>JAESGO010000001.1_pt1 | contig 2961376 bp, 2812 predicted proteins | sample 9269701 | NCBI WGS metagenome assembly JAESGO01 (sample SAMN15720690, study PRJNA650881) | algae metagenome | isolation source: Hormoscilla sp. CMT-3BRIN-NPC48 and co-occurring heterotrophs from... | place: USA: Clark Mountains Wilderness, California | collected 2010-04-18
ACAACGTCAGAAATGACGCGCCCGGCCAGTCGCCGGCAAACAACATTGCCGCGGGATGGAGCAGCCCGGTAGCTCGTCAGGCTCATAACCTGAAGGTCGCAGGTTCAAATCCTGCTCCCGCAACCAACACCAAAAAGCCCGCATGGCACACAGCCATACGGGCTTTTTCTTTGCCCGACCGGCATCGCCGGGCGCGCCGCCCCTTGCCGCAACGGCCGTCGTCGCCATAGTGCCCGGCCAGGAGTTGCTGCGGCGTGACCACGAGCCTCGATGAAGTGCCGGAGCAGACCGACGCCGTGGCAATGCGCCGCGCGCGGCCGTGGCGGCGGCTGCTGCTCGCGCTCGCGGTGCTGGTCGTCGCCATCCTCGCCGCGGCCTGGCTGCAGCGGCGCACGATCGCCCGCGAATTCGTCGATCGCGAACTCAGCCGCCGCGGCGTACCCGCGCGCTACCAGATCGAGCAGCTCTCGCCCTGGCGCCAGCGCCTCACCAATGTCGTGATCGGCGATCCGCGCAACCCCGATCTCGTCGCCGACTGGATCGAGCTCGGCACCAGCCTGTCGCCGTGGCGCGCCGAGGTGCTCGCGCTGCGCGCCGGCACCGTGCGCATCAAGGGCCGCCTCATCGATGGCACGCTGTCGCTCGGGGTGATAGACCGGTTGATGCCGCCGCCCTCGGGCAAGCCCTTTGCGCTTCCCCACATCATCCTCGACCTCGCCGATGGACGGTTGCGGCTCGACAGCGGCCACGGCATTGTCGAGGTCGGCCTTTCGGGGCGCGGCATGCTCGACGACGGCTTTGCCGGCAACGCCCGGATCGCGGCACCCCGGCTCGATCTGGCCGGCTGCAGCTTGTCGGACGCGGCGGGACGCTTCGCGCTTCGGATCCGCAAGGCGCAGCCGGACCTCTCGGGAACCCTCGGCGCCTCCCGGCTTGCCTGTCAGGAGGTGGCTGCCGAGGCCCCGAAAGCCGCCGTGCGTGCGACCTTGGGCGCCGCGCTCGACAGCTGGTCGGGCACCGCCGATCTCGCGCTCGCCCGGCTCTCGGCGGCGCAGCGCCATGCGTCGGAGGTCCGCGGCCGCGTCTCCTTCGATGGAAGCGCGCGGGACAGCCACGGCAAGGTCGCGCTGCGTTCGGGCCGGTTCGCCGCGCCCGAGGCGACCGGCGCCGGACTGCAGATCGCCGGCGACTATCGCCAGCGCTCGGGCCGGTTCGACTGGCGAGGGACTCTCGTCGCGCGATCGGCAGCGCTGCCCGGCCCGATGCGGGGGCGCATCGCGAGCTACGCCACGGCGGCACAAGGCACGCCGCTCGCGCCCGTCGCCGCGCAGCTCGCCCGATCGGCAAGCGCTGCCGCCGCGGCGTTCGACGCGACCGCCGACGTCGCGATCACCACCGCACCCAAGGCGACCGCCTATCAAGTGTCGCGGCTGACGATCGCCAGCACCAACGGCGCGCGCCTCGCCTTCGATCGCGGGCGTGGTCTCAGCAGCGACGGCGGTGCAGGCAGCCCACGCATAGATGGAATCCTCGCCCTCCGCGGCGGCGGCATGCCCGAAGCGCTTATCCGCCTGTCGCAGCGGCCCGGCGAGGCGCGGCTCCGCGGGCTGGGCTTCGTCCAACCCTATGCGGCGGGCGGTGCGTCGGTGGCGCTGCAGCGGCTATCCTTCGCGATGGATGCGGAGAGCGGCACGCTCGATACCACCGCGACGCTGTCCGGCCCCGTCGCGAACGGGCGCGTCGACGGTCTTTCGCTGCCGCTGGCAGTGCGATGGCGCGGTTCGAACGTGACGCTGAACCCCGCCTGCACCCCCGTCCGCTTCGCCCGCATCGCGGTGGCGGGGATGGTGCTGGCGCCCGGTAGCGCCGAGGCCTGCCCGATCGGCGGCGCGATGGTCCGCGTCTCGCCCGCGGGCGTCGGCGGCGGCATTCGCCTGACCCGGCCGCACTTCGGGGGGCGACTCGGCTCGAGCCCGCTCCAGCTCGGGGCAGCAGGCGCGAGCATCGACCTCGCGCGACGCAATTTCACGCTGAGCGAGACAAGCGTACGTCTGGGTGCCGGGCCCGTCACCCGGCTCGACATTGCCGCGCTGACCGGCCGCTTCGGCAGTCCTATCGGCGGCACCTTCTCGGGAGTCGGCGGGCAGATCGGCAATGTCCCGCTGGTGGTCTCCGGCGCCGTGGGCGACTGGCAGCTGCGCGACGGCGGGCTCGCGCTCGGCGGCAAGCTCCAGCTCGCGGACGCGGCCGCGGAGCCGCGCTTCCACCCGCTCGCCAGCGACGATGCCGAACTGCGCCTCGCCGGCAACGCCATCGTCGCCAAGGCGGGGCTGAGGACGCCTACCGGCATTGCGGTGGCGAACGTCGACATCCGCCACGATCTCGCAAGCGGGCGGGGGGCCGCCTCGCTCGCGGTGCCCGGGCTGCGCTTCGCCGAGGGCGGGCTCCAGCCCAGCGATCTCACCCCGCTCACTTATGGCGTGATCGCCGATGTCAGCGGCACGGTCGCCGGCGAGGGCAGAATCGCCTGGTCGCCCGACGGCGTCACCAGCACCGGCCGGTTCGGAACGCAGGCGATCGATCTCGCAGCCGCCTTCGGCCCGGTGCGCGGCCTCGCCACCGAAATCCGCTTCAGCGACTTGCTCAACGTTCAGACCGAGGCCGGCCAGCTTGCCACCGTCGCCGAGATCAACCCCGGCGTTCCGGTGACCAACGGCAATATCCGTTTCCGTCTGCTCGACAGCCGACGCGTCGAGATCGCAGGCGCGCGCTGGCCGTTCGCCGGCGGCGAACTCGTGCTCGAGCCGACCATCCTCGACTTCAGCGAACGTCGCGAGCGCCGTATGACCTTCCAGGTGATCGGCGCCGATGCGGCGCTGTTCCTCAAGGAAATGGAGTTCGACAATCTCGACGCGACCGGCACGTTCGACGGGACGCTGCCGATGATCTTCGATGCGACGGGCGGGCGGATCGAGGGCGGAAGCCTGCGTGCGCGTGCCGGCGGATCGCTCGCTTATGTCGGCGAGCTGTCGCAGCGCGACCTTGGCGTCTGGGGCAACATGGCGTTCCAGGCGCTGAAGGCGCTCGACTATCGCAGCCTGACGATCGCGATGAACGGCCCGCTCGCCGGCGACATGGTCACCGAGATCCGCTTCAGCGGCGTCAGCCAGGGCAAGGGCACCAAGTCCAATTTCCTGCTGCGCCGGCTGGCGAAGCTGCCCTTCGTGTTTAACGTCCGGGTCAGCGCGCCCTTCAAGCAGCTGCTCGATTCGGTGCAATCTTGGTACGATCCCAACCGGCTGATCGAGCGCAACCTGCCGGCCTTGCTCGAAGAGCAGGGCCGGTCCGAGGCCGAGAGCGGCGCGAAGCCGGTTCAGCCCCCCGAAAGCGAAAAGCTGCGATGAAAGGAGCCGCAATGAGGTTGAAACGACAAAGTGGGTTTGCGGCGATGCTGCCGATGGCGATCCTCGCAGGAGGATGCGTCAACGTCACCGCGCCCGACAAGCCGATCGTGATCAACCTCAACATATCGATCACGCAGGAAGTGGTGTATCGTCTCGACAACAAGGCGAAGACGCTGATCCAGCAAAATCCGGGAATATTCTGATGCGCTCCATGCCCGTTCTGGCCGCCCTTGCGGCAACTGCCCTGATCGCCGCCCCGGCGTTCGCGCAGCGCGATCCCGCTTATGCGGCGGCGCGCGCGGCGGGTCAGGTGGGCGAGCAGCCCGACGGTTATCTCGGCGTGGTCGGATCGGCGACGCCCGCGCTGCAGGCGCTGGTCAACAACATCAACATCCAGCGCAAGAAGCAATATACCGCACAGGCGGCGAGCGGCTCGACCGTCCAGCAGATGGCGTTCGTCACGGGCTGCAATCTGATCCTGCGCACCGGGCCGGGCGAGAAATACCAGGCGCCCGATGGCCGCTGGCTGACCCGCGGCGCCGACGCGCCGGTGCGCGACCCGCGCTGTCTTTGAGGCTGTCCGCCGTCGTCGAACCTGATTCGTCCGCGTCCTGCACTTCGAAGCGGCGGTCTCCTTCCTCTGCCGGGGCTGAACAGAAGAACGGCGGTTCGACACGCGCTCGGCAAGGTGGCATCTAACCCAACTCGCGAGTTCCTACTGGCGAAGGGCCTCCGAGCCTGGGCAGCGGGGCAGACAGATGAACAACGCACGGCATTGGAAGAGGGCGCGAAGCCTGTTTCTGCCGCTATTCTCGTTCGTATCGGCGTGTTCGGATCCTGCGTCGAACTCGACCGACCGTGAGTCGGTAGTCCGGGCAATTCTGGCGGCCGAGGCAGCCCGAAGGCCTCCGTCACACGGGCTCCCCTGTATCCAAGCCCAGTTCAAGAAGCGTCACGAGGAAGCTGCGGAACGGGCCGCCGATGTGCCGGCGCACGCGCTCCCGCCGCCGTTCGCGTTTTGCAGAGGTTCGACACGGGGCAGTTTCATTGTGCTGTCGGAGCCGGAGATCGAGGCGGAACAGGCTTTCATCAACATTGATCTTCGTTGTGGCGACATGTGCGGGGCGGGCACTGGCTACAATCTCGAACGCGTCCGGGGCCACTGGAAGGTGATCCACAGCGCGACGACTTGGGTAGGCTGATCGAGCGCTCGCCGACCACCGACTCCCATCTGCGGGTAGTGACACGACCGCCTAGTGCGCCGCCCCCATCTCGACTTCGCGTGTTGGTCGCGGAGTCAGCCAGATGATCATCGCCGCGAAGACGAACACCACCGCCGAGATCAGGAAGATGTGCGTGGTCGCCACCGCCATCGCCTCCTTGTCGACCAGCTGGGCGATGACGCTCCGGATCTGATCGAGCGAGAAGCCTTGCGCAGCAAGGGCGTCGCTGGTGCCTTGGGTGTTCAGCCGGCCGACGATCTCCCTGCGCGCCACCCGGGCGCTGTCGTCCCACATCGTCGCCGAGATCGACGTGCCGATCGCCCCCGCCATCGTCCGCAGGAAACTCATCACGCCCGCCGCCGCCGCGGTCTCCTTCGGCTCGACGGCGCCGAGCGCAAGGGTGGTCAGCGGGATGAAGAAGAACGGCATGCCGACGCCCTGCAGCAATTGCGGGAAAGCGAGCGTCCAGAAATCGGCTCCGCTGTTCCAGTGCACCCGCAACAGCGAAGTCATGCCCATCCACAAGATGCCGAAACAGACCAAGGCGCGCGGATCGTATTTGGACGATAGTTTGGCGACGATCGGCGACATGATCACCGCCGCCACGCCGGTGAAGGCGGTGGCATAGCCGGCATAGGTGGCGGTGTAGCCCATGCTGGTCTGCAGCCATTGCGGGATGATCACCGCCGAGGCGAAGAAGGTCGCAAAGGCGAAGGACAAGCTTGCCACCGCCACCGTGAAGCCGCGATGGCGGAACACCCGAAGATCGACGATCGGCTGATCCTCGGTGAGTTCCCAGGCAAGAAAGACGACCAGCCCCACCGCCGCGATCACCCCGAGCGCGACGATCGTCGGATCGCTGAACCAGTCATGCTCGCGGCCGAGATCGAGCATGATCTGCAGCGCGCCGATCCACAACAGCATCAGCGCGAGGCCGATGCCGTCGATCCGCATCTTCTCGGTCGCGGTTTCGGACGAAGACAGCAGCCGGATCGCGCCGAACGCGCAGAGCGCGGCGACCGGCAGGTTGATGAAGAAGATCCAGTGCCACGACCAGGAATCGGAGATCGTGCCGCCGAGGATAGGGCCGAGGATCGGCGCGGTCACCGTCGTCATCGCCCAGACGCCCATCGCCTGGGCGCGCTGCTCGGGCTTGAAGATGCGCATCAGCAGGGTCTGGCTGAGCGGCATCAGCGGACCGCCGCACAGTCCCTGACCGATCCGGCAGGCGACGAGCATGCCGAGCGACGTCGACATGCCGCACAGCACCGAGAAGATGCCGAATCCGATCATCCCGAAGGTGAAGGTGCGGACGGTGCCGAACCGCCCGGCGAGCCAGCCGGTGAGCGGCACGCAGACTGCCTCGGCCACCGCGTAGGAGGTGATGATCCACGTCCCCTGGCTGCTCGAAATGCCGAGGCTGCCGGCGATGTGCGGCACGGAGACGTTGGCGATCGTGGTGTCGAGCACCACCATGAAGTTGGTGAGCGCGAGCACCGCGCCCGCGAGGATGAGGCGGAACCCGGTAAGGGGCGCCGCCGCCTCGGCCTTGGCGTTCATTTCAGCCGTCCTTACTTGGCGGAGACGTCGATCTCGGCGTTCATGGAGAGACCGACCCGCAAGGGGTGCGCTTGCAACTCGCGGGAATCGAGCGCGACGCGCACCGGCAGGCGCTGGACCACCTTGATCCAGTTGCCGGTGGCGTTCTGCGCCGGGATCAGTGCGAATGACGATCCGGTGCCGCCCGAGAGCCCGACGACCCTGCCGTGATATTCGACATCGCCGCCATAGAGGTCGGAGGTGAGCGTCACCGGCTGGCCGACCTTGACCCGGTCGAGCTGCCCTTCCTTGAAATTGGCGTCGACATAGAGCTGGCGCACCGGAACGATCAGCATCAGCGCCGTCCCCGGAGCGACGCGCTGGCCGATCTGGACGTTGCGCCGGGTGATCACGCCGTCGATCGGCGCGCGGATGACGGTCCGCTCGAGCTCCAGCTTCGCCTGCGCCACCTTGGCCTGCGCGGCGAGCACTTCGGGTGCGGTGTTGGCGGTGGTGCCGCTGATCAGCGCGTTGTTAGCTGCCAGTTCACCGCTGGCCGCGCCGCGAGTCGAGCTCGCCTGCGCGATACCGGCGCGCGCCAGTTCGAGCGCCGCCCGCGCCGAGGCGAAGGCGTTGGTCGCCGAGGACAGTTCCTCGCCCGACACCGCGCCGTTCGGGGCGAGGCGCTGGCGCCGGGCGAGGTCGACGCGTGCCCTCTCGTAATCCGCCTGCGCGGAGACGAGTTGGGCGCGGGCACGCGCGATATCTGCGTTGCGGGCATCGACCTGCGCGGCGAGCGCCGCGCTGGTCGCCGAAGTCTGGCCATATTGGCGGCGAGCCTTCGCCAGCTCGGCCTCGGCCTGGGCGAGCGCGATTCGCGCGTCGCTGTCGTCAAGCTGGACGAGAATGTCGCCCTTGCGCACGCTCTGCGTGTCCGAGACGCGGACACTGAGCACCTGTGCGGCGATCATCGGCGTGACGCTCGCGGTATCGGCGCCGACATAGGCATTGTCGGTGCCGATATGATGGCTGCCGACCAGAGCGTACCAGCCGCCATAGCCGGCGCCGGCGAGCAAAACCGCGCCGGCGATGCCGCCGAGCAGCTTCTTGCGGAGACTGGGCGTCTTCTGCGCCTCGTCGGCGTGAAGGGTGAGGCCTGCGGGATCTGCGTCAGCCATGGGTCGGGTCCTTGCGCGCGGCGGTCGCCGCGATGTTGTTGGAAAAGCCTCCGCCGAGCACGCGGACCAGTTGGACGTCGAGCGTGAATGCCCGCGCCTCGAGGTCGACGACGATCTGGCGGTTCTGCAGCACCCTCTCTTCGGCAGTCAGAACATCGAGGAAGGTCGAGAGGCCGCCTTCATAGCGTTGCCTCGCAATCCCATAGGAGGCTTCCGAATCGGCGAGCGCCTGCCGGCTTTCGGACAGCCGGGTAGTCAGCGCCCGCTGGCTGGTCACCGCGTCGGCGACTTCGCGAAACGCAGTGGCGACCACGCCGTCATAAGTCGCGACGGCTTCGTCATAGCTCGCACGCGCGCCCTTATATTGGCCGGCGAGCTGCCCGCCGCGGAAGATCGGCAGGCTGATCGCCGGGCCCGCCTGACCAAAGGTCGAGCCGCTGTCGAACAGGTTCGACAAGCCGAGCGACTGCAGCCCGACGAGCGCGCTGAGATTGACCGCCGGGTAGAAATCGGCGCGGGCGACCTTGATCCGGCTCGCGGCGGCTTCGACCCGGGCGCGGGCAGCGGCGATGTCGGGGCGGCGGCCGATCAGGTCGGTGGTGACGTCGGCGGGGAGGGTGCGTGCTTCAGCGGGGCCAGTCGGGAGTCCGATGCCGAGCCCGCGATCGGGACCCTTGCCGAGTAGCGCCGCGAGCCGGTTGCGAGTCAGCCCGATCGCCTCGTCGGTCGCGGCGAGGTTGGCGCGGGCGAGGGGGACCGCCGCATCGGCCTGTTTCGATTCGGCGCGGGTGTCTAGGCCTGCGGCGACGCGATCGGAAACGAGCTTCTGCGTCTGGGTCCGCACGCTGAGCGCTTCCTGCTGCACCCGGCGCTCGGCGGCGAGCTGCGCGAGATCGGCATAGGCGCCGGCGATGTTGGTCGAGAGCACGAGCCGCGACTGTTCGAGCTCGATCCGCGCGGCTTCGGCGTCGGAGGTCGCGGCGGCGAGCGCGGCGCGGTTCTTGCCCCACAGGTCGAGGTCGAAGCTCAGGCTGGCGGCGATGCGTCCGCTGTCGTTCCAGCCCTGCGGCACGAACGCGGCGGGGATGCCGTTGTTATAGCTCTGCTTGGCCTCGGTGGCGCTGGCCTCGAGCCCGATCGAGGGGAGGCGGGCGGCGCCTGCCTGCTGGGCATAAGCCTGCGCCGAACGCAGCCGTGCCGCGGCACCGGCGAGATCGGGCGAGTCCTTCAGCCCTTCCTCGATCAGCGCGGTAAGCTGCGGGTCGGCATAATCGGTCCACCAATTGCTGGCCGGCCAGGGCGAGGCAGCGGCGGCCGGCGCGAGCGTCTGGCTGGCGGCATAGGTGTCGCCGGCGCGGACCTCGGGACGCGCGCCGAGCTGCGGCACCGGCGCACAGGCGGAGAAGAGAAGCGGCGTGGCAAGCGTCGCGAGAAGAGCAGGCCGGAAAAGGGAAGCGATCATGATTTAAATACCGTACTGTAGGGTACGGCAGCGCAGATGGTCCCGCTCGCGCATCTTGTCAATAGAAAATCGTACCCTATAGTACGGTTATGGAAACTCTAACAAAATCGGCGCCGGGCAAGCGCGAGGCGCGCAAGGAAGAGCGGCGGCTGGCGATCCTCGATGTGGCCAAGCGCTCGTTCCTCGAGAACGGCTATTCGGGCACGTCGATGTCGGCAATCTCGGCCGAGCTCGGCGGCTCCAAGGGTACGCTCTGGGGTTATTTCCCTTCCAAGGAAGAGCTGTTCGCGGCGGTGCTCGACCACGCGACGACCTCGTACCGCCAGCAGCTCGGCGACCTGCTCGAACCGTCGGCCGACCTGTGGACGACGATCGTCACTTTCTGTCGCAGCTTCATCGACAAGATCACGTCGCCGGACAGCGTGCGCCTGCATCGTCTGATCGCCGCCGAGGCAGCGCGCTTTCCGGAAGTCGGCGAGATCTTCTACCGCCGCGCGCCCGAGCCGACCCAGCGGCTGCTCGCCGAGTTCTTCGCCGGTCAAATGGCGATCGGGCACATGCGCGAGGCCGATTCGCTCGCCGCGGCGCGTGCGCTCGGCTGTCTGTGCATGGGCGGGCTGCACCAGCGCGTGATCTGGGGAATCGCCAATCCGACTCCCGAGGCGATCGATGCCGAGGCGCAGGGCGCGGCCGACATCTTCGCGCATGCTTTCGACATCGCCCGGCCGGGTAACGCCTAGTCCCGCTTCCGCGGCTGCTGAGGCCCGAAATTGAGCCGCCGGGTGACGTTATAGTCGAGCACCGCCATCACGAAATAGGCGGCGAGCTGCTTGACCCGCGCCCATGGCCCGGTGCGCGCCTTGTGGATCTCGGGGGTGATCCGCTCGGACTGCGCGATCTCTTCCTCGACGAAGCGCCGGACATGCGCGGCGAAGGCCTTGTTCTCGATCCGCAGCATCAGCTCGAGGTTGAGGAACATGCTGCGGATGTCGAAATTGGCCGAGCCGATATGGACGACATCGTCGATCACGAACAATTTGGTGTGCAGCTTGGACGGCTGATATTCGTAGATCTGCACGTTCTTGCGCAGCAGCCCGGCATAGGTGAAGTGCGCCGCCCATAGCGACGCGGTGTGATCGACCTTGGACGGCAGCACCAGCCGCACCCGCCCGCGCTTGCCCGCCTTGTCGAGCCGCCGCAGCATCGCCGGGTTCGGCGCGAAATAGGACGTGATCAGGTCGATCGTCCGCGCCCGCTGCATCTCGCGCTTGACCACCCGCGCCCAGGGCGAGAGCCGGCGCATCGGTCCGCCGAGCAGCCATCGCGCCGCGCCGTCGGGCTCGCTCCACGAATTGAGCATCCGGCCAAGCGAACGCATCGACGCGCCGGGCCGCTTGGTCCAGCGCGACAGCGCGTCGAAATAGCCAACCAGCCGCGCCGCCGCGGGGCCCTCGACCAGCAGCCCGAGGTCGCGCCACGCGTCCTGTTCGGGCGTGCCGAAATAGCTGGCCTCGATGTTGAAGCCTCCGATGATCACGCGCTCCTCGTCGGCAAGCGCGAGCTTCTGGTGATTGCGCAGCAGATAGCGCCGTCCCCAGCGCGGCACGAAGCGGCACATGTCCACGCCCGCCGCACGCAGCGGATCGAAGAAATGGTGCGAGGCGGCCTCCTCGCTGCCGAGCCCGTCGACGATCAGATGCACCTCGACGCCGCGCCCCGCCGCCTCGATCAGCGCGTCGCGCACTGCCGCGCCCGCCGAATCGTCGACATAGATGTAGTAGAGCACCCGGAGCGATCGCTCCGCCGAGCGGATCAGCCCGAGCAGCGCCTCCATCCGTTCGGGCCCTCCGGGCAGCATCGTCAGGCGATTGCCGTCGACGGTAAAGGGCTTCGACCAGCGATCCATGGCGCGGTCATGGGCTGCACCAGCGCCGGCGGCAAGGGCGGCGGTCTCCAGCATTCGCATCGGCAGCCGCATCTCCTCGGGCGTGGCCGTTGTTGAACTCGTGGCGGAGGCTGCGGTTGCGAGGCCGCCCGGACGGGGCGTTTTCCTTGACAATCCACAGGCCTGTGCCTATCTGCCGCACCTCTCCCGAATTCGCATGCAAGGAAGCGTAGATGGCGCGCGTCACAGTCGAGGATTGCGTCGACAAGATCCCGAACCGGTTCGATCTGGTGCTGTTCGCAGCGCAGCGGGCGCGGCAGATTTCGGGCGGCGCCGAGCTGACGCTCGATCGCGACCGCGACAAGAACCCGGTCGTCGCGCTGCGCGAGATCGCCGAAGAGACCGTCCACCCGACGCATCTCGAGGAATCGGTGGTGTCGAGCCTCCAGCGCGTCCAGATCGACGACGAGGAAGCGCCCGACGAGGTCGGCTCGCTGGCCCAGTCGGCCGAGGCGCTCCGCCTCACTGCGGCGGCTCCGCCCCGCAACCAGAATCTGGGTGCCGACTACGAGGGCTGAGCCCTTCGGCGACCGAACAGGAAAAAGGCCCCGGAGCGATCCGGGGCCTTTTTCATTCCCGCGTCTCTTCGATCCGGCCCTTAAACCCCTGCGCCACCACGAACCACTCGACCGAGCCCTTGCGGCTCGACGGCGGCTTGGCGTGCTTCACCGTCGCGAAATTGCGTTTCATCTCGGCGACCAGCGTCGAATCGGCGCCGCCGGCAAACACCTTGGCGACGAAATCGCCGCCCGGCTCGAGCGTGCGCACCGCGAAGTCGAGCGCCGCCTCGACCAGCCCCATCGTGCGTAGCGCGTCGGTCTGCGGGTGACCGACGGTGTTCGCCGCCATGTCGGACAGGATCAGGTCGGGCGCGCCGCCCAGCGCCTCGACCAGCCGCTCGGGCGCGACATCGTCCATGAAGTCCATCTGCAGGATCGTCGCGCCGTCGAGCGGATCGACCGGCAGCAAGTCGATCCCGACCAGCGCCGCGCCGGGCAGCCGCCGGCGGACGACCTGCGCCCAGCCGCCCGGCGCCATGCCGAGATCGACCACCCGCTTCGATCCCCTGAGGAAGCCGAACTTCTCGTCGAGTTCGATCAGCTTATAGGCCGCGCGGCTGCGATAGCCCTCGGCCTTGGCGCGCTTCACATAAGGGTCGTTGAGCTGGCGTTCGAGCCAGCGCGTCGATTGCGCGGTCCGCCCGCGCGCCGTCTTGACGCGCGTATGCCCGCGCCCGCCGCCGCGGCTCATACCCGGTCTCCACTCATCAGCCTTCGTAAAATCCCTTCGCGGATGCCGCGGTCGGCGATCCCGAGCCGTTCGGCCGGCCACAGGTCGAGGATCGTCTCGAGGATCGCGCAGCCCGCCACCACCAGATCGGCGCGCTCGGCGCCGATGCACGGCACTTGCGAGCGCTCTGCCATGCTCATCCCCGAGATGCGCTGGCTCACCTCGCGCATCGCCCCCGACGGCACGATCAGCCCGTCGACCACCGAGCGGTCATAAGCGGGCAGCTGGAGATGGACGCTGGCCAGCGTCGTCACCGTGCCCGATGTGCCCAGCAGGCGTCGCGTCCCCTTGGGCTTGCGCAGCCGCGCGACGAAGGGGGCGAAGCTCTCCTGCACCCGCGCGCGCATATCGGCGTAGATCGCCGCGCCGTGGTCGGCGCCATCGGCAATTCCGGTCGCCTCGGTGAGCGAGACGACACCCCAGGGCGCGCTGTGCCAGTCGAGCACCCGCGGGATCTCGGCACGCGAATCGACAAGGACCAGCTCGGTCGAGCCGCCGCCGATGTCGAACACCAGCGCCGGCCCGTCGCCGGGCTCGAGCAACGCATGGCAGCCGAGCACCGCCAGCCGCGCCTCTTCCTCGGCAGTGATGATGTCGAGCGCGATGCCGGTCTCGCGATAGACCCGCTCGATGAACTCGGATCCGTTCGACGCCTGACGACAGGCTTCGGTCGCCACCGATCGCGCCAGCGCGACGTTGCGTCGCCGGAGCTTGTCGGCGCAGATCCGCAGTGCCGCGAGCGTCCGCTCGATCGCCGCATCGGAAAGCCGGCCGTTGGTGGCGAGCCCTTCGCCGAGCCGGACGATTCGCGAGAAGGCGTCGACCACGACGAAGCCGGTGCCCTGCGGCCGGGCGATCAGCAGCCGGCAGTTATTGGTGCCGAGGTCGAGCGCCGCGAAATGGCGCGATTCGGGCCAGCGCCCGCGGGCCGGCCGTTCCGGCGGTGTCCTTGGCATTGGCCGGGCGGAACTACTGCTCCGGCCACGGGGCACTCTGGCTGGGCCATCCCCCATCGCATCACTCGCTTATATTCTGTTCCGTCTCGGCCACATGCGACCGTCCGGTGCTTGGCCGCGAGGCTAGCCCAGCGGGACGGGCGGAGCAAGGCGGGGGCGAGAAGCGACGTTGACACCGTTGAAACGTCGCCCTATTTCGCCGGCCCTGTTGCCCCGTCGTCTAAAGGTAAGACTACGGACTCTGACTCCGTCAATTGAGGTTCGAATCCTCACGGGGCATCCAGCTTTTCCCGCGCTCAGCGCGCCTCGGCGATCGCCTTCGCCGCCGCCTCGCCGGCCCAGTCGCTATCGCCCTGCTTGCGCCAGACCTCGCGGCCCGCCGAATCGTACAGGATCGTCGTCGGCAGATTGACGCCCAGCTTGGTGGCGAAGACAGTCTCCGCGTCGATATAGGGCTGGAGCTTCCGAAACTTCCGCTCCGCGAAGAAGGGCGCCACCTTCGCCGGATCGAAGTCCTGGCTTACCGTCACCACTTGGAGCCGGTCGCCTTCGCGCACCGCCAGCGCGTCGAGCGTCGGCATTTCCTTGACGCACGGCGCGCACCAGGTCGCCCACAGGTTGAACAGCACCGGCTTGCCGCGGAAGTCGGCGAGCGTGCGCTGCTTGCCCGCGGCATCGACGAACGGGAAGGCCGGCGCCGCTTCGCCCTTGTGGCTGCGATCGAGCTTGTCGAGCGCGGCGGGAGCAGCCGGCGCGGCGGCGTCGGCCGCGACATTCGCGCCCTCGGCTTGCTGCTGCGGCCCGGATTGCCTATCGCAGCCGCCGATCAGGCCTGCTGCGACAAGGAGAAGCGCGATCGTCGAGCGCAAGGACAGCTCCAATGCCATGTGGGGTGGGCGCTTCGCCGAAGGCCCGTCCGCGGTGATGCGCGAGATAAACGCCTCGATCCCCTTCGACAAGCGGATGTGGCGGCAGGACCTACGCGGCTCGCAGGCGCATGTCGCAATGCTCGCCAAGCAGGGCATCGTCTCGCACGAGGACGCCGCACGCATTGCCGATGGGCTGGAGCAGGTCGCTGCCGAGTTTGCGGCCGAGGGGGTTCCCGACGATCTCGCGCTCGAGGACATCCACATGCTCGCCGAGGCGCGGCTTGCCGACCGGATCGGTCCGTCGGCGGGGCGGCTCCACACCGCGCGCTCGCGCAACGATCAGGTCGCGACCGACTTCCGCCTCTGGGTCCGCGACGCGATCGACCAGGCCGGTGCCGCGCTGGGCGGGCTGCAGGACGCGCTGCTCGCCCGTGCCGAGGAGCATGCCGAGAGCGTGATGCCCGGCTTCACCCATCTCCAGAGCGCGCAGCCGGTGACGCTCGGCCATCATCTGATGGCCTATTTCGAGATGTTCGCGCGCGATCGCTCGCGCTTCAGCGATGCCCGCGCCCGAATGAATCTCTGCCCGCTCGGCGCCGCGGCCCTCGCTGGGACCGGGTTTCCGCTAGACCGTGAGGCCACCGCGGCCGCGCTCGGCTTCGACGGCCCCACCCGCAATTCGCTCGATTCGGTCTCCGACCGCGACTTCGCGATCGAATATCTGACCGCCGCGGCGCAGTGCAGCCTTCATCTCAGCCGGCTTGCCGAGGAATTCGTGATCTGGGCGAGCCAGCCCTTCGGCTTTGTCAGCCTGTCGGACCAATGGTCGACCGGCAGCTCGATCATGCCGCAGAAGCGCAACCCCGACGCCGCCGAGCTGGTGCGCGGGCATTCGGGGCGGATCACCGGCGCATTGGTGTCGCTGATGATGACGATGAAGGGCCTGCCGCTCGCTTATTCGAAGGACATGCAGGACGATAAGCCGCCGGTGTTCGAGGCACACGACCTGCTCGAGCTCTGCATCGCGGCGATGACCGGCATGGTCGAGAGCGCGACCTTCCGCACCGATCGCATGCGGGCGCTCGCCGAGAGCGGCTTCGCCACCGCGACCGATCTCGCCGACTGGCTGGTCCGCGAAGCCGGCGTACCGTTCCGCGAGGCGCACCACATCACCGGGCGTGCCGTCGCCCGTGCGGAGGCCGACGGAGTCAGGCTCGATCAGTTATCGCTCGATGCCTTGAAGGAAATCGACGCGCGGATCGACGATCGCGTATATGGCGTGCTCAGCGTCGATGCGTCGGTGAACAGCCGGACGAGTTTCGGCGGCACTGCGCCGGTGCGCGTACTTGCGGCGATCGCCGCGGCGCGCACGGCGCGCGAGGAGGAAGGACGATGAACCGCGAGCTGTTGCTGCTCACCGCGTTGCTGGCGCTGGCCGGCTGCGGCGCGCGCGAGGGTCTTAAACCGGCGGAGGGCGCGTCGCTGCCACCCGCGCCTTATGGCGCGACCGCGACTCCCACGCCCGAGGATCTGCTCAAACCGCCGGTGCAGACACGCCCCGCGCGCAGCGACGACCTCATCGAAAGTACTGATCGGCGGCGTACCGACAAGTTCGACCTGCCGCCGCCCAACTGACCGGAATTCCATGGACCATTTCACTCTGATCGACGGCGAACTGCACGTCGAGAACGTCCCGCTCGCCCGCATCGCCGCGGCCGTCGGCACCCCCGTCTATGTCTACTCGGCCGCGACCTTCCAGCGCCACGCCCGCGCGTTTCGCGACGGTCTCGCCGGTATCGACCGCAAGCACCTCGCCTTCGCGGTCAAGGCAAACCCCAACCTCGCCGTGCTGCGGCTGCTCGCCAATGAAGGCTATGGCGCCGATGTCGTCTCGGGTGGCGAACTTGCCCGCGCGCTCGCGGCGGGGATGGCGGCGAAGGACGTCGTGTTCTCGGGAGTCGGCAAGACCCGCGCCGAGCTCGAGCGCGCGCTCGACGAGGGCATCGGCCAGTTCAACCTCGAGCTCGAGGAAGAAGGTGTCGTGCTCTCCAAGATCGCCGCCGCGCGCGGACTGCGCGCCCCGGCGACGATCCGGGTTAACCCCGATGTTGACGCCGGCACCCACGAAAAAATCTCCACCGGTCGCGCCGAGAACAAGTTCGGGCTGCCGATCGACGAGGCGCCGGCGATCTTCGATCGGCTGGCGCCGCTGCCGGGACTGAACCTGCGCGGTGTCGCGGTGCATATCGGAAGTCAGCTCCAGAGCCTCGCCCCGCTGGAGCGCGCGTTCCAGCGAGTCGGCAAGCTCGTCGCCGATCTCCGCGCCGCCGGGCACAGCATCAGCCATGTCGATCTCGGCGGCGGCCTCGGGGTGCGCTACCGCCAGGGCGACAATCCGCCCTCGCCGGCCGAATTCGGCGAAATGGTCGCGCGCGTCACGCGCGGCTGGGACGTCGAACTGATGTTCGAGCCCGGCCGGGTCATCGCGGCCAATGCCGGCGTGCTGCTCACCGAAGTGCTGTGGGTCAAGCCGGGCCCGGTCCACCCCTGGGTGATCGTCGACTCGGCGATGAACGATCTCGCGCGGGTGGCGATGTACGATGCCTGGCACGATTTCGAGGCGGTGAAGCCGACGGGCGAGAAGATGCTCGCCAATATCGCCGGTCCGGTGTGCGAGAGCAGCGACGTCTTCGCCAAGGCACGCGAGATCGACTCGGTTCGTTCGGGCGACCTCGCGATCCTGCGCAGCGCCGGCGCATACGGCGCGACGATGGCGAGCACGTACAACAGCCGTCCGCTCGTCCCCGAAGTGCTTGTCTCGGGCGACCGCTTCGAAGTGGTTGCCGGGCGCATCTCGGCCGAAGCGATCATGGCCGAGGAACATGTCCCGGACTGGCTGAAATGAGCCTCGCCGCCCTGCCGATCTTCGTGAAGCTGGCGGGGCGGCCGGTCATGCTGATCGGTAGCGGCGAGGCGGCCGATGCCAAGCGCCGCCTGCTCGAGCGCGCCGGGGCGCAAATCGTGGACGAGGCGGCCGAAGCAGCGCTCGCGATCGTCGCGGTCGATGATCCGGTGCCGGTAGTCGCGCGGCTGCGCGCGCGCGGCATTCTGGTGAACGCAGTCGATCGGCCGGACTTTTGCGACTTCACTTTGCCTGCGATCATCGATCGTGATCCCGTGCTCGTCGCGGTCGGTACCGGCGGAGTTTCGGCAGGCCTCGCCGCGGCGCTGCGCCAGCGGTTGGAGGCCTTGCTGCCAGCGGGGCTCGGCGATCTCGCCAGGACGCTCGCGGGGGCCAGACCGGCGATCCGGGAGCGTTGGCCAGAGTCCGGCGCACGACGCCGGGCGCTCGGCGCCGCACTAGCGGGGCCGCTCGATCCGCTCGTCGCGCATGATTCGGAAGCCGTGACGCGCTGGCTCGCCGCTGCCGACGAGCCGGGCTCGTCGCTGCTCCACGTCCACCTCGCCGGACCGGACCCCGACGAACTCACTCTGCGCGAGGCGCGTGCGCTTGCGCAGGCCGATCGCGTCTATCATCGTCGCGACGTGCCCGAAGCCATTCTCGCCCGCGCCCGCGCCGATGCGGTGCGCATCGCCTGTGAAGGTCCTCCCGACGCGCCGGAGGGCGGTCTGTCGGTCTATGTCGAGATGCCCGCATGAGCGGCTTCGCCTATGTCGTGAAAGGCGGACAAGTTGAGACGCCGGCGCTCAAACAGGCGCTCGGGATCGAGGGCGAGCTGGTCTGGATCCACCTCACCACCAATGACGAACGCGCCAAAGCGTGGCTCGGCGGCGAGGCCGGCCTGTCCGCCTATGTGATCGAGGCGCTCACCGCGGCGGAGACGCGCCCGCGCTGCGACCAAGTCGCCGAGGGCGCCGTGATCAACCTGCGCGGGCCCTCGTCCGAGACGCTGGCCGCCTCCGATCCGCTCGCCTCGATCCGCATTTACGCAAATGGCGGGTGCGTCTTCTCGGTGACTCGCAAGACGCTCAACGCGCTCCATCCGGTGCGCGAGCTGGTCGCCGCAGGCAAGGTCCTCGATCCCGGCGATCTGATCGCCGCGCTCGCGCAGGCGATCACCGAGGAGCTCGACCCGGTCGTGGCCGATCTCGGGGATGCGCTCGACGATTGCGAGGAGCAGATCGCCGCCCGCGCCGCCTTCGAGCTGCGCCAAATGGTAAATCAGGCCCGGAGCCAGGCGATCGGTTTTCGGCGCTTCCTCAATCCCCAGCGCGCCGCGCTCGAGAAGCTCGCCGCGATGCCCGCCGAGTGGTTGCGCGAGGATGATCGCCTCCACCTCGCCGCTGCGGCGGACCGGGCGGCGCGGATGGCCGAGGAGCTCGAGAGCATCCGCGAACGCGCGGCGCTGATCCACGAAGCGCTCACCGATCTCCGGTCAGAACAGATCGACCAGCGCTCGCTGATCATCGCGATCGCCGCGATGGTGTTCCTGCCGCTCACCTTCGTCACCGGGCTGCTCGGGATGAACGTCGCCGGCATCCCGTTCGCGCATGAGCCCTGGGCGTTCTGGGGAGTGTTCTGGTTCTGCGTGGCGATTGCGCTGGCGATCACCGCCTATTTCGTTGCCCGGCACTGGTTCGAGCGCTAAGCTTCAGGCTGCAGTGCGGCACGCGGCGAGTTCGTCGTTGAGCTGGCGGATCGCGCCGAGCAGCCGGGTGCGGTCGAGCCGCGCCGCCGCCAGTTCGGCCTGCGCTTCGCCCAGTTCGATCGCGCGCGCGGCAATCCGGGCGTCGAGCGCGAGGTTGGAGCGCTTGAGCTCGTCGACGCGGCCCGCGCGCATCAGCGTGCGATCGATGCGCGCGACGAGAATGTCGAACGAGGTAGGCTTGGCGATCCAGTCGTCGGCACCCGCGGCGAATGCCTGCACCGCGCTGTCCTCCGCGCTGAGCAGGATCACCGGCAGGTCGGCGGCGTCGTGCGAACCGCGGATTTCGTTGAGGAGATGCATCGCTCCGGTTTCGGGCACGAGCGCATCGATCAGGACGAGGTCGAAGCCGCGCGCCGAAACCAGCTCGAGCGCCTGGCAGGCGGAATCGCTCAGCACGACCAGATAGCCGAGATTGCCCAGCCGCTGGGCGATCTCGTTCAGGCCCACCCGGCAGCTGCCGGCCGCCAGCACGGTGCGCACCGCCTTGCGACGCGCGCCGGCAAAGGCCTGGCTCGGAGCCTCTTTCATTTGCGTTCAAAACCCCCCGGTTTGAAACCGCGTTGCTAGCGCACAAGCCCTATCGAAAGCGTTAAGCGGTCCCGTCAGCGGCGCAGGAAATCGAAGATCTGCCCGACCATCAATTCCATCTGCGGCTGGCATTGCACCACGGCATCGCCGCTTTCGGCGGTGTTGATCGCGAGCCCCATCGGGGTCGGCCAGCCGCGCAGCGAATGGGTGATCGTCCGCAGCGCCTGCAGCGTCGACACCGCCGCCTGCCAGCCCGCGGCGGTGGCGATCAGTCCGACCGGTAGTCCGTCGAAATAGACGCGCTTGTCGCCGCGAAGCTGCTCGACATAGTCCAGCGCGGTCTTCACCAGTCCCGATAGCGTGCCGTGATAGCCGGGCGAGCCGACGATCACCGCGTCGGCGCTGCGCAGCGCCTCGAGATAGCGGCCGATCGTGGCATTGCCCTCGGCGTTGCCCGGTTCGTAATGCGGGAAGGCGATGTCGTCGCCGGTCAGCAGGGTGGTTCGCGCGCCGCGCGCGGCTGCGATCTCCAGCGCGGTGGCGAGCAGCTTGCCGGTCACCGATTCGGTCCGCAGCGTTCCGCCAAGGGCGACGATATGGGGTGCGCTCATGTGGTTCGCGCTAGCCCAAAGGGGCAGGCGGCGCCAGCATCACGGAAAGCGCGCGGTGCAGCGGGATAGCTGAAGCCGTTTCGATCGTTGACGCTGCCCACGAACCGGAGAGGTCGATGCTCGAACATGTTCCCCATTGGCTCGGCAGCGCACTCAAAGGGCTGCGCGCCGGCTCGGACAAGCTGGCGATCGCACAGCCCGGACTGGGCAGTTTCGAGGCGCTGCATCTCGCCAGCCCTGCCTTCGCGAACGGTGCCCGCTTGCCAGAACGGTTCACCGCCGACGGCGAAGGCGTGTCGCCGCCCTTGTTCTGGACCGGAGTTCCCGACGGGACCGAACGGCTTGCGCTGATCGTGGAAGATCCCGATGCGCCGGCGCCGCAGCCGCTGGTCCATGCCGTGGTCTGGGATCTGCCGCCGCATGAGGGCGAGCTCAAGGAAGGCGCGATCCGTGCCGATGGCAGCGGCGGGATCAGCGGCAGCGACGTCGGGCGCAACAGCTATCTCGGCGAAGGCTGGCTGCCCCCCGATCCGCCGATGGGCCATGGCCTGCACCATTATGCCTTCCAGCTGTTCGCGCTTGGCGCCGGGCCCGACGTGAACGACACGCCCGGCCGCGGCGCGATCGTCAAGGCGATGACCGGGCGTGTTCTCGCCGCAGGGCTGCTAACCGGCACCTATTCGCGTGGCGAAGAGGCGCCGGTCGGGCTGGCGGGGAGTCCCGTCGGCGCCTAGCCGTTGACGATCGTCCCGCCATTCGGGTGAAGGACCTGCCCCGACATGTAGCTGGCGTCCTCGCAGGCGAGGAACAGGAAGCTCGGCGCGACTTCATTGGGCTGGCCGGGGCGTCCGATCGGCGTGGACTCGCCGAAGCTCTCGAGCTTCTCGGGGCTGGCGCCGCCCATTGGATTGAGCGGAGTCCAGATCGGCCCCGGCGCGACCGCGTTCACGCGGATCCCCTTCTCGATCAAGTTCTCGGACAGGCTGCGAGTGAACGCCGTGATCGCGCCCTTGGTGCTCGAATAGTCGAGCAGCTCCTTCGAGCCCTGGTACATGGTGACCGAGGTGCAGTTCACGATCGCCGCACCCTGTTTCAGGTGCGGCATCGCCGCCTGGGTCAGGAAGAACATCCCGAAAATGTTGGTCTGGAAGGTGCGCTTGAGCTGCTCCTCGGTGATGTCGGTGATCTCCTTGTCGGGGTGCTGCTCGCCGGCATTGTTGACCAGCACGTCGACTCGGCCGAACTTCTCGATCACCTGCGCGATCGCCTGATCGCAAAAGTCCTTGTCGCCGATGTCGCCGGCGATGGTCAGCGCCTCGCGTCCCTCGGAGCGGACGATATCGGCGGTCATCGCCGCGTCGTCATGCTCGCAGAGATAGAGGATGGCGACGTGCGCGCCCTCGCGCGCATAGAGCGCCGCGACAGCGCGGCCGATGCCGCTGTCGGCACCGGTGATCACCGCGACCTTGTCCTGCAATCTTCCGGAGCCGGGGTACCGCGGCTCCCAATCAGGCTTGGGCTCGAGTGCGCTCTCGTGTCCGGGCAGCGCGTCCTCGTGGATCATGTCGATCGTTTCGGTGTCGCTCATCGGCTTGGCTCCATGGGAGATTTGCCGAGGGAAACCGGTGCGGAACGCCGGAAGTTCCGCTTCGCCGCCCGGTAGCGGCGGGGCAGGGTTCAGCCGAGGAGGCCCGAACCCTGCGTCGCGGTGGTGACGATCATCGTCGCGGTGAGGCCGAACGAGGCCAGTCCTAGCAGGACGCTGCGGAACATGGTGATCTTCTCCCTGTAATCGTGCCGGGTCATGCGATCGGCAGCACGGGCGTCGAATAGACGACGAAGGCGGCGGTGAAGAGGAAGGCACCGACGACGGCGACGGCGTGGTGAAGCGAAGCGAGACGAGCAGTCATTGAAGTTACTCCCTGGTGTCGACAGCCGGACCATCCGTCGGTCGATGCCGCTACTATCGCAGGGAGCGTGCCAACTCGGCTAAGTGACTGAAAAACCTGTACCGGAGATTAAGCAGCCATGCAGTGTTGGGAATTTACGCGGGCGTAGTTGGCGTAAATTCCCAATCAAAAGCGGACATCGACGTCCGTTTCCGGTCAGTCGATGTGGAGGCGGTTCCGACCGGCGGTCTTGGCCGCGTAAAGGAGGCGATCGGCGCGATGGAACACCGTCGACAGCCCCTCTCCCGAATTCGCGACGGAGATGCCGGCCGAGAAGGTGATCTCGCCCAGCGGCGCGTCGCTCTCGCGCAGCCGATAGCGTTTGGTCGCGACGGTAGCGCGCGCGGTATCGAGGATGGTACGCGCAGTGGCGATGTCCACGCCGGTGAACAGCACCGCGAATTCCTCGCCGCCATAGCGCGCGACGAGATGGCCGGAACAGGTCTGGCTCAGTGCCTCGGCGATCGCCTTGAGCACGCGGTCGCCCACGGCATGGCCGAAGCGGTCGTTGACCGACTTGAAGTGATCGACGTCGCACACCGCCACGCAAATCGGCGCGCCGCTCGCCGCCTGCGCGGCATAGGCTTCCTCCAGCGCACGGCGATTGGGCAGGTCGGTGAGCGGATCGCGGCGGGCATTGTCGCGCGCTTCCTCGAGTTCGCGGCGCAGATCGCTGGCCTCGCGCGTCACCTTTTCGAGCCGTGACTCGGCGCTGCGGACCCGGCCGAGCATGGCAGTGGTGATCCGCGCGACTTCGTCGATCATCGGTGCGCCGCTCGCCGAATCGGTCGAGCGCGAGATCGCCTCGGCGCTGGCGGCGAGATCGCGGCCAAAGCCTTCGGTTTCGGCCCGCATCGCCGTGACCATGTCCTGAAAGCCTTCGACCTGCATCTGGGTCCGGGCGACGAGCCCGTCGGCCTTCTCCTTGGCCTGCTTGCCTGCGGGAGAGGGCTGCAACTCGCAGCCGAGCGTCTCGATGTCGCGCTGTGTGAGGCGAACGCCGCCGTCGGTCATCGCATAGACCGCGCGCGCCAGCGGCCCGTCGGGGTTGGCGAGCAGGTGATAGGCGAACGCATAGTTGCCCGGATCAGCGTCGAGGCGCTGATCGAACAGAAAATCGCCGATTCGGTCGTAAAGGCGGCGTGCCGAGTCGTTCTTTTCCGCCGCCCGAACGGCCCTTGCGCCGGCCATAGGCTCTAACCCCTGCTTCTCATGTCTCTGGCCGGGTTGCGCCACGGCCATCTTTCACTCATCCCGATGCTTAGCGGCCAACTGCTAAAATACGGTGAGCGAAAGCTTTCCCAAGAATGAAGCCGGGGTTCCGGTCAGGCCCGCCGTCCCGCCCGATATTTGCGCACCGCCGCCAGCGTCAGCCGGATATGGTCGGCCGGGGCGTTGTCGGTGTGGGCGAAGAGTACCCGGCCGTTGGGGGCGATCACATAGCTGGTGCGGCTGGTCAGCGTCGTCGCGGTGCCGTCGGCTTTCTTGAGCTGGACGTCATAGCCTTTGACCACTGCCGGGCTCGCCGCGGCGACGGCAAACTTGCCGGCGCGATGCTCGCTCGAGAAGCGGGCGAGCTGATCGACATTGCCGGCGGTCATGCCGATCACGGTGGCGCCGGCCTTGGTGAAATCGGGCAGGGCTGCGGCGAAGGCGGCCGCCTCGACATTGCACCCGCCGGTGAACGCTGCCGGGAAGAAATAGAGCACGACCGGGCCCTTCTTGAGAGCGGCCTTGAGATTGACGCTATGCGGCTTGCCCGCCATCGCCCCCGCCGCCGAGAAGTCGGGCGCCGTCGCGCCTGGAGCGAGCGCGGCCTCCACCGGCATCGCCAGCGGCAGCAGCAGGGCGGCGAGGAGAAGCTTGATCCGCATGGCATCACTCCTTTTGGGGGCGGGGCTATCGCGTGAGTGCGATGCCGATCCGCGCATGGCTGTCGTTCAGCCGATAGTCGTCGAGCGCTTCCCCATAGCCGGTAAAGGCCTGGCCGAAGAGGTAGAAACCGATGCCGCCGCCGATCCGCGCCAGCGGATAGGATGCGAAGAGCTCGGCGCCGCCGCGCCCGGTCTCGAAATTGCCGCGGCCGGTGAGCGCGATCTTGAGTCCGTCCTTCTGCCGGATCGCGGCGGTGAGCGCGGTATAGCCGAAATAATCCTTCACGTCGGGCGCGGTGCCGAGCTTGCCGACATAGAACCACGCCTGCGGCGCGACGTCGAGATGCCAGTCGTCGCCGAGGTCGAAGCTCTTCTCCACGCGGCCGAAGATGCGATTGATGTCGACCGAGTCGAGCGCGCCGCGACCGTTCGAATCATGCCGCCAGCCGAGCGCCACCCTCGTTGTCTCGTCGAACGGGACCTCCGCATAGACTTCGGGGGCATAGTTGGTCGAGCGGAACGGCCCGGAAGGTTCGCGCAGCGCCCAGAACATCGTCTGGGTATAGGCGAAGCGCAGATTGCCGAGCTTGAGCGGGGCGTCCTCGGCGAAGGGCCGGAAGGCGAAGCTGACCTGCAGCTTGCCGCCCGAATCGCCGGTGCCGAAGACGCCGTAGATCGGTTCGTGCGGCTCGAAGCGGTCGACGAATGCCGCGGACGAGCCGGTCGAGCTCTGCACCACCGTCTCCTCCGCCGGGAGCGCCACTGCGGCATGCCGCTCCGCCGGCGATACGGCGGTGCCGGCGATCGCGACGGGGACATAGCGCGCCTTGGCGAAGCCCCCGGGCGCGATCGTCGGAGTCGGTCCGGGCGCGCGCTCGAGCACGAGGCGGGTGCCGTCGATCGCGGTCACTTCGATCTGGCGCGGGCCCGCATCGACGATCGGCGCGGCGGTCTCATTGACGAGAAACACCTCGACTCCGCGCAGTGCCTCGGCCTCCGACGCGGGCTGCGCCGGCACCGCACGCAGCTGCGCGACGGCAGGGGTGGCGGCGGCGCAAAGGCCCAGGGCGAGCAGGATCAGGCGCATGGGCGGAACGACTGGCAGCGCTTTGTTATCTTGGCGAGTCAAAAACGGGCGGGTAGGGCCGGACTCATGCCCGTTTCCGAGACCGATATCGCGCTTGCCGAGCGCCTCGCCGATGCCGCCGCCGCCGCGATCCGCCCCTATTTCCGCGGCTCCTTCGGGCTCGAGGCCAAGGAAGACCAGTCCCCGGTGACGCGCGCCGACCGCGAAGCCGAGGAGGCGATGCGCCGGCTGATCATCGCCGAGCGGCCGATGGACGGCATTCAGGGCGAGGAATTCGGCGTCCGCGAAGGCAGTAGCGGGCGGACATGGGTGCTCGATCCGATCGACGGCACCCGCGCCTTCATCGCCGGCCGTCCGATCTTCGGGACATTGATCGCACTGGTCGAGGATGGCTGGCCGCTGCTCGGGATCATCGACCAGCCGATCATCGCCGAACGCTGGCTCGGCGTGGCGGGGCGGCCGACGCTGTTCAACGGCAAGCCGGCACAGGCACGCCCCTGCCGCGAACTCGGCCAGGCGATCCTCGCCACGACTTCGCCGGCATTGTTCGACGATCAGCAGCTCCATGCCTTCGAGCATCTCGACGCCGCGGCGATGAGCACTGTGCTGGGCGGCGACTGCTATAATTATGGCTGCGTCGCGAGCGGCTGGCTCGACATCGTCGTCGAGGCCGGGCTCAAGCTCCACGATTTCGCCGCCCTGGTGCCGGTGGTCGAAGGCGCCGGCGGACGGATGTGCGATTGGCAGGGCGATCCGCTCCATGCCGGCAGCAACGGCGAAGTGATCGCCGCCGGCGATCCTGCGCGGATCGAGGAGATTCTCGAAGCGCTCGCCTGCCGCGGCGGGCATTGAGGGCCACATGCACCCGACCCAGCAGGAGCTCGAACGTCTGATCCGCGAAGGCGTCGAGGCACTCCGTCAGGGTCGCCACGCAGAGGCGCAGGCGCGATTCGGGCGCGTCACCCGGACCGGCGCGGCCAATGCCCAGCTCTGGCTGCTGCTCGCCACTGCCTGCCGGGGCGCCGGCGATGCCAAGGGCGAGGAAGCCGCGCTCGACAGCCTTCTCGCCGCCGAGCCGCATGCCGTGCGCGGCATTCTGATGAAGGCGGATTGCCGGATGCGCGCGGGCGACGAAATCGCCGCGGCCCGTTTCTACAAGAGCGGGCTGGCCGCTGCCGAGGGGCAGCAATTGCCAGGCGACCTTGTGGCCGAGCTGCGCCGGGCGGAAGCGGCGCTTTCAGGCATCGAGTCCCGCCTGCACTCGGATCGCGAGACGATGCTTGCGAACAAGGGGCTGCCATCCGGCGCGCGCAGTCCGCGATTCCAGCACGCGCTCGATATCGCCGCGGGCCGCAAGCGCATCTATCTCCAAGAGCCGACGGTCTTCTACTTTCCCGGGCTGCCGCAGGTGCAGTTCTTCGAGCCGCAGGCGTTCGACTGGACGGCGGGGATCGAGGCGGCCGCCGGTGCGATCCGGCAGGAGCTGGAGGCATTGCTGCGCGAAGGCGCCGACGGTTTCCGCCCCTATATCCATGGCAATGCCAACGCCCCGCGCATGGACGGCAATCGCGCGCTCGTCGACAGCAGCGACTGGAGCGCGCTGTTCCTGTGCGAGAACGGCAACCTGTCGGAACTGTTCGTGCACCGTTGCCCGAACACCTGGGCGGCGCTGCAGGCCGCGCCTTTGCCGCGGATTTCCGGCTGGGGGCCGACGGCGATGTTCTCGCTGCTGCGCGGGGGCGCGACGATCGCGCCGCATACCGGCATGTTCAACACCCGGCTCACCTGCCACTTGCCGCTGATCGTCCCTCCCGGTTGCTGGTTCCGCGTCGGCAACGAAGTGCGCGCGTGGGAGGAGGGCAAGCTGATGATCTTCGACGACAGCATCGAGCATGAGGCGCGGAACGAAAGCGATCAGGATCGCGTCGTGCTGATCTTCGACATCTGGCGCCCGGAACTCAGCGCCCAAGAGCGACAGGAACTGAGCACGCTGTTCGAGCAGCCAGCCGCCTGACGCGGCGATTATGGCTTCAGCGGTCCGCCGATCGACCATGAATGGCCGAACGGATCGACGACCTGCCCGTAGCGATCGCCCCAGAACTGATTGTCGAGCGGCATGCGCACGGTCGCCCCGGCCGAAACGGCGCGCGCCCACCAGGCGTCGGGGTCGTCGACCTGGATATGCAGCGTGACTCCCGCCGGCACTGCAATGCCGCCGGTATATTCGGGGAAATCGTCGTTTAGCATCACCGAGCCGCCGTTAATCCTTAGATGGGCGTGCATGATGCGGTTGCCGTCATCGGCGAGGTGCCGGCCCAGTTCCTCGGCGCCGAACGCCGCCTTGTAGAACTCGACCGCGACGCTGCCCTTGGCGTCGCGGATCGTGAGGTGCGGGGTGACTCCGGGCATTGCATTCGCTTCGTCGGCCATGCGTGCTCTCCTTCGAGTCGGTCGCCGTGAGTGTAACGGCTCGGTACCTTTCCCGAAAAGCGCTCACCGGATTCGGGTGGCGTCGCCGTCGTGCTCCCGCGCGCGTTTCAGTAGGGCGACGTCCAGGGCTTTCTGTTCGCAGAAGCCGCCCAAGCGCAATTCCCCGTCTTTGCCTGAGCGCCCAGGTTCCCCGCAATTTTAGAAGATGCCGAGGAATTTTTTGCGCTGTTCCTTGCGCTCGCCCTTCGAGCGCTTGCCGTCTTCGGACTTGGCGGTGGTGCCCTTGCCGACATCGTCGCGAGGCTTGCCCTTGTCGGTGCGCTGCGCGCGCGCCGAGGCGCCGGCGAGGACCGGGCCGCAATCGGCGGCCTTGGCGTCGCCGACGTCGACGAACGCGATCACCGCTGCGAACGGGCTGGCGACGAGGCCGAGCCCGAGGCCGACACCGGCGCGGCCGAGCAATTCGGGGGTGATCACGTCGATGCTCGGCCGGGAGAAGTAGCCGCCGATGCCGACCGGCGACTGGCCGGCGAAGAGGCTGAACTTCTTGCTGTCGGCCCGGAAGGCCATGTCGATGGTCTCGTTCTTGAAGCTGAACCCGCCACGGCCGAGCATGACGTTCTTCTCGGTGTCGATCAGGATCGGATCGGCGGCGGCGATGCCGTTGCGCACGCTGAAGCCGATCAGCCCGCAATTGATCTGCACCGGCTCCTTGAGCTTTTTTTCGAACATCTTCTGGACGAAGGTGCCGATGTCGAGCTCGGAGAGCTGGATGTTGCGCGTCCAGAAGCTGCCCTTGGGCAGGATCACGGCGATCCGGCCGTTCGAATTGGCCAGCGAATCGCGCACGCTGTTGCCCGAGCCGGTCATCTGCACGCGCGCCTTGAGCGTGCCGGTGGTGCCCGATTCCTCGACGCCGAAGCCGCGCAGCAGCACGCCCATCGGCGTCGGCGACAGGCGGATATCGTAATCGGTGAAGACCGGCTCGCGGCGCGCGTTGATCGTGATGTCCGAATTGACCGTGCCGCGCGCGAGGCTGAAGTTGAGTGGACTCAACTTGAGCAGCCGATTGTCGAGATCGAGCCCGAGCCTGATGTTCGAGACCGGCAGGCTCTCGGCGCGGACGGTGCGCACCGTCCAGTTGACCTTCGCGTCGAAATTCTTGAGCGCCTCGACCCTCAGCGGCGCGTCGGGGAGTATGCGCGGGGTGCCGCCGACCTGCTCGATCGTGCCGGCGCCGCCCTGCGCCTCGAGCTTGTTGGGGTTGTAGCCGATGAATGGGCCGGCATCGAGGATGTCGAGCACGCGGGTGGCGAGATCGGCGGTGAGCAGCATCCGCGGCTCCTTGAGCGCCACGGTGAATTTGCCGGAGAGATCGCTGGCGCCGAAGCGGCCGCGCAGCCCGGTGAAGCGCCACTCGTCGCCGCGCTTGGTCATGGCCGAGCGGAGGCGGTAATTGCGGGTGTCGGGGACGGCGATGCCGAACACGGCGAACACGTCTGCGAGGTTCTGGCCCCGCGCGTCCATCTGCAGATCGGCACCCTCGATCTCGGTCGCGCCGGGCAGCGTGCCCGAGACGTCGATCCGGGTGCGGACCCCTTCGACATGGAGCTGGAGCTGGTTCTCGCCCCCGGCCACGGTCGCATTGGGCGAAAGCAGAGCCCCGTTCATCGTGAAGCGGGTGCCACGGACGGTGCCGTTGCCGTCGAAACGGACGGCATTGGCAAACTTGGTGTCGGTTGCCTCGACCGTATGGACGCGGATCGCGGCCTCGATCTGCATCCGCGGATCGACATAGCGAATCAGCGTGCCCTGGATGAGGGCGCGGCGGATCGCGGGGAGCTCGAAGGGATCGCCCCCCTTCTTCTCGCTGAACGTCCAGGTGTTGCGCGCGCCGGCCTTGTCCCATTGAAGGTCGACACGACCGTCCTCGAGCCCGACCCAGTTGAAGCGGTATTTGCTCGTGAACAGGCTCCACGTCGAAATCCGCGTGTCGATCTTCTTCGCCGAGAAGAAGTTGCCGCGGCCCGCCCATTCAGGGTTCGAAACGGTCAGCCCCTCGGCGAGGAACTTGACGTTGAACGGGGCGAAATAGAGCTGGAAGTCGCCTGCTACCCTCACCTGGCGATGAGTCTGGCTGGAGGCGATCTTCTCGAAGGTCGGCTTGAGGAAGCGGCCCTTGGTGATGAACAGCACGGTCCAGGCGAGAACGATCAGGCCAAGGATCGTGGTGACGACGGCAATGACGCTGGCGAGCGGCGTGCCGAGCGCGCGGCCGGGCCGGGCCGGCGCGTCGCCCGGCGGAGTTGCCGTCTCGGCGGGAGTGATGGGCGCGTCCCGGTCTGCCATCCGAGAGAGAAAGCTTGTGGACCCTGAGGGTTCCCGACTCAGGTTGCATTGCAACGGAGCTTCGGTTATGCGCCCCGCTTTCCTCGAACGTCAGGAACACGCCCGGCCATCAAGGGCTGCCGCGGCTGTTCGCACGTTCGAGATTGCAAGGAGACCAAAATGCCCAAGCTCAAGACGAAGAGCGGCGTCAAAAAGCGCTTCAAGCTCACCGCCACTGGCAAGGTGAAGCACGGAGTCGCCGGCAAGCGCCACCGCCTGATTTCGCACAACGCGAAGTACATCCGCCAGAATCGCGGCACCTCCGTGCTCGCCGACGCCGACACCGCCCGCGTGCTCGCGTGGGCGCCGTACGGCCTGAAGTAAGGAGGGCCTGACACATGGCACGAGTTAAGCGTGGTGTAACCACCAAGGCGAAGCACAAGCGGATTCTAGATCAGGCGAAGGGCTATTATGGCCGTCGCAAGAATACGATCCGCATCGCGCGCCAGGCCGTCGAAAAGGCCGGCCAATACGCCTATCGCGACCGCAAGGTTAAGAAGCGGACGTTCCGCGGTCTGTGGATCCAGCGCATCAACGCCGGTGTCCGCGCCGAGGGCCTGACCTATTCGCAGTTCATGCACGGGCTCAAGCTCGCCGGCATCGAACTGGACCGGAAGGTCCTTGCCGATATCGCCATGCACGAGGCGGAGGCGTTCAGCGCTATCGTCGCGCAGGCGAAGGCGGCGCTGCCCCAGGCTGCCTGAGGCAGGCTGAGCAGCCGAGATAGAGGGCGTCGGAGCGTGGCTCCGGCGCCCTTTTTCGTTGCGCCACGCGCGCTTGCGGAGTTGACAGCGGGGGCCTTGCCGCCGGATAGCCGGCATATGGTTCCCCTTTCGTTCGGCGGTCATGCATTCGAGGCGCTTGCCGAAGGCGCGCTCTATTGGCCCGCCCGGCGCGCACTGCTGGTCGCCGATCTCCATTTCGAAAAGGGCAGCTGGTTTGCGACGAAGGGCCAGATGCTGCCGCCCTATGATTCGCTCGCGACGCTCGGCGCGCTGTCGGCGCTGGTCGATCGCACCCAGGCGGAAGAGCTCTGGTGCCTCGGCGACAGCTTCCACGATTCGGCGGGATGCGAACGGCTTCCGGGCGAAGCCCGCGCGCTGCTGACCGGATTGACCGGTCGGCTCGACTGGCGCTGGATCACCGGCAACCACGATGCCGCGCTGGTCGATCATTGCGGCGGGACGATCCTGGAAGAAGCGGAGGTCGACGGGCTGGTGCTGCGCCACGAGGCCGTTCCCGGCGAGATGCGGCCCGAGCTGTCGGGCCATTTCCATCCCAAGCTCAGGATCAGTGTGCGCGGGCGGCAGGTCGCCCGGCGCTGCTTCGTCGCCACCGCGACCAAGCTAATCCTGCCCGCCTTCGGTTCGCTCACCGGCGGGCTCGACGCGCAGCATCCCGAGATCGTCCGCGCGGTCGGCCGCGGCGCCGAGGCGCTGGTCGCGCTCGAGGACCGCTTGCTCCGGTTCCCGCTCGCCGCCTGACCCGCGCTATTGCCGGTTCGTTTCCCCGCATTCGATCGGGCCTGGGCCGCGCACCGTGCATTCGGGCTTGCCGGCGATGCGGATCCCGCCGCTGCCCAGTGCCGTCGCGCGCGCGCTGAAGCGGACGGCGACGCGGATGTCGCCGCTGCTCTCCGACGATATAGTAGCGTCGCCGACAGTGAGCCCGCTCGCGTCGATCGAACCGGCGCCGGTATTGCGCATCCGCAGCCTTGCGGCGGCCCCCGCGAGCGTCATCGCCCCGGTGCCGACCAGGCTCGCGGTCATGTCGTCGGCGCGGATCGACGCCACTTCGAGCGCCCCCGCGCCGGTCTGCACCAGCTCGACCCGGCTGCCGCGCATCTGCGCCACCCGCACCCTGGCGCCGCCGTTGAGGGTGACGCCGCGCAACGCCGGGACGGTGATGCGCAGGCGCGGCAGCACGCCCTTGCGGCTCGACCACGCCATCGGGCCGCCGCTCACCACCAGCGTGTCGCCGCTGTTGCGGACGGTGACCTGTTCCAACGCCACCCGGTCACCCGAAGCGGTGGCGCCGAAGCCGCCGGGGACGACCTCCACCTCGAACGGCCCGTCGACGCGCAGCCGCTCGAAGCTGCTGACCATGAAGCGGCGTTCCTGCGCGGCCGGCGCGGCGGCGACGAGGATCAGCAACGGAGCGAGGAGCAGCGGGCGCATCGCGCGACACTCGCGCGCGGCGCCCGCTCAGGCAAGCCTTAGCTGCAGCGCGCCTCGCCCGAGCCCATCGCGCTAACCGAGCATTTGGCGCCGCCGCCCAGTTCGACATTGCCCGATCCGACGATTGACACCGAGGCCGGACCCTTGACGGTGCCCTGAAGGCCGCCCGATCCCGCGATCGATACGTCGGCGCTCGTCGCGGTCAGCCGCCGCGCGTCGATATCACCCGAGCCCGCGATTGCCGCCGACAGCTTGGACGCCGTCCCGGCGACGCTCATGTCGCCCGATCCCGCGATCGACAGATCGGCATTGCCGGCGCGCAGATCGGCGATGGTGAGATCTCCCGAACCGGCGACGGCGCCGCCGAAATCGCCTTCCGCGCGATCGGCGGTCAGGTCGCCCGAGCCGGAGACCGCGGCGGCGGTCAGCTTCGGCATTACCACCCGGATCCGCGCGCCGTGATCGCTGTTGAACCAGGTGCCGGAATCCTTGCGGCCGACGCGGAGCCGGCCGTCGACGACGCGGATGTCGAGCTGGTCGAGCACCTTGGAATCCCCCTCGGCGGTCACCGAGAAATTCGCCCCGGTCTTGACGTCGACATCGTCGGGGCCGCGCAGCTCGACGCCGGTGAAGCCGCTCGCGGCGAAGTTGCGCGTGACGTTGGTGCCGCTCGTCTGCGCGGCTCCGCTCTGACGTTCGGCGTTCGACTGACATGCCGCCAGGGGCAGCAGCGCGACGATGAGCAACATCCGCATCCGATCCTCCAATCTTGTGTATTATTTCGACAATACACCATCAGATGGACAAGGAAAAGGGGCGGCGGTTGCCCGCGCGCCCCTCGTCCGTTCAGCAGGTCGCGCCCGGGATCAGGCGGGAACCTTGTCCTTGTTCCAGATCGCCGCCGCCTTGCGCAGGATGTCGAGGATTTTCTCGAGCGCGGTCGGCTCGTCGACCTCTTCCATCGCCGCGAGCTCGCGCGCGAGGCGCGATGCGGCGGCTTCGAAGATCTGACGCTCCGAATAGCTCTGCTCGGGCTGATCGTCGGCGCGGAACAGGTCGCGGACCACTTCGGCGATCGACACGAGGTCGCCCGAATTGATCTTGGCTTCATATTCCTGGGCGCGACGCGACCACATGGTGCGCTTGACCTTGGGCTTGCCCTTGAGCGTCTCGAGCGCTTCCCTGAGCGTCTTGTCGCTCGAGAGCTTGCGCATGCCGACGCTCTCGGCCTTGTTGGTCGGAACGCGCAGCGTCATCTTCTCTTTTTCGAAGCGCAGCACGTAAAGCTCGAGCTGCATCCCCGCAATTTCCTGTTTCTGCAGCTCGATCACACGGCCGACACCGTGCTTGGGGTAAACGACATAATCGCCGACATCGAAGGACAGCGCCTTGGCAGCCATGTGCTAGAGACCTTTCCGTGAATAACCGGTCCCGAACGGGTGCGGCGTCGGCCTTGGCGCGCGCGGCGCCCGGCAGGCGGTTCGGGACAACAACGTATGCTTCTCCGGGCGGAAGGGCGATTCATCGCCCCCGTCGCGGTCCATTTAACACGGTTGCAATAAAATTACCAGCCGCACGTCATCGCAGCTGCGCATTTATGTGCGCTGCGGCAAAGATTTTGGCCTCTCGACGCGCTTTCGATACCCGGCGCGGCGCTGATCAGCTGCCGGTGCCCGGAGTCGCCGAGAAATACTTTTCGAACTTGCCCTCTTCGCCCTTGAGCGCGTCGGCATCGGCGGGAACGTCGCCCTTCTGGGTGATGTTCGGCCATTCCTCCGAATAGGTCTTGTTGAGCTCGAGCCATTTCTCGAGGCCGTTCTCGGTGTCGGGCAGGATCGCCTCGGCGGGGCATTCGGGCTCGCAGACGCCGCAGTCGATGCACTCGCTGGGATTGATGACGAGCATGTTCTCGCCCTCGTAGAAGCAGTCGACCGGGCACACTTCGACGCAGTCCATGTACTTGCACCGGATACAGGCGTCGGTGACGACATAGGTCATGGCAGGTCGGCTCCCTCGAGCGGCAAATGTCTGGACTTGCGCCCCTGCTATGCCCCGGACTCTGGCTCGTCAACGGTTCTGGACGCTAGCGTTTCGAGACGCGTGTAAAGCTGGGCTGCCTCAGCCGGGGGCCCGCGCCGCTTCGGCAGCGCCTCGACCCGTAGTGCGTGCACCTTGCCGAACAACGGGAAGACGATCACCGAGCCGATCCGCACCGGCACCGCCGAACGCTCGATCCGCCGTCCGTCGAGCCGCAGCGTACCCTTTTCGGCGATCGTCTGTGCGGCGCTGCGGGTCTTGGCCAGCCGTGCGAACCACAGGAAGCGGTCGAGCCGGATCGACTCGCCGTCAGCCACCGCGCAGCTCCGCAAGTACCGCGAACGGATTGTCGGTGGGTGCGGCGCCGGGCTTGGCGACGGGCACGAGGCCCTGCCAAATCCATCGCTGCGGCTCGCCCTCGCGCGTCTTGGCGGTCTTGAAGCCGAGCTGGGCCATCAGCCGCGCCAGCGTCTCGGCGGTGAGGCCGATCGATGTGGCGAGCGCGGGATCGGGCGCGAAGGGCTTGCGCCCCTGTCGCCCGTCATGCGCCGCGCGAGCGATCCGCTCGACCAGGTCGACGCGTACCGCCTGGGTGCCGAGCGGGCGGAAGCCATGGGCGAGGTCCGCGCCCGGCGCATTGCGCGGCAGCACCGTCGCGCCTTGCGCCGGGGCTTCGGCCAGCCCCATCAGTTCGCGCCGCCAGCGCGCCGCCGTCGGCTTGAGCAAGCCGGGGGCGAACAGGTCGAGCGTGCCGATCGTCACGCCGATCGTGCGCAGCCGCTTGCGCGCGTCGCCGTCGAGACCCTCGATCAACGCCGCCGCCGCGCGGCGCGGCAGCAGGCCGCCGGCATCGAGCAGCGCATTGGCGAGCGCGCGCAGCGGTCCGCCGGCCGCGGGATCGCGACTCGCGGCATCGAGCTTGGCGAGCGCAGGGAGATGGTGCGCGACCTGTGCTGTAAACCACGCATCGAGCCGTGCCTGCACCGCATTGCGCGCCTGGGCGTCGAGCACGTCGAGCGCGCGATCGGGAACGATCTTGGGCCGCACGAGATTCGCACCCGGGCGAAGCGATGCGACGGGGGTGCCGCTCCACAATATCGTTCGCCCGCTTGCGGCAGCGGGAGCCTGCCCTTGGACGGGCTCAGGGCGAGCGGCCGACAGCGTCAGGTCGGTATCCTTCGCCTCGATCAGCGCAGCGCCACGCTTGCGATATTCGCTCGCCAGCCGCTTCTCCGCCGCCGCCAGCAGCATGCGCTTGTCGGCCGCCCGCGCGTCCGGCTGGACGGTGAAGCGGAAGCCTTCGAGCTTGCCGAGCGGATGCTCCTCGACGCTGACTTCGCCTTCGGGGCCGATCGTCACCGGCAGGTTCGATGCATCGGCGCCGATCTGGCGCAGCAGTACCGTCGTGCGCTTGTCGACGAACCGCTGGGTCAGGCTGGCGTGGAGCGCGTCGGACAGTTTCTCCTCGATTGCGCGCGTGCGCTCGGCCCAATGCGCCGGATCCTGCAACCAGTCGGCGCGGTGGGCGATATAGGCCCAGCTGCGCGCGGCGGCGATCCGCCCGGCGAGCGTCTCGACGTCGCCGCCCATATTGTCGAGCCGCTGGATCTCGTCGGCGAACCATTGGTGCGGGACATGGCCGTTGCCTTCGGACAAATGGCCGAACAGTCGCCCGACGAAGCGCGCATGCGGATCGACGCCGAGCTTGCGGAAGTCGGGAAGGCCACACGCCGCCCATAGCCGCTCCACCATCCTGGGCGAGCGGACGCGGGCGCGCACCCAATCTTCCTCGGCCAGCCGCTTGAGCACGGCCAGATCGGTCGCCTGCGGCGCGGCCCGAAGCACTTCGTCGCGCGGCTTCACTTCGAGGCTGGCGACCAGCGCGTCGATGCTGGCGAAATCGGGTTCCCCTTCGCGCCAGTAGAGATGCTCGAGCCGGGGCACCTGATGCGCCTCCAGCGCGAGCACTTCTTCGGGGGTGAACGCGTCGGGGCCCTGTTCGTGCAGCGCGCCGAAGGTGCCGTCCTTCTGGTGGCGACCGGCGCGGCCGGCGATCTGCGCCATCTCGGCCACGGTCAGCCGGCGCTGGCGCCGCCCGTCGAACTTGTGCAGGCTGGCGAAGGCGACATGGCTTACGTCCATGTTGAGCCCCATGCCGATCGCGTCGGTGGCGACGAGATAGTCGACTTCGCCGGCCTGGAACATCGCCACCTGGGCGTTGCGGGTACGGGGGCTGAGCGCGCCCATCACCACCGCGGCGCCGCCGCGGAGCCGGCGCAGTGCCTCGGCGACGGCATAGACTTCCTCGGCCGAAAAGGCGACGATCGCCGAGCGGCGCGGCAGCCGCGACAGTTTCTTCGCGCCGGCATAGCTCAGTGTCGAAAAGCGCGGCCGGCCGATGATCTCGGCGTCCGGCACCAGCGCCTTGAGCATCGGCTTGAGCGATTCCGAACCGAGGATCATGGTCTCCTCGCGGCCGCGCGCGCGCAGCAGCCGATCGGTGAAGACATGGCCGCGCTCGGGATCGGCGCCCAACTGCGCCTCGTCGAGCCCGACGAACGCCGCTTCGCGATCGACCGGCATGCTCTCGGCGGTGCACAGCAGCCAGCGCGCCTTGGGCGGCAGGATCTTCTCCTCGCCGGTGATCAGCCCGACCGATTCCACGCCCTTGAGCTTGACCACCCGGTCATAGACTTCGCGCGCCAGCAGCCGCAGCGGAAAGCCGATCATGCCGCTGGCATGGCCGCACATCCGTTCGACGGCGAGGTGGGTCTTGCCGGTGTTGGTGGGGCCGAGCACCGCAGTGACCGGGGAACGGGCGAACTGGCTCATGTCGTAGACCAACATCGTTCCGAGTCAGCCCTTAAGCAACACCCCCAAATTGCGATCCTTCCTTAACCATGTTGAATTATGGGGTAATTCGAGGATGGGCATCCCTTTGTCGCGCCACCCGCACGGGTGACCGCAAGGCGGGGAACGGAACGGGCTGCTTAATTTGACTTTAAACGCTCTATTCCACAGTGATCCGGTGCTTGCCGGGGGTGGCGGCACATTCGACGACGGGGTCTTCGGGGGGCATCGCGCCTTGTTCCTGCGTAACGATCATGGCCTGGAGCTTGGCGGCGGCGGCGTCGCCGCGTCCGCATTCGCGCCGCTGCCCGGAACCGCGCTCAGCACCCAGCTCAAGCGGCGGGTCTTCGCCAATCTCGATCTCGCCCCCGATCTCGGCGCGCGGATCGGCTCGGCCACCTGGTTCCGCGGCGCCGCGACCTGCTTTGGCCTTTGCGCGCTCACGCTGCTGATGGCGCCCGGCTTCGAGACTCCGATCCACGGGACCGTCGCACCCATGCTCACCGGCGCCGAGCTCGACGCGGCCCGCGCGCAGGCGATCGCCCCGCTCGGCAAGGGCGCGACCACCGGCTACCGCGTCGCCGCCACCAGGCTCGTCTCGCCGCTTACCGATACGCCCGAGCGCCCGATGATCAGCCTCGACGGCGTCCGGCTCGCTTCGGGCGATGCGCTGCTCGGCGTGCTGCGCCGCTCCGGCGTCGGCGCCGGCGACGCCGAACAGGTCGGCGCGTTGATCACCCGCGCGGTGGCGCTCAACGAAATCCAGCCGGGCACGACACTCGATCTCACTCTCGGTCGCCGCACCGACAAGTCGCAGCCTCGGCCGCTGCAGAACATGGCATTTCGCGCGCGCTTCGATCTCAAGCTCGAAGTCGCGCGCAGCGGCGGCGCGCTCGCGCTCAAGCAGATCCCGATCGCGATCGATCACACGCCGCTGCGCGTGCAGGGCGCGATCGGATCGAGCCTCTATCGCTCGGCGCGCGCCGCCGGCGCCCCCGCCAAGGCGGTCGAATCCTATATCCGCACGCTGGCGACCCGGGTTCCGGTGTCGCGGCTCGGCCCCGACTGCAAATTCGACATCATCGTCAAGCAAGCCCGCGCCGCGACCGGCGAGGTCCAGCTCGGCAATCTCCTTTATGCCGGCGTCAGCGGCTGCGACAGCAAGGTCCAGCTGATGCCGTGGGAGTCGAACGGCAAGACCGAGTGGTTCGATGGGCTCGGCAAGGGCAGCAAGACCGGCATGATGGCGATGCCCGCCGCCGGCCGGATCTCGTCGAGCTTCGGCATGCGCCGCCATCCGCTGCTCGGCTACACCCGCATGCACCGCGGCATCGACATCGCCGCGCCGTGGGGCGCGCCGGTCTATGCCGCGACCGACGGCGTGGTCCAGTTTGCCGGGCGCAGCTCGGGCTATGGCAATTTCATCAAACTCAACCATGGCGGCGCGTTCGGCACCGGCTATGGCCATCTCAGCCGCATCCTCGTTCGCGGCGGCCAGAGCGTCCGCAAGGGCCAGGTGATCGGCGCGGTCGGCAGCACCGGCATGTCGACCGGCCCGCATCTGCACTATGAGCTGTACAAGAACGGCGGCGCGGTGAACCCGCGTTCGGTGTCGTTCACGTCGATGCGCCAGCTGGCCGGCAACGATCTCGGCGCGTTCCGCTCGAAGCTACACCAGCTGCTGTCGGTGCCGGTGGGTCGCGGCGCGACGAAGGACGAGGACTGAGCGCTCCCCGGCGCGGGGCAGAGCACCGGCATCCATGTTGAGCCGATCGCAGCAAGCCGCGCTGAACCTCGAAGAAGCGCGTGCGCTGCGCGCGTCGGGCTGCACCTATCGACAGATCGGACGCCGGCTCGGCCTCAGCTCGGGCCAGCTTGGCCATGTCCGGAGGACGCTTTCGCGCGAGAAGGCGGGTAGCACGCAGCTGCGGCGGACGATGCCGGGCGCCACCGACCGCGATCTACCGGTAAGCCGATCGGCATTGCCCGCGGGGCTGCGCAAGCAGCTGAATGCCGCGGGCTATCGCACGCTCGGTGATCTCGCGGACCGGCTTTGCGATCGGGACCTTCCGGGTCTCGAGGCGATGCCCGGCATCGGCCCGCACAGGGCGGCACTGGTGAAGCGGCTGCTCGAAACCTACGATCTGCTGCCCGGCAGCGAGGACCTGCGCAGCGCCGTCGAGGCGCTTTTCCCTGAATTGGCGGACCCGCCCGACAGCGAGTAAAGCTCGCTACGCGCGCTGGTTTACTTCCCCTGCGAGCGCCAGCGCCGGATCGTGCGCTCGAGCATCGCTTCCTCGCCGCCGCTCTCGCGCCACAGCGCGGAGAAGATCGGGTCTTCGGAAGCCGGGCGCTTGCCCTCGTCGAGACTGTCGAACAGCAGCCGGACCGGAGTCGCCACGCCTTCGCCGACCGCGATGCACTCGCGATTGCGCAGCGCCGGGATCGAATCGAGAAAGCCGCGCGCGCCTTCGGGCATCGCCGCCCTGACAAAGGCCTGGTCGCGCTCGTTGTTGAGCCGCATCGACAGGATCGTGCCGCACTGCGAGAGCACGCCCTCAGCAAGGTCTGACGGGCGTTGGGTGATCAGCCCGAGCGACACGCCGTATTTACGGCCTTCCTTGGCGATCCGGCTGAGGATGCGGCCGACCGACGAGCCGTCGGCGTTGCGCTCGTTGGGCACGTAGCGGTGCGCCTCTTCGCAGACCAGCAGCACCGGCCGCTTGGTCTCGCCGCGCGACCAGATCGCGAAGTCGAACACCATGCGGCTCAGCACCGCGACCACCACCGAGGTGATTTCCGACGGTACGCCCGACACGTCGATGATCGAGATCGGCTTGCCGCTGGCGGGCAGGCGAAAGATCCGCGACAGGAAGGCCGCCATCGAATCGGCGACGAGCATGCCCGAGAACATGAAGGTGTAGCGCGGGTCGCCCTTGATCTCGTCGATCTTGCTGCGCAGCCGCAGATAGGGCGCCGTGTCGGTCGCCTTGTCCATCTTGCCCATCTCGTTCTGCAGGATCTGGGTCAGGTCCGAGAGGAGATAGGGGATCGGCGCGTCGACGGTGAGCTTGCCGAATTCCTGCGCCAGCCGGTTCTTGCTCTTCGCCAGCAACAGGCACTTGGCGAGGATGTCGGCGTCGACCTGGCGATCCGAGCCCTGCGTGGTGAGGAACACCTCGCAATGCTCCTCGAAGTTCATCAGCCAGTACGGCATCTGCAGGTTGGAGACATCGTAGAGCGCGCCGATCGTCTTGAACGCACTGGCATATTCGCCGTGCGGATCGATCATCACGATATGGCCCTGCGGCGAGAGCTCGCAAATTCGGTGGAGGATCAGCGCCGCCGCGGTCGACTTGCCGGTACCGGTCGAACCCAGCAGCGCGAAATGCTTGCCGAGCATCGAATCGACATAGAGCGCGGCGCGGATGTCCTTGGTCGGATAGACGTTGCCGATCTCGATATGGGCGCGGTCGTCGGCGGCGTAGATCTGCTTGAGATCGGCAGTCGAGACCGGGAACACAGTGCAGCCCGGCGTCGGATAACGCGTGACGCCGCGGCGGAACTTGTAGAGCTTGCCGGTGAGCTTCTCTTCGTCGCCCTCGCCCAGGAAGTCGACCTGCGCGGTGATCCGGTCGCCATTGCCGTCGAGACGGAGCGAGCGGACATTGGCGATCAGCCAGGTGCTGCCGACGCGCATCTTGACTTGCCCGCCGACTTGGCCGGCATTGGCGATCGCGACGTCGCTGCTGCCGACAAGCGCCTCGATCTCGGCAGGATCGAGCACGACCTGGCTCGACGAGCCGGCAATCTCGAGCACCGCGCCGATCGGACGCGCCTGGCTGCGCGGCGACAGCGAATCCGCCGACGAAACTGGCGCGGCATTATCGAAAGCGCGCGCGCCGAACTGACCTTCCATCGGATACTCCCGGGGTTAGGCCATGCACCATGCCCGAAGAGCGTAAATATTGGGTTGTCCGGCTATTCAGAGTCTTCGCCAGAGTGCCCCGGCGCCCCAGCCGAACAGCACCGACAGTGCGACCGCGGTGAGACCATAGGGAACCGAGTAGCGCTCGGCACTCGTCGCGACGAAGCGCTCGAACCCGGATTTGCGAATATCGATGGGCCGCACCGCGGCTGCGAGCACCCGGCCGTTCTGGATCAGGAAGGTCTCGGCGGTGAACCGCCCCACCGGAACGCGCGCCGGGATGTCGATGCGGGCGCGGTAGAGCACGCCGCCGGTGATCTCGACGGCATTCGAATCCTCGTAGAACAACCCACTACGCGTGCGCAGGTCGACCAGCCCGCGATCGAATCGCTCCTGAACCTCGGGAACCGCGCCCGAGGCCGGCGAGAGCTGAAGGCTGTCGACGCCGAGTTCGTAGATCGCCCGGGTGCGATCATCGACGATGCGGCGAATCGGGCGCGACGAGGCGACCGCATAAAAGCTCGGCGCCGAGCGATAGCGTGTCGATTCGGCGTTGACCCAGATCCCCGCCAGCTTCTCTTTCTCGCGCACCAGCACTGCCTGGGTCGGCCCGCGCACGACCACGACGATGTCGACGGGTCCGTCCTCGGGGTCGGGAGCGCGTCCGCGCGGGTAGAGGATCGCTCCGAACAGCAGCAGCTCGGCGCCGGTGAACGAATAGGCGATCTCGATATTCCGCTGCGAGACGTCGGGAACGAGCACCGGCTTGGCCTGCCCCATCAACAACGGCGCTGCGAGCAGCAGCAGCGCCGCTCCGATCGATTTTGGCGAGGCGCGGTTCACAGCAGCTCGACCGAATAGATTTCGTCGGGACGCCAGGCGAGCCCGAGCAGCATCCGGAGCGCCACTCCGAGCACCATCAGCGCGAGCACCAGCCGGAGATATTCGGGCTTCATCGTCTGCGCGAAACGCGCGCCGAGCTGTGCGCCGGCAACCGAGCCGAGCAGCAGCAGAGCGGCGAGGACGATGTCGACTGCCTTGGTGGTGGTCGCGTGGACCATCGTCGCGGTGGCAGTGACGAACAGGATCTGGAACAGCGAGGTGCCGACCACGACCTGGGTTCCCATGCCGAGCAGATACAGCATTGCCGGCACGAGGATGAAGCCGCCGCCGACCCCGAGCAGTACGGTGAGGATGCCGGTGAAGAAGCCGAGCAGCAGCGGCGCCAGCGGCGAGATGTAGAGCCCCGAACGGTAAAAGCGCCAGCGCAGCGGGAGCATCGCCACCAACGGGTGGTGGCGCCGCTTGCGCGGCCGGGCCGCCAGCGCGCCACGCCCGACGCGCACTGCAATGATCGATTCCTGCAGCATCAGCCCGCCGATCGAGCCGAGCATCAGCACATACAGGATCGCGATCACCGTATCGATGACACCGCTCGCCTGCAGCAGCGTGAACAGCCCCGCGCCGGCGAGGCTGCCGATCACGCCGCCGACGACGAGCACCAGCCCCATATGGACGTCGACTCCTCCGCGCCGGAAATGCGCGAAGACGCCCGAGACGCTCGCGCCGGTGACCTGGCTCGCCGCCGATGCCGCAGCAACCGTGGGCGGAATGCCGTAGAAGATCAGCAGCGGCGTGGTTAGAAAGCCGCCGCCGACCCCGAACATGCCGGAAAGCAGGCCCACGCCGAGGCCCAACGCCACGATCACCAGCGCGTTGACCGACAGATTGGCAATGGGGAGGTAGAGATCCATTACCGGCAGGCGATACCGCGTTTGCGGGCGCGTGCAAAAGTCCAGCGACTAGAAATCGCTCCCGAGCGTCAGCGCAAGACCCGAGCCGGGGCGCGCATCGCCGGCGATGCGCTGCCGCCAGTCGAGCGCCAACCGGGCGGTTTGGCGCCCGAGCGGCAGCGCCAGCGTGGCCGAAGGGCCGATGTCGAGCCGCGCCGCGTTGCGCTGGGCCGCGCCCCACGCGCCGCCGCCGATCGCGAGACGCGTCCGGCCGCGCTCGGCGACGATGTGGGTCGCTCGCCCGGCGCCATCGGCATAGGGCTCGGTCCGGCGGCGTCGGATCGCGCCGGCCTGGCCATAGCTTTCGAGACGAAATCCGCCTGCAGCGGGCCCGTCATACCCCGCTATGAGACCGAGCCCCGTGCCACCCCGGGTTCCATCGAGCCCGAAACGCTGTTCGGCGACGAGGCGAACCGGTGCGGCGGTCGGCTGCCATTCGATGCCGAGCGACGCTTCGGCGCCCTTGCCACGGAGCGGCGCCGCGACCCGGCCGACCGCGGCGATTCGCTGCTCGGGCCAGAGCTGCCACGCGACGCGCAGCCCAATCTGACTCCCGCCGAGCTGGCTCGCGCCGGGCGCGGCGCCAAGCCCGGTGCCGGGCCGTGCGACCAGCCATGCGCTTGCCGACCAGCGCGAGGGCAGCGCGGCCATCCGCTCGGGCTGGGCGGCGAGCGGCAACGGTTCCGCTATCGTGCCCCCCGTCGCCGGCACGCCATATTGGACCAGCCCCATCAGCGCCATCTGCACCCGCATGGGATCGGGCTCCAGCGACGAGCCCATTTGGTCGGCCGCCGGGCCGGGAAGAAGACGCACGTCGGGTCGGCGACCGGCGATGGCCGCGGCGGCGCGGAGGGTCGGGCGCGCTGCTTCCGGCGCTGTGGTGCTGGTAGCGGGAAGCGCCGCGACGGGAGCGAAGGCGCGGATCGCCTCGGGGAACGAGCCTGTCTCCGACCAGAGCAGCGCAAAGCGGACTCAGACCCAGCCCAGCGCGATCAGCGCGAGGAAGCGGATCGGTCGCCCCTGCCCGGTCACCGGGCGAGTTGCTCCGCCGTTTCGGGAAACCGGTGCTCGGTCTTGTCCCAGTGCGGTGCGGCGCCGAGCAGCATGCGGCCGTACAGGCCGATCGCCCGGCGTGCCGCGAACAGCGCGATGACGTTGCCGACCAGCATCCGCGGCGCCGACCACAGCGCTTCTTGCCAGCCATAAGCGCGCTGCACGAAGGCGGCGCGGACCAGCAGCCGCCAGCCGAGCAGCGCAAAGTTGATCCAGAGCAGCGCGACCACGGCGGGCGCGAGCGCCGCGGCCGACGTGCCGGCGGCGAGATGAAGCAGCGCCGAGAGGCCCCAGAGCAGCAGCGTCGCCCAGGCGATCGCGAGTACGGGAAGCGCGAGGGTGGCGCGGCGGTCGCGCATCCGCATCCAATGGTCGCCCAAATTGAGCGTCGCGCGCCAGCCGGTGCGATCCCAGCCAGCTAGCGCGATGCCGGTAAGCCAGCGCGCCTTTTGCCGGACCGCGGCATCGAAACTGTCGGGAAACCATGCCCGTACCGCCACTGGCGGCCCGCCCGGCGCCTCGGGAACGCGGGCGAGACAGACCTTGCCGCCCATCGCGCCGATCGTCAGCCCGAGCTCGTAATCCTCGGTGAGGCTGGTGGCGTCGAAGGGAACCCCGCCGCGTCTCGCGGCGATGATGCCGAGCACGTCGCGGCGGACCGCGCAGCCGACGCCGGCGAGCGGCAAGCCCGCACCGAGCGTCTGGCGCACCACCAGCGTCTTGGCATGCGCCTCCGCCATTCGCTCGTTAACAGGGCATCGCCCCACGGCGGCTAACGCTTAGAATCGATCATTGAGTGAGGTGCTGGCCGGCGGCCGGACGCGACATAGGCAGAGCGTTCACGTCGCAAGGAGCCGTTGCTCACTGCAAATCGGGACTTTGGGCCAGGACGAGCGTATCAGGCATGATTGCAGAGCTCGAATGCACAGTGTGAGTTGTTGGCGCTTTGGCTCGCGCGCTCCGGTCAGCTGGAAGCCTTTTGCGAAAAGTTTTCGCAGAGGCGGCCCTAAGCGGTCCATGTTTTGCGGCGCTCTTGTCGGAGCCAAGCGTAAACTCGTTCTGCGGTGTCACCGCGCGGCCTTCGGCCATCCCGGAGACTAGCGACGAAGTTGGGGTCACCAACGGCTTGGCGGCCGAGTCGGGAAGCTGACATCTTCGTCGCTCTGAGATATTCATCGATTGCGCCAAGTAGAAAGTGGCGCGCTCTATCTGGCGATTGCCACACGTTGTAGTGGCCTTCAAATCTGCTCAAGATCGCTTCCTCCCACGTACGTGCTAAGTGCGGTTTGCGAAGGATCTTGCCTAAGCGGCCGCGGGGTGCCGAGTCCGACATGACTGCAGCTACGATGATCTGCCGCGCCATAGCGCGGCAGATCACAGTTTTGCATTCTAAGCGGGTGGGGATCCGTCATGCGAACTCATAGACGATCACCAATCCGGCCGAACCTGGGCCGCCCGATCTCGCGGGCATATTCGCGAGGTTGCAGCCGCCACCCCCGCCGGCTCCAACGGGAAGCGAGGCGTTCCCGCTGCCGGAATTGCCGTTTAGGCTTCCCGTCGAAGCTGCGCCGAACAAGGTCGCGCCTCCGCGCCCTCCGGCTGCAGAGCTGGGGTGAAGCGCTAGGCCAGTCCCGCCGCCTTCGCCAGAGCCGCCGGCGATGTTGTTGCCGGTCGGAGGCGAACTCGCATTGCTTCCCCACGTTATGGCAGGCGTGCTGACCGCGTCGCCGACCCATCCTCCGGTGCCGCCGGGCGCAATCAGAAGACTCCCGAAGCTCGAGCTGTTGCCTGCCGCCCCGGCTGCTCCCGGAGCCGATGCGGCTACGCCCGCCGCGACGGTCACCGCGACGCCCGCGAAGTCGGATGTGAACCGGCCGCGCCCGTAAGCACCGGCGCCGCCGCCGCCGCCCGCTGCCATTTGTCCCGAGCCAGTGGCCGCACATCCTGCGCCGCCACCCCCGCCGCCAATAGCGTCCACGATCACGCTCGTCGTGCCCGGCGTCGGCGTATACGTGCCGCTAGCGGTGAAGCGCCGAACATTGAGCAGGGCCCCGAAGCCGGTACCGGCGGCACTGAAGTCGCGCTCATCGACGATCATCGCATCGGTGATCTCAACGGTCGTCGGAACGAGCCTGACTTGGGCAACGGGGATGAAGTTGGGGGAAATGGGCGGCGGCACAGGCGATACTGCGGGGATGCCTGTGAGCACGACGGCGACGCCGGTGGAAGCGTTGACGCCAACGCGGTCGATCCGGGGATTGCTGACCGGCGCGGTGAACGGCCCCACAAGCTGTTTCGCCGTTTCGATTAGATCGGTGCTGGTACGCACGTGACCGGGATCGAGCACGATCGACATCGACGCAGGATCGGTCGAATGCGGCGCAAAAGCGGCGGCTATTCGCGCGAGGACAGCGAGGTCGCCGTCAACGGCGTTGGACGGTAGGATGAACCTGGAAACGGACACTGAAGATCTCCTCTTGTACGATGGCTGCACAACAAGCAGGTCAGCTCCACACGCGGCGGAACAAAAAGAGAACTCGCGATCCTTTTCCTACAATTCTCCTACAAAATATATCACATGCGATTTTTTAAGGTTCAATGCGACGATCTGGTGACATCCCGTGCGGCACTGCGCACCGGCAAACCCGGCCGCACTGCACGAAATCAAGCCGCGGCCGCGCCAATCGATTTGACGTGCGAATACCAGACATCGATCCAATTCGCGACGATCTCCAGCGCCGCGGGGCGATGGTGGTTGACGTCGACCATCGCTTCCGGACCGCAAATCTCCTGGACGTCCAGCGTCGTGACGCCCGGATAGCGCTGGACGGCATCCCGCCACATCGCGTTATACCTGATCGTCCGGTCGCGGGTCAGTCCTTCCGGTCCATACTGATGCGCCGGGAGGTTCTCGGGTGGCAGCAGGACGAGTAGGTTGATGCCGCGCTTCTGAACAAGCGCGCACATCCGCTGCAGGCAGCTTTGGTAGAGCCCGCTATCGAGCAGATGCGCGAGCCCGGGCCACGCCTCGTCCTTGTAATCGGTGCCGGCGCCATAAGCGAGAAAGGACGGCAAATCCTCGTTCTCGCCGGTCTCGCCGGCGAACCGCTTCAGGTCGAACAGCCGCGGCCATATATCGAAGTCGATCTCCGCCCGCGCATTGCTGTAGTGTGCCAGACCGCCCGACTGGCAAGCGCACATGATCCGCAGCTGCGGCTCGGCGGTGATCGCAAGTCCATGGCCGGCGAACAGCGACTGGCGGGTCTCGGGATCTTCATAGGATCGCTCGGTGACCCATTCCGCCTCCGACCAGCCGAAGCGCTGCCGCCAATCCTCGGGGACGACCAAGCCGGGGAAAGATTTCTCGATCATGCGAAGCGCGTAATTCTCGATCCCCATGTGCATCACGCGGCAAGAGAACACGAAGTGGCGAAACTGACGCGTATCGCGATCGATCATCGCGAAGCCGACAAGGCCGTGATCGCCATATTTGTCTTCGACGAAAATCGACCAGCAATAATAGTTCAGATAACCAGACGTGATCTCATTGCGCAGGACCTCGCCATCGATCCGCGACCGCGTGTAGTTGAGCTGGTTCGAACGGTTCACCAGCTCGACGATCCGATCGGCGAAGTCGAGGTTGGCCATCATTGCGACGGGGCATGCGCGGATCTCGCACGAGCGCAGGAACTCCTCGTCGGACAAGGTGCCGACGGCAAGCCGATCCTGCTTCTTCTGCTCAAGCCGGCGATATTCGGCCAGGCGATTGCGGCTGGCGGGCTGGTCGGAAAGGATCGCCTCAAGCGCCGCGTCGCTTCCCGGCGCGGTGATGTCGAGGACGTTGAGTTCCGGAAGAACGAACTTCGCCTCGTGCAGATTGATCGGATTGTCGTCTACGAACAGGGTGTCAGCGGCGCGAAGCTGCATGTCGGCCAGCAACCCGGCGATCGCCTGCGGCTTCGGCTCGAATGCGATCCGCGGGAAGACGAACTCGTCCCACAGCCCGAGATCGATCAGCCTTGCACGGGCAGCATCGAAGCTGTTCTTGGAGCAGATCGAAGACACCACCCCGTGGCGATTGAACGCCCGGATCAACTCCGCACGTCGCTCGAACAATTCCACCTCGTCGCCTTCGGCCAGCGTCCCGCGCCACAGCGTATCGTCAAGGTCCCAGATGACCAGCTTGACCAAAGCCCTACCTCTTCACCCGACTGAACCATTTTCCGCCTTTCCATTATAGAAGGCCTCACCGATCGGGACGCGCCTGTGCCCGGATAAACTCCCGCGAGGGCCGTCAGAATGTCTGCGAGCGGGAGCCAAGAGCCTCATACGGCCAAGCTGAACGAACGCCTGCTCTCGAGGAAGCGGGGAGGACGGGGCTGAATGGCAGGCTTTAGGGCGAAAGCTGCAATCGCCAGCGCCATGAACAAACGTCCGCCTACGCCAGCCCGGCGCCCGAAAGCGGTCGTTCCGCTTTCCGCCATTCTCCGCCATGGCGGCTTGCGCCCGGATGCGTTGCCGAGGGCGCTCAGCCGAAGATGAAGCAATGGCAGGAAACGGGAGACGCCGCAGGTGCCTTCAAAGGCAACAATTGAGGCGCGTAGCTGCCCGCGGATCACTGCTCTGCTGAAGGTAGCTTTCGGGCGGCCTCGACAAGACGGCTCTGGCGACCGCATTAAGTTGGGAGATTGTGGGGGGATCGTCGGTGGACGAATATGCATTGGTGCCGATCCATGGCGACGCTGCCGAGGGGATCCGCCTTGATACTTGGCGCTCGCTCCTCAAATGGCTTGAGCAAGAAGACAAAGCTTGGAGCTGGTTGCACCCCGGCGACGGCATAACGGACCAGCACAACATCGCCACTGGGGTAAGAGGCAACCTTGAAGGTGTGATCAGGGGCATTCGCGAATTAGAAGCTCAGTCGGTACCTATCTCGGCAGCAAATCAATACCTCACAAATTTCGCCCCGAGAGGCTCTCTCTGGCCCTCAGAATCAACGAACGGCGCGACAGTCCTCGATATCCTCGCAACGGCAGGCTCGGAAGCTGCCGCGTTCGCCTATGCCTTCTCGAAGAGGCAAGTCGGTCTGGCGAATGTGGCGAATGCCGATCAGTTTCGGGGGGCCCTTCTCACCGTAATTCCGGAGGGGGTTAAGCCCTGCGGGTTGAGCGACCGCCTCAAGCGCGAACGCGAAGCCTATCGCAGCGCCAGCCGGGAGGCGACTAGGCGTCTTGAAGATCAGAGCGCCAAGCTGGATGCCAGGGCCGTTCGGCAACTGAGGCGAGCACGCCGAATTGTGAAGGCAGCTTTCAAAACCGAGCAGGAGTCTTGGGACTCAGCCAAGCGCGTATGGCTGGACGATGCGCAAAAGGCAGTCGCCGACATACGCAGCGTCGAAAACGCCTACCGTGAGTCAATGAAGCTCCAAGCTCCGGTTGAATACTGGACGACAAAGGCGGCATCACACCGCGTCAAGGAAGAGAGAGCCACGTGGCGGCTGCGCATCTTCTTTCCGGCAGCCTTGATGACTATCATCGTGGCATTCAGTGCATCGGCCTACCTCGTGCTCTCGGTCGCAAGTGATCTGCGGGTGCCAAGCGCGCTCTACGTTGTGCTCTCTGGTGGGTTAGCCGTGGTGGTCACGATGACCTTCTGGATTGGTCGCCTGTTCACCAAGCTATATCTCAGCGAACATCACCTACGAAACGACGCCGAAGAGAGGGCTGTCATGACCACAACCTACCTCGCGCTGACCCGAGAAAGCGCCGCGGAAGAGACCGACCGCCACATCGTATTGACTGCGCTGTTTAGATCCTCCCCAGATGGAATCGTGAAAGATGACGGCCCCGCAGACCTCACCATACAAGCAATGGTGGCAAGGGCGCTGACCAAGTAGGACGAGGTGGATCAGTACGCGACACTCGTCGCTAGGCGTCGGCGGCACTGGCTCCGCTGCTGGCTTGAGGGATGACATCTTCAGGGGCGCGCAAGCGCCGGCCAGCGGACGGCCTTGGCGGTGCCCATCTGGCGAATCAGATCCAGCTGCTCCATTAGCCTTGATCCCAGGAGCTGGAGACCCATGGACCTGCACACGCGGCTTAGAGAGGTAAATGGCATCAGGACCTAGGGTCTAGGACTCGCGTTTCGCCAGCTACTCGCAGCCGATCCCATCGCCATCACGATCAAGGTGCCGAGCATAACCGGGTTCGCCAGCCATCACCGGTGCGGCCCCAGCCGCCCGCGCCGCTGAGCAGTTTCGATAATATACGTACTCGGCTCGGAGTTCTGCCTTTGGCTCGTGCTCCAGCTCCGGCGTGGGATCAGGGGCCGACCTTTCCGCTTGGTGAGAGACGCTGTCGGTCGTCTCCGCCTGGGCCGCGAAGGTCTGAAGCGAGCTTTCAGTAGTCGCCGCTATACTAGGTGAGGGAACGCGTGACGGTGCATCAACGCTGCACCTTCCCATCATGAAGACTGCTCCCAGCAATAGCGCAACGCCAATGCACCCGCTGCCATTGTTCTTCTTGGCCATCTCCGCTCCCCGAGCGCAGAGGAGTGCGGGTCGGCAGGCGAGTCAGCATGGGCAGACGGGCGGATGAAGCTGGGGCAGCCGGGATCTTATGGTCCCGGCTGCCTGCGCAGAAGGCTTCTCCCTTATAGTGCGAAGCTTGTGCTCCGGTTACGGTTCGCGATCGCCAGCACTTGGTCGACTTGGCGAACCACTTCAATTTGCACCCCCCGGGTATCCGCTGGCGAGACGATGATCTTGGTGATCATGCTTCGAGCTCGTGGTACAGCTTCCAAGGCGGCGTGCGGCCCAGCGAGTGCGGCCTCCAGCGCTTCGACTTGTCGGCGATACTCCTCGTCAAGTCGAGGGTGGAAGGTAAGCACCGCCGGGAGCGCGTCGATGCTGGCAAGCTCGCGGGTCAGCCGCTCCTTATCCGCCTTTGCCGTCGCCAGCATGCCACGGATCTCCGCGAACTCGCTGCCGCCATCCGCGAAGGCCTCGAGCATCCGCTTCAGCTTGCGCTCCGCCTCGCCGAGCTGGCGCTCGAAGCGTGCGCGGTCGAAAGTGAGTGCCGCCGACTGGCGCGCGAAGTCGCGATGATATTCGCGGACATAGGCGGCCACCACATCCGGGGCGAGCATGTTGGCCTTGAGATCGGCGAACACGCGGCGCTCATATTGGCGGTTCGCGATGTTGCGGTTGTTGGTGCAGGCATTGCCGAGGCGGTGGCGGCTGCATCCCCAGTTGAGGCTGCTGATCTTGATCCACGGTCCCCCGCAGACGCCGCACTCCCCCAGGCCGGACAGCAGATGCTTCGGCCGCCGCTGACGATCGACCGGAATGCCCCTGTTCGCATCGATGCGGTCATGGACCCGCTGCCAGAGCGCTTCGTCAATGATGCGAAGTTCGGGCACATCGTGCTCGACGATTGCCGCCCGGTCCGGGTTGGGGCGCATCAGCTTGCGCCGGGTCACCGGGTTCATCGCCGACTTAGACCGGCCGTAGACCAGCTTGCCGAGGTAGACCCGGTTGCGGAGGATGCCGAACCCGGTCTTGTTGTGGCCGAGGATCGTGCTCGTCTGCCAGATTGCGCCGCCACGCGGCGGTCGGACGCCCTCGGCGTTGAGTGCGGTGGCGATGGCGCGCGGGCTGATGCCCGCCGCATAGTCGCGGAAGATCCTGCGCACCACCTCTGCGCGCTCGGCATCGATTTCGCGTAGTCCGGCGACGAGCTGGCCGCGCTCGTCCAGCCGATTGGCGATGCGGTAGCCGTAGGCCACGCCGCTGGACGCCCGTCCGCGGTTGATGTTGGCAATATGGCCGCGCCTGCTCCGAGCAGCGAGATCGGTGCGGAACTGAGAGTCAGTGAAACCTTTGATCAGGCCGATGATCGGCGTGACCGTACCGTCGAATAAAGTGAAAAGGCGGGCTCCGGCGAATTCCAGTCGTTCGCGGATCATGTGCGCATCGGCGACGTGCCGCGAGACGCGATCGGTAGATTCGGCGAGCACCTGATCGATGCCCCCGGCCTCCACCAGGCGAAGCATCGAACTCAGACCCGGGCGCTGATCCTCGCCGATGCCGGCGGCGCCCGAGGTTGCGACATCCTGGAAGACCGCGACAACCGACCAGCCTTCGCGATCTGCGCGCTCTTGGCAAATAGCGATCTGATCCTCGGCGGAGCGAGGATTCTGGTTATCGCTGCTGAAGCGGGCGTAGATGACGGTCCGCACCGATTACCTCCTTTTTGGCTCGAGCTGCGGCGATGTCTCTGGCAACGCTAGCGCGTGCGAGAGCCTCCGCGAGCGCGATCAGGTCCGGATCGGAGCAGATTCTTGCAGGCGACATTAGTTCTGCCGGCACAGGCTCAAGATACCCTGCGGCATTGCGTCAGTCCGCGGGACGGATCGGCGTGAAGGGTTGGAGACAGCCGACTGCGGCAGTCTATCGCGAGGATATAGTGAGTGTTGACTGCCACCTCTCGCGATATTGTCCCGCCGGTTACACTTATTAGGACGGCCAGGGCCGATAAGGAAGAGCAACACCTCGAGACGGGACAGCGGGCGGGTCGGGTGGACATGCGTCGATCCTTCTCGCGCTTGCCTTGATGTTCGGAACAGAATGGGCGCGAAGCGCCGACGCAAGAGCTGCGTCGGGTCGTCGTACCGTGGCGCGCAGAAAGAAGCTGCCGGCGACATCGGGGTCGCGGATCGAGAGCATCAGGACGTCTCACGCTTGCGGCGTGACCGCGCTCTTCGCCGCTGCGCGTCGCCGAGTCGCGCTGCGGCGTCTCGGTTCTTTCGGATGACGATCGCTGACGCGGGCGTCGGCAAGTGCGGGCTGGAGAACGCGGGGACCAGCGGAGCGCACACTGGCGCGCTCCTGCGGAGACGCCAGAGGTAGCGGCGTTTTTAGTTTCCGCGTGGCGCGCTCGATCCGGCCGGAGGGCGCGGCGGTTGGCACACGTGCATCGGGGAACAGCGTCCCACGCAGTCCGTTGGCGAGATCGCCGAGCTCGTCTCATTCAAGACCGCCACGCTCACCAAGATCGGGGTCAAGCGCAGGGGCGTCTGGAACGAGGAAACCGTCTCTCAGAAGATTGAACATCTGGCTCTTATGTTCGGCGCGCTATCCGGCACTTCCGACGCTCCGCCCTATGGCCAGGGCGTGCCCCGTGAGGCGCTCACGCTGGGCCTGCTTGTGCTTCCTGCCATCTGGGACTGGTATGTGCAGTGGCGAGAAGCCCGGCGCGGGTTCTACACCGTTTGGGAAGTCGACATGCTCGTTCTGGGCGCATCGCTTACCCGCCGCGAGACTGGCTGGCTGCGCCAGCATCCGCAGCTCGCCACGCGGCTGATGGCGATACCCGGCGTTGTTTCGAACGAAGAGATCGAGCGTGTGCAGGCGGACTGGGACACGGCGTGCGATCTGGCGCATGACCATGCGCTTGGCCGGGCAAAGGAGATCGGGCGGGTTGCACGCGTGCACCGCGATCCGTTCCTCCCGATCCTCGAAGCGGATAGCCCCCTGGGTGCCGATCGGCAGATTACCTCCGAAATCCTTGCTCAAATGCCTGACGAGGCGCGCTATCCCAAGGCTGCAGCCGAGGCCGTGCGCAGCTTCCTGATGCTGCGGCCCGGGCTGCACCTGGGCGTACGGCAGAAGAATTTGCGCCGGCTATTGCTGTGTCCACGTGGTTCGACGCACCGCACCGAGCGACAGCTTGAGACGCTCAAACGCGGCGAACTACGCTGGAGTACGCGCGACCACGCATGGGAAGTGCTGATCCCGTCTGCGGCGTTCAAGAACGCCAATTCCTCGTTCTTCGGCAAGCGCCCGTTCCGGCTGCTGCTGCCGGATTTTTGATGGGCTCTATCGGCATTTCGGTGCCTATATCGACAGGCATCGGCCGATGCTGCTCGGCGATGCGGATGATCCGGGCACCTTCTTCGTGAAGTCGGTCAAGCGTACCAGCACCGATGCGGCCTATGACCAGACGACCTTCTATGAGGCATGGCGGCTGATCATCCAGCGCTACGGCATCTATAATCCGTATACCGGGCGGGACGCGATCAAGGGGCTGTTGCCGCATGGACCGCACAATGTTCGGGACGTGCTGGCCACGCACATCCTCAAACGGACCGGATCATACGAGCAGGCAAGCTACGCCATTCAGGATACGCCCGACATGGTGGCGAAGCATTACGGGCGCTTCCTGCCGCAGGACAAGGCGGCGCTGGCGGCCAAGATCCTCAATCAGGTTTGGGAGGCTGATTAACGCCGACGCTTAGTGGAGCGGTGTCTGGGCGTCTCACGCCTGCGGCGTGACCGCGCTCTACGTCGCTGCGCGACGCCAAGCCGCTCTGCGGCGTCTCGGTCCATCCGGATGACGATCGCTGACGGTCGATTGATCCGGGGGATCAATCGACGCCGGCAGGTGCCGGCTGAAGCGGAACGCGGGGACCAGTTGAGCGCACACTGGCGCGCTCCTGCGGAGACGCCAGAGGTCGCAGCGTCTTCGTTTCCGCGTGGCGCGCTCGATCCGGCCGGAAGGCGCGGCGGCGGCTGGCCCACAGGCCCGCGCGCACGCCGCCGCGACGGCCGGCCGGATTCGAGAGAGCCTCTTTTGTGCAGCGCCTTTTCCGCTGGGCAGCGCTGCGCGCTTAGGCAAGCGGACGCACCGCTGCGCGGCGCGGCGTTTGCCTCCGGCACTCGAACTGGCGGGGGTGGGCGTCGCTACCCTCTAGTCCCGACGCGGTGGGCCGCAAGCCGGGCTTCGCCCGGCTCCTCCACTCCGTTGCGGCCCTGCGGGTGCAGCTCGCCGCTTAACCGGGACTGCCGGTCCGCTCCTGCCGCCCACCCCCGCCATTCCGGCGCCGGTTGCGGTGGTTTTGAAGGAGCAGGAGCGATGACTGCCAGGACCGAGACGTCTCGCGTGAGCCTCTATGCAGAGGTGACACGCCAAGTGATTGCGGAGCTGGAGCAGGGGCGGCTGCCCTGGGTTCAGCCTTGGGATGCTTCCGCGTGCGGGTGCGCGATGCCGGCCAATGCGGTGAGCGGGCGGCGCTATTCGGGAATCAATGTGCTGATCCTTTGGGCGGCGGTGATCGAAGGGCGGTACGCGTCGCAGCGCTGGCTGACCTACAAACAGGCGCAGGCGGCGGGCGGCAACGTGCGCAAGGGCGAGCGCGGGACGACGATCTGCTATGCGGATCGGTTCACACCCAGGGACGAAGCCGAGCGCGCGGGACGAGGATCGCGAGGCGCGGCAGCTGGCGTTTCTCAAGCGCTTCACGGTATTCAACATCGACCAGTGCGAGGGTTTGCCGGAGCGGTTCGCGGCCGAATCCCACGCAGAACCGGCGAGCGATGCCGATCGGATCCCCGAGGCCCTTGCGCTGATCGAAGCAAGTGGCGCCGACTTCCGGATTGGCGGTGGCGAGGCATATGACAGCCCCTTGGGCGACTATATCGCCGTGCCGCCGCAGCTGGCGTTTCACTCGAAGATCAACTGGTATCGCACCGCGCTGCACGAGCTGGGGCACTGGACCGGGCACCGCTCGCGGCTGGATCGCGATCAGTCCGGAGGGTTCGGGAGCGCCGCCTACGCGCGTGAGGAGCTGGTTGCGGAGATGGCCAGCGCCTTCACCTGCGCATTACTGTCGATCCGTCCAACTGTGCGGCACGCCGACTATATCGGCAGCTGGCTTGCCGTGCTTCGCGAGGACGAAAGGGCGATCTTCCGCGCAGCGAGTGCGGCCAGCAAGGCGGCCGATTTCTTGCTCGGCATTGTCGCTGGCGACGAGGCGCGGTCATGATCCGTTGGCTCGAGCTGCGGCGGATGCGCCGCGCTTTCCGGGCCCTTCCGGAGCACGATCGTGCGATCTTCGCTTCGGTGCGGTTCGACGACCTCGACTATGTCGAGGCAGCCGAGCGGCATGGCTGCAGCGTCGAGGAAGTGGAGCGCGTCGTAATGCGGGTGCTGCTGGCCCTTGATGGCCGCGGCGCCGGGCGAAGGCGGCGCGAGTGATACCGGCGCGCTCGGCGCTACGCCGGCGCGGCGGGCCTGCGGCCCGCCGCGATCACTTATCCGCTTGGCATTTTGGACGCGACGCGCGAATCTGAAGCCATGAAGACGAGCCTCGATCACCTGCCCGAGGGCAAGCGCCGCGAGCTGGCGCATGTGGTCGATGTGCTGCGAAACGGCTTCGCCTTCGCTACCGCACGGCGCACCCAGCCGCGCACGCGCGGCGGTCAGATCCTCAAGATCATCCTTTTCGGCAGCTATGCCCGCGGCGACTGGGTCGAGGATCCGGTCGGGCGGTATTTCTCCGATTATGACCTGCTCGTCGTCGTCAATCGCGAGGAATTTACTGACATCGCGGAGTATTGGGAGAAGGCCGAGGCGCAGCTGCTCGAGGAGCTGTCTGCGGCGGAGGTGCTGCGCACGCCGGTGAGCCTGATCTATCACGACCTCGACGACGTAAATGAGAAGCTGCGGCTCGGTCGCTACTTCTTCACGGATATCCTGCGCGAGGGGATCGTGCTGTTTGAGGAATCGGGATTTCCGTTCGTGGAGCCGCAGCCGTTGTCGCCCGAACAGGCGTTGCAGGAGACGCGGGATTACTACGAAGACTGGTTTCAAACGGCGGGCCAGTTCTATCGGCAGCACGAACATGCCGTCGCTGATGGTGCGTTGAATATCGCCGCGTTCGACCTGCATCAGACCGTCGAACGGCTCTATCATTGCCTCTTTTTGGTGCGCACGCTCTACAGCCCCAAGACCCACAACTTAAACCGCCTTCGCGACATGGCCGAGCAGCTCGAGCCGACGCTCAAGCAGGTCTGGCCGCGCGAAACGCGTTTCCAGAAGCGCTGCTATTCGCTGCTTCGAGACGCGTATGTGAAAGCCCGCTACTCGCGTTCCTACCGCATCACCGGCGAGGAGTTGGGATGGATCGCGGAGCGCGTTACGGTGCTGCAAACCCTTGTCCGTAACGCATGCGAACAGCGTATCGGGCAGCTCGCCGAGGCGGCTTAGCTTTCGATCAGCGCCTTCAGCTTCTTGAGGTCGCGGTTGACCCATCGCGCGTCCGCCGCGAACTTTTCTTCATCCATTTCGGGCTGCCGAAACAGCGTAAGCAGGACCTTTGCACCGTCGCCGTTCTGCACAACGCGTAAGGGCACGTGGACCTCGGAGCCTGCGCCGGTGTCTACGAAATGATCCATCACGCCGTGCTCGTTGTGCGGTGTGAATCGGATGCTGATCGGCCCTTCCGGACCGTCCGCATACCATCGATCACTCTCGACTCTGAGGTTCGATTCAGCGAGGCCAGACGCCCAGCTCGGGAAGAACTCGGGGCGCCAGATTCGCTCGTAAAGTGCGCGCCAATCGTGGCGGATCGACACGCTGAAGGTGCGGGCGGGCAGCATTGTTCGTCCTTTTGGCCGCAGGTCGTTTCAACGGGTGCCAGAAAGACCCGAGAGGAGCTAAGAGGAAGCTCATTCGCAATTGGCGAAAGGGCTCAATTACGATGGCGAGATAAAAGCACCGCCGTCGGATGGGGTGCATGTGGTTTGTGAAGATTGCGGAATTTGCGCCGTCGCTCGTCTTGCCCTGCCGTCGCGGTCCCGATTTTGTCTTGGAAAACCAATGCTTCTCGCGCTGGCAGCACCGCCGACGGTACGATTTGATGGCCGACGATGTCGAAGGTTCCACGCTCAAGGCGCTGTCGATGGGTAAGCCGGTCTGCATTCCGACGATGCCCGATATTGCGGACTTAGATGCCATGGTGGCAGCCGAACTGCAGTCGTACCGTCCGATGACTATTGAGCGTCAGCGGATTCCTCGCCTTCGCCCTTCGCATCGGATCTGGCGACCGGTGTGACTGCATCATTGGCTAGCATCGCGTAGGACGACGCGCGTATCAGATGCGGCTTAAGCGACGGCGCAAATTCGCCAACGAGCTGCAAAGCAACCAAGAGGTTGGGAATTCCAATCCCCGGGGGCAGCGCAAAGGCAAATCCAGTCAGATACTCGCCAACCTTTTCGTGCCAGCGCGCTTCGTCGGCATTGCTTGCACCAGCCAGTAGGCTGAATCTGACCGGGACGCTGATGTCGCTGATCTTGCCATCGGCAGTGCGCGCCAGCGTAAGTTCGATGATCTTTTCGGCAGCATCGGGCAGCTTCCACCTGGCCAGGATCTGAAGCATCAGATCGGCGGCGTGCATGAACTGCTCGCCCTCAAGCGATTTCAAATATTCTGGATAGGCAGCCGCCAAAGCCTCTCGATGATCGGCTTGGATGTCGAACGCGACAACCAAATTGGAGAGGTCGCTAAGCACCCGCTGCGTGTCGGCCTGAGCCTCCATGCGGGAGACCATCTCGGTCGCAGTCTCCTCGGTGACATCGACGAATCCACCCCAGTCATCCTCAAACGGATCGAACGAACTGGGAGCCATATGGGGCAGGGCATCCTGTCCGGCGCTGATTTCGTCCGTCTTGGATCTGAGCAAATCGGTCCAGTCCGCAGGCACTTTATCCTCAGGCATGCTAGCGATGGCCTGAGCGGTGCGAGCTAGAACGACCGCGTGTATTCGATCGGTCGTTGGGCCCCGCCACAGGTTGAACGGAAAGGTCCGCGCATCGCAAAGTTCGAGGAGCCGATAGTTCAAGTTGAGGGGGTGCCCGACCGCGGCTTGCATGCCCTCTGGATCGACCTGCCCGAGCCCGAAAGTTCGGACGATCAGGCTGGCATGAATGTGCCAAGCAAGCCGCCGCGCGTAAACCGGCCAGTCGCCGAGCGTCCGCGCTCGTCCGGAAACGCTACCCGTCAAGATCAGGGTTGCACTAAGGAATAGCAGGCCGGCGGCCGTCCTCGCATGTGTCTTGTCCAGCAGTTGGGGAAGGATTGCATCGGCTACGGCCTTGAACTCTGGGTCGTCGGGCTCCGCCGCCGCCAATTGAAATCCCGCGACCTGACTGAGCGGGTCCAGTCCCTCGGTCAGGAATCGCGCAAGCCGCAATCGGACCTTGCGATCAAGCTCGTGGGCCGCCGCGACGACGAGTTCCCCTCGCAGGATCGCGATCGGGGCTGTCAGGGCAATCCATCGAGCGCGTCGAACTGGGTCCAGTGATGCCGATCGGACAAGCCATTCGGCCCGATATTCTCCCAGGGTCTCGGGCGGCGGCCCTCCCAGCAACTCCTCGAAGAATGCGCGATCTTCGGGCACGAGTTCATTGAACGCCAAGCCAGTCTTGAGTTGCGTGACCAGCTGTCGGTAGACGGCTTTGGGAGTGGCATCGATCAACGTCTCAACTTCAAGAATTTGGGTATCGTCGAGCGGCCCGCCCGAAATCCAACCCCTCAACCTTTCTTCTTCGGCGGAACTGAGATCCTCGGTTGCGAGCATATTCTCCAAGGTTTGGCGACGTAGGTCGGCATCCTGGCCGAGCAACCCTGCGTTCGCGAACCGGGCAGCTTCCTCACCAGCTATCAAAACCGCCGAGCCATCCGGATCTAATCGCCCCTCTTCGACCCTAAGGAGGCCATTCGCCGACGACATTGAAGGCGGTTCACCATCGGCGATGCTTCGTACCGCGGCGAGCAAGTCCTTCCGCAAGAACCGGTGCTCGAACACCCGAATTGAATGTTCGGTCGGAAGCTCGAGACTGGCAAGCGAAACAGGGTCCGAGAGGATTGCCTGGCTTACGACCTCAGGCATCTTCTGCATCATCGCGATGATGATGGCGCGCTGGTCTTCATCCAGCACTGGCTGATCGTCAATCATCGCCTTCATCCGGGTCGAGCGGGCTGGCCAGCGAGGCGAACAGGAATTTCCCAACTGCGTCGAATGCGCCCGGGTCGCGCCGTTCTATCGTTGCCTGTACCCGGCTCGCGAACCAGGACCGATATCTTTCGACCCTGGCGCCGGAAAGCTCGATGATCCCGGCCATCGCCCATGTGGACATGCGGGTGACCTCGCTGATCCAGGCGGTTCGGTCCGGTGACGAATCGCCCTCGCTCAATGCGTCGATGTCCGGAAAAAGGTCGAGCAGCCAATTTGCCGCTGCTTCGGCCTGGGCATCGTCTTCGATGTCGGCCCAGGCACCGCGGATCGCGTAACTGATTGCCAAGCACACCCCTCTGACCCAGACCCGCTCCTGCGGTATCTGCAGGATTTTGCGGGCCAATGGGAGATGGATCGAGTCCCGGACTGCTCGCAGTTCGGCATTCGGCCCAATGCTCCAGTCGCTATCCTTGACGTAACGGCGGAACTCGTCCGGATCGACGGGCATCATGGCTGCGCCGGAACGCCGCAGCTTTTCCCGCGCGGCGTCGACCTTTTCATCGTCAATGACGTTCATCGCCCGCATGATTCCGAGGAGATCGGCGGTTGTCAGAAAGACCACCTTTTTCCCGGTTTGATCCGTCGTCTCCTGATACTTGTTCATCGCTCGATCGTCGCAGACGAACGCATCAATGCCTGCCGTATCACGTAGCACGCTCATGACAGGGCTCGTTCGGATGGGGCCCGCGCGAGCCCCTTCATCCAGTTCGTCCTCGTTCTTCAGGCGCCGCGCGGGTCCAATCCGAACCCTGCCGTCGCTTAGTGCTCGGGCCAATATTGCCCGGATCGGCTCAATGCCTGCGCGAATTGTCTCCGCCGCCGCCCCGCCCGCAATCTCGCGGTCAGCAAGCATGATCGTTTCCTTGGATGTGACAAGCTCACCGGCGTAGGATTTCAAGGCAGGGAGGATATCCGCGTCGATCAGATAATGAACTGCGATGCTGGTAAGGTACAACGGCTTGCCTCGGCTGAGGGCAGGCTCATCGGGAAAGACCTGCCCGCCGCCGGCCACAACCTTTTCAGCGGCATTGGCAACCGTGCGGCTGATGGCCCCGGCACCCTGCATCGCCGTAACAAGACCGATCGGTGTCATTAACCGATTGGCGTAGGGGGCGGGGTCGATAACGGCGTCGAGTCGACCTGGCGGATGCAGGGGGCCGGTATCTATAAGATAGCCGTCATTCGCCTCAGCGTCGGCAAACAGCGTCGCAAATTCGGCGTCCACGTCGGGTGTGTCGGCGAGGCCTTTCGAGTCGGTCACTCTGAGAAGTCCGGAAGCGACGGCTTCCTTGATACGCTTGGCCTGACTGACCCGGCTGGGCTGAGAATGAGCGGCCTTACCCCGATCCTCGAAGAAGCTATGGAGCGTCCCCGACGGAAGCACGACGTCCTCGAACGCATCGATGGCTTGGTCGAGCAGGCCAAGCTGGTGCAGGACCAGAATCGATAGTGGATCGAAGGAAATGGATTTCGGTCTGAGGTCGAAGCGCAGCAGCCGGTTACCCGCGTAGAGGGGTACCACCGACCGACGACGGGGATCGGTTTGGCTCTGGTTCCCCGACATTTGGTGGATCACGAGTTCGCTTTGCGAACCGCCGAGCATGCCGATGCCCATGAAGATCGGTACCGAGGCGTCGTTTATCAGGCCGCCGATGCGCTCGGACTCCTTGCGGGAGTCGGTCATGATTTCGATGACCTCATCCAGGCCGGTCTTCTCGATCAGGCCGACTTCGTCCTTGTTCTCCAGCGCAAGTTTCAGCCACTGGCCTACGACCGGTTCGCGATCGAGACCGGCTTCGGTTGCAGTGGTGTAGGCCTGAAGGGCGATCCGCGGATCAGCAGGAGCTGCAGCGGTCGCGGCGACCAACAAGTCCATGGTCGCCGCACTTCCGATGTTCATCGCAATGCGGGCACTGGCGGTGAGTTCCTGGGGGTCCCGATTCGCCTTGTTGGCAAGGTCGCGCTGTACATGGGCTTCAAGATCGGACCACCGACCCGACTCCACTGCCAAGAGAATCCGAAGTCGGCGGGTGTTGCCATCGTCAATACAGATCTGGGCCAGCGCATCCAGCTCTCCGGCCGCCTCTGCCAGCCGACCTTGCCTATATCTGGCCCAGGCGAGATGTGTCCTGAGCAACGGATCGGCCTGCGCTTCGTCGCCGAGTTCATCGAGAAACGCCTCCGCTGCCAACTCGTCACCTACGCGCAGCAGCGCTTCACAACCGCGCTGTGCGTCTTCGAGCTGACGACGCAGGCGCCAGAGCTTGACCAGGTACTGACCGACCCGCGGATCGCCCCGGGCACCCATGGTATTCACCAGGATGTCGAGATCATGAGCAGATCCCGTCGCTTCGAACTGGTCAAGGCGCGCCTGGATCGTGTCGGTGCCATCGAGTTCGGCGATCGTGGTCTTCAGAAAAGTCACCGTATCCGCGTTGAGCTTGTCGCTCTCCGCCTCGAGCAGCTCCAGAGCGTCCTGCTTGCGTCCCGACTTGGCGAGCGCCTCGATCTCGATGGCAACGACACTTTCGTTGGTGGAATAGTGCTCAAGGTCGTCGCGATAGCGATGGACAAAATCGGCAACCTCCGCGGGCGTACCCTCATCCATCATGATGGTGAAGGCGGCCCGCAGCTGGGCTTCGTCATACCCTCCGAGCTTTTCTGCTTTTGAAAGCCTCGCCTTCAATGCCGTCCAGTCGATATCGATGCGATACATCTTCGCCAGCGGCGCGAGCAGCAAATCCTGCGCCGGATCCTTCATCCGCTCGACGAACTCGTTTCGCGCGACCGCCCGGACTGCCGGATCGGCCGAGCAGAGTGACAATGCGGTCAGATTGATGTCGATAAGGGAGGTGAAGCTGGGCGACTCGAGGTCCGGTAAAATCGGCTTAAGTCGCTCCAGGTCTGCCCGCGCTTCATCAAGGTGGCGTCGGCCTTCGGCGTCGTCATGAAAATCGGTCGAGCGGGGCAACATCCCCTCATGTTCGAGAAGGCGCTTGCCGATCTCAGGAGGAACCGCCTTCGCCATGCTGAGCCGCGCACGGATGAAGAGAATTACCGGGCTCTCCGAAATCTGGACGTCTGTGGCTTGCCGCAGAATGTCGGCAGCCTCGTCGGGTTTATCGGCTAAAAGCTTCCGTACCGCTGCATTCTGCAGAGCGGCGCCCGTCAGGTCCGCGAGTTTCAGGTTGTCGTCCAGATAGACGAAGAAGGCGTCATCGCCGTCCCGCCTGGCGATCGCATCGAGGACCAGACTGGAGGAAACGGAGTCGCTTCGTTCACGCAGCATCTTGAGCGCGCCGTCATAATCCTTTTCTATAATCGCGATGCGAGCGTGCTCGGTTGTCGTGTCAGCTCCGAGCGCTTCCGCCTTCTTAAGCCAGCTTCTTGCCTCCTCGACGCGCTCAAATCGGCTCAGAACGACGGCAACCTCTTTGAACGCATCGCCTTGGGCCTGAGGCGAGGCCAACCGAAGTGCGGATTCCACTCTCGCTCCGAAGGCTGCCGCGCGATCGGCCGCCGGCGGTTCATGGAGCATGCGCTGGCGACGCAGCCTCAATATCCCGGCTCTCACCACATCATCGTAGGGAGCGGAATCGAGGGAGCCGGTGTTCTGGACCAGCTGCATCTCCCCCAGCTTTCCGAGAACCTCGTCGAAGCCGCCGCGCAATTCTTCACGAACACCAACGATCAGTTCGATCATTTGCCGGTCAGCTGGGGTGAGGTGAGCCAGCAAGGTCAACGCGGCGAACGCTATCGCATCCTCGATCAGCGTTTCGCCATAGATCCCATCGTCGCCGAATATTTCGGCGTGCAATGCGCGCGCTTGGGTGCGCTCATCGTCGATGCTTTCATCACGAAGAGTATGGCGGGCGCCAGATTTTATGAGATCAATGACGCGCTGGTCGTCGATGAATTCCCTGGCATCCCTGTTGGCGAAGCTGTCCGGCCTGTCGGAAATGATGCCCTTGAGCCGGTTAAAGACCGTAGCAGGCAGGCTGTCAGCTTTGCCTTGCAGGACTCCGATCGCCTCATCAAGTTCTCGATCGGCGCCACGCAGAGTATCGAAATCCGCAAAGGGTGCGCCCCGCCGCGCAACCTGCTGGCGAAGAAATGCGAGTGTAGGCTTGATCGCGGCACTTACGGCGGACTTGCCGGCGGCGGTGCTTAAAGGGTCCAATGCCATGCTATTTTGGTTCGTCTATCCTCGTCGAACGAAGATAGAACATAGCTCACCACGCAACAAGCCGGGGATGCCTTTACGAGGGCAAGTTCGCCTCCGAGCGTTAGCGCCCTAGCGGGAAAGAATCCAAAATCGCGGTTCGGCGCGTGCCAGAAAGCCCCGTCAAAGCCCGAAATATATGTGGGACGGAATGTGGGAGTGATTCCAAGCGAAAAGCCCGAAATGACGGCAATTCGCCATTTTCTGCTTGACGATGGTGACCCCTACGGAAGCCACGAACGGCAGGAATTGGGCCGTTAGCCGCCCGTCCGCTTTTCGGCGCAATATACTCGATAGCCGCCGGCCACCGATCGTAACAGCGGCATAATCGCTTCCTTCCCAGTTGCGGACGTTGATTGGATTGAAGTGCGGCGGCAAATAGTCACGCCTTCCGACCACCTGAGACCAACCATGAAGCTTGCGCAAACCGACGCCCTGCTCATTGCCTATGAGGAGCTCGGCTCCGCAGACGGCTGGCCGGTCATACTTTCCCACGGTTTTCCGTATGACATACGACCCTATGAATACGTCGTGCCGATCCTTGCGACCGCCGGAGCGTGAGTGATCATGCCCTATCTTCGAGGCTTCGACGCGGTTCCGACGTGTCGAAACCATGCGCTCCGCGCAGCAGGCGGCGCTGGGCTCGGACCTGATTGGCTTGCTGGATTCATTGGCCATCGAACGCGCGATCTTGGCGGGTTGTGACTGGGGTGGCCTCGCTTCCTGTGTCGCGACGGCTCTCTGGCCGGACCGGGTGACGGGCCTCGTGTCGCTCGCCAGTTACGACGTGATCGACGTCGAGCGGATGCGCCACCCGTTCCCGCCTGCTCTTGAGTCGGGGCTGTGGTATCAGCATCTGCTCCAGACCGAGCGGGGCCGCGAGGGGCTCGCCGCAAACCGCCGCGATCTTTGCCGGCTCCTGTGGCGACAATGGTCTCCGAACTGGGACTTCGACGACGCGACATTCGAGCGAACGGCGCAGTCATTCGACAATCCCGACTTCGTTGATGTCGTCATCCATTCCTATCGTTTCGATTTCGGTCTGGCGGCGGGCGACCCAATCGACGAGGGTCTTGAGGCTCGCCTTCGGGAAAAGCCGAGGATCACGGCCCGACCGTGACGTTGGACGGCAGAGACGATCCCCTCACTCCATGCGGCACAGCAGATCAAGCAGCGATGTTCACGGGTCCGCACGAACATCGAACGATAGCCTCGGGCCACAACCTTCCTCAGGAAAACCCAAGCGCATTTGCCGAGGCGGTAACAACTGTCCGCAAAATGTCGGTAACTAAGGGCTGACGCCGTAAGCGGATGGTCCGCGAACCGCCCACGGTCGCGGCGGATGAAGTTTCCGCCGCGACCTACTGCATCTGGTTCTCCCGTGCCGGCCAGTTGGCGCTCACCAATTTGGAACGCGAACTTTGGGGACGTTTGCTGCCGCTCCCGTTAGACTGGGCAAATGACGGCTTTTCGGGCGACACGAGCGCCCACCTGAACGACCAAGATTGGGGCGTAACCCGACCGCCCGCTGTATACGGCTGCGGCCTAGTTCACGGGGCCGTCCGGCCTCTGGAGGCGGTCGAACCAGTCGGCGATCTCAAGCCAGCGCTGGACGCTCGCGGAATCACCAACCTCCGCACGCGCTTTCACCCGATCGTGGATGACCTCTGGCGCGCGCTCGCCATGCTGCTTCTCAAGCATGAGAGCTTCGGCCAGGCGCTCCCGCTCTGAGTTCAATGAGCGTTATCCCTACTTGCCTCTGAGATACTCGCGCACGGCTTCGGCCTGATCGCCAACGGCGTCAACGGCCTCCTGCAAGCGTTCCTCGGTCACACCAAGCGATTGGGTCCAATCGCGAACCTCATAATCTTCATGCATGTTGATGCGGGCGCGGTCCTGCCCGCCAACTTTGGTCTTGTCGTCAGCCACCTTTTTCTCCTTTGTGCCCTCCGATCAAGTGAACGAACGACATGCGGGTAGGTTCGGGCCGTAGGCCGAGTGCAGTGACGATGTCCGACGCCGGCGCCTTAAGGTAGTGCCCCAGATTCACTCGCCCCAAGCGGCCCTTCGATTTGTGCGTGAGCCAAATGAAGCCGTCCTCGTCTGGCCCATCAATCGCAACGATGTGACTCATTCGCTGAACTCGCGCACTCTGATGCCACGAATATAGTTCGTGCGTGAGTGGTCGAGGATCAGCTGGTGCATGGAACTAGGCGAACCATATGCGCCGGGAAGGGTTCCATCGCAGTCGAAGTAGAGATGCTGGCGGAGCGACCAAGGGGAGCGCGGCGCTCCGCCAGCGATCAGCGTTGCACCGCGCTGACCCTCTATCCTAGGACGTTCCCGGCGCACACCTGTCGGAGCAGTGAAATTTATCTGCCGTGCCGGCGCAGCAACCAAGATCAAGTCAACCCGAATTTGCCCGCCTGGAGCCACACAATGATCTCCTCAGCGCACCACCGGTTTTCGTGATCGCGTATTTCACTCGGAGGTGAATTAGCTTCATCACTGAGGGCGCGAGCCCGGGCCAGCCGACGCCATCCTAGTGAAAAATCTGTCGTGATGCATCCGCCCGGATCTTCGTCCCGTACTTTGACCCAGAGAGTCAGAGGAGGGTCAATGCCGACAGAGAACCGGGATCCGTGGGCAGGACTGCGAGGCAACCTGCTGCTCAGTTCTTTGCCTGCGCGAGAGGCGATGCAGATCGCCCCCTTGCTCAGGCGAGTACACTTCGGACAGGACGTGCGCCTGCTTGACCAAGCCTCCTCGCAAGAGTTTGTCTATTTCCCTGAAACGGTGGTCGCGTGCCTCCGCTTTCCATGCATTGATGAGGGCGGTGTGGGAGTAGCTCTCGTCGGCCGCGAGGGGATGCTTGGATGGTCGGGACTGATTTCCACCGAGCACACCAGGCAGGATGGCGTCGTGCAGCTTCATGGCGGTGAGGCCCTTGCTGCGGACAGGGTACGGCTCGCCGCACTTTGTACAACAAACGTGCAGTTGCTTTGGGCCTTTCTGCGCTACGCACACCTGCTTTCAATGCAACTTACGGGAACCTTGTTATCGAATCTTCGGGATACTCCTGAAGCGAGACTGTGCCGTTGGATCCTGATGCTTCACGACCGAATAGAGGGTGACGAATTAGCAATCACACATGAGGCGCTGGGCCAGCTTCTTGCTGTTCGCCGCGCAACAATAACTGACGCGCTTCACGTGCTAGAGGGTGAACGGCTGGTACGCTGCACGAGAGCGCGCATCGTCGTACGGGATCGGCGTGGCTTGGAGTTGCGTGCGGGAAAGGCCTACGGCGCGCCGGAAAGAGCGTATAGCGGACTCGTTGCCCCGTTTGGCAGGACGAGAGAAGCAAACGTCAGATCGCCGACCGAGGCCGTCGCCTCTCCGACCGCCTTTTGCGTGCAGCACATGTCGCCATCCGGCTGACTCGAAAGATCCGGGAGTGCCGCATGGAAGTGCGCTGACGGCAGCTAACGCCTTGAACGCCGCGGTTCGTGAGCACACGGCACCTGTCCGAGAGCATCCCTCCGTCCAGCGTAGTGTCAGGACATCTATCCTGCCTTGATTGAGCGCTCCGGCCGGGGCGACCTTAATGATCGAGCATCCATCGAGGCTCAGAGCATTGCCGAAGCCAAGTGCCTTTTTGAAGAGCAATATGGCCGAGGCAAGGTCATGAGTACTGAGGCGAGATAGAGAGCAGCCGCATACGATAACCTCCACTTCTCACTATCGCAGACAGCCCGACCATCGCCGCCGATCCGGACATTGCTAGGGTATGCCGCTATTCTGAACAAAGGGGCAGGTAACGAGAGGGACGCCAGGTGCGTCGAAAGGCAACAAATGGGCGCTCAGCTGCCAAAGCTGGCACGCGTCGCCGGATCGGCGCATCAAGGCTACTGAGCTTACGGTGCTGAGCCGACGATTGTTGCTTGGCGAGCGATTTGCCTCCAGCCTCCTGCCATTTTTCGCCAGACGCTTGTGAACCGGCGAACAATCGCGGGTTCGGCTGCACGCGCGGAAAGCGGTTTAACCCGCTCTTGGCCCATCAGCACGACGACATCGCCAGAGGCATAAGCTGCCTCAACTTCTCTCTGATACTCCGAAAATCGAGTAGCACCGGAACGAAACTGCTGGAGCACCTGCTCCGCGGTCAAGATTTCGTTGGCCGCGTTCTGGAGCCTGAACTCAGGGCTAAAGTGTCTCGCGATCGCCTCCGTATCGCCGGCGGCAATCGCCTTTTCGAGTTGCACATTCGCCTCCAGAACCTCACGCACGCTCGGATTACGATCTTGCGGCAATGCTGTCGACGAAGCCAGGCAAAGCAATGCAAGGCAAGCTGTGATCATCGGTGCCTCTCCCACCGCGGGTCGATATCGACCGAATTACCACGAGACAGCCCGCGGACAAATCTTCCTGGCTGCGAAAGCAGCTAACCGCCATTCCCTGCCATAACAGCTGTGTCGCCGAGAGCCCTCAGCGAAGATGAACGAAGGGCAGCTTTGGAAAGCACGCAAGGTGCGCTGGAGGGCAACAAATGGGGCGCAAAGCCGTCGTCAGAAGTATGTTACGCTAACGCCCAAATCGCTTCGGCGAACTCGTCCATATAATGACCCGCGACGAAGCGCGATCCGGGATAGGGCAGCGGCAGCACCGGAAGCTGGACGGTCTCGCATCGCTGGAGCCAGCGTGCGAACACCTCGAGTTCGCGCGGATGGACGAGGTCTTCGGCGTCGTGGAGCGCAACCCCGAGGGTTGCGAAGCCTTCCGCCGCCTCGTCATGCAGCAGCGCCCGCCAAAGCGTGTTGAGACACCCTGCCTTGGTGGTCGGGCCGGGGGTCTCGCCGATCACCAGCCGCACGCGCCGGTCGCGCTCCGCCACCTCACGCGCGGCGGCGATCGTCGCGGGGTCGTTGGGATAGGCGCCGACATAGATGCGGTAATCGTCATGAACGAAGCGCGCGAGCGCGGTCCGGAGCATCGGCCCGATCACCTGCGCCTCGTCCCATGCGGCGACGAACACGATGATCCGGCCGGCGGGCACGCAATCGTCGGAGAGTAGCGCGGCAGAGTCGCGGTTACGCAGGCCAAATGCAGCGCCGCGGAGCCGGCCGGCGAGGTAGATCAAATCGACCATCAGATCGTCGACGCCGCCGACGACAAACCAGATCGCGGCGAACAGCGTCGCTTCCCGTGCAATCATATCTATCGCGGTGATCAGCATGATCGTCCCCACACCGCAACATCTCCGATTCGGATGCAGTGATCTTCCTGCTTGTTCATTCAATGATCAAGTTGACTCTGACGCGGCTGCCGCCGGTCCGATCCGTTTCGGAGGCAGTCAATTGAACATTGGCCTGCCTGTGCGCTGCGGCTAGGGTGGCCGCATCACTCGGGGGAATATTGGGATGAAGCTCGTTGTCCGGCTCGCGCTGCTGGCGCTGGTTGCGGCGCCGCTGGGTGCCACCATCGCGATGAGCGACAACAGCCCGCAGGTGGTGATGGCCACGCCCGGTGTCGGGGGCGGCGCGATCGAGCGGTTCACCGCGCGGTTCAACCAGCCGATGGTGCCGCTCGGCGATCCAAGCGCGGCGGGGCCGTTCAACGTCGAATGCCCGGTCGCCGGCGAGGGGCGCTGGGTCGACCAGCAGACCTTCGTCCACGAATTCGCCAGTCCCCTGCCCGGCGGCGTGAGCTGCACCTTCACCCTGAAGGACAAGCTCAAGAGCCTCGCCGGCTATGCGCTGACCGGCCAGACCAAATTCACCGTCGACAGCGGCGGGCCGATCGCCCGCGCGGTACTGCCGAGCCGCTATGGTGGGGAGATCGAGGAGGACCAGACCTTCCTCGTCGCGGCGAACCTCGCGCCCGATCGCGCTTCTGTCGGTGCCAACGCCTATTGCGCGGTCGACGGGATCGGCGAGAAGATCCCGGTCGACGTGCTGCCCGCCGATGTGCCGGGCAAGGTGCTCGCCGGGCTCGGCACCGATCGCTGGGAAGTGCAGAGCTTCCTCGAAGAAGCGGGCCTGCCCAAGGCGCTGCCTGCCGCCGATGCCGATCGGGCGAGAGCGACCGCCAGCGTCGTCGCGCTCAAATGCCGCCGGCCGCTCCCGCCGGGGCGCGACGTCGCGCTCGTCTGGGGCAAGGACATCGCCAGCGGCGGCCGCACCGCCGGCACCGATCAGCGCTTCGACTTCACCGTCCGCAAGCCGTTCGCGGCGCGCTTCGAATGCTCGCGAGTCAATGCGCAGGCGGGGTGCAGCCCGGTGCAGGACGCATGGGTACGCTTCTCGGCGCCGATCCCGCGCGCACAGGCCGAGGCGATCCGCATCACCTTGCCCGACGGCAAGGCGCTGACGCCGATCTTCTCCGATGAGGAGAAGCGCAAGGCCGTGATTGCCGATATCAAGTTCAAGGCGCCGCTGCCCGCCGCGGTGACGGCAAAACTGACTCTTCCGGCGAACGTCAGCGACGAGAGCGGCCGGCGACTTTCGAACGCCGAGCGCTTCCCGCTCGACGTCCGCTTCGACGAGGCGCCGCCGCTGGTGAAGTTCGCCGCCGATTTCGGCATCCTCGAAGCGGCGGAAGGCGGCGTGCTGCCGGTCACCGTGCGCAATGTCGAGGGCCAGCTCGGCGGCAAGCAGATGACGGTAGGCGGGCAGAGCCTCAAGGTCGAGGGCGGCGACGGCGAGATCGCCAACTGGCTGCGCGCGATCGACGATGCGGCCGAGACCAAGAGCGACGAGATCAAGCGCGGCGAGGAGACGATCCGGATTAATCAGACCGGCGCCAAGCCGCTGCTCACGCCCGCGACCGGCAAGCCGTTCCAGGTCTCGCTCCCGGGCAAGGGCAAGGAATTCGAAGTCGTCGGCATCCCGCTGACCAAGCCCGGATTCTACGTCGTTGAGCTCGCCAGCCCGCGCCTCGGCAATGCTTTGCTCGGGCGAAACGCGCCCCGCTATGTCGCCGCCGGTGCGCTGGTCACCAATATGAGCGTTCACTTCAAATGGGGTCGCGACCAGTCGCTGGTCTGGGTCACCGCGCTCGACAGCGGCAAAGGCGTCGGCAGCGCCGAAGTGCGGATCACCGACAGCTGCACCGGGCAGGTCCTCGCAAAGGGGACCACCGATGCCTCCGGCCGGCTCGGCGTCCCCGCCGGGCTGCCCGAGCCCGAGACCTATTCGAGCTGCGAGAATGAAGGCGGCTCACCGCTGATGATCTCGGCGCGCAAGGCGGACGATTTCAGCTTCACGCTCACCCAATGGGGCGAGGGCATCCGCCCCTATGACTTCGACCTGCCTTATGGCTGGCAGAAGCAGGAACAGATCTTCCACACCGTATTCGACCGCGCGCTCGTCCGTCAGGGCGAGACGATCCACATGAAGCATATCGTCCGCCAGCCGATCGCGAGCGGGTTCGGCACGTCGCCCGCCTTTACCGGCACGCTGCGCCTGTCGCATCGCGGCTCGGACACGAAGTACGACCTGCCGCTCGCGGTCGACGCCAGCGGCATCGGCGAGACCGAATGGACCGCGCCAGAGGGCGCCAAGATGGGCGATTACGACATCCAGGTCGTGACCAATCAGGCCGGCGAGGAGAAGGTCGCCTACACCAGCCAGTCGTTCAAGCTCGACGAATACAAGCTGCCGACGATGAAGGCCTCGGTCGCCGGCCCCAAGGAAGCTGCGGTGCGCCCGGGCACGCTGCCGCTCGACCTGTTCGTCGGCTATCTCTCGGGCGGCGGGGCGGGCAACCTTCCGGTCGAAGTGCGCGTCGGCTGGTTCGAAGGGCTGACGACGCCCAACGGCTATGAGAGCTACAGCTTCGGCGGCCGCGCGCTGACCGAAGGGGTCAAGCCGCTCAACGGCGACAGCGAGACCGACGAGGAATCGACTCCGCTTCCGCCGACCCAGACCTTGCCGGTCACGCTCGGCGGCGACGGCACCGCGCGGACTTCGATCGAAGTCCCGCAGAGCCTCGATCAGTCGACCAACATGCAGATCGAGATGGATTATCAGGACGCCAATGGCGAGATCCTGACCGCCTCGCGGCGCATCCCGATCTACGCCAGCGCGGTCCAGCTCGGCATCAAGACCGATGGCTGGCTGATGAAGCAGGACGATCTCCGCCTGCGCTTCGTCGCGCTCGACACTTCGGGCAAGCCGCTCGCCAACCAAGCGATCTCGGTCGAGCTCTACAGCCGCGAGATCCTTACCGCGCGGCGCCGGCTGATCGGCGGCTTCTACGCGTATGACAACCAGATGAAGACGACGAAGCTGGGCGCGAACTGCTCGGCGACTACCGACGCGCAGGGGCTGGCGACGTGCCAGCTCGATCCGGGCGTATCGGGCGAGGTCTATGCCGTTGCGACCACCAAGGATGCCAACGGCAATGTCGCGCGGGCGACCCGCTCGGCCTGGCTGGTCGGCGACGACGATTGGTGGTTCGGCGGCGACAATGGCGACCGCATGGACGTCATCCCCGAACAGCTCGAATACAAGGCCGGCGAGACCGCCAAGTTCCAGGTCCGCATGCCGTTCCGCGAGGCGACCGCTCTGGTTACGGTCGAGCGCGAGGGCGTGCTGTCGAGCTTCGTCGTCGGACTCTCGGGCAAGGACCCCGTGATCGAAGTGCCGATGCCCGCTTCCTACGCCCCCGACGTCTATGTCTCGGTCATGGCGGTGCGCGGCCGCGTCTCGGGCTGGGCGAACTGGCGCGCCAATCTCGCCCGCGACTGGGGTCTGCCCTTCTCGCAGGAAGGCGGCAAGCCGACCGCGACGGTCGATCTCGCCAAGCCCGCCTACCGCCTCGGCATCGCCAAGGTGAAGGTCGGCTGGGAGGGCCATCGCCTCGGCGTCGCAGTCAAGGCCGAGAAGGCGACCTACGCGGCGCGCGACACTGCGAACGTCGATGTGCAGGTCAAGAACCCCGACGGCTCGCCCGCACGCGAGGCGGATGTCGCCTTCGCTGCGGTCGACGAGGCGCTGCTCCAGCTCGCCCCCAACGAAAGCTGGGACGTGCTCACCGCGATGATGGGCGACCGCCCGATCTCGGTGCTCACCTCCACCGCGCAGACCCAAGTCGTCGGCAAGCGCCATTACGGCAAGAAGGCGGTCGAGGCCGGCGGCGGTGGCGGCGGCGATCTGTCGGGCCTCAACCGCGAGAATTTCCAGCCCGTATTGCTGTGGAAGGGCAAGGTCCCGCTCGACGGCAACGGCCGCGCCCGGGTGCAGGTGCCGCTGTCGGATGCGCTCACCTCGTTCAAGCTGGTCGCGATCGCCACCAACGGCGCGCAATTGTTCGGCACCGGCGAGGCGAGCGTCCGCACCCATCAGGACCTCAGCATCTATCCGGGCGTGCCGCAGCTGGTACGGACCGGGGACAGCTTCGGAGCGATGTTTACGCTGCGCAACGGCTCGGACAAGCCGATGCGGGTGACCGCGACGGTCGCGCTCACCCCGGCGGTTGCTCAGGGCAAGCCGCTCACTGTCGACATCCCGGCGGGCGGCGCCGCGCCGGTCAGCTGGAACCTCACCGCGCCGCCGCAGGCCGGCAAGCTCAGCTGGACGGTTTCGGCCAGATCGGCGGACGGCAAGGCCGTCGACAAGGTCACCGTCGCACAGGACGTCATCCCCGCGGTGCCGGTCGAGACCTGGGCGGCGAGCCTGGCCCGGGTCGGCGAGGGCACCAGCTTCTCGATCGCGCCGCCGGTCGGCGCGCTGCCCGGCTTCGGCATGGTCGACATCAGCCTCGCCGACACGCTCGCGCCGCCGCTCCAGGGCGTTCGCGACTATATGGCGGCCTATCCCTATGGCTGCCTCGAGCAGCGCACCTCGCGGGCGATCGCGCTCGGCGACAGCGGCATGTGGAACGGCATCGCCGGCGAGCTCCCCGCCTATCAGGACAGTGATGGCTTGCTGCGCTACTTCCCCGGCGAATGGGCGGGGTCCGAGGCGCTGACCGCGTACATCCTGTCGATCACCGCCGAGGCCGGACTGCCGCTTCCGGCGGGACCGCGCGCCAAGGCGATCGACGCGATGAAGGCCGTGCTCGACGGCCGTCTGCGCCGCGAGGATTATGGTGACGTCCGGCTCCAGCGGATCGCCGCGTTCGCGGCGCTCGCACGGCAGGGCGCCGCGACCAGTGCGATGCTCGGCCAGCTCGGCATCACGCCGGCCGAAATGCCGACCTCGTCGCTGGCCGACTATCTCGCCGCGCTCGGCCGCGTGCCGGGTCTCGCCAACGGCGCGCAGCTGCGCGCCGCCGGCGAGCAGGTGCTGCGTACCCGCCTTGTCTATGAAGGCACGCGGATCGATCTCAGCGACAAGGGCAACATGCCGTGGTGGCTGATGTCGTCCGACGACGAGGCCGCGATCAAGGCGGTCATGGCGACCCTCGGCCGCCCCGGCTGGCAGGCCGAGACGCCTAAGATGATGGTCGGGGTGGCAATGCGCCAGCAGCGCGGCCATTGGGGCACCACCACCAGCAATGCCTGGGGCACGATCGCGGCGCGCAAATTCACGGCGGCCTATCCGGCCGAGGCGATCGCCGGCGTGACCACCGCCAGCCTCGGCAGCGCGAGCGTCAGCCGGCCTTGGCCGTTGCTCGAGCCGCAGCGCAGCTTCAGCCTGCCGCTGCCGTCGGCGACCACGCCGCTCGTCCTGCGTCAAGCAGGTGGTGCGGGGCCGTGGGCGTTCGTCCGGGTCAAGGCGGCTGTGCCGCTCACCCAACCGCTGATGGCGGGGTACAAGATGACCAGGCAGGTCAGCGTGGTGCAGGGGCTGACGCCCGGGCGCTACACCCGCGGCGACGTGATCAAGGTAACGATCAGCGTCGAGGCCTCGGCCGAGCGCAATTGGGTGGTGATCAATGATCCGGTGCCGAGTGGCGCGACGGTGATCGGCAGCCTCGGTGGCCAGTCCGAGATGCTCAATGCGCAGGCGGGGACCGCCGAGGGCGTCTCGCCGAACTGGATCGAGCGCGGGCAGGGTTCGTGGCGGGCTTATTATGGCTGGGTGCCGGGCGGCAGCTTCACGATCTCCTATGTGATGCGGCTCAATGCCTCGGGCCGGTTCAGCCTGCCGGCGACGCGCGTCGAGGCGATGTACTCGCCCGAGATCCGCGCGCAGCTGCCCAATGCGGTGATGGTGGTGGCGGAGCGGTGAGGTCCCGGAAGCGCAACCTCCTTCTGTGCTCCTGCGTAAGCAGGCGCCCAGGGTCGCGAGTGAGCGGTTGCTTGCCCCGGGCACCTGCTTCCGCAGGAGCAGGAACCTAGACGGATGGGCAGCGCCAAGGCTCTGCTGGCGACGCTGGCCGAGCTTGCCGGCAAGATCGATCGTTCCCCCGCGGCACTAGACACGTGGGGACGTCGCCAGCATGCCGCGGTTCGCGAACATGGCTGGCGCGGCATCTTCACGCCGATGCGCGTGGTGCTGACCTCGGCCGCGCTGCTGATCGGCACCTACGTCACCCTCGCCTGGATCACGCGGCCGCCGCCGCTCCCGGGCTATGCCGCCGTCGTCGCCAATTGGCGCGCGTCCGAGGCCTGGCTCTACGACCGCAACGGGCGGCTGATCGACAGCAGCCGCGTCGATTATCAGGCGCGGCGGCTCGGCTGGGTGCGGCTCGCCGATGTCGCTCAGGTGGCGCGGGATACGCTCGTCGCCGCGGAGGACCGCCGCTTCCACAGCCACGGCGGGGTCGATTGGTGGGCGCTTGGCGGGGCGCTCCGCGATCGAATCGATGGCAAGCGCACGCGCGGCGCCTCGACGCTATCGATGCAGGTCGCGGCTTATCTGGCCCCCGATCTCGCCGCGCCCGGCCATCGCGGCACCTGGGATAAATTGCGCCAGATGCGCGCGGCGCGGGCGCTCGAGGCGGAATGGAGCAAGGACCAGATTCTCGAAGCCTATCTCAACCTCGCCGGCTTCCGGGGCGAGGCGCAGGGTATCGCCGCCGCCGCGCTGGGACTGTTCGGCAAGACGCCAGCGACGCTCACCCGCGACGACGCGCTGCTGCTCGCCGCCCTGCTCCCCAATCCCGGCGCCGGGTCGAGCGAAGTCGCCCGCCGCGCCTGTGCGCTCGGTCGTGATACGGATTGCAGCCGCTTCGCCGGTGCCGCCGCCTCGATGCTCGGTCCGGCCCGCAGCCTTGCGCTCGATCCGAGCCTAGCGCCGCACCTTGCCGCGCGGCTGCTCGACCAACCCGGCGCCCGCATCACCACCACCCTCGACGCGCGCATCCAGTCGGTTGCGATCACCGCGCTGCGCCGCCAGCTGCAGGGGCTCGGCGGCACGCGCGCGCGCGACGGCGCGGTGGTGGTGGTCGACAATGCCAGCGGCGACGTGCTCGCTTATGTCGGCGGCATCGGCGGCGAGTCGACCGCGGCCGCAGTGGACGGCGCGTCGGCCTACCGCCAGGCAGGATCGACGCTGAAACCGTTCCTCTTCGCCCAGGCGATCGAGAAGGGCTATCTCACCGCCGCCTCGATCCTCGACGATTCGCCGGTCCAGCTCGACACCGCGTCGGGGCTGTATGTGCCCCAGAATTACGACCGCGCATTCAAGGGGCCGGTGTCGGCGCGAGTCGCGCTCGCCGGGTCGCTCAACGTGCCGGCGGTGCGCACCCTGCTGCTGACCGGAGTCGATGCGTTTCGCGATCGGCTGTGGGACACCGGCTATCGTGGACTGGTCGAGGACGGCCAGTATTATGGGTTTTCGCTCGCGCTGGGCTCGGCCGAGGTCACCTTGCTCGAACAGGTCGCGGCCTATCGCAGCCTCGCGCTGGCGGGGCGCTGGTCGCCGCTGCGGCTCACCGGCGCCTCCCCCGGGGAAGCGCTGCGCCAGATCGTCTCGCCCGCGGCGGCATGGATCGTCGCCGACATCCTCGCCGATCCCAACGCCCGCGCCGGCACCTTCGGCGTCGATTCGGCGCTGCGCCTGCCCTTCTGGGCCGCGGCCAAGACGGGAACGTCAAAGGCGATGCGCGACAATTGGTGCATCGGGTTCAGCGATCGATTCACCGTCGGGGTGTGGGTCGGCAATCTCGAAGGCGATTCGATGCGCGCGGTGTCGGGGACGAGCGGAGCGGCGCCGGTGTGGCGCGACGTCATGATGGCACTGCATGCCGGGGTGCCGAGCCGGCCCGGCGCGCCGCCGCCCGGCATCGAAACCCGGGCGATCCGCTTCGCCGACGGCATCGAGCAGCCGCGCCGCGAATATTTCGTGAAAGGCACCGCGCTCACCCAAATCGCCTCGGCACCCGAGGCGGCGCGGCGGCCGCGTATCGTCAATCCGGTAGCGGGCAGCGTCTATGCGCTCGATCCCGACATTCCGATGGAGCGTCAGCGGCTCGCGGTGGCGGTGACCGGCCAGGTCGCCGCGCATCGGCTGCTGCTCGACCGGCAGGATCTCGGCACCGCCGACACGCGTCCGCTGATCCTGCCGCAGCGCGGCCAGCACCGGCTCAAGCTGCTCGATCCCGGTGGCCGGGTGGTCGACCAAATCCTGTTCACGGTTCGTTGAACAAATGAATTTCGCTACGGGAGCGAAATGCTTTTCCGCGCGTTCATTCGCGCGGTGCTACCCCTTTCGGGACCGTGCTCACGGGCACCGGCCGCGCTGCCGCAATCGGCGCGGCCGAACCCCGGGGACGCGTTGAAGCGCCCCCGGGCAGGCACCGTTAAAAGTAGAAGCCGGGGATCACCCGCACCACATAGCCGCGGCGGGTGTCGACCAGCAGCACGTCGTCATAGTGACGCACCCAACGCTGATAGCGCCCTGCCGACGGCAGGCGATAGCGCCACGGGTCGCCGATCACATACCGCGACCCGAAATAGCTCGGCGCAATCCGCACGCCGCTGCGGAAGCGGGTATAGCCGAACGGCGCGCGCCAATTACCGCGCGAATAGACGCCTCGGTTGCGACCGCGATAGTCGCGCCAGTCATTGTCGCCCCAGCGGCGATTGCGGTCGCGCAGGTCCTCGCGATATTCCTGACGCGCCTCGCGCACGTCGCGGCGCTCGTCGCGGATATCGCTGCGGTCGCCGCGGCGGCGGGCGTCGCGCAGCTCGCGCTGCTCTTCGCGAATGTCCTGACGGTCGCGGCGCAGCTCGCGGTTCGATTGGGCGCTCGCCGCGGTGGGCAGCGCCACCGACGGCATCGCGACGGCGGCGAGCAGGGCTGCGGTGATGATCTTCTTCATGTTGTTCCTCCAGAACAGGCCGGTTTCTCCGGCACCTCTGCTGTTTGGAGGATCGCCGCTGAACCGGGCGGGAACGCCACGGTCAGCTGTCAGCAAGGTTCGTTACTGACCCGTGCCGCCGCCCGGAGCACCGCCGCCGCCGGTGCCCGGCGCGCCCACCGTGCCGATATTGCCGAACAGATCGCTGAAGAAGCTGCGCTTGCGGCCCAGTGTCGGGGTCGTCTTGCCATAGGGATCGACCGAGGCGATCAGGTCCTGGTTCATCCGGTCGACTGCGGCGACATTGCCGGCGGCATCGAAGCGGACGCGGATCGTGGTCTGCTCGCGCACCTTGGGATCGCTATAGCCGAAATTGCGGCTGTCGCGCGAAACATAATACCATTCGCCCTGATTGAACTGGCTGGTCAGCGTCGGGCGCCCGAGCGTCTGGAGCACCGAATCGCGATTGTCGACGCCGGGCTGGACCGAATCGACCAGCTCCTTGTCGATGACATAGCCCTGATGCGACCGGATCGGCGCGCAGGCAGTGCTGCCCATGACGACGAGGAGCGCGGCGCAACCGGCCAGGCGAACGGGAAAGGGCATCGGAATCTCCAGGGCGAAAGCACGGGACACGCGCATTGCATCGCGCGCCATTCGCCTCAATATGCGGCAAAATGCGGCCAAACAAGGTCGCGCCCCGCATTGGCTGGACGAAGATCACAGATGGGACTGCTCAAGCGCCTGTTCGGCGCCCCCGATCGCGGCACCGCGCCGCAACTCTACGCGGCGATCGTCGCCACCGCGCGCGCACCGCATTGGTATGCGCAAGGGGAGGTGCCCGACACCATCGACGGCCGCTTCGACATGATCGCGGCGATCCTGTGCTTCGTGCTGCTCCGGCTCGAAGGTGAGCCCGAAGCCGTTGCGCCCAGCGCAGTGCTCGCCGAGTGCTTCATCGCCGACATGGACGGCCAATTGCGCGAGATCGGTATCGGCGACGTCGTTGTTGGCAAGCATATGGGAAAGATGATGGGCATGGTCGGCGGCCGGCTCGGCGCCTATCGCGCGGGGCTGTCCGAAGGCAGCCTGGCCGCTGCGCTGGTGCGCAATCTGTATCGCGGCAAGGCGCCCGGCGATGCCGCGCTTTCGTATGTCGAAACGGGGCTGCTGGCGCTGCGCGACCGGCTCGCCGCGACTCCGACATCGGCGATCCTCGCCGGGGAGCTGCCGCGATGACTCCCGAATTTGCGCGCCCGCACCGGCTCGACCAGATCGGTGCCGGCGAAACCAGCGTCGAGATCGAGGCCTCGGCCGAGGAGCGCGCGGCGCTCGCCCGGCGATTCGATCTGGTCGGCATCGACCGGCTCACGGCGCGATTCGGGCTGCGTCGGGATGCCGCGGGCGTGGCCGCGCGCGGCCATCTCTCGGCGGCGGTGACCCAGAGCTGCGGCGTCACCGGCGATCCGGTGCCGGCGACTGTCGAAGAAGATTTCGCGATCCGCTTCGTCGCCGAAATCGACGGCGATACGCATGACGACATCGAGCTCTCCGAGGAGGAAATGGACACTGTCTTTTACACCGGCAGCGCCCTCGACCTCGGCGAAACCGCAGCGGAAACGCTAGCCCTCGCGCTCGATCCCTTCCCCCGCAGCCCCAACGCCGTGGAGGCGCTGCGGCAGGCCGGCGTGCTCAGCGAGGAGGAAGCGGGACCGTTCGGCGCGCTTGCCGCGCTGAAGGACAAGCTGAAAAAGGACTGAGCGCCGGCTCAGGCCGCCAGTGCCCGGGCTTCGTCCTTCAGGTAGAAGGGCTTCATCGCCATCGCGCACTCATAATCTTCATATTCGTCGATATCGATGCCCGATGCCTTGCTCACCCGGTGCATGTAAGGCTGGGGGCCAAGGAAATAGCCCTCGCGCAGCGTGTCGGCGCGGCTGCGCATGTACAGCCCGTTGGTGACGCGAAACCAGTCGGGCAGCTCCTGGCTGATCGTGTGGTGCTTGTCGGCGCGATAGTTAAGTGCGCCGTTGGCGTCCCAGAAATACTCCTTCAGCAGGTTGACCGAGACGAGGCTGTCATGGCTGCGCTCGCGGACGACGTGGCGCAGATAGCGCTCGAACCCCTCGCGGTATTCACCCGGCTTCATCAGTGGCACCACCACCGTGATCCAGGCGAAATGCGCGGTCTCGATGTCCTCGACCACGCCGGTGATCACTTCCGTGAACGAGGCGTCGTGCCCGGTGCTGAGATAGTCGCTGCGTGGCAGGAAGCGCACGCCGGTGCGCGCCGCCACGTCGCGGACGCGTTCCGAATTGGAGCTCAGGAAGATCAGCTCCGGGTCCTGGACCTGCTTCACCTGGGCGATCTTCCAGTCGAGCAGCGACATTTCCTCGTGAAACGGCAGGAAGATCTTCTCGCGCACGCGGCTCGAGCCCTCGCGCACTGGGATGATGACCGAGATGTCCTGATACGGATTGGCCATGTTCAGCTCCTTGGCTGGTGTTGGTCGTAGCGTGCAATTCCACCCGCCCAGCGCCCGGACGAGATCGGGCTCTCAAGCCGGTCGATCAGTTCGTGTGCGGAGATGGCTTTGGCTGCGAAGGATTCGTCGGCGACGCGACAGGCGAACCACGTCCGCGCTGCCTGCGGGTCGGGTGCGGCTGCCGTGCCGGCGCGAAGCGCGGAGACGAACTCTTCCAGATTCGCGTACATGTTCAGCCAAGCGGCCGATGGCCGATGCGACATCCGTAGCATCGGCTTCCCGAAGAACGCGCCCGCCGCATAGGATTTGGAGTTCTGCAGGATCAGTCCGTCGGCATGCTTGACCAGCAGGTTGGTCGACGCGCCACCCGCTTGTTCGAGCGCGACCAGCCGCGCCCGATCGCCTGCATGGGCCAGCAGAGCCCTGAGTTCGGAGTCGCCGCCATGCAGGCCGTTGAGCGGGTGATCGGTGAAGGCGAGCACGAAATCGGCAGGGGCGCGATCCAGCAGATGCGCGACGAGATCGCGATTGCGCGCAAACCGGTGCTGCACGGGGAAGAAATTTTCCTCATGCTCATATTCCAGCGGCACGGCGAGGATGCGACGGTCGTGCGGCAACCCCATCAGCGCCAGCGCGGCCTCGCGATCCAGATCGAAGGGCGCTTCGCCGGCATGGCGATCCTGCGCCGCCTGCCAGCGCGACGCGAACAGCGCGTCGAGCGCGTTCGCCTGCTCGGCATTAAGCGTCGGCATTACACCATAGTCGAAGATGCCGGCGTGAAGTGCGAGCACCCAATGGTCGGTCGCCAATGGCGGCGCGCCGGCCTCCATCAAATAGTGAACGCGTCCCGGGAATCCTGCGGCGGTGCCCGTCTCGGCCGCGCGGCACAGCACATGATCGGGAGCGATAGACTGGACGAACGCGCGCAGGCCCTCGACATCGTCCGGCGCGGTTCGCAGACTCTCATGGCCGGGTCCGTCGACGAGATGCCAGTGCACGTCGACCAGATCGGCGCATGCGGCAAGCTGGCCGCGGCCGATGCCGGTATTACGCCACAGGGTCGGGACGAGCAGGTGCAGCTCGGCATGGCCGTGCAGCGTCCGGAGGATTGGCGCGATCACCTCGTCGAACCATAAGGGCGTCACGACCGGCAGGTAGAATAATATGCGCAAGCTGCCCTCGGCAAAGCGCCGGGTCCTGCGCCCGACCCTCCATTATAGAATGGCGGCTCGCTGGAGCTTAGTTATCGAGCGCGATTCCGTGTGCCAGCATTTCGGCGACGGTTTCGGCGATCGCCTCGGGGGCGACGTCCTCGTCCCAGACGCTGTACCGCAGACCGAGGAACACGTTCATGCCCATGATCGCCCAGGCATGGACCTCGCTCACATCATCGCGAACCTCGCCGCGTTCCGCCGCGGCGCGCAAACGGCTGGCGATACGGTCGGCAGTGGTCGCGTAGTGCATCCTGAAGCTCTCGGGATCGACGAACTCGGCCTCGTCGATGATCCGGTAAATCTCCTTGTGCGTTCGGGCGAAGCGGATGAACGCGAGCAGCGCCGCCTGTTCGGCAGCGATCTGGCCCGGCGCGCCCTTGAGCGCCGGGGCGACATGCTCGCGCACCTGCTCGGACATGTCGCGGACGAGGGCTCGGAAGACGTCGTCTTTGGAGTCGAAATAAGTGTAGAAACTGCCGAGGGCGACACCGGCGCGGCGGGTGATGCCGCTGATCGAACCTTCGTGGAATCCCTTCTCGCCAAACTCCGCCGCCGCCGCGTCGAGGATCGCGCGCAGCGTCTTGCGGCCGCGCGCGGTGCGCGGCTCCTTGCCCAGGCTCGCCGCCTCGCTCTCCATGCCTCCTCCCCCATTCTTCCAAGTTGAAACCCGGTTCAGGTTTCAGTATAGGCCTTCTCGACAGCTTACAACCCGCGCAAGACCGGGTCGAATTCTGGGGAGGAAAACCATGTCACGCCTGATGCCGTCTGCCCGCACGATTCTGTACGCCGGTGCCGCCTTCGCCGCGCTAACCGCCGTCCCCGCCTTCGCGCAGGAGCAGGCCGCCGACGACGCCACGCCGGCGGTGCAGACTGCGGAAGCCGAACAGGCGGCCGCCAATGACGAGATCACCGTCACCGCGCGCCGCCGCGAGGAAAGCCTGATCGACGTGCCGATCTCGATGTCGGTGGTCTCGGGCGACACGCTGGTCCGCACCGGCGCGGTCGACATCACTGCGCTGCAGGACAAGACGCCGAACCTCACCCTCCAGATCGCGCGCGGCTCCAATTCGACGCTGATCGCGTTCAGCCGCGGCGTCGGCCAGCAGGATCCGCTCTGGGGCTTCGAGCCCGGCGTCGCGCTCTATCTCGATGACGTCTATGTCGCGCGTCCGCAAGGCGCGGTGCTCGACATCTTCGACGTCGAGCGCGTCGAGGTGCTGCGTGGGCCGCAGGGCACGCTCTACGGCCGCAACACGATCGGCGGCGCGGTCAAATATGTCACGCGCCGGCTCGGCAACCAGTTCCGCGCCACGGCGCGCGCGTCTTATGGTTCGTACAACCAGGTCGACCTGATCGGCCAGGTGACGGTGCCGCTCACCGACAGCCTGTCGATCGGCGGCGCCGTCGCGCGCTACACCCGTGACGGTTACGGCGAGAACCTCACCACCGGTGCCGAACATTACAACAAGGACGTGATCGCCGCGCGCCTCTCCGCCGAATTCGCGCCCACCGACAACATCTTCTTCCGCGTCGCCGGCGACCGCACCCTCGACAAGTCGAAGCCGCGCCACGGCACCCGCTTGCTGCCCAACGGCACCGATCCGCGCTACCTGCCGACCGACAGCGTCTACGACACCCGCGCCGGCATCGGGGACGACAACCGCGTCGAGACCCGCGGCCTCTCGGCTACTGCCGAGATCGGCCTTTCGGACGCGCTGACCTTCAAGTCTATCAGTGCCTGGCGCGACGGCAGCACCGACACGCTGATCGACTTCGACAACACCGTGCTGCCGACGCTCGACGTCCCCGCGTCCTACGAGGATCGCCAGTTCACCCAGGAGCTCCAGCTGCTGTTCGAGGGCGAGCGGCTGCAGGGCGTGCTCGGACTCTACTATCTGAACGGCCGCGCCAGCGGCGCCTTCGACACCGTCGTCGGTCTGGTCAACACCACCACGCTCACCGCCGGCACGGTCGACACCAAAAGCTATGCCGCGTTCGGCGATCTCAGCTTCGACCTGACCGACAAGTTCAAGGTCTCAGCCGGGCTCCGCTACACTCGCGACGAGAAGACCGGGACGGTGTTCCGCCGCAATTACACCGGCATCCGCAGCCCGTTGTTCGGCAATGCCGCGGCGGTGCCGGGACTGTTGCGCACCGACTATACCAACGACCGCAGCTTCGAGAAGCTCACTCCGCGCGTCAGCATCAGCTACGCGCCGCGTCAGGACCTCAATTTCTACGCGAGCTACGGCCAGGGCTTCAAGTCGGGCGGGTTCGACATGCGCGGCGACGCGATCTTCACGCCGACGACCGTGGAAGGTTACGAGCCGGAGACGATCGATTCGTGGGAAGTCGGCATGAAGGGCGCGTTCCTCGAGAACAGCTTTTTCCTCAACCTCGCCGGCTTCTTCTCCAACTATAAGGACCAGCAGGTCACGATCCAGGTGCCGGCGCTGCCCAGCGGCATCGCCAGCTTCGTCGACAATGCCGGCAAGGCCGAGATCTACGGCTTCGAACTCGAAACCCGGATGGTGCCGTCGCGGCACTTCTCGGCGAGCTTCGTGCTCGGCTACACCCATGCCGACTACAAGGAATTCCTGACCTTTATCGGCGGCGGCACAACGCCGGTCGACGTGGCCGATCAGCGCGCGTTCCAGAACACGCCCGAATGGACCGCGAACGCCTCGGCGACCTGGTCCGAGGACCTCGCCGGCGGGACGATTTCGTTCACCCCCTCGGTCTCGTTCCGCAGCGATACCCAGATGTTCGAGATCGCGACGCCCGCGCTCGACCAGGACGGCTATGCGGTGGTCGACGCAGCGCTCAACTGGACGTCCGAAGGCGGTCGCTATCGCATCGGTGTCGCTGGCCGCAATCTGAGCGACACGCGGTACCGAGTCGGCGGTTACAACTTCCCGGGCGCGCTCACCGGCAATTCGATTATCGGCTATTACGGCCCGCCGCGTACCGTCACCGGTACGCTCGAAGTCCGCTTCTGATCGGCGGAATGGAACGACAAACCAGCGAGCCGGGTGTCGCGTGACATCCGGCTCGTTTGCTTCGAGGGAGCCTGGCATGGCCGAACCCACTCCGCGCACCCGCGGCATCGTCCTCGCGATGCTGCTGCTCGTTTACACCTTCAACTTTCTCGACCGGCAAATCCTCTCGATCCTCGCTCAGCCGGTGAAGAAGGATCTCGGGCTCGACGATGCCCAGCTCGGCATGCTGGGCGGGCTCGCCTTCGCGGCGCTCTACTCGACGCTGGCGATCCCCCTGGCGTTGCTCGCCGACCGCACCAGCCGGAGCTGGGTGATCACGATCTCGCTTGGCGTGTGGAGCGCGTTTACGGCCTTGTGCGGGTTCGCCCAGAACTTCACCCAAATGTTCCTGTTTCGGCTCGGCGTCGGCGTCGGCGAGGCGGGCGGCGTGGCGCCGAGCTATGCGCTGATCTCGGATTACTTCCCGCCCGAGCGGCGGGCGCGGGCGCTGGCGATCTATTCGCTCGGCATCCCGCTCGGCGCGGCGGGGGGCGTGCTGCTCGGCGGCTATATCGCGCAGAATGTCGAGTGGCGGACGGCGTTCGTCGTCGTCGGGCTCGCCGGCGTGGCGATCGCGCCGCTGTTCAAGCTGCTGGTCAAGGACCGGCCGCGGCCAGTGGCGACGGTGGAAAACCAGGTGCCGGTGGCGCGCGTGTTCGGCATCCTCGCCGCCAAGCCGGGTTTCTGGCTGATGGCGTTCGGCGCGGCGGCGGGATCGATGTGCGGCTATGGCGTGGCGTTCTGGCTGCCGAGCCTGATGCAGCGCAGCTTCGGACTGAACCTCGTCGAAACCGGCCAGTTCTTCGGCGGTCTGCTGCTCACCGGCGGCGTCGCCGGCATCCTGCTTGGCGGCTGGCTCGGCGACCGGCTGGGGGCGCGCAACCGCCGCTGGTACGCACTGGCGCCGGCGATCTGCTATGTCGCGGGGGCGCCGTTGTTCATCGCCGGGGTGCTGTCGAGCAGCTGGCCGGTGGCGTTCGCCTTGTTCCTGCTGCCGCAAGCCCTGGTCTATGTCTGGCTCGGGCCGGTGCTCACCGCGGTCCAGCATCTGGTGCCCGGGCACATGCGCGCGACCGCCTCGGCGAGCTTCCTGCTGATCAACAATCTGATCGGGCTGGGCCTGGGCAGCTGGGCGATCGGATCGCTGTCGAAGGCGCTGACCCCGGCTTATGGCGACGAGGCGCTGCGCTATGCCGTCGCGGCGGGGCTGGGGCTGTACGTGGTCGCGGGGGCGCTGATGGCGCTGGCCAGCCGGTTCCTGCAGCGCGACTGGGTGGATTGAGCGGAGTTACCGGGCCCTCGCCTTTGAGAAGTCCGCCATTTCGGCATCTATGGCGTTGCGAAGCGGCTTCGAGTCCGTCTCAAAGTGCAGGTCGGGCGAGTCGATATCGTCCATGTACACCCGAACCAGGAGCGCTCCCGGTTCACCCTGGAACCGTATCGGGATCGTCACGGCATGCTCTTCGTCAACCGGCGCATCGAGAAGAAACTCCGCGAGCGCGGCGACGTCCAGCCCGAGATGCAGGCGGCGCTCTAATCCTGTAAGAAAGGGTCTGACGTCCTCTCTGTCGAAGTTCATCGACGCCTCGCTCCGCTGCCCGGCGTCAGCATCGCTGGCCGGTATCACAGTGAGGGCCAGCAAAGATGCCGCCAGCAGTTCTAGCATTCGTCTACCGTTCCCGCGTGGCGGCGAACTTCACCTTGGAATAGCGGTCGGCGATATAGCCGACTTCCCATGCCGATTTGGCGAGGAACACCGGGTTGCCGTCGCGGTCCTTGGCCATCGCGCCGCGGTTGAGGCCCATGAACTCCTCGAGATCCTTGGGATCCTCGCTCGATACCCAGCGCGCGGTCTCGAACGGCGCCGGCTCTAGCCCGGCGGCAACCTTATATTCGGCGTCGAGTCGGCTGAGCAGCACGTCGAGCTGGAGCTGGCCGACCACGCCGATGATCCAGTTCGAGCCGATGTCGGGATAGAAGACCTGCGTCACGCCTTCCTCGGCCATATCGTCGAGCGCTTTCCGGAGCTGCTTGGTCTTGGTCGGATCCTTCAGCGCGACGCGGCGCAGGATTTCGGGCGCGAAATTGGGAAGGCCGGTGAAACGCACCGCGGCGCGCTCCGACAGGGTGTCGCCGACTCGCAAAGTGCCGTGATTGGGGATGCCGATGATGTCGCCGGGATAGGCCTCGTCGGCGAGTTCGCGTTCGCGGGCGAAGAACAGGATCGGCGAGTGGATCGCGATCGGCTTGCCATGGCCGGTCGGGGTCAGCTTCATGCCGCGTTTGAAGGTGCCCGAGCACAGCCGCATGAACGCGATGCGGTCGCGGTGGTTGGGGTCCATGTTCGCCTGGACCTTGAACACGAAGCCGGTGACTTCGTCGCGGCCCGGCTCGACCGGCGCGGGCTCGGCCGGCTGTGCGCGCGGCGGCGGCGCGAAGGTGGCGAGCGCCTCGATCAGCGAATCGACGCCGAATTCCTTGAGCGCCGAGCCGAAATAGACCGGGGTGAGGTCGCCGTGGCGATAGGCCTCGGCGTCGAATTCGGGATAGCCGACCCCGGCGAGCTCGACCTCTTCGCGGAGCTTGGCGAGATTCTCGGCCGAGACGATTTCGTCGAGCTGTGGATCGTCGAGGCCGCTGGTCTGGATCACCTTGCCCTGGAACTCGCGGCTATTGCCTTCGGGGAGCAGCAGGCGATTGGTGGCGAGGTCGTAAATCCCCTCGAAATTACCGCCCATGCCGACCGGCCACGTCATCGGGGTGACGTCGAGCGCGAGCAGATTGGCGACCTCGTCGAGGATGTCGAACACCTCGCGGCCCTCGCGGTCGACCTTGTTGACGAAAGTGATGATCGGGACGTTGCGCAGGCGGCAGACCTCGAACAATTTCCGGGTCTGGCTCTCGATGCCCTTGGCGACGTCGATCACCATCACCGCCGAATCCACTGCGGTGAGGGTGCGATAGGTGTCCTCGGAGAAGTCCTCGTGGCCGGGGGTGTCGAGCAGGTTGAAGGTGACGCCCTCCCGCTCGAAGGTCATCACCGAGCTGGTCACCGAAATGCCGCGCTGCTGCTCGATCTTCATCCAGTCCGAACGCGCCCGGCGGGCGGCGCCGCGCGCCTTGACCTCGCCGGCGAGGTGGATCGCGCCGCCGAACAGGAGGAGCTTCTCGGTGAGCGTGGTCTTGCCGGCGTCTGGGTGCGAGATGATCGCGAAGGTACGGCGGTCGTTGATATGGTCGGAAGGCATCGCGGCCCTCTAGCGACTTAACGCCCCACCGTCACCCCGGCCGAAGTGCCAGGGTGACCTTGGGAAGCGGGTCAGTCGGCCAGCGTCACTTGCATGCTGAAGGTTCGGCTCTGGCCGGGGACGAAGCGGAGGATGCCCGGCTTGTCCCAGATCTCGCCGGTAAAATCGATCGGGTCGGCGATGCCGTGCCACGGCTCGATGCAGACATAGCGCGCGCCGGGCTTGGTCCAGATGCCGAGCTTGGGCATGCCGGCGAATCCGATCTTCAGTCCCGGACCTTCGCCGCCGTCGTAGCGAAGCGATCGGCTTTCGAGGCTGTCCCAAACCAAGGCGTCGCGTTCGAACAGGGCGTCGGTCAGCTTGAGTTCGCGGCCTTCGAGCGGACTCGGCCAGGTCTCTGGCGCGATCCAGCCGCCGAGGACAATCGCCGAGAGTTCGGCGGGTTCGTCCTTCTCGAAGACGATGCGGTGGTCGGCGCGCGGGCGGCCGTACGGCAGCGGCCAGGCCAAGGCCGGGTGGAAGCCGAAGCTCGCCGGCATGTCGCGATCGCCGGTGTTGGTGACGGTGATGTCCGTCGCCAGCGTCGCGCCGGTAAGGGTGAAGGCCGCGTCGAGGGTGAAGGCGAAGGGATAGATCGCGCGGGTCGCGTCATTGTCGGTCAGGCGGAAGACCGCGCGGTTCGCAGCCTGTTCGATCAGCGCGAAGGGCTGGCGGCGGGCGAAGCCGTGCTGGGGTAGCGGATATTCCTTGCCGTCGAGCCGATATTTGTCGTCGGCCAGCCGTCCCACGATCGGGAACAGCAAAGGCGCGCGGCCGCTCCAGAAGGTGGGATCGGCATCGGTCATCAGCTCGCGGCCGTCGGATTCGCGGAGCGAGGAGAGCTCGGCGCCGAACGGATTGATCGCGGCGCGCAGCCGGTCGGAGGCGATTTCGACGAAAGCTTCGGTCATGCCGCGGCCTTTATCGGCGACGGCCCGGCCTCACAACAAGGCGCCGGCAGCGGCGCGTTCGAATTCGACCGGATCGTGCGCGCACAGGATCTTCACTGCGTCGCGACGTTCGATCGAGAGGCGGCGCAGGCGCTCCTGATTGCCGAGCCGCTGGTCGCGGGCGACTTCCATCATCGTCTGGTAGCCGCGCAGGCCGGGGGTGCAGCGGCGCTTCGCCTGGCGCATCTCGCCGCGGTAGAAATAGGCGTCGCCGGCGTGGAGCAGCCAGCCGGTTCCGGTGTCGATCGCCACCCCGGCATGGCCCCAGGTGTGACCGGGCAGCGGGACCAGCAGGATCTCGGGCGGAAGCCCCGCGAGGTCGCGCACCGCGTCGAAGCCGAACCACGGCTCGCCGGTGCTGGCATAGCGTCGCCAGTTGGCGATCTCGTCGAATTGCGCAGGCCGGTAGCGGTTGCGGGGCACGAAGCCGCGCCGCGGACCGGTGGCGGCGGAGAATTCCTTTTCCATCAGATGGACGGTGGCGCTGGGAAAATCCTCAAGGCCGCCGGCATGGTCGAAGTCGAGATGGGTCAGGACGATGTGGCGCACGTCGCGCGGGTCGAGCCCAAGCGCCTCGATCTGGCGGTACGCGGTTTCCTGCTCGTGTAGCCGGATGTTGAGCATCGCCCGCATCGCGCGGGTGATCCGCGCCGGATGGCGGTGGGGGTGATCGACGTCGCGCAGGCCGTACCCCGTGTCGATCAGCACCAGCCCGTGCGCGTCGGTCTCGATCAGCAGGCAATGGCAGACGAGGCGCCCGGTCAGCCCGATGCTGCGCCCGTCGAACAAGGCGCCGCCGAGCGGGCAATCGGTGCCGCAATTGAGATGGTGGATACGCATCGCCGGACCCCTTCCGCCCACGCAAACGAAGCGAATGCGCGGCGGTTCAGGCGACTAACCCAGGTCAGGCACTTTCGCGGTGGACGAGGAAGGGCGACCAGGCCTGGTTGACCGGCATCAGCTCGATCGCGTTGATGTTGAGGTGCGGCGGCTGCTCGGCGACCCACAGCATCGTCTTGGCGATGTCTTCGGCGGTCATCGGGTGGACGCCCGAATAGATCTTGTCGGAGGCTTCCTGGCTGCCGGTGCGGATCAGGCTGAACTCGGTCTCGACCATGCCGGGCTCGATCGAGCAGACCCGGACGCCGGTGCCGATCAGGTCCGAGCGGAGGTTGAGGCTGAACTGGCGGACGAACGCCTTGGTCGCGCCGTACACATTGCCGCCGGGATAGGGGTAGTTGGCGGCGACCGACGCGAGGTTGATGATCGCGCCCTGGCGCGCGACCAGCTGCGGGAGGAGCCGGTGAGTCATCGACACCAATGCGGTGATGTTGGTGTCGATCATCGTCGTCCAGTTGGACAATTTCGCTTCGTGCGCCGGTTCGAGGCCGAGGGCGAGGCCGGCATTGTTGATCAGCAGGTCGATGTCGCGGAACTGCTCGGGCAGGCTGTCCAGCGCTGCGTCGCGCGCCGCCTCGTCGCGGACGTCGAAGGCGAGGGTGTGGACGCGGTTCTCGCTGATGATCGTCGCCAGCGCATCGAGCCGCTCCTTGCGGCGGCCGGTGGCGACGACATGCCAGCCGGCGGCGGCGAAGGCGCGGACCGAGGCCTCGCCGATGCCCGCGGTGGCGCCGGTGATCAATACGGTGGGCATTCAGAACTCCTCGATGCTGCGCGGCTCGCCGAGGTGCCAGCGCTCCCCGTCATACCGGTCCTCGTAATCGCCGTACTGGACGAGCGTTCCCTCGGGCGCGCCCAATTCGGGCATGTGCAGGCGGATCAGCGCGCGGGCGCGGTCAACATCGGTGGCATCGACGTCGAGAATGCACGAGACGATCTCGTCCTCGCTCTCCTCGTCCGCTTCCTCGACGTTGCGATAGAGCGTGCCGCCCCCGACGCTGCAGCCGAGCCCGGCGAGGCGGAGCTCGGCATCGATATGGATGCTGAAGCGATAGTGACGGTCGAACGGATCGAGGTCGCCGGGGACGACCACGAGCATCGGTTCGTACACCTCCGGATCCTCCATCTTCCCGGCGAGGCCGGGGAGGAACCGTTCGATCACGCGATCAGCCCCGCAAGCTCGCGCCGAGCTTCGCCGCGGCCGCGACGATCTTGTCGGCGACGGCCTTCAATTCGGCATCGGTGAAGCTCTTGTCGCCCGGCTGTAGCGTGACTTCGACCGCGAGGCTCTTCTGCCCCTCGGGCACGCCGGTGCCGGTGAAGATGTCGAACAGGCGGACGTCGACGATCACCGCCTTGTCGGCACCCTTGACGGTGCGGACGAGGTCGCCCGCGGCCAGTTCGGCAGGGACGAGGAAGGCGAAGTCGCGAGTGACCGCCTGCAGCGCCGGGGGCGCGAAGGCCGGGCGCATGAAGCCGGTGCCGCGCTTGGCGGGCAAGGCGTCGAGATAGAGTTCGACCGCGGCGACATCGCCGTCGAGGTCGAAGGCCTTGAGCACCGAGGGGTGGACCATGCCGAAGGCGGCGAGCACCGTCTTGGGCCCAAGCCGCAAGGTGGCCGATTGGCCCGGATGAAAGACTTCGCCGGCCTCGCCCATCACCTGCAGATTGGCGACCGGCGCCCCTGCGGCTTCGAGCAGCGCCAGCGCTTCGGCCTTGGCGTCATAGGCGGCGAAGTGCAGCGCCTTGCCGCCCTGCCAGCCCCGCGCCGAGCGGTCGCCCGCCAGCACCATGCCGAGGGTGAGCCGCTCCTTGTCGGCGAGATAGCGCCGACCGAGCTCGAACAAACGGACGCCGCTTGCCCCGCGCTTCAAATTGCGCTCGGCCGCGGCGAGCAGGCCGGGGAGCAGCGAGGGGCGCATGACCTTCATGTCCTCGCTGATCGGATTGGCGAGGCTCCATGCCCCGCCGCCGAACGGCGCGGCCTCGGCTTCGGAAATGAAGCTCCACGTCACCGCTTCGTGGAGCCCGCGCGCGGCTGCGGTGCGGCGCAGCTTGCGTTCGAGCTTCTGCTCGGGCGTCGCGGTCGGGCGGGCGACACCGGGCACGCGGTCGAGCGGCGTCGAGGGGACCTTGTCGATCCCTTCGATGCGGATCACTTCCTCGACGAGATCGGCGGGGCCGTCCACATCGCGACGCCAGCTCGGCACGGTGACGTTCCACTCGGCGTCGACGATGAAGCCGAGGCTTTCGAGAATCGCCTTCTGCCGACCGGCGGGAACGGCGAGGCCGCCCAGCGTCTCGGCGCGCGCGGGATCGTAGCGATAGCTGCGCGGCTCGGTCGGCGCCTGGCCGGCGCGGGCGACTTGGCTCGCGGTACCGCCGCAGAGATCGACGACGTAGCGCGTCGCGACCGCAATGCCGTCTTCGAGGAACGCGGGGTCCACCCCGCGCTCGAAGCGCGAGCGGGCGTCGCTGGTCAGGTTAAGCTTCTGGCCGGCGCGGGCGATGTGGTCGGGATCGAAGAACGCACATTCGATCACTACGTCGGTCGTGGTCTCGGAGACGCCGGTATCCTCGCCGCCCATGATCCCGCCGATGTCGTGGATGCCGGTGTCGTCGGCGATGACGGTCACGCTCTCGTCGAGCGTATAGGTCTTCTCGTTGAGCGCGAGGACCTGCTCGCCGGGCTGGGCCTTGCGCACGACGAGTGCGCCCGAGAGCTTCGCCTTGTCATAGACGTGCAGCGGGCGGCCGAGATCGATCATCACATAATTGGTGATGTCGACGAGCGCCGAGATCGGGCGTTGGCCGATCGCCTTGAGCCGGCGCTGCATCCAGTCGGGCGATGCGCCGTTGGTCACGCCGCTGACGGTCTGGCCGAAATAAGCGGGGCAGCCCTCGGGCGCCTCGATCCGCACTTCGGGGCCGGCGCCGCTGGTCGGCACCGGATCGACCTTGAGCGGCTTGAGCGCGCCGAGTCCCGCGGCGGCGAGATCGCGGGCGATGCCGCGCACGCCCATGCAATCCTGACGGTTGGGTGTGATCGACACGTCGATGACGGCGTCGTTGAGATCGGCAAAATCGGCGAAAGGCGTGCCGACCGGCGCGTCACCGGGCAACTCGATGATGCGTTCATGGTCCTCGCCGAGCTCAAGCTCGCGCGTCGAGCACATCATGCCGTTCGATTCGACGCCGCGCACCGCCGCGACCTTGAGGACCATGCCGTTGACCGGAACCGTCGCTCCCGGAAGCCCGAGCACGCCGACCAGTCCCGCACGCGCATTGGGCGCGCCGCAGACCACCTGCAGCGGCGCACCTTCGCCGGTGTCGACGGTGAGCACCTGCAATTTGTCCGCCTGCGGGTGGCGCTCGGCGGTGAGCACTTTCGCGACGCGGAAGCCGGTGAGCTTCTCGCCCGGATTCTCGACGCCCTCGACTTCGAGGCCGACGCGGGTGAGCGTCTCGACGACTTCGTCGAGTGAAGCTTCCGTCTCGAGATGCTCCTTGAGCCAGTTCAGCGTGAACTTCATGCCCCGACTCCCCCGCTCAGCGTGGGCACGTCGAGTGCCGAGAAGCCGTAATGCCGCAGCCAGCGCAGATCGCCGTCGAAAAAGGCGCGCAAGTCATCCATTCCGTATTTGAGCATCGCCAGCCGATCAACTCCGGTGCCGAAGGCGAAGCCCTGCCATTCCTCGGGGTCGAGGCCGCAGGCGGCGATCACCTTCGGGTGCACCATCCCGCTGCCCAGCACTTCCATCCAGCCTTCGGAGCCGCCGATGACGCGCTTTCCGTTGACCACCGAATAGCCGACATCGACCTCGGCGCTGGGTTCAGTGAAGGGGAAGTAGCTTGGGCGCAGCCGCAGCACGATATCGTCGCGCTCGAAGAACGCCTTCAGGAAGGTCTCGAGCGTCCACTTCAGGTGACCGAGGGTGATCCCCTTGTCGATCACCAGCCCTTCGATCTGGTGGAACATCGGCGTGTGCGTCGCGTCCGAATCCGAGCGATAGACCCGGCCCGGCGCGATGATCCGGATCGGCGGCTTTTGCGCCATCATCGTCCGGATCTGCACGGGCGAGGTGTGGGTGCGCAGGACCATCTTCGGCGCGTGTTCGCCGGCCAGATAGAACGTGTCGTGCATCGCCCGCGCCGGGTGGCTTTCGGGGATGTTGAGTGCCGTGAAATTGTGCCAGTCGTCCTCGATCTCGGGACCGGTGGCGACGGCGAAGCCGAGATCGGCGAAGATTTCGGCGAGCTCGTCCATCACCTGACTGACCGGGTGGACCGATCCCGGCGCCACGCCCTCGACCGGCAGCGTCATGTCGAGCGTCTCGCTCGCCAGCCGCGCGTCGAGCGCCAGCCGTTCGAGCGTCGCCTTGCGCTCGGCGAGCGCCGCGGTCACCGCCTCACGCAGGCCATGAATGCGCGGGCCCTGCTCCTGCCGCTCCTCAGGCGACATCGCGCCGAGCGTCTTGAGGAGACCGGTGATCGCCCCCTGCTTGCCGAGCGCGTGGACACGCAACGCCTCGACCGCGTCGAGCCCCGCCGCGGCGTCGATCGAGGCGAGCAGATCGCCGCGCAATTGTTCGAGATCGGGTGTCATGGATTTCCGTTCATGGTGCGAAGAGGGCCGAACCCCAGTCGCGGCCTCAGGTCAAGCCTATACCCGGCTGCCGAGCAGCGCACCGCCGAAGCCGATGAACATCACGCCGGTGGCGCGATTGAACAGCTTCTGGCGGTTGGCCGGTGTCAGCCACGCCGCGAGCGAACGCCCGCCCAGCGCATAGACGCCGTACCAGCAGCCCTCGATCACCACGAAGCTTGCGACGAGGATCACCAGCTGGATCCAGAATGGCCGGCTCATGTCGAGGAATTGCGGAAACAGCGCCGCGGCGAAGATGATCAGCTTGGGGTTGGACAGGCCGGTGCCGAGCCCGGTCGCGAACAACGCACCGGCCGAGCGTCTTGTGTGCGGGTCGGCCGCATCGCCGCCGCCCACCGGCGCCCGCCACGCCTTGATGCCGAGCCATACGAGATAGGCAACGCCGGCATAGCGCAGCACCTCGTACAAAGCCGGCGACGCCTTGAGCAAGGCGCCGAGCCCCGCGGCCGAGGCGAGCAGGCACAGCAAAACCGCGCTCATCAGCCCTGCCATCGAGAACACCGCGCGGCGCGGGCCGTGATGGATGCTCTGCACCATCACATGGAGCATATTGGGTCCCGGGGTTCCCGCGATCAGGAACACCGCGGTGACATAGAGCCACCAGGTCTGCATCGCCATTGTTGTGCCCCTTCGATCAGGCGGTTGCGGTCTCCGGCGCCTCCGCGGGCGCCATCGTGCCGAGCCGGTCGAGGATGCGCACCCACGAGCGGATGCCCTTGTGGAAGCTGTTGAGGTCGTATTTCTCGTTGGGCGAGTGGATATTGTCGTCGTTGAGCGCGAAGCCGACCATCACGCTGTCCATGCCGAGGATCGAGCGGATCGAATTGACCACGGGGATCGAGCCGCCGCTGGCGAGCAGGGCCGACTTGCCCCATTCGGCGTCGAGCGCGGCGCGGGTGGCGGCGAGCGGCGGGCTGTCGGCGGCGAGGCTGATCGCGCGCGATCCGCCGCGGACGTTGAACTCGGCGGTGCAATCGGCCGGCAGCCGCGCGCGGACATGGTCCTCGAACGCGCTCCAGACCTGGTCGGGGTCCTGATCGCCGACGAGGCGGAAGCTGATTTTGGCATGCGCCTCGGCGGGGATGACGGTCTTGAAGCCTTCGCCGGTATAGCCGCCCCAGATGCCGTTGATCTCGGCGGTCGGGCGCGCCCAGCTCTGTTCGAGCACGCCGACGCCCGTCTCGCCGGCCGGAACGCTGAGGCCGACATCGCCGAGGAACGCCTGCGAGTCGAAACCGAGCGCGTCCCAGCTCGCCTGGACCTCTGCGCTGAGCGGGTGGACGCCGTCATAGAAGCCGGGGAGGGTGACGCGGCCGTCCGTGTCCTTGAGGTCGGCGAGGATATTGGTCAGCAGCTGGATCGGGTTGCGCGCCGGACCGCCATAAAGGCCGGAATGCAAGTCGCGCGAGGGGCCGCGGACGGTGACCTGTCCGCCGGCCATGCCGCGCAGGCCGATGGTCAGGCCCGGCGTCGCGGTGTCCCACATCGAGGTGTCGCAGATCAGCGCGAAGTCGGCGCGGAGCTCGTCGGCATGGGCGTGGAGGAAGGGTTCGAGACTCTCCGATCCCGATTCCTCTTCGCCCTCGAACAGGATGGTGACGCGGACCGGGAGCTTGCCGGCGGTCTCCTTCCATGCGCGGCACGCCTCGATGAAGGTGCGCAATTGTCCCTTGTCGTCCGATGCGCCGCGACCGACGATCGCCTTGCTGCCGTCGCTGCGGGTCTCGAGCACGGGATCGAACGGATCGCGCTTCCACAGTTCGAGCGGGTCGACCGGCTGGACATCGTAATGGCCGTAGAACAGCACGTGCGGTCCGTCGCCGTCATGGTGCGCGACGACCATCGGATGGCCGGGGGTCGGCGCGACACGGGCCTCGAAGCCGAGCCCGGTGAGTTCGTCCGCCAGCACCTGCGCGGCCGCACGGCATTGCTCGGCATAGGCCGGATCGGTCGAGATCGAAGGCACGCGCATCAGCGCGAACAAGCGGTCGAGGCTCTCGTCGATATGGTCTTCGACATAAGCGAGCGCAGTAGGGGAGTCGGTCATGGCGCGGGGCTACGCCCGGATGGCGGACGGAGCAAGCCGGAGCGTTCGGCGGCTGCGGCAGGTCGATACGGGTCTAATCTTCAATAAGAAGTTACCGGAAGTTAACCAATTATTAAGTAATTAACTATAGATAAGCAGTCCAAACTAATTGTTTCACACTTGCGTCCGTCATGAGAATGGCGGAATGTGCCTCATAAGAAACGGATGCTTTGCGGCATTCCATCTTCGGACGGGTAGTGGCTTACAGTGACTCAAGTTGTGTTAGATTTGGCTGAGATGGCGCGTATGAATTTCGATGGCCTGCTCAAGGTTGTCGAAAGTTCGGCGACGGAACTCGGCGACAACTTCAGGTTCCGCGGCCATGCCGACCAGTAACGAATCGCTCGCCACGCTGCTGCGCGCCTGCGAGGCGCGGCTGATCGAGAGCCGTCGCAGCGTCGACGAAGCGCTGGACCTGGTCCGGCGCGCATCCGAACGGACGCAGGAACCGGGCGCCAACGGCGAAGCGCCGGCGCTGCACGCGCTGCTCGACTCGCATCGCGACGAGCTGGTCGGCCTCGTCCTCTCGGCGCTCGAGCAGGGCGGCAAGAACCGCGAGACGCGCAGCGACTATCTCAATGCGCTGATCTATCGCGAAGAGGAAAACCAGTATCGCGTGGGTCGCCGGCAGGTTGGCCTGACCGAATCCGAAAAGCGCGTGCTCGATCTGCTCTGGCAGGCGATGCCGCAGCCCGTTTCCCGACGCGCCATCCATGAGGCGCTGTATGCTGGTGGCGAGCAGGCGACGATCGGCACGATCGACGTTTTCGTCTCGAACCTCCGCCAGAAGCTCAAGCTCGCCAGCGGCGGGCGCGACTTCATCCAGTCGGTGCGCGGCCAGGGCTGGGCGCTCAAATCGGATTATTGCCGTCGGCCGAGCCAGAGCAATGCCGACAGCGAATCGGCGCGCCGGCGCGCCTGAGGCTCAGGCCTTCCCGCCCTGTACCAATTGCAACTGGAAGCGCGGTCGGACGCCGGCGCGATCGGCACGCTCGAACCCTTTGGCATAGTCGCGGATGCGATCGCCGAGCGCGGTGGCGACGGCGGGATGGCGCTGCAGCGGGCTGGCCGCGATGTCGCCGAGCGCCTCGAGGCGCCGCGCGGCGGTGCCGGTGTCGATCAGCCCCAGATTGACGAGATCGACATAGATCGAAGAGGCGAGCAGCGCCTGCGCCTCGATCAGCGTTTCGACGATCTCGGTGAGATCTTCGGAGTGGACGGGCGTTTCCATGCGTCCGAAACTAGGAGGCGTTCCGGAAACCGTGCAAACGGTTTCCGGAACGTCATAGCCTCAATCCGGGACAGTCGGCCGAAGCCGGCCCGGCTCAGGACGTTTCGAGGTTGAACTCGAGGCGGTCGGTGTCGAAGCCGGCGGCGCCGGGCTCGGCATAGATTTCGCGATCGCGAACGCGCGGTCCGGCCTGCTGGCTGACCACCGCGCGGCCCGAACCGTCGAGGACGACGCGTTCCTCGCCGACCGCGACGACCGCGCCCTTCATCGATCCCGGAGCATAGTTGACGACGAGCCGGTAGCCGCCGGGTGCGTTGCAGAATTCGCGCAAGGCGCCGAGTCTATAGCCGGAGCCGGAGGCGCTTATCGCCGACTGGTGGTTCACGGTGCACACGAGGGGCACCGTCAGGCGCAGTGAGAAAGTGGCAGTTCCAGCGGTTTCCGCGCTTGCGGCGGAACCGCACAGCAACAGAAGCCCCGCAACCATCTTGGGGAGAGATCTGATCCGCATCGTAACACCCGTTGCTGACTGATCAGGCCTGATCTCATGTCCCGTTGAAAATATGATTGATACGCAGGGTTAATGATCTAAGAATAGGTCAACGCGGAGTGCACAGAGGCCGTTTCAAAACGGTCCGAAACCTGCGGCAAAGCGTTCATGCGACTCGACGGGCTGCCGAGTCGCAGGGGTAAACGAGCTCGAAGGGGCGCGTTTGGCCGCCTGCTGGCTGTTCAAACTATAAAAAAATTACGCGATAACCTCTTGGAAACAATCCGGAAAAATACGGATGTGCGCTTCCGGGACGGGTTAACCACTTAATTAGATCGACTCGGCGCCGGTTAAGAACCTATTAAACGTTTAATCGGTGAGGGGAGTTGAGGGTATGTGCTCCGGGGGGAGCCGCCCGCACCGTCCACAGAACGATCAGCTGCACGCTTCCGGCGTGGCAGATCGTTGCGTTGTGGACGCTGCGGCGGACTATCAGATGCAGGAGGCGCCGACATCGGCGCTCCGTCAATCGCCACAGATCAGTTCGGCAGCGCGTGTTGCCGGGTCATTCCGGATCAGGCTTGCCGGCGTCACCGGCGCTGCGCTGGCGGCACTCTGCGCCTTTGCCACGCCTGCCGCTGCGCAGGACATTTCGAACGTCAGGTCCGTCGACATCGCGGTCCAGGGCAGCATCGCGCAGCGTTGCCAGCTGGGTACGATGCCGACTGCTGACTTTGGCGAGCTCGGCCGCGGCGGCCGGTCCGCGGCCGCGAAGGTGCTGCTCGACTGCAACGTGCCGTTCACGATGCAGATCCGGGCGCAGAACGGCGCGCTCGCGCATTCCGAGATGCCGAACGGCCAGGGCCCTTATGCGGGCTCGATCCCTTATAACCTCGATGTCGAGCTGCCGGTGCGGCGGCCGACGACCGAGCTGATCTCCAAGGTGTTCGAGGGGCGTTCGCTGACCGGCGGTCAGACGATCTCGAGCGCCGGAGGCATTGCGATGGACGGGCTTCTGCTGAGGCTCAGCCTTGGCAGCGTCACCAGCCAGGCCGGCCTTCTCGCCGGTCAATATGGTGAAGTGATCGAAATCACCATCGCACCAAACTAAAGTTCATAACATAACAACCCGAAGTAATGGGTCGCATGCTGAGCAATGCCGGCACAAGCCGACAAAGCTCCACAAACATCACTATTGTTACGGCGACGAAATAATGGTGGTTAACGCAAACTAAATAGTTGTTGAATGTTTGCGAATACTTGTTAGACATCAACCGTCGGTGATCGACTCGGCAATAACGTCGAGGGGCGCCGAAATCTGAAGTGGGGATTTGCACATGAAGAAGCTTCTTTCGGCAGCCGCTCTCGCGCTGCTCTCGACCGCCGGCGTTGCTCATGCCGACGACATCGCGTTCTCGGGTCAGACCCCGGGCCTGTTCGGCGGCACGACCAACAGCTCGAACCCCATCGGCTACACCATCGGCTTGGTGCTCAGCGGCGGCGTCGGCTACAACCAGTTCGGCCTGAACGCCGGCAACACGCAGACCGCGTCGCCGACCGTCACCAACACCTGGCTGATCAAGGGCACCGTCACCAAGGATTGCTCCTATTATGGCGGCAGCAGCACGGCGCACACGCTCGACTTCGGCACGATCGGCGTCAACACCAACTCGAACACCAACGTGAACAACGCGTTCGACATGGTTTCGCCGGCCACCGCCGTCGTCAACTCGACCACCGCAGGCTGCAACTTCAACAACACCGTGACCCTTTCGAAGGCGAACGGCGCGCAGGGCCTGCTCAACAGCGCAGCCGGCGGCTATGACTCGAACGAGTTCCAGGCGAACATCCCCTACTCGGTGGCTGCTTCGTTCCAGGGCACGACCAACACCTCGGCTGGCGCTGCCGGCAGCTCGCAGACCGTGACCGCCGCCACCGGCGACGCGTCGAAGGTCTGGACCGGCGGTGCATGGCGTTCGGACATGACGCTGACGATCAACGCCCCGACCCCGGGCAAGGCGCTGGTCGCAGGCAACTACCAGGACACGCTGACGGTCGAGCTCAAGGCTCTCTGATCCAGCTGGTCCGGCAGTAATGCCGACTTAAGGAAGGGGGAGGAGACAATCCTCCCCCTTTCCAGTATTGCGTAAGAATGCGCTCGTAGTTCGGGCGCAGTCAGATGGGGCGGGGGCCTTGCCAGTGTATAGCAGTTTCCAGCGGGCGGCTGTCCGTTCGGCCATTGTCGCGACCGCGCTCGTTGCCGGTGCCGCGTCGGTCTATGCCATGCGCGTTTCGCCGATGATCGTCGAGATGACCACCACGGGCAGCGACGCCGTCGCGCGCGTGGAAGTGCAGAATCTCAACGCCGGCAAGCTGCCGTTCGAGACGCGCATCACCCGCCTGAGCTTCGACGAGAACGGCGTCCCGAGCGAGACGCCGGCAGACGCCGATTTCATCGTCTTCCCGCCGCAGGGCATGCTGCCGCAGGGCGCGCGCCAGGTGATCCGCCTGCAATGGGTAGGCGGCGCCGACATCCCGACCTCGCAAGCCTATTATCTCTCGGTCAACCAGCTGCCGATCCCGGTCGATCCGACGGGCGCCGCGCAGGCCGCGCAGGTGCAGGTGGTCTATCATATGAAGGCGCTCGTCGTGGTCGCTCCGCCGAACGCGCAGCCCAACGTCAGCGCGACCTCGGTCAAGCCGATCGACTATCAGCCGCCCGCGGCGAAGCAGGGCGATCCGCTGCCGCCGACGGTGCCGGGGCTCGAGGTCACGATGAAGAACACCGGCCGTCGCCACGCGATGATGTCGGCGCTCAAATGGATCATCGAAGGCAAGGACACCGCCGGCAAGCCGCTGCGGGTCCTGCTCTCCGAAGAGGACCTCAATCGCGGCATCGGCAGCGGCTATGTTCCCGGCGGCGGCGGCACCCGCGTGTTCCGCTTCGGGGTGGTCAAGGCGTTTGGACCCGGCCCGATCAACGTCAAGTTCGTAAAATGAGCCGGGCGAGGCTGCTCAGCGCCACAGCCTGGATTTGCCTGACCAGCGGCACCGCCGCTGCGCAGGTTGCGGTCCCGCTGCCGCGCACCCAGCCAGCGCCCCCGCCTTCGTCGCCGGTACCGCCGCAAACGGCGCCCGTGCCGCTTCCCGGCGGCGCGAAGCCGAACATCGACGCCTTGCCGGTCGTCGGTCAGACTGGAACCGCGGCGCTGCCGATCGGCAAATATGGCCGGCCGGACATCAATCCGTACGACCGCGATATGGACCTGACGGTGCCGCTGCTCTTCAAGCAGCGTGCGCTCGGCGACATGGCGATCCGACTGACCTTCGACGATCGGCTGCTGGCCGAGCGCAAGCCGTTCGAGGGGCTGATCGGGCCGTTGCTTAATACCGAAGCGCGCGCCCAACTGCTCAAGGCGGCGGCGGGGAAGGATCGGCTCGAGTCCGAAGACCTCAAGCCGCTCGGCATCTCGTTCGAATATGATCCGAGCAGCCTTGCCGTCGTCGTGCTCACGATCGACCCTTCGAAGCGGGCGCTCGAGCAGTTGTTCGCGCCGCCGAACAACGGCACCGAGACGATCGATCTGGCGCCGGCGGATTTCGCCGCATTCCTGAACATCAACGGCTATTATGCGCGCTCCTGGGAGGGCAATTTCAACAGCCCGCCCTCGATCGCGCTAAACGGTGCGATGCGCTATGGCGGCATCGTTTTCGAGGCGGACGGCCAGTTCGGCAATCAGGGCTTTGGCGGCGGCGCCTACCGCTTCGATCGCAATTACGCCCGCTTCGTCTATGACGAGCCGGCCGATTACCGCCGCTGGTATGTGGGCGATCTCACGCCCGAAGTGCGCGGCCAGCAGGGTTTCGTGCAGATCGGCGGCGTCGGCGTCAGCCGCCAGCGCCAGCGTTTCGATCCCTATCGTTCGTCGGTGCTGCAGGGCAATCGCCAGCTCGTGCTCCAGCGCGACGCGAGCGTGCGCATCCTGCGTAACGGCGTGCTCTATCGCGAGCTGAGGCTCGACGCAGGCTCATACGACTTCAGCTCGCTGCCGCTGCTCGCCGGCAGCAACGACGTCCAGATCGAAGTCCGCGACAATAGCGGATCGGTCCAGTCGATCGCCTATAGCCAGTATCTCGATCCGATCGACCTGCTGCCGGGCGACTTCGAATATGCCGCCTATATCGGGCCGACGAGCAACAATTTCGGCCGCTCGCCCGCTTACAACGGTCCGGTCGCCTTCTCCGGCTTCTTCCGCAAGGCCTTTGTCGACGCCCCGGCGATCGGTGTCGGTCTGCAGGCCAGCGCAGAGGTCCAGACGCTGACCGGGCAGACCCAGTTCGTGCTCGGTGGCGGGTCGCGGCTGCTGCTTGACGGCGGCCTCAGCCATTCGCGCGATGTCGGCGAGGGTTTCTCGGCGGGCGTGGGGTTCGACCAGTTGGTCGATCGCGGCGGTCTCGTCGATTCGATGAGCATCCGCGCCGATTATCTATCGCGCCACTACGCATTTCTGTCGTCGCCCCAAGCCGACAATTCCAGCTCGCTCTCGATCAGCGGTCAATATACCCGCCAGATCAGCCGGAACTTCTCCGCGCTGATCACCGGCAGCTACCTCAAGAGCCGCAGCCGCAACGACAGCTATCGCCTCGGCCTTTCGGGCAATTACTATTTCAACCGTCGCGTCAGCGTGCGCGCGGGTGTGGAATATTCGAAGTTCGACAGCACCATCGGGCGGGGCCGAGGCCTCGGCTTCAACATCGCATTGGTGTTCCAGCCGACCTTCCGCGATCGCTTCGAGGCACGGCACGAGAGCAGCACCGATACGAGCTCGCTGTCCTATCTGCACTCGTCGTCGAACCAGATCGGCAGCCTCGGCTATGGTGCGGTGCTGAGCCGCGACGACCGCACCGTCGCCGCGCAGGGCTTCGCCGACTATATCGCCAACCGCTTCGATGCGACGGTGAGCCATTCGAGCTACGGGCCCAATATCAACGGGTTCGGCCAGGTCAACGTGTCGTCGGTGCGCGTCGGCACCTCGATCGCCTTTGCCGACGGTGTCGTCGGCGTCGGCCGGCGGGTGAACGACAGCTTCGCATTGCTCTACCCGCACAAGAACCTGAAGGGGCACAGCGTCGTGGCTGGCCAGTCGCTGGTCAGCAGCGACTATATGAGCAAGAGCGGCACGTTCGGCGCCGCCGTCAACGGCTATCTCAACAGCTACGTCAATCAGCCGATCCAGTACGACGTCGAGAACCCGCCGGTCGGCTACGATATCGGCGCGGGCACGGTGCGGGTGAATCCGCCCTATCACAGCGGCTACAAGCTCAAGATCGGCACCGACGCCTTCGTCAGCGCCGCGGGCGTGCTGACCTTCCCCGACGGCAAGCCGGTCGCGCTGGCCGGCGGTCGGGTGATCGCGAAGGACGGCAAGGACAAGGAGCCGCTGCCCTTCTTCACCAATTCGGTCGGGCGGTTCGCGATCCAGAACCTGCGGCCCGCGGTCGACTATCGCGTCGAGCTGGGTGCCGGGCCCACCGTGTTCGAGTTCAAGGTGCCCGCCGATACCACTGGTCTTGTCGATCTTAAAACTATAGTCCTGAAGCCGGCGAATTGAGGTGACCATGAAGACCCTGATTTCCGCCACTCTGGCAACAGTCGCCGCGCTGGCTTCGGCCGGCCCGGCCTGGGCGCAACCCGCTTCGGTGGCGTCGCGCGCGGATTGCGCGCTGCGCATCGAAAGCAGCGCGAGCAACTGGATCATCCAGGGCTATGACCCGTTCGCGACGAACGTGCCGATCGCGACCTTTGACGTCGTATTCAACAACGAAGGCGGCGCGGCGTGCGCCTTCGATCCGGTGTTCGTCGTCGACCAGGAGCCGTTCGGGCTGGCGCTCGCGGGAAGGGCTGGGCGGGTGAGCTACACGTTGCTCGACGAGTTCTCGAACAGCAATGCGACACCGTCTTCCGGGCGCACGATCGGTCGCGCCACGCAGCGGCCGGTGGTCGTTCAACCGCGCAGCCAGCAACTCGTGCGCTTCCAGTTCGCAGTGAATGAGGACGGACTCGTCAACGACGGGCTTTACACCCAGCGCGTGATGCTGGTCGCCGAGAAGCAGGGCCGGGGCGATGCCCTCGCTTCGCGCTCGCTGGTGCTTGGCGTGAACGTGCTGCCCTCAGCAGTGCTCGGCCTCTCCGGCCAATATCGCCGCAACGGCGGTCAGGCGCTGGTCGACCTCGGCGAGCTGACCGAGGGCATCGCTCAGGTACCGCTGCAGATGACGGTGGCGAGCACGCGCGCCTATCGGCTCGAATTCGTTTCGAAGAACAACGGCCTGCTCAAGATGGCGAACGCCGACTGGAGCGTGCCCTATCAGTTGATGATCGGCGAGAGTACGCTCTCGCTGGCGTCGACGGCGAGATACAATTCAGCGAGCACCGATCCCAGCCGCGAAGCCCTGCCGATGCGGTTCGTGATCGGAAGTGTCGCCGGCAAGCGCGCCGGCCTGTACAGCGATCTGATCACCGTTTCGATCGCGCCGCGATGACTCAGCTGACGGGCATTTAAGCCCGAACACGGTAGCCGGAAGCCATGTCCGGCGCTGCGTCCGACCGTTTCGATATTCAGATAGCTGCCGCGCGCCATCTTCCCCCCGGGGTGGTCCGAAGCGGTAGCGCGGGCGCTCCTCCTTGCCCCACGCAGTGGGAGCGCCCGCTTACCTTTAGGCAGGTTGGCTTAACGCGGGATTGACGCGCGGCGGCTCAGCGCAGCGGCTTTCCGCTGTCCTTCCATTTGTCGAGGATCTGCGAATCCGGCAGGCTCGACGCCGCGAAGGCGGTGGTCGGCGTGCCGCTTTCGACATAAGCGGGCTGGACCGCTTCCGCGACGGTCGCGGGCCGGAGATCGGGGCGAGTCTGCGGTAGCGCCAGCGGCGTGGCGGAGGTGGCCGCCACGGCGGCACGCGGGCCAGGCAGCGGCTCGCCGCCGGCATAGCCCTGACGGAACGCCGCAGCCATACCCCACCAGCCCTTCCAACGGTGGAAGAAATGGGCGCCGAACACGCCGGTCATCACGAGGCTGCGGTTCCACGACGGCGTGACCGCATAGGTGTGATAGTGCGTCGCGGTGCCGACGGGTGCGAACACGCTGCCGGCGAGTGCCGCGTCGGCGACGCGGGCAGCGCGGGCCCAGGCGGCGCGCGCGGGGATACGGGCGAGCGCGCCGTCGCACGCGAAGCTGAACTGGCAGCCGCGCTTCTCCGAGCCCTGGAAGATCACGCCGCAGACGGTCGCGGGAAAGGCCTGGTGGCGTACGCGATTGAGCACCACTTGCGCGACCGCACGCTGGCCGTCCTCCGGCTCGCTCGCGGCTTCGTAATAGATCGCCTGGGTCAGGCATTGGAGCGCGCGGGCGCGGTCGACCTGGCTGCCGGCGAAACGAAACGGCGCCGCGGGCTGGATCGACGAATCGATCACCGCGCCTTCGGGGATCGGGACATCGGGCAGGGCGGTCGTCCCGGTGGTCCCGGCCGTCATTGCCGCCTCGTCGGGAATTGCGGTGTAGAAGGCGGCGCCGGGGAAATGATCGTCGGCCTCATAGCCGGTAGCGGCCGGCCTGGCGGCGATGCTCAGCGCCTCGGGGCTCCACGCCTGTGCCGAGACGCCGGCACCGACCAGCGACACGATCGCCGCCGCGCTAAACCCCCGCGCCTGCATCCGAGTGAACCGTCGCCCGACCAAATCGCGCTGCCCCTGGAGCCGGGATGGCTCCGCAAGGCGATCCATATATCGCGAAAACCGCCAGCCCGCGCCCCTCGATTCCGCGCCGTCCCGCCGCGGAACAGCTTATGGTTAAGCTAAGGTCTGACGGGCCTCCGGGAGCGCCGCTAATCCCCGGTTCGATAGTAAAGCGCGCGGAAGTCCGCGGCGAATGCCTGCAGCCGCGCTTCGCCGATCGCCGCGCGCAGGTCCGCCATCAGCTGCTGGTAGAACCAGAGATTGTGCTCGGTCATCAGCATCGCGCCGAGGATCTCGCCTGCGCGGACGAGGTGGTGGACATAGGCGCGGCTCCAGCCGCTGCAGGTGGGGCAGGCACAGGCGGGGTCGAGCGGACCCTGGTCCTCGGCGAACCTGGCATTGCGGATGTTGATCGGTCCGGTGCGGGTGAACGCCTGACCGGTGCGTCCCGAGCGGGTGGGCAGCACGCAATCGAACATGTCGATCCCGCGCTCGACCGCGCCGACGATGTCGTCGGGCTTACCGACACCCATCAGGTAGCGCGGCTTGCCGGCATCGAGCTGGCCGGGAGCATAATCGAGCACGCCGAACATCGCCTCCTGCCCCTCCCCGACGGCGAGACCGCCCACCGCATAGCCATCGAAGCCGATCTCCAGCAGCGCGTCGGCCGACGCCTTGCGCAGCCCCTCGTCGAGCGCGCCCTGCTGAATGCCGAAGATCGCGTTGTTCTCGGCGTGCGCGCCGCCGGCGTCGAAACCGGCGCGGCTGCGCTTGGCCCAGCGCATCGATCGCTCCATCGCCGCGATCTGCACCTCGCGGCTCGAGGTGGTGGGCACGAGTTCGTCGAAGGCCATGACGATGTTCGAGCCGAGCAGCCGCTGAATCTCCATCGACCGTTCGGGGCTAAGCATGTGACGGGTGCCGTCGAGATGCGACTTGAAGACGATCCCCTCTTCGCTGCGCTTGGTCAGCTCGGAAAGGCTCATCACCTGATAGCCGCCCGAATCGGTCAGGATCGGGCGATCCCACCCCATAAACCCGTGCAGCCCGCCGAGCCGGGCGACGCGCTCTGCGCCCGGACGGAGCATCAAATGATAGGTGTTGCCGAGCAGGATGTCGGCGCCGCTGGCACGCACGTCCTGCGGCTTGACCGCCTTGACGGTCGCGGCGGTGCCGACGGGCATGAAGGCCGGGGTGCGGATCTCGCCGCGCTGCATCTCGATCGTGCCTAGCCGGGCCTTGCCGTCGGTGGCGTGGATGGTGAACTGGAAACGGGGGGAGGACATGGGCGTTGCCCTAGCGACCTCCATCGCCTTGAGTCGAGGGAACATGGCCAACGAGACGACCGAACATCTGCGCGAAATGGCGACGCATCGCGGGCTGAAGCTCGTCACCTCGCGGAGGCGCAAGGCGGGAGGCGATTTCGGCAGATATGGTCTGAACGATAACGCGGGCGCGCCCGTGTTCGGGATCGGTGAGGATGGCGTCACTGCAAGTGCCGACGAGATCGAAGCCTATCTCCGCAGTTCCGCGAGCAATGCGTGGAGCAAGTCGGCGGGCTCGGTGAAGGCGCGTCTTAAGGGCAAGCCCGCGCTCAAACCGAAGCTGCCGCCCAAACCCAAGCCCAAGCCGAAGCCGCGCCTCAAGGTGAAGGTCGACAACCTGCTCACCCGGTTGCCGGCGGCGAAACGGCAGGAGGCCTTCACCGAGCTGCTCGCTCGCCCCGGCATCCGCGTCGAGCGGATCGTTTCGCGCGGGCAGGCGACTCCCGAGGACACGCCGATGGTGCAGTTGCAGGACGAGTGGGTGCTGCTGCTCGAAGGCGCCGCGGGGCTTCGCATCGAGGATTCGGATGAAGTGACACTCCACCCCGGCGATCATGTCTGGATCGCGCGCGGACAGAAGCATTGGGTGACATGGACCGCAAAGGACCGCCCGAGTGTTTGGCTGGCGGTGCACTTCGATTGAGGAGCGGATAAATGGCGAGCGAACCCACCAATCCCGGCGACGAGGCCGCGCCCGGCACCCCGGGCACCGGCGAGAATATCTGCCCGCGCTGCGCCGGCTCTGGCGAAGCCGATGGCGGTACCTGTCCCGCATGCGGCGGCAGCGGCAAGGTGATCGAGGGGATCGGTGGCGGCTGAGCCGATCTTCCAGTGGCAGGGCGAGAACCCTGGTTGATAGTGGACCCGTGTCGCCGCGGCACCGGCGACTTGGGATCGGCGGCCGCCGTCAGGAGCGGACGGGCAGAAAACGCCCCAATTGCCGACATCCCCGCGCGCGAAGCGGCCGATGTCGGCTGTTTGTCCAAACGCATGTACGGCGCCCTTCGGGCATGCGGCGTCCCATTTCGCCTAAGCGCGATGCCCCGCGACATAGTCGAGGATGTCCTGCGGTACGCGGAACAGGGTGTCGGGATTGTGTGCGGTGAGCACTTCCTTGCTGGCGTAGCCCCACAACACGGCGCCGGCGCGCATTCCGACTTCGCGCGCGGCGTCGATGTCGCGGGTTTCGTCGCCGATCGCCAGCGCCGACTCAGCCGGGATCGCCATTTTCTTGAGCACGCGGCGGAACTTGGGCGCCTTGCCAAACAGCGACGAGCCGCAGGCGTAACAGTCGATCCGCCGGGCGTGCTGCTCGCCGAGAATTTTGCGGGCATTGGCTTCGGAATTGGACGTGACCAACGCGATCTTGACGCCGGTTGCGGCGAGTTGCTCGAGCAGATCGGGCGTCCCGGGAAAGAGCTCGATCTGATGCGCGTTGCGTCCGACCAGCTTGCGCAGGTAGCGGGCGATAAGCGGCATCTTCCAGCGGGCGATGCCGAGGAAGTTGATGACCTCGCGCGAACTTCGATGCCGTAGCATCTCGATCTCGTCGGGCTGGACGGTGCGGAAGCGGAACTTGCGGGCGAGGTCGTCGACGACCGACAGGAACCAGTCGCCGCTGTCGGACAGGGTGCCGTCGAAGTCGAAGACGACGAGCCGGATCGGCACCGCCTCGCCGATCGTCACGGGGGCCGGCTCAACCATGGGCGCGGCCATGCAGGCGGCATTCGGCACCCTCGCCGAGCTCAATTTGTACCGTGGTGTGATCGATGCGGAAATCATGCGCCAGCAGGTGCTGGAGGTCGACGAGGAAGGCGTCGCCCGGATGACCGCCGGGCATCACCAGATGCGCGGTCAGCGCCGCCTCGGTGGTGCTCATCGGCCAGATATGGAGGTCATGAACCCGCGCTACTCCGGGAAGTCCCGCGAGCGCGCGCTCCACCGCCTCGGCATCGATCCCTTCGGGTACCGCCTGCAGCGCCATCGTCAGCGACTGCCGCGCGAGACCCCAGCTGCTCCACAGGATCACCGCGACTATGACGAGGCTGATCGCCGGATCGATCCAGCGCACACCGGTAAGCAGGATCAGCCCGCCGCCGATCACGACGCCCGCCGACACCGCCGCGTCGGCCGCCATATGGAGCCAGGCGCCGCGGATGTTGATGTCGCCGGCGCGGCCGCGTGCGAACAGCAGCGCGGTCCCCAGATTGACGACGATGCCGATCGCCGCGACCAGCATCACGACTTGTCCCGGCACCGCGGGCGGGTCGGCGAAGCGCTGGATCGCTTCCCAGCCGATCGCGCCGACTGCGACGAGCAGCAGCACCGAATTGGTCAGCGCGGCAAGGATCGAGCTGCCGCGAAAGCCATAGGTGAAGCGCTTCGACGCGGGCCGTTTGGCGAGCTCGATCCCCGCCCAGGCAACGAGCAGACCGAGCACATCAGATAGGTTGTGCCCGGCGTCGGCGAGCAGCGCGACCGAGTCGGTCAGGAAGCCGGCGGCACCTTCGATCGCGACGAAGCCGAGGTTGAGAATCGTGCCCACAGCAAAGGCGCGGCCGAAATCGGCCGGGCCATGCGCATGGTCATGATCGTGGTGGTGATGTCCCGCCATTGCAGCTGGTTTAGCCGGGCATGCGCATGTGACGCTAGGACTTCAATTGCGCGGCTGCTGGGCCGGCGCATTGCGACCACGCCGGCGCGGATCGCGATCGAACATCTGCGGGCGCAAGGTCAGCAATTCGGTCCGCGCGAGCGAACCGTCCTTGTTTGCGTCGAACCGAGTGAACAGAAGTTCGAAGCGCGCGGCAAGTTCGTCCCAGCTGATGCGGTTGTCGCCGTTCCGGTCGGTCTCGAACGGGCTGGGCAGGGTGTTGCGGTCGCCGAGCCAGCGCTCGGACCAGTCGGAGAAGCCGATATAGCCGAGCGACCCGGTCTTGCGCGTGTCGATGCTGTCGAAGCTGTGGCGCAGCCCGGCGTCGAACTCGGCGCGGGTGACCTTCGCGTCACCATCGCGATCGAACGCGGCGATCATCATCGCGACCGGCTCCGCCATCACCGTGGCGGCGGGCTGGGTCTGCGGCCCCGGCACGACCGGCGTGATCGGCGCCTGTTGAGCGACAGCGGGAGTCGCGGCGAACGCGGCGAGCAGCAGGAACAGGCGCATCGAGGTCCTCGGATCAGGGCAGCAAGAGGCTGGCATCGCCATAGCTATAGAAGCGGTAGTCCGACGCAATGGCATGCGCATAGGCCGCCTGCATTCGATCGAGCCCCATCAGCGCCGATACCAGCATGAACAGGGTCGAGCGCGGCAAATGGAAATTGGTGATCAGCCCGTCGATCCCCTTGAAGCGATAGCCCGGGGTGATGAAGATCGCGGTATCGCCCTCGAACGGGTGAATTGTCCGGTCCTCGCCCGCCGCGCTCTCGATCAGGCGCAGGCTGGTGGTGCCGACCGCGATGATCCGGCCGCCGGCGGCGCGGACGGCGTTGAGCCGGTCCGCAGTGGCGGGATCGATCCGGCCCCATTCGGCGTGCATCCGGTGCGCGTCGGTGTCCTCGGCCTTGACCGGCAGGAAGGTGCCGGCGCCGACATGAAGCGTGAGCGTGGTGTGGCCAATCCCCGCGGCATCGAGCGCGACGAGCAGCTCTGGCGTGAAATGGAGCGCGGCGGTGGGCGCCGCGACCGCGCCGGGGGCGCTCGCGAACATCGTCTGATAGTCTTCGGCGTCACGCGCATCGGTCGGGCGCTTCGAGGCGATATAAGGCGGCAGCGGCATTCGGCCGCAGCGCTCGAGCAGCAGCTCGACCGGCTCGTCGCCGGCGAAGTCGAGCACGAAGCTGCCGTCCTCGGAGCGATCCAATGCACAAGCGGTGACCCCCGCGCCGAAGTCGATTGCGTCGCCCTCGCGCAGCCGCTTGGCGTTGCGGATGAAGGCGCGCCAGCGCCGTGGCCCCTCGCGCTTGTGGAGCGTCGCGCCGATGCTGGCCTCGCCGCGTTTGCCCTCGAGCTGCGCCGGAATCACTCGCGTGTCGTTGAAGACGAGCAGGTCGCCCTTGCGCAGGAACGCCGGCAGGTCGCGCACCGAAGCATCGCGGGTTTCGGCGCCGTCGAGCACCAGCAGCCGCGCGAAGTCGCGCGGGGATGCAGGGCGAAGCGCGATCCGCTCGGGCGGCAGCGCGAAATCGAAAAGATCGACCTTCACTTATTGGGGCAGCGTGACCTTGGTCTCGCCCTCCGGCAGCGCCGGTGCCGCGACCGGCGCGGGCTGGTAGGCCGGCGGGTTGTCGGCGGCGATATACGCGCGGAGGATGCGGGTAGGGCGCGCCGGCGGCTCGCCGCGCTCGATCTTGTCGACCCATTGCATGCCTTCGACGACGCGGCCGAACACGGTATAGTCGTGATCGAAGCCGAGGCGCGGGCCGAACATGATGAAGAACTGGCTATTGGCGCTGTTCGGATCCTTGGTCCGCGCGGCAGAGACGGCGCCGCGGACGTGGGGCAGGTTGTTGAATTCGGCGTTGACGTCGGGGAGGTCGGATTCGCCGGTGCCGGTGCCGGTCGGATCGCCGCCCTGCGCCATGTTCTCCGGCCCGTCGATCACCCGGTGGAAGACGGTGCCGTCATAGAACTTCCGACGCGTGAGCGTCTTGATCTGCGCGACCATCTTGGGCGCGACATCGGGACGCAAGCGGACGGTGACGCGGCCGCCGGTCGACAGATCGAGCACCCAGGTGTTCTCGGGATCGGCGGCGACGGCGGTCGCGACCTTGGCAACGGGATCGGCGGTGACGCCCCGGAGCGTCTCGATCTCGGGCTTGGCGGGTGGCCCGCCCCCGGCCTGGGCGAACGCGGGACCGGCAAACATCAGGGCGGCACCAGCGGCCAGGGCAGCAACGAAACGCATCAATATCCCCACTCGGATTCTCTTGTCGGCAGAAGGTCTAGAGCAAAGCTGTGGCGGCGAAAAGGCAGCGACTCGGCTCCGCTCGGCCGGCGCTCAGGACCCCTTTCGGCCGATCTCCGACACCCGGCGGGCGACATCGGCCTCGACCGCGGGGCTGACGAACTTGCGGATCGCGCCGCCATAGAGCGCGATCTCCTTGACCAGCCGGCTGGCGATCGGCTGGAGCGAGACGTCGGCCATCAGGAAGACCGTCTCGACGCGATCGTTGAGCTGCTGGTTCATCCCCGCCATCTGATATTCGTATTCGAAGTCGGCGACGGCGCGCAGCCCGCGGACGATCATGCTGGCGCCCTCGCGCTCGGCAAAGTCCATCAGCAGCGAATCGAAACTGACGACGTGGATCTCGCCCTGGATGTCCGCGGTCTCCCGCTTCACCATCTCCATCCGCTCTTCGATCGTGAACATCGGCGACTTGGACGGATTGGTGGTCACCCCGATCACCAGCCGGTCGACCAGCTTCGCGCCGCGGCGGATGATGTCCATATGCCCGCGCGTGATCGGATCGAAGGTGCCGGGATAGACGCCGGTGCGGATGGTCATCGATCCCTCTCGAGCGTGTATCTGGCGATGTCGCGGAGCAGGTCGGCCTCGGCGCCCCAGGGCTTGAGATGGGCGATCGCCTGATCGACCAGCAGCCGCGCCTGTTCGCGGGCGCGATCGAGGCCGAGCAGGCTGAGGAAGGTCTCCTTGCCCGCGGCATCGTCCTTGCGCAGCTTCTTGCCGGCCAGTTCCTCGTCGCCCTCCGCATCGAGGATGTCGTCGGCGATCTGGAAGGCGAGACCGACGTCGCGGGCATAGCCGCGCAGCCCGGTGCGGCCCTCCGCCGGCACCCGGCCGAGGATCGCGCCGCTCTCGACCGCGCAGGCGATCAGCGCGCCGGTCTTCATCGCCTGCAGCCGGGTGACGGTCGGCAAGTCGAAGCTCGCCTTCTCGGCCTCGAGGTCCATCATCTGGCCGCCGGCCATCCCCGACGGCCCCGAGGCATGGGCGAGCGTGCCGACCAGCTCGATTCGGACGAACGGATCGGGATGCGTCGCCTCGTCGGCGAGGATCTCGAAGGCGAGCGCGTGAAGGCAATCGCCGGCGAGGATCGCAGTCGCCTCGTCGAACGCCTTGTGCACGGTCGGCTTGCCGCGGCGCATGTCGTCGTCGTCCATCGCCGGCAGATCGTCATGGATCAGCGAATAGACATGGATGCATTCGAGCGCGGTGGCGACGCGGGCGATCGCGGTGCGGTCGACTCCGAACAGCCCGGCGGTGCCGTAGACGAGCAGCGGACGCAGCCTCTTGCCGCCGCCGATCGCGGCATGGCGCATCGCCCGGTACAGCCCCTGGCGCGGATCGCCGGGAACCGCGAGGAGCAGATCGAACTGGCGATCGATCTCGCCGGAGACCTGCCGGAGCGCCGCCTGCAGCGCGAGGGACGCATCGGCCACGCTCGCCACCCGCTCAGCCGGCGGCGAAGGGGGCGGTGCCGGTGGCCCGGCCCTGCGCGTCGGTGCGGATCGCCTCGATGCGCGCCTGCGCTGCGTCGAGACGGGCGGCGCACTGGCGGCGGAGCTGGTCGCCGCGCTCGTAAAGGTCGATCGCCTCCTGGAGCTGGGCGTCGCCGCTCTCGAGCCGGGTCACGATGCGCTCGAGCTCGCGCAACGCTTCCTCGAACGAGAGCTCGGTGATGGGGGCTTCGTCTGCCATGCCGACGCTATGCGGCAGCACGGGCGGGGATTGCAACCGCCGAACGGCGCCACATGTTGAGCGCGAAGTTTCCGAGGAGCCGCGCGCCATGTTCACCAGCATCAATCCCGCCACCGGCGAGCCCGGCGAAAGCTTCGAGGAACTGGACGCCGACGGCATCGCGCTGGCGCTGACCCGGGCGCGGACCTGCTTTGCGAGCTGGCGCGATTCGCCGCTCGAGCAGCGCACGCAATTGCTGGGCGCGATCGCCGACCAATGGGAAGCCAATAAGCGCCACCTCGCCGAGACGGCGGTGCGCGAGATGGGCAAGCCGATCGCCGGGGCGATCGCCGAGGTCGAGAAATGCATCGCGGGCTTCCGCCATTATGCCGAGCATGGGCCGTCCTATCTCGCGCCGACCGAAGTGCAGACGGCGAGCGGCCATGCCGTGGCGCGCTGGCTGCCGATCGGGCCGGTGCTCGCGATCATGCCGTGGAACTTCCCCTATTGGCAGGCGGTGCGCTTCCTCGCGCCGACGATCATGGCGGGCAATGTCGCGCTGCTGAAGCATGCCTCGAGCGTGCAGGGCTGCGCCGCGCTGATGCAGCAGCTGGCGAGCGCGGCGGGCGCCCCCGACGGGCTGTTCCAGAACCTTGCGATCAAGTCCGACAAGGTCTCGGACCTGATCGCCGACAAGCGCGTCGCGGCGGTGACGCTGACCGGCAGCGAAGGCGCGGGCGCCAAGGTCGCGCAGGCGGCGGGCAAGGCGCTCAAGAAAGTGGTGCTCGAGCTCGGCGGGTCGGATCCGCTGATCGTGATGCCCTCGGCCGATCTCGACCTGGCGGCGAAGACCGCAGTGACCGCGCGCGTCCAGAATGCCGGGCAGAGCTGCATCTGCGCCAAACGGATGATCGTCCATGCCGAGGTCTATGACGCGTTCCTCGACAAATTCTCGGCGGGGATGAAGGCGGTGAAGATCGGCGATCCGATGGACGAGGCGAACGCGATGGGGCCGCTGTCGAGCGTCGAGCAGCGCGACGCGGTGCTCGATCAGGTGGCGCGGGCGCAGGCGGCGGGCGCGACCTTGCTGTTCGGGGCCGAGAAGATCGAGCGGGCGGGGGCGTGGATGACCCCCGGAGTGCTGGTCGGGCTCGATCCCGGGAGCGACGTCGCCAAGGAGGAGATCTTCGGGCCGGTGGCGGCGGTATACAAGGCCGACGACATCGACTCGGCGATCGCGCTCGCCAACGACGTGCCCTATGGGCTCGGCTCGGCGGTGTGGACCCGGGACGAGGCCGAGATCGAGCGGTTCGCGCGCGACGTGGAATCGGGGATGACCGCCGTCAATTCGCTGCTCGCCTCGACCCCCGAGGCGCCGTTCGGCGGCGTCAAGCTCTCGGGCCATGGCCGCGAGCTGGGGCCATGGGGGATGCACGAGTTCATGAACCTGAAGGCGGTGATGTTTGGCGGCGGGAAGCCCGGGGACTGAGTGTCCTCAAATCACGGGCAAATGGCGACTAACGCCCCATAAGCGAAAGTTAGGAGTTTCGGCGATCCCAGCGGTCAATGGCGACAGCGCCAATGAATGGAATGGCAGCCGAGCTTAGAGCTGTGAATGTTCCGGTCAGCAACATGAGAAAGGACATGACCCCGACGCTAATGGGTTCTCCGCCGATTATCGCGTCACCCGCTGTGTTCTTCAGAGCGAGAAGCGCTTGCCCAAGGCCGATGAGAAAGATGACTGCGCTGATCACAAATAGGATCACCGAAGCACGTTTCATCGACCAATTGTAAATGCCCATGATGCCCTCCTGATTGGTGGGAGAGTGATGGACCGATCATCTCTCGTCAACGACCGCTAACCACCCGATCTCGGAAATCCCCGCCGCGAAAGCAGGCGCCGGAAGCTGCCGGTCGGCAAACGCCCCAGTTCCCGCCATTAACGAGACGTTGCACTTGCCCGGAAGCGGCCGGTGGTCCAGCTTCTTGGATCAGTGCGACGGGCTCGCAGGGGGTCGGCTTTCATGTCCTTTGAACCGTTTGGATATCGCTTCGAGATAACGTCGTCGCAGTCGCCGGCCCAAGTGGAAGCGATCATCCGATCGCGCAAGAAGAACTGGTTCGACGCAAAGAACGGCGCGCGAGGTTGGATTGCCGGACCGTTCATATGCCTCTGGTTCAGCGCCTTCGATCAGTATGGTCCCATGTTGTTCGGCATTATTTCGGGCAATGGCTTCGGCACGCGAGTCCGGGGCCGAGCAGGTTCCGACCTAAATGGGGTCGTCGCCTTTTCGCTCCTGATTCCGCTAATGGCATTTGTAACCTACCAATTGATTGCAGAAGGGTCCGCGTCTGTTGGTCAACTGATCGTCATTGGGGCAGTTTTTCTCGTCGGGGGGCCAATCCTCTACTGGGCAGCGCATAAAGATCGGCGAGGGGCTGAACCTCTCGCTCGTTTCCTTCGCGAAACCTTGACCGTCTCCGGCCGAACGCCCAGACGAAAATCAGCCGACCTAACAATCTCCAAGGGCTTAACGCTGAATGTCGGCGGCGAGAAGTTTGCAGGGGTGCTGAAACCAGAGTCGATTCACGACGCCTTGGTTGAGGTTGGGGAGGGCAGTTTCATAGTTTTGGAGGCAGGTCCAGAGGCCTACATTCAGACCGCATCTCGTGACGGCGGGTACATCATCGAAAAGCGAGCCGGAAATCGTCGAGAACACTTCCGCGCGGCGCGGCCTCAATGGGCTCCTACGCTTGCGAAGCAAAGCAAATACACCTTCGATTTTGAAGAAGTCCGCGTCGTATTCATGGCCTATGCCTCGGCAGCTCCAATGCCCGACTTTGTAACTTGGGAATCGCTGGACCTGAAGGGATAAGGGAAGGATATGTTTCGGCTCGCTTGGCCCCAAGACCGGCCAGGCGCTAACCACCCATTAGCGGACCTTCGTCTTCCGGCCCTCTGCCGCTTTCGCAGGGCGGGCCGGGTGAGGGTCTTCTGCCGGCATGGGGCGATTGCCGGAAGAAGAAGATCCTCACCTTCCCACCGACTTCGGCGGCGGGCACCTTCCTCTCCCGCGAAAGCGGGAGAGGGCGCGGGGCAGGTTCCTCGATCCGCATCGGCGCCGGGTCAGTCGCAGCCCTTGCCGGTCTTGCGGGCGGCCCAGGCGATGGCGCCGTCGATCATTCCGAGATGCGCCGGATCGGCATAGGCCTCCTGCTTGTGGCCGAGCGCCGAATAGAAGATCCGCGCCTTGCCCTCGCAGCGCCACCAGATCATCGCGTGCGCATCGCCCATCCGGTGCTTCGGCTCGAGCCGCATGCCGGTCTCGTCGAGGCGGGCGAGGATATGCGCGTCGGCGCGCGGCGGAACCGCCCAGGCGTAATATTCCTCGGTCCAGCGCCACTCGGAGGGGAGATGGCGCGTGGCGGGATGGCTGCGATCGACGCGCAGCGTACCGGTCTGGAACTGGTCGCCGCCGCCGGGGTGGCCATTATAGCCGCTATAGCCGAGCACCGCCTGATACCATGCGGGGTGGCTGCCGTCGCCGGCGCCATGCAGCCCGACGAACCCGCGACCGCGCGCGATATGGCCCTCGAGCGCGGCGCGCTGCCCGGGCGTGAACAGCTCGCCGGTCGCGCTGGCGAAGACGATCGCGTCGAAGCGGGCGAGCTGGGCGGGGTTGAACACCGCCGCGTTCTCGGTCGCGTAGCTGCTCCAGCCGCGGGCGCGGACGAGTTTCTCGACCGCGGCGACGGCGACCGGAATCGAGTCGTGCCGGTAGCTGTTGGTCTTGCTGAAGATCAGGACCGCGGGGCGGCGGAGCGGGGGGAGCCTCGGCGCGACGGTGTCGATCGTCGGCGCGGGGCGGCGCGGGTCGGTCTGTGCGCCCATATTGAGCGCGAGGACCGTCAGCGCGGCGATGATCTTGAGCATGAAACCCCCTCCTTATCGTCATCCTGGCTTTCGCGAGACTGACGATAGCGGGGTCGGACCTGCAATCCTACCGCGCTCCTGACCGCGCGGGGCGAGCGCTCAGGCCCTGGCCTGCACCTCGGCGATCAGGTCCTTGCGGCTCAGCTTGCCGATCATCGTCTTGGGGAGGCTTTCGCGGACCACCACTTGCGCCACGCGCTCGTGCTTGCCGAGCTGGGCGTTGAGCCAGAGGCTGAGCTCGGGGCCGGAGATGGGTTCGGCCTCCGCATCGAGCACGACATAGGCGTGGGGGAGCTCGCCATGATAGGGATCGGGCAGGCCGATCACGAGCGCTTCCTTGATCGCCGGATGGCGATAGAGCACCGCCTCGATCTGGCTCGGGAAGACCTTGAAGCCGCCGACTGCGATCATGTCCTTCAGCCGGTCGACGATGCGGATATAGCCGTCCTCGTCGATCGCGCCGACGTCGCCGGTGCGCAGCCAATGCCCCTCGCCCTCGATTTCGGCGAAGGTCTCGGCATCGGCGTCGGGGCGGTTCCAATAGCCCTGCATGATCTGCGGACCCGAGACGACGATCTCGCCGGGTTCGCCGGCCGGGGGCGGACGCGTCGGGTCCTCCTTGTCGACGAGGCGGACGCGGGTGGCGGGGAGGGGTTGGCCGATGGTGCCCGGTTTGTTGAGGCCGTCATACGGATTGGTCGAGACGACGCCCGAGCTTTCGGACAGGCCATAGCCCTCGATCACCCGCGCGCCGGTGATCCGCTCCCATTCCTCCTTGAGCTGGGCCGGCAGCGGCGCGCCGCCCGAGATGCAATAGCGCAGCGAGCTGAAGTCCGACGGCTTCATTCCCGGCGCGTCGAGCAGCGCCTGGTACATGGTCGGCACGCCGGGGAGCGAGCGCGGGCGGGTGCGGCGCAGCTCGGCGAGCGCCTGCTTGGCGTTGAAGCGCGGCAGCATGACGATCTCACCGCCGGTCAGCACGGTGCGGTTGAGCACGCAGGTGTTGGCGAAGACGTGGAAGAAGGGGAGGACGCCGAGGATCGAATCCCTGCTCTTGCCGAATTCGGGATCGAGCTGGGTGACCTGGCGGGCATTGGCCGAGAGATTCTGGTGGGTGAGCACCGCGCCCTTGGGCACGCCGGTGGTGCCGCCGGTATATTGGATCAGCGCGACGTCGCGCTCGGGATCGAGCACGACGGGATCGCAGCCGCCCTGGTTGGCGATCAGCTGCGAGAAAGCGAGGATGCGCGGATCGTCGGGCCGCGGCGCGACTTCCTTGCCCTTGAACCAGCGGTAGAAGAACGACTTGGCGGGGGGCAGCGCGCCTGCCACCGAGCCGACCACGAGCCGCTCGAGCGCGCTGGCTTCGAGCACCTTGAGCGCGGTGGGCAGCAGCGCCGTGGCGGAGAGCGTGAAGAGCAGCCTGGTGCCCGAATCGGCGACCTGCGCGGCGAGCTCCTCGACCGAGTAGAGCGGCGAGAAATTGACCACCGTCGCGCCGAGCTTGAGGATGCCGTAATAGGCCGCGACATAATGGGGGACGTTGGGCAGGAACAGCCCGATCCGGTCGCCGCGGCCATAGCCGAGCGCCTTCAGCCCGCAGGCGACGCGGTGGACGCCGTCGAGCGTCTCGCCATAGCTGTATTTGCGGCCCATGAAATCGAGCAACGGCGCGTGCGGATGTGCCGCCGCGCTCGCTTCGAACAGATCGACCATGGAAGCGGGCGGGAAGTGCGTGTCCCAATTGCCCGGATGGCGGTACGCAGTGCGCCAGACTTGCTCGGCATCAGTCATTGACACTGGTGTAAGCAAGCCGCGTCGAGGGTCAATAGCCCAGCCGCTTGCTCCACGTCACGAGGACCGAGACCGAGGCCAGTCCGATATCGACCACCGCCTGCGCGCGCTGCGGCGTCAGGTCGCCGGGATTATGGGCGAGGATGCGGATATCGGCACGGTGATCGGGCGAGGCGAGCGCGACCAGGGCGACCAGCGCCAGTGCGGCAATCACGAAGCTACGCTTACGGTTGATCATCTGTCCCTCCGCGGCGGAGCATAGGCGCGCCCGCAACGGGCGGCAAGCGAATCAGGCGGCTTCGCGCAGCGCGTTGCGGACCCGATCGCGGCCGGCCGATTTGGCGTCGAACAAGGCGACGTCGGCGATCCGGTACAGCGCCTTCCAGTCGCGTTCGCTGGTCAGCACGCCGCGGCAGGTGCCGATGCTGGCAGTGACCTTGAGGTCGAACGGCATGCGGACCTGGCGCAGCCGGGCGAGCAGCGCCTCGGGCTCGATCGGCCGGTCGGCGGGGGTGAGCACCGCGAATTCCTCGCCGCCGATTCGCGCGACGAGCGCGCCGGCGGGAAGCGAGGTGCGCAGCATCCGCGCGAAGGCGCGGAGCACTTCGTCGCCGCCGTCATGGCCGAGCGTCTCGTTGACCGCCTTGAAGTGATCGAGATCGATGATCAGCAGCAGCTGCTCTCCGGTGCGGCCGATCGCCTGGTGGAGAAAGGCGCGGCGATTGAGCAGACCGGTGAGCGGATCGGTGTCGGCGAGCCGGCGCATCAGCACTTCGCGCTCGATCGCGGCATCGCGCTCGTCGCGCAGCAGGCGGATGCGATAGGCGACCGCAAGCGACGAGACGATCGCCTCGATCATCATCGCGAGGATCGTCGAATTGTCGATCCAGAAGCCCCATGGGATCAAATGAAGATTGGCCACCGCGCGGAGCGCCGCGGTGAGGATCGGCGCGCCCCAGGCGAGCGCGAACAGCCAGAGATAGTTGCTGCGCAGCCGCCATGCCCGCCACAGCAGCGGCACCACCGCCGCCGACAGCGCGACGAACGAGCAAGTGAAGGCGAGGTCGACCCAGCGGATCGCGAACGGCGCGGTGAGGAAATAGAGCAGGCCGAGGCCGCTCATCGCCACACCGACCGCGCTGGCATAGCGGCCGAGCCAGCCGGCGAAGACGCGCGGCTCGAAGAAGCTGCGGGCGAAGACCAAAGCGGCGGTGGCGGTGGCGCCGAGCAGGAGGAAGTTGAGCCGCAATCGGGTGTTGTTGACGATCTCCGGCCACGCCCAGGCGAGCGCGCCCGACGAGGAGAAGGTGTATGCGAGCAGCAGCCCGACCATCAGGCAGTAGTAAAGCTGGAACGGGTGGCGCAGCGCGCCCCAGAGCGCGAGATTGTAGATGATCAGCGCGATCGAGAGCCCCGCAAACCCGGCGTAGAGCGCCGCCATGGCGAGGTTGGCGTGCGCGCTCTCCTGCGCCGTCGACAGCCGCGCCCCGAGCAGGATGCCGCGCAAATTGGAGGCGCCCTTGACGTGCCAGAGCAGCCGGACCGGCCGCGCCGCGCCGGAAGCGAGCGGCTGCTCGACGATCGCGCCGAGCTGGATCAGCGGCGTGACGCCGCGGACATCGGTGGTCCGGGTGGCGATGCTGCCATCGGCATAGAGGACATGGAGCGTGAGGGCCTGCTGCCACAGGCTGGCGACGCGGACATTGGCCGGCTGGGGCGTGCGCCGGCTGATGTCCTCGGACAGCACCCAATAGTCGCCGGCGCCGAAGCGGTGCTGCGGCGTGGCGCAGTCGAAGCGGCCGGGCTGGCGGAGCAGCCGGGCGGGATCCATGCCGCCGCCGTCGCGCAGCACGCAGACGCCGAGCGGCTGGCCCGCAACGCCCTTCTGCGCCTGTGCCGGCATCCCGCCGAACAGCGCCGCGCACGCCAGCAGCGCCAGCAAAAACCTGATTGATCCCCCGACCATGGATCAAGCGCTACGCCGGCATGACGAATATCCGGTAAAGATCGGCGGCCGAACGCTGGATTTCGCGCCCCGCCGCTCCTAGCGTCGCCGCGGAAAAGGGAGACGCGAATGCAGCAGGCAAAAGCGGCGGAGACCGCTGCGAACGACGCGCGGCTGGTGTCGGTGGACATCGTTCGTGGCTTCGCGCTGATGGCGCTGTTCCTCGTCCATATGATCGAGAGCTACGAGCTCTATTGGGCCGATCCACGGCCGGGCGCGATCGCCGATACCGTCTACCTGCTGTTCATGGGCAAGAGCTTCTCGCTGCTCGCGCTCTGCTTCGGCTTCAGCTTCTTCATCCTGATGGAGCGCGCGGCGCGGCGCGGAGTCGATTTCACCGCGCGCTTCGCGTGGCGGCTGACGGTGTTGTTCGCGATCGGCTTCGTCCATGCGATGATCTATCGCGGCGACATCATCCAGCTGCTCGCGCTGATGGGCTTCGTGCTGCTCGCTTTCCATCGGGTCCGCGACAATCGCGTGCTCCTCGCGGTGGCGGTGGTCTGTTTCCTGAGCCCATTGCTGCTCGCCCAGCTCGCCGCGGCGATGACGGGCATCGGCTGGGCGAACCAGCCGCCGAACCATTATTCGGACCCGGCGATGGCGGTCTATCTCAAGGGCAGCTTCGCCGAATATGTGCGTGCCAATCTGTGGGCGGGGCAGCTGCCCAAATGGTGGTTCATGCTCGAATCGGGGCGGCTGACCCAGATCCTCGGCCTCTATCTTGTCGGCATGATGCTCGGCCGGATCGGCTTCTTCGCGCGTCTGGGAGAGTTTGCGCGGGCACGCTGGATCGCGCTGGCGATCGCCGCGGCGGCGGCGCTGACGCTCTATTTCGTGCGCGACGACCTCACCGCTGAGTTCGCGCGCGGCAATCATGGCGAGGCGGCGAACCGGCTGCTGGCATCACTGCTCGGCAGCTGGTTCGAGCTGGCGGGAACCGCGGTCTGGGCGCTGGTGCTGCTCGCACTTTGCGACAGCGCTGCGGGGGTGGTGCTGCGGCCGCTGGCGGCGGTGGGGCGGACGACGCTGACGCTCTACATGCTCCAGTCGCTGGTGTTCGTGCCGGTCTTCTACGGCTTCGGGCTGGGGCTGTACGACGACTGGAACCAGCTCACGCGGCTATGGGTCGGGCTGGCGGCGATCGCGGCGCAGCTGGTGCTGGCGCATTGGTGGCTGCGGCACTTCCGCTACGGGCCCGTCGAATGGGTGTGGCGCTCGCTGACCTTCGGGCGGCGCGACATTCCCTTCCGCGGCGCGGCTATCGGCTAGGCCGGCGGATCGGGCGCGGGCGGCGGAACCAGAAGCTCCACACCGCGAAGCTGCCGAGGGTGGCGAGGGCGAGCCCGGACAGCGTCATCACCAGCCGATAGCCGAGCCCGCCGACCTTCGCGGCGTGGAGCGGATAGAGCGTGTTGTAGGCCTTCACCACCTGCGGGAGCTTCGAATCGTCGCGGTGCGCGATCAGCGCGCCGGTGTCGGCGGCGAACCACAAGGTTGTGCGGCCGTTGGGCAGCCATTCGTGCGGCTTGCGGAGACGCAAGGTGATGGTGCCGCTGGCGCCGCGCGGCATCGCGAGGCTGCGCAGTTCGGCGTCGGGATAGAGGCTGCGGGCGGTGACGATCATCGCGCGCCAGTCGAGCCGATCGGCGAGCTTCGCCGGGCGCGGCGGTGGCGCCTGCATCGCCGCGTCGATCGTCGCCGGCGCCGAGGGGCCGAAGATCAGCGCGGTCAGCGGACGGAACACCAGGGTCGTGCCGGTGACCAGCGACAGCGCGAGCAGAGGCGCGACGACGATGCCGAGATCGCGGTGCTGGCGGACGATCGCGGGCCGGGTCATCCGCGCCGGCCAGAGGCGGAAGGCGAAGGTCTTTCGCGTGCGCCACCACAGGATCGCACCCGAGACGACGAAGAACAGCCCGATCAATCCAGCGATGCCGATCACCGTCTCGCCGCTGTCGCCGGCGAAGAGATGGTGGTGGAAGTCGAACAGCCACAGCTCGGGCCGCTCCCACTGGCTGCTCCAGCGCAGCACGACATTGCCGGCCTGATCGGTATAGGCGCCGCCGCCGCCCGGGATGGCGAGCCGGTCGAGCCCGAAATTGGCGGTGGCGAAGGTGAGGCTCTGCGGCCGCGCGGCGGGATCGGCGAACAGCTTCCCGGTCACCGCCGCGATCGCCTCGGTGGTCTGGATCTGCGGGTCGCCGGCATGCGGCAGCATCACCCAGGCGTCGCGGTGGACGAGGATCGCGCCCGACAGCCCGATCAGCGCGAGCAGCAGGCCGATCAGCCCGCCGGCCCAGCGGTGGAGGAGATCGAGCAGCTTCATCGCGTCAGAACCGCAGATCCCAGCCGAGCGTGAAGTTGCGCCCGCGCCCGGCGAAATAATGGGCGTTGTCGGTGGGGCGGACGGTGTCCGAATAGTAATCGATATAGAAGGTATCGAACAGGTTCTGGGCGCTGAGCGTCAGCCCGCCGAAGCGGGTCTGGTAGCGGAGGCTGGCGTCGGTGACCGCGTAGCCGCCGAAGTCGAACGCGCGGGCGAGCCCGTCATAGCGGCGCGACAGATAGAATTGGGTCTGCACCCGCGCCGAGACCGGCCCGGCGACATAGCTTGCCGCGAGATTGAAGCGATCGGGCGAGATGTTGGCCCCGTCGAGGTCCTGATCGACCTTGCCGTCCTGATTGCTGTCGGTGCGGCCGAGCAGATGGGCATAGCCGGCCGAGATGCGCAGCCCGGGCAGCGGGGTGCGGACGCCGAGATTGAGCTCGAGCCCCTGGATCTCGACGCGCTGGCGCTGGACCTCGTACGAGCCGCCGACCAGCACGAGCAGCGAGCCCTGATCGCTGCTCGACCAGAAATAGCTCGCGCTCGCGTCGAGCGGGCCGCGCTTCACTTCGACTCCGACCTCGCGGTTGTTCGAGACGATCGGGGTGAGATCGAGATAATCGTCGAGGTCGACGCCGTCGCGGTCGATCGCGCGGGCGATGCGGCCGACATCGGGGACCGTATACCCCTCGGCATAGCTGGCATAAGCGCGGATGCCGGGGATCGGCTCGAGGATGATTCCGCCGTTGAACAGCGTGTCGCTGAACTCGGGGTTGCCGCCCGAGACGAAATGGCCGCCCTTGTACGAGGCGAGCGTCGTATAGTCGTCGATGCGGATCGCGACGCTTTCGTAGCGCACGCCGCCGGCGAGGCGCAGCTTCTTGTCGAACAGCGCGAGATTGGCCTGGGCGAAGGGGGCGAGGCTGCGGAACTCGGCGGGCGGCACCCAGGTCCGGTCGGTCGCGATCAGGCGCTGCTCGGTCTTGTCGAACAACGCATCGAAGCCGAGCGTCGCGGTCAGCGCCTCGAAGCCGGGAATGGCGCGCTCATAGCTGACCTTGCCGCCGAACTTGCGCGAGCGGTTCTGCGACTGATCGAACAGGGTGCCGACCGGGGCGATGCGCGCGTCCTGGAAGGTGGCGATCGGGGCGATCTCGCCGCCATAGGTGTCGCGCGAGCGATTCCAGAAGATCTGGCTGACGAAATTGCCGCCGAGGAGATCGGAATCGGTGAGCGACAGCGCGAGGCTCTCGGTGCGGTTGGTCGCGGGCACGCCGGGCGGGTCGCCGCGGACCGAGCTGGTCGGCAGGTCGATCCTATAGTCGCCATTGGCGGCGATATAGTCGCCGTCGCCCTTCAGTTCGAAGCGGCTGGCGGTGAGATCGAGCCGCATCGTGTCGGTGACGGCATAGCCGAGCCGGGCGAACAGCGACCAGCTGCGCGAATCCTGCGTCTCGCCCTGAGTGAGATCGGTGCCGACGCGGCGGCCCTCGCCGTCGTAAAAGGCGCCGCGCTGGTCATAGGCGGCGCCGAGGATCGCGTCGAACCGGCCGGCGCGCCACGCGAGCAGCCCCGCGACCTTGCCGCCGAAGCCGTCGCCGTGGAAGCCGGTATCGGCATTGCCGCGGACGAGGGCGCGGCCGCTCAGTCCCTCGGCGGTGGGCGGGCCGACGGTGACCTGATTGACGATGCCGCCGGTGCCGCCGATCCCCTGCAGCGCGTTCGAGCCGTAGATCAATTCGACCCGATCGATGAAGAACGGATCGATGGTGAAGCCGTCGCGGGCGCCGTCGCGCAGCGGGGTCGACTGGGGGATGCCGTTGATCGCGTAGAGCGGCGAGCGGCCGCGCAGCGTCTCCCCGGCGCCCGACAGCTTCTGGCGGGTCGGCGAGAAGCTGGGAGTGAGATTGGCGACCGCGTCGACCACCGAGCCGGCGATCGCGACCTGCTCGTCGAGCGCGGCGCGATCGATCACGTCGATGGTCAGCGGGAGGGCGTTGGCCGGGAGGATGGTGCGCGCGCCGGTGACGACGATCTCGCGCGGGTCCTGCTCCTGCGCCTCGGTGCGGGTCTCATCGGGGAGCTGCTGCGCCAGGGCGGGCGCGGCGAGCGCGAGCGAAGAGACGGCGAACAGCGAACGAACCCGGATGCGCATGGATACCCCTTGTCAAGCGGCGGGCGCCTAGCGCGGCACGGGGCTTATTGCAAGTGATTATCAATGGCGGGGGCGGTCGGAGGTCTGGGCGGAAGCGGCGGAGCAGCGCGGCGAGGGCGAGAATCACGAGGATAGCGGCGGTGTCGGCGAGCCAGTCCCGCCAATCGGCGCTGCGGTGAAGCGCGGGGATCGCCTGGACCAGCTCGATCAGCAATCCGAAGCCGGACAGGCCGAGCAGGATGCGGAGCGGCGCGGTGCGCGGCCATCCGGCGCTGACGAGGCCGGTGAGCACCGCGAAGGCGAGCATATGCTGGACCTTGTCGGGCGGCGCGCCGGGCAGCTGCGGCGGCTGCGGCAGCACCGCCATGACGAACGCGAAGGCGGCGGCGGCCCAGAAGGCGAGGCGGAGCAGGCGGGTCATTGGGTCCGTGCATGACATGGGAGAGGCGCTTTATCCTGGAACGTCCGCGGCAGCATCGATCAATCGTTGCGAACGGCCGAGCGAGCGCCCAACGAGCATCGTCGGCCAAAGGCTGAATCGGCCCTTTCCCGTCGCTCTGCTCCGCGGAAAGCGAAAGCAGCCGGCGAGGTCGCCAAAGCGGAAACGAGACTCACTCCGCCCCCTCGGCTGGACAGATTCGGCGTCATTCCATATATGTTCCGCGAAAGGAGGACCGCGAATGGCACATTCCTCCCTCGCGATCGCGAACGAGTTCATCCGGCGGGCGGAAGGCAGGCCGCTGACGCACATGCAGGTGCAGAAGCTGGTCTATCTGGCGCATGGCTGGTCGCTCGGCGCGCTCGGGCAGCCGCTGATCGACGACGATGTCGAGGCCTGGGCGTTCGGGCCGGTGGTGCGCAAGCTGTACGATGCGCTGCGCGATTATGGCCGCGGGCCGATCACCCGGCCGATCCGCTGGGGGGACGACACGCCGTTCCTGTCCGACGACGGCGAAGAGGCGGTCGAGCCGCTCAGCGACGACGAGCAGACCGTCATCGACGTGATCTGGGAGAAATACGGGCATTTCCCGGCGTTCAAGCTCTCGGCGATGACCCACGAGCCCGACACGCCGTGGTTCAACGCCTATGAGCCCGGCCGCAACGGCGCGATCAGCGACGAGGCGATCCGCGAATATTTCCACGAGCGCTTCGCCCAGGCATGAGCGACCGGTCGTTTTCGGATCAGCTGCGCGAGGCGGTGGGCGCCAATCTCCCGGGCGTGCAGAACAAGGGCGACCCCGACCAGAATGACCTCGCCGAGGAACGCGCGCTGGGCATTCGTCAGAAGCGCGCGGCGATCGAGGGGCTGCGCGAGGACAATCGCAACAAGCAGGCAAACCGGGCGCTGCGCTGGAAATACGCGACCTGGGTGTTCGTCTATCTGATCTGCTACTCGCTGTTCGCCGCCGCGATGCTGCTCCTCCACGGCTTCCAGCTGTTCGGCTTCGTGCTGCCCGACGTCGCGCTCGGCGCGCTGATCGGCAGTACCGCGGTGAGCGCGATCGGGCTGGTCGCGTCGGTGGTGACGGGGCTGTTCAAGTCGGACACGGGAACCAGATAGGTTATTAGTGCTTGACATCGTCACGTTGATCCGGTACTAATCAGGAATACTCGATAATTGCGAGTCGGGGCCGTCGGGCTCCACCGGGCCGGGCATCACGGATGCGCCGGCCTTTTTCATGTCACAGGAGGCGGCGGGTGGGCGAGATTTCGATCTGCGGGCGGACGGGGCAGCGGCAAAGGCGCGGGTGGGGGTTCTCGGCGCGGAAGCGGCAGCGCTTCCTCGACGCGCTGGCGCTGACCTGCAACATCAACGCCGCCGCGGCCTATGCCGGGGTGCATCGCACCACGCCGTACTGGTGCCGCGCGCGCGATCCGCAGTTCGCGGCGCAATGGCGCGAGGCGCTGGCGGCGGGCTATGACCGGCTCGAGACACTGGTGCTCGAACATGGCGGGGCGGGCGTCGCGCTCGATTCGGCCGATCCGGATCGTGTCGATCCGGCCGACGCCGCCGCGCCGCCGCCGTTCGACTTCGACAAGGCGGTGCAGGTGCTGCGCCTTCATCGCGCCGAACGCCACGCGCTGGCGAAGGCGGGACCAGGGGCGGCGCGGCGACGGGCGACGCGCGAGGAGACCAACACGGCGCTGGTCAAGGCGATCGCGACCGCGCGCAAGCGGCTGGAGCAATCGGGTGACCTCTGAGCAGGCGCTCGCCGAGGACAGCGCGGTGCTGCGGGCGCTGCTCGCGCTTCCGCCCGCCGAATGGCCGCGGGTGCTGGCGCGGCTGACCGACGCGCAATGCATCGAGCTGATCGAGCGCTTCCCGGTCTGGGCGCATGCCGGGCAGCTCGATCCGGGCGGCGACCCTTTGGTGTGGGTGATCTTGGCCGGGCGCGGATTCGGCAAGACGCGGGCGGGCGCCGAATGGCTGAGCGATCAGGCGCGGCGGTCGCCCGGCGGCCGCTTCACATTGGTGGGCGCGACGCGCGACGACGTGCGCCGGGTGATGGTCGAGGGACCGAGCGGGCTGCTGGCGGTGGCGCGCGACGGCGAGAAGGTGGAATGGCACCGCACCCGCGGCGAAGTGCGCTTCGCATCGGGAGCGACGGCCTATGTCTATTCGGCCGAGGCTGCGGAAGGACTGCGCGGGCCCGAGCACCAGGCGGCGTGGTGCGACGAGGTCGGCAAATGGGGCAAGCGCGGGGTCGCCGCATGGGACAATCTGATGCTCGGCCTGCGGCTGGGCAGCAGCCCGCGAGTCCTCGTGACGACGACGCCGAAGCCAACCCCGCTGGTTCGCGCGATCATCAAGCAGGCGGATCGGGCGGCGGCTTTGGTGCGCGGGCGGACGCGCGACAACCCGCACCTGCCGCCGGCGTTCGTCGAGGCGATGCTCGAGGCCTATGCGGGAACGCGGCTGGGGCGGCAGGAACTGGACGGCGAATTGCTCGAGGATGTCGACGGCGCGCTGTGGACGCGCGGGCTGGTCGAGCGGGTGCGGTGCGCCGAGGTGCCCGAGCTGGTGCGGGTCGTGGTCGGCGTCGATCCGCCGGCAAGCGTCGGGGGCGATGCCTGCGGGATCGTCGCGGCCGGGCTCGGGCGCGACGGACACGGCTATGTGCTCGAGGATGCGAGCGTGTCGGGGTGCACGCCCGAGGGCTGGGCGCGGGCGGTGGCGGCGTGCGCGGCGCGCCACGGCGCCGACCGTATCGTCGCCGAGAGGAACCAGGGCGGTGAAATGGTGATGACCGTGCTGCGCGGCGCCGACAACGCGCTGCCGGTGCGGCTGGTCCATGCCTCGCGGGGGAAGGCGGTGCGCGCCGAGCCGGTGTCGTTGCTCTACGAGTCGGGCAAGGTGCGGCATGCCGGCGCGTTTGCGGCGCTCGAGGACGAATTGTGCGGGCTGCAGGCGGGCGGCGGCTATGAGGGGCCGGGCCGCTCGCCCGACCGCGCCGACGCGCTGGTCTGGGCAGTGACCGAATTGATGCTTGGGAAGCGCGGCGCGGCGCGGGTGACGCTGTTGTGAAGCGGGCGCGAGGGATCGGCGGGGTGGCGGCCACCGGTGCGCGGTTTGCCGACCGGCTGCATTCTGCAGCCGAAGACGCCATAGCTTCCGTTGTGAAACGGCCCGCACTGGCTGGCTAGGGCCGCGTCGGCGATCGGCGGTCCGGCGCCTGCCTGGGGTTCATTGCTTTCGCGTTCGCCCACCAGCCATAGGTTTGCTGGAGCAGTGCGTCCAGGCTCTCATACTCCGCCTTTCCGGTCGCTCCGTCACAAGCGTAGCGCCTGAACACGCGCGAAACCTCGCTTGTCGAGGGCGACCAGTCATTGTTCGGGAACAGGCGCGATCTCAGACGTTTGCCTGAGCGATCGTAGAAATCCGCACGCGCAATCGTTTCCACCCGCTTCGCGCAATCCATGACAAACTCATCGATAATGTAAGCAACAGGGCCCTTGTCAGTCTTCATCGGGCCCTTGCGTCCGATTACAAGATAGCGGAAACTCGCCAAATCTCCTTTGCGGGACGGAAGAAGTATCCATGGCATGGCGTTGATTGAAGTCCCCGCCATAGGTGATCCAATGTTCTTTCGGAGGCAATCTCGCGTCGGTCAGCCCCGAAGAGCTTATCGCCAACAGGCTTGCTATTATAAGGGACCTGCTCATGTTGCTTCCTGTTTCGTCACAATCGACAGGTGTGACGTTCAGCTAGTCGTTAACAGATCGAAGTCGGCAGGCGCAAGCGGGACAGTGGGGCGAGCAATCGTTTGTACGTGTAGTCGCCTCACCAAGTTTTCGTGAAACGTCGCGCCGGGAGCGACCGAATTCGCGACGATCAACTGTCGTCCATCGCGGGCAGTCCGTCTTGAGGAGCGAGATCCGGATTTTTGACTGAAACAGTGCGAATAAAGTCGTCGTTCTGGAGACGGAGCATTTCACCCAGGGTATTTGCGAATGCTTGGCGCTCCGCCTGGTCGGTAATCTGCGAAATCGCGGCGTCGATTTCGCCAAGCGACGCATCCAGCGCCAAAACCGCCGTCATCAGGCGTTCTGCTGTTGTTCGATCCATACGTGCTCACAGCACGGCGCTGTGCCAGTGTCCGCGATCGAGGCGTCAGTCGCCGATCAGAGCTTGTGCGGACCAAGGCTAAAGCGGATAGCGGCGCGGATGGTACCGCGTGAACTGATCGATACGGCCGAAGTGCCCGGCGGCGAGCCCTTGCGGCTGATGCGGCGGGGCGACGACTTCATGATCGTGCTCGAACGCAACGAGCTGATGAACAGCCGGATGAGCGGATCCGAAGAGGCGCTCGCGACGATGGCGATCGAGCGGCTGCGGGTGCCGGCGCCGCATGTGCTGATCGGCGGCTATGGCATGGGGTTTACGCTGCGCGCGGCGCTGGCGCGGCTCGATGGCGATGCGCGGGTGACGGTGGTCGAACTGGTCGACAAGATCATCGACTGGGCGAAGGGGCCGATGGCGGCGCTGACCGCGGGGTGCCTCGACGACCGCCGGGTGGAAGTGGTGATCGACGATGTCCGCGCGGCGATCGCGCATGGCCGGGGCGGCTATGACGCGGTCCTGCTCGACGTCGACAATGGCCCGGACGGGCTGACCCGGCCGGGAAATGACGGGCTCTATTCGGACCGCGGGCTGGCGGCGGCCCGCGCGGCGCTGCGGACCGGCGGGGTGCTGGCGATCTGGTCGGCGGCACCCGATCCGAAATTCGCGCGGCGATTGAAGGATGCCGGGTTCGCGGTCGACGAGGTCGGGGTCAAGGCGCGCAGCAACGGCAAGGGACCGCGCCACGTGATCTGGTTCGCGCGGCGGCTTTAGTCCTCGGGCGGGTCGTCCCGGGTAAGGTCCCCGGGATCGAAGGCATAATCGAGCAGTTCGCCGGGCTTGCAGTCGAGCGCGGCGCAGAGGCGGGCGAGCGACGAGAAGCGGATGCCGCGGACCTTGCCCGAGCGGAACAGCGAGAGCTGGGTCTCGCTCAGCCCGACTTCGCGCGCCAATTGCTTGCCGGTCATGCCGCGCCGGGCGAGCACGGCATCGAGAGTGATGTGGATCGGCATCAGAGGATCCCGTCGAGCTCGCGCCGCATCGCGGAGGCACGAACGAGCAGGCGACCGAGGATGACGAGCAGGAGACCGACCAGGCCGACGGCGATCGCGGGCGGATCGAAGGCGGCATAGGCGCCGAGGCGCGGGCCGCACAACAGGCGCCACAGCCAGGGGGTGAGGAACACGCTGGCGACCCCGCCGGCCGCGAGCGCGAGGCCGATCCGGGTCAGCAAGGCCGGCAACATGCGATCGAACAAGGCGCCGCGCTCCAATTGGGCGAATGCCTGGCGCATGACCCAGACCGCCGCGATGTAGAACAGCAAGGGCAAGCGATACGGGACGGTCCAGCGCAGCCCCGACGCGAAGTTCCCGCCGCGCAGGATCATCGCGATTTCGAGGCAGAGGCCGAAGACGAGTACGGCCAGCACGACGGTGGCAAGCCATTTCAACCAGCGGCTGCGGCTTCGAATCGCGTCCATGTTTCGCTCCCTGCATTTAGCTTAGAGTTAAATGTGGCGCGGCTTTCGATTTAACTCAAGCTTAAATTTTCGGGCGGATCGCACGGGCAGCCGCAGCGACGCACGCCATCAATGTGGGAGACGGGCATGAAGTGGTTCGGACGCAAATCGGCCGGGCGCGATGGCGCGCGGCCGGCGCTGGCGCGGGGCGGCAGCATCACCAGCCTGGGCGACTGGCCGCGCAGCTACGAGGCGCAGGTGCGCGAGGGCTATTGCCACAATCCGGTGGCGCAGCGCGCGGTCAAGCTGGTCAGCGAAGGCATCGGCGCGGCGCCGATCCGGGCGAGCGACCCGGCGCTGGTGGCGCTGGCGACGGCGCGGTCGGGCGGGCAGGTGCTGATCGAGACGGTGGCGGCGCAATTGCTGCTCCACGGCAATGCCTGGGTGCAGATCCTGACCGACAGCGAAGGGCGGGTGCGCGAGCTGTTCGCGCTCAGGCCCGAGCGGGTGACGGTCGAGGCCGATGCCGGGGGTTGGCCGGTCGCCTATCGCTACCGGGTCGGCGAGCATGTCAGCCGGCTGGCGGCGGAGGATGCCGGCGGGCGGCCGGCGGTGGTGCATTTGCGCAGCTTCAACCCCGTGGACGACCATTATGGGCTTGGCTGCCTCGGCGCCGCGGCGGGAGCGGTGGCGATCCACAATGCCGCGACGCGCTGGAACAAGGCTTTGCTCGACAATGCGGCGCGGCCGTCGGGGGCGCTGGTCTACGACCCGCGCGAAGGCGCGACGTTGAGCCCCGACCAGTTCGCGCGGGTGCGCAGCGAGCTCGAGGCGGGGTTTGCCGGCGCCGCCAATGCCGGGCGGCCGATGCTGCTCGAGGGCGGTCTGCGGTGGCAGGCGATGAGCATGTCGCCGGCCGATATGGATTTCATCGCGCTGAAGGCATCGGCGGCGCGCGAGATCGCGCTGGCCTTCGGAGTGCCGCCGATGCTGCTCGGGCTGCCGGGCGACACCGCCTATGCCAATTACCGCGAGGCCAACCGGGCCTTGTGGCGGCTGGCGATCCTGCCGCTGGCGGACGCGATCCTCGCGGGCCTGTCGCAGGCGCTGCAGGGGTGGTTCGCCGGGGCGTCGCTGAGCGTCGACCTCGACCGGGTATCGGCGCTGGCCGAGGACCGCGAGCGGCTGTGGCGGCAGGCGAGCGCGGCGGACTTTCTGAGCGAAGACGAGAAGCGGGCGATGGTCGGCATCGCCTGACGGCGGGTGGGGCAACCCGGGGGATCGATGGAGAGTAATATGCGTAACGAGACGGTGCTCGCGCAATTGATCGAGCAGGCGAAGGAAGACGGCGCGCATGTGGCGACGCTCAGGGCGATCGCCGAGGAATCGGGCGAGCTGAGCGCCCAGCGCGCGCTGGCGCGGCTGGGGCTGGAGGATGTCGGCGCGGCCAAGGACATGGCCGAGCTGCGCGAATTGCTGGGAGCATGGCGCGATGCCAAGAAATCGGCGTTCAAGGCGGCGTTCGCCTGGGCCGGGCGGATGATCGCGGCGCTGGTGCTGGTCGGGCTGGCGGTGAAGCTGGGCTTCCCGGGGTGGCTCAAATGAGCGTGCGCTTTGCCGGCCATGCCGCAGTGTTCGACGTGCCTGATCGCGGCGGCGACGTGGTCCGGCGCGGGGCGTTCCGGCGCGCGGGTCCGGTGCCATTGCTGTGGCAGCATTCGGGGGAGCCGATCGGCAGCGTCGAGCGGCTCGCCGAGGACGGGCGCGGGCTGCGGGTGATCGGGCGCGTCGAGGCGCCCGAGCTCGCCGCGGCGGTGGCGCGGGGCGCGGTGACCGGACTGTCGTTCGGCTACCGCGTCACCGCCGCGCGCGGGCGGGCGCGGCGCGAGATTTCGGGGGTCGACCTGATCGAGGTCAGCCTGGTGACGAGCCCGATGCAGCCGCTGGCGCGGGTGCATGCGGTGGCGCCCGACGCAGCAGCAGCCACAGCCCCGCGAGGATCATAGGCACGCACAGGGTCTGGCCCATGGTGAGGCCCCAAGCGAGATGCTCGAGCCCCTTGTCGGGCTGGCGTGTGAATTCGAGCAGGAAGCGGGCGACGCCGTAGAGCAGCAGCCCGGTGCCGGCGAGGATGCCGGGGCGGTTGCGCGCATCGGTGCGCCAGAACAGCCAGACGAGGACGACCATCATCAGCCCGCCTTCGAGCGCCGCTTCGTAGAGCTGGCTGGGATGGCGCGGCACGCCGTCGCCGCTGCCGGGAAAGACCATCGCCCAGGGCAGGTTCGAGGGGCGGCCCCAGAGCTCGCCGTTCACGAAATTGGCGAGGCGGACGAGGATCATGCCGAAGGGCGCGGCGCAGGCGACGTAATCGAGGACGCGGAGCAGATCGAGCCGGTGCGTGCGGGCGAACAGCCACAAGGCGACGAGCACGCCGACCAGCCCGCCATGGAACGACATACCGCCGTTCCACAGCTCGAAGACCTGCCACGGACGCAGCCAGATCACGGGCTGGTAGAACAGGCTGTAGCCGAGCCGGCCGCCGACGATGACGCCGAGCCCGACATAGAAGAGTGCGTCGTCGACCTGCGTGGGCGTCATCGGCGCGCCGGGACGGGCGACGACGAGACGGCGGAGATACCACCAGCCGAGCGCGAGCATCGCGAGGAAGCTGAGCGCATACCAGCGCAGCACGAACGGCCCGCCAAGGTCGAGCGCGATCGGCGAGAGGCCGAGATCGGCGAAGTTGAGATGCGCGTCGGCCATGACGGCGACGATAGCGCGCGAACCGCGAAAGTAACGGAGTTTTGCAGCCCGGCGGGTGTCCCGTCCGGGCTTTTTTGCGTGGACGGGAGACGGACATGGACGAAGTGAAGATCGACGCACTCGAGGCGAGCTTCGAGGCGGTGGAACGGGCGGGACTGCCGCCGGTGCGGCCGATGCTGGCGGGCGGCAGGCCGCTGGGCAGCGCGGCGTTCGAGGGGTTCCTGCGCGCGGGCAGCGGCAGCCTCGAGATGAAGGCGCTGTCGGGGGCGACCGAGGCCGCGGGCGGCTATGCCGTGCCCGAGGAGATCGACAGCCGGATCGACGCGACGCTGAAGGCGGTGTCGCCGATCCGCAGCATCGCCAATGTCGTCAAGGTAGGATCGAGCGGCTATCGCAAGCTGGTGACCAGCGGCGGTATCGCCTCGGGCTGGGCCGCCGAGACCGCGGCGCGCGCCGAGACCGCGACGCCGGTGTTCAACGAAGTCGCGCCGCCGAGCGGCGACCTCTACGCCGATCCGGCGGCGAGCCAGGCGATGCTCGACGACGCGGCGTTCGACGTCGAGCAATGGCTGGCGCAGGAGATCGCCCGCGAATTCGCCGCGGCGGAAGGCTCGGCGTTCGTCAACGGCAACGGCACCAACAAGCCCCGCGGCTTCCTTGCCGCTGCGACTTCGACCACCGGCGATGCCAGCCGGGCGTTCGGGACGCTGCAATATCTGGCGAGCGGCGCGGCGGGGGCGTTCGCGGCCAACCCCGAGGAGAAGCTGATCGATCTGGTGCAGAGCCTGCGCGCGCCATACCGGCAGGGGGCGAGCTGGGTGATGAACAGCAGCACCCTCGCGCGGATCCGCAAGTTCAAGACCAGCGACGGGGCGTTCCTGTGGGTGCCGTCGCTCGCGGCGGGGCAGCCGGCGACGTTGCTCGGCTATCCGGTGGTCGAGGCCGAGGACATGCCCGACATCGCGGCGAATTCGCTGTCGATCGCGTTCGGCAACTTCAAGGCGGGCTATCTGATCGCCGAGCGCGGCGAGACCCAGGTGCTGCGCGATCCGTACAGCAACAAGCCGTTCGTGCATTTCTACGCGACCAAAAGGGTCGGCGGGATGGTGAGCAACTCCGAGGCGATCAAGCTGCTCAAGTTCGCGGCGGCGTAGCGGCGAAATCCTCCCTCGCGCCAGCGGGGGAGGGGGACCGGCGAAGCTGGCGGAGGGGGCTTGGCCGCGAGCGATGTCTTTGCGGAGGCGCCCCCTCCGTCGCCTTCGGCGCCACCTCCCCCGCTTCGCGAGGGAGGATTTGAATTTTGCAAGGAGAGTCCGATGCTTGCTCCGCCCTTTCCGGCGGCGGCGATCGCTGCCGCGCGCGACGCCGCCAAGCTTCACCTGCGGATCGCGGGCGCGGCCGAGGATGCGCTGCTCGAGTCCCAGATCGCGACCGCACTGGCGCTGTGCGAGGCGTTCACCGGCCAGGCGCTGATCGCGCGGAGCTGGAGCGAAATGCTGCCGGCGCATGGCGCGTGGCAGCGGCTCGCCGCCAGCCCGGTGACGGCGATCGACCTGGTCGAGGGGCTGAGCGCCTCGGGCACCGGCTTCGCACTGCCTACCGAGGCCTATGCGATCGACATCGACGCGGCCGGCGAAGGCTGGGTCCGCGGCAGCGCGGGGATCGCGGCGGGTCGGCTGCGGATCGGCTATTCGGCCGGGCTCGCGCCGGACTGGGCGAGCCTCGCAGCGCCGCTGGCGCAGGGCGTGGTGCTGCTCGCCGGACATCTGTTCGAGGCCCGGGCGAGCGGTGGCGCGCCGCCGGCGGCGGTGGCGGCGCTGTGGCAGCCATGGCGGCGGGTGCGGCTGCTCAGCGCGCGGCGGTCGGCATGAACCGGCTCGAGGAGCGCGCCGCGGCGGCGGGCGAACGCGCCGTCGCCCGCGCGACGCTGCGGCTGCGCGATGCGGCGCGGGAGGCTCTGCCGGGGCTGCGCGTCGAGGCGGAGCCCGGGCGGGTGGTGATTTCGGGGCGGGGATTGTGGCGACGCTGGCTACGCGATGCGGCGCTGCGCTGGCCGGGAGGGTGGTTGCGATGAGCGCGCATGCGAAGCTGAGCGAGGCGATCGAGGCGGTGCTGGGTGCGCATCCGGGCCTCGGCGTCGTCATCAACGGCGTGTTCGAGACGGTGCCGCAGCGCGCGGTGCGTCCCTATGCGGTAATCGAGGATCCGGTGCTGATCGACTGGAGCACCAAGGACATGATCGGCCGCGAGGGCCGGCTGGCGGTGGGGCTGTTCGAGGCGGGCGAGGACCGCAAGCGGCTGCGCGTGCTCGCCGACCAGATCGCCGCGGCGATCTCCGGGCTGCCGCGCGAGCTGGGCGAGGGGTGGCGGATCGCCAGCCTCGCCTTTCTGCGCAGCCGGATCTTTCGCGAGGGCCCCGGGCTGTGCGCCGCGGTGGTCGAGTTCCGGGTGCGGATGCTGCAGAGCAATTAGGAGAAAGACGATGGCGGCGGAGAAGGGTAGCGCGTTCCTGCTCAAGGTGGGCAATGGCGGATCGCCGGTGGGCTTCACCACGGTGGCGGGGCTGCGGACGACGCAGCTGAGCATCAACGGCGAGGCGGTGGTGATCACCTCGAAGGATTCGGGCGGGTGGCGCGAATTGCTGTCGGGTGCCGGCGTGCGCTCGGTCAGCGTGTCGGGCGCCGGGGTGTTCACCGGATCGGCGGCGGAAACGCGGGTCAAGGCGAATGCGCTGTCGGGCGCGATCGACGATTACCGGCTGAGCTTCGAGAGCGGCGAGAGCATGACCGGGCGATTCCTGGTCGCGCGGCTCGACTATGCCGGGGATTTCAACGGCGAGCGGAGCTATACCTTGAGCCTCGAGAGCTCGGGACCGGTGGTGTCGGCATGAGCGGGGGTGCTGGTCCCGGTAAGACATTCCCCACCCCCTACCCCTCCCCTGAAGGGGAGGGGCTGGAAAGAACGGCCAATCCCGTCCGCGGCGAGGCGCAATTGCGAGTCGCGGGCGAGACATTGGTGCTGCGGCCGAGCTTTTCGGCGCTGGTCGCCGCCGAAGCCGAGATCGGGCCGTTGTTCGCGCTGGTCGAGCGCGCCGCCGCCGGGCGGTTGGGGCTCGGCGAGACGGTCGCGCTGTTCTGGCATTGCCTGCGCGAGCGGCCCGCGGGGCTGAGCCGCGAGGACTTTGGCGAGGCGGTGACGGCGCGCGGGCTGGCGGCGAGCACGCCGGCGCTCAAGATACTGCTCGGCCAGATTCTGGCGGGGCGGTGATGTTTTCGGAGGCGGCGGCGCGGCTCGCGGGCGCGGCAGGGCTGGCGTTCGGCTGGACGCCCGCGACCTTCTGGGATGCGACGCCCGCCGAGCTGGCGGCACTGGTGCAGGCATTGGACGGCGGCACGGCGGCGCCTCCCGGCGCGGCGGAGATCGCCCGGCTCAAGGAGCTTTTTCCCGATGGATGACGAAATCGAACGGCTGACGATCGGCATCCGTGCCGACACCCAAGGGTTTGCGCGCGACGTCGCCGAGATGCGCGGGCAGATCGAGGGGCCGCTGGAGGCGGGCGCCGACCGGGCGGGACGCGCAATCGAGCGGGCGCTGCTGCGCGCAGTGCGGACCGGCAAGCTCGGCTTCGAGGATCTGCGCGGACTGGCGCTGGGCGTGCTCGGCGAGATCGCCGCGGCGGCGCTGCAGCAAGGGCTGGGGGCGCTGGGCGGCGGCGGCGGGTCGACCGGCGGCGCGCTGCTGGGGGCGATCCTTGGACTGTTCGGCGGCGCGCCCGGGCGCGCGACCGGCGGGCCGGTAAGCCCGGGGCGGCCCTATTGGGTCGGCGAGCGCGGACCCGAATTGTTCGTGCCGGCGAGCGCGGGCGCAGTAACGGCGCCGGCCGCGGGCGGAGCGCGCGAGGTGCGGGTGGCGATCACGATCAACGCCGGCGCGGGCGAGGCGCCCCGGGCGCTGGCGCAATCGAGCCGGCAAGTGGCGCGCGCGGTGAAGGCGGCGCTGGCGGGCGTCGACTAGTTCAGTCTCGCGAGCAGAGCGCGAAGCCAAGGTAGGCGGACGGCGGCATCGTTTCGTGCGTCCAGTATCGAGGGGTAAAGTCCCGAAAAAACCATCGGAGTCCAATAGTCGTAGATCCCGCCACCCTCGGCGGTTTCATCGACCGTGACGAAATGCTCCTCGTAATAGCGAAAGTTGCCCGACGGCGTGCGTTCGATGACCACGCGCCTTGTGTCGCCGGGGTCGGTCCAGAGCAGCTTTTCAGATGACATCCACTCAGGCTGACTCGATCAACGAGGAATTGCAAATGGCGCACTGGCTGGCATCCGCGCGGCGCGGGCAGGCGGAGGGCGTGATCTCGCGCTTCGATCCGGTTTTCTGGACGGTCAATTTCCCGCGGCCGATGATGGCGAGCGTGGTGACCATTGCGCCCGACGCACTGCGGGTCGATGCGGTGTTTTATCGGCAGGACGATCTCGCCGGGCTGATCTGGGAGGCCGAGGACCGGCACGATCATGTGCTGCTCGCCTATGAGACCAGCCGGGACTTTCGCGGGTGCCGGCTGCGGTTTCGCTGGCGGTCGTCGGGGGTGCTGGCGCTCGACCGGGTGAGCGGGCCGGTGCTGACGATCGAAGGGCGCGACGCGGCGGGCAATCCGCGCGCCTGGTATGTGCGGCTGTGGAACTATGCCAGCGGTCGCCCGAGGATGCTGTTGTCGCGATCGACTTCGCGAGCGTGCAGGGCGGCTATCTGCTGCCGGGCGAGGCCGATCCGGTGTTCGCCGGCGATGTCGACCGGATGTTCGTGTCGCTGGTGCCGGCCGGCTATTCCGGGGCGGACACCGCGCTCGCGGCGCCGGCCGAGGCGTGGGTCGAGATCAGCGATATCGCCTGCGAGGGTCCGGGAGCGGTGCTGGCGATCGGCGATGTCGCGGTGCCCGAGCATGGCCTGCAGATCGCCAACGGCTATGACGATTGCTACCATCTGACGCCGGCGCGGGTGCTCCGCAACGCGCTCCAGCTCGGCTATCGCGGCAGCATCCTGCATTATGTGGGCATGAGCCATTATTTCCGGCTCGAGCCCAATTCGGGCGGCTATTATGTCAGCCTTGCCGGGGGAACGCTCAACGTCGCGTGCGTGGCGTGGCATGGCGATTTCGCGCGGCGGGCCGAGGCGCTCGGCTATGCCGTGATCTGGTCGCTGTCGTACGAGCTGCTCGACCAGCATTGCTGGAACGACTGGAAGCAGCGCGCCGCCGATGGGGCGCCCGGACTGACCGGGTGGAGCCCGCCTTCGGCCTTGCTGTCGCCGGCGCATGGCGGTGCGATGTATTATCTGCGGGTGGTGGCGCTGGCGTTCGTCGGCATCGCGCAGGCGGCCGGGCTGGCGGTCAAGTTCCAGGTCGGCGAGCCGTGGTGGTGGGTGATGCCCGACGGGCGGCTGTGCATTCATGACGCAGCAGCGCGGGCCGAACTCGACGACCCGCCACAGCAGAATATGCGGGCGGCGGTCGACACCGCGGTGCTCGATGCGGCGGGGGCGCTGCTCGCGGCCTCGACGCTGGCGCTGCGCGACGTGGTGCGCTGGGCGCCGGGGGCGGAGGTACTGCTGCTCGCCTATCTGCCTACGGTGCTCGACCGCGCGATGCCCGAGCTGCAGCGCGCCAATCTGCCGCTCGGCTGGGCGGCGCCGGCGTTCGACGTGCTCCAGCTCGAGGATTACGACTGGGCGGCGACCGACAGGACGGCGGCGAGCGTGAAGGGCGTCGCGCTGGCCGAGGCGCGGCTCGGCTATCCGGCTTCGGCACAACATTATCTCGCGGGGTTCGTGCTCCGGCCCGAGGACAAGGCGCAGTGGCACCCGATCGCCGCCGCGGCGGAGCGGGGTCGCAGGCGCGGCGTCGCGGCGACGTTCGTCTGGGCGCTGCCGCAGGTGCTGCGCGACGGCTTCGTGCATTTCCATCAGGAGGACGATGTGGACGCGTTCGACGACGTGCTGTTCCCGATCGCGCTGGGCCGCGAGGCCGAGGTGGCGCCCGAGGTATCGACGGCGGTGGTGACCAGTGCCGGCGGGCGCGAGAGCCGCAACGCCGAATGGGCGAGGCGCGGCTGCGCTACGATGTCGGGCCGGGGGTGCAGTCCGAGGCGGACATCGCCGCCCTGCTCGGCTTCTTCCGCGCGCGAATGGGGCCGGCGCGGGCGTTCCGGCTGCGCGATCCGTTCGACTATCAGGGTGCCAACGAAGTGCTCGGGACCGGCGACGGCAGCGAGACACGCTTCCAGCTCGTCCGACGCTATGGCGAGACGGTGCGGCGGATCACCCGACCGGTGGCGGGCAGCGTCCAGGTGGCGGTGGACGGGGTAGAGATTTCGGACTTCGTGCTCGAGCCGGGCGGGAAAGTGACGCTCGATGCGCCGCCGGGTGCGGGCGCGGTGGTGACTGCGAGCTTCGGCTTCGACGTGCCGGTGCGCTTCGCCGAGGACCGGCTGAGCGTGAGCCGGGCGACGTGGCTGGCGGGGGCAGCGGCTTCGGTGCCGCTGATCGAGGTGCGCGAATGAGCTGGCTCGACGGGACGCTGACCACGCTTGCCCTGTGCTGGCGCGTCGAGCGGCGCGACGGCGTGACGATCGGGATCACCGCGCACGACCGCGACCTTGCGATTGATGGCCTTATCTATCGCGCGGCGCCGGGGATGACGCCGAGCGCGATCGGCCGGAGCGCGAACCTCGACGCCGACAGCATGGACGTGACCGGGCCACTGAGCAGCGCCGCGATCAACGAGGTCGATCTGCTTGCCGGGCGCTGGGACGGCGCGCGGGTGACGCTGTTCGCGACCGACTGGCAGGCGCCCGCGGAGCAGCTGGTGCTCGCCGACGGGACGATCGGGGCGGTCGAGACGCGCGGCGACGTGCTGACCGCCGAGCTGCGCGGGATAGCGACGATGCTAGAACGGCCGGTGGTCGAGGAGACTTCGCCGGAATGCCGGGCGGCGCTCGGCGATAAACGCTGCCGGGTGGCCATGGCGGGTCGGCGGCGTTTCGCGCGGGTCGTCGCGGTAGAGGGCGCGGTGCTGATGCTGGACGCTGTCGAGCCGCTGGCGAATGCATGGGGCGGCGGTCGGCTGCGCTGGTTCGGCGGGACGAATTCGGGACTGGAAGATGCGGTGCTGCGCTCGGACGGCGCAACGGTGACGTTGCGGCGGCCGCCGCGCTTCGGGGTGGATGCGGGCGCGCTGGTCGAGGTCGAGCAGGGCTGCGACAAAAGGCTCGAGACCTGTGCGGGGCGGTTCGGCAACGCAGTCAATTTCCGCGGCGAGCCCTTTCTGCCGAGGATCGACCTTCTCACGCGCTATCCGGGAGCATGAACGCGGGCGAGCGCGCCGTTGCGGCGGCGCGCGCGGTGCTCGGGGTGCCGTTCCGGCTCCACGGGCGCGATCCTGCCACCGGGCTCGACTGTGTCGGGCTGGCGGCGCTGGCGCTGGAAGCCGCGCGTCGCGTGCCGACCGGCTATGGGCTGCGCTTCAGCGACGAGCGCGAGATTGCCATGCGGCTTCAGGCGGCGGGGCTGGTGGCGGTGGACGATGTGCGCTGCGGCGATTTGCTGCTGCTGCGCCCGGGGCCAGGACAGCTGCACTTCGCGATCCAGAGCGGCGGCGGGATGATCCACGCCGATGCGGGGCTGCGGCGCGTGGTCGAGCGGCCCGAACTTCCCTGGCCGGTGATCGGCCGCTGGCGGCGCGAAGGAGACTGACATGGCGACTCTGGTGTTGACCGTCGCCGGCACGCTGATCGGCGGGCCGGTGGGCGGCGCGATCGGCGGGATGATCGGCAATGTGATCGATCGCGAAATCCTGTTCCGGCCCAAGACGCGCGAGGGGCCGCGGCTGACCGAACTGCGCGTGCAGACCTCTTCCTGCGGCACCCAGATCCCCAGGCTGTTCGGGACGATGCGGATTGCCGGATCGGTGATCTGGGCGACCGACCTGATCGAGCATCGCAGCCGCCGAGGTGGCGGCAAGGGGCGGCCCGCCACGACGAGTTACAGCTATACCGCGTCGCTGGCGGTAGCGCTGTCGTCGCGCCCGATCCTCGCGGTCGGGCGGATCTGGGCCGATGGCAAGCTTCTGCGCGGCGGCGCCGGCGACTTCAAGGCGCGGACCGGGTTCCGGCTCCATCGCGGCAGCGAGGATCAGGCGCCCGATCCGCTGATCGCGGCCGCTGAAGGCATGGGCATGGCGCCCGCGCATCGCGGAATCGCCTATGCGGTGTTCGAGGATCTCGAGCTTGCCGATTTCGGCAACCGGATTCCCTCGCTAAGCTTCGAAGTGATCGCCGATGCCGGGCCGCTGCCGGCGGGCGCGATCGTTGCCGAACTTGCACACGGCGTGGTGGCAAGTCCGGAGCCGACGGTTCCGCTCGCCGGCTTTGCCGCGTCCGGCACCAGCGTGCGCGCCGTGGTCGAGACGCTGGCCGGTGCGGCGGGCGGATGGTTCCGGACCGACGCGGAAGGACTGGCGCTGTTGTGCGGCGCGGGTGCGGCGTTGCCGCTGGTCGTGGGGGCAGGCGAGGTGCGGGGCGGCAGGCGACGGCGCGACATCGCCGCTGCCGAGAGCGCGCCGCGGACGCTGACGCTCGCGCATTACGACCCGGCCCGCGATTATCAGGCCGGGGTGCAGCGGGCGGTCCGGCCCGGCGCAGGGCAGCGCGAGGCGCGGGTCGAGCTGCCTGCCGCAATCGATGCCGTCGGCGCCAAGGCCTTGGCGGAGGCGGCGCTGGCGCGGCTCGACGGGGAGCGCGAGCGGCGGACGCTGGCGCTGCCGTGGAGCGCGCTCGACGTACGACCCGGCGCGCTGGTCAAGATCGCCGACGCGCCGGGAAGCTGGCGCGTCGACCGCTGGCGGCTGGAGGATATGGTCGTGCTGCTCGAATGCGTCCCCGTGGCGCCGGGCACGCAGCAAGGCGCGGCGAGCGGTGGGCGCGTGCTGCCGGCGCCCGACCTCGTGACCGGCGCGACGATCGTTCACGCCTTTGAGCTGCCGCCGCTGGGGCCGCTCGCGACGGCACCGCAGCTGGCGGTGGCGGCGAACGGCACCGGGCCGGGCTGGCGCAGCGCGGCGCTGCTCGTCAGCAGCGATGGCGGCGCCAATTGGGTAGCGGCGGGGACGACCGCGCTGCCGGCGGTGCTCGGCCGGATCGTCTCGCCGCCGGGGGCGGCGCCGGCGCAGTTGGCCGATCGCATCCACACAATCATCGTCGAGCTCGCCCATGGCGCGATGCTCCTCCACGATGCCGATGATGCCGCACTGGCCGCCGGCGCCAATCTGGCGATGGCGGGCGATGAATTGCTTCAGTTCGCGCGGGCGACGCCGCTCGGGGGGCGGCAATGGGCGCTCAGCGGACTGTGGCGCGGCCGCCGCGGAACCGAGGCGGCGATCGGCGGCCAGGCCGCGGGAGACCGGTTCGTGCTGGTCGACGCCGAGGTGCTGACCCTCATCGATCTGCCGGCGCAGGTGACGACCGCGCGAGTGCTCGCGCAGGGCGTGAACGATGGCGAGGCAGCAGAGGCGGCGGCGCGCGTGCGAGGAGTCGGCTTGGTGCCTCCTTCGCCGGTGCATCTGCGCACGAATATGCTGCCCGGCGGCGCCACCGAGACGTCCTGGGTGCGCCGCAGCAGGAACGGATGGGACTGGATCGACGGCGTCGATGCGCCGCTCGGGGAGGAGAGCGAGCGCTATCGCGTCGATCTCGTCCTTGCCGCCGGCGGGTCGCGGACGATCGAGGTCGACGTTCCCCGCATCGTTCTGGACGCGGAAGAGCGTGCCGGCTTGGCTGCGATCGAGGTGCGCCAGATCGGCGCACATGGCGTGTCGCTGCCGGCGATGCTGAACCTGAGCTTTTCGGGAGACGATTGATGACCGAGACCATGACCTCGCGGCTGGTGCTGCCGCTGCTCCAGCCGGGTCAGGCGCAGAAGGAGATGACCGTCAACGAGGCGCTGGTTCGACTCGATCTGGCGGTCCACAGCGCGGTGCGCGCATCGGGAGTCGATGTGCCGCCCGCCAGCCCCGAGGTCGGCGCGTGCTGGTTGATCGGCGCCGCGCCCACCGGGATCTGGGCAGGGCATGCGCACGAACTCGCCGGCTGGACGACATCCGGGTGGATTTTTATCGCGCCGCGGGAAGGCATGGCGCTTTGGGCCGAGAACGAGGTCGGAAATCTTCGGTTCTCCGGCGGCGCATGGGGCTCCGTTGCCCTCCACGGAAAAGTTTTTGTCGAGGGAGACCAAGTGGTTGGCAATCGGGTCGATGCGATAGCGGAACCGTCAGGGGGGTCGAATGTTGATGCCGAAGCGCGGGCCGCGATCGTTTCGGTTCTGGAAGCAATGCGCGCACATGGTTTGATCGGTCCCGATTGAACCTGTGACGAACATGCAACAGTCCCCGGTTTTGTGTGCTTGCGCGGAAACTTTCGTTTCGGTAGTGAGTTTGTCGCTGTCCGTAGTGACAACTTTGAAAGGGGATTAAGATGCGGAAGCTTGCCGTAACTCTGGCACTTGCGACGACCGCGCTCAGCACGCCCGCACTTGCACGCGACGATGCGTGGTACGTGGGTGTCGAGGGCGGCGCCATGCTGGTCGAAGATATCGATTGGGACGTCGGCGCTGCGATTGACAGCGTGACCGTCGACCACCGCGCCGGCTTCGACGTCGGCGGTACCGTCGGCTACGATCTGGGCGTTGTTCGCCTCGAGGCGGAAGTCGGCTATCGCGCCGCGAACGTCACCGGTCTTCGTTCGACCACGACGCTCCCGTTCGTGACCGGTGCGGGCGCAACCGCTTTCGCACCCGGCGGCACTTATGACTATGCCGGCGGCCGTTCCTCGGCGCTGAGCTTCATGGTCAATGCGCTGTGGGACTTCGGCGATGACGACGGCGTTCAGGGCTTTGTCGGCCCGGGTCTCGGTGTCGCTCGCGTGAAGAGCCGCCTTGCGCTCAACACCAATGGCGATCTGCTTGACGATTCGGACACTGTCGTGGCCTGGCAGGCGATCGCGGGCGTTCGCGCGCCGATCTCCGACAACATCGACGTGTCGCTGAAGTATCGCTTCTTCAACGCGCCCGGCGTCGAGCTCGTCGACTCGGCCGGCCGCAACTGGTTTGGCCGTTTCCGCTCGCACAGCATCATGGGCGGCCTGACCTTCAACTTCGGCGCTCCCGAGCCCGAGCCCATCCCGACGCCGGAGCCGACCCCGGCGCCGACCTACACGCCGCAGCCTACCCCGGAACCGACTCCGGAGCCCGTGCGCTGCACCCCCGGACCGTACATCGTGTTCTTCGACTGGGATAAGTCGGACATCACGCCGGAGGCCGCGAGCATCCTCGACAACGCCATCAGCAACTACCAGAACTGCGGTAACGCGCAGGTCATGCTGGCGGGCCACGCCGACCGTTCGGGTTCGGCGAGCTACAACGTCGGTCTGTCGCAGCGTCGCGCTGACGCAGTGAAGGCCTATCTGTCGGGCCGCGGCATCGGCGAAGGTTCGATCTCGACCGAAGCGTTCGGCGAAAGCCGCCCGCGCGTCGAGACCGCCGACGGCGTCCGCGAGCTGCAGAACCGCCGCGTGGAAATCATGTACGGGCCTGGCTCGGGCATGTAAGCCACGCCGGTTCTTCGGAACGGCAACGAACAGGGGAGGTCGGGAAACCGGCCTCCCTTTTTTCGTTGTCTGGTTGTGCGGAGGATCTGCGGACACGCGTGCCCCATCCGCCAAGCGGGCGGGGCGAAGATGCGTGGATCAGCCGGCGGTGGGAAGCAGCGCCTCGGCCAGCCACTCCGGGATCAACGCGTCGGCGAGGGCTTCGACCCGCCGAAGCTCGACCATAAGGCCGAGATCGGGATAGCTTGCGCGGGTCCGCTCGCCCGGTTCGCGGAGCGGCGCGACGACGATGCGGCGGTTTACCTTGGCGCGATAGTGCATCCGCGCGGTGTTCTCCTGACCGATATAGCAGCCCTTGCCGAAGCTCACGCCGTGGAGTTCCGCGGCATTGCATTCGAGCCAGAGCGTCTTGTCCTGGCCGAGCTCCGCCGCCCCTTCGGCCACCCCCAGATTGAGTCTGTGCGGCAGCCACTGCGTAGCGACGGGCCCGCCGCCGGCGCCGAGCCAGCGCGACCCCAGCGCCGCCAACCTCGGATCCGCGACTCCGCGCGAGCCGTCGGGCGCCCAATGCACGCCCCCCTCCACAGGCGCGATCTCGATCGGGCGCCGCAATCGATACAGCATCAGCCGCCGTGCGAGCGCCTCGCGCTGCGCCGCTTCGCAGTCGATCAGGATCGCGTCGTCGTCCGCCCAGAGCAGGAAGTCGAACAGCGCCTTGCCTTGCGGCGTGAGCAGTCCCGCCCATCGCGGCGCTTCCGGTGCCACCAGCGCCATGTCCTGCGTGACGAGGCCCTGCAGGAAGCCGCCGACATCCTCGCCGCTGACCCGCAGCAACGCACGATCGGGCAGCCATGTCCCGGGACTGGTCTCATTCATGGGGAACAGGTAGGAGCCGGGGACGCGCGACGGAAGAGGGCGAAATGGCGAACGTCGATCTGAAGCTTAAGGGCGGGCGAGTGCATCTGCCCGGCGGACCTGCCGATATCGACATCGGCGTGAGCGGCGGGCGCATCGTCGCGATCGGCGATGTCGGCGATGCCGGCGAGACGGTGGACTGCTCTGGGCTGGACGTCCTGCCCGGGGTGATCGACAGCCAGGTCCATTTTCGCGAGCCGGGGCTCGAATATAAGGAAGACCTCGAGAGCGGCAGCCGCGCGGCGGTGCTGGGCGGGGTCACCGCGGTGTTCGAGATGCCGAACACCAAGCCCAATACCGACAGCGCCGAAGCGGTGCACGACAAGCTTGCGCGCGCCAGGAACCGGATGTGGTGCGACCACGCCTTTTATGTCGGCGCGACCGCGGCCAATGCGCCGCTGCTGAAGGAACTCGAACGGCTGCCGGGGACGGCGGGGGTCAAGATCTTCATGGGCGCGTCGACCGGGGATCTGCTCGTTGCCGAGGATGCGGAACTGGCGCGGGTGCTCGCCTCGGGCAAGCGGCGCGTCGCGATCCATGCCGAGGACGAGGCGCGAATGAACGCGCGGATGGACGAACGCGTCGCGGGCGATCCGTCGTCGCACCCGGTGTGGCGCGACGACGAGAGTGCGCTGCTCGCGACCCAGCGAATCCTGCGGCTCGCCCGCGAGGCCCGGCGGCGGATCCATGTGCTCCACGTCACCACCCCGGCCGAGCTCGAGCTGCTCGGCCAGCACAAGGACATCGCCAGCTGCGAAGTCACGCCGCAGCATCTGACGCTGGCCGGCGAGGACGCTTATCCGCGACTCGGCACCTTCGCGCAGATGAACCCGCCGATCCGATCGGGCGCGCATCGCGACGGACTTTGGCACTGGCTCAACCAGGGCGTACCCGACGTGATCGGATCCGACCATGCGCCGCACACGCGGGAAGAGAAGGCCAAGGAGTATCCGGCGAGCCCGAGCGGCATGCCAGGCGTGCAGACGTTGCTGCCGCTGATGCTCAACCATGTCGCCGAGGGCCGGCTGACGCTGCAGCGGCTGATCGACATGACCAGCGCCGGGCCGCAGCGGATCTTCGGCATCGCCGGCAAGGGAAGAATCGCGACGGGCTACGACGCCGATTTCACCGTGGTCGACCTCAAGGGGCGCTGGACGATCGAGGAATCGTGGCTCGCCTCGCGCTGCGGCTGGTCGCCTTTCACCGGCATGGCGCTGACCGGCAAGCCGATCGGCACCATCATTCGCGGGCGGCGGGTGATGTGGGAAGGGCAGCTCGCCGAGTCGGCGATCGGCGCGCCGGTGCGGTTCGAGGCAGTCGAGTTCGGCTGATCGCCGCGGCGGCCCCGGGCGATGCATCCCCGGGCCGCCGCGCACGTTTCTCTAGCTGAATGCGCCGGGCAGACGGTCTTCCCGGCGAGCGGCGGTGACGGCCATGGCTTTCGTGCGATCGACGCCAGCAGAGCGGGGACGGGCCGGGCTGGTCGCAGCTGTGGCGACCGTGGGGCTGGGCTATGCGCTGCTCGTCGGGCTGTCGCTCGGCAGAGGCGCGTCGCCGACCGAGGCGCTCCAGATCTTCGAGATCGGGCCCGATCCGCCCCCGCCGCCGCGTGAGAGGGTCGTACCGCATCCTCGCCAGAGCAGCCGCCGCGAGGGCGCGGCATCGCCCCCCAATCTGCGCTCTGAGCCGACCGAGATCGTCGCGCCCGAACCGGTGCTGCCGCCGCAAGTGCCGCCGCCGGTGATCGCCGCGCCGATCGCCGGAACCGGCAGCGCCCCCTCCGCCGGCAGCGCCGACGTGATCGGGCCCGGCACCGGCGCCGGCGGGGAAGGCGACGGGCGCGGCAGCGGCGGCGAAGGCGATGGCAGCGGCGACGGCGGCGATGGCCTCGAAACGGGGCCGCGTCGGATCCGCGGCGACCTGAGCGACGCGCCCTATCCTCCCGGCGCCGCCGACGCGGGCATCGGGGGGACGGTGAGCGTGAAATATTATGTCGAGGCCGACGGGCGGGTCAGCGATTGCGACGTGACCCGCTCGAGCGGCAATGCCGAACTCGACGTGGCGACCTGCAGCTTCATCGTCCGGCGCTTCCGCTTCCGCGCCGCGCGCGATGGGCGCGGACGGCCAGTGCCCTCAGCGGTCGTCGAGAACCATAGCTGGGGAGTCGAGCAGGAAGCTCCTCAGGCGCCGCCGCCCCGGCGGCGACGGTTCGGCTGGTGACCAGCGTTTAGAGCAGGAAGCCGATCGCGGCACCGAGCTGGATCGCCGCGATCAGCATGAGCCATGTCGAGAACGGCTGCTTTCGGGTTTTGTGCCGGAAGAGGTGGCGCGCCGCAAAGGCACCCGGGGTGCCGCCAAGGCAGGCCAGCATGAGTAGATCGGCCTCGGGGACCCGCCGCTCGCCGGCAATCGCGCGCTGCTTGTCGTCGTAGAACCGCAGCATCGTGCAGAGGTTGAGGAGCAGCAGCGCGGGAATCGCGTAAACCAGCATAATCGCAGCCTGCGCGAAATTGGCTGATAAAGTCCTACCGCGGCTTAGCGCCGCTTCCTTTCCGGAAACGCGAGCACCTCGCCGCCGACGCCCCGCTGGGCAACGGCCTGCTCGACCGCTGGCAGCAGCTGATCCTGGCGGAAGGGCTTGGCGAGGCGGGGCAGGTCGTTCGCGGTACCTTCGGGCAGTTCGGCATAGCCCGAGACGAGCAGCACCGGTAGATCGGGCCAACCCGCGCGCACCGCGTCGGCGAGCTGCGCGCCGTTCATCTCGGGCATCGCGAAATCGGTGACGATGACGTCGATGCGGGCCTCGCTGAGCAGATGGAGCGCGATCTTGCCCGACGTCGCCTGGACCACCCGATGCCCGGCATCCTCGAGCATCGCGGCGGTGTTGGTGAGGACCAGCGCATCGTCGTCGACGGCCAGCACGATCAGTTGCTTGCCGCGCATGACCGGGCTTTCGACCTTGGCTTCCGGCGATTCGACCGCTTCGCCGTCGGAGACCGGGAGCCAGATATCCGCCGTGGTCCCGGCGCCGACCTGGCTGTCGAGCACCAGCCGGCCGCCGCATTGCTCGGCGAAACCATGAACCATCGACAGGCCGAGCCCGGTGCCCTTGCCGACGCCCTTGGTGGTGTAGAACGGCTCTGTAGCGCGCGCGAGTGTGGCGGCATCCATGCCCCGGCCGGTGTCGGAGAGCGACAGGCAGACATAGGCGCCGGGCCGCAGCCCTTCGCCCGGCCCGACCTGCTCCTCGCGCGCCGCGATGATGATCCGCCCGCCCTCGGGCATGGCGTCGCGGGCGTTGACCGCGAGGTTGAGCAGCGCCAGCTCGAGCTGTGCCGGATCGGCATGGACGCGCTTGAGCAGCAGCGGGAACTGGGTGTCGATACGGATGCCGCCGCCGATCGTGCGCTGCAGCAGCTCGGCCATGCCGCGCACCAGCGCCGCGGGATCAACCGTCTCTAGCTTGAGCTCCTGCTTGCGCGCGAACGCGAGCATGCGCTGAGTCAATGTCGCGCCGCGTTCGGCCGCCTTCATCGCATTGTCGATGAAGCGCGAGACGTCGGCACCCTCGGCGATCTTGCGCCGGGCGAGATCGAGGCTGCCGACGATCGCGGCGAGCAGATTGTTGAAGTCGTGCGCGACGCCGCCGGTGAGCTTGCCGATCGCTTCCATCTTCTGGGCATGGAAAAACGCTTCCTGCGCCTGCTCGAGCGCGATCTGGGCTTCACGCCGCTCGGTCAGATCGCGGGTGATCTTGGCGAAACCGATCAGCTCGCCGCTGGGGTCGCGGATCGGGTCGATCACCACGCTCGCCCAGAAGCGGGTACCGTCCTTGCGCATCCGCCAGCCTTCCGCCTCGAAGCGTCCCTGGCTGCGCGCCTGTTCGAGCGCGCGCCACGGGATGCCGGCGGCGCGGTCCTCATCGGTGTAGAAGCTCGAGAAATGCCGTCCGATGATCTCGTCGGCGGCATAGCCCTTGAACCGTTCGGCGCCAGCGTTCCAGCTCGCGACATTGCCATCAATGTCGAGCATGTAGATCGCATAGTCGATGACGCTGTGGACGAGCAGGCGGAAGCGCTCCTCGCTGCGGCGCAAGGCCTCCTCGTTGGCGCGGCGCTCGGTCAGGTCGCGCGTCACCTTCGCGAAGCCGAGCAGCGCGCCCGAAGGCGCGCGGATCGGATCGATCACGACATTAGCCCAGAAGCGGCTGCCGTCCTTGCGCATCCGCCAGCCCTCGGCCTCGAACCGGCCCTCCTGCTCGGCGGTTTGCAGGGCGCGCGCAGGAATGCCGGCGGCGCGATCCTCCTCGCTGTAAAAACGCGAGAAATGCTGGCCGACGATCTCGTGCTCGTCATAGCCCTTGAACCGCTGCGCGCCGGCATTCCAGCTCACCACCACGCCGGTGGGGTCGAGCATGTAGATCGCATAATCGGTGACGCTCTGCACCAGCAGCTCGAAGCGATTGACCTCTGGTTCAGAGGAAGCGGTGGTGGTCGTCATGGGCTCCCCGCGGGCGGCACATACAACCCGGCTCGGAGCGCAAAACGCAAGATGTGAGGCTTGGTTCCCAACCGGTTCATGCGAGCCGGTCTAACGGGCTTAGAAGGGAAGCCAGCGCTGCTTTTCGCTGAACTTCATATAGCCGGCATTGACCCCCAGCCGCCAGCCGACGCCGAGCCGGACCGGAATCAGCACCACGTCGCCGCGGCGCAGATAGCTGGCCGAGAAGCCGCCGACGAAATAGACGCGGCCCTCGCCCGACGGGAAGCGCTTGTACAGCTCCTGGCTGTCGTAGAGATTGTAGACGAGCACGAAGACCTTGTTGGCGTCGCCGCCGACGTCGAACCCGATCGACGGGCCGGTCCAATAGACCTTCCGCTGCCCCTCGACCTTGTGGAACATCTCGCCCGAGCCATAGCGCAGGCCGACGCCGATCGCGCCGCCCGCCTCGCGGCCGGCGATATAGGCGTTCGGCTGGCCCTGATCCTTGAGGATGTTCTCGATAAGGCCGGCGAGACCCGAAGCGCCCTTACCGAACACACCCTCGGCGGCGCCGATCAGATCGTCGCGCTGATAAGTGTTGGCGGCCTGCGCGCGCGCGCTCGTCGCGGCGTCGGCATTGGACGCTGGCGGCGGTGTCGGCTGCGGCTCCGGGACATCGGTGTCGCGGGGGACTTCCTGATAGGCACCCTGATCGACCGGCGCGGGCGTTTCTTGCGGGGGCGGCGGGCTCTGCAGGTCCGAATCGATCGCGGTGTTGGGATCGATCGTGGTGATCTGGGCCGAGGCGGGCACAGCACCCAGTCCGAGCGCGGCAGCCGCCGCCCACAGCATCAAGGTCCCCACGCGCATTCGATCGTCACCCCCAAAGGTCGAGGCTTCGACGCTACGCTGCCACGGCTGACCCTGCAATGAACGGACGACGACGGGAGTCGATTTTGCGTCGAGGCGGTTCTGCCGTTGATCAGGCAAAAGTCCGTCGCTATAGCGCTCGGCTTCGGGCCCTCCGGAGACGTGGGTGAGTGGCTGAAACCAGCGGTTTGCTAAACCGCCGTACGGGGATTACTCGTACCGAGGGTTCGAATCCCTCCGTCTCCGCCAAGATACCATGCGCCAGCGTGCGCATGGGTTCACAAACCCCTTGCAAAACCGCCGTTTCTGCCGCCTGATGTGGCGGCCGGCGTTCGCATCTGTTCTCATTCGTTCACCGTCCCGCATGGCATAGCGCATGGTATCGGACCTGCGCCGGCATGGTATGGAGAGGGCGCGTGCTCACAGACGCGAAAATCAAGGCGGCGAAGCCCCGCGACACCGCTTACAAGCTGGTCGACGCCGGGCAACTCTACCTGCACGTCACGCCGGCTGGTGGCCGGCACTGGCGGATGAATTACACCTATGGGAAAAACGGCCAGGGCAAGCCCGCGCAGAAGACGCTGAGCTTCGGGCCCTATCCGCAGCTGACCCTGCTCGACGCCCGGCGCAAGCGCGACGAGGCGAAGGAAATGCTCCGCGAGGGGCGCGACCCCGCCGTCGAGCGCAAGGTCGCGACACAGGCGCGCGCCGCCGAGAACGAGAACACGTTCAAGATTGTCGCGCTGCGCTGGCACGAACTGCGCCGGCCGACTTGGTCGACCGTGCACGCCGCCGACGTGATGCAAAGCCTCGAGCGCGACGTTTTCCCCGAGATCGGCGACTTGCCGCTGAACAGCATCGAATCGCCGAAGGTGCTGGCGCTGCTAAACGCGGTCGAGCAACGCGGCGCGATCGAGACGGCGCACCGGCTGCGCCAGCGGATCTCCGACATATTCGTCTATTCGATCGCCACCGGGCTCGCGAAGGCAGACCCGGCCGCTTCGCTGGGCAAGGCCTTGCGCAAGAAGCCGCGTGCCAAAAAGCAGCCCTCGATCATCGATCGCATCCGCGATCACGACGGCCAGCTGAAGGCGGTTCGCGAAATGCTCCGGGCCTGCGACGACGAGCGCTGCCGCGCGTCGACCAAGTTCGCGCTTCGCTTGCTCGCGCTGACCGCGGTTCGGCCGAACGAAATCCAGAACGCCCGGTGGGACGAGCTGGAGGATCTGGACGGCGCGGAGCCGCTATGGCGCATCCCGGCCGCGCGCATGAAGGGCGATCAGGACCGCAAGGCCGAGGAGGAGGGTGACCACCTTGTGCCGCTCTCGCGGCAGGCGGTCGAAGTGATCAAGGCGCTGCGCCCGCTGACTGGCGGCTATGCCCTGATGTTCCCGAGCGAACGGCACGTGCACCGGCCGATTTCGGAGAACACACTTCGCGCGCTGCTGATCCGCGCCGGCTTCTACCAGCGCCACGTGCCGCACGGCTTCCGCGCCGCCTTCTCGACCATCATGAACGACCGCCCGGATCGGCAGGAAGGCGATCGCGCCGTAATCGACCTGATGCTGGCCCACGTGCCCAAGGACAAGGTTGAGGGCGCTTACAACCGTGCCTCGTACATGCCGCGGCGCCGGGAGATCGCGCAGGAGTGGGCGGATATGGTGACGGCGGGGCTGGAGCCACCCGAAGCGCACGTGGGGCGGCCGATTCGTTGGGCAGACACGAAGCCGCTGGGACCGAGGAAGCACCTTCAGCAGGAGGCGCACTGATGCCCGGATCGCCAGACGCCACCGCTTGGATCTCGGCTGGCGCGGCGGTGGTGCAGGCGGTCGGCGCGGTCGCAGCCATTTGGTATTCTGGAAAACTGGCACGCGACGCGGCGAAGCGGGAGAGGGCAGCAGATGAAGCAAACGCCCGTCGGATCGACGAGGCAAACGCGGCAGCTGCCGAGCAACGGCGGCTCGATCGCGAGGAGGCCGAGCGCCGACGGGTCATTGACGAAGCGCGTACGTTCAATCGGCCGATCCGGTTGGCCCTGGACCTCATTCGGCAGGCTCGGCAGGAAGTTGAGGATCTCCGCGAGCAAATGCAGCGGAACGCTGCTGCCGGGGAGCTATCGCTGTACGGGATGGGGTTCCAAGGGGCTGCTTATCAAGTGTTGAGGGATCGCCTGCCCGAACTCATCAACGAGGCTCACGACGCGCCGACATCGGCAGCGATCAAGGAAGCATTTGGAGTGTTCGACCAAATTTCCGGGGCAAGGCGCGCCGATCGATGGGTGCAGGACCTCGACACTCGATTATCGCAAATTGACGACGTGGTTCGTGACCTTGAAGATCGACTACACCCGACGAGCTAGGCCGCTGCCCGCTCGACGAGAACCTGATCCGTCCATGCTTCACCTGGTCCCCGCCCATCGTGTCGAGGCGCCGCCCGAGGTACACGTCGGGCGACCGATTCGCCGGGCGGACACAAAGCCGCTCGGGCCGAGAAAGGCCGCTTAATGAACCAAGGTCAGATTATTTTTGAGGCAGCCAAGCTTCTAGGGCAGCTTGTCGGCGCGATCTTCGTAGCGTGGCTAACTGTGCGCTGGGCCCTTGCCCGCTACAAGCAAGAGAAACTCTGGGAACGGCGCCTCGGTATCTACTCCGAGATCATTGCCAATCTAGCTGAAATGCGGCGAACCTGCGAGGTCCTCTTTGAGCACCACGTTCGGATACACCCAATTACGTCCGAACATGAGAAGGTTCTCGGCGAACGCTACCGCGCAGCTAAGCGGCGATTCGAGGAAGCGGCGGCGGGTGCATCATTGACACTGCCACCGAGGACGATCGCCGTCATTCAAGCACTGCAAACAGCGCTCGAACGTTTGTTTACGCGGGAACTGAACATAGCCGACGCAGAGGACGAGGAGTACGGCTTACTCGACAAAGCGATCAAGGAACTTGAGAGGTTTGGACGCGAGGATGTGGCCTGAAGAAGCGCCACTCCGACGTCGCGGTGTGAGGTGTAGCCCGCCCCTTCCGGTGGTTAGAGCGGGGCGACCGGCCTTTCCGTCCAGGGTCCGGACCCTGTCTGCTCCCCGTCGTGCACAACGAGGTGGTGGCGAAGCGGTTTGCTCAGCGGGCTGCCTCAATCGGCTCGTCAACTATATCGCGCCAGGCGCGTCGAGTCACGGCATATCGCGTTTCGCCAGCAAGCCGTCGCGCCACGCCTTCACCTCGTTCTCGCTCCAGCGCGTCGACGCGCCACCCGGCTTGCATGACTTCGGGAACTTGCCGTCCCGCATGAGCCGATAGATCATCGTCTTTCCGATGCCGGCGATCTCGGTGACGACGGCGAGCGGGATAAGGCGGTCGTCGAGCCCATAGTCGACCTCGCGCTTGGCGATGCGCTCGGCCGCGCGGCTGGTCGCCGCGGTGGCGTGGTTCTTCATGGTCGGCGTCTCCCGTCGCGGCAGTAGCCGCATCGTCCGTCGACAAGGCGCGGCATCTGCTCGCCGCACCCGTCGCATTCGCCCGGCTCGCCGGCAGGCATCGGCTCGCGCGCGGCGCGAAGGGTTACGTCGAGGTGCTGCTGCAGGCAGTCGTTGGCTCGATCGGCGACGTCAGCCATGCGCGCCAACCGTCGCGATTTCCTGCGCGATCACGAAGCATTGATCGGGGTACTGCTCGCGAAGACGGAGCGCTTCCGCTTCGGCTTCCGCGAACGTGGCGTGCTTCGGGCGGCGGCTCTGGCGCCCGTCATCCTTGTGCAGCCGATATGGCCCTTCGATCCGGGTCGTCTGGCTCGTCATTGGCGCTGTCCCTTCAGTCGCGCGGGGTTGATCGGGGCCCAGACGATCGCGTTGCGACCGCTGGCATTCTTCCGGCGCTGGCCGCTGTCTCGAACCTTGCCGAGCCTCGATAGCTCGGTCAGGCGGGGCCGGATCGAGAGGATCGAAAGGCCCAGCCGCCCGGCGACCTCGTCGGCAGTCAGGCCATTGCTCCGCTCGACGACAGCCAAGGCGCGAGCGCGCAGCTGCGGCGCCGTGTCGGCGATTTCGTCGGCAGCGTCCTGCGAGGTGGCGCGCGCCTGCGCGCCCGGCTGGTGCGGGTAGGTGAAAAGGTCGCTCATGCCGCTGACCTCAATTGAATGACGGTGGTGTCGGCGCGCTCGCCATCGTCCGGCCCGCCGATCAGCGATGCCCAGCGGCCGCAAACGCGGCTGGCGTGCGTCGTCGGAAAGACGCTGACGATGACGCCGTTCGGAAGCACCACCGATTTAGGCGGCTCGACCTCGCACGTGCCGACGTTCCGTTGAGGTGCGACCTCGCGGGTCGCATTGGCGAACTGCGCGCCGTCCTCGTCCCACCAGCGGCAGGTTTCACAGCGCCGGCTCATGCCGCATAGACCTTGTCGACGAAGCCGCGCCCGCGGACCATCGTCTGATTGACCCATGTGATCCGCTCGGCCGAGAGGCGGCGAATATGGCCGCGGCGGAGGTGCGCGCGACACGTATTGCGATCCCCCTCGCCCGATCCGTCACCGCCGAAATCGGCGCCCGCCAATTCGAGCACGTGGAAGCCGTACAGGGGCGGCTTGCCCTTTCTGACCCGCTGCTTGTTGAGCAGGGCCGGCGCCGGGTGCGCGCGGGTCGAAACGTTCTTACAGGCGAGCGCGCAAGCGAGATCGATGTACGCGTTCACCTCATCCATGAGATCGGCAAGGATGCCCTCGCGGGCACGCTCCGACCCGCTGGTGAGCGTTGCCATCGCGAGCGTCTCCGGAGAGACGATTATCGGGCTGGCGGGCAATGCCCGGGCTGCAGCCTGCGATTTGCTGATGCGCCCGGCCGCAATCATGAGGTCGCGAAATTCCCCGGTGCCGGGGTGATCCATCCAGCCGCCTTCATATTCGAAGTGCACCGCCGCAGCGATCGGCATCCATTTCTGATGCTCGTCATAGAAGGCGATCGAGGCGACCACGAAGCCCCGCGGCAGCGGCGGCATCGCGCCCAACATCGTCGGCGGAAGATCGTCGGTGTAGTCCCACGCCAACGCGATCCGGCGAGAGCATGGGGATGCCGTATAAAAGCTGTCACCCCACTCGTTGCCCTGAGCGACATACTCCAGCGCCACGACCGGGAAGGGTGGGCGCAGGGCTGTCGCCGGCAGCTCGGGTCGCGGCTTGCCCCGATCGAGCAGCGTGCCAAAGTCGGGGAGGATGAACACCTCCGCCTGCTTGAGCTTGCCGATCAGGTACTCGACTCCGACCGCGGTGATAGGCGCGGAGCGCCGGGCCTCGATCGCCATCGCGGACAGGTCAGCGATGGCCTTCGGCGTGAAGTTTAGCGGCTGGGTCATGCCCGGCCTCCCCGCCCGAAGAGAGCGCTGAAGCGGTGAGCCTGCAGGCGAATGCTGATGACCAGCGCCCAAGCGGCGGCGACGAATGCGGACCCGAATAGCCCGCCGATGAGGTAGGCGCCCATGATTAGAGCTCCACCACGCCGGTACGGCGCCGACGCTTGAAGAAAACCCGGTTGGCCTCGGTCTGGAAGGCGTCGCCGAGCGCGGCGTGATTCTGATCGATCTCACAGCACATGAAGTCGAACAGCGTCTCGATCGCCGTCTGCACTACCTCAACCTCGCCGTCTGGCGCGGTCGCGCAGCTCGCATGCAAGTCGTGGGCGGCGACGATATGGAACTGGAGGACCATCGCCTCCGCCCAGCTGTCGGGGACCTGATGCAGGATCGCCACGCGCACCGCGTCGGTTTCCCGCGTGAGATCCTTCAAGGCGTTGCCTAGAAGAAGCGCGTCGGTTTCGTCCTTGCCGTCGCGCGCTTCGCGTTCGGCATTCTCGACGACCCGATACTCGGCCATCGTTTCCTCGTAGCGCTTGTGCATCGCCATGGTCGGCGAGGGCTTGCGCTCGGCCATCTGAGCGCTGGCGGGGGCTGTTGGGGCGATCATTTTTCGTTCTCCCGCAGGGGAGCACCGAGCGCAGCGCGCAGGATCGGCGAAGCGTCCCCGAGATCAGTGGCGAGCTTGTCGAGAAACTCGGGCGAATAGTTGTAGCTGCGGGCTGGACCCGGCCGCATCGGGGGCTCGCCGAGGCGAGGTTCAAACTCGCGCAAGATCAGCGGGAACGCCTTCAGCAGACCGTCCTCTGCGGTCTTCGCCGGCAGCACCATGAGCGTCGCGAACGTATCCGAGGCGGATTCGCCAAGGCGGTCCATGACCTCGTCGGGGCACGGCGTAGCGTAGTACATCGCCAGTTCGGCCAGCTTCCACGCTTCGAACGCGGCGACGATCTCCGGGGAGGCGCTCATGCTGACTCTCCCGGACGAACGTCGGCGTTCTTGCCGGCGAGAGCTGCGACGTCGCGGGCGATCCACGGGCCAGCTTCGGCGGTGAACCCTTCGTTGATTGCGATCCAGACTTTGTCGCGCAGCGCCTCATGAGACGGCGCGAGCGTCATGATCATCGCCATGATTTGCCGATTGTTTGAGAACCGCTCCTCGCCCTCCTCGATCAGGGCCTCGAGTTGCTTCAGCGATTGGGAAGGCTCCGCGCCGAGCTTGCGCAGCCGGATACATTCCTCCTCGACCTTGCTCTTGGCCCGGCACAGCCAATCGAACGCAATGGCCGAGGCGCCATAGTCGCCGTAGGCGCGGGACCAATCGAGGTGCAGCAACTCATCGATCGCGTGCACGACCTGCTGCTCGTTGCCGTCCAGCTTCTCGACGTGGCCGATCAAAGACAGCGGGCCGTGTTCCGCCAGCGCCCGGTCGACCCAGCGCGTCTGGTCTCCCGTCGGGACGTGCAGGAGCAGGCGGGCCACGACACCGGGGACCGTGGTGGCGAAGTTGCCGCGCACCTGATCCTCGTCCTCGATCATCTTGGCGTCGATCGCGGCGAGTTCGGCCTCGGGGTGCTGCTCGACGGGCTTGTCGTCGAAGCTGTACCCATAGGCGCGGGCAGCGCGGATGCGCTCGTAGGCACCAAGGATTTCGGCGTCGGGGCTCTCGGGATCGAAAGCCGGCGTGTCGAACATCGTCATCGCGCGGCCTCCCCAGCAAAGAGGGACAGCGCGACGAGGCGTGCGATGCCGTCGAGCGCCATCGCGTGGAGACGAGGATTGAGCGAGGCGAGCGCGTCAGCGCCGGGGCTTTCGCCCGAGTCGCTCCATCCCGCTTCGAGAACGTGCAGGAGGGCAAACGCCTGCTCGCCGGATGTAACGGCGAGATCCTCCGCGCTGGTGTCGAACGGCTTCATACCGTTGATGTGGAACGCGTTCAGGGCAGCGGTTCCGGCTTTGCTGTCGGTGCTCATGCCGCCACGGCCCGGCGCTCGGCATGCGCCTTCTCGTTGATTGCGCCGACGATCGCCTCGACGTCGACAAGGAGGCCGCTGACGACTTCGAAAATCAGCCAGTTGTCGGACAGGCGGCTGCTGAAAGCGGCGTTGACGGTGCCTCCGTTGACGGGAGAGGCAACAGAGAGATCGTGCAACTCGCCGAGGGCGTCATTGAAGAGGACGCGAAGGCGCTCAATTGCGCACGTCACGTTGTCCAAGGCACCGGTGACGGAGTTGATGATGGGCGTGGGGCGCTCGAGGTCGGGCGCAACTGGTCGTTCGCGCACCGCTATGGGTGCGCGGGATGCTTCGGCGGCCATAAGCCAACCTCCCTGCAAGTGTGAAAGCAGGGAGGCATGCCGCTACCCTGCGCTTATCTCCCTTTCCGACTGCGCCGAGTCACGTGCGCTTCAGATCGGTTGATGAGCACAGAATATGTCCCAAATGGACACGCGTCAACTGCTCACGTGTCCAAAATGTAAATATCCTAGAGAGGCATGAACGCGCCGGTCACTTGCCCTATGACCGTATAGGGTGTCCGGCCGAGGGAAATCGGCTGGTGCGACGGGTCGGTTGAGCACGGCTCAAGCCGCGCAGGATCGGCGCGGTAGCGCTTCACGGTCGTCTCGCCCTCGCCGTTCATGATCGCGTACACCTTGCCCTCGCGAAGATCGGCCAGGTCAGGTTCGACGATGACATAGCCGCCATCGGGAACGAGCTGATCCATGCTGTTGCCGCGCGCCCGGAGCGCGAAGGCGTTCTCGCTGGCCTCGACCGCGGCAACGAAGCCGTCCGAGTTCGCGATTGCCTCTCGCCAATTGCCTGCGGCGATGTCGCCGACGAGGGGGACCATGCGAACGGGTCGAGGGGTAATCGCGCCGTCCGAGATCAGCTCGCGATCGGTAATGCCGAACGCGGTGGCGAGGCGCTCGACCCAGTCGAAATCAAGGCGCCGCTGCGACTTCTCCAGCTTCATGATCTGCGACGCCGTCGTGCCGGCGCGGTCGGCCAGCTCAGCAAGGGACCAGCCGCGCTCTTGGCGCAACGCGCGGACGCGGTTCGGGATCGCTTCGCTCAACTTGGACATCGACGTTCCTCTTCAGTTCGCCGTTCCATATCCACAACGGATATTAAGGAGAAGTGCACAATATGGTTACGAGGACGCGTTGACGCGTGTCCAAATGGGACATAAACTGCTTGGCATGCAGCTCAAAACCTACCTTGCCGCGAAGAGCATCACGCTCGAGGAGTTCGCGCGCCGCATCGGCGCAGCCAACGCCGGGGTCGTTCACAAGTACGCGAACAACGTTCGTGTGCCGCGGCCGAAGTACATGGCCGCGATCGTCCGCGAGACCGAGGGCGCGGTGCAACCCAACGATTTCTTCCAGATCGACGCGCTGGCGCCGACGAACGGGGAGTGACCGGCATGCGGGGGGCGCACCGGTCGTCCGGTAGCGGCGGGTTCCGTCGGGACGAAGCCGAATTTCGTCGTCGCGTCGACGAGTTGAAAGCTCGCACGCCGATTTCGGGCGCGGTTGGCCGCGCGGTTAAGCTCAAGCGATCGGGTCGCGAGCTTCAGAGCCTTTGCCCGTTCCACCAAGAGAAGTCGCCCAGCTTCTACGTCAACGACGCGAAGGGCTTCGCGCATTGCTTCGGCTGCGGCTGGCACGGCGATGTCATCCGCTTCGTCATGGACCGCGAGGGTTGCGACTTTCGCGAAGCATATCGGCGGCTGGCGAACGACGATCTTCCGACGTGGACGCCATCGGAGCGCGCCAAGGCGCAAGCCGAGGACCGGCTTGAGGATCTGGCAAAGGAGCAAGCCGCCCGGAAATTCTTCGCGGAATCGGTGCCGATCGCTGGCACGCCCGGCGAAGTCTATCTGCGCGCCCGCGGCATCACACTCGCGCTACCGGACACGTCCTATGTGCGCTTCGGCATGGTGCCGTCGTGGCAGAACAAGGAAAGCGGCGAATGGGGCCGCAAGCGCCCGGCGATCGTCTGTGGTGCGCAGGACGGGACCGGGGCCGTCGTCGGTATTCAGCGCATATTCTTCCCCGGCGACGATCCGCGGCTGGGCAAGAAGGATTGCAAGCTGAGCCTCGGGACCATCCGGGGTTCGGCGCTGCGGCTGTCGCCGGCCGAGCCCGCCATCATCCTCGCCGAGGGGCCAGAAGACGGCCTTTCGATCATGCAGGAGGGGCCGGGCCTTCCGGTTTGGGTGCCGTTCGGCACCAGCATGATGCCGTCGGTTCAATATCCTTCCGAGGTTCGGCGGTGCATCATCGCCGGCCAGAACAACACAGCCGGCCGGGTCGCGGTGCAGAAAGCCGCTATCGCCTTGTCCGAGCGCGGCCTCGACGTGGCGTTCGCCTGGCCGGCCGCACGGTTCGACGACTGGAACGACCAATTGCGGGCGGTGACAAATGACTGACGCCTTTGCCGAGCAATTCGGGGAAGCGACCCCGGCCGCGCTGCAGCCCCTCGACCTTCGCGGCACGATCGCCGAGGCGGTCGACTATCCCGTTGATGCGCTGAGCCCGGTGCTACGCGACGCGATCAAGGCGATCGAGGCTATCGCGCAGGTTCCGACCTCACTCGCGGCGCAATCCGTGCTCTCTGCCGCCGCGCTGGCGGCGCAGGGCTTCGTCAACGTGACGACGATCACCGGCAAGGTCATCCCGGTTTCCCTGTTCCTGCTCAGCATCGCGGCGTCTGGTGACCGCAAATCGACGTCGGACAGCCTCGCAATCATGCCAGTCAAGGAGCGCGAGGAGCAGCTTGCCGTTCATTTCGAAACGCAGCGCCTGAACTACGCGGTCGATACCGAGGCGTACAAAGCTGCGACCCAGAAGGCGAAAAGCAGTGCGAAGGGCCGCGACGAAATCCGGCAGGCGTTGCAGGACGTCGGGACGCCACCGATCCCGCCAGTCCAGCCGCTTTTGACGGTCGACGAGCCAACCGCGCCGGGCATCCAGCGCCTGTTCGCCGAAGCTATGCCGGCGCTCGGCCTGTTCTCCGACGAGGGCGCGACCTTCCTTGGCGGCTGGTCCATGCAGGACGAGCAGCAAGCGTCGACCGGGGGCATGCTGTCGAAGTTGTGGGATGGTGCCCCGATCAAGCGCATCCGCGCCGACAAGGAAAACGGCACACAGATCCTCTACGGCCGGCGTCTGTCGCTGCACCTCATGGTGCAGCCGGACATTGCCGGGAAGCTGCTTGGCAACAAGGCGGTACGCAATCAGGGGCTGCTCAGCCGCATTCTCGTCGCGGCCCCCAAGAGCCGCAAGGGTACGCGGTTCTGGGTCGAGCCGTCCGAAGAGCATCGCGACAACCTCGCAAAGTATCAGGCCCGGCTGGGGCAGCTGCTTGCGACCGAGTTCAACTTCAAAGACGCGACCTCGCGCGCGCTCGACCTCGAATTAGTCCGCTTGTCGCCGGACGCGAGGGCCGAGCTGATCCGCTTCAGTGACCATTGCGAAAAGTGCCTTGGGCCGGGCGGGAAGTACGAAACGATCGCCGATTTCGCGTCGAAGATGACCGAGAATGCCACGCGCATCGCCGCCGTGATCAGTTTCTTCGAGCAGCCGAACAAGCTCCGCACCGAAGGGCTCAGCATCCGCTACGCACGCGCCGGGATGGCGCTGATGGAGTTCTACGCCAGCGAAGCACTGCGGCTCTACGGCACGTCCGCCCTGGACGACGACACCGCGAACGCAGAGATCCTGATCGACTGGATCAGGAAGCGCGATCTGCCCGCGGTTGGCGTGCGGTTCCTGAACCGCCGCGGACCTCCTCAGGTGCGCAGCTCCGGGCCGCTCAAGCGCGCTATCGAGGTGCTGATCGACAACAACCACCTCGTTCGCATCGCCGGGGGCGCGACGCTTAGGCTCGAGCCCGAGGGCAAGGAGGTTTTCTACAAAGACGCGTACACGGTCGTCCCGCTGGGTGAGGCATGAGCGGCGATACCCTGTTCAGCGCCGGGTTCGATTGGAGCGACGATGTCGCGACGGATGCGACACCGGTTGCGACGCCAGCCAGCGCCACCACCACAGCCGCGCCCGCGACGCTGTCGCAACCCGCTGCGACAGTCGCAGCGACGCCCGGAGAAGCCCTTTTCTCAGGGGATTTCGACTGGTCCGCGCCCGATGTCGCAAGTGTCGCAAGTGTCGCAGCCGAGGCGAAAGTCCCCGAAGCTGTCGCAGTGTCGCGGCCGATTTCCGGGACACCTGTTGCGACACCGGAAACGGCGGATTTTTGCGGTGTTCAGGCCGATTCGCATGAGCGTGTCGCAGATGTCGCAAGTGTCGCAGGATGGCGTGAGGGCGTTGAGCTACTGACCCGAGGGCGCTGCCCGAAAGGCTATGATCCGCGACGGTGGCGCCAGCTCGTCGCAGACGCTCGCGCCTTGGTGCAGAACTGGGGCCCGGACTTCCACGCGCAGGGCTGGACGACGCTGGAGGTGTTCGGGGTGAACCCGGACCCCCGACGGCGGGGCAAGGGCTCGCGCGGATTGTTGCCGGTGCTGCAAGGCCGCGCTGTCGAGGCTGTCGATCGCGATACCGCACTGATCCGCGCCGGGCGCGTGGACAGGCAAACCTACCAGCGCCGGCTGGTAGCCCCGGGCGGTGTTCCGGTCTGGGAGCGGGTTTTGGGGGCTCGGCAGTGAGGCCGTGGCGGCAGCCTGAGGAGGGGGCCGGGGATAGCGCCTCCAGCGCTACCCCGACCATCCCCGCCTTGTCAACAGGCATAGGGATTCCGGCGAACGTGCTGGCGAGAATTACGAGCGGAGTGGTGGCGTGATGAGCAGGAAAGACAAGGCGCAAGCGCGGGAGAAGGTGATGTTGGCGACGGTCGCGGCGAAGACGCCCGGCAGGCAGCCGACGAACAAGGATCGCGACGGGCCGACCCCGGAGCAGCACAACCACGCGACCTATGTGGTGCAGGACATCGTCGACAAGATGGCGAACGGCGTCACGATCCGGGTCAACAAAGCGTACCGGCGGCAACCGATCTTCGAGACGCTGTGGAAGCAAACGGGATCAGGGATCTCGGTCGAGGGTCTGTTCGCCCTGCGCTATTATCGGGCACGATATGAAGAGACGGAGCAATCCCTGACCCGCTGCGCGCTCGACGTCCAAGGGCGGGGAGGGGGCTCCGAGGCTCCGCTCCCGCGCGGCATAGACGCGTTCATGTTCGTCGGGGAAGGCGCTGAACGAACCTTGGACCGTCTCGAGCAAGCCATGGGTGCTGTCGCTGACACGGTCCGGGCTGTCGCGCTAGAAGACCAGTCCTATTCCGACGTCGCTATCGCACGCTGGGGAAGTCGCAAGCAAAGCTGGATCCAGCAGCCTAACAAGCGCCAGGGCAAGGCGGTCAATGCGGAGAAGATCGTCCCGAAGTCAGGGCGGCACCGGGAGATCATCCGGCAGGAGTTCCTCCTCGGCCTGCGCCGGCTGGTCGAGGCAGTGCGCCTGCTCACCGCCAGCACCACCGAGTTGCGCCCGGACACCCGGCCTATCGTGGGCGTCGTGATGGACGATGGCGCCAAGCCGGTCACCGCATCAACCGCTGCACCGACCGACGTCGACCCCGAGTTCCTGAACGAGCAGGGATACCTGCGCGAGTGGGACGAGATCGCCAAGATTATCCGCACCCGGACCGCAGCATGAGGAGGCTTGCTCCGGGGCAGCGCATGTGGCACAGCGGGCGTCATTGGAATTGCGCCCGCACCTCTTCGGTGACCGGGTGCTTTGTCGTTATGGCGATCGTCGGGGGTGAGGATGGCAACGCAGCCCGCCCCTCTGACCGTTGCTCAGCAACTCGAACGCTTCGCCATCGACGTGCACGATATGGCCTTCGACTTCATGGAGCCGGCTCGCTCGCATCGAGACGCCGAGGGTCGCATTGCCCGTGTCGAAGACCTCGCTGACCGCCTGCGCGCAGCGGTTCGCGGGCGGGGTGTAACAATCTTGCGCAGCGACGCACGAACCTGACGAGAGGGCGCAACATCATTGCGTCTGCCCGCGATTTCAGGGGGTTTCGTGGGTCCTTCCGGGCGTCTGACCCTATGCGGGGGCCAAAGGCGCGGAACGTTTCTAGCCACAAAACCTCATAGGTGCCGCCGCCTCGACGCAGTTTTTGGCGGATTTCGGCGATTCTTTACGGGTCGGAGGCGGCATTTTGCGGATTTCTGACCACAATCTGACCCGTGCCGACGTCGCGTGGCTGCTCGGTATGTCGGACAGCTGGGTCCGCGACCGCATGCAGGCCGGCGATTTGCCCCGGCCAGGCGCGACCGCGGAGGAATATGTCGAGGCGTTCGTCGCCTTCAAAGTGGCGAAGCTGACCGGCGACGACGAAGGCGGAAGCTACGAGGTCGAGAAGACGCGGCTCACGCGCGAGCAGGCCGACGAGAAGGCAATGGATAACGCGGAGCGGCGCGGCGAGCTTGTGTCGCGGCCCGACATCACCCTCGCATTCGCGAGCGTGATCGCGCTGGCGGTGTCCCGGCTACAACTCGTGCCCGACGTCATCGCGAAGGGCGACCACAAGCTCCGCAAGCGGGTCGAAGCCGCGATGACCGATGCGCTCGAGGAATTGAGCATGACGCGCGTCGAGGAAGCGATGGGCGGGGGCATGGATGAGGAAGAAGACCTCGACGCCCCCGGAGGCACCGAAGCCTGACACGCTGCGCGTCCGGCTAGCGGAAGTTGCCGACGCGGTCCGCGAATGTCTGGCGATCTTCAAGCCACGCGACAAACCGCCGCTGTCGATCTGGATGGCGGACCACGCGCGGCTTGATGACGGAAGCAGGTTCAGGGCGTTCCCCTTCCAGAACGGAATTGCCGATTCCTTCACCGACCCCGAGACCTCGCAGGTCACGGTTCGCAAGAGCAGCCGCATCGGCTATTCGACCATCGTTCAGGGTTACACCGGCTATTGCATAGCCGCCGATCCGCGTCGGCTGCTGACCTATCAGCCGACGATCGATGACGCCGAGAATTACAGCAAGGACGATCTCGAGCCGGTCCTGAACTGGCCGGCGGTCCGCAAGGTCGCCACCTTCAAGCCGCGCCACCGCGACAACCAAATCCGGGCGAAACGCTTCAAAGGTGGCTGGATCCAGATCAAGGGCGCGAACAGCCCGAAAGAATTTCGCCGCGTCACGGCCGACAGCGTGTTGCTGGAGGAGCCGGACGGCTACCCGTGGTCGGCCAAGGAGGAAGGCGACCCCGCGCGGCTCGCGTTTAAGCGCAACCTGACATCGCCGCGACGCTTCAGCGCCGCGGGATCGACGCCCAAGATCAAGGGCTGGAGCCGGATCGACGCCCTGTTCGAGCAGGGGACACAGGAATATCGGTATCTGCCATGTCCGCACTGCGGCACGATGCAGACCCTCGTGTTCGGCGACGGCACGGGGGCCGGCATTCGCTGGGAGCCGAAGCACAAGCCGAAACGGGCTTGGTATCGCTGCGTCGAAGGCTGCGACATTGACGAGAGCGACAAGCCCTCGATGGACGAGCAGGGCGAGTGGCGCGCCCACAATCCCGACGCCGGCCCGCGGCATCGCTCGTTCCATATCTGGGCCGCCTACAGCCAGTTCGAAGGCGCCTCGTGGCTGGAAATCGCCAAGGAGTTCATGGAGGTCTATAAGGACCCCAACCTTCTCAAGCCTTTCGTCAACCAGGTGCTCGGCGAAGCCTTCGTTGAAAAGGGTGAAGCGCCGGACTGGGAACGGCTCTACGATCGGCGCGAGAAAGAGATGGCGCTCGGCACTCCTCCATCATGGGCCGGGGTGCTGATCGGCGCTGCCGACGTCCAGCGCGGCGGCGGTGGCCGCATCGATCTCGACATTTGGGCATTCGGACCCAACCGAAAACGAGCCTTCGTTGAACGGATCGAGGTGTTCGGCCCGATCGCGGATGAGACGACGTGGAAGAAGCTCGACGTGGAAGTCGCCCGCGAGTGGCAGACCGCAGACGGCAAGCGGATGCGGCTGGCGCGCGTGGCGATCGATACCGGCGACGGCGAAAGCACGATGGACGTCTATCGCTGGGCCCGGCGTCATCCGGGCTTCGCGATGGCGGTGAAGGGCCGTGACACGCTCGCCGCATCGCAGGCGATTGGCGCGCCGACGTGGCAGGACGTCACGGTCAAGGGCAAGAAGATCAAGAAGGGCGTGCGGCTCTGGAACATCGGCACTTCGATGCTCAAGCTGGAGCTATTCGGGTCACTCGGGCTCGAGAAACCCGTCGACGGAGAGGAATACCCGGAGGGCTTTGTCTATCTGCCGGACGGCACGCCCGACGAGTGGATCAAGCAGCTCGTCGCGGAGGAGCTTCGGATGCATCGCCTTCGGTCGGGCGGTGTCCGGCGCGAGTGGCACAAGACGCGGGACCGCAACGAGGCGCTTGATAACGCGGTCTATGCTCGCGCCGTCGCTATCAGCCTCGGCGTCGACACATGGCCGGATTCGAAATGGCGTCAGATCCGCGGCGAGGTTTCGAGGAAGCGTCGCCCGCCGCCGACGACGCAAGGCCAGCCGGCCGAACAGCAACAGCAGTCACCACCCCCGGCAGCAGCGCGCGCCAAGCGAGCGCGCCGACCGAACCCGTTCACCACGAGGAGGTAAGGATGGCATATACCCCCGCCGACCTCGAAAAGGTGCGCAAGGCCATTGCGTCCGGCGTGCGCAAAATCACCTTCGCCGACGGTCGGTCGACGGAATACCAGAACCTCGACCAACTGCTCGCGGCCGAGGAAGTGATCGCGGCGCAGATCAAGATGCAGGCGCAGGCGAGCAGCGGTATCCGCCGCCGCCGCGTCCCCTTCTACAAGAGTGGGCTCTGATAGTGGCGGAGCGCTCGTTCATCGATCTCCTGCTCGGCCGGCAACCGAAGCCGGTCGCCGCGGAGCGCCCGGCTTCGCCGCGCATCCGTACTGGTCGCGGCGCCCGCGCGGAATACGACGGAGCTACGGTCGGCCGGCGCGCGGCAGGTTGGCGGCGCACCCGCCTGGACGCGAACAGCGAGCTTTCGCCGGCAGTGGCGGCGGCGCTGCGCGGAATCGCTCGCGACCTCGTCCGCAACAACCCTTATGCCGCCAGCGGCATCGCCTCGATCGTCAACAATCTGGTCGGCACGGGGATCACCTTTCAGGTCTATCGCGACGGCGTGATTGATGACCGGCTGAACAAGCTGGCACGCGAGCATTTCGATAAGCCGAACTGTGATGCCGCGGGGCGGCACGACCTTTACGGGCTCCAGTTGCAGGCCGCGCGCGCCATTGTGGAAAGCGGCGCTGCCGTTGTTCGTCAGCGCTGGCGGCGGCTCTCCGATCGCCTGCCGCTCCCGTTCCAGCTTCAGGTTCTCGAACCCGACTATATCGATCCGTCGAAACACGGGCCGCTCAGCAGCGCGCCGGGCGTGAACGGCGGCTATGTCGTAAACGGCATCCAGTTCAGCCCGCTCGGGCGCCGCGAGGGATACTGGCTGTACAACGGCCATCCCGGTGCCGCGCGTCCGAGCGCGCAAGGGTCGACATTCGTGCCAGCGCGCGAGATTGCCCACGTATTCCGCGCCGATCGCGCCGAGCAGGAACATGGCGCGACGTGGTTCGCGCCGATCATTCTGCGCATGAAGGATTTCGGCGACTTCGAAGACGCCGAGCTGACCCGCCAGAAACTCGCCTCGGCCTTTGTCGGCTTCGTTGCCGGCGATGATGCCGACGCGCCGGTGCCGGGCATCGAGACCGAGGAAGGGGTGACCTCCGACGGCTTCGAAGAGCGCGAGCCGCTCGATTATCTTGAGCCAGGCACCTTCCAGTATGGGCGCGCAGGGGAAGAGGTGACGTTTTCGACCCCGCCCAAGAGTGACGGTTACAAGGATTATTCCAAGATCTCGTTGCTCGCGATCTCGGCCGGGCTCGGCGTCCCCTATGAGGAGCTGACCGGCGATCTGTCGGGCGTCAGCTTCATTTCGGGCCGCTTGGGCAAGCTGAAATACCAGCGCGCGGTGACGGTCTGGCAGTGGCTCATGTTCATCCCGCAATTCTGCGGATCGGTGGAGCGCTGGTTCATGGAGGCGCTGGAAATTATCGGCGAGGACACGACGGGCGTGTCGATGAGGTGGACGCCGCCACGATTCCCGATGATGGACCCGGCGACCGAGATCCCTGCGATCCGCGACGCGATCCGCTCAGGCCAGATGACGCTATCCGGCGCTGCCGAGGAGCGCGGTGAGGACTTCGACACCTTTGTCGCGAAATGGTCCGCAGATGCCGGAAAACTCGATGAGCTTGGCCTGATCTTCGACAGCGACCCCCGCAGGGTCACCTCGGTCGGCAACGCCGTCCAGCCCACCAGCCCCGCACGGTCGGAGCCTCCGAAAGGCAACTGAACATGACGGAAATCCTGATGTACGGGATCGTCGGCGACAGCTGGGACGGTCTCGACGCGAACACGCTCGTCCCGATGATCAGCGCCGGCGACGACGATCTCGACGTGCGGATCAACAGCCCGGGCGGTTACGTCATGGAGGGGCTGGCGATCTACAACGCGCTCATTCGCGAGCAAAAGAAGGGCCGCAAGGTCACGACCCATATCGACGGCCTCGCCGCATCGATGGCCTCGGTTATCGCGATGGCCGGCGAGGAGATCATCATCGCGGAAAACGCGCTGATCATGATCCACAATCCTTGGGACTGTGCCTGCGGAGATGCCAACGAGCTGCGGCGCGCTGCCGACAAGCTCGACCGCCTGCGCGACCAGACCGTCAGCATCTACTCGGCCCAGACCGGCCTGACCGCCGACGATCTCATTCCGATGCTCGATGAAGAGACGTGGTTCACCGCGGAACAGGCACTCGAGCAGAATTTCGTCACGTCGATCGTCGGGGCGTCGACCGCCTCGGCCTGCAACGTGAAGCCATTCGGGTTCCGCAAGGCCCCCGATAGCCCGCTCATCACCTCAATGGCGATGGCGCGCACCCCGCGGACGGCCCCCGCCGCTCCTCAACGTCCACAGGAGACTCAAATGGACACGACGACTCAGCCGGCGGCCGAAACCAAGCCCGCCGCTCTCGACACCACGACCTCGGTCGTCGCGCTCAGCACCGCTGACGTGACCGCTGCCATCGCGGCCGAGCGCACCCGCGCCTCGACCATTCGCATGCTCGGCAAGAAGCACGGCCTGGCCGACGACTTCATTGACGATCTGGTCGGCAGCGACACCCCGCTCGCCACCGCCCGCGAGAAGATCCTCGACAAGCTGGCCGAGGGCGGCGACGCCCAGAACATCGGTCATACCGCGCCCGCCCGCGTCACCAAGGACCAGCGCGACAAGTTCGTCGAAGGCGCCAGCAACTGGCTTCTCGTCAAATCGGGCGTGGCTCACCTCGTCGAACGGGCGGCTGCTCTCCGCGGCGAGACCGTCAAGGTCGATCCCGGCGAGTTCCGCGGCGTGCGCAACTCGGATCTGGCCCGCGAGGCGCTCAGCCTGTCGGGCATTCAGGCGAACGCGCGCGACCCGGAAATCCTCGTCCGCGAGGCGATGACCGCGCGCTCGGCGATCACTCAGTCGACCAGCGATTTCCCCATCCTGTTCGAAAACGCGGTGCATCGCATTCTGCAAGCCGCCTATGCGACCACGCCGGACACGTGGACCCGCTTCTGCGGCACGGGCACCGTGACCGACTTCCGCGCGCACACCCGCTACCTGCGCGGCTCGTTCGGCGCGCTCGACACGGTCAACGAGACCGGCGAGTTCAAGAACAAGCCGATTCCCGACCTCGCCAAGGAAGTGATCAAGGCGACCACCAAGGGCAACATCATCAACCTGTCGCGGCAGGCGATCGTCAACGACGATATGGAGGTGTTCTCGGGGCTGGCCGTCGACCTTGGCCGGGCGGCGAAGCTGACGATCGAGATCGACGTCTATGCGCTGCTGAACGCCAATCCGCTCATGAACGACGGTGTGGCGCTTTTCCACGCGAGCCACGGCAACCTGATGACCGGCGCCGCGCCGTCGGTCGCGGCGTTCGACTCCATGCGTGTCGCGATGGCGTCGCAGAAGGATCTGAGCGGCAACGAGTTCCTCGACATCCGTCCCGCGGTTGGTCTGTTCCCGATCGCGCTCGGCGGAGCCGCGAAGGTCGTCAATGGCAGCGAATATGACCCTGACGCGGTGAACAAGCTCCAGCGGCCCAACATCGTGAAGGGCATGTTCGAGCAGATCGTGGACACGCCGCGTCTCACCGGCACGCCGTGGTACGGCTTCGCCGATCCCAAGGTAGCGCCGGCAATCGAGGTGGTGTTCCTCAACGGCGTCACCGAGCCGTTCACCGACAGCCAGGACGGTTGGCGCGTGGACGGCGTAGAGTGGAAGGTCCGCCACGATTACGGCGTCGGCGCCGTAAACTGGCGCTCCGCCCAGAAGAACCCGGGCGCTTAATCCTCGCCCTCGGTGAACCTCGGAAAGGGCGGCCTCGCGCCGCCCTTTCCGTATCGGGAGACCTAAGATGACCACCCCAAAGACCAAGATGATCAAGCTCCTCACGCCCGTTCCGGCGAGCGGTCGGCTTCGCTACCCGCACGAGGGCTTGATCCACCTCAACGCCGACGACGCCCAGCGGCTGCTGGACGACAAGGCGGGCGAGGACGCGACCGGTGACTTCACGGCGGACCAGCTCAAGGACCTGCCCGTCGAGCATATCACCGTCGTCACCGGCGACACTCCGACCAAGGAGCCGCCGCATCGCCACCAGTCCGAAACCGCGCCGGCCCCCGCCGATGCGGAGGAGCCCCAAAAGCCCGCCGCGGGCGGCAAGCCCGAAAAGGAGTAAGCCGAAATGGCACGCACTTTCGTTCAGCCGGGTGACACGCTCACCCTCATCGCCCCCTATGCCGTCGCCTCCGGTGGTGGCGTTCTCGTCGGCGCTGTGTTCGGCATCGCCCTCCACGATGCCGCGCAGGGCACCCCCGTCGAGACCAAGCGCACCGGTGTCTGGGACGTCGCGAAGGCCACCGGGCAGAGCTGGGTCGCACACACGACCAAGCTTTACTGGGACAACACGGCAAAGAACCTCACCTCGACCGTAGGCAGCAATCTGCTCGTCGGCGTGGCTGGTGCATCCCAGGCGAGCGGCGACACCATCGGCCGCGCGCTGCTCACCGGCCAGATTTCGTAAGGCGGTCCCCACCTCCCTGCGCCTGAACGGGCGGCTTGGCTTAGGCTCGGCCGCCCGTTCCGTTTTTGGAGCATCCCCATGTTAAAGCATATCGTTCTCCACTCGCCCACGATCGACAACAAGGGCGGCTATCATGATGCCGGCGCCGAGCTGGCGATTGGCGACGACGCAGCGCCCAAGGTCATCACCCTTGCTCGCGCACAGGAGCTCGTCGACGGCAATCGCGCCGTGTCGCGGACCGACGCGAAAGCCAGCGAAGGCGATACCGACAAGAGCGGCAAGAAGTAATGCGCGAGGAGGCGGCGGCGGCGCTCGACGCAATCCGCGCCGTCTATGGGGCTGAGGTGCGCTATACCGGCGCCGGTCTCACCTCCGGCCCCATTGTTGCCATTCGCTCGGACAGCATGCCGCGCGCCTTCCAAGGCTTGAGCGGCGATCCTGGCCGACTTTGGTTCGAGATCCAGAAGCAGGACCTCCCTGAGCGCCCCCTGAAGGGCAACCTGATTGTCGAGGCTGCTACGGAGGACCGCTGGCGCGTCATCGACGTCGATGAAGCTCAATCCGACGTCGCAGCGTGGATCCTGTTCGTTGAAACGGCTGGGCCGGCATGACCGCGCTCGGCAAGATCTTCGCCACGATCGACGCCCGGCTCGATGCGGTCGACCGAGCCGCGAGCTACGAACGCTTCCCGTCCGGCGATCCAGACGTGTTCCCGTCGCTGGCAGCATTCGACCGCGGCGACGAGCCGATCGAACAGGAGGCGGGCACCACGCGGCTCGCCATGACGCTCACGGTCGAGGGGTACGTCGCCGGCATCGGCGGTGTCGAAACCCATGACGAACTGCTGGCGCTCCACGCCGAGACCGTCGCGGCCCTGTGCGGCGATGAAGGATCGAACCTCGGCGGACTGGCCGAGAACATCGAGGTCGCCGGGCAGCGGATCGTCGCCATTGCCGAACTGTCCAAGGAGCGGCGGCTCAGCTTCTCCCAAGATTTCGAAATCATCTACACCACCGTCCGGGGTGACCCGGCTTCGCTCGCATAGGAGATACCTCGATGGACCAGACCATTCGCCCGGCGAACGTCGCCGTGCTGATCAAGCTCGAGACGTTTGAAGGCGTCGACGCGGTTCCAACCGCAACGGCTGACGCGATCCCCGTCGAGGCCGATTCCGTCTCGTACAACACGCCCTGGACGCAGGAGGCCTCGAACGGGGCGACCGGCTCGCTGGTTTCGGGCGCCCCGCTGATCATCGGCCAGCCGGCGACGGTCAGCTTCCGATCGCGGGTAAAAGGTGCGGGAGTTGGCGCGACCTATTCGGCCTCGGTCAAGCCGCCCCTGCACCAAGCGTTTCAGGCCTGCGGCTGGCGCGGCCAGTTTCAGGCGGCGATTGCGACGGCGCTGGCAACTGCGGGCGGCGCGAGCAGCGCCACGCTCCCCGCCAGCTTCCCCGCGACTGCGCGCGCGCTGATCGGCATGCCGCTGGCGATCACGGCAGGCGTTGGCAATGGCGCGGTCCCGATCGTGACCGAATACACCGCCGGCCGGGTTGCTACGCTGGGCGACACCTTCACGCCGCCGCTCGACACCACCACTAGCGCCTCGATCCCGCCCAACTGGACCTATGCCCAGACGTCGCCCTCCGATGCCGCTGCGCGCGCGACCGACCAGCCGAGCGCCACGATCTATATCTACGAGGACGGCGTTCTCTGGAAATTTATCGGGTGCCGTGGCGTGATGAGCCTCGACGGGCGCTCGGCGCGCCCGGGCTATGCCGGCTTCCAGTTCACCGGCATCTATGCGGGCCGCGCGGACGCCGCGGTTCCGACCAACCTCGTCATTGCGAACCACTCCGCTCCGGTGCTGGCGCAGGGCTCGGTCGTGTCGTCGGCGGTGCTGATCAACCGCAAGCCGCTGGCGATTTCGACCTGGTCGCTCGACGCTGGCTCTCAGCTGGAAACGCCGGACGATCCGAACACGCCCTATGGGTTCGGCACCAGCCAGATTGTCGATCGCACGCCCATGCTGAAGGTTGACCCTCTCGCAACGCTGGTCGCGAACCGCGACACGATCGCCGACATCGGCAATGGCGTCACCATGACGGCTGTTCTGCGGCACGGTGCTCAGACCGGCAACCGCTGGGCGCTTAGCACGCCAATGGCGCAGCCGGTCACCGCCGACCCCGGCACGCGTGGCAAGCTCCGTTCGGAAGACGTCAGCTTCCAGCTCCGCAGCCTCGGCCGCGATAGCGTGACGCGCGACACCGACCGCATCATTACGTTCTTCTGAGGCGAGGCGCATGACGATCCTGACCAGCACGCAAGCCGTTCCCTTCAAGGCGCCGTGGCGCGAGAACGACCCGGAGGCGGTGACCTTCTATCTCCGCGCCGGCACAGTGATCGAGCGAGGGCTCATGGAGGCGGAGATTGCCGGCGATCACCGGGCCGGACTGGTGCACGGCTACGAGCTGCGCGCCGCGGTGACCTCCGGCATTCAGACCCTGCTCGACGGTGACCCCGATCATGATCGCGTCCTCGAGCTTTTCGAGCAGGAGCTTGAGCACGAGGTTGCGAAGGTGGCGGCAGCGGCGAAGGAGGAGCCCGAGCCGTCCGACCCGCTCACACCGGAGGATCGGCGCCTGCTGGGCGAGGTGCGCAACGTGCTGGCCGAACATTGGCCCGAGTATCGCGCTCTGATTGCCCAGATGGAGCGCCGCCGCGCCGTCGCGCCGATCGTCGCCCTCAAGCGGTTCTGCACCAACATCGTCGGCGCCAAGGTCAAGTTCACCAAGGGGGTCGACGGGCTCGTTTCGGACAAGACGCTGGCTGCGCTCGATCCGCAGGAAATGACGGTCGCCGGTAGTAGGGCGTTCGGCCTCCAGTATGGCCCGGGTGAGGAAAAAAACTCCGGGCGGCCGTCGCCGTCAGACGACAGCCCGAAGCCTACCACTTCGGCCGAACCGTCGAAGGAGGCTGGGAGATCGAGGGGACGCGCTGGCCGGAAAACCCCCGCATAGTCCTTCCCGCATGGGTCTGGCCGGTGGTGGACTTGTATTTCCTGACCCGTCGCTACGCCTCACCGATGACGGGGCAGGCCCTCCCTTGCCCCGGCAGTCCCGGAGAGCAGCCGGCGGCGCTTATGGATGCGTTCGCACTGCTGGACGCATCGGAGAAAGCGGGGGAGGCGGGCTAGTTCTTGGGTTGCGGCTTAGGCTTGGGCGTGGGGGTCGGCGCGTCCTTTCGGATGCGATTGATCTGGCCGTCCCGATTCGATGGCTTGCTCGAGTTATTATTACCTGTCTTCGTGGTGCTGGTTGGCCGCTTTGGCGCAAGATGGAGTTGTGTTTCCAATGTCGACATCCCCCTATGCTGCCGCCGATCCAGCCAAGTTGGCGGAAATTCTTCGCCTAGCTGAATCTCGTCTCGCGGCCCAGCTTACGTTGGGTGTCGCCGCTGATCAACGCGCTATGACCATGGCGTCCTTTCTGGCGGCCTTAGATGCGGCCGTGATTGCGGTGTGGGCCGTAATCGGCGCCGGACACGCGGTTCCCATCGGCGCTTTGGTGTTCGGTTTTGGGATTGCAGCGACCATCGCTGCGTTCAGCGCCCAGCCGGTGGCTTGGGACACACCAGGAGCAAAACCTAGCGACTGGACTGACGATATCGTTGATGGAGACACATTGCATAACGGTCTCGCGGCCATGGCGGAACACTATGATTCTATGATCAGCCAGAACGATCGCGTGCTCTCATCCAATGGAAACGCGATGCGTCTTGCGTTTGTATTCATGCTCCTGACCCTCCTTCTCGCAGCCTGTTTGGCTGCGTTGGTGATCTAAATTGACGAGCCGGGCTGACTTCTCGCTTGATGAGGGAAGGCTAGATCGCGCCAGCGACAAGCTGGTGCGGAGCTATCTCACTGCGGGCGCCCGGGCGGTCTCCAACACGACCAAGCGGCTCGAACGCAGGTTCGAGACCGCGACGCAACGTGCGGTGCCTGGCCGCCTCTGGCGTGCCTGGGGCTCGTCCAACTTCCCCAAGTCGGGCCCAGCCCGAAACCCGGTGGGAACGGTGTTCGTCAATGGCGGCGCCCGGACGAACGCGGCCATTCGCTATTTCACCACGCCCGGCAGGGTGCGGGCGAAGGACGGCGGGCCTGTGGCAATCCCGTTGCCGGCGGCCGGCGCGCGCCGTCGCGATCCAATGATGACCCCGGAACGCTGGGAGGCGATCCACGGCGTAAAGTTGATCCCGATCAAGCGCCGGGGCCGCGCGATGATACTGGCTGCCCCGGGCCGCGCCGCCGTAGGCGGGACCTATCGGAAGATCGGCCGCGCCAAGACTGCGGCCGACCAACGCCGCGGGTTCATGCGCGGCGAGCAGCTGGTGCCCATATTCGTCATCATGCCCGATCTTCCGTTCGCCAACGCCGTTGCGCTCGCGCCCATGATAGCGAGTAGCGAGCGTGAGTTGGCCGAGGAGTTCCTCGACGCCGCGCGGGCTGTCGCTTGATCAGCGGGGGCAGCTTGGATAGTGTCTCATCTATCGTCTAGTCCTGCGCCTACGGGGCTGGACAACCCTCTTCCTCCGTTGCAGCGTGCCGCCCCCTCACGGGGGAATGCGAATGCGTGCGGCGATCATACTGGCAGCGGCGGGATTGAGTTTGGCGGGATGCCAGGACTCGCGGCTGGCCAAGGCCGAGGCGGCGGTAAAGGAAAAGCTGAACGATCCGTATTCGGCGATATTCGAAAACGTAGAGATTTGTCCCGCCAGCGATTTGTTTCATGGCTCCGTCAATGCCAAGAACCGCCTAGGCGCCTTCACCGGGGAAGCGCCCTTCATCGTCGTCAGCGGGACAGCCTATATAGCGCAACAGGAAGGCCCACAGCAGCCTTCCGACCTGCTAAATGCAAGGTTCTTCGATGCACTGTCGCGCGAATGTTTTTTCGGTGACGGCGCCCGCGATTTCATAGCCTTTGCCAAGAGCTATGACGTGTCCAAGGATTCGCTCGATAAGTATTACAAGGGTGTGCGCGCCAAAGCGAAATAGAGGCCGGCGCAATCATCACTGAGAAATCACGCGGGCGGTCCATCGGGCCGCTCTTTTCTTTTGGGAGGCGCGAATGGCAACGACCGACATTGTCGCGCGCCTCCATCTGCGCGCCGAACAGTTCACGTCCGAGACTGGCGCCGCCTTCGCGCGTCTGAAGTCGAATGCTCGCTCGTCCGCATCGGAGATCCGCACCGAGTTCGGTGGAGCGTTCGCCGACGTGCAGCGCCTCGCCCAGACTGCCCTGCGCTTGCCGCGCACCGAGGCCGGGGCCCTTAATCTGGCGCCCCAGATCGCCCAGCTGACGAATCAGGCGAACGCGGCCGAGCAGGCGTCGCTGGCGCTCCGGGAGCTGTCGATCGCACAGAACGCCGCTGCCGCTTCGGCCCGGGAAGGTGCGCAAGCGTTGCGGCTGGAGGCGGACGCTTCGGCTGTCGCTGCGCTCAATGAGGAGCAGCACGCGCGGGAAATCCGACAGAAGATCGCCGCGCTCGAGGCCGTTCAGCTCGAACTGAACCAGACCACGAGCGCAACCCGGCTCCTGACCGTCGCCGAGAACGAGGCTGCAATCGCTGGCCGACGTGCAGGCGGGGGGTTCGGCATGGCCGGCCAGCAGGTGACGGACTTCACGGTTCAGGTTATGAGCGGTCAATCGGCTGCGCTCGCATTCGCTCAGCAGCTGCCTCAGCTCACCTACTCGCTGATTGACGTTGGCGGCACCGCGGGCCGCATCGGTGCTTTCTTCGCCGGCCCTTGGGGTACGGCGATCACACTCGCGACCGTAGTCCTGACCCCCCTCATCGCGAAGCTGTGGGAGTCGGAGGACGCGGGCAAAGGCGCAGCGAGCGGGGTCGACGCCTATGTTGCGGCGCTGGATCGGCTTCGGCAGACCGCAGGCGCGTTCAAATTTGGCTCCCCCGAGTTCGCCAAGATCGCCACCACCGCAAACGAGGCCGAGGCAAAGGTCGCTCGGCTGCGGCTCGAACTGGCCAAGGCACCAGCCAAGGCATCGTTCGGATTTGAGGCGCCAGCTGGCGGTAGTGCGATGATCGCCACCGGTTCGCCCGCTCCGGCCATTCGCGACAAGGCGCTGGTGCAGCAGGACCTCAATGCGGCGATTGCTGCTCGCGATAAAGCCGTCATGGATCGCGACGCTCTGCTGATGCAGAAGACGAATTACGACCTCGCGAACGCACCGAAGCCGGACACACCTCGGAAGCGGCGCGGCCCGTCGGCCGCGAGCATTGCGACCCGCGAGTACGGCAACGACACCGAAGACAAGATCGCCAGCATGCGCGATCGGTTCCTCGAAATGCCGCCCGCAGTGCGTCAGGTTCACGACGCTCTGCGCGAGGTGGACGACATGGTCCGCGACCTTAATCGGCGCCAGCCGGACGGCTTCAAGGAGACGATCAGGCAGGCCGAGGCGCTGAAGCCGCTTATTCGCGACGCGCTCAACAAGCCATACCGGGACTATGTCGACCAGCAGCGGGAGAGCCTTGCGATTGGCCGGCTGACCCTTGAGGGGCGCGACGCCGAGGCGGAGGCGATGCAGGGGATGTTCCGGCTTCAGGAGCAAATGGGACCGCTCACCGATCAGCAGCTCGAGACGGTCCTCCGTATCGCCGAGCAGCACGAACGGATCACCGAGGCGCTCGAGGATCAGCGTCGAATCGTCGGCATCTACACGGCCGGCGTGCATGAGCTCCAATCGACGTTCGATGAGTTTCTCCAGAACCTCGACGGCAACACCGGCTCAGCGCTTAAGGATCTGATCGGCGGCTGGGTCGATGACCTGAAGAACGTTCAGCGCAACCTGCTCTCCAACGCCATCTTCGGCGGCGTCGATCGCGAAGTCGAAAAGTACGTGCGCTCGATCACCGGCAAGCGCACGCCGGCAGAGATCCTTGAGGAGCAGGCCGAGGATGCCGGCAAGGCGCTCAAGGGGTCGGTCGGCGGCGCCAGCACCGCACTGGACGAGTTCGTAAAGGCGGTCCGGGCCGCGTCGGCGCAGATCAGCGCGACGGCTGGCTTGGCTGGCGGGTCGCTGTACCCCGTCGCCGACGGCACGGCCATTTTCGACAATGTCGCCCGTTCGCTGGTGACCGAGGCATTCGACAACGTCGCTAAAACCATCGCGAATGATAATGGCGAGGGCGTCGACGAGGAAATCATCGTGAACGGCATCCGCGACGCGGCGTCCATGGTGCTGAAATCTTCGAGTGTTTGGGAGGTCGCCGCCGACAAGATCACGAGCAATCTGGAGGGCCTCGTCGGTAAGCTCCCGGGCTTCATCAAAGACGGGTTCAAGGATGGTGTTCCGACTTTGATGCAGGGCATCGGCTTCGGACAGCTCGGCGGCTCGGTGTTCTCGTCGATCACCGGGGGCAAGGACAACAAGTTGGCCAGTTCGGTCGGTGGCGTCCTCGGAAACGTCGCCGGCAAAGCCCTCGGCAGCACGATCTCGACTGCGATCGGCGGAGCTCTTGGGCAAACCCTCGGCAGCGCCGCCGGGCCGATCGGTTCTATACTGGGCGGTGTGCTCGGGAATGTAGTCGGAGGGCTGCTGACGAAGCCGCAGTACGGTACCGCGATCCTGACCAACGCGACCGACAAGGTCAGCGCGACGGGCCGAGGCTCGTCCTCGACCAAAGCCGCCTCGGGGCTCGCTGGATCGGTGCAGCAGGGCCTGACCCAACTGGCGGACCAGCTCGGCGCCACGCTCGGCAATTTCGATACCGTCGTCGGCATGTTCGATGGCAAGTATCGGGTTCGCACGACCGCGGCGGGCTGGGACGGCAAGGGCGCCCTCGACTTCAAGGGCAACAGCAAGAACAACCTTCATGACTTCGGCGACGATCAGCAGGCCGCGATCCAGTTCGCGATTGCCGATGCGGTTCGCGACGGTGCGATCCAAGGGCTGAGCGCAGCCAGCAGCCGCATCCTTCAGATCGGGCAGGATCTCGGCAAGGCGGTCGAGAAGGTCACGATGATCGAATCGATCCCGAAGGATCTAAAGGCGATGCTCGACCCCGTCGGCGCCGCCGTCGACGCGCTCAATCTGAAGTGGAAGCGGACGGTGGACGCTCTCAAGGAAGGCGGTGCGTCGGCCGAGCAGATGGCGCAGGCCCAGCGGCTTTATGACCTTCAGTTGCAGCAGACGCTGAACAGCACGCAAGCAGCAGCGGCCACGCTCAAGGATTTCCGCGACGGGCTGAAGCTCGGAAGCAACTCGCCCTATTCGCTGCGCGATCAGGAGGCGACCGCCCTTTCGAAGCTCCAGCCGTATCTCGACCAGATCAGCGCCGGGCAGTCGGTCGATCAGGACAAGTACCGGGCCGCGGCGGAGGCCTTCCTCGCCGTCGAGCGGCAAATGTATGGCTCGACGCAGGCGTATTTCGACGCGCTCGATACCGTCCAGGCGGCGACGAACCGCGCAATCTCGGCGATCGAGAACGTCGCTCCGATCACCCCGGCCGTCGAGAGCCCCTTTGTGAAGGCGACCGCAGCGAACACGCAGGCAGTGGCGGAAATGACCGAACAGACGAACGCCCTGCTGGCGCGGATTGCCAGCCGCCTCGACGCATTGGGCGGCGGCAGCGCCGGCTCCGAGTTCGTCGGCACGGCACGCGGCTTCAACTATGCGGCGAACTTCTGATGCCGGCGACACCAACGGACATCGCCGGTGCGTCCCGCGAAGTCGCGGTTGCGGCATGGGAGAGCGCCACGATGGCGGCCCGGTACCCGTCGGCGCGCGACGCTTCGGTGACGCCGTCGCCGGGGTTCTTCGACCAGTTGAACGACGCGCAATCGGTCATCAATGCCCGAGGCCTGATTATAGGCGTCGAGCGTCGCCGCTTTGCCGTTGTGGCCGCTGACGTCGTCTGGCCGGCCATCTCGACGGCGATCCCCCAGATTTCGCTGATCGACCCGGAACAGTCTGTGACCGACCGCTTCCTTGCCGCCCGGATCGAGCTGAACCTCGACGCCGAAACTACCACCTACGAACTGTTCGGGTGACGCATGGCGAACGCATGGATCATCAAGCCCCTGCCGCTGGCGTTGGTCACCACTCCCAGTGCTGCCGCATATAGTGGCAGCAACATCGGGAATGATTACGCCGGCCTAGTCTGGCAGTCGAACGGCTCGGCTGGGCAAACCATCCTTGTCGACCTCGGCGCCGACTATCCAATCGATACGATCGCCCTGTTCGGGCTTGTTGGGTTCACGATCGCCAACCCGACCACCATCCGCGTAGCGACCGCGGCCCAAGGCAACAGCTTCGGGGCGGGCGCATTCACTACGTTCCTTGCAAGCGGTCCGGTTCTCGCCGGCTCCGAAATGCCCGTTAGCGGTAGGGGTGTTGGGCTATACTCGCTCGCCGCCGCCATCGTCGGCCGCTATGTCCTCCTGACCTATTCCGGGCTCTCCGGAGCCGTGCAGATTTCGCGCGCGGTAATCGGCCAGCGCATCCAGCTTGAGCGGAATTACGCCTTCGGCGGGTCGTTCGGTGTCCGCGACCTCGGCTCGCTCGACTTCTCGCGGCGCGGCGTGCTCCTGCGCACCCGGGGCAAGAAGCTGCGCACGCTGGGCTTGACCTTCTCGAACGTGAACAAGGACGAGGTCGAGGCGTCGACAAAGCCGCTCCTTGAGCAGATCGGAAACACCGAGCCGGTAGCCCTGTTCACAGACCCCGACGCCCACGCGCAGCGGCAGAACCGCGGCTATTTCGGTCCGCTGGTGGGTGACCTCGCCAACGTTCAGCGCACCGCGCGATCGTGGGAGGTGCGCGTCAACATGGTGAGTCTGTTCTGATGCAGGTTCTCGTTCAGATCGACGCCTGGGATCCGGTATCCGCGCAGTCCGTCACTCTGCGCATGTGCAGTCATGATGATCCGCGCGTGTGCCACGCCAGCGGGGTTTCATGGGCGCCGATGCTCTCGACGCTTCCCACGCTGCGCTATGACCTGTTCGACGGCGCATTCGGTCAGGAGATCACCTCGCCGGCATCGTCACTGACGGCCTACACCGAAATATTCCCGAACTTCGCTCGCTTCTCATTCGCGGATGCCCGCTTCCAGCTTTGGACCGGCGACGTCGATGATCCCGCGCACGTCTGGACCCAGCGGTTCGACGGGCGGGTGGCGGCTCAGCCGGAGATCGAGGACGGGGTCGCCACGATCCATTTCGCTGTTGACGATCGCTGGCTGGATGGGGCGCTGCTCAGCACCTACGCCGGCACGACGGGAGCGGAAGGCCCGGCCGCCATGAAGGGGCAGGCGAAGCCTTGGGCGCTCGGCGCGCCGCGGTACGTTCCGGGAAAGCTGATCGACAGCGTCAACAGCGTGTTTCAGGTCTCCGCCTACGGCACCATTCAGGAGTTCGAGGCGGCGCTTGAGCGGCTGGTGCGGTTCGGGGCACCGATCGCCGACCACGCCAGCTATGCCGCTTTGGTGGCGGCGACGATCCCGGCCGGCGCATGGGCGACCGCGAAGGCTGTCGGAATGGCGCGGTTCGGCGCCCCGACCGAGGGGCAGGTCAGCTTTCTGATCAAGGGCGACAATTCGGGCTCGGACGGCTGGGCACGAAAGCCGGGACAGTTGATCCGGCAGATTGCGAAGCGTGCGGGCGGAACCGGCAAGATTGATGATGCATCGTTGAATGCGCTGGACGTCGCCCGGCCATATAATTGCTCGATCTACATTGACGACCAGACCACCGCGCGCGAGCTGATCCAGCGGATCGCCGCCAGCGTGAACGCCGTTGCCGGCGTGTCCTGGCTGGGCAAACTGTTTGTGGTGCCGGTGGAGTTCGGCACGGCTACGGTCACCCTTGCCGCCGATGGGTCGGCGTTGCCGCCGGTCGCGTCGGTAAAGCAGATCGACATAGCCGCACCGTTCAAGAAGCTGGCGATCGGCGCCGAGACGGCGTGGACCGTTCACGCATTGTCGGACATTGCCTTCACCGCCGAGCTGCTGCCGCTGGGGCTCTATTCAGCGACGACGATCTATCGCGAGGGCAACCTTGTTGATCTCGATGACGGATCGCAATGGCTCTACATCGCGACGACCCCGGCAGCGGGAAACGCGCCGCCGACGGCGGGGACAAGCAACGCATGGTGGTTTCGCCGCACGCCGCCGACCAAGGCGCGGGCTTCGGACGGGACGCCGCTAGAGGGCTATGCGCGCGACTCCTCGCTCTACGACCCATTCGACTATGCCACGGTCGCCGAGCTGCAACAGGCGTGGGGCGTCGACGGCGTCGGAAATGTCTCGATTGTCTCGACAAGCGACACCGGGGGGCGCACAATTCAGGGGGGCGACAATTCTGGCAACGACGCGTTCAACCTGTCCGGCCTCCGCCGCATCCCCTATTCGCCCGAAGACCTGTACGAGCTGGCCTTTGACATCGAAGGGCTTGACGCCGGGATCATGTATCTCGGCCTGATCGCCTACAATGCGGCCGGTCTCATGATCTCTCCCTCGGACGGCGGGGGCTATTGCTACCCGGCAGCGGCGGGCCACGGGCAGGCGGGACGGAGAACGTGGAGGGGCTATTTCCGCGGCACTGCCGCCGTTGGGACTGGCGCCGGAGTCGGCATGTATGCGCCCGACCCTGCCAACCCTTGCCCCCTGCCCACCGGAACGGTTGAGGTGGCTGCTCTCGGCCTGTTCAATTATCCGAACGGCGCAGGGCGCGTTCGCGTCCATGAGCTGACCCTGCGCAAGGTAGTCGACAACACCGTCGTCGCGACCGGCGCCTGGGTGGTCGGCCGAACCTATTTTCGCAACGAGGGCGTCACCTATCTCGGGCGATCTTTCGGGTCGAAGCTGGACAACAACACCGGTCACCAACCGCCTGCGACTGCGACGAGCGATTCGTGGTGGTATCTGATCGCCGACAAGGGCGCAGATGGTGCGCCAGGTGTCAGCGCCTATTCCGTCATTCTCACAAACGAGACGGTCGGCGTGCCCGCGGATGCGGCTGGAAACGTGCTCAGCTATGCCGGCATAGCGACTACCGTCCAGATCTTCTACGGCGCGACGGACGTGACGAGCAGCTTCCAGCTGCCGGGCGGCAGCTACACCAATCCGCAAAACCTCAGCATTGGCGGCGTGTATCCAACCTACACGCTAGCGGGCGGCTTCGATCCCGGCGAAAATGCCGCCGAGTTTACCTTCCATTTCGTCGGGACTGGAACGCACACTGGCGTCACCCTGAAAAGGACGTGGAGCTTTACCAAACAAAAGGCTGGAATTGACGGCACGCCTGCGAAGGTTATCGAGCTGACCCCCAGCGGTCAGGTCTTCAAGTACGATCGGGCTGGCGCCCCAGCGCCGACGACGCTGACTTTCAACGTCGCAAAACAAGGTGTCAGCGGTGTTCCAACGTGGTCGATCTATGATCGCGACGGCACGCTGCTCGGTTCGGCCGGCGCTTCGAGCTGGGCGGCGCCCGGAGGCTATTTCAGCTCGACGGGACCTGACAACCTGTCGATGACGCACACGCAGTTCGATGCGTTCAGCGGAAGTTCGGCTGCTCGCCAGACCTTCTCGATTGTTGTCAGTCTGTCCGGCGCTCAAGACACAGTGACCGTCATGAGGGTACAGGACGGTGCCACGGGGGCCGGTCAGTTCACCTTGGTCCCCCATTCGAATGTCGCGGTCGACGGCAACAAGGTCACGAAGAACGGCGGCGGCACCGGTTGGAATGGCAGCGCCTATTCCGTGGAAAGCTATACCGGTGACGTGCAAGCGGCCGCACAATGCTTGAACGTGACTCAGAGGTTCATGGTCGGTCTGAACAGCGACCCTGCGGCCGACGCCAGCTACACCAGTCTCGACGTAGCGGCGTATAATGATGGGGGCATTTTCCGCGTTTACGTCAACAACGTCCCGGTTTTCGGGGGCGGCAGCGTTGTCGCCGGCAATGTGCTATTCGCTCGGCGGAAAGGACAAGGCTTCGAGGCGGGGGTGCTTGGCGAGGCGCCGCGTTGGAGCGCTACGGCCGCTTCCCTTGGTCTTTCGGCTACGAACAATGTCTATTTCGATTGCTCGATCTATGACGCCAGCACCGTTCTCGCGAATTGCTCCTTTCAGCCGATCGGCGCCGACGGCGAAGACGGAAACTTTCGCGACGTCAAATTCCGGCGCTCGATCTCCCAGCCGTCGACACCGACCGGAAACAGCCCGAGCGGCTGGTCGGATGGCGTTCCGGCCGGGACCGATACGCTCTGGATGTCGACAGCTACAAAGACGTTCGGCGGCGCGTTGCTTACCGCGTGGTCGACGCCCCAGTCGCTCTCCGGGCTGACGCCGCGGGGCGCCTACAGCGCCGGAGCAACCTACTATCTGAACAACACCGTTACTTTCGGCGGCGGGTCGTACATCGCAACGCAGAACAGCTTCTCGGGACAAGCGCCCAGCGGCACGGCGAACGCGACAGCCTATTGGGACGTCCTCTCCGCCCCCGGTTCACCCGGAGCGCCGGCGACGCCGCCCAGCGGCTTTACAGCGACTCTCAACCTTTCGTCCGGATCGTCGCTCAATCTGCGCGCGATCGCCGACGCGAACGGCTATCCCGGCGGCGCAGCGACGATCACGTTCGTCGTTCCCAATGGTGTCGTGTGTCGCGGCCTCGGCGGAGGCGGCATCGGGATTGATACCGGGGTGTGGCCGAGCGGCGTCTCGCTGGCGCTGGGCATCGTGGTGCAGAGCAGCGGGATCGTCGACGGCGGCGGTGGTGCCGGCGGTGACGAGAACGCCCCCGGTGGCGCTGGCGGCGATGCCATTTTCTGCCGTGTACCGCTTAGCGGGGGCATCACGATCAATGCCGGCGGCGTCGTGCGAGGAGGCGGCGGCGGCGGGAGTGGCGGCAACGGCCAAGTGATCACGCCTCCCATGCAGCTGCCAAGCCCGGATGACCCCTACTACGGCGGCGGCGGCGGTGGTGGTGCTCCGAATGGGCCGGGGGGCAATGGCGGCTTCGGCTACAACGGAGGGAACAACGGCACCAACGGCAATCCGGGAACGACCTCGGGCGGCGGCTCAGGCGGTAGCCCCGGTGGGCAGAACGGCGGCGGCTTTGGATCGAGCGGCTACGCCGTCCGCAAGAACGGCAACGCGGTCACTGTAAGCAACAGCGGCACCATGACGGGAACTGCCGGATGATGGACTTTGCAACCGCATGGGATGCATTCGAGGTCGGCGACGCCGTAGAGGTCTCGAACGGCGTTCCCGAGCCCGCAGGGCTATTGGACAGCCTCGAACATCGCATCTGGCGATCGCATAATTTCACCGGTGCTATAGCGGAGCGGGTCTTCGGTCCTCCGCGCGCGATCGTGATCTCGTTCTCTACCGAAACCGGTGCCGAGATCGGATTTTCGATCGTCGAAGGTGAGGGACATAGCTTCAGGCCTAATGACCCGTCGCCTTCGCAAGCGCGCGAAATTCGGTGGCAAGAGGCCAAGGCCTATTCGGAGATCGTTGCCTCCGCTGGCTTCGAGCTCGCCGGCGTTGGGCGCATCCAAAGCGATCCGGCTAGCCGGGAGGCAATTCGCCTGCTGGTCGACGAGGCGCGCGATCGGATGGCGGCCGGCGAGGCGAGCTGGTCGACGGCCTTCGTGAACGAAGCAAATCAACAGGTTCCCGTAACCGCCGAGCAGATCGTGGCGATCTACGCGGCCCTGCGCGGCTTCCTCGGCGCTTGCTATGCGGCCCGGCAAACTGCGCGCGACGCGCTCGACGCCGCTGTGTCCGGTGGCGCCACAGCCGCCGAGATCATCGCGCTCGACCTCACTGCCATTTTTCCGGGCGCCGGCACGCCGTGAGCAGCATCACTGGAGGGGGAAGGCCGATGACGCCGATGTTTGAGGCCATGCTCGCAAAGTATGGCTGGGTCCTGATCGGGGTGACGGTCGGCTTCGCCGCCAAGTACGCCCTGCTGATCAAAAAGGGGGTGAAGGTCCGCGCCTGGCTCGTCTTCGCGGACCTGCTTCTACTCCCCCTGGTGGCGCTGATCGCCTTCTGGCTGGCGACGCGCGTCGGCTGGGATGCAGAGGCTTGTGCGCTGCTATCCGCATTCTGCGCTGTCAGTGCAGACCGGCTCGTGAAGCTGCTGACGGATCGCTTTCTCGCGCGCGTCGACAGCGAGGTGCGCGCGATCGCCGATGAGACCATCGGCAAGGTCAAGCAGGCTGTGGCAAACGAGCAGGCCGGCCAGCGGATCATCGACGATACACTCGAAGGGCGCGCTCCGGTCGAATATGTGGCGCTCCGGCCGCATCCACGAGCAGGTAAACCTGAGGGGCCGCTTTCAAAATAGAAACACTTCCTCAGTTCGTCGATTCATCTAACGATAATCTTACATAATATCCTATTGTAATGCACACGAAAAATAGCGAAGATAAAGCAATAAGTCTAGAGACGGACACAACTTGATCTTCCGTGATCTTCTCGTAGAGCAATATAACTGCTAAAATTACGACAACACCACGAAGGGCCTCCCACATTGCTTTAGCAATAAAGCGCGAATTTATCATTTGCATGTTCCATCCGCCAATCGATCTAAATAATCTATTCTATCGCTGATTTTGTCAGCTACACCTTTGTAGTACTCTTCTTGCCTAAGTAAGCCAAGCTCAGCGACGCCAGCTACGACAGATGTCACCTTAACTGGCACCTTCAATGCAAATCCTAGCGCCGTCATAAGGCCATTGGCCGCAGTGCCAGAAAACTTTGAATCCCATGCATTGTCTCTGTAAGTCATCATATGGTAAACAAGTGCACTTCGACTATTCCATGTTCTGTCCATGCTGACGCGACGTGGCAGATTGCGCCGCGCCACCGATAGTTTCTGGCGCTCCTCCCTGCACGAAGGGGTTTCTTCCTCTTCGAAACTCGGTTCGGGCGGGGCATCGCTTCCCGAACCTCGTAGCGCACCTCCGATGGCAGCGCCGCCGCCGCCCAGGCCGGACCCTCCGCCCGGGCCATCCCTGTAATCCAGACAAACGCGCCTATATTGCACGTAGCTGGTATCACCAATTAGGACAGTATTATCCTCTTGCCAGCAGACTTGGCCTTGACCAGAAGGGTCGATCATGTTGATCGGGTCGTTGCCGACATACGCGTACATGTTCATCCCGTCCCCATATCCGATGGGGTCCGTCTGCATGAACCTCCCCAAGGTCGGCGAGTAGATGCGGGCCTTGTAGTAGTACATGCCCAGCTCCGGCAGCCACGCCTGCCCAGTGTACTGGAACCGCCCGATGTTGGTGGAGGCGGGGATGCCATATTCGTCGTAGCGATTGATGGCGATGGCGTTGCCGGCCGAGTCACTGACTGCCACGACCGAGCCCCGCTCGTCCGCATGCAGCCAGCGCCTGTCTCCAGTGCCGGAGCCCTCGTACCAGACTACCGTCTCGTCGGTGCCGGCGCCAGGCACATACCGGCGCGAGATCGTCCAGGTCGCCGCATTAATCTCCGATACCAGTTGGTTTCCTGACCACGCAAAGCGCGCATCGTATCCCGAACCGACATTATAGAGCTGGAGGAGCTGTCCGCCCGCGGGCTCGTAAGCCATCGCCATGCCGGGAGCCGAGCGCATCCGGTTCTCGGTGGTGTACTCGTAGCCGACGCTGCCGTTGGACGCGTTCAGATTACCGCGTCCGTCATAGCCGAAAGCGACGCTTCCGGCAGCCGTCGCTTGATTCAGCCCGTTAACCGAGTAGGGGCGGTCGACATTGTAATGCCCCTGCCATGCATAGAGGTCGTTCGAGCGCGCCAGGCTCGAGATCTGATTGCCCGGATTGTACGTCAGGGCGTGAGTGAAGTCGTAGGCGGTGCCCGCCACGTCTTGTGAGAGCGAGGACAGGCGCGACACGGGGTCATAAGCGTAGTTGGTCTGAGTGCCGTTGCCCCGCACGATTGCGGTTCGCCGCCCTAGGTCGTCATAGCCGTAGCGGGCGAGCATGCCGACGCCGGATGTGGCTCCGTTCTCACGTACGGCCGTCATCTCGCCCGTGACGGTATACTCATAATCGACGTAGAATCCGTCATGCCAGGATAAGCGTGTCCGCCGCCCGGCCAAATCATAGGCGTGATACACGGTGTCATTATAGTTCTGCTCGTGAGTCACCCTACCGAAGGCGTCATAGGTGAAAGCGTTCACAGCCCAGCCATCACCCGTCGCACTCTTGAGGCGACCTAGCAGGTCATAGGTATAGACCACGTCCCAATCCAAAACGACACTTCCCGGCGTCACCTTGCTCGTGACCCGACCGAGGTTGTCGTAGCCATAACTGATTGTCTGGCCATCGCGTAGCCGGTGGCTGGTGACGTTGCTTGCAGCGTCATAGCCAAATTGTTCATAATCGCCTGGCGGCGTTCCAGGCGAGCTCGCGTTGGCGCCGGCCGTTGACACAGGGTAGCGCGTCTTCAGTACCCGGTCGTGGCCATCATATTCGTAGGTGGTCTTGTTGCTCTCCGCGTCACTCACGCTGGCGAGTTGCCCATTGTCGGAATAAGTGTGAGTGACTTCATCCGACTGGATCGCCGTCCCGACGGCGGTTTGAACCTTTGAAATTCGACCCACCTGGTCATAGAAATGCCGGGTGATACGGTCGGGGCCGGCTGTGCCAGCAGTCGTGTGATTGCAAGCACCCGGAAGCGAGCCCCAGGTCGCGCTATTCATTCGCAGAGCGGTGCACTCAAGCCTGCCGACTTGGTCGTAGCTGTAGCGGGTGACCTGATACGTGCCGCTGCTAGCGGTGAGAACATCGCCTGTCTTGAAGCCGTTCGCGTCGTAAACGGAAGTGGACTGCTGCGCGGACACGAACGCGGCCCAGTCCGGATCACTCGTCCCATTCACGTTGCCGATCTCGGCGATCGTGGGCTGTCCGTCGGCGTTGTACGTTGTCTTTATCGCTCGCCGCTTGAGTACTCCCGGGCCGTCCGGATCCGGCGTGATCGCTCCCACGAGCTGACGATCGGCATCGTAGCGGTACGTGACTGTATCGTCGCTGCCTGAAAGCGGCCCGTCTACCGTGCGCAGGTTTCCGGCGGCGTCGAAAGTGCCGGTCACAGAAGCGACCAGGCTATTGTCGCCCGCGGACGTGGTGATGCCAATTTGGTTCAGATGGGCGTCGTAGGCAATTACCGACTTCGTTTCATCGGCAGTCCCGACACATGCGGGAGCAACTCCGGCGCGGCATTGCGAAACGCCGGTCAGGAGCGAAATGCCCGCAGGGTTCACGGTGTAACTGTAGCGTGTCTCAGGCCTGTTCGCGCCTGTGCTTGCGGCCGGCAGCAAAATGCTGGTCGGCAGACCGGTCGAGGGATCATAGGCATAGTTCGTCACATTGCCGCGAGGATCGGTAGTTGTGTCCGGGCTGTTGCACGAAGGCGTCGAGCACGATGCTGGATAGCTCGCGCTGCTGACTATGTCCGAAAGGCCGGTGCCGGGTTTCGCCTTCTGCCGCGTCTCGATCAAATTCCCGCGGCCATCATAGGCATACTGGACCTTGTTCCCTTCAGGGTAGCTAACCTCCGTGGGACGGCCGACGCTGTCATAACTGAACGACGTCGTCTTGTTCAGCGCGTCTGTGACCGAGGTCGGCCGGAACTTGGCAAGGTCCGACACGATCGTGGTGCTGTGCGACTGTGCGTCGGTGACCACCATGGTCGCCGTATTGCCTGAGGTGGAGTAGTTATAGTTCGTCGTGATGCCATCGCGAGTGACCGAATTGACCTTGTAGCTGCCGTTGCGGCTGACCGTCATGGTATCGCTGGTGGCGCTCGGACGACGGAGGGCTGTGATCGTGTGCTTTCCTGTGATGCGCCACGTTTTGTTGCCTGGGGTGGTGATCGTGTACACGCCTGGCGACGGATAGCCGTATGTCACCGTTCCTACCGTGGTGGTCCCACCCGACAAAACGGCTGAAGTGCGGCGGAACCAGTCAGGCAAGGGCGCGGTGACACCCGCATAAGTCCAGCTGATGGCGCCGGCAGGGTTGCCGACTGAGGAAAGGCGCCAATCATAGGTGCAAACCCGGCCCGGTTCTCCGATCGGAACATCGTTGCAATTGGCGTTAGTCTCCCACGAGAGATACGCCGTCATCCCGCCCTTCCGCGCTATGCTGGTGGGCAGTAGGTGGCAGTAGTTCGTGTTCTCGAGATCGCAGAACGATGAGGCTCCACCAGCCCCTGCTGTGGGATTGCTGAACTGGATCGTGGTGCCGTCCAGCGTCTGGTAGATCGCTGAATCGAGGTTGTCCGTAAGCGTTGCGCCGGTTCCGCGGATCGACTGCGGGCTCGTGCTAGTGAAGGTGTCAAAGCTCGTGCCCAACGTCACCGAGTACCGCGTTACTCCGGCTACCACAGTCTTGTAGAACGAGATATTGGACCAGTTGTCGCTCTCGCCGGCATAGGCGATCAGCGGAAGTTCCGTGTCGCCTGAGCCCACCGACGCAATCTTGAGCTGCAACTGATGCTCGCCCGTGGTCAGATCGACGCCGTTTGAATCCAGGTTGGGATGCGGAGAGCCGGTTTGCGCCAGCGCCGGCATCGCAGTGCCGGCAGCGAGCATGGTCGAGAGAAGCAGCGCAACGCGGCGCGAGCGGCGAGTAGCCTTCACGTTCAATCCCCTTTTCTGTGCCCGGAACTTCATCGCCGCGCCGCGGCGACAACAATCAGGGTGGGGGAGGATTGGGTGAGCCGGTTACCTTCAGGTTCTTGCGGTTGTTGGCCTTGTCGTGCGTGTACTCGTGCTTCACGCCATTATTGACGGTGCCCGAGCGCTCGACCTTAACGAGCCTGCCTTTGGCGTCGTAGGTGTAAGTGACTGTCTCGGAGGCTAGTGCAGGGGGCGTCATTACGGCGCATGCACAAAATAAGACCCCACAGGATAATACACGCATACCGATCCCCCCAAAAAAAAGGCGGTACAATCTTGCGATTACATCGACTTGAGGTGTTCGCCCGCGCCCGTGACGACTCATTTATCGTTACGCATGAAAGCCCAACTTGCGACGAAGCGCAACTGAAATGCTTGGGGACCAGCTCACTAACCATTGATGGTTGAAATGACGCAGGGACTAAAGCATCCTTATAGCTCGATATTCTCCACTCACGCTCATGCTTGGAAGGCAGCCGTGGCGCATTTCCCATTAGCGGATCCCTCTGGCTCCAGCTCGATTGTTGCTGCTGTCCAGTGGCTCGAAGGAACGCTGCTTGGCACCATCGCGACCACGATCGCGGTGATCGCTGTGGCGAGCGTCGGGTTTTTAGCTTTGAGCGGCCGCGTGGATGTTCGGCGGGCGCTGACGGTCGTGGCCGGATGTTTCGTGCTCTTTGGCGCAACGAGCATCGTCGCGGGGCTGCAATCTGCCATAGCGGGCACGGGCACAGCTGAGATAACTTACTTGGCGCCTCGGGCTGAGGTATCGCCTTTGACCGCTTTGCCGAAGACCCCGGCCAATCATGATCCTTATGCCGGAGCGGCCGTGCCGACCCGCTGACATTGCGCTCGCGCCCGGCATGTTCTGGGGCGGGCTTCGCGAACCGGGCAACGATCGACCTGATCTCCAGCTCCGTTCAGCGCCCCGAACATTGCGTTATTGGGCGGCTAGATGCCCGAGGCCTCTCAGAAACTCAGCTCCCTCAGCGGTTTCGAATGCGAGGACATCCCGCTTGTCCTTCTCACTTCGGACGCGCCTGGTAAGTCGCAGGCCGGCCAATGTGTTGAGTCCACGCGTGACAACAGGCTTACTCACCCGAAGCTTCTTGGCCAGCGCGCGGACCGTCTGCGGCCCGTCGAAGTGAATGAGAAGCAGCATAGCCAATTGCCGGTTGGTCAGGTCTGGAACTCCGGCTCGCACATAGGTGACGATTGTATCCTTCCACTTCGACAGCAACGGCTGATTGGCACTGCGCTCCATCTTGCTATCCTCTTCCGCGTACCCGATTAGGTATTTCGGCGTTGGACTGACAACGTGCGGAAATCCGTGGATATCCGCCCCCGCCGGAGTCTTGTTTGATTTCAGTATTTTCTTGCTGCGTGGTTCTGAGCGCGCAGTCCGATAGTCGGTCCGCTCAGACGGAGGCCTAGTTTACGGGCCCGGCCGGCCGTTGAAGACGATCAAACCAGTCGGCGATCTCCAGCCAACGCTGAACGCCAGCCGAGTCTCCAGCCTCGGCAAGTGCCTTCACGCGATCGTGGATGACCTCCGGCGCGCGCTCGCCATGCTGCTTCTCAAGCATGAGAGCTTCGGCCAGGCGCTCCCGCTCTGACTTCAATGAGCGCTTTCCCTACTTGCCCTTGAGATATTCGCGAACGGCTTCGGCCTGATCGCCGACCGCGTCAACGGCCTCTTGCAAGCGTTCCCTGGTCACCCCGAGCGACTGGGTCCAATCACGGACCTCATAGTCCTCATGCATGTTGATGCGAGCGCGGTCCTGCCCTCCGACCTTGCTTTTATCGTCAGCCACTTCTTTCTCCTTTGGGCCCGGCGATCAAGTGAACGAACGACATGCGGGTAGGTTCGGGCCGAAGGCCGAGCGCAGCGACGATGTCCGACGCCGGCGCCTTGAGGTAGTGCCCCAGATTCACTCGCCCCACGCGGCCCTTCGATTTGTGCGTGAGCCAAATGAAGCCGTCCTCGTCTGGTCCATCAATCGCAACGATGTGACTCATTCGCTGAACTCGCGCACTCTGACGCGGCGATGATATTTCGTGTGTGAGTGATCGGGGATCAGCTGGTGCATGGAACTAGGCGAACCATATGCGCCGGCAAGGGTTCCATCGCTGTCGAAGTAGAGATGCTGGCGGAGCGACCAAGGGGAGCGCGGCGCCCCGCCAGCGATCAGCGCTGCACCGCGCTGACCCTCTATCCTAGCAAGTTCCGGGCGCACTGTTGTCGAAGCAGTGAAAATTATCGATTGTTCGGGCGCAGCAAACCAAGATCAAGTCAACTCGAGGTTGCCCGCCTCAAGCCAGCCGAGAATCTCCTCCGCATCCCTGCGGCCGCAGCTCGGCAATCTGAGCAGGGCTACGAAGGCCGCCTGTCGATCCCGCGATAGCATCGCCGCCCATTCCTTCGGGCTCTGCGGCGAACGTTCAAGGATCCCCCTTGCACGTGTGCTAAGCCCAGTTTTCAGCTCGGTGCGCAGTATCACTGCTCGCTGGTAAATCACGCTGGCCCGGGCGGCGCTCACCCCAAACACATGGCCAATGGCCTGATAGGTGGCGCCCGCCTGGCGCATCTCTAGCGCGGTTCTGTGTCTGTCGGTCAGCATCGGTGCCCTCCGTCCACAGAACTATTCAGATGTGCACACGATCTCCACGATTTTCGACCGCCCGCGCGCTTTCGTTAACCGAGAGAGGACCTCCGCCGCAGATGCCTTTTGCCGGACAAGCAGAGGGAAACGACGATGAACATGGAGCGAGTTGAGCGAGCGCATGGCATACCGGCAGGCGTCCGAATTTGGCGGCACGGCGGCGAGATCCCCGACTGGATTAAGTCTCAGCTCGCGGGGTCGATCGCGACGAACGGCACCTTCCTGATCGAGACGCCGCTGGGGCGGCAGCGAGTTCACCGCGGTTACGTTGTCATCGAGCAGGGAGGACTGCTCTATGCCTGCCCGGCCAGCGAAGCTGCTTCGATAGTTCGAGAGGGCGCAAGCGCGTCGGCGGTGGCTTCCGATCCCGCTATTTTGGTCGGCCCCGGTAAGTCGCTAAAGACCGCGCGCCGGAGCCTTGGCAACAAGCGCGGAGCTGCAACTTCGAAGCGCACCTTCGCTCCGCCAAGAGGAACAAGGCCCAGCATCGAGAACGTGCTCGTGGGAGAGCTGCTTATCGATCCGGACTACCAGCGCTCGATTGATACAGAGCCGTCGCGCCGACTGATCGCAGCAATCGCCGCGCGATGGGATTGGCGTCTCTGCATGGCCCTATCAGTCTCGCGCCGCGATGACGGAAATTACGTGATCGATGGCCAACACAGGCTGGCCGCAGCGAAACTGCGAGGCGACATCGACCAGCTGCCCTGCTGCCTTGTTCGATACTCAGGACCCGCGGAAGAGGCGGCGATGTTCGTCACCGCCAATCGCGTCCGTCGTGCCATCAACAGGCTTGACGACTTTCACGCCGCCTTGGTGGCCGGCGACGAGGACGCGATCGAGGTGCGGGAGGTGGTTGAGCGCGCCGGACTCAAGGTCGCACGCCAGACAGGCTCGCAAGCATGGCGACCCGGGGAAGTCGCCTTCACCAGCAGCGTGCAGTCCGTGCTCGGCAAGCATGGCGATGACATTGTGGTGGAGAGTCTGAAAGCCATCGCCGACGCGTTTCCGGGTGAGGTACTGTCGAACGGAGCCTCGATCTTCCTCGGTCTATCTCGCATCCTGGTTCATCCTCCTGAAGATCTCGACCGCGAGCGGCTCTTCAAAGCACTGGGCGCGCATTCTATGAAACAGTGGGGCGCGTTCGTTCAGCAGGTGAAGGGCGGAGACTTGCGTGCGCAGGTCATGCGACAGGCACTACTCGCCGCTTATTCCCTCCTAGAATAACACGCCATCGAGCGGCCATAACCTCAGTTGTTCAGGCCGGGTTCGCAATCGGGTTTCGCCGCGCGGCGCGCCTCTTCGTGAATCCGGTCGCCAGCTGATGGAGACTTGCTAAAGTGGTGGGAAGCCGACCTTCAGAACTCGCTGCCCGTCTGAGCCTCAGTTATCAGGGTGGATATTGCTGTCAGCAGCTGAGCCGGCGCGTAGGGCTTCTGGACTACGAGGCTCTTCGGCACCCCCTGTGCGGACCAGTCTTGTGCGCTATCCGCGGTGGCATAAACGACAGGTAAGTTGGGTTTCAGCTCTCGGGCATGCCGCGCAACGTCCCAACCGCTCGGGCCGTCGCCCATGCGAACGTCCGTGACCAAACCTGCTAGCTCCTCGGAGCGGGCGTCCAATAACGCCATGGCCTCTTCCCCATCGCCAGCTGTCACGACGGTATAGCCACCGCCCTCAAGCGTGTCCTGAGTCGAGAGCAGAACAAGAGGCTCGTCCTCGACCAAGAGCACATGGATCTGATTGCTCAAAGGAGCGCCCCTATACACGGAAGCGAGCCGGTGAACCCACCTGCGGGCGCCGTCTCAAGCTGCGTCATTGGCACATGGCATGGCTGCTGCTTCCGAACCGACGAAGCGCAGCGAGAAGAGCGTCAGTCCGGCCGCATTTGCGACCGTCACGCCGAAATCTTTCTTGCCCCAAAACTCGCCAGCGGCCTCGCATACCAGCTGACCAGCAAGCTTTACCGCTTCGCATTTTGCGACAGCAATATCCGCCACCTCGACACCGTCGTCATCTGGCGACGAGCCATCATCCACATGGAAGGAATATCGAGGCATCGCAGCACTCCAGCCCAGGCGGGAGCACGATGTCTCTCAGCCGTCCGGGCCTGAAAACTCGCCGGACGATTTCCGAGGACTACGCCAGAATCGAGCTATTTGATACTAAGTAATAGCCACCGATTTGACCGCACAAGCTTCACAGGCTCCACCATGCGCGCTCGGCATCGTCCAGCGCCTCCAGCGTCTCGCTATCGGCGCCCTTGTCGATCATGCGCTTGCGCACCTCCTCCGGGCTCCCTTGCATTGGAAATGCCGGGTCGCGACGCGCCGCGCCGGCGACCTCATCGATCCAATCGCCGTGCCCGCGCTGAGCAAGGAGCCATTGACCGAAAGCCTCGCGCTTCGGCCGGTATCTTTGCTGATCACCGTTCACCACGAATCTCCTTGCCGACTCGAAGCCGATGCAAATACACGATGTTCCCTTTATGTTCTACGGGATCGAGTCGCATGGGTTGGAACGACTTTAGCTTGCCGGCGTGCGGAGAGGTGCATTCAAATGGTGACGGGACCTGCCGGCAATGCGAGCTGGCGTTATGCCGTCCGGGCGACCCGCTGCGACTGGTTCGCGAACCGACGAACATCCACGATCGTAACGCCATCGCGATCGTCACCGAGCGCGGGGTGCGCGTCGGTTACCTCAGTCGCCAGTATGCTTCGGTCTGGGCAAGCAAGCTGGATCGCGGGGCGGAGCCGAAGGTCATAGTTGAACGGATCAAGGGTGCGACGCTGCCAGGCGCGATGCTCGGGCTCGTGATGCGGCTGAACCTCGAAGGCGAGGAGCCGGAGCTTCCGTGCGATCCTGATCAGGTTGTGCGATGGGTCGCATAGCACCTCGGAACTGTAGCCGCAGCTGATTGGTCGTGCTTTTGCCATGATTGATGTAGAGGCTCGGTCGAGGGGAATATGCCGAAGATAAATCCCGAGATCCTGAGGTGGGCGCGCGAGCGAGCCGGCCTCACCGCGGAAGACGCTGCGAAGGCGATCGGGCTATCCGGAGCGCACGCGGTCGATCGGTTAGAGGAGATGGAGCGCGGTGAGCGCGAACCCACTCGCCGCCAGCTGGGCGAGATCGCGAAAAAGTATCGGCGCCCGCTCCTGACGTTCTATCTGCCGGCGCCGCCACCGCCCGGCAAGCGAACGCATGACTTCCGCACCCTCCCCGAGCAGCAGGCCGGGGGTGATGCAGTCCTCGACGCGCTGCTTCGCGACGTGAAGGCGCGCCAAGCGCTCGTGCTTGGCGCGATCGAGGAAACAGATGGTGACGACACGCTCCCGTTCGTCGACAGCATGCTTCCGAAGCATGGCGCCGCGGCGATCGCCGAGGAGATGGGGCGCATTCTCGACTTTCGCCGGGAGGACTATCGCGCGGCGAAGAATGTCGAGGACGCATTCAAGCAGCTGCGCGACGCGTGCGAGCGGGCGGGCGTCTATGTGATCCTGATGGGCAATCTCGGGTCGTTCCATTCCGATCTTGGACCCGAGGTTTTCCGGGGCTTTGCCATGGCTGATCCAGTTGCCCCCTTCATCGTCATCAATGAAAACGACACGCGCTCCGCTTGGGCGTTCACACTACTGCATGAGTTTGCCCATATCCTGCTCGGCGAGAGTGGGATCAGCGGGTACGGGAGCCACGAGGCGGTCGAGCGTGTCTGTGACAGCGCCGCAGCGCACTTCCTGCTGGGCGCAAACGAACTGGCAGAACTCCGGGCCTCCATGGGTTCGCTGGATCCCCTCGCGGATGCGATCGGCGCCTTCGCCAACCCCCGCAAGGTGAGCCGCACGATGGTCGCCTACAACCTCTGGCGGACGGGAATGATTGGCGCCCCTATGTACCGGGACCTTGCCGATCGCTTCACGGCAGAGCGCATCGAGCGCGCCAATCGTCAGGCAAAGGGCGGCGGGGTCGACTACTATGTCGTTCGTCGGCATCGCGTCGGACAGGGCCTGATCCGTCTGGTCAATCGCATGGTTGCAGAAGGCGCCCTTACGTCGACCGCTGCCGGCCGGGTGCTTGGCGTGAAGCCCACAGCAGTCGGGCGAATGACAGAGCAGGCTGCATAGCGGATGCTCTATCTCTTGGATGCAGATTCGGTGATCCGCGGCGATCGGGACTTCTACCCGCTGCGGCGCTTCCCCGTGTTCTGGCGTTGGCTGGTGCACCAAGGCGATATTGGCGCCGTCAAAATACCGCTCGAGCAGTACGAGGAGATCACTGCGGGCCAAGGCGCCCTTGTGGATTGGCTGTGCGAACAGGACGTTCGGGCGGCGCTGGTCCTTGACGAGGAGGCAGACCCCGACCGGGTCGGCCGCGTGACGCTTGAGGCTTATGGCGATTTGAACGAGGATGAAATCGAGATTGTGGGCCGCGACCCCTTCCTGATCTCCTATGCCCTCGCCGATCCACGCCGACGCACGGTAGTGACATTCGAGGTGTCGGCCCCCGGTCAGAAGCGGGGCAAGCGCAAGATCCCCGACGCCTGTGCGCCCTTCAACGTACAATGCTGCAACCTCTACGGGATGATTGACGCACTGGATTTCACGACCGACTGGCAGCCGCGCTGAAGCGCGTTCGAATCCCTGTCCCGCTTTCGAACAGGGTGGATTTTCAGAACATGGTATATTCCGTGGTATATTCCGACATAGGCCGGAAAATATGACGTAATATCAAGGCTGTTAGGTTCCCAATTCGACGGGCTCCGTCTCCGCCAGCGCCGAGGTCGCACAGACCTCGGCGGAGCTGCTTCCCTTCGCATCGTGACCCATCCGGACGCGGACGCATCGCGCCCGCGCCGCGAGGGAGCTGCCGTCAGAAATCGAACCGCAGGGATGCCGCGACGGTTCGGCCGTGAATCGCGCGGCCCCAGCCGATGCCGTTTGCCGGAACTTCGCTCTGGTTGATCTCGAAGAAGCCCACGGTGTCGAATAGATTGTTGGCGTTGAGGCTGAGCTGGACGCGATCGACCGGGCGCACCTGGAGGAAAGCATTGACCACCGTGAAGCCCGGCATCTTGAGAAGGTTGCTGTCCTGCGCATAGCTGCTGGTGATCGCGACGACGTTGGCGCCGAGAGTGGCGTTCTTCAGCTCGACTTGCGGCGTCGCCTGAAAGGTCCATGCCGGCTGGTGCCGCGGCTCCTTGCCGGTCAGCGTCGCATCGAGCTTGTCCTCGGTAATCTTCGCCTTGGTGTAGGTCGCGCCGGCCATGATGCTGAACGGCCCGCTGCGGAAGCTGCCTTCCATCTCCACGCCGTACGCACGATAGGCGCGGATGGTCGCGGTCGCGGCGCCGTTGAGCACATTGTGATCGTCGGCAGTCGCGCGGAACGCCGTGACGTTGAACGTCGCGCCCGCCTGGCGGAACTTGAACCCGCCCTCGAGCTGGCGGACCTCGTCATATTTGTCGCTCGCATCGGGCACGCTGCCGTCGGTCGCGCTCACCGCAGGGGTGAACAGGATCTTGTCGGCATTGGCACGCGCGCCGCGGCTGTAGCGCGCGAACAGCGAGAAGGGCTCGGCGACGCGATAGTTGATGCCGGTCGAATAGCTCAGATAGCCATAATCGTAGTCGACCGGCGCCGGCCGATCGAGCGGCAGGAAGGCGACGCGGGTCTCGGGCGCGGAGATCACGCCGTTGCCATTGATGTCGTACGAGATCAGCCCGACCCGGCCGCCGCCCAGGTCCGCGCCGACCAGCGATCCGCTGACCTTGCCGAAATCATAGCGCAGGCTGCCGCCGATCGCGACCTTGCCGACATGGTAGTTGATCGAGCCATAGGGCGCGGTGATGTCGTATTTGACGTCGAAGATCCGCCGGAATTTGCTGCCGTTGCGGCTGAACGCGTAATAGCCGTCCTGCGTCTGCGCGACGCCCGCCGCGCTGGTGATGTTGACCATCGCCGTCTCGCCATTGCCTGCCACGTCAGTGTCGATCGCCGAGTGCAGCCATTCGGCATGCAGGTTCTGGATCGCCTTGTAGACGCCGCCGGTGACGGTGAGATTGCCGCCACCAGCCTTCCAAACGCGCGTGGCGCGCAGGTCGTTCGTGAAATTGTCGAGCGAACGCGCACGGGTCTGCGCCATATAGTTGAACGAGAGCAGACCGTTGCCGTTGACACCCGCCGTGATCAACTGGCCGGCGTTGGGACCGCTTGCATAGCGTGCCGTCGCGCCGGCGCCCGCCTGCGACGCCGCCAATGCGGCCACGGTGTTCACCGCCGATGGGAAGACGCGCAGGAAATCGCCCGAATTGGCCGAGAAGCGCGCGCGCTCGCTCACCGTCCAGCCGCCGAAGTCGAACTGCGCCTCGAGCCCGATCATCTTCGAGATCGCGTGCATGCCGTTCGCGGTCGAGAAACGCTGCAGCTTGTTCTCGCCGTCCAGCGTCGTCACCGGGCCAATATGGGGCGACAGGATCGAGTCCCGGCGAATGTCGAAATTCGCGAAGTTGCTGAACACCGGCTTGTCGTTGGTGCCGGTGATCTTGATGTAATAGGGCGCGAAGGTCGGCGAGCGATCATCGAGATACTTGGCGTGGACGCGGATATAGCCATTGTCGAACTGCCGCGTGAGGTTCGCCTTGATCTGCCCGCCCTTATAGCCGGTGAAGCCGATGTCGCGCGGGCCCTCGCCGGAACGATAATGGCCGCCGACGTGGAAGCGCCAGCCGTCGCCGAGCTGGCGGCCATAGTCGAAATCCACGCGCTTCTCGCCATAGTCGAGGCCGCTGGTGAACTGCACCGCGCCGCCCTCGACGTCGCCGGTCTTCGAGATGATGTTAACCACACCGCCGGGCGCGTTGGACGAGAAGGTCGAGCCCGATCCGCCGCGGATCGACTCGATCGCCGCCGTGTTGAAATCGGCGCGCAGGAACACGTCGGCGGCGACGTTGAAGATATCGCCGAATTCGAGCACGGGCAGCCCGTCCTCCTGCAGCTGCATATATTTCGAGCCGCCCGCCGCCAGCGGAAGGCCGCGCACCGTGTAATTGGCATTGCCTTCGCCGATCGCGGACTCGACCCGCAGGCCGGGCATCGCGCGGAGAATGTCGGCAAGCGGCCGCGGCCCCAGCTTCTCTGCCTCGCTGCCCTTCAGCGCGCTCGTCGAGGTCGCGCTGTCGAGGCGATCGCGGCCCTTCGCCACACCGGTCGAGAAGACGTCCTGCGCCGCAGCCTGCTTGGCGGGGGCGGGCGCATCTGGCGCGGCTGAATCGTCGCTTGTCGCCGTGAAGTTACTGGCGCCGGTCGTCGTCTGCGCGAGCACGGGATGGGCAATAACGCTCGACGTAAAGGCAAGCAGAAGGCAGCGAATTTTCACGGTAAACCTCTCGCGTCTGTTTGGGCGATCTCTTCTCCTTTGATTTATAGGTGGATATCGTCGGGCAGCTGACTTGCGCTGAAACATTTCCGACACAGGAAGTACGCGCTGGCGCCCTGTCAACGTTGCCACAGTTCTGGCGGAATGCGGGCGGTCAGCGGTCGGCGAGGACCACTTCCGCTACGCGCCGCTTGCCGCCGGTGCGTGCGAGATGGACGAAGATGTCGACGGTGCTGCGGACATAGTGGCGAACATCCTCGCGCCCGAGCTGGGTGCCCGCCTGGAGCACCAGCAGAACGATCTGCTCGACCGCGCGCTCGGCGGAATCGGCGTGGACCGAGGTCATCGAGCCGGGGTGGCCGGTGTTGACCGCGCGGAGAAAGGCATAGGCTTCCTCGCCGCGCAGTTCGCCGAGGATGATGCGATCAGGGCGCATGCGCAGCGAGGCGGCGAGCAGGTCGGTGGTGCTGACCCGCGCCTCGCCGAGGGCGCCGCGGACGGCGAGCAGCCCGACGAGATTGTCGTGATGCTGGTGGAGCTCGGGCGTGTCCTCGATCAGGATCAGCCGTTCCTCGGGCGGGATCTCGCGGATCAGGGCGTTGAGGAAGGTCGTCTTGCCGGTGGAGGTGCCGCCCGAGACGAGGATGTTCTTGCGTGCGCGCACCGCCGCGGCGAGCATCCCCGCAATGTCGCCTTCGTCCAGCATCGCCGCGAGGCGGCCGCGGACCTCGTCATGGGCGGCGGTATGGCGGGTCGCTTCGAACGCGCCTGTTGCGACATAGTCCCGCAGCGACAGGTCCGGGCTGACATGTTTGCGGATCGCCACCGCCATCGGACCGCGCGTGGCGGGCGGCGCCGCAATCTGCACGCGCGCGCCGTCGGGCAGACTTGCCGAGAGCAGGGGGTGCTCGCGGCTGATCCCCTGGTGCGACAGCGCCGCGATCTGGCGCGCGAGCCGCTCGAGCGTCGCGGTGTCGAGCGCGGGTGCGTCGTGCCGCTCGATCGCGCCGCCCAGCGTTTCTACCCAAATTTCGTGGGCGCGGTTGACGTAGATGTCGGTCACGTCGGGGCGCGCTAGCATGCCGGTCAGCGGCGCAAGATAGGAGCGGAGATAGACCTGCCCCTCGCGCTCCGCCGCAGCGGTCATCGCGGCTCGACGCCGGTGAAATCGAGATCGCGCGCGACGAAGATCGAAATGCTGCTCGCGGCCCTGACTTTCAGCGTCGGCCGGATCTGGTTCGGCTGGCGGATGATGCCGCCCTGCGACGATCCGGGGAGCACTATCACCGAGGAGTCCACCGAGCGCGAAGCGAGATTGACCCCGACGTCGAGCGCCGATTGCAGGATCGCCCCGGCGAAGCGTTCGAAGAAGTGGCTATTCACGCTCGCACGAATCCCGCCTCGGCCGAGCGTGTCGCCCGCCGGCGAGCCGATCGCGATGGTCGCGCCATCGGGGCGGATCAGCCGGATCCAGTTGACGAGCATGCGGTTCTGGCCGGGTTCGGCGTCCGAGCGATATTCGCCGATCAGCCGACTGCCGCGCGGGATCAGCACCCGGCTGCCGTCGAAGCCGCGCACGTCGCGCGACACGATTGCGCGCGCGAGCCCGGGGCGAGTCGAGTCGAGCGCCGTCTCGAGCACTGCCGGGATCAGCGTGCCCTGCGGCACCGTCACTGCACGATTGGCCAGCACGCCCGCCCCGGTCCGCGCTCCAGCGAGGCTTCCGCCGGGATTGCCGAGCGGCGAGATCTGCCCCGGGCCCCCTTGCACATTGGGGCCGGTCGCGGGGGCTGGCCCGGTGGTGTCGATGACCAGCGCCGGTTCAGTGGTTGCCCGCTGCGGGGGCGGGGGCAGTGGCGCCGGAGCGGGTGCCGGCTGCGGCACATAGACCACCTGCGGCTGCGGCGGAGGCGCGGCGGGCGCCGGAGCGGGCACCCGCACCTCGCGTATGATCACCGCCGGCGGGGGCGGCGCCGGCTCGGGCGGCACATAGAGCGTTGGGGGTGGCGCTGACGTGGTCACGAGATCGGCAGGGCGCGGGCGCACCGCAGGCGCGGTCAGCGAGCGGCGCCGCGCGTCGAGAACGACGAACAGCAGCAGCCCGGCGAGCGCCACGCCGACGACGATCGCCCAGACCGGCATTCCCGCTCGAGGCCGTGCCACCACCGGGAGCATGGTCGCGCCACCGGACGTTCGCGGGTCGCTGGCGGGGGGCACCGTCGCCATCAGCGGCCCGCGACGCGCGCGGCGCTCGCCTTGCGGTCGTCGATCCGGAAGATCAGCATCTCCTGCACGCTGTCGATGACCATGCGGCCCTCGCGCATCATGCCGTTGACCAGCGTCTCCTTGCCTTGGTCGTTGATCGCATAGATTGCCGGCAGCGTTCGGTCCGGCGGCCATTCGATATAGGTGTGGACGCCGTCGTCGTGCATCCCGCTGGGGAGGAGCGCGCGATTGCCGCGCATCTTGTAGCGGCCGAGCTGGAGTTCCGCCGCGTCGGTGGCTTTGGCGGGTGTCAGGTCGGGGTAGCGGAATCGAACCGCATAGGCCATTTCGGGATCCGGCCCGGACAGCGGCACCAGCTCGAACGAATAGAGCCGCGCATCGGTCACGACCGTCATGTTGGTTGCCACCCCCGGCTGCACCGCCTTGACGAACAGCCGGTCGCCGCGACGGTTCGCCGTCACCTGCCACGCGCCGCTGTTGCCTACCGCGACATTCTCGATCCGCTCGTCGGGGGCGAGCTCGACGACCACCTGATAGCCCGGTGCCGCGCGCAGCGTGAACACGGTGTCGGCGCTGTACTCGATCGACTGGAAGCGTGGGCTGGCGGGCAAAGGCGGCGCGTCCTGTGCCAGCGCGGCCGCGGGCGGGAGCAACAGCATCGCGGCGAACCAGAGCCTCACAGCTCGACCTCGGGTTGTGCCGGCCGCGGTGTTGCGAGCGGTGTCGGGAGCGTGCGCGGTGCCAGCGTCGGGCCGGGCTGGGCGGGTGCGATCGGACTCGGTTCGGGGCTGGGTGGCGCCGTTTCGGCGTTGCGCTGGTAGCGAGTGACTTCGAAGCCGAGCGGGTTCACGAAGCGATCCTCGAGCGCCATCGGCTCGCCCGAATAGCGATAGCGGATTACCGATACCCAGGAGCGCGGCGCCTCGGTCCGCCCGCCGGCGTCGCGGCGGATCGTATCGAAGCGGACGAGCGCGGCGTTGCGCCCCAAGGGCGACACGCTCTTCACGCGCGTCTCGATCACCGTGGTGCGGGGCAGCCGGGCGAGCGGGCTGTCCGGGTTTGCCGCCTGGACGCCGGCGATATAGGCGGTGCGCGCATCGCCTTGAGACCAGAGCGACACCTTGCGGTAATTGGCCTGCAGCGCGGAAACGTCGAAACTCTCGCGGGCGATGACATATTGGACGAGGAAGCTCTGCGTCAGCGCGGTGTTGGCGTTGACCTGTTCGGGGTCGAGCGGCTTGAGCGCCTGGACGAAGCCGGTCTGCTTGTCGACGAGCAAAGTATAGGGCTCGACGGTCTTGAGCGGCATCAGGATCAGCAGCGCGAGCGCCAGCATCAGCGCCACCGCCACTGCGATCGCGGCGACGATCCACGCGGCACGACGCGAGGCGCGCAGCGAATCCTGCCGGTCCTCTGCCCAGCTGCCCGCCTCGCGATAATAGGCGTCAAGCGCCTCGCGCGCCTTGTTCTTCATCGGGCGGTATCCCTTCGCGCCGCGCTTCGGGATACACGACCCAGCGTCCGGCGGCGATGGCTCTGACCGAGCGGCGCCGGCGCGGCCCCCGGCATGTCGCGTCCCACCGGCGTGACCATCGCGGCTTGTACCGTCGTCCGCGCGCCGCCGCCGGTTGCCGCGGCGGCCTCCCGGCGCTGGACGTGCGCGATCGCCTCGGCGACGGCGGCGGCCCGCGACAATTGTTCGGCCGGTGCCTGGGCTCGGGGCTCGGGGCGCAGAACGCGCTCGCCGCCGCCGCTGCGCAGCTCGGCGAGCCTTTGCGCCGGCGCTGCCCACCAGCGCGGCGGCACCCCGAAGGCGACGGCGAGCCGCGCCGCCGCGCCGAGGCCGGCAACCAGCGCGAGGGCGAATGCCGACATCACCACCAGCAATTCCGTCGGCGCGCCGCCGATCGGCAGGGTCGCCTGGCGCCGCACGATGAGCTCGGCGAGCCAGGGTTCGAGCAAGGCGAGTTCGACTCCGAGCAGCAGCGTCACCGCCACCGCGCCGAGCATCGCGGCGGCGAGCGCCCGGATCCAGCCGTCGAACAGGCCCCGCGTCGCGTCGAACAGCAGGAAGGCGATGAAGAAGGGGCCGAGCGCGAGCAGCAGCCCGGCGAGCAGCCGGACCGACGCGAAGGCGGCGATCGTCGCGGTGAGGAACACCCAGCGGGCGGTGCCCAGCCCGGTGGCGCCGAAGATGGTCTGGGGCTCGCGGGCGGGCGGGGGCACGACGACTTCGCGACCGTCGACGACGCGCACTTCGCCGCTGGTGTTGACTGCCGCGGTCTCGAGCCGTCCGAGTTCGAGCAGCGCGTCGTCGACCAGCTCGAGCCGGGTGACGAGGCCGCCGGTGGCGCCGGGCAGGCCGGCCGGGGTGCCGATGCTCGCGACCAGCTCGGCGGGGCCGTGGAAGACGGTGTCGTAAAGCAAGGTGCGGTAGGCCGGCCAGCTGGTAGCGAGCGCGAGGACGATGCCGATCTTGACGAGCGCGAGCACGCCGTCGCGCACCCCCGGGGTCTCGCCGAGCAGCATGCGATAGCCGATCAGCGCGATGAACAGCGTCAGCAGGCCGGTGATGACCAGCGACAGCGGCGATCCGGGCGTAGCGAGCGCCTGATAGCCGAGCGCACCAAGCGACTGCGCCTGACAGTCGACGAACCCCAGCACGCTCTGCAGGAAAGCATTCTCGGCGATGCCGGGGCAGCCGGTGCTCATGCCACTTCCAGCAGCCGCGGCAGCCAGGCTGCGGGATCGTCGCCGGTGGTGATGCGGATGTCGTCGAGCAGCCGCACGGTCCGTTCGCGGCCCGAGAGGATGGTCAACAATTCGCGCTCGCCGGTGAGATCAAGGCGCGCGACGACGCTCTCGTTGCCGTGCTTGATCAGGAAGCAATGGGCATTGTCGGGTAAAGTGCGGACCAGCTCGAACTCGTGGCCGGTCAGCCCGAAGCCCTGAATATAATCCTCGGCGCGCGCCTTGGGATTGGCCGTGAATATCTGGGTCGCCGCCTGTTCGATGATCGCGCTGGCGATGCGGCTCTCGAGCGCGTCCTGCGCGCTCTGGGTGGCGAACCCGACGATCCCGTTGCGCTTGCGGATCGTCTTCTCCCAATCCTTGATCCGGCGGACAAACACCTCGTCATCGAGCGCCTTCCAGCCTTCGTCGACGACGATGATCGCGGCGGTGCCGTCAAGCCGCTCCTCGACGCGGTGGAACAAGTACAGCATCGCCGGGCTGCGCATCGCCGGATCGTCGAGGATCTGGGTCATGTCGAAGCCGACGGTGTCGGCGGTCAGATCGGTGGTGTCGAGTTCATTGTCGAAGAGCCAGGCGCGCTCGCCTTCGCCCCACCACGGCCGCAGCCGCGCCCAGAGGTCTGCGGCATGCGGGCGATGGCCGCCGCGGAACAGCTCGGCGAGATGGCGCAGCCGGCGCAGTTCGACGGGTTGGCCGAAATTGGCGTCGATCGCATCGCGGATCCGCGCGAGCTCGTCGATGTCGGCGCCGCCGGCGAGCAGCGCGACCCAGTCGATCAGGAACTGGCGATTGGCCGGGGTATCGTCGATCTGCAGCGGATTGAGCCCCGAGGGCGTGCCGGGACGCAATAGATCATAGTGACCGCCGATCGCGCGCAGGAACAGCTCGGCGCCGCGATCCTTGTCGAAGAAGATGATCCGCGGTGCGAACTTGCGCGCCTGGGCGAGCAGGAAGTTGAGCACCACCGTCTTGCCCGATCCCGAGGGGCCGATGACGGTGAAATTGCCGAGATCGCCGTGGTGGAAGTTGAAATAATAGGGCCCCGCCGCGGTGGTCTCGAGCAAGGTAACGGCGTCGCCCCAGTGATTGCCGGTGGCGCGCCCCTGCGGCAGATTGTGCCCACTTGCGAAGCCGGCGAAGTTGCTCGTCGAAATCAGGCCGCGCCGGGCGATATATTTGAAGTTGCCGGGGAACTGCGCCCAGAATGCCGGCTCGAGCGCGATCTCCTCGCGCACCGCGATGATCCCCATGTCGGCGAGCACTGCCTGCACTTCGGCGACACCTTCGTCGATTGCGCCGGGCGTGTCGCCATGGACGGCGATCGTCATGTGATGCTCGCCGAACCCGGCGCGTCCGCCCGCGAGGTCGTCCTTGGCGTTGGTCAGATCGGCGCGCAGGCTGACCGCCTCGTCCTCGGCCGAGCGCATCCGCCGCAGCGCGAGGTTCATCCGACCGAGCGCCGCCTGGCGTTCGACGAAGCCGAAGCTCTGCGCGATGGTCAGCTCGAACGGCAGCCGCAAAAGCTCGTCGAGCATGCCGGGCGCGGTCTGGCCCGGATAATCCTTGATCGAGACGATGCCGGTGAAGCTGCGATCGATTGCGCCGGCCGCGCCGAGCTCGATCGTCTCCTCGCCGAAGCTCACCCGGCGATAGGGAAGATAGGCGCCGAGATCCTGCAGCGGCAGCAGCACCGGGCGGACCTCGCCATTGTAGAGCGACGACAGGAACTCGAGCGGCTCGGAGCACGTGCCCTGCGGCGTCTGGTAGACGCCGAGCAGCCGCGGTTCGTAGCTTCCGAGCGTCGCCAGCAGGGCATCGCGCGCTGTAGCCAGCTGGCGCAGATCATGCCCGCTGCTCGCCTCCGCCGTCCCGCCGCGCAGCCGATCGAGCAGTCCGATCCGGCCCTGCAGCGGCCGGCGCACCAGCGTCAGGAACAGGTCGTTGACGTATAGCCGCTTGCCCGAAAGTCGGGCTTTCCACGACTGGTCGAGCCGCTGCGAAAAGTCGTCGGTGAAGTCGGCGGCGAGCCCGGCATCGACTCGCCGGCGGACGACATGACTGTAGATCGCGAAGCGCGAGGATCCGATCGACTGGAGCATCGCGTCGCGCAGCCGCTTGCGGTAATTGATCTCGTCGGTGTCGGCGGTCTCGAAGAGCAGGCCGCGCAGATGGAGGACCTGCAGCAGCATGCCGTCACGAGTCTCGATCGTGTGATCGTCGACATGCCGCGCATAGGGCAGATGGCGCCCCGCCGGCGCTTCGCGCCGCACCACCTCGGGGTCGCGGGTCAGGGCCGGTAGGAGTTGCATCGCCAGATCGCATGGTTGCGCACGCGCGGGCACCGGCCGAGTCGGGTCAGCCAGAGGTCGAAGAAGCGCGGCTCGCGCAGGCACAGGATCACGCCCGCGAAATGGATCGCGAGGGCGACCACGATCGCCCAGGGCGACTTGAAGATCAGGAACAATTCGGTGGCGATCACCGCGTTGGCAATGAAATAGCTGTAGGTGACCCCCGCGAACATCTGCGGACGGGTGAGCGCGACGAACAGCTGGTCCCGCTCCACCCCGTGCATCCTATTGCCCCAGCTGCGCGGTCGACTGGATGCCGGCGACGATGCTCGCGGCGCCGAACAGGATGAAGCAACCGAGGATGACCGTCGCGCCGTAGCGCCAGTTGATCCTGCCCGTGAGCATCAGCAATCCGACGGTGGCGACGGCGATCACTGCGACGACGGTGGCGACGGTGCCGAGCAACGTCCCTTCGAGCCAGCGCACCGCCGAGACGATCACACCCGATCCCGCCGGATCGGTCAGCGAATCCTGCGCGGCGGCAGCGGACGCCCAGACCAGAGCCGCAAGCGCCGCCAAACTTGTCCTTGCCGGCCGAAAACGCATTCGCTCGCCCCCTCGAATCCCTGCGGAGCGATGCTACACCAACTTTGCCGCCTTAGTGAAACGCTCTTCTGCGATTCGTGCAATATACCGCACAACCGTGGGATTTTTCGGGAAATACTGTCGGAAGTCTTGGCTGTGTGAAGGTAAGAGAAAGAACGTTCTTACTTTACCGGGCGTTTTTCGAGCTTCCGCGCGAGGGTGCGCCGATGCATGCCAAGGCGGCGCGCGGTCTCGGAGATGTTGAAGCCGGTTTCGGCGAGCGTCTCGTTGATCATCTCCCACTCGCGCGTCTTGATCGAGGTGGGACGATGGCCGAGCGGGGCGTCGGGGTCGCCGCCCGGCTTCTCGAACGCGGCTTCGATGTCGTCGGTGTTCGAGGGCTTCACGAGATAGTGGCAGGCGCCGAGCTTGATGGCCTCGACCGCGGTGGCGATGCTGGCATAGCCGGTGAGCACCACGATCAGCATCGCGGGATCGCGGGCATGGAGCGCCTGGATGCACGGCAGGCCCGAGGACGTACCAAGCTTGAGGTCGACCACCGCGCGATCGGGCACCTCGGCGTCGAGCAGCGTCTCGAGTTCGGCGAGATCGTTGGCGACGCGCACCCTATAGCCGCGCCGCTCGAACGAGCGCTGCAGGGTGCGGGCGAAGGTCGCGTCGTCCTCGACGATGATCAGGCTCGGTCCGGTCATCTCAGCCCTCCTTGTCGCGCAACGCGAGCGGCAGCAGCAGCCGGACCTCGGCACCGGCCATCGCGCGGTTGCGCGCTTCCAGCCGCCCGCCTAGCCGCCGCGCGACGTTGGTCGCGAGGAACAGCCCGACGCCGTGCCCGGCGCCCTTGGTCGACTGGTACAGCTTGCCGACCTGGGCGAGCGCGTCGGGGCTGAAGCCCTCGCCCCAGTCGCTCACCGCGATCGCCAGCATGCCCTGCTCGACTCGTGCGGTCAGCCGCACGCCGACGGGCGACGCTTCGGCGGCATTGTCGAGCAGGTTCCAGACCGCCTGACGCAGCGCGGCATCGGCGGCGACCACCGTTCCATCAGCCAGCTCTCGCTCATAGTCGAGCGGCACCTGTGGCTGCGACACCTGCCACGCCTCGGCCACAGCGTCGAGGAACGGGCCCGCGGCCTGGCTTTCCATCGCCTCGCCGCGCGGTTGGCCGGCGGAGTGGAGGATGTCCGAGACGATCGCCTTGCAGCGCTGGACCTCGGCCCGCATCTCCTCGACTTCGGCGGAGAGCTGCGGGTCCTCGATCACGGCGGGCACGCGCCGCCAGTCGGAGAGGATCACCGACAGCGTCCCGAGCGGGGTGCCGAGCTCGTGCGCGGCGCCCGAGGCGAACAGCCCCATCCGGACGATACCCTCCTCCTGCGCCGCATGTTGGCGGAGATCGGCGACATGGGCGTCGCGGAAGCGCAGGTTGCGGCTGATCCGCGTGATGAACAGCACGAGCAGCCCAGCCACCATGACAAAGCCGATCCAGCGCCCGACGGCGAACAGGTCGGCGCTTTCGGTAAGCAGCCCCTGAGGAAGCGCCAGCGGCACATAGCTCACGCTGAGCAGCGCATAGCTGAGCCCCGCGACCGCGAGCAGCACCGCGGCGGCGGCCGAGGGCAGCAGGATCGCGCCCAGCACGACCTGGAGCAGATAGAGCGAGATGAACGGATTGGTCGCGCCGCCGCTGAAATAGAGCTGGAGCGTCAGCGCGGCCATGTCGAGCAGCAGCGCCACCATGATCTCGCCATCGTGGACGCGGTGGCGGGGCAGGGCGATCATGCCGACCAGATTGGCGAGCGCGAGGACCGCCACGATGCCGAGCATCTCGCCCACCGGCAGCGGCACGCGCAGGCCGAAATGGACGAGCAGGATCGTCGCGGTCTGGCCGCCGGCGGCGATCCAGCGCAGCTGCGCGAGCTGGCGCATATTCTCGGCGGCCGTCGTTTCGGCGAGTGGCTCGGTCGCGGTGCCGGCGCGCTTGCGGGTGAGGGCGAGGAGCGGCGCGTCCATCAGCGCCTGCGAGGCTGGCGCAGGACGAGCGTTGCCGCGGCGGCGCTTAATGCGGCCAGCGCGAACCAGGTGAGCGCATAGACGAGGTGGTTGTTGTTGAAGCGGACCACGGTCAGTCCTCCTACCGGATAGCCGCCGGGATTGGGAGCGGCGTCGGCATCGACGAAGAAGGGCGCGACCGGCTCCAGTCCGCGCGCGCGCGTGATCGCTGCGACATCGCGCGAATACCAGCGGTCGGCAGCGGGGTCGTTGGTGCGCAGGAAGCCGCCGCCGGGCTCGGTGACGCGCATCAACCCGGTCACCGTCACGCGTCCCGCGATTTGCCCGGGCGCGCGTGTTGCCGGGGCGCGCCGCTCCTGCGGAACGAAGCCTCGGTTGACCAGCACGGTCCCGTCGGGCGTGCTGAGCGGGGTGAGCACCCAGGCGCCGGCGCCGCGGGCAGTGACCGCCTGTACCAGCGTCTCGCGATCGTGCCGGAAAATGCCGGTCGCGCTGACCCGGCGATATTCGAAGGCGTGCGGATCGAGGCTGGACCAACGCCCGCGATCCGGCAGCGGCGCGGGGGGTGCGTGGATCCGGGCGTCGACGCGCTCGATCAGTGCGAGCTTCCACGCCCGTCGCTCGATCTGCCAGATGCCGAGCGCCACGAAGCCGAGGGCGGCGAGCAGCGCCAGCCCGACGAGCAGCGCGCGGCCGGCGCGGTTCAGGGCTGTGCGCCCATCTCCGCCGCCGACATCGGCATCATGTTGGTGTTGAGGTGGTACATGATCCATAGCGAGCCCGCGATCACGATCAGCACCATCACCGCCGTGAAGGCATAGGCCATCAGCGTCCAGCCGCCCTCGGCGCGAGTGTTGACGTGGAGGAAGCACACGGTGTGGACGAGGATCTGCACCACCGCGAAGGCGATGATCACGATCGCAGTCACCTGGGCGTCCTGCAGCGCGCCGGTCATCACGAGCCAGAACGGCACCGCCGTCAGCACCACCGACAGCAGAAAGCCGATCAGATAGCCGCGCCGGGTGAAGTGGCCCGGGCCCTCGCCATGGGCATGGCCATGCGCGTCGTCATGCCCGTGCCCATGGGCGTCGCGCGTGTGGGTGGCGTCGTTCATCGCAGGACCCCGAGCAGGTAGACGAAGGTGAAGACGCCGATCCAGACGACGTCGAGGAAGTGCCAGAACATGCTGAGGCACATCAGCCGGCGGCGGTTCTCGGGGACGAGGCCGCGCTGGCTGAGCTGGATCAGCATCACGCCGACCCAGATGATGCCGAAGGTGACGTGCAGCCCGTGCGTCGCGACCAGCGTGAAGAAGGCCGAGAGAAAGGCGCTGCGCATCGGCGTCGCGCCTTCATGAATCAGCGTGGCGAACTCGTAGAGCTCGATCCCGACAAAGCCGATGCCGAGCATCCCGGTGATCGCCAGCCACAGCCGGGTGCCGCCGAGTTTGTTCTCCTGCATCGCGATGATCGCGAAGCCATAGGTGATCGACGAGATCAGCAGCAGCGCGGTGTTGAGCGCGACCAGCGGCAGCTCGAAGATCTCACGCGGCGTCGGGCCGCCGGCATAGCTGGTGCTCAGCACGCCATAGGTGGCGAAGAGCGTCGCGAAGATGAGCGCGTCGCTCATCAGGTAGATCCAGAAGCCGAGCAGGGTGCTGCCGCCGGCTTCGTGATGCTCCTCCTCGACGAGGTAGAAGGTCGGGCTCTCCTCCCGATCCGCAGTCATCGCATCCGCCGCCATGGTCAGGCTCCCGCCGCGAGCAGCCGGGTGCGCGCGTCCTCGCTTTGCGCCACTTCCTCCGCAGGGATGAAATAGTCGCGATTATAGTTGAAGGTGTGAAGGATGCTGACCGCCAGCAGCCCGACCGCGGAGACCACCGCCAGCCACCAGATGTACCAGACCATCGCGAAGCCGAGCGCCAGCGCCAGCGCCGAGAGGATCACGCCCGCCCCGGTGTTGCGCGGCATGTGGATCGCATGGAAGCCGGTGGTCGGGCGCTCGGCGTTGCGCGACTTCATGTCGTACCACGCGTCGAGATCGTGCACCTGCGGGGTGAACGCGAAGTTATAGGCCGGCGGCGGCGACGACGTCGCCCATTCGAGGGTGCGGCCGTCCCACGGATCGCCGGTGGTGTCGCGCAGCTTCTCGCGGTTCTTGATGCTCACCGCGATCTGGATGACGAAGGCAAGGATGCCCACTGCGATGATCGCTACGCCCACCGCCGCGATCAGGAACAGCGGCTGGGTCGCCGGGTCCTCGATGTGCTGCAGGCGCCGGGTCACGCCCATCAGGCCGGCGATGTACATCGGGGTCCACGCGACCCAATAGCCGATCACCCAGCCCCAGAAGTGGATCCGGCCCCAGAACGGGTCGAGCTTGAAGCCGAACGCCTTGGGGAACCAGTATTCGATCCCCGCGAACAGCCCGAACACGACGCCGCCGATGATGACGTTGTGGAAGTGCGCGACGAGGAACAGCGAGTTGTGGAGGACGAAGTCCGCCGGCGGCACCGCGAGCAGCACGCCGGTCATGCCGCCGACGACGAAGGTCAGCATGAAGGCGACGACCCATTGCATCGGCAGCTCGAAACGGATTCGGCCGCGATACATCGTGAACAGCCAGTTGAAGATCTTCGCGCCGGTCGGGATCGAGATGATCATCGTCGCGATGCCGAAGAAGCTGTTGACGCTCGCGCCCGAGCCCATGGTGAAGAAGTGGTGGAGCCACACCAGCCACGACAGGATGGTGATCACCACGGTCGCGTAGACCATCGACGAATAGCCGAACAGGCGCTTGCCGGTGAAGGTCGAGGTGATCTCGGAATAGATGCCGAACGCCGGCAGGATGAGGACGTACACCTCGGGGTGGCCCCAGATCCACACGAGGTTCCAGTACATCATCGGGTTGCCGCCGAGATCGTTGGTAAAGAAGTTGGTGCCGACATAGCGGTCGAGCATCAGCATCGCGAACGCCGCGGTGAGCACCGGGAAGATCGCCACGACGAGGATGTTGCTGCAGAACGCGGTCCAGACGAAGATCGGCATCTTCATCAGCGTCATCCCCGGCGCGCGCATCTTGATCACGGTCGCGACCATGTTGATGCCCGACAGGGTGGTGCCGATGCCGGCTATCTGCAGCGCCCATAGATAGTAATCGGGCCCGCTGTCCGGGCTGTTCTGGAGGTTGCTCACCGGCACGTAGTTGAGCCAGCCGCCGCGCGTGAACTCGCCGACGAACAGCGAGATCATCACCAGCATCGCGCCCGCGACGGTCAGCCAGAAGCTGAGATTGTTGAGGAAGGGGAAGGCGACGTCGCGCGCGCCGATCTGCAGCGGCATGACGTAGTTGATCAGTCCCACGACGAGCGGAATCGCCACGAAGAAGATCATGATCGTCCCGTGCGCGGAGAAGATCTGATCATAATGGTGGGGCGGCAGATAGCCCTCGCTGCCGCCGAACGCGATCGCCTGCTGGAGCCGCATCATCACCGCGTCGGCAAAGCCGCGCAGCAGCATGACGACGCCGAGGATGATGTACATGATCCCGATCTTCTTGTGGTCGATCGACGTGAACCATTCTCGCCACAGCCAGCCCCAGAGCCGGTATTTGGTGATCGCGCCGACAAGGCCGATGCCGCCGAGGACGACGACCGCGAAGGTCACGAGCAGGATCGGCTCGTGGATCGGGAAGGATTCGAAGCTGAGGCGGCCGAAGATCGCCCTGGTGATCGATTCGTCGAACATGATGGCTCCGGCGACTCAGGCTTGGCCGGCGCGGGGAGTGCCCGGCGCGGCTGGGACGAGGATGCGGGACGAGGTCTTCTTCTCGGCGTCCCGCTTGGTGGTTCCGGGCATTCCCGGGCGCGGCGCGGTGTGATGGGGAACGGTGCCCTTTTCCTCGCCTTCCTTGAACAGCGCGCCTTCGGGCTTTTCACCCGGCGGCGGCGGCACGTCGCGGCCCGGCGGCATGCCGGCGCCGGCGCGCGGATCCTTGGGATGGCTGCCGCCCGCCTTCATGTCGTGGCGCATCACGTCCTTCATGCACGGCGTGCCCGGACGTACGCAGCGATTGAAAACGCGGTCGAACAGATCGGCTTCGACGCTTGCGAAGTAGAGCGCTGGCATACGTTCGCTCGGCTTTTCCAGCGCGAGGAAGCGATTGGTGTCGAGCGCGGGACCGCTCGCCTTGACGCGTGCCACCCAGGAATCGAACCCGCCCTCGTCGACGCCGTACAGCTTGAAGCGCATGCTCGAGAAGCCCTCGCCGCTATAGTTGGCGGACATGCCCTCGAACTGGCCGGGCCGGTTGAGCACCGCGTGAAGCGTGCTGCGCATCCCCGGCATGGTGTAGATCATCCCCGCCAGGGTGGGCGCATAGAAGGTGTTCATCTTGTCGGTCGAGGTGAGCTGGAAGCGCACCTGGCGATCGACCGGAAGGGCGAGCTCGTTGACCGTCGCAATCCCCTGCTCGGGATAGATGAACAGCCATTTCCAGTCGAGCGAGACGACCTGGACGACGAGCGGCCGGGCATTCGGATCGATCGGCTTTTGCGCCGAGATCCGATTGAGCGGGCGGAACGGATCGAGCAGGTGGGTGCTCCACCAGGTCAGCGCGCCGAGGCAGATGATGATCAGCAGCGGCGCCGACCAGATGACCAGTTCGAGCGCGGTCGAATGGTCGAAATCCGGATCGTAGGTCGCGTCCTTGTTGCTCTCGCGATAGCGCCACGCGAAGACGACGATCAGCGCCATCACCGGCACGATGATCAGCAGCATCAGCGCCGTCGAGATATAGATGATGTCGCGCTGCTGGAGCGCGATGTCGCCGGCGGGGTCGAGCACGGCGCCGTTGCACGCCGAGAGCAGGGCGGCGAGCGGCACCAGGCTGAGGAAGCGGCGTGCAGTGGACATGGGTGTGTCTTCGCGCATGGACCTCCGCCTATCCCGGCGCCCCCTAGCGCCGACATTGGACATTTTGTCCTATCCCGCCGTTGCGCTTTTCTGGTGCAACGCGCGTTCAAACGCAATAACACAGCAAAAGGCTGCCGGAGCGAACCGCATGAGTGCACCGATCGCCGCGTCGAGCTCGACGCCCCTCGAACGCGATGCCCGCCTCGTCAACGCGCGCGATCATCGCATCGCGCCGGGCGAGATCGCCATCGGCGTGATCGTCGGCCGCACCAGCGAGTTCTTCGACTTCTTCGTCTACGCGATCGCCTCGGTGCTGGTGTTCCCTGCGGTGGTGTTCCCGTTCGTCGATCCGCTCACCGGCACGCTCTATTCGTTCGCGCTGTTCGCGCTCGCCTTCCTCGCGCGGCCGCTCGGCTCGGCGATCTTCATGTATGTCGACCGCAATCACGGCAAGGGCGTCAAGCTGACGATCGCGTTGTTCCTGCTCGGCGGCTCGACGATGGCGATGGCCTTCCTGCCGGGGTACGCGTCGATCGGTATTGCCTCGGTCTGGTTGCTGGCCTTGTGCCGCATCGGACAGGGCGTGGCACTGGGCGGCGCGTGGGACGGTCTGCCGTCGCTGCTCGCGCTCAACGCGCCCGAGAAGCATCGCGGCTGGTATGCGATGATCCCCCAGCTCGGCGCACCGCTCGGCCTCATCGTTGCGGCCGGGCTGTTCGCCTTCTTCCTCTCGACGCTGTCAACCGCGGACTTCCTGTCCTGGGGCTGGCGCTATCCGTTCTTCGTCGCCTTCGCGATCAACGTCGTCGCGCTGTTCGCGCGGCTCCGCCTCGTCGCCACTCCGGAGTTCGAGCGCCTGTTCGAAACCCGCGAGCTGCAGCCGGCGCCGCTCGGCGAGACGCTGCGCGAGGAGGGCCGCACCGTGGTGCTCGGCGCCTTTGCGCCGCTTGCCAGCTTCGCGCTGTTCCACCTCGTCACCGTCTTCCCGCTCTCCTGGGTCGCGCTCTACACCGGCGAAGGCACCGTGCGCTTTCTGATCATCGAGATCATCGGTGCCGGGGTATGCGTGCTCTCGATTCTCGCCTCGGGGCTGATCGCCGACATCGTCGGCCGCCGGGCGGTGCTCGGCGTCTCGGCAGTGCTGATCGGCGCGTATAGCGGCTTCGCGCCGCAGCTGCTCAACGGCGGCAGCTTCGGCGAGACCGTCTATATGATCGGCGGCTTCGTCCTGCTCGGGCTGGCCTTCGGCCAGTCGTCGGGCGCAGTGAACGCCAGCTTCTCGAGCGAGCGCCGCTATACCGGCGCGGCGGTTACCGCCAACCTGTCGTGGCTGCTCGGCGCCGGGTTCGCGCCACTCGTGGCGCTGGCGCTGGCAAGCAATTTCGGGCTCTGGTCGGTCGGGGTCTATCTGCTCTCGGGCGCGATCTGCACGCTCGCGGCGCTCGGCATCAACAAGGAATGGGCCAGGCGCACCGAGCAGGCGCCGGTGCCCGACAATGGGGCGGTATCGCAGCCCTGATCCGAGCCGCGGCGCCTGGCCGCTACTAGGCCGCTTCGGCCGCACGGCCGCGCAGCATCGCCTCGAGCTCCGGCGCCGGGATCGGCCGGCTGATCAGATACCCCTGCACCATATCGCAGCCGATCGACTTGAGGAAGGTCAGGCATTCCTGATCCTCCACGCCCTCGGCGACGACTTTCAGCCCCAGCTCGTGGGCGAGGTTGACGGTCGAGCGGACGAGCACGCCGTCGCCGCGATTCTCATGGGCGAACTGGACGAAGCTGCGGTCGATCTTGAGTTCGTCGAGCGGCAGCCTCTTGAGGTAGCTGAGCGTCGACTGGCCGGTGCCGTAATCGTCCATCGAGATGGCGATGCCGAGCTGCTTGAACGATTCGAGCGCCGCAGCCGCGCCGGCCGGATCGCTCATCGCTGCCGATTCGGTGACTTCGAAGGTCAGCATCTGCGGCGCAATTCCGCTGGTCTCGACCAGCTCGCGCAGCGCCGCGATGAACTCGTCCGAGTTGAGCAGCTTGGCCGAGAGATTCACCGCGCCGGTGACCGCATGGCCCTGCGCCTGCCACTCCAGCAGGTCACGGATCGTCTGGCGAAGCACGTGCAGCGTCAGCCCGGCGATGCGATCGCTGCGCTCGGCGAGCGGGATGAACAGGTCGGGGCGCAGGAAGCCTCGCGTGCCGTGATGCCAGCGGACGAGCGCCTCGACACTGGCGATACGATCGGTCCGCAGGTCGAGCTTGGGCTGGTAGAGGACCTGGATCTCGCCCTTTTCGATCGCCTCGTCGAGCTCGCCGAGGAGCGAGAGTTCGCGGTCGACGGCTTCGTTTTCCTCGACGTCGTGGAAATGCCATGCGCTGCCGTTCGCGAGCGCCCGATCCGCGGCGAGCGCCGCGAGCGACACCGTCCGGTCGGCGCTGCCGCCCGCAGCCTCGGGCGCGAAGCCCAGCGCCAGCGCCACGTCGACGCGGCGCCCGGCCACCTCGACGGGGTTGAGCATCGTCTTGCGCAGCGTGTTCAGCCGGGTTTCCAGATTCTCCTGGTCGTAGCAGCGCCACACCAGCACGCGGTCCTCGATCCGGTAGATCGTGCTACCCTCAGCGACCAGCGAGATGCGGTCGCGGACACGGCGCACGAGCTCGGCGGTGATCGCATCGCCAAGCCCGGCGGCGAGCTTGTCGAACTCCGCGAGCCGCGCGGCGATCACGCCATGTCCGGCATAGGTCCGCATCGCATCGTGCAGCGCGAGCCGGTTGGGCAAACCCGTTTCGCTGTCGTGCGAGCGGCGCCGATGCGCGGCGCGGAGCAGCCGCATCGTCGCCGTTGTCGCAGCCGCGATTGCGAGTGCGGCGAGGCCGGGCACGATCGAGAGCTGCCAATTCCAGTATCCCTCGGCAAGAAGAGACGCGGCGAACAAGGCCAGCGGTCCAGCGACCGAAACAACGAGCAGCCGCCCGCGGTGTCGTTGTGCCAGCACCACCCAGCACAGTCCGAGCGCGACGAGCAACGGCAATTGCCAGCCGCCCTCGCGCGGCACGCCGTTGCGCAGCGTCTCCGCGCCGAGCGCCTGGATGGCCACGCCGGGGATCACGCCATAGTTGGGCACGGCATAGCGGTCGCCGAGTTCGATCGCGGTCGCGCCGATCAGCACGTGCTTGCCTGCGATCTGCGCGCGGTCGAACTTGCCGTCGCGAATGTCGAGGAAGCTGTGCCGGGGAATGCTTGCGGGATCGATCGCGTAGTCGATCGGAAAGTCGGCATCGGCGGCACCGTTCGCGCCGGCGATGATGGCCGAGAGTGACGGGCGCGGCACGCCCTTGGTCATCGTGCCGATCAGACCGCGGCGAACATAGCCGTCGCTGGACGGGAGGATATTCACTGCGGCGAGGATCGCATGCTCGCGCAGCGGCGCGATCGGCAACGAGTCGGTCCACTCCTCGCTCCCGCCGCCGGCCTGTTGGCTGAAGGTCGGCAGGATCACCTTGCCGCCGGCACGGGACAGCGCTGCCGCGAAGGCCGCGTCCTCCTGCGGGGTGGAACGCGCGGAGAAATCGACGTCGAAGGCGATCGAGGCCGCGCCGGCCGCCCGGAGCTGGTCGACCAGCCGGGCATAGTTGCTGCGTGGCCAAGGCCAGCGCTCGATCGCGGCGATGCTGCGCGCGTCGATCTCGACGACATGGAACTGGCCGCTCGCGTCGTGTTGCCGCAGCTTCCAGCCGATCTCTCGCAACGAACGGTCGACGCCGGTGCCCGATCGCGTGCTGCCGACGAACACGCCGACGAGCGCCGCGAGCAACAGCGCAGAGATGCGCCAGCGACGTTGCAATCTGGACAGGACTTTCATCGACTCCTCCGAAGAGGACCGCACTAGCGCCGCGAGCCTGAAGATCGCGTCAACGCCGCCCGCACGTTGCTGATTTGGTCAGCGCGATCAATCCTTGCCGAGAAGACCCTTCGCGCCCTTGGTGCCGTCGTCGAGGCCTTGGGCGACATCGTCGGCGACCATCCCGGCGCCCTTGGCGGCACCTTTGGCCGTATCCTTTGCGGCGTCCTCGGCGGCCTTGGCGGCGTCCTTCGCGGCCTTCTCCGCTTCGCGCGCGGCTTCCTCTGCCGCCTTGTCGGCATCCTTCGCTGCGTCCTCTGCGGCCTTGGCGGCGTCCTTCGCGGCCTTCTCCGCGTCGCGAGCGGCCTCCTCTGCCGCCTTGTCGGCGGCCTTCGCGGCGTCCTCGGCGGCCTTTGCAGCGTCCCTCGCCGCCTTCTCGGCATCTCGGGCGGCTTCTTCCGCCGCCTTGTCGGCGGCGTTCTTCGCGGCTTCCTCGGCAGCCTTTGCAGCGTCGCGCGCGGCCTTCTCCGCCGCGCGGGCAGCTTCCTCAGCCGCCTTGTCGGCGTTCTTGCGCGCCTCTTCGGCAGCCTTGGCGGCGTCCTTCGCGGCCTTCTCGGCCTCCTTGTCGGCAGCGTTCTTCGCGGCTTCCTCGGCAGCCTTTGCAGCGTCGCGGGCGGCCTTCTCCGCCGCGCGGGCAGCTTCCTCAGCCGCCTTGTCGGCGTTCTTGCGCGCCTCTTCGGCAGCCTTGGCGGCGTCCTTCGCGGCGGCCTCGGCGGCCTTGTCGGCAGCGTTCTTCGCGGCTTCCTCGGCCGCCTTTGCGGCGTCGCGCGCGGCCTTCTCCGCCGCACGGGCAGCTTCCTCAGCCGCCTTGTCGGCGTTCTTGCGCGCCTCTTCGGCAGCCTTGGCGGCGTCCTTTGCGGCGGCCTCGGCGGCCTTGTCGGCAGCGTTTTTCGCCGCATCCTCGGCAGCCTTCGCTGCATCCTTCGCGGCCTTCTCGGCCGCCCTTGCGGCTTCCTCGGCAGCCTTTTCGGCGGCCTTGACGGCATCGCCGGTATCGCCGCCGGCGCCCTTGCCGACATCCGCATTATTGCCGGGAGCCGTACCACCCGGAACACCCGTCGGCGGCGTCGGCGTGTCGCCTGCCGATGGGCTGCCGCCCTGGCCGGGCGATACGCCCTCCGAGGGGGAGGGGGAGGGCATCTCGCCAGATCCCTTGCCCGGCGTGGCTGTCGGCAGCGTCGCAAGGTTCAGGCTGGCCAACTCCACAGCGGTGCTGCCGCGAACCAAGCCTTCGGTGGCCTCGCCGATATCGGTCGCGCGGGCGGCGATCGGCTCGGCAATGGTCTGCAGCGCGAGCAATTCGCTGTCGGAAGCGTCGGGATTGGGCGTTGCTTCCTCGGCCGGCGCGTCGGGGGCGGCCTGCGAAGAGCCCGATTCGCTCGACTGCGGCGCGGTCGCGGGTGCTCCGCGCTGCGGCGAATCGATCGTGCGCGTGTCCTGTCCCTGCACCGTCAGGCGGTAGCGATCCGACGCCGCGACCATCGCGACGATGCCCGGACGGATGAGCTCGCGCGCACCGCCATCGACCGTCGAGGTCTCGACCGCACCTTCGACCACCTGGAGCGAGGCGCCTTCGGCGGTGACAGTCACCGAGAACGTCGTGCCCTTCACGACCGCCGCGAGATACGGGGTGCGAACGGCGAAATGGGGGTTGGGCTTCTTCTCGATCTGGAAGAGCGCGTTGCCCCATTCCTGAACCACGTCGAGCCACCCGGTCTTCTTTGCATCGGGGACGGGGATACGGATCCGGCTATTCGCCGAAACGGTGACGAAGTCCTTGCCGCGCACCACGACGGCGCGCGCCCCCGGACCCGTCGAAAGCACCGCGCCGGGGGCGACCGCCGTACCGCGCGCCAGGACGCGTTCGCCGGCGGCGTCGCGCAGGGTCACGCGGCCGCTCACCTCGCTCGCAGTCCAGCCCGCGGTCTGCGCGTGAACGCCACCGGCGAGGAGGAAGGATAGCATGGCACAGAGCGACAGAACGGAACGATACATGGCAAAAGCCCCCAATTCGAACCGTCGCATTTATCGCGGCAGGGTTTCGAGGGCGTTCGCGCACCTGGTTAACTTGCTGGCAATTTGACGAATTCGTAAGAGCTTAGACGCTAGGTGCTTCCTCGCCACGAGGAAGGAATCATGCACGTCGCTGCCGCGGCCCTGTCGACCGTATTGCTCGCCGCCGGCGCCGCTCCCCATGCGGCTCGGGCGCAGGATGCGCTCGACCGCGCCGATCAGGCGAGCCGGGTGCCGGAGCGTGCCCGACCGGAGGCGAGTGCGCCCAAGCCCACTATCCCCGTCGAAGTGGATGCCCCGACCGCGGCGCCCGAAGTTGGCGCTGCCATTCTCGTCGGCGCGGTCAGCCTTGCCGGGCTGCAGGAACTCGCGCCGGCGGATTTCGCCGACATCATCGCCGATCGCATCGGCAGGACGCTTAACTCAACCGAGCTAGCGGCCCTGGCGACCGCAATCGCCGAGCGTGCCCGCGGTCGCGGCCTCGCCTTTGCCTCGGCCTGGATCGAGCCGCAGCGGCTCGCCAATGGGGTGCTGGTCGTCCGAGTCGACGAGGGGCGGATCGACGAAGTGCGGTTCGACGGCCCGGTCCCGCCAGGGGTACGCGAAGCGCTCGCGCCGCTCGTCGACGGCAAGCCGGCACGGATCGAACAGGTCGAGCGGCGGCTTCTCCTCGCCGGCGATCTCGGCGGGGTCCTGATTCGCAGCAGCCGCTTCCTCCGCGAGGGCGGCAAGGGTGTGCTGCTGGTCCGAGTCTCGCGTGAGCGGGTGACGGGACGGATTAGCCTCACCAATGACGGCACCAAGGCGGTCGGCCCCTATCAGGCGCGGATCGAGGCCGATCTCAACGCGCTGTTCTTCGCGGACGACGCGTTGAGCGTCACCTACAGCATCACCCCTGCCGAGCTTAACGAGCTTCGCTATGCCCGCGCCAGCTATGCCAAGCGCGTCGACGGCAGCGGCACCGAACTGACCCTGAGCGGATCCTCCGCGTTCGTCCGTCCCGGCGCGAACCTTACCCCGTTCGGCTTCGTCAGTCGCAGCTGGTCGCTCGGTGCCAGCCTCGCCCAGCCGCTCGTTCGAAGCCGCGACACGAGCCTTTGGCTCGAGGGCGAATTCGGGCTGCGCAACCTCGCCCAGCGGCGCCGGGGCACGTTGGTGCGGCACGATCGAGTCGCGACGATCCGCATGACGCTCCACGGCTATGCCGATGTGCTGAACGGGCGGCTGCGCAGCGGACTTACCGTCTCGCAAGGGCTCCAGCTTCTGGAGGCGACCGGGTTCGGCGACCCGCTAGCGTCGCGGCCGCGCGCCTCGGGCAGCTTCACGTCGCTTTCCGGCTGGGCGAACTGGACCCGCGACTTGGGCGGTGGCTTCAGCCTGCGCGCAGCCGTTCAGAGCCAGTTGGCATTCGAGCCGCTGCTCGTCTCCGAAGAGGTCGGCCTCGGCGGCACAGCGTTCCTGCGCGGCTACGACTGGAGCGAGCGCTCGGGCGATCAGGGCGTGATGGGCGCTGCGGAACTGCGCTACGACTGGCGCAAGCCGCTCGGCTTCCTCCGCCGGGCGCAGCTCTATGCGTTCGTCGACGGCGGGCGGGTGACCAATATCGATGACGATTATGGCAGCGGCGATCTGGCTTCGGCGGGCGGCGGCGTTCGAGCGGACCTGACCAGCAGCTTCGGTGCCAATTTCGAGCTGGCGGTGCCGCTCACCGGGCCCCGCTACGATACCGGGACCGAGTCGCCGAAGCTCAACCTGCGCCTGCTCAAGACCTTCTGAGGGGCGTGCCCTAGTCGATCACGGCGCGATAGGCCGGATCGAGCTTCACTGCCGTGGCCGCATCGCGCTGCGCTTTCGCCGCATCGCCGCGCTGTTCGAGCAACAAGCTGCGGTGATAATAGCCACGCGCCTCGCGCGGGGCGTAGCGTATCGCCCGATCTAGGTCGGCGAGCGCCTGGTCGGAATCGCCGGCGCGGGCGCGGACGAGGCCGCGATTGAGATAGGCGAAGGACGATCTGCCCGAACGCTCGATGGATCGGTCGAAGGCCGCAATAGCGCCGCGGAGATCGCCCCGCCACGCGCGCGACAGGCCTTCGCTGATCTGCGCCGCTGCGCGACCCTCGGCACCCTGCGCGCCGGGACCGACAAGATGCGTGCACGCGCCGAGATCGTGGTGCGGATCATCGACAGTGCACACATTCCAGTCGCCCCGGACCGACGTCTTGCGCGCAGAAAATTGGGCGATCGCTGCCCGCGCCGCTCTCCGCGGCGGATTTGCCACCCGCGAGCCGGTTACCACGATCTGATCGCGAGACTTTTCCTCCTCCGCCGATCGGGCGCGTCCGGCGGCCGCCTCGGCCATCGGTTCGGCGGCAGCAACCGCGACGGACGGCGGAGGGGCGGGGGCAGGGGCGTAAGCCGGGAGCGGCTCGGGCTCCATCGCAGCCGTCGGTTCCGCCCGCCGCGGCACCTCTTTCGAATCCGTACGATCGGGCGTCGGGGCGATCCGTGCGCCGGAGGGCTTCGCCGCATTACTGGCGAGGGGATCGGCCTTCGCGGCAACACGATCGGGCGCAGCCATGGCGGTGGGCCCCGGCGATGCCGACCCAAGCGTGTCGGCAAGCGGCACTGCCTCTTCGGTTTGCACAGGCTCCGCCTCGCGTTGCGGCACGAATTCAGACCCGCGCGACAGCCAGAGTGATGCGCTGACCACTGCCACGAGACCCGCCGTCGCGAGTCCGCCGAGCTGCGGCCAGGCCCATGCCGCCGTCCGGGCCGACCCCGGCTTCTTCGAGGGAGTGGTTTCCGCCCCGTCGAAGCGAAGCAGCGCGGCATCGATCGCCGCCCGCCGGCTGGCAGGACGCGCCGGCGGGGGATCGGGTAGCATCGGCGCGCGCTCGTTATCGGGCATCCGGCTCTTCCTCGATGGCGTCGCGCGACGGGAATCCGGAGGGTTGCGCGAGGGGAAGATGCGGACGAGCGGCCATGTGCGTGCAGCTTATAGCCCTGATCGCCGCCAAGGCGAATTGGCGATCGGCGCGCGTGCGGCAACGGCCAGGTCGCTGCCGCACGCGCCAGTCAGCCCTAGCGGTTCAGGCTGGCGATCGACGCCGCGGTCTTCGCCTGCCGGACGAGCTGGACGAATTCGGAGCGATAGCCGAACGCGTCCTCCCCGCGCGCGCCGCCGACGATCCGCAGCACGTCGTCATACGTCATTCCGCCGCTATATTTGCCGCCCCGCAGCAGCTCGGCGAAGGCGGCGACGCCGACCGCGAACCGAGCTTCCTGCGGCGCAGCCTCGAAGCGGGCGAACTCGGACGCGCGGCTGATCGGAGTCGAGATCAGCCGGCTCGTGTTCGCGCGCGGCAGCTTGTAGCGAATCTTCACGAAGCCATATTCGCTGCTGGCGACACGCTGGCTGCTCGGGCGCGGCGCCGCATAGCGCAGGTCGCCGATCGCGCGCGGACCACCGACGGGCACGATCTCGTACAGCGCGGTGACGGTCTGGCCCGAGCCGACCTCGCCGGCATCGACCTTGTCGTTTTCGAAATCCTCGCGGGCGAGCATCCGCGTCTCATATCCCACCAGCCGGTATTCGGCGACCGTAGCGGGATTGAACTCGACCTGGATCTTTACGTCCTTGGCGATCGGAAACAGCGTCGAGGTGGCCTCGTCGACCAACGCCTTCCGCGCCTCGCCGATCGTGTCGATATAGGCGGCGGCGCCGTTGCCGTTCTGCGCCAGCGTCTGCATCAGCGCGTCGTTGTAATTGCCCATGCCGAAGCCGAGCACCGACAGGAATACCCCCTTGCCGCGCTCGCGCTCGACAAAGCCCTTCAATTCGTCTGGGCTGGTGATGCCGACGTTGAAGTCGCCGTCCGTGGCGAGGATGACGCGGTTGACTCCTTTCGGATCGAAATTCTGGGCGGCTAGGGCATAGGCTTGGCGGATGCCCTCGGCACCGGCGGTGCTGCCGCCCGCGCCGAGTCGGTCGAGGACCGCGAGAATCTTGTTCTTCTGGCTCGCCGGGGTGGGCTCGAGGGCGGTGCCGGCGTCACCCGCATAGGTCACAATCGACACCTTGTCGCCGCCGCCGAGCTGGTCGAGCAGCATCGCCAGCGATTGCTTGACCAGCGGGAGCCGGTTGGGCGCGTTCATCGAGCCCGAAGTGTCGATCAGGAAGACGAGGTTGGCGCGCGGCCGCGTCGTCCGTGCGATTTCATAGCCGCGGATGCCGATCCGGACGAGCTTGCGCCCCTCGGTCCACGGGCTCGGCATCACCGCGACATGGGTGTTGAACGGCTGTTCGGCGGATCGCGCCGCCGGATAGGCATAAGGGAAATAATTGACCAGCTCCTCGGTCCGCACCGCCGCCGGCTGGGGGAGGACATTCTGGTTGAGCGACGCGCGCATGAACGAATAGGACGCGGTGTCGACATCGATCGAGAAGGTCGAGACCGGCTCGTCGCGCGCGACCTTGAACGGGTTCTCGGAAACGCTGGTGAACTTGTCGCGGCCGACGTCCTGATACGAGGGCATGGGACGCCGTTCCACGCGCGGCGCATAGGCTGGTGCACCGGCGACAGGGGTGCCGCTGAGCATGACGGGAGGAGGCGCGGGCGCAGGTGCGATCATCGCTTCCGCGATCGGCTCGGCGTGCCGCGCAAACTTACCGTCGGTGCGGGTGGCGGTAACGACGACCGCGCTGTCGGCGGCGGCTTGCGCCTGCCCGGTGCCGTCAGAGGCGGTTTGGGCATGCTCTGTGTCGCCGGTGCCGGTGCAGGATGCCAGCAGCATCGCCGCGACGCTGCAGGTGATCGTAAGACGCGTTCGGGACATGGAAACACTCCCCTTCAACAGCAGGGCATGATTGCCCGCTTGTCCCTTCGACGCGGGCAGCCGGAGAATCCTTGGGAGTGCGTGCGAAAAAAAGTTCGGCCGTTCAGCCGTCCTGCTCGGGCGCGAGCAGCCGGCGGACCTCGTGCATGCGCCACGACACCGTCGACTCGCCGACGCCGAGAATCTCGGCAGCCTCGCCATGGCTGAGCTGTTGACCGACTACGAGCACCACCGTCTCGCGATAGACCGGCTTCAGGCGCGCGACGGCGCTGCGCACCCAGACCGCGTCGTGGAGATCGCGGCCATCGGGCGCCCTGGCCAGTCCGGTCAGGACCGCGAGCCGCTCGGTCATCCCTCGAAAGGAGCGCCGGCGGCGATGAAAGTCGCGACAAGCATTGACTACGATCCCGCACAGCCAGGTCGTGAACCTGGCGTCGCCGCGGAAGCTGCCGATCTTCTCGACCAGCGCGCAGCACACGTCCTGCGCGACGTCCTCGGCATCGGCGCGCGAGCCGGTGAGCTGCCAGGCGAGCCCGTGGATGCGATCGTAATGCCGATCGAGCAAGGTCGCGAACGCTGCGCGATCGCCCTTGGCCGCCGCGCTGACCAGCGTCGCATCGGGATCGCCGCCGGCGAGTGTCACGCGTACGGAGCGGCCGCTGGCGCCAACATGCGCGGCGATGTCGCCCGCATGCTCCCTGCGCGCGCGCATGCCTCAGAAGAACAGACCATTGCGTTCGCCACGCGCGGGTTGTGCAATATCCGCACCGGCGATGCTACTGGCGATGCGGCTGCAGGTGTGGCGGAGCGGGAGGGATTCGAACCCTCGATACGGTTTTGCCGTATACTCACTTTCCAGGCGAGCGCCTTCGACCACTCGGCCACCGCTCCGCATACCCGGAAGGCGCGTGCCCTACCCGGTGTGTGCGGGCTAGGCAAGCGCGGGTGCGCGTGCCAGTCTCCGGGGATGCTCAGGACCCTGTTCGCGCTTTGCGCGCTCGCCGCACCGGCGCCGCTCCTCGCCCAGATCGCGCCCGCGCCGTCGCCCGCCGATGCCACCGCGGGCGACTGGCAGCCGATCCCCGACAACGAGCTGCTGGTGATGACGCTGCAGGGTGGGCGGCAGGTCTTTATCCGGCTCGCGCCACGCTACGCGCCGGCGCATGTCGCCAATATCCGCAAGCTCGCCGAGGCGCAGTGGTGGGACGGCACCAGCGTCTATCGCGTCCAAGACAATTACGTCGCGCAATGGGGCGATGCGACCGAGAAGAAGCCCCTGCCGCCGCTGGTGATCGCCAATCCGCCCGCCGAATATGAGTGGACCCGCTTCGACGGGGTCACCAGCTTCGCGCGGCCCGATCCCTATGCGGTCAAGACCGGGCACAGCCCCGATGGCTGGCCGCTCGCTACCGATGGCAAGGCGAGCTGGCTGACGCATTGCTACGGCATGGTCGGCGTCGCCCGTGACCTCGCGCCGAGCACCGGCAGCGGCGCCGAGCTCTACACCGTGATCGGCCATGCGCCGCGCCACCTCGACCGTAACATCGCGCTGGTCGGCCGCGTCGTCGAGGGGATCCAGTGGCTGTCGACGCTGCCGCGGGGCGGCGGCAACCTCGGCGTGTACGAGAACGAGGCCGATCGGGTGCCGATCCTCTCGGTGCGGCTCGCCAGCCAATTGCCCGAAGACGACCGGCCGCGCTTCCAGGTTCGCGCCACAGACAACCCGCGCTTCGCGGCGTGGCTCAAGGAGCGCGAGAACCGCCAGCCGCCCTTCTTCACGGTGCCGGCGGGCGGCGCGGACATCTGCAACGCCCAGGCGCCGATCCGCCGCGCGCCCTAGGCTATTTGCCGACCCATTCGGCGACCTCGGCGGCGACCTGGTTCGCCGCCTGGTTGAGCGCAATGCCGACGGTGGCCGCTTCGACCGCGGTGACCGGAACGCGCGCCTCGAAGCGGCGCTTCTCGACCACCGTCTCGGGTCCGCGGATCAGCGCCGCGTCGAAAGTGACGACGGCCTCGCTGGTCTCTTCCTCGATCCCGAAGCGGCGCAGATCGCCCATCAGATAGGCGCCCGGATCGGTGAGCGACTGCCGCGAGCTCAGCACCAGCCGGCCGGTGTTCGCGGTGATCGTATCGCCGAGCAGACGTTGGAGCAGCTGCGACGGCCGCTCGACCCATTGCGCGTCCTTGACATAGGCGATCGCGGTACCGCCCGAATGGACCGGCACGCGCGACGAGGCGAGCTCCTGCGGCAGGGACGGCACGGCGACGGTGATCGTCGCCGCGACGTTCGATCGCTGTGATTCGCCCACCGGCAGCGTCGCCGTCGGCGTGAGCGTCAGCAGCGAGCTGGGTGGCTTGCCGCCGAACGAGATGCAGCCCGCGAGGGGGAGGGCGAGGAGCAGGGCGAGCTTCTTCATCGCGATTCTCACTTCTTGGGCTTGTAGTCGGGCAGCTTGGGCGAGCCGATCAGGCTTGTCGCGCCGCCCTGATCGAGCTTCTCGGCGACGGAGGCGAGGCTGGTCGACATCACCCGCAGATCCTGGACCAGCTGGCCGATCTCCGGGATCGTCTTCTTCGAAAGCGCCTGTAGCCCTGGCCGCGCCTCGCCGATCGTAGCGTCGAGCGTTTCCATCGATTTGCGCGCCGAGCCGATCGTCCGGTTGAGGTTGGCGATGGTCGGGCGCACATCCTCGGCGATAACGCCGTTGGTCGTGTTGGCGAGCTTGCCGAGCTCCTCGGTCGCGACCCCGAACTTCTGGATGGCGATCCGCGTCTCGGCCAGCGTCGCGGCGATTTCGGGGCCGCGATCGGCGAGCGCGTCGGTGAGCCGGTTGGTGTTGGCGAGGATGCCGGCGATCGAATTCTGGTTCCGGTCGCCAAGCAATTCGCCGAGGCGTTCGGTGAGCGTCGAAATGCGCTCGAGCAGCTGCGGCGCCGAACTGAGCAGCGCGCCCAGGCCGCCCTGCTTGGTCGGGATCACCGGGACGCCGAGCGGGCAGGCCGCGCGCGGATTGTCCTGCGGGCAGGCGATCGGCGGCGCGCCCTTGGTGGCACCGTCGAGCTGGACCGTACTCGGCCCGGTGAAGCTGCCCTGGATCGATGCCGTGGTGCCCTCGAGGATCGGCACGTCGTCATTTACGCTGATCCGCACCCGGACGAGGCTGGGATCGGGCTTCCAGAACGAGATTTCCTTCACCTGGCCCGAGGGCACGCCCGAGAAGCTTACCTGCGAGCCCGGATTGAGCCCGTCGACCGCCTGTTTGAAGAAGATGTCGTACTGGCGTTCGTTGCCGCCGCCGAGCCGCGCCAGCCAGACGATGAACAGGGCGAGCACCGCCAGCAGGATCAGCACCACGGCGCCGACGAGTACATGGTTCGATCGCGTTTCCATCAGAGCCTCATGTCCTCGCTTGCGCCCGTTCGGCGCTGGCGACCGCGGCGCGGCCGCGCGGTCCCTTGAAATATTCCTGAATCCACGGGTGATCGAGCGCGAGCAGTTCGTCGATCGTGCCGACCGCGATCACTTTCTTGTCGGCGAGTACCGCGACCCGGTCGCAGATCGCGTAGAGCGTATCGAGATCGTGGGTGATCAGGAACACCGTCAGGCCCATCGTCTTCTGCAGCGAAGCGGTCAGCTCGTCGAACGCTGCCGCGCCAATCGGATCGAGCCCGGCGGTGGGCTCGTCGAGGAACAGCAATTCCGGATCCAGCGCCAGCGCGCGGGCGAGCCCGGCGCGCTTCTTCATGCCGCCCGACAGCTCGGCCGGATATTTGGGTCCCGCATCGGGCGGCAGGCCTGTCATCACCACCTTGTACGCGGCGATCTCCTCGAGCAGCGCCTGATCGAGCCCCGGATAGAATTCCTTGATCGGGACCTGAACGTTCTCGGAGACCGTCAGGGTCGAGAACAGCGCGCCGCCCTGGAACAAGATGCCCCAGCGCTTGCGGATGCTGGTCGCCTCGGTCTCTTCGCGCCCGATCGTGTTCTCGCCGAACACTTCGATGCTGCCTTCGAGCGGCGTCTGGAGCCCGATGATCGAGCGCATCAGCACCGACTTGCCGGTGCCCGATCCGCCGACCACGCCGAGAATCTCGCCGCGGCGGACCTCGAGGTCGAGCCCCTCGTGAACGATCTGCTCGCCAAAGCCGTTCTTGAGGTCCCGGACGCGGATGATCACCTCGTCCTTTTCGCGACGGGCCATCATATCCAGCCCACCTCGCTGAAGAACACCGCGAAGAACGCGTCGAGCACGATGACGAGGAAGATCGCCTGCACCACCGCGATCGTCGTGCGGTTGCCGACCTGTTCGGCATCGCTCTCGACCTGCATCCCCTGGAAGCAGCCCGAGATCGCGATGATCGCGCCGAACACCGGCGCCTTGACGAGACCGACCCACAGATCGGTGATCGGAACGACTTCGCGGATGCGCTGGATGAAGCTGATCGGCGAGATGTCTAGACTGACCCAGGCGAGCAGGCACCCGCCCATGATCGCTACGAGGGAAGCGTAGAAGCCGAGCAACGGCATCATCAGCACCACCGCGAGCGTCCGCGGCACGACCAGCGCCTCCATCGGCGACACGCCGATCGTGCGCATCGCGTCGATTTCCTCGGTGAGCTTCATCGTGCCGAGCTGGGCCGCGAATGCCGAGCCCGAGCGGCCGGCGACCATGATCGCGGTCATCAGCACGCCGAGTTCGCGCAGGGTGATGCGTCCGACGAGGTTGATTGTGTAGACCTCGGCGCCGAACTGGCGGAGCTGCACCGCGCCCTGTTGCGCGATGACGATCCCGATCAGGAAGCTCATCAGCCCGATAATCGCGAGGGCCGTAACGCCGACGACCTCGAAACGATACACCGTGGCGTTGAAGCGGAAACGCCTCGGATGCGTGAAGACGTTCCAGAAGGCGATAACCGTCGCGCCCATGAAGCCGAGCAGGCCGTAAAGCGTGTTGACCGCGACGAAGACCGCATCGCCAACTTCGCCCAGCACCCGCGTGAACGGATCAGCGGGCTTGCGCGGGAGTTCGATCGGACGCTCGGCAGCGGCGACCTGTTCGAGCAGATGCTGCTCGTCTTCCTCCAGCCCTTCTATCGTGGAGCCGTGGTCTCGAGCGAAGCGGTGCACCAGCCAGGCACCGACGGTGTCGAGTCGCTCGACTCCGCTGAGATCGAGACGCGCTACCGGGCCGTCGACCGCGTTGAGCCGCTCTGGCAGGTCGCGCAGGCACGCGAGCGACAAATTGCCGGTGAAGCGCAGCGTGGTACCGCCGCCTTCGTCGATTCGCTCGAAATCCGCGCTTCCCCTCATCGCGGCCACCTTTCGGCGATTCGCTCTGGAACGGCAAGGATTTGCTCTGGCAAGCTGTCGAAGCCTAGATGCGCCAATGCAGCACCTGGCAATTTACGACATGGACAAGACGATCACCGCGACCCCGACGTGGACGCGCTTCCTCGTCCAAGCGGCGCGGGCGCGGGCCCCGTGGCGCCTGGCGTTGCTTCCGTTCGTCGGGGCGGCCGGGCTCGGCTATCTGTTCAAGTTGGTCGACCGCGGGCAGCTGAAACAGCTGTCGCACCGAGCGCTGCTCGGCCATGCGCTGCACGAAGCCGATCTGATCGCGGTTGCGGAGAAGTTCGCTGCCACGGAACTGGACAAGACTGTGCTCCAGGGCGCACGCGAACGTATCTCGGCGGACCGCGCCGCCGGCTATCGGCTGGTGATGGCCACCGCCTCGCACGGCTACTACGCCGCGGCGATCGGCCAGCTGCTCGGGTTCGACGATGTGATCGCCACGCAGGCGCAGCGCGATGGGCAAGGCCGTATTCTCTCCCTGATTGAGGGGGATAACTGTTACGGGCCCGTAAAGCTCCGCATGATTGAGAGCTGGATGGAGAAGACGGGAGTCTCGCGGCGGGACGTGCATGTCCGCGCCTATTCGGATCATGTGTCGGACTCGCCGCTGCTCGAATGGGCGGACGAAGCCTTCGCAGTGAACGCGCACGGCCCGCTGCGGACGATGGCGCGCGCGCGCGGCTGGGCCGAACTCGACTGGAGATAATTCAGGTTAGTCGCGTTGTGCCTGCATCCATCAGGAGCAGCACACATGACGAAGACGCTCGCCGACCTCGCCGGCATCATCAAAGACATCGACTTCGCAACGCTCTCGACCCATTCGGACGGCGGCACCATCGCCGGCCGGCCAATGAGCAACAATCGCGATGTCGAATATGACGGCGACAGCTGGTATTTCGCGTGCGAGGACACCCGCACCGTGCGCGACCTTCGCGCCAATCCCCAATGCGCGCTGTCCTTCCACGGCAAGGGGGGCCTGCTCGGGATGAAGCCGGTGTTCGTCCATATCGAGGGCAGGGCCGATCTGATTCAGGACAAGGCGCAGTTCGAGGCGCATTGGACCAAGGACCTCGACCTGTGGTTCGAGCAGGGCGTCGAGACGCCCGGCCTCACGCTGATCAAGGTCAACGGCGTCCGCGCACATTATTGGGACGGCGAGGATCAGGGCGAGTTCGTGCTCGAAGGGGCTACGGCGGAAACGCAGGCAACGGCGACCGGGTGAACAAATGCGCCCTTCACGTACCAAAGCGGCGGCTGATCGTTGAACGACCCGCAGAGGAGATCACATGCGCTTCACTCTATGTTCTTTGGCCGTCGCGATCTCGCTCGCTGGGACGCAATCGCTTGCGCAAGATGTCTTGGGGCCCGTCAATCCGGCGGACTATACCGGCGCGATCACAATGGGATCGGCGATAAACGCGAAGGCCAGGAAGGGCGCGAACTTTCGCGGAACCGGCTTCTCGGAACGCTATGTACGCGAGCAGTGCGCGGGACTGCCTGTCGACCGCGCGCGCTATGGCCCCGCCAATCGCCGTGTGGTCCGCTGGACGCGAATCTGCCGGAGTGCCCGGCTTCTGCGGTAGCGCTGACGCGGCGGCAGAATGCACCACGACGCCGCCTCTCCGGTAGATGATGGAACCCCCGGTGACGTGCAGCCGGCGCGCCTGAGCCAGTCCAGGAGCTAGATCAGCGCATCCACTGCGTGGATCGTCACTCCCACGAGTCCACCCACAAGCGTCCCGTTGATCCGGATGTATTGGAGGTCGCGCCCTACGGCATTCTCCAGCCGCCCGGTGATCGTTCGCGCATCCCATCCGCGAACCGTGTCTGAGACCAGCCGGACGATGCCGTCGCCATAGTCCGACGCGGCGCCCACCGCGGCGCGGCGGACGAAGCGGTTGATCGTGTCAGCCAGTCGCGCGTCGCCCTGCAGCGTTTCGCCAAGTTGACGCAGCGCCGCGCCTAGTTCGCCCGACAGCACCCGATCGGGGTCCCGCGCGAGCCGCAGCAAAGCCGCGCGGCCCGATTCCCACACCCCGAGCCACCAGTCTCCCAGCGCCGGATTATCTAGCAATTCGTTCTTGAACGCCTCGACCTGCGCGCGCCGTACCGGATCATGCTGGAGATCGTGCGCCAGCTTCGCCAGCCCTTCCTCGGCCTTGGCGCGCAGCGGGTGCCGGGGGTCCTCGGCCATGTCGCCGATCAGCTTGGCGAGGCCGGCGATGATCTTGTTGGCCAGCGTTTCGTCGAGCCCCGTCCAGCGCAGCACTGATCCCGAACGTTCGTGCACCATCTGGCGGATCAGATGCTCGTTGGCGTCGAGCACCTTGGCCGCCCAGTGGACGATGCCGTCGAGCAGCGGCCGATGTCGATCCTCCTGCATCGCCGTCGCCAGCGCTCGCCCCAGCAGGGGTGCGATCTCGAGGCCGCGCAGCCGCTCGGCCAGCGCCCGCTTGGCCATGCCGCCGAGCCGCTCCTGATCAAGCGCCTCCAGCATGTCCGCGGCTAGCCGGCCGATCCCGGCGCGCAGCCGCCCACGGCCCGCGCCGGGATCGGCAAGCCAGCGGCCCGCGGCGCGCGCGACGTCGACACGCTGCATCCGCCGCGCGACGACGCTCGGGATCAGGAAATTGTCGCGCAGGAAGGTCGCCAGCGTGTCGGCGATGCGATCCTTGTTGCGCGGGATGATCGCGGTGTGCGGGATCGGCAGATGAAGCGGGTGGCGGAACAGCGCGGTCACCGCGAACCAATCGGCAAGGCCGCCGACCATCGCCGCTTCGGAGAACGCCCGGACATAGCCGATGGCGGGGTGAAGGTGGTGGAAGTGTCGCGCCGCCAGAAAGACCGCCGCCATCAAGACGAGCAGCCCGGTTGCGACCAGCCGCATGCGCCTGAGCCCCGCGGGAACGGCCTCTAACGAAAGGGGAGCGCGCGACCTCGTCACACGCTCCCCAATACTCGAACCGCGTCGAAGTTCACTCCGCCGGTTGCGGCGTGTCGTCCCGGGGCTTGTGCTCGATCGTTCCGGTGCCGTGGGCCGGGCCGAGCACCCGGCTGCCGTCGTCGCCCGGCTTGAAGGTGAGCAGGCGTCGCGACAGCCGCGGCCCGAGCCAGCCTTCGAGTCCGACCGCGAGGCTGAACAGCGCCGGCACCATCACCAGCGTGAGGATCGTCGAGAGGATCAGCCCGCCGATCACGACCACGCCCATCGGCGCGCGCCAGGACGAGTCGCCGCTCAGCGACAGCGCCGTCGGGATCATGCCCGCGACCATCGCAATCGTGGTCATCACGATCGGCTGCGCACGCTTGTGTCCGGCGTCGACGATCGCGGTGAACTTGTCGACGCCCTTGGCCATCTCCTCGAGCGCGAAGTCGACCAGCAGGATCGAGTTCTTCGCGACGATGCCGAACAGCATCAGGATGCCGATGAACACCGGCAGCGACAGCGGCATGCCGAACATCATCAGCGCCAGCAGGCCGCCGAGCGGAGCGTTGAGCAGTGATCCCATGTTGACCAGCGGGGAGACGAAGCGGCGATAGAGCAGCACCAGCACCGCGAAGACGAGGAAGATGCCCGAAGCCAGCGCGATGAAGAAGTTGTTGAGCATCTCCGCCTGCCACTTGGCCTGGCCGACGGTCATCTGACCGACGCCTTGGGGCAGGTTCTTCATGATTGGAAGCTCGTTGATCTTCTTCATCACCTCGTTGTTGACGAAGGGCTTGCCGGTCGCCGGATCCATGGCGAGGTCGGCGCCGACGACGAGGCGACGCTGCAGGTTAAGCCGCTGGATGCGGGTCGGACCGGCGCCGAAGCTGATATCGGCGATCACCGACAGCGGCACCGATCCGCCGCTCTGGGTCTGCACCGGCATGTTCTGGATCGTCGACAGTTTGGCGCGGGCATCCTCGTCGAGTGCCACCCGGATCGGGATCTGACGATCGGAGAGCGAGAAGCGCGCGCTGTTCTGGTCGATGTCGCCCAAGGTCGCGATGCGGATCGCGCTGGACAGCGCCGCGGTGGTCACGCCGAGATTGGCGGCGAGATCGAGCCGCGGGCGGATCACGATCTCGGGACGGTTGAGGTCGCCGGCGACGCGGGGCGCGACGACTTCCTTCATGCCTTCCATTTGCTTGACGAGCTTGTTGGCGGTCTCGTTGAGCAGCGCCGGATCCTCGCCGCCCAGCGTGACGGTGAGGTCACGACCCGACGAACCCCAGCCGAACTGCGAGCGGAAGTTCACGCGCGCGTCGGGGATCGCGATCAGCTTGGGCGCGATGCGCTTCTCGAACGCGGTGCTGGTCTCGTCGCGCTTTTCCTTGAGCTGCGCCGTGACTCGACCATTGCCGACGAAGCTGCGGCTGTAGATGTCGGTGACGAGTGCTTCCTGACGCAGGATGCCGGCGACCTGCGCGACGACGCGCTCGGTATCGGCGAGCGGCGTGCCTGGGACCATCTCGATCGTCGCGGTGACGCTGTCCTGGTCCTGCGCCGGCTGGAAGGTCATCGGCAACATCATGAAGCACGCGATCGTGGCGGCGAGCGAAAGCACATAACCGAGGATCGCCGCCCAGCGATGCCGCAGCGTCCAGCGCAGCAGACCGGTGTACGCGTCCATGATCCGGCCCTCGCCGTGATTGGCGTGGCCCTTGGCCTTGAGGAAATAGGCCGCGATCATCGGCGTCAGCAGACGCGCCACGGCGAGACTCATCAGCACCGCGGCGACGACGGTCAGGCCGAAATTCTTGAAGAACTGGCCGGAAATGCCCGGCATCAGGCCGACCGGGAGGAACACCGCGACGATCGCCATCGTCGTGGCGAGCACCGCGACGCCGATTTCGTCGGCAGCGTCGATCGAGGCTTGGTACGCCGATTTGCCCATGCGCATGTGCCGGACAATGTTCTCGATCTCGACGATCGCGTCGTCGACCAGCACACCCGCGACCAGCGAAAGCGCGAGCAGCGTCATCTGGTTGAGCGTGAAGCCCAGCATGTCCATGAACCAGAAGCTGGGAATCGCCGAGAGCGGGATCGCCAGCGCCGAAATGGCGGTCGCACGCCAGTCGCGCAGAAAGATCAGCACGACCACGACCGCGAGCGCGGCGCCTTCAAGCATCGCCTCGATCGCGGTGTGATATTGCTGCTCGGCATATTTCGAATTGTTGTTGAGCAGCTGGAACTTGACCTTGGGATTGCGCTCCTCGAGCTTCTTGAGCGCCTTCTCCGCGTCGTGGAACACCTCGACATCCGACGCGCCCTTGGCGCGCTTGATGTCGAACGAGATCACCTGCTGGCCGTTATATTTGGCCATGCTCCGCTGCTCGGCATAGCTGTCCTTGACCGTGGCGATGTCGGCGAGCCGCACCGTCCGTCCGCCGCCGGTCGAGATCTGGGTCTGGCCGAGGCGATAGGCGTTGTCGGCGTTGCCGATCACGCGCACCGATTGCTCGAAGCCCGAAATCTCGGCGCGGCCGCCCGCGGCGTTCAGATTGACCTGACGCAGCTGCTGGTTGACCTGGCTCGCGGTGAGCCCGATCGACTGGAGCTTGGCGGGATCGAGGATGACGCGGATCTCGCGATCGACGCCGCCGTTGCGGTCGACCGACGACATGCCCGAGACTGCGAGCAGTTCCTTGGCGACGCTGTTGTCGATGTACCAGCTGAGATCGGCCACCGTCATGTCGGTGGCGACGGCGGTGAAGCTGGCGATGTCGTTGTCGCTCGCGGTGTCGACTCGGCCGATCTGCGGCTCGAGGATGCCGTCGGGCAAGTCGCCGCGGATCTGCTGGATCGCGCTGCGCACGTCCTCGACTGCGCGATCGATCGGCATGCCGATGTCGAGCTGGACGACGGTCTGGCTGTTGCCTTCCGAAACGGTCGAATTGATCTCGTCGATGCCCTGCAGGCTGCGGACTGCCGATTCGACCTTCTGGGTGATCTGGTTCTCGAGCTCGCTGGGCGCGGCGCCCGGCTGGCTGATCGAGATCCACACGATCGGGAAGTCGATGTCCGGATCGTTGTTGACGTCCATCCGGCTGAAGCTGACCAGCCCGGCGATCGTCAGGGCGATGAAGAGCACGATCGGCGGAACCGGGTTGCGGATCGCCCAGGCCGAGATGTTCCGGAAGCTCATGGCTGTTCGCCCCTAGTTCGACTTTTGAAGGTTCGGAATGACCTTCTGACCGGGATTGAGGAAAGCGCCCGCGGTGAGCACGACGCGCTCGTTTCCGTTCAGCCCGCTGGTGATCGCCACGCCCGCCTCCGAAACGTCGCCGGTGGTCACGCCGCGGCGCACCGCCTGATTCTTGTCGTCGATGACGTAGACGAAATTGCCGTCATTGTCGCTCTGCACGGCCGACTGGGGCAGCATCACGGCGGTGATACCGCCCGCGATGATGCGCGCGCTGGCGAACCCGCCCGGGCGCAGCGCCGGATTATAGGTCAGCGCGACGCGGGCGATACCCTGACGGCTCTGCGGATCGATCACCGGCGAGACCTGCCAGACTTCGCCGGTGAAGGTCTGGGTCGTGCCCGTCGGCGTCACTTCTGCGCGCGCGCCGGGGCGCAGCTTCTGCAGATCGACTTCGGAAAGCTGGGTGCGCAGCTCCATCTGACCACCTTGCGCCATGCGGAACAGCACGCCCGAGCCGGCGCTGACGATCTGGCCCGGCTCAACCTGGCGGGTCAGCACCAGACCCGCCTCGGGGGCGCGGATGTCGAGCCGGCGATTGCGCGCCTGCGTCTCGGAAAGCTGTGCCTGGGCAACGCGAACGCGCGCCAGCGCCTGATCGCGAGCGGCGGTCTTGCGGTCGATGTCGGCCTTGGAGATGAAGCCATTGGCGACGAGGCGCTGGGCGCGATCGAGCTCGGCCTGGGCAAGGCGCGCATCGGCCTGCGCGACGCGCACCGAAGCCGCGAGCGATTCGGCGGTCTGCGCCTGCACGCTGCGATCGACGGTCGCGAGAACCTGGCCCTTGCTCACCCAGCTGCCCGGCTCGACGAGCACGCGGGTGACCACGCCGCCTTCGCCCGCGACGCCGACGGGCATCTCGCGGCGTGCCGCGAGGCTGCCGGTGCCGGTGACGACCGTCTCGACCGTCTTGCGCCCCGGAACCGCGACCGTGACGGTCGGGATCTGCGACTGGGCGCCGGCACCCGGACCGCCCTTGGCGGCTGCGCCCTTTGGCGCGTTCTCGCTCGGGCCGCTCATCATGAAGAAGGCGAGCGCCCCCAGCACGACGACCGCTGCGATCGCGATCCATAGCCAGCGACGGCTCTTGCGCGTGGTTTCCTCGCCGGTGAACTCCAGCCGCTCCTGCCGTCCGAACATCCCTGCCTCATAGTTCATGTGCGAGTTCCAGATTCGGCCGATACGACCGATGCCCCCTTGGCCGCACTGTATTAGAAGAATAAAGCACCGACCACAAGAGCCGTTTCGCTTTGTGCGTCGCGCAATGCCCGTTTTGGACCTTTTCCGCAAGATTGCGGCCCTGCGGCCAAGGAAAGGGTTGCATTGCCCGCGTCTTGGCGCGACGCTTTCATCCGCTCGCATGGGGAGGGATCGCATGCCCAACGGTATCCTCGGATGGCTCCTGATCGGCCTCGTCGCCGGCGCGCTCGGCAAGTTGATCATGCCCGGGCGCGATCCCGGGGGGATCATCGTCACGATCCTGTTCGGCATCGTCGGCGCATTGCTCGCCTTTTACATCACCCCGTTGCTCGGGCTCGAGGTGCGCGACAGCACGTGGCAGGCCTATGCCGCGGCGACCGCCGGAGCGGTGGTCCTGCTGCTATTCTATCGCTTCGTCATGGTGCGCCGCATCTGAACGGCGGCAATCCGCGCCGTTCAGCTTCGGTGCGGACGGCGTGCGCCACGGCGTGCGCAGGATCCTTGTTTCGGGAGAGTATCGATGATTCGCCTCGCCATGTTCGCCGCCGCTTCGGGACTGACGCTCGCCGGGCTGTCCGCTTCCGCGCAGGAAGTTCGTCCGATGATGCTGCCGGCCGACGGCACGCTGCTCGAGATTTCGGCGGAGGGCGTCAGCACGCGGACGCCCGATCTCGCGGTAATCCAGGCCGGGGTTGTCACCCAGAATGCCACCGCCGCCGAGGCGATGCGTCAGAACGCCGCGCAGATGACCGCGGTGCTGGCGGCGCTGCGCCGCGCCGGGCTGGCGGAGCGCGACCTCCAGACCTCGAACATCAGCCTGAGCCCGCAATATCGTTACGCCGACAACAAACCGCCGGTGATCACCGGCTATCAGGCGAGCAATCAGGTCACGGTGCGTTTCCGCGACATCGCCAAAAGCGGCGCGATCCTCGACGCCCTGGTGCGCGAAGGTGCCAACAACATCTCGGGGCCGAACCTCACGGTCGACAAGCCGGAAGCGGCGCTCGACGAGGCGCGCGCGCAGGCGGTGGCGGCGGCGCGAGGGCGGGCAGAGCTATACGCTAAGGCCGCCGGGCTGCGCGTCGATCGTATCCTGTCGATTTCCGAGGGCGGGGCGATGCCGCCGCCGATGCCGGTGATGCTGCAGCGGGCCGAGCGGTTCAGCGCCGACGCGGCCGCGACGCCGGTCGTCGCCGGCGAGCAGGAGCTGCGCGTGTCGCTCGCGGTCCGCTTTCTGCTCAAATAGGCCGGTCATGAAAAAGGGGCCGCCCGCAAGGGCAGCCCCTTTTTGTTGTTCGCAGGTGGTTTAGCGGACAGCGCCGCGACGCACCAGGTTGACGATCGCCAGCAGGATGATCGCACCGAGCAGCGAAACCAGGAAGGTCATCGGCGTAATCGCGCCGTTATTGATCGAGCCGCCGAACAGCAGTCCACCAATGAATGCGCCGACGATGCCGACGATGACGTTCAGGAAGATGCCCTGCTGGGCATCGGTACGCATGACAATGCTCGCCAACCAGCCGACGACGCCGCCAATGACGAGCCAAACAATAAGACCCATGACAAGTCCCTCCGTTGTTAACCCGGCAGGCCGGGCGACATAGGGAAAAATTCGCCAACACTTATGTTGGTTCCGTATCGATTTTTCGGTGCGGACGTGGAACTTTCCAGCTCTTCAGCCGTGTCGGAAACGAAAGCGGCGCGCTTCCGGGGGCCGGAAACGCGCCGCTCTGGCCCGATGGGAGGGCTAGCTCAGTATTTCTGCTGGCGCTCATAGAGCGAGCGATAATGCTGGATGCGCGTAACCCGCAGCCCCGGCATGCCCGAGCGATCGATCGCGCGCTGCCAGCCGGCGAATTCCTCGGCGGTGAGGCCATAACGTTCGCAGACCTCGTCCACGCTCAGCAGGCCGCCATTGACCGCGGCGACCACCTCGGCCTTGCGGCGCACGACCCAGCGCGTGGTGTCGCGCGGCGGCAGGGTGTCGAGCGTCAGCGGTTCGCCGAGCGGCCCGATCACCTTTGCAGGACGGATCTTCTGATTCTCAATCATCTACTTGCCTCAATCGGGGCGGGGGCCCCGCGTTACTCAACTTCAACGACCATTATCCGCAGCGCTTGAACAACGGCTAAAACGCCACGGTAAACGCCGGCTTCACTCCTCTTTCCACCGCGTTAGCGCCGTCGCCGCGGCGCGGTGGAAAGCGCCATGGGCGGGCGCGAGCAGCGCTTCGGCCGGAGCCGCGAGCGCCAGCCGCGTCTGGACACATGCCGTGGGACTCGCCGCCTGACGGGCCGCGACGCCGACGAGCAGCACCGCGAGCTCGATCGGCATGGCGGTGACCGCCACGTCGCGATCCAGTCGGGCAAAGCTCAAATCCACCTAGGCGTATCCAGTCTCGATTCTCTTGGCCGGCCATCTTTAGCGAAGCAGGGTGAAGGGGCCGTAAAGCCGGCGGGAACGCTCGCTTAACCTGCATTGCCAAGGCGTTGCCGGACGCGGGCTGGATCGCGCGGCGACAAACGCCTATGTGCGCTGGCGTGAATCCCGCAGATTTCCAGCTAGCCGGGCCGCTTTCGAAGCGGCGGATCGTCGTCGCCATGTCGGGCGGGGTCGACTCCTCGGTGGTCGCCGCGCTCGCCGCGCGCACCGGCGCCGAGACGATCGGCGTCACGCTCCAGCTGTACGATCATGGCGAAGCGGTGGGCCGCGCCGGCAGCTGCTGTGCCGGCCGTGACATCCGCGACGCGCGCGCGGTCTGCGATAGGCTTGGCATCGCGCATTACGTGTTCGATCACGCCTCGAGCTTCCGCGAGACGGTGATCGACGATTTCGCCGACGAGTATCTCGCTGGCCGCACGCCGATCCCCTGCGTGAAGTGCAACATGGGGCCCAAGTTCACCGATCTGTTTGCGCTCGCGCGCGATCTCGGTGCCGATTGCCTCGCTACCGGCCATTATGTCCGGCGAGTCGAGAGCGCGAACGGCGCCGAGCTCCACCGCGCGCTCGATCCGGCGCGCGACCAAAGTTATTTCCTGTTCGCCACTACCCAGGCGCAGCTCGATTTCCTGCGCTTCCCGCTGGGGGGCTTGCCCAAGCCGCGGGTGCGCGAGCTCGCCGCCGAACTGGGCCTCGGCGTCGCCGCCAAGCCGGACAGTCAGGACATCTGCTTCGTTCCCGACCGCGACTATGCCGCGCTGGTCAAGAAGCTGCGCCCTGAAGCCGACACGCGCGGTGCCATCGTCGACGAGGCCGGCCGCAAGCTCGGCGAGCACAAGGGCCTGATCCACTTCACCGTCGGCCAGCGCCGCGGGCTCGAGATCGGCGGCGCTCCGGAGCCTTATTATGTGCTCCGGCTCGATGCGGCGACACGCGACGTGGTTGTCGGCCCGAAGCGCGCTTTAGCGGTCCGCGCGGCGCGGATCGACGGCGTCAATTGGCTCGGCGGCGACTATCGCGGACCAATGACGGCCAAGGTCCGCAGCCTCGCCAAGCCGGTGCCAGCCCGCTTCGAGGGCGACCGGGTGCTCTTCGAGGCCTCCGAATATGGCGTAGCCCCCGGTCAGGCCGCAGTGCTCTACGCCGGTGATCGCGTCCTCGGCGGCGGCTGGATCGCTGAAACCGAGCGCGCGGAACTGGTTGCTGCCTGATCCCCTCCCCCCTTGTGGGAGCGGGAGGGAGCCGATGAAACCGGCGGAAGGGTGAGGGGGAGTGAGCCTCAGTCCCCCTCATCCTTCCCACTCGCTGCGCGAGCGGGCCTTTTCCTTCTCCCACAAGGGAAGAAGGACTTCAGAGCGCGAAACTGCCTTCGATCACGGTCACGCATTTGCCGCCCAGGATCACCCGGTCGCCGCTCAGTTCGCAGCGGATATGACCGCCACGCCGGCTCGCCTGATATGCCGTGAAGTGCTTCCGCCCGAGCCGATGCGCCCAATAGGGCACCAGTACCGAATGCGCCGATCCGGTCACCGGGTCTTCGTCGATCCCTGCCGCCGGCGCGAAGACGCGGCTGATCACGTCGGCGTCGTTTCCCGGGGCAGTGACGATGTTGAGCGTGTCGCCGATCGCCGCGAGTGCGCGGAAGTCTGGCGTGAGTGCCAGCACCGTTTCGGCGCTGTCGACCACGACGAGATCATAGCCGCGCGGGTGCCGCAGCGTTTCGCCCTGCACCCCTAGCGCTTCCAGCAGCCCCGGCACGCTTTCGGGTACTGGCGCGTAGGCGGGAAGCGCCATCAGATAGGCGTCGCCGCGCCGCGCTACTTCGAGCACGCCCGACTTGCGCGTGCGGAAGCGCACCAGCTGGCGGTCCGGCTCGCTGGTCAGCACGTAATGACCGCTCGCCAGCGTCGCATGCCCGCACAGCGCCACTTCTACCGCCGGGGTGAACCAGCGCAGCTCGTAATCGGCCTCGCCGTTCGCATCCGGTACGATGAACGCGGTCTCGGAGAGGTTGTTCTCCTCGGCGATCGCCTGGAGCACCGCGTCGTCGAGCCATGCGTCGAGCGGGATCACCGCCGCCGGGTTGCCGGTGAACGGCCGGTCGGCAAAGGCGTCGATCTGGGCGAAAGGCAGCTTCATCTCGTGTCCTTGAGCAAGTCGGTTTCGGCGAGCGGATTGCCGGGCTCGTCGACCTGGCCTTCAGGGTCGACATGGATCAGCACCTCGGTGCCGGGAAATTCGTCGGCCAGCTCCTTCTCGAGACGTTCGACCACATCGTGCGACTCGAGCACGGTCATGTGGGGGTCCATCCAGATGTGGAACTGGACGAAGTCCTTGGCGCCGCTGGTGCGGGTGCGCAGATCGTGCAGCCCGATCAGCTCGGGATGCCGCGCCGCGACCTCGACGAAGCGCTGGCGCCGTTCCTCGGGCCACTCTTTGTCCATCAGCTGGTCGATCGCATCGACGGACGCGCGCCACGCGCCAAACAGCAGCCACAGGCCGATGACGATCCCGAACACCGCGTCGGCGCCGCCTAGCCCGGCATAGCTCTCGAGCATAAGCGCGAAGATCACTGCCCCATTGAGGAACAGGTCCGACTGATAGTGGACCCGGTCGGCGCCGATCGCGACCGAACGCGTCCGGCGAACCACCGATTGCTGATAGCTGGTCAGCGCCAGCGTCACGACAATGGCGATTGCCGATACGGCGATGCCATATTCGGGATCGGTGCTGGTCTGCGAGTCGAGCAGCCGCTGGCCCGCGCGGAGCAGGATCGCCGAGGCCGAGACTGCGATCACCGCCACCTGGAACAGGGCCGCGAGCGCCTCGGCCTTGCCGTGCCCGAAGCGATGATCGTCATCGGCCGGCTGCGCCGCCCAATGCACCCCGCCCAAGGTCACCAGCGACGCCACCAGATCGAGCAGGCTATCGGCAAGGCTCGCCAGCACGGCGACCGATCCGGTCCGCCACGCCGCCCACGCCTTGAGGCTGCCGAGCAGCACCGCGCAGGCGACGCTCGCCAGCGCTGCCCGACGCGCGAGATTGCTCACGGGTACAGCAGGCCTTCGGACCAGCCGTCGCTGTCGCGCAGGAACAGCCGGCGCTCGTGGAGCCGGTGTTCGCGGTCCTGCCAGAACTCGATTCGCTCGGGCGCCACGCGATAGCCGCCCCAATGCGGTGGTCGTGGGACATCGCCGCCCTCGAACCACGCGCGCGCTTCTTCGTACCGCGCCTCGAAGGTAGCGCGCGCATCGAGCGGCCGCGACTGCTCCGAAGCCCATGCGCCGAGCTGCGAGTCGCGGCTGCGGCTGGCGAAATAGGCATCGCTCTCGGCATCGGTGACCTGGCTCACCGGACCTTCGATCCGGACTTGCCGGCGCAGCGATTTCCAGTGGAATAGCAGCGCTGCCTTGGGACTCGCAAGCAAGTCGCCTGCCTTGCGGCTCCCGCGATTGGTGTAGAACACGAACCCGTCGGGTCCGTGCCCCTTGAGCAGCACCATCCGCACTGACGGCTGGCCACCGGCATCCACCGTCGCGAGCGCCATCGCGTTCGAGTCGTTGGGCTCGCTCGTACGCGCCTCGGCGAACCAGGTTTCGAACAGGGAGAAGGGATTGGCGGTCATGGCGAACGCTCCTACGCCGACGCTAAAAGGCTGTCGAGGAACGGACTCCCTTCTGGCGAATTGAATCGGCTTCGCAACGAGGAGATTTCCCGATGGCCGCGCGAGCCTATTGGCAAGGACAGATCAGGCTGGCGCTGGTGTCGATCCCGGTCGAGATCTACTCGGCGACCAAATCGGGCGCGCAGGTCAGCTTTCACCAGATCCACGAGCCGACCGGAAAGCGGATCAAGTATGAGAAGGTCGCTCCCGGCGTCGGGCCGGTCGATGTCGACGAGATCGTCAAGGGCTTCGAATATGAGAAGGGCAGCTACGTCCTGCTCGAGCAGGACGAGATCGATGCGGTGAAGCTCGAATCGAAGAAGACCCTCGAACTCACCCAGTTCGTCGATGCCGACGAAATCGACGTGCTCTATTACGAGAAGCCCTATTTCGTGGTCCCCGCTGACGACCTCGCCGAAGAGGCGTTCATCGTGCTGCGCGAGGCGCTTCGTCGCTCGCGCAAGGTCGGCCTCGGCCAGCTCGCGATGCGCGGTCGGGAATATGTCGTGAGCCTGAAACCTTGCGGCCGGGGCATGGTGCTCGAGACGCTGCGCTATGCCGACGAGGTCAACAAGGCGCAGGGCTATTTCCGCGACATTCCCGACAGCGCGCCTGACCCCGAATTGCTCGATCTCGCGGAGACGCTGATCGACAAGAAGGTCGCCAAGTTCGATCCGCAGGAGTTTCACGACCGCTATGTCGATGCGCTCAAGGACCTGATCGAGCGCAAGAAGAAGGCCAAGGGCAAGAAGATCATCGAGGACGATAGTGACGACGCGCCCGCGCGCGGTTCGAACGTCGTCGACCTGATGGCGGCGCTCAAGAAATCGCTCGAAAAGCCCGGCGCGTCCGCTGACGCCACCGTCAAGAAGGCGCCGGCGAAGAAAGCCGCGACGAAGGCCCCCGCCAAGGCGCCCGCCGCCAAGAAGGCGCCGGCGCGCAAGCGGGCCTGATCGATGGCCGACGCCGACCTCCTCGCCAAATATAATTCCAGGCGGGACTTCACCCAGACCGCCGAGCCCGCCGGCAAGATCGCGCGGACCGGCGGCAACCGCTTCATGGTCCAGAAGCACGACGCGACGCGGCTGCACTGGGACTTCCGGCTCGAAGTCGACGGCGTCCTCAAGAGCTGGGCGGTGACCCGGGGCCCCAGCCTCGACCCCGACGAGAAGCGCCTAGCGGTGCGCACCGAGGATCACCCGCTCTCTTATGCCGATTTCGAAGGCACGATTCCCAAGGGCCAATATGGCGGCGGCACGGTGATGCTGTGGGACGACGGTGTCTGGGAGCCGATCGAGGGCAAGTCGGCCAAGGACCTCGAAAAGGGCCATCTCCACTTCCGCCTCGAAGGCGAGCGGATGAAGGGCGAATGGCTGCTCATCCGCCTCAAGCCCCGCGCCAAGGAGAAGAGCGAGAACTGGCTGCTTCGCAAGATCAAGGACGAACATGCCGGCGCGACCGACTATCTGGTCGAGACCGGGCTCACCAGCATCAAGACCGGCCGGACGATGCAGGAGATCGCCGAGGGCAAGAAGGCTTCGAAACGCCCGGCAAAGGCCTCACCACAGGCGACCGCGCGCGTCGCCAGGCACGCGGCCCCGCCGAAGAACGCGAAGCTCCCCGCCTTCCAGCAGCCCCAGCTCGCGACGTTGGTCGACAGCGTTCCGGCCGGCAACCAGTGGCTCCACGAAGTCAAATATGACGGCTATCGCGCGCTGATCGCCACCGGGGCGAAGGGGCCGAAGGTCTACACCCGCTCCGGACTCGACTGGACCGACAAATTCCCCGGCATCGCCGAGGCGGCCAAAACGCTCCCGGCACCGGCGCTGATCGACGGCGAGATCGTTGCCTACAAGAACGGCAAGCCCGATTTCTCGACCTTGCAGGAGGCGATCTCGGCCGGCGGGCAGGGGCTGACCTTCTTCGCCTTCGACCTGCTCGCCGACCGCGAGGACACCACCAAGCTCCCCCAGCTCGCGCGCAAGGAGCGGCTCCGCGCGCTATTGGAAGGCGCCGACGAGCGCATCCTGTTCTCCGAGCACATCGTCGGCGCCGGCGAAAAGCTGTTCGAGACGATGTGTCGCGAAGGCTATGAGGGGATCGTCTCCAAGCGCGCCGACGCGACCTATCGCGGCACCCGCACCAAATCCTGGCTCAAGGTCAAATGCATCAAACGCCAGGAGTTCGTGATCATCGGCTGGACCCCCAGCGACGCCAAGGGGCGCGGCTTCCGCTCCTTGCTGCTCGCCGTCAACGGTCCCGACGGCCTCGTCTATGCCGGCAAGGTCGGGACCGGCTTCAACCAGGCCACGCTGCAGGATCTGCGCGACCGCTTCGACAAGATCCCGGTCGACAAGACACAAGTGAAGGTCCCCCGCCCCGAGGCGCGCGGCGCGCGCTGGATCGAACCGAAGCTCGTCGCCGAAGTCGCGTTCACCGAATTCACCGCCGAGAATGTCGTCCGACACGGCAGCTTCATCGCGCTGCGCGAGGACAAGAAGCCGAGCGAGATCGTCGCCGAGAAGCCGGCGCCGCTGCCCGAGCCGCCCGCCGCCGTGCAATCGAGCATCAAGATCAGCAGCCGCGACCGCGTGATCTATCCCGAGGCGGGCCTCACCAAGGGCGAGCTCGCCGATTATTATGCCGCGGTCGCGCCGGTCGCACTGCGCTGGCTGGGCAACCGCCCGATCAGCCTCGTCCGCTGCCCGCAGGGCCGCGCCAAGCACTGCTTCTTCCAGAAGCACGACGCCGGCAGCTTCGGCGACAACGTCCACCACGTCGACGTCCGCGAGAAGGACGGCAGCGTGCAGCCCTATCTCTATGTCGACGATCTCGACGGGATCATGGCCTGCGTCCAGATGGGCACGATCGAGTTCCACGGTTGGGGCAGCCTCGTCGCCGACATCGAGAAGCCTGACCGGCTGGTGTTCGACCTCGATCCCGACGAGGGGCTCGACTTCGCCAAGGTCAAGAAGGCAGCCGAGGACTTGAAGGAGCACCTCGCCGATATCGGACTGACCAGCTGGCCGATGCTGTCCGGCGGCAAAGGCGTCCACGTTGTCGTGCCGCTGATCCCGCAGGTCGACTGGCCGGTGGTGCGCAGCTTCGCCGAACGCTTCGCCCGCGCGCTGTCAGCCGCCGAGCCCGACCGCTTCACCGCCAACCTCAAAAAGGTCACGCGCAAGGGCAAAATCTTCATCGACTATCTGCGCAACCAGCGCGGCGCGACCGCAGTGCTCCCCTATGTCGCCCGCGCCCGCGAGAATGCGCCGGTCGCCGCGCCGATCACCTGGACCGAGCTGCGCGATCTCGACAATGCCAAACGCTACACGATCCGCGATGCGGCGGTCTTGCTCGAACGGGCGACCAGCCGCGCGCTGCAGGGCTGGGGCGAGGCCGAGCAGGCGCTGCCCGACTTGTAAGCTTTCGGACAGCAAAGGAGCGGGTCCGTAGTCATCCCTTGTTGCCATGCAACATGCTTTCCCGCACACCGCGGGCCCGGAGGAAGCGCAATTGGCCAGCCGCGCCGCGACATCGCTGTTCGACGCCGCGACGATCGCCGATCGCTGGATCGCCGATTATTGCGCGCATGTCCCCGCCAGCGACGTGCTCTGCCCGCGCGGCGATCCGGCCTGGACCGCCTTGTTCGAAGAGCTAGCCGCGCTTTCGGGCGACGGTCTAGCGCTCGCCCGTGAACGCGCGGTGCGCCATGCCGAGGATATCGGCACCGGCTTCCGGATCAGCGGCGAGGGCGAGGAGCGCCGGTGGCCGCTCTCCCCGGTTCCGCTGCTGATCGGCAAGGCGGAGTGGGACGGCATCGCTTCGGGCATTGTTCAGCGCGCCGAACTGCTCGAGGCCGTGCTGCAGGATCTCTATGGCGAAGGGCGCCTCGTCGAAGATGGGCACGTCCCCGCCGCGCTCGTCACCGGGAGCCCGTTCTTCCTCCGTCCGCTCGCGCGCCTATCGCCGCCTGGCGGACACCATCTCCAGTTCGTCGCCGCGGATCTCTGCCGTGGCCCTGGTGGCGAATGGCGCGTGCTCGCCGATCACCTCCGCGCCCCCGCCGGCGCCGGCTACGCGCTCGAGAACCGGCTGGCGATGGCACGCACCTTGGGCGAGCTGCCCGATCGGCTTCATATCGAGCGCCACGCCCCCTTCTTCGCGGCCTTCCGCGCGGGACTGGCCGCGGCGTGCCGGCGCGCCGAACCGCGCATCGCGCTGCTCACGCCGGGCCGGCTCAACCCGAGCTATGCCGAGCAGGCGCATCTCGCGCGCTATCTCGGCTTTCTGCTGGTCGAGGGCGCCGATCTCGCAGTGCTCGACGACCGGCTTTATGTCCGCACCATCGCCGGGCTCAAGCGCGTCGACGCGCTGTGGCATCGGCTTGATCCGCGGCTGCTCGACCCGCTCGCACTCGACTCGCATTCGACGATCGGGGTCCCGGGCGCGATCGACGCAATGGCGGCGGACAATGTCGTGATCGCCAACGCTCCCGGCGTCGGTCTGCTCGAATCGCCCGCATTCGCGGCCTTCCTCCCGCGGCTTGCCGAGCTGCTGACCGGCGCGCCGCTCGCGCTGCCCAATATCGCCACCTGGTGGTGCGGCCAGGAACGCGAGCGCGCTTATGTCGCCGACAATCTCGATTCGCTGCTTGTCGCGCCCGCCTTCGGAGTGGCGCCGCTCGGGCTTCCCGGCGGCCAGCCGGTGCTCGGCGCCGCACTCGATCCCGAGGCGCGCGCCGCGCTGCTCGAGGACTTGCACCGCCGCCCGCAGGATTATGTCGGGCAGGAAGTCGTCCGCCTCTCGACCATGCCGGTCGCCGCCGACGATGCGCTGACGCCGCGCCCGTTCACCCTGCGCGTCTTCGCGGCCCGCGCCGCCGACGGCAGTTGGACGGTGCTCCCAGGCGGCTTCGCCCGCATCGGCGAGCATCCCGATCCGCGCGCCGCAGTGATGGGCGAGGGGATGTGGTCGGCCGATGTCTGTATCCACGGCCCCGATCCGGTCGCGCCGGTGTCGCTGCTGCCGTCGGACGACACCACCCAGCTCCGCCGCAATCCGGGTACCTTGCCGAGCCGCGTCGCCGACAATCTGTTCTGGCTCGGCCGCTATCTCGAACGTGGCGAAGCACTGCTCGGGCTGCTGCGCGTCCTGCTCGGCCATTCGATCAGTGCCGACACCGGCGCCGCGCTCGCCGCCGATACCGTCGCGCGGCTGACCCGACTGGTGGTCGCGGCGGGCGCCGCCCCCGAGCCGCGCGCGCTCAAGCGTGCCGATCTCACCCAGCTCGCCCGCACCGCGCTCGACGGCGAGGACGGTTCGTATAGCGTCCGCACGATCAACCAGCAGGCGCGCTCGATCGGCGAGGTCTCGCGCGAGCGGCTCTCGGCCGACATGATCCGCCTGCTCGACGCGCCTTTTCCCCAGCGCGGCGGCCTGCTCGATCGGGCCGGCTCGCTCCAGCGCCGCTATTCGGCGCTCAACGGTCTCGCCAGCGAGCACATGACCCGCACCGAGGCGTGGCGCTTCCACGATATCGGCCGCCGGATCGAGCGCGCGCTGGCCGGGATCACGGTCATCCGCGCGTTCGGCCGCCCCGACGCGACCAGCGACGATCTGTCGACGTTGCTCGATCTGATGGACAGCCAGATCAGCTATCGCCAGCGCTATCTCACCGGTATGGCGCGCATCCCGGTGCTCGATCTGGTGACGCTCGATCCCGCCAATCCGCGCGCGCTGGCCTTCCAGGTCGCGGCGATCTCGGCCCATCTCAACAAGCTGCCGGTGCTCTCCGATGACGGGCTCGCCGAGCCCCAGCAGGAGCAGGCGCGCGAGATCGCGGCGCTGCTCGTCACCACCAACGCCACCCGCATCGACGATACACTGCTCGCCAATATCGAAGCCCGGCTCTTCCGGCTCTCGCAGGCCGTCGGAAGGCGGTATTTCCTGCAGGGCGCCGAGCCGCTGCGCGCCGCCGGCATGGTCCTGGCCTGAACAACATGCTGTATCAAATCCGCCATGTGACGCGGTTCGCTTATGCCGAGCCGGTCGGCTTCGCCCGCAACAATCTGCGCCTCAAGCCGATCCACTGGTCGGGCCAGCAGCTCGAGGAGCACGCGCTCATCATCGAGCCGCAGGGGCGCATTGTGCCGACCCGCGCCGAAGCAGGGCTCGCCAATGTCGTCCGCCTCGTCGTCGAGCAGCCCGCGCGCAGCCTGACGATCGAGAGCCGCGCCCGCGTGCGTGTCGATCGGCCGATCCCGATCCCGGACGCCACCGATCCGAGCCTCGCCGAGATCGCCCTATGGGCACGCGCCAGCCGCGACGCCTCGCCCGCCGGCCCAGCCGCCTATCTGTTTCCCTCGCCGCGCATCCCGCTCGACCGCGACATCGCCGAATGGTGCGCCGTCGAGTTCGATCCCCGCCGCGGCGTTCTCGACGCCGCGCTGGCGCTGGCGCTGCGCATCCAGCGCGAATTCGCCTTCGACCCCGCCGCCACCTTGGTCGACACGCCGCCGCACGAGGCCTTCGCGCAGCGCGGCGGCGTCTGCCAGGATTTCGCCCAGATCATGATCTCGGGGCTGCGCGCCGCGGGGCTGCCCGCGGCCTATGTGTCGGGCTATATCCGGACCTTGCCGCCGCCCGGCCAGCCGCGCCTCGTCGGTGCCGACGCTACCCATGCCTGGGTGCTGGTCTGGGCGGGGCCGCAGCTCGGCTGGGTGGGAGTAGATCCGACCAACGGCATCTGGATGGCGACCGACCATATCGTCGTCGCCATCGGCCGCGACTATGCCGATGTCGCGCCGATCGACGGAATCGTCCTCGGCTGGGGCGCGCAGGAGATGCAGGTCTCGGTCGATGTCGAGCCGCTGGAAACCGTCCCGGCCTGACATGGACTTGCGCAAAGCCGTTGCCGCGCCGATGTTCGCGGGCGATTGGCTCCGGCAAGGAGCGCACAGCATCGACGATTTCGAAACGGGGAATTGAGTGGCCGATCCTTATGCAACGCTTGGGGTAGCGCGGGGCGCGAGCGAGGCCGACATCAAAAAGGCCTATCGCAAGCTCGCCAAGGAGCTGCACCCCGATCGCAACAAGGATAATCCCAAGGCGTCCGAGCGTTTCAGCCACGTGACTGCCGCGTACGACCTGCTGAGCGACAAGGACAAGCGCGCCCGCTTCGATCGCGGCGAAATCGATGGCGACGGCAACCCGACCGCGCCGTTCGGCTTCGGCGGCGGCCAGCAGGGCGGCTTCCGGCCCGGCGGCAGCGGCGGCTTCGATTTCGGCGGTGAGGCCTCGGATATCGGCGACATTTTCGAGGGACTGTTCGGCGGCGGCGCGGCGCGGCGCGGCGGCGGCGGGTTCAGCGGCGGCTTTGGCGGGTTCGGGCGCAAGGCGGGCGCGAAGGGCGCCAACGTCGCCTACCGCCTCGCAGTGACATTCGAGGATGCGGCGAAGCTTGCGCCGCAGCGCATCACCCTGCGCGACGGCAAGACCATCGACCTCAAGCTGCCGGCCGGGGTCGAGAGCGGCACCCAGATGCGCCTCGTCGGAAAGGGCGAGGAGGGGCCGGGCGGTTTCGGCGACGCGATCGTCACGATCGACATCCAGCCGCACCGCTTCTTCGTGCGCGACGGCGACGATATCCGGCTCGATCTGCCGGTCAGCCTCTCGGAGGCGGTGCTCGGCGCCGAGGTACGGGTTCCCACTCCGGACGGCGCGGTGATGCTCAAGGTTCCCAAGGGGTCGAGCTCGGGCAAGGTGCTCCGCCTCAAGGGCCGCGGCTTCCACCGGAAGGGCGGCGGCCGCGGCGACCTGCTCGTCACGCTGATGGTCGATCTTCCGGTCGACGACGATGCGCTCGTCGAGTTCGTGCAGGGCTGGCAGAACAAGGGGAACCCGCGCGGTCGCATGGGCGTCTGAGCCCTGTGGAAACGAGCGCGTGAAAACAGGGGAGTCCCCCGACGCCGCAAAGCCGGGGTTCCGCACGCGCGCCCGCGGCGCGCTCGGCAAAGTCGGCGTCGGTCCCCGCTTCTTCTTCGTCGTCAAGCGCGTCGCGGTGGATACCTTCAACGAGGGTTTCACCTATGCCGGCAACCTCGCTTACCTCTCGCTGGTCACGCTCTTCCCCTTCGTGATCGTCGCCGCCGCGATCGCGCAACTGGTTGGGCGGAGCAGCGAAGGCATCCGCACGCTCGAGGCGTTCCTCCAGACCGTGCCACCCGACGTCGCCGAGGTGCTGCGCAAGCCCGCGTCGGACGTGCTCCAGGCCCGCACCGGAAACCTGCTCTGGTTCGGCGCCATCGTTGGCCTGTGGACAACAGCGGGCTTCATCGAGACGTTGCGCGGCATCCTCCGCCAGGCCTATGGCGTGCATTCGAGCACGCCATTCTGGCGTTATCGGCTGGGCGCGATCGGGATGATCGTCGCCTCCGTCATCCTCGCGATGGCGGCGTTCAGCTTCCAGGTGATCCTCACCGGCGTCGAGCAGTTCATCTATAAATTGCTGCCTTGGGCGTCGCAGGCGCAGTTGATCGTCTCGCTCACCAAGTTCGCGCCGGGAGTCGCGCTGTTCGGTGCGCTGTACATCCTCTATTACTCGCTGACGCCGAGCCGCTTCCGCCACTCTAAATGCCCGAAATGGCCGGGGGCATTGTTCACGACCCTGTGGTGGCTGTTCGTCACCGCGATGCTGCCGCGGATGCTCGACACGCTCGGCAGCTACGATCTCACGTATGGCAGCCTTGCCGGGGTGATGATCGCATTGATCTTCTTCTACCTGATCGGGCTCGGCATGGTCGCCGGCGCCGAACTCAACGCCGCCCTAGCCGAAACGCCTCCGGAAGGAGTAGAGGGGGCGCGCCAGAAGGAGGACGGTGCGTCGTGACGGGATTGATGCAGGGCAAGCGCGGGTTGATCATGGGGCTGGCGAACGATCGTTCGCTGGCATGGGGGATCGCCCAGAAGCTGCGCGAGCAAGGGGCGGAATTGGCGTTCAGCTATCAGGGCGAGGCGCTCGAGAAGCGCGTGCGTCCGCTCGCCGAGCAGCTCGACAGTGACTTCCTGATCGAGTGCGACGTCTCGGACATGGCCGAGCTCGACAAGACCTTCGCGACCTTGGCCGAGCGCTGGCCGACGATCGACTTCGTCGTCCACGCGATCGGCTTCTCGGACAAGAACGAGCTGCGTGGCGGCTATGTTGACACCAGCCTCGACAACTTCCTGATGACAATGAACATCAGCGTCTATTCGTTCGTCGCGGTGTGCAAGCGCGCCGCGGCGATGATGCCGAACGGCGGGTCCTTGCTGACGCTCAGCTATTACGGCGCCGAGAAGGTCATCCCGCATTACAACGTAATGGGCGTCGCCAAGGCGGCGCTCGAGACCAGCGTCCAATATCTCGCGGTGGATCTCGGCCGCGACAATATCCGGGTCAATGCGATCTCGGCGGGGCCGATCAAGACGCTCGCCGCTTCGGGCATCGGCGACTTCCGCCTGATCCTCAAATGGAACGAGCTCAATTCGCCGCTGAAGCGCAACGTCACCATCGAGGATGTCGGCGGGGCGGGGCTCTATCTGCTGAGCGACCTCGCCTCCGGTGTCACCGGCGAAACCCACCACGTCGACGCCGGCTACAATGTCATCGGCATGAAGGCCGAGGACGCACCCGACATCGCACTGGCATGACCGTCGCGATCCGCCCCGCGACCGGCGGGGACGTCGCCGCGATCGATGCATTGCTACGGAAAGCTTTTCCCGATGCCGGGGAGGCGATGCTCGTCCAGCGGCTCTGCGTCGATGGCGACATGGTGCTCACGCTCGTTGCCGACGACGAGGAGACCGGCAGCCTGTCCGGGGTGATCGTCTATAGCCGGATGGCCGTGGAGATTGGCGGCAAGCCGATCGCGGCTGTGGCCCTCGCGCCGCTGGCGGTCGATGGCGGACGGCGAGGGCAGGGCGTTGCCGAGGCGCTGGTCCGCGCGAGCCTTGCTCAGCTGACCGACGCCGGCGCCATGCTGGTCTTCGTGCTCGGCGACCCGGCATATTATCAGCGCTTCGGGTTCTCGGCCGATTGGGCCCGCGGATTTGCCTCGCCTTATATGGGCGACTATCTGATGGCGCTGCCGCTGCAGGGCGGTGCCATGCCGTGCGGCGAGCGCGGAGCGGCGACGCACGCAAGAGCGTTCGCACAGCTGGGCGGGGACCTTTGAGCTTCAACACCTTCGGACGCGTGTTCCGCTTCACCACCTGGGGCGAGAGCCATGGGCCGGCGCTTGGGGCGGTGGTCGACGGCTGCCCGCCGGGGCTGGCGCTGTCCGAAGCCGATATCCAGCCCTTTCTCGACAAGCGCCGCCCGGGCCAGTCGCGCTTCACCACGCAGCGGCAGGAGCCCGATCAGGTCCGCATCCTCTCTGGCGTGTTCGAGGGCCGGACCACCGGCACGCCGATCAGCCTGCAGATCGAGAATGTTGATCAGCGCTCGAAGGACTATAGCGAGGTCGCGGTGGCGTATCGCCCCGGGCACGCCGATTACGCTTACGACCAGAAATACGGCTTCCGCGACTATCGCGGCGGCGGGCGTTCGTCGGCGCGCGAGACTGCGGCGCGGGTCGCTGCGGGCGCCGTGGCGCGGCTCGCCCTCCCCGAAGTCAAGATCCGCGCTTGGGTCGAGGCGATTGGTGGGGACACGATCGACCCCGCCAATTTCGATGCGGTCGAGATCGACAACAATCCTTTCTTCTGCCCGGATGCCGCCGCAGCAGCGCGCTGGGAGAAGCTGGTCGACGATGCCCGCAAGGCCGGCTCGTCGCTCGGTGCCGTGATCGCGTGCGAAGCCACAGGGGTACCGCCGGGCTGGGGGGCGCCGCTCTACGCCAAGCTCGACAGCGAACTCGCCGCCGCCTGCATGTCGATCAATGCGGTGAAGGGCGTCGAGATCGGCGACGGCTTCGCCGCGGCGACGCTCACCGGCGAGCAGAATGCCGATGCGATGCGGCCCGGTGTCAACTTCCTTGCCAACCATGCCGGCGGCATCGCTGGCGGCATCTCGACGGGTCAGCCGGTGCTGGTGCGCGTCGCGTTCAAGCCGACCAGCTCGATCCTGACGCCGGTCGAGACGATCACCCGCGAAGGCGCCGCCACCGAGATCCGCACCAAGGGCCGCCATGACCCTTGCGTGGGCATCCGCGGGGCGCCGGTTGTCGAAGCGATGGTAGCGTTGGTGCTCGCCGATCAGAAATTGTTGCACCGGGCGCAGTGCGGCTGAGCCCGCGCCAGCCTCGCCTCGCGGCCGATCGGTTTCGTTGCAGCGGCGAAGCGACCTCGCCGCACGCAACCCTGCGCCCGACGAGGCCGTTCACTTCCTGCCATTTCGGTCAAAATTGCAGGAGTATATAACATGCGTAAGCTCACCTTGTTCCTTGCCGGCGCGATGCTGCTCCCGGCCGCCGCGATCGCGCAATCGACGCCGCAGTCGAGCGATCCGTCTGCGTCCTCGACCACCGATCAGGGCACCAGCCAGGACCATAAGAAGCACAAGAAGCAGAAGCGCGGCGACACCAGCGCCGACACGACGGCGCCGACGCCCGACAGCGGCACCACCGGCACCACCGGCAGCGGCACGACCGAGCCGTCGACCGACACGACGACCCCGTCGACCGATCCGGGCACCAGCACGACGACGCCGACCACGCCGCCGGACGCGCCTGCTCCGACGCCGCAGCGCTAAAGCAGACCGGGGCCCCGGCGGCGCGTCCGCCGGGGCCCGCCTATCGCCTCAGTCCGCGAACGGATCGCGGACGAGAATCGTGTCCTCGCGCTCGGGGCTGGTCGAGACCAGTGCGACCGGGCACTGGATCAGCTCCTCGATCCGCCGGATATATTTGATCGCCGCGGCCGGCAGCTCGGCCCAGCTCCGCGCGCCCGCAGTCGATTCGGACCAGCCCGGCATCGTCTCGTAGATCGGTTCGATCGCGGCCTGCTCCTGCGCGTTTGCCGGGTAATAATCGAGCGTCTCTCCGCGCAGCCGGTAGCCGGTGCAGATCGAGACTTCGTCGAGCCCGTCGAGCACGTCGATCTTGGTCAGCGCGATCCCGGTGATCCCGGAAACCGCCGCCGACTGGCGCAGCAGCACCGCATCGAGCCAGCCGCAGCGCCGCTTGCGCCCGGTGACGGTGCCGAACTCGTGCCCGCGCGTGCCGAGCCGCTCGCCGACTTCGTTGTCCTGCTCGCTCGGGAAAGGCCCCGAGCCGACGCGCGTGGTGTAGGCCTTGGCGATGCCCAGCACGAAACCGACCGCGCCCGGCCCCATCCCCGATCCGCTGGCGGCGGTGCCGGCGACGGTGTTGGACGAAGTGACGAATGGATAGGTGCCGTGATCGATGTCGAGCAGCACGCCCTGCGCGCCTTCGAACAGGATACGACGGCCGCGTCCGCGCGCCTCGTTGAGCATCCGCCACACCGGCTGGGCGAAGGGCAGGACGAACCCCGCGATCGCGCGCAGCTCTTCCACCAGCCCGGCGCGATCGATCGGCGGCTCGCCAAAGCCGGCGCGCAGCGCGTCGTGGTGCGCGGCGAGGCGATCGAGCTGGGGGCCAAGTTCGTCGAGATGGGCGAGATCGCAGACCCGGATCGCGCGCCGGCCGACCTTGTCCTCATAGGCCGGACCGATGCCGCGCCGGGTGGTGCCGATCTTGCCGGCACCGCTGGCGTCCTCGCGCAGCGCGTCGAGATCGCGGTGGAACGGCAGGATCAGCGGGCAGGTGTCGGCGATCTTGAGGGTGTCTGGCGTAATATCGATGCCCTGTTCGCGGAGCTTCTCGACCTCGGCCTTGAGGTGCCACGGATCGAGCACGACGCCGTTGCCGATCACGCTCGGCGTGCCGCGGACGATGCCCGAGGGCAGCAGCGACAGCTTGTAGACCTTCTCGCCGACGACGAGCGTGTGCCCGGCATTATGTCCGCCCTGGAAGCGCACGACGACGTCGGCGCGCTCGGCGAGCCAGTCGACGATCTTGCCCTTGCCTTCGTCGCCCCATTGGGCGCCGATCACTGCGACATTTGCCATGGATACACTTCTCCGCCTGCCGGGGCGGACCCTGGCCGCCCTTCGACAGGACTCGGCGGCCGGGCGGTACGGGGGCCGGGACGCTGCCCGAAGCCGCGGCGCCAATGGCCCCGGCGACGCAGCGCGTCAAGGGGCTATGGGATCATTCGTCGAGCGCGGCACGGACCCGGCGGGCGAGCCTGTCGATGTCGAACGGCTTGGTGAGCATCGATTCGTCGAGCCCGGCGATGTCGGGAGTATAGCTGCTGGTCAGCAGCACCTTGAGCGCGGGCAGCCGCTCGCGGGCGCACCGGGCGAGCTCGCGCCCGCTCATCTCGGGCATCACCACGTCGGTGAACAGCAATGACACCGGCTGACCGGTAGCGATGATCGCCAGCGCCTCGGCGCCGTCGCCAGCGGCGACCACGGTATAGCCGAGCTCGCGCAACGCCTCGACCGAATAGCTGCGCACCCGTTCTTCGTCCTCGACGACCATCACCACTTCGCCGGGCCGCGCGCGCTCGGCCTCGCCGACTTCGCTCGCCTGCGCGGCGGTGTCGATCTCGCCCGCATAGACTGGCAAATAGAGGCTGACGCGAGTGCCGCGGCCAAGCTCGGTGTCGATCCGGACGGTGCCGCCCGACTGGCGCGCGAAGCCGAACACCTGGCTGAGCCCGAGCCCGGTGCCCTTGCCGACTCCCTTGGTGGTGAAGAACGGGTCGAACGCGCGTGCGGCGACTTCGGGCGGCATGCCCGATCCGGTGTCGCTTACCGCGATCCGGACATAGTCGCCCGGCTCGAGCGCGAGCGCCTCGGCCTCGCCGTCGGCCGCCATGCAGGCTGCGGTCTCGATCGTCAGCCTGCCGCCCCCGGGCATCGCGTCGCGGCCGTTGACGCACAGGTTGAGGATCGCGTTCTCGAGCTGGTTCGGATCGGCGAGCGCCGGGCGCAGGCCGTCGGCGAGCTTCGTCTCGATCGCCACTGCCTCGCCGAGCGTCCGCGCGAGCAGCTCGATCATCCCACCGACCATCGCATTGGCATCCACCGGAGTCGGTGCGAGCGGCTGCTGGCGCGAAAAGGCGAGGAGCCGCTGGGTCAGCGCCGCGGCGCGGGTGGCGCCGTCGCGTGCCGCGACCAGATAGCGATCGACATCGGTCCGGCCCTGCGCGATCCGCCGTTCGAGCAAGTCGAGCGCGCCGATCACCACCGCGAGCATATTGTTGAAATCGTGCGCGATGCCGCCGGTGAGCTGCCCTACCGCTTCCATCTTCTGCGCCTGGCGGAGCTGCTGCTCGGCCTGCATCAGCTGCTCGGTGCGCTCGTGGATCGCCGCCTCGAGCTCCTCGCGCGAGCGTGCCAGCACCTCGCGCGCGTCGACGATCTCCTGGATGTCGGTGCAGGTGCCGAACCAGCGGATGATCCGGCCTTCCTCGTCGCGCACCGGCTGGGCGCGGCCGAGCACCCAGCGATACGCGCCCGAATGGTGCCGCAGCCGATATTCGATATGGTAGGGTTCGCCGGTTTCGAGGCAGTGGCGCCACAGCGCCCAGGTGCGCTCCTGATCGTCGGGGTGGAACATGTCGGCCCAGCCCTCGCCGTCGGTCGAGCCATAAGGCGCGCCGGTGAACTCGTACCAGCGGTCGTTGTAATAATCGTGATAGCCGTCGGGCAAAGTCGACCAGACCATCGGATCGATCGAATTGGCGATGGCGCGGAATTTCTCCTCGCTGCTGCGGAGCGCGACCAGCGCCCCGGCGCGCTCGACCGCGTCCCACGACATTTCGGCAATCGCCTCGATGAACGCGACGTCGTCCGGCGCCCATTGGCGCGGCTGCGCCTGATTGACGAACATCGTCGCGATCCAATGGCCACCGCGCAGCAGCGGCACGCCGATCGCAGCGCGCGCCCGACGCGAGATGTCGCTGTCGCCCAACGTAGGATCGCGAACAGTGTCGTGCGAGACGAGCGTACGCCCCTCGCGATAGGCGTGAATCGCCGCAGCGCCGATGCCCTGCACGGGAGCGGCGCCGTGGAGCTGCGGCAATTCCCCCCGGGTCGCCGAAGGGCCGAAGGCGATCGTCTCGCCATCGATCACGCGATAGAAGCCGACGCGGCTGGCGCCCAAATGATCGATCAGAGCCTCGGCAGTGGCGGCCATGATCGCGTCGGGCGAATCGAGCACGCGCTGCGTGTCGGCCAGCGCGTAGACGAACATCTGCGCCGCATTGGCCTCGCGGAGTTCCTCGGCGGCGGCGCGCGCCGCTTCCTCCGCTTGCTTGCGCTCGGTGATGTCGAAGCTGACCCCGGGGAAGCGGAGCGGCTTGCCGTGGGCATCGAGGAACGGCCGCCCCTGCGCCACCACCCAGCGGATCGCGCCATCGGGTTGGACGAGGCGATACTCCTCCGAAAGGGGCGCGCCGGTGACGAGCGAGGTCGCGATCGCCGCCTCGAGCGCCGGCAGGTCGTCGGGATGGACGTTGACGAAGAACGCGTCGATCGGCGTGCCCACGCCCTCCAGCGTCTCGTCCACGCCGTACAGCCGCAGGAAGCGCAAGTCGGCCGTCACCCGATTGTCGGGAACATCCCACACCCAGGTGCCTACGCCGATCGAGGAGTCGAGCGCGAGCTGAAGCCGCTCCTCGCTGGCGCGCAGCGCGGCCTCGGCGGTGGCGCGCTCGGTAACGTCGTTGGCGAGCACGAGGATATCGCTCGTCTCGCCATTGGCGTCCTTGATCGGCTGGTAGACGAAGTCGAGCATCCGCAATTCGCGTGGCTGGCCGGGCGTCCGCTCCAGCGCGATCGGCACCGCGTCGGCGCGATAGGTGGCGCCAGTCCGGAATACCTGGTCGAGGAGGTCGACAAAGCCCTGCTCGATTACCTCCGGCAGCGCATCGACTACGGTGCTGCCGATCAGATCGCGACCGCCGACCAGCTCGCGGTAGGCGGGGTTGGCGATCTCGAAGACGTGATCCGGGCCATGGACCAGCGCCATCGCGCCGGGAGCCTGCTCGAACAATTCGCGCAGCCGCCCGACTTCGGCGAGGCGCGCGCGCTCGGCGAGTACGGTGCGGGTGGTCTCGCTGCCCTGGTTGAGGATGCCGACCACGGCGCCATATTCGTCGCGGATCGGCGTGAAGCTGTAGTTCCACCAGGTTTCCTGCGGCCGACCATTGCGCTGCATCGGCAGCATCTGGTCATAGGTCGAGAAGCCCTGACCGGTGGCGAGCACCCGCTCCATCTCCGGCCCGACGACGTGCCAGATGTCGGACCAGACCTCCGCACCCGGCCGGCCCAGCGCCCAGGGGTGGCGGTCCGCCGGGATCGGCGCCCAGGCGTCGTTGTAGAGCAGGCGGAGCTCGGGGCCCCAGTAAATCGCGGTGGGAAAGCTCGATCCGAGCGCGATGTTGAGCGCGAAGCGAAGCGATTGCGGCCAGGAATCGATCGCGCCGAGCGGCGACGCGGCCCAGTCGTGCGCGCGGATGCGGTCCGCCATCTCGCCGCCATGATCCAGAAAGCGAAGCGACGAGAACATCTTGGAAAGCGATGGAGATGCGGCTCTCGCAAGTCAACCGCTCGACTTGGCCGGCTGCGGGCCTATGCTGGGGAAAACGGGAGAGAATTGCATGAAACTTGCCAGCCTGAAGCATGGCCGCGACGGCAGGCTCGTGGTGGTGTCGAGCGATCTGGCATGGTGTGCCGAGGCAACGCACATCGCCCCGACCCTGCAGGCGGCGCTCGACAATTGGGATCAGGTCGAATCCGATCTGCGCAACCTCGCCACCGATCTCGAGCACGAAGCCATCCCGATGCTGCGCTTCCACGAGCGGCAGACCGCGTCGCCGCTGCCGCGCGCCTATCAATGGGCCGACGGCTCGGCCTATGTGAACCATGTCGCGCTGGTCCGGCAGGCGCGCGGCGCCGAGATGCCCGAGAGCTTCTGGCAGGATCCCTTGATGTATCAGGGCGGCAGCGACGGCTTTCTCGGGCCGCGCGATCCGATCCCGCTCGCCGACGAGGCCTGGGGCTGCGATCTCGAGGCCGAAGTCGTGGTGGTCACCGGCGACGTGCCGCTCGGCGCCTCGCGTGCGGAGGCGCTCGCCGCGATCCGGCTGGTCGGGCTGACCAACGATGTGAGCCTGCGCAACCTCATCCCCGGCGAGCTCGCCAAGGGCTTCGGCTTCTTCCAGTCCAAGCCGGCGAGCGCCTTCTCGCCGGTGTTCGTCACCCCCGACGCGCTCGGCGACTGGTGGCGGGACGGCAAGCTCCACCGCAAGCTGATGGTCGATCTCAACGGCGAGCCGTTCGGCCGCGCCGATGCGGGCGAGGACATGACCTTCGATTTCGGCACGCTGATCGCGCACGCCTCCAGGACGCGCGCATTGGGCGCGGGGACGATCATCGGCTCGGGCACCGTCTCGAACCGCGACGCCGATGGCGGCCCGGGCAAGCCGATCGCCGAGGGCGGCGTCGGCTATTCGTGCCTCGCCGAGGTGCGCACGATCGAGACGATTCGCGGCGGCAAGCCCGAAACCCCGTTCCTCAAGGCCGGTGACACCGTCCGCATCTGGGCCGAGGACGACAGGCACCACCCGATCTTCGGGGTGATCGAGCAGACCGTCGGGGGCTAGCGGGGCTTCAGCGCGTCGTTGACTTCGATCCAATAGCCGTCGGGATCCTGGATGAAGATCTGGCGGATGCCGTCGGTGCGGCCGGTGTTGATCGCGCCGGGGGTGCCGGCGATGTCGCTCCAGCCCTGGCCGCGCCGCTTGAGCGACGCGAGGATCGGATCGAGGCTGGCGACCGCAATCGCCATGTGCACGCGCCGCGGCTGCGCGACCGGAACATCGCGGCCCGGCTGGATGTGCAGCTCGACGCCGTTGGCGAGCCGCATCCAGCGCGGGCCGCCGGGCGGGAAGGGCGCCGGGATTTCGCCGAGGCCGAACATCTCGCGGTAGAAGTCGATGCTCTTCTGCTGATCCGCGACCCAGATCGCGACATGATCGAGCCGCGCCACCGCCGCCGGCTTGTCCTGCGCCGACGCGGGCACGGAGAGGGGGAGAAACAGGGCAGGGAAGAGCAGCGCGCGCAGGTTCATTCGAATTCTCCTCTCCGCCGAGCCTATCATCTCTGCGCCCCAGCGGAACCAGGACCAAAGTCTAGAAGAGCGATCCCTGCCGCGATTCGAGCGTCCAGCTGCCGAGCAGATCATGGCCTTTGCCGTGGATGCTGTTGATCAGCAGGAGTTGGCTGACCTGCCAGGTGACCGCCGGCACCTTGATGTTGCGCTGCTGCCATGGCTCGTACGTCAGTGACGCGTGCGGCTCGAATGTATAATCCGGAAGATCGACGCCGAATGACTCCAGTCGTGTGACCAACGCGTGCCGAAAATCGCGCAGCGCCTGCATCCGGCTGCCGACCAGCGCATTGCCGCTGATCCGGTTGAACGCGATTTCGAAAGGCTCGGCCTGCAGCGATGCGGCGGCGGTGCGGATGCGATCGAGAGTGTCGGGCGACAGCAATCGAATGTCGCCGAAGGGTACGAGCGTGGAGTGGAAGTTCCCGGCGAGATACTTGCGAGCCAGACCATATTGTCGTCGCAACTCGTCCATCGCCGCGGCTGCCTCTGGATCGGGCTTGATCATGAAATAGAGCATCTGATCGTCGCGGCGCATCTGTTGGCCGGACACGGGGCTCCCGGTGGTCGGAAACATCATCGGTTCTTCTCCTCAGTGAAAATCGCGCGATTTGACCGGGATGACGGCCTCGTCGTCATAGGGGCCCGCTAGCGAGGCGTAGCGCGAGGGCGGCGGGTTCCAGTGCTTGCGGTGGCGCGGATCCTGGCCGCCGTTGCGGGCGCCGTCCGAGGGCGCGGTGAGCCGCGGCAAATCGACATTGCCGACCTGACGCAGCAAATGCGTGAGGTCGATCACTTCCTCGGCGATGACGTGCACCACCAGCCCTTCGCGCTGCACCCGGCCGCGGACCGAGATCATCGTCGCCGACATGATGATGCGGCGATAGGTGCGGAAGCGGTCCTGCCAGACGATGGCGTTGGCGATGCCGGTCTCGTCCTCGAGCGTGATGAACACGCTCTTGGCGCTGCCCGGCTTCTGGCGGACGAGGATGATCCCGGCGACATGGATGCGCGCGCCGTCCTTCAAGGCGTAGCCGTCGCCCTTTTCCTCGACCAGTTTGCCGCACGGGGTGATGCGGTCGCGATCGAGCTGCTCGCGCAGGAACGCAATCGGATGTGCGCGCAGCGAGAGCTGGGTGGCGCGGTAATCCTCGACCACTTCGCGGCCGGCGGACAGCGGGATCAGCGTCACCGGCGCCTCGGGTGCCTCGGGCAGGATGCGGCCTTCGCGCGCATCGGCGGCGGCGATCAGCGGCAGCGGCGCCTCGCCGAGCGCCTTGATCGCCCACAAAGCCTCGCGCCGGTTGAGCCCGAAGCATTGGAACGCGTCGGCGCGCGCCAGCTTCTCGAGCGTCGCCGGCTTCACGCCCGAGCGGCGCCACGCATCGTGTATCGACGCGAACGGGCCGCTGGCGCGCGCCGCGATGAGCCTGTCGGCCTGCTTGGCGTCGATCCCCTGGACGATCCGCATGCCCAGCCGCAGCGGCATCAGCGCGTCCCAGTCGGCGTCGGTGCCGCCGAAGCGGATGGGAGGCCGGCGCGTCGGCGGCGCTTCTGAAAGGACAATGGTGTCCCACTCGCTATGGTTGATGCAGACCGGTCGGACCTCGACGCCGTGCTCGCGCGCGTCGCGGACGATCTGCGCCGGGGCGTAGAAGCCCATCGGCTGCGCGTTGAGCAAAGCGGCGCAGAAGATGTCGGGATGGTGGCACTTCATCCATGACGAGGCGTAGGCGATCTTGGCGAAGCTCGCGGCGTGGCTCTCGGGGAAGCCGTAGCTGCCGAAACCCTCGATCTGCTTGAAGGTCCGCTCGGCAAAATCCTGGGTATAGCCGTTGGCGAGCATGCCGTTGACCATCTTGTCGCGGAGATGGGTGACGCCGCCGGTCGACTTGAAGGTCGCCATCGCCCGGCGCAGGCCGTCGGCCTCGGCCGCGGTGAAGCCCGCGCCGACGATCGCGACCTTCATCGCCTGCTCCTGGAACAAAGGCACGCCGAAGGTCTTGCGCAGCACCGCCTCGAGCTCGGGCTTGGGGAATTCGGGCTTCTCCTTGCCTTCGCGGCGGCGGAGATAGGGGTGGACCATGTCGCCCTGGATCGGCCCCGGGCGTACGATCGCGACCTGGATGACGAGGTCGTAGAATTCCTTGGGTTTCAACCGCGGCAGCATCGACATCTGCGCACGGCTCTCGATCTGGAAGGTGCCGAGCGTGTCGGCCTTCTGGATCATCGCGAAGGTGACGTGGTCGTCGGTCTGCAGTTCGTCCGAATGCAGCGTGAGGCTGAGGCCCTTATGCTGGTGGAGCAGGTCGAATGCGCGGCGCATGCAGCCGAGCATGCCGAGCCCGAGAATGTCGACCTTCATCAGCCCGAGCGTCTCGATATCGTCCTTTTCCCATTCGACCACGCGCCGGTCGACCATCGCCGCGGGCTCGATCGGGACGATCTCGTCGAGATGGTGCTGGGCGAGCACGAAGCCGCCGGGGTGCTGCGACAGATGCCGCGGCGTGCCGATCAGCTCGCGCGACAATTGCAGGGTGAGCGCAAGCCGGGCGTCACTGGGATCGAGCTTGAGCGCCTCGACATGTTCTTCGGGCACGCCCTCTTCGGACCATCCCCAGACCTGGCTGGCCAGCGCGCTGGTCACGTCCTCGGGCAGCCCGAGCACCTTGCCGACCTCGCGCACCGCGCCGCGGGTGCGGAAGCGGCTGACCACCGCGGTCAGCGCGGCATGGCGCTGGCCATAGGTCTCGTAGATCCACTGGATCACTTCCTCACGGCGCTCATGCTCGAAATCGACATCGATATCGGGCGGCTCCTGCCGCTCGCCCGAGACGAAGCGCTCGAACAGCAATTCGTGCACCACCGGATCGATCGAGGTGACGCCGAGCAGATAGCAGATCAGCGAATTGGCCGCCGAGCCGCGCCCCTGGCACAGGATGTCCTGCGCGCGGGCGAACTCGACGATCGACATGACAGTGAGGAAATAGGGCGCGTAGCCGAGCTCGCCGACCAGCTTGAGCTCGCGCGCGAGCAAGGTGGAATATTCGGGCGGCGCTCCCGCCGGGAATTTCCTCTGCAGCGCATCGCGGGCGAGCTTCTCCAGCGCCTGTTGCGGCGTGCGCTCGGTCATCACGACTTCGTCGGGATAGCGGTAGAGCGCGCTCAGCGCCCGCAGGCTGAAGGTGCAGCGCTCGGCGATCGCTTCGCTCGCACGCAGCGCTTCGGGAAAATCCTTGAAGCGCCGCGCCATGTCCTGCGGCGATTTGAGGTGCCGGTCGGCGTTGCGCTCGCGGCGGAAGCCGAGTTCGTCGATCGTGCATTTCGCGCGGATCGCCGTGACGACGTCCTGCAGCATGCGCCGTTCGGGCAAATCGTAGAGTATGTCGCCGGTCGCCAGCGGGATCAGCCCGAAGCGCTTCGCCGCCACATCGAGCCGGTGCAGGCGCAGCGCATCGCCCGGCCGGCGGTGCTGGGTCAGGCAGACATGCCCGCGCGCGCCGAAGATGTCGGCCATCCAGCGCAGCGACAGCGGATCGCCGGGATCGGCGAGCCCCGGCACCAGCGCACCGACCAGCCCCTCGGCATGCGCCGCGACATCCTCCCAATGGAGGAAGCATTGGCCCTTCTCGCCATGCTGGGGGTCGGCGCGCGCCTTGCCGAGGGTGAGAAGCCGGGTGAGCCGCGACCAGGCAGCAAGGTCCTCGGGCCAGACGAGCAGCGATGCGCCGTCGACCAGATCGAGCCGGCATCCGGCGACCATCCGGATCGGCGCACCGAGCGCGGAGAATTGCTCGGCGGCGACCAGCCCGCGCACAAGCCCGCCTACCGAATTGCGGTCGACGATCCCCAATGCGGGCAGGCCGAGCAACGCCCCCTGCCGGAACAGCTCCTCGGGCGAGGAAGCGCCGCGCAGGAACGAGAAATGCGTCGTCACCTGGAGCTCGGAATAGGTCATCCGAACACTCCGTGGAGATACCAGCTGAGATCGCCGGTCACCGCGCGCTCGCCGTCGCCGCGGCGGAACAGCCAATAGCGCCGGCCGTCCTCGTCCTCGACGCGGAAATAATCGCGGACATGATCGGCTTCGGCGGCGCGCTTCCACCATTCGCCATGAATGCGCTCGGGCCCGTCGGCGCGCACGACGCGATGCGACTGCCCCCGCCAGCTGAAGCGGCGTGGGGCGTGATCGGGCAGTTCGGCGATGACATGGTCGAGCCGTTCGGGCCGGCGCAGCAGCCGCGCCGGCTTGGGCCATTCGGGATGCCAGGGATGGAGCGCGGGGCTGCGATCGAGCTGGCCGACGGCGTCGGGCTTTGCGCGCGCGCCGCCGCGCTCCGGCGGATCGAGCACGTCCATGCGCGCGACCGAGCGCTCGGGCACGTCGCTCTCCACCGGCCGGCTGCGCCACATCGCGCCCATGCCGATGCGCGTCGCGAGCGTATCGACCAAGGTCGCGAGGTCGGGCGCGGCTTCCTCGTCGAGCCGCTCGGCGAAGGGCTCGGGGCCGAGCGGCAGCGCGCGGCGGACATGCAGCGTCAGCGTGTCGATGCCATAGCCCGGCTCGACCTGCTCGATGCGGCGGACGAGCAGGCGCAGCAGATGCGCGCCGTCGCGGCTCGGCCGGGCGAGGCCGATGCGGATGCGCTGCGGGACGCCGTCGACTCGCGCGCCGATCAGCTCGACCCGGCTCGCGCCCAGTCCCTGCTCGGCGAGCGCGGCGACGAGGCGCGGGACCAGGGTTCCCAGCCAATGCTCGATCGCGTCGGCGGTGGCGATCGGCTCGGCGAAGCGTTGGACGACGGCGATCGGCTCGGGCGGCACCACCGGATGCAGCGGCTCGGGCAGCCGGCCCAGCGCCTGTTCGAGCCGGGTGACGAGGGCGGCGCCGAACCGGCGAGCCAAGGGCGCGCGCGGCATCGTGGTCAGCTGGGCGATGCTCGTCACCCCGAGTCGGTGGAGCAGTTCGACCGCGGCGGGTTCGATGCGCAGCGCTTCGATGGGGAGGGGGGCTAGAGCTTCGGCGTGCTCGCCCGCTGGACACAATGTCCCGTCCGCGGCAGGCCGATAATGCGCCAGCGCCCAGGCGGCGCCGGGCGTGTCGGCGATCGCGATCCGCGCGGTATAGCCGAGCCGCGCCAGCATCCGGCGCAGCCGCGCCGCCATCGCCGCCTCCCCGCCATGCAGATGCGCGACTCCGGTCAGGTCGAGGAACAGCGTGTCGTCGCCGGCGATCGCCACGGTCGGCGTCCAGCGCCGCGCCAGCGCGGTGGCGAGGCTGGCGAGATGCGCGCGGTCGCCCTCGGGATCGGCCGGGCGGATGTCGAGCCCGGAGACCTGCGCGCGCGCCTGGGTGAGCGCCATGCCGGGCTGCAGCCCGAGCGCCTGCGCCTGCGGGCAGGCGGCGGCGATCTCGACGCGGTTGCCGTTGCGGATCGCGGTGACGAGGGGCTGCAAATCCTCCCCCGCAAGGGGGAGGGGGACCGCCGAAGGCGGTGGAGGGGGAGGACGGCGACCAGCCACCGTCGTGCTTCCTCCCCCTCCGTCAGGCTGCGCCTGCCACCCCCCCTTGGCGGGGAAGGATTGAAGTGCCGGCCGTCCCCCCTCGTCCGGCCGCATCGCCCGGAACGGATTCGTCGCCGCCTCGTCGCGGCGTCCGGCTTCGTGCTTTGCCGGCAGGCGGTGCGCCGGCAGCGGCGCGACCTTGCCGGACTGGTCCTCGCGGGCCCAGCGCGCGCCGGGGCGCCAGCCGCCGCCGCGCGGGACCGAACAGGCATTTTCCTGCTCCTGCGCCGCGGCCTCGCCCAGCGAATCGAGCGAAGCCGGAGCGCCGGCGTCAGGCGGCGTGCTGGCGCGCGCTTCCGCCCGCCACAGCCTTTCGATCGGCCACAGGGGAAGGAAGAGCGCAGCGACCCGTTGCATCGCATGCCTCCACTTCGATTTCGAAACCCTCGCCCCCCTTTTGCCGCGCCAGCGCGAGCCGCCAGCGCGCGCGTCCGACGCCCTCCACCGGCAGCGGCGTCGACGGCGCGCAGCCGACGCGCCAGCGGGTCACCGCTGCCGAAGGCGCGGCAAGCGGATCGGCGTCTTCGCGGGCATGCCGCCGCATCAGCAGCGCGATCGTGCGGCCGCCCTCGGCGGCGAGCTGGAGCCGGCGGCTGGCGGTCATATCGGCGCGCTTCACTTCGCCGATCACTGCGCCGAGCCCGCGATGCCGCAGCCCTTCCTCCATCACCGCGAGCAATTCGGCGTCGTCGCGCGCCTCGGCATAGATCAGCCGCTTATGGTCGAGTCCGACCTGCGCCACTCCGGGCGCGAACAGATCGCGCCGCCGCACCACCCACAGGACCGGGCCCCAGGCGCGCGCGGCGATCCCGGCGAGGAATAGCGTCGCGGCGCAATCCTCGGCCATGTCGCTCGACGCAGCGGCGACCTCGTGCAGCGCGTCGAGCCGGAGCCCGCCATCGGCGAGCCGCGAATCGACCGCGCCCAATCCGAACGGCAGCGTCGGCCGCCGCCGGAATTCCGGGGTCTCCATCGTACGCAGTTGCGCGCGAAGCTGGGCAAGGACGGCGGGATCGGCCATAGAAGGGCAGCGGCTACTCACGACTCGGGAACGGCGATGTTCCTATTCTGTTCCGCTGGGCCCCAGAGTCAATCCATTGTCTGACTTCGCTTGCGTTACGCCGCGCCGTGCCTAGTGTGTCGGCATTCTAAAGCACTTTCGGGAAGCCCTCTTCATGACCCATTCGCTTCGGCTCGCGTTGATCGCGTCCACGGCGCTCGCCGCCGCCACGCCTGCTTTCGGATCCGCGATGCCCCAGACCCAGACCCAGACTTCACCCGCTCCCGCCGCTGCCGCGGATCCCACGCCTTTGCTCGCCAAATGGCCGGGCGGCCATGAAGGGGTGCCGCAGTGGGACAAGGTCACCCCCGCGATGTTCCCCGCCGCCTTCGAGCGCGCAATGACCAATGCCCGCGCCGAGATGGCCAGGATCCGCGACAATCCCGCCGCGCCGACCTTCGCAAACACGATCGAGGCGAGCCAGCGCTCGGGCGAGGAGCTGGGCCGGCTGTTCGCGGTGTGGGGCGTCTATCAGAGCAATCTCGCCACGCCGCAGGTCCAGGCGATCGCCAGGGAATGGAGCCCCAGGCTCTCGGCCTTCTTCACCGAGATGAGCCTCGACCCCAAAATGTTCGCGCGGGTGAAGGCGATCTACGACAACCGCGCGCAGACGCAGCTCAACCCGCAGCAGCTGCGGCTGCTCGAGCGCACCTATCGCGACTATGTCACTTCGGGCGCGCTGCTCGACGAGACCGCCAAGGCCGAGGTCAAAAGGATCAATCAGGCGCTCGCCACCGCCTATACCGAATTCAGCCGCAAGGTGCTCGCCGACGAGGAGACCGCGATCTTCCTCGACAGCGAAGCCGATCTCGCCGGGCTGGCCGACAGCTTCAAGGCGAGCCTCGCCGAGGAAGCCAAGGCCCGCGGCCAGGCGGGCAAATGGGCGATCAAGAACACGCGGTCGTCGGTCCAGCCGTTCCTGATGTATTCGACCAACCGCGCGCTGCGCGAGAAGGTCTACAAGGCGTTCGTCAATCGCGGCGACAATGGCGACGCCAACGACACCAACGCGACGATCGCGCAGATCCTCAAGCTCCGTCAGGAGCGGGCGAAGCTGCTCGGCTTCAAGAACCACGCCTGGTACCGGATGGACGACACCATGGCCGAGACGCCCGAGAACGCGTCGAAGCTGATGATGGCGGTGTGGCCCGCCGCGGTGGCGCGGGTGCGCGAGGAAGTCGCCGACATGCAGGCGCTGGCGAACAAGGAAGGCGCCAGGCTCACCATCGAGCCGTGGGACTATCGCTTCTATGCCGAGAAGGTGCGCAAGGCGAAGTACGACCTCGACGAGAATGAGGTCAAACCGTACCTCCAGCTCGACCAGATCGTCCAGGCCGCCTTCTACGCCGCCGGCCGGCTCTACGATCTCGACTTCAAGGAGAATACCGGCAGCATTCCGGTGTTCCACCCCGACGTGCGCACCTTCCTCGTCACCAACCGGACGACGGGCGCCGAGGTCGGCATCTTCTATCTCGACAATTTCGCCCGCGCCGGCAAGCGTTCGGGCGCGTGGGCGACCAGCTATCGCGGCCGCTCGGGGCTGCGCGGCTCGAAGATCGTGCTCGCTTCGAACAACAACAATTTCACCAAGGGCGCGGCCGGTGCGCCGACCCTGATCAGCGTCGACGACGCGACGACGCTGTTCCACGAATTCGGCCATGCGCTGCACAGCCTGCTCGGCAATGTCTATTATCCCGGGCTGGGCGGCACGCCGCGCGACTTCGTCGAATATCCCAGCCAGGTGAACGAGAACTGGTTGCTCACCCCCGACGTGCTCAACCGTTTCGCCAAGCACTATCAGACCGGGGCGCCGATCCCCGCTGCGCTGGTGGCGAAGATCGAGAAGGCGCAGACCTTCAACCAGGGGTTCGACACGGTCGAATATCTCTCCTCGGCGATCGTCGACATGAAGCTGCACGATCGCGACACGCCGGTCACCGATCCGGACGCGTTCGAGCGCGAGACGCTGACCAGCATCGGCATGCCGAAAGAGATCGTGATGCGGCACCGCCTGCCGCAGTTCAATCACCTGTTCTCGAGCGACGCCTATTCGGCCGGCTATTATTCGTACCTCTGGTCCGAGACGATGGACGCCGACACCTGGGCGGCGTTCGAGGAGACCGGCAATGTCTGGGACAAGGCCACCGCCGACCGCTTCCGCACCACCTTGCTGATGACCGGCAACGAGACCGACCGGAAGCAGGCCTACAAGGCGTTCCGCGGCCGCGATCCCGACGTCAACGCGCTGTTCAAGCGCCGCGGGTTCCCGGTGAAGTGAGCTAATTCCCCTCCCTCGCAGGGAGGGGAGCGCCTGCTTCAGAGCTTCTCCACCGCCGGCAATTCCGGCTCCTCGCCCGCCGGCATCTTGCGGAACAGCGCGCGGTCCTCGGGTCCGAAGCCGAACTTGATCAGGACGTAGAGAAACGTCACGAGGATGGCCGGCATGCCGAGGCTCAGCTCGGCCCATTCATATTGCCGCGGCAGCGACGTGAAGGCCGATCCGACCAGCGCCGCGGCGCCGATCGCGACGAAGAAGCTGCGCCGGATGCTGACCACCGATGCGCCGAGCATGCGCCGCAGCATGATCGCCTTGGCCGCCGAGCCGATCGTCAGCGACACCGCCAGCGCGACGGCGGGTCCGGCGGCCTGCACCGGCTCGGACCAGCCCTGCGCGCGGGCGACGAACACGAAGGCGAAGCTCAGCGCGATCTGCAGCAGCAGCACCGCGAGCGAGATCATCAGGTTGCGGTGGCGGGCGATATAGACCAGCCCGGTCTCGCACACAGCGCCGGTCGAGGCGAGCACTTCGGCGACCAGCAATATGCACATCGCGCCGGCGCCGATGACGAATTCGGGGCCGATCAGCCCCATCACCCCCTCGGCCGGAATCCCGAACACGACGAGGCAGGCGGCCTGCGCGCTGACGATCCAGAAGCCGACCTGGCGGACCTGCTTGGCCACGGCCTTGCGGTCGTTCTCGGCGAGGCTGTGGGTGACGACCGGGGCGAGGATCGGATCGAAGCTCGACTTGAGCCGCTGCGGGATCGAGGCGACCTGCTGCGCCATGTAATAGATGCCGACCACCGCGGGGCTGAACAGCAAGGCGAGGATGAAGCGGTCGACGTTGCGCGTCCCCCATTCGATCGCGTCGGCGCCGGCGAGCGGCGCGTTGCGGCGGGCGAGCGCGAGGATGTCGGTCAGCCGCGGATGCCAGCCGCGCGGCAGGCCATATTCGCGCACGAACGGCACCACCGAGGCGGCAAGCGCGGCGAGCATCGACAGGACATAGGCGTACATCAGCCCATCGCGCGCCGAGACGTAGGAGAAGCCCCACGCCGCGATGCTGATCGTCCATGGCTCGACGATCGCGCGGGCGGTCACCGAGGCGCGGATATTGCGGCGATAGGCCAAAGCCGCGAGCGTCACGTCCGAGATCGCGACGGCGAACACTACCAGGGGCAGCAGTCGCTCAAGCCCCATCACCTCGCTGTTGGGATACATCGCCTGGGGGAAGGCGATCAGCACCAGGCTGGCGATCGCCGAGGCGCCGCACGCCACCAGCACGCCGTCCCAGACGACGTGCGCGTGCGGCCGGTCGGTCGACGCCAGCGCCTGCGCCAGCCCGCGCTTGAGCCCGAGCGTGGCGAGCAAGGCGGCGACCTCGATCACCAGCACCGCGATCGCATAACGGCCGACGATGTCGGGACCGTAGGCGCGCCCCGCGATGAACAGGAACGGCAGCCGCGCAGCGAGGCGTAGCATGAAGCCGAAGATGTTGGTCCGCCCGCCCTTGGCGAGCGTGTTGATGTCGTCGGTGGAGGTGGGGGCGAGATCAGTCAATGATCGGGTCGCCGCCCGCGCGCACGGTCACAGACCGGGGCGTGATGGAAAGACGGGCATCGTCTCGCAAGGTACGTTCGCCCGTGTCGATCAGAATATGGTCCACGCCATTTCCGCCCAAGCCGGTGACGGCTGCATCGACACAGATTGAATCGCTGTCCTTGCATCGAACCAGCAAAAGATTTTCGATCTGTCGAAAATAGAAAGAACGCACGAAGGCGGCGGGATCGCCGCATGATGCCGGGACGTCGGTGAAGCCGGCGGTGCATCGCTCGGCTTTTATCTCATGCTTCCCAGCGAAGGCCTGTGCCGACCGCAAGGCGACAAGCCCAAAGCGCGTGGCAACCGGCGTAGCGGCCTGCGCGTCTACAGCCCCAGAGCCATCCCAGACGCGTAAGATTGTCGGGGGCATCGGATAGCTCGAGAGCGGTTTGCGCATCTTGCACGACCCTCGCAAGTCGGTCCGCGTCAGTTCCGGCCTGTCCGACCCGAGCAAATAGGCTTCCGAAGCATGTTGCGATGAACCGGCTTCGAGGGGGCTGTCCTCCGCGCCCGGCTTATCCGTCCAGAGGAAATACGTCGAAGCCACGGTCAAACGGCACAATCCGGCGAACCCTGTCTCATTTGGCGTAGTGGCGAGATCGACGCGTATCGCGCGCCACTCGCGGGTCGGGCCTTCCACCCAACTATCCGTGAAAGCAGGGGATTCGGTGCCGAAAAGCAGCGTTCCCAATTGCGCCGCGGTCATCGTCCGCAGCTCGTGCGGTGTAGCGGTAATGTCCGGTATTTGCGCGCTGGCGGCGAATGGCACGAGCGCGAGCAGAGCACCGAGAATACGGAACCGGCTCAATGCGCCGCGCCCCAGCTCGGCCCGACTCCGATCTCGACGCCGAGCGGGACGGTGAGCTTGATCGCAGGCTCGGCGGCAGTCGCCATCACGCGCTCGATAACGGGCTTCGCCTTCTCCACATCGCCTTCTGGCAGTTCGAAGACGAGTTCGTCGTGCACCTGCATCAGCATCCGGACATTGGGCAAGCCGGCGTCGAGCAATGCGGGGCCCATCCGCGCCATCGCGCGCTTGATGATGTCGGCGCTGGTCCCCTGGATCGGCGCGTTGATCGCCGCGCGCTCGGCACCCTGACGTTCGTGCTGGACGCTCGATTTGATCCGCGGGAAGTGCGTCTTCCGGCCGAACAGGGTGGTGGTGTAGCCCTTGGCGCGGACCTCCTCGATCGTCGAGACGATGTAGTTGTTGATCCCGGGAAACCGCTCGAAATAGCGATTGATCATGTCCTGCGCCTCGTCGGCGGTGACGTCGAGCCGGCCGGCGAGCCCCCAGCGCGAAATGCCGTAGAGGATCGCGAAGTTGATCGTCTTGGCGCGCCCGCGCGTGTCGCGATTGACTTCGCCGAACAGCTCCATCGCAGTCATGCTGTGGATGTCGTCGCCATTCTCGAACGCGGTGCGCAGCGCCGGCACGTCGGCGATATGCGCGGCCAGACGCAATTCGATCTGCGAGTAATCGGCGGCGAGAATCACGTTGCCCGGTTCGGCGACGAACGCGTCGCGGATCTGGCGGCCGGTCTCGGTGCGGATCGGGATGTTCTGGAGGTTGGGATCGGTCGATGAAAGCCGCCCGGTCTGCGCACCGGTGAGGCTGTAGCTGGTGTGGACGCGCCCGGTCTCGGGATTGATCTGGGCCTGCAGCGCATCGGTGTAAGTCGATTTCAGCTTCGACAGCTGGCGCCAGTCGAGCACTTTGACCACCATCTCGCGGCCCGGCGAATCCTTGTCCGCGGCGATCCGCTCGAGCTCGTTGACGTCGGTCGAATACACGCCCGACTTGCCTTTGCGGCCGCCCTTGATCCCCATCTTGTCGAACAGCACGTCGCCCAATTGCTTGGGGCTGCCGATGGTGAACTTGAACCCGGCGATGGCGTGGATTTCCTCCTCGAGCGTGGCCATCTGCTTCGAGAACTCGTCCGATAGCCGCGCGAGCGTCGCCGCGTCGACCTTGACGCCTTCCCGCTCCATGCCGGCGATCACCGAGACGAGCGCCCGATCGACCATCTCATAGACGCGGGTGACGCCTTCATAGGCCAGTCGCGGCTTGAAGCGCCGCCAGAAGCGCAACGTCACATCGGCGTCCTCGGCGGCGTAGCGCGTCGCCGCCTTGAGATCGACTTCGCGGAAGCTCAATTGCTTCTTGCCGGTGCCGACCACGTCCTTGAACGCGATGCAGCTGTGCGAGAGGTGCGTCGCGGCGAGCTCGTCCATGCCGTGGCCGTGCAGGCCGGCGTCGAGATCGAAGCTCATCACGATGGTGTCGTCATACGGCGTCACGTCGACGCCGCGCTGGCGCAGGACGATCAGATCATATTTGAGATTGTGCCCGATCTTGAGCACCGCCGGGTCTTCGAACAGCGTCTTCAGCTTTGCCAGCGCAAGCTTCTCGTCGAGCTGGACCGGCCGTTCGGCGAACATGTCCGATCCGCCATGGCTGAGCGGGATGTAGCACGCCTTGTTGGGGGCGAGCGCGAGGCTGACGCCGCACAGTCCGGCGCGCATCGCGTCGAGCTCGCTGGTCTCGGTGTCGATCGCGACCCAGCCCTGGTGTGTCGCCTCGGCGATCCAGCGGTCGAGATCCTCCTCGGTGACCACGGTTTCGTAACCGTCATGGTTGCACGGCGGATCTTCCTCGAGGCCGGGCACTTCGTGCTGCTCGACGGGGGCATCGGCCACCGCGGAGAGCCGGTTGAGCAGGGTGCGGAAGCCGTGATGCTCGAGGAAGGCGCGCAGCGGCGCATCGGGGATGCCCTGCAAGGCGAGCTCGTCGAGCCCATGCGGCAACGGCACGTCGCAGCTGAGCTCGACCAGTTTGCGGGAAAGCCGCGCCATATCGGCATGCTCGATCAGATTGTCGCGCAATTTGCCGGGCTTCATCGTCGGCGCGGCGGCGAGCACCGCCTCGACATCGCCATGCTCGAGGATCAATTTGGCTGCGGTCTTGGGCCCGACGCCGGGGACGCCGGGGACATTGTCGACGCTGTCGCCCATCAGGGCGAGCACTTCACCGAGCTTGTCGGGGCCGACGCCGAACTTCGCCTCGGTATCGGCCGGCCCGAGCCGGCGATTGTTCATCGTATCGAGCATGTCGACCGACGGATCGGTCATCAGCTGCATCAGATCCTTGTCGGAGCTGACGATCGTTACCGACCAGCCCTGCGCCAGCGCCGCCTTGGTGTAGGAGGCGATCAGATCGTCGGCTTCCCAGCCCTGCTCCTCGATGCACGGCATCGAGAAGGCGCGGGTGGCGTCGCGGATCATCGGGAACTGCGGCACCAGATCCTCGGGCGCGGGCGGACGATGCGCCTTGTACTGGTCGTACATTTCGTTGCGGAAGGTGTGCTCGCTCTTGTCGAGGATCACCGCCATGTGGGTCGGGCCGTCGGCCTTGTTCAGCTCGTCGACGAGCTTCCACAGCATGGTGGTATAGCCATAGACGGCGCCGACCGGCTCACCATGCTTGTTGGTGAGCGGCGGCAGCCGGTGATAGGCGCGGAAGATATAGCCGGAGCCGTCGACGAGATAGAGATGGGGCATCCGCGCCGGGATAGCCGAGCCGCGGGGCCGGGCAAAGCCTCGGCGTCACTGCGCGTCGTGAAAGATGATCCCCAGCGTGTGGCGCAGCCCGATATGCACGGCGCTGACCCCGTGGCGCATCGTCACCCGATAGTCGCCCTTGCCGCCGCGCACCGGCCGCTGGTTGACTGCGAACACCACGGCGTCGCCCTGGGTGAGCGGCACGACCGCCGCGCGCGACTGCATTCGCGGCCGCTGCTCCGTCAGCACGAATTCGCCGCCGGCGAAGTCGCGGCCCGGTGCCGAGAGCAGCACCGCCACCTGCAGTGGAAACACATGCGCGCCGTACAGATCCTGGTGCAGGCAATTATAGTCGCCGGGGCCGTAGCGCAGCAGCAGCGGGGTGGGGCGCGTCTGCCCCGCTTGATGGCATTCGGCGAGATACTCGGCATGCGCGGCGGGGAAGCGCCGCTCGAGTCCCATCCGCGCGTGCCAGCCATTGGCGATCTCTGAGAGCGGCGGATAGAGAGCGGTGCGCAGCCGCTCCACCGGATCGGGCAGCGGATAGGCGAAATAGCGATATTCGCCGCTGCCGAAGCCGTGCCGCGCCATGATCACATGGCTGCGGAAGCGCGCGGGCGCGTGATAGAGCCCCGAAACGCGGGTGCAGGTGTCGGGGTCGAGCAGGCCGGGCAGCACTGCCCAGCCATTCGCGTCGAGCGCCTCGGCGACGGATTTCCAGTCGAGTTCGTTGTTCATGGCGCGGCCCTGCCACGGCGCCGGGACCAACGCGCCCCGCTGCTTGCGGCCGAACTCAGCCGGCGATCAGCGCGACGGGTATCCGCCCGCCATGATCGGCCCGGATGCGCTGTGGTTCGCCACGATCGCGCTCGCCACCGCCTGCATCAGCAGCTGGCGCTCGCGGATCGGACGCGGCGTGTCGCCGATCATCACCGCGACGGCATAGGAGCGGCCGTCGGGGGCGGTGAGGATGCCGACATCGTTGAAGCCGGCGGTGCGGCCGCGCAGATCCTGGCCGGTGCCGGTCTTGTGGCCGTAGATCCAGCCGGCCGGAACCGCGCCGCGGACGCGCGCCTTGCCGGTCTTGGCGCCGTTCATCGTCGCCATCAGCCAGTCGGTCGAGCGCGGCGAGAGCAGCTCGCCCCGTTTCAGCCGGGCCAGCGCATCGGCGATGGCGGCGGGCGCGGCGCCATCGGGCGGATCCTTGACATAGGCTTCGAACGCCGCGAGCCGGACCGCGGGCGAGAGCCGCGAGCGCGCCACCGAAAAGGCGTTGCCCATCGAATATTCGGGCCGCCACGCGAGCCCGGCGGTGCCTGCCTGGAGCAGCTTCTCGCCCGGGCCGAAGCGGATCGCGCCGAGCTGCCGGCGGGCGATGAAGTCGCGCACCGCCTGCGGGCCGCCGACGAGCCGCAGCAGCTTGTCGTTGCAGGTGTTGTCGCTCATCTGCATCGCGCGGCGCATGATCTCGCCGACGGTGGAGGTGTAGCCGGCATCGCCCTTCACCAGATAGGCGACGGGCTGGTGGAACAGCGTGAAGTCGGCGCGGGTGATGGTCAGCGGGTCGTCGAGGCGAACCGTGCCGCGATCGACTGCGTCGAGCACCGTCATCGCCACCCACAGCTTGCTCACGCTCTGCTGCGGCAGCGGCCGGGTCGCGGTCGCGTTGCTTGCCACCCAGCCGTCCTCGACGCTGGTCACCGCGATGCCGACGACGCCGTGGAAATTGCGCGCAATATTGTCGAGCGAATTGACCAGCCCGATCGGGGCGGGGACGCGCGGCCTGGCCGGGGCGGCCTTCGCGGCGGGGAAAGGCACCAATACGCTGTAGCTCGGTGCCGGAAGATAGGCGGCGAGCTGGGTGTCGTCGTGCACGGCGCAGCCGAGCAGCATCGCCGGGCCAAGCCCTGCGAGGGTCAGCGCCCGCTCCAGTTTCGAGAAGCTCTCAATTTTCTTCACAAATGCAGCCCCTTGCGCCTCTTCAACATGCGGCCAACGCGACTCGCATCAAAGCCCGTGTGGGTCGGGTTGCGACGAATCCGGTATCTGTAGCGACGAATCGTGAAAAGAGCGGAAACCGGCCCCGCAATCTCCTGACAAATATGGTGAAAATTTCGCGGCTCGCCATCCGGCAAAACCCCTTAGGGCACCAGCACCGTGTCCGCCGCGACGTCGAGCATCTCCGGATAGTCGAGCGTGTAGTGCAGCCCCCGGCTCTCCTTGCGGTGCAGCGCCGAGCGGACGATCAGGTCGGCGCTCTCGAGCAGGTTGCGCAGCTCGATCAGGTCGCCGGTCACGCGGAAATGGCCGTAATAGTCGTTCACTTCCTCGCGCAGCGTCGCGATGCGGCGGGCGGCGCGTTCGAGCCGCTTGGTGGTGCGGACGATGCCGACATAGTTCCACATGAACCGCCGGATCTCGGTCCAGTTCTGCTTGATCACCACTTCCTCGTCGGAATCGGTGACGCGGCTCTCGTCCCAGGGGCGGATCGGCGGCGGCGGGGCGAGCTCGCTCCAATTGCGGGTGATGTGGCGCGCCACCGCCTCGCCGAAAACGAAGCATTCGAGCAGCGAATTGGAGGCGAGGCGATTGGCGCCGTGCAGCCCCGACTGGCTGACCTCGCCCGCGGCATAGAGATGCGGCAGGTCGGTGCGGCCGTCGCGGTCCACGACGACGCCGCCGCAGGTGTAATGCTGCGCGGGAACCACCGGGATCGGCTCGCGCGTCATGTCGATGTCGAGGTCGAGCAGCCGGGCGTGGATCGTCGGGAAATGCTGCTTCACGAAGTCCGCGCCCATATGACTGATGTCGAGATGGACGTAATCGAGCCCGAGCCGCTTGATCTCGTGGTCGATCGCGCGGGCGACGATGTCGCGTGGCGCCAGTTCGAGCCGCGCGTCGAAATCGGGCATGAAGCGGTGCCCCGTGCCCGGAATCTTGAGCTGCCCGCCCTCGCCGCGCACCGCCTCGGTGATCAGGAAGTTCTTGACGTCGAGATTGTAGAGGCAGGTCGGGTGGAACTGCATCATCTCCATGTTCGAGATGCGGCACCCCGCGCGCCACGCCATCGCGATCCCGTCGCCGGTCGCCCCGCGCGGCGCGGTCGAGAACAGATAGGTCCGGCCCGCACCGCCGGTCGCCAGCACCGTCGCATTGGCGGTGAACAGCTCGACGCGGTTGGTCGCGCGATTGAAGGCATAGACGCCCCAGACATTGCCCGCCCCCGAATAGCGCTGCTCGTGCCGGCTGGTGACGAGATCGATCACCACCATGTCGGGGACGAGGGTGATGTTCGGATTGGCCCGCGCCGCCTTGAGCAGCGCCTCCTGCACCGCCCAGCCGGTGGCGTCGTCGACATGGACGATGCGGCGGTGGCTGTGCCCGCCCTCGCGGGTCAGATGCAGCGTATCGCCGTCCATGTTGAACGGTACGCCCAGCCGGGTCAGCCGTTCGATCGCGGCGGGGGCGTTCTCGACCACCATCTCGACGGTGGCGCGATCGTTGAGCCCGGCGCCTGCGACCATCGTGTCGGCGACGTGGTTGTCGAACGTGTCGCCTGGCTCGAGCACCGCCGCGATCCCGCCCTGCGCCCAGGCGGTCGAGCCTTCGTTGAGCGCGCCCTTGGCCAGCACCGTCACCTTGAACCGCGCCGCGAGGTTGATCGCCGCGGTCAGCCCCGCCGCGCCCGAGCCGATGACGAGGATGTCGGAAATATGCGGATCGCCGGCCATGATGTTCCTGCAGCTTCCTCTTCGGCTGGTTCGCGCCCCGACTAGGCGCTAAGCGCGCTCGCTGGCAAATGGAGAGAGATATGCGCCGCCATAGCCTGAGTTTCGCCGCGCTGCTGCTCGGCCTCTCGTCACCCGCCGCCGCCTGCACGCTCGGCGCGCCGGGAACGACGCAGCGGGTGGCCGTCGCCGATACCGGCCGCGCGCTGCTGCTCCATGTGCCGGCGAAGCCGCGGGGCAGGGCGCCGCTGCTCTTCGTCCTCCACGGCAGCACCGGCACCGGCGCCGCGATCCTCGCCCAGTCGAAGCTCGAGGCGACCAGCGAACGCCACGGCTTCCTCCTCGCCGCGCCCGATGGCGGGATCGCCGCCGACAAGGGCTATGTCTGGAACATCCCCGGCGTCCCCACCGTCACCGGCAAGGTGCCGGGCCCCGAGGATCCCGACGACGTCGCATTCCTCGGCAAGGCGATCGACTGGCTCGCATCGCGAGGCTGCGCCGACCGCCGCCGCGTCTACGCCACCGGCCTGTCGGGCGGCGGCCGGATGGCGTCGTGGCTCGGCTGCGTCGCGTCGGACAGGTTGGCGGCGATCGCCCCGGTGGTCGGGCTGCGCGCCGGCAATCCCTCGGCCGCCGATCCGCGCTTCCCCGATCCGGCCACCTGCACCCCATCGCGCCCGATGCCGGTCATCGCCTTCGCCGGCGGCAAGGACACGACCAATCCGGTCGAAGGCGGCGGCGCACCCTATTGGCAATATCCGATGCGCCGGGCCGAGGCGCGCTGGGCCGATCTCAACGGCTGCAGGCGCCCGCTGGCCGAACGGACGCCGGAAAGCGGCGTTCTCGTGCGCGGCTACACCGATTGCCGCGCCGGCGCCGAGGTCGCGGCCCACCTTACCCCGGATGCCGGGCATATCTGGACCGCCGACAACGAAGCCATGTGGGCCTTCCTAGCGCGCCACTGGCGCTGAGACCTCATTGCTACTTTTCTACCGTCGGGGCTTCGCGCCAGTTGCAGCGCCGTAGGCAGCAAGGCCATCCTCGCGGCCTCGCAAGCGCTTCATCACCCGTTGGATGGGCCAGATCAAACTACCGTCAGTGAGTTTGAGTGCCAAGGTGATTTCCGCTTTGGCATCCTTGTCGTTGCCGATCCATTCGCCGCCGCGCGTCCGGCGGATCGTTTCACCGACATAGCTTCCGATCGCGAAAAGGCGTGAACCCAGTTGCTCCCCCAGCAACCCGCCGGGCAGCACATTGCCGTCTGGCGCCTGTTCATCAAAGAAACGATCGATCTCTCTCAAGCTCGCCAGTGAGAAATCGGCTTTGTATCCGGAAGCCGTCAATGCGTTCGCAATCCATTCGGCGGACGCAACCGCATCCGCAGCGACCTTGCTCTCATCGGCCGCATGCAAATTTGCCGGAGCAACGAGCAGCCAAAGCGCCAGTGCCATTTTGCGAAACCGGCTCACGCACTCGCCCGGGTCAAATTGAGGAACACGTCCTCGAGATCGGCCTCGCGGGTCGAGACGTCGACGATGCCATAGCCGCCCGATTGCACCGCGCCGAGCACTTCGCCGGCATTCGCCTGATCCTTGCGGAAGGTGATCACCAGCGTCCGCTCGGCCTTGAGCTCGATCTTCTGGAAGCAGCGATTCTCGGGGAGCGCCGGCACGTCGCGATCGACGGTGACCTCGACGACCTTCTCCTGCGCCATCCCGACCAGCTCGCGGGTCGGCTTGTTGGCGATCAGCTTGCCGTGGTTGATGATCGCGATGCGGTCGCACAGCTCCTCGGCTTCCTCGAGATAATGCGTGGTCAGCACCACCGTCACGCCGCGCTGGTTCAGTTCGCGGACATAGGCCCAGAGCTGCTGGCGCAGCTCGACATCGACTCCGGCGGTCGGCTCGTCGAGGACGATGATCGGCGGCGAATGGACCATCGCCTTGGCGACCATCAGCCGCCGCTTCATGCCGCCCGAAAGCGTCCGCGAATAGGCGTTGGCCTTGTCCTCGAGATGCACCGCGCGGAGCAGCGCCATCGCGTCGAACGCGTCCTTGCGCACGCCATACAGCCCGGCCTGGATCTCGAGCGTCTCGCGCGGCGTGAAGAAGGGATCGAAGGTGATCTCCTGGTTGACGATGCCGATGCTCGCCTTGGCGTTGCGCGGATGCGCGTCGACGTCGAAGCCCCAGATCGTCGCGCGGCCGTCGGTCTTGTTGACGAGGCCGGCAAGGATGTTGATCAGCGTCGACTTGCCCGCGCCATTGGGCCCGAGCAGCCCGAAGATCTGCCCGCGCGGCACGTCGAAGCTGACTCCGTCCAGCGCGCGCTTGCCGCCCTGGTAGGTCTTGCAGAGATTGTCGATCGCGATCGCGGCCTGGGTCATGGGAGTTGCATAGTCCCGACGCCTTCAATGGCAAGGCTCCGAGCGCCTTTGTGCCGTGCTCTTTCCTGCGCTAGGTGCATCAGCGCCTTGTCGGAATCACAGGAATTGCTTCGATGCTATTGTTGTCGCTGATCCTCGCCGCGCCCGAAGACCCGGCTGCTGTGCGGCAGGACGCCAAATGCGCGGCGGTCATGCTCGCGGCGGCCGACACGCTCCATACGGACGGCAGAAAAGACGAAGGCGCGGCGGCTGAGGCGGCCGGCGCGTATTATGTCGGAAAGCTGATGGGCTATTACGCCACGCTGTCGTCGTCGCCCTATGCGCCCGTCGAACCTGGCCATTTCACACGCCTGGCGGTCAGCACAGCCAGCAAGAAGCTCGACAAGGCGAGCCTCGAGGCAGAAGCCAAGGCATGCTATCAAACCTATGATCGTGTGCTTGCAAGCCTATGATAGGGTGCGCGTGCTTCTGAGAGCGATTGCCCCGATGGCTCCGTCTTGCTAACCGCTTCGCCATGATTCCGCCGTCCGAGACGATCCGTACCAGCCACGCCCGCGTCGCCTGCGACGGCAGCGGCCCCGGCGTTCCCGCCGCATTGGGCCATCCGCGCGTGTTCCTCCAGATCGACGAGAGCGGCACTGTCGATTGCGGCTATTGCGATCGCCGCTTCGTGCTGATCGGCGGCCCCGCCGACGGCGCCGACCAGAGCCAATTGCCCGATCACCCGGCTGGCGCCAGCGTCTGAGGCTCCTATATCGGAGGGATGTCGATTCCCTCCGATCCCCGCGCATATCTCTATCGCGAGCTCGATCCCGAAACCGCCGCCCGGCTGACCGCCGATGCGCTGGCGACTGCCGAGGATGGCGAGCTCTACCTGCAATATCGCAAGACCGAGGCGTTCGGCTTCGACGATGGCCGGCTCAAGACCGCCTCGTTCGATACCCAGTCGGGCTTCGGCCTCCGCGCGGTCTCTGGCGAGACGACGGCCTTCGCGCACGCCAACGAGATCAGCCCCCAGGCGATCCGCCGCGCCGCCGAGACGATGGCGCTGATCGAGCCCGGCAAGGCCGGCAAGGCGCCGCCCCCGCAGGGCAACAACCGGCATCTCTACACCGATAGCGACCCGCTCGATCTCGTGCCCTTCGCCGACAAGGTGAACCTCTGCCAGACGATCGACGCAGCGGCGCGCGCCCGCGATCCGCGCGTGGTCCAGGTTTCGGTCGGCCTCACCGGTTCGTGGAGCGTCGTCGAGATCGTCCGCCCCGACGGCTTTATCGCCACCGACATCCGCCCGCTGGTCCGCCTCAACGTCTCGATCGTCGTCGAATCGAACGGCCGCCGCGAGACCGGCAGCTTCGGCACCGGCGGCCGCACCCTCTATGATCGGCTGCTCGAGCCGGCGACGTGGAACCGCGCGATCGACGAGGCGCTGGCGCAGGCTTTGGTCAATCTCGATGCCGAGGACGCGCCGGCCGGCGACATGACCGTGCTGTGCGGCCCCGGCTGGCCCGGCGTATTGCTCCACGAGGCGGTCGGCCACGGCCTCGAAGGCGATTTCAACCGCAAGGGCACCAGCGCCTTTTCGGGCCGCATCGGCGAGCGCGTCGCCGCGCCGGGCGTCACCGTCGTCGATGACGGCTCGATTATGGACCGCCGCGGCTCGCTGTCGATCGACGACGAAGGCACGCCGACCCGCGAGACCGTGCTGATCGAGGACGGCATCCTCAAGGGCTATATGCAGGATCGCCTCAACGCCCGGCTGATGGGCGTCGCGCCTACCGGCAACGGCCGCCGCGAATCGTTCCAGCACGCGCCGATGCCGCGGATGACCAACACCTTCATGAAGGCCGGCAGGGACGATCCCGCCGAGCTGCTCAGCCGCGTCAGGAAGGGCATCTACGCCAAGAGCTTCGGCGGCGGGCAGGTCGACATCGTCTCGGGCAAGTTCGTCTTCTCGTGCACCGAGGCCTATCGGATCGAGAACGGCAAGCTCGGCCGCCCGATCAAGGGCGCGACGCTGATCGGCGACGGCCCGTCGGTGCTGACGCGCGTCACCGGGATCGGCAACGATTTCGCGCTCGACGAAGGCGTCGGCATGTGCGGCAAGGGCGGGCAGAGCGTTCCCGCCGGAGTCGGCCAGCCGAGCCTGCTCGTCGAAGGGCTGACGGTGGGCGGCACCGCCGCCTGATCCTCAAAATCCTTCCCCGGGACCGGGGGAGGTGGCGCCGAAGGCGACGGAGGAGGCCTCTCCGCGAGCGACGCGCCTGCGGAGAGACCCCCTCCGTCAGGCTGCGCCTGCCACCTCCACCGCTGCGCGAGGGAGGATTTTCCATCCCCACCGCCAACCTGAGTCTTTCATGCCACACCACCAGTGCTTGCGCCTGTGGATAACTTGTTGACTCAACATCTGGGTCGATGCCCAAACGTTCTCCGCCGTTAACGATTTAGCAGCCTTTCTCGTTAACCAATGTTCGCTTGACGACGGACTCCGCGACCCGCGAATACGGGGGTTCGGGCAAGGGAGTTGAGTGCATGGGGGTGTTGGAAAAGGTGAACGTGCGGGGCCGCACGGCGAGCGCGCCGGTGCCGGTATTGCCGCTCGACACCATCCTGCGGGGCGATTGCATTCAGCGGATGCGCGAACTGCCCGACAAGTCGATCGACCTGATCTTCGCCGATCCGCCGTACAACCTCCAGCTCGGCGGCGACCTCAACCGCCCCGACGGCAGCCATGTCGACGCGGTCACCGACGATTGGGACAAGTTCGACAGCCTCGCGGCCTATGACAAGTTCACTCGCGAATGGCTGGCCGAGGCGCGCCGCATCCTCAAGGACGACGGCTCGATCTGGGTGATCGGCAGCTATCACAACATCTTCAAGGTCGGCAGCGCGATCCAGGATCTCGGCTTCTGGATCCTCAACGACATCATCTGGCGCAAGGCCAACCCAATGCCCAATTTCAAGGGCACGCGCTTCACCAACGCGCACGAGACGCTGATCTGGGCGTCGAAAGGCGAGAAGGCGCGCTACACCTTCAACTATCGCAGCATGAAGACCCTCAACGACGAGCTGCAGATGCGCTCGGACTGGGAATTCCCGATCTGCGGCGGGCAGGAGCGGCTCAAGAAGGATGGCTACAAGGTCCACCCGACCCAGAAGCCCGAGGCCTTGCTCTACCGCGTGCTGCTCGCCTCGACTAGGAAGGGCGACGTCGTGCTAGACCCCTTCTTCGGCACCGGCACCACCGGCGCGGTCGCCAAAAGGCTCGGCCGGCGCTGGATCGGCATCGATCGCGAGGGCGTCTATGTCGAGGCGGCGCAGGCGCGGATCGACGCGGCGCTGCCGCTCGACGAATCGGCGCTGACGACGATGCAGGCGCCCAAGGCGGCGCCGCGCGTCGCGTTCGGCCAGCTCGTCGAGAACGGCTATCTCGCGCCCGGCACGGTGCTCACCGATGCGAAGCGCCGCCACCGCGCGGTGGTCGGCGCCGACGGCTCGCTCAAATGCGGCGATCTCGCCGGCTCGATCCACAAGCTCGGCGCGACGCTGCAGGACGCGCCGTCGTGCAATGGCTGGACGTGGTGGCATTACGAGGAAGCCGGCGCGCTCAAGCCGATCGACGCGGTGCGCCAGACGTATCTGCTGGCCACCCAGCCCTGATCGGGCTTGCAATGTAGGATTTCGCCTGCTGTCCTCGTGCACGGGTGCGGTCGCGCCATGCCCGTGATGCGGAACCCGAAAGACGGCGCCGATCGTGTGACCCTGGTGTGACCTTTCATTTTCGAGGTGCCGTGCTCGATCTTCCCGCCACCGCCCGGATTTATCTTCGGCCGACGCAATTCGTCGACACGCCGGTCGGGCAGCAGGAGGGCAGCGTCGCGCGGCTCGCCGGGGGACTCGGCTGGTTCTCGGCCTATGAGCTGATCGCGGCGGAGGGCGGCCGCCGCGTGCTGCAGCGGACCATTCCCGTCGCCGAGCTGCCCGCCGACGAACGGCTCCAGGCGATCGCCGCGCGAATCTCGGCGCCGCGCGCGCCGCTGCGGCTCGGCGAGCGCGTGGTGCGGCTCGATCAGCCGCAGGTGATGGGCATTCTCAACGTCACGCCGGACAGCTTCTCGGACGGCGGCAAGCACATCGGCGATCCGGGGGCGGCGGCGCAGGTCGGGGTCGACATGACCGTCGCGGGTGCGGCGATCGTCGACGTCGGCGGCGAATCGACGCGGCCCGGCGCGGCGACGGTGTGGGAAGGCGACGAGATCGCGCGCACGATTCCGGTGGTCGAGCGGCTCGCGCGCGGCGGCGCGGCGGTGTCGATCGACACCCGCAAGGCGGCGGTGATGGAGGCGGCGCTGGCTGCGGGCGCGCAGCTGATCAATGATGTCTCGGCGTTGCTCTACGACGATCGCGCGCTCGAGGTGGCGGTGCAGGCGGGCTGCCCGGTGGTGCTGATGCACTCGCCCGATCCGGCGAAAACCGGCCATGAGGGCGGCAATTACGGCGACGTGCTGGTCGAAGTCTATGACTGGCTCGAGCGTCGCGTCGAGGACGTCGTGGCCCGCGGGATCGCGCGCGAGCGCGTGCTGGTCGATCCGGGCATCGGCTTCGGCAAGTCGCTGACCGACAATCTCGCTTTGCTCAATGGGCTCGCGCTGTTCCACGGCATCGGCTGCGGCATCGTCCTCGGCGCCAGCCGCAAGCGGATGATCGGCGCGCTGTCGAACGAAGCCCCGGCCGAGGCGCGGCTCGGCGGCTCGCTCGCGGTGGCGCTCAAGGGTGCCGAGCTCGGCGCGCAGCTGATCCGGGTCCATGACGTGTTCGAGACCGCGCAGGCGCTGCGCGTCTGGCGCGGCATGCGCGACGCCGCCCTGGTCGCGCGGGTGCCGGGCTAGCGCGGTCGAGTCGCGGGATCGTTGTTCGGGCGACATGGTTTGACGGACAGGCGCCGGCCAGCGGCACAGGAGACCGACAGATGCGCGAACCCGAGCACCGTTATTCGACCGTCTCGATCGTACTCCACTGGGCGATCGCCGCGCTGGTGATCGCCAATGTGCTGGTCGGCGGCTGGATGGAGGATGCCGAAGGGGGCGCGAAGCTCGGCTGGTTCGCGACGCACAAGTCGATCGGAATCTCGGTGTTCGTGCTCACCCTTGTCCGGCTCGGCTGGCGGATCGGCCATCGCTGGCCGGCACTGCCCGCGCACATGGCGGCGTGGGAGCGACTGCTGGCGCGCGGCACCCATGTCGCTTTCTATGCCGCCTTGCTCGCGATCCCGCTGCTCGGCTGGGCTGCCGCTTCGGCGGGCGGGGCGCCGGCCACCGACTGGTTCGGGCTGTTCCCGGTCGGCAATCTGCCGGTGCCGCGTTCGGAAGACCTCGGCGAGACGCTGGGCGGCGCGCACAAATTGCTGGTCAAGGCAGTCTATGTGCTGATCGGACTGCACGTGCTGGGCGCGCTCAAGCACCAGTTCCTCAACCGCGACGGCGTGCTGCACCGGATGCTGCCGATCCTTCCCGTGCCGCGCGACTGAGCACAGCTTCGGGCGGTCAGGCGGCGCTCTGGTCGATCCCGAGCTCGCCGAGCTTGCGGTAGAGCGTCGAGCGGCCGATGCCGAGGCGGCGGGCGACTTCGGTCATGCGTCCGCGATAATGGCCGATGGCGAGACGGATGACGTCGGCCTCGATCTCGTCGAGCGCGCGCAGATTGCCGTCGGGGCGGAACAGCGTCACGCCGGCATTGGTCGAGCCCTGTTGCTGCGTGCCGCTGCCTGCCGGACGGCCCGCGGCGAGCTGGGCGATCTGCGGGAAGTCGGCGCGGGCGAGCCCGTCGCCCTCGCAGAGCACCGCGGCGCGGAACAGCGCGTTCTGGAGCTGGCGGACATTGCCCGGCCAGTCATAGCTGCCGAGCAAGGCGAGCGCGTCGTCGGTGATACCGAGCGGCCGCAGCCCCGGCTGCTCGGCGATCCGCGCGAGCAGATGGCGAGCAAGCGCGGGGATGTCGCCGGCGCGTTCGCGTAAGGGCGGGATCGTCACCTGGACGACGTTGAGCCGGTAATAGAGATCTTCGCGGAACCGCCCCGCCTCGACTTCGGCGAGCAGGCTCTTGTTGGTCGCGGCGATCACCCGGACATCGACTTCGCGGACGTGGCGGGCGCCGAGCGGCTGGATCTCGCCGGTCTGGAGGACGCGGAGCAGCTTGACCTGCGCGTCGAGCGGCATCTCGCTGATCTCGTCGAGGAACAGCGTGCCGCCATCGGCGTCCTGGAAGCGGCCGATCTTGCGTTCGAACGCGCCGGTGAAGGCGCCCTTCTCGTGCCCGAACAGCTCCGATTCGACGAGGTTGGCGGGGATCGCGCCGCAGTTGACCGCGACCGCCGGCTTGCGGCTGCGTGGGCTTGCGGCGTGGACCGCCTCGGCGACGACCTGCTTGCCGACGCCGCTCTCGCCTTCGATCAGCACCGGCACGCGGGCGCGGGCGGCCTTGGCGGCGATCGCCAGCGCGGCCCGGAATTGCGGGGCGCTGCCGACGATCTCGTCAAAGGCGAGGCTGACCGAGAGCTTCTCCGTCAGCGGCCGGAGCTCGCCCGCGGCGAGACCGCCGGCGGCCACTTCAAGGGCGGCGAGCAACCGCTCGGAGGCGATCGGCTTGACGAGGAAGTCGGTGGCGCCCGCGCGCATCGCGCTGACCGCGGCGGCGGCCGAGCTGTTGGCGGTGAGCACGAGAATCGGCAGCTGCGGGCGGCGCTCGCGGAGTTCGCCGATCAGCGCGGCGGCATCTGCATCGGATCCGGCATGGTCGAGGACGATCGCGTCGAGCGCCATGCCGTCGGGCGTGCCGAGCATCGCGATCGCCACTTCGGATTCGCCCGCGAACACCGTGCGCCAGCCGCGCCGCGCGGCGATGGCCGCAACGAGGCGACGTTGCGCCGGTTCGTCGTCGATCAGCATCAGGAGGCGCTGCCCGTTGCGCGTCATCCGTCTGTCCCCACTGTCCCAATTCAGGTCGTATCCCATAATCAGCATCGGTAAAGGGGCGCTTAAGCCTCGCCGAAGACGATGTTTACCGCGTCGGGGTTGAGGGCGGATGGCGCGACGGTTAAGGTCGCCGCAAAAGCCGCGCAGAGGGGATATAGACGCATGGCCGATACGGGCGACAACAGCACCGAAGTTCAGGCGCACGCCGAGACCTATGGCGGGTTCACCAGATTGATGCTGTGGGGAACGATCTTCTCGCTCGCGCTGGGCGCGTTCGTCGTCCTGATGATCGCCAGCTGAGGTGAAGATCGCGGTGCTCAAGGAGACCGCCGCCGGCGAGCGGCGCGTCTCCGCGACTCCCGAAACCGTCAAGAAGTTCGTCGGGCTCGGCGCGACGGTGGCGGTGGAAGCCGGTGCCGGCGAGACGGCGTCGATCGCCGATCAGGGCTATGCCGATGCCGGCGCGACGATCGGCGCGCGCGACGCGGTGCTCGCCGACGCCGATATCGTGCTCGGCGTGCAGGGCCCCGATCCCGATCAGCTTCCCGGTCTGAAGCAGGGCGCCTGGATCGTCGCCGGGCTGAACCCGTTCGGAGAACGCGCGCGCGTCGACCGCTATGCCGCGCTGGGCGCCGAGGCGCTGGCGATGGAGTTGATGCCGCGCATCACTCGCGCCCAGTCGATGGACATATTGTCCTCGCAGTCGAATCTCGCCGGCTACAAGGCGGTGCTCGACGCCGCGTCCGAATATGGCCGCGCCTTCCCGATGATGATGACCGCGGCGGGCACGGTGAGCGCCGCCAAGGTGTTCGTGATGGGCGTCGGCGTCGCCGGGCTTCAGGCGATCGCCACTGCGCGGCGGCTCGGCGCGCAGGTTTCGGCGACCGACGTTCGCGCGGCGACCAGGGAGCAGATCCAGTCGCTCGGCGCCAAGCCGATCTTCGTCGAGAACGTCCAGGGCATCGAAGGCGAGGGCGCCGGCGGCTACGCCACCGAGATGTCCGACGAATATAAGGCGGCGCAGGCGGAGTTGGTCTCGAGCCATATCGCCAAGCAGGACATCGTCATCACCACGGCGCTGATCCCCGGGCGCCCCGCGCCGCGGCTGATCAGCGACGCGCAGATCGCCAGCATGAAGCCGGGCAGCGTGATCGTCGATCTCGCGGTCGAGGCAGGCGGCAATGTCGAAGGCGCGGTCGCGGGCGAAGTCGTGACGGTGCACGGCGTCAAGATCGTCGGTCATCGCAACGTCGCGTCTCGGCTCGCTGCGGACGCCTCGGCGCTGTTCGCGCGCAACCTGTTCAACTTCCTCTCCGCCTTCTGGGACAAGGAAGCGGGCAAGCCGGTGCTCGACGAGGAGATCGGCAATGCGATCCGCCTGACGCAAGGCGGTAAGGTCGTACACGAGAGGCTGCTCGGGTGATGGCGGCTTGCGCCTCGATCGGTTTGGCCCTTGCTTCCCCCGGCGCCACTCCAGGGAACCCGTCTGATTTGCTCGATCGGTATGCGGCGAGCTTGCTCGATGGGCTTCATAGCCACCCGGTCGGCGTGTCGGGCAAACAAATCGAAAGGGCGGAGCGAGTCCTCGCTAAGCGACGTGGAGCGATTCGCACTTGGCTCGTCTCCTGCTGGGGCGAGGCACCCCTCGCTGCTGCAGAGTCGCGCAGCTACGAACAAGAGCATCACGTTTATTGGGCATGCGGCCATCCTGACGCAGCCGACGAATGGGCAAGGATCCGCACCGCGCGCAAGCAAATCGGCGAACTCGAAGTTTCACGTCGGCGGTTGAGGGGTCTATGTCCAGCGGCGCCGCCACAAGACACCTTCAGGGCGGAGTAACCATGGACTTCATCTCGATCCTGTCGATCTTCGTGCTGGCCTGCTTCGTCGGCTATTACGTCGTCTGGTCGGTGACCCCGGCGCTGCACACGCCGCTGATGGCGGTGACCAATGCGATCTCAAGCGTGATCATCGTCGGCGCGCTGATCGCGTCGGCGGCGGCGGGGCTGGGGAGCGGCGGCGCGACGTCGAAATGGCTGGGGCTGCTCGCGGTGGTGCTGGCGAGCATCAATATCTTCGGCGGCTTCGCGGTGACCGCCCGGATGCTGGCGATGTACAAGAAGAAGGTGCGCTGAGATGGAACATGCCGTCTCCGTGAGCCCCTGGGTGTCGCTGGCCTATCTGGTCGCGGGCGTCTGCTTCATCCTCGCACTCCGCGGGCTTTCGAGCCCGGTCACCAGCCAGCGCGGCAATCGGTTTGGCATGATCGGCATGGCGATCGCAGTGGTGACGACGCTGGTCACGCACGTCCCCGAGATCACCAACCCCTATGGCGGGACGGCGGCCGCAATCGAGCATGGTCTCCAGACGGTGCCGGACTTCGTAACTATCGGCGAAATCCTGGCAGCCATCATAATCGGCGCGGCGATCGGCCTCGTCACCGCGCGCCGGATCGCGATGACCGCGATGCCGCAGCTCGTGGCGGCGTTCCATAGCCTCGTCGGACTCGCCGCAGTGCTCGTGGCCGCGGCGGCGTTCCTCAATCCGCTAGCGTTCGGTATCGCGCAGGTGATCCGCCCGATCTACGGGCCTGACCTCGTCAATATCCTGCCGGTGAGCCGGATCGAGATGGCGCTCGGCGTGGCGATCGGCGCGATCACTTTCTCGGGATCGGTGATCGCGTTCCTGAAGCTCAACGGCAACATGAGCGGCAAGCCGATCCTGTTGCCCGGCCGCCACGTCATCAATCTCGGGCTGCTCGCCGCCATCCTCGGGCTGATCGCTTACTTCGTCACCGACCAGTCGCCCTGGATCTTCTGGACGATCACGGTGCTGAGCTTCGTCATCGGTTTCCTGCTGATCGTCCCGATCGGCGGCGCCGACATGCCGGTCGTCGTGTCGATGCTCAACAGCTACTCGGGCTGGGCAGCGGCGGCGATGGGGTTCACGCTCCACAACACCGCGATGATCGTCACTGGCGCGCTGGTCGGCAGCTCGGGCGCGATCCTCAGCTACATCATGTGCCGGGCGATGAATCGCAGCTTCATCAGCGTGATTGCCGGCGGCTTCGGCGGCGACAGCGGCGGCGGCGCGGCGGCGGCAGCGACCGACCGGCCGTGGAAGCGCGGCTCGGCCGAGGACGCCGCTTTCCTGATGCAGCAGGCCGAGCAGGTGATCATCGTTCCCGGCTACGGCATGGCGGTCGCGCAGGCGCAGCACGCGCTTCGCGAGATGGGCGACAAGCTCAAGGAACATGGCGTGCGCGTGAAATATGCGATCCATCCGGTCGCGGGGCGCATGCCCGGGCACATGAATGTGCTGCTCGCCGAAGCCAACGTGCCCTATGACGAAGTGTTCGAGCTCGAGGACATCAATTCCGAGTTCGCCCAGACCGATGTCGCCTTCGTGATCGGCGCGAACGACGTCACCAACCCCGCCGCGAAGACCGACAAGTCCTCGCCGATCTACGGGATGCCGGTGCTCGATGTCGAAAAGGCCAAGACGGTGCTGTTCATCAAGCGCTCGATGGGCGGCGTCGGCTATGCCGGCGTGGACAACGAGTTGTTCTACCGCGACAATACGATGATGCTTCTGGCCGATGCCAAAAAGATGGTCGAAGAGATCGTGAAGTCGCTCGACTAGAGCGGCGCGCGAGACAGGCCAGTCTTCCGATCGGTCCGGAACGGACACTCGATCAACACCCCGCTGCGCGGGTCGCCTCATAACCTCCGGAACGGAGGGAAACGGACTCAACGGTTGCGGGGGCCTGCGGCATCTCGGAACAGAAGACGAACCTGGGGGCGCGCGATGGCGAGACTGACGATGCATCAACAAGGCTTGGACGAGAGCTACGCCAGCACCGGGCCGGTCGCGCTGATCGTGGCCGATAGCGCCGATGCCGCCGCGGCGGCGATTGAGGCGCTGGAACTGGCCGGGTGCATCGCGCGCAAGCCGGTATCCTTTGCCGAGGCGTCGGCGGATCTCAGCAATTATGACGGACTCGACCTGATCCTTGTCGAGGGTGCGGGCGCGCCGGAGATGTTGCTCGAAACCGTGCTCGCCCGTGTCGATACCGTGGCGCGCGAACGCTCGCTCGCGATCGTCGCGACGGTGCTGCCCGAACAGATCGACGCAGCCGCCGCGCAGCTCCTCGGGCCGCACAGCCAGATCCTCTGCCAGCCCCTGCGCGCCGAGCGGGTCGGCGCGATCGCCGGCGCCAAATGGCATGCCCGCGGCGTCATGGACGACGTCAATCGCGAGACCGAGTCCGCCCGGCTGCGCAAGTTGAGCGAGGAAGTGGCGCGGATCGCCGAGACGCTGGCCCGGCTGACGCGGAGCGATGATGCCGAGCCGCGCGGCGGCGTGCGCGATCGCGGCAGCGACTATCGCGGGCCCGATAGCGGGCCGCCGGTCGAGATCGCCGCCGCCGAGATCCGCGCCGTGATCCGGGCGCGGCGGATGCGCGCCCAGTTCTTCGGTGAGGAGCTGTTCGCCGATCCCGCCTGGGACATGCTGCTCGATTTGTTCGCCGCCCAGCTCGAGCGCCGGCGAGTCTCGGTCTCGAGCCTGTGCATCGCCGCGGCGGTGCCGCCGACGACGGCGCTGCGCTGGATCGGCACGCTGCATGAGGCGGGACTGTTCGAGCGCCAGGCCGATCCGACCGATCGGCGCCGCGCCTATATCGGGCTGAGCGCCGAAGGATTCGAGGCGATGAAGCGCTACGCCGGCGCCGTGAAGCGCGCCGGGCTGCAGCTCGTGTGAAGCCAGCTCTTGCCCCCGCGGCCTGCTTTTGGCATCGGCGGAGGTGCAAGGGCGCTTAGCTCAGTTGGTAGAGCATCTCGTTTACACCGAGAGGGTCGGCGGTTCGAGCCCGTCAGCGCCCACCATCCCCCGGCATCGAACCGCGAAGCCCTGCTCCCGGCTGTCGTCGGTTGCGGCGCGGAGAGGATTGGCAGCGGCTAAAGCGCGCGGACCAGCCGCACCGCGCAGGCGATCCATGGCGGATCGTTCACCACTTGCTGGCGGGCGCCGGCACCGAGCGGCAGCAGATGGAGCTTGTCGCCCTCGCGCCCGATCAGCCGCCCGAACAGGAACCGCCCCGCGGGGCGCGGGACCAGGACATCGCGATTGAGCGCGCCGGAATAGCCTTCGGAAGCGAGCCGGTTGCACCAGATTTCGTCGCCGACACGATAGTCGCCGATGCCACTGTTGACGGTGACGGCGATCATCCCGGGCTCGGCGCGCGGCGGCACCACCGCCGCGGACCTGCGCGGAGCCTGCGCGCCGCTGCCGTCGAGCACCGCCGCGACTGCGATTTCGGGGCGGTCGGGCAGGCGGACGAGATCGGCGGCATCGACTTCGAGCGCGGCGGCGATGCGATTGAGCCAGCCGACCGAAACGGTGCGGGTGCCGGTCTCGAGCCGCCCGATCGTTTGCGCGGTGGTCGGCGGATCGCAGCGCTGCGCAACCTCATCAAGTGTCAGGCCCTTGGCACGCCGAACCTCGCGGATAGCCGTGATCATCTTCGCGCCTCCTAACCGATATGGTTTTTTATCTTTCCTACAAACGGGACTCTATGGCAAGAGACGAGAATAGAACAAAAAGAGATCGTCATGCGAGAACTGGTCGAGCGCAAGATCGATAGCTTCGGCGTCACCCCAGGCGCAGCGCGGCGCGGACGGCGGAGTGTCACCGTAAATCTCGCCGAATCGCCCTTGGGCTGGCTCCGCGCGCGCGGGCATATCGATGCGCGCCAGTTCGAGGCGGGCGAGCGGCTGCGTGGCGATTACGAGATGGCGGCGCTGGGGCCGCGCGTGACGATGCGCTGGGATGCCAGTCCTCGCCCCCCGCGCGGCCAGCGTCGGGCGGAGGACCCGACGGTGACGCAGATCGCCGCCAAGCGACGCTTCGATGCGGCGATGGCCGCGGCCGGGCCGGGGCTCGTCGACGTGTTGTGGCGCGTCGTCTGCGCCTGCGAGGGGCTGGTCAAGGCGGAAAAGGCGCTCGGCTGGCCGAGCCGCGCCGGCAAGCTGGTACTCGGCATCGCGCTCGATCGGCTCGCCGCGCATTACCGTCTGCCGTGATCGGTAAAAGACGTTAAGCCGGGAGTAAGCACGATTTTTGCGGAACGCCGGACTCGGCTGTGCGATTCTGGGCAATGACGTTAGGGGCAGGGATGCAGATCAGTGACAGGGACGGCGCGCATCTGCGCGCTACGCCGCGGATCAAGATTTTTCAGCCGGCCGAACTCCGCTGCGGAAGCGATGCGCCAAAGCGGGTGCATCTGCTCAATATCTCGGAGGGCGGCGCGCTGGTCTATGGCGACGTCGCGGCACAGATCGGCGCCGAAGTCCAGCTGAGCTGCGGCCTGCCGCTCGGCGCGGCGCGCGTGCGCTGGCGTGACGGACAGCGGTTCGGCGTCGCATTCACCAGGCCGATCCCAGCGGCGCAGATCGAGGCGCTGGTGACCAGCCAGAAGGCGCTGATCGATCAGGCGACGCAGCGGCTCGCCCAGGGCGACATCCGCTGATCACCGCCCGGCGGGCGGCACCGCGAAGCTGACCGGCGCTGCCGCGACATAGCGGTCCCAATCGGCCCGGGTGCGAAAACCGCCATTGCCGAGGTTCCACGCCGAGCCCGAGTGATAGACGAACGGCTTGCCGGGGGTGACGCGGAGCAGAGCGAGATGATTGTCGGCATCTCTAACGACATCGATCAGCATCGCCGGATCGAAGCGCAGCGCCACCGCCATCCGGCCGTGATCGCCATTGGCCGGCCCCCACCATGAGAGCAGCCCGCGCGCCTTGTCGACGGTCAACTCGCCCTCGGCCCCGGTGGGCTTGCGCGCGATGCCGATGCCGACGACCAGCGGCCCGGGTCTGTCCGAGCGGATCGTCGACACCATCCGAGTGAAATGCGTTCCCATCGGCAGGGTGAAGCGCCGCGTCTCCCACACCCGCCGGTGCACATCGACCGGCCAGGGCGCATAGTCGACTTCGAAGTCGGCGGCACCGGAGCGGCTGCCGAGAATCCGGTGGCGGATGAAGTTGCGCGACGTCCACAGCTTGTTGTCGAGCCATATACCGAGCCCGCCCGCGCCGCGCGACGTGCCGACATTGTAATAGTCGAGCCCTTCGCCGTGAAAGCCGTGCTGGTCGCCGCTCCGGAGCTGGCGATCCATGAACGGCCAGGCGACGTTCTTGCCCCAGCTGTCGATCCCCGAGCCCGAGGGCGGCTCGTGCGCCTCGAGCTTGTGGCCGTAGATGCGGTGGGCGGTGCGGTCATTCTCCCAGAGGAGATCGTCGTAGCGATAGTCGGCGAGCATCACGTTGGCGCGCGGCGTCCGGTCGGGGGCGGGCGGCAACGGCTTGTCGATCTTCGGGAGCAAGCCCTCGGGCACGTCCTGCGCCGCCAGCGAAAGCGGCAGTGCGAGCAGCGCGGCGGCGGCGAGCGAGCGAACCCACGACATCGGCATATCCCTCCCGGCGCCGGCTTGTCCGGCCTCCTGGTCAGGCCAGGCTAGCACGCCCGCCGGGCGTTACAAGCTCAGCCGAGCGCCGCGACGGCAGCCTCCCACGCCGCGGCCTCGTCTTCGCGCCGGGCATGCACCAGCGGCGGTTCGATCCGCCCGCTCGTGAGGTCGATGTCGACGCTGGCGTCGTAGAGGAAGGTGGCGTTGCCGCTGATCGTCACCACGCGATCGGCGGTCGCGCGTCCGCGCACCAGTCCGCCCTTGTTGAAGACGCGGATCTCGCTGCCGGTCGGCACGCGTCCGGTGAGGCCGGCGGCGAGCACCGACGCCGCCATCGCACTGCCGCAGCTGTCGGTCAGGCCGACGCCGCGTTCAAAGGTCCGCACGAACAGGTCGCCGCCGCGCAGTTCGACGAACGAGACATTGGCGCGGCCGGGGACCAGCGGCGGCGCCGCTTCGCAAAACTCGCCGAGGGCGACCAGTTCGGCTTCGTCCACGGTGTCGACAAAGGTGACGAGATGCGGGTTGGGCATCGCCACCGCAGTGAAGCTGCGGCGGCTCGGCAGCTCCGACAGCGGGCCGCGCAACCCGACATCGGCGAGGTCGGTCGAGGCGGGACCGACAATAGTGCGGATCGTGACCACGCCGGGTGTCAGTGGCGCCTCGCCCGCGACCTCGGCCGAACTGGTCTTGAGCCTGACCCGCGCGCCGTCGATGCCGAGCGCCTCGAACCCGGCGCGCGCAACGCAGCGCAGGCCGTTGAGGCACGTTTCCGCCTCCGAACCGTCGGCATTGAACATCCGCATCCCGAAGGCATGCTCGTTATCGCCGGCGACGAGCAGCAACAGCCCATCGCCGCCGACCGGCCCATCGCGATCGGCCAGCGCACGCGCCACTTGCGCCCAATTGGCGTCGTCCAGCGCGATCGCGCGCGCGTCGATCAGCGGGAAGTCGTTCCCCGAGCCGTGGCATTTGGTAAAGGCGAGCCGCATGCCGCCCCTCTAGGGCGCGGCATGCGGCTTGGCTATGCCTTCAGGCGGCCTCTTGCCCGCCAACGGGTCCGCCCATCGCCGAGACCACCGCCTGATCCTTGGCGATGATCGCGGCGAAGCTCGGCCGGGCGAGGATCGCCTCGACATAGGCGGCGGTGCGCGGATGGCGGCCGGCATTCGCCGCCACGCCGATACAGCCGAGCGTCGCGAACGGACTCGCCACCGCGATATCGGCCAAGGTCAGCCGGTCCTCGACGAGGAAGCCGCTCGCCGGGATCACATTCTCGAGATAATCGAAGATCGGCGGCAACAGGTCGCGCTCGGCCACATCGGCGGCGGCATGGTCGCATTCCTGCTTGAGCACGCGCGGCCGGACGAAGCGATTGCCGAAGATCGCGCCGCCCGCCGCCATCACGATCGTGTCCGCCATCTCGTCATACCAGATCGTTCGCGCCCGCGCCCGGGGCTCGAGCGGGATCAAGTTGGGCTCGGGGTATTTCGCCTCGAGGTAGGTGACGATCGCGGTCGAGTCCGAGATCAGGAAATCCTCGTCCTTGAAGCCGGGCATCTTGCCGAACGGGCTGGCGGCCTGGAAATCGGGCCCGCCGCGACCTAGCCCGGCCTGCTGCAATTCGAGTTCCAGCCCTTTTTCCGCCCCGAACACCATGCATTTGCGAACATAAGGCGACAGCGTCGAACCAAATACGATCATCGGACATTCCCCTCCATCATGCCGCAAAACTCGGCACTCCGGACCCGGGGAACACCTAGTTTGCCACGACAGCGCGAATCCGCTGTGCCAGGGAGAAGCAAGTGACGATCTTCACGCTCCTGCTCGCCCTGGGTGTCGCCGCGGCCTTTTATGTGGTCCTGCGTCGCCTGACCGTTGTGGAACAGGAGTTGCGCCGCGTCGAGTCACTCGTCGCGCGTATCGAGGAGGGGCAGTCCCGTTTTGTCGCAGCGCCGCCGCCGACGGTCGCGCCCGTAACGTTTCCGGATGCGGTGCCTGCGCAACCCGCCGAGGAAGTCGAACGTCCAACCGCGCGGATCGTGGCGGCCGCGCAACGTCCCCAACCGTCGGCAGCGACCGCTGCGCCTCAACGCACCGCTCCGGCCGCAGCCCCGCTCAATCTCGAATCGCTGATCGGGGGCCGGTTGCCGATCTGGATTGGCGGCGCCGCGCTGGTGCTCGCCGGGTTCTTCCTCGTGCGCTACTCGATCGAGAGCGGACTGCTCGGCCCGGCCGTGCGGACGCTGCTCGCCGCGTTGTTCGGCGTCGGCCTGATCGCCGCGAGCGAAGTCGCCCGCCGGCTGCCCGCCACCGCCGACGATCCGCGCGTGGCGCAGGTGCTCGCTGGCGCGGGCGTGGCGAGCCTCTACGGCACGCTCTACATGGCGGCGGCGCTCTATCACCTGATCTCGCCGCTGACGGCGTTCGCCGCTGTGGTCCTCGTCACTGCCGCGGCAATGGGGCTGGCGCTACGCCACGGCCCGCCCACCGCGGTGATGGCGCTGGTTGGCGGCTTTGCCGCGCCGCTCGTCGCCGGTTTCGACGCGGCGGGGATCGCGCCGCTGCTCGTCTATCTCGCTTTGTTCATCGCCGCGCTGTTCGGCCTCGCGATCCATCGCGGCTGGGGCTGGCTCGCGCTCGCCGCGAGCATCGCCGGCTTCGGCTGGATCAACTTTCTGATCGCCGCGCTCCACGGCCGCGAGGCGGACCTGTCGGCAGTGGGCGCCTTCACCATGCTGCTGGCGGTCTGCGCCAGCGCGGCGCTGCCGGCCACCGGGACCCGCAATCCGTGGCTACGGCTGGCACCCCTGGTCGCCGGCTTCGTCCAGCTGCTCGCGATTGCCCCCTCGCTCGAGTTCGGGCCGCTGGCGTGGAGCTTCTATCTCGTCCTCGCCGCGGCGGCGCTGTTCCTGTCGTGGCGCCAGTCGGTCTATCTCCCCGCCGCGCTGGCCGCCCTGGGGCTGCTGCTCGTCCTCGAAGCGCTCGCGCTGCTCCAGCCCGAGCGCGGCGCCACACCGCTCGCCGCGGCGCTCGCCACTTTGCTGTTCGCACTTCCGGGCCATTTGCTGACTAGCCGCGGCCGCGGCTGGGCCGCGCTTGCGCTCGGCGGCAGCGCCGGACCGCTGCTCGTCGCGCACGCCTGCGCGCCGTCGCTGTTCGCGCCAGCGGTCTGGGGCGTCGCCGAGCTGGTCGCCGCGGCGGCCTGTGCGCATCTGGCGTGGCGGCTCAAGCGCGACACCGACGAGCCGGCGCTGATCACCGCGAGCCTTCTCACGGCGGTGCTTGCCGGCATCGGCCTCGGCCAGTTCGTGCCCGAGACGTGGCTGGGCGTTCCGCTCACCCTCGTCCTGCTTGGCCTCGCGGGGTGGGCGCGCGTCGCGAGGGCGCCGACATTGTTCGCGCTTCCGGCGCTTCCCTATGTCGCTGCGCTGCTCGCGGCCGCACTTCCGCTGGCGGGGCTGGTCGAGCTCGTCGCGGCATCGCTGGCGGGCGATCGGCTGCCCTATCTGCGCATCCCCGGCCTGCCCGACCTGTTCCGCGGGCTCGCGCTGCCAACCGCGGCGCTGCTCGCCATCCTGCTCGATCCGCGCCAGCTCGGCCGCGCACGAAGGCTGGTCGGGAGTATCGCGATCGGTGTCGGGATCCTGCTCGTATACGTGATCGCCAAACAGGCTCTCGCCATCGGCACCCCCGAGCGTTTCGTCCAGTTCGGCTTCATCGAGCGCGCGCTGCTCACCCAGGCGTGTCTCGGGACCGGATGGATTCTGCTGCGAAGCGGCCGCTTTCCGTCGCTCGCCACGATGCTGTTCGGCCTTGGGCTGTTCCGCATCGCCTGGTTCGATCTCGTGCTGCTCGATCCGGTGCTGGTCGAGCAACGCGTCGGCGGGCTGCCGCTGCTCAACGCAGCGGTGCTCCATGCCACGCTGGCCGCCTACTGGCTGTGGACGGTTGCAAATACGCGCGCCCACCGTGTCGGCGCCGCGCTGCTCACCATCGTCACCGCGTTGGTCGCGGTCCGTCAGGCGACGCATGGCGATCTGCTCACCGGGCCGATCGGCACGCTCGAGAACGGCGGCTATTCGGCGGTGCTGCTCGGCGTCGCGCTGTTCTGGCTGTGGCGCGGGATCAGCGCGGGCGTGCACGACCTCCGCCTCGCCGGGCTGGCGCTGCTCACGCTGGTGACCTTCAAAGTGTTCCTGGTCGACGCCGCCGCGCTGGACGGCGTGCTGCGGATCCTGTCGTTCCTCGCACTCGGCGTGGTGCTGATCGGGATCAGCTGGGCCTATAGCCGCTTCCTCGCCCGCCCCGCCGCGAGCGCGACCGAAGCGCAGGTCGAAATCGGATAAGACTGGCGCACCCGACAGGATTCGAACCTGTGGCCTCTGCCTTCGGAGCGCGTGCGAGGTCACTAGCCGATCTTTCGCCAGACGTTCCAATTCTACGATAAAGCACTAAGAACGCGGAACTATTTGATCCGCACTTTACGCTGTATTACGATGGACGACGCCAGCATTTCCGATTTTCTGGTGAGAATGTGGTGAGAATCCCGAGGCGGTTTTCCGCGGTTGATGACGTCCGCAAGCGGCGTCTTGACCCCGGTTACTGATTGGCTGGCACAAGGCGGAGAGCATGTGATGGCCAAACTGACAAAGACCGTCGTCGACGCGGCGCAGCCGGGCGAGAAGCAATTCATCATTTGGTGTGGCGAGTTGAAGGGTTTCGGCGTTTGCGTGCTGCCAAGCGGCACACGCACCTATGTCGTGGACTATCGCACAAGCGAGGATGTTCGCCGTCGAATGACGATCGGCCGACACGGCAAGATTACCGCCGAGGAAGCCCGAAAGCTCGCGATCGGGATCTTGGGAGATGTGGTGCGCGGAGGCGATCCGGCCGGAGAACGAATTACCCGGCGCAAGTCGATGACCATTGGCGAGCTTTGCAAACAATATGTCGAGGCGATGGAGGAAGGGGTGATCCTCGGCAAAGGTGGCCGGCCGAAAAAGGCGAGCACGATCTACACCGACGTCGGGCGTATCAATGCGCATATCGTGCCATTGTTGGGGACGAAGCGCGTGATTGATCTCAAGGCGGCGGACGTAAAGCGGTTCCTCAAGGACGTCGCGGCGGGAAAGACGGCAAAGACGAAGAAAACCGGAAAGCACCGCGGAAAGTCGATCGTGCGAGGTGGTAACGGAACCGCGTCCAGGACCACGGGACTCCTGGGCGGCATACTGACTTACGCTTTTGACGAAGGCATCATCGAGCGCAGTCCGGCGCTGGGCGTGAAGAAGCCAGCTGGAAAGAAGAAGAAGCGCCGGCTTTCACCTGAGGAGTTCGCGATCCTCGGCGCGACGCTGCGCAAGGCCTAGGCCGAGGGGGAGTGCCGACAGCTACTCGATGCGGTCTGGCTCCTCGCTCTCAGCGGTTGCAGGCGGAGCGAAGTTATCAACCTCAAATGGTCGGAGGTAGACTTCGCAGGGAGCGCGCTGCGTCTCGACGACAGCAAGGAAGGTGAATCGGTTCGCCCGGCCGGCGCACGGTTGTTGGAGAGGCTGGGTGGGATAACGCGGGTTGAAGATTGCGGCACCGTGCTCGTCCCTGCGCGCGGAGGGGAGGTCTTTGGCGGATTGCCCAACGGATGGTTGCGGCTCGCCAAGCGGGCTGGATTCGTCGACGTCACCCTCCACACCCTTCGGCACAGCTTCGCGTCGGTTGCGGCGGATCTGGGATACTCCGAGCCGACGATTGCCTCGATGCTCGGTCACAGTTCCAGTTCGGTTACTGGGCGCTATATTCATCAGCTAGACGCGGTGCTCATTGCAGCCGCCGACAAGGTTGCCGATGCAGTCTTCGAAATGATGTGCGCACCGGTAAAGAAGGCAGAAGTGGCGAGCAACTTCAACCATGGCGCAGAGGCGATGGCGGCCTAGGCTACCAAACTGCAGAGATCCTCCGGATTTCGTGTTCCGGTAGCACGTGTGCGACTTTTCCAATTAATCTTGCAATCACGGGATCTTAGCGATGTGTTGATGGTTAGCACACGACCGCAAGTCAGAGTTCCCGCACATGTGGCTTCCTCAGCCGTTCCTAAGGCAAGCGATGGTGCTGCTTGCCGATCAGCAGAGCTTCTGCGCTTCCTATCTCGCCCAAGCATTAACTGCCGCCGGCTTCCGCGTGCTGGGGCCGTTCGGCTCCCGGGAGGAACTCGATGCGCAACTCGCCAGCCTCAGAGAAACGCCGGCTGCGGCGATCGTTGCGCTCGACTGGCTGCAGGGGTCGCATGACACCTTTGTCGCGCAGCTCGCGCCTTTAGGAATCCCGTCGCTGTTGATCGAGAACCATCCTTGGCGGGACTTCGCTGGCGTGCAGGCAAGCTTCACCTGGCCCTATGGGGCATTTCAAGTGATGGAGGCAGTTCAGGAACTGATGCTCCAGACCATGGCACAGTCCTCACGGGGCGCTGCCGCGGGATAGCGCATCACCTAGGGCGTTGCGCCGACCGCTCCGGCGCGCCTGGCGCAGCACCCGAGCAAGCTCGTCGGCGGAATAGGGTTTCTGGAGTACGGGGAAGCCGTGCCGCGTGTCTGAGGCGAGCACATGGCTGTAGCCGCTCGTCAGCACGACCGGGAGTCCCGGCCAGCGCTCCCGCACCGTTCGCCCGAACTCAACGCCGTCCATGCCTGGCATGACCACATCGGAGAATACCACGTCGACGGTATCGGCGTGCGCCTCGAGCAGCTGTAGCGCGACGGCGGCGTTGCCGGCGAGCTCGGCCTCATAGCCTACATCCTCGAGCAGGTGCACCGCGAACTCGCCGACGGCCGCGTTGTCTTCGACGATGAGCACCTTGCCTTTCTCGGCCGGCAGCTCTTCCGTTCGCTCGGCAGATAGTGCGTCGGGCAGCGCCTCAACCTTGGGCAGGTAGAGGAGGAAGGTGGCGCCTTGGCCAAGGGTACTCTCGACGGCGATCTCACCCCCGGACTGCTTCGCAAAGCCGAACACCTGAGACAGACCGAGGCCCGTTCCCTTGCCGACGTCCTTGGTCGTGAAGAACGGCTCGAAAATGCGCGAGAGCGCCTCCGGCGCGATGCCGGCGCCGTTGTCGGAAACCGACACGCGTACGAACGGCCCGGCGCCGCCCGCATGGCCGCGCACGGGGGGAACTTCGGGCGCATCGTCGATTACAATGTTTAGTTGGCCTTCGCCGTCCATGGCGTCGCGGGCGTTGACCGCCATGTTGACCAGCGCGGTTTCGAACTGCGCCGCGTCCGCCTCAATTGGGCAGGGGCGGCACCGCGCGTCGATCGTGAGCTCAATCCGCGAGCCGAGGATCGTCCGGAGCATCTCGGCGATGCCCAGCACGCGATCGGCGGCATCAAAGACCTCGGGTCTCAGCGTCTGGCGCCGCGCGAAAGCAAGCAACTGCGCAGTGAGCTTGGCCGCGCGGTCTGCGGTCTCGGCGATCGCGTCAACATAGCGCCGGCGCTTTTCCTCGGTGAGCTCGCGCCGCTGCAGCAGATCGGCGGAGGAGCGAATGACGGTCAGAAGATTGTTGAAGTCATGCGCGACCCCTCCGGTGAGTTGCCCGATCGCTTCCATCTTCTGGCTCTGTCGCAGCGCATCTTCCGCGCGGTCGCGCTTGGCGACCTCTTCGAGTACCCGCCGCTCGAGCGTCTCGTTCAGTTCCTTGAGGCGCGACTCGACGTCCTTGCGGTCGCTGATGTCGACCACGAACTCGAAGCCGACTCCATCAGGGAGAAGCTTTGCTGCGAAGAGCCCCCACCAGCAGGAACCGTCCTTGCGCAGATACTGCTTTTCATAGGGAGTGGTGCGTCCGGTATCCTTGAGTTCCTGGAAAGCGCGTTCGGACGCCGCAATCCAGGCGGCAGGGGTTAGGCCCTGCCAGCTTAGCTCGCCGCGCTCGAGCTCCTCCCGCGAATAGCCGCTCATCGCGAGAAACGCGTCGTTCGCGTCGACCAGGCGCCCGGTCATGTCGAAATAGATCACCCCCACGGTGTCGATCTCGAGCGCGGTTCGGAAGCGCTCCTCGCTCTTCTCCAGGTCGAGCCGGGTCGCGGCGAGTTCCTCTTCGCGCCGGCGCTGGTCGGTCTCGTCGCGGCCGATCTTGAGGACGCCCGGAGGTGCCTCATCCGGATCGTGCGGCAGTGGGTGCACCGAACCATTGATGTACACAGGGCTGCCATCGCCCCGCACGTGCCAACGTTGATTGGGCGCGAACCCTTCGCGCATGGCCGTGTCGATCTCAAATTGCGGGCGTCCCGAGGCGACGTCCTCGGGGGTGAAGAGATCGTCGGACAAACGGCCGATCGCCTCGTCCGCGGTAAGGCCGAAGGCCAGCTCGGCGCCCGCCGACCAGCTCGTGATACGCCGGTCGCTGTCGATCGTCAGGATTGCATAGTCGCGCGCACCATCGATTATGAGGCGCAGCCGTTCCTCGCTCTCGCGCAACGCCTCGCGGTCGCGGTGGGCCTCGGTGACGTCATGTCCCTCGACGAAAATTCCAGCAACCTCTCCGCGCGCATCGCGGATGGGCTCGAAGACGAAGTCGAGGTAGCGCTGGTCGCGCTCATGCTCCTCGATGCCCAAGGTGATTGGGGTGTCGAGCGCGACATGACGCTCTCCGCTGCGATAGACATGATCGAGCAGGTCGAAGAAGGGCTGGTCGCTGAGTTCGGGGAAAACCTCGCGTACCGTTCTTCCGACGCATTCGCGGCCCCCAACGAGTTGCCGGTAGGCACGATTTGCAAGTTCGAAGCGGTGATCCGGCTCGGCGAGCACAGCGATGAAGCTAGGCGCGTTTTCGAACAGCATTGCGGCGCGCTGGAGCTCCGCTGTTCGCGAGATCTCGGCGGCGACCGTGGCCGTGGTTTCTATGCAGGCGCAGAAGAAGCCGCCCACTTCGCCTGCCTCGTCCCGGACCGGGGTGTAAGAGAAGGCGAAATGCGCCTCCTCCGTCTGACCATGCCGGCGCATGTTCAGCGCGATATCATTCATGTGAACGGGCCGGCCTGCATAGGCCTCGTCGACGATCGGCTCGAGATCGCCCCTGATCTCACTCCATACCTCGAGGAAGTCCCGCCCATGGGCGCCGGGGTGCTTGTCGGCGAGTATCTCGGAATAGGCCTCGTTGTAGAGCAAGGTGCGCTCCGGGCCCCAGACGGTGAACATCGGCTGATTGGAGGCGCGCATCAGCTCCGCAAGGGTGCGCACCGGCTGCGGCCAGTCTCGCTCTTCCCCCAGAGCGGGGAAGGCCAGCCCGAGTGCCGGCACCTGCTGAACGTCCGCCTCAGGCAACATTTGCGATTTCATCGTGCATCAGGGCCTAACGCTGCGCGGGCCCCTGATATCCGAACACGCTCGGATTGGCGTGAGGACCGTGGAAGGGCCTGGCTTGGGTCTCCACCGTAGGCGCCCATCTGCTTTTGGCGCGGCGCCGGATGCTCATGGGAGCCGGGGACCAGCGCAATCGTCCGGCCTTGCCTGCTCACCGTATAGGCGGGTCTGTCGCGTTAACGGTGGATTGCAGCTCGACGATGCTCTCGATCACGACGTCGAAACGGGGCGCAGATCCAAAGATCATCCCGGACATCGCGGCATAGTCGCGGCGCAGTTCATCGTACATGCGGCCCTCCGGTACCAACGCGAAGGTCGGAGGGTGGGCGGACGCCAGGTCGAACGCCGGCCGGTTGAAGAACATCTGCGCGTGCGCGACGCAGTCGGCCCCGAGCGCGGGATTAGCAAGCGCATGCCTTCCCGTATCGGACTGCATGAGTTCGTGCAGATCGTAATAGTGGCGCGAGATGCGGTGACCGCCGCCTTTCAGGACGCCTTTGGTGTCGAACCAGCGCCTGAGGCCGTGGAGGATCACCACCTTGTCCCAAAAGGTGCGCTCGGCGTCGACGATGGTGACGTTGGCGACGGTGAGGTCGGTGTCGGGGACGTCCTCGGCGGCGTAGGGAGTGAGGGTGCGCACCGAATGTGGATCGAGCGCCGACTTGGCGCCGGACTCGATCCGCACGCGCTTGTCGACATAGGCATCCCGTTCGGTGGCGGTCGGATAGGAAAGCAGCAGGGTCTGGCTATCCTCCTTGTCGAGTTCGACCCGGAGCGGGGCTCCGATCCCGTTGCGCTCCGAGGCGTCGGCGGCGACCTGCGACAGCTGCTCGAGCATGGGGCCGCTGATATATGCCTCGCAGGCGGTGCGGATCGCATCGAGCGCCGCGTGGCGCTTCTTACCCGACATCGCCTGCAGCTGCTGGACCGAATAATCTTCGCCGAGATCGTCCCTGAAGACCGTCACGTCGATGTCCTCGGAGAAGCGGCGGATCAGTCCGAAGCCCTTGGACAGCGAGGTCCCACCCTTGAACAGCAGCCGCGGGCCGGGCGGCAGCCCGTTGAAGAGCGCGTCGAGCGTCCAGCAGACCCAGAAGTCCTTCTCGACATTCTGAGGCGTCGTGCCGAGGCGCTGGGCAGTGGTGGTGAACAGACCCGCGCGGGTCTCGTCGTCGGATGCGAGGATGAGGTCGTAGTTCGAGTTCATGCCTGATCCTCGGCGATCATCGGGCGTAGCAGCTCCTGCATCCAGGCGGGCAAAGTGGCCATGCCGTCGGCGAGGTCCTTACGAAGCGCGGCGGCGTTCGGCCCGGTGTGCAGCAGCGCATCGACGCGCGCGCGCAAGGTCGCGCGATCATCGGGATCGCCGAGCGTGTCGCGGAGCCAGTGGAGCGCCTGGACGAGTCGCATCGCCGGCCGTCCCGCCCAGTATAGCTTGCTCGCGGCGGCGGGCTTGAAGGTGATGCTCATATTGCCGAGCTCGATTGCCTTCAGCCTTGCGTCGGTGTGGACCACGATCCTGGAAGGCACGGCGTTGGTCAGGCCAAGATCGTTCGCGGCGGTCATGCCATCGACAAGCACGCGGATCTGATCGCGACGGGCGACGGCATCGATCACCTGCCGGGGATCGGCAGGGTTGGGTTTTTTCGTCAGAGCGTTTCGGGTGGGTTTGTCGTAAAGACCGCGATCGATCCGGCGCAGCCGATCATCCGCGACCAGGCGCTGCAGCGCCTTGTCGACCGCGTCGCGTGAGCCGAGGTCGAGGAAGTCGGCGGGCGTCCACACTGCGCCGCGCGGAGCGGCCGCGGTGCGCTCGGCGATCTGGGCGCTCAGGGATGGTACATCCGCCATGTCCGAAAAATGCCTACAAATTTCGGACGATGCAACACGCAATCCGCCCCTCTCTAAGCACCGGTAACCAGCACGTTCACGATACTGACTATCAGTAGCAGTTGACTTGCTAATCAAATTATTGAAGCAAGTAGAAAGCTTCACAACGCCGCCACCTTGAGAAGTGGTGCGGCCACGTGGTCTAATCGACCTGAGCATGTGGTGTATTGGGCCACCCTTGCTTTTGACGGCGGTGGCCATGGCAAGGCTCAATCTAGCAGAAGCATTCGAAACTCTTGTGCAGAGCGCAGTGGGGTTGCCTGACCTGTACGATGCCCTTTCTGAAAGCTCCCAAGCCATGGGTTTTCGGTATTTTGCGCTCACGCATCATGTGGACTTCGCTACCGCCCCCGACCTCGGCATCCGTCTTCACAACTACCCGCCGCATTGGGAGGACTGGTTCGACGAACGGGCACTGGGCCGCTTCGACCCGATCCACCGCGCCAGTCATGTCGCCAATTTCGGATTCACCTGGTCCAATGTACCGCGGATGATCCAGCTCACCCAAGGGGACCTTAAAGTCCTGAGCCAGGCCAGGCGCTTCGGGATCGGAGACGGCTTCACCGTGCCCGCCCATGTCCGGGCGAGTATAACGGCTCCTGTTCCTTCGCGGTCGCTAAGGAAGGGCAGCTACCTCAGGAGCACACGCTGGTCGCGCAACTGGTGGGCGGGCTGGCCTTCGAAGCCGCGAGACGCATTGCCCAGCCGCGGCGCGCACCCCAGCCGACACTGCCGATGACTGACCGGCAGCGCGATTGCGTGCTCTGGGCGGCACGCGGCAAGACCGATTGGGAGATCTCGCGCATCCTCGGCGTCAGCCACGAGACCGTAATTCAGCATCTCAAGCATGCACGCGAGCGGTATGGCGTGCAGAAGCGCGCGCACCTTGCGGTGATGGCATTGTTCGACGGCACCATCTGCTTTTCGGACATCTTCATCCACTAGGTCGTAAGCCCGTCAGAGCGGACCGTCGGCACGCCGCGCAGCGGACATCCACGATGCTCATTCGACGCTGTTATTTCGGCGCTGCCGCCGATGAACTGCCATCCACTTGAATATTGGGTCCACGGCCCAGGCTCGGCCTCGCTACCCCCATTCCTTGGTATATCGCGATGACCACGGACTGCGGATGTTCGTCCCTCAACCAGATGGGATGAGGAACGATGATAGCCCTGATCGACACAACCAAGGGAGCGGCGTGCGACGTCGTGATGCGGAACATGTAGGGTTTACATGCGCCGACGCCTTTAGCCGCTAGGCTTGGACATGCGCGTCGGCCGCCCGGCGGTCGGCGAGTGGAAAAGGGCTCCTGCGAGGTTCTCACGCCTCGGTGCCGAATGCTTCCGACACGACATCAGGTTAAGCTCGCAAGAGCTCGGCTGGCAAGTAGGTTTGGACGATGGCTGACCAAAACGAAGCGATCCGACGACAGTACGTGGTACGATGCAACTTTCGTTTCGGCCTTCCCTGACTGGCTTTCACCTGGGCAATTAGCCTGCGTTATCATAGGCTCTGGCGACGAATTGCGGCCGGTTCATCAGTGATCCGCCGAAGCCAAGACAGGAACCCGCCCTTCGCAGAGAGGCGTGCCGACGCAGCGCCACCATTTCTTGGAATTGCCAGCGCAGCGCACCGGCGCCACGCTGGGCTGCTCCCAATTTTTGGGGCAAGATGGGGCAGGGATGCGCCGTGATCGAGGTCCACCTCCTGCGCTATGCGGTGGCGGCGGCCGAAAGCGGCAGCTTCAGCCGTGCGGCCGAGCAGTTCCGCGTAAAGCAATCGACGCTGAGCAAGCGCATCCGCTACCTTGAGCTGCGACTGGGAGTGCCGCTGTTCACGCGATCGACGCAGGGCGTGGTCCCCACACCGAGCGGGATCCGATTTCTCGCTGGGGCACGCTTGATCGTACGGGACCTCGACGCGCTCTCGGAAGAGTCGATGGCGCTCGCCCGGGCCGAGCGCGGCAGGCTGCGGATCGGCTTTCACGGGACGTTGGCGGTGGGCGCTCTCGGGGCCACGCTTGAGGACTTTTGCCGCGAGTCGCCCGATGTAGAGATCGCGATCGAGGACGGGCGCGACCGACTGCTCCACGGGCTCGATCGCGACCGCATCGATGTCGCCGCCGTCGCGGGCGAAGTGGCGATCGGCTCAAGGCAGTCACTGTGCCTGTGGAGCGAGCCGCTGGCGCTGGGGATCAAGATTGGCCATCCTCTGCTTGAGCGCGACCGGCTGTACTGGACAGATCTTCGCAAAATGACTTTCCTGGTCATGAAGGCTGATCCAAGTGATCTCATTGCAGCGATGATCGCGGCACGGCTCGCCGGCCCCGGCCATTCACCGCGAATTGTCGTCCAGGCGGTCAGCCGGGACAATCTGCCCAGCCTCGTCGCGAAGGATCAGGTGTCGGTCACTTCTGGCGCGGCCCTGCCGCTCGAAGGAGGCGTGGTGCTGCGCGGGGTTCATGATGCTTTCGGGCCGACGCGGCTGAGCCAGAGCCTTCACTGGCGTGACGAGAACGGCAATCCGGCACTCGAGCGCTTCCTCGCGCTGGCGGCCTGCCGCTACGGGAGGGCACCACCGGGAAAGTCGTTGCCAGTCAGCAGGGCATCGGCATTCAACCAGGTCGTAGTCCCACCAATTGCGTTCGGTCTGCAATCGCCCGATTGTGCCCATTCACCCCACTGGCTGCTTCGCGCCCGTAATCGGTCATTCAGCCGCCGATGGGCGATCCCGAGAGCCGCCGTCCGTCGGGCAACTTAGGGAGGTTGTCGCTGGGTGGGTTGCAGACCGGGCGCTGTTATTCGGAGAACGCGCCAAGCGGACCCATAATCGCCGGATCATCGCTTGGGCCGTGAACGACGGGCGCCTGGGTCGCACGCACTACAGCGGCTCTAATCTATTCTCTTTAGCAATGCCCCGCCGATACCTAGCGGCACGGCGATTGCACCCCGAGCTGCGTCTACAACTCGCGCCCGGATCCCGAATGGCTCGAGCTCGCTGGGCGAGTAGGCAAACTTGAACACGTTTGGCCCGCCCTCCGCTGGCGTGAACGAGAACAGCTTCATATCGTCGCCCTGCCGCACGATCTGACGGACGCCCGGCTCCCAAGCATGCGTCTTAGGAACGGCTAGAACGCCATTGTCGAGCTGCGATTGCGGGTTGGCTTCGATCCCTTCCCCAACATACACGCCTTGGGCCGGACGCCCGTCGTTCAGGCGCACCTCCACCCTCATCCATACCGACGGGTCCACACCGGTTTTCACGAGGCGGACTGCGGGTTCACGTCGCGGTCGCTCAAACAGAACGAGCCTATCCTGTTCCAATCGCCAGCGGCCGACATGCCCGGCTTGTTCGAGCTCAGCGCGCTCAGCTTTGTTGAACGATGTGGCCTCAGCCTCATAGCGCTGCTGAAACCGCCCGTTGGCATCAAGGTGAAGGGTGATCGTGATACCTTCGCCAACACAGCGATACGTTCCGACCAAAGACGCTGGCGTGGCGGGAACGTAATCAGGCGGAGGAGTCCGGCTTGGCTCGTCGCAAAGCAGCGTCTGGGCTGTTGCTGGCGATATTGTGGCGAATGCGGCAACGACTAGCGCGTGCCATGCTCTCATAGCACCGGCCACCGTTAGCCTGCCATGGATTGTAGCTGAATGCGGCGGCGAACTGTTTCTTCAAGGCGGCAGCTCGGAACCTCGGCTAGGTCGATCGTTCCCCCCATCCTCACCTCCTCGCACGTTGCGTCTCGGTGCTTGATCCAGGCGCGCTGCGCATTGCGCAGAATGGCTTGCTCGCGCCGTCCACGCTTTACCATAGCGGATCGGTAAGCGGCGTTAAGACGCGCGTCTTGAACGGCCAGCTCGGCATTAAAGCATCCGCCCATCGCTGCAGACACGCCTTTTGCGGCAAATCCGCTGCTCAGACAGGCCTTTAGAGCCGGAGTATATTCGGCCTCGACTTGCTCGGTGGGCAGGATCACAGGATCAGGAACGCGGCCGGCTTTCTTGGTTGGCACCACCAGCATTGCGCCGGAGGCTGGTGCTTGCTCGCTTGAAACACGTTCTGGGCGCGCGGCCGAGGACGCGAACCCAGACTTGTTTTGAACGCTGTTGGTTGTGGCTGGCTGGCCCGTCCGATCACAGCCAAGCATAAAGATCAGAGGCGCTAGAGCGAACGCGCCCGGAAGTGCCCGGTTTAAGTATTTCATCCCACACCCGTAGCTGATGCGGAGCAAGAGCGCGAGGGCAGCGGCCACTATCGATCGGGAAACGCCAAGGATTCGCCACCGACTTTCGCTATGTATCTCGAACGCTCTCATGGTCACGGAGCCGTCAGAAAGCTCGGCGTTGGAGGGCCGCGGGATCCAGACAGGCCGCTCAATGCTGGTCAGCTAAGGGTAGAGTGGCTGCGAGGCCTCGCGCGGAGGTCACGCCCCCCCCGCGCCCGTCTGTCTTTACAGGTCAGGCGACCTTCTTCCAGATCGGCTCGAGCGCGACATGCGGGGGGCAGGCCGCCACTGCGCCGCTCGGCAGGCCGCCAAGCTCGTTCGCGAAGCCGTGGTTAACGTCGCGGTGGTGCGCCTCGTCGGCACGGACCACCAGGACCACGTCGCGGAGGGTCGCGGTCTCGAGCAGGCCCCAATAGCGTTTGGCAATGTCGGGTGCGGCCACGTTCTCGCTGCGGCCTTCGTCGATCTCGGCAAGATAATGGGTGTAGCTGATCACCGCCTCTTCCTCGAAATAGCCGACCACACGGTGCGCGGTCTTGGAGCTGACGAGATAGAGGGCGAAGAAGAAGAGGTAGAACACCCATTGTACGCTGATGATCACTGCGCGCTCGAACCAGGTCGGCTTCGCGATCTCGATGAATGTCATAAGGTGCATGCGCTCATTCTCGGCTTCGTCCATGAGCGTCTTGATCCAGCCTTTATCGTCGCACATGCGACGCAAGCAGGCGAGATGGTTGATCGTCGCACCCACCATCCCCGGTACTGCCGCGACAGTCTCGAGCACGACGGCGCGATGGCCATAGCGCTCGGCGAAGAAGGTGTCGGCGGTCCAGCGCAGCAGCTTGGTGAAGCCGAAAGCGATCCGGTCGGAAACGCCCTTGGGCTGATGGTGCACGCTGAGGTCGATGAAGGGCGGGGTCATTGCAGGTCTCCGGTAGTGCGGGCGATTGATGTTGCACTTCGTCTATGCCGGGCGGTTGCGGCGCGAAATTTGGATGTTGTCCCTACCGCGCATACCCTAAGGGCATTACCGGAGGTGGGCTGGGCAGTGCGGTTGAGGGCATGATCAAGGCGTGACACCCACACGACAGCCCTTTCAGTACGGCATGTTGCCGTCGCCGCCTCTGCTCGTGACGCTGGCGCTCGCCTTGCTCGCCGTCGCGCTCGGCGCCGGGATACGCATCGCCTTCGCCGAGGAACTCGGACAGCGGGCGACCTATATCTTCTTCGTGCCTGCAGTGGTGGTCGCAAGCGCACTTTCCGGCTTGCGCGCGGGAATCCTGGCGAGCCTGGCGGGGGCGGTCGCGGGGTTGTGGTGCGATCGCATGCTCGGGCCGATTGCGGTGCCTAGCCTGATCGCCGCCGGCGCATTTGTGGTGATCGGGTGCGCGGTGGCGCTCGGCGGCGAGTGGTTCCAGCGCGCACGCGCCGAAGCCGAAAGAGTGACTGCCGGCCTCGCGCGGCGCGAGGCCCATCTGCGTTCGGTGCTCGACACGGTGCCCGATGCGATCGTGGTGATCGATGATGGTGGCATAATCCGCGACTTCAGCCCCGCCGCCCAGCGTATGTTCGGCTGGGAAATCGAAGAGGTGCGCGGACGCAACGTCAACATGCTGATGCCCGCTCCTTACCGAAGCGCGCATGATGGCTATCTCCAGCGCTATTACGAGACGGGCGAGAAGCGGATCATCGGCAAGGGCCGGGTGGTGGTAGGTCAGCGCAAAGACGGGTCGACCTTTCCGCTCGAACTCGCAGTAGGCGAGATGAATGTCGCGGGGGTGCGCCACTTCACCGGTTTCATCCGCGACCTCACCGAGCGCCAGCAGGCAGAGGCGCGGCTGCAGGAGCTGCAGAACGAATTGGTCCACGTTTCGCGTCTCACCGCGCTGGGCGAGATGGCCTCGGCGCTGGCGCACGAATTGAATCAGCCGCTGTCGGCGATTGCGAACTATCTCAAGGGCAGCCGCATGCTGCTCGCGCGCGAGGATGTGCCACTCGATCGGGTGAGCGATGCGGTCGAGCGCGCTGGCGAGCAGGCGCTGCGTGCGGGCGACATCATCCGCCGGCTGCGCGAGTTCGTCGCGCGCGGAGAGACCGAACGATCGGTCGAGAGCCTGCCGAAGCTGGTGGAGGAGGCCAGCGCCCTCGCGCTTGTCGGTGCCAAGGAGCATGACATCCGTGTCCGGTTCGATTTTGCCCGAGAGGTGGATCTCGTGCTCGCCGACAAGGTACAGATACAGCAGGTGGTGCTGAACCTGGTGCGCAACGCCGTGGATGCGATGACCGCCACACCATCGGAACGCCGGGAACTCACCATCGCGATTGCGCATGCCGAGGGGAATATGGCGAAGGTGACGGTGCAGGACACGGGTTCCGGGATCGATCCGGAGGTCGCCGATCGGTTATTCCAGCCCTTCATCACGACCAAGCGCACCGGCATGGGGGTCGGCCTGTCGATTTCCCGCACCATCGTCGAGGCCCATGGCGGGCATATCTGGGCTCGAGCCGGCGAGGGCGGCGGGGCGCTGTTCGGCTTCACGCTCCAGCAAATGGGTCAGGAGGAACTCTACGATGGCGAGTGAACCGATCGTCTATGTGGTCGACGACGATGACGGCGCGCGGCATTCGCTCGAATTTCTGCTCGATTGCGCGGCGATCCGCGTGCGCTCGTTCGCGTCGGCGGACGCCTTTCTCGATGCCTCGCCGCCGCTCGCGGGAGCATGCATCGTCACCGACGTGCGTATGCCCGGTCGGAGCGGCATCGAGTTGGTTGAGGAAATGAGGCGGCATGGTACGGAGGTTCCCGTGATCGTGATCACCGGCCACGCCGACGTGCCGCTGGCAATCCAGGCCATGCACGCCGGTGTCGCAGATTTCATCGAGAAGCCGTTCGACGATCAGGTCATGCTGGACGCCATCCGCAAGGCGCTCGCGCGGCAGGCGGGCAGCGAAGCAATTCACTCCGAGCGCAGATTGCTCGCCGAGCGCATGGGCAACCTCAGCCCCCGCGAGCGGGAGGTCATGGATGGGCTCGTTAAGGGCGAGGCGAACAAGGCGATCGCCTATGATCTCGGCATCAGCGCGCGTACGGTGGAGGTCTATCGCGCGAACGTAATGATGAAGATGCACGCGAAGACACTGTCGGACCTGGTGCGCATGGTGACCGTGGCGCGATTGGACTGATGGGATTTCCCTCCGCTGGCACCGTAGACCTCGCCTAGATGCCCAGCGCTGTCCGGCCGTGTCGATCTTTGGCGCTCTACGTCAAAGCGATGGGCACTCAGATCATGGGGCTCTTCGTTGAGGGGGCGGCAAAAGGTGGCTTAGCGCCCCTTTGTTGCCTTTGCAGGTGCCTATAGCGCGCCGTAAGCTGCCGTTTGTTCAGGTAAGTGTGCTGGAGAGCCAAGACTAGGCATGAACGAGATCGAGAAGCTCTGAATTCGCTAGGGTGGCCGGAAGGGCCGGGGTCCGTAGTGACACTTCCGGCCACGCACCGGCTCGAGAAGAGGGATCCAAGCGAGCGACACAGGTTAACAAGGCAAGCGGCTGGCGCAACTCCAAAGCTTGAACGAGAAGGTCGAGAGCTGGAACGAGGGTTGCACTGGACATGACTTGACCCGTCCCAATTGTTGCCGCCATCGCTGAAGAGACCGGACGGCAACAGGGGAGCTGCCGCCCGGCCAGGCTCCGGAATGCTCGCGCGCTCGGAACCCGGCGCCGAAGTACCTGGCATTCAACAAGGAAGAGCTATCGATGAGCTCAGGAAACTTGCCGTACGGCTTAACCGCAAATGCGCAGGCTGTGCCGCGAGACCAGCCTCCTTACTTGTCCCGTTCAACGCGCTTCCGGTCAGCCTTTCGCGCGCGGCTTACGGCTGCTGCGTGCTCGCGCGCGCGCTTCTCAGAAGGCTTCTCATAGTGCCGGCGTAGCTTCATTTCGCGATAGACACCTTCGCGCTGGAGCTTCTTCTTCAGCGCTCTAAGGGCTTGATCGACGTTGTTGTCCCTGACCAGGATCTGCATATCCGTCCGGCGCTCCGCTGTTGTGACCTGTGTATAAACGCGGCAGCTCTATCGCTACCAGTTCAACAAGCCAAGGCATCAGCGTGCGCGATGTAAGGGATTGAAATTCAGGCTGTCTCGTTGCGCTTTGAGGCTTTCGAAGCCGGAGGAACCCCACGGCAGCTGAGCGCCCCATTGTGTTGCCCTCGGGGGCATCAGGCGAGCTTTCCGGAATCTGCCACTCGTTCACAATCAGAATTCAGGCCGATGTCAGGCCTTGATCCCTGAGAAGCCTCTAATTGGCAATTACGAGTGATCGGCAAGGCTCTAGTGGAGTTGCCGCTGCCAGTTTAGCGATTGCAGCGGCTATCTTGGCGCCGCCCCGAGACGAAGGCTCAATCGGATCCGCATAATCAGCGGGCTCGTCGCAGATCAGGCGGAGATCGATAAGATCGACACACCGTGAGAATGCGGCGCGGGTAATCGCGTCGTTGAACAAGCCCAAGGCAGCGCGCACGATAACGCCTTGAGGGGCGGGGTAGTTGGCATTGTATATTGTGCAGACCGCAGTGGCGCTGCCGGCGGCCAACACCGTATCGAGCATCGCCTCGTAGCGTTCGGCGAACCGCGCTTGGGCTTGCGCGAGCTGCAGGACTGCATCGCCGACCGTACTCGCGGGGTTCTGCAAGACTCCGGCTTCGCGAAGTGCATCGTTGCCACCGGCGCTCACGACGAGCAGGGTTGCCTTCTTAGGCAACCGCTCAAGCTGGCGCTGCACGCTGGCTACCACCGCCCCATCAATCGCGAGTAGTGTGGCGCCGGCACCTGGAGGCAGCGATGAGCGCAATTGACGAACCACATCGGGTTCGCCGGGGACATACGCCCCGTTGTCGAAAATCGAGTCCCCCAGCAGCACAACGTGGGGCAATCCGGATTGCTGGTCCATGCAAGTCTCTGTTTTGCGCAGCCAAAGGGAACAGCGGTCAAGGTACAACGGTTCCTCGCGATGCGACGCGGAAAGCTGGGTGGTGCTGGTGCGAAATCACCCGCGGCAGCTGCTTGTTAGTTGATGCTGCGACCCCTGCCGCGTGACCTGTCAGTTGGAGGTAATATGGAGATCCTGAAGTTACCGCCTGGCGAGATCGGCCCCGATGAGAGCGACTGTATTCAAATACAGCAACTGCCCAGCGGCGAGTTCGCCCTCAGCGGGTCGGTCCTGCTCGCCTGCGGGGATGGCGAGGCCGCGGAGTCCGTTTCCCTGATCGGGGGCAACTTGTATCGAACTTACGAGGATGCAGAGGCAGCAGGCCTCGCGTGGGCAAATGAGCACTGTGTCAGCACGCTCGTAATCAGCCGGTCTGACGGAGCGGCTACCCTCCCTAGTATCGCCTAAGGTACGATGTTCTCGCATTCGGCTACTACTGGCGCGGCAGCTAGGCGCCCCTTTGTTGCCTTTGCAGACGCCCGCGCCGGCTCCCGCGTCCTGCCGTATTCATCTACGGCACTCGCGCCTGCCGCGTAATCTCGAAGAAGCTACCCGAACTGAGTGAGAGATAATAGCCGCTGGCCATTCCGGTGTCGCAACGTACATAGCTCGCAGCTGGTTATGAGTACCGACCGGGTGGCTTAGGCGAGGATTGAGTGGCTGAACTGCGCGCGGAAGTTTGGCCCACACCAGAAGCGCGAGAACCGTTCCTCGTAGTGCTAACTGCAGGCGGGCAAGTCGTCGCCTCTCAGCCAGTTTCGTCCGAGTCCGCTGGTCGTCAACTCATCGACGCCTTGATGCCTACGCTCACCGGGTTCGATGTCACACCTCCTGAAGCCGGGAGCAGAAGGGTCAGCTGAGCGCCCCTTTGTTGCCTTCCAGAGCAGCTTACCAGTTTCCCAAAACCTGCCCTTCATTCATCTTCTGGTGAAGGCTCTCAGCGACGTATTCCGAGCGCGAGCTTCATGGCAGAGAATGGCGGAAAGCTGGCCGGACGGGCAACTCGTACTGGCTCTCCATCTTGTGTCGGCGTAACGTGGGTCAAGGCCGGCTTATGGAACCCCTTGAGCCGCAATCCTGCTTGAAGTACATTTCAGACATTAAAGACTTTCAAGGAAGCGCGGATGGCAACTGTGGCAGAGCCATTGCCGGGATATGGCCGCGATGATCGATTCTTCCTGACGATGGCAATCGTGATGGCAGCCACGATTGTCGCAGGCTTCTCTGTTCAATTGGCCATGGGCCGGTCAACGTTCGCTGCTCCGCCGCTAGTTCATGTTCATGCCGTCGTCTTCTTTGGCTGGGTGGCACTGTTCGTCACCCAGAACGTGCTCGTTACCCGTGGTTCGATCGCGTTACACCGTCAGCTTGGCTGGCTAGGCGCGGTTTGGGCGATCGCGATGATCCTCATTGGCATCTACACGACAGTGGTGATGGTGCGGAACGGCACATCGCCCTTCTTCTTCAAGCCGGCGTACTTTCTCGTGATGAACTCGCTCGCGATCGTCTGCTTTGGCGGGTTGGTTGCCGCCGCAATTCAGATGCGCAAGCGCACCGAGTGGCATCGTCGCCTGCTGTTTTGCGCGATGGCAACTCTCACTGGGCCGGCATTCGGTAGGCTGCTGCCCATGCCGCTGATGATCCCTTTCGCCGAGTGGGGCGTGTTCGCTGCTGTGATGATTTGGCCGGTGGTCGCGATGGTTGCCGACCTACGCCGACGGGGTCATGTTCACCCGGCGCTTTGGTGGGGTAGCGGAACGATCATCTTGGTTCAGGTTGCTATGACCTTGTTGGCCCACAGCGCTCTTGGACTAAGTTTGTATACCATGACCACTGTAGGACATCGCGGAGAAGAGGTCGCGCCGCTCGAGTTTCCGCCGGCGCCAGGCGGTTCGCCAATTGCCGTGCGGTAGCCTCCGACGGGAAGTTATGGCAGCTGAGCGCCCAGTTGTTGCCTTACAAGCCGGCTGACCCGATCCCCATAACCTGCCGGTTGTTCATACTTGGGCTTGCGTGGCTACTGACGATGGCCGGCCTTGGCAGACGACCTTTGGTGACTTTATCGGCTGCAAAGCCACCGTTTGATCGAACTAGGTCTATTCCCGAACGAGATTGATGTTGGGCACAGGCGAAAAATCCTCATGACAGGTATGTGCGTGTCCGGCTTTCGCCTGCAAAGTCGTTTGATGGAGTAACCGGGGTCAAACATCAGAGTGCAGCAGCTTTTTCGAAGAGGGCGCTTAATCGTCCTTTCATTCGTGAGATGGTGCTTCGACTTTTGATTTTGCCGGCTTCGCAAGGGGAAGACGATGCGTGCACTCATGACTGCGTTGGCGTTGGTACTAGCTTGTGAAAGCGCTGCTGTTGCGCAGAACACTCCTGTTACTACCGGTGCCACGAATGCTGATCGACCGCTGAGCACGTCTTCAGGCGCGACGTTCACGGCTCCGAAGGCATGGGTTGTCCGCACATCCGGAAAAGTTGCCGAACTCATTGCGCCCGAGGGAGATTTGCGCATCGGGCTGGTGGAGGTTGGAACCGCGGCTGATGCGAAAACAGCAGCGGCGGCAGCCTGGCAGGTCTTTTCTCAAGCAGAAGCGCGGCCGGCGAAGCTCGCGACCGCGCGCGCTGCTCGTAACGGCTGGGATGAACGTTGGGTTGTGGATTACGAAGTCTCGCCGAATGAGAAGCGGGTCATGCAGGCGATCTCGTTCCGCAAGGGTAACGCCTGGACAGTTGCGATCATCACCGGAGCCGAAGCGACGGCAGAAAAAAGGCTTGCTGCACTTAATCTCTTGTCCACCAGCTTGCGTCCGGCGGGCTACACCCGTGAGAGTTTTGCAGGTCGGCCAGCCATGGCGATGGATGCCGCTCGGCAGGCCCAGCTTCGAGAATTCCTCGAGACCTCGATGAAGGACCTCGGGATCCCCGGAGTGGCATTTGCATTGACCGACCGGAAGGGCACGATCGTCTCGAGCGGTCTCGGCGTGCGGGAACTGGGGCAGCCTGCCAAGGTCGACGGCGACAGCAAGTTTATGATCGCCTCAAACACCAAGGGAATGGCGACCCTTCTGCTGGCCAAGTTGGTCGACGAAGGTAAGCTTGGTTGGGATCAGCCGGTCACCCAGGTTTTTCCTGACTTCAAGCTTGGTAGCCCCGACACGACGTCAAAGGTGCTGATACGGCATCTGATTTGCGCGTGCACTGGCCTGCCACGAAAAGACTTCGAATGGATCTTTAACACCAGTGCTTCAACCCCGGCGTCGGAGACGTTTGTACAACTCGCAGCGACGCAACCGACGAGCGGCTTCGGCGAGATATTCCAGTACAACAACCTGATGGCGTCGGCGGCGGGGTATATCGGCGGACACATCATTCATCCCCGCCTCGAGTTGGGGCTGGCGTTTGATCAGGCTATGCAGGAGAAAGTGTTCGGTCCGCTGGGCATGAACGCGACAACCTTTGATTTCGCCCGTGCCGCCTCCGGGAACTGGGCGCGGCCGCATAGTGATGGCCTGGACAGTAAACCCGTCCCGATCCTCGAAGCCGGAATGGCGTTCAACCGTGCCATTGCTCCGTTTCGGCCGGCAGGTGGCGCGTGGTCAACGGCCAATGACCTCATCAAATACGTTCGATTTGAACTCAATGAGGGGAAACTCGACGACGGTCGGCAGTGGGTCTCGGCGAAGAACCTCCTTGAGCGGCGCGTAGCCAACGTGCCTGTTGGCGAGGACATCGTCTACGGCATGGGCCTGGAGACAAACACCTTCTGGGGTGTGCCCGTCATCCACCACGGCGGCAGCATGGGCGGCTATAAGAGCGATATCGTCATCATACCTGATGCGAACATCGGCGCTGTAATCCTGACGAACGCCGATGCGGGGCAAGCATTGCTCCGCCCGTTCATGCGCAAGCTTCTTGAACTGCTTTATGACGGTAAAGCTGAAGCCGCAGGAGACGTGAGCGCTTCTGCCATCCGATCCAAGGCGGAGATCGCCAAGGAGCGCGAGCGTTTGATGGTTCCACCCGATCCTAAGGTGCTGGATGGCCTGGCGCGGACCTATGTGAGCCCGGAGCTCGGGCGCCTTATTGTAGGCCGGAGCGGCACCGGAGCTACCCTGACGCTGGCAGGCTCGCCTATGGCGATCGCCACCCGCGTAAATGACGATGGCACCACGTCGCTCGTCGTCATCGACCCGACCTTTCTCGGTTTCCCGCTCGTTATCGCCAATGATGGAGGGAAGCGTCAGCTCATCGCGAGAGACGGACAGCACGAGTACCGTTTCACGGCAATTGACTAGGTGCGAGCAGCCGAGCGCGACAGAGGCCGATATGTGGCTCCGTTGCTCCAGTCGGCAGCTTGCCAATCTTGATTACAAGATTGAATTGCAGAGATGAAGGGAGGTCATGATTTCATTGGCACTGATGTTAGTTTCAATTTATCCGCAGGTCGTTCAGCGTCCGACGGTGATTAAACAATCAACCACTAGACGATCTCCATCTGAGACAGGTGAGAAATTGGCAGAATCCTTGGACAGCCTGGGATTGCCTCACACTGGAAATTCACTGGACTCAAGCGCGTCCGAGCGGGAGCGTGAACTGCTGATCGAGGAAATGAAAGCGGCGCACTCCGATCGTGGCGATCCGGTCCGAAAGCGGCAGTCGAATTCCAGGCCGCAAAATAGCTTGCGAGCAGGTGAGGAGCGTTAGGAGTTGCCCAGCCTTGAGTAACCGAGCGCCCCGCATGTCGCCCCTAGAGGAACGTTGGCACTTCTGGAAGCGGCCGTCCCTCCTGTTCACCCGTCACGCGAAATGGTTTACTCGCGCGCGATGCCGCCATTCGAGCGACAGAACTACTCGCTCTGGAACAGAGCAGACAAGACAACGACTAACGCCAGCAAGAGCAGGCCGAGAATGAAGTTACGGTTTGTCCGCGCTTTTCCTCCGGGGCCGAGCAGTTGATCACTGGTGTCGCGATTAAGGTGAGCAAAGGCCTCGGCGAAGCGGGCGTCCCTGATCGAGTATAGGCGCGCATAGGTGCCGAAATCGTTCGACTGGTCGTCGCCGAAGTCGAAGCTCGACGTGATACGGGTGGGTGCAGGAAGCCGAAACCGTTCGCCTTTGTTCCAGGCAGCTTTCAGGCAGACTCCTGCTGTGCTGAACAGCACGACAAGCAGAGCGACCAGAGGCAATGATCCCTTAGGATCCGATGCGATTTGGTGGGACATCTGCGTCGCGAAGAAGACACCCAGCGCAGCGAGCCCGAGGCCAGGCCAGGCGAGCTCGCTGCGGAGCATACTGAGGAGCCGCTCTGTGACAGTGAGCGGATCCAGTTCGCGACGATGCTCCGCGATACACGAGGGGCAAAATGGGACGTGCGCACGCGCGATCTCAAAGCGGCGGAGCTGGTCTGTTCCTCCGGTCCGCATGAAAGCCTTGGCGATTTCGAGCCCCTGGCGTGCCGCAGCGCCGCAGCTCGGACAAAGGGCAGGAAAGCGCAGGCCTCCCAGCGGCCCGGCGAGCCGGATCAGGTGCGGATTCTCCGCCAGCCCGTCATCACGCTCGCGCGCCTCAGCTGGTTTCATGGCCTCGACCCTTGGCGTCGCCTCACTTAGCCATTCGCTTCATTGCCTCTCGGAGAAAGGCGACTGTGCTCTCTTCGCTTGCGCCGACAGGAGTCGATACATTGATCGAGCTTTGGCCCTGGATCGCTCCTGCGGCCCAGCCGCCTGTCTCCGGCACAACGAACCCCTTCTCGCCAAGGTTGCCGAGTTCCTTGAAGCCTGGTGCCGCGGAAGGGGGAGAATGATAGTCCGCAGTAAGTACCTGGAACATCGCCGATCCGTTGCCATCTCTCGCCACCCATTGGCACCCGGTACCTCCAGCGGCGTTGCGGCCTGCCTCGACCGGTTTGCCGCTGAACGCGGCGACTTCCTGAGGAGTGAACGAGCGGCATTGTGAATTGGAAGCCGCATCGCCTTCTGTGTCACCACTAAAAACCGCCGCCTTGTTCTCGGCTTCGCCCGGAAGGTTGGAAGAAGATGTTCCGCATCCGCCGAGGCACAAGACCAGAGCGAGAAGATGATATTGTCGACTCCGCATGACTGGTCCTCCAAGAGTGACATCATGTGCTGGTGGCGAGGCATCCGCAACTGGAGAGAACCAAGGGTGCCCGTCGGTAGCGCGGCTGTGTCGCGACTGAAGAATTCGACCAGTTTCAGCAGCGCTCAATTATACGGCTTCCTCCGCCGAGTGAGCGGCAGCTTACCATACTTTGGCGCTCACAAGCCGCCGGACTGCTAGCGGCCCAAGATCGGCCATGACCGGCGAAGCAGCATGCGGTTGGCGAAGGCGTTCAAGGTACACGGCTGGCGCGCAGCGTTGGTCAAACCCGATTTACCGAGTTGGCTGTCCTCATCATCGAACGACGCCGCGCTGCGATCAATGGGCTCCAGCCTGGGCGACGGCGGAAATAACATGGTCATTCCACGCCGCGAGCGCCTGTCGCTTCTCGGGCTTCCAGTCATGCCGCTGGTAGATCGCCGCCACCCCAGCCCGCGACCCGCTCACATGATTGAGCACCGCTTCGGTCACTTCGAAGCGGACGCCCAGCCGCTGGAATCCGGTCGCGAGCGTCCGGCGCAGATCGTGAAGACGCCAAGGAGGAACTTCGTCCCCGCCATCTTCCGCGAGCAGTTTGTCGAGCTTTGTCTTGCCCTTGTGATACGCGGTGAACGGCGCGCCCGTTGCAGTCGAGAACACGCGGCCTTGCTTTGGCCAAGTTTCACTTCTTGCAACCCGGTCGAGCTCGGCGATCGCGAGGTCGTTGAGCGGAACCATCGTCGGCTCGCCATTCTTCGTTCGGCTGCCCGACAGTCGCATTTCGCGGTCCTCCCGATCCAACTCGTCCCAGTGCAAGCCTGCGATTTCCTCACGACGCTGTCCCGTTACAATCAGGAGCCGGACAATGGGACCGAAGCAGCGATGCGTCTCAGGTGCATGCACCCAGATGCGGCCTAGTTCGCTGTCTATCAGCCAGCGCTCGCGCGGCTTGACGGCACGAGGGGTCTCCATCCCTTCCATAGGGCTCGCGGGGATGTCGCCGCGGCTAATTGCCCATCTGAACAGGCGCCGCATGACGGCGAACACATTGCGCCAGTTTGCGACCTGCTCGTCAGGCATTCGATCAAGCACCGCGACGATATCCACGCGCGTGATCGTCGGGAGCGGCTTATCGCGAAGCACCGGCTTGATGTGAAGCGCGAGCGAGCGCTTCACGAGCAGCTTCCAGCCGCTGCCCCGGCAACTTCCGACAAATCGGTCCGCATAGTTGGAGAAGGCGAGATCCACTGCTTCCCGGCGGCGCTGCTTTTTCGATTCCACCGGATCAACACCTTGCGCCACCAGCATCAGCATCCGCGCCGCCTCTTCCCGCGCCATCGTCGGAGTCCATGGTGAGCCATGACCGCCAATCGTGTAGCGGCGCGTCTTCGATTCCCGACCGCCCATGCGGTATTGAACGACGTAGGAAGCTGAGCCGTTCGACGACGTCTTGACGCCGAACCCCTTCAGATCCTCGTCCCATAGCAAGCCAGTCACGCCATTCGCCAAGAGAGCGTCGAGTGTCCGCTTCGTGAGTCTTCCGGTCGCCATTCCGATACCTCATGTACCAGAAAAGTAATCACCGGGTAATCACCAAATCGGAAACCGCCGGTTACCATCGGCGACAATCGGCTAGGTAACCTGTTGATTCTGCTACTCTCAACAATCCAAGTGTATTAGCTATATACGACGGAAAACGAAGTACCAGACCTCGTGCCCCTGCCTCCGCGCCTTGCGCTCGTAGCGGGTTTCGGGCCAGTCGGCGGGGCGGACGAGGAAGTCCTCCACGGTCTTCGCCTGCCATGCGAAGTCGCGGCGGCGGTTCATCACCATCATCGCCCAGCGGCAATAGGTAGGGTCGTCGGTGCCGAGGCGGAACTCGCAACCGGGCTTGAGCTTGGCGGCGATCAGATCCAGCGGCCCGTCATTGACCATCCGGCGCTTGGCGTGGCGCGCCTTGGGCCAAGGGTCCGGATGGAGCAGATAGACGCGGTCGAGGCTGGCGTCGGGCAGCCGCTCGAGTACGTCGAGCGCGTCGCCCATGTGGAGTCGGACATTGCCGAGGCCGTCGTCGCGGATATGGTTGAGCGCGCCGACGACGCCGTTGAGGAACGGCTCGCAGCCGATAAAGCCGTGATAGGGTCGCATTGCGGCTTGGCCGGCGAGATGCTCGCCGCCGCCGAAGCCGATCTCGAGCTCGAGCGGGCGATCGTCGCCGAAGAGGCGGGCGGTGTCGAGCGGACCGTCGGACGGAACGCTGACCGCGGGCAGCATCGCTTCGACCAGCGCGGCCTGGCCCTGACGCAGTTTATGCCCTTTGGCGCGGCCGTAGAGGCGGCGAATGGTGATCGGATCGGCCATGGCGGCCTGTTAGCGCGGTCGCGGCGCTACGCAACCTGCACGACGAGCGCCGCTTCGGCGGGCCGCGCCGTGCGCAGCGGGAAGGCGGGGCGATTGTGGTGCGCAAGGCGGCGATGGACCGGCGGCGTGGCGGCGGTGCGCGGCTCGCGACGGGCGAGATCGGGTTGGGGCAGCGCGGCGCTGCCGATCTGGAAGTGGCGCACGCCCATGGCGTGGAGCACGTCGTGCTCGCCGCGATTCTCGACCCCGCGAGCGATCACGGTCACGCCCATGTTGCGCGCGAGCCGCATCACGCCCTCGGCGATCAGCCGGCGCGAGGCGCTGGCATCGATTCCGCGCACCAGCGACGGATCAAGCTTGACGAAGCGAGGGGTGAAGCGGGCGAGGAGCTTGAGCGCGACCGGGCCGACAGCAAAGGCGTCAAGGGTGATCGACAGGCCGCGCCGGCTGCAAGCCTCGGCCAGCGCGGCGGCGTGGCCCGGATCGCCGCGTTCGTCCGCGCTGATCTCGACGACCAACTGCTCGGTGGGAATGCCGCTGGCGAGCGCGGCGCGGAACAGGTGCGAGAGGAGCGGCTCGGCGAGACCGGCGGCGGCACCGAGAGGGACGGCGATCAGCGCCTCGCTGCGATTGATGCCGAGTTCGGCGGCGCGCTCGAGCGCCAGGGTGATGCGGCGCGCTTCGAGCGCCGGACGCTGCTCGGGCAGCAGCGAGGCGGAGATCGCCGCGAAGCTGCGTCCGTCGGCGCCGCTCGCTACTGCCTGCCAGGCGAAGGGCCGGTCGCCACCCTTGGCGATCATCGGGTAGAAGCCGATCACGAGGTCGAGCCGGGCATCGCCGCGGTTGAGCGTGGCGGTCGACAGGGCGGCGGGCTTGGCAGCGATCATGCGAACTCCTCTTCGGGGAGTGAAATATTGGTTAATGCGGGCCGCGCCCATTCCGTGCCTCGCCGCGCTGGATTCCCACCGATAGGGATTCTCCTGGATACCCGCGCACGATCAACCGGAGTCGCCGATCGAACCCGACGCGCGCTCGGGGGTTGTTGCGGTATGGCAAGGAAGAAGCTGAAGCCGCCGAAGTCGGCGCGCCGTGCGAGCACGGCCGAACGACTCGATGCCGCGCTGTCGACTGCGCTGATGCGCTATCGCGAGAATCGGGCGATGCAGGTGCTCGGACTGGCCGGCGAGGCGGCGGACCAGCCGCCGTTGCTCGGCGCCTCGCTCGCGACGATCGGCGCAGGCGCGATGCTGCGGCGGCCGCGACTGCTGCGCGCCGGATTGCGCATGCTGGCGAGCGAGCTGGTGGCGACGGGGATCAAGGGCGCGGTCAAGCACCACGTCAACCGCACGCGGCCGCACAAGATGCTCGAGGACGGGCGATATTCGCTCCACACCGACGCGAAGGGGCGCAAGGACGAAGGGCCGTGGAACAGCTTCCCCTCGGGCCACACCGCCGGCGCGGTGGCGGTGAGCCGGGCCGTCGCGCGGGAATATCCGGGCGCGCAATCGGCGGGCGGTTTTGCGGCGACGTTCATCGGGCTTATCCAGCTGCCGACCGGAAAGCATTTCGCCAGCGACGTCCTCGCCGGCGCAGTTGTCGGGCTGGTGTCAGAGGCGCTGGTGGATGCGGCGGCGCGGCGGCTTGGTGAGGCGGTGCGGGCGCGGAACGCTAGGCGGCAGCGCGGCGCAGCGACGGCGTAGGCAGCGTGCGAACCGCCGGGCTGGCGATCTCCTCGCCCTGGACGAGGGTGATGCCGAAGCTGCGCAGCCGCTGAAGCACGGGCTCGTTGTCGACACCGGTGGCGACCACCTTGAGCCCGAGCTGGCGGATGCGCGGAGTCAGGTCTTCGAGGACGAGGCGCCGCGACCAGCTGCTCGCGATGGCGCTGACGAGCTCGGACTCGAGCTTGACCAGATCGGGAAGATAGCGGCCGCACAGCGCGAGCCCGGCATGGCCCGCTCCGAGCCCGACGAATGCGGTGAGCGGTCCTGCCTTGCGATGTACGTCGATGATCTCGGCGAGATCGCGGCCCGGGAGCTGGCGATAGCCTTCGAGGCCGAAGATCAGACGTTCGGGGATCAATCCGGTCTGGCGCGCCACGCGCAGGATCGGCTCGAGATGCCCGGCAGGCGCGCCGATCGACTCGGCCTGCACCGGGATCAGCAGGCGTGCGCCGCTGCTGCCGAGGCCCGCGGCCATCGCCCAGCGGATCGCGCCGGCGGCGCAGCGCTGGTCGAAATTGCTCTTGGCTTCGGGCTCGAGCGAATCATAGATCTGCCCGGCGGTCTCGCCATTGCGGCCGCGGATGATCGCTTCATAGGCGTAGACGCGGCTGGCCGCGATATCGGCGATCGGCTGGAAGGCAACGGTCAGCCCCGATTCGGGCATGGGCTTGCGTTCCATTTCCGATGTCACTGGTTGCGAGTCCAACGTTTCCGCTCCTTTGCACCCTAGCTAGTGAACAAATGCGGTTACCCGGCGGTTAACGCGCGCTCCGTAAAATCGCGGAGCAGGTGAAACGCAAAGGACCGGAGGATCGCTCCCCCGGCCCCGCGTGTTCGTTCAGTCGCGGATCAGGCCAAAGCGGCCTTGAGGTCCTCGACGAGGTCGGTCTTCTCCCACGGGAAGAAGTCGCCTTCGGGCTTGCGGCCGAAATGGCCATAGGCCGCGGTCTTCTCGTAGATCGGCTTGTTGAGGCCGAGATGGGTGCGAATCCCGCGCGGAGTGAGCCCGCCCAGCTTCTCGATGCTCTGGATCGCGGCTTCGATCTTGTCGTCGCCGACGGTGCCGGTGCCGTGGGTGTCGACATAGAGCGACAGCGGCTTGCTGACGCCGATCGCATAGGCGAGCTGGATCGTCACGCGCTGGGCGAGGCCCGCCGCGACGATGTTCTTCGCCAGATAGCGGGTGATGTACGCCGCCGAACGGTCGACCTTGGTCGGGTCTTTGCCGGAGAAGGCGCCACCGCCGTGTGGAGAAGCACCGCCATAGGTGTCGACGATGATCTTGCGGCCGGTTAGGCCGGCGTCACCATCGGGACCACCTATTTCGAAGCTGCCGGTCGGATTGATGTGATAGACGGTCTCGGAGAGCAGCTCGGCGGGAAGAATGTCGGCGACGACCTTCTTCACATAGGCATGGAGCTCGGCTTCCTTCTCGCCCTCGTCATAGCCCTTGCCGTGCTGGGTCGAGACGACGATCGCGGTGGCCGCGACGGGCTTGCTGCCCTCGTAGCGCAACGTGACCTGGCTCTTGGCGTCGGGCTCGAGGAACGGCGCCGCGCCCGAATGGCGATCGGCGGCCATGCGCTCGAGGATTTTGTGGCTGTAATAGAGCGTCGCCGGCATCAGATCGGGCGTGTCGTCGGCGGCATAGCCGAACATGATGCCCTGATCCCCGGCGCCTTCGTCCTTGTTGCCCGAGGCATCGACGCCCTGCGCGATATGCGCCGACTGCGGGTGCAGATTGTTCTCGAAGCGCAGCGTCTGCCAGTGGAAGCCGTCCTGCTCATAGCCGATGCGCTTCACCGTGTTGCGCACGGTCTGCTCGACTTCTTCCTTGACGCCCGGCGCCCAGTTGCCGGCCTCGTCCATGATCCCCTTGCCGCGGATTTCGCCGGCAAGGACCACGAGCTGGGTGGTGGTGAGCGTCTCGCACGCGATGCGCGCTTCGGGGTCCTTGGACAGGAACAGGTCGACGATGGCGTCGGAAATCTGATCGGCGACCTTGTCGGGATGGCCTTCCGAAACCGATTCGGACGTGAAGAGATAGCTGGAACGCATGATTTTCCTCGGGTCGTGGGAAGGAAGCCGGGCCGTTGCCATGCCCATATAAAGCTTTCCTTATATCGCGGCCCTAGCGGCCAAGCCGGCGGAACGCAATCGCGAACAAATACAGGGTCCCGGCGAGCAGAAAGGCCAGCCAGTTGCCGAGTCGCGAGAAGAGCGTCGGCGGCAGCGGACGCGGGAGCGCGAGCTCGATAGCGCCTTCCTGCCGGTGCGGGATCGAGTCGAGGACGCGCCCGCGCGCGTCGATCACCGCCGATATGCCGGTCGGAGTCGAGCGCAGGATCGGCAGCCCCTCTTCGATCGCGCGCAGCCGCGCCTGGGCGAGATGCTGGGGTGGGCCCCACTTCCCGAACCAGGCGTCGTTCGAGGGATTGAACAGGAAGTCGGGACGGTCGCGCGGATCGACCACCTGCCCCGAAAAGACGATCTCGTAACAGATCTGGATGCCCGCCTTGCCGAAGGCGGCGGCGTCGATCGCGCGCGGGCCGGGGCCGGGGATGAAGTCGATCTCCCCCATCACCAGCCGCGCCAGCCCGAGCGGCGCGAGCAGGGTGCGCATCGGCAGATATTCGCCATAAGGGACGAGGTGCGCCTTGTCGTAGCGCTGGCCGAGCGTACCGTCGGCACCGAGCGCCCATACCGAATTGCCGGCGCCGCTGAGCTGACCGTCCTTGCCGAAGAACAAGGCGGTGCCGCCGATCAGGGCGATGTCGCGCGGCCCGAGTTGCGCCGCGATCCGGGCGCGGACCCAGCGGGGGTCGCCTCGGGCGTAGAAGCGCGTGTCGGGATAACCGTCCTCGATATAATAATTGACCGTGCCTTCAGGCCAGACGAGCAGCCGCGGCGCTGGGCCCGGGCGGCCGCTCCACTCGAGCAGCCTGGCCAGCACGCGCTCGGGATAATCGACATCGGCGACGCCCTCCTGACCGATGTTCGGCTGGACGACCCGCACGCGCGGCGCCTGCGGATCGGGCGCGGCTGCCGAGCGATTGAAGCCGCCATGAAGCAGCGCCAGCGCGAGCAGCAGCGGCGCGCCGATGAGCAGGGGCCGATACTGGCGCTGCGAGGCGAGGAAGAGCAGCCCGGCGGCGAGCAGTGCGACGCCCGACAGCGCATAGGTGCCGATCCACGCGGCAATCTGCGCGAGCGGGGTCGGCAGCCAGATCACCCCGAGCGGGTTCCACGGATAGCCGGTGAACAGCACGCCGCGCAGATATTCGGTGACGATCCACGATGCGGCGGCGGCGAGCACGAAGCCGAGTTCGGGCTCCTGCCAGCCCGCACGGCTGCGGATCAGCCGAACGAAGCGCCACGCCAGCCCCATCGCCACCGCCGGATAGACTGCGAGGTACAATGCCAGCAGCACCACGGCGAGATAGCCGAGCGCGGGCGGCATCTTGTCCTGATAGTCGAAGGCGTGCTGGATCCAGTTGTTTCCGACGGTGAAATGGCCGACGCCGAACACCCAGCCGCGCAGCAGCACGCTCCTCAGTGTCGGTGCGGACCAGGTCAGCCACAGCAGCACCGCGAAGGCGAGCAACGCGAGCGGCCACAGGTCGAGCGGGGCGAAGCCCGCGGCGGAGATCAGGCCGGCGATCAGGGCGGTGAGCAGGGGACGAGACGACATCGGCTCCGACCTAGAGCCTAGTGCGGCAGATCGCCATAGAGGCATTCGAACTGCACCTTGTTGTTTCGTTCGCCGACCTGCACGTCGACGTCGAAAGCTTCCGGGCCGGTATCGAAGCGCAGATGCACCAGGCACCGCCGCGCGCCGACGCGCTCGCTGCCCTGATAGCATTTTTCCTGGCCATAGCCCTTCAGCAATCGCGCCCGCGCCTGTTCGTAAGGCACATCGACAAACGACGCGAAGGCATGCTCGGTCTGACGCGCGGTGATGTACGTGCTGCGCACCATGCCCCGTGTCGGCATGCCCAGGATCTGCGCGCCCGCACTGTCATAGACGAGGTTGAGATCGTAAACGCCCGGCTTGCTGTCGTCGCGCGTGCGCAGGGGCACCAGCCGGGCAACGGCAATGTCTGCCGCCGCGAGCGCCAGCGTGCAGCCGAGGAGGTTCGCGACGTCGTCCCGAGCGTCCGGAGCGGGGGCAGCCGTCGATAACGCTGCCAGAGTCGCGATCGTTCTAAGCATGTTCCTGCCCCCGGCGCCACGGCCCCTCAGTAGCGCGATGGCACGTCTGCCGCTATTGCCGGGCGCATGTCCATACGCCCGTTCCACCTGGCCTTCCCGGTCCACGACCTCGCTGCCGCCCGCGCCTTTTACGGCGACGTGCTCGGTTGTGCCGAGGGGCGCTCGTCCGACCACTGGATCGATTTCGACCTGTTCGGCCACCAGATCGTCGCCCATCTCGATCCCGGCGCGAAGCCGGTGGCGGTCGTCAATCAGGTCGACGGGCACGACGTGCCGGTGCCGCATTTCGGCGTGGTGCTGACCATGGCCGATTGGCAGGCGCTCGCCGCGCGGGTCGAAGGCGCAGGCGTCCCGTTCGGGATCGCGCCGCATGTCCGGTTCAAGGGCCAGGTCGGCGAGCAGGCGACGATGTTCTTTCGCGACCCCAGCGGCAACGCTCTCGAGTTCAAGGCGTTTGCCGATGATGCAATGTTGTTCGCGCGCTGATGGCTGATCCGGTCGTCCTCGATATCCCGCACAAGCTGGGCCGGGCCGCCGCCCGGTCGCGGATCGCCGGCGGCGTCGGCAAGCTCGCCGATCTGTTTCCCGGCGGCGGGCAGGTCGAGCAGCGCTGGGACGGCGACACGCTCCACTTCACCGTCAGTGCGATGGGGCAGAAGGTCGCGAGCCGGCTCGACGTGCTCGACGACAAGGTCCATGCCGAAGTGCATCTGCCGCCGATGCTCGCGCTGTTCGCGGGCAAGGTCCGCGACAAGCTGATGGAAAAGGGCGGGAAGCTGCTGAAATAGCAGCGCCGTCGCTGCGCCGACGCTACTTGGCCGCGCTCACCCGCCAGATCACATTGCCGACATCGTCGGCCACCAGCACCGCCCCGGTGGCATCGGTGATCACTCCGACGGGTCGGCCGCGCGTGGTCTTGCCGTCGGGCGAGAGGAAGCCGGTCAGCAAGTCGACGGGCCTGGCGTTGCGCACCGGGAAGCCGTCTTCGCCGAACGGGACATAGACGACCTTGTACCCTGATTTGGGCTCGCGATTCCACGAGCCGTGCAGACCGATGAACGCGCCGCTGCTCCATTGGCCGCCGAGCTTCGCGTCGGAAGCGAAACTGAGCCCCAGCGGCGCGACATGGGCGCCGAGCGCGAAGTCAGGGCGACGAGTGTATTCGCGCAGATCGGGCCGCTCCGGCCGAACGCGCTTGTCGACATAGCCGCCCCAGTAATTCCATGGCCAACCGTAAAAGGCGCCGAAATCGACCTTGGTGAGATAGTCGGGCGGCATGTCCGATCCGAGCATGTCGCGCTCGTTGACCACGGTCCACAGCGCGCCGCTCCGCGGCTCGAACGCCATGCCGTTGGGGTTGCGCAGGCCCCACGCAAAGACGCGCAGTGATTTGGTGTCGGGATAGACCTGGACGATCATCGCCCGCCCGGCCCGCTGCGAGGCGCGCGCCATCTCGGCGGTGCTCTGGGCGGTATAGGTCGGGCCTTCCGCCTCGAGACCGTTCTCGGCGATGTTCGATGCCGAGCCCACGCTGACATAGAGCGACTGACCGTCCGGCGCGGCGACGACGTTGCGCGCCCAGTGATTGGCGCCGCCGGGAAGATCGACGATCTTCTCCGGCTTTGCGGTGATCCGCGTCTGGCCGGGGGTGAACGGGAAGCGGACGAGCGCATCGGTATTGGCGACGTAGAGCCAGCTGCCGACCAGCGCCATGCCGGTCGGCGAGTTGAGCCCGGTGAGCAGCGCCGAGCGCTGGTCGGCGCCGCCGTCCCCATTGGTGTCGCGCAGCAGGGTGATGCGATTGGGCGAGGGCACGGTCGCGCCGGCGCGGCCCATCAGCAGCTTCATCACCCAGCCGGTGATCCCGCCGCCGTCGCGCGGCGGCGAGTTGGTCTCGGCGACGAGCACATCGCCGTTCGGCAGGCGATAGAGCCAGCGCGGGTGCTCGAGCCGGTCCGCGAACAGCGTCACGTTGAGCCCCGCGGGCGCGGTCGGCTTCGCGCCGCCCCAGCCGACCGGTTTGGCGATGCCCACGGTCGGAACGCTTTCGCTGCGGGTTTCGGTCAGCTGCGGCGCCCGGCCGGTCACCGCCTGCTCGCTGAGCCGCGCCTTGTCGGGCTGGCTGACCCAGAACCAGCCGCCGAGGGCCAGCAATGCGAGGACGAGGAGGACGATCAGGATCCGCTTGAGCATGGCCGCAGACTAGGGCCGCCGCGCGCTAAATCCAATGCGATTTGCGTGGACGCGGGTTCAGAAGCGGATCGGCACGCCGAGAAGCCATTGATTGCTCTGATTGTCGACATGCTTGAAGTCGAAGCGCAGACCGATCCGCTCGCTCGCCCGCACCTCGATGCCCGCACCGACGATGAAGCTGCTGCCCCATTCGTGCGCGTCCGCCACCGACGCGGTGCCGCCGAGCTCGTAACGGTTCCCGCCATAGCCGCCATTGGCGTAGAGCAGGACGCGGTCGACCGGAACGAAGCCGGCGCGTGCCACCAGCCGATAGCCATAGCGCGGGCGCTTGATGAAACTGGTGCCGTCCTGGAACACCGCCTCGGGATCGCCGCCGCCCGCCGTCAGCGCGACTTCGCCGCCGATGCGGATGCGTGAGGCCACGGCTACGTCATAGCCGGCGAAAATGCCGCCGCCGAAGTCCCTGTCCCGATAATAGCGGTCGGAAAGCACCGTGCCGGAGGCGCTGGTCTCAGTCAGCCAATAATGATGATCGATAAGGCCCGCCTCGGCGCCTGCATAGCCGCCGACGAACGGGGCTTCCTGCGCAAAGGCCGAAGAAGAAAGGCAGGCGAGCGAAAGCGCCAGTGCTGGTTTGAACATCGAATCCCCCTTTGTGTCTGGCCAGACTGCGGGGGAATTGCTGAACGGAAGCTGTCGCTACGCCTCGCCTTCTTCCTTATCTTTCGGCGGGTGCAGGCGAAGCCGCGTGACCTTGCGCGAATCGGCGGCGGTCACCTCGAGCGTCCAGCCACTCGAGTGGGCGAGGCATTCGCCGGCGGCGGGGACATGGCCGGCGAGCACGAAGGCGAGGCCGCCGAGCGTATCGACATCCTCCTCGACCTCGCCGAGCCGCGGATCGACGGTTTCGGCGACGTCCTCGAGTTCGGCGCGGGCATCGGCGTCCCAGCCGCCGCCGTCGATCGGCACGAGCAGCGCGGTCGGCGCCTCGTCATGCTCGTCCTCGATCTCGCCGACGATCTCCTCGATCAAATCCTCGATCGTGATCAGCCCTTCGGTGCCCGAATATTCGTCGAGCACCATCGCAAGATGGGTGCGGCTCGAGCGCATCTGCGCGAGCAGGTCGAGCGACCCCATCGATTGCGGGACGTAAAGCGGCTGGCGGATCAGCCCGGCGATGCTCTCGGGCTCCGGCGCGCCGGTCGCGAGGATCGCGAACACGTCCTTGATATGGACCATGCCGATGATCGTATCGAGCTCGTCGCGGTAGACCGGCAGGCGGCTGTGCCCCGCCTCGGCGAACAGCGCCACGAGACCGGCGAAACTCGTCGTCTCCTCGACGGCGATGATGTCGGCGCGCGGCACGCCCATGTCGCCGGCGTCGCGCTCGCCGAAATGGAGCAGGTTCTTGAGCATCTGGCGCTCGATCGGCGCGAGATCGCCCGCGGGCGCCTTGCCGCCTCCATCGTCATGCTCGTCGATCGCTTCCTCGATCCGGTCGCGCAGCGTCTCTTCCTGCTCGTCGCCGAACAGGAGCGTGCGGATTCCCCGCCATATGCCGCCGGATTCGCTGGGGGTCTCGTGGGCTGCGGTGCTTTGACCGCTACTACTGGGGCCCTCGGGCATGTGCGTGTTCAGTCCTCGCGAACGGGATAGGGATCGTGGAGGCCCAGGCCGGCGAGCGCGGCGCGCTCCATGTCCTCCATCGCCTCGGCCTCGGCGTCCCCCATATGGTCATAGCCTAGCAGATGGAGCACGCCGTGGACAATCAGGTGGGTGGCGTGATCGGCGACACTGACGCCGCGCTCCGCCGCCTCGGCCGCACAGACGTCGTGCGCGAGGACGATGTCGCCGAGAATCACCTCGCCGTCGTCGCTGTTCTGGGTCACCGTCTCGAGCAGGTCGGGCTGGACCATCGGGAAGGACAGGACGTTGGTCGGCTTGTCCTTCTGGCGATATTGGCGGTTGAGCGTGCGGACTTCGTCGTCGCTGGTCAGCCGGACCGCGATCTCGATGCTCGTCGGCCAGTCGCGCCACTCGCCGAACGGGGTTTCCGCGATCGCAGCCTCGGCGGCGCGGCCGGCGAGAGCCTCCCAATCGCCCTCGGGCCACGGCGCCTCGCGCAGAGCGGCGACGTCAAGCATTCGGCCCCTCATAGGCATCGACGATGCGGCCGACGATCGGGTGGCGGACGACGTCGGCGGCGGTGAACCACGAAAAGGCGATACCCTCGACGCCTTCGAGCCGATGGACCGCGTCGCGCAGGCCCGAGGCGGGCGGGCCGCCGGGCAAATCGACCTGGTTGGGATCGCCGCAGATCACCATCCGGCTGTTCGCGCCGAAGCGGGTGAGGAACATCTTCATCTGCGCGGGGGTGGTGTTCTGCGCCTCGTCGAGGATGACGAACGCGTCGGCGAGGGTGCGGCCGCGCATGAACGCGATCGGCGCGATCTCGATCTCGCCCGAGGCGATCCGCCGCTCGACCTGCTCGGCGGGCAGGCAATCGTAGAGCGCGTCGTAGATCGGGCGGAGATAGGGATCGACCTTCTCCTTCATGTCGCCCGGCAGGAAGCCGAGCCGCTCGCCGGCCTCGACCGCCGGGCGCGACAGGATCAGCCGCTGGACGCTGCCGGTGATCAGCTGGGCCACGGCCTGGGCGACCGCGAGATAGGTCTTGCCGGTGCCCGCCGGCCCGAGCGCGAAGATCATGTCGTTGGAGACCAGCTCGCGCATATAATGCGTCTGCGCCACCGAGCGCGGAACGATCGTCTTCTTGCGCGTGCGGATCATGATCGGCGGGGTGCCGCTGCCGCCGCTCTCGCTCGCCTCGGAGCGAACGATGCCGGTGAGCGTCGGTTCGCTCGACATCGCGATCACCGCGTCGATCAGCCCGGTGTCGATGTCCTCGCCACGGATGACCCGGCTGTGGAGCTCCTGGAGCACTTCGCGGGCATGCGCGACCGATTCGGCCGAGCCTTCGATCACCACCCGCTGGCCGCGGGCGTGGATATAGACGCCCAGCCGCTCCTCGAGCGCGAGGATGTTCGAATCATATTCGCCGAAGAGCTGCGGCAGGAGCTGCGGCTTGTCGAACGTGACCTCCACCCGTGAGCGTTCACCGGATTGGGCGGGGACGGGCTTGCGGCTCATGCGTTCCTTTCAGGCGAGTGGATGCGCGTGCTTGGCCACGCTTGGTGACAGGGCGATGAAGCGAGAGCTGCGCGCGGCCTGAAAAGGCGAAAACCGGAAGCGGTGCGAGTGGTTCCGTGGCGCATGAGTCTTGGCGAAGATGGCAGAGCCCATCCGACAATGACAGGGGCGCGCGTGGCGGTCGCCGAAATAAACTCCGGTGTGGCGTCTCGGCGACACGCGCGCACGGGCAGGCATGCGAGTCGAACCTGCATCGGCATGATTGCGTCCGGATCGTGCAGCTATTAGCCTCTCCGCCCGGGGGGATCATTCACATGCCGTATCGTTACGCGCACTGGTATCTGCTCGCGCTTTTTCCGCTGGCGGGCCTTGCCTTCTGGCCGGGCTATGTCTCGCGGATCGCGACGGCACCGGCGCAATTCCACATCCACGGGATCACCGCGACCTTGTGGCTGATGCTGCTCGTGGCGCAAAGCTGGACGATGCAGCGCGGCCAGCGCGGGCTGCATCGCCGCTTCGGATTGCTCAGCCTCGTCTTCTTTCCGATGTTCCTTGCGGGCGGCGTCGGCATCTTCCTCGGCATGGCGCAGCGTTATGTGGAGGGCAGCTCGCCCTTCTACACGCTCTATGCGCCGCGGCTGGCGTGGATCGACATCGTCTCGGTCGCGGCGTTCGCACTGTTCTTCCACGAGGCGCTGCGCCACCGGCGCCGCGTTCATCTCCATGCCGGCTATCTGCTCGCGACGGCGATCCTGTTGCTGCCGCCGGTGCTCGGGCGTCTGGCGCCGTTGCTGCCCGGACTGGGGATCTCGGGCCCGGCCGATTTCTGGAAGCTGGGGATCGGCTTCCAGCTCGCGAACCTCGTCTCCGCGGCTTTGGCCTTCGCGATCGCGGTTCGCCGAGGCCGCGACGGAGGCCCGTTCGCGCTCGCCGGCGCGGCGGTGCTGCTCGCGGCAATGCTGTTTCAGACGATCGGCGGGATGGCGGCGTGGCAAGGGCTGTTCGCGACGATGGCGGGGCTTCCGTTCGCGCCGCTCGCGATCAGCGCGGGGCTGGCCGGCGTGGCGGTCGCGGCCTCGGGCTGGTTCGCCGGGCGCAGCTTGCCGCGGCCTCCACAGACGCGTCCGGCCTAGCCTCAGGCGGCGACGCGCATCCGCTCGACGCCGGTGAGCGAATTGGCATAGCCGGCGAGGATCTCGACTTCGATCATGTCGCCGATCGCCGCATCGGTCTCGAGATAGACCGACTGGAGCCAGGGCGATTTGCCGAGCATCTGCCCGGGCAGCTTGCCCTTGCGCTCGATCAGGATCGGGCAGGTCTTGCCCAGGGTGGCGCGGTTGAACGCTTCCTGGTCGCGGTTGAGATGCGCCTGCAACCGCTGGAGCCGCTCGTCCATCACTTCGGCGGCGATAAAGCCCTCGGTCATGTCGGCGGCCGGGGTGCCGGGGCGGGGGCTGTATTTGAAGCTGAAGCACTGGGAGTAGCCGACCGCGTCGACAAGGCTCAGCGTGTCGGCGAACTCGGCCTCGGTCTCGCCCGGAAAGCCGACGATGAAGTCGCCCGACAGCGCGATGTCGTGTCGCGCGGCGCGGACCCGATCAAGGATCCGCAGATAGGAATCGCGGCTGTGCGAGCGGTTCATCGCCTTGAGCACGCGATCGCTGCCCGATTGCACCGGCAAATGGAGGAACGGCATCAGCTTCTCGACCTCGGCATGCGCGCGGATCAGCCCCTCGCGCATGTCGTTGGGATGGCTGGTGGTATAGCGGATGCGGTGGAGTCCCTCGATCCGGTCGAGCGCATGGATCAGCCCGTGCAGCCCGCGGCCCTCGCTATCGTCCCACGCATTGACGTTCTGCCCGAGCAAGGTGATCTCGCGCGCACCGGCATCGACCAAAGCCTTCGCTTCGTCGACGATTGCGGCGAACGGCCGGCTCACCTCGGCGCCGCGAGTATAGGGCACTACGCAATAGGTGCAGAACTTGTCGCAGCCCTCCTGCACGGTGAGGAAGGCCAAGGGCCCGACCTTGCGGCGCGAAGGCAGCGCGCCGAACTTGCTCGTCGCCGGCATGTCGGTGTCGACCGCCGCGGCGCCCGAGGCGGCATCGGCGACGAGCTGGGGCAGGTTGTGATAGGCCTGCGGGCCGACGACGACATCGACCTTGGCACGCGCGACGATCTCGGCACCCTCGGCCTGCGCGACGCAGCCGGCGACGGCGATCATCGGTGCGGGTCGATCGGCTTCGCGCGCGACCTTCCGGAGGCGACCGATGTCCGAATAGACCTTCTCGGTGGCGCGTTCGCGGATGTGGCAGGTGTTGAGCACGACGAGGTCGGCGACGTTGGCGTCGTCGGTCGCAGTCATGCCCTGCGCCGCCATCAGCTCGCCCATGCGCTCGCCGTCATAGACGTTCATCTGGCAGCCGAAAGACTTGACGTGGAAGGTTTTCGGGGTCGGTTTCATTTGGGGCGCCTATAGCGGCAGAAGCGGGCGAGATTAAGCCCCTCTCCTTCAGGGGAGGGGTTGGGGTGGGGACTATCCGCGAGCGACGGTCCCGGTGAGACGCTGCCCCAACCCCTACCTCTCCCCTGAAGGGGACGGGCTTTTGAGCTTATACCCGATCGCGTCCTCGGCGAACCGGAACGGCCGGAGCGGCTGGCCGATCGCGGCGATCAGCGCAGCCTCGATCCGCCGCCGGCTCTCGGCGGCGATCGCCTTGCGACCCGGGAAATCGGAGGGAAAAAACGGCTCGAGGAAATGCACCCGGAGCGTAAAGCTCCCGCTGCGCGCGAGCACGCGGCGGGCGTTGTTGAGCCCGCGCTCCTGCCCGATCCAGCCGATCTCCTCGCCGACATCGCCATAATCGAGCAGTACCGGCTGGACCATCACGCCGGGCGGCGGCGGCTCCAGCACGCGGAGCATCGGCGTCTTGAACGGCAGCAGCGACTTGCCGTCGGTGGTGGTGCCTTCGGGGAAGATCGTGATCGCCCAATTGTCGGCGAGCGCATCGCGCAGCTGATTGATCTGGTCGGCGACGCCGAGCCGGTTCTCGCGCTTGACATAGACAGTGCGGTTCATGCCCGCGAGCCAGCCGACTATGGGAGCGGTGCCAATCTCGGCCTTGGCGACGAACGCGGTGCCGCTCGCCCCGCCCAGCGCGAGAATGTCGATCCAGCTCAGATGGTTGGAGACATAGAAGACGTCGCGTTTGAGCGGCGTCCCGATCTTCTCGACCCGCGCCCCGGCAATGCGCGCGGCACGACCGAGGAACCAGCGCGGCCAGGGCGAGGACAGCCGCAGCAAGCGCCACAGATAGTGCATCGGCACATGGAGGAGCACCGCGAGCAGGAGCAGCCCGATGCGGCCCCACATCCGGGTGGTTTCGGCGAGGGTCAGCGCAGTCGCCGCGCCCGCCGCGGCATCGGCGCGCCGCGGGTCCATGGCTCAGCTCTTCCGGTCGAGCGTGACGCCGTAGAGTTCCATGCGGTGATCGACGAGGCGAAAGCCCAGCCGTTCGGCGATCTGCTTCTGGAGCAGCTCGAGCTCCGGATCGACGAACTCGATCACCTCGCCGGTCTCGACGTTGATCAGATGATCGTGATGGGCCTCGGGCGAAGGCTCGTAGCGGGCGCGGCCGTCGCCGAAATCGTGTCGGTCGAGAATGCCTGCTTCCTCGAACAGCCGCACGGTGCGGTAAACGGTCGCGATCGAGATGCCCGGATCGATCGCCGAGGCACGCTCATAGACCTTCTCGACATCGGGATGGTCTTCGGCATCGGAAAGGACGCGCGCGATCACCTTGCGCTGTTCGGTGATGCGCAGTCCCTTTTCGTGGCAAAGCGCTTCGAGATCGATCTTCCGGGCCATGGCGCCGATGTAGCCGCACCACTCCCCTTCCTGCAAGGGAAGTTGGCGCAACGCGGGTCGTACGCGGCGAAACGACAGAAGGGCCGGAGCACAGGCCCCGACCCTTCGTGAACATCGTCTCAAGGCTTCCCGTCAGGAAAGCCGGGCGGTGTCAGCGCTTGCGACGCTTGGTGCCCAGACCGATCTTCTTGGCGAGCGTGCGGCGCTGCTCGGCATAGTTCGGCGCGACCATCGGATAGTCAGCGGGAAGATTCCACTTCGCGCGATACTGTTCCGGAGTCATCTGATAATGCGTCATCAAGTGACGCTTCAGCATCTTGAGCTTCTTACCGTCCTCAAGGCAGACGATGTAGTCAGGCTTAACTGAAGAACGGATCGAAACCGCCGGCTCCTGCTTGACTTCCGGTTCGGCTGCAACGCGGCCGAGGCCGGCCAAGGCGCCGTGCACGTTCTGAATAAGCACCGGAATATCAGAAACCGCGACGCTGTTGTTGCTGACGTGCGCTGCGACAATATCCGCAGTGAGCGTCACGAGCGTTTCCTGAATGTCGGCTGAACTGTCCATTGTATTTCCTTCGACCCATTTTGATGGCGACTATAGGTGCCGCCTGCGGTGACCCTATCGAATCATTGTAGACCGAAGGCAAGTCGTTAACCTTCAGTTGCGGAAAAAATCAGCGAAGCTCGCGCGCATAGGTGTGGGCGTCGAACGCTTGGCCCATCTTGCCCTTGTAGTAGTTCCTGCGTTCTCCGACCTTCTCGAAACCTTCGCGACGGTATAGCCGGACGGCATCGTTTCCCGCGCGCACTTCGAGATGGATCTGCGCGACTCCGCGCATGCGGGCTTCGGCAATGACGGCGCGGAGCAGCGCCCCGGCGACGCCGCGGCGCCGGGCGGCAGGACGAGTCGCCAGCAGCAGCAATTCGGCCTCATCGGCGATCACTCGCGCCAGCGCGAAGCCCATGTCCTTGCCGTCGAGACTGGCGACGACCAGCCACACACCCGGAAGCGAGAGCATGCCGAGGCACTGGGCGCTGGTCCACGCTTCGCCATAGCGGGGGTCGAACGCCTCCTCCATGATCCGGCTGACTTCGCCGAGGTCCTGCGCCCCGCCTTCGCGCAATTCGGTGAGGTTGAGCGTGCCGTTCATGCGAGACCACGCTCCGCCAGCGTCTTCGCATCGGGTGCGCGGCCGTAGATCGGGCGCGCGGGCAGCGCGGCAAGCGCGTCGGGCAGGAAGCGCGCGTCGTCGGCGCGGGGCAGCGCCTCGAGCCATGCGCGACCGGGATCGAGCGCGGCGAGGTGCCGCACGCCGCTGCCGATCGCGGGATAGTCGCCAAGCGCCTCGAGCGCCGCCGCGGGCGCGAGCGACTGCAGCGGAGCTTCGGGGGCGAGCGGCGATGCCGTGAACGACTGCATGAAGACTTCACCGTGCCCGCCTTCGAGAATCACGGCAAGGGCGGGCCACTCCGGATGCGCCGCGAAACCCGCCGCGGCGAGCAGCGCAAGCGACGAATAGCCGCGAACCTCCGCCTTCCAGCCGATCGCCAGCCCCAGTGCGGCGGCGAGCCCGACCCGAACGCCGGTGAAGCTGCCCGGGCCGACATCGACGAGGATCCGCGGCGCGCGGCCCTGACCGGGCAGGGCGCCGATCATCGGCACCAGCCGCTCGGCATGGCCGCGACCGACGACTTCGTGCGCCTGCGCAACCACCGCGCCGTCGCGCAGCAGCGCGACCGAGCAGGCCGCCGTCGCGGTCTCGATGACAAGTGTGGTCAAACCGTCAGAGGACGCGATTGAACTGCTCGAACTCGGGCCGCGGGCTGCGGTCGAAGATGGTGGAAGGGTCGCCATGGCCGATAGTCGTGATGAAGTTGGTCTTCACCTTCGGCTGGTCCGCAAAGAACGCCGCGTCAACATCTGCGTGACGGATTCCCGACATGGGACCGGTATCGAAGCCAAGCGCGCGCGCCGCGATCAGCAGATAGGCGCCCTGGAGCGAACCGTTGCGCATCGCGTGGACCTTGCGATCCTCGAGATCGGGAAACCAGCTCCTGGCATCGGCATGGGGGAACAGCCAGGGGAGCTGCTCGTGGAAATCCCAATCGCTGGCGATGATCACCGTCGCCGGCGCCTTGCGGATCTTGTCGGGATTGGTGCCGGTGGCGAGGTCGGCGAGCTTGTCCTTCGCCTCCTGGCTCAGCAGCCACAGGAAGCGGGCAGGGTGCGAGTTCGCCGAGGTCGGGCCCATCTTGAGCAGATCGTAGATCCGCTGGATGTCGGTCTGGGTAACCGGCTGGTCGGTATAGCCGTTGAAGGTGCGCGCGGTACGAAAGATCGTATCCAGCCCCGCATCATCGAGGGGACGGCCCATGTTCGGTCCTTTCGGGTGACGGCGCGGCTAGATCGCGCGGACTTCGGTGACTTCCGGAACGTAGTATTTGAGCAATTGTTCGATGCCGTTCTTCAACGTCGCCGTAGAAGACGGGCAGCCCGCGCAGGCGCCCTGCATCTGGAGATAGACCTTGCCCTGCTCAAAGCCGCGATAGACGATGTCGCCGCCGTCGTTGGCAACCGCGGGCCGGATCCGGGTCTCGATCAGCTCGCGGATCTGCGCGACGATCTCGGCATCTTCGGGGTCGTCGCCGAAATCGGCCGATTCGGGCGGCACCGAGATGCCCGCTGCCGAGCCGGGCTGGAACAGCGGCATATTGGCCGAGAAATGGTCGAGCAGGATCGCGAGGACATCGGGCTTGAGCTCGCGCCATTCGACGCCGGGCCCTGCGGTGACCGAGATGAAGTCGCGGCCGAAGAACACGCCGGTCACGTCGCCGAGCCCGAACAGCGCGCTGGCGAGCGGCGAGGCCTCGGCGTCCTCGGGGCTGGCGAAATCGCGCGTGCCCGCATCCATCACGGCGCGGCCGGGAAGGAATTTGAGCGTTGCCGGGTTGGGCGTGGCTTCGGTCTCGATCAGCATCATTGCCATGTGGCGCCTGCCGGCACCCGGATCAAGCGCGCGGCGGGAAACGAAAGGTTTCGTGGCTGCAAATCGGATCGGCGCAGCTCAGTCGGTCTGGTCGTCGTTCCGCGCGCCGCCGCCGACATTGGCATCGTGGCCGCTCTTGTCGCTGAAGAACGCCGCGGCGAACAGCCCACAGCCGAGCAAGGTCGACAGGAACACGCCGCCGATCGCGGCGAGCACCGCCGAGGGATAAAGCGCGTCGTAGAGCCAGAGATACCAGAGCGCGCCCGCCACCAGCAGCACGCCGGCCAGCGCGATCCACAACATCATGCGCCGGAATTCGGTCCAGGCCTTGGCACGATCGGTACGCATTCAGCTTCTCCCGGGGAACGGAGATGGCGTTGCACGATCGAGGTTCAACGGTCGAGTGGACGAATTGCCGCATGCCAGCGCGCGATATTGGCGCCAGGGTCCTTGACGAAGGCCGAGCGGCGGAGCAGGGCGAGCAACGCCGCGGCGATCCCGCGGCCGGGTCGGCGCAGCGGCCGGTGGAACTGGCTCGAGCACCACGCGCGCCGCGCCGGTATCGTTCCAGACCCCGTGATCGCAGCTGCGCCAGTCCGCCTCGCTCTGGTTCGCCTCAGCCCGCATTGCACGCCCCTGTGCTTCGTCTCGCGCCGGCAGTGTGCGGCGATTCGGGCCCGAAGCATGGCGGTTTCGGTCCGTTGTGCGGCAAAGCCGTACACCTGCGCGAAAGGTACGCAGTGGCAAGCGGGTCGCTTCGCCACTAGATGGGGACACATGCTTCGTTTTCTGCGGTCGCCGCTCCTCGCCTCCCTTGCCTTCGCCACCCTCGTCCCGGTCCTGCCGGCGCAGGCTCAGGTCGCGCCGCGACCGGTTCAGACGGCCGAGGATCCCTGGCTCTACAAGGGCAGCGACCTTGTTCAGGACGCCGAGTGGAAATTCGGCCGCCTTTCGAACGGCGTGCGCTATGCCGTGCGCAAGAATGGGGTGCCGCCGGGCCAGGTGTCGGTGCGCGTACGGATCGACGCCGGTTCGCTCCACGAGCAGGAGAGCGAGCGCGGTTTCGCGCACTTGCTCGAGCATCTCTCCTTCCGCGGCTCGACTTTCGTGCCCGATGGCGAATCGAAGCGGATCTGGCAGCGGCTCGGCGTCACCTTCGGCTCCGATTCGAACGCGAGCACGACCTTTACGCAGACGGTTTACAAGCTCGACCTGCCGACCGCGACGCCCGCGGGGCTCGACGAGAGCTTCAAGATCCTGTTCGGCATGATGTCGGCGCCGGCGATCACCCAGGCCTCGCTCAATGCCGAACGGCCGGTGGTGCTCGCCGAATCGCGCGAGCAGCCCGGCGCACAGGAGCGGCTGCAGGATGCGATGCTCGGGCTGATGTTCGCCGGCCAGCCGGTCGCCGTGCGCAAGCCGATCGGCACCACCCAGGCGCTCACCGCCGCGACCGCGGCCTCGGTGCAGGCCTTTCACGACCGCTGGTACCGTCCCGAGCGCGCCGTGGTGATCGTGATCGGCGATGCCGATCCGGCGGTGCTCGAAGGCCTGGTGCAGAAGCATTTCGGCGGCTGGCAGGGCAAGGGCCCCGCGCCGCAGAGCCCCGATTTCGGCAAGCCCTCGGAGGGCCATCCGGTGGCGGCGAGCGTCGTCGAGCCGGCGGTGCCGCCGATGGCGATGATGACGATCGTGCGGCCCTGGACGGTGTTCAGCGACACCGTGATCTTCAACCAGAAGCGGATGATCGATCTCGTCGCGGTGCGGATCCTCAACCGGCGCCTGGAGTCGCGGGCGCGTTCGGGCGGGACCTTCGTCGGTGCCGGCGCGGACCTCAGCGACGTCGCGCGTTCGGCGAACATCACCACCGTCAACGTCATGCCGCTCGGCGCCGACTGGGAGACCGCGCTGCGCGACGTGCGCGGCATGATCGCCGATCTGCAGACCACCCCGCCGACCCAGGTCGAGATCGATCGCGAGCTCGCCGAGATCGAATCCTCGATGAAGCAGCGCATCGCCACCGCACCGGTCGAATCGGGGATGAAGCTCGCCGACGATCTGGTCGAGGCGGTCGACATCAACGAGACGGTGACCACCCCCGAGGCGTCCTACGACATCTTCAAGGCCGCGGTGGCCGCCAAAATGTTCACGCCGGCGACGGTGCAGGCATCGGCGCGGCGCGTGTTCGAAGGCACCGCCACCCGCGCGCTGGTCAACACCCATACCCCCGATCCGCAGTTGATGACCAAGGTCACCGCCGCGCTGCAGGCCGACGTCGCCGCCAATGGCGGCAAGCGCAGGGCGCTGGGCAATGTCAGCTTCGCCCAGCTGCCCAGGCTCGGCGTGCCGGGCAAGGTCGTCAGCCGCACGCCGCTGCTGCCCGAGCTGGAGATCGAGAAAGTGGTGTTCGCCAACGGCGTCAACCTGCTGATGCGCAAGGATTCGTCCGAAGTCGGCAAGGTCTATGTCAATGTTCGCTTCGGCCGCGGCACCAACGCGCTTCCCGCCGATCGGCCGAGCCCGGCCTGGGCCGGCGAAATGGCGCTGGTCGCCGGCGGCATCGGCAAGTTCGGCCAGGAGGAACTCGACGCGCTCATCGGCCGTCGCCAGATGGGCTTCGACTTCGACATCGCCGGTGATGCGTTCCGCTTCAACGGCCAGACCAACAAGGAAGATCTTCCCGATCAGCTCCGCCTGTTCGCCGCCAAGCTGGCGGTACCCGGCTGGGATCCCAATCCGGTGATCCGCGCCAAGGCGGCGGTGCTTTCGGGCTATGCCGGACTGTCCTCGTCGCCCGACGCAGTGCTCGGCCGCGACCTCGAGAAGCTGCTCCATTCGGGCGATCCGCGCTGGGGCATCCCCGCGCGCGAGACGATCGAGGCGACCACCCCGGCGAGCTTCCGCAAGCTGTGGGAGCCGCTGCTCGCAAGCGGGCCGATCGAAGTCGAAGTGTTCGGCGATATGGATTCGGACGCGACGATCAAGGCGGTGGCGGAGACCTTCGGCGCGCTCAAGCCGCGTCCGGCGAACGCCGCGCCGACGCCGCCGGTCACCTTCCCGGCGCATGTCGACAAGCCGGTCACGCTTACCCATTCGGGCAAGGCGGATCAGGCCGCGGCGGTGATCGCCTGGCCGACCGGGGCGGGCAGCGCCGGCATCACCGAGAGCCGCAAGCTCGAGGTGCTGGCCGCAATCTTCCGCGACCGGATGATCGATCAGTTGCGCAGCCAGGCTGGGGTGAGCTATTCGCCTAATGTCGCGAGCCAATGGCCGCTCGGCATGGACGCGGGCGGCAAGATGATCGCGCTCGGACTGGTGCCGCCCGACAAGACCGGCTTCTTCTTCCAGCTCGCCCGCGGCATCGCCGCCGATCTGGTCGCCAAGCCGATCGATGCCGACGAGCTCAACCGCGCGCTGGCGCCGATCAAGCAGCAGCTGATCCGCCAGTCGAGCGGCAACATGTTCTGGATGCGGCTGGTCGAGGGCGGCGCCTTCGATCCGGCGCGGGTCGCCGCGGTCGAGACGCTCGCCCGCGACATCGCGCTGACTTCGCCGGCCGAGCTCCAGGCACTCGCCCAGAAATATCTGCGGCCCGACCGCGATTGGACGATGGTGGTGGTGCCGGGTCCGAACGCCCAGGCGGGGGGATGACGCGGCTCCCCTCCCTGCAAGGGAGGGGCTGGGGGTGGGTGCGAGCCGCAGGCGAGCCCATCGAGCTGTGTGGAAGAAAGAAAAGGCCGGGCATTGAGCCCGGCCTTTTCTTACTCACCCCTAACCCCTCAGGGAGGGGACAAAGTTAACTCAATACAGCGCGTCGAGCCGCGCGCCGTAGACCTGCCGGAGCACGTGGCGGCGAATCTTCAGGCTCGGCGTCAGCTGCTCGTTCTCGATCGTGAACGGCGCGTCGGCGATGATGAACTTGCGCACCCGCTCGATCACCGAAAGGTCGCGATTGACCCGCTCCACCGCCGCGCCGATCGCCGCCTTGTAGTCGGGGTCGTGCGACAGCGAGCGGAAGTCGCATCTGGTGGCGGTGTGCGCGCACCATTCGGCGGTCCATTCGGGATCGGGGACGATCACTGCGGTCATGTACGGCTTCTTGTCGCCGGCAATCATCGCCTGGACGATCTCGGGCTGAAGGGTGAGCATCCCCTCCACCTTTTGCGGCGCGACATTGTCGCCCTTGTCGTTGACGATGATGTCCTTCTTGCGGTCGGTGATCTTGATCCGGCCCTTGTCGTCGATCACGCCGATATCGCCGGTGTGGAGCCAGCCGTCCTTGAGGACGCGCGCGGTCTCTTCCTCGTTGCGCCAATAGCCGTGCATCACCAGCTCGCCGCGGACGAGGATCTCGCCGTCCTCGGCGATCTTCACTTCGACATCGGGGAGCGGCGGCCCGACCGTGTCGTGCTTGAGCCCCGCCTTGGGGCGGTTGCACGAGATCACCGGCGCCGCCTCGGTCTGGCCATAGCCCTGCAGGAAGGTCAGCCCGATCGATTCGAAGAAGATGCCGACCTCGGGATTGAGCGGCGCCCCGCCCGAGACCATCGCCTTGATCCGCCCGCCGAAGCGTTTCGAGATCTTGGGCAGCAGGGTCGCCTTGAGCAGCAGGTTCATCGGCGTGTCGAGCACGCTGGTGGTGCCCGCGGCGCGCTTGCCGCCGAGATGGACCGCACGGTCGAGCAGCATGTTGGCGAACCGGCCCTGCTTCTCGATCTGCTTGGTGATCCGCGTGCGCAGCACTTCGAACAGCCGCGGCACCACCACCATGATCGTCGGGCGGACTTCCTCGATGTTCGAAGCGAGCTTCTCGAGCCCTTCCGAATAATAGATCTGGGCGCCGAGGCCGATCGGGAAATGCTGGCCGCCGGTATGTTCATAGGCGTGACTGAGCGGCAGGAACGAGAGGAACACTTCGTCTTCCCAGCCGAAATCCTCGGAGATGATCGTGCAGCAGCCGTTGACGTTGTGGAGGATCGCGCCGTGATGCTGCATCACGCCGCGCGGGGATCCGCCGGTGCCGCTGGTGTAGATGATGCAGGCCAGCTCCTCGCGCTTGAACGAGGCGCGCGCGGCGACCGCCACAGGGTCGGCGGGGTGCTTCGCGATCAGGTCCTTCCAGTCGTGGAAGTCCATTGCCCCCGATTGGCCGGCGCGGACCTCGTCGATGCCGATCACCATCCGCGCCGAGGAGGAGCGGATCGCCGCCGGGAGCAAGGTCTTGGCGAGCTTGGTGTTCGAGACGACGATCGCGCACGCGCCCGAATTCTCGATGATGTGCTGGTGATCGCGCTCGGTATTGGTGGTGTAGGTCGGGACGGTGACGCACCCCGCCGCCATGATCGCGAGATCGGTGATGCAGAATTCGGGGCGATTCTCCGACACCAGCATGACCCGGTCGCCCTGTCGAAGCCCGAGCGCCTGAAATGCCGTGGCGAGGCTGGCGACCTGGCGCGCCGCCTCGGCCCAGCTGGTCGGCTGCCATTTGCCCTCGGCCTTGTGCCACAGGAATGGCGCGTCGCCCTTCTCGCGTGCTCGCGTGAAGAACATCTGGACCAGATTGTCGAACCGTTCGAGTTTGCGCATCGCTCTCCCCTTGAGCACCGCTTGAGCGGCGTCTCGCTTATTCCGATGGACGGCTCGGCACCGCGCTGAAGCGCTTGATCTCCGGCACCCGCCCGTCCTGATGCATTGCCACGCCTTCGCTGCGCGGATCGGCGGCGCCGGCCCATTGACCGCCGACACGCTCGATCGCATTGGCCTTGAGCCCGAGCGGCGCGGCCTGGACCTTCTCGCCCAGCGCCTCCAGCGCCGGGATCATCGCCTCGCGCTCGGTGCCCTTCTCGATCATCGCGACCGGTCCCGGCGCATATATCAGACCCAGGGCGAGTGAGGCCTGCGCGCTCAGCTTCCAGTCGACCACGCCGATGATCGCCTTGGCGACCTGCGCGATGATCGTCGAGCCGCCCGCGGCGCCGACTGCGAGGCGGACGCTGCCATCGGGCGCGTACACGATCGTCGGCGCCATCGAGCTGCGCGGACGCTTGCCGCCCTCGACGCGATTGGCGACGAGAGTGCCGTCCTTCTCGGGCACGATGTCGAAATCGGTGAGCTCGTTGTTGAGCATCGTCCCGTCGACCGACAGGCCCGAACCGAACGGGCTTTCGATCGTCGTGGTGACCTGCACGACATTGCCGGCGCCGTCGGCAACCGACAGCGAGGTGGTGCCGGGGACTTCGCTGTTCGGCGCACGCACCCGCGGCGGGGCGCCCGGCGGCGTTCCCGGAGCGATGGTCGTCATGCTGCCGGTCGCGCTGATCAGCGCCGAGCGGCGCGCGATATATTTCCGGTCGAGCAGGCCCTTGAGCGGGATCCGCACATAATCGGGATCGCCGAGATACATGTCGCGATCGGCATAAGCGAGCCGCGAGGACTCGGCGAAGAGGTGCCATGCGACGGGTGAATCCTTGCCCAGCTTCGCCATGTCGAAGCGCTCGAGCTGCTTGAGGATCATCAGCACCGCGGCGCCGCCCGAGGAGGGCGGGCCCATCGAGCAGATCCGGTGCCGGCGATAGCTGCCGCACAGCACCGGGCGGTCCTTCGCCTCGTAGGCGGCGAGATCGCCGAGCGTCATTTTCGAGGGGTTACGCGCGGCATTGTTGACCGTGGCGACGAGCTTCGCCGCCTGCGGGCCGACATAAAAGCTGTCGGGGCCGAGCCTGGCGATGCGCTCCAGCAGCGCGGCCTGCTCGGGATTGCGCGCGGTGGTGCCGGCGGCGAGCGGCTTGCCCGCCGCATCGTAGAAGACGGCGCGAATGCCGGCGTCGGCGCGCGGAGCGAAGCGCCCGAGGGCAGCGTTGAAACGCGGCGATATCGCAAAGCCGTCGCGCGCCAGTCGAATCGCCGGCGCGAACAAATCGCCCCAGGGAAGTTTGCCGCCGCGCTTGTGCGCCATCGCCATCGCCCGCAACGTGCCGGGGACGCCGACGCTGCGGCCGCCGGGAACGGCGTCGCGGATGCCGAGCGGCTTGCCGTCGGCGTAGAACCAGCGCGGATCCGCCGCCATCGGCGCGGCCTCGCGGCCGTCGACGGTCGTGGTCGTCCTCCGCTTCGCGTCATATTGGACGAAGAAGGCGCCGCCGCCGATCCCCGCGCTCTGCGGCTCGACCACGTTGAGCGCGAGCATCGTCGCGATCGCCGCGTCGGTCGCCGAACCGCCCTTGCGGAGGATTTCGACGCCGGCGGCGGCGGCTCTCGGGTCGGCGGCACTGACGATTCCCTGCGCCGCGGCGGCGAAGGGCAGGAACAGGGCAATCAGCAGCGCGACCAGTCTTTTCATGGCTCCAGCCGTAGCGGGCTTTGGCGTGCCGGCAAAGACGCTACGTCAGCGGCTTGCGGCCAGTCCCTGAACGATTTCGCGCACCAGCCCGGGTCCGCGAAACACCAGCGCGCTGTAGATCTGGACGAGCGCCGCGCCGGCATCGATCCGCCGCCTGGCCTCGTCGGTGCCGTCGATCCCGCCCGCCGATATCAGCGGCAGTGTCCCGCCGCTCGCTTCCCGCGCTTCGATCAGCTTCGCCCGCGCGAGTTCGCGCAAAGGGGCGCCGGAGAGGCCGCCGGTCTCGCCCGCCAGCGCCGAGCGCAGGTTTTCCGGACGCGAGATCGTGGTGTTCGAGACGATCAGCGCGTCGATCCGGTTGTCGACCGCCGCGCGCACCGCGCCGTCGATGCCGGCGCGGTCGAGATCGGGCGCGATCTTGAGGAACAAGGGCGTGCCGCCCCGCGCCGCATCGCAGGCGGCGAGCAGCTCGTCGAGCGCGGGGCGCGACTGGAGATCGCGCAAGCCCGGCGTGTTGGGCGAGCTGACGTTGATCGTGATGTAATCGGCATGCGGCGCCGCCTTGCGCACCCCCTCGGCATAGTCGGCGACGCGGTCGGCAGAATCCTTGTTCGCCCCCACATTGATCCCGAGCACCCCGGCGCGGCGCTTCAGCGCGGCGATTCGGCCCAGCGCGGCGTCGAGCCCGTCATTGTTGAAGCCCATCCGGTTGATCACCGCTTCGTCCTCGACGAGCCGGAACAGCCGCGGCTGCGGATTGCCCGGCTGCGGGCGCGGCGTCAGCGTGCCGACCTCGACCGCGCCGAAGCCGAGCCCGAACAGCCCCGCCACTGCCTCGGCATTCTTGTCGAGCCCGGCGGCGAGCCCGACCGGATTGGGAAAGTCGATTCCCGCCAGCCGGACCGGGGCCGATCCACAGGCTCGTGCAAAGGGAGTCCCGACCGTGCCCCAGCCGCGGAGCGCGGCGATCGTGGCGCGGTGGGCGCGCTCTGCATCGAGCGCGAACAGGGCGGAACGGAGCGGATAGGCCATGCCGGCGCCTTCGCATTCGTCGGTCCGCGCGTCAAAATTCGTCTATGTCGAATCCGTCCAATACGTGCCGCAAGGCTTGGGCTAGTCGGGTTTTGCGACCCGAGGGGTTTCTTCTTCAACGGGGGGAACCCTTTCCACTGACCCGGCCGGGAAACCGGCCGGGTCACTTTTATCTGCGCCCCCTGCCGGTTATAGACACGGTCGAGACACAGATTCGGGGAAACCGGGGGGCTCGGGTCGTACATGCGGGGCGCAACCAGTCATCATGATATCGTAGCCGGCACTGTCGGCAGGCGCGCGGCCGTGCCGACGCCGACGATCGAGCTCAAGCGCGCCAAGGGGCGTCTGCTTCCGCACGTCGAATCCTATTATCTGTTCCGCTGCGGTCCGGGCGAGCTCGAGCGGGTCGAACGCATCGACATCGGCCATATCCGCTTCCTGATCCGCGGCGAGGGCGAGATGACCTTCCCCGACGGCCATGTCGAGCCGCTCAGGCCGATCATGGTCGCGGGGCCGGGAAGCGCCGCCGCGAGCTACCGGATGCGCGGGCCGGTGCTGTGCTTCGGGGTGGTGCTGCGCGCGATCGGCTGGAAGGCGCTGATCGGCATCCCGGCGCACAAGGTCGCCGATCACATCATCGACGGCGAGAAATTGTTCTGCGAGCGCGCGCCGCGCCTGCTCGAGCAATTGCGCGGAATGACCGAACTCGACGAGATGATCTCGGCGATCGCGCCGCAGCTGATCATGCGGCAGGAGGAAGTGAAGCCGGTTCCCGAGGCGCATTTCCCCTTCCTCAATGCGGTGCGCGACTGGGCGGCGAGCGAGGATCCGACGATCGACGCGCTCTATGCGACCATCGACTCGACCAGCGGTCTCGGCGAGCGTCAGGTCCAGCGGCTGTGCCTCGAATATTTCGGCGGGCCGCCGACGAAGCTCAAGCGCAAGTTCCGGGCGATCCGCGCGGCAATGCAGATCTTCCAGGGCGCGCCGATCTCGGACGTGGTCGGGCCGTTCGCCGATCAGTCGCACATGATCAACGAGGTCAAGCACTTCACCGGCCACACGCCGACCAGCCTGCGCGGCAACCACGATCCGGCGCTGGCGCTGACGCTGCAGAACGAAGGGCTGCACTTCCTGCCCGAAGTCATTCCCGAACCGGTTGACCTTCGCGCCGCTTGAGCCCATCTGCAATCGGACAGAATCGTTCTGATTGATGCCCGACGCGCTGTTGCGCAGACGGCGAGTGGGATTAGATGCGTCTTTCGAGCCTTGCCGACTATGCCGTAGTGATGATGGCCGCCGCCGCGCGCCATTGCGGCGGGTCGTGCCGGCTCAACGCGACATCGCTCGCCGCCGAGACCGGGCTGCCGCTGCCGACGGTGCAGAAGCTGGTCAGCAAGCTCTCCGCCGCGGGTCTGATCGAAAGCGCGCGCGGCACCGGCGGCGGCTTCCGCCTGGCGCGTCCCGCCGCGGCGATTTCGGTCGCCGACATCGTCGAGGCGATCGAGGGCCCGATCGCGCTTACCGCCTGTGTCGATACCGGCCGCCACGACTGCGTGGTCGAAGGGACGTGTCGGGTCAAACCGCATTGGAATGCCGTCAACGGCGCCGTAAAGGGCGCGCTCGCCGGGGTGAGCCTCGCCAGCTTGGCCAATCCGGTCCGCGCGGAGCTCGTCGAAGCGCCGCTTTTTTCTTCCGCTAGCTCGAAGCCGGACGGCGCTTCGACGAGCTCAGCGCGAACGGTTGAGGTTTAGTCGTGGCTACGAAGAACGCGGAAGCACTGGCAGCCGCCAACAAGAAATATGAATGGGGCTTCGCCTCGGACGTCGAACAGGAGTTCGCGCCCAAGGGGCTGAGCGAGGACACCGTCCGCTACATCAGCGCCAAGAAGGGCGAGCCCGAATGGATGCTCGACTGGCGGCTCAAGGCGTTCCGGGTATGGCAGGAGATGGAGCTTCCCGAATGGGCGAAGCTGCAGATCCCGCACATCGACTATCAGGACGCCTTTTACTACGCCGAGCCCAAGGCGAAGAAGACGATCGGCAGCCTCGACGAGCTCGATCCCGAGATCCTGCGCGTTTATGAGAAGCTCGGCATCCCGATCGAGGAGCAGAAGGTTCTCGCCGGCGTCGAGGGCGCGCGCAAGATCGCGGTCGACGCGGTGTTCGACAGCGTCTCGGTCGCGACCACCTTCCGCAAGGAGCTCGAGGAAGCCGGCGTCATCTTCCGCTCGATCAGCGAGGCGATCCGCGAATATCCCGAGCTGATCCGCAAATGGCTCGGCAAGGTCGTGCCGGTCCGCGACAATTTCTTCTCGGCGCTCAACGCCGCGGTCTTCTCCGACGGCACCTTCGTCTATGTGCCCGAGGGCGTGCGCTGCCCGATGGAGCTGAGCACCTATTTCCGCATCAATGCCGAGAATACCGGCCAGTTCGAACGCACGCTCATCGTCGCCGACAAGGGCGCCTATGTCTCGTATCTCGAGGGCTGCACCGCCCCGATGCGTGACGAGAACCAGCTCCACGCCGCGGTGGTCGAATTGGTCGCGCTCGACGATGCCGAGATCAAATATTCGACCGTCCAGAACTGGTATCCGGGCGACGAGAACGGCGTCGGCGGCATCTTCAACTTCGTCACCAAGCGCGCGCTGTGCGCCGGCAAGAACTCGAAGGTCAGCTGGACCCAGGTCGAGACCGGCAGCGCGATCACGTGGAAATATCCGTCGTGCATCCTCCAGGGCGACGGCTCGGTCGGCGAATTCTATTCGGTCGCGGTGACCAACGGCCGCCAGCAGGCCGATACCGGCACCAAGATGCTCCACATCGGCAAGAACACCCGCTCGACGATCGTCTCCAAGGGGATCAGCGCCGGGCGCAGCGACAACACCTATCGCGGCAAGGTGCTGGTCAATGCCGGCGCCGAGAATGTCCGCAACTTCACCCAGTGCGACAGCCTGCTGCTCGGCGACCAGTGCGGCGCGCACACCGTGCCCTATATCGAGGTCAAGAACCCGACCGCGCAGATCGAGCACGAGGCAACCACCTCCAGGATCAGCGAGGACCAGCTCTTCTACGCAATGCAGCGCGGGCTCGATCAGGAGGCCGCGGTGGCGCTGATCGTCAACGGCTTCGCCCGCGAGGTGCTTCAGCAGCTGCCGATGGAATTCGCCGTCGAGGCGCAGAAGCTGCTGGGGATTTCGCTGGAGGGCAGCGTCGGGTGATTCTCGCCGCGCTCCTTCTTCTCGCGCAAAACGTCCCTGCCGCGCCGCCGGCCGCCGAAGGGGAGGGCGAAGAGATCGTCGTGCGCGCGACGTTCGGGCACACGACGATGCTGTTCGACAAGGGCGCCGACGGCAAGCTGCGCAACTGCCGGATCATGGTGTCGAGCGGCAGCCAGCGCCGCGACACCAATGCCTGCCAGGCGACGCCGGTCTGCTACGCCAGGACCGCCGATCAAGTGACCGATTGCCGCGAGTTCGTCGAACTGGCCGCAATCGTCCCGTCGGCCGATCCGCGGCCGGCAAGCGCCGCCGTGCCGCAGGCCTTCGTGCTGCCCAGGCTCACCGAGTCGAAGCCCGCGCTCGCAAACGGCGAGGCCGGGCCGATCGGCCTGTCCGAGCCGAGCCGCGAAACCGAGCGCCAGCGGGTCAAGCTGCCGCCGCTGCCGAGGCCGCCCTCGGACGGGCCGATCATCCGCGTCGGGCCGGCCAAGGAGCTGGGCGAATGAGCGGCACGCGCAGGGAAAGCCGGGCAGGCATGGCCCGAGCGAAACAGACAGCGGGGCAAAGGTTGGTGCCCGCGGGAGTAATGGAATGACGTTCGCATTGTTGCTTGCACTTGCCGCCCAGAGCGCCGGCGGCGTCGCCGTCGAGAATGTGCCGCAGATCGGCATCGCCACGCGGCATGCGCGCTGCATCGTCCGCCAGATCGGCGTCGCGCCGGCCGAGGATGCCGCGCGTGCGGCCAAGGTCGCCGACGCGGTCAAGGGCTGCCGGGCGTTCGTCGAGAGCGACTATACGCAGGGCCGCATCCTGCTCGGTGACCGGCCGGTCAATCGCCGCTGGTGGGGGCGGATGCAGGGCGTTCTCGACGCGGTCGAGGCCGATGTCTCGGCGGCGATCGCCCAGCCCAAGCAGTACAAGATCATCTGGGAGCTGCCCGATGGCGGCCGCGTCGACGCGTACAACGCGCCCGAGCCGCTCAAGTCGGTGCGGCTGCTGACGGTCCCGCTATGAGCCTGTTGCTCGCGGCGCTGCTGCTCGCGCCCTTCCAGGATGCGCCCGAGCCGGTGCCGGAGGAGATCGTCGTCACCGCCCGGCTGCGGACGCTCGACGTCCATCTCCAGATAGATCGCAAGAAGCGTATCCGCGCCTGCTCGATCGGCCGGAGCAGCGGCGATGCCGGCTTCGATCGCACCGCGTGCGAGGCGACCGTCGCTTGCGCGCGCACGGGAATCAATGAAGCGGCGGCGATGCGCGCCTGCGTGCGGCCGAAGCTGCTCGCCTATGCGCGCACCCAGACCGTCCGGGAAGAACAGGAATAATGCTCAACATCACCGACCTTCGCGCCGAAATCGACGGCAAGGAAATCCTCAAGGGGCTCAGCCTCAGCGTCAACGCGGGCGAGATCCACGCGATCATGGGGCCCAACGGCGCCGGCAAGTCGACGCTCGGCTATGTGCTGGGCGGCCGTCCCGGCTACGAGCCGACCGGCGGCAGCGTCACCTTTGCAGGCGAAGACCTGCTCGGAATGGACCCGCACCAGCGCGCGGCGGCGGGGCTGTTCCTCGGCTTCCAATATCCGGTCGAGATCCCCGGCATCTCCAACGTCCAGTTCCTCCGCGAGGCGCTCAACAGCCAGCGCCGCGCGCGCGGCGAGACGCCGCTCTCGGGCGGCGAGTTCCTAAAGCTGGCGCGCGCCCAGGCCGACGCGCTCGGCATGGACCAGGAAATGCTCAAGCGCCCGGTCAATGTCGGCTTCTCGGGCGGCGAGAAGAAGCGCAACGAGATGGTCCAGATGGGCATTATCGGCCCGAAGCTGGCGATCCTCGACGAGACCGATAGCGGCCTCGACATCGACGCGCTCAAGGCGGTGGGCGAGGGGATCAACCGGATCATGCGCGCACCGGACAAGGCAGTGCTGCTGATCACCCATTATCAGCGGCTGCTCGACTATGTGCAGCCCGATTTCGTCCATGTCCTCGAGGCCGGCCGGATCACTCGCACCGGCGGCCCCGAGCTCGCGCAGCAGCTCGAGCGCGAAGGCTATGGCGCGGTGGCGGCGTGATTCCGTTCGTGCTCCTCGCGCTTCAGGCCGTTCCACCGGCGCCGCCGCCGTCCGAGGACGAGATCGTCGTGATCGCGCAGAAGATGCGACTGATCGAAGTCGATATGAAAGCGGGCAAGCGGCGCGGCAAGATGGAGCTGCGCCGCTGCCGCGTCACCCGGCCGTCGGGCCGGGCCGAGCTCGATGTCGTGCCCTGCGAGGCTGCCGCGCAGTGCATCACCGACGGCGTTGCGAGCCGCAAACAGCTCGCGACCTGCGTCGAGGAGCGGTCGAATCTGCGTCTGGATGCGATCGTCGCGGAATGGCGGGCAAGGTCATGACCACGCTGGAACTTCCCTCGCCGCGCCAGGAGGAATGGCGCTGGGCCGACATGGCGGCGCTCCAGCGCGCGGCCGAGGCCGAGCCGCGCACCACCGGCATCGATCCCCGCAATCTCTTCCTCGACATCGAAGGTCCCCGGCTGCTGTTCGTCGACGGCGTGTTCGAGCCCGCGCATAGCCGCCCCGGTCCGGTCGGGATCGCTCGCGTCGCGCTCCAGACCGCGCATCCGCTCGGCAGCCTTGTCGAAGGCGAGGGCTGGACGCTGACGCTCGATGCGCAGGCGGCGGTGACCGGCATCCAGATCGTCCATCTCGGCTCTGGCGGCGAGAGCCATGTGCCCGCCCGGATCGTGATGGCCGAGGATGCGGTCGCATCGGTGATCGAGACCTATGCCGGCGGCGGCTGGGCCAACCGGCTGACCCAGATGAAGCTCGCACGTGGCGCGCGGCTGATGCGCTCGGTGCGGCTGCTTCAAGCTGACGGGTTCGTCTCGATCCGCGACGAGGCCGAGATCGGCGAGGCGGCGAGCCTCGTCTCGATCTTCCTCGGCGCCGGCGGGATGGGCAGCCGGATCGACGGCGCACTGACGCTCACCGGCAAGGGCGCTTTCGCCGAAATGGGCGGCGCGCTGCTCACGTCGGGGACGCAGAAGCAGGAGGCGGCGGTTTCGGTGCGGCATCAGGCAGTCGCCGGCAGCTCACGGCAATTGTGGCGCGCGGTGGCGGCAAACCGTTCGACCGTAAGCCTCGCGGCCCGCGTCGAAGTCGCTCGCGACGCGCAGCAGACCGATGGCGAGCAGTCGCTGCGCGGGCTGCTGCTCGAACGCGGCGCAACGGTGAACCTCAAGCCCGAGCTCGAGATCTTCGCCGACGACGTCAAGTGCGCGCACGGCGCCACCGTGGGTGAACTCGACCAGCGCGCGCTGTTCTATCTCCAGAGCCGCGGCATCCCCGACGCCCGCGCCAAGGCGCTGCTCACCCGTGCCTTCGTCGCCGACGCGGTCTCGCGGATCGGCGAGGAAGCGGTCCGCGCGGCGTTCGAGACCGATGCCGACAAATGGCTGGAGGCGGCGCTGTGAGCGACGTGACTCAGATCCTCCCCGGCACGGGGAGGGGGTCCGCCAGCGAAGCTGGTGGGGGAGGGGGCGTGCCTCAAGAGACATCGCTGGCGGAGAGCCCCCTCCACCAGCCTGCGGCTGGTCCCCCTCCCGGTGCCGGGGAGGATCACACGCGTCCGCTCGACGTGCTCGCCGACTTCCCGGCGATCCCCGCCGGCTGGGCCTATCTCGACACCGCCGCGACCTCGCAAAAGCCCAGGCCGGTGCTCGACGCGATCGCCCGCGGCTATGGCGAGACCTACGCCACCGTCCATCGCGGCGTCTATCAGCGCTCCGCCGACATGACGCTGGCCTTTGAGGCGGCGCGCAAGCGCGTGGCGGATTTCATCGGCGGCAAGCCGGAAGAGACGATCTTCGTCCGCGGCGCGACCGAGGGGATCAACCTCGTCGCCGAGTGCTGGGCGGGGACGCAGCTCAAGGCGGGCGACCGCATCCTCCTGTCGACGCTCGAGCATCATTCGAACATCGTTCCGTGGCAGATGGCCGCCGAGAAGGTCGGTGCGCTGATCGACGTGGTGCCGCTCACCGCCGACCAGCGCATCGATCTCGACGCGACGGCGGCGATGATCACCCCGGCGCACAAGCTCGTCGCGCTCGCCCATGTCTCGAACGTGCTCGGCTCGGTGCTCGACGCGAAGCGCGCGACCGAAATCGCGCATTCGGTCGGTGCGAAGATTCTGCTCGACGGCTGCCAGGCGGTGCCGCGGCTGCCGGTCGACGTCGCCGACATCGGCTGCGACTTCTACGTCTTCTCCGGCCACAAGCTTTACGGTCCGACCGGGATCGGCGTGCTCTGGGGCCGCTACGAGCTGCTCGACGCGATGCCGCCCTGGCAGGGCGGCGGCTCGATGATCGACCGCGTTACCTTTGCCAGGACGACCTATGCGCCCCCACCGGGATGTTTCGAGGCTGGCACGCCGCACATTGTCGGCGTGGTCGGGCTGCACGCCGCCATCGATTATGTCGCCGGAATCGGACTGGAGCGCATCCACGCCCACGAGACGGCGCTGGTCAGCCAGGCGCGCGCCGCGCTGTCGCAGATCAACAGCGTCCGGCTGTTCGGGCCTGAGGACAGCGCGGGGATCGTCAGTTTCGCAGTCGAGGGGGTGCATCCGCACGATGTCGCCACCATCTTGGACGAGGGCAGTGTCGCGATCCGCGCGGGTCACCATTGCGCCCAGCCGCTGATGGACGCGCTCGGCGTGGCGGCGACCGCACGGGCGAGCTTCGGAGTGTATAATGGCGCGGACGACATCGCCGCGCTGGTCAAGGGTATCGAACGCGTGACGAGGATTTTCGGGTGAACGAGGAACGCAAGATCGCGATCGAGGAAGTCGATGCCGTCGCGGCGCCGCCCAAGGCGCGCGTCGAGGACATAAGCGAAACCTTCGAGCGCAAGCGCGACTATCTCGCCGGCTTCCTGTCGCAGAAGCCCGAGCCGCATCCGGCGGGAGAGCCGGGCGGCGATCTCTACGAAGCGGTGATCACCGCGCTCAAGGAGATCTACGATCCCGAGATCCCGGTGAACATCTACGATCTCGGGCTGATCTACGGCGTCGACATCACCGCCGACGGCCATGCCTCGGTGCAGATGACGCTCACCACCCCGCATTGTCCGGTGGCGGAATCGATGCCCGGCGAAGTCGAGCTGCGCGTCGGCTCGGTGCCGGGGATCGGTCATGCCGAAGTCAATCTCGTCTGGGATCCGCCCTGGGATCCGCAGAAGATGACCGACGAGGCCAAGCTCGAACTGGGGATGCTGTGATGGCGACTGTCCGCGAACGCCCCGCCGCGCTCAAGCTCACCGAACGTGCCGAGGCGCGCATCGCCGAGCTGATGGCCAAGGCGCCCGAAGGCACAGTCGGCGTCAGGCTGTCGACGCCGCGCCGCGGCTGTTCGGGGCTGGCCTATTCGGTCGACTATGTCAGCGAGGCCAGGCCGTTCGACGAGCGAATCGAGACTCCGGGCGGCAGCTTCTTCGTCGACGGCGCCTCGGTGCTCTATCTGATCGGTTCGACGATGGACTGGCAGGAAGACGATTTCACCGCCGGCTTCGTGTTCGAGAACCCGAACGCGAAGGGCAGCTGCGGCTGCGGCGAGAGCTTCACCGTCTAGGTCAGGCGGCCAGGCGCGCCCGCATCCCGGCACCCATTTGCGCATAGTGTTGCGCGTCGTCGTCGATGCCGAGCGATTCGTAGAACATGGCGAGGTTCTGCGCGGCGAGATAGCTGCCGCAGCCCTCGACCGATCCGTCGAGGTCGGGCCGCTCGCCGATTTCGAGGCAGCGCTTCCACGCGCCTTCGACGATCGGCAGCAGCTCTTCCATTGCGATCGCCGGATTGCGGCTCGCCCATTCGAGATAGAGGTCGGCGATCGCGAAGTAGAAATCGGGCGAGCGCTGCCAGTGGACATGCTCGGCATCGGCGAACGCCAGTGCCTCGGCGAAGCGTTCGGCGCGCTTGAGCGCCTGCAGCGCGGCGACGGCAACCCCGTGGCGCCAGGCATCCGCGGGGGTGCTGGTCCGGTGGGCGGTGAGCAGCGCATCGGCCGCCTCGCTCGCCCGGCCGCGGACCAGATGCTCGCGGCCGAGCTGGAACCAGAGATAGGAGTCGCCGGGATTCGCCGTGAGCTCGACGCGCAGCAGCGCCTCGTTGCGCCCCGCCTTGCGCGCGAGCTGCGCTTCCTCGAACCCGTCATGGCGCACCGCGAGCGGCAGCACCGTCAGCGGCAGCGGCGAGACCGGCTGCTCGTGGATGCGGCCTTCGTAGCGCACGCCGCGCGGCAGGATGCGGGGGATGAACTTGCGGGCGGCCGGCTGGTCCGACCCCGCTTGGCTCACGATCCGGACGCAGCCGACGAAGCGCGCGGGCGCCGGCGCGGGGGGAAGCGTGCGGCTGGCCAGCGCCTCGGCATCGCCTTCGATCCATTCGTCGGCGTCGAGGATCAGGTTCCAGTCGGCGTCCGAATATTCGAGTGCGGCGTTGCGCGCCGCCGAGAAATCGTCGCACCAGCTGAAGTGGTGGACCGTCGCGCCGCATGCCCGGGCGATCGCGACGGTGTCGTCGGTCGATCCGGTGTCGAGCACGATCATCGCGTCGACATGGCTGCGCACGCTGTCGAGGCAGCGCGCGATGCAGCGCGCCTCGTTGCGTGCGATCATGACGAGCGCCAATCGGGGCATGCGTGGTAATCCTTGACTGAACCGGCAGGGCCGCCACTCATTATAGAACGCCGGTGGGCTGCGCCGCACCGCGCGACCCGCTACATGCTCGCACCTTCACTTGCCGGAGACCCGAGACCGATGCCCTATCCCCAGCCCTGGACCGCCGATCCCGCGCGCTATGACGGCCGCATGCCGTATCGCCGTTGCGGCCGCAGCGGGCTCGATCTCCCGGCGATCAGCCTCGGGCTCTGGCAGAATTTCGGCGGCACCGACGTGTACGAGACCGGCCGGGCGATGCTCCGCCGCGCGTTCGATCGCGGCGTCACCCATTTCGATCTCGCCAACAATTACGGCCCGCCTTACGGCTCGGCCGAGGAGAATTTCGGCCGCGTGATGGCGACCGACTTCGCCAGCCACCGCGATGAGCTGGTGATCTCGACCAAGGCGGGTTGGGACATGTGGCCCGGGCCGTACGGCGATGTGGGCGGCAGCCGCAAGTATCTGATCGCCTCGTGCGACCAGAGCCTTAAGCGGATGGGGCTCGATTATGTCGACATCTTCTATTCGCACCGGGTCGACCCGAAGACTCCGCTCGAGGAGACGATGGGCGCGCTCGCCCATATCCACGCCCAGGGCAAGGCGCTCTATGTCGGCATTTCGAGCTATTCGCCCGAGCTGACCCGCAAGGCCGCGGCGATTCTCGCGGAGCACAAGGTGCCGCTGCTGATCCACCAGCCGAGCTACTCGATGCTCAATCGCTGGATCGAGCAGGATCTGCTCGACACGCTCGACGATCTCGGGACGGGCTGCATCGCCTTCTCGCCGCTCGCCCAAGGCATGCTCTCTTCCAAATATCTGAACGGCGTACCCGCCGACGCGCGCGCCGCGAAGGGCGGTTCGCTCGGCCAGGGCCTGCTGTCCGAAGACAATCTCGCCCGCATCCGCGCGCTCAACGCGATCGCCGAACGCCGCGGCCAGACGCTCGCGCAGATGGCGATCGCCTGGGTCCTGCGCGATCCGCGAGTCACGTCGGCGCTGATCGGCGCGCGCACGGTCGAGCAGCTCGACAATTCGCTCGATGCCGTGAACCGCCTCGACTTCTCCAGCGACGAACTCGCCGAAATCGACTCGCACGCAACCGAAGGCGCCGTGGATCTTTGGAAGATATCATCCACGCTTGAGGAATTGCCGCAACGATGAGCGTCGCCTTCCGCCGCGAGAGCGACGAGGAACATAAGGAACCCAGGTTCGAGATCCCGCTCCCCGCCGGTCCCAATCTGGTGACCGCGCGCGGGCTCGCGATGATCGAGGCCAAGGTGACCGAGCTCGAGGCTGCGATCGCCGCCGAGGCTGAGGACGAGGCGCGCGAAGTGCTCAAGCGCGAGCTGCGCTACTGGAACACGCGGCGGACCACCGCCGAGATCGCTCCCGCTCCGGAGGACGATATGGTCGGAATCGGCTCGCGCGTGCGGATCCGGCTCGGCGGCAAGGAGCGGGTGATCGACGTCGTCGGCCATGACGAGGCCGATCCGCATGCCGATCGTCTCGCCTTCTCGGCGCCGCTCGCGCACGCGCTGCTCGGTGCCGAAGCCGGCGAGCGGGTCGACTTCAACGGCCGCGCCGAGGCGATCGAAATCCTCGAGGTGGTCCCCATCCCAGAGTGACCCGCGACGATTCCGGCCAACGCCGGAGAACGGATCCACTCCCGCCCGCATGAGCCGCACAAAAGAAAAGGGCGCCGGCCGAAGCCGACACCCTTTCGTCTTTGCGTGCGGAGCTTCCCTTAGAAGGAGAAGCGCGCGCCCACGCGGATCAGGTACAGCGAGCGGCGAACTTCGAGCGTGCTCGGGTTCGGCTCGACATAGCTCGAATAGCGATACTGGGCGCAGGGCTGCGCCGACGAGCTGTTGATGTTCGCGGCAGCCGGCGCGGTGCCGGTCGCCGTCGGTGCCGACAGGCACTGCACCTGCACCGCGTCCTCGACGTATGGGAACAGCGCCTGACGGAAGCCACCCCAATCCTTGTTGATCAGGTTGGGCAGGTTCTCGATGTCGGCGAACACCGAGACGCGCGACTTGCCGACGAAGGTCGGGAATTCCTGCTCGAGGTGGAGATCGAGACGCGTATAGGCGCGCGAGCGAGCGCTGTTACGCGGCGCGATCTTGCCCCGATAGTCCTTCAGGTTGGTCCGCGAGATCAGGTCTTCCAGAGCCGCCTGCGTCGCTGCGGTGTCGTAGCTGACGATCGGATCGCTCGGGCCGCTCGGCACATAGAGCAGGAAGCGGTCGTCACGCCCGGTGACGCCGAATACCGCGCTGCGGGTCGCCGAGCCGAGGTCGGCCATCGTGTAGCTGAACGGACGGCCCGCCTGGGTTTCGCCGAACAGCTGGATGATGGTCTTGTAGTCGTCGAAGAAGGCATGGTTGAAGCCGACGCCGTACTTGAACGACCAGGCGACCTGATCGTTGGCGGTGCCATAGGCGGCGCCGCGGCCGTCGATGAACGCGCCGTTGCCGTAGTTCGAGCCCGCCGTCGACGAAGTCGCCGGCGCCTGATCCTTCACGTCCTGCTGCGAGTAGGCGAAGTTCAGGTTGAGACCGAAGTCGAAGTCCTTGCTCACCCGGACCACGCCGATGTGGCTGCGGCCCTTGGACGAGTTGGTCAGCAGGATGTCGGTGTTGGTGTTGGTGCCGACCAGCGGGCCGAAGCGGGTGCGGCCGTCGGGCAGCGTGCCGATCGGGATCGAGCGGAGGTCGGTGAAGAACACCGAGGCATTGGTGCGGCTGAAATAATAGTCCGCACCGAAGCGCCAGCCGCCGCCGAGGAAGCGGGGCGTCCAGTCCGCCGACAGCGTCGCCTTCCACACGTTCGGGATCTCGAAGTCGGGATCGAGCGCGTTGATGTTGGCGAGGCCGTTCGCGCCGGTGTTCGGGATCTGCGCCTGCAGCCCGGCCGGGATCGAGGTGCCCGAGACATTGCTCAGCAGCGGCAGCGCGGTGGCTGCTGCCACGTTGGCGCCGTTGATCTGATAGCCGGTGGTGCAGCTCGAGCTGATCGCGCAGCGCTGGACGGTCACCGAGTTGATCGCGACGCCACCGACGCCGGCACCGGCGTTCGAGTAGCTGTTCGACAGATAGACGTCGGGGGTGCCGCCGCCGTAGACGCCGACGCCGCCGCGCAGCTTGACGTCATCGATCGGCTCCCAGTTCGCGCCGATGCGCGGCTGGAACAGGCCCTTGCCCTTGATCGTGCGCGTGTTCGGGAAGCCGTAGCGCGAGGTGAAGCCCGCGTTGAACGGCACCGGCGTATCGGCGTCGAACAGGTCGTAGCGCAGGCCGACATTCACGTTCAGGCGATCGGTGACGGCGATGTCGTCCTGGATGCCGAAGGTGTACTGGCGGTACTTGAAGTCGGCAGCGGCCAGGTTCTGATCGCCGGTGGCGGTGTTCTGGTACGTCACCTGGCTCGCGAGCCGGTTCTGGAAGTCGGCGAGCGAGTCGAAATAATAGGCGCCCAGCGTGTTCTGAAGGAACACGTTGAAGATCCGCACTTCGTTCATTTCGGCGAGCAGGCGCAGGTCGTGCGCGCCGTAGTTCCAGCGCGCCTGGATCGAGCCGCCATAGGTGTCGGTGTAGAACTGGTTCGCCTGGGTCGAGTTCTCGACGCCCAGCCCGTAGATCGGATTGTTGGTGCCGCAGGTAACCGGCTGGTCGTTGGTCGTGCCCGCGGGGGAGCCCACCGCCGAGTTGTTGGTGGCGTCGCCGCACACGCGGAACTGGGCGAAGCCGCCCTCGCCGCCGGGGAGACGGCCGCGCTCGTAGCTCTTGTAAAGGAAGCGCGCCTCGGTCGAGAAGTTGTCCGACCACTCGGAGTTCAGCTGGAGGATACCCGCGCGGAGCAGCTCGGTGTTGCTGTAGCTGTTCGACTCGAGACCGAACCCGGGGGTGTTGATGTTGGTGCTGACGTTGCCGAGGACGTCGATCGTGTCATAGGCGTTGATGTACGTGAGCGAGAGGCGCTGGCCGTCGCTGACGTTCCAGGTCAGCTTGCCGACGATCTTCTCGTCCTTCTCTTGCGAGATGGAGAGGATGCCGCCCGCGTCATAGCCATAGACGCTCTGGGCGATCGAGGCGACCTGATCGGCGGTCGCAGTGCTGGCGCCCGGGATCGTCGAGAAGGGCTGAAGCGGGTTACCCTGCGTGTTGCGCTCCGCCGACAGCATGAAGAACAGCTTGTCCTTGATGATCGGGCCCGAGATCGTCGCGCCATAGGTCTCGCTCTTATAGTCGAGCGGGATGGTGGTGCTGCCGATGCGGGTGCCCGACAGGCTGTCGTTGTTCAGCGAGTAGAAGCCGCTGCCGTGGAATTCGTTGGTGCCCTGGAGCAGCACGGCGTCGACCGCGCCGCCGAGGAAGTTGCCCTGGCGGATGTCGACCGGCGCCACCGATACGGCGAACTGCGCGATCGAATCGATCGGCACCGGGCCGCGACGGGTGGGATTGGCGTCGGGGTTGAGGCCGAAATTGTCGCTCACCACGACGCCGTCGATCGAGAAGCGGTTGAAGCGCGGATTGACGCCGGCGAACGAGACCGAGCGGCCGCCCGAGGCGGTGTCCTCGATGCGCGCGAACGGATCGCGGCGCATCAGGTCGCGGATGTCGCGGTTGACGGTGGCGACGGCGGCGATCTCCTCGCGACGCAGCAGCGTCTGCGGGCCGCTCGAGTTGGTGCCGGCGCCCGACAGCGACGAGGCGGTGACGACGATCTCGGTGCCCTCGTCGGTCGCGCCCGAAGCGAGGTCGATCGGCACGTCATAGGGCTGGCCGACGACGGTGTAGATGTCGGTGACCGAGAGGTTGCCCGACGCGCTCTGGACCTCAACCGTGTAGGGGCCGCCCGGACGCAGGCCGCTGGCGTTGAAGCTGCCGGCCGCATCGGTGGTCGCGGTGGTGCGCTGCCCGGTCGCGGTGTCGGTGATGGTCACCGTCGCGCCGCTGACGGCAGTGCCTGCCGAGACCACGTTGCCGCGGATGCTCGAGGTGGTTTCCTGCGCGCTCGCGGCGGCAGGAATCATCAGCGCGGCAGCCGCCACGCCAGCGAAGAGCTTGGTGCGCATTTCTAGAAAGTCCCTTTCGGAGTGCCCTGGGTGCACGAATACACGCGCGGTGTCGTTCACCGTCGCGCCGCCCTTGGAATTCAAATATGTCGGCTAGATGACAGTCAATCTGTCAACGCCGGCCAAGCTGTTGGTAACAGTTGATTCATTTGTTGCGTTGCAAAAAAGTCACTCGGCAGCGGCGACGATCGCGTGCCAGTCCGCCTCGGAAATCACCCGAATTCCGAGGTCCGCGGCCTTTTTGAGCTTCGATCCGGCCCCCGGCCCGGCAATCACCAGATCGGTCTTCGCCGACACCGATCCCGCGACTCGCGCGCCGAGCGATTCGGCCTGCGCCTTGGCCTCGTCGCGGCTGAGCGACTCGAGGCTGCCGGTGAACACCAGCGTCTGGCCCGACACTTCCGATGCCTTGGTCTCGACGACGAACGGCGGCGGCGAAACCTCGGCGAGCAGATCGTCCCACACCGCGCGGTTATGCGGCTCATGGAAGAAGTCGGCGAGTGCCTGGCCCACCGCGCCGCCGACATTCTCGACGCCGATATGCTCGGCGACCGCCTTGTCGAGCCGGGCACGATGCTTGGCTTCGCTCTCGCCGATCGCGGGGGGCGTCGCGTCGCGCAGCGCGATCACTTCGTCGGCCAGCTTCTTCAGTGCGTCGAGCGTGGCGTAGCGCTTGAGCAGGTCGCGCGCGGTGATCGCCCCGATGTGGCGGATGCCCAGCCCGAACAGCAGCCGCGCCGCGTCGGGCGCGCGCTTGGCCTCGATTGCGGCGAGCAGCGCGTCGACCGATTTCTCCTGCCAGCCCTCGCGGCCGAGCAGTTCCTCGCGGTGCGGCGCGAGCCGGAAGATGTCGGCGGGCTCGGCGATCCAGCCGAGCTCGAGGAACTCGACCAGCGTCTTCTCGCCCAGGCCCTCGATGTCGAGCGCGCCGCGGCTGACGAAATGCTTGAGCCGCTCGAGCCGCTGCGCCGGGCAGATCAGCCCGCCGGTGCAGCGGACATCGACCTCGCCTTCCTCGGCGACCGCTTCGGAACCGCAGCGCGGGCAATGGTCGGGAAAGGCATAGGCCGGACGTTCCACGTCGCGGGTGAGGTTCTCGACGATCTGCGGAATCACGTCGCCGGCGCGCTGGAGCACCACGCGGTCGCCGGGGCGCACGCCCAGCCGCGCGATCTCGTCGGCATTGTGCAGCGTAGCATTGGTGACGACGACCCCGCCGACGGTGACCGGCTCGAGCCGCGCGACGGGCGTGAGCTTGCCGGTGCGGCCGACCTGGATGTCGATCGCGCGGAGCGTCGTCTGGGCCCGCTCGGCGGGGAATTTGTGCGCGAGCCCCCAGCGCGGCGCCCGCCCGACAAAGCCGAGCCGGCTCTGCCAGTCGAGCCGGTCGATCTTGTAGACGACGCCGTCGATGTCGAACGGCAGGTCGGCACGCGCCGCCTCGATCCGGCGATATTGGTCGAGCGCCGCCTCGATCGCGAACGGACCGGCGAACAGATCCGAGACCGGAAAGCCCATGGCGCGGATCGCCGCGATCACATCCGCCTGGGTCTCCGCCGGCAGCGCCGCGACTTCGCCCCAGCCCCAGGCGAGGAAGCGCAACGGCCGCGCGGCGGTGACCGATGCGTCCTTCTGGCGCAGCGATCCCGCGGCGGCGTTGCGCGGATTGGCGAACTGGCGCGCTTCCTTGCCCGTGGCCTCGGCTTCGGCGAGCAGCCGGGCGTTGAGCGCGGCGAAATCCTGCTTGGCCATATAGACCTCGCCGCGCACCTCGAAGACCTCGGGCGCGCCGGCGATCTCCTGCGGCACGTCGGCGATGGTGCGGACATTGGCGGTGACGTCCTCGCCGATCTGGCCGTCGCCGCGGGTGAGCGCCTGGACCAGCCGGCCCTGCTCGTAGCGCAGCGAACAGGACAGCCCGTCGATCTTGGGCTCGGCGGTGAGCGCGATCGCCACGTCCTCGGCCAGATTGAGGAAGCGGCGGACGCGACCGAGAAAGTCGGCGACGTCCTCTTCGCTGGACGCATTGTCGAGGCTGAACATCGGCCGCGCATGCGCGACCTTGGAGAGGTGCCCCGCCGGGGCGGCGCCGACTTGCCGCGAAGGCGAATCGCTGCGGACGAGATCGGGAAACGCCGCCTCGATCGCCGCATTGTGCCGCACCAGCGCGTCGAATTCGGCATCGCTGATCTCGGGGGCGTCGTCGGTGTGGTAGAGCCGGTTGTGGTGCGCGATCGCCTGCGCGAGCTGCGCGAGCTCGGCTGCGGCTTCCTCTTGGGTCTGGGGCAGGGCCTGCATGGCGCCGGGGGTAAGGCGCGTCCGGCGCGCGATCAACCCGGCATCCCCCTTCGCAAGCGACGCAAAATTTGCCACGCTGGCGCGGCATCGATCGGGGGAGGATGAAATGAAGGCTTTGACGGTTTTGCTGCTCGCGCCGGCGCTCGCCGCCGCCGCGCCGGCAGCGGCGCAGGAAGTCAACGACGCGGCGGGGCTGATGCGCTCGCTCGGGGCGGGACTTTCCGGCGGCAAGCTCAAGAAAGCGATTGCGAAGGCCGAGGCCAAGCCGCTCGGATCGCGCGACAATCCGGTGCGCGTCGACATGCCGCAAGGCGAGCGCGCCTATCTCAAGCGGCTGCGCTGCGGCGACGGCCAGGCCCCCGCGTTCGATCGCGCGGGCAGCACCGGCGAAGGCCCCTATGGCTATACGCTCGATCTCTACACCGTCACCTGCGCTGGCGCCGCGCCGGTCGAGATCTATATGGACATGTACCATCGCAACGACGAGCGTCGTCCGGTCGCCGGGTTCACCGTCGCGCCGGACAGCTGATCGGGGCGCGGGCCCTTCGCCGGATTTCGCCAGGAGGCACATGGCTTCGTTCAAGACCGTGGGCCGCCGGGCGGCGGCGGTGCTGCTGTGGCTGGTCGTCGCCTTGTGCCTCGCGATCACCGTCGTCCCGCATTTTCTCGACCGCATCTATCATCGCGGTCCGCCGAGCGGACATTTCGACGGCGCGCGCTTCTTCAATCCCGACGGCGACGACGATCGCCTGCCTGCCGGGCGCAGCCGCGCCGGCTTCATCGCCCGGCGTATCCTCGGCGATCCCACCCAGCCGCTCTGGCCCGAACGGGTGGCGGTCCGCACCGCGAAGCCGCCGGCGCGAGTCGCGGGCGGGGACATGCGCGTCACCTGGATCGGCCACGCGACGGTGCTGGTCCAGGCCGCCGGGGTCAACATCCTCACCGACCCGATCTGGAGCCCGCGCGCCGGCCCGTTCGGCTATGGTCCGCGCCGGGTCGCCGAGCCCGGCGTGCGCTTCGAGGATCTGCCGAAGATCGACCTCGTCCTCGTCAGCCACAACCATTACGACCATATGGACCTGACGACGCTCAAGCGGCTCTGGGACCGCGACAAGCCGCAGATCGTCACCTCGCTGGGCAACGACAGCGTCATCCGTCAGGCCGGGGTGCCGGCGACCGCCGCCGAGTGGGGAAGGGTCGTGTTCGACGAAAAGATCGCGCCCGGGCTGCCTTTCACCAAGGAGCAGTGCCCCGTCGCTTGCGGTCGCTACAATGTGCTCGTCACTCGCAACCATCATTGGAGCAGCCGCTGGTTCGCCGATCGCAACCGCGCGCTCTGGTCGAGCTTTGTGGTCGCGCTGCCCGGCGGCAATTTCTTCTTCGCCGGCGACACCGGGATCGGCGACGGCAAATGGCCCGCCGAAGCCGCCGAGTTCGGCCCGATCCGATTCGCCGCGATCCCGATCGGCGCCTTCCGCTTCGAGGAGGGCCAGATGGCGAGCGGCAGCCATATCGGCCCGCGCGACGCGCTGCGGGTGTGGGACGGCCTCGGCCGGCCGTTCGCGCTGCCGATCCACTGGGGCACGTTCCGGCTCTCGCGCGAAGCCTATGCCACCCCGCCGCGCATGCTCGCCGCGATGCAGGCCTGTGCGGCGAGCGATCCGGCGCGGTTCGCACCCGTCGCCATCGGGGTGCCGTTCACCGTGCCGGCCCTCGCCGCGCCGCCGCCGCCGCCGGACATGGCGCGGGTCGCCGCGTGCGCCCGGCAGGGCCGGTTCGACGCCTTCCGCTGACCGGCTTGAGCGAAGCCCCGCGCGCGCCTATCCTCCCCGGCGGGAGAGGGGCAGTGGAACAGGTCAATCGCCGCGCATTGCGCGTGCACCGCCGCTACGAGACGACGATCGACCGCGCCGGGCTCGCGCTCGGCACCGGCAGCGCGCTCGCCGGCCTGATCGTGCTCGTCCTGCTGCTGCTCGGCGGCCAGCGCGATCCGCTCAGCCTGTTGAGCGGCTGGCTGATCGGCAGCGTCTTCTCGGGCATCGCGATCACCGCGGTCGGCGGGCCGATCTGGCTCGCCCTCCACGTCGCCGGGCTGCGCCGTGGCTGGCATGCGGGGCTGGTCGGTGCGCTCACCGCGATGCTGATCTTCGTCGGCGCCCAGACCTATGGCTTCGGCATCTTCGACATGCCGGAGATCGACGGCCGCACCTGGCTGTTCCGCTGGCTGAGCGCGCTCGCGTCGAGCGCGATCCTCGCGACGTTCGCGGCGGCAATCGCCGCAACGATGTGGCGGATCGCCTATCGCCGGCGTTCGGACGGCTGAGCCGCCCGCGTCAGCCCTTCGCCTGCGCCGCCGGGCACTCGCCGACGCGGGTGCCGGTGGTGCGCATCCGCAGCAGCGAATAGCCCGGCTGCCCGGCCGTGCCGGTGCGGTTCTCGGTGGTCACGGCAAAGCCGGTCGCCGACGTGGTGCCGCGGATCTCGATGGTCGTGGACGGCGCGTTGGGCTTGGCGCACTCGATCCTGGCGTCGACCTTGCCGCCTTTGGCGACATAGCGCACGAAGGTGCATTCGCCGGCCGCCTTCTCCAGCTTCTCGACGTCGAACGGTTTCAGCTGCTCGGCGGTGCGGCACTCGGTGGTATCGCGCTCGAGGCTCCTGGCGAGCTCCAGCTGCTTCGCATTGTCGCCCCCCGGGCCGACATCGACGGCCTCGATGTCCAGCTGCGCCTTCCACAGCCCCGGCCGGACCGCGGTCTTGGGCGCCGCCGCCTTGATCAGCCGCGAGACCTGATCGGTCTTCGCGTTGGTCACTTCGATCTCGCCGGTCTCGGCGGCGCGCTTCTCCTCGGCGGACTGGCAGGCGGAGAGCGTAAGGGCCGCGGCTCCGAGGACGATGATGGCGCGCATGTGAAGCAAGTTCCCATTCGGTTGAGCGGTTGCTCTCAGCGCAAATCGCCGCGGTTGGCAATGCTGAAGCTAGCGCAATGTTCTTGATATGTTCTTATTCTTGTGCTATCAGGGTTTGAGAGGGGATGTCCATGCGACATACAGACGGTCAGTCTCGCCAGCCCACGGCGTTCGAAACATACCTGCGGACGGGTCGTCGTCCGCTTCAGGGTGTTGTCGAACGAAAATTCAATCCTTGGCACGATCCCGAAGACGGTAGATTTACGTTCAAGGGACAGGGTCACTACTTCGCAGGCGCGGGAGGCAACGCGCGGGGTCCGCGGGGCGGAGTGCGAAGGACGGCATTGCCTCAAGATGAGGGCGATGCATTTCTTCAAGAGACGGACTCCGCGCGACACCAGCGCGAGGACGATCCTCAGGATCCCCGGAATCATTCAATTTATGTCGTCAGGCCTGGAGAGAGTCTGACCCGCATCGCCGCGAGGCGCAAAGGGCTGACTGTCAAAGACTTGGCATGGCTCAACGGCATTTCAGCCGCTAAGCCCCTTCGTGTCGGGCAACAAATCAAGCTGCCGCACCAGTCATATCTGGATGATGGCAAACGGGCGTATCAAAAGTTCCTGGCCCTCAGCTATTATATGGATACGCATAGCGGGCAGCTGCCGCCGGATCCGGCGAACCCGCCTCCCCTTGCGAGTCAGATCCTGGATCGCGACTGGCGTCAGGAAATACGAGGCAGTTACAACTATTACATCGATGCAGGCTCGCGATTTAGGCGAGTCTTTGGCGTGGTGACCCTAGCCGAGGCGCCCATAAGATCACGAAAGAGCCAGAGGGAGGTGCCCGAGCGCGGAGCTCGAGATGATGGCGGCCACTATATTGCCCCCCGTTTCAAAGGGCCAACCGATTGGTTCAATCACTTCGCCCAGGATCTGCATGTCAATCGCGGGGCGTACCGCGTGATGGAAAACGGGTGGTACAAGGAAGTCGCTGCGGGGAAGAAGGTGTTTATCGACATCAAACCTATCTACCCCGGCGCATCACGGCGGCCGTCCGAGGTTGCCGTTTCATGGCTGATCGACGGCAAAAGACACTTCAAGCGTTTTCCCAACGAGGCCTCGGACAAAAAAAATGGCAGATGACAGATTCGATCTTCTCGGGCCGCTCCTGAACGAGGTGGGGGGTGTGCTGGCGACCATCGCCGATGGCGATCCAGAGGGCGTGTTCCTCTATGTCGAGATTGGGGACGGCTGGATCAGTCCAAACATATTCAAGGACGAGGGAAAGCTCGTCCGCTGGCTGGAGCCGGATAATGATGAGTTGATTGACCTGCTCTACAAAGCCTGGCGGCTGGAACCCAAGGGCAAACGGTGGTCCGTTATGGAATATGACGTGAGGTACGGGAAATTCGCGGTCTCGTTCAAATATCCCGAAGAAGTCGACGTCGAGTCGATGGATCATGATCGCCGGGAGGACGCGCTGGTGGCGCGCTACGGCGACAAGCAAATCGTTTATCCGCCCATGCCCGAAGGGTCGTGGGAGTTGTAATGGAAATGCGACGGCTTTGTCGATTCAGATCAGAACCGAAGATCTTCCGTCGAGCTACCGCATCCGTCACGCACGCCCTTCGCCCCGCAGCAGGCACATAATGTATTGGCTTGTCATCCACGGGGCTTCAAGCGCGCGACTGGTGGGCTAGTCTCACCCGTGCCGCTTTCGCGGAAGGGCGCCGCCGGACATGCGCGATAGTGTGACCCTAGTGTGACCTTTGCGGCAGGGTCGGTGTGAACATCGGTGCCGACTTCGCCTCCGGCTGGCTTGTGATTGCACCTCGCACTAAGGACCCCATATCCCCGCCATGCCGATCCAGATCCGCACCAGCCTCGACGAGCCCGATACCGGGCAGAGCTTCGTCCCCCACCGGCCGAACCGCCCCGACAAGCTCGAGGGCGGCAGGGCGTTCAGGCTGGTCAGCGACTATCAGCCTTCAGGCGACCAGCGTTTCGCGATCCCCGAACTGGTCGAGCAGGCGCGCGCCGGCGAGCGCGATCAGGTGCTGCTCGGGGTCACCGGTTCCGGCAAGACCTATACGATGGCCAAGGTCATCGAGGAGCTGCAGCGCCCGGCGCTGATCCTCGCGCCCAACAAGATCCTCGCCGCGCAGCTCTATGGCGAGTTCAAGAGCTTCTTTCCCGAGAACGCGGTCGAGTATTTCGTCAGCTATTACGATTACTATCAGCCCGAGGCGTACGTCCCCCGCTCGGATACGTACATCGAGAAGGAAAGCTCGGTGAACGAGGCGATCGATCGGATGCGCCACTCGGCGACGCGATCGCTGCTCGAGCGCGACGACGTGATCATCGTCGCCTCGGTGTCGTGCCTCTACGGCATCGGCTCGGTCGAGACCTATTCGGCGATGATCTTCGACCTGAAGAAGGGCAAGGTCGAGGACCAGCGCGAGATCATCCGCAAGCTGGTCGCGCTCCAGTACAAGCGCAACGACCAGGCGTTCGCGCGCGGCAATTTCCGCGTCCGCGGCGACAGCCTCGAGATCTTCCCGTCGCATTATGAGGACACTGCGTGGCGCGTGTCGTTCTTCGGCGACGAGATCGAGGAGATCACCGAGTTCGATCCGCTGACCGGATCCAAGGTCGCCAGCCTCGATTATGTCCGCGTCTTCGCCAATTCGCACTATGTGACGCCGGGACCGACGCTCAAACAGGCGATGGAGGGCATCAAGCACGAGCTCGCCGAGCGGCTCAAGGAACTCCATATCGAGGGCAAGCTGCTCGAGGCGCAGCGGCTCGAGCAGCGCACCAATTTCGATCTCGAGATGATCGCCGCGACCGGCAGCTGCGCGGGAATCGAGAATTACAGCCGCTTCCTCACCGGGCGCCTGCCCGGCGAGCCGCCGCCCACTCTGTTCGAATATCTGCCCGAGAACGCCTTGCTGTTCGTCGACGAGAGCCACCAGACGATCGGCCAGATCAACGGCATGTCGCGCGGCGACCACAAGCGCAAGATCACCCTGGCCGAATATGGCTTCCGCCTGCCCAGCGCGATCGACAATCGCCCGCTGCGCTTCAACGAATGGGACGCGATGCGCCCGCAGACCACCTATGTCTCGGCGACTCCGGGCGCGTGGGAGATGGAGCAGGCGGGCGGCGTGTTCGTCGAGCAGGTCATCCGCCCGACCGGGCTGATCGATCCGCCGGTCGAGATCAAGCCGGTCGAGGAGCAGGTCCAGGATCTCATCCAGGAGTGCAAGAAGACCACGGCGCTCGGCTATCGCACGCTCGTCACCACGCTGACCAAGCGCATGGCCGAGGATCTCACCGAATATATGCACGAGGCGGGGCTCAAGGTCCGCTACATGCATTCCGACACCGAGACGCTCGAACGCATCGAGCTGATCCGCGATTTGCGTCTCGGCGTGTACGACGTGCTGATCGGAATCAACCTGCTGCGCGAAGGCCTCGACATCCCCGAATGCGGGCTGGTCGCGATCCTCGATGCCGATAAGGAAGGGTTCCTGCGCTCCGAGACCTCGCTCATCCAGACGATCGGCCGCGCCGCGCGCAACGTCGAGGGCCGGGTGATCCTCTATGCCGATCGGATCACCGGCAGCATGGAGCGCGCGCTCGCCGAGACCGGCCGCCGCCGCGAGAAGCAGCATGCCTATAATATCGAGCACGGCATCACGCCCGAGACGATCAAGCGCAACATCGGGGACATCATCGCCCATGTCGCGTCGAAGGACGGCGTCACGGTCGAGATCGACGAGGACCGGCCGCACATGGTCGGCCACAACCTGCGCGCCTATATCGAGGAGCTCGAGAAGAAGATGCGCGACGCCGCCGCCAATCTCGAATTCGAGGAAGCCGGCCGGCTGCGCGACGAGATCCGGGGGCTCGAGGCCGAGGAGCTCGGCCTGCCCGAGAGCGAGCGCAAGGCGCCGATCATGGGCCGCTCGAACGAAGGCAAGCCCGGCACCCGCAAGACGCGCTATGGCAAGCAGACCAAGACGCGGATGAGCGGCGCGCGGCGGCACTGACCGGCGCAAGACCCGCCGTCCGATCCGCATAGATCCGCCTCGGTAGCCGTCCGGAGTGGGGACTCTACGGACTTATGTTCAATTGCTGCATCTGCTTTTGCGCTGCGCTGGCGATCGCAGGGGAAGAGTGGCGTGATTCAGGCGCTTCGTGCAGAACATCTAGTCCTTAGGGACCACGCGGCGCAGCTCCTTGCCATCGTCTCGGCCGACGTCCCCGATGCCGCCGCGGTGGCGGCGATGCGCTGGCGGATGGCGCAGGCGCTGCGCGATCATTGCGAGCGCGAGGACCGGGAGATTTACGATCGCCTGCTTTCCTCGGGCGATGCCGTCGCGACCGAAATCGCGTGGCGCTGCCGGCAGGAACACGGCACGCTGGGCTCGATCTTCGCGACGCACATGGCGAGCTGGCCGGTCGACCGGATCAATCGCGAATGGCCGCATTTCCGCGCCGATACGCGCGCGCTGATGTTCGATCTGGCCGATCGGATCGCGCATGAGGAGCAGATCCTCTACCCGCAGGCCGAGCGGATCGTCGCGCGTCAGCGGGCTGCCGCCTGATCTGCGGTTGAGGCGGCGCGGGAGTTCCCGCATAAGGCCGCGCATGCGCCGCTCGTCCCTGTTCGCCGGCATTGCCATCGCCGTCCTGCCGCTCGCCGGCTGCGTCGCGCCCAGCGCGCCTCCGCCCAGCCCCGCGCCGCCGGTGGCCGTCCCCACGCCCGCGCCGACGCCCGCTCCCGCGCCGCCGCCGCGCGCCGCCGATTGGCGCGACTGGCCGGTCGCCCCCGGCACCTGGAGTTGGCGCGCCGAGGCGCAGGGCAGCGTCGCCAGCTTCGGCTATCCGGGGCAGAGCCCCGAACTGACGCTGCGCTGCGAACGCGCGCGCGGCCGCATCCTGCTCGAACGGCGCGGCCAGCCCGCGGGCCCGAGCCTCACCGTCCGCACCACCAGCCTGCTGCGCACGCTGGCCGTTGCCGCAACGCCGTCGGGCGCGAGCGCGGATCTCGGCGCGCGCGACACGCTGATCGACGCGATGGGCTATAGCCGCGGCCGCTTCGTCGTGGAGGGGGGTGGTTTGCCGGTGCTGGTAGTGCCAGCCTGGCCCGAAATCCTGCGCGTGGCGGAAGATTGCCGCGGCTAGGGCGCGACGCGTGCGGCGAACCACAGAACTCTGAGACTCGCACCATCTTTTTCGCAAAATAAGACTTGTTCTGCGATTCGCGATGATTCAAGATTCGGTCGTGGCCGCAAACCACACTCGTTCTTCAACTGGCGAAAGGAGGTGATCCGATGTCTCATGGTTCAGCAATGGGGTCGGTTCAGTTCGTTCGGGAGACGCGCCGCTGAGCTGAAGGCGCGGACGGAAGCCCTCCGTCCGTAAGGTGCGCGGGAGGTATCCTCCTCCAGGCAACGCGCATCCGCCACGCAGCACAGCGGCCCGCATGGTCTCCCGGGCTGGAGCTCTCCGGCCGCTGACCATGTCGGAGGTCGCCGGGATCCCTGAAGGGGCCCCGGCGGCCTCTTTCATTTTGGGGAACATCGCCTGCACCGCCCCTCCAAATTCCCGGCCGCCACCCTCGCCCCCGCTTAGCTTTCTATAAAGCATGAAGGCGGGCCGCACGCCCCGGCGAAGATGTGCCTTCGCGCGGGCGGCCCGGCAGAGGAGAAACCATGTATTTGCTCGACGGCACCCCGGAATCCACTGCGCCGGCAGGCTTGACCGAACGCGTCGCCGTGGCCCGCGATGCGCTTCAGGCGCGCGGGGTTGCCGCACTGCCGCCGCTGCTTTCCGGTCTGCTCGCCGATGCCGATCCGGAGAACGAAGCCTATCAGGCGTTCGTCGTCCAGGGTCTGAAGCTGATCCTCGACGCGTTCGAGGCCGATCCGCAGTCCGCCGGCCTCTATGCCACGCTCGACAGCCTCGCTCCCGAAGCCGCGTCGGTGCTCGCCAGGGCGCTGGTCGAGCTCGTCCTCGGCTCGCTGCCCGATCTGTCGCTGCTCGCCGATCCGCACTTCATCGCGCTGGCGTCCTTGCTCTCGATTTCCGGCGAGCATGAGCGCGCCGCGATCCTGCTCAACGAAGCCGAGATCAGCCGCCCGGCCGCGCCGGTCCGCCATGCCGCGTGGCTCGCGCGCTGCCGCTGGGCGCAATGCGATGCCGATGTGAGCCGCTATTGGCCGACCGCCGCTGCCCATGACGACGAGGCCGAGGCCCACGCCGCCATCGACCGGCAGCCGCTCAATATCGACGCGCATCGCAGCCTCGCCCGCTGCCTGCTCGCGCGGCACGAGCCCCTCGAGGCGCTCGAGCGCGTCTCGGTCGCGCTCAGTCTGCCGGTCGGCGAGTCCGACAAGATCGCGTGCGCCGAAGAGCTCGCGATGGCCGTCGCGGTGCTGACCGTCCGCGGCGAACGCCGCTCGCTGCTCGAGATGCGGACCAGCTGGGCGCTGGCGAGCTGCGGCACGGTCGCCACCCGCGCGGCGGATCTGCTCGGCGACTGGCTCGCCGACGGCACGCTGCCGTTCACCGACGACAGCGAGATCGCCCTGATGCAGCGCCAGCTGCGCGCCGCCGCCCGCAGCGGCAACCTCGCCGCCGCGCGCGCCGCCGGGGAGACGCCGGTGACGGCCTTCCCCTTGCGCAACGGCAAGCCGCACATCGACACGGTGTGGCTCGAGATCACCAATTACTGCAACCAGAAGTGCACCTTCTGCCCCGACATGTTCCGCGAGGATTCGCGCACCTGGCTGCCGCTCGACAAGGTCATCGCCCTGATCGACGAGCTCGCCGACACGATCAGCGTCGGATCGATGCAGCTCAATGCCTATGGCGAGCCGCTGCTCCACCCCAATATCGGCGAGATCCTCGCCCATATCCGCAAGCGCAACCTGCCCTGGCCGACCTTCTTCACTTCGCACGGCCTCACCCTGGTCGAGAAGAAGCTCAAGCAGCTTTCGCACAACTATCCCGCCGGCATCGCCATCTCGCTGCACAATGACAGCCAGCAATCCTATGAGGCGACGCGCAGCCCCAAGATCGGCGACTATGCGACGATGGTCGCGCGGATCTCGGCGCTGCTCCGCCAGATGGCGCTCGAGGGCGCGCCGAGCCACCTCCGCCTCTATCAGATGGTGTCGAACGCCTTTGTCGACATGCGCGTCGCCGAGGAGACCCGCGCGGCCTTCCCCGACACGCCCGAGCGCATGCTCCGCCACGTCCGCAAATGGGAAGCGATCGCCGCCGAAATCGCCGCCGAGCTCGGTGACCATGTCGAGGCGCACGTCAATCGCGAGGAGGACGTCATCCGCGCCTTCCTGACCTCCGACAAGGGCGACAGCGATCACCTGCGAATCCTCAGCTGGACCGACATCGATGGCGGCCGGCAAGAGGCGTTCATGTCGGCGCGTCCCGCCAACACCTATGCCAATCTGCTGCTCGAATATGATCCGACCTGGAACGTCGAGCGCAAGCTGCTCAACCCCACCGGCTGCCACTTCACCGCGAAACCGTCGCTGGCGATCTTCGCGACCGGCCGCCTCGGCATCTGCTGCATCGATCTCAACAGCACCGCCACTTTCGGATCGCTGTCCGACTTCGCCAGCCTGAGCGACGCGCTGACCAGCCCGCAGGCGCTGCAGATGTTCGCCCAGATCTCGAACGGCGTCGCGACGAGCAGGGGCTGCCAGATCTGCCTCGGCTCGACCGAGAGGCTCTGCAGCGGCGGCTAATGAAGGCGGGCGATCCGCGAGAGCAATGTTCCGGTGACCTGAGCGGCGCGCCGTCTGCGCTCGCCGGCGCCTTCTTCCTCAGCAAATCGCTTGGGAGTGCCGTGCCCGGCATTGCCGACATCGCCGGCTATGCCGGTTTCGGCGCCTTCTATTTCACCGTATCGGCACTCTGGCTGAACTTCCGCCGCCCGGCGTAGCGATCGCCACCGGTCAGGACCGGGCGGCGAGCGCCGTCGCTGCCGCACGATCGGCGAAGCGCGGGTCGGCGAGCGCGGCCTGCGCCTGGCTGCGCGCTTCGGGCTTGCGGCCGAGATCGGCATAGACCTGCGCGAGGTGCCAGCGCAGCCCGGCATGGCCCGGGGCCAGCACCACGGCTTTCTGCAGCAGCTCGACGGCGCCCTGCGCATCGCCGTTCCGGTAGAGCGCCCAGCCCCAGGCGTCGGCAATGGCGGGGTTGGCCGGGGCAAGCGCATAGGCGGCTTCGCCGAACTCCGCCGCCGCTTCGAACTCGCCGGCACCGGTATAGGCAACGGCGAGGTCGGCGTTGAGCGCGGCGTCGCCGTCGCCGATCCGCGCGCGCAGCAGCTCGAACGTATCGATCGCCGCCTCATGGTCGCCGGCGGCAAGCTGCCATTTGCCCGACAACCGCAGCGCCGCGGCATTGACCGGGTTTTGCGAGAGGAACAGCGCGAGGACATTGGCCGCATCGGCGCGGCGTCCCGCGCGATCGAACGCTTCGACCAGCCGCAGCATCGTCGGTTCGTCGAAACGCAGATCGGCGGCGCTGCGATAGGCGGTGGCCGCATCGGCGGCGCGACCCATCAGCATCAGCGTGTCGCCGACCAGCAGATGCGCTGCGGGCACGCCGGGGTGGCGGCTCGCAAGGTCCTGCGCCCGGGCCAGTGCGCCGGACTTGTCGCCCTTGCCGATGAGGGCGCGGATCAGCGGTACCGTCGCCGCGGGATCGCCGGGTCGCTGGTCCGCGGCGCCGGCAAGGACGGCGATGCCGTCGTCGGTCGAGAAGGCGGCGGGTTCGCCTTGCGCGGGCCAGGCGGCGCGATCGAGCAGCCGCGCCGCGGCGGCGCGTTCGCCGATCCGCTCGAAGCCGCGGGCGGCGAGCGTCAGCGAATAGCTGTCGGCATCGGCGCGGGCGATCACCGGGCGGAGCAGGTCGATCGCATTGCGCGCCGCATCGGTGCGCAGCAGCGCGACCGCGAGCAGCTTGCGCGCGGCAAGATTCATCGGCTGGTTGGCGATGAGCGTCCGCAGCTTCTCCACCGCCTGTTGATAGTCCGCAGCCTCGATGTCCAGCGCACCGCCGAGCAGCAGTGCCGCCGGGATCTGGGCGATGCCGCTGCCGGCGCGCGCGATCAGCCCGCGGGCGAGGTCGGCATTGCCGGCGCGCGCGGCGATCACCGCCTGAAGGTACAGCGCCTGCGGGCTGCCGGGCCGCGCGGCGAGGGCACGCCGGGTCGCCGCGAGCGAGTCCCGCGTGCGGCCGGCATCGCCCAGCGTCGCGGCATATTCGATCAGCGCGTCGTGATCGGCGGAGTCGCGCTGCAGCGCCGCCTCGAACCACGGCAGCGCCGCAACCAGCCCGAACTGGCCGCGCACCATCTCGCCGCGCAGCACCAGCGCGTCACGGTTGCCGGCGTCGAGCTTGATCGCCTGTTCGGACGCGCGGATCGCGCCGAGCACGTCGCCCGCGGCGAGCTTGAGCCGCCCCGTATCGGTCCAGACATCCGCGTCGCGCGGCGCGACACGCACCGCCTCGCTCATGGTGGCGAACGCTTCGGGCAGCTTCTCGAGCGCGGCAAGCGCCCGGGCGCGGATGCGCAAGCCATAGCTGCGATATTGCGGATCGGCCTTGGCGCCCTCGGCGATCGCCTTCTCTTCTTCCCCCTGCAGCAGCAGCGCATGCGCCCGCAGATGGGCGAGCTGGCCCGGTTTGACGCCCGCTTCGGCGGCGCGCTGAAGCGCGCCGCCGGCGCCGACGCCATCGTCGAGCGCAAGCTGCGCGCGCGCGAGTGCGAGCTGCGCCACGGCGCTGTCCGGTGCGGCGCGGACGGCGACGAGCGCCCGTTCGCGCGCCCCGCTGGCATTGTGCGCGGCGAGCAGCTTTGCGCTCTCCGCCGCCGCCTGCTGAGCCGCGGCGGGGTCGCGCAGCGCCGGCGCGAAGCCGAGCCATGCGGCGAGCACCAATGCGAACGCGCCGAGCGCGCCACCGATCACGATCCAGCGGCGCAGGCTGGAAGCGCGGCGAGGCGAACGAGAGCGCTTACGGCTGGAGGTCATAGGCCTTCATCAGGTCATAGAGGGTAGGGCGGCTGATCCCGAGCAGCCGTGCGGTGCCCGAGATATTGCCTTCTGCGCGAGCGAGCGCGTGGCGGATCGCCTTGCGGTCGGCGAGCTCGCGCGCCGCCTTGAGGTTGATCGGGATCGGATCCTCCTTGCCCTCGAGATCGAGGTCGCCGGCGGTGACCAATTTGCCTTCGGCCATGATCGCGGCGCGCTTCACCCGGTTCTCGAGCTCGCGGACATTGCCCGGCCAGCCCCAGGCGTCGATCGCGGCGAGCGCGTCGGGCGCGAAGCTGCGCGCGCCGGTGTTCATCTGTGCGGCGTATTTCTGGAGGAAGTGGCGCGCGAGCAGCCCGGCATCGCCGGGACGCTCGGCCAGGCTCGGGATCCGCACGACGATCTCGGCGAGCCGGTAATAGAGATCCTCGCGGAAGCGGTTCTCCGCCACCATCGTGTCGAGATCCTGGTGCGTCGCGCAGACCACGCGGGTATCGACCGCAATCGGCTTGCGGCTGCCGATCCGTTCGATCACCCGCTCCTGCAGGAAGCGCAGCAGCTTGACCTGGAGCGCCAGCGGCACGTCGCCGATCTCGTCGAGGAACAAGGTCCCGCCCTGGGCGAGCTCGATCTTGCCCTCGGTGGTCTTGACCGCGCCGGTGAACGCGCCCTTTTCGTGCCCGAACAGCTCGCTTTCGAGCAAAGTCTCGGGGATCGCGGCGCAGTTGATCGCGACGAACGCACCCTTGCGGCCGCTCTTCTCGTGCAGCCCGCGCGCGAGCAGTTCCTTGCCGGTGCCGCTCGCGCCGAGCAGCATCACCGAGACATCGGCGCCGGCGACCCGCTCGATCGTGCGGGTGACCTTGAGCATCTCGGGCGCGGCGGTGATCATCCCGCCGAGCACCGCGCCGGTGCCGGCGCGCTCGGCGAGGCGGCGGTTCTCAGCCTCGAGCGCATGGACGTGGAAGGCGCGGGCGACGATCAGCCCCAGCGCGTCGATGTCGATCGGCTTCTGGTAGAAGTCCCATGCGCCGAGCGCGATCGCCTTGAGCATCGACTCATGCGCGCCATGCCCCGAGGCGACGATCACCTTGGTGTCGGGGCGAAGCTGGAGGATTGCGGTCAGGGTCGCGAAGCCTTCGGTGGTGCCGTCGGGATCGGGCGGCAGGCCCAGGTCCAGCGTCACCACCTGCGGTTCCTCGGCGCGGATCACGGCAATGGCCTCGTCGCGGTTGGCGGCGGTGTGGATCTGATAGCCTTCATAGGCCCAGCGCAGCTGGCGCTGGAGCCCGGCATCGTCCTCGACGATCAGCAGCTTCTTCATATCGGTCATGCGGCACGCTCTTGCGGCAGGTCGGCGGCGTGGGCGGCCTTGAGCACGACGCGGAAGCGCGTGCCCTCGCCCTCGCGCGAGGTTACTTCGATCCGTCCGTCCATCGCCGCGGCGAGCTGGCGCGCCTCGAACGCGCCGATGCCGAAGCCGCCGGGCTTGGACGAGACGAACGGCTTGAACAATTTGTCGCGGACGAAGCCCGGCGACATGCCGCAGCCGCGATCGATCACGTCGATCGTGACGTGGATCCCGTCGGCGCCGACCGCGAGCGTCACCGGTGCTTCGGCGGGGCTGGCGTCGATCGCGTTCTGCACGAGATGGCTGAGCAGCTGGTGGAGCGCGCCCGGCTCGGCATGGGCGACTGCGTTCGAAACGCCCGATATCTGGATCGGGTGCTGCCGGCTGCGTTCGCTCGCTAGACGCTGGACCAGCGCGTGGATCTGCACCGCGTGCGGCGCCTCGCTCCGTCCGCGATGATGCTGCGACAGCCGGGCGAGCAGGGCGTTCATCCGCTCGGCCGAATCCTTGAGCGTCGCGACCATGTCGGCGCGGAACTCGGGCTTGTCGGCGTGCCGCTCGGCGTTGCGCGCGGTGAGGGTCAGCTGGCTGACGAGGTTCTTGATGTCGTGGAGGATGAAGGCGAAGCGCCGGTTGAACTCGTCGAAGCGCTGCGCGTCGGCGAGCGCCTCCTGCGCGCGCGCCTCGGCAAGGTAGCTCGCGGCCTGCCGCCCGGCGACCTTGAGCAGGTCGAAATCCTCCCAGTCGAGCGCCCGCGCCAGCGCCGGCCGGGCGAGAAGGATCGCCCCGGCTAGGCTGCCGAGATGCGGCAGCGGCACCAGCACCCAGGCGTCGGCGGTCGCGAGCATCCATTGCGGCACCGTCGCGGCGTCGGCGCCGTGCGGATCGGCGCGGATGCCATCGAGCTCGATGATCCGGCCGGTGGCGGCGAGATGCTCGACCAGGGCGGCGTCGCCGCTGCCGAGCGCTGCCGTCGCATCCCAATTCCATCCTGCGCCGAAGCCGAGGCCGGTTCCGTCGGGGACGAGCAGCAATCCGGCGGGGGAATCGGTCAGATCGGCGACGGCCTTGACGATGCGCTCGTCGAGCGGCGCGGCGCCGTCGGGCGCGCCCAGCGTATCGGTGAAGCGCATCCATTCGGCGCGATAATCGTAGCGATGGCGGAAGAAATGCTTGGCGAGCTTGACCTTGGCCCAGCCGCGCAGCCAGCCGTTCGAGACGAGGGTGAGGATCGCCGCGGTCGAGCCGAGCACGAACGCGGTCTGGAAGATTCGCGCGTTGCTCCCGCCGATCGTCGCGATCGCGCTGGTGGCGAGCGCGAGCAGCGCGACATAGGCGCCGATCGCGACGATCGACAGCGACTGGTACGCCACCGCGCGCGAGACTTGCACGTTGAGCTCGCCCTTGCGCTGCAGCGCCGTGGCCATGGCCAGCGCCACTGCGACGGCGGCGACGCCGCGTGCCGCGATCGAGCGGGGGTGCGGCTGGGCACCGAGATATTCGGTGCAGAACAATGCGAAATCGGCGAACCACAGGCCGGCGAGCGCGGCGACGATCCAGCGCAGCCCGCTACCGGCGGAGGGGTTCAGTGCCGAATGCAGCGCCTGCATCAGCACCAATGCCGTCACCGCCACGAGCATGCGGAGCAGCAGCACCGCGCTCTCGATCGGCTCCGCACTGTCCGGGCTGCCGACGCTCGCCGCGACATGGAGGATCAGCGCGCCGATCGCGACCAGCGCGACGACGCCGTAGACCGTGCCGAGCGCGAGCGGCGGGCGGACATTGGCGTCGCGCCGATGCAGCGTCACCATGAAGCCGAGCCAGCCGAGATTGCGCAGCGTCTCGAAGATCCGCGTGACCATGTCGCCCGCGCCGATCCCCGCCACCGCCAGTGCCCATAGCGAGGTCAGCGCCAGCGCCGCCGCCAGCGGTCGCCGCGGCAGGCCGCTCGCAGCCCCGCGCACCGTCCACAGCGCCAGCCCGCCGAACAGCAGCGCCGCAAGCGCGTGGCTCCACAGGATCAGCGTCGTCGTCATCACCGCGCCCCCTCGGGGAACAGCACGACGCGGATCGTCTGGAGCAGGATCAGCAGGTCGAGGAAGGGCGAATAGTTCTTGGCGTAGAACAGGTCGTATTCGAGCTTCTGGCGCGCATCCTCGATCGACGCGCCATAGGGGTAGTTGATCTGCGCCCAGCCGGTGATGCCCGGCTTCACCATGTGGCGCTCGGCGTAATAAGGCAGCTTCTGCTCGAGATCCTCGACGAACTGCGGCCGCTCGGGGCGCGGCCCGACAAAGCTCATCTCGCCCTTGAGCACGCTCCAGCATTGCGGCAGCTCGTCGATGCGCAGCTTGCGGATGATCCGCCCGATCCGGGTGATCCGCGGATCGTCCTTCTCGGCCCACACCGCCTTGCCGCCGACCTCGGCATCCTCGCGCATCGAGCGCAGCTTGATCACGTCGAAGCCGACGCCGTACAGCCCGACCCGGCGCTGGCGGTAAAAGGCCGGCCCCTTGCTCTCCAGCTTGATCGCGACCGCCGTGCCCAGCACCAGCGGCAGCGTCAGCAGCAGCAGCCCCAGGCTCGCGGTGATGTCGAACAGCCGCTTGAACGCGCTCGACACCATCCGCCCCGACGAGAAACCGTCCGAGAAGATCAGCCAGCTCGGATTGACGCTGTCGAGATCGACCCGCCCGGTCTCGCGCTCGAGAAAGGTCGAGATCTCGTTGACATGCACCCCGGTGGTCTTGATCCGCAGCAGATCCTTGAGCGGCAGCGCGTTGCGGCGCTCCTCGAGCGCGAGCACGACTTCGCTGGCATTCAGCAGCTCGACATGGTCGGCGAGGTTGTAGATCGCGTCGCGCGCGATCGCTTCGGGGATCACCCGATTGCCTTCGTTCATCGAGACATAGCCGACCACCGCGAACCCCGCTCCGGGCGCCTTGGCAAGCGTCTTGAGCCGCGCGGCACGCGGCCCCGCGCCGAGCACGACGATGCGGCGTTTGAACGCCTGGCTTCCCAGCGTCTTGCCGAGCAGGATACGCAGGAAGATCAGCAGCGCCACCGACATGCCCATCGCGTAGAGCAGGTTCGATCGCCAGAAGCCGATCTGCGGAATCAGGAAATACAGGGTGCTGAGGCCGATCACTCCGAGCGAGATCGCCACGATCAGCCGCGCGGTGGCATAGCGCAGCGATTGCAGCGCGTCGGCCCCGTAGACGCCGACCGCGATCATCGCGATTTCGATGAACGCCATATAGCTCAGCAGCTGGGGCGCGCGATCCGCCATCGATGTCGGGCCCATGCCGACCTGGTGCGCGCGGAGGATCCAGCCGAGCTCGCCCGCCGCGATCAGCAGGATGATGTCCATCATGCCGAGCAGCAGCACGGCATTCGGCACGTAATGCTTGAACAGGCGGATCATGACCTGCCCAGCACTACCGCCCAAGTGTAAACAAACCCGACACGCGTTGCCTGCGCCGCAAAACTCATCGAAACAGCGGCTCGACACGAAACCGTTTCGTTCGCACATCGTTTAGTCGGCCGGGGCAAGTACCGAAATCTGCGGCGTAAAACAGGGAGCCATGCGTCATGTCCGGAGCGAAGCCGATCATTCCCGTGATTCTTTCGGGGGGATCGGGGACTCGCCTTTGGCCGATGTCGAGGGCGGAGAAGCCGAAACAGCTGCTCGCGTTGACCGCGGACGAGACGATGCTCCAGCTCACCGCGCTGCGCACGGGCGGCGAGTCCTTCGAAGCGCCGATCGTCGTCGCCAATGCCGCGCATGCCGATATGGTCGAGGAGCAACTCGCCGCCGCCGGCAGCACCGCGCAGGCGCTGGTGCTCGAGCCTGCCGGCCGCAACACCGCGCCGGCGATCGCATTGGCGGCGATCGCGGCGGGCGGCGGCGCCCAGCCGCTGCTGGTGATGCCATCGGACCATGTCATCACCGATGTCGAGGCATTCCACGCCGCGATTCATGCCGCGCTGCCGCTGGTCGAACAGGGCTGGCTGGTGACGTTCGGCATCAATCCGGACTCGCCGGAGACCGGCTATGGCTGGATCAAGGTCGGTGAGTCGATCGCCGAGGGCGTCCACCGCGTCGAGCGCTTCGTCGAGAAGCCGCCCCGCGACCGCGCCGAGGCGATGCTTGCCGAGGGCGGACACACTTGGAACGGGGGCATCTTCCTGTTCCGCGCCGACGTCTATCTCGGCGCGCTGGCGAGCTTTGCGCCCGACATCCTGGCCGCTGTGCAAACGTCGATGGAGAAGAGCAGGCGCGAAGGCGCGCGGATCTGGCCCGAGGCCGAGGCCTTTGCGGCCAGCCCGTCCGATTCGATCGACTATGCGGTGATGGAGAAGGCGCCGCGCGTCGCGGTGGTGCCGGTAACGATGGGCTGGAGCGATGTCGGCAGCTGGGATGCGCTCCACGCGATCAGCGAAGGCGATACCGACGGCAATGTCGTTCGCGGCGACGCCGTGGTGATCGACTCGCGAAACTGTCTGGTCCAGGCCGAGCCGGGCCGGCGAGTGGCGCTGGTCGGCGTCGAGGACCTGATCGTCGTCGCGGCGGGCGACGACATCCTCGTGCTGCCGCGCGGGCGCAGCCAGGAAGTGAAGAAGATCATCGAGGCGATGCAGCGTTGATGCGCGGCCGGGTGCGGCGCAAGGCTGCGCTCGCCCGGCTCGATCAGGTGCGCCCGCTTCCCGGATCGGAGCCGTGCGCACTCTGCGGGCGCCTGCTCGGGCAGCGCGTCGAATGGCACCACGTCGTGCCCAAAAGCCAGGGCGGGCGCGAGACCGTGCCGGTCCATCCGATCTGCCACCGCGCGATCCACGCCACCGTGTCCAACGCCGATCTCGCGCGGCTCTATCCGACGATCGATCTGCTGCGCGAGCGCGAGGACATCATCCGCTTCGTCGCGTGGATCGCGGACAAGCCGCCCGATTTCCACGCGCCGACGCGGCGCAAGGCCGATTAGCCCAGCAGCGCCTCCGCCTGATCGAGCGTGTCCTTGAAGGTCGCTACCAGCGCCTGATACGGTGCCGGCGACGCCATATCGAGGCCGGCGCGCTTGAGGATGTCGACCGGATAGTCGGATCCGCCGGCCTTGAGCACCGACAGGAAATTGTCGCGCTCCTTCGGCCCGCCCTTCAGGATCGCCTGGGTGAAGTAGGTCGCGGCGGCGATGCAGGTGGCGTACTGATAGACATAGAAGCTGTTGTAGAAGTGGGGGATGAACGCCCACTCGTTCGCATAGGCCGGATCGAAGCCCATGTTTGGGCCGTGATACCGCTTGAGCAGGTCGAAATAGACTTCGGTGAACTTCCTGCCCGACAGGCCTTCGCCGGCTTCAGCGAGATCGTGCGCCTTGAGCTCGAACTCGGCGAACATCGTCTGGCGAAAGAAGGTGCCGCGGAAATTCTCCATCTGCTGGCCGAGATAGAAGAGCTTCTCTTCTTTGGTCTTCGCGTTCTTCAGCATCTGGGCGACGAGCAGCTGCTCGTTGAGGGTCGAGGCGATCTCGGCGAGGAAGATCGGATAGTCGGCCTTGTCGTAAGGCTGCGCCGCGTTGGCGAGCAGCGAGTGGAGCGCATGACCCCATTCATGGGCATAGGTGCTCAGCCCGTCATATTTGTCCGAAAGGTTGAGCAGCAGATAGGGGTGCACTTCATAGGCGCCCGGGTTCATATAGGCGCCCGGGCTCTTGCCCTCGCGCGGCCACGGATCCATCCATTTCGCCGCGGTCGCCTTGGCGATCCGTGCCTGGTAATCGGTGCCGAGCGGCTTTACCGCCCCGAGCGTGAGCGCGCGCATCTGGTCGAGCGTGAAGCTGCGATCGAGCGACACCAGCGGCGGATAGATGTCGTAATAATGGATGTCGGACAGCTTGAGCATCCGCCGGCGCAGCTCGAAATAGCGATGGAGCTGGGGAAGGCCCTTGTTGGTTTCGGCGACGAGCGTGCGATAGACCGCCTCGGGCACGTTGTTCCCGGAGAGCGCGGCGGCCAGCGAGGTCGGGTATCTGCGCGCCTTGGCGTAGAAGATGTCGCTCTTCACCTTGGCGTTGTAGGTGGCGCCGAACGAGTTCTGGAACTTGCCGTGCGCGGTCCAGAAGGCGTCGAACACCGCCTTGCGGTCGGCACGGTTGGGGGCGTCCCGGTTGAGCGTATAGCCTTGGCTGTCGAGGCGGACCTGCTTGCCGTCGGAGAGCTTGATCGTCGGCCAGGGAATGTCGGAGGAGCGCAATTGGCCCGCCACTTCGCCGGGGGATCGCAACGGCGCGGCGGCGCTGGCGAGCAGCGCCTCGCTCTCGGGCGAGAGCGTGTGCTCGGCCTGCCGGACGATGTTGGCCAGATAGAAGTCGAAGCGGCTCTTGAGCGCCGCATTGCTCGCGACGAAGCTGTCGATCTTCGGTTTGCCGATCGTCAGGATCTCGGGGGCGAACCAGGCGGTCGCCTCGCCATATGCGGTATAGAGATCGAGCGCCTGCGCCTGCTTTTCCTGCCAGCTGGCGATGCGGACGTCCTCGTCGCCCTTCAGGCTGACATAGGTGTAGACCCGGCCGATCGTCTTGCCCAGATCGGACTGGAGCGCCAGCGCTTCGGCCAACACCTGTGCGCTCTCGCCGAGCCGCCCCTTGTACTTCGCGATCCCGGGCAGCGCGGCGAGCGCGCGCTTGCGGGCCGCGTCCCATGCCAGTTCGTCGGGATAGATCTCGGTCAGATCCCACGCCGCGGCTCCGCCGGTCTGCGCAGCGGCCTGTGCCCAGGCGGGCAGCGAAGGAATGAGCGTCGCAAGCGCGCCTGCGGCCAGCGCTTCGCGGCGGGACAATTCGGTCATCAAGGCTTCCCCGAAGACGGCGCCGATCGCTTCGGCGCCTGTTGGAAGCCGCAATCTGTCGCGCTTTCCCGGGCAAGGAAAGCGCTTTGTTGCCTTACGGGGCCAACACACCCTTACTGGCCGCGGCGCGGCGGGCATTGCGATACTCGGCGCGCGAGATCACCACCCAGTCGCGCTTGGCCCGGCGCCGCATCGGCGTCCCGCAGAACCGGCATTTGCTGACGAACCGCTCATCCGTGCCAGCCCGTTCGATATGCTTTTCGGAACGTTCGTGCTTGCCGCTGAAACAGCGAAACCGGCCCGCAACCCAAGTGAACACGTACACAATCCCCACGCAAACTCGCCCCGCCAGTCCCTGATCTCGATCAAGAGGTCAAGCCGCGGACGTCGCGCCAATTCGAAAGTTCGTCGCAAAAAAAGGAGGGCCGGGTTGCCCCGGCCCTCCGTATTTCCGAGCGAGCGAAAGGACTTAGAAGTCCATGCCGCCCATGCCGCCCATGCCGCCGCCGCCCATGGGCATGGCGGGCTTGTCTTCGGGCAGCTCGCTCACCGCCGCTTCGGTGGTGATGAGCAGGCCGGCGACCGAGGCCGCATCCTGCAGCGCGGTGCGCACGACCTTGGTCGGGTCGATCACGCCGGCCGCGACCAAATTCTCATAGACGTCGGTCTGGGCGTTGAAGCCGAGATTGGCGTCGCCACCGTCGAGCAGCTTGCCCGAGATCACTGCACCGTCATGACCGGCGTTCTGCGCGATCTGGCGGACCGGCGCGTAGAGCGCCTTGCGGATGATGTCGATGCCGCGGGTCTGGTCGTCATTGGCGCCCTTGAGGCCTTCGATCGCCTTGGTCGCGTAGAGAAGCGCGGTACCGCCGCCGGGGACGATGCCTTCCTCGACCGCGGCGCGGGTCGCGTGCAGCGCGTCGTCGACGCGGTCCTTGCGCTCCTTGACCTCGACTTCCGAAGCGCCGCCGACCTTGATCACGGCCACGCCGCCGGCGAGCTTGGCGAGACGCTCCTGCAGCTTCTCGCGGTCGTAATCGCTGGTGGTGACTTCGATCTGCTGGCGGATCGCGTCAGTGCGGCCCTTGATCGCTTCGGCTTCACCCGCACCGTCGACGATGGTGGTGTTGTCCTTGTCGATCGAGACGCGCTTGGCGGTGCCGAGCATGCCCAGGGTGACGCTCTCGAGCTTGATGCCGAGATCCTCCGAGATGACTTCGCCCTTGGTGAGGACGGCGATGTCCTCGAGCATCGCCTTGCGGCGATCGCCGAAGCCCGGTGCCTTGACGGCGGCGACCTTGAGGCCGCCGCGCAGCTTGTTGACGACGAGCGTGGCGAGAGCCTCGCCCTCGATGTCCTCGGCGATGATCAGCAGCGGACGGCCCGACTGGACGACCGCTTCGAGGATCGGCAGCATCGCCTGCAGGTTCGACAGCTTCTTCTCGTGGATCAGGATGTACGGATCGTTGAGCTCGACCGTCATCTTCTCCGGGTTGGTGATGAAGTACGGGCTCAGATAGCCGCGGTCGAACTGCATGCCCTCGACGACGTCGAGCTCGAAATCGAGACCCTTCGCTTCCTCGACGGTGATCACGCCTTCCTTGCCGACCTTCTCCATCGCCTCGGCGATCTTCTGGCCGACTTCGGTGTCGCCGTTAGCCGAGATGATGCCGACCTGGGCGATCTCGTTGGTGCCGGCAACCGGCTTCGAGCGGGCCTTGATGTCCTCGACGACCCTGGTGACCGCGAGATCGATGCCGCGCTTGAGGTCCATCGGGTTCATGCCGGCCGCGACCGACTTCATGCCCTCGCGGACGATCGCCTGTGCCAGAACGGTGGCGGTGGTGGTGCCGTCGCCGGCGAGGTCGTTCGTCTTCGACGCGACTTCGCGGATCATCTGCGCGCCCATGTTCTCGAACTTGTCCTTGAGTTCGATTTCCTTGGCGACGGTGACGCCGTCCTTGGTGATGCGCGGTGCGCCGAACGACTTGTCGATCACGACGTTGCGGCCCTTCGGCCCCAGCGTGACCTTGACTGCGTCGGCGAGGATGTCGACGCCGCGGAGAATGCGCTCACGCGCGTCGCGGCTGAACTTAACGTCCTTGGCTGCCATTTTTCGTACCTTCTCTCTAGTTCGTCATCCCGGCAACAGCCGGGATCCTGTGCGGCAAGCGCCGCGCTAAACTGCTTGAGACCCCGGCGTTCGCCGGGGTGACGGCTGAATCAGCCGACGATCCCGAGGATGTCGGATTCCTTCATGATGAGGAGGTCCTCACCATTGACCTTGACCTCGGTGCCCGACCATTTGCCGAACAGGATGCGGTCGCCGGCCTTGACGTCGAGCGGCGTCACCTTGCCGTCCTCGGACTTGGCGCCCGAACCGGCGGCGACGACTTCGCCTTCCTGCGGCTTTTCCTTGGCGGTGTCGGGGATGATGATCCCGCCGGCGGTCTTTTCCTCGGCTTCGACGCGGCGGACGAGCACGCGGTCATGCAACGGACGGAAGTTCATTGCGCTGCGATCCTTTGTAGGTTGAACAGGGTTTAGCACTCACGTTCAGCGAGTGCTAACGTCCGGGGATATGCGTAGGGCGGTGAGATTCGTCAACCGGTTCGTGCGCGAAATCTTTTGCCTCCTGCTCCTGCAAGCTGTGGTGGCGCGCCGCGTTGCCGGAGTGCCGAAACAGGCGTACAATCCGCGTGCCGGGGCATCGAAGGAGCGCGTCATGACTGTCGCTCGTATCGCCGTTGCCGATCGTCCCGCCGAGGCTTTCGAAGTCCGCACCGTCACTGCCGCCGACCTGCGCGATGCGCTGCGCCGGGGCTGGGGCGATTTCCTCGAACATCGCGGCGACCTGCTGTTCGTTGGATTCATCTATCCGCTGGTCGGGTTCGCGGCGGCGGCGATCGCGCTGCAGGATTCGCTGATTCCGCTGTTCTTCCCGATCGCCGCGGGCATCGGGCTGATGGGGCCGGCGGTCGCGGGCGGCTTCTACGAGCTGGCGCGGCGGCGCGAGCAGGGGCTCGACTCGAACTGGTCGCACTTTCTCGACGTCGCGCGGCGGCCTTCGTTCGACGCGTTTCTCGCGGTGGCGGCGCTGTTGCTGGTGCTGTTCTTCGCCTGGCTGGCGGTCGCCGCGGGGCTCTATGTCGCGCTGATGGGGTTCACGCCGCCGGCGAGCGTGGCGGCGTTCGCGACACGGCTGTTCACCACGCCCGAGGGCTGGGCGCTGATCGTGCTCGGCAATCTCGCCGGGCTCGCCTTCGCCGCGGCGGTGCTGACGGTGAGCGTCGTCGCGATGCCGATGCTGGTTGACACCGATGTTGACGCCCGCACCGCCCTCCACACCTCCCGCCTCGCGGTCGCGGCGAACAAGGGCGTGATGGTTCGTTGGGGGCTGATCGTCGCGGCGCTGCTGGTCATCGGATCGATCCCGCTGTTCGTCGGGCTCGCGGTGGTGCTTCCGGTGCTCGGCTATGCGACATGGCACCTCTATACCAGGCTGGTGGTACGCTGAGGCGGGTCCTTGGCCGCCCTGTATTGGCGAAATAACACACGGGCCGTTTACTCGCCTTGCGCCATCCGGTAGCAGGGACGCGTAATCGAGGGAGCGGCGCAGGTGAAATTGCTTCGGGGCGCTTGGAAAATTCTAGTTGGGATCAAGGACTTCCTTGTCCTTGTCGCGATGCTGCTGTTCTTCGCGGGACTGTTCGCGCTGCTGTCGTACAAGCCCAACAAGGCGGCGGTGCAAGACGGCGCGCTGGTGGTCGCGCTCGAGGGCATGCTGGTCGAGCAGCCCGAGGAGCAGGACCCGTTCGCGAGCTTCGGCGGGGGCGACGTCATGAAGCAGCACCGGCTGCGCGACGTACTGCGCGCGCTCGAAGCGGCGCGAACCGACGGGCGGGTCAAGGCGGTGGTGCTCGACCTCGACCGCTTCGTTGGCGGCTATCCGGCGGCGGTGGCGGACGTGGCCGAAGCCGTGGGCAAGGTCCGCGCAAGCGGCAAGCGCGTGCTTGCCTATGCCACGGGCTATACCGACGACAGCTACGCGCTCGCCGCCAACGCGAGCGAGATCTGGGTCAATCCGCTCGGCGGCACGCTGTTCGCGGGCCCGGGCGGCACCCAGCTCTATTACAAGGGCCTGATAGATCGGCTCGGCGTCAATGCGCACGTCTACAAGGTCGGTCGGTTCAAGTCGGCGGTCGAGCCCTACATCCGAAGTGATATGTCTCCCGAGGCGCGCGAAGCCAATGACGCACTATACGGTGCGCTGCTGACGCAGTGGCGCGAGGCAGTGGCCAAGGCACGTCCCAAGGCGCGGATAAATGAATATCTGTCGCAGCCCGATGCCGTGGTGACGAGCGCGCGCGGCGACATCGCGGCGTCGAACCTCGCTTATGGTCTGGTCGACAAAGTCGGCGATCGGCTGGCGTTCGGAAAGCGCGTCGCCGAGATCGCCGGTGCGCCGACAGGCAAGCCGGCGGGGAGTTTCCGGACGATCAAGCTCGGCGACTGGATCGCTGCCAATCCGGTGCCCACCAACGGCGACGCGATCGGCGTGATCACCATCGCCGGCGAGATCGTCGACGGCAAGGCGGGTCCTGGCACGGCGGGCGGCGAAACGGTGAGCGGTCTGCTACTCAAGGGGCTCGCCGAGAAGCGGCTCAAGGCGCTGGTGGTGCGCGTAGACTCGCCGGGCGGCTCGGCGATGGCGTCGGAGCAGATCCGTCAGGCGGTGCTGCAGGCCAAGGCGCGGGGGCTGCCCGTCGTGGTCTCGATGGGCAGCCTCGCAGCGAGCGGCGGCTATTGGGTGTCGACTGCCGGAGACACGATTTTCGCCGAGCCTTCGACGATCACCGGATCGATCGGCATTTTCGGGGTGATCCCCTCGTTCGAGAACAGTCTGGCAAAGATCGGCGTGACCAGTGACGGGGTGCGCACCACGCCACTCAGCGGCCAGCCCGACCTCGCCGGCGGGATCAATCCGGTGACGGACCGGATCCTGCAGGCGGCGATCGAAGCGGGCTATGGCCGGTTCATCAACCTCGTCGCGCAATCGCGCAAATTGACAGCGGCCCGCGTGGACGAGATCGGCCAAGGGCGAGTGTGGATCGGCGGCGTGGCGCATCAGCTGAAACTGATCGATCGCTTCGGCGGGATCGACGATGCGATCGCCGAGGCGGCGCGGCGGGCTAAGCTCGACCCCGCCAAGGTCCACGCGGTGTATCTGGAGAAGGCACCCAGCGCGTGGATGCAGTTCGCCGCTAGTTTTGCCGATGATAGCGACGAGGAGGATTGGGCCGACCAGCCCGCCGGTGCCGACCTTTACGGCCGGATTGCGCAGGAGCGGCGCGCGCTGCTCGGCCAGGCGCTGGGCGATGCGCGGCGGCTGGCGCTGGGCGGATCGGTCCAGGCACGCTGCCTGGAGTGCATGGGCCTGGGGCCGGCGGTGCTGCGCACCGAAGACCGCAGCCTGATGGAGTTGCTGCTCGCGAGGATCGGTCTGTGATCGCGATCCGTGCGGCGACGCCAGAAGACGCCGGCGCGATCGCGGCGATCTATGCGCCGCACGTGCTGACCGGCACCGCTTCGTTCGAGATCGATCCGCCCGACGCGCGGACGATGCGGACGCGGATGGCGGCGAGCGAGGGGCTGTATCCTTGGCTGGTCGCGACCACCGGAGACCCTGAGGGCGGGGTGATCGGCTATGCCTATGCGAGCAAGTTTCGCGACCGGCCCGCCTATCGTTATGTCTGTGAGACTTCGATCTATCTAACCGATGCCTCGAGTGGCTCGGGAGTCGGGCGGCTGCTCTACGCGGCGCTGGTCGACACGCTGCGCGCCCAAGGCTTTGTCCATGCGATCGGCGCGATCACCTTGCCCAACGACCGGTCGATCCGGCTGCACGAAGCGGTCGGGTTCCGCCGCGCCGGAGTGTATCGCGAGGTAGGCTTCAAGCACGGCCAATGGATCGATGTCGGCTTCTGGCAATGCGAACTCAACGAGCCGGTGGTGCCGCCAATCGAGCCGCGCAAGTTCAGCGATGTCGGGGTGGTGCGGGGCTAGCGCCCTCCCCGATAGGCCGGCAGATGGAGCTTCCAGACGATAGCGGCGGCCCGTAGCGCGAACCCTGCGGCGGCGGCGATCAGGCCAGCGGCGAGGGGAGTCAGGCCGGCAAGGCTCAGCCCCACATAGACAGCGGAGGCGAGCGCGGCGGCGGTGACGTAGAGCTCTGGGCGCATCAGGATCGACGGCTCGCCGGCGAGCACGTCGCGAATGATTCCGCCGACGCAGGCGGTCATCACGCCCATCAGCGCCGCCGGCACCGGCGGGATGCCGTAGCCGAGCGCCTTGGCGGCGCCGAACGCGGCATAAGCAGCGAGCCCGAGTGCGTCGAGCCAGTCGAAGGTCCGGTCGCTCCACCAGCGCTGCGGCGTGAACCAGATCGCCGCGGCGACGGCGAGGATCAGTACCGCAACCTGGGCATCATGGACCCAGAACACCGGCGCGCCGATCAGCAAGTCGCGGACCGTGCCACCGCCGACTCCGGTAATCAACGCGAAGAAGACGCACGTGACGAAAGTCTGCGCGCGGCGCGTGGCGGAAAGCGCGCCGGTCGCAGCGAACACGGCAATGCCGAACAGGTCGAGCACGGGGAGGATCGGACCGATCTGGGCGGCGACCTGGGCTTGCATGCGGCCTTTGTCTCCTCTCAGCGCGAACAGGTCAAACGCGGGGTGGCGACGGAGGCTGCGCTGCGGCATTAGAGCGCCCATGGAACGGACTGAATCGCCGTTGATCGCCACCGCCGTCTGCCTCGCCGCGCTCGCCGGTTTCGTCGACGCACTTGCCTTTGCCAGCCTCGGCGGCTTCTTCGCCTCGTTCATGAGCGGCAACTCGACGCGGCTCGGCGTCGGGTTGGGACAGGGGCTCGGCGGCGACCCCGCGATCGCCGGCGGACTGATCCTGAGCTTCGTCAGCGGGGTAATCGTGTCGAGCGTGCTGGTCCGCGCGACGGGCGAGCGACACAAGAGCGCGGTGATGGCGACGGTGACCGCCTTGCTCACGCTCGCCGCGATCATTGCGACGGTGACGCCGGGCCCGCTGGTGCTGGTGCTGCTCGCCGCGGCGATGGGGACCGAGAACGGCGTGTTCAATCGCGAGGGCGAGGTCACGATCGGGCTGACCTATATGACGGGATCGCTGGTGCGGATCGGCCAGAAGCTCGCCGGCGCGCTGATGGGCGACCGGGATCGTTGGGGCTGGGTGCCCTATCTGGCGCTGTGGCTCGGCTTCCTTGCCGGCGCCGTCTCGGGCGCCGCCAGCCAGCTGCACTGGGGTTGGGACGCGCTCTGGCTAGCAGCGCTGATTGCGGCGCTGCTGACGCTGGCGCTTGCGCGGCTTACCGGCCGCCGGGTGCTACCAGCCGAAACGGTCTAGCATCGCGCGCGCCTCCTCGGCGGGCATGCGTGCGATAAGGACGCGCATCGTCGCGCCGCCGATCAGCGTACCGGCGTGCCAATATGCCCAGTCGACCACCTGATTGTCGCGGACGCTGACCTGCTGGCCTTGGGCGAAGCTGGGCGCACGGGGGGCGTTAAGCAAGCGCGCGACGGTCACGTCGCCGCCGTGCGAGACCACCTCCGCCCAGATGAACTCGGCGGAGCCGTCTGGACGCAGGTCATATTTGATCATGAATCCGCCCTCGTCGGACCCGGGCGCGGTGGCGTGGCCGAAAAAGACGGGAAGCCCGGCACGAGCTTTGACGATAGCCGCCGCCATCTCGGTGTCGCCGGCGGGGACGGCGATCGTCGCGTCCTGCGGCGCAGGCGCGAGCGGCGCGGCGAGCCAGAGCAGAGCCGCGCCGAATGTCATCAGACGTGGATTGGCTTGCCGAGCACGCCCATCGCGGCTTCCTTGATCGCCTCGCTATGCGTCGGGTGGGCATGGCAGGTGTAGGCGATGTCCTCGGACGTCGCGCCGAATTCCATCGCCTGCGCGACCTGCGCGATCATCGTACCGGCGGGCGCCGTGATGATCCACGCGCCGAGCACGCGGTCGGTCTTCGCGTCGGCGATCACCTTCACCCAGCCGGTGGTGTCGTCGATCGCCTTGGCGCGGCTGTTGCCCGCCATCGGGAACTTGCCGACCTTGATCTCGCCCTTCTCGCGCGCCTGCTCCTCGGTGAGGCCGACGCCGGCGATCTCGGGATGGGTATAGACGACGCTGGGGATGACATCGTGGTTCACGATGCCGGTGAGCCCGGCGATATTCTCGGCGACCGCAATACCTTCGTCCTCGGCCTTGTGCGCGAGCATCGGGCCGGGGATCACATCGCCGATCGCCCAGACGCCGTCTACCTTGGTGCGGAAGTCGTGACCGGTCTCGATCTGGCCGCGCTTGTTCACTTCGAGGCCGATCTTGTCGAGGCCGAGCCCTTCGGTGTTGGGACGGCGGCCGATCGACACGAGCACCGCATCGGCCTCGATCGTCTCAGGCGTTCCGCCCGCGGCGGGCTCGACCGTGACGGTTGCCTTGCCGCCGTTGATGGCGACGCCGGTGACCTTGGTCGAGAGCTTGATCTCCATGCCCTGTTTCTTGAAGATCTTCGCGGCCTCCTTGCGGACCTCGCCGTCCATCCCGGGGAGGAGCTGGTCGAGGAACTCGACGACGGTGACCTTGGCTCCGAGGCGCTGCCACACCGAGCCGAGTTCGAGCCCGATCACGCCGCCGCCGATCACCACCATGTGCTCGGGGACTTTGTCGAGCGCGATCGCGCCGGTCGAATCGACGACGACCTTCTGGTCGATTGCGACGCCGGGGAGCGGAGTGACCGATGATCCGGTGGCGATGACGATGTTCTTGGCGGTGACTTTCCGGTCGCCGACTTGGACGGTGTGCGCGTCGACGAAGGTGCCGAGGCCCTTCACCCATTCGACCTTGTTCTTCTTGAACAGGAATTCGATGCCGCCGGTCAGGCCCTTCACGGCCTTGTCCTTGTCGGCCATCATCGCCGGCAGGTCGAGCTCGACGCTGCCGAGCTTGACGCCATGCTTGGCGAGCGCGCCCGAGGCGGCTTCGTAAAACAGCTCGGAGGCGTTGAGCAGTGCCTTGGACGGGATGCAGCCGACATTGAGGCAGGTCCCGCCGAGGGTCTCGCGGCTCTCGACGCAGCCGGTGCGCAGGCCAAGCTGCGCAGCGCGGATCGCGGCGACATAGCCGCCGGGGCCGGAGCCGATCACGAGGACGTCGAAGTCGTATTCAGCCATTTTCTTCTCTTCCTTGTTCCCCGGCGCACGCCGGAGCCCAGTATCGAGACGATAGGTGGTGAGCGTCTCGCGTCGTTACAAATCTCAGCGCAGCTGGGCCCCGGCCTCCGCCGGGGAACAGGTGCGTGGTCGAGCTTACAGGTCGATCAGCAGCCGCGTGGGATCCTCGATCGCGTTCTTGAGCGCGACGAGGAAGGTCACTGCCTCGCGGCCATCGATCAGGCGGTGATCGTACGACAGCGCCAGATACATCATCGGGCGGACGACGACCTGGCCGTCGCGGACCACGGGGCGGTCCTCGATGCGGTGGAGGCCGAGCACTGCCGACTGCGGCGGGTTGATGATCGGCGTCGACATCAGCGAGCCGAACACGCCGCCGTTCGAGATGGTGAAGGTGCCGCCCTTCATCTCTTCCATCTTGAGCGTGCCTTCCTTGGCGCGCTTGCCGAAATCGCCGATCGTCTTCTCGATGCCGGCGACCGACAGGTCCTGCGCATCGCGGATCACGGGCACGACGAGACCCTGCGGCGCGGAGACCGCGACCGAAATGTCGGCATAATCGTGATAGACGATCTCTTCGCCCTCGATCGAGGCGTTGACCGACGGGATGTCGCGCAGCGCCTGGACCGCGGCTTTCACGAAGAAGCCCATGAAGCCGAGGCGGACGCCGTGCTTCTTCTCGAACAGATCCTTGTACCTGGTCCGCGCGGCAATGACTTCGGTCATGTCGACGTCGTTGAACGTCGTCAGCATCGCCGCGGTGTTCTGTGCTTCCTTGAGGCGCTTGGCGACGGTCTGGCGCAGGCGCGTCATGCGGACGCGCTCTTCCTTGCGGCCGCCCGATGCTGCGGGGGCGGGGGTCGGGGCCGGCGCGGCCGGGGCCGGCTTTGCAGCCGCTGCAGCGACCACGTCGTCCTTGGTCAGGCGGCCGTCCTTGCCGGTGCCCTGCACCGTCGACGGATCGACGCCGGTCTCGAGCACCGCGCGGCGCACCGAGGGCGATAGCGCAGCGGTGTCTGCGCTGCGCTCACGCGGCTGCTCGCCGGGTCCGGTGGGCTTGTCGCCCGCAGTCTGGTCACCGGCCGAAGTCGGGGTCTGCGCAGCAGGTGCAGACGCGGCGGCCGGAGCCGAGCTAGCAGCATCGCCTTCGCTGACCGTGGCGATCACCGCGTCAACCGCGACTGTGTCGCCGACCTTGGCGAGCTGCTCGCCCATCACGCCCGCGACGGGCGAAGGGACCTCCACGGAAACCTTGTCGGTCTCAAGGCTGGCGATCGGCTCGTCGAGCTTGACCGGCTCACCCGGGTTCTTGAGCCACTCGCCGAGCGTCGCTTCGGTGATCGATTCGCCGAGGACCGGGACCTTAACGTCTGCCATCTCTTCTACCTCGTTAGGACTTGCGGGTCCGGCGAATCTCTTCGCGGACATTGTGGCCGAGCGCTTCGGCGACGAGCGCGCCCTGCTCGGCGGTGTGGCGCTTCATCAGGCCGGTGGCGGGCGATGCCGCCGCGGCGCGGCCAGCATAGCGGGGGCGCTGCGGCTTGACCTTCGCGTCGATCAGGCACTGCTCGATGAACGGCTCGACGAAGAACCAATAGCCGTTGTTCTTCGGCTCTTCTTGAGCCCAGACCACCTCTTCGAGGTTGGCCATGCGCTGCAGCCGTGCGGTCAGCGGCTCGCCCGGGAAGGGATAGAGCTGCTCGATGCGAACGATCGCGGTGTTCTTGTCGCCCGCCGCGTCGCGCGCCTCGATCAGGTCATAGGCGACCTTGCCGGTGCAGAGCACGAGACGCTTCACCTCGGTATCGGCCGGAGCCGAGGGATCCGAGAGGATCCGCTTGAAGTGGGTGTCGCCGAGGAATTCCTCCGCCTTCGACACCGCCATCTTGTGGCGGAGCAGCGACTTGGGGGTCATTTGCACCAAAGGCTTGCGAAAATTGCGGTGCATCTGGCGGCGCAGCAGGTGGAAATAGTTCGCCGGGGTGGTGATGTTGACCACCTGCATATTGTCCTGCGCGCAGAGCTGGAGGAAGCGTTCGGGACGCGCCGAGCTGTGTTCGGGGCCCTGGCCCTCATAGCCGTGCGGCAGCAGCATCACGAGGCCGTTGGCGCGCAGCCACTTGGCTTCGCCCGAAGCGATAAACTGGTCGATCATGATCTGCGCGCCGTTGACGAAATCACCGAACTGCGCCTCCCACAGCACCAGCGCCTTGGGATCGGCCGAGGCATAGCCATATTCGAAGCCGAGCACGCCGTACTCGGAGAGCGGCGAGTCGAGCACTTCAAAATTGCCGTGCGGGATCGTCTGAAGGGGCACGTACTTATGCTCGTCCTTCTGATCGACCCAGACGGCGTGGCGCTGGCTGAACGTGCCGCGGCCCGAATCCTGTCCCGAGAGGCGGACCCCGAAACCTTCGGAGAGCAAGGCGCCGAATGCGAGCGCCTCGCCGGTCGCCCAATCGAAATTCTCGCCCGACCGGAACATCTCGCGCTTGGCGTCGAGCACGCGGCCGAGCGTCTTGTGGATCTCGAGATCGGCGGGAACCTCGGTCAGGGTGCGGCCAAGGCTGTCGAACAGCTTCTTCTCGATGCCGGTGTCGACGCTGCGCCGCGCAGTCTCGGCGTCGACGGGCGCGCCGAGGCCCGACCAGCGGCCAGCAAACCAGTCCGCCTTGTTGGGCAGATACGACTTGCCTGCCTCGAACTCACCTTCGAGCAGGGTGGTGAACTGGTGGGTTTTCTCGTCGACGAATGCCTGATCGGCGACGCCCTCGACCGCGAGACGCTTGGCATAGACCTCGCTCACCGGCGGGTGCTGCTTGATCTTCGCGTACATCAGGGGCTGGGTGAAGCTCGGCTCGTCGCCTTCATTGTGGCCGAAGCGGCGATAGCACCACATGTCGATCACGACGTCGCGCTTGAACTTCTGGCGGAACTCGATTGCCACCTTGCAGGCGAAGGTAACCGCTTCGGGATCGTCGCCGTTGACGTGAAGGATCGGCGCCTGGACGCCCTTGGCAACGTCCGACGGATAAGGCGAGGAGCGCGCGAATTGCGGGCTCGTCGTGAAGCCGATCTGGTTGTTGATGACGAAATGGATGCAGCCGCCAGTGTTATAGCCGCGAATGCCGGAGAAGCCGAGGCACTCCCAAACGATGCCTTGGCCGGCGAATGCCGCGTCGCCATGGATCAATACCGGCAGGACCTGCTGGTGCTCGGCAAGATCGCTGCGCAGCGTCTGGAGCGCGCGCGACTTGCCGAGGACGACCGGGTTGACCGCCTCGAGGTGCGAAGGGTTGGCGACCAGCGACATGTGGACGCTGATCCCGTCGAACTCGCGATCGGTGCTGGTGCCGAGATGGTACTTCACGTCGCCCGAGCCCGCCACGTCGTCCGGGTTGGCGCTGCCGCCGCCGAATTCGTGGAAGATCACGCGGAACGGCTTGGACATGACGTTGGCGAGGACGTTCAGCCGGCCGCGATGGGCCATGCCGTAGACGATCTCGCGGATGCCGAGCTGGCCGCCATATTTGATCACCGCCTCGAGCGCGGGGATCATCGCTTCGCCGCCGTCGAGCCCGAAGCGCTTGGTGCCGACATATTTCTTGCCGAGGAAGCGTTCCCACTGCTCGGCTTCGATCACCTTGGAAAGGATCGCCTTCTTGCCGTCGGGGGTGAACTGGATGGCCTTGTCCTTGCCCTCCATCCGCTCCTGCAGGAAGCGGCGCTCCTCGACGTCGGCGATGTGCATATATTCGAGGCCGACATTGCCGCAATAATTGGCGCGCAGGATGTCGACGATCTCGCGGATGCTCGCCTTTTCGAGGCCGAGCACGCCACCGAGATAGATCGGGCGGTCGAGATCGGCGCCGGTGAAGCCGTGATATTCCGGCGTCATGTCGGCGGGGAGTTCGTGCCGGGCGAGGCCGAGCGGGTCCAGATTGGCGGCGAGGTGGCCGCGCACCCGATAGGTGCGGATCAGCAGCATCGCGCGGATCGAGTCCGCGGCGGCCTTGACGATGTCGGCCTCCGAAGCGGCCGGGGCAGCCTGGGGCGCCGGCGCGCCGCCCTTGGCCGGCTTGGGCGCGGGCTCCATCTGGGTCGGGTCGAGACCGGCGGTGAGCGCGTCGGTCTCGCTCAGCGGCCAGCGCGGATTGGCCCAGCTCGGCCCCGAGGTCGAGCCTTCGAGGCCCTCGAACCATTGCCGCCAGCCAGGCTCGACCGCGTTGGGGTCGGTCTGGTAGCGGCGGTACAATGTCTCGACGAAGGCGGGGCTCACGCCGCCGGCGATGTCGTCGAAGTCGAGGCCCTCATAGCCCATGATCAATTCCGTTCCGTGGTAGCGCTCACATTCTCATAAAGGCGTGCGCGCGCAACAATTTACCCTTTGAGCACTTCGACCAGCGTCGAGCCGAGCTCGGACGGGCTGGCGGCGACCTTTATCCCGGCGGCTTCCATCGCCGCGATCTTGCTCTCGGCATCGCCCTTGCCGCCCGACACGATCGCGCCGGCATGGCCCATGCGGCGCCCGGGAGGCGCGGTGCGGCCCGCGATGAAGCCGGCCATCGGCTTCTTGCGACCGCGCTTCGCCTCGTCGATCAGGAACTGCGCGGCCTGCTCCTCGGCGTCGCCGCCGATCTCGCCGATCATGATGATCGACTGGGTCGCCTCGTCGGCGAGGAAGAGTTCGAGCACGTCGATGAAATTGGTGCCGTTGACGGGATCGCCGCCGATGCCGACTGCGGTGGTCTGGCCGAGGCCTGCATTGGTGGTCTGGAACACCGCCTCATAGGTCAGCGTGCCCGAGCGCGAGACGACGCCGACGCTGCCTTTCGAGAAGATGCTGCCGGGCATGATGCCGATCTTGCACTCGCCGGGCGTCAGCACGCCGGGGCAGTTCGGGCCGATCAGCCGCGACTTCGAACCCGACAGCGCACGCTTGACCTTGACCATGTCGAGCACCGGAATGCCTTCGGTGATCGTGACGATCAGCGGCACTTCGGCGTCGATTGCCTCGAGGATCGAATCCGCCGCGAAGGGCGGCGGCACGTAGATCACCGACGCAGTGGCGCCGGTCTTCGCCTTGGCCTCGGCGACGGTGTTGTAGACGGGGAGGCCGAGATGCTCGGTGCCGCCCTTGCCCGGCGTGACGCCGCCGACCATCTGCGTGCCATATTCCAGCGCCGCCTTGGTGTGGAAGCTGCCGGTCTCCCCCGTCATGCCCTGGGTGATGACCTTGGTGTTCTTGTCGACGAGGATGCTCATACTTCATTGGCCTTTCGCGCGCGTAGCGAGAGTTGGACGTGATTGCCGAGCGAGAAGCGGTTCGCCTTCGATACGATGGCGGCGCCGATCCACTCGGTGCCATCGGGACCGGTGATATTCCATTCGGGGCAATACGACTTGTTGGGCTTCCCGTTTTTCTTGAACGCCGCGGCCGCATTGAAGGGCGAAAAGCCGAGCTGCGTCGAAACCGCGTCAGCGACGAAAGTCGTCTCGGGAGGCGATACCACATGGAAAGTAATGTTGCATTGACGCAGCGGCACTTCGAAAAAGCCATCGGTCTGAGCGACGGTCACGCCACGACCGCGCCAGATGGGCAGCCGTACTTCGGGTCGCTTCTTCGACGTTCGGACCTCGACAGGCTGCGCTTCGAAGCCCTGCTCGCTAGCGGCGACTCCAACCGCCTCAGGCGCACCATTCGCATCAACGCACAGACGCTTGAACAGCATCGCCATTTCCGACACCGGACGATCGACAAATTCGATCGATGGCTGCGGTATTCCAAACGTCAGCGATATTGTCTGCGAGGGGCCGCCGCTCCACAAAACGCCACGCTGAGCGGCGGCTGGCGACGCGACGCACAGTGCGGCTGCGGCCGCGGCGATTGCGCGGATGCGGAAAATCGCTCGACGGCCGGAGTTGGCCCGATCAGTGGCGATGCGGGATGGCATCAGCCCAGCGAGCTATCGATGCCCTTGCAGGCGACGAGCAGTTCCTTGACCGCGTCGACCGAGACCGTGAGGTTGGCCTTGGCTTCGTCGCTCAGCTTGATCTCGACGACCTTCTCGACGCCGCCGGCGCCGATGATCACCGGCACGCCGACATAGAGATCGTCGATGCCGTACTGGCCGGTCAGGTGCGCGGCTGCGGGCAGGACGCGCTTCTGGTCGTAGAGATAGGCTTCGGCCATCGCGATGCCGCTGGTCGCGGGGGCGTAATAAGCCGAGCCGGTCTTGAGCAGGGCGACGATCTCACCGCCGCCGCCACGGGTGCGCTTGACGATCTCGTCGATGCGCTCCTGCGTCGAGAAGCCCATCTCGATCAGATCGGGGACGGGGATGCCCGAGACCGTCGAATATTCGATCACCGGGACCATCGTGTCGCCGTGGCCGCCGAGCACGAAGCTGTTAACGTCCTTGACCGAGACCTTGAACTCCTCGGCAAGGAAATGGCTGAAGCGCGCCGAGTCGAGCACGCCGGCCATGCCGACGACCTTCTGGTGCGGCAGGCCCGAGAACTCGCGGAGCGCCCAGACCATCGCGTCGAGCGGGTTTGTGATGCAGATCACGAACGCGTCGGGGGCGTTGGCGGCGATGCCTTCGCCGACGGCCTTCATCACCTTGAGATTAATGCCGAGCAGATCGTCGCGGCTCATGCCCGGTTTGCGGGCGACGCCGGCGGTGACGATGATCACATCGGCCCCGGCGATGTCGGCATAGTCGTTCGAGCCGGTGATCTTCGCGTCGAAGCCCTCGACCGGGCCGCACTGCGAGAGGTCGAGCGCCTTGCCCTGCGGGACGCCTTCGACGACGTCAAACAGGACGATGTCGCCAAGACCCTTGAGTGCCGCGAGGTGGGCGAGCGTGCCGCCGATATTGCCGGCGCCGATCAGCGCGATCTTCTTGCGGGCCATGGAATCTCCTTGCTCTGGTCAACCAGCCGCAGACGCAGCCGTGGCGCCTTCGAAACGGGGGCGACTTAAGCCCATAATAGAGCCGCCGCAACCCGTAGCGGGCCAGGAGCAGGGATTATCTTTGCAACTCATTCGCAAGTGCAATAGGCAGGTGCGAGGGATCGGGTCCGCATGGTCCAGGGCGAACCCACGGGCCGGGTGCCGACGATCAACTCCCGAGTGCGGCCGTTAGATCCTGATAGAACATCAGTGTGTTGCCGTCGGGGTCATAGAAGGTGAGCAGCCGTACCATGCCGGGGATTTCCTGAATGGGTCCGTCCTGACGGACTCCAGCAGCGTCGAGCGCGGCCTTGGCGACGTTGAGATCGGCAACCCCGAAGGTCAGCGTCGCGCCCCCGCCGGCGCGGACCTGCTCGACCTCGGCCAGTCCCACATTGACCCGCGCTACCGGGCTGCCGAGTTCGCACCAGGCGATCTCGTCCATCCGGTAGATCAGCTTCATACCAAGCACCTCTTCATACCACGCGGTCGCGCGGTCGAGGCTGGAGACATTGAGCGCGCAGGTGAGGCCGCCATCATAGGCGATTGCGGGCGCGGGCGGTGCCGTGTCCGCGGCGAGGGCAGAAGTGCTCATCGATCTGGTCTCCGACTCTATGCTTCCGTTTGTATAGCTGATATGGAAATGGACAGGATGTCAACACCAGCCCTGCCGCTCGAAATCCTCCGCAAGCTGGGAGCGAACCGCTGGGCGGTACCGGTGATGGCACATCTGAGTCGCGAAGGCGGCGCGCGCTTCGCCACGATCGCGCGGCGCTACGCGATGTCGCACCATAGTCTGGCGCGAACCCTCGAGCATCTGCGCGACTGCGGCTGGGTGGTGCCTAACGCCGGCTATGGTCACCCGTTGCGACCCGAATATCTGCTCAGCGAAGCGGGTCTGCCGGTCGGGGCACTCAGCGAGCGGGTCATGGCCGGCCGCGAGCAGCTGGGGCTGTCGGTCGCGGACCTGCCGCGCTGGGGCCTGCCGGTGGTGGCAGGGCTGAACGTCGAGTGGAACCGCTTCGGCGAGCTACAGACCCGGCTGGCGCCGGTGACGCCGCGCGCGCTCTCGCAGACGCTCCAGACGATGATCGGGCACGATCTGGTGCGGCGCCGGCTCGAGGACCGCTTCCCGCCGGTGCCGCTCTACGGTCTCACTGGGCGAGGACAGGACCTCGCGGGAGCGTTGCTGGAATAGCCCGGTGCGCTGCGCGAGGGCTCATCATTCGCTCGCGCGGCGGCGATATTCCTCGGCCAGAACATGGAAGGCCTGTTTGCGCGCGCCCGTCTCCGAGATCAGGCCCTTGCGGTTCCAGCCTTGCTGGAAGACCGGGTGCTGACGGCGCGGCGAGCGAAAGTCCTTGAGCAGCCAAGGACTCAGGCCGGCGAGAAACCGGACCTTGGCGGCCATCGCCAGCGTCTGCCGGTAATATTCGGCCTGAAACTCCTCGCTGAACTTGTGCGGATCGGCGGCGGTGTCGTGGTACCCGGCCTGCGCGTCGGCGCCGAATTCGGAGAAGATCAGCGGCTTGGCTGCCGGCGAGCGCCATTCGAAGTTCGGTACATCGGCGAGCGGGTCCTGCGAATACCAGCCGTTATAGGTGTTGATCGCCATGACATCGAGGTCGGGGACGAGCGGATCGTCGATCGTCATCACCTTGCCCTCGCGCTTGCTGAGCAAGGCGGCCGTGACGAGACGGCTGTCGTCGAGCGCGCGGACATCCCCGATCAAGGTGCGGAGGAATGCGTTGCGCGCATCGCCGATCGGGGTTTCATTGGCGATGCTCCATAATCCGATCGAAGCGCGGTTGCGGTCGCGCAGGATGTTCTCGCGCAGCTGGTTGCGCGCCCAGCCCAACGTCGCCTCATTCTGCCAATTTACGCGCCAATAGACCGGCACCTCGCTCCACACGATCAGCCCGAGCTCGTCGGCCATGCGCGTCATCACTTCGCTGTGGGGATAGTGGGCGAGGCGGACGAAATTGCCGTTCAGTCCCTGCTTGATCTCGGTGAGCAGAGCGCGGGCGGCGGCGGGCGTGATCGCACGGACCGGATCCTTGCCGAGCTCCTCCTCGTGCATCGAGATGCCGCGCAGGAAGACGGGCTTGCCATTGAGCAGGATCCGGGTGTCGCGGGTCTCGATCGTGCGGAAGCCGATGCGATCGAGCAGCACGTCGGTGCCGGACTCGATCTTCACGTGGTAGAGCGCGGGTGTCTCGGGCGACCACCGCTTGAGCCCGCGCGGTGCGGTGATGCTGCCGCTCCAGCTGCCGCTTTGGTCGGACCTGCCCGACAGCGTCAGTCCTAAGGCAGGGATGCGCACCGCGACGTCGCGGTTCTGCGCCTGACGGCCATAGAGTCGGACATCGGCGTGGATGCGGCCGTCGCGGCCGAGGCGAATCCAGGCATCGTCGACGAAGGTCTCGGGGACCGTGATCAAAGTGACCGACCGGGTGATACCGCCATAGGTTTCCCAATCGGTGACCGGCGGAGGCACGTCATCATCGGTGCGGGCGGAATCGACGCCGACGGTGATCTGGTTGCCGCCGTCGCGGAGCAATTCGGTGACGTCGAAGGAGAAGGGCGTGAAGCCGCCCTTGTGGCTGCCGACCGACTTGCCATTAAGATAGACATCGGCGGTGTAATCGGCGGCGCCGAAGCGCAGGAAGGCGCGGGTCCCGGCGGCGGGTTTGCGCGCTTCGAAGCTGCGTTGATACCAGACGAGCCCCTGATAATAGCGCATCTCGGGGGCGTGGCCGATCCAGCTGCCGGGGAGATGCGTCACCGGCGAGCGCTGCATGTCGAATTCGTAGAGTGCGCGGGGATTCTTCTGAAGTTCGTCGGCCTGGATCACGTCGCTCCAGCGGCGGCTGCTCTCGCCGGGCATGCCGCCGTGAAAGCCGGCTTTGCCGTCGCGGAAGGGGTCGACCGACCAATGCCAGGCCCCGTCGAGGCTTTGCGACGGGCGCATGTCGGCGCCGGTGAGCAGGGGCTGGGCGAAAGCGGGTGGGGCGAGGAGCAGCACCACCAAAGCCAGCATTCGCGACCACAGCTTCATCCTGCCCTCCCTTTCTGTGTTCCCGCGAAAGCAGGAACCCAAGGTCGCACAGATTTCGCCCGCGGCCTTGGGCTCCTGCTTTCGCAGGAGCACTGTCCTTTATGGCAGCCTAGCGCTCGCCATGCCCTTCGGCCAGATATTCGTCCGACGCCATTTCGTGGAGCCGCGACGCAGTGCGCTCGAACTCGAAGGCGCCGTCGCCAGCGATGTACAGATCGTCCGGCTGCGCGTCGGCCGCGGCGAGCAGCTTGACCCGGTTCTCGTAAAGCGCGTCGATCAAGGTAACGAAGCGCGCCGCCTCGTTGCGGTTCTCCGGCCCGAGCCGGGGGATGCCGACGAGGATCAGCGTATGGAAGCGATGCGCGATCGCAAGGTAATCGGGGGCGCCGCGCGCCTCGCCGCACAGCCGCTTGAAAGAGAAGACCGCCACGCCCTTGATGCATTTGGGCACATGGATCGAGCGGCCGCCGGGAATCGGCAGGTCGCAGGCGGGGACGCGGGCGCGATCCTCGACCGGATAATCGGTCAGGCGGAAAAAGGCGTCGGAAAGCTGGGCGGTGGCGTCGGGCCCGTTGGGGACCAGCCAGGTCTGCATGCTGCCGAGACGATCGAGCCGGTAATCGACAGGTCCGTTGAGCGCGAGCACGTCCATGCCGTTCTCGATCAGCGCAATGAAGGGCAGAAACAGCTCGCGGTTGAGGCCATCCTTGTAGAGGTCGTGCGGCGGACGGTTCGAGGTGGCGACTACGGTCAGCCCGTGGCCCATCATCTCGGTGAACAGCCGCGACAGGATCATCGCGTCGGCGGGATTGTTGACCACCATCTCGTCGAAGGCGAGCAGGCGGATATCCTCGGCCAGTGCATCGGCGACCGCGACGATCGGATCGGCGGTTTCCTTCTGCCGCTCGACGTTGAGCAGCCCGTGCACCTCGAGCATGAACTCGTGGAAATGGACGCGGCGCTTGCGGCGGATGTCGACGCACTCGAACAACAGGTCCATCAGCATCGACTTGCCGCGTCCGACGCCGCCCCAGAGATAGACGCCGCGCGGGGGCGCCGGCGTGCGGCCGAGCGCGCGCCAGAGAATGCTGCCTTTCTTCGGGACTGCTTCAAGTTGTCCGGCGAGCTGGTCGAGCCGCGCTGCGGCGGCGGCCTGCTCGGGATCGGCGCGGAGTTCACCGACGGCGACCAATTCGTTGTAGCGGGCGAGGACCTTCGTCATCCCCGCATCTCGGCGCAGAAGGTCATTTGACGCTCGGCTTGCGGATTGTGCCGAGGAAGCTGGCGACCATCACCTCATCCTGGACGACCACCCCGCGCAGGAACAGCAGCCGGCCGGTTTCGCGCAGCAATTCGATATGCGCCTCGGTCGGCACGCCGATCGCGCCGCCGGTGATGAACTGGATCGACATGTCGAGCGTCGATGCGGGCCCGCTCAGCACTCCGAAGCTGCGGCCAGCGGCGAACAAGGCCATGTCGATGAACCCGGCGAGCGCGCCGCCATGGATATGGTCGCGCAGGTTCGAATGCTGGTGGGCGAAGGTCGTGCGCACCCGCGCGTTCTTGCCGTCGAGCTTGACCGACAGCGCGCCGATGAAGCTGTTGAAGCGGCCGGAGTCGAGGATCTGCCAGCGCTTCCAGCCTGGCAGATCGGGGTCGTCGTCGTAGCGAAAATGCGTCTCGACGAATTCGCTCAAAGGGCGCGCTCGGCTTCCATCTTCTTGATCTCGGCGATCGCCTTTGCCGGGTTAAGGCCCTTGGGGCAGACGTTCGCGCAGTTCATGATCGTGTGGCAGCGATAGAGGCGGAACGGATCCTCAAGCTGGTCGAGCCGCTCGCCAGTCATCTCATCGCGCGAATCGGCCAGCCAGCGATAGGCCTGGAGCAGGATCGCTGGGCCAAGGAATTTGTCGCTGTTCCACCAATAGCTCGGGCAGCTGGTCGAGCAGCAGGCGCACAGAATGCACTCGTAGAGGCCGTCGAGCTTGTCGCGCTGCTCGGGGCTCTGGAGCCGCTCCTTGCCCGAGGGCGTCGAGGTCACCGTCTGCAGCCACGGCTTGATCGAGGCATATTGCGCATAGAAGTGCGTGAAGTCCGGGACGAGATCCTTGATCACGTCCATGTGCGGCAGCGGCGTGATGCGGATCTCGCCCTTGATGTCCTCGATCGCGGTGGTGCAGGCGAGGCCGTTGCGGCCGTCCATGTTCATCGAGCACGACCCGCAAATGCCTTCGCGGCACGAGCGGCGGAAGGTCAGGCTGCTGTCCTGCTCGGACTTGATCTTGATGAGCGCGTCGAGGACCATCGGGCCGCATTCGTCGAGATCGACTTCGAAATTGTCGTAGCGGGGGTTCTCGCCCGAATCCGGATCGTAGCGATAGATCTTGAACTTCTTGACGCGCTTTGCGGAAGCGTCGGCCTTGTGGTCCTTGCCCCGGGTGATGCGGCTGTTCTTGGGCAGGCGGAAATCGGCCATTCCTGAAGGTCCTCGAGACACGGTGTTCGCTGCGCGGGCTATGCCTTTCGCAAACGCAGCGCAACCCCGTAGGATGCGCAAGTGTCAGGCTTTGTTGGCGAGCACCGATGCGAGCAGCCCGGGGAAACGCGCGTTGAAATCGGCGCAGCGCAGGCGATTGATCCGCTCGCGCCCCTCGACCGAGGTCTCGATCAGCCCTGCGGCGCGAAGCACGTTGAGGTGATTGGAGATCGTGCTCTTGGGAGTGCCCTGCGCGCAGGCGGTGCTCGCGTTGAGGCACGGGCATTCGACCAGCCGGGCGATGATGTCGAGCCGCACCGGATCGGCGAGCGCGTGCAGCGCCGCGGCGAGGCTCACGTCCTTCAGGTCCGGGTGCACCAGGCGATCCATTGCACCCATATAGGAAAACTTCGTCATTTCCATAGTTCGGAAATCTTGAACTATCTTGACGACACCCCAATTCAGCGTCCGTCCCTGCAGCCGGCGAAGCGATCGGCTGGGGACAGGAGGTTATCTACGATGTCGAAGAAGCTTCAGGGAAAGCGCGCGCTGGTCACCGGCGGGTCGCGTGGAATCGGGGCGGCGATCGCCAAGAGGCTGGCGGAGGACGGCGCCGACGTCGTCATCACCTATGCCGGCAACCACGACGGCGCCAAGGCCAGCGTTGCGGCGATCCAGGCGGAGGGCGTGACGGGCAAGGCAATCCAGGCCGATGCCGCCGATCCCGCCGCGGTCAAGGCGGCAGTCGACGAAGCGGCGGCGACGCTGGGCGGGATCGACATCCTCGTCCACAATGCCGGCGTCGCGGAGCTGGCGCCGCTCAGCGAGGAGTCGCTCGAAAGCTATCGCCGGGTGTTCGGGGTCAACGTCGAAGGCGTGCTGGCGGGTACGGTGGCCGCCCTGCCGCATCTCAGCGATGGGGCGCGCGTGATCCTGGTCAGCTCGGTGAGCGGCTTCACTGCGGGCTTCGCGGGCAACAGCGTCTACGGCGCGAGCAAAGCCGCGGCGTCGATGTTCGCAAAGGCCTGGGCGCACGATCTGGCGCCGCGCGGCATCCTCGTGAATGCGATCCAGCCCGGACCGGTCGGCACCGACATGAATCCCGATGACGGCGAGTTCGCCGATCACGTCAGGTCTCTGACCGTGCTCAAGCGCTACGGCCGGCCCGAAGAGATCGCCGGTGTCGCATCGTTCCTGGCGAGCGACGACGCGTCGTACATCACCGGCGCGACGATCGACGTGGGCGGCGGAATCTTCGTCTAGATCAGATCGAGCACGAGGCCGAGGTCGCGCGCCTCCTCGGCCTCGATATACCAGTTCGAAGGCGCGCGCTCGCGGACCTCGTCGAAGGTGATGTTCGATCCGGCGACGAGGTCGCGAAACCCTTCCTCCTCAATCCGCACCGATTCCTCGATCTCGTGGAGATTGGCCTTGAGCCCGGCGACGACGCTTCTGAGCGGCCCCGAAAGCTCGACCGTCTTGGTGAGGATGCGCTCATGGACCATGATCCGGGTGCCGCGGGTGAGGAAGCGTTTGTCGACCGGGAAGGTCGCCATGAAGGTAGCGCCGGCCGAATAGACTGCGACCTTGCCGAGGAAGAGTGTCTCGCGGCCGCTATAGTCGCGAAGCAGGCGGAGCTCGTCGCCCATCAGCCGCGCCACCTCGGGGTCGCCGCCGAGAGTCGAGATCGCCACGACCAGTGGCCCGTCGACCGGCGCATTGGCGAGCTGCTGGCGGAAGCTGGCGTACATCGCATGATCCACCGGACCGTGGAGGATGATGTGCGGCTGGCTGAGCAGCGGGTAGCGCGCCGCGCGGTTCTCGGGGGTGTCGGTCATCGCGTGCGCAACAACCGCGGGCCGCCGCGGTTCCGCCTCAGCGCTTGAGCGCGTCGGTTGCCGGTGCGCCGACGGGCGCGGTCGCAGTCTTCGGCATGCGCGCCTCGAGCGGATTCAGCCAGGCCTCGACGCCTTCGCCGACCGTCGCTTGTGGATTGGACGGGGGCAGGCGGTTAGTCGACTCCCAGCCGCCGATCATCTCTCGCGCCTCGACCAGCGCATCGCCGAGCGGCTGCGGCTTGCGCAGGGCGTGGTTGATCAGCGCGTCGCCGAAAAAGGTCCAGTCGTTCTCGGCCCGGCAGCCGAACGAGGTGCGCTCCGAAGAGGCGGCGGTGAGCAGCGCGGTGGTCTCGTTCGACAGCAACGGCACGAACACGCCAGAATAACAGGCCGAGAGCATCAGCAACCGATTGCGGATGCCGAGCTCGTCGAGGATCGCGGCGAGGCGGACGGGAGAGAGGATGCCATAGCCTTCGTCGCCGTCATGATAGGCGATCCCCACCTTGGCGCCGTGGCTGGTGAGATAGAGCACCAGAACGTCCTGCCTCTTGTCCATCAGCTCGGCGACGCGGGCGAGACCGAGCGTCAGCGATTCCAGGCTCCCGGCGGGCGTGTCGCCGCTGCGGGCGAGGAGCAGGGTTCGGCCGGTGGCGTCGTAGCGGCGGGCGAGCACCTTCGCGGTCTCGCGCGCCTCGCGGCCGAACACCGGATCGCTGTCGAGTGCGACCGAGACGACATAGGCATCCACCTGTCCGGGACGCTGCGGCTGGAGCGTATCGATCGCCCGCGCGAGCTTGCGGCGGTCAGCGAGCAGCCATTTTGCCGAGCGGCCGCGTTCGAGCTGCGGGCCCATCGCAAGCGCCTCCGCGCTTTCCCGCTGGCTCGCGCCGCCCAGAATCTGGGGCCAATCCCTGGTGTGCTGGACCTGCGCCGCCGCAGGCGACGCCCAGAGCAACGTACTCGCCACCACCAACGCTGAGAATGCTAAACGCATTGGGCCTGCCCCCGATCACTCGGCGGTCAGTCTCGCGGGCACCGCAGCGAAGTCAAGCAAGCACCGCTTGCGGCGCCCCTGCTCGACGTTTCAGTACACCCGCTTCTTCGGCTTGATATACTCGATCTCGTCGGTGAGCGTGTAGTCGTGGACCGGGCGGTAGTCGATCGCGACGCCGCCCTGCTTGCCGCCCCAGCCGTTGAAGGTCGCGACGGTGTGCTTCATCCAGTTGGCGTCGTCGCGGTTTGGGAAGTCCTCGTGCATGTGCGCGCCGCGGCTTTCCTTGCGATTGGCGGCGCACTGGATCGTCACCACGGCCTGACCGATCAGATTGTCGAGCTCGAGCGTCTCGACGAGGTCGGTGTTCCAGATCAGCGAGCGGTCCTGGATGCCGACGTCCGAGAAGCTCTTGTAGACCTCGTCCATGTGGGTGACGCCCTCGGCGAGCAAGGCGCTGTCGCGGAACACCGCGCAGTGGCGCTGCATCGTCTTCTGCATCTCGCGGCGCACTTCGGCGGTTGGGCGGGCCCCCTTGGCGTTGCGGAAATGATCGAGCCGGGTGAGCGCGAACTCTTCCGAATTGGCCGGCAGCGCCGCATGCGCGGTGCCGGGCTTGATGATCTCCTTGAGCCGCAGCCCGGTGGCCCGGCCGAACACGACGAGGTCGATCAGCGAGTTCGAGCCGAGACGATTGGCGCCGTGCACCGACACGCACGCCGCCTCGCCGACCGCGAACAGGCCGGGGACGACCGAATCCGGGTTGCCGTCCTTCAGGTGGACGACTTCGCCATGATAGTTGGTCGGGATGCCGCCCATATTGTAATGGACGGTGGGGACCACCGGCAGCGGCTGCCGCGTCAGGTCGACGCCAGCGAAGATCTTGCCTGTCTCGGTGATGCCGGGCAGGCGCTCGTGGAGGATCTTCGGATCGATGTGGTTGAGGTGAAGGAAGATGTGATCCTTCTCCTTGCCGACGCCGCGGCCCTCGCGGATCTCCATCGCCATCGAGCGGGCGACGACGTCGCGGCTGGCGAGGTCCTTCGCCGACGGGGCATAGCGCTCCATGAAGCGCTCGCCTTCGGAGTTGGTGAGGTAGCCGCCTTCGCCGCGGGCGCCCTCGGTGATCAGTACGCCGGCGCCGTAGATGCCGGTCGGGTGGAACTGGACGAACTCCATGTCCTGCAGCGCAATGCCGGCGCGCAACGCCATGCCGTTGCCGTCGCCGGTGCAGGTGTGGGCCGAAGTCGCCGACTGATAAACGCGGCCGCCGCCGCCGGTGGCGAGCACCACGGCGTGGCTGCGGAAGCGGTGGATGCTGCCGTCTTCCATGCAGAGCGCGATCACGCCGCGGCAGGCGCCGTCTTCCATGATCAGGTCGAGCGCGAAATATTCGACGTAGAAGTCGGCGTCGTACTTCAGGCTCTGCTGGTAGAGCGCGTGGAGCATCGCGTGGCCGGTGCGATCGGCGGCGGCGCAGGTGCGCTGGACCGGCGGGCCTTCGCCCATATTCTGCATGTGGCCGCCGAACGGCCGCTGGTAGATCGTGCCGTTTTCGTTGCGGCTGAACGGCACGCCGGCATGCTCGAGCTCGTAGACCGCCGCCGGGGCCTCGCGGACCATATATTCAATCGCGTCCTGGTCGCCGAGCCAGTCGGAGCCCTTGACGGTGTCGAACATGTGCCACGACCAGTGATCGGGGCTGTTGTTGCCGAGGCTCGCGGCGATGCCGCCCTGTGCGGCCACGGTGTGGCTGCGGGTCGGGAACACCTTGGTGATGCACGCGGTCTTGAGGCCGGCCTCGGCGCAGCCCATTGTCGCGCGCAGCCCAGAACCGCCGGCGCCGACGACGACGGCGTCATAGGTGTGATCGATGATCTTGTAGGCAGCAGGCATCAGAGCGTTGCTCCGGCAGTGAAGGCGACCTTGAGGATCGAGAAGATCGCGAGCGTGGCGGTGGCGATGGTGAAATATTTCAGCAGGAGCAGCAGTACGAAGCGGGTGTGATCGTGCTGATAATCCTCGATCACCACGGTGAGGCCGTGGTGAAAGTGATAGAAGACGCTGACGACGAGCAGGATCATCGGCACCGCCGCCCAAGGCTGGGCCAGCCATGCGCTGATCGTGGCGTAATCATAAGCCGGCAGCAACGCGATCGAGATCATGAACCACAATACGAGGATCAGGTTCGATCCGGCGCTGATCTTGTGGTGCCACCAGTCGTTGGCGCCCTCATGGGCCGAGCCGAGACCGCGGACGCGGCCGATGCTGGTGCCTTCACCCATTGCTCTTCTCCAGCAGGAACGCCCAGAAACCGGCGGTGAGGATGACCGCGACGATGAAGGTCGCGATTGCCGAACGCTTGTTGACGCCGAGCTCGAACGCCGCGCCCGCGTCGAGGAATAGATGCCGCACGCCCGACGCCATATGCTGGAAGAACGACAGGCTCAGCCCGATGCCGAAGATGTAGCCGGCAATGTTAAGCTTGCCCGAGCTCAGCGTGAACAGATCGACGAACGCGGCATAGGCGGCCGGCCCCGAAGCCATTGCGCTCAGCCACCACACGAACAGGAACGTGCCCACGGTCGCCATCCCTGTGCCGGTGGCGCGATGGACGATCGAGACCGCCATGGCGGGTCCCCATTTCCAGATCGATAGGTGCGGCGATAGCGGTCGCGCGGGGTTGCGGACGTTGGCCAAGGGCATTCCTTTCGGGTCGACGCCGCTTCCTTAGTCCGCAGTGCAGGGGATGCAAGCCGGATGCGTGAGCCGGACGGGTTCTAACCCGCCCTTAACCAATCCCGCGCCATACCCGCCCCGAATAGCGGCCGAGCGTTCCCGCGGCCGCTCCAGGGGACTGTGTACAGTGGTATCGACCAAGGACTTGCCGACGCCCGGCACGATGAGCAACAGGATCGACATTCGCGCGACGCTACGCGTGTTCGATGTCGAGGGTCGGCTCGTCGCCTCGAGTCGTGAGGCGTGGGAGGCGCTCGAGCCGGAAATCCGCTCGGTCTCCGAAGCCTATTGGCAGCAATGGCTGCATTGCTTCGCTGACGAGCGAAACTGGGCGCCCGACGACACCGCCAAGATGATCGACGTCGGCGTGGTGTTCCTGCGCAATCGCTTCCTCGACCTCCAGGGCAGCGCGTGGATCGAATCGATCGAGCGCTCGGTCGCCGCCGCCTATGCCGCAGACGTGCCGCCGATGGCATTGCTGTCGATGATCAGCGCGAGCGATCGTGCCGCGCTGCAGGTGCTGATGCGCCGGGTCGGCTCGGACGACGCGCGGCTCGCGACGCTGATCGACACGCTGATGCGGCTCTCGGCGCTCGAGGGCGACATCACCGTAGAGATTTACAACATGTATCGCGAGCACAGCGCGCAGACCGCGCGCGACCGGCTCGCCGCCGAGTTCCGCGATTCGATCGGCATGACTGTCGAGAGCGCGTCGCGTGAGGGCGACCAGCTCCGCATCCAGGCGGTGCATACTTCGGCTTCGGCGCGCGGCATGCTCGGCAAGGCTTCGGAAGTCGCTGCGGCGGCCGAGCAGTCGGCAGTCGCGATGCGTGAAGCCGCGCAGACCGCCGCGGGCCTGATCCGCGCGATCGAGGATGCCCGCATGGAGGTCGAGGCCGCGGCCGACATCGCGACGCGTGCCTCGGGGCAGGCGGGAGCAGCAGTCGGCATGTCCGAGATGCTGTCGGATCACGCCAAGTCGATTGAATCGATCCTCGGGCTGATCCGCGACATTGCGGGGCAGACCAATCTCCTCGCGCTCAACGCGACGATCGAAGCCGCCCGAGCCGGGGACGCTGGCCGCGGCTTCGCGGTGGTGGCGCAGGAAGTGAAGAGCCTCGCCAACCAGACCGCGCGCGCTACCGACGACATCGCCGCCAAGATCGCCGCGATCCAGTCGGCGACGCGCTCGACGGTCGAGACCAACGCATCGATCCGCGAGACCGTCAGCGAAGTGCAGGAGAGCGCCAATCGCATCCGCAGCGCGATGGAAGTGCAGGCGCAGACGGTGACCGCGATCACCGCGGCGGTCGACGAAACCGCACTCGCCGCCGATTCGATGTCGGCGACGATCGGCGCGATCCGCGAAGATACCGAGACCGTGGCGTCCGAGATCGACCGAGTGGGTCAGGGCTTCGCCGCGCTCGATGGCCAGCTCGGAACCCTGAAATTCAGTGCCAGCGACTTCGTATCGAAGGTCGCGGCCTAGGAGAGAAGCAGATGGTGGGACGGCGCGAACCTGGACGTTGGAGCGGGGGCACCCGCTCGGTCGAAGAACATCGGCGCGAATATGACTGGGACGGCGCGATACTGCCCGCCTGTGCCGAGATCAGTGCGCTGCTCGAAGGGCATCACGAGGATATCGCGCGCGCCTTCTGGAAGCATTTCCTGGTGATGCCGGCGAGCGGCCCGATGCGCGCCGCGTTCGAGAACGAGCGCGCCTTCGAGGAGCAGGTCCAGCTCGGCGCGCGCTATTCGCGGCTGAAATATGGTGCGCCGTTCACCGAGGAATGGGTCGAGATGGCGTGCGGCTACGCCGCCGACACCTATCGCGGCGGCGTGCCGCTGCCTGCGGTGCTCGCTTCCTTCGCCTATGCCCACAGTGCGACGATGGCGGTGCTGCGCGAAAAGGTAAGCGATGCCGGTCAGCTCGGCCGCTATTGCGATATCGTCCAGCGACTGGCGATGGCCGAGGCCGATCTGATGGCCGGCCATCTCGGCGCGACCGATGCCGCCCAGATCGACGAGGAGCGGCGCGACAGCTCGGCGCGCTTCCGTGCCAGCATCAGCGAGTCGATCGAGGGCGCGACCGCGCTCGGCAACCGCATCCGGGTTCAGGCCCAAGGGGCATCGAGCTCGGCGCGCGGCATGCTCGGCAAGGCTTCGGAAGTCGCCGCGGCGGCCGAGCAGTCGGCAGTCGCGATGCGCGAGGCGGCGCAGACCGCCGCGGGCCTGATCCGCGCGATCGAGGATGCCCGCATGGAAGTCGAGGCTGCTGCCGATATCGCCACGCGCGCTTCGGGACAGGCGGGCGCAGCGGTCGGCATGTCCGAGATGCTCTCCGAGCACGCCAAGTCGATCGAATCGATCCTCGGGCTGATCCGCGACATCGCCGGGCAGACCAATCTGCTCGCGCTCAACGCGACGATCGAGGCCGCCCGCGCCGGCGACGCCGGCCGGGGTTTCGCGGTGGTGGCGCAGGAAGTGAAGAGCCTCGCCAGTCAGACCGCGCGGGCGACCGACGATATCGCCGCCAAGATCGCGTCGATTCAGTCGGCGACCAGGTCGACGGTCGAGACCAACGCCTCGATCCGCGAGACCGTCAACGAAGTGCAGGAAAGCGCCAACCGCATCCGCACGGCGATGGAAGTCCAGGCGCAAACGGTCACCGCGATCACCGCTGCGGTCGACGAGACCGCGCTCGCCGCCGATTCGATGTCGGCGACGATCGGGGCGATCCGCGAGGATACCAAGACCGTCACCAGCGAGATCGACACGCTCCAGCACGACGTCGCCGAAGTCGACGACAGGCTCAGCCAGCTGCGCAGCGCCGCCGAGATCTTCTCGAATTCCGTCGCAGCCTGATCTTGGCGCCGCCCCGGCCTTCGGGCTAGGGCGGCGCGATGATCCACATTCTCCTCACCGGCGCCAGCCGCGGCATCGGCGCAGCCATCGCCGAGTCGCTGCAGGGCGACGGCCTGCGCCTGATCGGGCAGGGCACCCGCAGCGGCATGCCCGCCGATTTCACCGATCCCGCCGCGCCGCAGGCGCTGTGGCAAAAGGCGCTCGATGCACTCGACGGCCGTATCGACATCCTCATCAACAATGCCGGCATCTTCGAGAGCAACCCGCTCGATCTCGATCATGACGATTGGGTGAGTGGCTGGGAGCGGACGATGCGAGTCAATTTGACCGCCTCGGCCGAGCTTTGCCGGCTCGCGGTGCGCCACTGGCAGGCGGAAGGCCGGCCGGGCCGGATCGTCAATATCGCCAGCCGCGCCGCCTATCGCGGCGACAGCCCGGCGCACTGGCATTACGCCGCGTCCAAGGCGGGCATGGTCGGCATGACCAAGTCGATCGCCCGCGGTTACGCCAGCCAGGGCATCCTCGCCTTCGCGATCTGCCCGGGCTTCACCATGACCGGCATGGCCGAGGATTATCTGGCGAGCCGCGGCGGCGACAAGCTGCTCGCCGACATCCCGCTCGGCCGCGTCGCCGATCCGGACGAAGTCGCGAAGCTCGCCCGCTTCTGCGCGCTCGAGGCGCCGCCCTCGATGACCGGCGCGGTGCTCGACATCAACGGCGCCAGCTATGTCCGTTGAGCCGGTCGACAGCTGGAAAGTGACGCTGCCGTGCACCCGCGCGGAAGCCGAGGCGATCGATGCCGGCGACTTCGGGCTCGATGCCGTGCTGATGACCACCGAGGAGGTCGAGGACGATGTCGAGCGCTGGCGGCTCGACGCCTATATGGAGGACGAGCCCGACACGGCGATGCTCGCGGCGTTGCGTGCTTTGGTGCCGAGCGCGGCGGATGCCGAGCCGGCGATCGAGGCGCTGACTGCCGAGGATTGGGTGGCGATGAGCCAGGAAGGGCTCGAGCCGATCCGCGAGGGGCGCTTCGTCGTGCATACCAGCGCGCACCCGGTCGAGGCGCCGGAAGGTGGCCGCGCGTTCCTGATCGATGCCGGCCGCGCGTTCGGCACCGGCCATCACGCGACGACATCGGGTTGCCTGCGGATGCTCGATGCGATGGCGGAGCGGAGCTTCGCGAACGTCATCGACGTCGGCACCGGCACCGGGCTGCTCGCCTTCGCCGCGGCGCATCTCTGGCCACAGGCGCGGATCGTCGCCACCGATATCGATCCCGCGGCGATCGACGTGACACGCGAGAATGCGGCGGCGAATGGAGTCGAAGGGGCCGAGCTGATCGTCGCCGACGGCGCGCTCAGCGACGCGATCACCGCCGGAGCGCCCTATGATCTGGTGATCGCCAACATCCTCGCCGGGCCGCTGGTGTCGATGGCGCCCGAGCTTGCCGCGATTGCCGATGTGCGGGCGACGATCGTGCTGGCGGGGCTGCTCGAGACCCAGCGCGAACAAGTCGTTGCGGCGTTCGCGGCGTGCGGCTGCGCGCTCGACGAGGTGGACCGGCGCGGCGACTGGACGATCCTGCGGCTGACCGCGGGCGCGGTGCGCTACGTTCCGAGCACCCCGCCGGACCCCAAGGGGCGCGACGGCTGGGCGCTGGATATCTAGGCATATCGACCTTCAGCGCATGCCGGCGCGCATCGGAAGCTCTAAGGTCACACCAGGGTCACGCTATGCGCGATTTCCGATGCTGCTTTATCGAAGCTGTCAGAGAGCGATGGGCCTGGCCCGGCCCGAGAAGGCAAGCAGACGAAATCCTACAGTGCAAGCGCGTCAGCCCTTGCTGTGGGCATATTCCTGCGTACCGCGCGTGATCACTTCGTCGCCGCCGAGGATTTCGGCGATCGGAATGTCGGGCAGTGGCAGGATCTCTTCGTAGAGCGGTGCGAAGTCGGTCTCGATCGTCACCCGCAGCAGCTCGTCGAAGCTCGGGATGACGAAATAGTTCTGCTGGAAATCGTCGATTCGATAGTCGGTGCGCATCACTCGCTTGAGGTCGAAGCCGATGCGGTTCGGGCTCGGATCGTCGAGCGCGAAGCGGCTCTCGGCCGAGCTCGATACGATTCCCGCGCCGTAGATGCGCAGGCCCTCGGCCTCCCGTACCAGCCCGAACTCGACCGTGTACCAATAGAGCCGGCCGAGCTGCTTGAGCGCGCCGAGCTCCATCGCCCGCACGCCGCCGCGGCCATAGGCCTCGAGATAATCGGCGAACACCGGGTCCGCGAGCATCGGCACGTGTCCGAACACGTCGTGGAAGACGTCGGGCTCCTGCAGATAATCCAGCTGGTCGGGGCGGCGGATGAAATTGCCGGCGACGAACCGGCGGTTGGCCATGTGATCGAAGAACACGTCGTCCGGAACGAGGCCGGGGACCGCGACCACTTGCCAGCCGGTGAGCTTCATCAGCCGCTCGGACAATTCCTCGAAATTGGGAATCCCCGATTCGGACAGGCGCAGCGCGTCGAGCCCCTTGAGAAAGGCCTGCGAGGCGCGGCCGGGAAGCAGCTTCGCCTGACGCTCGAACAGCGTGTCCCAGGTCGCGTGTTCCTCGGCGGTGTACGCCTGCCAGTTCTGCGGTATCGTCCAGTCGGTCGCCGCGCCTTCGGGCCGGCGGTCCAGCACATGCGTGTCTTGAGCCATGCGCGCGTCATAGCATGGCGGTAGACGCGCCGAAACGGGAGCCGTGGTTGATCCGTTCTGTTGCGAGACTCCTCGCCGGCCTCGTCGGGTTGCTGATCTTCTATTTCGGCGCGGGGCTCGTCGGCAGCGCCATCCCGGTCAATGCGGAGTGGCGCCAGGCGGAGCAGGGCATCCGCATCTATGTGATCGACAACGGCATCCACACCGATCTGGTGCTCCCTGCCTCCGCGGCGGGCGTGACATGGGACGACCGGGTCCGCCCCGGGGATCTCGCCGATCCGAATCGCGCGGGGACCAGCCACCTCGCCTTCGGCTGGGGCGATCGCGACTTCTATCTCAACACCCCGACCTGGTGGGACGTCAATCCGGTGCGGGTCGGCAAGGCAATGGTCGGCATGGGCGCGACGGTGCTGCACGTGTCGCACATCGCCGAGCCGAGGCCCGGTCCGAACGCACGGGCGATCATGTTGCGGCCGGAGGAATATCGCCGGCTTGCGGCATTCATCCGCGGCACCTTCGGCGAAGGCCCTCCGGCGCGCGGCTATGGTGCTAGTGACGCGTTCTACGTCGCGCGCGGCGGGTATAGCCTTTTCCGCACGTGCAACGCCTGGACCGGAGAGGCCCTGCGCGCCGCCCGGGTCCGGGTCGGCGCGTGGACCCCCTTTCCCTCGGGAGTGATGCAATGGTTCTGAGACTCGCTGTCCCCGCCTCGGCCGAGGTGCCGCCGCCGGCGATGGCGTTGCTTTCCGAATGGCCGCGCGCGGCCTGGGGCGTGGGCCGACTGCTCCGCGAGCGCAAGACGCTCGAGGCGGCGCCGCGGGGCGACGGCCGCCCGGTGCTGCTGCTGCCCGGGCTGGTCAATTCGGACCGCTCGAACTTCGTGATGCGGCGCTATCTCGCCCGCCTCGGCTATCGCGCCGAGGGCTGGAAGCTCGGCCGCAACCTCGGCGTGCGGGCGATCGGGCCCGAGGGCGAGCGGCTGATGGAACGGATCGCCGCATTGCACGCCGAAACCGGCGAGAAGGTCACGCTGATCGGCGTATCGCTGGGCGGGATCATGGCGCGCGTCGCGGCGCACCGGCACCCCGAGCATGTCCGCGAAGTGATCACGATCAGCTCGCCTTATGCCGGCCCGCCGACCTGCACCAATGTCTGGCGCCAGTTCGAATGGCTGACCGGCGAGAAGGTCGGCGATCCGGCGGTGCATGCCAGGCTGGAGGAAGCAGCGCGGCCGCTGCCGGTGCCGGCGACCTCGATCTGGAGCCGCAGCGACGGGCTGGTCAACGGGCTGATCTGCCGCGAACCCGAGGCATCGGGCGCACGCGCGATCGAAGTCAGCAGCAGCCATTTATGGGTGCAGATGAACCCCGAGGTGCTGCGCGCGGTCGCCGAAGTGCTCGGTCACTCCGGGTCGGAGGCGCGATAGCCGTCATAGGCTTCGCACTTGTCCGGATTCTTCCGGCACTCCTTCTCGCGCTTGCGGCGCTCCTTGCCCTCGCGCGCTTCCTTCTCGCGCATCTTCTTGCCGTAGGAGCGGTCCGACTCTTCCTGGCTGGTGGTCGTCCAATCGACCACCTGGCTGCCCGCCTTGACCGGCAAGGTGGCGACGTCCCACGCGGTCTTGGCGATGCAGCCGCCCGACAGCAGCGGCAGCGTGGCGACGATCGGAAACAGCAACTTGCGCATGGGCTTTACCTTCGATGTGCGGGCGAGGCCGGGGCCGATGCGCGCGCGGATACTGCTATATATGGGTAATCGCTGAATAATCCATCGACTCCAAGTCCGATGAAATACGCGATTTCCTCGGCGAGCCGACCATGTTCGGCGGGGCCGCCGGTGGTGCGATAGGCCGGCGACAGGAAGAAATTCTCGGCGCGGAAGGTCCAGGGATGGACCTTCAGGCCTGCCGCATGGGCCTCGGCGACGAGATTGGTGGGGGTGCCTGAAGCCGGCAGGATCATCGCCTTTTCGGGGCCGATCCCCACCGCATAGGTCGCGACCCGCGCCAGGCCTTCGGGGGTGATCATCGCCGCATAGCTCGGCTCGGTGCCGTCGGCGGGGCCGCCGCTCGCGGCCATCAGCTGGATCAGCGGCGCGCGGGTCATGCCCTTGAGCTTCTTCAGATTGGCGACTTCGAAGGACTGGATGAACACCGGCGCGTCGGCGCGATCCCACCCGGCCGCTTCCAGCGCCGACACGAGGCGCTCCTCGAGCGGCAGGCCGATCGAAGCGAAATAGCTGGGATGCTTGGTCTCGGGATAGATGCCGATCGTCCGGCCGGTCCGGCGCGAGGCCTGCCTGGCGAGGGCGATGACCTCGTCGAAGGTCGGGATCTCGGCCTGGCCGTCATACCGCGCGTTTGCGGGCCGAAGCTGCGGCAGGCGCTCCTTCGCGCGCAGCGTCTTGAGCTCGGCGAGGGTGAAGTCCTCGGTGAACCAGCCGGTGACCGGGGCGCCATCGATGGTCTTTGTGGTCCTGCGGGCCGCGAACTCGGGATGGCCGGCGACATCGGTGGTGCCCGAAATCTCGTTCTCGTGGCGGGCGACGAGAACGCCGTCCCTGGTCGGCACCAGATCGGGCTCGATGAAGTCGGCACCCTGCTCGATCGCGAGGCTGTAGGCCAGCAACGTATGTTCGGGCCGCTCACCGCTGGCGCCGCGATGCGCGATGACGATGGGCGCGGACATCCCTCTCTCCTGCATGCCGGAACAGCCCTGCGACAGCAGCAACGCTGCGACCGCGATCGATCTTGCCACGAAACTTTGCACGGGGCAGGCGTTATCGGGCGGTTGTGACGGGAGCGAGGCGAAGCGTGGCGGAAAACGACAGCGTGCTGGCAGCCGCGCGGGCGTGGCATGGCGCGCCGATGGCGCTCGCCACCGTCGTCTCGACCTGGGGATCGGCGCCGCGCCCGCGCGGAAGCCATATGCTGGTCCATGCCGATGGGCGGTTCGAGGGCTCGGTCTCCGGCGGCTGCGTCGAGACCGACATCCTCGCGACCGCGGCGGAGGTGATCGACGGGGCGCCGGCGGCGGTGAAACGCTATGGCGTCGCCGATGCCGCCGCCTGGGAAGTGGGGCTGCCCTGCGGCGGCGAGATCGCGGTGCTGGTGCAGCCCGTGTCGGCCGAGGGATTCCACCCGCAGCTGTTCGAGGCGATCGCGGCGGCGCGGGCGAACGGGGCTTCGTTCGAGGTCGCGACCGATTTCGGAACCGGCCGCAGCGCGCCGGGCTCGGCGGGCGACTTCGTCAATCGCTACGATCCGCCGCGACGGCTGCTGATCGTCGGCGCGGTCCAGATCGCCCAGCGGCTGGCGGGGCTGGCGCGCGAGCTTGGGATCGTCACGCATGTCATCGACCCGCGCGGGCGGTTCCTCACCGAGGAGCGGTTTCCGGGCGTCGCGCTCGACGATCGCTGGCCCGACGAGGCAGTGAATGCGTTGAGGCCCGATCCGGCGACCGCGGTGGTGACGCTGAGCCACGATCCCAAGATCGATGACGCCGCACTGATCGCCGCGCTCGCGCATCCGACTGGCTATGTCGCGGCGCTGGGCTCGCGCAAGAGCCATGCGGCGCGGCTGGAGCGGCTTGCCGCTGCGGGAGTGTCCGAGACCGAGCTTGCGCGGGTGGAGGGGCCGGCGGGGATCGATATCGGCGGGATCGGACCGGCCGAGATCGCCTTGTCGATCGCCGCGTCGATGGTAAGGAGCTTCCATGCTCGCGCCTGAACGGACCGCTCTGATCCTGCTCGCGGCAGGCCGCTCGCTGCGCTTCACCGATGCCGACAAGCTCGCCGAGCCGTTTCTCGACAAGCCGCTGGCGTTTCACGTGGTGACTGCGCTGGAGAACATTCCGTTCCTGACGCGGATCGCGGTGGTTTCCGACACCGGCCTCGATTTCGCGGCGCGGGGCTATCGGGTCGAGGCAAATCCCGATCCTTCGCTGGGGCAGGCGCGGTCGCTGTGCCACGGGGTGTCGGTGGCGCGGGAGGCGGGCGCCGATGCGGTGCTGGTCGCACTTGCCGATATGCCGCGGGTGACGGCGGCGCATATCTACCGGCTGTTCGATGCGGCCGACGGGCTCGACACGATCGTCGCGTCGAGCGACGGGGTCCAGCCGCGGCCGCCGGCGCTGTTCGGCAGGAATTTGTTCGACGATCTGCTCGATCTCAAGGGCGACGAAGGCGGGCGGCAATTGATCCGGCGCGGGCACCATGTCGTGACCAGCCCGGCCGAGCTGGTCGATGTCGATACGCGCGGGGATCTCGAGGAGCTGCGCCAGCTGTACGGGCTGCCGACCGACGGGAAGTAGCTGAACCTCCCCGCTTCGCTAGGGAGGATCGGGTCACTCGTGCCGCAGCGCGTCGATCGGGTTGAGGCTGGCGGCGCGGCGCGCGGGGAAATAGCCGAACACCACGCCGATCAGCGCCGAGACGAGGAAGGCGATGACGTTGATCTGCGGCTCGAACATCCATTCGACCTGCATCAGCGGGGCCAGCCCGAGCACTACCAGCTGCGCGACGAGCAGACCGACCAGCCCTCCTAGGCACGACAGCACCACCGCCTCCATCAGGAACTGCATCAGCACTTCGCTCGCCACGGCGCCGATCGCGAGGCGGATGCCGATCTCGCGGGTGCGCTCGGTCACCGACACCAGCATGATGTTCATGATCCCGATCCCGCCGACGACGAGGCTGATCGCGGCCACCGCGGTGACGATCTGGGTGAGCAGGGTGGTGATGCCGGTCAGCGTCGCGCTGATCTGGGCGGTGTCGAAGATGTTGAAATCGTCTTCCTTGCCGCCGGCGATGTTGCGGCGCTCGCGCAGCACCTGCTTGATCGCTTCCTGCACCTGCGCGCCGTCATAAGCGGGGTCGACGCCGACCAGCATCAGGCGGATGTCGCGATTGCCGGTGAAGCGCCTCTGGACCTGCTTGATCGGCATGATGATGACGTCGTCCTGGTCGCCGAACCCGCCCTGGCCGCGCGTCGAGAGCACGCCGACGACGTCGCACGACACGCCGTTGACGCGCAGCCGCTCGCCGACCGCCTCGCCGCCGCGAAACAGGTTGGTGCGGATCGTGTTGCCGATGATGCACACCGCCTTGCCGGCCTGTTCCTCGGCGCGGGTGAAGACGCGGCCCGAGACCAGCGGCCAGGGCTGGACCTGGAAGAAGGCGCTGGTGGTGCCGTTGATCGACGTCGACCAGTTCGCGCCCTGATAGATCACGGTCGCGGTGGACTGCGCCTGGGGGGCCACCGCGCGGACGCCGGCGACCTGCTGTGCGACCGCCTCGACATCGTCCTGCTCGAAATCGGCCGGACGCGGGCCGCCGCCGCCGCGGCCGAAGCCCTGGCCCGGGCGGATCTGGAGGACGTTGGTGCCGAGGCTGGCGACCTGCTGCTGCGCCGCTTTGGTGGTCGCCTTGCCGAGCGTGACCATCGCCACCACCGCGGCGACGCCGATGATGATGCCGAGCGTGGTCAGGAACGAGCGCAGCTTGTGGCGGAAGATCGAGCGGATCGCGAGGATGAAGGTGGTGCTGAACATCAGGCGGGCTCGCGCGCGTGGTTTTCGATGCGCTCGACCAACCCGTCCTTAAAGTGGATGATCGTGCGGGCGAAGGCGGCCATGTCGGGCTCGTGGGTGACCATCAGCACGGTGATGCCGCTGGTCGCGTTGAGATCGGTCAGCAACCGCATGATCTCGACCGAGCGCTCCGAATCGAGATTGCCGGTCGGCTCGTCGGCGAGGAGGACGTCGGGGTTGGTGACGATCGCGCGGGCGATGGCGACGCGTTGCTGCTGGCCGCCCGACAGCTCGGCGGGGGTGTGGTCCCACCATTCCTTGAGGCCGACCTTGTCGAGCGCCGCCATCGCCGCCTCACGCCGCTGCTTCTTTGGGTCGCCGCGGTAGAGCAGGGGCAGCTCGACATTCTCGAGCGCCGAGGTGCGCGCGAGCAGGTTGAAGCCCTGGAACACGAAGCCGAGATATTTGCGGCGGAGCAGCGCGCGCTCGTCGCGGCCGAGCCGCTCGACATGGACGTCCTTGAAGCGGAACTCGCCGGCCGAGGGCACGTCGAGGCAGCCGAGGATGTTCATCGTCGTCGACTTGCCCGACCCCGAGGGGCCCATCACCGCGACGAAATCGCCGGCGGCGATTTCGAGGTCGACTCCCTTGAGCGCCTGGAACGCGGTCGGCCCCTCGCCATAGACCTTCGTGACGCGGCGGAGCCGGATGATCGGCGACTCACTGTCCGCCACGCTGGCCTCCCGCGCCGCCGCCGCCCTGACGCCGCTGGCCCGAGCCCTGGCGACGCTGGCTGGCGCCGCCTTCCGAGGCGAGCTGGCCGGTGATCACCTTCATGCCCGGCTTGAGATCGCCGCCGGTGACTTCGGTGACGGTGCCGTTGGTGTCGCCGGTGGTGACCTGCACCGGCTGGGGCTGGCCTTCCTCGCCGAGGATATAGACGGTCTGCTGCGCGCCGCGGCGCATCGTCGCCTCCTTGGGCTGCGCGCCGCCGGCACCGCCGCGGCGGCCGCGCGGGACGAGGGCACCGGCGATCCCGCCCTGGCCGCTCGCCCCCTGACCGGCGCCGGGACGGAAGCGCAGCGCGGCGTTGGGGACGAGCAGCACGTTGGGCTTGGCCCTGGTGATGATCTCGGCGGTCGCGGTCATGCCGGGGCGAAGCTGCTGATCGGCATTGGCGACGCTCAACGTCGCGGCATAGGAGACGACCTGCGACTGCGTCGTGGTGGTGCTGGTCGTCGTCGACGACTGCGCCGAGAGGTTGGAGCCGAGATCGACGCGGGTGATCGTCGCCGGGAAGGTCTGGCCCGGAAAGGCGTCGACGGTGAAGCTCGCGAGCTGGCCTTGCTTGACCGAGCCGACATCGGCCTCGTCGATCGCGACCTGCAGCTCCATTGCCGAAAGGTCCTCGGCGATGACGAACAGCGTCGGGGTGTTGAACGAGGCGGCGACGGTCTGGCCGGGCTCGACCTGACGCGCGAGCACAACGCCGTTCACCGGAGAGCGGATCACCGCCTTGTAGCGCCGGGTCTCGTTCGACGAGAGCGCCGCGCGCGCCGCGACGACGTTTGCCTGCGCGGCGGCGAGCGCGGCGTTGGCGCGCTGCACCGCCGCCCGCGCCTGCTCCATCTCGACCTTGGCCGGGACGCGTCCGCCCGAAAGCCGGCTGACTTCCTCGAGCCGTGAGAGCTGCGCCCGCGATTCGGCGACGGTCGCCTGTGCCTGCGCTACCTGCGCCTGCTGGGCGTTGAGCTGAGCCCGGCCCTGGGTGATCTCGTCGTCGAGCTGCGAGGTGTCGAGCACCGCGAGCGGCTGGCCCTTCACTACCCGGTCGTTGACGTCGACGGTGACGGTCTCGACAAGGCCCGAAAGCTCGGAGCCGACCTGGACCTGATTGGTCGGAGCGAGCTTGCCCGTCGCCGACACGGTGACCGTCAGATTGCCGCGGCTCGCTTCTTCGGTCGAATATTGGGTGGCGGTGGCGCCGCCGAAGAAGACGCGCGACAGCAGCAGCACTGCGAGCAGCACCACCACGCCGACGATGATCCACTTCAGCCAGCGCCGCCACCACGGGCGCGCCGGCGTGCCGAGGAAATCGTTGAGGTTCGAGTTCGGATCAGTCGCCATTCGCGGTGCCGCCTGTAATCGATGAGGTCCCGGTCGGGGCCGTGGGAGTGACTTGGCTGTCCCAGCCGCCGCCGAGCGACAGATAGAGCTGGATCAGCGCCGTCGATTGATCGGATTGCGCCGTCACCAGCCCGTTGCGCGCGGAGAGCAGCTGGCTCTCGGCCTGGTTGAGCGTGGTGAAATCGGTGAGCCCCGAGCGATATTGCATACGCGCGAGGAGCGCCTGGTTGTTCGAGGCTTCGAGCGCGATGCGGAACTCGGCCTCGCGCCGCTGTGCCGCCTGCAGCGCGACGATCGAATTCTCGATGTCCTCGAGGCTGGTGAGTACGGTCTGCTTGTACGAGAGGAAGGCGCCTTCCGCCGCCGCCTGTGCCGAGCGAACCTGGCTGCGGGTGCGGCCGGCGTCGAAGATCGTCTGGGCGATGTTGGCGAAGAGGCGGCCGGTGATCACGTCGAAGATCGAGCTGAGGGCGCTGCTGCCCGCGTCGATGCTGCCGCCGATGCCCAAGGACGGATAGAGCTGCGCCTCGGCGACGCCGATCTGCGCGGTCGCGGAGGCGAGGTTGCGTTCGGCGGCGCGGATGTCGGGCCGCTGGCGGAGCGCTTCGGCCGGGATGCCGGTGGCGACCTGTACCGGGCCGCGTGGGATCGGGCGGACGGCCTGGAGCTCGGCCTTGAGCGCGCCGGGCGCCTGGCCGGTCAGCACCCCGAGGCGCGAGACGAAACCGTTGTAATTGGCCTCGAGATTCGGGATCGTGGCGGCGGTCTGCGCCCGCTGCGCGCGCGCCTGCTCCTGGTCGAGCGTCGAGACCAGCCCGGCCTGGACGCGCCACTGGGCGATCTGGAGATTGTCGTCCTGCAGCGCGAGCGATTCGCGCGCGTTGGCGAGCTGCGCCTGCGCCACACGGGCGAGGACATAGTTGCGCGCGGTCTCCGCCTCGATCGAGATCAGCACCGTCGCATAGTCGAACCCGGCGGCCTCATAGCCCGCCTGTGCCGATTCGACGCCACGGCGCACCCCGCCGAACAGATCGACCTGATAGCTGACGTCGCCGCCGATCGAGAAGCTGGTGCTGCCGCCGCGCGAGAAGGAGGTGACGCTGCCGTCGGGCAGGATCGTGGTGGTCGACCCGCCGCGGAGCGGTTCGCTGCGCGAAAGGCCGCCCGACGCGCTGACGCTCGGGAACAGCGAGGCGCGTTGCTGGACCAACGATTCGCGCGCCTGCCGCAGCCGCGTCACCGCTTGCGCGATATCGAGGTTGGACGCCTGCGCGCGCTGGACGAGCGCGGCGAGCTGCGGATCGTCGAACTTCTCCCACCAGCGAGTCAGATCCTCGCGGGCGCGCTGATCGGCGGGCACCGAATAGCGATCCGGAACGCCGAGCTCGGGCGCGGTGCGCGGGCGATAGTCCGGCCCCGCCGCGCAGGCGGCGAGCGGCAATGCGAACAGGAGCGTCAGGGCGATCGGGCGTCTGGCCATGGGGGGCAAGATGGTCGGCGACCCCGTTCGGTTCCACCGAAATTATGTCGCAGTTTGTCGCAAGTCCCGAAGAACTGCCGGTTGGAGCGGCTTCGTAACGGAATCTGCCGCTTGCGCGGGCGCGCCTGTTGGGGACAAGGAGCACGGACGAAAATGGGAGCGGATTCACGATGAGCGACAGCCTCTACCCCGTATCCGGGCAATGGGCGCGCCACGCGCGCATCGACGCGGCCGGATATGAGAAGCTGTACGGGCGCAGCATCGCCGATCCAGGCAGCTTCTGGCTCGAACAGGCGCGTCGGCTTGACTGGATCCGCCGCCCCGAGCTCGCCGGCGACTGGTCGTTCGACGAGGAGGATTTCCACATCCGCTGGTTCGCCGACGGCAAGTTGAACGTCGCCGCCAATTGCGTCGACCGCCACCTCGCCAGCCGCGGCGACGCGGTCGCAATCCTGTGGGAGCCCGACGACCCCGCCGAGGCGCCGCGGCGCTACACCTATCGCCAGCTCCACGAGGAGGTCTGTCGCTTCGCCAATGTCCTCAAGGCCGAGGGCGTCCGCAAGGGCGACCGCGTCACCATCTACATGCCGATGATCCCCGAGGCGGCGTTCGCACTGCTCGCCTGTGCGCGGATCGGGGCGATCCACTCGGTGGTATTCGGCGGATTCTCGCCCGAAGCCCTCGCGGGACGCATCGTCGATTGCGACAGTGCCTTCTGCATCACCGCCGATGAGGGCCGGCGCGGCGGCAAACGCGTGCCGCTCAAGGCCAATGTCGACGCCGCGGCGAAGCACGCGCCGGTGCTGCAGAAGGTCATCGTCGTGCGCGCGACCGGCGGCGAGGTGGCGATGCAGGCTGGCCGCGACGTCTGGTACGACGAGGCGGCTGTCAACGCCTCCGCCGATTGCCCGGCCGAGCCGATGAGCGCCGAGGACCCGCTGTTCATCCTCTACACCTCGGGATCGACCGGCAAACCCAAGGGCGTGCTCCACACCAGCGCCGGCTATCTGCTGTGGGCGAGCTACACCCACGAGCTGGTGTTCGATTACCGGCCGGGGCAGATCTATTGGTGCGCCGCCGATATCGGCTGGGTGACCGGGCACAGCTATATCGTCTACGGCCCGCTCGCCAACGGCGCGACCACGCTGATGTTCGAAGGCGTGCCCAACTGGCCCGACGCGTCGCGCATCTGGCAGGTCGCCGACCGGCACCAGGTCGAGATTCTCTACACCGCGCCGACGGCGCTGCGCGCGCTGATGCGCGAAGGCGACGATTATGTCGCGAAGACCTCGCGCAAGTCGCTTAAGCTGCTCGGGACGGTCGGCGAGCCGATCAATCCCGAAGCGTGGCGCTGGTATCACGAGGTAGTGGGCGAGGGCCGCTGCCCGATCGTCGACACCTGGTGGCAGACCGAGACCGGCGGGCAGATGATCTCGCCGCTGCCCGGCGCAACCGCGCTCAAGCCGGGTTCGGCGACCTTGCCTTTGCCAGGCGTGGATCCGCAGATCGTCGATGCAGAGGGCAATGTCCTGCATGGCGCCACCGAGGGCAATCTGTGCATCGCGCGCAGCTGGCCGGGGCAGATGCGCACCGTCTGGGGCGATCACGACCGCTTTTTCCAGACCTATTTCACCACCTATCGCGGCAAATATTTTACCGGCGACGGCTGCCGCCGCGACGAGGACGGCTATTACTGGATCACCGGCCGCGTCGACGACGTGATCAACGTCTCGGGGCACCGCATGGGCACCGCCGAAGTCGAGAGCGCGCTGGTGCTCCATGCCAAGGTCGCCGAGGCAGCCGTGGTCGGCATGCCGCACGACATCAAGGGGCAGGGCATCTACGCCTATGTCACGCTCAACGCCGGCGAGACCGCGTCGGAGGAACTACGCAGCGAGCTGCGCAACTGGGTGCGCACCGAGATCGGCCCGATCGCCACGCCCGACGCGCTCCAGTTCGCCCCGGGGCTGCCCAAGACCCGCTCGGGCAAGATCATGCGGCGAATCCTGCGCAAGATCGCCGAGGGGGATGTGTCCAGCCTTGGCGACACCAGCACGCTGGCCGATCCCTCGGTCGTCGACGATCTGGTGGCGAACCGGGTGGGATAGCCCGTTGATCCTCCCCCACCAGGGGGAGGTGGCAGGCGCAGCCTGACGAAGGGGAGGAGTCACGAAGGCGGGTGGGTCGCTTACCTCCCCCTCCGTCGCCTTCGGCGCCACCTCCCCCTGGCGGGGGAGGATCAATGCGTCGTCGTGATTTGCCCGTTGCGCGGCTCCCGGTCGGGCGTTACATTCCGGTAATACACCTGATTCCGGGGGATTATCTAATGAAGATCAAGGCTTTGGCGCGTCTGGCCGCAGGCGTGGCGCTGGTGGTGGTGACTGCGCCCGCATTCACCCAGTCGACCGGCGGCGGCGCGAAATACGGTACGTTCGGCGTCGACCTCACCGCGCAGAAACCCAGCGTCAAGCCGGGCGACGATTTCTGGACCTTCGCCAATGGCGGATGGGCCGAGCGTACCGAGATCGCGCCCGACCGCGCGTCGGCCGGCTATGGCACCCAGCTCTCGATCGAGGCCGAAGCCAATGTCCGCGCGATCCTCGACGATATGGCGAAGAATCCCGCGGCCTATGGCGTGTCCGGCAAGCAGGTCGGCGACTTCTACGCGACCTGGATGGACCAGGCCGGGATCGAAGCGCGCGGCACCGCGCCGCTCAAGCCCTATCTCGGCAAGATCGCCGCAGTGAAGAACCTGTCGGACCTGCAGGTGCTGTTCGCGAGCACCGGCTATGCCTCGCCGGTCGAGCTCGGCGTGATCCCCGACCTCGCCGATCCGAGCCGCTACACCGCGGTCACCGGCCAGGGTGGCCTCGGCATGCCGCGCGACTATTACCTGCTCGAGGGCGAGAAATACGCGGCGTTCCGCACCGCCTATCGCGCCTATGTCCAGAAGATCCAGGAGCTGGCCGGCATTCCGGACGCCAGCGCCAAGGCGGATGCGATCGTCGCGCTCGAGACCGCGATGGCGAAGCAGCAATGGTCGCCCGAGCAGAGCCGCGACATCGCCAAGCTCAACGATCCGCAGCCGCTTGCCGGGCTCGAGGCCAAGGCGCCCGAATTCGACTGGGCGCTGATGCTCAAGACCGCGGGGCTCGATTCGTCCCCGACGGTGCTGATGACGCAGAACACCGCGATCACGGCGATGGGTAAGATCCTCGTCGCGACGCCGCTCCAGACGTGGAAGGACTATCTCGCTTATCGCTTCGTCAGCGACAATGCGCAGTTTCTGCCCAAGGCGTTCGACGACACCCGGTTCGGCTTCTATTCGACGACGCTGAACGGCGTGCAGGTCCAGCGCGACCGCTGGAAGCGCGGCGTGCAGCTCACCAACGGTGCGCTGGGCGAGGCGGTTGGGGCGATCTATGTCGCCAAGTATTTCCCGCCCGCGGCCAAGGCGCAGATGGGCGAGCTGATCGAGAATCTCCGCGCCGCCTATCAGGAGCGGATCACCGGCTCGACCTGGATGGACGACGCCACCCGCAAGGCCGCGCTCGCCAAGCTCGCGGCGTTCGAGCCGCGCATCGGGCATCCCGAGAAGTATATCAATTATGCGCCGCTGACGGTCGAGCGCGGCGACCTGCTCGGCAACGCGATGCGCTCGGCGGAATTCCAGCACCAGCTCGAGCTGCAGCGTTTCCCCAAGCCGGTCGACCGGTCGCTGTGGAACATGACGCCGCAGACGGTGAACGCCTATTACAGCCCGTTGGCCAACCAGATCACCTTCCCGGCCGCGATCCTGCAGCCGCCCTATTTCGATCCGAATGCCGATCCGGCAGTGAACTATGGCGCGATCGGCGCGATCATCGGCCACGAAATGGGCCATGGCTTCGACGATCAGGGCAGCATGTTCGGCCCGACCGGCAAGTTCGAGAATTGGTGGACCGACGCGGCGAAGAAGGGCTTCAAGGAGCGTACCGCGGCGCTGGCGGCGCAGTACAACGCCTTCGAGCCGATCCCCGGCACCAAGATCAACGGCTCGCTTACCCTGGGCGAGAATATCGGCGATCTCGGCGGGGTCGAGGCGGCCTATGCGGCGTATCAGAAATACCAGGCCAAGCACGGCAAGGCCAAGGTGATTGGCGGGCTGACCGGCGACCAGCGCTTCTTCCTCGCTTATGCGCAGGCATGGCAGGCCAAGGTGCGCGAGGGTGCGCAGCGCCAGCAATTGCTCACCGATCCGCACTCGCCGGCGATGTTCCGGGTCAATGGCATCGTCCGCAACGTCGATGCGTGGTACAAGGCGTTCGACGTCAAGCCGGGCGACGCGCTGTACCTCGCGCCCGAGCAGCGCGTGCACATCTGGTAAGGTGCAATCTGCCCCGGCAGCGATGCCGGGGCAGTTTTCCGCTCAGTTGCATTTTGTGCAACCGCAGTCCCGAAATATAGCATTTGCTGCGAACACCGCTGCGACCCAAATGCGTCCTATGCTGCATTGCAGCACAGACTTTCATGAGGGTTTCCGATGTTTTCGCTGATCTCGCTCTTCATCGCACGTCGCCGCAACGCCGTCACCGCCGGCTGAGCCACGTTCGACTGTGAACGATAAGGGGAGCGGCGACGCTCCCCTTTTTCGTTTCTAGCCGCTGGCGGTGCGCGGGAAATGCGGCACTTCCGGGTTCGAGCGGATCCATGACAGCCGCTCGCCGGTCCAGATTTCCTTCTCCGGCGGAAACAGCTCGGGATCGTCGAGCGTCGCGGTGGTCACGTCGAACAGGCCGGGGCGGCTCGCGCGGCGATAGGTGAGCGTCGACCCGCAGGCGGCGCAAAAGCCCCATTCGACGCCGGGCGAGCTCTCGTAAACCGCGGTCGTGCCGTTGACGATCTCGACGCGTTCCTCGGGGAAGATCGCCCAGGCGAGCGTCGGCGCGCCGGTGATGCGGCGGCAGTCGCTGCAATGGCAATGGGTGGTGGCGCTCGGCTCGCCGGTGACACGGTAGCGCACCGCGCCGCACCGACAGCCGCCCTCGGCGATCCGCCCGATCATCGGCCGATCCAGCGCCAGAGCCCCGCCTCGAGCGGCCCGCCAAGCGGCGTGTGCGCCCAGGTCGCGACCAGCCAGAGCAAGGTGCCGAGCAGAAGCGCCCGACCGTCGAAGCTCCAGCGCGCGCGGCCGGCGAGGAGCGCTGCGAACGGCAAATAGGAAGTGCGCGCCTTCCAGTCGGGCCAGGCCGGCATCGCGGCGGTCTTCTTCATGTCCTGGAGCGCCGCGCCGACCAGCGCGAGGATCAGGATCGCGACGGTGAGGACGGTGTTCGAGACGGTGGGGAAGACGACGAAGTGGACCAGCGCCCATAGAGCGAAGCCCCACATCATCGGATGGCGGGTGACCGCATAGACGCCGCTCGCCTTGCCGATCGCCTCATGCCCTCCCTTGCCGGTCGGATCGGGGAAGGCGGGGTTGCCGAACAGCGAGCCGACGAACAGCACCGCCGCGACCAGCATCACCGCGCTCGCCACTGCCCAGCCCGCGTCGCCGATCGCCCACCACAAGGGTTCGGGCGGGATCGCGCGAAAGGCGAGCACCATCCAGACGAAGCTCGCCAGTGCGGTGACGACATAGAGCCCGAAGAAGCCGCGCAGCCCGATTGCACCGATTATCGGCCGGCGGAGCGGGTGCGACAGCAGGAAATGGAGCCCCACGAACGCGACACTGGCAGCGATCAGCGACTCCATTTCATTCTCCTATGTGACGCCGTGCATCCACTTCTTGAGCGGCCAGCTGAGCAGCAGCAAGAGCACGCCGAGCCCGATCGCCCACCAGGAGATCAGCGTGAACACGCCTACATAGGTGTCGAGGCTCACCTTGAGATTGGTGACCTGTCCGCCGACGGTGTCGACGCTGGCGATCTGCGCGATCATGCCAGCGAAATATTGCGCCACCGAGATCGACAGGAACCACACGCCCATCATCAGCCCGACCACGCGCGCGATCGACAGCTTGGTGATCATGCTCAGCCCGACCGGCGAGATGCAGAGCTCGGCGAAGCTGTGGACGAAGTAGAGGCCCGCGAGCCACCAGATGCCGACGCGGAAGCTCGCATCGGCGAATTCGGAACCCCACACCAGCAGCAGGAAGCCGCCGGCAACGCTGATCAGCGCGATGCCGAACTTGACCGGGATCGAAGGCTCGAGCCCCCGCCGCGCGAGACCGGTCCACAGCATCGACATGAAGGGGGCCAGCAGCACGATGAAGGCGGCGTTGAAGAACTGCGTCTGCGGCGCGGTGATGCTGAACAGCCCGAACACCGACAGATCGGTGTTGCGATCGGCGAACAGCGTTAGCGACGAGCCCGCCTGTTCGAACAGCGTCCAGAACACGACGTTGAAGACGATCAGCGTCATCGCCGCGAGCATCATCTGAAATTCCTGGCGATTGCCCGACATGAACGACCAGATCAGGATGCCGGGCACCGAGAGCAGGAAGGTGCCGAACAGGAACTTGCCCATCAGCGGCAGCGACGCGACATAGCCGAGGATCCCCGATCCGGCCGCAGGCTCGACCGAGTTCATCAGGTTGACGTAGAGGAAGTAGAAGACCGGTACGATCAGCAGCGCGCCGGCATAGATATACCATTGCTGGCGCTCGACCTCGGGACGCGCCGGCGGCTCGCCAAAGCCTGCGAGCGTGTTGCCGTTGAACTGGATCAGCGCCCACGAGATCATCATGCCGATCGCTGCGAGCCCGAACCCGGCCCACCAGCCGAATACCACGGCGAGCAACGGGCAGAGGATCTGCGAGAATAGCGAACCAATGTTGATGCCCATGTAGAAGATCGTGAAGCCGGCGTCGCGTCGGCGATCGCCGGGCTCGTAGAGCTCGCCGACCATCGTCGAGATATTGGGCTTGAAGAAGCCGTTGCCGGTCGAGACCATCGACAGGCCGATCAGCATGATCATCACATAGAGCGGGCTGCGGTCGGCGTCGGATTCGAAGCCGCCCTTGGCGATCTTGCGCACCGATGCGCCATTCTCGAGCAGGTCGACGGTGCCGTCGTCATTGCCCTTGATCTCGAGCTTGCGCGTGCCGTCGATGACGTAGCGCGCCTCGCGCTCGGCCGTCTTCTCGATCGCCACCTCGTAGCGCTGGCCGTCGATCGTCGCGTGCGGCTGCGCAGTCGGGCCGCCGAAGCACAGGATCAGATAGCCGAGCGACATCACGATCGCGCCGAACTTCACCGCGCGCTTCGATCCGAGGAACTGGTCGGCGAGATAGCCGCCGACGAGCGGGGTGAGATAGACCAGCGCCGTGAAGCCGCCATAGATGCCGGTCGCCTGCCGGTCGCCGAACATGAAATGCTGGGTGAGATAGAGCGTCAGCAGCGCCCGCATGCCGTAGAAGCCGAAACGCTCCCACATCTCGGTGGTGAACATGCGCGCGAGCTGGCGCGGGTGGCCGAACCACGTCTTCTCCTCGGCGGGATTGACGTGGCTGATATCGGGTTCTGCCGGACTGTCGGCGGTTGGCGTTTCGACCATGCGGGGATTTCGACCTTTTTTATATCGGTTTCCGGGACTTGGCCCGGCGCATGGGCGGCCAGACTAGAGCGAATGGCGCGCGTGTAAAGCGGCACGTATTTTTGTTGCGCGGGCGCTGTTCGGCGAGGCGGGCGCAATATCGATCAGGTGCCCACAGCGGCGATATTGGCGAAGGCGTTCGCGCACCCTAGAGGGCCGATCATGTTCAACGACACCTCGACGCCGCTCAGCCTTCTCAAGACCCGCCGTTCGGGCAAGCCGCGCGACATGGTGGCGCCCGGGCCGAGCCCCGAGCAATTGCACGCGATGATCGCGATCGCCGCGCGGACGCCCGATCACGGCAAGCTTGCGCCGTGGCGGTTCGTCATGGTTCCCGACGAAGCGCGGCCGGCGCTCGCGCTCAAGCTGGTCGAGATCCAGCGCGCCGAGAAGCCGGACTGCACCGCCCGCGACGAGGAGGCGACCGCGCAGTTCGTGACGCAGGCGCCGGCGCTGGTAGTGGTGCTGTCGGCACCGGTCATCGGGCACAAAATCCCGCTGTGGGAGCAGGAATTGTCGGCGGGTGCGGCGTGCATGAACCTGCTCCATGCCGCGCACGCTACCGGGTTCGTCGGGAGCTGGCTGACCGGCTGGGCCGCCTATTCGGACGCGGTGCGCGACCTGTTCGGGGCGGCGCCGCAGCGGATCGCCGGGTTCGTCTTCATCGGCACGCCGGGGCGCGAACTCGAGGAGCGGCCTCGCGGCGAACTGTCCGAAATCGTACACCAGTGGAATCCCGGGTATGGACCCGAGCGCTAATTGGTGTATTAAGGCAGCATGACAGCGCTCGAGCACGAAGACTCCCCCGTCTACCTCAAACTTCGCGCCACGATCGCCGCGGCGATCCTGCGCGGCGAGTATCGCGCGGGCGATCAGCTTCCCTCGGTTCGCGCGCTCGCCGCCGAGCATGGCGCCAATCCGCTGACCGTCGCCAAGGCCTATCAGAGCTTCCAGGACGACGGCTATGTCGAGGTCCGCCGCGGTGTCGGCATGTTCGTGCTGCCTGGTGCGGTCGAGCGGCTGCGCGTCGCCGAACGCGATCGTTTCCTGACCGGCCATTGGCCGCGGGTCCGCGAGCATATCGCCCTGCTGGGGCTCGATGTGAACGAACTTCTCGATCGCGAGATCGCCTAAGCTTTCCAGATCCCGGGGCCGGGATCCGCCCATCCGCAGGCGAAGGCTCGAGCCTCCAGCTTCTCGCTCAGTTGCGTAGTGGACCCCGGCACAGGGCCGGGGTGACGATTAGTGGTTCTAGCCCGCGTTGGCGCTGGGCGTGTTGACGCCCATCGACTGCAGATACTTCCGGACATTGCGCGCCGCCTGACGCAGGCGCTGCTCGTTCTCGACCATTGCGATGCGGACGAAGCCCTCGCCATTCTCGCCGTAACCGACGCCCGGCGCCACCGCGACCTTGGCGTGGCTGAGCAGCTGCTTCGAGAATTCGAGGCTGCCGAGATGCGCGAGCGCCGGCGGCAGCGGTGCCCAGGCGAACATCGATGCGCGCGGAGAGGGGATGTCCCAGCCGGCGCGGCCGAAGCTCTCGACCAGCACGTCGCGGCGCTTGTGATAGAGCTGGCGGTTTTTCTCGACGATGTCCTGCGGGCCGTTAAGCGCGGCGCAGGCGGCGGCCTGAACCGGCGTGAAGGCGCCGTAATCGAGATAGGACTTCACCCGCGTCATCGCCGCGATCAGCTGCTTGTTGCCCACGGCGAAGCCGATGCGCCAGCCGGCCATCGAATAGGTCTTGCTGAGCGACGTGAATTCGATCGCGACGTCCTTTGCGCCGGAGACCTGGAGGATCGAAGGCGTCGGATTGCCGTCATAATAGAGCTCGGAATAGGCGAGATCGGAGATGATCCAGACCTTGTTCTCCTTCGCCCACGCGACCAGTCGCTCGTAGAATGCCAGATCGACGGCCTCGGCGGTCGGGTTCGACGGGTAATTGACGACGAGGATGCTCGGCCGCGGCACGGTGAAGTTCATCGCGCGCTCGAGGCTGTCGAAATAGGCGTCGTCAGGGGTGGTCGGCACTGCGCGGATCGTCGCCCCGGCGATGATGAATCCGAAGGTGTGGATCGGGTAGGAAGGATTGGGCGCGAGGATCACGTCGCCGGGCGCGGTGATCGCGGTGGCGAGGCTGGCGAGCCCTTCCTTCGAGCCCATCGTCACCACCACTTCGGTCTCGGGATCGAGATCGACGCCGAAGCGGCGGCCGTAATAATTGGCCTGGGCGCGGCGCAGGCCGGGAATGCCCTTGGATTGCGAATAGCCGTGCGCGTCGGGCTTGCGCGCGACTTCGCAGAGCTTTTCGATGACATGGTCGGGCGGCGGCAGATCGGGATTGCCCATGCCGAGATCGATGATGTCCTCGCCTCCCGCACGCGCCGCTGCCCGCATGCCGTTGACTTCGGCGATGACGTAAGGCGGCAGCCGCTTGATGCGGTAGAACTCTTCGGACATTTCCACTTCTCTCTCGGGTTCGGGCGCTGCATTGCGCCGTGACGCGTTCCTACGCCATTCCTGCGTGTCCGGGAATGACGACTTGGCTTGTCGGCGCTAAAGCGACCGAACGCGCCGCTGGAGAGCAATAGATGGCCGATACCCCGACTCCGACGCCGAGCCTCGAGGACCTGCAGCACTGGACCTGGGTGCTGGGCAAGGCGCAGCAGATGATGCTCGAACACGGGTTCGACCTGATGGCCAGGATGCCGGTCGCGCCTGCGATGGACCCGACCGGTGCGCTTCGCGCCAGCGCGAGCTTCTGGGCCGACACGATGCAACTGTGGCAGCGCTTCCTCGATCCCGCGCACGCGACGCCGTTCGAGGAGACGCCCGAACAGGCGCGCGACAAGCGCTTCAAGGCGCCGCAATGGCGCGAGGAGCCGGTGTTCGACTTCCTGCGCCAGAGCTATTTCGTGATCGCCGACAATTTGCTGAAGGGCGTCGATGCGATCGAGGGCGTCGATCCGCGGCAGAAGGAGCAGATACGCTTCGCGACCAAGGGATTTATCGACGCGATCAGCCCGACCAATTTCCCCGCGACCAATCCGCAGGTGATCGAGAAGATCGTCGAGACCAAGGGCGAGAGCCTGCTCAAGGGCCTTCAGCACATGCTGAGCGACGTGGCCAAGGGGCAGATGACACAGACCGCGGAGGGTGCGTTCGAGCTCGGCCGCAATCTTGCGATGACTCCCGGCAAGGTGGTCAAGCGCACCCCGCTTTACGAGCTGATCCAGTATTCGCCGGCGACGGAGCAGGTTTACGAAACGCCGCTGATCATTTTCCCGCCGTGGATCAATCGCTTCTATATCCTCGATCTGACGCCGGAGAAGAGCTTCATCCGCTGGGCGGTCGAGCAGGGGCTCACCGTCTTCGTGGTCTCGTGGAAATCGGCAGACGCGACGATGAAGGACGTGGTCTGGGACGATTATGTCGAGCGCGGCCAGATCGACGCGATCGACACCGTTTGCGAGCTGCTCGGCGTCGAGGGGGTGCATGCGATCGGCTATTGCGTCGCCGGTACGACGCTCGCCGCGACACTGGCGGTGCTCGCCGCGCGCGGGCAGGCGGAGAAGGTCAAGAGCGCGACCTTCTTCACCGCGCAGGTCGATTTCTCCGAGGCCGGCGATTTGACGATGTTCGTCGACGAGGACCAGCTGGCGCTGATCAAGAGCCTCGGCGCCGACGGGTTCCTCGACGGGCGCTATATGGCGGCGACGTTCAATCTGCTGCGCGGGCGCGACCTGATCTGGAACTATGTCACCAACAACTACCTGATGGGGCAGGACTATGTGCCGTTCGACCTGCTCCACTGGAACTCGGACGTAACCAACCTGCCGTCGACTTGGCATCTGAGCTATCTTTCGGACCTGTATCGCGACAACAAGCTGGTGGTGCCGGGGCTGCTCTCGATCGCGGGAACGCCGATCGATCTCGGCACGGTGGCGACTCCGACCTATGTGCAGGCCGGGCGCGAGGACCATATCGCGCCGGCGGCGAGCGTCTGGAAGATCACCCACCACTTCAAGGGCCCGCTTAAATTCGTGCTCGCCGGTTCGGGGCACATCGCCGGCGTGGTCAATCCGCCCTCGGCGCAGAAATACCAATATTGGGTCAACGATCAGAAGGTCGAGACGCTCGCCGAATTCATGGCGGGAGCAAAAGAGGTCAAAGGGAGTTGGTGGCCCGACTGGATCGGCTGGATCGAGAGCCTCGACTCCACCAAAGTGGATGCAAAAGCTGCACGTGTACCCGGAAAGGGCAAGCTGAAGGCGATCGAGGATGCTCCGGGAAGTTACGTACGCACGCGCTGAAAGAGCTCGTTCCGTAGCGTAAACGAGTTTTTGTGCACCGCACAAATTCCCTCTTGCAAACTCCGCAACAAGACCCTAGATGCTGCAATGCAGCAATAGTCAGGGGACCCAGTCACATGGCCACCAAGGGACCGAAGGCGCCGGCAAAGCCCGTCGCGAAGCCCGCGGCGCGCGCCACGAAGCCGGCCGCGCCCAGGGCGAAGGCTGTCGCAGCCACGTTCGAGCAGAAGCCCGCGTCGGAGACCGTCATCGAAGCAGCCGCTCCGGTGAACGCATCCGGACCGGAGCCGGTCGTGGAAAGCGCGTCGCAGGAAGCAGTGGAAACCATTCACGTCGCGGCAGAGCCGGCTGAAGCCGCCGTCGCGGAGACCGTCAACGCATCCGGGGCCGTCGCTGAGACCGCCGCGGAGACCATCGTCAAGGAAACCAAGATCATGGCTACCAATTTCGAAAACGCCGCTCCCAAGGCTCAGGCTCTGTTCGCCGATTGGAACGATCGCACCAAGACCGCGGTCGAGAAGTCGACCAAGCTGGTCGAGGAAGCCAACGAGTTCGCCAAGGGCAATCTCGAGGCCGTCGTCGAGTCGAGCCGCATCGCCGCCAAGGGCTTCGAGAGCCTCGGCCAGGACGCCGCCGAATATGGCCGCAAGAGCTTCGAGAACGCCACCAGCGCGCTCAAGACCCTCGCCACCGTCAAGTCGCCGACCGAGTTCTTCAAGCTGCAGAGCGACTTCGTTCGCGGCGCGTTCGACGCCTATGTCGCCGAAGCCTCGAAGAACACCGAAGCGATGATCAAGCTCGCCGGCGATGCCGCCCAGCCGCTGTCGAACCGCTTCGCGGTCGCGGCCGAGAAGGTCAAGACCGTCGCCTGAGCGTCTTCCGACGCTTCGGTAAACGTGTAGAGGGGGTGGCTGCCGAAAGGTGGCCGCCCCTTTTCGTTTCGGCGTCGCGCGCCAATTTTTAAGGACGAACGGCGCGGCTGCGGCCTTGCCTCGACTCCGTCGAACCCATATTTTTACGAGCGTCATGGCCGAACCCAGCAATTTCACTATCCGAATGGCCGAGGACGGCGACGACGACACGGGTACGCGCGACCCCTCGGTCGGCCTCGCGACACGCACGCGCACGCGTACGAAGAAGCCGACGCCGTACCGCGTGCTGATGCTCAACGACGACTATACCCCGATGGAGTTCGTCGTGCTTTGCCTGCAGCGCTTCTTCCGGATGAGTGTCGAGGAGGCGACGCGGGTGATGCTGCACGTCCACCAGCGCGGAGTCGGCGTCTGCGGTGTGTTCAGCTACGAGGTCGCCGAGACCAAGGTCGCGCAAGTGATCGACTTCGCCCGGCAGAACCAGCACCCGCTGCAGTGCACGCTCGAAAAGGCGTGACCGGCTGAACCTCAGCTGCGCGGCTGGGGCAGCCAGCCGAGATCGAGGCCTTGATAGCGGTTCACATAATTGGCGGCGCGGGCGAGCGCGCGCTCGTCTCGGAGCGTGACCCGGCCCGAGTCGCGGGTGATCAGCCCGTCTTCCTCGAGCTGGCGCAACATGCGGTTGACGTGGACCGCGGTGAGTCCGGTCGCATCGCCGATCTCCTCCTGCGTGAGCCCAAGCGCGAAAGCGCTGGCGATGCTCTTGTCGGTGGTGCGCAGGCGGTTGCGCAGGTCGAGCAGCAGCGCGGCGACGCGCGCCTTGGCGCTGGTCCGCCCCAGCGCGGCGAGCCGATCGGTCAGCGCCACCCGCTCGATCTGGCAATAGACGAGGATCAATGCCGACAGCCGAGGATGCTCGCGCATGATCGCGGCGAGCGCGGCGCGATCGAACGGCGAGACGACGCAGTCGGATAAAGCGGCGAGCGTCTCGGGCGCTTCCTGGTAGATCGCGTTGGAGACGCCGAGCAGGTCGCCCGGAAACAGGAAGCGGAGGATCTGCCGGCTGCCGTCGTCGAGCAGCACATAGCTCATCATCAGCCCCTTGCGGAGCACGAACAGCTCTTTGCACGCCTCGTTCTCACGCTGCAGCACCGCCCCGCGGCGCAACTGCCGCTGGCGCTCCTCCAGCTTTTCGAGCGCGGCGCTCTCGCCCGGCGAGAGCTCGACGAGCTCGCTCAATATATCCGCGAAACAACTACCCGACACGCGACGCTATCCCCCCACCGACCGTGCAAAGCAGTGCCGTCGAATCAATGCATTAAAGTCGATCAAGGCACTTCACGCCCCGTCACGCTTGCGCAGCCGCGGCGACAGGCTAGAAGCTCCGCCATGGACCGTATCCTCATTCGCGGCGGCAACCGCCTCTCCGGAAAAATCGCCATTTCGGGCGCGAAGAATGCCGCGCTGACGCTGATGCCCTGCGCATTGCTGACCGACGAGCCGCTCACGCTGCGAAACCTGCCCAGATTGGCAGATGTCGACAGCTTCGGACATCTACTCAATGAACTCGGCGCTTCGACTGCGATAGAAGGAACCCGGCCGAATGATTTCGGCAGGGTAATGACCGCGCGGGCGGGGAGGCTGACCTCCACCGTCGCTCCCTATGACATCGTCCGCAAGATGCGCGCGTCGATCCTCGTGCTCGGCCCGCTGCTCGGCCGCGCCGGCGAGGCGACGGTCTCGCTTCCCGGCGGCTGCGCCATCGGCAACCGCCCGATCGATCTCCACCTCAAGGCCTTGCAGGCAATGGGTGCCGAGATCGAAGTCGCGGCCGGCTATGTGAAGGCGACCGCTCCGGGCGGCCGCATCGCCGGCGGCCGTTTCCGCTTTCCGGTGGTCTCGGTCGGCGCGACCGAGAACGCATTGATGGCCGCGGCGACGGCAAAGGGCACGACGGTGCTCGGCAACGCAGCGCGCGAGCCCGAGATCGTCGACCTGTGCAACCTGCTGGTGGCGATGGGCGCGCGGATCGACGGGATCGGCAGCGAGACGCTGACGATCGAGGGCGTCGACCGCCTGCACGGCGCCACCTATGCGGTAATGCCCGACCGGATTGAGGCAGGCAGCTATGCCTGTGCCGCGGCGATCACCGGCGGCGACGTCGAGCTGGTCGGCGCCGACGCGGGCGACATGCGCGCGACGCTCGACGCGCTGATCGAGGCGGGGGTGACGATCGAAGAGGGCCGCGAGTCGATCCGGGTGGCGGCGGCGAACGGGATCCGGCCGCTGACTTTGTCGACCGCGCCGTTCCCCGGCTTCGCCACCGATATGCAGGCGCAGTTCATGGCGATGCTGTGCAAGGCGGACGGCGCCAGCGTGCTCACCGAGACGATCTTCGAGAACCGCTACATGCACGTGCCCGAGCTCGCGCGGATGGGCGCGAATATCGAAGTGCGCGGGCGGACCGCCGTTGTCCGCGGCGTCGACAGGCTGGTCGGCGCGCAGGTGATGGCGACCGATCTGCGCGCCTCGATGAGCCTGATCCTCGCGGGGCTTGCCGCCGACGGCGAGACGCAGGTCAACCGCGTCTATCACCTCGACCGCGGCTATGAGCGGCTCGAGGAGAAGCTCCAGGGCGTCGGCGCCGACATCGAACGCGTCGGCGACGGCTAGTTCGATCCTCCCCGGGAAGGATTAGATCACCGCGCCGTGCTCGTCGAGAAGGGCCGTGCCGCGCGTGATGTTGCCCAGTTCCGGTTAGGCTTCGCCTGCATCGTGAAGCGCAACTCGCCGCCGGCGGCGAGCTCCTCGTGCGTCACATAGCTGCGATCAAGCGCCGTGCCGTTGAGCGCCACCTTGCCGACATAGCGGTTCGCTTTCGACAGCCCGTCGGCGCGCACGCTGAAGCGCTTGCCGTTGGGGAGGGTGAGCGTCGCGCGATCGACGAAGGGTCGCCCGATCACATATTGGTTCGACCCCGGCGCCACCGGATAGAAGCCGAGCGCGGTGAACACGAACCACGACGACATCTGGCCGAGATCGTCATTGCCCGACAGGCCCGCGGGACCCGTCTTGTACTGGCTCTCGACGATCTGCTCGAGCCGCTCCTGCGTGCGCCACGGCTGGCCGGCGAAATTGTAGAGATAGGCGACGTGGTGGCTGGGCTCGTTGCCGTGGATGTACTGGCCGATCAGCCCGGCAATGTCCTCGGCATGACTGTAGTCGAGCTTCGAATTGTCATAGTCGAACATCGCGTCGAGCTTCTTCACCGCGGCCCTGTCGCCGCCGAGCAGCGCGAACATCGCCGCCTGGTCGTGTGGCACGAACCACGAATATTGCCAGGCATTGCCCTCGGTGTAGTCCGAGCCATAATTGATCGCGGTCGGATCGAACGGGTCGCGGAAGCTTCCGTCGGTCTTGCGGGCGCGCAGGAAGCCGGTCTTCGCGTCGAAGCTGTTGCGCCAGTTGCCGGCGCGCTTCTCGAACATGGCGGCGATGTCGTTCTTGCCGAGCGCGCGCGCCATGCGGGCGATCGTCCAGTCGTCATAGGCGTATTCGACGGTCTTGGAGGCCGCTTCGGGCTCCTTGTCGATCGCAACGTAACCCAGCTTCATATAGCGATCGAGCCCGCCATACGGGCCGTAGCTGGCGCTCTTGACCATCGCGTCGAGCGCGGCGTCCGCGTCGAAGCCGCGCACTCCCTTTAGCCACGCATCGGCGATCACCGGCACGGCATGATAGCCGATCATCGTCCAGGTCTCGCGGCCGTGGAACTGCCAGACCGGCAGGATGCCGAACGGGCTCGCTTTGTGGCTGGCGAGCAGCGACTGGACGAAGTCGGCGTTGCGGCGCTCGGGCTGGACGAGCAGCAGCAGCGGGTGCTCGGCGCGGAACGTGTCCCACAGCGAGAAGGTCGAGTGGAAGGTGAACCCGTCGGCCTTGTGGACCTGATCGTCGGGTCCGCGATAGCGGCCGTCGGCGTCCGAGAACACGCTCGGCGCCATCAGCGCGTGGTAGAGCGCGGTCGAGACCATCGTCTTCATCGGCGCGGGCGCCTCAAGCTCGATGGCGGCGAGCGCCTGTTGCCAAGCGGCGCGGGTGCCGGCGCGGATGGCGTCGAATCCGCCCGCCTCGCTGTCGAGATTGGCGATCGCGCCATCCTCGTCGACCGCCGAGATCGCGACCTTGAGCTCGAGCGGTCGATCGAGCCGGCCATAATCCAGACGGGCGACGAGCGCGCGGCCCTGGAGCTGATCGAGGTCGTCGCGCCCGCGGCCGGGTCCCTGGAACCCCTTATACTCGATCTTCTCCTCGCGATTGAGGAAGGCATGGCCGGCGAGCGGCGCCGACGCGCGCATCGCGAAATAGAGCTTGCGCGCCGGCGCCCAGCCGCGCGTCTCGCGCATGCCGGTGATGGTGCCGTCGGGGCGGATGCGGATCGACGACCACAGCGTCTTGCCCGGATAATTGTACAGGCTGCTGCGCAGGTCGAGGATCAGGTGGGCGGGGCTGCCGGCCGGAAAGGCGTAGCGGTGAACCCCGACCCGGGTGCCGGCGGTCATCTCGGCGCGGATGCCGGCGTCGGCGAGCGTGACGGCATAATAGCCCGGCTGCGCGGTCTCGCTGTCGTGGCTGAAGCGCGAGCGATAGCCCGAGCCGGGCTGCGTGGGATCGCCGGGCTCGAGCAGAACCTTGTCGCCCGCCGCCGGCATGACCAGAAAGTCGCCGAGATCCGAATGGCCCGCACCCGAGAAATGGGTGTGCGAGAAGCCCTGGATCGTCGGGTCCTCGTGGCGATAGCCCGCCGCGTGATCATAGCATTCGCGAATGACGCAGCGCGCGTCGGTGTCCGGGCTCAGCTGCACCATGCCGAAAGGCGCGACGGCGCCGGGGAAGGTGTGGCCCTCTCCCCCGGTGCCGATGAACGGGTCGACGCTTTCGTAGGTCGTCTGCGCGGCGAGCGGCGCAGTGGTGAGCGAAAGGGCGGCGAGCGCGGCCAAGGCGCGACGAAAGCTACTGGGCATGGCGCGGGGTTAAAGCATGGGAATGCCCCGCATCCAACCGCTTCCGTAACTATCCGTCGCATCTCGCCAACCCTCTCCCTTTCGAGAGGATTTGGAAGCCTCAGCGCTTGCCCAGATCGATCGCCGCCTGCACCAGCGCAATGTAGCTCGGGCTCATGTTCACGACATACTCGTTCTCGCCCCAGAAGAACGGCCAGTTCTCGCTGTTCTCGGGGAAGTCGGGCTTGAGGATCAACACGCCGGGGACGACCCCGCCCGCGATGAACGAGAAGTCGGCACGGTTGCTGCCATAGGCGACTTCCTTCGAACGGGTGCCGACCCCCGAGACGAACGAGATATCCGAGCCCGGATGGGTGCCGTGAAGATAATCGAGCGCGCGAAACACGCCCTTGCCGTCGCTCAGCGCCGGGAAGGCCTTGTGGATCGCATAGTCGGTGAGCCCCGCCTGGATCACCGCCCCGTTCCCCGCCCAGCCGCCGGTCGTGATCGGCACGCCATAGGGATTGGCGCCGGTAAAGGGCGTGGCATTGGCCTTCAGCGCGCGCGCGGCCGCTTCGACCTTGGCGCGGTACTCGGGGTCCATGTGCGGAAGCGCCTGCAATGCGGTGTCGGCATATTGGCCGAAGCGCGAGGCGATCTGCGGCCACAGCGCAGTGACCCGGGCGGCATAGCGCGCGTCCCTGGTCGCGGCGAGCAACTCGACCGCGGCGGTGAATTCCTCGCCGGGCAGCCAGCCGCCGGTGGTGTTGCCATGGCTGAACGTGTTGGGCGCATGGCCCTGCTCGTCGGACCAGACATCGCGCGCGAGCCGCAGCGCCTTGTCCGCGAGCGCGTCATTATACCCGCGCAGCGCGCGGCTAGCCGCCGCAAGCGCCGCCGCCGAGCCATAGTTGAGCGCGCTCGACTTGCTGGTGAACACCCAGCGATCGTCGGGCGTGCCGCTGCGATTGCCCTTGCGCTCGCCGAACTTGAGGTCGGGATCGTAGATCAGCCCGTCGGTCTTGGTCGCGGCGTCGCCGAGATGAGTGTATTGCGCGACGTCGGGCTCGACGACGCCGTGCACCGCAAAGCCGACCGCATCGTACATCGAAGCGAGATAGAGCACGCCATGCTCGATCTGCTGGAGCAGGTCGGGCTTGCCGTCGGGAACGTGCATCTCGACGCGTCGGAGGGCCTGATCGACGAGCGTCTGGTCGCGCGCCGGCTTGTGATCCTCCCAGATACCGACCAGCGAGCGGATCACCGCATATTGGGTCTGGGTGCGAATGTCGAAGTCGCCGGCGTCGAGCCAGCCGCCCACGTTCATGCCCGGGATGTGCTCGCCGGGCTTGAATTTGGTGTCGGTGGCCGGCCCCTGACGATAGAGATCGATATGCTCGTGATTGACCGGCGCCTGCCGGGCATCGTCGCGGTGACTGTCGCCGTGCCAGACGCGGTATGCCTCGTTGACCAGCATGTGATCCATCTGAACCGGCAGATAGACGTCGAGCGCGGGGTGCCACGCATCGGCATAGACATTGTCGGCGATGCGGAAGCTGTCGGTCCGCTTGCCGCCATATTCGAGCTGGTACACGCCGGGCGTGCGGACGCTGCTGAAGTCGAAGGTGGCGTAATTGTAGCGCAGATACTTGCCCCACGCCTTGGGGGTTGCCGCCGCCGCCACCGCGGTCTTGCCGGTCTCGTCGATCCGCAGCAGCCGCGCCGCGCCGGCGGGCCTGGCGTTGGCGTCGAGCTCGATCACCGCGACCTTGGGCTGTTCGGGCGTGTAGCCGACCTGCGAATGGCCGATCACCGGCGCGCGCAGCCAGCCGGGTACGCTGTTCGGCGAGACCGTCCATTCGACGACGGTGCCGGTCTGCCCCGCCGGGAGCACGCTGCGCAGCACGAACCAGCCATTCTGGGCCTGGTTGCGGCCGTCGAACAGCTGGAGGTCGCCGCGGGTGGCGCGGACCGTGACCCGGCGCGCCGGGTCCTCGGGCGCGAGGACGAGAGTCTTGCCCGACGCCATCGGCAGCGGCTCGGCGCCGGGACCGTAGTCGCGGCCGCTCGCTGCGTTGCGTTCGCCGCCCGCGATCATGTCGCCCGCCGGGTAAAGCGGGAACGCGCCGGGCTTGCTGTCGGCGAGGAAGCTCTTGTGGAAATAGGCCGAGGGCAGGAATTCGAGGTTGAACCCCGCCTTGCCGGCTAGCGCCATCGGCAACGGCGAATCGAGGATCACCGCGATGTGCACGCCGTCGCCGCGGCGTTCGGCGCGGATGCGGTACTGGAATTTGTGCTCGGGATATTCGAGCAGCGCCTCGATCGCGCCGGTCTTCGCGTCGACCGTCCGCTTGACCATCCGCCCGATCGGATCCCATTGCCCGGGAGTGGCGGAGAGGCGCACATCGCCGTTCGTCGCAGTGCGCTCACCTTGCTGGATGATCTCTACGCCGCTGATCTTGGCGTCGGCGAACAGCCCGTCATACCAGTTGGAGAAGACGAGGACGTTGACGCCGCGAGCCTCGAAATAGCCCGCCTCGTTCAATCGCAGATCGGCTTGGGCCTGCGCCTGCGCGGTGCCCGGCACCATCGCCGCCGCGCTCGCCAGAAGACACGCGCCCAGCACCCGGCGCCCGATTTTGCCCTTCACATCGCTCTCCTCTATGCCCGGATTTGCTCCGGCGCTTGCGTGAAGTTAGCGCTAACACACAGAATCGGGGCAGGGGAAGGGGACGGGCGTGCAATTGATCGAGACGATGGCGGACCGGAAGGGAGTCTGGGCATTCCTGCTCGGCTGCGCGGCAGTGACGGTGGGGGTGGTGATGCACCTGCCGATGTTCGCGATGGGGCAGGACATGCACTTCATGCTCGCCGGCATGCCGATGGGCTGGGACATGGTCGCGGGCATGGCGCTGATCATCGTCGGCTGCCTCGTCGCCGCATGGGGGCTGCTGCCGCGCGACGTCTCGGCCCAGCGGGCCGCCAGCGCCGAGATCGAGATCGCCGCGCCCGAGGACGCGCATCTGGGCCCCGCGCATTGGGGCCTGATGATCGTGCTGGTCGTCGCTTTGGTGATCGACACGATGAAGCCCGCTTCGCTCGGCTTCACCGTTCCCGGGATGATCCACGAATATCACGTGCCCCGCGAGACGGTGTCGCTGGTGCCGTTCTTCGCGCTGCTCGGCACGATGACCGGATCGGTGCTGTGGGGCGTACTCGCCGACATCTATGGCCGCAAGGCGACGATCCTGCTCTCGGCGGTGATGTTCGTCGGCACGTCGATCTGCGGCGCGATGCCCAGCCTCCCCTGGAACATCGCGATGTGCTTCATGATGGGCGCCGCAGCGGGAGGCATGCTCCCGGTCACCTATGCCCTGCTGGCCGAGATGATGCCGAGTCGGCATCGCGGCTGGAGCCTCGTGCTGGTCGGCGGGCTCGGCGCCGGCGGAGGCTATTTCGCGGCGAGCGCGGCCTCGACCCTGCTGGTGCCCGAATGGAGCTGGCGGATCCTGTGGCTGCTCAATTTGCCGACCGGCCTGCTGCTCGTCCTGCTCGGCGCCTTCATCCCCGAATCGGCCAAGTTCCTCCTCGCGCGCGGCCGCAAGGCCGAGGCGGCGGCGGTGATGCGCAAGTTCGGCGCCGTTGCGCGGCGGCGGCCGGACGCGCCGGTGCCCACCGCCCGTCAACACGCATCGCGCGCTCAAGGGACTCCATCTCTACGGCAAGCTCACCGCGCTCTCGATCACCGGGCTCGCCTGGGGGCTGATGAACTTCGGGCTACTGCTGTGGCTGCCCAACCATCTCGTCAGCAAAGGCTATTCGATGGAAGTGGCGAGCGGGCTGCTCGCCCAATCGGCGCTGATCGCCTTCCCGACCATCTTCGTCTGCGCGCTCGCCTACAGCATCTGGAGCACCAAATGGTCGCTCGGCGCCTCGATCGCGATCACTTTGCTCGGGCTGGTCGGGGTGTTGCGGCTCGAGCTGTTCGCAGGCGGCAGCCCGGTATGGCCGGTGGCGCTGCTGATCATCGGGATCAACGGCATCATCGCGATCCTGCTGCCCTATACCGCCGAGAGCTTTCCGATGCGGGTGCGCGGGCGCGCCACCGGCTGGGTGGCCGCGTGCACCAAGGGCGGCGGCGTGATCGCCCAAGCGCTGTTCATCTTCAAGCTGGTGCCGGCGATGGGTATCGTCGCCGGCGTAATCGTGATCCCGACCGTGCTCGCCCTGGGGCTGGTCGCCTGGTTCGGGCGCGAGACCCGCGGGATCGATCTGCGCCATCTCGACGAGGCGACCGAAGAGACCTGACCGCCCGTCCGATAGGGCTTCAATGTCAGCGGGTTGAGCCCCCAACAAGGTACGCTGCCGGAACCTTCACCCGCGCCGGCCGGTTTGAACACCGGCAGGAGAGCATAGCAACATGGCAACACGTCTTCGCGATTTCGCATCCGATGCGGACTCGCAATTCCTCACTGACAGTTTTCAACGTGGGCTCGCGCACTGGAATCGCGAGCGGCTCGAGCCGGGCTTCCCGGACGCGGAATGGAGCCGCGTGTTCGAGCGCGACATCCGTATGCAGCGGCTCGAGGGCGCCTTTCTCGAGGAGCTGCGCGCCGAAGTCGCTGAAGAGGCCGCGCAGGCGCCGACCGATGTCGAGGGCTTCATCGCCTGGTTCGAGGGGCTCAAGGAACGCGGCCCCGGCCAGGGCGACCCGCTGTTCCCGTGGCTCGGCGAGAAGGCGAACCGCGACGAGCTGCGCTGGTTCTTCGAACAGGAGGCGGCCGGAGAGGCAGGGTTCGACGACCTGGTGGCGATGACTCAGGTCAAGCTGCCGGTCCGGCCCAAGCTCGAGCTCGCCCGCAACTATTGGGATGAGATGGGCCACGGCACCGCCAAGGGCATGCACGGCCCGATGCTCGACGCACTGGTCGAGACGCTCGAAGTCAACCCGGTGATCGAGAACACAGTGTGGGAGAGCCTGTGCCTCGCCAACGCGATGACCGCGATGGCGACCAACCGGCGCTATGCTTGGCACTCGGTGGGCGCGCTCGGAGTCATCGAGCTCACTGCGCCGACCCGCGCCGCGCTGGTCGCCGAGGGATTGAAGCGCGTCGGGCTCAGCCCCAAGGAAGCGCGCTATTTCACCCTCCACGCGGTGCTGGACATCAAGCATAGCGAGGACTGGAACCGCGAGGCGATCCGCCCGGCGGTCGAGGAGGATCCGCGCCGTGCGACCGCGATGGCCGAGGGCGCGCTCATCCGGCTCAAATGCGGCGCGCGCTGCTTCGCGGCGTATCGGGCGCGCCTCTGGGCATGATCCGCTACTTGAGCGCAGTGGAAATCGCGCGGTAACATCTCCCCGTCACGGCGTGGCGGACGGAGGTAGGCGAATGCGTGCTGGGATCGGAATGCTGGCGGCGGTGCTGCTCGCCGGCTGTGCGGGTCGCGTGCCGGATCCGGTCGCCGCTCCGGCAGCCGGGCCGGTCCAAGTCCAGATCATCGGCTTCAACGATTTCCACGGCAATCTCGAGGCCGGCAAGCTCGCGGTGGACATTCCGGGCGAGGGCGACGCGAAGCAGCGTGTCGCGGCGGGCGGTGCCGCGTATTTCGCCGCTGCCGTGGCGAAGCTGCGCGAGGGCCGCGCCAACAGCGTTACGGTCTCGGCCGGCGACATGATCAGCGCGAGCCCGCTGGTCTCGTCGATGTTCCTCGACGAACCGACGATCCATGCGATGAATCTGGTCGGCGTCGATTTCAACGCGGTCGGCAATCACGAGTTCGACCGCGGCCAGAAGGAGCTGCTCCGGCTGCAGGCGGGCGGGTGCGAGAAGAACACCCCACGCCAGCCTTGCGCCGTCGAGCCGTTCCCCGGGGCGGCGTTCCGCTACCTCGCCGCGAATGTCGCGAAGCAGGGGGGCGGCACGCTGTTTCCGAGCTATGGCATCCGCAGCTTCGGCGAAGGCGCCCGGCAGGTGCGGGTCGCGTTCATCGGGATGACGCTCAAGGAAACGCCGACGCTGGTGATGGCGAGCGGCATCCAGGGCCTCAGCTTCGAAGACGAGGCGGACACGGTCAACGCGCTGGTGCCCAGGCTCAAGGCGGAGGGCGTCGACGCGATCGTCGTGCTGATCCACCAAGGCGGCTACAGCAAGGCGGCTCTCGACGCGAACAGCTGCGACGGCATGACCGGCGACATCTTCCCAGTCCTGAAGCGGCTCGATCCGCGAGTGGACCTCGTCGTCTCGGGGCACACCCACAACGCCTATGTCTGCGACTATGCGACGATCGATCCAGCGCGTCCGCTGCTGCTGACCAGCGCGGGGGTTGGCGGGACGTTGCTGACCGACATCACTCTCGAGATCGATCCCGCCGCGGGCCGCGTCGTCGCGAAGCGCGCGAGGAACGTCCTCGTGCAGGGCGAGGCGTTCACCAGCGCCAGGGGGCCGGTCGGCAACAGCGATCTTTATCCGCGCGTCACTCCCGACCCGCGGGTCGCGGCGCTCGTCGCGCGCTATTCGGCCGCGGCGAAGGCCTATTCCGAGCGCCCGATCGGCCGCTTGACCGCACCCACGCCGCGTGCGGAGGGCGAGATGGCCGAGCAGGTGCTGGGCAATCTGATCGCCGACGCCCAGCTCGCCGCCACCGCATCGGCCGGTGCGCAGATCGGATTCATGAACGCAGGCGGCATCCGCGCCGCGATCACCCCGCGGCCGGACGGCACGGTGACGTTCGGCGATATCTATGCCGCGCAGCCCTTCGGCAACACGCTGGTGGTCAAGCAGATGACCGGCCGGCAATTGCGCGCGGTGCTCGAGCAGCAGTTCGACGAGAACAAGGTTGGCGGGCGCAACCTGCTGCTCGTCTCGCGCGGGTTCAGCTATGGCTATGATCTCGGCCGGCCGCTCGGCCAGCGCGTGATCGCGCCGCGGCTGAACGGCGCCCCGATCGCGGACGACGCGGCCTACCGCATCGTCGTCAGCAACTTCCTCGCCAATGGCGGCGACGGCTTCACTGCCTTCACCGCCGGCGCCGCCGCGATCACCGACGTGCAGGACCTCGACGCGCTCGAGGCCTACTTCCGCAGCGCCCCGGCGATCACCCCGCCGGCGACGGGCCGGATCCGCGACGTGACGCCCCGCTGAAGGGCGGCTGTCTTCTCACTATCGTCCTCGCAAGGAGTGTCGCCAAAGGCGACGGAGGGGGGGACTCACTGCACTTAGTGATTCCTCTCCCTCCGTCAGGCTGCGCCTGCCACCTCCCCCCTTGCGGGGGAGGATGAAGGGTCACGGGAGCACGCGCGAGAGACTCACACCGCCTGCAGCGCTTCCTCGAAATCGGCGATCAGATCGTCGGCATCCTCGACGCCGATCGAGATGCGGACGAGATTGTCGGTGATGCCGAGCGCCTGCTTGCGCGCCTCCGGAACCGATAGATGCGTCATCCCGGCGGGATGGCTGGCGAGCGTCTCGGTGCCGCCGAGGCTGACTGCGAGCTTGGCGATCTTGAGGCTGTCGAGGAACGCGAAAGCCTCCTTCTCGCCGCCCTTCAGATACAGCGAGAAGGTCGAGCCGGCGCCGGTGCAGTGACGGTTATAGATGTCGGCCTGTCGCGATCCTTCCTCGAGGAAGCCGAGATAGCCGACATGCTCGACCTTCGGATGCTGGCGCAGGAATTCGCAGACCATGACGGCATTCTCGCCAGCGCGGCTCATGCGAAGCTCGAGCGTCTCGAGGCTGCGCAGCAGCATCCACGCCGTGTTCGGATCGCAGATCGTCCCGATCGTGTTGCGCATCAGTCGGATCGTGTTGATGTGCTCCTTGGTGCCGAGCACGCCACCCGCGACGAGATCCGAATGGCCGCCGGCATATTTGGTCAGCGAATAGACGACGATGTCGGCGCCCTGCTTGAGCGGCTGTGCCCAGAGCGGCCCGAGAAAGGTGTTGTCGATCGCGATCGGCGGCTTGGTCGGCCCCTTGAAAATCGCGTCGCGGCTGGCGGCGACCGCCTCGACATCGACCAGCGCATTGGTCGGGTTGGCGGGGCTCTCGAGATAGATCAGCGCGACGTTGCCGCTGGCGGCCTTGGACAGCACCGCGTCGATCTCCTCGCGCGTCGCGCCGGCCGGGAAATCGAGCCAGTGGACGCCGAATCGGCCGAGGATGCGCGCGATCAGCGTCTCGGTCGCGGCATAGAGCGGCCCCGAATGGACGATGGTGTCGCCCGGCTTGACCATCGACAGGAACAAGGTGGCGATCGCCGACATGCCCGAGGAGAAAGCGAGCGCGTCCTCGGCCTCTTCCCACACCGCGAGGCGATCCTCGAGGATCTCCTGGTTGGGGCCGTTGAAGCGCGAATAGACCAGCCCTTCGGCGCCGCCCGGCCGCTTGCCGGTGACGCCCTCGAAGTGTCGCTTGCCCGCCGCGGCATTGGGGAAGACGAAGGTCGAGGTCAGGAAGATCGGCGGCTTGAGCGAGCCTTCGGAGAGCATCGGGTCGAAGCCATGGCCCATCATCAGCGTGCTGGGCTTGAGCTTGCGCCCGCCGACGGTGTCGACGCTGGGCTTGGGACGCCGCCGCGGGGGGCCGCCAGTCAGCTCGGCTTCGGTCTCGTCGGTCATGCAGCTCTCCGTTCTGGTCTGGTTTGCGCGATCCCTAGCTCAGAAAAGGTCTCACTTGATACCAATTATCGCGATCTGCCGGCCATAGTCGGGCTCGTTCCGGTGGGTGGCGCGGCGGAAGCTGTAGAAACGGCTCTCGTCCGAATAGGTGTCCAGCCCGAGCGTTTCGATCGTCCGCACCCCCGCCGAGGCGAGGCGATGCGCGACATAGGCCTCGAGGTCGAACTGATAGTGACCGGACTTCCCCTCGGCGAAGAAGCGTTCGTTGGCGGGATCGGCCTCGGCGAAGCGGCGGAAGAAGTCGCCATGCACTTCATAGCTGACGCGGGCGATGCACGGGCCGACCGCGGCGGCGATCCGCTCGCGCCTGGCGCCCAGGGTTTCCATCAGCGCGATCGTCGAATCGGTGACGCCGCCGATCGCCCCTTTCCAGCCGGCATGCGCAGCGCCGACAACCCCGGCTTGCGCATCGGCGAGCAGCACCGGTGCGCAATCGGCGGTGAGGATGCCGAGCGCGAGACCTGGCCGATCGGTGACGAGCGCATCGGCATGCGGGCGGAGCCGCTCGTCAAAGGGCTCGATCACCGCCACCGCATCGGGCGAATGGACTTGGTAGAGCGTAACCAAGCGGCTGCCCGGGAGCACCGCCTCGCCGGCACGGCGCCGGTTCTCGGCGATCAGCGCCGGATCGTCGGCCGAGCCGGTGCCGACGTTAAGGCCCGCCACTACGCCCGTGGAGACGCCGCCGCGTCGCCCGAGAAAGCCATGGGTCACGCCGTCGAGCGCCCGGGCGCGAATGACTTCGACATCGCTCATAGCTCGAGGCTCCAGATGCGGTCGTCGTCGACATGGTCGCCCACGCGGAATTCGTACCTGCCGATCTCGCGAAAGCCGTAGCGCGCGTAGAAGCGCTGGGCGCGGTGATTGGCGACATAGACGCTGAGCACCATTCGCGCGAAGCCGCCCGCGCGGGCGGCTGCGATCGTCCAGTCCATCAGCGCCTGCGCAGTGCCGCTGCCCTTGCCGCGCTCGGCGAGGTAGAGCTGGCGCAATTCGATCGTCGGCGGGCCGGGCGCGACCGGCAGAGTCACCGGGCCGATCTTGGCGAAGCCGACCAGGCCTTGGGCGTCCTCGGCCAGCCGGATCGCGACACCTTCGGTCGCATATTCCCCCGCCCAGGCGGCCGGGGTGAACCTGTCGAGAAAGGTCGCGAGGTCCGCCGGCCGATAGAGGTGGCCGAAGGTCGCGACAAAGCTCTCGCGGTACAGCGCGTCGATCGCGGGAAGGTCGGCCGCGGCGGCGTCGCGGTAGCGGATCATGCGAACCCCGCCGGTACCGGCCATCCCGGCGCGGTGATCGCGATCACCTTGAACAGCTCGCCCATCTGTTCGGGGTCCACCAGCCGGCCGCGATCCTCGGCGAGGGATTTGGCGCGCTCGGGTGCGGCGCGGGCGAGCGCCTCGGCACGCGCATCGATTCCCAATGCTTTCAGGAAGACGCCCTGCGTTACCGGCCCATGGACGGTGAGCCCCTCGGCCTCGGCGGCCTCCTTCAGCGTCGCGAAATCGACATGTGCGGTGAGGTCGGCTTCGCCCGGATCTTCAAACGGATTGGCATAGCGATGGCCTTTGACCGCCTGCAGCGTGTCGCCGATCGCCGGGCCCTCATACCCATAGTCGATGATCAGGGCAGCGCCTCCTTGCGCAAGCAGCCTCGCCGCTAGCCCTCGCAAAACCGCTACGCTCGCCGGCGAGGTCTCGAGGATCGAGCCCGGCGCCGCGTCGCGAAGATCGGGCGGGATGATCATGTCGAAGCCGCGGTCCCCGGCGATCGGCAGGAACAACGTGTCCTGGCAGGCGACCAGCCGCTCGCGCCAGCCCTCATGCGTGGCGATCAGCTGGCGGATCGGCAGGGCGTCGAAGAATTCGTTGGCGACGACGAGGAGCGGCTGGTCTTCCTCGACGCTCATCAGCTCGAGATGCCATTCGGCGCCGGGCACGCGTTCGGCCTGCGCGGCGCGCAGGGTCGGGCTGGTCTCGACGAAATGGACCGGCGGCTGCAGCCCGGCCTTGGCCATCGCGCGGAGCGCATCGGCGGCGAGCGTGCCGCGGCCTGGCCCGAGCTCGACATAACGGGCGCCCGGTCCCCCGGCGCGGTCCCAGAGATCGGCGAGCCACAGCCCGATCAGCTCGCCGAACATCTGGCTGATCTCGGGTGCGGTGGTGAAGTCGCCGCGGCTGCCGAGCGGATCGCGGGTGGCGTAGTAATGCCCGTTGGCGGCACCCATGAACTGCGAGAGCGGGATCGGTCCGGCGAGGGTGATCGCGCGCGCGAGCCGTTCGGCGAGCAGCGGTTCGGCGGCATTGTCGCCGCGTTGCGCCGGCGTCGCGGCGAGAGGATTGTCGGAGTCGGTCACGGCGTGTCCGTAGCGTTCGGGGTTCGGCGCGTCATCCCACCGCAGGCCAAATCTACTCTCCGCCTGCGGGAGCCCCGTAGCGGATCGGGCGTTGTCCGTCGCCGGAGGCGCGATGGAAGAAGGCAGGCAACTGGTAATGGCGGTGCGCGAGGCGGCGGCGCGGCACCGTCTCGCATGGGGCGAGCTGGTCCCGACGCCGCACGAGGTCAATTGCGCCGCAGAGGCTGCCGAAGACGCCGCCTATGCCGAGATGGAAGCGGCGAAGCAGGCGCTGCGCGCGCATATCTGCGCGCTGTACGGCATCAGCGCCGCCGAGCTCTGCAGCCTCGCGCGCTGACCGACCGGCTCAGGCCACGCTCTCCGATCCGGCGATCGGCTCGACGCGCTGGCGGCGGCGGTTTGCGGTCGCGATTAGATAAATGCCCCCAGCGATCATCGGAATGCAAAGCCACTGGCCCATGTGCAGCCCGGTCGCGTCGACCAGCCAGACCAGCTGCGCGTCGGGCTCACGGAAGAACTCGACGAAGAAGCGGCACAGGCCATAGCCGAGTACGAAGATGCCGACGAGCTTGCCGGGCTGGTAGCGCGAATCGGTGCGCCAGAAGAAGAACCAGAGCACGGCGAACAGCAGCAGCCCCTCGAGCCCGGCCTCGTAGAGCTGGCTGGGATGGCGCGCGGGTTCGACCGTGCCGACCTCGACGGTGTTGCGGAAAACGATTCCCCACGGCACTCCCGTCGGCTTGCCCCACAGCTCACCGTTCACGAAATTCGCGAGGCGCCCGAAGAACAGGCCGAACGGCGCGACGCAGGCGACATAGTCGTGGATACGCAGCCAGTTGAGTCCGTGCCGACGTGCGAGCAGGATGATCGCGACCGTCGTGCCGATCACGCCCCCGTGGAACGACATGCCGCCATCCCACAAGCGGATGATCTGCAGCGGCGCCTCTACGATCATGTTGGGCGCGTAGAACAGCACATAGCCGAGCCGGCCGCCGAGGATGATGCCGAGGGTGGCGTAGAAGACGAGATCGTCGGCGTGGCGCCGGGCCATCGGCGCGCCGGGCTGGGCGAGCAGCTTGAGCAGGTACCACCAGCCGATCAGGATGCCGGCGATATAGGCAAGCGAATACCATTTGATGTCGAAGAATCCGAGCGAGAGCGCCACCGGGCTCAGGCCCAGATCCTTGAACTGGAGGTGATCGCCGGCGGCGGCGAGAAGGTGGAGCAGCACGGTCTGGTCGTTCCCCGGCAATCGTTCTGCGCCCGCGATAGAACAGCCGTCTCGCAAACCCAAGACCGCAATGGCTGGCGCGCCGCCAAGCCGCACGATAGAGCGGCGCGATGGCTCGGGACCCAAGCGCGCGCATCAGGCTCGATCGGCGGACGCTGCTGATCGGCGGGGGCGCCGGCTTGGGGCTGGTTGTCGCATGGGCGGTGTGGCCGCGAACCTGGCCGCCGAATCTGAGCGCGGCTCCCGGCGAAAGCCTGTTCGGCGCATGGCTCAAGATCGGCGATGACGGCCATGTCTCGGTCGCGGTGCCGCAATGCGAGGAGGGGCAGGGCGTCTACACCGCCTTCCCGCAGATCATCGCCGACGAGCTCGGGGCCGATTGGAAGATGGTCGGAGTCGAGCCCGCGCCGCTGAACCCGCTCTACGCCAACCCGCTCGCCGCCGAGGCGCTGTTCGAGGCAGCGCTCGGCAACGTCCCCGACACGCTGCGCGCGACATGGGTCCAGCGAACCGGGCTGACCCTCACCGGCGCGTCGACTTCGATCCGGCAGTTCGAAGGCGAGCTGCGCCGGGCCGGCGCGGCCGCGCGGGTGCTGCTGTGCAAGGCCGCGGCCAGCCGCTGGGGGGTCGACTGGGAGGCGTGCCGGACGTTCAATCATCTGGTGTTCCACGGCAGCCAGCGTCTTGGCTTCGGCGCGCTCGCGGCCGAGGCCGCGGAACAGCGCCTGCCCGACGATGTGGAGCCGCGGACGGGAGACGAAGGACGGCTCTACGGCCAGCCGCTGCCGCGACTTGACGCCACGCCCAAGGTCGACGGCAGCGCGCTGTTCGCCGCCGACATCCGCCTGCCCGACATGGTTCACGCCTCGATCCGCCAGGGGCCGGTCGGAGAGACCGGGCTGGCGCGAGTCGATCGTGCCGCGGCCGACAAGATCCCGGGCATGCTCGCGGTGGTCACCACCGACGACTGGGTCGCGGCGGTGGCCAACAACTGGTGGGCCGCCGATCGCGCGCTCGATGCGATGCGGCCGCGCTTTCGAACGCCCGAGCCGGTGGTCAACAGCGACTCGATCGAGCAGGCGCTGAGCGGCGCCTTCGACGGCGCGGGGAGCCGTATCGCCAGCGCGGGAGATCTGTCGGCACAGTTCCGCGGGGCGCAGCTGGTTGCCGCCGAATACCGGGTCGGGCTGGCGCTGCACGCGCCGCTCGAGCCGATGACCGCCACCGCCGCCTATCGAAACGGCCGGCTGACGCTGTGGGTGCCGACCCAGTCCCCCGGGCTCGCCCGCGCCGCCGCGGCGCGCGCGGCGGGCATTGCCGAGAACGACGTGATCCTCCACTCGACCATGGCCGGCGGCTCGTTCGGCGCGAAGCTCGAAACCGACGCGGCGGCGCAGGTCGCGCTGCTCGCGATGCGAATCGGGCGACCAGTGCAGCTCACCTGGCCGCGCGGCGAGGATTTCCGGCGCGACCGCTTCCGCCCCGCCGCCGCGGGCCGGATGAGCGCCCGGATCGACGCGCAGCGGCGGGTGACCGGCTGGCTCGCCAAGATCGCCGCGCCGGCCAGCGGGCGTGAACTCGCCGCGCGATTGCTGCACGGCGAGGCGTTACCGGGGGCGGCAATGGCCTTGGGCGGCAGCGATCCCGGTGCGGTGGCAGGTGCCGCGCCCTTCTATGCGATCCCCAACTTCGCGGTCGATCATCATCCTGCGTCGACCGGGGTGCCGAGCGGCTATTGGCGCTCGGGCGCACATAGCTACACCTGCTTCTTCACCGAGAGCTTCCTTGACGAGCTCGCCCACGTCGCCGAGCAGGACGCGCTGTCGTTTCGCATGGCGATGCTCGGCAACCAGCCGCGGCTGGCGCGCTGCCTGCAGACCGTCGCGCAATTGGGCGGGTGGCAGGGCGGCCAGCCGGGCAGCGGCCAGGGGATCGCCTGCCACAGCTTCCGCGGCGCGCATATCGCCGTGCTCGCCGAGGCGCAGCTGACCAGCGACCGCCGCGTCAAGGTCGAGCGGCTGGTCGCCGCGGTCGATTGCGGCCGGATCGTCAATCCCGACCTCGTGATGCAGCAGATCGAAGGGGGATTGCTGTTCGGGCTGGCGGGAGCGGTCGGCTGCTCGACCGGCTTCACCGAGAATGTCGCCGACGTCCGCGAGATCTCGGAGCTGCGCCTGCCGACCCTCGCCGATTGCCCCGACATCACCGTCGAGCTGATCCGCAGCGGGGCAGAACCCGGCGGCGTGAGCGAACTCGCGGTGCCGCCGGTCGCGCCGGCCATCGCCAATGCCCTGCAAGCTGCTACAGGCGTGCGCTTCCGCCGTCTCCCGCTGCTATCGGATATCGAATGAACCTTCCCGACGGCCATCCTGTTGTTCCGGCCCGCAAGGTCGGATTGCTCCTCGTCAACCTCGGCACGCCGGACGCGGCGGAGGCAGGCGCGGTGCGGCGCTATCTCGCCGAGTTCCTCTCCGATCCGCGGGTGATCGAGATTCCGCGATTCGTCTGGAAGCCGATCCTGCACGGGATCATCCTGCGCACCCGGCCCGCCAAATCGGCGCATGCCTACAGACAAGTCTGGCGCGAGGATGGGTCGCCGCTCGCCGCGATCACCCGCGAACAGGCGACCGCGCTGCAGGGGGCGTTCGGCCCGGACGTGATCGTCGATTATGCGATGCGTTATGGCCGCCCGGCGCTCGGCGACCGGTTGCGCGCGCTCAAGGAAGCAGGCTGCGAGCGGGTCCTGATGGCGCCGCTCTATCCGCAATATTGCGCGGCCACGACCGCGACCGCAAACGATGCCGCCTTTGCCGAGCTCGCGCGGATGCGCTGGCAGCCGGCGCTCAGGACATTGCCGCCTTATCATGACCACCCGGCCTATATCGATGCGCTCAAGCGCTCGGTCGAGACGTCGCTGGCCGCGCTCGATTTCGAACCGCAGGCCGTGCTCGCGAGCTTCCACGGCATGCCCGAGCGGACGCTGCATCTCGGCGATCCCTATCATTGCCACTGCCAGAAGACCGCGCGGCTGCTCAGCGAGGCGCTCGGCCGCGAGCTGACGATCACCTTCCAGTCGCGCTTCGGCCGCGCCAAATGGCTCGAGCCGGCGACCGATACGGTGCTCGCGTCGTTGCCGGGCAAGGGCATCACCCGGATCGCAATCGTCGCGCCGGGCTTTTCGGCCGATTGCGTCGAGACGCTCGAGGAATTGTCGATTCGCGGTCGCGAGACCTTCGTCGCCGCGGGTGGCACGGATTTCGCGACCTTGCCTTGCCTCAATGCAAGCGATGTGGGCGTGGCTATGCTCAAGAAGATATTAGCACGGGAACTTGCGGGCTGGGCAGACGCTGCCTAGCGTTACGTAACGAAAACGAAGAGAGGATGGCGAGATGGCACGCGTAGCGATCGTGACGGGTGGAACGCGCGGTATCGGCGAGGCGATCAGCCTTGCGCTCAAGGACGCGGGCATGACGGTCGCCGCCAATTATGCCGGCAATGACGAGAAGGCGCAGGCTTTTACCGAGCGCACCGGGATCAAGGCGTACAAATGGGACGTCGGCGATTTCGATGCCTGTGCGGCGGGCGTCGCGCAGGTCGAGGCCGAGCTCGGGCCAGTCGACGTTGTGGTCAACAATGCCGGCGTCACCCGCGACGGCACGATCCTCAAGATGACCCGCGATATGTGGGAAGACGTCATCCGGATCAATCTGGGCGGTTGCTTCAACATGGCGCACGCGACCTTTCCGGGCATGCGCAGCCGCAAATGGGGCCGGATCGTCAATATCGGCTCGATCAACGGCCAGGCGGGCCAATATGGCCAAGTCAATTACGCCGCGGCCAAATCGGGCATCCACGGCTTCACCAAGGCACTGGCGCAGGAAGGCGCGCGTGCCGGCGTGACGGTCAATGCGATCGCGCCGGGCTATATCGACACCGACATGGTTGCGGCGGTTCCGGCCGACGTGCTCGAGAAAATCGTCGCCAAGATCCCCGTCGGCCGGCTCGGTCAGGCCAGCGAGATCGCGCGCGGCGTGGCGTTCCTGTGCTCCGAAGAGGCGGGCTTCGTCACCGGTTCGACGCTGTCGATCAACGGCGGACAGCACATGTACTGAACGAGAACGGGCCGGCCCCCCGTGAGGAGCCGGCCCTCGATCCTCGATACGCAACGCGAGGAACTCGATACGCAGTACGCGGGCGATCTATAGACAATATCCCTTGGCGCTTGCTGAACGGACCAGTCATTCGGCGTTCATCTTCTTAGCGCTGGTTCGCCCGCCAAGAGCGGCTATGCGGGAGCGATGCGTTTCGCTGTTCCGCTCGCGACTTTCCTGATGCTGTCGGTAACCGCCTCGGGCATCGAGCCGCGACCGGTGCTCGGCGATCGTGCGGAGATCGTGGCCACGCCGGTGCTGCTCGACGCTTCAGATCCTGCGCGTGTCCGGGTCGGCGCGCTCATTTGGCTCGGCGGAGTGGTTCTCAAGAGCCGCGATCCGGCGTTCGGCGGGTTTTCCGCGATGCGCGTCGACGGCGATCGATTCACCTTGCTGAGCGACGGCGGCAATCTCGTCCGGTTTCGCATGGGCCCCGATCTGCGGCCGACCGAAGTGCGCTTCGCCGATCTGCCCGGTCCGGGCACCGGCTTCATCAAGCGCCATCGCGACTCGGAATCACTGACCTGGGATGCTGGGACGGGGAGGAGCTGGGTCGGCTTCGAAAATCGAAACGCGATCTGGAGGTATGATGCGAGCCTCGGCCGGGTGGAGCGCAAGGCGCGGCCCCGGGCGATGGCCGATTGGTCGATCGCCGGCGGCGCCGAAGCCATGGTTCGGCTACGCAGCGGGCAATTCATCGTGATCAGCGAAACCGGGCGGCCGCGCGGGCGGCCCGATGCCCGTATTCTGCTGCGGTTCGCCGGCGATCCGACCGAATCGAACCGGGCGCCGGAGCGTCTCGGCTATGTGCCGCCGGCGAATTACGATCCGACCGATATCGCCGAGCTTCCCGACGGCAGGTTGCTCGTGCTCAACCGGCGGCTTTCGCTTGCGGGGCTGTTCACGGCCAAGCTGGTGCTCCTCGACCTGCGCGGCGCGCCCGCAGGTACCGCGATTCGCGGCGCCGAGCTGGCGACGTTCGAGCGGCCGGTGCAGCACGACAATTTCGAAGCGCTGGCGGTCACGCGCGAAGGCGCCGACACGATCGTGTGGATCGCGGCGGACGATAATGGCGAGTTTTGGGAGCAGTCGCTGCTGCTCAAGTTCCGGCTGGAACTCGGGCAAGCGAAAAGCCCGCTCCCCGCGAAGGAAACGGGCTGACGCCGAATTTCGACGGGCTGGTTAGGCTGCGGTCTTTTCAGCCGACGCCTTGCGCACTTCGCGCTTCAGGCGACGCGCACGCAGCGATAGATCGTCGTCGCTGGCCTTGAGCAGCCAGTTGTCGAGACCGCCATTGTGCTCGACCGAGCGCAGACCGTGCGTCGAGACGCGCAGGCGGATGCTGCGGCCCAGCGTGTCCGAGATCAGCGTGACGTTCTGCAGGTTCGGCAGAAACGTACGCTTGGTCTTGTTGTTGGCGTGGGAGACGTTGTGTCCCACCTGCCGGCCCTTGCCGGTCAGCTCGCAAATGCGCGACATCGCTTATAATCCTGGTTCTTGGCGTAAGCCGGAAAGGCCGCGCCGATAGCGGGAATGGCGGAGTGCGTCAACCGATTCGCCGATCGCCGCGCGGCCCGAACGCAACCCGATTGGCCTAATGTGCGTTATTACGCAAACGATTCGATCCGGGAGACGAAGACGATGCGTGCAATTCTCGTGCTGATCGGGCTCATCGCCCTGGGTGTGGTCGCAGCGATGGCGACGGGCATGCTCTCGTTCAACCAGCAACAGGGTGGCAGCTTGCCGACGGTAAGCGTGCAGGGCGGCGAATTGCCCAAGATCAGCGCCGAGACGGGCAGCGTCGGGATCGGAAACACCGCCAAGACCGTTGAGGTGCCGACGGTGGAAATGAAGAAGGCGACCGTGGTCTTGCCAACGATCGATGTGAAGCAGGCGCCGGGCAGCTCGCCCACGCCCGCTGCCAAATAATGCACGCCGGGCGAATCGTCGCGGCGCTGTTGCTGCCGCCGCTCGGCGTCTACCTCGCGCGCGGGCCCGGTCGGGATTTCGCGATCGCCTGCGGGTTGACCGTGCTCGCGTTCCTGCCCGGTGTGATCTTCGCACTGTGGACGGTGCTCCGCGACGAGCGCCGGATTCCTGCTCCCGCCTGAGTGTGCGGCGCGTCCGGGGTGACGCGGGCCGGTGGCGGCGCTAGTCCCGCTGCCATGTTCCCGCTCCCCGAGCCTATGCGCCTTGCGCTCGATGCCGCGCGCGATGCCGCGCAGGGCGGAGAGGTGCCGGTGGGCGCTGTCGTCATGCATCGGGGCCAGCCGATCGCAACTGCCGCCAATGCGCCGCGCGCACTCCACGATCCGACGGCGCACGCCGAGATGCGCGTGATTCGCGAAGCGGCGCGCCTGCTCGGACGCGATCGGCTGGAGGATTGCGACCTGTGGGTAACCCTCGAGCCTTGCGCGATGTGCGCGGGGGCGATCGCGCACGCCCGGATCGCGAGGCTCTATTACGGCGCGAGCGATCCCAAGGGCGGCGCTGTCGAGCACGGGCCGCGGTTCTTCGCGCAGCCGACCTGCCATCACCGTCCCGAAATCTATTCGGGGATCGGCGAGGGCGAGGCCGGCGCGCTGCTCCGCGACTTCTTCCGCGAGCGCCGCGTCTAGGCGGTCGCGCTCCCGCGCAGGCAGGAGCGCAGTGCGGTTAGCCGACGTCCTGCTGGGTGATCGGGACCAGCTTGATCTCGACCCGGCGATTCGCAGCCTTGCCGTCCTCGGTGTCGTTGCTGGCGACCGGCTGGGTCTCGCCGAAGCCGCGCGTGCCGAGGCGCGCGCTCTGCACCCCGCGCGACGTTAGATAATCGGCGACCGACGCCGCGCGGCGCTGCGACAGGCCCAGATTGTACGAATCGCTGCCGGTCGAATCGGTGTGGCCGTACACGTCGATATAGGTCTGGTTATATTGCTTGAGCACGTCGGCGACCTGATCGAGCGTCGTGCGGAACTGCGGCTGAACGCTCGCCTCGTTGGTCGCGAAGGTCACGTTCGACGGCATGTTGAGCACCAGCTCGTCGCCCTGACGGATCACCCGGATGTCGGTGCCCGCGGTGCGGCGCCGCAGCTCCTGTTCCTGTCGGTCCATATAGGCGCCGATGCCCGCGCCGGCGAGGCCGCCGATGCCCGCGCCGATGATCTTCTCGGTGCGATCGTTGCGGCCGCCGACGAGATCGCCCAGCAGATAGCCGCCGACCACCCCGGCGCCGGCGCCGATCGCCGCCCTTGAAACGCGGCGTTCGCCCGTCACCGGATCGGTGACGCAGGCGGCGGTCAGCGTCGTCCCGGCGAGTGCGGCAGCGGTAAGCAGGTTGCGGGTAATATTCATTTTTTCCTCCCGATTCGTGGACCCTGTCGACCAAGAGAACCCGTGTTCGCGGTTCGTTGTTCCACCTGCGCATCGAAGCTTCACGAACAGGCAGTTGTGAAGCGTAGCCTAGTGCGGATATGGAGTGGGCCGCATCATGCCCGCACCTTTCCCCTGGATCGACGTCGCGATCATCCTCGTGCTGATCGCCATCAACGGCCTCTTCTCGATGTCGGAGCTCGCGATCGTCTCCGCGCGCCCGGCGCGGCTCGAGGCGCTTGCGCGCACGCATCGCGGCGCCGCGACCGCGATCCGGCTCGCCGCGGACCCCGGCAAGTTCCTGTCGACCGTCCAGATCGGCATCACCCTGATCGGCATCATCGCGGGTGCCTATTCGGGCGCGAGCCTGGGGACGCCGGTGGCGCAACGCATCGAAGGCCTCGGCCTCGACCCGGAGACCGCCCGGACGGCGGGGATCGCGCTGGTGATCGCAGTCACCACCTATGCCTCGCTCGTCGTCGGCGAGCTGGTGCCCAAGCAGTTCGCACTGCGCTCGCCCGAGCCGATCGCGGCGACGATGGCGATCCCGATGCTATGGCTCAGCCGCGCCACCGCGCCGGTGGTGTGGCTGCTCGACAAATCGAGCGCGGGGATCTTCCGGCTGATCGGGCTCAATCGCGAATCGGAGAATCGCGTCACCGCCGAGGAACTCCACCTGATCGTCGCCGAGGCTTCCAAGTCGGGGGTGATCGAGGAGCATGAGCGCTCGATCATCTCGGGCGTGGTCCGGCTCGCCGACAGGCCCGTGCGCGAAGTGATGACGCCGCGGACCGACGTCGACTGGCTCGACGTGGATCTCGACGCCGCCGGCATCCGCGACGCGCTGCTGGCGACGCCGCATACCCGGTTGCCGGTCGCCGAGGGATCGGTCGACGCGGTGATCGGCGTCGTGCAGGCGCGCGACATCGCCGCGGCGCTGTTCCGGGGCGAGACGCTCGACCTGCGCCGGCTGATGCGCCAAGCGCCGGTGCTCCCCGATCAGGTCGACGCCATGGACGCGCTCGGCGCGCTCCGCCGCGCCGAGGTGCCGATGGGGCTCGTCCACGACGAGTACGGGCATTTCGAGGGGATCGTCACCCCGGCGAACCTGCTTGCGGCGATCGCCGGAGAGTTCGCGTCGGATGCTGAGCCTGGCGAGAATCCGAGTATCCTCGTGCGCGAGGACGGCTCGCTGCTGGTCTCGGGCCAGCTACCTGCCGACGCGCTTGCCGAACGGCTCGGCATCGATCTTCCCGAGGACCGCGATTACGCCACCGTCGCCGGTCTCGCGCTCGCGGTGCTCAAGCATCTGCCCGAAGAAGGCGAGGTGTTCGCCGAGCAGGGCTGGCGCTTCGAGATCGTCGACATGGACGGCCGCAAGATCGACAAGCTGCTGGTGCGCGAGGCGTAGCGTGAGGCCGACGCCGCGCGGTCAGAGTTTCCCGAAGACCGCCTCGTAACCCGCCTGATCGCCGCGCGCGAGGAAGCTCGCCTGCTCGATCCAGCGGTCGCGGTGGATGCGGCCCTGGAAGGTGCCGAGCTGGGCATCGAGCGCCGCGGCCTCGGCCGGGTCGAGCGCGGCGAGTTGGGCGAAGCGGGTCACTCCAAGCGCGTTGAGCCGCTCGGCGAGCTTTGGGCCGACACCCTTCATTCGCGTGAGATCGTCGGCTCCGTCGGACGCATGCACGGGCTCCGACGCGGCCAGCGCGGCCGGTGAGGCGTCGAGCGGGCCGGCAGCGGCAATCGCCTCGTCCGACAGCGGCGCGGGTTCGGGAGCAGCCTCTGGCTCCCGAATCGGGGCAGTGGCGACCAAAGGAGCGTCGGCGATGGGGGGCGGCGCCGGAGCTACCGGCGGCGGGCTCGAGCGGAGGACGGCCGGCGTCTCTTCCGCGATGCTAAGCTCGCCGCGCTCCTCGAGCGCGCGCCGCGTTTCCTGGCGACGCCTCGCGAGCCGGGTGCCCCAGCCGAGGATGAACAGCGCCAACAGGATCCCGAGGCCGATCAGGACGAAGGAAAGGGTGAGCCATACCGGGCCGCCTTCGATCAGCGGACTTCCCGTCTGCCAGGCAGTGTCGTTCATTCAGCTCGCTCCCGACGCATGGAATTTCGCGTATCCGCAATTGCATAGCGTCGGATTTCGCAGCGTCCAACGATGTTCGGACGTTCGGCGGAAGTGAACGAAGGGCGTCTGCGCGCACGCGGAGTTCGCCGGCGCAGAAGAAAAGGGCCGGAGGATCGCTCCTCCGGCCCTTGCTTCGGGTTCGCTCCGATCAGCGCGTTCCGGGCACCGGCGGATCGAGTTCCTCATAGGCTTCATGCTCGGGCACATCGACGATCCCGCGGCCGACATGGCTGCGCGAGCGGCTGTAGCCGAAATAGACGGCGAGGCCGATCACCGCCCAGATCAGGAACAGAACGATGCTCTTATAGTCGAGGCTGATGAACAGGTAGATGCAGCCGAGGATCGCGATCGGCGCGGTGACGAACACCGCCGGGGTGCGGAACGGCCGCTTGCGGTTCGGCTCGGTCCGGCGGATCACCATCACGGCGATCGAAACCGCGGCGAATGCGAACAGCGTCCCCGAGTTCGAGATGTTGGCGAGCTGCCCGACCGGGAAGAACGCCGCGAACAGCGCCACCGCGATGCCGGTAATGATCGTAATCACGTGCGGCGTGTTGAATTTGGGGTGGATCTTCGAGAAGGCCTGAGGAAGCAGACCGTCGCGGCTCATCACGAAGAAGATGCGGGTCTGGCCGAACATCATCATCAGGATGACCGAAGGCAGCGCCAGCCCGGCGGCGAGGCCGAGCAGGTTGCCGATCTGCGGCCAGCCGATCTCGCGCAGCGTGAACGCCAGCGCTTCCTTCGAGCAGACCACGTCCTTGAGCCCTTCGGCGGCGCGCGCGGCGCACTGGGCGGCGAGCTCGCGGCTGCCGGGCTCGAGCACGGCGCCCGCGGCACCGACCACCGGCTGGGTGGAGAGGCCGGGAGCGCCGATCACGCCGGCGGCGACGAGCAGATAGAAGATCGTGCAGATGCCGAGTGAGCCGATCAGCCCGATCGGCATGTTGCGCTGCGGGTTCTTGGTTTCCTCGGCCGCAGTCGAGACCGCGTCGAAGCCGACATAGGCGAAGAAGATCGACGCCGCTGCCATCGAGATACCGATGAAGCCAGTCGGCGCGAACGGCGAGAATTGCTCGCTGTTCATCACCGGCAGCGCCAGCACGCAGAACACGGTGAGCGCGGTCACCTTGATCGCCACGAGGACGGCGTTGATCGTCGCGCTTTCCTTGGTGCCGATCACCAGCAGCCAGGTGACGAGGCCTGCGATCGCCATCGCCGGCAGGTTGATCAGGCCGCCGTCGAATGGCCCGAGCACCAGCGTATCGGGTATGTCGACGCTGAACGTGTGTTCGATCAGACCGACGACATAGCCGGACCAGCCGACCGACACCGCGCCCGCGGCGACGGCATATTCGAGGATCAGCGCCCAGCCGACCATCCATGCGATCAGCTCGCCCATCACGGCATAGCTATAGGTATAGGCCGAGCCCGAGACCGGGACCATCGACGCCATTTCGGCGTAGCAGAGCGCCGCAAAGGCGCAGACCACGCCTGCGATGATGAACGACACCATCATGCCGGGGCCGGCCTTCTGCGCTGCCTCGGCGGTCAGCACGAAGATGCCGGTGCCGATCACTGCGCCGATGCCGAGCATCGTCAGCTGGAAGGCGCCGAGCGATCGATGAAGCGATTTTTTCTCGGCTGTCGCGAGAATGGCGTCGAGTGGTTTTACGCGCCCGAATATCATTGAGTGGTCCCCTTCGCGGCACCGGTTCGCGCCGCGCCTTGTCGTGAAAGGGGCGAGCCTAGCCGCAAACGCCGTGTGCGCAATCCCTTAGTGCAGCGGATCAGCGCGCGAGCATCGGCCCGAGCGGGCGTCCGGCGAAGATATGGACATGGAGGTGCGGCACCTCCTGGTGCGCATCCTGCCCGATATTCGCGAGCAGCCGATATCCCGGGGCGACCATGCCCGCATCTCGCGCGACCTGCCCGACGGCGCGGACGAAGCCCGCAATCTCGGCGTCGGATGCGGTGGCGGCGAAATCGTCCCAGCTGACATAGCGGCCCTTGGGGATCACGAGGACGTGCTGCGGCGCCTGCGGGTTGATGTCGTGAAAGGCGAGCGCGTGCTCGTCCTCATACACCGTCTTCGCCGGGATCTCGCCGCGGAGGATCTTCGCGAAGATGTTCTGGTCGTCATAGGGCAGGGTGGCGTCGATGGGCATCTGTTCCCCTCCCGCTTGCGGGAGGGGTTAGGGAGGGCGCGCCTCCGGTCCCGCATCGGTAGCAGCAGTCCATGCCCTCCCCCGATCCCTCCCGCAAGCGGGAGGGGAGCGCTATGCGGAGCGGCTGGCCTTTTCGTCGATCCCCGACACGCCTTCGCGCCGGGCGAGCTCGGCGCGGACATCGTCGAGGCTGAGGCCGGCGTCGGCGAGCAGCACCGCGAGGTGGAAGAGCAGGTCCGCGGCTTCGCTGGTCAGCGCCGCCTTGTCGTCGGTGACCGCGGCGATCACTGTCTCCACGGCTTCCTCGCCGAGCTTCTGCGCGATCTTGGCGCGGCCCTTCGCGGTCAGCCGGGCGACATAGGAGCTTTCCGGGTCGCCGGCGCGGCGTTCGCGGATCACCGCTTCGAGGGCGTCGAGACTGTCTGCCATGCCGCTCCGGCTGCGGGAGTGGCGGGCGCCTGTCAATCCTTGGAGGCGTCGCGGCGGAAGCGCGCGCGCAGCCGGCTGCGCACGAACCAAAGCGCAAACGCGGCGCAGACGAACAGCGCGAGGTCCGAAAGCTCGGGCATCCAGCGGCTCCCGGCGACGCCGCTATGCGGCGCGGCAGCGAGCGCGGGCGGGGCGATCAGCAGGGCGAGCGCGATGCGGAGCATCGGTGGGATGTAGCGCGGGGACGTTGGAGAAGCGTTAAACGCACCGTGCTCGTGCGAAAGCAGGATCACCGGTTCACTTGCGCACCGGAATCCCGGCCGCGGCCAGCGCGGCATGCGCCTCCTTGATCGACGCCTCGCCGAAGTGGAAGATCGACGCGGCGAGCACGGCGCTGGCATGGCCGTCGCGGATACCCTCGACGAGATGCGCGAGATTGCCGACGCCGCCCGACGCGACCACCGGCACCGTCACCTGATCCGCGATCGCGCGGATCAGCGCGAGATCATAGCCGTCGCGGGTGCCGTCGCGGTCCATCGAAGTGACCAGCAGCTCGCCCGCGCCAAGCTCGGCGAGGCGCAGCGCGTGCGTGACGGCATCGATCCCGGTGGCGCGGCGCCCGCCATGAGTGAATACTTCCCAGCGGCCGTCGCCCACCTTGCGCGCATCGACCGAAGCGACGACGCACTGGCTGCCCATCCGCTCGGTGATGTCAGCGACGACTTCGGGCCGCGCAACGGCGGCGGAATTGACCGCGACCTTGTCCGCCCCCGCGAGCAGCAGCGCGCGCGCATCTTCGACGCCGCGCACCCCGCCGCCGACGGTGAGCGGCATGAAGCACACCTGGGCGGTGCGGCGGACGACATCGAGGATCGTGCCGCGCGCCTCGTGGCTGGCGGTGATATCGAGGAAGCAGAGCTCGTCGGCGCCCGCCGCGTCATAGGCGCGCGCCTGCTCGACCGGATCGCCGGCGTCCTTGAGGTCGACGAAGTTGACGCCCTTGACCACGCGGCCATTGGCGACATCGAGGCAGGGGATGACTCGGGCGCGAACGGTCACGAAAGTCCTCTCCCGTCTCGCCAGAGGGGAGAGGGAGCTTGGTGCTTGTCGCTCACGCCCGCGCCACTCCGATCGCCTCGGCGAGGTCGAGCCGGCCGTCGTACAGCGCGCGTCCGGTGATCACGCCTTCGATGCCGTCGGCGACATGGCCGCGCAGCGCATGGATGTCGCCGATATCGGTCACGCCGCCGCTCGCGATTACCGGGATCGCCACCGCGCGCGCGAGCTCCACGGTCGCCTCGACATTGCAGCCCTTGAGCAGCCCGTCGCGGCCGACATCGGTGAACAGCAGAGCCGCGACGCCGGCATCCTCGAACCGGCGGGCGAGCTCGACCACCGGCACGTCGGAGACATCGGCCCAGCCGCGCGTCGCGACCATGCCGTCGCGCGCGTCGACCGCGACGACGATCCGTCCGGGATTGTCGCGCGCCACGCCGCGGACCAGCTCGGGGTTCTCGAGCGCCGCCGTTCCGATCACCACGCGCGCGACGCCGAGATCGAGCCAGCGCTCGACCGATTCGCGGGTGCGGATGCCGCCGCCGAGCTGGACCTTGCCGCCGAAGCGGGAGAGGACCGACGCTACCGCCGCGCCGTTGACCGATTCCCCCGCGAATGCGCCGTCGAGATCGACCATGTGCAGCCATTCGGCGCCGGCCTGCGCGAACATCTCCGCCTGGGCCGCCGGATCGTCGCCATAGACGGTGGCACGGTCCATATCGCCTTCGGCGAGACGGACGACCTGCCCGCCCTTGAGATCGATGGCGGGGAAGACGATCAGCCCGGTATTCACGGCTTCCATTTCAGAAATCTCTCCAGCAGCGCGATGCCATAGCGCTGGCTCTTTTCGGGGTGGAACTGGACGCCGGCGAGATTGTCGCGGCCGATCGCGGCGGTGACCCGGGCGCCATGTTCGGTGGTGGCGAGGACGTGCTCTCCCTCACTTTCGCCCTCGAACGCGAAGCTGTGGAGGAAATAGGCCTCGCCGCGCTCGATCAGCGGATGGGCGCGGGTCGGCACGACGTCGTTCCAGCCCATATGCGGCACCCGCACGTCTAGGGAGGGAGGCAGATGCCGGACCACGCCCGGGATCCAGCCGAGCCCGCCATGCGTGCCGAGCTCCTCGCCGCGGCTCGCCATCAGCTGCATGCCGACGCACACGCCGAGGAACGGCGCGCCTTGGTTGAGCACGCGCTGCTCCATCGCCGCGATCATGCCGTCGATCTCGCGCAGGCCCCGCGCGCAGGCGCCGAACGCGCCGACGCCGGGCAGGACCACTCGGTCGGCCTTCGCCACCACATCGGGATCGGCGGTGATCGTCAGCCCCTCGGCACCCGCCGCCTTGAGCGCGTTGTGAACCGAGTGGAGATTGCCGGCGCCGTAATCGATCAGCGCGACGCTCATCCGGCCAGCGCTTCCAGCCCCGGCGCGGTCATCGTCGGAGTGAACTCGTAGAGCGCATAGTCGGCGACCGCGTGCACCGCGAACGGATCGCCGGCGAGCAGCGCTTCGGCCGCCGCGCGGGTCCCGCGCAGCAGCAGGATTCCGCCGTTCGGCGGCGTCTGCCGGCCCGAGGCAAGCATGCTGCCGTCGGCATAGCGCGCGCGCAGCCAGTCGATATGCGCGGCGCGGTGAAGGTCGACCGTCTCGAGCGGCACCTTGTAGCCCAGGATCGCGACGATCATCAGAGGACGCCCTTCGTGCTCGGGATCGCATCGGCCTTGCGCGGGTCGATCTCGATCGCCTCGCGCAGCGCCCGGGCGAGCCCCTTGAACGCCGCCTCGGCGATATGGTGGTTGTTGCTGCCGTACAGCGTCTCGACATGGAGCGTCACGCCCGCGGTCTGGGCGAAGCTGTGAAACCAGTGCTCGAACATCTCGGTATCCATCTCGCCCAACCGCTTCTGGCTGAACTCGGTCTTCCAGACGAGGAACGGCCGCCCCGAAATGTCGATCGCCACGCGGGCGAGGGTCTCGTCCATCGGCGACAGCGCATCGGCGTAGCGGCGGATGCCCTTCTTGTCGCCGAGCGCCTTCGCCACCGCCTCGCCGATCGCGAGGCCGGTATCCTCGACGGTGTGGTGCTGGTCGATATGGAGGTCGCCGACGGTCTTCACCTCGAGGTCGATCAGCGAGTGGCGGCTCAATTGCTCGAGCATGTGATCGAAGAAGCCGATCCCGGTCGACACGGTATAGGCGCCGCTGCCGTCGAGGTTGACGGTGACGTCGACCGAGGTCTCGCTGGTCTTTCGGCTGATCGTTGCGGTGCGCATCCAGCCCCCATAGCGCTGCCGCGCGCCGGCGCAAAATAGCCTTGCTTGTTGGCGTGCAGCATCCGCTTGACCCTGTGGCATCAGGCGCTACCCAAGGCCTATGACCGGTCAAGTGCCTGATAGCCTGATTCCCTATGACGAGATCGTGCAGGAGGCGCTGCGCGCCGTGGTCGGGCGCGTGCTCGGCACGGTCGCCGCGACCCAGGCGCTGCCCGGCGCGCATCATTTCTACATCACCTTCAAGACCCACGCGCCCGGCGTCGACATCCCGCAGCGGCTGATCGAGCGCTTCCCCGACGAGATGACGATCGTCCTCCAGCACCGCTTCTGGGACTTGAAGGTCGACGACAGCAAATTCTCGGTCGGGCTGAGCTTCAACCAGGTGCCGGCGATCCTCAACATCCCGTTCTCGGCGATCACCGGCTTCCACGATCCGGCGGTCAATTTCGAGCTCCGCTTCCAGGCGCAGGACGTGCCCGAAGGCCCCGAGCCGCACGACGAGGCCGAGAATGACGGCCCGACGGTCAAGCCCGCCGACGACGGCTCGAACGTCGTCTCGGTGGACTTCAAGCGGAAGAAGTAACCGGCTCCGTACGGGCGAGCTTGTCGAAGCCCCTTTCTTGGTTTTAGAGCGCCCCCCAACCGCCCTTCGACAAGCTCAGGGCGAACGGAGGTTGTGTGACTGAAGCTACCCGCACCGAAACCGATTCGATCGGCGCCATCGAAGTTCCCGCCCAGGCCTATTGGGGCGCCCAGACCCAGCGTTCGATCGAGAATTTCCCGTTCGGTCCGATGGAGCGGATGCCGCTCGGCATCGTCCACGCCCAAGCGATCGTGAAGCAGGCCGCGGCGCGGGTGAACCGCAAGCACGGGCTCGACTCGAAGATCGTCGACGCGATCGAGGCGGCGGCGCAGGAGATCGTCGCGGGCAAGCTCGACGACCAGTTCCCGCTGGTGATCTGGCAGACGGGCAGCGGCACCCAGACCAACATGAACGTCAACGAGGTCATCGCCGGCCGCGCCAACGAGGTGCTGACCGGCAACAAGGGCGGCAAGAGCCCGGTGCACCCGAACGATCACGTCAACATGAGCCAGTCGTCGAACGACAGCTTCCCGACCGCGCTCCACGTCGCCACTGCGGTCGCGACGCGCGACCTGCTGCTCCCCGCGCTCGACCAGCTGACCGCCTCGCTGACCGCCAAGGTCGAGGCGTGGGACCACATCGTCAAGATCGGCCGCACCCACACCCAGGACGCCACGCCGCTGACTTTGGGGCAGGAATTCTCGGGCTATGCCGCGCAGCTGGTGAGCTGCAAGGCCCGGATCGAAGGCGCGCTGCACGGCAACATCCGCAAGCTCGCGATCGGCGGCACCGCGGTCGGCACCGGGCTCAACGCGCCCGAGGGCTGGGCCGAGGACATGGCCGAAGCGATCAGCGACATCGCCGGCTTCGCCTTCGAGAGCGCGCCGAACAAGTTCGAGCAGCTCGCCGCCAAGGACGGGCTGGTGTTCTTCTCGGGCGCGCTCAACACGCTCGCGGTGGCGCTCAACAAGATCGCCAACGACATCCGCTTCCTCGGCTCGGGCCCGCGCTCGGGCCTCGGCGAGCTGTCGCTGCCGGCCAACGAGCCGGGTAGCTCGATCATGCCGGGCAAGGTCAACCCGACTCAGTGCGAATCGCTGACGATGGTCGCCGCGCAGGTGATCGGCAACCACCAGGCGGTGACCGTCGGCGGCATGCAGGGACATTTCGAGCTCAACGTGTTCATGCCGCTGATCGGCGCCAACGTGCTGCGCTCGATCCAGCTGCTCGCGGTCGGCATGACCAGTTTCGCCGAGCGCTGCGTCGACGGCACCGAGGCGAACGAGAAGCAGATTGCCGACCTGGTCGGCCGCTCGCTGATGCTGGTGACGGCGCTGGCGCCGGTGATCGGCTATGACAACTCCGCCAAGATCGCCAAGCACGCCCACGAGAAGGGGCTGACGCTCAAGGAGAGCGGACTCCAGCTCGGGCTCGTCGACGAGGCGACGTTCGACCGATATGTCCGGCCGGAGACGATGGTCGGGCGGTGACCAACTTTCCCCGCCCTTGCAGGGAGGGGAGCAGAAGGCCGGGAACCTCGCCGCTCGTGCTTCGCTGATGCCGCGAAGGAGACGCATATGATCGGCAAGGCGATTGCGGGCTGGATCGGCAACAAGATCGACCGCCGCGACGGCGAGGGCGGCACGCTCGGCGCGCTGACCGGCGTTGCGGTGTGGGAAGTCGGCAAGCGCGTCGTGCCCGCGGCGCTGGTGCTCGGCGGGATCGCTTATGCCGTCCGCCGCTTCTCGCGACCGGAGACGCAGGCATGATCCGCAACCTCCTCGGCGCGTTCATCGGCAGCCGGATCGACCGGCGCGACGGGCAGGGCGGCGTCAAGGGCGCGGTGCTCGGCTATGCCGCCCAGCGCGCGATCACCCGGATGGGCGTTCCCGGCCTGCTGCTCGCCGGCGGCTACGGGCTGTGGCGCTGGCGGGCCGATCGCCGTCGGCAGCGCGGCACGCGCGTCTGACTTGACGCCGGGGCCGTCCGCACGCCAGTAGCGCCCATGCCCCATCGCATCGAGAACGATCCGCACAAATTCCGCCGCCGCGGCGTCCTCTTCGTGCTCTCCTCGCCTTCGGGAGCGGGCAAGTCGACGATCGCGCGCAAGCTGCTCGCCGCCGATCCGTTCCTCGAAATGTCGGTCTCCTACACCACCCGGCCGATCCGCCCGGGCGAGCAGGACGGCGTCGACTATCATTTCGTCGACCTCGAGAAATTCCGCGAGATGGTCGCGAACAACGAGTTCCTCGAATGGGCGCACGTGTTCGACCAGCGCTACGGCACTCCGCGCGAGGGCGTGAACAAGATCCTCGCCTCGGGCCGCGACGTGCTGTTCGACATCGACTGGCAGGGCGCGCAGCAGCTGTTCCAGCTGGCCGGTGGCGACGTCGTCCGCGTCTTCATCCTGCCGCCCTCGCTCAAGGAGCTGCACGAGCGGCTGCTCCGCCGCGCCACCGACACGGTCGAAGTGATCGACGCCCGCATGGCCCGCGCCACCGCAGAGGTCAGCCACTGGGACGGCTATGACTATGTGCTGGTCAACGACGAGGTCGAGCAGTGCTTCGAATCGGTGCACACGATCCTCAAAGCCGAACGCCTGCGCCGCTCGCGCCAGACCGGGCTGATCGGGTTCATCCGCGGGCTGAACAAGTAAGGCGACGCCGCCGCCGCGCCGGCGACCGCCGAACCAAAGGTCACACAAGGGTCACGCTGTCGCGCATGTCGCGGCGGGGCAGGGTCCTGCCGGAATTCACGAAAGGTGCGGCCCGGACGCGCCTTGCGTTTCGATCGCGCCGACAGTGTCAAAGAGCGGCCGCCGGATGGCAACGCGGCGACCTCAGCAAAGGAAACCCTACATTGCAAGGGGTGAGAGCTCGACTGCAAAGCGTGGAAGCGCAGGAGCACAGTCGCCGTGCGGCGCAACTGTCGCTCGAGCTTAGGCCGTAAACCCATACGAGTGCCACCACTGGCCAAGCTACCCAGTCACCGTTGATTCAGTAAAGCGCCCAATCTGCGGCAATCAGACCTACAAAAACGAAGCCTAACGCACGCAGATATGTGGCCCAATATGGCAGTGCTCGACCAGTCGACCGCGTCTTCACCCCGCGATGCTCCGGAAAATCGCCAAGGGGTCAATGGCAGCTTTCCACTCAAAAGCAGCCATTTCCCAGCTTTCACGCCGCTTCCGTGGTTCGCGTGGGTATGACCAAAGCTGATTGACCCCTCTCTTCTCGAAGTCAGACATCAATGCGCTCAGGGGGAGCTTCGCCCTATCAGCGGCAGGAAATCCGATACGAGTGCAACTGTCTCGCACTAAGCTGCTTAAGGTGTGCACGGATGAAGGCGCAGTTTCGAGCGCGCTCAGCCGGAGTCCACTTACTGCCGGTCGGCGAGGTCCTTCGAGTGGGTCGATCTTGAACGATTGAGGAACGCCGCACCTTATCCCTGCTCACGCCGCGAAGCCGACGGACGTTCTCCCGATTGACTGAGTCGATAACCGCAGCGTGCGCCGAGCCTGTCGCCCAGTCGTTGCCCGTCTGAATGTCTTGGGCGAAGGCTGCGCTGCCGAACAGCATCGCAAGAACTGCTGTGCACCTGAGCAGAGAACGCCGCATGAATGACTCCATCAAAACCGAAGCACCGCTACTGCGGTGCTTACCGTTTCGCAGTCGTCCAGCGACAATGTGTGCTGTGCATGCGTCCGAAACCATCTTGGTCGGCTCGCATTTGAATGAATGGCATTCCCACCAGACGACCGAGGTGCGCCGAAGAGGAGCCAGGACTTCGCGAAGCTGAGCAAGTGACAGCTACTGGGAAGCGCACGGGCCGCACAAAACGGCAGCAATCGGGGGCAAAGCTGACACACTCCACGCGGAGCTTTCGCCACGATGGGCGCAACTTTCGACACGAGCATCAAGGGGGCTCTGGTCAGCCTGAACCAGCCCCAGAAACCGCACCCCCGCATCGAACTCCACGCGCCGCGCCTCGCGTGCTTCGACCGCGAGCGCGTCCTCGCCCCATTGCTCGGCCTGCCAGTCCTCGTCGACATAGGCGGCCTGCCAGATCGCCTCGGGGGTGGCGACGTCCTCGATCAGCGCGAGAGCACCGACCAGCGAGCCCGAGATCGTCACCACCGGCGACAGGCCCGCGAGGCGGAACGGGTCGAGCGCCGCGACCGCCTCGGCCAGCCGCGCGGTCGTCGCCTCGGGCTGGGGGTGGGGCATCACGCAGGTGACGGGCTCGGTCGAAGCGGCGACGCTCGCATGGCTCGAGACGCTGCCGAGCGCAGCCACTGGGACGGCTATGACTATGTACGGCCCATTGACGAGGTCGAGCAGCGCCTCGAATCGGTGCGCACGATCTTGGGCGGATCGGCTGCGGCGTTCGCGGCAGACTGGCTGATCGGGCTCATCCGCAGGCTGAAAAGGTAGGTCGGCGGAGAGGCCGCCAATCCCTTTAGGCCTCATCTTCCGGCGATTCCTCAAGCCCCAATGCCTCGGGTAGCTCCGCCACAAAGTTCCTGACTTCACCGTCATAACTTTGCGCGATCGAGCGGAAGCGCGCGGAAAGGGCCTGCCGTGACGCCTCATCAAGCGCGTGCAAATCTCCTGCAAGTTGCTCCAAATGCCTGGATAGAACAGTCCTCATATAGAACTTCAGGGGAAGAGTACTCGATAAAAATAACGAGGTTAGCAATCGCTCGCGAGATTTGATCTATCATGTTTCAACGGTCCCCGCTGTAGAGGCATGAGCCCGGTCAAAGGTCGAAACCGTCATCTTCATGATCAGGAGGATAAATAATCGGCTTGTTGCCGAAATACTGGGGGACTATCCGCTCTCTCCGGTCGATAGGCTCTTCATCCGCGTCGATCTCCTCAGGATACACGAAAATTGCCTCGAACCGGCCACTGCGCACGACGTAGTGGATTTCCTCCCAGCGCTCATCTCCCTCCTGCGCTTCCCACAGGTCCAGCAGCGCATCGCCCAAGCGGTCGAGATCGGGGTCGCGATTGAGGATGTGATCGTCGAGATTCTTATATATAGATGGCGAAACGAATGCCCGATGAACAATGGCATGAAGGAGTGTGTCTTCTAGAGGATATTCGGAGTCCTCCGCCAAGAGTTGACCGACTTCAGTGAGAAGTTCTTCGAAATTAGCGTCTGCCATCCTTTGATCCCTTCCGTTCATTAGAAAATCGTTGACTTTCCCGCTGGCCATCTATCCAGAACCAAACGTTTATAGCCGAGGGACGCTGTGAAGAACCTTCGTAAACCGGGACAATCTTAGCCCGAACGCTTTCACCGGCGCGTAATGCGCGCGCCCACTGTTCCTCCAGTTTCAGGTAATCGCCTCGATTAAAGCTCCCGTCCTGCGCGAAATGGTTGAAAGCTTCAGTGGGACCGTTGAACCGCCGAGCGATATAGTGACCGCCTTGATCGGTCGCGCGCCTGTCGGCGCCACCTGCGGCGAGCTGCGCCTTCTTGGAGCGCCGCTGGTCGGGGTTGAGAGTAAGTTCTGCCGTTACGCGGCGTGTTCGGTTCGGCTCTTCAATTTCAAATTGATATCCGTTGCGAGTAATCCGTTGCCAATTTGCCTTCGATTGCGAGCGCGGCGCCGCAATTCCCCGCCTTTGTCTTCGCTGGGGGTGCGACGCACGCGCTCGTCCCGGGTTCGTCGCGTCTTCATCATGAACACTGAGGCTGCCAAGTCCGCTTCCGCTGAGCGAACGACCCTGCTGCTTCGGCCTAGGCCGCGGGGCAGGAGTGTCCCAAGTTCCGCTCGCGCCGCCGCCACCGAAGCTGCCTCCGCCGCCGCCGAAGGCGGTTCCACCCGCTGAACGGCCACTCTGCCTTTGAGAGGGTTGCGGCGCAGGAGCGTCCCAAGTGCCGTCCGTGCCACCCCCACCAAAGCTGCCGCGTTGGCCGGGGAAACCACCTTCCTCTCGTGGACGAACGTTCTGGCTTGAAGCGGAGCATGGGGCGGCATCGGACTCGTCGCCAGGCGCCGCGTGGGTACTTGCCGACCGGCAAGTTTGTCCAGATAACGGCGGTACTGCTCCTCAATGGCTCGCCGATGTTCGGGTTTGTGACCATGTTTGGCCAACTCCCGCGCCCTCCAAGCTTCCACCTCCTCGAGGGTCGCAATTGGCGGCAGCCGATCATCTTCGGCATATACGATTTTGGAAGCGGTTCGACCCGAGCTAGCGCTCTGTCGCGCGGCAGCCCGTCCATAGTACCGCCCCGTGTTAGCAAACGTGAACCGGCCGTCGTCCGGATCGTGCCACGGATTGAACTTGACCTCGCGCGCGCCGGTAGCGCCGGATGGCGACCAACGACCCGTGCGCAACCACGCGTTGAAACCGCGCCGGCGCTGCTCTGCCGAGATGTCCATGTGTCGCCCCCGTTCTCCTGAGGGTGAGAACATTTGAGCAACATGTTCCTACGAGTCAATCGCGGGGCCGACCGCACGGCGGCGGCAGTGCGTGATGTTTCATCCAGAATGGATCGGGTCGAACCCGCGCCTAGACCAGCCCCAGGAACCGCACCCCCGCGTCGAACTCCACCCGCCGCGCCTCGCGCGCTTCCACCGCAAGCGTGTCCTCGCCCCATTGCTCGGCCTGCCAGTCCTCGTCGACATAGGCGGCCTGCCAGATCGCCTCGGGGGTGGCGGCGTCCTCGATCAGCGCGAGACCGCCGACCAGCGAGCCCGAGATCGTCACCACCGGCGACAGGCCGGCGAGGCGGAACGGGTCGAGCGCAGCGACCGCCTCGGCGAGCCGCGCGGTCGTCGCTTCGGGCTGGGGGTGGGGCATCACGCCGGTGACCGGCTCGAAATGGATGTCGTAGCGGTGGCACGCCCAGTCGAGCAGCGGGTCCCAGGCGGCGGCCTGGCGATCGACCAGCGCCGCGGGCTCCTCGGCGCGGTAATAGAGCAGGTCGCTTTCGCCATATTTGGCGAGCCCCGCGGCGAAGGCGGCGGGATCGGGCGCGACTCGCTCGATCGCGGCGTTGGCGAGGCCGGTCAGCGGCATCGCACGCGGATCGAGCGTCTCGCCGACGCCGCGCCATTCGGCGGCGATCGCCTCGGCGAGCGCGCGGGTCGGCACGGTCAGCGGCGCGCGGCCCGGGGTGCGCACCGGACGGCCGTCAAGGGCCACGCCGTTGTCCGGCCCCACGGTCACTTCGTTCCAGAATCGTTTCACGGCTGCTCCGGCGTTCTCCAGCGCCGCGCGAGAAAGCGCGGCACGACCGCCATAACGTACAAGGACGACAGAAGGATCGCGCCGCCCAGCACGCTGCCTTCCCAGCTGTTCGAGCGCCCGGCGACGAGCAGCCCGAGCACCGCGCCGGCGGTGGCGACCAGATTGACTCCGGCGATCGTGAAATAGCGGTTGCGCGCAAGGCGATCGGCGTCGGTCATAGGGCCTCCAGCTGCGCGGGCAGCGCGGCGGCATGCTCGACGACATGGTGCGCGCCCGACTCGCGCAGTTCATGCATGGTGTGGTAGCCCCATGCAACACCTATGGCATGGGCGCCGGCGGCGCGGGCCATCGCCATGTCGAAGCTGGTGTCGCCGATCATCGCGGTCGTCGCGGGGGACGCGCCGGCCTCGGCCATCGCGGTCTCGACCATCGAGGGGTGCGGCTTGGAGGGGTGACGGTCGGCGGTCTGCAGCGTGACGAAGCGGTGGGCGAGGCCGTGATGCTCGAGGATGAGGCGGAGCCCGCGATCGGACTTGCCGGTGGCGACGCCGAGCAGCCAGCCATTGGCGTCGAGCGTCTCGATCGCCTCCGTTACGCCGTCGAACAGCGGCTCGGGATCGAGCGCACCGCTGGCGCGCATCGTGAAGAAGGCGCGCTTGTAATCCTCGGCCATCGCCGCGTGCTGGCCGGCCTCCGCCTCGGGCAGCAAGTGCGCGATGGCGGGGACGAGGCTGAGCCCGACGATGCGGCGGATCGCCTCGCGCGGCGGTGGATCGAGCCGCGAGGTGGCGAAGCATTCCTCCATCGCGCGGCAGATGTTGCTCTGGCTGTCGACGAGGGTGCCGTCGCAGTCGAACAGGGCGAGGCGGTTCATAAAATCATTCCTCCCCCTCCGGGGAGGATTGAAGGCGGGATCACTTCTTCGGCTTTGCGGGCCTTGCCGGCTTGGCCTCGCCGCGTCCGCGCCGTTCGCCGCGGCGTTCCTTGCGCACCGTCTTGGCGTGCGCGCGCGCCTGCGACTTCTTCTGCTCGCGAGTCATCGGCGGGCGATCGTCGAGCGCGTCGGTGTTGCCGAGCGCCAGGTCGAAGCCGAGCGTGTGCATCGATTCGGCGAAGTGCCTCGGCAGCTCGGCGGTGACGTCGATCTTGTCGCCGTCGGGATGATCGATGCGGATGCGGCGCGCGTGGAGGTGCATCTTTCGCGAGATGCCGCCGGTCAGGAACGCTTCCTGCAGGCCGTATTTGCCGTCACCGACGATCGGGTGGCCGATCGCCGCCATGTGGACGCGGAGTTGGTGGGTGCGCCCGGTGAGCGGCTGGAGCTCGACCCATGCGGTGCGGTTGCCGGCCTGCTCGATGACGCGGTAGCGGGTGCGGCTGGGGGCGCCTTCCTTGGGGTCGACCTGCATCTTCTCGCCGCCGGTGCCCGGCTGCTTGCCGATCGGCAGCTCGATCAGCCCGTCCTCGATCTCGGGAACGCCGACAACGAGCGCCCAATAGAGCTTCCGCGCGCTGCGGCCGGAGAAATGCTTCGAGAAGAACGCTGCGGCGCGGGCGGTGCGCGCGAGCAGCAGCGCGCCCGAGGTGTCCTTGTCGAGCCGGTGGACGAGCTTGGGCCGGCCCTCGGCTTCGAACTGGAGCGCGTCGAGCAGCCCGTCGACATGCTCGATGGTCTTGGTGCCGCCCTGTGTCGCGAGGCCGGGCGGCTTGTTGAGCACGATCGCCTGCGCGTCCTGGTGGATCACCATCTCGCGGGCGAAGGCGATCTGGTCGTCGCTCAGCGGCGGGCGATTCGACTTGGGCTTTGCGGCGGCGGCCTTCACCGGCTCGGCCGGGGGTACGCGGATCGTCTGGCCCGTGGAGATGCGGTCGCCCGGATCGGCGCGCGCGCCGTCGACGCGGAGCTGGCCGGTGCGCGCCCAGCGCGAGACGAGGTTGAAGCTGGTATCGGGCAGATGCCGCTTGAACCAGCGATCGAGGCGGATGCCGTCGTCGTCGGCGCCGACGATGAACTGGCGGACGTCGGTGCTCATGCCACGGCCCTCGTGATCGACAGGCCGAGCGCGACCGCGGCGACCGCGCCGACGACCGAGGCGAGGATATAGCCGAGCGCCACGCCCCAGTCGCCGCGCTCGAGCATCAGCAGCACCTCGAGCGAGAAGGCCGAGAAGGTGGTGAAGCCGCCGAGCACGCCGACTCCGAGCAGCAGCCGCCATGGCTCGCCGCTCTCGCCGACGCGAACGAGGCTACCCGCGAGCAGCCCCATGGCGAGCCCGCCGAGCAGGTTCACCGCGAGGGTGCCCCAAGGGAAAGCGGGGCCGAACAGGCCGAGCGTCGCGCGGCCGACAAGGTGCCGCGCGCCGGCGCCGAACGCGCCGCCGAGCATGACGAGAAGAAGGGAAGGCATGCAGTGCCGGTAGCGCGGAATGGCCTTCAGGGGAACCGCGCTGTTCGCCGCCCCCGGCTAGCTGCCGTTGTTGGCGACCAGATCGACGTCGGTGCCGCCGTCCTTGCGGGTGGTGAGGAACAGCACATAGGCGCCGTCGTCGCGGGCGCGGGTGCCGCCGAGAATGTGCTGCGCGCCCTCGACCTGATGTTCGGCGCTGTACCCGGCGCGGGTCGCCTTGGTGTAATACCAGTCGAGCATCGTCTGCATCGGCTGCGCGGCCGAGAAGCTGACCACGCGCAGCGCGCACTTGCCGCCCTGTGCGCCGGCGGCCTCGGTCACCCGGGCCTGCGGGAAGAGCGGCAGGTCGGCGGGAAGCCGCTGCGCCCAGGCCGCCGAATATTGGAGTGCGCCGGCGCAGCCCTGGATCCGGGCATTGGGCTGGCGCGACGCGATGCCGCCGAGCGTGACCGCCTCGCGCGCCGCCTTGCACTGCGGGCAATCCTTGCCGGCGACCGGCGCGGGGGTCTTGAGCAGGCCCGTGGTGTCGAGCTTCGCACCGTTGGCCGCGACCGCATCGTTCGGAAGGCCGCCCGAGGGGGCGCCGCCCGGCGGTCGGATCGCGTCGCCATTGGCCTGGCGGCCGAGCTGCGGATCGACCATGATCTGGTCCTGCAGCGCGCTCGTCACCGCCGGATCGGCGGCGTTGCCGAGCTCGGCATCGCTCATCAGATTGTTGCTATTGTCGGTGCCGCCGCAGCCGGCGAGCGCCAGCGGGAGGAAGACGAACAGGATGAAACCAAGGGTGCGGACCATGCGCAAGACGCTCCTTTGCGTATTCCGGTCATGCCGCACCAAGGTTAAGGAACTCTTGGGCGAGATGCGCTTTAGCTTGCCAACACACCTCCACGCCCCCATGTTGCCGCCATGCTGAACCTGACTTCCATTATGATCGGCCTGTTCGCGCTGCTAATCGCGCTGGTGGGCATCATTCCGTTCCCGCTGGTGCCGATGCTCAACTGGATCGCCTTCCCGATCGCAGTGGTCGGCGCGGTGATCGGGATGCTCTCGCGCGGCACCGCGGGGCGCAATCTCAACCTGCTGGTCATGGCGATCAGCGGCCTGCGGCTCTTCCTGACCGGCGGGCTGATCTAGGTGGTGAGCTCATAACCGGGCGCTGTGGCTGGGTCTGAATGTCCGAATTCGGGTGGGAAGCTGAACGTCCGCTTTCGAGAGGCGACAGAGCGATAGCTGCCGTCCCGGATCGTCCCCGGACCTACTAAGTAGTCATTGCTGCCTTTGCGGAAACATGGTCCACATGCCTGATGTCACCGATCGCAATAGCTATTGCCACTTTAGCGGCCACGACACCTCAATCGCTTGCAGATTCCACGCAACCCTCAGCATTGGATTTGGGCGTTGCCCTAACGCTTGAACGGTTCGACGATCGTTGCGCCGGTCCGGGGCCTGAAGATGCCTGTCCTATGATAAACATCTATAGGGTTCAGGTCCGTAAACAGCATTGTCGCCCGGCTAATGCCGCGGAACTCGTGCCAGTCAACGTCAAGGTCACACGGGCGCTCGTTTGTCGATTTGAATCGAATGTGAGCATAGTTGCGAGAACCTTGAGATCTGGTTCGGGCCAGTGGCGCGAGGATCAAGCTCTTATGTATTTCACTGCCAATGGATGGTCGACGGCCTCATACGTGGCGGATCGGTTCTAGAACCATGCTCCGCTCTCGATCGCTAATGACCGCTTGAAGGCTAGCCCGGGGGCGACGCCAACGACTGCTTGTGGGGCGCTAGCTGCCGGTCCGCTTTACGGGCGGGTGGCCCGGAATCCCCTCTCCCTCGGGAGTAAGGAAGCCGCACAGTGGCGAAAGGCGAAGGGAGATCGCCCTCATCCTTCCCGCTCCCAAGGTAAGCGGGAAAAAGAAAAGGCCCGACGCCGAAGCGCCGGGCCCCTCTCGCCTGCGTGGCAGAGACGTTTAGCGGCAGCGCACGTTGCCGCGGTCGACCGACGAACCCAGCGCCGCACCGGCAGCCGCACCGAGCAGCGTGCCGAGGGTCGCGTTGCGGCCGTTCGACAGCGCGTTGCCGAAGAGTCCGCCGGCGACGCCACCGACGATCAGGCCGGTCGTGCCGTCCGAGCGGCGGCAATAATAGCGGCCGTCATTGCCGCGATAGACGCGGTCGTTGCGGCTCAGCCGGCGCTCCTGATAATAGCTGCCGTCGCGATAATATTGGTCCGCGTAATAGGCGTTCGCCCCGCGCGGGAGACGGTTATAGTCGTAGTTGCGATACTGGCGCCAATCGCGGCTGTCGCGGCGATATTCGCGCTGGGCCTGCTGCATCTCGCGGCGGCATTCGCGCATCTCGCGATTATACTCGCGGCGGCTTTCGGCGCGGCGCAGTTCGCGGTTACAGTCGCGCTGTGCGTCCCGCACATTCTCGCGATATTCCTGGCGCGGGGTCTGCGCCATCGCCGGCACGGCCGGAAGCGCAACCGCGGCGATCGCGGCGGCAAAGAGGATACGCATGGATTGCTCCTGTTCTTTTCAGATGCAAACCAAACGTGCCGCCGCGTGCCGCGGTTGCGTGAATGTTAAACTACATTACGTTCATCTTCGGGCCATGTGCGCGGCGTCTCAGATGCGGCGGTCGCCCGGATAGGCGAAAAGAAGGTCGCTGCCGGGCTCGGCGTGGAGTTCGCATTCGCCGGTCAGGGTGACGCATTCGCCCGCGTGGAACGCGACGCCGTCGGCCACGCCCTCGCCGGCCAGCGGCACCAGCCACCCGGTTACGCCCTCGGGCAGGGAAAGCCGGCGGTGTCCGCCCTCCCAGCGCTCGAGCACGAACTTGGGGCCCTCGACCAGGATCATGCGATCCTCGGCGACCTTGCCCGGCATCGGATGCGGCACATAGGGGACCGGATCGGACACGGCGACGCCATCCTCGAGGTGCAGCTCGCGCGGGCGGCCATAGTCATAGAGGCGATAGGTCGTCTCGCTGTTCTGCTGCACCTCGACGAGGGTGATCCCGGCGCCGATCGCGTGGACGGTGCCCGAGGCCGAATAGAAGAAGTCGCCGGCCTTGACCGGCTTCCAGTCGAGCAGGTCCTCGATCGAGCCGTCGAGCGCGGCGGCGCGGAGCGCGTCGCGGTCGACCGGCCGCTTCGTTCCCAGCGCGATCGTCGAATCGGGCTCGGCGTCGAGGATCACCCAGCATTCGTCCTTGCCCCGCGGCAGCCCCTTGGCGCGCGCCTGCGCGTCGTCGGGATGAACCTGGACCGACAGCTTCTCGCTGGTGAACAGATATTTGATCAGCAGGTCGGGGGCGGCATTGCCCGGGGTTTGGAACCAGACCTCGCCGATCGGCTCCTGATCGGGCGCGGGATCGGCAAAGCCCGGCCACAATGCGTGGCGGCCCCAAGGTTTTTCAACACGATGCGTGGCGAGAAGCGTCGCGGTCACTCAAATCCCTCCGGTTCGGATGCGCAATGAATTGTGCAACGCACCACGCGCGTCAACCGATCCCGCGAAAATCGCCCGTTGGCACGTCTGCGTCGCCTCGCCACAAAGACGCCGCGAAAAGGATTGTTTGACGCCACCCCGCTCGGCTAAGACCCCCATCCATGCGTATCCCTTATGCCCGCGCGCTTGCGCTCGCCCTCGTTCCGGTGCTTGCCCTCTCGGTCGCCGGTTGCGCCAAGAGCGGCCCGCGCGCCGACCTGCCCTATGTCGCGCGCGACGTCGGCACGCTGTACAGCGCAGCCAAGGAGCGGCTCGACCAGCGCCAGTACAAGCTTGCCGCCGCATTGTTCGACGAAGTCGAGCGGCAGCATCCCTATTCGGTCTGGGCCCGCCGCGCGCAGCTGATGGGCGCGTTCAGCTATTATCTGAACCAGGATTATTCGCAGGCGATCGCCTCGGCGCAGCGCTTCCTCGCGGTCCATCCGGGCAACCGCGACGCGCCTTATGCCTATTATCTGATCGGCCTGAGCTATTACGAGCAGGTCGCCGACGTCACCCGCGATCAGAAGATCACCCAGCAGGCGCTCGATTCGCTCGGCGAGCTGACCCGCCGCTATCCCAACACCCGCTACGCCGCCGACGCGCGCCTCAAGATGGATCTCGTCCGCGATCACCTCGCCGGCAAGGAGATGGAGATCGGGCGGTTCTACGAAGGGCGCGGGCAGTGGCTCGCCGCGACGATGCGCTTCCGCAACGTCGTCGAGAATTACCAGATGACCACGCACGTGCCCGAGGCGCTGCTGCGGCTGACCGAAAGCTATCTGTCGCTCGGCATGCCGAGCGAGGCGCAGAAGGCGGCGGCGGTGCTCGGCGCCAATTACCCCGGCACCGACTGGTACAAGCGGGCCTACGACCTGATGCAGGACAATCAGGACAAGCTCGCCAAGGCGCAGGCGCCCGCCGCGAGCTGATGCTCGCGGGCGCTTCCGTTCTCCGTCCGTTCCTGCAATAGGGAGCGCGCATGCTGACGGCGCTATCCATCCGCGACGTGGTGCTGATCGAGGCGCTCGACCTCGAATTCGGCGAGGGGCTCGGCGTCCTCACCGGGGAGACCGGCGCGGGCAAGTCGATCCTGCTCGACGCACTGGGGCTGGCGCTGGGCGCCCGCGGCGACAGCGGGCTGGTGCGGCAGGGCGCCGCGCAGGCGGTGGTGACCGCCAGCTTCGAAAGCCCTTCGCGTGACGGCGCGATCGCCAATCTGATGGCGCAAAACGGGCTCGATCTCGAGCCCGGCGAGCCGCTGCTCGTCCGCCGGATCGTCAAGTCCGATGGCGGCAGCCGGGCGTTCGTCAACGATCAGCCGGCATCCGCCGGACTGCTCCGCGAGCTTGCGCCGCATCTTGTCGAGATTCACGGCCAGCATGACGATCGCGGCCTGCTCAATCCGCGCGGCCACCGCGCGCTGCTCGACGCGTTCGGCCGGCTCGATGCCGGCCCGATCGCAGTGGCGCACCACGCATGGCGCGAGGCCGAGGACGCGCTGGCGGTCGCACGCGCCGAGCAGGATGTCGCCGAGCGCGACCGCGAATGGCTCGCCCATGCCGTCACTGAACTCCGCGCGCTCTCACCCGAGCCGGGCGAGGAGGAGCGGCTGGCCGAGCGCCGGGCGACGATGCAGCGCGGCGAAAAGGTCGCCGGCGAGCTCCAGTCGGTCGCCCAATTGCTCGAAGGCTCCGAAGGCGGGCTGAGCCAGCTGCGTCAGGCGGCGCGCATCCTCGAACGGATCGCCGACAGCCACGATGCGCTCGGCGAGGCGCTTGCCGCGATCGACCGTGCGATTACCGAGGGTGCCGAGGCGCAGGACCAGGTCGATGCCGCCGCCGAGGCGCTCGCCTTCGATCCGGCGGCGCTCGAAGCCGATGAGGCGCGGCTGTTCGAGCTGCGGGCGCTCGCGCGCAAGCATCGCGTCCAGCCCGACGAACTGCCGGCGCTGCTCGAGGAACTGGCCGGCCGGCTCGATCGGCTCGAGAGCGGCGGAGAAGGGATCGCCCGGCTCGAACTCGCGGTCGAGGAAACGCATCGCAACTATCGCGAGGCCGCGCGGGCGCTGTCCGAAGCGCGTACCCGGGCCGCCTCGCGTCTCGACGCCGCGGTCGAGGCCGAGCTCAAGCCGCTCAAGCTCGATGCCGCGCGCTTCCGCACCGTGGTCGAGCCGCTCGACGCAGGGCAATGGTCCGCCGCAGGGATGGACCGGGTCGAGTTCGAAGTGTCGACCAATCCGGGCGCGGCCTTCGCGCCGCTGATCAAGATCGCCAGCGGCGGCGAGCTGTCGCGCTTCATCCTCGCGCTCAAGGTGGCGCTGGCGGAAGAGGGCGGGGCGGGCACGCTCATCTTCGACGAGATCGATCGCGGCGTCGGGGGCGCCGTGGCGAGCGCGATCGGCGAACGGCTCGCGCGGCTGGCGTCGAGCGCGCAGGTCCTCGTCGTCACCCACAGTCCGCAGGTCGCCGCCCGCGGCGCCCGGCATCTGCTGATCGCCAAGCGCCATGACGGGCTCGTCACGCGCACCGGCGTCACCCCGCTCGACTCCGCGCAGCGCCGCGAGGAAATCGCCCGGATGCTGTCGGGTGCGGAGATCACGCCCGAGGCGCGGGCGCAGGCCGAAAGGCTGCTCGCGGCCTGAATCTGAACCGCTGTTCAGACTCGTTTCGCTTCTGCGACAAATCGCGACACAAAAGGATGAGCCGTGGGACACCCGCGCGACAGCGGCGTTTCATAACGTCCCTCGACCGCAGCGACGGTCCTGTTGAAAAGGAGTTCGTCATGAAGAAGTTCACGCTCATGCTCGCCGGCCTCGGCATCGCTGCCGCGGCTGTCCCCGCCACTGCCATCGCGGCCCCCGCGCCGCATGCCGCGAGCTACCAGGGCGGGTGGCAGAACATCAATGCGCGCCAGGCGCGGCTCGACGCCCGGATCAACCAGGGCATCCGCTCGGGTGCGCTCACCCGCGCCGAAGCATCGCGGCTGCGCAACGAGTTCCGCGCGCTGACCCGGCTCGAGGCACGCTATCGCGCCACGCGCCCCGGCCTGACCATGGCCGAGCGCCGTGACCTCGATCGCCGTTTCGATGCGCTGTCGGCACGGATCAAGATCCAGAAGCGCGATCGCCAGGATCGCTGGTAAGCAAACGCCGATTGAGGCGTAAAGTCGGGCTCCGCCGCAAGGCGGGGCCCGTTCTGCGTCCGGGGATTGCGCCCAAGTATCTGTACGCAGAAGAAAAATTATGGCAGCAATCCAGACACATCGTTCCTATTATCGGGTTCATGGCCACCACCGCCCAAGTTCATGCCGATTCGGCGACGCTGCTCGTCGTCGATGACGATCGCGACATCCGTCATCTGCTCGCCAACAGCCTCGGCGCGCGCGGCTTCAACGTCGAGACCGCCGCCGACGCGCGCGGCATGGACGAAATCCTCGCGCGGACGCATGTCGATTGCATCATCCTCGACGTGATGATGCCCGGCGAGGACGGGCTCGCCGCCTGCCGCCGCGTCGCCCGCCGCGACGGCCCCGAGGTCATCCTGCTGAGCGCGCTCGGCGAGGAGCAGGACCGTATCCTCGGGCTCGAAGTCGGCGCCAGCCATTATCTCCCGAAGCCGTGCAGCCCGCGCGAGATCCTCGCGACGGTGCGGGCCGCGCTGCGCAAGCGCGTCACCGGACCGGCGCCGGCAAGCGAGGCCTACAGCTTCGATGGCTGGCGGATCGATCTCGGCAGCCACGAGCTGTTCGATCCCAACGGCGTACTCGTCGGCCTGACCGACGGCGAGTTCGCGGTGCTGCGGGTGTTCATCGAGCGTCCGCGCCGGGTGCTGTCGCGCGAGGCGCTGCTGCAGGCCGCGCGCGGTCCCGATTCGGATGCCTATGATCGCGCGATCGACGTGCAGGTCAGCCGGCTGCGCCGCAAGCTGCGCGCCGGCGGCGACGAGATCATCCGCACCGTCCGCAACGAAGGCTATCTGTTCGTGCCGCGAGTCGTGCGCGCATGACGCCAGCCAGGAGCGCGGCGCGATCGCCGCTGTTCCTGCGGATCTTCGTGCTGATGCTGGTCTGCGTCGCGGTCGTCCAGCTGATGAATCTGATGCTGCTGATCGCAGTCCAGACGCCTTCGGCGAAGATCTACACGATCGGCCAGATCGTCCACGCCTTTGCCGAGGGCAGTGATTCCGCGAGCGAATTGCAGGCCGAGCGCGTCGCCGCGGTCCAGCCGGCGCCATGGAGCCCCCGCCGCGAGCGTCTCGAAACCGCGCTGGCGACCGCGCTGGGCACTTCGGTCGACTCGGTGCGGATCGGCTTTGACACGCCGTTCCTCCAGCGCGAACAGGTTTTCGAGCGGGCGCGGGTGCCCCGCGCGCCGCCGCCCGCCAGCGCGGCCGCGGCGCGCGACGTGGTGGTAATGGGCGGCTTCTACGCGGCGTGGCGGCAGCCCGACGGGCAATGGCTGCGAGTCGAACCCGCCGCGGCGTTCGAGCCGTGGCGCTGGTTCGTGCTGCTGTGGCTGGTCGTCTCGGCGGTCGCGGTAGCCCCGTTCGCATGGGCGCTCGCGCATCGCTTCGCCAGGCCGATCCGCGCCTTCGCGGCGGCGGCCGAACGGCTCGGCCGCGATCCACGCGCGCCGCCGCTCGAGCTCAAGGGCCCCGGCGAGATCGCCGAGGCGGCGGCCGCCTTCAACACGATGCAGGCGCGGCTCAATCGCTATGTCGACGTCCGCACCACAGTGATGAGTGCGGTCGCGCACGACCTGCGCACCCCGCTGATGCGGCTCGCGCTGCGGCTCGAGGCCGCACCCGATGATCTGCGCCGCGGCTGCGAGAGCGATATCCGCGACATGGAGGGGCTGGTCTCGACCGCGCTTGCCTATGTCCGCGAGACCAGCCAGCCGCCGGTGCGCCGCCCGCTCGACCTGCGTTCGCTGGCCGAGACGGTGGTCGACGATCTCGCCGACCGCGGCGAGGCGGTGACGCTGGCGCCCGGCGAGCCGGTCGTCCTCAATGCCAATCCCGCGGCGATCAAGGCGATGGTGAGCAACCTCGTGATGAACGCAGTCAAATATGCCGGTGGCGCCCAGGTGTCGCTGGCACTGGCCGAAGGCCATGCCGTGCTCGCGGTGCGCGACCGCGGGCCCGGCATCCCCGCCGACGATCTGGAGCATGTCTTCGAGCCGTTCTTCCGCGGCGAACGCTCGCGCAACCGCGACACCGGCGGGATCGGGCTCGGCCTGCCGAGCGCGCGCGCCGTCGCCCGCGCGCATGGCGGCGACGTGGAGCTCGCCAATCGCCCGGACGGCGGTCTCGTCGCGACGATCAGCCTGCCGGTCTAGCGCGCCGCAGCCGCCGCGATCGCGGCATGGATCGCGTTCTGCATCAGCTTGGGCTGGAGCGCCGCGTCATAGGGGCAGGCGCGGCGGAGCTGGCCGTCGCTGCGCGGCTCGAAGCTCTGCAGCCAGCTAAAGCGGTCGCTCATCCCCCAGACGAGTATGTCGCGGAGCTGGGGATAGCCCAGCATCAGATCGAGATAGGCGCGCGCATAGTCGGCCACTGCCTGATCGCGGGTGGTCGGATCGGCGGGCAGGCCGGTGTCGCGCACGTCGAGTTCGGTGATCACCAGCCGGTATCCAAGCGCGACGACCGCGTCGAGAAAGGCGCGCCACGCCGCGGTCTGGTTGGCGACTAGGGTCGCGACCGGCGTGCCCGAATAGATGCCGATATGGCTCTGGATGCCGAGCGCGTCGACCGGCACCCCGCGGTCGCGGAAGCCGCGCAGCAGCGCCAGCACCCCCGCGCGGTGGGCGGCGCCGCCGCTCTCCCAGCTCATATAGTCGTTATAGACCAGCTCGGCGCCCGGCGCCTCGGCCCGCGCGGTGCGGAAGGCGAGGTCGAGCGTCGCCTGCGCCCCGCCCAGCGCCTGGCTGAGCGCGGTCTCGTAGAGCGTACCTGTGGAGGGATCGACGGCCTCGTTCACCACGTCGTAGCTCGCGATCCGCGTTCCATAGCGGCGGCAGACAGTCTGAATGTGTCCGGTGAGGATGCAGACGGCCTCGGCGCTGCCGGCGCCGTAGTCATGGCTCTCGGCCCAGCCTGGCATCCAGCGGCGCTGGTGCCACAACAGGGTATGGCCGCGCATCGCCATGGCCCTGGCCTCGGCATAAGCGAGGATCGCGTCGAAGCGCGCGAAATCGAAGCTGGCGGCACTGGGCCGGATCGCCTGCCATTTGAGCTCGTTCTCGGACACGAGGATCGCGCAGTCCCGCTCGAGCAGCGCGGCATAGGCCGGATTGGCGAACGACCCCGCATCGGCGCCCGGGCTCGACCACGCCACCGCCGAGCCGAAGCGGATCCCTTTCGCCGCGGCGGCGCCCTTGATGTCGGCTGCGGTGACCGGCGGCGGTGTCGGCGTGGGCGTCGGCGTCGGGCTGGGAGTCTGGGGTGGCGTCACGATCGAGCCGCCGCCGCCGCCGCTGCAAGCGGCCGTTGCGAGCGCGGCCATTAGCGCCATGCTTTCGCGGCGGCTGAACCTCGCCTCCAAGCGACCTCTCCGATATACGACTACGAGGCTGTTTGCCCGATTTTCGTTGCGTGATAGCGCTACCACCTTCGCGTGCCGGCGTCGAGTCACGCGAGCGACTTGATCGAGTGTTTAGAATAGCTTGGCGTGAAGGGGAGCGGATGATGGGGACCGGGACAGGTCGTAGAGACGTGCTGGTCGGCTCGGGCGCGGCGCTGCTCGCGGCATCGCTGCCGGCCTGCGGGCGGGCGCAGGAGCCGCCGCGGCGCAAGCTCGGCTATGCCATCGTCGGCCTCGGCTCCTATGCCACCCGCCAGATCATGCCGCGGCTCAAGGAATGCGAATTCGCGAAGCTCGCCGCGCTGGTCAGCGGGACGCCCGGGAAGCTCGAGCGCTACGGCGCCGAATACGGCATCCCGAAGACCCATCGCTACAGCTACGCCAATTACGACAGCATCCGCGACAATCCGGACATCGACCTCGTCTATGTCGTGCTGCCCAATTCGATGCATGCCGAATATTCGATCCGCGCCAGCCGCGCCGGCAAGCATGTGCTGTGCGAGAAGCCGATGGCGGTCTCGGCGGCCGAATGCGAGGCGATGATCGCGGCGGCCAGACAGGCCGGCAAGAAGCTGATGATCGGCTACCGCAGCCATTTCGAGCCGTACAACCGCCACGGCATCGAGCTGGTCCGCAGCGGCTTTGTCGGCAAGCCGCGGCTGATCACCTCGGAGCACGGCTTCACCGCCGGCCCCAACCAGTGGCGGCTCGACCGGCCGATGTCGGGCGGCGGCTCGCTGATGGACATCGGCATCTACAGTCTCAACGCGGCGCGCTATCTCTCGGGCGAGGAGCCGATCGAGATCAGCGCGATGGAATCGACCGACCGCAGCGATCCGCGCTTCCGCACCGTCGAGGATCGCATCGACTGGCAGATGCGCTTCCCCTCGGGCGCGATCGCCAATTGCGTCTCCAGCTACAGCTCGAACCACAATGACTGGCGCGTCACCGGCACCGAAGGTTGGGTGAGGATGGAGCCCGCAACGCCCTATTCGGGCCAGCAGATGTGGGTGCGCAAGCAGGGCAAGACCGAGCAGCGGACGCTGCCGGTGCCGGCGAAGAACCAGTTCGTCGCTCAGCTCGATCACCTTGCCGAATGCGCGCTCAGCGGCCGCCAGCCGATCGCCTCGGGCGAGGAAGGCCTGCGCGACATGCGGCTGATCGAGGCGATCTATCGTTCGGCCCGCGAGCGCAAGGCAGTCCAGGTGGGCAAGGCGTGAGGGGGCATCGCAGCCGCATCCTTGCCGTCGCTAACGAAATCTCGCCGGAGACCTTCTGATGCCCGAACCCTGGTACACGCTGGCGATCGTCGGCGCGAGCATCGCCGCGGTGATCGTCCTCGTCCTGCGCTTCAAGCTGCAGCCCTTCCTGACGCTGCTGATCGTCGCGCTCTGCACCGGGCTCGCATTCGGTGCCGATCCGCAGGCGGTGCTGGCGGCGGTCCGGAAAGGCACCGGGGAGGCGCTCGGCTTCGTCGCGGTGGTGATCGGTCTCGGCGCCATGCTCGGCGGGCTGCTCGAGGCTAGCGGCGGGGTCAACGCGATCGCCCACCGGCTGCTCGACTTGTTCGGCGAGCGCCGTATGCCCTGGGCGCTCACCGCGATTGGCATCATCGTCGGCATCCCGCTGTTCTTCGACGTCGCCTTCATCATCCTCGCGCCGTTGCTCACCACGCTGGCGGTGCGAGCCCAGCGCCGCGTCACCTATTTCGCGCTGCCGCTGCTGGCGGGGCTGATGGCGATGCACGCGCTGCTGCCGCCGCATCCCGGGCCGGTGGCGGTCGCCGAACTGATCGGCACCGATTATGGGCTGCTCGCGCTCTACGGCCTGATCTGCGGCATCCCCGCGGCGATCCTCGCGGGGCCGGTGTTTGCGAAGATGTTCCACGGCGCCCCCGGCTTCGGCGATCAGGCGCCGCCGCCGATGCTCGACGAAGGTGCCCCGCAGACCACGCCGATCGGCTTCGCGCCCGCGCTCGTCGCGATGCTCGTGCCGCTCGGACTGATCCTGATCGCCGCCGTCGCCGGCCAGTGGATGGCCGAGGGGCCGGCCCGGTCGGCGGTGCTGTTCATCGGCCATCCCTTCACCGCGCTCATCCTCGCCTGTCTGTTCGTCACGCTATGGCTGCGGATGCGGGTCGGGGCGGAGCTCGCGACGATCGGCGACATCATGACCCGGGCGCTCGCGCCGGCGGGCCTGATGGTGCTCGTGGTCGGGGCGGGTGCGGCCTATAAGGAGGTGCTGATCCAGTCGGGCGCCGGACAGCAGGTCACCGCGGCGGTGCAGTCGGCGCAGGTGTCGGTGATCGTCTTCGCGTTCCTGCTCTCCGCCTTCGTCCGCGTCGCGCAGGGCTCGGCGACCGTCGCGATGGTCACCGCCGCCGGCCTTGCCTCGCCGCTGATCGGCGCCGCGGCGCTGAGCCCCAGCCGGGTCGCCTTGGTCACCGTCGCGATCGGTGCCGGCGCCAGCATCGCCAGCCATGTCAACGACACCGGCTTCTGGCTGGTGAAACAGTATCTCGGGCTGACCGAGGCGCAGACCTTTCGCAGCTGGACGATCGGCGCGACAATCGCGGGCGCGGGCATGTTCGCGATGGCGCTCCTGCTCTGGCCGTTCGTATAGGAGATCGCATGACGATGATCACGCGCCGCGCCGCGCTCGCCGGCCTCGCGGCCCTGCCCCTCATGCCGAACCCGCTCCGCGCCGAAACCGCGGGCAGCATCACCCGCTTCGATCCCGCGCTGGATGCCGTGGTCGACGTCCACACCCCGATCGAAGTGCTCGGCACCGGCTATCGCTGGGCCGAAGGGCCGGTCTGGGTGAAAAACGGCGGCTATCTCCTCTTCGCCGACGTTCCCGCCAACATCGCCTATCGCTGGAAGCAGGGCGAGCCCATCGCCCCCTTCCTCAACCCGTCGGGCCTGACAGGTCCGATACCGGCGACCATCCGCGAGGCCGGAGCGAACGGCATGGCGGTCGACGCGCAGGGGCGGCTGATCCTCGCTGATTCGGGGACGCGCGCGATCGTCGCGGTCGATCTCGCCAGCAAGCGCCGGACGATCCTCGCCGATCGCTATCAGGGCAAGCGCTTCAACAGCTGCAACGACGTCGCGATCGGCAAGGGCGGCGCGCTCTATTTCACCGATCCGCCTTATGGCCTCGCCGAAGGCGACACCTCGCCGATCAAGGAGCTGCCGTTCAACGGCGTGTTCCTGCGCACCGCCGACGGCAAGGTCCGGGTGATCGACGACACGCTCAAGCGCCCCAACGGCGTTGCCCTGTGCCCGAAAAAGACCACGCTCTACGTCGCGATGTCGGACGAGGCGCGGCCGCAGATCCTCGCTTATCCACTCGGCGCCGACGGCATGCCGCGCGCCGCCGCCACCGTCCTCCACGATTTCAGCGCGCCGCTCGCGCGCAAGCTGCCGGGGCTGCCCGACGGGCTCAAGGTCGACAGGGCCGGGCGGCTGTTCGCCAGCGGCCCGGGCGGCATCTATGTGCTGTCGCCCGAGGGCAAGGCGCTCGGCCTGATCGCCACCGGCAAGGCGACGGCGAATTGCGCGTTCGGCGAGGACGGCCGGACGCTGTTCCTGACCTCGAGCGACATGCTCGCGCGCGTCCGGCTGAAGAGCGCGGGCTGGTAGAGCCGGGCGCCGCCCCCTAGATCGGAGGCATGTCCGACCCCGAGGCGATTCCCGCGGCCACCGTGATCGTGATGCGCGAGACCCCCGAAGGTCCGCCCGAGCTGCTGATCGTCGAGCGGGCGCGGGCGATGTCGTTCGCCGGCGGCGCGCTGGTCTTCCCCGGCGGCCGCGTCGATCCGGGCGATCATGCGCTGGCGGCAACCCTCCCGGGCGATCCCGACGACCTCGCGGCCCGGATCGCCGCAGTGCGCGAGACGCTGGAGGAGGCGGGCGTCGCGGTCGGCGTGGATGTGCCCGCCGTGGCCGTTCCGGGTCTCCAGCGCCGGCTCTATGCCGGAGAGGCGATGGGCGCGTTGCTCGACGAGTTCGGCGGTGGGCTCGACCTCGCCGCGCTCCACCCCTTCGCCCGCTGGCTGCCGGCCGGCGTCCATCACAAGGTGTTCGACACCCGCTTCTATCTCGCCCGCGCGCCGCAGGACGCCGAGCCGCTGGTCGACGGAAACGAGAATGTCCGCGTCTTCTGGGCCTCGGCGCGCGCGGTGCTCGACGCCGCCGATCGCGGCGAGGCGATGATCATCTTCCCGACCCGCCGCAATCTCGAACGGCTCGCATTGTTCGCGAGCTTCGACGACGCCGTCGCCGATGCGCGCGCGCACCCGGTCCGCACCGTCACCCCGTGGATCGAGCAGCGCGCCGATGGCGCGCATCTCTGCATCCCCGACGATCTCGGCTATCCGGTCACCGCGGAGCCGCTCGCCCAGGCGATCCGCGCATGAGGACGATCCGTCAGGCGATCCTCGCGGTGGTGATCTTCGCGGTGCTGCTGCTGATCTTCTTCGCGATCTATGCGCTCGTCCGCAATCGCCCGCAGGACCTGCCCTGGACGCGGCTCGACCTCGGCCAGCCGGTCGGCGCGTTCACCGGCCGCAAGCTCGCCGGGCTCACCGACAATTTCGCCGAGTGCCGCGCGCTGCTCCAGCAGGCGGGGGTGCGCTACACGATCCTTCCAACGGTCAAATCGGGCGGCAGATGCGGCTATGCCGACGCGCTGCGCTTCGGCCCCGGCGGGTCGCGCCAGATCGGCTTCGCGCCGGCGCGGCTCGGGGTTTCCTGCCCGGTCGCGGCGGCGCTGGCGATGTGGGAGTGGAACGTGCTCCAGCCGGCGGCGCAGGAGCATTTCGGCGCGCGGGTCGAGCGGATCGAGCATCTCGGCAGCTATTCGTGCCGGCGCCTCTATGGCCGCAGCTCAGGCGACTGGAGCGAGCACGCCACCGCCGACGCGATCGACGTCGCCGGCTTCCGCCTGTCCGACGGCACGCACATCACGGTGCTCGGCGACTGGAAGGAGGGGGGCGCGAAGGCCGCGTTCCTGCGCGAGGTGCGCACCGGCGGGTGCAAGCTGTTCTCGACGGTGCTGTCGCCCGACTACAACGCCGCGCACCGCGACCATCTCCATCTCGATCAGGCCGAGCGCGGCGAGATGGGGTGGCGCGCCTGCCGGTAAACCGAATCTTCCCTCGCCAAGCGGGGGAGGGGGACCACGAAGTGGTGGAGGGAGCTTGGCCGCGGGCGGCATCGCTGGGGGGAGAGGCCCCCTCCGTCATGCTGACGCATGCCACCTCCCCCGCTGCGCGGGGGAGGATTTATCGGCGGATCAGTGCGGCAGCGAGGCGGTGTCGACCTTTTCGACCCATTGCGGGAAGAAGGCCGGCTGACGGCTCGACCAGCCCGACGCGGTCGCCGCGGCTTCGCTGATCGACTGGAGCAGCTTGCGGCGCAGGTCCGGGTGGAGGTGCGGCAGTGCCGCCGCCGCGCAGAAGGCGGAGGGCAGCCACGGCCGCACTTCGGCGCCGATCAGACGCTCGTAGAGAAAGCGATAGGCCGAGAAGCCGGTCAGCCGGCCCTGGCTCAGATCGAATGCCGTGACGGTGATCAGCGGCGCCATGAACGGCTCGATCGCCGCAAGGTCGCTATCGTCGGGCATCAGCGCCCGCAGCTCGGGGATGCGCTCGTACATGCGCGCCTGCGCGCGGATGCTCGCCGCCTCGACCACGTCGCGCGACCAGCGCTCCAGCGCGTCCTCGCGCTCGAGCCCGATATCCAGCGCGCGGCGGACGTACCGCTGGGTCGCGGCGCTGAACCCCGCAAATTCCTTCATCTCGGCCAGCGTCATCGCGCCCTCGGCCGGCTTCATTCTAGATGCCATCACCTAAACTCCCACCCCACTCAATCCCCACCGGAGATCATGCGACGGAATGGTTAACGCGCCGCTTAATCAGCCGTTGGCTCCCATTCATTATAGGAGACCAAGGGGTGTTGCGGCGCAACATTGCTTGCGATGAACCGAGTCCGGGATTGTGGAAAAACACGTAGGTTGCGCCTTTTGCGCAACAAAGCTGCGGAGCCGAAACGACCGTCGACGGACCGCAGGTCGCCTCTCCGGGATGCCCGATTTTAACGAAGTCTGAACCTTTGAGGGCCGGAAAACCCGCTGTTTTCCGCCATTTTTGCCCTAGTTCCTTCAGCCCGTCGGCTCGTCGCAACGGTTCGTCCTATCGGTGGTCCGCAGGGCTGTACCGCTGTCCTATGTTGGGGTTAGCAACTCTCAACCGCTTCCTGACCGGGGGGTCTATGAATTTCCGAGTTTTCGCAGCGCGCTTTGCGCTGGTGGCGACGTGCGCCCTGATGACTGCCGTACCTGCTCAGGCGAAGAGCGCCTATCTGCAGTGCGTGCCCTATGCCCGTCAGGTCTCCGGCGTGCAGATCCACGGCAACGCATGGACCTGGTGGGGCCAGGCCGCCGGCCGCTACGAGCGCGGCAATGCTCCCAAGGTCGGCGCGGTGATGTCGTTCAAGAAGACCGCCAAGAACCCGTTCGGCCATGTCGCGATGGTCTCGCAGATCGTCAGCGACCGCGAAGTGCTCATCAGCCACGCCAATTGGTCGCGTCGCGGCGGCATCGAGCGCGACGTCCGCGCGATCGACGTTTCGGCGGCAGGCGACTGGAGCGAAGTCCGCGTCTGGTTCGCTCCGATCGGTGGCCTCGGCACCTCGAGCTACCCGGTCAACGGCTTCATCTATGCCGATGGTGACGACGACAATGCGTTCGAAGCCCCGGTGATGGCCAAGAACGCCGACACCACCATCGTCGCGTCGCTCGATCTCGACCTCAGCGATCTCACCCCCGAAACCGGCGTCAACTAAGCCTGCTCACCCCTTCGAGGTGAAGGTCAGCGCCACGCCGTTCATGCAATAGCGCTTGCCGGTCGGCTGCGGTCCATCGTCGAAGACATGGCCGAGATGCCCGCCGCAGCGCCGGCACAGGATCTCGGTGCGCACCATCCCCAGCGTGCGGTCGCTCTTCGCGATCACTGCGTTCGGCAGCGCCCGATAGAAGCTTGGCCAGCCGGTGCCGCTCTCGAACTTGGTCGACGACGCGAACAGCGGCAGCCCGCATCCGCCGCAGGCGAAGGTCCCGGCGCGCTTCTCCTTGTTGAGCGGGCTCGTGCCCGGATACTCGGTCGCGCCCTGGCGCAGCGTCCGGTAAGCGGCCGGGCTCAGCCGCTTCTTCCACTCGGCATCGCTCAGCGTGAAGGCGAAGCGCTGCGCCGCCTCGGCGGGCGCGCCGCCACAGGCTGCGGTGACGGCGCCGGCCCCGGCGATGGCGAGAAGCGTGCGGCGATCGGTGTGCATGGAGTGGATGTGGGGTGGGGTGGGCAATTTTCCAACTTCCCTCTCCCCTTGTGGGAGAGGGAGGGAGCCGACGAAGTCGGCGGAAGGGGGGAGTGAGATTCAGTCCCCCTCATCCTTCCCACGCGCTGCGCGAGCGGGCCCCTTGCTTCTCCCACAAGGGGAGAAGGATCTAACTAGTACCGGCTCAGCTCGACCGGCATTTTCCGGTAGCCATGGACGAAGCACGCCGCGACGCGCTCGGGCTCGCGGAGCACGTTCACCCGCAGCCGGCGCTTCGCCATTTCCTCGAGCAGGATGCCGATCTGCAGCTCGGCGAGGCGCGCGCCGACGCAGCGATGGATGCCGTGGCCGAATGCCAGATGCCGGCGCGCATTCTCGCGGTCGACGATGATCTTGTCGGCGTTGGGAAAGATGCTCTCGTCGCGATTGGCCGAGAGATACCACAGCGCCAGCTTGTCGCCCGCGCGAATCTGCTGGCCCTCCAGCTCGGTATCCTGCGTCGCCGTCCGCCGCATATGCGCGAGCGGGGTCTGCCAACGGATGATCTCCTGCACCGCGTTGGGGATCAGTCCCGGATCGGCCTCGAGCTTGGCGCGCTCGTCGGGGAACTGGTCGAGCCCCCAGGCGAAGGCGCTCATCGAATTGCGGGTGGTGTCGTTGCCGCCGACGATCAGCAGGATCAGGTTTCCGAGGAACTCCATCTGATCCATGTGCGCCATCGCGTCCGAATGGATCATCATCGAGATCAGATCGGGGCTCGGCTCCTTGCCGATCCGGCTTTGCCAGAGATTGCCGAAATAGGCGGCGCATTCGAACAGGATGGTGCGCCGCTCCTCCTTGCGCACCGGATCCTTGGCGATCTCGATATCGCCCGCCCAGTCGGACCAATAGGTGAGCAGCCGCCGCTCCTCCCAAGGGAAGTCGAACAGGATCGCCAGCATCTGGGTGGTCAGCTCGATCGAGACGGTGTCGACCCAGTCGAACTCCTGCCCGACCGGCAGCGAATCGAGGATCTCGGCCGAGCGCCCGCGGATATTGTCGCTCATCCGCGCCATTTCGGAAGGCGTGAAGGCGGGCGCGACGGTGCGGCGCTGGCCGGTATGCTTGGGCCGGTCCATCGCGATGAACATCGGCATCTTGATGTCGCCTTCCTTGAGGTCGGCGATGGTGATCCCGCCGGCCTCGGAGGAAAACAGGTCGGGCAGCGATTCGACTTGGACGATCGGCTTGTAGCTCGACACCGACCAATAGGGTCCGAATGCGCTGTTCTCGCAGCGATAGACCGGGGCGGTCTCGCGCAGCGTCCGGAACGGCGCCTGCCAGACATCGTCGCGATAGAGCTCGGGCCGGCTCACATCGAGCGGATCGACCGCGTAATCGGGAACCGGTTCGGTCGCCAGCGTCGCCATTGTGCCTCTCCTGCTTTTGGGGAGAGGAGAACCTTAACTGACAGCCATGTCAATAGCGTGACGTTCGGGCTGGCGCTTGCTCCGCTTCGGGCTGCCCGACTTGAGCACGCCGCGGCGGAACAGCCGCGCCGCCACCGTCACCGTGATCGCCACCCACAAGGCCTGCCAGGCGAGCGCCAGCGCATGCGGCCACAATGCCGGCGAGTTGGCGGCGTGCGCCGCCATCGCCAGCGGCGAGCTGAACGGGAAGATCTCGGCGGCCAGCGCCGGCCAGGTTCCCGGGCGGCTCGCGGCATAGGAAGCGAAGCCGAACATCGCGAACTGGAAGATCGTGATCGGCAGCGACAGCATCTGGATCTCGCGTTGCGTCCCGGCAAGCGCGCCGACCCCGAGGAACACGGCGCTCTGCAGCATGTACGCCATGGTGAAATAGACGACGAACAGCAGCGGAAAGATCGGCCCGACCGCGATGCTCAGGTCGCTAAGCCCCGCGGCCATGTCGGCGGGGATGAAGCGCGGTAGATTGGCGAACAGCGTGCCCCAGAAGCAGACGAACAGCAGCGCCGAGCCGAACGCGCCGAGCAGCTTGCCGAAGAACACGCTCTCCAGCGGGATCGCGGCCGCGAGGACTTCGATGACCTTGTTCGAGCGCTCCTCGGCCATCGCGCCCACCGCCTGTCCGGACAGCATCAGCGTCAGGAAGAAGATGCCGAGCGTGGCGAAAAAGGCCGATTGACCGCGCCCGCCGCTCGTCCCCTGTCCGGAGCGGATCACTTCGATCTCGGGGTCGCTGAGCGGCCGCGCGCCGGTCCGCTGGGCGCGGAGCGTGTGCTCGGCGAGCTGGGCGAGATAATTGGCTTCGGCATAGCCCGACTCGCGGCGCAGGATCTGCGGCCGCTCGAGCGGGCCGTAGAGCACCGCAGTCACGTCGAACTGGCGCTCGCCGAACAGCGCCCGCGCCTGTGCCGCGACATCGTCGCCGGGCCCCACGATATGCAGCGGCGGCCGCTCGGTGGGGCGAGTGAAGACCTCGCGCAATTGCGCGTCCACAGCGGTAAGCGCGGCGGCGGTGTCGCCGGCGGCGATCGCGACGATCCGCTGGCGCGCCTCGCCGCTGCCCGCGGCGCTGCTCGCGGTCATGCTGCCGACCAGCCCGAAGCCGACCATCAGCAACGGGCTCAGCAGGAACAGCAGGAAGGTGGGCGTCATCACCGTCGCGGTGAAGTCGCGGCGCGCGACGGTGAGCGCCTGGCGGAGCAGCCTGCCGAACTTCATGCCGCTTCCTCCAGCGCTTCGGCGCCGACGATCCGGACGAAGGCATCGTGCAGTCCCGGCCGTTCGATCGACAGCCCGGAAATGCCATAGCCGGCGTCGATCAGCCGGACGAGCAATGCCTCGATCCCTTCGGTCGGGACGGTGAAGCGCCAGCTGCCATTCTCGCGCTCGGCATCGGCGGGCAGCAGCGCGCCGGCGGTGTCGACATGATGGTGCGGCGTATAGCGCGCCTTGAGCGGCAGGGTCGATCGCGCCTCGTCTACCGTGCCCTCGAACTTGACCACGCCGCCGGCGATGATCGACAGCCGGTCGCACAGCCGCTCGGCATGCGCCATCACATGGGTCGAGAACAGGATCGTCGCGCCGCGGTCGCGCTCGGCGCGGATCAGCTTTTCGAGCCGCTCCTGATTGACCGGGTCGAGCCCTGAAAACGGCTCGTCGAGGACGAGCAATTCGGGCTGGTGCACCACCGAGCCGAGCAGCTGGACGAGCTGCGCCATGCCCTTGGAGAGCTTGCGGATCTTGTCGTCGGCGGCATGGCCGAGCCCGGCCGATTCGAGCAGCTCGCCGGCGCGCTTGCGGCCGATGCTCCACGGCAGGCCACGCAGCGCGCCCATGAAGGCGATCGCCTCGCGGCATTTCATATTGGGGTAGAGGCCACGCTCTTCGGGCAGATAGCCGACCCGGTCGCTCGCGTCGCGCGGGGCGGAGTGCCCGAGCAGCATGCGTTCGCCCTCGTCCGGCTCGATGATGCCGAGCAGCATCCGCAGCGTCGTCGTCTTGCCCGCGCCGTTGGGCCCGAGCACGCCATAGATCAGCCCCTTGTTGACTGCGATGTTGACACCGCCCACCGCCCGCCGATCGCCAAACCGCTTGACGAGCCCGTTGGCGCTTACCGCCAGATCGCTGCTCAAATTGGTGCCCTCCATCACGCTTCGTGGTAGCGGGTGCGCGTGCGCCAAGACAAGCCATTGGAAGACCGGATCAAGGAGAAAGCCGTCGAAATCGGCTTTGCCGCCTGCGGAGTCGCGCGCGCCGACGCGGCACCGGCGGCCGGCGCGCGGCTGCGCGAGTGGCTGGCCGAGGGCCGCCACGGCTCGATGATCTGGATGGAGGAGCGCGCGCACCACCGCGAGAGCCCCGCCGGGCTCTGGCCCGAGGTCCGCTCGGTGATCGCGCTCGGGATGAGCTATGCGCCCGCCGTCGATCCGCTGGCACTCGCCCGGGAAGGCGAGGTCGGCCGCATCTCGGTCTATGCGCAGGGCGCCGATTATCACGACCTGATCAAGCGCAAGCTGAAGGAGCTCGCGCGCTGGCTGGTCGGCGCGGCGCCGGGCGCGGACGTCAAGGTGTTCGTCGACACCGCGCCGGTGATGGAGAAACCGCTGTCCGAAGCCGCCGGGCTCGGCTGGCAGGGCAAGCACACCAATCTCGTCAGCCGCAGCCATGGCAGCTGGCTGTTCCTCGGTGCGATCTATACCACGCTCGATCTCGCGCCCGACCGGCCGGGACATTCGACCTGCGGCAGCTGCGATGCCTGCCAGACGGCATGTCCGACCCAGGCCTTTCCCGCGCCCCACCGGCTCGATGCGCGGCGCTGCATCTCGTATCTCACCATCGAGCACAAAGGCCCGATCCCGCACGAACTACGCGCGGGCATCGGCAACCGCATCTATGGCTGCGACGATTGCCTCGCGGTCTGCCCGTGGAACAAGTTCGCCGCCGCGGGACAAGCCAATCTCGCCTTTGCCCCGCGCGCCGAGCTTACCGCGCCGGCGCTCGCCGACCTGCTCGCGCTCGACGATTCAAGCTTCCGCGAGGTGTTCGCCGGCTCGCCTATCAAGCGCATCGGCCGCGACCGGATGGTCCGCAACTGCCTGATCGCCGCGGGCAATAGCGGCAGCGCGGCGCTGGTCGAGCCGGTACGCGCGCTGCTCGACGATGCGGACGAGACGATCCGGGAGGCGGCGGAATGGGCGCTGGCGCGGCTAGGTTCCCCTTCCGCTTGCGGGAAGGCTTAGGGAGGGGCCGTCTCCTGCCTTATCATACACGTCAGGCCCTCCCCCGACCCCTCCCGCAAGCGGAGCGCATATGGCCCGCGCTACCGTGTTCCCGTCGGCCTCCGCGCCGCGAGTGCCGCGACGCAGCTTGCCTGATCGATCGGGCCACCGTCGCGCTGGCGGGTGTCGAGATAGGTGACGATCGGCTCGCCGCGTCCGCTCGCCGGGGGATAAAGATAGGCGTCGAGCACGCAGATCGGCCCGCCGAACTGGAGCTTGCGGCCTCGTCCTTCGGTCATGTCGAGCGCGGGCTGCCCGAACTGCGCGATCAGCCGCGGCGCGGTCTGACCCTTTACGGCGACCAGCCCGGCCGGCGCGGTCGCAGGCGCCGCCGCGGGTACCGCGACATAGGCGGCGGGTCGCGCCGCGGGAACGATCTCGCCGCCGCACCCTGCCAGCGCCAGCGCCGCCATCGGCATCCACAATCTCATTTGCTTCTCCCGCGGTGGAACAGGTGCGTCGCCATCGCAGCGCCGAGCACCGGCGCGGCGAGGTTGAGCAGCGGCACGAGGAACAGCGCCGTGCCGACCGCACCCAGCGCGAAGCGGCGCAGCCGGGTGCCGCGCCGCCACTCGCCGAGTTGGGCATAGGGCATGTGGCGCGCCGCGACCATGTCGCCGAGGTCGCGCCCGAGCAGCCAGGCATTGACGACGAAGAAGGCGAGCGCGGTCCCCACCCCGGTGATCAGCAGCATCAGATATAGAGGGGCGAGCAGCAGGTTGATCAGCAGTGTCCGCGCTGCCGAGCCGATTCCCATCGTCACCGATCGGCCGAGTGGAACGTCGCGCGCGGTGGCGTGCGCGGCGGGATAGTGTTTCGCCTCGACCGCGGCTACCACTTCGTCGGCGAAGATGCCGACCACCGCCACTGCGATCGCGCGGAACAGCAGCCACCAGGCGAGAAGGAACAGCAGCAAGGTCGCGACGTCGGCGAACGCGCCGCTGTGATCGATGCCGGCCCATTCGCCGGCCATTGCCGCCAACCGGTCGAGCGCGAACCACATGCCGAAGCCCAGCGCCACGAACAGCGCGGCGGTCAGCAGCATCGACCTGGCGAAGACGCGCAATACCGGCCGGTCGAACAGCTGCCCGAGCGAAAGGAGGAACGCGTGGATCATTGCGCTATCCCTTGCCCCCCACTAGGGCGTCCGCGCAACCCTATCGGAGCCTCGACTTGACCAGCGCAACCCATGACGTCGTCGCAATCGGCAACGCCATCGTCGACATTCTCGCTCAGGCCGAGGACAGCTTCATCGAGGAGATCGGCGTCACCAAGGGCTCGATGCAGCTGATGTTCTCGCCCGAGGAAGCCGATGCGCTCTATGCGAAGATGGGCCCCGGGCGCGAGGTTTCGGGCGGCTCGGCGGCGAACACCGTCGCCGGCATCGCTGCGCTGGGCGGCAAATGCGCGTTCATCGGCCAGGTCGCCGACGACCAGCTCGGCACCGTCTTCGCCCACGACATTCGCGCCGCCGGAGTCGATTTCGACACGCCGGTGCGCTCCGGCCAGCCGACCACCGCGCGGTGCCTGATCTTCGTGACCCCCGACGGCCAGCGCACGATGAACACCTTTCTCGGCGCCTCGCAGTTCCTCCCGGCCGCGGCGCTGGACGAGCAGCTGATCGCCAACGGCGCGATCCTCTATCTCGAAGGCTATCTCTGGGATCCCGAAGAGCCGCGTGCCGCGATGCGCAAGGCGATCGACATAGCCCGCGCCAATGGCCGCAAGGTCGCGTTCACGCTCTCCGACGTGTTCTGCATCTCGCGCCACGGCGACGATTTCCGCAAGCTGATCGAGGACGGGCTGATCGACATCCTGTTCGCCAATGAGAGCGAGCTGCTCGCTTTGTGCGGGCATGAGGAGTTCGACTCGGCGGTCGCCCATATCCATGGCAAGGTGCCGCTGCTCGTCGTCACGCGCAGCGAAAAGGGCGCGATGGCGCTGCAGGGCGCCGAGCGGGTCGAGGTTGCCGCCGAGCCAATCGAGAGGCTGGTCGACACCACCGGCGCGGGCGACATGTTCGCGGCGGGGTTCCTGTTCGGCCAGGCGCAGGGCCGCGGGCTCGAGGAATCGCTGCGACTGGGGGCGATCTGCGCGGCGGAGATCATCCAGCATTACGGCGCCCGCGCCGAGGCCGATCTCAAGAAGCTGGCGGTGGCGGGCACTGCTTCCTGAGACCCAGCAACGGCGTCGCGCCGTTTAAGCACTGCGTAACTTAGCATATGTTAGTTCTGCCTCGAGACAATGTTCCGAGGTTTGAGCTTTGCTGCGACGGATACCGCCCAGCCAGGTAAAGCTGGGCATGTACATACAAGGGTTCGAAGGCTCGTGGTTCAGCCACCCCTTCTGGCGTACGCGGTTCCTGCTCGAGCGCGAGGAGGATCTCGCGGCGGTGCTCGCCAGCGAGGTCGCCGCGGTGGTGATCGATATCGATCGCGGCCTCGCGCCGGCGGCCGTCGCGCCGCCTTTAGCCCCGCGCGCGTCCCGCGTACCGGCGACAGCGAAGGTGACGCTCGCGCCGCGCGACATCGCGCGGGCAGACCGCGAGCAGGCCCGCAAGGCGATCGCCCGCGCCAAACGCGACGTGAAGCGCGTGTTCGACGGCGCGCGGCTCGGCCAGCCGGTCGATGCCGGGGCGGTCGTCTCGGTCGTCGACGAGATCGCCGAGGCGGTCGATCATAATCCGGCGATGTTCATCGACATGGCGCGACTGAAGTCGAAGGACGAATATACCTATCTCCATTCGGTGTCGGTCTGCGCGCTGATGGTCAATCTCGCGCGCCAGATCGGCCTCGACGCGCCTACGGTCCGCGCGATGGGGCTCGCCGGGCTGCTCCACGATGTCGGCAAGATGGGCGTGCCCGACGCGGTCCTGAACAAGCCTGGCCCGCTCGACGCCGACGAATTCGCGCTCATCCGCGCGCATCCGGAGCATGGCCACGCGATGCTGGAAAAGGGCGAGGGCGTCACCCAGGAAGTGCTCGACGTCAGCCTGCTCCACCACGAGAAGATCGACGGTTCGGGCTACCCGTTCGGACTCAAGGGCGATGCGATCAGCCTCGCCGCGCGAATGGGCGCGATCTGCGACGTCTACGACGCGCTCACCTCGGATCGCGCGTACAAGCAAGGCTGGCCGCCGCTTCGCGCCGCGGCCGAGATGCACGGCTCGACCGGCCATTTCGACGCTGCGCTGCTGTTCCAGTTCTTCCGCAGCATCAACGTGGTGCCCATGGGCCTACTGGTGCGGATGCGCTCGAACCGCCTCGCCATCACCTTGCCCGACGGCGCGAACGAAACCCGGAGCAAGGTCCGCATCTTCCACTGCGCGGTCGCGCGCACGCCGCTGACGCTGGAGGACGTGTTCCTGTCCAGCGCCGGCGACGACCATATCGTCAGCGAGGAAGATCCCGGCCGCTGGGGCTTTGCCGACTGGCAGTCGCTGGCGCAGCGGCTGATGGCGGGCGGAACCGCGCCGGCCTGACGCTGAGTTGCAACGCGTGCGTCGCGGAATCGTCCCGGCCTCGTAACAAATCGCTCCTACCCGCGGCCTCGTGCAGGTCCGAAGGCTGGCCACGCTCCTCGTGGCCGGCTCCTGCATGACGACCAACGATGAGCATCGCGGCGCGACCATGCGCATGCGGTGCCGCCGCCGGAGAGGATGGCTGGGAAGATAAGATCAGCTCCGTTCAAAGGGGCGCCAGTCGTTAAAGGGGAATATCGATGAACGCTCTCACTCGCGCCCGCCGCGTGCGTCCGCTGCTGCTCGGCTGCGCGCTCGCCGCGCTCTCGACCGGCCACGCAGCCGCGCAGACCGCCGACGCGCCTGCCGACGAGGAAATCGTGGTTCAGGGCTCGTTCGCGCGGAGCATCGAGGAAGCGCTCGAGATCAAGCGCCGTGCCGACAGCATCACCGACGCGGTCTCCGCCGCCGATATCGCCGATTTCCCGTCGGTCAATGTCGCCGAGGCGCTGCAGCGCGTTCCGGGCGTGTCGATCTCGCGCGAGGCGGGTGAGGGCCAGTTCGTCAGCGTCCGCGGCCTCGGCCCCAATTTTCAGTCGGTAACGCTCGGCGGCCTGCCGATCGCGTATAACGAGAATATTCGCAATTCGGACCAGAGCGGCCGCCAATTCCAGTTCCGCGTCATCCCCGCCGATCTGATCGCCGCGGTAGTCGTCACCAAGGCGCCGACCGCCGATCTCGTCGACGGCGGCATCGGCGCCAATATCGACATCCGCCTGGCCCGCCCGCTCTCGACCGCGCCGTTCCTCACCGCGCGCGCCTTCGGCCATTGGGAGGAGCGCACCCACGAAGTGACGCCGAACGGCACCGTCTCCGCCGCGTGGCGCAACGAGGACCAGACCTTCGGCGTGATCGGGGGCATCTCGTACCAGACCCGCAAGGTCCAGTTCGATCGCTTCCAGCATTTCGGCTATACCGATCGGACCATTGCCGGCGCGACGGTCAGCGTCCCCAACGACATGGTCGCGACGCTGGAGCGCGAGGATCGCCGCCGGATCAGCGCCTCGGGCGGCATTGAGATGAAGCCGGCCGACAGCGTCACGCTGCGCGTCGAATCGCTGTACTCGAACTTCAACAACGAGATCTTCGAGGATCGGGTCAGCTTCGAATGGGGCGGCCGGACGGACTTCGCCGCGCGACTGGTGCCGGGCAGCGCGCGTGTCGTCGACGGGGTGCTCCATGCCGGCACGATCAACGGCGGCCGGATCAACCGCAACGCCGAGTTTTCCGAGCAGACCCACGAGAATCTGTTCGTGCGCGGCAGCGTCGATTACGAGGAAGGTGGCTGGACGATCAATCAGGCGCTGAGCTTCTCGCGCGCCGACAGCGGTCTCGATCTGCCGCTCCAGCGCATCGACGGGCGCACCGCCGATAATGCGCCGGGCCTCACCTACAGTTTCGATTATGGCGACGATCCGGTCGGCAACGCGCATATCGCGCGCATCCAGACCAACCTCGATCTGACCCAGGCCGCCGCGGCGCCTTACTATCGCTACCGTATCCGCACCACCAATTCGCGCGACGAGGACTTCACCGCGCAGATCGACGTTGCCCGGGACCTCGGCGGGTCGCTCGGCGGAATCGAGTTCGGCCGCCTCAAGACCGGCTTCATGTACACCGATCGCAGTCGCGATTATCAGCGCCGCGATCGCAGCGCCTCGCCGCGTCCCGGCACGACGATCGATGCGTCCTTCACCGATCAGCTGCTGCCGTCGAACGTCTTCGACAAGACCGTTGGCGACTTTTTCGGTCGCTGGGCGAGCTATGATCGCGGCCAGTTCACCGACGCCTTCATCCTCCCCGGCGAATATGACGGCGTCGACCCGCAATCGGCCGATCTCGTCGCGAACGGCCAGGATCTCCAGCAATCCTATGCCGTGGCCGAAGAGATCTATGCCGGCTACCTGCGCGCCGACTTCGCCTCGACCGGCGGCGGCATCGCCCTGCGCGGCAATGTCGGGGTCCGCTACGTCAAGACCGAAACCACCGTCGACGGCACCCTGCTGCGCGCCGCGACCGGCGCCGGCGGCGTCGCGACCACGGTGATCACCCCGGCGCAGTTCGTCGGCAGCTACGACAAGTGGTTGCCGAGCGCGAACCTCAACTTCGAATTCACCCCCGAGCTGATGCTGCGCCTCGCCGCCTCCAGAACGATGACCCGGCCCTCGCTCGCCGACCTGCGCACCGCCACGGTGCCGAACAGCTCGGTGCTCGCCGATGTCTATGATCGCGGCCAGATCGCGATCAACCAGAGCGCCGCCTCGTCGCGCAACGGCGTCGGCGGCAACCCGACGCTGCGGCCCTACACTTCGATCAACCTCGACGCCTCGCTCGAATATTATCTGTCGGGCTTTGGCGGGCTGTCGGCGGCGGTGTTCCACAAGCGGATCGACGATTTCATCGGCTCGATCAGCCGCACCGAGAGCCTCGTGCTCAATACCCGCGCCGGCGAGACGCTGACCGCGGATTTCCTGATCACCCGCCCGCAGAATATCGGCAAGGCGGAGATCAGCGGCGTCGAGTTCGGCGCCGCGGTCGATCTGATCGGCGGGTTCGGCGTCGCCGCGAGCGCGACCTTCACCGAAAGCTCGGCGGATATCGCCACGCCGGCGGGCACGGTTACGGCGCGACTCCAGGGCGTCTCCGACACCAGCTTCTCGATCAGCCCGTTCTTCAAGCTGGGCGGCTTCGAGGCCAATCTGAGCTACACCTATCGCTCGGAGTTCACCGTGAACGGCAATATCAGCGCGGGCAGCAACGCCGTGACCAACCCGCTCGACGCGGTCGTCGCGGATGACTTCGGCACGCTCGATTTCGGCGCCAAGTTCCGCATCACGCCCGAGTTCGAGATCTTCGCGCAGGGGACGAACATCCTCGACGCGCGTCAGGCAGCCTATCAGGGCCGCGAGACCCGGCCGTACCAGATCCACGAATATGGCCGCAGTGTCGATCTCGGCGTCCGCGCGACCTTCTGATCGCCACTGCCGTTCGGCCGGGACCGCGCGGTCCCGGCCGAACTGACAGCTACCGGTTTCAAGCCTCGCGTTCGATCTCGCGCCAGCCGATGTCGCTGCGGCAGAAGCCGGTAGGAAAATCGATCGCCTCCACCGCCCGATAGGCGGCGACCTGCGCGGCGCGCACCGATGCCCCGCGCGCGGTGACGCTGAGCACCCGTCCACCGCTCGCCACCAGCTTGCCGGCGTCGAGGCGCGTGCCGGCGTGGAATATCCTGGCGCCCTCGGCTTGCGCGGCTTCGATGCCGCCGATCGCGCCGCCGGTCTCGGGCGGGCCCGGATAGCCGTTCGCCGCCATCACCACAGTCAGCGCGGTCTCCTCCGAAAAGGCGGGATCCGCGCGCCCTGCGAGTTCGCCCTTCGAGATCGCGACCATCAGCTCGAGCAGATCGCCTTCGAAGCGCAGCATCAGCACCTGGCATTCCGGGTCGCCGAAGCGGGCATTATATTCGATCAGCTTCGGACCCTCGGCGGTCAGCATCAGCCCGGCATACAGCACCCCCGAATAGGGGCAGCCCATTCGCGCCAGTGCCTCGACGGTCGGGCGAACGATCTCGTCGGTCGCGCGGCGTTCGAGTTCGGGGGTCAGCACCCGCGCCGGGCTATAGGCACCCATCCCGCCGGTATTCGGCCCGGTATCGCCATCACCCACGCGCTTATGGTCCTGCGCCGATCCGAAGGGGAGCAAAGTGGTGCCGTCGGTCAGCACGAACAGGCTGGCTTCCTCGCCCTCGAGAAATTCCTCGATCACCGCGCTGGCGCCCTGGACGGCGAAGATCGCCTCGAGCGCCGCCTCGGCCTCGTGGCGGCTGGTCGCGACGGTCACGCCCTTGCCCGCGGCGAGCCCGTCGGCCTTGACCACCACCGGCAGCGCGAAATCGTCGAGACTGGCGAGCGCGCCGTCGCGGCTCTCGACCCGGACATAGCCGGCCGTGGGGATGTTCTCGCGCGCGCACAGGTCCTTGGTGAAGCCCTTCGATCCCTCGAGCCGGGCCGCGCCCTTGTTGGGGCCGAACACGCCGATCCCCATGGTCCGCAGATTGTCGGCGAGCCCTTCGACCAGCGGGGCTTCCGGGCCGATCACGACGAAGCCGATCGAGTGACGCAGACAGAAGTCGATCACTGCGCGATGGTCCGAAAGCGCGATCTCGGCCAGCTCGGCATTCTCGGCTATTCCCGGATTGCCCGGCGCGGCGTAGAGCTTCGTGAGCAGCGGCGATTGTGCGAGCTTCCACGCAAGCGCATGTTCACGCCCCCCCGAACCCAGCAACAGGACGTTCATGCCCGACCCCTTTATCGATACGCCAGCCCGGCTCGTAGCCGAGCAAATGCCGGGGGACAACGCGGCCCCGATGAGCGTCAGCGAACTCTCCTCGGCACTCAAGCGCATGGTCGAGGGCGAGTTCGGCCATGTCCGGCTGCGCGGCGAGATTTCGGGCTGGAAGCGCGCCGCCTCGGGCCACGCCTATCTGTGCCTCAAGGACGCCGATGCGGTGATCGACGGGGTGATCTGGCGCGGTGCCGCCGCGGCGCTGCCCTTTGCCGCGCAGGACGGGATCGAAGTCATCGCGACCGGTAAGCTCACCACCTATCCCGGCCGCTCCAAGTACCAGATCGTCATCGAGCGGATGGAGCTTGCCGGCGAAGGCGCGCTGATGGCGCTGTTCGAGAAATTGAAGGCGAAGCTGGCGGGCGAGGGGCTGTTCGATCCCGCGCGCAAAAAGTCCTTGCCCTATATGCCGCGCACGATCGGCGTGGTGACTTCGCCGACGGGCGCGGTGATCCGCGACATTCTCCACCGGCTCGGCGACCGCTTCCCGAGCCATGTCCTCGTCTGGCCGGTCAAAGTGCAGGGGGAGGGCGCCGCCGGCGAGGTTGCCGCAGCGGTGCGCGGGTTTGACGCGCTGCCCGCCGACGGGCCGGTCCGCCGCCCCGATCTGCTGATCGTCGCGCGCGGCGGTGGCTCGATCGAGGATCTGTGGACATTCAACGAGGAAGTCGTCGTCCGCGCGGTCGCTGACTGTGGCATTCCGGTGATTTCGGCGGTCGGGCACGAGACCGACACCAGCCTGTGCGACTTCGCCGCCGACCTGCGCGCGCCGACCCCCACCGCCGCCGCCGAGATCGCGGTGCCGGTGCTCGCCGATGTCCGCCACACCGTGGCAACGCTTGCCCATCGCACCGAGCGCTGCGTCCGCCGCTATCACGAGCGCGCCGGCGAGCGGCTCGCCGCGCTTGTGCGGGTGCTGCCGCGCCGCGACGCGCTGCTCGCGCCGCAGCGCCAGAAGATGGACGATCTCGCCGGCCGGCTCGATCGCGCGCTCGAACGGCGCGTGACGGTGGCGCGGGCCCAGCTCGATCGCGATGCGGGTGCGCTGCGGCCCGCCATTCTCGACCAGCTCGTCGCTGCCGCGCGTCATCGGCTCGACGGCGCGTCTCGCCTGCTAGACAGCGTCAATCCCGACAATCTGCTCCAGCGCGGCTATGTGCGCGTTGGGGCAAAGGCGACGGGCAAGGTCGTCACCACTGTCGCCGAGGCGCAGGCGGCGGGGGCGATCACGCTGCAGTTCCGGGACGGCCCGGTCGACGCGCGGGTTGAGCGTGCGCCCGGCAAATCCTACACTGCGCCCAAGCCCGACCAGCCGAGCCTGCTCTGAATCAAGCCAATCTGCGAGATGCCGCCATGCTGATGTCCAACACCGCCCGCGCCGCGAAGCTGCACTATATGGCCAACGGCTTCCGCGTGCTCGCACCGGGCGACCATGTCGTCTGTGCGGTCAGCGGCGAGCGCATTCCGCTCGACATGCTGCGCTACTGGAGCGTCGAGCGTCAGGAACCCTATGCCAGCGCGGCCCATGCCGCACAGGCCCTTCGCGGCCAATGAGGCTCTGGCGGCTCGCCACCGCCGCATCGGCGCTCGGGCTGGTCTGCGCGCCGGCGAACGGCAAGGGACCGCCCGCCAGCCTCGCCGCGCTGCAGACCGATCGCTTCGCGCTGACCGGACAATTGGTGCAGGGTGGTACCGCCACCGGCATCGCCCCGCGCGGCACGACCTTGCTCAGCCTCAATGGCGCACCCGTCGAGATCGCCGCCGACCGCCGCTTCCTGATCGCGTTCGATCGCGATGCCCAGCCGGTCGGAGTGTTGGTGGCGCGGCTCGCCGCCGGCGGCGAAGTCCGCCAGACGCTCGCGATCGCGCCGCGCGCCTGGGACATTTCGCGGCTCAACACCTTGCCCAAATATCCGGTGCCGCGCCCCGAGTTCGAGCGCGCGCGCCCCGCCGAGCTCGCGCAGATCAATGCCGCCCGCGCGCTGCGCAGCGACTCCCAGGGCTGGCGACAGACCTTTCTATGGCCGGCGGTCGGCCGAATCTCGACGCTGTTCGGCTCGCAGCGCATCTATCGCGGCGAGCCCGGCGCCTATCATTCGGGCATCGACATCGCCCGGCCGACCGGGACCGTTGTGCTCGCGCCCGCCGATGGCGTCGTCGTGCTCGCAGCGGCCAGGCCGTTCACGCTCGAGGGCAATCTGCTGATGATCGATCACGGCATGGGACTCAACACCGCGTTCATGCACCTCTCGCGCATCGACGTGAAGCTCGGCCAGCAGGTTCGGCGCGGCCAGCCGGTCGGTGCGGTGGGCAGGACCGGACGCGCCACCGGGCCGCATCTGCACTGGAGCCTGAAGTGGCGCGACGCCCGGATCGACCCGCTGCTCGTCGCCGGACCGATGCCGACTGCCGACTGATTTGCACGCTTGGTTGCACCGCAACATAATATTTGTGCACAGCGCGAATCGCTCGCGCAACAATCGAACCCTTTTTGTGGCTTTTGGGTTACACGCTGCTGGAAGGCGTACGTAGAAGCCCATAGACTGCTTTACACTCGCCGGACACCGCTTCATCCCTCCTGCCAAGCTTCATCTTTTGCACGTGCACAGCGCGGCGAGTGAAGCGGGGAGACACGCCGGCCGCAGGTCCATGACCCGGCCGGGAGTAAGCGAGGATTACAGCATGAAGAAAACCACTATCGCACGGGGATTGCGTGGCGGCACGGCGCTGTCTGCGCTCGTTCTGGCAGGAACGCTGTTCGCTGCGCCGGCATTCGCGCAGACCGCCGAAGCGCCCGCAGCCGGCCCGATCGAGGGCCAGACCGCGGAACAGACGGCGACGCCGCAGGGGGACATCGTCGTCACCGGCTCGCGCATTCCGCAGGCCAACATCACTTCGACCGCCCCAGTCACCGTGGTCGGTGCCGAGGACGTCAGGCTGCAGGGCACGACCCGCGTCGAGGATCTGCTGAACTCGCTGCCTGCGGTGTTCGCCAGCCAGACCTCGGGCCTCGCCAACGGCGCGGACGGCACGGCGACGGTCGATCTTCGCGGTCTCGGTTCGGCGCGCACGCTCACGCTCGTCAACGGCCGGCGCCTGCTGCCGGGTGACCCGAGCCCGACCAGCGGTTCGGCCGCCGACATCAACATCATTCCCGCGTCGATGCTCAAGCGCGTCGAAGTGCTGACCGGCGGCGCATCGTCCACCTACGGCGCCGATGCCGTCGCGGGCGTCGTCAACTTCATCATCGACACCGATTTCGAGGGCGTCCGGCTCGACGCGCAATATGGTGTCTACCAGCACACCAACCGCAACAAGCTGACGCCGCCGCTGCTCGACGCGCAGGCAGGCCTCGGCCGGGCTGGCTATGGCTACCCTGATTCGAGCGTGGTCGACGGCGCCTCGTTCGATGCCACTTTCTCGATCGGCACCAGCTTCGGCGGCGACGATCGGGGTCATGCAATGGCCTATTTCGGCTATCGCAAGGTCAATGCCGTCACCCAGTCGCGCCGCGATTACAGCGCGTGCACCATCCAGAACACGCCCGCCGGCGCGCCCACCTGCGGTGGCTCGGCGACTTCGGCTGAAGGCAACGTGCTGGTCTTCGAAGGCGGCACCTCGACCTTCTACAACTTCCGGCCGGGCGGCGGCATCGCGCCGGGCTCGACGCGCTTCAATTTCGCGCCCACCAACTATTTCCAGCGTCCGGACGAGCGCTACACCGCAGGCGTCTTCGCGAACTACGAAGTCGACGAGGCGTTCAAGCCATATCTCGAATTCATGTTCATGGACGATCGCACCGTCGCCCAGATCGCCCCGTCGGGCAATTTCGGCAACACACTGACGGTGAACTGCAACAATCCGCTGATTTCGCCGGCCCAGTTCGCCGTGATCTGCGGCAATCCCGAGAACCTGATCAACGGCTTCCTCGGCAACTTCCCGCTCGCGGCCGGCGCGCCCTATAATCCGAACCCGGGTGCGGCACCGCTCACCTTCTTCGATCCGATCACCGGCACGCCGTATAACCGTGGCTATCTCCAGGTGCTCCGCCGCAACGTCGAGGGCGGTCCGCGTCAGTCGGATCTCCAGCACACCAACTATCGCGGTGTGATCGGCGCGAAGGGCGACCTTGGCGACGCCTGGTCGTATGACGGCTATTATCAGTTCGGCCGGGTCAAGTACTCGCAGGTCTATTCGAACGAGTTCTCGGCCGCTCGCCTCACCCGCGCGCTCGACGTGATCGACGATCCGCGCGTTGCCGGCGTCAACCCGATCTGCCGCTCGGCGCTCGACGGCACCGACACCAACTGCGTGCCGTACAACATCTTCGGCGGTCTCGGCGCGGCAAGCCCTGCCTCGGTCGCTTACCTCTCGGCGACGGGTTTCCAGAGCGGCCAGACCACCGAGCAGGTTGCGAACATCTCGTTCACGGGTCAGCTGGGTCGTTACGGACTTCAGACGCCGTGGGCGAGTGAGGGCATCGGCATCAACGTCGGCGTCGAGTGGCGCAAGACCGAGCTCGAGCTCAAGACCGACAACGCGTTCCAGACCAACGATCTGACCGGGCAGGGCGGCGCGACGCTGCCGATCTCGGGCAACTTCCGCGTGTTCGAGTTCTTCGGGGAAACGCAGATCCCGCTGGTGCAGGACAGCTTCGTGGACTTGCTGTCGCTCAACGCCGGCTATCGTCGCTCGTCGTACAAGACGAGCGCCAATCGCGAATATGACACCGACACCTACAAGGTCGGCGTCGACTTCGCCCCGATCAGCGATATCCGCTTCCGCGCCACCTACAACCGCGCGGTGCGTGCGCCGAACATCCAGGAGCTGTTCTCGACCGCCACGGTCGGCCTGAACGGTTCGGAGGATCCCTGCGCAGCGATCGGCCCGATAACGGCGACCAACTATGGCTGCCTTGCCCAAGGCCTCGTGGTCGGTCAGGGCACCGCGGGGAACCCGGCTGGCCAGTATAACGGCCTGATCGGCGGCAATCCCGATCTGCAGCCGGAAACGGCGACGACAAAGACGCTCGGCGTCGTCTTCCAGCCCAGCTTCGTCCCGCGCTTCGCGCTTACGGTCGACTATTTCGACATCAAGGTCGAAGACGCGATCCGTTCGTTCGGGCAGGACTCCATCCTCGCGGACTGCACCGACAACGCCACCGCGACGTTCACGCCGGCATCGTGCGCGCTGATCAATCGCGACGCGGCGGGCTCGCTCTGGCTGACCCCGGGCGGCTTCGTCAGTGATCTGCCGAACAATGTCGGTCAGCTTCAGACCAAGGGTATCGAAGTCGGCGCATCCTATTCGATGCAGTTCTTCGGCCTGGGGCGCCTGTCGCTCAACATGAACGGCACTTGGCTCGACAGCTATCGGGTCGATAACGGCCTGACCGCACCCTATGACTGCGCCGGCCTCTACGGTCCGACCTGCAGCGTGGGCGGCACGACGGAATCGGGCGCCCCGCTTCCCGAATGGCGTCACAAGCTGCGTGCGACGCTCCAGATGGACGGCGGCGTCGGCCTGTCGGTCCAGTGGCGTCACCTCGGCCCGGTCCGTGCGGAAACGACCACCGATCAGGCGAGCCTGGCGGGCGACTTCAACTTCGACCCGGGTACCCGGCTGAAGGCGTTCAACTACATCGATCTGACCACGACCTTTGCGCTGGGCGACGCGTACAGCTTCCGTCTCGGCGTCAACAATCTGTTCGATCTCGAGCCGCCGCTGGTGACCTCGGGCAGCGCCGCTCGCGGAGGGTCGAACCTCTGCCCGACCGGTCCGTGCAACGGCAACACCTATCCGGGCACCTACGATGCGCTGGGTCGGTACCTGTTCGCAGGTATCACCCTGAACTTCTAAGTTCCGGAAACGACGAGATCGGGGCGGTTGGCGCAGGCCAGCCGCCCCTTTTTCGTGGGTGACTTGCAAGCGCGACGCCCCCCGGGTCATAGCTGGACGATGGCCACTGCACCGATGCTCGATCCGCCCACCGCCGAAGCGCTCCGCGAGGCGATGCGCGCCGCACAGGCGGGGGACCTGCCCCAGGCCCGCGCCGTCGCCGAAGCGGCGCTCCCGCGGAGCAGCGACCCGGCCCCGCTCCACGCGTTTCTGGGCATGGTCTGCGCGCGCGAGGGCGACCTCGCCGCCGCCGCGGCGCAATTGGCTTCGGCGCATCAGGCGCGTCCCGCCGATACGACGATCGCCTGCAACCTGATCGCGGTGCGCATCGATTTGAGGGAGATCGAAGCGGCGTTCGACGTGGCGACGCGTGAGCTCGCCTTCGCCGACCCGTCGCTGCGCGTCGCGCGCTATCGCGGCTTTCTCGCCCAGACCCTCGAACGCTTCGCCGACGCCGCCGAGGCGTACGAGTTCGTCCTCACCCGCGCTCCGGAGGACTTCGAAAGCTGGAACAATCTCGGCAATGCGCGATCGGGGCTGGGCGATTTCGACGGCAGCGTCAGCGCGCTCGAACGCGCGATCGCGCTCGATCCAAACGCCGCGCCGACGCACCTCAATCTAGCCGTTGCCTTGCAGGAGGCGGGGCGACATGCCGAAGCTGAAGCAGTGCTGCGTGCCGCGGCCGAGGCTTTTCCGGATGATTCCCATGGCCTCGATCGCCTCCATTCGCAGCTGACGGGCGAGGGGCGGCAAGCCGAGGCGATGCAGGCGCTGCACGAGGCGGTGCGGCGCGCGCCCGGCGATGCCGACCTGCAGCTCAAGCTGGCCGCCGAATACGGCCTGATGATGGACACCGATGCCGCAGAGGCAGCTTATCGGCGCATCCTCGACATCGACGCCACTCGGCGAGATGCCTATCTGGGCCTCTCGATCCAATATGAGCACACCAATCGCGAGGCCGAATTCGCGCCGCTGATCGCGCGGGCCGAAGCGAGCGGAGTCGACACCGGCACGCTCAGCTTCCTGCGCGCGCTCGAGCATCGCCGCGCGCGGCGCTTCGAGGAGGCGCTGGCCTGTCTCGATCTCGTGCCAGAGGACATCGAACCCGAGCGGACCGCGCATCTGCGCGCGACATTGCTCGACCGCCTGGACCGCCCCGACGACGCGTTCGCCTGGTTCGAGGAGACCGCACGACGCCACGCGGCGGATCCGTCGCAGCCGCTCGTCCGCGCGGCCGAGCTGCGCGACGAGCTTCGCGGCGAGCTGGCGATGATGACTCCGGAATGGGTGGCGGGCTGGTCAAGCGCCAGGCCGGCGGACGAGCATCCCGCGCCGGTGTTCCTCGTCGGCTTCCCGCGCTCGGGCACTACATTGCTCGACACGATCCTGATGGGGCACCCCGATACGGTGGTGCTCGAGGAGAAGCCCGCGCTCAACCTCGTCGACGATGCGATCGGCGGACTCGACAAGCTGGCGACGATGGACGCGGCCGCGATCGCTGCCGCCCGCGAGCGCTATTTCGAAGAAGTGGCCAAGATCGCAACGGTTGCGCCCGGGCGCATCCTCATCGACAAGTCGCCGCTCTACCTCAACAAGGTCCCGCTGATCCGGCGGCTGTTCCCCGAAGCGCGGTTCATCCTCGCGCTGCGCCACCCCTGCGACGTCCTGCTCAGCTGCTTCATGAGCAATTTTCGCCTCAACCGGGCGATGTCGAACTTCCTGCGGCTAGAGGATGCGGCCGAGCTCTACGATCTCAGCTTCAGCCATTGGGAGCGCGCCAACGCGCTGTTCCGGGTGCAGTCGCACGCGATCGTCTATGAACGGCTGATCGACGATGTCGCGGCGGAGGTCCGGCCGCTGTTCGACTGGCTCGGGCTCGACTGGCGCCCCGAGGCGCTCGACCACACCCGCACCGCAAGGGCGCGCGGGCTGATCACCACCGCGAGCTATTCGCAGGTCACCGAGCCGATCTACAAGCGGGCTGCGGGCCGCTGGCACCGCTATCGCGCGCATCTCGAGCCGGTGCTGCCGCTGCTCGCGCCCTGGGCCGGGAAATTCGGCTACAGCGTCTGAGCGGCTGGACTCGCACGCGGTTCGCGCTCAACATCCGGGCATTGTCGCCGCGACTGGCGGCCTTGCTGTGGATGCGTGACATGACTGGAATTGCTGGAGCCGCCGTCATCGCGGCATCGTTGCTCGCCTTCGCCGCCACTGCCGCGACTGACCAGGAAGGGGCGAAGAAAAAGGCGCGCGATCCTAACGAGATGGTGTGCAAGAAAGAGGAAGTACTCGGCAGCCGCTTGCAGACGCGCAAGGTGTGCATGACTCGCGCCGAATGGGCCGAGCAGCGCCATCTCGACCGCCAGAATGTCGAACGGTCGCAGACGAATACCTGCCAGCGTCAGGCCGGCTGCTGAAGCCGGCGCGCCTGCCGGCGGATCCGCCGGCATGCGCCTGCCGGGTCAGGAGACGCTGAGCGCCAGCGCCCCGTCGCCTTCGTCGACATGCACCGTCGACCCGTCCTTCACTTCGCCGCGCAGGATCATGTCCGCCAGCGGATCCTGCAGATAGCGCTGAACCGCCCGCTTGAGCGGCCGCGCGCCATAGACCGGATCATAGCCGACCCGGCCGAGCCACGCGCGTGCCGCGTCGGTTAGGTCGATCCGGATCTTGCGATCGGCGAGCAACTTGCCGACGCGGCCGACCTGGATGTCGACGATCGGCGCCATGTGATCGGCGGCGAGCCGGTGGAACAGGATGATCTCGTCGAGCCGGTTGAGGAATTCGGGGCGGAAATGCGCCCGGACGATCTCCATCACCTGCGGCTCGACATCCTCGACTCGCTGCCCGTCGGCGAGATTGGTCAGGAATTGCGACCCGAGATTCGAGGTCAGGATGATGATCGTGTTCGAGAAGTCGACCGTGCGGCCCTGGCCGTCGGTCAGGCGCCCGTCGTCGAGCACCTGGAGCAGCACGTTGAACACGTCGCCATGCGCCTTTTCGACCTCGTCGAACAGCACCACCTGATAGGGCCGGCGCCGCACCGCCTCGGTCAGCACGCCGCCTTCCTCATAGCCGACATAGCCCGGAGGCGCGCCGAGCAGCCGCGCGACCGAATGCTTCTCCATGAACTCGCTCATGTCGATGCGGACCATCGCGTTGGGATCGTCGAACAGGAATTCGGCAAGCGCCTTGGTCAGCTCGGTCTTGCCGACGCCGGTCGGCCCGAGGAACAGGAACGAGCCGAGCGGCCGGTTCGGGTCCTGTAGCCCGGCGCGCGAACGCCGGACCGCGGTCGATACCGCCTTGACCGCGTCGGCTTGGCCGATCACGCGCTTGCCGAGCGCCTCCTCCATGGCGAGGAGCTTCTCGCGCTCGCCCTCTAGCATCTTGTCGACGGGAATCCCGGTCCAGCGCGCGACCACCGAGGCGATATCCTCGGCAGTGACTTCCTGCCGCAGCATCGCGCCCTTTGTGCTGTTCTCTGCCTCAGTCAGCTGCTTCTCTAGCGCGGGGATCCGGCCATAGCTGAGCTCGGCCATCTTCGCGAGATCGCCAGCACGCTGAGCTTGGTCCAGTTCGCTCCGCGCCGCCTCCAGCTGCGCCTTGATCTGGCCCTCGGAGTGGATCTTCTCCTTCTCCACCTTCCAGCGCGCGGTGAGCTCCGCCGACTCCTGCTTCTGATTGGCCAGCTCGACCTCGATCGCTGTCAGCCGATCCTTTGACGCGGCGTCCTTCTCCTTGCGCAGCGCCTCGCGCTCGATCTCGAGCTGCATGATCCGCCGGTCGACCGTCTCGATCTCCTCGGGCTTGGATTCGACTTCCATGCGGATGCGCGAGGCCGCCTCGTCCATCAGGTCGATCGCCTTGTCGGGCAGGAAGCGGTCGGTGATGTAGCGGTTGGAGAGCGTCGCCGCGGCGACGATCGCGCCGTCGCTGATCCGCACGCCGTGGTGGAGATCGTACTTTTCCTTGATCCCGCGCAGGATCGAGATCGTATCCTCGACGGTCGGCTCGCCGACGAACACCGGCTGGAACCGCCGCTGGAGCGCCGGGTCCTTCTCGACATACTTCCGATATTCGTCGAGCGTGGTCGCGCCGATGCAGTGCAGCTCGCCGCGCGCGAGCGCGGGCTTGAGCAGATTGCCCGCGTCCATCGCGCCCTCGGTCTTCCCCGCGCCGATCAGCTGGTGCATCTCGTCGATGAACAGGATGATGTCGCCTTCGCCAGCCTTGACCTCGTCGAGCACGCCCTTGAGCCGCTCCTCGAACTCGCCGCGATATTTGGCCCCGGCGATCAGGCTGCCCATATCGAGCGACATCAAGGCGCGGTTCTTGAGGCCATCGGGAACGTCGCCATTGACGATGCGCAGCGCGAGGCCTTCGGCGATCGCGGTCTTACCGACCCCGGGCTCGCCGATCAGCACCGGATTGTTCTTCGTGCGCCTCGCGAGGATCTGGATCGTGCGACGGATCTCCTCGTCGCGGCCGATCACCGGATCCAGCTTGCCGTCGCGCGCCGCCTGGGTGAGGTCGCGCGCGAACTTCTTGAGCGCATCGTAGCGGTCCTCGGCACCCGCGGTGTCGGCGGTCTTGCCCTTGCGCAGATGGTTGATCGCGCCGTTCAGCGCCTCGGGCTTCACGCCCGCAGCCGCCAGCGCCTTGCCCGCCGCAGTGGTGGTCGCCAGCGTCAGTGCGAGCAGCATGCGCTCGACGGTGACGAAGCTGTCGCCGGCCCTCTGCGCCACCTGCTCGGAAGAATCGAGCACCCTGACCAGATCATTGTCGAGCCCCGGCGTCTGCTGCGCACCGCCGCCCGACACCACCGGGATCTTCGCCAGCGCCGCATCGGTCTCGCTGAGCGCGCGCTTGGCGTCGCCGCCGGCGGCCTGGATCAGCCCGCTCGCCATGCCCTGCTCGTCCTCGAGCAGCGCCTTGAGCAGATGCTCGGGCGAAATCCGCTGGTGGCTCATCCGGATCGACACGGTTTGCGCCGACTGGAGAAAGCCCTTGGCGCGATCGGTGAATTTCTCGAGGTTCATGCTCGTCCCTGTTGGTTACGCAGGCGATGTAGTGTTGCCATTGTGCAACACAAGGCCGCACCTGTCGGGAATCACTTTGCCGGCGCCGGCCGCGGTGCCCTTGGCGCACCCGGCGCGAAGCGGTCGCCGAATGGATTGCCCTGATACCAGCGGGGTGCCTCGGCGGCATCCGCCACCTCGCGCGCGATCCAGTAATTGAGCCGCGCGAACTTCGCCCCGGCATTCCAGTCGAACGGCAAGTCGGTCTGGTCCGATACCTGATGATAATGCTCGGCGAGGAAGCCGCGGAACGCCGTCTCGCCGCCATTCTTGAAGCCGGTCATCAGGAAGATCGACGGCACCCCCGCCTTGACGAAGTTGAAATGGTCCGAGCGGACGAAGAACTGCTCCTCGGGCACCGGATCGGGCGAGACGGTGACGCCCATCCGGGCGCCGGCACGCGCCACCACCTCGCCCATCGTCGAATGCTCGCTGCCGAACGCGATCACGTCCTGGAAATCATAGAGCAGGATCGGCATGTCGAGATTGACGTCGGCGATGACGCGTCCCGTGCCGGTGACCGGGTGCTGCGCGAGGTAGCTCGATCCGAGCAGCCCGTCCTCCTCGGCGGTCAGCGCGACGAACAGGATCGAACGGCGCGGCCGCGTCTTTCCGGTCGCGAACGCCCGCGCCGCCTCCAGCATCGTCGCGACTCCGGCGGCATTGTCCATCGCGCCGTTGTGGATCTGGTCGCCCGGCAGATGCGGATCGTGGCCGACATGATCGAGATGCGCGCTCAGCACGACATACTGGTCCGCCAGCGCCGGATCCGATCCCGGCAGCACGCCGATCACATTGGGGCTGCGATACGCCCTGACCGTGCTGGTGCGCGTCAGCGTCACCCGCTGCCGGAGCGCAAAGCCCTTGATCCGCGCCTTCGGAGCGGCCGCCGCGTCGAACACCTGCCGCGCGCGCATCGGCGCGCCCGCGAACAGAACCTCGGCGGCCGGGCTACCGAGATAGGCGCCGATCTTCAGGCCGGGATCCTCGCCGCCGGGAAAGCCGGTGGGGCCCAGCCAATTGACCTGGTCGCGCAGGACCTGATCGGCAATCGCGGCCCATGACGGCACGCCGGGACCGCGCCGGGGGACGAGGTACAGGATGCCCGCCGCACCATGCCGACCCGCGATCCTGCCGCGATCGGCGCTTAGCTTTGCGGCCTCCTCGCGAGTCAGCCCCTTGGGCATCCCCATCAGCGCGACGACGAACTTGCCGCGCACATCGACACCGGCATAATCGTCGAAGCCGAGTTCCGGCGCATCGAAGCCATAGCCCACGAACACCGCTTCTCCGGACACGGTCTGGGTGTCGTTGCCGAAGCGCGGACTGGGCGCGATCAGCACGTCCTTGGCGTTGGCGAAGCTCTGGCCGCCGATGGTCATCGACGCCGGCCTCTCCGGGTTCAGCCCATATTCCGCTAGCGACACTTGCTGGAACCAGCCGCTGTCGGTCCCCCCCGGCTTGAGCCCCAGCGCGGCGAACTGATCGGCGACATAGCGCGCGGCGACCTCGTGCCCCGCTGTCCCGGCGTCGCGGCCTTCGAGCCGGTCGTCGGCGAGGAAGGTGACATGCGCGCGCACCCGGGCGGCGTTGAACTCCGGTTCCTCGGGCGCGGCTTGCGTCTGCGCGGCGAGCGGCGCTGCGGCGAGCAGGAGCCCGGCAAGGAGCATCGGAACGCGCATCTGGGGGAGCTCTTTCGAAAGGCGTTTGGCGGCAACAGGCTAGCCGAAAAGCCAAAGCCTGCAAGCACCGCCGGATTCGGTTGCAGCGGATACCGTCTGCGTTATTCTCCCTGCCAGCATCATGCTCCCCGGGGACATCCAACAGCCATGAAATCCTTCCTGATGTATTGCAGCGCGGCCACGATCGCGCTCGCCACCGCCTCGACTCCGGTCGCCGCGCAGCAGGTCGCGGCGCGCGCGCCGACCGCGAAGCCGGTGCCGGTTGCCGAGCTCGTCAAGCGTGTCGACATTCCCTATGAGGAATTCACCCTCAAGAACGGCCTGCGGGTGATCGTCCATACCGATCGCAAGGCGCCGATCGTCGCGGTCTCGACCTGGTACGATGTGGGCTCGAAGCACGAACCCAAGGGCAAGACCGGCTTCGCGCACCTTTTCGAGCACCTGATGTTCAACGGCTCCGAGAACGCGCCGGGCGACTTCTTCGAGCCGCTCAAGCAGGTCGGCGCGACCGACTTCAACGGCACGACCAGCTTCGATCGCACCAATTATTTCGAGACCGTGCCGCGCCCGGCGCTCGATCGCGCCCTTTTCCTCGAAAGCGACCGCATGGGCTATCTGCTCGGCGCGATCGACCAGGCGGTGCTCGACGAGCAGCGCGGCGTCGTCCAGAACGAGAAGCGCCAGGGCGACAACCAGCCCTATGGCCTGGTTTATTACAAGCTGCTCGACGAGCTGCTCGCGGGCACGCCCTATGGCCATAACGTGATCGGCTCGATGGCCGATCTCGACGCCGCCAGCCTCGACGACGTCAAGAGCTGGTTCCGCTCGCATTACGGTCCGAACAACGCCGTGCTCGTCCTCGCCGGCGATGTCGACGCGAAGGAAGCGCGGCCGCTGGTCGAGAAGTATTTCGGCGCGATCCCCGCGGGGCCGAAGAGCGCGCTGCCGCAGGTGACCGTGCCGACGCTGCCGCAATCGAAGACGGTGGTGATGAAGGATCGCGTCGCCGCGACGATGGTGCTGCGCACCTGGGCGGTGCCAGGGCTGAACGATCCCGAGTCGGTCGCGCTCGACGTGTTCGGCGACGTGCTGGGCGGGCTCGCCAGCTCGCGGCTCGACAATGCGCTGGTCCGCAAGGAGAAGGTCGCGGTGCAGGTCTCGGCCGGCATCCAGTCGATGGCGCAGCTCGGCATCTTCCAGGTCCAGGCGATCGTGAAGCCCGGCGTCGATGCCAATCTCGTGGCGAAGCGCTTGGATGAGATCGTCGCCGATCTGATCCAGAAGGGCCCCACGGCCGAAGAGGTCCAGCGCGTCGCCACCACCGCGGTTTCGGGGCGCATCTTCGGTCTGGAGTCGGTCGGCGGCTTCGGCGGCAAGGCCGTCGCGCTCGCATCGGGCGAGCTCTATTCGAACGATCCTGCTTTCTTCAAGAAGCAGCTCGAGGAGACCGCGCGGGTCACTCCGGCGCAGGTCCAGGCGGCCGGCCGTAAATGGCTCAGCCGTCCGTCGCTGACGATCATGGTTGAGCCCGGTCAGCGCGAGGCCTATCAGGAAGCGCAGTCGGTGCCGGCCGCGGCCAAGCCCGCCGAGGGTGCAAAGGCCGAGCCGTTCAAGGGCACGCGCGGCGCGATGCCCGACGTCGCCCAGATCGGTGACCTCGACTTCCCGAATGTCGAGCGCAGCAAGCTCTCGAACGGCGTCGAGATCGTCTACGCCAACCGCACCGCGGTCCCGACCAGTCAGGTCGTGATCAGCTTCGACGCCGGCGTCGCCGCCGATCCGACCAACAAGCTCGGCACCCAGAACCTCGTATTGTCGCTGCTCGACGAAGGCACCACCAGCCTCGATTCGACGGCGATAGCCGAGGCGCGCGAGCGGCTCGGCGCGACGATCGGCACCGGCAGCTCGGCCGATCGCACCTATTTGTCGGTAGCGGCGCCGAGCCCCAATCTCGCCGGTGCGCTCGATCTGTTCGCCGACGTGGTACGCAACCCGGCTTTCGCCCCCGACGAAATCGAGCGGCTGCGCACGACCCAGCTCACCGGCATCGCTGCCGAGCTGACCAGCCCACAGGGCCTCGCCAACCGCGCGCTGCCGCCGCTGATCTACGGCTCGGGCAACCCCTATGTGAAGCTTGGCGCGGGCGGCGGCGATCCGGCGGCGGTCAAGGCGCTGACCCGCGACGATCTGCTCGCCTTCTACCGCGCCTGGATTCGGCCCGACAAAGCCAAGATCTTCGTGGTCAGCGATCGTCCGCTCGCCGAGGTCAAGGCGGCGCTCGAGGCGCGCTTCGGCAATTGGCGCGGGCAGGGGGCTGCGGGGGTGAAGGCGTTCACTATCGCTCCCAAGCAGGTCGCGCCGAAGATCGTGCTGATCGATCGGCCCGATTCGCCGCAGTCGCTGATCCTCGCGGCGCAGATGACCTCGCTCGATCCGGCGAGCGAGTTGCTGCCGCAGCTCACCGCCAATCAGGTGCTCGGTTCGGGCTTCCTGTCGCGGATCAACATGGAGCTGCGCGAGAACAAGCATTGGTCGTACGGCGCGCGCGGCGGCTATGACTGGCTCGAAAAGGCAGTGCCCTACACGATCGCCGCCCCGGTGCAGGCCGATCGCACCGGCGACTCGATCAAGGCGATCCAGCAGCAGGTCGGCGATTTCCTTTCGACCAAGGGCGTGACCGACGCCGAACTGACTCGCGAGATCAACGGCACCACCCGTGAGCTCGCCGGCCGATTCGAAACCTCGGGCGCGGTGCTGTCGGCGATGCAGCAGAACGACCTGCGGCGGCGTCCCGACAATTACTTCGACACCGTCACCCAAAAATACCGCGCCATGACCGTGGCCCAGCTTGACGCTGCGGCACGCGCGTCTCTGGACCCGAAGAAGTTCGTCTGGGTGGTCGTCGGCGATGCCGCGAAGGTCAAGCCGCAGCTTGACAGCCTCGGCCTGCCTGTCGAGGTGGTGCCTGCAGCGTCGGTTGCGGGCTCTTCCGCGACCGCCGCGTCGAAGTAATTTCCGGATCAGGAGAGACGCAATGGCGAATGTCGATGGCAGCTGGAACACGGTGACCAAGTCGCCGATGGGCGACCAGCAGGCGGTGCTGACCGTGCAGAGCGCGGGTGACAGCTTCACCGGCAATTTCTCGGGCGGGCTCGGCACCACCGACATCACCGACGGCAAGGTCAACGGCGACACGCTGACCTTCTCGCTCGATATCACCGTGCCGATGCCGATGACGCTCACCGTCGAGGCGACCGTCGACGGCGACAGCCTCAACGGCACCGTTACCGCGGGCGCGTTCGGCAGCTTCCCGATCACCGGCACGCGCGGCTAAAGCCGGCTTACGGCTGAGACAAAGGCCCGCTTCCCCTCGGGGAGGCGGGCCTTTTTCGTTGCGCGCGCGCGCTCGACTGTCGGTCGATCAGGAACGTCCCGGCATCTCGGGAAGTTACGCACCCGATCCAGTGAAAGGGGGCGTCGAATGTTGTCCGAAACCAAGGCGACCTGGTTCGCGCGACTGGGGTTCGCCGCGCGGGGACTCGTCTATCTGCTGATCGGCTGGTTCGCCGTCGACGCGGCGTTCCGCGGCGGCGAGACCGCCGACAATCAAGGGGCGATCGCCTCGCTCGCCGACAAGTCGTTCGGGCCCTTGCTGCTGGCGTCGATCGCGGCGGGGCTGGCGGGCTATGCCTTGTGGCGGCTGGCCGAGGCGTTCACCACGCCCGGCCACGACGCCAAGGCCCTGCTCAAGCGCGGCGGGCTCGCGCTGAGCGGAGTCGCGCATATCGTCCTCGCCTGGGTCGCGGCGGGGCTGGCGCTGCATCCGCGCAGCGGGGGCGACAGCTCGCCCAATGACGAGCGCGCGCGCGACTGGACCGCATGGCTGCTCGATCAGCCGCTCGGGCCGGTGCTGGTCGGCGTGATCGCGATCGGCTTCCTGTGCGGCGCGGGACTGCAGGCGCGCAAGGCGTGGAAGGGCGAGTTCGCCGACGAGCTCGGCAGCGACACGCCGGTTCCCGGTTACGTCTGCACCGCGGGACGGATCGGCTATGGCGCCCGCGGCCTGGTGTTCTTCGTCACCGGGCTGTTCTTCGCGGCGGCGGCGTGGCGGTCGCGGGCGAGCGAGGCCGGCGGCATGGCGGACGCGCTCGGTGCTTTGCAGGACCAGCCGGGCGGCACCTGGCTGCTCGCCGCCACCGGCATCGGGCTCGGACTGTTCGGGATCTTCAGCCTGATCGAGGCGCGCTATCGGCGGATCCGCGTCGCGGTCTAGCGCTTCACCCGCGTGACATGCCCCATCTTGCGGCCGGGGCGGGCATTGCCCTTGCCGTAGAGGTGCAGGTGCGTGCCCGGCTCGGCCAGCAGTTCCGCCCAATTGTCGGCGTCGCTGCCGATCAGGTTGATCATCTCGACATGCTGGCCGGTCAGCGCGGTGCTGCCCAGCGGCAGCCCGCAGATCGCGCGGATATGGTTCTCGAACTGCGAGGTCTCGGCGCCCTCGATCGTCCAATGCCCCGAATTGTGCACGCGCGGCGCCATTTCGTTGAACACCGGGCCGTCATCGGTCGCGAAGAATTCGAGCGTGAGCACCCCGACATGGCCGAGCGCCTCGGCGACGCGGCCCGCCAGCGTCGCCGCCTCCGCCCAGTGCCGCGCGATCTCGGCGGGAGCGGGGAGCGTGGAGCGCGCGAGAATCCCTTCGCTATGCTCGTTCCACGGCGGCGGATAGCTGGTCAGTTCGCCGTCGAGCCCGCGCACGGTGATGATCGAGAATTCGTGGCTGAACTGGACGAACCCCTCGAGGATCGCCGGCCGCTCGCCGATCTCGGCCCAGGCCGCCTCGGCCTCGGCGGCGTCGCGGATGCGCACCTGACCCTTGCCGTCATAGCCCAGCCGCAGCGTCTTGAGGATCGCCGGCGCGCCGATCTGGTCGATCGCGGCCTTGAGCTCGTCGAGCGTCGAGACCGGCGCCCAGGGCGCGGTGCGCCCTCCGATCCCGCCGACGAATGCCTTTTCGCGGGCGCGATCCTGCGCGATCGACAGGCTCTGCGGACCGGGCCGCACCGGCACTTTGCCCGAGAGATATTCGACCGGCCCGATCGCGATATTCTCGAATTCGTAGGTGACGACATCGGTCTGGTCGGCGACTTCGTCGAGGACGATGCGGCTGTGATAATCGGCGCGGGTGTAGCTGGAGGCGGTCTGCGCGGCGACGCTCTCGGCGTCGGGGGCGAGGACGTGCGTCCGGTAGCCGAGCTGCGCCGCGGCCACCGCGAGCATCCGCCCGAGCTGCCCGCCGCCGAGAATGCCGATCACCGATCCGGGAGGCAGCGCGCTCATTCGGGGTCGGTCGCCACGCTATCGGTCTGCGCCGTGCGCCACGCCTTGAGTCGTTCGGCGAGCGCGTCGTCCGAAGTCGCGAGAATCGCCGCCGCGAGCAATCCGGCATTGATCGCGCCGGGCTTGCCGATCGCCAGCGTTCCCACCGGGACGCCGCCGGGCATCTGGACGATCGAATAGAGGCTGTCGACGCCCTTGAGCGCTTTGGACTCGACCGGCACGCCGAGCACCGGCAGGTGCGTCATCGCCGCCGCCATGCCCGGAAGATGCGCCGCGCCGCCGGCGCCGGCGATCACCACCTTGAGCCCGCGATCGGCGGCGCCGGTCGCGTAATCGTAGAGCCGCTGTGGGGTGCGATGGGCGGACACCACTTTGGTCTCGTGCGGCACGCCGAGTTCGTCGAGCACCCGCGCGGCATGGCGCATCGTCTCCCAATCGGAGGTGCTGCCCATGATGATACCGACCAGTGCGTCCGCCATGCCTGCCCCTTCTTCAGGAAGCGCGGTTGTTAGTGGGGGAGCGGGGAGAGGGCAACACACTTAAGCCCTCCTCCCAGGGAGGCAGCTAACAGCTCAGCGGTCGCTCAGATAATAGCGATCGGTCGCCACAAGATCCTCGCCCAGCTCGTAGACGATCGGCTGGCCAGTCGGGATCTCGAGGTTGACGATCTCCTCGTCGGGGATGCCCGAGAGATGCTTGACTAAAGCCCGCAGCGAATTGCCGTGCGCCGAGATCAGCACGCGCTTGCCGGCGCGGATCTCGGGCGCGATCCGCTCTTCCCAATAGGGCAGCACCCGCGCGATCGTGTCCTTGAGGCTTTCGGTCTGCGGAATCGGCACGCGGTGATAGCGCAGGTCCTTCGCCAGATCCCAGGGCGAGCCCTCCTCGGGCAGCGGCGGCGGAATGTCGAAGCTGCGGCGCCAGATCTTGACCTGGTCGTCGCCGTGCAGCGTCGCGGTCTCGGCCTTGTTGAGCCCGGTCAGGCCGCCATAATGGCGTTCGTTCAATTTCCAGCTCTTCTCGGTCGGCAGCCACAGCCGCCCCATCGCCTCGAGCGCGAGGTTGAGCGTCTTGATCGCGCGCGACTGGAAGCTGGTGAAGGTCAGGTCGAAATCGAGCCCCTTCTCCTTGAGCAGTTCGCCCGCCGCCCAGGCTTCCTTGACGCCGAGTTCGGTGAGATCGACGTCCCACCAGCCGGTGAAGCGGTTCTCGAGATTCCACGCCGACTGGCCGTGGCGGATCAGGACGAGCTTGGGCATGGGACCTCCTTGCAACGAGTTGTCGAGGTCCTTAGCGGCTGATCCGGCAGGGACAAGCGGGAGACAGGCGATGGCGGTCGTTCGGCAAACTCTGGTCTATGACGGTCCGGGCGGTCCTTTCGAAGGCGTCGCGGCATGGGACGACGCGATCGCGGGCAGGCGGCCCTGCGTGCTCGTCCTGCCCAACGTGCTCGGCCAGAAGGAGGCCGACAGTCTTAAGGCGGAGGCGCTGGCGGGGCTCGGCTATGTCGCGCTCGCCGCCGATGTCTATGGGCAGGGCAAGCGCGCGCTCCTGCTCACCGAGGACCGCACTCGCTACATGGACGCGATGAACGCCGATCGCGCGCTGCTCCGCGATCGGCTCGCCGCGTCGCTGGCGGCGCTCAAGGCCCTGCCGCAGGCCGATTCCGATAAGACCGCGGCGATCGGCTTCTGCTTCGGCGGCAAGTGCGTGCTCGACATGGCGCGCGCCGGGCTGGGGATCCTCGGCGGAGTGGTCTTTCACGGCGTGTACGACCGGCCCGATTATGCCAATGTGTCCCCGATCGCCGCGCGGCTGCTGATCTGCCACGGCTGGGACGATCCGCTGTCGCCGCCCGATGCCACCGTCGCGCTCGCGCAGGAACTCACCGCAAGCGGCGCCGACTGGCAGCTGCACGCCTATGGCCATGCCGGCCACGCCTTCACCGACGCGAGCAGGACCGAGCCTGGCAATCTCGCCTATGAGCCACGCGCCGATCGGCGCAGCTGGCGCGCGATGGCCGACTTTCTTGCAAGGCTGTTCGCCTGAACCGCCGCTGGCGCGTTAGCACAGGTTAATGACCTTCTTCGAAAGCCTCGTCGCGCTGCTGCTGCTCGCAGTGGCGTTGCTGCAAGTGGCGCGGCGGACGCCGATTCCCTACCCGACGATGCTCGCGACGGCGGGGGTGATCGTTGCGCTGGTGCCCGGCAGCCCGGCGATCGGGCTCGAAGGCCATACCGCGCTCGCCTTGTTCATAGCGCCGGTGCTGCTCGACGCGGCGTTCGATTTCCCGCTCGCAGCGATCCGGAAATTGTGGCGGCCATTGGTGGCGCTCGCCGTTGTGGCGGTGCTGCTGACCACTGCGGTGGTGGCGTGGATCGGCTGGGCGTTCGCGGGACTTCCGATCGCCGCCGCGATCACCCTCGGCGCGATCGTCGCTCCGCCCGATGCCGCCGCGGCGACGACGGTGCTGCAATCGGCGTCGCTCCCGCGCCGCACCGTGCAGGAACTCACCGGCGAGAGCCTGCTCAACGATGCGACCGCGCTGCTGTTGTTCACCGCCGCGGTCGCGATCCAGAGCCATGGCGGGATCGATGGCGGCGTTGCACTCCAGCTGGGTTTTGCTGTGCCCGGCGGCATCGCGCTCGGCCTCGCGCTCGGCTGGGGTTTCCGCTTCGTCCTGCCCTATACCCGCAGCTCGTTCGGCGGCAATCTGCTCGAGTTCCTCAATACCTTCTTCGCCTGGCTGCTCGCCGAGCGACTTGGCCTGTCGGCAGTGCTCTGCGTCGTCACGATGGCGATGTTCATCGCCAACAGCCCGCGCATGACGATCGACGCGCGCAATCGCGTCCAGTCGTTCGCGGTGTGGGGCGTCGCGGTGTTCGTGCTCAACGTCGTCGCGTTCCTGCTGATGGGGATGCAAGCGCGCGCGATCGTCGGCGCGATGACTCCCGATCGGTTGCGGGAAGCCGTCGGGATCGCGGCGATGGTCGTCGCCGGGGTGGTCCTCACCCGGCTTGTCTGGGTGCTCGTCTACAACCGGTTGTCGGCGCGGTTCGTCGTGCTGCGCGGCGAGGCCGAGCCGGTGAGCCTCGCGCAAAGCTTCGTGGTCGGCTGGTGCGGGATGCGCGGCCTCGTCACACTCGCGACCTCGTTCGCCTTGCCCTCGGACTTCCCGCAGCGCGACCTCATCGTCCTGTCCGCCTTCGCCGTGGTGCTCACCACGCTGGTGGTGCAGGGCCTGACCTTGTCGCCGCTGATCCGCCTGCTCGGGCTCGATCAGCATGATGACGGCCACGAGCGCGTCACCGCGCAATGCGCGCTGGCAGACGCGGCGCTCGCAGCCGTCGGGGACGCGCGCGGTCCGGTTGCCGACGAAGTGCGGCGCCAGTTCGAGCTCGACCGCGCGGCGCTCGAGGGCGGCGAGGCCTGCAAAGACTTCCTCGCACGCCAGCGGCTCAAACTCGCGGCGATCGCCGCCCAGCGCGAGCGACTTCACGCGCTGCGCGATGCCGATGCGGTCGGCGCGGAGGAATTCGAGCGGCTGCAGGAAGCGCTCGACTGGCACGAACTCGCGATCGGCCCGGCCGAGCAGCGCACGATCGAGGAAGGCTAGGCGGTCACAAGATCCGCGACAGGAAGCGGCTGAACGGATCTTCCTTATAGTCGCCGAACGGCCCGCACGCGGTGAAGCCGAATTGGCGGTACAGCGCATGCGCCGCCTCGAACGCCTCGCCCGAACCCGTTTCCAGGCTGAGCCGGCGATAGCCGCGTTCGCGCGCCGTCTTCAGGATATGCGACACCAGCGCCGCGCCGGTGCCGCGGCGCAGATGTTCCGCCGCCGTGCGCATCGACTTGACCTCGCCGTGCTGCGGATCGAGTTCCTTGAGCGCGCCGCAGCCGAGCAAATCCTCGCCGTCCCACCCGGTCCAGAAGGTCACGCCCGGCGCGCGCAGTCCGGAGAGATCGAGGAAGTGGCAGCTGTCCTTGGGGGAGTTCGCGAGCATGCCCGCAAAATGTTCGTTCAGCAGCGCGACCACCCGCAGGTCGTCGAGTCCCCCCTCGCGTATCTCCATCAGATGTCGTCGATCATGCCGGCAAGCGTGTCGAGGCAGGCATGGGCGAGGGTCTTGCATCGCCCCGGCGACCAGCCGAATTCGGGATCGGCGTTGGCGTCATGGTCCTTGAAGGGCATTTCCAGAGTCATCGAGACGGCACCGTAACGTTCCGCCAGCTGGTTTGTCGACATCGAAAGATTGGCCTGTCCCGGCGCGGCTTTCTCGTAACCGAGGTCGAGCTGGAACTCGGGCGTGGTCTCGGCGAGCTTCCGGGCGAAATTGTAGAATTTCTCGCCCAGCGCGTCGGTCCAGCTCGGAATGCCCTCGAAGCCCGCGAGGAAGTTGGCCGGGATCGCCTCGTCGCCATGGACGTCCATCGCGAATGCGACGCCGGTCTCGTCCATCCGGTTGCGCACCGCGAGAACCTCAGGGCTCTTCTCAGGGCTCGGCGCATGCCATTCGCGATTGAGGTTGATCCCCGCCGCGTTGGTCCGCAGATGCCCGCGGCGCGACCCGTCGGGGTTCATGTTCGGAACGATGTGGAAGGTCGCCTTTTGTCGCAGCGCATGGGCGGTGCGGTCGTCGAGGTCGGTCAGCTTCTCGAGCGCGCCTTCCATCCACCATTCGGCCATCGTCTCGCCGGGATGCTGGCGGGCATAGAGCCAGACCTGCTTCGGACCCTCGCCCAGCGTGAGGCAATCGATCGGCTGGCCGTCGAGCGTGACGCCGAGCTCGCGATGGGTGACGCCCGGATGCGCGGCGATGCGAGTCACGAGGTCGTGGTGCCGCTCCATCGAATAGGGCGCGAAATAGGCGAACCAGACGACGTCGCTGTCGATCGACTTGGTGAAACTCAGCACGCCGTCGGCATAGTCGGTGTCGGTGGTCCGCCAATGCGCGCGGTCGGTGCTCCAGCGGGTCCGGTAATCGGGCCAGCCGAACGCGTAGGCGGCGCTGCCCGCGTTGAGGATGCGGAAGGTCAGCGTGCGCCCCTTCGCTCCCGCCACCCGGAAGTGGAACCACTGATAGAAGTCGGACAGGTGATCCTTGACGATCTCGAGGTCGACCCGGTCGCCCTCTTGCCCGACCATGCGGATGTTGCCGCCGTCGAACGCGGCGTTGATCTGGATGCTCATTTGACCGTGGTAGTCACCCCGGACTCGCCTGGGAAGTCCCTGAACAGCGCCGAGGCGAGCCGTTGCGCTGCGTCGCGCGGGTCGCTGCCCGGTTTGCCGCTCACCGATTCGGTCACCGCGCGGCCTTCCCACACGGTGGTGTTGTCGCTGCGCCGGCGCAGCTGGACCGAGAGCTCGGAGCCGATCACCTGCCGGGTCTTGCCGCCGATCCCGAACGACAGGCCGCCGCCGAGACCGACGCCGCCGCGCCGTCCGCCGCTGACGCCGCCGCCGCCGAGCCCGATCGAGACCGGGGGCTGCTCGCGATAGCTGCCGAGCTGGGCACGGGTGAACGACACCGCGGCGATATAGCCCGAAGCCATGTCGCTGCGCGACGGGACGAAGCCGAGCCGCCCGAGCTCGCCCGTCACCGCATCGGCATAAAGCTGATATTCGGGGCTGACCTGTGCCGCGCCGGTCATCGGTTCGATCGCGACCGTGGTGCGCTCGTTCAGCGCGCCGAGATGATAGCGAGTGACGTCGACCGGCGCCTGGCGGGTGCTGGTGGTGCAGCCGCCCGCGAGCAGCGCTGCGCCCGCGGCTGCAATGCTGAGGAACCTGTTCACGGGACGCGACCTCCTGTCTCTCGGGGAGCACGCCCCGCCGCACCTCAACCCTGCGCCCGGCGAGTCGGTTCCGCAAGGCCGCAGCGGCTTGACTTGCGCGTGCTCCGTCGATAGGCGGGCGCCTCTTTCCGGCATCCATAGAATTTGAGAAGCGAATCGGTCATGAAGATCGTGAATTCATTGAAGTCGCTCAAGGGGCGGCACCGCGACAACCGCGTGATCCGCCGCCGTGGCCGGACCTACGTGATCAACAAGACCAACCGTCGGTTCAAGGCCCGCCAAGGCTAAGCCTGTACGTGGGGACGCCGCGCGCCGTCATCTTCGATGTCGGCAACGTCCTTTTCGACTGGCAACCGCGACGGCTGTACGAGCGTCTGATCGAGGACGATCAGGCGCTCGACGCGTTTCTGGCGACCGTGGTCACGAAGGAATGGCATTTCCAGCATGACGCCGGACGCGCCTTCGCCGAAACGTCGGCGGAGCTCGCCGCCGCGCACCCGCACCATGCCGAGCTGATCGCCGCCTGGGGGCCGCGCTTCAACGAGACGCTCGAGAACGCCGTGCCCGGCATGCTCGAGATCGTCCGCGAGCTCGATGCCGCCGGAGTGCCGCTCTATGCGATCACCAATTTCTCGGGCGAGTTCTGGCGCGCCTGGGCGCCGAACCATGCCGAATTGTTCGACCGCTTCCGCGATATCGTCGTCTCGGGCGACGAGAAGCTGGTGAAGCCCGATCCCGCGATCTACGCGCTCGCGCTGAAGCGATTCGGCCTCGAGGGCCCCGACGCGGTGTTCGTCGACGACAGCCCCGCCAATGTCGCCGCCGCCGATGCCGCGGGGATCCGCGGCGTGCTGTTCACCGATGCGGCGGCGTTCCGCGCCGAGCTGGTGCGGCTGGGTCTGCTGGCCAGCTAAACCGTCAACCCGGCGCCTCAGCCTTCGCTGGGGCCGGTATAGTTCTTCAGCTCGTCGCCGACGATCGTGACGACGTGGAGCACGTTGGTCGAGCCCGGCGTCTTGAACGGCACGCCGGCGCAGACCACGACCCGCTCGCCCGCGTTCGCCAGATTGTGACGCATCGCCATGCGCTTGGCCTTGCCGACCATGTCCTCGAACGAATCGACATCGCGGGTGTGCACCGCGTGCGTGCCCCAGAGCAGACCGGTGCGGCGTGCGGTTTCGAGTCGGGGGGTGAGCACGAGGATCGGCACCGACGGCCGCTCGCGCGCGATTCGCCGCGCGGTCGAGCCCGAGCTGGTGAAGCAGATGATCGCACTCGCCGAAACGTTGCGCGCGATGTTCTTGGCCGCCTCGGCCAGCGCGTCGGCGGTGGTCGGATCGGGGCGGGTGACGGTGAAGTGGACGCGGTCGCCATGCGCGGGGTCGCGCTCCACCGCATCGGCGATCGAGTTCATCATCGCCACCGATTCGCACGGCCATTTGCCGGCGGCGCTCTCGGCCGAGAGCATGATCGCGTCGGCGCCGTCATAGACAGCGGTGGCGACGTCGGAGACTTCGGCGCGGGTCGGCGAGGGCGAATCGATCATCGATTCAAGCATCTGCGTCGCGACGATCACCGGCCGGCCCATCCGCCGCGCGGTCTCGACGATGCGCTTCTGCAGCGGCGGCACGCTTTGCGGCGGCAGCTCGACGCCAAGGTCGCCGCGCGCCACCATCACGCCGTCGCACTGCTCCATGATCTCGTCGAGCCGCGAGATCGCGCTCGGCTTCTCGATCTTGGCGAGCAGCGCGGTCTTGCCGCCGATCAGCCGCCGTGCCTCCATCAGATCCTCGGGGCGCTGGACGAACGAGAGCGCGATCCAGTCGACGCCCTGCTCCACCGCGAAGGCGAGGTCGCTGCGATCCTTCTCGGTCAGCGCCGCCAGCGGCAGCACCATGTCGGGGACGTTGAGCCCCTTCGAATTGGACAGCGTGCCGCCGACCTCGACCCGCGTCACCAGCCGGTCGGGCGCGGCTTCGGTGACGCGCAGCACCATCTTGCCGTCGTCGAGCAGCAGCCGCGCATCGGCGTGCGCCGCCTCGAAGATCTCGCGGTGCGGCAGCTCGACGCGGGTGGCGTCGCCGGGGGTCGGGTCGCGGTCGAGCACGAACTCCTGCCCGGTCTCGAGCACCACCTTGCCCTCGGCGAACTTGCCGACGCGGAGCTTCGGCCCCTGCAAATCGGCGAGGATCGTCGTCGGACGTCCGTATTTCTGCTCGAGGCCGCGGATCGCTTCGATCACCGGCACTTTCGATGCCTGGTCGCCATGGCTCATGTTGACGCGGAAGGCATCTGCCCCCGCCTCGAACAGCTTCGCGATCATCTCGGGCGTGTTGCTCGCGGGTCCCAGCGTCGCGAGGACGCGGACTTTACGGCTGCGGGGGCTAATGGCCTTTGTCATCGCTGTCATCCTTGTGCGCGCCTGCCTCTAGCCTTTAATCTGCGTTGATCAACCACGGAGGTTCACGGTGCCGACACTTGAGACCCTTGACGACGCCACAGCGGCCAAGGCGTTCCGCACGCTCGTTCGGCATTTGCGCCACCGCAAGGATGCCGAAAACATCGATCTGATGGGGCTCGCCGGCTTCTGCCGCAATTGCCTCGCCGATTGGGTGCAGGAAGCCGATGGCAGCCTGTCGCGCGACGAAGCCCGCGAGCTGATCTACGGCATGCCCTTCGCCGAGCGGAAGGCCATGCATCAGGGTGAGGCGACCGCCGAGCAGCTCGCCCGTATGGAAGCGAGCCTGCAGAAAAATCACCGCGAAGAGCTGCTCGACGAGGCCCTTGATGAGAGCTTCCCGGCAAGCGACCCGCCGGCGATGAGCGAACCCGGCCGGTAGCACTTGAGCCCGGCGCCCGGCTCCTTTAAGCGCGCCGCTTCATCTTCATCGCCGATCCCCGGACCGCAGTTGCGGATCCGTGCGGGCGCGGCGCCCCAACCGCAGGAGTCCGCCTACATGTCCGATTCGATTTCCGCCGAGCAGCTGCGCCTCTTCATCGAGCGAATCGAGCGCCTCGAGGAAGAGAAGAAGGGCATCGCCGACGACATCAAGGACGTCTACGCCGAAGCCAAGTCGACCGGATTCGACGCCAAGACGATGCGGCACATCGTCCGCCTGCGGAAGATGGAGAAGCATCACCGCGACGAGGCCGACGCGCTGCTCGAGACCTATCGCAACGCGCTCGGGCTGCACTGATAGGAGATCCGTGCTCCTGCTTTCGCGGAAGCACGGCAACTTTGCGGGTGTGACCCGATCCATTATGGGTCGCCGCAAAGCGCCACATTTCGAGGTTATCCATGGCAGGCCATTCCAAATTCAAGAACATCATGCACCGCAAGGGCGCGCAGGATAAGAAGCGCTCGAGTATGTTCTCCAAGCTCAGCCGCGAAATCACCGTCGCGGCGAAGATGGGCTTGCCCGATCCCGACATGAACCCCCGCCTGCGCGCCGCGATCAACGCGGCCAAGGCGCAGTCGATGCCCAAGGACAATATCCAGCGCGCGATCGACAAGGCGAGCAAGGGTGAGGGCGAGAATTACGAAGAGATCCGCTACGAGGGCTTCGGCCCCGGCGGCGTCAGCCTGATCATCGAGGCGCTGACCGACAATCGCAACCGCACCGCCACCAACGTCCGCACCGCGGTGTCGAAGAACGGCGGCAATCTCGGCGCCTCGGGCTCGGTGAGCCACGCCTTCGATCGCATGGGCCTGATCACCTATCCGGCGGGCGCGGGCGATGCCGACAAGGTGTTCGAGGCGGCGCTCGACGCCGGCGCCGAGGACGTCACCAGCTCGGAGGACGGCCACGAGATCTGGACCGCCCAGGCCGATCTCCACGAAGTCGCCAGGGCGCTCGAGCCGGTGCTCGGCGAAAGCGAGGGCGCCAAGCTCGCATGGCGCCCGCAGACGATGGTCGCGGTCGACGGCGACGACGCCGCCACGCTGTTCAAGCTGATCGACGCCCTCGACGATGACGACGACGTCCAGACCGTCTGGGGCAATTACGAAGTCTCCGACGAAGTCATGGAGAAGCTGGGCTGATCCCTGGTCACGCGAGGGCGCGGCAGCGCCCAATAGATTTGGGGCCGCTGCGCGGCCGAGGCGCGGAGACGCGGAGGCTTGTTCTCTGCCGCGCAAGCAGCTCAAACCCTCGGGTGCTCGCCGAGCTTCCGGCTGTTCTTGAAACGGCTTGCGCCGCGGAAGAACACCACCGCTTCGCGCCTCCGCGCCTCGGCCGCGCAGCGGCCCACAATATTCATCTTCTTTTCCAGCCTTCGCGTGTTCGCGTGCGCCGGACATGATCATCCTCGGCCTCGATCCCGGGCTCGGCACCACCGGCTGGGGGATCATCCGCGCCGAAGGCAATCGGCTGAGCCACGTCGCCAACGGCAAGCTCAAGACCGACCCGCAGGCCCCGCTCGCCCGCCGGCTCGCGCATCTCGACGCAATGCTCGCCGCGCTGATCGTCGATCATGCCCCCGAAGCCGCGGCGTGCGAGGAAGTGTTCGTCAATTCCAATGCCCAGTCGACGCTCAAGCTCGGCCAGGCCCGCGGCGTCGTGCTCTGCGCGGCGGCACGCGCCGGGCTCGACGTCGGCGAATATACCCCGAGCATCGTCAAGAAGGCGGTGGTCGGCACCGGCGGCGCCGAGAAGGCGCAGGTCCATGCGATGGTCGCGCGGTTGCTGCCCGGGGTGAAGATCGACGGCCCCGATGCCGGCGACGCGCTGGCGGTGGCGATCTGCCACGCGCATCATCTCGCAAGCCGGCGGACGGGCGTGCGCTGAGGGCGATTGGCTCTTCCAAAGTAGGAGATGTTCTGCTTACGTACCGGCGGTGCCCCGCAACTTTCTTCCCGCCGCCCCGCCAGGGCGCTTTCGCCTGAACAACGCGCATGGTGTGACTCTTGTGTGACCTTTGGCGAGGAACGCCTCGGTGATCGCCCATCTCAACGGCCGCCTTGCCGCGACCGGCGCGGATCACGCGGTGATCGACGTGAACGGCGTCGGCTATCTCGTCGGCGCGTCGGCCAAGACGCTCGAAAAGCTCGGCGCGGTCGGCGACGCCGTGACGGTCCACACAGAGATGCTCGTCGCCGAGGATTTCATCCGGCTGATGGGCTTCGCCACCGCCGACGAGCGCGACTGGTTCAAGCTGCTCACCCATGTCCAGGGCGTCGGCGCCAAGGTCGCGCTGGCGATCCTGTCGATCCTCACGCCCGACGAGGTGCGCACCGCGGTCGCGCGCGCCGATTCGGCGATGATCGCCCGCGCCAACGGCGTCGGCCCCAAGCTCGCCCAGCGCATCGTCAACGAACTCAAGGACAAGGCCGGCGGCATGGCGCTAGGCGGCGCGGGCGGAGCACCGGTCGCGGCGGGCAGCGCAGCGGCGGATGCGGTCTCGGCGCTGCTCAACCTCGGCTTCAAGCCGGCCGAGGCGAGCAATGCGGTCAGCGCCGCCAGTGACGAGCTCGGCGCCGGGGCGACGCTCGATGCGCTGGTACGGCTGGCGCTGCGAAAGGCGGCAAAGTGACCACGCGCCTCGCGACCTGCCGCTGCGGGCAACTCAAGGCCGAGTGCCACGGCGAACCGGTCCGCATTTCGGTGTGCCATTGCCTCGATTGCCAGCGGCGCAGCGGCTCGGCCTTCGCCGCACAGGCGCGCTGGCCCGCCGCGCAGGTGCGGACCAGCGGCGAGGCAAGCGAATGGGTGCACATCGGCGAGAACGGCGCCGCCACCGATTTTCACTTCTGCCCCCTCTGCGGCTCGACCGTCTGGTATCAGGGCGGCGGGATGCCGGACCTGATCGCGGTCGCGATCGGTGCCTTCGCGGACCCGGCCTTCCCGACGCCGCGATACTCGGTGTGGAAAGTGCGCAAGCACGACTGGCTGGAGATCACCGGCGAAGGGGTCGAGCATTATGACTGAGGCGATCGATCCCGAGGTCACGGCGTTGCTCCGGGAATGCCCGTTTTTGCTGGAGCATCTGGAGCAGGATAACCTCGATCTCGCCACCGTTGCCTTCGGTGCGACGGCGACGGCGCTCGTTTCGCATATCTTGTCGGCCGACGAGGAAGATGCGGTGTTCGCGTATTTCAACGCACTCGCTGAGCGGGGCCAGGCTGACGAGATACTGGGGACAGGCGCGATCGAACTCTTCAATGACAGCGCGGCCGCACAGCGGCTCGCGCGTCGAAAGCTGAGTGGACGCGCGCTTTCGATGCTTGAGGATTTCCGTGTGTATTGGGGGCAGCCCGACTATGGCGGCGCATCGTGACCGACGATCGCATCCTCGCCCCGATCCGCAAGCCCGAAGATATCGACGCCGCGCTGCGCCCCAAGTCGCTCGACGAGTTCGTCGGTCAGCGCGCCGCGCGTGAAAACCTTCGCGTGTTCATCCAGGCCGCCCGGCAGCGTGGGGAAGCGCTGGATCATGTGCTGTTCTTCGGCCCGCCGGGGCTCGGCAAGACCACGCTGGCGCAGATCATCGCGCGCGAGATGGGGGTCGGCTTCCGCTCGACCTCGGGCCCGGTGATTGCCAAGTCGGGCGATCTCGCGGCGTTGCTGACCAATCTCGAGGATGGCGACGTGCTGTTCATCGACGAGATCCACCGGCTGAATCCCGCGGTCGAAGAAGTCCTCTACCCCGCGATGGAGGACCGCGCGCTCGACCTGATGATCGGCGAAGGCCCGTCGGCGCGCTCGGTCCGGATCGACTTGCCGCGGTTCACGCTGGTCGGCGCGACCACTCGGCAGGGGCTGCTCACCACGCCGCTGCGCGACCGCTTCGGCATCCCGGTGCGGCTGCAATTCTACACCGTCGACGAACTCGAGCGCGTCGTCACCCGTGCCGCCGCCTTGCTCGACCTCCATGTCGCGCAGGACGGCGCGCACGAGATCGCGCGGCGCGCGCGGGGCACGCCGCGGATCGCCGGTCGCTTGCTCCGCCGGGTGCGCGACTTCGCCAATGTCGCGGGCGAGGAGACCGTTCACGCCAGGGTCGCCGATGCCGCGCTGACCCGGCTCGAAGTCGACGCGCTCGGGCTCGACAATATGGATCGGCGTTATCTGATGATGATCGCCGACATCTACAAAGGGGGGCCGGTCGGCGTCGAGACGCTCGCCGCGGGGCTTAGCGAGCCGCGCGACACGATCGAGGAAGTGATCGAGCCCTATCTGATCCAGATCGGCATGATCGCGCGGACGGCGCGCGGCCGCTGCCTAAACGCCGCCGGCTGGAAGCATCTCGGGCTCAATCCGCCGCCTACCGCGCAGGAGGGGCTGTTCGACTGAGGGGAGGGGTTCCCCCGACTCTCCGGCTTGGTTAAGGCCCGTTCATGCACGCGCTCTCCGCCTTGGGCCGCTTCGAGGGCCTCGAGCACCATTTCGGCCTGCGCGTCTATTTCGAGGATACCGACCTCACGGGCGTCGTCTACCACGCCAATTACCTGCGCTACATGGAGCGCGCCCGCTCGGACATGCTGCTCGCCGCCGGCGTCGACCAGCGCGCCACCTTCGAGAGCGGCGTCGGCGCCTATGCGCTGCGCGGCGTCCGGCTCGACTATTGCGCGCCCGCGCGATTGGGCGAGGACCTCGTCATCATCAGCCGGCTGGTGGCGTTGCGCGCCGCCGCCGTGGTCATTCAGCAACGAGTCATGCGGGGCGAAACAATCGTGGCCCAAGGTGAAGTCGAGGCGGCATTCGTCTCCCCGGCAGGTCGGCCGCGGCGCCAGCCGGCGGAATGGGTGGCGGCGTTCGAACCGTTGCTATGGAAGGGAAACTGAGCTCGACATGCTATTCTTGAATACCGCCGCCGCGACGATGTCGCCCGTGGGTCTGTTCCTGCAGGCGGACTGGGTGGTCCGCGGCGTGATGATCGGGCTGCTGCTGGCGAGCCTGTGGACCTGGGCGATCATCCTCAGCTTCGGCTTTCGCGTCAGCTCGGTGAAGAAGGGCATCGCCAGCTTCGAGGTCGAGTATCGCGAGGCCGACGATATCGACGAGTTCCACCGGCGATCGGCGAGCCAGGATCAGCCGATCGCGCGCGTGTTCGCCGCCGGCGTCACCGAATGGCGTCGCTCGACCACCGGCAAGTCGATCGACCGCGGCGGCACCCGCGAGCGCCTCGCTACGGCGATGGGCGCGACGATCGCGCAGGAGATCGATCGCCTCGCCGATCGGCTCAACTTCCTTGCCACGGTGGGTGCGGTCGCGCCGTTCGTCGGGCTGTTCGGCACGGTCTGGGGGATCATGCGCAGCTTCACCAGCATCGCGGCCGAGCAGAATTCGTCGCTCGCGGTGGTCGCGCCGGGCATCGCCGAGGCACTGTTCGCCACCGCGCTCGGCCTGTTCGCTGCGATCCCCGCGGTGATCGCCTACAATCGCTACAGCCACGCCATCAACCGCGTCGAGCAGCGCCTCAACCGCTTCGCCGATGGCTTCCACGCCACGCTCAGCCGCCGGCTGGAGATGGAGGCGTGAGGAGAACAGCACTTCTGTTCCCCTTCCGCTTGCGGGTGGGGCTAGGGGAGGGGCGGTACGTCCTCGCTTTCTCCGGCGCTCGCGGTACTCCCCTTCCCCGACCCCTCCCGCAAGCGGAAGGGGGGCGCTGAATGGCAATGCAGCTTCCTTCGGACAAGAGCCGCGGCCGACGCGCGCCGATGGCCGAGATCAACGTCACCCCGCTGGTCGACGTGATGCTCGTGCTGCTGATCATCTTCATGGTCACCGCGCCGCTGCTCACTGCGGGCGTGCCGGTGAACCTGCCCGAGAGCCGGGCCAAGGCGCTCGATCCGCAGCAGAAGCCGGTCCAGATCGCGATCGACGACAAGGGCCAGATCTTTATCGACGACGAGCCGGTCGACGACGCCGGTCTGCCGGCGATGCTCGCGCAGGTGGCGGCGCGCAAGGGTGCCGACGGCAAGCCCCCGCAGATCTTCCTGCGCGCCGATCAAGGGCTCGGTTACGGCAAGGTCATGCGGGTAATGGGCGAGCTCAACCGGACCGGCCTCAACAGCGTCTCGCTGCTGACAAACGCCGCGGGCGAGTGACGGAATGGCGCTGACTCGCTCCGAAATGGGCGGACTGGCGATCGCGGCGATCGGCCATGCGGCGCTGTTCGGGCTGCTCTCGGTCGGCTTCCTCGCGACGCCGAATGCGGAAGAGTTCAAGCCGCAGGCGATCGCGGTGTCGTTCGCCGAGGATGTTGGGCTGGAAAGCACCGCTCCCGAGATCAGCAGCGAGCCCGAAGCCGCGAAGAAGTCGCCGGTCGAGGCTCCGGTCGAGCCCGACACCGCGCCGCCGGAACCCGTGTCCGAGCCCGAGCCGGCGGCCAAGCCGCAGCCCACTCCGCCGAAGCCGGCCCCGGCGCCGGTCGCCAGGCCTGCCCCCCCGGTCAAACCGACCACGGCGGCGCCTGCGCCGAATCCACGCCAGCCGACGCGCCGTCCGGTGCGCCCAACCGGCAATCTCGACGGGCTCGATCTGGGCCGCTCGAACAACAGCAATGCCACTTCGCTCAAGCCGCCGGCGGCGAAGATCTCGGCGCAGGGCGTGGCCGACATCAGTTCGGCGATCCAGCGCCAGGTGCAGCCGTGTGCCAACCGGCAGGTCAATCCGGGCCCGGGCGCGGACCAGATCCGAGTCGTCGTAAACCTGCGCATCAATCGCGACGGCTCGCTCGCCGCGCCGCCGCGGATTGTCGACCATGTCGGAGTCACCGACGAAAACCGGCGCTACGTCACCCGCGTCGACGACGCGGTGCGGGCGATCTTTGCGGGCTGCGCACCGCTGCGCGGCCTGCCGCCGGAGCTTTATGAGGTGCAGGGCGGCTGGAAGAGCTTCACCCTTCGATACCGACTCAAGAGTTGAGGATGAGAGAGATGCGAACCTTCAAGATCGTGCTGGCGCTGCTGGCGACCTCTGCGGGTGTCGCGCACGCGCAGGAGACGCCGCCGGCGGATGCCGCAACCGCGCAGGACGATCAGTCCGGCGGGCTGGTCGTCGATGTCGAGGGCGGCATGTCGGCGCCGCTGCCGATCCTGATCCCGGCGATGCCGACTTCGGCAGTGACGCAGACTCCCGCGGGCTCCACCGACGAGCTCGGCCGCAAGCTCGCCCAGATCGTCGACGACGACCTGCGCAACACGGGCCTGTTCAAGACCGTAGGCCCCAATGCGACGCGCGCGATCGCCTATTCCGAGGTCAACCAGCCCAATTACGCCGGGTGGAGCGGCGGACAGGCGCTGGTCCAGGGCTATGTCCGCGCCGATGCGAACGGCAATCTGACGATCGGCTGCTACCTCTACGATCTCGCCGCGCAGACCGAGCTGGTCCGCCAGGGTTTCCGCGTTGCGCCCGGCGACTGGCGCCGCGCCGCGCACAAATGCGCCGACGCGATCTACACCCGCCTCACCGGTGAAGGTCCCTATTTCGACAGCCAGATCGTCTATGTCGCCGAGCAGGGCCCCAAAGGAAAGCGACGCAAGCAGATCGCGATCATGGACCAGGACGGCGCCAATCACCGCTTCCTGACCAACGGCCAGAACATCGTGATCACGCCGCGCATGTCGCCGCGCCAGAACGCGATCGTCTACATGAGCTATGAAGGTCGGCGCCCCTCGATCTGGATCTACGACCTGGCGGCCCGCTCGAACCGACGGCTGGTCACAAATGTGAACCAGAATTTCGCGCCGCGCTTCTCGCCGGACGGCCGCTGGATTCTGTTCTCGATGTCGATGGCCGGCAATACCGACATCTATCGCGTAGGAGTGGGCGGCGGCGAGCCGCAGCGGCTCACCAATACCCCGGGCATCGACACCGGCGGCAGCTATTCGCCCGACGGGTCGCGGATCGTCTTCGAAAGCGATCGCGGCGGCACCCAGCAGCTCTATGTGATGAATGCCGACGGCTCGAACCAGCGCCGGATCAGCTTCGGCGGCGGGCGCTATGCCACGCCGGTGTGGAGCCCGCGCGGTGATCTGATCGCCTTCACCCGCACCGGCGGCGGCGCCTTCCGGATCGGCGTGATGAACGCCAGCGGCGGCGGCGAGAAACTGCTCACCAACGCATGGGGCGACGAGGGCCCGAGCTGGTCGCCCAACGGCCGCGTGCTGATGTTCTTCCGCGCCGCGCAGGGCTCGGGCAAGCCGGACCTGTGGTCGGTCGACCTTACGGGCGTCAATGCGCGGAAGATCCCCACCCCGCTCGACGGCTCGGACCCGAGCTGGGGACCCATCCGTCCGTGAAACGTTACGCACCCGGGTTGCAATTAGAATCATGACTAGAGGAGGAATGACGATGGCCAAGATGACGACCAGCATGGTCCTCGGCCTGGCGCTTGTCGCCACGGCCGGCTGCGCCAAGAAGCGCCCGCCCGTGCTGCCGCCGACCCCGACCGAGACCGCGCCCGTCACCGAGGGCGGCGAGAGCAGCGACACGATCGCCGGCCGCCTCAACGAGCAGTTCAAGCGCGAAGTCACCAGCGACACGATCCGCTTCGCACTCGACCAGTACGACATCGATTCGGAAGCGCGTGCGATCCTCGACAGCCAGGCGGCTTGGCTGACCGCCCATCCCGAGGCACGCGTCACGCTCGAAGGACATGCCGACGAGCGCGGCACTCGCGAGTATAATCTAGGGCTCGGCGACCGCCGCGCCAACGCCGCCAAGAACTACCTCGCCGCGCGCGGCGTCTCGGCGACGCGGATCACGACGATCAGCTACGGCAAGGAACGGCCGCTCGCGCTGGGCTCGGACGAGAGCAGCTGGGCGCAGAACCGCCGCGCGGTGACCATCGTCATCAACTGAATCACGCCCCCCGCGGGCTTTTACGACGCCGTCGGTCCTCGCGGATCGGCGGCGTTCGCATGCCCGTCGATTCCGCTTGTCCAGACCCGTTTTGCGATATAAAAGTGATATCACAATAACGGGAGGCAATGATGACGGACATTCGGGGTGCTACCTCTGCATTGCGGCAGAGCAGTGAGCGTGCGGCGCATACGATGAGCGGCTATGGCATGTTGCTGATGCTGCTCGTGCCCGTCGCCGGCGTGGTCGCGGCGATCAGCCAGGTCGATCGCGTTGCCGATGCCGTCGTGGTCCTGACCCTGATGGCATCGGCGATCCTGTTCCTGTTCGTCATCGCCGGCTTCTATCTGCTCCAGCCCAACCAGGCGGCGGTGGTTCTGCTGTTCGGCGACTATCGCGGTACCGACCGCACCACCGGCCTGCGCTGGACCTGGCCGTGGATGCTCAAGAAGAAGGTCTCGGTCCGCTCCAACAACATCATCTCCGAACGGATCAAGGTGAACGATCTGCGCGGCAATCCGATCGAGATGGCGGCGCAGGTGGTGTGGCGCGTGACCGATACCGCGCAGGCGCTGTTCGACGTCGACGACTATAAGGCGTTCGTGAACGTCCAGATCGAGGCGGCGGTGCGGACGATCGGCTCGCGCTATCCCTATGACGATTTCGAGCATCAGGAACTCACGCTGCGCGGCAATCACGATCAGGTCGGCAGCGAGTTGCGTACCGAGTTGATCGCGCGGCTCACCGTCGCCGGAATCACCGTCGACGAATGCGGCTTCACTCACCTCGCTTATGCGCAGGAGATCGCCGGGGCGATGCTGCGCCGCCAGCAGGCGCAGGCGGTGGTCGCGGCCCGCACCACGCTGGTCGAAGGCGCGGTCGGCATGGTCGAGATGGCGCTCGCCTTGCTCTCGGCCAAGAACGTCGTCGAGCTCGACGACGAGCGCCGGGCGGCGATGGTGTCGAACCTGATGGTGGTGCTGTGCGGCGAGCGCGACACCCAGCCGATCGTCAACACGGGCTCGCTGTACCAGTAAGGAAGGGCGCGTGTCGGCACCCCCCAAAAAGGCGTTCCCCCTGCGTCTCGATCCCGCGCTCTACGCGGCGATCGAGCGCAGCGCGGCGACCGACCTGCGCAGCGTCAATGCCCAGGTCGAATGCCTGCTCCGCGAGGCGCTCGGGCGGCGCGGAGTCAAGCTGGCGGAGCCGGTCCGCGCGAAACGCGGGCGTCCGCCGCGGCAGGGCTCGGACACCGAACAAGGAGAGTGAAATGCGCGCGCATGCCTGTCCGAAGTGCCAGGGCACGATGGAAGAGGGGTTCACTTTGTCGGGTCGCGACACTTATCGTCGCGCAGCGAGCTGGGTCTCGGGGCCTCCAAGGAAGAACCTGCTGCTCGGCCTGAAGCTGCCGAGCAAGCCGATCGACATTCAGGTATGGCGCTGCCAGCGCTGCGGGTTTCTCGAGCACTACGCCAAGCGCTGAACCCTCAGCTCAGCGCCTCGTCGAGCAGCCGCGCGAGCCGAAGCCCGCCCTTCACCATCTGCTGACGCGCCGGCTCGATCAGCTTCTCGATCGTGGCCTGGTCCAGCGCACCGCGCTGGTCGGCGGGCCCGCACGGGTTGCCATAGGCGCTGCCATAGGCGACATCGCGCGCGATCTGCCAGCTGCCGCGGCTCCAGTCCTCGATCGTGCCGCCGTTCACTGCCGCACGTTCCCCGGGCGAATAGATCCGCACCAGCGACGGCGGCGTCGACGCCGCGCGCTCGGCGAGATAGCCGTCCCAGATGGTGTGCAGGTTGAGCTTCTGGCCGACGAAATCACCGTAGCTCGAACGCGCGCGGTTCCCGCCCAGGTCGGCGCGGTCGCCGGCATGCAGCGGCTGGTGGAGATCCCCCATGAAGTGGACGAGGAACGCCAGCGCCATCACCCGTTCGCGCAGCGGCACGCTCTTGTCCTTGAGCAGCTTCACGTCGCGTTCGATCTGCGCGGACACGCAATTGCCGTCGGGGCAATTCCCCTTGAGCGCGAAGTCCTTGCAGATGTTCACGTTCTGATAGTGCCAGTTATAGGCGTAGCTGAAGCGCGGCCCGAGCTCCTTGATGCAATCGGCCCAGACGCTCGCCTGCTCGATCGTCCGCGCGCGGCAGGTTGGCGTCTCCAGCAGCGCCTCGTTTGCGAGCAGCTTGCCGATCGCTACCCGGACCTGCGGCGTCACATTGCGATATGCGATCGCCGCGACGGTCTCGTGACCATATTCCCAATAGGCCGCAGCCGGCGAGGCGGTTGCCCCGAAACCGAGGAATGCGGCGAGAAGAACCAGTAGTCGCTTCACTTGTCGTCACCATAGAATGCGACCAGCCGATCGCCGTCGGAGGAGGCGCGGCCGCGATACATGCCGGGCGTGTTGAAGGTCCACGCCATCTCGCCGCTCGGGCCGGTGAGGATCACTCCGCCGGTGCCGCCGAGCGCCTTGACCTCGGCCATCACCGTCTCGGCCGCCTGCTGCAGGCTCTCGCCCTTGAAGCGCACCCGCGCGCAGATCTCGTGCGTCACGCCCTCGCGGATGAAGAACTCGCCGGCGCCGGTCGCCGAAACCGCGCAGGCGCGATCGTCGGCATAGGTGCCGGCACCTATGATTGGCGCGTCGCCGATCCGCCCCCAGCGCTTGCCGGTCAGCCCGCCGGTCGAGGTCGCGGCGGCGACATGGCCTTCGCTGTCCATCGCGACCGCGCCGACCGTGCCGTATTTCAGGTCGACATCGAACCAGCCGAGCTTGTCGTTGCTTTTCATCTTATCGAGCTGCTTGCGCCGCTCAGGGGTGGCGAACCAGCTGTTCTCGACCTGCTCGAGGCCTTGCTCGCGCGCGAACTGGTCGGCGCCGGCGCCCGAGAGCATTACGTGCGGGCTCTTCTCCATCACCGCGCGCGCGGCGGCGACCGGGTGGCGGGTGGTGGTCACGCTCGCGACCGAGCCCGCCGCACGGTTTCGACCGTCCATGATTGCGGCGTCGAGCTCGTTGCGCGCGTCCCAGGTGAACACCGCGCCGCGTCCCGCATTGAAATGGGGATCGTCTTCGAGCACCTGCACCGCCGCCTGCACCGCGTCCAGTGAACTCCCGCCTCCGGCGAGCACCTTCGATCCGGCATCGAGGGCCGCGTTCAAGCCGGCGCGCACGCCTGCCTCCTGTTCGGGCGTGACGCGGCTTTTCTCGATAATGCCTGCCCCGCCATGGATCACCAGCGTCCATTTCGGTTTGGCCGCCGAGGAATTCTGGGCTTGCGCAGCTAGGGGCATGAGAAGGGCTCCGAGCAAGAGAATGAGGCGCATCAAGGCACTCCGGAAGTCGACGCCGCTCCCGTAGCAGATCGGGGCCGCGGCGCCAGCGCGCGCAAGCCGATCAGCGGCCGCAGCCACCCGATATCGCGCCCGATCCTGTAGAACCCCCAGCACCCCGTCGCGGTTGCCGCGAGCAGCGCGGCGAATTCGAGTGCCGGCGGCAGCGCAAAGCGCAGCAAATACCAGCCGAGCATCACGATTATTGTCTGGTGGATGATGTAGAAGGGGAAGACCGCCTCGGTCAGTGTCGCGCGCCAGCGATGATCGCGGTTCCAGTAGCGGTCGGCGAGGCCGATCAGCGCGACGATCGCGCACCAGCCCATCACCAGGCGGCCGGCCGCGAACGGCAGGCGCAGCGCGGTGTCCGGCACCGAGCCCCACAGCCACAGCGCGAGGATCGCGGCGGTGACGAGATAGCCGAGGATCGCGAGCAATCCGGCCACGCGCCACCAGCGCCGGATCGACGCCCAGACCTGCGGCGCATCGGCGAGGAAGAAGCCGAACACGAAGGCGGGGAAGAACATGCGGTGCGCCGGCCAGTCGTCGACCAGCGCATGGTTGGGCTCGGCGCCGGGCCAGCTGATCGCCATGTGCACCGCCAGCCATGCCAGCGGCACGAGCAGCAATCCGGGCCCGCCGAGCAGATCGTCGGCAAAGCGCGCGAAGCTCGCCCGGGCCGCTCCCGGGGTGAGGGCAAGGATGGCGGTCAGCACGCAGGTATAGGCCCAGAGATAGACCACGAACCAGAGATGCTGCCACGTCGGCAGCACGATCCCCTCGAGCGTGCCGAAGCGAAAATAATCGTGCGTCCAGAAATGCCCGAGGTTGGCCGCATAGCCGTGCCGGGTTAGCAGCTCGACCCAGGGCTGGGGCGGGATGATCAGCACTGCGGCGAACAGCACGGGGACGAGCAATCGCAAGGTGCGGTTCCCGAGAAAGCCGCGCAGCCCCGCCGACTTGCCCAGTACCGCCGCGGTCGCGAAGCCCGAAACCGTGAACAGCAGCGGCAGCCGCCACGCGTTGCTCGCGAGCATCGGCAGCTGGACCCAGTCGAGCGGCGCGGCGGTCTTCACGTGCCACGGCCAAGGCACGAAGAACATGCCGATATGATAGAGGATCAACAGCCCGAACGCTCCTATCCGCAGCCAGTCCATCCCGTAATGCCGTTCCATGCTGATCCTCCCGCTGGATCGGGAATGGCTAGCGGGGCGTGTCCGGCGTCGGTATCGCAATGGGCGGAGCGGTGGACAGGCGGGGATGACCGAAAGCGCGTCAGGGGCGAGCGGCGGCGAGGCAGGGACGGACGGCGAACGCCGGCGCCGCCAACGCGCAGCGTGGCTGCTGGCCGGCCTGTTGCTGTTCCTCACCGTGCAGTCGACCGCCAACGTCGAATCGACGATTGAGGACCTGGCGCGGGTCGGGATTGCGGAGCCGCGCTGGCATGTCTGGACTTGGCAGCTGAGCAGCGTCGTCACCTGGCTCGCGCTGATGGTGCCGATGTGGTGGCTGATTGCCTGGGCACGGCCTCCGCGGATAGGCTGGGCGGCAGGGGGGCTGATCCATGCCGCGGCGACGGTGCCGGTCTCGCTCGCCCACGTCCTCGTCATGGTCGCCTTGCGCAAGCTCGCCTATCTGTTCGCCGGCGAGAGCTATACGTTCGGCAACTGGCCGATGGAGCTGCTCTACGAGTATCGCAAGGACCTCGCGACCTATCTGATGATCGTCGCCTTCCTCGTCTACTCGCAGTGGCTGCTCGCGCGACCTGCGCCCGAGCCGATGAACGCGCCCGGAGACGCGCAGGTATTGCTGGTCGCCGATGGCAGCGTGACGCACCGCGTGCCGGTCGACGCGATCGAATCGGCGTCGGCGGCGGGCAATTATGTCGAGATCGTCTGGGCCGGGCGGGTGTTGCTCCACCGCTCGACGCTCGCAGCACTGGCGGAGCGGCTAGGCCCGAGCTTCGCGCGGATCCATCGCGGCCGCATCGTCCGCCGGGCCGCGGTGCACAGCATCGAGACCGACCGGAGCGGCGACTTCACCGTCACGCTCGAAAGCGGTGCCCGCATCCGCGGCAGCCGGCGCTATCGCGACGGGCTTTGAGGCAAGGCCGATCAGCGGCCGCAGCCAGCCGGTCCGGCTGCCGATCGCAAAGACCGCGAAGCAGGTGACGAGCGTGCCGCCGAGCAGCAGCGCGAATTCGGCGAACGGGTTCCACTCCAGCGGCAGGCTGTACCACGCGATCACCACGATCGCCGGATGGTGGACGATGTAGAAGGGGAACACCGCCTCGGCGAGCGGCTTGCGCCAGGGATGGTCGTGGTTCCACCAGCGTTCGGCGACGTGGAACAGCGCGACGATCATACTCCACGCCATTGCGGCACGCGCCGCGCGATCAAGCGCCATCAGCGCGTGCGGCGGAACCTCGGTGCCTGGCCAGGCCAGCTCGATCGCCACGATCGTCGCGCCGGAGACGGCGGCGATCGCGAGTGCCGGTTTCCAGATGCGCCCGATCACCGGCCAGAGCTGCGGCGCGCCAGCCAGCGCGAAGCCGAACAGGAAAAGCGGCACATATTGGCTGTGCCCGCCCCAGTCGCTGACCAGCCCCTGACGTTCCGGCACGACGAACAGCAAGGCGAGACGCAGCGTCGCCAGCACCGCCATCGGCACCCAGAGCAGCCGCCAGCGCAGGCTAAGCCACGCAGCGACACCGTCCAGCGCTGCGAGCACCGCCGCACGGCGCCATGCGATCAGTGCCGCTAGCAACAGGCTGTACGCGGCGAGATAGGCGATGAACCAGAGATGCTCCCAGCTTGGGAATTCGCGGCCATAGAAGCTGCCGACCCGCCAGTAATCGACGATCCAGAAATGCAGATAGCCGTGCGGGTAGCCGGTCTCCATGACGCGGACCCACATCTCCACCGGCACGATCGCCGCCATGCCGAATGCCAGCGGCACCAGCAGCCGGTTCGCGCGCGAGCGGGCAAAGGATCCCGCAGCGCCCGCACGATCGAACAATTTGCCCGACGCATAACCCGACACCGCGAACAGCAGCGGCAGCCGCCAGGGAGTCAGCAGCGCCATCGGCGGAATCAGCGCGGGATAGCTGTGGCTGGTCTTGATCACCCACGCCCATGGCGCGAACACCATCGCGACGTGGTAGACGATCAGCAGGGCGAACGCGGCGATGCGCAGCCAGTCCATGCCGTAATGGCGCTGGCCGTGCGCGGTTCGAAGTGTCTCGCGCGGCGCTGTCAAACCCGTGTCCCTCGCACTCGCGCCTTTCGCGGCGAGGCGGGGAGGGCTATATGCCCAGCCACGTAAGCAAAGCGTTAGCAAGGAACTCCATGTCCCTCCGCCCTTGGCGCGACATCGCCCGCCGCCCGAGCCGCCAGATCATGGTCGGCAACGTCCCCGTTGGTGGGGACGCGCCGGTCACCGTGCAGACGATGACCAACACCGCCACCTCCGATCCGCGCGCGACGATCGACCAGATCCGCCGCTGCGAAGAGGCGGGCGCGGATATCATCCGCGTCTCGTGCCCCGACGTCGAGAGCACCGCCGCGCTCCGCCAGATCGTCCGCGCCTCGCGCGTGCCGATCGTCGCCGACATCCATTTTCACTATAAGCGCGCGCTCGAGGCGGCGGATGCCGGCGCGGCGTGCCTGCGGATCAATCCGGGCAATATCGGGTCGGCCGACCGCGTGAACGAAGTGGTCAACGCCGCCAAGGCGAATGGCTGTGCGATCCGGATCGGCGTCAATGCGGGCAGCCTCGAAAAGGACCTGCTCGAGAAATATGGCGAGCCTTGCCCAGAGGCGCTGGTCGAGTCCGCGCTCGATCACATCAAGCTGCTCCAGGACCGCGACTTTCACGAATTCAAGGTGGCGGTGAAGGCGAGCGACGTCTTCCTCGCGGTCGCTGCCTATCAGCAGCTCGCCGACGCAGTCGATTGTCCGCTCCATCTCGGCATCACCGAGGCCGGCGGGTTCGTCGGCGGCACGGTCAAATCGGCGATCGGCATCGGCTCGCTGCTGTGGTTCGGGATCGGCGACACGATCCGCGTCAGCCTCTCGGCCGAGCCCGAGGAGGAAGTGCGGGTCGGGTTCGAGATCCTCAAGGCGCTCGGCATCCGCAACCGAGGCGTCCGCGTCGTCTCGTGCCCAAGCTGCGCGCGGCAGGGTTTCGACGTGATTCGCACCGTCCAGCGGCTCGAGGAGCGGCTACAGCATATCCGTACGCCGATGTCGCTGTCGGTGCTCGGCTGCGTCGTCAACGGCCCCGGCGAGGCGCGCGAGACCGATATCGGCATCACCGGCGGCGGCAACGGCAAGCACATGGTCTATCTCTCGGGCGTCACCGATCACCACGTCCAGGACGCGGACATGATCGAGCACATCGTCAAGCTGGTCGAGGCCAAGGCGGCCGAGATCGAGGCCGCCGAGGACGCGGCGATGCAGGCGGCGGAATGATCGCGTTCGCCGGCGCGCGTTAGGCGGCTGGTAAGCGGATCCGTCCTAGTCCAGTCGCGACATGCGCTGGGCACTCCTCTCCGTGATCGCGATTGGCACCGTCATCGGCGTGACGGCGCCAGTGAAGCGTGCGGCGGTGCCGGCGGTCGCCGTGGCCGAGGCAGCGCCCGCGGACGCGCCGATCGAGACGGTGATCAAGCCCGACAATGAAGGCCATTTCTTCGCGTTCGCGCAGATCGATGACGAGACCGTCCGGTTTCTCGTCGATACCGGCGCCGACATGGTCGCGCTCACCCTGGACGACGCCCGGCGGGCGAAGGTGAAGTTCGATCCCACCCGGTTCGAGGTGGTCGCGCGTGGCGCTTCGGGCGACGTGTTCGGGCAGCACGTGGTGATCGATGCTATCGTGCTCGACGGAAAGCGCGTGCGCGAGATCCGCGGCGCGGTGGTCGATGGGCTCGACGTTTCGCTGCTCGGGCAGACCTTCTTGCGCAAGATGCGCTCGGTCCATCTCACGGGCGACGAGATGCGCATTCGCTAGGCCAAGCCGGCGCGTGACGCAGTCGCATGCGCCCGCTATGGGCGCAGCATGCGGGTCCCCACCAGTATTGCTCTAGGCGTGGCCTCTACCGGAATCGCGCTCTACGCGGTCATGGACGCCGTGATGAAACACGTTTCGATTCAGATCGGCGCGTACAACACGCTCGTCTGGCGGCTTGGCCTGGCTGTGCTGCTGACCGGCGCAGTCTATGCCTTAAGCCGGCCGCCTTTGCCGGCGCGCAGCACGATGAAGGTGCATTTCGGCCGGAGCATCCTCGTCGCGGCAATGGCGATCGCCTTCTTCTGGGGAATCGTGCGCGTGCCGCTGGCCGAGGCGATCGCGCTCTCGTTCATCGCTCCGCTGATCGCATTGGGACTGGCCGCACTGTTCCTCAAAGAGCGGATCGGCGGGCAGTCGGTGCTCGGTTCGCTGCTGGGTCTCGCCGGTGTTGCGGTCGTCGTCGCCGGACGGCTGGGAGATGCGTATAGCGAGGATGCCGTGCTCGGCATGATCGCGATCCTGTTCTCGGCGGTCGTGTATGCGATGAATCTCGTCGTCGCGCGGCACCAGGCCCAGCTGGCCAAGCCGCTCGAGATCGCCTTTTTCCAGAATCTGTTCGTGCTGGGCATACTTTGCGCGGCGCTGGCGCTTTTCTGGGTGGTGTCGCTGTCGCTGCCGCATGTGGGTGGATCGCCGGCGCTGACCAGGGTGGCGACGCTTGCCGCGAGCGCAGTCGATTCGATGACGGTGGTTCCGGGTGCCGGGCATTGGCCGGGGATCGCCGCGGCGGCGCTGCTTGCGATCGCCTCGCTGCTGCTGCTCTCATGGGCCTATGCCCGGGCCGAGGCGCAAGTGCTGCTGCCGGTCGAATATACTGCCTTCATCTGGGCCTCGGCGATGGGCTGGTGGATGTTCGGCGAGGAAGTCACGCTCGCGACGATCGCGGGCACGGTGTTGATCGTGGCGGGCTGCGTGCTCGCCGCGCGCAAGAAGAGCGGCCACGGGGCCGCACCCGAAGCGGAGGCCGCGCTCCAATGACCCAGATCCGTCCCGCCACGCCCGCGGATGTGCCGCTGATCCTTCGGTTCGTGCGCGAGCTTGCCGAGTTCGAGCGCGAGCCCGATGCAGTGCTCGCGACCGAGGAGATGCTGCAAGCGGCGCTGTTCGGCGAGCGTCCCGCAGCCGAGGCAGTGATCGCCGAGTTCGACGGCGCACCCGCAGGCTTCGCGCTGTTCTTCCAGAACTTCTCGACCTGGACCGGCCGGCCCGGCATCTATCTCGAGGATCTCTACGTCACCCCCGCCGCACGGGGATCAGGTGTGGGCACGGCGCTGCTGCGCCATCTAGCCGGTATCGCGCTGGATCGCGGCTGTGGCCGCTTCGAATGGGCGGTGCTCGACTGGAACGAGCCGGCGATCCGTTTCTACCGCGCGATGGGCGCGGTCGGCATGGACGAATGGCGCGTCCAACGTGTCGCGGGCGACGCGCTCGTCCGCCTGGCAGGGAAATAGAAGGATGGCCTGGCTCCTGCTCATCCTCGGCGGACTGTTCGAAGTCGGCTTCACCACCTGCCTGCGTTATGCCGACGGGTTCCGTAACTTGCCCTGGACGCTCGGCTTCCTGGTGTCGGTGACGCTGTCGATGCTGCTGCTCGAACTCGCGGCGCGCACCATCCCGATGGGCACCGCCTATGCGGTGTGGACCGGGATAGGCGCGCTGGGGACCGTGCTGATCGGGATGATCTGGTTCGGCGAACCCTTCACGACGATCCGCACATTGCTGATCCTCGGCGTAGTCGTCTGCATCGCCGGCCTCAAGCTCACCGCGGCGCATTGATGGCGGTGGATCTCGCCCTCGTCGCATGGGTGCAGGAGGCGATGGCGCCGGTCGGCATCGTCACCGCACGCTCGATGATGGGCGGCGCGACATTGTATCTGGAGGGCGTGACTTTCGCGATCGTCACCTCCGACGGCGTGCTGCGGTTCAAGGCCGACGCCGAGACCGACCCGCTCTGGGAAGCGGCCGGATGCGATCGCTTTACTTACGAATTCGCCAACGGCCGGATCGGCACGATGAACTATCGCCGCGCGCCCGAAGAGGTGTACGACGACGCCGATGCGCTGCGCCAATGGGCGGCGCTGGCAGTGGCTGCGGGTGAGCGTGCTCCGAAGAAGAAGCCGAAGAAGCGCGAGGCAGCGATCCTCCCTCTTTAGGCTATCCCCCGAGCACGTTGATCGTGAAGGCGACGATGCCAAGGTTGAACACGAACGCCGCGAGGCAGTGCAGCGTCACCACCTTGCGGATGCCGCGGTCGGTCACGCTCACGTCGCTGGTCTGGAACGTCATGCCGAGGCAGAAGGCGAAATAGACGAAGTCCCAGTAATCGGGTTCGCGCGTCTCCGGAAACTGGAGCCCGCCGGCGTCGCCGCCGCGCCCGGCGCGGTAATAGAGGTGCGCGTAGTGCAGCGCGTAGATGGTGTTGCTAAACACCCAGCAGAGCGCGAGCGTGCCGACGACCAGCGCGATCGATCCGGCGTCGGGGGCGTCGCGCTGCATCAGCTCGCTGGCGACTGCGACCAGAACGACCAGGCTCACCGCGAGGGTGAGGAAGAGCAGCAGCAGCCGGTTGGCATCGTTGCGTTCGGCCGCACGCCGGATGTCACCCGACCGGTGGCGCAGCAGCGGCAGCGAGATCAGCAGGAACAAGGCCGCGCCGGCGTCGAACGCGATCATCGTTCCGGTGCGTAGGCCGAGCGGCGGGATCGTCAGCGCGGCGGCGAGCGCGATGGCCGCGACGAACGCCAGGAAGCGCGGCGGGGCGATGCGATTGCCGATGCCGCGCTGTGGGGATCCTGCCATCCTCTCAGCCTAGTCGCGGTGCGCCGCGAGAGCCAGTGGCAGGCATACCGGGCCGGCGTGGTGCACCGGCCCGGAAGGGCTCAGCCCTGCGCCGTCTCGACGCCGGTCTGGTCGACCGATGCTTTCGCGGCGGCCTTGTCTTCGTTGTAGCGCTGGATCGCCTCCGTGGTGATGCGGCGCGCATCGTCGGCGCCGCCCCACGTGCCGACGCGCACCCACTTCTTCTTCTCGAGGTCCTTATAGTGCGTGAAGAAGTGCTCGATCTGCTCCATCACGATGCCGGGCAGATCGTCCTTCTCGTCGACGTTCGAGTAATAGGGGAAGGTCTTGTCGTCGGGAACGCAGACCAGCTTCTCGTCGCCGCCGGCCTCGTCCTCGAGGTTGAGCACCGCGATCGGCCGGGCGCGGACGACGCAGCCAGGCACGAACGGCGAGCGTGCGATCACCAGCGCGTCGAGCGGGTCGCCGTCGGGCGACAGGGTGTGCGGTACGAAGCCGTAATTCGCCGGATAGCGCATCGGCGTGTGAAGGATGCGGTCGACGAACAGCGCGCCGCTGGCCTTGTCGAACTCATACTTAACGGGCTCGCCGCCGGTCGGCACTTCGATGATGACGTTGAGAGTGTTCGGCGGATCGTCGCCTACCGGAATCAAGTCGATACGCATTTCAGACCTTGCTTTGGTTGGCGTCTCCGCCCCGTCTCAGCGGGGCTGGAGCAGCTTGTCGAGGCCAGCCTCTCCTGTGGCCGTCTTAACGAGGTGCGGATAGCGAAGCCCGCCATGATAGTCGATGGCGACTTCGCGGTAGCGGTCCCCGCTCTTCAGCAGCAATTTGATCGGGTCCTTGCCGCCTTTGGCTTCCTTGACGGCCGCCTTGAGCCGGTCGCCGGTAAAGCCGCGGCCGTTCACCGCGACGATCTCGTCGCCAAGGTCGATGCCCGCCTCGAACGCCGGGCTGTCCCATGCGACGGTGGTGATGCCCTTGGGTCCGAGCGTCAGCCCCAGCGAGTAAGCCAGATCGACCACGGTCTTGCCCGTCGCCTTGTTGGGCTCCTCGGTATAGACCAGTTTGTAGCCGTTGCGCTCGAACCCGGCGAGCGGCGCGCGCTGCGACACCTCGTTGACGCGCTGGTCGAGCAGCGTCCGCCAATCATAAGGCTGGATCGCATTCAGCGTCCGGACGACGTCGTCGAAATTGTAGGTGACTTCGCCGTAATCGCCGTCGCGGCCTTGGAAGAAGGCGCGCGCGAAGTCGTCGATAGACTTGGTGCCGCGCGATTGCTCGCGCAGGATCGAATCGACCTCCATCCAGATCAGCAGGCCCTCGTTGTAATAATCCTCCGAGCGCTGCCAGCTCACCCAGCCCTTGGGCGCGCGCGCGGTGATCACCGGATCGTTGGTGGTATCGCCCATCGGCCGCCACTCGCGCGCCTTGCGGTTGTCGAGGCTCGCCATGATCGCCGCATAGGATTCGAGCGTGATGTCCTTAGAGACCAGCCCCGAGCGCGCCTGGAAGACATAGCCCCAGAACTGCGTCTGGCCTTCATAGACCCACAGCAGCGAGCCGCGCGTCGGGGTACGGTAATCGGGTGCCCAGAGGTCGGCGCCACGGCGATATTTGCCGTCCCAGCTATGGGTGAATTCGTGCGGCAGCAGGTTGCGGCCGGTGGGGTTGTCGTCCCACTTGATGAAATAGCCGGGCTTCACGCCATTTTCCGAGCTGCGATGATGCTCGAGCCCGATGCCGCCGAGCTCGTCGCTGATCGAGACCAGGAAGCGGTAATGGTCGTATGGCTGCGACCCCATCGTCTTCACCGTCTGATCGACGAGACGCTTGTGCGCCTCGATCTGCTCGGGCTTGGCCTCGAGCTCCTCGGGGCTGTCGGCGAACACGTCGAGCGTCACGCGCGGGCTCAGCTCGAACGGCCGGTAATAGCGGCCGGCGAGCACCGGCGAATCCACCAGTACTTCGTAGTTGGTCTTCTCGTAGCTGTAGGTCGATCCAACTGCCTTTGCCGGCAGGCCCGAAGCGGCCGACCAGCCCTCGGGATATTTCACCTTGGTCTGCACCGGGATGCGGCGGACGAAATAGCCCGCCGGATAGAGGCTCATCGAGTTGAACTGGAGGCTCATCATCGCCGGTGTCATGACGATGCGGCCCTGATCGGCCGAAGTGGCCGAGGCGAACTGGAACTCGAGATCGAGCTTCTTCGCGCCGCTCGGCACGTCGATATGGAAGGCGAACACGTCGACCGGATCGCGCTTCCATTGCAGGCGCTTGCCGCCCGCGCTGATCTGCAGCCCGGTCAGCTTCTCGATCTCGCCGCGTGGCCCGTGCTTGCCCTGCAGCCACTTCGGATAGAGCAGGACTATGTGACCAGTCTTCGCGACCGGGATGGTCTGCTTGACCCGGAAGATGCCGCGCTGGGTGTCGGTCGCGTCGATGTCGAGCAGCATCGTGCCGGGATAGGCGACGTCGCGCGCCTCGGGGATCGTGTCGACGAACGGCGCCGGCTGAGGCGCGGAATTCTGCGCGAGAACGGGCGCGGCGGTGGTCAGGAGCAGGGCGGCGGCGGAAAGCGCACGAAGCATTCGGAGCGACCTCGTTGATCGGAGGAGATGGCGGCTCTTAGGCTGTTGAAATGCGGGCGGTAAAGAGGGCGTCGTGGATGGCGTGCTTCACGGCTCCCTAACCATTGTCGGCTAGAGCTGCGGCGATGTATCACGATCCCGCATTGGTCGCGCGCGCCAAGGCCGATCCGCGCCCGCGCTCGGCGGTGAGCAGCGGCGTCGGCTTCGCCGGGCTGGCGGGGATGACCGCCTGGGTGATCGTCGCGCATGTCTTCGGCATGGCCGGCCCCTATGCGGCGCTGGTCAATGTGGCGGCCTGCGCGCTGCCGATGATCCTGTGGTCGCTGCTCGTCGACAAGGTCCATCGCAACGCCTCCACCGGGATCGACTGGAGCCTGAAGCGCTCGTGGCGCGAAACGCTCGACGTGTCGGTGACCAAGCTCACCGGGCTGTGGCTGACCTGGGGCGCGATCGCCGCGATCTACGCGCTGGGGCGGGTGTGGTGGGACACGCGCTACGCCAATTATCCCTTCGCGATGTCGTGCTTCGTCACCGCCGCGCCGATGCTGTTCGTGCTTTCGGTGCCCTATGTGCTGTGGCTCGATCGCCGCCTCGTCGCGCCGCGCGACGGCGCCTGGTCGCTCGGCGCCTGGGCGATGGGTGCCGAAGGCTGGAACGCCGATGACATCTTCAACCATCTGCGCAGCTGGGCGGTAAAGGCGTTCTTCCTCGCCTTCATGATCGCGATCGTGCCACCCGGCTTCGCCGAGTTCGTCTCGGTCGACCCGCGCGAGGCGCTCGCCGATCCGGTGCGGCTGGCGACCTATCTGATCACCTTCATGTTCGTCGTCGACGTCGCGTTCGCCACCGCCGGCTATATCCTCACCTTCCGCCCGCTCGACGCGCATATCCGCAGCGCCAATCCCTATGCCGCCGGCTGGACCGCAGCGCTGATCTGCTATCCCCCCTTCCTGCTGATGGGGAATGGTGGGCCGCTCGACTATCATGAGGGCAGCGCCGACTGGTCCTATTGGTTGGCCGGACATCCGTGGCTCCTGGCGGTGCTCGGCGCGGTGCTGGTGGCGCTGACCGCGATCTACGCCTGGGCGACGATCGCGTTCGGGCTGCGCTTCTCGAACCTCACCCATCGGGGAGTCCTCACCCACGGACCCTATGCCTGGACGCGGCATCCCGCCTATCTCTCGAAGAACCTGTTCTGGTGGCTCTCGACGATGCCGTTCCTCGCCACCAGCGGCTGGAGCGACGCAATCCGCAATGCCGCGGTGATGGCCTGTGTCAGTGGCGTCTATTATTGGCGCGCGAAGACCGAGGAAAAGCATTTGGGTGCTGATCCGGCCTATCAGGAATATTCTGCCTGGATGACGCGCAACGGACCGGTGCCGCGCCTGTTCGCACGGCTCTCGAGCTCGAAGACCTAGAACTTCGCTTCTTCGTAGACCCGTGAAATGTCGCCCGCCCAGTCGCCGTTGAAGCGGTCGAGCAGGATCTGCGCCGGGACCTTGCCGGTGCGGACGATCTCGCGCAGCGGATCGAGGAAGCCGCTCTCATTGTCCCCGGAGGCGTTGACCCGGGCGCGGGCGTTTAGCCCCGCCGCGGCGATGTCGAGCACCTCGCCGGCGATGTCGCGCAGCGTGCCGCCGCCGGGGATCGGCGCGTCGAGCGCGAGCTTCGGCACGGCGCTGCGCAGCGCCTCGCGCTCGTCCATCGACCAATGCTTGACCAGCTCCCACGCCGCGTCGAGCGCAGCATCGTCGTAGAGCAACCCGACCCAGAAAGCCGGCAGCGCGCAGATCCGGCCCCAGCGGCCGCCATCGGCGCCGCGCATCTCGAGGAACTGCTTCATCCGCACTTCGGGAAACGCCGTCGACAGATGGTCGGCCCAATCGTCGACCGTCGGCTTGTGACCGGGATAGGCGGGAAGTTCGCCCTTCAGGAAGTCGCGGAAGCTCTGCCCGGCGGCGTCGATATATTCGCCGTCGCGGTAGACGAAGTACATCGGCACATCGAGCGCATAGTCGGTATAGCGCTCATAGCCGAAGCCCTCCTCGAACACGAAGGGGAGCATGCCGGTGCGGGCGGGGTCGGTGTCGGACCAGATGTTGCTGCGGAAGGAGAGGAAGCCATTGGGCTTGCCTTCGGTGAACGGCGAATTGGCGAAAAGCGCCGTCGCGAGCGGCTGGAGCGCCAGCCCGACGCGGAACTTCTTGGCCATGTCGGCTTCGGAGGCGTAGTCGAGATTGACCTGGATCGTGCAGGTCCGCAGCATCATGTCGAGCCCGAGGCTGCCGACCCGCGGCATGTGGCTTAGCATGATCTTGTAGCGGCCCTTGGGCATGATCGGCAGCTCGGCTCGCGTCTTGTCGTGCCACATGCCGAGCCCGAGAAAGCTGACCCCGAGCTTGTCGCCGACGGCCTTGACCTGCTTGAGGTGGCGGCCGGCCTCGGCGCAGGTCTCGTGGAGATTGTCGAGCGGTGCGCCCGACAATTCGAACTGTCCGGCGGGCTCGAGGCTGACCGTACCGTCGGGACCGGCGAGCGCGATCACCTTCCCGCGCTCCTCGACCGGCTGCCAGCCGAATTGGGTGAGCGCCATCAGCAGATCGCGGATGCCGCCGGGCTCGTCATAGCCGGGGGCGTGATGGTCGGCGGTCGAGAAGACGAATTTCTCGTGCTCGGTGCCGATCCGCCAGCGCTCCTTCGGCTTCTCGCCGCCGGCGAAATAGGCGACCAGCTGGGAACGATCCTCGATGACCGCTGCGTTGCTGTTCGAAACGGTCTTCGTGCTCATCCGCGGGCCTTTAGCGATGCCCGATCACGCGCGCCAGTGGTGAATTTCGTACCGTTCGGTCACCAATCCCCGGCCGTGCTCATCCAGATACTTACGGCCGCCGCGGCGGCGGTTTCGGCCCGCAGGATGCGCGGACCGAGGGCAATGCCGATCGCCGCCGGATGCGCCCGGATCGCCTCGCGCTCCTCGGCATCGAAACCGCCCTCGGGACCGATCAGGACCGCGCCGGGACCCTTGTTCGCGCGCATCGCCTCCGCCGCCGGCGCCCCGCCGGTCTCGTCGGCGAAGAATAGCGCGCGGCCGGCGGGCCAGTCGCGCAGCAAGGCAGCCAGCTTCACCGGCTCGACCAGCTCGGGCAGCGCGGTGCGGCCGCATTGCTCGGCCGCCTCGATCATATGGCTGCGGAGCCGGTCGAGGTTGAGCTTGTCGACCACCGCGCGCCGGGTGAGCACCGGCGCGACCCGCGCGACGCCGAGCTCGCACGCTTTCTCGACGACCCAGTCGACTCGGCCCTTCTTGATCGGCGCGGCGCACAGCCACAGGTCGGGCACCGGCTCGCGTTCACGCAACCGCTCGCTCACGTCGAGCACGAGGTCGCGCTTGCCCACCGCCTGCGCCACGCCGAGCCATTCGCCGCTCCGGTCGTCGAACAGCTTGACCGGATCGCCCGTCTTCAGCCGCATCACCTGGATCAGATAATGCGCCGGCGGGCCGTCGATGCGCAGCGGACCGGGGGCGAGCTCGGTTTCGACGAACAGGCGGGGCGTGGATTGCGGCGGCCAGGCGGGCGTTGCGGGCATTTCAATCGCGCGCGGGCGTGCGCTCTGCGGCGAGCTCGTGATCGATGTCGTCGGCGATCGCCGCCGCATCCGCGTCGTCCGCCCGGGCGCGCAGCGCGTCGCGTTTCGCGATCAGTGCGGCCCGTCGCTTGCTCTTGGGCAGGGCGGCAATCGCCGTATAGGTCCGCACCGCCTTGACCCAGCGCGAATCGTCCGACGGCACGTCCTCGGATACGCGCGCAAAAGGATAGCCCGCGAAAACCAGTTCCCCTTCCTTGCGTTCGAAGAACAGCAGCAGCTTCATGTCCTGCGCGAAGACGAAGCGCGTGCAGCCGCCGCGCAGCGCATCGGGATTGGGTTGCCGCAGTTCCCCGGGATCGCTGCGCGTCATCATTTCGCCCGCTTTAGCCAGCCAGCCCCGAAGCTCGACTTGCTGCGGCAATTCGCTGCCCTTGAGCAACAGGGTCGGGCGAACGAGCACCGCGCCTGCCAGCCCATTCCCGACCTTGCGCTCGCCGATCACGGTGCCGACCACGATGGTATCGGCGCGCTTGGCGAGCTCGAGGCTGGTCGGCACCCGGTAGCCTTGCACGACCGAGCAGGCGATTGCGGAGGGCGCCGTCGAGCAAAGGGCTGCAAAAGCGAGGCAGAGCGCGCGCATCGCGACTCTCTGGCCGATCCGCAAACGCGGTTCAACAGGCGTGCTTGATCTTTGCAGCCTTGCGTCCAACAAGCGTCGGCATGGCACAACCGGCGCAAATCGTCCCCGACAGCGAGCATCGCGGGCTCGTCGGCCTGCTCCCCGCAGCCGTCCGCCCCTTTGCGCTGCTCGCCCGGTTCGATCGGCCGATCGGCTGGTGGCTGCTGTTCTGGCCGGGCGCATGGGCGATTGCGCTGTCGGGCAACGCGCTCGCGCGCTGGGACCTGATCCTGTGGTTCCTGCTCGGCAGCATCGCGATGCGCGGCGCCGGGTGCGTGTACAACGACATCGTCGACCGCGATCTCGACCGTCAGATCGCCCGCACCGCGAGCCGGCCGCTCGCCAGCGGCGCGGTGTCGCTCAAGGCGGCGTGGATCTGGCTGCTCGCTTTGTGCCTGATCGGGCTGGTCGTGCTGGTGCAGCTGCGTCCGTTCGCGGCGGCGGTCGCGCTCGGCAGCCTCGCGCTCGTCGCCGCCTATCCGTTCATGAAGCGGATCACCTGGTGGCCACAGGCCTGGCTCGGCCTCGTTTTCTCGTGGGCGGCACTGGTCGGCTGGGCTGACACCAGCGAATGGGGCTGGACCCCGGGCCTCCTGCTCTACGCCGGCTGCATCTCCTGGGTGATCGGCTACGATACGATCTATGCGCTTCAGGACGTCGAGGACGATGCTCTGGTCGGCGTGCGGTCCTCGGCGCGGCGCCTCGGCAGCCATGTCCGCGGCGGCGTCGCCGCCTTCTACGCGCTGGCGCTGGCGCTCTGGGGCACAGCGATCTGGCAGCTGCGGCCCGATCCGATCGCGCTCGCCGCGCTGCTGCCGCTGGCACTTCATCTCGGCTGGCAGGTCGTCACGCTGGCACCGGCCCAAGAGGGGAACGCGCTCCGCCGCTTCCGCTCGAACCGCAATGCCGGGCTTTTGATGTTCGCGGCTTGCTTCGTGGTCGGTCAGACACTTTGACGTCGCGGGGCCGGCTCCCTAAGTCGCTGCGATGCTGACCGAGTCCCAGGCCTGCGAGCGCGTCCACGACATCGTCGCGCGCGCCCGCGCAGCCGGCGCCGACGTCTCCGACGCCGTGTTCGCCGCTGATCGTTCGTTGTCGGTGTCGGTGCGAATGGCCGCGCTGGAGGATGTCGAGCGCTCCGAGAGCGAGGAGCTCGGCCTGCGCGTGTTCGTCGGCCGCCGCTCGGCGAGCGTATCGACCTCCGATCTCAGCAATGACGCGCTCAACAGCCTTGTCGAACGCGCGATCGCGATGGCCCGCGAAGCGCCCGAAGATAAATGGGCGGGCCTCGCGCCGCAGGAGCGGCTGATGCACGGCAGCCCGCCGCTACTCGACCTCGACGACGGCGCGGATGATGCGCCGGAGGCGCTCAAGCTTCGCGCGCTCGCCGCCGAGGATGCTGCACGCGCCGTGGCGGGGGTGACCAACAGCGAGGGCGCCGGCGCCTATGCGAGCCGGTCGATCATGGCGATCGCGACGAGCCACGGCTTCACCGGCGCCTATGCGCAGACCAGCCATGGCCTGTCGGCCAGCGTGCTCGCCGGCAGCGGCGGCGCGATGGAGCGCGACCACGCCCATCACAGTGCGCGCCACGCGGCGCTGCTCGATTCGCCCGAGGCTATCGGGCGACTCGCAGGCGAGCGCGCGGTGGCGCGGCTCGATCCGATCAAGGTGCCGAGCGGGGCGATGCCGGTGGTGTTCGATCGCCGCGTCTCGGCGGGGCTGGTCGGGCATTTGCTCGGCGCGATCGGCGGCGCGGCGATCACCCGCAAGACGAGCTTTCTGCTCGATTGCCTCGGCAAGCAGGTCTTCGCCAAAAGCGTGACGATCTGCGACGATCCCCATCGTCCGCGCGGCTTGCGCTCGCGTCCGTTCGACGGCGAGGGGCTGCCGGTGCTGCCGATCAAGCTGATCGATCAGGGCATGCTCGAGACCTGGCTGCTCGACAGTGCTTCGGCGCGCCAGCTCGGTCTCGAGCCGACCGGCCATGCCTCGCGCGGGATCGGCGGCGCCCCCGGGGTTGCGCCGAGCAACCTCTATATGCAGCCGGGCAGCATCCCGCCCGAGACGCTGGTCGGCGAGATCGATCGCGGCATCCTCGTCACCGAGCTGATCGGGCAGGGCGTCAACAGCGTCACCGGCGATTACAGCCGCGGCGCGGCGGGCTTCCTGATCGAGGGCGGCGAGATAACCCGTGCCGTCTCCGAGATCACTATCGCTAGCAATCTCAAGGACATGTTTCTCGCGCTCACGCCGGCGAACGACCTCGAATTCCGCTATGGGATCAACGCGCCGACGGTGCGCATCGACGGGATGACGATCGCCGGTGCATGATCTCGCCGCCGAAGTCGCGAACATCGCCGCCGATGCCGGGCGATTCGCGATTCGGCTGTGGAACACCGATTTCCGTCGCTGGGAGAAGGCGCCGGGCAATCCGGTCTGCGCGGTCGATCTCGAGGTCGACGGCATGCTGCGCTACCGGCTCGGCGAACTGCTTCCGGATGCCGGCTGGCTGTCCGAGGAGACGATCGACAATGCCGCGCGGCTCGATGCCGAACGGATCTGGGTCGTCGATCCGATCGACGGCACCCGCGACTATCTCCGTGGTCGACCTGGCTGGGCGGTGTCGGTGGCGCTGGTCGAGAAAGGCCGGCCGGTGATCGGCGTGCTCGATGCGCCGGCGCGCAACGAGGTCTGGACCGCGCGGGCAGGGGCGGGTGCCTTCCGCAACGGCGAGCGGCTGCGGGTCGCCGAGCGCAGCCAATTGGCGGGTTCGCGCGTGCCCGCCGATCAGCTTCCCAAGGTCGACAGCGATCTGACCATGGTCGCCAAACCCAATTCGATCGCGCTGCGCATTGCGATGGTGGCGGCAGGCGAGGCCGATCTGCTTGCGACGATCCGCTGGGGCAATGAATGGGACATCGCCGCGGCGGTGTTGCTCGCCGGGGAAGCGGGGGCGGCGGTCAGCGATGCGTTCGGGCGGCCGCTCGATTTCAACACTCCCGATGCGCAGGCGTTCGGCGTGCTCGCCAGCACACCCGGCATCCACGCCGCCGCGGTCGAGCGGCTTGCCGATCGCGCGCGCGAGGCGATCGGCAAGCGCTGAAGCTCAGGTCTTGGTGATCGATGCGCCGCCGTCGACTGCCATGGCGGCGCCGGTGACGAAGCTCGCATCGTCCGAAAGCAGGAACGCCGCCGCCCGCGCGATTTCCTCGGGCTCGGCGAGACGCCGCAGCGCGTGCAGCTTCTGAATGAACTCGAGCATTTCGGGGCCGGCGCCGCGTGCGGTGTTGGCGGGGGTATCGGTGCCGCCTGCGACCAGCGCATTGACCCGGATCCCCGCCTCGCCATGTTCGACCGCCAGTCCCCGCGCGAAGCCGACCAAGGCCGCCTTGGTCGCGGCATAGGCGGCCATGCCGGGCATTCCGGCACCCACTCCGACGAAGCTCGAGGTGAACAACAGCGCCCCGCCACCGCGACGGCGCAGCGCCGGGATCTGATGCTTGGCGCCGAGGAAGGCGCCGGTCACATTGGTGTCGATCAGCGTGCGCCAGGCGTCGAGCGACAATTGCTCGATCGAGCCCATGTCGCCGACGATGCCCGCATTGTTGAACGCGGCGTCGAGGCCGCCGAAGCGTTCCTCCGCGACGCGAACGAGCGTCCGGGCGGTGTTCTCCTCGCCGACCTCGCCGGGCACCGCCTCTGCCGCGCCGCCCCTCCCGACGATCTCGGCACAGAGCTCGGCCAGTGCATCGGCGCGGCGGCCCGAGAGCACGAGGCGCGCCCCTTCCGCCGCAAGCAGCCGTGCCGTCGCCAGCCCGATCCCCGAGCTTGCGCCGGTCACGAGTATCACCTTGTTCGAGAATCTGGCCATCGGACATCCTTGTTGCCGCGCGACTTTGCGCGGCCGGCCAGATGTCATGCGCGCGGCGGCGGGGCTTCCCGGCGATTGCCCTCAAACGCCTGGGCGGGTGGCGACCGCGATCAGCGCCGTCGACGGAACGGGCAGCACCGCCCGGCCCTCGGCGCGCCGATAGACCTCGTCGATGACCGCCTTCTGGTCGTCCGGTCCGAGTGCACCCCAATCCTCGCTCAGGCCGAATTGAGTCTCGGGATCGAGATCGGTCATCCGAAGCAGATAGTCGCTGGTCATCGTCTCGATCGCCGGAGCGCCGAAGCCCGCGGCGATCATCTCCGCCGAAAGCCGCTCGGGATCGCCGAGCATTGTCAGCCCCTCCGGCAAGCCGGTGCGCCACTCGCGATCCGGGAAAAGCGCGCGGACGGCCTCCGACAGCAGCAAGTGGGTCGCCGCTCCCTGACTCTGCCACGTCGCGACCACCCCGTGCCCGCCCGGGCGCGTGACTCGCGCCATCTCGGCAAGGCCTTTGCGCCAATCGGGGAACATCATCACGCCGAATACCGAGAACACCGCGTCGAACGAGGCGTCGGGCAAGTCGAGCGCCTGTCCGTCCATCGTCCGGCCTTCCAGATTGGGCAGGCCATGCGCGGTCACCCGCGCGACCATCCCCGGCGAAAAATCGGTCGCCAGCACTTGGGCGCCTCCCCGGGCCGCCGCCAGCGCGAGCGCCCCGGTCCCGGTCGCGACATCGAGCAGCCGCGTCTCCGGCGTCACTGGAATCCGCGCGAGCGCCGCCTCGGCGAAGGCGGCGGTGAAGGGGTGCGCCGTCTCCTCATAATGCTTGGCCAGTTCGTTCCAGCGATCGGGGTCGTTCATCCGGCGCATTCCATACCTCCTGCAAATCATGTAACAGCATATGTATCATGATCGGCGGCGCTTGCCAAAGACGAAGCGGGGCTCAAGGATCAGGCGATGCGACGCGACAGCCGGCTCTCCCGAATGCTCCACGTGCTGCTGCACATGGGGCGGCACGACGGGCCGATGACGTCGGATGCGATCGCGACGATGCTGCGGACCAATCCCGTCGTCGTCCGCCGGACGATGGCCGGTCTCCGCGACGCCGGCTATGTGCGCTCAGAAAAGGGGCATGGCGGCGGCTGGGCGCTCGCCTGCGATCTCGACCGCATCTCGCTGCTCGACGTGCACCGCGCGGTGGGCGGTCCGCAGATCTTCGCGATCGGCAACGAGACGGGGCCGACGCATTGCCTTGTCGAAAAGCTCGTCAACGAAGCGGTGGCGGATGCGCTACAGGAGGCCGAGGCCCTGCTGATCGCGCGATTCGGGTCGATCAGCCTCGGCGAACTCGCTCGCGATTTCGACGCCTGTTACGCCGGGCCGCTTCAGGCGCCGCCGCCGACCTCGTCGCCCTGATATTTGATCTGCAGATAGCGGCCGCGGGTCGCGAGCAGGTCGAGATCGCCTTGCGCGAGCTGCGCCGACATCTCGGCGATTTCGTCGTCGATCACCTGCAGGCCCTGCGCGAGCTGCTGGTCGGGCGTCAGGCCGTGGCGCTCGACCCGGCGCAGCGGCTCGGGGACGCGCGCATAGCCCTTGATCAGCTCGGGCAATTGCTCGCCGACCAGCTTGCGTACTTCACCCGCGGCGGGGGACTGCTCGTCGAGCTGGGCGAGCTGCGGGGCGAGGATCTCGAGCTTCACCCCGATCGAATCGACCAGCCCGCGCACCGGCGAGGGCAGCGCCGGCCGCTGCGTCTCGAGCCAACGCTCGGTGCTGATCGGCAGCGCCTTTAGCGGCACTTCTGCGAGCTTCTCGACCGTCGGCGGCGCGCTGGTCGGCAACACCGCGAAGATGAGCGTCGCCGCGATCAGCAAAGCCGCCACCAGCAGCGCGCCCATGATCCCGAGCGGGCTCACCGCGATCGCGAAGACGATCGCCGCGACGAGGATCAGTCCGTCGACCACCGCGATGCGGGCGAGCCGGCGCAGGATTTCCCCCTCGCGCCGCTGCCGGCTGCGCTTCGAGACCGACGCGTAGCGTTCGCGCGTGCGCTCGAGCAGCGCGTCGGCCTGGGCAAGCTGGCGGTCGACGTCGGTGGGCATTCCTACATCGCCTCGAGCTTGAAGGTGTCGTTCACGGCCCCGCCCTGATTCTGCGCGGCGCCCTCGGCGCGGGCGATATAGCCCTTCGACTTCTCGACCTCGTTCGAGAGCGTGTTGACCGTGGTCTTCATGCTGTCGAGCGCCTTGAGCTTGAACGTGTCGATTGCGTCCATCGTATCGTAAATGTTCTGGAACGCGCGCTGGAGCGTCTCGACCGGGATCGTCGAATTCGCCGCCTGCTCGTGGATCGATGCGGTATTGCTCTTGAGCAGGGCGCCGGTCGAATCGATCAGCCCCGCGGTGGTGGTGTTGATCGCGGTGATCTGGTCGAGCACCAGTTTCTGGTTGGTCAGCGCCTGCGCGACGGTCACCGCGGTGCGCAGCGCCGAGACCGTGGTGGTCGAGGCGCGGTCGACGCCCTTCACCAGCTCGACATTGTTCTTCTTGACCAGATCGAGCGCGAGATAGCCCTGCACCGTCACCGCCATCTGGGTGAGCAAATCCTGGGTGCGCTGGCGGACATAGAAGAGCGCGGTTTCGCGCAGCGCCTTGGCCTTGGCCGGATCGGTGTGGTCGAGCTCGTTCGCCTTGTCCTCGATCTTCGCGTCCATCGCCTTGGACAGATAGATCATCTGCTCGAGCCGCCCCATCGCGTTCCACAGATTGGCGCGCTCGGTGTCGATCGCGGCATTGTCCATCAGCAGCTCGTCCTTGCCGCTGGCGAGGCTCTTGAGGATGCCCTGGATGTGGCTCTGCGAGGATTGATACTTGCGAAAATACTGCTTGAGCGGCGATCCGCCGAACAGCTTGGCGAGGAAGCCGTCATTGCCGCCGATCAGCTTGCCGTTGCGGCCGGGATCGAGCTCTTCGACGGTCTTACGTAGCTGGAGCAGGTCGGCGCCGACGCCGGTGTCGCTGCTCATCGCGCGGACCGGGCGATCGAGGAAGCGATTCGACTGGCCCGCCGCGTCGCGGATCTCCTTCTGGCCCATCGCCGCGATCGCATCGACGCGCTTGCCGAATTCGGGGGAGTTGACGTCCTGTGCGACGAGATCGTCGATAAAGCCCTCGACCCGCTTCTCGAGCTCGTTCTTCTTGGTGTCCTCCACCGGCACCAGCCCGGTGGCCTTTTCGGGCGCGACCACCGGCACGGGATCGGGCGGCGTGAGGACCAGTTCCTTCTCGGCCACTGCAGTCTCGGTCGCCATGCTCAAATCTCCAATGCTGTCGCCGAACACCCATAAGGGCATCGCCGCAGCGATCCAAGTGTGTCAGTTAGATAGTACACCGCGAGGCGTTCGCCAAGGTCAGCCCCGTGCCGCCTTGAGCGCCTGCCCCCACCATGCCAACTCGTCAAACAGATGGCCGGTCCAGCGCAGGTCCTTGTCGTCGCCGGTGAACACCCCGTCCTTGACCTTGCCCCACACCCCCATGATGTGGACCGAGGCTTCGAGCGGCGCCATCTGCAGCTCGCGGGCGACGCAGGTCAGCTGCTCGATCGAGCGCGCCCCGCCGTTGCCGCCATAGCCCATGAACGTCACCGGCTTGCGGTTCCACTCGGCATAGACGAAGTCGAGCGCGTTCTTGAGCACCGCCGGAGGCCCGTGATTATATTCGGGGGCGATCAGGATATAGCCGTCGGCGCTCGCCACCTTCTCCGCCCAGCGTATCTGTAGCGGATCGCTGTACCGCCCTGCCGCGGGAGGGCTGGCGAAGGGATAGAAGGGCAGGTCCCAGTCTTTGAGGTCGATAAGCTCGAGCGCGAGATCGTCCCGCGGGGCAGCCTGTGCGATCACCCAGTCGGCGACGGGCTCTGCCATGCGCCCCTCGCGGACGCTGCCCATGATGACGAGAATGCGGAGAGGTTCGGCCATGTGTTTCTCCGTAGCGGCGCATGCCCTTCCCGCAACGCACAAATTGCGCTAAGGGCGCCCGCGCACCGCACTTCAGCGGCATCCAGGACATACGCATGAACCTCCGCAACGTGGCGATCATCGCCCACGTCGATCACGGCAAGACCACGCTGGTGGACCAGCTCTTCCGTCAGTCCGGCACCTTCCGCGACAATCAGCGCATCGAAGAGCGCGCGATGGACTCGAACGACCTCGAGAAGGAGCGTGGGATCACGATTCTCGCCAAGGCCACCTCGGTCGAGTGGGAAGGCACCCGCATCAACATCGTCGACACGCCCGGCCACGCCGATTTCGGCGGCGAGGTGGAGCGTATCCTGTCGATGGTCGACGGCGTGATCCTGCTGGTCGATTCGTCCGAAGGCGCGATGCCGCAGACCAAGTTCGTCACCGGCAAGGCGCTGAAGCTCGGCCTGCGCCCGATCGTCGTGGTCAACAAGGTCGACCGCCCGGACGAGCGCATCCAGGAAGTGCTCGACGAGGTGTTCGACCTGTTCGTGTCGCTTGAAGCGACCGACGAGCAGCTCGACTTCCCGGTGCTCTACGCTTCGGGCCGCAACGGCTATGCCAATGAAGACCCGTCGCTGCGCGAGGGCACGCTGGCGCCGTTGTTCAACAAGATCGTCGAGCACGTTCCGGCGCCTTCCGCCGACCCCAACGGCCCGTTCAAGTTCCTCGTGACGTTGCTCGACCGCGACAACTTCCTCGGCCGCATCCTGACCGGCCTGGTCTTCTCGGGCTCGGTCAAGACCAACCAGCAGATCCACGCGCTCGACAACGACGGCAAGATCGTCGAGACCGGCCGCGCGTCGAAGATCATGACCTTCCGTGGCCTCGAGCGCGTGCCGACCGAAGAGGCGCAGGCGGGCGACATCATCAGCCTCGCCGGCCTGACCACCGCGACCGTGTCGAACACGATCTGCGATCCCAGCGTCAGCGAGCCGCTCCACGCCCAGCCGATCGATCCGCCGACGCTGTCGATGCGCTTCGCCGTCAACGATTCGCCGATGGCGGGCCGCGAGGGCACCAAGGTCACGTCGCGGATGATCCGCGACCGCCTGATGCGCGAAGCCGAGTCGAACGTCGCGATCAAGGTGACCGAAGCTGCCGACCGCGATTCGTTCGAAGTCGCCGGCCGCGGCGAACTCCAGCTCGGCGTGCTCATCGAGACGATGCGTCGCGAGGGCTTCGAGCTCGGCATCAGCCGTCCGCGCGTGCTGTTCGGCACCGACGAGGAAGGCAAGAAGACCGAGCCGTACGAGACCGTCATCATCGACGTGGACGAGGAATATTCGGGCACGGTCGTCGAGAAGATGAACCTCCGCAAGGCCGAGATGACCGACATGCGTCCCTCGGGCGGCGGCAAGACCCGCATCACCTTCTCGGCGCCCAGCCGCGGGATGATCGGCTATCACGGCGAGTTCCTGTCGGACACGCGCGGCACCGGGATCATGAACCGGCTGTTCGAGAAATACGGCCCGCACAAGGGCCCGATCGAAGGCCGCAAGAACGGCGTGCTGATCTCGAACGGTTCGGGTGAGGCCCAGTCCTATGCGCTCGGCCCGCTCGAGGAGCGCGGGATCCTGTTCGTCGGCCATGGCGAGGCCCTCTACGAGGGCATGATCATCGGCGAAAACGCCAAGCCGGACGACCTCGAGGTCAATCCGATGAAGGCGAAGCAGCTCACCAACTTCCGCGCATCGGGCGGCAAGGACGACGCCGTCCGCCTGACCCCGCCGAAGAAGATGACGCTCGAGCAGGCGATCGCCTATATCGACGACGACGAGATGGTCGAAGTCACGCCGACCAAGATCCGGCTCCGCAAGCGCTTCCTCGATCCGCACGAGCGCAAGCGGCAGAGCCGCGCCAAGGCGGCCTGAGCGTTACGATCATGAAAAAGGCGCCGGGGGAAACCCCGGCGCCTTTTGCTATGCGGCGCCTGTCCGGTCGGCGCGCTGTCAGCCCAGCCGTGCCCGCATCTGCGGAGTCCGGTCCGGCAGCGCCCACCAGCGCTCGGCCATGTCGAGCGCGACCTGGTCGTCGATGTCGATCCAGCGCAGGTCGCTGCAGTCGGTGGTGAACGCGAGCTGCTCGTGCGCGAGCACGCGCATGCCTTCGGTGAGCGACGGCGCCTCGAGCCGGCGCAGCGCCTCGAACAGCGCCGGGCCGATTGCGAACACGCCAGTGTCGAAACAGTCGTAGGGTGCGAGGCCCTTGCCGATCGCGACGATCCGCTCGCCCGAGGTCTGGACGCGCGTGACGTCTTCGAGATCGACCCAGTCGCTGTCGATCCCGCGATCGATCGCGAGCCGGGCGCCGCCCGAGGCACCGGCATGGGCCATGCGGCGGTAGAGCTCGGGCTCGACGAGATGATCGCACATCGCAAGCAGGGTTTCCTCGCCCGCGACGAGCGGCTCCGCCGCCAGCACCGAGCTTCCGTTCGGCTTGCGGAAGTCTGTGCGGACGGTCTCGACCGGCAGCGGCGTCGGATGCGCGGCGAGATGCGCCTCAATCTGATCGGCCTCATAGCCGAGCACGACCACGGCACGCCTGAGCCCGGCTTCGGCCAACCCGTCGAGCGCATGCGCCAGCAGCGAGCGATCGCCGACGGTGCAGAGCGGCTTGAGCGGGGCGGCGGAGCGAAGGCGGCTGCCTTCGCCCGCTGCCAGCAGAATCGCGGTGTCGATCACCTCAATGGACGGCGATGAAGTCTTCCACCGCCTGCGCGGCGAGGTCGTCGGTCATCTGGATCCGCGGGTGCTTGCAGAAATAGGCCGAGGCGGCGTCGATCGGGCCGCCGATGCGCCGGTCCTTCGCCAGCTTGGCGCAGCGGATCATGTCGATCGCGACGCCGGCGCTGTTGGGACTGTCTTCGACCGACAGGCGCAGTTCGAGGTTCATCGGCACGCCGCCGAACATCGAGCCTTCCATGCGCAGGAAGCAGACCTTGTTGTCGTTCTGCCACGGCACATAGTCCGACGGGCCGATATGGACGTTCTCGTCCTCGAGCCGCTCCGCGGCAACCGACTGAACGGCTTCCGTCTTCGAGATCTTCTTCGAGGCGAGGCGGCGGTGGTTCGACATGTTGAGGAAGTCGGTGTTGCCGCCGGTGTTGAGCTGGTAGGTGCGCTCGAGCTTGACGCCGCGCTTGGCGAACAGATCGGTCAGCACGCGGTGGACGATCGTCGCGCCGAGCTGCGCCTTGATGTCGTCGCCGATGATCGGGACGCCCGCCTTGGTGAAGCGCTCGGCCCATTCGGGGTTGCTGGCGATGAACACCGGGATGTTGTTGACGAACGCGACGCCCGCCTCGAGCGCGCATTCGGCGTAGAATTCGCTCGCTTCCTGCGAGCCGACCGGCAGATAGTTCATCAGCACGTCGGTCTTGGTCGCGCGCAGCGCCGCGACGACTTCCTCCTTGGTCGGCTCGTCCTCGTCGGCGAGCAGGAAGGTGCGATCGTCGTTATAGTCGGCCATGTGATCGGCGACGCCATCGAGAATCTTGCCCATCCGCACCTTGGCGCCGGTCGGCTCGATCGATTCGCAGAAGATCGCGGTGCAGTTGGGCTTGGCGAAGATCGCCTCGGCGACGTCTTTGCCGACCTTGCGCCGGTCGACGTCCCACGCCGCGACGACCTGGATGTCGCTCGGCCGATAGCCGGCGAGATCCCAGTGCATCAGTCCGATCGTTTCATTGGCGCCCTCGCGATAATGCGAAAGGCCCTGAACGAGGGAGCTGGCGCAGTTGCCGACGCCCACCAAGGCGATGTTGATGCTCGACATTGTTTCTTCACGTCCTTTGCGTGGGGGATTGGTCGGAGGGGATGTGGTGCCCGGGCGTGTTGCCCGGACCCCGGATCAGACGGGCCTCGACGGCCCGATTCCAGAAGAGGCAGAGAATCAGCACCGCAGTGAGCGGCACCAGTTCGAACCACCAGAACAGGCGCGGATCGCCGGCGAGGCAGGCGACGAAGATCGCATAGACGCGGACATTGGCGGTGAGCAGGCTCATCACCCGCATCGGCCGCGCCGCCTGCGCGCCATAGGCCTCGGCGAGCCGCTGCGGATCGCGGTGCTCGCGCAGCGCGGCGTCGAAGGGATAGGCGAAGCGATCGAGCGTACCCGCGACATGATCGTACAGCCGTACGAGCGGGTTGCGGCTCGGTGCCGGCGGCGCGGCGATCGCCACGCCCTTGACCCGGCGGTGGAAGCGGGCGCGCTCGCTTTCGTAGAGATTGGACTGGACCGCGTGCACGGCGCCCGCCGCCCAGGCGAGCACCCAGCCTTCGAGCGTGCCGATCGATATCGCCAGCATGAGGTAGATCAGCGCGAAGACGCCGTGATCGCAAAGTCCGTCGAGCGCGCGGCCGAGCGGGCTCGCCGTTCCGGTGGCGCGGGCGATCATGCCGTCGAGCCCGTCGAAGATCAGCCAGCCGACCGAGAGGAGCAGCCCCGCCACGGCGAACGGCCAGGCATGCCAGTTCGCATAGGCCAAAGCGGCGAGTGCGCCGAGCACCAGCCCGCCGACCGATACTGCGTTGGCAGAGATCCCGCGCGCGACGCACCAGGGCAGGAGGCGCCGTCCTGCGGGGTGTATGATCCAGAGGTTCGTCGGATCCTCGATCCGGCGATCCCGCGACCCGTCCGGCGGAGGAGCTGTCATCGAAGCGTCATCTATAGTGTCATGAGAACGCGCGGCAAGCAGATTGCGGCGAGCGCCACCAAAGATATGGGATCAGGCGACTGCGCCGGATGGGAAGCCGACCTCCGTGCAGCCGGTCCGCGGCGTGCGCAGAAACGCCGGAGGCTAGTCCCGCGCCGCGCCCATCTCGAGCAGCACCGTCCATTCGGCGTCGCGCACCGGAGTCACTGAAAGCCGCGACTGGCGGAGCATCTCGAGTTCCTTGAGCCGCGGTTCGGCCTTGATGTCGGGGAGCGGGACAGGGCGGGCGAGCTTCTCGACCGGCTTGACCGCGACGCTGGCCCATTTGCCGTCGTCGCCGTCGGGCTGCCAGGCACGGGTGATCTCCATAATGCCGACGGCGGCTTTCTCGGTGTTCGAATGGTAGAACAGCGCGCGGTCGCCGGGCTGCATCTCCTTGAGGAAGTTGCGCGCGGTATAGTTGCGAACGCCGTTCCATTCGGTGCCGCCGTCGCGGACGAGGTCGTCCCACGAATAGGCGTCGGGTTCGGAGCGGAGGAGCCAATATGCCATGGCGCAGCGGTTAACCGGCTAAACGCGCGCTGAACACCCGATTCCGAACCCGTTCAGCCGCCGGGCGTTATCGGAGAGGCCTCAAGCGCCGCGACTCCGCCCCCGGCTGCCCGGCGCGCGTAACGAGAGGAGGAGTATCATGGCCAATTTCGTCACGAAGGCGGTGCTCGGCACTGTTCTCGGCGCGAGCGTGCTGACCGCGGTGGCCCCGACGGCCGAGGCGCAGCGCTATCGCCGCTATCATCACCGCGACGACACCGGCACCGCGATCGTCGCGGGCATCGCCGGCCTCGCGATCGGCGCGGCACTCGCCGGCGGCGACCGCTACGACCGCCGCTACGACTATGACCGGCGCTACTATCGCGATCGCGGCTATTACCCGGTCGATGGCTATTACTATCGCGACTACCAGCGCCGTTATCGCGGCTGGGATCGCTGCTACACCCGCCGCGTCTGGGATCCCTATCTCGAACGTCGGGTGCGCGTGCGCTACTGCCGCTGAGCCGGCGTGCGCGATGACGATCGGGCGGCGCGAGTCTTCGGGCCCGCGCCGCTCTTCGCATGTGCGGCATTGGCGCTACATTGGCGGGCATGGAACCTGATTCGCCCGCGCAACGACCCGATCCCTCGGACCCCTATCTGCGCGCGGCGCAGACTTTTCCGTCCTTGTCCGACGAGATGGCGGCGCGCGTCGCCGCGTTCGGCGCCGAGGAGGAGGTCGAGGACGGGGCGCTGCTGTTCCGGCGCGGCGACCGCAGCGTCGACTTCTTCCTGTGCCTCGACGGCGCGATCGAGATCCTCGACAGCGACGTGACCGGGCGGGAAAGCGCGGTCCACACCCACGTCCCGCGCCAGTTCACCGGCGAGCTCGACCTGTTCAACGACCGCACGATCCTCGTCACCGGCCGCGCCAGGGGCGAGACCCGCGTGGTGCGGGTCGGGCGCGCCGAATTCCGTCGGATGATGGCGGCCGAGCCCGACATCGGCGAGATCGTGATGCGCGCCTTCATCCTGCGACGGGTGGGAATGCTGCTCCACGGCACTGCGGGCGTCGCGCTGGTCGGTCCGTCGCACGCCGCCGACACCGCGCGGATCGAGACCTTCCTCTCGCGCAACGCGCTGCCGCATCGACGGATCGACACCGAGACCGATAGCGACGCCGCCGGCTTCCTCGAATGTTTCGCGCTGACCGATGCCGACCTGCCGGTGGTCGTCGCCGAGGGGCGGGCGCTGCGCAATCCGAGCAACGCCCAGCTTGCCGACGCGCTCGGGCTCGCCTCGGCGGTCGACCCCGATCACATCCACGACGTCGCCGTGGTCGGCGCCGGGCCGGCGGGGCTGGCCTCGGCGGTCTATGCCGCGTCGGAAGGGCTCGATACGATCGTGATCGAATCGGTTGCGCCGGGCGGACAGGCTGGGACGAGCTCGAAGATCGAGAATTATCTCGGCTTCCCGACCGGCATCTCGGGTCAGGCGCTGGCCGGGCGCGCGCAGGTCCAGGCGCAGAAGTTCGGCGCCCGGCTGCTCGTCTCGCGCAGCGCCGCCGGGATCGACTGCGACAACACGCCCTATACGATTCAGCTCGACGACGGCGCGACGCTGCGGGCGCGCGCGGTCGTGGTCGCGACGGGCGCGCGCTACCGCAAGCTCGACTTGCCGCTTTATGCCGAGCTCGAGGGCAACGGCATCTATTATGCCGCCACCGCGATGGAGGCCGGCCTCTGCGCCAACCAGACCGCGGTGGTGATCGGCGGCGGCAATTCGGCGGGGCAGGCGGCGATCTATCTGTCGCGCAGCGCCGGCCACGTCCACATGCTGGTGCGCGGACCCGGGCTGGCGGCGACGATGTCGCGCTATCTGATCGAGCGGATCGAGGCGTCGGACAAGATCACCCTCCACCCGTTCACCGAAGTGACGGCGCTCGAGGGCGACAAGCATCTGAAGGCGCTCAGCTGGACCGATCGCCAAAGCGGCGCGAGCGAGCGCCACGAGGTCGGCGCGCTGTTCGTGATGATCGGCGCCCAGCCCAACACCGACTGGCTCGACGGCTGTGTCGAGCTCGATCAGGCGGGATTCGTCAAGACCGGGTCGGGCGAGACCTTCTTCTGCTCGTCGGCGCATGGGGTGTTCGCGGTCGGCGACGTCCGCTCGGGATCGGTCAAGCGCGTCGCCTCGGGCGTCGGCGAGGGATCGGTGGTGGTATCGGCGATCCACCGTTATCTTGAAAGCCAGGGCCAATAGCGGCAAAGGGCGCGCCATGAGCGACACTCCTCCCGACCGGCTCTCGGTCAATCCCGGCAGCCCCCACTTCCAGCGCGAGCTGCTCGAACGCGGCATCGGCATCCGCTTCAAGGGCGCCGAGCGCCATGACGTCGAGGAATATTGCATCTCCGAAGGCTGGATCCGCGTCGCGCTCGGCAAGAAAGTCGATCGCAAGGGCCAGCCGCTGACGGTCAAGCTCACCGGCCCGGTCGAGGCGTGGTTCGAGCGGCCCGCCCAAGGCGAAGCCGCCGCGGACGATTCCGAGGGCTGAGGTGATTCCCCTCCCTGCGCACAGGGAGGGATCTTTCGTCACGCCATCGCCCCGGCCAGCGCCCGCCCGATCCTCGCATGCAGGGGGCGGCGCTGCTCGAATTCCAGTGTGCTGCCGGTGATATAGCTCGCGACGACCAGCGGCGCGCGGCCGGTCGGCCAGACCACGCCGACCAGATTGTCGGTGCCGAAGCCGCCCGAGCCGGTCTTGTCCGCGACGACCCAGTCCACCGGCAGCCCGGCGCGCAGGCTGGTCCCGCTGGTGCGGGTGGCCTTCATCCATGCAGTCAGCTGCGCGCGACTGGCCGGCGCCAGCGCCCGGCCGAGCACCAGCTGGTGGGTGAGGTCAGCCATCGCCCGCGGCGTCGTCGTGTCGCGCACGTCGCCGGGCTTGGCTTCGCTCATTGCGGTTTCCCAGCGGTCGAGCCGGGTCGCCGGGTCGCCGAACGCGCGCAGCCGGCGCGTGAAGCCCGCAGGGCCGCCGATCGTGCGGAGCAGCAGATTGGCGGCGGCATTGTCGCTGATCGTGATCGTCGCTTCGCACAGTTCGGCCACCCTCGCGCTGCCGCCGACGCGGGACTCGCAAAAGGACGAATTGCTGACGATGTCGCTGGCGGCGACGGGGATGCGGCGGTCTAGTCGCTCGCGGCGCTGCTCGACTTGCTTGAGCATTGCCGCGGCAAGCGCGAATTTGAAGGTGCTGCACATTGCGAAGCGCTCACGCTCGCGCCAGCCGAAGCGCTCGCCCGAACCGGTGTCGATCACCGATAGCCCAAGCCGACCGCCGCTCGCCTGCTCGACGGCGAGAACCGCGTTACGGAACTCCGCGCCGAAGCGGGCGGCTGCGCTGCCGGCCGATGCCGGCGCTATCGTCGCGGCGGCCATTGCGCAGCCGCTGCCCCAAAGGAATTTGCGTCTATCCATGCCTCGTCTCCCTTGATGCACTGGATGTCGGTGCGGACGGGTACGGTGCAAAGGATCAAATCTCGGCAGAGCCATAAGGCAAATTCATGGCTGGTGCTCCAATCCTCCCTCGCGCGGCGGGGAGGATCTAATGCCGCTACCCGGCAAACGCCTCGCGCGCCGCGTCCTCGAATGCCTTGAGCGCGAGCAGGTGCGGAAAGGGACCGTGGCTGATCCGGGCGATGCCGGCCTCGGCGACTGCCTTGGCCGAAGGCGCGCCGGGGAATGCCATGAAGTTTACCGGCAGCGGCGAGGCTGCGCAGACCCGCTCGAGCAGCTTCAGATCGGCGAGCCCAGGCACGAAGAAGCCGTTCGCCCCCGCTTCGGCATAGGCATGCGCCCGCTCGATCGCGGCGTCGGCCTTGGCCGCGTCGTGCGTATCGGGCTTGGCCTGCAGGAAGATGTCGGTCCGCGCGTTGAGGAAGAAGGCGGCGCCCGCGCCGCGCCGCGCCGCCGCGATCCGGCCCGCCTGCACGGCGATCGCGTGCATGCCTTCGCCCCCGACGATCTGGTCCTCGAAATTGCAGCCGATCGCGCCGGTCGCGGCAAGTGCCGAGAAATTTGCGGCGAGAGTCTCCGCGTCGACCGCATAGCCGCCCTCGAAGTCGATCGAGACGGGCAGGGCGACCGAAGCGACGATGCGTTCGGCATTGGCGAGCGCCAGCGCGAGCGGCAGGCCCTCGGCGTCGTTCACGCCGTGCGCGGTGGCGACCGAGGCGCTGCCCGTCGCGATCGCCTGCGCCCCGGCGCGCTCGGCGACCTTGGCCGAGCCCGCGTCCCAGACGTTGAACAGCACCACCGGCTTTCCCGGCACGTGCAGCGCGGCGAAGGTCTCGAACTTGCCCATTACGCTCTCCCATTTCGTTCGCGTAATGTTCTAGTCGGGTGCCGCGACGCGCGCAATCCGTCCCTTGCGGTCAATGGCGACAGGGTGAGCCCGCTACATGTCGTCCCGGCTTTCGCCGGGACGACGACGGGCTCAGTGGACGAAGCGCGCCACCACGTCGCGATACGAGCGGCTGACCTTCACCGATGCGCCCGAATCGAGCACGAGGAAGCATTCGCCGTTGGTGTGCGGCTTGACCTGGCGGACGAGGTCGAGATTGACGATCGTCGAGCGGTGGACGCGCTGGAAGCGGCGCGGGTCGAGACGCTTCTCGAGGTCCTTCATCGTCTCGCGCAGGATCAGCGTGTTGTCGCCGGTGTAGATGCACATATAGTCGCCGGCGGCGTCGATCCGCTCGATCGTGTCGACGTCGACGCGGAAGATCTGACCGCGATCCTTGATGTTGATCAGCTTCTCGTAGCGGCTCGACGCCATCTCGCCGTCGCCGGACGAGGCGGCGATCTCGTCGGCCGCGTCGGGCGCGACTTCGGCGAGCACTTCCTTGAGCTTCTCGACTTCCTCGACGCCGCGCTTCTCGGCGAGGCGCTGCCGCACCCGGTCAAGCGTGTCGGCGAGCCGCGCCGGTTCGACCGGCTTCATCAGATAGTCGACCGCCTGCGCCTCGAACGCGCGGATCGCGTGATCCGAATAGGCGGTGACGAAGACGAACAGCGGCGGTTCGACTTCCATCAGCCCCTGCACCACCGAGAAGCCGTCGAAGCCGGGCATCTGGATGTCGAGGAAGACAAGGTCGGGTTTGTGGGTCTTGATCGCGCGGATGGCCTCGCGGCCGTTGGAGCATTTGTCGATGATTTCGACATCCTCGTGCTCCTCCAGTCGGAGCTCAAGCCCCTGGATCGCCAGGGGTTCGTCGTCAACGAGGATGGTACGGATGGTCATGCGGCCTCTCGGTTCGGTTCCTCAAGCTGGAACGGTATCTCGATTTCAACGCTGAAACCTTCCCCGGGTTTCGTTCTTGTTTCGAAACGATGGTCAGGCCCGAAGGCCTGCGCCAAGCGCTCCTTGATGTTGGCGAGCCCCACGCCGGTGGACAGAGTCGGCCGCGGTTTGCTTTCGATCAATCCTGGGCCGGTGTCGGATACGCCGATCTGCACTCGTTCTCCGGTGAGCCGAGCGGTGACGGTGATATCTGCCCCCTCCTCCTGCGGGGTCACCGCGTATTTGATCGCGTTTTCGACCAAGGGCTGGAGCAGCAGCGACGGCAGCCGAGCGCGCGCGACCCGCGGATCGATGTCGAAATGGGTCCGCAGCCGCTCGTCGAATCGCATCTTCTCGATCTCGAGATAGAGCTGCAGCGTCTCGACTTCCTGGCTCAGCGTGACGTGCGCGGTCGGCTCGTTGGCGAGCGTGTAGCGCAGGAACGACGACAGCCGGCTGAGCATGATGTTGGCGCGTTCGGTCTGTTTGAGCAGCACCAGCGTCGAGATCGAATTGAGCGTGTTGAACAGGAAGTGCGGGTTGAGCTGGTAGCGCAGCATCGCCAGCTGGGCCGAGGATGCCTGGTTCTCGAGCAGCTGCATCTGATCGATCTGCTGCTCGACGATCAGATAGAAATTGATCCCGAAATAGAGCGCCGACCAGCCGGCGAGCACGGTGAAGTTGATGAACACCGTGCCCACCACCAGCGCGAAGGTGACTCCGGTGTCGCCCTCGCGGATGAACGAGAAGGTGAAGGCGTCGATCACCGCGTAGATCACCGTCGCCAGCGCGAGCGTGGCGAGGGTGAGCAGGATTCCGGTGATCCGCGGCAGCCGGCGATAAAAGCCGTACAGCGTCGAGAGCAGCAGCGTCAGGCAATAGCCGACGATCGCCTCGATGATGTTCGGAATGATCCGCTCGATCGCGAAGCCGTTCGAGATCGACACGACGCTGCGCAGCAGCAGGTATCCGCTCCAGCCCGCCGCCTGGAGGATCCAGAAGGCGCGGGCCTTGTCTTCGAAAAAGGGGCGCGAAAGCAATTCCGCGCTCGCCTGTCCCGGCATCAGCCGCTGTGCAGGTTCCACTGTCTTGGCCACGCGGCCCCTCTAACACTCACCATGCGCCGCGGCAAAGAGGGGTGAACGCGCCCGTGGCATCGCCCGAGGTGCGGCCCGCAACCTCACCTCCTCCCTCGCGCCGAGGAGATGCCGCTACCGCCGCCGTCAGCAGCCGACGCCGGCCGCCTTTTTGAGCATCCCGCCAAGTCCCCTGGGCTTGCACTTTTTCTTCGGCGCTTCCTCGGCGATACCTTCTTCGGCGGCGCCGTCGCGTCCGCCGAGCATGTCGCCCATGCTCGGCATGCCCGGCATGAACATCGCCATCGAGCGATAGCGCACCTTCGCGGTCCATTTCGGCTTCCATGCGATCTTGGGATCCCTCGGTCGCTCGGGGAAGGCGAAGTTCGCCTCGGGGCCATAGGCATAGACGAAGCCCATCATCATCTCGCCCGCGGCCTTCTTGACCTCGGCGGGAACGGTGCAGCTGGTCTGCGCAGGGGCCATCACGATGTTCTGGGCGATCAGCCGGCCGACCGTCGCCGGCGCCAGCCAGCTCCACAGCCCGCCGCCGAACTCCTTGGTTGCCGAGGAGCTCCACCACACCATGTCGGCGCCGTCCTTGCCCATGTCCTTTCCGCCCATCACCCAGGCGTGATAGCCCGTGGCGTTGCCGAGCCCCTGCCAGCTGATTGCGGTCGAGCCGTCGGGATTGGCGCTCGAGCGCACTCGAAGCCGGTCCATGAAGTCCTGGTTCAGGCCGAAGGCGATTTCGGGGCTGTAGGTGCCGGCAATGCGATGCTGGCCGATCAGCGACGATTGGCCGCTGATGCTCTTGCCTTTCATCCCGTTCGGCCAATGCCCGTAGCTGCGGCTGTTGCCAAGGGTCGGGCCGAGGTCGGCGGGGACTTTGGCCGAGAACAGGCCGGGCGGCATCTGGCCCTGCGCGACCTTTGCGAAGTCGATCACCACCGGCTGGCCCGGGCCCGCCTTGGCGCCGCAGCCCCAATAGAGCAGCAGCCGGCCCTTGGGGCGTTGGAAGTTGGTCGGCAGCTCTTCGCTGGTGGTGCGCGTCGGCGTTTCGAGCGGGACCGAGGCGCCGAGCCGCGCACCCGCCGGCATGAAATGATCGGCCTTTGGCGCGCCGGTGGGCGCGAGCCGCGAGCCGAGCCGCAGCGTCAGCTCATGATTGTCGCCCTGACCCATCATCCCGGCGATCGTGCCGGCGTCCATGACATAGCGCGCCTCGGGCGCCGCCTCGCCGCTCTGTGCCAGCACCGCGGTGCCCCCGACCACGGCGGTGCCTCCGATCACCACGGCCAGCAGCGTTCCCGCGACGAGCAGCCGCGTCTTGATCCTGTTCATCCGAAACCTCCCAGCGGACGTCCCCCGTCCGGACGCGCGGCCCTTACGCCAGCGCAACGACATGTGTACTATGAAAATAATACACCAGAGCATATCCGCGAGTTATGTCCCGAGGTGGGGCATTCTGGCGGAGAAATCCGGTGCGACCCGGGGGCTTCTGGAGCGTTGTGGTGCCGTTATGATCCAGCATTGCCCGGGGATCAAGCCATGAAGCTGACCGCTGTTCTTGCGCTCGTCCCATTGCTGTGCGCTTCCGCGGCGCAGGCGGGAGGTGATCGCGACCGGGAGCGCCGCTCGATCCGCGTCGACGCCTCCGCGCTTGATCTGGCGACGCCAGCCGGAATGGACGAGTTAGCGGGCCGCATTCACCGCGCGGTCAACCGAATCTGCGGAAGCGATCGCGACTGCCGCAACGAGGCCTGGGCGAGCACCGAGGATCAGGTCGCCTGGGCGATCGATCGCGACCGATGGATGCGCCGCATGGCCGAGGAGCGGATTGCGCAGCTCGATGCATGCGGCGGCCGCGCATGCGAGGCGCGGCTCGCCTATCACCCGCTGCCCGAACCGGGATTTGCGGCCGGACGTGGCGTGACCGTGGTGATCGTGCACCACGCCGCCCCGCCGATCGTGTATCGCCACAAGGCGGGTCGAACGGCCTCGGATCGGGTGCCGCCACCTTGGCCGACGCGCGCGCGCCAGGAAGGGACAGCCATGCCGGTGCGCAGGATCGCCATCGCCGACGCCTCGTTCGAGCGCTCGCCCGGGCAGGAGGCGGAGGTGTTCGCCGGCAATGTGATCGACCAGCGCCACGGCGGGCCGATCACGATCGGCTATGGCCGCTACGGCCCCGACCAGAGCATCGACGAAGCAACCGCCGTCGACGACGTGATGATCGTCCTCGAGGGGCGGCTATCGGTTTCGAGCGGCGCCGGCACCGTCACCGCGGGTCCCGGCGAGATCATCTATATGCCGAAGGGCGAGTCGGTCACGATCCGCTCGCACGCGGAAGGGGCGACCACCGCCTATGTCACCTATCCGCACTGGCAGGAGGCGGGTCGCTGACCCCTTCGCCGGGAACGTCGCGCCGGCGCCAACGAAAAGGGCCGGAGCTCTCGCCTCGGCCCTTCACGATTTCACGAGAACGTCGCGTTACTTCGCCTCGATCTTCTCGGCCTTCTTGCCGCCGCCCTTTTTGGGCTTGGGCGCCGCCGGGATGATCTCGAAGGCCAGGGCATTGTCCTTGAGCTTCACCGACACCTCGCCGCCATGGACGAGCTTGCCGAACAGCAGCTCCTCGGCGAGCGGCTGCTTGATCTTCTCCTGGATCAGGCGGCCCATCGGACGCGCGCCATAGAGCTTGTCGTAACCGCGCGCGGTCAGCCAGGTCTTGGCCTCGTCGTCGAGCTGGATGTGGACGCCGCGGTCCGACAGCTGGAGCTCGAGCTGGAGGATGAACTTGTCCACCACGCGGGCGACAACTTCGGTCGGCAGATAATCGAACGGCACGATCGCATCGAGGCGGTTGCGGAATTCCGGCGTGAAGAGCTTCTTCACTGCCTCTTCCTGGACGTCCTCGCGGCTGCTCTCGCCGAAGCCGATCGACTCCTTCGCCATGTCCGACGCACCGGCATTGGTGGTCATGATCAGGATGGTGTTCCTGAAATCGACCGTCTTGCCGTGGTGATCGGTGAGCTTTCCGTTGTCCATCACCTGCAACAGGATGTTGAACAGATCCGGATGCGCCTTCTCGATCTCGTCTAGCAGCAGCACCGAATGCGGCTGCTGGTCGACCGCGTCGGTCAGCAGACCGCCCTGATCATAACCGACATAGCCCGGAGGCGCGCCGATCAGACGGCTCACCGAATGCCGCTCCATATATTCCGACATGTCGAAACGCTGAAGCGGAATGCCGAGAATCTCCGCCAGCTGCCGCGCGACTTCGGTCTTGCCGACGCCGGTGGGGCCGCTGAACAGATAATTGCCGATCGGCTTGTCCGGATCGCGGAGCCCTGCACGGCTGAGCTTGATCGCCGAGCTGAGCACTTCGATCGCCTTGTCCTGCCCGAACACCACCCGCTTGAGGTCGAGGTCGAGATTTGCGAGCACGCGGGTGTCGTCGGACGAGACCGACTTGGCCGGAATGCGCGCCATCGTCGCGATGACCTGCTCGATCTCCTTGGTGGTGATCACCTTCTTGCGCTTGGACGGCGCCACCAGCATCTGCATCGCGCCGACTTCGTCGATCACGTCGATCGCCTTGTCGGGCAGCTTGCGGTCGTTGATGTAGCGCGCGCTCAGCTCCACCGCCGACTTGATCGCGTCGGGGGTGTATTTGACCGAGTGATGGCCCTCGAACGCCGAGCGCAGGCCGGTGATGATCTTGATCGTGTCCTCGACCGAAGGCTCGTTGACGTCGATCTTCTGGAAGCGCCGGAGCAGCGCCCGGTCCTTCTCGAAGTGGTTGCGGAATTCCTTGTAGGTGGTCGAGCCGATGCAGCGGATCGAGCCGCCCGACAGCGCCGGCTTGAGCAGGTTCGACGCGTCCATCGCGCCGCCGCTGGTCGCGCCCGCGCCGATCACCGTGTGGATCTCGTCGATGAACAGCACCGCGTGGGGCAGCTTCTCGAGCTCGTTGACGACCTGCTTGAGGCGCTCCTCGAAATCGCCGCGATAGCGGGTGCCCGCCAGCAATGCGCCCATGTCGAGCGAGTAGATCACCGCTTCCTTGAGCACGTCGGGCACCTGGCCCTCGACGATCTTGCGCGCGAGGCCCTCGGCGATGGCGGTCTTGCCCACGCCGGGATCGCCCACATAGAGGGGGTTGTTCTTGGAGCGGCGGCACAGGATCTGGACGGTCCGGTCGACTTCGGCCGAGCGCCCGATCAGCGGATCGACCTTGCCGTTCTTCGCCTTCTCGTTGAGATCGACGGTGAATTGCTTGAGCGCGCTCTCGCCCTTGCCCGATTTGGTCTCGGATTTGGTCGTCTTCTCTTCCTCGGCGCCCTTGGGGGTGCTGGTCTCGCTCGGGCTCGAGCCCTTGCCGACGCCGTGGCTGATGAAGCTCACTGCATCGAGCCGGCTCATGTCCTGCTGCTGGAGGAAATAGACCGCATAGCTCTCGCGCTCGCTGAACAGGGCGACGAGCACGTTGGCGCCGGTCACTTCGTCGCGGCCCGACGACTGGACGTGGAGGATCGCGCGCTGGACGACCCGCTGGAAGCCGCTGGTCGGCGACGGATCGGTCGAATTCTCGACCTTCAGCGCCTCGAGCTCGGTGTCGAGATAATGCGCGACGGTATTCTTGAGTTCGCCGAGATCGACGCCGCAGGAGCTCATCACCTTGCTGGCATGTTCGTCATCGACGAGCGCGAGCAACAGATGCTCGAGCGTCGCATATTCGTGGCGGCGGGAAGATGCTGCCTCGAGCGCCTTGTGCAGGGTCGATTCGAGGGCGGAGGCGAAACTAGGCATTCGGATATAACTCCAGTGGGCCCAAAAGGATACGCGGCCCGTTTCCGACAATGTCGGTATTGGCAGGCCCCGCATCAAGCGCAGCGGCCCCGCACCGGAGTTGTCTGGCGTGTCGCCCCTCCGGTGCCGTCACGCTCATCTCTTAAATAGAGAGTCCGCGCTTGCGCGGTGGTTAACGGCGTGTTGAATTTTACTTTTGCAGCGCGCGATTTCGCTTTCCAGCAGCCGGATGCGCTCGTTGAGCTCGGCGACCGAAAACGGATCGAGATCCTGCCGGGCCAGCAGGGCGGCGGGATCGTCCTTGCGACGCGGCAGATTTTCGTCGGCGTCCATGAGCGCGAACGTTGACCCTGGCCGGGGCGATGTCAATAACGGGTCGGGAATCTACCGAGGGCGAAAAGCGACCAAACGATGACCGTGCCCGAAACGATGCTGGCCATCGATCCCGAACAGCCTGGAGGTCCCGAAGTCCTTGTCCCCGTCAGTCGCCCGGTGCCCCGGCCGGCGCCGGGCGAGGTGCTGATCAAGGTCGCCGCGGCGGGGGTCAACCGGCCCGAGTTGATGCAGCGCATGGGGCTCTATCCGCCGCCACCGGGAGCACCCTCGATCCTCGGGCTCGAAGCCGCCGGCACGATCATCGCGGTCGGCGCGGATGTTCCGCGCGAAATGATCGGCCAGACGGTCTGCGCGCTGGTCAGCGGCGGCGGCTATGCCGAATATTGCGTCGCCCCCGCCGGCCAGTGCCTGCCGGTTCCCGCGGCGCTGACGATGGTCGAGGCGGCGGCGATGCCCGAGACTTTGTTCACCGTGTGGACCAACGTGTTCGAGCGCGCTTATGCCGCCGACGGCGACTGGCTGCTCGTCCATGGTGGTACCAGCGGCATCGGCATGATGGCGATCGCGCTCGCCCGGCTGTTCCGGCTGACGGTGCTGGTCACCGCCGGATCGGACGCGAAATGCGCCGCCGCGCGCCGTGCCGGCGCCGCCGAGGCGATCAATTACCGGACCGAGGATTTCGTCGAGCGAGTGAAGGACATCACCGGTGGGCGCGGGGTCGATATCGTCCTCGACATGATCGGCGGCGACTATGTCCCACGCAATCTCCAATGCCTCGCCGAAGAGGGCCGCCACGTCTCGATCGCGGTCCAGCGCGGCGCCGAGGCGGCGATCCCGCTCTGGCAGGTGATGCGCAAGCGGCTCGTGCTGACCGGTTCGACGCTGCGCGCGCGCGACACCGAGTTCAAGAGCCTCGTCGCCGACGAGCTCGCCCGCACGGTGTGGCCGCACGTCGAGAAGGGCAAGCTCAAGCCGGTGATCGATTCGACCTTCCCCCTCGCCGACGCCGCCGAGGCGCACCGCCGGATGGAGTCGGGCGAGCATATCGGCAAGATCGTGCTGACGATGGGGTGAGGCTGGAGCCCGGCGCTCTGAACTCCCTCTCCCCTTGATAGGGGAGAGGATAGCGAAGCTTGCCAGCTCGCTGGCCAGCGCAGCTTGGAGAGGGGTAGAGCGGAGCGCACCTCCGCGCGGCTGCCCTGCAGCGCACCCCCTCACCAGCTCCGACCAAGGCTCTGCGAGCCCAAGTCTGCGCAACCCTTCCCCTGTCGGGGGCGAGGATCGAAATCCCGTTGTGACCTACCCCACCAGCCGCAGCGGCAGCCGCGCCCCCGCCGCGAGCCGCTCGGCTGCCGGGAGGAATTCGTTTTCCTCCCAGTCGCGCCGCGCCGCCATCATCCGCATCTGCGCGCGCACCGCGAGGCGATATTCGCGCGGGTCGGCGGCGATCGTCTCCATCGTCCATTGGCTCATATGGGTGATGCCGGATTGGCGCATCGACAGCAGGTCGCTGGTGTAGCGGCGGGCGAGCGCGCGATCATAGGCGTCATTGCTCGCACCGAGCGGCGCCAGCGCCAGCCGCGCCTCGTTGCCGAGATGCCGGGCGATCGCCTGCGCGATCGCGCGTCGCGCCGCGACCAGCTCGGACATGTTCGGCGGGTCGTTCGCGGCGACGGCGATCAGCTCGTCGCCGAGGCGGAAGATTTCGCGATGTTCCGCGTAGAGATCCTGCAGCGTCATTCGGGCACTCCTCCCGAGTCTTATAGGCGTGCGCCGGGACCCGCTGGCGCGCCGGCAATAATTTGTTAAGCTGCGGACCAGATCCGGGGGGAACCATGCTGCGAAACGTCTTCGGGGGCGCGCTGATCGTCGCGCTCGCCGTCATCCTGCTGATGTCGAACCGCGCCTGGGTGCTGAGCGACCAGCATCGCGCCGTCGCCGATATCGCGGCGCTGCCCGAGGGATCGGGCGAGATCTTGTCCAACCTCGAGCGGCTCGTCGACTGGTATGGCGTCCACGTCCCGCACGCGCCGACCAAGGCGCAGCAACTCTATCAGCTCCTCGTGCTGACCGGTCGCGCGCCGCCCCGCCCGGCTGGTCCCGACCTATCAGCGGCCGCGCTACGGCTATTCGGTGCGCGAGTGGAGCTTCCTCGGCATGCCGTTCGGCTGGTACACCGAATATGGCTTCGTGCTCTATTCGAACAATCGCCACGAGCTGGTCGAGACGCCGCTGATCGAATCGGGCCATACGATGCTGATGCAGGAAGTCGGCCGCGACTTGCGGCAGGGCTTCTTCTTCCCGTTCTGGGCGCATGCCTGGGGCTGGTTCTACGTCGCCGCCGCGGCTCTGTGGGGCTGGCTCTATCATCGCTCGCGGGTGCAGGAGCGGCAGGCGCTCGGCATCATCTGAAGCCGGCGCAAGCAGAGCGGAAGATGTGCCGAGTTGCCGCACGATGCCGGCGCCCGATAACCATCAATTCCCGTCCGATTTCGCTAGGGCGCCCGCCCAAGCGGTCCTAGAATTGCTCGCGAATCGGGGGATGGGGACGTGCTTTCGTTTTTGAGCGCATCGGAGAATGTCGTGTTCGTCACGGCGATCCTTTTGATGTTGCTGATCGGCCTCGTGCAATTGATCGGGCTTGGCGATCACGCCGGCGATCTCGACTCGGGCGTTCATGCCGATGCCGAGTTCAATCTGCTCAGCTGGCTCGGCGTCGGCCGGCTCCCGCTGCTCATGCTGCTGGTGGTTTTTCTCGCGATCTTCGGAATTTCCGGGCTGATCCTCCAGCAGCTGGTGTTCGACCTCACCGGCGCGCCGCTCGCGGCATGGATCGCGGTTCCCGCCGTCGCGCTCGCCGCCTTGCCTGCCACCGGCCTCGCCGCGCGCGGGCTCGCCCGCATCCTGCCGCAGGACCACACCACCGCGGTGCCGCTCGAGGTGCTGATCGGCAGCACCGCGCAGGTGATCACCGGCCGCGCCACGCTGGGGTCGCCCGCGCGCGCCCGCGCCGAGGATCACCACGGTCAGGCGCATTACGTCATGGTCGAGCCCGACCGTAGCGGACAGGTCTTCGAGGAAGGCGAGCGCGTGCTGCTCGTCCGCCGCGAAGGCGAGTTGTTTCGTGCCATTTCCCGCGGCGATTTCCGCCTGCCCAGCCTCGAAGGCTGAAACTCGAAAGCTCAAGCGATGAACGATCTCGTCCCCCAACAAGCCACATCGATGATCCCTTATCTCATCTATGCCGGGGTGGCGCTCGCGGCGCTGCTGATCCTCGGGCTCACGCTCGCGCGGCTCTACAAGCGCGCTTCGAAGGAGATCGGCTTCGTCCGCACCGGCTTCGGCGGCGAAAAGGTCGTGATCAACGGCGGCGCGCTGGTGCTCCCGGTGTTCCATGAGACGATGCCGGTCAACATGAACACGGTGCGGCTCGCGGTCGAGCGCAAGGCCGGCGACGCGCTGATCACGCTCGATCGGCTGCGCATCGACGTGAAGGCCGAATTCTACGTCCGGGTGAAGCCCGACGCGCAGGCGATCGCCACCGCGGCGCAGACGCTGGGACTCCGCACGATGCATCCTGAAGCGCTCAAGGAGCTGGTCGAGGGCAAGTTCGTCGATGCGCTGCGCTCGGTCGCGGCGGGGATGACGATGGCGCAGCTCCACGAGCAGCGTGCCGAGTTCGTCCAGAAGGTGCAGCAGGTCTCGTCGGTCGATCTCGCGATGAACGGGCTCGAGCTCGAATCGGTGTCGCTGACCGGGCTCGACCAGACCTCGATCGAGCATTTCAACGCCAACAACGCCTTTGACGCCGAGGGTCTCACCAAGCTCACCGAGCAGATCGAGCTGCGCAAGAAGGCGCGCAACGACATCGAGCAGGACACCCGCGTCCAGATCGAGACCAAGAATCTCGAGGCGCAGCGCGCGTCGTTCCTGATCGGCCGCGACACCGAATTCGCCCGGCTCGAGCAGGAACGCGAAGTCGAGATGCGCCGCGCCGCGCAGGGTGCCGAAGTCGCGCGCGAGCAGTCGCTGCGCCAGCAGGAAGCCGATCAGGCCAAGATCGAGGCCAAGAAGCTGGTCGACGCCCAGCAGATCGAGGCCGATCGCGCGGTGCAGGAGGCCAAGATCGCGCAGATGCAGGCGCTCGAGCTGGCACGGCAGGAGCAGCAGATCGCGGTCCAGAACAAGAGCCGCGAAGAAAGCCAGGCCAAGGCCGAGGCCGACAAGGCCCGCGCCGAGGCGGTGGTCGCCGAGGAGCGCGTCGGCACCGCCCGCGAGGCCGAGGTCGCCGAGCGCCAGAAGCGCATCGAACTGATCGACGCCGCCCGCGAGGCCGAGCGCGCCGCGATCGGGATCAAGGTGCAGGCCGAGGCCGAAAAGGCCGCCGCCGCCGATCGCGCGGAGGCGGCACGGCTCGCGGCCGAGGGCGAGGCCGAGGCTTCCAAGCTCCGCGCCGAGGCCGATCGCGTCCGCTTCGAAGTCGAGGCGGCGGGCCAGCGCGCAGTCAACGAGGCGGCGAACATCCTGTCGTCCGACCAGGTCTCGCTCCAGACCAAGCTGGCGCTGCTCAAGGTCCTTCCGGAAGTGATCCGCGAAGCGTCCAAGCCGCTCGAGGCGATCGATTCGATCAAGATTGTCCAGGTCGACGGGCTCACCGGCCGCGGCGGCGCATCGGGAGGCGCGGCGAACGACGGCGACGGCGAGCGCAACCTCGCCAATTCGGCGGTCTCCGCGGCGTTGCGCTACCGCGCGCAGGCGCCGGTGATCGACGGGCTGATGCGCGAACTCGGCTTCGACGGCAGCTCGCTCGACGGCCTCGTCGCCGGGGTCACCGCCGAGCCGGTTGCCCCCGCGGTGCCGCAGCCGCCCGTCCAGGCCGCCGAGTAACGGCACTTCGATCCTCCGCTGGCGCGGGAGGATTGGGGAGATCTGCGAGCCGCGACGCTTACGATAAGCGCACCTTATCAGCCCGGTGCGCTTGTTTGTTTGACGCGCGCCACGCCGGCCGCAGAAAGGCGCTGCACCAGCAAGGGGGAGCATCATGGGTCCGATCGTCCTTCACGAATATGCCCCGTCGGGCAATTGCTACAAGATCCGGCTGACCGCCGCGCATGTCGGAATCCCGCTCGAGCGCCGCCATTACGACATCATGCAGGGCGAGACCCGCACTCCGCAGTTCCTCGAGGAGGTCAACGCCAATGGCCGGATCCCGGTGCTCCAGCTCGGCGACGATTTCCTGCCCGAGAGCAACGCGGCCTGCTTCTATCTCGCGCACGGCACCCCGCTGATCCCCGCCGATCGCTTCGAGCAGGCCGAGCTGCTGCGCTGGCTGTTCTGGGAACAATATAATCACGAGCCGAACGTCGCGACGATGCGCTTCTGGCGCGCGTTCGTCGGCGAGGCGAACCTCACCGAGCTCCAGCGGCAATTGCTCCCGGGCAAGGTCGCGGCGGGGGAGGCGGCGCTGGCGCTGATGGACGCGCATCTCGCGCGCCGCGACTTCTTCGTGCTCGACCGGCTCACCCTCGCCGACATCGCGCTCTATGCCTATACCCATGTCGCCGGCGAGGGCGGGTTCGATCTCGATCGCTACCCCAATGTCCGCGCATGGCTCGCCCGCGTTGCGGCGCATCCGGCGCACATCCCGATCACGGACTAGCCGTTCAATCCTCCCCCTGGCGGGGGAGGATCGGCAATCCGACCGCGATTGTTGCCCGCACGATTCCGATTGTAACATTCGCCGGGCATAGGCTCCGCAGGACAAGCTCCCGCGGGGGAATGATCATGGCGACGATCACCAGGCTTCCGTTCGACGCAGCGCAGTTCGGCGACTTCCATGCCCATCAGCCGACGATTCCCGAGCGGGTCGTCGGCGGACGCCGGCAATATCGCACGGTCTGGATTTCCGACGTCCATCTCGGCACGCGCGGCTGCAATGCCGAGATGCTGATCGACTTTCTCGACCATGTCGACAGCGAGACGATGTACCTCGTCGGCGACATGATCGACGGCTGGGCGATGAAGAAGCGGCTCTACTGGCCGGCGTCGCACAACGACATCGTCTGGCGCGTGCTCAAGCGCGCCAAGCGCGGCACCCGCATCGTCTACATCCCCGGCAATCATGACGAGATGTTCCGTCAGTTCGCCGGATTGAACTTCGGTGGCGTCGAGATCCTCCGCCAGGCGACCCACGAGACCGCCGACGGCCGGCGCCTGCTCGTCCTCCACGGCGACGAGTTCGACGCGATCACCATGTCGCATCGCTGGCTCGCGCATCTGGGCGATGCCGCCTATGAGGGGATGATGGCGCTCAACCGCTGGCTCAACAGCGTCCGCCGGCTGTTCAACCTGCCTTACTGGTCGCTCAGCAAATACGCCAAGCAGAAGGTCAAGAACGCCGTCTCGTTCATTTCCCAGTTCGAGGAGGTGGTCGCGCACGAGGCGGCACACCGCGGAATTGACGGCGTGATCGCCGGTCATATCCACAAGGCCGAGATGCGCACGATCCAGGGCGTGGAATATTACAACGACGGCGATTGGGTGGAGGGTTGCACCGCGCTCGTGGAGCATTACGACGGCACAATGGAAATTCTCCATTGGGCCGACGAGATAGCGGCGCGCGACGCGCCGGGATCCGAGGCCAGACTAGAGGCGGCGTGACGGTAGCGGCGGAGGCCGACGAGGTGCGCATCGCAATCGTGACCGATGCCTGGGAGCCCCAGGTCAACGGCGTCGTCCGCACGCTGCAGTCGGTGCGCCGGGTGCTGGAGTCGCAGGGCCACCGGGTCGAGGTGATCTCGCCCGACCGCTTCTATTCGCTGCCGTGCCCGACCTATCCCGAGATCCGCCTCGCGCTGGCCAGCACCGGCAGCGTCGGCGCGATGCTCGAGGCGTTCCGCCCCAACGCGATCCACCTCGCCACCGAAGGCCCGCTCTGCGTCGCCGCGCGGCGCTGGTGCCTGCGGAACGACATGCCGTTCACCACGGCCTATCACACCCAGTTCCCCGATTACGTCTCGGCGCGCTCGGGCGTGCCGGCGGAGTGGATCTGGCGCTACATCCGCTGGTTCCACGCGCCCAGCCAGGCGATCCTCGCCTCGACTCCGTCGATCCGGGAGTCGCTGGTGGCGCACGGGCTCGCGCATGTGAAGCATTGGGGCAGGGGCGTCGATCTCGCCCATTTCCACCCCGGGCTCGCACCGCACCCGGCGATGGCCGGGCTCGAGGGCCCGATCCAGCTCTATGTCGGCCGCGTCGCAGTCGAGAAGAATCTCGAGGCGTTCCTCAAGACCGGCCATCCCGGCACCAAGGTGGTGGTCGGCGACGGGCCGGCGCGCGCCGCGCTCGAGGCGCGCTTCCCCGACGCCAGGTTCCTCGGCCCGATGTTCGGCACCGAGCTCGCCTCGGCCTATGCCGGCGCCGATGTCTTCGTCTTCCCGAGCAAGACCGACACGTTCGGGCTGGTGATGATCGAGGCGCTGGCCTGCGGCGTGCCGGTCGCCGCCTATCCGGTCACCGGCCCGATCGACGTGCTCACCCCCGAAACCGGCGCGATGGACGCCGATCTTACCACTGCGATCGCCGCGGCGCTGACCAGGGACCCGCAGGCCTGCGCCGCCTATGGCAGCAGCTTCACCTGGGAGGCCAGCGCCCGCCAGTTCCTCGCCGCGCTGTGGCCGATGAACGACCATGAGCAGGCCGCCTGACGACCCGCGACACTCAGGTATTTGCGAGTCTTGCCCTCGTCGCGTTCCCGCATTAAGTCCCGCACATTGCCCGGCCGCCCGTGATGGGCGGCCCTTATTGTTTCTGGAGACGAAAAGTGGCCCAGCCGCTGATGCCGCATGCGACCGCTTCCTGGCTGGTCGACAACACGTCGCTCGCGTTCGAGCAGATCGCCGACTTTTGCGGGCTCCACATCCTTGAGGTCCAGGCGATCGCCGACGACACCGCCTCGGCCAAGCTGACCGGCCGTGATCCCGTCCGCGCGCACGAACTGACGATGGACGAGATCGAGAAGGGCCAGGCCGATCCCGATTATCGCCTCAAGATGCTCAAGGGCCCCGAGCAGATCCGCCGCACCAAGGGGCCGCGCTACACGCCGGTTTCGAAGCGCCAGGACAAGCCCGACGGCATCGCCTGGATCCTGCGCAATCATCCGGAGATTTCGGACGGCGCGATCGGCAAGCTGATCGGCACCACCCGCACCACGATCGCGGCGATCCGCGACCGCAGCCACTGGAACATCGCCAACATCACGCCGAAGGATCCGGTGACGCTCGGCCTGTGCTCGCAGCGCGAGCTCGACGCGCTCGTCGCGCGCGCGGCCAAGGCGGCCGGCATCGAGGCGCCGACCGACACCCGGCTTGAGGGCGACCGCGAGGCGCTGATCGAGCAGCTCCGCGCCGAGCGCACAGCCGCGGCGAACGCCGCCGAGGCGGGCGAGGGCGGCGAGGACGCCGGCCCGGTCGAGCACACCGCCGAAACCCTGTTCCGCCAATAAGAGTTGCGGCCCGCGCGATGACGCGGGCCCGACACCTGTGTAGCTTCGCGCCAGCGACTCGGGCATGCGCCCGGTCGCGGGGCACAGGAGAGCTGCATGTGTGACGAACTGACCGCCGCGGACAATGCGCGGTTTCTCGCCGAGGCGATGTCGCGCCGGGCTTTCGGAGCGGCGGCCGCGGTCGCCGGGATCGGCATTCTGCTTCCCGTCCCGGCCAACGCGCTCGCGATCAAGGGGCGCGATGTCACCATCACCACGCCCGATGGCACCGCTGACGCCTATTTCGTCGCGCCGGCCAGTGGCAAGCATCCCGCGGTGCTGGTCTGGCCCGACATCATGGGCCTGCGCCCGGCCTTCCGGCAAATGGCCGATCGGCTCGCCCAATCCGGCTATGCCGTGCTTACCGTCAACCAGTTCTACCGCTCGACCAGGGCGCCGTTCGTCCAGCCGGGGCAGGGCTTCGATGCGGCGCTCGGCGAAAAGGTCGGGCCGTGGCGCAAGCTGCTCGCGCCCGAAGCGGTGACGCGCGACGGCAAGGCGTTCGTCGCGTGGATCGACAAGCAGCCCGAAGTGGACAGCAAACGCGGCATCGGCACCACCGGCTATTGCATGGGCGGCCCGATGGTGATGCTCACCGCGGCCGGATCGCCGGGGCGGGTGCGGGCGGGCGCGACCTTCCATGGCGGCGGGATGGCGTCGGACGAGATGCTCGCGCGGATCCCGCAGATGAAGGCGAGCTATCTCGTCGCGATCGCCGCGAACGACGATGCCAAGGCGCCGGACGACAAGGAAAAACTGCGTGCGGCCTTCGCCGCGGCGAAGCTTCCCGCCGAGATCGAGGTCTATCAGGACACGCTGCACGGCTGGTGCCCGCCCGACAGCAAGGTTTACAACCAGGCCCAGGCCGACCGCGCCTGGCAGCGGCTGATCGCCCTGTTCGACAAGGCGCTGGCTTGACCTAGCCTCGAGCTGCGTTCACTTATTGTTCTCACCCGAATCGGGAGGATCACGATGTCGGACGAGCTTGTTTTCTACACCAATCCGCAGTCGCGCGGGCGCATCGCCCGCTGGATGCTGGAAGAGACCGGCGCCGATTATCGCACCGAAGTCGTCGACTATGCGACGACGATGAAGAGCCCCGACTATCTCGCGGTCAATCCGATGGGGAAGGTCCCCGCGATCGTCCATCACGGCAAGGTCGTGACCGAGGGCGCGGCGATCTGCGCCTATCTGGCCGAGGCCTTTCCGGAAGCGGGTCTGGCGCCGGGAGCCGAGGAGCGGGCGGACTATTACCGTTGGCTCTTCTTCGCGGCCGGTCCGGTCGAGCAGGCGGTGACGAACAATTTCGCCAAGTTCGATCCCTCGCCCGAACAGGCGCGGATGTTCGGCTATGGCAATTACGCGACCACGGTCGACGTGCTCGAACGGGCCGTATCGGCGCACCCCTATATCGCCGGCGACCGCTTCACCGCCGCGGACGTCTATGTCGGATCGGCGGTCGGCTGGGGCATATTGTTCGGCACGCTGCCGAAGCGCGATGCCTTCGCTGCCTATTTCGAGCGGCTGAGCGGCCGCGAGGCCTTTCAGCGTGCAGCGGCGAAGGACGACGCGCTGGTGGCGGAGACGGCACCAGCCTGATCCGCTCCTGCCTTCAGCGGTAGGGCGGGTGGTCGAGCCCCTTGGGGCTGAGCGTGAAGATCTCGGGCCCTTGTTCGGTAATGCCGATCGAATGCTCGAACTGCGCCGAAAGCGAGCGGTCGCGCGTCACCGCCGTCCAGCCGTCGTCGAGAATCTTCACGTCGGGCTTGCCGGTATTGATCATCGGCTCGACCGTGAAGATCATCCCGGGGCGCAGCTCGGGCCCGGCGCCCCGGCGTCCGAAATGGAAGACGTCGGGCTCGTCGTGATAGACCAGCCCGACGCCGTGGCCGACGAAATCGCGCACCACGGCATAGCGATGCTTCTCGGCATGACGCTGGATGGCATGGCCGATGTCGCCGAGATGATTGCCCGGGAGCGCCTGTTCGATGCCGAGCATCATGCATTCATAGGTGATGTCGATCAGCCGCCGCGCCTTGATCGGCGCCTCGCCGACGACGAACATGCGGCTGGTGTCGCCATGCCAGCCGTCGAGGACCGCGGTGAGGTCGATGTTCAGGATGTCGCCGTCGACCAGCGTCTTTGCGCCGGGAATGCCGTGGCAAACGACATGGTTCACGGAGATGCAGGTCGCGTGCGCATAGCCCTTATAGCCGATGTTGATCGGCACCGCGCCGGCGGCGACGATCGCCCCACGGGCGAAGTCGTCCAGCTCCGCGGTCGTGACCCCCGGCACCACGAGCGGGACAAGCGCATCGAGCGTTTCCGCCGCGATCCTGCCGGCCCGGCGCATGCCGGCAAAGGCGTCGGCGCCGTACAGTTTGATCGCGCTGGTTCGGACGCGCGGCGTGTTCGCAGTGACTTCGAGATAGCGTGTCATTCGAGCCCGATAGGTAGGTCGGAATGAATTTCCAATGATTCCTGCGCGATTCATCGTCCCGGTGTCGCCGCCGCCCCCCCCCCCGCGGCCGCCCGTCATCCGGGCATCTCACTGCCTTGCAATGTAGGACTTCGCCTGCTTCCGTGCCGGCCGACGGGCCCACGCCCCTCCGCTCTTTGACGCTGTCGATCTTCGCGCCCTGTTGCGCACGAATATCTCTTGAGCGCGCAATTTTATTATTCAAACCGCGTGCAAAGTGTGAAGTTAAACCGGCGGAATCCTACAACGCACCGCTGCGACTCAGCTTCGCCAGGCGTGCGGGCAATTGCGCGGTCACCGCATCGCGATCGGCGTGGCTGGTGCTTCCCCAGCGAACGATCTCGTCGATCGTGCGGCCGCAGCCGATGCACCAGCGGGTGCCGGCGTCGATCTGACAGATGTTGATGCAGGGCGACGCGATCGGCCGCGATCCGGCATCCGCCGGCCCGGTCACGCGCCCAGCGTGTACTTCAGGAACTCGGGCACGGGGCCGTTCCAGCCATCGTCCGGCTCGTCCTGCCCGCCGCGTGCCTGGCGGCGTGGCTCGTTGCGGTCTTCGCCACGGCCCCGGCCGCGTCCGCCGCGCTCGCGGCGCGGTGCTTCGTCGCGCCGCGGTTCGGCGGCACGGAGCGCGCGGACCTCGGGCTCGGGTGCGGCCTCGACCTCGGCTGCGAGCTCGGCTTCGGGCTCGGGCTCGGGCTTGCGACGGGGCTCCGCCTCGGCCTTGCGTCCGCCGCGGCGGCGGGGTGCCGCTTCGCGCTTGTCGGGCGCCGCGTCGTGCGCGGGGCTGCCGGCGACCTTGACGCGCTCGATCTTGTGGCCGGTGAGCTTCTCGATCTCGGCGATGTTCTCGGCGTCCTCGGGCGTCACCAGCGTATAGGCGGTGCCGGTCGCGCCCGCGCGGCCGGTCCGACCGATGCGGTGGACATAGTCGTCGGGATGCCAGGGCGCGTCGAAATTATAGACGTGGCTGACGCCCTTGATGTCGAGCCCGCGCGCCGCGACATCGGACGCGACGAGGATGTTGACGTCGCCGACCTTGAAGCGATCGAGCTCGGCGATACGCGCCGGCTGGTCCATGTCGCCATGGATCTCGGCCGAGCGGAAGCCGTGCTTCTTGAGGCTCTTGTTGAGCTCGCGCACCGTGGTCTTGCGATTGCAGAAGATGATCGCATTGGTGACGTCTTCTTCGCTCAGCAGCTTGCGCAGCATCTCGCGCTTGGCGAAGGCGCTGCCCGGCACTTCGACGATGCGCTGGGTGATGTTGATGTTGGTCGATGCCGGGCGGGCGACCTCGACTCGCTTGGGATCGTTGAGGAACTTGTCGGCCAGCTTCTTGATCACCGGCGGCATCGTCGCCGAGAACAGCAGCGTCTGCCGGTTCTTGGGCAGCTTGGTGCAGATTTCCTCGATATCGGGGATGAACCCCATGTCGAGCATCCGGTCGGCCTCGTCGATCACCAGCAGGCTGCAGCCGGTGAGCAGGATCTTGCCGCGCTGGAACAGGTCCATCAGGCGCCCGGGCGTGGCGATCAGCACGTCGACGCCCTTTTCGAGCGCCTTGACCTGATCGCCCATCTGCACGCCGCCGATCAGCAGCGCCATCGAGAGCTTGTGGTTGGTGCCGTATTTCTCGAAATTCTCGGCGACCTGCGCGGCGAGCTCGCGGGTCGGCTCGAGGATCAGCGAGCGCGGCATCAGCGCACGGGTGCGCCCTTCGCCGAGGATGTCGATCATCGGCAGCACGAACGCGGCGGTCTTGCCGGTCCCCGTCTGCGCGATGCCGATCAGGTCCTTGCCCATCAGGACGCTCGGGATCGCCTGGCGCTGGATCGGAGTCGGGTCGGTATATCCCGAATCGGTCACTGCGCGCAGAAGTTCGTCAGAAAGGCCGAGATCGGCAAAGCTCATGCATGTTTCCGGAAAGCGGGCGTGATAATCCACGCCGTCAAAGCCTTCACGCGCTTGCGGATTTGTCCGCCGATGTCAAGCCGCCAGCGCCTTCAGCGCGCCGGAACCAGTGCCGCGAATGACTGGACCGAGCACAGCCGGCCCGAGCGCGAACGGATCGCGTCGCGCTTGGCGCACATCTTCTTGTCCTTATGCGCCTTGACGTAGAAGCCGCTGTAGAAGCCGAGCGCCGGGCAGTCGTTGCCCAGCTTCGCGCGGAGCAGCGAGCCGTTCTTGAGCACGAGGTCGACGCTGTCGAAGCGATTGACCGAGAAGCCGGCAAGGTCTTCCATCTTGACGCAGTCGTCGGCCTTCTTCTCGACCAGCGCGGTCGGGCGAGTGGTGCGGACGACGATCGTCGCGCGCCGGACGGTCAGCCGCGGGACATGCACCGTGATCCGCTGTTGCTGGAGCATCGCCGTCGCCAGCTCCCAGTCGAGCGGCTGCGGCGGCGAGGCCGGCGCAGCGAGCAACAACAGGAGACTGGAGGAAGCGATCAGCGGGTTCAGCATGTCTGGCAGGGCTTGTAAGGCATAGTTTTGAACAGTGGATGAACTATCGGGCGCCGTGCTAACCCGGCGGAGCCATGACACCATCCCAACGCCAGCTTGTCGAGACCGTCCAGCAGCGCTTCGGTCCGAAGGCGGCCACGACCGACGCCGAGACGATAGCTCCTTGGCTGAGCGACTGGCGCGGCCGCTATCATGGCGAGGCGCCGGCACTGCTTTCCCCCGGGTCGACCGACGAAGTGGCTACGATCGTCAAGCTCGCGGCCGAAGCCGGCGTGCCGCTGGTGCCGCAGGGCGGCAATACCGGCATGGTCGGCGGCGCCACCCCGCCGCCCGACGGCTCGGCGCTGCTGGTGTCGCTGCGCCGCATGAACCGGATTCGCGCGCTCTCACCCGAGAGCAATCTCGCGGTCGCCGAGGCGGGCGTGATCCTCGCCGATCTCCGCGCCGCGGCGGAAGATGCCGGGCGACGTTTCCCGCTCGATCTCGGCGCCCGCGGCAGCGCGACGATCGGCGGGCTCGTCTCGACCAATGCCGGCGGGACGCAGGTGCTGCGCTTCGGGACGATGCGCACCCTGGTCGCCGGAGTCGAAGCGGTATTGCCGGACGGCTCGGTGCATGACGGCATCGCCGCGCTCAAGAAGGACAATCGCGGCTATGATCTCAACCAGCTGCTGATCGGCGCCGAAGGCACGCTCGGCATCGTCACAGCCGCGACGCTGCGGCTCGTTCCGGGAGCCGTCGCCCGGGCGGTGGCGTGGGTGGGTCTAGCCAGCCCGGCGGAGGCGCTGCGTCTGCTGCGGTCGCTCGAGGCGGGCACCGGCGCGGTCGAAAGCTTCGAGATCCTGCCCGAGAAGACGCTCGCACTGGTGCTGCGCCACGTTCCCGGCACCCGCCGCCCGCTCGCGACCGCGCATCCGTGGCACGTGCTGATCGAGGCGGTGGCGACGAGTGTCGTCACAGAGCCGCCCGCGGCGACGCTAGAGCGGCTGCTCGCGCCCGCGCTCGAGACGGGGTTGGCCGGCGATGCGGTGATCGCGGCCAGCGAGGCGCAGGCCGAGGAGTTCTGGCGCATCCGCCACTCGATCTCGGAAGCCGAACGCGCCGGAGGCCCGGCGCTGCAGCACGACATATCGGTACCGGTAGATGATATGCCGCGCTTCATGATCGAGGGCGCCGCCGAGGCGGAGGCGCGCTTCCCCGGCACCGAGGCGGTGGCCTATGGTCATCTCGGCGACGGCAACGTCCATTTCCATGTCCGCGCGCCCGCTGGCGTCGATCCGCATGCCTGGTATGCCGAGGACGGCCCGCAAATCTCGCGGCATGTCCACGATATAGTGGTCGCGGCGGGCGGATCGATTTCTGCCGAGCACGGCATCGGCCAGATGAAGCGCGCCGAGCTCGAAAGGCTCAGTGCACCGTCGCGAATGACCGCCTTGCGGGCGATCAAGTCCGCGCTCGATCCGCGGGGTATTCTCAATCCGGGAAAACTGGTCACGCTTGCGCCCGACGCCGCGAGACCATAGACCTTCGCCCGAATTTCAAGTCTCAGCATCTTTTCAGGAGAGTTTCGGATGGCCAGCGCGCCACAACAGTCGCTTCCGTTGTTCTACAACCAGCTCGAGCCGCTTTCGAGCCAGCAGCATGCCGATTTCCGCATCCGGATTCGCGACAAGGCGCCCTTCCTTGCGAAGCAGCACGCCGTGCCCGTCACGGTCGAGGAATTCCCGCTGGTCCAGCGCTTCCTGCCGATCGTCTTCTCGGTAGGCGAGGATCCCGTCCCGCTCGCGCTGATGGGACTGAACGAGGGCGTGAACACCTTCTTCGACGATGAGGGCACGCTGCTCGAGCAGAACTTCTACGTTCCGGCCTATATCCGCCGCTATCCCTATCTGCTCGCCCGCCTGCGTCCCGACGCCGACGAGCTGTCGCTCTGCTTCGATCCATCGTCGGACACGATCGGCGCGTTCGAGGAGGGCGACAAGCTGTTCGAGAATGGCGAGCCGACCGAGACCACCAAGAACATCCTCCAGTTCAACGAGCAGTTCGAGCAGGCCGGCGCGCGCACGGCGATGTTCATGAAGGACCTCAAGGAACTCGACATCCTGATCGACGGCGAGGTCACCATCCAGCAGGAGGGCAACGAGCAGCCCTTCATCTATCGCGGCTTCATGATGATTGACGAGAACAAGCTCAACGAGCTGCGCGGCGATCAGCTTCGCAAGATCGTTCAGAACGGCATGCTGCCGCTAATCTACGCCCACCTGTTCTCGCTTGCCCTGATGCGCGACATCTTCGGCCGCCAGGTTCGCCTCGGCAAGATGCCGCAGCCGCAGCTGGTCAACCCGACCCTCTGACGAACGGCATGCGACGGCCGCCGGAGCCGAGGCAGTCGCCTCGCACCGGCGGCCGTTCGCGTTTTCGATACCCTGCGACTGGACGAAGTCGCAGGCGCGGCTAACAATCGCGGCAATCATAGGGAGGTTGCCGATGCTGTCGCTTTACGCCTTGTCGCTCGTCCTTTCGGCGCAAGAGCAGGACCCGGACTATCGCCAGCCTGCCAATTGGCTCTGCCGTCCAGGACACAATGAGGCCTGCGAACAGAATCTCGACACCACGGTGATCGCCGCGGACGGCACGCGCAGGATCGAGCGGTTCGCTGCGGCGAAGGCGCCTAAGTTCGACTGCTTCTATGTCTATCCGACGATCTCGAACGATCCCGGCGGAAACAGCGATCTCGTACCCGGGCCGGAGGAGCGGCGCGTGGTGCAGTTCCAGGCGGCGCGGTTCGCGGCCAAGTGCCGGCTGTTCGCGCCAATGTACCGGCAGGTGACGCTGACTGCGCTGCGCTCGATGATCGGCGGCGCGACCCCCGCGATCGACCGCGATCTCGCCTACCGCGACGTCAAGGCGGCATGGGGCGATTATCTCGCGCATGACAATCAGGGGCGCGGCGTGGTGCTGATCGGGCACAGCCAGGGATCCCTGATCCTCACCCAGCTGCTCAAGCGCGAGATCGACGGCAAGCCGGCGGCGAACCGCATGATCTCGGCGATGCTGATCGGCAGCAGCGTGCCGGTGCCCGAAGGCAAGGATGTCGGTGGTCTCTACAACACTATCCCGCTGTGCCGGAGTGGGACCCAGAGCGGCTGCATCGTCACTTATGCCAGCTTCCGCGCCGACTCGCCGCCGCCGGCCGACAGTCGCTTCGGCAAAGGCGACCGCCCGGGTGTCGAGGCGGGATGCACCAATCCCGCTGCGCTCGCCGGCGGCAAGGCGGTGAGCCAGCCTTATCTTGCGGCGACCGGAAGCATGCTCGGCGAAGGGCCGTCTCCGCCGTGGACGAGCGACGGCAAGCCGGTGACGACGCCTTTCGTCCGCGCGCCGGGCCTGCTCTCAACCGAATGCGTGCGCCGCGACGGCTTCAACTATCTCGCAGTGACGGTGAATGCCGACCCCGCCGATCCGCGCACCGACAAGATCGCCGGCGACGTGGTCGCGGGAACGCAGATCCTCAAGAATTGGGGCCTGCATCTGATCGACATGAATGTGGCGCAGGGCGACCTTGTGGCACTCGCAGAGACGCAGGCCACGGCTTGGGCCGCAAGGCGCCGCGCGCACTGATCCCGGTCAGTCGGTCGGATTGCCGCTGGGCTTCGCCTTGCCGACATCCTCGGCGGGGTTGAAGTCCTTGGGCCAGTGCGCCTCGTCATTGTCGCTGTCGAGCGTGTCCTTCGGACGCATCGCGTCGCCGGGCTTCTGATGCTCGGTCGAGAGATTGTGCGGGTCGGTGCCGCCGGGGCCGTCTGCCATGTCCGTCTCCTTCCGCGGCTAAACGGCCGGGGGAGACCAAGGGTTTCCGGGGCGATGAGGCTGCACTCCCGGCGATCGGATCATTCGGGCGCCTTAGGCGGAGACGGCTGTTTCGGCGCGGGACGGCGTGCGGCGCGCGGCTTCGCGGCGGCACTGTCGGCGGCTTTGCGGGTCCGGCGTGCCGGCGGCTTGGCTGCGCTCTCCGGTGCAGCGGCGGCCTTGCGCGTACGCGGTGTTGCGGCTGGAGCGGGCGTCGGACTGGCGGCGGCCGGCTTGCGGGGCCGGCGCGCCACCGGCGTGGCGGACCCAGTATCGGCCTTCGGCTCGGCCGCCGGGGCCTTGCGCGTCCGTTTGGCGACCGGCTTGGCAGCCGTGTCCGTCGTCAGTGCCTCGGCGGCCGAACCTACGAGGGTCTCGACCGCTTCCTTGGCGGTATCAGCCGCCGTGGTGGCGGCTTGGCCGGCCTTGGGATCGTTTTTGAGGCGCGCGGCGAGCGCGACCAGCCCCGCCGAGATGATATCGGCGACGATCTGATGCTTGGCGAGATCGGCGAGCTTGCTCCGCACGCCCTTGGGGACCTTCACCCCGGCGATGCTCTTCGGAAGCAGCGAGCCCTTGTCGGCCGTGCTCTTGTCGTCCTTTTTCTTCTTGCTCGCCATCGAAGTCCTCCGCGTGTCGTGACGCCAGTGTCACGGATCACCGCCGGACGTGTCAACGCAGGATCGCGGCACTGTGTCCAAAATGCCTCAGTGCTCGACTTCGTCGCTCTCTTCCGCCTCGAAGATGATGTTGAGATCTTCGAAGGACTCGGGCCCGGTGCCGCTGACATTGCCGCCGGCATCTTCGGACGTGGTCTGGTTAAGCTGGTCGGTGAGGCCTTCGCCATTGGTCCCTTGGGGACCGCGCTCGGCAGTGTCGGCAGTGTCGGCATGTCGCCCGACGATCAAGGAATCGGGATTGGGGTCTGGGTCACCCATCGCTTCTCTCCATGGCCCACCCGAAGCCGCCTCAACGGTGCGCGGCGCCCTGTCGTTCCGTCTGCGACGGATCGATCAGGCGGCGGCGTTGCGATGTTCGGCCACCAGCCGCGTGAGAAAGCCGTGCAGCCGCTCGCTATTCGCTGCCCAGGTAAAAGGCGCGACCGAGTCGCGGACGGAGCCCCGGTCGGGCGGCGATGCCAAGAGCTCGGCCAATGCGGCGGCGAATGCTTCCGGGGTACGCGCGACGATGCGCCCGCCGATCTCGCTTCGCACGACCTGCCGCGCCCCCCCGACATTCGGGATCACTACCGGCGTGCCGCTCGCCAGCGCCTCCAGCCATGCATTGGCGAGACCTTCGCGCTCGGAGGCGAGCGCCATTGCATCGCCGGCGGTGAGAAGGGTCGGCAGTTCGGCATGCGGGACCGAGCCGAGCAGGCGGACCCGCGCGCCGAGACCGAGCCGCGCTATCTGTGATTCGAGCTGGGGCCGATAGGGACCCTCGCCGGCGACCCACAGCTGCACGTCGGGCAGCGTCGCGATCGCATCGATGACGATCTGGTGGCCCTTGAGCGGGATCAGCGCGCCGACCGAGAGGACGAGCGGGCCGGCAATGCCGAGCGAGGCCTTGGCCGCGTTGCGGTCGGCGAGGGCGAAGCGGGAGAAGTCCACCCCGGTGACGATGCATTCGGCGCGCGCGCCGGGCATCCCCAGTGCGGTCATGTCGTCGCGCAGTGCTTCCGACACCGACAGCAGCCCGTCCGCGGCATGCGCGGCGGCGCGGATCTGCGCTCCGGTCGAGCCTTTGCGGCCCCAAAAATGGATGTCGGAGCCGCGCGCCTTGATCGACACGGGCACGTCGAAGCGTCGGCCGAGCTCGACCGCAGCCACGCCGTCGGGGAAGAAGAACTGCGCGTCGATGACGTCGAACGCGAACTCGGCGCGGATCGCCTCGAGCAGCGGGGTCAACGCACGGACGAGGCCGCGCGCGTGGAACCGGCCCCCTGTTGCCGGAAAAGTATGGAATTTCGGGCGATGTACCTGCAGCCCCTGCCAATTCTCATGCTCGGGAAGAGCCGTGGCGTCGCGGTAGCGCGACAGGCGGTCGAGGGGCGGAACGGGGATGCCGATCGGCGCAACCACGCGCACCTCGACATCGTTGCGCTCGGCGAGCGCGCGCGTCTGGCGTTCGACAAAGATGCCGAAATTGGGACGCGTCGCGTCGGGAAAGAGTGTCGAAAGAACGAGCACGCGGAGCATGCCGGCGCTTGTATCGCGCCAAGGTTAATGCTCCGCGTGCAGGTGTTCAGGCCTTAGCGGCAGCGACGGCTGCCGCTGCTGCGCTCGATCTCGCGACCGGCGAGCGCGCCGGCGGCGGCACCGATCAAGGTACCGGCGGCGCGATCACCGCGGGTATCGATGGAACGGCCGACCAGTGCGCCGGCAACGCCGCCGACAACGAGACCGGTGGTGCCATTGGGCTTGCGGCAATAACGGCGGCCGTCACGACCGCGCCATTCGCGATAGGCATAGCGGCGGCGCTGAGCGTCGGCGGTATATTCGTAGGAATAGGGCTTGGCCTCGGCCTTGGCGGCCGGCAGGGCCACTGCGGTGGGGATCGCCACCGAAATCGCGCTGAGCGCGACGATCAACTTACGCATGATTCACTCCCATAGTCGTTTGTACTTCCAGAAACCGTTAGCGAAACGTCCCGCGGCCGGCCGCGGTTTCATGAACCTGAAACTACGTGTCGCTCATCTGACGTTGGGATTTTGGACATGAACGCTCCACGAACGATCATCGACACGCTCGGCCTTTCGCCGCATCCGGAGGGCGGTTGGTACCGCGAGACTTGGCGCGCTCCCGCCGAAGACGGACAGCGCGCGGGCGGAACCGCGATCCACTTCCTGCTGGAGCAGGGCCAGCGATCACATTGGCACCGCGTCGATGCCGATGAGCTCTGGCTGTGGCACGCCGGATCGCCGCTGGAGCTGCTGGTCGAACAGCATGACGGCGCGATCGATACGATCGTGCTTGGCGGCGACGTCACCCGCGGCTATGCGCCCCAATGGTTGGTGCCGGCGAATCGCTGGCAATCCACCGAAGCGCGCGCTGGCTGGGCGCTGGTCAGCTGCGTGGTAGTCCCCGGCTTCGAATTCTCAGGCTTCGAGCTTGCCGCCCCGGAATGGACGCCGGGTAGCGCTTAGCGATCTGTCCCCGTTATTCACGTTATCCACAGGGGTGAGGGATCATTTCGCTCTTTGAACGACTCGGCATCGGTGACAGCATCAGTCTTGTAAGGAAGATGGTTCGGCAGCGGGAAACCAAAGCAGGATCAACCACTTACTCGGCTCGATCGAGCAAAGGTGCCTTCGGGAAACCGTGCTGGGACGAGACGGGGATGCGAAAGCATCGGCAGTCACGGAGCCAAGGCGATGCGCAAGCGTCGCGGCGGACCCGGAGGGCGCCGAGGCCGGGCGGAACCGGATGCGGAACCAGTGCGCAAGCACCGGTCGAAACAATGGATCTGCCTGATGGACGAGATGGAAGCCGATAGGCCCGCGCAAGCGGCAGATCGACGGAAGGATCGACCCGAAGAGAGAAGCCCAAGGCTCAGGGTGCCGCGCAAGCGAAAGCCGAAGCCGATGGATCGCTCAGGAATTCGTGTCCAGCAAGGCTCCATGGCTCCGCCTTCGGGCGAAGTCATGAAGCGGGCCACCGAAGGCCGGAAGTGAGGCTTGTTCCTCCGGGGATGAGCGGATCGACCGGGCGAGGTGACCGACGCGAAGCTCGCATGCCCTTGCCGGCGCGAGTGGAGCATGCCGCCGAAACCAGGCCGCGCGGTCCTTCGGGATCAGCAGCCGAAGTCCGGTGACATGGGGACTGGCAGAAATGCCGGTCCCCTTTTGCGTTTCGGCGGCTTGCCTGACTACTGCGCCTCTGCCGCCGGCACGGCCAAGCCGCCCGCGCGCCCGATAGATCCTTTGGCGAATGCATCAGCCTTGAGCATTTCCAGATAAGGGGGCGATCCCTCCGGAAGCTACGTGCGGGGCTAGATGCTGCCAATCCTTTGGGCGCCTGCTCAGGCGAGGGTTGCGCCATAGCCGTAGGGCATTGGCATGTGCGCGCACGCTACTTGCCGCGACGCGCCCTGCCGCGGCAGAAAAGGCTGCTCGACGCGTGGAGGAAAGCGTGGGATTTGAACAGCCTGTGCCGTCCAGTGGCGTCGGAAGCGACTATGTCACGAAGTTGATGCGCGAGGGGTATGCGATCATCCGCGGAGTCTTCGCGCCCGAGGAGATCGCGGAAATCGGTATTGCGGTCGATCAGATCCATGCCGAAGGCGTCGCGCACGGCCGCAAGTTCCGGCACGGCAATCTCTTCTACAACGTCATGCCCGATGCCGAAGGCCAGCCGGTGGTGCGGATGGTGCAATGGCCGTCCTATCACCAGACGGTGCTCGATCGGGTCCGGCTCGATCCACGCTTCGCGACTCTGCTGGCGCGGCTGATCGGGGGCGACGTCAAGCAGATCATCAACCAGCTGCACTGGAAAGCGGCGGGCGGGATGGGCGACTTCGCCTGGCATCAGGATTCGCGCTTTCGCAAGCCAGACGAATGCTATCGCAACCTCGGCGCCTCCTACGTCCAGACCGGCCTGGCGATCGACCCGCACACGCCGGAATCGGGCTGTATGCGCTTCATTCCGCGCAGCCATCTGGAGGGGGACATCGACCTGGACACCTCGACCGAGGTGCTGGGCAACGCGATGGCGGACGAGGTCCTGCTCGCCGCCGGCTTCTCACCGGAAAACGCGATCGATCTCGTGCTCGAGCCCGGCGATCTCGCGCTATGGAATCCCTATCTGGTCCATGGTTCGGGCACTAACCGATCCAACCACCAACGCCGGCTCTACATCAACGGCTATGTCCGCGCCGAGGATTGCGACCGTGGCGAATGGGCGTTTCGTGACAGCCAGCCGGTGCCGCTCGGCCCCGAGCCGGCGCTGGTCCATTATGAGCAGCTCCGGGAGCGTGGCGAGCCGCACTATCTCTGACGCGTTTTCCCTAGTCGAGAAACGGATAGATTATCGCGCGGCGGTGGTCCGCGCGGCGAGGAAGCGGGCGGTCTCGAGCGGAGCGGCGAACGACGTGCCCGTGCCGGTGACCGCGCGCCCGTCGGCGGCGGCAGTCGGGACCTTTACGCCTAGCTGCCAAGTGTAATTGTAACCGTCGGGCTTGGCGTCGGGGCGATTGGTGCCGCTCCAGGGCTGCCCTTGGTTGTCGATCGCCCCGACCAGCACGGCATTGGGATAGGCGGCGCGCGCCGGATCGAGGTTGCCGGGATGATCATAGCCGTTGTTGCCGGCCGCCATCACGACACGGATGCCCTTGGCCGCGGCCTCGGCGATCGCGGCGGTGATCGCCGGGTCGTTGTCGAGCGCGAGCGAGATGTTGATCGCGTCGACCCCGAGATCCGCGGCGCGGCGGATGGCGCGCGCGACCGGGGCGGCCGAAGGCTGGCAGGGCGGGTTGGCGCCGGCGGGGCAGCCCGCCGGATCGTCGATGCGCAGCGAGATGATGTCGACCTGACCGTGCGCGGCGCGGGCGAGGATCGTCGCCACCATCGTGCCGTGATCGTAGCGCGGCTGGAAGGCGGGGCGCCCCGGGTCCGAAGCCATGTCGAATTCGGCGGAGACCAGCGGCGCCAGCTCGGCGGTCTTCGCGACTCCGCTGTCGATGATGGCGACGCGGGGGCGCTCGACGGTCACCGGGACCGGCGGCGCGGCGACGGGCGACGCGGTTTCGAGCAGCGCGACGAACGACAGCAACAGAGACTTCACGAACCCCGACCCCCCGGCCAAAGCAATTCATCAGAAGGCTAGCCTATTGGCGAATGGTTAAAAGGACGATTGCGGGGAAGTGCGGGGGCGCGCGTCAATATTTTGTGGAGAAACTCAGCGGGGCGCGGCGAGCGCCTCTTCGGCCGGTGTGAAGGCCGAGCGCGCGCCGGTCGCGTCGGGCACATCGGTGGCGAAGAAGGCGATGCCCGTGCCGGCGGCGCGATCGAGCCACAGGCCCGAACGAAGGCCATAGGCCTCGCCACCGTGCCCGAGACGAAGGCGACGGTCGCCGAACAGATCGTCGCGGCAACCGGCGCGCGCGGTCGGCAGGAAGGTCACCGCGAGGCCGTAGCTGCAGTAAAAGCCGTTGCTGGTGTCGCCGTTAGCGCCGTCGAAGGTCCAGAGCGGCGTCTCGAGCAGTGCCACCGATTTGGAGGTGAGCAGCCGGACTCCGTCGATGCGGCCGCGCCCGAGCAGCAGCCGGCCGATCTTCGCCAGCCCGCGCGCCGAAATGCGCAGCCCGCCCTGTGGCGAAAAGATCGCGCCATTGGCACCCGCCCGCCACTTGCCGAGATCGCAGCTGCCGTCGGTGGCCGGCGTCACCGTGCACGTTGGCGGCGCGCCCTTGTGATCGTCCTTGGTCGGCTGCCTCGCGCGATAGATCGCGACTGCCCGGGCGGTGGTCGCCGGCGTGCAGCTCGCCCAATTGTAGCATGCGTCGAGCTTGAGCGGTTTGAGCACCAGTCGGTCCATCAGTCGGTCGAATCGCTCGCCCGTGGCGCGCTCCATCACCGCGGCGATCACGGGGAAGTTGAAATTGGCGTAGCGGAAGAAGCTCCCCGGCGCGTGCTCCGCGTCCCACGCTTTCGGGTCGGCGAGGACGCCGGCCATGTCGGCATCGAGCGGCAGGACATAGTCGACGGTGTCGGTCAGGCTCGACCGATGCGACAGCAGCAGTCGGAGCGTGACCGCAGTGTCAGGAAAGGCCGGATTGCGCAGTGGCCGGCCGAGCGCCTGCGAGACATCGGCGTCGAGATCGAGCCTGCCCTGCTCGACCAGCCGCAGCACGGCGATCGCGACGACGAGCTTCGACACCGAGGCGACCCGTACCGGATCATCGGGCGTCACCGGCCGCCGCGCCGCGAGATCGGCATAGCCGGAGGTTGAGACCGCGATCTCCCCTTTCCGATCGAAGGCGATCCGAACCGTGGCGACCGGATCGGACGCAGCCTGGGGCAGCGCGGCGAAGAGCAGGGTGCGGAGCAACATGGCATGAGGATGCGCGGCGCTTTCCCTTTTCGCAAATAGCGATAGTCTTCCGGCCCATGAACCTTCGGCATATCGAGATCTTCCACGCGGTCTATGTGAACGGCTCCGTCAGCGGCGCGGCGCGGGCGCTCAACGTGTCGCAGCCCTCGGTGTCGAAGATGCTCCGCCACGCCGAATCGCTGCTCGGCTTCCAGCTCTTCCAGCGCACCAACGGCCGGCTTGTGCCGACGGAGGATGCGCACACCCTGTTCACCGAGGTGTCGGAGATCCAGGACCGGGTGTATGCCCTGCGCGAGGCGGGCAAGAACCTGCGCCGTGGCGCCGGCGGCATGCTGCGCGTCTCGGCGCTGCCCAGCCTCGCGCTGCAGGCGCTGCCGAGCGCGGTGGCGCAGTTCCTCAAGACCCGCGACAATGTGAAGTTCGACCTCCAGACGGTCCATCACGACGATCTGCTGCGCAAGCTGTTCGAGCGCGAGACCGACATCGCCATCGCCTATGAGGTGCCCCCCGCGGCGCCGCTCGATCACAAGCCGCTCGGCGAGGGCGAGCTGGTCATCCTCTATCGCGAGCAGGACATGCCCGACGCGCCGCCGCGCTGCGACATGCGCTGCCTCGAGGGGCACCGTTTCATCAGCCTCGCGACGAGCGGACCGATGGGGCAGCTGTTCACGCAGGAAGTCCAGCGGCAGGGAATCGTCCTCGACGACGTGATCCTCGCGCGCACCTTCTATATTGCCGCCGCGCTGGTTCGGCAGGGCGTCGGGATGACCGTTGTCGACAGCTTCACTGCGCAGGCGTCGCTCGTGCCGGGGCTGGCCATGCGCCCGCTGAAACCGTCGATCACGTTCGGCGTCCACGCGATGTACCTGCACAACCGCCCGCTTACCGCGCTTGCGACCGATTTTCTCAAGACCTTGCGAAACGTCATCGACGTCGCCTGATTGAGGTCGGAGGCGGAGCCATAACAAGGGGCTATGCCGCGCACGTCACACGCTATGCGCAGACCTTCCTGGCAGCGCGATACGGAGAACCGTGATGATCCCGGCTCCCTTTTTGCTCTATCTCGGCCACAGCACCGATGCCGTGGGCATCAAGACCTCGCGCGGGCTGGCCGCCTTCCGCCCCGAGGATTGCGTCGGCGAATTCCGCTACGACGATTGCCCGCTGACGCTCGGCGTGCCGCGCGTGACGATCGCGGAGGGTGCGGCCGCCGGCGCGAAGACGCTGGTACTCGGCATCGCCAATTCGGGCGGAACGCTTGGAAGCGATCTGATCGAGGATGCGATCGCGGCGCTGGAGGCGGGAATGCACGTCGCCTCGGGGCTCCACCAGCGGCTGCGCGACGAACCGCGACTGGCGGCGCTCGCGAAGGAGAAGGGGCTCCAGCTCTTTGACGTGCGCGACCCGCCGGCGAACCTTAAGGTCGGCAATGGCTATAGGCGCGCCGGACACCGGCTGCTCACCGTGGGCACCGATTGCTCGGTAGGCAAGATGTACACCACGCTCGCGCTCGCCAGGGGAATGCAGGCGCGTGGACTCACCGCCGATTTCCGCGCGACCGGCCAGACCGGCATCTTGATCGCTGGCGGCGGCGTGCCGATTGACGCGGTGGTCGCCGACTTCATCTCGGGCGGCATCGAGCAACTCGCGCCGGCGCGGGACGATGACGGCTGGGACCTCATCGAGGGTCAGGGCTCGCTGTTCCACCCGAGCTTCGCCGGCGTTTCGACCGGGCTGCTCCACGGCGCCCAGCCCGAGGCAATCGTGATGTGCCATGACCCCAGCAGGCTCCACATGCGCGGCATTCCCGGCCGCGCACTGCCCGATCTCGGCGAGTGCATCGAAGTCAACCTGCAGGTCGCGCGGCTGACCAGCCCCGACGTGCGCGCAGTCGGCATCTGCCTCAACACCTCGGCGATGGACCCCGCCGCCGCGCGCGCGCTGTGTGCGCGCACCGAGGACCGCTATGGCCTTCCCTGCACCGATCCCATCGCCTTCGGGGTCGAGGCGATCCTCGACGAGCTGCTATGTTCCGCACCCTCCGCGCGCAGCACGATAGCTTCCCACTAAACCAGCCCTTCCGGATCTCCCGCGGCGTCAAGACGCAGGCGGAGGTGGTCACGGTGGCGCTGGAGCAGGGGGGCATGGTCGGGCACGGCGAAGGCGTTCCCTATGCGCGCTACGGCGAAAGCATCGAGAGCACGCTCGCCGCGATCGAGACGGCGCGCGACGCGATCGAAGGCGGCGCCGACCACACCCAGCTGCTGACGCTGCTCCCGCCCGGCGCCGCCCGCAATGCGCTCGATTGTGCGCTGTGGGATCTCGAGGCGCGGCTCTCTGGCAGGAGCGTGGCCACCAGGATCGGCGCACCCGAGCCCGAGCGGCTGATCAGCGCCCTCACCATCGGCATCGACACGCCGATGGCCATGGCCGTCGCGGCGAGCAAGATCGCGAGCGCGCCGCTGATCAAGGTAAAGGTCGACGCGACCATCCCCGACGCGCAGATTCGCGCGGTTCGCAACGCCGCACCCGATGCGCGGCTGATCGTCGATCCGAACGAGAGCTGGGACCAGCAACTGGTCCGCGCGATGCAGGTGGTGCTGGTGACGTTGCGGGTCGACTTGCTCGAGCAGCCCGTTCCCGCGGGCGCCGATGCCTGGCTCGAGGACTTCCGGCCCGACGTTCCGATCTGCGCCGACGAGGCGGTGCATGTCGCCGCCGATCTCGACACCGTCGCGCGCCGCTACCAGGCGGTCAACGTCAAGCTCGACAAGTCGGGCGGGCTCACCGAGGCACTGGCGCTCGCCGAAGCGGCGCGGGCGCGCGGGCTGGGGCTGATGACCGGCTGCATGGTCAGCTCGTCGCTGTCGATCGCGCCGGCGCTCCACATCGCGCGGATGAGCGACTTCGTCGACCTTGACGGCCCGATCTGGCTCAGGGAGGATCGCGACGGCGGGGTGCGCGACGAGGCCGGCTGGCTGTGGCCGCCGCAGCAAGGGTTTTGGGGAACGGTATGAAGGTCGCGCTGCTGCTCGGGATCGCGGCCTTGTCGCTCGGGGCCGCACCGACGGCGCCGCGCAAGGTCGACCTGCTGATCCGCGACGGCACGATTTATACCGGCTCGGCCGAGCCGTTTGTCGGCGATGTCGCGATCGACGGCGACCGTATCGTCGCGGTGAGCCGCCGCGCCGATGTCACCGCGGCGCGGGTGATCGATGCCAAGGGTATGATCGTCGCGCCGGGGTTCATCGATCCGCACACCCATATGGGCGGCGAGCTTACCTCGGACGACGCGCAGAAGCGGCTCGTTCCTGCCTTTCTGATGCAGGGGGTCACTACGGCCTTCATCGGCAACGACGGCGGCGGTAGTCCGGATATTGCAGCAGTGCTGGGCAGCGCTACGACCAAGCCGGTCGGGATCAACTATGCGGCCTATGTCGGCTTCGGCGCGGTGCGCGAGAAGGTGATCGGCGAGGCCGACCGGGCGCCGATCGCGGCCGAACTGGCGCAGATGCGGGCGCTCGTGGCGGAGGCGATGTGCGAGGGCGCGCGGGGGCTATCGACGGGCCTGTTCTATGCGCCGCAGAGCTTCGCCAAGACCGACGAAGTGATTGCACTGGCGCGCGAAGCGGGTCGGCGCGGCGGCGTGTACGACAGTCATATCCGCGACGAATCATCGTACACGGTCGGGCTCGCCGCGGCGATCGACGAGGCGATCGCGATCGGCAAGGGTGGCGGGTTGCCGACGCATATCAGCCATATCAAGGCGCTCGGCGTCGACGTCCAAGGTCAGGCGCCGGCGATCATCGCCAAGGTCGAGGCGGCGCGCCGGGCCGGACACAAGGTCACCGCCGATCAATATCCCTGGTCGGCGAGCGGCACGAGCCTCGTCGCCTCGCTGATGCCGCTCTGGGCGCAGGATGGCGGCCGGCCGGCGCTGCTCAAGCGCTTCGACAATCCGGCGCTGGCCGAGAAGCTGCGCGCCGGCACCGCCGAGAATCTGCGCAAGCGGGGCGGCGCCGACAAGCTGCTGATCGTCGAGGGCAAATACCTCAACCGAACGCTCGCCGACGTGGCGAAGGAACTGGGACAGGATCCTGTGCGCGCCGCGATGACGGTGATCCGCATCGCTGACCCCGGGGTGGTCTCGTTCAATCAGAGCGAGGCCGACATCACCCGTTTCATGCAGCAGCCTTGGGTGATGACCGGCTCGGATGCCTCAGGTGGGCATCCCCGCATCTATGGCAGCTTCGCGCGCAAGTACGCTAAATACGTCAAGGCGGAGCGCGCGATCACGCTGCGCCAATTCATCGAGCGGAGTACGACCCTCACCGCCGACACCTTCGGACTGACGGAACGCGGCCGCCTCCGCGTGGGCGCGTTCGCCGATGTCGTGGTGTTCGATCCCGCGAGCTATGCGGCGCGCGCCACCTATGAGCAGCCGACTCTGCTGGCGCAGGGTGTGCGTACCGTGGTGGTCAACGGGGTGGTCGCGGTCGACGGCGGCGCGCTGACCGGCAAGGCTGCCGGGCGTGCACTCGCGCACCGGCCACCCGCCGGAACCTGCAAGTGATGATGCCTCCGGCCCCATCAGCCTGTGCTCCTGCGAAAGCGGAAGTCCAGGGCTATGGGCGTAGGGCCTGCCGCCTTGGGCTCCTGGCTTCGCAGGAGCACGGACAATGCTGAGTGCCTGGTTCGGGATAGCGCTATGGAAGCGCGTGCTCGGCGCGCTGGCGCTGGGTCTCGTCTTTGCGTTGGTCTGGCCGCAGGGCACACCGTACGTCCAATTTCTTGGCGACCTGTTCGTCCGCGCAATCCGGATGCTTGTCGCGCCGATCGTGCTGGTGACGATCGCCGCCGGGATCACCGCACTGGCCGACCCGAGGCGGCTCGGCGGGCTGGGTGGACGGACGATCGGCCTGTTCGCGCTGACCACCGCAATCGCCGTCTCCGTCGGCATGCTGGTCGCGGCATTGGTGCAGCCCGGCGTCGGCGCGGCGCTGGGGACTGCGGCGCCGCACGCGCTCGGCGAACCCGTGACGCCCTATCAGCAGCTCATCGGCATCATCCCGCTCAACATCTTCGAGGCGCTCGCCAAGGGCGACATGCTCGCATTGATCTTCGTCGCGATCCTCGTCGGGGTCGGCACGGTGGTGGCTGGCGAGCCGGGCAAGCCGTTCGCGGCGCTGCTCCAGTCGACCTCTTCGGTGCTGCTCAAGATCGTCGGGATCGTCATGGAGGCGACGCCGTTCGGCGTGTTCGCGCTGATCGCCAACGCCGTCGCGGCGAACGGCACGGCAGTGTTCGTCAATGTCGGCTGGCTCGCGCTCGCGGTGGTGCTCGGCAGCCTCATCCAGATCGTCGTGGTCCACAGCCTGATCCTCAAGCTGTTCGCGCGCCTGCCGGTGCTCCCCTTTTTCCGCGGGATCGTCGACGCTTTGGCGGTCGCCTTCTCGACTGCCTCGAGTTCGGCGACGCTGCCGGTGGCGATGCGGGTGGCCGAGAAGAATCTCGGCGTCGCCCGACCGGTGTTCTCGACCGTGCTGCCCTTGGGGGCGAGCATCGGCAAGGACGGCACCGCGATGTATGTCGGGCTGCTCTCGATGTTTGCGCTGCAGGCGTTCGGGACGCCGCTGACGCCGCAGGTCTATGGCATGGTGCTGCTGACCGGTGCGCTCGCGGCATTCGGCACCGCACCGGTGCCGTCGGCCTCGTTGTTCATGCTCGCCGCGGTGTTGTCGGCAGTGGGCGTGCCGCCGGAGCAGACCGCGCTGGTGGTCGGCTTCGTGCTGCCGTTCGATCGGCTGCTCGACATGACTCGGACGGTGCCGAGCGCAAGCGCCAACCTCACCGTCGCGACGACGGTGGCGCGCTGGGAAGGCGAGCTCGACGAGGAAGTCTATGGGGCGAAGGCCGAGGCCTAGCCCGGCTTCTGACACCAGAATGGGATCATTCCCGCGAACAGGAAAGGCTCCGCCGCTTCGGTGTGGTCCCATAGGCCGAAGTCGAGCGGATCGGCGGCCGTGCCGTGCATCTCGGTGAAGCGTGCCATCGCCTCGGGCGAGGCATCGATGCCGACCAAGCGTAGCCCCGCGCCTGCGACCAGCGCTGCGATCTCGGGAAACCGATAGTGCCGCTCGTGCGCATGGAAGGCGAGGTCGCGGCAACCGCTGATGCTGTAGAAATCGTCGCTCTGGCGGAGCACTGCAAGCGGATCGTCGTCGGATAACGCGAGAACATGAGCGCGGAAGGCGCGGATTCCCGTGGCGTCGGGGCCCCATCCGCGTTCGGCGATCAGCGCGTGCGCGGCACGGATCGGCGCGCGGGCGCGCTCGCTGTAGAGCGCGAGGCGGATCACCCCGCCGCGGCGGAGAGCGGCGGCGATGCTGGCGAGACCCGCCTCGGGATCGGCCATATGATGCAGCACCCCGGTGCTGGTGGCGACGTCGAAGCGCTCGCCCAGGCGATCGAGCGCGAGGAGGTCTCCGTGCAGGAAGCGGATGTTGCCGGCGCCGAGCTGCTCCGCCTTGCGCCGTGCAAAAGCGAGGCTGGCGCGGCTGAGGTCGATGGCGGTGACCAAAAGGCCGGCGTCCATCCGGGCGAGGTCGATCGCTTCGAAACCGGTGCCGCAGCCGGCGACAAGCAGTCCGCGCGGGGTCGGCGGAAGCGCGCCGAGATCGATCCCGGGGAGCGCCGCGAGGTGTCGCGCGAAGTCGGTCCGGCGGGATGCGGGCGGCGTCTGCCAGCGGGGATAGGGGTGCTCCTCATAGTGGCGACGGACCTCGACCGAAACGCTTTCGGCCGGCGACGAGAAGCTCGGGATCGCCGCCGCCAGCTCCCGTTCGGCCGCCGCATCGTGAACGCGCTGGGCGAGCGGCTGCCACTTCGCGTCTTCGGGCAGGTCCGCGGTCGCTGCGACGAGCGCGCGAAGCAGGCCTTCGGGGGCGGCCTCGGACGCGGGCCAGACATATTCATTGGCGAAGAGCTGGCAGGCAAGCGCCGGCAGCAGCGGCGCGGCCACATCGCCTGATTGGATCAGTGCGTCGCGCATCGCCACCAGCCGGGCCTCCATCGCCGGGTGCGTGTTGATGCAGCGGGTGAGGAACACCGGCCAGAGCGGGTCGGCATCGTCGGCGTGCAACAGCAGTTCGGCGGCGAGCCGCGCCAGCGGCTGTGGGTCGAGCTGATCGTCGGCGAGACACGCAAGCAGGTCGGCCGCGAGCCGCGCGTCGTAGTCGGTCGGGCGAACACCCGCGAGCGCCTCGGCAAGCACGCGGCGGACGGCATGGCGCGCGGCGGCATTGCCGTCGGCGCGCGCCAGCGCGGCGCGCAGCACGCCGAGCGCGGTGCCGGTATCGCCCTGATGCGCGGCAAGGCCGCCGAGCGCGAGATAGCCGGGCAGGAAATCGGGATGTGCGTCCACGCTGCGGGCATAGGCTGCGCGCGCCTCGGTCAGCCGGCCGGCGCGGGCGAGTTGCTGGGCGTGGAGGAACGTCTCGGGTGCGGCGCGCATCGGCGCCGTTCTAGGAGGCTTCTCGGTCACCGTCATCCCGGCTTTCGAACCCAATGCCCGCAGGTTATGCCCCGGCGCGCGCTCGGCGGTTGCCCGCGCGCGGTTTGGCGATAGGCTTCGCCCATGAAACGATCCTTGCTCCTCCCGCTGCTGCTCCTCGTCACCGCCAGCCCCGCCGCCGCGCAGAGCCTGCAGCGCCGCGTCGAGGCAATGCTGGCCGAGGCGCCGGCGGGCACCCGCTTCGGGCTGGTGGTGGTCGACGAGAAGGGCAAAGAGATCGTCGCGCTTAACCCCGACGGGCGCTTCATCCCCGCGTCGAACACCAAGATGTTCACCACCGCCGTCGCCTATGCCGCGCTCGCCGGGCTCGATCAGCCGGACAGCGCCGGCGGCGCCGCGGTGCGGATCGAAGGCGGCGACGTGATCCTCGAAGGGCGCGGCGACGCCCGGCTGTCGAGCGCGAACGACTGCAAGATCGATTGCCTCGCCACCCTCGCCGATGCGGTCGCGGCGAGGACGAAGCGCGTGCGCAACGTCGTCGGCGACGACACTTTGTTCCCCGATCAGCGCTGGAGCCCGGGGATGAGCTGGAACAACATCCCGAGCCGCTACGGCACCGGCATCTCGGCGCTGACGCTCGACGACAATGAGCTGGTCGTCGATGTCGCTCCTGGCACCCTTGGCGGGCCGGCAACGGTCACGCTGCCGCTGCCCTACTACGAAATCGACAACCGCATCGTCACGATCGCCGGCTCCGAGCGCAAAGTCGGCTTCGACCGTGCGCCGAACGGCAGCGTGCTGCGGCTCACCGGCACGATCGGGGTCGATGCGAAGGCCGATCCGATCCGCGTAGGGATCGACGATCCCGCGCACTACGCAGCGTGGCGCTTCAGGGACATGCTCGCGGCGCGCGGAGTCGAGGTGACGGGCACGATCTCGATCCGCCACCGTGCGCTGATGCCCGGTGACGATCCGGAGGTCCGCAAGGGTGCGCCCGCGGCCCGCCCGCCGGCCCAGCCGGTGCTGGCGAAACTCGTCCCGCCGCCGCTCGCCGAGGACGTGGTGCGGATCAACAAGGAGAGCCAGAACCTCCACGCCGAGCTGTTGATCCGCCGCGTCGGACTGCGGCGGGGCAGCGGCTCGATCGCCGATGGGATGGCGGAGGTGCGGGCGATGCTCGAGGCGGCGGGGGTGTCGCGCACGGCATGGGACCTGTCGGACGGATCGGGCATGTCGACCTATAACCGCGTCGCCCCGCGCGGGATGATCCGGACGCTGCGCTGGATCGAGACTCAGCCCTGGTCGGCGGCATGGCGCGCGTCGTTGCCGATCGGCGGCGTCGACGGCACGCTGGCGCGGCGCTTCAAGGGCACGCTGCTCGAGGGCAAGGTCTTCGCCAAGACCGGCACGATCAATGCGACCAACGCATTGTCGGGCTATCTGATCGCCAAGAGCGGCAAGACCCTGACCTTCGCGTCCTTCGCCAACGACGTGCCGGCGGACGCGGGCGCGACCAGGTTCGTCGATGCCGCGCTGGTGGCGATCGCCGAAGCGAACTAACTCGCGGCTAGCGAGCGGTTAGCCGCCCAAAGGTCACACCAGGGTCACACCGTGCGCATCGTCCGGGCCATCGGTGTTCCGGCGCAGGCACGGGAAAAAGGTGGACCAGGCAGCCCATACTCCTGCTTCCGCACGAGCACGGACCCGTCAGAGGGCGTTACGATGTCAAAGAACTTGATGAGGCTCTCACGCGAAATCCTACTTTGCAAGCATGTCCGCAGATGGGTGGCTCGCGGACGTTAGCCGCCGAGAAGTTTCGCTTCTTGCGCCCTTCCGACCTTGGCTGGCGGCGCGAATGTCGCAAGGGGGCGCAAGCCGCCACTTGCGACAGCAAGCTAAAGCGTCGGCCGGCTTCGATCCCAGGCCGCGATTACCGCATCCCCTGTCTCCGGCCGCAGCGCGAAAATGCCGCTGTCGCGGTGGCGGGTCGGGTGGACGCGGTTGGTGAGCAGGGTCCAGGCGAGGCCGCGGTCGAAATCGACCCACAGGCCGGTGCCGGTGAAGCCGGTATGGCCGATCGTCGCGTCCGAGCAAGCCTGACCGCCCGACCAGCCGTGGAATTTGAGTTCCCAGCCGCAGGTGCGATGCTCGTATTGCGGCGTGCGGATCGCGTCGAGCATCGCCGGCGAGGCGCCGCTGCCGTCGAGTAGCCCCCGCGCGAAGCCGAGCACGCCAGCGACGGTGCCGAACAGCCCGGCATGGCCGGTCCGGCCACCCATCGCGAAGCAATTCTCGTCATGGACCTCACCCTTGAGCACCCGCCCACGCCAGCTGCATTGCTCGGTGGCGACCGCCGGGCCGGGGGGAGGGCCGAAGCACAGGCCGTCGCCCAAATCCCACGCGCCAAGCGGTGCGCCGGTGATCCGCTCGATCGCGATGCCGAGCAGGATGAAGTTGATGTCCGAATAGACCGCCGGCCCATGGCGCCATTCGCGCTGGAGGACGAAGGCGCGCAGTCGCGCCGGATCGTCGCCATAGGTGTAGATCGGCTCGACCGCGGGGAGGAACGTCCGATGCGCGAGGCAGTCGCGGAAGGTCAGCTTGCGCTCGGGGGCACCGGCGACGTCATATTGGCGCAAATCGGGGATCGCGCTGGTCAGCGGGGCATCGAGATCGAGCCGCCCCTCGTCGGCGAGCCGGAGGACCATCGTCGTGGTGGCTATCACCTTGGAGACCGAGGCGAGATCGAACCAATGCTCCTCGGTCAGATCCTCGGGATTGGGAACAGACGCCGCCTTGCCGGCGTGGCGCACCCAGCGGCGGCCATCGGCGGCGACGATCCCCAGCGTCGCGCCGGGAATGCGGCCGTCCGCAACCGCAGCGGCGGCAAGGGCAAAAGCAAAGTCGATCACGCCGGCTCGCGATCGTCGGGGCGCGGCTTCGCGCCGGCGAGGATCGGCAGGAACAGCAAGGCCGCAAGGCTGATCACGCCCGAGGCGAGGAAGAACAGATCGAAGCCTCTCAGGCCCTGCGCGTCGAGCCATTCGACGACCTGTCCGCCGGCGCCCGAGAGCAATCGCGGCAGCAGGAAGGCGAAGCCCGACAGGAACGCGTATTGCGCGCCCGGATAGCGCGGGTTCACCAGCATCGAGAGATAGACGACGAACACCGCCCCGGCCATGCCGTTGCCGAACTGATCGGCGGCGGTGGCGATGTAGAGCAGCCATTCGTCGTGAGGCTGGTGCGAGAGCCAGACGAAGCCGAAATTGCCGATCGCCGCGAACAAGGCGCCGACCGTAAGAGTGACGGCCCAGCGCCAGCGCGTCACCATCCAGCCGCCGAGCCCGACCCCGACTATGCTCGACGCGAGCGCGACGATGCCGTCGGCGCGGCCGATCTCGCTCTTGGTATAGCCGAGATCGAGGATCATCGGCTTGGACAGGTTAAGCGCGAGCACGTCACCCATCCGATAGATCGCGACGAACCCCATCAGCGCGATGGCGAGGAAACCGTAGCGCCAGAAGAAATCGACATAGGGCCCGATCGCCGCCGAGGCGCGTGCGGGCGCGGTGGGCGGCAGCTTGCGGATTCGCGGTGTCAGCACCGCCATGGCGAGGAACGGCAGCATGCAGATGACGAGCACCGCCGGAGTGACGTTGGTCCTCGAGCTGATCCCGGCGCCCGAGGCGGCGGCGAGCACGAGCCAGCCGAGGATCGCCGTGGCCACCCCGAGCACGAGCAGGATCACGACGGCCGCGGCCACGCCGGTCGTAAGCGCAGCGAAGCGTCCGCCGCTGCAGCCGGGCTGACGCGGCAATGCGGCGAGGATCGGCAGCGGCAGGAATGCGCCCGCGGCGATCAGCAGATAAGAGGATTGCCAGCCCGGGACGATGCCGATGTTGCGCAGCATCGGTGCAAGGCTTCCTGCAGCATCGGCGAACAGCAGCGCGCCGCTCCCAGCCGCGACCATCGCCGTGCGATAGCCCCACAGGTTCGACGCGGCGACCGGCCCCTGCTCCTCGGGCGTCGGTGCGAGCTCGATGCGCCACGCGTCGGCCGCGACTTCGAGCGTCGTGGTCCAGAAGGCGAGCAGCACCGCGAACAATGCGGTCAGCGGCAGGCTGGCATCGCTGTCGAATAGTGCCAGCGCGAGCATCGAAGTGAAGATCCCGAGCTGCGACAGCATGATCCAGCCGCGCCGCTTGCCGAAGAAGCGCGCGAAACCGGGCACGTCGTAGCGATCGAGCAATGGCGCCCACAGGAACTTGAAGGTGGGCAGCAATTGGACCCAGGCGAAGAAGCCGATGATCGCGAGCGCGACGCCGTGGTCGGCCAGCCGCACGCTGAGCACGGTCGAGAACATGTAGAAGGGCAGCCCGGCCGAGAAGCCGAGCAGCACGTACAGCGCCATGCGTGGGAAGCCGCGGGGGATCGCGCCCGCGCCGGTCGCCGCGGCGTCAGCCAAGCCGGCGGGCCGATCGATCGTGCGGCAGATGTCGCGTCATTTTCCGTCCCCCGGCAACTCGCGCTCAGGCTCGCCCGGCGCCTCGTCCCAGTCAATGGCGAAGCTGTTGCAACCGCGCCACTATCCCGCGACGATCATGCCGCTGGGCTATGGAAGGGTGAACAGAAACTATGGCGCGCTGCAACATTACTGTTACTTAATGCCGAGGTTCCGCCGTGGGCTGGCGGGGCAATAGGGGCATCATCACATGGCTGGATTCACGACGTTCAAGAGTCTTCTTGTATCGGGGACGGCGTTCGCCGCGCTTGCGGGGGCGACCCCGGCGGCGGCACAGACCAGCACCGATCAGTCGACTCCCGAGGCAGCGACACCGACCGGCGCGGCGCTGCCGATTTCGGATGCGGAGCAGGGCACCGCGAAGCGGGATGACAGCCCAGAGATCCTCGTCACCGGCTCGCGCATCCGTCAGGATCCGAACAATTCGGCGCTGCCGCTGCAGATCATCACCAATCAGGAAATCTCGCGCAACGGCATCAGCAGCCCCGAGCAGCTGATCATGTTCCTGTCGACCAACGGCACTGGCGCGGACAATCTCGCCTCGAACGCCGACGTGACGAGCGGCGCGCAACGCGGCACCAACGGGCTGTCGGCGGCCAACCTGCGCGGCCAAGGCAGCGCCGCGACGCTGGTGCTGCTCAACGGCCGCCGCGTCGCCGCGCACGGCCTCACCGGCGGCGCCGTCGACGTCAACCAGATCCCGTTCGCGGCGATCGAGCGGGTGGAGATCCTCAAGGACGGCGCCTCGGCGATCTACGGCACCGACGCGGTCGGCGGCGTGATCAACTTCATCACCCGCAAGGACTATCAGGGGCTGGGGTTCAGCGGCTTCACCGACGTCACCGAAGCCGGCGGCGGCAGCATCTACCGGCTCTCGGGCATCGCCGGCTATGGCGATCTGAAGGAAGACGGCTTCAATATCATGGCCGCGGTTTCCTATAGCTGGAACAAGGCGTTGCGCGGCGAGGACCGCCCCTTCGTCAACGGCCAGCAGCCCGAGCGCGGGCTCACCATCGACACGCGGGGGACGCCGATTGCTACGGCCTTCAACATCGGTGCCAACACGCGTCCCAACAGCATCACCGCGGGCGGCACGCTGCTCGGGACGATCCCGGCCGGCACGCCGCGTCCGGCGGGCTCGATCACGCTGACCGCGCCCAACGGCGCCAACGCCGCGGCGGGCGGGATCAACATCCTCGACCTGCCGGGCGGCGCGGGCTGCGAGTCGATGGACGGCGGGCTGCCCTATGACGAGCAACTGTGGAACGCCCCGACGGCCTATTATGCCTGCGCGTGGGATACCGGCCGCGCCGCCGTGCTCCAGCAGCCGATCAACACGCTGACCTATTATGGCCGCGGGGTGGTCAATCTCGGTGTGGGCCACCAGATGTCGCTCGAAGTGACCGGCTCCGACGCGACATCGGCCAAGCGCTTCTCGAACCCGCAGCTCACCGCCAACACGACCAATCTCGCCATCGCCTATCCGCTCAACAGCCTGACCGCGGCGACCTATAACAGCGTGTTCAATGCGATCCGCGCGGCTTTCCCGACACAGGCGGCGGCGCTCAATACGCGCTACGGCCTGCCGATCGCCTATCGCTGGCGGTGCATCGCCTGCGGTCCGCGCGAATATGTGACCAACACCAAGACCCTGCGCGCCGCGTTCGGCGTCGAGGGGCCGTTGTTCGAGGGCTGGGACTATCGCGCCGGCGCTTCCTACGCGAAGAGCGAATCCTCTTCGGTGCTCGGCACGGGCTATTATTACCGCGGCACGCTGGGCAATGGCGACTTCGACCCGAACGCGCCCGCCGTCGCCGGCGCAGCGCTGATCAACGGGCAGGTCCCTCGCGGCCTTGTCGGCGTGATGAACAGCGGGCTGATCAATCCGTTCAGCACCGCCCAGACCCCCGAGGGCCTTGCCGCGCTCGAGTCGGTCTCGGCCTATGGCGCGACGCTCTACGGCGGCCAATATGAGGTGAAGCAGTTCGACGTGTCGGTTTCGGGTCCGCTGTTCCGCATCTGGGGCGGCGACGTCCAGCTCGCGGTCGGCGCCGACGTGCGCAAGGAGACTTATGAGTTCAACGGATCGTCGGCCGCGGACGCCACCGCGCCGGTGATCTTCCTCGCGGCGTTCGACAACGTCAACGCGCTCACCCCGAAGAACCGCACCGTCAAGGCGGCCTATGGCGAGCTGCTGGTCCCGCTGTTCCCCGGCTTCGAAGTCACCGGCGCGGTGCGGATCGACGAATATACCGGCTTCGGTTCGACCACCAACCCCAAGGTCTCGGTCAAGTACCGGCCGATCGACCAGATCATGTTCCGCGGCTCGTACAACACCGGCTTCCGGGTGCCTTCGTTCAACCAGATCTTCAACGGCCTGACCGTTTCGCCTTATGCCGGCAGCGACATCGCCGATCCGATCCTCTGCCCCGGTGGCGTTCCCAATGCCACCAATCCTGCCTGCGCCTTCATCCGCCCCGAGATAGGCACCGGCGGCAATCCCAATCTCGGGCCGGAAACGTCGAAGCAGCTGAGCGCGGGAATCGTGTTGCAGCCAGCGCGGCTGTTCAGCGCATCGGTCGACTGGTGGATGATCAACGTCGACAACACGATCCAGCTTCTGACGCTCCGGCAACTGATCGATAACGCGGCGCTTTTCCCTGAACGCTTCCTGCGGGATCCCGTCACGAACGTGATCTTCGGCATCGACCAACGCTGGATCAACGCGGGTTCGCGGCGGACCCAGGGTCTCGAAGTGTCGCTGCGCGGCGGCTACGAATTCTCCGGCAACAGTCGGGTGCTCGCCGGCCTCGACGGGACGCTGTTGCTCAAGAAGCGCGAGAAGCTGACGCCCACCGCCGAGTACGGACCCAGCCTGCTCGGCGTGTTCAGCTTTGCCGGCGATCTCGGCGTGCGCTGGAAGCACAATGCGTTCGTCAGCTACTCGAACGACGACATGATCGTCTCGCTGAGCCAGATCTTCCGCAAGGGCTATCGCAACGGCGCGCTGCCCGGGATCGCCGCGGGGACGATCACCCGGCCCGGCTACAACCGGTTCGTGCAGGACTATATCATTTACAATCTGTCGATGAGCTACACCGGCCTCGCGCCCAATTATAAGCTGACGATGGGCGTGCGGAACCTGTTCGACACGGATCCGCCCTTCGCGATCACTTATGACGGCAACACCGGCGCCGGCGGCTCATGGGAGCCGCGCGTCGCCGATCCGCGCGGGCGCAGCTTCACCGTCGGCGTGGAGGTCAAGTTCTAGACGGCTCCGGGGGGAGGCGAGGGCCGCGGCAGCCGGGCTGCCGCGGCCCTTTCTTTTCAGCTCGTCTTCTGCACGCGCGGCTCGATCCGCAGAGTGACCACATCGGCCCGGGCCGAGCGGGTCAGCACCCAGTGGATCGCATCGGCGATTTCCTCGGCCATCAGCATCTCATGGTCGGCGACGGCCTTGCGCTTATCCTCGTCGCTGCATTCCTGCATGTCGGTATCGACCGAGCCGGGCTGGATTACCGAGACCTTGATGTTCTTGTCGGCGGAAATTTCCTTGCGCAGCGTCTCGGCGAAGGCCTGGATGCCGGCCTTGGTCGCCGAATAGACGCTCTCGCCGGCCGCCTTGATCTCGGTGCTGATCGAGCCGACGAACAGCAGATGGCCGCCGCCGGCCTGCTCCATGCGCTGGATCGCGCGGCGGGCGCAAGCGAGATAGCCGACCAAATTGGTCTCGATGACGTAGCGCCAGTCATCCTCTTCCATCTCGTGCAGCGGCTCGGCGCCGAGGGCGGCGCAGGCGACGAGCATGTCGAGCCCGCCGAGCTCGGCGTCGACGGCGGCGAACACCGAATCGACGCCGTCGCGGGTGCCCGCATCGGCGGTGAGCCCGGACACGCGCCCGCCGGCATAGGCTATGGCTTCGTCGAGCGGTTGACGCGCTCGGCCGAAGGTGAGGATCCGCGCGCCCTCGGCCGCGAGCAGCTTCACGGTCTCGCGGCCGATGCCGGTGGTGCCGCCGGTCACGAGGATTCGCTTGTCCTTGAGGCTGGTCATGTAAGCTCCTGGCTGGGAAGCCCCTCCAACGCACGAGCGCAAAGACGGCGCCGCTTATCGGAACAATCGATCACCGCGCGCGGACAGCATCGTTGATGATGCCGCAACGACCCGCAGGGCTGGGGGGTTTGGGCAGCCTTGATAACTTAAGTTGATATTGAAAATCACGTTTGATCAATGCGTTGCGCAACCTCGGTCGTTGCCCCCGGTTTGTTTGGCGACCCCAGCTGGAGTGTTGCCATGTTCATGCACAACAAGCGTCTGCAATATACGGTACGCGTGTCCGAACCCAATCCGCGGCTCGCCTGCGTGCTGCTCGAGCAGTTCGGCGGCGCCGATGGCGAGCTCGCCGCGGCGATGCGCTATTTCACCCAAGGGCTCGGCGAAGAAGATCCGGGCCGCAAGGACATGCTGCTCGACATCGCCACCGAGGAGCTGAGCCACCTCGAGATCATTGGGACGATCGTCGCGATGCTCAACAAGGGACAAAAGGCGCAGCTCTCCGAAGCCCAGCAGAACGAGGCCGAACTGTTCGCGATGGTCGGCCAGACCGGGACGAGCGCCAAGGAGTCGATTCTGTTCGGCGGCGGTCCCGCGCTGATCGACTCGGCGGGCGTTCCCTGGACTGCGGCCTATGTCGATTCACGGTCGGAGCCGACGGTCGACCTGCGCAGCAACATCGCTGCGGAAAGCCGCGCGAAGATCGTCTATGAGCGGCTGATCAACATCACCGACGACCCCGGCATCAAGGAGGCGCTGGGCTTCCTGATGACCCGCGAGGTGGCGCACCAGAAGTCGTTCGAAAAGGCGCTCTATTCGATCGACAACAACTTCCCGGCGGGCAAGCTGCCGGGGATGGAACAGTATGCCAGCGTCTATGTGAACACCTCGCAAGGCGAGGGCGACATGACCGGCCCGTGGAATTCGGGCGACCAATGGGAGCGGATCGACGATCTCGAGCAGGTCATGCCGATCGACGGCGGCGAGGGCACCGCTTCGGTCGAACTCGGCAGCAGCGACATGGCGGCGCTCACCCAGCTCGCCACGCGGCTCAAGTCCGATACGAGCAAGGATCCGACCACGGGCACCGATCTCGGCGCCGGCCCGGGAGCGGGCCGCACCAAACAGCTCGAGCCGGCGGAATAAGGAGGACGACGATGGCAACCACGCTTGCACCCGAGGCGGTCCGCGAAGTGTTCGTGACCGGCCTCAAGAACGCTCATGCCCTCGAGCATCAGGCGCTCGCGCTGATGGACCGGCAGGTCGAGCACCTCGCCAACTATGCCGAGGTCGAGGGCCAGCTGCGCATGCATCGCGGCGAGACCGAGCAGCAGATCGAGCGGCTCGAGACGATCCTGTCCGGCCTCGGCGAGAATGCCTCGGGCCTCAAGGATGCGGCAATGAGCTTCGCCGGCAACATGGCGGCGCTCAGCCACACCGTCATGCCCGACGAGATCCTCAAGAACAGCTTCGCCAATTATGCCTTCGAGAGCTTCGAGGTGGCGAGCTACCGTGCGCTGATCGTCATGGCGGAGGATGGCGGCTTCGCCGACGCGCTGCCGCTGCTCAACGCGACGTTGCGCGAGGAACTGGCAATGCAGCAATGGGTTGCTGACACATTGCCGCTGGTTGTGCGAAAGTACCTTTCGCTCCGCCAGGCCGGGGAGACCGCAAGTCATTGAAGCAGGCGCAATGAACGATGTCGTTGTCGCAGGTGCCCTGGGCAGCCTGTGCGCGGGGATGGCGACCGGACTGGGCGCCATCCCCGTCCTGTTCATGCGCCGGCCGAGCGACCAGCAGCAGAATTTGCTGCTCGGCTTCGCCGCGGGGGTGATGCTAGCGGCGAGCTTCTTCTCGCTGATCCTCCCCGCCATCGAAGTGTCGCGCCAGCAGGGCGCGAGCCAGGCGGCGGCGTCGATCACCGTAGTGGCGGCGGTGCTGCTCGGCGCCTTCGTCATCGCCAAGCTGAACGACTGGGTGCCGCCGCTCGACAAGCTCGGGCTGGGGCCGCCGGGAATCGCCGCGGCGACTGCCTCGGTGCGGCGGATCTGGCTGTTCGTCGCCGCGGTGACGCTGCACAATTTTCCCGAAGGCATGGCGGTGGGCGTCAGCTTCGGCGGCGGCGATTTCAACGCGGGGCGAGTCACCGCCCTCGGCATCGGCCTGCAGAACATCCCCGAAGGACTGGCCGTCGCGGTGGCGCTGACGACGATCGGCTACAGCCGGGTTCAGGCGGGACTGGTCGCGGCGGCGTCGGGGCTGGTCGAGCCGGTCGCGGGACTGATCGGCGTAAGCATCGTCAGCGTTGCCGAGGCTTTCCTGCCCTGGGGACTTGGGCTTGCCGCGGGCGCGATGATCTATGTCGTCGCCTCCGACATCATCCCCGACGCGCATGCCCGGATCAACGGCGGTGGCCGCGCGACCACAGGACTGATGATCGGCCTTGCCGCGATGATGTTCCTCGACACCACCTTCGGCTGACTTGGCCGATCGCTCTCGCGGACTTTGCGCGAGCGAAGTCGGTTCTATCCTATCTTTGTTCGTTTCGCTGTGTGACATTTCCCCGCGACTCGCGAGACTGCCAGGGGCGGCAGCCGGGTGTCTGGGGGAAATGCATGCGGCAAACCACCTTGTCCGTGGCGCTCGAGGTCAAACCCGAGAGCTACGATCACTTGTCGGCGTTGCTCGACAAGCTGCGTAACCGGCGCAATCCCGATCCTTCGGGCGGAGAGGGACCGTTCGCCGATTTCCTGACGCGGGTGCCGGCGGTGCACTTCATGTCGCTCAGCGTGTTCCCCGGCTTCGACTATGACCCGCTGTTCGTCATCGAGGCCAATTTCGACGGCCAGCCTGGCCCGTTCTGGGCGCAGCTCGAATCGGCGATCGGCCCCGAGCTGCGGACGATGCTGCGCTGCTGCAAGCGCCCGCTCGACAATGACGGTCCGTTGTTCGACTCGATCACCGCGCCCGATGCGCGCGCGCCGATCGCGCCCTATCTCGAGCGGCGGTCGCTGACCCCGACGGTGTTCCACCACGGCAATCGCGGCATGACTCGCGACCGCATCCTCGCCGAGCACAAATTGTTCGAGGCGACCCGCACCGAGCTGCGCTGCGCCAATGTCGACGGCCCCAACCCGTATCGCGTGCTCACCCCGCGCCAGATCCACGCCAGCCTTCGCGATGCGGTGCGCCCGAATTTCGCCTGGCTCGACCAGCCGGCGCCGACGCGCATCCCCTTCGCCGAGAATATCGGCGACTGGGTGCGGCTGATCGGGTTCATCGTCGCAGTGGTGTTCGTGCTGTCGCTGCCCGGGCTGATCCTGAGTCTGGCGATGCCGTGGGACCGCTACCTGATCCTGCTCGCCCTCGTCTTCGTCGGGATCGCGCTGCTCCTCAAGAAGATCGGTGTGGCGCTGCCGGGCACCGAAGTGGCGACCAAATTCAGCTTCCTCAAATTCTTCTTCAGCCAGCTGATCCCGCTCGCCTTGTTCGTGCTCTTCTATCTCGCCGTCGCAGTGGCGATCGGTACGCCGCTGTCGATGCTGGCCACCGCGCGCAGTTTCGACGCGGCGTGGCACGGGATGGCGACATGGTTGCTCTGGGGCCTCGCCGGCGCACCCGTCGTGGTCGCCGGCATCGTCCTGTGGCTGCGGGTGATCGAGCGCCGCGATGCCTCGCAGGATGCGCCGCCGGTCGATCCGGTGATGCTGCGCCAAATGGCACGGCGGGAGGACTGGATCCCGCAGAACCACATGGGATCGCTGGTGCTGATCAAGCCCGGCATCCTGCGGATGATCCTGATCCGGGCGGGACATCGCGGGCTTGGCCTCGTGCTGCGCATCGTGGCGCGCAAGGGCTATCTCGGCTCGATGCGGACGATCCACTTCGCCCATTGGGCGATGGTCAACAACAAGTCGCGGCTGATGTTCTTCTCGAACTTCGACCAGACCTGGGAGAGCTATCTCGACGATTTCATCGAGAAGGCCCACGCCGGGCTGACACTGGCATGGTGCTGCGGCGTCGGCTTTCCGCCAACCCGCTTCCTCGTCAAGGACGGTGCCAGCCATGGCCGCCAGTTCAAGGAATGGGCGCGCCATTCGATGACGGTCAGCCGCTTCTGGTATTCGGCGTACAAGGACCTCACCGCCGAGCAGATCGAGCGGAATTTCCGCATCGCGATCGGGCTGCGCAAGCGAACACTTTCGGACAAGGACGCCGCTTTGTGGATCAACGACCTGTGAGCGCCGCACCGCAAAAGGGCCCGCCGAGCTGGAAGCTCGCGCCGCCGCACGACACGCTGACCCAGGGCATGGTGGTGAGCGGTTTCGCCTCGCTGCCCACCGGGCGCGCGCTGTTCCTCCAGTTCTGCTGGGACAAGGCGCCCAAAAAGGGTGGCGGCGCCTGGCTCCAGGCGCTCGACGCGGTCGCCCCGATCACCGATGCCGATGGCAAGGAGGCGCGCGCCGCGTCGCTCGGCATGACTTGGGAGGGGCTCCGCAAGATGGGGCTCAACGCCAATGCGCTCGCCTCCTTCGACCGGCCGTTCAAGGAGGGCATGTTCCAGGAGGACCGGCTGCGCCGGCTCGGCGACCGACGCGAGGACAAATGGCTCGAGACGGTGATCGACGGCGGGCCGACATGGAGCGGCAACACCCCGTTGGATTCGGCCGCGGTCGATCGCGAGGCAGAGGCGTTCGACGATTCGGAGGAGGTGCGCGAGGCGCGGATCACCACGCCGATCACGGTGCATGCGCTGCTGATGCTCTACGAGAAGGACGAGGAAACCGCCGAGGCGTGGTGCCGCACGGTGGGCGAGGCGCTGGCGCCGCATGACGTCAAGATCGTCCACGGGCTCCCGCTCGATCTGCGTCCCGACGCCCGCGGCATCGCCCGCGAGCATTTCGGCTTTGCCGACGGCGTGTCGCAGCCGATGCCGTATGAGGAGCAGGCGGTGGTGCTCAAGGGCGGCGCCGATTTCCCGCGCGATCCATGGAACGGCGTACCGCTCGGCGAAGTGCTGATGGGGCATGTCAACGGCCATCACGAGGTCGCGGTGGGGCCCGTCGTGGTCGACACGCCCGAGGGGCGCGCCGCGGGCCTGCCGCCGCATCCGCGCGGCGAGGGGTTCCTCGATCTCGGGCTCGACGGCAGCTACATGGTGGTGCGCGAACTCAAGCAATATGTCGCGCAATTCTGGAAATCGATGGAAGCCGCGGCCGAGCGGATCAACCGGCGCGATCCCGAGCATTCGGGCCATATCGATGCCGATTGGCTGGCCAGCCGCGTCGTCGGGCGTGACCGGGACGGCAATCTGCTGTGCCCCGTCAGCAAGACCGGGGTGCTTCCGGTCGACCGATACGACCAGCCCGACAACAACTTCCTGTTCTACGATCGCGACCGGCTCGGCCATGGCTGTCCGCTCGGCAGTCATGTCCGCCGCGGTAACCCGCGCGATGGGCTGGCGCCGACGCCGAAAGACCAGCAGACCTTGCTCGACGCCGCGAACAACCACCGCATCCTGCGCCGCGGCCGCAAGTTCGGGCCCGACATCGCCGACCCGCGGGTCGATGACGGCGCCGACCGCGGATTGCTGTTCATCTGCCTCAACACCGACATCACGCGCCAGTTCGAGTTCGTCCAGCAGACCTGGATGCTCAACCCCAACTTCGCCTTCCTCTATGACGAGGTCGATCCGCTGCTCGGGCCCAAGGGGATGCTGACGATCCCCGAAAAGCCGCTGCGCCGGATCATCGAGGTCGAGACCTTCGTGCAGATGGCGGGCGGGGAATATTTCTTCCTGCCGAGCATGCCGGCGCTGCGTTACCTGGCGTCGCTATGAGCGCGCTCACGTCAACCGACGTGCTCCGGCCGGGGCCGAAGGGGATCAAGGCGCTGATCCAGCGCCTGGTGTTCGCGCTGATGCCGAGCTTCTTCACTTTCCTGCGGCGCTGGAAACCGGTGATGAAGCTGGGCAACAATTATCTCACGTCGCGCTACGACGATGTGCGCGAGGTATTCGCCACCGATCCGGCATTCGGCGTGATCTACAAGCCGCATCTCGACGTGATCATGGGCGATCAGCCCTTCTTCCTCGGCATGGCCGACACGCCGCAGTATCGCCACGACACCGATGCGATGCGCAAGGTGGTGCGCCCCGAGGATCTGCCCGCGCTCGCCGCGCAGACTGAGGCGATGGCCGGCGCGATCGTCGCCGGATCGGGTGGCCGGATCGACGTGGTCGACACGCTGGTGCGCGAGGTGACCTTCGCGATGCTCGGAGATTATTTCGGCGTGCCGAATCCGCCCGGCGGCGATCTGCGGGTGTGGGGAACGCGGCTGTTCGAGTTCCAGTTCGTCGACCAGGGCAATGACAAGGAATTGCGCAAGCAGGTCGACGAGATCGCCCCGGCGCTGCGCATGCACATCCAGAACGAGATCGCGCGACGCCGCATCGATCCGGGCAAGGACGATGTGCTGTCGCGCTGCCTCGCACTGCAGAAAGCGGGCGATCCGGCGTATAGCGACGACTTCATCCGTACCTCGCTAATGGGATTCATCGTCGGCGGGCCGCCGCAGCCACCGATGGTCGTGCCGCAGGCGATGGAGCAATTGCTCCGCCGCCCCGGCGTGCTTGCCGAGGCGCAGGCGGCGGCGCGCGCCGACGACGACGATCGGCTGCGCGGCTATGTGCTGGAGGCGATGCGCTTCGATCCGCTCGCGCCGGGACTGCCGCGGGTGACGCTGACCGACTGGACGATCGCGCGCGGCACCTCGCACGCGACCACGGTGCCGGCGGGCGCGCAGGTCCTCGCGGCGTTTGCCTCGGCGATGATGGACCCGCGCCGCGTCGCCGATCCCCGGCGCTTCGATCCCGACCGGCCGGCGAGCGACTACATCCATTTCGGCTACGGCGTGCACCAGTGCTTCGGGCGGCACATCAACCATGCGACGCTGCACCTGATGCTCAAGCCGCTGCTACGTCAGCCGAAGCTGCGCCGGGCTTCCGGACGCGAGGGCCGGCTCAGCAAGAACGGCCCCTTCGCCGAGCGGCTGGTGGTGACCTACGGTTAGCGGTGTCATAGGCGTTTTGCGTCTCTCGCTTTCCCGATCATATCGACTGCGCTACCGGGCATTATGGTCTCGACTGCACCGCTGATCGCCGGCATCGAACTCGGCGGCACCAAATGCATCGCCCTGCTCGGCACCGGCCCGGACGACGTGCGCGCGCAGCAGAGCATCCCGACGACCGACCCGGAGACGACCCTGGCCGCGATCGAGGCGGTGCTGGACGGCTGGCAGTTCGACGCGATCGGTATCGCCAGCTTCGGGCCGCTGCAGCTCGATCGCGCCGCCGCGGACTATGGTGCGGTCACCGCCACCACTAAGCCGGGTTGGTCGGGCACCGATCTCGTTCGGCGGATGGCGCAGCGCTACGCCAGACCGGTCGGCTTCGAGACCGACGTCAACGGCGCCGCGCTCGCGGAAGGACGCTGGGGCGCCGCGCAGGGGCTCGGCACGCACGCCTATATCACGATCGGCACCGGGGTCGGGGTCGGCCTGATCGCCGGCGGTCGGCCGGTACAGGGCGTCGCGCATGGCGAGGCCGGGCATATGCGCGTGCCGCGGGCACCGGGCGATAGCTATGCCGGCTGGTGCCGCTTCCATGGCGATTGCGTCGAGGGGCTGATCTCAGGGCCTGCGCTCGCCGAACGCTTCGGCTGTCCGGGCAAGGAATTGCCGCACGACGGGCGCGAATGGGATCTGTTCGTCCACGACCTCGGTGGGCTGCTCCACAATCTCGTCACTGTCGCCGCGCCCGAGCGGATCGCGATCGGCGGCGGCGTGATCGCCGCGCGCGAGCATCTCTTCCCGCGGCTCCGCGCGCGGCTGGCCGAGAGCTTGGGAGGGTATGGCTCGCTGGCCGGCTATGCCGACCAGTTGCACGCGCGGCTCGGCCGGCCGGGGCTCGGCCACATGGCCGGCCCGCTAGGGGCGCTCGCGGTCGGGCTGGAGCAGTGCCCCGAAGTATGTGGAACGCCCTAGCACGCCCCCACATATCTACTCGACGTAGTCAGTTCGAGCTTGGTGATCGTGCGGGTGTTTTTGGACCATGCCGCTACGCTTATTCGCGCGGCCATGGCGCTGTTCTGGTACGTCGCCCGCACATCGGTATCGACCTTGAAGCCCTTGGCGAGGCTTCCGCAGGTCGTCTTCAGTCGCAGGCTCTGCTTGAGTACCTCGGGCTGGGTGCGGACGCAGTCGGCCTCGATCTTGATGCCGGGCAAGATCAGATCGCTTTTGGAAGCGAAACGGGATCCTATGCAGTCGTCGGTCTGGTAAGGGGCGCGCGATCTGTCTCGAAGTTCGGCTTCGACCTCGGGAGGAACCTTGTCGGCAGGCGTCGCGGGCAACACCTGTGCTGAAACGATCCGGATCGTCGTATGCCAGCGGCCCGCTTTGAGGCCCATTTTCTGCGCCAGATTGTCCGGCCGAGTTTGCGGCGATGCGAGGGCGGAGGCGATCCAGAGCGGCACCACCGCGCAGGAAATCGCCAGGTGACGTTTGCTCATCCGCCCCGCTCCTCTTCAAGTTCGCCCAGAGCTGCAGCGTAGCTCCGCAATCGGCCGCGGAGCAAACCCTGTCAGATCACGTCCATGTCGATCTTGTAGTGATGCCACGCGAAGATCGCCGCGGCACCGCGATGTGGGCTCCATGGCGCGGACCAGTCGCGCAACATTTTCTCGGACGGACGCTCGGCATGGCCGAGGATGCGCCCGATCTCGATCTGCACCGCGAGGTCGCCCGCCGGCCAGATGTCCGGGCGGCCTTCGGCGAAGAGCAGGTAGATCTCCGCCGACCAGCGGCCGATTCCCTTGATCCGGGTGAGCGCGGCGATCGCCTCCTCGTCGTCCGTGGGCAGATTGGACAAGTCGAGCCGGCCGCTGGTCACTTCCTCAGCGAGGCTGCGGGCATAGCTCACTTTCTGGCGGGACAGGCCGACCGCGCGAAGCTGCTCGTCCGTCGCCTGCGCCATCGTTCCGGGATCGGTGAGATCGCCGAGCGCGGCGGCGAGCTTGTTCCAGATCGACTGCGCCGCGGCGACGCTGACCTGCTGGCCGATGATCGTGCGCAGCAGCGTCTCATAGCCGCGATCGCGGATTCGCGGCGCGGGATAGCCGGCGCGGGCGAGCGCGGTGGCGAAGGCGGGTTCGATGCCGGCGAGCGCGTCGATCGACTGCCGGATCTGGCTTTCGCTCAGCCCCATGACCGGGCTCCTTGAAACGAGGGGACTTCGGCGGCATGGACCATGCCGACCAAGGAGAATTGCATGCCCAAGCTTATCGTCGTCACGCGGGAAGGGGAAGAACGCGAAGTCATGGGCGAAGCAGGCCTCAGCGTGATGGAAGTGATCCGCGACAACGGCTTCGACGAATTGCTCGCGATCTGCGGCGGCTGCTGCAGTTGCGCCACCTGCCACGTCCATGTCGATCCGGAATTTGCGGCCAAACTGCCGGCGATGAGCGAAGACGAGAACGACCTGCTCGACAGCTCGATGGACCGCGACGACCGCTCGCGCCTGTCGTGCCAGATCCAGTTCACCAGCGCGCTGGACGGCCTCAAGGTGACGATCGCCGCCGAGGACTGATGCGATATCCTCCCCCGCGAGGGGGAGGATAGATTCGTCAGCCCCGCACGGCGATCGCGTACAGCGCGACCGCCGCTGCGTTCGACACGTTGAGGCTCTCGACCTTGGGCGAGATCGGCAGCCGGGCGAGCTCGTCGCAATGCGTTTCGGTGTTCTGGCGCATGCCCTCGCCCTCGGCGCCGAGCACGAGCGCGATCCGCCCTTCGCCCATCACTTCGCCGAGCGTGCCCTTGGCGTGGCCGGTGAGGCCGATCCGCCAGAATCCCGCTTCGGCGATCTCCTCGAGCGCGCGGGCGAGATTGACCACTCGCACCCAAGGCACCGTCTCGAGCGTGCCCGAGGCCGAGCGCGCCAGCGACCCCGATTCGGGCGGCGAATGCCGGTCCTGGGTGATGATGCCGAGCGCGTCGAAGGCCGCCGCCGAGCGCAGCACTGCGCCGACATTGTGCGGGTCGGTGACCTGGTCGAGCACCACCAGGGGCCGCCGGTCGTCGGCACCCTGCTGGAGCAGGTCGCCCAGCCAGATGTCTTCGAGCGGCTCGACCTCGGCGACGAGCCCCTGATGCGGCGCGTCGCCGGGCACCAGCCGGGCGAGATCAGCGACATCGGCATAGGTGATCGGGATCACCGGCGGGATGTCGAGCGCCGCCAGCGCCTCGCGCGTGCCCCACAGCTTGCGCACCGTCCGCTCGGGATTGGCGAGCGCCGCCAGCACCGCATGGCGACCGTAAAAGCGCGGCCGCGATGCCGGCGCCTGGCTCGGGCGATGTCCTTTGCGCGCCATCAGTCGAGCTCGTCCGGATCGGGATAGGCGAACGGGTCGGTCACGCTCGGCTCTGCCGGGAAGGGCAGGCGCGGCAGCGGCTTGTCGGCGTTGGCGGCGTTGAGCAGGAAACTTGCGAGGATCACCGCGGCCTGGCGCATGTCCGCGGCCTTGATGTGATCGAAGGTGTCGATGCTCGTGTGGTGGAGCCGGCTGCCATAATCGAGTGGGTCCTGGATGAACTGGAAGGCGGGGATGCCGACCGCCGAGAAATAGACGTGATCGGTGCCGCCGACCTTGCGGATCGCGACGTTGCTGGCGCCCATCGACGCGAACGGACCGAACCATTCGCGGAAGATCGGCACCACCGCGGCGTTCGCCTCGGTATTGATCCCGCGAATCTTGCCCGAGCCGTTGTCGAGATTGAAGTAGGCCGCGAGCTGGCCATGGCCCGGCTGCCGCGTGATCGGCCAACGATTGGTCCAGCCATAGAAGCGCGCCAGCCCGGTGGCCGGCGCCCCCGGCTTCGCCGCGCGCGTCGCGATATGCTTCTCGACATACGCCATCGAGCCGAGCAGCCCCTGCTCCTCGCCCGCCCACAGCGCGAAGCGGATCGTCCGCTTGGGCTTCACCCCCATCGCCTGGAGGATGCGCGCGGCTTCCATCACCATCGCCACCCCTGCGCCATTGTCGACCGCGCCGTCGCCGGCGACCCAGCTGTCGAGATGCGCGCCGGCCATGACATAGGCGCCAGACGGGTCGCTGCCCGGAATATCGGCGATAATGTTGTACGCCTGTGTGTCGGTGTCGACGAAGTGGACGACATGCTCGAGCTCGACCACCGGCGCCGGCCCCTGCCGGGCGAGGCGGGCGAGCCGGCGATAATCCTCGGCGGCGATCTCGACGCCGGGGACCTGCTGGGTCTCGCCGGCGCCGAACAGATAGCCGCTGCCATGGACCAGCTTGCCGTCGCGTCCCGACATGGTGGCATAGGCGACCGCGCCCTCGGCCTTGAGGAAAGCGTCGAGCTTCGCGGCATATTCGAGCCGCTTGATCCGGCGGTCGCTCGCCTCGGGGTCGTATTTCGGCTGTTCGTAGGTGTCGAACTTGGCCAGTTCGTCGCCGCTCCAGCGCTTGAACGCGGGATCGGTAGGCTCGGAACCGTCATTGGGCAGCGTCACCAGCACGATCTTGCCGGCGAGCTGGCCGCGATAGCGGGCGAAGTGGCTCTCCTCGCGCATCGGCGCGACGATCACCGGCGCGCTGATCTTGCCGGCGGTCGCCGGCGTCCACGCGATCGGAATCGCGGTCAGCGCGATCGGGCGCGGGCTGACCATCCGCGCGCTCGAACGCTCGATCCACCAGCCGCGCCCGAAATCGAACCCTTCCTTGTGGACGTTCTTGAGCCCCCAGGTGCGGAACTTCGCCGCGGTCCAGTCCTCGGCCGCGCGCATGCCCGGCGAATTGGTGAGCCGCGGGCCGATGCGATCGGTGAGGTGCTGGACCGTCAGCATCACCTCGGAACGATTGAGGCCTTCGTCGAGGATCCGTCCGATTTCGGTACGGTCGACCGACTGGGCGGACAAGGGTGCGGCGAGAAGGGCAATGGCGGCGAGTGCGGCGGCTGTGCGCATGAGGCTCCTGCGAGGCTGGAGAGGAGCGGCGACGCTATGCGCCGCGCGGTTCGCGCGCAAGCCGTTGACAGGGCGGGGTCGCTTCGGCATTGGACCGCCCTCGCTTCGCTGGCGGCACCAAGGACAGGTGGCCGAGTGGTTAAAGGCAGCAGACTGTAAATCTGCCCGGGTTTCCCGTACGCTGGTTCGAATCCAGCCCTGTCCACCAGCCGCCGCGGGCGGCTTTTTCTCCCGAGATGCTGGCCGGAATGCCTCCCTCCCTGGCCGCACCCACCGTTCGACTCGCTTCCGCAAGAAAAAGGCGTCCGGATCGCTCCGGACGCCTTCCGTTTCGAATCTGTTGGCAGCCTCGGGCTGCCGATGCGACTTACTGCGAAGTCGCGGAGGTCTGGATCGGCGCGGGCGTCGTTTCCACCGACGGAGCGGGGCTGACCGCAGCCGCTGTCGCGATCGGCAGGCTGTCGCGCGTATAGGCGATGAGTTCGCGGCCCTTGGGGATGCGCGCGCTCTTGCCGGTCACGAACAGCAGCGGCGCGGCGAGGACGACGGCCCCCACCGCCGCGATGGTATTTCCGTCGCCCTCCTGGCGATACTCGCCGGTCACCGGGATCTTGCGCCCGTTCAACTCGACATGGCGCAGCTCGATCTTCATCTTGCCGGACTTGCCGAATACCGCACGGCCGGTGCGCCACGTCACTTCGCCGAACGCCGGCGTTCCGCGCGGGATCACGACATAATTGCCGTGCATGACATCGCCTGAAACAGTCAGCCGAAACACGTTGCCTTCCCGCGCCCGCTTCGAAGTGAGTTCGTCGTCCATCGTCATGAATATCTTGGTATTCGCAGGCATGACGCTGGCAGCGTCGACCGGTGCCGCCGTCACCATCACCGGCGCCCCCGCTGCCGGCGAACTCTCGGTCTGCGCCGCAGCAGAACAAGGTGCCGCGACCGCAGCAGCGATAAACAATAGTTTGCGCATGACTTCTTCCCCCCCGTTGAAACTTCAGTATTGATTGAAGATTTAAGGGGTAAAGTCAAACGGGTTAGGCGCCGAATTTGAATTATACGTGGTGCTATGCAGCAAATCGCGCAGCGCCTTTGGCCGGCGAGTACCGTGCCCGGCGCTGGTCCATCTGGCAACAGGCTGCAACGCCGCTAGGCGAGCCATACCACCGGGGGCCGGGGGATCTCTGCGACTGCGCGACTTCCTGTGGCATCTTGTGTATCTCACAATATGAGATTTGCTATCACATGTAGTGAATTTGCTTCCAATCGCCTCCGACACTGCTATGCGACTCGCTACAGCCGATGAATCGGCGCGCAGCCGTTTTGGGCTGCATCGGGTCGAGTGGAGAGTGTATGCGTAAGGTTTCCCCGGTCGTTCGTAACAGCGTTTCACTTGCCGCTATTGCCGTCGCCGCGCTGATCGCGCCGGCCGCGCAGGCGCAGGAGACGCCCGCACCCGAATCCACCGAGCAGAGCGCCGGGCCCGAGCAGGGCACCGAAGCCGCGCCGGCACAGGAGGGCGGCGCCAGCGACACCATCGTCGTCACCGGCACCCGCGCCAGCCTCCAGTCGGCGATCGGGCGGAAGAAGAATTCGGGCACCGTCGTCGACTCGATCGTGGCCGACGATATCGCCAGTTTCCCCGACAAGAATGTCGGCGAGGCGCTGAGTCGCATCACCGGCGTCCAGCTGAGCCGCGATTTCGGCGAAGGCACCTCGGTCTCGATCCGCGGGGTCGAGCCCGATCTTAACCGCGTGCAGATCAACGGCGTCAGCCAGCAGAGCGCGCTCGGCGGCCGCTCGGGCGACTTCCGCGAACTCGCAGTCGAACTGGTCAAGTCGATCGACGTCTACAAGGGCTATATGGTCGATCTGCCCGAGGGTGGCATCGGCGGCACCGTCGCGGTCGAGACCCGGCGGCCGCTCGATCTCAAGGATCCGATCTTCAGCGTCAAGGCGGAGGGCCAGCATCTCGACCTCACCGAGACCTGGCAGCCGCGCCTCAATTTCCTTGCGGGTCGCGGCGACCTGCTCGACGGGCGTTTCGGCTTCATCGTCAATGTGACGCACAGCGCCGTCGACACCCGTTCGGACTTCGCCTCCAACACCAACTGGAACCGGATCGCCGATTTCGACCGCTCGGATGAGAAGACGATCGCCGACGCCAATTATGCCGGTTTCGCCACCTATGAGAGTTGCGCGGGGGTGACCGGCGCAACCGCTGCGACCGCCACGGCCAATCGCCTTGCCTGCGAGACCCAGTTCTTCGACTGGGCGCCGACGATCTACCGCTATCGTTCGCTCGACCGCCGCGACTATCGCACGTCGCTGGACTTGCAGGCGCAGTTCCGCGCCACCGACAATTTCAACTTCTGGGTGCAGGGGCAGCTCAACAAGCGCCGCCAGCAGCTCCGTGACGTCAACTACTCGATCAACGCCGACCGGTTCGAACGGTACAATGTCGACGCCGCGCTGCCCACCAATGCTGCCGGTGCCACGTCGCGCCCGCGGATCACGCCCGGCACCTTCACCATCGAGGATCACATCGTCACCAGCTCGACGCTGGCGCTCAATGGCGTGAATGTCGGTACCGCGGCGGCGCCCAATTATAACGGCGCCAACAGCATCGTCAGCGTCCAGCGCCGCAACTTCGACTATGACCAGTTCACCCAATATTATCAGACGGGCTTCGATTGGGATATCGATCGGCTTCGGGTTCGCGGTCTCGGCGCCTATTCGAAGGCGACCCTGATCAACAACACCAATCTCGTGTCGATCAGCACGGGGGTATCGGGCGTCGCGGTCGATCGCCGCAACGAGCTCGGCCTGCCGGTATTCACCTTCCCGTCGAGCTTCGATCCCGCGAACGCGGCCGATTACGGCGTCGTCCGCTCCGGCGCGAACGGACAGCCGTTCGTGCAGGCGGGGCCGACCGTGCAATATCGCCCCGAGGATGCCGGCTCGAGCGAGAAGATGGCGCAGCTCGACCTCGATTATGATCTCGGCTGGGGGCCCTTCACCACGGTCGAATGGGGCGGCCAGTTCCGCGATCAGAATTATTATCGCTACCTTGGCGGCGGCGGCAGATTGCTGCAGCCGGCGGTGGCGGCGGTCCCCGCGGCAGGCATTCCCGCTTCGCCGGCGGTGTTCCAGTCCAGCGCCAATGTCAGCTACAACACGGTGATCGGCCCGGTGCCGGCCAGCGGCCCGGCGCTGGACACCTATTACTGGACGCAGGCGCAATATCAGGCGTTCCTCGCGCAGAGCGGCACCACCACGGGCGGCGCGCCGTTGTTCAGCGGACTCCAGGGCGCTCCGTCCGGAGCGCCGGGCAGCCTGGCCTTCCCTGAATTTTCCGCTGACCTTGCGCGCTATTTCGATCTTTCGCGCTTCAACCAGAACCTCGTGCGTGAGGCCAACGGCCTTCCGCAGATCCCCTCCTATGTCGTCAACGAGCAGATCGCCTCTGCCTATTTGAAGGCGAACTTCGCCCAGGAACTGTTCTGGGGAATGCGGCTCACCGGCAATCTCGGCGTGCGCTACACCAAGACGCGCGACAGCACGACCGGGTCGAACCGCCGCAATGAGACGCGCATCCGCCCCGGCACCGGGGTCAATGGCATTCCCGCGGTCACCGAGACGGTGCAGACCTTCACGCAGGAAATCGCGATCGAGAATCGCTATGAGGACTGGCTGCCGGCGGTGAACCTCAATCTCGAGGTGATGCAGAACCTGTTTGTTCGCGGCACCTATGCCAAGAACATGGCGCGCCCGAAGCCGACCGATCTTGCTCCGACGATCAACTGCACGATCGACACGCTCGACGCGATCGGTGTCGACGATACCTGCACGGCGGGCAATCCGGACCTTCAGCCTTATCGAGCCGATCAGTTCGACGTGAACGCGTCCTGGTATCCGAACCCCGATACGCTGATCAGCGTCGGTTACTATTACAAGGACATCAAGAGCTTCATCGTTCCCAACGTCACCCGCGCCGGTGTCGATCTCTATCATGACGGCACCACCTATACGGTGCGTCAGCCGGTCAACGCCTTCGGCGCCAAGCTCGACGGGTTGGAGGTCAGCGCCCAGACGGTGTTCAGCTTCCTGCCGGGGCCGTTCGATGGGTTCGGCGCGAGCGCGAACTTCACCTATGCGCGGGTGCTCAATTCGGGGCTGGCCAACCAGTCGACGGGCGCGGCGCTCGACGGCTATCCCGGCCTGTCGAAGTACACCTACAATGGCAGCCTGTTCTACGATAAGGGCTTCCTCAACGCCCGTATCTCGTACAACCGGCGCAGCGATTGGCTTGCGGTCGCCTCGGACGCGAACTTCGGCAACAACCCGATCTTCCGCAAGGGCGAGACGTTCATCGATGCCAAGGTGATGTTCCGTCTCACCGACAAGTACAGCGTCTGGGTCGAGGCGCTCAACCTCGGCAAGGAATACAGCCAGACCTATATCGATGCGGCGCGTCCGGTGGAGTATAACTATCCTGGCCAGCGCATCTTCGTCGGCATGCAGTGGAAGCTTTGATGCCTGACCGGCCGGATCATGCTGACTCCGGCCGGACATAAGCGGGGCGCCGCACCGCGCGTTGCCGCGCTCGCCTTGTGCCTCGCTGGTTGTGCGCCGGCAGAGCGACCGGTGGCCACGCCGGCGGCTTCCGACTGGAAGGTCGAGGCCGAGCAGGCGGCGTTCGTCACCTTCGGCGACGTCATCGACATTGAAACGCCCGCCGGCCTGTCGCTCTGGTACACGCGCGAGCTCAAGGGGCCGGTGGCGATCGAATTCGATGCCTTGGCGGTGCTGGAGGACGGCGCCAACGATGCGGTCAGCGATCTGAATGCGTTCTGGATGGCGCGTGACCCGAGCGTGCGCGGCGGATCGGTGTTCGCGAAGAAACGCTCGGGCGCGTTCGCCGGCTATGACGATCTCAAAACCTATTATGTGGGCATCGGCGGAAACCGGAACACGACCACCCGTTTCCGCCGCTATGTCGGCGTGCCCGGCAACCGGCCGCTGCTGCCCGAACATGACCTCGCCGGCGCGGAAAATCTGCTCGTCCCCAATCGCTGGACCCGGGTGCGGCTGATCGCGGACGGTCGGCACATCGCCGTCGAGCGCGACGGGCGGCGGATCTTCATGCTCGACGATCCTGCACCCTATCGGCGGGGCTGGTTCGCGCTGCGTACCACCAAGAGCCATTTGCGGATCCGCAATCTGCGCATCGGAAAACCATAAGGGGAGAGACATGCGCCTGACGCGACGGACGATGATGCACGGCACGATCCTGTCGGCGGCAGTCGCGGGCGCCGCTCCGGCGCTGGCGCAGTCGCGTCGCGGCAAGGCGGTCGACGCGCCGCTCCGCTGGCTCGACGGCGCTGCGCCCGAGCTTCACACCGGCCAGACCTTCGGCGTCGCCTGGGCAAGCGGGGCACTCGCCAAGGGGCAGGCGCTGACGGTGCGCGATGCGAGCGGCGAAGCGGTGCCTTCGCAGGGCTGGCCGACCGCGTTCTGGCCGGATGGCTCGATCAAATGGACCGCGCATGCCGTGCCGCCGGGTGCGTCCGGCGACACGCTCGTCGTCACCGGCGGGCGCCCGGCAGCGCCTGCGGCGCCGGTATCGGTTCGGGAGGCCGCCGACGCCATCCTGATCTGCTCGGGCGGGCTCGCATGGGAAATCGCCAAGAGCGGTCCGGCGGCGATCCGCTCGGCAAAGCGCGGCGCGCGGGTGCTGCTCGCCAATGCCCGCCTCCTCGGCGAGTTGCGCGCGGGGTCGCCCGACGGCGACCGGGTGGCGCTGACCGGTACGATCGAGCGCGCGGTGGTCGAGCAGAAGGGGCCGGTGCGCGCGGTGGTGCGGCTCGAGGGCCGGCACATCGGCGGCGGGCGATCTGTGCTGCCGTTCGTGGTGCGGCTCTATGCCTATGCCGGATCGGAGGCGCTGCGGATCGTCCACAGCTTCGTGCTCGACACCGAGGCGAGCGATCCGGTCTCCGCGCTCGGCATCGCCGCCGATGTGCCGATGCGCGGCGCGCTCCACGACCGCCATATTCGCCTCGCCACCGCCGACGACGCGATGTTCGTCGAGGCGGTGCGCCCGCTCACCGGCCTCCGCCGCGATCCCGGCAAGGCCGTCCGCGAGGCGCAGATCGCCGGCCGCCCGGTTCCCGCCGCGATGCGCGACCCCGTCGGCAAGCTGCTCGAGCGGATCCCCGCATGGAGCGACTTCAGCCTGTCGCAGCTCTCGGCCAACGGCTTCACCCTGACCAAGCGCACCGGCGAGGGGCATGGCTGGATCGACGCCGACCAAGGCCGGCGCGCCCCCGGCTTCGGCTATGTCGGCTCGCCGCAGGGCGGCGCGGCGATCGCCGCGCGCTATTTCTGGCAGCGCCACCCGGCCCAGATCGACGTCCGCGATGCCGTCGCCGACACCGCGCGGCTGACCGCATGGCTATGGTCGCCCGACGCCAGGCCGATGGACCTGCGCCCCTATCACGGCACGATGGGGATGGAGAGTTTTGCGGCGCAGAACGAAGGGCTCGACATAACCTATGAGGATTACGAGCCCGGCTGGGACGATCCAAAAGGGATCGCGCGGACCAGCGAGCTGATGCTCTGGGCGTTCGATGCCACTCCCGAAACGCAGCGGCTGCAGGCGCTGGCCCGCGCCGCCGCGACCCCGCCCCAGCTGATCGCCGAGCCGGCGCATCTCCACGCCGCCGGGGTGTTCGGCGACTGGAGCCTGCCCGATCGCTCAACGCCGAAGCGCGCCTTGATCGAGGACCAGCTCGCCCGGCTCGTCGACTTCTATGCCGGCGAAGTCGACCGGCGCAGCTGGTACGGCTTCTGGGATCATGGCGACGTGATGCACAGCTACGACGACGACCGGCACCAATGGAAATACGATATCGGCGGCTTCGCCTGGGCGAATAGCGAGCTCTCGCCCGACCTCTGGCTGTGGTACGCCGCGCTCCGCTCGGGCGACGCCACGACATGGCGCCTCGCCGAGGCGATGACTCGCCACACCGGCGAAGTCGACGTCTATCATCTCGGCCGCTTCAAGGGGCTCGGCACCCGCCACGGCGTGCAGCACTGGAGCGACAGCTCGAAGCAGCCGCGGGTCAGCAACGCCGCCTATCGCCGCATCTTCTATTATCTCACCGCCGACGAGCGCGTCGGCGACCAGTTGCGCGCCCTCGCCACGTCCGAACAGACGCTTGCGCATGTCGAAATCGGCCGCAAGACCGGCGCGCCGAAGGAGCAACTGTCCGAAGGCGTCATCCAGATGTCGTTCGGCACGACCTGGGCGGTGTGCGCTAGCGCGTGGCTCACCGAATGGGAGCGGACCGGCGACAAACGTTGGCGCGACCGCATCGCCGCGGGCATGGACAGCATCGGCCGCATGCCCAATGGCTGGCTGACCGGCGGCGCGCCCTATGAGCTCGCCAGCGGCCGCTTCCTGGTCCGCGACGGTATCGGCATCTCGCATCTCAACGCCGTATTCGGCGCCGCCGAGATCCAGTCGGAGCTGATCCAGCTGATCGAGGTCCCGCGCTTCCGCCAGGCGTGGCTCGATTATTGCCGCTGGTACAATGCGCCGCGCGCCGAATGGGCCGCCCGGTTCAACCGCCCCTATGGCGGCCGCAACTTGAAGCAGGGCCATTCGCGGCTCACCGCCTATGTCGCCAAGGCGACCGGCGACGCGGCGCTGGCGCGGCGCGCGGCAGAGGAATTCTATTCGGGCGAGGCGGGGATGCGGATGGTCGAGGGCGACCCGCGGGTGACCCTGTCCGGCGGGGTCATCGAATGGCCCGGCGTATCGACCAACGGCGCGGCGCAATGGGGTCTCGCCGCGATTCAGACGCTGGCGCTGGTGCCCGAGGCGCTCGACGCGGCGGCGATACCGACGCGGGCGCCGCGCACCGATCAGGCCAACCCCGAGCAGCCGCCGGGGTATAGGCCCTAGCTTCAATCCTCCCTCGCGGAGCGGGGGAGGGGAACCACGAAGTGGTGGTTGGGCGTCTCCGCGAGCGATCCGCTTGCGGCCAGGCGCCCCCTCCGTCGGCTTCGGCGCCACCTCCCCCGCTTCGCGAGGGAGGATTGAAGTCAGAAAACCGCGCTCACCAGCTGCCGGAACGCGTTCGCCCGGTGGCTCATCGCGTGCTTGGCCTCGGGCTCCATCTCGCCGAAGGTCTCGTCATGGCCGTGCGGCACGAACACGGGATCATAGCCGAAGCCCTTGTCCCCACGCGGCGGCCAGACCAGCACGCCGTCGACCCGGCCTTCGAACCATTCGACATGGCCGTCGGGCCAGGCGAGCGCCAGCGCGCAGACGAAATGCGCGTCGCGGCCGGTCTCGGGCGGCAAAGCGGCGAGCTTGTCCTCGACCCGCCGCATCGCCACCGCAAAGTCCCTGGTCTCGCCCGCCCAGCGTGCCGAGAAGATCCCCGGATCGCCGTTCAGCGCCTCGACGCACAGCCCGCTATCGTCGGCGAGCGCCGGCAGCCCGGACAAATCCGCCGCCTGCAGCGCCTTCAGCTCGGCATTGGCGACGAAGGTCACCCCGGTCTCCTCGGGCTCGGGCAAGTCGAGCTCGGCCGCCGAGACCGGCTCGATCCCATAGGGGCCGAGCAGCGCCTTGATCTCGCGCACCTTGCCGGGATTGTGGCTGGCGATCACCAGCTTGCCGGGCTGGAGCTTGCGGATCGCCTGCGGGGCGTCGCCGCCTATGCCTTCGTCGGGACCGGTCATTGCACCGCCTTCAACTGCGCGGCGAAGATCTGGTTGCAGCCGATCCGGGCGAGGCGGAGCAGCCGGAGCAGCCCTTCCTCGTCATAGGTCGCACCTTCGGCGGTGGCCTGCGCCTCGGCGATCTTGCCGTCGGCGAGCAGCACGAAATTGGCGTCGGCGTCGGCATTCGAATCCTCGTCATAGTCGAGGTCGAGCACCGGATTGCCCTGATAGATGCCGCAGCTCACCGCCGCGACCTGGGTCAGGATCGGGTCCTTTTCGAGCAGCCCCGCGGCAAGCAGCTTGTTGGTGGCGATGCGCAGCGCCACCCAGGCGCCGCTGATTGCCGCAGTGCGGGTGCCGCCATCGGCCTGGAGCACGTCGCAATCGAGCGTGATCTGGCGCTCGCCGAGCAATTTGAGGTCGGTGACGGCACGGAGCGAGCGGCCGATCAGCCGCTGAATCTCCTGGGTGCGGCCCGATTGCTTGCCCTTCGCCGCCTCGCGCTGGCCGCGGGTGTGGGTCGCACGGGGCAGCATGCCATATTCGGCGGTGACCCAGCCTTCGCCCTTGCCGCGCAGCCAGGGCGGAATCCGCTCCTCGATGCTCGCGGTCACCAGCACGCGCGTGTCGCCGAAGCCGATCAGCACCGATCCTTCCGCGTGGCGGGTGAAGTTGGGCTCGATGGTGATGCTGCGCATCTCGTCGGGGGCGCGGCCGGATGGGCGCATCGGTTCATTCTCCTGAAAAGTCGATCCGGGCACGTAGACGGTGGACAGCGAACGCGCCAGTGTCGGCGCATGATCCGGGAGCGCGCAGATGAAGCATTGGCTGGGGTTGAGTGTCGTGGCGCTGGGATTGGCCGGCTGCATCCCGGCGAGCCGCGTACCGCAGGGGCCGATGCCGATCGAAGGCGATTCGATCAGCTACGAGACCGGCCCGTGCTTCGGCGCCTGCCCGGTCTATGCCGTCACGGTGCAGCCCGACGGCACCGGGATCTTTACCGGCAAGCGCTTTACGGCGGTCACCGGTGAGCGCCGCTTCACGCTCAGCCGCGCGCAATATGAGGCGTTCGCTGCGCGCCTCGCCCCCTATCGACCGGCGACGGGCGAGGTCCGCTATTCGCATGGCGAGCCCAATTGCGCCAACGCGCCGACCGACATGCCAAGCATCGACATCCGCTGGACTCGCGCGATCGGCGACAGCCAAGGGCTCTATTTCTATATCGGCTGCCGCCGCGGCAACGAGGCGATGGCCGAAGCGCTGGGCGGGGCGGTGGAGCTACTGCCCGTGCAGGAATTCATCGGCGCGCGGCCGTAATCGGATAGCCCCTCCCCCGAGCCCTCCCGCTTCGCGGAAGGGGAGCGATGAAATCTGCCGCGTGGCATTGTCGCTCCCCTCCCGTTTACGGGAGGGGCCGGGGGAGGGGACTCGCAGGTTGAGACTGCCCGGCACCGCGCTACATAGGGTGTCATGACCACCCCACCGATCCAGGAGCTCACCGATCGCGCCCGCGACGTGTTCAGGATCGTCGTCGAATCCTATATCGACAGCGGCGCGCCGGTGGGATCGCGGACCATCTCGAAGATCTCGGCGCTCAATCTCTCGCCCGCCTCGATCCGCAACGTCATGCAGGACCTCGAGGAAGCCGGGCTGCTCGCCGCCCCGCACACCAGCGCGGGACGCATGCCGACCGAAACCGGGCTGCGGCTGTTCGTCGACGGCATGATGCAGGCGAGCGCGCCCTCGGCCGAGGAGCGCGCCGCGATCGAGGCGCGGGCAGGGCAGGCCGGCCCGGTCGAGGAGGCGCTGGCCAATACCACCGCCGCGCTTTCGGGCCTGTCCTCCTGCGCCGGGCTGGTGCTGGTGCCCAAGGCCGAGCCGGTGCTGCGCCAGTTCGGCTTCGTGCCGCTGGGCCATGATCGTGCGCTCGCGGTGCTCGTCGGGGACGACGGCTCGGTCGAGAACCGCGTCGTCGAGCTGCCCGGCGGGATCGATCCGGTGTCGCTGCAACAGGCGTCGAACTATATCAGCGCGATGCTGGCGGGGCTGACCCTCGCCGAGGCGCGCGCCCGGATCGAGCGCGATCTGCGCGATCAACGCGCCGCGCTCGACAGCGCCGCCGCCGCCTTGGTCGAACGCGGGCTCGCGGTGTGGAGCGAGGATGGCGGGCGGCGTCCCGTCCTGATCGTACGCGGCCAGGCGCGGTTGATCGACAACACCGCCGCCGAGGATCTCGACCGCGTCCGCCAGCTGCTCGACGAGCTCGAGGGCAAGGAGGAAATCGCCCGGCTGCTCGACAGCGCGCGCGAAGGCGAGGCAACCCGCATTTTCATCGGATCGGAGAACAAGCTCTTCGCGTTGTCGGGCTCGTCGGTGATCGCCAAACCGGTGCGGGCGTTGGACGGGCGCGTGGTCGGCGTGGTGGGCGTGATCGGCCCAACCCGGTTGAACTATGCGCGAGTCGTACCCATGGTGGATTTCACGGCGGCCACCTTGGCCCGATTATTAGCCTGACGAACAGGGAATCAATGTCGAACGAGAATGAGAAGATGAGCGCGGACGTGCAGGACGCGGAGACCAGCCTTCGCGAGGAAACCGCCGAAGCGGCGCCCGAAGTTGCAGAGCATGATCGCGCTGCCGAGCTCGAGGCGCAGCTCGCCGAAGCCAAGGCCGCGGTGCTCTATGCCCAAGCCGAGACCCAGAATGTCCGCCGCCGCTTCGAGAAGGAAGCGCAGGACGCGCGTGCCTATGCCGCGACCAACTTCGCACGCGACGTTCTGTCGGTCGCGGACAATCTGAGCCGCGCGCTTTCGGCGATCCCCGCCGAGCTGCGCGAGGACGAAAAGTTGAAGGGTCTGGTCACCGGGCTCGAGGCGACCGGGCGCGAGCTCGAATCGGTGTTCGGACGCCATGGCATTTCGAAGATCACCGCGGTGGGCGAGCCGCTCGATCCCAATCGCCACCAGGCGATGATGGAAATGCCATCCGCCGATGTCGAACCCGGCACGGTCGTTCAGGAGATCCAGACGGGGTATATGATCAAGGATCGTCTGCTCCGCCCCGCGCTTGTCGGCGTCGCCAAGAAGCCGGATTGATTGTCGGATCTTCCCCGCACCGGTGGGATAATCGTAACCGGAAAATCCGCTATTGCGGATCATTCGCAACAAACGCTAGAGGGCGGGGCGGCTCGTAACCGGGTCGGCCTTCAGCGAGGATGGTGTGTATCAATATCTCGATCGATCGGTGTCGGACTTCGCGGCTTCTGACGCGCTGCTCGTCTGGGCAATGCGGCAATGGGTCGATGCGATGCGCCGCGGGCGCTGCCCCTGCGCGGCGCTCGGCCCGACGCTCGCGGCCCGGCGGCTCACGGCGCTGCTTCCGGATTTCAACATCGCGATGATGCTGCTCGATCGCGAGGGGCAGCGGGAGCTTCGTTTCGGCGCACTGGGCTGCGGCCGCGTCGCCGACGACGAGGCGCTGCTGCTGTCGCTGCACGCCGCGGCTTCGCGGGGTGAAGAAATCCTTGTCTCCCGGATCGCCGAAGCGCTGGTAAGGCCCGACGCGCAACGCGCGCTCCAGTTCGCCGCCGGCCGGATCGCCCAGGTCATGGCGGCCTGAGCGCCGCCGCTATTTTCAATCAGGACCCAAGAATGAACATGCATAGCCGACCCCCGCTGCTGCTTCCCGAGCATGCCGCCTTCCAGACCTGCGAAGTGCGCTGGGTGCGGCACTGGAACGAGCATCTGTTCAGCTTCGCGATCGAGCGCCCGGCGAGCTTCCGCTTCCGCTCGGGCGAATTCGTGATGCTGGGGATGCAAGGCGAGGGCAAGCCGCTGATGCGCGCCTATTCGATCGCCAGCCCGACCTGGTCGGACGAACTCGAATTCCTGTCGATCAAGGTCCCCGACGGCCCGCTCACTTCGCGGCTCCAGACGATCCGCGAGGGCGACCAGCTCTATCTCGGCAAGAAGCCGACCGGCACGCTCGTCTCGGACGCGCTGCTGCCCGGGAAGCGCCTGTTCATGCTCTCGACCGGCACCGGGCTGGCCCCGTTCCTCAGCATCGCCCGCGATCCCGACATCTACGATCTGTTCAGCCAGGTCGTCATCGTCCACTCGACCCGTCGGGTGAGCGATCTCGCTTATCATGACGAGCTGACCGCGCAGCTCGCCGGCGATCCGCTGGTCGCCGATCAGGCGCTGCTCCAGTTCCACTACATCCCGACCGTGACGCGAGAGCCCTTCCGCACCACCGGCCGGATCGGCCAGCTGATCGAGCAAGGCTGGCTGTTCCAGCCGCCGGTCGCCGGCGACCGCGTGCTCAATCCGGAGACCGATCGAGTGATGCTGTGCGGCAGCGCCGAGATGATCAAGGATTTCTCGGCAATGCTCGAGCGTCACGGCTTCGAGGAAGGTTCGAACGCCAAGCCGGGGACGTTTGTGGTCGAGCGCGCCTTCGTCGGCTGATCCGCTCTAATTCCCCTCCCTTGCAGGGAGGGGAGTTTCAAGGGCAGGTGACGCCGACGGCACGAGCCCCTATCTCCAGGCCATGTCCTCGCGCTTCGATTCCGTCCCGCACCGCCGCGCGCTGATCGACCGCCGCGCCGTAGCCGAGCGTCTCGCCGCGCTCGACGCACCCGACACCGCCGCGCTGCGCCGCGCCGCGACCGCCGAGCTGAAGGCCGCGCTCGACGCCGGGCAGGCCGAAATCGCGCGGCGGTTGGCCGAGCATCCCTCGCGCGGGCACGAGATGGCGGCGGCGGGCGCCTTCCTTATCGATCAGTTGCTGCGGCTGCTGTGGGACTTCACTACCGAGCGGCTCCACCCCAACCACAATCCCAGCGCCGGCGAGCGGCTGACGCTGATTGCGGTCGGTGGTTACGGGCGCGGCGAGATGGCGCCGCATTCGGACATCGACATCGGCTTTCTGACGCCGTGGAAGGTTGCCGGCTGGTGCGAGCAGGTCATCGAGTCGATGCTCTATTCGCTGTGGGACATGCAGCTGAAGGTCGGCCATTCGTCGCGCACGCTCGACGAAATGGTGCGCCAGGCAAAGGCCGACGTCACGGTCCGCACCGCCTTGCTCGAAGCGCGATACATCTGGGGCGACACCGCCCTCTACGACGAAGCCGCCGCTCGCTTCAAGGCCGAGGTCCAGGCCGATACGGTGCGCGACTTCATCGCCCAGAAGCTCGGCGAGCGCGATGCTCGCCACAAGCGCATGGGCGACAGCCGCTATGTCGTTGAGCCCAACGTCAAAGAAGGCAAAGGCGGGTTGCGCGACCTCCACGCACTCTTCTGGATCGGCAAATACGCCTACAATGTTCGCGAGCCTGCCGAGCTGGTCGACGCCGGGCTGCTCACTGCGGATGAATATCGCCAGTTCCGCCGCGCCGAGAATTTCCTCTGGGCGGTGCGCTGTCATCTGCACCTGCTCACCGGCCGCGCCGAGGACCGGCTCACCTTCGACGTCCAGACCGAAATCGCCAGTCGGATGCGCTACGCCGACCGCCCGGGCAAGTCGAAGGTCGAGCGCTTCATGCACTTCTACTTCCTGCAGGCGAAGGTCGTAGGCGACCTTACCGGCGTGTTCCTTGCGCATCTCGACGAGAAGTTTGCCGCACGCGGCTCGCGCTTCGGGCTGCCGCGGCTGTTCAAGAGTCCGCGGAAGCTGAACGGCTTCACGCTCGAGCGGGGCCGGCTGGCGCTACCGCGCGACACCTTCTTCCGCGAGGATCCGGTCCGACTGGTCGAACTCTTCCAGCTCGCCGACCTGCACGGGCTCGAGGTGCATCCCACCGCGATGCGCGCCGCCGCCCGCGACGCACGGCTCGTCGACGATGTTCGCGACGACCCGCGCGCCAATGCGCTGTTCCTCGAGGTGCTGACCTCACGGCGCACCCCGGAAATGGTGCTGCGCTGGATGAACGAGGCAGGGGTATTCGGCCGCTTCGTTCCCGATTTCGGCCGCGTCGTCGCGCAGATGCAGTTCGACATGTATCATCACTACACCGTCGACGAGCATTCGATCCGCGCGATCGGGCTGCTGAATGCGATCGAGAAGGGCGAACTGCTGGACGACCACCCGCTCGCCAGCGGCATCTTCGAGCAGGTCGCCCAGCGCCGCGCGCTGTACGTGGCGGTGCTGCTCCACGACATCGCCAAGGGCCGTGGCGGCGATCATTCGGTCCTCGGCGCCGAAGTCGCCGAGCGGCTCTGCCCGCGCCTCGGCCTCAGCCCCGCCGAGACCGAAACCGTCTCATGGCTGGTGCGCTACCACCTGCTGATGTCGGCGACCGCGTTCAAGCGCGACCTCTCGGACTTCAAGACGATCCTCGATTTCGCCGGCCATGTGCAGAGTGCCGAGCGGCTGCGCCTGCTGTTGATCCTGACGATCGTGGACATTCGCGCGGTCGGGCCCGGTGTGTGGAACAGCTGGAAGCGCCAGCTCCTCACCAACTTGTTCGATTCGGCCGAGGAGGTGCTCCGCCTCGGCCACAAGCAGAAGGGCCGCAGCGAGCGGATCGCAGCCAAGCAGGACGCGCTGGCCCAGACGCTGGGCTGGGCCGATCCGCGCATGACCGTGCTGATGAGGCGCCTGCCCGAGAGCTACTGGATCGCCGAGCCCGCCGATGTGCTCGAGCGCAATGCCCGCCAGATCGACGCCGCGGGTAGCGCGCAGCTTTCGATCGAGGCACAGGTCTATCCCGAGCGCGGCGCGACCTTGGTGACAGTCTATGCGGCCGACCATCCGGGGCTGTTCTATCGCATCGCCGGCGCGATCCACGTCGCCGGCGGCAACATCATCGACGCGCGCATCCATACCACCCGTGACGGTATGGCGCTCGACAATTTCCTCGTTCAGGACCCGCTCGGCCGGCCGTTCGACGAGGCGGCGCGGCTGAACCGGATCAAGGCTAGCATCGCCGATTCGCTGGCCAATCGTTCGAAGCTGCAAGAGCGGCTCAAGACCCGCCCGCTGTCGCGTCCGCGCGCCGACGCTTTTGCGATCGAGCCGAACGTTCTGATCGACAACAAGGCGTCGAACCGCTTCACCGTGATCGAGGTCAACGCCCGCGATCGCCCGGCGCTGCTGTGCCATCTCGCCTTCGCGCTGTTCCAGTCGAAGGTGACGATCCACTCGGCGCATGTCGCCACCTATGGCGAGCGCGCAGTCGACACCTTCTATCTGACCGATCTGATCGGTGATAAGATCGAGAGTACGGCCCGGCTCAAGACGATCGAGCGCCGGCTGCTGGAAGCCGCGTCGGGGCAGGACATCGCCCAGGCCGCCTGAAACGGGGGACATGTATGCCGGTGATCGGGATTGGAGGCTTCTTCTTCCGCGCGCAGGATCCCGAGGGACTGACCGCCTGGTATCGTGAGACGCTCGGCGTCGGCGGCGGCTGCGGCAAGGACGAGCAGGGCCAGTCGAGCGACTGGTTCTGGTACCCCGAGCCGGGGCCTGTGGTGTTCGCGCCGTTCAAGGCGACGACCGACTATTTCGCGGCCGACAAGCAGATGATGCTCAACCTGCGCGTCCGCGATCTCGACGGCCTGCTCGAGCAATTGAACGCACTGGGCATCGCGATCGTCACCAAGGACGAATGGGACACGCCTGAAACGGGACGCTTCGCCCGGATCCACGATCCGGAGGGCAATCCGATCGAATTGTGGGAGCCGCCGGCGGCGTGAGTGCGATCTGGATCAGCCTGCTCGCCGTGGCGATCGCGGTGTTCTCGGTTCTGCTGTCGCGTGCCAAGGCGAAGCCCCAGCCGGCTGCCACCGGCAAGGACGGCGATGTCCCCGTTCAGCCCGACATGATCGACGACAGCAGCGGCGATTGCAGCGCCGACGCCGGCTGCGACGGCGGAAGCGGCGGAGATTAAGCGACCTTTCTTCCCCGTGGGGAGAAGGCCGGTTACCGCTGTTGCCAGACCCGCACGTAGTCGACTTCCATCGCCGCCGGGAAAGCGGCGTCGTCGATGCCCTTCTGGCCGCCCCAGCCGCCGATCGCGACGTTGAGGAGCAGATATTCGGGGGTGGCGAAGGGCCAGCTGGCGGTGTTGCCCTTCTTGTCGTTGTCGAAGCGCATATGCGCGCGGCCGTCGATCCCGATCAGGATGCGGTCCGCGTTCCAGTCGAGTTGGTAGTTGTGGAAGGCGGTGCAGGCATCCGCCACCATCACGTTCGAGCCCTTCTGGGTCTTGGCGACGTGGTTATAGGCTTTGGTGTGGACGGTGCCGTGGACGCGGCCGGGATCCCAGCCTACATGCTCCATGATGTCGATCTCGCCCATCGCCGGCCAGCCGGCGCTCCCGTCGGCGGCGAGCATCCAGATTGCGGGCCAGATGCCACGGCCGCAGGGCAGCTTCGCGCGAATCTCGAAAAAGCCGTACTTCCACTCGCCAAGGCCCTTGGTGACGATCTTGCCCGAGGCATAATTCTGTCCGCCGAAGTCGGGGCGATCAGCCAGCCGCTCCTTGCGTGCGGTCAGGATCAGCCGGCCGCCTTCGACCCGGACATTCTCGGGTCGCTCGGCGGCGTAATATTGCAACTCGTCATTGTACCAGCCTTCCTTGTTGCGGCTGGTGTCGTACGCCCATCGCTTCGGATCGGGCAGGCCGGGCCGGTCGAACTCGTCGGACCAGACCAGCGTATAGCCTTGCGGAAGCGCCAGCTTCTCGTTCGCACCGGCGGTGATCGGCGGCGAGTGGACGGTCTGCGCCGCCGCGGTGGGCGCGAACAAGGCGGCGAGGGCCGCAAGCAGCCCCCGCTTCGTCCTCATTTGGGCGAGATCACCATCAGCATCTGGCGGCCTTCCATGCGGGGATAGCTCTCGATCTTGGCGATCTCCGCGGTATCGTCCTGCACGCGCTTGAGCAGGATCATGCCGAGCTGGCCGTGCGAAAGCTCGCGGCCGCGGAAGCGCAGGGTGATCTTCACCTTGTCGCCCTCGCCGAGGAATTTGTGGATCGCCTTCATCTTCGTATCATAATCATGATCGTCGATGTTCGGACGCATCTTGATCTCCTTGATCTCCTGCGTCTTCTGCGACTTGCGCGCGATGTTGGCCTTTTTCTGGGCCTCGTACTTATACTTGCCGACGTCGAGGAACTTGGCGACGGGCGGATCGGCGTTGGGCGACACTTCGACAAGGTCGAGCCCGACCTCGCGCGCCTGCTCCATCGCCTCGCGCGTGAACATCACGCCGAGATTCTCGCCCTCGTGGTCGATCACCCGGACCTTGGGCGATTGAATGAATTCATTGAAGCGCGGGCCGTTCATCGGCGGCGGTGCCAGAGGGCGCCGGGACATGGGAGGACGTATAAGGACTGCTCCTGTACTTGTTGATCACGCGAATTGGTGCGGCAGAATAGCGCGCGCGGGCCATTCCGAACAGGGGAAGAACGCGCGAGTCGCCGATTTGTGGCGCGCCGATGCCGGGGCGCCACAGTGCGATATTGGGTAGCGGGGCCGTTTACGCAAGCCGAAGTCGTTCAACGGCCGACATAGCGCAGGTGGATCAGCGGATAGGGTCGCCCCTGCGGGTCGGTCTCCGAGCGGCCGATACGGACGAACCCGCGCGCTTCGTAGAAGGCCAAGGCATTGCCCGCCTGCTCGCTGGCATCGACCGTCGCGTGTGGTGCGAGCGTCAGCGCATGCGCGAGCAGGACGGTACCGATGCCGCTCCCGTGCACCGCCGGATCAACGAACAACGCGTCGATCATGCCGCCTTCCATCACGAGAAAGCCTAGCGCCCGGTCGGCACCGTCCACCGCAAGCCACAGGAACGCGTTGGGCAGGAAGTCCTCCGCGACCATCGTATCGATCGCGGCGCGATCCTCGGGAACCAGAAACCCGTGCGTGGCATCCACCGCCGCACGCCAGATCTCCAGCGCACGCGGCACATCGTCCGGCCCTCCCGCACGTAAACGCATCCTCTCCCTCCTTGCTGGACGGCAGCAACACTTCGTTACACACGCGCACGAATTCTTTCGATACCTCGGGACCGCTGATCCGGAGTTCGCACGTCCAGAGGCGATCCCGCGCCAGCCCGCAGGGGACCACCACCCGAACAATAGGGGGAGTCCTATCATGAAGACACGTCTCGCTTTCGCTTTGCTGCTCGGCTCGGCCACGCCCGCCTTCGCGCAGGAAGAAGAGCCGCCCAAGCCCGTCACCGTCACCGGCAGCGTCGCGCTGGTCTCCGACTATCGTTTCCGCGGAGTCTCGCAGACCGACGAGGAGATGGCGGTGCAGGGCGGCCTCACCGTGAACCATGAGAGCGGCCTTTATGCCGGCACCTGGGCATCGAACCTCGCCGGCTGGGGAACGTTCGGCGGCGCCAATATGGAGCTCGACCTCTATGCCGGCTTCAAATTGCCGGTCGGCGGCGGCGGCACGCTCGATGTCGGGCTGACCTGGTACATGTATCCCGGCGGCTTTCAGAACACCGACTTCGCCGAGCCCTACGTCAAGCTCAGCGGTACGATCGGGCCGCTGACGGCGCTCGCCGGCGTGGCCTATGCGCCCAAGCAGGAAGCGCTCGGCAATTTTTCGGCGACGCCGGAGAGCAATGGCCAGTCGGAAGACAATCTCTATCTTTGGGGCGATTTTGCCGCGGGCGTGAAGGGCACTCCGGTCACTCTCAAGGCGCACATCGGCTACTCGGACGGCAATCCCGGCCTCGGCCCCAACGGCACGAGCCTGGCGCCGACCGGCGAATATTGGGATTGGATGCTGGGCGCCGATCTGGCGGTTCCCGGTACGCCGCTCACGCTCGGGATCGCCTATACCGACACCGACATCACCGAGGCCGAATCGGCTTACCTGCTGCCCAATTTCTCCTCGACCAAGGATGGGTCGAGCATCGCCGGAAGCCAGGTGGTGTTCTCGGTCTCGGCCGCCTTCTAACGGAGTATAGCCGGCGGGAGCGGCCACAGCCGGTCCGTCGGCCGCTCCAGCACGCGCGCCGCGACCGAATGCAGGTTGGCCGGCGAAAGCCGCCCGGTGCGGGTGGCGCGATCGAGCCAATCCTCGATCGCGCCGCCGGTGTCGCTCCATTTGTCCTGCCGGAGCATTCCATAGAGCCCAGCGGCGAGGACGTGGATGCCGTCGTCATTGTCGCGCCAGCGATCAGCGGGATTGCGCGCCACGCCGAGCCGCTCGCTGATCAGCTGATCGAGCGCCTGCACCAGGTCCTCGTTCAGGTAGCCGTCGAGGCTGGTATAGCCCCATTGGGGATCATGCTCGCGAACGATGCGCGGGATCAGCGGGTCCTTGGCCAGCACCGCCAGGGCGGCCTTTGCCACAGCGCCGTCCATCGGGATCGGCGGATGGAGCATCTCGTGCGCAGCGTTGCGCACGGTGATGGCGAGGTTCCAGTCGGCCGCCTGCAGGAAGGTCTGCCCTTGCACCTTGATCCCATGCGGCTTGCAGAACTGGAGCAGCACGACGTTGATCCGGGGATCGAAGCTGCGCCCGGTGAATTCCTGTTGCAGCCTGATCACGTCGAACGGCGCGAGGTCGCGCTCGAGCTGGGGAATGCGCGTAGCGAGCGCCGCCGTGCGTTCGGCACGGAAAGCGGAGAAACCAGCCTCCCTCATTGCGGCGAAAACCCGGACGAGACGCGGCGCGTTGGCGGTCAGCCATTTCCACTCCGCATCGTTCCAATAGGGGCTCTGCTGTAGGCTGGGCCGGACGCGCGCTTCGGGTTCATCAAGCGCGGCGATGACGCGGTCGAGCGTCGACACGTCGGCCCCGGAGGTCTTGCTCGACAGCACCGGGCTCAGCAGTCCGAAGCCGCTGGCGCCCGCCTCTTTCCACAATGCTGCGATTTCGGCCCGGACTGGGTCGGGAAGCGGGAAGGCCTTCGCGTCGGCGTAGAATCTTTGGTAGAGCGACTCGCCGGACAGCGGCCCGAGAAAGGCGATCGCATCATGGCCCTCCGAGCTGGTGACTTTCCAGCGCGTAATGGGAGCAGTCTCGGCGAGCGCGCGCGGCGCGGTCAGCGCGCCGAGCGTGGCGGCGAGGAAGAAGCGACGGTCCATGTGCCCGGGTCTAGCGGGCGGCGGCTCCGGCGGATTGAACGGACTTTGCCCTGAGCCGTGCGGGCGGAGAGCCGGTCATCGCCAGGACCGAACGCGTGAGATGGGCCTGATCGGCGAAACCCTGTTCAGCGGCGAAGGCGGCGAGGCTGCCCTGCCAGCGATCGAGCGCGAGGATAGCGCGGCGGGTGCGTGCTTCGAGGCGGTAGCGCTTGGGGCTTACGCCATAAGCGCGCGCGAATCCCCGGCTGACGGAGGCAGGGTCGAGCCCCATCTGGTCCGCCCATACCGCGATCGGGAAGGCGGAAACCTCGCGCAGCCGTGCGGCCAGCAGATCGGGCCAGTCGGCGGCGCTGCAGGCGTCCGGCCGGAAGCTTTCGCGGACCAGCTCGGCGGCCGTCAGCGGATCGCGTTCCGCCAGCCGAACGACCGCATCGGGATCGGCAACGTTCCCGGCGCCGGCAGCGAGACCCGGCAGAGCGGGCAAGTTGAGCACCCGCGCGCCGCCTGTCCCGAACCGGTCCTGATGCGATGCCCAGCGATCGTGGAGAACCACCGTGCCCGGGCGCGCGGCGAGGCGGCCCTCGTCGCCAGCCTCTTCGTAGCTGCCGGCGAGTACCAAGGCGACATAGCCCTCGACATGGCGGTGCCGCGGCAGCCGTTCGCCCGCCGCGTGCCGTCCAATGCCGCCAAGGCTTACCAAAGGCTCACTGCGCCCGCAGATCCGGCGCGGTCGCTTCTTCGGTCAGCTTGGCCACGGCTTCGTCGAGACTAAGCATCTGCTGTCCCTGCGAGCCGAGCACGCGCAGCGCGACGGTGCCTTCCTCGGCCTCGCGCTTGCCGACCACCAGCAAGTTGGGGACCTTGGCTACCGAGTGCTCGCGGACCTTGTAGTTGATCTTCTCGTTGCGCAGGTCGGTCTCGACGCGGATCCCCGCCGCGCGCAGCTTTTCGGTCACCTGCAGCGCGTACTCGTCCGCATCCGAGACGATCGTCGCGACCACCGCCTGGGTCGGCGCCAGCCACACCGGCAGCTTGCCGGCGAAATGCTCGATCAGGATGCCGATGAAGCGCTCGTACGAACCGAAGATCGCGCGGTGGAGCATCACCGGGCGGTGGCGCTCACCATCCTCGCCGACATAGCTCGCATCAAGCCGGTCGGGCAGCACGCGGTCGGACTGGATCGTGCCGACCTGCCAGGTCCGGCCGATCGCGTCGGTGAGGTGCCATTCGAGCTTGGGCGCATAGAAGGCGCCCTCGCCCGGCAACTCTTCCCAGCCATATTCCTCGGTGGCGAGACCGGCGCGGACCACCGCGTCGCGCAGCTCGTTCTCGGCCTTGTCCCACATCTCGTCGGTGCCGAAGCGCTTGTCGGGGCGCAGCGCGAGCTTGATCGAGTAGGTGAAGCCGAAATCGCGATAGATGCGGTCGGCGAGTTCACAGAAGGCGCGAACCTCGTCGACGATCTGGTCCTCTCGGCAGAAGATGTGCGCGTCGTCCTGGGTGAACTGGCGGACGCGCATCAGCCCGTGCAGCGCGCCGTGCGGCTCGTTGCGATGGCAGCAGCCATTCTCATAGAGGCGCAGCGGCAGATCGCGGTACGATTTGATTCCCTGGCGGAAGATCAGCACGTGCGCCGGGCAGTTCATAGGCTTGAGCGCCATCCACTCGGCGTCGTCCGAGACGATCGGGCCCTCGTCCTCGACGTTCGGCACCTCGTCGGGGATGACGAACATGTTCTCGCGGTACTTGCCCCAATGGCCGGACTGCTCCCATTGGCGCGCGTCCATCACCTGTGGCGTCTTCACTTCCTGATAGCCGGCCGCGTCGATCGCGCGGCGCATATAGGCCTCGAGCTGGCGCCAGATCTGGTAGCCGTTCGGATGCCAGAAGACCGATCCGTGCGCCTCCTGCTGGAGGTGGAACAGGTCCATCTCGGCGCCGAGCTTGCGATGGTCGCGCTTCGCCGCTTCCTCGAGCCGGTGGAGATGCTCGTCGAGCTGCTTTCTGTTGAGCCATCCAGTGCCGTAGATACGGCTCAGCATCGCGTTCTTCTGGTCGCCGCGCCAATAGGCGCCCGAGACGCGGGTCAGCTTGAACGCGTTGGGATCGACCTTGCCGGTGGAGGCGAGGTGGGGACCGCGGCACATGTCGAGCCACGCGTCTTCGCCTTTGCCGGCGCGGTATACCGTCAGTTCCTCGCCTTCGGGAAGCTCGGCGGCCCATTCGGCTTTGAAGGTTTCGCCTTCCTTCTCCCAGCGCGCGATCAAGTCCGCGCGCGACCAGACCTCGCGGATCAGCGGCTCGTCCGCCGCGATGATCTTGCGCATCTCGGCCTCGATCAGCGGCAGATCCTCTTCGGTGAAGGGGCGATCCTTCGGAGCAAAATCATAATAGAAGCCGTCGTCGGTCGACGGGCCGAAGGTGATCTGGGTGCCGGGAAACAGCTTCTGCACCGCCTCGGCGAGGATGTGCGCATAATCGTGGCGCGCCAGTTCGAGCGCGTCCTTCTCGTCCTTGGACGTGACCAGCGAGAGCTGCGAATCGCCTTCGAACGGGCGGCCGATGTCGCGCAGCTCGCCATCGACCCGCGCGGCGAGGGCGGCCTTGGCGAGCCCCGGACCGATCGCCGCGGCGATGTCCGCCGGGGTAGTCCCCGGGGCTACCTCACGGACGGAACCGTCGGGCAGCGTGATACGGAACATCTCGGACACGGGATCTCTTTCGAATAAAGTTGGAAGGGGGGCTTATGCCCGCGCAGGCGCGATATAGGCAAGGCACCCCGCAAGGGCTACCGTCGCCACTGCATTCTCGAATTGTCCGATTAATGCTTGCGGAATCGTACGCTTTGCGGTTCATTCGGCGCATGGAGAGAATAGAACAGGTCAGCCGGCGCGACATCCTGGCCGCAGGAGTCGCACTTCCGATCGCGGCGGCGATCCCCGGTGCGGCGCTGGCGAAGGGCACGGTGCCGAGCAATCCGCTCGTCCGCCAGCGCGCCGACGCCCAGATTTCGCGGGTGGGGAGCTGGTTCTATCTGACCGCCTCGGTGCCCGAATATGATCGGCTGGTGCTCCGCCGCGCGAAGACCATCGCGGGACTGGCCAACGCCCCCGAAGTGGTGCTGTGGCGGCGCCCCGCCAGCGGCAGGATGGCGGGCTATATCTGGGCCCCCGAGATCCACTGGATCGACGGCAGCTGGTACGTCTATTTCGCGGCCGGCGACAGCGACGACAAATTCCGCATCCGCACCTATGTGCTCAAGGGGGGCGGCGCCAATCCGATGGCGACGACCTGGTCGGTGCTCGGCAAGCTCGAGACGCCGTGGGACACCTTTACGCTCGACAGCACGATCTTCGTCCACAAGGGCGTGCGCTATGTCTGCTGGGCGCAGAAGGAGCCGGGGATCGACACCAACAGCAACCTCTATCTCGCGCCGCTGAAGACGCCGACCACGCTCGCGGCGCCGCCGGCGCGGCTGACCGTGCCTACGCTCGACTGGGAAATCCAGGGGTTCAAGGTCGCCGAGGGCCCGGCGCTGCTCGCACGCAACGGCAAGCTGTTCCTGACCTATTCGGCGAGCGCGACCGATGCGCGCTACTGCCTCGGCATGCTGACCGCCGATGCTGATGCGAACATCATGAACCCGGCGTCGTGGCGCAAGTCGCCAGTGCCGGTGTTCGCGACCTCCGAAGCCAACAAGATCTACGGCCCCGGCCACAACAGCTTCGTCGTCGACGAGAACGGACGCGACCTGCTCGTCTATCACGGTCGCGACTATAAGGAGATCAAGGGCGATCCGCTGTTCGATCCGAACCGCCATACGCGGGTCCAGCCGATCCGCTACCGAGCGGACGGGACGCCGGACTTCGGATTGCCGCTGAAGAACGGACCGGTTCGCTTCTGATCTTTCCTCGCAACGCGGGGGAGGATTTAAGACCTAGGCGACACCGAACGGCACCACCCGGTTCAGCTCGACGTGACCGATCTCGGCGCGGCCGAGATAGGGGACCTTCATGTCCCGGCACCAGCGGGTGATGATCTGCTCGACCGTCTCGCCGAAATCGTTGCCGTTGTCGACGATCGAGGTCACTGCGCCGAGCCGAACCCCGGCGATCCCGCGCAGCTGGGTGGCGTGCGCCATCTGGAACAGCATCCGGTCGATCCGGTACAGCGGCTCGTCGACTTCCTCGATCATCAGCACGTGATCGGTGAGGTCGGGCAGCCACGGCGTGCCGATCATAGACGTCAGGATGGCGAGGTTGAACGCGGCGGCGGGGCGTCCGTCGGCCAGGCTCGGCTCCAGCGCGCGGCGATCCTTGTCGATCAGCCAGCCCAGCGCCCAGCCCGCGGCCTCGCCGGTATCGTTCTTGCCGATGCTGCTCGCCATCGAGGCGTGGACCGAACGGCCGATCCGACGGGCATAGAGCGCGCCGAGCAGGAACCCCATGTCCGAGAAGCCGAGATAGGTCTTTCGCGCGGCCGCGGCGTTAAGCTGCGGCATCACCGTGTCGAGAATGCGGTTCGAGCCATAGCCGCCGCGGGCAAACCAGATCGCGTCGAAGCCGGGATCGTTGGCGAATTCGAGAAAGGCGGCTGCGCGGACAGCGTCAGAGCCGGCGAAATGCCCTTCCTCCAGATAGCATTGCGGGTGAAACACGATGTCGTGCGCCGGGTAGGTGAGCGCCATGAACGCCGCCAGCCGCAGCGAGGATTCGCTGCTGATCGTTCGTGCCGGTGCCACAACTCCGATGCGCATGCGCTTGCCCCTTGCCGTCAAACCGCCGATAGCGCGGCCCCATGCATCACGGCAAACCATACTTCTTCGTCGGCATCGGCGGCTCCGGGATGATGCCGCTGGCGATGATCCTCGCGGGGCAGGGCGCCACGGTAGCCGGATCGGACCGTAGCCTCGACGCCGGCCGATTGCCCGCCAAGTTCGATGATCTCAAACGCCGCGGCGTGGCGCTGTTCCCCCAGGACGGATCCGGGGTCGCTTCGCCCGAGCAGATCGTCGTCGCCTCCGCGGCGATCGAGGCGAGCGTGCCCGACATGGCCCGCGCCGCCGAGCTCGGTAACGAGCGGATGACCCGCGCCGAACTGAACGCGCGGCTGTTCAACGCTTCGCTTTCCTCGATCGGTGTGGCGGGGACGAGCGGCAAGTCGACCGTGACCGGGATGATCGGCTGGATCCTCCATGCGTACGGGCGCGATCCGACCGTGATGAATGGCGCGGTGATGAAGAACTTCGTCGCGCCCGATGCCCCGTTCGCGAGCGCGCTGGTCGGGCAGGGCGACTCCTATGTCAGCGAAGTCGATGAGAGCGATGGTTCGATCGCACTCTATCGGCCCGGGATCGCGGTGCTTAACAATGTCAGCCTCGATCACATGCCGATGGCGCAGCTGATTGAACTCTTCGGCGCGTTCCTCGCCAAGGCGGGCAAGGCGGTGGTCAATCTCGACAATGGCGAAGGCGCGGCGCTGGCGATGACCTTGCCGGCCGGCCGGCTGACGACCTTCGCAATCGAGGGCCAAGCCGATCTGGTCGCCCGCAACATCGACCAGCAGCGTTCCGGCGCCTCGTTCGACTTGCATCATGGGGGCAATGCACCGATCCGCGTCACGCTGCAGGTGCCGGGCCGGCACAATATCTCCAACGCGCTTGCCGCCCTCGGCGCGGTGGTAGCGGCGGGCGTGCCGATCGCCGACGCTGTCCGTGCGATCGCCGGCTTCACCGGCCTCAAGCGCCGCTTTGAGCTGGTAGGTGAAGCAAATGACGTCGCGGTGATCGACGATTTCGGGCACAACCCCGACAAGATCGCCGCCACGCTCGACACGCTCCACGCCTTTCCGGGGCGGCTGCTGCTGATGTTCCAGCCGCACGGCTATGGCCCGCTCAAGGTGATGCGCAGCGAGCTGGTGGCGATGTTCGCCGGCAAGCTGGGAGCCGACGATCTGCTGGTGCTGCCCGATCCCGTCTATCAGGGAGGGACCGTGACCCGCGAAGTGACCAGCGCCGACATCGTCGCCGATATCGCAGCCACCGGCCGGCGCGCGCTGCACATTCCAGAGCGCGAGGCGGCCGCCACGCATCTCGTGGCGCAGGCGCGGCCGGGCGACCGGATCGTGGTGATGGGCGCGCGCGACGACACGCTCAGCCTGCTCGCGCGGGACATGGTCGACGCGCTGACGCGCTGACGAATAAGGTCGGACGGCAGTCAGGGAACCGCCGCCCGACCGGCACCCCGCAAGGCAAGCCCTCGGAACACCGTCTGCCGCTGTAGAAGCGAGCCGAAAACAAAAGCATATCGGCGCCCTAAGGGCGTATCCCGATCGTGGGTCGCCCTTATCCCTTCGATCAACAGAAAAGGCCCGAGGATCGCTCCCCGGGCCCGTTCTGCTCACTTCCGTGCCCGCGCTTAATAGGTGCCCGAGAAGCTCCGGTTGAGGTTGCGCTCGCTCGACCAATCCTGCCGGTCATCGTCGCGATCGTCGCGATCGTCGCGATCGTCGCGGCCGCGCTCGCCGAACAGCGCACCGGAGCGCTCCTCGTCGCGCCAATGCGCCTTGGCCTCCTCGGCGCTCTTGCGCAGCGTCACCCGCTCGTCGACCGACTGGATCCAGCGCGACGGAATCGAGTGATGGTGCCCGCCGGAATCGCTGTCGTTCTTGGCCAGAATGATCCGGTCGCCGCGGACCTTGTCGACGGTGCCGACATGGCTGCCGTCGGAGCCCACCACTTCCATATGCTCGCTGACCCGCTGCAGCGAGTCGCGCTGGCCTTGGCGCTCGCTGCGCCAGCTGGTGAACTCGTCGTGGAAGCGCTGCGAGTTCTCGCGACGATATTCGTCATAATCGCGATCGAGCTCGGCGATGCGCTGACGGCGCCACGAATGATAATGATCGTCGCGGGCACCGCCATGGGCGCGTTCGCTATGGCCCATGCGATCGTCGTAGCGTTGGTCGCGCTCGCGGCGGCGTTCCGCCTCCTCGTCGCCGAACCACGACCGGATCTCGTCGCCGGCGCGTTCGAGGAAGCCGCGATCCTCATAGTCCGATCGACTGCGATCCTGGCCACGGTCGCGATCATAGCGCCGGTCGGGGTCGAAGCCCCGCTCGTCGCCGCCGAAATGGCGCTGACCGGTCATGCCGCCGCGGTAATAGTCGGTGCGGGACTGGTCCCAGCCGCCGCGCTGCCCGCGATCGGCGTGCCCGCGATCTTCCCAATCCTGCTCCTGGCGCCCGACGCGGCTGCCATAGCGGCCCCGCTCGCTGAGCTCACCGGCGGCGGCATAGTCGCGCGCACTCGAGGGCGCATAGTCGCGGCCGGATCCGTAATCGCGGGTGTAATCCTGCGGGTCGCCGGACCCGTAATAGTCTCGCTGACCATAGCGACGGTTGCGGTCGTCCATGTGCGTCTCTCCTGATCGTTGGACAAGGCGCAGCATGCGCAGATCGCGCCGCGCCCGACGCCGGATTGAGCGAGCGAACGATGGATTCGTTCCGGTATTTCATCGATTCTGCGGTCGGTTCGGCGTGCGCGCGGCGCCCTTTGGCGGCCCTGCTCTATGCAGTTGCATCGCCGAACGCGGCTCGCTAAGGGGTGCCCTCCCGGGCAGCCGGGGACCGGCGGCGGGGCTGTAGCTCAGATGGGAGAGCGCTGCAATCGCACTGCAGAGGTCAGGGGTTCGATTCCCCTCAGCTCCACCAGCCGCTTTTGAGTTCGCCAGTTTTGTGTTCACGGCGTTCGCGTTGGCATGATCGAGCGTCGCGAGTGCTTGTAAAGCAATCCTCGATATTTGTTGGCGATCTTTAGTGTCGCGGGGGCGTTCCTGCCGATTTGCTCCGCAGCCCGGGCGGCAAAGCGGCCTTGCAGCTGCCCTGCGTGCCTGATGAAATCACGCAGCCATTTCATTGGCGGATCTGGCCGCGCGCCGAATGCATGTTGTTGCGCTTCCGGCTTCCGCCTATCCTCGCCCGGACTCTGGCGGGTATCATGGCCATGGCAGGATGCTCGAGTTTGGCGATCGACCGCAGGTCGCTACCCGCCATGCAGGCTTCTGGTGCATGAACGACATGCAGGGCGGCCTTCAGGTCAATCTGGCGCGCGAGCCCGATTTCACCCTCGGCGGCGCCAAACTACGCCCCTCTACGCGCGAGATCGACTTCGGCGGCAAGCCCGAAACCATCGAGCCGCGCGTGATGCAGGTGCTGGTGGTACTCGCGAAGCGGCGCGGCGCAGTGGTCAGCCGCGATGAGCTGATCCATCACTGCTGGGAAGGCCGGGTGGTCGGCGAAGATGCGATCAATCGCTGCCTCGCCAAAGTCCGCCGCCTGACCGAACGGATGCGGGACGTCGAGCTCGAAACCATTCCCCGGGTTGGGTACCGGCTCAGTGAAACATCGTCTGCTGCCCCCACCGCGGCCAAAGCCGGGTTCCGGGCATGGCTTTGGCGGCACGCGCTGGGTGTCGGGTCCGGGCTTGCCTTGTTGCTCGTCGTGTCCGGCGGCGCCTTATTCGGATACGGATTCCTGGGACGGGGAGAGCAAGCGTCCTCGCCCACCTTCGCGGTGCTCCCCTTCAACAGCCTCAACAGCGGCGAGGAAATGCATCTGTTCGGCAAGAGCATGGCGGCCGCCACCTCGGCCGCACTCAACCGTGTCGGACTGCCGCTCGCATCGACCGCGCCGTTCCCCGCCGAAGCGAAGCACAACCCCGCAGAGGTCGGGCGGGCGCTCGGCGCCGATTATGTGATCTCCGGCAGCATCCGGCGCGAAGGAGATATGGTCCGCGCCTTCGCGCGCGTCGATCAGGTTGAAGGGGGCACCACCGTCTATTCGCGCGTGTTCGAAGTGCCCGCGGAAGAAATCTCCACGCTCCCCGATTATGTCGCCGGGCGGATCGCGGGCGCGATCACGTCGACGATCGCGTTCATAACCCGCGAGCCCGATCCCACCGCAAGGGCAGGGGTGCTGCGCGCGCTGCTCAGCGAAGATCCGCGGCGTGGGCTGGAAGTCGCGCGCGAAACGCTCGCCACGGCGCCCCGGTCGGGCGTTGCCCAGCTCGTCTTCGCGCACGCGAGCCGCCGCGTTTTCTCCCATCGCGACACGCCCGAACTCGAACGCCAGGCACTGATCGGCCCCGCGCGCGCAGCGGGGGCGAGCGGGCGTGAACTGCTGCCGCGTTTCGGTGAGTCCTATCTGCCCGGGTGCGGTCTGTCGGCGACGGCAACGCCGGGCGATTGCGAGGATTTGCTACGCCAGGGACTCGCGGCGGACCCGCAGTCGCCCTGGCTGCCGACCCATTTGGGCACGCTGCTCAGCGAGGTGGGCCGGCTGCGCGAGGCGGGTGCGCTGAGCGCCAGCGCGCATGCCACCGATCCCTTTCAATCGACCAAGGCGGGACTCTATCTTTACCATCTAGCCTTGTCGCGACGCCCCGATCCCCCGGAGATGCAGCCTTCACTCCGGGGCAGCCAGCTCTACTGGCGTCGTGACCCGATGTTCGTCGAGCTCCGTTTCCAAGGGCTGCTTGCCGGGGGCCGGATGGAAGAGGCCGAGACGCTGCTCGGCGACCCGGTTGCCGGCCCGATCATCGAACCGCCGGGCGATCCGCAGCCGATCCGCAGCGTCCTTGCCGCATACCGGACGCGAGCGCCGACCGACGTCCAGCGCGCGCGATCGGAATGCGACGCGGGGCGCTGTCCCGCGAAATCGCCGTGGCGGCATGCCTGACCGGCTTGTCTGCGATGGGCGATCTGGACGCGGCGTTTGCACTGGCGGAACGCGCCTATCCCGGACACGCGCCGCGTAACGCAGCCGAGGCCGAGGCCTGGTTCGTGAAGACGGGCGGCAATGGCCAATCGCGGAGTTTCCTGTTCGGTGCCGCCGCGGCGCCGATGCGTTCCGACCGGCGCTTCATCGCAGTCGCGGAGCGGACGGGTCTGCTCAATTACTGGCGGGCACGCCGCCAGCCCGATTTCTGCGCACAGGAGCGCGCGCCGGTTTGCGAACGGATTCGCCGCGGGAACCGCCGGTGAACAGGCCGTAAGACACAAAGCGAGGGGCGGCAGGAATGCCGCCCCTCCAAGTTGGGACCCGATGAAGGCCTGGGACCGCTTCAGCGGGCCTTTGCGGCGTGGTGGGTAGTCTGCGCCTTGCTCAGCCATGCGGAGCGCACCAGCGATGCGCCGAGCTTCAGCGTGGCGCTGTCGAGGGCTGCGGCCTTGCATCTGCGATGCTCGCGCTGCTTCGCCTCTGACATCTGGTTCCAGCTCATCGTCGCCGTCGGCCAACCGCCGCAGGCCTTGGTGGCCGCCTTTTCCAATCGCGCCAACATGGTCTCGGCGCCCGATTTGTCCGCGAGATCCAGATCGCCATGGTGCACGTTGACGTGTTCGATGATGGGGCGATTTGCCCTTTGCGCCGGTGCGGGAGCAGAGAAAATCGCGGCTGCCATTGCCGTGCCGACCGCGAGCCAGATCGTCTTCATTGAATGCCTCCTGCTTTGCGTCCTGCAATCCCCGTGGGATGCCGCCGGACAGCAAAGGCGTCGGCGCACCGGCGGGAAAGGACCCGGACCTGACCAGAAGCCGACCGTTGGCCGACCTTTTGCCGATCGGAGTCGATCTGGAGTGGGGACTAGCCGCCGAGCGGGCGGAACAGCGGCAATTCGCGGAGGAATGAGCGCTCGCTGGATGGTCTGTGCGCAGCGCGACGGACCGGGCATTTCACGCCTCCGGCTGCAGCCGGTCGATATAGGTTCTGATCTGGGCCGCTTCGGCGGCACTGGTCGCCACACCGAGGCTCGCCGCATAAGCGCTGCGCGCTTCCGCAAGGCGGCCGAGGCGTTCGAGCAGGTGCCCGCGGACGGCGTGAAAATAGAAATAATGGGCAAGTGCCCCGGCGAGCGGCTCGACTATGCCGAGCGCTTCCTCGGCGCCGCGCACGCGGGACAGAGCGACCGCGTGGTTAAGCGCGACCACGGGGGTCGGCTGCATCTCGGCGAGCACGCGGTAGAGCCGCTCGATCTGCGGCCAGTCGGTCGCCTCCGCGCTCTTCGCCCGCACGTGCAGTGCCGCGATCGCTGCCTGCAGTTGATAGGGGCCCGGCCGGCGCATGCGAAAGGCGCGATCGGTGAGCGCGGTGCCTTCGGCGATCGCCGTGCGGTCCCACAGACTTCGGTCTTGGTCCTCCAGCAGGACGATGTCGCCCGCCTTGTCGAATCGGGCGGAGGCGCGCGCGTGCTGGAGCAGCATGAGGCCGAGCAAGCCGAGAATTTCCGGCTGCTCGGGGAACAGGTCGCGCAGCAGGCGGGTGAGGCGGATCGCCTCGGCGCATAGGGGCTGCTTGCGTTCGGCCTCGCGGGACGATGCGGCATAGCCTTCGTTGAACAGCAGATAAAGCATCGTCGACACCGCCGTGAGCCGTTGGGCGCGGGCGAGGGGGGAGGGAGTATCGAAGGCGATGTCGGACTGTCCCACCGCGCGCCTGGCGCGGGTGATCCGTTGTTCCATCGCCGCGTCGCTGACGAGGAAGGCGCGGGCGATCTCGGCGACGCTCAGTCCCGATACGATGCGCAGCGCCAGCGCAATCTGCCGGGTCGCCGGCAAGTCGCGGTGGCAGCAGATGAAGAGCAGGCGGAGAATGTCGTCGCCATATCCGGCATCGTCGAGGCTCTCGGCGAGGTCCGCCTCGGCATCGCGCATCGGCGGCGCGATTTCGTCGGGCAATGCGGTCTCGCGCGCGGCGCGGCGTATGCCGTCGATGCCGGCGTTGCGGCCGACCAGGACCAGCCACGCGACCGGATCGCGCGGCGGGCCTTGTGCGGGCCATTTGCCGAGCGCCTTGAGGCAGGCCTCCTGAAAGGCCTCCTCGGCGATTTCGACATTGCGGAAATAGCGCAGCAGGGCGGCCACCGCCCGGGGCCGGGCGGTCCTTAGCGCGATGTCGATCCAGTTGGGGTCCAGCGTCATGGCGATCCTCGCTGCCCGCGGGAGGCTGACTCCCGCGGGCGTGCCGGCTCACATATATTTGCCGTGCTGGGCCTGGGTTTCGGCCGCGAGACGCTCGGCCTTGGCGTCGATCTCCGGCGTCGAGATCTCGGCGAAATCGGCCATCGTGTAGAATTGGCGGATCTCGATGTCCGAGTCCGAGAGCTGCGGATTGGGGCAGCGCTTCACCCACTCGACGGCATGCTCCATCGATTCGACTTCCCAGATCCAGAAGCCGGCGACGAGCTCCTTGGTCTCGGCGAACGGGCCGTCGATCACGGTCCGCCGATCGCCCGAGAAATGGACGCGAACGCCCTGCGAGGTCGGCTTCAGCCCTTCGCCGGCGACCATGATGCCGGCCTTCACCAGCTCCTCGTTATAGTTCATCATCTGCTCGAGCAGCTCCGGCGGCGCCATCTTGCCCGCCTCGCTATTGGCATCCGCCTTCACCAGCACGATCACACGCATCGTTCGTCTCCTCTTGGGTGTTGCGCGCCTAGGACGGGCGGCGGCGCCGCGATCCGACATCGCCGCGGAAATTTTCTCGTTACATGGCCTTTGGCTCAGCTGAACGCCGCCGCGGCACGCTTCCCCGCAGGACCTTGAACTAGTTGGCCCTTCGCCTATATTTACTCCTGTACGGTGTCGTGTCCCCCCTTTCGCGGCGCCGTGCGACACGCCCTCGGGCGTGTCTCCTCCCTGAACCTTGGCCACCTCGTGCCCCGTGCACGAGGTGGTTTTTTATTCGGCCGCGAGCGCGCTCGGCAGCGCCTCGTCGGTGACCGCATCGATGATCGCGCGCAGCAGCTGGCTGGTTGCGGGGAGTCCCGGGCCGGGGCCGTCGAGCGCCTTGTCGAGATAGAGGCTCCGATCGAATTCGAGCTGGATCGCGTGCACGCCGCGTCGCGGGTCGCCGTGGCGCTCGAGGATATGCCCTCCCGAATAGGGCGAGTTGGCAGCGATCGCGATGCCGTGTGCCCGTGCCAGGCCCTCGATCCTGCCGGAGAACCGCGCCGCGGAGGACTTGCCGAAGCGATCGCCGACAACGAGGCGCGGCGCGGTGGCGGCGGGCCCGAGCGGCGGCATCGAGTGGATGTCGAGCAGCAAGGCAACGCCGAACCGGGCGCGGGCTGCGGCAAGCGCGGCCGCGAGCGCGGCGTGATAGGGGCGATGATCGGTCTCGATCCGCGACTCGACCTCGTGCGCGGCGAGCCGGCGCTGCCAGATGTCGCCCGAATTGCCGGCGCGGCGCGGCACGAGGCCAAGCCCGCTGCGCAGCTTGGCCGACTGAGGCTGCCCGATTACGCCGGAGCCTGCTCCGTCGTCGAGTCGCGGGTCGCGCTCGTGCTCGGCGCGGTTCAGATCGATCCAGGCGCGCGCGCGTTGCGCGACGAACAGCGTCTCGGCACGGCGCGCGTCCAGGCCAAGCGCGTCGGCATAGCGGTCCTCGAGCGGCCGCAGCGCGGTCAGCGGCACGCGTATCGCCGAGCGCAGCGGCAAGGGATAGTCTCGACCAGCATGCGGCACCGACAGCACCACCGGGGTGACCGGTTCGAGCGGCCCGTGCCGCACGAAGGAAGAGGCTGGCGTCACTGACCCCTGACTAGGCACGGGACGGCGTGTCAGCAATCAAAGAAGGGCGAAGTGGCTGGAATTTTTTAAAGGCTTTGCGCATAGAATGCGGCTTCGATTGGTTGAGGTAATGATGATCCGGATTCTGCTGGCCGAGGATGACCGCGTGATGCGGGAATACCTCACTCGGGCGCTCGAACGCTCGGGCTATGCGGTCAGCGCCGTCGATCGCGGCACCGAGGCGATTCCGTTGCTCGAGGCCGAGCGATTCGATCTGCTGCTCACCGATATCGTCATGCCCGAGATGGACGGGATCGAACTCGCGCAGCGCGCCAGCGAGATGGCGCCGGAGATGCGGGTGATGTTCATCACCGGTTTCGCGGCAGTGACGCTCAAGGCCGGCAAGCAGGTGCCGCAGGCGCGCGTGCTCTCCAAGCCGTTCCACCTGCGCGACCTCGTTCTCGAGGTCGATCGCATGTTCCAGTCGGAGAATGCCGGCTTCAACTGATTTTAGCGTTCGAGGGCGCTTGCGCGGCGGCAAAAGCCTCGCTAAAGCGCGCCCTCCTTGGGGGCGTGTAGCTCAGTGGTAGAGCACTGTGTTGACATCGCAGGGGTCGCAAGTTCAATCCTTGCCACGCCCACCATTAAAGGAAGCCCGCGTTGAGCCTCCCGGCTCCGCGGGCTTTTTTTGTCCGGAGATATGATGACCGAACCCGATGCGGCGCTGCTGCGCCTTCTCAAGGCCTTGAAGCAGCGCGGCTATGGCTTCGTCACGCCGACCCCGGCGACGCATGCCCGGGTCGTGCAGCGCCCGAACCGCCAGCAGGCGCGGGACCTCGCCGACATATTCGGGTGGAGCCTGCCCTTCAGGGCCTCCGACCTCGACGATGAGCTTCGCCAGCTGCTCGAAGCGGGCGGTGCCCTCGAACCTGGTGATGGAGGGCTGTATCGCAGCACGCTGCGCGCGTCGTCGCTCAAGGACGATCTCTACCTGCACTCGGCGTATCCGACCGACGCCGAGGATTCGGTGTTCTTCGGGCCCGACAGCTACCGTTTCGCCGATCTGATCGAAGTGGAGATCGGCAAAGCCGGCGTGCGGCCGGGGGGTACGGTGGTCGACATCGGCACCGGTGCGGGCGTCGGCGCGGTGGTGGCGGCGCGTCGCTGCCCCGATGCCGCGATATGGATGACGGACGTCAACCGCGCTGCGCTTCGGCTCGCGGCGATCAACGCCGCCGAAGCGGGGGTCTCGATTGGCGCCGTCGAAGGCGCGACGCTCGACGCGATCGAAGCACCGATCGACCTCGCACTCGCCAATCCCCCCTATATCGTCGACGAAAGCGCGCGCACCTATCGCGACGGCGGCGGCAGCCTGGGTGGGCAGGTCTCGGTCGACATGGCGCGGATGGCGCTGGCACGCCTTGCCCCAAGAGGCAGGCTGATCCTCTACACCGGCAGCGCGATCGTCCGCGGCGAAGACAGGCTGGCGCAGGCGCTTGGGACGCTCGCGGCAGGTGAAGGCTGCGAACTTCGCTATCGCGAGATCGACCCGGATGTGTTCGGGGAAGAGCTAGACACACCGGCCTATGCCGAGGTCGATCGTATCGCCGTGGTCGCAGCGGTGTTCACGAAGCGCTAGTCGGCTCCAACGCGCCGCGAAGCGCCTCGTCGATGAAGGACGCCAGGGTATCGAGGCGATAGGGCTTGAGCAGCACGGGACGACCGCCGGTTCCCGAGCGAGCGATCTCGTCGCTATACCCGGTAGTGAGGAGCACGCGCAGCTGCGGGTGGGTCGCGGCGAGCGTGTCGGCCAGTTCGATCCCGCTCATGCCCGGCATGACCACGTCGCTCAGCACGACATCGAATGGCGCCGCACCTACCACCTCCAGCGCCTCATTGCCGGATCGCGCGCGCACCACCCGGTGCCCGAGCTCGCGCAGCAGCGCCTCGGCGAATTCGCCGACCTCCTCATTATCCTCGACGAGCAGTACCGAACCGGTCCGCCCGCCGTCCGCGTGCATCGCCTCCGCTTCGGGGATTTCACTCTGCTCGAGGTCGCTACACGGGAGCAGGATCGTCACGCGGGTGCCGTTCCCCGGGACACTTTCGATGCGCAGATCGCCGCCCGACTGGGTCGCGAAGCCATACACCTGGCTGAGGCCGAGACCGGTGCCCTTGCCGGCGGCCTTGGTGGTGAAGAAAGGCTCCATCGCCCGCTCGATCGTGGCGGCGTCCATGCCCGTGCCGGCGTCCGCGATCGAAAGCGCGATCATCGGCCGCTGGTCGTGCTCCTCGGAGGCAGTGGTGATGCGCAACGTCCCGCCGTCCGGCATCGCATCGCGGCCGTTCACGGCGATGTTGAGCACCGCGGAGACGAGCTGGGCGCGATCGGCTTCAACTGTGCACACCCCGTCCGCCAGCTCGGTCTCCACCGTTACGCGTTCGCCGAGTGCCCGATCGAGCAGTTCGGTCATGCCGGCGATCATCGTGTTGATGTCGATCACTTCGGGCTTGAGCGGTTGCCGTCGCGCGAAAGCGAGCAACTGGCCGGTGAGCGCGGCGGCGCGGGCGGCGGCCTGGACGATGGCGTCGGCATAGCGCTTGCGGCGGTCTTCGGCGAGACTGGGCCGCAGCAGCATGTCGGCCGAGCCCTGAATGACGGTGAGCAAGTTGTTGAAGTCGTGCGCGATGCCGCCGGTCAGCTGGCCGAGCGCCTGCATCTTCTGGGACTGACGAAGCTGCTCCTCGGCCTTGGCGCGCTCCTCGATCTGGTGCGTGAGCTCGGCATTGGCCGTGGCGAGCGCAGCGGCGCGCGTCTCGAGCTCGCGGTTGGCGCGGCTGAGCGCGACCTGCGCGACCCCGAGCACCGCGGCAACCAGCGCGGCCATCACGATCAGCAGCCCGATCAGCAGGTAGCGGCTGAGGCGCGTCGAGAAAGGCTGCGAGTCGACGGCGATGACAGCGGTGCCGATGCGTTCGCCCGATCGTGTCACCGGGACCTGAGCCGTAATCGCGTCGTTGCGGGGTGGCAGCCCGGTGAGGCTGTCGGGGATGTTCTGGCCTTCGCGGGCATAGCCCGCCACCAGCGCGCCCGCGCGATCGAAGATCGCCGCCATCCGCACCTGACGGTTCACGCGAAGCGTGTCGACGCTTTCGCGCGCCGCGGCGGCGTCGCCAAAGTCGAGCGCGGCGACGACGCTGGCTGCGAGAATGTCGGTCTGGGCGTGGGTTTCGCGCTGCTTCTGGCTCAGATAGCCCGCTTCGCCCTGGACGACGGTAAGGATTCCACCGAGCAGCAGCAGTGCCACCAGCACCGCAGTGATCGCGATGGGAAAGCTGCGCCAGCGGCCGGTGATGTCCTCGATCCGCATTATCGGCTGCGCTGCTTCACTTCGACCGCCAATGCAAGCAGGCGCGAGCTGATGCCGATGCCGCGCGCTGCGGCGGCCGCGTCGTCGATCTGGAAGCGCACGCGTGCGCCCTCGACAACGAAATGAAGCATACCGCGAGGCCGGCCTGATCGGGAGTCGGTGATCGTCAGGGTCGCCTGGCGAGCGAGTCTCGCAAGCGCCTGCGCGGTGAGCTGCTCCGTACCGCCGGCGACATAAGCGACGTGGCAGCCGGCGACCGCCGGCGTTTCGGCGTTGGCGAAGCGGCGGACGGCGATCGGCCGGCCATCGATCGTCTCGCTCGCCGCGGCGCGGTCGAGCTGCTGTCCGAACGGATCGCGGCCGATCACGCATAGATAGAAGGGCTGACCGGGCTCCGGCTGAATGCCTGCCGGCAGTTCGATGTAGCGCACGAACTTGGGCAGGAACGCCGCCTTTACGGCTTCCTCGCTCGCCTGCGAGCCCCGCCCCGCGGATGCGGGCGGCACCGCAGCGGCGCAAAGCGCAAGGAGGAACCGCAACAAGCGCATCAGAAGCGCAGCCGCGTACCGGCATAGACGCTGCGGGCGATCCACTGCGCGCGCTGGACGTCGTTGCTTTCGAGATGCCGGTCGTGGAGCAGGTTCTCGCCGGCAACATAGAGCTCGACCTGATCGTCGAGGCGGAAGCCCAGTCGTGCGTCGGCCTCGACATAGCCCGGGATGGCCGGTTCCTCGAGACCGTCCACCGCGCGTACGCCAAGATCGAGCAGGACGCCCTGCGGCAGCGTCATCCGCGACCGCAACGCAAACTGGTAATCCGGATCGCGCCCGAGCGACGCGCCGGCACTGAGATCGGTCGCGCCGGGGCGGAGTTCGAAATCCTTGTGCAGCCATGAGGCAGTGCCGGTCAGCCGCCACCACGGCGTGAGCTGCTGCGTCACCGCGGCCTCGACGCCATAGGTGGTGCCGCGCAGATCGTTGCTGATCTGGAGCGGGAAGGGCGTACCGATAAAGGTGACGCCGCGAAGGTCGCTGTAGATGTTGTAGAACAGCGACAGTGACAGCGTGGTCCCGGCGCCGGGCTGGCCGCGATAGCCCGCCTCGATCGCTGTCAGCTTCTCCGACCTGAACTGTCGCGCGGGAGCGACGGTCGCCGGCTCAAGCAGATCCCGGTCGAGGCGCGAGGGGGTGCGGACCGCGCGCGAAACCGCGGCCCAGAGCAGCGCGCGCGCGCCCGGTTGCCACGCGACGCGCAGATTGGGGAGGAGCTGGGCCCCCGTATAGGAAGAGCTTTCGAGCTTGGCGCCGCCGGTTACCGACAGTGTCGGCGACAGGATGACGCGGTCCTGTACGAAGGCGTTGCCGATCCATAGCCGCGCACGCTCGGGATCGAGCCGGAAACTGTTGAACCGGTTGATGAAGGCGTCGCGGGTCGTGCGGCCGCCAATTCCGGCGACGAGGTCATGCGCGCCGCTGGTGCGATTGTACTGCAGCTCGGCGTCGATCGTCTCGAGGCTGTTGAAGGTCTGCAGCTCGCGGCGCTGGAAATAGTCGTAATAGGCTTGCAAGCGGAGCGATGAGCCGGGGGTGAGATCGCGCGTCCAGCGGCCGAGCAGGTTGCCGCCGCGATTGCCGTCGCCGGGCGTGAAGAAGCGGCTGCTATCGAATATGTCGCCCTGCAGCGTGAAGCTGCTGGCGCCGCTGCGGGCATCGGCACGGAAGCCGGCCTGCCAGCCGCGGATCGCATCGTTCGCCGAGGCAGTGCTCGTGGGCGTGTCGGGCATGCCCTCGCGGTCGTACCAATTGGCATAGGCGCGGACCGCCGCGTCCTCGCCGAGCGCGAAGCCGTAGCGCGCGCCGATCGTGCGCTCGCGATCGCCGGCGGTGGCGCGGACCAGCGCGCCCTGTGCGTCGAAGGCGCTCTTCGAGAGTATGTTGATCGCGCCGTTGACCGCGTTGGGGCCGTAGAGCGTGCCGCCGGGCCCGTTGATCACTTCGATCTGGGCGATGTCCTCGAGCAGCGGCGAGCGCAGGTCCCAGAACACCCCGGAGTGGAGGGTCGAATAACCGCTGCGGCCGTCGACCGTCAGGAGCAGCTTGTTCGAGGATTCATAGCCGGCGAAGCCGCGGGCGCTGACGGTGTATTGGGTGGCATTCAGCCGCTGCACCTGTACGCCCGGCGCGTCGCGGAGCAATTCGGGCAGCGCGGTCGCGGGCGAGCGGAGGATGTCGTCGTTGGTGATCACCCAGACCGCGTTGGGCACCTCGCGCAGCGGCTCCTCGCGCTTCGATACCGAGCGCACCGGCAGCTCGGCGAGCTCCTCGATCGAGAGGGTGGAGAGGTCCTGGGGCGCATTGTGCGCGGCGGCGGCGGGAACGGGCGTCAGCAGCAAAAGGGGCGCCCAGCATCGGCTTCGTATCAAGTCCGGCACTCGCTCGTTGCTTGCCCCCCGGCCGTGCGACTGTCCTGCCGGGCGCGGCGCGGGTCAAGCGCCCATCGCGCGGGATGCTAGCGGCAGGCGGGGGCAGCCGCGACTGCGTACAATTGCGTAGCCGGCGGCGGCGTCAGCGGGGGTCGGGGATCCTGGCGGTCGCGGGTTCGGCGGGCTGGTCGTCCGCCGCGATCTGTTCGGCATAGCGCCGCGCCATCTTCTGGTGGGCGATCCGCGCCGGAGCGGAATCGGCGGCAGCGGCGCGGGCGGTGGCGTCGGCATGGCGACGACTTAGATATTCGAGGTCCATGGCAAGCTCCTATGTGCCTGTAGGCGGGAGCGCGGTCCTTGCTCTCAGCCGCCGGCGCCTACGAAACAGCGTGCCAGCGGTGAGTCGCATCCTAGCATGATGCGGCGGATCTGCCGAGTCCGCGGACCCGTCTCTAGTCGCGCGCGCGGGCGACTTCGGCGCGGGCCTGGGCGGCGCCGTCGCGTGCGGCGCGGCCGCGTTCGGTGCGTTCCTGACGCTCCGCCATCTGGGTCCAGGCCTGGGCCGCGCGCAGATTGCGATCGCGGACATTGGCGAGGGTGGCGGCATCAGCCTCGGCCATCGCCTTCTCGGCCTGGGTGCGATAGCTGTTCACGAGATCGGTCATGCAAGGCTCCGGGGGACGGGAGAAGAGAAACGGCGCCCCGCGCGCCGAAGCGGCGGGGCGCCCCCTGTCCCTTATTCGGCCTGCAGGTTGACTGCGGCCATCTTGCCCTTCTTGTCGGGCTCGAGATCGAAGGTGACGCGCTGATTCTGGTTCAGCGTGCGCAGACCGGCGCGCTCAACGGCGGTGATGTGGACGAATGCGTCCGGGCCGCCATTGTCGCTGGCGATGAAGCCATAGCCCTTGTCGGCGTTGAAGAATTTGACGGTTCCCTGCTGGGACATGAAGTTTTTCCTTCTGTGATCGGCACGCCCCGTGCGGGCGGACCTCGTGCTGCGGAGGCGAGGAGAAGGAAAAAAGGAGCCGCAAAGCGCCAAGTGACCGTCTGATTGCGACTGTAGCGAGGCTTATATGGGCGCCCGGGCGCGAAATTACAAGCGAAGCGCCGGAGCGGCGATGTTGGATCCGCCGCGCTTGACTTCACACTTTGCCCGCGGATCGTGAACGAAAATTGCGCGCGCGGGAAATTCTGTTGTGCGAAAACTGGAAGGACGCCGACCCGATCAAAGAGCGCGGCCAGCAAGGCCGGGCCCCGATCAGATCAGGCCAAATCCTGATGTGCAAGCGCAGGGCACGGCGGCAAGCCGCGCCCCGCAAACCGGCTCAGCCGAGCACTTCGCGGACGGCGGCGCGGGCGACTTCGCGCGGGCACGGCTCGATCGGGAAGAGGCGGCGGTGGAGCGGCACGAATGCGTCGAACGCCTTGCGCGCGCCGCGGGTGATCTGGGTTTCTTCGATTCGGGTGAAAAAGTTCATTCAAGTTCCTGTGAGGTGGATGAAACGCCCCTGCGCGGCGGAATGCCGGCCGGATGACGGGCGACGCACGAAGCCGTCGGCCTCGCGGAACCCGCATGCGGATAAAGGGCGAAAGGCGCCGAGGTTCCCAAAGGGGAAACAGCCGCGTCGCGGCGGGCGCCTGAGAAGGAAGATGGGGTGGGGGGCGCGGTTTCGCAAGGGATGCGATGGTTTACGCGGCGGCGCGCCTGCTTCCGCGGTTTGCAGGAAGGGACTGTCGAGGGTGCGTCGCGCTTGCCCCTTTCCCTGGCCCTCTCCCCGGCGGGGAGAGGGAAATTGGCCAATCAGCGCCTGGGGAGGACGCGGAACGAGTCGAACAGGCGGGTGGCCTTGGCGGAGTCGAGGGTGGTGCCGCCGTTGATCGCGATCAGCTGATAGGGCTTGCCACCGAGGATGTAGACGCGCGCGCGGCCCGTCCACGCGCCGGTCTTCTCCATGTCGAACTCGATCCCCGGGGCGCCGTTGAAGCTGATCGCCCGGGTGGCGAGCAGCTTCGCCTGCACGCCGTTGACGAAATTGTCGCGATTGAGGTTGAGTTCGGTCTGCGGATCGAACTTGAAGCTCGGCGCGTAATCGGCCCAGCCGACGAGGAATACGCCCTCGGGCCTGGCGCTGGTATAGAGCACCACGCGGCCCGGCCCGCCGTTGTCCTCGGGGATCGGGGTCTCGCTGCGCTTGGGCTCGCCCGGCAGCAACACGCTGAGCATGCCCTCGGCCGGAGTGAACGGCTTCCACGCGGCGGGTGCGGCCGGCGCGCCGGTCTGGCCGGCCGCCTGGGCGCAGGCGGGCGCGGGCAGCAGCGCGGCGGCGGCGAACAGCAGCAGGATCGGCTTCATCATGTCTTTCCCCTCGGCGCCGGCACGGTGCGCGGCGTCCCCCGGGGGAGGGGTAGCAAGGGGCGTCGGCGCGGCAAAGGGGGGCTCCCCCGTCCGTGCGCAAGGATGCTCGCGGCCCGCGTCCGCCGGCCCGGTCAGGCTATGGCGGGGGCGAGGGCGCGGGCGGTGACGGCGGGCTCGATCGAGGTCGGGCGCTGCAGCGCGGGCGGCGTCTCCGCGGCCTCGTTCGGATCGGTCGGGAAGGTCTTGCCGGTCTCGCGGTCGAGCCCGCGCGCGGTGAGGATGTCGATCAGCGTCGCGCCGACGACGAAGCCGATCGCGCCCCATACCGCCTTGTTGGCCGGCGACTTGCGCGCGGCGAGCCCGAGCGCGGCGAGATCCATCGCGTCGCCGACGACGCGGTTCCAGATCGTCACCGACGCGGCGGGCGAGGCGAGGATGCTCGCCCCCGCGGCGATCTCGCGCCCGCCGAACAGCCGGACGATTCCGTCGCCCTCCTCGGCATCGAGAGTCCGCGCGATCCGGCGCGAGGCGAGCAGTTCGGCGGCGCCCAGGGCAATGCTGAACACGCCCAGGCCAAGGCTCAGCTTCTTGTAATCCATGTGAATTTTCCCGTTCGGCTGGGGATGGCGCGGTCAACGGGCGGGCCGGGACAGGGTTCCGGCCCCTGTGGAAAGCGGGGATGTTGCGCGGCCGGGACTTGGGCGCGTTCGCTTTATGTTCCATGCGGGGCGGATGGCCGACCGGCGCGTGCGCATGATCTATCAGTTCCGCAGCCTGCGCCAGCATGCCGAGCTGCACTGCCGCGGCTGCGGCTGGCGGGTGATCCTGCCCCCCGACGCGGTCGAGCGGCTGTTCCCGCCGCTGCTGGGGATCGAGGAGGCGGCGAAGCGGCTGCGCTGCCGCCACTGCCGCCGCCGCAACGCGACGATGCGGGCGCTGGCGGCGCGGGAATATCATGGGTGAGGGCGTCGCGCGCGGAGCCGCAGAAGAAGAAAGGATGTTCGCGCGGAGGCGCGGAGGCGCGGAGACAGGGCGTGCGGCGCCGTCGAACGCCGCGGCAGCGGCAGGAAAACGGCGTGCGCGAGTTAGGCGCTGCGCGGAGGCGAGGCGGCTCTGCTTCTCCTCCGCGCCTCCGCGTGAACAAACCTGCTTCTGCCGCCAGACCGCAGCACGGTTCGGCGGTGAGAAGAAGAAGGGAGTTCGCGCAGAGGCGCAGAGGGCGCGGAGGCAGGATGGGCGGCGCCGTTAGGGCGCCGAGCCGGCGGCAGGAAGGCGGCTCGCGGGGTTGGGCGCTGCGCGGAGAGAAGGGCTTCTTCTCTCCGCGTCCTCTGCGCCTCTGCGCGAACCGCTTCCTGCCGAAGCGCCGAAGCTCAGTCCTTGAGGCTGGCCGGGACGGTGCCGCCGCTCTTCTCGAGCTCGCGCATCACCGCCTTGTGGAGCCAGATGTTCATTTCCGCCGAGCCGTCGGTGGCGCCGGTATAGCCGAGCTCGGTGGCGAGCTGCTTGCGGTTGTCGAGGCTCGAATCGAGCCCGAGCAGCTTCATCAGGTCGACGATCGAGGTCCGCCAGTTGAGGTCGGCGCTGCCGCGCTCGGTCTCGAACACCATCAGCACGGTCTCGACATCGACCGGCTGGGCGGGCGCCGCGGGCGTCTGCGTGGCCTGAGGCTGGGCGGCGGGCTGCTGCATCTGCGGCATCGCCGGCTTCTGCGCGGGCGCGGCCTGCGGCGGCTGGGCGGGCGCCGCCTGCGCCTGCGCCTTGGGGTGGCCGAAGATGGCGTCCTTGATCTTGCCGAAGATGCTCATGCTGGATGCTCCTGGTACCGGCGCCGAGGTGGCGCTAATCTGGATCAGAACGCACGGGCGGGGCGGGTGTTCAGACGGCGCGGTGAGCGGTGCCGAGGCCGGGGTGATGCAGATCGCGGTGCGGCTGGCGTCGCGCCAAAGGTCACGCCAGGGTCACGCTGTCGGCGTCGTGTTCCCGGCGCTGCGAGGGCTGCTCGGTGCCGCCGGGTTCGCAGGACTGGTTTGGGGCGCGAGCGACTCATCGGATGAGCCGAGCAGCTGCAATCCTACATTGCAAGCGCGGCCAGCTGGCCGGGGTATCAGCGGCGCTGCGGTGCGCTGTCGGGCGGTGACTGCGGCTTGGGGTGACCGAAGATGCTGTCGTTCGCGATCTGTGCATTGACACTTGCTATTCTGACACCAAGCTCGCTGACATCGCCTCAATCACAAAATGACAAAGCGATACAGCAGACTGGCCGGAAACAGATCGAGCAAAATGCTCAGTATCTACTTCGACGCTTATTCCACGGCGACAATTAACGAGCCCGATGCTGCGAAACGCTATTCCATTCTCCGCAAAATTAAGTGCAAGATAAACGATCAATTGCCTATAATCCACAGACCGAAACGATCGGTCCCCGTTCTTTACCTCGAAAAGCCTATCGCTACCAACTAAAACATCGCCGAAGCAGGATGATATAACCCCACTCCCCTTGAAGGGAGGCGAGACTACAAGGCTACCCTTGTCACGCATTCCGCTGAAAAAATTATACAAGCGGGCTGCGATAACTGCAGCTTCTCGACTTTCGGGGACAGAAAAACTTACAGTTTCCGGGGACGTCGGAACCGTGTCTACATACTCAGTGGCCGTGGCGAAGGCGGGGCGCATCTCAGATTTTACTCTAGACCCCACCTCCCCCCGCTCGGCAAAGGCAATTGACTTAAAGAGAAGGAACCCTGCTTCGTTTACGATCCCACGTCGATCAGCCTCACTGGCGGCGGGCATTGGAACCCATTCGCGCTCATATCCGTCCATGTTTGCCCGGCGCACGAACTCTTCAAGGGCAGGCGTTAGCGATCTCCATAGCGACGCATAGTGGGAGGCAAACAGCGTCTCGCTAATCACAGCGGGACTTCCCATCCAGTCTGATTGACCTTCTCAGCCGCCCAGTCTCTGACCATCAGCTCAAGTGGCGAAAACTCCTCCTTAGTATGATCTCTCCAGTGTCTGCCCTCGTCCTTAAGGCTGTACGACGCAACTATGTATGCTCGTCTCTCCATCGGGCGCATGGACCTAAAGTAGGGCCGACGATCAGACAACCAAATCCAATTTCTATGCCTAATCATGATCAATATGATATCGCGACGTATGGCTTCACTGCTATTTGCTTCGTAAACATTTATTAGTACAGCGGCCGTCTCTTCACTAGAAACTTCTCCTAGCAGTCGGATCGCATACTGGAGATTCAGATCCACGGACATTACCGCAGAACCCGATTCAATTAAATCTCCGATATACTGCGCAATGGCTAACTGAGTTATTGCGGACAGGCGTTTGAATTCAGACCGAATTGCCGATAGTACATTGAAATATACTGGATAGAGTAAAGTTTCGTTTTCTATCAGGCTTTTGCAGGCATCATCTATTTCAGACGGAGACACAAACTTGAGCGTTTGAATCAACTTTCTGGCTAGAGAAATATTCACTCTAGTTTTGTTAAGTTCACTCTTTATCATATCCAAAATAGGAAATTTTTGAATCTCGTTTCTTAGCCGTGCATAGTCGTCCTGCGCTGTGGCAGAATATGGATCAAAGTGAAGCGAAAATGCATAAAGCTGCTTCCTTGCAATGGCGATATTTTTCGCCTCGCCTTCCGCCTCAGCTTCTTCGCTTAATGGGTTGGTCGATATAAATTCGGCAGAGCTCATTATACGAGTTTTCGATTTCTGCAGCTGTAATCCTTGGTTGCGCTGCAAGATCTGCGAAAGATAAACAAGATGTTTAAATGCATCGGAAGGGCTGTCCGCAAACAAGTAGAAATCATCAGCAAACCTACAGAACTTTATCCTTTTCTGATAAAGCAGCCGATCGATTTGATTTAATGTCAATTCCGAAAGTAGGCGAGCAGCCGGACCGCCGACAGGCAGTCCAAATGAGTAGGTCTCAGAAAAATTGCTGAGAAAGTGCATGATACGATATCGGCAGTCGTCGGCGTTATCGAGTTGGCGCAGCGCGTTGTCTAGGCGATGATGGTTAAGGCGCGGATAGAACTCAGATATGTCGCAGGACACCACGTACTTGAATGTCTTGGCCTGCTCCAGCGCGTGCAGGGTAAATGATTTCCAGTTACTTTCACGAAGAAATATACCAGAGTTTTCTTCATTATATCAAAACGATACGAAAAAACGGTGTTCGTATCCATGGCGAGACGAGCGGACTCTATCCGGCCTCCTAGTCGAATGACCAACGCCAAGAAGTAGATATTCCATAAGGGATCAATTTGTGTCGCCCACCGGAAGCCCGTATAGCCTACGGGTGCAAGGGTGCCGTAATTCGCTGGAGGACAAGCCGTGATGAACCTCTCAAAATCTTTATCAACATCTTTGAGGTACTTCACAACGTCCTTGGACTTATCCCATAATATTCTATTTTCGATCGGGAACGGAAAGATGTCCGTGTCACCATGATCGGCAACGTTGGCGATTGCCCGCTGAAGCTCTTTCTCCATAACTTAATTAAGTCATGTCGAGTGAGATCATTCAATGAAAAAAAGCGCCTTTTAGCTACTCCGCCGCCACAGCCTCCTTCGCGCCCTTCCCCCGCTCCAGCAGCGGCGCCAGATACCGCCCCGTAAAGCTCCGCGGCTCCTTCGCCACCACCTCCGGCGTGCCCTCCGCCACGATCTCGCCGCCCTTGACGCCGCCTTCGGGGCCGAGGTCGAGGATCCAGTCGGCGGTCTTGATGACGTCGAGATTATGCTCGATTACCACCACGGTGTTGCCCTGCTCGACAAGGGCGTGGAGGACTTCGAGGAGTTTCCGGACGTCCTCGAAATGGAGGCCGGTGGTGGGCTCGTCGAGGATGTAGAGGGTGTTGCCGGTGGCGCGGCGGGCGAGTTCCTTGGCGAGCTTGACGCGCTGCGCCTCGCCGCCCGAGAGCGTCGTCGCCTGCTGGCCGACCTTGACATAGCCGAGCCCGACCTCGGCGAGCATCGCCATGCGGTCGCGGATCGGCGGGACCGCCTTGAAGAACTCGACCGCGTCCTCGACCGTCATGTCGAGCACGTCGGCGATGCTCTTGCCCTTGAACTTCACTTCGAGCGTCTCGCGATTGTAGCGCTGGCCGTGGCAGACGTCGCAGGTGACGTAGACGTCGGGGAGGAAGTGCATCTCGATCTTGAGCAGCCCGTCGCCCTGGCACGCCTCGCAGCGGCCGCCCTTGACGTTGAAGCTGAAGCGGCCGGGCTTGTAGCCGCGCGCCTGCGCCTCGGGGAGGCCGGCGAACCAGTCGCGGATGTTGGTGAAGGCGCCGGTATAGGTGGCGGGGTTCGAGCGCGGGGTGCGGCCGATCGGCGACTGATCGATGTCGATCACCTTGTCGCAATGCTCGAGCCCGGTGATCTTGTCGTGCTTGCCGGCGAGCAGGCGGGCGCCGTTGAGCGCCCTCGCGGCGGCGGCGTAGAGCGTGTCGATCGTGAAGCTCGACTTGCCCGAGCCCGAGACGCCGGTGATGCAGGTGAAGGTGCCGAGCGGGATGCTGGCGGTGACGCCGGTGAGGTTGTTGGCGGTGGCGTTGTGGACGGTGACCTTCTTGCCGGTGCCCTTGCGGCGCTTCGCCGGGAGCGGGACCTCGCGGGTGCCGTTGAGATAATCGGCGGTGATGCTGCCGCTGGCGGACAGGATCTCGTCGAGGCTGCCGCGCGCGACGACCTCGCCGCCATGGACGCCGGCGCCGGGGCCCATGTCGATGATATAGTCGGCGGTGCGGATCGCGTCCTCGTCATGCTCGACGACGAGGACGGTGTTGCCGAGGTCGCGGAGGCGCTTGAGGGTGGCGAGCAGCATGTCGTTGTCGCGCTGGTGGAGGCCGATGCTCGGCTCGTCGAGGACGTAGAGCACGCCCGACAGGCCCGAGCCGATCTGGCTGGCGAGGCGGATGCGCTGGGATTCGCCGCCCGACAGGGTGCCGCTGGTGCGGTCGAGGTTGAGATAGTCGAGCCCGACATTGTTGAGGAAGCCGAGCCGCTCGTCGATCTCCTTGAGGATCGCGCGGGCGATCTCACGCTGCTGGTCGGTGAGCGTGGCGGGGAGCTGCTGGAACCAGGCGAGCGCGTCGACCACACTGAGATGGGTGGCGTAGCTGATGTTCTGGCCGGCGACCTTGACCGCCAGCGCCTCGGGCTTGAGGCGGCCGCCGCCGCAGGTCTCGCACGGGTGCGCGGCCTGATATTTGCCGAGCTCCTCGCGCATCCAGGCGGACTCGGTCTGGAGCATGCGGCGGTTGAGATTGCCGATCACGCCCTCGAACGGCTTGCGCACGTCGTACGACTTGCGGCCGTCGACGAAGGTGAGGGTGACCGGCTTGCCGCCGGTGCCGTGGAGGATGGTGCGGTGGATCTCCTCGGGGAGGTCGGACCATTTGGTGTCGATGCTGAAGCCGAACTCGCGGGCGAGGCTGCCGAGCACCTGCATGTAATAAGGCGAGGGCGGATTGGACTTGGCCCAGGGGACGATCGCGCCCTTCTTGATCGTCAGGTCGTGATTGGGAACGACGAGGTCCTCGTCGAACTCGAGCTTCTCGCCGAGGCCGTCACAGGCCGGGCAGGCGCCCTGGGGGGCGTTGAACGAGAACAGCCGCGGCTCGATCTCGGCGATGGTGAAGCCCGAGACGGGGCAGGCGAACTTCTCGGAGAAGACGATGCGGTTGGCCGGGATGCCGGCGTTCTTCATCGCGCCGCCGGCGCTCGCCTCGTCCTCGCGGCCCGGCACGACGCCGTCGGTGAGGTCGACATAAGCGAGGCCTTCGGCGAGCTTGAGCGCGGTCTCGAAGCTCTCGGCGAGGCGGGTGGCGATGTCGGGGCGGACGACGAGGCGGTCGACGACGACTTCGATGTCGTGCTTGTACTTCTTGTCGAGTGCCGGGGCTTCCTCGATCAAATAGGTCTCGCCGTCGATGCGGACGCGCTGGAAGCCCGCCTTCTGCCACTCGGCGAGCTCCTTGCGATACTCGCCCTTGCGGCCGCGCACGACCGGCGCGAGCAGGAGCAAGCGGGTGCCCTCGGGCAGCGTCAGGACGCGATCGACCATCTGGCTGACCGTCTGCGCGGCGATCGGCAGCCCGGTGACGGGGCTGTACGGCACCCCGACCCGCGCCCAGAGCAGGCGCATATAATCGTAGATCTCGGTGACCGTCGCCACGGTCGAGCGCGGATTGCGGCTGGTGGTCTTCTGCTCGATCGAGATCGCCGGGCTGAGCCCCTCGATATGCTCGACATCGGGCTTCTGCATCAGTTCGAGGAACTGGCGCGCATAGGCCGAGAGCGACTCGACATAGCGGCGCTGGCCCTCGGCATAGATGGTGTCGAAGGCGAGCGAGGATTTGCCCGAGCCCGAGAGGCCGGTGATCACCGTCAGCGTGTCGCGGGGGATGTCGATATCGACGCCCTTGAGATTGTGCTCGCGCGCGCCGCGGACGGAAATGGTGGAGAGTGCCATGCCGGGGTTCTAGCTTTGTTCTTTGAGGGATTCCAGAGGGGGATGTAGGGTGGGGGGCGCAAGGTTGCGAGGGGGTGGTGCGGCGGCTGGTTGGCGCATTCGCTCGGCAATGATCCTGAGCAAGGAGGATTGGCAGTGAACGCTGGAGTTTCCGATGCGGTCCCGAGCGTCGACACATCGATTCACGAGCTGATGCATCCAGATGTCGCCATTCGAGGATGTGCCCTGCCAGCGGCGCGTTGATTCTTTGGCTCGCATGATGGGCTGTCCGGAGTTTCCGGCATCGTCACTCGAAGCGTAGCTCATGAATATCAGCTCGCGAAATATGATCTGCTAAATATGTTCGTCCCGAGACTTTGACTAAATCATTAGTTCCTATAGTATGTCGCAGGAATTGTGTTGCGAGTCTCTTCCGGGGGGGAAAGGGAATGGCGCTTTTCAAAGTAAAAGTTGAAACCGGCGAATGCGTTAAGCGGGGTTCCGTCATGATTGACGGACCGGTTGTCGCAATCCCTTCCGGCATTGGCTCCCGAGGGGCATGATGGTCGACTTCACCACGCTACATCCGCTCAGCGCCAGTATGGCGCACCACCTCGACATTCACCTTTGGCGCGGTGCGCCGCAAAATCTCGATCCGGACCGCCCGGTGCAAATTCTCGTCAACCAAGGATATGTGGTGGGCTTCTCGCCCACGACGCTGCAACCGGCATGGTCGGCCTACACCGTGGCGCATGCCGACGCCGCAGTCGATTTCCTGCGGCCGCTGCATTATTATTCCGACGTCCGGATCGATACGGCGCAGCGACTGAGCAATCGCACCTTCGGGAAGATTGGCGGCATTCCCCTCAACGTCGGGCACATGACGCCGAACGAAGTGATCAACCGCCAATTTGGACGTCTCGCGCAAGCGGAGACGTTTCTGATGTCGAACATGAGCCCGCAATATGAGGCGCTTAATCAAGGCGTTTGGGCGAAGCTGGAGGAGTCGATCCGCGCCGTGCAGACCGCACCGGGCGGCGCCTATGCGTGGGTCGTCGTGGGTCCGGTGTTCGGTGATGACCCGCCCCACGTCTCGCGAGACGGCGGCAAGCTGGTGCCGGTGCCTGAGGCTTATTTCGCGATGATCGTCGATCCGGTTCGCTATCCCTACGACACGCCCCGCAGCGTCAATCTAGACTGCTTCATCATCCCGCAGACCGCGCCGCGCGCTACCAATCCGGACGATTATCCCTCGACGCGCGAGGAGATCGAACGCCGCACGCGGCTCAGGTTCTTCGACTCCTGGGGGCGCACCTTCGTGCTCGGCCAGGAGCAGGAGACGGCAGCCGTGTCGCATCAGCCGTTGTCGCAGAGCCGGCTCATGTGTGCCATCGCCGCGCGGCGAGAGGCATGGAAGGCCGAGTTCGATCCTGCGCCGGCCGCGCAACCCATTGCCACGACGATCGAAGGCCTGATCGCAGACCTGAGGAGCGAGGCGGACCGCAGCAGTCGGCAAGTTATCGAGGAAGCGCGCCAGACGACGCCGGAGGAAAAGGCTCGCGCCGCGACGCTGCAACACACCCTTTCATGGCTGATGCGCGCTGAGGAGATCGCCGGAGTGCCGCGGGAGGGCAGAGCGGCGGAGAATGCTCCCGCGCCCGTTGCGGCCGGGCAACCCGGGGCAGCAGGACCAACCGCTCTACTGGATCCCGTCCCCCCAGAGCCGTCGAACATCATTACTTACAAGATCGTCGAGGATGCCGGAGGGCGACTGAAAAATGGGGCGCGCGCCGCGTGCAACTTCTGGAACCGTTTTGTCACGCCGCGCTACTCCATAGTCATCCGTCTCGGCGTCTTCACCCAGCTCGGCAACACCATTGCGCGCGCGTACAAGCCTTTCGAGAAGGACGGCGTTCGGTATGGCCAGATAGAGTTCAACACCCGCTTCCTGCTCGACTACACGGCTGACGAAATCGCCGGCACGATCATCCACGAGATCGGCCACACGCTGGGAATCGGCTGGGACGAATGGATCGACCTTTTTGATAGCGCCACGGGCCGCTTCGGCGTCGGCGCGGTGGACCGCTTTGCCGCGCTCTCGCAGATGGAGGTCGAGCGCGGCGGCGGACCGGGAACCGCCCTGGCGCATTGGGACGAGGAGTTGTTCGATCGCGAACTGATGTCCGGTTATAAAGACAAGGGCGAATACGTGTTGCCGATCACGATCGACGTGATGGAAGCCTTTGGTCATCAAATAGTCGAGCGTTTGCCGCGACAGACCAGCGTAGAGGAACTGCTGCAGGGCATCGCCAGCCTGGTGTTCTCGCGGCAGGACGCGGTACGCCAGATCGACCTTGATCACTTCGAGGTGACCCCGCTCCGGGAAACCGTGCCCCATGGGGTCGCGTTCGAGTAAATTCGCGGACCCTGCCCGGCTTCGCTAATGTTCCTATGCCGCTGTGAGCGGCGAGAGCGCGACGTTCACATCATCGAAGGCTCAGCGAGGCGAGCAGCGAACGGTCTGCACTTGTGGACGGCGTCCGGATGATGGCGGCAAGGGTTTCATCTTCGCACATTCGAAGGGCAGGCGCGTGCCGCCATCGCCGACTTCGACCAGGGGCAGCCTGACCGCCAGCCAAAGCCAGGGCTCCCCGGCGGCCTTTCTCGACACCATCGTCCCAGCCCGGCCCGGCCAAAGCTTTCCACCGGAGGCTCATAGCCCGGGGCTATGGTTCCCTCCCTACGCCCCAGAACCGTAACCTCCCGGTCACCGCATTGCAGCAACGACGCCGCCGATCCGTCATTCCCCCGGCCTAGGGGCCGCGCAGCCGCAACAAGCGAACTGCCCAGGGGGAAATCACATGAAAGTCGCCACTCCGTTCCGCGCCGCGCTCGCGGTGCTGCTCGTCAGCTGCAGCACGCAGGCGTTAGCCCAGACCGCCGCCGACGCCGACACGGCGGCGCCCGAGGCGGAGGCGCAGGACGAGGAGCTCATCGTCACCGGCCGTGCCGGCGCCGGCGAGCGGACCAAGGCCGAGACGAGCTATGCGGTCACCACGATCGACAACGACATGCTGCGTTCGCGCGCGCCGTCCAGCGTGACCGAGACGCTCAAGTCGGTGCCGGGCTTCTGGGTCGAGGCGTCGGGGGGCGAGGGCAGCGGCAATGTCCGCGCGCGCGGCATTCCGGTCGACGGGTTCGGCTCGATCAACCTGCTCGAGGACGGGCTGCCGGTGCAGCATGATCCGGCGCTCGGCTATCTCAATGCCGACCAGGCATTCCGCGTCGACGAGTCGATCGAGCGGATCGAAGTGGTGCGCGGCGGCCCCTCGTCGGTCTTCTATTCGAACGCGCCGGGCGGCGTGGTCAACTTCATCACGCGCAAGGCCGGCGACAGCCTGTCGGGCAATGCCCGACTGCTCTATGGTCCGACCGCCGAGCTCTATCGCTTCGACGGCTGGGTCGGGGTGCCGGTCGCGGAGGGCTGGGGTCTCGGCGTGGGCGGCTTCTACCGCAACGAGCAGGGCGTGCGCGATCCCGGCTTCACCGGCAACAAAGGCGGCCAGATCCGCGCCGACCTGCACGGCGAATTCGCCGGCGGCACGACGACGGTGAGCTACAAGCACCTTGCCGACAATGCGATCTTCTACACCGGCATCCCGCTGACCAAGAACAGCGACGGCGATATCGTCGGGCTGCCGGGCTTCGACCCGCATTACGGCACCACCGCCAGCCGCCAGCTGCGCCGGCTGACGCTACGCAGCGCGACCGGGCCGGTCGATTTCCGCGAGGATCAGGGCAGCCGGATCCGGCTCGATCAGCTGAGCTGGCTGACCGACTGGGAGTTCGGCGACGGCTGGAAGCTCAGCCACAAGCTGCGCTACCGCACCTCGAACACGGTGCGGAACGGCGTCTATCCGGCATCGGTGAGCACCGCGGCCGCGTTCCTGACCACCTATCGCAGCACCCTGCTCGCGGCCTTTCCGGGCGCGACCAGCGTCCAGCTGCGTTACGTCGACAATGGCCAGGCGTTCGACGTGACCGGACAGAACGGCAATGGCGACGTGTTCATCAACCAGGCGCGGCCGGTGACGGTCGACGAGAGCGAACTGCTCAACGATCTGCGGCTGGCGCACAGCTTCGAGGCGGCGGGGACGCACGACGTCGCGGTCGGGGTCTATTACGCCTATATCGACGAGACCTTCCGTCGCTATTCGGCCTCGACGGTGCAGGACGTCTCGGGCAATTCGCGGCTGCTCGATCTGGTGGCGCTCAATGCCGGCGGTGCCGTGGTCGGGGCGCTGACCGAGAATGGCGTGGCGCGCTACGGGTCCGAATTCGCCAATGGCTATGGCTCGCAGCGGACGGTGGCGCTCTATGCCTCGGACGAATGGCAGCCGATCGACGGGCTGCGGATCGATGGCGGGGCGCGCTGGGAGAAGGTCTCGGCGAGCGGCGCGCAGGAGAACAGCCGCAGCGTCAATCTCGGCAATGCCGCGACGCTGGCCGACGACAATGTGCTCACCGGCAGCGGCGTGTTCGTGCCGTATAGCCGCACGTTCGACCGGGTCGGCTGGACGCTCGGCGCCAATTGGCAGTTCGATCGGCGCGCGGGGGCGTTCGCGCGCTACACTTCGGCATTCCGCCTGCCGAGCGTCGGCAGCTTCATCACCAGCGCGACCGCGCAGCCGGTGATCCAGGGGATCGAGATGTGGGAGGCGGGGGTCAAGTTCGGCTCGCCGGTGGTGAGCCTCTACGCCACTGCGTTCCTCACCGACTTCGATTCCTATTCGATCGGCAACACCCGGTTCGATCCGGCGACCAACGGCTATACCCAGCAGACCGTGTTCACCGATACGCGCGCTTATGGCGTCGAGTTCGAGGGCACGATCCGGCCGGCGGCGTTCTTCGACTTCACGCTGAACGCGACGTGGCAGGAGCCGACGTTCCGCAACCTCAAGTACAACGAGCTGGCGACGGTCAACGGCGTCCAGACGCTGATCCCGCGCGACTATTCAGGCAACCAGCTGCTCCGCGTGCCCAAGCTGGCGCTGCGCGCGACGCCGGCGATCACCCTGTTCGGCAACCGCTTCCGCGCGCAGGCCGACGTCGAACACTACACCAAGCGCTACGCCGATGCCGCGAACACGTCCGAGCTGCCCGCCTATACCGTGGTCAATGCGAGCATGCGGTTCGCGCTGACCGACCGGATCAACCTCTGGGCCTATGGTGACAATCTGACCAACACGATCGGGCTGACCGAAGGCAATCCGCGCGCGGGCGAGCTGACCAGCGGCCAGGCCAACGACCTGTTGTTCATCGGCCGGCCGATCGTCGGGCGCAACTTCCGCTTCGCGGTGGACTTCAAGTTCTGATGCGGGCGCTGGCGGCCGCGCTGTTCGCCATCGCCGCCCCCGCGACGGCGCAGGAGGCGGCGCCGGACCTCGTCCTTACCGGCGAGATCACCGGCGCCGACCACCAGCAGTACAGGCCGGTGCGGTTCGCGGTGCCGCGCGGGGTCGAGCGGATCACGGTGACGCTGAGCTACGACAAGGCCGACAAGACTGTGGTCGACATGGGGGTTTGGGATCCCGAGCGCTTCCGCGGCTGGAGCGGCGGGACGCGCGACCGCTTCACCATCGCGGCGAGCGATGCGACGCCGGGCTATCTCCCCGGCACGCTTCCCGCCGGGCAGTGGCAGTTGATGCTCGGCGTGCCCAATGCGCGGCCGAACAGCCGGGCTGCCTATCGCGTGACGGTCCGGTTCGACCGCGGCGGAAATCGCGGCGCGAGGGATGCGATGGGGGGGGAGGTGTTGAACCCGGCGTCGGGCTGGTATCGCGGCGACCTGCATCTGCACGACGCGCATAGCGACGGCAGTTGCGCCAGCCAGAGCGGCAAGCGGGTGCCGTGCCCGCTGTTCCGAACGGTGGCGGCCGCGGCGGCGGCGAAGCTCGATTTCGTCGCGGTCACCGATCACAACACCGTCGCGCATTTCTCCGGATTGCGCGAGCTCCAGCCCTATTTCGACCGGACGCTGCTGATCCCCGGCACCGAGATCACCACCTTTGGCGGGCATGCCAATCTGATCGGGCAGCGCGGCTTCGTCGACTTCCGGGTGGGGACGCGCGAAGTGCCCGATATTCGTGCGCTGCAGCGCGCCGCGGCGGCATCGGGCGGCATCCTCTCGGTCAACCATCCGGCGCTGCCTTCGGGCGAGGCCTGTATGGGCTGCGGCTGGACGTGGCGCGACACCGACTGGCGCGGGGTCGCCGCGGTGGAGGCCGTCAACGGGACGCTTGCCGAGGGGCCGCTGGCGGGCATCGGCTTCTGGTATGCGCGGCTGAACGAGGGGCATCGGCTGACCGGGATCGCCGGCAGCGACAATCACGATCCCGACGCGCCGGCGGGAAAGGCGCCGATCGGGCGGCCGACGACGGTGGTCCATGCCGCGCGCCTGTCGACCGACGCGATCCTGCAGGGCATCCGCGCGGGCAATGTCTTCATCGACGTCGAGGGTAGCGGCACGCGGCTGCTCGAGGTCGAGGCTCTTGCGGAGGGTGCGACGGTCGCGATGGGGGGAACCTTGCGTCCGGTCGCAGGCGTCGAGATGCGGGTGCATGCGCGCGGCGTTGCCAGCGGCTCGGCCGAGCTGGTGGTCAACGGCACCGTCACCGAGCGGCAGCGGGTGGCGGGCGGCGACGCACGGTTCGTCTTCCGGATCGAGCCGCGGCCTTGCGGCTGGGCGGCAGTCAACGTCCGCGACGACGCCGGGCGCCCGCTGCTGATCGGCAACCCGATCTACCTCGCCTGCCGTTGACCATGCCGGTCGCTCAGGCGGCCTCGCGCAGCGCTTCGGTCACTTCGCGCACATGCGCAGCACGTTGTTCGGGCGGACAGACCTCGAGCGCGTCCTCGAGGTCCGCGGCGCGGGCGCCGAGCTGCGCCTCCTGGAACATCCCCGCCGAGCCGGCGAGCTTGTGGAGCAGACCGCGCAGTTCGGCGATCGACACGTCGTCGAACTCTCCGCTGGCGGCGATCCGCTCCGCACAGGCGCGCAGCTCGCTTTTGCGGGCCTCGTAGCGGGCGCGCAGCTCCGGCGAGATGGTCAGTCTGGGCATCGCTGCCGGCCGGGCCTCTGCGCCTTGCGCGGAGTCGTCGGCGGCGGGCGTGGCTTCGGGGCGGGCCCAGCGGCCGATCAGGCGCGCGAGATCGGCGAGCTGGACCGGCTTGGCGATATGCGCCTGCATCCCTGCCGCGAGGCAGGCGGCGATGTCGTCGGCATAGGCATTGGCGGTGAGCGCGAGGATCGGCAGCGTCTCGCCGCCGATCCCGGCATCGCGGATCGCGCGGGTCGCCTCCAGCCCGTCCATCACCGGCATCTGCATGTCCATCAGCACCAGATCGAACGGCTCGGCCGAGCGTGCTGCCGCGACCGCCGCGTCGCGCGCCTGTGCACCGTCGGGGACGGTCACGGTATGATGGCCGAGCCGGGCGAGCATCGCCTCCATCAGCGCCTGGTTGACGTCGTGATCCTCGGCGAGGAGTACCTTGAGCGGGCGCTCGGGCTGGTTCTCGCGAACCTCGACCGGCGCGGCATGGGCATCGGCGGGATCGGCAAGGCGGAGCGGCACCCGAAGGGTGAAGCGCGTGCCCTTGCCCTCCTCGCTCTCGAGCGTAAGCGAGCCGCCCATCAGCGTGGCGAGGTGGCTGCTGATCGCAAGGCCGAGCCCGGTGCCGCCGAAGCGGCGTGCTGTCGACTGCTCGGCCTGGACGAATTGTTCGAAGATCGCCGCCTGGCGATCCCGGGCGATACCGATGCCGGTGTCGACGACGGTGATCTCGATATTGGCGCGGCGATCGTGCCAGCCGCGGCGCGCCTCGATCGAGATGCTGCCGGCCTCGGTGAACTTGACGGCGTTGCCGAGCAGATTGAGGACGATCTGGCGCAGCCGCAGCCCGTCGACGAGCACGAACATCGGCAGTTCGGGCTCGACATCGAACCACACGCGCAGCCCCTTTTGCGCCGCGGCGGGCTCGATCAGCTTGACGCAATTGCGCAGCGCATGGCGGAAATCGACGCGCTCGGGGGCGATCTGCATCTGCCCCGCCTCGATTTTCGAGATGTCGAGAATGTCGTTGAGCAGCCGCATCATCGCCTTGCCCGAATCGACGATGAGCTGCGCCTGGCGCTGTTGCTGGGGGGTGAGATCACTCTGGAGCAGCAGGTCGGCGAATCCGAGCACCCCGTTCATCGGCGTGCGGATCTCGTGGCTCATATTGGCGAGGAAGCTGGATTTGGCGCTGGCGGCCGCCTCGGCGCGGGCACGTGCGATCTCGAGCGCGAACTCGAGATGCTTGCGCTTGGTGACGTCGCGCAGCGAGGCAATGACTTCGATCGGTTGATTGGTCTCGGGGTCGCGGACGAGGCCACAATTCGCCTCGATCCAGGTTTCGCCCGGCCGGCCGGGCTTCTCGATTCGGTTGGTGGTGACGCCGCGCTCGATCTCGCCGCGCGCGAGCCGGCCGTAGAACTCGAACAGCGCCGGCTTGTCTTCCTTGTGGACCAGCCCCGCCATCGAGGCGCCGACGGCGAGCTCGGGCGCGACGCCGAGGACCGGCTCGGTCGACGGCGAGGCGTAGGTGATGATTCCGTCAAGATCGATGCGGAACACCGCATCGGTGGCATTCTCGGCGAGCAAGGCGAGCTGCGCCTCGGCGATCTCGCGGCGGGCGATGTCCTGCTGGAGCCGTTGATTGGCCGTGCCCAGCGACACCATGCGCGCGCGGCGGTCGCGCAGCAACAACAGCGCGAGCAGCAGCACGAGGAACGCGCTGCCGGCAAAGGCGATCTGGACGGGTGTCTCGAACGCGTTTGCGCGATCGAGACGCTGGACGAGCAGTCGTTGCTCCTCTGCCTCGATCTCGTCGGCGACCTGCAGAAAACGCCTGCGGATCTGGCGCGTGGTCTTGCTCCGAAGCAGCGCGACGGCTTCGGCAGTACGGCCGGTGCTGTGCAGCCACATCGACCGCTCGGCGCCGGCAAGCCGTTCCCCGATCAGTGCCGCCAGACGGGCCGCGCGAATGCCCTGATCGGGATTGTCGAGCGTGCTCGCGCGCAGCGCGTCGATTTCCTGGGGAAGCGTTCGGCGAATCTCGTCCACCAAAGCGCGGTCTTCGGCATCGCCGGTGAGCAGATAGCCGCGACGTGCCATCTCGCCGCGCAGGGTGAGAATGCGAACCTTGGAAAGCCGCTCGGTGACTTCGAACGTGTGACGGACCCATTTTTCCGCGATCTGCTTCTGCCAGGCGAGCCACAGCCCCGAACCGGCACAACAGATCAGCAGAAGAAACACCGCCGCGATTACGCGTCGCGAGCGGTGCGGATTGGCATTCGGCATCGTCGAGTTCCCTGAAACTCCTGTTTTACTTATAGAGTGAATTAGCCGCCTTTCGGTAGCCCGCGCCATTGGGCGGAGGAGGTGATTTCTCCACGATTGCCACCCGAAACGGTCACGAAGCGTTATAATTGAGTAGGGCGCGGTGGCGCGCTCGGTTGCGAGGACAGGCGAATGGCACGGATCATCATCGCAGACGACGACGAGATCGTGGGCGAGATGGCCCGCGACGCGCTGATCGCCGCTGGACATGGCGCAGGCCTCGTCACCAACGGCGCCGACGCGCTGCGAGTGATCAAGGCACGGCGCCCCGATCTGGTGATCCTCGACTGCAACATGCCCGAGATCTCGGGGGTGCTGCTTGTCCAGGAGCTGCGCAAATCGGCCGAATATGCCGATCTCCCGGTGATGATGCTGACCGGACGGCGCAGCGAACGCGACGAGGAACTTGCGCGCTTCGCGGGCGCTAACGACTATATGAAAAAGCCTTTCGATCCCGACGAGCTCGTCTTCCGCGTCGAAGAATTGCTCGCTGCGCAGCGCTGACCGACGATGGCACGCATCATCTATGTCGAGGATGACGAGCTCGTCGCCGAGCTGGTCCGTCAGGTGCTGACCGATGCCGGGCATCTGGTTGGCGTCATCAACCACGGCACGCTCGCGTTCGAGACGATCGCATTCAAGAAGCCCGATCTGGTGATCCTCGACCGAAGCCTGCCGGGTATGCAGGGCGTCGACATCCTCACCGCGCTCCGCCGGCTGCCGGGGCTTTACCTGACGCCGGTGCTGATGCTCACCGCCAAGGGCGGCGAAGAGATGGTCGACGAGGCGATGGGGGCGGGCGCCAACGACTATCTGGTCAAACCGTTCGAGCCCGAAGAATTGGTTCGCCGTGTCGACCAGGTGCTCAGGAACAACCTGTTCCGGCGTGCCGAATAGGGACGCCGCGCCTCAATAATCCCTGACAGTCTACTGTAACGGCAGTCATCTTCGGTTCAGCGATTTGGGCGGAAGCTGCGCGCCAGACAAAAGATGAACCGGGGAGACGGCGATGGACTGGAATGTTGCGCGGAGGCTGGGCACGATCGGCGGCGCGCTGGCGCTGTCGGCCTGCATGATGCCGTATGATTCCGGGCTCTATGAGCCGCCGCCGCCGCCGGCATGGAGCGCCGTCGAGACGCCCGACTCCTATGCGTTCATCGATCGCGCGGATTCGCTGTGGGAAGCGATCGGCGACGCCCCGCCCGACCATGCCTTCGCGTTCGAAGGCGCGGAACCCTGGGCGTGGGAATTGCAGGACGGGCACCGCATCGTCGTCGAGGACAGTCCCGACGGGATCCAGAGCTATTATTTCGCACCGGGCGACGAGGGTCCGTTCCTCGCAGTGCGGCCGGGGATGAGCTTCGGCTTCGAAGCGGACACGGTCGCGGTGGTGTACGGGTCCGATGGCGGGGCGATGCCGCGCGACGCGGGGACCGAGCATCTCGGCGAGGGCGCGGCGCTGTACGCGCGCGGGCGGCAGCTGCTCCGCGCGATGCTGCAGCGGCAATGGCGCGAGGTCGACAGCCAGGCGTGGATCGACACCGGCCCGATCATCTGGGGAAGCGTGGCGCTGTGGGACGAGGGCCGGCGACGCCATCCGGGCTGGGGCCGCCACCGCGAAGGCCCGCGGGCGAGCGACTGGCGCCATCGACTGACCGCCGAGCGGCTGCGCCGGCGCGACCTTGCCGAACAGTTTCGCCGCTGGCGCGAGGGCGGCTTTCAGGGACCGCCGCCCGGACGCTTCCGTCGACCCGGCGCAGGACAACCCGATCGCCCCGGCGGCCCCGCTGTCGGGCAGCCCGGCGCGGGCGGTCCCCGCCAGCCCGGCCAAGGCGGACGTCCGCCCGGCGCGGGGCGCCCGCGACCCGAGGCGGGGCAGCCCGGCACGCGGCCGTGGCGTGGCTGGCGCCGCCCGGACCGGGCCAATCCACCGGCCGCGGGCGCGCCCGAGGCCCCAGTGACCACGCCCACGCCAGCGCCCGGCGCCGGCGTACAACGACGCCCCGGCTGGGGCGGACGCCCGCGTCCCGAGCGGCGCGACGCCGAAGCCGGAGGTTTGGGTCGCCGGCAATCGGCCCCGGTCGTCGATCGCCCCGCCGATGCTGCGGACACGCCGCGCCCGGACGGGCCGCGCCGGGGCTGGTTCCGGCCGCGCCCCGACGCGAGCGGATCGGCGCCTCCGCCGGTTACCCGGCCCTCGGGTGGTGCGCGCGGCGAGGGACGGTCCTGGGTGCGCCCCGAGCGGAGTGCGCCCCCGCCCGCCGCGGTCCAGCCGCGTGCGTCCACCCCCGCGCCGGCTCCGAGCAGCGCTCCAGCGCCGGCGCCGAGGGCGTCGTCACCGCCGCCTGCGCGACCATCTGGTGCGACCGTCCGGGAGCGCCGCGTGCCGCAGCCCGACAGGCGCTAGGCGGGCCTGAACGGCAACAGGCTCTCATATTGCGCGAGCGGCGGCGCGGCGGGGATGATCGCCCGGTGGCGCAGCAGGAAGGCGTGGCGGACGATCTCCGCCTGCTGCTCGAGCCCGTATTTCTCGAACGACTGGCCCGGCTTCAGGGCATAGTCGTAGCGGCAGAAGGGGTGGCGCTTGATCGGCAGGAAGATCCCCTTCTGGTGTTGCCAGATATGGACCATCTCGTGGACGAAGAGCCCCTGCACGCCGAGCGGCGAGAGGCTGAAGTCCTCGTGATAGATCCCGCTGCGCGGGTGGAAGTGGATCGTGCCGCGCGGCGCCATCGTCGTGTTCGATGGCTGGAAGAAGATCCATTTGCGATTGGCGACGCGCGCCTGCGCATAGTCGACGGCATCCCCGAACACCGAGGCGCAGAGGCGGGTCTCGCCTTCGGTGAGAGGGCGGCTGGTCAGCGGCGGGTGACCGCGAGAGAGGCGTCGTCGATAGTAAGATCGAGACGCCTCGGGTCCTTGGCGCGGTCGACAACGAAAACCGCGTTGCCGCGCGCCTGGACGATCGAACCCATCGCCTGCGTGAGCGGGATCGAGACGGTCGGAATGCGGGAATAGTCGCTCGATACCTCGACGAGGTTCCTGCCCAATCGCCTGACCGTGATGACGACGCCCGAGCGCGAGGAGCCGCGGGCGTCGGAGATGACGTCGCCTTCATAGGTGCCGGCGACGCTGTCGGCGAGGTCGAGCTTGCGCTCGGCCTTGGGCGTGCTCTGCGCGAGAGCCGCGCCGGGCGGGAGGGCGAGCGCCAGAGCGAGCGTGGTCCAGATCACGTGGCGGTCTCCTCGATGCCAGGTGCGCGTGGATACCCTATACCGCGTGGAGGTCGTCGTCGACCATGTCGATCTCGCGCACGCCGCGGGATTGGCGGGCGGCGTTGACCAGCGCGCGCAATTGCTCGCGGCGCGCGCGGGCATGGTCGACATCGCGGATCACCAGCGGCGCCTCGCGCGTGGTCTCGTCGGACGAGGTGATGCTGATCGTGCCGAGATCGGCCATCTGGTTGATGATGGTGAAATCGATGCGGACGTCCTTGATCCGGTAGAGCTCGACCTCGTCGATCGATTTGCGGACGATGCCCTTATGGAGGATCAGCCGGTCGTCGGTCACTTCATAGGTGGTGGCGAGATTGGCGAACCATTTGGCGAGCAGGATGCCGAGTCCGGCGACGAGGGCGACCGGGAACAGCCACGCCCAACCCTCGACCGGGCGCTGGGCGAGCGCCCAGATCGAGCCGACCAGGCCGGTGAGGAGCAGCAGGATCGTCCCCCAGCCGGCGAGCGTGCCGCGCAGCCAGCCGAGAGTCGACGAACGGAAACGATCGATGGCTTGCGGCATATGGCCCCTCCCTTACGGCGGAGGATAGCGGATGCGCGGGGGTGGGGAAGTCCCTAAAAAGATCCTCCTTCGGCGCGGAATGCTACTTCGGTGCCGGATCGCCGGCGCCGACGACCTGGGCCTGGACCTCCAGCCGCTTGCCGCCGGCAAAGGCGAGCACGAGCGGGATGCGGGTTCCGACCTTCACATTGGGACCGAGGTCGAACAGCATGACATGGCGGCCGCCGGGCGCGAACTGGAGTGCGCCCTTTGCGGGGACGGGAATGTCGCGGGCGGGGCGCATCGATTTGACGCCGTCATGATCCATGGTCTCGTGGAGCTCGGCGCGCAGTGCCGCGGGGGTCGAGACCGCGAGCAGCGTGTCCGCCTCGGCACTGCCCTTGACCGTGAAATAGGCCGCACCGGGACGTCCGGCGACCGCCGGCAGCCGCACCCACGCGTCGTCGGCGCGCAGCTCGGCGGGCTGGCCGCACCCGGCCAGCAGCAGCGCCGCCGCAACGATCCCCGGAAATCCTCGCATCCACTTGTCTCCCAATTCGGGAAGCTCCTAGAATTCCGCCCTTCTTGCGGCAAGCCGCAGCGCACCTATATCGCTTTCGCAACCGGTTCTCCCGGCGTCGCCTGATCGGGACGCGGGGCAGCCAAGTTTTTGATTTTGAACACTGGAAAATCTGGGGGCCAACGAGGGACCATGGCTAAAGTTATCGGTATCGACCTGGGCACGACCAACAGCTGCGTGGCCGTGATGGAAGGCGGCAAGCCCAAGGTCATCGAGAATGTCGAGGGTGCGCGCACCACCCCGTCGATCGTCGCGTTCGCCAAGGACGGCGAACGACTGGTCGGGCAGCCGGCGAAGCGCCAGGCTGTCACCAACGGTGACAACACGATCTTCGCGGTGAAGCGCCTGATCGGCCGCCGCTTCGACGACCCCGTGACCAAGAAGGACACCGAGCTGGTGCCCTATTCGATCGTGCGCGGGCCGAACGGCGACGCATGGGTCAAGGCGGGCGGCGAGGAGTATAGCCCGAGCCAGATCTCGGCGTTCACGCTGCAGAAGATGAAGGAAACCGCCGAGAGCTATCTCGGCGAGACCGTGACCCAGGCGGTGATCACCGTCCCGGCATATTTCAACGACGCCCAGCGCCAGGCGACCAAGGACGCGGGCCGCATCGCCGGCCTCGAAGTGCTGCGCATCATCAACGAGCCGACCGCGGCGGCGCTGGCTTATGGCCTCGAGAAGAACGACGGCAAGACGATCGCGGTCTATGACCTTGGCGGCGGCACGTTCGACATCTCGGTGCTCGAGATCGGCGACGGCGTGTTCGAAGTGAAGGCGACCAACGGCGACACGTTCCTGGGCGGCGAAGACTTCGATTCGAAGATCGTCCAGTTCCTCGCCGACGAATTCCGCAAGGCCGAGGGCATCGACCTCACCAAGGACAAGCTCGCGCTGCAGCGGCTCAAGGAAGCTGCCGAGAAGGCGAAGATCGAGCTGTCGAGCGCGCAGACTACCGAAGTGAACCTCCCCTTCATCACCGCCGACGCCAACGGGCCGAAGCACCTCGTCAAGGCGATCAGCCGCGCCGATCTGGAGCGTCTGGTCGACGAGCTGATCCAGCGCACGCTCGAGCCTTGCCGCAAGGCGCTGGCCGATGCCGGGCTCAAGGCCAACCAGATCGACGAAGTCGTGATGGTCGGCGGCATGACCCGCATGCCCAAGGTGCGCGAAGTCGTGAAGCAGTTCTTCGGCAAGGAGCCGCACACCGGCGTGAACCCCGACGAAGTCGTGGCGATCGGCGCGGCGATCCAGGCCGGCGTGCTGCAGGGCGACGTCAAGGACGTGCTGCTGCTCGACGTGACGCCGCTGTCGCTGGGCATCGAGACGCTGGGTGGCGTGTTCACCCGGATGATCGACCGCAACACCACGATCCCGACCAAGAAGAGCCAGGTCTATTCGACTGCCGATGACAATCAGCAGGCAGTGACGATCCGCGTCTTCCAGGGCGAGCGCGAGATGGCGGCGGACAACAAGATGCTCGGCCAGTTCGACCTGGTCGGGATCCCGCCGGCGCCGCGCGGCGTGCCGCAGATCGAAGTCACCTTCGACATCGACGCCAACGGCATCGTCAATGTCAGTGCCAAGGACAAGGGCACCGGCAAGGAGCAGCAGATCCGCATCCAGGCCTCGGGCGGGCTCAGCGACGCCGACATCGAGCAGATGGTCCGCGACGCCGAAAGCTTCGCCGAAGAGGACAAGAAGCGGCGTGCCGCGGCCGAGGCGAAGAACAACGCCGAGAGCCTCGTCCACACCACCGAGCGCCAGCTCCAGGAGAATGGCGACAAGGTCGATGCGAGCCTGAAGGGCGAGATCGAGGCGGCGATCGCCGAGACGAAGACCGCGATCGAAGGCGGCGACGCCGACGACATGCAGGCCAAGGCACAGAATCTCGCCCAGGTGGCGATGAAGCTCGGCCAGGCGATCTACGAGAAGCAGGCTGCCGAGAACGCGTCGCCGAACGCGAACGGCGGTGCGGCTGCGGGGAGCGAGGCAGGCGGCGAGGAAGTCGTCGATGCCGAGTTCTCCGAGGTGGACGACAACAAGGCGTAAGCCAAAGCTCCCTCTCCCTTCCGGGGAGAGGGTCGGGGAGAGGGGCATGACAATTGACGGTTCGATTGGCGCGCCCCTCTGCCCCTCTCCCAACCCTCTCCCCGGAGGGGAGAGGGCTATGAGGGCTGCATGACCGAAGTCGATTATTACGAGCTGCTCGAATGCGAGCGCACCGCGGACGAAGCGACGCTCAAGTCCGCCTATCGCAAGCTTGCGATGAAATATCACCCGGACAAGAATGGCGGGTGCAAGGATCACGAGGCCAAGTTCAAGGCGATCAGCGAGGCCTATGACTGCCTCAAGGATCCGCAGAAGCGCGCGGCCTATGATCGTTTCGGCCATGCCGCGTTCAAGAACGGCATGGGGGGCGGACCCGGCCATGGCGCGCAGGATTTCGGCGCGTTCAGCGACATTTTCGAGAGCGTGTTCGGCGAGTTCATGGGCGGGCGCGGCGGCGGCCGGCCCAATCTGCGCGGCGCCGATCTGCGCTACGACATGGAGATCAGCCTCGAGGACGCCTATCACGGCCGCTCGAGCGAGATCACGGTCGACGTTTCGGGGATCTGCGACGGCTGCTCGGGCACCGGCGCCAAGCCGGGCACGCAGGCGCACCAGTGCAAGCAGTGCAACGGCCATGGCAAGGTTCGCGCGCAGCAGGGCTTCTTCATGGTCGAGCGGACCTGCCCGGTCTGCCACGGCGCCGGCGAAGTGATCGCCGACCCCTGCCGCGACTGCCGCGGCGAGGGACGTACCGACAAGACCAAGACGCTCAAGATAAACATCCCGCCCGGCGTCGACGAGGGCACGCGGATCCGGTTGACCGGCGAGGGCGAGGCCGGCGCGCGCGGCGCGCCTTCGGGCGATCTCTACATCTTCCTGCACGTGTCCAAGCACTCGCTCTTCGAGCGACAGGGGACGACGCTGTTCGCCACCGCGCCGATCAGCTTCACCACCGCTTCGCTGGGCGGCGAGATCACGCTGCCCGGGCTCGACGGCGAGCACCATGTCATCAAGATCACGCCGGGCACCCAATCGGGCCGCGAAGTGCGGCAGCGCGGCGCCGGCATGCCCGTGCTGCAGGGGCGCGGGCGCGGCGATCTGGTGGTTCGCATCGAGGTCGAGACGCCGACGCGCCTCACCGCCAAGCAGCGCGAGCTGCTCGAGGCGTTCCGCGCCACCGAGACCGGCGACGAATGCCCGCAGTCGAGCGGCTTCTTCGAGAAGCTGAAAAAGGCAGTTAGCGGCTAGACCCCGCCGCGGTGCGCGGCGGGGCCGGCATTCCTGTGACAAGGATGGCCGGTCAGGCGTAGGCGCGGCGGAACCCGGCAAGGCCGTGCAGCTGCAGCGCGGCGATGCCGGCTACGGCGAGGGCCTGCGCCGCCACGAAGACGGTGCCGAACAGGTTCGGGCTGACGAAGGCGAACAGCCCGGCGCTGGCGGCGACCCAGCCGAGATTGAGCCAGGCGACGATCCGCGCCGGCGCTTCGATGCGCTCGCCCCGTCCCGCCGCCCACAATACGAACGCCGCGAAGGGAAGCAGGAGGATGCCGGCTTCGATCAGCAGCGGGCGCGGCAAGGCGAGCAGCCCGGCGAGCGGGGTGCTGGCGGCGAGCAGCAGCACGCCCATCGCGGCGCAGGTCAGCGCGTCGAAGGCGAGGACGCGGCGGAGCAGGATGTTCGGGTTCATGAATCGTCTCCCTTGCTGGTGATGCCGCAAGATCGGCGAAGCGGCGCGGCGGGTCGATTACGCGACAGGTAATGGAAGCCGCCGCCGCTCTCGGCCAAGGTCGTGCCGAAGGAGAGCGCGATGGACAGGCAGCAGGTTCGGCCGCTGGGCGAGCAGATCAAGCATTGGCGCCAGCAGCGGCGACTGAGCCAGATGGACCTGGCGCTCGAGGCCGAGATCTCGACGCGGCATCTGAGCTTCATCGAGACGGGGAGGGCGCAGCCGAGCCGCGAGATGGTGCTGCTGCTCGCCGAGCATCTCGAAGTGCCGCTGCGCGAACGCAACGCGATGCTGCTGGGGGCGGGCTACGCGCCGGTCTATTCGGAGCGGCGGCTTGACGATCCGCAGCTCGCACCGGCGCGGCAGGCGGTGGAGCTGGTGCTCAAGGGGCACGAACCCTTTCCCGCGCTCGCGATCGACCGGCACTGGCACATGATCGCGGCCAACGCGGCGGTGGCGCCGCTGCTGGAGGGCGTCGCGCCCTACCTGCTCGACGGGCCGGTCAACGTGTTGCGGCTGAGCCTGCATCCCGAGGGATTGGCACCGCGCATCCTCAATCTCGGCGAATGGCGCGGGCATCTGCTCGAACGGCTGCGGCGGCAAGCCTGGCTCACCAGCGACCCGGCGCTGGCGGCACTGCTCGAGGAGCTTTGCGGCTATCCCTCGGCGGAAGGTACGGGCGAGATCAACGCCTTTGGCGACGTCGCGGTGCCGCTGCGGCTGCAATCGCCGGCTGGCGAACTGCGCTTCTTCAGCACGACGACGGTGTTCGGCACGCCGCGCGACGTGACGCTCGACGAGCTGGCGATCGAGGCGTTCTTTCCCGCCGATGAGGTCACGCTGGAGCGGCTCTGCGGAAATTAGGCGTACAGCAGAAGCGTTTGTTCTCGAGCAGGCAAATGGAGCGGCACAAGCCCGTCAGGGTACGATCGTCGTGAAAAGATACACAGCGAAGATCACCAGATGGACGGCGCCCTGGAGGACGGTAGTCTTGCCGGTGCCGAGGCTCAGGGTGGACACGATTAGCGTCAGGAAGAGCAGTACCGCGCTCTTGGTATCGAGGCCGAGCGCGATCGGGAGGTCGGCCGCAATCGAGAGCGCAGCGACCGCCGGTATGGTAAGTCCAATGGTGGCCAGTGCGGAGCCCAGGCCGAGGTTGAGGCTGGTCTGCAGGCGGTTGGCAAACGTCGCGCGGACCGCCGCGACGCTTTCGGGAAGCAGAACGAGCGCCGCGATGATGACGCCGACCAGCGCCCGCGGAGCCCCGGCGGAAACGACGGCGGCTTCGATCGGCGTGGAAAGCATCTTGGCCAGCAGCACAACCGCGCCGAGGCATGCGAGCAGAAGGGCGAAGGACAGCCACGCACGCGATGCGGACGGAGGCTCGGCGTGCACCTCGGTGTCGGCTGCGACGGCCTTTTCAGGCAGGAAGTAGTCACGGTGGCGCACCGTCTGGACCATGACGAACGTCACGTAGAGGAGAAAGGAAACCACGGCCACGAAGCCGAGCTGAGAGAAGGAGTAAACGGGTCCGGGCTCGCTGACGGTGAAGTTGGGCAGCACCAGCGTCAGGACGGTGAGGGCGCACAAGGTAGCAAGCGAGGCACTCACGCCCGTCTGTTGAAAGATCTGCTCCTTGAACCGGATGGCGCCGATGAAGATGCAGATACCGACAAGGCCATTGAGGATGATCATGACCGCGGCGAAGACGGTGTCCCGCGCGAGAGTTGTCGCTCCCGGGCCGGCGGCGGCCATCAGTGTCACGATAAGGCCCAGCTCGATGACCGTGACGGCCACTGCCAGCAAGAGGGTGCCGAACGGCTCCCCCACACGGTGGGCGATCAATTCGGCGTGGTGCACGGCAGCGAGTACGGTTGCGATCAGAACCAATGCCAGCGGAGCTGCGGGAACCGTGGCGCCGTAGCTGACAAGGATCATCACCCATCCGACCAGAGGCGTCAGCCATGTCCAGTGCTGTAGGGCCTTCTGCATCGTCGCAATCTAGGGAGATGCCGCATTCGCGCAATGGCAGCCAACCACCAATCTCGGCCATTGGCGCCTTGTGAGTCTGACGCCCCAAGCCAGCGTAACTCCGCTTGCACGAGGGTGACAAAGGAAGGCCATGACATCGACGCTCAGCGGCCGTCGTCGCTCCAGTGGGGCGGGTCGGAGACGAGCTTGCGCACGCCATAGGTGGCGCCGATCGCGTGGAGTTCCTTGTTGGTGTCGCCCGATCGCGGGGCGTCCAACGCATGCGGGGCGCCCGATCGGTCGCGGAGCCGGAGCGTGCCCGTCCAGCCGATCGTCATGTCGATCGCCCGGCCTTCGATGTGGCGCGACGTGAGCGATGGCTGGAAGGCGATGCCGAACAGGTCGACCATCTCCTGCGCGCCCTGCTTCGACCTGGCGAGGTCGCCATGATCCCACTGGATCGTGCAGCCGGGGATGGCGGGGACGTCCTTCGGCGCGATCGAGCCGTGGGCGATGCGCCAGCTATAATGCATCAGCTGCGCCCGGGTGCGGTTGCGGCGGGTGGCCGAGACCTTCACCGTGGCGCCGGCCTCCTTCAACGCCGCGACGAAGGCAGTGACGTCGTCGCGGAACGGCTGGACGAGGTCGGCGATCGCCGCGCTGTTGGGGAATCGCGCCTGATTGGCGTGCCACCATGCCGCGCCGCTGCGTTTGACAGGGGCAGGTGCGGCGGGCGCCGGCGGCGGAGGCGCGGCGCGGGTGGAGAGCGCGTTCCAGGTCCTGCCGCCGGGGTCGATGCGGCCATCGGGCCTGGTGGCGCCGAGCACGCGCGCCTGGAACGCCTCGATCGCGGCGATGGTGAGCGGCCCGCAATTGCCGGTGGTCGGCAGCGTCTTCTGGCCGGTGTCGCCGAGCCAATCGTTGAGAAGATGCTGGACGACGAGGACGTCCGCGAGTTCGTTGACGCCGCCCTTGCCTACCGATGCCCCGATCGCCACGGTCTTCCCCCTGCTGCCCGGGCGCAGGATAGGTCCGAATGCGCGCCCGGGAAAGCGTCAGCGCGGACGCAGCGCCTGGCCGAGTGCGTGGGCGAGGCTGGAGAGCGTGTACGGCTTCTGGATCACCGGTGCGCTCTGGTGTTCGGGCGGCAGCCGGAGCTGCTCGCCATAGCCGGTGGCGAAGATATAGGGCACGTTCTTCTCGCGCAGCGCATCGGCAATCGACAGGCTCGTCTCGTTGCCGAGATTGACGTCGAGCACCGCGGCCTCGAATGCGTCCCGCTCGACTTCCTGCAGCGCCTGGCGGATCGCGGCGGCGGTCACCACCCGGGCGGCGCCGAGCCGCGCGAGGATGTCCTCGGCGTCCATCGCTATGATCAGGCTGTCCTCGACGAGGAGCACCGCGCCGGCGAGAACGTCGTGGCGCGCGCCGTTGTCGCTGGCGACACTCGTCGCCGGCGGTGGTGCGCGCAGTGCGTCGCCTGCCGCGACATGGCGGGCGGGGACGCAGAAATCGGCCTCGAGCCCGGTCAGGACGTAGCGCACCTCGGCATGGCCGCCGAGGTCATAGGGGATCGAGCGCTGGATGATCGTGGTGCCGAAGCCCTGCCGCTTGGGCGGCTGGACTGCCGGTCCGCCGCGCTCGCGCCAGTCGATGCGCAGATCGCCTTCGGGGTCGAGCCGCCACTCGACCTGGACGCTGCCATTGTCGGAGAGCGCGCCATATTTGGCGGAGTTGGTCATCAGCTCGTGGAAGACCAGTGCCAGCGTCGAAAAGGCGTTGGGATGGAGCAGCACCGGCGGACCGCCGGAGACGAGGCGCTGGCTCTTGCCTCCGAGATAGGCCGCGGCTTCGGTCTCGATCAGGCGGGCGAGCGGGGCGGCGGACCAATTGTCCTGCGTGATCTGGTCGTGCGCGCGGGCGAGGCTCTCGATCCGGCCCTCGAGCAGGGCGACGGTGTGGCGGGTGTCGGCATCGGGATCGAGCGACTGGCGGACCAGCCCGCGGATCAGGCTGAGGATGTTGCGGACGCGGTGGTTGAGCTCGGCGATGAGCAGTTCCTGCCGCTCGGAGAAGCGGCGGCGCTCTTCCTGCGCGTCGTCGGACAGCCGCAGCACGACTTCGATCAGCGACCCGCGGAGCATCTCGGCGACGCGGATCTCGGCGGCGGAGAAAGGTTCGGAGCGGCCGCGGACTTCCTGGCTCCACAGCTCGAAGCTCTTGCGCGGCGTGAGGCGCGGACCGTTGGGACCGAGCTGGGCCGGCTTGTGCGGATCGCCGGCCCATTTGACCGTGCGCACCTTCTCCTGGCGGAACAGCAGGACATAGTCGCGCGGCGAGCGCGAGATCGGGATGGCGAGGATGCCGGCGGCGACATCGCCCCACGCCTCGGCGGCGGGCAGGGTCTCGGCGAGGCGATCGGTCGCGAAGATGCGCCCCGCCGCCATGGCATTGAGCCGGCGGACCAGCGCGGGAAGCGCGTCCGCGGGCGGCGTCAGGCCGCTATGCGCGCATTTGCCGTCGATCCAGATCGCGATGCCGTCGCACGGCACCGTCTCGCGCAGCATGCCGCCGAGCCAATCGGGGTTGTCGAGCAACGTGGCGTCGCCGGCGACTGCCGCGAGCAGCCGATCGCTGCTGGCGCGCGCGCTGGTCTCATAGGCCTGCAGCTCCTTGCGCTCGCGGCTCTCGAGCTTGAGCGCGAACATCTGGCCGAACAGCTCGGCGACCGAGCGCCGCTCGAAGCTGGGGCGGCGCGGGCCGTAATGGTGGCAGGCGAACAGGCCCCAGAGCTGGCCCTCGACGATGATCGAGATCGACAGCGACGCGCCGACGCCCATGTTGCGGAGATATTCGATATGGATCGGCGACACCGAACGCAGCACGGACAGCGACAGGTCGATCGGCGCGCCGGTCTCGTCGCGCCGCGGCACGATCGGCACCGGCGCGCCGTCGACATCGGCGATGATCCGGAACGGCGTGCGGAGATAGAGCTTGCGCGCCTGTTGCGGGATGTCGGACGCGGGGTAGCGCATGTCGAGGAAGCTGCCGATCCCGGCACGCGCCGCCTCGGCGACCACCACGCCCGATCCGTCGCGATCGAAGCGATAGACCATGACCCGGTCGAACCCGGTCAGCGCGCGGACCTGCCGCGCGCCCTCGCGATAGAAGCTCGCGGCGTCGCTGGTCTCGTCGAGGCGCCCCATCATCGCGCGGATCGCCGAGCCGACATCGCCGGTCATCTCGTCGCCGCTATGCTCGCCCTCGATGATGATCAGGTCGCCGATCATGTGGAGCGCGAAATCCAAGCGACGGCCGTTGGCGATCGTCACGCCGAACATGCGCTCGACGGCGTCGGCGCCGCGGAGCATCGCCAGGCGGTTGCGCAGCGTATGGACCGCATGCTCGCCGAACAATGCGATCGCCGAGGTGCCGAGCAGGTCGCCTGCCTCGGCATCGAAGAACTCGTGAATGTTGGCGGAGGCGCGGCGGATCAGCCAGTCGGTCGACAGCGCGAGCAGGAAGCCGAACGGCTGAATCGCGCCGAGCTCGTGGATCGGCTCGCGGTCGCAATTGGTGAGGTCGACCTCGAACTGCTCGCTATCCGCCAAGTTCAGCCTTTCGCCCAGCGCTGTGCGGAACGCTCGAACGCCGCGAACACCTGGTGGGCGGCGGCCAGCGCGGACTGCAATGCGGCGGGCTGATATAGGATAGTTTCCAGCCGATCCAGTAAATTTCGCCACTTTTCAGATGCTTGATCTGCATCAAGGTAGGCGCGGGGAAACCCGCGCGGAACTTGTCGCGACAGGAAGCGGCCCCCGAGGCGCGAGCCTTCGAGGACGTAGAGCGCGCCGGCGATGGCGGGGTCGGTATCGAGCTCCCAATCGTCTTCCGCGCTTTCGCGGGGGTGATGGGGGAGGGGGTTGCGGAGGAAGGTCAGGTCCTCGCGCAGCAAGGCGCCGCGCTTGCGATCTTCCCAGTCGGGCACGATGCGTGCGCCGGGGAGGGCTGCCTCGAGGGGAAGCACCACCTCGGCATGCGCGCGCAGGAAGGTGGCGTAGCTGCCGCGATCGGCCAGGTCGAACGCCGCGAACGCGGCGTCGACCCGGTCGTGCGCCTCGGCGGTGCCGGCGCGGAGTGCCTTATGGGTTGGATTCAAGCGAAGACGCGGTCGAAGATCGTATCGACTTGCTTGAAGTGATAGCCGAGATCGAACTTGTCCTCGAGTTCCTCGGCGGACAGCGCGGCGGTGACTTCGGGATCGGCCTTGAGCAATTCGAGCAGCGAAAGCGCGCCGTCCGACTCCCAGACCTTCATCGCGTTGCGCTGGACCAGGCGGTAGCTGTCCTCGCGCGAAACCCCGGCCTGGGTGAGCGCGAGCAGGACGCGCTGCGAGTGGACGAGGCCACCCATCCGGTCGAGGTTCTTCTGCATCCGCGCCGGATAGACCAGCAATTTGTCCATGACATTGCTGAGCCGGGCGAGCGCGAAGTCGAGCGTGATCGTCGCGTCGGGGCCGATATAGCGCTCGACCGAGGAGTGGCTGATGTCGCGCTCGTGCCACAAAGCGACATTCTCCATCGCCGGGATCGTGGCGCTGCGGACCATACGGGCGAGGCCGGTGAGGTTCTCGGTGAGCACCGGGTTGCGCTTGTGCGGCATGGCGCTGCTGCCCTTCTGGCCGGGGGAGAAATATTCCTCGGCCTCGAGCACTTCGGTGCGCTGGAGGTGGCGGACCTCGACGGCGAGGCGCTCGATCGAGCTGGCGATGACGCCGAGCGTGGCGAAGAACATCGCGTGGCGATCGCGGGGGATGACCTGGGTGGAAACGGGCTCGACCGACAGGCCGAGCCTGGCCGCGACATGCGCTTCGACGCGCGGATCGATGTTGGCGAAGGTGCCGACCGCGCCCGAGATCGCGCAGGTGGCGATGTCCGCGCGCGCTGCGAGCAGGCGTTCCTTGTTGCGCTTGAACTCTGCATAGGCCTCGGCGAGCTTGAGCCCGAAGGTGACCGGCTCGGCATGGATGCCGTGGCTGCGGCCGATGGTCGGGGTGAGCTTGTGCTCATAGGCGCGGCGCTTGAGGATCTCGAGCAAGTGGTCGAGGTCGGCGAGGAGGATGTCGGCGGCGCGGGCGAGCTGGACCGCGAGGCACGTGTCGAGCACGTCCGAGCTGGTCATGCCCTGGTGCATGAAGCGGGCTTCCTCGCCGACCTGCTCGGCGACCCAGGTGAGGAAGGCGATGACGTCGTGCTTGGTCACCATCTCGATCGCGTCGATCGCGGCAACGTCGATCGCCGGCTTGGTCGCCCACCAGTCCCACAGCGCCTTCGCGGCGGATTTCGGCACCACGCCCAGATCGGCGAGCGCCTCGGTCGCGTGCGCCTCGATCTCGAACCAGATCGCGAAGCGGGTCTCGGGCGACCAGATCGCAGTCATTTCGGGCCGCGAGTAACGGGGGACCATCTTATGCCTTTCGCCGGGGTGTGGCGCGCCGATAGCAAGTGGACCCCCGACTTTCCAGCGGAAGCAGCCAGAGCCTGGTCGGCACGCGCCGTTGCACGCGAGCCACAGGGCAATCGAAATGCGGCGAAGTGGCGCTTCGCCGGGGTGAGCTGCAAGCAAGCGAATAGAATGCGGGAACCGCGTCTACGGTTTGCAGGTTCATATCATCGAAGAGTGCCAGATTTCAGCTTCGCCAGCGTAGAACGGCTGAGGCAAGTAACAGGAGATATTCAGATGCTGAAAACAGTTCTTCTTGCGACATCTATGCTTGTGGCGGCTCCCGCCCTTGCGCAAGACAAGCCAGCGACCGAATCGAAGCAGGAACAGCCGCAGACGCAGTCTTCGACTCCAGCGAAGCCCGCAACGCCGGCTACCACCGACGACGCTGCACCGGGAACGCAGGGTTCCGGTACCGTAGAGGAGGCGCCTGCCGCAGCACCCGCGCCGGCTACCGAAGCTGCGCAGCCCACGCCGACCCAACCAGCCACGCCGGCCCAGCCTGCGACTCCGGCGCAGCCGGGTACCGCTCCGGCGCAGCCGGCAACGCCGGCCACTCCCGCGCAGCCGGGCACTACGCCGCCGAACGCCGCGACCGCTGGAACTACGGGCGCCGGCACTCCGGCTACGCAGCCGGCTAGCACGCCGGCGCAGGTCGCGCAGGCGGTTGGCCGTGATTTCGGGACCTATGACAAGGACGCCAATGGCAGCCTTACCCAGGCCGAGTTCGGGGCTTGGGTGGGTTCGCTCCGCAAGGCTTCGGAGCCCGCATTCACGCCGGGTTCGGCGGAAGCCAATGCCTGGGTCGGTCAAGCCTTCGCACAGGCCGATGCCGACAAGAACAAGTCGGTAAGCCAGGCTGAAGTGACGACCTTCCTCACGCCCAAGCCGTAACATTTCCGCGCCCCACGCATGGCGCACTCCCGAGCGGCCGTCGGATTTGTCTCCGGCGGCCGTTTTGGCATGGGCGGGAGATCGCAGCCGCAAATGATGCCCGGCTGTCGGTCTGGTTATGGGCGTTCTCAATCCTCCCCCGCAAGGGGGAGGTGGCGCCGAAGGCGACGGAAGGGGAGGTCGGCCATCAACTAGCGAGTCTGTCTCTCCGCTCGATCGCGATCTCAATGACCTGCCGGACCACGCCTTCGATGTTCGATAGCACCTCGGTTGCGGGATATCTCAAGACCTGCACCCCTTGCAAAGTCAGCCAGGCGTCCCGGACAGCATCCCGCGCCGGCCGGTCACCGCGTCCATGCGCTTCGCCATCGACTTCCACCGCCAGCATCGCCGGCGCGCAATAGAAATCCAGTACATACGCACCCGCCGAATGCTGTTTACGGAAGCGCAAGCCCGCTTCGTTTGCGCGCAGCGCGAGCCATAGGCCGATTTCCGGGGACGTCATTTCCTTCCGCAAACGCTTCGCGTTTCGCCGCCCGCGTCCTGAGCCTTCGAGACGCATCGCCGTCCTCCCCCTCCGTCATGCTGCGCATGCCACCTCCCCCTGGCGGGGGAGGATTATGTCAGGCTTTTGCTAGATCAGCCCCTGTGCGCGCAGGCTTGTATGGCCTTCGGCGCCCATGATGATGTGATCGTGCACCGCGATGCCGAGGCGCTTGCCGGCTTCGGCGACTTGCCGCGTGATCTCGATGTCGGCGCGGCTGGGGGAGGGATCGCCCGAGGGGTGGTTGTGGACGAGGATGATCGCTGCCGAGCCGAGATCGATCGCCCGGCGGATGACCTCGCGCACATAGACGGGCGCCTCGTCGATCGAGCCTTCGTTCATAAGCTCGTCGCGGATCAGCATGTTGCGGGAATTGAGGTGGAGCACGCGGACGCGCTCGATCGCGTGGTGCGCCATGTCGGCGCGCAGATAGTCGAGCAGGGCCTGCCAATTGGCGAGGATCGGGCGCGCGGCGACCTGATCGCGGAGCAGGCGCAATGCGGCGGCGTGCGCTATTTTGAGCGCGGCGGCGCTGGTCTCGCCCATGCCCGGCACGCGGGCCAGCGCCTCGGCGTCCGCGGTGAGCAGGCCGGCGATGCCGCCGAACTCGGTCAGCAATGCCTTGGCGAGCGGTTTGGTGTCGCGGCGGGGAATGGCAAGCGCGAGGAGGTATTCGATCAGTTCGTGATCGAGCAGCGCATCGGGACCGCCCTCGAACAGGCGCTGGCGCAGCCGGGCGCGGTGTCCTGTGTTGTCGGGCTCGGTCGCCATGCGACCTGTATAGGTCAGCGGGTCGGCGAGTCGAACGGCAAGTCGATCCGCCAGAAGCGGGTCGCCACGCCTTCAGTGCCGAAGTCGTTGTCGTTGACCAGCAGCAATTGACGCGGGGAAAGCAGCACCATTCCCTCGAGGTCCGCGTCGATCTCGGGGAAGTCGTCGGTCGAGAAGATCAGCGTCTTGGCGAGCACCGGCAGGTCGAGAGCGCCCGAAGCGCTCAGCTCCTCGATCGTCGGGCGCGTGTCGGGATCGAGGTGCTGCGCGCCGAGCGCGGGACCGGATTCGAGATCGACCGCGTAGAGCTTGGTCGTCAGCGACCCGCGTTCGAGCACGAGCAGCAGGTTCCGCCCCAAGGGGGTGAGTTCGCTGACCTTGATGTCGGCGCGGTCGAAATCGCCCGCCGCCTGATCGCGCAGAAAGCTGTCGGGCGAGTCGAGCGGATAGAGATATTGCGCGGTGACCCGCTCGGTCGCGGTGTCGAGCGTCCACAGCCGGACATGGCGGGCGCGGCGATGCGCAGCGACGTCGGGGTGCGCGAGCGGGCTCTGGAAGGCGAGATAGAGCGTGGCGCCGTCGTCGGACAACGCCAGCGCCTCGAAGCCGCGATTGAGGCGCCGCCGCGCGGTGATCGCGGGCAAGCTGTCGCGGATCGGATAGGCGGCGTCGGCGAACCATGCGGCGCACCCCTCGGGCACGAGCCGCGCGCCGACGGTGCCGTCAGGCGCGACGCGGAGCAGCGAGGGGCCATATTCCTCGCCGACCCAGAAGCTGCCGTCTTCCGCGACCGCGACTCCTTCGGTGTCGGCGCCGGACGGATCCGGCTCGAGCAGCGTTCCATCGAGGGCAAGCGCGGGCTCGCGCTCGGCGGCGAGGCCGAAGGGCGGCGGCAGACCCGAGAGCGGATCACCCGCCGGCGTGCGCAGCGGCAGGGTGCGCAGGATCGTCACGCGATCGCCTTCGATGCTGAGCTCGGACAGCGCCGGGCCGATTGCGAGGCTCGGCATGACCTTGGCGCCATCCGCCGCGTCGACATCGGCGAGGTGGTCCAGTCCATAGCGGCGTACGGCGAGCTTGACCTTGAGATTGGGGCCGCGGTCGCCGATCGCCCAGATGCTGCCGTCACTCCCGCGGCCGAGGCCCGAGCCGATCCCGCGGACGATCTGGAGCAGCCCGCCGGGCAAAGCGAGGCTCTCCAGAATCTCATCGGCGAAAGCGAGCGGGGTAGCAGTCGTTCTGGTCATCGCCGACATCTGCGCCCCGTCGCGGCTGCAGGCAAGCAGCCCCGCGTCAGGAATGCGCGGTCATGAAGGCGAGTATCCGTTCGGCCTGATCGCGCGGGAGCCGGTCGAGCGCCTGCGTCAGGACCACCCCCGTCCGGCACTGATCGCTCTCGCTCAGTGCCCGCGCGCCCGACCCATCGAGGAAGGCGGCGAGCTGGCGATCGCCAAGGCCGGCGCGCTTCATCTGTGCGACCAGGGCCTCGCCATCGGCCGGGGAGAGCGTGTCGAGCTGGCGCCTGGCCGGCGCCTTCTGGCCCGCCGCGATGGCGCGGAACTGCACGGCGCCGATATCGCCGAGCAGCTTCTGCACCTTAAGCGAGGGGGTGGTGCCCGGCTGGATCGCGGAGAACGTATATTGCGCGCAGATCTTCGGCGACTCCGCCGCGAGCCCGTTCATCAGCGCGGCCTGGCTCTTGCGGAACGCCTCGAGTTCGGCGGAAGGCGCCTGCGCAAGCTCGCGGATATGCGCCTTGCGGAACGCCGCCATCCGATTGTAGCCGAGCAGGCTGAGCGAGGCGGGGCTGGCGCCGGCGCGGTGTTGCGCGACCATCTCGGTCTTGAGCGCGGCATAGTCGTTCGGGAAATACTGGCGAAAGGCCTGGAACATCGGCCCCATCGCCGGATCGTTCTGAACCGTGGTCTCGAAGTCCGTTTCGAGTTTGCCGGGTCGATTCTCGAATGCCTGGAAGGCGAGTTTCCCGAGGTACAGGCCGACGAGCACGGCTATCGTGAAGCCGATAATCCTGACGATCGGGCGCTTTCGAACTGACGCGGCCATACACATCCCTTTTTACAACGAGAAACTCTGTCGCCTTTACCGGCGTCACGGCGCCTAGCTCGGAAGCGCGGCGTCTGTGAAGCGGCGTTCGTTACGGCCTCGATCGGCTTTGGCGCCAGTGTTGACTCGGACCCGAGCCCTTCCTAAAGCGCCCCTGCCTTGGCGGGCTCGCCGCTCGGCACATGCGTCTGACCTGCCGGAAACGGCTGAACAGGAGAGACAATTGGCCGAGAACGAGCCCGGACTGGACCCCTTGCCCGAGGATGCCCGCCTGAACTCGCTCGACGAGCGATTGAAGCGAGCAAAAACGGAAGAGGCGATCAGGACCGGCGCCGTGGATACCAGAGGCGATGCCAGCTATCGCCTCGGGAACCGCGTGCTGGCCGAACTGATCGGTTCCATGATCGGAGGGGCAGTGATCGGCGCTACGCTCGATTGGCTGCTGGGAACCTCCCCGTGGCTCCTGCTCGTGCTCCTGTTCCTCGGAATAGGCAGCGCTTTCAGGAACATCATCAGGATTTCGAACCAGCGCTCGAAGTGACTCTTCGGGCGCTTTGGCTAATGAAACGGATCAACGCGCGTGGCGGCTGAATCAGGCAAGATCGACCCGATGCACCAGTTCGAGGTGCAGACGATCTGGGACGGCTTCAACATTGCCGGGCACCAGATCGCCTTCACGAACTCGGCGCTGTGGATGTGCGTCGCGGCGTTCGTCCTCTGGGCATTCATGCTCGGCGGGATGAAGCGCGCCGTCGTCCCCGGCCGCTGGCAGATGCTGGTCGAGAACTTCACCGGCTTCATCGATTCGATGCTCGCGGCGAACATCGGCAAAGAAGGGCGCAAGTACCTGCCCTACGTGTTCTCGCTGTTCATGTTCATCCTGTTCGCCAACGTGCTCGGGCTGCTGCCCTTGGGCCTGGTGGGCATCCACCCGTTCACCTTCACCAGCCACTTCACGGTCACCGGCGTGCTGGCGATCATGAGCTTCTCGATCGTGCTGATCGTCGGCTTCTGGAAGCACGGGCTGCACTTCTTCAAGCTGTTCGTGCCGCACGGCACCCCGCTGTGGCTGATCTGGCTGATCCCCGCGATCGAGTTCGTCTCGTTCATGGTGCGCCCGTTCTCGCTGGGCCTGCGACTGTTCGTCGCGATGATCGCCGGGCACATCCTTTTGAAGGTGCTCGCGGGCTTCGTGATCAACGCCGGTAACGCAGGCCTGATCCCCGGCCTCGGCGTCGGCATCCCCAGCTTCGCGCTGATGGTCGGCATCTCGGCGCTCGAGATCCTCGTCGCCGGCATCCAAGCCTATGTCTTTGCGCTGCTCACGTCGCTGTACATCAACGACGCCGAGCATCTGCACTGAGTTTTTCCGTAAACGTAACAACCGAATACACGCAGGAGTGATTTGAAATGGACGCAGAAGCAGCAAAGCTCATCGGTGCGGGTCTCGCGGCGATCGGCGCCGGCATGGCCGCCATCGGCGTGGGCACCGTGTTCGGCAGCTTCCTCGAGGGCGCGCTGCGCAACCCGGGTGCCGCTGACGGCCAGCAGGGCCGCCTGTTCATCGGCTTCGCGGCCGCCGAGCTTCTCGGTCTGCTCGCGTTCGTCGTCGCGATGATCCTGATCTTCGTCGCGTAACTTTTCCGGTTCGGGCCGGGGCCACGTCCCCGGCCTGCTCCTGGATAGGAATCCAATGCCTCAGATCTCCCAGCTCGCCGAGACCTTCGCGTCCCAGATCTTCTGGCTGCTCGTGACGTTCGGCTTCGTCTTCTTCGTCGTGGGCAAGATCATGCTGCCCAAGGTGCTGTCGACGGTCGATGCGCGCGACCAGTCGGTCGCCGGCGACCTCGCCGCCGCCGAGGCTGCGCGTGCCGCCGCCGATCAGGCTGAGGAGAAGTGGCGGGCCGAAGAGAATGCCGCGCGCGAAGCTGCACAGAAGCGCATCGCCGAGGCACGGGCACAGGGCGCTGCGGCAGCCGGGGAGCGGCTCGCCGCCGCCAATGCCGAGACCGAGGCGCGGATTTCCGCAGCCGAGGCGCAGATCGCCGAGGCGAGCATCGCGGCCGGCGCCGAGATCGAGGCAGTCGCGGTCGACGCCGCGCGCGATATCGTCGCGCGGCTCTCGGGCGCCAGCGTTACGGCCGCGGAGGCCAAGAAGGCAGTGAAGGCGGCGCTCAATGGCTGAGGCAGCACATCCGGCGGTGTCGGACACCGTTTCCGAGAATCTGAGCGAAGCGAAGCACGGCGAGGGCATGCCGGTGCGCGAGACCGGTGAGCACGCGATTACCGCGGCAGAAGGCGGAGTGGGGCCGACCGGCACGCATCACCCCGACCCGTCGGTGTTCGGGCTCGACGCCACCGTCTGGGTGTCGATCGCGATGGCGGTGTTCATCCTGATCCTCGTCTGGAAGAAGGTGCCGGCGCTGATCACGCGCGGGCTCGACAACCAGATCGCGGCGATCCGCAACCGTCTGGACGAGGCCAAGCAGCTTCGCGCCGAGGCCGAGGCGCTGCGCGACGAGTATGCGAAGAAGATTGCCGGCGCCGAGGCCCAGGCGCAGGCGATGCTCGCCCATGCCGACGAAGAGGCCAAGGCGCTGCTCGCCAAGGCCGAGAGCGACGCGGCCGACCTGACCGCGCGCCGCGCCCGCATGGCCGAGGACAAGATCGCCGCCGCCGAGCGCGCCGCGATCAAGGCGGTGCGTGCCAAGGCAGCCGAAGCGGCGACCCGCGCGGCCACGGCGATCATCGCCGACAAGCACGGTGCCGAGGCCGACAAGGCGCTGGTCGACAAGACCATCGCGGGGCTCGGTCGGCTCAACTGAGCGCGTTGCGCTCGGCGGTGTCCCGCTGGCATGCTAGGGCTGCCGGATGACTGCGCCAGAACATCTCCCCGAAGCTGATGCGATCGCCAGCGGCGGCAACCCTGCCAGTCGTTGGCTGATCGTCGGCGGCTGCGTCGCAATCGTGCTGGCGCTGCTGTTCGTGCTGCTGGCGTGGCAGCGCGCCATCGACGAGCGGAAAGCGGCGGAGGACGTCGGCGCACGCGTTGCGGCGGAGATGAACCGGATCGAGGCCGAAGCGCAGAGGATCGAGCGCGAGGCTTCCCGCTAGGTGATCGACTGCCTGAGAACTGGTTGCTATTGCGACTATGTCTCGGGCCTGACGTTTACGTAACTTGCATGGATTGGCGATTAGTTAGCGTTAACTCGACGATTAGTCTGATCTGGTCGCGAATTTATTTGCGCTTCTTTCGCGCGTTGCGCAAAGCAAGCCCATGGTGGGCAAACGCTTGGACATGGGTCGGATCGCCCTGCTTTCCGGGCTCGCGCTGATTTTCGCGGCGATCGCCGGTACCTTCTTCGTCTTTCGCGCGGATCAGCGCGCCGAGGCCGTCGTGCTGCACACGCTGCAGGTGCAGGAACGGCTGAACAGCCTCGTCACGCGTGCGCAGGAAGCGCTGCTGGGGGAGAGCGGGTATCTTCTCGCCGGAGACGAGCGGTTCGTCACGCGATACGCACAGGCGCGGGAGAAGCTCTATGTCGAACTGGCGGCGCTGATCCGCGATGTCGCCAACGATCCGGCGCAGTCCAGCGCGGCACGGCAACTCGATCGCTGCTGGCGTTCGCGGCTCTCCTATAGCGATGTGCGCTTCACGCTCGCCAGATCGGGGCGCATCGATGATGCGAGGCGTTCGATCCGGGCCGTTCTCGACCGCCCGATCACCGATCGCTGCCGCGCAACCGTGATCGCGATGAAAAGCGAGGCGGGGCGGCAGCTCGCGCTCCAGCGCAGCGCGGCCGACCGCCAGTCGACCTTGCTCGCGGCGTGGTTGCTGCTGTGCGCGGTCGCCGTGATGGCGTTCGCGCTTCGCTCGACCTTACGGGCGCTCACCACTGCCCGCAACGCCTCGGTCGCGCGCGACCAGCTGCTCACGGCCAATAGCCGGCTGCACCAGGAGGCGGCCAGCCGGGAGGCGGTCGAAACCCAGCTGCGCCAGATGCAGAAGATGGAATCGATCGGCCAGCTGACCGGGGGCATCGCGCACGACTTCAACAATATGCTGGCGATCGTCATCGGATCGCTCGATCTTGCCCGGAGGCGGCTCGATCAGGACCCGAAGCGCGCGCAGGAACATATCGACTCGGCGATGTCGGGCGCGCAACGGGCCGCGCAGCTCACCTCGCAGCTGCTCGCCTTCGGGCGCCGCCAGCCGCTGGCGCCGACCGCGCTGGATGCGAGCCTGCTCATCCGCCGCCTTTCCGAGCTGCTGCGCCGGACGATCGGCGGCAAGGTCGAATTCCAGGTCGATCCGGCGATCGGGCTCTGGCCGATCTATGCCGATGTCGGACAGCTGGAGAGTGCGCTCGTCAATCTCTGCGTCAATGCCCGCGACGCGATGTCGGAAGGCGGCAAGCTCGTCGTCAGCACGGCCAATGTGGCGCTCGACGGCGCCTATGCGGCGACGCATCCCGATGTGGTCGCCGGCGACTATGTGCGGATCAGTGTGCGCGACACCGGCGTGGGGATGCCGTCCGAAGTGCGCGAGCGGGCGTTCGAGCCGTTCTTCACCACCAAACCGCTGGGAAAGGGCACCGGGCTCGGGCTGAGCCAGGTCTATGGCTTCGTCAAGCAATCAGGCGGGCATGTGGCGATCGACTCCGAGCCTGGACGCGGCACGACGATTCATCTCTATCTGCCGCGGCACAAGGGCAAGCTCGGCGACAATGAGAGCTGGCAGGCGGGGCCGGAAGCGCATCTGCCCGGCGCGCGCGACAGCGAGATCATTCTGGTCGTCGACGACGAGGACAAGGTGCGGCAGCTCGCGGTCGATGCGCTGCGTGAGCTCGGCTATATCGTGCTTCAGGCACCGGGCGGCGAGACGGCGCTGGACCTGCTCGAGGGGCAGCCGCGGGTCGATCTCCTGCTCACCGACGTGCTGATGCCGGGGATGAGCGGTTCGCAGCTCGCCACCGAGGTTGAGGCGCTACGCCCCGAGATCAAGCTGCTCTATATGAGCGGCTATCCGAGCGACGGGATCGTCAGCGACGGCATGCTCGCCGACGGGGTGGCGCTGCTGCCCAAGCCCTTCACCGTCGCGCAACTTGCCGCCCGGGTGCGGCAAGTGCTCGACGATGAGGAGCGGACGGTGCCTGCCTGATCGAGCTTAGCGGGGCTTGCTGAAGCGGAAGACGAACTGATCGGTCTTGCCCTGAATCGACGGGTCGAACACCAGCGCCGTATGCGGATCGGCCGCATTGGCCAGAATTGGCAGGCTGCCGTCATATTTGAACCCGGCGCTCTGGATCTCGGCACGCGCCGCGGCCGGATCGATGCGGTGGAGCTTGTCGGGAGCGGTGAAGCCCGGATCGTTCGTCGCGACGTGATCAACCACCAGCAGCACGCCGCCGGGCTTGAGATTGTCGTAAAGGCGCTTCGCCATCGCGGCGGCGAAACCGGGTGGCACCATCTTGAGGTGCATATCGTGCCAGTTCTGCACGGTGATGATGGCGTCGAGCGGCTCGGGGAACTTCACCGTCACGATCGAATCGCTGAGCGGGGTGACGTTGGTGTAGCCCGCGACGGCGGTCTTCTGTTCCTCGCCATAAGCGGGCCGGAACTTGATGAACTCGGCCGGCTGATAGGCATAGACACGCCCCTTCTCACCGACGGTTTTCGCAAGGATGCGCGTGAAATAGCCGCCGCCCATGATGAAGTCGGCGACCTTGTCACCGGGCTTGACCCCGGCGAAAGCGAGGAGCTCGCCCGGGTGGCGCGCTGCGTCGCGCGCCTTGTCGGCTGCAGGGCGGCCGGCGTCGGCGAGTGCGGTCTGGATCGGGGCGGGAACGGCCTGGGCATGTGCGGCGAGCGGGGCGGCGAGCGCGAGCAGGGCAGTGGTCACGAGCAGTTTCATTTCGACTCTCCCACGGTGTTTGACGTCAGTATGACACGTTGATGTAGCGGTTCAAGTTGCCGGAGGTCGCGCGCGCGCCTAAATCGCGCTTACGCATGTCCGACCCGAATTCTCCCAACCGATTCAACGAGGAAAAAGCGACCTACGCCGTGCGCGGCGAAGGGGCGCCCGACCTCGACGCCGGCGTCGCGGCGATCCGCAACGTGTTAAAAACGCTGCCGGTGCGGCCGGGCGTGTACCGGATGCAGGATGCGCGCGGCGACGTGCTGTATGTCGGCAAGGCGCGCGCGCTCAAGAACCGGGTGACCAACTACACCCAGGTCACGCGGCTGTCGAAGCGGCTCCAGCGGATGGTGGCGCAGACGCGGTCGATGACGATCGTCACCACCAACAACGAGGCCGAGGCGCTGCTGCTCGAGGCGCAGCTGATCAAGCGCTACCGGCCGCCGTACAATGTGCTGCTGCGCGACGATAAGTCGTTTCCGTTCATCCTGTTGCGGCAGGATCACGCGTTCGCGCGCGTCCAGCTGCACCGCGGCGCCCGGCGTTACAAGGGCGACTATTTCGGCCCGTTCGCGGGGGCGGGGCAGGTGCGCAAGACGCTCAACGCGCTGCAGAAGCTGTTCCTGCTGCGCTCGTGCACCGACGGGTTCTTCGCGACTCGCGACCGGCCGTGCCTGCTGTACCAGATCCGCCGCTGCTCGGCGCCCTGCGTGGGACGGATCGACGAGGCCGGCTATGCCGAGCTGGTCAACGACGCGCGCGACTTTCTGCAGGGCAAATCGACCAAGGTGCAGGCCAAGCTCGGCGAGCAGATGCAGGCCGCCGCGGAGAATCTCGACTTCGAACTCGCGGCGATCCTGCGCGACCGGCTCAAGGCGCTGACCTTCATCCAGGGCAGCCAAGCGATCAACGCCGAGGGTGTCGGCGACGCCGACATCTTCGCGCTGGCGTGCAAGCAGGGGGTGATGGGAATCCAGGCGTTCTTCATCCGCGGCGGGCAGAATTGGGGGCACCGCAGCTTCTTCCCCGCGCACACCGCCGAAGTGCCCGAGGACGAAGTGCTCAGCCAGTTCCTGATGCAATTCTACGAGGAAGTGCCGCCGCCCAAGACGATCTTCGTCGACCGCAATCTCGAGGAGGCCAAATTGCTCAGCGAGGCGCTCGCCGAGCGCGCGGGGCACAAGGTTGCGCTCGGCGTGCCGCAGCGCGGACCGCGGCGCCGGCTGCTCGAGCAAGCGCAGCGCAACGCCGTCGAGGCGCTCGACCGGCGGATGGCCGAGAGCACGACTCAGGCGAAACTGCTCCGGGACGTGGCCGATCTGTTCGAGTTGCCCGAGCCGCCGGATCGGATCGAAGTGTACGACAACAGCCACATTCAGGGCACCAATGCGCTGGGGGCGATGGTCGTCGCGGGACCCGAGGGGTTCCAGAAGAACCAGTACCGGAAATTCAACATCAAGCGGCCCGAGACGATCGCCGGCGATGACTACGGGATGATGCGCGAGGTGTTCTCGCGCCGGTTCGCGCGGGCGCAGGAGGAGGATCCCGACCGGCAGGGCGAGACCTGGCCCGATCTGGTGCTGATCGACGGCGGGCGCGGGCAGCTCAATGCCGTGAAGGGCGTGCTCGAGGATCTCGGGATCGAGGACGTGTGCCTCGTCGGCGTCGCCAAGGGGCCGCATCATGGCCGCGACGGGCGCGAAGTGTTCCATCTGATTGACGGGCGCGAGTTGACCCTGCCGGTCAATTCGCCGGTGCTGTTCTTTCTCCAGCGGCTGCGCGACGAAGTGCATCGCTTCGCGATCGGCGCGCACCGGCAGAAGCGCGCCAAGGCGATCGGGGCCAGCCCGCTCGACGAGGTGCCCGGCATCGGACCGGCGCGCAAGAAGGCGCTGCTGATGCATTTCGGGACGGCGCGGGCGGTGCGCGGCGCCAGCCTCGAGGACCTGCGCAAGGCGCCCGGCGTGTCCGCGGCGGTGGCCCAGCAGATCTACGACTACTTCCACACGCGCTGAGGAACACCTGTCTCCGCGCTGCACCGGACCTGCACCGAAACAGCACCCGATCGACTATTGAGTGGAAGGCGGAACGCGCTAGTCTCGACTCAGACCGGGGGTGGCATGTATCGCAAATCTATTCTTCTAACGACGGCGCTCGTCTCGGGCGCGGGTGTGGCATATGCGGGCGACAAGCCGCTCTATCAGCCGGCGCCGGCCTGGGTGGTAGCGCCGGTGGAGCCCGACTTGGTCAAGCTTGGCGACAGCGATCCGATGATCGTGATCCTCGACCAGCAGCAGCGGATGCGCGACGGCGAGGTGCTCTATTATCTCGACCAGGCAACGCGCGTCGCCTCGGCGCAGATGCTGACCGATGTCGGGCAAGTGAAGCTGCAATGGCAGCCCGACGAGGGCGACCTGATCGTTCACCGCGCCGAGATCATCCGCGGTGCCCAGCGCATCGACCTGATCGCAACCGGGCAGCGGTTGCAGGTGCTCCAGCGCGAGGAGCAAATGGAGCAGCTGCAGCTCAACGGCACGCTCACCGCGACGATGGCGGTGGAGGGGCTGCGGGTCGGCGACGTGCTGCGATTCGCCTATACGGTCACCTCGCGCGACAAGGCGCTGCAAGGCAACGTCCAAGCTTTCCAGCCGCTGATGGCCGACCCCATGCGCGCCAAGTTTGCGCGGGCGCGCATCTCGTGGCCCAGCGGCAGCCCGGTCCGTTGGCGGCTGACCCCCGACACCGTTCGGCCTACGGTAGCGAAGAAGGATGGTTTCGACGCGATCGAGGTCGCGCTGCCGCTGGCGAAGCAGCCGGAAATGCCCGCCGATGCGCCGACCCGCTATCGTCAGATGCCGCTGATCGAGGCGTCGAGCTTCGCCGATTGGGCAGCGGTGTCAAAGGTACTTGCGCCGTTGTACGACACTAGCGGCAAGATCGCCCCGGGCAGTCCGCTCGCGGCCGAAGTCGCGAAGATCGCGACCAAGACGAACGATCCGCGCAGACGCGCGGCGCTCGCGCTGCAACTGGTACAGGACGAGGTCCGCTACCTGTTCAAGGGAATGGACGGGGGTAACTACATCCCCCAGCAGCCGGCGCAGACCTGGGAACTGCGTTACGGCGACTGCAAGGCCAAGACGCTGCTGCTGCTGGCGTTGTTGCGTGCGCTGGGCGTGGACGCCGAGGCCGTCGCCGCAAACACCTCGCTGGGCGATCAAGTGCCACAGCGGCTGGCATCGCCGGGCGCGTTTGATCATGTGCTCGTGCGCGCCGTGATCGACGGCAAGTCGCTGTGGCTCGACGGAACCGGAGCGGGCTCCCGACTCGCCGACCTCGACGATACGCCGCCCTTTCGCCACGTGCTGCCGCTGCGCGTCGTCGGGAGCGGGTTGATGCCGATCGAAGCGCGCGCGTCAGCGCGGCCGCTCGCCGAAGTCGACCTCGAGCTCGATCAGCGGGCCGGGCTGGGACTTCCCACCTTGTTCACGATGACTACCGTGTTGCGCGGACCGCCGGCGGGTATGATCCAGGCGGCGGCGGGGCAGATGGGCAAGGAGCAGATCCGGCAAGGCGCGCAGGCGATGGCCAACCAGCTGTTCGGCGAGGCGATGATCAGCGAGGGCGATATCAGCTACGATGCCGAGACCGCGACGGCGCAGATGAAGGCGAGCGGGGTCGTGACCACGCGGTGGCGGATGGCGGAAGGCCGCTATCGGATGACGCTCGACAAGACCATCGAAGATCTCGACTTCCAGCCAGACCGCGTCCGCCCCGCCTGGAAGGAAATACCGGTGGCCAACGGGATGATCGGCACCGTCGTCTATCGCGTCCGGGTCAAGTTACCTGGCGAGGGAGAGGGCTTCTCGCTCGAGGGCGACCAGACGCTGCCGGCAACGCTGGCGGGCGCACATCCGGTCCGCAAGACGCGGCTTGCCGACGGCATGATAACGGTCGAGGACCGCATCGAGAACCTCGGAGCCGAGATCGCCGCGGCGGATATTGCTGCCACGCGCGCGCAAGTGGCGTTGGCCAAGACGAGACTGCTCAAGGCAATCGCTCCCGAGCGCTATCCGGCACGTTGGAAGACGGTGGCCGAGGCTCGCCGCGACGGCGGTGTCGACCGGCTTCTCGCCGCCTATGCCAAGGGGATCGCCGCCGATTCCGACGAAGTCACAGGCTACCGCAACCGCGCCTCGTTCCTCGCCGGCATCTGGGACTGGAAGGGTGCCGCCGCCGATTACGACAAGGCGATCGAACTCGCGCCCGACGGCGACCTCTATCTCGCCCGGTCGCGCGTTCGCCAAGCGCTCAGGGACGATGCCGGAGCGCTCGCCGACGCCGAGGCAGCACTTGGGCTCGACGCGTCCTCGACCGCGGCGATCGATCAGGTCGCAGTGCTGCGGTTCCGCAAGGGCGAGCGCAAGGCGGCGCTGGCGCTTGTCGGCGAGCGGATCGCCGCCGGCGGCAAGGAGGAGCTGGAACTGGTCGGGCTCCAGTCGCAGCTGCTCGGCGAGGATGGCCGAGCCGAGGAAGGCGTCGCGGTGCTCGACGCGGCGATCAAGGCTACGCCGGGCAAGGCGGGCCTGTTCAACAGCCGCTGCTGGCTGAAGGCGACGACGCAGATCGCGCTGGAGACGGCGCTCAAGGATTGCACGCGCGGCATCGAGATGGCCGAACAGCCAGCGGCGATCTATGACAGTCGCGCGCTCGTCTACTACCGCATGGGTCGGCTGGAGGAGGCGCTCGGCGACCTTGATGCCGCGCTGGAAGTCGCGCCGAGCCAGACCGCCAGCCTGTATCTACGCGGCGTCGTTCGCCAGCGAATGAAGGACAAGGCCGGCGAGGAAGACCTCGCAGCGGCGCGGCTGATGTGGCCGCGGATCGACGAGGACTATGCGCGCTACGGCATCAAACCCTGAGTCGATTGGGAGTTTGTTCACTCGGGGAGGGGTAGGAAAGCAGTATGCCGACCCGTGTCTTCCTGACTGTCGATACCGAGCTGATGTGGCGCCATCACTGCGCCGGGCTGGACGTTGCGACGATCGTCCAGCGCTCGCTCGAGCCCGCAGGCGTGGGGGTTGGGTGGCAGCTGGCGCAGCTCGCCGAGCGCGGGCTCAAGGCGTGCTTCTTCGTCGATCCGATGCCGGCGCTGGTTTATGGACTCGAGCCGATCAAGCGCGTGGTGGGATCGATCCTTGAGGCGGGGCAGGAAGTGCAGCTGCACCTCCATCCGAATTGGACCGGGGCGCAGGCGGGCGACGGCGGCGTGGCCTATGGCCCGTTCGAGCTGATCGACTACAGCCTCGCCGAGCAGGTCGCGCTGATCGCAGGCGCGGCGGACATGCTGGCCGCGGCCGGCGCACCCGATCCGATCGCATTCCGCGCGGGCTCCTACTCGGCGAGCGACGATACGCTCGCGGCGCTGGCGCAGCTCGAATTCGTCTATGACTCGAGCCACAACGGATCCGAACATCCGTGGCCGAGCGCGATCAGCCTCGCGCCGCGCCAGATCGCTCCGGTGGCGCATCGCGGCCTGATCGAAGTGCCGGTGACGCTGATCGAGGATCAGAAGGGGCATTTGCGCCATTTCCAGATCTGCGCGCTCTCGGCGGCCGAGATGAAGGCGGCGCTGGAGCATGCGATGCGCGAGCGGCATGCCGCGGTGACGATCGTCAGCCACGGCTTCGAACTCGCCAACCGGGCCGGGACGCGTGCCAATGGCGTGCATGTCCGGCGCTTCGAAGCGCTGTGCGCGATGCTGGCGGAGCGTGCGGACGTGCTGGAGACGGCGCATTTCGCCGACCGACCCGACATGGCGCTGGGGCAGGACGACGCGCCGCTGGGGCCGAGCGTGGTGCGCACGCGGCTGCGGCAAGCGGAGCAGCTCTGGTCCAACTGGGTCGAGGAACGCGCGGCGTGAACGCTATGCGCGAGGTCGCCGCTGCGCCGCAGCCGGTGCGGCTCAAGTTCGAGATCGGCGCGCGGACGCTGTTCACGATCACGCGCTCGCTGGTCCGCGTGCCGCTGACGCTCGCCGAGGCCCGGAGCGGTATTGCGCCGGTGCTGCCGCCGATCGATGGTGCGGCCGACGGCTATCTGGTGACGTCGCTTCCGGAGGCCGAGTTGCCCGGGCTGGTGTCCGGCTCGGGCGCGATGCTACCGTTCGTGCGACAGCGCTACACACGCTATTTTCTCGATTTCGCCGGCGACTATGACGGCTGGTTCGCCCGCCTGTCCTCGAATGCGCGGCAGGGGTTGCGGCGCAAGGCGAAGAAGATCGCGGCGACCAGCGGGGGCGCGCTCGATGTGCGTCGTTTCCGCACGGCGGAGGAGCTGGCGGCGTTTCATCCAGTGGCGCGGGCGATTTCCGCGACTACCTACCAGGAACGGCTGCTCGGCTCTGGGCTGCCCGAAAGCGCGAATTTTCTGCGTATCATCGGCGGGCTCGCCGCGTCCGATCAGGCGCGCGCGTGGCTGCTCTACATTGCGGACGAGCCCGCGGCGTATCTCTGCTGTCCGGTGCACGGTGACACGGTGATCTATGCCTGGGTCGGGCACGATCCGAAATTCAACGATTGGTCGCCGGGCGCGGTCCTTCAGCTCGAAGCGATGCAGGATCTGTTCGGCGAGCGGCGCTTCGCCGCATTCGACTTCACTGAGGGGGAGGGGCAGCACAAGCGGCAGTTCGCCACCGGTGGCGTGGAATGCGTCGACCTGCTGTTGCTGCGGCCGGGCCTGGCGAACCGTGGCGTGATGGCGGCGCTGGCCGGATTTGATGGCGCAGTCGCACTGGTCAAGCGGGCGGTGCATGGTGCGGGCCTGAGAGGTTTGGCCACGAAGGTCCGGCGCGGCGGCTGAAAGCCTCTCCTCTTAAGGGGAACGTAGGAGTGGAATCGTCTGCGGGCGATGTCTCGGTGAGACGTCCCCAACGCCAACCCCTCCCCTGAAGGGGAGGGGCTTGCTACAGCGTCTCCATGCACCTGCGCGCCGAAGCCATTCTCCTCAGCGTCCGTGCGCATGGCGAGCATGGCGCAGTGGTGCGGGCGCTGACCGAAAATGACGGGCTGCAGCCGGGCTATGTCCGCGGCGGACGCTCACGCGCGCTGCGGCCGGTGCTCCAGGCTTCGAACCTCGTGCTTGGCGAGTGGCGGTCGCGGACCGAGGAACAGCTGGCCGGGCTTACCGTCGAACTGATCCATAGCCGCGCGCCGCTGTTCGGCGAGCCCTTGCCTGCCGCGGCGCTGCAATGGGCGACCGCGCTCACCGCAGCGGTGCTCCCAGACGGGCTTCCCTATCCGCGGCTCTACTCGGCGCTCGACGGCGTGCTGGCGGCGATCGAGGCGGCGCCCGCGGCACGGGGCTGGGCGGCGGCGCTGGTGCGCTACGAGCTGTTGCTGCTGGCCCAGCTTGGCTTCGGGCTCGATCTCGAGCGCTGCGCCGCCACCGGGCGCAACGACGATCTCGTGTTCGTCAGCCCCAAGAGCGGGATCGCGGTGAGCCGGGCCGGTGCGGTGGGTTATGAGCGGCAGTTACTGCGACTGCCGCCGTTCTTGACCGCGGGCGGGGCGGCGGAATGGGACGACATTCTCGACGGGCTGCGTCTCACAGTACATTTCCTCCAGCGCGATCTGCTGATCGGCAAGGGCGCCGAGATCGTCGCGGCGCGATCGCGGCTGGTCGACCGGCTGATGCGGGCGGTTGCCTAACCGGTCGTGGGTGGGCATTGCGGTCTCGATTCTCCCCTCCCTGCAAGGGAGGGGCTGGGGGTGGGTTGCGAGCGAAGCGAGCACCTGCGCGTGCGGCCGAGCGACGGTCGGGGCATCGAGCCCCGACCGTCGCTGCCCACCCTCAACCCCTCCCTGAGAGGGAGGGGAGTGGAGAAGGAAGTTAGATGCCGCTGATTGCTGTTCTGCCCGGCGACGGGATCGGGCCCGAAGTCACCAGCCAGGCGCGCCGCGTGCTCGAAGCGCTCGATCTCGGGCTGCAGTTCGAGGAAGCGCCGGTCGGCGGTGCGGCTTATTTGGCGGCGGGCCGCCCGCTGCCGCCGGACACGCTGGCGCTGGCCAAGCGGGCGAACGCGGTGCTGTTCGGCGCGATCGGCGATCCGCGATTCGAGGCGCTCGAGCGGCAATTGCGTCCCGAGGCGGCGTTGCTCGGCATCCGGCGTGAGCTGGGGCTGTTCGCCAATATCCGTCCGGCGACGCTGTTCCCGGGACTGGAATCGGCAACCTCGCTCAAGCCCGAAGCCGTGGCGGGGCTGGACATCGTCATCGTGCGGGAGCTTGTCGGCGACGTCTATTTTGGCGAGAAGGGCCGGCGCACCAACGTCGAAGGCCTGCGCCAGGGCTATGACGTGATGAGCTATAACGAGGCCGAGGTCGAGCGGATCGCCAAGGTCGGCTTCGAGATGGCCAAGCGGCGCAAGAAGAAGCTCTGTTCGGTCGACAAGGCCAATGTGCTCGAGACGTCGCAGCTGTGGCGCGACGTCGTCAACGAGATGAGCACCGACTACCCCGAAATCGAATTGACGCACATGTATGTCGACAACGCCGCGATGCAGCTCGTCCGGCGGCCGGCGGAGTTCGATGTCATCGTCACCGGCAATTTGTTCGGCGACATCCTCTCCGACCAGGCGAGCATGTGCGCCGGCTCGATCGGGATGCTGCCGTCGGCGTCGCTGCGCGCATGGAGCGGCGATAATGGCATGTACGAGCCGATCCACGGCAGCGCGCCGGACATTGCCGGGCAGGGCAAGGCCAATCCGTGCGCGGCGATCCTGTCCGCGGCGATGCTGCTGCGGCACAGCCTGAGCGACGAGGCCTCGGCGCAGCGCGTCGAAAAGGCAGTCGCGCTCGCGCTCGCCAAGGGCGCCCGCACGGCGGACCTAGGCGGTAGTCTGACCACGACCGAAATGGGCGACGCGGTGCTGCGGGAACTCGCGTGATCCCCGACCTGCTCGAGCTTGCGGTCGTCATCCCGACGTTCAACGAGCGGGCGAACGTGCCCGTGCTCATCGCCAGGCTCGATCAGGCGCTTCAGGGGCGCAATTGGGAGGCGATCTTCGTCGACGACGACAGTCCCGACGGCACTGCCCAGGCGGCGCGCGAACTGGCGCGGCTCGACAAGCGGGTGCGGGTGATCCAGCGAATCGGCCGGCGCGGGCTCTCCTCGGCATGCATCGAGGGGATGTGCGCGACCGCCGCGCCGTTCGTCGCGGTGATCGACGGCGACCTGCAGCATGACGAGACGATCCTGCCGAAGATGCTCGACGCGATCGAGGGAGATTCGGCGCTCGAGGTGGTCGTCGGGTCGCGCTTCGTCGAGGGCGGCGGCACCGGCGAATGGGACCGCGACCGCGTCGCCAAGTCCGCGTTCGCGACGCGGCTCTCCCGGCAAGTGCTCAAGGCCGATCTCAGCGATCCGATGAGCGGCTTCTTCATGATCCGCACCGAGATCGTCCGCGCGCTCGTGCCGACGCTGTCCGGCATCGGCTTCAAGATCCTGCTCGACATCCTGACGGCGGCGCCGCGCCCGCTGCGCTTCATCGAACTGCCCTATGTGTTCCGGACGCGCACCGAGGGCGAGAGCAAGCTGGATCACGTCGTCGCCATGGAATATCTGATCGCGCTGTACGACCGGATGTTCGGCAAGGTCGTGCCGGTGCGCTTCGCGATGTTCTCGGCGATCGGCGCCTTGGGCGCGGCGGTGCACTTCCTCGTGCTCGGATTGCTGTTCCGCGGCCTCGATTGGCCGTTCGTCACCGGGACGATCATTGCCACGTTCGTCGCGATGACCTTCAATTTCTTCCTCAACAACGCGCTGACCTATCGCGAGCAGCGCCTCAAGGGTGCGCGGGAGCTGATCGGCGGCTGGGTGAGCTTCTGCCTCGTCTGTGCGGTCGGCGCCGTTGCGAATGTCGGGGTTTCGGCGTTCCTCCACAATGTCCAGCACGGCGATTGGCGGCTGTCCGCGCTCGCCGGGATCGCGGTGGCGGCGGTGTGGAATTTCGCGCTGTCATCCCGGTTTACCTGGGGACGGTACTGACTGAGGCCCTCTCCCCTTGTGGGAGAGGGAGGGAGCCGATGAAATCGGATCGGCGGAAGGGGTGAGGGGGGGTGTCTCTCACCGACGTTCCCCTCAACCTTCCCGCGCCTTCATCGCCAGCTGTTGAACCACATCCAGTAGGTGAACCCCTGGCTGTCCTGCAGCGGCGAGGCAGCGAGGATCGGGTAGAAATAGCAGAAGGCGACGAGCGCGGCGGCGGTGAACCATTCCTCGCGCCCCTTGTTCCGATTGCGGTCGAAATGGTGGAACGCAACCGCCAGCACCAGGCACAGGAAGATCGCCGAGAGATGGTAGTAATAATAGAAGCCGAGCGACTTGGGGATCACGACATAGATGCCGAGCGAGGCGATCCATAGCAAAGCGAGCGCCAGCGGTCGGATCGCCTTGTCGCGCAACCATGCCCAGAGGCAGGCAAGGACGGCGAGCAGCCCGCCCCACATGATCACCGGATTGCCGATCAGCAGCACCCCGCGCTGGGCGCCGTCGTCCCATTCGTAGAAATACCAGATCGGGCGGATCAGCAGCGGCCACGTCCACCAGTCGGACTCGTAGGTATGCTTCGCCAGCACCTGGGTCTGCAGCGCATACATCTCGCGTTGCATGGGGATCAGCCCGGCGAGGGTGAGCGGATCGCGCGCGTAGAAAAAGGCGGGCAGGAAGGTGAGGAAATAGGTGGCGACGCTGACCAGCCCGAGCAGCAGCAGACCGGGGATCGTCGCGAGCCCGGGCCAATGCGGCTGGTCCTTGCCGGAAAGCGCCGAGAGCAGCGGCCGCTTCGCCCTGCGCGCGTCGCGAAGCCGGATGACGAGGAAGGCGAGGCCGGCGAGCGCCACATAGGGGATCGCCGCCCATTTGGTGCCGACCGCGAGCCCGAGCAGGACACCCGCGCCCAGCCAGCGGCGGCGGACCTGGGCGGGCGTTCCCCGCATCGCCCACAGCATCAGCACCATCGCCCAGAGAAGGAAGGCGCCAAGGAACACGTCGAGCATCGCCGTTCGCGCCTGGATAAACAGGCTCTGGTTGAGTGCAGCGAGGATCGCCGCGACGACGGCGACGCGCATCGAGCCGAGGAGCAGCCAGACAAAGGCGAAGGCGCCGAGCACCGTGGCGGTGCCGGCGAGCGACGGCATGGCGCGCCAGCCGATCGGATTGTCCCCGAACAGCATGATGCCGGCGCCGATCAGCTCCTTCCCGACCAGCGGATGCTCGACGTTGCGCGGACCTTCGAGGTTCAGCAGCGCCTGCGCGGCGGGAACATAGTGAACCTCGTCGAACATGATCCGGCTGGGCCGGTCGAGATGGATCGTGAAGAGCAGCTGGGCGGCGAGGCCCAGCAGCAGCGCAACGAGATAGGGCCGGTCGTGGAGAGCCTTGAGGCGGTCGAGCATGGCGCTTGCGTAAACGATCATTTCGTCGACGTCATGCCGGAGTTGGTTGACGTGGGGCGTCCGCGCCTTGCAAAGCGACTCTCATGAAGCGCCGTACCGGACAGGATCGCAGCGTCACGCGCAACTGGAAGCCCGCCACCCTCGCCGTGCGTGGCGGGACGATGCGTTCCGAGTTCGGCGAGACCAGCGAGGCGCTCTTCCTGACCTCGGGCTATGCCTATGACTGCGCCGGCGACGCCGCGGCGCGGTTCGCCGGCGAGCAGGAGGGCATGACCTATTCGCGCCTGCAGAACCCGACGGTGGCGATGCTCGAGGAGCGGATCGCGCTGCTCGAAGGGGCCGAGGCGTGCCGGACGATGGCGACGGGGATGGCGGCGATGACCGCGGCACTGCTCTGCCAGCTCGAGCAGGGCGATCATATCGTCGCGGGTCGTGCCGCGTTCGGCTCTTGCCGCTGGCTGACCGACACGCTGCTGCCGAAGTTCGGCATCGGTGTCAGCATCGTCGATGCGCGCGATACCCAGCAATTCGCCGACGCGGCGCAGGACAACACGAAGCTGTTCTTCTTCGAGACGCCCGCCAACCCGACGATGGACGTGGTCGATCTCGAGGCGGTGTGCGGCATCGCGAAGGCGCGCGGGATCCGGACGGTGGTCGACAACGCCTTCGCCACGCCGGCGCTGCAGCGCCCGATGGACTTCGGTGCCGACATCGTCGCCTATTCGGCGACCAAGATGATGGACGGGCAGGGGCGGGTGCTCGCGGGCGCGGTGACCGGCAGCGAGGACTTCGTCAACAACACGCTCCTGCCCTTCACCCGCAACACCGGACCGACGCTGAGTGCGTTCAATGCCTGGGTGGTCCTGAAGGGGCTCGAAACGCTTGATCTGCGCATCCGCCGCCAGAGCGCCAATGCGCTGCAGGTCGGCCGCTTCCTCGAAGGGCGAGTGCCGCGGATCAATTTCCCCGCGCTGCCGAGCCATCCGCAGCACAATCTGTTCAAGCGCCAGATGGACGATGCCGGCCCGATCTTCTCGTTCGAGGTGGAAGGACGGACGCAGGCGCATGCACTGCTCGACGCGCTCGAACTGATCGACATCTCGAACAATATCGGCGACTCGCGCTCGCTGATGACGCATCCTTCGTCGACCACCCATTCGGGCGTCGCAGAGGAGAAGCGGATCGAGATGGGCGTGACCGAGGGCATGCTGCGCCTCAACGTGGGTCTCGAGAATCCCGAGGATCTGATCGCCGACCTCGACCAGGCGCTGCGGCAGGCCGGCCTGTGAGCGATGCGGTGATGAAGGCGCTGTTCACCGACGAGGCCGAGACCCGCGGCATTGTGGTACGCGTCTCCGTCTCCTATCTGCCCGAACAGTCCGAGCCGCAGCGCGGCCGCTGGTTCTGGGCCTATCATATCCGGATCGAGAACAAGGCCGAGGCGACGGTGCAGCTGCTCACCCGCCATTGGGTGATCACCGACGGACGCGGCGCGCGCCACAGTGTCGAAGGCGAAGGCGTGGTCGGCGAACAGCCGATGATCGAGCCCGGCGCCAGTTTCGACTATGTCTCGGGCTGCCCGCTCTCGACGCCGACCGGCAACATGCAGGGCAGCTATCATATGATCGCCGAAGACGGCACGGCGTTCGACGTGGCGATCCCGAAGTTCGCGCTGATCGCGCCGGCGGTGACGGGATGAGGAAGTGGATGGATGACATCCCTCCTCCGCTTGCGGGAGGGGTTAGGGGAGGGGCCATCCTCCTTGATGTCGTCCGTGGCTTGAAGTCCCTCCCCCGGCCCCTCCCGCAAGCGGAAGGGGAGCAGAAGTGAAGCGCACGCATCTTCCCCTGAACGGTCTGCGCGTGCTCGATGCCGCGGCTCGGCATCTGTCGTTCACCCGCGCGGCCGACGAGCTTGCCGTGACTCCGGCAGCAGTGGGGCAGCAGATCCGCGCGCTCGAGGACACGCTCGGCGTGGTGCTGTTCCGGCGCACGACCAAGGGCCTGGAACTCACCCCGGAAGCCGAGGCCGGGCTCGCCGCCTTGCGCGCGGGGTTCCTCCAGTTCGAGGAATCGGTGCGAGCGATGCAGGCCGGGCAATCGTCCAAGTCGCTGACGATCGCGGCGCCGCGCGACCTGAGCGCCAAATGGCTGATGCCGCGGCTGGCCGACATCGCCCGCAGCGATGGCGAATTGCGGTTCATGCTGGTGCCCGCCGACGAGGCGATCGACTTCACCGAAGCGAATCTCGACCTCGCGATCCGCTGGGGCGAAGGTCCCGGCGAGCATGAAGGCGAGGCGCTTGAAAGTGACGGCATGGTCACGGTCGAGCGGCCGGGAGGTGGCGCCGATACGCCGATCGCGTGGGCGGGCTGCCTTGCAGAGGATGCGGGATCGCTGGTTCGGGTCGCCGATGCCGGGCTCGCGCTCGATGCCGCGGCCGAAGGCTTGGGACGCGCGACGGTGCCCGAGTTGATCGCCCGGGCCGACCTCGCCGCCGGCCGCGTCGTGACGGTCGGCGAACCTAGATCTTCGCGGCTGGGCTATTGGCTGGTCGCTCCGCTGCCACAGTGGCGGCAGAAGAAGGTCAAGGCACTGGTCGATGCGCTGGCGTCGTAGCCGGTCGCTCCCGTCCGCAGGGCGTTTGACGCCAGTCCTGAGCACGGCACGGCTACGCTTGCGCCCCGACGCGTTCGAGGATGCCGAAGCGCTGCACCGCGCCTTTTCGGACGCCGCGAGCATGCACTGGTGGACGCATGCGCCGTACGAGACGCTCGACCAGACGCGCACCGAGCTTGCCACGCCACGGCCCGGCTGGCGACGCTGGATCGTGACGCGCGCGCCTTCGGATGTCGCAATCGGCCTCGTTTCGGCGGGCGAGAAGCGGCAGGGCAATGTCAGAGAGGTCGGCTATTTGCTGGTACCCGAGGCGCGTGGCTGCGGCTACGCTGGCGAAGCGTTGGCGGCGGTGCTGAACCATCTGTTCGCCGAGGGCCAACGCAAGGTCGTGGCCGACGTGGATCCCGACAACCGGGCGTCGCGCGCGCTCCTCGAACGGCTCGGCTTCCAGCTAGAAGGCATGCTGCGTGGCGAGTGGGAGACGCATATCGGCGTGCGTGACACCGCGCTCTATGGGCTGTTGCGGGAGGATTGGCGTGGCGGCGCCTGACGTGAACGATCCCGAGCAGCACGCTGCCTATCAACAGGAGTTGCGCGGAATCGCGCTCGGCGCCCGGCGCGGGGGGATCGGGGTGGCGCTCGTCGGGGCGCTGCTCGTGCTGGTGCAGCGCAAGGGCATCGCACCGGTGCCGCTCTGGCTCGGCGTCGGCGTGCTCGGCATCGGCCTGCTGATCACCCTGGCGGCAGTCTCGACCCGCGCTGCGTACCATCGCGCACGCATGCGGAACTAACTTCGGCGCAAGAACGGTGCGCTACCCATGCGTCTTGCCGCACCGTGCGCTTATCGCAGTTCCTTTTCTGGCGTGGCGGCGAGACAGGCGAGCATCACGGGCTTGAAGCGATCGGCTTCCAATGGAATCACCAACGACTTCATACTGACGGCTTGGGCGGACTGTCCCGCTTTGGCGCCAAGCTTTACGCTGCGCTTCAACCAATAGTCATGAAGCTTGCGGTCCATCGCCACCATCGATGGATCGTCGGCGTGCACCGCCTTCGCCATCTCCGTGTAGACGCGGCACTCCAGTGCCTGCTTGTACGGATCGTCGGCAGGCTTCTCCTGCGCACCAGCAATTCCCGCAACCGTGATCGATAAGCCGAGCAAGATATCCAGCATCAACGAAGCCCCCGCCGTCACGCCAACCAAGATACCGGGCTTGGCGACCCCGATCCAGCGCAATCGCCATGCTACGGGCTCGGGGCTAACAGGTCGGCGGCGCGTGTGATCAAGGCCGCGAACCGCGCCTCCGCTACCGCTTGTGCTGGATCGTTCCAGCTGCCGGTAAGCGCGTACCAGTCGCCGCCCTTGGCTCGCAGGAGCAGCGTCATGTTCATCACGCCGGGCTCAGAGCCGCCCTTGTAGCCGACCCAATGCCACTTGCTCGCCGCCGCAGGACCTATACCGGTGTTCTTCGAGAGCACGGCGCGAGCGTCGGCGCCCTTTGGCCCCTCGGTGTTGCGACGTAGCCAATCCATCACCCGGATCAGATCCGCGGGGGAGAGGAACCATTCGAGCTGTTCGATTCGAACCGGCTTGCCGTCGCGGAACAAGGTGGGGCGGATCAGCAGCATCGGCGTCCTGGCGACTTCGCCATCGAGCAGGCGGCGGCGGCCGGCCTCGTCCGCGGCGAGATAGCGGCCGGGAAGATCATTCGCCTCGATGCCCTTCAATTTGAACAGTTCGAGCGCGCCGAGGAACGGGCGGTTTCGCGCCGGATCCTTGATGCCGACCACGGGAAGCATCGCCTCGGCCTTCTCGCGGCCGAGCGTCCGGAGCAGGATGTCGGTGGCGCTGTTGTCGCTGACCGAGATCATCTGGGTCGCGAGTTCGCGCAACGAAACCTGCGTCCCCTTGGGCTTCAGGAAATAGCCACCGCCGGGAAGCTCGGCACCATCGAGCGTGATCATGTCATCCCATTTGCGCTCGCCCGAATTGGTGGCGCGGATGAGTTCGGCGAGGATGATCAGCTTGAACGCCGAGCCGACTGCGAATGGGCGGTCGGGCTGATGCTCGACCAGCATCTCGGGCGCGCCGGTGCCCAGTTTCGCAAAGGCGAGGCCGGTCGCGCCGTGGAGCGTGCGAACGGCCGCGACCACTTCGTCGACGCTCTTCTCGCGCGCGCCGATATTGGTGACGCGCAGGCCGGAGACCTGGTGCGGCTCGGCGACGTCGACGACCATCTCCATCGTCGCGGTCGCATCGCGGTAATCGACGTCGAGCGTGCCGGCCCAGGGCGAAGTCATCGCCTTGATCCGAACGCCCGTGACGGGGCCGTTGGCGTCTTGCAGGGTAATGCGGGTCGGCTCGAATTTCTCGCGCGGGACCGCGGCGCGGAAGCCAGGCGAGAAGAAGCCGTCATACCCGCGGGTGTCGATAAGGAGGGTGGCGAGCTCCTTCGCGCGTCTCTCGAAGGCGGGGGCGGGCGTGGGCGCCGCTGCCTGTGTGGCAGGCGGCGTCTGTGCATGTGTCGCAAGGGGAATCAAAGCGAGCAGGCAGGGCAGCAGCAGTCGCATGCGGTGGTCTCCGATCGATGTCAGTGTAGCCATCAGAGCTCGCCGCGGTCGAGCGCGTCGATCATTGTCTGGATCCGGCGCGCGGCGGCACGATTGAGGCGGTGGATGCCCCAGAAGATCGCTCCGACGGGCAGAGTCAGTCCGACGATCGCGAGCAGTGCCGCCCAGAAAGGCATGTGCTGGGCCGAGGCGTGCAGCACGGCGAGCAGGAACAGCACCATTCCGGGGACGATCGGTGCGAGATACCAGCGCCAGACGGTGGCGAGCGCGTCGCGCTGTGCGGCTAGCGTGGCGCGGTAGAAGGGGAGGCTGGGGGCGCCGAGCGCGGCATCGTGCGGGGTCGGGCGCCGCCGCCACAAATTGTACAGCACGAACAGCGTGCCGAGGATGACCGCAGCGCTGGCGATGCGAATGCCCCAGTCGGACGTTCGCGCCGCCGTGTTGACGAACACACCGGACCCGAGCAACCCGGCGACATATTCGATCGTGTCGCGCCGTCGAATGCGGCGGCGGAACTGCCCGTCGGCGCGGGCAAGCGCCGCGGCGTCGAGCGGCGCGGCGTGCTGGTGCTGCTGGGCCCAGAGATCGAGGATGGAGTCGGTCATGCCGCTTCTCCGGACTGGAAGCGCGCCGCGAGCAGCGCCTTGATGCGGTGGATCTTGACCGCGACATGGTTCGCCGCGAGCCCGGTCACTTCGCCGATCGAGCGTGCGTCGAGGCCTTCGAGGTAGAGCAGCATCACTTCGCGATCGGGCGGCTGGAGACGGCGGATCAGCGCGTTGAGCCGCTCGATCGTGCGGGCGTGCCCGATTTCGGCTTCGGGGTCGTCCGCGGAGAGAAGGGCCTCGTCGTCGAGCGCGACGAGGCTGGCCTGGCGAGCGCCGCGGGCGGCGTGGCTCGCCGCGACATTGTGCGCGACGCGGTAGACCCAGGTGGCGACCGCACAGCGGCCGTCGAAGCCGGCGAGGCTCCGCCACAAGGCGAGGTGGATCTCCTGCTCGAGGTCGCGCGCCTGGTCGGGATTGGCTTCGACCGAACGGGCGAGGCGGGCGATTGCCGGCGCATGCACGGCGCCGGCCTCGGCGTAGAGCGCGTCCTGCCTTTTCCGATCGCCGCGCATTTCAGGCTTCCCCTCCCGTTCACAGCCTTAGTCCGGGAGGGACGGGGCTTCTTACAGGGACGCCCGAAAATCAGGCGTCGATAACTTCCTCGTCGAGCCGCGCGGCATTCTCCTGAATGAAGGCGAAGCGATGCGCGGGATTGTTGCCCATCAGCCGGTCGACCAGATCCTTGACCCCGGCGCGCTCCTCATATTCCTGCGGGAGGGTGACGCGGAGCAGGCCGCGCGTCGCGGGGTCCATCGTCGTTTCCTTGAGCTGGTTGGGGTTCATCTCGCCCAGCCCCTTGAAGCGGCTGACTTCGACCTTCTTGCCCTTGAAGGCGGTCTCCTCGATCTCGATCCGGTGCGCGTCGTCGCGGGCGTAGAGGCTCTTCGAGCCGACGGTCAGGCGATAGAGCGGCGGCTGAGCGAGGTACAGATGTCCCTGCCGGACGAGGTCGGGCATTTCCTGAAAGAAGAAGGTCATCAGCAGGGTCGCGATGTGCGCGCCGTCGACATCGGCGTCGGTCATGATGATCACGCGCTCGTAGCGCAGGTTCGCCGCGTCGCAGTCCTTGCGGGTGCCGCAGCCGAGCGCCTGGATCAGATCGGCGATCTCCTGGTTGGCGAGGATCTTGGCCGAGGTGGCGCTGGCGACGTTGAGGATCTTGCCGCGGATCGGCAGGATCGCCTGCGTCTTGCGATCGCGCGCCTGCTTGGCCGAGCCGCCGGCGCTGTCGCCCTCGACGATGAACAACTCGGTGCCCTCGGGGCTGTCCGCGGCGCAATCGGTGAGCTTGCCGGGGAGGCGCAGTTTCCGCGACGACGTGGCGGTTTTGCGCTTGACCTCGCGCTCCTGCTTACGGCGCAGGCGCTCGTCCATGCGATCGAGCACATAGGAGAGCAGCGCCTTGCCGCGGTCCATATGGTCCGAGAGGAAATGGTCGAAATGATCGCGGACGGCGCGTTCGACGAGCGCAGTCGCTTCAGGCGAGGTGAGGCGATCCTTGGTCTGCGACTGGAATTGCGGTTCGCGGATGAACACCGACAGCATCAGCTCGGAGCCGACCATCACGTCGTCGGCAGTGATGTCCTTGGCCTTTTTCTGGCCGACCAGCTCGCCGAACGCGCGGATGCCGCGGGTCAGTGCCTGGCGCAGGCCCTGCTCATGGGTGCCGCCATCGGGCGTCGGGATCGTGTTGCAATACCAGCTATAGCTGCCTTCGCTCCACAGCGGCCAGGCGACCGCCCATTCGACACGGCCCTGCCCGTCGGGAAAGTCCTGCTGGCCGGTGAAGAACTCGGCCGTGGCGCATTCGCGGGCGGCGATCTGCTCCTTGAGGTGGTCGCCGAGGCCGCCGGGGAACTGGAACATCGCTTCGGCCGGCGTTTCGTCCGAGATCAGCGCGGGATCGCATTTCCAGCGGATCTCTACTCCGGCGAACAGATAAGCCTTGGAGCGCGCCAGCTTGTAGAGCCGCGCGGGCTTGAACAGCATCTCGCCGAAGATCTCGGTGTCGGGAACGAAGCTGACCGAGCTGCCGCGGCGATTGGGCGTGCCGCCGAGATGCTCGAGCGGCCCGAGCGTGCGCCCTTGGCTGAAGCGCTGGCGATAGAGCTGCTTTTCGCGCGCGACTTCGACCACGGTCTCCGTCGAAAGCGCGTTGACCACGCTGACGCCGACGCCGTGCAGACCGCCGCTGGTGGCATAGGCCTTGCCCGAGAATTTGCCGCCCGAATGGAGCATCGACATGATGACTTCGAGCGCCGACTTGTCCGGGAATTTGGGATGCGGATCGACCGGAAAGCCGCGACCATTGTCGACGATAGTCAGCCGGTTGCCCGCCTCGAGCGTCACTTCGATGCGATTGGCGTGGCCCGCGACCGCTTCGTCCATCGCATTGTCGAGCACTTCGGCGGCGAGGTGGTGCAGCGCGCGCTCGTCGGTGCCGCCAATATACATGCCGGGGCGGCGCCGGACCGGCTCCAGCCCTTCGAGCACTTCGATCGACGATGCGTCATAGGTCCCCGACGGTACGCCCGGGGCGGCAAACAGGTCTTCAGCCATGCGAAGGGTATAGGGTCACGCCGAATTGCGGCGCAAGGAAAGGTTGCGGCGATCGCCACGTGGGCCCGTGCGCAATACCGCGATCTCGTGCATATCGCCGAGGATCGCGCCGATGCTGCGCGCTTCGGACAGGCGCGGTTCGCCGGGGTTCGACCATTCGCCGGGGTGCAGGTACATGCAGTCGTCCTCCTTGACCGAACTTGTAGCAGAGGATCGGCCGACGGAAAAGAACAAAAAGGGAACTATGCCACCGGAGTACGATGCTTCGGTCGCCGAGTCGTTCCTGCCGAGCCACGGCTCAGCGGCGCATGCCGATCCAGATCACCGCCTCGGTCGACGCGCCGACGGCGGCGACCAGCAGGCGCTCCAGCAGTCCGCCCGAGAGACGATCGGTCGAACGGTCATGATGCTCGCGTTCGTCGGCAATGATGTCTTGCAAGATGCCAACCGCTGCCGGGTCGCTCATGGCGAGCGCGTCGATCTGCTCGGCCATGTGCTGCAGAACCACGCGCTCGATGGCCACGGTGGTCGCCGCGATGGCGCGCCTGCCGAGCAGGCCGGTTGCGAAGCCAAGCACCGTGCCGAGTGCCGCACAGATGGGATAGCTCAGACAGTGGGGCTGTCCCCGCGTCGCCAGCTCTGCGGCGAAGAGCGCGCGATGCCGCGTTTCGTGCGCAATGAAATCGTTGATCTCATCCAGCAGATCGGGGGCCGTCCAGCGTGCCAGCCAGCGCTGCGCACGATAGACGCACACCGCTCCATGCTCGCCGGCATGGTCGACTCGCAGCACGCGGTCGCCCAGCGTTTCGCCGGGGGCCAGCCGTGCCACGAGGGGCATTGCGCCTCAGCGGACCCGGGGACCGCCGAACGGCAGCGGGGGCGGGGGGCGCCGGTCGCGGCGCGGCAGCTGCGCCTGGTAGGCGTGGCCGCAATGCGCGACGCAATAGGGGAAGCCGGGGTTCACCTTGTCGCCGCAGAAATGGAAATCGGGCTCGCCCGGATGGCCGAGCGGCCATTTGCAGATGCGGTCGTTCAGATCGAGAAGGCTGGTCTTGCCCGCGATCGCGTCGCTCGGCTTGGCGGGGACGAGGCGACGCGGCGGCGCAGGCGCGATCGGCGGCGCCTGCTCGCCAGGATTCTGGCGGACGAAACCGCCGGGACCAACCGAGCGGAGCACCGGCGCGGGCGTGTCGGACTTCGCCTCGGCAGGGGCCGGGGCTGCGGCTGCGGCGCGCGGCGCAGGCTCCGCCGACGGCTGTGGCGCGGGAGTGGGGGCGGGAGATGCAGCCGCGGGCGCCGGCCGGGGCGCAGGCGCCGCCGCTTCGGCCTTGGGTTCGTTGGGCTTCACCGGCGAGGGACGCGACTGAAGCCCCAGCCGGTGCGCCTTGCCGATCACGGCGTTGCGCGACACGCCGCCGAGCTCCTCGGCGATCTGGGTGGCGGTCATGCCGCTGTCCCACATCTTCTTCAGCGTATCGATACGCTCTTCGGTCCAGCTCACTTCACTTCCTTCAACTTGCGGGCGGCGCGGGCAGCGTTTACGCGAGCACGCGATGAGCAGCCACCCAGAAACCGGTCATAGCCTCCCCGAGCCCGGCGTTCCGGTGATTCGCAACGTGAACTGGGGAGGATTGCGTACCCTCTATATCAAGGAGGTGCGCCGTTTCTTCAAGGTCCAGCTCCAGACGGTGTGGGCGCCGGCGGTTACCACGCTGCTGTTCCTTGTAATCTTCACTGTCGCGCTGGGCGGTGGCGGGCGCACCGTGGAGCTGCAGGGGCGGGCGATTCACTTCGCCGATTTCATCGCGCCGGGTCTCATCGTGATGAGCATGCTGCAGAACGCGTTCGCGAACTCGAGCTTTTCGCTACTCGTCGGCAAGATCCAGGGCACGATCGTCGACTATCTCATGCCGCCGCTCTCGACCGGCGAACTGCTCGCCGGCCTGTGCGGCGGCGCGGTGACGCGTGCCTTCTGCGTCGGCGGGGCGGTGTGGCTGGCGATGGTGCTCTGGCCGGGGGTGAACGTGGTGCCACAGCATCTATGGGCGGTGCTGTGGTTCGGGTTCCTCGGCGCGCTGTTCCTGTCGCTGCTTGGCGTGCTGACGTCGATCTGGGCGGAGAAATTCGATCACGCCGCGGCGGTCAGCAACTTCGTCGTGGCGCCGCTCTCGCTGCTGTCCGGCACCTTCTACTCGGTCGACAAGCTGTCGCCGCTGTTCCAGACGATCAGCCATCTCAACCCGTTCTTCTATGTGATCTCGGGCTTCCGCTACGGCTTTCTCGGCGTCGCCGACTCGCCGATCCTCACCGGCAGCGGGATCATCCTGGCGCTCAACGCGGTGCTCGGGCTGTTCTGCTACGCGCTGCTGCGCAAGGGCTGGAAGCTCAAGAACTAGGGGTCGGCGGTACCGGGGTTTCGGCGCGCGTGAAGGCCTTGGCGGACGGTACCGTGAAGCGGAACGAAGCGCCGCCTTCGCTTCGGTTGGTGGCGGTCAGCGTGCCGCGATGCGCCTCGACGATCCGCCTCGAGATGTTGAGCCCGATACCGAGCCCGGCCACCCCCTTGCTGGAGGCGAAACGCTCACCCAGCCGCTCCGCGAAGTCGGCAGGCAAGCCGGGGCCATTGTCGACGACCTCGACTTCCACCATGTCCTCGCCCGCCTCGCGCGCGCAGATCACGATGCGCGGTTCGACGCCGACCTGCTCGCTGGCTTCGAATGCGTTGCGGACGATGTTGACCAGTACCTGCTGGATCTGCACGCGATCGATATAGACGGTCGGGATCGACGCGGGCACCTGAACGACCAGCGAGGACTGAAGCTTGCGCGATCCGACGAGCAGGAGGTTCGCGGCGTCCCGGATTACTTCCCCGAGATTCTCGCGATGCAGCTCGACCTCGCGGTGCGCGAGAAAGCTCCTGAGCTTGCGAATGATGCTGCCCGCGCGCAGCACCTGCGCCGAGATTTCCTTGAGCAATGCGACGGCTTTGGCGTGATCGTTCTGGTTCTCCAGCACGTGCGCGGCTGCCGAGGCATAGTTGGACGCGGCGGCGAGCGGCTGGTTGATCTCGTGAGCAATGTCGCCGGCGAGCTCGCCCATCGCATTCTGCCGCGATAGCTGCATCAGCTGCAGCCCCAGTTCGGTAACCTGATCTTCGAGCGAGACGCGTTCCGACAAATCGCGCACGAAAGCGGCATGGACCACTTCCCCGTCCTGCCGCGCGACCCCGACGCGCACCTCCGCGGGGAACTCGCTGCCATCGTTGCGGCGGCCTGTCGTGGTGGCGACGTTGCTGCTGCCGGGTGTGTGCAGCTCCGAACCCATATCGAGCATGGCCTCGAACTCCGGCGTGGTCCGCGCGAACAGCCGCTCGATCCGGGTGCCGCACGCTTCTCCAGCCGTGCATCCCCAGAGCCGCTGGGCGGCGGCGCTGAACGTACGAATGATCCGGTCGTGACCGGTGACGATCAGCGCGTCCGGCACGGCGGTGAGGATCGAGTCTAGCTCGGCCTGGCGCGCGGCGAAGCGGCGGTTCTGCTCGGTCGCGCGCACGATCACGTAGACGAGCAGGATCGACACGACGAGAAGGTTGGACAGCGCCATCAGATAATAGAGCTCGCTGTCCGCGAGCATCCCGGCTTCGCGGAACCCGAGCAGCAACAGCGACGGCAGAATCGTGAGGATGATGATCGCCGGCGCGATCCGCTGAAGCATGTACCAGGGCGAATGGGCGAAAGCTTGGATCGGATCGGAGATGCGGCCATGGAAGATGATCGCGGCGGACAGCAGCAGCGGCGGAATGGCCGACGTCGTGGAGGGCCCAACGAAGCGCGCGCCCACCGGGATCTGATGCGTCAGGGTGAAGGTCACGAGCAGCAGCGTTGCCGCGAGCGTCGAACTGGCGAGCGGCATCGCCCAGCGGCGAAGCGCGGCTTTGGGCGAGCTGAGCAGGAACAGGGCGGCGATGTGCAGCGTCAATAGCGAGACGCCTCCCAAGGGCGGAACCCCGTCGTTGCGCACCTGCAGCCGGGTAACGGCCTCGCCGAACAGCAGCCGGCCGATGCCGATGTCGAGCAGGCCGGTATAATGCGCGAGCACCAGCAGCAGGAGCGCCGAGGGCAACAGCAGGAACAGGCGCGCCGCGGCCCGGCGGCCGACCAGCAGGATCAGCATAGCGATGACGACGAGGAGGAACGCGAAGCTGAGCAGCGGCTGCAGCGCGAGGGTCGGATTGCCGAGGCCGCGCATCGCCGGGCTGTCGAGGACCCATCCGAGCAGCACCGTCGCCGACATCAGCGCGGCTATCACCGTCATTGCCCAGACGCGCCGCGAGCCGGGCTTCATGTGCAACGCCCGCTCCGCTGCTGCCGCATAAGGCACATGTCTTTCCGAGAATTTGCGCTGAGGTTCGGACACGCGCCGGAGAAGCGGCACGAAAAGAATCGCTTCGCGCGTGCAAGAGTTCCGCTGACTTGAAGGGGCGCCTTGGCCGACCATGGCCGCGAGGCATGGCTGCCGCCCAAAGGAATATTGACGCGCGTGCCGCCCGCCCCCTAAACACCCGCTCCGGGCGGTCCGGTTGGCCGCCCTTTTGCGTTTCTGGAGCTCAACCCAGCTTTTCTCGAGGAGGTACCGTTCCCATGCCTATCACTCCGCTCATGCCCGTCTATCCACGGTGCGGTGTGCGGCCGGTGCGAGGCGAGGGCGTCTACCTCTATGGCGAGCGCGGCGAGCAGTATCTCGATTTCGCGGCGGGAATCGCGGTCAACGCGCTGGGTCATGGCCATCCGCATCTGACCAAGGCGCTGCAGGATCAGGTCGCGACGCTGATGCATGTCAGCAATCTCTACGGCTCGCCGCAGGGCGAGGCGCTGGCGCAGCGGATCATCGACGTGAGCTTCGCCGACACGGTGTTCTTCACCAATTCGGGGGTCGAGGCGATCGAGTGCGCGATCAAGACCGCGCGCCGCTATCATTACGTCAACGGCAACCCGCAGCGGCACAAGCTGATCACCTTCAAGAACGCCTTTCACGGGCGCTCGATCGGCGCGATCTCGGCGACCGACCAGCCCAAGATGCGCGACGGCTTCGAGCCGCTGCTGCCCGGCTTCGACTATGTGAAGTTCAACGATCTCGAGGGGGCGCTCGCCGCGATCGACGACGAGACGGCCGGTTTCCTCGTCGAAACGGTGCAGGGCGAGGGCGGGATGACCGCCGGAACGTCCGAATTCATCCAGGGCCTGCGCAAGGCATGCGATGAGCATGGCCTGCTGCTGATCCTCGACGAGATCCAGTGCGGTTACGGCCGCACCGGCAAGATGTGGGCCTATGAGCATTACGGCATCGAACCCGATATCCTGACCGCGGCGAAGGGCATCGGCGCGGGCTTTCCGCTCGGCGCCTGCCTCGCCACCGAGGAAGCGGCCAAGGGCATGGTGATCGGCACCCACGGCTCGACCTATGGCGGCAATCCGCTGGCGATGGCGGCGGGACAGGCGGTGCTCGACGTGATGCTGGAGCCCGGCTTCCTCGATCATGTCACGCAGATGGGCGAGCGACTGCGCCAGGGGTTCGAGCAGATGATCCCCAATCACGATCATTTGTTCGAGGAGATCCGCGGCAAGGGGCTGATGCTCGGCATCAAGATGAAGGAGCCGGCGGTGTCGCGCGATTTTGTGGCGCACCTGCGCGACAATCACGGGCTGCTCACCGTCGCGGCGGGCGAGAACGTCTTCCGGGTGCTGCCGCCGCTGATCATCGAAGAGGCGCATATCGCCGAGTGCGTCGAACGGCTCAGCGAAGGCGCGCGGACCTTCGGGATCCCGAGCGATGACTGATCACCGGCATTTCCTCGACCTGTCCGATGCCGGCGGCGATGGCGTCGCGGCGATGCTCGCCGACGCGCTCCAGCGCAAGGCGGCCCGCGCCGGCTGGCCCAAGGGCAAGCCCGACGCCGATGCGCCGCTCGCCGGTCACGTCCTCGCGATGGTCTTCGAGAAGAACTCGACCCGAACCCGCGTGTCGTTCGATATGGCGATCCGCCAGCTCGGCGGCACCAGTATCGTGATGGATGCCGGCTCGATGCAGCTCGGCCGCGGCGAGAGCATCGCCGACACCGCGCGCGTGCTCTCGGGTTATGTCGACGCGATCATGATCCGCACCGACGATCACCAGAAGGTCGTCGACATGGCGCGCCATGCCAGCGTGCCGGTGATCAACGGCCTTACCGACGCATCGCATCCCTGCCAGATCATGGCCGATCTGCTGACCATCATCGAGAACGGCAAGGCGCTGCCGGGGCTCAGGGTGGCGTGGCTCGGCGACGGCAACAACGTGCTTGCCTCGATCATGGAAGCCGGCGGGCTGATGGGCTTCGACGTCGTCGCGGCATGCCCCCAAGGCTTCCAGCCCGACGAAGCGGACGTGGCGCGGGGCCGCGGGCGGGCGCGCGTGGTCGGCAGTGCGCGCGAAGCGGTCGAGTGCGCCGATATCGTCGTCACCGACACGTGGATCTCGATGGGCCAGGCGCATGCCGAGACCAAGCTCGCGGCGATGATGCCGTTCCAGGTGACCGAAGCCCTGATGGCCGGCGCGAAGCCCGACGCCAAATTCCTCCATTGCCTGCCCGCGCACCGCGGCGAGGAAGTGGTCGACGCGGTGATCGACGGCCCGAGCTCGCTGATCTGGGCCGAGGCCGAGAACCGCCTGCACGCCCAGAAGTCGGTCCTGCGCTGGTGCTTCGGCCAGATCGGCTGAGTTGTTTTGGGCCAAGGCCTTCCTATCTAGGCGCCGAACCCCAACAATCCGTTCGACTGGCCCCCGCGGAACCCTTTCGCGTGCCGCGGACGGCGGAGACCGAGCGATGACCAACACCGCCCCGACCACCGATCTCGATCGGGTGATCGGCTTCACACTTCCGGGCCGCCATGCCCGCGGCCGCGTCGCCCGGCTCGGGCCGGTGCTGCAGGAGATCCTTTCCGCGCACAATTATCCGCCCGTGATCGAAAGGTTGCTCGCCGAGGCACTGACGCTGACCGCGCTGCTCGGCGCGACGCTCAAGAGCGCCGAGGGCCAGATGACTCTCCAGGCGCAGACCCAGGGCGGCATCGTCAGCCTGATGGTGTGCGACTACAAGAACGGCGAGCTGCGCGGCTACGTCAAGTTCGATGCCGAGCGGCTGGCGACGCTGGGCGACAATCCTTCGCTCTACGCGCTGTTCAACCAGGGCTATCTCGCCGTCACCTTCGACCAGGCGGTGACGAGAGAGCGCTATCAGGGCATCGTCCCGCTCGAGGGCCATTCGATCGGCACGGCCGCGGAGAGCTATTTCCTGCAGTCCGAGCAGATCCCCAGCCTCGTGCGGGTGGGGGTGCATCGGGCCGCGGGCGGCGAGCTCGTCGCCGGCGGGCTTTTCCTGCAGCATCTGCCGGACGGCGAAGCGGGGCGCGAGCGGCTGCACGTGCGGCTCGATCATCCCGAATGGCAGCATGTCGAGGCGCTCGGTTCGACGATGGGCGCGGACGAGCTCGCCAATCCCGGGATCCCGCTCGAGAACCTGATCTGGCGGCTGTTCAACGAAGAACCCGAAGTGCGGCTGCTGAGCGGTGCCGAACTCGTTCGCGGCTGCCGGTGCGACCCGGCGTACATCACCGAGGTGCTCGCCAAGTTCCCGGCAGAAGAGCGCGCGGAAATGGCCGACGACGATGGCGTGATCAGCGTCGATTGCGCCTTCTGCTCGAAGAAGTTCCCGGTGCAGCTCGCCGATTTTGTTTCACCGCCGTTGTAATCGCCCGGGCGCTTTCCATATCTCCGTCGAACCGGGCGCAGGATTCGTTGGGGCCGAAGGCTGTCGCCCGGGGCGGGGAGTGAGAAATGGTGCTTAAGCGTATGGTGCGCCCGGCGATTCTGGGGGCGTTGCTGCTTTTCGGCGCCGGCGGTGCGCCGGCGCAGCGTAGTGTCGCGCCCAATGCCCTTGGCGGGATCGAGCGCGGTCAATGGCAGCTGCGTGACGCCGAAGGCGCGGTCCGGCGGCTCTGCCTCGGCAACCCCGCGACGCTCATCCAGATCATGCACGGCAACAGCCAGTGCGAGCATTTCGTGATGGAAAATACGGCGCGCTCGGCAACGGTGCGCTACACCTGTCCAAGCCATGGCCATGGCCGCACGACGCTGTCGGTCGATACGCCGCGGGTGGTGAACATCGACACCCAGGGCGTGGCCAATGGCGCGCCCTTTGCCGAACGCTTCGAAGCCCGGCGGACCGGCCCGTGCAGCTGATCCGCGCGCTTACGATTCGTTAACCTTGCCCATTTACATTCGGTCCTGCTCCTTCCTGGAGCATTTCCTCTCTGGCAAACTCCCTAACTGGGCCGCCTCGCGCGGCCCATTTTGCTTCGCGCGGCGAAAGCAGCTAGCGGCGGCATGATGAGCGACAGCGTAGCAGTGGCCCTGATCTCGGGCGGTCTGGATTCAATGGTTTCGGCGGCGCGCGCCCGCGAAGACGGGCATCGCCTGCTCGCGCTCTCGATCGACTATAACCAGCGCCATCAGGTCGAGCTCGCCGCCGCGCGCCGGATCGCCCAGACGCTCGGTGCCGAGCGGCATGCGGTACTGCCGCTCGACCTGCGCGCGTTCGGCGGCTCGGCGCTGACCGCCGAGATCGACGTGCCGAAGGGTGGCGTCGGCGACGACATTCCGGTCACCTATGTGCCGGCGCGGAACACGATCTTCCTCAGCCTTGCGCTCGGATGGGCCGAAGCCGCGGGTGCCCGCGACCTCTATATCGGCGTCAACGCGCTCGATTACTCGGGATACCCGGATTGCCGTCCCGAATTCATCGCCGGGTTCGAGCGCCTTGCCGAACTCGCCACCAAGGCCGGCGTCGAAGGCGAGCCGTTCCGGATCCGTGCGCCGCTGCAGGACATGACCAAGGCCGATATCGTCCGCGAAGGGCTGCGGCTCGGGCTCGATCTGGGGATGAGCTGGTCCTGCTACGATCCTGCGCCGGGCAGCGTGCATTGCGGCCTGTGCGACAGCTGCCGGTTGCGCGCGAAGGGCTTCGAGGAAGCCGGCGTGCCCGATCCGACGGGCTACGCCACCCGGGCCTGAGGACTTTGGCATGAGCTACGCGGTCAAGGAAATGTTCCTTACGCTCCAGGGCGAGGGGGTGAATGCGGGAGCGCGCGCGGTGTTCGTGCGCTTCGCGGGCTGCAACCTCTGGTCGGGCCGCGAGCAGGACCGGGACAACGCGATCTGCCGCTTCTGCGACACCGATTTCGTCGGAACCGACGGGCTCGGCGGCGGCAAGTTCGGTGATGCCGAGGCGTTGGCCGACGCTGTTGCCGGGCATTGGGGGGAGGACCGCGAACGCCGCTTCGTGGTGCTGACCGGCGGCGAGCCGATGCTACAGGTCGACGATGCGCTGGTCGACGCGCTGCACGCCCGCGGCTTTCGCATCGCGATCGAGAGCAACGGTACCTTGCCCGCGCATCCTGGGATCGACTGGGTGTGCATCAGTCCCAAGGCAGGCAGCGAAGTGCTCCAGCGCTCGGGGGATGAACTGAAGCTCGTCTGGCCGCAGGCGGGTCTGGACGTCGAGGGGCTCGAGGCGTGGACCTTCGAGCACTTCCTTGTCCAGCCGATGGACAGCGTCGACGGCGAAGCCAATACCCGCGCGGCGGTGCAACTGGCGATGGAGCGCCCGCGCTGGCGGCTGTCGCTGCAGACCCACAAATTGCTGGGCCTGCGCTGACCTCAGCGCGCGGCGAGGCGCAACGTGCCGCAGCGCTTCGCCTGATAGGTGCCCTTGCGCCAGCATTTGTCGTTGCCGAACGGCGGCAGCGTCTCATAGGGGAGGCTCTGATAGTTTACCGTGCGGCGGAACTGCTCGCCCCATGACGCGAGGCTTGCGCGAAGCTCGCGCATCCGGGCCTGCGCCAAGTCGCCGAAAGCGCCGCGGCGCGTGAACAGCGCATCATGGCCGATTGTGGCGGCGGTCTGGCAAAACGATAGCTGGCCCGAGACGGTCGAAAAGCCCGAATAGACGCGCGTGCCGAACTTATCGAGTTCGGTTTGGCCGGCCTTCTTGGTCTTGTTCACTTTTGTGAAATATTTCTCGAGCGTCACGTAGGATTCACGCAGTTCGACTTCGTGATCTTTGAGGATCGCATTGTAATTCGAAAGCGTTAGCAGCGTTGGCTCGAACTGGCACTGCAGCGCGGCGACATTGAGCGCGGCGCGCAGGTTCCACACCAAAGCGGCCCGGAGTTCGGCCGGACTGGCCTCGGGAAGCGCTGGTCCCGTCATGCCTGGCTCGGCCCCGGTTACGGGGGCGCCCGAAAAATTGCGCGATTGGAGGAAAAATTGCGCGGATGCCGGTGCGGCGGCGAACAGGCCGGCGATCACGGACACGACAGATACGATACGCGGAACGAGCATCACGCCCTCTTTTTGGCTGGTCCCACGCGTGGTTAAGGAATTTTGAGTCCGCGCCCAAGCCCTTTTTTCGCAAGCCCTTGTGCGGCTCTCGCGGCGCGCAACGAAAAGGGCCGCCCGGTTGCCCGGGCGGCCCTTCGAAACACGCTGACGCGCGATGATTACATCGCGTTGGTCGTGGTGGTGTTCTCGGTGGTCGTGGTGGTGTTCGAGGTCTCCATCGATGCACCCATGTTGTCCATCGGAGCAGCCGCGTCGATGTTGGTGACCATCGTGTCGGTCGTGGTGACGTTCTCGGTCGGCACGACTTCGGTGGTGTTGGTGACGTTGGTCGCCGACTCGTTGCTGGTGCACGCCGAGGCCACAAGGGCCGCACCGGCGATCATCGAACCTGCAACGATCTTGGAAAGGACTGCACGCATGTAAAAGCTCCCTAGATAGTGGATTTGGACAGCGGATACGCCGTTAATACCCAAACCGCGCTGGACATTAGTCGGTTTGTGGCAACCCCTCAAGAGTCGATTTGACCTTCAGCCACTCAGAGCCTTCAAAAATGGCGAAAATGTGGCTGCAAGGGCTGAATCGAAGCGGGTCGGGGAGATATCCCTGCCCAGGGCGGCGGCGCTGGTGACGGGGAATTCGGCGATGCCGCATGGCACGATTCCGGCGAAGTGGCTGAGATCGGGCGCAAGGTTCACTGCGAAACCGTGAAGGGTCACCCATTGGCGGATTCGCACGCCGATGGCGCCGATCTTCGCTTCGCGCCCGCTCTGGTCGAGCGTCCAGATGCCGATGCGCCCAGGCGCACGGAACGTCTCGATGCCGCATTCGCCCAGCGCCGCGATCACCCAGCCTTCCAGAGCGTGAACATAGCAACGCACATCGCGGCGGCGTTCGCGCAGGTCGAGCACGACATAGCCGATCCGCTGGCCGGGACCGTGATAGGTGTAGCGCCCGCCGCGGCCGGTGCGGTGGACGGGGAAGCGCGGGTCGAGCAGCTCGGCGGCGTCGGTGGCGCTGGTGCCCGCCGTGTAGACCGGCGGATGCTCCAGCAGCCAGACAAGCTCGGATGCTTCCCGGCGCGTCACCGCGGCCGCGCGTGCTTCCATCGCCGTCAGCGCTTCGGCATAGTCGATCCGCTCGGGCTCGATCCGCCATTCGATATCGGATGTCATGGGGTTCCGATGCGCCGCAGCGTGCGTTTTCGCAAGCATTGGCAACGCGCCGGGGCCCGGCTAACACGGAGAGCTTGGCGGGCGAAGGGAATGATATGTCATGGTGAAGATGGGTACCATCTGGGACCGGACGGCCGAATTTCTGAGCGACAACATCGCCGCGATCCTGCCGATCGCATTGCTCACCTTCTTCGTACCCGCCTCTATCGAGGGGAATTTCGAAGCGGCGAGGACGGGTGCGAGCCCGGGCTTCGCGGCGCTGCTCTATGGCTTGCAGCTGCTGTTCGCGCTGGTCTCGGTGTGGGGCTCGCTCGTGATCACCGCGATGGCGCTCGACATCGCCTCGGACCGCAGCGCGGCGAATATCGCGACGCGGCGTTTTCTGCCCGCGCTGGTCGTATCGCTGTTGATGCTGGCGATAGTCTGCATGCTGGCGCTGCCGATTCCGGCGGTGCTCGCGATGAACGGCTATGACATGATGGCGATCGCCCGCGGCGAGAACGTGGGTATCAGCCCGCAGATCGCCGGCTTCCTCGCCTTGTACGGCCTCGTCCTGTTGATCCTGTTGTTCTGGGCCGCCGCAAGGCTGGTCGTCGTCACGCCGGTCGTCGTGCGCGAGAGCCGGGTGCTGAGCGCGATCGGCCAGTCCTGGTCGCTGACGCGGGGTTCGGCGCTGCGGATCGTCGGCGTGATCCTGCTGTACGTGATCGTCAGCTGGGTCGCACAACTCGCCGCGCAGACCGTTTTCGGCAGCGTCTTCACGCTGGTAGCCGGCAATGAAGGCGAAGGCGTCACGCTCGCGACGGTGATGACGTCGATCGTCGTCGCCGCGGTCCAGTCCGCTTTCATGGTCATCCCCCCTGCGTTCACCGCCAAACTCTACCTCGCTTTGTCCGCGCAGTCGGCCTTCCGTCACGGCGAAGCCGCGGCATGACGCTTCGCCTCGCCGGCGTTCTCGCCGACGCCCGGACGCTCTGGCGCAGCGAGCGCGAGCTGCTGCTGCCGATCGCGGGGGTGTTCTTCGTCGTGCCGATGCTCGGCATCGTCCTGTTGCTCGACGGCAGCGGCTTCGCCGCAGTGCCGCCGGAGAAGCTCCGCGAAGCGGTGATGGCGTTCTACGTCGCCAATCTGCTGCCCATTCTGCTCGCCAATCTCGCGCTCGACTTCGGCACCTTCGCGGTCCTCAACCTCTATCTGCAGGGCGGTGGGCGCACGCTCGGCGAAGTGCTGCTGCTGACGTTGCGGCGCTTTCTGCCGTTTCTGGTGATCGACATCACCGCGGCGTTACTGTTCAGCTTCGGCTCGTCGCTGTTCGTCGTGCCGGGCCTGTTCGCCTTCGCGCGCACCTGGCTGGCGGCGCCCGCCTTCGCTGCCGCGCCGGAGAAAGGTGTAGTCGACGCCTTTCGACAGGGCTGGCGACGCAGCGCCGGCTTCAGCTGGATCGTGCTGCTGGTCGCCGCCGGTCTCACGTTCGTGGTGGCGCTGCTGCTGGTTCTGGTCTCGACGGGCGTGCTCGGCGGATTCGCGGCACTGATCGGCGACACCCGCGTCGCCGTCGTGCTCGGCTATGTCGTGACAGCGCTGATCGGCGGCTTCGCCTGGTCGGTGCTCGGAGTGCTGCGGGTAGCGGCCTATCGCGCCAGCGCGGCCGGACAGGACCCCAGACAGGGAATGTGAGGCGCCGCGTCGGCGGGCAGGATCCCGGCGCTGCGCGGATCGGCGAAGGTCTCGACGGTGCGCTTGTAGGGCACGAAGCCGTGCCGCCGATAGAAGCCCAAGGCCGCAGGGTGATCGAGCGTGCAGGTATGCACCCAGACGCGCTCCACGCCCTTACGCCAGGCGAGCCCCAGCGCCTGCCCCATCAGCCAGCCGCCATTGCCCTTGCCGGTGAGCTCCGGGACGAGTCCGAAATAGGAAAGCTCGCATGTCGCTGCGACGCGGAAGTCGAGCTCGAGCATGCCAAGCTCCACGCCGGCGCGATCGGTCGCGGCATAGACCTCGATCCGCTCGTCATCGAGGATCCGGCGCAGTGCCGCGTCCTCCATCACCAGCCGCGAGAACCACAGCCAGGGCGCGCCGACCCGGCCGAACAAGGTGCGATACTTGTCGGTCGCCGGCGCCGGCCAGTGCGTGAGGCGCAGCGGTGAGGGCGGGGCGGGACGCAGCGGCGGCTTGCTCCGCATCTCGAGCGATGTGACGACCGTGGCGATCTGGTCGTCGGCGACGGGGATCAGCCCCATGCGGCGACCGGCGGCAGGCTCATCAGGATCGCATCGACATTGCCGCCGGTCTTGAGCCCGAACAGCGTCCCGCGATCGTAGATCAGGTTGAATTCGGCATAGCGGCCGCGCCATTCGAGCTGTTGCGCCTTGTCCGCCTCGGTAAAGGACGCGTGCATCCGGCGGCGGACGATGCGCGGGAAGATGTCGAGAAACGCGCGGCCGACATCCTGGGTGAAGGCGAAGTTCGCGTCCCAATCGCCTTCGAGATGATCGTAGAAGATTCCGCCGACGCCGCGATGCACCTTGCGGTGGGGGATGTAGAAATAGTCGTCGGCCCATTGCTTGAACCGCGGATAATGCTCCGGGTCGTGCGCATCGCAGGCGGCGGCCAGCACCCGATGGAACTCGGCGGTGTCCTCGGCATAGGGGATCGGCGGATTGAGGTCCGCGCCGCCGCCGAACCAGCGCTTGGTCGTGACGAGGAAGCGCGTGTTCATGTGCACCGCCGGGACGTGCGGATTGGCCATGTGCGCGACGAGGCTGATGCCGGTGGCGAAGAAGGTCGGGTCCTCCGCGGCGCCGTGGATCGTCCGCGCGAAATCGCCCTCGAAGGTGCCGCCGACGGTCGAGACGTTGACGCCGACCTTCTCGAACACCTTGCCCTTCATCACCCCGCGCACGCCGCCGCCGCCCGGTGCTCCGGAAGGATCGGCACGATCCCAAGCGAGATAGTCGAACCGCGCGTCCGAGCCCGCTTCGGCCTCGATCGCCTCGAATTCGGCGCAGATCGCATCGCGCAGGCTTTCGAACCAGGAACGGGCGGCTTGCTGCTGGGGGTCGAGCTCTTGCATGGCCCGGCTGATAGGCTTGCGCGGGGAAGCGTGTCGAGTGGACAGAATGTCCGTCAGGCTGGCCAGCCGTTGGTCTGGCGCAGCGCTTCGGCGAGCGCGATCCCTGCGCTGACCGAGAGGTTGAGCGAGCGCAGTCCCGCGGCGAGCGGAATGCGTACCGCGGAATCTGCCTGGGCATGTACGAAATCGGGCGCGCCAGCGCTTTCCGATCCGAACAGCAGGGTGTCGTCGGGCTGGAAGGTGAGGTCCGGCAGGCGCGTGCCACCCCGGGTGGTGAACAGCAGGAGCCGGCCAGGCATACGCGCCTTGAACGCGTCGAAATCCGCGTGGCGGGTGACTTCGACCTTGTCGTCATAGTCCATCGCCGATCGCTTGCGGCGCTTGTCGCTCCACGGAAAACCCATCGGCTCGATAATGTCTATCCCGACGCCGAAGCAGGCGCCGAGGCGGAGGACGGCGCCGACATTGCCGGCGATCTCGGGCTGGAACAGAGCGAGGCGCATGACCGGCCGACTAGCGATGCGCGCGGCTTTCGTCATCCCCGTCGGGACGCAGGCCGAAATGCCGGTGGAGCTCCGCCGCACCGAGCGGCGTGATCCGCACGGCACGTCCGGTGGCGGCGCGGCGCAGCCAGCAGTTGCGCTCGAACGCGGCGTAGAGCGCTCGCCCGACCGTGCCGCCGATATGCGGGCGGCGCTCGCTCCAGTCGAGGCAGGGGCGGCAGAAGGCCGCCCGCCCTCCGCGCGGAGGCACGATCGAGCCGACCCCCAGGGTGGTGAGCAAGGCTATGCCGCCCTCCGTCAGTGCGCCGCCATCCTGCGCGAAGTCGAGCTGGCCGCGTGCCGCCATTGCATCTGCGATCGCCACGGCGACTTCGCCGGCGAGGTGATCGTAACAGAGCCGGGCACGCCGCAATGCCTGATCTCGCGGTCCGATGCGCACCGGCCGCGGGTGCACGGCGCCGTCGAGTGCGCCGGCAAGCGACATCATTCCTTCCAACATCGTCGCGACTTCGGCGCTGGCGAGCCGGTAATAGCGGTGACGGCCCTGGCGCTCCATCGCCAGCAGCCCGGCCTCTCGGAGACGGCCGAGGTGACCGCTTGCGGTCGGTGCGGCGACGCCCGCGGCTTCGGCCAGTTCGCCCGCGGTGAGCGCCCGGCCGTCGATCAGCGTCATCAGCATCGCGGTGCGGGTGGGATCGCCGATCAATGCGGCGACGGAAGCGAGCGAGGCGATGGTCGTCATGGCAGGTCTCCGGGGCGCTTCGGCTTAGCCGAAGCGGTGCCGCGATGCTTCGGTCGGGGCCGAAACGTGGCCGGGCCTGACGCGGCTACGCGCCGGCTTCCCGATTGGAGGAATGCCATGATCACTTGCTTCATCCGCTACGAACTCGATCCGCACAAGATCGCCGCGTTCGATGAATATGCGCGCAACTGGGGACAGGCGATCCCGCGCTGCGGCGCCGACCTCATTGGCTACTTCGCGCCGCACGAGGGATCGGCGACGACCGCATATGGTGTTTATAGCGTCGAGAACCTCGCTGCGTACGAGGCGTATCGCAGCCGCTTGCGCGACGATCCCGCCGGCCGCGAGAACTACGCGTTCAGCCAGCGCGAGCGCTTCATCCGGCGCGAGGATCGCCTGTTCCTGCGGCTCGCCTCGGCACCGCATGCGCCGCTGGTGCGGCGATGATCGCGGTGCTGTTCGAGGCGTGGCCTGCCGAGGGGCAGGGCGCGCACTATCTCGACCTCGCCGCGGCGCTGCGCCCGGGACTCGATCAACTCGACGGGTTCGTCTCCATCGAGCGCTTCGAGAGCCTCGCCGAGCCCGGCAAGTTGCTGTCGCTGTCGTTCTGGCGCGACGAGGCCGCGGTGGTGGCGTGGCGCAACAGCGCCGCCCATCGCGCGACCCAGGCGAGAGGGCGAGGCGGAGTCTTCGCCGACTACCGGCTGCGCGTCGCGGTGGTAGTTCGCGATTACGGCCTGCGCGATCGAAACGAGGCACCAGCCGACAGCCGCACCGCGCATTCGGGGCGCTGACGCCAAGGGAGTTGAGTGGTCGTCACGCCCGCGTCAAAATCCCTGTTGGCAAAGCCGCTTCGGCCCGTCTATCAGGCCGCGCAAGCCTCCGGGGGCACCGGGCGGCTCTGGGCGTGTATGCGCCTGCGTCCCGTTACCCCGCGCGTTCGCAGCGGGATTGTTCTGAAGTGCAAGGGCTGAAGCATGGCAACGCTTGAAGACGGTGTTTCCCCGACCCAGACGGTGGTCCCGCCGGGCGAGGTGATCGAGAATCCCCGCCGCCGCGACTATCTGAAGATCGCCGCCGTGTCGTTCGCGGGCGTCGGTGCCGGCGTGACCGTGCTGCCGCTGATCAATTCGATGAATCCGTCGGCCGACGTGCTGGCGCTGTCGACCACCGAGCTCGACGTTTCGGCGATCGAGCCGGGTCAGGCGATCAAGGCCAGTTTCCGCAAGCAGCCGTTGTTCGTGCGCAATCTCACCCCGGCGGAGATCGCCGCGGCCGACGCGGTTCCCGTTTCGGACCTGCGCGATCCACAGAGCCTTCAGGACCGCACAAAGGAAGGCAAGAAGAACTGGCTGATCACGCTCGGCGTGTGCACCCATCTTGGTTGCGTGCCGCTGGGCGCCGGCGAAGGCGAGAATCGCGGCCCGTTCGGCGGCTATTTCTGCCCGTGCCACGGCTCGGCATATGACACCGCCGGCCGTATCCGTCAGGGTCCTGCGCCGACCAACCTGCAGGTTCCTGATTATGAATTCACGTCCGACACTGTCGTCGTGGTCGGTTGAGGATAGACGCGCATGAGCTTCCCCTGGGCACGCCATTACGAACCCAAGAACCCGGTAATGCAGTGGGTGGACAGCCGCCTGCCGCTTCCGCGCTTCGTCTATAACGCGATCGGCGCCGGCTATCCGGTCCCGCGCAACCTCAACTATTTCTGGAATTTCGGCGTCCTCGCCGGACTGGCGCTGGTCGTCCAGATCGTCACCGGCATCGTCCTCGCGATGCACTTCCACTCGTCGGCCGCCGGCGCATTCGAGTCGATCAACGGCACGATCATGCGCGACGTCAACGCCGGCTGGTTCCTCCGCTTCGCCCACGCCAACGGCGCCAGCATGTTCCTGCTGGTCGTCTACATCCACATCTTCCGCGGCCTTTATTACGGATCGTACAAGGCGCCGCGCGAGATGGTCTGGCTGATCGGCGTGGTCATCTTCCTGCTGCTGATGGCCACTGCGTTCATGGGCTATGTGCTTCCCTGGGGGCAGATGAGCTTCTGGGGCGCGCAGGTGATCACCGGCTTCTTCTCGGCGATCCCGGTCGTCGGCGAATGGATCCGCGTGTGGCTGCTCGGCGGCTATGCGCCCGACGACGCTGCGCTCAACCGCTTCTTCTCGCTCCACTATTTGCTTCCGTTCGTGATCGCCGGCGCGGTGATCCTCCACATCTGGGCGCTGCACATTCCGGGCTCGGGCAACCCGACCGGCGTGGAAGTGAAGGGCGAGCAGGACACCGTTCCGTTCCACCCTTATTACACCGCCAAGGATGGCTTCGGGGTTGGCGTGTTCCTGATCATCTTCTCGACGCTGATCTTCTTCTACCCGGACCTGCTCGGCCACCCGGACAACTACATTCCGGCCAACCCGCTCTCGACTCCGGCGCACATCGTTCCCGAATGGTATTTCTGGCCGTTCTACGCGATCCTGCGCGCCTTCACCGCCGACTTCATCATCGCGGCGAAGCTGTGGGGCGTGATCGCGATGTTCGGCTCGATCATCCTGCTGTTCTTCCTGCCCTGGCTCGACAAGTCGCCGGTCCGCTCGGCAAACTTCCGCCCGGCCTACCGGATCGCCTTCTGGGTCCTCGTCCTCGACGTGCTGGTCCTTGGCTATTGCGGCGGCTCGGCAGCGACGCCCGGCATCGTGGTGGTGAGCCAGATCTGCGCCGCTTATTATTTCGCGCACTTCCTGATCATCGTGCCGATCATCTCGCGCCTCGAGCGCCCCAAGCCGCTGCCCAACTCGATCACCGAGGCGGTGCTGGCCGGCAAGAGCGGCTCGCGGATGACCGAAACGGCCGTGAGCGCGTAAAGGGGACCTGGATCAATGCTTCCGCTGTTCATCCGTTCGATCAAGTTCCTGGTCGGTGGCGCTTTCGTCTTCGTGCTCGGCCTCGCGCTGTTCGGCACCATCTCCGGCTGGATCCAGGATCCGCCGAAGGAGACCGCCGAAGAGGCGCTGCACAAACACCCCAAGGAACTCCACCTCGCGTCGGACGGCCCGCTGGGCAAGTTCGACAACCGGCAGCTTCAGCGCGGCTTCCTCGTCTATGAGAAGGTCTGCGCGAGCTGCCACTCGCTGAACCTCGTCTCGTTCCGCGATCTCCAGCAGATCGGCTATAACGAGGCCGAGGTGAAGAAGATCGCCAAGGACTGGGCGATCAAGCAGCCGGTGCAGGATCCCAAGGCGGGCACCTGGGGCGAGCGCGACAACCTCGCTTCGGACCGCTTTCCCAAGGTCTATTATCCGGGCACCGGCACCCCGCCGGATCTCAGCCTGATGGCCAAGGCGCGCCACGACGGTGCGGCCTATGTCTACTCGCTGCTGACCGGTTACAACGAGAAGCCGTCGCCGGAAGCGCTCAAGCACTTCCCCGAGTTCGCCAAGGTTCCCGACGGGATGTACTTCAACCCGTACTTCGCGAACCTCAACATCTCGATGCCGCCGCCGCTGACCCAGACGGACCAGGTCGCCTATTCGGACGGCACCCGCGCGACGGTCGACCAGATGGCCGCGGACGTCTCGGCGTTCCTCGTCTGGACCGCCGAGCCGACGCTGCAGCGCCGCCACTCCGCCGGGCTTGCGGTGGTGATCTTCCTGCTGATCGCGACCGGGCTCGCTTATGGCGCGTACCTGACCGTGTGGCGGGGCGTGAAGCACTAGGCCAATACGGCGACATCGCTGAACTGACGAAATCCCGCTGCGGCATCAGCCCGGCGGGATTTCTTTATCCGGGAAGGCCACGCACATGGCGAGCGACAACGAAGACATCCGGCGGCGCATTCGTACGATCCCCGACTTCCCGAAGCCGGGGATCATGTTCCGCGACATCACGACGCTGCTGCTCGATGCCGAACGGCTTCGGCTGACGATCGAACGCATGGCCGCGCAGGTCGATGGGCCGATCGATCTCGTCGCCGGCATCGAGGCGCGCGGCTTCCTGTTCGGCGCGGCGCTCGCGATGCAGATGGGCACCGGCGTGCTGCTGATCCGCAAGGACGGCAAGCTGCCCGGCGCGACCATCGCCGAGGATTACGCGCTCGAATATGGCACCGATCGGATCGCGATTCACGCCGATGCCTGCGCGCCCGGCGCAAGGGTGCTGCTGGTCGACGACCTGATCGCCACCGGCGGCACCGCGCGCGCCGCGGTGCGGCTGCTGCGCAAGGCCGGAGCGGAAGTCACCCAGGCGGCGTTCGTCGTCGACCTGCCCGAACTCGGCGGGGCGGATGCGCTGCGCGGCGATGACATCGCGGTCCATGCGCTGGTCGCGTTCGAGGGGCATTGATCGGCGGCGGAACCTCACTACGGCCGTAACGTTCTCAAGTCGTTAGCCGTACCAAGCGGCTGCGCGCGAGAGGATGCCGCCATGTTGATTCGCCGTCTTTCCGCCGTCGGGCTGCTTGCCGCGCTCGGCCTCGGCACCGCCGCCTGCACCGAGGACGGCTATGGCTATTCGGGCGTCTCGCTCGGCTATTCCAGCGCCGCCTATTACGACGACGGCTATTATGGCGGCGGGAGCTACTACGGCGGCTACACCCCGTCCTACTACGGCTGGTACGGCGACTATTATTATCCGGGCTCGGGCTATTACGTCTATGATCGTTATCGCCGGCCGCACCGCTGGAACGACGGCCAGCGCCGCTATTGGGAGACCCGCCGCAACAACTGGCGCGGCGACCGTCGCGAGATCCGCGACAATTGGGCCGAGTTCCGGGCCGAGCGGCGTGACGATCGCCGGGACTATCGCACCGAGCGTAGGGACGACCGCCGGGCATACCGTCAGGGTCAGGTGACTCGTCCCGAATTCCGCGAGGATCGTCGGCAGGACCGGCGCGAGTTCCGCCGCGATCGCACGCAGGATCGGCGCGAGTTGCGCCGGGAGAACCGTCGGGATCGGCGCGACTGAGCGATCAGCCCGCGGCGGGGCGCCGCCGCATCAGCGCGAGTGCGGTGAAGCTCAGCACCGGCTCGTCCTTCTGATTGAACGTGGTCATCCGGTTGCGGACGCTGCCCATTTCGGGGCGGCTCTGCGACGGACGGACCTCGAGCACCTCGCTCTCGCAGCGTAGTATGTCGCCCGGATAGACGGGCTTGAGCCAGCGCAGTTCATCGACCCCCGCGGCGCCGAGGCTGGCCTGCGGATGCTCCTTCATATGCTCGACGAACATCGCCATCGTCATCGCGCAGGTGTGCCAGCCGCTCGCCGCGAGCCGGCCGAAATGGGTCTGCGCCGCCGCTTCGTCGGAAAGGTGGAAGGGCTGCGGGTCGTACTTGCCGGCAAAGGCGAGGACCTCCTCGCGAGTGACTTCATAGCGGCCGAAGCTGCGCGTCATGCCGATGGCGATATCGTCGAGGTAGAGCATGAATTGAGTTTCGGATGAAAACTGGACTTTGGCAAGCATCAACGGCGTAGCGCGACTGCAAAGCCGGTATCGGTGCCGTCGAGGCCGGGACGAGGGGGCAGGCCGAGCAAGCGGCGCAGCAGCGGGTAGACGTCGACATTGTCGAACGCGGGGAGGTGCGCCGCCCGGAACGCCGGGCCGTGGGCGATGAACAACGCCGCCATCTCGGGCGCCGCGGGGTCGTAGCCGTGAGCGCCGCCCGTGAAGGGCTCTTCCGGCGGCTTGTCGGCGATCAGCCACCCGGTCTCCGCAAGACAGAAGATCGGTGGAACGCGAGGATGCGTGCCATAGCGAAAGCGCGGCGGAATCGCCTCCTTGCGCCAGCATTCCATGTGCGGGTGCTTGCCGAGCATCGCCTTTTCGACCGCGGCCTCACGGCCGGGTAGCGGCGTGAGGCTCGCATAAGGGCCCGATTCGAGCAGGCGGATGTCCTCGCTCCGGGCGAAGTTGCCGAGCAGGGCAACTCGGCTGCTGCTCGTCGCGGCCATGCCGTGATCGGCGACGAGGACGAGATTGGCGGGCTGGCCCAGCTCGGCGAGACCTTCAACCAGGGCTCCGACATGCCGGTCGACTTCGGCGACTGCGGCGGTGGTGCGGGCATCGTCGGGGCCGAAGCTGTGTCCGGCATGATCGACGGTATCGAAATAGAGGGTGAGGAAGCGGGGGCGGATCCGCGCCGGCCGGCGCAGCCAGTCGAGGATGCCGTTGACGCGCTGCTCGCCCGAAATCGCCTGGTTGAACTGCTGCCAGTCGGACGGTCGGGCGCCGCCCTCGACCTCGGAAGCCTTGGCGCGGACTCGCGTGCCTCCGACCGCGACATTCGACCCGGGCCAGAACTGGGTCGCGGTGCGGACCCCCGCGCGCTCGGCATCCAGCCAGATCGGCTCGGCCGCGCTCCACCAGAACGGGTCGTCGCTGGCCATGGTGAAGGTTTCGCCGGGTCGGGCGGTATCCTCCATCCGGTTGGCGACGATGCCGTGCCGGTCGGGGCGCAGCCCGGTGACCAGTGTCCAGTGATTGGGGAAGGTCTTGCTCGGCGTGCTCGGCCGCATCGCCCCGCGCGCACCCTCCGCCGCGAGCCGCGACAGCACCGGCGTCGCCCCACGATCGAGATAATCGGGACGGAAGCCGTCGATCGAGATCAGGATCGTCACCGCCGCGCGCGCTTCGATCGACGCCCAGGCCCGGGGCGCGACAGCGGGGGCTGCGGCACAGGCTTGCAGCAGCGCGGCGAGTGCGGCGGCGAGAAGTTTCGAGGTCCAGTCCATCGCAGGCGCCGTGCCATCGGGATGTTGCCGGAAGAAGTCGCGCGCCGCGTCGTTACGCCCGGGTTCCGCTGACTGCCCTGCCGCGCTACCATTCCGAAAAATGGGAGGAGATGTCATGATTCGGAATAGCGTGCTCGCCGCAAGTCTGCTCGCGCTTGCCGCGGGCGCCGTTCAGGCACAACCCGAGGCGGCGCCCGCCATCGCTGCGGCGGCGTCGCCGGCGAAGGTCGGCGGCATGGCCGCCGCCGCCTATCTCGCCCGGGCCGAAATCGTCCCGCTCAGGACATCGGTGGCGCGCGGCGTCCATTATGCCGATGTCGCCTCGGGCTATGGCGCGGCGCGGCTCGCCGCGGCGACGGGGGACAGGGCCCTGCTCGATCGCGTGATCGCGCGCGAGCGCATCGCCAGTGCGTTCGACAACTCGGCCAACCATGTCGATGTCAGTGTCTACGGCACCTGGCCGCTTGAGATTGCCCGTCAGACCGGCGACGCCGCGGCGCTGCGGCGCGGGCTCGCGCTCGCCGACAATCAATGGGCGAGCCTCGGCGACGACGGGCTGACCACACAGGCGCGCTACTGGATCGACGATGTCTGGATGATCGGCTCGCTGCAGGTCCAGGCGTGGCGCGCCTCGAAGGACTCCAGATATCTCGATCGCGCGGCGCTGATGGCCCGGCGCTATGTGGAGCGGCTGCAGCAGCCGAACGGGCTGTTCTTCCACGGCGACGCCGCGCATTATTTCTGGGGCCGCGGCAATGGCTGGGTCGCCGCCGGCTTCGCCGAGATCCTGACCGACCTTCCCGCGACCCATCCCGAGCGCGCCGCCGTGGAGGCCGGCTATCGCAAGATGATGGCCGCCTTGCTCGCAAATCAGGCCAAGGACGGCATGTGGCGCCAGCTGATCGACCATCCCGAAAGCTGGAAGGAAACTTCGGGCACGGCGATGTTCGGCTTCGCGATGGCGCGGGGCGTGCGGCTCGGCATCCTCAAGGACCCGGCCTATGCGCGCGCCTATCAGCGGGCGTGGAACGCGCTTGCCGGCTATGTCCAGCCCGATGGCCAGATCACCGAGGTCTGCGTCGGCACCAACAAGGCCGACAATGTTGCGCATTACCTGAATCGTCCGCGAGCCACCGGCGATCTCCACGGGCAGGCGGCGCTGTTGTGGTTCGCCGCCGAACTGGCCGATCGGCGCCGAAGCTGAAACTCTTCCGACGAAGGGGCCCGCCTTAACCCCTTCGTATGACTCGCGGCGTTACCAAGCGCTTCATGCTGCGCGCTTATTTGCCTCAGGGGAGCGGCTCGAGCCGGCTTTTGCATGCCAGCGGCCTCGCGCTGGCCGGCGGCGGCTGCGTGGCGGCGCTGGTCTTCGGCAATGCGGCATTGGCATTTGCGGTGCTCACAGTGGCCGCACTCGGCAAAGCCCTGCTTATTCGTCGCCGGATCGCCGCGGCGGCCCGCCGCCTGACCAACATCGCCCGCATCGAACCCGGCAAATTCGGCTGGCAAACCCTCGACGCGGCGATCGATCGCATCGAGGACCGGCTCAGCAGCAACGAAGGCCGTTTCGAGCAGCGCCACGCGCTTACCGGATTGCCGACCCGCGAGCCCCTGATCGCGCGCATGGAAGCCGACGGCGCCGGCACGCTGGGGCTGATCGCGCTCAACGATTTCGACCGGCTCTGCGCGTTCGATCCCGGGCTCGCCGACCGCGCGCTCAAGCAATTCGCCGAACGGATCACCCGCATGGTCGGCGACGCCCGCATGGTCGCGCATGTCGACCGTTCGCACTTTGCGCTGTGGCTCGGCCCGGCGGTGTCGAGCGACGATGCCGAGCGCCAGCTCGTCGCGATCAGCTATGCCTTGGGCGACGTCATGAACGAGGACGGGCGCGAGCTCGTCCCCGAGGTGCGGGTGCACCACACCGCGTGGGCGGCGCCGCAGGAGCCCGCGCCGGCGACACTCGCACGCATGCTCGCAGCCTGTGCGGCCGGCGCGGAAGGCTCGCTACTGGTGCAACGGATCGACGCCGCGTCCGCCGCGGCGGAGCGCGACCGCTACGCGCTCGAACAGGAACTGCGGGGCGCGCTCGGCAATGGCGAGTTCGAGCTGCGCTACCAGCCGCAGGTCGACGCCACGAGCGGACGGGTGATCGGTGCCGAGGCTCTGCTGCGCTGGCACAGTCCGGTGCGCGGCATGGTCTCGCCCGCGCTGTTCATTCCGGTCCTCGAGAGCGCCGGCCTGATCGAAGAGGTCGGGCTGTGGGTGGTCAACGCCGCCTGCCGCGAGGCGCGGACATGGCACCGGCTGGGGCAGGGACCGCTGACCGTCGCGGTCAACGTCTCGGCGCACCAGCTCGACCGGGCTGACATCCACACGCTGATCAAGCGCACCCTCGAGCGGCATTCGCTGCGCGCCGGGCTGCTTGAGATCGAGCTGACCGAGAGCGCCGCGGCGGCGGACGTGGGCCGTGCCGAGCGCCTGTTCGAGGCGCTGCACGGCCTCGGCCTGCACATTGCGATCGACGATTTCGGCACCGGCTATTCGAGCTTCGCGGCGTTGCGTGCGCTCGCCTTCGACAAGATCAAGATCGACCGGCAGTTCGTCACCGATGTCGAGCGTCGCCGCGACAGCCAAGCGATCTGCCAGAGCATTATCGCGCTCGGCCGCGGCCTTGGCATCCGCGTGCTCGCGGAGGGCGTCGAGCGGCAGGAGGAATATCTCTGGTTGCGCCGTCACGGCTGCTCGGAGTTCCAGGGCTATTATTTCTCGCCGCCGCTCGCCGGCACCGAGTTCCACAGCTTCGTCCGCAATCCCGGCCCGCTTCGCGACCGCCTCGTGCTCGATGCGCGGCAGGTGCAGGCCACGCTTTCCCGGAGACTCTCCCGATGACTTCCCGTCCGCTCCTGCGCTTCGCGGCGCTGGCCAGCCTCGCCGCGCTTGCCGCCTGCTCCAAGGGGGCCGCGCCCAAGCCGGCGGTCCTCGCGGCACCGCTTGCCGAAAGCGATATCGACGGCGTGCAGTCGCTGCTGATGCAGGGCGATCGCAAGGGCGCGGAAAAACGACTCAAGCCGCTGCTAAAGCGCGAGCCGATGAACCCCAGGCTGCTGTTGCTGCGCGATTCGATCGACGGCGATGCGCAGGAACTGCTCGGCCCGGCCAATTATCCCTACACCGTTCGCGCCGGCGAGACGGTCGAGCAGCTTGCCGAGCGGCTACTCGGGAATCGCCTCAAGGCCTATCAGCTCGCGCGCTACAACGGCCTCGACAACCCGTCGGCGCTCGCAGCGGGAACGGTGCTGCGCATCCCCGGCGCGCCGCCCCGGCCCAAGCCCCAGCCCCAGCCCGCCGCCGAACGCCCGGCGCGGCCCGCGCCTTCCGCGCCGTCGCGCCCCAAGGCCGCTCCGCCGGCCGCGACTCCCGCGCCGGCACCGGCCAGGCCGGTCGCCAATGCGGCCGCGGCACAGCGCGCGCGTTCGGCCGGCCTCGCCGCGCTCAACCGCGGTGCCGTGCGGCAAGCGGTGGGTTTGCTGCAGCGGGCGCATGCGCTCGATCCGGGCAATGCGGTGATCCTGCGCGACCTTCAGCGTGCGCAGCGCATCGCCGCCACCGTGCGTGCCCGCCAATAAGCCGTTCCGCGAACAAGAAATCCTTAAGTTCCCGCCGCTAAGCTGATCGGCTCAAGGATCGGAAGGCGCAATGGACAGGCTCGGCCGGTATAGAATCGAGGCGCGGATTGGCGAAGGCGCGATGGCCGACGTGTTTCGCGCGCACGATCCCGACATCGGACGGGTCGTCGCGATCAAGGCGCTTAAGCCCGATTACCGACGCGATCCCGAACTCGGCGCCCGCTTCCTGCGCGAGGCGCGTGCCGCCGGCGCACTCAATCACCCCAACATCGCGACGATCTATGATGTCGGCGAAGCCGACGGCGTGCCCTATATCGCCATGGAGCTGATCGACGGCCGGCCGCTCGACGCCGTCCTCCAGACGCAAGGGCGGATACCGTTCGAGCGCGTGCTGGCACTCGGCGCGCAGCTCGCCGACGCGCTCGCCTGGGCGCATTCCCAGGGCGTCGTCCACCGCGACGTCAAACCGTCCAACATCCTGCTCTCGTCCGACGGCAGGACCGCCAAGCTGCTCGACTTCGGAGTCGCCCGGATCGGCGAAAGCGACGGCGGCATCGCCGATCGCCAGATGGCGCGCACCCAGGCCGGCCAGATGATCGGCACGCCGCGCTACATGAGCCCCGAACAGGCGCTCGGCCTTCCGGTCGATGCGCGGTCCGACCTCTTCTCGCTCGGCGCGGTGCTCTACGAGATGATCACCGGCAAGACCGCCTTCGACGCGACCGGGCTCGCCACGCTGGCGCTCCAGATCGCGCAGGAGAAGGTGCCGCCGATCGAGCGCTCCGTTGGCGATTGCCCGCCCGGGCTGCGCCAGATCATCGAGAAGCTGCTGGCCAAGAAGCCCGACCAGCGCTTCGCCTCGGGCGCACACCTGCACGAGGCGCTGCAGCGCGAGCTCGCGGCGGCGGCGGCCGAGGACACGGCGGCGCGGCGGGGCCTTTCGCTGCGGTTCAAGCTGCCGCTGGCGCTGGTGAGCATCACGCTGATCGCGCTGGTGCTGAGCATCTCCACGATCCTGACGCGCCAGCAGCGGGCGCTCGAGCATATGGCGGTCGCCTCAGGCGAGACGATCGCAACCTTCGTCATCAAGAACGCGGCGGTGCTCGTCGCCGATAATGCCGGGCTGCCGCCCGAGCAGCAGGACTGGGCGCCGCTTCAGGCTTTTGTCAGCGCGGCGAGCCAGGACGGCGGCGTGCGCGGCATTGTCGTCGTCGACGCCGGCGGCACCATCCGCGCGGCGAGCGACGGTCGCCGTGTCGGCCAGCGCTACGCGGCCCCGGCAGGCGAGCAGCGGCTGAGCGATGGCGGGGCGCTGGCGGTCACCAACGCCAGGGATGCCAAGGGCGGCGCGCTCCGCTTCATCCGGCCGATCCGCTATGCCGGAGCCGATTTCGGCTCGGTCGATCTGCTGCTGCCGCGGACCTCGCTCGACGCGGCGATGGCCAATGCGCGGACGCTGATGATCGTGCTCGCATCGATCATCATGATCGTCGTTCTGGCGATCGGCTATATGAGCGGCGCGATGGTGGTGCGGCCGCTGCGACGCCTCCAGCAGAGCTTCGATTCGGCGCGCGAGCAGGGCTTTGCCCTGCGCATCTCGCATCGCCGCCGCGACGAGATCGGCGCATTGTTCGACGGCTTCAACCGGCTCGCCGCCGACATCGAGCCGCGTCTCCATGGCAGCGCGCCGGAAGAGGCGCCGGCGCTCGAGGCGACGTGCATCCAGATCGCCCCGAAGCGCGCGGCATAAGGGGTTCCGGCATGTACATGCTCCAGCTGTTCGACGTGGACGACACGGTCCAGCCGATCGACGCGCGGCTGCTCCGCGAGGGCGTTATCAGCATCGGCCGCGACACCAAGTGCGACTGGCCGATCGCCGACCCCGACCGCGCGCTGTCCCGCGAGCATTGCGAAGTGGCGGCCTCGACCGACGGCCTGATCGTCCGCCCGATCGGCACCAACGGCGTTTTCGACGACGCGACCGGCGATCGCCTCCCCGATCTTGTCGACGTCGCTCTGAATGTGCCGTTCACGCTTCGGCTGGGACGGTTCCGCATCGCCGCGACACGCGCGCCGTTGGACGACGAGGTCACCGACACCTCGCGGACCATGGTTCTGACGCCGCCGCTCGGGGTCTCGACAACCGTTCCCACCGACTGGATCGACGCCCAGCCGATCGCGGCGTCAGGCGGTGAATCGCTGCTCGAGGCCTTTTGCCGGGGGGCGGGGCTGGACGCGTCGCTGCTGTCTAGCGAGGAGCCGGCCGAAGTGATGGAGCGCGCCGGCGCGGTCTATCGCCAGATGGTGCTCGGCCTCGCCGATCTGATGGTCGAGCGCGACCGCGCCCGCGGCCGCTACAACCTCACCCGCACGACGATCGGCGGCTCGGGCAATAACCCGTTCAAATGGGCACCGACCCAGCGCCTCGCGATCGATCTGCTGCTCTCGGGAGTCGGCGGCTTCCTGTCGGGCCCGGCGGCGATCGGCAGTTCGCTGCAGGACATCAAGCGGCATCTGATCGCGACCTTCGCGGGGCTGCAGGCGTCGTTGCGCGAAGCCGTCTCCACCTTCGATCCGCAGGCGATCGATGCCGCCGTCTCGAAGAACGCCTCGCTCCTCAAGAGCAAGCACGCGCTGCAGACGCAGGAGATCGAGTCTCGGCATGCCGATCTTGCGCGGCAGCTCGACGGCGAGGAGGGAACGCTCGATCGTGCCTTCGTCCACGCCTATGCCGCCGCCGAGCAGAACAAGTGAGCCCGGCAGTGGCGCGTTCGGGCGGTGCTCCGGGAGCGCCGCTCTCGGGCTTCCGGTCGGTGTCGCGCAGCCATGTCGGGCGCGTTCGCATGGTCAACGAGGATCGCGTCCTCGATCGCCCTGATCGCGCGCTGTGGGCGGTCGCGGACGGGATGGGCGGCCATCGCGGCGGCGATATCGCCGCCGATCTGACCATCGCCGCGCTCAGGACCCTCGCCGATTCCTCCGATCCGGTCAGCGAGCAGGCTATCCGCACCGCGCTGGAACGCGCCAATGGCGAGATTTGCGCGCGCGGGACGGCGGTGGGGGGCGTGATCGGCTCGACCATCGTCGCATTGCACATCGCCGAGGACATGGCGCACATCTTCTGGGCCGGCGACAGCCGCGCCTATCGCACACGGCATGGCGGTTGGGAGCAGGTCACCAGCGACCACAGCCTCGTCCAGCAGTTGCTCGATCGCGGCCTGATCGATCGCGAGCAGGCGGCGCGCCACCCCCAAGGGCATGTCATCACCCGCGCGCTCGGCGTCGAGGGCGGTGTCCAGATCGAGCGCGTGTCGTTCGCGATCACCCCCGGCGAGGTGCTGCTGCTTTGCTCCGACGGGCTCAGCCGCTCGCTGGCGCTCGATGTGCCCGCGGATCTCGATCTGCTCGATCAACAGGTCGCCGACGGCATCCTCGCCGCGGCGCTCGACAAGGACGGCAGCGACAATATCAGCTTCGTCCTTGTCGCCGCGGGCGAGGGTTCCGCCGCCCGCTAGCCCGCCGCATCAGGCGAAGGCTCCGACCACCGATTTGACCTCAAGGAACTCGGCAAGTCCGAACTTGCCGTGCTCGCGCCCGTTGCCCGACTGCTTGTAACCGCCGAAGGGCAGATCGGGATCGGGCTGGCCGCCATTCACATAGACCATGCCGGCCCGCAGCCGTGGCGCGACCCGCTTCACGCCCTCGGAATCGCCGAACACCACCGCCGACAGCCCGTAGTCGGTGTCGTTGGCAATGCGGATCGCGTCTTCCTCGTCCTCATAGGGGATGATGGTCACGACCGGGCCGAAGATCTCCTCGCGCGCGATCGTCATGTCGTTGCGCACGTTCGAGAACAGAGTCGGTCGGACGAAATAGCCGGTTTCGATGCCGTCGGGACGGCCGGGGCCGCCGGTCTCGAGCCTGGCGCCTTCCTCGAGCCCCTTGGCGATCAAGCCCTGGATCTTGTCCCATTGCGTTTTGTTGACCACCGGTCCGATATGGCGGCCTTCCTCGGCAGGATCGCCGACCTGAGTGGCCTTCATCATCTCGGCCGCGAGCGCGGCGACCTGCTCCTGCAGGTGCCGGGGCACGAGCAGGCGGGCAGGGGCGATGCAGCTCTGCCCCGAATTCATCAGCACGCTGAACAAGGTGCCGGGCACCGCCTTGGCGAGATCGGCGCCCTCCAGCACCAGCGACGGCGATTTGCCGCCGAGCTCCTGGTGGACGCGCTTGACGGTGTCGGCAGCGTTCCTGGCGACCATGATCCCGGCGCGGGTCGAGCCGGTGAAACTCACCATGTCGACGTCGGGGTGCTTCGAAAGCGCGGTGCCGACACCGGGGCCGTCGCCGTTGACGAGGTTGAACACGCCCGCGGGCACGTCCGCCGCATCGAGCACCTCGGCGAAAATCGCGGCGCAGCCCGGCGCTTCCTCCGAAGGCTTGAGCACCATCGTGCAGCCCGCCGCCAGCGCCGGCGCGACCTTGGAGACGATCTGGTTGAGCGGCCAGTTCCACGGCGTAATCATCGCCACGACGCCGATCGGCTCGTGGACGACAAGGCTGTTGCCGATCCGCTCTTCAAAGGTGAATTCCCGAAGCGCGCGAATGGCCGCCATCAGATGGCCGATCCCCGAGCCGACCTGCGCGGTCCTGGCGAGGCTGCGCGGCGCGCCCATCTCGAGGCTGATCGCCTCGGCCATGTCGCCAGCGCGCGCCTTGTATTCGGCGATGATCCGCTCGATCAGCGCGATGCGCTCGTCGACGCTGGTGCGCGAAAAGTTTTCGAACGCGCGTTTGGCTGCAGCGACTGCCTTGTCGACATCGGCGGCGGAGCCGAGCGTGATCTCGGTGACGGGCTCTTCCGTAGCGGGGTTGATCACCGCGTGGCGGGTGCCACCGTCGCTGTCGACCCACGCGCCGTCGATATAGTGCTTCAGAGTGCTGCGCATCCCGCCTCTCCCGATTCGAACTTTGGGTATGGCGTCTAGATGGCGGGCGAACGCATCGGTTGCAAGCCGCAACCGGCTCAGCGCTTCTCTCGCGCCAATCGGCTCATCAGGATCGCGCTACGCTTGGCTTGCAGCGCGATGCTCGAGATATCCAGCATTCGCCTTCCGCGTGCAGCGAGCCGCCGGTCGGGCCCATCCCGGCAAGCGTGTCGGCATAGGCGGCGACGAAGCTCGAATCTGCGGCACCCCGCTTGGCCGGCGGAAACTCCGCCATTTCGGGCAAGCCGAGGTCACGGTTCGCCTTGTTGAGCCGGGCGAGCAGCGCGCGATTGCCTTCGGTGGCGCCATCGGCGGCGTGTTCTCCTGAAAGGTCAGCGTCGCCGAAGTGCCCGGCAGATGCTTGTCGACGATCGCCTGCATTTTCGCGCGCGCCGCGGCGTCCTGCTCTGGCGTGAGGCTGCGCAGATCGCCCCGCGCGATCGCGGTCGCGGGCACGATATTGGTCTTGCCGCCCGCCTCGATCCGCACGCCGTCCTTGTCGATCGTCGCCGGAGTACCGCCGCCGATCACGCCGACGTTGAACGTCAGGTTCTCCTCGATCAGCTGTGCCCGCCAGCCGTCGAGGATGCGGGCGATCTCGTAGATCGCGCCATAGCCGGTATCGGCGTTGAAGATGCCACCGCCATGGCCGGTCTTACCGGTCGCGGTCAGCGTCCAGTTGTTGGCGCTGCGGCGGGCGACGGTGCCGAAATCCTGTCCGTTCTCTCGCGCCAGATTCTCGAATTCGAGTGCGACATCGGCCCATTTGCCTGCCTCGATCAGATCGCGCCGGGCGAGCGGGATCGGGTCGCCGGTCTTCTCCTCGTCGCCGGTGAGGACGACCTTGATATCGGCGTCGCGCAGCGTCCCCGCCTTGTCCATCGCCTTGAGCGCGGCGAGGAGCACTGCGATCCCCCCTTTGTCGTCGACCACGCCGGGACCGATCGCCTTCTCGCCCTCGCGGCGGAAGCGCTGAAAGGGCGAACTCGGCTCGAAGACCGTATCGATATGCGCGATCAGCAGCAGCCGCTTGCCGAGGCCCTTGCCCTCGTGGGTGGCGATGAAGTGACCGGCGCGCTGTGTCTCGGGCAATTCGACCCACTCGACTGCGAAGCCGAGAGCTTCGAACTCGGGGCGCAGCATCGCGCCTATGGCCCGAACGCCGGCAAGGTTCAGCGTGCCGCTGTTCTGGTCCACCATTCGCCCGAGCAGCGCGAGCGTCGCGGCGGAGTCCGCTTCGACCGCGCCGGCGATCGCCGCCTCCTGGCGCGAAAGCTGGGCGGCGGCGGGGGAGGCGGAGAGCAGCGCAAGCGCGGCGAGAGCAAGGCGAGTCATCGCCGACCAGCCTAGCCGCGCGACCGCACAAAGCAAAACGCCCGGGCCTTGTGGCCCGGGCGTGCTGCTGTCCGGCTGAGCGCCGGGATCAGGCGGAGTAATACATGTCGTATTCGACCGGGCTCGGAGTCATCTCCCAGCGCTCGACCTCCTGATACTTGAGCTCGATATAGGCGGCGATCTGGTCGCGGCTGAACACGTCGCCCTTGAGCAGGAATTCCTGGTCTGCCTCGAGACTCTCGAGTGCCTCGCGCAGCGACGCGCAGACGGTCGGGACCTGCTCGAGCTCCGCCGGCGGCAGGTCGTACAGGTTCTTGTCCATCGGATCGCCCGGGTGGATCTTGTTCTGGATGCCGTCGAGGCCGGCCATCAGCAACGCCGCATAGCAGAGATACGGATTGGCGAGCGCATCGGGGAAGCGGAACTCGACGCGCTTGGCCTTGCTGCCCGCACCATAAGGGATGCGGCACGAAGCCGAGCGGTTGCGGCTCGAATAAGCGAGCAGCACCGGTGCTTCGTAGCCCGGGACCAGCCGCTTGTAGCTGTTGGTCGACGGGTTGGTGAAGGCGTTGAGCGCCTTGGCGTGCTTGATCACGCCGCCGATGAAGTACAGGCACATGTCGCTGAGCCCGGCATAGCCGTTGCCGGCGAACAGCGGATTGCCCTTGTCCCAGATCGAAATGTGGGTGTGCATGCCCGAGCCGTTATCTTCCTTGATCGGCTTGGGCATGAAGGTCGCGGTCTTGCCATAGGCATGCGCGACCTGATGCACGACATATTTGTAAATCTGCATGCGGTCGGCGGTCTGGACCAGCGTGCCGAAGGTCAGCCCGAGCTCGTGCTGCGCGGCGGCGACTTCGTGGTGGTGCTTGTCGCAGGGCAGGCCCATTTCGAGCATCGTCGAAACCATCTCGCCGCGAATGTCGACTGCCGAGTCGACCGGCGCGACGGGGAAATAGCCGCCCTTGGCGCGCGGGCGGTGGCCGAGATTGCCGGCTTCATATTCCTTGCCCGAATTGCCGGGCAGCTCGATGTCGTCGATCGCGTAGTACGACGTCGAGTAGCTGTTCTCGAAGCGGACGTCGTCGAACATGAAGAACTCGGCCTCGGGGCCGACATAGACGGTGTCGCCGATGCCGAGCGTCTTGAGATAGGCTTCCGAGCGCTTGGCGGTCGACCGGGGGTCGCGGGCGTAGAGCTCGCCGGTCGACGGCTCGACGATGTCGCAGACGAGGATCAGCATCGGCGTCGCCGAGAACGGATCGACCCAGACCGCATCGAGATCGGGCTTGAGGATCATGTCGGATTCGTTGATCGCCTTCCAGCCCTCGATTGAGGAGCCGTCGAACATCAGGCCGTCGGTCAGCTCGTCCTCGCCGATCACCTTGGCGACCATGGTGAGGTGCTGCCACTTGCCCTTGGGATCGGTGAAGCGGAGGTCGATCCACTCGATCTCGTGCTCTTTCACCATCTTCAGGACGTCATTGGCCGAATTCGCCATCGCTAAACCCTTTCGCTCTCTTTCGTCTGCCCGCCGAATCGGGCAATAAAATTACCTGCTCGCACGCCGCAATATTACAGTGCTGCGCTGCGTCAAATTGCGTTTTCGTTGCGCTCGCCGGTGCGGATGCGGAGCGCGGTCTCCACCGGGATCACGAAGATCTTGCCGTCGCCGATCCGGCCGGTCTGCGCCGAAGCGGCGATCGCCTCGACCACGCGTTCCGCAAGGCTGTCGTCGACCACCACTTCGAGTTTCACCTTGGGGAGGAAGTCCACGACATACTCCGCCCCGCGATACAGCTCGGTATGGCCTTTCTGGCGTCCGAAGCCCTTGGCCTCGGTAACGGTGATGCCGCTGACGCCGACCTCGTGCAGCGCCTCCTTCACTTCATCGAGCTTGAACGGCTTGATGATCGCTTCGATCTTTTTCACGTGTTCCCCCAAAGGAGTGAGGCAGTCCCCGTAGCGCGCGTCTGGCAACATCCGTGCCAGAGGCGGAGTCGAGGATGCCCCTCGGGTCGCACGCAACGCAAGGCTTAACAAGTGCCTGTCAAACGGGCAGCGGGGCCGCTGCTGCCTTATTCAGCGGCATTGGTGAGGCGGCGGAGACCGTCTGCACCTGTCAATAGTCGAACCGTTGGGGACCTTGGGCAATCAAACGCTCGCCACTCGCGTCGATCCATATTAGGCAAACGGCACGCGTCGTCAGGGGGACGGTCGCGCTCAGGGCAGATCGAAAGAGAAAGATGAAAATCCGCACGATTCTGAGTGCCGCGCTGGCGGCCGCATTCGCGCTCGGCGCGACACCTGCCGCCGCGCAGTTCGGAAATCTGGGTGGCCTCGCCAAGAAGGCCGGGATCGGTTTGCCAAGCCTGCAAAAGGCGCCGATCAGTACGAGCCTGAAAGATGCAAAGTGGGGAGCGCCCGACCGGGACGGCTTCACGCCGCGCGAGGCAAAGCGGTCGCTGATGCAGCTGCAGCGCACGCCGAACGGTGGCTTCGTGCTTCAGCCGGGCTATTTCGAATTCCATGATCAGAGCTATTGCCTGCACGCCGGCACGCATGGTCCGGGTGGCGGCGACGGCTATCTGTTTGGCCCCACCAAGGGCGCTGCCGAGGACGCGGTGATTACGATCGTGCGCAACTCGGTGGACCATCCCGAGATCGAGCAGCGCGACATCCAGACGCTGCTCTGGGCGATCGTGGCCCGGGCGAAGTTCGAGGATCTGTCGACTCAGCACAAGGCGATCGCCGCGCGGCTGCTGACGCCCCGCCAGCTCGCGTCGCTCAACCGCAACGCGCTCGACTTTCTGACCACCGGTCCGCTCGCCGACAATCTGCCGAGCGGTGTCCGCCAGGTGCTCCAGGCCGAAGCCGATCTGCGCCGGATGCTGAGCTCGCCGGGCACCAGCTTCGCCGAGCTTGAGCGGGTCGCGGTGCTCTCGGGCGCGGCGGGGATCGGCCCCGGCAGCCAGGAGGTGCCCTCGGGCCGCTGGAGCCTGCACCCCGACGGCTATTACATCCGCTATCTGCCGCAGAGCTACAGCAACACCGTGGTCAACATCTGGGTGCCGCAGGGCAGCCCGGCGGTCGGTAAGGAATATGATCCGGCGACGCACATCGCTGTGCCCGGCAACACCAGCCGCCAGCGCCTGATCCAGTCGGGCCGGCCGTATCGGAACCACTGAGCTCGGACCCCTTCCTGCAAGGGAGGGGCCCGGGGTAGGTGCGAGCGAAGCGAGCCCATCGAGATGTCGGAATGAAGAAAAGGCCGGGCATCGAGCCCGACCTTTTCTTACCCACCCCTAACCCCCTCCCTCGAAAGGCAGGGAAATGATTGCGCCTCAATAAGGCGGGTTGTGCAGGCCCTTGGGGCTGGTCGTGAAGATCTCGCAGCCAGTCTCGGTGATTCCGATCGAATGCTCAAACTGCGCCGACAGCGAGCGGTCGCGGGTGACCGCGGTCCAGCCGTCGTCGAGCAGCTTCACGTCCGGGCGGCCGATATTGATCATTGGCTCGACGGTGAAGAACATCCCCGGCCGCAGCTCGGGGCCGGTACCGGGGCGGCCGACATGGACGACCTCAGGCGCATCGTGGAAAACCTGGCCGAGGCCGTGCCCGCAGAAATCGCGGACGACGCCGTAGCGATGCTTTTCGGCATGGCGCTGAATGGCATGGCTGATGTCGCCGAGATGGTTGCCCGGCTTTGCCTGTTCGAGCCCGAGCATCAGGCACTCATAGGTCACTTCGACAAGCCGGCGCGCCTTGATCGGCACGTCGCCCACGAGATACATGCGGCTGGTGTCGCCGTGCCAGCCGTCGAGCATCGGGGTCACGTCGATATTGACGATGTCGCCGTCCTTGAGCGTGCGGTCGGACGGAATGCCGTGGCAGACGACATGGTTGATCGAGATGCAGCAGCTGTGCGTGTAGCCGCGATAGCCGAGGGTGGCGGGCACGCCGCCGCCGGCAACCGTCATGTTGCGGACGATGTCGTCCAGCTCTTCGGTGGTCACGCCGGGCACGACGTGAGGAACCAGCGCATCGAGGATTTCGGCGGCCAGGCGGCCGGCCTTGCGCATGCCTGCGAACCCTGCGGGCCCATGAAGCTTGATCGCGCCGTCGCGGGCTTGCGGCATGTCTTCGGTGACGGTGACATATTCGGTCATGGCGCGCGATATAGGCGTTTGCGTGCCGCTTTGCGAGGCTCTAGGCCTGCCGGATGAGCGAGCGCATCTGGACCGCGGCACTGGTGGTGATCGGCGACGAGATCCTGTCCGGCCGCACGCAGGACAAGAATGTCGCGCAGCTCGCCGCCTGGCTAAACGTGCAGGGCATCCGACTCCGCGAGGTGCGGATCGTCCCCGATGTCGAGGAAGCGATCGTCGAGGCGGTGAACGCGCTGCGGGCGCGCAACGACTATCTATTCACCACCGGCGGCATCGGCCCGACTCACGATGATATTACCGTCGACGCGATCGCCGCCGCGCTCGGCGTGCAGGTTGTGGTGCATCCCGAAGCGCGCGCGGTACTCGAGCACTATTATGAGAGCCGCGGCGGTCTGACCGAGGCGCGGCTAAGGATGGCGCGAGTCCCCGACGGCGCCGAGCTCATCCCCAATCGCATGTCGGGCGCGCCGGGGATCCGGTTCGGCAATCTTTTCATCCTCGCCGGAGTGCCGCACATTACCGCGGGCATGCTCGACGCGCTCACGGGGACGCTAGAGGGCGGGCTGCCGGTGCTGTCGCGCACGGTCGGCGCGTGGGTGGCCGAGAGCGAGATCGCCGATCTGCTCCGCGAGACCGAGCGGGCGCATCCCGGCGTAGCGATCGGCAGCTACCCGTTTTTCCGCGAAGGCCGGGTGGGCGCAAACTTCGTCGTGCGCGCGACCGAACAGGCGCTGGTGGACAGGGTCAGCGAAGCATTGACCGAGGGGCTGCGGCACTCGGGGCGCGAGCCGGTCGAGGGTGGCATCTAGCCGGTTATTGCTGATCGATCGCAACTCTGGCTGCGAATCGTTCGCGGTATCTCAGCGAAAGGAGTTGCGGAGGCGCGCGAAGATGCTGCGGTCGCGCAGGATCTCGCGCGCCGCATTGTGTCCGGGCGCGCCGGTGACACCGCCGCCGGGATGGGTGCCCGATCCGCACATATAGAGCCCCGCGACCGGCGCGCGATAGTCGCCATGGCCGAGCAGTGGCCGCGCCGCCCAGAGCTGATCGAGCGACATCCGGCCGTGGAAGATGTCGCCGCCGATCAGCCCGAATTTGCGTTCGAGATCGAGCGGCGAATGGATCTGGCGCGCGAGGATCGATCCCGCGAAGCCGGGCGCCCGCGCCTCGATCGTCGCGATGATCCGGTCCGCCGCGGCTTCGCGCTCGTCGTCCCAGCTGCGCCCGTCGGGCAGCTCGGGAGCGAATTGCTGGCAGAACAGGCTGGCGACGTGCGCGCCGGGTGGGGCGAGGCTGTCGTCGACGGTCGACGGGATCAGCATTTCGACGATCGGCTCGCGCGACCAGCCGAAGCGGCGCGCGTCGTCATAGGCGCGGTCCATATAGTCGAGCCCCGGCGCGATCACGATGCCGGCGCGGTGATGTTCCGCGTCCTTGCCCGGGAGCACGGTGAAGTCGGGCAGCTCCGAAAGCGCCAAGTTCATCCGGAACGTGCCCGATCCGGCGCGGAAATTGCCGATCCGCCGTTTGAAGTCCGGCTCCAGCGCCGATTGCGGCACCAGCTGCTTATAGAGCAGCAACGGCCCGACATTGGCGGCGACGATCGGCGCGGCGATTTCCTCGCCCGACTCAAGCTGCACGCCGACGGCCCGGCTGCCATCGACCAGAACTTCGGCGACTGGCGCCTCGAGGCTGATCTCGACGCCGATGTCGCGACACGCCGCAGCCATTGCTTGGGTAATCGCACCCATGCCGCCGGTCGCGTGGCCCCACGCCCCCTTCCTGCCGTTCACTTCGCCGAAGACGTGGTGGAGCAGCACATAGGCCGAACCCGGCGTGCTCACTCCGGCATAGTTGCCGACCACCGAGTCGAACGCGAAGGCGGTCTTGACGGAGTCGCTCTCGAACCAGCCGTCGAGGAACTCGCGCGCCGATTTTGCGAATAGTTCGAGCATGTCGCGTTGCGTATCGAGCGAAAGCCCCGCGACCTGTCGGCCCTGTATGGCGGCCGCTAGCGACGCGCCCAATCCGCCCCCTGCGTTAGGGGGAGTCTTTAGCGCAAGGTCGCGCAGTAGCTCGGCTATCCGCTCGAGCGCTGCTTCATAGGCGGGGAAGACGTCGGCGTCCTTGGCCGAGAAGCGCGCAAATTCGGCTTGGGTACGCGCGATGCCGCCGCCGAGTTTAAGATAGTCGCTCTCGAACGGGAGGAAGTTCGAGATCGGCCGCTCGACGATGTGCAGCCCGCGGTCGTGCAGCCGCATGTCGGCGATGACCTTGGGCCGAAGCAGGCTGACGGTGTAGCTCGCAGTCGAATTGCGGAAGCCGGGATGGAATTCCTCGGTCACCGCGGCCCCGCCGACTACATCCCGCCGTTCGAGCACGCGCACCTTGAGCCCCGCGCGCGCCAGATAAAAAGCGCAGACCAGCCCGTTATGCCCGCCGCCGACGATCAGCGCGTCGTAGCGCCTCGTCATGGCTAGCGGGCGAGTTCGGTGATGACGCGCTTGTAGAAGGTCACCGCCGGAGCGATCTCGCCCACCGGGATGCGCTCGTTGAGCCCATGCGCGAAGCTGTCGCTCGACTTCATGAACAGCGGGCTCACGCCGTAGCTTGGCACGCCCCGGGCGCGAAACCACATGCTGTCGGTCGCGCCAGACGACATCACCGGCACCACGGGCACGCCCGGGAAGCGCGCGTGCACCGCCGCGGTGATCACTTTCATCAGCTCCGGCCGCAGTGGCGAAGCGTCGCTCGGCACCGAGCCGCTCTCGACCTTCTCGATCTTGACCGCTGGGTCGGCGATCACCCGCCCGAGAGTCGCCTGGACCTCTGCGATCGGCGTGCCGGGGAAGATGCGGCAATTGACGTTAGCGGTAGCGCGCTGCGGCAGCGCATTGGGCGCGTGCCCGGCATTGGCCATCGTCGCCACGCAGGTCGTTCCGGTCTGGCCGACATAGCCCGGATCGGCGCGCAGTACGGCGCGCGCGGCGGCGTCCTCGGGATTGGCGGCGAAGCGGCGCATTGCGTCGGCGAGCTTCGCATCGGGCGTGCGCGCCGCGGTAGCGAGCCAGCTCGCCCGCGTGATCTCGTTGACCTGACCCGGAAACTCGTGCGCCTCGATCTTCTGGAGCGCGTTGGCGAGCTGATAGATCGCGTTGGGCTTGCGCGGCGCGCTCGAATGGCCGCCCGGATTGGTGACGCTCAGCGCGAAGTCGGCATAGGTCTTCTCGGCGCCCTGCACGCCGAACATCACCGGCCTGCCCGCCTCGTCCATATCGCCGCCGCCGCCATCAATGTTGAGCAGCAGCTCGGCTTCGGGAAACTCCTCCGCCAGCGCAGCGGTTGTCTTCATTCCGGTCTCCTCGTCGCCCGAGAAGACCAGCACCACGTCGCGGCCCGGCTTGAACCCCTCGCGCTTGAGCTGGACAATCGCCGCGACGAAGGTCGAAAGGTCGAACTTGTTGTCGCTGGCGCCACGGCCGAACAGGAAACCGTTCTCGACCACAGGGGTGAACGGATCGCGTTCCCAGTCGGCGGGCCTGGCCTCGACCACATCCATATGCCCCGAGATCAGGATCGGCTTGGCGCCGTTCTTCGCCTTGCCGGTGCCGCGGTAGCGCGCGACGAGGTAAGCGGTGTCGCCGAGCTTCTCGACCCGAACGTCGGTATCAGCAAACCCGCCCGCGACGAGCACCGATTTGAGATAGACAGCATAGTCCGGGGTCTGGTTTCCGGCCCCCGACACGGTGCGGAAGGCGACGCCGCGCTTCAGCAACTCGAGCGCCTGCGCTTCCGCCTGCGGGTTGTTTTGCGCCTGCGACTGTACCGGGATGGCGACGAGCGCCCCTGCGAGAATAGCCGCGAGGTGGCGCATGGGGCGAGCTCCGATTAGAAGGGGAATGGAGCGGGTGAAGGGAATCGAACCCTCGTCGTAAGCTTGGGAAGCTTCTGCTCTACCATTGAGCTACACCCGCGCGGGAGCCCGGTTGCCACAGCCCGGGGCCGGCGGTCAATCCGCGAATGTTGCCTTGGGGACGTGGGTGATGCGGCAGGCGAGGTCGGCTTCGCCCGAGGCGACGACATAATGATCGCCTGCATCGACTATGCCGGTGGTGAACACCACGTCGCGGACATACATCTTATCCTCCATCGCGCGGGTCAGCTCGGCATTGGCCTCGAGCAGCGGCGCGTGCTCAGTGCGAACCACCTTGGCTGGATCATCGCGATCGAGGATCGACCAATAGGTGCGATAGATGCCGACGATCTCCTTGGGCTCGACGCCGTGCCATAAGGTCAGCCAGCCCTGGTCGGTGAGGATCGGCGGCGTGCCGCCGCCCATTCGTGCTGTGTGCAGGGTCGCGGCATGAGGGCGGATACCGGGCTGGCGATGCGGCTTCCAGTGAAGCGCGTCGGGCGAGGTCGCGAGGTTGATCGAGGGGCCGCCTCGCCATTCGCTGCCCGGCGGATAGGTGAAATAGAGATCGCCGAGCGGCCGGGTCTGCGCCCAATATTGCCCGTCGATCAGCCCTTCGAAGATCAGCATGTCCTTGTTCTGGTGGTCGAGCACGATGTCTTCGAATGTCCAGTCGAGGCCGTTGGTCGAGCTGTAGAGCGTCGTGCAATGCCGCTCCGGGCTTACCGAGCAAGTCGTCATCAGCCAGTGGTCGCCGACTTTCGAGACGCGCGCGTCCTCGACGCCGTAGCATTGGAAGCTCGCTTGGGGCGCGATTGCCTTGTCGTAGTGGATCGCCACGATCTCGAGCCCGTCGGGGGACAGTTCGACCGGCAGAATCCATGAGAGCGAGGTCAGCGCCATCACTTTCCAACGCCCGCCGCGGATCAGAAACTTGCGCGGATCGGCGGTGTCGACCAGTTCGAGCGGCCAGGCGTCGAGCACAAAGCTGCCCTGCGACCAACGGATCGCGTGGACATGCCCGTCGAAGATCGGCTTGCGTAGCGCCTCCGCTACCCGGACGAAGATCGCGAGATTGCCGTTGGGCAACCGCGTCAGCGCCGGGTTGAACGCGCCGAGCACATAGGTCTCGGCACCGAGATGCCCCGCCAGCGGCGAACGCGACAGATCGATATCGTCGGGCCCGAAGACGAGCCGGTCGATCGGAAAGCTCATCGCGTCTGGAGACGGGGCTCGACGCGCATCAGCGTGACCGCACTGCGGCGCGGCTGGGTGAGCATGAAATGCGCGGCGGCGGCAATATCCTCGGCGCGGAGCATCTCGTGCTTGTGGATCATCTCGCGTTGCTTCTCGGGCGGGATGTCCGGAAGCTGCATGTCCGACCCGGTGAGGCCGGGCTCGATATTGCCGACGTTGATGTCCTTGTCGGCAAGCTCCTTGCGGAACGCCTCCGCGAAAGCCTGCACCCCGGTCTTGGTCGCGGCATAAACCGTAGACTCGCCGCCACGCGACTGCGCCGACATCGAGCCGATGATTACCACGTCGCTGCCGGGCTGGAGATGGTCAAGCGCCGCCTTGGCGGTGGTCATATAGGCGGTGAGGTTGGTCTCCACGATGTATGGGATGTCGTCAGCCGCGGTATCCGACAGCGAGTCCGCCGGGATCGCGGCGTCGAGCACGGCGATGTCGATCCCGCCGAGATAGCGTGCGCCTTCGCTGACGAAGCGCTTGACGTCGTCATGGTTAGTGAGATCGAGGCTGAGTCCGTCACCTTCGCCGACTTCCCGAATGCGGACCAGTGCGTCCTGCAGATAATCCGGATCGCGGCCGCAGACGAAGACCTTGGCGCCCTCGGAAGCGAGCAGGATCGCAATCGCGCGGCCGATGCCTGTGGTGCCGCCGGTGATGATCGCCTTGCGCCCGGCGAGGCTCGGCTGCTCGGTATGGGCATCGGCTTCGTCGCGGACGGGCGGCTCGGCGAGATCGGACATGGCAAAGCTCTCCTGGCTGGGCTTCGCACAACAAGGATCGGGCGCCGTTTAGGTTCCTCACCAGGCGAGGGTGATGCGACCATCCGCGGGTACGTGGAACTCGATGCGATCCTCGATTACGCGCCCGCGCAGCCGATCGCCGTCCATGGTCGTGACGGTGAAGTCCGGCGGCTTGGCCCGGCTGGTGCGAATCAGGCAAAGTCGAGCGGTGCAGCCCTCCCCGCCATCGAGCTGAAAGCTCAGGGACCTGTCGCTGGGCCGATCGCTGGCGAGCAGGAAATGGTCGCAGAAGATGCGGAACGGCGCATCGCTGACGCTGTGGAAAGCGCGGCTGGCGAATACGAACGCCGCGCCCGCGCCATAGATTTCCTGCCCGACCTGCCCCGCCTTCTGGCCGTCGACGTACAGGTCCTCGACGGGGAAGGAGAGGTTGCGGTCGACATAGGAATTGCGCACATTCTCGGTCTCGACTGCTTCCTCCGGCAGCGCATCGGGATAATAATACCAGGCGCGGTCGAGCGCGTAGCGGCAATATTCGCTGATCAGGAGCCGCACCGACGGCAGCAGGTCCGGACCGCTATCCTTCAGGAAACGTTCGAATGCCGCAAAGCTGTCGAAGCATTCGTACATCGCCATATAGGGTGCGTCGTGCAGCGCCGTGACCCCGAGGAAGTTCTTGTAGTGCTTCGCGTAACCAATCTCCGATTCCCACATCGCGCTGTTGTGGAAGAAGCTGGCGAGGAAGACATAAGCCTGATCGAGATAAGCCCGTTCGTTGGTGATCCGCCATAGCCGCAGGCACGCCGCCGCGCCCCATGCAGTGAGATTGGCCTGATAATTGAGCTCGAAGCGCATTCCCCGGGTCGCGTCGATCCCCGCCCGCGCCTCGTCGAGGAAGCGTTTGTCGTCGGTCAACTCGAAGGCCTGCAGCATGACGTAGGCGTAGATCCCGCCGACATCGGTCTGCCCGAGTCCTTCATCGTCCCGCGCCGCGGTGATCACGGAACGATCGGTCACATTGTACTGAATGGGCCACTTGTAGTCGAAATGGTGCGCGGACTCGATCCCATAGTCGATCGACTGGAGGAACAGCCGCTTCGCGCGCTTGTCGCCGTCGATCGCGAGGCGGCCGAGGTTGAGCAGCGGGTGGTAGAGATACCAGCTGTCGACTGCGTCCTTGTCCTTGTCCGCGCCGACGTTAGGCAGATAGCGTCGCATCGTCTTGAGCTTGGGATCGTAGAATTTGCGCAGTCCCGCAGCGAGCTCGTCGAGCAGCGGAATCTCGCTCTTCGTCCACGCCTCATAGTCGCGGATGGACGCGAGCACCGAGAGCTGGACCATGGAGTCGGGGTATTCGGTGGCGGTATAGGGGTGGATGTAACGATGGCCGTAGTGACGGATCGTCGCCTCGGGCGCTTCGGCGAGGTCCTTGAGCGAACGTTCGGCGCGTTCGACCCAGTCGTGATAGTCGGTCGCGGGATGATCGAGGCGGCGATAGACGGCGCCGAGCAGGCCGAGGAACCGGCGCGCCATTGCGCTCTCGTCGCCGGTGGGATCGTCATGAAACGCCAGGTAGCAGTCCGAGATCGGCGTCTCGCGGCCTTCCGGTAGCGGATCGAGCGGCGGCTTGCCCTTTTGCGGCGCCGTCGGCGGCAGATAGCCGATCTCCGGCCATTCGCCGCCCACCGCGCCGTCCGGCTTGGTGCCCGTGGCGATGAAATAGGGGTTCAGGGTCGTGAAATTCTGGAAGTAGAGCGTGCTGCCGAAGCCGGGCTCGGTCAGCCGGAAATAGCTGTAGCCGGCATTCATCCCCCGCTGCGCCGCCTCGACTTCGCCGACCGCACGGGTGGGATCGTCGCTCGCGTCGAGCGGATAGAGGTCGCGCGGCAGGAACGGCACGAGCAGCGGGACCTTGGGCGTCAGGCAGGTGGTGACCCGCAAAATCGGAACCTCGTCCTCGTGAAGCCGGAACGCCACGGTCTGGCTACCGATCGCGCTGTCGAATTCGAGGCGCAGCGCCTCGCCCGCTTCCGACTGGCGGGTGCGGATCGGCCCACAGCCGCCCGGTGCATGTGCGGCGCGCAGGGCCAGTCCGCCGCTGCCCTTGCGCCGGATGATCGCCCAGAGCGAGTCGTGGCCGCTGCTGACCTCGATATCGAGCTCGCCCAGAGTAAGCCTCGCAACTTCTTCCATGCTGCCGGTGCGCAGCTCTTCGCGGAGCAGAAGAACATTGGGGCTGACGCCCTGAAGTTTACCGGCCTTGGCCGGCCGCGCGGGGAGGGTGTCGATATCTGCCATCGTGCTGAAAACCGCAGAGAAGCGAATTCGTTTCGGAGGCTAACCTTGTTTAGCCCGCAGCCGCTGGATGCGTAGAAAGCGCGCGCGGACCTCGGCCTCGCGGAGCAGTGTGGCGGGAAGATAGGTGAGGGTGCGCAGTCCGGCGACGGTGGAGATGTTGCGCACGGTCCGCCGCGTCTGGTCGAGCACCTGCTCCATCATCTCGCTGCGTTTGATCTCGCCGCTCTCGTTGACGAGCGTGAGGCGGTGGATCGCGTAGAGCCCGACCGCGCCAGAAATCAGGAAGTAGAAGTCCCATTGCGACAGCCGCAGCGGCGATACCAGCGCGACGCCCTGCGGGCTGGTCCAGCGCAGCAGGATCTCGAACTGGCGCGCGGCGAAGAAGTCGGCGAAGGCGCCGCCGAGGATCGGCGCGAGCCCCGCGGCTATCGCAGTGGCGAGGCCGGCGGTCGCGACATAAGCGGTGGACTGGCCTTTGGGCGAAAGCTTCAAGGCGATGCTGGTGGTAGCCAGCGTCGCTCCGGCCACCGCCGATCCCATGAACAGGTGGAGCACCACGAGGTATGCCACCAGCCACGGTCCTTGCGGGATCTGAGACGCGCCGATCATCCCGACGATGCACAGCACATAAGTCGGCGCGGCAACGAGCAGCACCGACTTGTTGGCGAACCGGTCAGCGAGCGCGCCCCAGTTGCGCAGGGCGACCAGGTTCGAGATCTGGCTCACCACGCTCAGCACCATCACGAAGGTCATGTCGAAGCCGAGCTGCTTGACGATGAACACCGTGAAGAACGGCGTCGCGAGATTGATCGCGAACTGCCAGCTGGCGAGGAAGACGGTGAGGCGACGGAAATTCAGGTCGGCGAGCGGCTCGCGCAGCAGCCCGAGCAGCCCCAGCTGCCGCTCGGGCCGTGGCGGCATCGCCGGTTCGGGGATGCGCGCCGTGAGCCAGGCACTGAACAGGCCGGCGAGGAAGCCGAGGCCATAGAGCGCGCCGAAGACGATGCTGCGCCAGTGCGACCCCTCGGCGGTGCGATCGAGCACGATCGCGGCGGCGATGCCGGCCACGAGGCTCACCGCTGCCGCATAGGCAGTGCGCCGCGAGAATACCCAGCCGAGCCGGTCCTCGGGAGCGAGATCGCGCATCCACGCATTCCATGCACAGCCGCCGACCGCGCCCATGCCGCACAGCACGAGCTGCGCCAGCACCAGCGCGGCGATGGCGAAATCAGTCGGCAGGAACGGCGCGAGCGCCATCAGCGCGAGCATCGCGCGCCCGGTGAGGCTGGAGAAGACGGAGATCGCCTTGCGCATCCGCAGCCGCTCGACGAGCAGGATCGTCGGGGCCTGGAGCAGCTGCCCGAGGAACGGCGCGCTGGCGAGCACACCGATAACGAGGTTCGAAGCGCCGAGATGCAACGCCAGCGCAGTCAGGATCACGCCGCTGGTAAGCGCGGTCGCGGCGCTCGCGAACGCACCCTCGGTAACGACCTGGCCGAGCGCTCTGACGCGCTCTTCCTCGCTGACGCTGGGCTGTGGCGTGAGCGGCATGGTCCATCCTTGCTGCGATGCCGAACAAAGGCTTTGGCGGCTGAGCGGTTCCATGGCTGCGCGGGATGGAAGGCATCTGCGCGGTTTGTTCGCCTCGGCTCCGTCGCTGTTCATCGCATCGGGTGGCGGGGAAAAAGGCTCCTGCTGCAGTACAGAGCGGTTGATCGTTACGGGTGAGAAGCGACCAAACGCCCGTTCGCGCGTTGCGGCGGCATGCAAACACTCTGGTTCATCACCAATCCCAATTCCGGAACCGCGACCCTCGCCAAGTGCGAGGCGCTCGAAGCGGTGTTCGAGGAGCGGGGGCTAAAGCTCGCCGGCCGCACCGAGTTCCCCGACCAGCCGCTGCCCACCGGCGACGAGCTTAATGGAGCCGGGGTGGACACGGTGGTGCTGTTCGCGGGCGACGGCACGATCAATGCCGCGCTATCGGCGCTCGAGCAGTGGGAAGGGGCGTTCCTGATCCTCCCGGGCGGCACGATGAACCTGCTCGCCAAGGGACTGCACAGCGAGACCGATCCGCACAAGATCCTCCATGCCGCGCACGCGTGCGACCGGCGCGTGGCGCTACCTTATGTCATCGCCGGCGAGCACCGCGCGTTCGTCGGGCTGATCCTCGGGCCCGCTGCAACATGGTTCCGGGCCCGTGAGGCAGTGCGTAAGGGTAAGGTCGGCCGACTGTTTGCGGCGACTCGCGGCGCGTGGCGGCGGACTTTTGGTGAACGCGGCATCCGTGTCGAAGGCGCGGCAGGGCTGGGCGATTCCTATCAGGCGGTCTTCGTAACCCCCGATCTGAAGGGGCTAGAGGTCGCGGCAGTCGATGCGCGGGACTGGCGGTCGATCGTCGAGCTCGGCTGGGACTGGCTCACCGGAGACTGGGTCGCCGCGCACGCGGTAAGCGAGGCGCAAACGCAGCAACTGCGGGTGCGCGGCCACCGCCCGGCGCTGGCGCTGTTCGACGGCGAGCCGGTGACGCTACAGCCGCACGAAACGATCCGCGCCGGCCGCAGCCTCGAGACGTTCATCGCCACCCGCAGCGACGAGGAGGTACCCGCGACATGACCCGGCTGTTTCACGTCAGCGACGTTCATTTCGGGCGCGAGGATCGCGAGGCGATCGACTGGTTCGGGCGCAAGGTGCAGGAGGAGCAGCCCGACGCGGTGATCATGACCGGCGATCTGACGATGCGCGCCCGCGCCGGCGAGTTCGCCGCCGCGGGCAAATGGCTGGAGAGCCTCAATCGACCGGTTACCGTTGAGGTCGGCAATCACGACCTGCCTTATTTCAATCTCTGGGCGCGGTTCGTGACGCCGTACAAGCGCTACAAGACGATCGAGCGGATGATCGAGAAGCCGCTCGACGTGAAGGGCGTCAGCGTCGTGCCGCTCAAGACCACCGCGCGGTTCCAGTTCCGCACCAATTGGTCGAAAGGCTATGTCAGCACGCGTTCGCTGCAGGAGTCGCTCGCTCTCGTCGAGGCGGTACCGAAGGACGACCTGATCTTCATCGCCGCGCACCATCCGCTCGTCGAAGCGGGGACCCTCGCAACCTCGAAGACGCGCCGCGGCCGCGAGGCGCTGCACGCGCTGGCGACGGCAGGCGCGCATGCGGTGCTGACGGGACATGTCCATGATCCGTTCGACATCGCGCACGAGGTCGAGGGCCGCACCGTGCGGCTGATCGGTGCGGGCACGCTCTCCGAACGCGTGCGCAGCCAGCCGCCTTCGTTCAACGAGATCCGGATCGACGGCGGCAGTTTCGAGACGATCGCGCGTTTCAAGGGCGAAGCGAGCGTGGCGCTGTAGCCACGCAACCGAAGCGGGTCACCGCAGGCGGGTGCCGATCAGCGTGCCCTTGGTGCCGGCATGGGCCAGTCGGAACTCGAAATCGGGCCATTTGCGGCGCCATTTGCGCGCGACCACGCGTTCGCCTGGGCGCGCGCCGTCGTCGAGCATCACCGTGCCGCCCACCGGCAGCCGGTCGAACAGGCTGTCGGCAGCGCCGCGGACGAAGGGGTGAATCGTCCAGGGCGGACCGTCGATCAGCAGCAGATCGATTTGCCGGGGCAGCGGGCCATGATCGTACCACACGCCCGGCCAGTCGCCCGGCGAACGGCGAAAGGGGGTCGCGCGCAGCTCCGCCTCGACGCCGTTCTCGTGCAGCCACTCCCGGGTTGCCTCGACGAATCCGGCATGCTGATCGCAGCTGATCAGTCGCCCTTGGCCGTTCTTCTGAAGCGCGCGCGCGACGACGAGGCTCGAGGCGCCGGCGCCGAGCTCGACCACCGTCGCCGGGCGCTGCCGCTCGATCTGGTCGACGATGAGGTGGAGGAAGCCGGTATCGGCCTTCCAGCTGCCGAGATGGGGCAGCGCGTCGGGCGCGAGATCGAGGCGATCGAGCAGCGCGGCCCGAGCCTCGCGCGATCCGCCTGAGAGGCTGCGCAGCAGCCACGGCCAATTGAGCGCCCCGAAGGCGAGGACATGCGCGACATCGGAGGGAGTTCGACGCACGCCCTCCGGCCACACCTCCTCATCGGCGAGCGGCAGATAGGGCGTCATGTCGCGCGACGTCATCGGCAGGCATCCCCTCGGTTTGCGGTTGAAACGCCCGGAGCCCGGGTGGTTCCCGCTGCGGGAGGCTTTTAAGTGCGGTTTACCGTGATGTCCTGCCCGAAAACGAGCAAATTGCCGTCAGGCGCGATGACCATCAGCTCGCGCTGGCCGTAGATCTGATCGATCGGACCGTAGATGTCGCCGTCGTTAAGGCGCAAGGCCTTGGGCGCGAGCTCGGCGGCGATCGCATCGACATCGGTAACATCGATATAATAGCAGAAGCGCCGATTGCCCGGCGGGGCGCCCTCGTCGCCGACATTCTCGACCAGCCGGAACGCCGCCGCCTCGCGCTGGACATAGGCATAGATGCCCTGCCGGAAGCGGCATTCGAAGCCGAGGATCTCGGTGAAGAAATGCACCGCCGCCTCGATATCGGGCACGTGCATGAACGGCGTGATACGGTACAGATTGGACACGGGCGCTCCTCCCGGGCCAAGCGTAACCGGTCCCGCCGCGTCGCGGTAGTGAAGTTCCATCGATCCCCTACTCCCTCATCCGACGCTATATCTGCGCGCGATGGAAGGAATGTGGAAGAACGCCGTTAAGCGCGGAACAACCCTAGCGGACCGCGGCCCCCGCTGCTCCAGGTAGACCAGTTGGGGAAGACATAGGGCATGTCGGCATTGCTGACGCCGTGCCAGCGGGCGATCGCGCCGATATATTCCTCCTGCGCGACGGCGGGAACGAAGCGGCCTTCGTTACTGATGTCGTGGACGCCGCCGATCACCGGATCGGGATAGGCCCCGAAAATGCCGCCCGGCGTGACGTTGCCGCCGACGACGAGGTGATTGCTGCCCCAAGCGTGATCGGTGCCGTTCTGGGCATTGCCTTTGAAGGTGCGGCCGAAATCGCTCATCGTGAAAGCAGTGACGTTCTCGGCCATGCCGATCGACTGCATCGCGCGGTGGAAACCGGCGAGGGCCATGGCGAGGTCGCGCAACAGATTGGCGTGAGTGCCGGTGTCGTTGTTGCCGCCACCGACCTGTGCCGAGTGGTTGTCGTACCCGCCTTGGCTGACCATGAAGGTCTGGCGGTCATGGCCGAGCGTCGAGCGCGCGGCGATCATCCGGGCGACGCGCATCAGCTGGCGCGCGACGTCGCTGGTCAGCGCAGCGCCGGTATCCGGATTGACGAAATAGCCGTCGATCGAACTCGTCGCGCTGATGATCGCGTTGGCGGTGGTCGCCTGAGTGTAGGAGCCGACGATGTCGCGCGCGGTCGCCTCGGTCATCGCGCCATGGCCGCCGCCATTGGCGAGCGCGTCGATCGCGGCGTTCTTCGCCTGATTGGCGGCGTTGCCGCCGGTTGCATAGCCACTGCGGCCGAGCGTGCCTGTCGACGGCAGCACCAGCGCCGAGCTGGTGCGGCCGATCGTCGCGAGATTCGAGCCGGCGAGCGAGATCATCGAGGGCGTGCCGCCGATCGGCATGCGATCGGTGATGCGGCCCATGAAGCCGTCGATGCTGACGTCGCGCGCACGCAGGCCCTGCCAATGCGCCTGCTCGTCCGAGTGGCTCATCAAATTGGTCGGGCGCAGATCGGGGCGCGACTGATAGGTCGATTTGGTGAGCGGCGCGTACAGCGTGCCGGCGTTGAGGACGAGCGCGAGGCTGCCCTCATCCCAGAGCGGACGCAGCGCCGCCATCGACGGGTGCAGCGCGTAGGATGCGTTAGTCAGCGGCGTGAGCGCCGGCGCCTTGATGCCGACCGAGCCGCGCGATGCGAGATAAGTGGCGTGGCGGGCGTCGGTGGGGATCACCATGTTCCAGCCGTCATTGCCCCCGAAGAGGAAGACGCCGACCATCGCGCGATAGCTGCCATTGGGCGCGGCCATCGCAGTGGTGCGACCGAGCTGGCCAAGGGCGGCTATCGCGCCGGTGCCGGCAACGAGGCGAACGAAATCGCGGCGGGACAAGGTCATCTGGGCTTCCCTTACCGGTCGACGAGGAAGAGCGGGCTCGAGGCCGCGACATAGAGCATCATCTGGGCGCGCTTGCGCGTCTGGACGAGCGGATCGGTATTGGTGATCGCGTTCGCCGCGGCCTTGAGCGCGTCCCTTTGCGGCTGCGTAAGCGTGTTGGCGAACATCAGCAGATCGATCCGCGCCACCATCGCGTCGAGATCGCCGCCGAACGCCTCCCAATTGGTCCACAGCGGCTGGCTGAGGGACGAATTGGGCAGGCCCGAGCTGAGCGTGAACTCCGAACGGGTGGCGTCGCCGCCGATCGTCCAGTCATAGACGAAATTGTGCCAGCGCAGCACGTTCGATGTGTTGAGCAGCTTCGAGGCAGGGCTCTTGAGCGTGGTGCTGCCGGGCAGCGGATAATCGGTCGGATAGAAGTTGAACACCGATGGTGCGCGCATCACCGGCTGACCCATGCTGGTGTCGCGGTTGACGAAGGCATAGCCATCGGTGGTGAAGCCTACCACCCGGGCGAGGCCGGTCATCAGCAGGATCGGCTCCTTGACCTTGCCGGCGGCGCCGGGCGCGCTGCGCGCTTCGGTATCGGTCAGGATCGCACGGACCACGGCCTTGAGATCGCCGCGCACGCCGTTGCCGTTGTTGGCGAACACGGCGGACACCCGGCCGACATAGGCCGGCGTCGGGTTCGGAGTGACGAGATGGGCGATCAGGAACTTCGACACGAACGGCGCGGTCGAGGGGTTGTTGAACGCGGCGTCGACGACGGCGGCGACGCTCGCTTCCTGGCTGGCGCCGGCGGGGACGGTGTTGCCGAAGAACGCCTTGGCGGTGTTGTCGTAGCGTGTCGGTACCGCGATCATCGGCTGCGAATAATCGCGCGCGTTGCCGTCGGTGATCGCCGCCCCGCCGATGCGGGCATAGGTCCATCCGGTCAGCGCGCGGGCGACGCCGCGAATGTCCTCGGGCGTGTAATTGGGCTGGCGCGCGCCGGTGGCGTCGAGCTTGGGCGTGCCGTCCATGTTGAGCTGATCGGGGCCCATCGAGAAGAGCTGAAGCAGCTCGCGGGCGTAATTCTCCGACGGCGCCGACTTGTTGCTGTCGGCCATGTCGAGATAGTCGCCCATATATCCGAGCATCGTCACCTTGGCGAGGATGTCGCGGAAATTGCCGAAGGCGTTGTCGAGAAAGACCTGGTTGAACGCGGCGATGCCGGCAGCCGAGTTCACTTCGGCTTCCGAGGCGACGATCATCTGGCCGAGCGCGAAGGCGACGCGCTGGCGCAGCTGATCGGGCGCCATCACCGCATCCGAATAGAAGCGCATGGCCGTCGGCACACGCGAGAAGTGCTGGCGTGAGCAGACGGTGTCGCCGCTGGCGCAGAAATCGCGGCGAACCGCAGTGGCGAGGTCGGAATAGGTGCTGCCGGTGGCGGCGAACTGCTCGTCGAGCCAGGCGTTGACGCCGACATCCTTGATCCGCGCGACCAAGGCCGGGGTCGGGCCGAACGACGCCTGACGTGCGAGCCGCACCGCGTCGGCTTCGGTGAAGGTGGGCGTGGGGGTGGGTGCGGGCGTGACCGAGACAACGCCGCCGCCGCCGCCGCCGGTGGAGCTCGTGCCGCCACCGCCGCCGCCGCCGTCGCATCCCGAAAGCACCGTGAGAAACGCTACGCCGAGCGCAGCCGAAACGCCTGCTCTAAACACTGAAAGACCCCCCGCTGCGCCCCTGCGCAACCTGCATATCTATGCATAGAGGGCCGTGGTTAATCCGACAACGTGTAGAAATACCTAAGGAAATTTTAAGGAGAGTTTCATCTGTGCTCCTCTCCCGCTCGCGCTGAGCTTGTCGAGGCACCGTTCTTCTCAGTGTGTCGTAGCTGCAGGCTGCTGCCTTTCGAGAAGCTCAGGGTGAACCATTTGCCGGTTGCGCTGCGCCCTTGGTTGTACGCAAACGAAAAGGGCGGCCCGTTGCCGGACCGCCCTTTCGTTGTTCTGGATCGAACCGCTTAGCGCTTCGAGAACTGGAAGCTACGACGGGCCTTCGCCTTGCCGTACTTCTTGCGCTCGACGGTGCGGCTGTCGCGGGTCAGGAAGCCTGCCGCCTTGACCGGGGCGCGGAGCACCGGCTCGTAGCGCGTCAGCGCCTGGCTGATGCCGTGCTTGACCGCACCGGCCTGGCCCGAGAGCCCGCCGCCCTTCACGGTGCAGATCACGTCATACTGGCCCTCGCGCTCGGCGACGCCGAACGGCTGGTTGATGACGAGCCGCAGTGTCGGACGCGCGAAATAGACTTCCTGATCGCGGCCGTTGATCGTGATCTTGCCGGTGCCCGGCTTGATCCAGACGCGCGCGACGGCGTCCTTGCGGCGGCCGGTCGCATAAGCGCGGCCGAGGCTGTCGATGATCTTCTCACGCAGCGGCATGGTCGGCGCAGCCGGAGCGGCGGGCGCGCTCAGATAGTCGTCGGCGCTGGCCGGAACGCCCGCGGGCGCTTCACCGGCGGCGATGGCGCCGAGATCGGAGAGGGACTGGCGGTTGTCGGACATTATGCGCCCACCTTGTTCTTGCGGTTCATCGACGCGATGTCGAGGACTTCGGGGTTCTGCGCGGCGTGCGGATGCTCCGGGCCGGCGAAGATGCGCAGGTTACGCATCTGCTGGCGGCCGAGCGGGCCGCGCGGGATCATGCGCTCTACGGCCTTCTCAAGCACGCGCTCGGGGAAGCGGCCTTCGAGCACCTTGCCCGCGGTCACTTCCTTGATGCCGCCGGCATAGCCGGTGTGCTTGTAATAGACCTTGTTCGCCAGCTTCTTGCCGGTGAAACGGATCTTGTCCGCGTTGATGACGACGACATTGTCGCCGCAATCGACGTGCGGGGTGAAGCTCGTCTTGTGCTTGCCGCGCAGCACGTTGGCGATGATCGTCGCCGCACGACCGACCACCAGGCCGTCGGCATCGACGATGTGCCACTTCTTCTCCACCTCAGCCGGCTTTACCGACTTGGTGGTCTTCATCAGCGCCTTCATGGCCTGTGACCTTTCGAGTATGAAACGCAAGCGCGCCAGCCTCTCGGCCAGCGCGGTTGAGCGGGCATTTGGCGAAGACGACCGCGAAAGTCAAGCAAATCAGGGCCATTGCTGGCGGGTATTATGGTACCAGCAGGCTATTCGCACCATTCTGCGGGAGTTGCGCGCGCCACCTGGAGGCGCGTGACGAGGCGGGTTTTGGTGGCGGAGAGGGTGTTAACGGTAGTGTCGATGCTGGCGGCGATCATCGCGGTGCGCGGATCGAAGGTGCGGACGCGCTCGAGCTCTACACTACCGGTCGCCGCGGGGGCGCCTTGCTGCGAGGTGAGGGTGACGGTGGCGGAGGCGCGGGTGGTGGTGCGGAGCAGTCCGCCCTCAATGGGGTCGGTGCGGCGGGTGCCCTCGAGTGTCACCGGCTTGCCGAACGGCGAGACTCCGGAAAGCCGAACGGGCAGGGTCGCGCGGGGCGAATCGAGCGGTTCCGTCGCGATCGCCGCGGTAACGAGCGTGGCGAGCAGGGCTCGCTGGCGCTCGGGCGGAAGCGCGCGGAGCGGTGCGGCGATCCTGTCGGCGAGCGCCCGCGCCTCGGCAGACGGCAGGCTTTGACGGCTCGCCGCGGCTTCGGCCACACGGCCGCACACCAGATCCCATAAAACCGCCATGTCGTCGATCGCGGTAACCGCGCCCGTGGCGTCGAGATGCAGCACGATCTTGCGGCCGGCCAGCGCGGTGAGGCCGCGCTCGACAAGTTCGCCCAGCGCCGGAGGCGCGGCGCTGGTGCTGGCGAGCAGCATCGCCTCCGCACGATAACCGGTGCTTTGCCTGCTGAAGCGGACCAGCCGCTCGAAGCGATAGCGTCGCTCGCCCGCCCCCGTCTCGCTACGCTCGGTGACGATGCGCAGCGGTGTGTCGGTGGGCGGCGCGAAGCTGGGCGCAGCGACGCTCGCCTGGAGCAGGAGCGCCGCGAGGAACATCAGCTGGTCTCGTCCGCGACCCAGTCGCGCACTGCCTGGCTCGCTGCGACCGGCCACACCTCGACCACGGGCAGGTCATAGGAGTGCAGTGCTTCGATGCGTGCCCGCAATTGGCTGGCGAGTTCTGGCGTGGTCTTGAACAGCGCGGGCACTTCCTCGCCACGCTCGATCGCGTCCTGCCAGCGATAGATCGAAACGCAGGGGACGAGGATGTTCACGCACGCCGCCAGACGCTCGGCGAGGACAGCTTCTGCGATGCGCTCCGCTTCGCTCCGCCCGGGGAAGGTCGCATGGAGCAGTGCGATGTCGCTCATCCGCGCCGGCCGATCGCGTGCGCGCCCCAGGCGGTGGCGACGACCAGGAGCGCGCCGACCAGCTGGTGGAGCGCGGCGAGCGTGATGTTCATCCCCGACATCACCGTAGCGATTCCAAACAGGATCTGCACCCCGAACGCACTGTGGATCGCGACCGAGGCGCGGCGATCGATACTGCGGGTGGCGCGCGCCAGCACGACCAGCGCGGCCACCGCGACCCAGGCCCACCATCGATGAACGAAATGAACGATTGCCGGATCGTTGAACAAGGCGTCGATGAAGGCACGGCCCTGAATGGTCGCGCCGGGAAAGAAGTGGCCGTTCATCAGCGGCCATTGATCGGTGACGAGGCCCGCATTGAGGCCCGCGACGAGCGCACCGTACAACAGCTGCACGAACAATACCGCGCCGGTTAGCGTGGCCAGTCCGGTCAGCCGGGCGGGGTGCGCCTGGGGATTACGAGCGAGCGCGCGCAGGTCGAGCGCGGTCCAGACGATGCCGGCCAACGTGAACAGCGCGACGAGGAGATGGACCGCGAGACGGACGTGGCTGACGTCGGTGCGTAGGCTCAGTCCCGATTGGACCATCCACCAGCCGATCGCGCCCTGCAGCCCCCCGAGTGCAAGCAGCGCGACCAGTCGCCAGCCATAGCCGCGCGGGATCTGCCGGCGCACCGCAAACCAGAGCAGTGGAAGCGCGAAAGCGAGCCCGATCAGCCGGCCGAGCAACCGGTGAAGATATTCCCAGAAGAAGATCGCCTTGAAACCGGCGAGCGTCATTCCCTGGTTGAGCTGCTGATATTCCGGGATGCGCTTATAATGTTCGAACTCGGCCTGCCATTGCGCATCGGAGAGCGGCGGGATCGTGCCCGATATCGGCTTCCACTGGGTGATCGACAGCCCGGACTCAGTGAGCCGGGTGATGCCGCCGATCACCACCATCAGCACGATGAGCACGGCGACGAAGAACAGCCAATTGGCGAGTGCGCGCGGGCGCGCAGTGGAGGCGAGGTGGGTCTGTTTGAGCACCACGCCGGTTTAGGCGCTGGCCGGCGCAAAAGCTAGGCGCAGGCGGAACCACCTCGACCAGTGTCCTGCGATATGTAAGAATGATCTGATAAATGGCGCGGGTCTACCGCGCGCTTTCGGGAGAGCAGAATGTCCACCCTTCGTTGCGCCGCTATCGTCCTCATCGCCGCTGGGGCCTTGCCCGCTCAGGCACAGGACGGTGAGGGCGCTCTGTATCGGTTTCAGCAGGACGGCCGCCCGCGCTGGGCGAGCCCGGAGAACCGCGAAGCGGCGAAGGGTGCGGGCGGCAGGGAGAATCGCGGCGGTAAGGGCCATGCCTTCGATACGCTGCCGGCAGGCGCGTCGATCACGCTCGCCGACATCAAGGGTGCGGGGATCATCGACCGGATATGGATCACCACCGAAGATCGCTCGCCCGAGATGCTGCGCGGGCTCCGGCTCGAGATCTACTGGGACGGCGAGACGAAGCCGGCGGTGTCGACGCCGCTGGGCGACTTCTTCGGGGCGGGTTCGGGCGCGCTGGTGCCCATGGAGACTGCGCTGGTCGCGAGCCCGGAGGGGCGCTCCTACGTCTCCTATTTGCCGATGCCGTTCCGCAAGGGCGCGCGGGTGGTCGTGACCAACGAAGCGGGCAAGCAGCTCAACCTGATCTTCTGGGACGTGAACTATCGCCAGATGGCGGCGGCGCCCAGGGACGCGCTCTATCTTCATGCATATTGGAGCCGCACCCGCGCGACCGAGATCGGCCGCGACTTTCAGGTGCTGCCGCGGGTCGCAGGCAAAGGTCGGTTCCTCGGCACGATCGTCACGATGCTGACCGACCCGGCGTATGGCACGAGCTGGTGGGGCGAGGGGGAAACCAAGATCTACCTCGACGGCGACGGGTCGAATGCGACGCTCGTCGGCACGGGGACCGAGGATTATATCGGCACGGGCTGGGGGCAGGGGGCGTACGTCAATCGTTTTCAGGGCTCGCTGGTCGCCGATGAGCCGCGTGGGCGCTGGACCTATTACCGTTTCCACGTGCCCGATCCGATCTTCTTCGATCGCGACGTGCGGGTCGATCTCCAGCAGATCGGCGGCTGGCCCAAGGACAAGGTGATCGGGCTACTCAAGGCCGGTGCGAAGCTCAAGCCGGTGACGATCGATCCTGGCCAGCGCACCAATTTCCAGCAGCTGCTGAGCTCGGGCAAACAAGTCACCGATCCCGGCTTGCCGAACGGCTGGACCAATTTCTATCGCAGCGACGACGTGTCGGCGGTGGCGTTCTTCTACCTCGACAAGCCGGTGAGCGGGCTGCCGGCGCTGGCGCCCGCCGCAGAGCGGCTGGCGGCGCTACGTCCGCCCGCGCCGCCGGCGACGAAAGCGGCAGAGCCCGGCAATCCGGGGCAATAAAGCAGATCAGCTGTCGGGGAGTTGGAGCGGCGGCGGCGCGGGGCGGGGCTTCATCGCCATGTCGATCAGGGTTTCGAGGCGGATCACCCGCTCGCGTGTCTCGATCGAATGGCGTCGGGCCTCCTCGGCGGTGGTCAGTGCCTGCTCGACCTTGTGCTGAAGCAGCGTGACCTGCTGGAGCGCGCGCAGCGCGTCGGTCCAGAAGCTCATTGGCGGTTGCTGCCGCCCAAGATGGCGGAAAGCGCGTCCCAATCGATGTCGGTGCGCGCCAGCAGCTCCTCTCGCACTTTGGCGCGATAGGCATCCTCGTCGAATGCGGCGGCGGCACTCCGGGCCGCGTCGAGCTCGGCCATCGCCGTCTCGGTCCGGGCGTTTGCAAGCTCGAGCTGCGCGAGCAGATCACGCATCAAAGCCTGCTCGGCAGGCGTAGGTTCGCTGTAACGCTCGGCCGCAGTGCGCATGAAATCGCTCACACTCATGTCCGCGGCCTCGGCATTCGCCGCGATCCGGCGTTTCTCCGACGGAGAGACCAGCACCACTACCCTGCTGGAGCGCGGATCCGAAAGCTGCGTCGCCATGTGCATGTACATAACATGCACATGTACTGTTTTCAATCGGCGTCAGGCGCGCGCGTCGCTCACTGCGGCCTCGTTATAACGCAGCGCCTTGAGCACCGTATCGACGATGTGCTCGGCGTTGAGCCGCGCCTCGTCATATTGCTTTTCGGGTTTGTCCTGATCCTGGAAGACATCGGGCAGGCGCATCGTGCGCAGTTTGAGCCCGGAATCGGTCAGGCCTTGGTCGCTGGCCATGGTCAGCACATGCGCGCCGAGGCCGCCGACGGCGCCTTCCTCAACCGTCACTGCGACTTCGTGGCTGGCGAGAAGCTTGCGGATCAGATCCTCGTCGAGCGGCTTGGCGAAGCGCAGATCGGCGACGGTGGTGGACAGGCCGCGGGCCTCGAGCGACTCGGCGGCCTTGAGTGCTTCGCCGAGGCGGGTGCCGAGCGACAGGATCGCCACGGTCTTGCCTTCGCGAACGACGCGGCCCTTGCCGATTTCGAGCTTGCGCGGGACCTCGGGAAGCTCCACGCCAGTGCCGTTGCCGCGCGGGTAGCGCACGGCGATCGGGCCCGAATCATGCTCGGCCGCGGTGTAGGTCATGTGGACCAGCTCGGCTTCGTCGGCCGGCGCCATCACGACGAAATTAGGGAGGGTCGCCAGATAAGTGACGTCGAAGCTGCCGGCATGGGTCGCACCATCGGCGCCGACCAGCCCCGCGCGGTCTATGGCGAAGCGCACCGGCAAATTCTGGATCGCGACGTCGTGGACGACCTGGTCATAGGCGCGCTGGAGGAAAGTCGAGTAGATCGCGCAGAACGGGCGCATGCCCTGCGCAGCGAGCCCGGCGGCGAAAGTGACTGCGTGCTGCTCGGCGATGCCGACGTCGAAGGCGCGATCGGGATGCGCCTGCGCGAACTTGTCGACGCCGGTGCCCGACGGCATCGCCGCGGTGATCGCGACGATGCGCGAGTCGGTCTCGGCGAGCTTCGCCAGCGTCTCGCCAAACACATTCTGGTAGGACGGCGGGCCCGGGGGCGCCTTGTCCTGCGTGCCGGTGATCACGTCGAACTTCTGGACGCCGTGATATTTGTCCGCCGCGGCCTCGGCGGGGCCATAGCCCTTGCCCTTCTTGGTGACGACATGGACGAGGATCGGCCCGTGCTCGCCGTCGCGAACATTCTCGAGCACCGGGATCAGATGATCGAGATTATGGCCGTCGATCGGGCCGACATAATAGAAACCGAGCTCCTCGAAGAGCGTGCCGCCGGTAGCCATGCCGCGGGCGAATTCCTCGGCCTTCTCGGCGGCGTTGTGGACGCGCTTGGAGATCCGGCGGATCGCGCGCTTGGCGAGGTTGCGCAGGCCGAGATAGTTGGACGAGGACACGGTACGCGCGAGATAGGCGGAAAGTCCGCCTACCGGCGGCGCGATCGACATGTCGTTGTCGTTGAGGATGACGACCAGCCGGTTGCCCGCCGCCTCCGCGTTGTTCATCGCCTCATAGGCCATGCCGGCGCTCATCGCGCCGTCGCCGATCACGGCTATCGCCTTGCCGGGCTGGTTGTTGAGCTTGTTGGCGATCGCGAAGCCCAACGCGGCCGAGATCGAGGTCGAGGAGTGCGCGGCGCCGAACGGGTCATACTCGCTCTCGCTGCGCTTGGTGAAGCCCGAAAGGCCGCCGCCCTGGCGCAGTGTGCGGATACGATCGCGGCGCCCGGTAAGAATCTTGTGCGGATAGCATTGATGCCCGACGTCCCAGATCAGCCGGTCGTCGGGCGTATCAAACACGTAGTGAATCGCGACCGTCAGTTCGACCACGCCCAGCCCTGAGCCAAGGTGCCCGCCGGTCGTGCCTACCGCCGAGATGGTCTCCGCGCGCAGCTCGTCGGCCAGCTGCCGGAGGTCGGCCGGCTTGAGCTTGCGAAGGTCGGCGGGCGTGTCGACAGTGTCGAGCAGCGGCGTGCTGGGAAGGTCGGCCATCGGATCGCCTTACTCCAGCACTTGTCGCAAGTCGAACGCTCGAATCATTGAAAAGCTGTGGAGTTTCCGTGCAGCCCTAGTCGCAGTCGGAGCATTTCCCGCGAACCTCGATCACCGGACGCACCGGCGAGAAGCCCGCCGTCTTCGCCGCGGACCTTACGGTTTTGGTGATCGAATCGTCATCAAGATGCGTGGTCTGGCCGCAGCTGTCGCAGACGAGGAAGATGCAGTCGTGCAGGCAGTCGGGATGCGCGTTGGCGACATAGGCGTTCGCGCTCTCGACCCGCCGGGCGAGGTTCGAACCGACAAACAAATCCAGGATGCGATAGACGCTGTTGGCCGCGACTCGCCGACCCTCTGCCTTCGACACCGCTTCGGCGATGTCATAGGCGGAGGCGGGCTTGTCGAACCCGGCCAGTGCCTCGAACACACGCTCGCGCATCGCTGTCCATTGCTCGCCCGATTTCTCGAGCGTCGCCTGCGCGGCCTGGGTCAGGTCGTGACCGTGATGCTCGTGATGATCATGTGCGGGCATGATGTAGATTTAGGAAGCCCGGGGCTTCCCGGCAAGCGCGCTAGTAGGTAGCGCGGCGGTTGAGGTCGTGGCCGAGCGCGACGAGGCTCACGCCGATCAGCGTCCAGAAGATCTCGAATCCACCATGCGGAAGCGACAGCGCGCCCGCCATGATGCCGATGCCGAAGGCGCCGACCAACGCCGGGGCCATATAGCCGTGGGTGAGGACGCCCTTGCCGAGCGCGATGATGCCGAAGCCGATCGCGAGGGTGAGGCCGACTTCGTGAATTGCGGGGTGGACCAGCGCGCCGGCCGAGGAGAGAATCGTCAGGAGCACGGTGGTGGCGACGCAGTGCACCAGGCACAGGCCGCTGAGCCCGATCGCGATGCGATCGAAGCGCGTGTCGATATCGCCCCAGAAGCGGGATAGTGAGAGACTCACCGGCATGGCGGTCATATAGGCCTGATCGGCCGACGGTACAATATATCATCAGGCGATGCCTGGGCGAATCGTTGCAGGGTGCGACGAAGCGAACGTCAGAACGGGGTCTGAGGGGTGCGGGTGCCGAGCCGGCAGTAGGCCGGGTGACGCTCTAGGGTACGTCACCCGGCCACGCCCGCGCTAACCTATGTAGTAGGTTGCGCCGCGTTTTCCACCCCGGCTGCGCTGGTGTGGACGTCTCGTGCGTCGGAGCGTGCGGTCATGCCCGCTCGCTATAATAATGCGCCTGCGCGGCTTCCGTCGCGCTGATCGCCAGCAGCGAGCGCGCGTCGTTGGCCGAGCGCACCTTGCCAGTGCGGTCCGAGGCGGCGTCGAGCACCTTGTCGAGCAGGATCTGGCCCTCTTCCCACCACCCGATCCCACTCGCGGCGTTGAGATGGCCCTGCGGGCCGGCATCGACGAAGAAGCTGCCCCAGCCGCCAGCGAGCGCGCGCGCCTTTTCGGGAGCGACCCATGGGTCGTCGCTGCTCGCGACGACGATCGAGGGGAAGGGCAACGGCTTGGCCGGGGTCGGCCGAAAGGCAGCGAGCTCGGGCCGGACGTCGTCACGGTCGACATCGGCGGGGGCGACCAGCAGCGCGCCGGCGACCGGCCAACCGAAGGGCTGTCCCGAAAGCTCGGCCCACCACGCAACCGCGAGACAGCCGAGGCTGTGCGCGGCGAGCACCACCGGTGCCTGCGCGGTGCGGATCGCCTGGTCGAGCTTGGTCACCCAGGTGTTGCGGTGGGGCGAATCCCACATGCCGAGCTCGACGCGGTGGGTGTCGGGACGCGACTGCTCCCACAGCGTCTGCCAGTGCGAGGGCCCCGAGCCGCCGAGCCCGGGGACGGTGAGGATGATCGGCGAATGTTCGTCGATAGGCGAGAAGATGGACATGTTTTCCGCTCCAATGGAGGGAGGCCGGAGTGTCTATCTATATCCTATCAACTTAGTGGGCAATGGTGCTGCGCCGGATCGCCGCGGGCGTGCGGCGATCCGATCGGCCTTCGTCGAGCCCGCAGGGAGACTCAGATATGCAGCGCGCGTCCGTACGCCCCGAGCACACTCTCGTGCATCATCTCGCTGAGCGTCGGGTGCGGGAACACGGTTTCCATGAGTTCGGCCTCGGTGGTCTCGAGCGTCTTGCCAATCGCATAGCCCTGGATCAGCTCGGTCACCTCGGCGCCGATCATGTGTGCACCGAGCAACTCGCCGGTCTTCGCGTCGAACACCGTCTTGATGAAGCCCTCGGCTTCGCCCAGCGCAATCGCCTTGCCGTTACCGATGAACGGGAAGTTGCCGACCTTGACCTCGTAGCCGGCTTCCTTCGCCTTGGCCTCGGTGAGGCCGACGGACGCGATTTGGGGGTGGCAGTAGGTGCAGCCGGGGATGTTGCGCGGGTCCATCGCGTGCGGATGGTTGCCGGCAATCGCCTCGACTGCGATCACGCCCTCGTGGCTGGCCTTGTGCGCGAGCCACGGCGGTGCGGTGATGTCGCCGATCGCGTAGAGGCCGTCGATATTGGTCTTGCACGCCGGGTCGGTCTTCAGGAATCCGCGGTCGTCCATCGCGACGCCGAGCTCCTTGAGGCCGATATTCTCGGTGTTGGGGACGATGCCGATCGCGACGATGACGTGGCTGTACTCGCCGTTGATCGCCTTACCGGCCCTGTCGGTGATCGTCGCCTTTACGCCGTTCGCGTCGGCGGAGATCTTTTCGATCTTTGCGCTGGTGAGGATATTCATGCCCTGCTTCCTGAGGGCCTTTTCGAGGAAGGTCGAGACGTCGGCATCCTCGACCGGGACGATGCGGTCGAGCATCTCGACAACGGTAACTTCCGTCCCCATGTCATTGTAGAAGCTGGCGAATTCGATACCGATCGCGCCCGAGCCGATGACCAGCAGCTTGGTCGGCATCTCGGGCGGGGTCATCGCGTGGCGATAGGTCCAGACGCGCTTGCCGTCGGCGGTAAGATTGGGAAGGTCGCGGGCGCGCGCGCCGGTCGCGACGATGATGTTCCTCGCGGTCAGCTCTTCGGTCTTGCCGTCCCTGGTAACGCTGAGCTTGCCCTTGCCGGTGAGCTTGCCCTCGCCGAAATGCACCGCGATCTTGTTCTTCTTCATCAGGTGCGTGACGCCCTGATTGAGCTGCTTCGCCACGCCGCGCGAGCGCTTGACCACCGCCTCGATGTCGGCGCTGATCCCCTGCGCGACGAGGCCGTAATCCCTGGCGTGCTGCATATAGTGGAAGATCTCGGCCGAGCGCAGCAGCGCCTTCGTGGGGATGCAGCCCCAGTTGAGGCAGATGCCGCCGAGCAGTTCGCGCTCGACGATCGCGACCTTGAGCCCGAGCTGCGCGCCGCGGATCGCCGCGACATAGCCGCCGGGTCCCGAGCCGAGGACGATGAGATCGTAGGATTCAGCCATGTGCGTACGCCTTGTTCTGTCGTTGGCGAGATAAGGTGTTCAGGATGCGGTTGCGACCGGTGCCTCGACCGGGCGCGGCTGTCGGTGCTCGTCGATCGCGACGAAGACGAACTGGGCCTGGGTGACGAGGCAGCTTTCCTCGGCGTGGCGCGCGCGGCGCCAGGCCTGGACGTCGATCGTCATCGAGGTACGGCCGACCCGGACCAGCTCGGCGAAGACCGACACTTCGTCGCCGACCGCGACCGGCGCGTGAAACTTCATCCCCTCGACCGCGATCGTCACCGCGCGGCCATGCGAGTGGCGCGAGGCGACGAGCCCCGCGGCCATGTCCATCTGGCTCATCAGCCAGCCGCCGAAGATGTCGCCATAGGGATTGGCGTCAGCAGGCATGGTGGTGACGCGGATCGCCGGCTGGCGATCGGGTGGGCCTTGCTCAGCCATTGGGAATGTCTTTCGATTTGCGGCGAAGCCGGGCGCGGTCGATCGCGAAGGCGCGGCGAAGCGGCCCGAGCCCCATCAGCACGACGAGCGCCATCGCGACAAAGGCGACCAGCCATATGTCGCTGCGGGCGAGCGGATAGGACCATGCGGCCGCCGACGCGATCAGCACCGCCGCGGCGAGGCCGGCGACGATGTGAACGACTTCGACGAGCACCCGCATGGTCAGGCCCTCCTCAGGCGATCATGCCCATCGGGGCCTCGACCAGCTCCTTGAACGTCTTCATCAGCTCGGCGCCGTCGGCCCCGTCGATCGCGCGGTGATCGAAGCTGCCGGTCGCGCTCATGATCGTCGCGATCTGGAGCGAATCGTCGATTACATAGGGGCGCTTCTCGCCCGCGCCGATCGCCATGATCATGCCCTGCGGCGGATTGATCACTGCTTCGAACTGCTTGATTCCGAACATGCCCATGTTGGAGAGCGACGCGGTGCCGCCCTGATATTCCTCCGGCTTGAGCTTGCCTTCCTTGGCGCGCCCCGCGAGGTCCTTCATCTGGGTCGAGATGGAAGACACGCTCACGCCGGCCGCGTCGCGGATGATCGGCGTGATCAGCCCGGTCGGGGTCGACACGGCGACCGACACGTCGGCGCGGCTGTACTTGATGAGCTTGTCGCCGGTGTAGGTGACGTTGCACTTGGGCGTCTGGATCAGCGCGACGCCCAATGCCTTGATCAGCAGGTCGTTGACCGACAGCTTCACGCCGCGCGGCTCGAGCGCCTTGTTCAGCTCAGCCCGGAGCTTGAGCAGCGCGTCGAGACGGATGTCGACGGTGAGATAGATGTGCGGGACGGTCTGCTTCGACTCGGTGAGGCGGCGCGCGATCGTCTTGCGGATGTTGGAGAGCTTCTCTTCCTCGTGCGGGATGCTCTCGTCGTACCAGACCGGCTTGTGCTCGGCCGGCGCGGTAGCGGCGGGGGGCGGCGTTGGTGCGGCGGCGGGCGCGGCAGCGGCGGTCGGCTGTGCGGCGGGCGCGGTCCCCGCCTTGGCGCCTTCGAGGTCGGCCTTGACGATGCGACCGTTCGGGCCCGAGCCGGTCACGCCCGCAAGATCCACGCCCTTCTCGGCGGCGAGGCGCTTGGCGAGCGGGCTCGCCTTGATGCGCTCGCCACCCGCGGCGGGCGCGGCAGCCGGTGCGGCGGTCGCGCTGGGCGCCGGGGCCGCTTCGGCCTTGGGGGCGGGCGCTGGGGTGGGGCTGGGGGCGGGGCTGGCGGCAGGCGCAGCGGCGGCGACGTCCTCGCCTTCGCCGGCGATGATCGCGATCACCGTGCCGACCTTCACATTATCGGTGCCCTCGGCGACGAGGATCTTGCCGATCGTGCCTTCGTCGACCGCTTCGAACTCCATCGTCGCCTTGTCGGTCTCGATCTCGGCGAGCAGGTCGCCCGACTTTACCGTGTCGCCTTCCTTCACCAGCCATTTGGCGAGGGTGCCCTCCTCCATCGTGGGGGAAAGCGCAGGCATCTTGATTTCGATCGACATGGAGGTTCCCGTCGTTGGTCCCTGGGGTAGGCTCGTCCCCCCTTTGCCGCCGCTACGGCGTCGGTCAAGACCTTGGGCTTGCGCGGCGCGGAATGAGCAGGCAGTCAACGCGTGGGACGAGGAAAACATCCATGCGCACCTATCTCGTGGTGATCGACGAATCGCCGGAATCGGAGATCGCGCTGCGCTTCGCCGCCCGGCGCGCAGTGAAGACCGGCGGCGGCGTCGAAATCCTTGCACTGACGCCCCCACAGGAGTTCGTTCAGTGGGGCGGCGTGATGGCGACGATCGAGGAGGAGAGCCGCCAGCGTGCCGAGGCGCTGGTGACCCGCGCGGCGGGCACCTTGTTCACCGAATCGGGGATCAGTCCGTCGATCACCGTGCGTGAGGGCGACGGCGCCAAGGTAGTGCGCGAGATGATCGCCGCGAACGCGGAAATCGCCGCGCTGGTTCTCGGCGCCGCCGCGAGCGGCCCGCCGGGGACTTTGGTCAGCCATTTCACTGGCGCCGATGCGGGAACGCTGAGTGTGCCCGTGATGATCATCCCGGGTTCGCTCGACATCGCCGCGATCGATCGGCTCAGCTGAGGAAAGCGCGCTCTTGCCCTCTCATGCGAAAGCGGAGAGGGCTTTGAGAAAGCCGCCCGACCAACCCGGAGACTATTCGATGCGCATCCTCACCGCTTTGCCGTTTCTGCTCGCAGCCGCGCCGGCGGTGGCGCAGAGCCAGCCCGATCCGGCGCGGCTCAAGGCGGATGTCGAGAAGCTGGTGAGCTTCGGCACCCGCCACACGCTGTCGTCGGCCGATCATCCGACCCGCGGGATCGGCGCGTCTCGGCGCTGGTTCGCAACCGAATTGCAGCGCATCGGCGAACGCTGTGGCGGCTGCATCGACGTCGCGAACGTCGCGCGAACCTTCACCAACGATCGGGCGCCCAAGGGCGTCGAGGTGGTCAATGTGCTCGGCTTTCAGCCGGGCAGGGACCCCAAGCGCGTCGTCATCGTCATGGGCCATATCGACAGCCGGGTGACCGACGTGATGGACGCGACCTCGGATGCGCCGGGCGCCAATGACGACGCGTCGGGCGTGGCGCTGGTGCTCGAGGCGGCGCGGATCCTGTCGAAGGAGAAGTTCGACGCGACGATCGTCTATGCGGCGCTGTCGGGCGAGGAGCAGGGGCTGTTCGGCGGGACCTTGCTCGCCGAGACCGCGAAGGAGCGCGGCTGGACGGTCAGCGCGGTGCTCAACAACGACATCGTCGGCAACACCATCGGCCAGGACGGACGTCGCGTCGCCGACCGGGTGCGGGTGTTCTCCGAAGGCATTCGCGAGTCCGAGCCGATGCCCGGGCAACTCGCACGCCGTGCGGATGGCGGCGAGGATGACGGGCCCTCGCGGGCGCTCGCCAAGACGATCGACGGAGTCGCCGGCAAGCTCCGCGGCGGGCTCGACGTGTTCGTGGTGCGGCGCTTCGACCGGTTCGGCCGCGGCGGCGATCACTCGCCCTTCCTCAAGCTCGGCTATCCGGCGGTGCGCTTCAGCGTCGGGGTCGAGAATTACGACCAGCAGCATCAGGACCTGCGCACCGAGGGCGGCAAGGTCTATGGCGACACCGTCGACAAGATGGACTTCCCCTATCTCGCCAAGGTGACCGCGATCAACGTCGCGACCGCGCGCCGGCTGGCCAAGGCGCCCGCCGCCCCGGCCAGCGTGTCGCTCGGCGGAGCGGTGTCGACCGACATTCCGGTCAAATGGGCGCCGGTGCCGGGTGCCTCGGGATACCGCGTCCACTGGCGCCGTGCCGATGCGCAGGACTGGCAGCGCCATGTCGACGTCAAGGGCACCGAGACGGTGCTCAAGGGCGTGATCGTCGACGACCATTTCGTCGGCGTCTCGGCGCTGGCGGCAGATGGCAGCGAGAGCCTCGTCACCTTTGGCGGACGCGAGCGCCGCTAGCGAGCCTTCCCCGGGGGGGTCGCTCCCCGGGGACTCGTCACTCGATCAGCGGCAGGCGCACTTCTTGCGCAGGAGCCGCTTGGTCCGGTGCCGTACCGCCTTGTGCGTGACATATTCGGTGACGGTGGTCGTGGTGGTGGTGGTCGCAGCGGGGATCACGACGACGGTGGTCGTAGCCGCACCATAGCCGCCATAGCTGCCGACCCAGGCGCCGTTCTGCCACGCCATGCCGGCGGGGTAGCCGCCGGGGCAGGCCTGCGGGCAGGGCGGCGGCGCGAACGCGACGGGCGGCGGCGGCGCATCGTCGCCCGGATAGGGCTCGCGGTCGGCATAAGGCGGCGGCGGGGGGCCGTCGTGGCGATCGTCCCGATCATACCGGTCGTCGCGCTCGTAGCGATCCTCACGGTCGTGGCGCTCGTTGCGATCGTCGTAATAATAGTCTTCGGGATCGACCGGCTCGATCCGCGGCGGCGGTGGATAGCCTGCGCCCGCGCGCGCATCGGCACGGACGAAGCCGGCGCTGGCGCTCGCTGCCGCGGCGGCACCGCCCCAGGCGAAGCCGTCGATCGAATCCCAGACGCGGCCGCCCTGATCGACGAGCACGGCGTCGTTATAATAGCGCACCCACGAATAGCCGTGCGGCGGCGCGGCGAGCCCGAAGCTCAGATAGTCATGGACGCGGAAGTCCTGCCCCCGCCAGTAATGCGGAAGAGTGCCGCCGCGATGCAGCCGGCGATAGCCGTTCCAGCCGCCCGGCGCGCGCCAGCCCGCTTCCCAGCGGCCGTCGCGCATCGCCCAGCGGTGCGGATCGGTGCGCATCACCGTCGGTGCCGAATGCCTGGGCATCACGACCCAGCGGCCGTCCTGCCACACGCGCTGCGCCGCCGCGGGCGTTGCGCCTGCGATTCCGGCGATCACCGCCGCTGCCAACCAATAGCTGCGCACTCTGCCTGACTCCTCCATGCAAGCGCCCCCGCTCGCGCTTAACGAAGAAGTAACCGTTACGGCGCGCGCACGAAATCGCGGGCAGCGCGCGAATCTGTCCCAATGCGGGGCAGCGTCCCGCGCTGAGATTCAGCCGGCAAGGCGAGGGGCGAGAATCCGCATCAACGCCTCGCAGCCGGCGGCGTCGCCGGCATCGAAGCGCGCCGGCAGCGGGCTGTCGAGATCGAGCACGCCGAGCAACTCGCCCTGGTGGACGATCGGCACGACAAGCTCCGAGCGGCTGGCGGCGTCGCAGGCGATGTGCCCCGGAAAGGCGTGGACGTCCTCGACCAGCTGGGTCTCGCGCGTCGCGGCGGCGGCGCCGCACACGCCCTTGCCGAACGGAATGCGGATGCACGCCGCCTTGCCCTGGAACGGCCCGAGGACGAGCTCGCCGCCGACGTTGCGGTAGAAGCCGGCCCAGTTGAGGTCCGGCAGATACTGGCCGATCAGCGCCGAGACATTGGCCATGTTGGCGATCGAATCGGGCTCGTCGACGGTGAGCGAGTCGAGCGCGGCGGCGAGGTCGCGATAGAGTTCGGATCTGGAGCCGGCGGCGATGTCGAAGCTGTACATGCGGGGGATATAACAAGCCCCTCCCCTTCAGGGGAGGGGTAAGGAGTGGGGGATGTCTCGCGGAGGCAGGTCTCGGTGAGACTCTGCCCCACCCCGACCCCTCCCCTGAAGGGGAGGGACTTTATCTAGTCCATCCGCACCTTGCCGCGGCCCGCCTTGACCTCGCTGCGCCCCTTCTTGGCGTCGACCCGCCGCGCCTTGGCCGCCTTGCTCGGCTTGGTCTTGACGCGCCGCGCCTGCCGTTCGTGCGCTTCGTCGATCAACGCGGCGAGGCGTTCGCGGGCGTCGGTGCGATTGGCGTCCTGGGTGCGGAACTTGCGCGCGGTGATCACCAGCTCGCCGGCACTCGTCAGCTTGCTGCCGGCGAGGGTCTTGAGCTTCTGGTACGCATAAGGCGGCAGCCCGAGCGCGAATACGTCGACGCGCAGCTGCACCGCGGTGGCGACCTTGTTGACGTTCTGCCCACCCGGGCCCGAGGCGGCGAGGAACTTCTCCTCGACGATCGCGGCCTCGGGAATCTCAGCCACGGCCGAACCCGATATTGTGGAAGCGCACCGGCAGCGGCGCCTCGGCATGGATATCGGGCTTGCCCTCGCGCGGCACGGTGAGCGCGGCGGCGTGGAGCATCACCGCGGGGCCGCCCTTGCCGTAGACCGGATCGCCGAGGATCGGCAGCCCGAGCCCCTCGGCGGCGTGGACGCGGATCTGGTGGGTCCGGCCGGTTTCGGGGAAGAAGGCGAGCATCGCCTTGCCGTTGATGCGCTCGACGACTTCCCAGCGGGTGCGGGCGGGCTTGCCGCGCGGATCGCCGGTCATCCGCCAGCCGGTCTCGGCGGTCGAGACCTTGGTCAGCGGCAAGTCGATCGTGCCGCTGTCCTCGCCGGGTTCGCCGTCGAGGATCGCGAGGTAGCGCTTGACCACCGTGCCGGCCTCGAACGCCTGGCCGAAGCGCTTGTGCGCCTTGGGGTTGCGCGCGAGCAGCAGGCAGCCGCTGGTGTCGCGGTCGAGCCGGTGGACGGGGAGCGGAAGCCGCTGGAAGCCGAAGGTCAGCTGGTCGAGCAGATCCTCGAGGCTTTCGGAACGGTCGCGCGGGCGGTCGACCGGCAGGCCCGCGGGCTTGTCGATCACGATCGCTTCGCCGTCGATGAAGAGTACGCGGTCCTGGAACATGGATCCGCCCATGCCATCGCCGGCGCGCGAGCGCCAGCGCGGGCTTTCCGCCATGGTTGGACGCGTGAATCAAGCAGGCGGCGCATGATCCTTTCCGCAGCTGCGGCGTTACGCGGAGGATGCCATCCCGGCAGCGTCGCGAGGCTCGGTCATGCGTCTTTCGGCCCTGGCAATTCTGCTGTTCGTACCCGTCGCGGCGCATGCCCGGGACGAGGCTCCGCCTCCCGTCTCGGCGCCCGCAGTCGCTCCGGCCACGCTGGCGCGGCTGTTCAACCATCTCCCTTATGGCGAGGCCGAGCCGGTGGCGCTGGCGCCGGTGCCGAGTCTCGCGGGCTGCACGCTGGTGCGCGAGGCGGCCGAGGATCTCGAGCGCCTGCTCGCCGCCGCGCGGGCCGAGGGGATCGCGCTCGGCGCGGTATCGTGCTTCCGCTCGATCGCGCACCAGCGCCGGGTGTTCTGCGGCGGTTCCGACAATTGCAATTCGGTCGGCGGCGCGGCGCTGCGCGCGCGCTTCGTCGGGCCGCCGGGGCATAGCGAGCACGCCACCGGCTATGCCATCGACTTCGTCCAGCGCGGAGTCGAGTGCCGCGCGGTCGAGCAATGTTTCGCGCTCACCCCCGGCGGCAAATGGCTGATGCGGCGCGGGCCCGATTTCGGCTTCGAGCTCTCCTTTCCCGCGGGCAACAGGCAGGGAGTCGGCTGGGAGCCGTGGCACTGGCGCTGGGTCGGGCGCAGCAGCGACACGCGGCCCCAGGCGCAGGCGGCGCGGGCACGCTTCGCGATGGCGCAGGCGAGCTTCCCGGCGCTTCCTGCCGTCACCCGCGTCGATACGAAAACGGCGGCCGAGCTTTCGCCAGGCCGCCGCTCCGCCGAAACCGCGGGGGAAGGGGGAGGTTACGCGGTTTCGAGTTCGCGGCCGGGCGCCGCGATCTTGTTGGCCAGTTCGGCGACGCGGCGGCCCTGATAGCGCGCCCCGTCGAGCTCGACCGCGCTCGGCAGGCGGCTGCCGTCGCCGTCGGCGATCGTCGTCGCGCCATAAGGCGAACCGCCCTTGACCTCGTCGACCCCCATCTGGCCCTGGAAGCCATAGTCCAGCCCGACGATGGTCAGGCCGAAATGGAGCAGATTGGTGATGATCGAGAACAAGGTCGCTTCCTGACCGCCATGCTGGCTCGCGGTCGAAGTGAAGGCGCCACCGACCTTGCCGTTGAGCGCGCCCTGGAACCAGACGCCGCCGGCGCGATCCCAGAACGCCGCCATCTGGCTCGCCATCCGGCCGTAGCGGGTCGGCGCGCCGACGATGATGCCGTCATATTTGGCGAGTTCGTTGACGTCCTCGAGCACCGGATGGCTGTGATCGGCGACGAACCCTGCGGCGGCGGCGACTTCGGCGGGCGCCGTCTCGGGGACGCGGCGGACGTCGACCTCGGCGCCGGCGCTGCGCGCGCCCTCGGCGGCGGCGTCGGCCATCTTCGCGAGGTGGCCGTAGGAGGAGTAATAGAGGACGAGGATCTTCGACATGGAACCGTTCCTTTGAAGTAGTGCCGCCATCGCGGCGAAAGCCGGGATCTCACACCAAGTGACGCCCCTGCGTTCGCGGGGCGTCACGTGGCCGTTATTCCGAATCGACCAAGACGATCTCGGCGTCTTCGAGGGCCGTGATCTTCACGGTCTGGCCGCCGCTCAGCGCCGCGCCGTCGCGGGCGTCGACGCGCTCGCCATCGATGTCGATCGCGCCGATGGCGGGGACGAGATAGGCGTGGCGCCCCTCGCCGACGCTGTGCTCGACGCTTTCGCCGGCCTTGAGCGTCGCACCCAGCACCCGGGCGTCGGCACGGATCGGCAGCGCGTCGTTATCGTCCGCGAACCCCGAGGCGAGCGTCACGAAGCGGCCCGAGCGATCGCCCTTGGGGAAGGGCTTGGCGCCCCAGCTCGGCTGGCCGCCCGCCTCGCGCGGGAGGATCCAGATCTGGAAGATCCGGGTGGTCTCCGGCTCGAGATTATATTCGGCGTGCCGAACCCCGGTGCCCGCACTCATCACCTGGACATCGCCGGCGCCAGTGCGGCCCTTGTTGCCCATCGAGTCCTGGTGCGTGATCGCGCCCTGGCGGACATAGGTGATGATCTCCATGTCCTTGTGCGGGTGCGCCGGGAAGCCCGAATTGGCGGCGATCTCGTCGTCGTTCCACACCCGGATCGCGCCCCAGCCCATGCGGGCCGGATCATAATAGTTGGCGAAGCTGAAATGGTGCCGTGCGTTGAGCCAGCCATGGTCGGCATGGCCGAGGCTTTCGAATGTACGTTTGTCGATCATCGCTGATCTCCCTTGTTCCTTGACACCAAGATAGGGAGCGGGATCATGCGGTAAATGGAAACGTTGGAAACCGATCGTTTCTGTAGTACCGCTAAATCCTCCCTCGCGCAGCGGGGGAGGGGGACCAGCGAAGCTGGTGGAGGAGCCTCGCCGCGAGCGATGTCTTTGCGGAGGCGCACCCTCCGTCGCCTTCGGCGCCACCTCCCCCGCTTCGCGAGGGAGGATGAACAGTGAAGCTACCCGATTTCGAGGCCTGGGCGGTATTCGCCAGCGTGGTCGAGCATCGTTCGTTCAGCGGCGCGGCCGAGGCGTTGACGGTATCGAAGGCGACCGTTTCCAAAGCGATCACCCGACTCGAGGCGCGGCTGGGGACCTCGCTGTTCCACCGCACCTCGCGGCGGCTGACGCTTACCGACAGCGGCCGCGCGCTTGCCGATCACGCCCAGCGGATCCTCTCCGAAGGCATCACCGCCGAGGAGGCTGCGTTCGAATCCGCGAGCGCGCCGGTCGGCGTGGTGCGGGTCGCGGCGCCGCTCACCTTCGGTATCCAGGCGGTGGCGCCGGCGCTCGCCGACTTCATGGCGCTCCACCCGGGGATCAAGGTCGACCTGAGGCTGTCCGATGCGTTCGTCGACATCGTCGGGGAGGGCATCGACATTGCCCTTCGCATCGCCGAGCTGCCCGACAGTTCGCTGCGCGCGCGCCGGCTGGGGCCGGTGACCGGGCACATCGTCGCGGCGCCCGCCTATTTCGAGCGGATGGGGCGCCCGCGCCATCCGGCCGACCTCGCGACCCACGCCTGCTTCGTCTACACCAACACCGCGACCCCCGACATCTGGCGCTTTCGCCGCGCGGGCGGCGAGGAGGCGGCGGTGCGGGTCGAGGGCCCGATCCGCACCGACAATGGCGATGCGATGCTTCCCGCGCTGCGCGCCGGGCTCGGCATTGCGCGGCTCCCCGACTTCCTCGTCGCGCAGGACCTCGCCGCCGGCCGGCTCGAGGCGGTGCTTCAGGATTGGGCGGCGGGGGCGGCGGGGCTCCATCTGCTGACGCCCCCGGGCACGTTGCGCCCGGCGCGGGTCGAGGCGCTGATCGAATTCCTCAGCGATCGGCTCAAGCGGATGTGCGGCGAAGTGCACTTCTGACTCGACTCCGAAACGAGTTTGAGTCTGCCGCTAGGTAGATTCCCTACGACTCGTGGAACAAGGCCGGTTAGTCAGAAATTAACCTTTTGCCTTCAGAGGTGCTTAGGTTAATGAATTCGTCCAGCGCGTCGGCCGTAGGGGCCTGCAACGCGTGCCTGGGACAGGGGAACCGACGATGCGCGTGTTGCTGATCGAGGACGAGCCTTCGACTGCCAAGGCGATCGAGCTGATGCTCTCGACCGAAGGGTTCAACGTCTACACGACGGACCTGGGCGAAGAGGGTTTGGACCTCGCCAAGCTCTACGACTATGACATCATCCTGCTCGACCTGAACCTTCCGGACATGCACGGCTATGACGTGCTCAAGAAGGTCCGCGTCGCCCGCGTCCAGACGCCGGTGCTGATCCTGTCGGGCATCAACGAAATGGATTCGAAGGTGCGTTCGTTCGGCTTCGGTGCCGACGACTACGTCACCAAGCCGTTCCACCGCGAAGAGCTGGTCGCGCGCATCCACGCCGTCGTCCGCCGCTCGAAGGGCCATAGCCAGTCGGTCATCCGCACCGGCAAGCTCGCCGTCAACCTCGACGCCAAGACGGTCGAGGTCGATGGCGCCCGCGTGCACCTGACCGGCAAGGAATATGCGATGCTGGAGCTGCTCTCGCTCCGCAAGGGCACCACGCTCACCAAGGAAATGTTCCTCAACCACCTCTATGGCGGAATGGACGAGCCCGAGCTCAAGATCATCGACGTCTTCATCTGCAAGCTTCGCAAGAAGCTCAGCATGGCGTGCGAGGGCGAGAATTACATCGAGACCGTCTGGGGCCGCGGCTATGTGCTGCGCGAGCCCGAAGGCGCCGAGGGATCGGTAGAGGCTGTCGCCTGACATCGAACACACGGGGTGAGAAGCCGCGGTCCGAAAGGTCCGCGGCTTTTCTGTTTATGGGCCCGATCAGGCGGTGCCGCTCGGATCGGTGATCGGATCGAGCTCGCGCGGATCGGGGCCGCGCCAGCCCGGAAGCGAGCCGGTCTGGCGTTCGATGCGGCGATGCACCACCGGCTCGCCGCCGATCCGCAGCCGGCGCAGCGCCTCGCTGTTGGCGTCATCGGCATGGGTGCGGCGCTGATTGTGGCGGACATAATCGAGCCAGGTCGCGACATGATAGCGCTCGATCCACAGCTCGGGATCGCCGAGATCGCGGAGCAGCGCCCAGTGCTGCGCGCCGTCGCGGCGGCGGATGCGGCGGCGCTCGCTCATTACCGCGAGAAAGGCGGGGACATCGGCTTCGGCGATGCGATGCTCGATCGTGATCACGATCGGGCCGCTGCGGGGTTCGATCGGCACCGCGGTCTGCGGCTCGCGCCAGCTGTCGCGCGGGTCGAGGTTCATCGCACTGATCGCCGGCAGCCGCAGGAACAGTCCCGCGGTGACGCTCAGCATCTGGCATCCGGCGGCGACGAGCAGCGCCGTCTCGACGCCGCGGCCATCGGCGATCAGGCCGAAGCTCCAGCTGCCGACCGCCATCCCGCCGAACGCCGCCATCTGATAGAGTGCGAGCGCGCGGGCGACGACCCAGCGCGGCGACGCCATCTGGACGCTGACGTTGAAGGTCGACAGCGCGACCACCCAGCCGGCGCCGCAGAGCGCTAGCGCGGCGAGGGTCAGCGCGAGCCAGTCGCTGACGGCGGTGACCGCCGCGCCGAGGGCGAGCGCCGGCGCCGCGAGCCGGACCAGTCCCTCGGTCGACAGGCGCTGGCGCAGCCGGGTGCTGCCGAGCGCCCCGGCGACCGCGCCCAGCCCGAACCCGCCGAGCAGCAGCCCGAAGGTGAGCGGGCCGCCGCCGACGATATCGCGGGCAACGAGCGGCATCAGCGCCGGTACCGCGCTTGCAGCGAAGCCGAACAGCGCGGCGCGCAGCAGTACGGTGCGGATCGGCGGCGACAGCCGGACATAGCGGATGCCCGCGGTCATCGCGACGCCGAGCCGCTCGCGCGGCAGCCGCCGCTCGGGCAGCGCCGGCTTCCAGCGAAGGAGCACGGCGATCAGCCCGACATAGCTGACCGCATTGACCAGGAACGCGGCGGCGGCGCCGGCGGCGGCAACGATCACGCCGCCGATCGCGGGACCAAGGCTGCGCGCGACGTTGAAGCCCATGCTGTTCAGCGCCACCGCGTTGGGCAGCATCGTCCGCGGCACCATGTCGCCGACCGAAGCCTGCCATGCAGGGCCGTTGATCGCGGTGCCGCAGCCGATCAGGAAGGTGAAGCCGAGCAGCAGCCACGGCGTCAGGATCCCCGCCCATGCTCCGAGCGCGAGCCCCGCCGAGACGAGCAGCATGAACAGCTGCGCGGCGAGCATCACCTTGCGACGGTCGAGATTGTCGGCGACCGCGCCAGCCCAGAGCGACAGCAGCATGATCGGCAGGCTGATCGAGGCCTGGACCAGCGCGATCATCTGCGGCGAGCCACTGAGGCTGGTCATCATCCACGACGCGCCGACCGACTGGATCAGCCCGCCGAAGTTCGAGAGCAGGCTGGCAATCCAGACGGCGCGGAACAGGGGGAGAGCGAAAGGGGAGTGCGTCTCGCGCGGTGCGTCCATGCGGCTTGAATACCTCAGCCGTGCAGGTGATCCCGAGAAGGGCGCTCCGTTGGCGAATTCGAGGGCGCGAAGACTGCGCTGGTGCCGCTTAACTTCACACTTTGCACGCAGTTTGGCTCAGAAAATTGCGCGCTTGGGGTCGTGTATTGCGCAAGACCGTAGGGCGTTACGACGGAGTCAAAGAGCGGCGACGGCCGCGCTCAGGCAATCATGTGAAATCCTACTTTGCAAGCAGCGAAGCCGGACCGCGCACCCCCGACAACCTCCCCCCGGGGAAAGGCTGTCGGGGGTGCCCCCCTCAACGCAGATTGAAGCGGATGCCGACGCGGAACTGCCGGCCGAGCATGTCCGAATAAGTGGTGTTCGACGCGTTGCCGGTCTCCGGAACCAGCAACGGCCAGCGGTTGAACAGGTTGGTCACGTTGAAGAACATCTCGGCCTCCGAAGTGCCGCTGACGGCGATCTTCTGGGTGAGGTTGAGATCGGCATAGAACAGTCCCGACACGCGATTGTTGTTGTAGGTCGGGAAGTTGGTGGTCGAGACCGGGCAGCTGGTGCTGCACTCGATGCCGTTGGCGACATATTTGCCCGCGCTGACGCCGCGGCCGGTGACGGTGGCCGAGAAGGTCGGCGTCTCGTAATTGACGCTGCCGCGGAAGATCCAGGTCGGCGTGCTGCCCTGGCCGCCATTGGCCCCCACGGTGTTGACCGGCGCCGAACCCGCGACACCCGTCACCGCCAGATTCTCGATATAGCGCGTCGCAACGCCGCGCAGCGTGAGCCGGTCGGCGCCGAGCGGGATACGATAGGCCGCATCGAAATCGATGCCGCGGACCAGCCGGCGGACATAGTTGAACGGCTGGGTGCGGATCAGCAGATACGGGATGCGCGGCGGACCGACGACGGTGCGGTTCGGATCTTCGCTGATCGCGTCGCAGAAGTCCTGGTTACCGTCCGCATAGCAGCGGTTCACGACTTCCTGCGCACTGATCGAGTCAATCGCGCCTTCGAGGTCGATGCGGAAGTAATCGACCGATGCAGTGAAGCCGGGCAGGAAGCGCGGCGAGATCACGCCGCCGATGTTCCACGAATTGGCTTCTTCCGGACGCAGGTTCGGGTTGCCGGTGGTCAGGCCCGAATAGCCGAAGGTCCGCGGCCCGTTCGCGCCATCCGGCGTGAAGATCGGATTGGTCACCGAGTCGCTGTTGGCGGTGCCCGCCTGGTAGAGCTCGTTGAGGTTGGGCGCGCGGATGTCGCGCGAGCGGGTCACGCGGAAGCGGATATCCTCGATCGGCGCCCAGGTGCCGCCGAGCTTCCAGGTGGTGACATAGCCCGAGTTCGAATAATCGGTGCCGCGCACCGCGCCGTTGAATTCGAGGCCGAGACCCAGCGGAACGACAGTCTCGAGATAGGCTTCCCGGACGCTGTATTCGCCGGTGAAGGGGAGGTAGTTGCCGACAGACCACGCGTTGCTGGTCGTGCCGTTGGGATTGATGACCGGCTGGAATTCGGTCGGAACGCTGCCGCGGATCTTCTCCTTGCGCGCCTCGCCGCCGAACGACACGCTGACGTCGCCGGCCCAGGTGGCGAAGGGGGTGATCGCCCAGTTGGCGCCGACGACATATTGTTCGAGCACCTGATCGCGATACGGATCGCCCAGCACGTAATCGATCGCCGCCGCGTTGGCGACGCCCACGCCGAGGCGATTGAGCGGCACGCAGTTCGGATCATTGTTGGCCGCGTTGGCATCGACGTTGATCAGGCACTGGATCGAACCGGTCGGGTAGCCGCCGGCATTGCCCGCCGGAGCGAACGCCGCCGCGGTGGCCGCGTTCATCCGGGTGGTGTGCATGACGTTGCGCAGCTGCTCGCGCACGTCGGAGCGGCCATATTGCGCATAGACGTCCCAGCGGCCGACATTGCCGAACGCCTCGAACGTGCCTTCGAGGCCGGCGACGTAGCGCTGGACCTTGCGCTCGTTGTCGATCGCGCGGAACGGCAGGTCGGCGGCGGTGGTCGCCACCGTCACGCTGGTGACGCCGGTCAGGCGGGCGGCGCCGAGCGTCTGCAGCGCAAAGGCATTGCAGGTCACCGGCACCGGCACCGTGGTGCAGCCGGTGGTGTTGTAGGTGATGCCGGTCGAGAGGTTGGGGCCGGCGTTGAAATAGACCTTCTGGTGGTTGTACGAACCCTCGACGAACGCCTCGACGCCGTCGGCCACTTCGTAGCTCAGTCGGCCGAACACGCCCCAGCGATCGTCCTCGGGCATCAGGCCGATGCGGCGACCCGAGTCGTTGACCTGCCACGATCCGCCCTGAACGACGCCTGGATGCGAGCTGTTCGGCGCGCGGGTGAAGGTGGGGGACTGGAGCACGCCGTAATCGAAGACGTTGACCGCGCCGTTCTGGCCGAAATACAGGCCGCGCAACGCATTCACGCTGGCGCCGGCAGAGGCGGTGATCAGGCCGCCGGGCGTCGAGTTCGCGGCGCCGACCTGGCGCAGCGTCGTGATGTAGCGCGGCCGATCGGTGCTGGTCGCGGTCCAGGTCGGATCCTCGACGCGGGCATAGCCGGTGTGGTTCCAGCCGCGATCGACGGCGTTGATGTCGAAGATGCCGTCCTGGTGGGCGATCTCGGCGTTGATCAGGATGTGGCCGCGACCGCCGGCGAACGACTTGCCGCCCGAGATGCTGCCCGAATAGTTGAAGCCGTCGCCATAAGTGGTGACGCCGGATTCGGCGGTGACGCGCAGCCCTTCGAGCTTCTTGTTGAGCACGAAATTGACCACGCCGCCGACCGCGTCCGAACCATAAGCGGCCGAAGCGCCGCCGGTGACGACCTCGACGCGGTCGACCAGCCCCTGCGGGATCGTGTTGATGTCGACCCAGCCGAAGATCGTCGAGCCCACCGAGCGGCGGCCGTCGAGCAGGATCAGCGTGCGGCCCTCGCCGAGATTGCGCAGGTTGAGCGCGTTGATGCCCGCCGAACCGTTCGACAGGTTGAGGCGCGAGTTGCCCGGCTTGGTCGAGCCGGCGAGCTGCGGCAGCTGGTTGACGAAATCGGCGATGTTGTTCGTCGGCGACGTATTCTCGATGTCCTCGCGCGTCAGCACGGTGAGCGGCGTCGGCGCCTGGAAGCCGTCGCGAATGATGCGCGTGCCGGTGACGATCAGCTCGTCGTCGGCAGCTGCGGCCTGGGCGGGCGCCTCCTGCGCGGGAAGATCGGCGGCGGTGCCGGAGCCAGCCGTTTGCGCGGCGGCGGGCAGTGCGAGGGTGGAGGCGAGGGCAAGCGCTGCCATGCTCGAGAAACTTGCGAGATGCGATTGCCGGCGTGAATTCGTCATTCGGGACCCCCTGATTGGGCTAATTTTCAGCGCCGGCGAACCGGCCTGCGCGGATGCCCTCCTCGGCAGCGCACCGCACATTCGCTACGACCTCGTCGACGGGCCATATTCGGAACGTGGCGAGGGGAAGGTGCGCTGCGCTTTCGCGGGGCGTCAAGGCGGCGGCGGCTTCTATGACTTAACCCATCCATAGCTGCAGACTATGGGCCGGAGCCATAACCGCATTCTATGGGCGGGAAAGCGCTTGCCATGCGACGCGGCAACGTGCGGCGCTAGCTTGCCGCCACCGCAATAGCAGGAAGCTTGCCCCGATGCTCGACCGCCGTTCCTTTCTGCTCGGCTCGGTCGCGACGGTCGCGCTCGCTCCCGCGGCGGCCGCGCTGCAGTCGCTCGCGCGCGTCGTGCCCGTCCGACAGGCGACGCTCGGCGGACACGATGCGGCGATCGAGATCGTCGACGACGCTCATGGCGTGCCGCATATCCGGGCGAAGTCGGTCCCGGACGCGTTCTTCGGCCAGGGCTATGTCGTCGCGCGCGACCGGCTGTTTCAGATCGACCTGTCGCACCGACGCGAGATGGGGCGGCTTGCCGAGGTGTTCGGTGCCGACTTCGCCAGACACGACGCGACCGCGCGGCTGTTCCACTATCGCGGCGATCTCGACGCCGAACTGCGGCGCGTGCCTGCCGAGGTCCTTGCCTGCGCGCGCGCCTATGTCGCGGGAATCAATGCGCGGATCGACGAGGTGCGCGCCGACCCGGCGCTGCTGCCGCGCGAATATGCGATCCTGGGCGTGGCGCCGATGCGCTGGGAGCTGCGCGATCTCGTGCTCGCGCGCGGCACTTCGATCGACAATGCCGATGACGAGGTGCGCCGCGCCCAGCTCGCCGCGCTCGGGCTGCTCGAGCTCGACGCGATCATCGCGCCGCTGCGGCCGAGCTGGACGATGCGGGTGCCCGAGGGGCTCGACGCCGCCGCGGTGTCCGAGGCCGATCTGGGGATGCTGCGCCTCGGCGGGCTGCCCTTCGGTCCCGAGACGCCGGTGTCCGATCCGGCGGCGGGCCCGGCGGCGGCCGCCGAGCGAGCCAATGCCGGCAGCAATGCCTGGACGATCGCGCCGTCGCGCAGCGCCACCGGGCGGCCGATCCTCGCCAACGATCCGCATCTCGGCATCGGCGGCTTCGGTCCGCGCCACGTCTCGCATCTGAGCGCACCGGGGCTCGACGTGATCGGCGGCGGCTCGCCCGGGCTGCCGGGGATCATGCAGGGGCATACCGATCGCTTCGCGTTCGGGCGCACCAACTTCCATATCGACCAGCTCGACCTGTTCGTGCTCGAGCTCCACCCCGACGATCCCGAGCGGTATCGCCACGAGGGTGGCTGGAAGCCGTTCCGCAAGGTCGACGTCGCGATCCCGGTGAAGGGCGGCATGCCCTATGTCGCGGCGCTGCGCTATTCGGAGCAGGGACCGGTGGTGTCGTACGATCCGGCGCGCAAGCGGGCGACGGCGGTTTCCTCGATTGCGATGCAGCCCGGCGGCCACGGCGCTTTCGCGATGATCGCGATCAATCTCGCCAAGGACTGGAAGAGCCTGCGCAAGGCGTTTCCGCTGCATCCGTCGCCGACCAATTTCCATTACGCCGATGTCGACGGCAACACCGGCTGGCAGGTGATCGGCTTCATGCCGGTGCGCAAGCGGGGCGAGGGGCTGCTGCCGGTGCCGGGCGACGGGCGGTACGACTGGAGCGGCGTGCGCGACTTCCGCGCGCTGCCGAGCGAATACAATCCCGCCAAGGGCTGGTTCGCCTCGGCCAACCAGAATAATTTGCCGGTCGACTGGCCGCGCGACCGCATTCCCGCTTTCTCGTTTCGCGATCCGTATCGCTACGAGCGGATCGTCGACGTGCTGTCGCGGCAGGACCGGCACAGCCTCGCCGACAGCGTCGCGCTGCACCACGACACTTTCTCGGCGCCGGCGCGGCAGCTGCTGACGCTGCTGCCGACGCGGCCGTCGGCTGCGGCGCGACCGGCGGTCGAGATGCTGCGCGGCTGGAATGCGCGGATCGACGCGCAGAGCGGCGCGGCGGCGCTGTTCGAGATGGTGTGGCGCGAGCTCGGCAGCCGGATGCTGGCGGCGATCGTGCCCGAACGCGCGAAGCATCTCGTCGGCGATATCGCGCCCTCGGTGCTGCTCGGGCTGCTCGCCAATCCCGACGCGCGGCTCGGGGCGAACCCCGTGGCCGCGCGCGACGCGTTGCTCGACGCGGCGCTTGCGTCGGCCTGGACTTCGGCGCGCGCGCAACTCGGGCCCGATCCCGCGCTGTGGCGCTGGGACCGGCTGCATCAGGTGCGGATCCAGCATCCGCTGTCGCGCATCCCCGCCATCGCCGCGGCGTTCCCGCCGATCGAGGGCGCCGGCTCGGGCGGCGATTCGTTCACGGTGATGGCGCGCTGGCTCGGCAACGGCCCCGGCTGGCGCACCGGCGGCGGCGCGAGCTACCTGCAGGTGATCGACGTCGGCGGGTGGGACAATTCGCTGTTCCTCAACCTGCCCGGCCAGTCGAACGACCCGCGCTCGCCGCATTTCCGCGACCAGTACACGCCGTGGATTGAGGGCCGGATGCTGCCGATGCTGTTCAGCCGCGCCGCGGTCGACGCGGGGGCGGCGGGGCGGACGCTGCTGGTGCCGAAGCGGTAAGCACGCCCGGATTTGCTGCCGCCGCGACATAGCCGCGATCAGAGGTTCAATCGGCCAGCGCCATCTCGATCGCCGCTTGGGCATGAAGCGCCGTCGTGTCGAAGATCGGGACCGCACTGTCTTCCTGCCGCACCAGCAGCATGATTTCGGTGCAGCCGAGGATGATCGCCTCCGCGCCGGCTTCGATCATGCGCGCGATGACCGATCGAAAGGCTTCCCGCGATGCCGGGACGACCTTTCCGGCGACGAGTTCGTCATAGATGATCCGATGGACTGTCGCGCGGTCTTCGTCATCGGGAACGATGACGGTCAGGCCGTGCTTGTCGGCCAGCCGCCCCTTGTAGAAATCCTGTTCCATCGTGAACGCCGTGCCGAGCAGCCCGACCTTCCGGAAGCCTGCCGCCTGGATGCGCTCGGCGGTCGGATCGGCGATATGGAGCAACGGCACGTTCACCGCCGCCTGAACGGCGGGCGCCATAAGATGCATGGTGTTGGTGCAGATCAGCAGCACGTCCGCGCCGCCGGCCTCGAGCCGCTCGGCTGCATCGATCATGCGCGCGGTCAGGCCGTCCCAGTCGCCTTCATGCTGGAGCGCCTCGATCTCCGCGAAGTTGAACGACCAGAGCAGGCAGGAAGCGGACGCCGTCGGACCGAGCCGATCCCGGACGCCCTGATTGAGGATGCGATAATATTCCGCCGAGCTTTCCCAGCTCATCCCGCCGATCAAACCAATCGTCCGCATCCTGCACTCCGGCGCGCTATCCGTGGAGATTGAGCAGCGAATCCATCAGCCCGTCCTCGGCGCTCGAGCACACGCCCAGCACCACCGCCTCGTCGCAATCCTCGGCGGTGACATAAGCGTGGCCCATGTTCGAATCGATGTAGATCGACTCGCCGGCCTCGAGCGTCACCGGATCGTAGAATTCGGTGTGGACGACGATGCGGCCGCTGACGATGTAGATGAACTCCTCGCCCGAATGGTGGACGAGATCGCCGAACTCCTCGACCGATTTGGCGCGGACGCGGGTGATCACCGGGATCATCCGCTTCCGGCGGAGCTCGGTGCAGAGATAATAATAGTCGTAGTTGGCGGTGTTGACCCGCACCGCGCGATCGAGATCGCCGATGCTGCGCCGCGCGGTGACCGGCGCCTCGGCGACCGAATCATTCTCGGCGAACAGCTCCGACATGCGGATGTTGAGCCGCTGGCTGAGCTGGAGGAGCTTGTCATAGGTCAGCGTCAGCCGATCGTGCTCGACCTTGGAGAGAGTGGAGACGGGGATGCCGCTGCGCACGCTCATCTCCTTGAGCGTCCAGCCGTTCCGGGCACGCAGCGCGCGGACCAGCGCCCCCAGCGTCGGTTGTTCCGGCTTCAGCCGCGTGGCCATTTCGCACCCCGGTTTGACATTTCTCTGAACAGGATCATTATGTCTCAATCAGGCGTAACTAGTTCGTTCAAGACATAGCCTAGCCGCAGACGCAAACCGGCGCAATCACATGGCCGAAGCGCGCGGGAACAAAGGGGAAAAGCGATGTGGAAACGTTCGCTCACGATGCTCGCGGCAGCCTTGCTCGGCATCGCCGTCGGGGTGCCGGCCTTCACGCAGGCGCCGACGCCGCTGACCCCGGTTCCGCAGGCGCCCGCGGCGACCGTCCCCGCGACCCCTGCGGGCGTGGCGGCGCTGACCAAGGCCGATGCCGATGCGTGGCTCGACGGCTTCATGCCCTATGCGCTCGCCCGCGGTGACGTCGCCGGCGCGGTGGTGGTGATCGTCCGCGACGGGCAGGTCGTCACCCAGCGCGGCTTCGGCTATGCCGATGTCGCCGGGCGCAAGCGCGTCGACCCGGCGACCACCCTGTTCCGTCCGGGCTCGACCTCGAAGCTCTACACCTGGACCGCGGTGATGCAGCAGGTCGAGGCGGGCAAGCTCAACCTCGACGCCGACGTCAACCAGTATCTCGACTTCAAGATTCCGCCGTTCGAAGGCAAGCCGATCACGCTGCGCCAGATCATGACGCACACGGCGGGCTTCGAGGAGATCATCAAGGGGCTGATCAGCTTCGACAAGCCGGTGCCGAGCCTCGGCGACGTGCTCAAGCATCGCATCCCCGAGCGGATCTACGCGCCGGGGACCACCCCGGCCTATTCGAACTACGCGACCGCGCTGGCCGGCTATATCGTCGAGCGGGTCTCGGGGTTGCCGTTCGACGACTATGTCGAGCGCAACATCTTCGGCCGGCTCGGCATGCAATATGCCAGCTTCCGCCAGCCGCTCCCGGCCAAGCTCAAGCCCTATATGTCGCAGGGCTATGAGCTCGGCTCCGGCGCGGCCAAGGGCTATGAGCAGATCGGCATGGCGCCGGCCGGTGCCGCGGCGATCAGCGGCGGCGACATGGCGCGGTTCATGATCGCGCATCTCAACAATGGCGGCCCGCTGCTCAGCCCCGCCACCGCGCAGCTGATGCACGCGCCGCAGCCGAGCGCGATCCCGACGGTCAACACGATGGCGCTCGGTTTCTACGAGCAGCGCATCAACGGCCGCCGGGCGATCTCGCATGGCGGCGACACGATGTATTTCCACAGCAATCTGTGGATCTTCCCCGAAGAGAAGGTCGGGCTGTACATTTCGATGAACAGCGACGGCAAGGACGGCGTCACCCGTGCGCTGCGCGGCTCGCTATTCGAGGAATTCGCCGACCGCTACCTCCCCGACGCGAGGCAGGCCGCGCCGATCGAGCTGCCCACCGCCAAGGAGCATGCCAGGCTGCTCGTCGGCAGCTGGACCAACAGCCGCCGGATCGAATCGAGCTTCGCCAAGATCATCGGCCTGATCGGCGACACCAAGGTGAGCCTCGACGCCGATGGCCGCCCGGTGATCCCGGGCCTGACCAGCCCCGGCGGCGCACCGCGCAAGCTGATCGAAGTCGCGCCGTTCGTCTGGCAGGACGCCTATGGCCATGAGCGGCTCGCCGCGCAGGTGGTCGACGGCAAGGTCGTGCGCTGGAGCTTCGGCGAGGTTTCGCCGTTCATGGTCTGGTATCGCACTCCCGCCGCGCTCGACTCAGCATGGGTGATGCCGGCCCTGCTGTTCGGGATCGCGGTGGTGCTGCTGACCGCGCTCGCCTGGCCGGTAGGCTGGTTCACTCGCCGCCGCTACGGCGCCCAGCTGGCCCTGCAGGGCGAGGCGCTGCGCACCTTCCGCGCGGTACGCGGCTTCGCCTGGCTGACCCTGGCCGCGCTGCTCGGCTGGCTGATCGTGATCAGCGGGCTCGAAAGCTTCGAGAGCCACGGGTCGACCGACTGGATGATCCTGCTGGTCCAGGTTCTCGGCACGCTCGTCTTTTTCGGGATGTTCGGGCTGGCGGTGTGGAACGCGTGGCTGGTGTGGCGCGACAAGCGCAGCTGGTTCGCGCGGGTGTGGAGCGTGCTGCTGGTGCTCGCTTCGTTCTTCATCCTCTACGCTGCGATCGCCTTCCGGCTGGTCTCGTTCGGCGCCGAGTTCTGAAGCCGATGGTGCAGCGTCTCGCGCTCGACGTGGCGGTGGAACGGCTTCCCTTCGCGAAGCCGTTCCGGATCTCGGGGCATGTCTTCACCGAGTCTCCGGTGGTGGTGGTCACCGTGTCCGACGGTCTCCATGTCGGTCGCGGCGAGGCGAGCGGGGTCTATTATCTCGACGACGACGTAGAGGCGATGACCGCGGCGCTGGAGATGGTGCGCGGCGGCCTCGCCGACGGGATGACGCGTGCCGAACTCCAGCACGCGCTGCCGCCGGGTGGCGCGCGCAATGCCGCCGACTGCGCTTTGTGGGAGCTCGAGGCGCGGCGCGCGGGAATTGCGGTGTGGAAGCTCGCCGGGCTGCCCGAGCCGAAGCCGCTGCTGACCACCTTCACCCTCGGCGCCGACGATCCGGGCGTGATGGCGCGGGCGGCGACGGACTATGCCGGGGCGCGGGCGCTCAAGCTCAAGCTCACCGGCGATCTCGACCTCGACGGGGCCAGGGTCCGCGCGGTGCGCGCGGCGCGGCCCGATTGCTGGATCGGCGTCGACGCCAACCAGGGCTTCGCGGTCGTCGAGCTGGATGCGCTGATCGCCGTGCTGGTCGAGTGCAGGATCGCGCTGCTCGAACAGCCGCTCGCGCGCGGCCGCGAAGCCGATCTCGACGGGTTCAGCTCGCCGATCCCGATCGCCGCCGACGAGAGCGCACTCACCCTCGCCGATGTCGACGCGCTGGTCGGCCGGTTCGACACGGTCAACATCAAGCTCGACAAATGCGGCGGCCTCACCGAGGCGATCGCCATCGCCCAGCGGGCGCGCACGGCCGGGCTCGACGTGATGGTCGGCAACATGGTCGGCTCGAGCCTCGCGATGGCGCCGGCCTTCCTGCTGGGGCAGCTTTGCGACGTCGTCGACCTCGACGGCCCGACCTTCCTCGCCGCCGATCGCGTGCCCGGCATCCGCTACGAGGACGGCCACATCCATTGCCCCGACAGCGTCTGGGGCCATCGCGCGGCAGCCGCCGAAGCGCCGCAACAGTTTTGCAATATCGATTGACTTTTCTCTAATCAGGATCGTAGCATCCTGATTAGATAAACACACAGGGAGCGCGGCAATGCAGTCATTGCCCAAGGTCTCGCGTCGCCACATGCTCGGCGGCGCGGCCGTCGTCGCGGCCACGGGGTTCCCGATGGTCAATACCGGACAGTTCCGGCTGCACGCTGGCTCGCCCGTGACCTATTCGCGCCGCGCGCTCGACCTGGTGCGGTCCACGCTGGTCATCGACATGCTCGAGGTTCTCAAGATCGACGACCGCCCGCAATTCTACGGCGCGCCGATGAGCGCGGCCGACGAGGCCGATTTCCGCGCCTGCGGGATCACCGGCTTCCATCATGCGATCGGCGTCTGGGGGCCCACCGCGCGCGAGGACACGCTGACCTTCCTCGCGCTCACCCAAGGCTATGTCGGCCGCGCCGCGCACCTGTTCACGCTGGTCGGCAAGGCAGCCGATCTCGACCGCGCCAAGCGCGACGGCAAGATCGCGGTGATCCTGGGCATGCAGAATAGCGAGCATTTCCGCACCGTCGCCGACGTCAGGCTGTTCCACCAGATCGGCCAGCGCTGCTCGCAGCTGACCTACAATAGCCAGAATCTGCTCGGCTCGGGCGCGACCGAGCGGGTCGATGGCGGAGTGACCGATTTCGGTGCCGAAGTGATCAAGGCAATGAACGAAGTCGGCATGCTGGTCGACGTGTCGCATTGCGGCGACCGCACCACGCTCGACGCCATCGCGCTGTCGCAAAAGCCCATCGCGATCACCCACAGCAATTGCCGGGCGCTGGTCCAGCATCCGCGCCTCAAGACCGACGAGGCGATCAAGGCGATGGCGAAGAAGGGCGGGGTGATGGGGATCACCGGCGTCCGGATGTTCGTCAGCGCGAAGGAGCCGACCGCGGTCCCGCAGATCGCCGACCATGTGGATCATGTCGTCAAGCTGGTCGGCATCGAGCATGTCGGGATCGGCTCGGACGCCGATCTCAACGGCTATGAGGACATGCCGCGCGACATGTATGCGCAGCTCAAGGCCGCCTACAAGACGAGCTACGCCTTTCGCGAGAAGATCGACACCGATGGCTACGACCATCCGCGCAAGATCTACGACCTCACCGAAGAACTGATCCGGCGCAATTATTCGGACGCCAACATCGCCGCCGTGCTCGGCGGCAATTTCCGTCGCCTGCTGGGGGATGTCTGGGGCGGCTGAATTCACGCACTCATGGGGAGAGTTTGAGATGAACCGCTTCGCCTTTTCCGTCCGCACCTTGCTGGCGGTGTCCACCGCCGCCGGTGCGCTGGCTTTCTCTTCCGGTGCCGCCGCGCAGGACGCGCAGCCGGCCGCGGCGCGGGACGAAGAAATCGTCGTCACCGCGCAGAAGCGCGAGCAGAACCTCCAGGACGTGCCGATCTCGATCAGCGTCGTCAGCGGCGAGGCGATGCAGGAGCAGGGCGCCGCCTCGCTCACCGATTATGCCGGCTATGTCCCGGGGCTGCAGGTGACCACCACCGGCACCCCCGGCCAGACGACGATTACCTTGCGCGGCGTCGCGCCGCTCACCGCCAGCCAGACGGTGGGCATCTATCTCGACGATGCGCCGGTCGGTTCGAGCGCGATCTACAATCGCGGCGGCCAATTTTCGCTCGACTTGCTGCCCTATGACATCGAGCGAGTCGAGGTGCTGCGCGGTCCGCAGGGCACCCTCTACGGCGCCAGCTCGATCGGCGGTCTGCTCAAATATGTCACCGTCGCGCCGAGCACCTCGACGTTCAGCGTCAAGGCCGGCGTCGAGGCCTTCGGGATCAAGGGGGCAGGGGATCTCGGCTGGGCCGGGCAGACGATGTTCAATGCGCCGCTGGTCGAGGGCAAGCTCGGCGTCACCGGCAGCTTCGCGTGGCGCAAGACGCCGGGGTTCGTGAACAGCGTCAACAACGCGGCGCTCGACGACCAGAACGATTACGAGCAGATCGGCGGGCGCGTGGCGCTGCTGTGGCGGGCGAGCGACCGCTTCAGCGCGCGGCTGACCGCGATCTACCAGGACCTCGATTCGGACGGCAACGGCGTTTATGCCGCCGATCTCACCGGCAAGCGGCTCGGCGACGGCAGCTCGTACAACAATTTCGTGCCCGAAGCCTTCAAGACCGAGCTGCAATATTACGCGGCGACGCTCGATTATGATTTCGGCGGGGTGACCGCCACCTCGACCACCACCCACAGCACCACACACGCCACTCAGCTTCAGGACGCGACCTATGCGTTCGGCGTGCTCTTTCCCTTGCTCACCGGCGGCGCGATCGCGCCGGGGATCACGCCGTTCGAAATCAATCTCGGCCTGCGGAAATGGACTCAGGAGGTTCGTCTCGCCTCCCCGAGCGGTGGCAGCTTCGAATGGCTGGTCGGCGGCTTCTACACCGACGAGAAGAGCTCCAATTCGCAGCTCGTTCGCTCGTACGACATGGCGGGCAATGTTATTCCGGCGCTCGATCCGCTGGCGACGGTCGGTTTGCCGGCGACCTACAAGGAATATGCCGTCTTCGGGAACGCGACCCTGCGCTTCGGCGAGCGTTTCGAAGTGACCGGCGGGGTGCGCTGGGCGCGCAACGAGCAGACCTTCCGCCAGATCAGCTCGGGCGCGATCGTGCCGCAGGCGAACGATCCCGGCACCTCCGAGGAGGACGTCGTCACCTGGAGCGTCAGCCCGCAATTCCATCTGACCGACGATGCGATGCTCTACGGCCGCGTCGCGACCGGCTATCGTCCGGGCGGACCGAACGTGATCGTTCCCAACGTGCCGCCGAGCGTCGATTCGGACACGCTCACCAATTATGAAGTCGGCTTCAAGGCGGACCTAGCCGGGCGGGCGGTCTCGATCGACGTCGCCGCCTTCTACATGGACTGGAAGGACATCCAGGTGACGCGCGCTTTCGGCGGCGTTTCGGGACAGGCCAATGGCGGCAAGGCCGTGAGCAAGGGCGTCGAAGGGTCGCTCTACGTGCGGCCCGCGACGGGCCTGACGCTCGCGCTGACCGGCTCCTATACCGATGCCACGCTGAGCGAGGACGTGCCCGAGATCAGCGGCGCGGACGGCGATCAGCTTCCCGCGGTGCCCAAGTTCAGCGGCTCGGCCCGGCTCGATTATCATGCCGAGCTGGGGGGCACGCTGTCGGCCGATTTCGGCATGGGCGTCCGGCACGCGAGCAGCCGGCTGTCGCTGGTCGAGAGCGATCCGCTGACGGCGCGGGCGAAGGCCTATACCGCGGTCGATCTCAATGCGTCGCTCAACATCGGCGAGCATTGGAAATTGCGGGCCTATGCGCGCAATCTGCTCGACGACGATGGCGAGTTGTCGCGTTCGACGTTGACCAACGGGCTCAACCAGCCAAGCTTCCTCGCGATCACGCCGCTCCAGCCGCGCACGATCGGCGTGGCCTTCGATCTCTCGTTCTGACGGAGCCTGGCGCATGAATGCTCCCTTCGGCGCGCGCAGCACCGCATTGGTGCTGCCCCAGCCCTATCTGCTCTTCCTCGGCGACACGACCGAGCCGGGGTTCGCCAAGACCGCGTTCGGGCTCCGCGACTGGGCGGGCGACAAATGCGTCGGCGAGTTCGCACTGCCCGGCGCGACCGTCACTACCGATCTCGCCCGGATGAGTCCGGCGCAGGCGGTGGCGGAGGGCGCGCGCGGGCTGGTGATCGGCGTCGCCAATCCGGGCGGAATGATCCCGCCGGCGTGGCGCAAGTCGCTGGTCGAGGCGCTCGAGGCGGGGCTCGACATCGTCTCGGGCATGCATGTCCGGCTGGCGGACATCCCGGAGCTTGCCGAAGCCGCGGCGCGGCTCGGACGGCGGCTGATCGACATCCGGGTGCCGCCTGCCGAGATCCCCGTCGCCAGCGGGCGCAAGCGCAGCGGCAAGCGGCTGCTCACGGTCGGCACCGACTGCGCGCTCGGCAAGAAATACACGGCGCTGGCGCTCGCCCGCGCGCTGCAGCGGCGCGGCCTGGATGCGGATTTCCGCGCCACCGGCCAGACCGGGATCATGATTGCCGGCGGCGGCATGCCGATGGACGCGGTGGTCGCCGATTTCGAGGCGGGCGCGGCGGAGATGCTCTCGCCCGACGCGGCGCCCGAGCATTGGGACGTGATCGAGGGGCAGGGGTCGCTGACCCATCCCGCCTTCGCCGCGGTCTCGCTCGGCCTGCTCCATGGTAGCCAGCCCGACGTCTTCGTGGTCTGCCACGAGCCCGGCCGCACCGAGATGCTCGGCACCGCCGGCTACCGGCTGACCAGCATCGAGGAAGTCGTCGAGCTCACGCTGATGCTCGGCCGGCGGACCAATCCGGACATCCGCTGCGCCGGCTTCTCGTTCAACAGCGCGGCGCTCGGCGAGAGCGAGGCGGCCGAGCTGATGGCGCGCGAGAGCGAGCGGCTCGGGCTGCCGGTCGCCGATCCGATCCGCGGCGGGCCGGCGTTCGACGCGCTGGTCGCGAGCTGCCTCGCATGAGCGCGCCGGCGGCGGGATCGAGCTGGTTCCAGCGGTTCCTGCTGCCGGGGTTCGCGTTCAAGGGCGTGGTGATCGGCGGTGGCTATGCCACCGGCCGCGAGCTCGCCGAATTCTTCGTGCCCAGCGGTCCGCAAGGCGGGCTGATGGCGATGCTGCTGGCGATGCTGATCTGGAGCGCGGTGTGCGCGGTGACGTTCGCGCTGGCGTATAGCTGGCGCAGCTATGACTATCGCGGCTTCTTTCAGCGGCTGCTCGGCCCTGGCTGGGTCGCATTCGAGATCGCCTATCTGCTGCTGCTCGTCCTGATCCTCGCGGTGATCGGCGCGGCCGCCGCCGAGATCGCCGGGAGCTTCGGCGCGCCGCCGCTGCTCGGCACCTTGCTCCTCGCTGGCGTGGTGGCGGCGGTCACGATGTCGGGTGGCGCGGTGGTCGAGCGGCTGTTCAAATATGCCTCGATCCTGCTCTATGCGGTCTATGCGCTGTTCCTGCTGATCGGGCTGACCCGGTTCGGCGACCGCATCGCGGCGACGCTTGCGGTTTCCGTTCCCAGCGACGGCTGGCTGGCGGGCGGAGTCGCCTATGCCGGCTATAACGTCGTCGCCGCGGCGGTGGTGCTCCCGCTTACCGTGCACCTGACCAGCCGCCGCGACGGGCTGATCGCCGGCGCGCTGGCGGGGCCGCTGGCGATGCTGCCCGCGCTCGGCTTCTTCCTGTGCATGCTCGCTTATTATCCGGAGATCGGCACGGCGACGCTGCCGTCGGGATTCCTGCTCGAGCGGATGAACGTTCCGGCGTTCCACATCGCGTTCCAGGCGATGATCTTCGCGGCGTTGCTCGAAACCGGGGTGGGCTGCGTTCATGCCGTCAACGAGCGCGTCGCGGGGGTGTGGAAGGCGCGCCGGGGAAGCGATCTGTCGCGCGGCGCGCGGGCCGGAATCGCGCTGCTGCTGCTGCTGGGATGCATGTTCGTCGCGACGCGCTTCGGCCTCGTCGCGCTGATCGGCAGCGGCTACCGGCTGCTCGCGATCGCCATCCTCGCCGTCTTCGTGCTGCCGCTGCTGACGGTCGGGCTCACCCGGCTGCTCCGCCGCCCTGCCGCCCCTGTGAAGGAGATCGCCGCATGATCCTGCGTCATTTGCTCGCGCTGCCGCTGCTCGTGCTCGCGACGCCCGCGTTCGCCGATCCGCCCGCCGGACTCGACGCCAAGGTCGAGCAGCTCCGCCGGGAGATCGGCGCGCCCGGCATCGCCGTCGCGATCGTCGAACGCGGCAAGACCACGCTGGCCAAGGGCTGGGGCGTGCGCAGGCTCGGCGACCGCGCGCCGGTCACCGCCGACACGATCTTCCAGACCGGCTCGACCGGCAAGGCGTTCACCGCCGCGGCGCTCGCGATCCTCGTCGATCAAGGCAAGATCGGCTGGGACGACAAGGTGATCGATCACATGCCGTGGTTCCGCATGTACGATCCCTGGGTCACCCGCGAGATCACGATCCGCGACCTGCTCGTCCATCGCAGCGGGCTTGGGCTGGGGGCAGGGGACCTGCTGTTCGTCCCACGCGGCAGCGTGTCGCGCAAGGAAGCGGTCAAGCGACTCGCTTATATCAAGCCGGCGACCAGCTTCCGCTCGGCCTATGCCTATGACAACATCCTCTACATGGTCGCGGGCCAGCTGATCGAGGAAGTCAGCGGCAAGACGTGGGAAGAGTTCATGGCCCGCGAGGTGCTCCGCCGCGGCGGCATGCGCAGCGCGACCCCCACCTACGAGGCGCGCTGGGCGACGCCGGACCGCGCCTTCCCCCATGCCCGGATTGGCGGCGTCGTACGCGGCGACGGCGCAAACCAGCAACTCAACGAACGCGACGAGCTCGGCCGCGCGGCGATGCCCGCCGGCGGGCTCGCGCTCAGCGCCAGCGATCTCGCGCAATGGCTCAAGATCCAGCTCGGCCACGGCGCGCTGCCCGGCGGCGGGCGGCTGTTCAGCGAGGCGCAGGCGGCCGAGATGTGGAAGGGCGTGACGCTCCAGCCGATCGCGCCCTTGCCCGGCGACCTCGCGCCGCTCACGCCGAAGTTCAGCAGCTATGCGCTCGGCTGGGAAGTCGAGGATTATCGCGGCGCGCGGATCATCTCGCACGGCGGCGGGGTGTTCGGGTCGATCACCCATGTCGTGTTGCTGCCGGACCAGGACGTCGGCATCGCGGTCGTGGTCAATTCGGAGGATGTCGCGCTGCTGCGCGGCGTCGCCCACTTGCTCGTCGACCACTATCTCGGTGTGCCCGACCAGGACTGGCCGGCACGGTTCGGCGCGTTCATGCAGAAGCGCATCGAGGCCGGCAAGGCGGCACTCGCCAGCGTCAAGGCCGCGCCCGCGAAGGTCGGGCCGTCGCTGGCGCTCGAACGCTATGCCGGGACCTATCGCGATCCCTGGTATGGCGACGTCGCGGTGACCGGCGGGGACGCCGGGCTGCGCATCGACTTCCGCTCGACCCCGCGCATGGCCGGCAAGCTCGTCCACTGGCAGTACGATACCTTTGTCACGCGCTTCGACGACAAGGCGATCGAGCCGGCTTATGTCACGTTCGCGCTCGACGCCGAGGGCAAGGTCGCGCGCGTCACGATGAAGGCCGAGAGCCCGATCGCCGACTTCAGCTACGACTATCACGATCTCGACCTGCGGCCGGTGGCTGAGGTGAAGAAGTGAGCGCGAAAGATCTTCTCTCCTCCCTGCAAGGGAGGGGAACACTGGCACTCGCCCTGCTCCTCGCCGGCTGCGCCACGACGCAGGCGGACCGACCGCGCATGTCGCACCGCGATTTCCTCACGCTCGACACCCATCTCGACACCCCGATCCATTTCGGCCGTCCCGGCTGGAGCTTCGCCGGGCACCACGACCCGGCGACCGATCTGGTGCAGGTCGATCTCGAGCGGATGGATGCCGGCGCGCTCGATGGCGGGTTCTTCGCGATCTACACCGAGCAGGGGCCGCTGACCGCCAAGGGCTATGCCGATGCGCTGGCCTTCGCGCGCAGGCGATCGGACCTGATCGACACCACGCTGGCGGCCTTTCCCAACCGCGTCGACCTGGTGACGACGGCCGCCGAGGCGCGCCGCGCCGACCGCGCCGGGCTGCGCATCGCCTTCAAGAGCATGGAGAACAGCTACCCGCTCGGCGAGGACCTGTCGTTGCTCAAGGATTTCCGCGATCGCGGCGTGCGGCTGGCCGGCCCGGTGCACGGCGCCAACAACCAGTTTGCCGATTCCTCCGGAGACACGCCGAAATGGAACGGTCTCTCACCCCTCGGGCGCCAATGGGTAAGGGAGATGAATCGGCTGGGGATGGTGATCGACGCGAGCCACGCGTCCGACGCCGCGTTCGATCAGATGCTGGAGCTGTCGAGCACGCCGTTGCTGCTCTCGCACTCGAGCGGACGCCAGGCATTCGACCACCCCCGCAATCTCGACGACGCCCGCATCCGCAAGCTCGCGGCGAGGGGCGGGGCGATCTGCGTCAGCACGATCTTCCTCTCCAGGATGAACCTGGGTCCCGAGCGCGCCGCGCTGTTCACGCAATACGAGCATATCGCCGACCTCTCGCCGGCGGCGCAGGCCGATCTCGCCCGGCGCTGGCGCGCACTCGATGCCACCCAGCCGATGTGGAATGCCGATTTCGAGCGCTACATGGCGATGGTGCTGCGTGTGATCGAAGTCGCCGGGGTCGATCATGTCTGCTTCGGCGCGGACTGGGACGGCGGCGGCGGTCTGCCGGGGATCGAGGACATTTCCGCGCTGCCCAAGGTGACCGAACGGCTGCGCGCCGCCGGCTATTCCGATGCCGATCTCGCGAAGATGTGGGGCGGCAATATCCTGCGGATCGTCGAGGCGGCGGAGCGCGCCGCCCGCTGAGGCTCAGGCGACATCGTAGAGAAGCGCGAGTTCGTCGAGCGGCAGGGTGAAGCAGATCGCTGCGCCGCCCAGCGGGCTGGCGTCGCTCCAGATCCGGCCGCCATAGGAATCGACAATCGTCCGACAGATCGACAGGCCGATGCCCAACCCGTCCGGGCGGGTGCCGCGGAACGGCGCGAAGATGTCGCCGGCCTTGTCGGGCAAGCCGTTGCCGTTGTCGGCGACGCTGACCGTCACCATGCCGGCTTCCTCGCGCCGGCTGGAGATCAGGATTTGCGGCTTTTCGACCGCGGCGACCGCCTGCGCGGCGTTGCGGATCAGGTTGAGCAGCACCTGCTGGATCTGGACCTTGTCGGCGGCGACGTGACCGGTGTCGGGCTGGAGGTCGGATCGCATCGCCGCGCGCGCCACCGCCGGGTCGGCGACCTTGCTGAGCGCGATCGCCTCCTCGACGATGTCGTCGAGCGAAGCCAGCTCGCCCGAGCGCCGGTCCGAGATCATGTCGCGCGCCCGCGCGATGATCTTGCCGCTGAGCCCGATCTGCCGGCTCGCCTGCCCCAGCAGTACAGCGAGCCGCTCCTGCTCGACCAGCGAGTGCTTGCCCTGCTCGGCGAGATAGGTGGCGGCGCTCAGATAATTGCCCGCGGCGGTGAGTGGCTGCGACAGCTCATGGGCGATCGTCGCGGCCATGACGTTGACTGCCTCGACGCGGGTGATGTGCGCGACTTCGGCGCGAAGCTCCTCGTGCAGCCGCTCGGCGGTGACGTCCTGCTCGGTGCCGAGCACGGTGCGGACGCGACCATCCGGATCGACCACCGGCGATATCCGGATCCGGAGATGCGCCAGCTTGCCGTCGCGCATCGATCCGACCACTTCGCATTGCGCCGGCGCCTTGCTGACGATCGCCGCGCGCATCGTCTGCTCGATTTCCTCGCGCCCGGCGGGATCATGGAAGGCGAGCGCTTGCTCGATCGTGACGATATCATCTTCGGGATCGCGACCGTGCATCCTGCAGATCTCGTCCGAGCAGGCGAGCAGCCCCGTGGCGAGATCGAGTTCCCAATCGCCCATCCTGCCGATCGTCTGCGCCTCGTTGAGGCGCTGGTTGGTGGCGGCGAGACGGTGAATGATCGCCTCGCGACGGCGCAAGCCCAGCCATGACGCCAGCGCGCCGCCGAGGATCGCAAGGGTGAGCGCGGCGACGGTGAGATAGAAGATGCGGGCCCGGGCATAGGATCGCGCCAGCACATCGTCGAGGCCGTGACCGACGCTGACGAACAGGCCATAGGCCGGCAACCGCCGCTGGCTGAAGATGCGCGTCACACCATCCACCGAGCTCGGGCCGATATAGGTGCCCCAGGGCTCTGCCGCGTGCCGCTGCATCGCCAGCTTGCCGGCGAGGTTCTGGCCGTGGCTGACGACCGAACCTTCGCGCCGGGCCAGGGTCAGCCCGTCGAGGCGGACGACCGAGATCAGGTCGTGGCGTCGGAAATCGGCGCCTTCGTAGAATTGGGTCAGGCGATCGACCGGAATGTATAGCAGGACGGCGCCGGCGGAGCGCCCGTCCGGTCCGCGGATGGCGCGCGCGAACGGGATCAGCGCCTTGCCCGCGGCACTTTCTCGAACCGGATCGCCGATGACGGGCTCGTGGGTGCGCCCTGCCCGGAGTGCTCCCAACGCGCCCGTGTTGGCGATGCTGCGGGCCGCAGTGCCCGGGCGGCTGGACCATTGAACGCCACCCTGCGCGTCGGCGATGTCGATGCGGGCGAACAGCGGGTCGACGGCAGCGGAGTCGACGAGCTGCTGCGGTGCTCCCGCCCGACCTTGCGCAACATCGCGGTGCTTTCGGGCAAGATGCAGCGCGGCGCTGTCGGCGCGCGCGAGAATCCCCCCGACGAAGTGATCATAGGCGATGGCGCGGTTGCGGTTCTCGCGCATCGCATCGGAGATCAGGCTGCCGCGCTGCATATGGGTGATCTGGATCGCCGCGACCCAGATGATGCCGCAGACCAGCAGCGCTGCGGAAGGCAGGAACAGCGTCAACCAGCGCCGGGCAGCCTGCGACGATCCCCGCAGCGGGTAGCGGAATACAGGCAGGGGAGTGGTCGTAAGCTTCACACTTGATCAGCCCGGCAGCGTCCGAGTTCTAAAGTACTTGAATCAAGATTCGTTAACTAAGGACTTGTCCGGGGGAAAACCAATCATGGGTCAGCTTTGTGGTTGCCGGGACGCGTTCGTGCGGCATGCCTGGCATCCGATCACCACATCCACGTCCGATCGCCGGCCGACGCTTCGGACTCGCTTGGACGCGACCCGATCTTCTTCACTATTGCCGCCAAGCGGCTGAAAACGGGCCCGGCGTCGCCGATCTTCGGTGCGCCGGGGCGTCCGTGCGGCAGCGTTGGCATCAGGCATCTTGGCCTGACCTCGGCGCCGCTCGGCGCACGGCAGAATTTTTTACGGAGGTGTTCAGACGTTGAAGCGGAACAGCATCACGTCGCCGTCCTGGACGACATATTCCTTGCCTTCGGACCGCAGCTTGCCGTTGTCACGCGCGCCGGTTTCGCCCTTGAACTGGACATAGTCGTCATAGGCGATCGTCTCGGCGCGGATGAAGCCGCGCTCGAAATCGGTGTGGATCTCGCCGGCCGCCTGCGGCGCCTTCGCGCCGACGGGCACGGTCCAGGCGCGCGCTTCCTTGGGGCCGACGGTGAAGAAGGTGATCAGGTGGAGCAGCTTGTATCCCGCGGTGATCACCCGGGCGAGGCCGGTCTCCTCGAGTCCGAGCTCGGACAGGAAGTCGCCGCGGTCTTCCGCCGGCATCGTCGCGATCTCGGCCTCGATCGCCGCCGAGACGACGACCGCCTCGGCGCCTTCCGCCTTCGCCTTTTCGAAGACCTTGGCCGAGAGCGCGTTGCCGTTGGCGGCGTCTTCCTCGTTGACGTTGCAGACATAGAGGACGGGCTTGCCGGTGAGCAATTGTGCCTGGGCGAAGACGCGGGCTTCCTCCACGTCCCTGGGCTGGGTCAGGCGGGCGGGCTTGCCTTCGCGCAGCAGGTCGAGCGCCTGGCCGAGCACCGAGGCGGCGACCTTCGCCTCCTTGTCGCCCTGCGTGGCCTTCTTGGCGAAAGCGGGGACGCGCTTCTCGAGGCTCTCGAGGTCGGCGAGCATCAGCTCGGTCTCGACGGTCTCCGCATCGGCGATCGGATCGACCTTGTTGTCGACATGCTGGATGTCGTCATTCTCGAAACAGCGCAGAACGTGGACGATCGCGTCGACTTCGCGGATGTTGCCGAGGAACTGGTTGCCCAGCCCTTCGCCCTTGCTCGCGCCGCGGACGAGCCCGGCGATGTCGACGAAGCCGAGCTGGGTCTCGATGATCTTGGCCGAGCCGGCGATCTCGGCGAGCTTGGTCAGCCGCGGATCGGGGACGGCGACGTTCCCGACATTGGGCTCGATCGTGCAGAAGGGATAGTTGGCCGCCTGCGCCGCGGCGGTCTCGGTCAGCGCATTGAAGAGCGTGGACTTGCCGACGTTCGGAAGCCCGACAATGCCGCAGCGGAAACCCATGGAAGCTCGATCCTGTGTTGAGGAGCCGGGCAGCGCCGGCAGGTTGCGGGCTCGATAGGCGCAAACCGGCGCGGTTTCCAGTGCGGAGCAAGTCCGCGGCGCCGGGCGTTCGAGACGGATGCTGGTCAAGCATCTTGACGCGGCCGCCGCCCGGCTGATGGGCATCGACGGTGCCGATTTCCGCGAGCCGGCGGGCGAGCCGGCGATGTTGCCGCCGGATTCGGTGTCGTGGCGCGTGTTCCGCAATCCGGTGACGATGTACATTGGCGGGATCGCCGCGGTGCTGCTCGAATTGGGCGAGCCACGCGTCCGGCACGGCGTGTGGGATCACAGCAGCTTCAAGCGCGATCCGGCGACGCGGATGCGCCGCACCGGGCTTGCCGCGATGATCACGGTCTATGGCGCCCGCAGCGCGTTCGAGGCGCTTGCCGCGCGGGTCGGGCGGATGCACGCGCGGGTGCAAGGCGAGACCGACGATGGCCGCCGCTACGTCGCCACCGATCCCGAGCTGCTGCTCTGGGTGCAGGCGACCGCGAGCTGGGCGTTTCTCGAAGCATATCATCGCTATGCCGCGCCGGTCGCGCCCGCCGATCGCGACCTTTATTATGCCGAGGCCAGGCCGGGCGCCGCGCTCTACGGAGTCGAGGCGCCGCCGGCGAATGCGGCCGAAATGGACGCGCTGATCGCGCGGATGCTGCCCCAGCTCGAACCGTCGCCGGTGCTGGGCGAGCTGATTGCGATCCTGCGCACCGCCGACATATTGCCGCCGCCGCTCCGACCGCTGCAACGGCTCGGCCTGCGCGCGGCGGTCGACCTGCTCGGGCCCGCGATGCGCCGGCAGCTGGGGCTCGCCGTCCGCCCGCCTGGCCGCGGCGAGCGCGCGCTGCTGCGGCTGCTCGCACGCGCCACCGCTTGGGTCGAGCTGCCGTCGAGCCCGGCGCGGCAGGCCGCGGCGCGCATCGCCGCCGTCCCGAAGGCTGTCCTCGCCGCTTCCTGAGACCGCTGGCCTTGCGGCTTGACGCCCCCCCGTTCATCTGGGGTACAGGGGCCCGGGCCTTTTCAGGTCGCGTGATTACAAGGAGCAGGGAATGATTCGCCGTCACATGATCATGAGCGCCGCCGCGGCGACGCTGGCGCTTGCGAGCTGCAGCGGCAGCGATGATCCCGATCCCACGCCGACGCCGTCGCCGACTGCGAGCCCGACCCCGACGCCGACCGCCTCGCCGACCTATACCGCATTTCCGCTCGCCGCGGCCGGCGAGTTCGGCACGATCAATGCGTCGACCAGCTACACCGGCGATCCTGCCGGCGCCGTGTCGCTCGGCGTCGCGGCCACCGATGCCAGCTTCACCCGGGTGCGCCTCGCCACCAGCAATGCGATCGCGACCGCGACCTATGTGATCAACGAGGCCGGCGAGGAATCGCGCTTCGCCAACGCCAACGTCACGGTTCAGCCCGCGCCAAGCGTGACGGAGTTCGTCTTCCGCACCACGGATACCGCGACGGCAGGCAAATTCTCGCAGCTCGAGTTCCTCAACAACACCATTCCTTCGCAGGTCACGACCAATACCGCGCTTCAGCTGACCAATGTCAGCTACGCCAATTGGTGGCGCGGCGACTCGACCACCGGCGCCAAGCGGATCACGACTTCGGTATTCGGCTATCAGACCGCGATCAGCGACATGCCGACCACCGGCACCCAGGCGTATACCTCGACCGTCGTCGGGCGGCTGATCGATGTGACAGGCGGCGTCTCCACGGTCTCGCGCGTCGGCGGTACCGTCACCGTCTCGGTCAACTTCTCGACCGGCCTGATCGACCTCGCCTTCAATCTGAACCGTACGCCCGAAGGTGGCGGCGCCACCACGGCGTACGGCACGTTCACCGCGCAGGGCTCGCTCCCGACCAAGCAGAACCTGTTCAACGGCAGCTTCACTGGCGGCAGCGCTGCGCTTAACGGCACGCTCACCGGCGGCTTCTTCGGTTCGCAGGGCAAGGAGATCGGTATCGCCTTCGCCGCTTCCGGCGGCGCAGGCGGCGGCAATCAGCGCCTCGTCGGCGTGATCGTCGGCAAGAAGTAAGGCGTTCAGCCCTACCTGACAGCGAAGGGGCTCCGGGAAACCGGGGCCCCTTTTCGTTGCGCCCTAATCCTGCAGCCGGAGCGCCACGTCGCTCATGAAGCGTGCGTCGTTGCCGGCGGCGAGCCACGACGCCTCGGCCGCGATCGCGCCGAGCATGTCGCTGAGCGGCTCGATCTCGCTCTTGGCATAGTTGCCGAGCACATAGCCGGTCACCCGGTCCTTGTGCCCGGGATGGCCGATGCCGATGCGCACACGGCGGAAGTCGGGGCCGATGTGCGCGTCGGTCGAGCGCAGCCCGTTATGCCCCGCGGTGCCGCCGCCGGTCTTCACCTTGACCTTGAAGGGGAGCAGATCGAGCTCGTCGTGAAACGCAGTGACGTCCGCGGGAGTCAGTTTGTAGAAGTCCATCGCCGCGCGGACGGCGCGGCCGCTCTCGTTCATGAAGGTGGCGGGCTTCAGCAGGATGACCTTGTCGCTGCCGATCCGCCCCTCCTGCGTCCAACCCTGGAATTGCTTTCTGGGCGCGGAGAAGTCGTGCACCTCGGCGATGGCGTCGAGCGCCATGAACCCGACATTGTGCCGGTGCATCGCATATTGCGGTCCCGGATTGCCGAGACCCAGCCACAGTTGCATCGCCTTACCCCGAAAACAAAATCGCCCCCGCACCTAGGATGCGGAGGCGATTTTTTGAACCGCGAAGTTCCGGGACGATTACTCGCCCTCGCCCTCGCCGACCACTTCGGTCTGGGTGTCGCCTTCGCTCGACTTGAGCGCCGACGGCGCCACCACGGTCGCGATGGTGAAATCGCGATCGGTGATCGCCGGCTTGGCGCCCTTGGGCAGCGTCACCGCGGAGATGTGGATCGAGTCGCCCACATCGACGCCCTTGAGCGAGATCTCGATCTGGTCGGGAATCTCGGCGGCGTCGACGACCAGCTCGAGCTCGTGGCGGACGACGTTGAGCACGCCGCCGCGCTTGATGCCGGCGGACTCTTCCTCATCGACGAAGACGATCGGCACGTTGACGTGCACGCTGGCGTGCTCGGAGATGCGCAGGAAGTCGACATGGACCGGACGATCGGTCACGACGTCGAAGGTGACGTCCTTGGGCAGCGTGCGCTCGCCATTGACCATGACGACCGAGTTCATGAAGTGTCCGGTGTTGAGCAGCTTCATCAGCTCGCGTTCGTTGACATGGATGCCAACGGGATCTGCCTTGTTGCCGTAGATAACGGCGGGGACGCGGCCTTCACGACGAAGCGCCCGGGAGGCTCCCTTGCCAACCCGGTCGCGCGTCTCGGCCGACAGCGTAAGCGTCTCGCTCATGTGTCGTTCCAATGCGCTAAAGTGTTTCAGTTCCATGCCCGGCAGGCCTCCAGGGATGACCCTGCCCAAGCAAGCGCGCGCCTCTAGCCGAAAGTGCCGGCAAGTGCAACTTCTTGACTCCCTCGGCGGAGGGGGGATCAGTAGTTCACTCGCTCCACCTTGAGCCCGCGCTTGGCCAGCTCCGCCTGCACGCCCGCATCGCCGGCGAGATGTCCCGCGCCGACGGCGACGAACACCTTCCCCGGCGCCTGCATCCGCTGCGCCAGCCAGTCCGCCCATTTGCGGTTGCGCTGGGCGAGCAGCGCATCGGCCAGTTCGGGCGCACGGCTGAGATCCTCGTTCATCAGCCGCGCCAGCCCGTCGGCGTCGCCCGCGCTCCATGCCGTAACCATCCGGTCGATCACCTCGCCCGCTTTGGGCAGGTCCTCGAGCGTGTCGCTCAGCAGCGCGCGCTGCGCCGGCAGCGGCAGTCGGTCGAAATAGCCGAGCTGCTCACGCGCGGTCTCGAGCCCGGCGATCTTCTTGCCGGCCGCGTTGGCCGCCCGGGTCAGGACCGCCTCGGCGCCTTCCTTCTCGTCATAGCCCAGTTTGCGCAGCGGTGCGGAGGACAGCATCGTCGCCGCGAGCCACGGCTCGGCCCGGTCGAGCGCGTTGGAAGGGAAGCCGATCCCGGGCAGCGCCGCGCGGAACCTGGCGGCGTCGGCGGGCGGAAGCTGGTCGGGCAGGGCGGGGCCCCCGCTCGCCATCCCCAGTTCGCTCACCAGCGCCTGCATCTCCTCGGCGGGCGGCATCACGAGTTCGAGCACCAGCTCGTCGCTCGCGTCGAACGCCGACTTCACGCCTTCGTCGAACCAGCTGAGCCCGGGCTTGAGCATATGCACGGTGCCGAACAGATAGATCGTCGTGTCGGCGTCCTTGACCACCCACAAGGCCGGATCGGAGTCGTTCGCCGCCGGCTTCGTCCCGCACCCGCAAAGCGCCAGCAGCGCCAGTCCGATCAGTATCTTCCGCATCGCGCGACAGGAGCGCGATCACTGCCGCCTTGTCAACTTGGCGCCGCCACGCCAAAGCGCGGCGATATGTCCGAGCCGCTCAGCTTCCAGCGCATGATCCTGAAGCTCCATGATTACTGGAGCGAGCGGGGCTGCGTGATCCTCCAGCCCTATGACATGCGCATGGGTGCCGGCACCTTCCACCCCGCGACGACGCTGCGCGCGCTCGGCCCGGAGCCTTGGAACGCCGCCTTCGTCCAGCCCTGCCGCCGGCCGACCGACGGCCGCTATGGCGAGAACCCCAACCGGCTCCAGCATTATTACCAGTACCAGGTGATCCTGAAGCCGAGCCCGCCCGATCTGCAGGAACTCTATCTCGGCAGTCTCGCGGCGATCGGGATCGACTTTACCCGCCACGACATCCGCTTCGTCGAGGACGATTGGGAGAGCCCGACCCTCGGCGCTTGGGGGCTGGGCTGGGAAGTCTGGTGCGACGGGATGGAAGTCACCCAGTTCACCTATTTCCAGCAGATGGGCGGTTTCGACTGCAAGCCCGTCGCCGGCGAGCTGACCTACGGGCTCGAGCGGCTGGCGATGTACATCCAGAACAAGGACAGTGTCTACGATCTCGCGTTCAACGATGCGGGCGTGACGTACGGCGACGTGTTTCTCGAGAACGAGAAGCAGATGTCGAAGTATAATTTCGAAGTCGCCGACACCGAGACCTTGTTCGAGGCGTTCCGCAAGGCCGTCGCCGAATGCGAGAACTGCCTGACCCAAGGCGTGCCGATCGCCGCCTATGAGCAGGCGATCGAGGCGAGCCATGTCTTCAACCTGCTCCAGGCGCGGGGGGTGATCTCGGTGGCCGAGCGCCAGGCCTATATCGGCCGGGTCCGCGATCTCGCCAAGGGCAGCTGCGAGGCGTGGATCGAACATATGAAGCCCGGCTGGGCGGCGAAGTATCCGGAGTGGACGGCGTGACCGAAGACTTCCTTCTCGAGCTGCGCTGCGAGGAAATCCCGGCGCGCATGCAGGAAAAGGCGCGGACCGACCTCGCCGGCTTGTTCGAAGCGCGGCTCAAGGCGCTCAACCTGCCGTTCGAGAGCATCGAGAGCTACGCCACGCCCCGCCGCCTCGCGCTGATCGTGCGGGGCGTTGCCGAGACCACCACCGCCGCGACCGAGGAGCGCAAGGGTCCGCGCGCCGACGCGCCGGCGCAGGCGATCGAGGGGTTCCTGCGTTCGACCGGGTTGACCCGCGACCAGCTCGTCGCGCGCGACGACGGCAAGGGCGGGCAGGTGCTATTCGCCGTGATCGAGCGCCCGGGGATCGTCGCTGGATCGGTGCTCGCCAGCGCCGCGGGCAATGTCATCCACAGCTTCCCCTGGCCCAAGTCGATGCGCTGGGGTGAAGCCTCGCAATCGACCGAGAGCCTGCGCTGGGTGCGCCCGCTGCAGGGCATCGTCGCGCTGCTCGGCGACAAGCTGGTGCCGATCGAAGTGGCGGGGATCAAGAGCGGCGCCCAGACCGTCGGACATCGCTTCCATCATCCCGGCGTGATCACGATCGGCTCGGCCAACGACTATGTCGAGAAGCTCCGCGCCTGCCATGTCATCGTCGACGGCGCCGAGCGCCGCGCGATCATCGCGATCGGCGCCAAGCTGGCCGCGCAGAAGGCGGGTCTGGCGCTGGTTGAGGACGAAGGCCTGCTGTTCGAGAATGCCGGGCTGACCGAATGGCCGGTGCCGCTGCTCGGGCGGTTCGATCCGGACTTCCTGAGCGTGCCGCCGGAAGTGATCCAGCTCACCGCACGGGTGAACCAGAAATACTTCGTCTGCCGCGATGGCGCGGGCACGCTCGCCAACGCCTTCGTCTGCGTCGCCAATGTGGACGCGGCGGATGGCGGCGAACGCATCGTCGAGGGAAACCAGAAGGTCCTCGCCGCGCGGCTCAGCGACGCGCGCTTCTTCTACGAGACCGACCTCAAGACGAAGCTCGAGGACCTGACGCCCAAGCTCGAGAAGATCGTGTTTCACGAGAAGCTGGGCACCGTCGCCGACAAGGTCGACCGCGTCGCCAAGCTGGCCAGGTGGTTGGTCGAGGAGGGTATCGTCTCTTCTGCTCCCCTTCCGCTTGCGGGAGGGGCAGGGGGAGGGGCCGCCTCTTTCTATGCCGACACGTCTGCGGCCAGCCCCTCCCCCAACCCCTCCCGCAAGCGGGAGGGGAGCGCAGAACTCGCGGCCCTCGCCGAACGCGCCGCGCGTCTCGCCAAGGCCGATCTCGTCACCGGGATGGTCGGCGAGTTCCCCGAGCTGCAGGGCCTGATCGGCGGCTATTACGCCGCCGCGCAGGGCGAGGACGTGGCTGTCGCCGAAGCGATCCGCGATCACTACAAGCCGGTCGGGCAGGGGGACGAGGTCCCGACTGCGCCGGTGACGGTGGCGGTGTCGCTGGCGGACAAGCTTGACAGCGTTGCCCAATTCTTCAATGTTGGCTTGAAGCCGAGCGGCTCAAAAGACCCGTTTGCTTTGCGCCGGTCGGCACTCGGTATCGCGGCTCTGATTCTTTCTAACAATCTACGGCTGCCGCTCTATTCCGCTACCATTGCTGCGGTTGCTCGCTCGCAGAGTTCGGGCTCTTCCGAGATATTGGATTTTCTCATTGAACGCCTCAAGGTCCAGCAACGCGAGGCCGGTGTCCGCCACGATCTGATCGACGCGGTGTTCGCATTGGGTGGCGAGGACGATCTCGTCCGCCTGCTTGCCCGCGTGAAGGCACTGCAGGCGTTCGTTGGCACCGAGGACGGCACCAACCTCCTCGCCGGCTACAAGCGCGCCGCGAACATCCTGAAGAAGGAAAGCTGGCCTGCCGGTGCTCCTGCGACCGCACGAGCCGAGGATGGCTCGGAATCCAGCGGCCCTGGGCTCCTGCCTTCGCAGGAGCACGGTTATCTGCCGGAGCCTGAAGAGGCGGATCTGATCGCCGCGCTCGCCAGCGCCGAGCCCAAGGCGACCGCCGCGATCGAGCGCGAGGACTTCGAAGCCGCCATGGCAGCCCTCGCCACGCTCCGCGCGCCGATCGACGCGTTCTTCGACAAGGTTACGGTCAACGACTCCGATCCCGCGAAGCGCGAGGCGCGGCTGAACCTGCTCGCGCGGATGCGTGCTGCTGTGCACAAAGTCGCCGACTTTTCGAAGATCGAAGGCTGATTTATCTGACTTATTCCGCAGCCGGAACGGCGTGATTTCGTCCAGCTTTTCCCAACCCTTGCCCGTCCATCGCGGCTATGGAACCTGACAACGCAATCAGAGCTTCCGCCTTGTTCGCAGTCGCGGTAGGCGCCTCCCGTCCCGGGGCGGCGCCTCCAGCATAAGGATCAGGGATGACGCAGTACGTGTACCGCTTCGGCGGCGGGGTTTCGGACGGCGGCAACGGCGACAAGAATCTGCTCGGCGGCAAGGGCGCCAATCTCGACGGCATGGCCGGCATCGGCCTGCCTGTCCCTCCCGGCTTCACCATCAGCACCCCGGTCTGCGCACTTTATTACGAACAGGGCGAGACTTTCCCCGACAGCCTGAAGGCCGAAGTCGCCACCGGCGTGACGCATATCGAGAGCGTTACCGGCAAGAAGTTCGGCGATGCCGCCGATCCGCTGCTGGTTTCGGTCCGCTCGGGCGCGCGCGTTTCGATGCCCGGCATGATGGACACCGTCCTCAATCTGGGGCTCAACGATCAGACGGTGCAGGGCCTCGCCGCTACTTCGGGCGACGATCGCTTTGCCTGGGACAGCTATCGCCGCTTCATCCAGATGTATTCGGACGTCGTGCTCGGGCTCGATCACGGCCGCTTCGAGGAAGCGCTGGAGATCGCCAAGGAAGATAACGGCTTCAGCCTCGATACCGAGCTGACTGCCGCGCACTGGCAGAAGCTCGTCGCCGAGTACAAGGCGATCGTCGAGGAATTGTGGGGCAAGCCGTTCCCGCAGGACGTCCATGACCAGCTATGGGGGGCGATCGGCGCGGTGTTCGGGTCGTGGCAGTCCGAGCGCGCCAAGGTCTATCGCCGCCTCAACGACATTCCCGGCGACTGGGGCACCGCAGTCAATGTCCAGGCCATGGTGTTCGGCAATATGGGCGAGACCAGCGCGACCGGTGTCGCCTTCACCCGCGATCCGTCGAAGGGCGACAATGCCTATTATGGCGAGTTCCTGATCAATGCGCAGGGCGAGGACGTCGTCGCCGGGATCCGCACCCCGCAATATCTGACGCGGGCCGCGCGCGAAGCGGCAGGGGCCAAGCCGCTGTCGATGGAAGAGGCGATGCCCGAGGTCTATGCCCAGCTCGCCAGCGTCTTCGAGACGCTCGAAAAGCACTACCGCGACATGCAGGACATCGAGTTCACGGTCGAACGCGGCAAGCTGTGGATGCTGCAGACGCGCAGCGGCAAGCGTACTGCCAAGGCGGCGCTCAAGATCGCGGTCGACATGGCCAATGAGGGGCTGATCACGCGGGAGGAGGCGATCCTGCGCGTCGATCCAATGGCGCTCGATCAGTTGCTCCACCCGACGCTCGACCCCAAGGCGACGCGCGACGTGCTGACCAAGGGGCTGCCGGCGTCGCCGGGCGCGGCCTCGGGCTTTGCGGTGTTCGACAGCGACACCGCCGAAAAGCGTGCCGCTGCCGGCGATTCGGTGATCCTCGTGCGTGTCGAGACCTCGCCCGAGGATATTCACGGCATGCATGCCGCCAAGGGCATTCTCACCGCGCGCGGCGGCATGACCAGCCACGCCGCGGTGGTGGCGCGCGGCATGGGCCGGCCGTGCGTGTCGGGCGCGGGGACGCTTGCGATCGTCGCGAGAGAAAAGGTGATGCGGGTCGGCGGGCGCGAAGTGCGCGAAGGCGACACGATCACGATCGACGGCACCACTGGCGAAGTGATGTTCGGCGAAGTGCCGACGGTGCAGCCCGAGCTGTCGGGCGATTTCGGCACGCTGATGGAGTGGGCCGACGCCAAGCGCCGGCTCAAGGTGCGGACCAATGCCGAGACGCCGCTCGACTGCCGTACCGCACGCGAGTTCGGCGCCGAGGGCATCGGGCTGTGCCGCACCGAGCACATGTTCTTCGAAGGCTCGCGGATCACCGCGGTGCGCCAGATGATCCTCGCCTCCGACGAGAAGGGCCGCCGCGCCGCGCTCGACAAATTGCTCCCCGAGCAGCGCAGCGACTTCGCCGAGATCTTCGAAGTGATGGCGGGGCTGCCGGTGACGATCCGGCTGCTCGATCCGCCGCTCCACGAGTTCCTGCCGCATGAGGAGGCCGAGTTCGCCGAGGTCGCCAAGGCCGCGGGTCTCGACGTGGAAACGCTGCGCCGCCGGGCTGCCGAGCTGCACGAATTCAATCCGATGCTCGGCCATCGCGGGTGCCGGCTCGGGGTGACCTATCCCGAGATCTACGAGATGCAGGCCCGCGCGATCTTCGAGGCGGCGCTGCTCGTCGCCGAGAAGTCGGGCGCGGCGCCGATCCCCGAAGTGATGATCCCGCTGGTGGCGACGCGCCGCGAGCTCGAGCTGATGAAGGCGGTGGTCGACAAGGCGGCGCAGGCGGTGTTCGCCGAGAAGGGCAAGACGATCGAATATCTGGTCGGGACGATGATCGAGCTGCCGCGCGCGGCGCTGCGCGCGGGCGAGATCGCCGAAGTCGGCGAGTTCTTCAGCTTCGGCACCAACGATCTCACCCAGACCACGCTGGGGGTAAGCCGCGACGATGCCGCGCGTTTCCTGACCACCTATGTCGAGAAGGGCATCTATGCCCGCGATCCGTTCGTCAGCCTCGATATCGAGGGCGTCGGCGAGCTGATCAGCCTCGCCGCCGAGCGGGGCAGGGCAACGCGCAGCGGCATCAAGCTCGGCATTTGCGGCGAGCATGGCGGCGATCCGGCCTCGATCGCCTTTTGCGAGGCGACCGGGCTCGATTACGTCTCGGCCTCGCCTTATCGCGTGCCGATCGCGCGGCTGGCGGCGGCGCAGGCGGCGCTCAAGAGCCAATAGGCCTCAGCGCTCCTGCGAAGGCAGGAGCGCTGGTGGTTCTCAGTAGGGATCGACCGCCCGGGGAGGCGCTACCACCGAAGCGGTCCCGGCGCGCAGCCGGGCATTTTCCGTCTCGAGTTCGCGCAACCGCCGCTGCGCCTCACGCAGCTCGGCGCCGTTCTCGTTGCGGTAGGTGCGGTGGCGCAATTCCTCGTCCTGATAGCGCTCGCGCCATTTGCTGCGGCCCGAACGGGCGGCGAGCCCGAAGAAGAAGCCGGCGACGAGCGTCAGCCCGAGCGCGATGAACTGCGTGACCGTATCGAAAGGCAATCCCTGCATCGCCCGATCTCCCTGTGGCGGGGCGGACAGGCTAGCCTGCCCACGCCCTGGACGCCACCGGAACGATCGACGGGCGAATTAGGTCATCAGCGCGTCGTTGATCGAGCAGGCGGCAGGCCCGAGGATCACGATGAACAGCACCGGCAGGATGAACAGGATCAGCGGCACGGTCATGATCGCCGGAAGCCGCGCGGCCTTTTCCTCGGCGCGCATCATGCGCTCGTTGCGGAACTCGGACGAGAGCACGCGTAGCGCCGATGCGAGCGGCGTACCGTATTTCTCGGTCTGGATCATCGTCGTGACCACGCCGCGGATCGCATCGAGATCGATGCGGTTGGCGAGGTTTTCGAAGGCCTGGCGGCGGTCCGTTAGGAAGCCGAGCTCGATCGCCGTGAGCGAGAATTCCTCGCCGAGTTCGGGATAGGCCTTGCCGAGCTCGCGCGAGACGCGGGCGAAGGCGGCGTCGACGGTGAGGCCGGCCTCGGCGCAGATCACCAGCAGGTCGAGCGCGTCGGGAAGTCCCTTGCGGATCGCATGGCTGCGCTTGGTGATCTTGTTCTTGAGATAGATGTCGGGCGCTTTGTAGCTCAGGATGAAGCTCACGGCGACGAGGCCGTATTTCTTCATCGCGCCCCATTCGGCGACCATGTCGGTGCCATAGACCATGTACAGGATCGGCCCGCCGATCACGATCGGCAGCACCAGCCGGCCGAAGATCACCGCGACGGCCCATTCCTTCGAGCGGATACCGGCCTGGAGCAGCTTGGTCTGGGCGACCTTGATCTGGCTCTCCTGCAGCACCTTCATCGAGGAGAGCAGCGAACGGATCCGGTCGGTCGTCTCGTTCTTCTGGACCAGCTTGGCGCGGCGCTTCGAAGTCGAGGCGGTGATGCCGGCCTTGAGCTGCTCGCGACGATCGTTGAGCGCCTTGACCCGCTTGGCCATCGGATCGCGCACGGTCGTCGCGGTGTAGATCGCGAACACCACCGCGGAGGCGGCGATCGCGCTCAGGAGAGTCGCGACCCAGAGGACGTCGACGCCGAGCAGGGTGGGGCCGGTGGTGGTCATCACATCAGATCTCGAAATTGACCATTTTGGCCATGATGAAGGCGCCGAGCGCCATCCAGATCAGCCCGCCGCCGCCGGCGACCATCAGCCGCTCATCCTTGAAGAAGTTGAGCATGTAATTGTTGTTGATGAACCAGACGAGGCCGAAGACGATGAACGGCAGCGCGCCGACGATCAGCGCCGAGGCCTTGGATTCGGACGACATCGCCTTGATCTTGAGCTTCATCTGCGCGCGCTTGCGCAGCACATCGGCGAGATTGGCGAGCGTCTCGGCGAGGTTGCCGCCGGTCTCGCGCTGGATCGCGATGGTGATGCAGAAGAACTGGAACTCGGGCGTGCCGAGCCGGTCCGCGGTTTCCTGCAGCGCCGCATCGAGCGTGCGGCCGATCTTCATCTTGTCCGACACGGAACGGAATTCCTCGCCGACCGGACCGTCGACTTCCTGTCCCACCACGCCCATCGTCTCGGTGATCGGCAGGCCCGAACGCAGGCCGCGGACGAGGAGCTCGATCGCGTCGGGGAATTTGGAAGTGAACTTCGCGATCCGGCGCTTGATGAAGAAGCCGACCACCTTGTGCGGCAAGCCGACGCCGAGGAAGAGGCTGAAGAACAGCGCCAGCCAGATCGGCGCGCCGTTGAGATAGAGCAGCGCGGCAGGTACGAGGATCAGCCCCAGCGTGACGAGGCCGTACTGGCTGAGCGTCCAGTTCTTGCCGGTCATGTTGAGGCGCTTCTGGAGCAAAGCCGGGTTGGGCAGGAAGCGCGAGGCGGCGATGTCCATCCCGCTCGCGCTCCGCGCGGTGACGCGGCGGATCTGCGCTTCCATGGCCACCGAGCCGGCCGTGCCGGCATGGCGCTCGCGCACGCCGGTGAGCCGACGGGCACTGGCGCGCGCCGTCGAAGGGCCCGAAAAGGCCAGCACCATCAGCGAGAGCACCAGAAAGGTACCCCCACCGAGCATCAAAACCGGCAGCAATTCCACGCCGACCTGTCTCCGACCCGTTACACCGCGCCCATCATGGGCGCGAAATAGTTACTTCTTCGCCTTCGAAGGCATCTTGACCTTGATCTTGTCGAGCAGCGAGCTGCCCTTCGATCCCTTGGTCGCCTTCGCGGGCTTGTCGTCATGCTCGCCCGAGTCGGTGATCGCCGTGATCCGGGTCGCCAGTTCGGCAAGCGGTGCCAGCGACTTGGCGGTCTTGCCGACCTCGGCGAGCGGCTTGCCGAGCTTGGCTGCCTGCGCGGCGACCTTCTGCTCGAAGGGGATCAGAACGTCGATCTTGCGTTCGATCGAACCCTCGAAGTCCTTGCGGCTGATCTCGAGCACGGTCTGCGGCGGCACCTTGTTGGCTACGACGATCACCTGCGTCTGCGGCGCGTTCGACTTGAACCAGCTGAGAATGCGGATCGCGTCGCGCGCGGCGGCGAGGGTGAGTTCGGTCACCAGCACCGCCACCTGGATGTCGGTGATCAGATGCGGGTGGTTGACCAGCATGTTGCGCGGCAGATCCACGACGGTGGATTCGAACGCGCTGCGCATCTCTTCCTGCAGCTGATAGAAGGCGGCGCCGTCGGTGAGGACGGGCGCGTTGATCGGCGCTTCGGCGGAAAGCACTGCCAGCCGCTCCGATGCCTTCACCATCGCGCGTTCGATGAACAGCCCGTCGATGCGGCTCGGATTTTCGATCGCGTCGGTCAGGCCGCGGCCCGGCTCGAGGTCGAGCGCAAGCGCACCGGTGCCGAAATGGACGTCGAGATCGAGCAGGGCGGTGGTGCGCGCGTGCTTGTCGCTGAGCAGCCAGGCGAGCGAAGTGGCGATGGTCGAGGCGCCGCAGCCGCCGCGGGTGCCGATCACGGCGACCGCGCAGTGCGGGCGGTCGTTGCCGGGTTCGGCGAGCTTCGGAGCGTTGAGCGCGGACTGCGCCTGGGCGAAGGCATCGCGCAGCGCGTCGGGATTGAGCGGCTTCAGCAGGTAATCGTGAATGCCGCTGGCGACGAGGTCGCGATAGAGGCGGACATCGTTGACCTGGCCCGACGCGATCACGATCGTGCCGGGCTCGCACACCTCGGCAAGCGCGTTGATGTCGTTGAGCGGATCGCCCGATTCGGAGAGATCGACGAACAGCACGTTGGGGCTCGCCGAGACCGACAGGGTCTGGACCGCATTGCGCAAGCCGCCCTTGTTGACCTTCTCGGGCGACCAGCCGAGCTCGACCGCGATCGGGCGCAGCGCCTCGGCCGTCGTCTCGTCGCAAACGAAGGCGATGAACGGTTCGCGATGGGCAGTGCGCGAGGAATTGAAGGGCGCGTTCACTTGTTGCCTCCGGACTTCACGTCGGTGCCGCCGCTGCCGGTCGGCTTGGCGCCGCGGAAGGCATTGATCGCCTTGCCGCCGCTGACAGGATCGGTGATCGGCGAGCCGCTGGCACCGCGGACGAGGTCGGCCGGATCGGCGACCATTGCGGCGAGGTTGCTGTTGGTGGCGCAGCCATAATTGGAGCTGGTGCTCTGCGACCAATCGGGCGTGTAGACGCGCGAATAGTCGGGGCAGTTGGGAACGCTGGCGCTCATCCGGGTGACCACGACGCGGATGGTGCCGGGCGCGAGCTGACCGACGGTGACGGGCACCTGATCGGAGAGCATCATCCCGTAATTGCTGGCCAAGGCGGCGATTTCCGCGCGGCCCGTCGTGCCGTTGCCGCCATCGTCGATCGCGACGCGATCGCCGTAGCGCAGACCCATCGACGCCAGCCAGCCGGCAAGGCGCTGGCCTTCGCCGGGCGCCAAGCCATAGCCGGCGGTCTGCACGTCGAAGACATAGTCGTTCCGCTCGACGACCGGCTGATAAACCGATTCGAGGCCGCCATTATAGGTCCCGCACGCGCTCAGCAGCAGCGCGGGAGCGAGGAGGAGGGGAGTGAAGCGCGACAACATTGCGATCTCCTCAGGACATCAGAAACCGAAGCCGGGGGCGGCGGAGCCACCCTTTTTCGGCTTCGACGAGGCGTGAGCGGCCCTGGCGGGCTGCGGTGCGGGAGCGGTCGGCGCGGCCGGCCCGGGGGCGAAGGCGCCCACGGTCGGCGTGGCGCTGCCCGAAGGCGCCATGGTCGGCTTGGGACGAGGCCCGCCAGCCTTGTTGCCGACGAGGTCGCCGCCGATGATCCGTTCGAAATCGTCGGGCGACTTATAGCCATCGGTCGGCAAGGCGATCTGGTTGGCGTTGACCGGCTTGACCAGATAGGGCGTGATCACGATGACCAGCTCGGTCTCGTTGCGGCGGAAGCCGTTCGAGCGGAAGAGCGCGCCGAGCACGGGCACGTCGCCCAGACCGGGGGTCTTGTCGATCGAGTTGTTGTGGCTGTTCTGCAGCATCCCGCCGATCACCATGCTTTCGCCCGAGCCGAGCTCCACCGTGGTTTCGGCGCGGCGCGTGATCAGCGCCGGGATCTGGGTGCTGCCGAACTGAACCGCGCCGGTGGTGGTGATCTCTGAAACTTCCGGTCGCACCCGCAGCGAAATGCGTCCGTCCGAGAGCACGGTCGGCGTAAAGGCGAGGCTGACGCCATATGGCTTGTACTCGATCGACACCTGGCCGAGGCCGGTGCTCACCACCATCGGAATCTCGCCACCGGCAAGGAAGGTGCTGGTTTCGCCCGACAGCGCGGTGAGGTTCGGATTGGTGAGGGTCGTCACCTGGCCGATGCGCTCGCCTAGGTCGAGTGCGCCGAGAACGTCGAGCCCGAGCAGCTTGCCGGCAATGCCGAGGGTGCTGAACTGCGTGCCCTTGGTGGCGTTGTAGGTCGAGCCGGTGCCCGGGAGCACAAAGTCGCCCCGCGCAGGATCGAACGGGAGCCTGATCGTGCCGGCAGGGAAGCCGAAGCGCGACGAGGCGTCGAGCAGAGGCAGGCCTGACAGATCAGGGGTGCCGATCGTGCCGGGCGAGCGGGTGCCCGAGAACACGCCGAAGCCGATCCCGCCGCTCTGGTCGCGCGTGGTGAGATTGACGCCGATGTCCTTGACGAAGCTGCGGCTCACCTCCGCGAAGCGCACCTGCAGGTTGACCTGCAGCGGCGTCGCCGTCTTGAGCCGGTTCATCACCAGGACCTTCAGCTGCGCGTTCGGATCCGAGACGTTGACGCCCGGATTGAGCGCGGAGAGAACGAGGCGCTGGGCCTGTTCGCTGTCGTCGGGCGAGGCGACCGTGCCGGTGAGCACGGCCATCTGGCCGACGGTCACGACCTTGATGTCCGCCTCGGGCATTGCGGCCTTCATCATGCGGTCGATCGAAGTGATGTTCTGCGCGACGCGAATGTTGGTCGAATAGACCACATCGCCGCCGGCGGTGGTCGCATAGACCGTCGCGACGCCGTTCTCCTTGCCGAACAAGTGGATCTGGCGAGGGTTGGCGACATACACGTCGGCGACCGTCGGATTCGACGTCCACACATTGGCGACGTTGGCGGGCAGGCTGATCAGCTCGCCCTCGCCGATCGACAGCAGGATCTCGCTCGAAGGACGCTGGGCGCCGACGGGAAGGTTCGCCACGCGCGCCTTCTGGCGCGACTGGGCCATCGTCTCGGCGGGGAGGCTCATCGCCGTCGCCGCCATCACCGTGGCGGCGAGCGCCCGGTTCAGGAGTGTCTTGGTGCGCATTTAATTCTTACCCCCGACCTCGACCTGGGTCACGGCGTTGCCCCGGGCAACATTGACCACCGGACCCTTCTTCGCGACGGCGCCGCCCGGATAGGGCCCGCTCGCCGCCCTTGCGGCACGATCTTCCGAGCGACCCGGCACCGTGCTGCGCTGGAAGCGCGACACGTCGGCACCGGTGGCGAAGCCGCCAGGGCCCTCCATCGGACGGGCCGAGGCGCGCGCCAGCATTTCCTTTTCCTTCTTCGGATCGCCGTCGGCGGGCACATCGAGTTCGCCACTGGCGATCGCTTCCTCAAGCTCGCTCTGGTTGTCGGCGATCGAACGCAGCGACAGCGACAGCGAACCGATGGTCTGCGCGACCGCGATCTTCTCGGCGATCTTCGGCGTCGCCTCGACGGTAACCGTCGAATAAGTGGTGACGACGGTGTTGCCCTTGTCGTCGGTCTGCTTGTCGGTCTTCTGGTCGGTGGCGAGCACGCGCAGGTTGCGCAGAATCGTCTCCGAGGCCTTGAGCGGCGGACCTTCGCCACCGCCCGGAACCGACTGGGTCAGCACGAGATCGATCCGGTCACCCGGGAACACGAAGCCCGCGACCGCGCTCTGGGTGGACACCGGCACCGTGACGGCGCGCATACCCGGCCCGAGCGCGGCGGCGAGGAAGCCACGATCGCCCGGCTTGACCAGCGCGCCCTGCGTGATCGGCTGACCAGCGGGAATCGCGAAACGGACGACCGTGCCCTGCAGCTTGGCGGGATCCGATTCGCTCTTGATGAAATAGGCGCCCTCGACGAGCTCCTTCGGCCAGGCGACGTATTTAAACGATGTGGCGTCGAGAATCGTGCCGACCGGCAGGCTGCGCGTGGCGACCATCACCTCGGTGGTGTTCTGCGCCGGAGCAGCCGCCACGGGCAGGGCAGCGGCGCTGGGCGCCGGCTGGCCAAGCACGAGGCTGCGTGCCATGAACGCGGTCACCGCGGCCACGACGAGTGCGCCTACGAGCAGAATGAGCTTGCGTGCATCCATTTCGCTTCAAGCCTTTTCAATAACATGGCCGGTCGAGTTCGCCGGCGTTAAGCATCACGTAAACTGGTTAAAAATCGGTTCGCGAAGAACCAGCAGTGTCGCGATCGCGATCGCGACGCCGTATGGGGTCTCCGGAACGATCCCGCCGCGCCGCGCCGCGCGCATCGCCAGCACCAGCCCGACCCCAATCCCGGCGAGCACGACCGTCACTGCGAGAACCGCGAGCACGGGCGTGCCGACCAGCAGCTCCACCAAGCGCGGCCATCCCGCCCAGCCGAGCACAGCGAGAGCGACGAAGGCGGCCGCGACTGGCGCAATCCTGCGCCACGGCAGTGCCGACAGCCCGCCGCGAAGCTGCGTCCAGCGCTCGCCCAGCATCACCAGCGTCAGTGCGCCGCCGACAAGCGACATCAGCAGCAGCATCCCGATGAGCGGCTGCACCGGCAGCCACAGTGCAAGTGCGCCAAGCAACTTTACGTCGCCGCCGCCCATCTGACCGAGCGCAAAGGCTCCGATAAAAAAGGCGAAGACGAGGCTCGCGACTCCGAGCTGGGCAGCCACGTCCGGCCATAGGGCCAGCCCGTTGGCCCACCACCACAAGGGCGCGAGCAGCGCGATCGCGGCGTTTTTCCAGTTGGCTATGTTGCGGGTGCGCGCGTCTTCGATCCCGGCCGAGACCAGGAGCAGGCCGAGCGCGGCCAGCAGCAAGGAAAGAAACAGGTCCCCCATCCGGCCCAAGACCTAGACGGCATGGCTTATCAAAACGTAACCAACGTCCATGGCAACTTCCCGTATAGACCGCCGCGCCATCCCCGCCGCGGCGCGGATCGATCGCTGGGCCGCTCCCGACGGCTGGGACCACCGGACGTTCGAGTGGCGCGCCGACACCGCGGCGCCGCGTGGATCGATCCTGTTCCAGGGAGGGCGGGGCGACATCTTCGAGAAGTATCTCGAGAGTTTCGCGCACTGGCATGCCGAAGGCTGGAACGTCGCATCGTTCGACTGGCGCGGGCAGGGCGGCTCCGGCCGGCTCACGCCCGCGCGGAACTGCGGCCATATCGACGACTATGCGGATTATGTCCGCGACCTCGCCGACTTCTGGTCGGGGTGGGCGGCGGCCAATCCCGGGCCGCATGTGGCGATCGGCCACTCGATGGGCGGGCATCTCATGCTGCGCGCGCTGGTCGAGGGTGCGATCGCTCCAGACGCCGCCGTGCTCGTGGCCCCGATGCTAGGCTTCAAGCCCGGCATCTTCGGCCCCTTCGCCGAACGCGCGGCAAGGCTGCTCGGCGGCTTGGGCAATCCCGCGCGCCCGGCGTGGAAGGGCAATGAGAAGCCTTATACCACCGAGACTCGCGCCTCGCTGCTCACCCACGATCCCGACCGCTATGCCGACGAGATCTGGTGGCAGACGCACGACCCGTCGATCCTTACGGGCCCGCCGAGCTGGCGCTGGGTGATCGAGGGTTTCCGTTCGATCCGCGAACTCGCCGCCGATCCGCGGCTCGAACAGATGCAGGTGCCGGTGCTGATGCTGGTCGCCGAGCATGACGGGCTGATCGACGGCCGGGCGGCTCTGGCGCTCGCACCGAGCCTGCCCGATGTGCATGTCGTCGGCTTCGGCAAGGAGAGCGCACACGAGATCCTGCGCGAAGTCGATGCGGTGCGGGACCGCGCGCTTGCCGAAATCGACAGCTTTCTCGGCAAGCGAGCGCCGCGGGCGTGAGCCGCTACGACGTCGCGATCGTCGGGGCGGGCATCGCCGGCGCGAGCCTAGCCGCCGAGATCGCCCCGCATGCCAGGGTGCTGTTGCTGGAGGGCGAGGAGCGCCCCGGCTATCACGCAACCGGACGTTCGGCGGCGTTCTGGTCGGAAACCTATGGCGGACCGGACATCCAGCCGCTGACCACCGCGTCGGGGCCGCTGCTGAAGGCCGGCGGGTTCCTCGATCCGCTCGGCTCGCTGCACATCGGCCGAGCTTCGGAGGCGGCGGCGATCGATGCGTTTGTTGCGGCGTTCGACGGGACGGAGGTGGCGCTTGAGAGGGTCGACCCGCGCAAGAGCCTGCCGGGACTGCGCTCAGACTGGGCTTTGGGCGTGTTCGAGCCGAGCTGCGAATATATCGACGTTGCCGGCCTGCACGCCGCCTGCCTCGCGGGTGCGCGGCGTGCCGGTGCGGAGCTCGTCGTGTCCGCAGTCCTGGAGAGTGCGGCGCGCGCCGGCGGATACTGGCAACTCGCGACTCGTGCGGGCGCGTTCGAAGCCGATATCGTCGTCAATGCCGCCGGCGCCTGGGCGGATCCGGTCGCGGCTTTGGCGGGGGCGCGGCCGCTCGGGATCCAGCCCTATCGCCGCACGATGCTCCAGCTCCGCACCGATCCGGCACCCCCCTCGGGCTGTCCACACGTCGCGCACATCGGCGGCAGCTTCTACTTCAAGCCCGAGGGCGGCGGACGGCTTTGGCTCAGTCCGCACGACGAGATCGCCACCGACCCGTGCGACGCCGCGCCCGAAGAGCTCGACGTCGCCATCGCCATCGACCGCTTCGAGCAGGTGGTTGACTGGCGAGTCGCGGCGCTCGAGCACAAATGGGCGGGGCTGAGAAGCTTCGCGCCCGATCGCCTGCCGGTCTATGGCTTCGACCCGGCGGTGGAGGGCTTTTTCTGGTGCGCCGGGCAGGGCGGCTTCGGCATCCAGACCGCCCCGGCGGCGGCGAAGCTCGCGGCGGGGCTGCTGCTCGGACGGGCCGCCGCGCCGGAAGTCGCGGCGATCGATCCGGAGCGCTATTCGCCGGCGCGGTTCGGGAGTTGACGCGAAGCTGCCGTTACGGAAAGCTGGTGTTGCGCCGAACCTCAGGATTTCTGCGACTTCCCGATGATTTTCGCTCGCTGCGAATCGCCTGCGGTGTTAGACTTCCGCCCCATGCAAGGCACTGCACGACCATGGCAATTCCCGATCGACGTCGCCCGTGAAGACATCGACTTCATGGGGCATGTCAACAATGCCAGCTATCTGAAATGGGTACAGGAAGCGGTGATCAGCCACTGGCGTGGCCTCGCCCCGCCCGATGCGGTGGCGAAGCACCTGTGGGTCGCGCTCAAGCATGAGATCACCTATCGCCGGCCCGCGTTCCTTGAGGACGACGTCGTCGCGACCGTGCTGCTCGAGAAGGTCCAGGGGGCGCGCGCGTTCTACGAAACCGTGATCAAGCGCGGCACCGAAGTGCTCGCCGAGGTCAAGTCGAGCTGGTGCTGCATCGACGCCGAGACGCTCAAGCCGGCTCGGCTGGCGCGCGACGTGATCGACCAGTTCTTCACCAAGGTCGAGGATTGATCGGCTAGCGCTGCGCCAGCGCGGCGTCGCTGGCGAGCTTGTCGGCGCGTTCGTTATCCGGATGGCCGGCATGGCCTTTGACCCACACCCACTCGACGCGATGGGGCTTGGCGGCGGCGAGCAGTTCCTGCCAGAGTTCGGCATTCTTGACCGGCTTCTTGTCGGCAGTCCGCCAGCCGTTCTTGAGCCAGCCATGGATCCACTTGGTCAGCCCGTCCATGACATAGCGGCTGTCGGTCGACAGGGTGACACGGCAGGGACGCTTGAGTGCGTTGAGGCCCTGGATTGCGGCCATCAGCTCCATGCGGTTGTTGGTGGTGTGCGGCTCGCCGCCGGACAGCTCCTTCTCGACGCCGCCCATGCGCAGCAGCACGCCCCAGCCGCCGCGCCCGGGATTGCCCTTGCACGCGCCGTCAGTGGCGATTTCGACGTGTTGCAATTCGGTCATGCGAACAGCGCGTCGCCGTTCGCCGCGTAGAAGTCCAGCCGCCGCAGATAGGCGAGCGGGTCTTTTCTGGTGACAAGTGCGTCCGCCGGGGTGTTGAGCCAATCCCACGCGCGGCTGAGCAGGAAGCGCAGCGCAGCGCCCTCGGCGAGGATCGGCAGCGCCGCGCGTTCGTCGCCGGGGAGGCTGCCGGATTGCTGATACCCACGGAGCAATGCGTCGCCGACGGCGCGATCGTAGCGGCGGCCGGAAGCATCGAACGTCCAGGCGCCATGCGTCACCGCGAGATCGAAGGCGCGGACATCGGTGCAGGCGAAGTAGAAGTCGATCAGTCCGGTGACTTCGTCGCCCAGCATCAGCACGTTGTCGGGGAACAGATCGGCATGGATCGCGCTGGGAGGCAAATGGCGTGGCCAGCGCGCGAAAATGCGTTCGAGCGCGTGCGAAAGCCGATCGAACAGGCCAGGCGTGATGGTGTCGAGATCGCGTCCGCAACGCGTCAATTGCGCCTGCCACGTATCCACGCCCATGCTGTTGGGGCGTTCGAGCATGAAGTCCTCGAGAGCCCCATGCATCTGGCTGAGCGCCGCGCCGGCCGCCTGTGCCTGCATCGGAGTGGGCGTGGTCACCGACACGCCGGGCAGGAACTTGATGAGGCAGGCCGGCCTGCCTTCGAGTTCGTGAATCTCGCGGCCCTCGCGATCCTTGATCGCCGGGGGTACCGGCAGTCCCTTCGCGGCGAGATGATCGAGCAGCGCCATGAAATACGGCAAATCGTCCGCCGCGACGCGCTTTTCGTAGAGCGTCAGGATGAAGCGGCTCTTGGTGGTGTCGACGAGATAATTGGAATTCTCGACGCCCTCGGCGATGCCCTTGGCGGAGACGAGTTCGCCGACGTCGAAGCGTTCGAGGAACCCGCTCAGCGCTTCGGCCGAAACCTGCGTGTAGACCGCCAATCCAACCCCCGTTTGCCCGGACTCGTCGAAGGCCCGCTGCGGCTCGGGCGTTAGAGGAAGCAACCGTGCTTCGACAAGCTCGGCAAGACCGGTTTGTTGTTCAGTGCCCGCTGACGTTCAAGCCGCCTCGAGGCCGCGGGGAAGCTTGAAGGCAATGTTCTCGGCCACGGTCTCGACCTCGCGCTCGGCGACGGCGAAGCGCGTGCCGAGCCGCTCGACGACTTCGCGGACCAGCAGCTCGGGTGCCGAGGCGCCGGCGGTCAGGCCGACCCTAGTCACGCCGTCGAACCACGAGAAGTCGATCTCGTCGGCGCGCTGGATCAGCGTCGCGCAGGTGCCGTTGCGGACGGCGACTTCGACGAGGCGCATGGAGTTGGACGATTTGGGCGAGCCGATCACGAGGACTAGATCGACTTGCTCGGCGAGCGCCTTGACTGCCCCCTGGCGGTTCGAGGTGGCATAGCAGATGTCGTCGGCGCCGGGGGCGAGGATCGCGGGAAAGCGGCGCTTGAGCACCGCCAGCACCGCCGCCGTGTCGTCGACCGAGAGCGTGGTCTGGGTCAAGAAGGCGAGATTGTCCGGATCGGCGACCGCGAGCGCCTCGGCGTCCTCGACCGTTTCGATCAGCGTCATCGCGCCTTCGGGAACCTGGCCGAAGGTGCCGATCACCTCGGGATGGCCGACATGGCCGATGAACAGGATGTGCCGCCCCGCCGCGACGAGGCGCTCGGCCTGGCGATGCACCTTGGAGACGAGCGGGCAGGTGGCGTCGAGATAGGAGAGGCCGCGCTCGGCCGCCTTGGCGGGCACTGCCTTGGGCACGCCGTGCGCCGAGAACACTACCGGCACCCCATCGGGCACCTGATCGAGCTCCTCGACGAAGATCGCGCCCTGCGCCCTCAACGAGTCGACGACATATTTGTTATGAACGATCTCATGCCGGACATAGACCGGCGCCCCATATTTCTCGATCGCCAGCTCGACGATGCGGATGGCGCGGTCGACGCCGGCGCAGAAGCCGCGCGGGGCGGCGATGAGCAGTTCGAGCGGCGGTTTTGCGGTCGCGTCCATGACAGGCGGGGCTCTACGCGATTGCTTGCGCGCGCGAAAGCCGGTTCCTATGGTGCCCGCCGTTTCCGGGCCCCGCGCTGCGAGGCCCGTTGTTCCGTCTGAAAGGTGTACCGCCCGTGTCGCTCGCCAAGCTCGCCGTCCCCGCTCTGATCCTGCTGGCCGCCGGCGGCTGCTCCCGCACCGGCGAGATCGCCGAGGGCGGCATCACCGCGGTGCGCTCGGCCTGCCCGCATGTCGGCGTGCCCGCCGGCACCGGCGACATCACCCTGTTCAATCCGGCCAACAGCCGCGAGGCGAGCGCGATCGACGTAACGGCGGTGCTGACCAACCTTCAGTCGACCTGCGACGAGACTGGCCCGCAGATCCTGGCCAACCTGACGTTCGACGTGCTGGCGAGCCGTCGTCAGCCCGGCCCGGCGCGCGACGTGACCTTGCCCTATTTCATCACGGTCGTGCGCGGCGGCACTTCGGTAACCGCCAAGCGGGTGGGTCAGGTGACCGTACGCTTCGCCGAGGGGCAGATTCGCGCGCAGGCGACGGCCCGGGCGAGCGCCAACATCGACCGCGCCGCGGCGACGCTTCCCGAGGAAGTCCGCCGGCGTCTGACCGAAAAGCGCAAGGCCGGCGACCAGGCCGCGGCAATGGACCCGCTCGCCGATCCGTCGGTGCGCTCGGCAGTGCTCGCAGCGACCTTCGAGGCGCTGGTCGGATTCCAGCTCACCGAGGACCAGCTCAAGTACAACGTCACTCGCTGATCGCGATTGACTCGCCGGGGCGGGGCGGCCAAGGCTCGCCCCGTCGATGGCGAGGAATCGCCATAGGCACGCGCGGGAGAGTGGCGGTCCTTCAAGGGCTGTCCGCCGAAGGAGCAACCGCCCCGGAATCTCTCAGGCAACAGGGACCGCGCGCGCTGTGACACTCTGGAAAGCGCCGCTGAGGAAGCGGCCACCGAAGGGGTAACCTCGGCTCGATCCGGGGGAAAGCTCTCAGGTTCCGTGACAGAGGGGGCGAGAGGCTGGGGCCGCACGTTGGTGCGTTCAGTGTCTCGTTCAGTCCTGTGCGGAGTAGAGCCATGAGCCGAGACGTCCATAACGGCCCGACCGACGAATTTACCGAGGCACGTGGCACGGCCTATAGCCACGATGCCGATGCTGGCGAGGAAATGCCGGAACTCCAGCAGCTGCCGCTCGACGGCTGGCACCGCGCCCGCGGCGGCCGCATGGTCCCGTTCGCCGGATACGAGATGCCCGTCCAATATGAGGGCATCATGGCCGAGCACCTCTGGACGCGGGATCATGCGGGGCTGTTTGACGTCAGCCATATGGGCCAGCTGCTCTTCTCCGGCCCGCAGGTCGATGCCGAGCTCGAGACCCTGCTCCCGGGGGACATCAAGGGGCTGGGCGAGGGGCGGATGCGCTATTCGCTGCTGCTCGCCGAGAATGGCGGAATCCATGACGATCTGATGATCACCCGTCTGCCGGCCCAAAATGGCTTCGAAACCGAAGCGGGCGACTTCTACATGGTCGTCAACGGCGCCTGCAAATGGGACGATATCGGCGTTTTCCGGGAGCTGCTGCCCGACGAGGTCGGCATCAGCCATCTCGACGAGCAGGCGCTGCTCGCGCTGCAGGGGCCCGAAGCGGTGACTGCGCTCGAGCGCGTCGTGCCGGGCGTGGCGAGCCTCGTCTTCATGACCGGGGCGGCATTCGAGTGGAACGGCAACCCGCTCTGGGTCAGCCGCTCGGGCTACACCGGCGAGGACGGGTTCGAGATTTCGCTTCCCGGCGATGCTGCCGAAGCGTTCGCCGAGGCACTGTGCGCGCAGCCCGAGGTCAAGCCGATCGGTCTAGGTGCGCGCGATTCGCTGCGGCTCGAGGCGGGACTGCCGCTCTACGGACATGATCTCGATCTGGAGACGACGCCGGTGGGCGCGGATCTCGGCTTCGCGCTGTCGAAGCGCCGCCGCGAGGAAGGCGGCTTTCCCGGCCACGCCCGGATCATGGCCGAGCGCGAAGGTGCCGCGATCGTCAGGCGCGTCGGGTTGATTGTCGAGGGACGCCAGCCGGTGCGCGAGGGCGCGGCGGTGGTCGATGCCGATGGTAGCGAAGTCGGCAAGGTCACCAGCGGCGGGTTCGCGCCCTCGGTCCAGAAGCCGATCGCGATGGCTTATGTCCCGGTCGCGCTTGCCGCGCCGGGCACCCGCATCACGCTCGCCCAAAGGGGCAAAGTCCATCATGCGGAAGTCGTGGCGATGCCCTTCGTTCCGCACCGTTACGTCAGAAAGGGAGCCTGACTCATGCGCTATTTCACCGAAGACCATGAGTGGATCGACGTTGACGGCGACACCGCGACGGTCGGCATCACCGATTATGCGCAGAGCCAGCTCGGCGACATCGTGTTCGTCGAGACCCCCGAAGCCGGCAAGACCGTCAGCAAGGGCGACGATGCCGCGGTGGTCGAGAGCGTCAAGGCCGCGTCCGACGTCTACGCGCCGGTCGCCGGCACCGTCATCGAGGGCAACGCGGCGCTGACCGACAACCCCGCGCTGGTCAATGACGACCCCGAAGGCGAGGGCTGGTTCTTCAAGCTGACGCTCGCCGACGCGGCCGAGCTCGACAGCCTGATGGACGAGGCCGCGTACAAGGACTTCGTGAGCAAGCTCTAACTTCTGCTCTCCTCCCTGCAGGGGAGGGGCAGGGGGTGGGTGGCGGGCGCAGCGAGCCCCTCCACGCCAGCCCCGAATAGCGCCGTCGGAGGCATCGAGCCTCCGCCGTCGCTACCCACCCCCATCCCCTCCCTGGAAGGGAGGGGGGAGACTTGTGAATGCGCTATCTGCCCCTTACCCCGTCCGACCGCGAGGCGATGCTCGCGACGATCGGCGCGCGCTCGGTCGACGACCTGTTCGTCGACGTTCCCCAAATCGCGCGGCTCGACGGGCCGGTCCACGGCCTGCCCAACCATGCCAGCGAACTGGCGGTGGAGCGGCACATGACCGCGCTGGCGAAGAAGAACCTCGCCGCGGGCGACGTGCCCTTCTTCCTCGGCTGCGGCGCCTATCGGCATCATGTCCCCGCTTCGGTCGATCATCTGATCCAGCGCGGCGAGTTCCTCACCGCCTATACGCCGTATCAGCCGGAGATCGCGCAGGGTACGCTGCAGGTAATGTTCGAGTTCCAGACGCAGGTCGCGCGGTTGCTCGGCTGCGACGTCGCCAACGCGTCGATGTACGACGGCTCGACGGCGTGCTGGGAGGCGATCTCGATGGCCCGGCGCGTGACCAAGCGCGGCAAGGCGATCCTCTCGGGCGGGCTGCACCCGCACTACGTCTCGGTCGCCAACACGATGGCGAAGTTCACCGGCGACCAGCTCGTCACCGCGCTGCCGACGCTGTCGCCCGAGCCGGACACCGATGCGCTGATCGCGCAGATCGACGACGATACGTCGTGCGTGGTCGTCCAGTATCCCGACATTCTCGGCCGGATCGGCGATCTCTCCAAGCTCGCCGAGGCGGCGCATGCGAAGAAGGCGCTGCTGGTCGCGGTGGTGACCGAGCCGGTAGCGCTGGGCGCGATCCGCTCTCCCGGCGAGATGGGCGCGGACATCGTCGTCGGCGAAGGCCAGTCGATCGGCGTCGGGCTCCAGTTCGGCGGCCCCTATGTCGGCCTGTTCGCCTGTTCGGAGAAGCTGGTGCGGCAGATGCCGGGCCGGCTGTGCGGCGAGACCGTCGACGCCGAGGGCAAGCGCGGCTTCGTGCTGACGCTGTCTACCCGCGAGCAGCATATCCGCCGCGAAAAGGCGACGTCGAACATCTGCACCAGCTCGGTGCTATGCGCGCTCGCCTGGTCGGTCCATATGACTTTGCTCGGCGAGAAGGGGCTGCGGCAGCTCGCGGCGATCAACCATGCCGGCGCCAGCGCGGCGGCCGACCGGCTCTCGCAGGTGCCCGGCGTGGAGCTGGTGACCCCGGCATTCTTCAACGAGTTCACGCTCAAGCTGCCGAAGGAGGCGCGCCCGGTGGTCCGCACGCTTGCCGACAAGGGCATTCTCGCAGGCGTGTCGCTCGGGCGGCTCTATCCGGGTGCCGACGACCTCGCCAACGGGCTGGTCGTCGCGGTCACCGAAACCACTACGCAGGAGGACGTCGAGACGCTTGCGTCCGCGCTCGAGGAGGTGCTGGCATGACGATCAACCAGAGCGGCTGGCGCCCCACCACTCCCGAAAAGGGCGAAGCCGTCGGTGAGACCTTCACCGGCAACCGCGCGCTGATGCTCGAAGAGGCGCTGATCTTCGAGATCGGCTCGTCGGAAACCACCGGCGTCGATTTCGGCGACGTGCCCGCGGGCACATCGCGGCTGGGCGGTCTGGCGCGCGAGAAGTCGATCGGCCTGCCCGGGCTGTCCGAGCCCGAAGCGGTGCGGCATTACACCCGCCTCAGCCGCCAGAACTACGCGATCGACCTCGGGCTGTTCCCGCTCGGCTCGTGCACGATGAAGCACAATCCGCGCTTGAATGAACGGATGGCGCGGCTGCCCGGCTTCGCCGATCTCCACCCGCTGACCCCGATCGACGCCTGCCAGGGCGCCTTCGAAGTGATCCACCAGCTCGCGCATTGGCTGGTGACGCTGACCGGCATGCACTCGGTCGCGATGAGCCCCAAGGCCGGCGCGCATGGCGAACTGTGCGGCGTGCTGGCGATTCGCGCCGCGCTCGACGCCAAGGGCGAGCAGGCGCGCAAGGTGTTGTTGGTTCCCGAGAGTGCCCACGGCACCAACCCGGCCACCGCGGCATTCGCCGGCTTCACGGTCGAGGATATCCCCGCGACCGAAGCAGGCCGCGTCAATCTCGAAGCGCTCAAGGCGCGGCTCGGGCCGGACGTCGCTGGCGTGATGATCACCAACCCAAACACCTGCGGGCTGTTCGAGCCCGACATGCGCGCGATCTCGGACGCAGTCCACGCAGCGGGCGGCTATGTCTATTGCGACGGCGCGAACTTCAACGCGATCGTCGGCCGGGTCCGCCCGGGCGATCTCGGCATCGATGCGATGCACATCAATCTGCACAAGACCTTCTCGACTCCGCATGGCGGTGGCGGGCCGGGCTCGGGGCCGGTGGTGTTCTCGGAGGCGCTGACGCCCTATGCGCCGCTGCCGTTCGTCGAGAAGCAGGGCGATCATTTCGCGCTGGTGGAGGAAGAGACCGCGGGCGAGCATCACGCGTCGAGCTTCGGCCGAATGGTCGCATTCCATGGCCAGATGGGCATGTTCACGCGGGCGCTGACCTATATCCTCAGCCACGGTGCGGACGGCCTGCGCCAGGTCGCCGAGGATTCGGTGCTCAACGCCAATTACATCCTGCGCTCGATGGAGGATGTGCTCGACGCGCCGTTCGCGAAATCGGGCCCGTGCATGCACGAAGCGATCTTCTCGGATAAGGGTCTGCCCGAGGGATTCTCGACGATCGACATCGCCAAGGGGCTGATCGACGAGGGCTTCCATCCGATGACCGTGTATTTCCCTCTCGTCGTACATGGGGCGATGCTGGTAGAGCCCACCGAAACCGAATCGAAAGCGACGCTGGACCAGTTCATCGGCGCCTTCCGTTCGGTGGCGGCGCGGGCGCGGAACGGCGACCCGACGGTCAAGACCGCGCCGCACTTCGCACCGCGCCGGCGTCTCGACGAGACGCTCGCGGCGCGCAAGCCGGTCCTCGTCTGGAAAGAGCCCGTGAGGGCGGAGGCGGCCGAATAGGCCGCTGAGGAGTTTCGAATAGAGAATGAGTTACAACGATACCTTTCATGACCGAGCCAACCGCTCGGCCGATGCCAAGAAGAAAGCCCTCGAGGCGCTCAAGGCCAAGCCGAAGCTGAGCGAGGCTGAGCTGGCCGAGCGCAAGGCTGCACGCCTCGCGCGCGAACAGGCCGAGATCGACGAGCGCGAAGCGCGCAGGGTGGCGGCCGAGGCCGAAAAGGCTGCAGCCGAGAAGGCGAAGGCAGATGCCGAGGCTGCGCGCATCGCCGCCCAGCGCGAGCGCGAAGCCAAGGCCGCTGCAGACAAGGCCGAAAAGGCTGCGGCGGCGGAAGCGGCGCGCGCCAAGCTCGCGGCGTCGTTCATGCTGGGGGGCAGCGACAGCCGCTACCCGGCGCGCAAGGGCAAAAAGTAGGCGCTGCGCTACCGGACTCGCGCGCGGGTCCGGTTGCGGCGGCTAGCCCCTGAGCATCTTGATGATGCCTGAAAAATCGAGCGTCGCGCCCTCGCCATTGGCGAAGCGCGCGTAGAGTTCCTCCGCGCGCGCGGCCATCGGCGTCTCGGCGTCGACGCTCGCCGCTGCCTCGAGCGCGAGCTTGAGATCCTTGAGCATCAGCGCCGCGGCGAACCCGCCCTGATAGCCGCGGTCGGCTGGGGTCTCGGGGCCCACGCCGGGGACCGGGCAATAGCTGGTGATCGACCAGCTCTGGCCCGAGCTGACCGAAGCGATGTCATAGAGCTTCTGCAGGTCCAGCCCGAGCTTTTCGGCCAAGGCAAAGCTCTCACAGGTCGCGACCATCGTCGCGCCGAGCATCATGTTGTTGCAGATCTTGGCGCCTTGGCCCGCGCCGCTCGCGCCGGCATGGATCACTGCCTTGCCCATGTCCGACAGGAAGACCTCGGCGCGTGTGAATGCGGCCTCGCTGCCGCCGACCATGAAGGTGAGCGTCCCGGCATTGGCCGCGGCGATTCCGCCGGATACCGGCGCGTCGACTGCGACGAGCCCATGCGCGGCGGCGGCTTCGGCGACGCGGCGCGCAGTGGCGACGTCGATCGTCGAACAATCGATCAGGATCGCCCCGGCATCCGCGTGGGGCAGGACATTGTCGGTATAGACCGCTTCGACATGGCGGCCGGCGGGGAGCATCGTGATCACCGCCTCGGCGCCTTCTATGGCTGCGTTGGCGCTTTCGGCAGGCAGGCAGCCGGCCTTCCTGGCCTTGTCGAGCGCCTCGGCGGAGAGGTCATAGGCTCGGACGTCGTGGCCGGCCTTGGCGAGGTTCGCCGCCATGCCGCCGCCCATATTGCCGAGACCGATGAATGCGATGCGTGCCATGTACTTCCTCTTCTGTTCCCCTTCCGCTTTAGGGAGGGGCTAGGGGAGGGGTTGAACGCCCCTTCTCTCATTTCGGCCCTTCCCCCGACCCCTCCCGCAAGCGGAAGGCGAGCGCGGGAGGCGCGAACCGCCGGTTATTTCCCCGTCCAGTTTCCCGGGCGTTTCTCGACGAATGCAGTCATGCCTTCCTTCTGGTCGGCGGTGCCGAACAAGGCGTGGAACAGACGGCGCTCGAATTGGACGCCCTGCGTCAGAGTGGTCTCATAGGCGGCGTTGACCATCTCCTTGTTCGCCAGCACGGCGAGCGGCGCCATGCCGGCGATGGCGGCGGCGGTCTTTACTGCCTCCTCGACCAGATTGGCGGCGGGGACGATACGCGCGACGAGCCCGGCGCGCTCGGCCTCGATCGCGTCGATCATCCTGCCGGTGAGGCACATCTCCATTGCCTTGGCCTTGCCTACGGCACGGGTGAGGCGCTGCGAGCCGCCCATGCCGGGGGAGACCGCAAGCTTGATCTCGGGCTGGCCGAACCTGGCGCTGTCGGCGGCGAGGATGAAGTCGCACATCATCGCCAGCTCGCAGCCGCCGCCGAGCGCATAGCCGGCGACCGCGGCAATGACCGGTTTGCGGGTGCGGGTGAACGCGTCCCAGCCGGCGAAAAAGTCATGGCCGTACATATCGGCAAAGCCCTGCGCCTGCATTTCCTTGATGTCGGCGCCGGCGGCGAAGGCCTTTTCGCCGCCGGTGATTACCGCGCAGCCTTGCGATGTGTCCTTGTCGAATGCGGCCATCGCGTCGAGCAGCTCGCTCAGCACCTGGCTGTTGAGCGCATTGAGCGCCTGCGGACGGTTGAGCGTGACCAAAGTCACGGCGCCGCGCTGTTCGACAAGGAGGGTCTGGTAGTCGGGCATTTCTACTCCTTCACGCCGGCGCCCATGCCTGGTCTTCGGGCAGGGGGGCGAAGATCTGGTCGATGACGTGATCGGTGACGCCGTCGACGGTAGCGGGCTGCCAGCGCGGTGCATTGTCCTTGTCGACGATCACTGCGCGAACGCCCTCGGCGAAGTCAGGACGCTGGACGACGCGGGTGGCGACGGCGAATTCCTGCCGCATCTCGTCCTCGAAGCTCGGCATGTGGCGGCCTTGGCGGACGAGATGGAGCGAGACCTTCATCGCCTGTGGGGACTTGGTAGCAAGGATGGCGAGCTGCTCCTTCGCCCACAGGCCGGGATCTGCGGCGAGCGCGGCGAGGATCTCCTCAAGCGTGTCAGCGGCGAAGAGCCGGTCGATGTTGTCGAGGTCGGCGAGGATCTTCGCCTCGGGTGAGGATTCAGAGAGTGCGTCGAGCGTCGCGGCGATCGCCTGCGGGTCTCTGGCGATCTCCGCCTTGGCCTGATCGAGGCCGGCGGCGGGCAGATAATGGGTCGCAAGGCCGAGCGCGTGGCAATCGGCGCCGTTCAGCCGGGCGCCGGTCAGCGCGATATACTCGCCGAGGTGGCCAGGCAGCCGCGAGAGATACCAGCCGCCGCCGACATCGGGGAACAGGCCGATCCCGGTCTCGGGCATGGCGAACCGGGTGTTCTCGGTCGCGACCCGGAACTTGGCCGGCATCGATATGCCGACCCCGCCGCCCATCGTGATCCCGTCCATGAACGCGACCACCGGCTTGGCATAGGTGAACAGCGCGTGGTTGAGCTGGTACTCGACGCGGAAGAACTCGCGCGCTGCGGTGCCGTCACCCGCACCACTCTCGGCGATCATGCGGATATCGCCCCCGGCGCAGAAGCCGCGCGAGCTTTTTGAATCGCCATCCGGGGAGGGTGCATGATCGATCAGCACCGCCTCGACATCGGTGTCGCTGCGCCATGCGAGGAGCGCATCGAGCATCTTGGCGCACATCGCGGTGCTGAGCGCGTGCAGCGCCTTGGGGCGGTTGAGCCGGATGCGCCCGGTGCGGCCTTCGACAAGGGTAAGGACGTCTTCGGTCATTGCCGCGTCAGCTCCCGTCCGACGATCATGCGCATCACCTGATTAGTCCCCTCGAGGATCGAATGGACGCGGAGATCGCGCCAGAAGCGTTCGATCGGATAATCCTGCAGATAGCCATATCCCCCGTGGAGCTGGAGCGCGCGATCGACGACGCTGCTACCCGTGTCGGTGGCGAGGCGCTTGGCCATTGCGGCGAAGCGGGTCTTGTCCGGGGCGCCCGCAGTGACCTTGGCCGCGGCAAGATAGAGCAGGGCGCGGGCAGCCTCGAGCTCGGTCGCCATGTCGGCGAGGGTGAATTGGGTGTTCTGGAAATCGGCGATCGGGCGGCCGAACTGCTGGCGGTCCTTGGTGTACTGGATCGCCTCGTCGAGGCAGCGCTGCGCGCCGCCGAGCGAGCAGGCGCCGATGTTGAGTCGGCCGCCGTCGAGACCCATCATCGCAATGCGGAAGCCCTCGCCTTCGCCGCCGACCAGGTTCTCGGCGGGGACGCGGACGCCGTCGAAATTGACCTGCGCGGTCGGCTGCGAGTGCCAGCCGAGCTTCCGCTCCTGCGCGCCGAAACTGACGCCGGGCATATCCTTTTCGATGACGAGGCACGAAATGCCCTTGGGCCCTTCCTCGCCGGTGCGCACCATCGTGACATAGACTTCGTTCTCGCCGGCGCCCGAGATGAACTGCTTGGTGCCGGTGACGACATAATGGTCGCCGTCCCGGACCGCGCGGGTCTTAAGCGCCGCGGCGTCCGAACCGGAGGAGGGTTCGGTGAGGCAATAGCTCGCCAGACGGTCCATCGTGATCAGCGACGGGAGGTACTTGCCCTTGACCGCCTGCGAGCCGAACCGGTCGATCATCCAGCTCGCCATGTTGTGGATCGAGATGAACGCGCTGGTCGATGGGCAGCCATAGGCCATCGCCTCCATGATCAACGCCGATTCGAGCCGGCCGAGGCCGATTCCGCCGGACTCCTCCGAGACATAGATCGAGGCGAAGCCGAGCTCGGCCGCAGCGCGGATCGTCTCGCGCGGGAAGATGTGCTTCTCGTCCCATTCGCCGGCATGGGGCGTGATGCGATCGGCGGTGAACTGGCGGGCCATCTCCTGGATCTGGAGCTGCTCGTCGGTGAGGTCGAATTGAGTCATTGGTCGAGGGTTTCCGAGATGACGTCCCACCCATAACGGTAGGCGTGAGTGCAGGAGTCCGGAGCGGCCTCCGCCACATGGATGCGACGGAGAAGCGAAGCTCCCGACGCTGTGTGGTGCGCGGGCAGCCCGGTCAGGACGAGGACGAGCTTGTCGCGATCAGGCGAGTAGTCCGTCCGGCCATAGAAGCGGTAGCGCGTGTCTCGGCCGCCGGCGGCGCGGAAGACCCGCGTCGTGCCGTCATTGCGCACGGAGGTGCCCCGATCGCCCTCGTCGCCGATGATCTCGCTCTGGATCAGCTGCAGCCTGCGCTGCGTGCTCAACAGCGTGAAATGTGCAGATTCGGTCCCGGCTCCGTCGATCTTCAGCGTTTCGCCTTGCAACAGATCGACATAGCTGTGCTTCAGACACGCGCGGCCCGGGCCCTCGAAGACGCCCGCTTCCTCGGGTACGAGCACCAGCGCTAGAGCGGCGATCATCATTGCGGCTTCTCGTGCAGCACGCGCTCGGCGAAGAGCGGGTTGGCGATCCTGAGGTCGTTGCGTTCGTACCAGCGCGGGGCGGGCAGGCCCTTCTCCCAGGCGAGCAGCTCGGTGAGCGTGCCGTTGGCGCTGGGCACGTCGGGCGCGGCGGTCCTGAGCGGATCGGCATAAGCCACATCCGCGGTGACGATCTCCCAGCCGTCCGCGCGCAGCGCCTTGACCAGATCGGTGATGTAGAGCGCGGCGATGTCGGTCTCGTGGAGCAGCATGACGTGCACCGGCGAGCGGCCGATCGTCTTGATCATCAGCGCGTCGGCGAAGTCGGCGGCTTGCACATGGCTCTCGACATAGAGGTCGCGCAAGCCGGCCATGTCGATGGTCTTGCCGGCCTTCTTCGCCTCGATCGTGCGCTGCTCCATGTTCCAGTCGGAGGCTTCGGCGGTGACATAGCCGTTGATCAGCCCGCGCGCGGCGAGACCGGCGCGAACCGCGTCGCGCTTCGCCTTGTCCTTGCCGCCCTCGTCGAGAAACGGGAAGCGGAACCACGGACGATAGCCGCGTCGCGGCTTGAGCCAGCTCTCGGCGCGGTCGATGTCGGCGAGATAGTCGGCCACCGCGAGTTGGTTGAGGTGCGGGTGGCTGAAGCTGTGGTTGGCGATGACGTGGCCGGCGCGGACATAGCCCGCGACCAGCGCTTCGTCGGTGTCGTCACGGACGTTGCCGGGATTGACGAAGAACGCAACCTGTTCGATCCGCGCCTTCTTCAAGCCGGCGATGAGGCGGCGGGCGCGCTCCTTCCTGGAGAGGAACGCTCCCTCGCTGCGGGGCGCATCGTCGAAGCTGAGCGCGATGCGCTTCTGCGCGACGGCCGCCGGAGCGAGCGCGATCAGCAGCAGCGCGACGAGCGTGGTGGCGAGCGTCCGCATCATGCGCAGCGACGATATCGCAGCGCGCCGGGCATGGCATCGGCGCCCTGCTCGCGCCTGACGAGCGTATCGCCGCCGTCCTGCGCGTCGAGCACCATGCGGCGGGTCCATTCTTGACCCTCGCCGGTCATCGCGAAGTCGGCGACGAGGCGCGAGGCATCGCGTTCGATCACTTCAGCCGGCTTCCCGCGCGACTCATAGAAGCGCAGCGCGTCGGCGGTGATCGTCAGCAGTCCCTTGTTATCGCCGCGCGTCGAGGTGCAATCGGCCGGAACGAGCCCCCAACGCCCCTGGAGCGCAACGGGGATGCGACCGTCTGCCACGGACGAGTTCTCGGTAGCCGGCTTGGTGGTCGGCGTTACAGCCGGTGTCGGCGTCTCCACCGGCAGCGCCTCCGCGGCGTTGGGCATCTCGGGCGGAGCAGGGGTGGTGGCGACGCTGTTCTCCGTCAGCACCACGCTGTTGCCCGCCGTCGGGTTGTCTCCGCCGCAACCGGCGAGCGCCGTCGCCACGACGCTGGTGGCGATCATCGTGATGGTGCGCATGTCCGTCCCTCCGCTCGTTTCGGTCCCGATGCAAACGCCGGCTGCCCGCGAGTCGATCCGCGGTTCGCCCCGCGGATCAGCCCATCGTCGGGATGACGAAAGCGTCCTGAATGCGCGACGGGCCGCCATCCTCGCTTCCGCCCGGCAGCGCCGAGCCGTCGGGCCAGCGCTGGGTGACGGTCTTGGTCTTGGTCCAGAAGCGGACGCCCTCCATGCCATGCTGGTTGATGTCGCCGAAGGCGCTGCGCTTCCAGCCGCCGAAGCTGTGATACGCCACCGGCACCGGGATCGGCACGTTGATCCCGACCATCCCGACATTCACGCGCGCGGCGAACTCGCGCGCGGCATGGCCGTTGCGGGTGAAGATCGCGACGCCGTTGCCGTATTGGTGCTCGCTGGGAAGGCGGAGCGCGGTCTCGAAATCGGGCGCGCGGACGATCTGGAGGACCGGGCCGAAGATCTCCTCCTTGTACGATTGCATGTCGGGGGTGACGCGGTCGAACAGCGACGGCCCGATGAAGAAACCCTCTTCGTGCCCTTGCAGCTGGAAGCCGCGGCCGTCGACGACGAGTTCGGCGCCTTCGTCGACCCCGGTCTGGATCCAGTTCTCGACGCGCTGCTTGTGCGCGGCGTTCACGACCGGCCCGTAATGCGCATCGTTATCAGTCGAGACTCCGACGCGCAGACGCTCGATGGCGGGGATCAGTTTCGCGCGCAACGCATCGGCGGTCTTGTCGCCGACCGGGACAACGACCGGCAGCGCCATGCAGCGCTCGCCCGCCGAGCCGAAGGCGGCGCCCGATAAATCGGCTACGACCTGGTCGAGATCGGCATCGGGCATGACGATGCCGTGATTCTTGGCACCGCCCATCGCCTGCACGCGCTTTCCGGCGTCGACGCCGCGGCGATAGACATAATGTGCGATGTCGGACGAGCCGACGAAGCTCACGGCGCTGATCGCCGGATGATCGAGGATAGCGTCGACCATCTCCTTGTCGCCGTGGACGACCTGGAGGATGCCCTCGGGAAGCCCCGCTTCGAGGAACAGCTCGGCGAGGCGGACGGGCACCGAAGGATCGCGCTCGCTCGGTTTGAGCAGGAAGGCGTTGCCGCAGGCGATCGCCACACCCGACATCCATAGCGGGATCATCGCCGGGAAGTTGAACGGGGTGATCCCCGCACCAATGCCGAGCGGCTGGCGCATCGAATAGACGTCGATCCCGGGGCCTGCGCCCTGGGTGTATTCGCCTTTGAGCGCATGCGGGATGCCGCAAGCGAACTCGATCACTTCGAGCCCGCGCTGGATGTCGCCCTTGGCGTCGGCAATGACCTTGCCGTGCTCGGAGGAGAGCAGGTGCGCGAGCGAATCCATGTTCGCCTCGACCAGTTCCTTGAACTTGAACATGATGCGGGCGCGGCGCTGCGGGTTGGTCGCGGCCCATGCCGGCTGCGCGGCCTCGGCGGCGGCGACGGCGCGGTCGAGATCGGCTTGCGTTCCGAGCGAGACGCGCGCCTGGACCTGCCCGGTATTGGGATCGAAAACGTCGGACGTGCGGCCGGCGGCGCCACCCGAATGCCCGGCAATCAGATGCTCGATCGTGCGCATAAACTCTCCTGCGGCGGGCACGATGGCCCGACTCGTCGTGTAATTTTATTGCGCAATGGCACAGCGAGGGCGGGTTCTCAATCCTCCCTCGCGTGAGCGGGGGAGGTGGCGCCGAAGGCGACGGAGGGGGCGTGGCCGCGAGCGTTGCACCTGCGGAGACGCCCCTCCGCCAGGCTGACGCCTGACACCTCTCCCGCTTCGCGAGGGAGGATTAGCGGGTCCGCCCGATCGGCACGGGCAGTAACCGCCCCTGCTCGTCGGGGACGATCATCACTTCAACCCCGAATGCCTCGCGCAAAGGCTGGTGTGCCAGCGCCTCCGCGGCAGATCCGAACGCCACGACTTCGCCTTGCTTGAGCAGCAATACGTCGTCGGCGGCGCGCGCGGCCTGGATCAGGTCGTGGAGGACGATCACCACGCCCATGCCGTCGGCGGCGAGTGCGCGGAGCTGGTCGAGCAGCCCGAGCTGATGGACCGGATCGAGGCTGGCGAGCGGCTCGTCGGCCAGCAGCCATTGCGGCTCGCCGGCGAGGACGCGGGCGAGCAGCACGCGGGCACGCTCGCCGCCGGAGAGCTGATCTGCGCCGCGGTCGGCCAAATGGTGCGTACCGGTGGCGGCGAGCGCGGCGCCGATCGCCATCGCGTCTTGCTGCGAGGCGCCGGCGAAGGGCGAGCGATGCGGCAGGCGACCGAGCGCGACGAGGTCACGGACCGAGACGTTCCAGTGAACGGTCGGGTCCTGGGGCAGATAGCCGATCAGCCGGGCGCGCTCGCGCGGCTCGATGCGGGCGATATGGCGGGTGCCGAGTTTGACGTGACCGGCATCGGCGTCGAGCAGGCCGGCGAGGGTCTTGACCAAGGTCGACTTGCCCGAACCGTTGGCGCCGAGGATCGCAGTGACGCGGCCGGGCTCGAACGCGGCGCTGACGTTGTTCAGCACCCGGCGATTGCCGAGACTGACCGCGAGATCGCTGACGCTCAGATCCACGCCGACCGCCGCATTTTCAGGAGGAGCAGGAAGAAAAACGGCGTTCCGAGCAATGCCATCGCCACGCCCAGCCTGATCTCCGACGCGCCGGGCCCGAGCCGGACGAGGCTGTCGGCGGCAAGGACGAGCGCGCCGCCCCCGAGTGCGCTGGGGAGGAGCAAAGCCGAGGGCTTGGCGCCGGTCAGCGGGCGCAGCAGGTGGGGCACGATCAGGCCGACGAAGCCGACCACACCGGTCACCGCGACGCTGGCGCCGACCCCGAGGCCGGCGCCGAGGACGATCAGCAATTGGGTGCGCTGAAGACCGACGCCGAGCGAGCGCGCGGCGTTCTCGCCGAGCGTCAGCGCGTCGAGCGCGCGGCCGGTGAACAACAGCAGGGCGCAGCCGATCGCGATAAACGGCGTGGCGAGCTGAACCTCGGCGAAGCTGCGGTCGGTGAGCGCGCCCATGATCCAATCGATGATCTCGGCGGTGGCGAACGGGTTGGGCGCGATCGAGATCAGGAAGGCGGTCAGCGCGCCGGCAAGGCTGGCGAGCACGGTGCCGGCGAGGATGAAGGCGACCTGGCTGTCGGCGCGCCACGCGAGGCCGGCGAGCAGCAGCATCGATCCGCACGCGGCGAGCATCGCGGCGCCGAAGATCACCAGCGGCGCGCTGGCGGCGAAGACGACGATCGCCGCGACCGCGCCGAGCGCGGCGGAAGAGGACACGCCGACCACCGCCGGATCGGCGAGCGGGTTGCGCAGATAGCCCTGCAGCACCGCGCCGGTGAGGCCGAGCGCCGCACCGACCGCGAGCCCGAGGATCGCGCGCGGCAGGCGGAGCTCGGCGAGGATCCACCAGCGCGGATCGCCCGAGAACCAGGCCGACGGCGGCACCCACACCTTGCCGGCCATCAGCGAACCAGCGAAGAGCAGGGCGACGAGGCTTGTGAGCAGGACGATCAGAAGGGGGCGGTTCATTGCTCCACCGCGCGGCGTATCTCGGCGAGCCGCGTCATCGCTCTGGCGATCACCGGGCCACCGCAATTAACGAGGCTGCGGTCGAACCGCGCCTGATGCACCTTGGCGCCCGAGCGGGCGAGCGCCCAGCCGCGCATCTGCGCAGCCCGCGAGCTGGCGTCGCGGCCAGATCGATCCGGTACGAGCATCACCCGAGGTGGGTCGACCACGACATGTTCGATCGGGAGATAGCCGGTGCCCTGCAGCCCATAATGCGCAGCATGATCGCTGAAGCCGGCCTTGACCATCATCTCGTCGAGCAAGGTGCCCGCACCGTTGACGGTATTGCCGCCGATCCACAGCAGGGCGGGGGTGGGCGGCGCGTCGGTGCGCGCGGCACTCAGGGCTCGGTCGATGCGCGACACCATCGCCTCGCCGGCCGGGACCGCGTTCAGGGCGGCGGCGAGTTCGCGGACCTGCGCCTTGCTCTGATCGATCGTGCTTGCCCATCCGAGATACAGCGTCTTCACCCCGGCGCGGGCGAATGCCTCACGCGCCGAGGCCGAGGCGAAACTGTCGGCGACAACGAGATCCGGGCGCAGCGCGATGATCTCCTCGGCAGTGCCGTGGTTGACGTTGAATTTCCGCGCGACATCGTAGGGGATCGAAGACGCCGCGGGGTCGCGCGAATAATGACTGATCGCGGCGATGCGGTCGGGCGGGACCAGTTCGACCAGCATCGCATCGGCGCACGGGTTAAGCGACACGATCCCGCCCCCGTGCGACGAAGGCGGCGCCGCGCATCCTGCCAGCAGCAGGCAGAGAAGCGCGGCGCGTCTCATCAGTCGAACTTGACCCGCACGCCGGCATAGGCCGCGCGGCCATAGGTGCCGTAGCCGGATACGAGCTGATACTGCTCGTCGGTCAAATTCTCGACCCGGCCATAGACCGCGAAGCGATCGCCCACCGGCATCTCGGCGCGGAGGCTGCCGAGCGCGAAGCCGTCGAGCCGGGTGAAATTGCCCTGGTCGTTGAAGCTGTCCCCGACGATCGTCACCGTGCCTCCCAGCGATAGCCCGAACGGCAGGCGGTAGTCGGCGGACAGGCTGGCGGTATCGCGTGGACGGCGCGCCAGCTGGTTGCCTTCATAACCGGCTGAGCGGTTCTCGGTGTCGGTATAGGTGTAGTTGGCGGTGACCGTAAACGCTTCGACCGGACGCAGTGCGAGCTCAACCTCGACGCCCTGGGCCCGGGTGCGGGCGATGTTGGCGTAGGTGCCGAACGGACGTTCGAAGCAGATTGATGCGGGGTTGGTGACGTCCGAAGTCGGGCACGAGAAGAAGTCGATCTGGTTGCGCGTGTCGCGGTGGAACCACGTGACGCCGAACCTCGCCGCGCCGTTCAGCGCGCTCTGCTCGACGCCGACTTCCCAGCTCTTGGCGGTCTCCGGATCGAGCGATTCGGTGCCATAGTCCGAGAACAGCTGATACAGCGTCGGAGCCTTGAAGCCCTCGCCATAGCTGGCGCGGAGCAAGGTGTCCTCGAACGGCTTCACCGCCAGATTGGCGCCCCAGCTGGTGTGCGCGCCGAAGCGGCTGTGATCGTCGTTGCGAATGCCGGCGGTGAGCGTCACTTGCTCGGCCGGGGTGACGATCGCCTGACCGTAGAAGCTGGTGATGTCGGCGCGACTGGTCTCGAAGCCGTCGTAGAAGCGGAGGTTCTCGCGCTCGGCGCCGAAGGTCAGACGGAGCTGGTCGACCAGCGTGGCGTCGCCGCGATACTCGTAGCGCTCGCTGCGGCCGCGATAGAGATAGATCGGCGCGCTATCGATATCGGGATCATAGCCGTCGCGGTTGATGTCGGCGATCGTGAAGGCGATCCGGTTCGAGACCGGGCCGATGTCGGCGAACAGGCCGGCATAGCCGTAGAGTTCCTGCGCGGTCGAATATTCGTCGGTGTCGGCGAAGCTGTAGGTGGGCGCGGGATATCCATCGAGATCGACGCGCGAATCGGCATAATAGCCGCGCAGGTCGACGCCGACGCCTGGCGCGAATTCGTAGCGGAGGCGTCCGCTGGCATTATACTGGCGATAGCCGTCGGCCTCGGTGCCGGCCGCCGCCTGCGAGACGCCGTCGGTGCGGAAATAGCCGCCGGTCAGCGCGCCCTGCAGCGAGTCGTTGCCGGCCGCGATCGCGGCATTGGCCGAGACCTGATCGGCATAGCCATATTCTGCATTGGCGCGCGCTGTGATGCCGTCGACCGGCGCCTGGGTGACGATGTTGACCACGCCGCCCAGCGCCTGGCTGCCCCAGATCACCGAATTGGGACCGCGCAGCACTTCGACGCGCTCGATCGAGCTGGTCAGCAGATTGCCGAAGTCGAACGCGCCGGCAGGGGCGGAGGGGTCCATGGCGCGGACGCCATCGATCAGCACCAGTGTCTGCGCGTCCTCGGCGCCGCGGATGCGGACGGCGGTGATGCTGCCCGGGCCACCGTTGCGGGTGGAAGTGATGCCCGCTGTAGTGGCGAGCAGATCGGAGAGCGAGACGGTCTGGCGAGTCTCGATCGTTTCGCGGTTCAGCACCGTGATCGAGCGGCCGGTGGTCTCGGCCTCCTGCTCGATGCCCGATGCGACGACGACGATCTGGTCGTCATCCGACTGGGCATGGGCGACCGCCGGCAGCAATGCGGCGGAGGCATAGAGAAACAGCTTGAACTTGATCACGACAAGACACCTTTGTCTGGGGTCGTCTCGCCGAAAAAGCGGCGCGGCGACCCGATTGAACGGTGTCGCTCACGCGAGGGCATGCCCTCGTTCGCCCGGTGCACCCCGCCCGCGCAAAGGAATCGACTGTGACGGGCAGGTCTCCTGGCTCCCGGGTCAATACCTGCGCGCCGCCTTCCCGGATTGCTCCAGTGGCATGATGGCGCGAATGCTCGCCGGTTACAGTTGCGGGGGCAGCCTCGGGTTTGAACCGAGTTCCCATTTTCATCCCCTTCGCAGGGGACACCCGTCACGGCGCGGCCTCTACGCCGCGGCTCGCTTCGCTGCAATGCGAAAAAACCGCGATTGTCACGCCTGTGTAACCAACGGTGAAGGTCGCATTTACCAGCACCGCCTAGGGCTGAAGGCATGAAGGTCGCAGAATCTCCGTCGCAGTCGGACCCGAATCCGGGCTGGCTCAGTTCCAGCGAGGCCGATCCGGCCTCGCTGACGCTCGATGACTCGCTGTTCAAGGCAGTCGAGTATTTCAACTCCGACATCGACCTGCGGCTGATGCCGGTGGTGGACGCCGCGAAGCGGCCGATCGGGGCGATTTTCGAGAAGGATGTGCGGCGACTGCTGCTCAATCCGTTCGGCCACGCGCTGCTGCGCAATCCCTATTTCGGGCACGGCGTGGTGCGTCATGTGCGGAATTGCCCCGTGGCGGAGATGTCTGCCGATGTCGGCGGGCTGATCCACGCTTATCGTTCCGCCAACGGCAGCGAGGGTATGATCCTCACGCGTGGGGGCAGGCTGGCGGCGGTGATCGGCAATCGGCGGCTGCTCCACCTCGCCGCGGAATATGAGCGCAGCACCGCCGCGACCCGAGTGGCACGTGCCGAGCGCATCGAGCGCGCCAGCGAACGCTTCGAGAGCGAGGTTTCGACGCTAGCGCAGGCACTGGCGACGCTGTCGGCCGAGCTGCAGCACGGCGCCATGTCGAGCGCCGACCGCGCCGCCGAGGTCGGCAGCCGGGCGGTCGCGGTTGCGTCCGCCGCGGCGCAGACCAGCGACAATATGCGCGAGGTCGCCGCGCGCGGCCGCGAACTCGCCGAGGCGCTCGGCTACGTCGAACGCAACACCGAGGCCGCCGAAGCGGCCGCAGGCCGAGTCTCCGAACTCGTCCGCGTCGGCAGTGCGCGCACTCGCGAACTCCATCGCACCGCCCAGACGATCGATTCGGTGATCGGGCTCATCAGCGACATTGCCGGGCAGGTGAATCTGCTCGCGCTCAACGCCACGATCGAGGCGGCGCGCGCGGGCGAGGCCGGGCGCGGCTTCACCGTGGTCGCCAACGAAGTGAAGCAGCTGTCGAGCCAGACTGGGGTCGCCGCAGGCAGGATCGCGGCGCATGTCGACGAGATCCGCCGCGGCATCGACGAGGTCACCAACGGCCATGTCCAGGTCGAGGAGGCGATCGCAGCGATGGTCGATCTCGCCGGCGGCGTGCAGGCGGCGGTCGTCGCCCAGGAGGCCGCGACTCGCACTATTGCGCGCAATGTCGAGGAGGCGGTCGGCGCCAGCACCGCGATCCGCAACGATGTCGAGGCGATCGGCGAGACCTCGCACGCCGCCTCGATCAGCGCGACGGGCATGGGCGGCGTCGCCGCGAGGCTCCAGCAAGGCGCATCGGCCCTGTCGGAGCAGTTGCAGGGCTTCCTCTCCGAATTGCGCGCCGCCTGAGAAATTCGACGCTATTTCATTGAGAAGGCGGAACGGCGGAAGCGGGACTGCGTTGTCGCACCCCGAGGAGGACGCCTGCATGAAAACGCATTATCTGATCCTGGGGCTTGCCCCGGCGCTTGCGCTTGCCGCGTGCGGCGGCAACGAGACCACGACCACCAACACCGCGACGATGGACAATATGGGCACCGAGATGCCCGCCGATCCCGCGATGACCGACAATGGTGCCGACAATGCGATGGCGGCCGAAGCCGCGTCGCCCGCGCAGAAATTTGCCAACGATGTCGGCGCGAGCGACTATTACGAGATCGAGGCGGGCAAGCTCGCGCAGGAAAAGGCGCAGGCGGCGGGTCTGAAGGAATTCGGCAAGATGATGGTCGAACATCACACCGACTCGACCAATAAGCTCAAGGCCGCGGGCGCCAAAGCGAACCCGGCGATCGCTCCGAGCCCGGCACTCACCGCCGAGCAGGAAGCCAATCTCGCGGCGCTGCGCAGCGCCGAGGGCGCGGCGTTCGACACCGCCTACAAGACCCAGCAGGTCGCCGCGCACGAAAAGGCGCTCGCGATCGTCAAGGGCTATGCCGCCAGCGGCGAGGTGCCCGAACTCAAGGCCTTCGCGAGCGATGCGCAGAAGGTAGTGCAGGCGCACCTCACCAAGATCCAGGGCATGTAACGCCCACACTTACGGATAAGGAGAGAGGAGGCGTCGCTCGCAAGAGCGGCGCCTCTTTGCATGCGATGGCTCGCGCAGTGCTTGTGCTCCTGCTTTCGCAGAAGCACTGGGGAAGCTTCAGGCGGCTTGTTCGTGCGCCGGAGCGTCCGGCACTGCGCGCGGCCCGGCCGCCGCCGCTTCGGTACCGACTCGCTTCAGCCGGCCATCGACATGGCCGCCATTCTCGATCGTGATGTCTTCATATTCGACATCGCCGATGATACGCGCCGAGCGCTCGACCGTCAGGTGCTTGACGCGCACGCTGCCCTCCACCGAGCCGGCGATGCGAGCAGTCTCGCCGGTGATGCCGCCGACGACCCGACTTTCCGATCCCTGGACGAGATTGCCGCAATGGACGTCGCCCTCGATATTTCCGTCGATATGGAGATCGGCGGTGGCGCGGACATCGCCGGTTACCACCATATCGGGGCCGATCACCGAGAACATGCCACGCCCGCGGCTGCTGTTCTGCGAGGATGAAACCGGCCGTTCCTCGCGCCCCTTATTGCTGCTGAACACTGGTTTACTCTCCCGAAACAAGACTCGGCGTCCGCGCCGGCTGCGTAGCACAGCTCGACCCGTCCGGCAGACTCCAAAACCCGGACGACGCACCATCCCCGCGATTGTCGTTGGCGGCCGGACTCGCTGCGTGCCAGACTTGGAGCGCCGCGCCGGCGAGCATGATCAGCGACCCGGCGAGGTGCGCGATCGGGCTGTTCAGCCAGGCCGCGGCACCGGCGGTCGCCACGCCCGCGAGCCCGATCGCCGCCACGAAGCGCAAACGAGGGCGTCGCACTGCCGCGTAAGCCCCGATCGCGAGCGGGATCAGCAGCCCGACAACCGACAGTCCCGGCAGTGCCGCCGCAGTCAATCCGGCGGCGAGCGCGCCCATGGACGGGGCGGGCGAAGCGCTCAGCTGGGCGAGGTGGCAGGCGAGCAAGCCCGCCGCAGCGGCAAAAACGACTCCGATCAACGGCAACAGCGTCGTCGACTCGAACCAGCGCCACGCGCCGGTCTGCGACGAGGCGACGGCGCCCAGCAGCAACGTCGCCATGACGGCGAGCAGCGCGGGCGCGAGACGGGCCAAAGCAGGGCGCCTGACGGCGCGGCGAGAAGGGGATGAGAGCATCTGCCGACGGTCTAGCGGGGCAAGGGTTGATGCGGGGTTATCCGCGAGGGCGACCCATTGACCACTTCCGCCGGCACCGTTATAGGCGCCCCCGTTCCAAGAGGGGCCTGATGGCCGAAACGCCTCCTGGAACAAAGAGCTGAACGTTGCTGGAGACGCAATGGCCCGGGGGGTCAAAGACACCCGGGGCCTTTTCGTATTCGCTAGAGATTTGATTTTCGAAGAGAGTCTGGGCTCCAGCAAAGTAACCGCCGGATCATCCGGTAACGCAAAGGTGAAGGGCTTCATGCCGACGATTAACCAGCTGGTCCGCAAGGGCCGCGAACCGCAGAAGGCCAAGTCGAAGGTCCCTGCGATGGAGCAGAACCCGCAGAAGCGCGGCGTTTGCACCCGTGTCTACACCACGACCCCGAAGAAGCCGAACTCGGCTCTCCGCAAGGTTGCGAAGGTTCGCCTGACCAACCAGCGCGAAGTCATTTCGTACATTCCGGGCGAGGGCCACAATCTTCAGGAGCACTCGGTGGTCCTGATCCGCGGCGGCCGCGTGCGCGACCTTCCCGGCGTTCGGTACCACGTCCTTCGCGGCGTGCTCGATACGCAGGGTGTGAAGGATCGCCGCCAGTCGCGTTCCAAGTACGGCGCGAAGCGTCCGAAGTAAGCCGGTCGGCTTATGCCGACCCTCAATGGCTGAAGTTTAGAAGGAAGATATCAGATGGCTCGTCGTCGTCGTCCCGAAAAGCGGGAAATCCTGCCTGATCCCGTTTACGGGGATGAGGTTCTGTCGAAGTTCATGAACTCGGTAATGCTGGACGGCAAGAAGTCCGTCGCCGAGAACATCGTCTATTCGGCGCTGCAGACCGTCGAGCAGCGCGCCAAGCGCGAGCCGATCGGCGTGTTCCACGATGCGCTCAACAACATCAAGCCGGGCATCGAGGTCCGTTCGCGCCGCGTCGGCGGTGCGACCTACCAGGTTCCGGTCGAGGTGCGCCCCGAGCGTGCCCAGGCGCTCGCGATCCGCTGGCTCATCGCCTCTGCGCGCAATCGCAGCGAGCACACCATGTCGGCCCGCCTTTCGGGCGAGCTGCTCGATGCTTCGAACAACCGCGGCAACGCGGTCAAGAAGCGCGAAGACACCCATCGTATGGCCGAAGCGAACCGCGCCTTCAGCCACTACCGCTGGTAAATTTCGTAACTATATCGTGGGGAGCCGGACCGTCCGGCTCCCCACATCGCTAAGGAAGCAACGATCATGGCCCGCAGCCATCCGCTCGAGCGTTACCGCAATATCGGCATCATGGCGCACATCGACGCCGGCAAGACGACGACGACCGAGCGCATCCTCTATTACACCGGCAAGTCCTACAAGATCGGCGAAGTGCACGAAGGCACCGCCACCATGGACTGGATGGAGCAGGAGCAGGAGCGCGGGATCACGATCACGTCCGCCGCGACGACGTGCAAGTGGCGCGCCGAAGAAGGCAAGGGCGAAGAGCACCTGATCAACATCATCGACACCCCCGGCCACGTCGACTTCACGATCGAAGTCGAGCGTTCGCTGCGCGTGCTCGACGGTGCTGTGGCTTGCTTCGACGGCGTTGCCGGCGTCGAGCCGCAGTCGGAAACGGTGTGGCGCCAGGCTGACAAGTATGGCGTGCCGCGGATGTGCTTTGTCAACAAGCTCGACCGCACCGGCGCCGACTTCTATTTCTGCGTCAACTCGATCATCGAGCGCCTCGGCGCGCGTCCGGCGGTCCTGTACCTGCCGATCGGCATCGAAGGCGGCTTCAAGGGCCTGGTCGACCTGGTCGAGAACCGCGCGATCATCTGGCTCGAAGAGAGCCTCGGCGCGAAGTTCGAATATCAGCCGATCCCCGAGGACATGGTCGAAAAGGCGGCCAAGTACCGCAACGATCTGATCGAAATGGCCGTCGAACTCGACGACGCGCTGATGGAAGCGTATCTCGAAGGCAACGAGCCGAGCAGCGCCGACCTCAAGAAGCTGATCCGCAAGGGTACGCTGAGCATGGCGTTCGTGCCGGTGGTTTGCGGCTCGGCGTTCAAGAACAAGGGCGTCCAGCCCCTGCTCGACGCCGTCGTCGACTATCTCCCTTCGCCGCTCGACGTTCCCGCGATCAAGGGCGTGAAGCTCGACGGCGAGACGCCGGACGAGCGTCCTTCGTCGGACTCGGAGCCTTTCTCGGCGCTGGCGTTCAAGATCATGAACGATCCGTTCGTCGGCACGCTGACCTTCGCGCGCATCTATTCGGGCAAGCTCGAGGCCGCTTCGACCGTCACCAACTCGGTGAAGGACAAGAAGGAAAAGGTCGGCCGCATGCTGCTGATGCATGCGAACAGCCGTGAGGACATCCAGGAAGCGTTCGCCGGCGACATCGTCGCTCTGGCGGGCCTGAAGGACACCACGACGGGTGATACGCTGTGCGCGCAGAACGCGCCGATCATTCTCGAGCGGATGGAATTCCCCGAGCCGGTGATCGAGCTGTCGGTGGAGCCGAAGACCAAGGCCGACCAGGAGAAGATGGGCGTCGCGCTCAATCGACTCGCACGCGAGGATCCGTCGTTCCGCGTGTCTTCGGACGCCGAGAGCGGCCAGACGATCATCAAGGGGATGGGCGAACTCCACCTCGAGATTCTCGTCGACCGCATGAAGCGCGAGTTCAAGGTGGAGGCGAATGTCGGCGCCCCGCAGGTGGCGTATCGCGAGTATCTCGCGAAGAAGGTCGACATCGACTACACGCACAAGAAGCAGTCGGGCGGCTCGGGCCAGTTCGGCCGCGTCAAGGTGACCGTGGTCCCCGGCGAGCGTGGCTCGGGCTACCAGTTCTTCGACGAGATCAAGGGCGGCAACATTCCGCGCGAGTACATCCCGTCGGTCGAAAAGGGCTTCCGCGAGACTGCCGAGAGCGGTTCGCTGATCGGCTTCCCGATCATCGACTTCGAGGTGCACCTCACGGACGGCGCGTACCACGACGTCGACTCGTCGGCGCTGGCGTTCGAAATCTGCGCCCGCGGCGCGATGCGTGAAGCGGCCCAGAAGGCAGGCATCAAGCTGCTCGAGCCGATCATGAAGGTCGAGGTCGTCACGCCGGAGGATTATCTGGGCGACGTCATCGGCGACATGAACAGCCGTCGTGGCCAGATCCAGGGCACCGACAGCCGCGGCAACGCGCAGACCGTCGAAGCGATGGTCCCGCTGGCCAACATGTTCGGTTACGTGAACCAGCTCCGCTCGTTCACTCAGGGCCGCGCGCAATATTCGATGCAGTTCTCGCATTACGACGAAGTGCCCGCGAATGTGGCCGACGAAGTGAAGGCGAAGCTGGCGTAACCTGAAATGAGTCGCTAAGGGGCCGCGTTCGCGTGGCGCCCTGACCGGCCGCGAAATTGATCCAGAAGGTAGGAAAGCAATGGCGAAGGCAAAATTCGAGCGGAACAAGCCGCACCTCAACATCGGCACCATCGGCCACGTCGACCACGGCAAGACGTCGCTGACCGCAGCGATCACCAAGATCCTGGCAGAGAACGTCGCGGGCAACGCGGCCGTCGACTTCGCCAACATCGACAAGGCTCCGGAAGAGCGCGAGCGCGGCATCACCATCTCGACCGCGCACGTCGAGTATGAGACCACTGCGCGTCACTATGCGCACGTCGATTGCCCGGGCCACGCCGACTATGTGAAGAACATGATCACCGGCGCCGCGCAGATGGACGGGGCGATCCTCGTGGTCGCCGCCACCGACGGCCCGATGCCGCAGACCAAGGAGCACATCCTGCTCGCGCGTCAGGTCGGCGTGCCGACGATGGTCGTGTTCCTCAACAAGTGCGACCTGGTCGACGACGAGGAAATCCTCGAGCTGGTCGAGATGGAGATCCGCGAAGAGCTCTCGAAGCGTGAGTTCGACGGCGACAACATTCCGATCATCCGTGGCTCGGCGACCGCCGCGCTCAACGGCACCGACGAGAAGCTCGGCAAGGAAGCGATCCTTGCGCTCATGGCCGCCGTCGACGAGTCGATCCCGCAGCCGGATCGTCCGCTCGACAAGCCGTTCATGATGCCGATCGAGGACGTGTTCTCGATCTCGGGCCGCGGCACCGTGGTGACCGGCCGCGTCGAGACCGGCATCGTCAAGGTTGGCGAGGAAGTCGAGATCGTCGGCATCCAGGAAGCCGTCCGCAAGACCGTGGTCACCGGCGTCGAGATGTTCCGCAAGCTGCTCGATCAGGGCGAGGCCGGCGACAACATCGGCGCGCTGATCCGCGGCGTCGGCCGTGAAGAGGTCGAGCGTGGTCAGGTTCTGGCCAAGCCGGGCTCGATCAAGCCGCACACCGACTTCCAGTCGGAAGTGTACGTCCTGTCGAAGGACGAGGGCGGCCGTCACACGCCGTTCTTCGCGAACTATCGTCCGCAGTTCTATTTCCGCACGACCGACGTGACCGGCACGATCGAGCTGCCCGCGGGCACCGAGATGGTGATGCCGGGCGACAATGTCGCGTTGGGCATCAAGCTCATCGCGCCGATCGCCATGGACGTCGGCCAGCGCTTCACCATCCGTGAGGGCGGTCGTACCGTCGGCGCGGGCGTCGTCAGCGCGATCGACAAGTAAGCATCAAGGACAACAGCCGCCCGGCACCCCTAAAAAAGGGGTGCCGGGCGGTTGCCTTTTTATGAGGGTCCCTGTAAGGGCGCCCCTCCGGTTTTGGGTTTAACAGCAAGAGCCTCGACGACGAGGCCCGCTCTTTCGCATCGGTAGGACCATGGAAACGCAGAATATCCGCATTCGCCTGAAGGCGTTCGATCACCGCGTGCTCGATCAGGCGACCGGCGACATCGCCGACACCGCCCGACGTACCGGCGCGCTCATCCGTGGTCCGATCCCGCTTCCGACCAAGATCGAGAAGTTCACGGTCAACCGTGGTCCCCACATCGACAAGAAGTCGCGCGAGCAGTTCGAGGTCCGCACCTACAAGCGTATGCTGGATATCGTGCAGCCGACTCCGCAGACCGTCGATGCGCTGATGAAGCTCGACCTCGCCGCCGGCGTCGACGTCGAGATCAAGCTGGCCTGAGCCGGCTTGCCGAAGCCCCCGCGGAAGCGAGGGGTCTTTTCATTCCAGTCTATCGCGAAATGCGCGCGGGCAGGGGTGGACAAGGAAGCGAAGCTGACATAATAGCCCGCCTCCACACGAGATTCGCGTTTCTCCACGAGAGATTCGCTGGCTCCTCGACCGGATCGATCCCGATCCAGCGCAAGGAGCGGAGCGCGCCACTGGCGCACTCAACTACGAGATAGGGATACCGCCCGGCTTGCCGGGGTCTGCGTCCCCCGTCACCTCCGTCTTCGGGCGTAGGTTCAGCCCGGCGGGGGCTCGCATCATTTTCAGGGCTGAGGCACGCACCCATCGGAATGGTCCGGCGGGTGCCTCTGTATGGGAGCAATAGATCATGCGCACTGGCGTGATCGCGAAGAAGTTGGGGATGACCCGCCTGTTTCAGGACGACGGCCGCCACGTGCCGGTCACCGTCCTGCAGCTCGAAGGCGTTCAGGTCGTCGCCCGTCGCGAAAAGGACCGTGACGGCTACACCGCCGTCCAGCTCGGCGCCGGCACGGCGAAGAGCAAGAATGTCGCCAAGCCGCAGCGCGGCCACTTCGGCAAGGCCGAAGTCGAGCCCAAGGCGGTTGTCGCCGAATTCCGCGTCGATGAGGACGGTCTGCTCGATGTGGGCGCCGAAATCTCGGCCGATCATTATGTCGCCGGCCAGTTCGTCGACATCCAGGGCAAGACCCAGGGCAAGGGCTTTCAGGGCGGCATGAAGCGTTGGGGCTTCGGCGGTCTGCGCGCCACCCACGGCGTCTCGGTCTCGCACCGTTCGCTCGGTTCGACCGGTCAGCGTCAGGATCCGGGCCGCGTCTTCAAGAACAAGAAGATGGCCGGGCACATGGGCGACAAGTTCCGCACCCAGCAGAATCTCGAGATCGTCGGCACCGACGTCGAGCGCGGCCTGATTTTCGTCAAGGGCTCGGTCCCTGGCTCGAAGGGTGGCTGGCTGTTCGTCAAGGACTCGGTGAAGGTCGCGCGTCACTCCGACGCGCCGTTCCCGGCCGGTCTCAAGCAGGTCGCAAACAACAACGACTCCGCCCCCGCAGGGACGCCCGCAGAGGACGTCGCCGCGGTTGAGGCGACCGAAGGCCAGGAGGGCTGAACGTGAAGGTCAAGGTTCAAACCCTCGACGCCCAGGCGGGCGGCGACATCGAGCTCAACGACGCGGTTTTCGCGATCGAGCCGCGCGCCGACATCCTGCACCGCGTCGTCACCTGGCAGCTCGAGAAGCGCCGCGCCACTGCGCGCGGCACTCGCGAGCGCGCCGATGTCGCGCGCACGGGCAAGAAGTGGGGCCGCCAGAAGGGCGGCGGCACGGCGCGTCACGGCGATCGCCGCGCTCCGGTGTTCATCGGCGGTGGTAAGGCGCACGGCGCTCGCGTCCGCGACTTCAATCCGTCGCTGAACAAGAAAATCCGCGCGCTCGGCCTCAAGATGGCGCTGAGCAGCCATGCCAGGGCGGGTTCGCTGATCGTCCTCGACGCGTTCGAGGCGGCCAAGACCAAGTCGCTCAAGGGCCAGTTCGAGAAGCTGGGCGTCGGCAAGACCGCGCTCGTCATCGACACGCTCGAAGGCAACGGCTTCCTTGCGGCGCGCAACCTGATCGGCGTCAACGTTCTGCCGGCGGTGGGCGCCAACGTCTACGACATCCTGAAGCACGACACGCTGGTCCTGACCCGCGCTGCCGTCGAGAGCCTGGAGGCGCGCTTCAATGGCTAAGAAGCAGAAGGACGCGATCGACAATCGTCATTATGACGTGATCGTCGCGCCGCATATCACCGAAAAGTCGACGCTCGTCTCCGAGCACAACGCGGTTGTGTTCAAGGTCGCAGGCGACGCCAGCAAGCCCGAGATCAAGGCCGCCGTCGAGGCGATCTGGAACGTCAAGGTGACCGGCGTCAACACGATCGTCCAGAAGGGCAAGACCAAGCGTTGGAAGGGCAAGCCCTACACGCGCTCCGACATGAAGAAGGCAATCGTGACGCTGGCCGATGGCGAGCAGATCGATGTGACCTCGGGGGTCAATTCGTAATGGCACTCAAGAATTATAATCCGACGTCGCCTGGCGTCCGCGGGCTGATCCTGATCGACCGTTCGAGCCTGTACAAGGGTCGTCCAGTCAAGGCGCTCACCGAGGGCAAGACCAAGACCGGCGGTCGCAACAACAAGGGTCACGTGACCTCGCGCGGCATCGCCGGCGGTCACAAGCAGCGCTATCGCATCGTCGATTTCAAACGCCGCCTTTGGGACGTCGAAGGCACTGTCGAGCGGATCGAGTATGATCCCAACCGCACCGCCTTCATCGCGCTCGTCAACTACGGCGCCGATGAGAACGGCAAGGATCGCGTCGCCTACATCATCGCGCCGCAGCGCCTTGCCGTCGGCGATAAGGTGATCGCGGGCAAGCGGACCGACGTGAAGCCGGGCAACGCCATGGAGCTGGGGTCGATGCCGGTCGGCACGATCGTCCACAACGTGGAGATGAAGCCGGGCAAGGGCGGTCAGATCGCCCGGTCGGCAGGCACCTATGTGCAGGTCGTCGGTCGTGACCGCGGCATGGTGATCGTCCGCCTCAACTCGGGCGAGCAGCGCTACATCCACGCAAACTGCATGGCGACCGTGGGCGCGGTGTCGAACCCCGACAACCAGAACCAGAATCTCGGCAAGGCTGGCCGTAACCGCTGGAAGGGCATCCGCCCGCTGACCCGCGGCGTCGCCAAGAACCCGGTCGACCACCCGCACGGCGGTGGTGAAGGCCGGACCTCGGGCGGCCGTCATCCGGTCACCCCGTGGGGCAAGCCGACCAAGGGTGCCCGCACCCGCCACAACAAGGCGACGGATAAGATGATCATCCGTTCACGCCACGCGAAGAAGAAGGGCTGATAGGATGGCTCGTTCCGTCTGGAAGGGTCCGTTTGTGGACCTCCACCTGCTCAAGAAGGCGCAGACCGCGCAGGAGCAGGGCACTCGCTCGGGTCCGATCAAGACCTGGTCGCGCCGCTCGACGATCCTGCCGGATTTCGTCGGTCTGACGTTCAGCGTCTACAATGGCCGCAAGTTCGTACCGGTTTCGGTCAACGAGGACATGGTCGGCATGAAGCTCGGCGAGTTCGCGCCGACCCGCTTCTTCCCCGGCCACGCAGCCGACAAGAAGGGTAAGCGCTAATGAGCAAGCCTGCAGCCCCCCGCAAGGTCGGCGAAAAGGAAGCGCTGGCCGTCGCGACGCAGATTCGCGGCTCGGCCCAGAAGCTGAACCTCGTCGCGGGCCTCATCCGCGGCCGCAAGGCCGGTGACGCGCTGAACATCCTTCAGTTCTCCACCAAGGCGATGGCCGTTGACGCCCGCAAGGTTCTCGCCTCGGCGATCGCCAATGCGGAGAACAACCACAACCTCGATGTCGACGCGCTCGTCGTCGCCGAGGCTTCGGTCGGCAAGTCGATCACGATGAAGCGCTTCGCGACCCGCGGCCGTGGCAAGTCCACCCGCATCCTGAAGCCGTTCAGCCGTCTTCGCATCGTCGTCAGCGAGCAGGAAGAAGCATAATGGGTCACAAGAGCAACCCGATCGGTCTGCGTCTCCAGATCAACCGGACCTGGGACAGCCGCTGGTTCGCGGAAGGCGCCGATTACGGCCGCCTCCTCCTCGAAGATCTCAAGATGCGCCAGTACATCGTCAAGACGCTGCCGCAGGCCGCGATCTCGAAGGTGGTGATCGAGCGTCCGGCGAAGCTGTGCCGCGTGTCGATCTACGCTGCGCGTCCCGGCGTGATCATCGGCAAGAAGGGCTCGGACATCGAGAAGCTGCGCAAGACGCTCGGCGCGATGACCAGCTCGGACGTGTCGCTGAACATCGTCGAGATCCGCAAGCCGGAAGTCGACGCCAAGCTCGTCGCGCAGGGTATCGCCGACCAGCTGGAGCGCCGCATCGCGTTCCGTCGCGCCATGAAGCGCGCCGTTCAGTCGGCGATGCGTCTCGGCGCCGACGGCATCCGCGTTGCTTGCGGCGGCCGTCTCGGCGGCGCCGAGATCGCGCGTTCGGAGGGCTATCGTGAGGGCCGCGTGCCGCTGCACACGTTGCGCGCCAACCTCGACTACGCCGAGGCCGAAGCCCACACCGCCTATGGCGTGTGCGGCGTCAAGGTCTGGATCTTCAAGGGCGAGATTCTCGGCCATGATCCGATGGCGCAGGACCGGCTCAACATGGAAGCCCAGACGACCGGCGTGCGCCCCGCGCGCGACGATCGCCGCTAAGGACTAGAGAACATGCTGCAACCGAAGCGCACCAAGTTCCGCAAGGCGTTCAAGGGCCGGATTTCCGGCGACGCGAAGGGCGGCACCTCGCTCAACTTCGGGTCCTATGGCCTGAAGGCGATGGAGCCCGAGCGGATCACCGCGCGCCAGATCGAGGCGGCCCGCCGCGCGATCACGCGTCATATCAAGCGCCAGGGGCGTTTGTGGATCCGCATTTTCCCGGACGTCCCCGTGTCGTCGAAGCCGGCCGAAGTCCGCATGGGCTCGGGCAAGGGTTCGCCGGAATATTGGGCAGCCCGCGTCAAGCCCGGCCGCATCCTGTTCGAGCTGGACGGCGTCCCCGGCCCGCTCGCGGCGGAAGCGTTCGAGCGTGCGGCGATGAAGCTGCCGATCAAGGTCAAGGTCGTTGCCCGTCTCGGCGACACCTCGCACCTGGAGGGTTGATAGAATGACCAAGGCTACCGATCTTCGTGCGAAGACCGACGACCAGCTGGGCGAAGAGCTCGGCAACCTGAAGCGCGAGGCGTTCAACCTCCGCTTCCAGGCCGCGACCAGCCAGCTCGAGAAGCCGAGCCGGGTGCGCGAAGTCCGTCGCGACATCGCCCGTATCAAGACGCTGCAGACCGAGCGCACGCGCTCGGAAGCGAAGTAAGGAAACGAGACCATGCCGAAGCGCGTGCTGACGGGGCAGATCGTCTCCGACAAGACCGACAAGACGGTGGTGGTGCTGGTGGAGCGCAAGGTGAAGCACCCGCTCTACGGCAAGATCATCCGCCGCTCGAAGAAGTATCACGCCCATGACGAGGCGAACGAGTATCGCGAGGGCGAGACGGTGCGGATCGAAGAGACCAAGCCGATCTCGAAGCTGAAGACCTGGAAGGTGATCGAGCGGGTGAACACCCACGCGACGCCGGCCGAGACCGCAGCAGCCAACGCCTGAGCAACTCCCGGGGTTGAACCCGGGCGACAAGTCAACTGGAACCACCGGGCCAGAGATTTCACTGGTCCCGGCAGGCCAAACGAGAAGGAACCGGATCGATGATCCAGATGCAGTCCAATCTCGACGTCGCTGACAACAGCGGCGCGAAGCGGGTGCAGTGCATCAAGGTGCTGGGCGGGTCGAAGCGTCGCTTCGCCGGCGTGGGCGACGTCATCGTCGTCAGCATCAAGGAAGCTGCTCCGCGCGGTCGCGTGAAGAAGGGTGACGTCCATCGTGCCGTCATCGTGCGCACCGCCAAGGATGTCCGTCGCACCGACGGCTCGGTGATCCGCTTCGACGGCAATGCCGCGGTGCTGGTCAACAAGAACGAGGAGCCGATCGGCACCCGTATCTTTGGGCCGGTGGTTCGCGAGCTGCGTTCGCGCGGCTTCATGAAGATCATTTCGCTCGCGCCCGAGGTGCTGTGATGGCTGCTGCCAAGATCAAGAAGGGCGACCAGGTCATCGTTCTGTCCGGCAAGGACAAGGGGCGGACCGGTGAGGTCGTCAAGTCGCTGCCCAAGGACGGCAAAGTCGTCGTTTCGGGCATCAATGTCGCTGTGCGTCACGTCAAGCCGAGCCAGGGCGATCCCCAGGGCGGCCTGAAGCGCTCGGAAGCGCCGATGCACGTCTCGAAGGTCGCGCACGTGACCGCCGACGGCAAGCCGACCCGCGTCCGTTTCGAGGAGCGCGACGGCAAGAAGGTCCGCGTTGCGGTCAAGACCGGGGAGGTCATCAATGGCTGATAAGTATACCCCGCGCCTCAAGAAGCTGTACGACGACAGCATCGCCAAGGCGATGACCGAGAAGTTCGGCTACAAGAACGTCATGGAAGTTCCGCGCATCGAGAAGATCGTGCTGAACATGGGCGTTGGCGAGGCCACTCAGGACAAGAAGAAGGTCGAGCAGGCTGCTTCGGAGATGGAGCTCATCGCCGGCCAGAAGCCCGTTATCGCCAAGGCGAAGAAGTCGATCGCGCAGTTCAAGCTGCGCGAGGGCATGCCGATCGGTTGCAAGGTCACCCTGCGCCGTGAGCGGATGTACGAGTTCCTCGACCGCTTCGTGACGATCGCGCTGCCGCGCGTTCGCGACTTCCGCGGGCTGAACCCGAAGAGCTTCGACGGACGCGGCAACTATGCCTGCGGCCTGAAGGAGCAGCTCGTGTTCCCCGAGATCAACTATGACCGCATCGACAAGGTGCGCGGCATGGACGTGATCGTGACCACCACCGCCAAGACCGACGACGAGGCTCGCGAGCTTCTCCGTCTCTTCGGCTTCCCGTTCCCGCAGGCTGCGGACGGCGAAGCGAAGCAGGCCGCGTAAAGGAAAGAGAACTTAAGTCATGGCGAAACTGAGTTCGATCAACAAGAACGAGCGTCGCAAGCAGCTGGTGAAGAAGTATGCCAGCAAGTACGCGAAGCTGAAGGCGATTGCGGGGGACGAGTCCCTCGACGAGACCGAGCGTCTGATTGCACGGCTGAAGATGGCGGAGATCCCGCGCAACGGGAATCCCACCCGCATCCGCAACCGCTGCGAGCTGACCGGCCGCCCGCGCGCTTATTATCGCAAGTTCCGTCTCGCACGCGTCATGCTGCGCGATCTGGCCAACAAGGGCCTGATCCCCGGCGTCACCAAGTCGAGCTGGTAAGGACTACGAGATGGCTTTGACCGATCCCCTGGGTGATATGCTCACCCGCATCCGCAACGGCCAGCGCGCCCGCAAGGACTCCGTCCTGACGCCGGCAAGCAAGCTGCGTGCGCGCGTTCTCGATGTTCTCCAGCGCGAAGGCTACATCCGTGGCTATAGCGAGGAGCAGATGGGCCCCGCAGCGGGCATCCGCATCGAACTGAAGTATTTCGAGGGCCAGCCGGCGATCAAGCACCTGGCGCGCATCTCGAAGCCCGGCCGCCGCGTCTATTCGGGTTCGCAGGAACTGCCCCGGATCCGCAACGGCCTCGGCATCACGATCGTCTCGACGCCTCGCGGCGTTCTGTCCGACGCGGAAGCGCGCGAGCAGAATGTCGGCGGCGAAGTGCTCGCGGAGGTCTTCTGATATGAGCCGCATCGGCAAGAAGCCGGTCTCCGTACCGGCAGGCGTCACCGCCACGATCGACGGCGGCGTGCTGAACGTGAAGGGACCCAAGGGCGCCCTCTCGCTCAACCTGCGCGACGAGATCAGCTACACGCTCGAGGACGGCGGCATCCTGGTGAAGCCGGCCAACGAGACCAAGGCGGCGCGTGCCTTTTGGGGCATGCAGCGCACGCTGGTCCAGAACCTCGTCACCGGCGTGACCGAGGGCTTCACCAAGAAGCTCCTGATTACCGGCGTCGGCTATCGCGCTGCGTCGCAGGGCAAGGTGCTCAAGCTCCAGCTCGGCTACTCGCATGACGTGAACATCGACGTGCCGGAAGGCATCGAGATCAAGACGCCGGATCAGACCACGGTCGAGATTTCGGGAATCGACAAGCAGAAGGTCGGCCAGATTGCGGCCGAGATTCGCCGCTGGCGGAAGCCTGAACCCTATAAGGGCAAGGGCATCAAGTACGACGGCGAGTTCATCTTCCGTAAGGAAGGGAAGAAGAAGTGATCAGCACCAAGGGTCTTTCGCTTTTCGAAAAGCGTCGTCGCCGCAATCGCTCCGCGCTTCGTGCGCGTGGCGCTGGCCGCCCCCGTCTTTCGGTCCATCGCTCGGGCAAGCACATCTATGCCCAGGTGATCGACGATGCCCAAGGCAAGACGATCGCCTCTGCTTCGACGCTCGAGAAGGACGTTCGCGGCACGACCGGCGCTACCGTCGCGGCGGCGCAGGAAGTCGGCAAGCGCGTTGCCGAGGCGGCCAAGGCCGCCGGCGTGACGCAGGTCGTCTTCGATCGTGGCGGCTTCCTCTATCATGGCCGCGTCAAGGCGCTGGCGGATGCCGCTCGTGAGAGCGGACTGGAGTTCTAAAGATGGCGGACGAAATCAACACGACCGACGCCCCGGCGCAGGAAGCCGCCGCTCCGCAGGAGCAGCAGGGCGGCCGTGGTCCTCGTGGCGGCCGTGGCCGTGGCGGCGGCGACAACCGTGGCGGAGGCGGCCGTGGCGGCCGTGACGGCAACCGTGGCGGCCGTCGCGACGATCGACGCGGTGCGCAGGATGATGGCGGCGAAGAGCTGATCGAGAAGCTCGTCCACATCAACCGCGTTTCGAAGACGGTGAAGGGCGGCAAGCGCTTCGGCTTCGCGGCGCTGGTCGTCGTGGGCGACGGCAAGGGCCGCGTCGGCTTCGGGCATGGTAAGGCGCGCGAAGTGCCGGAAGCCATTTCCAAGGCCACCGCAGCCGCCAAGAAGAAGATGCTGCGCGTTCCGCTCAAGGAAGGCCGCACGCTGCACCATGACGGTGCAGGGCACTTCGGCGCCGGCCGCGTCTATGTCCGCTCGGCACCGCAGGGTACCGGTATCATCGCAGGCGGCCCGATGCGTGCAGTCTTCGAGAGCCTCGGCGTCGCCGATGTGGTGACCAAGTCGGTCGGGACGTCGAACCCCTACAACATGATCCGCGCCACCTTCGAAGCGCTCGGCGAGCAGACCTCGCCGAAGAGCGTTGCGCAGCGTCGCGGCAAGAAGATTGCCGACCTGCTCGGCCGCGGTGGTTCGCAGACCGCCGAGGCGGATGCGGCTGCGATCGCGGAGTAAGCGAGATGGCGAAGATCAAGATCAAGCAGATCGGCTCGCCGATCCGCCGCACCAAGGATCAGCGCGCAACGCTGATCGGCCTGGGTCTCAACAAGATGCACAAGGTCAGCGAGCTCGAGGATACCCCCGAGGTCCGCGGCATGATCCGCAAGCTGCCGCACATGGTCGAGGTGATTGAGGGCTGAGCCTCTTTATACTTCGAACGAAAATAGAAAGGGGCGGTAGGCGACTACCGCCCCTTTTCGCGCGGCGGCGCCGACTGCGGCCGGCGGCTCGAAGCGCGCCGCTTTTCTGAAACAGAAGTCTGCGATGGGGCGCGAGTACGCACGCTCCAGGAGCAGGTCAGATGATCCCCAAGACCGTCCGATCCGGCTTGGCCGCGCCGTTCCTCCTGTTGTCGTGCTTGTCGGTGGCGGCTGCTCCCGATCGTTCCGATAGTGCCATCGAACACGCGCGCCTTTTGGGGACCCTCAAGCTTGAAGGTGAGTTGTTTCACGTCCAGGGCCTCGAACTCGATAGCCGGCGCATCTGGGTGACCTCGGTCGATCAGGTCGGCCGCAAGGGCTATATCCATGAGTTCGACCGGCGCAGCGGCAAATTGCGGCGCCGATTGGAACTGACCGAAGGCGCGAAATACCACCCCGGCGGGCTTTCGCTGTCGGGGCGCTCAATTTGGGTTCCCGTTGCGGAGATGACGCCGAAAAGCGCCGCGGTACTCGTCGAAATCGACATGGACAGCCTGCAGATCCGCAGGAAAATTCACGTCGCGGATCATCTCGGCTGCGTCGCGGTGTCGGGCCGCAGCCTGGTGGCGGGCAATTGGGATAGCGAGCTGCTCTACATCTTCGACTTGAGCGATAACAGGCTGGAACGGATCGTGCCAAATCCATCGTCCACGCGTTACCAGGACATCAAGTTCGTCGACGGACAACTCGTAGCGGGCGGATCGCTCACGCTATGGAGCGGCGCGGTCGACTGGATCGACTGGCCCTCAATGAAGCTTCGGCGCACCTTGCGCACGGGCGCGATCGGACCCGTCCGGCCTCTGGGCCGCGGCGGACCTTATAGCGGCGAAGGAATGGCGATCGAAGGCAGCGATCTGTATGTCGTTCCGGAAGATGGCCCCAGTCGCCTGTTTCATTTCAAGCTCGACAATCCACAGAGCGGGCCGGAATAGCGTCGTCGATGAATTCGCATCTGGGGCGCTTCTCGCGCACGTAAAGAAGGGGTGACAAACCCCGACCACCTCGCTATGGCCCGCCGCTTCCAATCAACGCGCGACAAAAGCGAAAGCGAGTGCATACCATGAAACTGAACGACCTCCGCGACAATCAGGGCGCACGCCCCTCAAAGATCCGCGTCGGACGCGGCATCGGTTCGGGCAAGGGCAAGACCGGCGGCCGAGGCCAGAAGGGTCAGAAGAGCCGCGAGGGTGTCTCGATCGCGGGCTTCGAGGGCGGCCAGATGCCGCTCCACATGCGCATCCCCAAGCGCGGCTTCAACAATCCGTTCGCCAAGGACTATGCCGAGGTCAATCTGGGCGCGATCCAAAAGGCGGTCGATGCTGGCAAGCTGACGGCGACCGACATCACGCAGGCCGAACTCGACGCAGCGGGCCTGACCCGTGGCGGCAAGCACGGCGTGCGTCTGCTCGGCAAGGGCGAGCTGACCGCCAAGCTCAACTTCACTGTCGCCGGCGCGTCGAAGTCGGCGCGCGAAGCGGTGGAGAAGGCTGGCGGCTCGGTGACGATCCCCGAAATCGTACCTGCGGCTGAGAAGGCCAAGGCCAAGCACCGCTCGGTGCAGAAGGTCATTGCCGCCAAGAAGGCTGGCAAGCAGGGCTAACCCTATGCTGTTCCCCGGTGAAGGCCGGGGTCCAGTATCGGGCCGCTCGAAACTGGACCCCGGCCTGCGCCGGGGAACGAGATTGTCCTCAAGGCTGGACAACCTATATGAGCGGCGGGGGGGCGGCAAACGCTCGCCCGCCGCTTTTGTTTCCGGGACGATAAACGAACATGGCATCCGCAGCCGATCAACTCGCCTCAAGCCTCAATTTATCGAAGTTCGGGCAGGCGACCGAACTCAAGAAGCGCCTGTGGTTCACCCTCGGCGCGCTGATCGTCTTCCGGATGCTCAGCTATGTGCCCATTCCCGGCATCGATCCGACCGCGCTCGGGCTGTTGACCAACAATCTCCAGGGCGGCGTCCTCGACTTCTTCAACAGCTTCACCGGGGGCGCGCTCAATCGCGCATCCGTGGTCGCGCTGGGTGTGATGCCCTACATCACGGCCTCGATCGTCGTGCAGCTCGCGACTTCGCTGTCGCCGACGCTCGCCGCAATCAAGAAGGAAGGCGAGAGCGGTCGCAAGCGGCTGAATCAGTACACCCGCTACGGCACGGTAGGCCTGACTGCGGTGCAGGGCTATTTCATCGCCACCGGCCTTCAGGCCGGGGTGCAGGGGGTTTCGCCGGTGATCGAACCGGGCCCGTTGTTCATCGTCGGTGCGGTGATCTCGCTGATCGGCGGCACGCTGTTCCTGATGTGGCTGGGTGAGCAGATCACCAGCCGCGGCGTCGGCAACGGCATCTCGCTGATCATCATGGCCGGCATCGTCGCCGGGCTTCCCGGCACGCTCGTCCAACTGTTCGAATCGGGGCGCACTGGTTCGATCGACCCGATCCGCCTGCTGGCGATTATCGTCGCGGTCGCCGGGCTTGTGCTGTTTATCTGCTTTATGGAGCGCGCCCAGCGCCGCATCCTGATCCAATACCCCAAGCGTCAGACCGCGCGTGGGGTGCAGGCAGAGCGCAGCCACTTGCCGCTCAAGCTCAACACCGCCGGCGTGATCCCGCCGATCTTCGCCTCGTCGCTGCTGCTGCTGCCGCTGACGATCACCCAGTTCGCCGGCCAGGCAACCGCCGGCGAGAGCTGGTGGGGCGATTTCGTGATCAGCCTCAACACCTATCTGCGTCACGGTTCGCCGCTCTACATGGCGCTCTATGGCTTCGGCATTATCTTCTTCTCGTTCTTCTACACCGCTGTGGTGTTCAATCCCGAGGAGACCGCCGACAATCTGAAGCGCCATGGCGGATTCATCCCGGGCATCCGGCCGGGCAAGAACACCGAGACCTATTTCGATTACGTGCTGACCCGGATTACCGTGATCGGTGCGGCCTACCTGACGATCATCTGTCTGCTGCCCGAGTATCTCGTGCTGTCGATGGGCATTCCGTTCCTGATGGGCGGCACTAGCCTTCTGATCGTGGTCAACGTAACGATGGACACGGTTACGCAGATCCAGTCGCATTTGCTGGCGCACCAGTACGGCGATCTGATCAAGAAGGCGAAGCTGAAGGGCCGCATGCGCTAAACGCGCAGCTTGGGACGGGGATAGCCAAGTGAACATCATCCTGTTGGGCCCTCCGGGCGCGGGCAAGGGCACCCAGGCGAAGTGGCTCGAGACGGAGCGCGGCATGGTCCAGCTCTCCACGGGAGACATGCTGCGCGCCGCGGTCAAGGCGGGAACGCCGACCGGGCTCAAGGCCAAGGCGGTGATGGAGGCGGGCGAACTCGTCTCCGACGCGATCGTCTCGGGCATTATCGGCGAGCGGCTCGACATGGCCGATACCGAGAGGGGTGCGATCTTCGACGGCTACCCCCGGACGCAGGCGCAGGCGGAATCGCTCGACGCGTTGCTCGCCGAGCGTGGTCGCAAGCTCGATTACGTCATCGAGCTCGAAGTGAACGAGGAAGCGCTCGTCGAGCGCGTCGAGGGACGCTTTACCTGCGCACAGTGCGGCGAGGGCTATCACGACAAGTTCAAGCTGCCGAAGGTCGCCGGAACCTGCGACGTCTGCGGTAGCCACGAGTTCAAGCGGCGCCCCGATGACAATGCCGAGACGGTGCGCACTCGAATGGCGGAATATCGTGCGAAGACCACGCCGATTTTGCCCTTCTACGAAGCCAAAGGGCTGGTCCGGCATGTCGATGGCATGGCCGATATCGAGGAAGTGAGTCGGCAGATCACTGCGGTGCTGGACGGCCAAGGCTGACGATCAAGGGCGTGAAAACCCCCGTTTAACATTTTGGCGTGCAAGCTTCCGCGGCGGCCGTGCGGGCCGCGGCGGGGGATTGCGCGAATGTCGCCGAAGCGGGGCGTTCTGAAACTGGCGTCGGTGAGTGGATTAGCGTCGCTTGCGCGCGCTGCCACGGCGTCGCAGCTTCGCATCCTCTGTTATCACGGGCTGTGGCTCGCGCCGGGGCATCCCTACGGCAATTGTCTGTTCATGGCGCCGGCGCAGTTCGAGGCGCGAATGAGGCGCGTCCATTACTCCCGACGTCCGGTGCTGCCGCTCGACGAGGCCGTCGCGCGGCTCGCGGCGAACGATCTGCCGCCTGGCGCGACCGTGATCACGATCGACGACGGCTGGGCTTCGACCCGCAGCCACATGCTGCCGATCCTTGAGCGCTACGGTCTGCCTGCAACGCTCTACGCGACAACCTGGTATGCGGAGCGAGGCCTGCCGGTGATCAATGTCGTAGTGGACTATCTCCTTGCCAGCGCCGGCCGCGGCGATGCGCGTGCGCCGGTCATCCGGCGGATCGAGGCGCTGCCCGAGAGCGAGCGCCTCGCGGCTCTGCGCGAACTCGGGCGGGAACTCGGGATAGGGGAAGCATGGCTCGACTCCCGCCAATTCCACCTGCTCCGCCCCGATGAACTCGCCGACGTCCACCACCGCGGGCTGGATGTCCAACTACACACCCATAGGCACATTGATGTCTCTGCCGCGCCGGGGCTGCTCGTCGGGGAGGTGGAAGAGAACCGCGCTGCTCTGGTCCGCGCCACCGGCGGCCTACCGGCGACACATTTCTGCTACCCCAGCGGCACCTGGCACGCGGCGGCACCGGCACTGCTCGCCAGCTGCGGCGTGAAGTCGGGGACCCTCGTCACCGAGGGCCTCAACGCTCCCGGCGCTAGCCTCTACGCGCTACGCCGGTTCATTGATGGGCCCTCGGTGCATCCGGTCGAGTTCGATGCCTATCTCGATGGAACGCTGCATTATCTAAGCGCGGCGCGGCGCGCCGCCCGAATCGCCCAGCTGGAAGTCCCGCGCCGCGCCGCTGCGGCTTCGAGCATGCTTCTTTGCGCGATCTAGGCTAGGATCCGCTCCCTGGAGGGACTGCGATGTCTTGGAAATCGATGCCGATCTTGCTGCTCCTCGCCGCGCCGGCCGAGGCCGAGGTTCGGGATGCTTCTGATGCCGGCTTCACCAGCGAGCACAGGCTGACGATCGCCGCCCCACCGGCCAAGGTCTGGCAAGTGCTGGTGCGCGCAGCGACTTGGTGGGAACCTGGCCACACCTATGGCGGCGACGCCGCCGCCCTCAGTCTCGATCCGCGTCCGGGCGGCTGCTGGTGCGAGAGGGCCGACAAGGGGGGCGTCGAGCATATGCGCGTCGTCTATGTCGACGAGTCAAACACGCTGCGGATGATCGGCGGGCTCGGTCCGCTTCAGGCCCTTCCAGTCACGGGAGTAATGACGATCACGCTGCGGCAGGCCGGCACGAATACCGAGCTCACCGAGCTCACCGCCCGTTATGCCGTGGCGGGGCAGGGGCTCAGCAAGGTCGCAGCGCCGGTCGACCGAGTGCTCGGCGTCCAATGGCCGCGATTAAAGGCGGCGGCAGAGCGTTGAGCCCGGCGATGTCCGAAGCTCGCGATCTCACTATGCAGCAGATGGCCGCACCTCGGGCGACGCCGCAGCGCGCCGCGACTCGGTTGCAGATTGGCCAGCGCATTTCCGCGACGGCCGAGGTGGAGGTCACGCCCGCCGGCTTGCTTGCGATTGGCGGGATGGTCGGCATGATCCTCCTCGGCAGCGCCGTGGTTGTGCTCGCCACCCGGCGCTGAGGGCACATCAGGTTCAGCCCCTGCTTGGCGCGCCCGCAACGTTCGTGTATAGCTCTTGTTCCGGGAAAGCGGGCCGCGGCGCTTGACAGCGCCTGTGCGGCTGCATATGTCGCCCATCTTCCGAAACACCGGTTGCACGGCGGCGCTCCTTTGCGCTCGCTGCGCCACTGCATTTCGGGATCAACGCTACGAGATGGGATGCGAGCTGCCATGCGGCACCCCGTGGAGCTGGGAGAAAGATTCATGGCACGTATTGCGGGTGTCAACATCCCGACCAACAAGCGCGTCGTTATCGCGCTGCAGTATATTCACGGCATCGGCCAGGCCAAAGCCAAGGAAATCACGACCAAGCTCGGCATCACCCCCGAGCGCCGCGTGCAGGACCTCAGCGACCAGGAAGTCCTGCAGATCCGCGAGGCGATCGACGCCGGCTACACCGTCGAGGGTGATCTTCGTCGCGAAGTCGCGATGAACATCAAGCGGCTGATGGACCTGGCCTGCTATCGCGGCCTCCGTCATCGCAAGGGCCTTCCGGTCCGCGGCCAGCGCACGCACACCAATGCGCGCACCCGCAAGGGCAAGGCCAAGCCCATCGCCGGCAAGAAGAAGTAAGGGGGCGTACGAACCATGGCACGTGAACCGCAGCGCATTCGCCGTCGCGAGCGCAAGAACATCACCGCCGGCGTCGCCCATGTGAACGCCAGCTTCAACAACACGATGATCACCATCACCGACGCGCAGGGCAACGCCATTTCGTGGTCGTCGGCCGGCATGATGGGCTTCAAGGGCTCGCGCAAGTCGACCCCGTACGCAGCCCAGGTCGCCGCCGAGGACGCCGGCCGCAAGGCCGCCGAGCACGGCGTGCGCACCCTCGAGGTCGAGGTCAAGGGCCCCGGCTCGGGCCGCGAGAGCGCGCTCCGCGCCCTCCAGGCGGTCGGCTTCCAGATCACGTCGATCCGCGACGTGACCTCGATCCCGCACAACGGCGTCCGCCCGTCCAAGCGCCGTCGCGTCTGATTTGCACTTCTGTCCGGTTTACGGGCCCCGGGGGCGGGGTCCGGACCGGGCAGCAATTACCTGGCAGGATTGCCCCGTCCTGCCCAAATATGAGGAAAGCCCGTGTCGGTGAACCCTAAGAACTGGCAGGAACTCAAGAAGCCCAACGGTCTCGAGAAAAAGACCGGGGGCGATCCCAGGCGCAAGTCGACCTTTGTGGCCGAACCGCTCGAGCGCGGCTTCGGCCTTACGCTTGGTAACGCGCTGCGCCGCGTGTTGCTCTCGTCGCTGCAGGGCGCCGCGGTCACGTCGATCAAGATCGAGAACGTGCTCCACGAATTCTCGAGCCTCGCCGGCGTCCGCGAGGACGTCACGGACATCGTCCTCAACGTGAAGCAGATCGCGATCCGCATGCAGGGCGAAGGCCCGAAGCGGCTCCAGCTCAGCGCCACCGGCCCGGCCGAAGTCAAGGCCGGCGACATCGCCGTCTCGGGCGACATCGAAGTGATGAACCCCGAGCTGGTGATCTGCCACCTCGACGACGGCGCGACGCTCAACATGGAGCTGACCGCCGACACCGGAAAGGGCTATGTCCCCGCCCAGTCGAACCGTCCGGCCGACGCCCCGATCGGGCTGATCCCGGTCGACGCGCTGTACAGCCCGGTCCGCCAGGTCAGCTACAAGGTCGAGAACACCCGCGTCGGCCAGGAGCTCGACTACGACAAGCTCACCCTGACCGTCGAGACCGACGGCACGATCACCCCGGAAGACGGCCTCTCCTACGCGGCGCGCATCCTCCAGGACCAGCTCGCGCTGTTCGTCCACTTCGACGATTCGGCGGTCACCCGCTCGGCGCCGATCGGCATGGCGGCCCCGGCCTCGGCCGAGGGCGGCGTCGCTTCCGGCGACACCGCGCAGATCAATCGTTACCTGCTCAAGAAGGTCGACGAGCTCGAACTGTCGGTGCGTTCGGCCAACTGCCTCAAGAACGACAACATCATCTATATCGGCGATCTGGTCCAGAAGACCGAAGCCGAGATGCTGCGCACCCCGAATTTCGGCCGCAAGTCCTTGAACGAGATCAAGGAAGTGCTGTCGAGCATGGGCCTGCGCCTCGGCATGGAAATCCCGGGCTGGCCGCCTGAGAACATCGAAGAGATGGCCAAGAAGCTCGAGCAGGAGATCATGGGCTAAGGCTCACGATCGCTGCGAAGGAAGTAGAAGAGGGCCGTCCCGCGAGGGGCGGCCTTTTTCTTGTGGCTGTAGTGGCAGCTTTGCGCCCAATTTCGGTCGTCAGACTGGGCGGCATCAGTAACCGGAAGCTGCCTTCCGTTCACCTTTCTGTACGCAGGTACAACAATCGCCGATGAATGCTTTGGCGGACGATCATCGAGCCAGTCGGCTGGTCACAAGCCGTAACCTAGCCATTCCGGAGATGCACATCGAACGCTCTGTCGCGACGCACAATACGCTGGCACTGAATATGACTTTGACGTAATATTGAGCTGCATTTTTCACGGGGCGTGTGAAGCGGATGAAGGTGGTCGGCAAAGTTTTCGAGGCCAAGGCAGGCGAGACGACCGAGAACGACACGCATATCGGCCAGCGGTTGGGCGAGATCAGGAAGCTCGCTGGCCTTACCCAAGCGCAATTGGCGGCGCGGCTCAACATCGGCCAAGGTGCGCTTTCGCGTGTCGAAGGCCGTCGCGATATCCTCGTATCCACGCTTCGCGATTATCTGTCGGCGCTAGGTGCGACCGTTCGTATAGATGCGCGGTTCGACGACGCATCGGCGTTGGTCACGAGCATGCGCGAAGCGGATTTTCGTTTTGAGGCGGTCGATGAAAACCAGCTTGTGCTGCCGATTGTCGGCGACGAGCGTTTTCCGCCTCGGCGCGACGTGGTGTTCAGCATCAAGCCGGATTATTGCGAGAAGATCGTTACGGGTGCCAAGACGGTCGAACTGCGTAGGCGATTTCCGATGTCGGTCCCTGCAGGCACGACGGCCTTGATCTATGCCACCAGCCCGACGCGCGCCTTGCTCGGCATCGCGGAAATTGGCGTGGTTCACCGTCGCGCGCCCGAGGATATCTGGAACAGTTTTTCAGATCGAGCCTGCATCGCGCGCAAGGATTTCGACAGCTATTTCGACGGCGTGGAACACGGCTACGCGATCGAACTGAAGCGCGCTCGCCCGCTTCGCCGTGCGCTAGAGTTGAGCGAACTGCGCGATCGATTTAACTTCGAGCCTCCGCAGTCCTTCCTTTACGCGACACCACAGATGCGGGAAGCTCTCCACTATGAGTGTTCCGAAATACCTCATTGATACGAATGTCTTCATCGGCCTCGAAGATCATGCCGAGGTCTCCCCGAATTTCGCATCGCTCCTTCAACTGACGGCGCGTTTCGGTGTTGGCGTCTATGTCCACGCCGCTGCGGTCGATGACATCAAGCGGGACCGTGATGAGACCCGCCGCCGGGTCTCGCTGAGCAAGATTCAGAAATTCCCCGTCATCGACAAAGTGATCGGGCTCGATGAGGCCACGCTGGCGGCTAAGTTCGGCGTGCTGCGCAAGCCAAACGATGTCGTGGATGCTACGCTGCTCCACGCGCTCGATCTGGGCGTCGCCGACTTTTTAGTCACTGAGGACCAAGGGCTGCATGAACGCGCGCGCCGTGTCTCGGCGAGCCTAAGCGACCGCGTCCTGTATGTGGCGGACGCCGTTTCGCTGCTGCGCACGACATATGAGCCGATCAAGGTTTCGCTGCCGGCGATCAAGGAGGTCGATGCCCATACGATCCCCATGACTGACCCGATCTTCGCCAGTCTGCGCGCCGACTATCCGCCCTTTGATGGCTGGTGGCGGGAGAAGTGCGTGAAGGCGATGCGCAAGTGCTGGGTCGTGATCGATGATGGCACGCTTGCGGGCTTGGTGGTTCGCAAGGATGAAAGGCCGGGCGATACCGATGCCATTCTGCCCGGGGACAAGATCCTGAAAGTCTGCACCTTTAAGGTCAGGCCGGAGAGCCGCGGCGTGAAACTCGGCGAGCTGCTGCTCAAGCAGGTGCTCTGGTACGCCCAGTCGAACCGCCATGACGTCGTGTATCTCACGACCTTTCCCGCGCAGGCGACGCTGATCGATCTGCTGGAATATTATGGTTTCACGCATACCCACGACAACGACAATGGCGAGTTGGTCTTTGAAAAGGCACTGCCTCGCGATCAGCTGGCGCCGCAGCCGGGCACTTCTCTATTCGATCTCGCGCGCCGCAATTATCCGCGCTTCGCGACCGGCAACGGCGTGCGCGCATATGCGATCCCGATCCAGGAGGCCTATCACGAGATCCTCTTCCCCGAGCTTGTGTCGCGCAGTCAGTACAGTCTGTTTCAGTCGCCAGGCGAGACCGGAATGCAGACCCCCGGAAACACCATCCGAAAGGTCTATCTGTGCCGCGCGCAGCAGCAGATCTCCCAGCCGGGAGCGTTGCTGTTTTTCTATAAGGGAAAATCGCTGGGGACACCCTCGCAAGCGATCACCACGGTCGGCATTTTCGAAGAGATGGCGTTGGCGCGTTCGCCCGAGGAGCTCCGCCGGATCGCCGGCGGGCGTTCTGTTTATAGTGACGGTCAGCTGATTCAGATGGCCCCTTCGAATGCCCGACCGGTCAAAGTGATCAATTTCCTGCTTGCGGGGCACATCCAGCCGGCCGTCACTTTGACAACGCTGCAGAATGAGCACGTCTTCGCGGAACACCCGCCGCAATCGATCAAGCATCTGGAGCCGGCGCAATTGCGGTCCGTGCTGGGTCATATCGATTTCGGATTTGCGGTCTGATGCGGAGGATCGCGCTTCTCGGCTTGTCAGGCGTCGGAAAATCAACCCTTCTGAGAGCGCTGGCCGAGAGGGTCGCGTTCATGCACCTTCAGGCTAGCGATCTGATCAAAGCGGAGCAGGCCTATCGTCACGCACAACCGCAAAGCTCAGACGCCTTGCGAACGGGTGCCGTGCTCGAAAATCAGGCTTTGCTAATCGCTGGCTTTCATCGTGCAGCGGAGAGCGCGACCGGTCCGATCGTGTTTGACGGTCATAGCATAATCGACGGCCGCGATGGCCTTGTCGAGATTCCGGGTGAGATCTTCGCAGCGCTCGATCTTGGGGCGATATCGTTCCTCCAGGCAGACCCGGCGACGATCGCAGCACGACGAAGCCATGATACTGTCCGCCAACGCCCCTTGCGCGATGAGGCGACTATTGCGGAACATCAGGAGCGGGCAATAACTGTCGCGCGTAGGGCGGCAGATATGATTGGCTGCCCCTTCCACCTGCTGATGTCCGATGACATCGGGATCATCGAACGCCTGATCGTTGAAATTTAGTACGCCGGGTCCGCTACTAGCAGGTTCGCATCTCAAACCTGTCTGACCGCTCCCGGCCATAAGCGACCTGCCAATGTGCTCGCGCGGCGGCGCGGCGGCGGATACTCCACGCCGAGACTGACGGCACGATTGCTGCCGAGGGCGGCCCTCCGTCATGGCGGGGAAGTTCGTGGGGACATCGCGTCCGGCTTCGCTCGGCCGGGCCCGCACAGTGCGACGGCTTCAGCCGCCCGCTTGTTCGCCGCGGGCGCGCAGCGCGTCTGCGACGCGGGTTGCGCCTGCCTCGCTCGCGCTCGCCACGTCGATCGGGCGTCCGCCCAGCGCGTCGTCGTTGCTGTTGAGGAACAGCAGCGCGGCCTCGCGATCGGGGAAGGATTGGAAGGCCAGCAAGGCGATGCGCGATTGGCGGGCGTGCACGTCGGGCGCCAATTTGGTGCGCGCTGCCGAGCGGAAGCCGCGGCGGGGAAGCTCGTCGGAGGTGGCGCCCTCGGCGAGCTGAGTGATCGCGCCCATCAGGCGGCGACTGCCGGGGTGGGGGTGCCGAATGCCTGCTGCAGCGCGCGGATCTGCGCGGCATAGCCGGCGGCGAAGGCGCGGTGCGAGGCGCGCGACGCGACGCACTGGGCGGCGCCGGCGCGCATCAGCGAAATCTGGTGACGCGAGAGAAGATAGTTGAGATCCATTTTGGCCCTCATGCGGTGCAAGCGAGAACATGACGGACCCAGCACCGGCGCTTACGGATTGAAAGCCGGTGATGGTCCATAAATGGGGGCTCCGCACGCGTTTCGCAATCCGCCTCGCCATTCGGCGATCGCGGCAGGCATGACTCGTGTACCATATTGGTTAATCCTCTTGACATCGCCACGCTGATCTGGTACAGAGCAAGAACATTGCCGTCCTGCGCCTCGATCGCATGGGCGGCATTTTCGTTTGTGAGGAGCGTGGGTCATGGCGGCGAGGCGAGGGGCGGCGGTTCCGCCGGTGGGGCGGGGCGTGCGGCAGGACAAACATGGCAAGGCGCAGGTGATCCGGGCGACGGGGCGCTGGTCGCAGGAAGCCGAGACGCGGTTTCTCGGCGAGCTGGCGGCGACCGCCAATGTCCGCGCGTCGGCCGCGGCTTCGGGGTTCTCGACGACCGCGATTTACAAGCGGCGGGCGGCCTGGCCGGCGTTTCGGGCGGCGTGGGATGCGGCGCTCGACCAGGGCTATGCGCGGATCGAGGCGCTGCTGATCGCGGGGGCGTGCGAGGCGCTTTCCGGCGCGGAGGCGGTTGCGGTGGAGGGGCCGGCGGCGGGTGCCGGGGATTCGCCGTCGGGGGCGGCGGCGATGAGCGTCGATCAGGCGATGAACCTGCTCCGGCTCCACCGCGCCTCGGCGCGGGGCGGGGCGCCGCAGCGGTACGACGCCCGGGCGAAGCCGGCGGATGTGGCGGCGGTGCGGGCGAGCATTCTCCGCAAGGTCGCGGCGATCGAGCGGGCGGATGCGCGGGCGGCGGCGGGGCGGGAGGCGGCGGCTCGGGATGGCGCGGAGGCGTGAGGGTGCATTGCTCGGTCACCCGGGGGTTAGTCGGGGGTCCACCGGGGCCGATGCCGCTTGCGGCCGCACCCCCTCACCCAGCTCCGACCAAGGCTCTTCGAGCCCAGGTCTGCGCAACCCTCTCCCCCTGCGGGGGCGAGGGAAGAAGGGGTGAGGGGGAAGAAGAGGAGCGGGGCATGGGCGAATTGGTGACGGCCTTGCGGCGGTTGGATGGGGGGCAGCGGGCGCGGCTGCTTGCCACGTTGAGCGAGGCGGAGGCGCGGACGTTCGATGCCGATTGGCGCGAATGGGCGCATGACGGGCAGCTGCCGCCCGAGGGCGACTGGCGGACCTGGGTGGTGGTGGCGGGGCGCGGCTTCGGCAAGACGCGGGCGGGGGCGGAATGGGTGCGCGGGCTGGTCCGCGCGGCGGCGGAACCGGTGCGGATCGCGCTGGTCGCGGCGACCGCGGACGAGGCGCGGCGGGTGATGGTCGAAGGGCCGAGCGGGCTGCTGGCGGTGGCGGACCAGGCCGGCGAGCGACCGCGCTTCGAGCCGAGCCGGAAGCGGCTGGTGTTTCCGGGCGGGTCCGAGGCGATGCTCTATTCGGGGGCGCATCCCGAGGCGCTGCGCGGGCCCGAGCATCATTTCGCGTGGTGCGACGAGCTGGCCAAATGGCGGCATCCGGAGACAACGTGGGACATGCTGCAATTGGGGCTGCGGATGGGCGCGACGCCGCGGGCGCTGGTGACGACGACGCCGCGAGCGGGCTCGGCGGCGCTCAAGGCGGTGCTGGCGGGCGCGGGGGCGGCGCGGACCGGCGGGGCGACGGGGCACAACCCGCATCTGCCGCCGGCGTTTCTCGACGCGGTGCTGGCGGCCTATGGCGGCACCCGGCTGGGGCGGCAGGAAATCGAGGGACTGCTCACCGAGGATGTCGAGGGCAGCCTGTGGCCGGCGGAACTGATCGCGGCGAGCCGCGGCGCGGCGCCGGCGGCGGCGGATCTGGTGCGGGTGGTGGTCGGCGTCGATCCGCCGGCGAGCGCGGGAGGCACGTGCGGGATCGTCGCGTGCGGGCTGGACGGCGCGGGCGTGGTGCACGTGCTCGGCGATCACTCGGCGGGCGGGCTCTCGCCCGAGGGCTGGGCGGCGCGGGTGGCGGCGGCGGTCGCGGCGCACGGCGCGGACCGGGTGGTGGCGGAGAAGAACCAGGGCGGCGACATGGTGGCGAGCGTGCTGCGCGGGGCCGGGCGGGCGCTGCCGGTGTCGCTGGTCCATGCCGCGCGGGGAAAGGCGGCGCGGGCCGAGCCGGTGGCGGCACTGTTCGAATGCGGCAAGGCGCGGCTGGCGGGGCGGTTTCCCGAACTCGAGGACGAGCTGGCGCGGCTGACCCCCGGGGGCGTGGCGGGCGGATCGCCCGACCGGGCCGACGCGATGGTCTGGGCGATCTGGGCGCTGGCGATCGCGCCGAAGGGCGAGCCGCGGGTGAGTTTTGCTTGACTTTGGAGGGCGGATCGGGTTGAGGGCGGCGCTTCACGAAAGGTGACGGTTTTGGCGGCGACCGGTGAATGCCGCCTGGTCTGGGGTTCCTGATACGGCCCCTTAACGAACGAAGGAATGACATCATGCGCCATCGCGTAGGCGGCCGTAAGCTTCAGCGGACCTCGGCCCACCGCATCGCCCTGTTCCGCAACATGAGCGCCGCGCTGATCAAGCACGAGCAGATCACCACCACCGTCGCCAAGGCGAAGGAGCTTCGCCCGTATGTGGAGAAGCTGATCACGCTCGCCAAGAAGGGCGGCCTTTCGAACCGCCGCCTGGCGCATGGCCGGCTGCTCGACGACGCCCAGCTGACCAAGCTGTTCGACGTGCTGGCGGCGCGCTATGCCGACCGCAACGGCGGCTATACCCGCGTGATCAAGGCCGGCATCCGCGCTTCGGACGCCTCGCCGATGGCGATCATCGAGTTCGTCGACCGCGACGTCTCGGCCAAGGGCCAGGATTCGGGCCCGGTCTATAGCGACGAGGATTTCGACGAAGCCGCCTGATCGGTTTCCTGGATCGAAGTTAAAAGGGGCGGTCGCACTCCGGTGCGGCCGCCCTTTCCGTTTGGCGTGGGTGCTTGGCGCATTTCTGTGCCGGCGGGTCACGACGTTCGCCCAACTCCGGCGTCGCTTCTTCCTAGCCCTCTCTCGCGAGGGCGTGAGAGGGCTTTAGAACGAACGACCGCTTTCCACCCACTTGCCGCGCATGTTTCCGCCAGACATGCGAAAGCTCGTGACAAGCCGCGCACCCGGCGGATAGCAAGGCGGTTTCTCAAGCCCTTCAGAGGTTTCCTTGATGCGCCGAGCCCTGCTTGCATTGCCGCTTCTCTTCGCCACTCCCGCTTACGCCCAGACCCGACCGGAGACCCAAGTGACCAAGCCCGCTTACCCCGAGACCCGCCGCGTCCCGGTCGTCGAGGAGCAGTTCGGGGTGAAGGTGGCGGATCCGTATCGCTGGCTCGAGAACGACGTGCGCAACGACAAGGAAGTCGCCGACTGGGTGGCGGCGCAGAACAAGGTCACCGACGCCTATCTCGCCACCTTGCCGGGTCGCGACCAGTTCGCCGCGCGGATCAAGACCTTGTTCAACTACGAGCGGTTCGGTGCGCCGGTGAAGAAGGGCGGGCGCTATTTCTATGCGCATAATGCCGGGCTGCAGAACCAGGCGGTGCTGTGGGTCCGCGATGCGCTGAACGCCGAGGGGCGGGTGCTGATCGATCCCAATGGCTGGTCGAAGGACGGCGCGACGGCGCTGGCCGAATGGCTGCCCTCCGAGGACGGCAAATTGCTGGCTTACTCGATCCAGGACGGCGGCACCGACTGGCGGACGATCAAGGTGATCGACACCGCGACCGGCAAGGAAACCGGCGACGAAGTCAGCTGGGCCAAATATACGATGGGGCTGAGCTGGGCCAAGGACGGCAGCGGCTTCTTCTATTCGCGCTATCCCGAGCCGCCGGCCGGAGAGAAATTTCAGGCGCTGAGCGACAACCACAAGGTGTTCTTCCACAAGCTCGGCACGCCGCAATCGGCCGACCGGCTGGTCTATGCGACGCCCGAGAACCCCAAGCTCAGCCATTATGCCGGGATCACCGATGACGGGCGGTATCTGGTCATCGGCACCACCGAGGGCACCGACAACAAGAACATGGTGCATGTGGTCGACTTGACCGACCCGAGCTGGAAGCCGCGCGAGATCATCGGCCAGCTGACCAACGACTGGTCGGCGATCGGCAATGTCGGCTCGAAATTCTGGTTCGCGACCGATGCCGGAGCGCCGCGCCAGCGGATCGTGACGCTTGACATTAACGACCCGACCCTGACCGCGAAGACGGTGGTGCGCGAGCAGCCCGAGACGCTGGCGGGCGCGTCGATCGTCGGCGACCGGCTGATCCTCAATTACATGGTCGACGCCAAGACCGAGGTGCGCCGCTACAAGCTGGACGGCACTGCCGACGGCAAGGTGGCGCTGCCCGGGATCGGCACGGCGAGCGGCTTCGGCGGCGAGATCGAGGATGCCGAGACCTTCTTCGCCTTCACCAGCTTCAACTATCCGACGACGATCTTCCGCTACGACGTGGCGACTGGCAAGGCGACGCCCTGGGCGCAGCCCAAGGTCGCGTTCGATCCGTCGCAGTACAAGGTCGAGCAGCGCTTCTTCGCCTCGAAGGACGGGACGAAGGTGCCGATGTTCGTGGTGCGCAAGGCAACCACCACCGGGCCGGCACCGACTCTGTTGTGGGGCTATGGCGGGTTCAACGTGCCCTACACGCCGAGCTTCTCGGCGGCGCGGGTGGCGTGGATGGAGCAGGGCGGGGTGTTCGTCCTCGCCAACATCCGCGGCGGCGGCGAATATGGCAAGGCGTGGCACGATGGCGGGCGGCTGGCGAACAAGCAGAACGTGTTCGACGATTTCATCGCGGCGGGCGAGTACCTCATCAAGGAAGGGATTACCGGCAAGGACCAGCTGGCGATCCAGGGCGGATCGAACGGCGGCCTGCTGGTCGGCGCGGTGGTCAACCAGCGGCCCGACCTGTTCGCCGCGGCACTGCCGGCGGTGGGCGTGATGGACATGCTGCGCTTCGACCGCTGGACCGCCGGCCGCTATTGGGTCGACGATTACGGCTATCCGTCGAAGGAGGCGGACTTCAAGCGGCTCTACGCCTATTCGCCGTACCATAACATCAAAAGCGGCAAGGCGTATCCGGCGATCCTCGTCACCACCGCGGACACCGACGACCGCGTCGTGCCCGGCCACAGCTTCAAATACACCGCGGCGCTGCAGGCGGCGGATGTCGGCGACAAGCCGCACCTCGCCCGGATCGAGACCCGCGCCGGCCATGGCTCGGGCAAGCCGACCGACAAGATCATCGAGGAGGCGGCCGACCTCTATGCCTTCGCGGCGAAGTGGACCGGGCTGGACGTCAAGCCGCGCTGAGCGGGCGCAGTCGCGGGCGAGAGGAGGGGAGCGGCGAGCTGCTTCCCTCCCGCTTTGCCGAGCCGACTGGCTGGTTGAAAGAAGAAGCGTGGAAATACGGCTGGACAACCCGACGGCGCCGCACGTCGCCGCATTGCTGACGCACCATCTCGGGGAATTGCACGAGGCGATGGACGGGCACGCCTTCGCGCTCGACGCGACGGGGCTGTCGGCGGCGAGCGTCACGTTCTGGACGGCGTGGCAAGGCGCGGCGCTGGCGGGGTTCGGGGCGCTGAAGGCGCTCGACGCCACGCATGGCGAAGTCAAATCGATGCGCGCGGCGCCCGCCGCGCGCGGCACCGGCGTCGGCCGCGCCCTGCTGGACCATATCGTCGGCGAAGCGCGGAAACGCGGCTATACGCGGCTCAGCCTCGAAACCGGCACCGCTGCGCTGCATGCGCCGGCGATCGCGCTGTACCGCAGCGCCGGGTTCGTGCCGTGCGAGGCATTCGCCGATTACCGGCCGAGCGCGCATAATCAGTTCTTGCGGCTCGATCTGCGGGATTGAAGCTGTGGTTCGGGTGGCAGCTGTCCGGGCCCGCAACTACCGTGTGGCTGGCCGTCGGCCTGCTCCGGGCGCAGGAGGCAGCTCATACCGTGAAGGGCCGCTAACGCCCCAAAGTCGGTCGTTCAGCGTCGCCGCCACGCTGCTCGGAAGCGGCCGTTCGTTAATCTTTAGAGGAAATCAGCAACGAGTCGAACGGATGGGCGTTTCCCCTATCCATTACTATTTTCCTATTAGCCAGTACTTGTCAGGATACCCATCGGTCGCCGGCGGTAGTTCCGAGGCGGCCGCTTCGCGTGTCTTCCCGGCTTTGTGGCGAAGGTAACCGATGAAACAGGACTGCCCTCCTCCAAGAGGCACTTCTCGGGTCCCCGCGGCGATTTCAAAATAGGCACGATCATACTGACCATCTTGGTAGACAAACGTCTTACCACGATCGCGTTCGACCCCGCCGCAAAGCGTAAAGCCGCGCCCGATAAGCTTGAATGTTTCTCGTTGTAAGTCGCGGGCACCTACGATTGGAAACGGGGCGGCAGTTTTCTGACTCTCTGGGATCCATTCTAAAGGAACTTGGGCTGCTGCGCCGCCACAAGCGAACAGAACTACAGCAATCGATGACGGTAGCATCGCACGACGCAGAATGTGAAAACCGATCATTTGGCCAGCATGCCTTTGATGGCGATCGTCTGCAACGTGGCCCCGCCGTCCTCGGGCCAAGACCCGCAACGGCAGCTTTCCCGCGCTCCGCGCTTAAAAACTGCCGTTCCGCTTCCCACCCGATCTCGGACATTCCCGGCCGGGGAGCGGACGCCCAAAAGCGGACTGGCAGCTAGCGCGCCACTTGCGGCCATTCCCTCGATCGTTAAGCTTGCGAGATGATAACGACAGCCCGCAGCGTGGCGATCATATTTGTCGGTCCTCCCCTAGTCCTCTTCACATGGGCGCACTTGCTGCACCAGAACTTCCCCGGCTCGAGTTGGGCAGGATTTTTTGCAGCCGGCGTCATAGGTTTGGCGGGAGTGGCCAGCGCTCCATGGTCCAATACGATGAAAATATTTGTGGCCACCGCTTATATCGGCTTAGGAGTAGTCATCCTGCCATTTCTGACTTTATTGGCGGTCTGCTCAACGGGCGACTGCCTGTGAAGTACGACCGCTTCCCACCCGATCTCGGACATTCCCGCCCGGTCAGCGGACGCTCAGGAGCGGACAATCAGCTAGCGCCCCACTAGCGGACGCTCGCTTGTTCTCGGTCAAGTAGGCTAGGGTGGAGACATGGACACCATCGCAACCCCGCCCGGTCTTGCGGTCTCGGTAGATCAAGATGCGGTCGTAATTCGTGTCGAGCGCCAGTTTGCGAGCCCGCTTTTGTCTATCCTACTCCACTCGAAGTTTTCGGACGGACCTAGAATCGAGTTCCTTACTACCCCCTACACTAACAAGATGATCGAAGCCCTCATGGCTTCGGCATCTCTGACTGAATACATGGGCCAGCGCGAGGGTATGGCGAAGGCTTTGGCTCCAGTGATCCAATTTGTAGAGGAAGAGGCGATACGCGAGAGCCTGTCACCCGACGAAGCTGCGTCGTTGATGCGGTTAGCCATTTATCCGTACAACGCCACCTGAACGGCAGCTAACCACCCAAACCCAGTCATTCGCATCGTCGCGCGTCGGCGATCGAGCGCCATCAACCCAGAAATTGCTTCAATTGCTTCTTGAGGCGCTCGGCTTGTTCCACATCGTGAACAGGCGTGGGCCTTACCCTGCTCATGACGTCCTTCAGCGTGGCGCGATAATCGCGGACCTGACCCTCGAACTTTTCAACCGGAACCCTCAGCCTCGGCTGGTTTCCTTCGGGAGCGATGTCGCCGAACTCCTCGAACAGGTAAACGATGCCGTGCTCGCCGCGCTGGCCGACGAATTTGAAGGACAGCCCCTCGACCAATCGGCCCTGGTGGCTCGCCTCGCAGATCATGGGATGATCCATGGACTCCACGGTGACGCTTGCCGGATCGCTTTCGTTTGAGGGAACGCTGAAATAGCCGACGATCTTTGCTGCGAGTTCCAGAGGGTGGCACCTGGGAGCCTCGGACATGATCCGGGCGACAAGATCATGATAGGGATTTTCGACGGCCGGGCCTTGCGAATTGCCGGTGGTCGGTTTCAGTCCCTTTCGGCCAAACATACTTGTCTCGCTGCTGTTATCTCCAGAGCCGGATACCAAAGCTTTGCTAACAGCTGCTAAATCGTCGCAGCAATACTCGCGATAGTCTGTCCGACGACCGAAGGCGACAGGTCAGCGACCCGGCGCTCCACGCGAGGCTGCGCGAGACGGCGCTCCGCAACTGAAAATCGTCACGGTTCGGGTTCCTTGCTGTGAGGGTTCTCCCCTGCGAACGTGGACCGCGGGAAGGAAGAAGGCCCTCGCTCAACCCTCTCCGGCGAAAGCGGGAGAGGGCCAGACGAATCGGGCGCCCGGGCTCAGCGATAGCGCAGCATCTTGTCGAAGCCTTCGTTCGCCTTGGTCATTTTGGCGAGGGTCCTGAGATGGCCGCGGACGTGGCGTTCGAACCGGACATCGTCATAGATGCCGGTCGCCGGATAGTCGTCCCCGGCGATGAGCTGCTTGAGCCGGCCGGCGAGCGCGGCCTGATCGTTGGTGCAGTCGGCGGCGTGGAGTGCGCGGCACACCCATTCCTCGGCGGCGGCCTTGTCGTAATCGTCCTGCGCCTCATAGCCGCGCCGGTCGGCCGCGGCCTGATCGAGCCGTGCGACCTCCAGCCGGCGTTCGAGCCATTTGCGGACCTGTTCGCCATCCCATGGCTTCGCCGGATTCGTCATCGCGCTTTCCCCATCGGACCCGCATGCCGCAATCGACGGTGCGGGGACAAGCGCCGCGTCCGGCCTTCCCAAGCCGGCCGCATCTGCTATGCGCGCTGGGCATGGACCATCATGCCGATTCAATCCTCATCGTCGATTTCGGGAGCCAGGTGACCCAGCTGATCGCGCGCCGCGTGCGCGAGGCGGGGGTCTATAGCGAGATCGCTCCGTTCAATACCGCCGCCGAGGCGTTCGCGCGGATGCAGCCCAAGGGCGTGATTCTGTCGGGGTCGCCGGCATCGGTGCTCGACGAGGGGAGCCCGCGGGTGCCGCAGGAGATCTTCGACTCCGGGCTGCCGATCCTCGGCATCTGCTATGGCCAGCAAGTGATGATGCAGCAGCTGGGCGGCGAAGTGCAGCTCGGCGATTCGGGCGAGTTCGGGCTGGCGTTCATCGAGATCGAGGACAGCTGCGTGCTGTTCGACGGGCTATGGGCCGAGGGCGAGACCCACCAGGTGTGGATGAGCCATGGCGACAAGGTGACGACGCTGGCGCCGGGCTTCCGCCCGGTCGCAGTGAGCCCGGGGTCGCCCTTCGCGGTCGTCGCCGACGATGCGCGGCGTTATTACGCCACCCAGTTCCACATGGAAGTGGTCCACACGCCCGACGGCGCGCGGCTGCTCGCCAATTTCGTGCGGCACGTCTGCGGGCTGCAGGGCGACTGGACGATGGCCGAGTTCCGCGCCGCCAAGATCGCCGAGATCCGCGAGCAGGTCGGCAGCGGGCGGGTGATCTGCGGGCTTTCGGGCGGAGTCGACAGCGCGGTCGCGGCGGTGCTGATCCACGAGGCGATCGGCGAGCAGCTGACCTGCGTGTTCGTCGATCACGGGCTGATGCGCTCAGGCGAGGCCGATCAGGTCGTCAGCCTGTTCCGCGGGCATTACAACATCCCTCTCGTCCATGTGAACGCCGAGACGCTGTTCCTCAACGGGCTCGCCGGGGTCACCGATCCCGAGGCGAAGCGGAAGTTCATCGGCAAGACCTTCATCGAAGTGTTCGAGGAAGAGGCACGCAAGATCGGCGGGGCGGACTTCCTCGCCCAGGGGACGCTGTATCCCGACGTGATCGAGAGCGTCAGCTTCACCGGCGGGCCTTCGGTGACGATCAAGAGCCACCACAATGTCGGCGGTCTCCCCGAGCGGATGAACATGAAGCTGGTCGAGCCGCTGCGCGAATTGTTCAAGGACGAGGTCCGCGCCCTGGGGCGCGAACTGGGGCTGCCCGACATCTTCGTCGGCCGGCATCCGTTCCCGGGGCCGGGCCTCGCGATCCGCATTCCGGGCGAAGTCACCAAGGAGCGCTGCGATATCCTGCGCAAGGCCGACGCGATCTATCTCGAGGAGATCCGCAACGCCGGGCTCTACGACGCGATCTGGCAGGCGTTCGCGGTTTTGCTGCCGGTGCGCACCGTCGGGGTGATGGGCGATTACCGGACCTATGACTATGTGCTGGCGCTGCGTGCGGTGACCTCGACCGACGGGATGACCGCGGTGGCGTTCCAGTTCCCCGGCGACTTCCTGCCGCGGGTGGCGACGCGGATCGTCAACGAAGTGCGCGGGATCAACCGGGTGACCTACGACTATACCTCGAAGCCGCCCGGCACGATCGAGTGGGAATGACGCGCTGGCTTGCCGCGCTGCCGCTGCTCGCGGTGCTGGGCGGTTGCGGCGGACCCGAGCCGCGCTCGGGCGCGAACGACACGATCGTGATCACGGGGAACGACAACGAACTGATCGTCCCCACGCCGCGCGGAGCCGGGGAGAATGTGGTCGACCCCGCCGCGATCACGCTCCCGGGGGTGCGGCTCGAAGCGAATGGGGTGGCGCTCTCGGGGAATGGGGACACATCGCGCCGGGCGGCGTTCGGCATGTCCCGCGCCGAGGTCCTCCGCATCCTCGCCCCCGCGCTCGGCAACCCGATCGAGGAGGGCGACAGCCAGGAATGCGGCGCTGGCACGCTCGGCTTCGCCACCTTCCGCGAAGGCCTCGGCCTTTATTTCGAAGATGGCAAATTCGCCGGCTGGGACTTGGACGGGAGCGACGGCGGCCGCTTCTTCATTCCGGCGGGCGTCGGGATCGGCTCGACCCGCGCAAAGCTCGAGGCGGCGAGCCCCGTCAAGGTGGAGGATTCGACGCTCGGCATCGAATTCAGCGCAGGCGGGATTTCGGGGCTGCTGAGCGCGCGCGATCCTGCCGGCCAGATAACCAATCTCTGGGCCGGCGTGACGTGCATCGCCCGCTGATCGAGGCGGCGACGGCCGACGATTCCGTCGGGGTGGTTGCGCTGTGGCGCGCCTGCGGGCTGACGCGGCCGTGGAACGATCCCGACGCCGACTTCGCACTGGCGCTGGCGGGCGCGACTTCGGCCGTGCTGGTGGCGCGCGGGGAGGGGATCGACGGCAGCGTCATGATCGGTTTCGACGGCCATCGCGGCTGGGTCTATTATCTCGCGGTTTCGCCGGAGCGACGGGGCGCGGGGCTCGGCCGCGCGCTGATGGCCGCGGCGGAGGACTGGCTCCGGGCCAGGGGGGCGCCCAAGCTCCAGCTGATGGTCCGCGAAGACAATCATGCGGCGATCGGCTTCTACGAACGCCTGGGGCTCGAGCGCCAGCCGGTCGTCACGCTCGGCCGCTTCCTGAAGGAAGGTGCATGACCCTTACGATGTATGGCATCAAGAATTGCGACACGATCAAGAAGGCGCGTGCCTGGCTCGACGCGCATGCGATCGCCTATGCATTCCACGATTATAAGACCGCGGGCGTCGACGCGGCGCGGCTGGCGCGGTGGATCGAGGCCGAGGGTTGGGAGACCGTGCTCAACCGCGCCGGCACGACGTTCCGCAAGCTGCCCGACGCCGACAAGCAGGACCTCGACGCCGGCAAGGCGACCGCGCTGATGCTGGCGCAGCCCTCGATGATCAAGCGCCCGGTGCTCGAACATCCCGGCGGGTTGCTGATCGGCTTCAAGCCCGAACGCTACGCGCAGGCGCTGCTCTGAAAGCCGTAGCGGCTTCGTTGGTTTTCCGTTACGTTCCGCCGCAAACTTGCAGGCATGGGAGGGGTTTGTGGCGACCTATCTTCGGCAGCGGCCCCCGGGCTGGTTCATCGCGGTGGCCGTGGTTCTCGCGCTGTGGGGCGTGCTCGGCTGCATCGCCTTCTATATGCATGTGAAGCTGGGCCCGGCGATCGACCCCGCCGCGACCGACTGGGACCGCGCTTATTACGCCGCGCTGCCCGGCTGGTTCGATCCGGTCTATGCCGCCGCGGTGGGCGGCGGGCTGCTCGGCGCGATCGCATTGCTGTTCCGCTCGAAGCTGGCTCTGCCGCTGTTCGTGATCTCGCTGATCGCGGTGGTCGTCCAGTTCGGCTATGTCTTCCTCGGCACCGACATGCTCGCGCACAAGGGCGCGGCAATCACGGTGCCGTTCCCGCTGTTCATCGCCGCGGTGGCGGTGTTCCAGATCTGGCTAGCACGCCTCGCGCGGCAGCGCGGCTGGATTTCCTGACCGCCGGCTCGCTGGCGCCCGGGCGCGTGAGCGACTAGAGCAGCGCCATGTCCACCTACACGCTCGACACCGGCACCAGCCGGGCCAATCCGACGCCGTCGCCGATGAAGCGGCTGACCGTGCCCGCGATCCGCAATCGCAAGGGCAAGGAGCCGGTGGTGATGCTCACCGCCTACACGACGCGGATGGCGCAGCTGCTGGATCCGCATTGCGACGTGCTGCTGGTCGGCGACAGCCTGGGGCAGGTGATCTACGGCCTGCCGTCGACGCTGCCGGTGACGCTGGAGATGATGATCGCGCACGGCGCCGCGGTGGTGCGCGGCAGCTGGCATTCGGTGGTGATCGTCGACATGCCGTTCGGCAGCTATGAGGCGAGCCCCGAGCGCGCGTTCGAATCGGCGGCGCGGGTGCTCGCCGAGACCGGCGCGGCGGGGGTGAAGCTCGAGGGCGGTACCGCGATGGCGCCGGTGGTCGAGTTCCTTACGCGCCGTGGGATCCCCGTCATGGGCCATATCGGGCTGACCCCGCAATCGGTGAACGCGCTCGGCGGCTATGGCGCGCGCGGACGCAGCAATGCCGAGCATGCCAGCATCCTCGACGATGCGCGGGCGATCGCCGATGCCGGCGCGTTCGGGATCGTCGCCGAGGGCGTGGTCGAGAGCCTCGCCAACGAGATCACCGCCGCGGTGCCGGTGCCGGTGATCGGGATCGGCGCTTCTGCGGAGTGCGACGGGCAAGTGCTGGTGACCGAGGACATGCTCGGGCTGTTCGAGCGGACGCCGCGCTTCGTGAAGCGCTACGACGATCTCGCTGGCCGCATTTCCGCCGCGGTTGCGACCTATGCCGCCGAAGTCCGGGCGCGGGACTTCCCGGGCGCAGAACAGGTCTATCCGGCGCGCGGCTGAGCCGCTAGCGAGCATGCTTTCTTTAGGCGGTGCCCGCGGCTAAGGTCCGCGCCCGCACGACCACCCAATGGAGTTGATTTTGGCGCTTCCTCCTTCCGGCACCACTGACGAAGCCTTTCTGCGCGAAGTCGACGAGGAGTATCGCCGCGAGCAGGCGATGCAGATCTTCCAGCGCTATGGCCGGCTGATCATCGGCGGGGTCGTCGTGCTGCTGATCGCGCTGGCGGGCTGGCTGTATTGGCAGAGCCACAGCGAGGGCAAGGCCGGCCAGCGGGGCGAGGAATATGACGCCGCGATGCGGCTCGTCGAGCAGGGCCAGAACGACAAGGCGCTGCCGGCGCTGGACAAGGTCGCGGCGGACAGCGGCGAAGGCTTCGCGGCGATGGCGCGCATCGCCCAGGGCAATCTGCTGCTCCAGAAGAACGACGCCAAGGGCGCGGCGGCGAAGTTCGCCGAAGTCGCCAACGATACCAAAATCGAACAGCCCTATCGCGACCTCGCGCTGCTGCGCCAGACCGTCGCCGAATATGACAGCCTCCAGCCGCGGGTCGTGATCGACCGCCTGAAGGGGCTGGTGAACCCCAATTCGCCATGGCTCGGCACCGCGGGCGAGCTCGTCGCCGCGGCCCATCTCAAGATGGGCAACCGCGCCGAGGCGGGGAAGCTCTACGGTCAGATCGCGCAGGGCGGCGAGAAGGTGCCGGTATCGATCCGTCAACGTGCGGTTCAGCTGGCGGGCGTACTCGGTGTCGACGCCATCGATCAGTCGAAGGAAACCAAGGTTCGATGAACAACAAGGTGAGGGTGACTGCCGCTCTCGCGGCGCTCGCGCTGGTGAGCGGCTGCGGGATCTTCAAGGGCGGCGGCAAGAAGACCCCCGTGCTCGGCGAGCGCGTGCCGATTCTGGTCTCGGAGCGCGACATCGCCGCCGACAAGGCGCTTGCCGGCGTCGAGGTGCTGCTGCCCGAGGCTGCCGCCAATGACGGCTGGCGCCAGCCGGGCGGCAACGCGGCCAAGTCGATGGGGCATCTCGCGCTCGCGGCGAGCCCCAGCCGGCTCTGGTCGAAGAACGTCGCCAAGCCGTCGAAGCGCGAGCGGCTCGCCGCCGCGCCGGTGGTCGCCGAGAACAAGCTGTTCGTGATCGACACCGACGGCGTCGTCCAGGCGCTCGCCGCCGATACCGGCGCCGAGCTGTGGCGGGCCGACACGGCGAACGAGAAGGGCAACAAGGGCGCCCGCTTCGGCGGCGGCGTCAGCGTCGAGGGCGAGCGGGTGTTCGCCACCAACGGCCTTGGCGACGTCGTGGCGCTCAACGCCGCCGACGGCGCATTGGTGTGGCGCAAGCGCCCGGGCGGGCCGCTGCGCGGCGCACCGACGCTGGCCAACGGCAATGCCTATGTCGTGACGCAGGACAACCAGCTGTTCGCGATCACGCAGGAGACCGGCGACATCGCGTGGACGGTCTCGGCCAGCCTCGAGACGCAGGGCGTGTTCGGCGTCGCCGCGCCGGCATCGGCGCAGGGCACCGTGGTCGCGGGCTTCTCGTCGGGCGAGCTCAATGCCTATCGCTACGAGAATGGCCGGTCGCTGTGGGACGTGGTGCTTTCGCGCACCTCGATGTCGACTTCGGTGTCGTCGCTGTCGGACATCGATGCCGAGCCGGTGATCGATCAGGGCCGCGTCTATGCGATCGGGCAGGGCGGCCGCATGGTCGCGATGGACATCGCCAGCGGCAACCCGCTGTGGGAGCAGACCATCGCCGGCATCTCGACGCCCTGGGCGGCGGGCGAATGGCTGTTCGTCATCACTGACGACGCCCGGCTGCTCGCGATCGCCCGCGGCACCGGCAAGATCCGCTGGATGTCGCAGCTGCGCCGCTACCGCAACGAGAAGAAGTCCAAGGGTCCGATCGCCTGGGTCGGTCCGGTGCTCGCCGGCGGCAAGCTCGTGCTCGCCAACAGCGAGGGCGAGATCGCCTTCGCCTCCCCGGCCGATGGCAGCGTGACTTCGACGATGGACGTCAAGGAATCGATCTCGCTGCCGCTGACGGTCGCCAACAACACGCTCTACGTGCTCGACGACAAGGGCCGGCTGACGGCGTATCGCTGACTTCTTTTTCCCCTCCCTGCGCGCAGGGAGGGGATCAAGGGGTGGGTCAAGCAAAGAGCGGGGCTCGATGCCCCGCTCTTTGCTGTTTATGGCACGCTCGGGAGCTCGCTTCGCTCGCACCCACCCCCAACCCCTCCCTTTCAGGGAGGGGAGATGATATCGGAATGAAAATGCCCCTTCCCACCGTCGCCATCATCGGACGTCCGAATGTCGGCAAGTCGACGCTGTTCAACCGGCTGGTCGGCAAGCGTCTCGCGCTGGTCGACGATCAGCCCGGCGTCACCCGGGATCGCCGCGAGGGCGAGGCCAATCTGCTCGGGCTCGAATTCCGGGTGATGGATACCGCCGGCTACGAGGACGAGGACGCGGCGACGCTTCCCGGCCGGATGCGCGCGCAGACCGAGGCGGCGGTGCGCGAGTCCGACGTGTCGCTGTTCCTGATCGATGCGCGCGCCGGCGTGACTCCGCTCGACGAGGAGATCGCCCGCTGGCTGCGCAGCACCGATCGCCCGGTCGTGCTGATGGCCAACAAGGCCGAGGGCCGGGCGGGCGAGTCGGGCATTCTCGAGGCGATGGCGCTCGGGCTCGGCGATCCGATCCCGTTCTCGGCCGAGCATGGCGAGGGCGTCGTCGACCTGTTCGAGGCGCTGCTGCCGCATGTCGAGCGCGACGAGGAGGAGGAAATCGCCGAGGACGAGGAATCGCCCGACGCGCCGCTCAAGCTGGCGATCGTCGGCCGACCCAATGCCGGCAAGTCGACCCTGGTCAACCGGCTGCTCGGCGAGGATCGGATGATCACCGGTCCCGAAGCCGGGATCACCCGCGATTCGATCTCGGTCGACTGGGAGTGGGAAGATTTCGAAGGGGCGAACCGGAAAGTCCGGCTGATCGACACCGCCGGGCTGCGCAAGAAGGCGCGGGTCGAGGAAAAGCTCGAAAAGCTCTCCGTGATGGACACGCTGCGCGCGATCGATTTCGCCGAAGTGGTGGTGCTGCTGCTCGACGCGACGCGCGGGCTCGAGGTGCAGGACCTCAAGATCGCCGATCGGGTGCTCCAGGAAGGCCGGGCGCTGGTGATCGCGCTGAACAAATGGGACGTGGCGGAGAATGCCTCGAGCCTGTTCAACGGGGTCAAGGGCGCGCTCGACGAGGGGCTGGCGCAGGTCAAGGGCGTGCCCTTGCTCACCGTCTCGGCCGAGACCGGCAAGGGGCTCGACACGCTGATGAAGGTGGCGTTCGAGACCCGCGAGGCGTGGTCGCGGCGCGTGTCGACCGGCCAGCTGAACCGCTGGTTCGAGCGCGCGATCGAGGCCAATCCGCCGCCCGCACCCGGCGGCAAGCGGATCAAGCCGCGCTACATCACCCAGAACAAGAGCCGCCCGCCCAGCTTCGTGCTGTTCGGCACGCGGGTCGACCTGCTGCCGATGAGCTATCAGCGCTATCTGATCAACGGCTTGCGCAAGGAGTTCGATTTCGGCGCGGTGCCCGTCCGGCTGACGCTGCGCGCGCCGAAGAACCCGTTCGACCGCGACAAGCACGTATAGCCGCCGGCGCCCGGACACATCCCGGCATCATCCGTCAACGCCCTGTTTACGTTCCTCGCTTATGACTGGCGCGTGCCTTCGGGGGGTGCGTTTGGGGTATGGACGTGACGATCGGCAATGATCCGCTGGTGAACTGGCAAAGCTACCAGCAGGCGCGCACCGAGCTCGGGGCGAACTTCGTCCGCATCCTCGGCTATTTCCGCGAGGACGGCATCAAGTCGGTCGATCGCATCGAGGACGCGATGCGCAGCCACAACGCCACCGCGATGGTGATCCCCGCGCACACGCTCAAGGGCGAATCGCGCCAGTTCGGCGCCGACCCGCTGGCCGATCTCGCCGAGACGATCGAGATGATCGCGCGCGGCTGCATCGAGCGCCGCGAGACGCCGACCGAGGCGCTCGAACATGTCGTCAAATTGCGCCCGCTGTTCGAGACCACGCTCGACCTGCTCGAGCGCGAGGCGAACCCGCTGGTCGCGCGCAAGCCGGTGGCGGCGTTCGGGCGGCGCCCGGTTCTCTAGATCGGTTCCCCTTCCTGAAAGGGAGGGGAGCTGAAGCTAGCTGGCCTCTTCGGGCTTGCTGTTGAGCTGGATGTAGTTCTCGATCCCCATCCGCGCGATCATGTCGAACTGGCGCTCGAGCGTGTCGACATGCTCTTCCTCGCTGGCGAGGATGTAGGCGAACAGGTCGCGGCTGACATAGTCGCGGACGCCTTCGCAATGCGCGACCGCATCCTTGAGCAATGCGATCGCCTCGACTTCCACCGCGAGATCGGCGCGGAGGATCTCCTCGACCGTCTCGCCGATGCGCAGGCGGCCGAGCAGCTGGAAATTGGGAAGGCCGTCGAGAAAGAGGATGCGCTCCGCCAGCTTGTCGGCATGCTTCATCTCGTCGATCGATTCGTGGCGCTCGAGCTCGGCGAGCTTCTTGACGCCCCAATTGTCGAGCAGCCGGTAATGCAGCCAATATTGGTTGACTGCGGTAAGCTCGTTCTTGAGCGCCTCGTTGAGATATTCGAGGACCTTCGCGTCGCCCTTCATGGCCGTATTCCCTATGCTGTCAGGGACGGCCATAGCGCGGAAATGCCGCGCGGAAAACCGCAGAAATCCGCGGTTTTTCTAGTTGCGAACGCTACGCAGCCGCGCGTTCCTGGTTGATGATCTCGCGGGCATAGGGCACGCACTGGCCGCATTTGGGGCTGCGCCCGAGCGCGCGATAGGCCTGGCAGGCGCTGGTCGCGCCCTCGCGCGCCGCGGCGCGGACATCGTGTTCCCGGATTGCATTGCAAACGCAGACGACCATCGGACCCTCACGCTTCGATACAGCGGATGTACGGCTATTGAGACCGATTCGCAAGGGTATTGCGAGGCATTCGCAGTTATACGGAGGCGGGGCCGCGCAGCCGCTCGATGCGGCCGCGCGCGAGGCTGCGCCACAGCCATTCGAGCGGGCCGAATCGGAAGCGGGCGAGCCACGGCTTCGACCAGAAAAGCATCAGTGCCCAGAGCAGCGCGACGACCGGGTAGAGCTGCCAGCGCGACAGCGTGCCGAACCAGCCGAGGCCATGGCCGTAGAACAGGCTGGTGCAGATCAGGCTGGTCAGCAGATAGTTGGTGAACGCCATCCGCCCCGCCGCCGCCAACCGGCCGGTGAGCGCGCCGCCGGGCCTTGCGAGCAGCAGGATCAGGCACGCCCAGCCCAGGGTCATCGGCGGGAGCAGCGGCACCGTCAGCGTCCAGCTCGCCAGCGCGACCGAGAAGATCGTGAACTGCGCGTCGATCATATAGGCGGCGAGCGCGCCATAAGCGGGGAGGGCGATGCCCCAGCAGATCGCCGCCCAGCGCACATAGCGCGCGCGCGGCCATGCGCCGCTCAGGAGGCCGCTGCGCAGGCCGGCCATGCCGAACAGCATATAGGCGAGCGTTTCGGGACCGAAGAACCACAACAGGATCAACGGCGTATCGGCATGCTCGGCGAAACGCGCGCGCAGCAGCGTCGCATAGTCGCCGCGATACAGGGCGAGGTCGCGGGCGATTTCCGCCGGAGGCGGCACGCCGACCGCGCCGGCCAGCGCCGCGCCGGCACTCGGGTCATAGTGAATCGCCAGCGGAATCGCGGCGAACAGCACCGTGCTCGCCGCGATCAGCAGCACTCCCAGCGTCAGCATCCGCCCCGTCGGCAAGTCGCGCAGGGCGAACGCGAACATGCCGACCAAAGCATAATGGGCGAGGATGTCGCCTTCCCAGACCAGAAACAGATGCGCGAGCCCGAAGGCCAGCAGCCAGCCCATCCGGCGATAATGGACCGAGGCGGCGCTCTCGCCATTCGCCTCGGCGCGCTCGATCACGAGCAGCATCGACGCGCCGAACAGGAACGAGAAGAGCCCGCGCATCTTGCCGTCGAACAGCACGAAATTGACTGCCCAGGCGACGAGGTCGGCGCCGTGCCAGCCGCCATAAGCGCGCGGGTTGAGATAGGCGGCCTGGGGCAGTCCGAAGCTGACGATGTTGAGCAGCAGGATGCCGAGCACCGCAACGCCGCGGACGATGTCGAGCGCGGCGATGCGGTCCGGCCCGCGCGCGGGCTCGTCGAGGGGCGGGGCCGGAGTCATCCGGCCGGGGCTACAGCCAGCTCGCGATCTGCTCCAGCGACTTCTTCTCGAGCGCATGCGCCGGGATCGTGACTTCCGGAGCGGGATGGCCGGCGATGATGATCATCACCGGCTTCTCGTTGTCGGGACGGCGGCAGACGCGATTGAGGAAGCGCATCGGATTGGGGGTATGGACCAGGGTCGCGACGCCGGCCTGGTGCAGCGCCGAGAGCAGCATGCCGCAGGCGATGCCGACGCTTTCGGTCACATAGTAATTCTGCTTGAGATCGTCGGGGTCGAGGCCACCGCGCCGCTGCGCGAAGACGACGATCAGCCAGGGCGCGATCTCGAGATAGGGCTTGTCGGCACCGGTGCCGAGCGGCCACAGCGCCTCGAGCCACTCGCTGCCGGCGCGGCCTTCGTAAAAGGCGCGCTCCTCTTCCTCGGCGGCGATCCGGATCGCGCACTTCGCTTCGGCCGAGCGCACCACCGAAAAGTGCCAGGGCTGGCGATTGGCGCCGCTCGGTGCCGACCCCGCCGCGGCGAGCGCCGCCTCGATCACGTCGCGCGGCACCGGCGCGTCGCTGAACGCGCGGCAGCTGCGCCGGGTCTGCATGACGTCGCGAAATGCGCGCACGCGGGCCACGCGCTCGGCATCCGTCAGTTCAGGATAAGGCTGCCAGGGCAGCGCATCGCGCTCGTGCATGGGGCGGATCGTGCACAATCTTCAAGGAAAAGCCAGTCAGCTGTTTTCCGGCAGGCCGCGGTTCTCCTTGCGGATCACCAGCTTGAGTCCCGACCAGAGATCGTCGACGGCACAAACCTTGATGTCGACGAGGCCCCGCGGCAGCGCAACCTCGCGGATCACGTTCTCGGTGACGTCGGTGTCGACCTTCGCGGCTCTTTTCGGCCACGAGATCCAGATGAAGCCATTGCTCGCCATCAGCGGCTGGAGCGCCTTGAGCTCGCGTTCGAGCTTGTCGCGCCGGGTGACGAACAAATGCGCGCACTGGAGCCCGTCCGAGGCGGTCGGCTGCTCCTCGATCCCGATGCGCTCGGGGCCGACGACGCTGCGCACGTCCTCGGGCATGTTGTGGAACCAGCAGCGCATGCCGCGCTTGAGGCCGAGCTTGTCGGCGAGCGGCGTTCCGGAATAGCCAGCGTTCATCGACATGCCCTCCGGACGGGCATCTTAGCCGGAAATGCCCGAGGGGGAAGAGGGCCGCTGATCCTCCCCTTGCGGGGGAGGTGGCGCCGAAGGGAAGGAAGGGGGAGGACCCACTGGACTTCGTGCTTCCTCCCCCTCCGTCAGGCTGCGCCTGCCAACTCCCCCTTGCGGGGAAGGATTGGGAAGGGTTCAGGCGAGCGCGGCGTCTTCGCCCATGAGCGCGGGGAAGAAGCCTTCGTGCGCGGCGCGGATGTCTGCGAGCGAGACGGTCCAGTCGCCCTCGTCGAGCTCGAAGATGATCCGGTCCTTGATCGTCCGGCCGAGCGGGTCGGCGGGAACGTTCGCCTTGTGCGCCGCGACCATGAAGTCGGCGAGGCAGGAATCGCAGACCGTGACGACGTAGAGCCCCTGGTCCTCGCCGAACAGCGAGCCGGCGATGCCGAAGGGCTGCGGCTCGTTGACCAGCACGCCGATGTTAGAGGCCAGCGCCATCTCGGCCAGCGTCACCGCGAGCCCGCCGTCGGAGACGTCGTGGCAGGCAGTGATCGCGCCGCTGGCGATCTGCTCGCGGATGAAATCGCCGGTCCGGCGCTCGGCGGCGAGATCGACCGCGGGCGGCGGGCCGTCCTCGCGGCCATGGACTTCGCGCAGCCAGATCGACTGGCCGAGATCGCCGCCGCGCTCGCCGACCGCGATCACGGTGTCGCCGGTGCCCTTGAAGCCGATCGTGCAGCTCTTCGACCAGTCCTTGAGCAGCCCGAGCCCGCCGATCGCGGGGGTGGGCAAGATGGCCGAGCCGCCGCCGGTCGCCTTGCTCTCGTTGTAGAGGGAGACGTTGCCCGAGACGATCGGGAAGTCGAGCGCGCGGCACGCCTCCGACATGCCTTCGAGGCAGCCGACGATCTGGCCCATGATCTCGGGGCGCTGCGGATTGGCGAAGTTGAGGCAATTGGTGATCGCGAGCGGCGTCGCGCCGACCGAGGTGAGGTTGCGCCATGCCTCGGCGACGGCCTGACGGCCGCCCTCGACGGGGTCGGCGAAGCAATAGCGCGGGGTGCAATCGGTGGTGATCGCGAGGCCCTTGGCGGTGCCGTGGACGCGGACCACCGCGGCGTCGCCGCCCGGGCGCTGGACGGTGTCGGCGCCGACCATGTGGTCGTATTGCTCCCAGATCCAGCGGCGGCTGGCCACGTCGGGCGAGCCCATCAGCTTGACGAGGTCGGCGGCGGGATCCTTGCTCTCGGGCGCATCGGCGAGCGGCGCGCGCTTGGGCGTCGGCACGTGCGGGCGATCGTAGAGCGGGGCTTCGTCAGCGAGCGGGGCGAGCGGGATGTCGGCGACGACATCGCCCTTCCATTTGAGTACCATCCGGCCGGTGTCGGTGACATGGCCGATCACGGCGAAGTCGAGCTCCCATTTGCGGAAGATCGCCTCGGCGAAATCCTCGCGGCCGGGCTTGAGGACCATGAGCATGCGCTCCTGGCTCTCGCTCAGCATCATCTCGTACGGCGTCATGCCGGTCTCGCGCTGCGGCACGTCGTCCATGATCAGCTCGATGCCGACGCCGCCCTTCGACGCCATTTCCACGGACGAGCTGGTAAGGCCCGCGGCGCCCATGTCCTGAATCGCGACGATCGCGTCGCTGGCCATCAGCTCGAGACAGGCTTCGATCAGCAGCTTCTCGGTGAACGGATCGCCGACCTGGACGGTGGGGCGCTTCTCTTCCGAATCCTCGCCGAAATCCGCGCTCGCCATGGTCGCGCCGTGGATGCCGTCGCGGCCGGTCTTCGAGCCGACATAGACAATCGAATTGCCGATCCCCGAGGCGGCCGAATAGAAGATCTTGTCCTGCTCGGCGATGCCGACGGTCATCGCGTTGACGAGGATGTTGCCGTCATAGGCCGGGTGGAAATTGACCTCGCCGCCGACGGTCGGCACCCCGACGCAATTGCCATAGCCGCCGATGCCGTGGACCACGCCGGCGATCAGGTGGCGCATCTTCGGGTGATCGGGCCGGCCAAAGCGCAATGCGTTCATGTTGGCGATCGGCCGCGCGCCCATCGTGAACACGTCGCGGAGGATGCCGCCGACGCCGGTCGCCGCGCCCTGATAGGGCTCGATGTAGGAGGGGTGGTTGTGGCTCTCCATCTTGAAGATCGCCGCCTGACCGTCGCCGATATCGACCACGCCGGCATTCTCGCCCGGGCCGCAGATCACCTGGGGGCCTTCGGTCGGCAGCTTCTTCAAGTGGATCCGCGAGGATTTGTAGCTGCAATGCTCGGACCACATCACGCTGAAGATGCCGAGCTCGGTCAGGTTCGGTTCGCGGCCCATGGCGTGGAGGACGCGGTCATATTCCTCGGGGGACAGGCCGTGCTCGGCGACGATCTCGCCAGTGATTTTTTGGCTAGTGATCTGGGTCATGTCGCGGGGCTTTAGCGAGCGGTTTTGGCGCCGTCACCCCGAAGCTGCGTGTCGGGCCCGGGGGAGGCGCGAAAATTGCGGGTGGGGGGCGAGGAGCGCCTTGCCGATCGCGCGTGGCAGGATGGGGATCGCGGCCGTTCAGCGATAGCGTGGCCGTATTTCCCGCCCTTTCCCCGGAAGGGAGGGGATGGGGGTGGGTGCCGCCGAGGCACTCGGCGGCGATCAACAGGATGTACCGGGCGGCCCGTCACGATTCGGCGCAGCATGCGGAGAGGGTAGAATGGCTTCGCTGCGCTCGCCAACCCACCCCTGGCCCCTCCCTTGAAGGGAGGGGCAAAGAAGTGGGTTCGCCAGTGGGGCGCACGCTGGCATTGCCGATCACTTGATGTCCCGTGGGCGGGTCGCAATCACCCCTTCGGCCGACGTAGCCGGCGGAACAGGCCGCCGCTGGCGATCGGCTCGAACAGGTCTTCGGGGTTTTCGGGATCGAGCACCTCATGGTCGGCGAGCCATTCGGTGACGCGCTTGAGGTCGGGGGTCTCGTAGGGGCGCAGCGTCCGGTCGCCGCGGTGGCGGAGCAGCTCGATTGCCGCGATCAGCGAGCCTTTGTCGGCGATCGTCTGGGCGATTTCCTCGGGCTCGCAGCCGAGATGCTCGGCGAGCAGGCCGTTGCGGATCGAGGCGATGCTCGCGGAGCGCGCGTCGCCCGGGGCTTCGCGCTCGATCGTCACGTCGCATTCGGTGTCGAGCCGCAGCGAGCGGTTGTTGAAGTTGGACGAGCCGACGCGGAGCACGGCGTCGTCGACCACCAGCACCTTGGCATGGACGTAGATCGGCTGGCCGCCCGCGGTGAACGGATGGTAGATGCGCAGCCGGCCATGCTTGTCGCGCTTGCGCAGCGCCTCGACCAGTCGCGCGCGGGCGGTGTCCATCGCGACCTGTTCGAGCCAGCCGTCTGCCTGTTCGGGATTGACGATGACGATCTCGGGGCCGTCGGGTTCCTCCAGCCGGCGGGCAATGGCTTCGGCGATGCGGCGCGAGGCGAAATACTGGCTCTCGGCGTAGAGCATGCGTTCGGCGCGGGCGATCAGATCGAGGTAGAGCTGCTCGATCTCGCGGACCGGCGCCACGCCCGGCATCTCGGGCTGGCTGCGCGAGATCGCGGCGGGAACGTTGGTGAAATGCGGGGTCAGGATGTCGGGCCAGCAGGCGGCGCGCGGCGGCGGCGGCGCGATCGGCGTGCCGCCGGCGAGTTCCCAGCGCTCGCGGCAGAGTTCGCCCAAGGCGCGGGCGACCGGACCCTGCAGCGCGGTGGTGGCGTCGTGCCACGGCATGTAGCTGCCGCCGGCCGGGTCGATGCGGAGCGGTTCGTCGTCGCGGTGGGCGCGGGTGTCCCAGCGCTTGTTGGTCATGTCGATGCCGCCGCAGAAAGCGAGGCAATCGTCGATCACGACGATCTTCTGGTGGTGCGACGCGCCGTGCGGGTGGCGGCTGTCGAGCCTGGGATGGATGCGCGGGTGGAGCGTCCAGCGGACGGTGGTGCTCAAGGTCTTGGGGCGGAGATAGGTCTTGAGCGCGCCGACGTCCCAGCGGAGGAGATAGACTTCGAGCTCGGGATTGCGCCGCGCCAGCCAGGTGATGAAGGGGCCGACCTGCTCGGGGGCGTCGGGCGCTTCGTCCGAAGGCGCGGCGAGGCGGATGCGGGCGTCGAAGTCCCAGCCGATCAGCAGGATCTGGCGCTTCGCCAGCAGCATCGCGTCGCGGGCTGCGCGGAAATAATCCTCTGCGTCGACGATCACCGAGACGCGATCGGCATGCTCGATGCGCCACGCATTATGGCCGGGACGGACGACCTTGCCCGCGCCGCCGCTCACAGGATCTCGCGCACCACTTCCTGCGGACGGCAGAGGCGCACGCCCTTGTCGGTTTCGACGAGTGGCCGGTTGATCAGGATCGGGTGGGCGACCATCGCATCGAGGATCGCGGCGTCATCGGCGTCGGCCAGCCCCAGCTCGGACGCCAGCGGCTCCTTGGCGCGGAGCCCCTCACGCGCGCCGATGCCCGCCCGCGCATACAATGCCGCGAGCCGTTCGCGCGAAGGCGGCGCCTTGAGATACTCGATCACCTCGACGTCGACGCCGGGCGCCTCCTCGAGGATCGCCAGCATCTTGCGCGAGGTGCCGCACTTCGGATTGTGGTAGATTACCGCCTTCACGCGTCCTGCTTCGCCAGCCACTCTTCAAGCCACTTGATCGTATAGGCGCCCTGCTGGAATTCGGGGTCGTCGAGCAGCGCCTGGTGAAGCGGGATCGTGGTCTTCATGCCGGTGATCACGAACTCCTCGAGCGCGCGACGCAGGCGCATCAGACAGCGCTCGCGGGTCGAGCCATAGACGATCAGCTTGGCGATCATACTGTCGTAATAAGGCGGCACCTTGTAGCCGGCATAGAGCCCGCTATCGACGCGGACATGCATGCCGCCGGGGGCGTGGAACTGCTGCACGGTGCCCGGCGAGGGGGCGAAGGTGCGCGGATCCTCGGCGTTGATCCGGCACTCGATCGCGTGACCGCGGAAGTTGATCTGCTCCTGCCGGCACGACAGCGGATTGCCCTCGGCGACGCGGATCTGCTCGCGGACGAGATCGAGCCCGGTGATCATCTCGGTCACCGGATGCTCGACCTGGAGCCGGGTGTTCATCTCGATGAAGTAGAATTCGCCGGCTTCCCACAGGAACTCGATCGTGCCGGCGCCGCGATAGCCCATATCGGCCATCGCCTTGGCGCAGATCCCGCCGATCCGCTCGCGATCGGCCTGGCCGAGCACCGGGGAGGGGGCTTCCTCGAGCACCTTCTGGTGGCGGCGCTGGAGCGAGCAGTCGCGCTCGCCGAGATGGACGGCGTTGCCGTTGCCGTCGCCGAACACCTGGATCTCGATATGGCGCGGATTGCCGAGATACTTCTCGAGATAGACGGTGGCGTCGCCGAACGCGGCCTTCGCCTCGCTGCCGGCCTGCTGCATCAGGGTTTCGAGCTGGTCCTCGGAGGTGCAGACCTTCATGCCGCGGCCGCCGCCGCCCGACGCCGCCTTGATGATCACCGGATAGCCGGCCTTCGCCGCGATTTCCTTGGCCTCGGCGAGGTCGCTGATCGCGCCGTCCGAGCCGGGGACCAGCGGCAGGCCCAATGCGCCCGCGGTGCGCTTCGCCTCGATCTTGTCGCCCATCGTCCGGATATGCTCGGGCTTGGGCCCGACGAAGATGATCCCGTGCGCCTCGACGATCTCGGCGAACTGGGCGTTCTCCGAGAGGAAGCCATAGCCCGGGTGGATCGCGTCGGCGCCCGAGATCTCGGCGGCCGAGATGATGTTGGGGATGTTGAGATAGCTCTCGGTCGCGCTCGGCGGCCCGATGCAGATCGCCTCGTCGGCGAGGCGGACGTGCATCGCGTCCGAATCGGCGGTCGAGTGCACCGCGACGGTCTTGATCCCCATCTCGTGGCAGGCACGGTGGATGCGGAGCGCGATCTCGCCGCGATTGGCGATGAGCAGCTTCTTGATTTCGGCCATGCTTACTCGACGACCACGAGCGGCTGATCGAACTCGACGGGCTGGCCGTTCTCGATCAGGATCGCCTTGACCGTGCCGGCGGCGGGCGCCTGGATCGGGTTCATCACCTTCATCGCCTCGATGATCAGCAAGGTATCGCCGGCGGCGACCTTGTCGCCCACCGCCACGAAGCTCTTCGCCTCGGGATTGGGCTTGAGATAGGCGGTGCCGACCATCGGCGACTTGACCGCGTTGACCGCGGCGGCGGCAGGTGCCGGTGCGCCGACCTCGGCGGCAGCGGGCGCAGCCGCGGCGACCGGAGCGGCCGCCGGCGCGGCTGCGGCATAGTGCATCGCCGGAGCGGCGGTGACGGTGCGCGCGACGCGCACCCGGCGTTCGCCGTCCTCGACTTCGATTTCGGTAAGCTGCGTCTCGTCGAGCACGGCGGCGAGCTGGCGGACCAGCTCGATATCGACGTGCATCGCCCCTTGTTTGTTATCGTCGGCCATTGCGACCCTTTATCCGATGAAAGCGCGCGCTCATGTCAGAGACGCGCGGCGGCTTCAAGCGCAAGCATGTACGACAGCGCTCCGAAGCCGGCGATGGTTCCGCGTGCGGCACGACCGACATAGGAGATATGCCGGAAGTCCTCGCGCGCATGCGGGTTGGAGAGGTGGACCTCGATCACCGGCGTCGTGATGCTCTTGACGGCGTCGTGCAACGCGACCGAGGTGTGCGTGTAGCCGCCCGGATTGAGGATCACCGCCCTCGCGCCCCGGGCCTGCGCCTCGTGGAGCCAGTCGATCAGATGGCCCTCGTGGTTCGACTGGCGCATGTCGATGACGAGGTCGAGCTCCTTCGCCCGGTCCTCGAGATCGCCGGCGATATCGTCGAGGGTGGCCGTGCCGTAGATCTCCGGCTCGCGCAGTCCCAGCAGATTGAGGTTGGAGCCGTTGAGGACGTAGATCGTGTCGGCCAAGCCGGTGCCTTTCGGTTGCGGGTATCGCGCCCCCGTCCCTATATGAGCCCGCGTCCCCGATCAAATCTCCCAAGGACCCTCATGCACACCGACGGTACCGTCAGCATTGTCGTCAACGGCGAACACAAAAGGGTGACCGCCGGGCTCACCATCCTCCAGCTCGCCGAGGAGCTTGGGCAGGTGCCCGAGAAGATCGCGGTCGAGCGCAATCTCGAAGTGGTGCCGCGCTCGACGCTGGGCGAAGTCTGCGTCGAGGATGGCGACGAGCTCGAGATCGTCCATTTCGTCGGGGGCGGCGATCACGCGCGCCCGATCGACGACGACAGCTGGTCGGTGGCCGGCAAGACCTTTCGCTCGCGGCTGATCGTCGGCACCGGCAAGTACAAGGATTTCGCGCAGAACGCCGCAGCGGTCGAGGCTTCGGGCGCGGAGATCGTCACCGTGGCGGTGCGGCGGGTGAACGTCAGCGATCGCAATGCGCCGATGCTCACCGACTATATCGATCCGAAGAAGATCACCTACCTCCCCAACACCGCCGGCTGCTTCGATGCGGAGAGCGCGATCCGCACCTTGCGGCTGGCGCGCGAGGCGGGCGGATGGGAGCTGGTCAAGCTCGAAGTGCTCGGCGAGGCGCGGACGCTCTACCCCGACATGGTCGAGACGCTGCGGGCGACCGAGGTGCTGGCCAAGGAAGGCTTCAAGCCGATGGTCTATTGCGTCGACGATCCGATCGCGGCCAAGCGGCTCGAGGACGTCGGCGCAGTGGCGATCATGCCGCTGGGCGCGCCGATCGGATCGGGGCTCGGCATCCAGAACCAGGTGACGATCCGGCTGATCGTCGAGGGCGCCAAGGTGCCGGTGCTGGTCGATGCCGGAGTCGGCTCGGCGAGCGATGCGGCGGTGGCGATGGAGCTCGGCTGCGATGGCGTGCTGATGAACACCGCGATCGCCGAGGCCAAGGACCCGATCCTGATGGCGGCGGCGATGAAGGCCGCGGTCGAGGCGGGGCGGCTGTCCTACCGCGCCGGGCGGATGGGAAAGCGACGCTATGCCGATCCGTCGAGTCCACTGGCGGGGCTGATCTAGCCTCGGTCCTCCGGTGTTCCTGCGAAGGCAGGGGCCGAGGGCGGCAGGCGTGCTATCGCCGCTAAAAGGGCAGCATCGCCCGGAGTGGGTTGGCGGGATCGGCGAGCAGCTTGATCGTCAGCGCGAACGACATCAGCACGAGCAGCGGGCGAACGCCCTTGCCCCCGAAGCGCAGCGCGAGCCGTGCGCCGAGCTGATTCCCGACGACGTTCGCCGCGGCCATGCTCAGCCCGAGCAGCCACAGCACCTTGCCCCCGGCGATCATCGCGAGCAGGCCCGCCAGATTGGTGGCAAGGTTGAGGAACTTGGTGTTGGCGATCGCGCGCACCAGCCCGAGGCCGGCAAGCGCGACCAGCGCGGTGGTGAGGAACGAGCCGGTGCCCGGGCCGAAAAAGCCGTCATAGAAGCCGATCGCGCTGGCGATTGCGGTGATTCCATAGGGTCCGATCCGCGCCTGCCTTTCGACGTCGCGCATCGGCGGGGCGAGCAGGAAGTACAGTCCCATCGCGACGAGCAGCACGGGGACGAAGGCGGCGAGGAAACTCGGATCGATGAACTGGACGGCGGTGGCGCCGGCCGCCGAGCCGGCGAAGGCACCCGCCGCCGGAAGCGCGAACTGGCGAAGATCGACCCGGCCGGCGCGCAGGAAGGTCAGAAAGGCCGATGCGGTGCCGATCGTGCTCTGCAGCTTGTTGGTGGCGAGCGCCGACACCGGCGGGATTCCGGCAGCCATCAGCGCGGGGATCGTCAGCAGCCCGCCACCGCCGGCCAGCGCATCGATCGCTCCGGCGAGAAAGGCGACGCCGAGCAGAAAGATGAGGATTTCGGCGGTCAGTTGCATGCGGCCCGTTAGCCGCGAAGGAGGGGGCGGGCCAAGCGCTGACGGCAACAAGCGGCGCACGAAAGCCGGGTGGCGCCGCGGCTCAGCGGTCCTTTCGCGCGAGCCACACCGATCGGCCGCCGGTCAGCCGGTCTTCGGGGACGAAGGCGATTTCGACCAGACCGTGGTCGCGGAACAGCGCGCGGTAAGCGTCGGGATCAAGGCTGGCGTGGTAGAGTTCGTCGCCGAACTGGCGGCCGATCACTTCGGCGTGCGCGGGCCCGGTGTTGAACAGGAAGGCGCCGCCCGGCTCGAGCCATGCCGCAATCTTGACCACCATCGCCGCCTGTTCGTAGGGGCGCAGGTGGAACAGGCTGTCCCATGCGATCACGCCGTGGAAGCGGCCCTTGACGACGACGTGGCGCATGTCGCCGCAGATCCAGCGCTGGCGTCCGAACCGGGTTCGGGCGAGGGTGATCATCCGTTCGGAGCCGTCGACTCCGGTCAGCTGGCGCCTCTTGTCGACAAGATAGCGGGCGATCGGCTCGCCGGCGCCGCAGCCGAGATCGAGGACATGGCCGTCCCTGGGCACGCCGAGCAGGAAGCGATCGAGCCAGCCGCGTTCGACGAAGTTCTTGCGCCGAACCTCGTCGAAGGCGTGGGCGTGGCGCTCGTAATGGTCGGCAATCCGATCGGGCATCGCAGGAACCCCGCCCGCCGCTAACCGTTGTTAGGATGCACGCCAGTACGGGGCGCAGTTACGCGCCGGCTTGCGGCCAGGAGTTTGAAATCATGGGTGAACTCACCGACAAGATCAAGGGCAACCTCAACGAGGCGGCCGGCAAGATCAAGCAGCAGAGCAACGACCCCGCGACGCGCGACGAAGGCGCCGCGCAGGAGCTCAAGGGCAAGGGCGAGCAGTTCGCCGGCAAGGTCAAGGGCGCGCTCGGCGACGACATCTGACGCCAGCGTCTACGCAGGAGAGGGCGGTCCCGGTTGGGGCCGCCCTTTTCGCGTCAGTCGGGGACGTAGAAGGACCAGAGCCCGCTCGGCAGCTTGCTCGCGGCGAAGCGCACCGGGCGATGCGAGGCGCCGACTTCGCAGACCATGTAGGACTGCGTCTGGGTAGGCTCGAGCGGGTTCGGCAGGTTCACCGTCTTGCTGCCAAGCCAGCGCCACTGCTGCTGCCACACCCGGACGCCCGAAAGCGCGAGCTGATCGCCTTCCTTGCCGATGTGTGCCGTCTTCCAACCCATGCCAATCTCCTTGCCCCCATTATAGAGGGCCTGGCGGCGTTCAGCGGTCGCGGATGGCGGTGATTGTGGTGCCGGGGGTGATGAATTCGACGTCGGTCTTGAGGTGCAGCAGGCGGACGCCGGGCGCTGCCAGCGCGCGCTCGAGGGCGAGGGCGAATTCCTCGGTCCGCTCGACCGTCTCGGCCCAGCAGCCATAAGCGCGGCCGAGCGCAGCGAAGTCGGGATTGTGCAGCTTGGTGCCCGAGAGCCGCGCCGGATATTCGCGCTCCTGGTGCATGCGGATCGTGCCATAGGCGCCATTGTCGATGACGAGGACGAGGATGTCGGCGCCGTGCTGGACCGCGGTCGCCAGCTCCTGTCCGTTCATCAGGAAGTCGCCGTCGCCGGCGAGCGCGACGACCTGGCGCTCGGGCGCGCGCAGCTTGGCCGCCACCGCGGCGGGGACGCCATAGCCCATCGCACCCGCGGTCGGCGCGAGCTGGGACGGCTGGGCGCCGTAGCGCCAGTAGCGGTGCCACCAGCCCGAGAAATTGCCGGCGCCGTTGCAGACGATCGTGTCGGCCGGCATCGCCTCGCGCATCGCCAGCACGCATTGGCCGAGGTCGAGCGCGACGCCCTCGCGCGGCTTCGGCGTCGACCAGTCGAGCCATTCGGCATGCGCCTGCGCGGCGGCGCCGCCGCGGATCGCGCCGATATTCTCCATCGCCGCGGCGCCGGCGAAGTTCGCCACGTCGGCGCAGATCGCGACATCGGCGCGGTAGACCCGGCCGAGTTCGCCCGGATCGGGATGGACGTGGATCAGCGTCTGGCCGGGATGATCGGGCGTGATCAGCGTATAGCCGTCGGTGGTCGCCTCGCCGAGCCGCGCGCCGACGGCGAGGATCAGGTCCGAGCCCCTGATCCGCGAGACGAGCTTCGGATTGGGGCCATAGCCGAGATTGCCGGCATAGGCCGACGACCCCGCCGGTAACGCGTCCTGCCGCCGGAACGCAGCGGCGACCGGCAGCCCGATACGCTCGGCGAACGTCGCAAAGGCCGCGCCCGCCGTCGCGCTCCAGCCGGCGCCGCCGACGATCGCAACCGGGCGTTCGGCCTGTTTGAGCAACGCGGCCATCGCCTGCATCGCGTGCCGCTCCGGGGCCTGGGCGATGCGCGGCAGCGGCGGGCGGTCGACCGCTTCGACCGCGTCGCACAGCATGTCCTCGGGCAATGCGATCACGACGGGGCCGGGCCGGCCGCTGATCGCAACGTTCCACGCCCGCGCGACATATTCGGGGATCCGCCGGGCATCCTCGATCCGCGTCGCCCATTTGGCGATCGGGCCGAAAAAGGCGGGGAAATCGACTTCCTGGAAGCCCTCGCGGTCGCGCATGCCGCGATCGACGTCGCCGATGAACAGCAGCATCGGCTGCGAATCCTGCATCGCGACATGGACGCCGATGCTGGCGTTGGTCGCCCCCGGACCGCGGGTGACGAAGGCGACGCCCGGCCGTCCGGTCATCGCGCCGTCGGCACAGGCCATGAAGCCGACCCCGCCTTCCTGCCGGCACGTGACGAGATCGATGCCGGGGGTGTCGTGCAGCGCGTCGAGCACCGCGAGGAAGCTCTCGCCGGGAACATGGAAGATGCGGTCGCAGCCCTGCGCCACGAGATTGTCGACAAGGATGCGGCCGCCGGTGCGTGTGGTGCTCATTGCGCCTGTCTAGAACGGCGGCTGGCGCGGCGTCACCCCCGCGCGCGGTACACGGTTTGGAATCGTTTCGGTGCGTGATACTCTGATCGCATGGCAGAACAGGTCACAGCGCTGGTCGGGCCCGTCGCCGTGTTCGGCTTCGCCTTTCTGCTGATGTGGGCGATGTGGCGCCAGATGCGCCGCGTAAGAGCGCACACCGCCGAGCAGGCCCGGCACCGCGCCGAACGGGCCGAGGCGCATCCGCCGATCGAGGAATGGGACGCGGAACAGGGACGCTATGTGCGTCGCGACGGCGAGCCCAACGAGGAATTGCTGCGGCAGGGTGCGCGCAGCCGGGCGAGTGGCTGGCCTCTCGATCCCTGACGCGAAAACGGCCGCGCGGGCAGATGCCCGCGCGGCCCGTTCTTGCTGGATCAGGCGATCAGAAACGGATGCCGATGCCTGCGACGACCTGGTCGCGGTTGAGATCGATTTCCTCGTAGCGCGAGTAGCGATACTCGATCTTGCCGTAGAAGCCGCCAAAGTCGCGCTCGATGCCGCCGCCGAAGCGATAGCCGTCGGTGTTGATCGCGCCGAGGCCGTCGATGTTGACGCGGGCGTTGGTCAGGCCGCCCTTGGCGTAGACCAGCGTCGAGGGAAGCGCGACGAAGCCGATGCGGCCGCCGACATAGAGGTCGCGGCCGGCGCTGGCACCGTCTTCCTCGGTGGTCGAGCCGGTGATCTCTGCCTCGGCGCCGATCACGGCGCTGCCGATCTGCGCATCATAGCCGAGCGCGCCACCATAGGTGAAGCCCGAGGCACCCTCGCCATAGCTGCCGACATGATCCCAGCCGGCGACGACTTCCGCGCGCGGGCCAGTGAAGGTCGAGGTCGCTTCCTGAGCGAAAGCGGGCGTGGCAAGATTTGCGAGGGCAAGCGCCGACACTGCGAACAAACGCATTATGTTATCCTTCGTACTTTACTTTCGCCGGTCCCAGAACAGGGCCGGGGCGCGCTAGGTAGGTCTGGAAATTTCCGGGTCAACATCTTCCATGCTGCATTGCAGTAACAAAATTGAAACCGTAGCTATTTTGCAACATCTGCAATGTTCTGCAGTCGTTCCGGGCCCGGGTCATATAGGAAGGCCCCGGGCGGCCGCCAAGGTTGCGGTGCAACAAAGCTGAAGTTGAAAGTCGGTTCAGGTTTGCTTGACCGGCCGGGCAGGCGCAGATTATCGCCGCGCCAGGTCAGGAGAGAATCGCGCCATGAAGAAGCTCTATCCCAACGCCGAAGCAGCGCTGGAAGGGTTGCTGTTCGACGGCATGACATTGTGCGCGGGCGGCTTCGGGCTGTGCGGCATTCCCGAGCGGCTGATCGACGCGATCCAGGCCGCGGGGGTCAAGGACCTGACCATCGCCTCGAACAATGCCGGCATCGACAATGAAGGGCTCGGCAAGCTGCTGCGCAGCCGCCAGGTCAAGAAGATGATCAGCTCCTATGTCGGGGAGAACAAGGAGTTCGAGCGGCAATATCTGTCGGGCGAGCTCGAGGTCGAATTCTGCCCCCAGGGGACGCTTGCAGAGCGTTGCCGCGCGGGCGGGGCGGGGATTCCGGGCTTCTACACGAAGACGGGCGTCGGCACCCAGGTCGCCGAGGGCAAGGAAGTGAAGGTCTTCGACGGCGAGGAATATATCCTCGAGCGCGGCATCCGTGCCGACCTGTCGATCATCAAGGGCTGGAAGGCCGACGAGACCGGCAATTTGATCTTCCGCAAGACCGCGCGCAACTTCAACCAGCCGATGGCGACGGCGGGCAGGATCTGCGTCGCCGAGGTCGAGGAAGTGGTGCCGGTCGGCAGCCTCGACCCCGACCAGATCCATCTGCCGGGCATCTATGTGAAGCGGCTGATCGTCGGCGCGCCCTATGACAAGAAGATCGAGTTCCGCACCGTGCGTCCGCGCGCCGAGGATGTGGGGGCGGCGTGATCGAGGCGCGGCACCCGCTCGGTCTGGCGCTGGTGACGGCGGCCGCCGCGACGTTGCTGTCGGGCTGCGCCGCCGCGGTGATCGCCGCGCCGCTCGCCGCCGGTGCGGGGGTGATGCGGGCGAGCCAGCAGGATCGGCCCGCGAAGCGCGCGCGGCGGCAGGCGCAGCAGCAGGCGCCCCAGCCGGGGCAGGTCCTCACCGCGCCCGACGGCAGCAAGGTCCAGATCACCAACCTTACGGCGTTGCCCCGACCCGATGGCGCGCCGGGGGCGCCTGTTCCTCCCGGCGGCGCTGCGCCGTCGGGCATGCAGTATCTCTACGGCTCGGGCGAGGCGGCGGCGCTCAGCATGCAGGCGTGGCAGGCGCTGTGGAACTATCTCAAGGTCGAGATCGGCTATCGCCGCGACAAGACGCAGATCCGCTCGGTTGTGCTCGCGCCGGGCTCGACGCTCGACAATCCGCGCTTCGAGACCTGCGGCAAGCGGCCGATGGCGGTGGTGCTCGATATCGACGAGACCGCCTTGCTCAACCTCGGCTATGAGCGCGACGAGGCGCTGCGGGGCGGCAGCTACGACGCGGCGCGGTGGAGCCGCTGGGAGCAGAGCGGCGCCGACAAGGTCGCGGCGGTGCCCGGTGCAGCCGAGGCGCTCGCCGCCGCCCGCCGCGAAGGTTTCACGGTGATCTTCAACTCGAACCGCTCCGCCGCCAGCGCCGCGCAGACCGCCGCCGCGCTCGACCATGCGGGGCTGGGTCCGGCCGAACTGTTCGACACCTTGTGGTTGCGCGGCGAAGGCGAGCCGAGCGGCAAGGACGCCCGCCGCCAGAAGATCGCCCAGCGTTTCTGCGTCGTCGCCATGGCCGGCGACCAGCTCGGCGACTTCAGCGATCTGTTCAATGCCCCGGAGGCGAGCGTGCTGGCGCGGCGCAACAGCGTCGGCGGGACGCTTCTCGCGCCGCTGTGGGGCGCCGGCTGGTTCATGCTGCCCAACCCGGTCTACGGCACCGGCCTCAAGGGCGGCGTCGACGAGATCTTTCCGGCGGACGCGCGCTGGACCGATCCGGCGCCCGGCCCGGCCACGCCCGCGAACCGCACGCCGTGATCCTGCTCGCCGCCAGCCTCCTGGCCGTGCAGACAGCGCCCGCGGCCGCTTCCCAAGCTTGGGACAATGGCAAGCTGTTGCACGTTGGCGGCGATACCTGGCTGCTCGAACGTGCGATCGACGACGCATTGTTCGAGTCGGCCGCACTGCGCGCCCATCTGCAGCGCATCGGCCTGCCTGCAACCTGCGCCATCGCCAACGGAGCGCGGAAGGCCGCCGTGAGCAGGGAAGCCGCCGGATTTCGCGCCGCGTTGATCGCGACGATGCGCGCGATGATTCCGGCGGAGCGTCTGGCCGGGCCGGCATATCCGGCTTTCGTTTCGCTGCCCGCATATAAGGTTCGGGTGTCGGACGCGCTTGCCGATAATCCCGCCTCCGGCGTGGCGCGGGCGCGCGAGGCCGCATTGATCCAGTTCGAGCGGGAGGCCTTCGCTGCTCCGGCGACGACACGACCCTGGGCAGACATTTTCGGCGACTGGGACCTGTCGCGCAACATCGCGATCGGCATTGCTTGCAGCCAATACACGCTCGTCGACCCGGCCGCCGGCAAGCGGATCTTCGACGTCTTTTACCAACGCAAGGACAATCACTGATGCCCTGGACCCGTGACGAAATGGCAGCGCGCGCGGCGCAGGAGCTGCAGGACGGCTTCTACGTCAATCTCGGCATCGGCATCCCCACGCTCGTCGCCAACCATATCCCGGCGGGCGTCGAAGTGACGCTCCAGTCCGAGAACGGCATGCTTGGGATCGGGCCCTTCCCCTATGAGGGCGAAGAGGATCCCGACCTGATCAACGCCGGCAAGCAGACGATCAGCGAGCTGCCCCAATCGGTCTATTTCAGCTCGTCGGACAGTTTCGCGATGATCCGCGGCGGCCATATCGACCTCACCGTGCTCGGCGCGATGGAAGTCAGCGAGACCGGCGACATCGCCAACTGGATGATCCCGGGCAAGATGATCAAGGGCATGGGCGGGGCGATGGACCTCGTCGCCGGGGTCAAGAAGATCATCGTCGTGATGGAGCACAGCTCGAAGAACGGCGATCCCAAGTTCATCCCCGAATGCACGCTGCCGCTGACCGGGCGCAACGTCGTCGACATGATCATCACCGATCTCGCGGTGTTCCAGCGCGCCGATCACGACAGCCCCTTCCGGCTGATCGCGCTGGCGCCGGGGGTGACCGAGGAGGAAGTCGCGGCGCAGACGACAGCGCGCTACGAGGTGGCGCTGGTCGCCGCCTGATCGGCGCGGGCATGGCGGAGCAGGGCGCGGTGAGCGGCTCGCGTTGACGCCTTCGCGGCGGAGGCCTAGCCTTAACCCATGTCAGGCTGGTTCCGCCGCCGCTACCTCGACCTGCTCGGTTCGATCTACATCTATAACGAGCATCGCGGGTATACGAGCATCGATCGCGTGCTTGAGGCGGTCCGCGCCCGTTCGCCCGACGATCACGTCCTCATCGCGGCGATCGAGAAGCACCGCGCCGACGAGCGCAAACATTATCTGATGTTCAAGCGGTGGTTCGAGCTGCAGGGCAAGATGCCGCTCGCGGTCGATCGCGCCTGCGGCCATATCGACCGCTTCGTCGAGATCATGTTCCGTCGCACCATCGACGAGCTCGACACCCGCGCGCTGATTGCCAGCGATGCCCAGTTCGAAAAGCTGTGCCGAGTGATCTCGCTGACCGAGCGGCGCGGCCACAAGCAGGTCCATGTCCTGCTGCGCCATCCGCTGGTGACCGACGACAAGGTGCTGATGCGCATCTTCCGGATCATCGAGAAGGACGAGCCGAGCCATTGGACGCCCTATGACGGCTGGCTGGCCGCCAACGGCAAGCGCGCGCCGCGCTGGTGGGAGCGGGCGATCGACGGCTTCATCCATTCCGAGCTGCTGTTCCTCAAGCTCCCGGTGCTGTTCCTCAGTCCGCGGATGAGGCGCCGCACCGACTGGGCCGACGCGCGCGAGCCCGCGGAACGCCTGGCGACGCCGCTGCCTGCGGGCGTGTAGCGGGGTTAATCAATCGGGTGTCGCTGCGATTGTGAGTACAGGCGCCAACGTGGCAAGTGACGCTCCACTTGCGGAACTTCGATGGGCCGGGTTTAGCTGCGGTCGTGCTGCTCCGTGTCTTTCCGATCCTGCTGCTGCTCACCTCTTCTGGCAAATCGGAACCCGCCGAACACAGCAAGAGAGTATTTGTCGACTTCAAGAACCCCTCAGCGCCGCCAGTGCAATGGCGCTTGACTGGAGGTGCGCTTGGCAAATGCGGGTCACAAGTTTGATGGTCGGCGAGCGTGCGCTTTCCACACGCTTCGCGCCCATCGACGCGAGCGACCGGATCGAGTGGGCGAGCGGCCCCTGCGCTACGCGGATTGTATCAGGAAGAACGTTGCGCACCACGAGACGGTAGCAAAGACGGCGAGGACAGAAGAGGTGGCGGTCATCGCTTCCGTGAGCCTGCCGCGTCCGTGCAGCCATCCGAGAAACGTCGTCAGCGCAAGCATGACCAGCGGTATCGCGAAGAGCAGCAGGAGATCGTAGCCGAAGTCGCTGCCTTCGTAATGGAAGCCATAGCCGTTCTCCGGCGTGCCGTGCACCAGGGTCATCGCCCCAAGCCCCGCGAGCGGTAGCAGCCAGAAAGCGCAGCCCAGCGCGACGAGGATGTGTGTCTTCATGGAAGCCGCATAATCGAGATGCGAAATGGTGGCTATCGGAGCGCAGCAGTCGATCGGGATTGCCGGTCGGGAACGGCGGTTATCGCGGTTCCAGCTCGCCGAAGCCGCCGGTCCGCTCTCCACCCGATACACTAATGGATCTGCGCCAGGGGCGAACGGGCCACGGCGCACAGCCGGGAAAGCCCGGGGGCGGTATTTCGCGACGCCGCGGCGTCGGCTATCGCGCCTGGATGCGCATTCTCCTGACAGGCTCTTCCGGCTGGCTCGGCCGTTTCCTCGCGCCGATGCTGCGCGCGCGCGGCGATGTTGTGACCGGGCTGGACGTCGCCCCGGGCGCCGACACCGACGTAATCGGATCGGTCGCCGATCGCGCGCTGATCGACCGGGTGTTCGCCGAGCACGACGTGGAGGCGGTGATCCACGCCGGCGCGCTGCACAAGCCCGACATCGTCCGCTATCCGGCGCAGGCGTTCGTCGACGTCAACGTCAGCGGCACCCTCAACCTGCTCGAGGCGGCGGTTGCGGCGGGGCATGATCGCTTCGTCTTCACCTCGACCACGTCGCTGATGATCTCGACGGCGATCCGCGCCGAGCTTGCCGAGCACGCGGTGTGGCTCGACGAGACCAGCGGGCCGCTCGAGCCGCGCAACATCTACGGCGTCACCAAGCTCGCCGCCGAGCAGCTCTGCCGGCTGGCGCATCTCGAGAACGGGCTTAATTGCGTCGTGCTGCGGACCAGCCGCTTCTTTCCCGAAGACGACGATACCCACCGCGACCTTTCGGGCGAGAACATGAAGGCCAACGAGTTGCTTCACCGTCGGCTGACGGTCGAGGACGCCGCCCGCGCACACATCGCGGCGCTCGATCGGGCGCCGGATGTGGGCTTCGGCAGCTTCATCGTCTCGGCATCGACACCGTTCGATCGCGGCGAGTGCGACGAGCTCAAGCGCGACGCTGGAACAGTAATCGCGCGGCATTTCCCCGATGCACCTGCGTTATACGCGGACAAAGGCTGGGAACTGCCCAAGTCGATCGGGCGCGTTTATGACGCCGCGCGAGCAGAGCAAGTTTTGGGCTTTCGCTGCGAGACGGATTTTCATGCAGTGATCGCGGCGTTGCGGGGTGGCACCGCGCTGCCTTTCACGCATGATCCAGACTATGTCTCGCCGAAGGAAGTCCCTGGGATCGCATGACTTGACGGCTTCCGGCATACATTGCCGGCGTAACAAGTATTTGATCTTGGGGATTTTATGCGCTGGATATTTCGCGGACTGGCGGCACTGGCCGGCCTGATCCTGCTCTTGCTGGTGATCGTCTATGCCGGGTCCGAATGGGTGATCCGCAAGGGCCATGCCGTGCCCACCGTCGATATCGCGATTCCACGCGACGCCGCGTCCGTCGCAGAGGGCGCGCGGGTGGCCCGCATCGCCAATTGCCGCGACTGTCATGGCGGTAATGGCGAGGGCAGGGTGCTGTTCGAGGATCCGATGCTCGGCCGCATCGCGCCGCCGCCGCTGGCCAAGATCGCCGCGACCATGACCGACGCCGAGCTGGTCCGCGCGATCCGGCACGGGGTGCACAAGGACGGCTCGTCGCTGTTCATCATGCCGACCTATGCGTTGGGCCATCTCTCCGATCAGGACGTCGGCCGCATCGTTGCATGGATCCGCACCCTGAAGCCCGGCGCCAAGGACATACAGGCAACGATGGCCTATGGCCCGATCGGCCGGGCGCTGATCCTCGCGGGCAAGCTTCCCGCGATGGCGAGCGCCGCGACCTTGTCGCAGCCCCGGCGCCCGGCCGATATGGGCCGCTACGTCTCCGACTTCGCGTGCCTGGCCTGCCACAAGCTGCATCAGGACGGCACGATGGAGGACGGCACGACCAAGGTGCCGGCGCTGGCGCCGATGGTCGCGGCCTATGAACCGGCGCGGCTCAAAAGGCTGCTGCGCACCGGGGTGGGCACGAGGCCCGATCACGGGCTGATGAGCAAGGTCGCGCGCGAGAGCTTCTTCGTGCTGACCGATCCCGAGATCGATGCGATCCAGTCCTACCTGAAGGGCGAGGCGGCGCGGGCGCCGGCGCAATAGCCCAGCTTGCCGACGGAAAATTGCGTAGCGGGTTGCTCCCGCGCACGATTGGACTAGATCGCGCGGATGGCCAGCAAACCCCGCACGCTGTACGAGAAGATCTGGGCGGACCATGTCGTCGAACGCCGCGACGACGGCACCTGCCTGATCTATATCGACCGGCATCTCGTCCACGAAGTCACCAGCCCGCAGGCGTTCGCCGGGCTTCGCGCCGCCGGGCGCCCGGTGCGCCGGCCCGACCTTACCCTCGCGGTGCCCGACCATAACCTTCCGACCACCGCGCGCATCGACGCCGAGGGCAACGCGCTGCCGATCGCCGACCCGGCCAGCGCCGGCCAGCTCGCGGCGCTGCGCAGCAACGTCGCCGAGTTCGGGGTGCCCTATATCGACGCGCTCGATGCGCGGCAGGGGATCGTCCATGTCGTCGGCCCCGAACAGGGCTTCACACTGCCCGGCACGACTCTGGTCTGCGGCGACAGCCATACCTCGGCGCACGGCGCGCTCGGCGCGCTGGCGTTCGGCATCGGCACGAGCGAAGTCGAGCACGTCCTTGCGACGCAGACGCTGCTGCTCCAGCAGATGAAGACGCTCGAGATCCGCGTCGACGGCAGCCTCGGCTTCGGAGTGAGCCCCAAGGACGTCGTCCTCGCGATCATCGGCAAGATCGGCGCGGCGGGCGGCACAGGGTACGTCATCGAGTTCACCGGCGAAGTGATCCGGGCGATGTCGGTCGAGGGGCGGCTGACCGTCTCGAACATGTCGATCGAGGGCGGTGCGCGCTCGGGGCTGATCGCGCCCGACGAGACGACCTTCGCCTATCTCAAGGGACGCCCGCTCGCGCCGCAAGGCGAACATTGGGACAAGGCGGTCGACTATTGGCGGACGCTGCCGACCGATGCCGGCGCGCGCTACGACAAGACCGTCCTGTTGCACGCCAGCGACATCGCGCCGTCACTGACCTGGGGCACCAGCCCCGAGGACGTCGTGCCGATCACCGGCGCGATTCCCGATCCCGAGAGCTTCGCCGATGCCTCGAAGCGGGTCGCGGCGCAGAAGTCGCTCGACTATATGGGGCTCCAGCCCGGCACCGCGATGCAGGACATCGCGATCGAGCATGTCTTCATCGGCAGCTGCACCAACAGCCGGATCGAGGACCTGCGCGCCGCCGCGGCGGTGGTGAAAGGGCGGCACGTCGCCGACCGCATCCGCCAGGCGCTGATCGTCCCCGGCTCGGGCCTCGTCAAACGCCAGGCCGAGGCCGAGGGGCTCGACCGAATCTTCACCGAAGCCGGCTTCGAGTGGCGCGAGCCCGGCTGCTCGATGTGCCTCGCGATGAATCCGGACAAGGTTCCGGCCGGCGAACGTTGCGCTTCCACCTCGAATCGAAACTTCGTAGGAAGGCAGGGTCCGGGCGCGCGAACCCATCTGCTCTCCCCCGCCATGGCGGCGGCGGCGGCGGTCACGGGGCGCCTCACCGATGTCAGGGAGCTGATGTCGGCGGATGGGTGAGGGGAGTGCGTATGAAACGGGCCTTGGTCGTGTTGATCGTCGGAACCGTGCTGAGCGGCCTCGCCGCGGCCTATGCCTCGGCGCACAGCAAGCCGTCGACGAGCCAGTCGCCACCCGATCCGAGCTGACCGCCGCACCGCGCGGCCCGATACAGGCGCGCCCCCGCGCCGGGGGAGTTTTGCCATGAAGATCGCCGCCGCTCTGGCCTTGCTGGCCGCAAGTTTGACCGCCCCCGCCGCACTGGCGCAGACCGCCCCCGACATGGAATTGTGGCGGCTCGATTGCGGCGCGCTCGAGGTCTCCGATTTCGCCGCGTTCAGCGACACCCACCGTTATGACGGCAAGCCCTATACGCTGGTCGACAGCTGCTATTTGATCCGCCACGGCAGCGACTACCTTCTGTGGGACACCGGGCTGAGCGGCGAACTGGTCGGCAAGAAGGTTGTCGACGGGGCCTTCACGCTGACGCTCAAGGCGCGGATCGCCCCGCAGCTCGCGCAGATCGGGGTCAAGCCCGAACAGATCGCCCGGGTCGGGATCAGCCATTATCATGACGACCATACCGGCCAGGTCGGCGACTTCGCCCATGCCACGTTGCTGATCGGCGCCGGTGATTTCGCCGCGATCAAGGCGGGCAGCGCGTCGCGTCCTGGTTGGGCCGCGCTGTTCAAGCCGTGGATCGACGGCAGCGCCAAGGTCGATGCGGTGGCCGGCGACAAGGACGTGTTCGGCGACGGCAGCGTGGTGATGCTCGGCATGCCGGGGCACACGCCGGGGCACCATGCGCTGCTGATCCGGCTGAAGAGCGGCGCGGTCCTGCTCTCGGGCGACCAGTTCCACGCCGCCGAGAGCTTCGCGCACGATCAGGTGCCCAGCTTTAACACCGACCGCGCCGACACGCTCGCCTCGATCGACCGGTTCAAGCAGATCGCGACCAACCTCAAAGCGAGGGTGGTGATCCAGCACGAGCCGGCCGACCTCGCCAAACTGCCCGTTTTCCCGAAGAGTGCCCGCTGATGGAGCCGGTCCGCCAGGTCGAGGGGCGCGCCTATCCCTGGGGCGCCAAGAACATCGACACCGACATCATCATCCCGGCGCACTGGCTCAAGACCACGACGCGCGAGGGGCTTGGCCAGGGCGCGTTCGAGACGGTGCGCGCGCAGCCGGACAATATCTTCGACGATCCGCGCTATGCCGGCGCCCCGGTTCTGATCGCCGGCGACAATTTCGGCTGCGGATCGAGCCGCGAGCATGCCGCCTGGGCGCTCGCCGACATGGGCATCAAGGCGGTGATCGCGCCGAGCTTCTCCGACATCTTCTCGGGCAATGCCTTCAAGAACGGCATCGTTCCCGTCGTGCTGCCGCAGGAAGCGATCGACCGTCTGGTCGAAGTCGCGCGCGACAATGAAGTGACGGTCGACCTCGAGACGATGACCGTCACCACCCCGTTCCAGGACCGCTTTCCGTTCCATCTCGACCCGTTCCGTCGTCAATGCCTGCTGGAAGGGCTGGACGAGATCGGCATGACACTGGCAAAAGATACCGAGATTTCGAAATACGAATCCGGTGTCGCCACATTGCGGCCGTGGATCGCAGTGGGAGCGGGCAATGAAGGCACTATTGTCACAGGCGCCGGGCGGACCTGAAACTCTAAGCGTCGCGGATCTGGCCGATCCGGCGCCCGGCAAGGGGCAGGTGCTGGTCGCGGTCAAAGCCTGTGCGATTAATTATCCCGACGTCCTGATCATCGAGGACAAATACCAGTTCAAGCCGCCGCGTCCGTTCGCGCCGGGAGGCGAGATCGCCGGCGTGGTCGAGGCGCTGGGCGACGGAGTGACCCGGTTTGCTGTCGGTGATCGCGTGCTCGGCGTGATCGGCCATGGCGGGCTGGCCGAGAAGGTCGCGGTCGATGCGGCGCGCCTCTATCCGCTTCCCGAAGGCCGCAGCTTCGCGGAAGGCGCGGCGTTGCTCCTGACTTATGCGACGACGATCCACGCCTTGCTCGATCGTGGGCGTATCGAGGCGGGGCAGACCCTGCTCATCCTCGGCGCCGCGGGCGGGGTCGGGCTCGCAGCGATCGAACTCGGCAAGGCGTTCGGCGCGCGGGTCGTCGCCGCGGTGTCGTCCGAGGAAAAGGCCGAGGCCGCGCGTTCGGCGGGGGCCGACGAGACGCTCGTTTATCCGCGCGCGCCGTTCGACAAGGAGCAGTCAAAGGCGCTGAGCGAGGCGTTCAAGGCCGCGGTCGGGCCGAAGGGCGCCGACGTGATCTACGATCCGGTCGGCGGCGACTATGCCGAGCCGGCGCTTCGTGCGATCGGCTGGGAAGGGCGCTATCTGGTGGTCGGCTTTCCGGCGGGCATTCCGAAGCTGCCGCTCAATTTGACTCTGCTCAAGAGCTGCGATGTGTGCGGGGTGTTCTGGGGCGCCTTCGCCGCGCGCGACCCGCAGGCCAACCAGGCGCATGCCGAACATCTGTTCCGGCTGTGGAGCGAAGGGAAGATCGCGCCGCGCGTGACCGAGACGTTCGCGCTCGAGGACGGCGGCAGGGCGATCGCCAGGATGGCGGCCCGGCAGGCGATCGGGAAGCTGGTGGTGACGCTTTAAAATCCTCCCCGGAACGGGGAGGGGGACCGCCGCCCAAGGCGGTGGTGCAGGGGGCGTGCCGCACCGGACTCGCTTGCCGCACGCCCCCTCCGCCATGCTGTGCATGGTCCCCCTCCCCCGTGCCGGGGAGGAGCTTGCTTGCCTTGCTCCCTCACCCCTCCTATCTCGGCCTAAACCAGATCAAAGGGCCCACCGCATGACCACTTTCGACGATCGCGAGCGCGCATTCGAGGCGAAATACGCCCGCGACGAGGACATGGCCTTCCGGATCAGCGCGCGTCGGAACCGGCTGCTCGGCCAATGGGCGGCGGGGAAGATGAAGCTCACCCCCGAAGAGACCGATGCCTATGCCAAGGCAGTGGTCCAGGCCGATTTCGAGGAAGCCGGCGACGAGGACGTGATTCGCAAGCTGCTCGGCGACCTGCTGGCGGCGGGCGTCGAGATCGACGATTCGACGATCCGCAGCGCGATCCAGGAGCAGACCATCGAGGCGCGCCGCCAGCTGATGGGCGAAGCCTGATGCCGATGCCTGCTGCCGAGATCGAGGAATTGATCCGCGCGGGCATCCCCGATGCCCGCGTCGAGATTACGGACCTCGCCGGCGACGGCGACCACTATGCAGCGCGCGTCGTCGCCCCCATGTTCAGGGGGATGCCGCGCGTGCGCCAGCACCAGGCGGTTTATGCAGCGCTCGGCGGGCGCATGGGCGGCGTGCTCCACGCGCTCCAGCTGACCACCGAAGCGCCACCCGAGGAGTGAGTGAAGTGACCGACGACGTTCAGGGCCGCATTCAGGGTCTGGTGGATGCCAATCCCGTATTGCTGTTCATGAAGGGGAGCCCGCTGTTCCCGCAATGCGGCTTTTCGAGCCGCGCGATCGCGATCCTCAACCATCTCGGCGTCGCGTTCGAGAGCGTCGACGTGCTCCAGGACCAGGGCGTTCGCCAGGGCATCAAGGCGTTCTCGGACTGGCCGACGATCCCGCAGCTCTATGTGAAGGGCGAGTTCGTCGGCGGATCGGACATCATGATGGAGATGTACGAGAGCGGCGAGCTGGCGCAGCTGCTCGCCGACAAGGGCGTCACGGCGCAGGCTTGATCTTGTTCCCCTCCCTGAAAGGGAGGGGCAAGGGGCGGGCCAGAATAAGGTCGGGCTCGATGCCCAGCCTTTTCTTTTTCGACGCATCTCGATGGGCTCGCACCCACCCCCACCCCCGGCCCCTCCCTTGCAGGGAGGGAGCGCGGCAGGAGCTCGGGTGGCGCATTGGAAGGCGCTTCCGAGTCGCAGCGATTTGGGGAAACCCGGGTCGGGTGGGTCGACGCGAGACCGGTAAGTAAGCGGTCGACCCACCCTGGAATGAAGCGATAAACGCTCGGGTGCCAGAACCTGTGCACTGCCCGTGCCAGTTTCCCGGAACCGCGGTTTCTCAACCGCTTCGATGGTTAACGTGAAATCCGCCTCCGCGCGCGGTGTAAAAAGATCCGACACGGCGATCCTCCCCGCCCTCATGTCGAAAAACCATTCATCTGCGGTTCAGTGGATTGACTACAGACGTAATCGAGACGATTACAGGTGTAGTCAGGGATGAGGGACTCATGACCGAACGGATCAGCGACGCCGAGCATACGGTGATGGAGGTGCTCTGGGAGGAGTCGCCGCTCACTGCGCAGGAAGTCGCCGAGCGCGTCCCCGCCGAGCGCGATTGGAGCGCCAACACGGTCAAGACGTTGCTCGGGCGGCTGCTCGCCAAGAACATCATCGCGCATGAGGAGGACGGCCGCCGCTACCGCTATCGTCCGCTGGTCGCGCGCACCGACTATGTCGTGGGCGAGTCGCGCCGCTTCATGGACCGGCTGTTCGGCGGCAAGCTCACGCCGCTCGTCGCGCACCTCGCCGAGCGCGATGCGATCACCGATCAGGACATCGCCGAGATCGAAGCGCTGCTGAGGGAGCTGAAGTCATGATCGGCTGGGCATTCGAGACCTTCGTCGCCACGACCCTTCTGATGCTGCTCGTGCTCGCGCTGCGCGGGCCGGTGCGGCAGAGCTTCGGGCCGTACATGGCCTATGCGCTGTGGATCCTGCCGGTGGCGCGGCTGCTGCTGCCCCCGCTGCCGGGCGACTGGCAGCTCACCCGACTGTTCACGCCGTTCACCCGCCAGGTCGTCGAGGCGCCGGGGGTTGTGGTCGGGGTGCTGAACCCGGAGAGGCTGCCGCCCGAGGCTGCCGGCGCGCTGCAGGCCGATGTGGCGCTGGCCGGGCATCATGCCAGCGTCGCGTTCGTGCCGCCGACGCCCGTCGCCGATGGCCCCGGCCTCGCGCTGCTGTTGCTCGGTCTCTGGGCGGTAGGGGCGCTGGCCTTCCTCGCCTGGCACCTGATCTCGCATCGCCGCTACACCGCCAATCTGCTCCGCCGCGCCCGGGTCGACCGGACCGTCGCGCAGGGCAAGGTCCGCGTGATCGAGACCGACGCCGCGCACGGGCCGCTCGCCTTCGGGGTGTTCCGCAAATATGTCGCGTTCCCCCGCGATTTCTCCGAGCGTTACGACGAACAGGAGCGCGACCTCGCCCTGGCCCATGAGCTCGGCCACCACATTCGCGGCGACTTGATCGCCAACTGGGTCGCGCTCGTCGTCCTCGCACTCCACTGGTTCAATCCGATCGCATGGCGGGCGTTCCGCGCCTTCCGCGCCGATCAGGAAATGGCCTGCGACGCTCTCGTGCTCGCCGGCCGCGCCCAGGCACTGCGCCATGCCTATGGCCGTGCGATCGTCAAGTCCGCGCATGGGGGTGCGGTCTCGGCGGCATGTCACTTGCACACGATCAACGAAGTCAAAGGGAGGTTACGCATGCTTTCGAAGACCCGGCAATTTTCCCCCACCCGCATCGCCACGGGACTGATCGGCGTCGGCACGCTCTCGGTCGCGGCGCTCGCGCTCACCGCCTCCGGTACCCAGGCGGCCGAGACGCTCAAGGAGAAGGTCGAGACCGTCACCGGGGTCACGCTCGGCCAGGACATGCCCGCGCCGCCGGCGGCGCCCGCAGCGCCCGAGGCAGCCGAAGCGCCGGAAGCGCCGGAAGCGCCTGAGGCACCGGATGCACCCGAAGCGCGCGGCCCGCACAAGGTGGGTCATCACGTCTACCGGTTCAGCGACGGCGACAAGAAGGATGGCAAGAAGATCCGCAAGTTCGTCATGGTTCACGCCGACGGCAGCAAGGACGAGATTGCGATGCCCGATATGGACGCGATCCACATGTCGATCCCCGAGATCCGCGACGGCAAGTGCGGCAAGGGCGCCTCGCCGACCGTCGAGCACCGCAAGAACGGCGACAAGAACGTCATGATCATCTGCACCGACCGGATTGCGGCGATGAGCGAGAACGCCACCCGCATCGCATTGCGCCACAAGGCGATGGGCCTCGAAAGCGCCCGGATGGGCCTGCGCATGGCTCGCCGCTCGGTCGAGGCCGAGCCCGACATGAGCGCGGAGGAGCGCGCCCGTGCGCTCAAGGGCATCGACGAGGCGATCGCTGAGCTCGACAACCAGCGCCGCGAGGACTGACGAGAGGGGAGGGGCGTCCGCATGCCCCGCGGACACCCTTCACGGCGGGGCTGGCCGAACTCCTTCGCGGCCGGCCCCGTTTCGTTTCTGCCATCTTCCCCTCGGCGGGGGAGGATTAGCGATGGCCTTGCACCGCGCGCCTCCACCCGCCACATCGGCGCGATGATCGAGGCTCCCACTGGCGTTGCGCTCGCGGTCGAGCCGTTGGTCACGCGCGTGCTTGCGCCCAACCCGTCGCCGTTCACTTATACCGGCACCCAGACCTATCTGGTCGGCACCCGCGACCTCGCGGTGATCGATCCGGGGCCGGACGAGCCCGAGCATCTCGAAGCGCTGCTCGCCGCGATCGCCGGCCGCCCCGTGACGGCGATCCTCTGCACCCACACCCACCGCGACCACAGCCCCGCCGCTGCGCCGCTCAAGGCCGCGACCGGCGCGCCGATCATCGGCTGCGCGCCGCTGTCGCTCGCCGATGCCGGGCCGCGCGCCGATGCCGCGTTCGACACCGGCTATGCCCCCGATCGCGTGCTGGCGGACGGCGAGAGCGTCGCCGGCGACGGCTGGACGCTCGTCGCGGTCGCGACGCCGGGCCACACGTCGAACCATCTCGCCTTCGCGCTGCCCGAGGCGGGCGCTTTGTTCACCGGCGACCATGTCATGGGCTGGTCGACCACCGTGGTCGCGCCGCCCGACGGCGACATGGCGGCGTATATGGCCAGCCTCGACAAGCTGATGTCGCGCGACGACCGCATCTATTACCCCGCGCATGGCGAGCCGATCGCGCGGCCGCAGCGCTTCGTCCGCGGGCTGATGGGACACCGCAAGCAGCGCGAGGGTCAGATCCTCCGCCTGCTGCGCGAGGAGATCGGTGCGATCCCCGAGATGGTCGAGCGGATGTATGTCGGCCTCGATCCGCGGCTCACCGGCGCCGCCGGCCGCTCGGTGCTCGCCCATCTGCTCGACCTGCGCGCGCGCGGGCTGGTGCAGGGCGAAGGCGAGGCATGGAAGATCGCGGCGTGAACCGCTGGGGCTGCCTCCGGTTCGGCGCGTTGCTCGCCGCGCTGGTCATCGCGATCGGCGCCGGCTTCTGGTTCCTCGGCGATACCGTCAAGAGCCAGTTCCGCGGCCCCGATCCGGTCACCGTCGCCCAAGCCAGCCTGCAGGGGCTGCGCGAGCAGAACCGGCTGTCGACCTTCGCCGCGCGCTATGTCGCGGTGGTCACCTCGAAGCAGAGCCGGCTGGGCATGACCGCCGAGAAGACGCTGATCATGCCCGGCATGGTCCGCTACGAAGTCGATCTCGCCAAGCTCCAGCAGAAGAGCCTCGCCTGGGACGCGGCGAACAAACGGCTGACGATCCTGCTGCCGCCGCTGGAAGTGATCGGGCCCGATGTCGATCTGGACGGCATTCGCGAATATTCGCAGGGCGGGCTGCTGATGCGCTTCACCGATGTCGAGAAGCAGCTCGACGCCGCCAATCGCAAGGCCGGCCAGCAGGAGCTGCTCAACCAGGCGCGCGGGTCGACCCCGGTCAAGCTCGCCAAGGAGGCGACTCGCCGGGCGATCGAGCGCAGCTTCGCGATGCCGCTCAAGGCCGCCGGGCTCGATGCGAAGGTCGCGGTGTTTTTCCCCGACGAGCGGCCGAACGAGGATTGGGATCGTTCGCGACGGCCCGAGGACGTCGTCGCCAATAAATGGTAGCTCCGTTGGCCCGCTTCGGCGCTCGTCGCACCCAGCTCGCCACTGCGGCGATCCCGCACACGCCGATCGGCGTCGCACTCTACGATGCGGTGACCGCCGGCCACCCGGGTGCCGAGGTCGCGCCGCTCGGCTATCCGCCGCCGCCCGCAGTCCCTTGATCACCGGGCGCTAGACCGCCATTTGGGGGCAATATCGTTCCCGAAAGGCGCAACACTCCCATGGACGCACGCAACGGCATCGGCGGCAGCCTCGCCGGCCTCGACCTTCGCGCCGAGATCGATCGGCTGCGCAAGGAGCGCAACGCCGTCATTCTCGCGCATTATTACCAGAAGCCCGAGCTGCAGGACCTCGCCGATTTCGTCGGCGACAGCCTCGATCTCTCACGCAAGGCCGCCGAGACCGATGCCGATGTGATCGCCTTTTGCGGCGTCCGCTTCATGGCCGAGACCGCCAAGATCCTGTCGCCCGACAAGATCGTCGTCCTCCCCGACATGAACGCGGGCTGCAGCCTCGAGGACAGCTGCCCGCCCGAGCAGTTCGCCGCGTTCCGCGCGCAGCATCCCGATCACATCGCGCTCACCTACATCAACTGCTCGGTCGAGGTGAAGGCGCTGAGCGACATTATCGTCACCAGCTCGTCGGCCGAGAAGATCCTCAGCCAGATTCCGGCCGAGCAGAAGATCATCTTCGGCCCCGACCGCAATCTCGGCGGCTATCTCACCCGGACGCTCGGGCGCGAGATGCTGCTCTGGCCGGGCGTGTGCATCGTTCACGAGGCGTTTTCCGAGACCGAATTGCTCAAGCTCAAGGCGCAGCACCCCGAGGCGCCGATCGCCGCGCACCCCGAATGCCCGCCGCACATCCTCGACCATGCCGATTATGTCGGCTCGACCCGCGGCATCCTCGATTTCGCCAAGAGCTTCCCCGGACAGACCCTGATCGTCGCGACCGAGCCGCACATCATCCACCAGATGGAGAAGGCGCTGCCCGAGAAGAATTTCATCGGCGCGCCCGGGGCGGACGGCAACTGCAACTGCAACATCTGCCCGTATATGGCGCTCAACAACATGGAGAAGCTCTACCTCGCGCTGCGCGACCTGAACCCGCGCATCGAGATCGAGGAAGGCATGCGGCTGAAGGCGAAGAAGAGCCTCGACCGGATGCTCGAGATGGCGAGCGCCACGGTAGGGCAGGGCGATCTCGGCCCGGTGCCGGCAGTGGGCGGCGATCCCAGGAAGGGCGACTGACCTTTTCCTCCCTCACGAGCGGGGGGAGGACAGTCGCCGCTGACTGGCGCGCCTCTAGACCGTCACCATGTCGTAGACGATCACCTTCGCCCAGAGATGCGCGCACTTGGCGACGAAGTCCTTGTGCACCGGGTGGTCCTGATAGGTCTTCTGGTCGACGACATTGTCGAACACCATCAGCTCGGAGACGTGGAAGCTCGAATCGACGACGTCGCGCTGCTCGGTCGAGGCCGGCACGCCGATCTGCAGGCTGCGCACCACCTCGACCGCGGCGAGCTTGCGCAGCCCCGCGAACAGCGCGTCGCGGTCCGCCGCCGAACCCGGATTCTTCAGCCAGAAGAATACGTGATGGACGATCTTTCCGCCGGCGGGTGCCGCCGATGCTGTGTCCGAAGCCATCGCCGCGGCACCCAGAGCCATCCCGGTCACGACATCCCTGCGATTGATCGACATGCGGTCATCTCATCCTTCCAGCTGATCCCGAATAGTCTTCGGCGGACGCGCTGCGGTCAAGGCGCGGCGAGCATCGCTTCTCGCCAGGTTGAGCTTCGAACAGGTCGGATCGCGAGGGGTCGGCTTCCGCGAGAGCCTTGAATCGCTAAGACCCTGCTCGACGGCATGGCGAGGGGAGGGCGCGGGTGAAGACGCCATTGATAGTGATTGCAGCCACGCTGTTGGCGAGCCCGCCGGCGGTGGCCCAGGAATGGTTCGGGCCGGGCTATTTCAACAATTGGGCATTCAACAATCAGGCGGCCGAGATGCTGCGTCGATCGCAGAAGCGAATCTTCCGCGGCGATGCCGGCAGAACGCTGCGCCGCGCGCAAAAGCCAAGCGTCGTGCCGAGCACGCCGGTTGCGGCGGACGGGGAGCAGGTGCGGCAGATTGCCGGACAGTTAGCCGCCGGCTTTCCTGCCGCCGAACGGGAGAAAGCGACGAAAATCTTCGTCGATCTGCATGGCCGTTATGGCCAGCTTGAGCGCCAACTGGGCGTGCGCGGGGGCGACCCTGCTGGCGCCACCGCGGCACTGATCGCCGCCAGCTATATGGCCTATGCCGACGCCGATATAAACGACGGCGACTTCCGCCAGCTCTATGCGCAGCTGAAGGGGCTGGCGGGGTCGGCGGCACCCGAGGCTCGACGCGACGTCGCCGAGGCGCAGGTGACGATGGCAATTCTCGCTACCTATCTCGCGTCCACCCGCGAGGCGCTCAAGGTAAGGCCCGACACCCGGCGGTCCGCCGAATTGCGCCGCGCCGGCGGCAGCTATCTGCGCGAACTGCTCGGGGTGGACCCGGCACGGGTTCGGCTCGGCGCCAACGGACTTGTCCTGGCGTAATCGCGGACCGACAGGCTAGGCAGCCTCGTCCTCGCCGAACAAGGGCAACGCCTCTCGCGGCTCCGTCCCCGCTTCGAAGTTCGAGACCGTGACTCCCACCAGCCGGATGCCCTTCTCGGGCGGGAGCACCAGCCCGATCAGCTCGCGGCTTGCCGCGCGCAGCGCATCGTGGCTACGCACCACCGACGCGAAGCTCTTGCTTCGGGTGATCTGCTTGAAGTCCGCGAACTTGACCTTCACCGTAACCGTGCGGCCGAACGCCTGGGCCTTGTCGCACCAGTTCCAGACATCGTCGGCCATGCGCAGCACCCCCGCCTCGATCTCGGCGGGCTCGGTCAGGTCGCGGTCGAAGGTTGTTTCCGAGCCTGAGGATTTGCGTTCGCGCGAAGGGTTCACCGGCCGGTCGTCCTGTCCCCGGGCGATCGCGTGGTACCATTCGGCGGCGCTGCCGAAATGCGTGCGCAGGAAGTCGAGCGACTTGGCGCGCAGATCGGCGCCGGTCTCGATCCCGAGCCGCTTCATCTTGGCCGCGGTCACCGGTCCGACGCCGTGGAAGCGCGCGACCGGCAGCGTCTCGACCCAAGCCGCGCCCATCTCCGGCGTGACCGCGAACTGGCCGTTGGGCTTGCGCTGGTCCGAGGCGAGCTTGGCGAGGAACTTGTTGTACGAGACGCCGGCGGAGGCGGTGAGCCCGGTCTCGTCGAGGATGCGGCCACGGATCTCCTTCGCGGTCGCCCAGGCGGTGGCGATGCCGCGGCGATTGGCGGTGACGTCGAGATAGGCCTCGTCGAGCGACAGCGGCTGGATCAGCTCCGTATAGTCGGCGAAGATCGCGTGGATCTGCTTCGACACCGCCTTGTACACCTCGAACCGTGGTGGCACGAACACGAGTTCCGGACAACGCCGTAGCGCGGTGACCGAAGGCAGCGCCGATCGCACGCCGAATGTGCGCGCCTCGTAGCTCGCCGCCGCGACCACGCCGCGCGCCGCCGCATAGCCCACCGCCACCGGCCGGCCGCGCAACTCGGGCGCGTCGCGCTGTTCGACCGACGCGTAGAAGGCGTCCATGTCGATATGAAGGATTTTCCGGGCGGGCGGCGCGCTCACGCCTCGCGGTTTAGCGCCGATCGAACAAGAGGGGAACGGAAAAGCGGGTTTCGGAAGCGGTCTCCCCCGGTGGGTCGCGGCCCCGGCGGAAGCCGGGTCTCCTGCGGTCAGGCTCCCGCGCCTGGCCTGAGATCCCGGCTTTCGCCGGGAAGACGGGAGAGCTAGAGCCCGCTTATGCCCTTCGCCCTCGACCGCTTCGACCTCGATGCTTTCGTCCGCGCCACGCTTGCCGAAGACCTCGGCGAGAGCGGCGACATCACCTCGGCGACGGTAATCCCGGAAAGCGCCATGTTCGCAGGGGTGATGGACAGCCGCGACGCGATCATCGTGGTCGGGCTGCCGATCGCCGAGGCGTTCTTCCGCGCGCTCGATCCGGACGTCGTACTCGAGCGGCTGGTCGAGGACGGCGAGCGCGTGCCCGCGGGGACCGATCTGCTGCGGTTGCGCGGGCGTGCCCGGGCGATGCTCACCGCCGAGCGTTCGGCGCTCAACACCGTCCAGCATTTGTCGGGGATCGCGACGCTGACCCGCGCCTATGTCGATGCGATCGCCGGGACCGGCGCGACCTTGCTCGATACCCGCAAGACCATCCCGGGCCTGCGCGTGCTCGAGAAATACGCCACCCGGATGGGCGGGGCGCAGAACCATCGCATGGGGCTGTGGGACGCGGCGATGATCAAGGACAATCATGTCGGCGTCGCCGGATCGATCGGCGAGGCGGTGCGCCGCGCGGGGGCCGCGGGGATCGAGCGGATCATCGTCGAGGTCGACCGGATCGATCAGATCGCACCCGCGCTCGAAGCCGGCGCCACCCATTTGCTGCTCGACAATATGGCGCCGCCCCAACTGCGTGACAGCGTCGCATTGGTGGCGGGAAGGGTGCCGACCGAGGCGTCGGGCGGCGTCCGGCTCGACACGATCCGCGCCATTGCCGAAACCGGCGTTACTTATGTCAGCGTCGGGCGCCTGACCCAGTCCGCCCCGGCGGCCGATATCGGGCTCGACTTCGCCGCCGCCTGAGTTCCTACAGGTCGATGGTCGCCGTCGCGGGGTGGTGCTTGTCGAGGTGGCGCTTGATAATCCGCAAGTTGCGCGAATTGGAGCGGAAGAACAGGTCGGGGATCGCGCCGACCCATGGGATCATGCCGAGCATCCAGTCGAAACCGACATTACCCGCCATCCGCGCGATCTGGGTCTTCGACATGCCGAGGTTGCGCGCTTCCCACGCCATATAGGCGCCCATGCCGGCAGCCACCGTGGTGCCGATGCCGGGGATCAGGTCGAGCACGACGTCGAGGCCGACGGGATAGTTGGTCCCGGGAATGGTGAAGCTGCGCTCGAGCAGATGCTCCATCCCCTCGATGCGCCGCCGGATCGCGGCCGGATCCTTGCCGAGCGGCAGGTTCTTCGCCGCGGCGGTCCACCCCGATGCCATGCGTTCCGGTTTCGCCACCATGTTACTCCGGCTCCCTTCGTAGATGGTTCAACGGGTGCCAGCCCCGGGCGTTCCCCTGCCAGGCCCCGAGCCGCAGCGCGACCACCGACCAGCGCATCGGCCGGGCAAGCGGGATGAACGCGGTCTCGGCGGTCAGCGCCGCATCGGCTTCCGCGATCCGCTGCGCCCGCGCCGCCAGATCCGGCGCCTCGCGGCCGGCGAGGATCAGCGCCCGGGCCTGGTCCGAGCAGGCGAGGCACGCGGTCTGCACGAACCAGCGTCCGCTGTCATAAGGCGCGATCGCATCGATCAGCCGCAGATCGGCCGGGTCGTCCGGCGCCACGCGCTGCGGGGTAATGCCGATCCGCAGCATCGCTTCGGCAAGGTGCGCCCAGATCAGCGTCGCGCCTGGCCCCGCGGGCAGAGCAATGCGGACCGTCAGCGGCTCGGGATGCGCGCGCCGCCACGCCTCCACCCGGGCGCGTGCCGTCTGACGCCGGGCGTCGAGAGGCAGGCCTGCCCAGCCGGGCTGGGCAGGCGGCGCCGCCGAATCAAGCTGGCCGGGCAGCATCGTCTCGGCCGGCGTCCATTCGGGCCGCACCGCGTGGGTCAGCGCGATGCGGTCGATCGCCATCGCGATCGCGGCGCGGTTGGCGGGATCGGCGAGGAAGCCGTCGCCCGTAACCACCGCAAGGCCGAACAGGCCGAGCGGCTGTTCGAACCGGACATTGGCCGGGGCGAGCTCGGTCTGGGTGACGATCGGCCAGTCGGCAAAGGTGCCGCCGAGGATCAGGTCCGAGCTCCGCGCCTTGAACCGCGCCAGCGCGACCGCGGCGCGCTCGCCGAGCAGGTGCACGGTCTCCTCGGGCTCGGGCGTCGCCTTGTCGCTGGCGCGGCGCAGATCCCGCACCGGCCGCAACAGCACGCCGCGGGCCATCGGCTGGGCGCGGAAAGGACCGCTGCCGTCGAGCGTGCCGGTGCGAAAGACCGCCAGCTCGGGCTGGGCGAACAGCTTGAGCAGATCGGGTCGGGGCCGCTTCAGCCGCACTTCGATCACCGTGGGGGTCATCTCGACGATCTCGTCGATCACTGCGAGGAACGGCGTGAGCGCGTTTCGGCTGGTCGGTGCCGCCGCCCGGCGCAGGACGCGCACGACCTGCGCGGCGGTCACCGGTGCGCCGTCGGGCCACCATGCCTCACGCAGGCGGAAGATGTAGCTGCGGCCGTCGTCGATGACGATCCAGCGCTCGGCGAGCGCGGGCTCGATCTGTCCCATGGAGTCGAACCGCACCAGCCCTTGCGCGGTGGCACCGATCAGCACGCTCTCGGCGGGGTCGAGCGGCCCCGCGCTCGGGTCGGCGGATTTCGCCTCGCCGCCGATGACGCTGACCACCACCGGCGCATCGTCCTTGCGCTGCCCATCGCTGCACCCGCCGGCCGCCAGCGCGAGGACGAGCAGAACGGGCAGAACAGACCGCGGCATTGGCGCTCCCGCTGGTGGGCGATGCCCGCGGTGTATGAGCGACGAGCCGTGCTGCCAACCCCGCGCGTGCTGCAACGCGGCGCATCGTCGGGAACTTGCATCGTTCACGAAGGTTTCTCGCGGCGACCAAACACTCAGGAGTGATGTTATGCGTATATTGGGAAGAGCCGCGGCCGCGGTGGCTGCCTTGTCGCTTGCCGCGACGCCGGCGATCGCCGCACAGGGCGCAGCGTCGAAGCTGTCGCTTCGGGCATCGACCGCAGCCGAGAATGAAGAAAACCTCGCCGGTGCGCCGATTATCGCGATCATCGGCGTCGCCGCGATCATCGCCGGCGGCGTGATCATCGCCACCGAGGACGACGATCCCGACAGCCAGTAGAAACTGACGAGTAGCTGGTGCGGACGGCGGGACTCGAACCCGCACGCCCCGAGGGGCAGAAGATTTTAAGTCTCCGGCGTCTACCGGTTCCGCCACGTCCGCACTGGACTGTGCAAGCGCATGAGGCCGAAACCGTCAAGCGGCTCCGGCCTCATTTGCGTTGTTCAAGAAAGCGTCGGCTCAGACGTTGAGGCGAACGCGCATTTCCTTGCCGGGTTTGAAATAGGGCACCCGCTTGGGCGCGACCTCTACGGTCTCGCCGGTCCGCGGATTGCGACCGGTGCGGCCGTCGCGCGCGCGGGTGGAGAAAGCGCCAAAGCCGCGCAGCTCGACCCGACCGTCCTCGCTCAGGCGGCTGACGATCTCATCAAAGAAGACCGAGACGATCTTCTCGACCTCGCGTGCGGACAGACCGGGATTGTCGTCCACCAGTCGTTGCACGAGTTCCGAACGGATCATCCGCACCCTCCCTTGAGCCACGCGGACCGCGGTCGTCCGGCGCGGCGAAATCCCCTACGCAGGGAATGCTCTAGCGCCGTTTCCCAACCTGCATCAACCCGAAGATTAACAGTTTAGGGGATTTATTTGCCACGAGGTGGGAGAGCGGCCGAAACCGCTCCCCCGAACCTGCGTCAGTTCTTCTCGTTGCGGGCCTTGAGGGCCTCGCCGAGAATGTCGCCCAGCGACGCGCCCGAATCGGACGAGCCGTACTGCTGAACGGCCTGCTTCTCTTCGGCGATCTGCATCGCCTTGACCGAGAAGGTCGGCTTCTTCGAACGATCGAAGCCAGTGACCATCGCGTCGAACTTCTGCGCGACCTGGAAACGCTCCGGACGCTGCTCGTCGCGGTCGCGGCCGAGATCGGTGCGCTTGATGAAGCCGGTCGCGCCGTCCTCGCCGACCTGGACCTCGAGGCCCGCGTCGCGGACTTCGAGAACGGTGACGGTGACGACCTGGTTCTTGTTGAGCTTGTCGCCCGCGCCGGCCGCAACCGCTGCCGACGGACCGCCGCGCTCGAGCTGCTTCATGCCGAGGCTGATGCGCTCCTTGTCGGGCTCGATCGCGAGCACGATCGCCTTAACGGTCTCGCCCTTGCGATGCAGGTTGAGCGCGTCCTCGCCCGAGATGCCCCAAGCGATGTCCGACATGTGGACCATGCCGTCGACGTCGTTGTCGAGGCCGATGAACAGGCCGAATTCGGTGGCGTTCTTGACTTCGCCCTCGACTTCGGTGCCGACTGGATGGGCAGCCGCGAAGGCCTCCCACGGATTGGCCTGTGCCTGCTTGAGGCCCAGCGAGATGCGACGCTTCTCGGCGTCGACCTCGAGGACGACCACATCGACTTCCTGCGAGGTCGAGACGATCTTGCCCGGATGGACGTTTTTCTTGGTCCAGCTCATCTCCGAGACGTGGACAAGGCCTTCGATGCCCGGCTCGAGCTCGACGAACGCGCCATATTCGGTGATGTTGGTCACGCGGCCCGAAAGCTTCGCGCCGACCGGATACTTGGCGGCGGCGCCATCCCACGGATCGCTCTCGAGCTGCTTCATGCCGAGGCTGATGCGCTGGGTGTCGCGGTTGATGCGGATGATCTGCACCTTCACCGTGTCACCGATGTTGAGCACTTCGCTCGGATGGTTGACGCGCTTGTAGCTTAGATCGGTGACGTGGAGCAGGCCGTCGATGCCGCCGAGGTCGACGAACGCACCGTAATCGGTGATGTTCTTGACGACGCCGTCGATGACCTGGCCCTCGGCCAGCGATTGGATCAGGCCCGAGCGCTGCTCGGCGCGGGTTTCCTCGAGCACCGCGCGACGCGACACGACGATGTTGCCGCGCTTGCGGTCCATCTTGAGGATCTGGAAGGGCTGGGGGATGTCCATCAGCGGCGTGACGTCGCGCACCGGACGGATATCGACCTGCGAGCCGGGGAGGAAGGCGACGGCGCCGTTCAGGTCGACGGTGAAGCCGCCCTTGACGCGGCCGAAGATCACGCCCTCGACGCGTGCGGTCTTGGCGAACTCGGCCTCGAGCTTGTCCCAGGCGGCTTCGCGGCGGGCGCGGTCGCGGCTGAGCATCGCTTCGCCGTTCGCGTTCTCGACGCGGTCGACATAGACTTCGACTTCGTCGCCGACCTTGAGGTCTGCCTTCTGGCCCGGCGCGGCGAATTCGCGCAACGGCACGCGGCCTTCGGACTTGAGGCCGACGTCGATGACCGCGAGGTCGTTCTCGATGCCGGTGACGGTGCCGATCACGACGCGGCCTTCAAAGCCGTCCGCCTGACCGAGCGTTTGTTCGAGGAGCGCCGCGAAATCGTCGCGGCTCGGATTTGCCGTAGTGGCCATAGGAGTTCAGTTCCTGATTTAACGTTTTTTCCGGCCGGCCGGTTGGATCCGGCGGTCTTTGAGGCCGAAATTGCCGCGGCGGCCGAATACCATTCGCGGCATCCAGGCGGACGAAAAAACAGCGGAGGACCCAGACGCCGTAAAATGCGAAAAGGGCGCGGAAAATCCGTATCTCCGCGCCATGCCTCCGCGAGCTCCGCCCGCTGGACGGGCGCGCCATAGCCGAAGCGCGCTCCGGAGGCAAGGCAAGGTGGGCGTGGCCCCGCCCTGCTCAGCCTTGGGCGGAGTCCCTGGCGCCGATGCGTGCTTCGGTGAGTGCGATCGCGCGCTGGACCGCGGCATCGATCGACAGAAAGCTGGTGTCGAGCACGGTCGCGTCCTCCGCCTGGCGCATCGGCGCTTCGGATCGATGCGAATCGCGCTCGTCGCGGGCGCGAATGTCGGCCAGCACCTTGTCGAGGCTCGGGCTGCCGCCCTGTTTGCGGAGCTCGAGATGCCGCCGCTGGGCGCGGATGGTCGGCGTCGCCTTGACGAAGAGCTTCACCTCGGCCTCGGGGGCGATCACCGTCCCGATGTCGCGGCCGTCGAGGACTGCCCCGCCCGGCTGGCGTGCGAAGCGCCGCTGCCGCTCGAGCAGTGCGGCGCGCACCGGCGGGTGCGCCGAGACGATCGACGCGGCCTTGCCGACCTCGTCGGTCCGCAGCCTTGGATCTTCGAGCAGCCCGTCCGGAAAGTCGCAGCCCGAGACGGCGTCGGCTTCGGAAGCCGGATCGAGACCTGCGCGCAAAGTGGTCGCCGCCACCGCGCGGTAGAGCAGGCCGGTGTCGAGATGCGGCAATCCGAAATGCCGCGCCAGCGCGCGGGCGATGGTGCCCTTGCCGGAAGCGGCGGGGCCGTCGACGGCGATGATCATTTACGCAAACCTATTCACTGTCCAAGTGCTTCGAGTGTCCGGTAGAAATCGGGATAGCTGGTCGCAACCGGGCTCACATCGTCGATCTTCACCGGCTTCCGCGTGTTGAGGCCCGCGACGGTCATGCTCATCGCGATGCGGTGATCGAGCTTGGAGGCGACCCGCGCGTTGCCGGGGAGGGGCTCGCCGCCGCTCCCCTCGATCGCGAGGCCGTCCTCGAATTCCTCTGTCGGCACGCCGGCGGCGTCGAGCGCGGCGCGCATCGTGGCGATCCGATCGGATTCCTTGACGCGCAGCTCGTGTGCGCCGCGGGCGATGCTCCGCCCTTCCGCGAACGAGGCCGCGACGAAGAGAATTGGGTATTCGTCGATCATGCTCGGCGCGAGTTCGGGCGGCACCTCGATCGCCTTGAGCGGCGCATGACGTACGCGGAGATCCGCCACGGCCTCTCCTCCGACCTCGCGGCCGTCCAGCTCAACGATGTCCGCGCCCATCATCCTGAGTGCGGTGATCAGCCCGGTGCGGGTCGGGTTCATGCAGACGTTGCGAATCAGGATTTCCGATTCCGGTACGATCGACGCCGCGACCATCCAGAAGCCGGCCGAGGAGGGGTCTCCCGGCACATGGATGTGCTGGGGCTTGAGCTCGGCCTCGCCGGTGATCGAGATGATCTTGCCGTGCGGTCCGTCCTCGACCGTCAGTTCGGCGCCGAACCCGCGCAGCATCCGCTCGCTATGATCGCGCGTCGGGATCGGTTCGATCACGCGGGTGATCCCCGGGGTATTGAGCCCGGCGAGTAGCACCGCCGATTTGACCTGAGCCGAGGCGACCGGCAGCGCATATTCGATCGGCACCGCGGGGTTGAGGCCGCGGACCATCAGCGGCAGCCTGCCGCCCGGCGAGGCGGTGATCTCCGCGCCCGTCCGGGACAGGGGCTCGATCACCCGGCCCATCGGACGCGCGGAGAGCGATGCGTCACCGACGAAGGTGGCGGTGATCGCGTGGCTCGCGACCAGCCCCATCAGCAGCCGGGTCGAGGTGCCCGAATTGCCCATGTCGAGCGCCGATTGCGGCTGCAGCAGCCCGCCGACCCCGACGCCGTGAACGCGCCAGACGCCGTCGTCGCCGCGTTCGACATCGGCGCCCATCGCGCGCATCGCCGCGGCGGTGGCGAGCACGTCCTCGCCCTCGAGCAGGCCCTCGATGCGGCTCTCGCCCACCGCAAGCGCCGAGAACATCAGCGCGCGATGGCTGATCGACTTGTCGCCTGGAACGGTAACGGTGCCGCGCAGGGGGCCGCGCGCGGAGACGGTGAGGGGGCGGGGCTCTGGATGCGACATTGCGCGCGGCTTTGACAGCCGCCTTGCGTCATGGCAAGGCGCGCCCCACTTTGCGGGTCACACCCGAAATCATCGAATTCGAAAGGCAAGAGGCAACACATGGTGAAGCCGGAATGGGGCACCAAGCGCGCGTGCCCGAAGTGCGGAACGCGCTTCTACGATCTGACCAAGGACGAGCCGGTCACTTGCATCAACTGCTCGTACGCCTGGGAGCCGGAGCCGATCCTCAAGTCGAAGCAGCCGCTGCCGTTCGAGGTGGTCAAGGCCAGCCCCGACAAGGCGGAGGCAGTCGATTCCGATCTGGGCGACGAGGATCTGGACATCGCCGAGGACGAAGAGCCTTCGCCCGACGATGACGTCGATCTCGGCGGCGACGACGATCTCGGCGTCGAGACCGGTGGCGACGAGGACGAACAGTAAGAAAAATCGGGCGGCAGGGGCGCTGATGAAAAAGCGTCCTTGCCAAACCCGCGGGGCCCTTCTAATGGGCCCGTCTTCCCGGGGTTTGGGGCCGTAGCTCAGCTGGGAGAGCGTCGCAATGGCATTGCGAAGGTCAGGGGTTCGATCCCCCTCGGCTCCACCATTCCCCCGCGCTAAAGGCGCTTTCCGGATAATGTTATCCGGCCCGGCCGGGATCATCGGTTTGCGAAAATCGTCGAACGCCGCCTTGCTTCAAGGCACGCCGATGCGTGTGCTGGACCTCGCATGAATCCCGCCGACCTGTATGCTCGCCTGATCCTGTGGATCGGAGACGGCACCGGCGCCCCCGACACCGTCCTGCACATCCACGCCGGCATGGCGGTGCTGCTGCTGACGCGCGTGCTCACCGGGCGCTCGCTGGCGACGCCCTGGCCGGTGCTCGCGGTTTATGTCGCCGAACTGGCGAACGAGGTCATGGACTATTTTGCCCATGGTGGCGTCATGCCCGACACGCTGAGCGATGTGCTCAATACCGTGTTCTGGCCGACCATCTTGTTCGTCGGATTGCGGATCAGGCGCGCGCGCATCGATCGCCCGCCTTATGTGCGGAGCGCGCCCTAACGCCTTTGCCCCGGGCACGCCGTGCACAGTCTCGGTGCCGCGCGACTCCCGTCACGCGGCACCTTGTGATTCAGGCGGGCTTGCCGCGGCCGCGTGCAGCGGGGGCCGCGGTCGGTCCGGACTGCGATCGGGCCGCGCGCCCCTTGGCGCCGAGGCCGATCTTCTTGGCCATGGCCCGACGCTGCTCCGAGTAGCTCTCGGCCACCATCGGATAATCGGGCTTGAGATTGTAGCGGCGCCGATAGTCCTCGGGGGTGAGGCCATGGGTCGAGAGATGACGACGCAGCGTGCGGTAGGGCTTGCCGTCGATCATCGAGAGGATGTGATCCTTCGAGGCAAGCGATTTGCGCACCGAAACAGCCGGCGTGTATTCCTGCTCCGACCCGCCTTCTTCGGCCGCGGTAGCGGCCGCACCGCCGCCGGAAAGCTCAGTTACGGTGGCGTGCATGGTACGCAGGAAGGTCGGCACATCATCGGCCGAAACGCGGTTGTTCTGATTTCCCAGCCACGCAATCGTCAACTCGGTGGCAAGTTCGACTGCGTTCAGGCTGCTTTCTTCCGACATGGCGACTCCTTGTTTTTATCGGGAAATGACGCCTCTTCTAAGCGTCGCAGTCCCGCTATAATGCAATAAACGAAACTGTCGACTACGCCCAGCAGGTTTCTCCGCAATGTTCTGGAGGATCTGTTCAATGCATAAATTAACATTGGATAGTTTTAGATCCTTATAGACGCAGCGTACCGCTGAGTATGAAACTCGTTCGACTGTTCTATGACGCGGACGAGGGCTCTGGCTGCTCACAGGTTCGCGCCTTATTGGAAATACTTAAGCGCCATGGCGCAGAGACGCCATTCGAGACCCCCAGCCCCGGCTCTGCAAATGCTAATGAGATTGACTCGCATTAGCCTACCTCTTATGCGCCGCCGTCACCTGATCGCAAAAGAGGAAATCGCATGAAGCCGGCCCTGCGCCATCTCCTGCTGGCAAGCACGTTGCTTGCGCTTAAGCCGTTCGAGGCTTTCGCGGACGCTCCCGACCCTGTCGTACCGTCGGAGGAACAGGACCAGTCGAGGGGCGAGATCGTCGTCACCGGCATGGTGGAGCGGCAGTCGAGCTCAGCGACGGGACTGGCGCTCACGCCGCGGGAAACGCCGCAATCGATCACCATCATCGATCGCCAGCGGATCGAGGACTTTGCGCTCACCAACATCAACGATCTGCTCGACCAGACCGTGGGGATCAATGTCGAGCGGGTGGAGACCGACCGCACCTATTTCAATGCGCGCGGCTTCGACGTCTCCAATTTCCAGGTCGACGGCATCGGCCTTCCGCTGTTCTGGGGCATCCAGTTCGGCGAACTAGACACCGTGCTGTTCGACCGGGTGGAGGCGGTGCGAGGCGCGAACGCGATCATGACGGGCATCGGCAATCCCTCGGCGACGGTCAATTATGTCCGCAAACGCCCGACGGATTCGCTGCAGGCCAGTGCCGGGGTGCAGGCGGGGTCGTGGAACAAGTGGCGCGGCGAGGCCGACATTTCGGTGCCGCTCGGCGACACCTTTGCCGCACGACTGGTCTATGCGCATGAGGAGCGGGATTCGTATCTCGACTATAACCAGGTCAATCGCGACGTGTTCGGCGCGATCGTCAGCTGGAAGATCACGCCCGATCTGACCCTGACCGCCGGCTATAGTCGGCAGGACAATGATTCCGACGGTGTCCTGTGGGGCGCCTTGCCGCTCGTCTATACCGACGGGACGCGGATTGATTACCCGGTGTCGGCCTCGACGTCGGCGGACTGGACCTATTGGAATGTCACCGACCAGAACGCCTTTGCCGAGCTCAGCTATGCCTTTGCCGGCGGGTGGTCGCTCAAGACCATCTTCACCTACAAGCGCTTCGAGGAAGCGGCGAAGCTGCTTTATGCCTTTGGCTATCCGGACCGTGCGACGGGTCTCGGCGTGGCCGGCATGTCAGGGATCTATCCTTCGACCTTCGATCAGTATCTCGGCGACTTCTATGCCTCCGGCCCGGTGTCGCTGTTCGGCCGGGAGCACAGCCTCGCCTTCGGGGTCTCGACCGGGCGCTCCGATGCGCTCGAATATGAGGACTTCTCGCCCGACGCGATCGTCTATCCGCCGGTGCAGGATTGGAGCCGGGGCCTGATCCCCGAGCCGAGCTACGGCAACGAATATCTCGCTGCCGATTACACCGATCGACTGACCCGGGTGTACGGCGCGGCGCACCTGAACATCGCCGACAATCTCAAGGCGGTGGTCGGCGCCAGCGCGATGTGGATCGATTCTACGGGCGAATCCTACGGCACCGATCAGTCGCGCAAGGACAGCGCGGTGAGCCCCTATCTCGGCGCGGTGCTCGACCTCACGCCCAACGTCTCGCTCTATGCGAGCTATACCGACATCTTCAATCCGCAGGTCGAAGTCGATGCGACCAACGCGAAGCTCGATCCCGCCAAGGGCAGCAGCCTCGAAGGCGGCATCAAGAGCAGCTGGTTCGGCGGCCGGCTCTATGCGGCCGCGTCGCTGTTCCGCGCGGAGCAGAAGGGGCTCGCGGCCTTTGCCGGGGTGTTCGGGGCGGGAGATCCCGGCCCGGCCGGCGACAGCTATTACGAGGGCGTGGACACGACGTCCAAGGGCTTCGAGATCGAAGTCGCCGGCAAGATCACCGACAAATGGAGCCTGAGCGGCGGCTATACCGGGCTGAAGCTCGAGGACGCGGCGGGAGACCGCGCGCGGAGCTGGCTGCCCCAGCGGACGCTCAAGCTCGCCACCACCTGGACCGAACCGCAGCTCAACGATCTGAAGCTCGGCGCGCAGCTGCGCTGGCAGAGCGCGATAAGCTATGCCGATGCCGGGGTGCGGGATTACGGCATCGTCACCGGCGACGTGATCCTCAAACAGAACAGCTATGCGGTGGTGGATGTCATGGCCGGCGTTCGCGTGTTCGATCGCGTTCGCGCGACTTTGAATGTCCGCAACGTCACCGATCAAAAGTATCTCGCCAGCCTGATGTGGGGACAGGCCTTTTACGCCGCGCCGCGCAGCGCGACCGTCTCGCTCAGCTTCGCCTACTGAGCGGCGGCATGGCTAGCGGAACGCGATCCGATCGGAGCGGCTGGCGCTATCGCGGCAATGTCGCGGCGCGCTTGGTGACCGCGACCGTCGGCACCTATGCGGTTGCGGCGCTGCTTGCCGCGGCGCTGGCGCGGACGCTGCCGATGCCGCGGGTGGAGTCGGCGACAGTGGCGACACTGCTGGCTTTGGTCGTGGCGGCCGCGGTGCCGATCTGGGCGTTCCTCGCGCGGGGCCCGCTGCGCGCGGCCGTGGGCGTGATCGCGGTGGCGCTGCTGCTCGCCGGGACCGCGTGGCTGGCGGAACCTCCGGCATGAGCGCGGTCCGCGACGGCGCGCGGCAGGCGATGGCGTGGCTGCACGGCTGGACCGGGCTGCTGCTCGGCTGGGTGCTGTTCGTGATGTGCCTCGCCGGCACGCTCAGCGTGTTCAAGCCCGAGATCGGCCAATGGATGCGACCCGAGACGCGCGCGACGGCCGATCCGGTCGAGGCGATCGCCGCCGCCGGGCGCTGGCTGACCCGCAACGCGCCCGATGCCACCGGCTGGTATCTCACTGCACCCGATCGCCGCATGAACACGGTCGAGGCGGCGTATGACAGCGGCGGCACTTTCCTCTACCGGGCACTCGATCCGGTAAGCGGCGCCCCCGCGGCGCGCGAGACGCTGGGCGGCGAATTCTTCTACCGGCTGCATTTCGAGCTCGAACTGCCCTTCCCATGGGGACGGCTGCTAGCGTCGCTGGCGGCGGCGGTGATGCTGATCGCGCTGATCACCGGGATCGTCGCGCATCGCCGTATCTTCCGGGACTTTTTCACCTTCCGCACCGGCAAGGGGCAGCGCTCGTGGCTTGACGGGCATAATGCACTGGGCGTGCTCGCGCTGCCCTTTCATGGGATGATCACCTTGACGGGACTCGTCACGCTGGCTTCGCTGAGCCTGCCCTGGGGCATCAGCGCCGCCTATGGCGACGATTTCGCGGCAATGTACCGCGACCAGATTCCGGGGATCGCCGAGCGCGCCGCTACCGGGGTCAAGGCACCGCTGGCGCCGCTCGCGCCGATGCTGCGCGAGGCGCAGCGCCGCTTTGCCGGCCGGCCGTTCGGACGCGTCTACGTGACCAATCCCGGCGATGCCGGCGCGGTGGTGACGGTGTTCCAGTCCGATTCCGCGCAGATCGGCTATACCCCCGCCGATATCAGCTTCGACGGCGCCACCGGTCAGGTGCTCAGCCAATGGACCGAGGCGCGTCCGGCGATCCAGACGTACAATGTGCTGTACGGGCTCCACATGGGCCGTTTCGCGCCTTCGCTGACGCGCTGGCTCTATTTTCTCGGCGGCGCGATGCTGACGCTGGCGATCGCGACCGGTCTGGTGCTGTGGATCGTCAAGCGTCGCGAGCGGGCGCCGCTGTCCCGGGGCAATTGCGTGCTCGAGCGGCTCAACGTCGGGGTTCTCGCGGGGGTGCCGCTCGGCTGCGTCGCATTCCTGCTCGCGAACCGGCTGTTGCCGCTGGCGATCTCCGATCGCGCGGGGTGGGAGGTCTCGATCGGGCTATGGACCGCCGGGGCGGCGCTGCTGGCAGGTGCGGCACTCCGGCCGCGGCTCGGCTGGCCCCTGCTTCTCGGGCTGGTGGCGGCGGGCTGCGTGCTGGCGGTGGTGCCGGTGCCGCTGGGGCAGGGGAGCGCGGTGATCCTCGGCGGCAATGCGATGTTGCTCGCGACCGCGGCGGCGCTCGCGCTGTTGGTGGGGCGACAGCTGCGCAGACAAGCGGCCGCGATCCCTCTCCGCCGATCGAGGGCACTCGCATGATCGTCGCGGGGCTGCTCTATCTCGGCATGTTCGCCCTGGCCTCGGGAATGTCGCGCCACGCCCCCTTGCTGCTCGGCCGATGGCACGCGCGCTTGCCGGTCGCGCATCTGCCATTCGCCGGATGGGGGTTGATCCTGCTCGCCCTCGTCCTGACGCTGCTCGGACCGGACTGGCCGCGCGCGCTGGTGCTGTGGTTCGGGCTGTTGCCTCTGGCAGGGGGCGTCGTGCTGCTGAGCCTGAGCTTCGCGCCACCGCTCGCGCGGACGATCGCCTTGATCGCCATCGTGCTCGAGATCATCGGGCTCGCGGGGATCGGCGCGGCCGCCTGAGCAGCCGGCTGCATCACCAGCCGCGTACCCGAGATCCACATCTTGGCTTGCACGATGCCAGCGCTGTCAAATATGCCGGGCACCGGGCCGCGCATTCCTGCGCCGGCCGGGGGTCCGCCATGTCCAGCCGTCCGACCATCAAGGAAGTGTCGAAGATCGCAGGCGTGTCGTTCAAGACCGTCAGTCGCGTGCTCAACAACGAGAAGCATGTCAGCGAAGAGACGCGCCGGCGGGTCGAGGAAGTCGTCGCGCGGCTGAACTTCCGCCCGAGCCACGCCGCGCGCACGCTCGCCGGGCGGCGCTCGTTCCAGGTGGCTTTGCTCTACGACAATCCCAGCCCTTATTATGTCTACCACGTCCAGACGGGCGCGCAGCAGCGCTGCAGCGAGCTCGGCTATCGGCTGCTGCTCCAGCCGGTCGACAGCCAGTCGCCAGACTTGGTGGCGAACGTCATGGCGCTGATCGACGAGGCGCATCTCGACGGGGTTATCCTGTCGCCGCCGGTCACCGAGATGCCGGCGCTGCTCGACGAACTCGACCGGCGCGGACTGCCCTATGTCCGCATCGCTCCCGGCGCGAGGAAAGAGACCGGCATGGCCGCGGCGATCGACGACGTCGCGGCGGCGCGCGAAGTCACCGAGCATCTGATCGGGCTCGGCCACCGTTCGATCGGCTTCATCCGAGGGCTCGAGAGCCATGTCTCGACATGGGAGCGGCTGCAGGGCTATCGCGAAGCGCTTGAGGCGCATGGCATCGCCTTCGATCCCGAACTGGTGGTGGCGGGCGAGAACAGCTTCGCCTCCGGATCCGAGGCGGCGCGCACGCTGCTCGCCAAAGCGCCACGGCCGACGGCGATCTTCGCGGGCAATGACGATATGGCCGCGGGCGTGCTCGCGGTGGCGCACGAAACCGATATCGACGTGCCGGCGGCGCTGTCGATCGTCGGGTTCGACGATTCGGACCTCGCCCGCGCGGTATGGCCGCCGCTGACGACGATGCGCCAGCCGGTGCGCGAACTCGCTTACGCCGCGGCCAATCTGATGCTCGCGCCCGATGCCGAGCCGCAGATCACGCTTGAGCACAAGCTGATGGTGCGTTCCACTACGGGACCCGCGCCGCGCTAACCTTGCGAGCTGGAGAGCGAACGCGCCGAACACTGTCCCGTTCGAAGACGCGCATTAACCTTTTTCTTCGCTGGCCATAAAAGTAAACGAAGCGTTAACTCCGGCGATGCCAAGCCAGATCGCCGCCGAGGGCCATGCCCGCCGCCATCCGTTTCGTCGCCAGATGCGTCGCGTCGCGGCGATCGAGCGCAAGGCCAGCGACGACAGCGACCTGAAGCTCTTCGCGCTGAGCTTCACTGCCTTCTTCGTCTGCTTCTACACGTTCATCGTCTAGCGGCGCGCCTCAGGGGATCGGGTCGATCCCGTGGGGCAGGTCCTCGGCCTTGTAGAGCCGCCATGCGCAATAAGCCGAGGCGAGGCACAGCAGGAAGACGATCCAGATCGCGTGCGTCACCTCGACGCCGGGGATATTAGTGAAGCCGAGAATGCCGACCGATCCGGTCACCATCGCGCCCGAATTGACGATGTTGTTCGCCGCCACCGTGCGCGAGGTTTGCGACTTGTCGACCGTTGTGGTCAGGAAGGCGTAGAGCGGCACCACGAACATGCCGCCGGTGATCGCGATCATGCCGAGATCGACGAGCACGCGCCATGCCTCGGGCAGCGCGAGGAAGTTGGCGGTCTTGAGCAGCGGACCGTCGCTCACCGGGAAGAAGGTCGCGGCGAAGAAGAAATCGACCACGAACACCGACATGGCGAGCACCGAGGCCGGGGCGTATTTGGCCGAGACATGCCCCTTGAGCAGCCGGTTGATGATCACCGAGCCGATCGCGATTCCCACCGAGAAGATCGCGAGGAACACGCTGGCGACGTCCTTCTGCGCGTGAAACACGTTCTTGACCAGCGGCGGGAACAGCACGCCGAGGATCGCGGCGATCGTCCAGAACACGCTGATCGAGACGATCGCGAGGTAGAGCCGCGGGATGTGCATCGTCGCGCGGATCAGCCGGGCGGAGGCGCGGAAGATGTTATAGTCCAGCTTGAGCGTCGTCAGCGGCGGCGCCGGCGGAATCTTGAGCGAGGCGAACCAGCCGATCAGGGCCACGCCGATCACCGCGACGGCGGCGAAGGTCGGGCTGATCAGCCCGCCCGCGATCGTGCCGCAGAGGATCGCGATATAGGTGCCCGCCTCGACCAGCCCGGTGCCGCCGAGCACTTCGTCCTCGTTGAGGTGCTGCGGCAACACCGCATATTTGATCGGTCCGAAAAAGGTCGAGTGGATGCCCATGCCGACCAGCGCGACCAGCATCAGCGGCAGGCTCTTGATGAGGATGCCGAGCGAGCCGACCAGCATGATCAGCACTTCGGCCGCCTTGATGATCCGCATGATCTTCGCCTTGTCGTAGCTATCGGCGAGCTGGCCGGCGAGCGCGGAGAACAGGAAGAAGGGCAGGATGAAGATGCCGGTGGCGATCGCGCTGAAGCGCGTCTCGTCCTCGACATTGTTGAAGATCTGGTAGGTCGCGAAGAAGATCATCGCGTTTTTGAAGAGGTTGTCGTTGAAGGCGCCGAGGAACTGCGTGACGAACAACGGCAGAAAGCGGCGCTCCTTCATCAACCCGAGCGCACCGATCATATCCAATCACGTCCTTGAAGCGCGGGAGCCCCGCCAAACGACGCGCCCGCATAGCCGAGCGATGCGGAACGTATCAACCGGCATGTGCGTCAAGCTTGCATGACGAAGACTGTTTCGGCTGGCGCACGACCGGTGCTAGGAATGCGGGCATGCTGACGCTCCCCAATATCCTGACGCTGTCCAGGATCGTCACGGTACCCCTGCTCGCGGCGTTCCTATGGTGGCCGGAATGGCGGACCGGCTATGCCGTCGCCTTCGCGATCTACTGCCTGATGGGCGTGACGGACTATTTCGACGGCTATCTCGCCCGCGCGCAGGGCACCGTCTCCAAGCTCGGCGTGTTCCTCGATCCGATCGCCGACAAGATCATGGTTGCCGCGGTGATCCTGATGCTGGTGGGGAAGGGCGTGATTGCCGACTATCATCTGATCGCCGCGCTGATCATCCTGCTGCGCGAGATCACCGTCTCCGGGCTGCGCGAGTTCCTCGCCCAGCTGCAGGTGTCGGTGCCGGTCTCGCAGCTCGCCAAATGGAAGACGACGCTCCAGCTGGTCGCGTTCGGCGCGCTGATCCTCGGACAGTCCGTGCCGCAATATCCGTGGGTGGCGCTGGTCGGGTTGGTGACGCTGTGGAGCGCCGCGGTGCTGACCGCGATCACCGGCTGGGATTATCTGCGGGTCGGCCTGAAGCACATGGACAGCTGATGGACCTGCTCTATTTCGCCTGGGTGCGCGAGCGCATCGGTACCGGGCACGAGCAGCGCGATCCACCCGAGACGGTGCGCAGCGTCGCCGATCTGGTCGCCTGGCTGGCGACGCTGAGCCCCGGACATGCCGCGGCGATGGCCGAGCCCGGCAAGCTGCGCGCGGCGCTCGATCAGAAGTTCGTCCCGATCGACACGCCGCTCGGCGCCGCACGCGAGGTCGCGCTGTTCCCGCCTGTGACCGGCGGATGATCCGGGTCTCGGTCGATCCCGCGCCGATCGAGCTTTCGGTCGAGGTCGCCGCGCTCGAGGAACGCGGCGCGGGCGGCGTCGCGACGTTCACCGGGGTCGTGCGGGGCGACGACGGGGTGACCGCGCTCGAACTCGAACATTATCCCGGGATGACCGAGCAGGCGCTGATCGCGCTTGCCGAGCTTGCTACCGAACGCTGGTCGCTGCTCGGCGTGACCATGGTCCACCGCGTCGGCGTGATGGTGCCCGGCGATCGCATCGTCTTCGTCGGCACCGCCGCGCATCACCGCCGCGAGGCGCTCGAAGCCTGTGCGTTCCTGATCGATCGGCTCAAGACCGACGCGCCGTTCTGGAAGCGGGAACAGCTCGGCGGAGGGGCGCGCTGGGTCGAGGCGCGGGGGAGCGACGCCGCGGCCGCCGATCGCTGGGAAGCGCCCTAGGCTGGGCCGGTGCGGCCGGCCAGCACCTGTGCGAGATGGGCGCGCAGCACGCGCCCATGCTCGGGATCGACATGGCCGAGCACGCCCTGGACCTCGCGCGGCAGGTGCGCCATCGGATCGCCGGCCTCGCGGAAGACGAAATGCTCGAACATCGCACGCCACGCCGCCCGCTGCTCCTGGGGCAAGTCGCGCAGCGCGAGCAGGCCGTGGACGAAACAGTCTAGCGGGGCGAGTTGCGCGCCCGAGGCCTCGCTCCACCAGTAATTGACCAGCAGGTTGAGCGTGTCGAGCGAGCGCACGTGGTGCCACCACATGTACGGGATGTAGAGCGCGTCGCCGGGCTCGAGCTCCGCCATCTGGGCGGCGGCCATCGCATCGGGGAAGCGGGGGAAGCGTTCGAGATCGGGTGCGTCGAAATCGACGAGGCTGATCGGGGCGCCGGCGGGCGTCGACTCATAGGGGCCGACATAGAGGTTGCGCACCTGATCGGGCGCGAACAGCGTGAAGCGGCGTCGTCCGGCTACGACGCACGCGATGTTGCTCATCGTGTCGTAATGGCAGGCGACCGTCACCTTGCTGCCGATCCACATCCGCGGCTGGACGCCGGCATCGACCAGGTCGAGCCGGTTCTCGGCGGCGAAGCCGGGCAGGACCTGCGGAATCACCAGCGCCTGCGCGGCGATCGACGGCGGTGCCTCCTCCTGCTCGGCGTCGACCAGCCGGCCGAGTAAAGCATCCAGCGTGGCGCCACGCTTCTGGAAGTTCATCACCCCGAAATCGTCGCCGTAGAAAAAGCGGCCCTTGCTGGCGGGCGACCCGATCAGCACCTCGCATTGCGTGGAAAGGTCGAAGCGGCGCAGATAACCGGCGATTGATCGCGCGGCGCCTGCCTGTGCCGCGGGCCAGTTTCGTACCACACCGCGCAGCAGCGCCGGCTCGCCGAGCGGCATGATTTCGTCGCGGAAGCGTGCCTGATCGACATCGCGCCATTCGCGGACGGGTCGCGGGGTGGGGAGAGTCATGGCCGGCGCGATAGTGGCGGGCTCAGGCGCTGTCCGCCAGAACTTTCGCCAGCAGCCGGAAATCGCGTTCGCGCGGGCTCGCCTTGCGCCATACCAGCGCAATACGGCGTGACGCATTCTCGGCGTCGAGCGGTCGCGCGGTGACATGGGTGTGATCGAGAATGCCGGCATCGACCGCCATCTGCGGCAGCATCGTCACGCCCAGGCCATTGTCGACCATCTGCACCATGGTGTGGAGCGACGTGCCGAGCATCGTCGCCTCGGCGCGCAGCTCCGGCCGGTTGCAGGCGGCGAGCGCGTGGTCCTTGAGGCAATGCCCGTCCTCGAGCATCAGCAGCCGGTTGGCGTCGATATCGGCGGGGCGGATCGTCGGAGTCGGATCCATCTCCCCCTCGGGAAAGGCGACGAACAGCCGATCGTCGAACAAGGGCTCCGCCTCGACCTCGCCGCAGGCGAACGGAAGCGCAAGCAGCACGCAATCGGTCCGGCCGGTGTGGAGCTGCTCGCACGCCTGGCCGCTGGTCTCCTCGCGGAGGAACAGCTTGAGGTCGGGATATTCGCGTCGCAGCCGCGGCAGGATGCGCGGGAGCAGGAAGGGGGCGATCGTTGGGATCACGCTCATCCGCATCTCCCCCGAAAGCGGCCGCCCCGCCGCGCGGGCAAGATCGCCGAGCTCGTCGGCCTCGCGCAGCACGCGCCGTGCCTTGTCGACAATCCGCTCGCCGAGCGGAGTGAAGCGGACGACGCGGCGGGTACGCTCGACGAGCACCACACCGATTAAGGTCTCGAGCTCGCGGATGCCGGCGGAGAGCGTGGATTGTGTGACGAAACACGCCTCCGCGGCCCGACCGAAATGGCCGGAATCATGCAGCGCGACGAGATATTGGAGCTGCTTGAGCGTCGGGAGGTAGGTTGCGGCCACTGATCGTCCCTGTCGATTGCAGGGTCGATATAGAGTGATCGGGGCGATAAGCTAGACTCCCCTCCCTGCAAGGGAGGGGCTGGGGGTTGAGTGCGAGCGCCAGCGAGCCCATCGGCTGCCCGAAATGAAGAAAAGGCCGGGCATCGAGCCCGACACTTTCTTACCCAACCCTCACCCCTCCCTTGCAGGGGGGCAAGGTTACGCCGCGGCTTCGACCAGTTCTTCTGCCGGCAACCGGATCAAATAATCGAACGCCGACAGCGCCGCGGTCGAGCCCGCACCCATCGCGATCACGATCTGCTTGTACGGTACCGTGGTCGCGTCGCCCGCGGCGAAGATGCCGCGCTGCGAGGTCTCGCCGCGCGCGTCGATTTCGATCTCGCCGCGGTTCGACAACGCGACCGAGTCCTTGAGCCACTCGGTGTTCGGCACCAGCCCGATCTGGACGAAGATGCCTTCGAGTTCGATCTGGTGCTCGGTGCCGTGGTTGCGGTCCTTGTAGACCAGCCCCGACACCTTCTCGCCGTCGCCCTTCACTTCGGTGGTCAGCGCCGAGGTGATGATCTTGACGTTGGGAAGGGTCGCCAGCTTGCGCTGGAGCACCGCGTCGGCGCGCAGATCGCTGTCATATTCGATCAGGGTGACGTGCGCGACGATGCCGGCCAAGTCGATCGCGGCTTCCACGCCGGAATTGCCGCCGCCGATCACCGCGACGCGCTTGCCCTTGAACAGCGGACCGTCGCAGTGCGGGCAATAGGCCACGCCCTTGTTGCGATACTCGTCCTCGCCGGGCACGCCCATCTGCCGCCAGCGCGCGCCGGTCGACAGGATCACGGTCCGCGCCTTGAGGCTCGCGCCATTGGCCAGCCGCACTTCGTGCAGCCCGCCCTCCACCGGCGCCGGGATCAATTTCTCGGCGCGCTGGAGGTTCATCACGTCGACATCGTAATCCTTGACGTGCTGCTCGAGATGCGCGGCGAGCTTGGGGCCTTCGGTGTGCGGCACCGAGATGAAGTTCTCGATCGCCATCGTGTCGAGCACCTGTCCGCCGAAGCGCTCGGCCGCGACGCCGACGCGAATGCCCTTGCGCGCGGCATAGATCGCCGCAGCCGCACCGGCGGGACCGCCGCCGACCACCAGCACGTCGAATGCATCCTTGGTCTTGATCCGCTCGGCCGCGCGCGCCTCGGCGCCGGTGTCGAGCTTCGCGACGATCTGCTCGAGCTCCATGCGGCCCTGGCCGAACGGCTCGCCGTTGAGGAACACCGTCGGCACCGCCATCACCTTGCGGCTGTCGACTTCGTCCTTGAACAAGGCACCGTCGATCGCGACGTGCTTGATCCGCGGATTGAGCACCGCCATCAAGTTGAGCGCCTGCACAACGTCGGGGCAGTTCTGGCACGACAGCGAGAAATAGGTCTCGAACTCGAAATCGCCGTCGAGATTCTTGACCTGCTCGATCAGCTCCTGCGCCGCGCGCGACGGGTGCCCGCCGACCTGCAGAAGCGCGAGCACCAGCGACGTGAATTCGTGGCCCATCGGCAGGCCCGCGAAGCGCACGCCGATATCGGTGCCGGCGCGGCGGATCATGAAGCTGGGCTTGCGGCTGTCGTCCTTGCGGACGACGGTGATCATGTCGGAAAGCGCCGCGATGTCGTTCAGCAGGCGCTCGAGTTCGCCCGACTTGGCGTCGTCGCCGAGGCTGGCGACGAGCTCGATCGGCTGCTTGATGTTGACCAGATAGGTCTTGAGCTGTTGCGTCAGATTGGCGTCGAGCATGTCGAAACTCCGGTAACTGGAAACAAAACGGCCCGGGATGAACCGAAATCCACCCCGGGCCGCATGGGCGCCTCCCACAGAGGGGGAGGGGAGGAGGCGCCTAACGCATTAGATCTTGCCGACGAGGTCGAGCGAAGGCGCGAGCGTTTCTTCGCCCTCTTCCCACTTGGCCGGGCAGACTTCGCCCGGGTGCGCGGCGATGTACTGCGCGGCCTTGATCTTGCGCAGAAGCTCGGCGGCGTTGCGGCCGACGCCTTCCGAGGTGATCTCGACCAGCTGGATCACGCCCTCGGGATCGACGACGAAGGTGCCGCGGTCGGCAAGGCCCTGACCTTCACGCAGCACGTCGAAGTTCGTGCTGAGCGCGTGGTTCTGGTCGCCGAGCATGAAGTAATTGATCTTGCCGATCGCCGGCGAGGTGTCGTGCCAGGCCTTGTGGCTGAAGTGCGTGTCCGTCGACACCGAATAGACTTCCACACCCATCTTCTGGAGCTGCGGATAGATGTCGGCGAGGTCCTCCAGCTCGGTCGGGCAGACGAAGGTGAAGTCGGCCGGATAGAAGAAGAACACAGCCCACTTGCCGCGAACGTCGGCGTCGGTCACCTGGACGAACTTGCCTTCCTTATAGGCCTGCGCGGTGAAAGGCTTGATCGTGCTTCCGATGAGCGCCATGCGAAATTTCCTCCAAAAGCGTTGTGTTGCAGTGCGGGATATAGGCGCGCTGCAGCGCAATGCTAATGGGAAGGTTCGCTCGTTCTGATCGAGTGGGACGATCAATGCTTCGGCAGTGATCGAGTTGACGATGACTAGCGTTGCCCCCGTAGGCGACGCGAAACCGCGTGCAGGGCAGCTCAACCCTCACGTCTCCAATCGTAGTCGAAAGCGGGAAATCCGCTGCGCCGCGGAAGCGACCCTTACCGCAATGCGAGGTAGAGATTGTAGATGCTGGTCAGCGTCAGCACCACGCCGACCATCAGCATCAGCGTCTTGGGCTCGATCCGCCGCGCCAGTCGCGCACCGAGCGGTGCCGCCAGCACGCCGCCGATCAGCAGTCCGATCGTGGCGAGCGTGAACGCTTCGAGGCCGAGCTGGGTGATGAAGGTCGCCGAGATCGTCGTGGTCACGAAGAACTCGGCGGTGTTGACGGTGCCGATCGTCGTTCGCGGGCTCGATCCCTGGACGAGCAGGTTGCTGGTCACCACCGGCCCCCAACCGCCGCCGCCCGCCGCGTCGAGGAAGCCGCCGACAAGTCCCAGCGGCTCGACGATCTTGGGATTGCGCTCCTGCGGCGGATAGTGCGTCGCGCGCCACAGCAGGTAGAGGCCGATCGCAGTGAGGTAAGCGAGGATGAACGGCTTGGCGGTGCCGGCTTCGATATTGGAAAGCACATAGGCGCCGAGCGCGCCGCCGACCACGCCGGGGACGGCGATCCGCAGGAACAGCTTCCAGTTGACGTTCTTGTGGAGCGCGTGGCTGATCCCCGACACTGCCGTGGTGAAGCTCTCGACGGTGTGCACGCCGGCCGACGCGGCCGCCGGCGGGACGCCGAGGCTGAGCAGCAAGGTGTTGGAAATCACGCCGAACGCCATGCCCAGCGCGCCATCGACCATCTGCGCGGCAAAGCCCACGGCGATGAAAGGAAGCAGCGCCGAAAGGTCAATTCCGAAGATCATCCGCGCCCTGCATCCACCAGTTGGACGCGCAGGAATGCCGTGCCTGCCGAATTCCCACAAGATACATCGTGTTTAGACGAGACAAGCGATGAGAGGGGCCGTTCTGGAAATCGGCCGCGTGGTGCATTAAATGAACGCGACCAAAGGGGAACCCGGCCATGTTCCGTCGTCTGAAGGCCTATCTCGATTCGATCCGCGCGCGCGATCCCGCGCCGCGCAGCCGTGCCGAAATCCTGCTCTACCCGGGCGTGTGGGCGGTCGGCTATCACCGGATCGCGCATCGGCTGTACAAAGGCGGCTGCTTCTTCCTCGCCCGCGCGGTCAATCACTGGTCGCGCGCGATGACCGCGATCGACATCCATCCGGGTGCGACGATCGGCCGTAATTTCTTCATCGATCACGGCTTCGTCGTGATCGGCGAGACCGCCGAGATCGGCGACAATGTCACCATCTACCAATGCGTCACGCTGGGCGGCACCAGTCCCGATAACGGCGTCACCGGCAAGCGCCATCCGACCATTCTCGACGGCGTGATCATCGGCTCGGGCGCACAGGTGCTCGGCCCGATCACGGTCGGCGAGCGCTCGCGGATCGGCGCGAACGCCGTGGTCACGCGGGACGTGCCCGAAGGCGCGGTGATGGTCGGTATCCCGGCCAAACCGACTCTGGTCGAGGCGAAGACGTGGCAGAAGGATTTCGTGCCCTATGGCACGCCGTGCAGCGAATTGTTCGATCCCGCCACCCAGAAGCTCGAGATCATGCGCTGCGAGCTGGAGACGCTGCGCAAACGGCTCGACGCGATGATCGAGGCGGGTGAGGGCGCCGGCAAGACAGGACGCCGCGACCGCGCCTGATGGGAACCGTCACGCCTCTTCCGATCGGCCGGCTGTCACAGGTCGGCTTCGAGCGCCTCGAACTGACGCGCATCCTCGATCTCTACGGCCGCATGGTCGCCGCGGGGCATTGGAAGGACTATGCCATCCAGTTCGACAACGACGCCGCGGTGTTCGCCGCGTTCCGCCGCGCCGCCGAGCGTCCCGAATATCGGATCGAGAAACGCCCCGCGCTGCGCAACCGGCAGGGCATGTGGGCGCTGGTCAACGAGGCAGGGATGATCCTCAAGCGCGGCCATGAGCTCGGGCCGGTGCTGGCGCCGGTCGAGCGGCGGCTGATGAAGCTGGTGGGGGAGTAAGCCACCGGCGGAGGACCGCCTTCGGTGGAAAGCTCTCGGGCGCTTTCGGGATCTAACCTTTCCATAGCCGCCGTTGACGGTGAACGCCGGCTCGGTGATCGTGCGTCCGAACCGTGACCGGAGCGCTTATGGAAGCAGAAGAACTCACAGGCGTGTGCTTGTGCGGGGGCGTGACCGTTCGACTTGCCGTCGCCATGAGTGAGGTAGGCGTCTGCCACTGTGCTACATGCAGGCAATGGAATAGTGGGCCCTGGATGTCGCTCCAGGCGCCCGGCGCTGTTATCAGTGGAAGCGATCTGGCCGTGTACCGGTCGTCTGCCTTTGCTGAGCGCGGTTTCTGCCGGCGCTGCGGAGCCCACATCTTTCACCGTCCGCAGGACGGGCCCGAGCTTGCGGTTTCCGCAAGTCTTTTCCAATCTCGCAACCTGCATATAGCCCGAGAGATATTCTTCGATGCCAAGCCTGCATTCTATCGGTTCGTCGCTGACAGTGAGAAGCGGTCCAGCTCGAGCATGACACGAGAATGGCTTCCACGATTGTTGCGCCGGCGGGCGGGTCGCTGGCTCCGCGCGTGGAAAGAACGACTGCTCTGACAGGCTGGTTTCTCAACCTCAAAGAGGTCTTTTGCGGCGTTAGGTGTCCTTGCCCTTTGCTCTGTGAAAGCAGGAGGCAAGGACAGCGAAGGACTGCATCACGCTGGACTCCGGCTTTCGCAGGAGCACGGAATGGCCGTCGGCATATTCTGGCGTAGGCGCGGCACATAGGAACAGGGCCCGGGAAACCTCCCGAGCCCTCCGCCTGCGCCGACGCTTTCCTCAGGCGGCGACGAGCTGCTGGGTCGGTGGCAGGCGTCCTTCGAGATCCTTGCCGAGCAGGCCGACGACATTGCGCCGCATCGGCTGCCAGAAAGCGGAGAGAGTGAGTAGCGCGGAGCCGATGACCAATGCGGTCAGCGCCGCGGCGAGCTCGACAGCACCGCTCTGTTCGAACAGCGCGTACATCGCCCACAGCACATAGACGAGGCTCGAGACGAGCAGCGCGCGCCGGTCGACTGCCAGCGCCACTGCGGCGAAGGCAATGTAGAGCGCGATCACCACGCCAGCCATCGGGGCGCCGATGGTGCCTTCGAACACGCCGAGCATGTGAAAGACCGGATGGGCGATCAGTGGCGCGGCGGCGAGGTGCAGCCAGAAGGCGACGTCCGAGCGGCGGGTGCGGCGTTCGCGGTCCGAGATGTCCCAGCGCATTGCGAAGACGAAGACCAGCACGCCGGCGATCAGCAGCATCGGGTTGAGCGCGTCCTGCGATGCGGGCACCAGTGCGATGATCGCGCCGACCGCGACCGCGACGAGCGCGAGCGCCCCTACGGCGACGGTGATCGGCACCATGAAGCGGCGCCAGTGCAGCCAGGTCGCGCCGGCGGTGACCACGCCGGTTATGATGCCGATCACGCCCGCGAGCTGGCGGTGCTGCAGCTCGGTAGTCAGGTTAAGCTGCTCGGCGAGCCACGGCGCGTTGGCGCCCCAGATCGCCCCGACCGCGGCGAAGACGCCGCCGGCAAAGCCGAGCAGCAGCAGGATACTGGGGAGGGCCATGCGGCGCTGCCGGGTGAAATACTCGGCGAGCAGCCAGCTGGTGACCGCGACCGCGAAGCCGCCAAAGGCAATTGCGACGCCGGCCTGGCGCGGCCCCTCGTTCGTTTCCAGATCCATGATCTGGCTGCCGATGTAAAAGCCGATCCAGCCGACCGCGACGAGAATCAGGACGGCGGCGATGCCGACGAAGATGTCGTTGAACCCGGTCAGCAGCCGGAAGCTCTCCTCGTCGACTGTCGGCGTGGAGCGGCTCCTCGCCACATGATCCCTGAGCGCGGCGGCGGCCTCGGGCGAGATCGCTCCCGCGTCGACGGCGGCTGTCAGATCGGTTTCGCTATACATCGGCATTCCTCCTGTGGAGCCGACCTAGCATAGCTGTGTTAGTGAAGCAATACGCTATGGCAGCTCTATGGTTGCTGCTTCATGATCAGCATGGTCTGCTCGGCGCCTGAATTGGGGACGATCTCGCCGCTCCGGTCGATGATCTGGCTCCACTGCGCGGCCACGCTCTCGGGGGTGAGCTCGGCAAGCCTCGCGCCCGGGGTGAGGGTGACATAAGAGGCCTGCACCACGCCGCCGCCGGCGCCGACGATCATGTTGGTGGGGGCGTCCTCCGAGACGAGGAACAGCGCGGCGGGGGCGACATTCTCGGGTGCGAAGGCCTGGAATGCGGCTTCGGGAAAGATGTCTTCGGTCATCCGCGTTCCCGCGACCGGCGCGATCGTGTTGACCTTGATGCCGTATTTGGCGCCTTCGAGGTGCAGGGTCTTGGTGAGCCCGGCCAAGCCGAGCTTGGCGGCGCCGTAATTCGCCTGGCCGAAATTGCCGAACAGCCCGGTCGACGAGGCGGTCATCAGGATGCGGCCATAGGCCTGCTCGCGCATCGTATCCCACACCGCCTTGGTGCAGTTGGCCGAGCCGATCAGATGGACCTGGACGACGAATTCGAAGTCGGCGGGCTCCATCTTGGCGAAGCTGCGGTCGCGCAGCACGCCGGCATTGTTGATCAGGATATCGACCCTGCCCCAGCGCGCCTTCGTCGCCTCGACCATCGCGACCATCTGGTCGTACTCGGTAACGCTGCCACCATTCGCCATCGCCTCGCCGCCGGCGGCCTCGATTTCGGCGACGACTTTCGCGGCCGCGTCCGAATGGCCGGTGCCGTCGCGGCTGCCGCCGAGATCGTTGACGACGACCTTGGCGCCGCGCCGGGCCAGCTCGAGCGCATAGGCACGGCCGAGCCCGCCGCCGGCACCGGTGACGATCGCAACGCGGTTGTCGAAACGGACGGCCATGCAAACGCTCCCTGAAGTCAGGAGCGTGTCCTAGACCGCGGATCGGCGCGTGTCAGCCGCTCGCGAACGAGAGGATAGCCCGATCGATCTACGCCGGACGGAGTGAAGGCGCCGCACCCGGGGGGTGCAGCGCCTCACGCGTTCTATTGGACCAGAGGCTTAGCGGCCGCCGCGCTGGCGGCACTGGTCGGTCACCGTCCGCGAGCAGGGCGGATAGTCGGTGCGGGCGGCGGGTGCCGGTGCCGCGGTCATCGGCGCAGGCGTGGCGCCGGTCGTGGTAGCCGAGCCCGTCGTGCCCGGTGCCGCCGGGGTCGTGGTGGTCGCTCCGGTGTCAGGGGCCGGCGTGGTCGGAGCGGGGGTGGCGGGCATGCCCGTCGTCGTCCCTGCGTCCGGCGCGGTGGCGTCGGGCATCGTCGTCGTACCCGAGCCGGTGGTGCCGGTGGTGGGATCGCTCGGCGGGGTGTTCGGGTCCGGCGTGGTGGTGCTCGGCGACGCCGGATCCTGGGCTGGATTCTGTGTCGACGTGGTTGCAGGCGGGGTGGTCTGCTGCGGGGTCTGCTGGGCGACGGCCGTGCCGCCAACTGCGGCAAGCGCGGCCGCCAATGCGATAAGCTTCATCAAAGCTTCTCCTGAATTGCTCAGAGGCGCAATCTGCGCACTCGTGAAACTAACGCAGGAGTAAGCCGAACGCTCCCTCAGTTCCCCGCGTCCAGGGCATAGCCTGCCGAACGGACCGTCCGGATGATGTCCGGCCGGTCGCCGTTGTTGATCGCCTTTCGCAGACGGCGGATGTGCACGTCGACCGTGCGCGACTCGATGTCGCTGTCATGGCCCCACACCGCATCGAGCAGCCGCTCGCGCGAGAACACCCAGCCAGGATGCTCGAGGAAATGCTTGAGCAGGCGGAATTCGGTGGGCCCTAGCGAGATCACTTCGCCGCCGCGGCGAACCTTGTGGCCCACCGTGTCCATTTCGATATCGGCATAGCTGAGCGCTTCGCCAGCGAGCGCCGGGCGGACGCGACGCAGCACCGCGCCGACCCGCGCGACGAGCTCGCGGGGGCTGAACGGCTTGGTGACGTAGTCGTCGGCGCCGGTCTCGAGCCCGCGCACGCGGTCCTCTTCCTCGCCGCGCGCGGTGAGCATGATGATCGGGATGTTCGCCGTCTCGGGCATGCGGCGCAGGCGGCGGCAGACCTCGATCCCCGAAAGCCCCTCGACCATCCAGTCGAGCAGGACGATGTCCGGCGTGGCTTCCTTGGCGAGCAGCAGGGCCTCCTCGCCGTCGGGGGTGTGCTTTACTTCGTAATCCTCGCGCTTGAAGTGCCACGTCACCAGTTCGGCGATCGCAGCGTCGTCCTCGACCAGCAGCATCTTCACTCGGGCCATATGCGCGTCCTCAACCAGCAGCCAATTCGTCCGCCAGATAGCGGCCGGTGGCGGCGAAATAGACCATTTCGGCGACGTTGGTGGCGTGATCGCCGATCCGTTCGATGTTCTTCGCGACGAACAGCAGATGCGCGACCTGGCTGATCGTGCGCGGATTCTCGACCATGAAGGTCACCAGCGTCCGGAAGATCGAATCGTAGAAATCGTCGAGCGCATTGTCGCTCTTGCACACCCGCTCGGCGCTCTCGGCGTCGCGCGAGGCAAAGGCGTCGAGCGCGTCATGGACCATTTCGCTGGCCATCTGCGCCATTGCGGGCAGCAGCGACAACGCCTCGATGCGGTCCTCGCCCTCGGTATGGATCATCGGCACGCGCTTGGCGATGTTCTTGGCATAGTCGCCGATCCGCTCGATCACCGCGGCGATCTTGAGGGCGGCGATGACTTCGCGCAGATCGTCGGCCATCGGCGCGCGCAGCGCGATCACGCGGACGACGAGCTTCTCGAGCTCGGCCTCGATCGCGTCGATCGCCTTGTCCTTCTTGCGGACTTCCTTCGCCAGCGCGGTGTCGCCGCGCTGGAGCGCCTTCATCGCGTCGTGGAGGGCCTGCTCGGCGAGGCCGCCCATCTGGCTGATCAGCGCCCGCAGGTGCTTGATGTCCTCGTCAAACGCCTTGACGGTATGCTCGTGGCCCGTCCCCATCAGCCGTACCTTCCGGTGATATAGTCTTTGGTCCGTTCTTCGCGGGGCGCCGTGAAGATCTGGTCGGTATCGCCATATTCCACCAGATTGCCGAGGTGGAAAAAGGCAGTGCGCTGGCTGACCCGTGCGGCCTGCTGCATGTTGTGGGTGACGATGGCGATCGCATAGCGGCCGCGCAGCTCGTGGATCAGTTCCTCGATCTTGGCGGTGGCGATCGGATCGAGCGCCGAAGCGGGCTCGTCCATCAGGATCACTTCGGGATCGACCGCGATCGCGCGGGCGATGCACAGGCGCTGCTGCTGGCCGCCCGAGAGCGCGGTGCCGCTGTCCTGCAGCCGGTCCTTGACCTCTTCCCATAGCCCGGCGCGCTTGAGCGAGCGCTCGACCATCGCGTCGAGATCGTTCTTCGAGCTGGCAAGCCCGTGGATGCGCGGGCCGTAGGCGACATTCTCGTAGATCGACTTGGGGAAGGGGTTCGGCTTCTGGAACACCATGCCGACCCGCGCGCGCAGCTGGACCACGTCCATCGAGTGCGAATAGATATTCTCGCCGTCGAGCATGATCTCGCCCTCGACCCGGGCGCTGGCGATCGTGTCGTTCATCCGGTTGAGGGTGCGCAGGAAGGTCGACTTGCCGCAGCCCGAGGGGCCGATAAAGGCCGTGACCTTGTCCATGTCGATGTCGATCGACACGTCGCGCACGGCCTGTTTGTCGCCATAGAAGACGCTCACGCCGCGGGCGGACATCTTGTGAGCTGTTTGCGTCATCACCAGCGGGTCTCGAATTTGTTGCGAAGATAGATGGCCAGCCCGTTCATGGCGAGCAGGAACACCAGCAGCACGATGATCGCGGCGCTGGTCTTCTCGATGAAGCCGCGGCTGACCTCGTCGGACCACAGGAAGATTTGTACCGGCAGCACCGTCGCGGGATCGGTGAACCCGCCCGGTGGCGTCACGATGAACGCGCGCATGCCGATCAGCAGCAGCGGCGCGGTCTCGCCAAGCGCGCGCGCCATGCCGATGATCGTGCCGGTGAGGATGCCGGGCATCGCCAGCGGCAGGACGTGGTGGAACACCACCTGGATCGGGCTGGCGCCGACGCCGAGCGCGGCGTCACGGATCGACGGCGGGACCGCCTTGATCGCATTGCGGCTGGCGATGACGATCACCGGCATGATCATCAGCGCGAGCGTGAGCCCGCCGACGAGTGCCGCCGAGCGCGGCAGTAGTGGACCGAACTGATAGCCGAACAGGCTCCAGCTGCCGAGGAACACGGCGAGGCCGAGCAGGCCGAAGATGATCGAGGGGACCGCGGCGAGATTGTTGATCGAGACTTCGATCAGATCGGTCCAGCGGTTCTTCGGCGCATATTCCTCGAGATAGATCGCCGAAAGCACGCCGACCGGGAACGCGATCACGAAGGTCACCAGCATCGTCAGTAGCGAGCCCTTGAGCGCGCCCCAGATGCCGACCGCAACCGGATCGGTCGAATCGGACTCGCTGAGGAAATCGGCGTTGAAGTGCCGCGAAAGCGCGTTGCCCTGCTGAAGCCGCCCGACTGCGGCTTCGGAGTCGGCGTCGCCGGTGCCGCGGAGCGCCTGGTCGATCCGGGTGGCGGCGGGGACGTCGATCGTCACCTTGCGGTCGAGGATCGAGGGGTCCTGCTTGATCGCCTCGCGCACGCGGAGCCAGGCGTTCTCGGAGATGAAATCCTCGCCACCCGACCCAAATGCAGTGGCTGCCGCGCCCTTGACGCTGTTCTCGAGGCCCGCGCCGGCGAGCGCGAGATCGGCGGCAGGCGTGCTGAGCTGGGCGCGTTCGACCAGCATGCCGCTGGCGGAGAAGTCGATCGGCAGCGCGATGTCGGTGCGAGTGAAACCGCGCCAGCCGTTCGCGACCATCGTGATCAGCAGGAAGGCGAGGAATGACGCGGAGAGCACCACCGCGGCGAGCCCGAACAGGCGGAAGCGCCGCTCGCGCGCATAGCGGCGCCGGATGCGCTTCTGCATCGTCGCAGTATTCCAGTCGGTCGGAATCCGCTCGGCGGGCTCCCCGGGCTGGGTCGGCAGCTGCGGGACGAGCGACTTACTCATAGGCTTCCCGGTATTTCTTCACGACGCGCAGCGCGACGATGTTGAGCAGCAGCGTGATCACGAAAAGGGTGAGGCCGAGCGCGAAGGCGGCGAGTGTCTTGGGACTGTCGAACTCGGATTCGCCCGTGAGCAGGTCGACGATCTGCTTGGTGACGGTGGTTGCGCTCTCGAACGGGTTGAGGGTGACGTTGGCGGCGCCCGAGGCGGCCATCACCACGATCATCGTCTCGCCGATCGCGCGGCTGACCGCGAGCAGCACGCCGGCGACGACGCCGGGCAGCGCGGCGGGGATCAATACGCGCGAGATCGTCTCGCTGGTGGTCGCGCCCATCGCCAGGCTGCCGTCACGCATCGCGGTAGGGACCGCGGCGATCGAATCGTCGGCCATCGACGAGACGAACGGGATGATCATCACGCCCATGACGAGGCCCGCGGCGAGCGCGCTCTCGGACGAGGCATAGGTATAGCCGAGCGACACCGCGAGGTCGCGCACCGCCGGCGCGACGGTGAGCGCGGCGAAATAGCCATAGACGACCGTCGGCACGCCCGCGAGCATCTCGAGGGTCGGCTTCATCCATTTGCGCACGCCCGGCGCGGCATATTGGGTGAGGTAGATCGCGCTCATCAGCCCGAAAGGGATCGCCACGATCATCGCGATCACCGCACCGATGAAGAACGTGCCCCAGAACAGCGGCACGGCGCCGAGCGACTTGCCCGGGTCGGCGGCGTCGATCACCTGCGGGCTCCAATGGGTGCCGAACAGGAAATCGGTGATCGGCACCTGCTGGAAGAAGCGCAGCGATTCCCACAGCAGCGACAGGAAGATGCCGAGCGTGGTGAGGATAGCGATCAGCGAGGCGATCAGCAGCAGCACCATCATGCCGCGTTCGACCTGGCTGCGGGCGCGGAACTGGGCGCGCACGCGGGTGAGCGCGAAGACACCGCCGGCGAAGGCGAGCAGGATCGCCGCACCGGTGCCCATCCAGCCATAGCGGAACCGGGCCGCGCGGGTGGGGGCGACGAGCTGTGCCGCGACCGGATCGAAGGCAGTGGCGCCGTCGGTCTCGGCGACGCGGCGGGCTTCGGCGAGCAGCGCGTCGCGCTCGAAGGCGAACTGGGGAAGCTGGGCGGCGGCGGGATGCTCGAGCACGGCGTCGCGGACGAGGCCCGGGCTGACCGCGCTCCACACCGCGACGAACAGCAGGGCCGGCAACACCGTCCACATCGCGACATACATGCCGTGCTGGCCGGGCAGCGAGTGGAGCCGCTTGGCGCCGCCGCGGTCGAAGCGGACGGCGCGGGCGCGCGCGGTCAGCCAGCCGATCAGGCCGAGCCCGAAGACGAGGAAGATCAGGGCGAAGGCGTTCATCAGTGCAGTCCGGCCGGATCGAGGCCAACGCGCTGCGCGACGATCTGCGCCGAACGGGCCCGCAGCGCGTCGGGTGCGGCGATCAGCCCGCGCTGGGTGAGCTTGCCCTTGGGATTCCACATCGTCGTGTAGAGCGTCAGGAAATCGGCAAGGCCGGGCACCGCGCGCAGATGGCGCTTCTTGACATAGAGATAGAGCGGGCGCGCGCCGGGATAGCTGCCGTCGGCGATGCTGGCATAGCTTGGCGGGACGCCGTCGATCGGAACGCCGCGCAGCCGATCGAGATTTTCTTCGAGATAGGAATAGCCGAACACGCCGAGCGCATTGGGATTGGCGGCGAGGCCCTGGACGATGAGATTGTCGTTCTCGCCCTTGTCGATATACGGCCCGTCGTCGCGGATGCGCTTGCAGCGGCTGTCATAGGGCGCTGTGTCCTTCGCGGCCTTGAGCGCCTTGACCTCCGGATCGGCGGCGGCGCAGCCGGGCTCCATCACCAGCTCGACCAGCGCGTCGCGGGTGCCGCTGGTCGCGGGCGGACCCATTACCTGGATCGGCAGCGCGGGGAGCGCGGGATTGACGTCGCGCCAGCTGCGCGCGGTGTTGGGCTTGCCGCGCGGATTGGCGGCGAGCGCGAGATAGACGTCCTGCTTGGTCAGGCGGAGCCTCGGGCCGTTGTTGGCCTCGGCCAGCGCGACGCCGTCGACGCCGATCTGGACCTCGATGACCTCGCCGACGCCGTTGGCCTGGCAGAGCGCGTATTCGGACTTCTTGATGCGTCGGCTGGCATTGGCGATGTCGGGATATTCCCAGCCCACGCCGTCGCAGAAGCGCTTGAGCCCCGCGCCGGTACCGATCGATTCGACCACCGGCGCCTTGCGGTCACCGCCCTGGTTGACGAAGGTCTCGGCCACCGCGGTGGTGAACGGATAGACCGTCGACGACCCCACGACGCGGATCTCGCGCGCCGTGTTGCTGTCGCAGCCGGCCAGCGTGAGCGCCGCCGCTGCAATCAGGGCAAACCTGCCGAAAATGTCGCGAACTCCCGCTTACCCCGAGTCGTGCGCTTCGGCACGTCAAAGCGCGTGTCTTGCAGCTCGGTTACGTCTTTATGACACTCGCCGAACCGGCAACAGGATCGACACCGTCGTACCCTTGCCGACGGCGCTTGCAATGTCGAGCCGGCCGCGATGGCGCTCGATGATGTGCTTGACGATCGCGAGCCCCAATCCGGTGCCGCCGAGCGATCGGCTGCGTCCCGAATCGACGCGATAAAAGCGCTCGGTGAGCCGCGGAATATGCTGGGGCGGGATGCCTTCGCCTTCGTCGCCGACGGTCAGGCGGACCATCGACTCGCCGTCGGGCTGGAGCGAGACCGTCACCGGCGTGCCTTCGCGGCCATATTTCATCGCATTGCCGATGACGTTGTGGAGCAGCTGGCTGAGCTGGGTCGGATCCCCCGCCACCGCAGGGACATCGGCGATCTGGGTGACCAGATCGGCGGCGCGTGGACTGCCCGAAAGCTCGATCGTGACCTGATCGATCAGATCGGCGAGATCGACCGCCTTGTCGGGCGCGCGGTATTTCTCGGCCTCGATCCGGCTCAGCGAGATCAGATCCTCGATCAGCCGCTGCATCCGCTGCGCCTCGCCGAACACGATCTTGAGGAAGCGCGCGCGCGTTCCCGGATCGTCGCCGGCATCCTCGCGCAGCGTCTCGACATAGCCGAGCAAGGAGGCGAGCGGAGTGCGCAGCTCGTGACTGGCATTGGCGACGAAATCGACTCGCATCCGCTCGGCGGCATAGCTGCCGGTGCGATCGATCAGATGCACGACGCGGCGGCCGTCGCCGAGCGTGCGCACGCGCATCTCCCAGCGCTGGTCGCGCGTGCCGAGCCCGACCAGGTGGATCGGCGCGCCCGGGCCGCCATTGTCGGGGCGCATCAGCCGCTCGGCCGCCGCGGGGTGGCGGATCGCGACGCGGACGTCCTCGCCGAGGACATGCTGACCCAGCAACGCGCGCGCGCCGGTATTGGCGGCCTCGACCCGGTTTTCGGCGATCACCAGCACCGGCTCGGCGATCGCATCGATCACGTCGCCGATCGCGGGCTCGCTCTTGGTGTCGATCAGCGATGCGGGGGGCACATAGGGGGGAGGGGGCTCATCGCTGCCGCTCGCGGCGATCAGCACCGCGGCGACGGTGCAGACGAGCACGACAAGGCTCGCCTGGGCGTCGCCGCTGAGCAACAGCCCGGCTCCCGCGGCGATCGCCGCCACGACGAGCGCCAGCGCTGTCCGGACCCCAAGAAACGAATGCATATGTCCCGTTCTAGGCACGGATTTACGATTGCGAAAGCCGCGCGGGCGCATGACAAGGCATCATGGCCGACGAAAGCTCCGGACCCGTCGCTTCGCGCCGCCGCGCATTGATGCTCGGCGCCGCCGGTGCGTCGGCGATCGTTTCGATCCGCCCCGCGCTCGCGCAGACCAGCGCTTCGGTGACCAATTGCGAGATTCCGGTGCCCGATCCGGCCCGCGCCGGCAGTTATATCGCCGCCGATGGCACGCTCGTCCCGGCCGGCACCCCGGGCGCCTTTCCGCCGCCGGGAACCGCGTTCAAGGCCGAGGACGTCAAGCGCGCGCTCGCCGGCGGCACGCTGCCGGGCGCCGATTACGAGCGCAGCCGCGCCTATACCAACTACATCCGCCGGCTGCAGTCGGGCACGAGCGGCTTCACCTGCTTCGCCTCGCTGCAAATGCCGCGCGGCTAATCGCGGACGGGTTGCAATCGCCCTGAGCTTGTCGAAGGGGCGTTCCTTGTTCACACCGGATGCGGAAGCAAAACGGTGTTTCCACACGCGCAGCACGAACCGGGGGAGGCTGGTATGACGCTGTACCGCGCCGCCGCGCCGGAAACCCTGCGTATCGTCTCCCTCGACGCGCTGACGCTGATCTATCACCGATCCTCGGGGATCACCCACATCGTCGATAGCCCCGTTCCCGAAATCATCGAGAGTCTCGCGGGTGAGCCGCTGGGCCTGGCCGATCTGCTGGCCCGGCTGACCGATCGCTTCGAGCTGGTCGATGCCGATCCCGACGCGCTGGCGGCACGCCTCGATGAGCTCGCCGTGGCGGGCCTTGTGGAGCGGCTGTGCGCCATCTGACCCGGCTTCGCATCGGCCCGGTCGGCTTTCGCGTCGGCAGCGACTGGCGCTCGCCGATCGCGGTGTTGGAAGAGTTGTACCGCGACTATCCGGCACCTGACGACGGCATTCCGGACTTCAACGTCCACCTCTTCGCGGCGCGGCCGTGGCGGCGCTTCCTGCGGCCCTCGGTGCATATCGGCGGCGATTTCGTCATCCCCGACGCTGCGCCACTGCCCTTGGCACAGGGACTGCTCGCCGCCGAGATGGGCATGAACCTCCAGATGGCGCTGGGCCAGCGCCGCTATCTGCTGCTCCACGCATCGGCGGTGGAGCGCGACGGCAAGGCTCTGCTGATGACCGGGCTTTCGGGCGCGGGCAAGTCGACGCTCGCCGCGCTGCTGATGGCGCGCGGCTGGCGACTGATGGGCGACGAGTTCGCCTTGCTCGATCCCGCGACCGGGCTGATCCATGGCTTCCCGCGGCTGATCAGTCTCAAGAACGAAGCGATCAGCGTGCTGGAAAAGGCGCTGCCGCAAGCGTGCTTCGGTCCCCGCCTCGATGGCACCCCCAAGGGCACGATCCGCCATCTCGTGCCCGATGCCCGCGCGATCGCGGCGATGGCCGAACCCGCTGCGCCGCGGCTGCTCCTTTTTCCGAGCTACGGCTTCGCCGCGGCCGAACGGCCGGTGCTGCCGAGCGAAGCCTTTGTCCGGCTGACCCAGGCGTCGACCAACTATGTCGCGCTCGCCGAACGCGGGTTCGACGCGCTGACTGCCCTGGTGCGCGACGTTCCCGCGCACGCGCTCGATTATCCCGACACCGCGACGGCGCTGGCGCGGGTCGAGCGGCTGTGGGGCGCGGCATGACCGACGCGCGGATCCTCGCCGAGGCGCTGCGGGATCCGGGGGCGACCGCGCGGCTCGATCCGGAAGGCTGGTCGGCGCTGCTCGCCATCGCCCGGGCGGAGCAATTGATCGGGACGCTCGCGCACCGGCTGGACGGGCTGCCGATGCCCGGGGCCGCGGCGCGGGTGCTCGAAGATGCGCGGACATCAACCGGGCAGGGACGCGTCGCCGCTTTGTGGGAAGCCGAAATGGCGCGGCGGGCGCTCGCGTCGAGCGGCATGCCGGTGATCCTGCTCAAGGGCACGGCCTATGTCGCCGCGGGGCTCGCCGCCGGCACCGGACGCTCGATCGGCGATCTCGACATCCTCGTGCCGCATGCCCGGCTCGACGAAGCCGAGGCGGCGCTGCTCGCCGCGGGGTGGGAATGGGTGAAGCCCGATCCCTACGACGATCTTTATTACCGCCGCTGGATGCACGAGCTCCCGCCGCTCATCCACCGCGAGCGCGACCGGATGATCGACGTGCACCACACGGTCCTGCCGCGCACCGCCCGCATCACCCCCGACGCGGGCGCGCTGATCGGGGCCAGCGTCGCGCTCGAGAACGGGCTGCGCATCCTCGCGCCCCATGACATGATCTGCCACGCCGCGGCCCACCTTTTCGCCGATGGCGACCTTGCCGGGGGCCTGCGCAACCTGTGGGACATGCACTGCCTGCTGGGGGAATTCGGAACCGAAGGACTGGCGGAGCGGGCGGCGCATCACGGCCTGACGGCGGCGGTCTCTCGCGCGGCGCGCCAGGCGCACGCGCTCTATGGTACATCGATCCCCTCCGAGTGGCGCGACGAAGACGCTTTTGACCCGCTCTACCGCCGCCGCCTGTTCGCGCGCGACGGGTGGGGGCGGCCGAGCGGCAGGCTGGTCCGGCTCGGCTTTTACCTGCGCAGCCATGTGATACGGATGCCGCCGGCGATGCTGGTGCGGCACTTGTTCATTAAATGGCGTAAAGGTAACATCGGGTATTAAAGGTTAATTGAGGCTGTCGCTGTGGTCCACTGTTATTATGTGGACTGTTGTTGCGCGCATATTGATCGATAGTCGCGGGTGATTATGATGTTCTGGAACGTTTGTAGTGAGCAACGGAGCATCTCGGGGACAAAAGCGGGTTGACGCAACAAAATTCACTGACGGTTCAACTGCCATAAGTATCTGAAGAAATTGAAAAAGATCGAAGAAGGCGCTCGCGATTGCCGCCCGGAGAAGCGGGGCGAGCGATTTTAGCGATTTGTTAACCTTTGTGATGCGAAGGTTAACGGCGACCGGCAAAGCCGGAGCGAAAACGAAGGGGGCGCAGTCACGATATAGTCTAGAGAGTAGTGAGGCGTTTGTGATCGACCAAGCCGCGCAGGTTTTTGAAAGCGCCGACGCCCGAACGGTCGTCGATGCCCTGTGGACGCGCTGGCCGATCGTCGTCACGCTGCGCCCTGCCGATGTCGGAATGGACGAGACCGCCGACCGGCTGATCGATTTCATCAAGACGATTCAGCAACTCTGCGACGCGGGCCTCGTCACCTTCGAGGCCTTCACGGTCGGTCCGGGCGGGCCGCAGGCGATCGACGCCGCGCTCACCGCGCGCGGACGTGCGTTACTCGGCGCGTGGATGCACCCGCGCCCACCCACAGTGACTCAATTGGCGAGCTGAGGCTGACGGATCAGGTCCGCGACGATTTCAGCGACGGTGCGCAAAATCTTGAGATCATGGCCGTCGAATTGGCGCTGGCCACGCTGGACCGCGACCACCCGGCCCAGCGGCGTGCCGTCGACATCGTGCAGCGGCACCGCGGCATAGGACTGGAAGCCGAGCGCCGCGGCCTCGACCGGATCGGCCAATTGCCAGAGCAATGCCTCGGAGGATTCGAAGGCGCCGCCGGCGAGCAGGATTCCCGCGGTTTCAAGACGCTCGAACGCGTCCATCCCCCGCTGGCGCTCGGCGTAGTGGCGCAGATCGATGACGACGCCGTCCGCCACCAGCGTCAGCTGGACGAGTTCGGCGAGCCGTGCGGTGGTTGCCCGACCACCCTGATGGAAGTCGGCTGCGGCCGCTTGCGGCGAGGCAGGTTGTGGCCCCTTCAAAACGATCCCCCCGGAACGACCCACGTTCTCTTTCCCCGATCACTATGCTTCGCACTCTGTAAAAGAAATGCAAGCGTGCGAGGAACTAAGGTGAATCACAGTTGCCCGGGAGTCGCGGGTCGTCAGCAGTGAGTCCGGAGCGAAGTTGCGCTGCTCTGGTCTTCAGCGGTCGAAGAACAGGTGCTGGATCAGGATCTTCGCGCCGATAAAAATGAGCAGCGTCCCGCCCGCCATTTCGGCGAGCTTGCCCAGCCGCGCACCATAAGCGGCGCCGACCCGCACGCCCGCTATGCAAAGCAGCCCGGTCACCATTCCGATCGTGGCGCAGGCGATCAGTACCGGCGCGCCGATCGTCGGCAGCGTGATCCCCGCGGCTGCAGCGTCGACGCTGGTGGCGATCGCGGCGCCGAGCAGCGCCCAGCCGAGCAGCGCGGGCGCGGGGCTCGCCTCCTCGCCGGCAAGACCCTCGCGCAGCATCTTGGCCCCCAGCAGGCCGAGCAGGACGAAAGCGATCCAGTGATCCACGTTCCTGATCGCGCCTTCGAATGCCGCTCCCAGCGCCCAGCCGATCAGCGGCATCAGCCCCTGTGCCGCGCCGAACGCCGCGCCGATCTTGAATGCGCCGGCGTTGCCGCGACCCGCGGCGGCGCCCTGCGCGACCGAGACCGCAAAGGCATCCATCGCCAGCCCCAGCGAGAGTGCGAGCAGGGAGAAGGTAGGAAACATCGCGCCCGTGCTCATGCCGCGCCGAGGCGCTCGAGCGCGGGGACCAGTTCGTCGAAATGATCGATCACCGCGTCGGCCATCAGTTCCTCGATCGGCTGCATCAGGAAACCGAAGCTGACTGCGATTGCGGGAATGTCGGCAGCTTTCGCCGCCTCGATGTCGAAGATCGAATCGCCAATAAATGCCGCGCGCCCGCCGCCGCAGCGCCGGATCATCTCGCGGATCCCGTCGGGCGAGGGTTTGCGGCTGTTCGGCCCGAGGCTGTCGCCGCCGATCACACAGGCGAACCGATGATCGAGCGCCAGCTCCCCGACCAGCTTGACGGCGAGGCTCTCCGACTTGTTGGTGACGATCGCCAGCTTGACCCCGCGCGCCTCCAACGCATCCATGGCGGCCGGGAGACCAGGGAAAGGACGCGTGGCGCGCGTGAGATTCTCGCCATAGAAGGCGAGCAATTCGGGATAGAGGCGTTCCAGCACCTCGGGGTCGCAACCGCCCGATGCCTCGAGCCCCTGTTGAAGCATGTATTTTCCGCCCCGTCCGATCATCGGCTTGACCTGCGCGACGCTCAGCCCGGGCCGCCCGAGCAGGCCGAGCGCATGGTTGACCGCGGCGGTGAGGTCCGCGCTGGTATCGAACAGCGTGCCGTCGAGATCGAACCCGACGATGTCGAAGGGGAAGTCGGTCATCGCCGCGCCTGCTGCCAGCAAGGCTATGGAATTGGCAAGCCTGTCATGGCAGGGGACGTCGCCGGAGGGTTCTCAATGACAGCGCCGATAGCCGCGATCATCCTTGCCGCGGGCAAGGGCACGCGGATGAAATCCGATACGCACAAGGTGCTCCACCCGCTCGCCGGGCGGCCGATGCTGCTGCATCTGATCGACAGCGTCGCGGCGCTCGAGCCGCAGCGCGTGGTCGTCGTGGTCGGCGCGGGCAGGGAGCAGGTCGAGGCGGTGGTGCATCCGCTCGGCGCCGAGACGGTCGAGCAGGTCGAGCAGCTCGGCACCGCCCACGCGGTGCTCCAGGCGGCTCCGGCGTTGGATGGTTTCGACGGCGATGTGCTCGTGCTGTTCGGCGATGTGCCGCGTGTCACCAGCGCCACCCTCAGGCGGATGCTCGAGCGGCTGCATGCCGACGATGCGCCGGCGACGGTCGCGCTCGGCTTCCGCCCCGCCGATCCCGCCGCCTATGGCCGGGTGATCGCGAATGCCGAAGGACGGATCGATAGAATTGTCGAGTTCAAGGACGCGTCGCCCGAGGAGCGGGCGGTGACCTTGTGCAATTCGGGGCTGTTCGCGGCGCGTGCGGCGGACCTGTTCAATCTGCTCGGGCAGGTCGGGAACGACAATGCCGCGGGCGAATATTATCTGCCGGACATCGTCACGGTAGCGGCCTCCGCGGGACGGCATTCGGCGGTGATCGAGGTTCCCGCGCCCGAGGTGGCCGGGATCAACAGCCGCGGCGAGCTGGCCGGGGTCGAGGCCGAATGGCAGCAGGCGCGCCGTCTGCAGGCGATGGCCGACGGCGCGACGCTGATCGCGCCCGAGACGGTGTGGTTCGCCTGGGACACGAGGCTCGGCCGCGATGTGCTGATCGAGCCGAATGTGGTGTTCGGCCCAGGCGCCGAGATCGCAGACGGCGTCACCATTCATGCCTTCAGCCATATCGAGGGCGCGCGGATCGCCAGCGGCGCGGTGGTCGGCCCGTTCGCCCGGCTGCGCCCCGGCGCGGTGCTGGAGGAAGACGCCAAGGTCGGCAATTTCGTCGAGATCAAGAAGGCGGTGCTGGGCAAGGGCGCCAAGGCCAACCATCTCACCTATCTCGGTGACGCCGATGTCGGGGCGGGCGCGAATATCGGCGCAGGCACGATCACCTGCAATTACGACGGCTTCTTCAAATATCGTACGAACATCGGCGAGGGCGCGTTCATTGGCTCGAACAGCGCGCTGGTCGCGCCGGTGACGATCGGCAAGGACGCGACGGTCGGGGCGGGATCGGTAGTGACGGGCGACGTTGAGCCCGGCGCGCTGGCGCTCGCGCGCGCTCGGCAGGAGATCAAGCCCGGTTGGGGCACTCGCTTTCGGGCGAGCATGAAGGCAAGAAAGGCCGCGAAGTAAATGTGCGGAATCGTTGGTATCGTCGGGGCGGAGAGCGTCGCGGAGCGGCTGTTCGAAGGGCTGAAGCGGCTCGAATATCGCGGCTATGACTCTGCCGGGATCGCCACCCTCCACGAGGGCGAGATCGATCGGCGCCGCGCCGAGGGCAAGCTGGTCAATCTCGGCAAGCGGCTCGCCGAGAGCGCGCTGCCCGGCACGATCGGCATCGCCCATACCCGCTGGGCGACGCATGGCGCCCCCACCGAGGACAATGCCCATCCGCACATCGTCGGCGACGTCTCGATCGTCCACAACGGCATCATCGAGAACTTCAAGCCCCTGCGCGATGAGCTCATCGCCGAAGGGCGCGAGTTTCGCAGCCAGACCGACACCGAAGTGGTCGCGCATCTCGTCAGCCGCGAGCTTGAGCGCGGCAAGGCGCCGCGTGAGGCGGTCGCCGCGGTGCTGCCGCAGCTGCACGGCGCGTTCGCGGTGGCGTTCCTGTTTCGCAACGAGCCCGATCTGCTGATCTGCGCCCGGCTCGGCGCGCCGCTGACCGTGGGCTATGGCGATGGCGAGAATTATCTCGGGTCGGATGCGCACGCGCTCGCCGGGCTCACCCAGCGGATCGCCTATCTCGACGAAGGCGACTGGGCGGTGGTCACTCGCGATAAGATCGAGATCTTCGACCGCGACAACCAGGCGGTCGAGCGGCCGATCGTCGCTTCGGGCGTCTCCGCCGCGTTGATCGACAAGGGCAATCACCGCCACTTCATGCTCAAGGAGATTTACGAGCAGCCGGTCGTGGTCGCCCAGACGCTGCAATCCTATATCCGCCCGGTCGAGCAGCGCGTGGCGCTGCCGGACATGGACTTCGACCTGCGCACGATCGAGCGCGTTGCGATCGTCGCGTGCGGTACCGCCTCCTATGTCGGAATGATCGGCAAATACTGGATCGAGCGCTTCGCCCGCCTGCCGGTCGAGGTCGATGTCGCCTCCGAGTTCCGTTACCGTGATCCCGTGCTGCTGCCGAACACGCTCGGCGTTGTCGTCAGCCAGTCGGGCGAGACCGCCGACACCCTCGCGGCGCTGCGCCACATGAAGGCCAATGGCGTTACCACCGCCGGCATCATCAATGTGCCGACCAGCTCGATGGCGCGCGAAGTCGATCTGCTGCTCTCGACGCATGCGGGCCCCGAGATCGGCGTCGCGTCGACCAAGGCGTTCACGTGCCAGCTGGCGGTGATGGCGGCGCTCGCGGTCAATCTCGCGCGCGCCAAGGGACGGCTCTCGGAAGACGAGGAGCGCGAGATCGTCCGGCACCTGCTCGAGGCACCCGCCGGGATCAACGCGGCGCTCGCCCACGATGCCGACATCGAGGCGATGGCGCACACCATCGCCGCGGCGCGCGACGTGCTGTATCTGGGGCGCGGGCCGGATTATCCGCTCGCGCTCGAGGGTGCGCTCAAGCTCAAGGAGATCAGCTACATCCACGCCGAGGGCTATGCCTCGGGCGAGATGAAGCACGGGCCGATCGCGCTGATCGACGATAGCGTGCCGTTGATCGTGCTCGCGCCCTCGGGTCCGCTGTTCGACAAGACCGTGTCGAACATGCAGGAGGCCAAGGCGCGGGGCGCCCGGGTGGTGCTGATCTCTGATGCCGAAGGGCTTGCCCAGGCAGGCGAGGACGCGATCGCGACGATCGAGATGCCGAGCGTCCATCCGCTGATCGCGCCGCTGGTCTATGCCGTGCCGGTGCAGTTGCTCGCTTATCATGTCGCGGTCGCCAAGGGGACCGACGTCGATCAGCCGCGCAACCTGGCGAAATCCGTCACGGTCGAATAGCCGGCTAGCCGAGGATCGCCTTGAGCGCGCCGTCGATATCGGATTCGCGATAGGGCTTGGCGATCAGCGGCAATGTCTCAAAGCCCTCGGGCACCGCGCCATAGCCGCTGGCGAAGGCGAACGGGACGCCCCGCCGGCGCAGCGCTTCGGCGATCGGCGTGCTGCGTTCGCCGGCGAGATTGATGTCGAGGATGGCGGCGCCGAGCGGCTCCTGCTCGGCGAGCGCGAGCCCGTCGGCGAGCCGCGCTGCCGGTCCCACCGTCTGACAGCCGAGCGTTTCCAATATATCCTCGAGGCACATCGCCACGACCGGCTCATCCTCGACGACGAGTACCCGAAGTCCGTCATAGAAGGTCATTCGGCGCCCTCCGGCAATGGTGCATCGACCGTACAGACCAGCCCGGCAGGGCGAAACTCGATCCTCACGGTCCCGGCGAGCTCGGCGGCGAGGCCGCGCTCGATCATCCGCGTCCCGAACCCGCGCCGGGCCGGGGCGACGACTTCGGGGCCGCCGCGCTCCTCCCAGACCAGCGCCAGCCGCGCGCGACCTTCGGCCGCGGTTCGGGCCCAGCGGATCGCGACCCGGCCTTGCGGGCACGACAGCGCGCCGTGCTTGACCGCATTTGTCGCGAGTTCGTGGATCGCCAGCGCGAGGCTGATCGCGGTCTTGGGCAGGATCGGAAGGTCGGGCCCGTCGAGCTCGAAGCGGCCGTCATCGCCGCCGTGCGGCGCGACGGCGTCGCCGATGATCTGGGCCATCGACACCGCGCCCCAATGCTCGCGCGTCAGCAGGTTGTGCGCCTCGGAGAGCGCCGCCAGCCGTCCCTCGAACGCCTTGCGCGCGCTGGCCGGATCGGCAGCGTCGCGGAAGCTCTGCTGCGCGACCCCCTGGACGATCGCCAGCATGTTCTTGACGCGGTGGTTGAGCTCGTCGACCAGCAGGCGGAGATGCGTCTCGGCGCGCTTCGCCTCCGTCACGTCGCGCCCGATCGCGTGGAGGCCGGTGGGCTTGCCGTCGGCATCGGTGGTCAGGCGCGAGTTTATCTCCCAGATCAGCGGCCGCCCGTCCCGCGCGCGCACGGTCACGGTCAGTCGCGTGGTGCCGCCCTCGCGCATCTTGTGCTCGAACGCCTCCATCGCCAGCGCGAGCTGATCCGGGTCCATGAAGTCGCCGATCGACGCGCCGACGATCTCGTCCTCGGGATAGCCGAGCGCGGCGACCACCGCCGGGTTCACCGACGTGATCACCTGATCCAGCGTGGTGGTGATCAGGAAGTCGTTCGCCTGTTCGAAGATCGTGCGGAAGCGCGCCTCGCTTTCGCGGAGCTCCTCTTCCGCGCGCTTGCGATCGGTGATGTCGAACGAGACCCCGACGAAGCGGCTGGGCCGGCTGTCGTCATAGTCGATGCGACTGCCATGACTCTGCAGCCAGCGCTCCTCGCTATTGTCGGCGCGGCATACGCGATACTCGATCGTGAAGGGCTCGCCGACGGCAAAGCAGCGTTCCGTAGCCCCGCGCACCAAGTCGCGGTCGTCCGGATGGATCCGTTCGATCCATTCATCGAGCGTCCCGAGGCCGCTCGCGCGCCGCGGCATACCGAACAGATCGAAGCGATTGGCCGACCATTCCCCGGTCATGGTCTCGAGATCGAGCTCCCAGCTCGCCATGCCGGCGCTTTCGGTTGCGAGGCGCAGGCTCTCCTCGCTCTTGCGCAGCCGCTCCTCGGCCGCCCGCCGGCGGGTGACGTCGAGCGTCACCGCCAGCACGCCGAACGGCTCGCCATCGGGCCGACGGATCACCGACACCGAATTGTTGACCCAGACGATGTCGCCGTTCTTGCGAACATAGCGTTTCTCGTGGGTGTAGGGCGTACCTACCGCCACTGCCCTCTCGAATAGCGGAAGATTGCCGCCGCGATCGTCGGGATGAGTGATCTCGAGCATCCGCATCCCCATCAGCTCGTCGCGGCTCCACCCGGCGATCTCGCAGAAGCGATCGTTGACGAGGGTGAAGCGGCCCTCGAGGTCGACTTGCGCGAAGCCGGCGGTGGATTGCGAGATGAAGGCGGAGAGTTGCGCCTCGCGGTCGCGCAACGCGAGCTCGGCCTCCTTGGCCTCGGTGACGTCATGGGCGACGCCGATGAAGCCGATATGCCGACCGCCGGCGTCGCGGCGTGGCGAGGAGGTCGATCGTAGCCAGCGCCATCCGCCCTGGGCGTTGCGATAGCGGCCTTCGAGGTCGAAGGTGGCGAGGCTGGCCTCGCCCGCTACCGATCGGGCGAGTAGCTGCGGGGCGTCTTCGGGGTGGATGATGCGGCGCCAGTCGAACACCAGCGCTTCGTCATAGGGTACGCCGAGAAACTCGACATAGGCGCGGTTGACGAAGCTGCGGGTACGATCGAGCCGGGTCACCCAGACCGCGACCGGCGCGCTGTCCGCGATCATGCGGAACTCGTCCTCGCCGACGGGCAGGGGTTCGTGCCCGGATACGATTTCGTTCATCCTGTGGTACGCGCGCCCAACTGCATCCCCGTCGACACTAATCGCAAGTTGCGGATAATCAATCGAACCTCTCAGTTTCGCGGCAGTGCGAGCACGGCCTGGGCGCGCTTCAGATGCGGCATGTCGAGCATCGCGCCGTCGAGCCCGATCGTGCCTGCGCCGGGATTCGCCGTGAACGCTGCCACGATCGCCTCGGCGCGGGCGATTTCGCCCTCGGAAGGCGAGAAGGCACGATTGATCACCGGCACCTGATCGGGATGGATCGCGAGCATCCCGCGGAACCCGGCGCGGCGCGCCTTGGCCGCCACCTCCGCCAGCCCGTCAAGGTCGCGAAAATCGCCATGGATCGTCTCGATCGGAGTCACCGCGGCAGCGGCGGCGCCGGCGAGGCAGAGCGCGCGGAACAGCTGGTAGGGGAAGTCATACTCGCCATTCTCGTCGCGATTGTCGGTCGCGCCGAGCGCGGTGGCGCTGTCTTCCGCACCCCAGGTCAGCGCGGCGAGACGGGGGCAGTCGGCGTAATCGCCGAGCCCGAACAGGGCGGGCGCGGTCTCGGTCGCGACGACGATGGTGCGGATACCGCCGGGGGTGAGCCCCGCCGCAACCTCGAGCGCGGTCAGGTAATGGTGCAGCCGCTCGGCCTCGGCGCGCGTCGCCTTGGGCAGCATGATGCCGTCCGGGCGGGCCGGCACGATCGCGGCGAGATCGGCAAGGGCATGTTCGCCGTCGAGCGGATTGATCCGCACCCATTGCGGCTGCGCGCGCGGCGCGGAGCGCAGATGTTCGGCGACGAGCGCGCGCGCCGCGGCCTTGTTGGCGGGAGCGACCGCATCCTCGAGATCGAGCAGCACCAGATCCGCGCCGCTGGCACCGGCTTTGGCTAGCTTCCGTTCGGAATCGCCCGGCGCGAACAGCAGCGAGCGGGCGACAAGGGGTTCGGCCATGGATCCTCCGTATAGGCAGGAAAGACCTAGAGCGCGGCGGCGCGCGGGTAAACCGGGGCTCAAGCCGAAGCTACGGCGGGGGATCCACCGGCTTCGGCTTGCTCCCGGACGGTGCCGCTCCGGGGGAGGAGGGGGCACGCGTTACACGCGGAGCCGCTGGGAGACGGCGGCGCCCGCATCCACCCTCTATGCGACGCCGCGCCGCGAGTCCGTTCGGGAGAAGTCCGTTACGGATTTTTCCGGGCGTTAACCATTAGGGGCCGCTGCTTCCGGCGCGCGCGCTGGCGATTTTACATCTCGTTAACCCCGTCCGCTTACCCTGTTGCGGGGACATTCGGGGAGGGGACATCGTGCGCATTCTGATCGTGGACGATGAGCCGGCGATGCACGACTCCTACCGTCAGTGCTTCGCGCCCTTGTCGGGCAATGCGGAGGCGCTGGGGGAGATGGCGGCCGAGCTGTTCGGCGACACCGTGGCTGCCGAGCCGGCGCCGCACTTCGTCTGCGATCACCGGATGCAGGGGCTCGACGCGGTCGCCGCCGTCGAGGCGTCGCTCGCGGGTGGCGAACGCTACGCCGTCGCATTCATCGACATCCGCATGCCGCCGGGGATCGATGGCAAGGAGACCGCCCGCCGCATCCGCGCGCTTGATGCGGACATCAATCTCGTCATCGTCACCGGCTATTCGGACCATTCGCCGCTCGAGATCAGCCGTGCCGCCGGCCCGGTCGACAAGATCTTCTATATCGCCAAGCCGTTCCAGGCCGAGGAGATCGTCCAGACCGCCACCGCGCTCGCGCGGCGCTGGACGGTCGATCTCGAGCTCAAACAGGCGATCGCCTTGCTCGAGGAACAGAAGCTCGAGCTCGCTGCCAATGAATCGCGCGCGATCCACATGGCCAATCACGACTCGCTGACCGACGCGCCCAATCGCCTCGCCTTCCTCCACGCGCTCGGCCAGGCGGTGAAGGGGAATCGCTGCTTCGCGATGGCGATGATCGATCTCGATCAGTTCAAGCTCGTCAATGACACGCTCGGCCATCTTGCCGGCGACGAACTCCTCCGCATGGTCTGCGAGGTCCTCCAGACGCGGGTCGACGGCGGCTTCGTCGCGCGGCTGGGTGGCGACGAGTTCGCGCTGCTGCTGCCGGTTTCGAGCGAGGACGAGGCAGTGATGCGCTGCGAGCGGCTGATCAAGGCGTGCAGCGCGAGCTTCAAGGTGTTCGGCCATTCGGTCCAGGGCGGCGCCTCGGTCGGTCTGATTCTCGTCGAACCCGGCAGCATCGGCGATCCGATCGACGTGATGCGTCGCGCCGATCTCGCGCTCAACGAGGCCAAGCGGCAGGGGCGCGGCTGTGTCCGGGTGTTCGACGAAAGCATGGACGAGTCGATCCGTTTCCGCCGCCAGATCGAGAGCGGGCTTTCCGAGGCGATCGCCAAGGGCGAGCTCCGCCTCGTGTTCCAGCCGATCGTCGATCGCGCGCTCGAGATTACCGGGTTCGAGGCGCTGATCCGGTGGTGCAGTCCCGATTACGGCATGGTCGCGCCGGCGATGTTCATCCCGATCGCCGAGGAATCGAACCTGATTCATGAGCTCGGCGACTGGGTGATCGACGCCGCGATCGCCGCGCTCAAGAGCTGGCCCGGCCAGTATGTCTCGGTCAATTTCAGTCCGCGCCAGTTCCGCCGGCCCAATTTCGTCGCGCATGTCGTCGAGCGCGTCGCCAATGCCGGGATCGATCCGGGGCGCTTCCAGATCGAAATCACCGAGACCGCGATCTTCGACAATGTCGAGCGCGCCGCCGAGACGCTGTTCAAGCTGCGCCAGATGGGCTTCCGCATCGCGCTCGACGATTTCGGCACCGGCTATTCGTCGCTCTACAATATCCGCCGCTTCGCGCTCGATTGCCTCAAGATCGACCGCAGCTTCGTCGACGGCATGGGTCGCGAGCGCGAGAGCTCGGCAATCGTCCACACGGTGATCCATCTCGGCCGCGCGCTCGGCATGGAAGTGGTCGCGGAAGGTGTCGAGACCGAGGCGCAGTTCGAGGCGCTGTGCCTCGCCGGGTGCAGCCATATGCAGGGCTTCCATCTCGCCCGGCCGGTCGTCGCCGAGGATGCGCTCGCGCTCGCGCTCAGGGGCAGCGTCGCCGCCGAGGCCGTGATCGAGAACGAGCTGGTGATGCTGGGCGACGGGACCCGCGGCTGATGGCTCATCCGGCGCGCCTGCGCCTGCCGCGATCGCTCGGCGCGAAGCTGGTATTGATCCTCACCGGCGTGGGGCTGATCGGCGCGACCGCGCTGACGCTGCTGCTTGCCGCCGTCATCACGCCGAACTTCAACCGGCTCGAGCAGGATTCGATCGCGGCGCATGTCGCGCGCACCCAGGCGGTCGTCGAGGACCTCGCCGCCAAGGTCGAGAACGCGGTGCGCGACTATGGCGACTGGACCGCCTCCTGGGACTATATGGCGGCGCCCGACCGCGCCTTCGAGGAGGAGAGTTTCTCGACGCTGGCGATGGTCAACCTCGACGTCAACGGCATGGCCTATGTCCGCCCCGATCGCTCGGTGGTGATCGCGCGGTGGATCGATGTCGCGCGCGAGGCCGATGTGCCGGCGATGCGCGGTGCCTTGACCGCCGCGATCGCGCGGCTCGACTTCGAAAAGGCGCTCACCGGACGCAGCTCGGCAGGATTCTATTTGCGGCTGGGCGATACGCTGGCGGCGATTGGCGTCGCCCGTGTGCGCCGCAGCGACGGCAGCGGCGGCTCGCGCGGCTATGTGCTCATGGCGCGCGCGGTCACCGCCGCGCAGCTCAGCACCTTGCTGCAGCTTAAGGCCGGGTTCGCCGCGCCGGCTGTCGACGTCACCGTCACCTCCAGCGCGTCGCGCACCCGCATCGCCGTGCCGGTGCCGGGGCCGGATGGCCACGCTGTCGCGACCGCGGCCTATGCCGTGCCGCGCGACCTCTCGACGCTCGGCAAGCGCATGCTGGTACTGGCGGTGCTCGGATCGTCGCTGCTGCTCGCGGTAGTGCTGCTCGTGCTCCGCCGGATGATCACCCGCCTCGTGCTGCGGCCGCTCCACCGGGTCGAGCGGCATATGGGCGTGGTGCGCAGTTCGGGCGAGCTCGGCCTGCTCACCGGCCGGGCGCGCGACGACGAGATCGGCAGCCTCGTCACCAGCTTCAATTCGATGCTGCGCCAGCTGCAGGATCTGCGCGAGCAGGTCGAAGTGCAGAGCTTCACGCTCGGGCGCAGCGAAAGCGCGGTCGCGGTGATGCACAATGTCCGCAATGCGCTCAATCCGGTGACGACGATCCTCAGCCAGGGTGCCGACCGCTCGGCGCCGGTCGACGGAAAAACGATCGATCGGGCGCTTGGTGAACTGGCCGATCCAGCCCTGCCGGCGGAGCGACGCGAAAAGCTGCTGGCGTTCCTCGCCGCCGCTTTCGAGGCAGTCGAGCGCGAGCGCGCGGATCGCCGCGAGCAGCTCGGCGTCGGCCGCGCCGCATTGCGCCAGGTGCTCGAGATCATCGGCGAGCAGCAGGAGGCCGCGCACGAGCGCCCGGCGCTCGCGACTTGCGACATCAGCGAGATCGTCGCGCAGAACGCCACGATCGCGCGCTATTCGGGCGAGAATTCGATCTCGTTCAGCTTTCCGGCGAGGCCGCACCTCGTCCGCGCCAATCGCGTGATCCTGAGCCAGGTCGTCGGCAACCTCTTCGCCAACGCCGCCGAGGCGATCGCCGCCACGGGCAGGGGCGGGGGCAGCATCGCCGTCTCGGTTCAGCAGCAGGGCGAGCGCGTGGAGATCGTTATCCGCGACGACGGCGAAGGCTTCGATCCGGCGCGCACCGCGACGCTGTTCCGCCGCGGCTTCTCGACGCGTGCGCAGAAGACCGGCGGACTCGGGCTCCACTGGTGCGCCAATACGATGCTGGCGATGGACGGCACGCTGGAGCTGGTCAGCGACGGTGTGGGAACGGGCGCGCGGGCCGTGCTGACGCTGGGTGCGGCCGCGAACGCCGAGAACCTCGCCGCCTGACAGCCGCAATCCCGTTCAGTCGCTCACCCGACAGCCCGCTTTTCGCCGGGCGTATCCGGGCGCTGCAGATAGGGCGCGACGAGATTGCGCGCGCGGAACCACGCCTGCCGCTCGGCATCGAGCGTCTCGAAATTGCCGATCACACGGCGGCAGTCCGGTGCCCGGCACTGGCAGATCATGTGCCAGTTGGATTCGCGCAGCGTCGTCGAATAGTCCCACGCAATCTCCTCGCCGAGCGCGATCGCGCGGATCGCGACGAGGAACACGCCGGTTTCGGTGAAGCGCAGCCCGGCATTGGGGGCGCAGCTGTGATTAACGAGGTCGTCGAGCTGGCCCGAAGGCCCCATATAATGGTCGGGCGTCACCTGGACGAAGCGATCGCTGCGCCCGTGCATCAGGCTCGGCACCTGCTCCGCCGGAAGCCGCCGCCCGGTGAACTCGAGCAGGTTCGCACCCTCGGCGAACGGCGCCGCGGCATAGACCGCCTTGCCGAGATGGTTGTCGCCGACCCGGAACAGATTGCTCGACGGCCGATAGCGTTCGAAGATCCGCAGCCCGCCGCGGCGCGTGCCGAACGAGCTCAGCGGGTTGATCGTCGCCAAGCCGATCAGGAACCAGACGCTGGCATGGCAGAGCAGTTCGACGACGATATAGGCGAGCTCGGCGAGGCCCAGCTCGGGCCCGCGCACCGCGATCAGCAGCGTCGCGAGGTCGCCGAAGGTCCATAGCCCCCAGGCGGGCGATCGCTCGCGCGAGCGATCGTGCCACACGCTTGCCCAGGTCGGCCAGAAGCTCACCGGGACTGCCGCGACCACGAGCATGTGCGCCCAGAACGCCTCGCGAAAGACGAGCCACAGGACGAGCGCGGCCAGCGACGCCGCCATGCAGAAGCTTTCGGTGGACGAAGGCGGCGCCCAGGCCGAGCGCTGCCAGATCCCGATCGTCACCGCGATGCACGCCACTGCCGAAAGCGCGAACACCCAGCCTTGCGGCGCGCCGGGATTGACTGCGGCATAGGTCAGCGCTTCGAGCGAGGTCGCGGTCGCCCAGATCAGCCAAGAGGCGCGGTTGGGCTGGAGGGTCTGCCGGCGTAGTCCGAGCAGATAGGCGGCATAGCCGGCAAAGCTCAGCCCGATCGCCAGCACAAACCAGATGTCGAGCCCCAACGACGCCCCTCCCCAACGGGGGCGTTTACCATGTCCGTTGACTCTCGTCCACGCGCGACTCGTTGGGAATCGGCGAGTCGCGCCGGATTAGCGGAGACTAGGCGCCGCAATCCCTGACGGCCGCGAGTACCGTTTCCGCCCATTCGGGCCTGCAGATCAGCAGATCCGGGATGCTCGTTTCGCGTTCGTTATAGACGATCGGCGACCCGTCGATCCGCGAGGCGTGGAGCCCCGCCGCGAGGGCCACCGCGACCGGCGCGCAATTGTCCCATTGGTGCTGGCCGCCGCTGTGCAGGTAGATCTCGGCCGCGCCGCGCATCACCGCCATGGCCTTGGCGCCCGCCGAGCCCATCCCGACCGACACGGCGCCGATCCGTTCGGCAACGTCCATGCACAAGGCGCTCGGCCGCGACCGGCTTACGAGGAGCCGTGGCGGCGTCTGTGCCGGGGCGAGCGGCGGCGGCGCCTCGCTAGACAGGGTCAGGCCGAGCCGGGGCAGCGCCACCGCGCCTGCGGCAGCCTGTCCGTCGATCGCCAGCGCGACATGCACCGCCCAGTCTTCGCGGCGCTCGGCGAATTCGCGCGTGCCGTCGAGCGGATCGACGATCCATACCCGTTGGCGGTCGAGCCGGGCGAGATCGTCCGCCGATTCCTCTGAGAGGATCGCGTCGTCGGGCCGCGCCGCGCGCAGCCGCTCGAGGATCAGCGCATTGGCCTCGCGGTCTCCGCGATCGCCGCCGGCGCATTGGCCCTGGATGCGCAGCAGCAGCGCACCCGCCTCCGCGGCGATGTCGCGGGCGAGTTCGGCGTCGGTCAAATCACCGGGCTCCATGTTCCCATGATCGTCTCGACGATCCGCTCGGCGGCGGCCTCGGGCGTTTCCCTGGTCGTGTCGATCCGGATCTCCGGCCGTTCGGGCGGCTCGTAAGGGCTCGAAATGCCGGTGAAGTTGGCGATCTCGCCCGCCCGTGCCTTGCGGTACAGACCCTTGGGGTCGCGCCGCTCGGCCTCGGCGATGGGCGTATCGATGAAGATTTCGAAGAACTCGCCCTGCGGGAGCATCGCCCGGACCAGCTCGCGCTCGGCGCGGAACGGGGAGATGAACGCGGTCAGCACGATCAGCCCGGCGTCGGTCATCAGCTTGGCGACCTCACCGACGCGGCGGATATTCTCGACCCGATCGGCATCGGTGAAGCCGAGATCGCGGTTGAGCCCATGCCGGATATTGTCGCCGTCGAGCAGGAAACTGTGCTTGCCCATCGCGTGCAGCCGCTTCTCGACGAGGTTGGCGATCGTCGACTTGCCCGATCCCGACAGGCCGGTGAACCAGAGCAGCCGCGGCTGCTGGCCCTTCTGCGCGGCGTGCGCCTCGCGAGTGATCTCGATCGCCTGCCAATGCACGTTCTGCGCGCGCCGCAGCGCGTGGTGGAGCATGCCCGCGGCAACCGTGGTGTTGGTCGCCTTGTCGATCAGGATGAAGCCGCCGAGATCGTTACTCTCGGCATAGGGTTCGAACACGATCGGGCGATCGGCGGCGATCTCGGCAACGCCGATATCGTTGAGCTTGAGCGTCTTGGCCGGCGCGTTGGTCAGCGTGTTGACGTCGATCGCATGCTCGGGCTCGCGAACGACGGCGCTCACCGTCTGGGTGCCGAGCTTGAGCCAATAGGCGCGGCCGGGCAACAGCTCGGCCTGATCCATCCACACGATCGTCGCCTTGAACTGGTCGGCGGCTTCGGGCGGGGCATCGGCGGCGGCGATGACGTCGCCGCGCGAGCAGTCTACCTCATCGGCGAGCGTCAGCGTCACCGACTCTCCGGCGCCCGCGACGTTGCGATCGCCGTCCATCGAGACGATCCGCGCGATCGTCGTTGTCCGCCCCGAAGGCAGGATGCGCACCGGATCGCCGGGCTTGACGGTTCCGCTCGCGATCAGCCCGGCAAAGCCGCGGAAATCGAGATTGGGGCGATTGACCCATTGCACCGGCAGCCGGAACGGTTTGGCGCGGTCGGCCTCGGCATCGACTTCGACCCGCTCGAGATGGTCGAGCAGCGCCGGCCCGGCAAACCACGGCGTGTTTTCCGAAAGGGCGGTGATGTTGTCGCCCTTGAACCCGGAGATCGGGATCGGCGTGAACCCCGCGATCCCGATCGACTCCGCGAAGCTGCCGTAATCGGCGACGATCGCCTCATAGGCGGCCCGATCATAGCCGATCAGGTCCATCTTGTTCACCGCGAGGACGATGTGACGGATGCCGAGCAGATGGGCGAGATAGCTGTGCCGTCGCGTCTGGGTGAGCACGCCCTTGCGCGCGTCGATCAGGATCACGGCGAGGTCGGCGGTCGAGGCGCCGGTCACCATGTTGCGGGTGTATTGCTCGTGCCCCGGCGTATCGGCGACGATGAATTTGCGCTTCTCGGTCGCGAAGAAGCGGTACGCGACGTCGATGGTGATGCCCTGTTCGCGCTCGGCGGCGAGCCCGTCGACGAGCAATGCGAAGTCGATCTCCTGCCCTTGGGTGCCGACCCGCTTGCTGTCCGCTTCGAGGCTCGCCAGCTGGTCCTCGAAGATCATCTTCGAATCGTAGAGCAAACGCCCGATAAGCGTCGATTTTCCATCATCGACGCTGCCGCAGGTGATGAAGCGCAGCAGCGACTTGTTCTGGTGCAGCGCGAGATAGGCCGAGATGTCGGACGCGATCAGCGCGTCGGGGCGATAGGAGGTCAAAAGTAGCCCTCCTGCTTCTTCTTCTCCATGCTCGCCGCCTGATCGTGATCGATCGCGCGGCCCTGACGTTCGGAAGTGGTGGTGAGCAGCATTTCCTGGATCACGTCCTCGAGCGTCGCAGCTTCGCTCTCGACCGCGCCGGTGAGTGGGTAGCAGCCGAGCGTGCGGAAGCGAACCGAGCGCTCGACCGGGGTCTCCCCCGCCTGGAGCCGGAAGCGCTCGTCGTCGACCATCAGCAGCAGCCCGTCGCGCTCGACGGTGGGGCGCGGCGCCGCAAAATAGAGCGGGACGATCTCGATGCCCTCGGCAAGGATATACTGCCAGATGTCGAGCTCGGTCCAGTTCGAGAGCGGGAACACCCGCATGCTCTCGCCCTTGTTCTTGCGGGCATTGTAGAGGTGCCAAAGCTCCGGGCGCTGGTTCTTCGGGTCCCAACGATGGCTGGCAGTGCGGAACGAGAAGACACGTTCCTTCGCGCGGCTCTTCTCCTCGTCGCGGCGGGCGCCGCCGAACGCGGCGTCGAAGCCGTAATGATCGAGCGCCTGCTTGAGCCCCTCGGTCTTCCAGAGATCGGTGTGCAGGCTGCCATGGTCGAACGGGTTGATCCCGCGAGCGAGCGCGTCGGGGTTGCGGTGGACGAGCAATTCCATCCCTGCGGCCTTCGCGGCCCGGTCGCGCAGCTCGTACATCGCCTTGAACTTCCACGTCGTGTCGACATGGAGGAGCGGGAACGGCGGCGGCGCCGGATAAAAGGCCTTCCTGGCGAGGTGCAGCATCACCGCGCTGTCCTTGCCGACCGAATAAAGCATCACCGGCCGGTCGGCCTCCGCGGCGACTTCGCGCAGGATATGGATGCTCTCGGCTTCGAGGCGCTGGAGATGCGTGAGCGGCCGCAATCCGGCCGCGGATACATCCACGCCTTCCGGGTTCTCGCCGTTCATCGAATGGGGATGCAGCATAGTCGGCGATTTAGGAAGCGTAGCCGTGCCTCGCGATCTAGATATTGTTTAGGCGCGGATACCGGTGGCGAGGCTAGTCGCCTCGTGGTTTACCGACGCCGACCAGCCGCAATCCGGCGCGTTCTGCCTCGGCTGCCGGATAGATGTTGCGCAGATCGACGAGCAGCGGGGTCCGCAGCGTCTTCGCCATGCGGCCCAGATCGAGCGCGCGGAACTCGTCCCATTCGGTGACGATCACCAGAGCGTCGGCGCCCTCGGCCGCGACATAGGGGCTCGGGCAGAACTCGACGCCGGGGAGCATCGGCCGAGCCTGCTCAACGCCCTCGGGATCATAGGCGCGCACCGTGGCGCCAGCATCCTGCAGCGCGGCGATCACCGAGAGGCTCGGCGCGTCGCGCATGTCGTCGGTATTGGGCTTGAAGGTGAGGCCGAGCACCGCGACGGTCTTGCCATGGGCGTCGCCGCCCATCGCCTTGATCACCTTGCGCCCCATCGCCCGCTTGCGGTTGTCGTTCACCTGCACCGTCGCCTCGACGATGCGCAGCGGGGTGTCGTGGTCCGCCGCGGTCTTGAGCAGCGCCAGCGTATCCTTGGGGAAGCACGAGCCGCCATAGCCCGGACCCGCGTGGAGGAACTTGGACCCGATCCGGTTGTCGAGGCCGATGCCGCGCGAGACTTCCTGCACGTCGGCGCCCACCGTCTCGCACAGATCGGCGATCTCGTTGATGAAAGTGATCTTGACCGCGAGGAAGGCGTTCGCGGCATATTTGATCAGCTCGCTCGTCCGCCGGCCGGTGAACAGCAAAGGCGCATTCTGATTGAGCGAAAGCGGGCGGTAGATCTGCCGCATCACTTCGCGCGCGCCCTCGTGGTCGGTACCGATGACGACGCGGTCGGGGCGCTTGAAGTCCTCGATCGCCGCGCCCTCGCGGAGGAATTCGGGGTTGGAGACCACCGTCGCGCCACTGTCCGGCGCCACTTCGGCGAGGATCCGCTCGACTTCGTCGCCGGTGCCCACCGGCACGGTCGACTTCGTCACGATCACGCTCGGCCCGGTAAGGTTCTCGGCGATCTCGCGCGCGGCGGCAAAGACGTAGGAAAGATCGGCATGGCCGTCGCCGCGTCGGCTCGGCGTTCCCACCGCGATGAACACCGCGTCGGCATCGCGTACGCCCTCGGCGAGATCGGTGGTGAAGGACAGGCGGCCTGCCTTGACGTTCGATGCGACCAATTCGGCAAGACCGGGCTCGTAGATCGGCATCACATTCTGGTGGAGCAGCTCGATCTTGCGCGCGTCCTTGTCGACGCAGATCACCTCATGCCCGAAATCCGAGAAGCAGGCGCCGGAAACCAGGCCCACATAGCCGGTGCCGATCATCGCGATACGCAAGGTCCGATCCCCTCAGAAGTGCCGATCACCGCCCTTAGCCCAGCCTATGCGCAGGGCAAGTGCGAGCGGACCAGGCGCGCTCGCCCGCTGTGCCGCAGACACGAAAAAGCGGCCGGAGCCCCCCCCAGCCGCTTTTGAATAGACGTCCGGGCCGGTCAGCGCGCCTTCAACACCTGAAGTCGCCTCACCGCCGGCCCGGAAGTGACGCTTGGATCAGAACGGACGAATGTCTTCGCCACGGCCCTTTTCGCGAAAAAGAAGTTCAAACGCGAACATCATTGATCTCCCATCGAGCGCATCACGCGCAGTTCCAGTGGTTAAGGGGAGATTAACGACGACGCAATCGGGATTTCTGCGGACTGGCGTGTGTGAGAACGTTCTCGTGAGCCGCTGCGGCTTAACCGTTCTTTCAAGGGTCAGACGGTACCAAGCGGGCCATGTCGGCAGGGTCTGAGCCTTCGGAACCAGGGGGGAATGCCGCGTCGCGACGGTTCGCGACGGGCGTGGAACTCGATGGAATCGCTGCGAAAGCGTCTTCGCAGGCCGGAGCCGGCGCGTCCGCGCATGGCGCTCCCGAATCAGGACAGACGGCGCGCGGACGGGCCGCTTCGCAATGGGGAGCGGCCGAGAAATCCGCGCGTGCCCGTGTCGGATGTTGGCGGATTCTGTCCCAATGTGAGATTGTGAACTTCGCGACGCTGCGCCGTCATCTCGGCCGCCCGCGGGCCGATGCGCTGGTTCTCGACGTTGCGGGGCGAACCGCCGACCTGCTCCCCGACGTCCGGATTCTTACCGCCGGCCGGGCGCTCATCGAAATCGGGTTCGAACGCGACGCCCCCGAAGCCGGCGCGACCGACATCGACCGGCTGCGCAAGGCGCTTGCCAAGCCGTTCGACATCGATGGCGAGAGCTACCAGCTTCAGATGCAGTTCGGAGTCGCCGCCGCGCCGAGCGACGATTGCGACGATGTCCGGCTCACCGAAGCGGCAGAATCGGCGCTCGAGCAGGCGCGCAGCGAAAAGCGGGTCGTCATGCTCGATCTTTCGCGCGCCGATCTCGCCTTCGACCGGCTGACCCTGATGCGCGAGCTGCCGCGAGCAATCGCCAATGGCGAGATGTTCCTGCAATATCAGCCCAAAGTTCATGTCCGGCGGCAGGAAATCGCCAGCGCCGAGGCCCTGGTGCGTTGGCAGCACCCACAGCGCGGGCTCATCCTGCCCGGCGATTTCATCTCGGTCGCCGAGGAGGCGGGCGAGATCGGCGCCCTGACGATGTGGACGCTGCGCCAGGTGATCGCCGACCAGAAGCGGCTCGCTTCGATCGGGCACGACATCACGCTGTTCCTCAACATCTCGGGCATGCTCCTCGCCGACGCCGAGTTCGTGAAGGAAGCCTGCGCGATGGTCGCGCTCAGCGGCGCCAAGCTCGGCTTCGAGATCACCGAGACCGCGGTGATCCGTGATCCCGACTGCGCGATCCAGCATCTCCAGCTGTTCGCCGATATCGGCGTGCAACTCGCGATCGATGACTATGGCGCCGGGCTTTCGTCGCTCGCCTATCTGAAGCGGCTGCCGGCGAACGAGCTCAAGATCGACAAGATGTTCGTAATGCAGCTGACCAGCAGCAATCGCGATCCGCTGATCGTCCGCTCGACGATCGATCTCGCGCACGCGCTCGAGATGGAAGTCACCGCCGAGGGCGTGGAAACGCCGTCCGCGCTGGCGCTGCTCAGCGTGATGGGCTGCGACATGGTGCAGGGCTTCCTGCTGTCTCGCCCGCTCGGCTTCGAGGCCTTCTGCAAATATCTGGCCGAGCAGGGACATCTCGCCAGCGCCAACAACGTCCAGTCCTTCATCCGCCCCGAGAGCTTCTGGAAGCGCGCCTGATGCGCGCATCGCCCGGCATGTTCGGCCTTGCGCTCGTCCTCGCTGCGAGCGCACCGGCGCGCGCTGCCGACGCGGTGTTTCCCAAGCCGCTCCAGGCGCAGATCGATGCCGCCAAGGGCAGCATGATGGAAGACCAGGGCCAGACCCTGCGCCACGTCGATCTCATCGATGCGCTTGCGCGCCGCGTCCCTGATTCCAGACAGCGCGCGCTGGCACTCGCGACCGCGCGCTGGCTTGCCGCCGAGGCGCATCTCCGCAGCAATGCCGGCGAGCGTGCCGGGCCGCTGCTGGAACAGGGTCTGAAGCTCATCGCCGCGGTCCCGGAGCCGATCAAGCTTCGCGGCGACCTGCTGATGTCCCGGGGCGCGTTCTACATGCAGGCTAACGAGCCCGTCAGAGCGCTGGCGAACTACCAGGAAGCCTTTGGGGTTTTCGGCTCCGTTCGCGAACCGCGCAGTCAGGCGATCGCGCTTCAAAACATCGGCGCCTTGTACAGCGTGGCGAACGACGACAATCGTGCCCAGCAATATTTCCGGCAGGCTGCCGAACTGTACGACGGCGATCCCGCGCTCACGCTATCGCTTCGCAACCGGCGCGGTAACGTTCTCGCCGTGCTGAATCGCGACGCCGAGGCCCAGCAGGAATATGAAGCGGCGCTCGCGATCGCCCGCCAATTGGGCAAGCCGTTGCTGGAAGCGAGGGTTCTCGTGAACCTGGCGCGCAACCAGGTCGATCTGAAGCAATATGACGCGGCCGACCGCACGCTCGCGCGCGGATTCAAGCTCGCACAGGATGCCGATGCCGACCTGCTGCGCAGGCACCTTCTCGCGACGAGCGCCAAGCTGGCCGCCGATCGCGGAGACAAGGCGGTTGCGGTACGCTTGATCCGGGAGTGCTTCGACGGCGTGGATTTGAACGCGACCACCGGCGATTTCCGGATCTCGCATTTCTATGCCTACGAAGTCCTTCGCTATGCCGGCGACGTGCGGTCCGCGCTGGCCCATCTCGAGGCGATGAAGCGTCTCGACGAGGACACCATCAAGGTCGCCACTTCCACCGGTGCCGCGCTGATGGCCGCCCGCTTCAACTATGCCGAGCAGCAGACGCGCATCCAGATGCTCAAGGCCGAGGAAGCGCGGCGCGCCGCGGCGTTCCAGCGCACGCTGTTCCTCAGCATCGGCGGCGCCACCTTGGTGATCATCGCGCTGCTCAGCTTCGGCATCGTCACGCTGCGCCGCAGCCGCAACCAGATCCGCGCCACCAACGTCGTGCTCGGCGAAACCAATGTAGCGCTCGAAAAGGCGCTCAGGGCCAAGACCGAGTTCCTCGCCACCACCAGCCACGAGATCCGCACACCGCTCAACGGCATCCTCGGCATGACCCAGGTGATGCTCGCCGACCCGAAGCTTGCTGCCGAGATGCGCGACCGCATCTCGATCGTGCACGGCGCCGGCGTGACGATGCGGAGCCTCGTCGACGACATCCTCGATGTCGCCAAGATGGAAACCGGCAACCTCGATGTCGATGCCGCGCCGATGGACCTTCCCGCGACGCTGCGCGAAGTCACCCGGCTGTGGGACGAGCAGGCGCGCGGCAAGGGGCTCAGCTTCCGCCTCGAACTCAGCCACGCGCCCGGCTGGATCGTCAGCGATGTCGGCCGCCTGCGCCAGATCGTCTTCAACCTGCTCTCGAACGCGATCAAGTTCACCGAGCGCGGCGGCGTCACGCTCCGTGCGGTGGCCGGGGGCGAGGGATCGGCGAGCCGCCTCCGCCTGACCGTGGCCGATACCGGCATCGGCATACCGCCCGAGAAGTTCGAGGAGGTGTTCGAATCCTTCCGTCAGGTTGATGCCAGCACCACCCGCCAGTTCGGGGGAACCGGGCTCGGCCTCACCATCTGCCGCAATCTCGCCCGCGCGCTTGGCGGCGACATCGCGGTCGACAGCGTCGAGGGGCAGGGCACGCGCTTTACCGTCGATCTGCCGCTGGTCCTCGCCGAGGCACCCGCCGAAGCCGCCGGGGATAGTGCCGCGAAGGGCACCGCGCTGGTGATCCTCGATCGCAATCCGATTGCGCGCAGCATGCTCCGGACGCTGCTCGAGCCGCGGTTCGCTGCGCTGCGTTTCGCCGCCACTGCCGACGAGGCCCATGCGCAGATCGTCGAGGCTGCCGCCACGCATCTGTTGGTCGACGAAGCGACGCTGAAAGCGGGCGACGGCGAGGCGATGGAAACACTGGCGAAACTCGCCGCGGCGATGGGCCCGGGCAACAGCGCGGTGCTGTGGCTCAAGCCCGACGATCGGATTCGTTCCGAGCTTCGTGCGACAGGTATCGGCAGCATCGTCGAAAAGCCGGTTTCCGGCGCGGCGCTGGTCGCCGCGATCGTTCCGGAACCGCAAGAAAATTTGCCCGTGAGCAACGGCGACCCGCTTGTGTCGCAGGCGGCTTAGCGCGATAGCACACTATATATGATAAAAACGGTCGCAGAGATTCACCCCGTCGCTCGCGGCGGTACGCCATGAACATCCTCTTCATCGAGGACGACCCGATGAATCGTCGGGTCGTCAAGGACATGCTCGACGTCGCCGGGGCGACGATGGCCGAGGCGAGCTGGGCCGAGGAAGGCCTGGCGATGATCGACAGCGATCAGTTCGATGTCGTGTTGGTCGATCTGCGCATGCCGGGCACCGATGGGTTCGAGACGATCCGTCGCATCCGTGCGCGCGATGACGAGAAGGGCAAGCTGCCGATCATCGTCGTCACCGCCGACACTGCGATCGACCTGCGCGAGCGCTGCATCGCGCTCGGTGCCGACGACGTGCTGTTCAAACCGGTGGCGATGGACGCGCTGTTCGACTCGATCGGCCGCGTGCTCGCGAGCCGTGGTGGAGCGATGATCGGCTAGTCCTCGAGGATGCGCGAGTGCTTTGCGGTGTCGCGCATCCGAAGATAGGTGATCAGCGAGATTCCGATCATCGCGGTGACATACCAGTAGAAGCCGCGCTCCCAGCCCGCATCCTTGAACCGTAACGCGACATATTCGGCGGTTCCGCCGAACAGCGCGTTGGCGAGCGCATAAGGCAGCGCCACGCCGAGTGTGCGGATGTGCGCGGGAAACAGCTCGGCCTTCACCACCGCGTTGATCGACGTGTAGCCGGTGACGATTACCAGCGCGCCGAGCATGATCGCAAACGCCGCGGTCGGGCTGCGCACGCTCTCCAGCGTGGTGAAGATCGGCCAGGTGAGCAATACCCCCAGTACCCCGAAAGCCACCATCAGCGGCTTGCGCCCGATCCGGTCGGACAGGGCGCCGGCGAGCGGCTGGATCAGCATGAAGCCGAATAGTGCCGCGGCGTTGATCTGCGACGCGGTGGCGCGGTCGAAGCCCGAGGTATTGACGAGGAATTTCTGCAGGTAGATCGAATAGGCATAGAAGGCGAGGGTGCCGCCCGCAGTGAGCAGCATCACCAGTGCCGCCTCGCGCGGATGCTCGCGGAACAGCGCGAGGAAGCTCGAGCGCCGGCCTTCGCGCTTGGCGTTCTCGAAGCTCTCCGTTTCCGCCAGTCGCCGACGCAGCCAGAACACGAGAACGGCGAGCGCGCCGCCGATCGCGAACGGGATGCGCCACCCCCAGGCGTCGAGATCGGCCTCGCTCAGCGTCGCCTGCAGCACCAGCAGCACGAGCAGCGCGACCAATTGGCCCGAGATCAAGGTGACGTACTGGAAGCTCGAGAAGAAGCCGCGGTGCTTCTTGCCGGCCATCTCGGAGAGGTAGGTCGCGCTCGCGCCATATTCGCCGCCGACCGACAGGCCCTGGAGCAGCCGGGCGATCACCAGCAGCACCGGCGCGGCCGCGCCGATCGTCTCGTAGCCGGGGGTGAGCGCGATGATCAGCGAGCCCGCGCACATCAGCGTCACCGACAGCGTCAACCCCGCCTTGCGCCCGTGGCGGTCGCCATAGACTCCCATCAGCCAGCCGCCGATCGGCCGCATCAGGAAGCCGACCGCGAACACCGCGGCGGTGTTGAGCAGCTGCGCGGTCTGGTCGCCCTTGGGAAAGAAATGCGGTGCGAAATAGAGGGTGAACGCCGAATAGGCGTACCAGTCATACCATTCGACGAGATTGCCGGCCGATCCGCCGAGGATCGACCGAAGCCGGTGTGGACGCGCAGGTGCCGGAGAAGCCATCGCCCGCACTATAGCGGCGCCCCGCCTGCCGGGAAGTGGTACAGAGGGAAACCGCCTCGGCAGGGATGGGAAGCAGCGACGCCGTCGACGGCAGGCGCGGTGTGACTTGGCCGCACTGTTGCTCGGCAGCCACAGATAGTCGCTGCATTCGAGCCGAGAATCTCGCGAGGATGCCGCTCGGACCTTGAAAAATCGGATTCGCGCTGGTAGGTGGCCCCGATGACGCCGCGGCCTGCGCTCCGGCGAACCCTATTCTATTGTATCGAGATCGGAGCTGTACGGCCTTATGCAAATCATCGTTCGCGACAATAACGTCGACCAGGCGCTGCGGGCGCTCAAGAAGAAGCTGCAGCGTGAGGGCGTCTATCGCGAGATGAAGCTCCGCCGTCACTACGAGAAGCCCAGCGAGAAGCGCGCCCGCGAGCGTGCCGCTGCGGTCCGCCGTGCGCGCAAGCTCGAGCGGAAGCGCGTGGAGCGTGACAGCGCACGGTAAGAATCCTGCGCTACGGCGCAGTTTTCTTTCACAAAGTGCGTGCAAAGTGCGAAGTTAAGCGGCGGAACGCCGAATTGGGGATAGCTCGATGTCCGTGACCGCCGTTCCGCTCCAGCCCGTCAGGCGGGCCTATAAGGTCTGGCTGTGGATCGGTGTGTTGCTGGCGATCGCGCTCGCGGCGGGGCTCGCCTGGCTGGGCACGCGCGAACAGGTCGCGGCCAAGGGCACCGATGCCCAGTATCTCGCCTGGAACAGGGGCCAGCCGGGCGTGCAGACTACGGCTTCGGGGCTGCAATATCAGGTGCTCGAGCGCGGTGAGGGCGCCGCGGCGGGCGAGGGCGATTACGTCATCGCCCCATATGAGGGCCGCTTCCGCGACGGCACGATCTTCGATCGCAGCGATCGTCCGGTGCCCTTTCCGATCCAGCAGGGCAGCGCGATCCCCGGCTTCCTCGAGGGGCTGAAGCTGATGCAGAAGGGCGGCAAGTACCGTCTGTGGATCCCTGCCAACCTCGCTTATGGCGCGCCGGGCATGCAGAGCCCCGATCCCGAGCGGGTGCCGCCCGACGCGATGCTCGTCTTCACCGTCAGCCCCGAGCGGATCCTTCCTGCCGCCGTCGTCCAGCAAATGATGATGCAGCAGATGATGCAGCAGCAGCAGGGTGGAGCGCCGGGCGGGCCGCCGCCTTCCGGCGGGAGCGCGTCTCCGCCGCAGGGCATCCCGGGGCAATAGCTGGAAAGGCGTCCCGTCGTCCGTTTCGCTGAACGGCGGACGGGCGCTACGGTCAGCGCCCGGTGTCGATCACCCAACGCTCCCCGCCTTCGAATCCCATTGCCGTCAATTTGCCGCTGGCATAGGCGCCGGTATCGAGGCCGATCCGATGCGGACGCAGCTCGACTTGCTCGGTGATGGTGTGCCCATGCACGATGACCTTCTCGAAGCCTTGCTTATGCTCGAGGAACTCGCGACGGATCCAGCGTAGGTCGCTCGCGACCTGGTCCGCCAGCGACTGGCCCGGCCGCACGCCGGCATGAACAAAGGCGAAATCGCCGATCACGATCAGATCTTCGAACCCCTTCAGAAATTCGATATGCGCGGGCGGCACTTTTCTGGTCAGCAGCGCGTGCAGCTCTGGATAGTCCGCATCGCGATACTCCTGTTCGCTGATGTCGTAGCTCAGGATGGTTTCCCTCCCGCCGATGCGATTGAAAAAGGCGAGCGCCTTTAGATCGCCGTCTAGCGACTTCAGGAAAACCTCTTCGTGGTTTCCAAGAAGGAAGCGGCACTGCCAAGGTCCCGCAGCAACTTCCATGGCGCGCTCCACGACCTGAGCCGAGCTCGGCCCCCGGTCGATCAGGTCGCCCAGAAACACGATCGTCGACTTCGCCGCACCGCGCCGCGCGTCGTCGGCCTCGATATCGCCCAGCAGCGCATCCAGAAGATCGAGGCGTCCGTGCACGTCGCCGATCGCATATACACGCTGGCCCGGCGGAATGCTCCCCAAGGGTTGCGGCGCCGCAGAACGGCGGCGGAAGAGCTGTCCGATCATCACTATGTCACGTCTAAAAAACGGCTCGCATCGCTGTGGTACGGCCTGCCAACCTATTCAACTATAAGAAAACACAGGGGGTGCAACCACCAGTCCGCCGCGAGATCGCTGCCGGAGTGAGCTGGACCATTGCGGCGAAGGCAAAACATGAGAATGCAAGCGCCTAAAACAAAAGTGGCGACCTTTTCAGGTCGCCACTCGTAATCCGGATAATCCGAACAGCTTAGTTGCTGTCGGGATCGTCGTCGTTGTTGGCGAGCGCAATCGCACCACCGATGATCGCGGCAGTGGCAAGCACGCCGATGATCACGGCCGGAGCCAGCTCGCTATCCTTCTCGCTCGCCGTCGACGCGCGCGACAGCGAAAGCTTGGAGGCCGGAGCCGCGACAACCGGCGTGGCCGCCATGGTAACGACTGCAGCAGCCGTAAGAAGCTTTGACAACATTATTCTACTCCCTCTTCGAGCTCCGGTGCTCTCGTCCGGCAGTCCTATGGCATAGGACTGCCCTCACAGCAACACCTCAAAAACCGAGCTCACGACAAAGTTAGCCATGCCGTTGCTCGAACGCAACACTAGTCCGGTTTGATGCAGACCCGATGCTCACAACGTCAGACTCACGATGTGAGCCCACTCGTTCTGATAACGCGGTGCAGCATTATTTCCAAGGGGGTTAACGAAGGGTGTGTCCAGCACCCGCGCACGCATGGTTTGCAGCGAGCGGCGCGGCGTTCAATTGCGGGAAGCCGTGGGTTGTGGCTAGAGGAGCCATGGCTCGACTCCTCCGAACTGCGATCCGACATGTGAGCGTGATCCTACTCCCCCTGCTGGGGAGCTCGCTTTGCTTCACCATGGTGCCCACGGCTCAGGCGAATCAGGCGGCGGAGGTCTTCGAGTCCATCCGGGACGCTGACCTGGAGCTCGGGCGCATCGGCTGGAGGCTGGCCGTCGCCAATTCTGCCTTATGCGACAGGCGCGAGCCCGGGCTCGGCATGCAGCTCCACACCCTCGATCAGTTCGATGCCTCTGGGCGCAGTGCGGCGCGAGCGCACTTTGGATTCGCTACAGGGGTAGCAGTGGAGGGCGTATACCCCGGGGGGCCGGCCCAACGCGCCGGCCTGCAGCCAGATGATTCGTTGGTTCGAGTCGCGACGATCGACATGGGGAGTCTAGCGGGAAGGAGCGGAACCACCGCGAGACTCGTTGCTGCGCAATTGGCGATCGCTGCCTTGCCTGAAGACAAGCCGATCGAGATCGAGGCTCTGCGTGCAGGTGTCGCCGTAAAGGTCGTGCTCCAGCCGGTGCCTGCATGTCGGAGTCGGTTCGAGCTGCGGATCGCCCGAGACTATAACGCTTCGGCCGATGGCACCATGGTTCAGATCAGCTCACGGTTTCTCGAGTCCTATGATGAAGACCAGGTTGCCGCAGTGGTTGCGCACGAATTTTCCCACAACATCTTGCGCCATCGAGAGCGGCTCGAAGCGCACGGCGTCGACTTTGGGCTTCTTTCGGGCTTCGGCGCCAACGTGAAGTATTTTCGCGAGACCGAGCTCTCCGCGGATATCCTTTCGGTGTATTTACTTACGAATGCCGGGTTCCCGCCGCGTGCGTCGGTGGCATTCTGGCGCAGGTTCGGGCCGGACAAGGCTGGCGGCATCTTTCGCAGCCGATCGCATCCAGCGTGGCGTGATCGCGTCTCGACGCTAGAGGCGGAGATTGCGAAGCTTGAGCTTATGTCGACAAGGCCGGTCGTCCCGTCCCTGATCGCAAAGCGCGACCAACCGCTGAGCGGCGATTGGCAATCGCTCTTGGTCCGAAACCGTTGAACGATCCCGTTCGGCAGTGGCGCGGAAGCTCGCACCCGCCTGGATGCCGGAGACAATCAACGGGGTGGGACAGGCCGTTCTGCCGTGATAGCGGGACCAGATCTGCCCGGAATCACAAACCTTCAGCATCAGCGAAAGAATGAAGTGACCATGCGCGAATTCATCCCCTTCGCCAAGCCCGACATTGGCGAAACCGAGATCCAGGCGGTCGTTGATGTGTTGAAATCAGGTTGGATAACGACGGGACAGAAGGCCGCAGAATTTGAGAAGCGGTTCGAACGCCTACTGGGCGAAGATGTGGTCGCTCTGGCGGTGAATTCCGCCACCGCAGGGCTCCATCTCGCCCTGGAAGCAATCGGCATTGGGCCGGGCGACGAGGTCATCATCCCGTCGCTGACCTTTACTGCCACTGCTGAGGTCGTGCGGTATCTTGGCGGCAACCCCGTCCTTGTAGATGTCGATCCAGACACCTTGAACATTTCGCCCGAGTGCGTTCGTGGCGCCATAACTCCTAGAACCCGGGCCATCATTCCGGTGCATTACGCCGGCTTGCCCTGCGACATGACAGCCATTCTCGCGATCGCGGCGGAGCATGGCTTGCGAATCGTGGAAGACGCCGCCCACGCGCTTCCCGCAACGCACCGCGGAAGTCTGGTCGGCTCGCTGGCCAGCGATGCGGCGGTATTCAGCTTCTACGCGAACAAGACGATGACGACCGGGGAGGGCGGCATGGTGGTCACCCGCAACCCGGAACTGGCGAAGCGGATGCGCGTGATGCGGTTGCATGGCATCGACAGAGATGCTTTCGACCGGTTCCGCTCGAAGGTGCCTGCCTGGTACTATGAGGTGGTCGCGCCAGGCTTCAAATACAACCTCACCGACATCGCGGCGGCGATGGGGCTCGTCCAGCTCGCTCGGTTGGACGACTTTCAGGAGCGGCGTGTGAAGCTTGCCGAGCGCTATCGCGAAGCCCTCGCCGATCTGCCGTTGATCCTGCCCTCGTGGGGCGGAGAAGGTGACCAGCATGCGTGGCACCTGTTCGTGTTGCGATTGACCGAGGATGCGCAACAGCGCGGCTTCTCGCGCGAGGCACTGATCGATTATCTGTCCCGCGAGGGTGTGGGGACGAGCGTGCATTATGTCCCGCTGCACCGCCAGCCTTACTGGAGAGACAGCCTGAAGACGCGGCCATCGGACTTTCCGGTGACTGAAGCGGCTTATGCCGGGATGCTCAGTATCCCGCTCTTCACCGCGATGAGCGACGACGATCAGGCGCATATCATAGATCGCCTGATCTCCTATTTCCGGGGATGCTGAAGGGCCGATGAGTTTCCAATGAAGCGGTTGTTCGACATCTTCTGCGCGGGCGCCGGGCTCGTTGCGTTGAGCCCCGTCCTGGCGGCCTGCGCCGTCGCGGTCCGGCTGAGCTCTCCGGGTCCGATATTCTTCCGGCAGCAGCGGGTCGGCCGTCACGGCGCAACCTTCGAAATACTGAAGTTCCGGACGATGCGCGTTGCGCGGTCAGACAATGAGCCGCAGATCACCGTCGGACAGGACCCGCGGATTACGCGGGCCGGGGCGCTTCTCCGCAAGTGGAAGCTCGATGAGCTTCCTCAGCTGTGGAACGTCGTCGTCGGCCATATGAGCCTCGTCGGCCCGCGGCCTGAGGTTCCCAAATACGTCGCAATGTACCCGGCCGCGATGCGAGAGCTTGTGTTGAGCGTGCGGCCGGGAATAACCGACCCTTGCTCGATCTACCTGCGCGACGAGAGTGAGATCTTGGCGCAGGCGGAAGAGCCCGACCGCTTCTATGTCGAGACGCTCATTCCCGAGAAGCTGCGCATTTCCGGCGACTATGTGAAGAACCGCTCCTTCGCTTCCGATGTCGGCATCATCCTTCAGACGATCAAGTCGATCTTTCGAAAGAGCGCGACGCCTCGCCTGCCCGGCTCCTGAGCGCCTCCCTAGGAGGTCGGAAGGCTTGTCGCCGCCTCCATATAATATTGGCCGTCGCGAAAGTCTTTGATCCTGAAGCCCGACGCGAAATAGGAATTAATGGCGCGGATATTGTCGTCATTGACATAGAGGCCGACAGTCGCGCGACCGGCTCGGCGGCCCGCGGCCAGCAAGTCTTGCAACAGCATTCTGCCAATGCCGGCGGCGGGACGATCGACGGCGATCGACAACAGCAGAAAATCGGCGGCGGGATAAGGGGGGCGACGCCCGAGCCTCGCCAGCGCCGCCTTGAGCGCCTTTCTCGCGGACAGGCGGGGGTGCCTGAGCGAAGTCCTGAAAATGTCCTTTGCACACGCTCTCTTGAACGCGACGATCTTCTCGGGAATGCCGATGCCGTAGACAGAAAACCCTCGAGCGACCTCGTCCGCGCCGCTGCGTGCGAAGGCGAGACGGATTTCTGTGCCACCCGACAGGAAGCCGCTATAATAACGCATCAGCACGTCTTCCGACAGGAGCGCAGTGAAATGGCTGCGCGAATAGGCCGCCTTGTGGATCTTCGCGATCGTGGACAGATCGCTTTCAGTAGCGAGGCGCGCCGCGAATTCTGGCGCCGTTGCGGTTCGCTCGAGTTCGGACATATCGCTAGTCCTTGACCGCCAACGCCGTGATGACCTGATCCACCTGCTCCTCGCGCATGGCCGGGCCGATCGGCAAGCTGATAAGGGTATCGGCCATTTCCTCGGCGATCGGGAAGGCTCCCTTGCGATAGCCGAGTTCGGCATAGGCTTTCTGCAAATGCGGCGGGATCGGGTAGTGAACGAGTGTCTCCACGCCGGCGGCGGCGAGCCGCTCCCGCAGGCGATCCCGCTGAGGATGACGGATGCAATACAAGTGCCACGAAGGCTCGGCCCAGCTCGGCACCTGCGGAAGGACGATGGCATTGCTCGCGATTTCGGCGGCGTAGCGGGCTGCGATCCTCGCCCGCCGTTCGTTCCAGCCGCGCAGGTGCTTGAGTTTCACCCGCAAGATCGCCGCCTGCACTGGATCGAGCCTGCTATTATAGCCCTGCACCTCGTTTACGTAGCGCTCCCGCGACCCGTAATTGCGTAGCAATGCCACGCGTTCGGCCAGTTCGGGGTTGTTCGTAGTGACGGCCCCCGCGTCTCCGGCCGCACCCAGATTCTTGCCCGGATAGAAACTCCATGCGACGATGTCGCCGTGACTGCCGATCGGCTTGCCCTTATAGAGCGCGCCCTGCGCTTGAGCCGCATCCTCGACCACGAAAAGCTTATGCCGACGGGCGATCGCAAGGATGGCGTCAAGGTCGGCGGGTTGCCCGTAGAGATGGACGGGGATAATTGCCTTGGTGCGAGGCGTAATCGCCGCCTCGATCCTGGCGGCGTCAATATTCAAGCTGTCGCCACAAGGCTCCACCGGAACGGGCACCGCGCCGACTTCGCTCACCGCCAGCCATGTCGCGATGAAGGTGTTGGAGGGGACGATGACTTCGTCGCCCCTGCCGATGCCGAGCGCCTTCATCGCGAGATGCAGGGCCGCCAGCCCATTGGCGACCGCTACGCAGTGAACGGCCTGTACGAAGCGCGCGAATTCTTGCTCGAACGCCTCCACTTCCGGGCCGCCGATGTATCGGCCGCTCCGCAAGGATTCGAGCACCGCCGTCTCGATCTCGTCCCGTATTTCGCGGTACGAGGCCTGCAAATCAAGGAAAGGTACGGTCATGATCGGGTTCGGGCCTCAATGAATTCGCCATAATTTCGGAAATAGTCATGCTCATCATACTTCAGCGACGCGAGGACGAGGCAGATCGCGTCCGAAGAAAAGTTCTGGAGGTCGCGCCAGATCATCGGGCAGATATATAAACCCTGATCCGGGCGCGCGAGGTGGACGCGGCGCTGCCGCGCGCCATCGTCGAGCACCACGTCGAAGCTACCCGCCACTGGGATCATCAACTGCTGTAGTGCCTTATGCGCATGCGCTCCGCGCTCCGCGCCCTCGGTGAGGCGATAGAGATAATAGATTCGCTCGAACGAGAAAGGCACATGCACTTCCGCTTCGACGAAGCTGAGGCTTCCGCGGGCATCGTCGAACCTGGGAAGCGATATCAGCGAGCATTTGTCGACGTCCATTACCCGCAATCTCTTTCCCGAATGAACCGGACGTGTCGCGCCGGATTGCCTGTCACGAGGCTGTCGGCAGCGACATCTCTCGTCACGACCGCGCCTGCGCCAACAAGCGCTCTGGCGCCGATCCGCACCCCCGGCAAGATCACCGCGCCCGCTCCGATCGAGGCGCCTGCTTCGATCACCGTTTGCGGAAACTCCTGCGGATAGACTCTGCTGCGGGGGTATGCGTCGTTGGTGAACGTCGCATTGGGGCCGATAAACACGTCGTTGCCGACGCGCAGGCCGTCCCAGAGCTGAACCCCCGACTTTACCGTGACGCGATCACCCACCACGACATCGCCTTCGATGAAGACGTGCGCACATATGTTGCAATCCGCGCCGATCCTGGCGCCCGCGAGGATTACCACGAACTGCCAGATCCTCGTGTTTGCCCCGAGTTCGCAAGCGGCGACATCCGCGAGCGGGTGAATCATCATGTTTCGCACTCCTCGAGGTTGCCCGGGATCAGCGACGGAAGAGCCTACCCAAGACGATGTCATGGGCAAAGTGCAAGCCTACCGCCGCAAGCCATGTGCCGGGATTCACGAGAGGAAAGTTCTTGGCGAGGATCTTGGCCTTCTGGTGGAAGATCGCGTGCCGGTTCCGCGTCCGCATGGTGTTCGTCGCATGCGCCCGGTAGTAGAGCAGGGGAGCATCCACCGCCGAGAAGGAGGTGGCGGCGGCGCTGCGGATGACGAAATCCCAATCCTCTTCCCTTAGACTCTCGTCGAAGCCGCCCAGCGCGTCGTACAGCCGCCGGCTGAAGAGCATCGTGCCGGCGGGCACATGCTGGCGCAGGAACACCTTCTTGACGATGTTGCCCGTGTAGCATTTGCGCGGGAAGACCCGTCCGGCCTTCAGGTCCGCCTCATCGCGGAACTCGAGCGCTTGCGAGAAGCAGAATTCCGATCCTGGGTTCGCCGCGAGTGCCTCCATCTGCAGTCTAAGCTTATCAGGATGCCAGAAATCGTCCGACGCGAGCAGCGCGACGAACTCGCCTTTGGCTGCTTCGCGAACTCCCCGATTGAGCGTTTTGCAGACCCCGGCATTCGCTTGGCAGATCAGGGTGAAGCCGTGCTCCGTGGACAGCGCGCACAGCTTCTCGACCGAGGCGTCGCTGGATCCGTCGTCGATGACGACCAGCTGCACTGCGTCATATGTCTGGGCGAGCACGCTGGCGATCGCCTTTTCCACATAGGCGATGTGGTTGAACGACGGCATGATGACCGACACCAAGGGCGTTGCCGTGGAGGGGGTGGGGACGTCGTTCTTCATTCCATCTCGATTGTTGCCATGCCAGCGCGACGGCTTTTTGCGGGTTAGCGGGGCTCTCGTGGCATGGAATACAGCAAGAAGATCAAGAAAATCAGGCCCGAGGTCAGCAGGGCCGACGTGAACGTCATGCCCAGCAGGACGAATCCGACATATACCGTGATTACGAAAAGGATGCGCTTGGGTAGGCCCTCGACCGACCCATCCAAAATTCTGAGGAACATCGCCAGAAGTAACGGGTAGATCAGTACGCCGATTAAGCCAAGATTCATGTATGCATCGGAAAAAAGGCCATTATTGGCGCGGGCAGTATAATCGCCAATAGCGTACTCTCCCAGAAGGAACTGCACGTTCTCCTGTTCGCCGCTTGTTAGCCATTTGAGAATAGATTGGCTGAAGTACAGAATTTCATGCGTCTGGAAGTAGCTGTAGTAGCTGTAGTGCAACTCAGACGGAATAAACAGCACTCGGTATGCAAACAGAGTGTTAAGTGTGCTCGACTGGAAAAGCAAGGACTCCGCCATGCTGAAGATGATCAGTCCAATGGCGGCATATATTAGCCTGATGGAATGAGACAGGTCTCTTATAAGGAAATATCCCATCACGCCGAGGATCAGCACGAAGATGATCTGTTTGGTTCCGGTTATAGAAAAATTCACGTAAATCACGAAGAGGGTCAGCGAAAATATCAAGTACTTCCGCTGCATCAATGCGTATACCGCAAAAAACGGCAGGATGTTGTCTGCGAGGGAGACGATGTAGTTCAGGGGAAACATCGCTTCATAATTGCGAGCTTCGGCGCGAACGTCATACACGTCAATTAGATTGAAATGGAGTCGAAGTCCGGTGTTCATATATGAGTAGATCAATACGGACACGGAAAGTACTACGAGCGCGCCGGTATGAAAATAGTTAGATCTAATTGCCTTTAGGCTATTGATCCTTACAGGACTTATGAACATCCAGCATACAAAGAAGAGCAGCCAGTAACAAATTTGCAGTGCTACATAGGATAGCTCGTAGTCAGACCGAAAAGATATAGCTGATATAGTTGGTATAACCGAGAAAATAACCAAGACGGAAAGGATATTCCCGGAAATAGTCTTCTCGTCGAACACCCGTTTGAAAAACGGTATTCCACAGATAAGCAGAATCCACGAGTAAATCTCGGTTAAAAACGACTTGTTGCTATAGAATAGGCCTTGGTAGCCATAGATGTCCGCCAAGTACTTGTAGGAGGTGTCGAGGCAGATTTTATAGACTACGATCAAAGCCGTGAAGTAGAGCAACCCGCTGAGATAGTCGTTACGAACGCCCGCGACCGCGTGGCTGGTTCCCCCGAGGGGAACCACGGCGTGCTCGTGATATTTGAGTTCTGCGTTTTCAGGCATGCCGGGTGTCGTTAGCTCAATTGTCGGTTTGGCGTCGAGTGAATAAGGCCGCGGGATGGGCCGGTGGCGGGGCGCCGAGCAGCTGGCGAGCACCCCGTCACGATCGCCCGGCGCGCCGGATCAGCCATTATCCTGCGCCTAGAACTCCGTGCCTAGGCGTAGAAGGTCCGAATCGCGCCGGTGATACGGTCGATCTCCGCATCCGTGAGCTGCACTGCCGATGGCAGCCAAAGTCCATGCGTTCCGATCGCGTTCGAAACCGCGTGTTCGCCCGGCAGCCGGTAGGCCGCCTGCTTGTTGATCGGCGGATACATTACCCGGGTCTGCATGCCCGCGTCCTTCAGATGCGCGATGAGCGCCTCACGGCGCTCGGCCATCGAATCGATGAACCAGGGAGCGGTACGTTCCAGGTCGTGTGCGAACAGCGTGATCCCGGCGATGCCGGCGAGACCGTCAAAGTAGCGCTGCCAGATTTGCTTCTTGCGGCGGACCCGGGCGTCGAGCTTTTTCATCTGCTCGATTCCGATAGCGGCCTGAAGCTCGGTGAACTTGAAATTATAGCCGATTGAATCGTGGACGTCGTTGCCACCGCCAGAGCGACCGAAGTCCTTCAGGCGCCTTAATTTTGCGGCGATCTCGTCCGAATCGGTGATCAGGGCGCCGCCTTGGCCCGTCGAGATGATCTTTGGGGCCGAAAAGGAAAAGCTCCCGACCAGTCCGGCGCGTCCCACGTGCCGGCCGTCAGGATAGAAGGACCCGAGCGATTGCGCCGAATCCTCGATGAGCAGCAGTTGCCGATCGCGGGCGAGGGCCTCGAAAGCCGCGATTCCGGCCTTCGGGTAACGCCCGTTTGCCGACACCAGCATGATCGCCTTGGTCTTATCGGTAACCGCCGCCGCGGCCTTTTCGATGTCGAGGCAGAGGGTGTCGGGTTCAACGTCGACGAAGACCGGCTGTGCGCCGAACATCTTCACCGAATTTGGCGTGGCGATCATCGTGTAGTTAGGCACGATGACCTCGTCGCCCGCCTCGACCCCGCAAGCCATCGCGGCGAGGGTGAGGCTGATCGTGCCGTTGTTCACGACGATGCAATGCTTTGCGCCGGTGAATTCGGCGATCATGTTCTCGAACCGCTCGGTCCGCTTGAACTCGGTGATGAAGCCGTCTTCGTCCATGTAATCGCAGACGGCCTTCTTCTCCTCTTCCTCGAAGAGCGGGCGCATTTGCATAATGAATTGCTGCGTCATTGCGTTTCTTCTCTGTATCGTTTTTCGAGTTCGAGGATTGCGGCACGGTCGCGCGCCTTGATCAAACGGGCGGGCACCCCGGCATAGAGTGACCATGGCTCGAGGCTGGACTTGACCAGCGACTGCGCGCCGACAGCGCTCCCGTCTTCGAACACGACGCCCGGCAGCACGGTCGAATTGGCGCCCACGATGCAATGCCGGCGAAGGTCGATATGGCCGATCTCGACATTGCCCTTAAATTGCTCGGGCACCAGCGGTGATGCGATGCCGGCGACATAGTCGTCGCTGCCGGCGGCGAGGACGGCGTTGGGAGCGAGGGTGGAAAACTGCCCAATTGAGACACTGGCGCCGCGCCCCCCGATGAGCTTGCAGCCCGCGGCTATGTGCACATGGCCGTCGATCCGCAATGCAGTGGAGATATAGGTGAAATCGTCGATGATGACGTTGTCGCCGATCTCCACGAGCTCGGGATAGCGAATGCGCACGGTCTTGCCGATGATGACATTCGCGCCGAGACGCTTGAGCTTGCCGAAGTCGAAGAAGAGGTTTTCGCTCAAAACCGTCTCCGGTCGAGATCCGGGCCGACATAGGGTCCGTTCTTCACCTCGAGCACCTGCGTCCCGTCTTCCAGGATGTCGTATCCATGCCCGCCGCGCAGCAGGATGATGACGTCGCCGGTATTCACTTCGAGCTCGGCTACCTTCCGCTCGGCGGTGTCGAAGACGTTCGCGCGGATCTTGCCGGAATGAACGAACAGGACCTCCTGCGTCCACAGCACCTCGCGCGACACCTCGTTATGGATATGCGCCTTCAGCTCTTTGCCGGAGTGGTAGCCCCAGACGCCGACCTGGATAAAGTCCTCGTCCTGCGAGAAGAAGTTTAATCCCTCGCGCCACACCGTCGCCGCCGGGATATGACGCGCCAGAACGAGGTCGCCTTCCTTGATTTCCGTGATGTCAGTCATATCCGTTTCCGTTCTTCTGATACCATTCGATCGCGTCTGCGATCCCCGCCTTGAACTCGCGCGAGGGCCCCCAGCCGAAATGCCGTTTCCCACGCGACCCGTCCACCGTCTTGTAGGGCGCGCCGTCGGGTTTGCTGGGATCGAGCACTAGCGCGCCCTCATACCCCGCCATGTCCTTGATGATCTCGGCCAGTTCGAGGATTGAAATCCCTTGGCCCACGCCGATGTTGATCGGATCGACGGTGGGCGCGACATCGAGCGCGCGAACCATCGCTTCGGCGCCGTCATCAACATGCAGCCATTCCCGCACAGGTGTGCCGCTGCCCCAGATGACGACCTCCGGGCGCTCTTCCCGTTTCGCACGGACGATCTTCATTATGAGCGCGCCCAGCGCGTGCGATCGCTCCTCCTCAAAATGATCCTCGGGACCGTACATGTTCGACAGGATCAGGTTGATCACATCGAGACCGTGCTGCTTGGCATAGGCCCAAGACCCGACCCACGATGCCTTGCGAACGAAGCCATAGACCATGACGGACTCGTGCAGTGGCCCGTTCCAGAACTCGTCTTCGCGGAAGATCGTGGCTTCCCCGGGGTAGGCGCAGTTGGAGATCGGATTGACGATCCGTGCGACCTTCGAGTTATTGGCCGCCTCGAGCAGGTTGAGCGTCATGTGGAGGTTGTTGTTGAACAGCTCCGCAGGGTGCTTGTAGCCAAACTGGATGCCACCGACATAAGCGGCGCAATTCAGGATATATTGCGGCCTGACCTCTTCGAAGTAACGAAGCGTCGCATCGCGATCGCGCAGGTCCAGCCCCTTGCTGAGCGACGTAGCGGTATATTCTAGTCCTTTGGCATCGAGGAGGCGGCAGACGCGCTTGCCGAGGAAGCCCGTGCTACCCGTAACGACGATCATCGATCGGGCCCCCCGTACGTATCATATTTGAGATCGTACCCGACCATGATGTCGATCAGTTCCCTGATCCCGGTCTTCGGCTCCCAGCCGAGCTTGGCCCGGGCCTTGCTGGGATCGCCCCAGAGCAGCTCGACCTCGGCCGGACGGAAATATTGCGGATTGACGACCACGCGCACCTGACCGGTGTCGGCATCAACCGCCTTTTCATCGACTCCGGAGCCCTCCCAGCGGAGGCGGATGCCCGCCGCTTCGAACGCCCATTCGGTGAACTGGCGCACGGTATAGGTTTCCCCCGACGCGATAACGTAGTCGTCGGGCTCGTCCTGCTGCAGCATCAGCCACATGCACTCGACATAGTCCTTGGCGTAGCCCCAGTCCCGCTTGGCGTCGAGATTGCCGAGCGACAGGGTCTCCTGCCGACCTTGCGCGATACGCGCCGCCGCCTTGGTAATCTTCTTGGTAACGAACGTCTCGCCGCGGCGCGGGGACTCGTGATTGAACAAGATTCCGTTGCACGCATACATGCCATAGGCCTCGCGATAATTCACGGTGACCCAGTAGGAGTAGAGTTTTGCTGCGCCATAGGGCGATTTGGGATAGAACGGGGTTGTCTCGGATTGCGGGGCGCTGTCGGGAAGTCCGCCGTACAATTCCGACGTCGAGGCCTGATAAAAACGCGGATGCAGGCCGAGGTCCTTGATCGCGTTGAGCAATCGGATCGTGCCGACGGCGTCCACCTCCGCGGTGTATTCGGGGACCTCGAACGAAACCGCGACGTGGGACTGCGCGCCGAGATTGTAGATTTCGTCCGGAACGATCCTGCTCAGCAAGGAATGAAGATTGCTCGAATCCGCAAGGTCCCCGTGATAGGTCCGGAACCGGGGATTATCCATGAGATGATCGATCCGTTGGGTCGTGAAAACCGAGCTGCGCCGGAGGATCGCGTGGACTTCATAGCCCTTTTCCAGGAGGAATTCGGCGAGGTAGGACCCGTCCTGCCCCGTCACCCCCGTGATAAAAGCCTTCTTCATTCAGCCCGTTCCTTCAAGACCATGGGGTTCCGCACTCGGACCCGGATTGGAAGCGCCAGAGCGGCACTTGGCATGTTCGCCAGGCAATCCGCGGTGGCGGGGCGGCCTGGCACGCAGCGCAGCGGCGGATGACTCAGGTCTCCCGCCGGCGCGGGGAGTAGCAATGGATCGCTAGTGCATCGACAGGAGATTTGCGATGTATCTGCCATAAGCTGTTTTCTGGAGCGGCTTGGCCAGCCGCGCGATTGCCTCCGCATCGATCCACGACTGGCGAAACGCAATCTCTTCGGGGCAGGCCACCATCAAGCCCTGACGCTTTTGTAAGGTGGCGATGAACCCCGATGCTTCGAGCAGGCTGTCATGGGTTCCGGTGTCGAGCCAGGCGAAACCCCGCCGCATGATCTCCGTATTGAGCTGACCAAGTTCGAGGTAGCGCTTGTTGACGTCGGTAATCTCCAGCTCACCCCGAGGTGAAGGCTTGATCTCGGAGGCGATCGAGCAAACCTGGTTGTCGTAGAAATACAGTCCGGTGACCGCATAGTTGCTCTTAGGTGCGCTCGGCTTTTCCTCGAGGCTTATCGCGCGTCGCGACTGGTCGAATTCGACCACGCCATAGCGTTCCGGATCGTCGACGTGATATGCGAAGATCGTCGCACCGTAGTCACGCGCGTCGGCGTTGTGCAGAAGGTCGACGAGATTGTGGCCGTAGAATATGTTGTCGCCGAGCACCAGCGCACTGGTATCATTGCCAACGAATTCCTTTCCGATGAGGAACGCTTGTGCCAGCCCGTCCGGCGAAGGCTGCGCGGCATATTGCAGGTTCATTCCCCATTGGCTGCCATCGCCGAGAAGTTCCGCGAAGCGCGGCGTGTCGTGCGGCGTGCTGATCAGCAGGACGTCGCGGATTCCGGCGAGCATCAACGTCGACATCGGATAATAGATCATCGGCTTGTCATAGACCGGCATCAGCTGTTTGCTCACAGCTTGGGTGACCGGATAAAGCCGGGTGCCGGAGCCTCCAGCGAGAATAATGCCTTTTCGATTGCCCATCGGGACGCCTACGCCTTGTAGTGCTTGCTCACCCACTCGCGGTAGGCGTTGGTCTGCACGTTTTCTACCCATTGCGGGTTCTCGAGGTACCACGCGACCGTTTTCCGGATGCCGGTCTCAAAGGTTTCGGAGGGGCGCCATCCCAAAGCGCGTTCGATTTTGGAAGCGTCGATGGCGTAGCGGCGATCGTGGCCCGGCCGATCCGTGACATGAACGATCTGATCGCGATAGCTGCCGCCGCCATCTCTCGGGCGCAGCTCGTCGAGGAGGTCGCAGATATGGCGAACGATTTCGATGTTTGCCTTCTCGTTCCATCCGCCGATATTGTAGGTTTCGCCAATTTCGCCATCTGCGAGAACGCGGCGGAGCGCCTCGCAGTGATCGGCGACGTAGAGCCAGTCGCGAACCTGCTGGCCATCGCCATAGACCGGCAGCTTCTTGCCCTCCAGCGCGTTGACGATCATCAACGGAATGAGCTTTTCCGGAAAGTGAAACGGCCCGTAATTGTTCGAGCAGTTGGTCGTGAGCACCGGCAGGCGGTACGTGTGATGCCATGCGCGCACCAGATGGTCGCTCGCGGCTTTGCTGGCAGCGTAGGGACTGTTTGGCGCATAGTTGCTGTGCTCGGTGAAGGGCGCCTCATCCGGAGTGAGACTCCCATACACCTCGTCCGTGCTGACGTGCAGGAAGCGGAAGTTCGCCTTGTCATCTCCGTCGAGAGCGGACCAGTAAGCGCGCGCTGCCTCAAGCAGGCTCGTGGTGCCCAGGACATTGGTCTCCATGAATGCCTGCGGCCCGGAGATGCTGCGATCGACATGACTCTCTGCCGCGAAATTCAGGATCGCGCGCGGCTTGTGCGCGGTGAGGAGCGCGCCGACCAGTTCGAGATCACCGATATCGCCATGAACGAAGACGTATCGCTCATCCACCTCGAGCCCGGCCAGATTCTGCAGATTGCCCGCATAGGTCAGCTTGTCGAGGTTGAGGATGGGCTCCTCGCTATTTGCGAGCCAGTGGTTTACGAAATTGCTGCCGATGAAGCCGGCGCCGCCAGTTACCAAAATCATAGATCACCTTTCCGCAGCCGCGGCGAAGAATGGTCGCACCGCATGCGGGCAAGCCGGCCGATCAGCCACCGATCCCACAAAAGTCGAGCACCACCTTGCCGGACAACCGGTCCTTGGTGGCCGGATCGAGAAAGCTTTTGTGCTTCACCAGGAATGCGAAGACGTCGCAGCTCTCGCTCGCTTCGTCCAGCGGGGCAATCGGGAGGTGAGGGTGCTCGGTGATGTTCGGTTCGACCGCCACGATATCGTGCCCAGCTTGCGCCAGTTTGCCGGCGATCTCGAGCGCTGGCGATTCGCGCAAATCGTCGATGTCCGGCTTAAAGGCCAGGCCCATGCAGGCGATGCGCGGCCGCCGACCCAGTCGCGCCTCCGCATCGCTGGCTGCCTCGACGATCTTTTCAATCACCCATTCTGTCTTGTGATTGTTCACGCCGCGCGCGGCCTTGATCAGCACGGCGTCCTGCGGATTTCGGGCGACGATGAACCAAGGATCGACGGCGATGCAATGGCCGCCCACGCCCGCCCCGGGCTGCAGGATGTTGACGCGAGGATGATGGTTGGCGAGCTTGATGAGATCCCACACGTCGATGCCTTCGCGATCGCACAGCAGCGAAAGCTCGTTGGCGAACGCGATGTTGACGTCGCGGAAGCTATTCTCGGTGAGCTTGCACATCTCGGCCGTCTTGGCATCAGTCTCGAGCACGTGCCCGTCAACGAAGGTGCGGTAGAAGTCCGAGACCGCTCGGGTGGCTTCGGGAGTATGGCCGCCGACGATGCGATCGTTCTCGACGAGCTCGATCATCACCTTGCCCGGCAGGACGCGCTCGGGACAATAGGCGATGCTGAGGCTCGCGACATCGACACCGGCCGCGTGCAGCACTCTCGCCATCTCGTGCGTAGTACCGACCGGTGAAGTGGACTCGAGGATCACGATGTCGCCGCCCTTGAGAAGAGGGGCGACCTTCGCGGTAGCGGACAGGATATAGTCGATGTTCGGCTGCGGAACGTCGTCGCTTTCGTGAAAGGGGGTGGGCACGCAGATCATGTAGACGTCGGCGGGCTGGGGTTCGGCAAAGGCCTTGAGGCTTCCGGATGCGACGGCCGAGCGCACATAGGCGTCGAGATCGGGCTCGACGATATGGATGCGGCCTTCATTGATCGTCTCGACCACATGCGGGTTGATGTCGACCCCCGCAACGTCGTAGCCCTTTGCCGCAAGCAAAGCGGCGGTCGGCAGGCCGATATAGCCCAGCCCGATCACGCAGATTGTCTTCTTCATCAAATCGCCCTCAAAACATCAACGATCCGCCGGCAGGCTTTGCCGTCGCCATAAGGATTGTGCGCCCGCGACATCCGTCGATAGAGGTCTTCGTCCTCGATCAGGGCGGCCACGCCTTCGAATATTCTCTGCTTGCGCGCGCCGACCAGTTTGACGGTTCCGGCATCCACCGCTTCCGGCCGTTCCGTCGTTTCCCGCATCACCAATACGGGTTTGCCGAGACTGGGCGCCTCCTCCTGAATGCCACCACTGTCGGTGAGGACGAGGTGGCAGTTCTTCAGGAGGTAGAGGAAGGGCTCGTAGTCCAGCGGCTCGATCAGATGAACGTTCGGCAGGCCCGAGAGCATATCGCCCACCGGTCCGCGGACATTGGGGTTGAAGTGGACCGGATAGACGAACCGCATGAGGGGGAAAGCGGTGGCGAGATCCTTGATTGCCTCGCAGATCTGCAGGAAGCCGTCGCCGAAATTCTCGCGCCTATGCCCGGTGATGACGATATATCGGCCATCCTGCCAGGCAAAGGGAAGCAGCGCGTCGATCCGCTCGACCAACGCCTGTCGCTTGGCCTCATCGCGATTGATCTGGTCAACCACCCACATCAGCGCGTCGATGACTGTGTTGCCGGTGACGGTGATCTGCTCCGCGGTAACCCGCTCGGCCATAAGATTGTCGCGACTCTGCGCCGTCGGCGCGAAATGCCAGCAGCTCAGCTTGCCGGTGAATTGCCGGTTCAGTTCTTCGGGAAACGGGGCTTGCAGGTCGTGCGTGCGCAGTCCGGCCTCGACATGGCCGATCGGAATGCCCGCATAGAAGCTCGCCAATGCCGTCGCCATCGAGGTGGTCGTATCGCCATGGACAAGAACGATGTCGGGGTGCTCCTCAGAAAGCACCTTGCCCATGCCGGTGAGCACCGCGGTAGTGATGTCATAGAGGCTTTGCCCCGCTTTCATCAGATTGAGATCCACGTCAGGAACGATCCCGAAGACATCAAGGACCTGATCCAGCATCTCGCGGTGCTGCGCAGTCACGCAGACGCGTACGTCCAGATCTTCCGGGTATTTCTTCATTTCCAGGTAAAGCGGCGCCATCTTGATGGCTTCCGGCCTGGTCCCGAAGACGAGGAGAATTCTCTTGGGCTTAATCATCGTTGTTCTGGCTGCCTCTGGCAATGCGGCGGTATCTGCGCCGGATTCGAGGGATGAAATTCTGCGGCGCGAAGATCATCCCACGCGGGTGATTCGATTTCGTGCCCATCGTACCAGATGGCCAAACCGCTCCCAGAGCTTGCTGTTGTTGGGATAGTCTTCGTACGTCCTGTTCGGCGCTTGCAGGATCCTCGAAAATTCCTCTTCGCTCAGCCCGAGCTTCTTCAATACATAGGCCCGGTCTTGCGCAATCGTCTTGGCGGGAGCCGGCGGATAGCTCAGTTCCTCGAGAGCCTGATCGCGTGTGATTTGCCCCGAGCAGATCAGTGCCGAATTATACGACTTTCGCAGGTCATAGCCGAATTTTTCGGGGAGGTAGTAAGCGTGAAAGAAGCGCGTGAAGATAGATTCGTAGTGCTTGCCGCCATAATCCCGCCACCCCAGCTCGTCGATAAGAAGCTGTTTGGCCGCCGCCTTGTTGAAGTCGATATAATTGAGGATCGGCACCCACCGCGTGCCGCGAACGAGCAGCCGATAGACGTAGTCGAACGTCGACAGATAGGGGTAGCTACGCATCTTCACGCGGCCGAACTGCTTGTGGATCGCACGGATCAGGCGCGAGTCCTTCGAGCCGTACAACCACGACTCGGGCATGATCGACTCGGTCACCACATTATTGCCCGCGATGATGTAAGGGATCTTCATCTTCGTGGCTGTCTTGATCAGCACGGCCCAGATCGCGTGGTCCGTCGGTATTTCAATGTTGGCGATCGATGATCGCAAAAAGCTGGTCTGGATATCTTTGAATTCGTTCCAATCGAGAACTTCGGTGTGTAGATCGATACCGAGAGTCTTCACCAGTTTCTCAATATTGGCTACTGACAGCTCGGAGTTCCACCCGTTGTCAAGATGGACGGCTAGTGTACGCAGTCCGTACTTGCGCGCGACCAGATAGGCGACATAGGAGCTGTCCACCCCTCCGCTCAGGCCGATCAGGCAGTCATAGGGGCTGTTCTTGCCACGCCGTTTGATCTCTTCGATCATTGTCGTGAGCTGTTCGGCACCCGCGGCGTCATTGTGCAGGTCCTGCGAGATGTTCTCGTCATAGTTCCTGCAGAAATTACACCGACCGTCCTCGTAAAATTCTATTTCAGTCGCCGTAGTGTCCATCACGCAGCGACTACAAATCCGAACGTCCTGCTTCATCAAACTGCCTTCGATGCCCAAGGCCGCCGGTTCAGGTGTGGACCTCGGCTGGGTCTGTGTAACTGATCAAAACCGCCTTATGCTTGCCGTGAAAGACGAACATCGAGCCGGCGCCTGCCGCAGAGGCGCCGACCCGCAGCCCCTCGCGCAGATGCTCGACATTGCCCGCTCCCCCGATGCAAATCACCGGTATCGGCACGCTTTTGGCGACCTTCTCGACGAAAGCAAGGTCATAGCCATCCATCATGCCGTCGCGGTCGATCGAATTCACCACCAGCTCGCCGACGCCCAGTCCTTCCAACCTCTGAATATGTTGAAAAATATCCGCTTTCTGGCGGACCTTGCCCCCATGCGAGTAGAGTGAATGGCGCCCGAGAAGCTCGCGCTTGACGTCGATGCAGGCGACGATGCTCTGGCTGCCGAAGATTCGGGCCGCTTCCGCGACGAGGCCCGGATTCTCGAAGAGGGCCGAGTTCAGCGTCACCTTCTCGACGCCTGCCTTGAACAGTTCCTCGATTTGGGCGAGCGAGGTTATGCCGCCGCCATAGCCGATTGGCATGAAGGCACCGGAGGCGATGTCCTTGATCAGCTCATAGTCAGGGCCCTTGTTCGCAGGAGTCGCTCCAATGTCGAGCAGGACAAGCTCGTCCACCTCCTTTTCGTTGAAGATCTTCACCGCATTTATCGGGTCGCCGATATATTTCGGTTTGGCGAACTTGCGTGTCTTCACGAGGCTGCCGTCCTGCACGAGCAGGAAGGGGATGATGCGCGCCCGGTTCACGCGTCAAAGCTTCCGACAAAGTTTCGGAAGAGTTGGATGCCGTATCTGTGGCTCTTTTCCGGGTGAAACTGCACGCCCGCTATATTGTCGCGCGCGAAAGCTGACACGAAGGTCTCGCCGTATCGAGTGGTGCCCCAAACGTCGTCGGGGTTGTTGCAGGTGACCGCGTAAGCGTGGACGAAATAAAATCGCGCTGTATCGCCCAGCTGGTCGGACAAGTTCGTCTGTTTGGCGAAGTCCACTTCGGACCAGCCCATATGCGGAACTTTGAGCCCGGTTTCGGCGGGAGGCCGGAACCGGCGCGCCTGCGCGTCAAAATAACCGAGACCCTTGCCGTTGCCCTCCTCACTCGACGAGCACATCAACTGCATCCCGAGGCAGATGCCAAGGATCGGCGTCTTACGGCCGAGCACCAGATCCTGCAGCGGCTTTACCAAGTCACGCTGCTCAAGGTTCTGCATGGCTAGATCGAAGTGTCCTACGCCAGGCAGAATGATCTTGTCACAAGATTCTATCTCTCGATGATCGCTCGTCACGATATGAGGAGAGCCAATATACTTAAGCATATTGCAGATTGAGCCAATGTTGCCCATACCATAGTCAATTACTGCAACATTCATGAAAAATCTACTGTCCTGACTTGCTGGGAGGGGTGCTATACGCCGATCGGACGTTTGGCGTGCTTATATGACAATACCATGTAGTGCACATAGCTCATCGAGCGGGCGAGAGTGAACAGCAGAAGGGTGTCGGCGACATTTTCGAAGACCGTCACTCCGGCCAACAGCGCAAGGGTTGCAAGGAGCAGGCCGGTAACCTGCCAGACCAGCGACGTACCCATCTTGTTCGCAATGACAAGCACGCCCCCAAGCGACATCGCGACGAAGTTGAAGAAGAACATGGGAATGAGGAGCCGCGCATATTCTCCCACCGCTGCCCATTTTGGGCCGAAGACAAAAACGAACAGCCACGGCGACAGCAGATAGAGCAAGCCGAAGCCGACAAGCCCCAGCAATGTCACGGGCCATAGCAGCCTGAAGTAGAGCGGGCGGCAGTTGCCGTCGCGCGCATAATCGACGCTCGCCCGCTGGCGGAAGACATCCTTCAGGCTGGAGCTGACGATCGTCACGGGAAGGTACAAGGCCGAAAAGAGCAGCGAGACGTAGCCGAGCTCGGTCGGACCAAAGGCGTAACCGATGATCAATACGTGGATCGATCCGGCAAACGTGTTGATAAGCTGGTCTGGAACCATCACTCGAGGGAAGTTGCGGTAGCGCTTGCCCATTGCCGCCATTCTGCTTCTGCTCGTGGCGAATCTGGACATCGGACCGCGCCATACCTGCCTGAAGCTATAGCCGACGTACACAAGCCGCCCGAGCGCCTCGCCGAGCACCAGTCCGCCGCCGAACCACCCGCCGACGCCGAAGCCCAACTTGGGGAGTGCCAACGCGACGCTTTGCGATATCCGGTTGGCCGAAAGGTCCTTGAATGCTGTCTCGCGCACAAGCCATTCGGCGGTGCAATTGTAGACCACCTGGCCGAAGCTGATGAGCGGAACGAAGATCAGTGCTACGCGCAACGCCGGGTCGGCGAGGGCGATCGCTATGGGGTCGCGTAACGCGAGCAGCAGTAGCAGGGCCGGCAGCAGTATGATGGCACTGCGAAGGAGGATGAACAGAAACAGATTGGCGGCGCTCAGGCTCGACCGCGCAATCAGAAAGGCCTGCTCATAGGTGCCGCTCGCGACTATCGCGAGGGGCGTGGCGATCATGGATATGGTAGCGAAGGTGCCGAAATCGGCCGGTGAGTAGAGCCTGGTGAAGACCGGGTAGAACAGAAGCGGCAGCACCTGCGCGACGACTGTGCCGGCCATCACGAGGCCGGCATTCTGCGCGAAATCCCCTAACGGGCGCCTACGCCAGATCGCAGTCAGCATGAGCCGCGCGGATCCGGTCAGTACCAGTGCTTTTTCAAGGCGCGGAACATGAAGTTATGCAGCTTGAAAGCGCGGATATACAGGAAGGCCTTGATTCCGAGACGTGCTCGCCCTGCAAGGATGTGCCCGAAGCCCTCCCTCCTGAGGAACCCGATCGCTGGCCAATACCAGCGCCCCTTGATCACGCCATGCGCCCATATGATCGGCGGACGGCGGGCGGCTTTGCTGGTTAGCGCGTAGAACGGTTCTTCCAGCTCGTTCGAGATTGTGCTCGTGTCCAGATCCCAGGCGGAGGCTTCCGGCGTGAGGAGCTTCTTAAGCGTCTCCACATTGTAGAGAGAGAGGCCTATGGCGGACCGATAGCGGACTCCTTTGGGGATCGGCCCGATCTCCTGTCCGGCAGCGTCGGCATAGGAGAGTGGCAAATCGGGGGAGATCTTCAGATAGCCGACCGGGATGGACTGGGCTTCGGCGATGATCGCCTCGAACCGCTGCGTGTCGACCCGCTCCGATATGAACACGTCCTCAAGCCACAGGATCACCCAAGGCTCGCTGATTTGCGAGAGGGCTGACCGGAGATTGTCCGAATAGGAACGGTCCTCGCCAATGTTCACAACAGTGACGTCCGGCGCATCATAGGTTTTGTGATTGGTCAGCAAATAGACCGCATACGGGCAGTCCGGCCAATATTTCTGCAGACAGTGGAAGAACGGGTCCCACAGATCGGCATATTTGTCGCAGGACACGACCATGAAGGCCACGGGAGCGGAGGAGGGGGTGGATCGCATAAGTTCCTATCCGGTCAGGCGACTGGTGAGAGGTTGCGGAAGAGGGTGACGTACTTCTTTTCTTCGGATGTCCAATTGAATTCTTCCAGCACGGCCTTTCGTCCGTTCTGGCCCATCCGATATGCTCTATTTCTGTCTTCCAGAAGAAATGCGATCGCGTTCCTGATCTCGTCGGGCTTTCCTGGTGCCACGTAGACGCCGCACTCATGACGATCGATGATATCTTTCCACAAAATATAGTCGGTGCAGATGAACGGGAGGCCGGCCTCCATATATTCGAACACCTTATTGGTGCCATAGGAACCAAGCCTGTCGCCCAGATTAAGCTTGTAGTCGTAGATGACCACTCCCATCAGCGCGGTTCGATAAAATTCGTGAAGGTCAGAGCGCGACAGGCGTCCGAGAAATTGGACCTTGCTACCGTTGGGCCCTGCCAGCAGTCTATTGCTATGTTCTTCGTCGATATATCCTGCGATGCGATATTGAAGATCGTCGAACGCGCCTACAGCTTCCACAATCTCTTCTTGGTTGGAGTAGGCATATACAGTACCCGAGTAACAAAGGACATTGCCTCGAGCGACGAAATCATCACGACTGAAGTCCCAGTTGTCGCCGACCAAAGGAAAATTGGCGATCAACACGCCCTTACCCAGCGCCTCTTGGAAGTTGGCGACGACGTGGGAATGGGGACTGACGATCTCGTCATATTGACGCAAGGCATGCATCATATATTTTTCGAAAACCGCTGAAACGAGCTTCCTGGAGGGATAAGGGAGCCACTCTTTCTCCAGTATGTGCCGCGGCATGTCTTCATGCGCGTCGTACACGATCTTCTTGCCTGCCTTTTTCAACGCGAGGCCCAGGGGCAACAGCTCAGGAGAGTGAAGCTGATAAATATCAGCATCTATCTCCAACGCCTTCTGGAGGAACTGAGTTTTCGCCGACAGCAGCGTCTTCCAGCGCGGCCAGGGCTTGTTGCAGTCGAAGATGCGGATGCCGTCGAGGACTTCGTCGGGCTCCCCGTCGTTAGTCAATATGGTCACGGCAAAGCCGTTATTGTGAAGCGACTTACACTGTCTCAGAAATACGCGTGCATCGTTACGGAAATAGCCGCTGATGACATGGCAAACACTATTCAACGTCCGCAATCCCCACCAAGAGCACCAAGCCGGGCGCAGGCTGATGGACGCTGCCGCGCGCGCGGTGCCGCAGTCATCCTGTCACGGGAGGCACATTATGTCCCCGGGGGAGCCATCCCTCATGCTTGCCGCGTCGCCCTGCTCCGGGCGGGAATTCCTTAGGCCCGCGCACTCGATAAGTCGATGGGGTAGCTGCTGGCGAGGTCGCAGGCAGAGCAAGAGGCGAGGTGTTCCGCGCACCGGCTCGATTGTAAAGGCGGTGGCACTATCCTAATGGCCCGCCGATGTTGATTTCCTTTCGCCGCGCGAGCCCGCTGCGGCAATCTTGCTTCCAGGATCATGCGCCATGACGAATTTGCGCATCCAGTTCGAATCGCGTGCGATGGAAGTTTTGCGTTGGCTGGTCGGCCTGAGCCGGGGGACCAAGTTCGCCCTGGTGCTTGTGACCGACGGCATATTGTGCGTAGCGGCGGTCTGGATCAGTTTTTCGCTGCGGCTCGGTCAGTGGGATCTTTGGAGCCCGGCTATCGGCAGTGTTGCGGTCGCGGCGCTGGCACTGTGGCTCACGATCTTCCTGTGGCGCGGCACCTATCAATATGTGGTGCGCTTCGCGGGCCTGGGCACGATGATAGACATCGCGACCTCGTGCCTGCTCATGATGGCGGTCCTGGCGCTGGTCTTCATGGCCAATACCGTGCCCGGCGTGCCGCGCACCATCGCGCTCATTCAGCCGCTCGTCTTCGCCGCTCTGCTGATGGTGAGCAGGGTGCTCGCGCGTTATGCGCTGTTCGACCTGATCAACCGGCGCGGCTTCGTCGGCGCTCGCCACCGGGTGCTGATCTATGGGGCAGGGTCTGCGGGGCGGCAACTCGCGGTTTCGTTGCGGCACGAGCCGAACATGGCACTCCAGGGCTATATCGACGACGACAAGCGGCTGGCGGGCAAGCGGATAGACGGCGTGCGCGTCTATAGCGGAGACGATGTAGTCGAGCTGATTGCGCGCTTCGACATCGACATGGTGTTGCTGGCGCTTCCAAGGATCACGCGCACCCGGCGCGAGCAGATCGTCAGAAAGTTCGAGAATGTCAGCGTTCGCGTGATGACGCTGCCTGCCATTGGTGACCTGCTGACGGGTTCGGTATCGATCGGCGATTTGCGCGAAATCGAGATTACCGATCTGCTCGGCCGCGATCCGGTACCCCCGAATGACGTTCTGCTCCACCATACGATCACAAGGCGCAGGGTTATGGTGACCGGCGCCGGCGGCTCGATAGGCAGTGAATTGTGTCGGCAGATAAGCCAACTCGACCCCGCGCAAGTCATTCTGGTCGAGATGACCGAACATGCACTCTACACGATCGAGGGCGAGATGCGGGAGGCGCAGCATCGCGGTCAACTCGCGCCGGATGCGACCATCCATGCCGAGCTAGGCAGCGTCGCTGACACAGACACTGTGCGCCGTTTATTCGAGCGCTGGCGGCCCGACACGGTCTTCCACGCGGCTGCGTACAAGCATGTGCCTCTGGTAGAGGAAAACGTAATCGCGGGCATGCGAAACAATATCTTCGGCACGCTCAACTGTGCGATCGAGGCCGAGCGAGTGGGAACGCGACACTTCATTCTGGTCAGCACGGACAAGGCGGTCAGGCCCACAAACGTCATGGGTGCCAGCAAGCGAGTATGTGAGCTGGTGCTTCAGGCGCTGGCTGCTCGATCGACAATGACGCGGTTCGCCATCGTGCGCTTCGGAAACGTGCTCGGCTCCAGCGGATCGGTGGTTCCCCGCTTCCAGCGGCAGATACGGTCGGGCGGCCCCGTGACGCTCACCCATCGCGATGTCACTCGTTACTTCATGACCATTCCCGAGGCGGCTCAACTCGTCATCCAGGCCGCTGGGATGGCGCAAGGGGGCGAGGTCTATTTGCTCGACATGGGCCAGCCCATAAAGATCTACGATCTGGCGCGGGCGATGATCAATCTCTCCGGGCTGACGATACGCGACGCTGCCATGCCTGATGGCGACATCGAAATACGCGAGATCGGATTGCGCAAAGGTGAGAAGCTGTACGAAGAGCTGTTGATCGGCGGCGGCTCTGAGCCGACCGATCATCCGCGGATCATGCGGGCGCGGGAAAATTCCATCGAACTTCCGATCCTGTCCGCGCATCTGGACCGGCTGGATCGAATTCTCAAGGAAGGCGAGCGCGATGAAGCACTGGAGGTGTTGAGCGCTCTCGTTCCTGAGTTCGTCGGTCAACAATCCGCAAACAGCGACACCTGACCCGATCCTGCAAGTGCGTTGGGCGCGGTCAGCCGACGCCGCGCCCAGGCTCTCGCAGGCCTTTTGCAGAATCGCTTCCTTAAAAGGAGAACGATCTCATGGTGCAAGACGGGATTAGCCGCAGGGGCGCATTTTTCGGTCTCGCTGCGGGCGTGCTTCCGATCCTGCCGCAGCGGGCGAATGGTCCGGACGGAGGGGGCGTCGCCCAATCGCTCACTTACCAGCGCTCTGGTTCCGACACGGTCCGCCGCCCGCTGGAGCAGAAGCTGGACGAAATCGAAGTGAGCCTCGCGGATTACGGGGTTTCCCCAACCGCGACGGCGGCGGAGAACCGCGCCCGCTTCAAGAAGGCGGTCGCAGCATGCCCGCCGGGCGCGCGCTTGCGCCTGCCGCCGACCGCGCCGCTGGTCTGCCAGATCGACACGAGCGGCGATTTGTCGATGGCGGTGCGGGTCGACAAGCGCCTCCACCTGCTCATCGACGGCGATCTCAAGGCGACGCACAGCGCCATTCAGAACAATCCGCCGTTCATCCTCAACATCACCGCAGCGGGCGTAACTATCTCGGGAACGGGGCGCATCATCGGTGACGGCACCATCAACGATGCGAATACCGGTACTGACGAAACGATGCCGGGCCTCATCCGTGTCGCGGCGGACGACTTTACCTTGACCGGAGTCGAGATCGTGTCTCCGCCCAAGACTGGCCTGATGCTTTACCAATGTTATCGCGCACGGATCGACGGTGCCAGGTTCACCGGGGGCCCCGTCGGCTACAGCGATACGGCGTATTTCGCCATTCGCGCTTCCGGGGGAGGAAGTCATATCGTCGCCGGGAATCGCTTCTATCCCGACGCCAGGGGCGGGATGTTCGTCCAGTGCATTGCGCTGACCGCGACGAAAGACTGCCTCGTTACCGGCAATATCGCGCTTCGACCCTATGAGAAACTCGTCTATGGCTATGGCGATCGCAACATCGTCAGCAACAACGTCGTCATCGGCAACACCGGCCTGATTCCCGGCACGAACATCGGCGGCACGATCACCAGCGTCATCCGCTTCCACGGCAGCGATAACAAGATCGACGGCAATCTCACCTCCTATTGTGCAGGTGGCGCACAGTGCATGGATGGTGGCGGCAATGAGATCACCAACAACCAGTTTCTGCTGTGCGGGCAATCGGGGATCACGGTGTACCGGGCGAACCTCTCGCGTACCAAGGTCCGGAACAATCGCTGCACTTACGGAGCATTGCCGGGATTCGTCGCGGGCAACGGCATTCATCTCGCGGCCAATGCAGGCCCATCGAAACATATTTCGGTCGACGGCAACACCTGTATCGGTTTCTCGACTCCCAACCCGCTGCACAAAGTGGCGGTGTGGAAGAAGGACACGGCCTTCCCCCAGATGGCGATCGTCAAGCCTCTGGAGGGAAATGGGCGCTACTATGTCCTGCGCGGAGAGGGGGGAGCAAGCGGCCCGACGGAGCCGGCCTGGCCATCCGAGCCGGATACGGCAGTCGAAGACGGTCGCCTCACCTGGGTCGCGGTCCCCTACGAAGGCGGGCAGGCTGAGATTAAGATCGAGGGTGCGGGCGTCGGCAGGGAGATCGCCGAGAGCTCCTTTCTGAATAACAGCACCAGCGGCGGGCAGTATGGGGTGGTGCTCAGCTACGTCGTCGACAGCAAGATCAGTCTCAACAAGTGCAATGCCTCCCTCTGGGGCATGGTGGAGAACAACGGTGCACGAAATCGGTGGGAATGGAACGATATACTCGGCACGCTCAATGTCGGAGTCCAAAACCTCGCTGCGAGCAGTGTCCTCCTGAATTACGAGGAGGGTAATTGGACTCCCTCCAAAGGTCCGGCCATCGGCGGTAGCGGCGCCTTCACGTCGCGGGGCACCTATGAGCGTATCGGGCGATCGGTGCATATCCGTGGCGAGCTCGAGCGCAGCGGCGGCATCAAGATCGCAGCCGCCGGTGTCATCACGAGCCTGCCTCCCGGCATGCCCGCCGCCCATGCGGCGACGGGCTCGCTGTGGAACTCCAGCCTTGATTTGCCCGGCGCCGTGATGGTCACGCCCACGACCGGCGGCGGTCTTTCGGTATTTGGCTCGCGGGCCGATAATGATGGGCCAGGCTTCTCCACAATCATTTTTTCCCTGTCGTATCGAATGGCATAGTCGGAGCCGCGCCGTTCAAGTCGAGCGGTCGGGTCGAACGATGGTTTCGCAACGCGAGTGAGTGCTCTAAGGACCAGCAAATATGCCTTCGCTTCGACGTTTGAGCCCATTTCGCCCTAGCCTTTCGCTTGTGCTGTTCGCACTCTTGATGGTGAGCCTGTGGCTGGCTGGCGGTGCCGCACGCTACGACGCCTTGGGCCAAGTTGTCATAAGGGGGGCCTCGTGGGCGCTCCTGGCTCTCGCCGTGCTGTTCGGCGCGTGGCCTTCCTTCGCTGGAGCTAGGGCGGTCGTGATCCTGCTGCTGGCGTCAGTGGCCTTGGCATTGGTGCAATTGGCACCGCTCCCGCCCGATTTTTGGCAGGGCTTGCCCGGCCGGGCACTGCTCGCAGAGGCGGCCTCTGTGAGCGGCGAGGCTCAACCTTGGCGGCCGTGGTCCATAGCGCCAAGTGCCACGTGGAATGCCGCATCGTCGCTGATCGTGCCATCCGTTACGCTGTTGCTGGTGTTGAGCCTGAAAGACACCGAGCGCCCTCTGACGCTCCACTTCCTCCTGGCTTTCATCGGGGCCTCGATGATCCTCGGGATGGTCCAGTTCTCCTCGATCCGGTTTGACAATGTGTTCGTCAACGAAACCGTCGGCACGGTCTCCGGTCCGTTCGCCAACCGCAATCACTTCGCGCTGCTTCTTTCCATCGGCTGTTTGCTGGCGCCGGCTTGGGCGGTAGCGAGACGAAGGAGGCTGCTGTGGCGGGCGGGTTTAGCCGCCGGGCTGGTTCTGCTTTTTCTCCTGACAATCCTCGTGACCGGATCTCGCGCGGGGCTCGCGCTTGCGCTGGTGGCGGTGTTGCTCGGCATGTTGCTGGCTGGCCCGGCGCTGCGAAGAGCCTTGGCCCATTATCCTCGCTGGACCTTTCCTGCGCTGATCGCCGGAGTGATCGGGATGATCGCCCTCGGCGTGTTGTTGAGCATCCTGGCTGGTCGCGCAGCGTCGATCGATCGGATTGTCACGATGGATGAGGCGCAGGACATGCGCATGCGAGCCTTGCCCACGGTTCTGGCGATGGTCCGCGACTATTTTCCCGTCGGAACCGGCCTCGGCACGTTCGATCCGGCCTTTCGGCTGCACGAGCCCTCCGCGCTACTGAAGCCCACATACTTCAACCACGCGCACAACGATTTCCTCGAGATCGTCCTGACCGCAGGGCTGCCGGGCCTGATTTTGCTTCTGCTGGCGACGGGGTGGTGGGCGTGGGCAAGCTTGCGTGCGTGGCGCACCTGGGGCGAGGGCACTCAAATTCTGCCGAAGCTGGGATCGGCAATCCTGTTGCTCGTCCTTGTCGCGAGCATTTTCGACTATCCCGCGCGCACCCCTACCATCATGGCTTTTGTAGTCGTGGCGGCCATCTGGCTCTCCGGGCCGGTTCGCTCGCCAGCTTTACCCCCCCAGCGCTCGCTGCTATAGCGGCGCTCCCTCTCCGGGTTCGGGACGCACCTCCTCACAGTTCGAAAGTTGCATGCACCTATGCGTAGAGTTTTTGCTGTTTTTTTGGTGGTCGTTGCACTGTCGGCGTGTAGCCGGAGAGAGCCGCTTGTGACGAACGCGCGGCTGACCGTTGTGGATAACAGCGGAACGCTGCCCCCGCCGGAACGGCAGGATCTGATCGCGGCCGACCGGCCAGCGCTTATCGGGCCGCTCGACACAATTCAGGTCGACGTCTTCAATGTTCCCGATCTGAACCGCGAGATGCAAGTCGATGCCAGCGGACGCATCGCCATGCCGCTAGTCGGGACCATAGACGCGCGTGGGCGAACTGCGGGCGAACTTGCCGAAGCTATCGAGGCCTCGCTGCGTCACCGCTATGTGCGCAATCCCGAAGTCACAGTGAACATCAAGAGCTCGGTGAGCCAAGTCGTGACCATCGAGGGGCAAGTAGTGGAGCCCGGCTTGTACCCGGTAACCAACCAGATGACCCTCATGCGCGCGATCGCATCGGCCAAGGGGCTGTCCGAATTTGCACGTCAGGAAGAGGTTGTCATCCTGCGCACTGTTTCCGGGCGCAAGATGGCAGGTCTTTACAACATTGAGGCGATCCGACGCGGAGCCTATGACGATCCCCCCATTTTTGCCAACGACCTGATTGTCGTCGGCGATTCGCCGCAGCGGCGCTTGTTCCGTGATCTGGTGGCCCTGTCGCCGCTCATTGCGGCTCCGCTAATCGCGATCCTGCAGTAAGAGTCCGCAGTCATGAACATGGTAACAGCAAATCTAGGCAGCGGCTCGCCCGCTCCGCAATCGGGACTCGTCGGCGCGCGGACGCTCGAAACGGAGCGCCTGCCGGTGATTCGGCAGTTCCTTCGCGTTGCCCTGCGCTGGCGGTTCGTAATCCTGGGCATCGCCGTGGCCTGCGTGCTGGCGGGCCTTGTCGCGACGCTATTGATGACGCCGAAATACACGGCGACCGCCACCGTCGAGATTTCTCGTGAATCGAACAAGATCACGGACTTCCAAGGCGTGGACCGCGAAGCGAGCGTTGGCGATCAGGAATTCTATCAGACCCAATATGGTCTGCTGCGCGCGCGCTCGCTTTCCGAGCGGGTCGCTAACAATCTGAAGCTGGTGGATGATCCGAAGTTCTTCGATCTTTTCGGGCATGCGAGCGAAAGTCCTTCGTTTCGGCTCGTGAATGGTCGCTACCCGGCGGCGGGGAGAGACGAGCGGCAAAGGATTGCAGGCGAGATTCTCCTGCGCAATCTTTCGGTCAAGCCGACCCGCCTCTCGCGCCTGGTGGATATGTCCTTCACCAGCCCCGATGCGGCGTTTTCGGCGCGCGTGGCCAACGCGTGGGCCGAAAATTTCATTCAGACCAACCTGGAGCGAAAGGTCCAGGCAACTTCCTATGGCCGCGACCTGCTCCAGCGTCAGCTGACCCAGTTGAAGGAGCGGCTCGACCAGTCGCAGCGCCAGCTCGTAGACTATGCGTCGTCGCAGCAGATCGTGAACCTGCCTTCACAGTCAGGGGACGGAAAGACGACCAGCGAGCGATCGATCGTAGCCGATGATCTGGCTGCGTTTAACAACGCGCTGGCCCAGGCGACGGCACAGCGCATTGAGGCCGAGGCGCGTTTCCGTAAGGGAGGCGCGGCCGGAGCGTCGACCGAAGCTCTACGGAATCAGGCGATCAACAACCTTCGCCAGCGGCGGGCGGAGCTTTCCGCTGATTATCAGCGGCTCATGGTCCAGTTCGAACCCGGATATCCGGCTGCCGAGGCGATCAAGTCGCAAATCGACCAGCTGGATCGCTCGATCGCGCGTGAGGAGAGTCGGGTATCTGGCTCGGTGCTGGCCGAATATCGCGAGGCTCAGGATCGCGAGCGCGCGCTTCAGGAGAGGGTGGTGCGGCTCAAGGGCGACTATCTCGATCTGCGGCGGCGCAGCGTCCAGTACAATATCTATCAGCAGGAAGTGGATGCGAATCGCGCGCTGTATGACGGGTTGCTTCAGCGCTTCAAGGAGATCGGAGTCGCCGGCGGAGTCGGTGTCAACAACATCTCTGTGGTCGACAGCGCGGACGTGCCTCAGGCCCCCTCAAGCCCGCGGCTGATGCTCAACCTTTTCGTCGCGATGCTGGCGGGGCTTGGCCTCGGGGCGCTGACAGCTTTCGCCCTCGAGCAGATGGATGAGGCGATCGCCGACCCCGCCGAGGTCGAACGGCGCCTCGGGCTGCCGCTCCTGGGCTCGGTGCCTAAGGTGAGTGGCGCTCCGAAGGACGTGCTGCTCGATCGCAAGTCGGATCTGGTCGACGCCTATTTGGCTGTGAATACCAATCTCGGCTTCACGACCGAGCATGGGGTTCCGCGATCCTTCTCGGTTACCTCGACGCGTCCCGCCGAGGGCAAGTCCACGACGGCGCTCGCACTCGCCACGATGCTCGCGCGAGCGCAGCGCAAGGTCATCTTGGTCGACGGTGACATGCGCTCGCCTTCGGTCCACCACCTGGGCGGCGTCAGCCACGATCACGGGCTTAGCAACTTTCTGACTGGTGAAAACAACATCGACTCGCTGACCTTCTCGATGAGCGATCTCGGGTTCACTGCGATAACGGCAGGGCCGATTCCGCCTAACGCCGCGGAGTTGCTGACGGGTCCCCGGCTGTCGGTGCTGATCGAACGTCTGCTTCAGAGCTATGACCATGTGGTGATCGACTCGCCGCCCGTGATGGGCCTTGCCGATGCGCCGCTGATCGCCAGCCATGTTGAAGGCGTGATCTTCGCGGTCGAATCCCATGGCATCCGCGCAAGCATGGTCAAGACGGCGCTTGCCCGCCTCGTTAGCGCCAATGCGCGGATCATCGGCGGGGTTCTGACCAAGTTCGACGCGCGCAAGGCGCACTACGGTTATGGCTATGAATATGGCTATAACTATGGGCAGACCGAAGCTAAGGCCTAATCTATGCCGCGTCGCGGAGGTCTGGCGCTGCGCTCGACGACGGAGTGGGCCGTTCGGAGCGGGATAGCCGCAGCCGCAATCGCGGCGGGCTATTTCGCTGTCACGCACTCTCTTGCTCAGGTGCTGGCCAAGAGCGACGTGGAGCGGGCGCACGCGCTCGCCGGCTCCGATGGGCGGATCATCGCCCGGCTGGCTGCGTCGCTCGCCGGGGCGAAGGCGACCGAAGCTGATCGGCGCCGCGCCGACCAACTCGCGCGCGAGGCATTGCGGCGGGACCCGACTGCCGTGGTCGCGGTGTCGACCTTGGGGATCAATGCGCAGATCCGCGGCGAGACCGACCGTGCCCGGCGCGTTTTTGCCTATTCCGAGAAGCTGTCGCGGCGCGATCTGCAGACGCAGCTCTGGGCGATCGAGGATGCTGTCGGTCGCAACGATGTTGCCGGAGCCTTGCGGCACTACGACATAGCGCTACGGAACGAGCCGGATGCGTCGCAGATCCTATATCCGATACTTGCGTCCGCCAGCGCCGACGCGGACATTCGTGCGGCGCTGGTCAAGACGCTGGCCGCAAGGCCGCCCTGGTGGGACAGCTTCATCAATTACCTTGTGGTCAACGGGGTGGAACCGCGATCGACCGCGCAGCTTTTCCGAGGCTTGGGCGCGGCGGGGCTCAATTTGCCGGAGAGCGCGCACGCCGGGCTGATCGACCAATTGATCTCGAGCGGGTTTGCCGAGGAGGCCTGGAGCTTTTACAGCTCGGTACGCTCCGGCGCCAGCCGGCTGGCATCGCGCGATCCCGGCTTCACTGCGGCACTCCAGGCGCGATCCAAGTTCGACTGGGTGCCGATCAGCGAGAGGGGTATTTCCACATCGCTTCAGAGCGGAATCGTGGACTTCTCGGCACCGGCCAGTGTTGGCGGCGCGATGCTTGAGCAGACGCAGATGCTACCACCAGGCAGCTACCGGATCGAAGGGCACAGCATCGGGATCGAGCAGGCAGAGGGCGCGCGTCCTTATTGGCTGCTGCGCTGTCAGGGCGGCGGCGAACTCGGTCGTGTCGCTCTACCCAACTCCAGTCAGCAAAATGGAGCGTTCGCAGGGCGGTTCAGCGTGCCTGCAGGGTGCCCGGTGCAAACCCTTGTGCTGATCGCGAGCCCATCATATGCAGTGTCGGGGCTGAGTGGGCAGATAGACAGGGTCCAGTTGTCGCCACTCCGGTGAGGCGGTGGGCGTCCCGCCGGATGAGAGGACTGAGCATGCGCCGTCTCCTGATTCTCGTAGCCGGCCTTGTTGCCGCTACGCCCGCTACAGCGGGCGCCTTGGCCCAACAGACTTGGCCAAGTACGCGCGCAGCAGCTCAGGACGATGATGAACAGCAGGCGCCGGCGCGCACGACGCAGCAAGGCCGCACCGCTGATTCGCCGGTGGGGGAGGTCGGACAACGCCAGACCAGGGAAGCGGCCGCAGTGGGCATCGCGCCGATGGGACGGATCTCGAATCGCATCCAGAATCGGGTCCAATCGCGAATCCGCAACCGGATCGACCGCAACTATGATCCACAAGCCAATACCCGCACGCCCTTCGCCGCTGCGGAGGAACAAGCTCGCACCGCCGGCGGGCGAGAGCGCTGAAGCGAGGAATTCGATCCTGAGTTGCTTTGGTATGCTGTCGCTGCCTAGATCTGCTAGCGTTTCCAGGATTGCCGTATGACCATCAAGCCTTTGCGAAAGGCCGTATTTCCCGTCGGCGGGCTCGGCACCCGCTTCCTTCCCGCGACCAAGGCGATGCCCAAGGAGATGCTGCCGATCGTCGATCGCCCGCTGATCCAGTATGCCGTCGAGGAGGCGATGGAGGCCGGGATCGAGCAGATGATCTTCGTCACCGGCCGTGGCAAGAGCGCGATCGAGGACCATTTCGACATTGCTTTCGAGCTCGAGACGACGATGCACGAGCGCGGCAAATCGCTCGAAATTCTGGATGCAACGCGCCTCAAGCCCGGCGCGGTCGCCTATGTCCGTCAACAGGAGCCGATGGGGCTTGGGCACGCGGTGTGGTGCGCGCGCGACATCGTCGGTGACGAACCTTTCGCCGTGCTGCTCGCCGACGACTTCATGGTCGGCAAGCCTGGCTGTCTCAAGCAGATGGTCGAGGCATACAACAAGGTCGGCGGCAACCTGATCTGCGCCGAGGAAGTGCCCGACGACCAGACCCACCGCTACGGCATCATCACCCCGGGCGCGCGCGACGGCGCGCTGACCGAAGTGCGGGGATTGGTCGAGAAGCCGGCGCCCGGCACCGCGCCGTCCAACCTGTCGGTGATCGGCCGCTACGTTCTCCAGCCCGAAGTAATGCGTGTGCTCGAAGGCCAGGAGACGGGCGCAGGCGGCGAGATCCAGCTGACCGATGCGATGGCGCGGATGATCGGCGACCAGCCCTTCCACGGCGTGACCTTCGCGGGCACGCGCTACGATTGCGGCGACAAGGCTGGATTCATCCAGGCCAATATTGCCGTCGCGCTGGCGCGGGACGACATTGCGCCCGCGGTGCGGGCCTTCATTGCGTCGCACGGCGCCGCGGAGGGCTGGTAAAGGTCGGCACTCGCTGTGTTCGCGCGGGGCGCCGCGAGAATGGCTGTGAAAAGCCGATGAGCCGTGCGCTGCGTGCGGCTCGCTTCCGTCAAGCCGACTGGTCACGCAAACATCCGTCGGTAGGCTCGATGATGGAGGTGCTCCGTGGATCTATTTCTTCCGCTCACGCTGTTTCTCGCTGCCGCACCGTCGCCGCACGCCGTGGCCGCACCTTTGCAGGACCAGCCGCGGCAATGCTGGTTCGACGCGATGTCCGACGCCGAGAAGCGCGAGTTGGTTCACGGCTATGTCCGGGTCCAGCGCGGCGAGGGCAAGGAGCGCGCCGCTGCCTGGGCGCAGGCGCAGCGCGAGGCTTATGTGAGGCGGGCGGCGGCGCAGGGCGTCTGCCCGCAGCAGAGCGCGCAGCGCCAGCGGGGGCCGGCCCCTTCCAGCGAGCCGAAACTGCTGAACCGCCACGGCAAGCCATGCACGCGGATCGAGCTCGAGAACCAGAATGTCCCGAACATCGGCGGCTCGATGGGCTGGGCGCTGGTTCAGGTCTGCAAGGACTGAGCTGCTACTGTCGGCACCTTTGTAAAGCACCCTTGACAGGAGGCGACCTCCCTGTAAAGATCGCTTTACAAGGAGTTGTCGCATGTTCCGATCAAGGCGGTATCTTCTCGAGCTCGGCGGCGCGCTGACGCTCTATGCGGCATTGCTGGTCGGCGCCGCAGCAGTCGAGCGTGCGATAGAGCCTGCTGGAGCGCTCAAGCTCATCATCAACCTCACCCCCATGCTCGGCGCGTTCGCGGCGGCGTGGGCGATCCTGCGCGGCTTGTGGAGGATGGACGAGCTGCAGCGGCGCATCCAACTCGACGCAATCGCCATTTCGTTCCTCGGCACCGCACTGATCACCTTTGGCTGGGGCTTCGCCGAAGGTGCGGGCCTGCCGCAGCTGCGGGCGTTCGCGGTGTGGCCGATCATGGGGGCGCTGTGGGTGCTCGGTCTGCTCATCGCCCAGCGGCGCTACCGGTGAACAATCGGATCAAAGAGCTGCGGCTCGCCCGGAGCTGGAGTCAGGGCGAGTTGGCCGAGGCGCTGTCGGTCTCGCGCCAGACCGTGAACGCGATCGAGAACGGCCGCTACGACCCCAGCCTGCCGCTCGCCTTCACCATCGCCGCGGTGTTCGACCTGAAGATCGAAGACGTGTTCCAGCCCTAATCCGTTTTAACAGGAGAGAGTGTCATGCGTGCGCGAACTATGCTCGCGGCGATCGGAATCGCCTTGTCGTTGCCATCGGCTGCCTTGGCCCAACCGGCACTCCCGCAAACCGGGCCTGGGGTGCAAAACCGGATCTCGGTCGTGGTCGACGGCGAAGGGCCGGACGTCATCCTGATTCCCGGTCTCGCCTCGTCGCGCGAGGTCTGGTCCGGGCTGGCCCGGCGATTGCGCCAGAACCACCGTCTCCACCTCGTCCAGATCGCAGGGTTCGCGGGATCGGCTGCGGTCGCGGATCCCGACGGGCGGGTGGCTGCGCCGATGGCGGATGCGATCGCCGATTATATCCGGAGCCAGCGTCTCGCGGCGCCGGCGATTATCGGCCATTCGTTGGGCGGCGAGGTCGCGCTGATGCTGGGGGCACGGCGCTCCGAGAGGGTAGGGAGGTTGATGATCGTCGATGCGCTGCCCTTCTACAGCCTGCTGCTCGATCCCGCAGCGACCAGCGAAACAGCGAGGCCCCGCGCGGCGGCCTTCCGGGACATGATGCTGGCGGCGCCGGCTGCGCAATTCGAGGCGATGCAGGAGGCCTCGATCGCGCGCCTCGCCAAGACCGAAGCGGCGCGACCAGCGCTGCTCGCGGCGGGCATGAAGTCGGATCGCAGAACCGTCGCCGACGCGACCTATGAACTGGTGACCACCGATCTTCGCCCGGAGCTTGCCCGGATCAAAGTGCCGGTGGAGGTGGTCTACGCCTATGACCCGCTCTACGGCGTACCGGCGGAGAACATCGATGCGATCTTCCGCAACGCCTATGCCGCGGCGCCGGGCGTGCGCTTCAGGCGCATCGACGGCAGCTTCCACTTTGTCATGCTCGATCAGCCGGCGCTGTTCGAGCGCGCAGTGATCGAGTTTCTGGGGCGCACCAGCGGGGAATGACCGCCGTCAGGCGCGGACGACCTTGTCGCTGACGATCCCCGCCTTGCCGCAGGCGTTGCGGGTGTCGATCACCAGCGGCGCGGCGTCGACCAGCGCGGCGTAATCGACCGCGTCGTGATCGGTGGCGATCAGCACGGCGTCATAGCCGGCGATCGCCGCCGGATCCCACGCCACGCCGTGGCGATAGTTGAGCGTCGGATGCTCGCGCGTGCCGTTGATCTGGGCGACGTGAGGATCGTGGAAGTCGGCGGTGGCGCCGCGCGCCTCGATCATCTCCATCAGGCGGAGCGACGGGCTCTCGCGAATGTCGTCGACATTCTTCTTGTAGGCGACGCCGAGCACGAGGATGCGCGCGCCGCGCAGGCCGCGGCCGAAGCGCGCGTCGAGCGTGTCGGCCATCACCCGGACCACATGCTGCGGCATGTCGGCGTTGATCTGGCCGGCGAGCTCGATGAATTTGGTGTGCTGGTTGAACTCGCGCGCCTTCCAGGTGAGATAGAAGGGGTCGATCGGAATGCAGTGGCCGCCGAGGCCCGGGCCGGGATAAAAGGGCATGAAGCCGAACGGCTTGGACTTGGCCGCATCGATCACTTCCCACACGTCGATGTCCATCGCGGTGAAGATCAGCTTGAGCTCGTTGACCAGCGCGATGTTGACGGCGCGGAACACGTTCTCGGTGATCTTGACCGCCTCGGCGGTGGCGGCCGAGGAGACCGCGATCGTCTGCGGGACGACGTGCTTGTAGAGCGCGACAGCGAGATCGGCCGAAACCTGGTCGTCGGCGCCGACCACCTTGGGGATCTGCGTGGTCGAATAGGTCGGGTTTCCGGGATCTTCGCGCTCGGGGGAATAGGCGAGGAAGAAGTCCTTGCCCGCCTCGAGCCCGCCGGCTTCGAGGATCGGCTGCATCACTTCGCGCGTGGTGCCCGGATACGTGGTTGATTCGAGGATCACCAGCTGGCCCTTGCGCAGCGTCTTCGCGATCGCGTCGGTGGTAGCCTCGACATATTTGAGATCGGGCTCGAGATGGCGCGACAGCGGCGTCGGCACGCAGATCAGCAGCACGTCGGCCTCGCCGAGCCGGCCGAGGTCGGCGGTGGCGTCCAGGCGCTTCGCTTCGACCTGCGGGGCGATCCGCGCGCCTTCAATGTGCCTGATGTAACTCTCGCCGGCCAGCAGCGCCTCGATCTTCGCATCGTCGAGGTCGAAGGCGAGCACCGGGCAGCCGGCTTCGCAGAAGGCGACCGCGAGCGGCAGCCCGACATAGCCCATGCCGATAACGCCGATCTTCGCGGTGCCGCTTTCGATGCGGGCCTGAAGCCTAAGTCCGTGCGCCGGCCATTCGATACTCATGTGGGTCCCCGTCAGCGAGTGCGCCTGTGCGGCACGCTATCGCCCGGCGGGGGTTTCAAGTTCGATAATGCTCCAGATACCAGTCGACGAAGCGCGCGACTCCGTCCGCAGGCGGCGTCGACGGGGCGTAGCCGGTGAGCCGGCGGAGCAGCTCGGACGAGGCTTCGGTGGCGGGTACGTCGCCTTGCTGCATCGGCAGGAAGTTCTTGATCGCCTCGCGGCCGAGCGCTTTCTCGAGCGCGCCGATGTAATCCATCAACGGCGTCGGCTGGCCGTTGCCGATGTTGACGGTGCGGAACGGCGCGACGGGAGAGAGGCTGTCGCCCTCGACCGGCTCGCGGCCGGGTACTACGTCGGTGAGGCGGACGATCGATTGGGCAAGATCATCGATGAACGTGAAATCGCGGACCATGTTGCCGTTGTTGTAGACGTCGATCGGCTCGCCCGCGAGCATCGCCTTGGCGAACTTGAACAGCGCCATGTCCGGCCGGCCCCATGGGCCATAGACCGTGAAGAAGCGGAAGAAGGTCATCGGCGTGCCAAACAAATGACTGTAGCTGTGCCCCATCAGCTCGGTCGCGCCCTTGGTCGCGGCATAAAGGCTGAGCGGGGTCTGGGTGCGCTGTGTCTCTTCGAACGGCATCTCGGTGTTGGCACCGTAGACCGAACTGGTCGAGGCGGCGAGGAGGTGCCGAACGGGATTGTGGCGGGCGAGCTCGAGCACATTATGCGTGCCGATGATATTCGCGCCGATATAGCTCCGCGGCGCGTCGATCGAGTAGCGCACGCCCGCCTGTGCGGCGAGGTGGATCACCGTATCGGGCTTGAAGTCGGTCCATGCGGCGCCGAAGGCATCGGCATCCTCGATCGACACGCGGGCGAGCGAGAAGCCGGCATGGTTGCCGAGGATGTCCGTCCGTGCTTCCTTGAGGGCGACATCGTAATAGGCTGAGAAATTGTCGACCCCGAGCACCGTTGCGCCCTGCTGGAGCAGCTTGCTGCAGGTGTGAAAGCCGATGAACCCGGCCGATCCCGTCACCAGCACCCGCTTGCCTTCGCTTGTCATAGCACTCCCGCTGATCGTAGCCACAGACCCCGACTAGAGCGCAAAGGTTACCAGCGGCTCAGCGGAGCCAAGTCAAGCATGCCGCGGCCGGCGGACTCGCATGATGGTTACACATGAGTTAGTTAGGCGCAGCGACTCAGGGAGTTACGGCCGTGCAAGAGCCGGAGAGGAAAGAGGGCGAGGTGGACAAGTCCGCGCGCCAGCCACAAAGCTTGATTGACGGAGCGCCGATGGTGGAGCCCAAGGCCTACGCCTTTGACGGTTGGTCGATGGTGCCGCTTGAACCCGTGTCGGCCTGACGCACCCCGCAGGCGGGGCAGCCGGGATCCTTCGGAAGCGTAAGCGAGCGGAAGCGCAGAGACAGCGCGTCGACCAGCAACAGCTTGCCGGCGCTGTCGTCGCCGAACGGCGCGCAGGCGCGGATCGCCTCCAGTGCGGCGAGGCTGCCCATCACTCCGGTCAAGGCACCGAGCACGCCCTGTTCGGCGCAGGTCGCCTCGGCACGCTCCGGGTCCGCGCCGACAAAGCAGCGATAACAGGGCTTGTCGGCTTCCCAGCCGCGAAAGGTGCCGAGCTGGCCCTCGAACTCGGCGACCGCGGCAGACACCAGGGGAGTGCGCGCGGCGAGGGCGGCGTCTGCAACGGCCAGCCGGGTGGCGAAATTGTCCGAACCGTCGAGAACGACGTCCGGCGCCAGGTTGCTCAGCAATCGGCCCGTGTTCGCTGAGGTGACGCGCTCGCCGATCGCCTCGAAACGCACATTGGGGTTGAGCCGCGACACCGCGGCGGCGGCGGCATCGACCTTGGCCATGCCGATCTGATCGCTGCCGTAGAGCGTCTGGCGCTGGAGGTTGGAGAGTGCCACCGCGTCGTCGTCGACCAGGCTGATCCGGCCAATCCCCGCGGCAGCGAGATACTGGATGGCCGGCGAGCCGATCCCGCCCGCCCCGATCAGCAGGACGTGGCTCTTCAGCAGCTGCAACTGCCCGGCCCCGCCCACTTCGCGCAGCACGATGTGCCGGGCGTAGCGATCGAGCTGGGCGTCGCTGAGGCTCATCGCGTGCCGGTCGAGCCGAACCCGCCGGCGCCGCGCGCGGTCTCGTCAAGCGCCGCGACTTCGGCGAGATCGGCGCGCTGGACGGGGGCGGGCACGAGTTGAGCAATGCGATCGCCCCGCGCAATCGGGAAGGGCGCGTCGCCAAGATTGGCGAGGATAACCCGCACTTCGCCGCGATAGTCGCTGTCGATCGTGCCCGGAGTGTTGAGGCAAGTGACGCCGTGCTTGAGCGCGAGCCCCGAGCGCGGGCGGACCTGAACCTCATAGCCTTCGGGGATCGCCATGGCGAAGCCGGTGGCGACCGCGTGGCGCTTGCCGGGCGCGAGCACCAGATCCTCGGCCGCGACGACATCCATGCCGGCAGCGCCGTCCGTCGCATAGGCGGGAAGCGGCAGATCCTCGCCGTGCGGCAGGCGTTGAACGGCGATGCGGATCGGGGCGAGCATGTCAGTCTTTCGAAGCGGTTGGATGGGCGAGCGCGTCGGCGATGCGATCGGCGAGGCGGCGAGCGACCTCGGCTTTGGGGAGGCGTTCCCAGCTCTCCACGCCGCCGGCGGTGACGAGGTGGACGGTGTTGGCCTCGCCTCCCATCACGTCGCCAGAAACGTCGTTTGCGACAATCCAGTCGGCGCCCTTGCGCGCGCGCTTGGCGGTGGCATGCTCGATCACCCGCTCCGTCTCTGCGGCAAAGCCGACGACCAGCTGCGGCCGGCGCGGGCTGCCGGCGAGAAGGGCGAGAATGTCCGGATTTTCGGCAAGTTCGAGGGTCGGCGGGACCTCGCTTTTCTTAAGCTTCTGGGCGGCGGTCTCGGCGCGCCAGTCGCCTACGGCTGCGACCATCACCGCTCCGTCGGCGGGCAGGGCGCCGGCGACCGCGTTTGCCATCTCCTGCGCGGTTTCGACGTCGATGCGGGTGAGGCCCGGCGGGGTCGGCAGGGTCACTGGGCCACTCACGAGGGTGACGCGGGCGCCGAGCCGAGCCAGCGCCTCGGCGATCGCAAAGCCCTGCCGGCCGGAGGAACGGTTAGCGATGTAGCGCACCGGATCGATCGGCTCATGGGTGGGGCCGGCGGTGACGAGGATGTGGCGACCATCCAGTCGCCCTCGTATGCCGAACGACTGGATTGCGGCGAGCATCGCCTCGGGTTCGGGAAGGCGGCCAGCTCCATATTCGCCGCAAGCCATAGGGCCTTCGTCGGGCTCGAGAACCGTTACGCCTTCGGCGCGCAGCTGCGCGACATTGCGCCGAGTGGCGGCGTGCTGCCACATGCGAACGTTCATCGCCGGGGCGGCGAGGACCGGCTTGTCGGTGGCGAGCAGCAGGGTCGTCGCGAGGTCATCGGCAAGACCAGCAGACATCTTCGCGAGCAGATCGGCGGTTGCTGGGGCGACGACGACCAGATCGGCCTCGCGGCTGAGCTGAATATGCCCCATCTCGGCCTCGTCCTTGAGGTCCCACAGGGTGGTATAGACCTGATTCTCGGACAGCGCCGCGAGCGTCATCGGCGTGACGAAATGGCTGCCGCCGTCGGTGAGCACGACCTTCACGGCAATGCCGGCCTTGCGGCACAACCTGACCAGCTCGCAGGCCTTGTAGGCGGCGATGCCGCCCCCGACGATCAGCAGGATGCGTTTCATCGCGCCAGCCTTGTCACGGTGATGCGTCGCCTGTCGAGAGGCGGGCGAAGCAGATCGCGCAGCCCATCCGGCACGAAGACGAGTCCGGCGAGGGAGACCGGCGCGACCATCAGTGCCCAGTAAAAATTGTCGCTGCGCGCGAAGAGGCCGATCAGCGCGGCATACGCAGCAAGCAGGACGAGCATGCGCGAACCGAGCGGATCGTTCCATGCTGCCCAGCCGAAAAGCGTCAGACCGACGAGGAGCGCGGCCACCGCGGCGGGGACGAGCTGAAGCGCGGTGGAGAGGCTCAGTGCCTTCACGAAGAAGCCGAAGCCGAGCAGCCCGCTCCAGCCGGGGGAGACGGGATCGTGGGCCCCGGTCATACCCGCGACTGCCCAGGCGTGCGCGGCGAGCGCGGCCGCGAACAGTGCGAGCGCGACGAACCAGCCGGTTGCTTCGCGGCGCTCGCCTTGGAGCCACGCTGCCGCGAGCATCACAAGCGCGTAAAGCGCAGCCGTCTCGCGGATCAGCATCGCGGCCAAGCCAAACGCCACTGCTTCGAGCCAGCGCCCGGGCCGGCGCAGCCCGAGCGAGAGCGCGATCAGCAACCCCGCCCAGACCTCGTGGAACGGCGCGAGATCGGCCTGCACAAAGGCGAGCATCGATCCGAGCAGCAGCAGCAGCGCGACTATTCGCGGCGCGGCGCGGGGCAGCGCATCGGCGAGCCGAAGGACCCAGACCAGCCCGACATAGGTCGCCAGCAACCATAGCAGCACCGCCGGGCCCCAAGCAGGCAGCGCCGCCAGCACCACTGCCAGCGACGGCATCCGCACGGTGAGGAAGGGCCGCAGCGGATAACCGCCCGCGCGCAGCGCATCGGTGGCGACGGTGTAATAGTCTCCGCCACCCTTGATGCCCGCGACGATCTTCTCATAGACCATGAGATCGGTCTGCTCGGACTGGCTGGTCGAGGCGCTGCGGCCGGCCGACACCGGAGCGGAATCGGGAACGCCGAGCGCAGTCAGGCAGGCAAGCAGCAACAGCAGCAGGACGCCGAGCGCGATCCGCGCGCGCATTTTGCTCAACCCCGAAAAGCGGCTTGGGGTGTCGAGCCAGAGAGCGGCGGAGCGGGGCATGCGGCGGGAACTACACGCCCGGCCCTGCGAGTGTCGAGAGGAAGCTGCGCCGCACAGGTCGGCGTATCGGTGTGCCGAAGGGGCGCAGTCCAAAGTGAATGCGATCAAAGGCCTGCACCTGAAATTTAAGAATAATGACGGCTCACAGATGATTAAAGAGCCATGGATCCATTGGTTGACCCAGATCGGCGGCGAAAACGCGAGTGCGTCGCGGGGTTGCCAAGAGGGAAATAGCGGCGCAGAATCGCTTTAGGAATGCTGGATCGAGTCGCGGGTCGTCGCCGACATTCTGAAGTGGCCATTATGAGCCACTCTTTCTTGCTCGATAGTAACGCGTATCACGAGCCCTTCATGGGCATCTGCTTTCGACGCATGTCGTTAGACATGCCGCCAAGCGTTTAAACTACCGGGGAAAATCATCATGGCTTCATGCTTAAAACGGCCTCTTGTCGCGGCTTGTCTGATCGCGGCGGGCACTCTGGCCTATGCGGCTCCGGCGGCTGCGCAGGCGACGCGAACTTGGGTTTCCGGCGTTGGCGATGATGCCAATCCGTGCAGTCGCACGGCGCCGTGCAAGACCTTCGCTGGCGCGATTTCCAAGACTGCCGCAGGCGGCGAAATCAACTGCATCGACCAAGGCGCCTATGGCGCTGTGACGATTACCAAATCGATCGCGTTGCAATGCGTCGGCGTCACCGCTGGCGTACTCCATTCCTCTACGAATGGAATAGTCATCAACGCGGCTGCGACCGATAACGTGTTCATCCGCGGGCTCGACATCAACGGCGCTCCGCCGACGTCCCCCGGGTTGAACGGTATCCGTTTTCTTGCCGGCGCATCGCTAACGGTGGAGAATACAGTCATCCGCGGCGCCAACGGCGCAGCGCCGAACGGCTTCGGTATACTTTTCGCCCCGAGCGGAGCTTCGAAGCTCGTCGTCAAGAACTCCTCGATCAGCAACCATGGCACGGTCAGCAGCGGCGGTGGGATACTGGTCCAGCCGACCGGCGCCAGCGGAAGCGCGATCGTCACCATCGACGGCGTTTCGCTCAACAACAATCTAGCCGGCGGCTTCAAGATCGACACGACCGGCGCCACGAGTGCGGCTGGCGTCAAGGCTACGATCAGGGACAGCGACATCACTGCAAACGGCGCGGGCGTCGCGGTAGTTACGCCGGTGGGGGCCAGTGCAGCGGCGCTGATGATCGCGGACTCGAATCTTTCCAACAACGGCTCCGGCATCATCGGCAATGGCGTGGCCGCCACTATCCGGGTGAGTGGAACTATCATCACCAACAACGGCAACGGGCTTGTTGTGGCCGGAGGCTCGTCGGTCCTGACCTTCGGGGACAATCTGCTGCAGGGAAACACCACCAACGGCGCCTTTGCCGGCTCGACGATTCCCAAGACCTGACGCGGAATTCTCGGAACTGCGTCGATCTCACGGCCTACGGCCGCTCCTCAGTAGCGGGCGCAGGCCGGCGACATCGCGTCGCCGACGTGTCGTGTTCTGGTCTCATCAACGCGCTCCAGGCGCTTGAATCAGAGGTGAACTTTCCATGACTTTATTATCGATGCGGAACATCGCGGTAGCCGGCATCGCGGCCGCCAGTGTTTTCTACGGGGCACCCGCTGCGGCCCAGGCGACTCGCACCTGGGTGTCGGGCGTCGGCGACGATGTCAATCCGTGCAGCCGCACAGCCCCATGCAAGACCTACGCGGGTGCGATTTCCAAAACTGCTGCCGGCGGCGAAATCAACTGTCTCGACCCTGCCGGCTTCGGCACGCTTACCATCACCAAGTCAATCACGATCGATTGCTCGGGTACCTTCGGCAGCACGCTGAATTCCGGCGGCATAAACGGCTTCGTCATCAACGATAGCGCGACCGCGACGCCCGGTGCAGCCAGGGTCGTCCTGCGGGGGATTTCGATCAACGGTGCGGGTACGACGCCCGGTCTCAACGGGATCCGGTTCATCTCCGGCGCTTCGCTCGTGGTGGAGAATGCGATGATCCAAAACAGCATGTCGTCAAACGGCCAAGGTATCTCGTTCCAGCCTTCTGCCGCCGCGCGCCTAACCGTGCGCAATTCCGTGATCATCAGCAACGGCACAGCCTCCACGGGCGGCGGCATCCTGATCCAGCCGACGGGTTCCCTTGGCAGCGCCATCGTCACGCTCGACAATGTCTCGCTAAACGAGAACCTCAACGGCGGCTTCAAGATCGACACTACGGGAAATACGAGCGTGGCGGGTGTCAAGGCCACGATAATGAACAGCAATATTTCCGCCAATGGGGGCGGTGTTGCTGTGGTTACCCCGGGAGGCGCCAGCAGTGCGGCGCTGATGATCTTGAACTCGACGGTGTCGAACAACAGCGCAGGAATCATCGGCAATGGCGTGGCCGCGACGATTCGCGTGAGTGGGACCGCGATCACCAATAACGGCACCGGGCTGATCGTAGCGGCCGGATCGTCGGTCCTGACCTTCGGCGACAATCTGCTGCAAGGGAACGCTGTGAACGGCGCCTTCGCCGGCTCGACGCTTCCCAAAACCTGACAATCCATGAGAAAGGGCCCGGAGTGGCGCTCCGGGCCCTCTTTCCTGATCGTCGATTGCGCGCCTCCGCACAAATACGGCTACCGCCCTGTCAGCGATTCCGGCTGCCTGCCGACGCTACCCCAAACAGGTGCGTCGCAATGCAGCGAAGTAGTCAGGACAGGGTGCCGAAATCTCCGCCGGGGGTTGCGCCCGCTTCGGCGGCGCCAGCATCGATCCGGCGTACTTCCGGCCGAGTCCAGTCGCGCCGATCTTCCTGTACCTGCGCAGTCACCTGCTTCTGCAGTTCCTCGTTCATAGGTCGTCTCCCCTCTGAATCAAAACGTATAGAGAGGCGAGCCTATATGCGAACAGGAGCGCTCGCAAGTCAGCGGTATTGATTATTATTATATGGTTCGATCCGAATGTGGCCATGACATCATTGCGTCTCAAGCGTTGCTTCGCGAGGCCCTGCGCAAGAAATGCCCGACGTTTCCACCGCGCAGTAGAGAGAAGCGGTATTTATTAGTGACTTGCGGCTCACTCCAGCCATCACTCGGCCAGTTATCCAGTGCTTCTCGTAAATTTGAGAGGTCAAGGATGCGCCCCGCCGCGGGGACATGCTCGAGCCGGTTGATCTCGGTCTGAAGCGCTTCGCGTCCGGCCCGCAGACTCTCGTGCCAGTCGGCGGCCTGATAGCCTCTGCGCCGCTCCTCGAGGACTTCCCCAGGCAAGCGATCCGCCAGCGCGCGGCGCCCGAGCACGCGGAACTCGCCCTCGCGCAGGAACATGCTGGTCGGCAACGTCATGCAGAATTCGATTAGCTTCCGGTCGGCAGTCGGATCGCGCATATCAACCCCATAGCCCGCCAGGGCTGCCTTCGTGGCGTTCGCCTGATCGATGCGGCCGAGCACCCACAAGCGGGCGCCCACCGCGTTCTTTCTCGGGCGATAGTTGAAGTCCAGCTCTCGCGCCTTGGCCAGGCGGAAGAGTTGTGCTTCCCGCACGTATTCCGGCCGAACTGCGCTGTATTCGTGCAAACTTGCGGAGTGACGGCTGAGCACACGCCATAATCGACTCGGCATCCACGGGCCTAATGCCAGCGCGAAACCCCCGCGCCATCGAAGCGAACCGGCGGCGACCAGCGCCGCGAGCTCCCGAAGCAGCGCGAGCCAGCGGAACCGCACCAACAGCTCGGGCAGCAGCTCGGTCCCGGCATAGCTCAGCGTCATGTTGCCCATCGCTCCGGTCAACACCACCGACAAATTCCGACGTTGCGCCTCCGCGTTGATCGCGTTGATCCAGCGTTGATTGCATGGATTGACGAGTGGGCGATCGTGCAGGAAAAAGTCTCGGTCCCAGCTCTCGACCGTCGATTCTTCATCCGGACGGATCAGGAGATGCTCGATATTGGCGTAGAGTGCGGCAGTCTTAGCGGCGAGCGGCCCTTCATCGCTGATACGCCCATCCGCATCCTCTCCGATATAGCCATGCCGCGGTACCGAGGTGAATGCGACGACCTCGCCCCCGAGAGGCGCGAGGAGGCGTGCGGCGGTAGCGGCGACCGCTGAACTATCGAGGCCCGCGCTCAAATGCGCGCCGACCCGCGCTCCTCCGCCGCGCAGCCTGACAGCGACCGCTCGGTCGAGCTCCGCTCGCAGCGCTTCGACGGCATCACCGAGCTGCCAGCGAGTTGCCCGGTTCTGGCCAGGCGGGTGCCAGTGCCGACGTGCCCGTTGGCCGCTCGTGTCGAACACGATGAACTGCCCTGGTTCGACGCGGCTCACATCCTTGAAAAAGGAACGCGGTCCCCATTCCGGGATAAGCGCCAGCAACTCGGCCGCACGCACCTCATCCGGCGCGAGTGGCACTTCGGGGAGCGTGTGCAAACCCTTGGGCATCGAGGCAAATGCCAGAAAGCCGTCGCCGCGGTGATAGTGCAGCGGTTTTCCTCCCAACGCATCTCGGGCGAGCATCAGCTTGCATTGATCCCGATCCCACAGGGCGAACGCATAGTCCCCGTAGAGATGCGCGAAGCACTCCTCTCCCCAGCGCTCCCACGCGCGGACGACGAAAGCTGCGTCGGGAAGCAAACGCGCGTCCGCTGCATTGATTCCGAGCTCGTCGGCAAGCACTTCACGATTGTCCAGCCGTATGTCGGCGACGACCCGATAGCGGCCACCGCCACCTTCGATTGGCCCCCTGTCGTGAACATCCTCCGGCAGGAGTTCGTAGAGCGCGCGGCCGATTGCAATTTCGCCCGAAGCCCATACCGCATCGCCATGCGGCCCGTAGATGTGCTGGGCCTTGAGCATGCGCTGCGCCAAAGCGCCGGCGGTTGGGCTTCCGTTAATATTCCATACGCCCGCCAAGGCGGTCATGCGCTTCACTCCGATGGGCTGGCAAAAGTAACGCGCTCGCGCCACCTTCGCATCGCTACGGAATCGGCGCAAGCTGCGGGGGCCGAGGCGAATCGGATCATTTGGGGGAACCGCGTGCATGAGTATCGCCTCTTCGGTCTGGCACTCCGCTCGGAGATGCCGCTTCCAGAACTCGAGCCGTGCTGGCATGGAGATCCCGCCGCAGTGACCATCCGCTTCGGAACGGTGCCGGACGTTTTGCGAGAGGAACGAGAACCGCCGCTAAAGGCGACGCCTCTGGGCGCGGTGCTGACCGTGCCCGACATCGCACGCTTCTGCATTCGTGACGGGCAGACTCTCCTCGTCGATCGGTGCAAGGGCGCGTCGGATCGGAATCTGCGACTCTTCCTCCTCGGATCAGCAATGGGAGTGCTGCTCCACCAACTCGGCATTCTGCCGCTCCATGCCAATGCGATCGCGCTCAGCGGTCGCGCAGTGGCGTTTCTCGGCCATCCCGGAGCCGGAAAGTCGACCTTGGCAGCGGCGTTTCACGATCGCGGCAGCGCCATCCTCTCCGACGATGTGTGCGCATTGACGAGGTGCGGCGACACGTTCATGGCGCAGCAGGGAATTCCCAGGCTGCGGCTTTGGCGGGACGCGGTGGAGCGCTCCGGACGCAGCGTCGAGGGGTGCGAGCGTGCGTTCGACGCGGTCGACAAATACACCGTGCGCACCCAGACCAAAGCGCCCGATGCGGCGGTGCCGTTGGGCGCGATCTACCTTCTCGTCCGCGACGGCGTCGCAAGGCCGGAGATTCGTCCTTTGGCAGGGATCGAGGCGATGCGGGCGCTTGTCGAAAATACTTACCGCGGGGCCTTTGTGAGCATCGTCGGAGACGTCGCGGCGCATTTCCGGACATGTCTGGCAGTGAGCCGGGAGATACCCGTCTTCACGCTGGCGCGCCCCTGGGACCCAAGCTTGTTGGACGTAACGATAGATGAGGTCGAGACGCACATGCGGTCTCTCCCGGACTGGCTCCCCTCTGTTTAGGACAGGGTCATGAGCCCGTCTCGCGTGAGCTGGGCCAGCAGCTCACGGATGTCGCGCTCACACTGGACGCGATCGACATTGAATTCGCGAATGAGCGTCTCGCAGAGTTCGGATAGACGAACTGGCTCTTCGCTGAGCTGCCAGACCCGATACGCGGTACCATTAAAGCCGAGGCAAGCGCCGCTCTCGACGTGCAGAGCCACCATCTCGCCATCGATCTCGGCCTCCATCAAGCTGCAGGCCCGGCCGATGAGTGGGTCTTCCGGGCTTCGATTCATGTGCGAGTCTCCCCTGAGGTCAGGCACGCTTTCATGATATGCTGCCTGAGACAAGCGTTGCTCGCCAAGGCACTCGCCATCGGCCGTCAGCGGAATCGGAGAAAGGGCGTGAAGCGGGAGTTGGCGCGCATCTATGCGACGAGTTGGCGGCAGCGTTACCTCCTGGTCGAGGCGGCATCGTTCCTGGTGCTAGCGGCGGCGGCCATTGCTCTCCTTCCATTCTCGCGCCTTGCGCGTTTGGCGGGGAAGGCGCCGAAAGTCCCTTGCCGTACGCCCGACGCTGGCGAAATCCAGGAGCTGCGCTGGGCGATCGAAGTCATGGCACGTCGCGTGCCGTTTCGCAGCAAGTGTTTCGAGCGTGGCCTGACGGCGCTGTGGATGTTGCGGCGGCGCGGATACGACGCGACGCTATTCTACGGTGCTGCGCGGGGAGGGAACGGGAGCCTGAGTGCGCACGTCTGGGTCCGTGCCGGCGGTTTGGACGTCATCGGGTGTGAGAATGCGGCGGAGTTTGCCACGATCGCGTGCTTTCCGCCCGAGGCCCCGCGCTGCTGACACGGGCAAGGCGGCCCCCCTCCATCCGGTATATCCGGTCGAAGAGGTCGAGCGTGCCGGTGCGATGTGAGATGGCCAAGACCGCCGGCCGCTCAGGCAGAAGCGCCAGATTCGCGAAGATGCGGCGCTCAATTTCGAGATCGACGGCATTGGTGGCCTCGTCGAGAATCATCAGCCGCGGCCGGCGCAGCAATGCTCTTGCCAACGCGATCCGCTGACGCTCGCCGCCCGACAGCAGGACGCCGCGTTCTCCGACAATCGTTTCAAGTCCGTTCGGTCGATGCGCCACGACGTGGTCCGCCCCGGCAGTTCGCAATGCTGCGGCGATGAGGTGGTCGTCGGCCGCTGCAATCCCCCAGAGCAGATTGCGACGGATCGAGCCGTTCAGGAGAAACGAATCCTGCGGAACATAGGCGATCGTGTCCCGCCAGCCGGCGATGTTTGTGCCGGTCAGCGGGGTGCCCGCACACTCGATCGTGCCCGACTGCGGCATGAGCAGTCCGGCGAGGAGATCGGCAAGCGTCGTTTTGCCGGCGCCGGATTCGCCGATTACCGCTACGAAGCTCCCCGGAACGATGGTGAGATCGAGATCAACAACTCCACTCCCGGTCCCCGGATGGCAATAGCGCACCGCATTGAGCGAAATCGTTCCAAGTGGAGGGGGTGGCGACACGTGCGCTCTTCCTGCGTCGGCCGCGAGTTCGTCCTCGAGTGCCTTGATACGTGACCACATTGGCATATTCTGCTGTAGCTGCTGCAGGCTCTGCTGTAGCTGCAGGCAGGGGCCGCCCAGTCGCGCCAGCACAACGAGCATCGCGAGAAGTTCGGGCGCGGCCGCGTCGAACACTAGGCCACCCGCGGCAAGCGTTGACGCGCCGACGATTCCGGCGACAAACAGGGTAAGCGCGCGCGCCTCGCTCTGCTTCCGGGTAGAGGCAATCAGCTGTCGCGCCTGATCGCGCTGAAGCCGGTGAATATGCGTGATGAACTCGCGTTCGAGGTTTGCGGCGAGGGCGGGCTTGAGACCCGCAAGGAACTGACCGAGATCGCTCGTCATCCGCTGCCCCAAGGTGGCGAGAGTGGCACCGCTTCGCCTCGCCACCGACAGGCTCGGGGCTAGGATCGCAGCCAGCAATATGAGCAGCACCGATATCGTGGCTGCGAGCATCGGCGACAGCGCAAAGGCGACCGCCACCAGCATCGCGAGCAGGATCGCCGACAGGACCACATTGATCAGCGATGCGCCGGCGACGGTGCAGGCGTGGAAGTCAGCGCTGAGTAAATGCGTGACCCTTCCATGCTCGAGGGAAGCGACTCTGTCCCAGCCGGCGCTCGCGACCCGCTCGAGAACGGTCATGCGCGTTTGTTCGAGAAACGCGCTGTGGAGCCGTGCGAAGCTCACGTCTCGGGCGACGACGATCAACGATCGCACCGCCATCAAGGCGCAGAAGGTCCCGACCAGTGCCAAGATCTGCGCTTCTCTCCCGGGCGGAAGGTGCGGAGTCAACTTTGCTAAGGGGCCTGCGGCCGTCCCTCCGCCGACATTGCTGCCGGCGGCGAGAACGCCGATGATCGGGGCGAGCAGCATCAAGCCCGCACCCTCGGTGGCCGCGCCTCCGATCGCCAGCAGCATCGGACGGATACCGCGCGATGGGTCGGCCCGGATCAGCTCGCGAGCAAAGCCGCGCAATTCGAGGATGCTGCTCTTCATCCGCGAACCTGCTTGGCAAGAAAGGCTTGCTTGGAAGAAGGCCGTGTGGCGACGCCCCTCAGCACTTGTGTTCTGGCGCAGGCGACTTTGTGAGCTGGCGCAGCTTGAGCGGCAGTCGAAGCGCCCAGATGGGAATGCGCAGCAGATGGTAGACGAAGTCGAGCGCCGCCGGATAGCGCGCTCGCGCGATTGGCTGTGTCCAGAGCGCGCCGAGTTCGCCGATCTGCCCTCGCCACCCCGTTCCACTGCCAAATCGCGACCGCATGAGTGAGAGGCTGATCGGCGACAGCACCGGAATGCTGCCGCCGGTAACAGGGTGGGAGATGCAGTCGAGACTGACCCGGACCAGTCGTTCCGTCGCGCGGTCCCGTTCGAGCGTGTTCGCCAGGCGATCCGGCAGCGGCAGTTCGAAAAGCCGCGCGCAGAGCAACAGAGCTGCCCCGGTCTTTGACTTCAGTCCGAACGCCGACGCTTGCGCGTGAAGCGCCTCGAGCTGATCAGCGCTTTTGGGCGCGAGCAACGCGTTCAGATCGGCGATCCATTTGAGCCGACTCCACCCATGCTCCTGTCCGTGGGCGATCAGATAGGCGAGCAGCAGGTCTTCGCGAAGCGTCCGGACCGCCTGTCCATTGATAGTGACCGTCTGCGTCTCGGAGGCGCCGGTGATGCCCGGCAGGAGGGGTTTGCTGAACAGACGCCAATGAAGTTCCACCGTTATCCCGCGATCGTCCCGAAGCTGCGCCTCGTGATAGAATCGGCTAAACCGCGGCAATGCGGCGCGGGGCAGGCCAGTCGGATGGACGAGACGATAGCCGTTGCGCTCGAGCAGCCGCAGCGCCTCCATTGTGGCGGGCTCGGTGGTCAGCAGATCGATGTCCCACGACTGCTTCGTGCCGAGGGCGCCGTAAGCGAGAACGCCGACTGTCGCTCCTTTCAGGAAGATCGCCGGGACCCCGGCGGTATCGAAGAGTTGCTGCAGCCTCGCTGTTTCGGATCCGTGCAGGAGGTCCCTCGCGGCGTGCCGTCGGGCATGGCTGACAAGGTCGGCCCTGACATCGGTGGGGATGTCGAACGCGTCCGCGCAAAGTGCCGAGCTCACCAGACTGACAATGCGGTGGCGCTCCATCAGCGCGTCGAAAGCGGCCCAGTCCATGGACTGGGCGAGCGCAGCTGTGATCGCCGCGCGCGAAGCAGGCCCGCGCGGGAACCGACAACAGGCGGCCGCGAGCTGAAGTTCGGGGCTTAATGGCAGCAGCACCGGCAACCTCTCGCTCGATCATCCTGACAGAGGAATAGCTCCGATGGAGATCGCGATCAAATCGTTCGCCTATATGCGTTGATCTGGAACCGCCTTGGAAGCCGGAGCACAAGTACGTAGACGCCAGACAATGCCAGACCGATCGATAGAAAATCTTCAGCCAGTTTTCGCCCGTCGCGTCATCGCGCTGGTGGCGGTCGGCTTTCTTGCGCTGATCGCTGCAGGGATCGCCACGGCGTGGCTGCAGGCGCGTAGCCAGGAAACGGGCCTGGCGGTCGAGCACACGCTGAGCGTGCAGGCGCGGCTCAGCGATTTCGCCAGCACCAACGAGCGTGCCGAGACGGCGCGGCGCGGGGTGCTGCTGGGCGGCGGCCTCGATTTCCGCGAGCGGATGGACGCGGCGGCGCTCGAGGCGCGGACCGCGCTCAACGACCTCGCAAGGATGACCGCCGACAATCCGCTCCAGCAGCGGCGGATCGCTCAACTCCGCAGCCTGATCGAGCAGCAGCGAATGGAGCAGCTTCGTTCGTTGACCCCGGCCGGGCGTAGCGCCGAGCCGAGCGCGTTCGGGGCCGATCCCGCGGTGGCGCTGACCCGGCGAATCCGCGACGTGTCGCGTGCGATGATCGCCGATGAGCGCAGACTGCTCGCCGAGCGGCAGGGCGAGCAGGAGCGGGCGCTCGCGATCTTCTACACGATCATGTCGCTCACCGGCGCGCTGGTGGTGCTGGTGGCGCTGATCACGCTGCTGGTGATGCTGCGCTACACCCGCGACCTGGCCGCCTCGCGGATCGAGCTGCGCCGCCTCAATCTTGGGCTCGAGGCGATGGTCGACGAGCGCACCGCCGAATTGCAGCGCGCGAATCAGGAGATCCAGCGCTTCGCCTATATCGTCTCGCACGATCTGCGCTCGCCGCTTGTCAATGTGATGGGGTTCACCGCCGAGCTGGACACCGCAGGGAAGACGATTGCCGCCCATCTCGACACGCTCGAGCAGAGCGCGCCCGAGCTGGTCGCTGAACCCGTGCGGCTGGCCGTGCGCGAGGACCTTCCCGAGGCGATCGGCTTCATCCGAACCTCGACGCAGAAGATGGACCGGCTGATCAACGCGATCTTGCGGCTGTCGCGGGAGGGGCGGCGCACCCTCGCGGTCGAGCCGATCGACACGGACGCGCTCGTCCAGTCGATCCTCGACAGCATGCAGCAGCGCGTGAACGACGCCGGCGCCGAGATTCACGCCGAGCCGCTGCCCGAGGTCGCCAGCGATCGGCTCGCGATCGAGCAGATCCTGTCCAATCTGATCGAGAACGCCGTCAAATATCTCCAGCCCGGCCGGCCGGGGATCATCCGGGTGCGCGGCCATGCCGAGCGCGAACGCGTGATCCTGGAGGTGATCGACAATGGCCGCGGCATTGATCCGCGCGACCACGAGCGTATCTTCGACCTGTTCCGCCGATCCGGCACGCAGGACCGACCGGGCGAAGGTATTGGTCTGGCGCATGTCCGTGCGCTCGCCTATCGCCTCGGCGGGCTCATCGAAGTACGATCGGAGCTTGACCGCGGCGCGACCTTCAGGCTTTCGCTACCACGAGTGCTGAAGCCGGGGGGAGAGTGAAAAATGGCGAGCCATCAACCCGTTAACATCGTGATGATCGAGGACGACGACGGCCATGCCCGTCTGATCGAGAAGAACATCCGCCGCGCGGGCATCTCGAACCTGATCCGCCATTTCACCGACGGCACCACGGCGCTCGACTATCTCTACCAGTCGCCCGAAGGCCCGGCGCAGAACGGCCCGGCGCTGATCCTGCTCGACCTCAACCTGCCTGACATGAGCGGCACCGACATCCTCGCGCGGATCAAGGCCGATGGCAGCCCGCTCAAGCGCACGCCCGTGGTGGTGCTGACCACGACCGACGACAAGGTCGAGATTCAGCGCTGCTACGATCTCGGCTGCAACGTCTACATCACCAAGCCGGTCAATTATGAGAGCTTCGCCGATGCGATCCGCCAGCTCGGGCTGTTCCTGTCGGTGATCCAGGTGCCCGAGGTCGGGGAGGCCGATTGAGCACCACGCTTCCTCATATTCTCTACATCGACGACGACGAGGGGCTGCGGCGGCTGGCCCAGCGTGCGCTGGCGCGTCGCGGCTTCACGGTAAGCCTCGCCGCCGGCGGGGCCGAGGGCGTCGAGATGGTGCGCGCCGGCCAATATGATCTGGTCGCTGTCGATCATTATATGCCCGGGCAGGACGGGCTGACGACGCTCAACCTGCTCCATGCGCTGCCCGGCTGTCCGCCGGTGGTCTATGTCACCGGATCGGAGGAGACCAGGATCGCAGTCGCGGCGCTGAAGGCCGGCGCGGCCGACTATGTCGTGAAGTCGGTCGGTGACGATTTCTTCGATCTGCTCGCGAGCAGCTTCCAGCAGGCGCTCGAAAAGGTGCGGCTGCGCAGCGCCAAGGAGGCGGTGGAAGAGGAGCTGCGTGCGAGCAACGCGCGGCTCGAGGCGCTGCTGCGCGAAGTGAACCACCGCGTCTCGAACAGCCTCCAGCTCGTCTCGGCCTTTGTCCATATGCAGGCCTCGGTGCTCAAGGATTCGGGTGCGCAGGGGGCGTTGATGGAGACGCAGCAGCGGATCCAGGCGATCGCGCAGGTCCATCGCCGGCTATACACCTCGGGCGACGTCGAATTCGTCTCGCTCGATGATTATCTGCGCGCGCTGGTCGCCGAGCTCGAGCAGACCTGGTCGACGCCGATGTCACCGCGCAAGCTCCGCCTGACCGCCGAACCGATCAAGCTCAAGACCGATCGCGCGGTCTCGCTGGGGGTTATCGTCAACGAGCTGGTCAGCAACGCCTGCAAATACGCCTATGCGCCGGAGAGCGAAGGCGAGGTGCGGATTTCCCTCGCCCGCGGCCCCGATGCGCATTTCAGCCTCAGCGTCGAGGACGACGGCGTGGGCATGCCGACCGACGGGACGATCCGCGGCACCGGGCTCGGCACTAAGCTGGTGCGAGCGATGGCGAGCAGCCTGCAGGCGCAGATCCGCTTCGACACCAGCCATCGCGGCGTCAAGGCCGTGCTGAGCGCGCCGGTCTAGGCCTGTAATCGCCGCGACGCCGTTCGCGGCCGGCGCTGCTCAACCCAGCAGCAGGAAGGCTCCGGTGGCGGCCGCACCCGCCGCCGCGGCCAACATCCCGACCACCGCATAGCGCCAGCCGCCGCCGACCCGGACCACCTCGATCTGGCGGAGCGGCGGGGCGGGCGGGGCGCCGCCGGGGGTAGGATAGCGCAGCTCTATATTGCGGATGAGCTGGGGAAGGCGCGCCAGCGTGCGCAGATCGGTAATGATCCGGTCGGCGACCGCGGCCTCGGGGCCGAGTTCGGTGCGGATCCATTCGCGGACGAACGGCGCCGAGGTCTCCCACAGGTTGATGTCGGGATCGAGCCCGCGCGCGACGCCCTCGACCATCACCATCGTCTTCTGGAGCAGCAGGAGGTGCGGCTGGGTCTGCATGTCGAAGTCGCGGGTGATGTTGAACAGGCCGTCGAGCATCGCGCCGACCGACATGTCCTTGACCGGCAGCCCGCGCATCGGCTCGCCGACGGCGCGCAGCGCGGTTGCGAACTCCGCGACATTGTGGTGCGCGGGGACATAGCCCGCCTCGAAATGGATTTCGGCGACGCGGCGGTAATTTCCGGTGATCAGGCCATAAAGGATCTCGGCGAGCCACACGCGGGCGCGGCGATCGATCCGGCCCATGATGCCGAAGTCGATCGCGGCGATGCGGCCGTCGGGAAGCGCGAAGAGGTTCCCCTGGTGCATGTCGGCATGGAAGAAGCCTTCGGCGATCGCCTGGCGCAGGAACGCCCGGATAAGCTTTCCGGCTAGCGCAGTGGTGTCGTGGCCGGCGGCGATCAGCGCCTCGCGGTTCGAGAGCTTGATGCCGTCGAGCCATTCGAGGGTGAGAACCTTGCCGGTGGTACGCTGCCAGTCGATCTCGGGAACGTAGAAATCGGGCTCGGCGGTCATGCCTTCGGCGAGCTCGGAGGCCGAGGCGCCCTCGCGGCGCAGGTCGAGCTCGCGCGCGGTCCAGCGCTTGAACGTCTCGATGATCAGCCGGGGGCGGAGCCGCGCTGCCTCGCCGCCCATGCCTTCGACCTGCGCGGCCGCCCATTCATAGGTGTCGATCGCGCGGGCGAACTCGGCCTCGATACCGGGACGAAGCACCTTGACCGCGACCTGCCGGCCATCGGTGGTGACCGCGCGGTGGACCTGCGCGATCGAGGCGGCACCGACCGGCGCTTCCTCGATCGACGCGAAGAAAGTCTCGAGCGGTCGGCCGTAGCTATTCTCGATGCGCTCGCGGATTACCGTGAAAGGGAGCGGCGGGAGTGCGTCCTGCAGGCGGAGCAGGTTGCTCGCCGCGGCCTCGCCGACGAGGTCGGGGCGGGTGGCGAGCGTCTGGCCGAGCTTGATCGCGGCCGGGCCGATCGCCTGGAAGGCATCGGCGTAGCGCGGCGTCTCGGGCACGCGCGCGCCGAGGCGGGCGATGCGGGCGATGCGACGGACCGGCTTCGGCGTGTTGGGGTCGCGCTCGATTCCGCGCAGGGCGCCGTGGCGCGCAAGGATCCTGCCCCATTTTAGCAGCCGGTACAGGTGGATGGCGGGAGCGGTCATCTTGTTCCCCTTCCGCTTGCGGGAGGGGTTGGGGGAGAGGAAACCGCGACAGGATCGGTAGCGGAGGTCAGCCCCTCCCCCGACCCCTCCCGCAGGCGGAAGGAGAGCAGAAGAAGAGATCGCATCAAATCTTCCAGCCGCTATGTATCGCGACCAACCCGCCGAGCAGCGGCTCGACCTTGGTCTGGCTGAAGCCGGCGGTGCGCAGCATCGCTTCGAATTCGGGCATTGGCGGGAAACGGCGAATCGATTCGATCAGATAGCGGTACGAGTCGGCGTCGCCGGCGAGCAGTTTGCCGAGCCGCGGCACGAGATGATGCGAATAGGCGTCGTAGACCTCGGCGAAGCCCGGCCACTGCGTGGTCGAGAATTCGAGCACGAACAGCCGGCCGCCGCGCTTGAGCACGCGGTGCGCCTCGGCGAGCGCGGCGGGGATGTCGGTCACGTTCCGGATGCCGAACGCGATCGTGTAGGCGTCGAAAAACTTGTCGGGGAACTGGAGCTTCTCGGCATTTGCCTCGGTCCAGACGAGCCCGTCGATGCCGCGCTTGGCGGCGCGTTCGAGCCCGACCGCGAGCATTTCCGGGTTGATGTCGGCGACGGTGATCGCCGCGCCCGACGACGCCATGCGGAAGGCGATGTCGCCGGTGCCGCCCGCCATGTCGAGGATGTGCTCGTCCTTGCGCGGCTTTACCCGGCGGACGAATAGATCTTTCCACAGCCGGTGCAGTCCGCCCGACATGGCGTCGTTCATCAGGTCGTATTTGGACGCAACGCTCGAGAAGACCTCGCCGACGCGGGCGGTCTTTTCGTCACGGGCGATGTCTTCGTAGCCGAAGGAGACGGTGTCGGGCATGCGCGGTGCTCTAGCGGGGGCCGGGGAGCGCGGCTAGGGGGTTGGCATGCCTGAGCTTCCGGAAGTCGAGACCACTGTGCGCGGGCTTCAGCCGGTGCTCGAGGGCGCGCGAATCGAACGGGTGACGCTGCGGCGCGGCGACCTTAGACGGCCGTTCCCGCCCGATCTGGGGCAGCGGCTGACCGGCGCGACGGTGACGGGGCTCGGTCGGCGCGCCAAATACGGGCTGGTCGATACCGATCGGGGCGACACCCTGGTCTTCCATCTCGGTATGTCAGGGCGGTGGCGGATCGATCCCGGCGAACTCGGCAAGCACGATCATTTCGTGCTCGAGACTGCGCGGCACCGGCTCGCGCTCAACGATCCGCGGCGCTTCGGCTCGCTCGACCTCGAGCGCACCGACCAGCTGACGGAATGGCCGGCGTTCGCCGCGCTCGGCCCCGAGCCGCTCGGGCCCGATTTCACCGCCGGGCATCTGCTCCGGGCGTTTGGCGGCCGAATCGCGCCGGTCAAGGCGCTGCTGCTCGACCAGCGCGTCGTCGCGGGGCTGGGCAACATCTATGTGTGCGAGGCGCTGTACCTTGCCGGGATCGCGCCGACGCGGCCGGCGGGAACAGTCTCGCGGGTGCGGCTGGCCAAGCTGGTCGTAGCGGTGCGCGAGGTGCTGGCCGCAGCGATCGAGGCCGGCGGATCGACGCTGCGCGACTATGCCCGGCCCGACGGCGAACTCGGCTACTTCGCAAAACAATGGCGGGTTTATGGCCGCGAGGGCGAGCCCTGTGCCTGCGGCGGGCTGGTCGAACGGCGAGTTGATAGCGGGCGATCGACGTTCTGGTGCCCGAAGTGCCAGAAGTGAAATTGCACGCCTGAAGGGCCAATGCGTGCGCTAGCGGTTGACCCGAATCGCCACACTCGCTAAGGGGCTCGCCTTTCCCGGCGTGGGCCCGTACCCGCGCCTCTCCAATTGAGCAGGAACGAGACGGCATGGCGAATACGCCGCAAGCGAAGAAGCGTATCCGGCGGAACGACCGCCGTGCGGAGATCAACGGTGCGCGCGTGAGCCGTATCCGGACCTTCATCAAGAAGGTCGAGTCGGCGCTCGAATCGGGCGACAAGGCTGCGGCCAGCGCCGCGCTTGCCCAAGCACAGCCCGAGCTTCAGCGTGGCGTCGCCAAGGGCGTGCTCCACAAGAATACCGCCAGCCGCAAGTTCTCGCGCCTTAACAAGCGCCTGCAAGCGCTGGCATAACCGTCACATTTCCGTAACGAACACCCCGCCGGAGCTGCTCCGGCGGGGTTTTTCGCGTGTGCAGCAAGGCACTTGCCGACTGTTGCTGAATGGGACGACCTAAGTGGCGGAAAACCAACGATTCGCATGCTTCAATATTATGAAGGTACGGGTAAGTTGTTGAGTTTTCAGGTGGAAAATTGTGACACAACGGGAATCCGTGGGTTCTTCCGAGTCAACTAAACTATTTCACTTTCTTTGCATGCCGGGGCCTTGCTCGACTCGATTTTCGGTTCCTAAAACAGTCCTCCCGGCGGCGTTTCGATGCCGGGAGAGTAAAGCCCGACGCGCCTGCCTGGGGGGCAATTCCGGCGGCGAAGGGCTCTAGGTCGTTGTGATTTTACGCGCGGATCGCCTCTGCTTTCCGCGAAGGAGGGGTGCGTCAGCGTGACTCAGGTGCAGACACGGGAGCGGGGTGAAATGGAGGCAGTCAGCAAGGCCTGGAGCCATGTGCGCGGCAACCTCCGTCGCTCGGCCGGTCAGCGCCTGTTTGACCAGTGGCTGAAGCCGGTGGTGCTGATCGACGGCTCGACCAGCGCGGCGGTGCGGCTGGGCCTGCCCTCGGCGTTCATGACCCAATGGGTCAAGAATCACTATTCGGAGCGGCTGCTGCTCGAATTCCGCGCGGTGCTGCCTGACGTGCTCAGCGTCACCATCGAGACGATGGTCGACGAGCCGGCCCGCGTGCTCAAGGCCGAGCCCGAGGCTGCGCCGGCACCGGCGACCGCACCCGGCGAGCGCCCCCAGTTCGACCCGCGCTTCACCTTCGAGCGGTTCGTCGTCGATTCGGCCAATCGCGTCGCGTTCAACGCCGCCAAGGCGGTGGCGCAGCCGGGCATGCCGCAGTTCAGCCCGCTCTATCTTCATTCGGGCACGGGCCAGGGCAAGACCCACCTGATGCACGCGCTCGGCCATGCCTTTCTCGAGGCCAATCCCGACGCTTCGGCGATCTACGTCACCGCCGAGCGCTTCATGTTCGAATTCGTCCAGGCGTTGCGCAACAAGGACACCCACGCGTTCAAGACTCGGCTGCGCTCGGTCGATCTGCTGATGATCGACGATCTCCAGTTCATCGGCGGCAAGGACGCGACCCAGGAAGAGTTCTTCCACACGGTCAACGAATTCATGGCATCGGGCAAAAGGCTGGTGATCGCCGCCGACCGCGCACCGCAGGCGCTCGAGGGCTTCGAGCCGCGGCTCGCCGGCCGGCTCGGTTCGGGGCTGGTCGCCGACATCAAGCCCGCCGAGCTCGAGCTGCGCCGCCGGATCGTCGCGCGCAAGCTGCAGGAAATGCCCGCGGTCGCCATGCCCGAGGAAGTGGTCGATCTGCTCGCCGCGCGAATCACCTCGAACGTCCGCGAGCTCGAGGGCGCGCTCAACCGTCTGGTCGCCTATGCCAATCTGTCGAACGAGACGATCACGATCGACTTCGCTGTGACGACGCTCGGCGAGGTGCTGCGCAGCGCCCAGCGGCGGATCACGATCGACGAGATCCAGCGCGCGGTGTCGTCGCATTTCGAGGTCAAGCAGATCGACCTGATTTCGGAACGGCGCGCCGTTGCGATCGCGCGCCCGCGGCAGATTGCAATGTATCTTGCGAAGCGACTCACCACGCGCTCGCTCCCCGAGATCGGGCGCAAGTTCGGCAATCGCGACCACTCCACCGTCATCCATGCGGTGCGGCGGATCGAGGAGTTGCGCGGCAAGGATGTCGAGATCGACGGCGCGGTTCGCGCGCTGATGCGCTCGCTCGAAGGCTGAGCGCGAGTTACCGCCTCTCAGGCGAGGCGGTTTCCCACCCCTACGGGTGGGGGCGGGGTGGAGGAGACGAGAGCGGGGCAACGCGATGGTCACGCCTCCACCCCGATTGTCATGGCCTTACGGCACGATGCGGAACCAGTAGGTGTAGCTGCGCTGGTTGCCGCCGACGTTCACCCGGTCGATCGTGACGTCGTAATAGGTGTTGGCCTGAAGACCGCTCACCGCGAACTGCACGTTGTTGGGCAGACCATAGCCCTGGGTGTCGAAGGCGACGCGTGAGACCGTCAGCGTCGCCCCGCCGCGCTGGCGCACGCTGATCGCGGCGTTGGCGAAATCGACATTGGCGTTGGCCCATTTGTTGGTCTTGTTGGCGATGACGCCGAACGACAGCAGCGCGCGCGTGTCGAAGAATCGGGCCGGGTAATCCTCGAACGGATAGGCGACGAAGTCGGGCAGGGGCCCGGTGGAGCCAGCTGGACCGGACGTGTCGAACACCTTGATCGCGGCGGCGTCGGCGCGGCTGGTGGTTTCGTAGCGCCCGGCGACGCGGCCATAGGCGACCGAGCCGAGGAACGGATCGAGCAGCCAGCGGCGGTGGCCGACATTCTCGGCGACGATGTTCTGCACTTCGGTCAGCCAGCCGGCGATGATCTGCTCGTCGGTGAAGAAGCCGAGCCCCGGCCCGGTGCCGCCATAAAGGTTGCTCGACCCCGAGGCGGCGGCGCCGGTGGCGGTGTAGCAGCGCCAGCTGGGAGGCGGGGTATGGCTGAGCTGGGCGTTGGCTGCCTGCATCAGCGCCGATTGCTGCGCGCCCGGCTCGTCCGCGGCCGAATAGGTCGCCGGGGGCAGCCGGTGGAGCGCGCGCACGGCGTTGAGCGTCTGCAGCACCTGCTGGGTCACGCTCGGCTTAAGCAGGCCGGGCTGGCATGAGCCGATGTCCGGCTGTGTGGTGTAGAGGCTGGCGGCCGCGGTGAAGAAATCGCCCGGCACCGGTGTCGGCGTGGGGAAGGGCACCGGATTGGGCGCCGGCGTCGGTGTGGGTCCCGGGGTGTCGATCGGCGGGGGCACGACGGTGCCGCCGCCATCGCTGCCGCCCCCGCCGCATGCGGACAGGGCCAGCAAAGGAATCATCAGCAGAGTCAGTTGTTTACGCATTACGGCGCCCTCACGCAGGAGCGCTCGAGCGCGCTGCCTCGGCATCAACGTAACGCCGGACTCGCTGTTGCGTTTCCTCTAACCTTGGCTAACTCGCCTGCAACCACATGGTCCGACGTCAGCCGCCATGGGCGTGGATGATCGCGTCGAACTGGCCTGGGTCGGTGCGGAGCTGCTCGAATTCCTCGGCGCTGATCACGAAGCTGCGGTCGTTGCCCGCGATGTCGCCGGTAGCATAGTCGAGAGCGAAGCCCGTGGCCGTACGATGTGCGTGCCAGGCTGGGCCCCACAGGTTGTCGGCATCATTCTCATGGGCCACGGCCTTGGGGACGATCTTCTCGCCAAACACCAGCTTCATCTCACTCTCCGATGCTGACGCGAGTGTAAGGCGTGCTGGCCGGAAGGTCCACCACTGCCTCGGGCACGCCCTTGCCGGTAAAGCCGCCGGGCACCCAAAGCCCCTCCCACGCGCCGCGCTCGTTGCCGCTCGGGATGCGCAGATTGCTGAGGTCCTCGGGTGCGATATAGGCGATCACGACGTTGCCGCCGGTCAGGTCTCCAGGATTGAGCTGGAGCTTGTCCTCGACCTTGGCGAGGTCGCCGCCCGTCTCCTCGATCAATGCCTCGAACTGGCTGCGCGGAATGACGAAGCCGCCGTCGGGCGGGCCGAGCGTGCCGTATTGATCAAGCGTACTCTGCGGCGTGAACTTGATCGCTCCCGATTCCTCGAACGGCTTCAGATGCGCGCGGATCTTCGCGTCGGACATATAGGTCGACGGAGCGGGGCGATCGGGCTTGGGAGTCGCGAGGATCTCGCGGATCTTGTCCTCGGGAATGCCGGTCCGCAGCGAGGTTTCGGCGACCGGGTCGAGCTTTGGCGGCGTGACGTCAGGCTTCGGTGCTCCGGCGTCGACTCCGCGGGCCGCGTCGCCGACGTCGTCGGCCTGGCGCGCGACGCCCTGAGCGACTTCGCTGCCGGCGTCGAGCGCGTTGCTGCCGCCGCGGATCGCCGCTTTGGCGGCGTCGCCGACCCCTGGAACCCAGCCGATCACCGATGCGCCGAGATTGAGCCAGCCGCCCTCTTCGCCGCGGATCACCTGGCCGAGCGACGCGATCGTGTCGCGCGCGTCGGCGATCTGGCCGACGATGGGCACGAAGCCAACTGCGACCTGTCCTGCCGTGGCGGACCAGCTGGAATTGTTCCCGAAGTCGCCGAGCACTGCGCCTTCGACGAACGAGCCGATGCCTTCGCTATCGTTGCCAGGGGCAGGCGTTGGAGTCGGAGCGGGCGCGATCGGCGCAGCGGCATAAAGCTGGCGGTCGAGCTCGGCAGAGACCGCCGTCGCATCGCGCGTCCCGAGCCGCGCGGCAGCGCTGTCAAAGGCTTCGCGATAGCCCGAGCCGGAAGGCTGATCGCCCCACCGGCTGGTGGCAGGGGCACTGTCCGATGTGCCGGAAAAGACCTGACCCTCGGCGACGCGGATGCGCCCGGCGGCGAGATCGCCCTGCTGCACGACATCGAGCCGCGGCCGGGGCGGTTCGGTGGAGGGCGGCGCCGTGTTCTGCGTCTGGCCCGCCGCGGAGGTTGCGCTGACCGTCATGGGTTCCTGTCCGCTGCTTTCCGATATCCCGGGATAGCAGCGGCAGGGCCATGCTGACTGTAATCGAAGCGATTACGCGCGTTTCAGACCTGCAGGCCGACCGCCTGCTGGGCAGCCTTGAGCGTCGGCGCGGCGAGGGCGTTGGCGCGCTCGGCACCCTTGGCGAGCTGGGCGGCGACTGCGGCGCGGTCGTCGAGCAATTGCGTGAGCCGGTCGCGCACCGGCGCGAGCACCGACACCGCGAGGTCCGCCAAGGCAGGCTTGAACGCGCCGAACCCCTGGCCGGCGAATTCCTCGACCACCGATTGCGGATCGCGTTCGGCGAGCGCGGCGTAGATCGTCACGAGGTTCTTCGCCTCGGGGCGTTCGGCGAGCGCATCGAAGCTGTCGGGCAGCAGATCGGCGTCGGATTTCGACTTGCGGATCTTGGCGGCGATCGTGTCGTCATCGTCGATCAGGTTGATCCGGCTCATGTCGGAAGGATCGGACTTGGACATTTTGGCGCTGCCGTCGCGCAGGCTCATGATCCGGGGCGCGGCCTTCGAGATCAAAGGCTCTGGCAGCGGAAAGAGGTCGACTTCGAAATCGGTGTTGAATTTGGTCGCGATGTCGCGGGCGAGCTCTAGGTGCTGCTTCTGGTCCTCGCCGACCGGGACATGGGTCGCCTTGTAGACGAGCACGTCCGCGGCCTGAAGCACCGGATAAGTGAACAGGCCGACGCTGGCGCCCTCGCGGTTCTTGCCCGCCTTGTCCTTCCACTGGGTCATGCGGTTGAGCCAGCCCATCCGCGCGGTGCCCTGGAGAATCCAGCAGAGCTCGGCATGGGCGGGGACGCGCGCCTGATTGAACAGGATCGCCCGGTGATCGATCCCCGCGGCGATCAAGGTCGCGGCCATCTCGATCGTCGAATTGGCGAGCTCCTGCGGTGTCACATTGCCGGTGAGCGCGTGGAGATCGGCGAGGAAGAACAGGCACTCGCCCCCATTCTGTTCCAGGGCGTCCTGCATCGCCACCCATTGCCGGATCGCCCCGAGGTAGTTGCCAAGGTGGAGATTGCCGGTGGTCTGGATGCCGGAAACGACGCGCATGTTCACTCCTTGGATGCCGCCTGGCCACGGCGGCGGATCAGGGCCTTGAGGTCGCTTACCCGGTAGGCGCGGGTGACGAAGCAGGCGACGACATAGATCGCGCCGCCCGCGCCGACCAGCGCGGAGAGGCCGGCGAAGCGCATCCACAGCGTGCCGGTGAGATACGGGTCGAGCACCCGCTCGCCGGCATAGAGCGCGGCGCCCATCAGGATCGCGGCGAGCGCGAGGCGCGGCAGCCGGCGCTTGAGCTGCCTGTCGGCGGCGAAATGCCCGCGCTTGCCGAGCGCGCGATAGAGCAGGACGACGTTGACGGTCGAGGCGATTGCGGTGGCGAGCGGCGGGCCGACATGACCGATCAGCGGGATCAGCGCGAGATTGAGAACAAGGTTCACGCCAACCGAGATCGTCGCAAAGCGCACCGGAGTGCGGGTGTCCTCGCGCGCATAGAAGCCGGGGGTGAGCACCTTGATCAGAACATAGGAGGGCAGGCCAATCGAGAAGGCCGAGAGCGCCCATGCGCAGCGCACCGTGTCCTCTGCGGTGAACTGGCCGTGCTGGAACAGGCCGCGGACGATCGGCTCGGCGGCGACGATGAAGGCTGCCGTGGCGGGAAGAGTCAGGAACAGCGCGAGCTCTATGCCGCGATTCTGCGTCTCGATCGCCTCCGCGTCGCGCTTCGCGCCGAGCAGCCGGGACAAGGTCGGGAGCAGGATCGTGCCGAGACCGATGCCGATCATCCCGAGCGGAAGCTGGTTCAGCCGGTCGGCATAATAGATGTACGAGATCGAACCCTCGGCGAGCAGCGCGCCGGCGAGCGCGGTCGAGACGACGAGGTTGATCTGCACCGCCCCGGCCCCGAGCGCGGCAGGCAGGATCAGCTTCATCAGCCGCCGGACCTCGGGATCGAGCCGCGGGCGGCGCAGTCTGAGCGAGACTCCGGCGCGGCGGCAGGCGAGCCAGAGCCAGCCGAGCTGGAGCAGCCCGCCGACCGGAATCGCGACCGCCTGGGCGCGGGCGGTCTCATAGGGGTCGCCGTGGAAGAACAGCAGTGCGCCGACCATTGCCACGTTGAGGAGGATCGGCGCGGCGGCGTTGACCCAGAATTTGTCGAGCGAGTTGAGGATGCCGCCCAGCAACGACGCAAGGCTGATCAGCATCAGATAGGGGATGGTGATCCGCGAGAGCTCGACCGCGAAGGCGAACTCGTCGGGCGTCGGGTTCTGCTTCGCAAATCCGCCGGCGAGACCGAAGGTGAGCGGCCACGCGGCGGCGAGCATCGCTGCGGTCATCACCGCGAGGAACACGAACAGCACCGCCAGCGCGCGCTCGGCAAAGGCGAGGGCGGGGTTCAGGTCGCCGCCATGCTCGCCGACCTTGCGGTTGAACATCGGCACGAAGGCGGAGGCGAACGCACCCTCGGCAAAGAAGGCGCGGAACATGTTGGGGAGGCGGAAGGCGACGAGGAACGCGTCCGACGCGAAGCTTGCGCCGACAAAGGTCGCCTGAAGCGAATCGCGGACCAGCGCGAGCATCCGGCTGGCGAGCGTGAGCCCGCCGACCGATCCGAGGCTGCGCGCGAGCTTCATGCGTGCATGCGGTGGCGGGGAGCTGGCATGCTGTGCGTCACTCCCCGCCCGGGCTTCAGGCGTTGCCTGCGATCTCGCCCTGCGCGACGTCGCCGGCCTGGGCGCGCTGCTGCAGGTAGATGCCGGTGAAGTCGATCGGCTCGAGCATCAGCGGCGGGAAGCCGCCGTCGCGAACCGCATCGGCGATCACGCGGCGCGCGAACGGGAACAGGATGCGCGGCGCTTCGCCGAGCAGGAACGGCTCCATCTGCTCCTGCGGCACGTTGCGGATCGCGAACAGGCCGGCATAGGACAGGTCGACGACGAACGCAGTCTGGTCCTCGGCCTGTGCCTTGACGTCGATCTTGAGCACGACTTCGTAGACGTCCTCGCCGACCTGGCCCGAGCCGATGTTGAACTGGACGTCGATCGCCGGTGCGGCCTGCGACTGGTAGACCTGCGGCGCGTTCGGATTCTCGAACGACAGATCCTTCACATATTGCGACAGCACCCCTGCGACCGGCGCGGTATCGGCGCCATTGGCCGCGGGCTCGCCGAATTCGGCGATGGTGTCGTTCTCTGCCATCGAAGATTCCTCTTTTACCGGAAAGTTTCGCGTACGTGACGCGTTTGTTCAGCCAGCGCGCCTAGCAGGGGCGTGGAGAGACATCAATCGGGCGGCGTTTTCGCGGGCGTTTGTATCCCGCGTCGCGAAGGCCTATGTATCTCGGCAACGAGGCTCGGAGGCTCAGTGTTTTACGTTATCCTGTTCGCGATGATCGCCGGTTTTCTGGCACTCAGGCTCTACTCGGTGCTGGGCAAGCGCACGGGCCATGAGCAGGCTTTGCCCAAGCCGGCCGAGGAGCGCGTCGCGCCGCAGCAGATGCCGCGGACGATCGATGTCACCCCCGAGATTCGGGAGACCGCGGGCCGCCCGATCGAGGCGGGTGCGGAAAACGGGCTGCGCGCGGTGATCTCGGCCGATTCGAGCTTCGATGTCGCCCAGTTCGTCGAGGGCGCCAAATCGGCGTACCGGATGATCCTCGAAGCCTTTTGGAAGGGCGACGAGGAAACGCTCGGCTGGCTGGTCGAGGACGAGGTTCGCGGCGGCTTCGCCGAGGCGATCGCCGATCGCAAGGCCGCGGGGCATGTTCTCGACAATCGCCTGGTGGCGATCGAGCGCGCGGTGATCACCGATGCTTCGGTCGAGGGCCGCGTCGCACGGATCACGGTCCGCTTCGATGCCGACATCGCCGCGGTGACCCGCGATCAGGATGGCAATGTCGTTGCCGGCTCGCTGACCGACGCCGTCGAGACGCACGACATCTGGACCTTCGCGCGCAACCTGCGCAGCGACGATCCGAACTGGAAGCTGGTCGAAACCGACGAAGCATAAAGGGCTCGAATTCATGCGTCTGTGGGGGGCAGTCGCGTCCGCGGCTCTGTTGAGCGCCTGTTCGGGCGGAATCGTGCCGCCGGAAGCGGGCAGGGCGCCTGCGCCGGCATCCTCCTCGCCAACCCCGCGCGAAACCCCGCGTCCGCGCGATCTCCCCGAAACCCCGCCGCAGCTGCCGGCCCGCCAGCCGACCGCGGCGACTCCGCTCGCCGCGATGCCGGCTCCCGCGGCGCCGGCGAGCGCCACCACTGCCGCTGCCGCGGGGCTCGTCGCAGGCCCGGCGGTCGACACGCTGCCGATCACCCAGCAAGGCGCCGAGCGCGCACTCGCCGCATTCCGCCTCAGCTGCCCTTCGCTCCAGCGCCGCAACGACGGCAGCGGGCTGACCCAAGGCGCCGACTGGTCCGAACCCTGCCGTGCGGTGGCAAGCTGGCCGACGCGCGACGCGCGCAATTTCTTCGTTCGGCATTTCGAGGCGGTGCAGGTCGGCGACGGCAAGGCTTTCGCGACCGGCTATTACGAGCCCGAGATCCAGGGCTGCCGCGAGCGCCGGCCGGGGTGCGAAGTGCCGATCTATGGCGTGCCGACCGACTTGATCGACGTCGACCTCGGGCTGTTCTCGGACGATCTCAAGGGCAAGAAGATCCGCGGCCGGGTCGACGGCAAGAGCTTCGTGCCCTATTTCGACCGCACCGCGATCGAGGAGGGCAAGCTCGAGGGCCGCGCGCCGGTGATCGCCTATGCCAATGACCCGGTCGAAATCTTCTTCCTGCAGGTCCAGGGCTCGGGCCGGCTGCGGCTGCCCGATGGCGGGGTGATGCGGATCGGCTATGCCGGGCAGAACGGCCGCGATTATACCGGCATCGGCAAGCTGATGCGCGACCGCGGGCTGCTCGGGCCAGGTCAGGCCTCGATGCAGGGGATCATGGGCTATCTGCGCGCCAATCCTGAAGAGGGCCGCGCGATCATGCGCGAGAATAAGAGCTTCGTGTTCTTCAAGGAGCTGACCGGCGCCGGACCGCTCGGCGCGATGGGGCTGCCGGTGACCGGCTGGACCAGCGCCGCGGTCGATCCCAGGTTCGTCCCGCTGGGCGCACCCGCGTTCCTGTCGATGGATCGCACCGACGCCACCGGGCTGTGGGTCGCGCAGGACACCGGCGGCGCGATCAAGGGCGCCAATCGCTTCGACACCTTCTGGGGCGCGGGCGACGATGCGCGCGCCATCGCCGGCGGCATGTCGGCGCGCGGCACGGCATGGCTGCTGCTGCCCAGGGGCGTGCTCGCGCGGCGGACGGCGGCGGCGCCGACCCCGTGAAACGGACGCTGGCGCCCGACGAAGCGGCGCTGTGGAAACGCGTGATCGCGACGGTCACGCCGCTGAAGCCGGTCAAGGCGAAGCCTGCTTCTTCTGCCCCCCTCCCTGCGAAGGATGGGCCGGGTGTGGGTGCGAGCGGCGCAGCCGCAAACCCTGCGCCGGTCGCGCCTGTGCCGAAAGATCCTCCCAGGCGCACAGTGGCGCACACCCAGCCCCGGCCCCTCCCACCAGGCAAGGAGGGCAACGCCAATACCCTGGACGGCTCGTGGGACCGCCGGCTCTCGCGCGGGCTGGTCGCGCCCGAATCCAGCATCGACCTGCACGGCCACAGCCTTGCCGCGGCCTATGACCGGCTCGATCGCGGCCTCGACATGGCGATCCGCCGCGGCGACCGGGTGCTGCTGCTGATCACCGGCAAGCCGCCGCGGCCCGAATCGGAGCGGCCGCATGCACGCGGCGCCATCCGCGCGGCGGTGGGCGACTGGCTCGCCGCGTCGCGCCATGCCGACCGGATCGCGGCAGTGCGCACCGCGCATCCGCGCCACGGCGGCAGCGGCGCGCTGTACATCGTTCTGCGCCGCCCGCGCGCCGAGCCGCCACGAAAATCTTAACCTCTCTCTGCAACGGTGCGCCCGGACATTCGAGACGGGGACAGAGCGGCGGAAGTGGAAGGTTTTTCGCTAAAGAGCCGAGCCATCGCGTTCGCGATGTGCGCCGGGGCCGTGGCGTTCATCCTCGCCGTCGCCGCCGCGTCCGAAGGCACGATCACCGTCGAATCCGCCGGGCGCGCGCTGATCGCCGCGATCATCTGCGGGGTGATGTGCTGGGCGTCGGCCGAGCGCAGCATCGCCTCGACCGCGGGCGCGATCGATTCGGCGATCGAGCGGCTCGCCAGCGCCGCGAATGGCGATCTTCAGAGCGAGATCCCGCAGGAGGTGCGCGAGTGCGTGCCGCCGCTCGCCCAGGCGATGGACGGGCTGTTCCGCCAGCTCCACGACAATCTCGAAAGCGTGCAGCGGCTCGCGATGTTCGATCCGGTGACCGCGCTCGCCAACCGCACCAATTTCCGCCGCAGCGCCGAGCGCATGCTCGCCGAGCTGCCGCCGGGCGCCAACGCCGTGCTCTATTTCATCGATCTCGACCGCTTCAAGGTGGTCAACGACACGATGGGCCACGCCACCGGCGACGTGCTGCTCGGGATGGTCGCCAATCGCCTGCGCGCCGTCGCCGACCGCTTCGCCGCCGAGGGCGGGATGCGGCCGCCGCTGATCGGCCGCCTCGCCGGCGACGAGTTCACGATGTTCTTTCCCGAGGTCCGCACCTTGCGCGACGCCGACCGGATCGGCCGGGGTATGCTCTACGCCCTGTCCGAACCGTTCGACCTCGCCGATCAGGAGATCTCGATCGGCGCCTCGATCGGCGTGGCAATGCGCCCCGATCATGGCACCACCCTGCATGACCTGATGCGCGCCGCCGACGCGGCGATGTACCACGCCAAGTCGCTCGGGCGCGGGCGTGCCGAGCATTTCAGCGAGTTTCTCGCGACGCAGATCGCCGAACGCGCGCAGCTCGAGAGCGACTTGCGCGTCGCGGTCGACAAGGACCAGTTCGCCCTGGTGTTCCAGCCGCAGGTAAGCGCCGCCGACGGCCGCATCGTCGGCGCCGAGGCACTGCTGCGCTGGCGGCACCCCGATGGGCTCAAGTTGCCCGGCGCGTTCATCCAGCGCGCCGAGGAGACCGGGCTCATCGTCGAGATCGGTGACTGGGTGGTCGCCAATGTGGCCGAGACGATCTCGCGCTGGGGGCGGCTCGGCATCGAGCAGCGGCTGGCGGTCAACATCAGCCAGCGCCAGATCGATCATGCCGAGTTCTTCCGCCGCCTCCGCGCGGCAATGCACGCGGCGCGCGCGCCGGCCAGCCTGCTCGAGCTCGAGATCACCGAGACGCTGGCGATGCATTGCTCGAGCGAAGTGCTCGAGGCCATCGCCCTGCTGCGCGCTGACGGCGCGAGCGTCGCGATCGACGATTTCGGCACCGGCTATTCGAATCTCGCGCGGCTCCGCCAGCTGCCGATCGATCGCGTCAAGCTGGACCGCAGCGTGATCGAGCATGTCGTCGAGCAACCCGAATCGCGGACCATTGCCCAGGCGGTGATCGGGCTCGTCCACGGGCTCGGCTGCGAGGCGGTCGCCGAGGGAATCGAGAGCGAGGCGCAGGCCGCCGTGCTCCGCGTGATCGGCTGCGACGTGCTGCAGGGCTATGCCGTGGCGACTCCGATGGACGAGGACGACTTTCTCGCCTGGGCCCGCGGCGTCGAGCCCCGGCGGATCGCCAGCTAGCCTCTCACCCGCCGCAGCACTTCCTCGTACACATCCGCCAGCGCCGCCAGATCCGCGAGCGCCACCGCTTCGTCGAGCTTGTGCATCGTCGCGTTGAGCAGCCCGAACTCGACCACCGGACAGAGGTTGACGAGATAGCGCGCGTCGGACGTGCCGCCGCTGGTCGAGAGCTCGGGCGCGATGCCGAGTTTGGCTTCGATGGCGTCGGCGACCAGCGCCGACAGCGGCCCCGGGCGTGTGAGGAAGGCCTCGCCATAGACGGTGCCACGGATCTGCGCGGTAGGGGCGTGGCGCCGGACGATCGCCTCGATCCGCGCGATCAACTCGGAGCCCTTGTGCATGTCGTTGAAGCGGATCGACAGTCTGGCGCTCGCCGTGCCGGGGATGACGTTGGTCGCAGGGTTGCCGGTGTATATGTCGGTCACCTCGATGTTCGAGGCCTGAAACCAGTCATTGCCGGTATCGAGCACGATCGCGTCGATCTCGGCGAGCGCGGCGACGAGCCGCGGAATCGGGTTGTCGGCGAGGTGGGGGTAGGCGACATGGCCCTGCTTGCCGGGCACGTCGATCCAGATCACCGTCGAGCCGCGCCGGCCGATCTTGATCGTGTCGCCAAGGCGATGCGTCGAGGTTGGCTCGCCGACGAGGCAGAGATCGGGTCGGATGCCGCGCTCGGCCATACGCTCGATCAGCCTCGGCGTGCCATAGGTGGCGGGGCCCTCCTCATCGCCGGTGATGATCAGGCTGAGCCTGCCTTGGGGCACGCGCGCTGCCGCGCCGACGAAGGCGGCGACCGCGCCCTTCATGTCGACCGCGCCGCGCCCATAAAGCAAGTCACCACGCACCTCGGGCGCGAAGGCGCAGCTGGTCCAACCGGGGCCGGGCGGGACGACGTCGAGATGCCCGGCAAAGGCGAAGTGCGGGCCGTCGCCGTCGCGGGTGGCGAGCAGATTCTCGACCGGACCATCGGGCGCCTCGCCCTCGACGAACCGCTCGACCGCGAAGCCGAGCGGGGCGAGCGCTGCTTCGAGCACGTCGAACACCGCGCCGCGGGCCGGAGTGACGCTTTCGGCGGCGATCAGCGCCTTGGTGAGTTCGACGACGTCGGGCAAAAGGCTCTCCACAGTTCACGGAGGCGGCATTGCCCAAGCTCGATCTCGATACAATCCCGCAGACCAACGCGACCGGTTATCCGAAGCCCCATTCGGACGCGGTACAGGGGCGCTGGTACCGGCGGCTGGCGCCGGCGAGCGGCATCACCGATTTCGGCTTCAGCCATGTCACGCTCAAGCCGGGCGCCTGGTCGTCGCAGCGCCACTGGCATGAGGGCGAAGACGAATTCGTCGTGATGCTGGCGGGCGAGGCGGTGCTGGTCGACGGTTCGGGCGAGACGCTGTTGCACCCCGGCGACATCGCCGCCTTCCCAAAGAACGATGGCAACGGTCATGTCCTGCAAAACCGCAGCCAGGCCGATTGCGTGTTCGTTGCGGTTGGCAAGCCGGGCGAGACCGATTGCCACTATCCCGACATCGACATGCACCTGTCGCCGGGGCAGGGGTTCCGCGGAAAGGACGGGCGAACCCTGTAGTTTCCCCTAACGTCCGATTCAGCCCAGCTTCACGGAAGGTGGATCATTGTCCGGCCATGCGTTGGATGATTCTCTTGTCCGTGGCCGTGGTCAGCGTCGCCGATGTGGTGGCGTTCTCGGGCGCACACCTGATCGGGCTCGGCAATGTCGCGCGCGAGCAGGTCGACACGATCCGCGTCAAAGCCGACGAATATTCGCGCGAGCCGATCTGAGCGGCTCAGTCGCGCGCCGGCATCTCGAACTGCTCGATCACCCATTCCTCTTCCTGCGCCGCGGCGATCCAGTCCTGCATGAACGGATGCTGCAGCACCGACAGCATATAGGTCTGTGCGAACCGCGGCACCGGCAGCGAATAGGTCACGATGCGCGTGACCACCGGCGCGAACATGATGTCGACCGCGCCGAACGCCCCGAACAGGAACTCGCCTTCGCCGCCGAAGCGCGCGCGCGCCTGTGCCCATAGCTCCATGATCCGGGTCAGATCCTGCGCGACGTCCGTGTCGGGAGCCTGTGGCGGATAGACCTGGCGGATGTTCATGCTGTGCTTGCGGCGCAGTGCCGTGAAGCTCGAATGCATCTCGGCCGCCATCGACCGGGCCATCGCCCGCGCGGCCATGTCCTCGGGCCAGAATTTCGTGCCGCCGGTCTTGTCGTTGAGATAGTCGATGATCGCGAGGCTGTCCCATACCACCGCGTCGCCGTCCCACAGGATCGGCACCTTGCCCGAAGAGGGCGCGAACTCGGCGCCGCCGCGGCGCTTGTCCCAGCTCTCGTCATAGAGCGGCACCACGACTTCCTCGAAGGGAAGCCCCGATTGCTTGCAGGCGAGCCAGCCGCGAAGCGACCAGGAGCTATAGGCCTTGTTGCCGATGATGAGCTTGAGCATGGCGGGGGGATAGCCAGCGCAGTGCGGCCCGGCAACCTCGCGACTTGCGATCCCGCGCGAAACGCGACAGCATCGGCGCGGGGCAATCGAATTGGGGGACTCATGTCGCGTTGGAATTTGCGTCTGCTGGTAGCGGGCGGCCTTGCCGTGTCGGGCGCATTGGCGAGCGCGCAAACGGCGGACCCGGCGGCGAGCAAGGCCGCGGCGGTGCTCGATGCCACCGTGTTCGCAGAAGTGCCTTCGGTCGAAAGCCCCGATCTGTCGCCGAACGGCAAGGCGATCGCGGCCAAGATCGCCGTCAACGGCACCCAGTATTTCGCGATCATCCCGCTCGACGGCGGCAAGCCACGGCTGGTCGGGCTCGGCGAGGTCGACCTAAACTGGTGGAGCTGGGTCAACGACGAGTGGCTGGTGATCGGTGTCGGTCAGCTCGTTCCCTATGAAGGCGACGACATCTATGTCAGCCGGGCGATCGGGGTGAATGCGCTCAGCAGCAAATTGACGCGCCTGTCGAGCCGCGACGCCGCGCAGGACGCCGACGACGTGATCTGGACCGCGACCGACGGCACGCCGCGCATCCTGATGGCCTCGCAGACCTCGCTCTACACCAACGAGGCGGGCTTCTGGCCGCAGGTCGACGAGATCGACGTCTCGACCGGCAAGCGCAAGATCGTCCAGCGCGGCAACGAGGGCATTTTCAACTGGTATGCAGACGGCAGCGGCGCGGTGCGGATGGGGATCGGCATGACGCTAGACGGCCGCACCCGCCGCGCAATCTACCGGCCCGGCGGCAAGGGAAGCTTCAAGACGATCGACCGGGCGCGCGGTCCCAACGATTCGCTGACGGTGCCGGCCATGTTCCTGAAAGCGCCGGGCAAGGCGCTGATGATCGCCGACGACGAGAAGGGCTATTCGGCGCTGTACGAACTCGATCTCGAGACATTGGTGCGCGGCAAGCAGCTGTTCGCGAGCAAGGGGTACGACATCGGCGGTCTGGTGCAGGACGCGAGCGGCTCGAACTATCTCGGCGTACGGGTGAACGAGGACCGGCCAGGCATCCGCTGGACTGATCCGGCGATGGAGGCGATGCACAAGGCGATCGCCGCCAAGATCAAGGGCGGCGAGCCGCGGATCGTCTCGCTCAGCCGCGACCGCTCTGCCGCGATCGTCCATGTCGGTGGTCCCAGCGCCCCCGGCGCCTATTTCGTCTACCGCGCCGCCGACGATTCGATGCAGTTCCTCAACATGATCAACGGCGGGATCGGCATGAAGCGGCTGAACCCGGTCCGCACGATCCGCTACAAGGCGCGCGACGGGCTCGAGATCCCCGCGGTGCTGACGCTGCCGTTCGGCAAGAAGAGCAACCTGCCGCTGATCGTCATGCCGCATGGCGGGCCGTTCGCGCGCGACACCGAGGAATGGGACTGGTGGGCCCAGTTCCTCGCCCAGCGCGGCTATGCGGTGGTGCAGCCGAATTATCGCGGCTCATCGGGCTATGGCACGCCCTTCACCGAGAAAGGGCAGGGGCAATGGGGCCTCGCCATGCAGGACGACCTCAACGACGCCGTGGCCGAACTGGCGAAGTCCGGCATCGCCGACCCCAAGCGGGTGTGCATGGTCGGCGCCTCCTATGGCGGCTATGCGGCGATGCGCGCGGCGCAGCGCGACGGCAAGCTCTATCGCTGTGCCGCGGCCTATGCCGGCGTCTCCGACCTCAACCGGATGATCAGCCACGACCGCAGCTTTCTCGGCGCCGGCGCGCGCAAGGACTGGCTGAAGATGCAGGCGCCCGATCTCAAGAGCGTCTCGCCGCTGCATCATGCCGAGGACTTCTCGATCCCGATCCTGCTCGTCCACGGCAAGAAGGATCGCGTGGTGCCGCCGGTGCAGTCGCGGGTGATGGTGCAGAAGCTCAAGGCCGCCGGCAAGGACGTGACCTGGATCGAGCAGCCCGAGGGTGACCATCACTTCAGCCGCGGCGAGGACCGGCTGCAGTTCCTCAAGGCGCTCGAGGCGTTCCTCGCCAGGCACAATCCCGCCTGAGCGGCGGGATCAGGCCTTCACATAAACCCAGGCGCGGGTGCCGGAGGCGAGGGTCGCCTGCTCGCGGCGATAATTCTCGCTCTCATAGATGTCGGCCGCGGCGAGTTCCGCCCCGGTCAGGCGAAACACCTTGCCCGGGATCGCCGGCGCGTCGGAATCGGGCACCAGCGCGCGGTGGATCTCGATCCCGCTCGCGTCGAGCACCGCGGGGTCGCGGATCTGGATGTCGATCACTGCATAGCCGGCGAGCACGTCGTCGGCCCCGTCGAGCAGCCGGCCGAACTGGCTGCGCTGGACGCTTTCGAGCTGGAGCGTCCCGTAGGAAAAGAGCAACTGGTCGGCCGGGGCATCGGCCGCCCCCTCGGACGGTACCGCCATGGTCAGCCGATGGCTTCCAGCACCGCCGCGCGCAGTTCGGGCAGTCCCATGCCCTTCTCGCTCGACGTGGCGAGGAGGTCGGGATGCGCGGCGGGGCGCTTGCGCGCCTCGGCTTCGGTAGCGGCATAGACGTCGGCGAGTTCGCTCGCCTTGATCTTGTCGGTCTTGGTCAGGACGACGCGGTAGCTCACCGCCGCGGTGTCGAGCATGTCGAGGATCTCGCGGTCGACGTCCTTGATGCCGTGGCGCGAGTCGATCAGCACCAGCACGCGCTTGAGCACGTCGCGGCCGCGCAGGAAGTCGTTCACCAGATAGCGCCACTGGCGCAGCATGTCCTTGGGCGCCTTGGCGAAGCCATAGCCCGGCATGTCCACAAGGCGGAACTTGAGCGGCTCGCCGACATCGAAGAAGTTGAGCTCCTGCGTCCGCCCCGGCGTGTTCGAGGTCCGCGCCAGCCCGTTGCGGTTGGTCAGCGCATTGAGCAGCGACGACTTGCCGACGTTCGAGCGTCCGGCGAACGCCACCTCGGGCACCACCGCGGGTGGCAGATGCCGGAGCTCGGGTGCCGATTTGAGGAACCCGACCGGGCCGGCGAAGGTCTTCCGCGCGGCCTCGATCTCGTCGTCGGTGAAGCCCTGGTTCACTTCGCCTTGGCTTCCTTCTGGATCGGTTGCTTGAGCGCCGGATGCTGGCGGTAGAGCAGCCATTGCTGCGCCATCGTCAGCACGTTCGAGGTGATCCAGTAGACCTGCAGGCCCACTGCGAACGGCGCCATCAGGAACATCAGCATCCACGGCATGATCGCGAAGATCTGCTTCTGCATATCGTCCATCGGCGCGGGGTTCAGCTTGAACTGCGCCCACATCGAGATGCCGAGCAGGATCGGGAACACGCCGATCGCAAGGAAGGACGGCGGCGTGAAGTTGAGCAGCCCAAACAGGTTGAGGATCAGCAGCGGATCGGGCGCCGAAAGATCGCGGATCCAGCCGACGAACGGCTGGTGGCGCATCTCGATCGTCAGCAGCAGCACCTTGTAGAGCGCGAACATGATCGGAATCTGCAACAGGATCGGCAGGCAGCCCGCGAGCGGGTTCACCTTCTCTTCCTTGTACAGCTTCATGATCTCCTGCTGCTGGCGTTGCTTGTCGTCCTTCCAGCGCTCCTGCAGCGCCTTCATCTTCGGCTGGACGGCGCGCATCGCCGCCATCGAGGCGAACTGGCGCTGCGCGATCGGGAAGAGCAGCAGGCGGATGGTGAGCGTCAGCAGGATGATCGCGACGCCGAAATTGCCGACGAGACGGAACAGCCAGTCGAGATAATAGAAGATCGGCACTTCGATCACGCCGAACCAGCCCCAGTCGATCGCGCGATCGAACTGCACGATGCCGAGCTTGTCCTGATACGCCTCGAGCAGCTTCACTTCCTTCGCACCGGCGAAGAAGTGGCTGGTGTAGCTGACCTTCTTGCCCGCGGGCACGTTGAGCGGCGCCGCAAGCTGGTAGTCGGCCTGATAGCCCTTGGTCGGCGTCGGGCGCTGCTGGAGCTGCGCCGTCACGCGCTGGTCGGGGATGACTGCGGTGAGCCAGTAATGGTCGGTGTAGCCCGCCCATCCGCCGGTGGTGGAGAAGGCCTGCTGTGCCTCGTCGACTTCCTTGTAGTCGATATAGTCGGCAGCGCCGCCATAGACCGCGATCGGCCCGACATGCGCGGCCCATTGGTCCACGTCGGTCGACTTGTCGGCGCGCGAGACCAGCGCATAGGGCGTCACCGAAACCGGCACGGTGCCGAGATTGGCGACCGTCTGACGGACGCCGAACATGTAGTTCTCGTCGACCGACAGCTCGATCCGGAAAACCTGGCCGGTGGGGCTCTGCGCGCTGAGCGTGACCGGCGTCGCCGGAGTCAGCCGCGTCCCGCTCGCCTGCCACACCGTGTCGGGGCCGGGCGCCTGCACGCCGGCACCCTGCCAGCCGAACTGGGCGAAATAGGCGCCCTTGGCGCCGCCCGGCGAGAGCAGCCGGATCGGCGGCGCGTTCTTCGCGACGGTCTCGGCGTAAGGAAGCAGGACGAGGTCATCGATCCGCGCGCCCTTGAGGTTGATCGAGCCGCGCAGCTTCGGGGTCTCGATCTGCACGCGCGGCGTCTCGGCGAGGACCAGCTCGCGCGCACGCAGCGCGCCCGGCGAATCGGCGGCCGGATCGGCGCCGGGGTTGGCGACGGGCTTGGTCTTGCCGCCTTCGATCTTGACCGGCGCGGGTTGCTGCTGCGGGAAGATCCAGTGCGCGATCTGCGGCCAGCCGAACAGGATCAGTGCGGCCAGCACTGCGAAGATCACGAAATTCTTTTGTTCGTCTTTCACCGATATTCCCCGGAAGGTTCCATCATGGCACGGGATCGTAGCCGTGCCCGCCCCATGGATGGCAGCGCAGGATGCGCCTCGCCGCAAGCCAGCTGCCCTTGAGCGCTCCATAGCGGCGAAGCGCTTCGATTGCATAGGCCGAACAGCTGGGCGCGTAGCGGCAGCTGGGCGGCAGGATGCGCGACGGCACGAGCTGCCAGAAGCGCGCGATCAGGATGAGCATACGGGCGATCATCGGGCCAGCTTTGCGCAGGCCTTGGCCAGCTCGGCCTTCAGCTCGGCATAGTCCCGCTCGATCCCGCCATTGCGGCCGATCAGGACATGGTCGGCGCCGGGAATTCCCGCTTCGGGCAATATCTCGCGGGCAAGCGCGCGGAAACGGCGCTTCATGCGATTGCGCACGACCGCGTTGCCGACCTTTTTGGATACGGTAATGCCGATCCGCATCGTCGGATCGGCATCGTCGCGCGCGCGCACGAGCAGGACGAAGCCGGGCATGGGCGCCCGCTTCCCCGCATTGGCGGCGAGATAGTGTTTGCGCTCGGTGAGCCGCGCGAGCGGTACGGCGGTTAGGCCGACAGCTTCTTGCGGCCGCGGGCGCGGCGGGCGCGGATCACGTTGCGACCGCCCGGGGTCGCCATCCGCGCGCGGAAGCCGTGCCGGCGCGCACGCACCAGGTTGCTCGGCTGAAAGGTCCGCTTCATCGCTCATCCTCGAGATTCTAGAACGTAAAAGGGCCGCCACAGGGGCGGCCGCGTGTCGGGTGCCCATATGGGCAAGTTCGCGCCAAGTCAACGTGGCTCTGCCGGGTAACCGAGCATTTCCGCCTCGGCCTTGGCAATAGCAGCATCCTTGTCGCGCTGCTGGCGCCGGCGGAAGCTGCGCCGGCGCAGCGCCATGTCGCTGTAATGGCCGAAGCGCGGCCAGCGGCGCTTGAGCCGCGCGAATCGCTTGCGCGCCCAATTCGAGTTCTGAAGCACCAGCACCAGTCCCGCGGCGAACACGAAGATCCCGCCGGGGCCGGGAACGACCCCGACCAGCGGCGTCACTGCGATCAGCAGAAAGCCGGTCACCAGCAGCGCGATGCGTATCGCCGGGCTCTTGCGTGCGCGGGGCATGGCAGGGGATGTGGGATGTGTGTGTTGTTCATGCAAGACAGGCACGCGCTGCTCCATTTTGGCGGCGATCCGTTTCACAACGGAGAAAAGCCTCTATGGTCTCCCTTGTCGGGGAGGGGCCGCATGATCGCGAGCGTGTCGACCGTGGCGTATCTGGGGCTGGAGGCGCGCGGCGTCGAGGTGCAGTGCAACCTCGTCGCGGGGCTGCCGAGCTTCGTCGTCGTCGGACTGCCCGACAAGGCGGTGGCGGAGAGCCGCGAGCGCGTCCGCGCGGCGATCGCCGCGATCGGGCTGGCGCTGCCGCCGAAGCGGATCATCCTCAATCTGTCGCCTGCCGACCTGCCCAAGGAAGGATCGCATTTCGATCTGCCGATCGCGCTCGCGCTGCTCGCCGCGATGGGCGTGGCCGATGCCGAGACGCTGTCGGGCTATGTCGTCGTCGGCGAGCTCGGGCTCGACGGGCGGGTCGCGCCGTCGCCCGGTGTGTTGCTCGCTGCGCTCCACGCCTCGGCCGAGGGCAAGGGGCTGGTCTGCCCGGTCGCGCAGGGCCCCGAGGCGGCATGGGCGGGATCGGTCGAGGTCGTCGCCGCACCCGACCTGATCGGGCTGCTCAACCACTTCAAGGGCAGCCAGTTGCTCCCCGCCGCGCCCGCGGGCGAAATGGACGCGCCGGGCCACGGTCCCGACCTCGCCCAGGTGAAAGGGCAGGAGACGGCGAAGCGCGCGCTCGAGATCGCCGCGGCGGGCGGGCACAACATGCTGATGGTCGGGCCGCCGGGCGCGGGCAAGTCGCTGCTCGCTTCTTGCCTGCCGGGAATCCTGCCACCGCTCGACGCGTCCGAGGCGCTCGAGGTTTCGATGGTCGCATCGGTCGCCGGCACCCTGTCCGACGGGCGGCTGACCCGCACGCGGCCGTTCCGAAGCCCGCACCACTCGGCCTCGATGGCGGCGCTGACCGGGGGTGGGCTGAAGGTCAAGCCGGGCGAGGTCAGTCTCGCGCATCTCGGCGTGCTGTTCCTCGACGAACTCCCCGAGTTCCAGCGCGCGGTGCTCGATTCGCTGCGCCAGCCGCTGGAGGCCGGCGTGGTCAGCGTCGCGCGGGCCAATGCGCATGTCACCTTTCCGGCGCGGGTCCAGCTGGTCGCGGCGATGAATCCGTGCCGCTGCGGGCATCTCGGCGATCCGGCACTCGCCTGCGCCCGCGCGCCGCGCTGCGCCGCCGATTATCAGGCCAAGGTCTCGGGGCCGCTGCTCGACCGCATCGATCTGCATGTCGAAGTCCAGCCGGTGACCGCCGCCGACCTCATATTGCCGCCGCCGGCCGAGGCCTCGGCCGCTGTCGGCGCCCGCGTCGCCGCCGCGCGGGCGTTGCAGGCGGCGCGCTATTGCGACGTGCCTGCGCGGACCAATGCCGAAGCCGATGGCGCAGTGCTCGCCGAATCCGCCACCCCCGACGAACCCGGTCGCAAGCTGCTCGCGCAGGCCGCCGAGGCGATGCGGCTCTCGGCCCGCGGCTACACGCGGGTGCTCCGCGTCGCGCGGACCATCGCCGATCTTGCCGGCGTAGAAGGGGTGGGGCGCATCCATATCGCCGAGGCGCTCAGCTACCGACGGCAGGCGCCGCGGAACTAATGCCTGCTGCCGCCTCACTTGCCGTCGTTCAGCGTCGCTATGGAGTCTCCAGAAAGCGGACGTTGGTGCAGCTTCAGAAGGGACGGCAGCAAAGGCGCGGATTGCGGGCTCTTCAGTGCTTGACGTTGCGAGTTGGCAATCAGCGTTCGCAGGTCCTTGATCGCGCAGCTGAACTCGGAGTGCGGATCGCGGCTCACCGAGCCATCGGGTGCCGGCCGGGGCCGCGCATTCCGGCGGGTTTGGCGCTGATCAAAAAATGCCGACGGCGGGCGCGTTGATGCGGCCGATGAAGTCAGACTTGAAGAAGAGGGACCTCCCACCGAACGCGCCGAAAGGATCCCGAGGTCCCACGAGCTGCTCAAGGATCGCTTTATAGCTGCTGATCCTGGCGCGGCCCCGGTCATCTGTCACGACAATGTTGGTAGCTCGGCCCGATGGCGTTGTGACAGGCTGGATGCTGGTCGGCGCGGTCCCTTCGATCCGCGCGTTGATCCGCACGTTGATGGCAAGAAGGGCAGAGCCGCGGACCTGCGAGCGTTCATACAGAAAATCACGCTGGATCGCCGCTCCCTGTGATTGAACTGCCATGAAGGCGGGGAAAGTGGTGTCACCGGGAACCGCTGCCACCACTGTTTGATATGCCTTGAGCGCAATATCCCTGATGAAGGAAACTGCGGTGAGAAAATGATCTTGAGTCGCCAGATTGAAGCTCTGTGACGCCAATTCGCTGAACGGCAGGAGAAAATACGAGCTGTAGCCATCGTTCAAGATGCCAGCCTGCTCAAACCATATCTCCGGCGCGCGCAGGTTCGCGATCTTGCCAGGGCCATCGAGCGAAGCCGCCTGCCCCATCAAGGTTGTGATCTGTGCGATCTCGGCGCCGAGCGCTTCAAGCACGAACGAACGCAAGTTGCTGTCGGTGAAGGTAGTCACCGGATAGGTTGGTACGGCCGTTCCCGGCGCCTCGCCACGCAATTCCGGAGCGATGCCGCGGCCCCAAAATGCCCTCGAATACAGGCCCGCCTGAAGCCAGTGAATGTTCAGCAGGAAATAGATATGGTCAAGCCGGTCGAAGGTCGGGACGGCCTGAGCCGTCACCTTGGGCGCGGCAATCCCGCCACCGGTCGCCAGTGCGGCCACTCCCGCTAGTTTCAGCGCGCTTCGCCGAGTGACTTCAAGGGACGCGGTATCTGTCGCGGTCAACGTCTCCGGACCATTGCGCATCGTGTCGATCCTCTCGCTCATAGCCGCGCCAATGTGCCGTTCATGCCGTTGGGAAAGAAACCACCGCGATCGGCAGTAGCGACCGCGAGATAGAATAGGGGACGGGTTTGCGCGGGCGTTCGCTCCGGCATGTATCCGGCCGGGCTTGATACCAGCAAGCTTACGCCTTGACCCTCGACATATACCCCCTGATCGAGGTCCGACCCAGTGTTGTTGAGGCTCTCGCGAAGGTCAGAAAGCCGGATGGTCCACAACAGAACCTGAACATTGTTGAGGCGACCCTGACCGCCACGCTGTATCGCCAGGCGAACCATGCCCGAATGACCCGCCTTGGTAGTACAGATGGCAGCGATCCCGTTGGCAAGCTCCGGGGTAGTCATCTGCCAGGAAAGCCGCTTGAGCAGGGCGACTAATGGGTCGAGAATGTAGAAGTGACCTAATTGCAGCCCCATCTCACTGGCATAGGGGTCGAGGTCGCCGTCCGAAACGCGTCGGCCCAGAACGCCGAATGGGCCACCGGCCACGCCCACGTTGATCGTGGGCTGCGCAATCGTATCTGCGCCCAGCAATTCGCGTAAAAGCGTGATGCAAGCCAACGTGTCATATAGCATTTCACGGTACCGCTCGGCTATCGCGCCGATGGTGAAGGTCAGGCCGCGCCCTCCCGTCGCGGCGCCTGCCGTACCGGTCCCGCTGATCGACGCGGCGTCCAGCGCTTGTCCGGTAACCGCGAACGAAAGCAATTCGCCTTCGAGATAGAACAGGTTGAGCGCGAAATTGAGCATGTCGCGCTCCGCCTGCGTGCCAATCAGCGGCGTCGCAGGTGTAGGCGTCGGCGTCGGGGTTGGTGACGGCGTGGGAAGGGGCGCAGGGCTCGAAATGCCGCCATCGCCGCTCGCGGAATCACATCCGGCCAGGAATGCCGCGCCCAGCGTGACTGCCGCGGTTCCCTGAAGCAGCTGTCTCCGGCTCGGAACGGCCTGCATCGCAAGCTCGGGCTCCGGCGCGAGGCCATTTTTCTCCGTAGTCATTTCACATGGTGCTTTGATAGCTACAGGATTTCAAGCTCTGTTAGGCTGGCCGCTTGAAATGCCGTGTTGGTCAAACGACTCACGCGTCAGCACGTGGCTTGGCTCCGACGCTCGACGAGCGCGCTTCGATCTTCGCCGCCTGGCTCAAAACGGACGTCGGCGGTTGCGCAATTCGCGCTCTCCAGCTTATGTATGATAAATAAGAGAATGCGGAGAGAGCATGGCCGGGCTATTGGATTGCGCCACACCGAGGTGCCTGCGGCGGAACGCGCGGCGCGGGATCGGGCGTGCGCTTTTATCGGCGGCGCTGCTGCTCGGCATCCCCGCCGTTGCGTTCGCGCAAAGCGTGCCCCCCGGCGCGCCCGAGACCCCGCCGGTCGATCCGCAACGCGCCTATCTGTTCGCCCACATGACCAAGGAGCGCTACGGCGTTCTCTATTACTCGGTCAGCGTCGACGGCCTGCACTGGCGGCGGATCAACGCCGGCAAGACGGTGTCGAGCGACTATCACGGTCACGCCTCGATCGCGCGCGGGGGTGACGGCCGCTATTATCTCGTCGGCAACAACAGCGATGAGGATCCGCTGATCCGCTTCTGGGTCTCGGACGACCTGATCCGCTGGACGCCCTATGCGACCTATCGGCCCGAGCTGAAGAACCTGCCCGGCCATCCCAACGCCTTGCAACGGATCGGCGCGCCCAAGCTGCTGTTCGATGGGGCGTCGAAGAGCTTCCTGCTCAGCTGGCACACGCCGAACGTGCCGGGCGCGAAGGAGGACCCCGAGCGCTATTGGGCGAGCCAGCGCACGCTCTACGTCATCGGCAAGGACCTCGCGAAGCTGCCCGCCAGGCCGAAGCGGCTGTTCGGCTGGGACATGGCGACGATCGACACGATCGTGCAGCCCAATCCGGAGGGCGGCTATTGCGCGGTGATCAAGGACGAGCGCTATCCATCGTATGACTGGATCACCGGCAAGACGATCCGGATCAGCTGCGCGGCGAGCCTGCTCGGCCCCTATCCCGAGCCCGGGCCGCCGCTCAGCCCCGCTTTCCGCGAGGCGCCGACGCTGATCCGCGCGCCGGTGAGCAACGACTGGCTGCTCTATTATGAGCAATATGCCGGGACGAGCTACGGCCTGTCGCGCGCGCCGCGGCTGGAGGGGCCGTGGATCCAGGTTTCGGGTAACAGCGGCGTTGCCGAATGGAACCGCTACGAGATGCCGGCGGGAACGCGCCACGGCTCGATGCTCGAGATCAGCCGCAAGCAATATGACGCGATCGTCGCGGCGTTTCCGGGAGCGGTGCAGTGAGGCGGGTTCGGGCGTTCGGGCGCGGGCTTGCCGTCGCGACGATTGCGGTTCTGCTCGGCGGATCGGTGGGCGAGGGGCAGCGCTTCACCAACCCGTTGCTCCCCTCCGGCCCCGATCCGTGGATCGTCCGCGAGGGGCTGAACTACTACTATCTCAACACCCTCGGCAACCGCATCGCCATCCGCAAGACACGCGACCTCGGGAAGTTGGCGGAGGCGGCAGAGGTCACGGTGTGGCGCGCGCCCGCGACCGGGCCCAACGCCCAGTCGATCTGGGCGCCCGAGCTGCACCGGATCGACGGCAAATGGTACCTCTACTACACCGCCGCGGCAGCCGGGCATGACGACGACGCGCATCGCGGGATCTTCGTGCTCGAGAATGCGGCCGCGGATCCGCAGAGCGGGAGCTGGGTCGATCGCGGGCAACTCGCAACGCGTCACACCGGGATCGACGGCACGACCTTCGCGTGGCGCGGCAAGCGCTATTTCGTCTATTCGCCCTATGTCGGCCCCGACAGCAATCTCGCGATCGTCGAGATGGCCAATCCGTGGACGCTGAAGGGTCCCGAGACGATCATCGCGCGCCCCGATCAGCCATGGGAGCGCCAGGGCGGCCGTCAGATCCTCGAAGGACCCGAATTCCTGCCCGGGCCTAAAGGCGATCTCTATCTCAGCTATTCAGGCAGCGCCTGCTGGTCCGACGATTATGCGATCGGGCTGCTGCATGCGGTGCCCGGCGCCGATCCCCTCGATCCGAGGGCCTGGAACAAGGCGCCGAGTCCAGTGATCGCCAAGTCGCCCGCGCACGGCGTCTATGCGCCCGGCCATAACGGCTTCTTCACGACACCGGGCGGCGCGCACTGGATCGTCTATCACGCCAATCCCGGACCGGACATGAAGTGCGCGGCGAAGCGGGCGCCGCGCATCCGCCCGGTCATTTTCGGGCGCGACGGCAAACCGGCATTTGGCGAGCCGGTGGGGCAGGGGGCGCTCCGATGAACGGCGTCGCGTCGATCCGGTCTGGAAATTGCGCGGCGGCCGACTTATAGCGCGGCGCTTGCGATCCCCCGGCCTCGGTTCGGGAGCATGCGGGTGTGGCGGAATTGGTAGACGCAGCGGACTCAAAATCCGCCTCTGGCAACAGATTGTCGGTTCGAGTCCGACCACCCGTACCAATATCATGCGGCGCCGGATCAGGCGTCCGGCTTTGCGACACTCGCGCTGCGCCGCCGCTGCGGATTACACTCGTAAGACGGTCTGCGATGGAGTAGACCCGACGCGACGGGATAGGGCGCACGCGCTGGCATTTCCCGCGGCGAGAGGATGTAATGTCGGAAGGATCGGGCGGACCATGGACGTCGCCGGGAGCGCAAGTATCTGCGCAGCCGGGCGATCATGGCCATGCCACGCCGGACGACGCCGGCCGGACCGAGTCCCGCATTCTGTTCCCCGCCGAGCGCGCCGAGCGCGGCATCGAACTGTTCTCGCGATTCGCCGGGCCGGCGATTTTCTTCCTCGCGCTCGGTGGGATCGTCTGGCTGCTGGTCAAGTGACTGAACCAGCGACATTTCCTGCTGCCATCGCGGTTGAGCACCCCTCGACCGCCTGAAATCACCGCCGGAACGCTCTGATTTGCCGTGTGTCTCGGGGAATCCCTCTCCAGGCACGGGTCGTCCCAAAACAACGCGATTCACCGCCTGCGCGCCTTGCCTTCATTGGCGAGCTATGGCCTGCTGCATTGCAGCAAGGTTCTCGCGAAAGTCCGCGGGAGGATTGTGGCCCCTGTTGCGGGCCGTGTAGCGTTCAGGGAGTATCGGGGTGTCGCATGTCAAAGATTGACCTGGCGATCCACGGCTATCCGAGCCGAACGCCGTTCGCCACGGCGGCGCGGCGCAGTGCGAAGGTCTGGCTCTGCCTGACCTTGATCGGCGCGGACGCGCTGGCGCTGCTGGTGGGGTTTGCGATCGGCGTTCGCGTCGAACAGCCCGGTGCGATCTCGAGCGACGTCTGGACCACATTGCTCGGGGTCATGCTCGTGCATGCCGGCATCGCGTTCCAGAATCAGGCCTATAGCGCCAAGTGCCTCACCAGCGCGCAGACGAGCTGTCGTCAGGCGCTGCTGTCGATTGCCGGAACCCTGCTGATCTTCCTGCTCGTGGTGTTCTCGCTCAAGGTGACCGGACGGTTACCGCGGCTGGCGCTATCGGTTGGCATCGTTTCTACGGCGGTGCTCATCCTGAGCCAGCGGCTGCTGATCTGCCACCTCGTCCGCCGAATGTACGGCAACCGCCTCCACACCGAACTGGTTATCGTCGATGGCGGAAATGTGCCAGATGCGTGTCTCGGCAGCGACATCGTCGACGCCGGAGTGCACGCGCTCCGCTCCGACCTGGACGATCCGTACATGCTCAACCGGCTGGGAACGCTGCTGCGACACTATGATCGCGTCGTGATCAGCTGCACGCCCGAGCGCAAGACCGAATGGGCGCAAGTGCTCAAAGGCGCAAACATCCTGGGCGAGATCATCGTCCCCGAGATCGGCGAACTCGGCCCGCTGGCGGTGCATCAGCTTCATGGCGTCACGACGGTGGTGGTGTCGCGCGGACCGTTGAATCTGGCCAATCGCGCCAAGAAGCGCGCGCTGGACATCGCGCTCACCGTGCCAGTGCTGATCGCGCTGCTGCCGCTGATGGTGGCGGTGGCGATCGCAATCCGCCTCGACTCGCCGGGCCCGATCTTCTTCCGTCAGGAGCGGATGGGCCGCGGAAATCGCATTTTCCACATCCTCAAATTCCGCAGCATGCGCGTCGAGACCAGCGACTCGGACGGCACGCGCTCAGCGAGCCGCGACGACGACCGGATCACCCGCATCGGCCGATTTATCCGGCGAACGAGCATCGACGAGCTGCCGCAGCTGATCAACGTGCTGCTCGGCGAGATGAGCCTGGTCGGCCCGCGCCCGCACGCGCTCGGCTCGCTTGCCGGCGACGAGCTGTTCTGGCGCGTCGATCGCCAATATTGGCACCGCCACGCGCTCAAGCCCGGCATTACCGGACTGGCGCAGGTGCGCGGCTTTCGCGGGGCCACCGCGCACCGCAACGACATCGTCAACCGCCTTGGCGCGGACCTCGAATATCTGCAGGGCTGGAGCCTGCTGCGCGACATCGGCATCCTCGCCAAGACCGCGCAGGTTTTGGTGCACAAGAACGCGTTTTGAACGAAGGAGAGGAGCCGGGCGACGCGCGTTAACGATCGTCGCCAAGCTTCCCTAAACGATTCTCAGGCATAGCTGCTCCCGGACAACAAAGGGTTCGGGCAGTGGCGGAAAATCTGGTGATGGCGCGCGACGCCGATGCGGGCGCTGCCGAACAGGGACAGGCGGAGCCGATGTGGCTGATGCCCGCGGATATCCGCGAGCCGTTTGCGGAACGCATTATCGAGATCGGCTCGCGCTGGGCGGGAATCGCCAGCTTCGTCGTCGCGCTCGGCGCAGTCGGGCTCTGGCTGCTGGGCTGAGCCGACTCGGCTGAGACGCTGCCGGGCGGCCGTTGCCGTCCAGAAACGAACAAGCCGTGCCTGACGCGCGACCAACTGCATTTGAGCCGGTGTGCACCGGCGGCAGAACGCTATAGCATGACCAAATTGCTGCACTGCAATGAGGTCACGAGCGCGTGCTTTGCTCTGACAATGGCGTAGAAGAACGAAATTCTTTCGCGACTGCGAAGGAATGGAAACCTGTGCGGGCGCGTCTCGCCGCATCGCGGCGTGCGCGGCTTCTGATGGTGGGCGGCCTGCTGGTCGGCCTCGCGTCGGGCGCTTCCGCGCGGGCGCAGGACGTGCAGCGGTCAAGGGCACCGCAGCCGGCGGAGCAGGGCCTACGCATCACGCCGTCGCTGACCACGGTCTATGACGACAATGTCTATCGGGTAGATTCGGACATCGCCGACCCGGTCGCCGACGTGATCGTCACGCCGGCGATCGAGGCACGCTATGATCGCGACATCGGCGTGCGTGCGGTTAGCCTGCGCGCGCTGGCCGGCTATGACCTGTTCCTGTCCGAAGGCAATCGCAGCAAGCCTCGGCTCGAGCTGGAGGGCTCGGGCAAGTTCCTGATCGCCGGGCAATGTGCAGTGAAGCCGTTCGCGAGCTACCGCCAGCTGCGCGCCGACTATGGCGACATCAACAGCGCCAGCGAGAATCTCCAGAAATTCTCGACACTCGGAGTCGGCGCTGATTGCGAGCGGGCCGCTGGGCTCTACCCGGTCGCGTCGTGGCGGCGCGACACGACTCGCAACGGCGACGGCTTTGAATATGCCGATCAGACGAGCAATATCTGGCGCGCCGGGGTCGGCTATGCGCGGCCTAGCCTCGGCAAGCTGACCGCCTATTACGAGCACGTCACCAGCGAACGCCCCGAACTCGGGGTCGAGAACCGCAGCGACACCGCCGGCCTGTCCTTTTCGCGCTCGGTCTCGCCGCTGACCTCCATCGATGCTGATGTGCGCTGGATGCACGTGACGAGCACGTCCGATGCGGTCGGCAGCTATGAAGGTCCCGGATGGGCGGTGCGGGTCTCGACCATGGCGATTCCGCGGATCAAACTCACCGGCTCGACCGAGCGGACGATCGTCAACGATAGCCTGATCGCGACCGGGTTCGCCGTGCGTACCGCGCATCGTCTTACGGCCGAGCTTGCCCTGAGCGAACTCACCAGCATCGGCGCATTTGTCGAATTGGCCCGTCGCGAATTTCGCCAGGACGCCGCGATCCGATTGTTCAACTACACACGCGACCGAACGAACCAGTTCGGTTTCATGGCGGAGCGCAAGCTGAGCGAGCGCTTCGCCGTCGATCTATCACTGTCGCACTTTGATCGCGCCACCAACAGCGATGTTTCCAACTATCGCGCCACCCGCGTGGCGCTTGGCGCAACCATGAGGTTTTGAACCGATGAGGAACATGTTCTCCCACCGCACCCGGCTGCTGGCCACCGCGCTGGCTGCATCGATCCTGGCCTCCCCGGTGACAGCCCAGACATCGGGTGCGGGCGGGGCGGTCGCCGCTGCTCCCGCCGCTCCGCCTGCGGCGCCCGACGGCTATCGGCTGGGCCCTGACGACGAGGTCAAGGTCTTCATCTACGGCCAGCCCGATCTCTCGGTCACCACCCGGGTCAAGGCGGACGGGACGATCCGGCTGGCAATGCTCGGCGCGGTCGACGTGCGCGGCAAGACCAGCGCCGAACTCGCGGACGCAATTGCGGCGGGATATGCCAGGGGCGGCTATCTCGAGCGGCCCTCGGTCAACGTCGAGGTGTCGCAGTTCGTCAGCCGCTTCGTGACGGTGCTCGGCAACGTTCCCCAAGCGGGCAATTACCCGCTCGACCGGCCGTATAGCGTCGCGGCGATGCTCGCCAAAGCCGGCGGCGCCACCGCGACCGGGGCCAACGCGGTGATCCTCACGCCGGCCGACGGCAGCGGCCCGGTGCGGATATCGCTCGCCGACATGAACGCGGGTGCCAGCCGCCCGCTCGCGCCGGGCGACATCCTGTTCGTGCCGCCCGCCGAGAAGGTCTATGTCTATGGGCAGGTGCAGGAGCCCGGCGCCTTCAACTTCGTCCCCGGCCAGACCTTCCGCCAGGCCCTTGCGCTTGCCGGCGGACCGACGCTCGCCGGCTCGACCCGGCGAATCAAGGTGCGCCGCGCCGGCAAGGAGGTCGAGGGCATCAATCTCGACGACGCCGTCCAGCCCGAGGACGTGCTGATCATCCGCGAGAAGCTGTTTTGAACGCGCAGAACGGAGGCACGGCATGAGCTGGACCGAACGACTGCAGCATTGGCTGCGTAGCCTCGTCGCCGGGGAAAGCGGCGGCAGGCGCATTCCCGAGCGGCTCGAATACGCCCCCGTGGCCGACGAGCAGGAGATCAAGGTGCCGATGTCGACCGGCCGCATGTCCGGCGGCCAGCCGAGTATCGCGTTCCGCCGCAATTCCGTGTTCGCGTCGTTCAACACGGCGGTCCCGGTCAGCGATCGACATGGGCTCGCCGGGCGCAAGAAGGAGCTGGCGCGGCTGATCGATGCCGTGGTCAAGCAGCGCAAGCACGCGCTGATCTATGGCGCGCGCGGATCGGGCAAAACCTCGCTGGCAAGGGTGTTTGGCGATCTCGCCGATGAGGCGGGCTGCGTCGCGCTCTATGGCTCGGCGAGCGAAGGTGCGGACATCGACGGGCTGTTCCGCCCGTTCCTCGACGAATTGCCGCTGCAGCGCGGCGCGGGTGCGTCGATCGCCGCGGACCGGTCGCTGACCGTCCAGCACCTCGCCAATCTCTTCGTTCAGGGCGTCAGCCAGCGGACGCTGCTGATCGTCGACGAGTTCGATCGCGTCGGCGCCGAGCGCACCCGCCACGAAGTCGCGTCGCTGCTCAAGCTGCTGACCGACATGCATTCGACGGTGCAGATCGTGCTCGTCGGAATTGCCGGCAATGTCGACGGGTTGCTCTCGGCGCATCCGTCGCTGCGGCGGCATCTGTTCGCCCAGCCGGTCGCGCCGATCGAGCGCGACGAGCTTGCCGGTCTGCTGCGGCTGTGCGCCGAGCATGCTGGCCTGGCCTTCGAGGAGGATGCGGCCCAGACGATCGTCTCCGCCGCGATCGGCTCGCCCTATCATGCGCGGCTGTTCGGCATGCACGCCGCGCTGGCGGCGGAGGGGGCAGGGCGCGAGCGCATCAATCTCGCCGACGCGCAGAAGGGCCTTGCCGAGGCGCTCGCCGAATGGAGTGATCTCACGCCCGATATCTGCCGGGTGTTCGAGCGCGCGCTGGGTCAGGCAGGCTCGTTGCGCGGGATGATAGCGCTGGCCGGCGTCCTCGCGGCCCACGCGCCGGTGCTCACCTTCGAGCGGATGACCGCTGCGGGAACCGATCTGTTCGGCGAGGAACTGGGCGGCGCCACCGCCGTCGACCGCACGATCGGCCTGATCGCGCCGGCGCTTAGTGAGGACGGAATGCCGGGTGAGTTGCAATTCGCCGATTCGCTGTCGCCGCAATTCCTCGTGCTGATGGCGAACGGCGCGGCGGCGGGTGCGCGGCCCGCCGATCCGGTGGCGCGCGAAACGCTCGATGCGCGCGAGCTTCTGCAGGGAGTGGGGCTATGACGATCAAGGCAGCCGATCTGGTCGAGGCGGTCAAGGCGCGCTGGCTGCTGGTAGCGGCGATCGCGGGTGCCCTATTCGCGGTCGTCGCGGGCATCGCGTTGATGCAGCCGCGGCAATATCTCGCGAGCTCGTCGCTCTTGCTCGATCTCTCGCAGACCGACCCGACCGACAGTACCCAACAGCAACAGGGGCGGATCGAAACCGATTCGATCATCGCGACGCAGATGGATCTGATCCGTAGCGCCAAGGTGATCAACGTGGTCGCGCAGCAGGCGGGCTTCGTTGCGGCGACGCCGGCCGATCTGCCGCCCGAGGCGCGGCTGCAACAAGCTGCGGCGCGGGTCCGGGCGGGGCTTAACGTCTCAACCGGGCGGCAGAGCAACGTGCTGCAGATCCAGTTCCTGGATCCCGATCCGGCGGTTGCCGCGCGCGTCGCCAACCTCGCCGCGCAGATATACATGCGCGAGCAGGTAAGCCTGCGCGCCTCAGCGGCACAGGGCTCGGCACAATGGTTCGAGGCGCGCACTGCCGATGTCCGCCGTCGATACGAGGTCGCACAGAAGCGGCTCTCGGATTTCCAGCGCGCGCACGACATCATCGGCATGAACCGCATGGATCTCGAGGCCGAGAAGCTCAAGAACCTCTCGGCGCACCTCGTCCAGGCGCAGGCCGACGCCGCGGCGGCGCATTCCAAGTCGGGCTCGGCATCGGTGCCGGAGGTCGCGACGTCGCTCGTCGTCCAGAACATCGAGGAGGCCGTCGCCACCCAGTCCGGCAAGGTCGCCCAGCTCGCCAAGTCGCTCGGGCCCAACCACCCGCAGATGATCGCAGCGAAGGCGGAACTCGGCGAGCTCCAGGCCAGCCTGCGCGGCGCGCGCTCGAACCAGGCCTCGTCGATGACCGCGAACAGCAGCGCGGCCACCCGCCGCGAGGCCGAGCTGCGCGCCGAGATGGCGTCGCAGGAGGATCGGATGATCCGGATGTCGGGGGTGCAGGACCAGCTGATGGTGATGCAGCGCGACGTCGAGGCGGCGCGCCAGACCTATGACACGGTGCGCCAGCGCTTCAACGAGGCTGCGCTCAAGAGCCAGATTTCGCAGCCCAATGCTAGTCTGCTCGATCAGGCTTCGGTGCCGCTGTTCCCCGCGCGGCCGAACCTGCCGCTGTGGTTCATCGCCGGCATCGCGCTGGGTCTGCTCGCCGGCCTCGCCGTCGTCATCCTCGGCGAGATCCTGCGCCCGCGCGTCCGCACCCTTGGCGGCCTCGCGGCTTCGACCGAAGTCGAGGTGATCGCCGATCTGTCATCCAGGTCCCGCCCGGTTGGCGGCTGGTTCGTTCCCCGAGAGGAAGCAGCATGAGGCTCCGTTCGACCGCGGGGGCAAACCCGCTTCTCGCCGAAACCGCATTTCACCCGGCCGGCGGCGATCCCGACGCGCCATCGCAGGGCGGCCTCGCACTGCTCGACGCCGGGAACACGCGGATCGATCCGCTGGTCACCGCCGCGTTCGACGCCGACGATCCCTATGTCGCCAAGGTGCGGAAGGTCCGCGCCAAGCTGCTCGCCACCGCGCGCGAAGCGAACGGCGCTGGCGGCCGGCTGCGGCTTGCGTTGCTGTCGCTGCAGGGCGGCGACGAGGGTTCGATCCTCGCCGCGAACCTCGCCGTGGTGATGGCGCAGATGGACGGCCCGACGATCCTCGTCGACGGCGATATCGACCGTCCCTCGCTCGATCGGCTGTTCCGTCTGCCCAACCGCATCGGCCTTGCCGAGCAGCTGGGCGGCATGGCGCTGCGCCTGCCGGTGCTCCAGACTGCGATCGACCGGCTCTGGCTGATGCCCGCTGGTCAGGCGGCTGGCGGTGCGGCGACTCTGGTCGAGAAGGGCTCGCTTGCCGAGGCAGCCGCGGGGTGGAACCTGCCCGACGCCAATCTGCTCGCCTATCTGGCGGAGCGGCCGCGCGGCGGCACTGCGTTCGGCAACATCCTCGAGCAGTTCGACGCAGTGGTGATCGTCGCCAGGCGCGGGGTGACTCCGGTCTCGGAGATCCGCCGCGCGATCGACGATCTCGACCGCCATCACATCCCGATCGCCGGCTCGGTGGTCAGCTGAGGAGCAGGGGCATGCAGGGAAATGCGACCACGGCGGAGCTGCCGCTGGGCGGCAGCGGCGCGAGCGGCGGCCATGGCGACACGGCGTGGATCGGCGGCGTGCCGGTCTCGACGCTGTCGCTGCGCGCGCTCATCGAAAAGATGCTCACCGAGGCGCCGCATCGGCTGGCGACGGCGCAGCGGCCGTGGCTGATATTCGACTGCAACGGCCATGGCCTTTCGCTCAATGCCACCGACAAGGCGTTCGCTGCCGATCTCTCCAGGGCCGATCTGATCCACGCCGACGGCCAGGTCATCGTCAAGGCGTCGCATTGGCTCGGCGGCCCGCAGATCGCCGACCGCTCGAGCACCACCGACATGTTCATCGACAGCCTGCCGGGCGCGGCCGCGGGCAAGGTACGTTATTATCTCCTCGGCGGCACCGAGCAGGTGAACCAGGACTGCGCCGAGCGGATCACCGGCACGACTCCGGGGCTCGAGCTCGCCGGCCGCCGCAACGGCTTCTGGAAGGGCGACGAAGAGGATGCGGTGATCGACGCGATCAACGCCGCCGCCCCCGACGTGCTCTGGGTCGGCACCGGCAAGCCGCGCGAGCAGGCGTTCTGTGTGCGCAACCGCGACCGCATCAAGGCCGGCTGGATCGTCACCTGCGGCGGGCTGTTCAATTACATCACCGGCGATTATCCGCGCGCACCGCAATGGATGCAGAATGCGGGCCTCGAATGGCTTCACCGCATGGCCACCAACCCGCGCCATCTCGCGTGGCGCTATCTCACCACCAACCCGCATGCCTTGTACCTGATCTGGAAGCATCGGAATGGCTGAGGCGCCGGCCATGGCTCCTGAACGCAAGCCGCTTCGCGCGACGCTCGCGCGGTTCGGGCTGGCGAGCATGTCCTCGGCCGCGGTGTCGGTCAGCCATCTGCTCGTCCAGCTCGTGTCGGTGCGCCGGCTCGAGGCGAGCGAGATCGGTACGCTCGCCTTCCTGCTGGTGATCATCCAGTTCGGCTATGGCCTGTCCAACGCCTTGGTCTCGACTCCCTATGCGATCGCGGTGAACCAGCGCGAGGACGGCGACGAACAGGGCTTCGACTTCTTCTTCCCGGTCAATCTGCTGCTCGCGCTGTCGCAGGGCCTGCTTTGCGCGGCGATCGGCTGGGCCATGGCCGGGCCCTGGGCGGCGGCGGCGTTCGGAGCAGCGGGGGTGTTCTCGCTGCTCCGCTGGTTCGGCCGAGCCAATGCCTATGCGCATCATACTCCCGGCGGCGCGGCAGTTTCGGACCTCGTCTATGCGATTCTCGTCGTCGCGGGAGTGGGCGTCACCCTTGCGTTCGGTCCGCGGATCGAACTGTTCGGCGCGGTGCTTGCCGGCGCCGGGCTGCTCGCACTGATCCCGTTCGGTGCGGGATTCCTTGCGCGCCACCGGCCGACGGGCCTGGGCCGAGCCTTTGCCAGCTATGGTCCGGTGTGGAAGCGTCAATCGGCGTGGACGCTGATCGGCGTGATCACCACCGAGGCGACCTCGAACGCGCACAGCTATATCGTCACGCTCTTCGCCGGCCCCGCGGCGTTCGCCCCGATCGCGGTCGGCATGCTGTTTTTCCGTCCGGTCAATGTCTGCATCACGGCGCTGACCCAGCTCGAGCGCCCGCGCATGGCGCGCGCGGTGGGGCAGGGCAATGATCGCGCCGCGCGCGGGTCGGCGAGGGCGTTCACGGCGGCGTTGATGGTAATCTGGGTCGCGACCGCAATCACCGCGGGGCTGATCCTGTGGCTGTTCCCGCATATCATCATCAGGCCGACGCTGTCGGTGCAGGCCGTGATGATCGCGGTGGCGCTCTGCGCCGGCCTGTCGCTGGTTCAGTGCCTGCAGGCGCCGATGAGCGTGCTGACCCAGGCGCGCGGCGCGTTCAAGCCGCTCGCCGCCACCAGCGTGCGCAGTTGTATTGTTGGCGTTGTCGCGGTGGTCGCCATTACGCTGCTGGCGCCTTCGGTCTACACGATCGCCGGGGTGGTGCTGGCCCAGCTGGTGATGATGCTCGGCATCTGGCGGCTCGACCGTCAGGCACGCCGCGAGGCTGCGGAATGAGCCTCGCGCTTCCCTGGCATCGCGGCCGCGAGCCGCTGCGCACCGGCAAGCCGGCGACGGCGCCTGCCGAGGCGCTGATTCCGGTGGCACAGTTCGTCTATTTCATCTTCCTGATGATGATTTTCATCGGGCAGCAGCCGTTCTCGCCGCGCAATCAGGAGCAGTTGGTCGCGATGGCGGCGAGCAACGACGGCTCGGATCCGTTCAAGCAGGCCTTCTTCATCGGCTTCGCTCTGCTGCTGACGCTGCTCGAACTCGTCCGCCGCTACAAGCCGCAATACCGCTTCACCTATTGGCCGCTGCTGCTGATGCTCGGCTGGTTCCTGGTCAGCTGCGCCTGGGGTGTCGATCCGTTCGTCTCGTTCAAGCGGGCGATGCAGCAGGTGATCGTGATCTACATCACCTTCCTGTCGCTCGCGCTGCTCGGGGCCGAGCGGATCTACCGCACGCTCGTCGCGGCGCTGGTCGCGTCGCTGCTGATCTGTTGGGTATCGCTGCCGCTGACTCCCCATGCGGTCCACCCGCCGACCGAAAGCGACAAGGCGCTGATCGGGGCGTGGCGCGGCTTCTTCTTCCACAAGAACATCGCCGGTGCGGTGATGGCGCTCACCTTCGTGGTCACCGCGCACGCGTTCTTCACAACGCGCAAATGGTATTATGCGCTGTTCTCGGTGATGGCCTTCGTCTTCGTCGTCGGGACGAAGAGCAAGACCTCGCTCGCGCTCTGCTTCGGCATCCTCGCGGTGAGCGCGGTCTATCGGTTGCTCAGCCAGTCGGTCGCCAAGCGCGCGGTGCTGCTGTTGCTCGTCGGCGTCGGCATGCTGCTGTTCCTCGGGCTCTATATCACCTTCCAGCCGCTGATAGAGCGCTGGTTCGCTGATCCGACCTCGTTCACCGGCCGCGTCTCGATCTGGAAGGTGGCGATCGATTATCTCGCCGAGCACCCGTATCTCGGCGCCGGCTTCGGTGGGTTCTGGCAGGTCGGCGACCTCTCGCCCGCGCACGACTATCTCAACCAGCAATTCCAGATGCTCACCGCGCATTCGCACAATGGCTATCTCGAGATCCTCGTCACGACCGGCCCGGTCGGGCTGGTGCTGCTGCTCGTCTCGTTCGTGGTCTTGCCGGCCTATTGGTTCCTGACCGGGACCACCAAGGCGAACGCGACGTTGATGGCGAGCGCCTTCGCGATCTGGAGCTTCGTCCTCTACCAGAACCTGCTGGAGACCTCGTTCTTCGACAAGGACCGCCAGGTCTGGGTGATCTTCCTGTCCTCGCTCGCGATCGCGCACGCCTCGTTCAAGGCGGTCGAGCGGCCGCGCTGGCATCGCCAGCGGCCCCGCGCCCTCGCATCCGGAGCTTCCGCATGACCGAAATCGCCATCTGCATCGCCACCCGCCAGCGGCCCAAGGGCATCACCCGGACGCTGCGCTCGCTCGCCGCGCTCCAGACCGAGCGCACGGTCACCGTGATCGTCGCCGACAATGACGCTGAGAAGCGCGAGGGGATCGCCGCGGCCGAGGCGCTTCGTGCCGAGGGGTATCGCTGGCCGCTTGAACTGCTCACTGTCGCCGAGCCGGGCATCCCGCAGGTCCGCAACGCGCTGGTCGCGGCGGCGCTGCGACTGCCCGGAGTGCGCTTCGTCGCAATGCTCGACGATGACGAGGCGGCGGACCCGCACTGGCTCCACGCGATGCTCGCCTGCCAGGCCGCGACCCGGGCGGATGTCGTCGGCGGCGCGGTGCTGCGCGAGATGGAGGGCGACATTGCTCCTTGGGCCGCGCGCCATCCGTTGCTCCAGCCCAAGTCCCGCGGCGCCTCGGGCGTGGTTGATCTGATCGACAGCACCGGCAATGTGCTGATCGAAGCAGAGGCATTGCGCGCGCTGGGCGATCAGCCTTTCGACGAGGCGATGGCGCTCACCGGCGGATCGGACAAGCAGCTCTTCACCCGCATGCAGCGCGCCGGGCGGCGCTTCGCCTGGGCCGAGGATGCCCGCGTCACCGAGCTGATCCCGGCGAGCCGCGTCACCTCCAAATGGCTGCTGATGCGCGGCTACCGGATCGGGATGACCGACACGATCACCGCGCTGTCGCACAGCACCCCGCTCAAGGTTGCCGCCGCCGAAGCCGCACGGATCGCCGGCGGGTTCGTGATCGGCTCGCTCGGCGCCGCGCTGACGCTCGATCGCGGCAAGCGCATCGTCCGGCTCGGCAAGCTCTATCGCGCGGCGGGCAAGGTCGCTGCACTCACCGGCCATCGTTACGAGGAATATCGCAAGGTGCACGGCGCATGAAGAACGACACCGGCCAGCCCACCTTCTCGGTGGTGATCCCGCTCTACAACCGCGCCGAGATCGTCACGACGACGATCCGTTCGGTGCTCGAACAGGATTTCGGCGACTTCGAGATCATCGTTGTCGACGACGGTTCGAAGGACGACCCCGAACCGGTAGTGGCGGCGATCGGCGATCCGCGCATCCGCTATGTCCGCCAGGAGAATGGCGGCGGCGGCGCGGCGCGCAATCGCGGGATCGAGGAAGCGCGCGGGCGCTACATCGCCTTTCTCGACTCGGACGATCAGTTCCTGCCCGGCAAGCTCTCGATCATGGCGGCGGCGCTGCCGGATGAGGACGATCTCGTCCTCTATTCGCAGATGAAGGTCGATCGCGGAGTCGATCGCTATTGGGTCCGCCCCGAACGCGGGATCCGCGAAGGCGAGGACGTCGGCGAATATCTGTTCTGCGCCAATCAGTTCATGCAGACCTCGACGCTCGTCGTCCCCACCGGGCTGGCCAGGCGCGTCCGCTTCGATCCGGCGCTCAAAAAGGGACAGGACCTCGATTTCGCCGTCCGGCTCCAGGTCGCTGGCGCGCGCTTCCGGATGATCGAGCAGCCGCTCACCATCTGGCTCGATGCCAGCGAGGTGGGCCGGACCTCCTACGTTCGCGGCTATGAGACTTCGCTCGACTGGCTCGATCGCTGCGGCCACCTGCTCACCAGCCGCGCGCGGCATGGGTATCGCGCGACGGTGCTCGCCTATCACATGGCGCCGGTGCGACCGCTCGCGACGATCCCGGAACTGGTGCGGGGGCTGTTCTACGGTCGCGTGCCTCCGCGCATCCTCGCGCGCCAGGCGCTTCGCTCTTATCTGCCCAAATCCTTCTACCGTTCGCTGGTGAACCAGTTCGTCCATCGCTTCGGCAAGACCGAGGCTCTGGCTGGCAAGGCGGGCAAGTGAATGGCGCCGGATAGCCCTCTCGATCTGGAGCCGCCGGCGGAAGGGCCGCTGTTCACGGTCGTCATCCCGACCTTTAATCGCCGCGACGCCGTGGTCGAGGCGGTCCGCTCCGCGCTCGATCAGAGCGTCCGCGACATCGAAGTGATCGTGATCGACGACGGCTCGACCGACGGCACCGCCAGCGCGGTCGCCGCAATCGGCGACGAGCGGCTCCACGTCATCGTCCAGCCCAACGCGGGAGCGGCGGCGGCGCGCAATCGGGGGATCGATTACGCGCGCGGGCGCTATGTCGCCTTCCTTGATTCTGATGATCGCTTCCTCGACGATCATCTCGCCGACCTGCTGCCGTTGCTCGCCCACGGCGACGATGTCGTCGCTTATTGCCGGGTGGTGGTCGATCGCGGTTCGGGGCGGCACTTCCTCAAGCCGCATCGCGAATTGCTGAGCGGCGAGAGCGTCGACCGCTATCTGATGTGCGAGCGCGGCTTCATCCAGACGAGCAGCATCGCACTTCGCCGCAACCTCGCCACCACGGTGCGCTACCGCGAAGATGTCGGCTTCGGCGACGACACCGATTTCGCGGTCCGCCTGTCGCTCGCCGGCGCGCGCTTTCTGATGGCGCCGCGGGCGACCGTGCTGTGGGCGGATCGCAAGACCGAGAACCGTCTGTCGCAAGTTCGCGCCAATATCGGCAATCTCGCCTGGCTCAGGGATCTGCGCCCGCACATCTCGGCGCGGGCCTATTCGGCGTATATGGGGTGGCATGCCGCCAAGAGCGTATGGCCGACCAGCCGGCGCACCGCGCTGCGTTACTATCTCGATGCCCTGCGGCACGGCGCCTTCCGCCCCCGGGTGGCCGCAATCGTCCTACTGCAAATCATTATCCCGGATAATGTCTATCGAAAGGCCGCCGATCGATGGATCGCGCTGACCAGCCGAGTGAAAGGCGCGCGGGTTTGAAGCGGCGCGCGTTCATCGCCGGCGCGGCGGCTGCGTGCAGCGTGCCGCTCGCCACCAGCGCGGTACCCTTCGTGCCGCCGCTCCCGCAGCTCGATGGCCCGGGGCTCGACGCGCGCGCGCGGCGCAGCGGCCGCCGCTTCGGCTGCGCGATCAAGTCGGGCCAGCTAGCCAGGGATTCCGCCTTCACCGCCGCGGTGCTGCGCGAGGCGGGAACGATCGTCCAGGAATATGAGCTCAAGCGCCACGTCACCCAGCCTGCGCCCGGGCGCTACGACTTCAGCGGCAACGACAAGCTCGTCGACTTCGCTCAGCAGCACGGGCTAGCCGCGCGCGGGCACACGTTGGTCTGGTACGCGATGAACCCGCCCTGGCTGCAGGCGGCGCTGCCCAAGGCGCCGCCCCGCGCCAAAGAGAGCCTGCTCACCGGTTATATCGAGACAGCGATGCGTCGCTACGCCGGCCGGATTCGCGAATGGGATGTGGTCAACGAGCCGGTCGAGCCCAAGGAAGGCCGCGCCGACGGGCTGCGCGCCAGGAATATCTGGGGGCAGGCGTTCGGCGAGAATTATATCGATCTCGCCTTCCACACCGCACGCGAGGCCGATCCGCGGGCGCGGCTGTTCCTCACCGATTTCGGGCTCGAACATGCCTCGCGGCGGTGCGAGGCCCGCCGCGCCGCCATTCTGCGACTGCTGGAGCGTGCGGTGTCGCGGCGAGTGCCGATCGACGCGCTCGGCATTCAGGGGCATCTGAAGCCGTTCCGCGAGCCGTTCGACGAACGCACCTTCGCGCGCTTCCTCGACGAGGTGCGCGGCATGGGGCTGGGGATCGCGATTACCGAGATGGACATCGCCGATCGCGGCGGACCGCAGGCGATCGAGCCGCGCGACGCGCAGGTCGCGGCGGTCGGCAAGGCGTTTCTCGACGTCGCGCTCGACAACCCGGCGACCAGTTCGGTGCTCACCTGGGGGCTGTCGGACCGCTATTCGTGGCTGTCGACCTATCCCGAATATCGCTGGCCCGACGGCAAGCCGTCGCGCGGGCTGCCGCTCGATGCCGATTTGCGGCGCAAGCGGCTCTGGGCGGCGATGGCGGCGGCGTTCGACGCTGCGCCGACGCACAGGGCAAGCAATCAAGGGGAGGGAGTGCCGGTATGAGGATCGCGCCATTGACCGGGCTGCGCGGCATCGCCGCCGTGGCGGTGCTGCTGTACCACATCCCGCATTCGCCGGCGTTCGCCGAGTGGGGCATGGTGCTGTTTTCGCGCGCCTATCTCGCGGTCGATCTGTTCTTCGTACTGAGCGGGTTCGTCATCTCGATCGGCTATTACGAGCGGGTCGTGAAGCACCCCAGCTGGGCGAGCTATGGCGACTTCCTGCTTAACCGCATGGCGCGCGTCTGGCCGCTGCATTTCGTTGTGGCACTGGTGTTCCTCGCGCGGATCCTCGTCAATGTCTCGGGGGAGCAGCCCGTCGCGCTGACGCCAGCCAACATCGTAACCAATCTGCTGATGATGCAGAGCTGGGGCTGGGGAACCCAGGCGCTTGCCGGAAACAGCTGGTCGGTGAGCACCGAGCTGGTCGCCTATCTCGCTTATCCGCTCGTCGCGCTGATCGCCTTTTCGCGCTTCGCCTGGGTGCAGGCCGTCGGCGCAGTGGCGCTACTGATCCTCGTCGCGACCCTCGGTCATGGCGCGCAGGGACCGCTCGACGTTAACGACGGCGACACGATCCTGCCGGTGCTGCGCTGCCTCGCCGGCTTCTCTCTGGGGGTGATCGCCTATCGGCTGGTCAGCCATCCCAGGGTCGAACAGCTGCTCGGCGGCGAACACGGCTTCATCGGCAGCTGCGTCCTGATCGCCGCGGCCCTGCTGATCCCGCGCGGCGACGTGGTGGTGGCACTTGCCTTCGTGCCGCTGGTGGTCGCCTGCTACTATAACGGCCACGCCGCCCGCGCGGTGCTCGCCAATCCGGTGTCGTTCCATCTCGGACTGATCAGCTATTCGATCTACCTCTGGCACCCCTTGGTCCGCGACGTGTTCGCGCGGGCGATGGGGGTCGCGCATCGTTATGGGGTCGTCGGATTCGACTGGGCCTTTGTGCTCGCACTGCTGGTCGCGACATGGCTGATCTGCTGGGCGAGCTATCTGCTGATCGAAGTTCCGGGACACCGCGCGCTCAAGCGGCTCGAGCGCCGCGTCGTGCCGCCGCCGCCGCTGCCGTTCCGGCAAGCCGCCGAGTGATGCTGCGGGGCGGCGGCGCCTCGACGCTGATCGCGGTGCCGACCTTCCGGCGCCCCGACCAGCTGCGCCATCTGCTCGAAGCCGTCGCGAAGCTCGAGGGGCTGCACGATGTCGCGCTGCTCGTGGCCGACAACGACGCGGCGGGGGACGGGGCCGCCGTGGCGGCAAGCGTCGCGCCGGGCTTCCCGGTGCCGATCGAGGCGATCCGGGTGCCCGAGCCGGGGCTGTGCCATGTCCGCAACGCCATCGTCGCGCATGCGCTCGCTATGATCGATCTCGAGCGGGTGGCGATGCTCGACGACGACGAGTGGCCCGAGCCGCAATGGCTCGCGCAGTTGCTCGCGGTGCAGCGGCGCACGGGAGCGGGCGTGGTCGCCGGGCCGGTGATCCCGGCATTCGCCGGAGAGCCGCCGCGCTGGGCCGAACAGACGCTGATCTTCCGGCCGGAGGAGCGCCCGGAGGGACTCGCCGACATGCTCTATGCCAGCAACAATCTGCTGGTTACCCGCGCCGCGCTCGAAGCGATCGGTCCCCCCTGGTTCGATGCCGCGTTCAATCGCAGCGGCGGCGAGGATCTCGATTTCCTCACTCGATTGAAGCGAACGGGCGTGACCCTCGCCTGGGCACCCGAGGCGCGGGTGCGCGAACATGTCGGCCTGGAGCGCGCCCGCAAAGCCTGGGTGCTGCGGCGGATGTGGCGAATCGGCGTCACCGACACGATGGTCGCACGCAAGTCGCGGCCCGGCGTCTCCGGCCGGACCGCGCTCGCGCTGCGGTCGCTGGCGCTTCTCGGCCTGCGCACCGCCGAACTGCCGGCCATGGCATGGCGCGGCGATCGCCGGCTCGACATCGCCGGCCAGTGGATCAAAGCGCTCGCCCGTCTCTATGCGCTGGCCGGCGGGAGCGACGCGATCTACGCCGCTCCCGCTTCGCTCAGTTCTGCCAGGCCCGGAAGCTCTTGACGATCATGTCGCCCGAGCCGTCGTCATAGGCGCTGTTGATCTTCACCGCGACGTTCATGATCGGATACCAGCGATGGCCCTTGAACGGGTTGACGCTCTGATAGACTTCAAGCCCGTCGACGAACCAGGTGATGTATTCGGGGCCGATATCCACCGCAAAGCGGTGATAGCCCTGCGAGAACCCCGACAAGCCATAGGCCTGATCCGCCTGGATGATCGAGCCGCGCTGGAAGCTGCGCCAGCCGCCGCTGCCGCCGTGGATCGTGGCCGAGATATGCGCGTCGAAATTCCAGTAGCTCTGATATCCGAAGCCCTCATACACGTCGATTTCGGGCGGCCAGCCCGAGGTCGAGATCAGCCAGAAGGCCGGCCACGCACCGCGCCGCGTCGGCATCTTGGCGACCCATTCATATTGGCCGTAGCCGACATGGGTGGCGGTGGTGTTGTGGCCGCTCAGAACGACCGACCCGAAGTTGTACGCAACGCCGTTATAGCTGATCGGCACGGCGAGCTTCTGGGTGTGGAACACCAGCCCGTCGGCGGTGTAGCGCAGCGGCGCCTCGACGAGCGGGTGAAGCGCATCGTCGAGATACAGCCCGGTCTCGCCGTTGGCGACCTGCGCGCGGCCGTGCGAGAGCTTGGTCGACCAGCCATCCGCCCATCCGGCGTCCGACCAGCGCATATTGCTCGGCGTCATCTCGTATTTGAGCGTGCCAAAGCTGCGGAAGGTCCGCGGATTGCGGAAACCGCTGGTGGCGGCTGAGGTCGGCGTCGCGGCGGCGTTCGCCGTCACCGTCGCGCTGGCGGTGCCCTGGTTCGCGCCCCACGGCGCTTCGCGCAGCTTCAACGAGAATTGCTGCCCGTTGGTAGCCGCGAGGATCGGCACCGACACCGTCTTGCGCAGCGGATCGCCCGGCCGGAAGATCACGACGGCCTCGGTCGCCTTGTACTGGTATCCCGAGATCGCCTTGTTGGTGTTGGTGCCGTTGACGGTGATCACCCGTGCGATCACGGTGTTGGGCGTTGCCCGATCGAGCGTAACCGGCACATAGGCCACCGAGGCGCCCGGCTGGAACACCGCAGCGCCGATCGACAGCGTCGCCTTTTCAGGAAGTCTCGATCCGTTGGCGAAGTCGAATGCGGCGAAGCTGTTGGTGCTGGTCGCCAGAGTCTGGGTCTGCGGCAATGCCGCCACCGCCGTCGTCGTAACGGCCGCGGTCGTCGCAGGAACCACGACAGTTCCGGCCTGTTGCTGTGAAGAAGTGGAATTGTCGCCCGAGCAAGCCGCGAGCGCGCAAAGAGACAAGGCGCCCGAAAGCGGGCGCAGAACAGTGATACGCATGAAACACCCCCCGGTGTCGACGACCAACTACTGTGCCGTCTAAGGGGTATTTAGAAGGAAAAGGGCGCCCGACCCAAGGTCGGACGCCCTATTTGCGCTAAGTTGAAGGTAAAAAGCTGCTGAATGGGAAGTTAAGTTATTCTGCTGCAATCGCCATTGCTTCCGGTGCAACTGCAAGCCCGCGGCCGACCCCGGTATAGGTGAATCCGGCGGCCTCGACGGCGTCGGGGCGATAGATGTTGCGCAGGTCGACGAGCACGCCCTCTTCCATCCGCCCGCGCAGCGCTTCGAGATCGAGCGCGCGGAACGCGTTCCACTCGGTGACGATCACCAGAGCCGAAGCCCCGTCCGCCGCTTCATAGGGCGAAGTCGCGAACTCGACATTGGGCAGCAGCGGCCGGGCAGCCGCCATGCCCTCGGGATCGAACGCGGCGACGGTCGCGCCGCCGTCCTCGAGCGCCTGGATGATCGCCAGACTCGGCGCGTCGCGCATGTCGTCGGTGTTCGGCTTGAAGGTCAGGCCGAGCACGGCGATCTTCTTGCCGCGGACCGATCCGCCGCATGCCGCGATGATCTTGCGCCCCATCGCCCGCTTGCGGCTGTCGTTGACCGCCACCGTCGCCTCGACGATGCGGATCGGGGCGCCCGAATCCTCAGCGGTCTTTACCAGCGCCAGCGTATCCTTGGGGAAGCACGAGCCGCCATAGCCGGGCCCGGCATGGAGGAACTTGCTGCCGATGCGGTTGTCGAGCCCGATGCCGCGCGCGACCTGCTGAACGTCGGCGCCGACCGCTTCGCAGAGATCGGCGATCTCGTTGATGAAGGTGATCTTGACCGCGAGAAAGGCATTCGCGGCGTATTTGATCAGCTCGCTCGTCCGGCGGCCGGTGAACAGGATCGGCGCCTGGTTGAGGTACAGCGGGCGATACACCTCCTCCATCACCGGCCGCGCGCGCTCGTCCTCGATGCCGATGACGATGCGGTCGGGGCGCTTGAAGTCCTCGATCGCGGCGCCTTCGCGCAGGAATTCGGGATTCGAGGCGACCGCGAACTGCGCCTCGGGATTGGTCTCGCCGATGATCCGCTCGACTTCGTCGCCGGTGCCGACCGGCACGGTCGACTTGGTCACCACCACGGTGAAGTCCTTGAGGCACGGCGCCATCTCGGCGGCGGCGGTATAGACATAGGACAGGTCGGCATGGCCGTCGCCGCGGCGCGAGGGCGTGCCGACTGCGATGAACACCACGTCGGCCTGCTCCACGGGGCCGGTCAGCTCGGTGGTGAAGGCGAGCCGCCCCGCCGCGACGTTGCGCGCGACGAGATCGTCGAGCCCGGGCTCATAGATCGGGATTTGCCCGGCATTGAGCCGCGCGATCTTGCTCTCGTCCTTGTCGACGCAGGTCACCTGGTGCCCGAAATCGGCGAAGCAGGCGCCCGAGACGAGCCCCACATAGCCCGAACCGATCATCACGATACGCATGCTGTTACTCCCTGGACTGTACTGTCACGCCGCGCGGCGCGGTTGACGGGCGGCGAGCAGCTGGCTCGCGAACAATTCGACTTCGTCGGCGAGGTCCTCGCGCTCGAGCGCCATCGCCAGATTGGCGTGGAGGAACCCGGCCTTGTCGCCGCAATCATAGCGGGTGCCGGCAAAGGTAAGGCCGTGGAAGGCCTGCTCGCCGATCATCCGCGACATCGCATCGGTCAGCTGGATCTCGCCGCCGGCACCCTTTTCCTGGCTCGCCAGCACGCCCATCACTTCGGGCTGAAGAATGTAGCGGCCGATCACCGACAGGTTCGACGGCGCGGTGCCCGGCGCGGGCTTCTCGACCAGACCCTTCACTTCGGTGAGCGCCCCCGAATGCGTGCCCGGGGTGATGATGCCGTAGCGATGCGTCTGCTCGTCGGGGACGATCTCGGCGCAGATCAGATTGCCGCCGACCTGTTCATAGGCGTCGATCATCTGCTTGAGGCAGCCGGGCTTGCCGACCATGAAATCGTCGGCGAGCAGCACCGCAAAGGGCTCGTCGCCCACCACGTCGCGCGCGCACCACACGGCATGGCCGAGCCCCATCGGCTCCTGCTGGCGGACATAGGCCACGGCGCCGGGCCGCAGCCGAGTACGGCCGAGGATATCGAGCGACTTGCCGCGCCCGCTCATCGTGGTCTCGAGTTCGAACGCGATGTCGAAATGATCCTCGATTGCCGCCTTGCCGCGGCCGGTGACGAAGATCATCTGCTCGATGCCGGCCTCGAGCGCCTCTTCGACGGCATATTGGATCAGCGGCCGGTCAACGACCGGAAGCATCTCCTTGGGAATCGCCTTGGTTGCAGGGAGAAAACGGGTACCGAGCCCGCCAACGGGAAACACTGCCTTACGCACACGCTTTGGAGCCATATACGCCACCTCCTTCGCTGCGATGCAGCATAGTTGACGAAGCGTAACGCGGCAATTTCGACTGGCCGTCCGGAGGGCACCGGTGGTCGGTGTTTTTGCACAAGGCTGGAGAGAAGCGGCTGCCGAAGGGCGCTCGCAAAGGCGAGGCGCTTCCGTCTTGAGAAATCCGACCGACCGGCTGCGTCTTCTCTTTGCAGTAGCGAACGCGGCTGCGATGCCTTGCCGCTCACGTTGGATCGTGAAACACCCCGCTGTGACTGCAGACACGTTACTGCCGATGCTGGAAGCACTCGAGGAGCATGATCGTGGGGCTGATTCGAAAAGCATTGTTGCCGGTGGCTGCGACTCTGTCGTTCGGCCTTGCCGGTGCGGCCGCTGGCCAAAAGGCCGAGTATGAGATTGCCTTTGCGAGCTTCGCGCCGCTCAATGCCGACATTTTCATCGCGGACGCTGATGGCCGCAATGCACGACCTTTCCTCCCGCACCCGGAAGCCGATGCGAATGCCAGCTTTTCTGCTGACGGCAAGTGGATCCTCTTCGCGTCTCGGCGTGCCGGATCGTATGACATCTATCGGGTACGGCTGGACGGCTCGGGGCTGGAGCCGCTCGTCAGCCATCGCGCCTATGATGATCAGGCGGCGCTCTCGCCGGACGGAACGACACTGGCATTCGTGTCGAGCCGCAGCGGAAACGCCGATATCTGGCTGCTCGACTTGGGAACACGCCAGCTGCGTAATCTGACCGACGCGCCAGGCGGTGATTTCCGCCCCGCCTGGTCGCCGGACGGAAAGTGGATCGCCTTCTCGTCCGATCGGGGGTCGCTGAATCCAAGGCTACCGGCGCGCGACTTTACCATTCGCCATTCCACGGAGATCCACATCGTTCGGCCGGACGGACGCGGGCTTCGGCGCGTGTCGGTGGACGGCGCGTTCGCCGGAAGTCCCTCCTGGTCGCCGGACGGCACACGCCTGGCCTTCTATACCGCGCCGATCGCCGAAGTGGCGAGGGTTACCGGCGCGCGGCGCCTTAGGGGCACGACGCAGATCGAGACGCTGGAACTGGAGACGGGCCGGCGCGCCGTCCTCACCGCGGGCGAAGGCGAGAAATGGTCGCCGCAGTGGAGCGGGCAATCGATAGCCTATGTGTCGGGAGGTCCGGAGGGGGGCATCGAACGCGCCGGCGGATCAGCCGGTGCGCGCGGTGCTTTCAGCAACCCCTCCTGGTCGCAGGACGGTCGTCACAGGATCTTCCATCGCGACGTGGATAGTGCCTGGCCGCCCAGCCAGCCTTGGGTCTCGCTAGACCCGCGATTCAGGATCGTTCGAACGGGCATCTTCCCGTCCTACACGCCCGATGGCAGCCGGAGGGTGAGCAACGATCAGACCGCCGGCATTCTGCACAACAGCATCGTCACGATGGCGGTCGACGGGACCGGTGCGAAGATCCTGTTTGGCGAGCCCGAGCGGAGCGCGCTTGCGCCGGACCTGTCACGCGACGGTACACGAATCGCATTCGGCCTCGGGCATTTCTTCCAGAACCTCAAGGGGCCCGCTCGCGCAGACATCGCGACCGTTGACCGCCACGGCGGCGACCTCAAGGTGCTCACCGACGGCGCGGGAAATTACGGCTTTCCGAGCTGGTCGCCCGATGGACGCCAGATCGTCTTCCGCAAGGCAGGCGGCAGCGGAAACGCGCTCGAAATCGTCGACGCTGCCTCAGGCGCGCGGCGCCCGCTGCTGAGTGGCGCGGCGCACTATAATTTCCCCGCCTGGTCGCCGGTCTCCGACCGGATCGCGTTTACCGCCGATATCGGCGGCGATTACGAGATCTGGACGGTCGGCGCCGATGGATCGGGATTGCGGCGGCTGACGAACTCGCCCGGCAACGACGCCCACAACAGCTGGTCGCCCGATGGCAAATGGATCGCTTTTGCCAGCGCGCGGGGCGGGTTCAAGGACGAAGCGCTGCTGCATCCGGCGAACCCACAGCCTTATGGCGAGATCTACGTCATGCGGGCCGACGGCAGCGACGTGCACGCATTGACTGACGACCCGTTCGAAAAGGGCACGCCCGCCTGGCGACCGCTGGGTCGATCAAGACGGCGCTGAGGCGCAGGAAAACCGGCCCGGCGAAACTGGCGAACATTGCCGATCAGCGCTGGCCGCCGCAACGCTGCCGGCACGCTTGTCACCCCGACGCCGGCGCCACCGAGGCCCTGCGGATCAGCGTCGAGACGAACAGCGACGCCTCGCCGTCCTCTCCCGCCGCATCGCCGCCTTCTCCGCCGACCAGCTTGAGCGCCGCGGCGCGCGCCATCGTCGCGATCGGCCAGCGCACGGTGGTGAGCGGTGGCCATAGATGCGAGGCGATCGGGGTGTCGTCGAAGCCGATGATCGAAAGGTCCTGCGGCACGTTGAGCCCGCGCTGGCGGGCGACGTGGAGCACGCCGGCGGCCATCTCGTCGTTGGACGCGAACACCGCGGTGGGGCGGGGGGCGAGGTCAAGCAGCTGCTCGGCGGCGCGCATGCCCGATTCGAAGCGGTAGTCGCCCTGGACGATCAGCGTGCGCTGGAGCGGCAGCCCGGCTTGCTCGATCGCCTCCTCATAGCCCTTCTGGCGCTCGAACGCCGATCGGAAGCCGTGCGGCCCCAGTACCAGCCCGATGCGGCGATGGCCCGATTCGATCAGATGCTCCACGGCGCCGCGCACCGCCTCGCGATCGTTCGACGCGACCATCCGCGACGCCTCGTCGAGGGGCGCCGAGCCCATCCGGACATAGCGGCAGCCGATCTGGGCGCAGAGCGCGGCAAGCTGGTCGTTCTCGGAGATCGGCGGCAGGATCATCACCCCGAACGGGCGCTGGCGCTCGAGGAACTGGCCGATATCCTCGAGCATCGTCGGCGAGCCGCGATTCACCGGGTGAACGATCAGCTCGAACTCGGTGTCGCGCAACACCTCCAGCAGGCCTTGCTGGACGTTGAGCACCATCTGCGCGTTGGGATTGTCGTGGATCAGCCCGATCAGGAAGTTGCGGCGCAGCGCCAGTGCCCGGGCCTGCGGATTGGGAACATAGCCGAGATCGGCGATGACCTCCTCGACGCGCCGGCGGGTGTCGCCGTTGAGCAGCGGTGACTGGTTGATCACCCGGCTGACGGTCTTCTTGGAGACGCCGGCGATGCGGGCGACGTCGTTGATCGTGGGTTGCGAGCTGCGCTTCATTGTCCCGAGACATAGCCCGGTCCGGCGATTGCTCCAAATGCATCCGGCGAGCGATCGCCGGGGGCGGTGTTCGCGCCTCGTATCGATCAGACCGGACGCTGTTCGCGCCGAGCCTGCCGAAGCGCGGTCCCCCTCTTCCTGCGGCCGGCGCGAGTCAGCGGTTGCCATTCACCCCAAGTTCTTGATACCGGTGTCATAGATCGGCCGCAGAGCCGATGTTTCCCAAGGAGGGGTAAGATGCTGGTTCGACCATCACGGCGCGATCTGCTGCGCTACGGCACGGCCGCCGGAGCGACCGCCTTTCTGCCGGGCACCGCATTGGCCGCCGCCGATCCGTGGCAGCGCGCCGCCGACATCGCCCGCACCGTCCGGGCGCCACGCTTTCCCGCGCGGACCTTCGATATCACGCGCTACGGCGCAAGGGGCGACGGAACGACGCTCAACACCGATGCCATCGCCAAGGCGATCGCCGCCTGCACCGCTGCGGGCGGGGGCAGGGTGCTGGTGCCGGCCGGCGACTTCCTGACCGGCGCGGTCCATCTCAGGTCGAACGTCGAGCTGCATCTCGTCGCCGGCGCGACGCTGCGCTTCAGCACCGATCCGACGCATTACCCGATGGTCTTCACCCGCTGGGAAGGCATCGAACTGATGAACTATTCGCCTCTGGTCTATGCCTATCGCGCGAAGAACATCGCGATCACCGGGGCGGGCACGCTCGACGGCCAGGGCAGCGCGCAGCATTGGTGGGCGTGGAAGGGGCCGTGGCGCGGCACCACCGCATATGGCTGGCGCGAGGGCCTGCCCGACCAGCGCAAGAGCCGCGCGGTGCTGTTCCAGATGGCCGAGGATCGCGTGCCGGTAGAGAAGCGCGTCTTCGGCGACGGCCATTATCTCCGCCCGCCGCTGATCCAGCCCTATCGCTGCGAGAACGTCCTGATCGAGGGCGTGAAGATCCGCCGCTCGCCTTTCTGGAACGTCCACCCCGTGCTCTGCCGCAACGTCATCCTGCGCGGCCTCGACATCATGGGCCACGGCCCCAACAATGACGGGATCGACCCGGAGTCGGTCGACATGATGCTGATCGAGGATTGCGACTTCGACACCGGCGACGATTGCATCGCCGTCAATTCGGGACGCAACGAGGACGGTCGCCGGCTCGGCGTGCCCGCGCAGAACATCCTCATCCGCAACTGCCGGATGAAGGAAGGCCATGGCGGGATCACCGTCGGCTCGCAGATCTCGGGCGGCGCGCGCTGGGTGTTCGCCGAGAAATGCCGGCTCGACAGCCCCGATCTCTGGTACGCGATCCGCTTCAAGAACAACGCGTTGCGCGGTGGCCTTCTCGAGAACTTCCACTATCGCGACATCGATGTCGGACAGGTCAGCCGCGCCGCGATCGCCTGCGACTTCAATTACGAGGAAGGCGCAAAGGGCCGCTTCACGCCGATCCTGCGCCACATCAACATCGAACGGCTCCGCGCCCGCAACGCCACGCGCGTGCTCGACAGCCAGGGGCTGCCCGGCGCGCCGGTCACCGATCTCGCGCTCCGCGATTGCAGCTTCGACGGCGTCACCCAGCCGAGCATCGTCCGCCATACCGAGCGCGTGTCGCTCGCCAATGTCCGCGTGAACGGCAAGTCCGCCGACACGCTCGCCCAACTCCAGTCGGTATAGGAGCCGCATGCTCGCTCTCGTCCTCTTCGCCTTGTCTGCGCCCGAAGCCGCGCCCCAGCTTGCCTTTCCCGGTGCCGAAGGGGCGGGCCGGTTCGCGCAGGGCGGCCGCGGCGGCCAGGTGCTGTTCGTTACCAATCTGAACGACAGCGGCCCCGGCAGCCTGCGCGCCGCGGTCGAGACAAAGGGGCCGCGCACGATCCTGTTCCGGGTCTCGGGCACGATCCGTCTCGCCAGGCCGCTGGTAGTGCGCGAGGGCAGGGTGACGATCGCCGGCCAGTCTGCCCCCGGCGACGGCATCACCTTGCGCGATCACATGCTCCAGATCTCGGCCGACGACGTGGTCGTCCGCTATCTCCGCGTGCGGCTCGGCGATGAATCTAAAGTCGAATCGGATGCCGTGACGGTCACCAGGGGCCGCCGGATCATCCTCGATCATCTCTCGGCGAGCTGGTCTGTCGACGAGACGCTGTCGGTCTCGGCCAATTACACCGAGCCGGGTGCGGGCTTCTATGACGTCACCGTCCAATGGTCGATCATCTCGGAGTCGCTCACCCGTTCGCTCCACGCCAAGGGCGAGCACGGCTATGGCAGCCTGATCCGCGGCGGCCGCGGCTCGAAGGCGAGCTTCCACCACAATCTCTGGGCGAGCCACTCGGCGCGGATGCCGCGGCCCGGTAATTATAGCGGTCCCGACGTCGATCCGGTCGGCGCGTTCTTCGATTTCCGCTCGAACGTCTTCTACAATTGGGGACGGGTCTATGCCGGCTACAACGCCGACAAGGCGACGCTGGTCCGCTACAACTTCGTCGACAACGCCTATGTCGCGGGGCCGAACTCGCAAAAGGCGATCGCCTTCAATGAGTCCGATACGTTGGCCAAGGCCTATTTCGCCGGCAACAGCATGAACGGGGTCATTCCGGCCGATCCGTGGAGCCTCGTCACCGGCATCCAGCCGGACGGATACCGCCTCGGCGCGCCGGTCGATGTTGCGCCGGTCCGTCCCGATCCCGCCCCCTCGGCCTATGCGCGCGTGCTCGCCGGCGCAGGCGCCTCGAAGGTCCGCGACGCCGTTGACCTGCGCGTGATCGCCGGCGTACGCGACCGTACCGGCCGCCAGATCGACAGCCAGCGCGACGTCGGTGGCTGGCCCGAACTGGGAAGTGCGATGCTCCCGCGCGACCGCGATGGCGACGGCATGCCCGATGTCTGGGAACGCGCGCATCGCACGGATCCAAAGAGATCCGACGCCAATGGCGATCGGGACCGCGACGGGTACACCAATCTTGAGGAATGGCTGGCCGACGTAGCGAGCGGCAGGGGCTGAGCTTCGCGTCGCAGCGGTGCCGATCGAGTTGACACCGGTAACCTGCTGAACCTTCGACGTATCTCCGTTGCGTCTCGCATACTGAGATAAACATGCTCAAACAGGCCTGTTGCTGATCTACAACACGCCTCGGCAGGAAACGGGAACAACACTCCCGTGAGTGGTTGACACCGGTTTCCAAACGGATGAGGGTAAGGCTGATCTCGTTTTCCGACGCGCCCGGTGCTGCGCTGGAGACGACGTGAACATGACCCGGAACCATCGACAGAATGGTCCGGAAGCATAGGCAAGGAGGATGGCATGAAGGCGCGCGTTTCCCGTTTCACCTGGCGTACCGGTTCGTCGGCGGCAGTGCTTGCGCTCGCGCTCGGCTGGGCCGCGAGTGCATCGGCGCAGACTACCGAACCCGCACCCGCGGCGACCGACGATCAGGTCGCGCCGGTGGAGGAGCAGCCGGGCGAAGAAATCGTCGTCACCGGTTTCCGCCGCTCGCTCGAAGCGGCGCTGAACGTGAAGCGCAACTCGGTGTCGTCGGTCGACGCGATCGTCGCCGAGGACATCGCCAAGTTCCCGGACCAGAATCTCGCCGAGTCGCTGCAGCGCATTCCCGGCATCTCGATCCAGCGCGACGGCGGTGAAGGCCGCGCGATCACCGTGCGCGGACTTGGCTCGCAATTCACCCGCGTGCGCGTCAACGGCCTCGAGACGGTCGCGACCTCGCACGACGGCGCCTCGTCCAACCGCGATCGCGCGTTCGACTTCAACGTCTTCGCGTCCGAGCTGTTCACTTCGATTGTCGTCCACAAGACCGCCGAGGCTTCGCTCGACGAAGGCTCGCTCGGCGCGGTGGTCGACCTCAATACCGGCAATCCGCTGGCCGGGAAAACCGGCTTCACGATCGTCGGCTCCGCGCAGGGCAGCTACAACGATCTCAGCGAGAATTGGGGGCCGCGCTTTGCCGGCCTGATCGGTTGGAAGTCGCCCGACGGCACCCTCGGCGCGTCGATCTCGGCGGCGTATCAGAAAACCGACACGCTCGAGCTGGGCAACAATACCGTCCGCTGGGCGCAGGCGCGTTTCGACTCCGTCAACGGCACGCCATGCTTCTACTCGGCGAACACCGGCGGCACGCCGGTCGCCAATTCCGGCGGCAACTATCGGCCCAGCGCAACCTGCAACGCGGTCGCGCTCGCCTTCCATCCGCGAATTCCCCGCTACGGCGAAGTGCGCCACGATCGCGAGCGCCTTGGCATCACCGGCAGCATCCAGTGGGCCCCCAGCGATGCCACCAAGATCTCGATCGACGGCCTGTTCTCGCGGTTCAAGGAGGATCGCGAGGAGAAGTGGCTCGAAGTGCTGCTCCGCTCGAATGAGCGCTCGATCAACGTTCGCGACTACACCATCGACGCGAACAACAATCTGATCGCAGCGACGCTCGACGATGCATGGGTCCGCACCGAGCATTTCCTTAAAAGGTCCGAGACCGAATTCTACCAGGTCGGCGGCAGCTGGGATCAGGATATCGGCGACAGCTTCCGTTTCACGCTGTTGGGCGGCATCTCCCGGTCCAACGCGGACGTGCCGGTCGAGACCACGTTCGTGTTCGACGATCGCGACGCGCAGAACTACCGCTACGATTATACCGACATGAACCGCCCGGTGCTGACCTTCGGCACCAGCGTCACCAATCCCGCCAACTTCCAGCTCGCCGAGCTGCGGGATCGTCCGTCGAACGTGACCAACAGGTTTCGCACCGCGCAGTTGCGCACCGAGTGGGACGTGACCGAGGGCTTCCAGGTCAAGGCCGGCGCGGTCTATCGCCGGTTCGACTTCGATTCCGAGGCGTTTACGCGCGACACCGTCGTCTGCGGCAATGGTGGGGTGGATCGCGTGCTCGGCACTGTGACCTGTTCGCCGACCTCGGCTTTCGGTCCGACCGCGATCTATGGTCTGCCGGTGACCGCCAACATTGCCGAGCTGGTCCAGCTCGGCAACGCCGGCCAGCCGAGCGGCACCACCACCGAATGGCTGGTGCCGAACATCGCTGCCACTGCGGCCTATACCAACCTCTACGGCCGCCCGACCGCGATCGACGCGGGCAACACGCGTGGCGTGACCGAGGAAGTGAAGGGCGGATACCTGCAGTTCGACGCGCGGCAGGATCTCGGCGGCGTCGAAGTCGCGGTAAACGCGGGCGTCCGTTACGTCCGTACCGAGCAGAATTCGCGCGGTCTCACCAGCGGAACGCCGGTGACGGTGGACCGGAGCTATGAGGACTGGTTGCCGGCGGTGAACGTGGCGATCACGCCCGTCCGCGACCTGATCATTCGCGCGGCGATCGCCAAGGTGATGACGCGACCGACGCTCGGCAATCTGACGCCGGGCGGCTCGGTCGACGGGTTCAATTACCGGATCAACTACGGCAATCCGTTCCTCGAGCCGTTCCGGGCGACCGCTTACGACCTCGGCCTCGAATGGTATTTCGCGCCGGGCTCTATCGCGTCGGTGGCGCTGTTCCGCAAGGAGATCCAGAGCTTCCCCGTGGCCGAGACGCGCAGCGGCAGCTTCGCCTCGACTGGCCTGCCGCTCTCGATCATTCCTCCGAGCTCGCCCGCGGCGATCAATCCCGAGGGACAGCTGTGGACGATCAATTCGATCGGCAACGGCGAAGGTGCCGAACTCAACGGCATCGAGCTGTCGCTTCAGGCGCCGTTCCGCTTCCTGCCGGGTTTCCTGTCGAACTTCGGCGGCATCGTGAACGCGACCTTCGTCGAGTCGGACGCGGACTACAGCGTCGCCGGTCCGACGGTGAATCCCTGCGTCCCGGGAGCCACGCCCGCCGCAGCGTGCAGCTTCGGTCCGAACGTCGCCGCCACGCGCACCGCGACGTTGTTCAACCTCTCCAAAAAGGCATTCAACGCGACACTATATTATGAAGACAGCCGCTTCAGCGCCCGCGCTTCGGTGGCGTATCGCGGGCCGTATAACGACGCGAACAGCGGCACCGGCAACGTGTTCGAAGGCTATGCCGCGATCACCAACGTCGATGCGTCGATCCGCTACAAGCTGACCGACTGGGTCGAACTGTCGCTTGAGGGCACCAACCTCACCGACGCCTATCGCGAGCGCTACACCGACGTCGATGCGCAGCGGAACTACGAGTACAACCATTTCGGCCGTACCTTCCTGGTGGGTGCGCGCTTCAAGATGTGATGCGCTGCCGGCGGTTCGCTCCGCCGGCCAATATTGCGAACGGCGCGGGAGCGATTCCGCGCCGTTTGTTTTGATCAGGCGAGGCCGTGGCTCCGGGTCCAGCTCAGGAACAGCTCCGGCCACACGCCTACCGGCTTGTCGAGCGCGCGGGTCATGCCGAAGCCGTGGCCGCCATGCGGGAAGAGATGCGTCTCGACCGGCGCCCCGGCTTCGCGCAATGACGCGCGCATCAGCAGGCTGTTCTCGACCGGAACGACGTCATCGTCCTCGGCATGGAGCAGGAAACAGGGCGGCGTATCCCTGTCGACGTTGCGGTGCGGCGCGTGCGCCTCCTCAAGCGTGCGGCCGGCATCCTTGCCGATCAGCTGCCCGCGCGAGCCCATATGCGCGACCGGAGCGCTCATCGAGATCACCGGGTAGATCGGCGCTGCGATCAGCGGGCGTGCGCCGAGCTTGTCCGCGGCATCGACCGGAGCATAGGTCTTCACGGCATGGCGCGTCGCGAGGTCGGCGCAGAGATGCCCACCCGCGGAGAAGCCGATCGCCGCGACCCGCTCGGGGTCGAGGCCGTCGCGGATCGCCCGCGCCCGGATCAGTCGCATCGACCGCTGTGCGTCGGACAGCGCGACATCGGGGCCGGCACCCCAGCCGTCGCCGGGAAGCCGGTAGAACAGCACATACGCCGTGAAGCCCCGCGCCGCGAGCCAGCGCGCGAGCACATAGCCTTCGTGATCGAGCACGATGCGCACATAGCCGCCGCCAGGTGTGATCAGCACCGAGGCGCCGTTCGGAATCCGCGGACGGAACACCGCCAGTCGGGGGTTGGCGATGCCGCTCACCGAGCGATCGGTAATCAGCGCGTTGGTGCTGCGCTCGGTCACCGTCTCGACGGGCAGTTTCGCGGGTTTGCCGGGAACGCCTCTCGGCCAGAGGTCGATAGTCTCGACAGGGTCGGTCAGCCCGCCCGGTAGCGGCTTATCGCTCCGTGGAGGCGCGGTCTGGGCGCTCGCGGCGAAGGGTGCCGCAAGGCCTGCCAGCAATGCGGAACGACGATCCAGCTTCATCGGCAAATCTCCTGCGCGCCGCCCGGCGGTTCAGGTGCCGGGCTGAATATAGGGAACGCGCGCGAACAGCTCGCGCTGCCATTTGCGCGGGTCGTTCTCGACGCGGCTTCGGACATCGAAGACCATCGTCGCCCGCTTGTCGAGCGTGTAGCGCGGCCAGCGCGGCAGGCCGGCATGGTTGGGGTCGCCGGCCTTGGTGAACGCGACGAAGCTGTCCTGCATCGCCTTCGAGACCGCGCGCGCGTCGGCGCCCGTGCCCGTCTGCGAGCCCTCCGCCGCGACAGTCCCGAACACCAATGCGATGTCTAGCGAGTGGAAGGCGCCCCGCCGCGGGTCGGTGCGCGATCCGAAATCGAGCTGATAGACCCATGCCGGCGCGCCGGCTCTGGCACGCTCCTCGGCCTCGATGACTTGCCCGCGCCAGCTGCGTCCGGCGGTAGTTGCGTCGTAGAAGACCTGTTCGGGGCTCCAGCCGGGGAACTTGGTGCGATATTCGGAGACGACCCACTCGGGGAGAATATCGATGCGCAGCTCGGGGGCGATCCGCTCGGCGATATTGTCCCAGCTCAGGTCACGCATCTTCGCCGAGTCGGGCGCGATGAACGCGCGCGTCTCGTCATGCGTGTTGCCCAGGAGCATGGGGATGTGATTCGATTGTGGGTGAGCGTCGGGCCAGAAGGGATGGCGGGTGAGCCATTTCATGTCGAGCACCGGCCCGAAATAGACGCCGCCGCCCAATATCGGATCGGTCGCCGCCAGCCCCTCGACGAGCTTCTCCGCAGGCATCGCCAGCAGCGGATCGAGATCGTTCTCCTTCACGCCCAACTTGCCGAGAAAGGCGCGGGCTCGGGAGGTGGCGTTAAGCGGTCCCGACGCGGTGACTTGCTGCCCGCTCATCGTCGCAGCCCGGTGGAAAAGTCCCTTGGCGGCGGGCATGCCCATCATCGTCGCGATCTTGGCGCCGCCGCCGGACTGGCCGAACACCATCACCTGGTTCGGGTCGCCGCCAAATGCCGCGATATTGTCGCGCACCCAGCGCAGCGCGAGGAGGAGGTCGAGCTGGCCGAGATTGCCGCTGTCGGGGAAGCGCGGATCGAGCCGGGCGAGATAGCAATAGCCGAAGGCGTTGAGCCGGTGGTTGACGGTCACCACCACTACGTCGCCGCGGCCGGCGAGGGCGCCGCCGTCGTTGAGCGGGTCGGTGACGCTGCCGCTCGAATAAGCGCCGCCATGGATGTAGAGCATCACTGGTCTGCGCGCGCGCGCGTCGGCGGCGGCGGTCCAGATGTTGAGGAACAGGCAATCCTCGGACTGCGGACCGTAACGGCCGCCCGATTGCGGCGAGACCGGCCCGAAGGTCGCGGCCGGCTGGATGCCGGGAGCGGGCGGAACGGGCAGCGGCGCGCGGAAGCGTTCGGCGCGGCCATAGCGGATGCCGCGAAAGACTCGCACGCCCTGCTCGACCGTCCCCTGAAAGCTGCCGGCAGCGGTCCGCACCGGTGCTGCCGACTGGCCCCAGGCGCGGCTGGCGAGCAGGCTGGCGGATGCGGCGGCTCCACCGATGAGCATGCGCCGGTCGATCATCGCTCGTTCCTCTCCACAGCCTGCGGCCGTGCCGCTTGCCTTATCGGGTAACCGGTGTCAGATCGGTTGGCAACGATACTGTGGCGGCGCGGCCAAATGGTTGCGCCACACGTTAATTCGACCCACATAGCGTGTGGCGCACACGCGCCCGGAACGCAGATGACCCAGGCTCTCAAGATCCATTCGAGCGACGATGTCGCGACCTTGCTGGAGCCGGCCGCGGCGGGCGCCACGATCCATGCCGGAAGCACCGCCATCCTTGCGCGCGTCGACATCCCCAGGGGCCACAAGGTCGCGCTGCGCGACGTCGCGGCGGGCGAGGAGGTCCTCAAGTTCGGCTTTCCGATCGGCCGCGCCACTGCGGCGATCATGGCGGGCGACCATGTCCACAGCCACAATCTCGCGACCGGCCTGTCCGGCACCCTCGACTATCGCTACGCGCCGCACGAGCGGCCCCGCGCTACCGCCGCCGCCACGCGCAGCTTCCTCGGCTATGTCCGCGAAGACGGCAGGGTAGGGACGCGCAACGAGATCTGGATCCTGCCCACCGTCGGCTGCGTCGGCCGCACCGCCGAGCGGATCGCCGCCGAGGCCGGTCGGCGCCACGCCGGCGAGGTCGACGGCGTCCATGCCTTCGCGCACCCCTATGGCTGCTCGCAGCTGGGCGACGATCTCGCCGCGACTCGCCGCATGCTCGCGGCGCTCGCCGCGCATCCCAATGCCGGCGGCGTGCTGCTGATCGGCTTGGGCTGCGAGTCGAACCAGCTCTCCCGGCTGCTCGAGGAGGTCCCCGGACCCTATCGGGCACGCATTCGCAGCGTCGTCGCGCAGAACTCCGCAGACGAGTTCGAGGAGGGACTCGCCGCGGTCGCCGAACTCGCCGCGGCAGCGGCCAGGGTGAAGCGCGAGCCGGTCGGGCTCGACCGGCTGGTGCTCGGCGTCAAGTGCGGCGGCTCGGACGGTTTTTCGGGCCTGACCGCCAATCCGCTGGTCGGGCGGATGAGCGACCGGGTCACCGCGGCCGGCGGCAGCGCGATCGTCACCGAGATCCCGGAGATCTTCGGCGCCGAGCAGATGCTGATGGACCGCGCCGAGAACCGCGCCGTGTTCGACGGCGTCGTCGACGTGGTCAACGCCTTCAAGACCTATTTCCTCAGCCATGGCGAGCCGGTCTCCGAGAACCCCTCGCCGGGCAACGTCGCCGGCGGCATCACCACGCTCGAGGAGAAGTCGCTCGGCGCGGTGCAGAAGGCGGGGCACGCGACGCTTACCGACGTCAGACGCTATGGCGAACGCATCGAACGGACCGGGCTGACCTTGCTCGAAGCGCCGGGCAATGACGCGGTGTCGTCGACCGCGCTGGCGGCGGCGGGGGCGACGGTGATCCTGTTCACCACCGGTCGCGGCACTCCGCTCGGCTTCCCGGTGCCGACGGTCAAGATCGCCTCCAACAGCGACCTCGCGCAACGCAAGCCGGGCTGGATCGACTTCGATGCCGGGCAGGTGCTGACCGACGGTTTCGAGGCGGCCGAGGAGGCGCTGATCGACCGGATCGTTGCGATCGCCTCGGGCGCCGAGACGGCAGCCGAGCGCAACGGCGAGCGGGAGATCGCGTTCTGGAAGCGGGGCGTGACGCTTTAGGACGCGCTGCAGGGTCTCATCGCGAAGGGCCAGCTTCGAGCGTGCGTGGCGATGATTCTCGCGGTCCGCCTCGCAAAAACATGCTCGCACAGGCGCTACCCCGTTGCCACTGACACCGGTTTCCCCTAATCCTCCACAAAACGAGGGTGAGAGGAAGGGGCCTGGTGGGATCCGTATTAGTTACCGACGCGGCGCGCCAAATCGCCGAGGCATTCGTCGAGGCGCGGCGCGAGAAACGCGGGCTGCCGGAATATCCCGGTGACATCCCCGCGGCGCTCGAAGAAGCCTATGTCGTGCAGGACCATGCCATTGCGCTCGACGGACGGCAGATCGGCGGCTGGAAGGTCGGCCGGATCAATCCGCCGCGCGATGGGGTCGACCGGCTCGCAGGGCCGATCTTCGCCGACAGCATCGTCGAAGCACGCGATGGACTCGAGATGCCGATCTTCGGAGCTGGCTTCGGTGCCGCCGAGGCCGAGTTCCTGCTGCGGCTGCGCGCCGCGCCGCCGTCGGGCAAGACCCGTTTCACCGAGGAAGAGGCCGCCGATCTGATCGACGCCGTCCATATCGGTATCGAGATTGCCAGTTCTCCCTTCACCGGTATCAACGATCACGGCCCGACCGTGACCATCTCTGATTTCGGCAACAACAACGGCCTCGTGATCGGGCCCGAGATCCGCGACTGGCGCTCCGCGGATATCCGGACATGGCCAGTGGCGCTCGACATCAATGGCGCGCGGATCGGCGCGGCGACGGCCGAGACGATGCTCGACGGCCCGGTTGGCGCGGTCCGCTTCCTGCTGGAGCTGATGGCGGCTCGCGGGATCGCGCTCGAGGCGGGGCAATGGGTGTCCAGCGGCGCGGTGACCGGAGTGCATCCGGTCAAGCCGGGCGATCTGGTCGAGTGTCGGTTCGGCGACGGGTTTGAGGTAACGTGCAGGATCACCGCCTCGTAAGAAGGCGGAAACCGAGTGGAGAGAGCATGAACGAGGCGCGGGCAGCGGAGGCAAGAGCCGCTGCCGACCCCCGGGTTTGCATCAGGACGTGCGGCGTGCGTGCCTCGGCAGCGCGCGCTTCCGCGACCCGTTCGGCTGCAGCCATGCGTCCCGATCGGGGCATCGGGCGCTGCGATATGGGCTTGCAGGCAGGGGCGTTAGCGGTAACAATGCCCAGCCTCGGCTCCGCCGCTGTGCCGGGCCGCACGCCTTTGCCGGAGGTTCCCTCGGGTCGCACCTTGGCCTTCACGGAAAGCGCTTTGCTCGCCGCGCCGACGGACCTGACGTCGAGGGCGAGGGGGCTGCTGCGGGTGGCGCCTGGCGGGGAGGGACGCGAAGTCACGATGCCCGATCAGCTCGCTTCGCGTCTGCGGGTCGTTCGGCGATGATCGGGCTGGGTCGTCGCGCGGTCCTGGGCGGGCTCGCTGCGTCGGCAGCGGCAGCGCCAGCCTGGGCGCGGACGCAGGCGGGTTCCGAGGCGCGGTTGCGCGAAACCCTCGACGGCTTGGGCGCGATTTCCGGATACGAGGCACGGCTGGCCCGGCTTGAGCGGTTCGAACCGGCGACGCTATCGCCTGCGGCGCGGCTCGACCTGCAAACCATTCGCAGCAATGTTGCGATAGATTCGCAACTGGAGCGGCTGGTCCCCGGAGGCAAGAGCGACGGACCGTATCGGCTACCCACGGGCGGTGAGCCGGGGATTTGGCGGCGCCCGAACGGAGCCGCCGCCTATCGATTGCTGCTCGAGCGCCATGTCGGGGCACCCATCGACCCCGAGAACGCGCATCGCCGGTTCGAGCGCGAGGCAGCAGCGCTGGGGGCCCGTGCCGACCGGCTGATGCGCGCGGCAGGCTTTGCGAAAGGAAGCGCCGGCGAGCGCTTCGCTACGATGTTCGCCGATCCACGCTGGCTCTACACCGACGACGATGCCGGGCGCGACGCCGCGGTCGCAGATATGAACGGCTGGCTGGAGCGCGCGTCGCAGGCGGCACCGGCGCTGATCGGCGCGCTGCCGCGGACGAGCCTCGACGTCAGTGTGCGGCGGATGAGTCGGGCGGAGGAAGCGGCGGGCAAAGGCGGCTATCGCCAGATCCCGTCGGCGGGTCAGTCAGGCGCCTATTTCGTCGATCTCAGGCAGATCCGCCGGCGACCACGCTGGACGCTGGGAAGCGTCGTCCATCACGAGCTGCTGCCCGGGCACATGGTCCAGCTGCCGATCGAGGCCGAGGCCGGGGCGCATCCGCTCCGCATCGCCTATCTGCCCGCCTTTTCCGAGGGCTGGGCCATTCATGCCGAGCAGCTCATGGCAAGCCACGGGACATATTGTCGGCGGCCGCTGGATGAGCTCGGCCACATCCACTGGCTGCTGTTCCGCGCCGTCCGTGCGCTGGTCGACACCGGAATCCACCATCGTCGTTGGAGCCTGGCCCAGGCGCGCGCCGAGATGGACCGGCTGCAGGGGGTGCCCGCCTATTTCGCCGCGTTCGAACAGGATCTCGAGCGGATCGCGGCCGAACCCGCGGTGCGTGCCGCCGAGGCGTTGATCTGGCTCGGTATCGCCGACCGGACGCGTGGGCGGCGCGGCGCGGCGCTGCGGCGCATACACCGGCAGATCCTGACGGGCGGTCGCAAGCCGCTGGACTTGCTCCCGAATGTTGGGAGCGGAGCGTGAAATGCGAAACTTGATGCCCCGAAGCTTCCTTCGGTTGGAGCTAGCGGTTAACGAGTCAACCAAGCCGAGAGCGAAGCTCGGGCGGCAAATGGCACTGGGAGAGGCTGAATGAACGACACCAAGGAGGCGACGATACAAGCCGCCGCCGAGCGGATCGGGCGCTATCGCTGGGTCATTGTCGGCCTGCTGTTTGCCGCAACGGCGATCAACTACATCGATCGCCAGATGATCGGGCTGCTCAAGCCGATCATGATGGACGATCCCGCGCTCAACATGGACGAGCGCACCTATGCCGACATCGTCGTGTGGTTCCAGGTCGCTTATGCGATCGGGTATCTCGGTTTCGGCAAAGTGGTCGACGCGGTCGGCGCCCGGTTCGGCTATGCCGCCGCGGTGGTGATCTGGACGATCGCCCATGTGGCGCATGGCGGCGCCAACAGCGTCACCCAATTCGCGCTCGCACGCTTCGGCCTCGGCATCGGCGAATCCGGAAACTTCCCTGCCGGCGTGAAGGCAGTGACGACGTGGTTTCCTCAAAAGGAGCGCGCCTTCGCCGTCGGCATCTTCAATGCCGGCGCCAATGTCGGCGCAATCGCTGCGCCCTTGCTCTGCTTCGCTCTGGTGCCGCTGGTCGGATGGCGGATGACCTTCATCCTCACCGGCGTGTTCGGCGTCATTTGGCTGGTCGCATGGCTTCTGATGTACCGCGACAACCCCGCCACGCACGCCCGGGTCGGCGAAGCCGAAGTCGCGCACATCACCCAGGATCCGGCCGATCCCGACGTCAAGACTCCCGGCCTGTGGCTCCGCCTGCTCGCGCAGCGCGAGACCTGGGCATTCGCGCTCGGCAAGTTCTTCATCGATCCGATCTGGTGGTTCTATCTGTTCTGGCTGCCGGGCTATCTCGGCGCGCAATATGGTCTCGACCTCAAGACCTGGTCGACTCCCGAAGCGGCGCTGGCGCTGGGCGGCATCTATCTGATCTCGGATGTGGGCAGCGTCGCCGGCGGCTGGCTCTCGGGCCGGCTGATGAAGGGCGGAATGAGCGTCAATGCCGCGCGCAAGCTCACCATGCTGATCTGCGCGTTCTTCGTGCTGCCGGTGATGTTCGCCACTTCGGTGCCGAACCTGTGGGTCAGCGTGCTGATCATCGGCGTGGCGGCTGCGGCGCACCAGGGCTTCTCGGCCAATCTCTACACCTTGCCGTCGGATACCTTCCCCCGTTTCGCGGTGGGTGCGGTGATCGGCATCGGCGGCACGGTGGGGGCGATCGGCGGCGCTTTGATGTCCAAATATGCCGGCGACGTGCTCGATCGGCTGGGTACCTATACGCCGCTGTTCGTGGTGGCCGGCGCGGCCTATTTCCTCGCGGTGCTTTCGGTGCATCTGCTGTCGCCGCGGCTCGCGCGCGTCGAGAGCTTCCGTCGATCGACTCCTTGGGCGGTGATCATCGCGGTTGTGTCCGGCCTGATCGGCGTGGTGATCTTTCTTGCCTCGGGCAAGAATGTCGAAGGCTGCGTGCCGGTGTGGATGGGACCTGCCTCACCGTGCTTCGAGACCGGCACCTATTGGACGATCCTCGGCGTGTTCGCCGCGATTGCGATCCTTGCGATTGTCGCAAACGCGCTGGTCCGCGAGAAGGCACCGCAAGCGTAAGAGAGCGAAAATGACCAAGCCCCTCAAGCTCGATCCCGACCGACTGTTCCCCGCCGACGCAAGGACGCGGGCCATCGCGCGGACGCTCTATGCCGATATCGCCGGGCTGCCGATCATCAGCCCGCACGGGCACACCGACCCCAGATGGTTCGCCACCGACGAGAACTGGTCGAACGCGACCGAACTGCTGCTCGCGCCGGATCATTATCTCTATCGGATGCTCTATTCGCAGGGCGTCGCGCTCGACGATCTCTGCGTGCCGAGCAAGGCGGGCATGCCGTCAACCGATCCGCGGAAAGCGTGGCGAACCTTTGCCGAGCATGCCCATCTGTTCCGCGGCACGCCGTCGAGCATGTGGCTGGGTCACGTCTTTTCGGAAGTGTTCGGCTTCGAAGTCGCGCTCGATGCCAGCACCGCGGACCTCTATTACGACCGCATCAACGAGAAGCTTGCAAGCGACGCGTTCAAGCCCCGCGCCTTGTTCGATCGCTTCGGCATCGAGTTCCTCGCCACTACCGAGGGGCCGCAGGACGATCTGTCGCCGCACCACGCCATTCGCGACAGCGGCTGGCCGGGGCGGGTGGTGACCACCTATCGACCAGACGCGGTGATCGACGTCGAGCATGAGCAGTTCGCGGGGGCGATGCGAACCTTCGCCGAACTGACCGGCGAGGATGTCTGGTCGTGGAACGGCTATCTTGCCGCGCACCGGAAGCGCCGCGCCGACTTCCGCGCGGCGGGGGCGACCGCGACCGATCACGGCCATCCGACCGCGCAAACCGCGAATCTCTCGGGCGACGAGGCCGAGCGGCTGTTCCGGACGATCCTGTCGGACAGCTGGACGCCGCAGGACGCCGAGCTGTTCCGCGCCCAGATGCTGACCGAAATGGCGGCGATGAGCGTCGAGGACGGGATGGTGATGCAGATTCATCCCGGCTCCTTCCGCAACCACAATGGCGGTCTGTTCGACAGCCATGGGCGCGACAAGGGCGCCGACATCCCGATGCGCACCGACTATGTCCAGGCGCTCAAGCCGCTGCTCGACCGGTTCGGCACCTCGACCGAGCTGTCGATCATCCTCTTCACGCTCGACGAGACGACCTATGCGCGAGAGCTGGCGCCGCTGGCGGGGCATTATCCGTGCCTGAAGCTGGGGCCGAGCTGGTGGTTCCACGACAGCCCCGAGGGGATGCGTCGCTTCCGCGAGCAGGTCACCGAGACGGCCGGCTTCTACAACACCGTCGGCTTCAATGACGACACCCGCGCCTTCCTGTCGATCCCCGCGCGGCATGACGTCGCGCGTCGGATCGATTGCGGCTTCCTCGCCCAGCTGGTCGCCGAGGGGCGACTGCTCGACTGGGAGGCCGCCGAACTCGCGCACGAGCTCACCAACGGGCTCGTCCGCAAGGCCTACAAGCTCGACCAACCCGCGCCGGCGCCCGTCGCCGCCGCAGCCTGAATCAAACCAACGGAGTATCCCATGTTCGATCGCACCTATTACGCCACGCATCCCGACATGATGGAATGCGTCTCGAACGAGGAGCTGCGCGACCGCTATCTGATCGACGGGCTGTTCCGCGAAGGCGAGTGCGTGCTCAACTACACCCATGCCGATCGCTTCGTGATCGGCGGCGTCGCGGTGGGCGCCGGTTCGGTGAAACTGCCCGACCAGACCGAGCCCGCCTCGGCGGCGGGGCATCCGTTCCTCGAGCGCCGCGAGCTGGCGATAGTCAATGTCTCCTCGGTCGAGGGCACCGTGACGGTCGACGGTGAAAGCTTCACGCTCGGCAACAAGGACTGCCTGTACGTGACGATGGGCGCCAGGGACGTCCAGTTCTCCGGGCAGGGTGCGCGCTTCTATCTGGCTTCGTGCCCGGCGCATAAGGGCTTTCAGACCCGCAAGCTGTCGATCGCCGACGCCAATGCGCTCGAGCGCGGCAGCCTCGAGGAGTCCAACGAGCGGACGATCTATCAGCTCGTCATCCCCGGCGTGTGCGACAGCGCGCAGCTGGTGATGGGGCTGACCGTACTCAAGCCTGGTTCGGTGTGGAACACGATGCCGCCGCACATTCACGAGCGCCGCAGCGAGATATATTTCTACTTCGAACTCGACACCCCCAACGACCGCGTCTTCCACTACATGGGTGAAGGTGAGGCGATGCGGCACATTGTGATCGGCAACGAGGAGGCGGTGATCTCGCCGCCTTGGTCGATTCACATGGGTTCGGGGACCAAGGCGTATGCCTTCATTTGGGCGATGGCCGGCGAGAACCAAGACTATACCGACATGAACGTGCTCGACATCTGCCAGCTGGCGTAACTTCTGCTCCCCTCCTGCAAGAGGGGGCTGGCGGCGACGAGCCGACAGGCTCGGCCCGCCTCTGCGACCGAACAAGCGCGACGCTGCGCGCCGCGCACCCACCCCCGACCCCTCCCTTCCAGGGAGGGGAGTAAGAGAGCCAAATGACCAATCTCTTCGACCTGACAGGCAAGGTCGCAATCGTGACCGGCGCGAACACCGGTATCGGCCAAGGCATCGCACTGGCGCTGGCCGGGTCGGGGGCAAGTATCGCCGCGGTCGGGCGCTCGGCCGCCACTGAAACCGTCGAGAAAGCCCGTGCACTGGGCGTCAAAGCCGAGATCATCTCCGCCGACCTCTCGACGATCAAGCCTGTGAGCCGAGTCGTGGATGAGACTGTGGAAAAGCTCGGCGGCCTAGACATCCTCGTCAACAATGCCGGGATCATCCGCCGCAACGACAGCCTCGATTTCACCGAGGAAGACTGGGACGCGGTGATCGACACCAACCTCAAATCGACCTTCTTCCTCTGCCAGGCCGCCGGCCGCCACATGGTCACGCAGGGTGGCGGTAAGATCATCAACATCGCCTCGATGCTGAGCTTCCAGGGCGGCATCCGCGTGCCGAGCTACACCGCGAGCAAATCGGGCGTCGCGGGCCTCACCAAGCTGCTCGCCTGCGAATGGGCGGCCAAGGGCATCAACGTCAACGCGATCGCCCCCGGCTATATCGCGACCAACAACACCGCCGCGCTCCAGGCCGACGAAACCCGCAACCGCCAGATCGTCGAGCGCATTCCCGCCGGCCGCTGGGGCGATCCGGGCGACCTCGGCGGCGCCGCGGTGTTCCTTGCGTCGAGCGCGTCGGACTATGTCCAGGGCCATATCCTCGCGGTCGACGGCGGGTGGCTCGCACGATGACGATCGCCTTTTTCGGCGAAGTCATGCTGCGGCTGTCGCCGCCGGGGCGCGAGCTGCTGCTGCAGACCCCGAAGCTTGAAGTGAATGTCGGCGGGGCCGAGGCGAACGTCGCCACCGGCCTTGCCTGCCTTGGCCATGCCACCCGCATGATCAGCGCGGTCTCGGACGATCCGCTGGGCGGCGCGGTGATCAACGAACTGCGCCGCCGCGGCGTCGGCACGTCGACCGTGGCGAGCGAGGCCGGGCGCCTGGGCCTGTATTTCCTCACCCCCGGAGCAGGCCTCAGGGCCTCCGAAGTCGTCTATGACCGCGCGCATTCGGTGTTCGCCACGCGCCCTGCCGCGCACTGGGACTGGGACCGGCTGCTCGAAGGTGCGACGCGGCTCCATCTCTCCGGCATCACCCCGGCACTCGGCCACAACACCGCGGAAGCGGCGGTCGCCGCGGCCGAGGCGGCATCCGCGAAAGGCATTCCGGTCTCGTTCGACGGCAATTATCGTGCGAAGCTGTGGGAAGCGTGGGACAGCGATCCGCGCGAGGTGCTCACCCGCCTGATCCGCCATGCCGACATCCTGTTCGGCAATCACCGCGACGTCTCACTGCTGCTCGGCAAGCCGTTCTCGGGCGAAGGCTCGGATCGGCGGCGCGAGGCCGCGGAGGCCGCATTCGCGCACTTCCCCAAGCTTCAGACGATCGCCTCGACGGCGCGCCATGTCGAAGACGCCGACAGCCACCGAGTCTCGGCGCGCGTCGATACCCGCGGCGGCGCGCACCAGACCGACGAAGTGCTGATCGCCGGAATCGTCGACAGGATCGGCGCGGGCGATGCGTTCGCGGCGGGCGTGTTGCACGGCCTGATCGAAAGCGGCGGTGACGCGCGCGCGGCTGCCAAATCGGGCCTCGCACTGACCTGTCTCAAACATTCGCTGCCGGGCGATGCGAGCCTGTTCACGCGCGCCGATCTCGCCGCCTTCCAAAGCGGCGGCTTCGACGTGCGACGATGACGATATGAGGCGCAACGGCGCCCGGGGGAGGGTGGATGCCACAGGAGAGGATCATCACCGCCGATGAGGCGCAGCTGCCGCGGCTCGACGCCGCGGCGTTGCGGCGGAGCTATGCGATCGACGCGCAGTTCGAAGCCGAGCTGCGCGAAGCCTGGTCGTTCATCGAGCCGCATATCGCCGGGATCGCCCGCGACCTGCTCGAACGGCGGCAGGGCGGCGGCGTGCCGGATGCGCTGGTCGCCTCGCGAGTCGACTATGCCCGCATCAAGCTGTCGCGCCCGATCGATCAGGCGTGGCTCGACGCGATGGTCGCTGAAGCCGATCGCATCGCCCAGCGCGATCTCGATTTCTCGGTGGTGGCGTCGTCGATGCTGGTCGCGCAGATGCGCATCCACGCATTGTTCTTCGAACTCACCAGCGATCCCGTGCAGTTAGAGCGACTGACGCGTGCGACCCAGAAGCTGGCGGGGATCGAGTTCGAGGTCATCGCCAGCCGGTTGCGGGCGATCGCGCGCGCGCGCAGCCAAGCGGCGCTACGCGCCGAGGCAAGCGCAGTCCGTCGGCAGCTCGGAGAGGCGGTCACGACCAGCGCGCGCGCCAGCCGCGACGTCGCCGAGTTCACCGAGCGGACCGCGGCCGAAATGGAGTCGCTGCGAAAGCCCGCGACTGAGGTTGCCTCGGCGGCCGAGCAGTCGGCGATTGCAATGGGCGAGTCGGCGCGAACCGCGGCGGTGCTGATCTCGGCTTTCGACCGGGCGCGACAGGAAGCGCAGGCCGCCTCCGAAGTCGCGGGCCGGGCCGATGCGATCGCCATGCAGGGCGCGGACAATGCCGCGAGCCTCGCATCGCACACAGCGCGGATCGAATCGGTGCTGACGCTGATCGCCGGCATCGCGCAGAAGACCAAGTTGCTGGCGCTGAATGCGAGCATCGAGGCGGCGCGCGCCGGGGAGAGCGGGCGCGGGTTCGCAGTCGTGGCGCAAGAAGTGCGCAGCCTCGCCGATCAGGCCGCCGAGGCGACCGACGGCGTCACCAGTACGATCCGGCAGGCACAGAGCGCGAGCGCGATCATGGCCGACACCAACCAGGCGATCCTTGCGATCGTCGGCGAGCTGATGGAGCGCGTGCGCGGGCTCTCCGCGGAGATGGAGGTTCAGGTCTCCACCGTGGGGGCGATCCTCGCGTCGATCGACGAGACGGCAATGTCCTCTCGCGAGATCGCCGGCCTGATCGCGCAGATCAGCGCGCGGGTTTCGGAGCTGGCGGCGGCGGCGCAGGATGCCGGGCACAAGGCGGCCGAAGCGGGCAGGGCGTTGCACCAGGTCGAAGAGGCGGCGGGGCAGTTCATGTCGGAGGTTGCGCGTTGAGCTTCGAAGGTGGGATGGGTCTGGACCGGCGAGGACTGCTCGCCGGCGTGCTGGCATTCGGGATCGCCGGCAACGCGCGGGCCGAGGGGATGCCGGCCGCAGAGCGGATCACGCTGTGGCCCGGCACGCCGCCTGGCGGCGAGGGGCTGGCGGTGCGCGAGGAAGTCGTTCGGCGCCGCCCCGACGGGCCGCCCGACGACATTGCCTGGCCGCATGTGGCGAACCCGGCGATGACGGTGGCGCGGGCGGCGCGGCCGAACGGTGCCGCGATCCTGCTCATCCCCGGGGGCGGCTATGCGCGGGTGGCGGTAGGGCGCAACCCTTCCAACGTGGCGCGGATGTTCGCGGCGCGCGGAGTCACTGCGTTCGAATTGCTCTACAGGCTGCCGCGCGACGGCTGGCGCGCGGGGCCGGCGACGCCGCTGCAGGACGCGCAGCGGGCGATGCGGCTGATCCGCGCGGGCGCTGCCGAATGGCGGGTCGATCCGGCGCGGGTAGCGGCGATCGGCTTCTCCGCCGGCGGGCATCTCGCCGGGCAACTCGGTACGCATGGCGACGTCGCCGCCTATGCACCGGTCGACGCGGCCGATCGGCTGACGGTGAAGCCGGTCGCGATGGGCATGTTTTTCCCGGTCGTATCGATGCTGCCGCCGGTGGCGCATGGCCAGTCGCGGCGCGAGCTGCTCGGCGCAGCGGCTTCCGAGACGCTGGCGACGACCTGGTCACTCGAACGCAACATCCCTGCGACGATGCCGCCGACCTTTGTCTGTCACGCCGCCGACGATCGCAGCGTGCGCGCTGCGAACAGCCTGGCGATGTTCACGGCGCTGCAGGCCGCGGGCGTGCCCTCCGAACTGATGATCGCCGAAAAGGGCGGGCACGGTCCACCACTGGTCGGCGAGGACGGCAAGCCGCATGTCTGGTTCGAGCTGTTCGAGGCGTTCGCCCGGCGCCACGGCTGGTGAACGGGCCCGACGGCGGCGCTCACTCCTCGCGGAAAGCGCCGCTCATCGAATCCTCGATCGGGGCGAACAGATAGTCGAACAGCGTCCGGGCATGGGTCTTCACATGCACTGCGACGGGCACTCCGGGCTGGAGGCGGACCTTGTTGCGCTCGAGCTCGGCAGGATCGTCGACCATGACATGGGCTCGGAAGAAGCTGCCCCCTTTGCCGTCGCTCACGCGCGCGGGCGACAGCGCCACCACCTTTCCCTCGAAGCTGGACTGGCCGCGCGGGTTGACCGAGGTGAAGCGGAGCGTGGCGGGCGCGCCGACACGGACATCGTCGATGTCCTCGGGACGGATCATCGCCTCGACGATCAGGCTGCGGCCGTCGGGAACGATCTCCATCATCGTCGAGCCGCCGCCGACGACGGTGCCCGGACCGATTTTGGCGAGCCCCGACACGCGGCCGGCGACCGGCGCGCGCAGCGTGTCGCGCGCCTCGTCGAAGCGGCTGACGCGTAGTGCCGGATCGACCTGGGCGAGCTGTTCCTCCACCTTGCCGAGTTCGGCGACGACGTTCATCACCTGGCTGTTGGCGAGCTTGGCACTCTGGAGGTCGGCGCGCGACACCGACGCAGTGCCGCTCGCGACCTGCGCCTGGAGCTCGGCGGCGGCGCGTTCGAGCGCGCGGACCTGCGTCACCCGCGCATAACCCTTGGCGTAGAGCTTGCGGATGCCGGCGAGTTCGTCCTCGATCAGCGCGAGCTGCTTGCGCGCGCCGGCGCGCTGGGCGTCGGAGGCGGTCAGCTCGGTCGCCGCGATCGCGCGTTCGGCATCAAGGATCTCGCGGTGCCGGCGAAAGACCGCCGACTGCGTTGCCAGCGCCGAGGCGACGTGCGGCTCGCCGGCGCGGCCGACCAGATCGGGAGGGAAGGCGATCTCGTCGGCGCCGTCGCGCTCGGCGATCAGCCGTGCCTGCAATGCCCGCAACGCGTCGCGCCGGGCCTGTGCCTGCTGCGCGGCGGCGGCCGAGCGCACGCTGTTCATCCGCACCAGCGGCTGCCCCGCACGAACGGTCTCACCCTCGCGGACGAGGACTTCGGCGACGAGGCCGCCGGCGAGCGGCTGGACGACGATCCGCGACCCGCTCGTGATGACTTCGCCGGTCGCGACCGCGGCACCCGAGATCGGCGCGAGCGCCGAGAACAGGACCAGAAGTCCGAAGAAGATACCCGCGGCGATCACGCCGACGCGGATGACCCGGCTGGCGTCGTCGAGCGGGCGCGGCTCGGGCGGCGCGCGGAACAGCTCGAACTTCTTCCAGGTCTCGCTGTTGCCGCCGGGGCCGCCTGCGGAAAGGAAATCGAGTTTCATGCTCAGCTCCCCACCGGCTCGGGCGCGATCGATTCGACCAGTTCGGTGCGCACCCTGCGGAAGACGCGGGCGCGGGCGCCGTCGAGCTGGATTTCGCCGTTGCTGAGCACCACCACGCGGTCAACCTGTGCCACCGGGTTGAGCCGGTGCGCGATCAGCACGATCGTGCTGCCCTCGCGCTTGAGCTGGCGCAGCGCTTCAGCGAGCGCCTCCTCGCCATCGGCGTCGAGATGGGCGTTCGGCTCGTCGAGCACGAGCAGTCTCGGCTTGCCGAACATCGCGCGGGCAAGCCCGATGCGCTGGCGCTGGCCGCCCGAGAGCCCCGAGCCGCCCTCGTCGATGCGGGTCTCATAGCCTTCGGGCAAGTCGAGGATCATCTGGTGGACATTGGCGCGCTTCGCCGCGTCGATCACGAGATCGTCGCCGCATTCGGTGAACCGGGCGATGTTCTCGCGCAGCGTGCCGGGGAAAAGGCCGACATTCTGCGGCAGATAGCCGATCGAGCGGCCGAGCATCTCGCGCGACCAGTGGCGCGTCTGGAGCCCGCCGATCGCGACTTCACCCTGATCGGGCATGCGCGCGCCGACGATCAGCCGGGCGAGGCAGCTCTTGCCGGCGCCGCTGGGCCCGACGATGCCGATCGCCTCGCCAGCGCCGATCTCGAGGTCGATGCCGCGCAGCGCGGGGCGCTTGGCGCCGACGGGGGTGAAGGTGACATTGTCGATCGACAGGCTGGCGCCGCTGAATGGCGGCTCGATGCGCGGGAGTCGGGCGGGTGCGGCGCAGAGCACCTTCTGGACGCGGCGGCCGGCGGCGAGCGCCTGCGCGATCTGGCGCCACCCGCCGACTGCGACTTCGAGCGGCGCCAGCGCGCGGCCGAGCATCATGTTGGCCGCGAAAATCGCCGCGGCGTGGATCGAGCCGTTGACCACCAGCCATGCGCCGAGGCCGAGCATCACGCCCTGCATCGCCATCCGGACGAAGCGGATGCCCGAAGTGAAATCGGCGTTGCGATCGCTGCCTTCGGCCTGGCGCGCAATCATCACGTCACGATCGACGTGCCAGCGCGTCGCAAGCGCGCGGTCCATCCCCATCGCGTGAATCGGATCGGCATGGCGGGCGATGCTGTCGGTGAACTGGTAGCTGCGCTGCGCCGCCTCGTGCGCGACCGCGGCGCCGGCGCGGGTGGTGCGATCGTTGAGGAAGGCGAGGCCGAGCAGGATCGCGGCACCGAGCAAGCCGGCGGCGCCCATCAGCGGGTGGATCAGGAACAGCGCGATCAGGAAGATCGGCATCCACGGCACGTCGAAGAAAAATTGCGCGCCTTGGCCGGCGAGGGCCGAGCGGAATTGATCGAGGTCGCGCAGCGCTTGGGCGTTGCGGCCGCTGGCGCTGGTGCGCGGGGCGAGATCGATAATAGCCTGGAACACGCGATCGGAGAGCAGCCGGTTGATCCGTGCGGCCGCGCGGATCAGCACCCGCGCCCGTGCGGCGTCGAGGATCGCCATTGTGATCAGCGCCAGCGCGAGAGCGATGCTGAGCCCGGCCAGCGTCGCCATGCTGCCGCTGGGGATCACGCGATTGTAGATCTGGATGAGGTAGATCGGCGAGGAGAGGAACAGCAGATTGACCGCCCCGCTGAATGCAGCGGCGGTCCATAGCAATCGCTTGTTCGCGCGGAGCGCGGCGGCGAATTCGTCCTTGGGATCATAGACCTCGCTCGTCGGATCGAGCTCCGGCGGCCTTTCGGACGTGTCTGGCTCGCGCATTCGGTCCTTATCCATGGCCATGATCGTCGAAGGAGGGGAGGCCGCCGAGCAGGTCCGATCCGGTTTCGGCGATGCCGAGCAGGATCGCGCCGGGGTCGACGGAGAGGGCATCGGGTAGGTCGACGGCATCGTCGGCGAGCGTATCGAGCGTGTCGAGCGGCCCTTGGCCTTCGCTCCACGCGAAGCCGCTGTCGCCATCCTCGACGACGAACCCGCCGTCGCCGGCGAGCATGCCGACCAGCGTGCCGATGCCGCCGGCGACGTCGCTTCCCGAAATCGAAAGGGCTGAGTCGAGCGCGGTGGCGGCCGAGACCGTTGCCGCCAGATCGACTCCGATCGTCTGGTCTCCGAGCGCGATCTCGGCTTCGACCCCGGCCGCGATGCTCGTGTCCAGCCCGGCCTCGATCGTGTCGGGGAGCTCGGCGATCGTGGCGAGTACGGGCGCGACGAGGCTGTTGCCGATGCCGGCGATATCGCCGGGGAGCGCGGCGGCGGCCTGCAACGTCGAGCTCAGCAGCGTCTCGGCGGTCTTTTCGAGCGCTTCGATCTGCGCCGCGGTTTGGCTGGTGAGGGTGGCGATCGCTTGCTCGGCCTGCGCCTTGAGCGCGGCGATCTCGGTGGCGACGGCGGCGCCGAGCGCTTCCGTCTGGCTGGCGGCGGTCTGCTGGACCTGCTCGACCGTGCTCGTGACGGTCGACGTTGTTTCTGCGGCTTCGGCGGTTGCGGCCTTCGCCGGCTCGCTTGCCCGGGTCTCAACGGAGACGTCGCTGCGCGCGTGGAGCGTTGCGCCGGTAAGGGTGCTGAGCTGGGTGCCCGAGCCGGCGGGCAGGCTCGCCACGGCATAGCTCAGCGCGACGCCGGTCCCGATGTGGACGTCGAGCGCGCCGATTGACGCAGCGGAGTCGCCGGCGGCCAAGGTTCGAGTGGAGAGGCTGGTATCGTGATCGAACGAAAGCGTCTGCGTGCGCGCGGCTCCGCCGCCGGATTCGACGACTTCCCCGCCGCCATGCTGCGCGCCAGCGGCGCCGACCGAGACGGCGAAATCGTCGCTATGGGTCCAGCTGTTGAAGGTCTCGGGAGTTGCGCCGAACAGGCCGACGTCGCTCGGGCCGCTTTGCAGCGCGGTCGCGCGGTCGCGCCAGAACGGCTCGATCAGCATGCCTGCCTCCGCACCGCGTTCGTCATCGGCACTCACTCTCCACGATCAGCGGAACCCTTTGGCGGGGCCGCCGTTGCCGCATTGTCTGTCGACGCCGGCCATTGGTGTCGTCCGGCCTATGAGAAGAGCCCCACCTCGAGCGCCGCTGCCACGGCGCTCAGGTGGGGCCTTCAATGTTAGCCTTCGACTTCGTTGAACGAGTCGGTCATGCCGGCGAGGACGTTGCCGAGATCGAGCTCGGTGCCGAAGTCCTGCGCGCTGTAGTTGGTCTCGCTCGAACCATCATCGTCGACCGAGTGGCTGTAGCTCTCGTTCGAAGCATCGATGCTCACGACTGCGTCGAGATCCGACCAGAAATCCGAGCTCGAGGCATTCGTGCTATCCGAGTCGTTGCCGCCGAACAGGCTGGAAAGAAAGGCCATTTTTCTTCTCCTATACGCTTCGATGTTGTCAGCGTGACGTGGCTGACGTCACGTGGTAAGAACGGCGGCCCCCTGCGGAAGGCTCCTTTGGCCGTTTCCCGCCGGGACAGGCTCGGCTTGAGCCAGATCAGAGTGGCGCCACGGTTTTCCGTGGAGAGCGGGTAGGCCGGCTGCACCACCTCATGATCCAGCTCAGTCCCGATGCCGTCGAACGGTTTGCCGCACGGGGCGAACCGTGAAAATCAAGATTTTATCGGATGTTGATGCAACCGGTGAAGACGCAGCTTCGTATCTGCGCCTATGCTGCTCGCCCCAGAATCGCCGCCGCGCGCCGACCTCGCTGTCGCAGCGAAACCCGGTGGCGCCTGCCGCTTCCTGGCCAAGCTTGAGCAATATGCGCCGGTCGCCGACCGAGACGCCGAAATGCTGCGCCGGCTGCTCAATGCCAAGGTTCAGACGCTCGATCCCGGGGTACCGCTGATCGAGGCAGGGGACACTCCGACCGAAATTCATGTCGTCCTTGATGGCTGGGCGAGCCGTTTGCGAGAGGCTCCCCGGGGCCGAAGGCAAGTGCTCGCATTCCATCTTCCCGGCGATGTCTGCGATCTTGGCGTATTCCTCGTGCGCGAGATGGATTCCGCAATCGTAGCCCAGTCGCCGCTCAAGGTCGCCAGCATCGGGCGCGCGGCGTTGCGCAACCTCACCGCCGCGCACCCGCGGATCGCGCAGGGCCTATGGTGGGAGTCGGCGGTCGCGAGCTCGATCCAGCGGCACTGGATGCTGCGGATCTGCCAGCAGACCGCACGTGAACGGATTGCCAATCTGATCTGCGAACTTGCGGCGCGGCTCTATGTCGTGGGTCTGGCAGACGATACCGGCTTCGACATGCCGCTGACGCAAGCCCATCTCGGCGGCGCCTGCGGGCTCACGTCCGAGCACACCAACCGCACCTTGCGCGAATTGCGCGAGGCGGGGCTGATGTCGTTCGAGCGCGGGCGCGTGGCGTTCGGCGACTGGGACCGTTTGCGCGACCTTGCCGGCTTCGACGGACGCTTCCTCCACTTCCGGTCGTTGCGCGCGCCGGACCCGGTCCGCGAGGAGATGGCACCGCTGGGCGAGGTGGTGCCCGGCCTCTAGCGCTGCTCAGGCGGCGCCCACGGCCGGGATAACCCTGATTTGGCGCCACCTTCGATACTGGCCAGAAACGCAGCCGACGAAACGACGCGCGCGGCGGCAGTCCTGCGAACTGCGGCCTCGAGCTCGCCGCGGTTACGATAGCTGCCGATGACGAGCACGCGCTTGCCCGGGCGCGCTTCGATGGCGCGGGTCGCGACTCGCGCCATCTCGTCCTCCCAATCGGCCTGCACTTTTGCGAAAGCCGGCCCCACGATCGCCGCGCGAAGTGCGACATAGCCGTCGATCATGCGGGCGGTTGTCGCGTCCTGCGTCTGGCTAGCCCTTCGCCAATAGGCGAGCAGCGCCGTCTCCAACGCATCGTCGAAGGTGGTGAGCGCAGCGGTGCCCTGCGGGTCGCTCCGGCCGAGGGTGGCGAAGGCCGCGCCTGCCGCTCCCGCGAGCTCCTCGAAGCGCCGCCCGCCGGGCTCCATTGCGACGGCTTCCGCTCGGCCCTCGTCAAGCCACGCCCAGATTACCTTGGGATATTCGGGGCGACCGGGAGTGTCGGTCCGATCCTTCAGTTCGTCGGGGCGAACCTCGAGCACGACAATGTCCGGGCGAAACGCATCGAGGACGCGGCGTAGCTGCTCATAGGCGAAGCTTTCCTCCCGCGCATGGAGGTCATGCAAGGCGCCGAGCACCAGCACTGCATCGGCTGGTGGAGCCGTTTCGGCCTTGGCAGGGACGGCGGAGAGAAGGGCGGCGGCGAACGCCAGCGATCGAAGAGGAAGCGAGGTCATGCACGTAGATTGGGGCAGGCGCCCGGCCCGGGCACTTCCAAATCGCCGAGCGGGATCGTCTTTCCGGCGACCGGGACCTTCAGCCGAGCGCCGCCCAGCCGGCAAGGGCAGGTCGATACCGACGGCTAAGGCGAACGGTGGCTCCGCCGGCGAGTTCGAGAAGCGCGTCGCCACGCCCGAGCCGCCGAACCGCGCGCACCTTGTCCAGCCGGACGATCGCGGTGCGATGCACGCGCGCGAAGTTTTCCGACGGCAGGGCCGCTGCCAGCGCCGAGAGCGAGGTGTCGACCAAGATCGTCCCAGTCGCGATATGGACCTCGGCATAATCTCCAGCGGCCGCGACCCATTCGATCGCCTCGAAAGCGAGGTGTTGCCGAAGACTGCCCGTGCGTACCCAGATGCCGTCAATCGACGGGGAAGGTGGCGTTTCGGCCCGGCTCTCGGCCGTGGCCGTCGTCTGACGGCGATGCAGGACGGCTATGGCCACGATCGCGGCACAAGCAAGCGCGCCGGTGTCGAGATTGGCGGCGAGCACCCAGGGGACCATCTCGCCCGGCCACGAGAAGCTCGGCCCGTAGACCGGCCAATAGAGGATGCTGAACAACCCTACGTGAAGTGCGAGCGCGATAGGCAGAAAGAGCGTCAGCAGCGCAGTCCGGGGGAGGCGCGAACCTCGGGAGGCGAGTATCCGGCGCGCTGCGTCGAGGATAAAGGGACCAAGTAGTGCCCAGACGGAGTAGATTGCCGCCGTGTACCCCAACGCCGGCCAAAATGGCTGCGGACGCCCCTGCAGCACTCCCATGATCTGGCTCTGGAGCGTGACCAGCAAAGTGAGCGCCGCCCATGGCAGCACGCCGAAGAGGAGTGGCCATCGCGCCCGCAGGTAAGGTCGTGCCCAAGCTGAGGCTGGTGAGCTGCCCGTCATGCTAGTCTGTCTACGCGACGCCCGCCACGGCTGTCAGCCCGGTTGAGCCGGAGTCCCGCTGTCTTTAGAATCGTCGGGTAACCCGGAGTGCGGACGGACGGCCGAACAGCTCACGCGCGCCTGTGCGACGACCCCGAGTCAGAACGGCCCATAGGCTCCGGTCAGGCTGTCCAGCTCTTCCGGCGGTACCGCGGGCGAGAAGAGAAAACCCTGGCCGAAATGGCACCCGACATTGAGCAACCATCGCGCCTGAGCTTTAGTTTCGATACCCTCCGCGACGACCTCGATCCCCAGATTCTTGCCCAGCATGACCACGGCCTCGGCAATCGGGGATTGCTGCGCATCGTCCCGAATGTCGGATACGAAGCTACGATCGATCTTGATGATGTCGACGGGGAATTGCTTGAGGTGGCTCAGCGACGCGTAGCCGGTTCCGAAGTCGTCGAGCGCGATCCGGATCCCGTCATTGTGGAGGGTGCGCAGCGATCGTTCGACGCGATCGGCGCCGCGGGCGAGGAATACCGTCTCGGTGACTTCGAGCTGCAGCCAACCAGGCGCGATACCGGCACTGCGAAGGAACTGCAGGATCGCGTCGCCGAAATCCGGACGCTGCAGGTCGGCCGTTGATACGTTGAGCGCGACATGGCCGAAATCGATCCCGCGTTCGGCCCAGTCGCGCATTTGGCGGACGATCCGCCCGAGCATCGTACGGGTGAGCGCGGTCGACACGTCATGATCGTCGAACGCGGCCGCGATGGTAGCGGGCAGATGAATCTGGCCGGTCGAGTCGACCCATCGTGCCAATGCTTCGTAGCCCGCGATCCGCCCCGTTCGGAGATCGATCTTGGGCTGGTAAAAGGCACGGATGCGATCGTCCTTGACGGCGGCCCGTGCGGTGTTGGTCATCGAAACGCGCTGCTGAAGTTCGGCGCGCATGTGTGGAGCGAAAATCAGCAGTTCGCCGCGGCGACCCGCTTTGGAGGAGTAGAGGGCGAGATCGGCGTGCTTCAGCAAATCGCCGGCGCTGGTGCCGTGCGGCGGATAGATGCTTGCGCCAATGCTGGCGCGGCAGTCCAGCATCGCTCCGCCGAAATAGACGGGCTCGCGAAGGCGTTCGAGCAGCCGGTCTGAGATCGCCGCGGCTTCCTCTTCGGTTCCGACACCCGGCAGGATGAGCGCGAATTCGTCGCCGCCGAGCCGCGCAACCGTGTCCCGCGGCCGCACCGTGCTGCGCAGGCGTTCGGCCAGCGCGCGCAATACGGCGTCGCCGGCGTCGTGCCCCATCGTGTCGTTGATGTGTTTGAAATGATCGACATCGAGAACGAACAGCGCGAGCCCTTCGCCCATCGCAGCAGAGACCGCGAGGCCCTCGGCGAGCTTGGTGTCGAACAGCCGGCGGTTCGGAAGCTGAGTCAGCGCGTCGTGGGTGGCGCTCCAGCTGATCCGGTCCTGCGCCGTCTTCTGCTCGTCGATGTCCTCGACGACGCCGTACCATTTGAGGATCGCGCCAGTCTCGGAGTAGCGCGGGCCGGCTCGAACGCGGAACCACCGATAAGCCCCGTCCATGCCCCTAAGGCGATAGCGCAGGTCGACGCGGGCGCCGGTACGAAGCGAATGCGACCAACTCTCGAGCGTTGCCTCGACATCGTCCGGATGAAGGGCCTCGATCCAGCGCTGGGGCGCCGTTCCGACCAGCTCGGTCCACCGTGGGCCAGCGTCGAGGATGTTGCCTTGGGGGTCGGCAGTCCAGGGGATTTGCGGGTTGAGCTCGACCGTATAGCGGTAATGTTCCTCGCTTTCGCGAAGTCGCGCCAAGGTCAGTTCCTGTTCGTGCACGTCTTCGCTCAATCCGTACCAGCGCAGCACGCGGCCGGTCTCGTCCTTCTTCGGATAGGCGCGCGAGCGGATCCAGCGAAGCTCTCCGCTGGCGCATTGCAGCCGCGCCTTGATGTCGAGCGGCGCGGAGGTCGCCAGCGCTTCCGCGACGGCTGCGACGATGGCCGGCCGATCTTCGTCATGGACTTTCTGCAGCCATCCCGTGCCGAGTGCGGTGGCTTCGGGCAGGCCGGTGATCGTGCTCCAGCGGCCGCTGATCGTCAGCACATTCCCCGCCGCGTCGGCCGTCCACGGCATTTGCGGGGAGAGCTCGACGGTATTGCGGTAATGCTCCTCGCTCGCCTGCAGGGCGATGTCGGCCAGGCGCCTCTCGGTCAGGTCGAGCAGCACGCCGCGGATCGCCACCACCCGGCCGTCGCGGCTGATCGGGCTGATCCTCGCCCAGCAATGCCTTTCGCAGCCGTCGGGGCGGATGATCCGAAACTCGCGCCCCATCGCGTCGAACGATTCCACTGCCGCAAGCAACCGCGCACGGATATGCTCGCGATCGTCCTCGTGAATGCATGCGAGAGTATTTTCGAGCGACGGGGCGAAGGCTTTCGGATCGCGCCCGGCGATCCGGAATAGTTCGCGCGACCAGACGAACTCGCTGGTTCCGACGCGCCAGCGCCACACCCCCATGCGCGCAATCGCGAAAGCTTCTTCGAGATCCTCGGGAGCGAGTTTCAGATCATCGCGGCGATCTGCGCCCGACGCGTCGACGGGCGAGATATGCTGTCCGAGCGCGATGTCCGACGATGGTCCGGACGGGGAGAATTGCGCACCATGATCGGGAACCCAGTCCTGCGTTTCCATTCCAGACTCGCTACTCGTCCCCACCAGGCGGACTAGGATCTATCGGTTAATAATCCCTCATGGGAGCGCGGTGATTCCCGGAGCCGTGCGGCACCCGTCTGCCTCCAGGCTGGCCAGCGCGACGCCTTGGTCAGGTACCAATTGCCCGGCGCCGATCAGCTCGTCGTAGAGCACGCGGACCCGTTCGAGCCGCTCGTCGGAGGACCAGCCTTCGAGGCCCTCCTCGAGCCGCGATGCGGCGTCGCCGACCGCGTGCTCGCCGAACATGCCGGCGGTGCCCGCCAGCTGATGCGCGAGCATGCCGAGGGCGCTGCTTTCCTCGTCGTCGATCTGCCCCGAGGCGATGGCGGCGGCGATCCGTTCGAGGGTGGTGCTTTTCCGGAGCTGGTAGCGTGCCTTGAGCGGGGGCTTCGGGGCAGGGGGCGTGTTTGCCGAAGCGGCGTCGGCAGGCCGGGTGTCGGTCACCGCCGGGAGCAGGCGCTGCAACACGCGCTCGAGCTGCCGCTCGTCGAGCGGCTTGGTCAGTTGATCGTCCATGCCGGCGGCGCGGCAGCGCTCGATATGCGCGGCCTGCGCGCTTGCGGTCAGCGCGACGATCGGAACCCGTGCCTGTGGCGCCTTGGAGGCGCGGATGGCGCGGGTCGCGGCGAAGCCGTCCATGACCGGCATCTGGCAATCCATCAGCACCAGATCGAAAGATTCGGCGAGGACGGCCTCGACCGCCTCCAATCCGTCGACCGCGACCGCGACCGCGATGTCGTAGCGCGCCAGCGTGGCGAGCATGAGATCGCGATTAATGTCGACATCGTCCACCACGAGAATGCGCTTGCCGGCGAAACTGGTGAGGCCGGGGGTCTCGGGCTTGATGCGCTGGGTTTCGACCGGCGCCTCGGGCAGCGGCACCTCGAACCAGAAGGTCGATCCATGGCCGAGCTTGCTGTCAACGCCGATTGAGCCGTGCATCAGCTCGATCAACTGGCGGCTGATCGCAAGGCCCAGACCGGTGCCGCCATAATGCGAGCCGGTTTCCGCGCCCGCCTGCACGAAGCGATTGAACAGCGCGCTCGCGCGCTTCGGGGCGATGCCGGCGCCGGTGTCGCGCACTTCGACGCGCATCCGGGCGTCGGCGCCGCGGCCGATCGGATAGACGGTAAGCGTCACCGAGCCCTGCTGGGTGAACTTGATCGCGTTGGACAACAGGTTGAGCACGACCTGCCGCAAGCGGCCGTCATCGCCCTGAACCCAACCCGGCACGTCGGAGCCGAGCAGCGCGCGCAGCGGGATGTCCTTCGCGGCGGCCTGTGGCTCCATCAGCGCGACGGTCTGGCGAATGAAGGCGTGGAAATCGAAGGACGAATGGTTCAGCTCGAGAGCCGCCGCCTCGAGCTTCGAGAAATCGAGGACATTGTCGATCACGCCGCGGAGCGCCTGCCCAGCACTGTGGATCAGGCGAACCCGGCGCCGGGTCTCGTCGCTGAGCTCCGGGGCCTCGTCGAGCAGGCGTGAGAAGCCGATCACGCTGTTGAGCGGCGTCCGCAGTTCGTGACTGACATTGGCGACGAAATCGGATTTGGACCGGACCGCCTGCTCGGCCCGTCGGGTCGCATCGGCAAGCTCGTCCTCGCGCCGCTTGCGATCGGATACGTCGCGCACGACGTCGATATAGCCGGTGACCCCCTGATGATGGCTGTCGTGCAGGATGCCGATGCTCGATTCCAGCCAGATCCATTCGCCGTCGGCGCGCTCCGAACGCCAGCGCACCGGGTCGGCGGTGCCGTTCTTGCGCAGCAGGCCATATTCGCGGCGCAGCCCCCTCAGATCCTCCGGGTGGACGAAGTCGAATGCCTTTCGGCCGAGCAGATCCTCGGGCTTGCGGCCGACGATCTTCTCGCAGGAAGGCGAGATGAAGGTGATATGCCCGTCGAGATCGGTGGTGGTGATCATGTCGGTCGAGTTCTGGGCCATCAGGCGGTAGCGGTTCTCCGCTTCGCGTTCGTTGGTGAGATCCTCGACCTGGGCGATGAAATGCTGGGGACCGCCGTCCTCGGCCTCGACCAGCGACACCGAGAGACGCACCCAGACGCTGCGCCCGTCCTTGTGGATGTAGCGCTTGTCGAGCTTGTAGCTCCCGACCACGCCGGCGGTCAGATCGGCAAGCTGGGCGAGGTCGGCGTCGAGGTCCGCCGGATGGGTGATCGTCTGGAAGTCCAGCTTCTCGAGCTCGGCGTCCGAATAGCCGACGATCCGTCCGAACGCCTCGTTGGCGCGCAGGAAGGTGCCGTCGAGCGCGACGAGCGCCATTCCGATCGGCGCGTGGTTGAACGCGTTCTCGAATTGCTGGGTCTTCTTTCGCCGCTCCGAGATGTCGTGGAGCAGGGCAGTGAACTCCCATCCGTCGGGGATACGGGCGGCGTTGATCGCCAGCTCGACCGGGATGCGCTTGCCGCTGCAGTGGAGGCCCGGCACCTCGATGCGGTGGCCGATCAGCGAGCCTTGGCCGGTGGCGACGAAGCGGCGCAGCGCGGCCCCGTGCATCGCCCGCAGCTCGGGCGGAACGATCAGCTGGGCGAGATCGCGGCCAAGGGCCTCCTGCTCGGACCAGCCGAAAGTGAGCTCGGCCTGACGGTTCCACCGGGTGATGATCCCGTCGCCGGTCATCGTGACGATCGCCTGATGGGCGTTGCCGATGATGCCGGCGAGCCGCTGCTCGCTTGCGCGAAGCGACGCCTCCAGCGCGATCCGCTCGCCGACTTCCTGCGACAGCGCAATCACGGCGCGGGTGCGTTCATCGAGGTCGCGCTCGGTCGCCTCCAGCCGCATCTGCTTGCCCATCTCGGCCGACAATGCCGCGCTCAGCAGGCGAAGCGCCTGGACATCCTCGTCGTCGAAGCGATCCGGTCCCTTCGAGCAGATCTTGACGACACCGCCGACCTCTCCCTTGCAGAGGAGCGGTGCGCAGATCATCGAACGGATGCCGGTCCGCTCGCACGCCGAACGGTCGACGCGGGGATCGTGCAGCGTGTCGTAACAGACGAGAAGCTCCGCCGACGCCGCGCATAGGCCCGAAAGGCTGCCCTCGCGCGGAACGCGAAGCCCTTCGAACGCCGCGAGGGACTTGCTGGCCGCCTTGTAGACCAGATCCGGCCCGTCGATCATCTCGACCACCACACCCGTGGCTTCCATCAGCGATTCCAGCTCGGTGATGACCACCTGCATGAAATCGTCGAGCCCGAGATCCGCCTCGGCCAGCCGCGTCTGCGCACGCGCGAGCTGCTCCAGCCGGTTTACCCTCTGGTGGAGCGAAGAAGTTGCGTTCGCGACTGAAACGGGCTGCATTTACCGATACTTCCGGCTGATCGTCTCGTCTTTGCGCTAATTGGGCATCGTAAATGGACCGGTAACCCTGATCTCGGTGCATCTACGTACGGCGTGTAGCGAGGGGCGCTGCGCCGAGGGCGGCGACATGCCGGCATCGCTGCTCGGCGTGCGACACACGCCGAGCAGCGATGTTCGGTTCGGGGTGGAACGGGTTGGCCTCAGAAGCGGGCATGTTCAGCCGGCACAGATGGCGGTCAGTACAAAGCTCGCCGCCACGCTGGTAATGTACCGCCCAGTCGCCGTCTGGACGCCTGCCGACGCGTGTCGATTTCGGAGAACGGGAGATCAGATGGCGTTACTGCAGCCCTGCGACACACTGCTGTTCCAGCCACAATTCGCCGGCAGCCGAGCTGCAGCACCCGCAGTTCCAGGTAAATTTCACTGGCTCGAACAATGCGCCACCAGCGCTTCTGCACTCGCTTGGTCCAATCCCTTCCGATGGGCTCCGCAGGTCCGTCCCTCGTGGTCGACCGCAATGCTGTAGGGAAGGCCAGCGGTCTCCGCCGCCAACTCCTTGGCAAATAGCCGCCGCATCTCGCGGGCGGGCTGCCAACGCTGCGCCGCGGGCACTGACTCGAGCATTGCCAGCGTTGCAGGACGGTCATCGAAGGGCACCACCATGACGCGGAACGGGCGTGCCCCTCGCATGATCGAGGGTAGCCTAGCCAGCTCGGCATGGCAGGGAGCGCACCAGGACGCAACGAACAGCAAAACGCTCTTCGGCGGAAGGCGACTGGACTGCGCGCTTGCCGGTAAGGCGAGCAGCAATAAAGCAATTCCCACCCGCTTCATTTGTGCGCGGGCTATCGCACTGCGCCTCGACATTGTCACAGGTCCGTGATTTGATGCTTTAAAAGGGGAGAATATCACAATGCTGCAGGTTGTTCTTGCGCTTTTGCTCGCCGGGCAGCCGACGCCGCAGCAGACACCGCCGGCCGGTACAACGATTCAACAATTGTTCGACCGGGGGACCAAAGCTGCCGCGGAAGGCGAGTGCAAGGAAGCGGTTGGTATCTTCGAGGATCTCGAGACGAAACCCCAAGTTATGCGAAGCCCGATGGTGCGCGCCGCGATCAACGTTCGCAAGGGCAGTTGTTTGATCGAGCTGAACCGGTTGGAAGAGGGTGAAGTCGAGATTCGCCGCGGGCGCCCGCGCTCGCCGCGAAGGGCGAAGAGTTTGCCCTGGAAGTGCGACAGTCGCATCTTGCACTTCGTCGCCTCAGCGCCCAGCGCTTCGACTACGCGACTGCGGCGGCCGAATTCGAACGGGCGCTCGACGGCGCTTCAGGCGTGGAGCGTCTGAGGCCCTTGTTGGGCTTGTCGCAGGTGCTGGCTTTCGACAGGGATGGAGAAGGGCTGCGCTACGCCACCGAAGCGCGCAACCTCGTGCTCGCCGACGCTACATTCGACAAGCGCAACGTTGCCGCCGTCCAGACCCAATACGCCCGGGTGCTGCTCAACCAAGGGCGCGAGAAAGAGGCCTATGCCGAGCTCAAGGACAGCCTGCGCAAGCAGGGCGGGCTCGACTTCAAGGTAGATGTCTCGGATCTCGCCACCCGCTCCGACCTCGCCATCGCCGCGTCCCTCAACAAGGACGACGAGGGCGCCCGCAAATACCTCGCGTATACCGGCGCCGGACGCTTTTCGGACTCGCCTTTCGAACGCGCCGCTTCGATGGAAGCGCCGTTGTGCGGCGCCGCCACCGGTTTGACGCCCGCGGACTTCGGCATTGTCGAGTTCTCGCTCGCCGATGATGGACATGTGTCGCGCGCTACGCCGATCTACGCCACCGGCGGGCGCACCGCCGCGGTCGCGTTTGCGCGCGCAGTCGCGAACTGGTCGTGGCAGCCCGAGGCGGTCAAGGCTATCCCGCCGCTGTTCCGCTATATGACGCGCGTGGAGCTCCGCTGCACCATAGCGGGGGAGCGCCCGCCGATGACTGCGCCGCTTGCCGAGGCGTGGACCGACTGGATGGAGAGTCTCGGCAAGGCCGAGCCGTCATGGAAGGCCGAGTCGGAAGCAAAAGCGGCGACACTTCAGCGTGCGGCGCTCGCCAGGGCGCGGGCCGAAAACGATCGACCCGGCCGGCTTGCCGCACTACAGGCGCTCGCCACCAATGCAGTATTAGGCGAGCCCGACGGTCGTACGCTGCTCGACGAGGCAATGGTGTTGCTGGATGCCCTTAAGGCACCGGCCGCGGCGCGCACCTATCTCGCGATAAGTCATACCGGCGTCAGAAGCGACAATGCCCGCGAACATCGCGATGCGCTGCGCGGCTTGCTTGCTCAGCCCGTCTTCGCAGACGATCCCCTTTCCGCTGCCACGCTCCGCCTCCTGATCGCCGCTCCCGCTTTCAGGCTTAGACCGCCGGCCGATGCCGAGTCGCTGCTCGCTGCCGTGACGACCGCGCCCGGATTACCCGGTGGGCACCCGCTCAAAGTCGCCGCATTGCTGCAGCAGGCGAACCAGTTCGCGTCCAAGGGGGATCTCGACGGAGCGAGGCGCCTGTTCGAGCAGACCGGGCTCACCACCGAACAATGTGCTTTTCTCGGCTTGAAGCCAGCGGTGCGCCGTACCGGGGTCTCGTCGTCCGACTATCCGATGGATGCGGTCGAAATGGGATTCGAGGGCTGGGTACGCACCGAATTCGACGTTGCGACCGACGGGAGCACGACCCGGCCTCGGGTAATCACTGCCTATCCGCCTTTCGTCTTTAATGAGGCGGGCGCCAAGATGAGCAATGGCTTCCGCTACACCGCCAGCTATCGGCCAGCGGGTAGCGTCGCCTGTACCGGGCAACAGGCATCAGTAAAGTTCCTCCTACCCTGAGCGATCCGTGGCCGCGTGGGGCCTCTGCGACCACCTGATATATGACTCCGTTCCCAACCGCTTGCCGAGCCCCGGCACTAGTTGCATTGCGTCCAGCCTCCCCTTACGGCGCGATTGATTATCAATAGCGGGAAGTTCGATGAGGGGCCTGTACTCGATCGGAATCGTGGCGGTCGTCGCGAGTCCAGCCGGCGCGTCCGCGCAGGAAGCAAAGCCCAACGACGAGATCGTCGTCACGGCCCAGCAGACGCAGGAGCAGGTCGTTTCGGACGGCAGAATCGGCGTTCTGGGCGATCTCGACGCGCTCGAGACTCCGTTCAACGTCACCAGCTACACGGCGCAGCTCATCCTCGATCAGCAGTCGGAAACGATCGGAGACGTGCTCGAGAACGAGCCGTCGGTCCGCACGACCTATGGCTTCGGCAATCAGGCGGAGTTGTTCGTCGTCCGCGGATTCACCCTCAGCGGCGACGACGTAGCAATCGATGGCTTGTACGGCGTGACCCCGCGCCAGCTCGTCTCGCCCGAACTCTACGAAAGCGTCCAGGTGCTGAACGGCGCCAACGCGTTCCTGTTCGGCGCGGCGCCGAGCGGAACCGGCATCGGCGGCAGCATCAATCTCGTGCCCAAGCGCGCCGAGCGTACGCTGCTGCGCGCCACCGCCAGCTACGGCGCCGACAGCGTCGTCGGGGGCAATTTCGATGTCGGTACGCGGTTCGGGCGCGAGGGGATGTTCGGCATCCGCGTCAATGGCGTCCACCGCGAGGGCGAGACGGCGATCGAAAACGACCGGCGGCGGGTGAACGTGCTGGGCGCGAGCTTCGACTTCCGCTCCGGGCCGGGCCGGTTCTTCCTCGACATCGGCTATGAGGACCAGAATGCCTATCAGCCGCGCACGACCGTTCGCCTCGCGGCGGGCCAGCCGGTACCCGAGGCGCCGGACCCGACCTACAATCCCGCGCAGCCCTGGACCTTTACCGAGCTTCGGGACCTCTATGTCCTGGCGCGTGCGGAGGTGGATCTCGCGCCTGACATTACGGCGTTTCTCGCGGCGGGCATGCGCGACGGCACGGAGGAAGGGGAATATTCGACGATCACCGTTACCAACGGACTGACCGGCACAGGCACCGCCGCGCGGCTCTACGTTCCGCGGGAGGATCACAACCAGAGCGGCCAGACGGGCGTCCGCGGGCGCTTCAAAACGGGGCCGATCAGCCACCGGTTCAGCCTTGGCGCGTCGGTGAACTTCCTCGAGAATCGCAACTCGTTCACCAGTGGCAACTTCCCGTTGGCGGTGCGGCAGGGGTGCGCCGCCGCACCCGTCGCGGTTACGACTTTCTGCACGAGCATCTACGACGCCCCGGTGGTCGGTCTGCCCACCAACGCGACATTGCCCTCGGCCGGCGGGGACCTGGTGAACCTTCCCCGCGTATCCACCGGCGATTTCACCAGCTTCTATGCCTCCGACACGCTCGGCCTCTGGAACGACCGGATCCTGTTGACGCTTGGCGCGCGGCACCAGCGGATCGGAGTCGACGCGTACAGTCGCGGCACGTTCCTGCGCACGACCAGCTATCGCGAAAAGGCGACCACGCCGGTCGTCGGCCTTGTCGTGCGCCCGGCGGAGCGGTTCTCGATCTACGCCAACCGGATCGAGGGTCTGGCGCAAGGGCCGACGGCACCGCTCAACGCCAACACGCTCAATGCGGGCGAAGTGTTCGCGCCGTTCCGCTCGGTCCAGTATGAAATCGGTGGCAAGGTCGAGTTGCGCGGGCTCACAGGCACCGTGGCGGTTTACCAGATCACGCAGCCGAGCGCGTTCAGCGCCCCGACGCCGACGCCGACCAACGCCAATGCACTGACCTTCGTCGTCGATGGCGAGCAGCGTAATCGCGGCGTCGAGGTGTCGCTGAACGGCGAGCCGACCGAGTGGCTGCGCTTTATCGGCGGATTCGCGATCAACGACGCGACGCTGACCCGTACCTTGAACGGCACCAATGACGGCCGCACGGCGATCGGCGTGCCGGAATTCCAGGCCAATTTCGGAGTCGAGCTGGTGCCGCCGTTCTTGCGCGGCGCGACGACCACCGCCCGGCTCGTCCATACTTCGGAGCAGTTCCTCGATATCGCCAACACGCAACGCGCGCCGGCCTGGACCCGCCTCGATCTCGGCGTGCGATACGTGCTCGTCGCCGACAGTCACCCGATCACGCTGCGGCTCAGCGCCGAGAACGTCACGAACAAGGGCTATTGGGCTTCGGCGTTTGGCGGCTATCTGCTGCAGGGTCAGCCGCGCACGGTGCGCTCGTCGGTGACCTTCGAGTTCTGATTTCCTGGAGCGGGTCGATGACCAATCGCACGATCAAGACCTGGTATCTGGTTCACAAATGGACCAGCCTCGTCTGCACGGTCTTCCTGCTGATGCTCTGCATCACCGGTCTGCCGCTGATCTTCCATGACGAGATCGACGCGCTGAGCGGCGAGAACAGGGCACTGAGGCCGCTGCCCGCGGACACGCCGCTCAAGACCTATGACGAGATCGTCGCGACCGCCGTCGCGATGTTCCCCGGCGAGCGGCCGCTGTTCATGAGCTGGGACGATGACCGTCCGGTCGTCAACGTCACCACCGGCCCGGCGGCGCGGGTCGGCGCCGACCAGATGCACATCACCGCCTTCGACCTGCGCACCGCCGAGCCGGTCGGCGATCTGAACGAGGGCGGGGTGATGCACGTCATCCTCACGCTCCACGTCGATATGTTCGCGGGGCTGCCGGGCAAGCTGTTCCTCGGCTTTATGGGCTTGCTGTTCTTCGTCTCGATCGTCTCGGGCGCGGTGGTCTACGCGCCCTTCATGCGCCGGCTGAAGTTCGGCACGGTGCGGGTCTCGCGCAGCAACCGGCTCAAGTGGCTCGACCTCCACAACCTGCTCGGCATCACCACCCTGATTTGGCTGAGCGTGGTAGGCCTGACCGGCGTGATCAACACCTTGTCCGAACCGCTCGTCGATATCTGGCGCCGCGATCAGCTTGCCGAGCTCACCGCCAGCTATCAGGGCCTCCCGCCGGTGCCGGTCGAACGCTTCGGTTCGCTGCAAAGCGCCGTGGCGACCGCCCGTGCCGCGGTGCCCGGCATGGAGCCGCAGTTTGTCGCCTTTCCGGGCGTGCGCTTCACCAGCGAGCATCACTTTGCGGTCTGGCTGCGCGGCGGCACGCCCGCCACCAACCGCATCTACCGCCCGACCTTGATCGACGCCCGGACCGGCGAGCTCACCGCCAGCCGGCGCATGCCCTGGTACATGCTGGCGCTGCGCCTGTCGCAGCCGCTGCATTTCGGCGATTATGGCGGATTGCCCCTCAAGATCCTGTGGGGGCTGCTCGACGCGGCGGCGATCGTCGTGCTGATCAGCGGCCTTTATCTGTGGCTTGGAAAGCGCCGCTCCTCGCTCGAGGCGCGCCTTGCCGAATTGCGCAGGGGCGGCGAGCCGGAGCCCCGGCTGGCGCCAGCGCCATGAGACGGGCGAACGGCGCTCGCCGCCACGCCGTTCTCGCGGTTCCGATCGCCCTCGGGGTCGTCAGCCTCGTCGGGTTGGTCGTCGGCCTGCTGGGCGACGGAATGCTCGATCTTGCCTCCTGGCTAGCGCTCGGGGTGCCGGTCGCGGCGATCACCTGGGCGCTGGCCTTGCGCCGAACCTGACCCTTCACGGGTCAAAAGCGGACTAACGATCGGATTCTTCGCGGCGGCGATCCCGCTCGAGACTGCAATTCGCTCCCATTGCGTGCCCGCGGAAACCGGGTAGTTCTTCGGATTACCGACGTAGCGGGCGACAGCGCCACCAGCACACAACCGTTGCAATGGCGGCGTTCGGTTCAACTTCTGACCAGCTTCACCGGCAGCCGCGGCGCTACTCCGTTGGCTAATGCGCCAGGGGTGGAGGCGCAGCCTCGAGCGTGGTGGTACTGCCGATGATGCGGGCCGATAGCTCGAACGAACTCGATCGGCGCGGCGGCCGAGCCTCACCGTGGCAGCAGCTTTCCGTCGGATATCGTGAACGAGGTCGCGGCTCCGGGTGCCTGGGCAAGCCCCGGGCGCGAAAGCGGCTGGCCACCACCGATCCAGACGTCGATCTGTCCTGCCGCTATCCTGCGGCGGCCCTGCGGATCGACGAAACTCAACTGACGGTCCTTGAGGACGAAGCGCACGGTGCGCGTCTCACCCTTCTTGATGCGCAGCCGTTCGAAGCCCTCCAGCGTCCGGATCGCCGCCCCTTCCTTATCGGGATGCGAGACGTAAAGCTGGACGACTTCGTCGCTATCCATCGCCCCGGCATTGCCGATATCGACCGACACTGTGACAGACCCGTTCGCGTTGATCGTCTTGTCGCTGACGCGCGCATTCCTGTAGGTGAAGTTCGTGTAGGAAAGGCCGTGTCCGAAGGGATAGAGTACCTCCCCGCCAAAGTAGCGATAGGTGCGGCCCTTCATCGAATAATCGTCGAAGGCCGGCAGATCATCTGCCGATCTGTAGAAGGTGACCGGCAGGCGTCCGGCCGGGCTGTAGTCCCCCGCCAGCAGGCCAGCGACGGCATGCCCCCCTTCGCCCCCCGGATACCAGGTCTCGACGATTGCAGGGATGTTCCTGTCGGCCCAGTTCACGCTCAGCGCCGAGCCATTCATCAATACCAGCACCATGGGCTTTCCGGTCGCCTGGAGGCGCTCGAGCAGCTTTTGCTGCGGCTCGGGCAGGTCGAGGCTGGTACGGTCTCCGCCAGCGAATCCCTTGGCCTCGACCTTCATCTCCTCGCCTTCGATGCGCGCGGACAGTCCGCCGACGAACACCACCACGTCGGCCTCGTTCGCCGCCGCGACGGCGTCGTTGCCGTTGGCGCTCGGCACGCTCCAGAGAAGCTGCTGCTCGCCACGAGCGCCGCGCTGGAATCCCTCGACGCGCACGGCGTAGCTTTTGCCGCGCCGCAGGCGGACCGATCCGGACAGGATCGAAGGCGCATCGCCGACGCCCCACTCGTCGACGACCAGCTTGTTGTCGATCCAGACGCGATAGCCGTTCTCGCTGGCGAAGCGGAAGCGATACTCGCCCGTCTCGGGCGCGGTCAGCGTGCCGGTCCATCGTGCCGAGCTTTCGCGATCGCCGTTCCATTCGACCCGCGCGTTCGTCGCGGACGCGGTGGAGGTCGGCGAGCCCTGAAGGTCAAGATTGCCGTAATGTTGGACGCGCAGGCTGCGAAACGCCGAATCCGGCACCGGTACTTCGGCCGGACCGATCAGCCCGGTGCCCTCGGCATGAAGGATCCTGGCGTTGGGATAACGGGCGCGGATGCCGTCGAGCACCGTCACCGGCCTGGAAGGCGTGCCGTAATAGTTTCCGACCAGTGCATCGAGGCTGTCGGCATTCGGCCCGATCACCGCGATGGTCCGGGGCGCGGTCTTGAACGGCAGCAAATTGCCTTCGTTCTTGAGCAGCACCATGGATGCTTGCGCCATCTCCCGCGATCTGGCGTGATGCGAGGGCGTGTCATAGTCCCGTGCCGTGATGGTGGAAAAGGGCAGCTGCGGGTCGAACAGGCCAAGTCGGATACGCGCTTCGAACAGTCGCTGGAGCGACCGGTCGACGGTCGCTTCGCTCATGTGTCCCGCCTTGACCGCCGCGACGATGTTTTCCGGATCGGTGGTCATTCCGTTCCGGTAATCGCCGCAGATCAGGTCCATCCCGTTCTCGAACCCGGCCGCAACACCTTCGGGAGCAGTGTCGGTGTAGCGCAGCGCGTCTTTTCGATAGATGTTTGCCGCGGCGCCACAGTCGGACACGATATAGCCTTTGAAGCCCCAGTCGCGACGCAGATACTGTTGCTGCAACACCGCGCTCGCGCAGCCCGGCACACCCCAGACCGCATTGTATACGCACATGATCGATTCGACCTGGCCCTCGGTCACCGTCGCTCGGAAGGCCGGCAAATAGGTGTCTTCGAGGTCGTGGAGGCTTGGATACACGTCCTCGCGGTGGCGGTTGCTTTCGGGACCGGAGTGGACCGCAAAGTGTTTCGAGGTGGCGATCGTCTTGAGATATTTGGGATCGTCACCCTGCAAGCCCCGGATGAACGCGATCCCGATCTGGCCGGAAAGGTAGGGGTCCTCACCATAGGTTTCCTGCCCTCGGCCCCAGCGCGGATCGCGGAAGATGTTGATGTTGGGCGACCACACCGTGAGCCCGCGATAGAAGTCGCTGCCGCCATCCGGATGCCGACGTTCAAGATACTTGGCGCGGAACTCGGTGGAAATGACGTCGGCGGTCTCGCGCATGCGACGGACGTCCCAGGTCGCCGCCATTCCAATCGCCTGCGGGAAAACAGTGGCGATTCCGGCGCGAGCGACCCCGTGAAGGCCTTCGTTCCACCAATTATACTTTGGCAGGCCTAGCCGTGGCAGCGCGGCCGCGTCATGGCCGAGCTGGCGCGCCTTCTCTTCGAGACTCATCTGCGAGACGAGACTGCGAGCCCGTTCGGCGGGGGTAAGTTGCGGGTTCCGGTAGGGAAGTTCGGCGGGGCTAGTCTGTGCGCGGGCGACGCTGAGCGGCGCGACCGATGTCAGCAGTCCGAGCGCAACGAGCAACATTCGACTCACGCTATACCCCTCCTCGTTTCTATCGGCGGAAACTGCACACATCCTCCCGAAACGGTCAACGAGTTTCCGTTAGCGGTAACATCAATCAGCTCGGCGGTCGTGGGGGAGGGTTCGTTCACCCGATCCCGGAGCTTGAATCATGCCGTATCGCGCTTGCTGTAAGCCAAGGCGGGGCTTGGCGTGAGCGGGGCAGATACCCTTAAAGCCCTTTATTGTTCCGGCCCGCCATCCAGATCACCGACACACTGAAGCTCGGGTTCCGTTCTCGCCATGCGTTTGAGTTCCTGCGTTCGCGCGAGAATTCCCGGAAACACGGACTCCGGGTTGATCGTATAGCGCCGGATCAGGCGGAGCGCCCAGCTGTAGTGAAGCGCGCCGGCTTCGCAGCTGTCGCTACCACCGTCGCTCTCGCCCCAAACCCTGCGCCAGCGCGCCTTGCCCTCCTGCCTGAGGATTGCCTGAAAGGCGCCGATCTGACCCTCGCCATGGACATAGGCAATGGCGTGCGACCCTGTCCGGAGCACGCGAAACTGCTGGAAGGTAAACCGGGCCTCCGGTCTCTTGTCGCCGTCATGCAAAGTGCTGACGATAGCCGTGCGCTCCGGGCTCCCAGGGGCGGGCGTATAGACACCGGGCGACCCGGCGGACGCGGCTGATGCCAGGGTCAGCAGCAAGGGCAGGGCGCTCGCCGCTTGGAAAGGTTTCATATCAACGGTCCCGTATCAGAAATTCACAAGCAGGCGATCGCACGAACGCCACGCGAGCGTGGGGATCCGGTGAGGACATCGCAACTCAGTTCCGGTGCAGGGCTAGGAGCCGTTCTCGACGAGGGGCAACAGGATCAGCGTGATCCGATCGTGCCCGACCGCGATATCCAGCGTCTCGCCCGCCGCCACGTCGATCGGTTCGGGAAAGCTGTGCAGCACCTGGAGCCAGCCGCCGTCGGTGTAGGTATCGGGATGATTGTCGAACGACACGCCCTGCCACAGGTCGATGTGCATCCACTGGACGATGCCGATGGCGCGGCCGCTCGCAATGACCGGTATGCGGAGCCGCGCGAGCGTGGCGTCGTGCTTCTTCTGGGTCAGGTCGAGGCGCACCAGCTCGAGATCGTCTGACAGGCGATCCCAGGCCGTCATCGTGCCGTGGATCGGCAGGCGTTGCGGCGCAAAGGCAGTGAAGGCGGACAGATCGAACCCGGAAACGTTGCCGACAAAGGCATAGCCGGCGAGGTTCTCACTCGCGACGAGGCATCCCATCGCGCTCGCCGCGCGCGGTATCACGAGGGCGTCGGGCGCGAGCAGCCGGCGATGCGCGTCCTCGAACGTGTCGAGCACTTTCTCGGTCAGCAGGTCGCTCGAGAGAATTTCCGAGACGAGGATATCGGCCGGCGCGTCGAGTTCCGCGCCGACAGCAAGCCCGGTCGACGGTTTGGCGTACACCTTGACGCGATCGGCGTAGCCGTTGCGGGCGACGATCTGCTGCGCCATGTCGGCGATCATCGGCTCCATCTCGCATGCCACCACTGTTTGGGCCCCGGCGCGCGCGGCCATCAGGGAGAGCAGGCCGCTGCCCGCGCCGATATCGAGCACGCGGGCCTCCGGGCCGGCGACGTCGATCGCGGCCTTTATGGCGGCCTCGAACGCATCGTTGCGCGGCACGTCGTTCATCATCGGAATGTGCCAGAAGGGCACCGACCCCGAGCCCAGCCGCCGAACCTGGTGGCGGAGGTGCAGATTGTCGGGCTGCAGCGCGAGCGCGCGGCGGAAATGCCGGATCGCCTCGAGGTTTCGCCCGGCATCCGCCAGGACGACCGCCAGATTGCCGATCGCGATCGGGTTGTCCGGGTCGATCGTGCAAGCCCGCTCCAGCGTGACGATCGCCTCGGGGGTGCGGCCGAGCCAGTGCAGCGTGAGCCCCTTTTCATGCAACGCCACGGCATGATCGGGCTCGATCGCCAGAAGCTGGTCCCAGGCGGCGAGGGCATCTTCGGCGCGCGAGAGGCGCCCGAGCAGGCCCGCAAGCAGAGGCAGTACCTCCGCTGCGCGATACCCCTGCGCCAGCACATGGCGATAGCCCGACTCGGCACCTTCGAGATCGCCCTGTTCGTGCAACGCCATCGCTTCGGCGAGCGCCGCGCGTGCCTCGGTCAGGCGGTCAGGGGAATCGAGGTCGGTCACGTTGATTGTCCTTGGAGTATCGGCGTTGCGGCGCGCCTCGCTCGATATGCCAATCGCCGCCGCCAGCGATAGCCCCTGTGCGATTTGTCGGCCTGCGCCAAAACTCTGCACCCAGAAAGCCGCCGCTTTGCGACCGACCCACAATCCGCCGCCGCCTCTACGGCCCTCGTCCGGCGCCCTGTTCGGCCGCCGGCACGATCCCGTCGTCGAGGAGGCTGCGCAACGCCGCGACGTGCGTGGTGTCGCGTGCGCCGCCCGCATCGGAGGTCATGACCACCGTCAGCTTCAGATCCGGCACGATGAACAGCATCTGCCCGCCATAGCCCCAGGCGAAGCGCAGCGGGTGGCCGCGGCTGGATCCGACGAACCAGCCATAGCCATATTGCCCACCGCTCCATGGCGAGACGCTTCGGGGAGTCCAGCTTTGCTCGATCCATCGTTCGGAAACGATGCGTTGGCCGTCGATCATACCGCCGAGGCGATAGAGTTCGCCGAAGCGGGCGAGCGCGCGGGGCGACAGCAGCATGTCGTTGCCGCCGAAATAGATGCCCTGCGGATCGCGCGGCCATGGCGGAATCGCGATGCCGAGCGGCTCGCCCAGCCATTCCCGCATCAGGGCATGCGTGTCGCGCCTGGCTGCCCGCGTCAGCATCGCCGACAGCAGGTGGGTATTGCCGGTAGAATAGAGCATGCCGCCGCCCGGCTCGTCGACGAACGGCCGCGACAGGGCGAAACGCACCCAGTTGGGGCTCGAAACCCAGCGGCCGTAATTCTCGCCAGAGGTCCGCTCCAGCCCCGCGCGCATCGTCAGAAGATCGCCGATGGTGAGGCGCGCCAGTCTCGGATCGGGGGCGGCGGGCGCGTCGCTGCGGAGCACCGACAGGATCGGCTGGTCGGTGCCGGTCAGAACGCCACGCTCGATCGCGACTCCGACGAGTGCGGACAACACCGACTTGGACGCCGACTTGATGTTTACCGGGCGGTCGAGCGGCGGGCCGCCGTTGAAGCGATGCTCCGCGAGGGTTTGCCCGTCGCGCAATACCAGAAGCGACCGGATCCGCGGCAGGCGCTCGGCCGCGGCGACGGTGCGCGCGATGGTCGCCGCATCCAGCCCTTGGGACGAGACGGCTGGTGTGGAGCGGACCGCCGTGCCGGGTTGCACGGGCGTCGCATCGCAGCCGCTCGCGAGCAGCGCCGCGATTGCGCCGGCGACGCGCCTCATCGGCCGATCGCCGCGCGCAAGGCCTCCATGAAGCGCTCGGGTGCCTCGACCTGCGGCGAATGGCCGACCTCGTCGAGGCGGATCAGCCGGGCGCGAGGGATCCGCTTCACCGCGTCTTCGGCCGCCTGTGGCACGGTGCGCACCTTATCCCGGCGTCCGGGCGGTGCGCTGTTGGCGCGAAAGGCGGTGAGGTCGCGCTGACCGATGATCAGCGTCACCGGCACGGCGAGGCGCGGCAATTCGGCGGCCACCGGCTGGGTCTGGATCATGTCAGACAGGCGCGCCTGCGCATCGCGCACCACGTCGCCATCGGTGCCGGCATACTGCCCGGCGAGCATCGCTACCCAGCGATCATAAGCCGGCCGCCACTCGCCGTGATAATAGTTGCGCAGCTGATAGGCCTTGATCGATGCCGCGTTGGTCCGCGCCTCCTCGGCGCGCAGACTGCCCAGATCGGCATAGGGCACGCCCTCCGCCAGCGTGTCGTTCAGGCCCAGCGGGTTGACGAGCACCAGCTTCGACACGCGCTCGGGATGCAGCAGCGCGAAGCGCGTCGCGAGGATTCCGCCGGTCGAATGGCCGACGAGGATGATTTCCCTTGCGCCGGCACGATCGAGAAGCGCGAGGGTCAACGCCGCCATGGCGTGGAAGCTGTACTGATAGCCTCGCGGCTTGGAGGATTTGCAGAAGCCGACCTGATCCGGAGCGATCACCCGGAAGCCGTGCCCTGCCAGTCGGCGCGCCGTGTCTTCCCACGTCGCCGCGCAGAAGTTCTTCCCGTGGAGCAGCACGACGGTTCTGCCGTTCGCGGCGCCTTCCGGCGGAAGGTCCAGATACGCCATCCTCACGGACTGACCCTGCGACACCGCTTCGAACCAGCGGGTGGACGCAGGATAGTCGAAGCGCTCGAGATTGGCACCGAGCGGGATATCCTGGATCGGTGCGCCCGCACCGGGTACAGCGATCGAGAGGGCGATGGCGGCCGTGATCCAACGTAGCATGGCAATCAAACTCTCGGGCGGTCGTGGCGTTTCCGCGGGCCGCCCTGTTCCTGCCGTCGCGCGAAATCCGACATCAAACGTGCTCGACGCTGACCTCTTGCCGCTTCATCTCGGCCGGCCCGAAGGCGGTGAGGAACGCGACATCCGCAGCGTCGCGGCCGACGCCGATCTTGGCCATTGCGTGCGCTTCGGCCATTCTCGTCGCGTCGATGAGATGCCAGGCGCCGCCGAGGAAGACCTCGGCCACGGCGTGGAAGTCGGGCGGCTCGACTCCGAGGGCATAGACGCTGGCCATGCGCGCCGGGATACCGGCGGCGCGCGCGAAGGTGATCATGACATGGGCATAGTCCCGGCAAATCCCCTGACGCCTGACGAAGGTGTCGAGCGCCGTGGTGGTCGCATCGCTGGCGCCGGGAACATAGGCAAAATGGCGCGCGATCCAGTCGCGCATCGCGATCACCTTGGCGCCGTCGGCGACGTTGCCGAATTCGGCCTCGACGAAACATTCGAACTGGTCCGACGGGCAATAGCGCGACGCCATCAGATACTGGACGGTTTCTCCCGGTAGCTGATGCGGCGGAACGACGGGGAGCCCGAGACAGTCGTCGAGCAGCCGTTCGATGCGCACCGTCGCGTGGTAATCGACGCGCAGCTGGCCCTCGACGCGTACCCAGATCCGCTCGCCGATGCTGTCCTGGGACACCACCCGCGCGAAATGCTCGGTGGTCGTGATGTCCAGATGCGCCGCCTCGATCGCCTGCTCCGGAATGGCAGCCGCTTCGAACTGAAGCAGCACGTCGGTCGGCTGCGCGAACCAATAATCGAGCTGCGCCCGGATCGACAGGCTCATCGGAGTGCCTCGCCGGTCTTGATCGGATCAGGCATCGAAGGTGGCACCCACATCATGCCAAGGTGCGCAGCGAGGGTTCGCGGGCGTAGAAGCGGCGCTTCGCGGCTGCGACGAAATCGCCATCCAGCCCGACGACGCCTTCGTCGGGCTCCACCCCCGCCTTATCGAGAAGCGGCTTGGCGGCGTCGCTCGCACCGATCGCCTTGAGGTGGCCGAACGCGTTCATCACCCATTCGACCGCGGCCGATTCCTTGAGCAGCTGGGCCGCGCCCGCCTCCGAGAGAACCACCGCAACCGCATCGAACAGCTGGGAAGGCGTGCCGGCGAGCTGCCCGTCCGCCTTCTGCTGGGCGCCGTCGGAAAGCTTGGCGCCGCCGACCTTGGGCGCCACGAGCACCGGCTTCCCCTTCGCCGCGTCGATCAGCGCGACCAGCGCCTTGAGTGCGGCGGCATCGGTGCCATCGGCGATCAGGATGCCGACGGCGCGTCCTTCCAGCGTATCCTTCATGTTCTTGTGGATCGAAAGAGCGTCCGAGGGCGGGATCTCGACCGGCTCCCTGGCTGCCTTGGCTTTCGAAGGGAGATCGATGCCAAGACCGGCGGCGACGCGCTTGGCGAGGTCCTCGTCGACGTTGCGCAGGTTGGCGACCATGCGTGGCGGCACCTGGTCGAGCAGGCCGACCTTCGACAGTTCGAATACGAAGGAGGAGGCGATATGCGCTTGCTCGTTCTCGGTCTGCGAGCGGTAGAACATGCGCGCCTGGCTGTAATGGTCGGCGAAGGTCTCGCTTCGCAGCCGCAGCTTTTCGCCTGTCTCGTCCGCGCCGGTCTCGGCATGGACCGTGGCGTAGCCCCGCGCCGGCGCCTCGCGCGGTCCGGCCTCCTCGCCATGTTCGGCGAGGCTGTTGGGCTCGTAATTGGCGCGGCCCTTTGGCACCATCGTCTGCATCTTGCCGTCGCGCTGGAAGTTGCCGAACGGGCAGCGCGGCGCATTCACCGGAATTTGGTGGAAGTTGGTCGTGCCCAGCCGCGAATTCTGGGTGTCGAGATAGGAGAAGAGGCGCCCCTGGAGCAGCGGGTCGTTCGAGAAGCCGATGCCGGGCGGCACGTTGGTCGGCAGGAACGCGACCTGTTCGGTCTCCGCGAAGAAATTGTCGACGTTGCGGTTGAGCGTGAGCGTGCCGATCAGCCGGACCGGCACGTCCTCTTCCGGAATCAGCTTGGTCGCGTCGAGCACGTCGTAGGGCTGCGCCTCGGCAAAGGCGCGGTCGAACACCTGAATCCCGAGATCCCACTCGGGGAAAGCGCCGGTGTCGATCGCCTCGAACAGGTCGCGGCGGTGATAGTCGTTGTCGGCGGCCTGCAGCTTCAGCGCTTCGTCCCAGATCGTCGACTGAAGGCCGAGCCGCGGCTTCCAGTGGAACTTGACGAAGCTGACCTCTCCGGCCGCGTTGACCAGCTCGAAGGTGTGGACACCGAACCCCTCCATCGTGCGCAGCGAGCGGGGGAGGGTGCGGTCGGACATCGCCCACATCAGCATGTGCGTCGTCTCGGGCATCAGGCTGGCCCAATCCCAGAAGGTGTCGTGCGCCGAGCCGGCCTGCGGATAGGCGCGATCGGCCTCCATCTTCACGGCATGGACGAGATCGGGAAACTTGATCGCGTCCTGGATGAAGAACACCGGGATGTTGTTGCCGACAAGGTCCCAATTACCTTCGCTGGTGTAGAATTTCACCGCGAAACCGCGAACGTCGCGCGGAGTATCGACGGAGCCCGCGCCGCCGGCGACGGTCGAGAAGCGGACGAACACCTCGGTTTCCTCGCCCTTCCGGAACACCGCCGCGCGCGACAGATCGGAGATGTCGTCGGTCGCGACGAAGATGCCGTGGGCGCCGGAGCCGCGGGCATGGACGATCCGTTCGGGAATGCGCTCATGATCGAAGTGGAAGATCTTCTCGCGAAGGACGAAGTCCTCGAGCAGCGTCGGTCCACGCTTGCCGCTGCGCAGGCTGTTCTGGTTGTCCGAGACGGGCACGCCGTGGTTTGTGGTCAGCACATTGTCTGCCTGCCGCGTCTGCTGGTGTGTTTCGCCGCCGTTGCCGCGCGTGAGGGTTGTCGCGTCCGATGTTGTTTTCTTCATGGCTGTCCGTCCGACAAATGCGCTCGCGGACAGCCCTCATCACCCTACCGTGAGGTAGTTGCGTCCGGAGGCCCGGGGCTACTGGTGATTGATGAGGTCGCAGAATGCGTGTCCGATCAACCAGCCAACCCATGTTAGGTTCCGGATGCGTCGTTCACGCGATGCGAAACCGACAGCGCGATCTTGTCTCCGCTTCAGTTCGGCTGGATTGGGCGCTAAACCATCGGCGTGACGGGCCATGCCGACGAGGAAGCTCTGCTCGAGAGCATAGGGTTCAGCCCCATCGCAAGCGTGATCAGCAATCCGCGCCGGCCGGACAATCCGATCGAGGTCGCCAACGCCGCCTTTTGCGCGCTCACCGGCTATGCCGAAGGCGAGGTCGTCGGGCGCAACTGCCGATTTCTCGCGGGCGCGGCAACCGAGCCGTGGCTGACCGAACGGATCAAGCAGGCGATCGAGCGCCGACGGCCGGTGCTGGTCGACATCCTCAACTATCGCAGCAACGGACTGCCGTTCCGCAACGCGGTGCTGGTGACGCCCTTGTTCGACGGCGAGGGCGCGCTGCGCTATTTCCTCGGATCGCAGGTGGAGCTGGCCGATGACGAACCTGGAACGTTCGCCAGCCGGCGCGCGCGGGCGGTCGCGCTGGTGAAGGCGCTGCCGGCACGCCAGCGTCAGGTGCTCGAGCAAGTCGCCCGCGGCTTTCGCAACAAGCAGATCGCGCACGCGCTTTCGATCAGCGAGAAGACGGTGAAGATGCATCGTGAACTGCTGCTCGAGCGGCTTCAGGTCTCCACCACGGCGGACGCCATCAGGGTCGCAGTGGAGGCCGGGCTCTGAGTACCGGCTAAAGCCCGTATGGACCGCGCATCGGCGCTTCCCCTACCTCTCGCGTTGCGGGGGCATAAAAGGAAGTATGACATGCGCTCTCATCGCTTTGCTTATCTGGCGCTCGCGGCCGCCGCGATCCCGCTTGCCGCGGCGCCCGGTCCCGCGCACGACCACAAGCAGGCCGCCAAATCCTCCGGAACGATCGTCGAGGGAGCGATGGCTTCGCCGCAGCACAAGACGCTGGTGGCGGCGGTCAAGGCGGCCGGACTTGTCGACACGCTCAAATCCGCCGGCCCGTTCACCGTGTTCGCGCCGACAGACGCGGCGTTCGCCAAGCTGCCCGCGGGCACCGTGGCCACGCTGCTGAAGCCCGAGAACAAGCCAAACTCGCCGCGGTGCTGACCTATCACGTCGTTCCCGGCAAGGTGACCGCGGCCGCGCTTGTCGAGCAGATCCGCGCCGGCGGCGGACAGGCAGTGCTCACCACCGTCGAGGGCGGCACGCTCACCGCCACTGTCTCTGGCGGCAAGGTGATGCTGCGCGACGAGGCGGGCGGATCGGCGACCGTGACCGCGGCCGACGTGATGCAGTCCAACGGCGTGATCCATGTAACCGACGCGGTGTCGATTCCGGCGTGACCGCGGCGGTGCCGGCCCGCCGGGACGGACCTCGGCGGGCCGGCTTCGATTTTGCCTGAATACGGGGTTCACCACCTCCACCAACCCCGCTCGGCGATCACTTGCCCGGTAGTCGCCACATCATCCTTGAGGGCCGTGACCGCCCTCGGGATCGGCTGTCGTCCCTGCTTGGCGTGCGCTCCTGCAAAAGGCGTTTTTGCGATCCGCCAGCATGCACCTGACACCCTTGCGAGAGTGTGTTTTCGCGCTACCAATTGCGGAACGATAATCGCGGGGAGACCAGGATGACCGCCAGCTTCGATCGCCGCAGCCTTCTCGTCGGCGGGCTCGCCGCCTCGGGCGCTAGCCTCATGCCCCTCACAGAGGCCTTCGCCCAGCGCCGCCGCGTCTCGGCCAACGACAAGGTTCAGGTGGGCCTGATCGGCTGCAAGGGCATGGGCTGGTCGAATCTCACTGCGATGTTGAAGGGAGCCGATGTCGAGGCCGTCGCGCTTTGCGACGTGGACCTCAACGTCCTCACCGCCCGCGGTGCCGAACTGGAGAAAGCCTCCGGCCGCGCTCCGAAGCTGTACGGCGATTACCGCCGCATGCTGGACGACAAGTCGGTGGACGCGGTGATCATCGCTACGCCGGACCATTGGCACGCGCTCCAGCTCGTCGACGCCATGTCGGCGGGCAAGGATGCCTATTGCGAGAAGCCGCTCGGCAACTCGATCGCCGAATGCCGCGCCATGGTCGCCGCCAAGCAGCGCCACAACCGCGTCGTGCAGGTCGGCCAGTGGCAGCGCAGCAACCGGCACTGGGCGGATGCCATCGCGCATGTCCATTCCGGCGGGATCGGCCGGGTGCGGAAGGTCAAGGTGTGGGCTTATATCGGGTGGAAGAAGGACCTCCCTCCGCAGCCGGATCAGGCGATTCCGGAAGGCGTCAATTACGACCGCTGGCTGGGGCCAGCGCCGCAGCGGGCGTTCAATCCCAATCGCTTCCATTTCACGTGGCGCTGGTACTGGGATTATGCAGGCGGGCTGATGACCGACTGGGGCGTGCACCTGATCGACATCGCGCTGCTCGGCATGAAGGCGCAGGTGCCGCGCTCGGTCAGTTCGCTGGGTGGTGCCTATGGCTATCCGGCCTCGGCCATGGAGACTCCGGACACCCAGACGGCGATCTTCGACTTTGGCGATTATTCGGTGGAATGGGAGCATGCGGTCGGCATCGGTCACGGCCCCTATGGCGGCCATGGCCATGGCGTGGCCTTTGTCGGCGAGACCGGCACGCTCGTGGTGAATCGCGACAAATGGTGGGTCTCGCCCGAGATGAGCGACGGCAAGGCGATGACCCCCGAGATCCCTGTGACGCCGGTTTCGGACAAGGGGCTCGATCGGCACACGGCGGACTTCATTGCCTGTTTGAAGGATCGCGCGCGCCCGCCCGCTTGCCCGATCGAATCGGCGGCCAACACGGCGATCGTCTGCCAGATGGGCAACATCGCCTGGCGCACCGGCCGCAAGGTCCATTGGGACGCCAGCGCGGGTGGTTTCAAGGGCGACGCGGAAGCCAACGCGCTGATCACGCCGCGCTATCGCGCGCCCTATCGCCTGCCGGCCTAAGCGGCGCGAGACCGTCGCCCGTCGCGGCTCCAGGCCGGCGTTGCGCATGAAGCGCGCCCTCAGCCGACCCGCGGCCGAGCATCCCGACCAGTTCGGGTGTTCGCGACTTCATTGAGGGCAAGACGAGAGCTCCCCGCTGACGGGCAACCCGCGCGCCGCGGTCAGTCGATCGCCTGATAGATCAACGCCCTCAGCTTGCCATGGTCGTCAATATCGCCGGCCGGCAGCAGCTGAGTCATATAGGCTATGGTAAGCCCTTCCTCGGGATCGACCCAATAGGTGCTGTGATAGGCGCCGCCCCAACCGAATTCCCCTTCGGAGCCGGGCTGGCCCGCTGCCCCGAGATCCTTGCGGATCGAGAAACCGAGCCCGAAGCCCGATCCTGCATTGTACTCGATCGCGCCGAGGTGGTTGGCCACCATCAGCTCGACGGTCTTGCGGCTCAGATAGCGCCGCCCGTCGAGCGCGCCGCCGCGCCGCATCATCTCGAGAAAGCGGCTATAGTCGGCTGCTGTCGACAGCAGCCCTGCGCCGCCCGAATAGGCGATCCGAGGGCCGTCTAGATAATGGCCCTGGCCGAAATGGCCGCCCGTCTTCCAGGCGTTCGCATCCGCCGCTCGCCTGAGGCTGCCCTGCTCACCGTCATAGACGACCGCGAGCCGACCCGCTTTTTCGGGTGGCAGATAGAAGGAGGTGTCCTTCATCCCGAGCGGCTTGATCAGACGCTCGTCGAAAAACGCCTGCAGCGACTTGCCGCTGAGCTTCTCGACGACGACGCCGAGGATGTCCGTATTGTAGCCATAGACGAACTTCTCGCCGGGCTGCGCCGCCATCGGGAGCGACGCCATGCGCGCGACGAAGCTGGATACCGGCTGGTCGCGGTCGGCGAAGTACCAGCCGAACAGACCGGCCTCCCGCCACGCCTTTTCCGCGGGTCCCGAGCCATAGGAGATCCCGGCGGTGTGGGTGAGCAGGTCCCGAATCGTGATCGGCCGCTTGGCGGGAACGATGTCGTAGCCGCCCCCCGGCTCGGCCACCGCCACCCTGGTGTTCTTCCATTCGGGCAGATGCTTGCCGACCGGATCGTCGAGCAGCAGCTTGCCTTCCTCCATGAGCATCATCACCGCGACGCTGGTCAGCGCCTTGGTCTGCGAAGCGATGCGGAAGATGCTGTCCTGACGCATCGGATCGCGCGCTTCCTTGTCGCGCCAGCCCACTGCTTCCGAGAGGACGAGCTTGCCGTCCTGCTGGATCCGGACCACCGCGCCCGCCAGCTTGCCCTCGTCGACATAGCGCTGCAGTTGCGCGAGCACGCGTCCGAGCCGCTCTGCGGACAATCTCGAGCCCGCTGGCGCTTCTACAGCGCGGGCAGGCACCTGCGCGTTCGCGGCCGAAACGCAGCCGAACAGGGCGGTGGAGACCAGCAGACTGGCGGCAATCCTCTTCGCGATCACTTTCATACGTTCCCTACCTTTGGCGAACCGTCACTGAGGACGAGCCCGTGAAGCAACGATGCCATGGAGCATGGCTTTGTCACACCCGTTCGCGCAAGACGAGGCGCGAGCGCGGCAATGGAGGTCACGGACCGATCAACTTGCCCAGCGCCTCGAGATAGGCGGCGAAGGCCTCTCTCCCCTTGCGGGTGATCGTGGCGCGCGTGAGCGGCTTTCGATTGAGGAAACTCTTTTCGATCGCGATATATTCCGCCTCTTCCAGCTTGCGCAGGTGCACGGACAGATTCCCCTGCGTCGCCTGAAGCAGCGCTTTGAGTTCGTTGAAATCGGCAGTCTCGGCATCGGCGAGATACGCCATGATCCCAAGGCGCATGCGCCCGTGGATGACGTCGTCGATCTGGCCGATGTCGAAGCCGGTCATGCGGCGTGGCGGGTGCCTGTGCGCATCAGCACCCAGCCGGGCAGCGCCATCAGGCCGAGCAATGCAAAGGCCAGCACCAGCAGGAACGGAACGACGATATCCGGATCGCGGCTGCCGAGCATCGAGGCGAGCAGCAGCGCGGTCGCGAACCAGCCCGCCGAGACGAGTCCAAACCAGCCGCGCCGCCGGATCGCGTAGGCGGTATACCAGGCCGTACCCTGCACCACGCAAATCATGACAGGGTGGAGCAGCCAGGTTCCCATATTCTGATGTCGGAATGCGAGATATCCAAAGATCAGCGCGGTGGCGAGCGCCGCCAGCCCTCCGCCGCCGAACGCCGCGTTGATCGCGCGCGTACCCACGCTGTGCTGGCTCTTGTTCCTGTCGCGCATCGTAATCCGGGTAATCGCGACCAGGAATAGCGCCGTCGGCAGGATCCCCACCGCCAGATGCACCGCGAGCGGCACCTCGACTCCCGAGGCGAATACTGCCTGAAGGAGACACTGGACGCCGTAGCACGCGCCGGCCGCCAGCAAGGCCTGTCCGAGCGAGGATTGGACCTGGCCCCCTTCGCTGACGAGCGCGCGAACGAAGGCCAGGTCATCGCGTGCCTTGTCGGCATTGTCGGTCATGCGGCGTGCGTCTCCAGTTTCGGCGCGGCCGCGCGCCACGGAAGCTTGTGCCCGTTCAGCCAGCGCCCCAACCAGCTGTGGCGTACGAGCAAATGGTAGCTGGCGATCAGGATAAGGAAAGCACCGACCGTGACGAGCGCTCATTTCGCGAGGCCGGGAGCGGCGAACCGATAGACCGCCACCTGCAGCGCCATCACCACGGGCAGGTGCATCAGGTAAATCCAGTAGGATGCGTCGGCGACATAGCGCACCGCCGGTTGCGCGCGCGTCAGAAAGCGCAGTGCCGCGCCGGTGAGGCCGAGAGTCCAGCTCCACACGGCGAGCGCATAGGTGCACGCGAAGGCGAGCTTGGCCGATCCGTCGGGCATCGGAGCGGACGCCGCCGTCCCATCGAGCTGCACGAGGCAGGCGAACGAGAGCAAGGCCGCGGCGCCGAGCTGGACTGCCCACCAGCGGCGGATCGAATCCAGCAAGCCGGTCTGACGGTGGAGCAGCCAGCCAAAGGCGAAGGCGGTGCCAAACCCCGCCAACGCTGCGGCATTGGGCACAAAGCCGATATCGGGCGTCGGGATACCGCCCCAGGCGTACCAGTCGGGCGCAGCGCGAGTGCCGTGGCAAGCGGCACCGCGAGCAGGAGCGGGGCGGCGGGGGTCGCGGTCAGCACGCGCATGAAGCGGTCGACGATCCCGCCGCGCAGCCGCTCCCCGCGGTCTACCCATGCCACCAGCGCGCGTATCGCGAGCGTCGCCGCGTAAAGGACGAGGAGCAGATAGAGGAACCAGAGGTGCGTCAGCGGGAATGTCGCCAGCGTCGGCGGCGGCGGCGGCGGCCCCGGTGGCATGCTGCCCCCGGCCATCGTCGTGGCGCCCCAGATGAAGGTGGCGATGATTCCGGCGATCACGATCGGCCAGAAGATCAACAAAGGGAAAGCGATGCGGAACAGCCGGTTGCGCAGGAAACCACCGGTGCCGCGGCGCGCGAGGAGCATTCTGCCGAAGAAGCCCGCAATCAGGAAGAAGGCGGTCATCCGGAAGATGTGCGCGATGAACGAGAAGGTGCCGAGCATTTCGCTAGGCGCATCGCGGACAACCCAGATCTGCGGACCCGGCAGGAAACTCAGCGAGGCGTGGAAGGCGACGCCGAGGAGCAGTGCGCCGGCGCGCACCCCGTCGAGGGCATGCAGTCGTTCGGGCGAATCGCCCCGGGGGATCTGGGCCATGTTCGTCTCCGGCAGACGCGGGAATCGGCGTCCTCGGCACGAAGTATACGCGAACTAGTTTAAAATGCAAACCTGTTGGCGTGGGCTCTGCGGCTGTGTGCGGGGCGGATCGGCGGCATAGGGCTTCGGACGCTGCTGAGTGTGGCCACAGGTCTGGACGATTCCAGGGCAGTCCAGTCGCTTGCCGCTTGTTCTGGAGGCGGGATCAAGGACTTCGCGCCGAACGAACAGATTCGAATGGTGCCGAGTGCAGGAATCGAACCCGCGACCTTCGGTTTACAAAACCGCTGCTCTACCAGCTGAGCTAACCCGGCCCTCGGGGCTGGCGCCCCGATCGTCATCGATGCGGTGCTCCATGCGTCAGGGAACGCCGAAGGTCCAGCCCTCCGTTCGCGCCAGAGCCGGCGTGAGACGCTGCGGCGACCAGAGTTCGGTCTGCGCGGCGGCGACCCGGAGCCACGCCGCGGAGAGGATGGCGTCGGTGGCGTGATCGTCGGTGCGCGGCAAGGGGCGATGCGGCGCCGATCCGAACGCGGCGAGCAGCGCATCGAGCGTATCGCCGTCGCGGATCTTCGAGATGCCCTTGCGCATCCCGGCGAGCCGGGCGGGAAGCGCGGTATAGATCTCGACCAGCACCGGGCCGGTTTCGGGCAGCGGATCGAACGGCCAAAGCCCCAGCTTGCCGCGCAGCCGGTGCAGCACGCGCATCCCGGTAAGGCTCGACTTGCCGACCTGCGACGCGCCGACGAGGTTGAAGCAGCTGTACGGCGAGAGCCGCATCGCTTCCTGCCCGTGCTCGCAGATCCGGAAGCGGCCGCGGCCCGGCGGGAACAGATCGCCGCAATCGCCACGCTGGCGGAAATGGCGGCGCGCCTCGGGGTGGTTGAGAAAGCCATTCGCGGCCAGATGCGGGTCGGAGGCGCTCAGTTCGTCGACCAGCTGCCAGAGCGAGGGGCCGTCGGGCGGAGACAGGTTCCAGCCCGGGAAATAGGCGCCTTGGTCCTCGAAGGGGAAGGCCGGCGACAGATCGAGTCCGATCAGCGCCCGCGTGCCGCTGGCGGCGAGTTGCTCGAGCCATTCGAGCACGTCGAGCCGCGACCAGCGTCGGTCGATCAGCTCGGGCGCGGTGCTGCCAGCCGAGGCGTGCGCCACGGCGAGCCCCTTCGGCCGTTCGACCGCCTGGCCCGACCAGTCGATCGCGATGAAGTCGGTGAAATTCAGGGCCGGGCTTCCATCCCCGCGGCGAGGCGCTGGAGCTTCTTCGCGCGGTCCCACCATGCGCGCTGGATATAGAGTTCGACCCGTTCGCGCGATGCCGTGCCATAGCGGACCAGCAGCATCGGGTAATTGGCGTAGTGCGCCGTCTGCCAGAAGGTCTCCGGATCGGTCTCGAACAGCATCTCCTTCTCCGGCGCGCTCACCAGCAGGGCGAAGCTGCCCGCCTCGCGCCCCGGCGACATAAAGCCCTTGCCGTTGATCTTCGGAGAAGGCGTGCCCCACCAGCGCTCCATCACCACGTCGGGGAGCGCGCAGGCGCAGGCGCAGGCGTCTTCCCAGTCATCCATCGCGGCGCTTCTCGCGCGTCGCGTCCCACCACGCCATGCGCTCGGCGATGCGCTTTTCCGTGCCGCGATCGGTGGGGGTGTAGAAGGTTTGCGGCGTCATCTCGTCGGGCCAGTAATTGTCGCCCGAAAAGCCGTCCTCGGCGTCGTGGTCGTAGGTGTAGCCCTTGCCGTAGCCGATCTGCTTCATGAGTTTGGTCGGGGCGTTGAGGATGTTCGCCGGCGGCATCAGCGAACCGGTCTCCTTGGCCGAGCGCCATGCGGCCTTTTGCGCCGCATAGGCCGCGTTCGATTTGGGCGCGGTGGCGAGGTAGAGGCAGGCCTGCGCGATCGCGAGCTCGCCTTCCGGGCTGCCGAGAAAGTCGTACGTATCCTTGGCGGCGATGCACTGGACCAGCGCGTTGGGATCGGCGAGGCCGATATCCTCGACCGCGGCGCGGGTGAGGCGGCGCAGCACGTAGAGCGGCTCTTCGCCGGCGGTGAGCATCCGCGCGAGATAATAGAGCGCCGCCTGCGGATCGCTGCCGCGGATCGACTTGTGCAGCGCCGAGATCAGGTTGTAATGGCCCTCGCGGTCCTTGTCGTAGACCGCGACGCGGCGCTGAAGGAAGTCGCCGAGCGCGCCCGGATCGAGCGGCGCCTCGAAGCTGACCGAGAACAGGGTTTCGGCCTGATTGAGCAGGAAGCGGCCGTCGCCGTCGGCGCTGGCGACGAGCGCGTCGCGCGCCTCGGGGGTGAGGGGGAGGGGACGGCCCTCGAGTTCCTCGCCGCGATCGAGCAGCTTGCACAAGGCCTTGTGATCGAGCCGATGGAGGATCAGCACCTGCGCGCGGCTGAGCAATGCGGCGTTGAGCTCGAACGACGGGTTCTCGGTGGTCGCGCCGATCAGCGTGACGGTGCCGTCCTCGACATAGGGCAGGAAGCCGTCCTGCTGGGCACGATTGAAGCGGTGGATCTCGTCGACGAACAACAGGGTCTTACGCCCGATGCGGGCATATTCGCGCGCCTCGGCGAAGACCTTTTTGAGATCGGCGACGCCCGAGAACACTGCGGAGATCGCGACGAAACGCAGCCCCACCGCGTCGGCGAGCAGCCGCGCGATCGTGGTCTTGCCGGTGCCGGGCGGCCCCCACAGGATGATCGAGCTGAGCTTGCCCGCCGCGACCATCCGGCCGATCGCGCCTTCGGGGCCGGTGAGATGCTCTTGCCCGACGACCTGATCGAGCTGGCGCGGGCGCAACCGATCGGCGAGCGGGCCGCCGGTCGGCGCCTCGGCAGGGGCGGGTTGTTCGTCGGTCGCGAAGAGGTCGGCCATGGTTGGCCTAGATAGGCCAGACGGGCAGGATTTCACACTGTTGGCGTTCGGGGTCTTGCGACTGAGGGGCTCCGGTCCTGCGGCACAGCCCTGTGACGGGGGAGAGCCGCTTTCCGGACAGGCCCTCCCCCGACCCCTCCCGCAAGCGGAAGGGGAGCGATGGAGCCACCACGTTAGCCGAATGCGCTCCCCTTCCGCGCAGCGGGAGGGGTCGGGGGAGGGGCTGTGCCCCACCTGCCTACCCAGAATAGTCGAAAATCACCCACGCTCTTGCGCAAACCCTTTCAAGATATATCTTGGACGCATCATGACTCGCTAGGAGAGCATTTGAGATGCGATTTGGATTTCACCACGGCCGCGAGCGCGGCCATGACTGCGGGCCCGGCGGACAGGGCGGTCGCGGGCGTCGCCAATGGGGTCCGTTCACCGTCGAGTGGGAGATGCACGGCGGGGGCCATGGCCGCGGCGGGCGTCGGCGGATGTTCGACGGAGGCGAGTTGCGGCTCGTCCTGCTCAAGCTGATCGAGGAGCAGCCGCGCCACGGCTATGACCTGATCCGCGAGATCGAGGAGCGTTCGGGCGGCGCCTATGCGCCGAGCCCCGGCGTGATCTATCCGACGCTCACCATGCTCGACGACATGGGGCTGGTCGAAGCCAGGGCCGAGGGCACCCGCAAGGCCTTCGCGATCACCGAGGCGGGCACGGCCGAGCTGCAGGAAAAGGCGGCGGAAGTCGCTGCGCTGTTCGAACGGCTCGCCGCGCTGGGCGCGCAGCGCGCGCGTACCAGCGGCGGCCCGATTCGCCGTGCGATGGGCAATTTGCGCGCCGTGCTGCAGGAGCGTCTCGGCGGTTCGGAAGTTGACTCAGATACGCTACACGAGGTCGCCGCGATCCTCGACGAAGCGGTGCGCAAGATCGAGCGGCTCTGAGCCTGCGGCGAAAGGAAACGACGATGACGATCACCACCGCGAGCGCGACAGCGCTGGTGCCGACAGCGCAGGCGAGCAAATATCTCCAGCAGCTGTGCAAGCATTGGGAGCACAACCTCCAGGTGGAGTTCACCCCCGAGAACGGCACGGTGATCTTCCCCAGGGATGCGCGCGGCGCGAACCACCCCGGCGACGCGGTGGTGACGTTCAACGTCGCCGAGACCGGGCTCGAGGTTCGGGTCGACGCTTCGAGCGGCGAGCAGCTCGAAGGGCTCAAGGACGCGGTGGCGCGGCATCTCGACCGCTTCGCCTTCCGCGAGGCCCCACTGGCGATTGACTGGCAGTAATCGCGGGCTGATCGTCTCCAACAAAGCCGTGCAGCCCAATTAGTTGACCACGCTTCCTTAACTTCTGTGGCCCTATCGTCGGGCGACAGAGGTGAACATCATGTTCCAGGCGGTTGTCGAGTTAGTGCCGGGAGCTTCGGGGGCGTCGATGCCGTCGTGGGCGGAGCGTCGCGATAGCGGGCGCCTGCCCGCCGATATCCGGGCCAATGTGCGGGCGCGCGGCAGCAATATCCGCGTGCGCGCCGAAGTGGCCGACGTCTCGGCCACCGGCTGCAAGCTGATGACCAGCGAATATTATGTCGGCGACGACGTTCTCCTCGCGCTCGCCCACCTCGCGCCAATCCCCGGACAGGTATGCTGGGCCCGCGATGGCGCCGTCGGCATCCGCTTCCGCAACCGGCTCCATCCCTCGATCGTCAGCCACCTCGCAACGCTCTGACGCCGCCGCCGGGAGCTAGTCGAGCTTCCGGTTCCCCATGCATTTCGCGAGAAAGTACTGGCGCTTCAGGTCGATCGCCTCCTGGCGCATCGTCTCGAGCCGGCGCTGGTCGTCGAGTGCGCGCTGGCGGTCGTCGAGCGCGAGCTGGCGTAGCGCGAGCTCCTGATCCGAAGGCCCGGCAGTCGACTGGTCGGGTGCCGCAGCGGCGGGAGGCGCCTCGCGCAGGCCGCGGCGCTGGTTGGCGGTGGCGAGCCGCTCGGCCGCGATTTGCGCCTGTTCCTGATAGAAGGCGGTCACCGCCGCGCTGCGCCGGCGCGCCTCGGCCGCGAACACCGGCAGCACCTTGGCGCGCTCGCAGCGCTCGATCGCGGCGTCGAGCGCCGGGAAGTCGACCGGCTCGACGATTTGCGTCGTCACGGCGGCGAGGGCGAGGGCGAGGAGCATGGGCGCGCCTTATCCAAAACGGCCCCGGCTTGCGAGACAGGATCGTACCGGAGGTCGCTAATTGCCGGGCGTTGCCAGCGCCTTGCACAGCCGATCGGTGGCGAGCGCGATGCGCGATTCGGCGGTGCTGCGGTTGGCGGGCGCGTTCTCGACACCGCGGGTCTCGGTGTTGAACGCGAGCAGGCTGCCCATGCGCTGATCGGGGCAGAGGCTGAGATAGGCGCGGAAGCCGTTCTGATCGCCATTGTGGCCGACGACCCGGACCCCCTCGACCTGATCGACGAAGAAGGAGAGGCCGCTTTGCGTCGTCTCCGCCATCCGCCCTTGCGTGAAATCCTCGCCAGCGGCGATCTGCGGGCGCCACATCTCCTCGAGCGAGGCGCGCTTGAGGACGAGATCGTAATCGGCGCGGCGCTGCGGATCGCCGAGCAGGAAGGCGAGGTACTTGGCCATGTCCGGCAGCGGCGCGTTGAGCCCCCCGTTCGACACGGTCACGCCGGTATCGACGTCGAACGGCGCGGCGACGCGCTTGCCGTCGCGGATATAGTAGCTGTGGGCGCGGTGCCGCAGCAGGTGCGGCGGGGTGCGGTCGAAATAGCTCGCATGCATGCCGAGCGGGCGCAGGATGTTCTTGTCGATATAGACTTCGAAATCCTCGCCCGAGAGTCGCTCGATCACCTGGCCGAGATAGACGATGCCGGGATTGGAATAGCTAAACCGGCTCCCCGGGCGGAACTGCACCTCGGTATAGGGAAGCATCGCCACCAGCTGGTCCCAGGTCGCGGGCTCGAACGGCTGCCAGTCGCGATCGCGCCAGCGCCACGTGCCGGCGCCGAACCCGGCGCCGTGGCTCATCAGCTGGCGGATCGTGATCGCATGGGTGTCGCCGAACGGATTGTGCACCTTGGCGAGCTCGGGGACATGGCGGACGATCGGATCGTCGAGTGTGAGCAGCCCGCGGTCGCGCAGCTGCATGATCGCGATGCCGGTCATCGTTTTGGTGATCGACGCCCAGTGATAGATCGTCCGCGCATCCACCGGCACGCCCGGCTCGGCATCCTGCAGCCCGAGATGATCGGCGGCGACGGTGCGGCCGTCGCGCACGACGTAGAAACTGCTGCCCGCGATCTGCGCGCGCTCGACCTCGGCCCGGTGCAGCTGGCGGAACTTCGCGAGCGCCGACCGCCACGCGCGCTCGCCCGCCGCGGCGGGGCTCGCGGTCAGCGACAGCGCGAGAAACAGCCAGAGGCCGAGGCGGCGGGTCATGCGATCTCCCTGATCTTTACGGCGGAGAGGGGAGGATGCGGACGCGAAGGGGATCGCGTCAAGCGCCGCGGCGGGCCATCACCTCGAGATAGGTGTCGATCACCTTCTGGTTGATCCTGTCCCACTCATAGCCCTGCGCCTTGGCATGGCCGGCGGCGCCCTGCGCCTGGTGGAGCGCGGGATCGGCGACGAGCCGTGCGATCGCCTGCGCATAGGCGTCGACCTCGCGCGGGGGGACGAGGAAGCCGGTGACGCCGTCGTCGATCAGATCGACCGCGCCGGTCGCGCGGGCGGCGACGACCGGGACGCCGCAGGCCATCGCCTCGAGCGTGACGTTGCCGAAGGTCTCGGTGATCGACGGGTTGAACAGTACGTCCATCGACGCGACCGCGCGGCCGAGATCGTCGCCGCGCTGGAAGCCGGCAAAGGCGGCATCGGGAACGCGTTCGGCGAACCAGTCGCGCGCGGGGCCATCGCCGATGACGAGCACCCGGTGCGGCACCCCGCGCTCGCGCAGCGCCCGGCAGACGTCGGCGAAGACGTCGAGCCCCTTTTCGAGCACGAGCCGGCCGAGAAAGCCGACCGCGAACGCATCGTCGGCGATGCCGAGGCCGCGGCGCCAGGCGAGGTCGCGGCGCGCGGGATTGAAGCGCTCGTGGTCGACTCCGCGTGCCCAGATCCGGACGGGCGTGGTGACTCCCCAGGAGCGGATCAGCTCGGCCATCGACTCGCCCGGCGTCACGACCTGATCGACGCGATTGTAGAAGCGGGTGATGCCCTTGATCATCAGCGGCGCGAGGAAGCCGATGCCGTAATAGGCCGGATAGGTCTCGAAGCGGGTGTGGAGCGAGGCGACGGTGGCGATGTTGCGGTCGCGCGCCCAGCTCACCGCGCGGTGACCGAGCACCTCGGGCGCCGAGACATGGACGAGGTTGGGCTTGAAGTCGGCAAGGTCGTCGCGGGTGGTGCGCGGCAGATGCCAGGCGAACTTGTATTCGCCGCGCCCGCCGGGCACCGGCAGCGCCGGCACGCTGACGAGGTCGCCGGTGGGCGGGAATGCCGGCGTGTCCGTGGTCGGCGAATAGACCCGCAGGGTCACGCCCTGGCGCAGCAGATAGCCGGCGAGCTTGTTGAGCGCCTGGTTCGCGCCGTCGCGGACATAATTGTAATTGCCGCTGAACATGGCGACGCGGAGGTCGGACGCTTGCATCGCGGCGCGATAGCGGGCGCGCGGGGGAGGGGCAAGATTGGCGCGTTTCGATCCTTCCCGCCAAAGGGAGGATTGGCGGTTGTTCCCTTCATGTTCCTGCGCTAGCGTGGCGCCATGGCGAAGCCGAAAAAGCGATATGTCTGTCAGGCCTGCGGGTCGGTGTCCTCGCAATGGGCGGGGCAATGCGCCGATTGCGGCGACTGGAACACCCTGGTCGAGGATTCGGGCGGCGTGGTCACCCCGTTCCAGGCCAAGCACAATCTCCAGTCGGGCGGGCGTGCGATCCAGATGGTCGGGCTCGACACCGACATCGCGCTGCCCGAGCGGACGCCGAGCGGAATTGCGGAATTCGACCGCGCGCTCGGCGGCGGCTTTGTCGAGGGCAGCGCGACGCTGATTGGCGGCGATCCCGGGATCGGCAAGTCGACCTTGCTGCTCCAGGCGGCGGCGATGATCGCGCGGCGCGGGCTGCAGGTCGCCTATGTCTCGGGCGAGGAAGCGGCCGACCAGGTCCGGCTGCGCGCACGCCGGCTCGGCCTCGGCGACGCGCCGGTGCAGCTCGCCGCGGCGACCTCGGTGCGCGACATCCTGACCACGCTCGGCGAGGGCGCGCCGCCGGCACTGCTCGTGATCGATTCGATCCAGACGATGCATTCGGACCTGATCGAAGGGGCGCCGGGGACGGTGAGCCAGGTGCGGGCGAGCGCGCAGGAGCTGATCCGCTTCGCCAAGGAACGCGGCACGGCATTGGTGCTGGTCGGCCACGTCACCAAGGACGGCAGCATCGCCGGCCCGCGCGTGCTCGAGCATATGGTCGATACGGTGCTCGCGTTCGAAGGCGAGCGCAGCCATCAGTATCGCATCCTCCGCGCGGTCAAGAACCGCTTCGGCGGGACCGACGAGATCGGCGTGTTCGCGATGCAGGTCGAGGGACTGAGCGAGGTCGGCAACCCGTCGTCGTTGTTCCTCACCCACCGCGACGAGAATATGAGCGGGACGATCGTCTTCCCGGCACTCGAGGGCACCCGGCCGGTGCTGGTCGAAGTCCAGGCGCTGACCGTGCGACTGGCCTCGGGCGCGACTCCGCGGCGCGCGGTGGTCGGCTGGGATTCGGGGCGGCTGGCGATGATCCTCGCGGTGCTCGAGGCGCGCTGCGGGCTGAGCTTCTCGTCGTGCGAAGTTTATCTGAACGTCTCGGGCGGCTATCGCGTCCAGGATCCCGCGGCCGATCTCGCGGTGGCCGCGGCGCTGGTCTCGGCGCTGGCCGAGCGGCCGATGCCGGCCGACGCGATCGCGTTCGGCGAAGTCGCGCTGTCGGGCGAGGTCCGCCCGGTCGCGCATGGCGCGCTACGCTGCCGCGAAGCCGCCAAGCTCGGCTTCGGTCGTGCGTTGGCCCCCGCGGCGCAGGCCGACACCGGCGGGCTGCAACTGGCGGGGTTCAAGTCGCTCGGCGCCTTTGTCGACCACCTGCTGGGGCGCTAATCAATTCCTCCCCCTCCGGGGAGGATTGAGAGGCTACCATTCCCGGCCCTTCCATCGCAAAGTGCCCCGATGAAGCAATCGACTGCGATCACCATTGCCACCGGCGTCGCCGCCGCCGCGATCGGCGGCCTCTTCCTCTATTCGCGCGCCACCCGCCCGCCGGTGATCAACCCGCAAGTGCCCGAGCCGGCCCGGCCGGTCGAGCTCGCCCGCTACCTCGGCAAATGGTTCGAGCTGGCGCGGCACGAGAACCGTTTCCAGAAGGGGCTCGACGCGGTGACCGCCGAATATGCGCTGCGCGACGACGGCAAGCTCCGCGTCGTCAACAGCGGCTGCCAGGGCGGCCCGGAGGGCGAGCGCAGCCAGGTCGAGGGCCGCGCGATCGTCGCCGACGAGGCGACCAACGCCAAGCTCAAGGTCTCCTTCTTCGGCCCGCTCTATACCGGCGATTATTGGATCCTCGATCATGGCGACGACTATGACTGGTCGATCGTCGGCGAACCCGGCGGGCGCTATTTGTGGCTGCTCCACCGCGAGGCCAGGCCGGTCCCTGCGGTGGCCGAGGCACTGCTCAAGCGCGTCGAGGCGCTGGGCTATGACCGCTGGGCGCTGCGCGTGACGCGGCAGGGCTGAGCCAATGGCCAAGGCCGATCGGCTCGAGCGCCTCGACGCCCGCCGCGCAGAACTCGAGACCGAATATGCCGTGGAGTTGGTCGCGGCGCTGCGGGTCACGGCATCGGGGAAATGGGGGCTGTTCGATCCTAATGGCGACCGTCGGACGCGCGCCGCGACTGCCCCGATCTTCGAGAAGCTGAGCGAAATTGGCGAGGCGATCGACAAGAGCAGGGAGCAGTTGGGCTTGCCGCGGTTCGAACTGCACCAGCAATTCCTCGCCTCGCGGGGCAAGCCGAGCCCATCGGCGGCGGGAGAACCCAGGCATGGCTCGATCGCCTCGCGGCGGCGGGCGAACTGCCGCCTGGCTGACGGCCGCTCTTGGCCGATGCCGGCACTCGATTTGCAGCCTATCGCCTTGCGCGTCGCCGGATTATCAGGGCGGCGGGAGGGACGCGTTTCATGGCTTTGACCGGGCTCGATATCGCCGTGCTGCTCGCGATCGGCGGGGCGGCGGTGCTGGGATTCATTCGCGGTTTCGTCACCGAAGTGCTCGCGCTCGGCGCGTGGCTGGCGGTGGTGCTGATGCTCAAGCTGTTCCACAGCCCGCTCGCCGAGATGCTGGCGGGCGCGGTCGGGACGGCGCAGGGCGGGGCGGTGCTCGCCTTCGCGATCCTCTCGGGTGCGACCTATTTCGGCGGGCGGCTGATCGCCAACACGATAGGCTCGCGAATGCGCGACAGCTTTCTCGGGCCGATCGATCGCGCGCTCGGCTTCGGCTTCGGCGCGCTCAAGGGGCTGGTGACGGTCAGCATCGGCTTCCTGCTGCTCGTGCTGGTGTTCGACACCGTCGGCGGCGGCCCCGCGGGACGCCCCGACTGGATCACCCGCTCGACCACCTATCCGCTGCTCGACAAGTCGAGCGCGACGGTGGCCGATTTCGTCGACCGGCGGCGCAAGGGCGAACCGGTGTTCGGCGGCAACGCGTCCGAAGCCGAAGCGAACGCGACGGACTAGATTCGCCCGCACGAGGCCGAGGATTTATGGGGTCGCATCCTCGGCCGGGGTTCCCTAAGTCGGGGGCGGAATGAACGCGCCTCTCTATAACACGCAGATCCTCCGGCTCGCCGCCGAGATCCCGTTTCACGAACGGCTGGCCGATCCCGGCGCGAGCGTGGAGAAGCGCTCGCCGGTGTGCGGGAGCCGGGTGACCGTCGATATCGCGCTCGACGCCGAGGGCAGGGTCGCCGCGGTGGGCATGCTGGTGCGCGCCTGCGCGCTCGGTCAGGCCTCGGCGTCGCTGATGGGCGCGCATGTCGTCGGGCGCAGCGCCGACGAGATCGCCGCGGCGCGCGACCAGCTCACCGATTGGCTCGCGGGCACTCGCGCCACACCGCCCGACTGGCCGGGGATGGAGATATTCGCGCCCGCGCTCGAGCATCGCGGCCGCCACGCCTCGATCCGGCTCGCCTTCGAAGCGGCCGCCGAAGCGGCGCGTGAGGCGCGGGCATGAACGAGGCGCATGCGGGCAGCTCGCTGCTCCACGACGGGGTGCCGCTGCTCGGCTTCGCGCTCGTCTTCGTCCTGATCTTCCGCCGCCTCGGGCTCGGCGCCACGCTCGGCTTCCTCGTCGCCGGCGCGATCGTCGGGCCGCAGGTGCTCAACCTGGTCGGCGGTGCGGAGAGCAAGCTGGGCATCGCCGAGCTCGGCATCGCGCTGCTGCTGTTCCTCGTCGGGCTCGAGCTCAGCCCCAGCCGCCTCTGGCGGATGCGCCGCGACATCTTCGGGCTCGGGCTGATGCAGGTCACCCTGTGCGGGCTGGTAGTGGCGGGGATCGTCTGGGCGGCGACGGAGTCGAGCCTCGCCGCGGCGCTGGCGCTGGGCCTTCCGCTCGCGCTGTCGTCGACCGCGCAGGTGCTGCCGCTGCTGCAGTCCGCCGGCCGGCTGCGTACCCCGTTCGGCGAGCGCGCCTTCGCGATCCTGCTGTTCCAGGACCTGTCGATCGTCCCGCTGATCACGATCATCGCGGCGATGTCGCGCAACCCCGCCGACCTCAACGGACCGCCGGGCTGGCTGCTCGGCCTCTATACGATCGCGGCGATCGTCGGGCTGATCCTCGCCGGGCGCTATTTGTTGCGGCCGCTGTTCCGGCTGATCGGCAATCTCGGCGAGCGCGAGATGTTCGTGTTCGCCGGGCTGTTCACCGTGATCGCCAGCGCGGCGATCATGGAGATGCTCGGCCTGTCGGCGGCGCTCGGCGCGTTCATCGCCGGTGTGATGCTGGCGGACTCGCCCTATCGCCACGAGCTCGAAGCCGATGTCGAGCCCTTCCGCGCGATCCTGCTCGGGCTGTTCTTCCTCGCGGTGGGCATGACGCTCAACCTCCAGGCGATCGCCGACCGGCCGTTGTTCGTCGCGAGCATGGCGCTGGCGCTGATCGCGGCCAAGGCGGCGCTGATCATGGGGCTGGGGCTGTTGTTCGGGATGAAGCTGCGACCGGCCTTCGCGCTGGGCGTGCTGCTGAGCCAGGGCGGCGAGTTCGGCTTCGTGCTGTTCGCACAGGCGCAGTCGGCGATGCTGATCACCGGCGACGCGGCGAGCGTGTTCGGCGCGATCGTCACGCTGTCGATGGCGACCACGCCGTTCCTGATGATGGCGACGAGCAGGCTCCGCGCCGAGCCCGCGCCGAGCGCCGATGGGATGGTCGGCCCTGAGCACGAGGGCGCCAACGCAATCGTCGTCGGCTATGGCCGCTTCGGCCAGACCGTGGCGCAGATGCTGATCGGGCAGGGCATCCCGGTGACGATCGTCGACACCGATGTCGAGATGATCGAGACCGCGGGCAGCTTCGGGATGAAGGTCTATTATGGCGACGGCACCCGCACCGACATCCTGCGCCAGGCCGGCGCCGCCGATGCCGAGCTGCTGCTGTTCTGCCAGGACGGCGACGGGCTTGATACCGAGGCGCTGGAGGGCATCCACCACGCCTTTCCCAAGGCGACGATCTTCGTGCGCGCCTATGACCGCCGCTCGGTGATGAAGATGAAGGGCGCGCCGATCGCTGGCGCGGTGCGCGAGCTGCTCGAGAGCGCGATCGTCATGGCCCGCCGCGCGATGGACGCGGTTGGCGTGACCGAGCAGGAGATCGACAAGACCGAGGCCGATTATCGCCGGCGCGACTATGAGCGGCTCAAGGTCCAGCGCGAGACCGGCGACCTCCGCGCCGGGATCGACGGCATGATCACCCACGCCTCGCAAGCCGCGGCCGCCGAAGCCGATCTGGAGCCGAAGTGAAGCTGGCCGCAGTGCTCGCCGCGCTTTCGGGCGCGCTCGCCGTGGCGGCCGGGGCGTTCGGCGCGCACGGCGTCGAGGGCAAGGCGGCGGAGTGGCTGCGGACCGGCGGCCAGTATCAGCTGGTCCATGCGGTTGCGGCGCTGGTCGCGGTTCGGATGGGAGCCGGCGTGGCGGCGTGGCTGTTCGTCGGCGGCGCGGCGGTGTTCGCGGGGACGCTGTATCTGATGGCCGCGGGACTGCCGCAGTGGCTGGGTGCGATCACGCCGATCGGCGGCGCCACGCTGATCGCAGCCTGGCTGTGCCTGGCCGTGTCGGCAGGGCGTGCTTCGCCCAACCCGCCTGAGCGGCTCTAGCTCAGGCGCGCGCGGCCGCCGGACGGTCGAGACCGAGCGCCGCCAGCGGCTCGGGCCGGCCGAGCAGATAGCCCTGCACCAGATCGACGCCGAGCGCCCGGAGCATCGCCAGCTCGGCCTCGGTCTCGACGCCCTCCGCTATGAGGTGGCTCGCGGTCTCGCGCGCGAAGGCGCCCAGCGCGGCGGCGAGCGCGCGCCGGCCGGGATCGTTCTGGATGTCGCGAATCAGAAAGCGGTCGAGCTTGATCAGATCGGGACGCATCTGGAGGATTTGCTGCAGCCCGCTATAGCCCGCGCCGGCATCGTCGACGGCGAGGCGGAGCCCCTGCTCCCGGAGCGGCTTGAGCGTCGCCAGCAAGGCCGCAACATCGCCGATCGCGTCGTGTTCGGTGATCTCTAGGATGATGCGGTCGAGCGGATAGCTGGCGAGCACTTCGCCGAGCCTGCCGCTGAGCACCGTCGCGGGGCTCGAATTGATCGAGAGATACGCATGGTGCGGAAAGGCGACCAGCCCGGTGAGCGCGCGGCGGATCGCGAGCAGCTCGAGCTCGACGCCGAGCCCCGCCTGCTCGGCCTCGGCGAACCAGAGATCGGGCGTGCGGAGCGGCTCGGCCGAGAAGCGGGCGAGCGCCTCGTACCCGGCGGGCGTGCCGCGGCTGAGGCTCCAGATCGGCTGGTAGACGATGCCGATCGCCTCGTCCGCAAGGATCTGCTCGATCCGCGCCTTTCGCGCCCGGTCGTCGGCGCCGGCGACGATGTCGCGCTCGATCTCGAACGCAGCGAGCGCGGCGAACGCCTTCATCATGCCGAGGTCGCGGGCGTTGAGGCTCGGATCGGCCTGCGGCCCGAGACAGCAGAACATCCCGTAGATCTCGCCGCTCGAAAGCCGCAGCGGCACGCTGACATGCGCGCCGATCGGCACGGCGGCGGTCATCGGCAGCGCCGCGGCGATCGGCTCGGCGGCGGTGTCGGGGATCAGCTCGGGAAGCCGGCCCTCGAGGATGTGGCGGCAATAGACGTCGTCGAGCGAATAGCTGTCGCCGACCTTGGCGAGATCCTCGAGCCCGGGCGCATCGACGACGCGGAAGATCGACTGGTTGCCGACGAACTCGGAGACATAGGCGACCTGAAGGCCGAGATGCTCGCGCACCGCCTGCAACGCCCGGGCGACCACGCCATCCCCGGCGCTCCCGGCGAGCAAGTCGCGCAGCGCGGTGGAGCCGACACCCGTCAACAGAGCCTGTGCAACCACGATTCGACAACCCCCCAGCCTTGGACGGGCAAGGTTAGGCGGGATGCCGTAAAGATAGTCTGATCAGGCGCCTTCGATGATCTTCGCGATCTGCGCGGCGGTGACCGGGTGGTAGGTCGTCCGCGCCTTCTCGAAGAAGCGCACCGCGATCGGCTTGCCCCACTCGCCCTGCTTGACCAGCCCCTCGTAGATCGGGCGGATCAGCAGCCCGCGGCCGACGCTGCTCACGAACGCCTCGATCGAGGGAAGCGCGGGCTCGTAGCGGTTGGCGATGGCGAGCTCGGCCCAGGCCGAGCGGACATAGGCGTTGGTCGAGCTCGACAGGCCGAGCGTCTCGTCGAGCTCCCTGAGCCGCGCAGGCGTCTGCTGGCGGGGCAGGCCGTTGAGGAAGCGCAGCCATTGCTGGGTCGCCCAGCCGCGCGGCTGGACCGCCGAGACCGGGCCGCCCGCCTTGACCGCGGCGAGCTGGGCATCGACCTGCGCCAGCGTCGCCGACCGCACATGGACGGCATTTTCCGGAACGCCCGGCTGATACGCCCAGCGATCGAGCTGGAGCTTCGCCTCGAGCGCCGCGTCGCCCTTGATCAGATTCTTGCGGATGTCGGCGAGGAACCCGGCGGTGGTCTGCGGCTGGAAGGCGTGACGGTCGAAATAGGAGCGCAGATACGCGTCGAAACGCGGCCGGCCGACGGCATGCTCGATCGTCCGCAGGAAAGTCGATCCCTTGAAATAGTCGAGCTGCCCCGCGGTGGCACCGGGATCGCCGTGGAGGCGCGTCGTCGGCGCGGCGGGGCCGCCGGCTTCGACCACGTCGCTCTGCAGCCCGTCCCAGTCGAGATCGGCGTACATCGCCGCGCGCTCGGCGCCGTACACCGCTTCCATGATGCGGTTCTCGAAATAGGTGGTGAAGCCCTCGTTGAGCCAGTTGTCCGACCAGGTCGCGTTGGTGACGAGATTGCCCGACCAGCTATGCGCGAGCTCGTGCGCGACGACGTCGGTGTTCGAGCGGTCGCCGGTCAGGATCGTCGGGGTCAGGAAGGTGAGGGTGGGGTTCTCCATCCCGCCGAACGGGAAGCTCGGCGGCAGGACGAGCATGTCGTAGCGCCCCCAGCGATAGGGGCCGTACAGCGCCTGCGCGGCGTCGATCATCTTCTCGACATCGGCGACTTCATGCGCCGCGGCGTCGACCATCGAGGGTTCGCTCCACACGCCCGAGCGCGGGCCGGTGGCCTTGAAGGCGAGATCGCCGACCGCGAGCGCGATCAGGTAGGGGGGGACCGGCTTGTCGAGGCGGAAGCGGAAGCGTCGCTTCTGGTGCGGCACCAGCGTACCCTTCGCGCCGTCGAGCCGCTCGCCGCTCATCACCGCGACGAAGCCGTCCGGCACGGTGAGCGTCGCCGACCAGGTCTGGCGGATGCCGGGGCTGTCCTGGGTGGGGATCCAGCTGCGATTGTTGATCGGCTGGCCCTGGCTGAACAGATAGGGCTGCTTCTTGCCGGCGGTGAGCTCGGGCGCGAGCCATTGCAGCGCGCTGGCGCCGGTTTTGGTGCGATAGCGGATCGCGATCTTGCGCGTGCCGGCGGGGAGCGCGACGGTGAGCGCCGAGCCGAGATCCTTATCGCGGGGGCCGACGGTGTAGCGCAGCGGCTTGCCGTCGGCGGTAGTCACCGCGGCAATGTCGAGCTCGTCGACATCGAGGACGATCTCCTTCGCGCCGCGCGCGGCCAGCACGTCGAGAATGGCGCGGCCGGACAGCGTCTTGCTCGCGAAATCGACGTCGAGGTCGAGGTCGACATGAGTCACCCGGGCGACCTCGGGGCGGGCATGGGTCCATACGTCCTTCGCCTCGGGCGTGGTAAGGATCGGTGCGGGACTTGCCTGCTGCGCGGCGGCGGGTGCGGCGATCACGAAAGCGGCGAGGGCGGGAAGGAGGATCTGCATGGCGCCCTGCTATGCGGATCGGCGATGAACGGCAACTGAGCTGTGGCCTGCGGACGAGGCCCGACCGTCAGCTGAGCTCGCTGGGCGTGAGCCGGATCGGGATCGGAGAGTCGAGCCGCTGCCAGCCGCGCTCGCGCAGCACATCATTGCTCTGAACCGGCTTGCGGCCGCGCGCGCGGTCGAGCGACCAGGTGATGTGCCAAATGCTTCCGTCGGGCCGGTCGGTGGTGCCGCCGATCGCGACCACCAGCGCCTGCAGTCCCGCGCCGTCGTTGACATGGCCGACGACCTCGCCGGCGGTGGCGGTGGGAAGCGGATCGGTCGTCCGAGGGGCGAGGGTGACATGGTGCGCGATCACGTCGGGCCAGGCCGGGGTGAAGCGGGCGAGCAGGGTTTCGCGGTCGCGCGGATCGAGCAGCCAGCCGATGGTGCGGGAATTTGGCATGCGGCTGCAACGCCGGACAAGGCGAGGCGTTTCAATCCTCCACGGCTAAATCCAGGCAATCCTCCCCCTCCGGGGAAGGATCTTTAGGACAGCTGCTCGTCCAGAAACGCGGCGACGTCGCCCAGGTCGACGGTCTTGTCGAGGAACGTCTCGCCGATGCCGCGGGCGAGCAGGAAAGGCAGGGTGCCGGCGGCCATCTTCTTGTCGTGGAGCATGTGCTCGACCAGCCGGGCACCCGATGCGGTGATCCCGGCGGCGGCGAGGCCGTCGGGCAGGCCGATCGCGCGGAGATGCGCGGCGACACGGACGGCGTCCTGTTGCGGGCAGAGGCCGCGCCGCGCCGAATAGGCGAAGGCCAGCGCCATGCCGGCGGCGACGCCCTCGCCGTGGAGCAGCTTGTCCGAGAAGCCGGTCTCGGCTTCGAGCGCATGGCCGAAGGTGTGGCCGAGGTTGAGCAGGGCGCGCTTCCCCGTGGTCTCGCGCTCGTCCTCGCCGACGATGCGCGCCTTGGCGGCGACCGAATGGGCGATCGCGTGCGCGCGGGCCTGTGGATCGCCGGCGAGCAGCGCCGCGGCATTGGCCTCGCACCATTCGAAAAAGGCGCAATCGTCGATCAGGCCGTATTTGACGACTTCGGCATAGCCGGCGCGCACCTCGCGCGGCGGCAATGTATCGAGCACCTCGGGGTCGATCAGCACCAAAGCGGGCTGGTGGAACGCGCCGACCAAATTCTTGCCGGCGCGGCTATTGATCGCGGTCTTGCCGCCGACCGAACTGTCGACCTGGGCGAGCAGCGTCGTCGGAATCTGGACGAAGTTGCAGCCGCGCTTGAGGATCGACGTGGCAAAGCCGACAAGGTCGCCGATCACCCCGCCGCCGAGCGCGATGACATGGTCGCTGCGCTCGACACCGAGATCGAGCAGCCGATCGGTGAGCGCCTCGAGTTGCGCCCAGCTCTTGGTCGATTCGCCCGGGGGCAGGACGATCGCCTCGCTGGCGATCCCGGCGTCCTTCAAGCTCGCCTGCAGCGTGGCGAGGTGCGGCACGAGATGCGCGTCGGTGACGATCGGCAACGCCCGGCCGCGGCTGAGCGGCGCGAGCGCTTCGCCGGCGCGGGCGAGCAGCCCGGCTTCGATGCGGACCTCGTAGCTGCGGTCGCCCAAGGCGACGGGGACGGTGTTCAAGTGCGGATCGCCTTCAGGATTTCTTCGACTGTGGTGTCGTGCGGAGCGGCGACGCTCTGCACCCGGATCGGCGCGAGGGCATAGAAAGGATTTCTTACCGCCGCCAATTCGGTGAGGACCGCCTCGGGGTCGCGGCCGCGCAGCAGCGGCCGGGTGTCGCGGCGGCGCACACGATCGGCGAGCACCGCGGGCGCGGCGTCGAGCCAGATCGCCAGCGCCTGATCGAGGATCAGCGCACGAGTCTCGGGATTGACGAACGCGCCGCCGCCCGTGGCGATCACCTTGGGCGTGCCGTCGATCAGCCGGGCGATGACGCGGCGCTCGCCGTCGCGGAAATAGGGTTCGCCGAAGCGCGCGAAGATATCGGAGATGCTCATCCCCGCCGCGGCCTCGATCTCATGGTCGGCGTCGACGAAGGGCAGGCGCAGGCGCTGGGCAAGGCGGCGGCCGACCGTCGTCTTACCCGCGCCCATAAGGCCGACGAGCACGATCGGCTTGCCCTTCCAGGGCCAGTCTTGGACATGCGCTTGCAACATCTTCGGGGGGCTATACAGCGAGGGCGGGTCTCGGGCAAAAGGCCCGCGAACTTCGCAATTCACGGACCTTTTCATGTCCCGTTTCCTTGTCGTGCTCCTCGTCCTGCTCCTCGTGCTGATCGGGGGAATCGTCTTCCTCTCGACACGCAGCACCGAGAAGGAGCCGGTTCGCATGGAGAAGGTGGTCCCGCTTGATAACCTCACGAAATAAGGTTTCGCGGATCGGCTTCGCGGCGCTGCTGCTCGCCGGCGTGGGGATGCCCGCGCTTGGGCAGGACACGCCCGAATCGCTGCTGCCGCCCGGATTCGACGATCCCGCGCCGACTCCGGCGCCGGGTCCCGCACCCGCGCCGGCGCCCAGCCGCGCGGCGGATCCGGTGCTGCCGGCCGAACCCGCAGTGGCGCCCGGCGACAACCGCCTCGCCAATTTCGCCGAAGCCGCTGCGGAGCAGGCCGCCGAGATCGATCTGTCGCGCTACGAGCTGCCCGATTTCGCCCGGCATTCGCTCGATCGCGTCGGGGTGTCCGCCGCGGGCAATGCGGCGTTCCCCGCGGATGCGTTCGGCGATGCCGATGGCCGCTTCCTGCAGGTGCTGCTGCGGCGGATGGACGCGCCGATCGCGTCGCGCTGGGCTTCGATCGTGCTGCGCCGCGCGCTGATGTCGCCGCTCGACACGCCCGTCGGGGTGAACGGCGCCGACTTCGCCGCCGATCGCGCCTGGGCGCTGCTGCGGATGGGCGAGGCCAATGCCGCGCGCGCGGTGATCGAAGATGTCGACACCGACAACTACACCACATGGCTCTATCAGGTGGCGATGCAGACCGCGCTCGCGACCGGCGACCCGGCGGCACTCTGCCCGATCGCCGACAAGGGCGCGGCGGCGATCCAGCAGCGCGGCTGGGCGCTCGCCCAGGCGATGTGCATGGGTCTCGCCGGCAAACCCAACGAAGCCGGGCAATTGTTCAACCGGGCGCGATCGGGAACCAGCCCCTCGGACATCGACAATCTGCTCGCCGAGAAGGTGCTCGGCACCGGTGCGCAGGGGCGTCGCGCAGTGACGATCGAGTGGAATCCGGTGGGCCAGCTGACCGCGTGGCGCTGGGGTCTCGCTACCGCCACCGGCGTTGAGGTGCCCGCCGAGCTCTACCAGACCGGCGGCCCGCAGGTTCGCTATTGGCAGGCGCTCTCGCCCAACATCGATCCCGTCGCGCGGGCGGCCTCGGCCGAACTCGCGGCGACCGCGGGGGTGTTCTCGAACGCCGGGCTGGTCGATCTCTATTCGGAGATCGAGCAGAGCGGCGAGACCGGCGACGCCCAGACCGTCGCGCGCGACCTGCGCACCGCCTATACCGACAGCAACGTCGGCAACCGCGTCGGCGCGCTCAAGACGCTGTGGGATGCCGCCGAGACGCCGCGGACCCGCTACGCCAGGCTGATCCTCACCGCGCGTGCCGCCTCGTGGATTCCGGCGAGCGACAAGATCGAGGAGGCCGATCGGCTGATCGCATCGATGCTGTCGTCCGGCTATGAGGCGGCGGCGCTCGAATGGCGCGGGGTGGTCCAGCGCGGCGGCGAAGGCTGGGCGCTGCTCGCCCTCGCCGATCCCGGTGGCAGCCAGCTTCCCGCGGGCGACGTGACCGGCTTCGCCGAGGCCAAGTCCCGCCGCAAGGCGCAGATGCTGCTCGCCGGCCTCGCCGGACTGGGAAGGCTGAGCGCCGGCGAGGCGCAGAACGCCGCGGCCGCGCTCGATGTGCAGATTGGCGGCGTCAACGCCTGGACCCAGGCGATCGACGATGCCGGCCGGCGCGGCGACGCCGCCATGGTGGCGCTGCTCGCCGGCGTCGGCATGCAGTCGGTCAGCTGGGACTATGTCGCGCCCGAGGCGCTGTTCCATATCGTCGCGGCGATGCGCGCGGCGGGGATGGTCAATTACGCCCGGATGATCGCCGTGGAGGCGGTCACGCGGACGGCTTGAGCGCGCTCGAAGACCACGCGCTGATCGAGCGCTTTCTCGAGATGATGCGGGCGGAGGCGGGCGCGGCGGGCAATACGATCGCCGCCTATGCCACCGACTTGCGGCTTGCGTCGGAGGTGCTGCAAGGGCGGCTCGGCGAGGCCGGTCGCCCCGAGATCGAACGGCTGGCCGAGGAGTGGCGGGCGCTGGCGCGCTCGACCGTGGCGCGCAAGGCGGCGGCGCTGCGTCGTTTCTTCGCTTTCCTCGCCGACGAAGGGCTGCGCGCGGACGATCCGAGCGCCGCGCTGCCGCGTCCGGGAACGACGCGTCCTTTGCCCAAGGTGCTCAGCGTCGAGGATGTCGAGGCGCTGTTCGCGGCGATCGCGGCGCGGCAGGCGCGGGTGCCGCCCGATCCGCGCGATCTGCGGCTCGCGGCACTGGTCGAGCTGCTCTACGGCTCGGGGCTGCGCGCGACCGAGCTGGTCTCGCTGCCGCGCAACGCGGTGGCGCCCGATCGTCCCTATCTGATCCTCAAGGGCAAGGGCGGACGCGAGCGGCTGGTGCCGATCTCGGATCGCGCGCGCGCCGCGGTTGCGGCGTGGCGGGCGCATGTCGATGCGGACCGCGCGTGGCTGTTTCCGTCGGGAAAGGGGCATCTCTCGCGCGTCCGGCTCTACCAGCTGATTCGCGCGCTCGCGGCGGAGGCGGGGATTCCGCCCGAGCGGGCGAGCCCGCACGTGCTGCGCCACGCCTTCGCGACCCATCTCCTCGAGGGCGGCGCCGACCTCCGCGCGCTTCAGGCGATGCTCGGCCATGCCGATATCGCGACCACCGAGATCTACACCCATGTCGACAGCAAGCGGCTGGTCGACCTCGTGAACCAGCGACATCCCCTCGCGGAGGCTCTCGTTGACGCGAAGCCGCGCGCGTCCTAACCGCCGGGCCGATGGCAACCTTCCTCGACTTCGAGAAACCGATCGCCGAGCTGCAGAGCCGGATCGACGAACTGCGCCGCACCGCCGAGGGCGGTTCGGTCGACATCGACGCGGAGATCGCGCCGCTCCAGGCCAAGGCCGAGCGGCTGCTCCAGGACACCTATGCCAGGCTGACGCCGTGGCAGAAGACGCAGGTCGCGCGGCACCCCGAGCGCCCGCATTTCAAACATTATGTCGCCGGCCTTATCGACGACTTCACGCCGCTGGGCGGCGACCGCGCCTTTGCCGACGACAATGCGATCATCGGCGGGCTCGGACGGTTTCGCGGGCGGCGGGTGATGGTGATCGGCCATGAGAAGGGCGACGACACCGCAAGCCGGCTCAAGCATAATTTCGGCATGGGCAAGCCCGAAGGCTATCGCAAGGCGATCCGGCTGATGCGGCTTGCCGACAAGTTCCGCCTGCCGGTGATAACTTTGGTCGACACGTCGGGCGCCTTTCCCGGCGTACAGGCCGAGGAGCGCGGCCAGGCCGAGGCGATCGCCCGCTCGACCGAGATGTGCCTCAACCTCGGCGTGCCCTTGGTCGCGACGATCCTCGGCGAGGGCGGCTCGGGCGGCGCAGTGGCGCTCGCCGCGGGCAACACCGTGCTGATGATGGAACACGCGGTATATTCGGTAATTTCCCCCGAAGGCTGCGCCTCTATCCTGTGGCGCACCGCTGACAAGGCTGCCGACGCCGCCGAAGCGATGAAGGTAACCGCGCAGCACCTCAAGGAACTCAAGGTGATCGACCGCATCGTCGCCGAGCCGTTGGGCGGCGCGCATCGCGATCCGGGCACGGCGGTGCTGGCGCTCGGCGATGCGGTCGAAGCGGCGCTGGACGGACTGGACGGCATGTCGCCCGAGGCGTTGCGTCAGGCGCGCCGGGCCAAGTTCCTCGCGATGGGGCGCCTCTAGCCTCGCGCGATCGGCGGCGAGGGCGCTCCTGTGACGGCTATGGACCGAACAACGAAGAAGGGCGGCGGAACCTGGTCCCGCCGCCCTCTTTCATCCAGTCGAAAGCGGCTTAGCCGGCTTTCATGTTCGACGTGACGTTGCCGAACGTCTTGTCGAGCTGGTTGCCCAGCCCTTGCATCGCGGCAATCGCGGCGACGGCGATGAGTGCGGCGATCAGGCCATATTCGATGGCCGTGGCGCCCGTGCTGTTCTTGAGAAACTTGCGGATCATCGATCCCTCCACGCAGCCGACAGCTGAAAGCGGCTGTCTTGTTACGGGTACGGAACAAAACTATCCGAGGTGTGAAGATGTTCGCGCGCGTGTTGCGCCAAAAGAAATGGGCGGCGGAACCGAGGTTCCGCCGCCCATCTCTTAACTTCAGTCGAAAGAGGCTTAGCCAGCCTTCATGTTCGACGTGACGTTGCCGAAGGTCTTGTTGAGCTGGTTGCCCAGACCCTGCATCGCGGCAATCGCGGCGACGGCGATGAGAGCGGCGATCAGGCCGTACTCGATCGCGGTGGCGCCCTTGGAATTCTTAACGAAGTTGCGAATCTTCTGCATAACCGGTCTCCAACGTTCTAGAACTACTTCATTCACCCGGCCGGCCCGGAGATCCGGTACGCGGCACCCCATGTCCTACAAGGGGGAAGTAAAGAAACGGCTAAATCGTAGTATTACGTAGCCATTAACCCTTATTATCCAGCGGCTTGCACCTTGGTGCTGACGTTCTTCCACATGTCGCCTGTCACGGTGCCAAGTGCCAGCAGCGCCGCCATGATGGCGAGCACGATCAGCGCAAGGATCAGGCCATATTCGACTGCCGTCGCCGCTTTCGAATCGCGGATCAGGCCATGGATCATCTTCACAAGGGCTCGCATAACGCCCGCTTCTCCCCCACAGGATGCCGGCGGGAATAGCGGAAGAGCATTAACGAAGTGTCGAACCAGGTTTCCGGACTATTGCTGGTGGTCGCTGTGGCACTGGTGGATTCGGAGGGACGCGTGCTCGTGCAGCAGCGCCCGCCGGGCAAGCCGATGGCCGGGTTGTGGGAGTTCCCCGGCGGCAAGGTCGAAGCGGGCGAGGTGCCCGAGGCGGCGCTGATCCGCGAACTGGCGGAGGAGCTGGGGATCGATGTCGCAATCGAAGCGCTGGCGCCCATCGCCTTTGCCAGCGAAGGGCTGGGCGAGCGGCATCTGTTGCTGCTGCTGTACGCGGCCCGGGCGTGGGAAGGCGTGCCAGAGCCGCGCCACGCCAGCGCGCTGCGCTGGGTCCGGCCATCGGACATGCGGGCTCTGGCGATGCCGCCGGCGGACGTGCCGCTGGTCGATGCGCTGGAGCGGCTGCTCTAGCTGGAGCGCGGCTTGAGTGCCTCCGCCAGGGACGCGGTGGCGCTGCCCGGGCGCGCGGCCTTGGGCTGCGAGGGGTCGGGCGCCCAGCCGGTGAGATAGACGATCTCGAATCGCTCCGGGGTGCGGCCATCGGGCTCGGCGCGATCGGCGAAAGCGGCCGAGGCGCGAAACAGCGTCTCGCGGGTGAGCGGGTCGGGGTTGGGCAGCAGGTTGGTCGCCGCCATGCCGCGCAGGTCGCGCAATAGATTCGGCAGGCCGGCATAGCGCACTACCAGTGTCTCGATGTCGGCGACCGGGAGCGCGAAGCCGGCGCGGGCGAGCAGATCGCCGCCGGCGCGGACGTCGATCTGCGGGTGGAAGCGCGCCGCTGGACGCTCGGCCTCTGCCTCGCGCAGGCACGCGCGCAAGGTGGCGAGGGTGCCGCCGCCGGGGAAGGCGGCGAGAAACAGGCCGTCCGGACGCAGCACGCGCCGAGCGAGCGCGAGCGCGCCGGGAACGTCGTTGACCTGATCGAGGACGCTGGCGGAGACCACCAGATCGAACGACGCATCGGCGAACGGAAGGCGATCTTCGTCCGCCTGCACGCCGCCTGCTGTCTTCGCGAAGGTGTAGCCGGCATCGAGCCGCGCGATGCGCGCGCCGGGGATCTGGAGGTCGCCGGCGAAGCTGCCGAGATCGAGAACGTCTCGAAACTCCCGCTTCACCACGTCGAGCCGCTCGAGCAAGCCGTCGAGCATGTGCTCGCGCAAGAAGGCGAAGCCGGCATAGCCGGGAGCGGCGCGGTTGCGGCGGCGGCGGCGCGTCGCGCGGGCGAAGATTTCGGAAGCGTTTTCGGAGTCGGGCACGCGAGGCTTGTGCAGCGCGAGCGCGCCCGCGACAAGGAGCGGCATGGCAGCGCTCGCTTCTCTGGCACGGCTCGCCGACCTCGCGCTGCCGCCGCGCTGTCCCGGCTGCGGCGAAATCACTGCGGCGGACCATCGCTTCTGCGCGCGCTGCTGGGCCAGCCTGCGCTTTCTCGGGCCGCCCTGGTGCGCGGGCTGCCAGCTGCCTTTTCCGTTCGATCGCGGCGAGGACGCGCTGTGCGCCGAATGTCTTGCCGATCCGCCGCCGCACGATGGCGTGCGGGCGGCGGTGGCTTATGGCGAGGTGGCGCGCGAAGTGGCGCTCAAGCTCAAATATTCGGGCCGGCTCGCCTGCGCCGCGACGATGGCGCGGGCGATGGAGCGGCTGATGCCGACAGGGGCCGAGCTGCTGGTGCCGGTGCCCTTGCACCGCTGGCGAATCTGGTCGCGGGGGTTCAACCAGGCGGCGCTGATCGCCGACGCGCTGGCGCGTGCGACCGGGATTCCGGCCGACGCCGAGCTGCTACGGCGGGTAAAGGCGACGCCGGTGCTGCGCGGACTAGGCCCGAGCGGGAGGGCCAAGGCGGTGGCGGGGGCGTTCGCACTCTCGCGGGACGCAAAGCCAAAGCTGACGGGAAAGACCGTCATCCTGGTCGACGACATCCATACCAGCGGCGCGACCGGAGCGGCATGCGCCCGGCTGCTCAAGCGCGGCGGGGCGAGCAAAGTGATCCTTCTCTGCTGGGCGCGCGTTCTGGGAGACGCGGCACTGGATTGACAAGATGCCGCCGGGTCCACAATTCGAGGCAACAATGTCCAAGATCGAAATCTACACCAAGGCGTTCTGCCCCTATTGCTTCCGCGCCAAGGCGCTGCTCGACTCCAAGAACGTCGAGTATGAGGAAATCGACATCACGATGGGCGGCCCGCGGCGCCCGGAGATGATCCAGCGCGCCAATGGCCGGACGACGGTTCCCCAGGTCTTTATCGACGGCAAGCATATCGGCGGATCGGACGATCTCGCCGCGCTCGATCGGAAGGGCGGACTGGACGCGCTGCTCGCGGCATGAAGGCAGCCCTGCTCCAGATGACCAGTGGGATCGATCCTGCAGCCAATGCGCGCACCCTGGTCGAAGGCGTGGCGCAGGCAAAAGCCGGCGGCGCGGCGATGCTGTTCACGCCCGAAATGTCGGGACTGCTCGACAGCGACCGTGACCGTGCGGCGGGATCGCTGGTGCGCGAAGAGGACGATCGGGTGCTCGCGAGCGTCCGCGAGTCCGCGGCGAAGCACGGCATCTGGGTGCATCTGGGCAGCCTCGCGGTGCTGCGCGGCGACGGCAAGCTCGCCAATCGCGGCTTCGTGATCGACGACGGCGGGGAAATTCGCGCCCGCTACGACAAGATGCACTTGTTCGATGTCGACTTGCCCACCGGCGAAAGCTGGCGCGAGTCGAACAGTTATGCGCCCGGCGAACGCGCGGTAACGGTGAAGACGCCGCTCGGCGTTTTGGGGCTGGCGATCTGCTACGATCTGCGCTTCCCCGACCTGTTCCGCACCTTGAGCGATGCCGGCGCGACCATCCTCGCGGTGCCGGCGGCGTTTACCCGGCCGACCGGCGCGGCGCACTGGCACGTGCTGCTCAGGGCGCGGGCGATCGAGGCGGCGGCGTTCGTGGTCGCCGCGGCGCAGACCGGCGACCATGAGGACGGTCGTGCCACCTGGGGCCACTCGCTGGTCTCCGATCCGTGGGGCGAGCTGCTGCTCGACATGGGCGTGGCTGCAGGGCTGGGCTTCGCCGACATCGATCCGGCGCGGACCGACGCGGCGCGCGGCCGCGTCCCCGTGCTGCGCCACCGCCGGGCAATCCCGCCGGTCGAGGCGCTGTGATCGTCTTCGATCTCAAATGCGGCGGCGAGCATGTCTTCGAGGCGTGGTTCGGTTCGAGCGCAGCATACGAGGACCAGCGCGCGCGCGGGCTGGTCGCCTGTCCAATCTGCGGGAGCGGCGAGGTCGCCAAGGCGGTGATGGCGCCCAACGTCTCCGCCAAGGGCAACCGGCGCGGCGCACCGCCATCGCCCGTACCTGGTTCGGATGCGCCTTCCCCCGAAGTGCTCAAGGCGGCGATGGAGATGCTCGCCACCGCGCAGGCGAAGATGCTCGAAAAGTCGCAATGGGTCGGAACGTCGTTCGCCGACAAGGCGCGGGCAATGCATCTCGGCGATGAGCCTGCGGCCCAGATCCACGGACAGGCAACACCCGAACAGGCGCAGGAGCTTGTCGAGGAAGGCGTTCCCGTCGCACCCTTGCTCGTTCCCGTCGTGCCGCCCGAGCAGCGCAATTGACCCCATCCGCCGCGCTGGGTAACCAGCGGCGGCGTGGCCCGGTAGCTCAGCAGGATAGAGCAAGCGATTCCTAATCGAGAGGTCGGAGGTTCGAATCCTCTCCGGGCCACCATGAGCGTGCTGGAACCCCGTCGCCGCGGCACCGTTGAGGCAGGAACCTTATGAGGCACCCATCATGTTGCTCCCCGTCATCGTCGCGGCGGTATCGGTCGGCGCGCCGGAGTCAGCTGCCGTGACCGATCAGGAGGGGCGGGCAGCATTGCTCGAGACCGCACGCAACGCGGCTGCCAAGGAGCTCGGCAAGGCTCCGAAGTTCCGCGTCGATCAGCTCCAGCGCGACGGCGACTGGGCGTTCCTGCTCGCTACGATGCAGGACGCAGAGGGGAAGCCCTTCGACTATCGCGGCACCCCTCTCGCTGATGCGGCGCAGCAGGGCTTCGTCTCCCGCACCTACGCCGCGTTGCTGCGCCGGCAGGGCGGCGAGTGGAACGTGGTCGTCAAGGCGATCGGGCCGAGCGACGTCGCGTGGGAGGGCTGGCCGACCCAGTATGGCGCGCCCGCTTCGCTCTTCAGGCACTAGGGCCAGCGCAACTCCGGCATGGCAACGCGGCCAAGGGCTGCTATAGGCGCGCCCCACGCCCGCCGCATTTGCTTGGCAGGCGACATGCTTCACTTGCCAGGAAACGATCGTGAGCGACCGCGCCCAAGTCTTCGAAACCGTCACAGCCCAGATCGAGCCGTTCAACAAGAAGGGCGTCGCGCTGACCGAGAGCACGACCTTCGCGGGCGATCTCGAATGGGACAGCCTGACCGTGATGGATTTCGTCGCCGCGATCGAGGACGAGTTCGACATCCTGATCACGATGAACATGCAGGCCGAGATCGAGAATATCGGCCAGCTCGTCGACGCGGTGCAGAAGCTGAAGGGCTGACATGACCGACGCGATCCAGACCGCCGACGCGCTGCCTGCGGACCCGGGGCCGGTCGCACCCGAGCGCGACCTGATGTCGAAGTTCGACGGGCTCATCGCCGAGCGGCAGGCGCTGCTCGACAGCGGCGTCACCGATCCCTTTGCGATCGTGATGGATCAGGTGAAGTCGCCGACCGAGGCGGTGATCAAGGGCAAGGATACGATCCTGCTCGGCACCTATAATTACATGGGCATGACCTTCGACCCGGACGTGATCCAGGCCGGCAAAGACGCGCTCGAGCAGTTCGGCTCGGGCACCAATGGCAGCCGCATGCTCAACGGCACCTTCCGCGACCATATGGAAGTCGAGGAAGCGCTGCGCGAATTCTACGGCACCTCCGGCGCGATCGTCTTCTCGACCGGCTATATGGCCAATCTCGGCATGATCTCGACGCTGGCGGGGAAGGGCGAGTACGTCATCCTCGACGCCGACAGCCATGCCTCGATCTATGACGGCTGCAAGCAGGGCTATGCCGAGATCGTCCGCTTCCGCCACAATGACGTCGCCGATCTCGACAAAAGGCTCGGCCGCCTGCCGAAGGAAGCGGGCAAGCTGGTGGTGCTCGAGGGCGTCTATTCGATGTTGGGCGACATTGCGCCGCTGAAGGAGATGGTCGCCGTCGCAAAGAAGCACGGCGCGATGGTGCTCTCCGACGAGGCGCACTCGATGGGCTTTTTCGGTCCCAACGGGCGCGGCGTCTACGAGGCGCAGGGTTGCGAGGGCGATGTCGACTTCATTGTCGGCACCTTCTCCAAGTCGGTCGGCACCGTCGGCGGCTTCTGCGTGTCGAACCACCCGAAGTTCGAGGCGATCCGCCTCGCGTGCCGCCCGTACATCTTCACCGCGTCGCTACCGCCTTCGGTGGTGGCCACCGCGGCGATGTCGATCCGCAAGCTCCGCTACGCCCATAACAAGCGCGCGCATCTCTGGGAAAATGCCCGGACGCTGCACGGCGGCCTGAAGCAAATGGGCTTCAAGCTCGGCACCGAGGCCCCAGACAGCGCGATCATCGCCGTCATCCTCGACGATCAGGAGCAGGCAGTGGCGATGTGGCAGGCGCTGCTCGACGGCGGACTCTACGTGAATATGGCCCGTCCGCCCGCAACGCCGGCCGGGACGTATCTGCTGCGCTGCTCGCTTTGCGCCGAGCATACCAGTGAGCAGGTGGAACGAATTTTGAAAATGTTCCATGCTGCGGGCCGAAGCGTGGGTGTGATAAGCTAAGCCGAGTCGTTTAGCTTTCACCGGAGGCGCATCGTCCCTAGATTCAATATTATGAGTGAGGGGCAAGGTATAGCGTTGGAGCGCGTTCGTCGGGTGACGAACTGGCGGCTCCTCTTGCTCGGCATCCTGGCGCTGCTCGGGCTCGGCGTGCTCGCCGCGATCATCGTGCTGCAGCAGCGCACCGACCAGGAGCGCGACCGCGCCGTCGCGCGACAGCAGCATACCTTCGAGGTCGTCATCCGCGTCAACCAGCTGTCGGGCGCGGTATCGGCCGCGGAGGCCGCACTCGGGCGATACGTCGTCAGCGCCGACCGGACGCTCGGCCAGCAATATTCCGCCCATTGGGCGCGCGCCACCGAGCAACTCGTCCGGCTCCAGCAACTCACCCGCGACAGCCCGCGCCAGCAGGCGCAAATCGCTGAGCTGCAGCGCGCGTTCGACGCGCGCGGCAAGGAACTCGCCGAGACCGCGCTCTACTCCACCTACAAGCGGCACAATGACGCCTGGGGCAGCTATTATCGCGTGCGTCAGAGCCCGGCGCGGGAGCATGTCGAGACCTTGCTCGGGCGGATCGTCGACGCTGAACGCGTGCTGCTCCGCGACCGCACCCGTGCCGCGGGCGAGCAGATCGACAATTCGAGCTTCGCATCGCGAACGCTGACGATCTTCGGCGTGATGATCGTCGTCGGCGCGGTGCTGATGGGCTGGCTGGCGATCGCTGCCGAGGGCGAGCGCGCCGCGGCCGACGCCGAGGCAACGGCGCAGCGCGAACGCGCCGCCGAACTCCAGCTGGCCGTGGAGGCAGCAACCGCCGAGCTCCGTGCCGAAGCGCGCGAGCGCGAGCAGGCCGAGGCGCAGCTTCGCCAGGTTCAGAAGATGGAGGCGGTCGGCCAGCTGACCGGCGGCATCGCGCATGATTTCAATAACATGCTGGCGGTCGTTCTCGGCGGGCTCGAGCTCGCCAGGCGGCATCTGCACAGCGGCGGGCCCGATGCGCAGCAGCATATCGAAAATGCGATGGAGGGCGCCAATCGCGCCGCGGCGCTGACCCGGCGCCTGCTCGCCTTTTCGCGGTCCGAGCCGCTGCTTCCCGAGCCCGTGGAGGCAGGCGGGCTGATCGCCGGCATGTCGGACCTGCTCGACCGGACGCTCGGCGACGCGATCAAGGTCGAGACGCGCGATGCCGGCAGCCGCTGGGCGGTCTGGGTCGATCGCCATCAGCTCGAGAACGCGCTGCTCAATCTCGCGGTCAACGCGCGCGACGCGATGGAAGGGCGGGGGACGCTGACCATTGCGACCGGCGGCCGTACGCTCGCGGCCGAGGAGATCGGCGAGTGCCCGGCGGGCGATTATGTCACGATCAGCGTCACCGACACCGGCTGCGGCATGGCGCCGGAAGTCGCCGATCGCGTGTTCGAGCCGTTCTTCACGACCAAGCCGGTGGGGAAGGGGACGGGGCTCGGCCTGAGCCAGATCTTCGGTTTCGTCCGCCAGTCCGGCGGCGAGATCGCGATCGACACCGCGCCCGGCAAGGGCACGACAGTGACGGTCTATCTGCCGCGCCACGTGGGTGAGCCTGCAAGCGCCGCGGGGGAAGCGCCGACGCCGATCACACTGGCGGAGGAGCCGGTTTCGATGCGCAGCCTCGACATTCTCGTCGTCGAGGACGACCCGCGTGTGCTCGGCGCGACCGTGGGTGCGTTGCAGGAGCTCGGACACCGGGTGAGGTCATGCCCCGATCCGCTTGCGGCGCCGCAAGCCGTTACCGCCATGTCCGCGCTGGACCTCATAATCTCGGACGTGCTCATGCCCGGCCAGACCGGCCCCGAGATGATCGCGGACCTCGGCGATCGGCTCGATGGGGTGGCGGTGTTGTTCGTCACCGGTTTCGCCGGCGAGGCCGACGCCGAGCTGTTCGGCGGGCGCGCGGTGCTGCGCAAGCCGTTCACCATGGCGTCGCTCGCGCGCGCCGTGGACGAGGCGGTCGAGCTCGAAGCGCGGCGCGCCGCGCAACAGGCCGCCTAGGACTGCTTCGCCACCGATTGGCGCAGTTGGGCGACGGCGATCTCGCGCGCCCGTTCGCGCGGCAGGTCCACCGCACGCGCCATCGGGCCGCCGAGCAGCGCGTCGCCGAGCGCCATCAGGGTGAGCTGGAGCGTTTCCTCGCGGAGCAGCTGGGGATCGATGCCTTCGCCGGCGCTAATCTCGTCGACCAGGCGACGGATCGCCTCGAGGATCGGGTCCAACGCGTCCTCGTTGCCGTTGAGGATCATCCAGCTGGCGAGCGCGCCGGCGCCGCCCTTGCCGAACGCGTCGAACGTCAGATCGACGACTTCGCACGGATCCTGATCGCCGCTACGTGCCCGCAGCACCGCGGCGCCGATCTCGGCGGTGACGGTCTCGGCGATGCTCGCGGCGAGCGCCTTTTGCAGTCCCGCGGCAGAGCCGAAATGGTGGAGCAGATTGGCGTGGGTGCGGCCGATCCGGGCCGAGACGGCCTTCAGCGTGACCGCTTGCGGTCCGGCCTCGAGCAACAGCGCGCGTGCGGCCTCGAGCGCGGCGTCGCGCGATTCCTCGGGAGACAGACGCTTGCGTGCACTGGATGCCATCGACGGAAAGTTACTCTTGCCCCTGAAACCTCCGGCTTAGGGGAGGACGCCCGCGGGCGAAAGCACGGAATGCGCACGGCTTTCCGCGATCGGGACGCAGGCGCAACGAGGATGGGCGGCGTGACCGAGGTCACGCCGCCATGCGAGCTCGCGGATCGTGATCGGCGCTGCCGGCCTCGCCGAGATCGATTTCGAAGCGCGCCGAGGGAACCGCCTCGCCCCGGCCACGCGAATAGACCTGGGTGACCCGGCCGGTCGGGCGAAAGCCGAGCTTGCGCAGCACGCGCCCCGATGCCGGGTTGTCGAGGAAGTGCCCCGCGCCGACGTGCCGGATACCGGCCGCGCGTGCGGCGCGCAGCACGGCGGCGCCGGCCTCGGTGGCATAGCCGCGGCCCCAGGCATCGGGCGTGATCCAGTAACCGAGCTCGTGCGGCTCATCCTCGAAGGGGCCGACGCTTGCGACCCCGATCAGCCGCAGCGCGCCGCCTTGATGCTCGAAGATCATGAACTTCGCCTCCAGCGGCTCCCCGAAGCTCGCGGCAAAGGTCTCGGCCGCCTCGATCGTATAGGGCCATGGCGCGCGGGCGAGATTGCGCACCACCGATTCATGCCCGATGGCGCGGGCGAGTTCGGGGGCGTCCTCGCGCCAGCCGGGCCTCAGCGTCAGTCTTTGCGTACGCACGAACATGACCAGTCTCCTCGGTCTTGCGGTGCCCCTGGCGCGTCACTGTGACACCCCGTTTGCAGCGCATGTCGTGGGAGCAAAAGAAAAAGGGAGCCGGAGTGACCCGTCTCCCTTTTCAGCTGGTCCGCTCGCCGGACCCGGGTCACCCTGGTGGGCAACCCGTCCGGTTACCCGATGTTATTCGGCTGCTTCCGCAATCATGTCTACCGAGCAGAATTTGCGGCCGAGCTTGCCGACCTTGAACGACACGCGGCCGTCGGTAAGCGCGAACAGGGTATGGTCCTTGCCCATGCCCACGTTCACGCCCGGATAGATCTTGGTGCCGCGCTGACGCACGATGATGTTGCCGGCGACGACTGCTTCGCTGCCGAACTTCTTGACGCCGAGACGACGGCCAGCCGAATCGCGACCGTTGCGCGAAGAGCCGCCTGCTTTCTTATGTGCCATTTTGCGTTACTCCTCGTATCTCGCTTACGCTTCCGCGGCCGGGGCTTCAGCCTCGGCGGGAGCGGCGGCCTTCTTCGCCTTGGGCGCGGCCTTCTTCTTCTCTTCCTGCGCACCGATCGCGGTGATTTTCAGGATGGTGTGGTTCTGGCGATGGCCGTTCTTGCGACGATAATTGTGCCGACGGCGCTTCTTGAAGACGATGACCTTCTCGCCCTTCGCCTGCGCGACGATTTCGGCCGAGACGGTCAGGCCGTCGGTGGGCTTCAGCTCGCTGCCCTCGCCGGCGAGCAGAATGTCGCCCAGCGTGACCGTCGAACCGGCCTCTCCGTCGAGCTTCTCGACGACGATCTTGTCTCCGGCGGCAACGCGATACTGCTTGCCGCCCGTGCGCACGATAGCGAACATGGCGATGTCTCAACCTACAAAAGCTTGTGCCCGCCAAGGATCGCCCCGGCAGGAGGAAGGGCGCAGCTAAGGGATGAGGGTGCGGAAGTCAACCGGTGCGCACGGGATTCTTGAGATTTAGGACACAGCTGGCGCCGCGGCCGCGCGACAAGAAAATCTATATCGATCCGGAGGAGGTTGCGCTTTCGTTCCCGCCCGATTGCGCGCCATCTGCGCGGATCAGGGTAGGATGTACCTGAGGCTTCCAGGAGAGTAGCCCATGCTTACACGTATTTCGCCGCTTCTTGCCGGCATTTCCTTTTTCGCCTTCACCGTTTCGGCCGCCGCGCAGACGGTGGACCCGACCACGCCCGTCGAAGAGACGAGCGGCGAAGACATCGTCGTCACCGGCTCGCGAGTCGCCGAGCGCAGCGTCGCCAACAGCCCCGTGCCGGTCGACGTGATCGGCGGCGAGGCGCTGACCAGATCGGGGGCGACCGAGACCAACCGCGTGCTCCGGGACCTCGTGCCCTCGTTCAACTTCCCGCAGCCCTCGCTGGTCGACGGCACCGATTCGCAGCGCCCGGCGACCTTGCGCGGGCTTGCTCCCGATCAGGTGCTCGTCCTCGTCAACGGCAAGCGCCGGCACCAGTCTGCGCTGCTCAACCTCAACGGTTCGGTTGGCCGCGGCTCCTCGGCGGTGGACCTCAACCAGATCCCGGCGATCGCGATCGATCGTGTCGAGATCCTGCGCGACGGCGCCTCCTCGCTCTACGGCTCGGATGCGATCGCCGGCGTGATCAACCTCCAGCTGCGCCGCAGCGAAGGCACGCGCGCGAGCATCACTTATGGCAAGTATCTGACCTCGATGGACGGCGTGGGAGACGTCACCGGCGTCGCCAATACCGGCGGCCTCCCGACGGTGCTGACGCCGGGCGGCGTGACCAACGACATTCTGCAGCTGAACACCGAGGGCGACCGTGAGCGGCACGACGGCGACACGCTGACGCTGGCGACCAATTTCGGCCTGCCGGTCGGCGCGGGCGGCTATCTCAACCTCACCGCCCAGTTCCGCGACCGTGAACCGACCAACCGCTCGGGCGCTGACCCGCGCCGGCAATATCTGACCGTCGGCGATCCGCGCGAGCTGTCGATCGACCGCTTCACCCACCGGTACGGCGATGGCGAGGCGATCGACTACAATCTGTTCGCCAATGCAGGCTACGAGCTGGGCGGCGGTTTCGAACTCTATGCGTTCGGCAGCTACGGCATCCGCGACGCGTCGGGCGGCGGCTTCTATCGGCGCGCCAACGATGTGCGCAACCGCGACTGGTCGGCCTCGACCACGACCTTCGTGCCGATCTACCCGGATGGCTATCTGCCCTACATCGCTACCGAGGTGGAAGACGTCTCGGGCGCGGCCGGCATTCGCGGCGATGTCGGCGGATTCACCGGCGATCTGTCGGTGGTCTACGGCTCGAACCAGCTCGACTATAAGGTGACCAACAGCGTCAACGTCTCGCTCGGCGCGGCGAACAGCCCGCGCAACTTCTACGCCGGGGGGCTCCGCTCGGGGCAGACCGTGGTCAACCTTGATCTGAGCCGCAAGTTCGACTTTGCCGGGCTGGAGTCGTTCGGCATCGCGTTCGGCGGCGAGTATCGCAACGAGAATTACAAGATCGTCGCGGGCGATGTCGCCAGCTACAGCAACGGGCCGTTCTCGGCGGCGCCCTTCAATGCCGCGGGGGGCTCGCAGGTCTTCCCCGGCTTCCGGCCGAACAACGCGACCGACGTGTCGCGCGACAGCTGGGCAGCCTATGCCGAGGCCGATGCCGATGTGACCGACTTCTTCTCGGTCCAGCTCGCCGGGCGCTACGAGCATTATTCCGACTTCGGCGATACGTGGAACGGCAAGGTCGCCGCGCGGCTGGAGCCGGTGGAAGGGATCGCGATCCGCGGCTCGGCCTCGACGGGATTCCGCGCGCCGAGCCTCGCTCAGCAATATTTCACGGCGACGTCGACGGTATTCACCGGAGGCAATCTGATCGAGACTGGCACCTTCGCCGTGTCCGATCCGGTGTCGGTCGCGCTAGGGGCCAAGTCGCTCGAGCCCGAAAAATCGACCAATCTCGGTGCCGGCGTGGTGTTCTCACTGGTGCCTGGGCTGACCGTCACGGCGGACTATTACAACATCAAGATCCGCGACCGGGTGGTGCTGAGCGAATCGCTCAGCGGTTCGGCGGTGGTCGCGTTGCTCACGGCGGCCGGAATCACCAACGCCACCTCGGCGCGTTTCTTCGTCAACGGCGTCGATACGCGGACGCAGGGCGTCGACGTGGTCGCGACCTACAAGGTGCCCGATTTCGGTGCTGGCCGCTTTACGCTCTCGGCGGGGTATAACCACAACCAGACCAAGATCATCGAACGCGCCTCGCTGCCGTCGCTGCCTGGCCTGATCGTGTTCGGCCGCTCCGAATCGCTGCGCCTGACCGACGGTCAGCCGCGCGACAAGATCAACGCATCGCTTGATTGGGATCTCGATCCGGTAGGGCTGACGGTGCGGACCAACCGCTATGGCCGCGTGCTTTCGACCGGCAGCTCGACCGATCTGGCGATCCCGGCGGGGCAGGGCGTGGCGGACTATTGGCTCGAACCGAAGTGGATCACCGATGTCGAGCTGCGGGTGCAGGCACTGCCCGGGGTCCAGCTCGCGGTCGGCGCCGACAACGTGTTCGACGTCTATCCGACGCGGGCACCGGCCGGCGGCGTGTATGGCAACAACAACTACTTCCTGCCCTACTCGTCGTTCTCGCCGTTCGGTTTCAACGGACGGTTCGTCTACTCGCGGATCGCGTTCAACTTTTGAGATTGGCGGGGAGGGGCTCCGGGCCTCTCCCCGTTGTCCAGCCTTGCCCGAACCCCGCTTAGTGCCGGTGCGTCGCCTTCAGCTTGTAGCGGCCGCCGGCATAACGCTCGAACAGCCCGCTGATCGCGGGGTGATCGACCGGCTCGTCGCTGTCGTCGACGACGAGGTTCTGCTGGCTGACATAGGCGATGTAGCTCGACTCGGCGTTCTCGGCGAGCAGATGGTAGAAGGGCTGATCCTTGCGGGGACGCACGTCCTCGGGGATCGATTCATACCATTCGTCCGAGTTGGCGAAGACCGGGTCGACGTCGAAGATCACGCCGCGGAAATCGAACAGCCGATGGCGGACCACCTCGCCGATCGCGAAGCGCGCGGAGGAGACCGGCGGCATCGCAACGGCTGCTTCGAGGGGAAGGCTGGGAGTGGGGGTACGCGACATCCGTTTAATTTAAGCACTGCGCGATCCGAGACAAGCACCGCGCTTGCGGCCCCCGATTCATTGCGCTAATGGCCCCCGCTCATCGACCGGTGCCGGTGTCGGGAACCCCCGACCGTCGGCATCTTAAGACCTCGCGGAGAGGTGGCAGAGTGGTCGAATGTACCGCACTCGAAATGCGGCGTGCCCTCACGGGTACCGTGGGTTCGAATCCCACCCTCTCCGCCACTTCCCTATAACGAGACCGGCCCGGGCGCCGGTCAGGTGCCGATGCTGCGGGTCAGCAGCGTGCGGCGCGTTACCTCTGCCGCGAAGTGCCGCACGATCGTGGCGAGCGCGGCGTCGAGATCGTGGCTGCGGCCGCACATGAACAGGTCGACACAGGCGCTGCCATATTCGGGCCAGGTGTGGATCGAGATGTGCGATTCGGCAAGCATCGCCACGCCGGTGATGCCTTGACCGGGGCCGAAGCTGTGCAGCCGCAGTTCGAGCAGGGTCGCCCCCGCGGCGGCGGCGGCGGCGGTCAGGCAGCGTCCGACGAGCGCAACGTCTTCGAGGCCGGTTGCGCCGTGCAGATCGGCGATCAGATGCTGGCCCTGATACGCCGCGCTCACAACAGGCTCGCATGCGGATGATCGAGCAGCGCCATCGCGCCCTCGGCGGCGCGGACGCCGTGATAATGCGCCTCCTCGAACAGCGACAGGCCGCTCAGGTCGGAATGGGCGAGGAACAGCGGCGCGCGCGGCGCGATCGCTTCGCCGCGGCGGAGGAAGCCGGGCGTCGGCCGGACCATCGCATGGCCCCAGCGCCACAGGTCGATCCGCGCGATCGCATCTTCGAGTTCGGGGTGCATCGCGAGCAGATCGTCGCGGACGACTCGCTTCCATTCGTCGGCAGGGCGCTCGATCAGCAGGCGGCGGGCCTGCGCCGGCGGCATGTCCGACAGCGGCAGATACCAGGTGAGCACGGTCGCCGGAGCGACTGCGTCCGGCCCCTGATGCGTCGCGACGACATAGCCGAGCGCATTGCTCGTGCTCGAGACATTGTCCCAGGCGAGCGGCACGCCGCGGCCCGTCGGCAGCCGATCGACGGTGACGTTGGCGACCAGCCACGGCGCGTAGCTGAACTTTCCGAGGTCGCCGAGCTCGCCGCACACCCGCGCCGCCACGAAATGCGGCATGGCGAGGATCGCCGCCCGGGCGCGGGTGCGCACGGAGGCGCCGGCCGCAACGTCGAAGCTGTCGACGAGGACATGTTCGCCCTCGCGCGCGACGCGATGGACGATATGCCCGGTCGCGATCCGCTGCGGGAAAAGCCCGGCGAGACGGCGCGTCAGGCGGGCATTGCCCTCGGGCCAGGTGAGCTCGTTGTCGCCTCTGCCCCCGGCGGCCCAGCCGCGCCGGCCGGCGAAATAATGGATTCCGGCCCAGGCGGACACTTCGCCAGGCTCGGTCCCGTAATCGTCGCGCATCGCATAGCGAACATGCGCGCGCAGCACCGGCGAATGCCAACCCTGCCGGTCGAGCCATGCAGCGAAATCGATCTCGTCGAGCGCGACCAGGTCGGCATCGCGCGAGCTGTACGCCATCGGCAGCGCGAACGCCGGCTTGCCGTCGGCGCCAACGCGTTTCGAGAAGCCGGCCATCGCCGCTTCGAAGGCGGCGAGGTCCCGACGATCCCGCGCGGAAATCCCCGTCCGCGGGATCAGCCCTTCCTGCCAGCGCCCCTGCCAGAACAGCCGCTCCTGCATGTCCGCGCAAAGCTGCTCGGGGTCGTAGACCGGCACGCCGTCGCGCTCGCCGGTGATCATCCCGAACTGGCGCAGCAGATGCCGAAGCGCCTTCGCCTCGCGGTTGGCGACCGGCAGATAGTGCGCGCCGAGCGGGTAGGCCGACACCGCGTTGCGCCCGCTGCGGGCATTGCCGCCGACGCCATCCTCGAGCTCGAGCAGCTTGAACCGATCGAACCCCGCGTCGTGCAGGCGCCAGCTCGCCGACAGGCCGGCGACGCCGCCGCCGGCGATGACCAGGTCGACTTCCTCGAAGCGGCTGGGCTCCGGAAAGCCCCCGCTCCGCAAGCGGTGCCCGCGCGCGATATCGGCGCCCGCCAGCGTTCCGCCGGGCAGCGGCGCCTCGCGCCCCAGCGCATAGGCCAGCCCGCCGCTCGCCGCGGCGACGCCAGCGGCACCGAGGCCGAGCACCGCGCGCCGGTCAGCCTTCATATTTGCCCCACGCCTCGGCGAATTCGCGGACGAGCACCTGATTGTCGAGCCGGTTCACCGGGGCCGGACGGCGCGCCATGTCGGGCGGGAAGTCGAACAGCCGCTGGTCGATGGCGGAGGTCAGGAAACGGCCCGCGGGGATCGTCGCCTGCGCGGGGATCGGACCCGCCGCGGCGAGGATGAAGCCCCATTCGCCGAAGCTCGGCACATAGGCGTGATAGCCCCGCGTCTGCAGCCCGACCGATTCCAGCGTCGAGGCCACGGTCCAATAGGCGTTGGGGGCGATCAGCGGCGAAGTGCTCTGGACCACCATCATTCCGCCGGGTGCGAGCAGCTTCCGCGCCGCGCGGTAGAAGGTGTCGGTGTAGAGCTTGCCGACCGAGTAATCGACCGGATCGGGGAAGTCGACGATGATCGCGTCATACTGCCCGACCTTGCCGTTCTGGCCCGCCTCGCGCGCCCAGCGAAAGCCGTCGGCGTTGATCACGGTCATCCGCGGGTCGGTCAGCGCGCCGCCGTTCAGCCGCGACAGCATCGCGGTGCGCGAGAACAGGCTGGTCATCTCCCCGTCGAGGTCGACCAGCGTCAGGCGCTCGACGGCGGGATGCTTGAACACCTCGCGCGCGGCGAGCCCGTCGCCGCCGCCGAGGATCAGCACGTTGCGGGGATGCGCGACACGGCCCAGGGCCGGATGCACCAGCGCCTCGTGGTAGCGATATTCGTCGCGCGACGAGAATTGCAGATTGCCGTTCAGATACAGGCGGAGATCGTCGTCGCGGCGGGTGAGCACGATCCGCTGGAATTTGGTGGTGCTCGCATAAATCACCGGCTCGCCATAGCTCGCCACCTCCGCCCAGCGCTGGAGCCGGTCCGACGCGACGAAACCGCCGATCAGCGTGAGCAGCACGAGCACCGACGCAACCTTCTCGGTACGATAGCCGGCGGGGCGCGGCAAAGTGAGCAGCAGCGCGAGCCCGACCGCGGCGTTGAAGATGCCGAACATGAAACCGGTGCGGATCATGCCGAGATGCGGCATCAACAGGAGCGGGAACAGCAGGCTGGCGACCAGCGCGCCGACATAGTCGAAGGTCAGCACGTTCGACACCGTCTCGCGGAAGTCGAAGCCGCGCAGGATGCGGATGAGCAGCGGGATCTCGAGCCCGACGAGAAAGCCGATCGCCAGCACGAGGCCGTAGAGCGCGACCCTGAAATGATCGACGAGCGGGAAGAGCAGGAACAGCGCCGCCGCCGAGCATCCGCCGAGCAGCGCGATCAGCAACTCGATGCGGACGAACAGCCGCAGTTCGTCGCGCTTCACATAGCGCGAGCACCAGCTGCCCACGCCCATCGCGAACAGATAGCTGCCGATGACGGTGGAGAATTGGGTGACGCTGTCGCCGAGCAGATAGCTGGCGAGGGTGCTCGCGAGCAGCTCGTAGATCAGCCCGCAGGTCGAGACGACGAAGGCAGAGGCAAGCAGCGCCGCGGTGGAGGCGGACGCACGGACTTTGGGCTTGGCGATATCGGCCTCAGCCATGGATCGCGGCGGCGACGATGATCGCGAGCCCGATCGCGACCGCGCCCGCGAAAATCGCCACGGCGACATTCTGCTTCTGCTCGATCTCTTCCCAGAGCTTTCCGGGCGTGAGCAGGTCGAGGATCACGAAGCCGATGACGAATACGACCATTCCGATCACGGAATAGAGCAGGGTGCTGAGTATGGCGGGCAGGGTGGTGACCATTTCCGTCTCCTATTTGTGGTTGGGGCCGTAGAAGCCGGCATGGGGACGCGCCCGGCTGCCTTCCGCGAAGGGCGACCAGGCATAGGTCGTGGCGAGGAGGAACAGCCCCGCCACGCCGAGGCACCAGAGCCCGTAGAAGAAAGTGCGGCCGCTCATTCGTCGTCATCCTCTGCGACAGGGGCGAAATCGCTCTCCCCCTTGCGCGCGGTTTCGAAGGAAAGGTGAGCGATCAGCGCGACGAGCAAGGGCGCGAGGATCAGGATCAGTGCGATCAGCAGGTTGGAGCCATAGAGCACCCCGTGCCGCACCTCGACCGTCACCTCGGGCAGATTCGCGACGTCCATCCAGCCGCTGTCGGCGGAGGCCGTGCTCGCGCCCGTCCAGCGATTGCCCTTATACTCGACGACGAGATCGTAGGAACCGCCAGGCACGCTGGCGATCGAGATGCCGTTGCGCCGACTGCCCTCGCTCCACGCCCCGTCGGAGTCGGTTCCCGAATAGCGTTCGGCGGCGCCATAAGCCTGGTAGACCTGCTGCGTCTTGCGATCGACCAGGCTGTAGTCGAGGTCGACCCAGCCATTTTCGAGCCGCGGAACCTCCGCCCGCAGGTGCACGCTCTGATAGCGCCGCGGAAGTGTCAGGGGACCGAGCGTCACCGTTTGCTCGCGTCCATCGGCGGCGATCGGGAAGGTGCCGGCCGCGGTCCATTGGGTGCCGCCGAACAGCAGCGCGAAGCCGAGGAGAAAGGCGAACGCCACGGCGCCGAGCTTGAGCCCGCTCTTGAGCCAGGCTCCCCAGGGGGAGGGCTGGTGCGGCAGCGGCGGCCAGATCCGCTCCGGCGCTATCCCGAACGCCTTGCGCATCTCGCCGGGCGTGAGCAGCGCATTGCGGGTCCAGCTGACTTCGTGCGCATTCGCCTCGCGCGCGAGCATGACGCCCGGCCGGACCCAGTCCCCGGTCTCGACCCGCTCGCCGGCGCGAACCCGCCAGAAAAACTCGCCGAGCACATAGTCGACGCGGGCGCTGCCGTCGGCGAAGAAATGGGTGAAGGTCTCGGATCCGACGGCGAGCTGGTCGTAGGAAAGCCAGTCGGGGATGACGGTCAGCTGCTCGCCGAGGCTCCAGCCGCCGCGAACCTTCACCAGCCAGCGATAGCCATGATAGGGATTGAACAGCAGATATTCTTCCCAGCCATAGGCGCCGTTTTCGGAGCGCTGGAGATAGCCGATCACTTCCCATTCGACGCCGCGCAGCGTTCCGCGCGTGCCGAGCGGGATTTCGAGCACCGCGGCCGCCTCGTTGTAGCGCGTGACCAGCTTCACCTGCGGATCGGTCACGTCGAGGATCGAGCTGCAATATTGGCAGGCGACATGAACGGTGTAGCCGGCTGCGCGCAGCGCGACGCCGCCGCCGCAGGATGGGCAGGTCAGCGCCTTGGCTGCGGGCGCCGGCGCCGGCTGGATCTCGGCATCAGGCTGCATAGGAGGGGAGCGCCCAGCCTTCGATCGCGCGCAGCCCGCGCGGCGCTAGTTCGGCAAGGGTCACGTACCGACCCTGATAGAAGGTCACTTCCTCCTCGTCGCGCTGGAGCGTCGCGCATTCGCCGTGGCGGCCGCGCAGATCGACGCTGTAGAGCTTCCAGCCGGTGGGGGTGGTGAACGGCAGCTCGCCCTCCGCGGCGACGCAGACCACGTCGCGCGCATCGGCGATGATCAGCTTCTCGCCGTCGAGCTGAACTTCGGCACCCGCGGCCGCTTCCTTGCCGTTGGCGACTTCGCGAAGCGCGCGGGTGCGTACCTCCGCGAAAGGGCGCTGCCACAGCAGCATGAACTGTCCCATCGCCTCGCCGAGCCAGGCGTTGCTGGAGTCGTCGAACAGCAGCAGCCACTCGTTCCACGCGCCGTCGGTCCACGCCCAGCGCACTCGTCCGATGACTTCGAAGCCCTTGTCGTCGACGCGCCCGCGCATACCGAGCTGGACCGGGCTGACGTCGAACGGCAGCGCCGCCGCCTCGCCGACCTTCGCCACGCCGGCGTCGGTTCGCACCAGCATCGAGCGGCAATAGTCGCAGACGCGGTTCGGCAGCGCCGGCGAGCGGAACACCACATCGGCGCCGCAATTGGGGCAGGGAAGGTGCAGGCTCATCGGCTCAGCGGATGCGGCTCAGCAGCTCCGCCTTCTTGGCGTCGAACTCCTCCTGCGTGATCGCACCGATCGTCACCAGCTTGTGGAGCTTCTCGATCTGGGCATAGGCGTCCTCGCCCGGTGCCGCGGTTGCGGTCGTCGGCGCCGCGGCCATGCCGCCCGCCATGCTCTGGCCGATCGCCATGCCCGCGGCCATGCCGGCGCCGGCGCCCGCGACGCCGCCCGACTGACCGGCCGCGGTCTCGATCGCCTGCGCGCTCTGGAAACGCACGAACCGGTCGAGGTCGCCGACCACGCGCATCGAGCTCGCCTTGTCGAGATGCTCCTGAACCTCTTCGGGCAGGGACAAGCTCTCGATGAAGAAGCTGCAGCAGCTCAGGCCCCACTGCGCGAAGGCGGGCTCGACCGCGGCCTTGAGCTTTTCCGACAGCGCCGTCTGGTTCGCGGCGAGGTCGAGAAAGGCGATCTCGCCGGTGCCGAGCGCCGATGCGATCGCAGTGGCGATCGCGCCGCGCAGCTGGGGCTCGATGTCGGCGAGCGTCAGCCGGTCGAGCGAGCCCATCATCTTGATCGCGAACGTCGGCACGCTGTCGATGCGGAACGAATAGGAGCCGAAGGCGCGGACGCGCAGCGGCCCGAATTCCTTGTCGCGCACCGTGATCGGCTGCTGGGTGCCCCATTTCAGCCCGGTCTGTTCCTTCTGGCTGAAGAAATAGACATCGGCCTTGAAGGGCGAGGCGAAGCCCTTGTCCCAGTTCATCAGCGACGTGAGCACCGGCAGATTGCCGGTCTCGAGCGTGTAGAGCCCGGGCAGGAAGGCGTCGGCGAGCTGGCCTTCGTTATAGAAGAGCGCGGTCTGGCCAGAACGCACCGTCAGCTGGGCGCCGTTCTGGATTTCGCGATCCTCCATCGGATAACGGATCGCCAGCGTGCCGGCTTCGTCCACCCAGTCGATGACGTCGACGAATTGCTTCGAAAGAAAATCGAAAATGCCCATTAAGCCCTCCCGTTCGGGGGCAGGATACGGCCTTTGCGGATTGTTCGAAACAGCAAAGCGACATCAGCCGCGCACGGTCTCCCGAATTGTCTCCATCGAAATGTAGGTCGAGGTGCTTGCGACATGCGGCAGGCTCGAAATCCGCTCGCCGAGAACGATGCGATATTTGCGGATGTCGGCGGTGCGCACCTTCAGCAGATAGTCGAAGCTGCTCGCGATCATGTGGCATTCCTCGACCTCGGGAATGCGCCGGACCGCCGCATTGAATTCCTCGAGCGCCTTCTCGCGCGTGTCCGACAGCTTCACTTCGGTGAAGGCGACGTGGTCCAGCGCCAGTTTCACGGGGTCGATCAGGGCAGTGAAGCCGATGATCACGCGAGTCTCGATCAGCCGCCGGAGCCTCTGCTGACAGGGAGTCTTGGAAAGGCCGATGCGCTGCGCCAGCTCGGTCACGGTGATCCGGCCATCCTCGCGCAGGACGTTGAGGATCTTGCGATCGTATTCGTCCAGATCGACCGGTTTAGAGGATTTTTCCACGTGTTTCGCCTTCCCGGGCGCTGAATGCTCGACGTTTCGATAAGCGAAATCGCTGAACTAAGACAGAAAGACTTCTTCGGTTGCGCTATAGGCGTGCCATGCCAAACAGCTCCGTCTTCGCGAATTTCGCGCCCGCGATCCGCCCCCAGTCTCCCCTCCGCCAGGCGATCACCGCGGCCTATCGGCGGTCCGAGCCAAAGTGCGTGGTGCCGTTGCTCGAAGCCGCGACGCTGCCGGTGCCGGTCCGCGCTGCGGCGGAGCGGACAGCCCGCGACCTGATCTCCTCGCTGCGCGCGCAGAAGAGCGGCAGCGGCGTGGAGGCGCTGGTCCAGGAATATTCGCTGTCGAGCGAGGAGGGCGTCGCGCTGATGTGCCTCGCCGAGGCGTTGCTGCGTATTCCCGACGACGCCACTCGCGACGCGCTGATCCGCGACAAGATCTCGGATGGCGACTGGCGCGCGCATCTTGGCGGCAGCCGTTCGCTGTTCGTCAACGCAGCGACCTGGGGCTTGGTCGTCACCGGCAAGCTGGTCGACAGCGCCGACGACAAGGGGCTCGGCGCGGCGCTCACCCGCTTGCTCGCGCGCGCCGGCGAGCCGGTGATCCGCCGCGGGGTCGATCTGGCAATGCGGATGCTGGGCGAGCAGTTCATCACCGGGGAGACGATCGAGGAAGCGCTCAAGCGCGCGCGCAAGGAAGAAGCGCGCGGATTCGGCTACAGTTACGACATGCTAGGCGAAGCCGCGGCGACGGCCGCCGACGCGGCAAGCTACTACGAAGATTACACCCGCGCGATCCACGCCATCGGCAACGCGTCCGGCGGGCGTGGGATCTACGAAGGCCCGGGCATTTCGATCAAGCTCTCGGCGCTGCATCCCCGCTATTCACGGGCGCAGGCCGAGCGGGTGATGGGCGAATTGCTGCCCCGTGTGCAGGCGCTCGCCGCCCTCGCCAAATCCTATAACATCGGCTTCAACATCGACGCCGAGGAGGCCGACCGCCTCGAACTGTCGCTCGACCTGCTCGAGACGCTGGCGCTGGATCCGGCGCTCGCGGAGTGGGATGGGCTCGGCTTCGTGGTGCAGGCCTATGGCAAACGCTGCCCGTTCGTGATCGACTGGGTCGTCGATCTCGCGCGCCGCGCCGGACGACGCATCATGGTGCGGCTGGTCAAGGGCGCCTATTGGGACGCCGAGATCAAGCGCGCGCAGGTCGACGGGCTCGCCGATTTTCCGGTCTATACGCGCAAGATCCACACCGACGTGGCCTATGTCGCCTGCGCGCGGAAGTTGCTGGCGGCGAAGGATGTGATCTTCCCCCAGTTCGCGACGCATAACGCGCTGACGCTCGCGACCATCTACCAAACGGCCGGTCCTGAATTCACGATAGGGGACTACGAGTTCCAGTGTCTGCACGGCATGGGTGAGCCGCTGTACCGGCAGGTGGTCGGCGCGGACGGGCTGGGGCGGCCCTGCCGCATCTACGCACCGGTGGGAACGCACGAGAAGCTGCTCGCTTATCTGGTCCGCCGGCTGCTCGAGAACGGCGCCAATTCGTCCTTCGTCAATCGCGTCGCCGATCCGGCGGTCCCGATCGATGAGCTCGTCGCCGATCCGGTGGAGTCTGTCCGCAACGCGCCCCGACCGGGAGCGAAACACGATGCGATCGCGCTGCCCGCCGATCTCTATCCGGATCGACGGAACTCGGCCGGCATTGATCTGGCGAACGAGACAGCACTGGCGGAATTGGCGGAGGCGCTGGAGACGAGTGCAACGATCCAGTGGCGCTCTGCCGCGAAAGGTGGAGAGGGGAGCGACCGTGCCGTTATCAACCCCGCCGATCACCGTGACCTCGTCGGCAGCGTGGTAGAAACCACCGCTGATGCCGCCCGCGATGCTGTGGTTCGGGCCGCATCGAGCTCCTGGTCCTCGGTCGCAATAGGCGATCGTGCGGCAATGCTCGAGCGCGCCGCGGACGCGATGGAAGCGCGCATGCCGCTGCTGATCGGCCTGACGATCCGCGAGGCGGGCAAGTCGGCAGCCAACGCGATTGCCGAAGTGCGCGAAGCCGTGGACTTCCTCCGCTACTACGCGGTGCAGGCTCGCGGCCTCGACGGTGGCGCGCGCGCTCTCGGGCCGGTGGTGTGCATCAGCCCGTGGAACTTCCCGCTGGCGATCTTCACCGGACAGATCGCCGCTGCGCTGGTCGCGGGCAATCCGGTGCTCGCCAAGCCGGCCGAGGAGACGCCGCTGATCGCCGCCGAAGCGGTGCGGCTGCTGCACGAGGCGGGCGTTCCCGCCGAAGCGCTCCAGCTTATGCCCGGCGACGGCGCGATCGGGGCAGCGTTGGTTGGCGCGCCCGAGACCGCCGGCGTGATGTTCACCGGCTCGACCGAAGTCGCGCGACTGATTCAGAAGCAGCTCGCCGAGCGGCTGTCTGCCGACGGCAAGCCGATCCCGCTGATCGCCGAGACCGGCGGCCAGAATGCGATGATCGTCGATTCCTCGGCGCTTGCCGAGCAAGTGGTGGCCGACGTCATCGCCTCGGCCTTCGACAGCGCTGGTCAGCGTTGCTCCGCGTTGCGCATCCTGTGCCTGCAGGAGGAAGTCGCCGATCGCACGCTGGCGATGCTCAAGGGCGCCCTCGCCGAGCTTCGCATCGGCAATACCGCGCGCCTCGCATTCGATGTCGGTCCTGTGATCTCCGCCGAAGCCAAGGCCAATATCGAAAAGCATATCGAGGCGATGCGCGCGCGCGGGCGCCAGGTCGAGCAGCAGCCGCTTCCGCCGGAAACGCAGCACGGCACCTTCGTTCCGCCTACGATCATCGAGCTCGACAGCATCGCTGATCTCGAGCGCGAGGTGTTCGGACCGGTGCTCCACGTGATCCGCTATCGTCGGGCCGAGCTCGACGCGCTGATCGGTGCGATCAATGCCACGGGATACGGGTTGACGTTCGGGCTGCACACCCGGCTCGACGAGACGATCGCCGAGGTCACGTCGCGCATCAAGGCCGGTAACCTCTATATCAATCGCAATGTCATCGGGGCGATTGTCGGCGTGCAGCCGTTCGGCGGAAGAGGGCTCTCGGGCACCGGGCCCAAGGCGGGCGGTCCGCTCTATCTGCCGCGGCTCGTGCGGGAGGTGATGCCTGCGCTGTCGGGCGAACCAGTGGTCGATCCGGCGCTGGCGGAATTCGCCGGCTGGTTGAAGGAGAAGGGTGAGCCGAAGGCGGCAATGCTTGCTTTGCAGCTCGACGCGGCGTCGCCGCTGGGCCGAGAAGTGGAGCTGCCGGGACCGGTGGGCGAGCGCAACATCTATACCCTGCATCCGCGCGGTACGATCCTGCTGGCGCCGAGGAGCCGGGAAGGGCTGTTTCACCAGCTCGCCGCCTGCCTCGCGACGGGCAACGACGCGGTGGTCGAGGCCGATGCGGCGCTAATTGCGCTATCGGCCGAAATGCCCGCGAAGGTGCGGGCGCGGATTCGTCAGGACGCAGGTGAGATTGCCAGCGTGCTTGCCGAAGGGGATGCGGAGCAGGTCACCGCCTTGTTGCGCAGGCTGGCCGAGCGCGAGGGCGGGATAATCTCTGCCCAGTCGGCAACGACGGAGGCATTGGCCAAGGTGGACGCCTACAGCCTCAATCTGCTCGTCGAGGAGGTGTCGATCTCGATCAACACCACGGCCGCGGGCGGCAATGCGAGCCTGATGATGCTCGGCTGAAGCATCATATAAAGAGTTCTTTATATGATGCTTGACGGGCTGGGACGACGGTGCGATCTTGCACGGGTCGAGGTTCTTCGTCCGGGGCGTGCCCCGCGTCGGAGCTAAGACGGGAAGCCGGTGCAAGACCGGCGCTGCCCCCGCAACTGTAAGCGGTGAGCTGTGGTCCAACCATGTCACTGGGGTGCACCCCGGGAAGACGGGCCGCCGCGCTGACCCGCGAGCCAGGAGACCTGCCTCCGACGCGATAACGTCCACCGGCGGGGTGCCCGGATCGGCCGCTTGCGTGTCGGTCGGACCATGGCCGCGTCATGCCTGCGTCTGTTCCGCGCGCTTCGCCCCTCTTCGGGGTTGAAGAACATGACCATTACCGTTGCCACGTTGGGATTTCCGCGGATGGGTCCGCGGCGCGAACTGAAGCACGCGCTCGAGGCCTATTGGGCCGGCAAGGCGAGCGAGGCGGAGCTGCTCGGCGCTGCTTCGGGGCTGCGCACCGCCGGCTGGGGGCGGCAAAAGGCACTCGGCGCCGACTGGCTGCCGTCGAACGACTTCTCGCTCTACGACCATGTGCTCGACACCAGTATGATGCTCGGCGCGATCCCCGAGCGCTATCGCAGCGCCGACGGCGAGGCTGATCTCCCGGCCTATTTTGCAATGGCGCGGGGCACCACGGCTGACCATGACGGCTGCGGCCATGGCAGCGTTACCGCGTGCGAGATGACCAAGTGGTTCGACACCAATTACCATTATCTCGTGCCCGAACTCGCGGCCGGGCAGAAGCTGGCGCTCAATCGGCTGAAGGTGGTCGACGAATATCGCGAGGCCAAGGCGCAGGGGTTCGAGACCCGGCCGGTGCTGCTTGGACCGGTGACGTGGCTGAGCCTGGCCAAGGGCCGCGAAGTCGACCCGTTCGACGTGCTCGACGAAGTGCTGGGGCTCTATGCGGTGATCCTCGGCCAGCTGGCGCATGCCGGCGCCGAATGGGTCCAGATCGACGAGCCGGTACTGGTGCTCGATCTGGATGAGAAGCAGCGGCGCGCGCTGACCCGGGCATATGCGCGGCTGTCGCGCTACGGGCCGAAACTGATGCTGACCACCTATTTCGGCGGACTGGGCGACAATCTCGGCTTCGCCGCAGCGCTGCCGGTGTCAGGCTTGCATGTCGATCTGGCGCGGGCGCCGGAGCAGCTCGAGCCGGTGCTAAAGGCCGCGCCGAAGTCGCTGCTGCTGTCGCTTGGGGTGATCGACGGCAGGAATGTGTGGCGGGCCGACCTCGATGCACTGCTCGAGCGACTGCAGCCGATTGCCGCGAGCCGAGATCTGGTCCTCGCGCCGTCCTGCTCGCTGCTGCACGTGCCGGTCGATCTGGCGCTCGAGAAGAAGCTCGATGCCGAGGTGACCGAATGGCTCGCCTTTGCGGTGCAGAAGATCGAGGAATTGGGGATCCTGAAGCGTGCGCTAACCGAGGGTCGGGCTAGCGTGGCGGAGGCGCTCGAACGGCCTTCGCGTGCCAACGCCAACCGGCGGGCTTCGCCGCGCGTGCACAATCCGGAGGTGGCGGCGCGGACTGCGGCTGTGACCGACGCGATGTACGAGCGTCGCTCGAACCTCGGCGAACGTATCGCGGCGCAGGCGGCGGTGCTCGATCTGCGGGCTTACCCCACGACGACGATCGGGTCGTTCCCGCAGACCGGCGAAGTGCGCAATGCCCGGGCGCGGCGCAATCGCGGCGAGCTGGACGATGCGGCGTACGATGCGTTCCTGCGTGAAGAGACCGCGCGGACGATCGCATGGCAGGAACAAGTCGGGCTCGACATGCTCGTCCATGGCGAGTTCGAGCGGAACGACATGGTCCAGTATTTCGGGGAGCAGCTCGAGGGGTTCGCCTTCACCGTCAATGGCTGGGTGCAGTCCTATGGCTCGCGGTGCGTGCGGCCGCCGATCCTGTTCGGTGACGTCTCGCGGCCCAGGGCGATGACCGTCGAATGGTGGCGCTATGCCCAGAGCCTGACCGACAAGCCGGTCAAGGGCATGCTCACCGGACCGGTGACGATCCTCAATTGGTCGTTCGTCCGCGACGACCAGCCGCGCGAGGCGTCGTGCCGGCAGATCGCGCTGGCGATCCGCGACGAGGTGGTCGACCTCGAAGCGGCAGGGTGCAAGGCGATCCAGATCGACGAGGCGGCGCTCAGGGAGGGCCTGCCCTTACGCAAGCGCGATTGGGACGCCTATCTCGCCTGGGCGGTGGCGTGCTTCCGGCTGTCCGCGGCAGGGGTGGGCGACGCGACCCAGATCCACACCCATATGTGCTATTCGGAGTTCAACGACATCCTGCCGGCGATCGGGGCCATGGACGCCGACGTCATCTCGATCGAGACCGCGCGCTCGCAGATGGAGTTGCTCGAGGGCTTTGCCGCCTATCGCTACCCCGGCGCGATCGGCCCGGGGGTGTACGACATCCACGCGCCGCGGGTGCCGGGCGAGGCGGAGATGGTGGCGTTGGTGCGGCTGGCGCAGCAGCATCTGCGGCCCGAGCGATTGTGGGTGAACCCCGATTGCGGGCTCAAGACGCGGAAGTGGGACGAAGTGAAGCCGGCGATCGAGGCGATGGTCGCCGCGGCGCGGACGTTGCGCGGTTGAGGTGGACCGGCGCGCGGAGCAAGTCTCCGCGCGCGGGTCTAGTCCCCCGTCACCAGCGGGTGGCGGATGCGGAAATCGTCGAGCAGGCGCTCGATGATCGCGTTCTCGCCGGCGCTGCCCGAGGGCGCGACCGACCAGTTGCAATGCGGGTGGGTTTCGGCGCTGTAGACCCGCACGGGGCCCAGCGCCGCGCGCCAGTCGCGCTTGCTGCCGCCGGCCTTGCGCACCAGGGCGGTGACCAGCAGGTCCTGAAGCTCGCCCGCGGTCATTCGGTCGGGCGGCCGCCCGGCTTCCATTCGGGCCTGGCCTTGCTGTCCGCCAGGCTGGCCAGCGGCGCGACCAGCGACTGGATCGCCCGCGCCATGAACGGCAGATCGAGCTTGTCGATCGTGTCCTCGGGGGTGTGATAGGTCGGCACCGTCGCCCAGCCCGAGACGGTGTGCGCGACCACGCCCTTGAGCGCGAGCGCGTAATTGTCCGACCGCTGGAAGAAGTTCTGCTCAGGATATGGGTCGGTGGTGACCAGCGCCCCATGCGCCTTCAGCGTCTCGCCGAAGGTCGAGCGCTCATACCCCGTCATCATCATCGTGCCGGCGGGGAGCTTGGGGTCCTGCTGGCCGATCATCTCGATCTCGAGATTGGCGACCACGTCGCTGAGCGGCACCGGCGGATGCTCGGCGAACCAGCGCGCGCCGAAGCCGCCGGCCTCCTCGCTGCCATAAGCCACGAACAACATGCCGCGGCGGTGCTTCTTGCCGACGAGGGTACGCGCCAGCTCGAGCACCGCGGCGGTGCCCGAGGCGTCGTCATTGGCGCCGTACATCACCTTGCCGTCGGGGCGGACGCCGAGATGGTCGAGATGCGCCGTCACGAGCAATACGCCGGCGGCGGGATCGGTGCCGGGGAGCCAGCCGATCGCATTGGTGGTGACCTGTTGCTGCTCGACGAGACCGGGCAATTCGAGCGCCACCTCGGCGCCGTCCTGCGCGGCGAGCTTGTCGAACGCGGCGTCGTTCAGCGCGATCACGGTCGGGCGCGGGCGCGGCGCCTCGCCCTTGATATAGCGCGGCAGGCGGGGGCGGCCGCCGATCCGCTCATAATAGCCGCGGACCTGCTCGGTGGCGCGGATGATCACCAGCTTGACCTTGGACGGATCGACGCCGCCGGCAATCTGCAGGCCGTTCACCCCCGCGCCGGTGACGATCACGACGTCGGCGGCGGGGATTTGCGCGGGATCGGTGCCGGCGAATATCGCGAGCTTGCCGCGGACCGGCTGGCCGGTGGAGGAGAACAGCATCGGCGCTTCGACGGCCGCGCCGTTGGCGGTGAGCACCGGCGCGCCGTCGAGCCGCAGGGTGACGACATCGATCGGCTGGGTGTAGCCGGTCATCCCCGGCGCCGTGGCGAGGCCATAGCCGCGGAACATCGCCGCGACATAGGCGGCCGCCGCGGCCTCGTCGGGCGTCGCGCTGCGGCGGCCGCGGAGCGCCGGGCCGGCGAGGATGTCGACATGCGCGCGGACATGCTCGGGCGTGATCTTCGCCGGCGCGCGCTGGGCGGTGGCGGGCATGGTCAGGCCCGTCGCCAGCGCACCGGCGAGGAGAAGCGTGTTCAGTCTGTGCATAGTGCCCCGCATTCTGGAATTCGCAGGATGCTTAGGAAGCGGCGGCGCGGAGGGCAATGGCAAGCGCGGACCGGTCTGGTTGACTCGCTTGACTCGTATTGCACTTTTGTAGCCCGGTTGACTCGGATAACGACCTGATTTGCAACGATTATCGTTTGGGGGTGCCGAGCGAAGGTCACTGCGACGCGCCGGAGAAGCGACGCCCACGCGACGCCCACGCGACGCTGACGCGACGCTGACGCGCCGCTGAGGCGACGGCCACGCGACGGCCACGCGACGCCCACGCGCCTTCGACGCGACCTCCCGCTTGACTCGCGCCACGAGGATCACAGGCGTGCGCCACATGCGTTGAGCGGAGACAGGGATCATTCCAAAGTCCTCGAAGCGGGACCGGCAAGGCCGACCGCCCGAGGCAAGCAGACGAAATCATACATTGCAAGGGCGCGTCGCGCCGAGTCGAAAGGGGTGTCGCTTTGCGGGCGTGAGTTAGAACAACTTGAAAGATTGCTCGACAGTACTTCGAGCGCATCTATCATTGTGCCTGGAGCATCAGATGGGCAACATCACTGAAGGAGAATGTGCGTTCTGCGCAGCGTTTGGAGAACTGCGGGGCAGCCATGTCCTCCCGGCGTTCGTCTATCGTTGGCTGCGCGGGCGATCTGGCACTGGGCATATTCGGCAAACCGACAACCCTAATCGCCGTGTCCAAGATGGTCTGAAGCTGGCATGGCTATGTGGGTCGTGTGAAGCTCAGTTTAGCAGGTACGAGACTGCGTTCGCGGCCAAGCTCTTTCACCCTTGGCACGACGGCGTGATGAGAGTTCCTTACACCGAATGGCTATTGAAGTTTTGCACATCCGTATCTTGGCGCGTGCTGCGTTATGCGCGAGGGCGCAACCCTGAAGCCAAATACACAAGCGATCAGAGCCGGCTTATGGATGAGGCGGATAAGCGATGGCGCGAGTTCTTGAGCGGCGATGTTGCCCATCCGGGCGCGTTCGAGCAACATCTGCTGATTTTCGACGTGATCGGGGAAACTACGGTTCGGGATCTGCCGAGCAACATTAATCGTTTCATGACTGGTGCCATCACGCTGGACATTGTGGGCTCCCCCCGCTCTCTCATGACGTATGCGAAGCTTGGGCGCTTCAATATCTTCGGGATTATTCAAAGAGGGCCGAATAGGTGGGAGGGAACAAAAGTTCATGTCCGCGAAGGGATTATCAAACCCGGCAGATTTGTAGTTCCCGCTGGGCTGCTCGATCTCTTCCGCGAAAAGGCCAAGCTCACGGCTGACGGCTTTGACGCTATGTCGCCGACCCAGCGCGAGAAGGTTCGACAGCACGTTGATGGCAACCTCGACCAATTCATGGCGTCGGATCAGTTTCGCTCGATGATGGCAGACGCCGAGATGTTTGGACGAAAGGCAGTCACAATGAAGGATTGAAGGAGTGCCACTGGCTATGGCCGCGCTAATCGAACTACCTTATCGCCAATCGTTATTCTCATACCCGGTTCATCTGGGCCGCCCTGTCGTTCCCATTCAAGTTCAATCAGCGCGATTTCTTCGACGAGGCGACGGGCAGCGATCACTTGCGAACACTCCAATTCTACGCGGCTTAGGCGGTCCAACACTTTCTGGGTGGCTTCAAGATCGCGAGAGTGCTTCCGAAAATGACGGTAGTTGTGGGTGACCAGAACCAAACCACTCTGACGACATGCTGCGGCAACAACAGGATCAGCCGAGCCGCGTAGCATGGCATCACGCAGCCGTGTCAGTTCGTGCCCCGCTGCCTTAATCGCCTCACCAACCGAATCTGCAACGTCTTCGTCTGTGAAAAATGGAATGGGACCCCTCGGCCCCATCAAGCGGCGACCGCGCCGTTGAAACCAATGGCCGCTTCTACGTCCTCTTTCGTGAGCGTAGGGTATTCCTTGCGGATCTTCGCAACCGAGTAGCCAGCGGCGGCGAACTCTTGGATCACCCTTACCGGTATTCGCGTGCCCGCAATAACGGGTGCACTTCGATTGATAAATTTGGTTTTCGCCACTTGGCCGCGTTCGCTGTCGTCACGCTCAGCGTTGAGCTGAGCGACGTCCGTACGAGTATTGGAAATCACTACCTCAAGTGGGATGTCGGCGACATACTGGTTGCTTGTCACCTCGCGCTTCGTGAGCGTGTCTGGATCATCAAATACCACTTTGCGTCGGAAGACGTACAGTGTCGTGGCGGTCCACTTGCCGTCCCCTAGGTGCGCCAATTTCTCGGCCGTCTTGCGCAACTCCGGCATACTCACGCCATGCACATTCCGCAGCTTGTTTAGCACCCGCAGCGTCACGAGGTTCTTGAATGAGTAAATATGGCTGTACGGGGCGCGGCTGTCCTCAACCGCGAACTCTGCCGGTAAAAAGCCTGTGCGGTGCCAGCGACGCAGCTGAGCGCGCGTGACCTCCGTCAGGCGTTCCACCTGCTCCTCGCTGAATGCGCCAATGACGTTGTCGTGCTTCACACGAGAACCCTAAGCGGCTGCTGCTCTAGACACAATGATCGTGAGTTCGCTGAGCGGACCACCGGAGAGCGCGAGAGTTTCACCGCAGCCGACCTGGTGGACCCCGGCAAAGGGCCGGGGTGACGAAGGACGTCGGGGCGGCGCGGAGGCAGTTTAGCGCGATTACGAAGCTGTAATGCCTGCGACGACCGAGATCATGATACGCTTGCGGTCAAAGCAGGGGAGGGCAGCATGCGGCCGGTTACGGGAGGGCGGTGGATCTTGGGTATTCTGGTCGTCGCGCCGATGCTCGTGATTCAGCTGATCTATGTCGTGCTCATCGTGCAGGCGGGCATTTCGCAGGCGCAGCTTTATGCGGAGGAGTTTACGCCGACGGAATATTGGGTGCGCTCGGGTGCTGCCGGCATGCTGGTGCGGGCGTTGCTGATGCTGGGCCTGTTCTGCCTGTTTACCGGCGCGGTGTTCGGACGTGCAAAGGATGCCGCGTTTGGCCGGACGCGGACCTTGGTCGCTGTGCTGGCGTTTGCGGGGTGGGTCTGCGTGATGGTTGTCGGGTCTCTCTCATTTTTTGGAGCGTAGCGGGGCGGGTGCTCGGGCGAGGTCTTCCTATTGCGCCTGCTTTCCTCGCGGTTTCGTGAATTGGAGTTCGGGTGGGGCGGGGCTGAGTCACCCTAGGCTCCTGCTTTCGCAGGAGCACGGAGAGTGTTTGGTGGGGTGGCGGCGCTCGGGCGGCTCGCGTGGCCTTCGGCGCTGGATCGAGCGTCTGCAGGGAGCGCAGCTATGATTGCTTCGGCCGATGCGGTTCGGCGTTGACCGGGGCGGGGCGATCGCGGATGGGCCGGCCACGATCATGCGTCTGCTTTCCACCCTCCTCTTCGCCGCTGCCATTTTCGTCGGCGCCTGTGCAGTGCTGATCTATGGCTTCATGACGAGCATGGCGTGCGGCTACGCGCCGAATTCGTCCGGCTGTGGCGGATTGCCATGGGAACTCAATAGCGAGGACCAGTTCTGGCTGGTGTTCTTGCCCGGCGGCATGGTCGTGACGCTGCTGGCGCTTGGCTGGCTGGCGCGGAGCAAGGCGCGGCAGCGGCGCGACTGATCGTGCGGCGCCGCTGTCAGGCGCCGCGCTTGACCGCCACCACCGCCGTGTCGAGCGCCTGCAGGAAGCGCGAGCGGTCGGCTGCGGCGAAGGGTTTGGGGCCGCCGAGCTGGTCGCCGCCGGCGCGCAGGTCGGCCATGATCGCGCGGGTAGCGATGGCGCCGCCGATCGAGCTGGTGGTGAAGGGCTTGCCGGTGGGGGAGAGGACGCGCGCCCCGGCCTTGAGCGCGCGATCGGCGAGCAGGATGTCCGCAGTGACGACGATCGCGCCCGGAGCGGACTGTTCGGCGATCCAGTCGTCGGCGGCGTCGAAGCCGTCGCTCACCACTTGCCGGCTGAGCAAGGGGTGGGCGGGGACGCGGAGATGCTGGTTGCTGACCACGACCACCGGGACCTCGTGGCGCCAGGCGACCTTGTAGATCTCCTCCTTGACCGGGCAGGCGTCGGCATCGACGAGGATGCGGAGGCTCACCCCGACATTCACCGGGTCGGCGGGCCCTTGCGGTGCGGCCGTGCCTTGTACGGCGCGGCGGGGCGGCTCGGGTCCTGACGGCGCTGCGGCGGGCGGCCTTCGCCCTGATGCGGCGGGCGCGGGCCGCTATGGTGCGAGGGACGGCCGCCGCCGCTCGAATGCGCGCCACGGGCGCCCTGCTGGGGCGGGCCGTCGCGCGAGGGCTCGATGCGGACGTCTTCGTCGCCTTCATGGGTGCGCGCGACTGCCGCGGCGAACTTGGCCGCGACGGTGCTGGGGATCTGGAAGAAGGTCTCGTTGGGGCCGATGCGGATCGCGCCGATCTCGTTCTTGGTGATGTGGCCGCGGCGGCAGATCAGCGGCAAGATCCAGCGCGGATCGGCGTTCTGACGGCGGCCGATATCCATGTGGAACCACGCGATGTCGTCGAAGCCGGGGCGGTGACGCTCCTGCTGCGCGGCGCGGCGCGCGTCCGGGCTCTGCTCGATCATCTCCTCGGGCTGCGGCATTGCGGCGCGGTGGGCGTGGACGAGCGCAGCGGCGATCTCCTGCGGAGTCTTCTCGGCGAGCAGGCGCTCGGCGAGGGCGACGTCCTCCTCGTCGGTCTCGACGGGGGCGAGCAGGGCGGCGAGCAGGCGCTCGCGATCGTTGGCGCGGATCGCCTCGGGAGTCGGCGCCTCGATCCACTCGGCATTGATGCGCGCGCCCTTGAGCATCATCTCGACGCGGCGGCGGCGCGGATAGGGTACGAGGAGGACGGCGGTGCCCTTCTTGCCGGCGCGGCCGGTGCGGCCCGAACGGTGCTGGAGCGCCTCGGCGTCGCGCGGCAGCTCGACATGGACAACGAGGCTGAGGGTGGGCAAATCGATGCCGCGCGCGGCGACGTCGGTGGCGACGCAGACGCGGGCACGGCGGTCGCGCAGCGCCTGGAGCGCGTGGTTGCGCTCGGACTGGCTGTGCTCGCCGGAAAGCGCGACGGCGGAGAAGCCGCGCTCGACCAGGGTGGCGTGCAGGTGGCGGACATTGTCGCGGGTGGCGCAGAACAGGATCGCAGTCTCGGCCTCATGGAAGCGGAGCAGGTTGATCACCGCATGCTCGATGTCCGAGGGCGAGATGGTGACGGCCTGATAGGCGATGTCGCCATGGCCGCGATCCTCGCCGACCGTCGAGATGCGCAGCGCGTCGGTCTGGTAGCGGCGGGCGAGCGCGACGATCGGCTTGGGCATCGTCGCGGAGAAGAGGAGGGTGCGGCGCTCGTTGGGAGTCGCGTCGAGGATGTGCTCGAGATCGTCGCGGAAGCCCATGTCGAGCATCTCGTCGGCTTCGTCGAGCACGGCGGCGCGGAGGGCCGAGAGGTCGAGCGCGCCGCGTTCGAGATGGTCGCGGAGACGGCCGGGGGTGCCGACGACGATGTGCGCGCCGTGGTTGAGCTGGCGGCGCTCCTTCGAGGCGTCCATCCCGCCGACGCAGGTCGCGATGCGCGCGCCGGCGGGGCCGTAGAGCCAGATCAGCTCGCGGCTGACCTGGAGCGCGAGCTCGCGGGTCGGGGCGATGATCAAAGCGAGCGGCTCGCGCGACGGGACGACGCGGCCGTCCTCGCCGATCAGGTCGCCGGCCATGGCGAGGCCGAAGGCGACGGTCTTGCCCGAGCCGGTTTGCGCCGAGACGATGAGGTCGCGGCCCTGCGCTTCGGGTTCGAGGACGGCGGCCTGGACGGGGGTAGGCGCGGAATAGTCACGCGCGGCGAGCGCTTCGGCGAGAAGCGCGGGGAGGTTCTGAAATTCCATGGAGCCGCGCACATGGGGGTGCGGGGCGGGAAGGGCAAGTGAATTCGGGGTTAACTGCGGGAAGTCCTGAGCCTGGGCGCTACATCTCGAAGTCGATCCGGACGCTGGGGGCGGAGCGCTGGTGCGGACCGTGGTGGACTGCCTCGATATTGTTGCCGTCGGGATCGAGCAGGAAGGCGGCGTAATAGCCGGGGTGGTAATTGGAACGATCGCCGGGGGCGCCGTTGTCGATGCCGCCCGCGGCGAGACCGGCCTTGTGAAAGGCGTCGACCGTGGCGTGATCGGCGGCCTGGAAGGCGAGATGGTGGCGGCCGGTGAGCTTGCCGGCGGATTCGGGACCGTCCCTCGTCGAGACGAACAGCTCGTCATACCAGAAATGGGTGTCCGCCCCGCCGCCGAGGGGAATGCCGAGGACCTCGAACACGGCGTCGTAAAAACGCCGGCTGGCGGGGAGATCGGCGACGACGAGCTGGACATGGTCGATCAGGCGACCGCGGTGGAGTTGCATCGCTTCCATGGCTGCAGGAACCTGCAGACGTCGATCTGGTTCCGGACGCGTAATTAAGCGGCGGTTCAGGCGGCGGAGCGGAGGCTGTGCGGGCTTGCAGGGAGGTTGCCATGCGCGTGCTCGCAATTGGATTTGCCGTACTTGTCGTCACCGCCGCGCCGGCTTCGGCGCAGATCGCCGGATCGATGCGCGGGCTTTCGGGCAGCCCGTCGCTCCGCGGCGACATTCGCCTGCCCGAGCCGGCCGAACCGCGGCTGGTACGAAGCGTCTCTGTCGGGCGCGAGGTCCGCGGCATTCGCGGCGATATCGAGGCCGGACGGAGAGCGGGTCAGCTGAGCAGGAGCGAGGCGCGGGCGCTGCGCCGCGAAGGCCATCGGATCGAGGCGATCAGCGAACGCTATGGGCGCGACGGCTATTCGTACGCCGAGATCATGATGCTGCGCAGCCGGACCGAGGCGCTGCGCAGCGCGGTCGTCGCCAAGCGCAGCGACGGCCGATAGGCTAGAGCGCCTGCGCCGCCGCCCAGCCGCTCGCCCACGCCCATTGGAAATTATAGCCGCCGAGCCAGCCGGTGACGTCGACCGCCTCGCCGATCGCGTAGAGGCCGGGAACCTTGCGCGCCTCCATCGTCTGCGAGGAGAGATCGGCGGTGCTGATCCCGCCGATCGTGACTTCGGCCTTGGCGAACCCCTCGGTGCCGTTGGGGAGGAAGGACCAGCCGGCGAGGCGGCGTTCGGCTTCCTGCAGCTTGCGATCGGCGAGGTTGGCAAGTTCGCCGGGGAGGGCGATCTGCTCGGCGAGCGTCTCGGCGAGGCGATCCGGGAGCCCTTCGGCGAGGAGCTTGCGCAGCGTGGTGCGGGGGCGCGCGCGCTTGGCTTCGACCAGCCAATTGGCGGCGCGGCCGGGGAGGAAGTCGATCGCGATCGGCTCGCCGTGGCGCCAATAGCTCGAGATCTGGAGGATCGCGGGACCCGAAAGGCCGCGATGGGTGAACAGCGCCGCTTCGGGGAAGGCGGTCTTGCCGGCGCGGGCGATCACGTCGGTGGCGACGCCCGAGAGTTCGCGGAACAGCGCCTGATCGGGCGGGAGGGTGAGCGGAACGAGCGCGGGGCGGGGCTCGACCACCTTGAGCCCGAAGCGGCGGGCGAGGTCATAGGCAAAGTCGGTGGCGCCCATCTTGGGGATCGAGGGCCCGCCGGTGGCGATCACCAGCGCGGGGGCTTCATCTTTGCCGATGCGATACCGGCCATCGGCATGCTCGATCTCGCCCACGCCAAGGCCGGTGCGGATCTCCACCCCGCCGGCGGCGCATTCGTCGAGCAGCATCGCGACGATCTGGCGCGCCGAGCCGTCGCAGAAGAGCTGGCCAAGGGTCTTTTCGTGCCAGGCGATGCGGTGACGTTCGACCAAGGCGAGGAAATCCTGCGCGGTGTAGCGGCCGAGCGCGGACTTGGCGAAATGGGGGTTGGCCGAGAGATAGCGATCGGGCGCGGTGTGGAGATTGGTGAAGTTGCAGCGGCCGCCGCCCGAGATCAGGATCTTCTTGCCGACCTCGCTGGCATGATCGAGCAGGAGCACCCGCCGGCCGCGCTGTCCGGCGACCGCGGCGCACATCAGGCCGGCGGCGCCTCCGCCGAGAATGATCGCGTCATATTGGGGCATGCGCGGGCGTTAGCCGCGGGGGCGGGGTTCGTCACCCCCGCGTGGGGCTCGACCCCAAGCCGGGCTTGGTCCAGTCGGACCGCGGATCCCTTTGGGCCCGCGCCGTGGCCAACGGCGCCGCTGTCGGGATACAAACGCGCCGTGGAGAATAGATGCCGAATGCCTGAATCCTTTGCTGCCCGGCTCCGGGTGACCGTCCGCCCGACCTTGCTGTTCGCGCTCCCCGCTTTGTTCGCGAGCGCGCCGGCGTCCGCGCAGGACTATCCGTCGCGCGATGTCGGCGGCTGGACGGTGGCGGCGAGCAAGGATGGCGGCGGCTGCTTCCTGACGAGGAGCTATCCGGGGAGCGGGGAAACGACCGTGCTGCTCGGGCTTGATGTCGACGGCAGCAATCGCGTCTCGGTGCTCAACCGGAACTGGTCGATCAAGCCGAAGGAGCGGTGGAAGCTGACCTTCAAGCTTTCCTCCGGCGGCTATCCCAACCACCCGGTGGTCGGGATGGCCTCCGACGGGAAGCAGGGCTTCGTCACCAACTTCGACGCCAAATTCCCGGTGCATTTCGCCGCGTCCAAGGCGCTTCACATCTATCGCGGCGACGTGCCGGTCGAGCAGCTGAGCCTCGACGGCAGCGGCGCCGCGGTCGCCGAACTGCGCCGCTGCGTCGGCCTGCACGCCACGAAGCCGGCGGCGGGGGCAGGCGAGAAGGGGCGGTCCGGCAGGATCCCGAAGGACCCGTTCGCGCCGGATGCCGGACGCCGATCGGGGGAGTAGGCTATCGGCGAAGTCAGGTAACGCGATCGTTCAACGACAGCGCGGCCGCCTTTCATGCCCCTCCCTGGAAGGGAGGATGGGGGTGGGTGCCGCCGAGGCACTCGGCGGCGGTCGACAGAATGAGCAAGACCGCTCCGTCGGGGTTCGCCAGCACATCCGAGTTCCACAACCGGATCAGCTTCCAGCCTTTCGACTGAAGGTGATCGGTCCGCCGTGCATCGGCGTCGGCCGCTTCGATGTGTTGGCTGCCGTCGAGTTCGATCGCGAGCTTCGCCTTCCTGCAGACCAGATCGATGATGAACGGCGCTTCGACATGCTGCCGGGTGAAAGCCGGGCGGTAGCGCGAGATGCGCCGCCAGATCGCGAGCTCCGCAGGCGTTGGATTGTTGCGCAGTTCGCGTGCGCGAGCGGTCAGGCGCGGATCGACTCGGCGCAGCATGCGGCAAGCGTAGGATGGCTTCGCTTCGCTCGCCAACCCACCCCTGACCCCTCCCTTGCAGGGAGGGGCAAAGCCGTTCGCCTTCTCAAGCTCCCCACCAAGCGCCCATCCGCGACCTCCACTGGCCGGAGAAGATGCACAGCCGGCCACAATCGGGATTGTTGGAACCGAAACGGTGAGGTTGGGTTGGTCCGCCTGGTTAATAGTTGAAAGAAAAAACATGTCGCGTTCAATGCGTAAGCTTCTCCCCGTTGTGGTTCTGGTCGGTGCGGTTGGCCTTGGCGGCTGCGCGTCCAAATCCTTTGTCCGCGAGCAGATCGCACCCGTGAGCCAGCGCGTCGATGCGCTCGAGGCACGGCTGCAGGAGACCGATGGCACTGCCAAGCAGGCCCTGGCCGAGGCGCAGGCCGCGTCGGGTCAGGCGCAGCAGAACGGCCAGCGGCTCGAGCAGCTCAATGGCCGCGTCGACGGCATGGAGCAGCGGATGCAGGCGCAGGAAAATCGCGGCAAGCGGCCGCGCAATTGAGACTGCAACTTCGCAACTGCTGATGTCCCCGGCGCTCGTACTTCGGTGCGAGCGCCACTGCCTGTCGGGCGCCTGAATCCATGATCAATCTGTTTCTCGCGCTCGCCGGGCTTGTCGCCGTTTCGGCAGGCGACGATGCGACTCTGCCGGCGGCCGCGCGGCGAGCGGCGGAAATCGCGCCGTCGGCCGAAGCGGGGCGGGTCGCCGAGTGGATCGCCGCATCGGGCGACAATCGCGCGCTGCCCTATGCCATCGTCGACAAGACCAACGCCACGCTCTTCCTGTTCGATCGCAAGGGCAAGCCGCTCGGCGCGGCGCCCGTGCTGATCGGCGTTGCCCCGGGCGATGAAGCCACGCCCGGCGTCGGCAGCAAGAACCTCGCCGAAATCGGCCCCGCCGAGAAGACGACCCCGGCAGGACGCTTCCTCGCCAAATTCGGCCTTGCGGCAGGGAAGGAGAGGGTGCTCTGGGTCGACTACGCCACCTCGGTGGCGCTCCACCCGATCCCGAAGACCGCCAGCGCGAAGGAACGGCGCCGCCAGCGGATGCTGTCGCCGGCCGCGGACGACAACCGCATCACCTTCGGCTGCATCAACCTGCCCAATGCATTCTACAGCAAGACCGTTCGGCCGGTCTTCCAGAGGAAGGGCGGCTATGTCTATGTGCTGCCCGATACCAAGCCGCTCGAAGAGGTCTTCCCGCGTTTGCGGGTGCAGGCGCTGACGAACGCCACGCGCTGACGGCGCCCTGCCGCGGGCAAAGCGCGGCTCAGTGCAGCTTGGCGATGCTCAGGCCGTCGAGCTTGGCGCGATCCTTCACCGATTCCTCGCTGCGGGTCAGCGCCTTGGCGATCGCCTTGAGCGCCATGCCCTTCTTTGCCAACGTGTGCAGCTTCTGGATCTCGTCGGGCCGCCAGGGCTGGCGGTGGCGTTCGAAACGCTCGGGCATAAGGCTCTCCTGTTGAGCCTCGCGCAATGCCAGCCGCAAGCGGCTGTGACCAGTGGATGGGGAGGTTGCGCATGCCCTTGCTGATTGCCGCCGCGCTGGTCGCGCAAGCCGTCGATCCGCTTTGTCCCCAAATCGCGCGGCTGATCGAAGGTGCGCGCGACGAGGTGCCGTTCGCGCGCCTGCGCGCCGAGGGGGTCGAACTGCGCCTGCTCGAGCGGCACCCGTGCTTCGCCGACGGTCGCGGTTGGCACTGCAAGCGCAGCCTGCTGCCGGCCACGATCACCGAGGAATCGGCGGCGGGCGATATCGCGGCCTGCCTGCCGGACGCGAAGATTTCTGTGGAAAAGGCCGATCGATGGGCAGCCGAACAGACCGTGGTGCGCGGATCGGGGCTGGTGTTCGCGCTCGACGAGTCGGGCAGCGATGAGTCGCATGTCGGCAGAACGCTCTACATTCTGGTCCGCTCGGCCGCCGTTCCGGCCCCCGCGGGCGACTGAAACGAACGGGGCGGGCCCCTTTCGAGACCCGCCCCGCTATTGTCTTGGTCAGGTGCGCCGGCGGGTGCCGGCGGCAGCCTTACTTGACGTGCTTCGAGATGTGCTTGTTCATTTCGAACATCGTCACCTTCTTGGCGCCGAAGATCTTCTCGAGCTTGTCGTCCGCCAGAATTTCCCGCTTGTTTTCAGGGTTCTGGAGGTTGTTCTTCTTGATGTGGTCCCACATCTTGCTGACGATCTCGCTGCGCGGCAGATCGGCGGTGCCGACGATCGCGGCCAGCTCCGGCGACGGCGTCACCGGCTTGGCGATACCACCACGTGCTCCGCCAGCTGCTTTAGTCTCGGCCATTCTCTCTTCTCCTGTTCGCACCCGTTTCCGGGCTATTCCTTCGTCAGCGCCCCCGGCTTGTGCGAAGCCTTCCCGCCGTTGTCGCTCTCGACGATGTACTGGGGTTCGTGCTCCGATGCACGCACCTGATGCCCTTTGATCTTGGTATCGTGCGTCTGTCTAGAGACCACTTTGCCATGGGCGGTGCCGCCGTGCGATTTCCAGCTGACCCGATCGCCCTTGTTGAGATGCTCCGCCATCGTCGTTCTCCGCAGCTTACATGAGTTAAGCGCGAGGGCACGAGGGTCGGTTGCGCCCGGGCAACGCTTCGTCGCGTTGGCGGTTCGGCTCGGCGGAAAGCGGCACTGCCGGCGGCGATCGGCGTCGCTCCCGAGGCCATGGCAGCCGCCGTGGCCGCGTGCTATCGCGGCTGCATCGCGGGGAGGAACCGAATGCGTCTGGTGCTGTTGGCCGGTCTGTTGGGGTTGGGCGGATGCGGTGGCGGCGGCACCACCGGCACCAATTATTCGGAGCCGCCGCCGATGGCCGAGATCGTCGCGACGCCGACGCCGCAGCCGAGCGCCACGCCGACGCCGGAGGAAGCTGAGGCGGTGGAGAACGCCGTGGCCGACGAAGCCGTCGCCGCGGAGAATGCGGTGGAGACGCCGGAACCGGCCAACGCCGCCGAATAGCCGCTCAGGCGGCGCGGCGGACCTTGGCGAAGCCTTCGAAGGTGGCGCGGACGTTGGGCGCCGCGTTTTCCGCGAGGCGGCTCACCCGCTCGATGAACTGATCGGCATCGGCGCCCGGGCTTTGGTGCGCCATCGCCCATTCGCCGAATTCGCGCGTCTCGATCTCGCGGCGCGACAGCAGGACGATCGCGCGGTGGCGCGCATCCTGGCGGATTCGCTCGAAGGCCGCCTCGACCTTGTCCTGTGGGCCTTCGAGCGCCTGCAGGAAACGGGTGCCGTCGGAATAGAGCAGCCCGGTGATCGCATCGCGGCGATTGTTGGTGCGCGACGCGGCGAGGATCGTCGCCGGATCGACATTGGCGGCGTTCGAGGTGACACTGCTCACATAGACGAGTTGAAGCATCGGGCTTTCCCTGGTGTTCGTACGATGGGCTTTATGCCGATCATATATGAGCATTTTCTTGAGACGGAGCGGTGGCGGTGGACAATTCCGCCCGCGCGCGGCATGATCGCGCCCGTGACCGACGCGCTGCGCCTTCTGCGACTTATCCGCCCTTAGGGGCCGAACCGCGTCACGCGCACGCCTCTAAGGGCCTTTTCGACACCTTCCAGCACGAACCCGCACGCGCTACGGCGCGGCTGCGATCCTTGAGAGGCGAAGTCCCATGTTGCGCGATCCGAGCGTCAAATATCGTCCCTTTCCGCAGGTGAACCTGCCCGACCGGCAATGGCCGGGTCGGACCATCACCAAGCCGCCGCGCTGGCTGTCGACCGACATGCGCGACGGCAACCAGGCGCTGATCGATCCGATGGACGGCGAGAAGAAGCAGCGCTTCTTCGACCTGCTGGTGAAAGTGGGCGTCAAGGAGATCGAGGTCGGCTTTCCCAGCGCGGGGGCGACCGAGTTCGACTTCATCTCGGGGCTGGTCCGCTCGGGCAACATCCCCGACGACGTGATCGTCCAGGTGCTCACCCAGTCGCGGCAGGACCTGATCGAGACGAGCTTCGCGAGCCTCAAGGGCGCGAAACAGGCGATCGTCCACCTCTACAACGCAGTGTCGCCGGCGTGGCGGCGGATCGTGTTCGGGATGAGCCGCGACGAAGTACGCGAGATCGCCGTGGCCGGCGCCAAGGTACTGCGCGACGAGGCGGCGAAGCAGCCCGACACCGACTGGCATTTCGAGTATAGCCCCGAGACCTTCTCGACCGCCGAACTCGATTTCTCGGTCGAGGTCTGCGAGGCAGTGATGGAAATCCTGCGGCCGACCCCGGAGCGGCCGCTGATCCTCAATCTGCCGGCGACGGTCGAGGCGGCGACGCCCAACGTCTATGCCGACCAGATCGAGTGGTTCGGGCGCAACATCCGCAACCGCGAGTCGGTGGTGATCAGCCTCCACACGCATAACGACCGCGGCACCGGCGTGGCGGCGTCGGAGCTCGGACTGCTCGCGGGGGCGGACCGCGTCGAGGGCTGCCTGTTCGGCAATGGCGAGCGCACCGGCAATGTCGATCTCGTGACGCTGGCGCTCAATCTCTACACCCAGGGCGTCGATCCGGGGCTGAACTTCTCGGACATCGACGAGGTCATCCGGACGGTCGAATATTGCAACCAGCTGCCGGTCCACCCGCGGCACCCCTATGCCGGCGAGCTGGTGTTCACCGCCTTCTCGGGCAGCCATCAGGACGCGATCAAGAAGGGCTTCGCGGCGCAGGACGCGCGCAACGACGAGTTCTGGGACGTGCCCTATTTGCCGATCGATCCCAAGGATCTCGGCCGCGATTACGAAGCGGTGATCCGGGTCAATTCGCAATCGGGCAAGGGCGGGGTCGCCTGGGTGCTCGAGCAGGATCGCGGGCTCAAGCTGCCCAAGCGGATGCAGGCAGACTTCTCGAAGCACGTTCAGGCGCTGGCGGACGCAACCAGCCGCGAGCTCAACGCGGCGGACATCCGCCAGAAGTTCGAGGAGGTCTATCTGCCGGGGGCGGGCGACCGCATCGCATTGGTCGATTACGAGGAGAGCGGCGCGGCCGGGCAGCGGGTGTTCGTCGGGCGGATCGCGGTGGACGGCGTCGAGCAGTCGATCTCCGGGCGCGGCAACGGCCTGATCTCGGGGGTGATCGACGCGCTGGCGGGGACGACCGGGCCGGTGCTCGACGTGGTCGACTATAGCGAGCACGCCATCGGCCACGGCGCCGATGCGCAGGCGGCGGCCTATGTCGAGTGCCGCACCGACGACGGGCGCACGGTGTTCGGGGTCGGGATCGATGCCGACATCGCCACCGCGTCGGTCCGCGCGGTGCTCAGCGCGGCGAACCGGGCGTAGCTTCATCCTCCCCCGCTCGCGCGGGGGGAGGATTTTAGAAGTCAGCGGTAGCTCAGTCCGTAATAGCCGTAGACCTGCTCGGCATAGGCGTCGTCATAGGCGGGCTGCTCGTCGGCGCTGTAGCGCGGCGCGGCCTCGAGCGTCTCCTTGTCGACGTCGACGACATAGCCGCCCTGCCCGGTGTCGTAGGTCAGCTTGTCCCACGGCAGCGGATAATAGTCGCTGCCGAGCCCGAACACGCCACCGAACTGGAGCACGGCGTACTCGACCTCGCCCGAGACCTTGTCGACCATGAAATTGTAGATCGAGCCGAGCTTCTCGCCGTCCGCGTCATAGACGGCGGTGCCCTCGACCTTGTTCGAGGCGATCAGGCTGGTGGTCTCGTCGGTGGCGATCTGCGCGGCGTTCGCGATGTCCGTATCGGTCATGCTCGTCTCCTCGACTTAGCCCCCGCCGGCTATGCCAGACTGCGCGCGGGCAGTGACGCGGCGATGACAATGCGAGTCAGCCGACGCGTTCGAAGACCAGTTCGCCGGGACGCGCCGGGCGGCGCTCGGCCGCGCTATTGTCCCAGGCGGTGGGGAGACTGCCCAGCCGAAGCCGGTTGCCGTCGAGCCAGCCGCGCTCGAACAGGCGCGTGCCGACGTCCGGAAAGCGGAACGGCGCGCAGCGGCGGCCCTCGACCTTGCGCGGCACGCCCTGTTGCCATCCCCCGCCGAAGCCGCACCCCGATCCGGGCGCATTGTACAGCTGCACCACGTCGGGTGCGTCGAGCGTCACGTCGATCGTCTCGACGACATGATCCACGTCGATCGCGCCGTCACGCGGCCGGACCGCCGCGATCGTCGCGACATAGCGCGCGCGAACTGTGGGCGTGTCGCAATCCGCATGCGCATAGAGTTGCGCAGCGACGGCAAGCGTATCGCCTCGGACGGTGAGAGTGGTGATGAAGCCGTGCCTGCCCTTCTCGCCGATCGGCGCGCAGCCGGTCTTCCAGCTGCCCTCCAGCGGCGACGGCGGGGCCTCGGCGATTGGGGACGCCAGCAACGCGAGGACGAGGATCATCAGCGTCTCCGACACCATGCAACCACGCCGAGGCTAGCCGCGGCGGGTGCACGGTGTCGAGCGATCAGGGATTACCCTTGCCGCCGTTGGCGCCGACCACGCCACCGGTGGTGAAGCTCGACTCGTCCGAAGCGAGCAGGACGTAATGCGCGGCGAGCTCGACAGGCTGGCCGGCGCGGCCCAGCGGATTGTCCTTGCCGAACTCGCCGAGCTTGCCGGGAAGCTGACCGCCGGCGACCTGGAGAGGCGTCCAGAACGGCCCGGGCGCGACCATGTTGACGCGGATGCCCTTCTTGGCGAGCTGCTTGGCGAGGCCCTTGGTGAAGATTAGGATCGCGCCCTTGGTCGAGGCATAGTCGAGCAATTCCTCGCCCGGATCATAGCTGTTGACCGAGCCGGTGTTGATGATCACCGCGCCGGGCTTCATGTGCGGGATCGCGGCCTTGCTCAGTCGGAAGGTGGCGAAGATGTTGGTCTCGAAGGTGCGGACCATCTGCTCGTCGCTGATCTCGGAAATGTCGGCCTTGCTCTGCTGATAGGCGGCGTTGTTGACGAGGATGTCGAGCCCGCCGAGCTGGCGGACCGCCTGCGCGACGATCCGCTCGCAATTCTCGCGGCCACGGATGTCCATCGGGATGGCGACCGCCTTGCGGCCCGCCTGGCGGATCAGCGCGACGACTTCGCGGGCGTCGGGCTCCTCGTCGGGATGATAATTGATCGCGACGTCCGCGCCTTCGCGGGCATAGGCGATCGCTGCGGCGCGGCCTATGCCGCTGTCGCCGCCGGTGAGCAGCGCCTTGCGGCCGACGAGCTTGCCCGACCCCTTGTAGCTGGTCTCGCCGCAATCGGGCCGAGGGTTCATCTTGCCCTGTAGCCCGGGCCAGGGCTGGCGCTGCTCGGGGAAGGGGCCAGCGGTATATTTGGTGCGGGGATCGGCGAGCGGGGCGGGGACGCCGGTCGCCGCAGTCTGGGCGATCGCGGGGGCGGCGGTCGCCGCAAGCCCGAGAGCGGCGCCGCCAAGCACGCCGCGCCGTGAAGTCTCTGCCGTCATCCATTTTCTCCCGAGTGCGTGGCGCGAACGGGTGGGACGCGGACAAGTTGCGACTATTACGCCTGCGATCGAACCACTTCGCAGCCGATCTTCGCATCGGGGTAGATGGTCGGCTTGATCGAGCGGACGCGGACCTCAACCACACGCGGATCGCGCAGGGCGAGCGCGGCGACCTCGTCGCAGAGCACTTCCTGCAGCTCGAAATGGCGCGAGGCGGTGAGCGCGCGGATGCCTCCGCGGAGGAAGTCGTAATCGACGACCTGGTCGATGCGGTCTTCGGGCGCGGTCGTGTAGCGGCAGGTCATCGCGACGCTCAGCACGACGCGCTGCGGCGCTGCGCGCTCCCCCGCATGAATGCCGAGCCCCATGTCGACGGCCAGGTCGTCGAGCCGGATGGTATAATCAGGCAAGCGGGCGCTCCCTGCCTTCGAACATCACATCGCCGTCGCGCGGCAGGAAGCGCTGGCCGCAATCGACGAAGACGTTCTGCCCGGTGATGCTTCGCGCGGTGAGCAGATGCTCGACCGTCGCGGCGATATCGTCGAGCGCCACCGGCTTCTGGAGCAGGTTCTGGCGCGCATGCTCGGCGAATTGCTCGGCGGTCTGATCGAGGCTGGGCAAAGTGAGGCCCGGCGAGACGGCGTTGACGCGGATGCGCGGCGCCAGCGCGCGGGCGAGCATCTCGGTCGCGGCGGCGAGCGCGGCCTTGCTGCAGGTGTAGGTGAAGAAGTCGGGGTTGAGGTTGGCGAGCTTCTGATCGAGCAGATTGACCACCGCGCCGGCGTCGATGTCCTCCTGTTCGGCAAGCGCCGAGGCGAGCGCCACGGGCGCGCCGAGGTTCACGCGCATATGCTGGTCGAGCAGCGCGAAATCGGTGAGCGGCAGCGCGTCGAAGGCGAATTGCGAGGCGTTGTTGACGAGGCCGTCGATCGGGCCGCCGAGACCCTCGCGTGCGGCGGCGATCAGCGCGGGAGCGGTGGCGGCGTCGGCGAGTTCGCCCTGGACGATGCAGGCATGTCCGCCCGCGGCGGCGATCGCGTCGCGCAGGGCGGCGGCGTCGTCGGGGGCATGATGGTGATGGATCGCGACGGCGTGGCCGCGCAGCGCGAGACGGCGCGCGATGCCCGCGCCGATCCGTTTGGCGCCGCCCGTGACGAGAATCCGCATCAAATCCTCCCCCGAGAGGAAAAGTCTCCGCAGCTACAATCCACCCCCGCCATGGGGAGGTGGCGCGCAGCGCCGGAGGGGGCGGAACCACTGAATGCTGTGAATCCTCCCCCTCCGTCAGCCTTCGGCTGCCACCTCCCCCTGGCGGGGGAGGATCTTGGAAACGCGACGTTGGACACTCAATAGCCCATCAGCTTGAGCACTTCCTGGCGGCTGCGCTCGTCGTCGCGGAACACGCCCATCATCCGGCTGGTGACCATGCCGACGCCGGGGGTGCGGACGCCGCGCGCGGTCATGCAGGCATGGCTCGCCTCGATCACCACCGCGACCCCGACCGGCTTGAGGCCGTTCCAGATGCAGTCGGCGACTTCGGCGGTGAGGCGCTCCTGGACCTGCAGCCGGCGGGCGAAGGCGTGGAGCACGCGGGCGAGCTTCGAGATCCCGACGACATGGTCCTTGGGGAGATAGGCGATCGACGCCTTGCCGATGATCGGCGCCATGTGGTGCTCGCAGTGCGACTGGAACGGGATGTCCTTGAGCAGCACGATTTCGTCATAGCCGCCGACTTCCTCGAACACGCGCGCAAGGTGATGCGCCGGGTCCTCGCCATAGCCCTGGCAATATTCCTTCCATGCGCGCGCAACGCGCGCCGGGGTGTCGATCAGGCCCTCGCGGGTGGGATCGTCGCCGGACCATCGGATCAGCGTGCGGATCGCCTCCGCGACGTCGTCGGGCACGGCGATCTTGGCGGGCGCCGCGACCAGATCGCCGTCTTCCGCTGGATCGTGATTTTCCGCCATTCGCCCGTCCTTCCCAGTCTCGATTCCCTTGACGCTACGGCAAGCGCGATTGTGTCGCGATCCAACCGTTGCATCTGCGCACCGTCACGGCAAAAACGGCAGGAAACCGCGGAGTTCCGCGCCGCGTCCCCGTTGACGGCTTCGAAAATGCAGCGTTAGTTGCATGGGTAATAAAAGCAACGCCGACACCGGCTATCGAAACGGGCGGCGACAGGAGAGGGGGACCACCCATGAAGAAGCTCGATTTGCTCGCAGCGACCGCACTCGGCGTGCTGCTGACGACGCCGGCCTTCGCGCAGGAAACGACCGCGGCGTCGCCGACGCAGGACGCTGCCGAGGCGCAGGAATATGAAGGCGCCAATGACATCGTCGTCACCGCCACCCGCCGCAACGAGACCGTTCAGGACGTGCCGATCGCAATCACCGCGATCGGGCCCGAGCTGCTCGAAAATGCCGGCGTCGACAATATCCGCGATCTCGAGCAGCTGGCGCCGTCGCTGCAGAGTTCGACCGGCCAGTCCTCGGCGACGGGCACCACTATCTATCTGCGCGGCATCACCACCGGCGGCGACAATCCCGGCTTCGAGCCGGCGGTCGGCGTGTTCATCGACGGCGTGTTCCGCGCCCGCGCCGGTGTGGCGATCTCCGAATTGCCCGAGCTCGAGCGGGTCGAAGTGCTGCGCGGGCCACAGGGCACCTTGTTCGGCCGCAACACCTCGGCCGGCGCACTCAGCATCTTCACCGCCCAGCCGCAGTTCGAGACGCAGGCCTATGTCGAGGGGATGATCGGCAATTACGACGCCTATGGCGTCAAGGGCGCGATCACCGGGCCGGTGAGCAAGTCGCTCGCGCTGCGGCTCGACGCGGGGTATCGCAAGCGCGACGGCTATATCCGCGACGCCAACAGCGACCGAGCGATCAACGACGTCAATCGCTGGAACGTGCGCGGGCAGGCGCTGCTCGACACCGGCGACATCACCTTCCGCCTGATCGGCGACTATTACGAGACCGACGAGCAATGCTGCGGCGCGGTTTCGGTGGTGCGCGGGCCGCTGGCGCCGGCGCTGCAGAGCATCGCCGCGGCGCAGGGGCTGGTCGGCCTCTACACCGGCGACCCAAGCGATCGCATCCAGGCGATGTCGCCCAACCGCGACTATGCCGAGAAGATCAAGGATTGGGGGTTCTCGGGCGAGCTCAACTGGGATCTCGGCGACGTCAAGCTGACCTCGATCACCGCCTATCGCGACTGGCAGGTGGTGCGGAACCAGGACATCGACTTCTCCGGCGTCGATCGCGCCTATCGCAACGGCTATCGCAACGAGCTGACCGACTTTACCCAGGAACTTCGCCTCCAGGGGTCGGCGTTTGGCGGCGTGCTCGACTGGCTGGTTGGCGGCTTCTACCTCAACGAGACCAACAAGCTGCGCGACGTGGTGACCGTCGGCAACGACGCTAATCGCTACGTCGACACCGTTTTCGCGGGCCAGCTCCAGGCTGGGTTCGGACGGCCGCTGCAATTCTACGGCTCGCTCGGCCCGACGGTGCCGACGTTCGGCGCGGCCTTGCTCAACCCGGCGGTGCCCAACACCCTGCCGGCGCTGACCGCCGCCTATGGCGCGCTGGCGCCGCTGGTCGGCTGCTTCCGGGCACAGGCGGGTACCGCGCCTGCGGCGGCCTGCGTGATCCCGAACTATCCGCGTACGCCGATCCCGGGCCTTGCCGCGCTCGCCGCGAGCCCGCTTCCCGGCGCAGTGGCGGGTCAGGGAAACAGCCCCGACGATTTCCGCGTCAAGACCAATGCGTTCGCGCTGTTCACGCACAACATCATCAATGTGACCGACAGCCTGTCGGTGACGCTGGGTGCGCGCTACAACCGCGAGAGCAAGGACATGACTGCCTCGATCAACAACAATCTGGGCAGCTGTACCTTCTTCAATCAGGTCCGCGCGGGCAATGCCGCCGCGACTGCCTATGCCAACGTTCTTCGGCAGGTGCCGGGGCTGTTCAACAACCTGTTCCTGCTGAGCTGCAACCCGGCGGTGAACACCGAGTTCAACGGCAATTACGAGGACGATTTCACCGACGAGGAGATCACCGGCACCGCCAAGCTGGCGTTCAAGGTCTCCGACAAGCTCCTCGTTTATGGCGGCTATGATCACGGCTATAAATCGGGCGGCTATAATCTCGACCAGGCGACCTTCGATTCGGTGCTGCTCGGCGGCAACGGTGCGCAGGGTTCGGACCTGCAGTTCGGCGCCGAGACCAACGACGCCTATGAGATCGGCTTCAAGGCCAGCCCGAGCCGGAAATTCTCGCTCAACGTCGCGGCGTTCTACATGAATTTCTACAACCTCCAGTCGCTGGTCTTCTCGGGCAACAACTTCGTCGTTCAGAACGTGCCCAAGAGCGTCAGCAAGGGCGTCGAGATCGAGTCGACGATCCGCCCGGCGCGCGACCTGACCTTTCAGCTCGGCTATAGCTGGATCAGCGCCAAATATGACGACGGCAACGACTTCACAGGGACCCCGCTGGCGGGGCAGGAGGGCCGGCAGTTCAACAACCAGCCCGAGCACACGGTGACCGTCGCGACCACCTGGACGCCGCCGCTCACCAACGGCGTGAACGGGCTGGTCCATGTCGACATGCGCTACAACAGCGAAGTGACGATCCCCTCGGGCAATCCGAACCCGGTGACCGGGCGCACGCCGATCAACAACGAAGGCTATCCGCTGATCAGCGCGGCGCTGGGCGTCCAGTCGGACGACAACAAGTGGAAGGCCGAGATCTTCGTCGAGAACCTGACCAATCAGTTCTACTACGTCACCGGCTTCGCGGTGCCCGAGCAGACCGGCAACTATGCCGGCTATCCGGGCATGCCGCGCTTCTACGGCGCGCGGGTCCGCTTCGGCTTCTGAGCCGGAGCATCGCAACGAGACGGCCGGGGCGAAAGCTCCGGCCGTTTGCATTCAGCGGGCAAAGAAGCGGTCGAGTGTGCTCGCCGGGAGGAACCAGAACAGCGCGACCAGTGCCGCGCAGGCGAGGCCGAGCGCCGGCGAGACGAAGGTGAGAGCGATTCCCGAGGCATAGACAATGCTCGCCGCCACGCCCTTGCGCAGCGCAAGGCGGTGATAGGCCTGCGCGTTTTCGGACTGGCTGCCGGTGCGGCGGATCGTGCGCTGCAGCCACATATAGGCGATCGAGGGCAGCAGCATGATGCCCATATAGACGAGCGTCGCGTCGCGGCTGAAGGTCTGCTCGCCGAGATAGGCGGTGCCGAACGGGATCAGCGACAGCGTGAAGATCAACGCGATGTTCGACCAGAGCAGGCCATTGGTGACGCGCGTGGCGTGGTGGAACAGCCGGTGGTGGTTCACCCAGTAGATCGAGACATAGGCGAAGCTGAGCGCATAGGCAGTGAACACCGGCCAGAGATGGAGGAGGGGGCTCCAGCCGGGCGCCTCGGGAGCGTGCATCTCGAGCACCATGATCGTGACGACGATCGCAATGACGGCGTCGGAATAGGCTTCCACGCGGGCGACGCCGGCGCGGCCTTCGGTTTCTTCGGGCATATGGGTCCCCCTGTCAGCCCAGTAAGATTCTCAGCGAAGGCGAGCGCCGAAATCAGAGATCCTCCCTCGCGCAGCGGGGGACGGGAACCACGCCGGAGGAGGCTTCTCTGCGAGCGTTTGCCTGCGGCCACGCCCCCTCCGTCATGCTGCGCATGCCACCTCCCCCGCTGAAGCGAAGGAGGATTTATGATCAGCCCTTGGTAAAGGCAGCGGCGATCTTGAGCTTCACTTCGTCGGACACCATAGGCACGCCGAAGCCGATCCCGAACTCGCTGCGTTTGATCGTACCGTGCGCCTCGAAGCCGAGATTCTCCTTGCCGCCCATCTGCGCCGGGCTTTTGCCGGCGCCGTAGAAGGACACCTGCAACGTCACGGGCTTGGTGACGCCGTTGAGCGTGAGATTGCCGGTGACGCTGGCGGTCTGACCCTTGGCGACGACCGCGGTCGACACGAAGCGGGCATCGGCCGGTGTTGGGCCGAAGAAGTCGGGCTTGCCGCCGGCATCCTTGGGCGCTCGCAGCAAATGGCCGGTCAGGCCTGCGCTCGCGGTAAGGACCTTGGAGACCGGAATGGTCACGTCGACCTTGGCAGCGCCGGGATTCTTCGGGTCGAGCGTCAGCGTGCCGGTCGGCTCGCCGAACAGCCCGAAATAGGGCGAGAAGCCGAGATGATCGACGGTCCATTCGATCAGGGTGTGGTTCGGATCGATCGTCCAGGTGCCGGCAGTGACGAGCGCCGGATTCTTCGAGCCGGGAACCTGCATCGCCTGCTGCGCGACGAGCGGCGTGGCGACGAGGAGCGTGGCGGCGAGGGCGATGGTGCGGATGCGCATGGAAACCTCCTGTTAAGGCCTGCACCTGTCCGGCGATTTGTGACGGGGGTCAAACGAGAAGATGGAAACCAAGGGTTTCCGGCTGGCTCTTTTGTCAATTCCTCCCTCGCGTAGCGGGGGAGGGGATCACGAAGTGGTGGAAGGGGTCTCTCCGCGAGCGATATGCCCGTGGAGAAGCCCCCTCCGTCATGCTGCGCATGCCACCTCCCCCGCTGTGCGAGGGAGGATGGATCAGTTCTTGTCCTTGTCGACCAGCTTGTTGGCGCTGATCCATGGCATCATCGCGCGCAGCTCGCTGCCGACCTGCTCGATCGGGTGGGCCGCCGCGGCCTTGCGGCTGGCCTTGAGCTCGGGCTGGCCGGCGCGGTTGTCGAGGACGAAATCCTTGACGAAGCGGCCCGACTGGATGTCGGCGAGGACGCGCTTCATCTCGGCCTTGGTCTCGTCGGTGATGATCCGCGGGCCGGTCTTGATGTCGCCATACTCGGCGGTGTTCGAGATCGAGTAGCGCATGTTGGCGATCCCGCCCTCATAGAGCAGGTCGACGATCAGCTTGGTTTCGTGGAGGCACTCGAAATAAGCCATTTCGGGAGCGTAGCCCGCCTCGACCAAGGTCTCGAAGCCAGCCTGGATGAGGTGGGTGATGCCGCCGCAGAGCACGGCCTGCTCGCCGAAAAGATCGGTCTCGCATTCCTCGCGGAAATTGGTCTCGATGATCCCCGAACGGCCGCCGCCGACGCCCGAGGCATAGGCCAGCGCCACGTCGTGGGCGTTGCCGCTGGCGTCCTGCTGGATCGCGATCAGGCAGGGCACGCCGCCGCCGCGCTTATATTCGCTGCGCACGGTGTGGCCGGGGCCCTTGGGGGCGATCATGATCACGTCGATGTCCGCCGGCGGCTCGATCAGGCCGAAATGGACGTTGAGACCGTGGGCGAAGGCGAGCGCGGCGCCGGGCTTCATGTTGCCCTTGAGGTCGGCTTCCCAGATGCCCGCCTGATGCTCGTCGGGCGCGAGGACCATCAGGATGTCGGCCCAGCCGGCGGCGTCCTTGTTGCTCATCACCTGGAAACCGGCATCTTCCGCCTTGACCGCCGAAGGCGAGCCGGGGCGCAGCGCGATCGCGACTTCCTTGACGCCGGAATCGCGGAGGTTCTGGGCATGGGCATGGCCCTGCGAGCCATAGCCGAGAATGGCGATCTTCTTGCCGGTGATCAGGTTCAGATCGGCGTCGCGATCATAATAGACACGCATTTTCGTTCAGTCCCTTTCTGGAATGTGCCCCTGCGAAAGCAGGGGTCCAGGGTTAGTCGGCCCTGGGCTCCTGCTTTCGCAGGAGCACGTGCTTGAGATTCAAGCGGCGTTCTTGCCGCGCGAAATGGCGACGACGCCGGTGCGGGCGACTTCGACCAGCCCCAGCTCGCGCATCAGCTCGACGAACTTGTCGATCTTCTCCGAGCCCCCGGTGACTTCGAACACGAAGCTGCCGGTGGTCGCATCGACGACGCGGGCGCGGTAGACCTCGGCGAGGCGGAGCGCCTCGATGCGGTGGTCGCCGACGCCGGCGACCTTCACCAGCGCCAGCTCGCGCTCGACATGCGGCCCGAAGGCAGTGAGGTCGGTCACCTTGTGCACCGGCACGAGGCGCTCGAGCTGGGCGATGATCTGCTCCATCACCGGCGCCGAGGCCGAAGTCACGATGGTGATGCGGCTAATTCGATTGTCCTCGGTGATCTCCGAGACGGTGAGGCTTTCGATGTTGTAGCCGCGCGCGGTGAACAGGCCGGCGATCCGGGCGAGGATGCCCGGCTCGTTGTCGACGATCACGGCAAGCGTATGCCGCTCGCGTTGTTCTTCCTTGATGTGCATGGGATCAGACCAGTGCCTTGGCTTCGTCGTCCATTTCGCCGGAGACTTCGGCGGCCTGGAGCAGCATTTCGGTATGGGCGGCGCCCGACGGGATCATCGGGAAGCAATTTGCGAGCTTGGCCACCCGGCAATCGACGAGCACCGGCCCGTCATAGGCGAGCATCTCGGTAATGCCGGGCTCGAGCTCCTGCCGGCCCTCGATCTTGATGCCCTTCCAGCCATAGGCCTCGGCCAGCCTGACGAAATCGGGAAGCGCGTCCGAATAGCTCTCCGAATAACGCGACTGATAGGTCAGTTCCTGCCACTGGCGGACCATCCCCATATATTCGTTGTTGAGGATGAAGATCTTGACCGGCAGCCGGTACTGCGTCGCGGTGGCCAGCTCCTGGATGTTCATCTGAATCGAGGCCTCGCCGGCGATGTCGATCACCAGCGCATCCGGATTGCCGAGCTGCGCGCCGATCGCGGCGGGCAGGCCGTAACCCATCGTGCCGAGACCGCCGCTGGTCAGCCACTTGTTCGGCGCCTCGAAGCCGAAATGCTGCGCGGCCCACATCTGGTGCTGGCCGACTTCGGTGGTGATGATCGGGGCGCGGTGCTTGGTTGCCGCGTACAGCGCGCGGATCGCACGCTGCGGCATGATGGCGTCGCCCTTTTCCTCGAATTCGAGGCAGCCGGCCTGGCGCCAGCCGTTGATCCGGCTCCACCATTCGGTGAGGTCGGGCTTCGGATGCTGGCGTGCCTTCCAGCAATCGATCATCTCGCGCAGCGCGATGCCGACATCGGCGATGATCGGCAGGTCGACGCGAACGTTCTTGTTGATGCTCGATCGATCGATATCGATGTGCACCTTTCGGCTGTTCGGCGCGAAGGCGTCGAGCCGGCCAGTGACGCGATCGTCGAAGCGCGAACCGAAGGCGATGATCAGATCGGCCTTGTTCATCGCCCAATTGGCTTCGTAGGTGCCGTGCATGCCAAGCATGCCCAGCCACTGGTCCGACGAGGCGGGCAGGGCGCCGAGCCCCATCAGCGTCGAAGTGACCGGCGCCCCGGTGAGCGCCGCCAACTCGCGCAGAGCCTCGGACGCGTCTGGCCCCGAGTTGATGATCCCGCCGCCGGTGTAGAAGATCGGGCGCTCGGCGGCGGCGAGCATGTCGACCGCTTCCTGGATCTTCGCGGCGTCCGGCTGGGTCTGCGGGCGATAGGTCTTGTGCTGGATCGGGCCGGGCGCCTCGTAGCGGGCGGTGGCGACCTGCACGTCCTTCGGAATGTCGACCACGACCGGGCCCGGGCGGCCCGAGGTGGCGATATGGAAGGCCTCGTGAATGATGCTGCCGAGCGTCTCCGGCGCCTTCACGAGATAATTATGCTTCGTGCAATGCCGGGTGATGCCGACGGTATCGGCTTCCTGAAACGCGTCGGTGCCGATCAGCGCAGTCGGAACCTGCCCGGTGATCACCACCATCGGGATCGAATCCATCAGCGCATCGGTGATCCCGGTAACTGCGTTGGTCGCGCCCGGGCCCGAAGTGACGAGGACGACGCCCGGCTTGCCGGTCGAGCGGGCATAGCCCTCGGCGGCATGCGTCGCAGCCTGCTCGTGGCGCACCAGGATGTGGCGAATGCGATCCTGCTTGAACAGCGCGTCGTAAATCGGAAGCACCGCGCCACCGGGATAGCCGAAGATGACCTCCACACCGAGGTCGGTGAGCGCCTCGATCAGGATGTCTGCTCCGCTCTTCTCGGTCACGTCTGCCTCCTTTTGCTGCGTTGCCGCACAACGCCGGATGGCGCTGCTAACGGCAAGAAAATGGCACGTCAAGCACTATAGATGAAATTTAGTTTCAATGATGGCCAATATGACGTTCGTTTCTGTCTCTTCCACACGATCCCATTCCGCAGGCGGCTGCCGCCGGAACCAGGTGTATTGCCTTTTGGCATATTGCCGGGTCGCGAGCGCACCGGCCGCGGCAGCCTGCACCACATCGGTCTCGCCCGCAAACAATGCCCGCAGCTCGGGAACACCGATCGCGCGGAGCACCGGTGCATCTGCGGGAATATCGGTCCGCGCGAGCAATGCTTCTGCTTCGGGGCGCCCTGCGTCGAGCATCTCCGCGAACCGCCGGTCGATGCGATCGCCGAGCCAGTCCCGGTCGGGGAGCAGGATCAGCGGGACGAGGCGGATCTCGTCGGCGATTCCGCCGACGCGCTGCTGGTGCCAGTGCGCGAGCGGCTTGCCGGTCGAGCGCACGACCTCGAGCGCGCGGGCGACGCGGCTGGTGTCGGCGGGGCCGAGCCGCGCGGCACTCTCGGGATCGGCCGCGACCAGCTGCGCGTGCGCATCGGCCACATCGAGCGCCCGCACCTCGCAGCGGATTACGGGATCGATCTCGGGGACCGGCGCGATCCCGTCGATCAAGGTGCGCAGATACATGCCGGTGCCGCCGACGAGGATCGGCAGACGGTCCGCCGCATGCGCCTCGGCGATCGCCGCGCGCGCCTCGACTGCCCAGCGCGCCGCCGAATAGGCATCGGCGCCGTCGACATGGCCGAACAGCCGGTGCGGCACCCGCGTCTCCTCCTCTTCGCTGGGGCGGGCGGTGAGGATGCGGAGGTCGGCATAAACCTGCATCGAATCGGCGTTGATCACGGTACCGCGGTGCTTTTCGGCGAGCGCCAGCGCGAGCGCGGACTTGCCGCTCGCGGTCGGCCCTGCGATGAGCGCCACCGTTGGCAGGTCAGGGGATCCCATGTTCATCGCGACGCTTGTAGCAGACGGGCTCACCGCTGGGCAGCTTTCCGAGGCGGCGGATCGGCTGGCGGGTGTCGATTGCGCGCCGGGCGCGTGCCACTGGCTCGATCAGGGCAAGGCGGCGGACCTGCTGTTCGTATCGCACCCGGGCGCGGCGCGCGCGGCGCTGGAGGGGGCGTTCGCCTCAACCGACGTCATCGTCCAACCACAGGCGGCGCGCGACAAGAAGCTGCTCGTCGCCGACATGGATTCGACGATGATCACCGTCGAATGCATCGACGAACTCGCCGATTATGCCGGGATCAAGGCCCAGATCGCTGAGGTGACCGAGGCTGCGATGCGCGGCGAGCTCGACTTCGCCGCGGCACTCGATGCCCGCGTGACCTTGCTCAAGGATCTCGAGGAGAGTGCGATCGATCGCTGCCTCGCCGAGCGCGTCAAGCTGATGCCGGGCGCGAAGGCATTGGTGCAGACGATGCGCGCGCGCGGCGCGACGACGATTCTCGTTTCGGGCGGCTTCACGCGCTTCGCCGAGCCAGTCGGCGCGGAGATCGGCTTCGACCGGGTGATCGCCAACATCCTCGAGATCGCCGACGGGCGGCTGACGGGGACGGTGACCAGGCCGATCGTCGACAGCGGCACCAAGGAGACGACGCTGCTGGGGGCGCTGGCCGAGCTGGGGCTCGCCGCCGAACAGTCGATCGCAGTGGGCGACGGCGCCAACGATCTCGCGATGATCCGCCAGGCCGGGCTGGGCGTCGCCTATCACGCCAAGCCGATCGTCGCCGCCGCCGCCGGTGTACGGATCGATCATGGCGATCTGACTACGCTGCTCTACGCGCAGGGGATCCCGGCGAAGGATTGGGTCGCGGACTGAGCGATGCTCAGGGATTTACCGCCGCGCCTCCGCCGGCGAGACCGTCCTGAATCGTCCGCGCGAGTTCGTCGACCGAATAGGGCTTCTGCAGCAGCGGGAAGCCATGGGTTCCGCTCTCGGCCAGCGCGGTGCTGTAACCGCTGGTGAGGATCACCGGCAGGGTCGGGTAAAGCTGCCGGATCCGCTCGCCGAGTTCGATCCCGGTCATCTCGGGCATCACCACATCCGAGAAGACGAGGTCGAACCCGCCCTGCGCCTGCTCCAGCAGCGCCAGCGCCTCGCGGCCGCCCGACGCCAGCCGCGGCACATGCCCCAACGCGTCCAGCGCCTCGGTCGCGAAGCGCCCCACTTCGGCATTGTCCTCGACCACGAGCACGCGTGCGGTTCGCGTATCCGCCGCCTGCCCGGTTGAAGCGGTGCCCTCCGCATCCGCCTGGCCCGACGCGCGCGGCAGGTACAAGGTGAAGGTGGCGCCCACACCGGGGGTGCTCTCGACGACGATCTCCCCGCCGGACTGTTTGGCGAAGCCGAATACCTGGCTGAGGCCGAGACCCGTGCCATGGCCGACGCCCTTGGTAGTGAAAAAGGGTTCGAACACGCGGTCGATCTGCTCCGGTGGGATCCCGCTACCGGTATCCGTCAGCGTCACCGTGATGAAGTCCCCATCGCGAGCGGGGTGCGCGCGCAAGGACCGCAGCTGCGAGGCCGTCGCGACGGTGATCGCCAGTGTGCCGCCGCGTTTCATGGCATCGCGCGCGTTGACCGCCATGTTTACGATGGCGGTGTCGAACTGGTTGGGATCGGCGTCCACCGGGCAGGGCGCGTCGGGAACGGCCAGCGTCACTTCGACCGAAGAGCCGGCCAGCGTCCGCAGCATTTCCTGCAGATTGCCGATGCTCTTGCGCACGTCGAAGACCGTGGGGCGAAGCGTCTGGCGGCGCGCGAAAGCGAGCAGATGGCTGGTCAGCTTGGAGGCGCGGTCACTGGCGTCGGCAATCGCATCGACATAGCGGCTGCGCCGCTCGTCCGACAGGTCGGGGCGCCGCAGCAGATCCACCGAACCGCGGATTACGGTGAGCAGATTGTTGAAATCATGCGCCATGCCGCCGGTGAGCTGGCCCACGGCCTCCATCTTCTGACTCTGCCGCAGCGCGTCCTCGACCTGCTCGCGCTGGGCGACGGCGCGGGTGACGCGCTGCTCGAGCGTGTCGTTAAGCTCGCGAAGCGCATCCTCCGCCGATTTGCGGTCGTGGATGTCGCTCGACGTACCGACCCAGCCGGTGATTGTCCCGGCGGCGTCGCGCAGCGGCTCGGCCCGGGCGAGATACCAGCGATAGGCCCCGTCCGCGCGCCGATAGCGCACCTCGATCTCGTAGTTGATGCCTTGCTCGCGGGCATGGGCCCATGCCGCGCCTGTGCGCTCGACGTCATCGGGATGCAGCGTGGCGAGCCAGCCGTTGGGCAGCGCCTCTTCGGGCGTCTGGCCGGTATATTCGTACCAGCGGTCATTGAACTGGTGGAGCTCGCCGTCGGGCGTGGCGAACCAGACGAACGCCGGCAGCGCGTCGGTGAGGGTGCGCAGCCGCGCCTCGCTGTCGCGCTGTCGCTCCTCGGCGTCGCGGCGCTCGTCGATGTCGATGACCGAGCCGACATAGCCGAGATACTCGCCGTCGTCGCCGAAGCGCGGCGCGGCGGCGTCGATCGCCCACCGGTAAGCGCCGTCGTGGCGGCGCAGGCGATATTCGACGCGGAACGCCCCCCGAGATTCGTTCGCCTCGCGGAATACGCGATCGGCTTCGGCCCGGTCGTCCGGGTGAGTCGCGTCGAGCCAGCCGAAGCCTTCGGCCTGCTCGGGCGTCTGGCCGGTGAACTCGTACCAGGCGCGGTTAAGATAGGTGCAATATCCGCTTGGATCGGTGACCCACATCATCATCGGCGCGTGATCGGCCACGTTGCGGAACCGGGTCTCGCTTTCGCGCAACGCGCTCTCGGCCACCACCTGACCGGTGGTCTCGGTGCAGGCGCAGAACATCCCGGCGATCTGCCCCGAATCGTCGCGGACGGGCGAGTAGGAGAAGGTGAACCAGGTCTGCTCGTCGAACCCCTTGCGGCGCATCAGCAGGGGCAGATCGCGCGCGAAGGTCGCTTCGCCGGCCATTGCCGCGTCGATCAGCGGCGAGATGTCGGACCAGATCTCCGACCAGACGTCGTGGAAGCGCTGGCCGAGCGCCGAGGGGTGCTTGGCGCTGAGGATCTCGGCATAGGCATCGTTGTAGAGGAAGCCGAGCTGCGGCCCCCACGCCACGAACATCGGGAATTTGGACGAGAGCAACAGGCTGACCACGAGGCGCAGCGCGTGTGGCCAGCTGTCGGGGTGACCGAGCGGGGAGGTCGACCAATCCTGGCTGCGCATCAGCCGGCCGACTTCGCCGCCCTCGGCGAGAAATCCCGCATCCGCCGCTGCGCGCCCGTGCATCGTCACATCCCCCAGCATGTCGTCCTGCCCCACGGCGGCCGTATCGTGCATATCCGCTCTCGTCATCCACGACCTTCCCGCGATCCGCCGTTGGCGAGGACGCAAAAGCGGGATTCGCTTCGACGTGCGCCTTCAACGTGCGTTAAATGCAGCGGGAGGCTTCGGGGTCCGCAACTCAGGGGAGTTCCTGTGGAGCGGGCAAGCCCCGGCTTCCGTCACCGCCGCCTGATCTTGCGCATTGCAGCGACGCCGCGGATCGGCTTACGTCTGGCGAATTGGTTTCGGAGGATACGATTTTGCGCGCTCCCATCGCCCGCCGCCTGATTGCGGCGCTGCTGCTCGCCGGTGTCGCCGCCCCCGGCGCGGTGCAGGCCCAGACCGCGGCTTCTGCGAAGCGGATTTCGGTGCCGCCAATCGCCTTTACCGAGCGCAGCCTGCCCAACGGGTTGCGGGTGATCGCGATCCGCGACACCGCGACGCCGACGGTGAGCGTGCAGGTGTGGTACGATGTCGGCTCGAAGCACGATCCCGACGGCCGCTCGGGGTTCGCGCACCTCTTCGAGCACATCCTGTCGCGCAAGACGCGCAACATGCCCTACAACATGATCAACCGGCTGACCGAGAATGTCGGCGGAGTGCGCAACGCCTCGACCTGGTTCGATCGCACCAATTATTACGAGACGGTGCCGGCACAGTATCTCGAAACGATGCTGTGGACGCATGCCGAGCGGATGGCGCGGCCGGTGGTCGACGCGGAGGTGTTCAATACCGAGCGCAACGTGGTCAAGGAGGAGTTCCGCCAGCGCATCCTCGCGCCCGCCTACGGCCGGCTTCGCCTCGCGCTGGACGACAATAGCCACGACACCGTCCCCGCCCGTCGCTCCGGCATCGGCAGCCTCGAACAGCTCGACGCGGCGACGCTGGAGGACGCGCTCGCGTTTCACGAAGCCTATTATGGGCCGGACACTGCGACGCTGATCGTCGCGGGCAATTTCGATCCGGCGCGGCTGGACGCGCTGGTCGATCGCTATTTCGCGGCGATTCCGAAGCGCAAGAACGCGGTGCCGCTGGCGATCCGCGCGACCGAGCAGCCGCGCACCGCGCCGCGGACGGTGACTGTCTATGCGCCCAACGTGCCGCTGCCGCTGATAGCGAGCAGCTGGCGGATCCCGGGATCGGCGCATCCCGATATGGCGGCGCTGCAGGTGCTCGATACGATTCTCGCCACCGGCGACAGCGCGCGGCTGAAGCGTGCGCTGATGTTCGACCGGCAGCTTGCCAGCAGCGCGAGCACCAATTTCAACGATGTCGAGGACAATGGCTTCCTGGCCCCGGTAGTGACGCTCGCCAGCGGGACGAGCGTGGAGCAGGCCGAGGCGGCGCTTGCCACGGAGATCGCCAGGCTGCGCGACGCGCCGGTGCGGGCGGACGAGCTGGCGGAAGCCAAGAACGAGCTGATGGCAGACGCGTTGGCGTCGCGCGAGACCGCTTCGGGTCGCGCCTTCGCGCTCGGCGAGGCGCTGGTGCGCACGGGGGATCCCAAGGCGGCGGACAAGAGGCTTGCGGCGATCGCTCGCGTCAGCGCGGCGGATGTCCAGCGCGTCGCGCGGCTGTATTTGAAGCCCGAGGCCCGGGTGGACTTCCGCTATCTCGACGAAAGCAAGCGCCCGGCGGGAGCGGCCGACGACTGGCGCAACCCGGCACCGATGCCGCGCTGGGCGACGGTGCCGCCGGCCACCCGCGCGCCGCTGACGCTCGCGCCCGAGGGCGAGCGCGAGCAGCCGCCGGCGCCGACAGCGTCGGTGGCGGTGGTCGATCCGGTGATCGAGGAGGCACGGCTCGCCAACGGCATGCGGCTGGTGGCGGCGCGGACCGGCAGCGTGCCGATCGCGACCCTGACGCTGGTGTTCAAGGGCGGTTCGGCAACCGATCCGCAAGGGCGGGCAGGTGTTGCAGAGCTGGCGGCGGCGGTCGCGACCAAGGGCACCGCAACGCGCTCGGCGAAGCAGATCGCTGCCGAGCTCGAGGCGCTCGGGGCGACGATAAGCGCCGATGCCGCGCCCGACGGGACGCTGCTGAGCGTCACCGCGCCGGTCGCCGCGCTCGAGGCGGCGGGCAGGGTGCTCGCCGACGTTGCGCAGAACGCGGCGTTCCCCGCCGACGAATTCGCGCAGGAGCGGCGCCGCACCGTCGACCAGCTGCAGGTGGCGATGAAGACGCCGGGCGCGCTCGCCTCGATGGTGATGCAGCGCGCCGTCTATGGCGCGGCGCCCTATGGCGGAGTCGGTACGCCGCGCTCGCTCGAGGCGATCGGACGCGACGAGCTCGTCGCCCAGCGCGACCGCTGGTGGCGCCCCGACAATGCGACGCTGATCGTCACCGGCGGCATTGCGCCTGCCGAGGCGCGGCGGATCGGCGACCGGCTGTTCGCCTCCTGGCGCGCGACCGGCCCCGCGCCCACGGCGCCCGCAAATGCTGCGGGCAGCGCCGGCAAGCCGCGGGTGATCGTCGTCGACATGCCCGGGGCAGGGCAGGCGGCCGTGGTGGCGGGACTGCGCATCCCGCCGCGGGGCGACCCGGCCTATGTCGATCTGATGATTGCCAACGCGGTGCTCGGCGCCGGCTCGAACGGGCGGCTGTTCCAGGAGGTTCGGGTCAAGCGCGCCCTGTCGTACGGCGCCTACAGCGCGCTCTCGGCCCGCGCGGGCGAGGGCATCATGAGCGCATCGGCGCAGACCAAGAACGAGAGCGCGCCCGATGTCGCGGCGATCTTCGCGGCGGAGCTGAAGCGGCTGGCCGGGGAGCCGCTCGACACCGAGGCGGTGGCGCAGCGCGTCGCCTTCGTCCAGGGCGGAATCGCGCGGCAGGCCGAGACCAGCGCCGGCTTCGCGAGCACGCTCGCGTCGCTGGTGCTTCAGGGCGTCGAGCCGGGCGAGGCGGCGAAGCTGCGCAGCCGCGTCGGTGCGGTGACCCCGGAAGCGGCCGCGGCGGCGGCACGGCGGACGATCGCCGGAGAGGGCGCGACGATCGTGATCGTCGGCGACGCGAAGCAGTTCGTCGAAAAACTCCGCCAGGCGCATCCGCAGACGGAGGTCATCCCGATCGCGGCGCTCGACCTCAACCGGCCGCAGCTGCGGGCGCAATAGCGTCCGGCTGCACCGCGCGATTACTGCGCGGTCTTGACCTTGGTGTAGGGCACGAACTTGCCGAGCGAGACGAAGCCGCGGGGGAAGCGGCTCGACCGGTCGATCAGGTTGACCGTGTCGATGCTGCACAGCTGCGAGCCGTAGAGCTTGGTGACGAGGACATCGTCGTCGTCGAGCGACTCGGCGCCCGCGCGCGGCTCGTTGACATAGAGCTTCGAGCCGACGCGGTAGACGATCGCCTTGCCCTTGATGATCTGACTCGAGCTCACCGAGGAGAGCGGAATACAGTTCACCGGCTTGCCAGCAGTGCGGCCGGCGAGCAGCTTCTCGAGCTGGGCGTCGGGATTGTCGCGCTGGGCGGCGATGGCGGGCGCGGCAAGCAGGCTCGCGCCGATCAGGAGAGCTTTGAGGATCTTACGCATGAGACCCTCGTAGCATAGCCCGGCTGAACCTGCGCTGAAGCGATTGCTTCAGCGATTGCCGCCGAAGGTGAAGGTGAGCGCGACACCGCCCGAGAGCTGGTTGCGCGATCCGATCGCGCGGACGATCGGCGAGCGACCGGCGTCACCGACCAGCCGGTCGTATTTGGCATAGCCATAGACCCCCCAGCTACGATCGAACTGGTAAAGCGTAGTGGCGCTGGCTCCGACGGCGTGGACCCCGCCATCGGCATCGTACACCGCCAGTCCGGTGCGCGCGGCGGCCGCGGGGTTCACGCCGAAATAAGCGTCCTGGTAGCGGCCATCCGAAAGCGACACACGCGGGCCTAGCGAGAACAGCCATTTGTCGCCGTCACGCGCGACATAATCGAGCATGATGTTGCTCACCACGCCCTTATGGCCGTTGACGCCCTTGCGGACCTCGCCATGCGCGCGGATCGACGAGCCGAGCCAGAACTCGGCGAAAGCGCCGGCCTCGACGGTGATGCCCACCTCGTCGACCGGCAGATCGGTCTCGTTCCGACGGCGGCTGCCTTCGAGGTTCAGCGCGGGGCCGACTGCGAAGCCGCCGGTGTTGATCAGCGGGATCGCGAAGCTCTCATCGGCGGCCTCGAACTCGAACGGGGTGTCGCCGCGCGCCATCGACACGTCGATCAGCGGCGCGACGCGAAGATCTTCGGAGCCCGGATAGCGCGGCAGCAACTCGGGGCCGAGCGCGACACGGAGGCGCCGCGGTTCCTTCGTGCCGGCTTCGTCCTGAGCGGCAGCGCCGGTGGCGAACAGAAGCGCGGGAAGCGCAGCGGCGGCGAGGAGTGCTTTGATCATGGCCGCGAAACGCACGCGATGCAGCTTTGTTGCGCGTGCGAAGCGATTTGTCGTTGCTATGGCGCGACGGGCACACACGGCTTGACGCTGCCACACGCGCCCGCCGCGGCCGCGCGCGACGCGTAGGGGCCGACGAGCAGCCGGGTCAGCGCACCGCTTTTGACGAAATAGGGCTGTCGGCCGGGGAAACGCCCGCCAACTTGGGCCCAGAGCCTGCGGGCATTGCCGGGATCGCCGAACGCGCCGAGCTGGACGCGCCAGCCGCCGTCGCGCGGTGCCGATGCGACCGGAGCGGGCACCGGCCGGGTGGGTGCGGGGCGAGTGGCTGCCGGACGCTCCGGCGCCGGACGCGCGGGTGTCGAGCGTGCGGGAGCGGGGCGCGTCGTCACTGCCGGGGCTGGGATGTTCTCCGCGATCGCGAGCGGAGGGAGCGGCCTGCCGCCGCGGCTATACTCTTCCTCATACTGGCGCGCGAGGGCGAGGCCCTTCTGGCGATCGTCGAGCGGCATGAACTGGTCCATCTGGGCGCGCGCCTTCACCGCGGCGTCGAGCCCGGACTGCGACGCGCGGACCATCAGCGCATAAGCGCGGGTCCAGTCCTTCTGCACGCCGTCGCCGTTGAACAGCATGATCCCGAGGATGTACTGGGCGCGGGCATCGCCGCGGCTCACCGCGCGCTGGAGCCAGGGCGCGGCTTCGGCGCGCTTGCCGTTCTCGAACAGCGCGAGGCCGTAATAGCCCTCGGCCTGTTCATGGCCCTGACGTGCGGCCTTGCCGTACCAGCTTTCGGCCTGTTTCGGATCGGCGGCGACGCCGCGGCCCAGCTTATAGGCCTGGCCCATGTTGAACTGGGCGTCGGAATTGCCCTGGTTGGCCGCGGGGCGCCATTTCTCGACCGCGACGCGGTAATCGCCGCGCTCATAGGCGTCGACGCCGGCTTTGACCGGATCGTCCTGCGCCGCGGCGGGACCCGCCAGCAGCAGCGCGCTCGCCAACCCGGCAACCCACAAAGACTTCATTGCACCCACGCTCCACCGCCCCAGCGACCAAAGGAATGCCACTTAATCCTTAAGGGGCAAACATATCCTTACTTTCGCGGAAACCAAAACCCGTGCCGCTCCGAAACCCGTTAACTCCTTTTTATCTACCCGCATGCGATCACGCAGCCTGCACTTATCGAGTTTTCGAGGGGGTTCATGCGCGTTCTGGCGATGGCATCGCAGAAGGGTGGGTCTGGCAAGACCACGCTGTCCGGGCACCTTGCGGTGCAGGCACAGCTGGCTGGCCACGGTCCCGTCGTTCTCATCGATATTGACCCTCAGGGTTCACTCTCCGACTGGTGGAATGAGCGCGACACGGAATATCCGGCGTTCGCCCAGACCACGGTCGCGCGGCTCGCCGCCGATCTGGAGGTGCTGCGTCAGCAGGGCTTCCGGCTTGCGGTGATCGATACGCCGCCCGCGATCACCATGGCGATCCAGAGCGTGATCCAGGTCGCCGAGCTGATCGTCATCCCGACGCGTCCGAGCCCGCACGATCTGCGCGCGGTCGGCGCCACTGTCGACCTGTGCGAGCGCGCCGGCAAGCCGCTGATCTTCGTCGTCAACGCCGCGACGCCCAAGGCGCGGATCACGTCGGAGGCCGCCGTCGCGCTGTCGCAGCACGGCACCGTCGCGCCGATCACGCTCCACCACCGCACCGATTTCGCGGCGTCGATGATCGACGGCCGCACGGTCATGGAAACCGATCCGCGCGGCAAGTCCGCCGGCGAGGTCGCCGGGCTGTGGGCCTATATCTACGATCGGCTCGAGAAGAATTTTCGCCGCACCGTGTTCGCCGCGCCGACCGCGCCGGTGAACCAGTTCGGCGCGGCACGGCCCGGCGGCGGTTTCGGCCGCCGCGTGATGAGCTGAGGGGGGTGCGATGATCGGCACTTCCAAACCGCTCGCTTCGCTCTCCTCCAGCCTCCTCGCCCGCAAGGGCCAGGCGCGCCCCGCGATGCGCCCGCAGGGATTCCTGCAGGTGAGCCCCGCCGCGCACGAGGATCTCGGCTGGAACGATATGGGCGAGGATTTCGGCCAGGGCCCGGCGCCTGCGCCTTATGTCGCCCCGGTCGAGCACAGCTTCGAGGCGCCCAAGCCCGAGGTGCTCCGCCAGATCGAGGCGCTCGACGAGCAGCTGGGCGCGCCCGCGCCGCAGAGCGAGGTCGAGCCCGAGATCGACGACGAGGCTGCGGAGCCGGAGCCGGTTCAGCTTATCCTCGCGCGTCCGATGAAGCGCGAGCCGGTGCTCAAGCACGCACCCGCGGTCTCGGAGGGCACCCTTGCCCGCGTCGCACGCGAGGTGTCCACCAAAAAGGCCAAGGCCGCGTTCACGCTGCGCCTCGACCACCAGCGCCATTTGCGGCTGCGCCTTGCCTCGGCGGTGACCGGCCGCTCGGCGCAGCACCTTGTTACCGAAGCGCTCGATCAGTTCCTCGAATCGCTCGAGGGCATCGACGCGCTTGCCAGCCAGATCGACCCCGCAACGCCTCGTGGGTGAAGGATAGACGATGACCAGCCGTAAGATGATCAAGTTCGGCCTCTCGGCGCTCGCACTGGGCGGCGTAGCCGTCGCCGGCGTCGGAACGCAGGGCTTCACCAGCAGCGCGTTCGCGACTTCGGGCGTCAACGCGAAGAAGGCGGCTTCGGAAGCGAAGGACGCGCGTAAGGCGATCGCCAAGCGTAAGGCCGGGGCTGCGGTGCAGCACGCCGAGGCGGCGGTGGCCAACGATCCGACCAACGCCGATTATCGCGCGTTGCTCGGCCAGGCCTATCTGCTCGCCGGCCGCTTCACTTCGGCTTCGCAGGCGCTCACCGACGCGCTCACCCTGGCGCCGCGCGACGGGCGCGTCGCGCTCAATCTGGCGCTCGCCAAGGTCGCGCAGGGCGATTGGGCCGGTGCGCGCACGACGCTGCAGGCGCATGGCGACACCATTCCCGCGAGCGATCGCGGTCTCGCTTTCGCGCTTGCCGGCGATCCGGTGACTGCGATCGACATTCTGAGCCCGGCGGTCCGTGAAGCGACCGCCACCGCCAAGACCCGCCAGAACCTCGCGCTGAGCCTCGCGCTCGCCGGGCGCTGGAAGGAAGCCGGGCAGGTCGCCGCGATGGATGTGGCGCCCGACCAGCTTCAGGCGCGGCTGACCGAATGGGCGCAGTTCGCGCGCCCGACCAATGCCTATGACCAGGTCGCGTCGCTGCTCGGCGTGCAGGCGGTGCAGGACGCCGGCCAGCCGGTCGCGCTGGCGCTGGCGCAGCAGCCGAATGTCGCTGTTGCGGCGGTGGCTCCGGCGCCCGTTGCCGATCCGGTCGATGCCTATATGCCGGGCGTGCCGCAGGGCGCCACTCAGGTTGCCGCCGATGCGGGTGTCGAAGTCGCGGCCGCGCCGCAGGTTCCGGTCCAGCCCGAGGCGCAGGCCGAGCCGCAGCAAGTGGCGGGCACCGGTCCGCAGGTCGTGTTCGGCCCGCGCGCCGAAGTGGTCCAGCAGGTGCCGGTCGCCGTGTCGGTGCCGGTCCGTGCCGCTCCGGCCAAGGCGCCGACGCGCGTCGCTGCGGCGGTCGTCACGCCCGTCGCTGCCGTCAAGGCGAAGCCGGGCAATTTCTATGTCCAGCTCGGCGCTTATGAAAATGCCGCCGTCGCCCGCGATGCGTGGGCACGGCATGCGCGCCGCGTGCCTGCGCTGCGCAACGAAACGCCGCAGGGCGTCCAGTTCTCGACCGGCGCCGGCAAATTCTATCGTCTCTCGGTCGGCGGCTTTGCCCGCGTCGACGCTGCGGCGCTCTGCACGCAGGTTCGTGCGGGTGGCAGCCCGTGCTTCGTGCGCGTGGGTGCCGGCGACAGCGTCGCCGCGTGGATCAAGGGCGGTGGCCGCACGCAGGTCGCAGCGCGCTAAGCCCAAGAGTTTCGTCACGGGCAAGGCCGGGGCTCGCGCTCCGGCCTTTTTCGTTGTCGGGCGCGCGGCGATCAGCTGCTGTTCGCCCGATCACCGGACTTCGAGAACATCAGAGCGACCAGTCCTCCGAAATAGCCTCCTATCGCAATCAGCGAGAGCAGGAAGCCCGCGATGACCGGCGCACCTAGCGTTGCGTCGAAGTCCGAATCGTCAATCACCGACAGCATCAGGCTGTGGCCGATCCAGGTGAGGGCGAGCATGCAGGGAAGCAGCGACAGGTGCAGCAGCCAGGGCGCGTGGATCCACTTTGCCCACCGCCAGAACAACAATGCGACCGCGATCGGGCCGAAGGTGGAGAGCGCCCAGCCTGCCAGCCCGACCTGCAGCATGCCCTCGGGGATCTGCGCCCGATAATATTCGTAAGTGTGGTCGCCGGGGCCGCGGACATAGCGCAGCGACACCAGGATCGCCGCCGCCAACGCCAGTTTCTCGAATCGATTCATCGGTCGGGTCGCTTCGGATCGCCTCCCGCCGGAGGGTACAGCACGCCCGCTCTCGGGCAAGCCGCGGCTTCGCAGCGTCGCCTATTCGACGGGAGTGCCGCCCTTGTAGAGGCGCAGGACCTTGCCTTGCACCGGCAGGCGATCGAACGGCGTGTTGCCGGCGCGGGCGACCATCTTGTCGGCCTCGATCTGCCACGGCGCTCCCGTATCGAGGACGATCAGGTCGGCCGGGCTCCCTACCGCGAGCGTCCCGGTCTGCAGCCCGAGGATCTTTGCCGGATTGGCGGCGAGCAACGCGAACAGCCGCTCGATCGGTATCCGCCCATCGCGGACCAGCCCCAGCGCGAGCGCGAGCAAAGTCTCGGCACCCGACATCCCCGGCTCCGCATCGACAAACGGCAGGCGCTTGGCCTCGGGACCGCGCGGGTCGTGCCCCGAGGCAATGACGTCGATCGTACCGTCGACGATCGCCGCGAGCGCGGCCTGGCGGTCGCTTTCGTCGCGCAGCGGCGGCGACAGGCGGGCGAAGGTGCGGAAATCGCTGATGGCGATGTCCGACAGCAGGAAATGGGCGGGGGTGATGCCGCAGGTGACCGCGACGCCGCGGCGCTTGGCGGCGCGGATCAGGTCGAACGCGGCGGCGGTGGTGATCTGGCGGAAATGCACCCGCGCGCCGGTTTCCTCGGCAAGCACAACGTCGCGCGCGACCGCAAGCGCCTCGGCAATGGCGGGCGCGGCGGGGAGGCCGTGCCGCGTGGCGGTCTCGCCTTCGGTCGCGACCGCGCCGTCGGTAAGGCCGCCGTCCTCGGCATGGGCGACGACGACGAGGCCGCAGTCGCGGGCATAAGCGAGCAACTTGCGCATCGTGCTCGACGAGGCGATCCAGCGGCGCCCGGTGGCGACCGCGCGCGCGCCTGCCGAGGCGTTGATCGCCATTTCGCCGAGATCCTGCCCGTCGAGTCCGCGCGTGGCGGCCGCGAGCGGATGCACCCACAAGGCTGGCTTGCCCGACAGCGCTGCACGGCGGACGATACCGGGATCGTCGAGCACCGGCGACTGATCGGGCATCAGTCCGACCCGGGCGATGCCCCCGGCGCGACAGGCCGCCTTGTCCACCGCGAAAACGCCGAGATCGATCAAAGCGGGGGCGATGGTCTTGCCGGCAACGTCGATGCGCTGCGCATCTTCGGGGATCTCGAAGTCGCCCGTGGCCGCGATCGTCTCGCCGTCGATCAGCAGATTGCCGGTGGTGACGCCCCCCGCGGGGCAGACGAGCTGCGCGTTGAGGAAGGCGGTCTTCATGCCCAGCCCTCCACGCCGCGTTCAGCGCGGGTCAGCACGTCGAGACAGGCCATGCGCACGGCGACGCCCATCTCGACCTGCTCGGTGATCGCGCTGCGGGTCGGGTGATCGGCGACGCTCGACTCGATCTCGACGCCGCGGTTCATCGGCCCCGGGTGCATCACCAGCGCATCCGGTTTCGCCCGGGCGAGCCGTTCGGGAGTCAGCCCGTAGCGCAGATGGAATTCGCGGGTGGAGGGAATGTAGCCGCCCGCCATACGCTCGTTCTGGACGCGCAGCATCATCACCACGTCGGCGCCTTCGAGCGCTTCGTCGAAATCGGTGAAGGGCTGGACGTACATCCGCTCGATTGCGGCGGGCATCAGCGTCGACGGCGCGACCACGCGGACTTCGGCGGCCAGCGCGGTGAGCGCGAGCATGTTCGAGCGCGCGACCCGGCTGTGAAGGATGTCGCCGCAGATCACCACGCGCTGGCCCGCGATTGACCCGCGACGCCGGCGGATGGTGAGCGCGTCGAGCAGCGCCTGGGTGGGGTGCTCGTGCCAGCCGTCGCCAGCGTTGAGCACCGGACAGTCCACCTTCTGGGCGATCAGATCGACTGCGCCCGAGCTCATATGGCGAATGACGATGACGTCGGCCCGCATCGCATTGAGCGTCACCGCGGTATCGATCAGCGTCTCGCCCTTCTTCACCGAGCTTTGCGCCGCGTGCATGTTGACGACATCGGCGCCGAGCCGCTTGCCGGCGATCTCGAACGACAACAGGGTCCGCGTCGAATTTTCGAAGAACGCGTTGATCTGGGTGAGGCCTTCGAGCCGCCGGTCGCTTTTGGCGCGGGTGCGGTTAGCCTCGATCCATTGCTCGGCCTCGTCGAGCAGGAAGACGATCTCGTGCGGCTGGAGGCCGGCGATGCCGGTCAGGTGCCGGTGCGGGAAGGCGGCGCGGCCGGGAAGCTGCGCCGCGGGGCTGTGATCGGAGGCTGGCATTAAAAGCGCGGCCTAGCCCCCGCCGCGGCGAGTGGCAAGGCCGGCTTACTCCGCCGCCGCGACACTCGCCGGAAGCACCGAAGCGGCGAGCTGCTCGAGTGCCTTCACATGCGCGCGAAACGCATTCCGCCCGTCGCCGGTGAGCGCCAGCCAAGTGCGCTGGCGCCCGCCGCTATTCGCCTTGCGCGCCTTCACATAGCCCGCTTCCTCGAGCTGCTTGAGGTGCTTGGACAGCACCGAGTCGCTCACTTCCAGCGCATCGCGGAGCAGCGCGAACTCGACTTCCTCGGCCGAGGACAGGATCGCGCAGGCCTGGAGCCGGGCAGGGGCGTGGATGACGGCATCGAAGCTCGGCGCGGTCATCGGGCCGCACCCTGCTCGCGGTCATAGACCTTCATCCACAGCCAATCGAGCGCCGTCCCTGCGACGAATGCGAGCAGCGCGCCCTGCACCGGCGTGAACAGGTTGAAGGTGGGCGCGCCTTCCGGATTGGAGGTGAGCAGCAACCCGCACAGCACTGCCACCAGTGCGATGGCGATCGGCAGGGTGCGGCCGCTGCGATAGCCGTTCAGCCACCGCCCGGTGGCCCGGCGCTGCCAATGATAGAGCAGGGTGCAGAGCAGGATCAGCCCGGCCATCGCCAAGCCGAAATAGCCGATCGGAAGATTCACCGCGACGACGAACCCGGCCATCACCGCGCCGAAGGCGGGGTGGTAGAGGACCGGCAGCGGGCGGATCGTGTTGGCTCGAACGCGGGCCTGGTGCATCGCGGCGAGCGCCTCGGCGGCTTCCTGTTCTCTCGTCATCTTCGTTCTCCCTTTCCAATGTGGAAAGAGATAACCGTGAGTTTCCGAGTCGGCAAGTGAAAACTTTCCAATATGGAAAGTCAGGCGTTCACCAGCGCGTCGATCGCGGCCTGGAGGATGTGGGCGGCGGCCATGTTGTCGATCAGCTCGGCGCGGCGGGCTCGGCTGAAATCCTGTTCGATCAGGGTGCGTTCGACCGCGACGGTCGACCAGCGCTCGTCCCAGAGCAGGATCGGCAGTCCGAGATCGGCAAGATTGCGGGCGAAGGCGCGGGTGGACTGGGTGCGCGGCGAATCGGTGCCGTCAAGGTTGAGCGGCAGGCCGATCACGAGCCCCCGGGCCTGTTGCTTCGCGATCAGTTCGACGAGCGCGGCCTTGTCCTTGGTGAATTTGCTGCGGCGGACCAACAAGGCGGGGCTGGCGAAGCTCCAGCCTGCGTCGCACAAAGCGGTGCCGATCGTCTTGGTTCCGACGTCGAGCCCGAGCAGGCGGCCGCCGGACGGCAGCGCTGCCCGGAACTCGGCGGGAACGATCGTGATCATCGCCCGAACGCCGCCAGCCGCCGCGCCGCATCCTGCCGGATATTGGCCCAGAACAGGCTGTAGTCGAATACGTGATAATTGTTGCCGGGGAGGACGTACTGGCCAAAATCCGGCGGATCGTTGCCGATCGTCAGGATGCCTCGGCCCTCGCAGCGGGCAGGCACGCGGCCGGTGACGAGCTCGGCCGACTGAAAGTTCGTGTCGGGGATCAGCGTGCCGAGATTGGCGCTTGCGGGCGCCGCGCCGCCGGGCGCTCCGGTGATCGGGTTGGTGCAGATCATCGGCGTTCCGGCGCGTGGTTTGCCGGTGAAGCCGGTGGTCGCGTCGAAGGTGTCGACGATCAGCGAAGGATCGGCCGGTTCGGAGAAGCTCTGCCACGACAGGATGCAGCGCGTTGCCTCGGGCCCGGCGCAGGCGGGCAGGCCCATGGCGGGCAGATCGGCGCTGATCGAGACTGGCCAGCCGACCACATAAGCCGCAACGATGCGGCGGGCGATCGGCTTGCCGGCGACACGATCGACGAGCAGCCGCGACAGATGGAGCGCACCCTGGCTGTGTCCGGCCAGCAGGATCGGCCGATCGCCCGCTTCCTGGACGAACTGATCGAAGGCAGCGACAACGTCGCGATAGGCGAAGTCGAGAGCCTTTTGCGCGCTGGCCTTGCTGGTCAGGAAAGCGCCGAAGGTCGCCTGGCGATAGCGCGGCGCCCAGATCTCTCCGACCTCGTTGAACGCGCTCGCCTGTCCGCGCAGGAACAGCGCGGCGCGGCTATTGGCATCGGCATTGTCGAGCGGCGCGTTCCAGGTCTGCGTGTCGAGGAACGACGTCGGGTGGACGAAGAACGCCACCGCTTCGGGCTTCGCCCCCGGCTTGAAGCCGGCGGGAGTCCAGAGCGCGGGATTGCCGGTCTTGTCGGGCCGCGCGATCCACATGTCGGGGCGGGCATAAGCGGCGCGATCGGGCGGCGGCAGCGTCGCCGCGTCGCCCGACGGCACCATGAACTGGCGCATCAGCTGTACGCCGTAGAACCGATAGGCAAAGGCGGCGGCGAGCGCGAGCACGATCAGGACTGCCACGACATAGAGGAATTTCCGGGCCAAGCCCCTCTCCATTGTGCAATGCAACATAAACGAGCAAGGTTGCGGTCGCGTTCCCGTGGCGCACGGTCGCCCGGGATGCAACCGCGATCGCCGCTGCACCGGTTCTGCACTGAAACATCGCAGTAAAGATGCTTTACCCGTGGGCGCGGGGGCGCGAAGCAGCGTGGTCGGACAACATTTTGGGGGGACAGCGATGGACGAGACGGGCGCGGACGACAGCTGGCGTATCCGCCCGCTGCTGCTGGGAGCGATCGGACTGGCTGCGGGACTGTGCGCCCATCTGATCCTCGGCGCGGGCTATCGCAGCAGCCTTTCCAGCTTCGAAGCCACATCGCTGACGGGCATCACGCTCGCGGCCGGACTGGTCGGCTTCACGCTGGAACGTAAGCTGTGGCGGGCCTCGATCCTGTTTTCGCTGACAGGCGCGATGGTCGGTGCGCTGGTTGTGGGGTGGAACGGCTCCCCCGAGGACTGGAGCGTCGGCGAAGGCTGGCGCATGGTCAGCCTGTTGATCGCCGTGGCGATCGCGGCACCGCTGTTCCAGGCGGCACGCGACGAGGGCGCCCGGCGCTTCCCCTATCCGGCGGTCCACGACCACGCCTGGACCAATGTCGTGCTGTTCGCGGCGTGCTGCCTGTTCGTGGCGATCGTGTTCGCGCTGGCGTGGCTGCTGGCGATGCTGTTCGACCTGATCAAGATCGATTTCCTCAAGGAGCTTCTTCAGGACGACTGGTTCTGGCGCGGACTGATCGGGCTTTCGTTCGGGGCGGCGCTCGGATTGCTCCGCGAGCATGAGGGCGTGGTGCGGCTGCTCCAGCGGGTCGTTGCGATGGTGCTGGCGGTGCTCGCGCCGGTGCTGGCCGTCGGCCTGCTGCTGTTCGTGCTGGCGCTGCCCTTCACCGGCCTCAACGCGCTTTGGGAGGCGACCAGTGCGACGACGCCGACCCTGCTGTTCTGCGTCGTTGGCGCGCTGATTCTCGCCAACGCGGTCATCGGCAACGCCCCCGCCGAGGAGCGGCGCTTCCCGGTGCTGCGCTACGGCGCGATGGGGCTGGCGGTGGTGATGCTGCCGATCGCGGTGCTCGCCGCTATCGCCACGGGGCTGCGGATCGGACAATATGGCTTCACCCCCGAACGGCTCTGGGCGGTCGTCTTCGTTGCGATCGCCTGCCTTTGGGCTGGGGCGTATCTGGTTGCCCTGGTGCGCGGCCGCGGCGATTGGACGGCGCGGATTCGGCCGATGAACCTTGCGCTGGCATTCCTGGTGTGCGGCGTGGCGCTGGTCCTCGCAACGCCCTTGGTAAGCTTCAACGCGATCTCGACCCGCGACCAGCTCGCCCGCCTCGAATCGGGCAAACTGACACCCGAGCAATTCGACTGGCGCGCGCTGGCATTCGACTTCGGCGCGCCCGGGCGCGCGGCGCTCAAGCGCCTGCAGGCTTCGACCAACCCGACGATCAAGGCGCGAGCGAACGAAGTGGCCGAAGCCGAGCGGCGCTGGGAAGTCGAGGAGACCGGTGAGCAAGCCAGGAAGCGCGCCGAGGTGGCGGTGAATACGCGGATGCTGCCGCAGGGAAGCACGCTTCCCGGCGGCCTGCGCGATGCGATTGCGGACGGACATGAATGCTCGCGCACCCAGAAATGCACCGTGTTGCTGGCCAGCGCGACGGAGGCGCTGGTGTTCAGGGACGCTTGCTTCGGAATGCCCGTGCCGAAGCCTGCCCCCACATCCACAGCCTCGGTCGGCTCGGTGCTGCACACGCCGGACTATGGGTGCCGCGAGGGCTACCGCTATCGGTTCGACGGCAAATGGACGAAAGCATCTGACTCCACCGAGTCTGCGGCCGAACAGGAGGCCGTCACGGCGGGCTACGCCGGGGGCAACATCGAGATTCGCACCGTTCCCCGCCGCCAGGCCTACGTCGGCGGCGTGCCCGTCGGCGATCCGTTCGAATAGCGGCGCTTGAAGGGCGAGGGCGCGGCTGATAGTCGCGCCCTCATGTCCGTAGACACTGCAACCGTAAAGAAGGTGGCCAGCCTCGCCCGGATCGCGATCAGCGATGCCGATGCCGAGCGCCTAGCGCCAGAGCTCAACAATATCCTCGGCTGGATCGAGCAGCTGGGCGAGGTCGACACCGCGAATGTCGATCCGATGACCGCGGTCATCCCCAACACGCTGCGGCTGCGCGAAGACGTGGTCACCGAGGGCCGGCAGCGCGACGCCGTCCTCCAGAACGCGCCGCAGGGCGAGCACGGCTTCTTCACCGTGCCGAAGGTGGTCGAATGAGCGACATCACCGATCTCGGCATCGCGGAGCTGCGCGACGGCGTCCGCATGGGGACCTTCTCGGCGCGCGAAGTCGCCGATGCATTCGTCGTCAAGGTGAGCAAGGCGAAGGCGCTCAATGCCTTCATCGTCGAGACTCCCGATCATGCGATCGCCGCGGCCAAGGAAGCCGATGCCGCGCGGGCGGCGGGCGAGACGCTCAAGCCGCTCGCCGGCGTGCCGATCGGCATGAAGGATCTGTTCGCCACCAAGGGCGTGCAGACCACCGCCGCGAGCCGGATGCTCGAGGGCTTCAAGCCGGTCTATGAATCGACCGTGTCGCAGCGCCTGTGGGATGCCGGCGCGGGCATGCTCGGCAAGCTCAACCTCGACCAGTTCGCGATGGGTTCGTCGAACGAGACCAGCTATTTCGGCAACGTCATCTCGCCGTGGCGGCGCGGCGGCGGCGACAATGCCCCGCTCGCGCCCGGCGGCTCGTCGGGCGGCAGCTCGGCGGCGATCGCGGCGCGGGTGGTGCCCGGCGCGACCGGCACCGATACCGGTGGCTCGATCCGCCAGCCCGCGGCGTTCACCGGGATCAGCGGGATCAAGCCGACCTATGGCCGCTGCTCGCGCTGGGGCGTGGTCGCCTTCGCCTCGTCGCTCGACCAGGCCGGGCCGATGGCGCGCTCGGTCAAGGACTGCGCGATCCTGCTCGAGAACATGGCGGGATTCGATCCGAAGGATTCGACCTCGCTGCAGCTGCCGGTGCCGAAATGGGAGGAGAATCTCTCGAGCTCGCTGGCGGGCAAGAAGATCGGCATCCCAAAGGAATATCGCGTCGACGGCATGCCCGAGGAGATCGAGGCGCTATGGCAGCGCGGGATCGAATGGGTCAAGGACGCCGGCGCCGAAGTCGTGGAGGTGTCGCTCCCGCACACGAAATACGCGCTCCCGGCTTATTACATCATCGCGCCGGCCGAGGCTTCGTCCAACCTCGCCCGCTATGACGGCGTTCGCTACGGGCTGCGCGAGCTGGTCGACGGCCAGAACCTGCAGGACATGTATGCAAGCACGCGCGCCGCGGGTTTCGGCGACGAGGTCAAGCGCCGCATCCTGATCGGCACCTATGTGCTCTCGGCGGGCTTCTACGACGCCTATTACACTCAGGCGCAGAAAGTCCGCACGCTGATCGCCCGCGACTTCGAGAATGCGTGGATGGAGTGCGACCTGCTGCTGACTCCGACCGCGCCGAGCGCCGCGTTTGCACTGGGCGAGAAATCGGCCGATCCGCTGGCGATGTATCTCAACGACGTCTTCACCGTGCCGAGCTCGCTCGCGGGGCTCCCGGCGATGTCGGTCCCAGGCGGGCTCGACAAGGGCGGGCTGCCGCTGGGCCTCCAGATCATCGGCAAGCCGCTCGACGAGCAGGGCGTGCTCAATGCGGGGCTGGCAATCGAGGAAAGGGCAGGCTTCAAGGCGCGGCCGGAGGCTTGGTGGTAAGATGAGCGAATACCGCATCAAAGGCGAAACCGGCGAATGGGAGGTCGTGATCGGCCTCGAGGTCCACGCGCAGGTCACTTCCAACGCCAAGCTCTTCTCGGGCGCGGCGACCGAGTTCGGCGCCGAGCCCAACAGCCAGGTGTCGCTGATCGACGCGGCGATGCCGGGGATGCTGCCGACGCCCAACAAGGAGTGCATCCGTCAGGCGGTGCGCACCGGCATGGCGATCGGTGCGGTGATCAACAAATGGTCGCGGTTCGACCGCAAGAATTATTTCTACGCCGATCTGCCGCAGGGCTATCAGATCAGCCAGCTCTTCCACCCGCTGGTCGGCGAGGGGACGGTCGAGATCAGCCTCGACGAGAAGGACCCCGAGGCCGAGATCAAGGCGATCGGAGTCGAGCGCATCCATGTCGAGCAGGATGCCGGCAAGCTGATGCACGACCAGCATCCGACGCGCTCCTATGTCGACCTCAACCGCGCCGGCGTCGCGCTGATGGAGATCGTCTCGCGGCCGGACATGCGCTCGCCGCAGGAAGCGGGAGCGTATCTCTCCAAACTGCGCTCGATCCTGCGTTATGTCGGCTCGTGCGACGGCAATATGGACCAGGGCTCGATGCGCGCCGACGTCAATGTCAGCGTGCGCAAGCCCGGCGAGGAGCTCGGCACGCGCACCGAGACCAAGAACGTCAATTCGGTGCGCTTCGTCATGCAGGCGATCGAGACCGAGGCGCGGCGCCAGGTCGAGGTGCTCGAGAGCGGCGGGCGGATCGTCCAGGAGACGCGGCTGTTCGATCCCGATCGCGGCGAGACCCGCTCGATGCGCTCGAAGGAAGACGCGCACGACTATCGCTATTTTCCCGATCCCGACCTGCTCCCGCTCGAGCTCGACGACGCGTTCCTCGAGGAATGCCGCGCCAGCCTGCCCGAGCTGCCCGATGCCAAGCGCCGCCGCTACGAGCAGGCGCTGGGGCTGAGCGCGTACAACGCCGCGGTGCTCACCGCCGATGCCGACACCGCGCGTTGGTTCGAGGCGCTGCTCGCCGAGAGCGCGCGCGTCCAGAAGAAGGGCGAGAACGAAGTCGCCCGTGCTGCCGCCAACTGGCTGCTCTCGGATCTCTATGGCGCGCTCAACCGGCTCGACAAGGATCTCGACACCAGCCCGGTCAGCCCCGAGCACGGCGCCGAGCTGCTCGCGCTGGTTGCCGACGGGACGATTTCCAACACGCTTGGCAAGCAGGTGTTCGAGATCATGCTCGAGACCGGCGACGCGCCCGGCAAGATCGTCGAAGAGCGCGGGATGAAGCAGACCAGCGACACCGGCGCGATCGAGGCGGTAATCGCCGAGGTGCTGGCGAAGAACCCGGGCCAGCTCGAGCAGTATCGCGGCGGCAAGGAAGCACTGTTCGGCTTCTTCGTCGGCCAGACGATGAAGGCGATGCAGGGCAAGGCCAACCCCGCGGTGGTCAACGAGCTGCTGAAGACGGCGTTGGCGGGCTGAGCCTTCTCTTGGAAGGGAGAGGTATTTCTCTCAGCGGCTGGCGATCTACTGTTTGCTAGGCTGATCTTGGCTGGAGGGAGATTCGATGCGCTATCTGCTGTCCTTGTTGCTCGGTCTGCTGGCATTTTCCGCCGCCGCACAAACGGCTCCAACGCCCCCCGCCAACGCGCGCGTCGCGTTCGAGACCAGCGCTGGCCGATTCGTTGTGGAGGTTGAGGCCGCCAAAGCCCCGATCACTGCGAAGAATTTCCTGCGCTATGTCGACGCGAGGCGGCTCGACGGCATCGTCTTCTACCGCACGGTGAAGGTGCAGGACCGGTTCGGCTTCGTCCAGTTCGGGGTACAGAACGCGCCGGCCAGGATGTTTCCGCCGATCAAGCACGAGCCGACGAGCGAGACCGGGATCACCCATGTCGACGGCGCGATCTCTATGCCGCGGTTGGCCCCCGGTAGCGCGCGCGGCGAGTTCACGATCAGCGTCGGTGCCCAGCCTTCCTTCGATGCCGACCTGAGCAAACCGGGCGACAATCTCGGCTATGCCGCGTTCGGCCGGGTCGTCGAGGGGATGAACGTGATCGTCAAGATCCTCGACGCGCCGACCTCGCCGATCAAGACGCTGCAGGGCAGCTTCAAGGGCGAGGTCCCGATGACGCCAGTCAGGGTGTTGACCGTGCGGCGAGTCGCCGGCTAGCGCGGACGCTTGTCGAGATAGAGATAGGCGGGGTCGAACTCGGCGACACGGCGGAGCCCGGCGGGGTCGGTGATCGTCACGCGGCCGCCGCGGAACTCGACCAGCGCACGCTCGCGCAGCTCCTTGAGCACGCGGTTGACGTGAACCGAGGTGAGCCCGAGGCATTCGGCGAGCACCGTCTGGGTAATCGGCAGCGCGAAGCCGCTTTCGTTCGAAAGCCCCACGACGCCGAGCCGGACCTGCAATTCGCAGAACAGATGCGCGGTACGTTCGAGCGCGCTGCGTCGGCCCATTGACACCACCCATTCGCGGTGGATCGCCGCGTCGAGATTGGTCATGAACCAGAGTATCCGCGCGAGATGCGGGTAATTCTCCGTGATGGCGCGCAGTTTCTCGTGCGGGGCCTGGACGATCACGGACGGCATCAGCGTCATGACGTTATGGTCGAGATGCTTGAGCGTCAGGCTGTGCAGGTCGGCGAAGTCGCCGGCGACGTGGAGTTCGGTGATCTGACGCTGGCCGTCGCTGAGGTCCTTGTAGCGGCACAGCAGTCCCTCGAGGAGGAGGGTCGAGTGGTTGAGCTCCTGGCCGGCGGTGATGAAGGTGTGCTCGGCCGGATAGTGAATGACCTCGCCGACGGCGTCCCGCAGCGCGCGCTCCTCCTCGGCGGAGATGTCGTCGCGGGCGCGGAGCTTCATCAGGTGCTTGTCGATCATGCGCCCTCCTGGCCGTCGGCGAGTCGTCCGGATTGTTTCCGACCGCATCGCCAAACGGCCAAGTGACTACAACTGATGCATGTTAGTTCTTTGCAACATGATCAGCGAAGCGCGCCGCGGGTGCAGCGCTATTGCTGCGTCCGATCCTGATTCTTCACGTCGCCGGCGGTGCCGCTGACGCCGTCCGAAACGCCCGTTGGCTCGAGCGGGGAGGTGTCGGAGCCGCCGCCCGCGGCATCGGCTTCGTCGGAGCGCGACTGCACCGCCTGTTCGAGGTCCGAGCGCGAATCGTCCGGTTCGCCCGTGATCGGGCCGTGCAGTTCGGCGTCGTCCTTGGTGCCACTCATCATTGTCTCCTTGGGTGTGTTGGCGCGAGGTTCAGGCCACGGGCTGGCCCGGAGCGATGCCCGGGTCGCCACCGGGCTGGGGCGCGGGAATGTCGATATCGGGAGCGGGGGGCGCGAGTTCGGGCGGCGGCGCGACCGGTTGCGCGGGTTGCGGCAGCCCGGGGCTTTCGGCGGGGGCGGGCTCGGGCGCTGCAGGGATCGGTGGTTCGACGGGCATGCGGGACTCTCCTTGTCCCTTGCTGAACGCCGGGCCGCGGGCGCGGTTGCTTCGCGGCTTGCTCCCGGGCCCATGACTGCTATAGAGCCCGCCGACCGGCGGTGCCCCTGCGGGCGTGGCGGAACTGGTAGACGCGCCAGATTTAGGTTCTGGTATCGAAAGGTGTGGGGGTTCGAGTCCCTTCGCCCGCACCAGCACCGCCGCTCTCTGATCAGCGTCCCGGCGCCGCGATCCCATTCTAGTTGGAAGCCTGAAGAATGCAGACTGTCGAGACGTTGAACGAAGGCCTCAAGCGGGCTTACACGCTCAAGATCACTGCCAAGGACATCGACGCCAAGGTCGATGCCGAAGTGAAGCGGGTCGCGCCGCAGGTCCGCATGCCCGGCTTCCGTCCCGGCAAGGTCCCCGCCAATCTCGTGCGCAAGATGCACGGCGAGGCGATCGCGCAGGACGCGCTCAACACGTCTATCCAGGAAGGCATCCAGAAGCTCCTCGTCGATCACAAGCTGCGTCCCGCGATGCAGCCGGCAGTGAGCATCGAGGGCGATTACGCGCCCGGCAAGGACGCCGAGATCAAGGTCGAGCTCGAAGTGCTTCCCGACGTGCCGGCACCGTCGATCGACGGGCTCAAGCTCGAGCGGCTGACCGTTCCCGCTGACGACGCCGAGGTGCAGAAGCAGCTCGAGCAGCTCGCCAGCAACCAGAAGAGCTGGAGCGAGGCGCCGGCGGATCACGGCGCCGCGACCGGCGACCAGGTGACGATGGATTTCGTCGGCAAGACCGCCGACGGCGTCGCCTTCGAGGGTGGCACCGGCGAGGGCATGGCCGTCGAGATCGGTTCGGGCCGGCTGATCCCGGGCTTCGAGGACCAGCTGGTCGGCGTCAAGGTCGGCGACGAGAAGCAGATCAACGTCACCTTCCCCGACGATTACGGCGCCAAGAATCTCGCGGGCCAGCCCGCGACGTTCGACCTCAAGATCACCGCGGTGCAGACCGCCGGCGAGACCCAGATCGACGACGAGTTCGCCAAGCAGCTCGGCCTGCAGGACCTCGAGCAGCTCAAGGGGCTGCTCAAGGGCCAGATCGAGCAGCAGCTGGGTGGCCTCACCCGCACCTATATGAAGCGCAAGCTGCTCGATCAGCTCGCCGCCGGCCATGACTTCCCGGTGCCGCCGTCGATGGTCGATGCCGAGTTCCAGCAAATTTGGCACCAGCTCATGCACGAAGCCGAGCATGAGGAAGATCCGGAAGCGGCCAAGGCCGAGCTCGAGGCAGAGCGCGACGACTATCTCAAGATCGCCGAGCGTCGCGTGCGCCTGGGTCTGCTGCTTTCCGAGATCGGCACCGCCAATGGCGTCGAGGTCTCGCAGCAGGAGATGAGCCGCCTCGTCGCTCAGGCTGCGCAGCAATACGGCCCCGAGGATCGCAAGCGCTTCATCGAATATGTCCAGCAGGAGCCGATGGCGGCCGCCCAGCTGCGCGCGCCGCTGTTCGAGGACAAGGTCGTCGACTTCCTGTTCGACAAGGCCGAGATCAGCGACCGCGAAGTGACTCGCGAGGAGCTCGAGGCGGCGATCGAGAGCGACGAGGGTTTCGACACCGGCACGCATCACCACGACCACGACAACCACAAGCCCAAGGCCAAGAAGGCGACTGCGAAGAAGCCGGCCAAGGAAGAGGCTGCCGCTGACGAGGCGAAGGCCGAGGAGCCGGCCAAGAAGGCCGCCACCAGGAAGGCGCCGTCCAAGACCGACAAGAAGGTCGAGACGCCCGCCGACGCCGACGCGCTGGTCGAGGCAGAGCCGGTGAAGAAGGCGGCGAGCAAGAAGGCGCCTGCGAAGAAGGCAGAGACCGCCGAAGCCGCGGAAGAGGCTCCGGCCAAGCCTGCGAAGAAAGCTCCGGCCAAGAAGAAGACCGAGGGCTGATTTCCAGCCGCAGCGTCACCCCGGCCTTGTGCCGGGGTCCACGGTGCCGCTAGCTATGTGCCAGCGATTTAGCATCTCGCTCGGCCGCCCGGTGGACCCCGGCACAAGGCCGGGGTGACGCTTGGGGGGATGAACTTGGCCGAACCGCGCATCGCAGTGCTGCTGCCCTGCTACAACGAGGAAGCGGCGATCGCGCAGACGATCGCCGGTTTTCGCGCGGTGTTCCCGGCCGCCGCAATCTACGTCTACGACAATAACAGCCGCGACCGCACCATCGAGGTCGCGCGCGCTGCCGGCGCGATCGTCCGCAGCGAGCGTATGCAGGGCAAGGGCAACGTCGTCCGGCGGATGTTCGCCGATGTCGACGCCGACGTCTATGTCATGGCCGACGGCGACGCGACCTATGACCCGAACGCCGCCCCGGCGATGGTCGAGCGGCTGGTGGGCGAAGGCCTCGACATGGTCGTCGGCACGCGGGTCCACGAGGCGGCGGAGGCCTATCGTCGCGGCCACGTTCTCGGCAACCGCGCGATGACCGGGCTGCTCGCGCATCTGTTCGGGCGCAGCTTCACCGACATCTTCTCGGGTTATCGCGTGTTCTCACGGCGCTTTGTTAAAAGCTTCCCCGTATTATCCTCGGGCTTCGAGATAGAGACCGAGATCAGCGTCCATGCGCTCGAGCTCAAGATGCCGGTCGGCGAGGCGGAGACGCGCTATTTCGCCCGACCCGAGGGCTCGGCCTCCAAGCTCAACACCTATCGCGACGGACTGCGCATCGCGCGGACGATCGCGGTGCTCTATCGGATCGAGCGGCCGATGCTGTTCTTCGGCTTCATCGCCACGGTGTTCGCGATGATGGCGCTGATTCTCGCCTTCCCGCTGGCGATCACCTATTTCGAGACGCGCAGCGTTCCGCGTTTTCCGACCGCCGTCCTCGCGACCGGACTGATGATCCTGGCCTTTCTCAATCTGTTCACAGGGCTGATCCTCGACACCGTGGTGCGCGGCCGGCGCGAGATGCGGCGGCTCGCTTACCTCGCGCAGCCGGGTCCGTTCAGGGACTGACGAGGCCGAGCCGGATCAGGCTCTCGGCGCTGGCGACGATCGCCTCTTCGTTCGATCGAGGAGTCCAGCCGAGCACGCGGCGCGCTTTCTCGTTGCTCGCGCTGGCCTTGATCCCGAGCCGCGGCACTGCCTCGCGTGCCAGCGGATTGACGATCGCGACCAGCCGGACCAGCCAGTCGGGCAGTTCGCGCTTCGGCACCCTGGCTGCCGCCGCACCCAGTCGCTCGCGCAGCACCATCGCCATCTGGTGGAACGACATTGCCTCGCCGGCGACAGCGAGGAAGCGTTCGCCCGCCGCTGCAGGATCGGTCATCGCGCGCAAATGGAGGGCGGCGACATCGCGCACGTCGACCACACCGAGCCAGAGCCGTGGCAGGCCCGGCATCTTGCCCTGAAGCATCGTCTGGATGAGGAAGATCGAGGTCGAGAGATCGCCGTTGAGCGCGGGGCCGAAGATCGCGACCGGGTTGACCACCGCCAACTCCAATCCGCCGCCCTCGCGAGCGATGAAATCCCATGCGGCGCGCTCGGCGAGCGTCTTCGATTGCATATAGGGCTGGACCGCGGGGCCGTCCGGATCGGTCCAGTCGTCCTCGGTATAGGCGGTACCCCGCTGGCCATGGCCATAGCCGATCGCCGCGAACGACGAGGTCAGGACGACTCGCTTCACCCTGGCGTCGCGCGCGGCGCGCAGCACTCGCAGCGTGCCTTCGCGCGCGGGGCGGATCAGTTCGTCCGCATCCTTGGGCTGTGCGGGCGGGAAAGGGGAGGCGACATGATGGACATAGTCGCAGCCCGCCGCCGCCTCCGCCCAACCCCCGTCCTTTTCGAGGTCGGCGGCGAAGAAGCCGAGACGGTCGCCGGCATCGGCACCGCCGCGCGCGAGAGTCTCGCGCAGCTCTGACTCGCGGGCGAGGCTGCGGACGGTGGTGCGCACCCGGTGCCCCGCCGCGAGCAGCCCGAGGATGACATGGCTTCCGACGAAGCCCGAGCCGCCCGTCACGAGAACCGTATATGCCGCCATCGTAACGATGTGGGTCCGGAGCGGTCCCGGTTCAATCCCGCGCGTTCACCGCGTTGCCCCCTTGCGCCGCGCGAGCCGAGCGCCGATGTTGGGGCTCTGGGCAAACATCCAAGAGAAAATCCCACATGCATCCGTTTTCCGGTCAGATGACCATTGATCCCGTTACTGGCGGCCTCGTTCCCATCGTCATCGAACAGTCGAGCCGCGGCGAGCGCAGCTTCGATATTTATTCGCGCCTGCTGCGCGAGCGCATCGTGTTCGTGACCGGCCCGGTCGAGGATCACATGGCCTCGCTGATCACCGCCCAGCTGCTCTTCCTCGAGTCCGAGAACCCGAAGAAGGATATCTGGATGTACATCAATTCGCCGGGTGGCGTGGTCACCGCCGGCATGGCGATCCACGACACGATGCAATATATCCGGCCGCGCGTCGGCACGGTGTGCATCGGTCAGGCCGCGTCGATGGGCAGCTTCCTGCTCGCTAGCGGTGAGCCCGGCCTGCGTGTCGCGCTGACCAATGCCCGCATCATGCTGCACCAGCCGTCGGGCGGCGCACAGGGCATGGCGTCGGACATCGAGATCCAGGCTAAGGAGATTCTCCGTATTCGTGCGCGGATGAATTCGCTTTACGCCAAATATACCGGGCAGCCGATCGAGCGGATCGAGCAGGTCATGGATCGCGATAGCTTCTTCGAGGCTGATGAGGCCAAGGCGTTCGGCGTCGTGGACGAGGTGTACGAGAAGCGGCCGCAGCCGACCGACGACGCAGCAGCTGCTTAAGATTATTGCGATATTGCCGTCCGCGGGCGAAAGCTTTCGCGGACGGCACGGAACCGCTTGATCGCGGGCCGATTATGGATTGCCGGACGGGAGCCCGCGTGTAGGATGGCGGGTGTGGATTACGCGTCCGGCGCGTAAAGGATGGATTGAATGACCAAGCTCAGCGGCGGCGACTCGAAGAGCACGCTCTATTGCTCGTTCTGCGGCAAGTCGCAGCATGAGGTGCGCAAGCTCATCGCCGGCCCGACCGTCTTCATCTGCGACGAGTGTGTCGAGCTCTGCAACGACATCATCCGCGAAGAGACCAAGTCGGCGCTCGTCAGCAAGAAGGACGGCGGTGTCCCGACGCCGCAGGAAATCTGCGACGTTCTCGACGATTACGTGATCGGCCAGAAGCAGGCGAAGCGCGTGCTCTCGGTGGCGGTGCACAATCACTACAAGCGGCTCAACCACGGCGCCAAGGGCGCGGACGTCGAGCTTGCCAAGTCGAACATCCTGCTCGTCGGTCCCACCGGCTGCGGCAAGACGCTGCTCGCCCAGACGCTGGCGCGCATCCTCGACGTGCCGTTCACGATGGCCGATGCGACGACGCTCACCGAAGCCGGCTATGTCGGCGAGGATGTCGAGAACATTATCCTCAAGCTGCTCCAGGCCTCCGACTATAATGTCGAGCGGGCGCAGCGCGGGATCGTCTATATCGATGAGATCGACAAGATCAGCCGTAAGGCCGAGAACCCCTCGATCACCCGCGACGTGTCGGGTGAGGGCGTTCAGCAGGCGCTGCTCAAGCTGATGGAAGGCACCACTGCGTCGGTTCCCCCGCAGGGCGGACGCAAGCATCCGCAGCAGGAGTTCCTTCAGGTCGACACGACCAACATCCTGTTCATCTGCGGCGGTGCGTTCTCGGGCCTCGAGAAAATCATCGGCGATCGCCTGCAGGGCAAGTCGATCGGCTTCGGCGCTTATGTCGCGGCTCCGGAGGAGCGCCGCACGGGCGAAGTGCTGCGCTCGACCGAGCCCGAGGATCTGCTCAAGTTCGGCCTGATCCCCGAATTCGTTGGCCGCCTGCCCGTCATCGCTACGCTCGAGGATCTCGATGTCGATGCGCTGATCAAGATCCTGACCGAGCCGAAGAACGCCTTGGTCAAGCAGTATCAGAAGCTGTTCGACATGGAGGGCGTCAAGCTCAGCTTCAACGATGATGCACTCACCGCGATCGCCAAGAAGGCGATCGAGCGCAAGACCGGCGCCCGCGGGCTACGCTCGATCCTCGAGGCGATCCTGCTCGACACGATGTTTGACCTGCCCGGCATGGACGGCGTCGACGAGGTGATGATCGACAAGGACGTGGTCGAGGGCCGCAAGGACCCGGTCCGCATCTACGCCAAGAAGGAGAAGGCCGGCAGCGCCGCCTGACCCTTCCTGTTGCCGAAACACTGCATAAGCGGCCGGAAAGGCTTCTTTCCGGCCGTTTTTGCGTGGGAGTCGATTGACCGACTCACCTGCGAGGCGCACCCTCCCCGATAGTAAAGACGAGATGGAGAGGTGACCTATGTCCGACGTTGCCATCCTCGACGACGACGAGCGAGAGTATCATTCGCCGTTCGATCTGGCGCTCAACCCCGCTGCCCTCGAGACCTTCAAGTGGCTCGTTCTTGGCCATGTCTTGTACGCGATTGGCCTTGCGATCCTGCTTTATTTGGAAATCCCTAATGGAGCGGTGTGGATTACGCCGCTGTTCGGCGTGCCGTTCGTCTGGCACGAGCGGCGGCACCGCGGGGCGGTCAAGGCGCTGGTGTTCTTCCTCGGCTTTACGCTGATGCACTATGTCGCCCTGATGACCGTTAGCGGCATCCGCGGCGACGAAGTCGGTTTCCTGCGCGGCTTCGTCGGCGGGGCGATCGGCGGCGGCGGGTGCCTGTTGCTGTGCGCGGTGTTCGGCTTGCTCCGCAAGGGTTCGAGCCTGACCTTCGAGGCGTTCGGCACCGCTCTGCTCGGCGCGGTCGGCAGCTTCTGCCTGTATATGTACCTGACCACCAGCCCCGATGGCGGGTCGCTCGCGTCCGACCTGGTGCATTTGCTCAAGGTCTACACGCCCTGGCAGATCGTGTTCGCTTATGTGCTGGCGCGGGTTCTGCGACCGGTAAGCTGAGGCCGCCGGGGCAGCGGGCTATTGCCCCTGCTGCCCCTGATAGGCTTCGACCGCTTCCGAGCGCTTGAGGATACGCGCGGCGGGATCGACAAGGACGTGCGCGCCCGCCGGCACGGCGACGCTGCCGGTGCCGCCGGGCATCGCCACCGTCTCCACCTTGCCGTCGATCTGGACTTCGACGGGCAGCGGGAAGGGCTTGTCGTTCGGAGTCTTCCAGCGGAGCGTCAGCCGATCGTCGGCGCGCGTCTGGATCAGTTCGGGCAGCGCCGCCTCGCGTAGATAGACGTCGAAGAACCAGCTCATGTCCTTGCCGGCGACCTGGTTGACCATTTGGATATATTGGGGCGTCGTCGCGAAGCGCGGCTGGAAGTTGCCGGGCCTCGGATCGGGGCGGCCATAGACCAGCCGCCGCGTGATCTCCCAGAATTGCTTGTCGCCGACGAGATTGCGCAGCGTGTGGAGCACCCAAGCGCCCTTGACGTAGATGTCGCCGCCGGGCCCGCCATTCTCCTCCTCATAGACTTCCTCCTCGGTGAGGATCCGCCCGGAGACGATCGGCGCCTTGTTGTGGATCTGGTTGCGGAACACCTCCATCATGCTCGCATAGCGCGCCTCGCCCTCGCGCCAGCGGCCGTAGAGCGGCTGCATATATTGGCCATAGCCCTCGTGGAGCCAGTAATCGTCCCAGTTCGCCGCTGACATCTGGTTGCCGAACCATTCGTGCGCGAGCTCGTGCTGGAACAGCCAGTCGAACCCGTCGGGGGTCTTGCGGTAGTTGTTGCCGTACGCGTTGATCGTCTGGTGCTCCATGCCGAGATGCGGCGTCTCGACCACGCCGAGCTTCTCGTCCGACCACGGGTAGGGGCCGACATTGGCCTCGAAGAAGTCGAGCGTCGGGGCGAACTCGGCGAACAACCCCTTCGCTCCGGCCTCGCGGCCCGGCAAATGCCAGTAGTGCAGCGGGATGGCGTTGCCGAAGCGGCTGGCATAGCTGCCCTTGATCTCGACATAGGGCGCCACGTTGAGCGCGACTGAATAGGGGTTCGGGCTGCGCGCCTGCCAATGCCAGGTGCTCCGCCCGTCCGCGAGGGTGTCGACCTTCTTCAGCACGCCATTCGACGGCGCGGACAGGCCCCTGGGAACGGTGATGTGCAGATCCACCTTGGCTGGCTCGCCGGCGGGGAAGTCGAGGCAGGGCCAGAACAGATCGCAACCATAGCCCTCGGCGGTGGTCGCGACCCACGGCCTGCCCTCGGGAGTCTTGGCCCAGACGATGCCGTCATCCCACGGCGCGCGCAGCGCAACGTGCGGCGTCCCGCCATAGGCGATCCGCACCACCGGACGGCTGCCCGCGGCAAGTGTCTTCGTCAGGCTGATCGTCAGCCGGCCCTCCGGGTTCGACCAGCTCGAACGGGGCAGGGGCGTGCCGTCGATGCTGACCGCGCTGACCGGCAGGTTCTTGTCCAGGTCGATCAGCAGCCGCCGCTGCGGCGCGGTCGTGCTGAGCGTGAGCGTCGCGACGCCCTCGAGCTTCTGCGTCTCGGGAAACACTTCGATTGCGAGATCGACCTGCTCGAGCCGCAGCGCCGCCCGCTCGGCGTCGATCGGTCCCCCGGACGCCTGAGTCAGCGGGGTGATCGGGGGCTCGCCCGGGCGGATCTGCGCGAGTGCGGGGGAGGCCCCTAGCGCGAGGGTCGAGGCGGCGAGCAGCAGGCGCGTGAGGATGGAAGCCTCCTTGGGACGAAATTGGTTGGGAAGAGCCTGGGTGCGGGCGCCGGCCATGTCCACCGATTCCGCGCCACGAAAGTCGCGACTGTGGACAATCGATGCAGGGCGATTGATGCCGCTGGTGCCGGCCCCATATATAGTGGAGAGTAAGGGCCGCTCGGGCCCAGGAGTATTCATGAAGCAGTCCTATCCCGTCCTGCCGCTTCGCGACATCGTCGTCTTCCCGCATATGATCGTGCCGCTGTTCGTCGGCCGCGACAAGTCGGTCGCCGCGCTCGAGGCGGCTATGGCGGACGACAAGGAAATTTTCCTCGTCGCCCAGCTTGACCCGGCCGAGGACGATCCCGGCCGCGAGGACCTGTACGACACCGGCGTTTCGGCCGAAGTGCTGCAGCTGCTCAAGCTGCCCGACGGCACCGTGCGCGTGCTGGTCGCTGGCAAGGAGCGCGGCACGCTCGATTCGGTCGAAGAGGGCGGCAGCTTCCTGACCGCGCAGGTCTCGCCCGTCGAGGAAGATAATGAGGCGCTCGAAAAGGCCGATGCCGAGATCAAGGCGCTGATGCGCTCGGTGGTCGAGCAGTTCGAGAATTACGCCAAGCTCAACCGCAAGCTGCCTGCCGAGACCGCGGTCCAGCTCGCCGAGCTCGACGATGCCTCGCGCCTCGCCGACGCGGTCGCCGCCAACATCGCGGTCAAGGTCGCCGACAAGCAGTCGCTGCTCGTCGAGAAGGATCCCCAGAAGCGTCTGGAGATGGTGTTCGCCTTCATGGAGGGCGAGCTCGGCGTGCTGCAGGTCGAGAAGAAGATCCGCAGCCGCGTCAAGCGCCAGATGGAAAAGACCCAGCGCGAATATTACCTCAACGAGCAGTTGAAGGCGATCCAGCGCGAGCTCGGCAACGAGGGCGACGAGGGCGAGGGCGACGAGGTCGCCGAGCTCACCCAGAAGATCGCGACGCTCAAGCTGAGCAAGGAAGCCCGGACCAAGGCGACGTCGGAGCTCAAGAAGCTCAAGACGATGGCGCCGATGTCGGCCGAGGCGACCGTCGTGCGCAACTATCTCGACGTGCTGCTCGGCCTGCCCTGGGGCAAGAAGTCGAAGCTCAAAAAGGACATCGCCGAGGCGCAGGGCGTGCTCGACGAGGACCATTATGCGCTCGAGAAAGTCAAGGACCGGATCGTCGAATATCTCGCGGTCCAGGCGCGCACCAACAAGCTCAAGGGGCCAATCCTGTGCCTCGTCGGTCCTCCCGGCGTCGGCAAGACCAGCCTCGGCAAGTCGATCGCCAAGGCGACCGGGCGCGAATTTATCCGCCAATCTTTAGGCGGTGTGCGTGATGAAGCAGAAATTCGGGGCCATCGCCGCACCTATATCGGCTCCCTGCCCGGCAAGATCGTCACCAATCTGCGCAAGGCGGGGACCAGTAATCCGCTGTTCCTGCTCGACGAGATCGACAAGCTCGGCCAGGATTTCCGCGGCGATCCCGCCTCGGCGCTGCTCGAGGTGCTCGATCCCGAGCAGAACAACAAGTTCAACGACCATTATCTCGAGATCGATATTGATCTGTCGGACGTGATGTTCGTGTGCACGGCGAACTCGCTCAACCTGCCGCAGCCGCTCCTCGACCGCATGGAGATCATCCGGCTCGAAGGCTATACCGAGGACGAGAAGGTCGAAATCGCCGAGCGCCATCTGATCGAGAAGCAGATCGAGGCGCACGGGCTGAAGGAAGGCGAGTTCACCCTCACCACCGAAGGTCTGCGGGCGCTTATCCAGAAATACACCCGCGAGGCCGGCGTCCGCACGCTCGAGCGCGAGATCGCCAAGCTGGCGCGCAAGGCGCTCCGCAAAATCCTCGAGGGGAAGGAGACCAGCGTCACGATCACGCCGGACAACCTCCACGAATATGCCGGGGTGCAGAAATACCGCCACGGTCTCGGCGAGGAGGAGAACCAGATCGGCGCCGTCACGGGGCTAGCTTGGACCGAAGTCGGCGGCGAACTGCTGACGATCGAGAGCGTCACTGTGCAGGGCAAGGGCGCGATCAAGACCACCGGCAAGCTTGGTGACGTGATGAAGGAATCGGTCGAGGCGGCGTTCAGCTTCGTCCGGGCGCGCAGCCCGAGCTACGGGATCAAGCCGAGCCTGTTCGCCCGCAAGGACGTCCATGTCCACTTGCCCGAGGGCGCCGTCCCCAAGGACGGCCCGTCGGCAGGCATCGGGCTGGTCACTGCGATCGTCTCGACAATGACCGGAGTACCGGTGCGCCGCGACATCGCCATGACGGGCGAAGTGACGCTTAGAGGCAGGGTGCTTCCGATCGGCGGGCTCAAGGAGAAGCTGCTCGCGGCGCTGCGCGGCGGCATCAAAACTGTGCTGATCCCGCAGGAGAACGAGAAGGACCTCGCCGAGATTCCCGCAAACATCCGCGAGGGTCTGGAGATCATTCCGGTCACCCATGTCGACGAAGTGCTGCGGCGCGCGCTCACCGAACCGCTGACTGCAATCGACTGGACCGATGCCGACGAGCTGGCCGCGCAGCCGCCGACGCATGTTCCGGGGATCGGTGACGCCGTTCATCATTGAGGAAGCGTAACTTTTGCGTCGAAAACCGCCGCCGAGGGTTTGACAGCGGCGGCGGTCGCGTGCTGACTCGTATGCTCGGCCTGCCGCCGACTCACTTTTCGACGCACTCACTCAGGGGGAATCCACCAGCATGAACAAGCAAGAGCTGATCGGAACGGTCGCGGAGACCTCCGGTCTCGGCAAGGGCGACGCGACCAAGGCTGTCGAGGCAGTGTTCGATGCGATCTCGACCGCGCTCAAGAAGGGCGACGAAGTCCGCCTCGTCGGCTTCGGCACTTTCTCGGTCAGCAAGCGCAAGGCCTCGACCGGCCGCAATCCCCGCACCGGCGAGGAAATGACGATCAAGGCGTCGAACCAGCCCAAGTTCAAGGCCGGTAAGGGCCTCAAGGACTCGGTCAACTAATATCGAGACGGGCAGCGCCTGAGGGCTGGACAGAGCACCCCGCTCCGCCTAAAGGCCCGCTTCCCGTTTCCGCCGACAGGTCTCGAGACCTTGGGCGATTGGGCGCGTAGCTCAGTGGTAGAGCACTGTGTTCACACCGCAGGGGTCGCAAGTTCAATCCTTGCCGCGCCCACCATATAGAGAAGCCCGCCGGTTCCGCGACCGGCGGGCTTTTTCATGCGCTATGGCTCGCCCGGTTTGGCGTAGGAGGGCGGCTTCCTTGCTCGGCCGCCACGGCCTCGGCTCAAATGCCTTGCCGATTACCTACGGCCGTCCGCCTGAGCAGGTAACGAACCGGTACGAAGGACGACGGGGCGCATCGTTGCGCCCATGTAACACCGTAACCAGACTGTCATTCAACTGTCTCGCCAGAGTCTCCAAACTCTCGCGGACACGTCACGCAAGCCTCCTAGCGCAACGTTCGTGATCGGCAGGGGGAACCGAGTCGATCCCGTCCATTCGCCCACCCCGCGCAAACCGGCAGACCGCCGGAACGGAGACTTTATGGCCAGCTTCCAACGCCTCAGCCTTATCCTTTTGACGAGCTGCGCCGCGCTCGGCCTCGCGGCATGCGACGGAGCGAGCAGTGTTGCTTCTCCCGGCGAAGGCGGTTTTCCCGCTCCGGCGCCTGCACCTGCGCCCAGCCCGAGCCCCAGCCCGAGCCCGACGGCCACTCCGGGTACGCCCGCCGCTGCCTGCCCGACCGGCACCGGCCAGGCGCTCACCGACGCCGGCACGATCGGTGCCTATCGCATCTGCCGCCTGCCGACGCTGGTCACCAACTTGTCGCTGCCGGGCAAGGCTGCCGCTCCGGGCGTCGCCTATGAGATCAACGGCCGTGTCGACGTCGGCGTCGATCGGGGTTCGCAGGGCCTCATCGGCACGCAGGGATCGCTGACCATCGGCGCCGGCGCGCTGCTGTTCGCCAACACCACCAATGCCGATAACGACTTCCTGATCGTCAACCGCGGTTCGACGATTAACGCGCAGGGCACCGCTGCCGCGCCGATCATCTTCACCGCGCAGCAGAACCTTAACGGCGGCGTCACCGAAGACAGTCAGGGCCTGTGGGGCGGCGTCATCATCGCCGGCCGTTCACCGGTCGCGAACTGCATTGCCGGCGCGAACGACGCGAACGGCACCAGCACGACCTGCGAAAACGTCGTCGAGGGCACCGGCAACGCGCTCTACGGCGGCAACGCCCCGGGCGACACCTCTGGCGTGTTCCAGTACGTCCAGATCCGCTATTCGGGCACCGTTATCAGCCCGAACAACGAGCTTCAGGGCCTCACCCTTGCCGGTGTCGGCTCGGGCACCACGATCGATCACGTCCAGGTCCATAACAGCTCGGACGACGGCATCGAGGTTTTCGGCGGCACCTCGCAGGCGCGTCACCTGGTGATCACCGGCGCCGATGACGATGGCTTCGACTTCGATGTGGGTTGGCGCGGTCTGGTCCAGTTCATGATCACCGCGCAGAAGCCGGGCCTGACCACCACCGACACCTATTCGCTGGAAATCGACTCGAGCTTCAACGCAACCAGCGGCGCCAATCCCGAGGACGCGCTGCCGCGGACCTGGGGCCGTATCGCCAACGCGACGCTGATCCAGACCAACGCCAGCACCACCAATCCGCTCGCGGCAATCCGTCTGCGCGGCAGCGCCGATCTGACGCTGGTCAACTCGATCCTCGTCACGCCGGGCGCCTGCCTCCTCACCGAGGCCGGCACCGCGGCACGCGGCACGATCCGCGCAGCCGATGCGGCGCTGCAGGATCAGGGTCCGCCGCGCTTCAACTCGATCTACTTCGCCTGCGGCACGGCGCTGGCGGTGGCGAATGCAGTGAACGGCAACACCATCACCGTTCCCGAGCAGGAAGCGTTCTTCACCACCGGCGGCAGCTCGGCCAACGTCACCAACGGTACCGCGGCGAATGCGCTGACCAACGGGTTCTTCCCCGGCACCGGCCCGACGGGCGTCGCAGCGTTCAACCCTGCCTCGCTCAACCCGGCGGGTTCGGCGTTCCTCGTCCAGACCAACTATGTCGGCGCGGTCAGCGGCACGAGCGACACCTGGTTCCAGGGTTGGACCTGCAACTCGAACCGGTTGACCTTCGGCACGTCCAGCGCCGCCTGCACGGCGCTCTAAGGCTGGGAATGCGGGCAGCGGGGGCGGCGGCATGGCCGCCGTCCCCGGGCCTTTTCGAAGTCAGACCCTAACAGCGGATACCCCGATGAAGAACCATCTCGCCTTCGCCAGCCTCGTGACCCTCGCGACCTGCCTTGCCGCGCCGAGCGCGCATGCGCAGACGACCGGTGGCGGCTCGCCGCAGACTGCCAGCCCGCCGTCGGCGACGCAGACTACCCCCGAGGTCGGGCAGGACACCGGCGAGACTCCGCAGCAGGAAATCGAAATCTCGACTCCCGGCGCTGGCGACGATTCCGGCGATATCGTCGTGGTCGGCCGCAACATTCCGAACGTGGTGCGCAGCACCCCGCAGGTAGTTTCGGTGCTCTCGACCGAGGACATCGCGCGGACGGGCGAGGGCGACATCGCCGGCGCGCTCCAGCGCGTCACTGGCCTCAGCGTGGTCGGTAGCGGCTATGTTTATGTCCGCGGTCTCGGCGACCGCTATTCGCTGTCGCTGCTCAACGGCCTGCCGCTGCCGAGCCCCGAGCCGCTGCGCCGCGTGGTGCCGCTCGACATCTTCCCCACCAGCGTGATCGGCTCGGCGCTGGTCCAGAAGACCTTTTCGGCGAATTATCCCGGCGAGTTCGGCGGCGGCGTGATCAACCTGACGACGCAGGCGGTCCCGAAGAAGACGTTCATCGCGATGGGCGCCTCGGTCGGCTTCGACATGGAGACGACGAGCGAACTCGGCTACACGTATGACGGAGGTTCGCACGACTGGCTCGGCTACGATTCCGGCGAGCGCGATACGCCGAACTTCATCCTGCAGGCGGGCGCGGACCGCACCACCATTCCGACGAGCCAGGCGATCAATCTGACGAACGCCGAGACCTCGGTGCTGTTCGAGAATTACCACATTCCGCCCAACTTCTCGGGCGAGCTCAGCCTCGGTACGTCGATGGACGTCGGCGGCACGCGGCTCGGCGTGGTCGCGAGCGCCGGCATCAGCAACACCTGGCGGACGCGCGACGCGGTCTCCGGAGTGCGCAGCATCCCGGACACGACCTTCCGCCGGGTCACCACCGATCATCGCGCGCTGGTGAACGGCCTGCTCGGGTTCGGCGCCGAGTTCGGCGAGCACCGGATCCGCCTGACCAACCTCTATATCCACGATACCCTCAAGCAGGGCCGGCTCGGCGCCGGCACTGCGGAGAACTTCGAGTCGCCGGTCAACGGCAAGGCGCCGGTGATGGAGCAGAACACCAACTGGTTCGAACGCCAGCTGTTCACCAGCCAGTTTGTCGGCGAGTTCGACTTCGGCGCGCTCGATATCGACGTACGTGGAGCCTATGCCAACACCAAGCGCAAGTCGCCCTATGAGCGCGCCTTCCGCTATCTCTACGACGCGTCGATCGACGATTACCGCAACACCCTCAACGGCGGCTCCTACGCCACCATCGCGTTCAGCGACCTCAACGAGGATCTGTGGGCGGGCGGCATCGATCTCGCCTATGACCTCGATCTCGGGCGGCCGTTTAGCCTCCAAGCCGGCTATGCCTATCAGGACACGGACCGGAGTTCGTACCGCTATACGTTCGACTATGTCCGCCCGGGCGGCACGGCATTGCCGGACCCCTATTCGCAGCTACGCCCTGATTATCTGCTGTCGGACTTCTCGCTACAGACCAACGGCATCGTCCTGCGTCCGTCGACGACCAGCCAGGGCGCGCGCGCCTACGACGCCGAGCTGACGACCCATGCCGGCTATGCGCAGCTTGAGGGCGAGCTCACCGACGGCATGCGAATGACGGCCGGTGTACGCTACGAGACTGCCGACCAGAGCGTGATCCCGACCGACAACCAGGCGGCGACCGTGCTCAGCAATGGCTATTGGCTGCCCGCGGCGACGCTGACGTGGAACTTCGCGCCCGACATGCAGTGGCGTCTCAACGCCTCCAAAACGATCGCGCGGCCGCAGTTCCGCGAACTGGCGCCGCAGCAATATCTCGACTTCGAATCGGACCGCGTGTTCTTCGGCAATCCGTTCCTCGAGGACAGCAAGCTGACCAACCTCGAGGCGCGGTACGAGTGGTTCTTCGGACGGGACCAACGCATCACCGCGGCGGGCTTCTTCAAAAAGATCGACAATCCGATCGAGACGGTGAGCTTCCAGCTCGCCGGCAGCAATACCACTCAGATCAACTTCGCCAACGCGCCCGAGGCGCAGCTCTACGGCGGCGAGATCGAACTGCAGAAATACGTTCCGCTCGATTTCATCAACAACGAGCTGTTCACGACGCGGCGCCTCGTGCTGATCGCCAACTACACCTACACCCATTCGGAGGTGTTCGCGGGCCGCGAGCTGATCCGCGATCCGATCAATCCGGCGACCGTGGTGCGGCCGGCCGATGAGATCTTCGTCTCCGGCCTTCCGCTGGTCGGGCAGTCGGACCACCTCGTGAACCTTCAGGTCGGCATCGAGGACACGCAGAAGCTCTCGCAGCTTACCTTCCTGTTCAACTATGCGAGCGACCGCATCGTCGCGCGCGGGCTGCTCTCGGGCGGCGGGCTGCCGCCGATCGTGGAGCGTCCGGGCATCCGCCTCGACTTCGTGCTGCGCCAGGGCTTCGAAGTGCTCGGCGGCGAATGGGAGTTCAAGCTGGAGGGGCGCAATCTCACCGGCACCCGCTTCGTCGAGTTCCAGGACTATGGCGGCACCACCGGGATCGCCGATACCAACACCTATGATCTCGGACGCGTTTTCTCGATCGGGCTCAGCACCCGGTTCTAATCCGGCTAAAAGGGGGATGGGGCTCCGGCGGGCAACAGCACGCCGGGGCCCTTTCTATGTCACCAGCCCCAAGGACGCTCGCGGAACCACTGGGTGATCACATATTTGGTGCCGGCGCGCACCTTCATCGCATGGTGGATCGTCGACGGATTGGGCGTGCCGTTGGCGCGCAGATTGTTCCACGCGAGCACCTTGCCGACTTCGGGCTCGACCATCTTGTCGATCGCCTTGAAACGGGTGACGCCGCCGGCCTCCACTTCGTTGAGATAGAGCATCACCGTCCAGGTGCGCTGACCGGCGACGCTGCAATATTTCTCGTAATCGGCGCCGCTGGGTTCGAAATAGTCGGTGTGCGCCTTGAACTCCTGGCCCACTTCGTAGCGCTGCCCCTGCATAGGCTCGGCATGGGCGGGATCGAGGCCGGTGAGGGCGATGACGCGGCGCTTCAGTTCCATCACCAGCGCATCGTCGGGGTCGAGATCGCAGGTCTCGCTGGTGCGGAAGGCATAGTCGCCATTGGCGTCGGCGATCGTCGAGGGGCGGCGCCGCGCGTCGATCTGGAGCATGAGCAGCTGGCATAGCTCGGACTCGAGGAACTTCTTGCCGATGAACATCGCGACCTTGGGATTCGGCACGCGCTGAATCCCCGGCTGGCGGGACATGTGCTCGATCACCGGCTCGGAGGGGTGACCGGCGCCGAAATTAGGCATGGCCGCGAACGTGTCGGTCAGAGTCTGCATCGTGGCGTTTCTGCCAAAATCCACGACTTTTCGCCAGTACGGCGTGTTCGAATGAGCAAGCGTAACAAAAGCGCAAGCAAGCCGTCACATTGCGCGGGCAGTCGGTCGCCATGGCCCTCGACACCCGGATCGAAGCCCAACCCCCGTCGCCGGCGGGCGCCGACCTGTTCGACGGGCTGGGTGTTCCGGCGCGGCTGCAGGCTGCGATCGAGCGCAGCGCCGACCGGTTGACCGGACTGATCGCGATCACGGGTCCCGGCGCCGACGAAACCGCCGCCGCGCTGCACGGCCGTTATGCGATGCCGCTGGTCGGCGTGATCAGCGATCGGATCGCCGCCAACCTCGCGGTCGATGCCGCCGATCGTGGCCTGGCGGCGGGCTGGTTCGACAGTGGCGACGCGGTGGGGACGATCCTCGCGCTGCGGCAGCTGGCGAGCGATCGCTTCGCGCTCGCCGCCGCGCTGCGGCTGGTGATCGCCCAGCGACTCGTGCCCGGTCTGTGTCGCGGCTGCCGGCAGCCGGTACAGGCGTTCGGATCGCGGGCGGCGTTGCTCGGACTCGACCCCGGCGCGATCCTGTGGTCGGCGGCAGGATGCGACCAATGCGGCGGGACGGGGCAGGGCGCCATGGTGCGAATCTTCGAGGGCATCGAGATCGATCCGGCGATGCGGCGGCTGATCTACGACGGCGCCGACGCCCCGCTGCTCGCCCGCCATGCCTTTCTTTCGGCGCCCAATTTCGCCTCGGCGGCGCGTGCGCTTGCCCGCGAGGGGGTGATCGCGCCCGAAGATGCGGCGGGAGCATCACGCAATGATCTTGCGCTCGCCGCCGGGCGCCGCTAAGCGGCCAACCTCCACGGCGACCGTAGTTCAATTGGTTAGAGCGTCGGCTTGTGATGCCGGAAGTTGCGGGTTCAAGTCCCGTCGGTCGCCCCATTCTCCTTAGCCCGGAATTTCCTGTGAAAACCGACTGGGGCTTCCCCGATTTCGACGACCATGAAGGCGTCCACCTCTTCACCGACCGCGCCAGCGGGCTGAGTGCAATCATTGCGATTCACTCGACCGCGCTCGGGCCGGCGGCGGGCGGGGTGCGCTTCTGGCACTATGCCGACTCGGACGCGGCGATCACCGACGCGCTGCGGCTGTCGCGGGGGATGAGCTACAAGAACGCGATGGCGAATCTGCCGATGGGCGGCGGCAAGGGCGTGATCCTCGCCGACGCGCCGGGCGCGACGGTGAGCACCGCCCAGCTCGAGGCGTTCGGCCGCGCGGTCGAATCGCTCCAGGGCAAGTACGTCACTGCCGAGGATGTCGGCATGTCCGAGGAGCGGATGAAGGTCGTCGCGACCCAGACCCGCCACGTCTCGGGCCTTCCGGTCGCGGCGGGCAGCGCCGGCGGCGATCCCGGCCCGGTTACGGCGCGCGGCGTCTATCTGGGCGTCAAGGCGGCGGCGAAGCGCGGCCTCGGCGCCGATTCGATGCAGGGCGTCCGCGTCGCGATCCAGGGCGTGGGCTCGGTCGGCGGCGGCCTCGCCCGGTTGCTGGCCAAGGACGGCGCGCGACTGGTGCTCGCCGACGTCAACGCCGAGCGCGCCAGGGCGCTCGCTGCCGAACTGGGCGCCGAGGCCGTCGATGCCGCGGAAATCGTGACGCTCGACACCGACATCTTCAGCCCCAACGCGCTCGGCGCGATCCTGACCGAGCAATCTATCCCGAGCCTGCGCTGCAAGGTCGTCGCGGGCGGCGCGAACAACCAGCTCGCCACGCGGGGCGACGGTCAACGGCTCCACGATCGCGGCATCCTCTATGCACCCGATTACGTGATCAACGCGGGCGGAATCATCAATGTCGGGCTCGAATATCTCGGCCAGGGCGACCGCGACGAAGTGATGGCGCGGGTGGACAGGATCCCCACGCGGCTGATCGAAGTGTGGGACGAGAGCGACCGCACCGGTGACCCCGAGAGCGAGGTCGCCGACCGGATCGCGCAGCGGCTGATCGGGCGAGGGTGATTCGCGGCGCCAGCTATAGGGTTTGGCGCGCTTAACTTCACACTTTGCACGCGGTTTGACTCAGAAAATTGCTGCCGCGCGCAACGATGTTGCGTGTGCCTGTTGGACGTTTGACGGGCTTCACGCGTTCAAAGAGCGCCTCGAGCGTAGCCGACGAAATCCTACATTTGAATGGGCTGCACGACGATGTTCCCCTCGCTGCGAGGGAGGGGCTAGGGGTGGGTAGAAAAGGTCGGGCTCGATGCCCGGCCGTTTCCTTATTCCGTACAGCTCGCTGGGCTCGCCTTCGGCTCGCACCCACCCCCGACCCCTCCCTTGCAGGGAGGGGAGATTTTCAGACCGCCATGTCACATCGGCGGGTGCCGTCTCGTCATGTCTCCGGACCCTACAGGAGACCGACGATGACCCAACGCCTCGAACCCTTCGCCGCGGCGCCTGCCCAGATGAAGGCGTGGCTCGACATGTCGCTCGCGATTGCGCCGGCGATCGAGCCCGATCTGCTCGAACTGGTCAAGATCCGCGCCTCGCAGATCAACGGCTGCGCCAATTGCCTCAACATGCACACCAGGGAAGCGCGCCGCGCGGGCGAGAGCGAGAACCGGCTCCACCTGCTCAGCGCGTGGCGCGAGGCCCCGGTCTATTCGGCGCGTGAACGGGCGGCGCTGGCGTGGACAGAGACGCTCACGCTGGTATCCACCGCACGCGCGCCGCAGCCTGTGTACGATGCGTTGGCGGCAGAATTCACCGCGGAGGAGCAGGTGCAGCTGACGCTGATGATCAATGCGATCAACGGGTGGAACCGCATCGCCGTCGGCTTCGACCTGTTCTACGCCGACAGGCCGACGAGCGCCGCGACGCCGGAACGCGAAGCGGCGTGAGCGACGCCGCGGCCTCGTTCGATCCGCTGCGCCCGCGACTGACCCGCATCGCCTATCGCATGCTGGGCTCGGTCGCGGACGCGGAGGACGTGGTGCAGGACGCGTTCCTGCGCTGGATGGGCGCCGATCGCGGCGCCATCCGCGAGCCGGAGGCGTTCCTGCGCCGCATTGTCACCCGGCTGTGCCTCGACCAGCTCAAATCGGCGCGGGCGCGGCGCGAGACCTATGTCGGTCCGTGGCTGCCCGAGCCGATGATCGAGGAGGAAGACGAGGCGGACGACGTCACTCTGCCGCTGATGCTGGCGCTCGAACGGCTGAGCCCGCTCGAGCGCGCGGCGTTCCTGCTCCACGACGTGTTCGGCGTGGCGTTCGACGACATCGCCGAGACGATCGGGCGTGACGCCGCCGCGGCGCGCCAGCTCGCCAGCCGCGCGCGCACGCATGTCCGCGCGGCGAGGCCGCGGTTCGACGTGCCGAAGGAGCGGGGGCTCGAGATCGCCGCCGCTTTCTTCCAGGCTTCCCGCAGCGGCGACATGGCCGGGCTGCGCGGCCTCCTCGCCTACGATGTCGCGGTCCATTCGGACGGCGGCGGCAAGGTCCACGCCGGACTGCGGCCGATCCTCGGCATCGACGATGTGATGAAGCTGCACGGCTCGCTGACGCGGTTCTTCGCCAGGGAGATGTCGCAGATCATTCGCTGGGGGATGATCAATGGCTTGCCCGGCTTCGTGACGCGCGAACCCGGCGGCGTGCTCCAGACCACCGCGCTGGCGATCGACGATGGCAAGATCGTCGGCATCTACATCATGCGCAATCCGGACAAGCTGCGGCACCTCGGGGCGGTGCATCAGGACGGCGCCATGGTCGAGAACGGCGGCAGCCGCTAGTCGTGGGCCTTTTGCTTTGCCCCTCCCTGCAAGGGAGGGGTCAGGGGTGGGTTGGCGAGCGAAGCGAAGCCATCCTACGCTTGCCGCATGCTGCGCCGAGTCGATCCGCGCCTGACCGCTCGCGCACGCGAACTGCGCAACAATCCAACGCCTGCGGAGCTCGCGATCTGGCGGCGCATCTCGCGCTACCGCCCAGCTTTCACCCGGCAGCATGTCGAAGCGCCGTTCATCATCGATCTGGTCTGCAGGAAGGCGAAGCTCGCGATCGAACTCGACGGCAGCCAACACATCGAAGCGGCCGAGACCGATGCCCGGCGGACCGATCACCTTCAGTCGAAAGGCTGGAAGCTGATCCGGTTGTGGAACTCGGATGTGCTGGCGAACCCCGACGGAGCAGTCTTGTTCATTCTGTCGACCGCCGCCGAGTGCCTCGGCGGCACCCACCCCCATCCCCTCCCTTCCAGGGAGGGGCGTGAAAGGCGGCCGCGCTTTCGCTGAACGACTGCCTTACGTCAGCCCCGGACGAACAGGCTCTATTGCGGCTCGGTCGCGCGGAGTTGTTCGGCGGCGTCGAGCTGGGCGCAGAGCAGGCCGGCATGGACGCGCTGGAGCTGGGTGCGGACCTGCTCGATCGTGGCGAGCAGCTCGGCGAGATCGAGCGACATTGCGGTGATCGCCGCGGCCTCGCGCGGGTCCGGTCGCTCGGTCATGTCGCGCTGCTCCTCACTGCTGCGCACCATACAACGCACGCTGGGGCAAGCTGGATGCGTGCACGGGCGCTGTCCAGCGGCTTTGCGGGGTTAACTTTTCTTTGTCGGGCTTGACTCATTCATAACTCAGTGGTTATAGGTTAATCTATAGCCAGAGAGTTATATGTTGTGACGCCATCCGTTTCCGATCTGCTTTTCAAAACACTCGCCGATCCGACCCGGCGGGGGCTGTTCGAGCGGCTCTGCCGCGAAGGCGAGCAGACGGTCGGCGCGCTCACCGCCCGGGCGGGGGTGTCGCAGCCGGCGGTGTCGAAGCATCTCGGGGTGCTGCGCGAGGCGGGGCTCGTCTCGGATCGGCAGGACGGCCGGCAGACGCATTACCGCGCGTTGCCCGGCGCGCTGGCACCGTTGCTCGACTGGACCAGCCAGATGGCCGGCTTTTGGGAACGGCGGTTCGACGATCTCGAGGATCTGCTGAAGAGGATGGACCAATGACGGGTACTGCCACCGAGAAGCGCTCCGTCGTCGTCGAGCGCGACATCGCGCACCCGCCCGAGCGGCTGTGGCGCGCCCTGACCCAGCCGCACCTGATTTCCGAATGGCTGATGCAGAACGACTTCGCACCGGTGGTGGGGCATGCCTTCAAGCTGCGGGGCGAATGGGGCGGGGTGCTTGACTGCGAAGTGCTCGAAATCGAGCCCGAGCGGACGCTGGCCTATACGTGGAACTTCGCCAGCGACGACCCGGCCTATGCGCTGGAGAGCGTGGTGACCTTCACGCTGACCCCGACCGCGACCGGCACGCATCTGCGAATGGAGCAGGCGGGCTTCGGGCCGACCCAGAAGCAGGCTTATGGCGGCGCGTATGCCGGGTGGAAGAAGTTCTTCGACAAGCTGGAGCAAGTCACCGCGGATATCGACTGAGCCGCGGCCAAACAGAGGGGAATGACGATGCGGATCAACCTGTGGGTGCGCCAGATCCATCGCTGGCTGGCGATCGCGTTCACGCTGGGCGTGCTCGCCTATATCGTGGCGATGACCCAGGGCGGGCAGCCGCCGGTGTGGCTGGGGCTGTTCGCGCTGGTGCCGCTGATCCTGCTGCTGCTGAGCGGGTTGTACCTGTTCGCGCTGCCTTATGTGGCGAACTGGCGCCGGGCGCGCGCGTGAAGCCGAACAAGCCGGACGGCCACGGCCCGGTGCTGCTCTCGGGCGGCAATCCGCAGATCGCCAAGGGCGACGGCGACGCGCCGGTGCAGGCCTATATCGCGGCGATGCCAGGGTGGAAGCGGGCAGTGGGCGAGCGGCTCGACGCGCTGATCGTGCGGACGCTTCCCGAGGTGCGCAAGGCGGTCAAATGGAACTCGCCGCTATACGGCGTCGACGGCAAGAGCTGGTTCCTCGGCGTGCATTGCTTCACCCGCTACATCAAGCTGGCCTTCTTCAACGGCGCCGGCTTCGACCCGCTGCCGCCGATCGACGCCAAGGATCCGAACACGCGATACTTCCACATCCACGAGGACGAGGCGCTCGACGAGGCGCAGCTCGCCGAGTGGTTCCGCCAGGCCGCGGCGCTGCCCGGCTGGGTACCCTGATGAGAGGAGAGAGGCGATGAGCGAGACGCAGGAGAAGACGCCGTCCGAACTGATCGACGCGCGGATCGAGGAACTTGGTGACTGGCGCGGGGAAACGCTCGCGAGGCTGCGCGCGCTGATCAAGGAGGCCGTTCCCGAGGTGACCGAGGAATGGAAATGGCGCGGGGTGCCGACCTGGTATCATGGCGGCATGCTGTTCACCGGCGAGACCTACAAACAGGCGGTCAAGATGACCTTTGCCAAGGGCGCGGCGCTGGCGGATCCCAAGGGGCTGTTCAATTCGAGCCTGGAAGGCAACGCCCGGCGGGCGATCGATTTCCGCAAAGGCGAGGCGATCGACGAGGCGGCGCTCAAGGAACTGATCCGCGCGGCGGCGGCGCATAATCTTGGGGGCTAGTCCCCCTTGAAGAAGCCCCTCCCGGCGGACCGGGAGGGGCGAGTCGCTCAGCCGCGGATGAACGCGAGGAGATCGGCGTTGATCACGTCGGCATGGGTGGTCGCCATGCCGTGGGGCAGGCCGGGATAGGTCTTGATCGTGCCGTTCTTGACCAGCTTGATCGCGAGATGCGCCGAATCGGCGATCGGGACGATCTGGTCGTCCTCGCCGTGGAGGATCAGCACGGGGACCTCGATCTTCTTGAGATCGTCGGTGAAGTCGGTCTCGGAGAAGGCCTTGATGCAGTCGTAATGCGCCTTGGCGCCGCCCATCATGCCCTGCCGCCACCAATTCTGGATGACACCCTGCTTCACTTCGGCGCCGTCGCGGTTGAAGCCGTAGAAGGGGCCGCTGGCGACATCGAGGAAGAACTGCGCGCGATTGGTCGCGGTCTGGGCGCGGAAGCTGTCGAACACTTCGATCGGCAGGCCGCCGGGGTTCGCGTCCGACTTGACCATGATCGGCGGGACCGCGCCGATCAGCACTGCCTTGGCGACCCGGCCGGCCTCGGCGCGGGCGACGTAATGCGCGACTTCGCCGCCGCCGGTCGAGTGGCCGATATGGATCGCGTCCTTGAGGTCGAGCGCCGCGGCGAGCGCGATCACGTCGGCGGCATAGGTGTCCATCTCGTTGCCGGTGTCGGTCTGGGTCGAGCGGCCATGGCCACGACGGTCGTGCGCGATCACGCGATAGCCTTCGCCGAGAAAGAACATCATCTGCGCGTCCCAATCGTCCGCGGAGAGCGGCCAGCCATGGTGGAAGACGATCGGCTGGGCGGTCTTGGGGCCCCAGTCCTTGTAGAAGATCTCGGTGCCGTCGCTGGTGGTGATGAAAGGCATTGCCCTGGTCCTTGATGTTGGTTTGCCGGGGAAAGGCCGGCGTGTGTCCGCGTGCGCACTCCCCTCCCGGAATGCGGCCGCGCCTTGTCCTTACGGTCCCGTGACGAAAGCATGATGACAGCGGTGACGGCATGCAAGTGCGAAGGATGCAGCCTGACGCCGGCGGCGAACAACCCGGCGTAGATTCCGCGGGCGAACCCGGCTATTGGCGGCTCTGCACCGTGATCCACGCCCTCGCCAATCCCACGCGCTTCCTCAAGCTTGCGCGCCCGCTGACGCCGGTCCTGTTCTGGGCCGGGGTTGCGCTCGCGTTGTTCGGCGCCTGGGCGGGGCTGACCCAGACCCCTGCCGACTATCTCCAGAAGGAGAGCGTTCGGATCCTCTACATCCATGTCCCGGCGGCGTGGCTGGGACTGGGCGGCTGGACCGGGGTTGCGGGGGCGAGCCTCGGCTACCTGATCTGGCGCCACCCGCTGGCCTGGCTGGCGGCCCGCGCGATCGCGCCGGTGGGAGCGGTGTTCGCCGCGCTGTGCCTGATCACCGGGTCGATCTGGGGACGTCCGACCTGGGGCACCTGGTGGGAGTGGGACGGGCGGCTGACGAGCATGCTGCTGCTGTTCTTCGTCTATATCGCGTGGATCGCGCTGGCCCGCGCCGACAGCGACCGCGGCGGCGACGGACGCGTGCCGGCGCTTTTCGGAGTCGCCGGATCGGTGCTGCTGCCGATCGTGCGCTATTCGGTGGTGTGGTGGAACACGCTCCACCAAGGGCAGAGCATCGGGCTGACCGGCTCGAGCATCGACAGCTCGATGCTGTGGCCGTTGTTCTTTACGATCGGCGGGTTCAGCCTGTTCTTCGCCGGAGTGGTGCTGATGCGGATGCGGGCGATGCTCGCGACGCAGAAGCTCGAGGCGCGGATGCGGCGGATGGCGGCGCAATGAACCATTGGGCTTTCGTCACCGCGGCCTATGCCGTGACGCTGATCGGCACTGCCGGGCTGGCGCTCTGGGCGTGGCGCTCGATGCGGCGCGCGGAGGCGGCGGCGGACTCGCTGAGGCGCGAGCGATGAAGGCCAAGCATCAGCGGCTCGTGCTGGGACTGCTCGCACTGGGTGCGGTGGCCGGCGCGGCGGGGCTTGCCCTCTCGGCGCTGCAGGACGAGGCGGCGTTCTTCTATGCGCCCGGCGACGTGGCGGGGAAGCCGCTGCCGCTCGGCAAGGCGGTGCGGCTCGGCGGCATGGTCGCGGCGGACTCGATCGTGCGCCAGCCCGACGGCATCTCGATCGCATTCGTGGTGACCGACGGCAAGGCGCGGGTGCCGGTGGCGTTCCGCGGCGTCGCGCCCGATCTGTTCAAGGAAGGCTCGGGCGTGGTCGCCGAGGGCAAGTTCAACCCCGACGGCAGCTTCACCGCCGACAATCTGCTGGCCAAGCACGACGAGCGCTACATGCCGCCGCAGGTCAGCGGCAACATGCACAAGAGCGAGACCCTCGACAAATGATCGCCGAGGCGGGGCTTGCGGCCTTGTGGCTGGCGGCGGCGTTCGCGCTCGTCCAGCTGATGCTGGCCTGGGGCGCGGCGCGGCATCACGCCAACCCCAACGTCGCGCCGCTGATGACCGCGCTGCGGCGGACCGCGCTGGTGCAGGGGCTGCTCGCCGCGCTGTCTTTCGCGCTGCTGATCGCGCTGTTCGTGCGCAGCGACATGTCGGTGGTGCTGGTCGCGACCAACAGCCATTCGCTCAAGCCGATGATCTACAAGGTCGCGGGTGCCTGGGGGAACCATGAGGGCTCGATGCTGCTCTGGGTCACCGTCCTCGCCGCGGCCGGTGCCGGCGTGGCGGCGTTCGAGCGGCGGCTCGCGGCGGGGACCCTCGCGGCAACCCTCGGCGCGCAGGCGGCGATCGGGCTCGGCTTCTATGCCTTTCTCGCCTTCGCCTCGAACCCGTTCGTGAGGCTCGATCCGGCGGCGCCGGACGGACAGGGGCTCAATCCGCTGCTCCAGGACCCCGGCCTGGCGTTCCACCCGCCGACGCTTTACCTCGGCTATGTCGGACTGTCGGTGGCGTTCAGCTTCGCGGTGGGCGCGCTGATCACGCGCGACGTGGGGCCGGCCTTCGCGCGGGCTATGCGCCCGTGGGTGCTGGCGGCATGGATCTTCCTGACGATCGGGATCACCGCCGGCTCCTACTGGGCCTATTACGAGCTCGGCTGGGGCGGCTGGTGGTTCTGGGATCCGGTCGAGAACGCCTCGCTGATGCCGTGGCTGGCGGCGACCGCGTTGCTCCATTCGGTGACGGTTCTGGCGACCCGCGACGGGCTGCGCGCCTGGACGCTGATGCTCGCGCTGGTCGCATTCGCGATGTCGATGATCGGGACGTTCCTCGTCCGCTCGGGAATCCTCGTCAGCGTCCACGCCTTCGCCGTCGATCCGACCCGGGGCACGTTCATCCTCGCGCTGCTCGGCCTCTATATCGGCAGCGCGCTGGCGCTGTTCGGCGCGCGGGTGGGCACGGTGACGCAGGGCTCGACCTTCCAGCTGGTGAGCCGCGAGGGTGCGCTGGTGCTCAACAACCTGCTGCTTTCGGTGATCCTCGGCGTGGTGTTCATCGGCACCCTCTATCCGCTCGCGGCGCAGGCGGCGGGAGTGCAGCTGTCGATCGGCGCGCCGTTCTTCAACAAGGCGTTGGTGCCGGTAGCGCTGGCGCTGCTGGTCGCGACGGCGGCCGGGCCGCTGCTGCGCTGGCGGCGCGACAATTGGAACACGCTGGCGAAACGCGCGCTGGTGCCGACTGCGGCAGCCGGCGCGGCGTTCGCGCTGATCTTCGCGCTTTCGGGCGGCGCGCATTTCGTGCCGGTGCTCGGCATCGCCTTCGCGGTCGGGCTCGGCGTGGCGAGCGTGGTGCCGGTGGTGCGGCGCAATCTGCGCCGGACGCCGCTCCACGTCTGGGGCATGGTGGCGGCGCATCTCGGGGTCGCCGTGAGCATCGCCGGAATGGCGGCGGACAGCGCGTTCAAGACCGAGCGGCTCGCCGCGATCTCGGTCGGGCAGAACGTCACCGTCGGGCCGTTCCGGGTGACGCTGGCGGACGTGCATCCGACGGTGGGACCCAATTGGTCGGCGCTCGAGGCGCGGCTGCAGGTGCGGCGCGGCAAGGGCGCGACATTCGAACTGTATCCGCAGCAGCGCTTCTTCAGCACCCCGCCGACCAACACCAACGAAGCGGCGATCACAACGATGCTCGACGGCCAGCTCTACACCGTGCTCGGCCAGGGCGACGCGCAAGGCCGCTGGCAGCTGCGGCTGTGGTGGAAGCCGTTCGTGACCTTCATCTGGTTCGGCGGCGGGCTGATCGCGCTGGGCGGGCTGCTCGCGCTGATCGGCCGGGTGCGGCGCGAGCGGCGTGCCGACGCGGCGGAGGCCTGGGCATGAGGCGGGCGCTGATCTGGGCGCCGCTCGCGCTGTTCGCCCTGGTGTTCGCGCTGGTGGCGGGCGGGCTGATCAAGCCGGGCGACCGCACGGTGCATTCCGCACTGGTCGGCAAGCCGCTGCCCGCGCTGACGCTGCCGGCGCTGGTGGCGGGCAAGCCGGGGATCGACACCGCCGCGGGCAAGGGCAAGCCGCGGCTGCTCAACATATTCGCGAGCTGGTGCATCCCGTGCATCGCCGAGGCGCCACAGCTGATGCGGCTCAAGGCGGCGGGAGTCGAGATCGACGCGATCGCGATCCGCGACACGCCGGCGGCGGTGCAGGACTTCCTCGCCCGCCACGGCGATCCCTATGCCCGGATCGGCGACGACAAGGCGAGCCGGGCGCAGCTGGCGCTGGGCTCTTCGGGCGTGCCTGAGACCTTCGTGATCGATGCCGAGGGGCGGATCGTCTATCAGCATGTCGGCGACATCCGCGCAGACGATGTGCCGAAGCTGCTGGCCGCGCTGGAGAAGGCGAAGTGAGGGCTTCTCCCCTCTATTGTCATCCCGGACTTGTTCCGGGATCCACGGTGTGGCGGGCGACGGCCTCGCGCCGCTTGTCCATCCCGGCGCGGCGCGGTGGACCCCGGCACAAGGCCGGGGTGGCAATCGTTCTTGGACTGACGTTGTTGCTGAGCCCGGCGTGCTTTGCCGACTCCAATCTCCCCCCCGCCGACCTCGCCTACACCCAGCTTGCCGACCCGGCGCAGGAGGCGAAGGCCAAGGCGCTGATGGACACGCTGCGCTGCCTCGTCTGCCAGGGCCAGTCGATCGCCGACAGCGATGCCGACATGGCCGGGGACATGCGCGCGCTGGTGCGCCAGCGGATCGCCGCGGGCGAAGATCCGGGGCAGGTCCGCAAATGGCTGGTCGAGCGCTATGGCGACTATGTGACCTATGATCCGCCGCTGAGCTGGGCGACTGCGCCCCTGTGGCTGACGCCGCTGGTGCTGCTCGGACTGGGCGTGCTGCTCGCGCGCCGCGTGTTCGCGAGGCGCGGGCGATGATGGGATGGGCGATGCTCGCGGCGATCGCGCTCGGCGCGGCGCTGCTGCTGTGGGTTACCGGGTTTCCGCGCAAGCTGTGGACCATCGCCGCGACCGCGCTGACGCTCGGTGCGGCCGGCTATGCCTGGCAGGGCAGTCCGGGGCTTGCCGGGCGTCCGGTCGTCGCCGCCGAGAAGCGCGGCGAGATCGATCCCGAAGTGATCGACATCCGCGACGCGATGTTCGGGCGGTTCAACTTCACCTGGGGCTCGTTCATGCGTGCCGACGCGATGACGCGGGTGGGTGCCCCCGACACCGCGGTCCGGGCGATGATCCTGACGACGCGACAGGCGCCGGGCGATGCCGGCGCGTGGATGTGGCTCGGCATCAAGCTTGCCGACAATGACGGCAACCAGGTTTCGCCGGCGGCGAAGTTCGCGTTCGAGCGGGCGCTGCAACTGGCGCCGCAGCATCCCGGTCCGGCGTTCTTCTATGGCTTGGCGCTGATTCGCGAGGGCAAGTTCGCCGAGGCGCGGCCGTGGTGGGCCAAGGCCGTCGAGCTGGCGCCCGCAAAGGCGAGCTACCGCGACCGGCTGTTGGTGCGGCTGTTCCTGCTCGACCGGTTTCTCGAGGCGCAGGCGGCGCAGGCGGTGCAGGGGAAGCGCTGACTTGGCTGCTCCCCTCCTTGCAAGGGAGGGACAGGGAGTGGGTGAGCCTTGCTGTGCGACCGGTGGAAAAAGAAAAGGCCGGGCATTGAGCCCGGCCTTTTCTTTTTCCACCCCTTACCCCTCCCGTGCAGGGAGGGGAATGTCAGAGGCGGCACTTACTGCCCGCGACCGGTTTCTTCCTGCAGCGCGTCGATGCGCTTCGAGGCCTCGGCCTTGGTCAGGTCGTCCTCGAAATCGGTATGCGCTTCCTCGGACAAGGTCTTGAGATAGCTCGCCTGCGCGCCGGTCATCGGCTCGTCTCCGGTGACCCAGTCGTCGGGGTCCTTCTCGGCGTTTCCGACGGGTTCGGACTTCGGATTGGAATGGTCGGTCATGGCATTGTCCTCGTTTCGGATTTTGCCATGACCAACGTTGTTGTTCTCAGTTCGTTCCGGTCAACCAGCCCATGCCTCGTACGGCAAGTCGAGGTCGTCGGCGACGGCCTTGAACGCGATCTTGCCCTTGTAGACGTTGAGGCCGTTGGCGAGGTGCCTGTCGGCCTGCATCGCGGCTTCGGCGCCGTGATTGGCGAGCTTGAGCACGAACGGCAGCGTCGCGTTGTTGAGCGCGAAGGCCGAGGTGCGGGCGACTGCGCCGGGCATGTTGGCGACGCAATAATGGATCACGCCGTCGACTTCGTAGACGGGATCGTCATGGGTGGTCGCCTTCGACGTCTCGAAGCAGCCGCCCTGATCGATCGCGATGTCGACGAGCACCGAGCCGCGCATCATCGTCTTGAGCATGTCGCGGGTGACCAGCTTGGGCGCCGCCGCACCGGGGACGAGCACCGCGCCGATGACGACCTGCGAGGTCCGCACCGCCTCGGCGATCGCCGCCTTCGAGGCATAGGCCGTCTTGATCTGGCTGCCGAAATGCATGTCGAGCTCGGCCAGACGCTCGTTGTTGATATCGTAGATCGTCACGTCCGCGCGCTGGCCGGTGGCCATCTGCGCCGCGTTGATCCCCGATACGCCGCCGCCGAGGATCGCGACCTTGCACGGCGCCACGCCGGGAACGCCGCCGAGCAGTTCGCCGCGGCCGCCTTGCTCCTTTTCGAGATAGTGCGAGGCGACCTGGATCGACATGCGGCCGGCGACTTCGCTCATCGGCTTGAGCAGGGGCAGGGCGCCCGAGTTCGACGTCACCGTCTCATAGGCGATGCAGGTCGCGCCCGACTGCATCAGCCCTTCGGCCTGCGGCTTGTCGGCGGCGAGGTGGAGATAGGTGAACAGGATGTGGCGCGGTTCGAGCAGCGCGATTTCCTGCGGCTGCGGCTCCTTGACCTTCACGATCATGTCCGAACCGGCGAACACGGATGCGGCATCGGGCGCGATCTTCGCGCCGACCCTGGTATAGGCCTCGTCGGCGAAATCGATTCCCATGCCGGCGCGGGTTTCGACCAGCACCTCATGACCGGCATGGACCAGTTCGGCAACCGAGGCCGGCGTCAGGCCGACGCGATATTCGTGGTTCTTGATTTCCTTGGGCACACCAATGCGCATGGCATCTCTCCAGTGAGTCGGAATGTGGCGCGATGGTATCGCAAGTTACCGCTGCGAATCTCTGCAAAGTTCGTCGGCACCGGCTGGTATTAGTGCATGGATTTCCGGTATGATCCTGCTGAGCGGGAGTTTCATGCGTGATGGACCGGATCGACACTGCAATCCTGAAAGCGCTCGCGGCCGATGCCCGGGCGCCGGTCAGCCAGGTCGCGGCACAGGTCGGGCTGTCGCAATCGGCGGCCACCCGGCGGATCCAGGCGCTCGAGGCTTCGGCGCATATCACCGGCTATGGTGCCAGACTGGGACATAGGAAGCTCGGCTTCCGGATCACCGCGCTGGTCGACATCACGCTCGGGACACAGGTCGAGGAGGATCTGGCGCGGTTCGAACGGGCGGTGGCAGAGATCGACGGCGTTGTCGAATGCGCGCTGGTATCGGGCGGACAGGATTATCGGCTCAAGGTGCTGGCGCAGGATCTCGATGATTATGAACGACTTCACCGCGAGCATCTCGGGCGGCTACCCGGGGTGGTGACGATCAACTCGAGCTTCGTGCTGCGCGCGGTGCCGACCCGGAGCGAGGCCGACGCGCTGTTCGCGGGAAGCTGAGCCGGAACCGCGGCAGCTCTTGAACGTCTCCACAGGCGTAACCATCTGCGCGGGTCGGGCCGTTGCCAGCCTATGTTGCACGTGCTAACGGCCCGCGCACTTTTCAAGACGAGAACGCAGGTCGCATGACCAGGTCCGTTTCCTTCGCACGAACGCAGCGACAGTGAACATTTCCGCAAGCGGGCAGGCCGAAACGCCCCCGCAAATCGACGAGTCGCACGCGGCACACGGCCATGCCGACGCCACGTGGAAGCTCGCGCTCGGCGCCATCGGCATCGTCTTCGGCGATATCGGCACGAGTCCGCTCTACGCATTTCGCGAGACCTTCGCCGGGCATCACAAGCTCGACCTCGACACGCTCCACATCATGGGCGTGATCAGCCTGATGTTCTGGTCGATGATGGCGGTGGTGACGCTCAAATACGTCACCATCATCATGCGGGCGGACAACAAGGGCGAGGGCGGCAGCCTGGCGCTGCTCGCGCTGATTTCGCGCAGCGCCAACCAGAAGCGCTGGACTCAGGGGATCGTGCTGCTCGGGGTGTTCGCCACCGCGCTGTTCTACGGCGACTCGATGATCACTCCGGCGGTGTCGGTGCTGTCGGCAGTCGAAGGCATCGCGATCGCGGCGCCGGGCTTTGCCGGACTGGTGATCCCGATCGCGGTGGTGATCCTGGTCATGCTCTTCTCGATCCAGCGCACCGGCACCGCGCGGGTGGGGGCATTCTTCGGCCCGATCATGATGCTCTATTTCCTCGTCATCGCGACCTTGGGCGTGCTGAGTTTCGTGAAGACCCCCGAGGTTTTGTGGGCGCTGCTGCCCACCTACGCAGTGGAGTTCTTCGCGGTCGATCCGCTCGCCGCCTTCCTTGCGCTCGGCTCGGTGGTGCTGGCGGTGACCGGCGCCGAGGCGCTCTACGCCGATATGGGGCATTTCGGGCGCAAGCCGATCCGCGTCTCGTGGCTGTGGTTCGTGCTGCCGGCGCTGATCCTCAACTATATGGGGCAGGGCGCGCTGCTGATCCGCGAGGGCGCCACGGCACTGACCAGCCCCTTCTACATGCTCGCGCCCGACGCGTTCCAGTTGCCGCTGGTGGTGCTCGCGACGATGGCGGCGATCATCGCGTCACAGGCGGTGATCTCGGGTGCCTTCTCGGTGACCCAGCAGGCGATCCAGCTCGGCTTCGTGCCGCGGCTGCGGATCGAGCACACCAGCGCGTCGACCGCGGGGCAGATCTACATCCCGACGATCAACTGGGCGTTGATGGCGATGGTGATCCTGCTGGTGCTGTCGTTCCAGACCTCGTCGAACCTGACCGCCGCCTATGGCATCGCGGTGACCGGCGCGATGCTGATCGACAATTGCCTCCTCGCGGTGGTGCTGTTCGGGTTGTGGAACTGGAAGAAGCGTTACGCGCTGCCGCTGCTCGCGCTCTTCTTCACGGTCGATCTGGCCTATTTCGCGGCGAACCTGACCAAGGTGCCCGATGGCGGCTGGTTCCCGCTGCTGGTCGGCTTCGTCGTGTTCACGCTGCTGACGACTTGGTCGAAGGGGCGCAAGCTGATGATCGAGCGCCTGCGCGAGAGTGCGATGCCGATCAAGATCTTCATCGAATCGGCCGCGATCGCGGCGGCGCGGGTGCCCGGCACCGCGGTGTTCATGACCTCGACCCCGGACGGGGTGCCGCACGCGCTGCTCCACAACCTCAAACACAACAAGGTCCTCCACGAGCGGGTGATCCTGCTCACTGTGAAGATTGCCGACGTGCCGTACGTACCCGACGAGAAGCGGATGAAGATCGACGATCTCGGCAAGGGCTTCCACCGCATGATCCTGTTCTACGGCTTCATGCAGGAAGCCGATGTGCCGGCGGCGCTGAAGCAGGTCAGCGCGTGCGGCGCCGAGTTCAAGATGATGGACACCAGCTTCTTCCTCGCGCGGCAAACCCTGCTGCCTTCGTCCAAGCCGGGGATGATGGTGTGGCGCGAAAAGCTGTTCGCGTGGATGCTGCGCAATGCGGAAAGCGCGATGGAGTTCTTCCGCCTGCCGACCAACCGCGTCGTCGAGCTGGGTAGCCAGGTCGAGATTTGACGGCACCGGCGCCGCTCATCGTCACGGCGCTGTTCGGGCGGCAGGACCAGGCGTGGTTCGATGCGCTGCGGCGCGAGCATTATCCGCCCGAGCGCAACGTCCTGCCGGCGCATCTGACGCTGTTCCATCATCTACCGCCGGGTGTGGCCGAGGAGCTCAAGCAGCGGCTGTCCACAGAGACGCGCGGGATACGCGCGCCGCGGGCAAAGGTGACCGGACTGGTGTCTCTGGGCGGCGGCGTGGCGTACCGGATCGAGGCGCCTGAACTGACCGCGATTCGCGAGCGGCTGTCCGATGCCTTTTCCGGGCTGCTGATGCCACAGGACGCCGGGCGCTGGCGGCCGCATGTGACGGTGCAGAACAAGGTGACGCCGTCGCTCGCCAGGGTCGTTCTCGGCGCATTGTCGCGCGATTTCCGGCCGCGCGAGGTCGAGATCGCGGGGCTGGCGAGCTGGTGGTATCGTGGCGGACCGTGGGAGCCGCATTCGCGTCACATGTTCGCTTGACCGGCGCGAAACCCCGACTTATGTCGCGCCCTCGCTTCACGGCGAGCCCGGTAGGGCGGAGTAGCTCAGTTGGTTAGAGCACGGGAATCATAATCCTGGGGTCGGGGGTTCAAGTCCCTCCTCCGCTACCATTCTCATTCAGGTTTGGACGCGCAAAGCAAAGCTGTTTGCCCACAGCATTGTGCGGCCGCGGCGCGTGCCCATGTTGCGTGCGGGGACGTCGTACCCCTAGATGCAGCCCTCACCGATTCCGGAAGACACAATGACTGCCACGCACTCGACTCGCATGCTGATCCTCGGTTCGGGGCCGGCCGGGCTCTCCGCCGCCATCTATGGCGCGCGCGCGGGGCTGGCGCCGATCGTCGTGCAGGGCATCCAGCCCGGCGGCCAGCTGATGACCACCACCGATGTCGAGAATTACCCCGGCTTCCGCGAAGTGATCCAGGGGCCGTGGCTGATGCAGGAAATGCAGGCCCAGGCCGAGCACGTCGGCGCGCAGATGCTGTGGGACACGATCGTCGAGGTCGATGTCAGCCAGCGGCCGTTCCGCATGGTCGGCGATAGTGGCACCGTCTATGTCGGCGACACTTTGGTGATCGCCACCGGCGCACAGGCAAAGTGGCTGGGGCTCGATTCGGAGGAACTGCTCAAGGGCAAGGGCGTCAGCGCCTGCGCGACCTGCGACGGCTTCTTCTTCCGCGGCAAGAAGGTGGCGGTGATCGGCGGCGGCAATACCGCGGTCGAGGAAGCGCTCTACCTCACCAACCACAGCCACGACGTCACCCTGATCCACCGCCGCGACAGTCTCCGTGCCGAGAAGATCCTCCAGCAGCGGCTGTTCGCCAACGACAAGATCACCACGCTTTGGAACAAGAAGGTCGAGCGCTTCATCGACGGCGGCGGTGTTGCGGGCCTGGTCGGGATCGAGCTCAAGGACATGATCACTGGCGAGCTTTCGACGCTCGAGGTCGATGGCGGCTTCGTCGCGATCGGCCATCACCCCGCGACCGAGCTGTTCCGCGGCCACATCGAGCTCGACGATGACGGCTATATCACCGTCGAGAAGGGCACGACCCGCACCAACGTCCCCGGCGTGTTCGCGTGCGGCGACGTGATGGACAAGCATTACCGCCAGGCGATCACCGCCGCCGGCACCGGCTGCATGGCCGCGCTCGACGCCGAGCGTTTCCTCGCCGAGGCGGATTTCGAGCAAATCGCCGAGGCGGCGGAGTAATCCGATCAGCTGGTGAGCGCCGTCAGCAGCTGATCGAACAGCCAATCCTTGTCGGATGCCGGGGCGAAGCTGTGGCTGGCGCTGTCGAGTTCCGCGATCCGGACTTTGACGCGGGCAGCGTCGAAGGCGGGTCCTCGCGAGGCGTCGCGGAACGCGATCGCTGTGTTGTCGCCCTTGGCGAGGAGGATGGTGATCGGCACGCGGGTTTCGGCCAGTGCCGACGCAAGGCGGGCAGGTAGTCCGTCAATCTGTTGAGGTTGCTTACGAGAAGCTTTCGCCAAGCCGCTGATCAGTTTAGCAATATTCACGCCGCCGCGCACCAGTCGCAGCCATTCGCGGGGATCACGCAGTCGTTCGGCATAGCGCGCGCGGATCGCCGCGGCGGGCGGGAGGTCATCGCTGGCCTCGATCACCCAAGGGTTGGCGAGGACGAGGGCGTCGATGCCGGCTTGAGCGTGGAAGAACGCCAGCCCGGTGGCGGCGTCGCAATTGCCATAGGCGACGACGCGGGTGACGCCGATCTCGGCGCGAAAGGCCGCGGCGGCAGCGGCGATGTCTTCGGCACTGCTTTCGAAGCCGTGATTCTCGCCGGTCGAGTCGCCGATGCCGCGGCGATCGAAGCGGAACACCGGGTGGCCGGCCTCGGCCAAACGTTGAGCGAGCAATGCCATGCCCCGATGTGCGCCGATGCGGATCTCGCTACCACCCGAGACGATCAGCAGGCCGGTGGTACCCGGCGCTGCATCGAGCGTCCCGAGCAGCGTCTCGCCGGCGCAGGGGAAGGCGATCAGCTCTCGCATGCGCGGATCCACGTGGCGATGTCGTCGGCAAGCAACGCGGCGAGGGCAGGATCGTTATCGGGTTCGGCGCGGCGCCAGAGCGGGGCACCGGGAACTTTCAGGTCCGCTGGCTTTCCGTCGCTTTCCAGCCGGACCGTTCGCAACACCACCGAATCGTCCGGCTCGAACGGGGAAATGGAAGTGAGTTCGGCGAGCAGGTCGATCGAAAGCCGGCTGCCGCCCACTTCGGTCACGTCCTCGGCGGCCCACCAGGTATCGCCCAAGCTTTCGCCTGCCGCGCTCTGCCGAACGCGTTTCAATTCGCGTAGCAGCTCGGCGCCATGCTGTGGGCTGAAATGCCACCGCCCGTTGGCCAGCGCGAGGGTGTCGAGCAATGCGCCACTCCGGATGCCGAGTGCATATGCCGGGCGATCGAAGCGATCGATTGCTGCCTCATAGGCTTCGCGCATCCGCAGGACGGTCGCAGTCTCGAGCGGCACCAGACTCTCGCCCTGTCCCGGCAGGTCTGGGAGCGCGCTCGCGATGCCGCGTTCGGCCAGCAGGCGCAGGATCGTCACCACGAAAGCCCGCGTGCGATTGGCTTCCTCGAACAGCGGAAGCGCCGCTACTACGACCGGGCCGGTGTCGGGGCCGAAGCGAAGCATCGCCTCACGGCCACCGGCCCAGTCGTAATGCTCGATCAATCGAGCGCCTTGGCGGCGGCGAAGCGGGTGAGCGCGCCGAAGCTCTCGAGCATCTCGCCGTCGACCTCGTCGTCCTCGATCAGAATGCCGAGCCGATCTTCGATCTCGGTGAGCACGCCCGCCACCGCGAGCGAATCGAGCTCGGGCAGCGCACCGAACAGCGGCGTGTCCTCATGGAACGCGGCGGCGCGCTCCTCGCTCAAACCCAGCACGTCGCGCAGCACTCCGCGCACGGCGTTTTCTACTTCGGCGAACCCTTCGCGCTGCAATGCCAATCCCCTGCGAGCGATTTTTCGCCTCCGTAAGGCTTGGCGGGTGCGCTGCCAAGGCTAAGGTCGGTCGCAATGATTGCTCTCGATCCCGTTCCGAAACCGATCGACATCCTGCCATCACGCGGTGCGACCGATGCCGTGGCGCTGGAGGATCGCGCTGGAACGATGACATACGGCGAGCTCGAGGCTCGGGTCGGTGGCATCGCGCATCAGCTGGCAGGTCAGGGTCTGGGGGCAGGAGAGCGTGTCGCGACATGGCTGCCCAAGACACGCACCGCCTGCCTGATGCCGCTCGCCGCCCCGCGCGCGGGGCTGGTGCATGTGCCGATCAATCCGGTGCTCAAGCGGGCGCAGGTGGCGCATATCCTCGCTGATAGCGGAGCGCGAATGCTGGTGACGCAGGCGGCGCGGATCGCAGCGCTCGAGCCCGGCGACGTGCCGGCTGGCTGCACGATCGTCATCGAGGAAGAGCTGGTCTCGAACGACGCGCTGCCGCCTTCGCGCGCCGACGCCGAGGCGCTGGCGGCAATCCTCTACACCTCGGGATCGACCGGGCGACCCAAGGGTGTGATGCTGAGCCACGCCAATTTGTGGCTCGGAGCCATCAGCGTAGCATATTATCTTCGCATCGACTCTGAGGATCGCGTGCTCGGGGTGCTGCCGCTGAGCTTCGACTACGGTCAGAACCAGCTCTTCTCGACCTGGGCCGCGGGGGGGCGCGTGGTCCCGCTAGATTACCTGACCGCGCGCGACGTGGTGAAGGCCGTCGAGCGTCATGACGCCACCAGCCTTGCCGGGGTGCCGCCGCTCTGGGTGCAGCTGCTCGAAGCGGACTGGCCGGCCGAAACGGCGGCGCGGCTGAGGCGGCTGACCAACTCGGGAGGCGCGCTGACGCCGCGGCTGGTGCGGGGGCTGCGCGAGCGCTTTCCGGCCGCCGATCTCTATCCGATGTACGGGCTGACCGAGGCGTTCCGCTCGACCTATCTCGATCCAGCTTTGGTCGATGCGCATCCCGAGTCGATCGGAAAGCCGATTCCGTTCGCCGAGATCCTCGTGGTGCGGCCAGACGGCAGCCGCGCCACGCCTAGCGAGGGCGGCGAGCTGGTCCATGCCGGGCCTTTGGTGGCGCAGGGCTATTGGCAGGATGCCGAGCGGACCGCCCAGCGCTTCCGTCCGGCGCCCGAATTCGCCACAAGCGGCGGGATGGCGGTGTGGTCGGGGGACACGGTGGTGGAGGATGCGGACGGGCTGCTCCGCTTCGTCGGCCGCGACGACGAGATGATCAAGAGCGCCGGCAACCGGATCAGCCCGACCGAGATCGAGGATGCGGTGCTGCGCGGCGGCGAGGTCTCCGAGGCGGCGGCGTTCGGGGTACCGGACGAGCGGCTGGGGCAGGCGATCATAGTGGTGGCGCGAGGAGACGGGTCGCCTGAGGAGGCGCTGCGCACGCGCCTGCGGCGCGAGCTGCCGAGCTTCATGCAGCCGGCGCGCTATGCATGGCGGGAGGAGTTGCCGAGGAACGCTAATGGCAAGCTGGATCGAACCGCATTGAAGACCGCCCTTCTGGACGAGACCGGGGAAAGATCGTGACTCCCAAAGCCTTTGGCCCGATCCCGCCCGAATTCCGCGGACTCGACGCGCTGCCTTGGCGTGACACGGCGACACCGGCTTATGTCTATGACTTCGGCATCGTCGCGGCGCGGATCGCGCGGCTGCGCGCGGCGCTGCCGGCGAAGGTAGGGGTGCATTACGCAATCAAGGCCAACCCGCTGCCGGCGCTGCTCCAGGCGATCGCGCCGCTGGTCGACGGGCTCGACGTCGCCTCGGCGGGCGAGATGGACAAGGCGCTTGACGTCATGGCGGCGGGCGCGATCAGCTTCGCCGGCCCGGGCAAGCGTGATGCCGAGCTCGAGCTGGCGATCCGCGCAGGCGTGACGCTCAACATCGAGTCGGAGAGCGAGGGCCAGCGGGCGCTGGCGATCGGCGGCATGCTGGGCATGCGGCCGAAGCTGGCGGTGCGGGTCAACCCGGACTTCGAGCTGCGCGGATCGGGCATGAAGATGGGCGGGCGCGCCTCGCCCTTCGGCGTCGAGGCGCAGCATGTCGCGGGGCTGGTCAAGCGGCTGATCCTTGGCGGCGCCGAATGGCGGGGACTGCACATCTTCGCCGGCTCGCAGTCGCTCGACACCGAGGCGGTGATCGAGACGCAGGCGGCGACGGTCGCGCTGGCGACGCGGATCGCCGAGGAGGCGCGGCGCGCGCCCCCGCTGGTCAATCTCGGCGGCGGGTTCGGCATCCCCTATTTCCCGGGCGACGTGCCGCTCGACGTCGAGGCGATCGGCGCGGCGCTGGCGGGCGAGCTCGACAAGCTCGACACAGGCTATGCGATCGAGCTCGGGCGCTGGCTGGTCGGCGAGGCGGGGGTGTATCTCGCGCGGGTGGTGGATCGGAAGGTCAGCCAGGGCGAGACCTTCCTGATCGTCGACGGCGGGCTCAACCACCATCTCGCCGCGACGGGCAATTTCGGCACCGTCGTTCGCCGCAACTATCCGGTGGCGCTAGCGCACCGGATGCAGGATCCTGCGGAAGAGGTGGTGACGATCGTCGGGCCGCTCTGCACCCCGCTCGACCGGCTCGCCGATCGCGTCGCGCTTCCGAAGGCCGGCGTGGGTGACGTCATCGCGGTGTTCGCCTCCGGGGCCTACGGCGCCAGCGCGAGCCCTTCGGCGTTCCTCGGCCACCCGCCGGCGCACGAGCTGCTGGTCGGTGCGCCGGCGGGTGCAGGCGACGCCTAACGCTATCTTTACCTCTGAAGACCATAGCTTGCCCTGATCCAGGCGGGGGAGCGGCCGAGACGTTGGCCGCGCTCGACTCCGCAGGGAAGGGAGCGAGAACATGGTTTTCAAGTCGTTTGGCGGGATTATGGCGGCGGTTGGCGTCACTGCCACGCTGCTGTCGGGATGCTCCGGGGGGAGCCGGCCCGAACTGCCGCCCGCGGGCAGCGTCGCGACGCGCGAGGCGCCGAGCGACGAATATGTCATCGGCCCGATGGACCAGCTCAACGTCTTCGTCTGGCGCAATCCCGAGCTGTCGGCGAAGGTCCAGGTGCGCCCCGATGGCCGCATTACGACGCCGCTGATCAGCGACATGCCCGCCGTCGGCAAGACCCCGGCGATGCTCGCCGACGACCTCAAATACGCGCTTGGCGAGTACATCAAGGACCCGATCGTCTCGGTGATCGTCGAGAATTTCTCGGGCACCTATAGCCAGCAGATCCGGGTGGTCGGCGCCACCGAGAAGCCCGCGTCGATCCCGTACCGCGCCAACATGACCGCACTCGACGCGATGATCGCCGTCGGCGGCTTGAGCGAATTCGCCTCGGGCAATCGCGCGCGGCTGGTCCGCTACGACAAGGGGACCGGCAAGCAGCGCGAATACAAGGTGCGGCTCGGCGACCTGCTCAAGAACGGCGACATCTCCGCCAACGTCCGCCTCGAGCCGGGCGACGTGCTGATCATCCCCGAGAGCATGTTCTGAGGGCCGCGGGATGAACAGCCTTTTCGACGAAGCACGCGCGGCACTGCACGCGATCTGGATGCGGCGCTGGATTGCGCTCGCAGTGGCGTGGGGGCTGTGCCTGCTCGGCTGGCTGGTCGTGTCGCAGATGCCCAACAGCTATGAGTCGCGGGCGCGCGTGTTCGTCCAGCTGCGTCAGATCCTGCCGACCGACGGCATCGCCTCGGCGCAGCAGCAGCAGCGCGACATCGATCGCGTGCGTCAGACGCTCACTTCGGCGGTCAACCTCGACAAGGTCGTTCGCGGCACCGATCTGGCCAAGACCGTGTCGAGCGACCGCGACGTCGCCGACCGGATCGCCGGGCTGCAAAAGGCGATCAAGCTGACCGCACAGCAGGACAACCTGTTCGAGATCACCGTCACCGCGCCGAGCGGCAAGCTGGCGCAGCAGATCGCGCAGAAGCTGATCGACGTGTTCGTCGAGGAGAATCTCGCCGACAACCGCGACGCCAGCGGCCAGTCGCTGCGCTTCCTCGACCAGCAGATCGAGGTTCGCCAGAAGGCACTGCAGGAAGCCGAAGCCAAGAAGGCCGATTTCGCGGCGCGCTATCTCGGCTCGCTGCCGGGCACCGGCTCGCTCAACGACCGGATCGGCGCGGCGCGCACCCAGCTATCGCAGGTCCAGTCGGACCTCGCCGCGGCGCAGAGCGGCCTCAGCGCGGTCAATGGTCAGATGGCGGGGACGCCGGCGACCGTGGCCGGGCAGGGCGGTGCCGTCACCGGACCCGCGCGCGCGCGGCTGGCGGCGATCCAGGGCCAGCTCGCCGAAGGTCGCAGCCGCGGCTGGACCGACAGCCACCCCGACATGATCGCGCTACGCAGCCAGCTCGCCGCGGCGCAGGCCGCCGCGCGTGCCGAGCCGGCGGTGAGCGGCGCGGCGGGAGCGAACAACCCGCTTTATCTGAGCCTCCAGTCGATGCGCGCTGACAAGGCCTCCACGGTCGCCGCGCTGACCCAGCGCAAGAGCCAGATCGAGGACGATCTCGCCCAGTTCGAGGCCAAGATGGCGCAGGCGCCCGGCCTCGCCGCCGAGCAGGGCCAAATCGACCGCGAATATCAGGTGCTCAAGGACCAGTATGACAAGCTGCTGTCCGACCGCGAGCAGGTGCGCATCCGCAGCCAGGCACAGACCGAGACCGACGCGATGAAGTTCGACGTCGTCGACCCGCCGACGCTGCCGCGCGCGCCGACCAAGCCGAACCGGCCGCTGCTGCTTGCGGCGGTGCTGATCGCGGGGCTGGGCGCTGGCGTCGCCGGCGCGTTCGGGCTCGACAAGCTGACCACGACCTTCCCGACCGCGGCGCGTCTCGAAAAGGCGAGCGGCATGCCGGTGATCGGCTCGATCGGCGAAGTGCTGAGCGCGGCGCAGATCGAAATGCGGCAGCGCAAGCTGCGGCTGTTCGCCGGCGCAGCCGCGGGACTGGCGGTGGCGTTCGTCGGGCTGCTCGGGCTCGAATTCGTCCAGCGCGGCATGGGGGCCTGAGATGAACGACGAAACCCCGCGCCGCTATCGCGGCTCGCTGCTCGAACGGGCGGCGGAGCAATATGGCTATTTGCGGCCGGCGACCCCGGCCGTTGCGCCGATCCCGGTCGTCGACGAAGAGCCGCTGACGCTGACGGTCCGCTCTCCCGCGCCCCCGGTGGCCCAGGCGCCGTTGGTAGAGCCGGTGGTCCGCCCTGAGGTTGAGATGCCGGTCACGCGCAAGGCGGAAGCGCCCGCACCCGAGCCGAGGCCGGTGCGACAGGGCCGTCGCCGCAGTGCGTCGATCGACCGCATCGCGCTGCGCGAAGGGGGCATGCTCGTTCCCGGCGGGCAGATCACGGCGATGGCGGAGGAATTCCGCATGGTGAAGCGCCAGCTGCTGCTCACTGCCCGCAACGTTGCGGGCAAGGATGCGAAGGCGGCCGACCGCGCGCGGATGATCCTCGTCTGCTCGGCACAGCCCGACGAGGGCAAGACCTTCTGCGCGATCAACCTCGCGCTCTCGATGGCCGCCGAGAAGGACATGGAGATCCTGCTCGTCGATGCCGATTTCGCCAAGCCCGACATTCTCGGCCGCCTGGGGCTGCCCGAAGGGCCGGGCCTGCTCGACGCGCTTTCGGGCGCGGTGGATGTCGAAGATTGCATCGTCGACACCGACGTGCCGCAGCTTTCGGTGCTGCCGGCGGGAACGCGCACCATCGGCGATACCGAGCTGCTGGCGAGCGACCGTGCCCGGGCGATCCTCGACGGGCTCGCCCACGCCAATCCCCGCCGTATCGTGATCTTCGATTCGCCGCCCGCGCTCGCCGCCTCGCCGGCTTCGGTGCTGGCGACGCATGTCGGGCAGGTGATGCTCGTCGTCCGCGCCGATCGCACCAGCGAGGGCGATCTTCGCGAGGCAGTCAATGTTCTCGACGGCTGCGAGCACATCCAGCTCGTGCTCAACTCGGTCTCCTTCCAGCCCGGCGGTCGCCGGTTCGGAAGCTATTATGGGGAGGCGGGCGAATGACCCGGCTCGAGTTCATCGCCATCGCCGCGCTGGTCTGCACCGCCGCACCCGCTTATGCCCAGCGCACCAAGGTGTCGCCCTATATCGAGGCGAGCCAGGTGCTGATCGCCGACCTCGACAACGGTGGCGATCTGCTGACCTATTCGACCGTGGGCGCCGGCATCGACGCACAGGTGAACAGCCGCCGCATCGAGGTCCAGGTGAGCTATCGCTACGAGCATCGCTTCGCCTACGACAAGGACATCGCCGACGATTCGACCCATAGCGGTCTCGTCCAGGCGCGCGCGCGGATCACGCCTGAACTGACGGTCGAGGCCGGCGCCATCGCCGCGCGCGGCCGCGCCGACATCCGCGGCGACGCGTTCGGCACCGCGCAGGGCAATGTCTCGAACAGCAGTCAGGTGTTCGCCGGCTATGTCGGGCCGAGCCTGGCGACTCATCTCGGGCCTATCTTCGCCAATGCCGCCTATCGGTTCGGCTACACCAAGGTCGAGGCCCCCGAGGGCGGCACCGGCGTTCCCGCGGGGTCGCCGCCGCTCGACCGCTATGATGATTCGAAGGTTCATGTCGCGACCGCCAGCGTCGGCGTGAAATCGGGCACCGTGCTGCCAGTCGGCATCACCGCCAGCGGCTCGTATACCCGCGAGGATGCCGGCCAGCTCGATCAGCGCTTCGAGGGCACCTACGCCCGCGGCGACGTGGTTCTGCCGGTCGGCCGCGGCGTCGCGCTCGCCGCCGGCGTCGGCTATGAGAAGATCGAAGTCAGCCAGCGCGATGCGCTGATCGCCGGCGGCGCGCCAGTGATCGACCGCAACGGCCGTTTCGTCACCGATCCCGCCTCGCCGCGTCGTCTCGCCTATAATTTCGACGGCACCTTCTGGGACGCCGGAGTGATCTGGCGCCCGAGCCGTCGCACCTTCCTCGAGGCGCGCGTCGGCGAGCGCTACGGCTCGATGAGCTATACCGGCTCGGCGAGCTACCAGATCGGCCCCGGCAGCGGCATCCAGATCGGCGCCTATGACACGGTCGAGACCTTCGGCCAGGAGCTGAACGGCTCGCTGGTGCGGCTGCCGACCAGCTTCGTCACCACCACCGACCCGTTCGGCAACCAATTCGGCGGCTGCATCTACGGCACCACCGGCGCCGCGGCGGGCGGCTGCCTCAACCAGGTGTTCGCGTCGACCGCGACCGCGGCCTATCGCGCGCGCGGCATCACCGGGGTCGCGGTGCTCAATCGCGGCGGCACCCGGATCGGCGTCGGCGGCGGCTATGCGCGCCGCAGCTTCCTCGCGCCGCAGACCGTCGGCGGGGTGAGCATCGACGGCACTTCGGACGAGAGCATCTATGCGCAGCTGTTCGCGTCAAGCGACGTCGGTCGCAACGGCTCGATCAGCACCAGCGTGTTCGGCAGCTATTACGACAGCGACATCGCCGCGGCGCAGGGTATCTTAGGCTGGGGCGCGAACACCGCCTACACACATATGTTCGGTCCACTCGGCGCTACCGCGTCGCTCGGACTGTTCGGATTCGACAGGGAAGGCGACTCCGATGCTTCCGCCCAGGCACAGGCGCTGGTCGGTTTGCGCTACGGATTCTAGGATCGAGGCAGGCAGATGTACGACGATCATTACGGACTGAGCGGCAGGCCGTTCCAGCTCACGCCGGACCCGCGTTTCTGGTTCGACACAGCGACCCACCGCAAGGCGATGGCCTATCTCGGCTACGGGCTGAGCCAGGGCGAGGGCTTTGTCGTGATCACCGGCGACCCGGGTGTCGGCAAGACCACACTGATGGGGCATCTGCTAGGCGAGATCGACGAGCAGCGGCTCAACGTCATCAAGATCGTCTCGACCCAGCTGCGTCCCGAGGACCTGCTCCAGACGGTGTGCGCCGGGCTCGAGATCGACGCGACCGGCGCGAGCAAGGCGGCGATGCTCGCCAGCATCGAGCATAGCCTGCACGAAGTGGCGCGAAGCGGCCGCCGTACGCTGCTGATCATCGACGAGGCGCAGGCACTGCCCGCCGAGAGCCTCGAAGAGCTGCGCATGCTCTCCAACTTCCAGGCGGGCGGCTATGCGCTGCTCCAGATCTTCCTGCTCGGCCAGCCCGAATTCCGGCTGACGCTGCAGGATGGCAAGCTCGAGCAACTGCGCCAGCGCGTGATCGCGATGCATCATCTCGCACCGATGGATGCCAACGAGCTCGAACCCTATCTGCTCCACCGGCTCTCGCTGGTCGGCTGGCGCGGCAAGCCGCGCTTCACCAACGACGCGCTGACCGCGATGCACCGCTGGTCGGGCGGGATCCCGCGGCGGGTTAACCAGCTCGCAGGCCGCGTGCTGCTGTTCGGCGCGGTCGAGCAGCTCGACACGTTCGGCGCGCCTGAACTCGCAGCGGTTATCGCCGATCTCGACAGCGACGCATCGGGCGCAGCCGCGCCGAAGCGCGAGTCCCTTGTCGAGCCGCTCGAACTGCGCGACGTCGCGCCGCTTTCGATGGGCACGCCGACCCCCACTGTCGCCGAGGACGTCCGGCCGCTGCGCGGAGAGCCGCTCGTCGAGGGCGCGTCGCCAGCAGCGGAAACGCCGCTCGATCATCGGATCGCCGAACTAGAGAAGCAGCTGCAGGAGCAGGATGCGGCGCTCCGCCGCGTGCTGACCCTGCTCGTCGACTGGGTCGAGAACAGCGAGGGCGAGCGGCGGCCGGATCTGTCGAGCCTACGCGGGCACGCGGCCTGACGGCGTGGTCGTCAACGGCCTCTCGGTAGACGTCGAGGACTGGTTTCAGGTCGGAGCGTTCGAGAAGACGATCGCACGCGACGACTGGGACAGGCTCGAACATCGCGTCGAGGCCAATACCGACAGGGTGCTGGCGCTGTTCGCCGGCGCGGGCGTCCATGCCACCTTCTTCACGCTCGGCTGGGTGGCGAAACGCTATCCGGCGCTGATCCGTCGCATCGCCGAGTCAGGGCACGAGGTCGCGAGCCACGGCTGGGCGCACCAGCGCGTCTTCACGATGGACGCCAGGCAGTTCCGCGCCGACCTCGCCGATGCACGCGCGGCGCTGGAGGATGCCAGCGGCACTGCCGTCACCGGCTATCGCGCGCCAAGCTTCTCGATCGACCGGCGCACGCCCTGGGCGCATGCCGAGCTTGCAGAGGCGGGCTATCGTTACTCTTCGAGCATCGCCCCGATCCGCCACGACCACTATGGCTGGCCCGAGGCGCCTCGCCGGCCCTTCCGGCCGCTCGCCGACGCCGGGCTGATCGAGCTGCCGATCACGATCGCGCGCGTGGCGGGTCGCGAGATCACCGCCGGTGGAGGTTTTTTCCGACTGCTGCCCAACGGCGTCACCGATCGCGCGGTGCGCACCGCCAATGCGGCGGAAATGGCGGCGATCTTCTATTTCCATCCGTGGGAAGTCGACCCCGGTCAGCCCCGCGTTACCGATGCGCCTCTCAAGTCGCGGCTGCGGCAATACGCCCGGCTTGGGGCGATGGCGGGCAAACTCGAGCGGCTGATCGCGACGCATGCCTGGGGGCGCGTGGACGCGATTGCCGCGCGCGAGGCGAAGCGCCTGCGATGAACGCGCCGCTGCTAACCCGGCCGATCGGGCTTCGTGCCGCCGATTTGCGGGACGCGAACGAGCGCGCGCGGATCGCCGCATGGGTCGCCGCGCACCCGGACGGTACGCCCTTTCATTTGCCGGAATGGAGCGTCGCAGTGGCCCGCGGCTGCGGGCAGAAAAGCCACTACCTGATCGCCGAGCGTGGCGATGGCAGGCTAGCGGGCCTGTTGCCGCTGACCGAGGTGCATTCGCCGCTGTTCGGCCGGGCGCTGGTATCGGCGGGGTTCGGCGTCGGCGGGGGTATTCTTGTCGATGACGCGGCCACCGTGGCGGCGCTGAGTGAAGCGGCTTGGGCACTGGCCGAACGGCTCAGCTGCCCGACGGTCGAGCTTCGCGGCGGCGCAAACCCCGGAAACGGATGGCAGAGCGACAACACGACCTATCTGGGCTTCGTTCGCGACCTCGCCGTCGACGACGAGGCCGAATTGCTGACGATTCCGCGCAAACAGCGCGCCGAGGTGCGGCGCGCGCTCGGCAATGATCTCGAGATCGACGCCGCCAGTGCCGATGCGGGTGCGCATTACGCCGTGTATGCGGAGTCGGTGCGCAATCTCGGCACACCGGTGTTTCCGCGCGCGCTGTTCGCCGCAGTGCTGGACGAGTTCGGCGCGGCCGCTGATGTTCTGACGGTACGGCATAAGGGCGTGCCGGTGGCCAGCGTGCTCAGCTTGTATTGGAACGGCACTGTCTATCCCTATTGGGGTGGGGGCACCGACGCGGCGCGGGCTTTGCGCGCCAATGACGCGATGTATTTCGCGCTGATGCGCCATGCTCGCGAGCGCGGCTGCACGCGGTTCGATTTCGGCCGCTCCAAGGCGGGGACCGGCGCGGCGGCGTTCAAGAAGAACTGGGGGTTCGAGCCGCGGCCGCTCACCTATTTGACCCGCGCGCCCGAGGGTGTGGCGGCGCGCAAGATCAATCCGCTCGATCCGAAATACAGCCTGCAGGTGCGGGCGTGGCAGCGCATGCCGCTCTGGGCAGCGAACAGGTTCGGTCCATGGATCGCGCGGGGGCTCGGCTGATGGGCAACATCTTGTTCCTCGCGCACCGCGTGCCGTTTCCGCCCGATCGTGGCGACAAGATTCGCAGCTATCACATATTGCGCCATCTCGCCGCGCGCCACCGCGTGCACCTCGTCGCCTTTGCCGACGATCCGCGCGACGTGGTCCGTCCTGAGCTCGCTGCGCTGACCGCGAGCCGCGCGATCGTCCGGCGGACCAAGTCGCAGGCGGTGGCCGGGGTGCAGGCGCTCGCATCGGGGCGGCCCTTGTCACTGACTGCGTTCGATGCCGCCGCGATGCGGCGGGCGATCGGCGAGGTGCTGGCGCGCGAAGATATCGAGACGATCTTCGTCTTCTCGGGCCAGATGGCGCAGTATCTGCCCGAAGGGGCGAAGCAGCGGGTGATCATGGATTTCGTCGACATGGATTCGGCCAAGTTCGCCGCCTATGCCGATGCGGCGCGCGGGCCGATGCGCCGGCTCTATGCGCGCGAAGCGGCGTTGTTGGCCGCGTTTGAGACACGCGTCGCGGCACGTGCCGATGCGAGCCTTTTCGTCAGCGAGGCCGAGGCGGACCTGTTCCGCCGCTCGACCGGCGCAGGCCGCGTGCAGGCGATCGAGAACGGCATCGACACCGAACATTACAACCCCTCGGCAGCGTTCGAACCCGCCAAGGCCGGCGAGGGGCTGATCGTCTTCACCGGGCAGATGGACTATCGGCCCAATATCGAAGCGGTGCGGTGGTTCGCAGAGGCGATCCTGCCGCGGGTCCGCGCGGCGTGTCCCGAGGCAGGCTTCGCCATCGTCGGTCGCGATCCCACCGACGGCGTGAAGGCATTGGGCCGGCAGGACCGCGTGATGGTCACCGGCGAAGTCGCCGATGTCCGCGGCTGGCTTGCAGCGGCGGCGCTGGTCGTCGCGCCGCTCAAGCTTGCGCGCGGGGTGCAGAACAAGGTGCTCGAGGCGATGGCGATGGCGCGGCCGGTGGTCGCCTCGGAAGCGGCGGCGGAGGGGATCGATCATGAAGGCACGATCGCCATCGGCGCCACTGCCGCGGAGATCGAGGTGGAAGTCATCCGGCTTCTCGCGGATCGTGGCGCTGCTGCCGATCTGGGAAGGGCTGCGCGGGCGCGGGTAGTCGCACGCTATGGCTGGGAAGCCCGACTCGCTCCGCTGGATGCGCTGTTCAAATTGCCGGCACGATTGGGGCGTGCAGCATGACGGTGGCGGTACCACACAGCGACTTCACCTCGGCCACAAGCTTCGATGCGCGCTGGCTGCGGCATGCCGCGATCCTGGTCGGGGTGTGGGCGGTCCTGTTGCTGCTGTTCCGGCGCGACACGCTTGATCTTGCGACGATCTACTGGACCAACACCACCTTCGGACATTGCCTCTTCATCGCGCCGGTGATCGCCTGGCTGGTCTGGCAGCGGCGGCACGGGCTCGCGATCGTGCGGCCGCAGGGCTGGTGGCCGGGGCTGGTGCTGGTCGCGGCGGGCGGCCTCGGCTGGCTGCTCGGCGATGCCGCCGGAGTGGCGCTGTTCTGCCATACCGGGCTGGTGCTGATGCTGCAGGGGGGGGCGGTTAGCGTGCTCGGGCCCAGTGTCGGCCGGGCGCTGCTGTTTCCGATCGCGTATATGGCTTTCCTCGTGCCATTCGGCGATTTCCTCGAGGCGCCGCTGCAGGCGATCACCGTGGGGATGATCATGCCGCTGCTCGCCCTGTTCGGCGTGCCGGCGAGCGTCGACGGCGTGCTGATCACCACATCGAACGGCTATTTCGAAGTCGCCGAGGCGTGTTCGGGCGCCAAGTTCGTGATCGCGATGACGGCGTTCGGCGTGCTCGTCGCCAATGTCTGCTACCTCTCGTGGCGTCGGCGTGCCGCCTTCCTCACCATGGCGCTGGTCGTGCCGATCGTCGCCAATGGACTGCGCGCCTTCGGGACGATCTATGCGGCGTGGTGGACCTCGGTCGAGGCGGCGACGGGGATGGACCACATCGTCTATGGCTGGTTCTTCTTCGCCGCGGTGATGGCAGCGGTACTGGCGATCGGCTGGAAATGGTTCGATCGCGATCCCGACGCGCCCTGGTTCGATCCGCTGCGGCTTCAGGCGCCGGTCGCGCGCCGCGCAGATGCTTCGGTGACCGCGCTGCTGACGCTCACCACCGCCAGCTTGTTCCTTGGCTGGAGCACGCTGATCACCGCCCGCGCCGCGCCGCTTCCGGCCAAGCTCGCACTGCCGCAGGTTCCCGGCTGGCAACGCGTAGCCGCCAACCCCGCCGCGCCATGGTCGCCCAACTACCCCGGCGCCGATCATTTCCTGATCGAGCGCTACGCCGACGCGCGCGGCCGCACCGTCGACCTCGCCGTCGCGGTCTATGCGAGCCAGCGCGAAGGCAAGGAATTGGTCGGCTTCGGAATCGGCGCGATCCGCGAGAACGACCGCTGGGTGCGCATCGCCGACTTGCCCGATCTTTCGGGCGGTCACGCGCTGCGCATGACCGGTCCCGAGCGGGTAGAACGCGTGACGGTTAGTTGGTACCGCGTCGGCGACACGCTGACCGGGAGCGACAAGCGGGTGAAGTTCGAGACGTTGAAGGTCAAGCTGCTGGGGGAAAATCAGGCTGCGGTCGCGGTGCTGCTGTCGGCCGAGCAGGGGGCGGATGCTGGTGGACAGGCGGCGATCGGCGACTTCCTGCAGGCGCTCGGGCCTCTCGACGCCTTCGCCGACCGCCTCGCCGGCGGCCGCTAGCCATGTGCGGAATCGCGGGGCTCTATTACCCCGCCATCGCCAAGCCGGTCGATCCGGCGCGGATCGTCCAGATGCGCGACGCGCTCGCGCATCGCGGGCCAGACGGCGCGGGAGTGTGGACCGCGCCCGGGGTCGGGCTCGGCCATCGCCGGCTGTCGATCATCGATCTCGAAGGTGGAGTCCAGCCGATGGCGACGCCCGAGCAGGACGTGGTCGTCACGTACAACGGTGAGATCTACAATTTCCAGGAAGTGCGTGCCGAGCTCGAGGTACGGGGCGCGCGTTTCCTGACCGGCAGCGATACCGAGGTGTTGCTCCATGGCTGGCGCGCCTGGGGTCCCGCGATGCTGGAGCGGCTGAACGGCATGTTCGCCTTCGCGCTCTACGACGCGACCAGGCAGAGCCTGTTCCTCGCGCGCGACCGCTTCGGGGTGAAGCCGCTGGTGTATACCAAGCTCGCCGACGGAGCAGTGGCGTTCGCGTCCGAGATCAAGGGCTTGCTGGCGCATCCGCTGTTCCGGCGGCGGCCGGACTTCCGTGCGGTCGAGGATTATCTTGGACTCGGCTATGTGCCCGACGACGCGTCGCTGCTGGTCGGGGTCAAGAAGCTGCCCGCGGGCCATTATCTGCTGCTCCAGCGCGGCAAGCGCATCCCGCAGCCGGTGCGCTGGTGGGATATCGACTTTTCTAACCGTGCCACGGGCAAGGTCCGCGATCTCGAGGCGGAGTTGATCGAGCGGATGCGCACGGCAGTGCGGGCGCGGATGATCGCCGACGTGCCGCTCGGCGCATTCCTCTCCGGCGGGGTCGACAGCAGCGCCGTGGTCGCGCTGATGGCCGAGGCGAGCAAGAGCGCGGTGAAGACCTGCACCATCGGCTTCGACGAGTCCGGCCATGACGAGAGCGACTATGCGCGGCAGGTAGCCGAGCGCTTCGCGACCGCGCATCGCGCGCGCACCGTCGATGCCGACGATTTTGCGCTGATCGACACGTTGGTCGCGGCGTTCGACGAACCCTTTGCCGATGCGTCGGCACTGCCGACCTACCGGGTCTGCGAACTGGCCCGAGAGAACGTGACGGTGGCGCTGTCGGGCGACGGCGCCGACGAGGCGTTCGCCGGCTATCGCCGCTACCGCTTCTTCGCTGCCGAGGAGCGGCTGCGCGGGATGTTGCCAGCCGGGTTCCGCGCCAATGTGTTCGGCACCCTCGGCCGCATCTACCCCAAGGCTGATTGGGCACCGCGGCCATTTCGGGCGAAGACGACGCTGCTCGCGCTCGCCGAGGGGGGGGAGTTCGCCTATCCCAAGGCGGTCGGCGTCACCGCCCCCGAGCTGCGCGACCTGCTCTACACCAGCGCCGCGAAGCACACGCTTGCCGGCCACCGCGCCGAGCAGCGCTATGTCGATACAATGCGGCTGGCGCCGGCGCGAGACGCGCTCGACCGTGCGCAATATGCGGACATCAAGCACTGGCTGCCCGGTGACATCCTCACCAAGGTTGATCGCACCAGCATGGCGGTGAGCCTGGAGGCGCGCGAGCCGCTGCTCGACTATCGCCTCGTCGAGTTCGCCGCGACCTTGCCGCCCTCGCTCCGCATAAAGGCGGGGCAGGGCAAATGGCTGATGAAGAAGGCGCTCGAGCCCTATCTGCCCAAGGAGATACTGTACCGGCCGAAAATGGGCTTCGTCACGCCGATCAGCGCATGGTTCCGCAAGGGGCTGGCCGATGAAGCGGCGGGGCTGGCGCGGTCGCGCGTTCTGGCGGGGACCGGCTGGTTCGAGCCGACTGCGATCGAGAAGCTCGCCGCCGACCACAAGGCCGGGCGCGCCGAGCATGGCCGGACGCTGTGGCAGCTGCTGATGCTCGAGCGCAGCCTCGAACGGCTGTTCGGCTAGCCGCGATTGCCGACGGGCGGCGGACGTGTGACAAACGCGACCATGCCGACGCCGCGCCCGGACCGTGACTATGCCTTCGGGCTCGCGCGCGCATTCGGCGGGGCGGTCATCTTCGCGCTGCCGCTGCTGATGACGATGGAGATGTGGTCGATCGGCACCTCTGTCCATCCGCTGCGGTTGCTGCTGTTCCTCGTCTGCAACTTCGTCGTGCTCGTGTTCCTCTCGCGCTTCGGTGGGTTCGAGCGCACCGCCAATGTGCGGGAGGACCTGTTCGATGCGTTCGCGGCCTATGCCGTCGGGATGATCGCGTCGGCGGCGATCCTCGGCGTGTTCGGGCTGCTCTCGACAGGCATGGCGCTCGACGAGCTGACCGGGATGGTCGCGATCCAGGCGGTCCCCGCGAGCTTCGGCGCGATGATTGCGCGCAAGCAGCTCACCGGCGGCGACCCCGAGGAGGATGAGGAGAAGGCGGCGCGCTCGGCGGGCCATGGCGGGCAGCTGTTCCTTATGCTGGCGGGAGCGCTGTTCCTCGCGTTCAACGTTGCGCCGACCGAAGAGATGGTGCTGATCGGCTACAAGATGAGCGCGTGGCACAGCTTCGCGCTGATGGTCGGCTCGATGCTGCTGCTGCACGTGCTGGTGTTCGCCGTCGGGTTCGCCGGGCAGGAGGATGCGCCTGAGGGCTATGGGCTGGCGCGGCGCTTTCTCGTGTTCACGGTGCCGGGCTATGCGATCGCGCTGACGGTGAGCCTGTTCGTGCTGTGGACCTTTGGCCGGGTCGACGGCAATTCGTTGGAAACGGTGGCGGAGACCGTGGTGGTGCTGGGCTTCCCCGCGGCGATCGGCGCCGCGATCGCCCGGCTGGTGGTGTAGGAGCGAGCATGGCAGAGGCACGCAAGGCCGGCGCGACGCCGGCGCTGGAATGGATCGCGGCGGGGCTCGGGCTGTTCGCGATCCTGTTCGTCGCGGTGGTGATCGGGCGCGAGGCGCTTATGGGCGAGGCCGATCAGCTGCCGGCGCTGGAGGTGCGGGCCACGCGCATCGTGCCGAACGCAACGGGGTTCGTCGTCGAATTCGAAGTCGTCAACCGCGCGAGCGGCACCGCCGCGGCGGTAGAGATCGAGGGAAGCCTCGGCTCCGAAACCAGCAGCGCGACGATCGACTATGTCGCCGGCGACGCCCGGGCGGTGGGCGGGCTGTTCTTCAAACAGGACCCGCGCGGCCAGCCGCTGGAACTCAGGGCGCTGGGTTTCCAGACGCCCTGAGGATTTTCGCTAGTGCAGCAGCACGATCGCGGCGTGCAGCGTCAGCGCCACCAGCGCCACCGTCGACAGCACGAACAGGCTGAAGCGCACCGCCACCTTGTTGAACGTCGCCTGGACGAGGCTGTGGAGCACGCGCAGCGCGACATAGCCCCATGCGATCCAGGCATTGATCCCGTCGCCGGCGCCGAGCAGCGCCAGCGCGAAGCAGATCGCGTAGAACAGCGTCGGCTGCTCCATCAGGTGGATATAATTGTGCGCCGGCCATTGCGCGCGCTCCTCGACCATGCCGTCGAGGATACCGGGGCGGCCGCCGCGGGCCCGCGACAAGTCGATGCCGGCCTTGCGGAGCGCGGGCATGCGCACCGCCATCATCCAGACGAGCATGACCAGCGACCATGCGACGAGCGCCACCACCGGCGCGAGAATCTGGCTGTGCATTTCGGTGTCCCCCTCCGATTATGCCACGAGGCTAGGCAATCAGTGCTTCGCGGTCCAGCGCGCGAACACATCGGGCCACAGCCGGCCAGGAGAGTCGGCGGGTAGATGGAGCGCGCCGAAGCCGTGGCCGCCCTTCTCGAACAAATGCGCTTCGACCGGCACATTGTGCGTGCGGCAGGCGCCGATCATCGCGACGCTCTGCTGGATCGGCACGGTCGCGTCATCGATCGCGTGGACGAGGAAGACCGGCGGCGTGTCGGGCCGCACCCGATCCAGCGGCGTGTAGCGCGCCTTGGTCCCGGCATCGGTCGACTCACCCCACAGGCCGTTGCTCCTGCGGTCCTCGAAGCCCGCCGAGTGGAACGAGACCGCGGGATAGACGAGCCCGGCATAAGCCGGGCGAGCCGAGCCGCTGTCGGCGGCATCGACGGGCTGGTAGACCGGATCGGCATGACCGACCGCAAGCATCCCGCCGAGATGGCCGCCGGCCGAGAAGCCGACCAGCCCGAGCTTCGTCGGATCGATGCCGTATCTCGCGGCTTTGGCGCGGATCAGCCGCATCGCCCGCTGGGCATCCTGCAGCGGCACGTCGGGGCGATTGGCCCAGCCTTCCCCGGGCAGGCGATAGGCGAGGACGAAGACGGTGATGCCGTGCGGGGTCAGCGCCCTGGCGACGTCGACGCCTTCATTCTCGATCGAGACGAAATTATAGCCGCCGCCGGGGATCGACAGCACCGCGCGGCCGTCCGGCTTGGCCGGGCGATAGACGCCGACGATCGGCTCGGACACGCCGCGCAGCCACAGCTCCTTGAAGCTGCCGTTGATCGTGAAATTATTGGCCGGGAGCGGGGACGGGGCGCCGGGGGGCGTACCCGGCCACAGCTTGAAGTGCTCGCGCGGCGGCCAGGCGGCGGTGCCGGTGCCGGCGACATAGCGGACGGGCGCGTCCTGTGCGCGCGTCGCCGAAGACAAGGTGAGCGCGGCAGCGCCTCCGATCAGGGTACGACGGTCGATCGGCATTGCATTCTCCCCCACTGCTTCGGCGGAATGTCCAACATCTGAGCGGGTCAGATGTTGGATTCGCCCTGCTTAACTTCCCTGATTGCACGCGCATTGTGAAATTCCGTTTCTCCGCCGAGCAACTTCGTTTCAACAATCGACAGCCGCAATCTCCAACAAGCTGCTGCGAAAGCATAGCATTGTCGCGCCTTGTAGGACAGCGCGGTCAGGTTGCCGAGCGGGCGTCGAAGGTGCCGCGCGCCGCCTCGATGCGCTCGATATTGACCTCGGCCCAGACCCACACGCCGCAGAACGCCGCGCCGAGGCTCTCGCCGAGATCGGTCAGCCGATAGTCGACGCGCGGCGGAATCACGGCATGGACGGTGCGATCTACCAGTCCGTCGCGCTCCATCTGGCGCAGTGTCTGGGTGAGCATCTTCTGGCTGATTCCGGAGACCAGTTTGCCGACCTGGGTGAAGCGCAGATGCTCGTGCCCGGCGAGCGCTTCGAGGATCAGCATCGTCCATTTGTCGGCGACGCGGCCGATCACGTCGGTGACGAGTGCGTCGACACGGGGATCCACGGCCTCCGGCCAAGGTTTCTGCCGTGTCGGCGGCAGCGGCGCGGGCTTGGCCAAGATTCACTCTCCAACAGGTGCGTATAATTCTTTTCGGTGCCTTCTTACTTGCGGAGAGTAGCGCTTTAGATTGACTGCAGCAACGCATCGAAGGAGCAAGCGCGATGAAGACCAGCGGCAACACCATCCTCATCACCGGCGGCGGATCGGGTATCGGCGCGGCGCTGGCGCAGCGCTTCCATGCGCAGGGCAACCGCGTGATCGTCGCCGGGCGGCGCCGGGACGCGCTCGATGCGGCGATTGCCGGGCGCGACGGCATGTTCGCGATGACGCTCGACGTGGAGAGCGCAGAGGCGGTCGAGGACTTCGCGCTGCGCGTGATCGCCGAGCATCCCTCACTCAACGTGCTGATCAACAATGCCGGGATCATGCGCTTCGAGACGCTCGATGCCCGGCGCGATCTGGCCGACGCCGAGGCGACGATCACCACCAATCTGCTCGGCCCGATCCGACTGACCAATGCGCTGATCGACCATCTCGCCGCACGCGGGGACGCAACGATCGTCAACGTGACCTCGGGGCTCGCCTTCGTCCCGCTGGTCGACACGCCGTCCTACAACGCCACCAAGGCCGCGATCCACAGCTATACCGTGTCGCTGCGCGATGCGCTGAAGGGCAGGGTGGAAGTGATCGAGCTGGCTCCGCCGGCGGTGCAGACCGGGCTCACCCCGGGACAGGAAAGCCGGTCGGGCTACCAGCCGCTCGACGAATTCGTCGATCAGGTGATGGCGCTGTTCGGCGAGCAGCCGACCCCGGCCGAGATCCTCGTCGAGCGAGTCAAGTTCCTGCGCAACGCCGAAGCGGAGGGACGATTCGATGCGACCCTCGCGCAGCTCAACGAGACCGCCCGCAAGGCGCGGGCGGCGCAGGGCTGAGGAGCGGCAGGCTCGGGCGAAGACTTGGTCGGAAGCTCTACCGAGCATCCGTTCGCGGCGCCGCGGCGAGGCGCCTGCTGCGTAGCGTGACCTAAGCGAAGGTCTGGAAGCGGGTGGGAAGCAGTCATTCCCGCTTTACCACCTCGATCACTCGCAGGTGCCAACCTTCGAGGATAATCGGCGGGTGCGACGCGATGATGACCGGCTGCCTTGGTTCAGCGGGAATGGTCACACGCGCTACCTCCGCCCGGAGGCAAATGCTGCCTTGCTCCCTTAGCGGGCGATCCAGTTTCACACCCACCCGACTTCGGCCGTGGACCGTTGAGAGGTACAGTTCGTCCTCGGCCCCAGCGTTCCCGCAAGTTTTGATTATCTTTCCTTCGAAAGTGCCAGGCGCCGCGTAAACAGATGCCAAGGGGATGGCATCGCTGAAAAGCATAGCGCCTGCGGTGAATAGCAAGACGAGGGACATACTCGACTGTACCGCTGAAACCGGAGTGTCCGCAACTGTAGCGTTTCCTGCCAGTCCGCTTTTGGAACACGCTTTGACGCTCGCGAATGTCCGACTTCGGGTGGAAAGCGGAACGGCCGCTTTCGACTGATCGATGGTGATATCAAACGTAATCTAGTCCCACGGGATTCCCACGATCATCGATGTGAGCCCGGCCGCAATAAACCCTGCCGGAGTTAGCGGAACAGCAAGTATAAAACCCGATCTGTTTGGTGCATACATCAGTCCTATGGCAACGATATGCCTATCCAAGCCATCAAAACTAGAGGGCCCCGGTAGCCGACATAGCCGGCGACGTAGATTGTCAGAATGTACAGCACGCCTACCAAGAAGGACGCGGACAGCATTGAGAACACCGCCCAGACGCGCGCATATGCACCAGCTTTCCAAGAAGCGAGCGTGATTCCCGAAATAGATATTGCCACGCCGATAAGCGAAGAGGCCAAGGTCATGAGTGTTAAGCGGTAACCCAGCGGCCAGTCCATGAGTGCCGCGCTGAGCCCCGGCATGGCTCGCCGCTCAGGAGTGCCAAAGCTAGTCCGCAGGACCTGAACATCCGTCGGGAAACCCACGCAACAATGTGAGCCGTAGAGTGCGGCCGCAGCACTGAAGACCGCGGCGAGTCCAAACAACACAATGCCAATTCGATATCCGCGCGTGTCGTCCATCTACCGGTTCCTCCGCGAACAATATGCCTCGGAGCGCACTTGCCCGCAACGCAGCGTGAGCGACAGTGTCGCGTCAAAGCTGATTGAACATCCGTGTTTCGGCATGGTGGTGACCTAGCTGAACATCCGCCATCAAGGCGGCGATTGCTGCTGTCGCCTTGCTCGATGAACGTACGTCGGCTTTCGGGCAACGCGAGCGTCGACCCGACGGGCCGACTTTGGGGCGAGAGCTGCCGGTCTTTTTCGGGATTTGCTTCGCTATCCACCGACGCCGGAAATCTGGTCGATAGCTGCCGCTGATTCAGGGCGCGAGCTTCGCCTTTCTGCAGGCAGGTCGGATGAGGGATGTGTTGTGACTCCCCCTCACCCTTCCGCCGATTTCATCGGCTCCTTCCCTCTCCCATAAGGCTAGAGGGAAGAGGGGAAGGCCTATTGGTAGCCGCCTTCCTGCTCGCGCTCCTCGGCGGCTTCTTCCTGCGCTTCCTCAAGGGCTTCCGTCTGGTCCTGCTTGGATTCGGGCTGGGGATCGTGGATCATCGCTGACTCTCCTTCGAGGGAGACAACGAACGGGCGGAAGGTGGGGTCCGCCCGCTGCGCAAAGCAAAACGGCCGGGGATCGCTCCCCGGCCGCTTCGTTTGTGCTTGCCCGCAGGCTCAGGCGAACAGCTTCGCCCAGCCGCGCTTGGCGCGATCCTTCCAGTGACCGCGATGATAGGCGTCGCTGGCGAGCAGCGGCATCACCGAGCCGGCCTCTGCGAAGACCATCTGCTCGATGCCGGTGTTGACCTTGCCCCACGACGCAGCCTCCTGCAGCGTCGAGGAGGAGCAGGCGCCGTCGCGGACGTCGGCGACGGTGATCTGGACCGCGTATTTGTGCACCGCGACGTCCTCGTGGCCGAGAATCTCGGCGCAGACGACGGTGTCCTGGATGAAGTTCTTCGGCACGCCGCCGCCGATCATCAGCAGGCCGGTGGTGCCGGCCTCGATCTTGATCTGGGTGAGCTCGCGGAAGTCCGCGACCGCGTCGATCATCAGATACGGACGGCCCGCCTTGGCGGCATCGACCTGGTGCTTGACGAGGCCGAAGCCGGCCGACGAGTCGACGAACGCCGGGCAGAAGATCGGCACGTCATGCTCGTAAGCGAGCTTGACGAGGCTGTTCTCCTTCTTGCCGTGCTCGACGAGATACTTGCCCATCTCGCGGATGAACTCGCGGCTCGAATAAGCGCGCGGCTCGAGCGTCTCGGCGATCTCGAAGATCGTGTGGTCGACGTTCTGGAGCGCTTCCTCGTCGATGTACGTGTCGTAGATGCGGTCGATGTAGAGCGAGCGCAGCGTATCATCGTCGGGGATCTCGAGCGCCTGATAGTGCTTGTGGCCGAGGCCCTCGAAGAAATCCATGTCGACGATGGTGGCGCCGGTGGCGACGATGCCGTCGACCATGTTGTTGCGCACCAGCTCTGCATAGAGATCCATGCAGCCGCCTGCCGAGGTCGAGCCCGCGATGACGAGGAAGATCGTGCAATCCTTGTCGGCCAGCATCTGGTTGTAGATGTTGGTCGCGCGGCCGAGATCGCGGCTGGTGAAGCTCATATCGGCCATCGCGTCGACGATCGGGCGCGCGTCGAACTTGGTGATGTCGATGTGCTTGACCTGCTTCGACAGCAGTTCCGCCTTGCGGGTGTCGTTGATCGGCGGGTTGGCCGCCGCGGTCTTGGTGAGGGTGTCGGTCATGGGATTCCCATCTTCATGGCCGTCGTCATTCTAAGGGGACGCGGAAACCCGTTCAGTTCCCCTCCCGCTTGCGGGAGGGGTTAGGGGAGGGATACCCGCCCCGAAACAACAGGCCCTCCCCCGTCCCCTCCCGCAAGCGGGAGGGGAGCGAAAGAGCCGATAAGTCGCGGCTATTACAGCTTGACGACGTTGTTCGCCACGGCGGGTTCTTCAACCTCGGCGTAGAGCGAGACCATCGGCTCGTCGTCGACGATCACCGTCTGGTCCGATCCGAAGCCGTTGAACGCCGTGCGCATCGCTGCGCCGTACGCGCCGAGCATGCCGATCTCGATATAATCGCCGGCGGCGATGTCCGCGGGAAGCGGGAACGGACCGGCCATATGGTCGAGATCGTCGCAGGTCGGGCCGTAGAAGCTGAACTCGACGTCGCGGGCGTTCGAATCCGGCTCGCGGAGGAGACGGACCGGGAAGCGCCAGCCGATATGCGCGGCATCGAACAGCGCGCCGTACGCACCGTCGTTGATGTAAAGCTCGTTGCCGCGGCGCTTTTCGACACGCACGATGATCGAGCTGTACTCGGCGCAGAGCGCACGGCCCGGCTCGGCCCAGAGCTCGGCCGAATAGGAGATCGGCAGGCTCTCGAACGCGCGATGGATCGTCGCGAAATAGCGCTCGAGCGGCGGCGGCTCCATGCCGGGGTACGACGAGGGGAACCCGCCGCCGACATCGATCACGTCGACGGTGACGCCCGCCTCGACGATCGCGGCACGGACGCGCTCCATCGCGTTTGCGTATGCTTCGGGCGACATCGCCTGGCTGCCGACATGGAAGCAGATGCCAAGGGCATCGGCGACCTGACGGGTGGCCATCAGCAGTTCCTTCGACTCGCCCGGGCCGGCGCCGAACTTCGACGCGAGGCTGAGCTTCGAATGGTCCGACGAGACGCGCAGACGCACGCAGAGCGTCAGATCCTCGGCGCCCTTGGTGGCAGCGACGATCTTGTCGAGCTCTTCGATCGAATCGAGGCTGAACACGCGGACGCCATGGGCGAAATACGCCTCGGCGATCGCTTCCTCGGCCTTGACCGGATGCATGAAGCACAAGGTCGCTTCCGGCAGCGTCGACGCGACGAGACGCACCTCGGCAATCGAGGCGACATCGTAATGGGTGACGCCGCTATCCCACAGGATCTGCAGCAGATCCGGCGAGGGATTGGCCTTCACGGCATACATCGAGCGACCCGGAAACTTCTCGACGAAGAAGCGGGCGGCGCGCGATGCGGCGTGCGGACGAGTCAACGTGACCGGCTGAACCGGGCGCTGGGCGGCAATGTCGATACCGCTAAGTGCGGTCGATCGGGGAGACGCTAACCCCAGCGCGCTATGATGCTTGTGCAATTCAAGGGACCTCCAAATGCCTTGCGGCAATCATTGACGAAAAGCTGCCTTGCGGTTGGAAGTCCCATGGGGCAGCGGAAGGCGGCATTTAGGGACGAGGTCCCCCCGTGTAAAGCGATTCGATATCCGGAAATGTACGGCAGGGGTGAAGTGTGACGATTGTGCGACAGCCGACCCGGGCGGGGGTGCGTGACGCTGCAGCGAAGATCGCAGCAATCCTGCCGCAAACCCCTCTGTTTACAGTGGAATTTCGGGGGGTGCCGGTCTGCTTCAAGGCCGAATCGCTGCAGCCGATCGGCGCCTTCAAGATCCGCGGGGCATGGCATCGGCTCACCGCATTGGACGCGGCGGCGCGCGAGCGCGGGGTCGTCGCCTTCTCGTCGGGGAATCATGCGCAGGGAATCGCCTGGGCCGCGAAGCGACTCGGTATTCCGGCGGTCATCGTGATGCCGTCCGACGCGCCCCGAGTGAAGCTCGACGCGACGCTGGCGATGGGCGCCGAGGTGGTGAAGTACGACCGCGCGACCGAGAGCCGCGAGAAGATCGCCGCGCATCTGGCGCATGCGCGCGGGGCGACGCTGGCACCGAGCTTTGACGATCCGTGGATCATCGAGGGGCAGGGCAGCGCCGGGATCGAGGCGATGACGCAGATGGTCGAAATGAAGCTGCCCGACCCTTCGCGTGTCGTGGTGCCGTGCGGCGGCGGTGGGCTCGCCGCCGGGCTCGCGCTCGCACTGCCCGAGGCGGATATGATCGTGGTCGAGCCGGAGGGGTGGGACGATATGCGCCGCAGCCTCGAAGCGGGCTGGATCGAGCCGGTCGGCGACAATCCACCGCAAACCGCCTGCGACGCGCTGCAGACCAGAGAGGTGTCGCCGCTCACCTTCGACGTGCTCAGCCGCCGCGGCGCCACCGGAGTGGCGGTCAGCGAGGCTGAGATCCGCGCGGCGCAGCGCTGGGCGGCGGCGAAGCTGCGACTCGTGCTCGAACCCGGCGGCGCCGTCGGGCTCGCGGCGCTGCTTGCGGGCAAGATCGAGGCGAAGCCGGGATTGCTCGTGATCCTTTCCGGCGGCAATGCCGATCCCGACGCCTATGCGGCGGTGCTGGGATCGAGGGACTGATGAAGGAAACGCGCTTCGGCGCCGTGATCGCCAATGTGCTGAGCGTAGGCACCCGCGGGCTCGGGCTGTTCCTCTGGTATTTCCTGCGACTGATCTACCGCGGCGAGCCGCGCGTCGTCGCGGGCTTCGTCTTCGCCGGGCTGCTGATCGCGGCGCTGATCTGGCTGGTGGTGCGATGATCGATCCCGCGCTCAATCCGCTGCTGCTGAGCATCGCCGTGGTCGCGATGTTCGCGTTGGTCTGGGGCGGCGTGCGCACGTGGCGCGGCGGCGACCGGCAAAAAGGCGTGCTGATGCTGATCTGCGCGCTGGTGCTGCTCGGCAATCTGCTGATCTGGTCGATCTGATTCCGGTGACAATTGGTTACACTTGTTCGTTGGACGCTCCGAAGCGGCGCCGATAGGTTTCGCATCGTTCCGAACCAAGGGAGCGTGCGATGCGCAAGGGCTGGATTGCTGGTGGCTTGATCGTGGCGGTGGCGGTGCCGGCGCTGGCACAGGGGCGTCCACCGGCGTCGCAATCGGCGAGCGCGCCACGCGAGATCGCCTATGGCGCCGATCGGCTGCAGCGGCTCGACTTCTATGCGGCGCGGCAGGGCTCAGCGCCGGCGCCGCTGTTCGTCTTCGTCCATGGCGGCGGCTGGCGGCAGGGCGACAAGCGCAACGCGACCGGCGCGGAGAAGGTCGCGCATTACACCGGACGCGGGTTCGCCTTCGCATCGGTCAACTACCGGCTGGTGCCCGGGGCCAGGGTCGAGGACCAGGCGCAGGACGTGGCGAATGCGATCGGGTATCTCGTCGCCAACGCGCGGTCGCTCGGGATCGACGCCTCGCGGATCGTGCTGGCGGGGCATAGCGCCGGTGCGCATCTCTCGGCATTGGTCGCCACCGATCCGCGCTATCTGCAGCGCGCGGGGCTGGGGGTCGATCGGCTCGACGGCGTGGTGCTGCTCGACGGCGCCGCCTATGACGTGCCCACCCAAAGAAGCGAGGGGCCGCGGATCATGCAGCGCACCTATGCACAGGCGTTCGGCGACGATCCGGCTCGGCAACGTGCGCTTTCGCCGACACTGCAGGCGGCGGCACCCAACGCGCCGGCGTTCCTGATCCTCCATGTCGATCGAGCGGACGGGAAGCGGCAATCGGAGGCGCTGGGCGCGGCGTTGAGTCAGGCGGGCGCGCGGGTCTCGGTCGAGGCGCTCGAGGGCAGGGGCCTGCGCGGGCACATGGCGATCAACCGCTCGCTCGGGGACGCGGATTATCCGGCGACGGCGATCGTCGACCGGTGGATCGACAAGGTGATCGGCGGATAAACGTCATCCCGGTGAAAGCCGGTACTCGTGCCGTATCGCGTCTCGCCTGAGAACCCGGCTTTCGCCGGGATGACGGATCAGCTTCTCAGCGGATCGGCGAATTGGGGTCGAGGCGCATGTCGAGATAGCGGTCCACCGAGCCCATCAGCTGCTCCATCTCGTCCTGGAAGAAATGGTTCGCGTGCGGAATCGTATCGTGGTGGATCGTGATGTGCTTCTGCGTGCGCAGCTTGTCGACGAGCTTCTGGGTCGCCGCCGGAGTCGCGACTTCGTCGCCCTCGCCCTGAATGATGATGCCCGAGGAGGGGCAGGGCGCGAGGAAGCTGAAGTCGTACATGTTCGCCGGCGGGGCGACCGAGATGAAGCCGCGGATCTCGGGACGGCGCATCAGCAGCTGCATGCCGATCCACGCGCCGAAGCTGACTCCGGCGATCCACGTGGTCGAGGCCTCGGGGTGAAAGCTCTGCACCCAATCGAGCGCCGAGGCGGCATCGGAGAGCTCGCCGATGCCATTGTCGAAAGTGCCCTGGCTCTTGCCGACGCCGCGGAAATTGAAGCGGAGAGTCGCGAAGCCGCGGCGCTGGAAGGTCTTGTACAGCTCCTGGACGATACGGTTGTTCATCGTTCCGCCCGCATTGGGGTGCGGATGGAGGATCATCGCCACCGGCGCGCGCGGCTTGGGGGCGGGAGCGAAACGGCCTTCGAGGCGGCCTTCGGGACCGGGGAAAATGACTTCGGGCAAAGTGAGCCTGCCTTGAATTGGGTGCGCGCTGTGGAGCGCGGGGAGTTGCGCGCTATATAGGCAGCGCCCGCCCTTGCGCAATTGGAACGAATTTGGCCGACCGTATCTATCTGGACCATGCCGCGACCACGCCGATGACTCCTGCCGCGGTTACGGCGGTTATCGAGGGCATGGCGCGCTGGGCGAATCCGTCCTCGCCGCATGCCGAAGGGCGCGCGGCGCGGGCGGCGCTGGAGGAGGCGCGGGTCCGCATCGCCGCCGCCTATGGCTGGGCGCACGAGCTGTTGCTGACTTCGGGCGCGAGCGAATCGCTGTACCTCGCGCTGAGTCGCGCGATGGCCGAGCATCGCCTGATCACCGCGGTGGAGCATGATTCGGTGCTGCGGCACGCGGCGGGCGCCAAGGTGCTGCCGGTCGATACGAACGGTATCCTCGATCTCGATGTCCTCAGCGCGGCGTTGGCGGGCAAAGCACGGGCGCTGCTGTGCGTGCAATGGGCGAACAGCGAGACCGGAGTGCGCCAGCCGATCGCCGACATCGCGGCGATCGTCCACCAGGCCGGCGGCATCCTGCTCGTCGACGCGGCGCAGATGCCGGCCCGCGCCGACGCCGCGGTGCTGCGCCATGCCGATCTGATCGCGGTCTCGGCGCACAAGCGCGGCGGGCCGCCGGGGATCGGCGCGCTGCTGGTGCGCGACTTCGCGACTTTGCTGCCGATGGGCGGCCAGGAGAAGGGCTATCGCGCGGGGACCGAGAATTTGCCGGGCGTGCTAGGCTATGCCGCGGCCGTGGGCGAGCCCGAGGATCTTGCCCGCATGGCTGCGCTTCGCGCCGACCTCGAGGCGGCGCTCCGGGAGGCCGGCGGAGAGGTGGTCGGCGAAGCCAGCCCGCGCACGCCGCTGATCGGCGCCTATCGCATGCCCGGCGTATCGGCGGCGGCGCAGCTGATCCGTTTCGATCTGGCCGGGATCTCGGTCTCGGCGGGGAGCGCCTGCTCGTCGGGCAGCATGCGACCGAGCCATGTGCTCGGCGCGATGGGCTGGCACGAGCCGGAGCTTCGCGAAGTCGTTCGGGTGAGCTTCGGCCGGACCACCGATGCGGCCGAGATCGCTTGCTTCGTCGAGCTCTGGCGCAAGACCGCCGGCGAAGCGCGGATGCGCGCAGCATGACCTATCTCGATTACCAGGCGACCACGCCGCTCGCGCCCGAGGCGCTCGCGGCGATGCTGCCCTGGCTTGAAAGCCAGCACGCCAATCCGCATTCGGCGCACGCGCCCGGGCGGCAGGCGCGGGCGATCGTCGAAGTGGCCCGCGACGAGGTCGCCGGGCTGATGCCCGATGGCGGCACGATCAGCTTCACCAGCGGCGCGACCGAAGCGCTCAATTGGGCGATCAAAGGCAGCACCGGCGGGATCGTCACTCTCGCGACCGAGCATGCCGCGGTGCTCGACACCGTGGAGGCGGAGGCGCGTAGGGGCCGCGAGGTGACCGTGCTGCCGGTGGGCGGCGATGGGCTGGTCGATCTGACGGCGGCGCGCGCGGCGATCGGTCCGGGCACCGGCCTGGTCGCGGCGATGCTGGTCAACAACGAGATCGGCGTAATTCAGCCGATCGAGCAACTGGCCGAGTTGGCGCATGCCGCGGGTGCGCTGTTGCTGTGCGACGCGGTGCAGGGCTATGGCCGGGTGCTGATCCCCGAGAGCTGCGATCTCGTCGCGGTGTCGGCGCACAAGATCCACGGTCCGAAAGGAATCGGGACGTTGTGGGTCCGCGACGGAGTTGTGCTGGAGCCGCTGCTCCACGGCGGCGGGCAGGAACCCGGCGGGCGATCGGGGACCCTGTCGCCGACGTTATGCGCGGGCTTCGGCGCGGCGGCGCGGGTGGCGAAGCAGCGTTTCGGCGCCGACCATGCCCATGCCGAGCAGCTGTTTCGCGCGGCGCTCGCGCATGTCGGGGCGGACTGGACGCTCAACGGCTCGCGCGACGAACGCTATCACGGCAACCTCAACCTCCGCCGCGACGCTCTGGACGTGGCGCGACTGATGTCGGACCTGCGCGACATCGCCTTTTCGGCAGGTTCGGCCTGCGCGAGCGGGTCGGGGCGGCCGAGCCATGTGCTGCGTGCGCTCGGGCTCAGCGACGGCGAGGCGCGGTCGAGCATCCGCATCGGCTTCGGGCGCTACACCAGCGAGGAGGAGCTGCTCGCCGCGCTGTCGCGGATCGACGCGGCGGCCCGGATGCAGAGGGTCGCGGCGTGATCCGGGTGCGGTTCGTCAGCGCCGACCAGACCGGCACGCAGGACGTCGAGGCCGCGGAGGGCGCGGTATTGCTCGAGGTCGGGCAGAACGCAGGCCAGCCGCTCGAGGGTACCTGCGAGGGGCAGATGTCCTGCTCGACCTGTCACGTGATCGTAGCCGCCGAGGATTTCGCGCGGCTGCCGCCGCCGAGCGAGGAGGAGGAGGACATGCTCGATCTTGCGATCGGCGCGACCCGGACGAGCCGGCTCGCCTGCCAGATCGTGCTGGACGCCGGACTCGACGGGCTGACCGTGCGAATTCCCCCCGAGCATCGCGACATGCAGGGGCGGTGAGCGGACTGATCCATGTTGGAACGCCGCGCCCGAACCGGTCGTTCTGACGCGATGGCGAAAATCGGACTACGGCAGAGACTGTATAATATCGGCTGCCGTATCTCGGATATGGGCGCCAACATTGCCGGCCATCCGGGCGCGCAGATCGGAGTGATCGGCTTCTGCCTCGCCTGGTTCCTGCTGCCGCTCGGCTACGACGCGACCGCGGTGCTGACGCTGGTGCTGTCGGTGCTCGCGATCACGCTCACCCAGATGGTGCTCAACCAGCAGAAGCGGCACGAAGTGGCGCTGCACCTCAAGATCGACGAGCTGATCCACGCGATGAAGGGCGCACGCGACGAGGTGATGGGGATCGAGAGCAAGAGCGAGGTCGAGCTCGAGGCGCTGCGGATCACCGGCGACAAGGCCGAGGAGGAGCTGGCACAGCGGCGCGGCAAGAGCGTGTTCACCGCCGAACCGGTCGATCCGCGCTGAGCCTTCGCCGTTCGCGACGGTCTTGCCTCGCGGTGGCACTTCCCCCATATGCGCCGCGGGAGTCGGGCGGACGGTACCGTCGCCAACCCGGTCAGGTCCGGAAGGAAGCAGCCGCAACGATTTCGTCCCGGGTCGTTCCGGCTCCCACCCATCCACAGTATTGAACCCTCGGCGGCGTCCGGCATCGCGCGCATCGGCTTGGACGCGCCCACCGGAACACGCTAGGAACGGCGGCGATGTCCGATTCCCTGCTTGGCCTCGACGAACCCCCGCAGCCGCGCGACTCTGGCGGGTCCGCCGCCTATCGCGTGCTCGCGCGCAAATACCGTCCGCAGACCTTCAGTGAGCTGATCGGCCAGGACGCGATGGTCCAGACGCTGGGCAATGCGATCAAGCGCGACCGGCTGGCGCATGCGTTTCTGCTCACCGGGGTGCGCGGAGTCGGCAAGACCTCGACCGCGCGGCTGATCGCCAAGGCGCTCAACTGCATCGGACCGGACGGGCAGGGCGGACCGACGATCGATCCTTGCGGCGTCTGCGAGCCGTGCCGCGCGATCGCCGAGGGGCGCCATATCGACGTGATCGAGATGGACGCCGCGAGCCATACCGGGATCGACGATATCCGCGAGATCATCGAGGCGTCGCGCTACTCGGCGGTCTCGGCGCGCTACAAGATCTACATCATCGACGAAGTCCACATGCTTTCCAAGGCCGCGTTCAACGGCCTGCTCAAGACGCTCGAGGAGCCGCCGGCGCATGTGAAGTTCCTGTTCGCCACCACCGAGGTCAACAAGGTGCCGGTGACGGTGCTGTCGCGCTGCCAGCGCTTCGATCTGCGGCGGATTCCGGCGGACAAGCTCGCCGAGCATTTCGAGAGGGTGTCGCAGGCCGAGGGCGTCGAGGCCGAGCCCGACGCGCTGGCGCTGATCGCGCGCGCGGCGGAAGGCTCGGCGCGCGACGGGCTCTCGATCCTCGATCAGGCGATCGCGCATGCCGGCCTCGAAGGCGGCGGGGTGCGCGCCGAGGCGGTGCGCCAGATGCTCGGCCTGTCGGACCGCGGCGCGATCCGCACGCTGTTCGGGTTGCTGCTTGCCGGCGACGCGCTGGGAGCGTTGGCCGCGCTGCGTGGGCAATACGACCTCGGCGTCGACCCGCAGGCGGTGCTGCGGACGCTGCTCGAGACCGTGCACGGCGTGACGCTGGCCAAGCTCGGGACGGAAGCGACCAAGGAGCGATCGACCGAGGAGTTCAAGGCACTGCAGGATTGGGCGGCGGGGCTGTCGTTCCCGGCGCTGCACCGACTGTGGCAGCTGCTGCTGCGCGGGCATGACGAAGTCGCGAAGGCGGCGCTGCCGATCGAAGCATGCGAGATGGCGCTGCTCCGGGTGATCCACGCGTCGCAATTGCCCGATCCTGGCGAGCTTGCGAGGCAGCTTGCGAACGGCGCGCCCAGCCTGGCTACCGCCGGGCCGGCGCCGGCGGCGAAATCCACCGAGCCCTCGCTGCCCGCTAGCGTGGCGGAACTGGCCGCGCATCTGGAGGGCAACCGGCGCTTCCAGCTGGCCCAGCAAGTGCGCGACTATCTGCGGCCGGTGCGGTTCGACGGCTCCGAATTCGAGTTCGCCGCGGCGCGCGAGCTGCCGCAGGATTTCGTTCGCGACCTCGGCGCCGCGCTGCGCGAGACGAGCGGAGTCAATTGGCGGCTCAAATGCGTTGAAGAGGGCGGCGCCCCGACACTGCGCGAGCAGCAGGCCGCAAACGAGGCCGCGGAGCGCGACGCGGTGCTGCGCTCGCCGGTGGTCGCCGCGGCGATCGAAGCCTTTCCCGAAGCCGAGCTGATCGGCTGGACCAACACACGGAGCAATCAGGCATGAAGAGCCTCGAAGAGATCATGGCGATGGCGCAGAACGTCCAGGCCGAACTCACCAAGGCGCAGGCGACGCTCGACACGATCGAAGTCGAAGGCGCGTCGGGCGGCGGACTGGTCAAGGTCAAGGCGAGCGCCAAGGGCCGCGTCATTGGCATCGACATCGACGAATCCCTGCTCGCGCCTTCGGAGAAGGGCATGCTCGAGGATCTGGTCGCCGCGGCGTTCAACGACGCGCGTGCCAAGGCCGATGCGGCATCGCAGGCGGAGATGTCCAAGATGAGCAGCGGGCTCCCGCTGCCCCCGGGCTTCAAGCTGCCGTTCTGATCTAGATCAGGGTTAACGCGGAACAATCTCTCCCTCCTGCCGGTTGCTGGCACATCTAGAGGAGGAGTGGAGTCCATGGTCGATCGAGTTGTTGAGCGGACCGACGGTACGACGTCGGAGCGCGTGACCGAGACGTCGAGTGCGCCTGCAGGCACCACCGTGATCGAACGGCGCGGCAGCGGCGCAGGCCTGTTGATCGGGCTGGCGGTGCTGATCCTTGTCGTCGTTGGCGCGCTGTATCTGGTCAACCAGAACAGCCGCGAGAACATCAAGACCGACGCAGTCACCGATGCCGCCAAGAGCGTCGGCGACGCCGCAAAGGATGTCGGCGGCGCGGCCAAGGATGCCGCCAAGAAGGTCGAATAATTAGCGCAGACAGGCGTCGAGACCGTCCCCGCGAACGACGGTGATGCGCCGATTGATCGAGTTGCCGTAGCGCCGCGTGAATCCCCTCGGGCCGATCGCGGCGCGTTTTTTCGGCAGCGGCAGCACCGCGGCAATCAGCGCCGCCTCGCGCTGGGTCAGCCGCGAGGCGTCGTGCTTGAAATAGCGCATCGCTCCGGCATTGACGCCGTACGTGCCGATGCCGGTCTCGGCGACGTTGAGGTACACCTCCATGATCCGCCGCTTGCCCCAGATATTCTCGATAAGCAGCGTGAAATAGGCCTCGAGGCCTTTGCGGAAATAGCCGCCGCCCTGCCACAGGAAGACGTTCTTCGCGGTCTGCTGGCTGATCGTCGAGCCGCCGCGGATGCGCTTCTTGCCGGTGGCGTTGCGCGCGGCGGCGGCGGCGATCGCCTTATAGTCGAAGCCGTTGTGCCGGCAGAAGCGCGCGTCTTCGGCGGCAATCGCAGCGCGGGCCATGTTGGCGTCGATCCGGTCGAGGCCCATCCAGCGCTTGGTGACGCCGTGGCCTCCCACGATATCACCGATCATCGTGAAGGTGATCGGCGGGTTGAGGAAGCGCAGTGCCGCGACCCACAGCAATGAGCCGAGGACGAAGATCAGGATCGCCTTGACGATCCAGCCGAGAATGCGGCGCTTGAGCGACTTGCGGGTGCGCGGCGGCGCAGGCTCGGGCGCGTCGCTGCGCGTCGTCACCTGCGGCGCGGGTGTACCCGCCAGACCCTCGTGCCGTTCGTCACTCATGCGGGCACGATTGGCGGCGCTGATCGCTCAACGCAACCGCTTCGTCGTCAATAAGCCGCGAGCAGCCGCTTCTCGCCCGCGAGGCGCATCATCGCCTTCTGGAGCTTCTCGAAGGCGCGGACCTCGATCTGGCGGACACGCTCGCGCGACACGCCATAGACCTGGCTCAATTCCTCGAGCGTCTTGGGATCGTCGGTCAGACGACGCTCGGTGAGGATGTGCTTCTCGCGCTCGTTGAGGTCTTCCATCGCGTCGACGAGCATCTCGTGACGGACATCGGCCTCCTGCGCCTCGGCGACAGCCTCGTCCTGAAGCTGGCTGTCGTCCTGCAGCCAATCCTGCCACTGACCCTCGCCATCCTCGCGCATCGGCACGTTGAGCGACGTATCGCCGCCCATCGCCATGCGGCGGTTCATCGACGTGACTTCCTCCTCGGTCACGCCGAGATCGGTGGCGATCTTGGCGAGATGCTCAGGGGACAGATCGCCGTCCTCGAACGCGTCGAGCTTGGCCTTCATCCGGCGCAGGTTGAAGAACAGCTTCTTCTGCGCGGCGGTGGTGCCCATCTTCACGAGCGACCAGCTGCGCAGGATGAACTCCTGGATCGAGGCGCGAATCCACCACATCGCGTAAGTGGCGAGACGGAACCCCCGATCGGGCTCGAACTTCTTCACGCCCTGCATCAACCCGATATTGCCCTCCGAGATCAGCTCGGAGACGGGCAGGCCGTAGCCACGATATCCCATGGCGATCTTCGCCACGAGTCGCAGATGCGACGTGACGAGCTGCGCCGCCGCATCGGGGTCGCCATGCTCCTGAAACCGCTTGGCGAGCATGTACTCCTGCTCGGGCGCGAGGATCGGAAACTTCTTGATCTCAGCCAGATAGCGGTTGAGGCTGGCCTCACCGCCAAGCGCGGGGATCGTCGCCGGGACGTTGCTTCCGCTAGCCATGATCACATTCTCCCTTCACTGGGCGCGGTCCCACAGGGACAACGCCACGAAAATCATACGATGAGCTTATTGAACAGTTCCTGCATATCCGCAGGCATTTCGCTATCGAACGCCAAAGCGTGGCTTTTCACGGGGTGAATGAACCCCAGATGGGCCGCGTGCAAGGCCTGCCGCCGGAAATTCAAGGTTTCCAAAACCCCGCGATGCGCCGTGCGCGTGCTGCCATAGACCGGGTCGCCGAGTAGCGGGTGGCCGATCGAGGCCATGTGCACGCGGACCTGATGCGTCCGGCCAGTTTCGAGCCGACATTCGACGAGCGCCGCTTCGCGAAGTTTACGAAGTTTCCGCCAATGCGTCACCGCATGTTTGCCCTGACCTTCGCGGACGATCGCCATCTTCTTGCGATTGACCGACGAACGCCCGAGCCGGGCATCGACCGTGCCTTCCGAGGCCTTGGGCATTCCGGCGACGATCGCCTTATAGCGGCGGTCGATGCTGTGCGCCTTGAACTGGCGGGCCAGCCCTTCGTGCGCGCGATCGGTCTTGGCGGCGACCATCAGCCCCGACGTATCCTTGTCGATGCGGTGGACGATTCCCGGCCGCGCTACGCCACCGATGCCCGAGAGCTGGCCGGCGCAATGGTGGAGCAACGCGTTGACCAGCGTCCCGTCGAGATTGCCCGCGGCGGGATGAACGACCAGCCCCGCCGGCTTATCGATGACGATCAGATGCTCGTCCTCGAACGCGACATTGAGGGCGATGTCCTGCGCCTCGTTGTGCGCGGGGGTCGGGTCCGGCACCGCGATGCTGAACAGGGCACCCGCCGGCGCCTTGCGGGCGGGATCGCGGGCGAGACCCTCGGGACCCGTCACCGCGCCGCTCGAGATCAGCGCCTTGAGCCGTTCGCGCGACAAAGTGGGGACCGCATCGGCGAGCGCACGGTCGAGCCGCCAGCCATTGGCGGCCTCGGCAATGCGCGCTTCGATGGTAGTAACCCCCCGGTCCATTCTGTAGGACTAGATGGGGATGACGGCACGGGTTTCAAGATCTGTACTGATCGGTACGCGGCGGATTTCCGCCGATGCGGCGCCACGCGAGGCGTGCGGATTGCTGTTTGGCGGCGAGGACGCGGTCGACGCCTGGCAAGCGGCTGAAAACGTGGCCGAAGACCCGCAGCAGCGGTTCGAGATCGATCCGGCGGCACTGTTCGCGGCGCTGCGCGCCGAGCGCGCCGGCGGGCCGAGACTGGTCGGATACTGGCATTCGCACCCGAGCGGCGATGCCACGCCTTCCGCCACCGATGCGGCGATGGCGGCGCCCGACGGCAAGCTTTGGCTGATCGTCGCGGGCGAGACCGCGGCCTTGTGGCGCGCCACCGAGGGCGGCGCGGTGCATGGACGCTTCGATCCGGTGGCGTTGATCGCCAAGGGCTGAAACTCAGGGCAGGGCGCTGTTGTCGAGCGGGAGCGCGAGCTGGATTGCCTCGGCCGAGCGGTCGCGGACCTTTTGGGGCAGCGCGATCAGGCCGTGCTTCGCGAGCGGACCGTTGGGCACCCACATCGTCGTGTAAAGAGCGAGGAAGTCCTCCAGCCCGGGCACCGCTTTGAGCTGCCGCTTCTTCACGTAGAGGTAGAGGGTGCGGACGCCGGGATATTTGCCGCTGGCGATCGCGTCATAGCTCGGGGCGGTCCCGTCGATCGGGACGCCGTGGAGCTTGTTGCGGTTCTCCTCGAGCCACGAATAGCCGAACATGCCGATGGCGTTGGGATTTTGCTTGAGCCCGTCGACGATGAGATTGTCGTCCTCGCCCTTCTCGGCAAAGGCGCCGTCGGTGCGCAGGCGGTGGCAGGCATTGTCGAACGGCGCGGGGTCGGCCGAGGCCTTGAGGTCCTTCGCGGCGGGCATCGCCTCGAGGCACCCGGGCTCGAGGATCAGCTCGACGAAAGCGTCGCGAGTGCCGCTGCTCGACGGCGGCCCCATCACGAGGATCGGGATCGCGGGCAGCTTCGGATTGACGTCCTTCCATGTCTCGGCCGTGTTAAGTTTGCCCATCGGGTTGGCGGCCAGAGCGAGGTAGATGTCCTTGCGGGTGAGCGCGAGCCCGGGCCCGGTATTGGACTCGGCGAAGGCGATGCCGTCGAGTCCGATCGGGATCTCCATCAGATCGCCGACGCCATTGGCCTGGCATTTGTCGAACTCGGCGCGCCGCATCCGCCGCGACGCGTTGAGGACGTCGGCATGCTCATAGCCTGCGCCTTCGCAGAAGCGCCTGATGCCGGCGGTGGTGCCGGTCGATTCGATCGCCGGAGCCTTGCGCCCGGCTTTCGCCTGCACGAACGCGTCCGCGACGGCCTTGGTGAAGGGATAGACGGTGGACGAGCCCACCGCGCGGATCTGGCGGGAAGAGCCGCCATCGCACGACGCCAGCATGAGCGTCGCGAACGCCAGAAGACCAAAGCGGCCAGGCATTGCCGTTCCTCCCCGACCGACACGCGTTTGGGCGCAGGGCACACGCGTCCGCCACCCTTGTCGGGCAAGCGCGTTACCCCTGTATGACAGCGACGGCGGGGGAAGCCGGCCCTGGCCCGTCGCGGAAGCGCGGAACGTTTCGGCCCCGTGCCACGTTGCTCCCCCGTAATCACCGGAGTGCTGCCATGCTTTGGACTATCGCCATCATCCTGCTCATCCTCTGGCTGCTGGGCTTCACGTTCCAGATCGGCAGCGGGCTGATCCATATCCTTCTGGTGATCGCGGTCATCGTCGGGCTGATCCAGCTCTTCTCGGGCCGGCGCGTCGTCTAGCCGCGGCGCGGGCGCAGCTTGCAGCGGCCTCGCGGCTGCGCCAAAGAGGCGCTGGGGAAAGCGGAGCCAAAATCCTTGAACATCAGCCCGACCGATTTCGCGAGCCTGTTGTGTTCGAGGCTCTGCCATGACCTGCTGAGCCCCGTCGGGGCGCTCAACAACGGACTCGAACTGCTCGCCGACGAGCACGACCCGGAAATGCGCGCCCGCGTGCTCGAGCTGCTCAGCGAGAGCGCGCGGGCGAGCGCCAACAAGCTCAAATTCTTCCGGCTCGCCTTCGGCGCGGCCGGCGGCTTCGGCGAGACGGTCGACACCCGCGAGGCGCAGGCGGCGCTGGAGGGGCTGTTCGGTGACAATCACCGCGTAAAGATCGGCTGGATGGTCGAGGATCCGGTGCTGCCCAAGCATGCGATCAAGGTGCTGCTCAACCTCGCGCTGATCGGCGGGGATGCGCTGATCCGCGGGGGGCAGCTCGATATCGGCGCCGAGATCATCGAGGGATCGATCGAGATCGTCGTGCGCGCCGACGGCCCGCGCATCGTGCTCGACTCCGAATTGCGCAGCGCGCTGGGCGGCGGGCAGGAGGACATGCCGGTGACGCCGCGCGCGGCGGCGGCCTTCCTTGCCCACGCCTTGGTAACACAGGGCGACGGAACGCTGCAGGTGTCGCCGCCGGACTCGGAAGTGCTGCTGTTCGGAGCGAGCTTCAGGGTCGGGTGAGCGTAGCCCGAAAGCCCGCCGGCCCGTCACGGCCACCGCTCGCAAGGCTGAAGAGATTTGGTTGGCGCCTCGCCGCAGCGCTGGCGCTGGCGATGCCGATCCTCGCGCCGGCCGCATCGGCGCAGGCCGTAGAGTGGCCCGGTGGACGCAAGGCCGCGATCGTGCTGACCTATGACGATGCCCTGCAGTCGCAGCTCGACGTCGCGGTGCCGCAGCTCCGCGAGGCCGGCCTGCGCGGCACCTTCTTCCTCAACGCCACCTTTCCCCCGGCCGATGTCGAGCGCTGGCGGGCGGCGGCGAAAGCGGGTCACGAGCTTGCCAATCATTCGCTGCTGCACCCGTGCCCGGCGGCGGCATTCCCGATGGAGCCCCAGTTCAACACCGAACGCTACAGCGTCGCAGGCATGCTGCGCGAGATCGGCGCGATGAACACGTTGCTGACTGCAATCGACGGCAAGCTCGGCCGCACCTATGGCGTGCCGTGCAGCCAGACGATGGTGGGCGGCCACGATTATACCGAGGCGCTTCGGACATCCGGGCTGGTCCGCCATGTCCGCACCGGAACGTCGGGGGATGCGGTGGTCGATCCGCGGCAGGTCGATCGGTTCCGCGTGCCGAGCCGCGGCTTTCCCGAGACTGCGACCGCTGCCGATCTGATCGGCTTCGTGGAGGAGGTACGCCGCAGGGGCGGGCTGGGCGTGCTCATGTTCCACGGGGTTGGCGGCGACTATCTGACGGTCTCGGCCGAGGCCCATCGGGGACTGCTGCGATATCTCCAGAAGCATGGCGACGCGATCTGGGTGGCGCCGTTCGGGGAAGTGATGGATGCCATTTCCGCGCCGCAGATGGGCCCGAAGCTAACGCCACCTTAACCGTCCGTCGTTCAAGACGGCCCCGCAAATTTGCTTCGGGGCCCCATGGACGACCTGATTCAGGAATTTATCGCCGAGACGCGCGAGACGCTCGAGGCGCTTTCGGGCGAGATCGTCGCCTGGGAAGCGCATCCCGAGGATCGCGCGCGGCTCGATGCGATCTTTCGCTTCGTGCACACGGTCAAGGGCAGCTGCGGCTTTCTCGATCTGCCGCGGCTCGGCCGGCTGAGCCATGCCGCCGAGGACGTACTCGCGCAGGTTCGCGCGGGCGATCGCACGCCCGACCGGGCATTGGTTAACGCGGTGCTCGCGATCGTCGACCGCATCGGCGAGCTGGTCGAGGCGATCGATTCGGGCACCAGCCTGCCCGATCAGGGCGACGAGCTGCTGATCGCGGCGCTCGCCGAAGGCGCCGAGGAAGTGGCGCAAGCGAGCATGCCTGGATTGCAGCGGGCGCCGGCGCGGAGTGTAAGGCTCAATGTCGATCTGCTCGACCGGATGATGTCGGGGATGTCCGACATGGTGCTGGCGCGCAACGAACTGGCGCGGCGGCTGCGCGGCGGCGACATCGATCCGACGATCGAGGCGGCGCTCGAGCGGCTGTCGCTCACCGTCGGCGAGATGCGCGACACCGTGACCCGCACCCGCATGCAGAAGATCGACGCGCTGTTCTCGGCACTGCCGCGGATGGTGCGCGACACCGCGGCGGGGCTCGGCAAGTCGGTGCTGCTCCAGGTCGAGGGTTCGGACGTCGAGCTCGATCGCGAGATGATCGAAGTGATGCGCGACCCTCTGGTCCACATCATCCGCAACTCGATCGATCACGGCCTCGAGGCACCGGCGGAACGCCGCGCGGCGGGCAAGCGCGAGAGCGGCCGGCTGGTCGTCTCGGCGCGCCAGTCGGGCAACCAGATCATCATCGAGATCACCGACGACGGCCGCGGGATCGACACCGAAAAGCTGATTCGCAAGCTCGTCGCCAACGGCCGCGACGAGGCGAAGCTGCGCGCGCTTCCGGAGCGCGCCAAGCTCGACCTGGTGTTCGAGCCGGGGCTGTCCAGCAAGGACGAAGTCAGCGAGGTTTCGGGCCGCGGCGTGGGGATGGATATCGTCCGTGCGTCGATCGAGCAGATCGGCGGGCGTGTCGACCTCGACAGCCAGCTCGGCAAGGGGCTGCGTCTCGCGATCCATGTGCCGCTGACGCTGTCGATCATCTCGGCGATCGTCGTCGGGGTGGGCAACCAGCGCTTCGCGATCTCGCGCCAGGCGATCGAGGAGATCGTCACCGAGCGCAGCGACGCGATCCGGCTCGACGTTCTCGGCGGCACGCCGATCGCGACGGTGCGCGACCGGCGGATGCCATTGGTCGATCTCGCCGGGCTGCTCGGCGTGGCGCGGCGGGACAATGGCGACGGGCGGATGCTGGTGATCGTCAGCATCGGCGACGGCAGCTATGCGCTCGCGGTCGACACCGTGCTCGACAATGAGGAACTGGTGATCAAGCCCGCTTCGCCGGCGGTGATGACGACCGGCGTCTATGCCGGGCAGACGCTGCCCGATAGCGGGCTGCCGATGCTGATGCTCGACTGCGCGGGGATGGCGAACGTCGCCGGGCTCGACTTCAGCCGCAACGCGCAGCGCGATTACGAGGAAGAGGCGGTCGCCGAGGAGGCGAAGGGCCTGCCGGCATTGCTGTTCTGCGACCTCGACGGCGTTCGCCGGGCGGTGCCGCTCGCGGCCGTCGACCGGGTCGAGCAGGTCGAGGGCGACAGCGTGCGCTTCGCCGCGGGCCGCTACCGGGTGACGATCGACGGCCGTATCCTGCCGCTCGCCGCGCAAGGCGAGATCGCCGGACGCGAACGGCTGAGCGTGCTGCGGCTCAAGGACGGCCTCAACGAAGTCAGCTATGCGATCGACGAGGCGCTCGACATCATCACGCTGCCCGAGGAACTGGTTCCGGCGCGCGAGCCCGGGCCGGTGGCCGGGGTGGCGCTGATCGACGGCGAGCAGGTCGAGCTGCTCGACATCCTCTGGGTGTTCGACGAGCATGCCGATCGCGACGCCGAGGACAGCGCGCCGCTCTGCCTGATCGCCGGCGACAAGGACGGCTGGATGGCCTCGTTCGTCCGGCCGCTGCTCGAAACCGCGGGCTATCGCGTCGCGACCCAGCTGCCGCCCGGCGAGACGCCGGCGGTGGTGCTCTCGGCGGACGAAGCGCCGGCGGAACTGGCGGCCAAGGCGCCGGTGGTGCGGCTGCGCAGCCGCCGTGCCGCGGCCGGCGCCGGCGACGACAGCGTCTATCGCTATGACCGCGCGGGGCTGCTCTCCGCGCTCGAGGCCCGCATGGCCGGGAAGGGCCGCTGATGACTCATCTGTACCTTATCGCGCAGCTGGCGGGACGTGCCGTGGCGATCGACTCCGACCAGGTCGAATCGGTCGTGGATATCGGCGAGGTCACCCAGGTGCCGCTCGCCTCGAAGCATGTCCGCGGACTGGCGGCGCTGCGCAGCCGCGTCGTCACCGTCGTCGATACGCATAGCGCGCTGGGACTGGCCAGCTCGGACCAGGCGCGCCGCGCGGTGATCACGCATGTCGAGGGGCATCATTACGCGCTGCTGGTCGATGCGCTCGACGACGTCGCGCCGTTCGAGCTGCTGCCGCTCGCCGGCGGTGTCGCGCTCGATCCGGCGTGGCAGCGCGCCGGCCGCGGGATCGTCGAACGCGAAGGTGAGCCGATCCTCGCGATCGATCTGGCGGCACTCGTGCCAGGCTATTCGGCGACGCTGAACTGAATTTATCCGATTAACGCCGCGCTTACGCCTGTTGGCGCACTATGATGAAACAGACGCCTGGCTATCGGGGAACAGGGAAACATGAAGACTTGTCTTGTCGTCGACGACTCCAAGGTGATCCGCAAGGTCGCGCGGCACATCCTCGAGACGCTCGATTTCGAAGTACGCGAGGCCGGCGACGGCCGTGAGGCGCTGGATTCCTGCCTTGCGGCGGCGCCGGACGTGATCCTGCTCGACTGGAACATGCCGGTGATGAGCGGGATGGACTTCCTGCGCGCGCTCAAGGACTCGGGGCTCGCCCAGCGTCCTAAGGTGGTGTTCTGCACCACCGAGAACGGCATGGCCTATATCCGCGCCGCGATCGAAGCCGGTGCCGACGAATATGTCATGAAGCCGTTCGATCGCGAGACGCTCGAGAGCAAGCTGCAGATCGTCGGCGTAGCCTGACCGCGGAGAGCCGGAGGTGGCCGTCGCACTCAGTTCGCTTCCTCCGGGCTCGCGTGCGCCGGTGACGCCGGCGCAGGTGCTGATCGTCGACGATTCGGTCGTGGCGCGATCGGTGCTGGGCCGGATGGTTGACGGCACCCGGCGCTTCCGCGTCGCGGCGGCGCTGAGCGACGTGCATTCGGCGCTCGATTATCTCAAGACCCACCCGATCGACATCGTCCTGCTCGATATCGACATGCCCGGGATCGACGGGCTCACCGCGCTTCCCGATGTGATCGCCGCCGGCAAGGGCGCCAAGGTGCTGATCGTCTCTTCCTCGGCCGACGAAGGCGCCGCGGTGACGGTGCAGGCGCTCGCGCTCGGCGCGGCCGACACGCTGGTCAAACCCGGGATCGGCACCTTTGGCGGACGGTTTGCCGAAGTGCTCGAGGAGCGGCTGGCGCGGCTGGTCGAAACCCATGCCGAGCCGCTGGGCGATTCCCCTACGCGTTCCGGCGGCACGAGCTTCGGGCCGGCGAGCGCACTAGGCGACTTCGACATCGTCGCGATCGGCGCCTCGACCGGCGGTATCCACGCGCTCAGCCAGTTCCTCCGCGCGATCCCCGCAAGCTTCCAGATCCCCATCCTCGTCACCCAGCATCTGCCGATTTCGTTCATGGGCTATTTCGCGGCGCAACTCGCCGTACTCGGCGGGCGGCCGTGCGAAGTGGCGACCGACCGGATGCGGGTGCGGCCCGGCCGGATGATCGTCGCGCCCGGCGATGCGCATATGCGCCTCATGCGGATGTCCGACGGCTGGTCGATCCGGCTGAGCGACGAACGCTCGCTGAGCGGCTGCATGCCTTCGGTCGACCCGATGTTCGAATCGATCGCCGACGTGTTCGGCAAGCGCGCGCTCGCCGTGGTGCTGAGCGGCATGGGCCGCGACGGCGCCGAGGGCGCGCGGCACCTCGTCGAAGCGGGCGCGCGGATTCTCGTGCAGGATCGCGAGAGCTCGGTGATCTGGGGCATGCCCGGCGCGGTGGCCAATGCCGGCCACGCCAGCGCGGTGCTGCCGCCCGACGAGATCGGACGACTGGTCGCACGGCAGGGGGGCGCATGATGCACTTCCCGGGAGCGAACGCGTCGGCCTCGTCGAGCGCGATGAATCTCATTTCGGCGCTGCTCGAGCAGCGCACGGGCCAGCAGATCGCGGCAAACCGCGCGTGGCGCATCGAGACGGCATTGAAGCCGCTGCTGCGCGAAAAGGGACTCGCGACGCTCGACGATCTGGTCGCCAGACTCGTTGCGACGCGGACAGGGGATTTGGGGGATCAAGTCGTGGATGCGCTGTTGAATCAGGAGACGAGCTTCTTCCGCGACGCGGCGGTGCTCGAGATGATCGCCGATGCCGCCGGAGCGATGCAGGCCGAGACATCCGGTCGCAAGATCCGGATCTGGTCGTCCGGCTGCTCGACCGGGCAGGAGCCGCTGAGCCTAGCGATGCTGTTCGATGAGCGCGGCATGGGCGAGGGCGCCAGTGCGCCGGAGATCGTCGCGACCGACGTGTCGCCCGCGGCGCTCACTCGCGCCCGCGCCGGACGCTATTCGCAGTTCGAGATCCAGCGCGGGCTGCCGGTCCGCCGGATGATGACGTGGTTCGACGGCGCCGGCGGCGACTGGGTCGCGCGGCCCGAGCTGCTCCGCCGGATCCAGTTCCGCCAGCAGAACCTCACTGCCGATGCGCCGCCGCCCGGCAAGTTCGACATCGTGCTGTGCCGCAACGTGCTGCTCTATTTCTCGCAGGAAGTGCGCCGCGACGTGTTCGCGTTGCTCTCGTCGGCGGTGCGCCCCGGCGGCCTGCTGGTGCTCGGTGCCGGCGAGACCGTGATCGGCCTGACCGATCGCTTCCATCCCTGCGATCGGTTCCGCGGCTTCTATCGCGCGGTCGAGCCGGCACCGGTCCGGCACGCGGCGTTCGGCTGACCTCTTGCCGGGGGTGCCTCCGCGCCCCTACCATCGCCTGCGATGACCAGCGGCCTCCAGATCACCGACGCGCCGTCGCCCAATTTCGATGCGCGCGAACTGCCCGTGTCGATGATCGTGCTCCATTATACCGGCATGGAAAGCGCAGAAGCGGCGATCGCCCGGCTGCGCGACCCCGAGGCCAAGGTCTCGGCGCATTACGTGGTCGACGAGGATGGCAAGATCCTGCGGCTGGTCGACGAGCGCCACCGCGCCTGGCACGCCGGCCGCTCGCACTGGCGCGGCGTGACCGACGTCAATTCGGCTTCGATCGGCATCGAGATCGTCAATCCCGGGCATGAATTCGGCTATCGCCCGTTCCCCGAGGCGCAGATGGGCGCGCTGATCCCGCTCGTCGCCGACATCAAGGAGCGCCACGGCATCACTCGCGGCAACGTCGTCGGCCATTCGGACGTGGCGCCGGCGCGCAAGCAGGACCCGGGCGAGCTGTTCAACTGGCATGCGCTGGCACGGCTGCGGCTGGCACTGCCGCGACCGACCAAGAACCTCGTCGATCCCGGCTGGCCCGATGCGGGGTTCATGCTGGCGCTCGAACGCTTCGGCTATGACGTGAGCGACGCGACCGCCGCGGTCACCGCCTTCCAGCGGCGCTTCCGGCCCGAGCTGGTCGACGGCGATATCGACATGGAATGCCGCTGCATCCTGCTCGCGCTGCTGCTGCCCAAGCCGCAGGGGGATGACTGAGACGCCTGCACGGAAAAGAAGGTGTCCGGCGCGTTCACTCTCTTCGGCAATTCCGTAGCAGCCACGTCGCCGCTACCGTGCATGATTGGAGGCATATCATGCTCAACGGTAGCGGAATGACCCGCATGGGCCCGGTGCAGGTGCGGCTCAGCGGCGTGGTGAAGATCGACGAGAACGACAAGGAAATCCCGGCGGTGAATACGCCGACGGTCGCCGAGGCGACGGCGTTGCTCGACCGAAGCGCGCGGGTGAACGGCGCCGACGGCGTGATCCAGGTCGGTTCGGACTATCACCGCATCGCGATCGGCCGCGGTCCGCTCTCGACCCAGACCTTGGTGGCGGTGCAGGCATGGGGCACCGCGGTGAAGCGCGCCGAGGCCGTGGCAAAGGAGTCGGAAGCTGCCGCGCGGGAAGACGACGCCGCATAGGCCTTGCGCGGCGCACGCGCGCCGCTAGAGCGGGTCCTGCCAGAGGGTCGGGCGGCCGCGTCGATGCTTGCATCGCCGAGGAAAGTCCGGGCTCCACGAAACCACGATGCCGGGTAACGCCCGGCGGGCCAGCTTGCTGGTTCAGGGAAAGTGCCACAGAGAGCAGACCGCCCACCGGCTTCGGCCAGGGGCAAGGGTGAAAGGGTGCGGCAAGAGCGCACCGCGCGACCGGCAACGGAAGCGGCACGGCAAACCCCATCGGGAGCAAGACCGAATAGGGGCGGCATATGGGCCTGGTTTCGGCCCGTCGCCCGGGTTGGTTGCTTGAGCGGCGGAGCGATCCGTCGCCTAGAGGAATGGCCGCACATCGCCTTCGGGCGAGGACAGAACCCGGCTTATAGACCCTCTGGCATTTTTCATGTTCGGCTCCTGCGAAAGCTGAGCCCAGTGTCGCAGGCGGTGCGCTCAATCATCTCCGGGCTCCCGCTTTCGCAGGAGCACGAAGTTGCGGGAGAGAGGGTGGCCTTTGCGGCTCCGCCACCCTATTTGCCTCGCATGGCACGCGCGACACGATCTTCCGACTGGGGCTTTCCCCGCTGGCGCGCTTATGGCGCCGAGCGCGAGGCCGTGAAGGTCCGGATCTGCGATCGGCATGGCTGCGATCAGCCCGGCGATCGGCCGGCGCCGAAATCGCCGAACAGCCCCGAGCGCTGGTATTTCTGCGAGACGCACGCCGCCGAGTACAACCGCAACTGGAATTACTTCGAGGGGCTGACCGCCGAGGAAGCGGCGCAGCGCGAGGCCGAGGAACGGCGCGACGCCGGCGGTTTCGCCGAGTCGAAGCATAATAGCTGGGCAGGGCCGGGCGACGGCAGCCGCTCGCGCGACGAGATGCGCGCGCTCGAGGTGCTCGATCTCGAGGTCGACAGCGATTTCGAGGCGGTGCGGCTGGCGTGGCGGCGGCTCGCCAAGGCCAATCACCCCGATGTGAAGCCCAACGACGCCGAGGCGGCCAAGCGCTTCCAGGCGATCCAGGCGGCGTATGAAGTGCTCAAGACCGCCGAAGAACGCCGGACGTGGAAGCCCGATTGAAGACGAGCGTCCGCTCCAACTGGTCGACATCGGTTCTGGTCTGCGCGAAATGCTCGAAGAAGCTCGACGGCGGGTTCGGGCCCAAGGGCAGGACGCCGCTGGCCAAGGCGCTGCGCAAGCATCTCGGACTGAGGAAGGGGCGCAAGGGCGCGGCGGGGATCGTCGAGGTCAAGTGCCTCGGCGTGTGCCCGCGCGGCGCGGTGACCGTCGTCAATGGGGCGGCCTCGCGCGAGTGGCTGCTGGTGCCCGAGCGGGCCGATCTCGACGCGGTGGCGGAAGAGCTGGGGCTCTCGGAGTAACGATCCTCCTTGCGCAGCGGGGGAGAAGGCGACGGAGGCGAGGGACGGGTCTTTCTTCGAACTGTCGCTGGCGGAGGCGCCCCCTCCGTCAGGCTGCGCCTGCCACCTCCCCCGCTTCGCGAAGGAGGATCAGCCTGCGTAGCGCCGTGCGGTTTCGCGGATCAGGGCGATCATGTTGGGGATGCCCTGGGTGCGGTTCGAGCTGAGCTGGTTGCGCAGGTCGAACGGGGCGAGCGCCGCCTCGATGTCGGTGGCGAGGATCTCGGCCGGGCTGCGATCCTGAACGGTGAGCAGCACCAGGGCGATGATGCCCTTGGTGATCGCGGCATTGGAATCGGCGAGGAAGTGGAGGCTGCCGTCGTCGCGGCGGGTCGGATAGACCCAGACCGATGCCGAGCAGCCGCGGACCAGCGTGGCGTCGGTCTTGAGGGGATCGGGCATCGGCTCGAGCGAACGGCCGAGTTCGATCAGCAGGCGGTAACGGTCGTCGGCGTCGAGGAATTCATATTCGTCGCGGAGCTCGGCGAGGTCGGTCATGCCCGCCCCGCTAGCCGGGCGGACCCTAGAGGTCCACCCCGGCGGCGATCGCCTCGAGCTTGCGGATGCGTTCCTTGAGGTCGGCGATCTCGATCCGCGACGCGGCGGAGGGCATCGCCGGCTCGGCGGCGGCGGGGTTGTGGCGGCCGGCGAGTTCCTGGCGCTTGAGGGCAAGCCACTCGCGCCAGCCGGACAGTCCCGCGACGGTCACCATGGCGAGGCCGGCGAGCCCCGAAACCGAGACGGTGATGTAGAGATTGGGATCCACGGTCATTGCTTGCCTCCCTGATCAGAGGGGTTCCTGTCGCGCAGCGCATCGATCTCGCGCTCGAGCCGCAGGCTGCTGGTTTCACTGTCAGTGATGACCCGTTCGAGAACCTGCACGCGCTCCTTGAGGGCGCGGACCTCGTCGCGGAGCCGGGCGGCATCGGCAGAGACTGCCGGGTCGGCGCGGTGAAAGCGCTCGTTGCCGTCCTTGTCCTTGTGGATGCCGAGCCGCGCCTTGATGACACTGCCGATCGTGACGATGACGATGATCGCGACAACCATTTCGAACGGGTTCATCCCTGTCACTCCCTTTGTCGGCGTCTCAGGCGCCGAGTTGCTGTTGCCGGGCCAGCTTTTCCGCGCGGCGGACCGGACGGTCCCGGGCTTCGGCGAGGGCGATAGCTCCCCCGCACAGTGCCGTCAGCACTGCGAACACAACGATGATCATTTTGACGTTCCTTGAAATTGGCTGCGGTCGACGCAGCGGGCCTTAGTTGAGCGGCGCTTCGCGCAGCTGGTCTATTTCATCCGCGAGCTCGATGCCGCGGTCGGTCACGATCCGCTCGAGCACCCGGACCCGCTGTTCGAGCCTCTCGGTCTGGGCGGCATATTGGGCGGCCTTCTCGGCGACCATGTGCGCCTCGATCTCCATCTGGCGCTCCTTGAGCTTGAACCAGGGCCTGACGAACACGCCTCCGAAGATGGCCAGCAGCCCGCAGGAGATGCCGAGGATCGGAATGAGCAGCGGGTTGATCATGGAAAGCTCCTCAGTTGTTCTTGCCGCGCAGCTGCTCGATCTCGCGGTCGAGGCTGTGGGCGCTGTCGGTGACGATGCGTTCGACGTTCGCCAGCCGATCCTTGACCGAGCCGAGCTCGGCGCGGAGCTGGGCATTCTCTTGGCTGATGAGCCGGATGCGCTCCATCGCTTCGTCGTTCTTCTGCGGGTAGATCGCCTGGCCCCATGCGCCGTCCAGCGGGTAGCCGTTCTTGATGCGCAGCCAGGTGGTGAGCACCCATCCGCCGATCACGACCGATACGATGATCGCGATCATCGGGAAGATCGCCTGAATGTAGGGAAGCTTGTCCATCACGTTGTTCCTTGTTCTGGCGATCAGCGCAGTGCGTCGATTTCGCGGGCGGTGCGCTCGGCGGGATCGGTGGCGATCCGCTCGAGGACCGCGATCCGCTCCTCGAGCCGGGCGATCTGCCCGGTCAGGCGCTCGTTCTCCGAAGAGAGCAGCTCGATCTTGCGCTCGGCGGCGGGATCGTTCCTGTGGCTGACGCCCTTCCACTCATTCTCCACCGGATAGCCGTGCCGTGCGCGGATCCAGTTGTTGAGCACCCAGCCGATCGTCGAGATCGCGATGATGGCGATGACGAAACCCGGTCCACCCCAGTTCATGTTCTTTCCTCCCTGTTGACAGCCCCGCCTCAGCGGAGGCTGTCGATCTCGTCGGCGAGCCGGGTGTTGCGGCTCGTATAGTACATCTCGATGTCGGCGAGACGGCGGTCGATGTCGCGGAAGGTCGAGCGGACCTGTGCGGTCGAGCGGCTCGGATTGGTCCGCACGCCCTGCCAGAACTTCTCTTCCTCGGGCCCCTGATAGAGGCCGGCCGGCTTGTTGGGCGCGAGCCAGGCGATCAGGAAGTAGACGAAGATCGACGTGCCGCTGGTCGCGAAGGCGAGGAAGACCATCCCCACCCGGAGCCAGATCGCCTCGATGCCGGTGTAGTCGGCGAGGCCCGAGCAGACCCCGAGGAACTTGGCATTCTGCTTGTCGAGATAGAATTTCGTACGGACGGACATCTCAGTTCCTCCTCGAGATATCGAAGGGGCTCGGCTCGGGGCGCGAGGCCGAGAGCGGGCGGAAATCGGGGTTGTCGGCGGCGATGATGCGTTCGACGGTGAGCAGGCGCTCCTCGAGCTGGCGAGCCGTGTAGTAGAGCTCGTCGAGGAGCTTCTCGTCCTCGCCGGTGATCGTCGCCGCGGTCTTCCACTTGGTGATGTAGTGCATGACTACCCAGGGAAGACCGACGAACAGGATCCCGACGATGACGATCGGCAGGAAGACATCTTCCATCGCTTAGGCTCCCTTGTTCAGGCGGGCCTTCAGAGCCTCGAGCTCGGCGTCGACCTTCTCGGAAGCGCGCAGCTCGGCGATCTCCTCGTCGAGCGTCTTGGGAACGCTGCCCAGACCCGCCGCCTCGGCGCGACCCTCGGCGAAGTCGACCCGGCGCTCGAGGACGTCGAAGCGCGAGAAGGCGTCCTGCATCTTCGAGCCGTTGGTCATCTCGCGGAGGCGGGTGCGGTTGTTGGCGCTCTCCAGCCGCGCAGTGATCGAATTCTGCCGGACACGCGCCTCGCGCAGCTTGTTCTGCAGCTTGGTGATGTCCTCTTCCGAGGCCTTGAGGGTTTCGTCGAGCACCGCGATCTCGGCGCCCAGCTGCTCGCACATGTCGGCCGCCTTCTGCTTTTCGACCAGCGCCGCCTTGGCGAGATCCTCGCGACCCTTGGACAGCGCCAGCTCGGCCTTCTCGGTCCAGCTCTCCTGGAGCTTCTCGAGCTTGGCGATGTGGCGACGCATTTCCTTCTGGTCGGCGATGGTGCGAGCCGCGGAGGCGCGAACCTCGACCAGGGTCTCCTCCATCTCGAGGATGATCATGCGGATCATCTTGGCCGGGTCCTCGGCCTTGTCGAGCAGATCGGTGACGTTGGCGGCGATGATATCGCGGGTTCGCGAGAAGATACCCATTCTAACACTCCTTCGTTTTTTTTGGAGCCGCCGGGAGGAACTAGGGGGTGTCCCTCCCGGCGGGTTTCCGCTCGCGGGGCAATGCGAGCGGAGCGACCTTTTTTGCCTTAGACGACCGCCGGGCCGACCGCGCCGGCCATCAGGATGGCGCTGGCGAAGAAGGCGACAGTGACGGCGAAGAAGGCGTTGCGGACATTCTTGGCTTCGTAGGTCATGATCTTGTTTCCCTGAACCTTGGTGTTTTCGGTGCGCCCGTTGCCAGGCTTGCCATGATCTTTGCAGGAGGCGTGCCAAATGCCGCAAACGGCAGAAAACCGCCGTTTTTGCTGTTCATCTGGCATTCAGCCGATCGATACTCCTTGCCAAGAGTTGGGAAAATGCGCCAAAGCTTCGGCATGGAACGCGCAACACAAGTCATCGGCCAATCGGGAGCCTTTCTCGACGCGCTCGAGCGCGCCAGCCGCGCCGCCGCGCTCGATCGTCCGGTGCTGGTGATCGGCGAGCGCGGCACCGGCAAGGAGCTCGTCGCCGAGCGCCTGCATCGCCTGAGCCCGCGCTGGGATCAGCCGCTGGTGGTGATGAACTGCGCGGCGCTGCCCGAGACGCTGATCGAGGCGGAATTGTTCGGCCATGAGTCCGGCGCGTTCACCGGCGCGACCAAGGCGCGGGCAGGGCGCTTCGAGGAAGCGCATCGCGGCACGCTGTTCCTCGACGAGCTCGGCACTTTGTCGATGGCGGCGCAGGACCGGCTGCTGCGCGCGGTCGAATATGGCGAAGTGACGCGGATCGGCTCGTCGCGGCCGCTGCACGTGGATGTTCGCATCGTCGCGGCGACCAACGAGCATCTTCCCGACAAGGTCGAGAAGGGCACGTTCCGCGCCGACTTGCTCGATCGCCTGTCGTTCGAAGTGGTCACCCTGCCGCCGCTGCGGGTGCGGCGCGGCGACATCGAGGTGCTGGCGGACTTTTTCGGGCGGCGAATGGCGTCCGAGATCGGGCTGGCCGACTGGCCGGGCTGGGGTCCCAACGCGCTCGACGCGCTGCTCAGCTATGACTGGCCGGGCAATGTCCGCGAGCTGCGCAACGTTGTCGAGCGCGCGGTCTATCGCTGGGAGCGCGAGGGCCCGGTCGACTCGATCGAGATCGACCCGTTCAAATCGCCGTTCCGGCCGCGGACCCTTTCGCCCGCCATGGCGGCCGGCCCGACCGAGATTGCGGCGGCGGCGCCCGCCGCTGCCGAGGAGGCCGCACCGGTAGCGGCGTTCGACGGCGGCACCGATTTCAAGACGCGCGTCGCGGCGTTCGAGCGCCAGCTCCTGTCGCGCGCGCTTGCCGAGCATCGCTACAATCAGCGCTCGACCGCAGAGGCGCTCGGACTGACCTATGATCAGTTGCGGCATGCCTTGAAGCGCCACGAGTTGCTCGGGGCGGGGGGCTAATCTCCTCCCTCGCTTCGGGAGGGAGGATCAGATTACCTCAAATCGCTTTTTTCGTTTGTTCGACGCAACGAAATTTGCGGGACAGGCCGGGTTTTTCGGAGGTAAGGGAGGACCGCAACCCGTCCCCGGATCGTTGGGCGGGTCGAACCCTTTCGCCGACGGAGTATCCCATGGCCTTCGAACTTCCCGCCCTCCCTTACGACACGGGCGCGCTGGCGCCGCACATGTCCGCCGAAACGCTCGAGTTCCATCACGGCAAGCATCACAAAGCCTATGTCGACAACACCAACCGGATGATCGGCGAGAAGGGTCTCGAGGGCGCCAAGCTCTCCGAGGTGGTGCTCGCGGCGAAGGAGCGCGGCGACAAGGGCCTGTTCAACAACTCGGGCCAGATCTGGAACCACAGCTTCTTCTGGCAGTGCCTCTCCCCCGAGAAGCAGGTGCCCACCGGCAAGCTCGCCGACATGATCAACGATACGTTCGGGGGTCACGAGCAGCTGCTCGAGAAGCTCAAGACCGAGTCGGTCGGCCATTTCGCGAGCGGCTGGGGCTGGCTGATCCTCAACCAGGGCAAGCTCGAAGTGACTTCGCTCCACGACGGCGACTCGCCGATCGCGCACGGCATGACGCCGCTGCTGACGATCGACGTTTGGGAGCACGCTTATTACATCGACTATCGCAACGCCCGGCCGGTGTTCGTCGACACCCTGCTCAACAACCTGATCAACTGGGACTTCGTCGCCCAGAACCTCGACGGCAACGGCGTCAGCCGCGCCGATCAGGGCTGATCTTTTCGAACTTTGCGGAACAAGGAAGAGCGCCGGGGCTGAACCGGCGCTCTTTTTCGTAACAGCGATGACTGGCCCAGGGTTCTAGCGCCGCGAAAATCGCATCTTCAGCCCGGCATCGCCGTCGACCGTGACGCTCTCGCCCGGCTTCAGCTGGAGCGTTCCGGATAGCTGGACGGTCCGGGTGGTGACGCCGTTGGCGCACTGATCCGAAGGGCGGTGCCACTCGACCGTGAAGTTCTGTCGCGGCCCCTCCTCTTCGCGGGAATAGCCGGCGCTGAGCTGGACTCGAAAGGAGTCGCGGATCCCCGAATAAGCGGCCTCGCCGCTGGTTGCGCATCCCTCGGGCGCCGCCTCGGTCAGGCTGCGTTGAAACGTCGCGCCGCCCGGCGCTCCGATCCGAAGGCTGCCCCGCCACAGCGTCTTGCCTTCCGCCGAGGCGTCGACCTCGATCACATAGCGCGGGACGGGACGGCTCTGCGTCCAGCGTGGCGCGGGAAGTACAGTCGTCACCATCGGCGGAGCAGGAGGAGCGGGCGGGGCCGGGGGCATTATCGGCGGCGGCGAAGGTGTGGTCTGGAAAAGCGAAATAAGCGCCAGCAGCATCGATGTCCTCCTGCTTCAAAGGTCCAGACCTTGACGCGCGCAGGTTACCTGAAAATGAAGGTCCGCAATCCGGTCGAGCAATGGGGATCCTTGGATGATTTCGATCCACGGATACAGCGCGTCAGCCTTCGGGCGGGAGCGGCGTGTCTTCCGGCTTGTCGAGCTGGAGCCCGTGCTTGAGCAGCATCGGGATGTTGAGCATCGCGAAGACTAAGGTCAGCGGGATCACCGCCCAGGTCTTGAACGTGACCCATTGGTCCCAGGTCAGCACCTGCCGCATGGCTTCGTTGAGCAGCGCCATCGCGACGAAGAAGCCGGTCCAATTGATCGTCAGCAGCCGCCAGCCCTTGGCCGACAACCCCGGATAGGCCTGTTCGAGCAGCAGCTGGAGCAGCGGCTTCTTCGCGACCAGGCCATAGCCGAGGATTACGGCGAACATCGCATAGACGATCGTCGGCTTGATCTGGATGAAGGTCTGGTCGTGATAATAGATGGTCAGCGCGCCGAACGGCAGAACCAGCGCCGCGGTGATCCACAGCATCGGCGAGATGTGCTTCGCCTTCCACCACGACAGCAGCATCGCGGCGACCATCGCCACCATGAAGGCGGCGGTCGCGGTGATGATGCGCTGGATCTGCATCCCCGGCGCGTAGCTGTTGACGACGAAGAAGACGGCGAGCGGACCGAAATCGATCAGCATGCGCAAACCGGGGGAGAGGGGAGTGCGTGGAGCGGGCTGGTTCATGCTGACTTCCGAGAGGTGAAATCCTCGACCCCGGCGATGATGCGGGCGACTTCGTTGGGGTCGAACGGGCGGAGATCGTCGACCTTCTCGCCGACGCCGATCGCGTGGATCGGCAGGCCGTATTTCTCGGCCGCGGCGACGAGCACGCCGCCGCGCGCGGTGCCGTCGAGCTTGGTCATGACCAGCCCGGTGACTCCGGCGACTTCCTTGAACACCTCGATCTGGCTGAGCGCGTTCTGGCCGGTGGTGGCGTCGAGCACCAGCACCACATCGTGCGGCGCGGCGGGGTTGAGCCGGCCCAGCACGCGGCGGATCTTGGCGAGTTCGTCCATCAGCTCGCGCTTGTTCTGGAGGCGGCCGGCGGTGTCGACGATCAGCACGTCGATGCCGGTGGCGGTCGCCTGCTTGACCGCTTCGTAGACGATGCCGGCGGCGTCGCCGCCTTCGGTGCCCGAGACGATCGGCACGCCGATCCGCTCGGCCCAGGTGCGGAGCTGGCCGATCGCGGCGGCGCGGAAGGTGTCGCCGGCGGCGAGCATCACGCCGTAATCCTGCTCGACGAGGCTGTTGGCGAGCTTGGCGATCGTGGTGGTCTTGCCCGAGCCGTTGACCCCGATGACGAGGATCACTTGCGGCCGCGGGAACGCCTCGATCTCGAGCGACTTCGCGACCGGCGCGAGGACTTTCTCGATCTCCTCGGCGACGACGAGGCGGATGCCGAGCTCCTCCATGTTGCGCTCATACTGCCCTTCGGCGAGACGGGTGCGGACGCGCGCGGCGGTCGCCGGGCCGAGGTCGGAGGCAATCAGCGCTTCCTCGATCTCTTCCAGCGTGGCGTCGTCGAGGCGTGCGGCGGACAGGCCCGCGAGGTTGCCGAGCAGCCGGTCCGAAGTCTTGCGGAAGCCGCCGAGCAGGCGCTCGTGCCATGAGGGATTGGTGCTCATGCGATCAGCTTCCCGTCCTCGACGGCCTTGATGGTAACGGTCACGATTTCTCCAACTTCAGATGGCGGCAGCCGGACCTCGGCAAAATTGCCGGCATGGCCACGGTCGCCGGGGCGCTCTACCAGCACTTGCTGGCTGCTGCCTATCAGGCTTTGCAGCCAGCGCGAACGGCGCGCCGACGCGGCCTCGCGGAGGCGGGCAGCGCGGCCTCTGACGATCTCAGGCGCGACCTGCGGCATGCGTGCGGCAGGGGTCCCGGCGCGCGGGCTGTAAGGGAAGATATGCGCGTGGACGATGTCGCAATCGTCGATCAGCGCGAGACTATTGGCGAACGTCGCTTCGGTCTCCGTAGGGAAGCCGGCGATCAGATCGGCGCCGATCGCGATCTCGGGGCGGGCAGTCTTGAGGCGCTGGGCGAGCGCGACGCTGTCGGCGCGGCTGTGGCGGCGCTTCATCCGCTTGAGCACCATGTCGTCGCCGGCCTGCAGCGAGAGGTGGATGTGCGGCTGGAGCCGCGGTTCCTGAGTGAGCAGCGCGAACAGCCGGTCGTCGATCTCTACTCCGTCGAGCGAGGAAAGCCGCAGGCGCCGGAGCCGGGGGGCATGGTGCAGGATGCGCTCGACCAGCAGGCCGAGGCTGGGCGCTCCCGGAAGGTCCGGCCCATAGCTGGTCAGGTCGACGCCGGTGAGGACGATCTCGGCATGACTCTCCGCGAGCGCGGCGACACGATCGATCACGGCGCCCGCGGGCACCGAGCGGCTGTTGCCGCGGCCATAGGGGATGGCGCAGAAGGTGCAGCGATGATCGCAGCCATTCTGGACCTCGACGAAAGCGCGCGCGTGCGTCGAGAAGCTCGCCGCGAGATGCGGCGCGGTCTCGCGCACCGCCATGATGTCCTGGACGAGGACCGGGTCCGGCGCGTGCCAGGCGTGCGGGCTGAGCTTTTCGGCGTTGCCGACGACGCGGTTCACCTCGGGCATCGCCGCGAAGCTCGCCGGGTCGATTTGCGCGGCGCAGCCGGTGACGACCAGTTCGGCCTCAGGCTGCTCGCGGCGCGCGCGGCGGATCGCCTGGCGGGTCTGCTTGACCGCCTCGTTGGTCACCGCGCAGCTGTTCACCACGATCGTGTCACGCCCCGTCAGCAGCGCGCGGATCGACTCACCCTCGGCAAGGTTGAGGCGGCAACCCATGTTTATAATTCGGGGAGAGGAGGTCGGCATTGGCGAGCGATCTAGGATCGGGCGCAGCGGAAGTCCACGCGCACGACGTTGCGGCCAAGGCCGAGGAGGTGCTGAACTTCTGGTTCGCCGGACTGATGCCGGAGCAATGGTTCGCCAAATCCGACGGACTCGACCGCGAGATCGGCGAGCGGTTCGAGCCGCTGCGGCGCGAGGTTCTGGGCAGCAAGGCGGCGGGTTGGCGCGACGATCCGCGCCCGCTGCTCGCCGCAGTGATCCTGCTCGACCAGTTCAGCCGCAACATCCATCGCGGTACGGCGGAGGCGTTCGCGGCGGACCCGCTCGCGCAGGAACTGGCCAGCCTTGCGGTCGAGCGGGGCTGGGACCGGGAGATGACCCCGGAGCAGCGCCAGTTTCTCTATCTGCCGTTCGAGCATGCCGAGAACCGCGAGCTGCAGGCGGTGAGCCTCAGCTGTTTCGAGGCGCTCGGGCTCGAGGCGCCGCTGGAATATGCGCGGCAACACGCCGAGGTGATCGCGCGCTACGGGCGCTATCCGAGCCGCAATGCGGCGCTGGGGCGGACCTCGACGCCCGAGGAAGAGGCGTATCTCAGCCAGCCAAACGCTGGCTGGTAACCGACGCCGGCGCCGACGCCTCGCCCGTGGAAGAGTGGCGGAGCAGGCGGCGCTCGGCGAGCAGGCGGCGAACCCCGGCGACCGACAGCGGCTTGCCGTAATGCCAGCCCTGCGCCTTGGCGCAGCCGAGCGCGCGGAGCCGCGCGGCGATCTCGGCATCTTCCACGCCTTCGGCGGTGATCGGCAGGTTGAGGCTCTCGCCGAGGCTGATGATCGCATTGACGATCGCGGCCGAATCGGCACTCTCGTTGAGCGACATGACGAAGCTTTTGTCGATCTTGATGCGATCGAAGGGCAACGCCCGCAGGTGCGCCAGCGACGAATAGCCGGTGCCGAAATCGTCGAGCGCGATATGGACGCCCTGGTTCTTGAGGCTGCCGACGATCGACTGGGCCAGCGCGAGATTGTCGAACAGCGCGCTTTCGGTGATCTCGACCTCGAGCCGGTTGGCGGGGAAGCCGGTCTCGGTGAGCACCTTGATGATCTTCTGCGCCAGCCAGGCGTCGCGCAGCTGCCAGGGCGAGATGTTGATCGACACCCGCAGCCCCGAATCCCAGTCGCGCGCGGCGAGAAAGGCCTGGCGCATGATCGACAGCGATAGATCGCCGATCATCCCGGTCTCCTCGGCGATCGGGATGAACGTTTCGGGGCTGATCATGCCGCGCTGCGGATGCTCCCAGCGCGCGAGCACCTCGAAGCCGTGGAGGGTGCCGCTGGCGAGATCGATCTGCTGCTCGAAATAGGGGACGACTTCCTGACGCGGGATGGCGAGGCGCAGTCCCGATTCGAGCTCGTTGCGGACCTGAAGCTCGCGCTCCATCGAATGGTCGAACCACGCGAAGCGATTGCGGCCGGACTTCTTGGCCTGGTACATCGCGATGTCCGCGGCGCGCATCAGCGCGTCGATCCCGGAGCAGTCGAAGTCGGATCGAGCGATGCCGAGCGAGCAGCTGATGTGCAGCCGTAGTCCCTCGGCCTCGAACGGCTGGGCCATGCGGCTGACCAGCTTCTCGGCGATACGCTCGACCGTGGCGGGCTCGGCGGCATCGAACAGGAAGCCGCACGCGAACTCGTCGCCGCCCAGCCGCGCGGTGAGCGCGATCGGCGGCATGAAATGGGCGATCTCGCTCGCAACCGCGCGCAGCAGCGCGTCGCCGACGGCATGGCCGTGCATGTCGTTGATCGTCTTGAAATGATCGAGATCGAGCATCACCAGCGCCATCGCCTTGCGGCGGCGCTGGGCGCGCGTGAACATCGCCCCGCCTTCCTCGGCGAGGCTGCGGCGATTGAGGAAGCCGGTGAGCGGATCGCGGCTGGCGAGCTGCTGCGCGCGTTCCTCGGCGGCGGCGCGGATCTGCAATTCCTGGCTCAGCGAGGCGTGACGCCGCCATCCGAACAGGATCAGCGCGACGTTGAGCAGCAGGGCGATGATGAGCGGCTGGCTGACCGGCTCGCCGCCCTGGAAGTGATGCTGCAGCGTTCGCGACAGAACCGCGCTGCCGATGCCGACGAAGAGAAGAATAGCCGCCACGCTGATCGCGCCGGTGAGCAGGCTCGGGCGCGAAGCGCGGTGATCCAACATGTCTTCCTCGAAATCCAGCGACATGGCAGACGCACGCCCCCTCGATGAGAGGCCATGTTTTCGGCCCGGAGGGTGTAGATCAGGTTAAATGCGGAGCTTTCCGAAAGGTTACCGCGCCGCGACTGCGAGGTTGCGCCCGGCGCCATCTGCGGCTATGGGCCGCTCGACCGTTCCCACGGAACGTGAAGCGATGCCACCCATAGAGGTGACGCCGGCCGACGAGGTTTCGTCCGCCGGCGCGTTTTGCGTTTGGCGGGAGTGGCGCAAAGCTGGAGTGATTTTGGTCCCATGTTCGACAGTCTGAGCGATCGGCTAGGCGGCGTCTTCGAGCGCTTGCGCGGGCGTGGTGCGCTCACCGAGGCCGATGTCCGCACCGCGATGCGCGAAGTGCGGATCGCGCTGCTCGAGGCGGACGTGGCGCTGCCGGTCGCGCGCGAGTTCGTCGACAAGATCACCGAACAGGCGGTCGGCCAGCAGGTGCTCCGTTCGGTCACGCCGGGCCAGCTGGTCGTCAAGATCGTCAACGACGCGCTGGTCGACATGCTCGGCAGCGACACCGCCGAGCTCGAGATCGCAGTCACCCCGCCGGCGGTGATCATGCTTGTGGGTCTGCAGGGCTCGGGCAAGACCACCACCACCGCCAAGCTGGCGAAGCTACTGACCAAGTCGCAGGGCAAGAAGGTGATGATGGCGTCGCTGGACGTCAATCGCCCCGCGGCGCAGGAGCAGCTCGCGGTGCTCGGCACCCAGACCGAAGTGACGACGCTGCCGATCGTCGCAGGCCAGCAGCCGGTCGACATCGCCCGCCGCGCGCTGCAGTCGGCGAAGCTGCAGGGGTTCGACGTGCTGATGCTCGACACCGCCGGCCGACTCCATGTCGATCAGGCGCTGATGGACGAGATGAAGGCCGTCTCCGACATCGCCAGCCCGGCCGAGACGCTGCTCGTCGTCGACAGCCTGACCGGCCAGGACGCGGTCAACGTCGCCAAGAGCTTCTCCGAGCAGGTGCCGCTCACCGGCGTTATCCTGACCCGCATGGACGGCGACGCTCGCGGCGGCGCGGCATTGTCGATGCGCGCCGTCACCGGCAAGCCGATCAAGTTCGCCGGCGTCGGCGAAAAGCTCGATGCAATCGAGCCCTTCCATCCCAAGCGCGTCGCCGGCCGTATCCTCGGCATGGGCGACGTGGTGTCGCTGGTCGAGCGCGCCGCCGAGTCGATCCAGCAGGAAGACGCCGAGCGGATGGCGAGCCGGCTCGCCAAGGGCCAGTTCGACATGAACGACCTGCGCAGCCAGCTCCAGCAGATGCGCCGGATGGGCGGGCTGGGCGCGCTGGCGGGGATGATCCCGGGGATGAAGAAGGCGCAGGCGGCGATGGCCTCCGGCGCGGTCGACGAGAAGATCCTGCTCCGCATGGACGCGATGATCACCTCGATGACGCCGAAGGAGCGCGCCAAGCCCGAACTGCTCAATGCCAAGCGCAAGATCCGCATCGCCAAGGGCAGCGGCACCACCGTGCAGGACGTCAACAAGCTGCTCAAGATGCACCAGGAGATGCAGGCGGCGATGAAGCGGCTCAAGAAAATGGGCGGGCTCAAGGGGATGCTCGGCATGCTCGGCAAGGGCGGACCCGGCGGCGGCATGGCGGGCGTCGGCAACGCGCTCGGCGGGCCCGAGATGGGCGAGATGATGGGCAAGATGGGCGGCAGCCTTCCGGGCCTGCCCGGCGGCGCCAATCTACCGCCCGGTTTCGAGAATTTCTTGAAGAAGAAGTGACGCTGCATGGGGTGCCGGCAAGCCCGGGACTTCGTGAGGCAAGGATCAACAATGAAAAGGTCTTGGCGATCGCCGGGACGACGATGAAGGAAGTGAAGTAATGGCTCTCTCTATGCGTCTTTCGCGCGGTGGCTCGAAGAAGCGCCCTTATTACCGGATCGTGATCGCCGACGCGCGTTCGCCCCGTGACGGTAAGTTCATCGAGAAGATCGGCACCTACAACCCGCTGCTCGCCAAGGATTCGCCCGAGCGCGTCAAGCTCGACGGCGACCGTGCCAAGCATTGGCTGAGCGTCGGCGCGCAGCCGACCGATCGCGTCCTCCGGTTCCTCGACGCCGCCGGCATCAAGGAGCGCGCCGCGCGCAGCAACCCCAAGAAGGCCGAGCCGGGCGACAAGGCCAAGGAGCGCGCCGAGGAGCGTGCCGAGAAGCTGAAGGCCGCCGAAGAAGCCGCAGCCGAGGCAGCTGCCGCTGCTGCTGCGCCGGCGCCTGAAGAGGCGCCCGCTGCCGAGGAGGCCCCGGCCGCCGACGAAGCGGCTCCGGCCGCCGAGGAAGCTTCGGAAGCTTGAGGAACTTGCCGGCCGTCATGCGTTCACTCGAACAACGCATTGCCAGAGGAGCGCAGGATGGCCAGCAAACCCGAAACCGGTCCCGACGATCAGGATCGTGACGAGCCGGGCAGCACCAGCACCAATCCCGCGGGCAAGTCGACCGACTCGCCCGCGGAAGGCGGCGACAATGTCCCGCCCAAGCAGCCGGGTTCGCCCCAAGGCTGAGTGCTGCCGTCTCCCGGTCGATTCTGAGCTTCGGGCGTACGGCGGGACGACGCATCAATGAACGACCGTCCCGTCACGCTCGCCGCGATCATCGGCGCGCACGGCATCACCGGAGAGGTTCGTCTCAAGGTGTTCGCTGATGATCTCGGCGTGCATAAGAGCTTCAACGATGGAGCCTTGACGCTGAAGAGCCTGCGCGGCGGCTCTAACGGCATGATCGCGCGCTTCGCCGAAATCGCCGACCGCAACGCCGCCGAGGCGCTGCGCGGCACCCAGCTCACTGTCCCGCGATCGGCGCTACCGCCGCTGGAGGAGGGCGAATATTATCACGTCGACCTGCTCGGGCTGCCGACGGTTTCGGATGCGGGCGAGCTGCTCGGAACGGTGGTGGCGATCGACAATTACGGCGCCGGCGACGTGCTCGAAATCGAGCGGCCGAACGGCAAGCGCTTCATGGTGCCGATGCAGCCCGCTGCGGTTCCCGAATGGGACGCGGAGCGCCTCGTCGTCAGTGCCGCCTTCGTGGAAGGTTGAAGCCGCCCACGCCGGCAGGGCAGCCATTGTCACGAAAGTTTAATATCCACTCTGTAGGTGGGTGTTAGATGCGCAAGGCCTCTGGTCTTCCTGCGAACAATCCGGACCATCCACTCTGGTCGGCGCTCTGCCATTACATCATCGGCCCCGACGACGCGGCGCTGCCGTTCGTCGAGCGGCTCGCGCGCGAAAATGGCTGGCCTCGCGCCGAGGCCGAGCGGGTGATCGAGGAGTATAAGCGCTTCTGCTTCCTCGCGGTCACCGCCGAGCATCCGGTCACCCCCTCGGATCAGGTCGATCAGGCCTGGCACCTGCACCTCACCTATAGCCGCGACTATTGGGAGCGCTTTTGCCCCGAGGTGCTCGGCCGTCCGCTGCACCACGGCCCAACCGCCGGCGGCAGCGATGAGCAGCACCGCTACTTCAAACAATATGCCGAGACGCTGCGAAGCTATGAGCGCGTCTTCGGCTCCCCGCCCGCGGATCTGTGGCCCAACGCGGCGCGGCGGCTGAACGAGGACCACAAGGCGCGTCGCGTACATCCGCGCGACGCGATCATCCTTCCCCGGAAAGCGATCCGGATCGCGCTGCTGGTGACAGCGGCGGTGCTCTCCGCGCTCGTGCTGGGGTTCTCTTGCTGAGGAGCTAGGACTTTATGTCGCTCGGACCCTTCGACCTTACCGGCGGGCCGTTTCTCCAATTGTACGGCGCGCTGCTGCTGGTCACCATCGTCGCCGGTTTCCTCATCCCGCGCTGGCTACGGCCCGAAGGCCGCACGCCGCGCAAGACCGATACCGACCAGCTCGCCTATCTGGCCGGGGGCGGCGCGCGGCTGGCCGAGGCGGTCGCCGCGCGGCTGCTCGCGAGCCGGCAGCTGGTGATCGACGGCAAGAAGTTCGTCGCCGGCCGTCTCGGCGGCGGCACCCCGGCCGAACGCAGCGTGCTGGCGCTGCCCCAGCCGATAGAGTGGGAAGCCGTCGTGCGTGCGGTGGGCTGGCACGCCGAGCCGATCCGTGCGCAGCTGATCGACGGGGGGCTGCTGATGGACGGGTCGACTGGTCTGCAGCTGCGCTTCTGGCAGGCCTCTCCCTATTTGCTGCTGCTCGCCTTTGGCTGGACGAAGCTCGAGATCGGCCAGGCACGCGACCGGCCGATAGACTATCTGACGGTCCTGCTGGTGATCACCGCGATCCTCGCGCTGCTCCGGTTCCTGATTCTCGACCGAAAAACGCGCGCCGGGCAGGAGGTGCTCGCCGAGACACGCGCGCGCTCCGAGCGGCTCAGCCGGGCACCGACAAGCGGGGAGGCGGACCTTGCCGTCGCGCTGTTCGGGACCGCCGTGCTGGTCGGTTCGGAGTGGGGCGAGTTGCACCGGATGCGCGCGAACAGCGGATCCGGTGGCGACAGCGGAAGCAGCAGCAGCAGCAGCAGCGATGGAGGCAGCGACGGCAGCGGTTGCGGTGGCGGCGGGTGCGGCGGCTGCGGGAGCTAACGGCGAAGCGGGCGCTGCTCGGCCAGCATGTTGCGGATCGTCGTCGCGGCGACGCCAGCCTCGCCCATCGCATGGCTGATCTGGTCGAGCCCCTTGGCGACGTCGCCGGCGGCGAACAGGCCGGGGACCGAAGTGCGCTGATGATCGTCGACTTCGAGACACCCGTCCTCCGCGGCGCGCGCGCCGGCCTGGATCGCCAGCCCCGAGCGGATGCGCGACCCAAGTGCCGGATAGATGCTGTCGAACGAGAGCCGGCCCTCGGCGGTGTCGACCGCGATCCGCCCGTTCTCGATCGCGTAATTGCCGCAGGGGCCCTCGACACGCGCGATTCCCGCCGCCTCGAGCTCGCCGGCCCACTCGTCCGGCAGATCGTGATTCTCGGGTGCGATCAGCGTCACGTCCCGCGAATAGCCGCGCAGGAACAGGGCTTCCTTGCTGCCATGGTCGCCGGTTCCGATCACGCCGACGGACTTGTCGGTGACTTCATAGCCGTCGCAGATCGGGCAATAGCGCAGCAGGCCGCGCTGCAGCGCTTCGGCGTGCAGCGCGTCGTCCATCTTGGGACGGTGGTTGACGACGCCGGTGGCAAGCAGAATGGCCCGCGCGGGGTAGTCGGTCTCGCCGACGCGCGCGATGAACCCGGTCTCGGCGGGGCGGAGGCCGGTCACTTCGGCGAGCTCGCGGACCGCGCCGTATTTCTCGGCCTGCGCGAGCATCCGCGCGAGCAGGTCCTTGCCCGAAATGCCGTCCGGATAGCCGGCATGGTTGTGCGTGCACGGGATCAGCGCCGCACGGCTCGACCCGCAGTCGAACAGCCGGATCCTGAGATGGAAACGGGCGAGATAGATGGCGGCGGTGAGGCCCGCGGGGCCGGCGCCGATGATGATGCAGTCGTCCAAACGCTTGCCAATCCCGATGTGGCGGACGAAAGGCCCCCATGGCCTTCGCCGTGACCGTCCTAACGCTTTACCCCGAGATGTTTCCCGGGCCGCTCGGTATTTCATTGGCGGGGCGCGCGCTGCGCGAGGCGCGGTGGAGCCTCGACACCGTGCAGATCCGCGACTTCGCGACCGACCGGCATCGCTCGGTCGACGACACTCCGGCGGGCGGCGGGGCAGGGATGGTCATGCGCGCCGATGTCGTCGCCGCGGCACTCGACAGCGTTGCGCCCGGAGCGCCGGTGCTGGCGATGACTCCGCGCGGAGCCCCGCTGACCCAGGCGCGGGTCCGCGAGCTGGCCGCGGGCCCCGGCGTCGCGATCGTCTGCGGGCGTTTCGAGGGGATCGACGAGCGTTTGTTCGAGGCGCGCGACATCGAGCAGGTGTCGATCGGCGACTATATCCTGTCGGGCGGGGAAATGGCGGCGCTGACGCTGCTCGACGCTTGCATTCGGCTGCTTCCCGGAGTAATGGGCGCGCCTTCCAGCGGTGTAGACGAGAGCTTCGAAACGGGGCTGCTCGAATATCCGCAATATACCCGACCTGTCGAATGGGAAGGGCGCACGATCCCCGAAGTGCTGCGATCGGGGGATCATGCGAGGATCGAGGCCTGGCGCAGAGCACAGGCCGAGACCGACACACGGCTAAGGAGGCCGGACCTTTGGGAGCGCCATGAGGGCGCTCGGGTTCAGCCTCCCTCTGGCGCGCAGCGACGAAACAGGAACGATTGACATGAACGTCATCCAGACGCTCGAAGCCGAGCAGATCGCCAAGTTCAACGAGGCGAAGAAGATTCCGGAATTCCGCCCCGGCGACACGCTGAAGGTCGGCGTGAAGGTGGTCGAAGGCGACCGCACCCGCGTGCAGAATTTCGAAGGCGTGTGCATCGCCCGCGCGAACAAGGGCATGGGCTCGAGCTTCACCGTCCGCAAGATCTCGTTCGGCGAGGGCGTCGAGCGCGTCTTCCCGCTCTATTCGCCGAACATCGATTCGATCGACGTCGTCCGCAAGGGTGTCGTTCGTCGCGCCAAGCTCTATTATCTGCGCGGCCGCACCGGCAAGGCAGCTCGTATCGCCGAGCGCCGCGACGTGCGCCCGACTGAAGAGGTCGCCGCCGCCGAGTAAGCTTCGGCCGATCGCGAGAATTCAGGGTGCGGTGGCGATGGTCACCGCGCCCTTTTTCGTTTCCCAGCTGTGCACGACGGGGGCGCTACGGGGCGTGGGAAGATGAGGATAAGCAGTGGCGCAGTCCCTTGCTCGGGTAAAGCAGCACATCAAGGTGGGCGTCGGGACAATGCGAGGCATCGAAGAGGCCTGCAAAAGCGACTCGATGAGGCCGGCACGGCGGGTCTGACGGGAGCAAGCGGCGCTGACCAGGCATGCGGCGGTGCGATTTTCGCGGGCCGCGCCGAAAAAATCGTCGCGCGAGACACCAGGCTCCGTAGTTATCCTATAATGGTGAATAAGATGCTAACGAAAGGCGTGCTCGTGCTCGATGCAGCGATTTCCCGGCCCTACAGCCTCAACCGCCGGGCGGCGGCCAAGATGCTCCGCGACGAACTCGCGCATTTCGAGCGCTGCCCGATGTGCGACCAGATAATCGACCGGCGCGACATTCATGCCGTGATGCATCACCTGCCGGTCGGACATCAGCCGACGCCGGTACATTGAGACCGACCCGCACGCGAGGGCCACGGTAAGGTCTAGCTTCACGCATAGCTGACGATCTCGAACTCGGTGCCGTCGTGATCGAGGAAGTAGAAGCGCCGGCCGGGCTCGTAATCGGCGTGCGCGAAGGGCAGCAGGCCGGCGGCGATCACGCGCCGTTCGATCTCGTCGAGATCGTCGACGAGGATACCGACATGGTTGAGCGGCTGTCCCTTGCCGAACAATGCGTCGTCGGGCGCCTCGGCGGGCGAGTACACCGCGAGATAAGTGCGTTCGTCGCCGACGTGAATGGTGCGGCCATTGTCGCGCGCCGGACCCTCCCAGCGGACGTGCCAGTCGAACAGATCGGCGAGCAGCTTCGCGGCGCGCTCAGGATCGCGGACGGTGAGATTGACGTGCTCGATATAGGGCTGCGGCATGGAGTTCCTTTCCCGATTGGAGGCCATGCCAAGAGCAGCTACAACCTCACCCTAAGTTGAGGTCAAGCGGGAAATTGCAGGTGCCGGGAACGCGCGGGAGCGAGCTGCTGACGATCGGCGAACTGTCGGAGCGGACCGGCCTGTCGGTGTCGGCGGTGCGCTTCTACGAGAGCAAGGGGCTGGTCCACCCGATCCGCACCTCGGGCAATCAGCGCCGCTTCCTACGCGCCGACATCCGCCGCATCTCGTTCGCGCTGATCGCCCAGCAGCTCGGCTTCACGCTGCCGCAGATCGCGGCCGAGCTCGCCACGCTTCCCGAGGGGCGCCCGCCGAGCGCCGCCGACTGGAAGCGGATCAGCCGGGGCTTCCGCCGGGTGATCGAGGAACGCGTCGCGCAGCTTCAGCGCACGCTCGACGATCTCGACGGCTGCATCGGTTGCGGCTGCCTCAGCTTACGCAAATGCGCGCTCTACAATCCGGACGATCGCGCCGCGCTGAACGGGGCAGGGCCGCGCTTCATCCTCGTCTCGCGCAAGGTCGCCATGGGGCTCGACTGATCAGCGAAAGCTGAAGTTGACCGGCTTCGCCGTCTCGGCGTTCTGATCGAACGCATGATCGGCATAAGGTCCGCCCCGCTCGACCCAGTGCAGGAAAAGATGCGCGGACCAGCCATTGGGGTTGGGCGTAGTCCGCCCGTGCCGTCGTTGCACGCCGCGATAAAGGACGCCGTCGCCCGGTCGCATCGCCAGGGCGGCGGGCGCGGTGTCGCCGAACGTCTCCTCGGTCCGCGCCGAGGGCTCCGAATCGAACCGCTCGAGCTCGAGGTCCCACGGCACCCCGTCGCTATAGTCGAGCGTCAGCGACATGCTGTGCTCGCAAGAGTAGCGATCGCTGTGGACGCGGCAGATGTCGCCCTCGCGATAGATACGGAAATAGCTGTAGCTCGGCAGCAGCGCCTTGCCGCTCAGCTGTTCGGCCACGGGTGTGAGACCCCAGAGCAACGCAAGCATCGGGGGGAAGTGATAGCCGTACATCTCGACGGCTTCGCGCTTGAGCAGGTTCGAGCTGCGGTTGAGCTGGCTCAGGCTGGCGCCGCTCCGCGCGATCGCCTGCTGGAACTGGTGGAGAAAGGCATTGCAGACTTCGGGCGCGAGCAGCCCTTCGACAAGCGCATAGCCGTCCTGCTGATAGTCGCCGATCGTTCGCATGCCGATCGGCATAGGTCCCGTCCCACGCGAGGGCAAGCGAGAGCCGCCGGGTCTTTACCCAACGGCGCAGGGTCGCGATAAGACGCGTTCGCCCGCGTCCGCGGGCGCGATCTCCGGAGAGACGGGAATGCATAAATGGTTGCTGGGACTTGCTTTGGTCGCACTGGGAACGCCGCCGATGACCAGTGAAGCGATCGCGCAGGCACAGGACCTCACGCTCGAGCGGCTGTATGCAAGTCCCGATCTCGCCGGCACCACGCCGCGCAAGCTGACGCTTTCGCCCGACGGCAAATACGTCACGTTGCTGCGCAACCGCGCCGACGAGAAAGAGCGCTACGATCTTTGGGCGATGGACACCCGCACCGGCCAGTGGCGGATGCTGGTCGATTCGAAGAAGCTCGGCACCGGTGCCGAACTCTCGGAGGCCGAGAAGATGCAGCGCGAGCGCGCGCGGATCGGCGGGACCAAGGGCATCGTCTCCTATGACTGGTCGGCCGATTCGCAATCGGTGCTCGTCCCGCTCGACGGCGAGCTCTATCTCGCCCGGCTCGACGGCCAGGTGCAGAAGCTCGCGGCCGCGGCCGGTCCGAAGCTCAACGCGGTGATCAGCCCCTCCGGCCGTTTCGCGAGCTATGTCCAGGATCAGAACCTGCATGTGATCGATCTCGCGACCGGCGCGCCGAAGCGCGTGACGGATGACGGCGCCGGCACCGTGCATTGGGGGGAGGCCGAGTTCGTCGCGCAGGAAGAAATGGACCGCGCGACCGGCTATTGGTGGGCGCGCGACGACAGCCGCCTCGCCGTCGAGCGCTTCGACGAAGCGCCGGTCGGGATCGTTACGCGCGCCGCGATCGGCGCCGAGGGCACCAACATCTTTCAACAGCGCTATCCCAAGGCGGGCACGCCCAACGCACTGGTCAAGCTCTTCGTGATGCGGCCGGACGGCAGCGACAAGGTCGAGGTAGACCTTGGTACCGAGACCGACATCTATCTGGCCCGGGTCGACTGGTCGCGCGATGGCAAGACGCTCTACGTCCAGCGCCAGAACCGCGACCAGACGGTGCTCGATGTGCTCGCGGTCGATCCGGCGACGGGCAAGTCGCGCGCCCTGTTCAGCGAGAAGTCGGGCGCGAAGAGCTGGGTAAACCTGTCCAACGCGCTGACTTCGCTCGACGACGGCAGCCTGATCTGGTGGTCCGAGCGGGACGGCCATGGCCATCTCTATCGCTTCGCCAAGGGCAAATGGACCCAGCTCACCAAGGGGCCGTGGGAAGTCACGCCCGATGTCGTCGGGATCGATCAGGCCACCGGCCGCGTGTTCTTCCTCGGCAACAAGGATGGCGTGCTCGAGCGGCACCTCTACGTCGCGAGCTATCGCGCGCCCGGATCGGTCAAGCGGCTGACCGAGGCCGGCTGGTGGAACATGGCGGTGATGGATCCGGCGGGCACCCGCGCCATCGTCACGCGGTCGAACCCCGATCAGCCGTCGCAGGTCTATCTCGCCGATGCGTCGGGCAAGCGGATCGCCTGGGTGAACGAAAATGCGGTCACCGCCGCCGATCATCCCTACAACCCCTATCTCGCCAGCCATCGCGAGCGGACCTTCGGGACGATCAAGGGGCCGGACGGGACGCCGCTCCACTGGGAGATGGTCACGCCGAAGCGCGAGCCGGGCAAGCGCTATCCCGTCTTCTTCCAGCATTATGGCGGGCCGCACGCCCAGACGGTGAGCAAGGCCTGGGGCGGGGCGCTCCAGCAGTACATCGTCGACCGCGGCTATATCTGGTTCCAGATCGACAATCGCGGCTCGGCCAATCGCGGCAAGGCGTTCGAGGACGCGATCTGGCATGCGATGGGCACGGTCGAGGTCGCAGACCAGATTGCCGGGGCGGACCATCTGAAGACGCTCGACTTCGTCGATCCTGCCAAGATCGTCACCTATGGCTGGTCCTATGGCGGCTACATGACGCTTAAGATGCTCGAGGCGGCGCCCGACACCTTCGCTGCGGGCGTGGCGGGCGCGCCGGTGAGCAAATGGGAGTTGTACGACACCCATTATACCGAGCGCTACATGGGCGACCCGACCAAGGTGGCCGATGCGTACAAGCGCTCGGACACGATCACCGACGCCGCCAAGATCAGCGATCCGCTGCTGCTCATTCACGGCATGGCCGACGACAATGTTGTGCTCGAGCACAGCACCGCGATGGCGGCGGTGCTGCAGCAGCAGAAGGTGCCCTTCGAGATGATGCTCTATCCCGGGCACACCCATAAGGTCGGCGGTCCGGGCGTAAGCGAGCATCTGTGGACGACGATCCTCGACTTTCTCGACCGGCATACCGGCGCGGCCAAACGCTGATCGTCGGCGCGGGGAGGCGGGGCAAGGGAGGGTTTGGCGCACCCGACATGGATTGCTGGGCACTCAGATCATCGCGAAACGACATCCTTGGCTCATCCTCGCCACACGCCGTGCCATCACACCTTCATCAGGATGGTGAGAAGAAGCGCAATGTAGACGAGGAGAAGAAGCCACTCGCCAAAGGCGAACAGGATAAGGGCGATGCCGATGAACAAGGCAAGAAGCAGAAGGAGAACTGCAGTAGGTATGGCGCCGACCGCGCGGATCCAGAGCAGTTGCCGCTCGGCATAATCCTCGTTCTGCTCACCGGGAGGCTCGCCGTGAACGATGAAGCGAGCGATTTCGTCCCACTGGCTTTCGCGAATGCCGGCGCTGTGCCCGCCCGTTACATAGTTGACCTGCACGAATGTGCCGTCGGACAAGTCGCCGCGCGTGACGATAGATCTCCCGGAATTCAGGGGAGGCGAAGAGGCGAGTTCCCGAAAGCCGCGGTGACCTGCATTGCCTAGATCGAACGGGCGGAGCGGCTGCAGCCCACCCGGAAACAGCGCAACGACCAGGTCTCCGGTCGCGACATAATTGAGAAGTCCGTTCACGCGCCGGCACGCGCCGGTGGAAACTGCCGTCCAAGCGAAGTCGGAACGCACCACCGAGCCCGCGAACACGATCCGATGAAAGCGTGCCGCAGGATAGTCCTTTAGGGCTCGGGCGGCGAGGTAGGTGCCGTTTGAGTGTCCCACATAAGATATCTGCGCGTTCGGAAACATCGCGCGTGCCTCCGTGTAGCGGTCCATGAGCCATGCCACTTTGCGCCTTCGAACCCGCGGAAGGATAAAGGGTGCCATCGCAAGGTAGCCGTAGCTCAGGGTCATCGACCGAAAGACCCGGGCTGGTTCCTCTCCGGCGGCGATCTGCGCTTCCCGCTTCACCGCGCGAGCGATCTTCTGGGTCCAGAACCCTTTGTCTCTGATGCCGTGAATGACGAACACGACGTCGGTGACCTGATAATCCGGCGGCGTAGGTGTGCCGTCGAAAAGCAGTGAGCCGTCGATCGCCTGCGGGCGACGTGCGAGCGTGGCGAGCGGCTCGGTAAGAGCGGCTACCAACAGTCGCCAGCGTTCCATCGCCGGACTGTTCTCATGTCCCGGTTGCGGTTCGGCGAGATCAATGGCGCCGAGATGATCGGTGTGCGCCATTTCGAGCAGGACGAAAGTGTCGGGACCGCGGCCGTCGACGAGATGATCGACCATGTCGGATGGGGCGACAATATCATCCACCGTGCCAAGAAGCTGAACGATGTCGATTACCGGAGCATTCGGACCTTCGAGCAGGCTGAGCCATTGCAGACGGGTCTGGATCACGAAGGGCGCCCCGGCGCGCATCTCGAGCAGGAAAGGCCGCAGCCGAGGAGGCATGGTCTCGAAAACAGCTGTGAAGAAGCGCCAGACGCTTGCTTGCACCCAGGTGCTCGCCGAGGTGCTCTCCCAGCCGCGTGTGAGGCCGGCGAGCAGCACAAGACGCGTGATCCGGTCGGCCCAAGGGCGCTTGGCGACTCTCTCGAAAGGCCTCTCGAACGGTGCGTCCGCCCGTTCGCCATGAGCGAGGGTCGCGAGCTTGCGGGCCAGCATGGACCCCATGCTGTGACCGATTATGATGATACGGCGATAGCGACCGGCTGATTGCTCCCATAAGGAATCGACGTCGGTCAGGAGCCGCTCCACGATGCTCGCCGGGGTTGCGCAGGTGAGCAAGCCTGCTCCACCATAAGGAAGCATGGGAACGAAGATGTCGGCGTCCGGGAGTGCGTCCGCAGTGGCCGCCCGGACCTTTTCGACGACGTTGGGCGACCCGCGCAAACCGTGAAGCAGGATCACCAGCGACTCTGCGTGCTCTTTCCTGTGAACGTTCAGCGAGTCGGCGCGGCAGAGCTGCCCCGCTGCTTGTCTGCCGGACCTCATCTCAGGCGCACTCCCCTGCGGTGCGGAGGCGACGCTCCGACTCAAAATGCGATATCAGTCGAGCGGTCACGGGCGTCTCCTTGCTGATCGCATGTGCCCGGCAACGTCACAGCAGGACGAGCTCTCATCTTTCGCCGATACGAAGAATGCACTTCCTGTTCTTTGTTCGCGCCAGGCCAAGTCACGCGGCGAACGCCAGGATTCGCCCGAGAGCACCATCCCGGCGCAGATCCACTGCGATTGACACAACATCCTGCCGATGAGAGCCTCTGATCTACGTCAATCGTGACGGGCAGACGTTATATCCGCTTTCTTCGATAATAGAAATCAAGTACCTTGAGCCTCGGGCGTGTCGCAACGCGGTAATAGCGTGTGCGTATGGGAAACCATACTACTCCGATAAAATACTCGTTTCGACGGCTTGATAAGTGACTTGATGTCCCGGCGGTATACCTAAGGTGTGGGGCGCACTGAAAAAAAGGGCGTGTCGGAAGCGTAGCGAACTGGGTCTTGGGAGCATCGGGCGGGGGCAATAGAGCGATGTCGCAAAACGGAGTGAATGCTTTCGGTTTCGAAAACGTGGTCATCGGTCGTGATGATGTGAACGGTAGAGAAATCGTAGACGTCTACCGGCGGCAGAGCGGTCGCTATGCCATTTACCAGACCGAAGCGCGCGTCATCGTCATGTACGCGGACGACCCATTGGTACAACGCATACAGCGAAAGCGACTGACGAAGGTCGCGACGCTACGCAGCGAGATCGACGGGCAGCTCGCGCCCTGGCGGTGCAAAAGCCGCAAGTGGAGCCGACTCTATCAGACCGCGCGCGAGTTCGACATGCGCGTCGCCTCGGCACTCGAGGAAGCCCTTGAAGGCAACATCGTCGGCGGCCTGGCGATCATGGAAGCGGTCCGGACCGATGTCGGTCACGAAATGGCTTCGCGCGCGCGGCTCAGCTACCTCGCCTGGACGCTGATCTCGGCCGTCGTGATCCTGGTCGGCACATTCGTCCTGCAAGCGGTGCTTGACGGCAACTTCGCGAGTTCGAAGCCGATTACTCGTGAGATGGCCGGCGCGTTGATGGTGCCAGCCGCGATCCGCGCGGGGGTGTTCGGCGCGATCTATTCCGTCGCGCTCGGGATTCATCGCCGCGATCTCAAGCGGGATCTGCGCCGATACGATTACTTTACGGATTCATTCGTGCGGATCGGTATCGGGGCGCTCGCTGCGTTCGTGCTCTCCTGCTTCCTCCTGAGCGGAGCGCTGCGCATCGAATTCGGTGCCGGGCTGGACGCTGTCACCAACACGACCGACACGATCGATCCTCTGCGCGGCGGCACCGAAGGCGGCGGCATTTACCTTCCGACCTGGCCGGTGTGGATGATATTCGGCTTCCTCGCGGGCTTCGCGGAGAGGCTCGTTCCTGACTTGCTAAGCTCCTATGCGGTCAAGGGACGGGAGGCCGAGCCGGCGCCGCCGGTGCGTGTCGACGCCGCGACTGCCGAACCCAATGGCGCGGCTGCCGCAGTTGACGAAGACCCCCTGCCGGCGAGCGAGGAGGAGGTAATCGCCCAGCCCACGGCGGAGGACGAGGTCGACGGCTGCGACGTCACCATGGAGGACAAGGTAACGGTCACCGAGGACGAGCACCTTCCGCCCGCCTCCGGTGGCGTTGCGATGCGATGAGGGGGCGGATATGGTTTTCTCGTTGATTTGGCTTCCCGACGTTCTTCAGCGAGCCGGGCTCGTCGTCTCGGAAGTACCCGACTGGCGCACTCGCGGCCTCGGTAACGTCAAGCTGACGCGCGGGGTCATCGTCCATCACACAGTCGGGCCCGCCAAGGGCAACATGCCGTCGCTCGATCTGCTGATTCGCGGCAGTGCGAAGCTGGGGGGGCCGCTCGCCCAGCTTGGTCTCGGGCGCGATGGCACCTTCTACGTCATAGCCGCGGGTCTGGCGCAACACGCCGGCAAGGGTTCCTGGAAGGGGATTACCGCCGGCAACAGCAGCTTCATCGGCATCGAATGCGAGAATACCGGCGCGCCGAGCGACGCCTGGCCCGAAAAGCAGCTTGCGGCCCTGGAGCGCGGGACGGCCGCGATCCTCCAACACATCAAAGCCGACGCCCAAATGGCTTGCGGCCACAAGGAGTGGGCGCCTGGGCGCAAGATCGATCCTCTATGGGATATGAACGCCTTTCGCGGGCGGGTTGCGACACTTCTCGCCGCAGGTGTCCCGATGGCGCCGCAGATCCCGGCGATCGACGACCAGTCGCGACCGACGTTGCGGCGCGGATCACGCGGCCAACTGGTCGAGGTGCTGCAGGCTGCGCTCGGCGTCGAAACGGTCGGCAACTTCGGGCCCGTGACTGAGGCAAAGGTGCGGGAATTCCAACGCGCCCATGGACTCGTTGGCGACGGCATCGTCGGCCCGAAAACATGGTCGGCGATCGATGTGCTGAAGGCGAAAGGGGTGGCGGCGATACAGACCTCAACCGACGCCGGAGCCGCTCAGTCTGCGACAACGACAATGGCGGCCGCCATCAATGGCACCAAGGCGCTGCCGACCGCCGACGACGCGACTCATGTCGTCAAGACGGACGCGACGCGCGCATTTTCGCCCGACGGGAAGGTGTTCGCCCGGCGAAGGAAGCTTGGCTTCATGAACATCGGCACCACCGACGTCGCGGCACTGCTGCGCGACGATCCTGCCGCGGCCAACGGAGTATCCGCCTCAGCCGTGCGCGCGATCGATGCATTGACCGGCAACGAGGGCAAGATCGAGGCGATCAACTCGTACGACAATGCTTTCATGTCGTTCGGCATCATGCAGTGGACCGCGGGAGCTGGCGCCGGCGAGGGCGAGCTGGCCGCGCTGCTCGCGCGGATCCGCAGGACGGACGCTGTTGCGTTCGAAGAATGCTTCGGTCGCTTCGGGCTTGATTGCGCCGTCGCATCCAGCACCTCCACGACCGGCCGCCTGACGATCGCTGGCAAGGCGCTGATGACCGGCAAAGACAAGACAATCCTGCGAACCGCGACATGGGCCTACCGCTTCTGGCGCGCCGCTCATCACCCGGTCGTGCGCAGCGCGCAGCTCGCGCAGGCGGCGAGCCGCTTCGACCAGTTCGCGACGAAGATAATCGAGGGCCACCCGGTCAGCGCATGGCTGACGTCGGAGCTCGGCATGGCGCATCTCCTCGACGAGCACGTCAACCGACCGAGCCATGTCCCTGACACGCTTGCCGTTGCGCTCCGCGCGGTGCTCGCTGCGGGCAGCGCCAAGCGAGACCCCGCGCAATGGAGCACGAAGGTGGAAGAGAAGCTGGTTCAAGAATATCTGCGCCGCCGCGCAGGCACGACCATGACCGATTCGCCCGCCCGAGCGAATCGCCTCGCTTCGTTGGCGAGCGCCGGCAAGCTTTCGACCGAGCGCAACTCGTTCGCATGAGCGATCTCAGCGCCGCACGGTGATGCGACATGGTCCAACGGCGAAATACGCCATGGCTGCCTTGCCTCCGCGAGCTGGCCGGTCCCACGCGGAGGTTGGCTATGCGCAGCCGGTGAACCGGGCCTACTTGCGGGCACCCGGGATTCGCGGCCCGGCGACGGGCATTTCCGTGCTTGTTCCATTCGGAAGGAGAAGCGGTCGCCACAAGTCACCGGCTTGGTGGCGCGCCCGGTTGGATTCGAACCAACGACCACAGGCTTAGAAGGCGCATCAAGGGGCTTCCGGGGACGTCTGAAAACGTCTCTCCATGAGGGGAGAGACGTGTAGGGAGGTCCGAGAATATTGCGGGTTGCCTCGTTTCCTGTTACCTAGAACGTTACCTAACGGAGCATAGGTAACATGGCCAGGTTGACCGATACTCGCGTAGCCGCGTTGAAGCCGCCTGCAGACGGACAGGCCGAATATCCTGACGATCTCGTCGTCGGATTGCGGCTCCGCATTGGGTCGGGCGGGCGAAAGTCATGGATCGTGCGAACGCGAGCGGGCGCGAAAGTGCTCAATAAGACGCTCGGCAGCTACCCGACGCTTGGCGTGGGCAGGGCGCGTGAGCAGGCTCGCAAGTTCCTTGAGGATCTGGCCACCACCGGCACGCCTCCAGTGAACCGGACATTCGGTCAGCTGGCTGAGGATTGGCTGGAGAAGGTCGCCAAGCCGAACAACCGCTCATGGCAGTTGCAAAAGCGGCGTCTGGAGATCCACGTTCTGCCGAAGTGGGGAGACCGGAAACTGGACACGATCCGCCGCGCGGATGTGCGCGAACTGATCGAAGCAATCGAAGGCGACGTATCGCCCAACCGAAACTTGACTTTGATCCGCACGCTTTTTCGTTATGCCGTCTCGCGGGACTGGATCGAGGCGTCACCGGCGGAAGCGATTGCGAAGCCAAAGAGCGAGAGTCCGCGTGACCGCTTCCTCGAGATGGATGAAGTGCGCCGCGTTTACGTTGGCGCCGACCTGCTTGGGTATCCTTTCGGTGGTTTCATCAAAATGCTCCTGCTTACGGCGCAGCGCCGGACCGAGGTGGCGGAAGTCCGCTGGAGCCAGATTGATCTGGCCGCCGGGACCTGGGTGATCCCATCGGACTCGGCCAAGTCGGGCAGGGCACACCTTGTGCCATTATCAGCTGCCGCAGTTCGGTTGCTCCAGTCCGTGCCGCGACTCGGGGAGTATGTTTGGACCAATGACGGCAAGAGCCCGATCAGCGGCTTCGCAAAGCTCAAACAGCGCCTTGATGGGTTCCTCGCCGCGTCGGGAGGCGAACTGCAGCCTTGGGTGCTGCACGATCTGCGCAGGACCGTGGCGACGCACATGGTACGACTGGGCGTTACAGAGACGATCGTGGGCCGAGTGCTGAACCACGCCGCCCAAGGCGTCACCGCGAAGGTGTATGCGCTTCACAGCTATGCTCCTGAAAAGCGTGGTGCCCTTGATTGCTGGGCTGCCGACATCCAGCGCGAAATAGACGGACGACCCTCGCAGAATTTAGCTGCGGTTGGTTCCGAAGATCGTCAGTGAATTTTGCGGGCGAGCGAGAGCAGCGAGACTCACAGGCTAGCCGCAAATCATAAAACCGGATGGCGGCTTCCGCCCGAAGTCCGGCCATTCAGATCAAAGGCTGCGAGGTCAGCTACTGGGCCGTATGCTGCCTGTCCGCTCTTGGTCGACAAGTGCGAAATAGCTGCCGTTCCGTCTGCCTCGCACTCCAACGGCGGCTGACGTCCAAATTGCTGCCGTTTCCGGCGTCTGGCAGGATGTCGCGTCTGTGGGAGAAGACCTGATGAGCGACGACGCTCGGAACTCGATCTACTTCTGGGTGGGTGTACCCACGCTTTTGGTATTCTCTAGACGGGCTTTACGTCCGATCTCTTGAGAGGCCTGCCTACCGAGTGGCTATGGCCATTGCTCGGTGCCGTCGGCGTTGCAAATCTTGCCAGCTTCTCGTGGGGCTTATGGAAGGCCGCGAAAAAAATCAGGCCGAGCCGAGCAACTCCTGACCGCAGGTAACCACCCTATCTCGGACATCCGCGCGCGGCAAAGCGGATGTCAGAAGCGGACCGGCAGGAAGCGCCCCAGAAGCAGACATTTCGAGGGGGATACGATACGGGCTGGCCCGGCGCACTACAGTGACAGGAAGCTCGCCAATGCGTGGTGCCGGTCCAACTCGGCGAACATCTTTTCCGCGGCAGTCTTCAGATCGCCGTTCTCGCTAAAATGAAAGGGAGGCGGGTTACGCTGGCGAGGAACAGGGGCCAGCATCCTTGATGCCATCTCCTTGTAGGACGCATAAGCGTCCTGCCGATCTTCCATGTCTTTGGCGTGTAGCCAGGTGACGATCCGCTGGAACAACGACGACTCGGTGAACGCGCCATATGCGTGCTGGAGTATGGGATAAAGATCCTCGATCTGCGGCTCGCCATTCTGACCTGCGCTGATCGTGGCACGGTCGTACAGGAGCCGCTCTGTTTCAGCGCAGATCTTGTGCGTACGTACGATCAAGTCGATCAAATCGAATTGGTCGACCTCATGGTCCATGTCCCAATGGTTCATGAACCTGCGATAGGCGTCCACAAAGCGACGGTCTTGCAATGCAAGCAACGTTACGAGCGGCTCGGCAAACGCGGTCGTCTCGTCCTCCCGAAGATCCGCTCGGCCGGACCCGGCTAGGCTTGCGGCTGCTAGCATGTGCTCGATCTTATTTAGAGTTGTCCAAATCCGATCATGCAACGAAGGAAACTGGCACGCAACGAGCCAGAACTCGGGACTCACGGTCTTCCACGGGTTTCGCTCCGAACAATGCGCCTTGTTCTTCGCCATCACCCGAATTGCGCGTAACGCAATGCCCGGCTCCAGTATCTTTATCAATCCTCTTTTGATGGAGACGGCGATTCCGAAGTTGAAGATGGTTTCGGAATTCATCTTGTCAGCGATGGCGTCGAGCGCGGCATCATAATCATCAATGACGCGCCCGGCTTGCTCCTCCGAGGAAAGTTCCGTGATGTTGATCCGACCTTCAAATAGCATCTGGCTTTCGACATGCTCGAAGGTAACGCTCATGCTGGTCTCCAAGGTTATCGCGTATATTCCCTAGGCATTAACGGTCAGAGAGCGCGGATGTCGCGCATACGCCTGGCCTACATGCTCGCTATTCGGGCCGGACAAGTGGCGAAGGGTAAGAGCTCACGATTAAGAAGTTGAAAACTTCGGGCACTCGGTCGGTGCCGCCAATATAATTTCACCCTTCAACTTTGGACCCCTCTGGAGGTCGGGCCCGCAGGCTGGCCAAGCGCCCGCTTTCCACCCGATCTCGGACATTCGGGACAGACAGAGCGGCGTCCGAAAGCGGACTGGCAGCTAACGCCCCAATAGCGGACATGCCTTCGAGGGTGTACTCTGAGCATCATGCTTGGCTGGTTGCGCAAAAAGCTCGTGAACACCTCGCCGCTGACGCTTTGGAGTGTCAGTTTTTTCGGATGGCGACATCGTGACCAGCGATGGTCAGGGCGCTGAACGAAAGCTGCCTCTTCGCGACCTGCGTCGGGTTGTAGTCGCGACAGACGATAGCGTCCCTTGGGGCGCAGACGTCGTGTTCCTGTTGTATTCGAATGACCCAGACCCTGCCGCCATCTTTCCACTCGAAGCGACCGGACGAGACGGCTTCGTGGAGTGGCTGAGTGCCCAGCCGGGCTATCAGGACCGCGAACTAGCTAAGGCGATGGGTTGGACGCGGGTCGCGAGGTTCGAAGTCTTGGCTGTCGAGCCGAACGTCAGCTAACCACCCGATTTCAGACATCCAAGCGCGGCTCATTGTTTTCAAAGCGGACCGTCCGCTTATGTGACTTCGAGATCGGCGCGGAAACGACGGCAAACGGGCGCTCAGCTGCCAAGCTAGCGCCTCGCCGAACTGACGCATCAAGACTACTGAGGTAATGGTGCGGAGCCGACGACCGTCGCTTGGCGGGCGATTTGCCTCCACCCTCCCGGCGTCTTTCGCCAGACGCTTGTGAACCGCCGAACAATCGCGCGTTCGGCTGCAGGCGCGGAGAGCGGTTTAACCCGCTCCTGGCCCATCAGCACAACGACATCTCCGGAGGCATAAGCTGCCTCGACATCTCTCTGATATTCCGAGAATCGAGTAGCGCCGGAACGAAACTGCTCGAGCACCTGCTCCGCCGTCAGAATTTTGTTGGCCGCGTTGTGGAGCCTGAACTCAGGGCTAAAGTGAGCCGCGATCGCCTCCGCATCGCCTGCGGCAATCGCTTTTTCGAGTTGCACGTTGGCCTCCAGCACCTCACGCACGCTCGGATTTTGCTCCTGCGACAATGCCGCCGACGGAGCGAAGCAAAGCAATGCGAGCCAAGCTGTGATCATCGGTCCCTCTCCCAAAGCGGGCCAATGTCGACTGAACTATCACGAGACAGCCCGCATGTCGCTCTCATCAACATGAACGAAGGTCCGCTTCTGGGGAGCTAGCGTACCACTCTGGAAGGCAACAATTAGGCGCGTAGCTGTCATCCGACTGGATGATCTTCGGCGCTGTAGAACATCGGATTGTTCACCCAAGCCTGAACGGCGGACTCGCGCCAGCCAGCGCAGCGGCTGCTGATCTTGAAGTTCCTGGGGAAGGTGCCGTTGTCCATCTTTCGATAGATCGTCGAGCGGCAGAGGCCGGTGCGATCCTGTACAGCCTTGAGGCGAAGGATACGGTCGAAATTCTCGCTAGGCATTGGCATTCCTCGGCATCTGATGCGGTTGCGTGGTGCCCCTGCAGACAGATGTGATTTGCTGAAATGGAACGTCAAGAGTGCCGGAATCGGCACTTTCATTGCCAATCGTCCCCAGAAGTTCGCCACAGTCCGATATGGTATCCTGTAGTTGGACAAATATTTTTGCGGATACTGCAAAAAGGCAGTTGGCGACCCGCGCAGTCGCGCGGTCGGGCTCTACGCCGCTGATGTGGCGCCGGGCCGCAGGCGCGTCCCGGCCCGTGCGGGTCGCGATCCCTGTCGCAAACAGGCTGGCTGTCGCCGTCGCCTGGAACGCGGGGATCAAGTGAGCGTACACAGACGGCTTCTGCGAAGCCGCCAGAGGCCGCAGTGTTTCTGTTTCCGCGTGGCACGCTCGATCCGCCCGGAAGGCGCGGCGGCGGCTGACACACGGGCGCGTGCGCACGCCGCCGCGACGGCCGGCCGGATTCGAGAGAGCAGCTCTGGTGCAGCTCCGTTGGAGCTGGGCAGCGCTGCGCGCTGCGTGGCTGCGGTCGCCGCGCTTTCCGCGCGGCGGCGTTTGGCCTCCGGCACTCGATCTGGCGGGGGGTGGGCGTCGCTCCCTCTAGTCCCGCCGCGGCGTGCCGCAAGCTGCGCTGCGCGCAGCTCCTCCACTGCGTTTCGGCCCTGCAAGCCCCCCCATTGCGCAGGCGCAATGGGGACCCCGGGGGTGCTGCCCGCCTCAGCCGGCGGGACTGCCGGTCCGCTCCTGCCGCCCACCCCCCGCCATTCCGGCGCCGGTTGCGGTGGTTTGAGGAGTAGGGAAGATGGAACTCAAGCACATTGCACTCGCCAATCTCTCCATTTCGGCTGCCAACATGCGGGCCAAGGGGAGCAAGCCGGACATTCTCAATATTCTGCCGTCTATCCGGGCGCGGGGCGTGCTGGTTCCGCTGATCGTGCGGGCGAACGGAAGTCCCGACACCTATGAGATCGTGGCAGGCAAGCGGCGCTACCATGCGGCGCTCGCGGTTGCCGAGGAGGGCGGCGGGATCGAGGAACTGCCCTGCGCAGTCATGGCGGCCGGGGACGATGCTGCGGCGCTCGAAGCCTCGCTGATCGAGAACATCGCGCGGCTCGACCCCGACGAGGTCACGCGCTGGGAAAGCTTCACGCGGCTGGTGCGGGAGGGGCGGACTCCAGAGGATATCGCGCTTACCTTCGGGCTGACCGAGCTGCAGGTGAAGCGGACCTTGGCGCTGGGGAATCTGTTGCCGCGTATCCGCAGCCTGTACCGCAAAGGCGACATTGACGCCGCTACGGTGCGGCACCTGACCCTCGCCTCCAAAACGCGGCAGCGCGAATGGCTGGGCTTGCTGGACGATCCGGAAGCCTATTGCCCGACCGGGCACCAGCTCAAGGCATGGCTGTTCGGCGGCGCATCGATCCCGGTCAGCGCGGCGCTGTTCGACGTGACGGAGTATCCGGGCGAGATCGTGTCGGACCTGTTCGGCGAGGAGCGCTGGTTCGCCGACACCGCGATCTTCTGGACAGCGCAGACCGGCGCCATCGAGACCAGGGCCGAGCGCTACCGCGAGGCCGGATGGCGCGAGGTTGTTGTGCTGCCGACCGGCGAGGCGTTCCATAGCTGGGAGCATGAGCGGTGCCCGAAGCGGAAGGGCGGCAAGGTGTTCATTGCCGTTGGTTCGCGCGGCGAGGTGGCGGTCCACGAGGGCTATGTTTCGCTCAAGGAAGCACGCAAGCGCGAGCAGGGCGAGCCGGTCGAGAAGCCGGTGCGGCCCGAGGTCAGCCCTCCAATCCAGAACTATATCGATCTCCACCGGCACGCGGCGGTGCGGGCGGACCTTGCCGGGCAGCCATCGGTCGCGCTGCGCTTGATGGTGGTGCACGCCATCGTCGGATCGTCGCTCTGGAATGTCCGCGTCGAGGCGCAGCGGGCGCACAGCGATGCGATTGCGGAGAGCGGCGAGGGATGCGCGGCGGAAGCCGCGTTCGACGAGAAGCGGCGGGCGGTGCTGGCGCTGCTCGGTTTCGATCCCGAGACTCCCACGGTCAGCGGCGGCTATGACGGCGAGCATGGGCTGGCGGGGCTGTTCGTCCGTCTGCTCCAGCTTCCCGATCCGGCGGTGTTCGACGTGGCGGCAATCGTCATGGGCGAGACGCTGGAAGCCGGGAGCGCGCTCATCGAGCTGCTGGGACCGCTGCTCGGGACCGATATGGCGAAGGTCTGGCAGGCTGACGATGCCTTGCTCGATCTGATCCGCGACCGCGAGGTGATCGGCTGCGTCCTGGCCGACGTGGCGGGCGAGGGGGTTGCTAAGGCCAACGAGGCCGCGACCGGCAAGGTCAAGCGCAGGATCGTCCGCGACTGCCTCACCGGCGAGAACGGCCGCGCCAAGATCGAAGGCTGGGTACCAAAGTGGATGGCGTTCCCGCCCGCAGCTTACACGGAGCGGGGAGGGGTCCCGACCGTGGCGCGCGCAGAGAAGGTGGCGAGCCTCGCCGTCGCGCCCGAGCCGCTGTCGCTCCCTCAGGCGGCGTGATCCGATGCTGGCGGTCGCGAGGCCGCCAGCTTCCCTGCACTTGTGGGAGACTTCCCATGAGCGAACATCCCGACCCCAGGCGGCTGAAGCGCCTCGAACGTGCAATCCGCAAGCTGCCCCGCCGCCAGCGCGAAATCTTCTGCGCGATCCGCTTCGACGACCTCAGCTACGACGAAATCGCACAGCGCACCGGCCTTTCCGTTGCGGAAGTCGAGCACCTGTTCGCCGAGGCGCTGCTGCACTTCATGCGCCGTCTCGATAGGCCGAAGCGTTGGTGGCGCTTCTGGTGAACGGACCGGCCTCGCGGGGCTTGCCCCGCGAGGCTTCGCTTTGCGCGATTGCTCGGATAGGATCACCGCACATGCGTACCGATCTCGATCATCTGCCGCCGGCCAAGCAGCGCGAGCTCGAACGGGTCGTCCAGATCCTGTTCGAGGAGTTCGGCGACGCGAAAGCCATCGCGACCTCAGACTGGAAGAAGCAGGCGCGCATCCTCAAGGTGATCCTCTACGGCAGCTACGCTCGCGGCGGCTGGGTCGACGAGCCGCACACCGCCAAGGGCTATCAGTCCGACTTCGACCTGCTCGTGATCGTCAACCATGACAGGCTCACCGACCGGGTGGAGTTCTGGGCAACTGCCGAGGACCGGCTGAACCGTGAGCTTGCGATCACAAAGACGCTGCGGACGCCGGTCAACTTCATCGTGCACACCCTGCAGGAAGTGAACGACGGGCTGGCGCACGGGCGCTACTTTTTCATGGACATCGCGCGCGATGGCATCGCGCTCTACCAGAACGAGGACACCGAATTTCACCAGCCGAAGCCCAAGACGCCGCCGCAGGCGCTCGCCATGGCGCGCGAGTATTTGGAGGAATGGTTTCCGAGTGCGAGCGTGTTTCTCGACACGGCGAACGGGCTGATCGAAAAGGGCCGCACCAAAGAAGCAGCCTTCATCATGCACCAAGCTGCTGAGCGGCTATATCACTGTGTCTTGCTGGTCTGCACTTTCTACACGCCACACGTGCACAACCTCGGTTTTCTGCGCACTCAGGCCGAGCGGATCGATTCGCGCCTGATCGATGCATGGCCACGCGACAGTCGCGTCGACCGTTCACGCTTCGAGAAGCTCAAGGAGGCCTATGTGAAGGCCCGCTACTCGAAGCACTACCGGATCAGCGCAGAGGAGCTTGCGTGGCTCAGCAAACGTGTGGAAGTGCTGGGGCAGGCGGTGCAGGTCATCTGCGAAGAACGCATCGCCGCGCTGGAGAGAAGCGCGGCCGCATAATTGGCACGCCGGGTGCCCCGTACCCGGCGTGCCATTCAGTTCAGGCGTTGGCCGGAGACTTCGCGCGCGGCTTGCGCGTTGCCTTGGGTGCGGGAGCGGTGGCCGTCGCGGTCCGCGCGGCGCGACCCTTGGCGCCGAGGCCGATCTTCATCGCCATTGCGCGGCGCTGCTCCGAATAGCTTGGTGCCACCATCGGATAGTCTGCCTTGAGGTTGTAGCGGCGGCGATAGTCTTCCGGCGTCAGACCATGCGTCGAGAGGTGCCGGCGCAGCGTGCGGTACGGCTTGCCGTCGATCATCGAGATGATGTGATCCTGCGACGCGAGCGACTTGCGCACCGATACCGCGGGCGTGAATTCCTGCTCGGCACCTGCGTCGCTCGTAGCGCCATCCGCCGACGAAGAGCACGTGGCCAGTTCGGTGACCGTGGCGTGCATCGTGCGCAGGAACGCCGGCACATCCTCAGCCGAGGTCCGGTTGTTCTGGTTGCCGAGCCAGGCGATGGTAAGTTCCGTGGCAAGTTCGACTGCGTTCAAGCTGTTCTCCTCCGACATGGCGACCCTTAATTTGTGGAGATTGGCGGCGCATCTTCTATGCGGCGCAGTCCCTCCATAATGGAGGAATCGAGTTTGTCGACTCGCCGCAAGATCGTTGCCGCATCAGTTTGAACTCATCTCTTCAAAGGCCCGCCTTCCTCGCCGCCGCCAGAGTGTCAGCGCCTGCTCGCGCGTGTCACTTTTCAACGTGGCCGCAGCTTCGATCAGAACGCCCAGTATCACCGCCCGGTCGTCGTCGGTGAGTTCGATCAGTCCGGCTTTCGCGACCAGGCCGCCAAGCTCGATCAGGTGGCGTGTTCGCTCGCGGCGCTTCATCACCCAATGCCTTTTGTCATCACGCGCTTTCTGCGCGTGAGCCCGGTGCTTCTCTGCGTTCGTTCGTTTGAGCGCCGCGCGCGTCGTGACGATCGCTGCCAGCAGCCGTTCGCGCCGATCTCTGAAAGAAGGTGGCGCCCCGCTTGCGCCACGCCTCCTTTGTCGGCGTGTCGTTGGCCTCGACCGCCGCCAGCAGTGCTCCGGCAAGCTGCTCGACCGGCAGGCCATCGGCCCCGGTCGCGATCACCACTTCTCCGAGTTGCTGGACCTTTCGCGCGCGCAGCTGTTTCGCCTTGTCGCCAAGCGCTTGTAGTTCCGAGTCGTAATCTCGCGGCTTTCGCATTTCGATATCCTCAATCAAGATGGAGGATATCCTAGTTAGTGATGGCGGCGATCAGAGTAAATACCCTGAAACATAGTGGGACGAACGCGTCCCGAAATAGATGAAATCTTTTTGAGGGCGCGCTTATGCGTTGTGCCAACGTCGCTTGAATAGTGTAAGTGGATTGCCGCCATGGCGATCTACCACTTCTCGGCCAAGATCATCAGTCGCGCGAACGGATCGTCGGCGCTGGCATCCGCAGCCTATCGGTCCGCCTCGCGGCTGCACGATCAGCGGCTCGATCGTCATCACGACTTCTCGAACAAGGCTGGTGTCGTTCACTCCGAGGTGCTGCTGCCGGACGGCGCGCCGAAGCACCTCGCTGACCGCGAGAAACTCTGGAATGCCGTCGAGGCGGCCGAGCTCCGCAAGGACGCTCAGCTCTCGCGCGAAGTGGAATTCGCGATCCCGCGCGAGCTGAATCAAGTAGAGGGCGTCCGGCTGGCGCGCGAGTTCGTCGAAGGGGAGTTCGTCGCACGCGGGATGATCGCCGACCTCAACGTCCATTGGGATATCGGCGCCGATGGCGAGTCCAAGCCGCACGCTCACGTCATGCTGACCCTGCGCGACGTCGACGAGAACGGATTCGGCAAGAAGAACCGCGACTGGAATCGCACCGACCTGCTGGAGAAATGGCGCGAGCGCTGGGCCGAGCATGCCAACCAACGTTTAGCTGAACTCGATATCGACGCACGCATCGATCACCGCAGCCTTGAAGCCCAAGGCATCAATCTCGAGCCACAGCACAAGATCGGTCCGGCGGCGTCGCGCATGGCGGCGAAGGGGCTCGAACTCGAACGCGTCGACGAGCATCGCGAGATTGCCCGATCGAACGGCGAGAAAATCATCGCCAGCCCTGGACTTGCGCTCGAAGCGATCACCCGCAAGCAGGCGACATTCACTACGCGCGACCTCGCCATGTTCGTGCACCGCCACAGCGAGGGAAAGGACCAGTTCGACCATGTGATGAGCGCGGTGCGCGGCTCTCCCGACCTGATCGCACTTGGCAAGGACGGCCGCGGCGCGGACCGCTTCACCAGTCGGAACATGGTCGAGAGCGAACAACGACTCGCACGCGAGACGCAGATGCTTGCGGAACGCGACCGGCATCGCGTCGCCGAGCAGGATCGCGAGCGCGCCATCATGAGTGCGGAACGGCGCGGTCTGGCGCTCTCCGCCGAGCAGCGGTCCGCGTTCGAGCACGTGACCAGCTCGAAAGATCTCGGCGTGGTGCTTGGCTACGCCGGCACCGGAAAGTCGGCGATGCTCGGCGTTGCCCGCGAGGCATGGGAGAGTGCCGGCTATCAGGTGCAGGGACTCGCACTCTCCGGCATCGCCGCTGAGAATCTGGAGAACGGCTCCGGCATAAGGTCGCGCACGGTCGCGAGCCTCGAACATCAGTGGGGCCAGGGCCGCGAACAACTGACGCCCGATCATGTGCTGGTGATCGATGAAGCCGGCTTGATCGGCTCGCGCCAGATGGAGCGCGTGATTGCCGAGGCGGAGAAGCGAGGCGCCAAGGTGGTGCTCGTCGGGGATCCCGAGCAGTTGCAGGCGATCGAGGCGGGCGCTGCGTTCCGCTCGATTGCCGAGCGGCATGGCAGTGTAGAGATCACCAACATTCGCCGCCAGCGAGAGGACTGGCAGCGCGACGCCACGCGCCATCTTGCCACCGGCCGCACAGCGGAGGCGCTGGACGCCTATCGCAGCGCGGGAATGGTGGTCGAGTCGGAGACCCGTGCAGCTGCACGGGAGGCGTTAATCGACCGCTGGGACAGCAACCGCACCGACGATCCGTCGCGCTCTTCGATCATCCTGACGCATACCCGGGAAGAATGCGATGAACTGAATGGGCTGGCCCGGGACCGGATGAAGCAACACGGGACGTTAGTCACTGATATCGCAATCGAAACCTCGCGCGGCGAGCGCTTGTTTGCCGCCGAAGACCGCATCATGTTCCTTCGCAACGAACGCGCACTGGGCGTGAAGAATGGCTCGCTTGGCACCGTCGAACAGGTCGATCACAGCCGCATGGCAGTGCTGCTCGATGACGGCCGCCGCGTCGCGTTCGACCTCAAGGACTATGCGGACGTCGCCCACGGCTACGCCGCCACAATCCACAAGGCGCAGGGTGTCACCGTCGACCGCACCCATGTTCTCGCCACGCCCGGGCTGGACCGGCATGCCGCCTATGTCGCGCTGTCCCGCCACCGCGACGCGGTCCATCTGCATTATGGCCGCGACGACTTTTCTGATGGCGACCGGCTCGCCCGCACGCTGTCGCGCGATCGGCCGAAGGATAACGCGCTCGACTACGAACAGAGCACGACCCGCTTTGCCGAGCGGCGGGGTTTCGACCGCTCCGCGATCCTCGATGCGCTCGCACACGAGCGGCTGGTCGACCGCACCCATACTGCACCCGAGCCGGAAACGCGCCGAGGCAGGTTCGAGGGACTGCGCCTGCGCGTGCCTGCTGCCGATGTCGAGCAGAAGCGGGGCAGGTTTGAGGGCCTCAGGCTGCCGGCAGCAGCCGAGCTGCAGCCAGCGGAGCGGGGCAGCGGGCTTGCTGCTGCCATCCAGCGCTACGCCCGCGCCATCCAGGACATCAATCGAATGAGCGAGCAGGGCCTTCCCGCGCTGGAATATCAGAAGGCCGCCCGCGTGCAGGCTGCGCGGGTGCTGGACGCGACGCAGCAGCACGGCGCGCTTGATCTCGACGCGGCGTTCGCACGCGAGCCCGCATTGGTCAGCGAGGCAGCCAACGGCCGCACGGCGACCGCCATCCGCCAGATGCAGCTCGAGACCGAGCTGCGCACTAATCCCGAGATGCGTGCCGACCGGTTCGTGCAGATCTGGCAGCAACTCAGGAGCCAGCGCGACAAGCTGGAAGGCTGGCAGAACGAAGGGGCGCGCGACGTGGTGGAGAGCCGCATGCGGGCGATGGCGAAGGGCTTGGAAAAGGACCCGGCGCTCGGCGCCGCTCTCAGTAATCGGGGCAGCCAGCTGCTCGGCCGGCAATGGTCTCCCGAATGGTCGCCGGGCAGCCGGGACGGCGGCATCGGCGCGGCGATCGGTGATCAGGCCCGCACCCGATCGGTAATCCAGCAACTGACGTTCTCGATCGATCGAGGGCGCAATCTTGGGATCGGACTATGAGCGCTGAGGCCACACCCCAGTCTGAGGACACGATCGACCATCCGGAGGTGGCATTCGATGCCATGACCCGCAAGCTTGCCGGGCTGACTGCTACGGTCGATGGGTTCGCAGCACGCCAGCAAGAGCTGCACGGGCGCGACTACGGCCCGGACTTTGCCGGAATTCACGGTCGCCTGGACAAAGCGAACGTGGCGGTGCGGACGTTGAGCGAGCGTCCCGCGCTGCAGCTGACGCCCGAAATGATCGCGTCGCAAATCAGGGCGGCGGGTGAGCAAGGTCGCGCAGCCGACCGCCAGGCGTGGAGCATCGCCAATCAGCAACTCGGCAACGCCATTCTGTCATTGAGCGGCATGGTCGAGTCTGCCCGGACGGCCGAGAAGCAAAGACGGTGGGTTGCGGGTGCCGCAGCCGCTGCGCTGGCGATCGGGTTTGCGTTCGGAACAGTCATCCCCACCTGGATCGCGCAGGCTGTGCCGGAGAGCTGGCATTGGCCGGAGGCCAAGGCCGCGCGCGTCTTGCAACGGGATGGCTGGAGCGCCGGGGAGCGATTGCTCCAAGTCTCAAACCTCCCGCGGTGGAATGAAATGGCCGATGCAGTCAGGATCGTCGACCAAAATGTGGACGCACTGACGAACTGCCGCGAACGCGTCGCACGTGAGGGCAAACCTGTCGATTGTGCTATCAAGGTCCCGACAGCGCCATCTCGCTAGAGGAGCGACGGCAGTTTTGCGCCCCATTATTGCCTTTCAGACCACCGATCGTCGCTCCCGTTACCTGCCCTTCGTTCATGTCTGAAAGTAGGGTATTTGCTGTGTCTGCGGCCCCGATCCGCAGAACCTACCGCTCTACATTTCGGGCAGCGTGTAGTTGACGCTTTGCGACAGTGAGCAGGGCAGCGACGCGGGTTAGGCGCGCTCCTCGTCAGCCATTTGCAACCCTGCAGCGTCCGCGAGTGGCCAGAAACGTGCGATACAATTCCGATCTAAGTGAAATTACGAGGCGAGGACAAAGGGAGTTGTAAATCCTGACCATGTTTAAGGTGGATCCAGATACCGCCGCAGACATTCCATCTTCGGCAGCTCCGCGGCCGGGCAGTAAGCGATGGGGAGAGAGCATGGTGTCGCAAGGCGGGAAGCGCATGGCACCGGAACTCTACGATACGATATCGGCGATCTTCAAGGTCTCGCGACACGCCATCATCGTGAAGAACTCGAGTTATGAGTATGTCTTCCTCAGCGATCAGGCTTGCCATCTGATAGGTCTGCGTTTCGAGGAACTTGCTGGAAAAACTGACTTCGACTTCCTTCCGGAGGTCGAGGCAGAGCAAATCCGCGAAGTCGATTGCCAGATCCTTCGAAGCGGGGAGGAAAGGCTCTTCGAAGAGGAAATCACGGCACGTGACGGATCTCACCGCATGCTGGTGACTCACAAGCGTCGCGTGTCACTTTCACTGGGCGACGAAACTACACATCTGATCGTCGCCGTGATCGAGGATGTAACGGAGCTGCGTCGAGCGGAGGAAGTCCTGCGCGCAAGTGAGGAGCACCATCGCGCCCTCATCGAACTGCATCCGCAGACCCCCTGGGTAGCCAATCCCGCAGGCGAGGTGGTGGAAATAGGGCTTGAGTGGGAGCAACTCTCAGGCAGATCCGTCGACGACGCGTCCGGACATGGATGGGCGACATCCGTTCACCCGGAAGACTTGCCTTGGGTACAGGGGTGCTGGCGGGAGGCGACCACGTCGATCACACCTCTGGACGTCGAGTACCGCATATGGACTCGGGAGCGTACCTATCGCTGGTATCGCAACAGGGCCGCCCCAAAGCTCGACCCGTCAGGCGAAGTGTTGCGGTGGTATGGGCTGCTTGAAGATGTGCATGACCGTCGCACCGCGCTCGAGGCACTCATTGAAAGTGAGCGCCGGCTTCGTGAGCACGGTGACAAACTGGAGAAGCTGGTCGACGAACGCACAGAAGAAGTGAATGCGAAAAACGCTGAGCTAGCTAAGCTGTTGCAGCAGGAGCGGGAGGTCAATGCGCTTCAGCGCCGTTTTGTGGCGATGGTTTCCCATGAATTCCGTACGCCTCTTACAATCATCGACGCAGCTGCACAGCGATTGGCGCGCCTGAAATCGCCGCCAACTGCCGAGTACCTCGCTGAGAAGTCTACGCAGATCAAGGGCAGCGTAGGGCGCATGGTCGACCTGATGGAAAGCATCCTGGCAGCTGGTCGGCTGGAGACTGGGGTCATAGAGATCAAGAAAGCTCCATGTTCCTTGGCGGAAATCATCCGTGACGCGGCAAGGAAGAGGCAGGAGATCAGCGCGGGCCACTGCATTCACGTCGATCTTGATCTCCCACCCGTTATGGAGATTGATGAAGGAGCATTCGAGCGAGTGCTTACCAACCTCCTTTCGAATGCGGTCAAGTACTCTCCCGCTTCACCCGATATTAACGTGCGTGGTTGGATCGACGGTGTATTCGTCCGGGTCAGCGTGAGCGATAATGGCATCGGGATGGATGCCGAAGATATACCGCGCCTGTTCGAGCCCTACTTCAGAGCTCAGAGCGCCACGGGCATAGCTGGGACAGGGATCGGGCTGAATATTGTGCGTGAAATCGTTCATATGCACGGTGGCACCATAGGCGTGGAGAGCTCCTTCGGCGAAGGGTCCACGTTCACCGTTACTCTACCTTACCCGAGTTCAGACTCAACACCGCCCACAGGAAGCTGGAACTAGTATCATGATCAAGATCCTCTGCATCGACGACGAGGCCGCCATCCGGAGTTTACTGGTAGAAGAGTTCCATGAAGCCGGGCTTGAGACGCTCGAGGCTTCGAATGGTCGTGAAGGTCTCGAAGTGATTATTCGGGAGTGGCCGGACATCGTCGTCTGCGACCTCTCGATGCCGGTCATGACGGGGCATGAGTTGTTGGCCGAACTCCGGATGAATCATGCGGAGTTCTCTAACATGCCGTTCATCATGCTTACGGCAATGACCGACAGGGAGAACACGCTTGCTGGTCTCCAAGCAGGCGCCGACGACTATCTCACAAAGCCTGTCGACCTCGAACTGCTGATGGCCAAAGTCAGCGGGTGCATCATGAGAATGCAGCGGGCCCGTGCAGGCGGTTACGCATTCTGACAACGAGCGCGACCTCCTGGGCTGCCGTAGACGATCACCCGAACACGAGGGCCGCACCGACTTCTCGGAGCGGCTACCCTCGTCTCACTACCCACGAGCGCCCGCATCCGAGCGGCTGGACGTTTCTGCTCCACGCTCTCGCGTTCATGCAGAGCCGTGATGGGGATTGATACGAGGTGACAACGCTTTGCTGCAACAGGGCGGAAAAGCGATCAGTTAAGGGGCTAGTGTCCCACAGCGTGAACGGGTCATCGCTCACCCCCTCCTTTTCGTTCGCTCCGGTGCCGGGCGCCCCAAAAACAGCGACGAGTCCCCCAGCCAAGCAGCCAGCCTGGAGGGAAGCGGTGGTCATCAGCCGCCGCAATCTCCTTAGATGATTGTCACGTTTTCCTGCTCGCGCGTGGTTGGCTCCAGGTGCTGAATCAACGGGAAGACAACACGCTCCTCCCACTTGATTCGTTCAACTGCGAGCGCGAGCTGGTCTCGTACCGCACTTCGATAACCGACCCAATCTGCGCGGATCGCTACAGCGTTCCACCTGCCATTGTGAGCTCCAAGGGAAAGCTGCAGGTCCATTAGCCCGCTGCGATACCGCTTGGCGATCGACTGAGCCATGATGTCATCTCTGAGGCCAAGGGTGCGTTCGACGAATTTGATCTCACGTACTAGGTGAGCATCCGAAGATGCGGCGAGGTCCACCCGGACCTTCGTCAGTTCCTCGATGGATGGCGGGTCGTCGGGATTGATCGTCTTAAGCAGGCGATTGGCAATCGCGACGATTTGGCGGTGCTCGGCATGAAATTGCGAAATCACAGCGGTACTCCTCCACACCTGCCTAACTGCCTGAGGACAAGAGGCAATTCCGCGCTTCGACGGATTGGTTGATTAACTATTCGACAGGAATACTCCTCCCGGAGTCGACGGGAGATCGCGCAACAGTCGAGCGCTTGGATGCCGCGCTGACGGGAACCGCCGCGCGTCAACGATTCAGGACGCTCAGGCCCGGGCTTGGGCCCCTGCTGCAGCTAGTCAGTCGCGCTAGTGCGCTGCCCAAATTACAGCGGTCGGCGCAATCCCGCCTTAGTGTATCCGATCCTGTATGAAATTCGCCAAGGCACCAGGTGGCACGCTTATGCCACTCCGACGGTTTGCAACTTGCTCTGCAGCGTCTCGCGATCGAATGGCTTCATGACATACTCGTCAGCGCCCGCGTCGAGTGCGGCTCGAATACATCCCAGGCCGTTCTCTGTAGTGCAAAAAACCACCTTCGGCCGCTTTGATAATCCTGAGCGATTGAGCTCGCGCAGGAAATCGAGCCCGCCCATCACAGGCATGTTCCAATCCAGCAGTATGACGTCGGGAACGCTGGCAAAACACGAACTCAGTGCATCACGGCCGTCAGCAGCTTCTCGCACGCTGAAGTTCAGGCCTTCGAGTATGTGCCGAGCAACTTTGCGAACGACCTTCGAGTCGTCAACGATCAGGCAAGCTTTCAAGATAAATTCCGGTCGTATGAGTGCCTAGGGCTTTGCGGCTCAACGTAGTCAGTTGATTATTTATCGCCGCCCCTATGGAGGATCGAGTATTGGGAATAGTTAAGGTGGTCTTAGGTAGAATCACCCAGCAAGTGGGTCGCAGCTTCGAACCTGCGGCAGCTGTGCGCCCAAAACTTGCGGTCCGGAATACCAACTGCTTTTCCTAATAGCTGCCGCTGGTTCATTCGGGCGGCGGAGGCTCCGTGAGGCAGCGAAGGGGAGCTCGGAGGTTCCCATCCGAGCTCAGTTAAGGAGGTCTTCACTCGGACACCCCTCTGCGGGGCGGTTCGACCCACGCTTAAACCGACGGTCGAAAGGATTAGAACATTCAACAACGCTCGATTCGAGCAGGGGAGAAAGGCGGCTTTTCCGGTACCCATCGGGCGCTTGCATCCGAGCCGGCGAGACCGGTGCGCTAGTTGCTGGACTGATCCTCGGCGATCTCCTTGATCTCGCCCTTGGAATTGGCAGAGACGAGCACGTCACCCGAACCGCTGAAATTTGTCGCAGGAAGGGTGGCGAGCCGCTTGCCGACTTCCATCCGCACGGCCTGCACGCGGCCGCGTGCGTCCGTTACGAGCTCACGAACCGTTCCGATCGTCCGGCCCTTTAGATCCGTCACTTGCATGCCGGGCGCAACATCGAAGCTGCCAAGCGCATTGGCAGCGGAGGTGCCGCTCAGCGCCAGGATCCCACTGGTTGCAGTCCCGTCGACAGCTCCAGCGGCAGAGCCGGTGCCACTAGTCGAGCCCGCGGAGCCGAGGCTACCAAGCGCGCCGGTGGTCTGATCGCGGGCACCCGCCGCCACATCGCGGGTCCTTGTGGCGGTGCCGCGAACCGTATCGGTCGCGCTTCCTGCAGCGGCCCGCAGATCGTTGGTACCGATCAGATCGGCGTTCGCGTTGCCGTTTGCCGAGCCCGACGCGCTGCCGCTGCCGTCTTTCCCGAGCGCCCCGGATGCAGCATCGAGTGCGGAGCCTCCGCGGGTGTCGGCCGCGCCGCCAGCATCGACCCGCCCACTGCGACGGTCGACGTTCGCGCTTCCGCGTGCGTTACCATGGGCGCGGTTGCTCGTGCGCGTCGTGGTCGTGGTCGTGGCGGGCTCGCGGGTTCGCTCGATGGCGCTGCCAAGCGTCCCTGCACCGCTGCCGGTGATGGTGCCGCCGACACCTCCGAGCGGGCCGTTGCCTCCAAGCGTACCGCCAAGGCCTGCACCGCCGCCACCGAGCAGCTGGGCCGAAGCAGGTGCCGCCGAGAAGGCGAGCAGGGCCGTCGTTGCAAGAATGAGCGTTTTCATGGGCTTTCCTTTCATCATCAGGGGCGCGCCGTCGCGCGCTCCCCTCGAGAACGGATGCCGGGGGCGGCTTAATCCCAACCGCATCTATTTTTTCGGTGTGCGGCAGTCGCCGCAGACCAGCCCTCGCCCATAGATCGGGTCGCCCCCTCGCTTGCCGAGATCGCGCGCTTCGCCGTCCAGGGCCCGCAGTGCGCCAGAGAGCGCGGCAGCGTTCGGTTCGGCATAGAAGCGGGCGAGCCGCGCCGTCACGAAGGGCACGGCGAAGGAAGTCCCGCGCACCGGTGCGGCCCGACCCCCAAGTCCCGCCGCGAGCATGTCGGCGCCGGGTGCCGCATAATCGAGGTGGCGCGCACGGCCGGCTTCGATGAGCGCGCGGTTTCTGCTGTCGACGCCGGTGACGGCGAGTGCCTCTGGGTAGGAGGCTGGGTATGCGGGAGGCGCGGCTGGGCCGTCATTGCCGACTGCGGCCACGATGATCGTCCCGCGGGCCCGCGCCGCCCTCAGGACCCGACCGAGCAGGCTGTTGGGTGGGCCGACCAGACTGACCGCTACGACGGGCACGCGCTGCCGCACCATCCAGCCGATCGCCTGAGCAATCGCGGTCGCGCTGCCGCCGGCGGGATCGCGGCCATAGACGTCGGCGACCAGCAGCCGCGCGCCGAGCGCGGCACCGCGGACCGCGGAAGTTCCCTGAATCAGCGATGCGAGCGCGGTCGCATGCGCGTTCGGGGCAGGGCCTCCGGTTGCGAATGCCTGCTGCACCGTCCGCCCGACGATTGCACGCGAGTCGATGCCACCGTCGATGATGCCGATCGTCGTGTTGCTTGCCATGGCGTCGACAAGCGGCCGCGAGACGGTGTAGGTGCCGACAGCCGCTGCGCTGCCGCTTGCGAAGTGCAGCGGATCCGTTGTGACTTGATGACCCGCAGCGATTGCCCCCATGCGCTCCAGCGCGGCGCGCAACGACATTCCTTTCGGCGTGCCAAAACGCGCGTAGCTGATACCGAGATCCCCAATGTTCTGCGTCTCGAGGAGCGGAAAGCCCAGCGCTGTTGCGCGCTTCACCAACTCTTCGTTAGGATCCTCGACAAGGATTTCGCGCGCACGAACCGGGTTTCCGTCGCGGTCCAGATCGATGTGATCGGGGTGCCGACGGCCGAGGTTCCGCAAACGCTCCAGTCGTTCGCGTGCAAGCGTACGGGCATCGCGCTCGAGCTGATGCATTAACGCGCCGTCCGTCACGACACCGCCCAGGTCACGGACCAGCCCGCCGAGGGGAGGCGGCAAGGAGGGTGTGGGAAGAATTTGGGCAGCCGCCTCGGTCGTGGGCAACAGCAGCGCGGCGAAGAGCGTCAAACGACGTCGGTTCATGGCTTGCGGCTTAGCGTCGGCAAAGATTCGTGTCATGCAGGATGAAACGGCGGGACCCATCCGTTTCATCCGAAGAAGACGAGGAAATCGACGGACCGTGGCGTTTGAAGACGAGATGATTGCACTGCTGCCGCGACTGCGGCGGTTTGCGCATGCGCTCGCGCGATCGCCTGCCGACGCCGACGACCTGTGTCAGGCGGCCGTAGAGCGCGCGATCAACGCGCGGGCATCGTGGCAGCCGGGAACTCGACTGGACAGTTGGATGTATCGCATCATGCGCAACCTGTGGATAGACACCGCTCGCGCCAGCAGGCGAAGAGGGGAGACCTTCGTCCCGGCTGAGCACGGCGAAAGCGTCGGTGACCAGGGGGAGCGTGCGATCGAGGCGAGTGTCGAGCTCGGTCAGGTCATGCGCTTCATGGGCACGCTTCCTGACGAGCAGCGCGAGGTGATCGCGCTCGTGCTGGTCGAGGGGTTCGCCTATAAGGAAGCGGCCGAAATGCTGGACATCCCGATGGGCACCTTGACCTCGCGCCTGGTGCGCGGCCGCGCTGCGCTGATGGACCGGCTGGGGGAAGCGGCATGAGCATCGACCCGGAAACGCTGATGGCCTACGTCGACGGCGAACTCGATCCGATCGCGGCGAAGCGCGTCGAGCGCGCCGCCGACGTAAACCCGGCGCTCGCCCGGGACATCGCGAAAGAGCGCCGGCTTCGCGAGCGGCTGCGCTCCGCCTTCGATCCCGTTGCCAGCGTGCCACCGTCCGATGCACTCATAGCGATGCTCCATGCCTCGGGAAGGATCAGCACCATCGCCGAGGCACGGCCAAAGCGCCAGTGGCGCGGGACGCGTTGGCTTCCGGCAGGCGGGGCGGTCGCCGCGGCGCTCGTTCTCGGCCTGATGCTCGGGCGCGGGTTGCCGCAAGCGGAAAACCCGCTCGTTCTCGAGAAGGGTGCGCTGATGGCGCGTGGAGAGGTGGCGAGGGCGCTCGACACGCAGCTTGCCTCTGTAAACACACCGGGGAAATCCCTTCGCATTCTGGTGAGCTTCCGCCGGGGCGCCGGCGATTACTGCCGCGCGTTCGAAACCAATGGACAGGCGGCGGTCGCCTGCCGCGATGCGCACGGGTGGCAGGTCGAGCTGCTTCGGGCGACGGAGGAAGGCGCAATCACGGAATATCGCCAGGCAGGCTCGACAAGTGCCGCCGTGCTGGCCGAGGCCCAGGAGATGATGGCCGGAGAGCCCCTCGACGCGGCCGGCGAGCGCGCCGCCGTCGACGCGCGTTGGGGCGAGGTCTCGCGGTGACCTGCCTGCGGGATTAAACCCGAGCCGGGCTTCGTTCTCGTGCGAAAGCATCGAGGATGGAGAATGCCAATGCACGTGTTTCCGGTCGCAGCCGCTCTGCTCGTCCTTTCGTCGCCCGTTCTCGCGCAGCAGGCATCCGGACCGGTTTCCCGAAAGCCGGCTGCCACGGGCGAGCTGAGCGCCGGCCTCCAGTATCAGACGGGAGATTATGGAACCGGGCAACGGATCGAAAGCGCCTCCGTCGTAATCGGCGCACGCGTGATGGCCGGTCGAGTCGTCCTATCGGGCTCGGTGCCCTACACGCGCATCGACGCGCCCGGGAACGTGGTGACGGGTGGTGGCGGACTGCTCGGCCTGCCGATCATCGTGGACCCGAGCCGGCCTGCGACCCGGGTACGCCGCAAGGGGCTGGGGGACGTCCGGCTCGGCGCGGCCTGGATCCTGCCGGTCAAGGCAGTCGATGTTGGCGCCATTGCGCAAGTGAAGCTTCCGACTGCTGGCAAGGGGCTCGGCACGGGCAGAACGGATTACGCCTTCGGCGCCGAGATCTCGAAGCCTCTCGGCAAGGCTATCCCGTTCGCGATTGTCACCTATACGTTCCCCTCGGACCCGGAGGGATACCCACTCCGTAAGACCTGGGGCGGACAGGCAGGTGTGAACGCCGCGTTGCGCACCGGGGTCACCGCACAACTTGCTTATGGCTATGCCCAGAACCCTGGCGCCGCCATGGCGGCCGAGCAGCAGCTCTCCGCTCGCGTCACGGCGGGAATCACCGAAGGGTTGGCGGTGTCGCTCCAAGGGGGGGCAGGGCTCTCGCGAAGCGCGCCGGACGCCGCTGCTGCGCTGCAGATCGGCTGGCGAATCTTCTGATCGTCCCCCTGGATGAAGCCGCTGGTGCGCCGAGTGATGCGCTCGGAGCATGTGCCGCTCATCACAGGCGTCGTCACAGATAAGCGACGTGAGCACGGTTGATGAGGCGCAGCTTTGCCTCGAGATGCGGGTGAAAGTCGTTGAAAATCCTGCGCATTTGGATTAGCGAGATTGCAAACCGGGGGGAAGTTTTCTTGCGTCTTTCGCCAGTCATCGGCAGCTGCCTGCTGGTAGCGTCTGCGTTTGCGCTCAGGACCTTGTTGGACCCGCTACTCGGAGATCGTTCGCCCTATCTCCTGTTCACCTTCGCGGTGCTCGTCGCGGGCGCCCGCTTCGGTTTGTTGCCCGGGCTACTCGTAACGGCGGCGAGCACCCTTATTGGCCGCTGGGCCTTTCTCCCCCCGCGACATTCGTTTGAGCCGATTACGGCCGACGAATGGACAAATATCGCGGCGTTCATCGCCACCAGCCTCGCGATCCTGGTCTTCACTCGCCAACTCAGCCGCTCGCGGGCGGCTGAAGTCCAAAGTCTCGCCCGGACCGAGGCTGCCTCGACCCGCTTGCAGGAAAGTCAGCAACGCTTGGCCGGGATCGTCGACTCGGCGATGGACGCGATTATCACGATCAACAAGGCCCAGGAGGTGATCCTCTTTAACCCGGCGGCCGAGAAGATGTTCGGCTACAAGGCGACCGAGATCCTCGGCGGACCGATCACCAAGCTGCTCCCGGAGCGCTTCCGCGAAGGCCATTCGGCGCTTGTCCAGCGTTTCCGCGAGGAAGGGGTCACTAACCGGCGCATTACATCGCTGGGCACAGTGAATGGGTTGCGAGCTTCGGGTGAGGAATTCCCGATCGAAGCTTCGATCTCACACGTGATTGTCGGCGGCGAAGCCCACGACGGTCATTCTTCGCGACATCACCGATCGCAGGCTTAACGAGGAAGCGCAGGTGCTTCTCGCCCGTGAAGTGGATCACCGCGCGAAGAACGCGCTCGCCGTGGCGCAGGCCTTGGTCAGCCTCACGCGTGCCGACACGGTGGCGGCCTATGCCGAGGCGGTCACCGGCCGCATTGCGTCGCTGGCTCGCGCGCACTCGCTGCTTTCGCGCTCTCGCTGGACGGGAGCATCGCTTAAACAGGTGCTTTGCGATGAGCTCACCACCTACGCCAAGGATCGGCAAATCCGGGTCGTTGGCCAGGAAATCACCCTTAATGCTGAGGCAGTGCAGCCCTTGAGCCTGGTGTTTCACGAGTTGGCGACCAATGCCGTCAAGCATGGCGCGCTGGCTACCGATTCGGGGTGCATCGATGTGACCTGGCAGCCCTTCGGCGGGACGCTGCGTCTTACATGGGCCGAGTCTGGCGGGCCGGTGGTGCGTGAGCCCGAGAGGACTGGCTTCGGATCGAAGCTTCTCGAGAAGACCGTACGCCGCCAGCTTGGTGCGAAACTCGGCATCGACTGGTTGCCTGAAGGCCTCAGGGTGGAGCTATCGATACCCGGCCATCTGTTCTTCGTAAGCACGACAGGCATTCGCGCCTCGAGCGAGGCCGAAGAGGACGTGGCATTGACGCTGGACGGGTCCAGTCGGACCGTTCTGGTAGTCGAGGATGAGGAGCTGGTCGCCATGGAGCTCGTCACCGAACTCGAGCGCCTCGGCTGGCACGTGCTCGGGCCGGCGGCGACTGTCGCTGAAGCGGAGGCGCTTCTCAAAAGCGCGTCGTCGGTCGACGCAGCCGTTCTCGACGTCAACCTGCGCGGTCGGCCCGTCTATCCGTTGGCCGAGCTGCTCGAGAAAAGGAAAATTCCTTTCCTTTTCTGCACCGGTTATGAGGTGATCGATCCCGCCGGACGGTTCCAGGACGTGCCGGTGATCCGGAAACCGGCACATGGCATCGCCACTGCAACCGCTCTTCAGCGTCTACTTTTGCGTTGAGCATCGGCCGGCACACGCGGTTTGCTGGCAAATTCCCAAGATTAGCCGTGGTGCCGCGCGGCAGCCAGCCATCGTAAGGTTCCGTTCAACCGCACCCCTAAGATGGGAGCCACCTGTCCGCTTCCGCCCCAATGGCGGTCATCAAGCATCGTCTTAGCGGGGCTCAGAAGCGGACGTACGGCTAGCTTGAAAGCGATGGTAGCCACCACCCCATATGACCCGTTCTACGCGACGAGAAAGGGCGATTTGAAGCGTCGCTCGTCCAAGTTCGGGTTTTCGGCCGCACTTGCATAACCTTGCAAAGAGGAATGACGATCATCACCGCATCATTTTAGATTGAAGGTGTAACTCGCTCTACGCATATGCACTTCCAATTGCCCGTAGGCCGTGCGGCATCGTCAATAGAATCTTTCATCGCATTTCGGTTTAGCGAATGCTACTTTGGAGAAAGGAAATATTCTGGATTGATGGCGCCGTGAGTAAGGGTGCCTGCCCCGTCCCGCAAAACCTCTTTATGTGTTTTCCCATCTTCTCTGCGCCACACACCCTTATAGCACACGTTGGCTCCCTTCATGCGCGACGGCGCTAGCCAGACATCAAGGTATACTCCTCTACTCTCATCGCCGAAGCGCTGCATAAGAATCTTGCGATTAGAGTTCGCTATCGATGTCCTATCCTCGCCACAGATCTCAACGCGAATGCCTATCCACTTTGAAGGGTTGCCACTAAGATATGTCAGAGGGATAACTTGGTAGTCACGTTCCCGCGACGCACGATTATCCAGAAGCGGATTCGTGATCGCGAGCATCACTAGCCAGACAATCATTGCGCGCTCCGTTCTTCATCAAGTCATTGGATCGATGGCCAAGTAGCTATACACGACATTCTCTGAGGAAGGTATGTAGACTCAATACTCGAGGCGCTAACCTGTTCTTAGGCTACCGCCAAAGGTCGCAACGTAACGCAAGATAGCACGTGTGCGAACCTGATGAACGGCGCTTTACCGCACGATCTCACCCGTAGGCTGCCGGTCCGCTTTCCACCCGATAGCAGACATCCAGGGGCGGGCCGTCGTTTTCAAAGCGGCGGTCCGCTTATGGGACGCCGGGATCGGCACGGGAACGGCGGCAATTGGGCGCAAAGCGGTCGCGAGCCGTGCCGCATCGTGCCGTGAAATCTCACGCAAAGTGTGGGGACAAGTGTGGGGCAGCTGGCAGCGGCGGAATAAACTATGCTGTTAAGCCAATTCGTAGAGTCGATTCTGGGCTTCCTCCCGCTCTGCCGAACTGAGCGGTCTGGTTAGACGCTGGGACCTGAGAGGTCCGGCGAAGGGAGGGGCAGCCAAGCGGCACCCATCTTCGAATCGCGGTTACGTAGGGATTTCCCCCGTCGGCCAAGCCGCTCGGCGTTCACGTGGAGCTTGAAAACACGGCCATTGTCAGTACCCAAGAGGGGCGCCGGGGGGCGTCGGAGTTTAAGCGTGCCTGAAGATCGCAATCCCGGCCCCCATGATGCGGGAGCTGTCCCAGCGGCAACGGGAGAAGACAAACCCGGCGCTCCCGACGAAGCGCTGTATCAGTTCCTAGATCGGCTCGGGCAGGAGGCGGCACGGTCGTCCGACGCTCAGGAGGTCATGTCCATCACCACGCGGCTGACCGCCGAACATCTGGCGCTGTCCAATTGCGCCTATGCAGACATGGATGACGACGAGGACGGCTTCACCATTCGGGGCAACTGGCATGCTCCCGGATCACCCTCGATCGTGGGCCACTACAGCCTCGCCGATTTCGGATCGCTCGCCGTTACGGAGCTGAAGGCCGGTCGGCCTCTGATCATCAACGACAACATCAAAGAAATTGAACCCCAAGAAGCAAAGACGTTCCAAGACATCGGCATTGCCTCGACGATCTGCATGCCCCTCGTGCAGGACGGCCGGCTCCGGGCCCTGATGGCGATTCACGACAAGGTTCCGCACTATTGGAGCGAGTATGAGCTGAAGGTCATTCGGGAGGTGACCGATCGCTCCTGGGCGCATGTCCAGCGCGTCCGCGCGCAATCCGAGCTTTTGACGAGCACCGAACGCTTTCGTGCCGCCGTTCGCGCGACCCGCGGTGTGCTTTGGACCAATGATGCCCATGGGCGAATGACCGGCGAGCAACCGGCGTGGGCCGCGCTGACCGGGCAAAGCTACGCCGAATATCAGGGTTATGGATGGGCCAAGGCCGTGCATCCAGAAAACGCGCAAGCGACGCTCGATGCCTGGAACCGTGCGGTGGAAGCGTGCGACACGTTCATCTTCGAGCATCGCGTCAGGCGGTTTGACGGTGATTGGCGACTATGTTCGATTCGCGCGGTTCCGGTGATCGGCGCGAACGGCGAGGTTGACGAGTGGGTCGGGGTCCACACCGACATCACCGAGGAGCGCACCGCAGAGCAGGCGCTGCGTGAGAGCGAAGCTCGGCTCCGACTTGTGCTCGATGCGTCGCCGGGTGGCCTTTATGCAGTCGATCTTGAAGGGAACACGACGCTCGTCAGCCGCGGTTTCCTCGAGATGATGGGCTTTGGAGAGGAATCTGAGGTTCTCGGCCGAAAGCTACACGACATCATCCACCACACGCGCGCCGACGGCTCACCCTATCCGGTCGAGGAATGTCCTATCTACCGCTGTTCCTCAACCGGGGAAGCCGCGCATGTCGAAGACGAGGTCTTCTTCCGCGTCGACGGAGATCCGGTGCCGGTCGAATATTGGGTGACGCCGATCATCCTGAACGGTGAGCGGATCGGCGCGAGTTGCACGATCGTCGAACTGACCGAGCGCAAGACCGCCGAAGCGGCACTGCTCGAAGAGTCGCGGACGCTCGAAACGCTCAACCGAACCGGCGCCGCGCTTGCTGCCGAACTCGACCACGAGCGGCTGGTCCAGATGGTCACCGATGCCGGGGTCGAGCTAACCGGCGCGCAGTTCGGCGCGTTTTTCTACAATGTCCTGACCGACGAGGGCGGCAGCTACATGCTCTACGCGCTGTCGGGAGCGAAGCCCTCGCAATTCGACTTCGGCATGCCGCGCGCGACGGCCATCTTCCACCCTACCTTCGCTGGCGAAGGCGTCATCCGGTCGGATGACATCACTCGGGACGCGCGATACGGGAAGAGCGAGCCGCACTTCGGGATGCCCAAGGGCCATCTTCCGGTCGTGTCCTATCTTGCCGTCCCGGTGATCAGCCGCAACGGCGAAGTGCTGGGCGGGCTGTTCTTCGGCCATCCCCGAGTTGGGCGATTCACCGAGCGTCACGAGCGCCTGATGCTGGGAATTGCGGCGCAGGCAGCGGTCGGGATCGACAATGCGCGGCTCTACCAGGCGGCGCAAAGGGAGCTGGCCGACCGCATGCGCGCCGAGGCTGCGCTTCGAGAACTCAACGAGACGCTGGAGGCTCGGGTTCAGGAGGAGATCGATCGCAGGTCTGAAGCCGAGGACGCGCTCAGGCAATCCCAGAAAATGGAAACCGTCGGGCAGCTCACTGGCGGAATCGCGCACGACTTCAACAACCTGCTGCAGATAGTCAGCGGAAATCTGGACTTGTTGCGCCAGAAGATCCCCGACGGGTCGGCTCAGCTGCGGCGATATGCGGATCGGGCCATCGTGGGGGCCGAGCGAGCCACGACCCTGACACAGCGCTTGCTTGCCTTTTCGCGGCGGCAGCCGCTGGCGCCCAAGCCGATCGACGTCAACAAGCTGGTCGCCGGCATGTCGGAGCTGCTTCATCGTACGCTCGGCGAGACCATCCAGCTCGAGGCGGTTCTGGGTTCGCGACTGTGGCCGGTCGAAGCCGACCCCAACCAGCTGGAGAATGCGATCCTCAACCTCGCCATCAACGCGCGCGACGCGATGGGGGATGGCGGGAAGCTGACGATCGAGACCCAGAACACGTATCTCGACGACAGCTATGCCGCGCAGCATCCGGAAGTGGCGCGGGGTCAATATGTCGTGATGTGCGTCTCCGACACTGGGGCCGGGATGGACGCGGAGACGATCGGCCGAGCGATCGAGCCTTTTTTCACCACCAAGGAGGTGGGCAAGGGCACCGGGCTTGGCCTGTCGATGGTATACGGCTTCCTCAAGCAGAGCGGCGGCCACCTGAAAATCTATTCCGAGCCGGACGAAGGTACGACGGTGAAGCTCTATTTGCCGAAGCTGGTCGGCGAAGTCGTGGAGGACGCCTTGCCTTCACTGCTCCCGGTCGCTGAAGCCACGGGGCAGGAGACGATCCTGGTGTGCGAGGACGATGAGGACGTCCGCGCCTTTTCGGTCGAGGTGCTCACCGACCTTGGATATCGCGTCCTCCAGGCTGGGGACGGTCCCTCCGCGTTGCGCTTGCTTCGTCAGCATGTAGACACGGTAGATCTTCTGTTCACCGACGTTGTCCTCCCCGGCGGCATGACCGGCGCGGTTCTGGCGAAAGAGGCGCTGGCAATACGACCCGACCTGAAGACTCTGTTCACCACCGGGTATGCGCGCAATGCGATCGTACACCACGGCCGCCTGGATCAGGGCGTGGAGCTGCTTACCAAGCCCTTCAGCTACGGTGACCTAGCGGTTCGCGTGCGCGACATTCTGGATAAGAAACGGTCTCCGTCAGGATGACGGTCAGTTCGGTCGTGTGACAGGTGGCCGCGATCGCCACGTCGCTGGGCCTCCGCTCGAGCCACAGCCAGAAACGGTCAGCGCCGGAGCTTGGCCGCGTTCAACTCTATCGTGATCTCGAGGCCGGTTGGTTTCCAGTCGTAGGAGATCGAACCGCCAAATTGGCGCTCTACCGTCATCGCGATCAGTGAAGTCCCGAACCCGCTCTGGGAAGGCTCGCTGGATATTCGAGGGCCGTCGCATTCCAGCCATTGGAGAGTCATTTGAGTCCCGTCGAGCTCCCAAGAGATATCGACCCGTCCGCCGGGAACACTGAGCGCTCCGTACTTGGCCGCGTTCGTCGCGAGTTCGTGAACGACCAATGCCACTGCGTTCGTCGCGTGATCGCCGCAGGGAACGGCAGGACCGCGCGTCGCTATCCGGTTGGGTGCATCGACTGCGCGTTCATGCACCTTTACGACCGCCGCAATTAACTCGGCCAGATCGAAACTTCGGTCCGAGCCGATGGCGACCACCTGCCGCTGAACCAGCGAATGCGCGTCAGCCAATGCATGCAGGCGTCCGGACAGTGCGGTCGCGAAATCCCCGACCGTTTCGGCGGTGCGCGCGCTGCCGTGAATCATGCCGTCCGTCATCGCAAACAAATTCTTCAACCGGTGGCTCATCTCCCTGGCGAGCAGTTCCTGTTCGGTGAGCGCGGCGCGCAGGCGCTCCTCCTCGCGGATCATCTTCAACGCGAGTCCCGCAAAGGTGGCCAGTTCGGCCGCCGTGTCGGCATGCCCGCGGTGAAAATGTCCCTCTCGTTCCGAGACGACCCAGAGCGTCCCCAGCGGCTCGTCGCTGCCGATATAGAGCGGGACCAGTAACACTTCGGGAATGACAAGATTTTCCGCCGCGATCCAGTCATAGACCAACTCGGGATGCCTAGATAGCGTGGGGCGGTTGCGATCGAGTGTGACACCGCATGGACTATCGTCGCGCGGCGTCGTGGCATTCTCAAACGCGGCCAGCAGACCATGGAGATGGCGCCAGCGAAATACCCCGGGCTCTGGCTCCGGTTCGTACAGGCTGAGCCCCGCCGAGACTGCTTCAGTCAGTGTCATCGCCAGCTCGACGAACTTCGGCAGCACCTCGGCCGGTGCCTTTGCCATTGCTGCCGCCAAAACATGAAGGGCCTGCTTTTGGCCGGCAACGTTCATGGTACCGACGGCGCGGCTTTCCAGCGCCTCGTTTATGTAGACGGGGGAGGCGGCCTTGCAGGGTTCCAGGATCATGTTGTGCCCACGCAACGAATATATCACCATTTAGCAGCGGCGCGAGTCCGCATTAGATCGCGACGGGCTGGCCAGCTCCATCGGCGGATAGGCGCGCTGAAGCCTGTGCTGCTAAGCTCGCGATAGGTTACGACCTCTGACGTCGACGCTCTGAAACAGGGGCTTGCCCCTTTGTGACGGCACCAACATCCAGATTTTGCCGAATTGTGACACGGTCGTTTGTGCGGGTGCAACGGGGCAGGTTTCCTGCGTCGCAAAAGAAAGTCCTTGGTTAGGATAACATCGTGCCACGGCTTGGCGGGAGTCGCGCGGCAGTTCAGCGGCGGCGCCACTCGACCGTTACCGCCGTGCTCGAACCGGACTGACGCGCATTTCGAATGATTGCATGTTGCGCAGGTGATGGACGGTGCGAAGCTAAAACCTTGGGCGCCTCTCGCACATCGGTGGTGGAACAGTGCGCGCGAATCAGCGTCAGCCGGCCGTGTCGGTGTTTTGTTACCTATGCGTTACCTGGACTTACTAAGGACTCTGCTAGGTAACATCATTCTTGGCGGATTTGTTGGCGCGCCCGGTTGGATTCGAACCAACGACCACAGGCTTAGAAGGCATGTGCTCTATCCAGCTGAGCTACGGGCGCGCGCGCCGATCGCCTCTGCCACGGATTGCGCGCGGACGAAACCGGCATCATAGATCGCATCATGAGCGAGGGGGCAGAGCCGGCGCAGGTCGCCGCACGCGAAGTGGCGGGAGGACATTTCCGCTATTATGATTTCGTGATGGCGGCGTTCGTCGCCATCCTGCTGCTGTCGAACGTGCTCGGCGCCGGGAAGGTGGCGCAGGTCTGGCTGCCCGGCATCGGCTATTGGCCGTTCGGCGCGGGGATCCTTTTCTTCCCGCTTTCCTATGTGATCGGCGACGTGCTGACCGAGGTCTATGGCTATGCCCGCGCCCGCCGAGTGATCTGGGCCGGGACCGGCGCGGTGCTGTTCATGGCCTTGATGTCGTGGGTGGTGGTGGCGCTGCCGCCGGCACCCAGCTGGGGCAACCAGTCGGCCTATGAGACGATCTTCGGGCAGGTGCCGCGGATCGTCCTCGCCTCGGTCTGCGCCTTCTGGGCGGGCGAGTTCGTCAACTCCTACGTCCTCGCGCGGATGAAGCTGTGGACGCAGGGCCGGATGCTCTGGGCGCGCACGATCGGATCGACCTTCGCGGGGCAGGGGATCGACAGCCTGATCTTCTACCCGCTCGCCTTCTGGGGCGCCGAGGGGTGGACGACCGAGCTGGTGATCCAGGTGCTGTTCACCCAATGGGCGCTCAAGGTCGGCTGGGAAGTACTGCTGACTCCGGTCACCTATGCCGTGGTCGGCTTCCTCAAGCGCCGCGAGGGGGTCGACGTCTATGACGAGGGGACCGACTTCACGCCCTTCGCGACCCGGGTCTGATGAGCCCGCTCCAGTCGACCAAGTTCTGGCTCATCCAGCATCTCGGCCTCGCCAAGGATGCGCTCCACGTCCATGTCGGGCTGCTGCTGTTCGTCGGCAGCGCGCTGCTGTTCCGCTGGCCGCTGCGCAGCTGGAAGCCATGGGCGGTGGCGCTGACGGGAACGCTGCTCGGCGAGGCATGGGACCTGCGCGATGCGGTCGTTTTTCACACCCGCATCGACCTCTGGGGCACTTTCCACGATTTGTGGAACACGATGCTGTGGCCGAGCCTGTTGCTGGTGCTGGCGCGCACCACCATGCTGTTCGAGAGCCGCCGCCGCGCCGCGTGAACGTGCAATCTGCGCAGTTGCATATTGTTGCATGACTGGAACAAACTTCCTGGCGAAAGCGGGAGAACCAGCATGATGGCCGAGGAAGCGACGTTCACGAGCGCGGGTGGACTCAATATCTTCTATCGGACATGGACGCCTTCGGGCGATCCGCGCGCCGTCGTCGTGATCTGCCATGGCGTGAATTCGCATGGCGGCCAGCATGCCTGGGCGGCGGAGCGATTCGTCGAGAGCGGCCTCACGGTGCTCGCGCTCGACCTTCGCGGGCGGGGACAGTCGGAGGGAGAGCGCTTCTATGTCGAGGACATCGCGGAGTATGTCGCCGACGTCGCGGGGACGATCGCGATCGCCAAGGCGCGCTTCCCCGGCCTCAAGGTCTTCCTGCTCGGGCACAGCGCCGGCGGCGTGACCTCGGCGAGCTATGTGCTCGACCACCAGGACGAGATCGACGGCTTCATCTGCGAGAGCTTCGCGTTTCAGGTGCCGGCACCCGGCTTCGCACTCGCCGCGATCAAGGGCCTCAGCCATATCGCGCCGCATCTCGGGGTGCTCAAGCTCAAGAACGAGGACTTCTCGCGCGATCCCGTATGGGTCGCGGCGCTCAACGCCGATCCCCTGACGCAGAACGAGACCCAGCCGGCGGCGACAGTGGCGGCCCTGGTCCGGGCCGACGAGCGGCTGCGGGAGGAGTTCCCGACGATCACCTTGCCGGTGCTGATCCTGCACGGCACCGCCGACAAGGCGACCGTGTGCAAGGGCAGCGAGTTCTTCTACGAAACCGCCGGATCGGCGGACAAGACGCTCAAGCTCTATGAGGATCATTTCCACGACCTGCTCGCCGACATCGGCAAGGCGGACGTGATGGCGGACATCAAGGCGTGGCTGGAGGCGCATCTGTAGGACGCGGGTGCGGTGTCGCTGCAGGATACCGGCCGCTTAACTTCACACTTTGCACGCGAATCGTGGCATTAAATTTCACGCACAGGCAAGTATGTTACGCGAGCAATTGGGCAAATCCACCGCGTCAAAGAGCGCGTCGGCAAGGGCCGGCGCCTCAGGCAAGCAGACGAAATCCTACATTGCAACGCCGGCGTGAGCGACTGAGACTGCGGTTGGCGGTTCCTCCGCAGTCGGATCACGGGAGAGCAATCATGTCGGTCTTGCGCGCCGCCGGTCTTGTTGCCGCCTCGATGGTTTTGTCCGGCCAGGTGTCGGCACCGAAATACGCGGCCGGGCAGGTCTGGGAATATCGAACCCGGCCCCAAGATGCCGGATCGCTTCTGAAGATCCAGCAGATCGAGGGCGAAGGGCAGGACAGGGTCTATCACGTCAGCATCGTGCGGGTTCGGTTCGCCACCTCCGGCGTCGCGGGAACGCTGGGCCACATCCCGGTTTCGAATGCCGCGCTCGACGCGAGCGTCACCAAGATCGCGCCCGCCAAAGCCGAGTTTCCGAAGATCGAATTCCAGGAGGGGATCGCCGAATGGAAGAAGGCGCAGGGCGGTGTCTTCACCATTCCCGTCGCGCAGATCGTCGGGATCATCGATGACCAGATCAGCCGTCCGCCGGCAACAACGTCGCAATAGGCGCGAGGCCGACGTCTGCTTCCGGCGTTCTGACCTGCAAGCCCGAGGGGACAAGTTCGAGCGATCGCTGCTGGTTCGCCTATTGGCCCAGAGTGGCAATTAGTGGTGGAAAGCGAACAGACCGCCCTTGGGGGGGTGAGGCCGGACACCTGCAGTTACAGGCCGAGACGTGCAACCACCGCTAGCGCCTCACCAGGTCTTAAAATCGTAAAGCGCGAGTGTCTGAGGCCGATGGACGTTGCAACAACTATCGTAGTTCACGATCTAGAGCGGCTCGTTGCCGCATCGCCTTCCTGCGCTGGATGAAGTCGCCAGCAGAAGCATATCCTACGGACGGACCCTTCAAAAACGACGGTTCAAGACCTCGTGCCAGTTGCCGTCTCATTGCCCGAACTTGCGAAACGTATCGCCGCGCACAGAAGGCGGCGTAGACTCCAAGCCGCTTCCGCTTCAGAGAAAAGGCGCATTGATAACGGTGACGGTAATCTTCCCAGTGAGGATCAAGGCTCGGATTACCGCTCCTCATGCTTTGTCTCTCATTATACGCTGTCTAATGCCGATATGTAGAAATCACGTTCGGTGCGGGACGCGCTCGCCACTATGTGTCTCCGAAAGCCGGATGGTACCTCAATCTCGCGGCGGACTCTAATTCAGCCTCCGCATGACCCGATATTACCTGACCGATTTTGGGCGCTGCGGTGCTGACCCTTAACGTCCGCAATTGGGGCGTCAGCGGTCGTTCGCGTGGCTTGCCCGGGCCAATCTCAGGCGACCGCTTCGAGCAGTCCCTCGAACAGGCGGCGGCCGTCGGTGCCGCCATGCGCCGCTTCGATGCGGCGTTCGGGATGGGGCATCATGCCGAGCACGTTGCCGCTCTGGTTGAGCAGGCCGGCGATGTTGCGCGCCGAGCCGTTGACGTCCTCGGCATAGCGGAAGGCGACGCGGCCTTCGCCTTCGAGGCGGTCGAGCGTGTCGGCGTCGGCGAAGTAATTGCCGTCATGGTGCGCGACGGGGACCGTGATCGTCTCGCCGGTATCGTAGCCGCTGGTGAAGATCGACTGGCTGTTGTCGACCGTCAGCGCAACGTTGCGGCAGACGAAGTTGAGCCCCGAATTGCGCATCAGCGCGCCGGGCAGCAGGCCGGTCTCGGTGAGGATCTGGAAGCCGTTGCAGATGCCGATGACCGGCACGCCGCGCTCGGCCGCCTCGACCACCGCGCGGACCACCGGCGAGCGCGCCGCGATCGCGCCGCAGCGCAGATAATCGCCATAGGAGAAGCCGCCGGGCAGGGCGATCAGGCCGATGCCGGAAGGGAGCTCGCTGTCGCCATGCCACACCATCGACGGCGCGGTGCCGGTCACGTCCTCGAGCGCGGTCGCGATGTCGCGATCGCAATTGGAGCCGGGGAAGACGATGACCGCGGTCTTCATTGGCGCTCGATCCGGTAATTCTCGATCACGGTGTTGGCGAGCAGCTTGCGGCACATCTCGTCGATGGCGGCGTCGCTGGTGTCGTCGGCGACATCGAGCTCGAAGATCTTGCCGGCGCGGACGTCGTCAACGCCGCCGAAGCCGAGGCCGGCGAGCGCGTGCTGGATGGCCTTGCCCTGCGGATCGAGCACGCCGTTCTTCAGAGTCACGATGATGCGGAGCTTCATGGGCGCGCCTATGGCCCGGCGCGCCCGCTTGGGCAATCAGAAATAGCGCGCGACGGCGAAGCGGAAACGAAGCCGGTCGTTGGCGAAAAACGGGATCGACGAGTCGATCCGCGAATAGCTCGCGCTAACCTGCGGCGAGAAGCCCCAGACGCGGATCTTGCGATTGCCGAGCGTCGCGCGCGCGGTGTAGCGCCAGTCCTCGCGCGGCTCGGGCGAGAAGAGCGGGATCGGCGCGTCGAAGACCGCGCGGCTGACGGTGCCGCTGAGGCCGAAGCTGATGCCGAAGGGCAGCTCGCCGCCAAAGCCGGCGATCGCGCCATATTCGGTGCTCGAATAGGCATCGGCCTTGAGCCAGTCGCGCCGGGCGAACGCGCCGGCCGAGGCGATGAGGCTCTTGGCGACGGCATGCTCATAGGTGGCGTAGGCGCTGACCTGCCAGCCGTCATACGAGTCATCGAACCTGGCGTCGGTGCGGCGCGCGTCGATCTGGAAGCCGAGCTGCTGCTTGTTGGTGAGGCGAGTCTGGAAGCCGCTCTTGATGCCGAACTGACGGCTGGCGAGATCGCCGCCATACCAGCGCTGCGCGCCGATCGCCTGAAGCGACACGCTGGTGTCGGGTGTGAAGCGGTATTCGGCGCCCGTGGCGACCTGCACCTGGTAATCGTCGAAATCGGTGCCGCTGTAATTGTTGCCGGCGCTGTCGAGGTCGACGAGCATCGACGCATCGTCGGCGACCGGCAGGCGGAAGCCGCCCGAGATCGATGCCGTCTGGCCGAGCCCCGAGCGCGCCTTGGCATTCTCGTCGAGGGTGATCGGCAGCTGGTTCGAGCCCCATTGCACGGTAATCGTGTCGACTGAGGTGGCGTTGTTGATGTTGGTGTCGGGGGCGATGCCGAAATCGATGTCGAGCCGCCATGCGCGGCGCGAGCGGATCACGTCGCGCACCGAGCGGATCGTTCGGGCGATGTCCTCGGGCAAGTCGTCCGACTGCTGGGCGATGCGGAACTGCTTGTCGGCGCTGGCGGTGTGGCCGACCGCGAGCATCTCGCGGCCGAGTTCGAGGCGCACGCGGGTCTGCGAGGGATCGTCGGCGAGAATGTCGCGGTAGAACGCCATCGCCGTCTTGTGATCGCCCTTCACCGCGGCGATGCGACCACTGAGGAAGCGGCTTTCGAGCCGGTATTCGGGCGCCTGCTCGAGGGCGGCGAGCAGCGGCCGGGCCTCGTCGAAGCGCTTGGCCTCGATCAGCACGATCAGTTCGTTGAGGATCTGCTCGGCGGTGAGGCGCGCCTTGCAGGTCTCCGCGGTGCAGCGGTCGAGCAAGGACTGCGCGCGTGCACCGGGGGCCAGCAGCATCGCTGCCAGCACCGTTGCCCCAAGGATGCGCATTACTTCTTGCCCGTGAACGCGCCGACGATGTCGATCCGCTGATCCGGCCTGCCGCCGACGATGCGGAAGCCGCCGCCAATCTCTTCGCCGTTCGGACCGAAAAAGGCGCCGTCGATGCTCGAACCGGCGATGACCAGCGAGCCCGAAGGCGTCGCACCGCCGCGCACGCAGGCACCGGCGAACGAGGCGCAGCCGAACTGGCCGGTGAAGCCGCTCTTGTTGACGAGGTCGATCGTCGCATCCGCATAGGCGGTGAAGGTCGTTCCGGCAGCAAGCGCGGGCTGATGCGTGGTGTACGCGTCGAACTGGGGCGCGAGCACGACGCCGGTGAAGTCGGTCTTCACCGAAAGCGCCGCGAAATCGATCACCGTCTTCTGGCTGCCCATCATCCACTGGATATAGGTCGGGTAATTGGGATCGATATCGAGCTGGTCGTTGTGGACGAGCGAGGCGATCATGTCGCCGGTGAAGGTGCCGGTGCCGCTCTTGGGGATCGCGGCGAGCGGGGTGCGCTCACCATAGACGAAGGCGGCGCGATCGAAATAATAGGTGTTGCGCAGATAGGCCGGCGTGGCCGGATCGGGCTGCTGGATCTCGGTCACGATCTGGTTGCGGACGAAGCCGGCATAGGTGACGTACTTGGTCGTCGTCCCCGGCTTCTGGTAGAAGAGCGTGACGCCCAGATAATTATACTGGTCGGCGCCGTTCGGATAGTCCGACACGAGCGGCGGCAGGGTCGGATCGGTCGAGGTGCAGCGCGCATAGCAGCGGCCGATTTCGCGCTGGGTCGTCGAGCTGCCCGCGTCGAGATACTGGATGCCCTGGAGCGGCACGGCGTTGGCGGGGAGCACGGTGCCCTTGCCGGTGAAATCGGGGACGCCGACCTGCGGCTTGGCGGCGCCGGCGAAATCGGTGCGGTGCACCGGGTCCTGCAGGCGCAGGATCGGCACGTTGACGATGCCCTTGCCGCGGACGATCGTCAGGTCGAAGATCGCGTCGCGCGGATTGTAGGTGATGCTGATGCCGCTGTCGCGGACCGTGTTGGCATCGCCGCCATAGAGCTGGCCGGTCTGGCGGCCCTGGGGCGTGTTCGAATAGGTGTAATATTCATAGTGCTGGACCGCGCCGAGGCCTTCATAGGTCTTGGGCTCGGTCGGCGCGACGAAGCTGTGGGTCGGCGTGGGCGTCGCGGGCGCCGGGCCGGCGGGCGGAGCGGCGCCACCGACCGACTGGGGGCCCGTATCGCCGCCGCAGGCTGCGAGCGTGAAGGCGCCCGAAAGCGCGAGAATGGTACGGAACGAACGCATGGGTGATCCCCCTGACCGGAATTCGCCGGAGGATTAGCCTTGCCGTGGTTAAGAAGCTGTTTATCCGCGGGCCGAAATCAGCGCGATCGAGCGCAAGACTTCGATTTTATTTACCGCGGCGCTTGCGATGACTTTCGAGGTCGAGAACGGCCGAGTCAGCGCCTTCGGGAAACAGGCCGAGCCGACGCGCGACTTCCTGATAGGCCTCGACTTCGCCGCCGAGGTCGCGGCGGAAGCGGTCCTTGTCGAGCTTTTCGTTGGTGACCATGTCCCACAGCCGGCAGCCATCGGGGCTGATCTCGTCGGCGAGGATGATCCGGGCATAGTCATTGTCCCAGATCCGCCCGAATTCGAGCTTGAAGTCGACCAGCCGGATGCCGATCCCGGCGAACAGCCCCGAGAGGAAGTCGTTCACGCGAATCGCCATGTCGGCCATGTCGTGCAGCTCTTCCTGCGCGGCCCAGCCAAAGGCGAGGATATGCTCGTCGGTGACCATCGGATCGCCGAGCGCGTCATCCTTGAAATAATATTCGACGATCGTGCGTGGGAGCGGCGTGCCCTCCTCGATGCCGAGGCGCTTGGCGAGGCTGCCGGCGACGACGTTGCGCACGACCACTTCGATCGGGACGATCTCGACCTGGCGGATGAGCTGTTCGCGCATGTTGAGGCGGCGAATGAAGTGCGTCGGGATGCCGATGCCGGCGAGCAGCGTGAAGACATGCTCAGAAATCCGGTTGTTGAGCACGCCCTTGCCGCTGATCGTGCCCTTTTTCTGGGCGTTGAAGGCAGTCGCGTCGTCCTTGAAATACTGGATCAGCGTACCGGGCTCCGGACCCTCGTAAAGGATCTTGGCCTTGCCCTCATAGATCTGCCGGCGGCGTGCCATGTCGGCTCTTGTCCCTGAAATGCGTCGCCCCGGCGGCGCGGAAAGGACCGCACGACAGCCGGGGCTCTGGAAGAGCCCGGGGCTATACTGGATGCCGTGTTGCGGCGCAATGACGCTTCGGCGGCCCGGACCTGTACCGGCGACGGACAGGTTGGCAGGGCGGGCGGGCCGCCGAAGCACGCGCACGCCTCAGCCCTGCGGCGTGACGGCGGCGGAGCGCTTGCGCCACGCGCGCAACAGCAGCAGCGGCAGCGCCGCGAGCAGCGCCCAGGGCAGCAGATAGATGATCAGCGACAGCAGGAAGCGCAGTCCGATCAGGAATACCGCGCCCGAACCCTGCGCCGCTTCGCCGAGCTGCGCGCCGAGGTCACGCGAGGAGGCGGTCGGCGCGATCGCGGCGTAGCGGATCTCGAACTCCGACATCGCGACGCGGCCCCTGAGGTCGGCGAGCCAGCTGCGCGCCTGATCGAGCTCCTCCTGCGCCTGGGTGACGCTGCGCTCCGCCTCGACAAGCTCCGAGGCCTTGCCCTTGCGGGTGCGCAGTACGTCGGTGAGCCGCGAAACGAGCAGTTCGCGCTGGCGGATGCGCGCCTCGGTGTCGACGATCTGTTTGGAGACTTCATCGGTGCCGATCCTGGCATTGTCGATCCGGCCGCCGGCCTCGGTCACTTCATGGTCGAGCAGCACCTGGAAACGCCGGGCGTCGCCGGTGGCGACGCGGAGACGGAGCTTGGCGTTGTTCGCCTGCTTCTCGCCGATCCCGCGTTCGAGTTCGAGGAGCTGGCAGCGGGCGGGCCCCATCTCCTCGCAGAGATTGCGATGGGCATCCTGCGCGGTGGCGATCCGATCGTCGGGGACCAGATAGGAAAGGGCGTAGGAATAGCTGAGCTTGGGCAGTCCGACCGGCAATTCGGTCAGCGCATCGGACGCCGACCCGGATCGGCCGCCTGTGGCAGGGGTGGAGACCGCCTCCCCGGCGGCGACTTCACTGGTAGTAGAGGTCGACTGATCCTGCCGGGCGGGACCCCGGTCTTCGGGGGAGCAGGCCGCGAGGGTGGCAGCGACGGCAGCGAGGGTCACGAGGCGCATGGCGTATCTCCTGCGATGAGGATGATATGCCATCACATGCGTGGGAAAGCGTCAAGCCACAATCTTGCCACAATCACGGCGAAATTAAGGCAAGGATCGCGACTGATCAGCCCAACTTGTAAAAGGGGCGAGCGGGGTCGCCGCTCGCCAAGGCACCGCCCAGCGAGGTTATCGGGAGCTGGCGGGAGTGGGTGCGGGTGTCAGCGCGCGGCGCTGGACACCTGTGCCGGTGCCGTCGCCTGGGCGACCGCGCGGCTTCGAAGCGGTGCGACCCGGGCGAGCGTTTCGGAGCGGCAGCGCAGTCCAGCGAGCGAGCGCGTGGTCTGGCCAGCCTGCGTCGTCGGGCAGAGCTTCTCCACCGCACGATCGATCCTGCGATCCAGTTCCGCCCGATGATCGGTGCGCGTCAGATCGAGATCGGAATGGCGCACGGTCAGCGTCGGAGCGCTCTCGACCGGGGCAGACTGGAGTGCAGGGGCGGCGGCAAGCGCGAGGAAAGTCAGGAGGTTCAGCATGGCTCGGTTCCTTGTGTCGTGCCATCTGCGGCAGCGCCGCTCATCTGCGCCTTCGCTTGCTGTCGCGCCAACAAATCGTTGGACTAACGTAATAAGTCGAGCTTATATATCGCATGCGCCAGATTCCGCCCCTTGCTGCCGTTCGCGTGTTCGAGGCCGCCGCCAGGCACGGGAATTTCACTCGTGCTGCCGAAGAATTGGGCATGACTCAGGCTGCGGTGAGCTATCAGATCAAGCTGCTTGAGGAGCGTCTCGGCGCGGCTTTGTTCGCGCGCAACGGCCGTGCGGTGGTGCTGAGCGACCTCGGCCGCCGCATCGCCCCGCAGATCACCGGCGCGTTCGATGCGATGGGAGACGCCTTCGCCTCGGTGCGCGTCGAATCGGAGAGCGTGATCACGATCTCGGCGCCGCGTACGCTCGCGACCAACTGGCTGGCGGGACGGCTCGGCTCGTTCCAGCTACTGCGCCCCGAACTGGCGGTGCGGCTGCTGGTCAGCGACGAGATGGTCGATCTCGCAGCGGGGGATGCCGATGTCGGGCTGCGCGGCACCGGCGGGCCGATGCCGGGATTGTGCGCGCACTTTCTGATGCGGATGCCGGTCACCCCGCTGGCAAATCCGGCGTTCCTCGCCAAACATCCGCCGGTCGCGACGCCGGCCGACGTGCTCAGCCTGCCACGGATCTCTCCGGAGGACGATTGGTGGGATCTGTGGTTCTGCGAGGCGCTGGGCGACGGAGTCAACCGGGCCCAGGCATCGGGCATCCGCTTCGATTCGCAGGTGCTCGACGGCAACGCCGCGATTGCCGGGCACGGCATCGCGATCCTCAGTCCGCCAATGTGGCAGCCGGCGCTCGACGCGGGGCTGCTCGTCGCCCCGGTCCCGCAGGTCGCCCATTACCGAAACGCCTTCTGGCTGATGTATCCCGAGAGCAAGCGCAACCTGCCCAAGATTCGCGCCTTTCGCGATTGGCTGCTCGCTGAAGTGGCGGTGGCGGCGCGCGACGATCCGTTCGATGCGTTCAAGCCGCCGGAGCCGCACTGACGAGGGGGAACGCCTTGCGAACACCGGCTTGGACTGGCGGTGCGCTCCCTGCTATCCCCCTCGACGATGACTCTCGATACCGATCCGGTCGAAACTCCCGGCCCCAGCGACGTTCCGTTCGATAGTGCCCTGTCCGAGCGCTATCTCGTCTACGCGCTGTCGACGATTACCGCGCGCTCGCTTCCCGATGTCCGCGACGGGCTGAAGCCGGTTCACCGGCGGCTGCTCTGGGCGATGCGGCTGCTGCGGCTCGATCCGGCGAGCGGCTACAAGAAATGCGCGCGCGTCGTCGGCGACGTGATCGGCAAATACCATCCGCATGGCGACCAGTCGGTCTATGACGCGATGGTCCGCCTCGCCCAGACCTTCGCGCTCCGCTATCCGCTGGTCGACGGCCAGGGCAATTTCGGCAACATCGACGGCGATAACGCCGCTGCCTATCGCTACACCGAAGCGCGGCTGACGCAGGTCGCGATGGACCTGATGGCCGGGCTCGACGAGAACGCCGTCGATTTCCGTGCGACCTACAATGGCGAGGAGGAAGAGCCCGAGCTCTTCCCCGGGCTGTTCCCCAATCTGCTCGCCAATGGTGCCGCCGGTATCGCCGTGGGCATGGCGACGTCGATCCCGCCGCACAATGCCGCCGAGCTGATGAACGCCGCGGTCGCGCTGATCGACAATCCGGCGGCGAACGTGCTCGACTATGTCAGCGGTCCCGACTTTCCGACCGGGGGCATTGTCGTCGACAGCCCCGCCGCGATCGCCGAGAGCTATGCCACCGGCCGTGGCTCCTTCCGCGTCCGCGCCAAGATCGAGAAGGTGACCGAGAAAGGCGGGGGCTGGCACCTCGTCGTCTCGGAGATCCCCTACGGCGTACAGAAGGGCAAGCTGATCGAGGGGATCGCCGATCTCATTAACGAGAAGAAGCTGCCGATCCTCGGCGACGTGCGCGACGAATCGGCGGAGGACATCCGCGTCGTGCTCGAGCCGCGCAGCCGCACGGTGGACGCCGACACGCTGATGGAGAGCCTTTACCGCCTCTCGGATCTTGAAGTGCGGGTGCCGCTCAATCTCAACGTCCTCGACAAGCATCGCACGCCGCGGGTGATGAGCCTCAAAGAGGCGATCGCCGCCTGGGTCGAGCACCAATTCGTCGTGCTGCGCCGCCGCTCGGAGCATCGCCTCGGCAAGATCGCCGACCGGCTCGAACTTGTCGGCGGCTACATCATCGCGTTCCTCAACCTCGATCGGGTGATCGAGATCATCCGCGGCGAGGACGAGCCCAAGCCGGTGATGATGGCCGAGTTCCAGCTGACGGATCGTCAGGCCGAGGCGATCCTCAACATGCGTCTGCGCTCGCTGCGTCGGCTCGAGGAAATGGAACTCAAGCGCGAGCAGGACGCGCTCCTCAAGGAGCAGGGCGAGCTCGAGACTTTGCTGTCGTCGGACGCCCGCCAGCGCACGCGGATGAAGCGCGATCTCGGCAAGATGATCGAACGCTACGGGCTCGACACGCCGCTCGGCGCCCGCCGCACCGCAATTCACGAGGCCGGCCCCACCCGCGAGATTCCACTCGAGGCGATGATCGAGCGCGAGCCGATCACGGTAATCCTGTCGCAGCGCGGCTGGATTCGGGCGATGCGCGGGCATGTCGAGCTGGCGTCGGCGGAGACCTTGAAATTCAAGGAAGGCGACGGGCCGCTGTTCGCCTTCCACGCCCAGACTACCGACAAGCTGCTGCTCGCCGCCGATAACGGTCGCTTCTACACCCTGGGTGGCGACAAGCTGCCGGGCGGGCGCGGATTCGGCGAGCCGGTGCGGCTGATGGTCGACCTCGACGGCGAGCGCCAGATCGTCGCGCTGCTGCCGGCGAGCGCGGCGAGCAAGCTGCTGGTCGCGGCGAGCGACGGGCGCGGCTTCGTGGTCAATGTCGCCGACGTGATCGCCGAGACGCGCAAGGGCAAGCAAGTGGTGACGCCACGCTCCGGGGCGCAGCTCAAGCTGGTCCGGCCGATTCCCGCCGACGACGATGCAGTCGCGGTGATCGGCGACAACCGCAAGATGCTGGTCTTTCCACTGTCCGAGGTGGCCGAGCTGGCGCGCGGGCAGGGGGTCCAGCTCCAGCGCTACCGCGATGGCGGGCTGTCCGACGCGCGGACCTTCAAGATGGCCGAGGGACTCAGCTGGGCGATGGGCGGCGAGAGCGGCCGGACGCGCAGCGAGAGCGACCTGACGCCGTGGCGCGCGGCGCGCGGTGCGGCGGGGCGGATGCCGCCTACCGGATTCCCGCGCGACAACCGGTTCTAGGCGCAGCGAGCGATCCGGCGCCCCGGCGTCGCTCGCCTTGCTTCAGCGGGGTTTAACCATTTGCGGCTACGCCCGAAGCCAATGGCATTCGGGAAGCTCAGGTCCAGCTCGGCCGCGTTGGCGGACCCTGCGCCGCGTGGCGTGGGGACGGGTGCGCCCGATCCGCTCGAGACCGGGCTGATGCTCGATCTGCTGCCGGTGCCCGCGGTTTCGGTCGCGCTGCACGAGGGCAAGTTCCATTTTCGGGCGCTCAACCGCGCCTTCCGCCTCGCCGGGCTTGGCGCCGCGGCTGCCGATTCGCCGCTGGTGCGGCTGCTCGGCAGCCAGCTTCGGCGCTTCCTCGAATCGGACGAGACGCACCACGACATCGCGTGGCAGTTCGGCGAGGAAGTCGATTGCCGCTATTTCCGAGTCACCTTTGCGCGCCGCGGCTCGCAGCTCGGCACCGGGCGATGCCTCGTCACCCTGGTCGACCAGACCTCGGAGCTGCGCACCGAGCACAGCCTGCGCCGGGAGATGGCGACCGACAGCCTCACCGGCCTGCCCAACCGCACCGGCTTCGGCGATCAGATCGAGACGCTGATCGGGCACGACAATGCCGAGAGCTTCGCGGTGCTGGTGGTCAATCTCGACCGGTTCAGCCGCGTCAACGCCTGCATGGGCGGGCTTGCCGGCGACGAATTGCTGATCTCGGTCGCGCGACGCCTCAAGGGCGCGCTGCGCGGGCGCGACGTGCTGGCGCGGATGGGCGGCGACGAATTCGGCGTGCTGCTGACGCTCGAGGATGGCCCGGGCGACGCGCTGCACGTCGCCAAGCGGATCCAGGCGGCGCTGGCGAGTCCCTTCCGCCTCTCCGATTTCGAGATCCGCGTCGATTGCTCGATCGGCATCGCCCTCGGCACCGACAATCATGGCGAGCCCGAGGATCTGATCCGCAACGCCCAGTTCGCGGTGAAGCGCGCCAAGATGAGCGGTCGCACCGAACTCTATCATACCCGCGCGTTCGACCTCGCCCGCGAGCAGTTCAGCATCGAGACCGAGCTGCGCCGCGCGATCGAGAATGGCGACATGCGGCTCAACTACCAGCCGATCTGCGATCTCGGCACCGGACGGATCGTCTCGTTCGAGGCGCTGGCGCGCTGGACCAACGAGGATGGGGTCGCGCTCTCCCCCAATGATTTCATCCCGGTCGCCGAGGAATCGGGACTGATCGTCCCGCTCGGCCGTTGGGCGATGGAGGAGGCGGCACGGACGCTGGCGGCGTGGGATAGGGGGGCGGGGCGGGACTGCGGTGTCAAGATCGCTGTCAACTTGTCGGCGATCCAGCTCCAGCGCGACCGGGTGCCCGAGATGGTCCAGAGCGCGCTCGAACAGGCCGGAATCGCCGGTTCGCGCCTCACCCTCGAACTGACCGAAAGCGCGATCGTTAGCGATCCCGACCGGATCAGCCAGACGATGATGGCGCTCAAGGACCTCGGCACGACGCTGGCAATGGACGATTTCGGCACCGGCTATTCGAACCTCGCCTATCTCCAGAAACTGCCGATCGACCTGCTCAAGATCGATCGCAGCTTCATCTCGGGCATGCTCGCCGACCGCGACAAGATCGCGATCGTCCGCGCGGTGCTCGGGCTGGCCCAGGCGCTCGGCATGCAGACCACCGCCGAGGGGATCGAGACCAACGAACTCGCCCAGACGCTCGCCGCGCTGGGCTGCACCTTCGGCCAGGGCTATCTCTACGCCCGGCCGCTCGAACGCGACGCCGCCTGGTCCTTGCTGACCGCGCACAACGCCTGAGCCACGACTTCGTCGGCGAGCGCGGCGACGCGCTCCTCGCCGGGGAAGTCCTCCGCGATCCAGCGATCCTCCACCGCGCGCAGCGCGCGGGCGACGTCCGGCCCCCTGGCGAGCCCGCGCGCGACCAGCGCGCCGCCGGTGAGCGGCAATCGCGGCGGCTGCCAGCCGCTGACCTGCGCGACCTCGTCGAGCGGGCGATCGGAGAGGAGCAGCTGATCGACCGCATTGTCGGTGCCGAGGCGGTAGGCAAGCGGCTTGGGCGCGCCCTCGGGCGGGGCGGCCGCGGCGATCAGGCGCTTGCGCTCGGCATTGGAGAGCTTGAGGCGCGCGCCGAGCTGGTCGGCGAGGGCCTGGTCGCGCGGCAGCAGCGCGGCGAGCCGGCGAAGCGGGTGCGGCGGGACGCCGGCCGCGGCTTCGCGGGTGGCGAGCTGCGCGAGCGGGTCGGCCGAGGCGATCTCGGGCAGCACCGGCGCGAAGATGCCGTGGGCGAGCATCAGCTCCACCACCCGGACCGCGTCGCGGGCGACGAGGAGCTTGAGCAGCTCGTCGCGGATGCGTTCGCGCGAGAGCGCCATCAGGTCCTTCGCGCGCCCCGCGCAGGCCTCGAGCCCGGCCGGGTCGGGCCGGTCGCCGAAGCGCGCGAGGAAGCGGAAGAAGCGCAGGATGCGGAGATGATCCTCGGCGATGCGCTGGATCGGATCGCCGATGAAGCGGACATGGCGCGCCTCGAGATCGGCGAGCCCGTCGAAATAGTCGAAGATCTCGCCGGTCAGCGGGTCGGCGTAGAGCGCGTTCATCGTGAAGTCGCGACGCGCGGCATCCGCCCGCCAATCGTCGGTGAAGGCGACGGTGGCGCGGCGGCCGTCGGTCGAGACGTCGCGGCGCAGGGTGGTGACTTCGACCGGGCCGCTCGGCAGCACCGCTGTGATCGTGCCATGGGCGATGCCGGTCGGGACCGCCTTGATGTGGGCTGCCTTGAGCAGCTCGACGACTCGCTCGGGGGGCAGAGGCGTGGCGAGATCGATATCGGAGACCGGAAGCCCGAGCAGCGTGTCGCGCACCGATCCGCCGACGAAGCGGGCGTCGCCGAGCACCTCGACCAACCGGTCGAGTCCGTCGCGGGTGCGCCATTCGGCGGCAGGCAGGGTCAGGCCGTCCACCGCAGCCTCCGCGAAAGATTGACGATCATCGCCGCCGTGGCGCCCCAGATGCGGCGCTCGCCCCAGAGGATCTCGTAATAGCGGCGCTCGCGGCCCTGATACATCGCGGTCGCCGCGACATGATTGGCGCTGTCGAGCAGGAAGGCGAGGGGGACCTCGAACACCGCCGCGACCTCGGCCTCGGCGGGGACCAGCGTGAGGTCCGGCGGCACCACCCCGACCACGGGGGTGACTTCATAGCCGGTGACGGTGCGATAGCGGTCGGCAATGCCGATCACTTCGACCGCGGCAACGGGGAGCGCGATCTCCTCCTCGGCTTCGCGCAGCGCCGCGCCGACAGGGCCGTCGTCCTCGGGATCGATCCGACCGCCCGGAAAGGCGACCTGACCGGCGTGGCGGCGCAGCGTCTCGGTGCGCTGGGTCAGGATCACGCCCGGCTGGGCGCGGTCGGTCACCGCGACGAGCACCGCGGCCGGGTGGCCGGCGATGTCGGGGTCATAGTCGAAATGGTCGCTGGCGAGCAGGATGGGGCCCTCGTCGTGCGTGGCATCAAGCGCAGCGCGCAGCCGATCGGCGAGAGTCATGCCTGCGGCTCCAGCGCGAAGAAGGCGCCGTTGCTCCAGACCCCGGCCGGCGTGCCGCCATTGGCGAGCGCGATCTCGGCGAGCTCGTAATAGACCGGCCGCGCGATCAGCGCCTCGAGGCCGCGCCGGACGTGGAGATAGGGACGGGGGCCGTCCTCGCGCTCCTCGAAGCGCAACGCGTGTTCGGGGCCGGCGGCGACGAGGTCGCCGGTGTTGAGCCGGAAGGCGAGCTTCATCGCCTCGCCTTCGCCCTCGGCCTTCATCTCGACCGCGACGAAGGGGGCGTCCTCGACTTCGATATCGAGCTTCTCGACCGGAGTGACGAGCACGAAGCGGCCGTCGGGCTCGCGCCGGAGGATCGTCGAGAACAGCCGCACCATCGGTGCGCGGCCGATCGGCGAGCCCTGGTGAAACCAGGTGCCGTCGCGGGCGATCCGCATCTCGCTGTCGCCGCAGTGATCGGGGTTCCAGCTTTCGATCGGCGGGAGACGGCTCTCCTCGGCGAGGCGCGCAATCTCGGCGAGCGACAGACTGGCGAGATCCAGGGGCGGCGGAGCGGGCATCAGGACCCGTTAGGCCAGCGCGGCGATCCCCTCAAGCCGCCTGCCGGATGCGCGGCCCGAGCATCCCCGCGCAATCGGGCACCGCATCGCCGCGCGCGAGCAGCCGGTGCGGCTCGAACGGGCCGGGCAGGCGCCAGCCGCCGGTGCGTTCGGCGGTGAAGCCGAAGAAGCGGCCATAATATTCGGGATCGCCGATCAGCATCAGCGCATCGCAGCCCGGCGCGGCGCAGTCCGGCACCGCTTCGAGCATGCGCTTCATCAGCGCGCGGCCGATGCCGCCCTGCTGGCGTGCCGGCTCGACCGCGACGGGACCGACCATCACGAGCGGCACGTTGCCGCCGCCGTCGCAGACGATCTCGACCGGCCAGCACTGGATGGCGCCGATCAGCTGCCCGTCGACATCGATCGCGGCGAAGCTCAGCTCGGCGACGGGGAGGGCGCCGCTGCGGATGCGATAGGCGGTGCGTGCGCGTCGCTCCGGGCCGAAGGCGCGATCGAGCAGCGCCTCCACCGCCTGGGGGTCGACAGAATGCAGCGGCACCAATGCGATCACCTGTTCCATTTCCTCGCGCAAACGCCCGGCGAAGCTGCCGGGGCGCGCGCTTTAGCGCCGATCCGCCCCGACGCAAGGATTAATGGAGATCGCCCGCCGCCCTTCCCAGCCTCGCGGCTTCTGCTAGGGGGGCCGGGATTTCACGAAAGGCCCTTAGTTGCGCGATTTGCTCCAGCTCCAGGTACATGACCTCGAAGTCGAGGTGCTGACCGGGATCTATTCCGAAGAGACGCATTTGCCGCAGCCGCTGCGCATCTCGCTGAATGTCGATATCGACATGCCGGAGCGGTTCGCGCCCGATACGCCGCTGAGTGCCTCGAAAAGCTATATCGACCTCAAGCATGCGGCGACCAAGGCACTTCCCCAGGGCGTCCACTTCACCCTGATCGAAGCCGTGGCCGAGCATATCTGCGAGACGCTGTTCGTCTCGGACAAGCGCGTGCAGCGGGTCGAGGTCCGCATCGTCAAGCTGGCGATCGCCGAGAATCGCGAGTCGATCGGCATCACGATGGTGCGGCACCGCCGCTAGGCTCAGAACCCTAGGCGCAGGGTCCCAGCGCGCGGAGCACCAGCGCATAATCCTCGCGCGCGATCGCGGCATTGGCCGGCTCGGCGGTTTCGAGGCTTTCGGGCGGCAGCGCGCGCGGGAGCCCGCAAGCGAGGCGATACCAGAGCAGCGTGTTCGCCCTGGGCGGCCCCGCGCTCTCGTCGACGATATCGCCGAGCGAGACCGACCAGCGCGGCTGCTCGCCGGGCCGACGCAGGATCTGGAGCGACACGGGCGCGCCGTTCGCGGTCTGCAGGAAAACCTGCGTTTCCCCCTCGCCGGGCAGCGAGCCCGGAACATGGAAAGCGTTCGCCACGCCGGTGACGGTGGGGGGCGCGTCGCTGGCCACCACTTCACGGGTGATGCCGCGAACCAGCGCGTCGAGTTCGGGCGTCCAGGCGCGCTGGCTGTCGGGGCCGGTGAGCTGAACCTGATCGTTGCGGTCGGCGACCGGACGGGCGAACAGCAGCACCCGCTGCTTCTTGAGCTTCGGCTCGCGGCCGCGCTCGGTCAGGGGCAGATCGGCGACATACCCGATTCTCGCAGCGACCCCATTTGTGCCCCGAATCAGGGCGCTGACATCGGCTTCGATATAGAATCTGGCGCGTCCGGGGGCGACATTCGCAGCCTCCGCGCCTTTTATCCGCACGGCGCTGCGGATGCGTGCGTCGAGGATCAACGGAGCCCCAAGAACCTGCCTCGCGACACTGGCGTAGCTGGGTAAAACAGCTGCCGGAGAAGCTTGGTTTTGCGTGGTTTGTGGAGTGGATTGCGCAGGTACCGTTAACGTTACTACGCAACAAAACGCTATCATCGGAACACGGATCATCCGGTTGCGTTACCGGATAGCGCGCTTCTTATACAGAAATAATTCCGTCATCAGGCGGGCGTAGGCGCGGATTGTCTGACAAAGCGTTTGCGTACCCCGAGAGCCCACGATAGAGACTCGCGCTCTGCCGCACCGACGCAAGCAAGCGAACGGCGGACGAGCTTGTGCGCGGAGCATTCCGGCGCCCAGGGTCGCACAAGATTAGAGGAGTGACGTTGCCGAATGGCTTACGCTGACCGGAATGTAAGTGGCAGCCGGTTCGTTGCGATCATCATCGTCGCAATAATCGTGGCTGGCTTGGGTTATGCCTTCGTCACGGGCTTGGCATACCAGTATATCAAAAAGAAGGCGGAAGAGCTGAAGACCTTCGAGGTCGAAGAGCCGCCGCCCCCGCCGGAGGAGGTGCCTCCGCCGCCGCCGCCGCCGGACAGCCCGGTGCCGCCGCCGCCGACTCAGGTGGTGACCCCGCCTGCGATCGTGCAGACGGTGTCGCCGGCCCCGCCGATGCGCACCATCGACTATATTCCACCTGTTCCGCCGACCAGCCCGCCGGCACCCCCGGCGCCTGCGAATCCGCCGGCTCCGCCCGCACCCGTCATCAGCAAGGCTGCCGGCGCACGCGGCAACCCTGCGGATTGGGTCACGACCGACGACTATCCTGCCTCGTCGCTCCGCAACGAGGAGGAAGGCACGGTCGGGATCGCCTGGGACATCAACACGTCCGGGCGCGTCGAGAATTGCCGCGTGACTGCGTCCAGCGGTCATCCGGCGCTCGATCGGGCCGCTTGCCAGGCGCTCACCCGCAAGGGGCGTTACAGCCCCGCGCTCGACCAGGCCGGAAATCCGATCCGGTCCACGTCCTCGCGTCGCGTGACCTGGCGGATCCCGAAGGATTGATCAGTGGCCGGCGCGCCGCCACCGGCGCGCCGGAGTGTGGAAAAGCGCTATCTATTTAGAGGAAAGAACCGACAATGCTCATGACCATTCTCGCCGCCGGGGCACCGAAGGCCGAAAACCCTTACGGCCTCGAAGCCGCCCTTCGCGAGGGCGGAATCATCGCGCAGAGCGTGTTCGGCATCCTGGTGCTGATGCTCTTCGTGTCGCTCTACATCCTGTTCACCAAGCTGTTCGAGCAGCAGAAGATCATCAACCAGGCGAAGCGCGTCCGCGGCCAGTTCTGGGCCTCGAACAGCCTGCGCGAAGGTGCGGCCAAGCTCGAGAAGAACTCGGCCTATCGCCAGATCGTCGACGACGGCATCCAGGCGCAGGAGCAGTACAAGGAACTGACCGATCCGATCGAAGCGCATGACTGGCTGCACGGCTCGCTCGCGCGCTCGGAAGCATCGATCAACTCGCAGCTCAACGGCGGCCTCGCGTTCCTCGCGACCACCGGTGCGACGGCGCCGTTCATCGGTCTGTTCGGTACCGTGGTCGGCATCTACCGCGCGCTGATCAAGATCGGTTCGGCCGGTCAGGCTTCGATCGACGCCGTCGCCGGCCCGGTCGGTGAGGCGCTGATCATGACCGCGCTCGGTCTGGTCGTCGCGGTTCCCGCGGTGCTCGCGTACAACTTCCTGCAGCGCCGCAACAAGGCGATCGCCGAGAACCTGAACGCGTTCTCGAACGACGTGCTGGGCTATCTCGCTTCGGACGGCCGCGTGCGCCCGGCCGTTGCGACCTCGGCCAAGGCGACTGCGAAGCCGGCCGGCACCACCACCACCGCCGGTCAGGCGGGTGGCGTGCAGACCCGCGCGTAACCAAGACAGGATCGGGCCGCGTGCAGCTGCGCGCGGCCCTGCCCCCGGGGGACCCCGGCGGCACATAAGGATAGGATAACGCCCAATGGCGATGAGCGTAGGCGACAGCGGCGACGACGCACCGATGTCGGACATCAACACCACGCCCCTCGTGGACGTGATGCTGGTGCTCCTGATCATCTTCCTGATCGCCGTTCCCGTGGTGATCCAGTCGGTCGATCTGGCGCTTCCCAAGGTCCAGTTCGAACCGACGACCACCAAACCCGAGAATGTGGCGCTTTCGATTACCGGCGGCGGCGGCCAGTGTCAGGTCTATTGGGGCATGACCCGGGTCTCGAGCAAGGAACTGCTCGATCGCGGCGTGGAGAAGCTCAAGGCGGAAATCGACCGTCAGGGCGGCCCCAACGCTGCCGGGCTCGAGCTTCCCGAAGTGCACATTCGTGGCGACGTGAACACTCCGTACCGCTGCATCGGCGGCACCATCTACACGATGCAGATGGCAGGTTTCGCGAAGGTCGGCTTCATCTCCGAGCCCGAAGCCGGTTCCACAGTCACGCGGATGTGACGCGACCCGTTAAGGAGTTTTCGAAATGGCAATGAGTGCGGGCCGCGACGATGGCGAGCCGATGATGGAAATGAACACGACGCCGTTGATCGACGTCATGCTCGTGCTCCTCATCATGTTCATCATCACCATCCCCATCCAGACGCACGCGGTGAAGGTCGACCTGCCGCAGAACAGCAATCAGTCTGCACCTCCGGTCGAGCCGCAGAAGAACAAGGTCTATATCGACGCGAACGGCAACGTCTTCTGGAACAGCGTCCAGATCGACGATGTCCGCTTGCGCCAGTATCTCGACGCGTCGCTTCAGCAGAATCCGGAGCCCGAGCTGCACTTCCAGCCCGATCCGAACGCCCGCTACGACGTGGTCGATCGGGTGCTTGCGATCGTCAAGCGCGCGAACGTGACCAAGCTCGGCTTCGTCGGCAACGAGCAGTATCGCAACGACTTCTGATCGGCAGCGCGCAGGCGCCGCCACAGCAACTTTCGGCAAGGCGGTCCCCGGGTGGGGCCGCCTTTCTTTTTTTGCGCTAATCCGCTTGCTCCGATGCAACGAAAGTGTCACACAAGAGTCATCAACATGTCACGAAACATACATCGTGCTGTAATGAGTCTTGGAGGGTGCCGATGCGTGTCGCATATGTCTTGCTCGCCGCTGCGCCGCTGGTCGCAGCAATCCCGGCCCAGGCGCAGGATCGCGCCGTCGCCACCCACATCGTGCAGGGCGACCTGTCGCAGGCCGAGTCGAAGCTGCTCGCCGAGCTGCGGATCTATCCCGGCCGGCCCGAGCTGCTGCTCAATCTCGCCGCGGTCTATGCCAAGACCGGCCGCACCAGCGAGGCGCGCGCGCTCTACGCGAGGGTGCTCAGCAAGGATGACGTGCTGATGGACCTCGCCGCCGATCGCACCGCGGGCTCGCATGCGATCGCCCAGCGCGGCCTGCGCCGGCTCGACACGGTGCAATTCTCCGCGCGCTGACGGCCGCGGGGTTGTGTCGGCCCGGCCGGGAGCCGGGGCCGAGGGTGGCGGCTAGAGCCGCGGCAGGGTGACGCCGCGCTGGCCCATATATTTGCCGGCGCGGTCGGCATAGCTCGTCTCGCAGGGCTGATCGCCCTTGAGGAACAGGAACTGGCACGCGCCCTCGTTCGCGTAGATTTTCGCGGGCAGGGGGGTGGTGTTCGAGAACTCCAGCGTGACATGGCCCTCCCATTCGGGCTCGAGCGGCGTCACGTTGACGATGATCCCGCAGCGCGCATAGGTCGACTTGCCGAGGCAGATCACCAGCGTGTCGCGCGGGATCCGGAAATATTCGACCGTCCGCGCCAGCGCGAAGCTGTTCGGCGGGATGATGCAGACATCGGTCTTGCGGTCGACGAAGCTGTTCGCGGCGAAGTCCTTGGGATCGACCACCGCCGAATCGACATTGGTGAAGATCTTGAACTCGTCGGCGACGCGCGCATCATAGCCGTAGGAGGACAGGCCGTAGCTGATGCAGCCCTCGCGCCGCTGCGCCTCGACGAACGGCTCGATCATGCCGGTGGCGAGGGCCTGTTCGCGAATCCAGCGGTCGGAAAGGATCATTCGGGGCTCCGGACGAGTAGGATCCTTCGTTTCGCGGGAAGCACGCCGCTCCGCAAGGGCTAACGGACCGGCAGCTCGAACGGCGTCGCGGGCAGGCCGGTGCCGTCGTAGAGGTTGCAGATCGGGCTGTCCCCCCAGCAGAAGCGCACGCGGTCCGCGGGGCCGCTGCCCGCCGCGACCAGAACGTCGCCGCCGTCGAGCGTCGCGGTGACGAAGCGGCAGCTGCCCTTGGCGATTCCGCACAGTTCGAAGCCGATCGGCTGCGTTCCGCTATAGGTCACCAGCCCCTTGTCGGCGCCGCTGAAGCGGATCCGGATCAGCTTGCCCTCGGCGCGCGCCTCGAGCGGCCACGGTCCCGAAGGCGAGGCCTTGCCGCCATAGGTCAGCGCCTCGGCACCGCGGGCGAGGCGATGCCCGACATCGAGCTTGTTGGCGGGGTGGATGTCGACGACGTCGCCGAGATCGATCGTCACCGCCAGCGCGGCGTTGCGATCGGCGGCGACGGCGCGGCGCTGCTCGTCGCGGATCTGGGCAAAGCCGCTCTCGACCGGCTGCGGCACGCGCGGGCCCCAGCTCGACAGCTGGGCGATCAGGAAGGGAAGGTCGGGGCGGCCGACCTGCGCGCGCCATGCGGTCATCATGCTGGCGAGCTTGCCGGCATAGCCGTCGGGCGCGCCGGCATTGGCTTCGCCCTGATACCAGGCCGCGCCGCGCAGGCGATAGGGGCCGATCGGCGCGACCATCGCATTGTAGATGCCCGAGAAGCCAGCGATCGCCTCCCATGGCGCGTGCGGCGGCTCGCCGATATCGGCGGGGGCGCGCCGCCAGCGCCAGCCCTCGGGACCGGCGAGCGGCACGCTGGTGCCATCGGCGAAGCGGATCGCGCGCTGGTCGGCACTGCCCAGCAGCCCGCCCTCGGCCCAGGTGTCGACGACGCCGACTGCGATCACATTGCGGCCGGGCTTGAGCGTTCCCGGTGCGAGCGCATAGAGGCGGGGCACGCCCCAGGCATAGGTGACGCCGACCGGCACGCCGTTGACGAAACTCGCGTCCATATCGTCGGCCGGGCCTAGCGCCAGCGTTGCGCCCTTTGCTGCCTGTTTCGCCGTCAGCGTCACTTCGGTGCGGTACCAGACCATGCCATTATACTGGGCCAGCTCGGCGACCCCCCATTTCTCCCAGGGATCGAACGAGGGCAGGAGGCGCCATTCACCGGGCGCGTCGACCTGCCACGGCTCGGCGCCGGCGGCATCGCCCGATTTGCCGCGGTACCACGTCATCCAGCGCGCGCCGAACGCCGCGCTCGCCCGGGCCGGATCGGTGCGATAGGTACGCAGCAACGCGAGGTCCTGCTGCGCGGCGGGATCCTGCGCCAATGCGCTTTCGGGCCGCCAAGCGTCGATCGCGGTGCCGCCCCAGCTGGCGTCGATCAGTCCCATCGGCACCTTTTGCGAGGCGCGAAGGTCGCGGGCCATGAAATAGCAGGCGGCGGAGAAGTCGCGGACGGTGTCGGGGGTGGCGACCCGCCACTGGACCGGGGCGGGGAACTGGCGCTCGGGGTTGAGGCTGGTCCTCTTCTCGATCGTCATCAGCCGTATCGCGGGGTCGTTGGCCTTGCCGATCTCCCCCGCCGCGCCGAGCACGCCGCTTACCGGATATTCCATGTTCGACTGGCCCGAGCAGAGCCAGACGTCGCCGACGAGCAAGTCGCGCGCGGTGGCGCTCTTGCCGCCCGCAGTGACGCTGAGCGTATAGGGGCCGCCGGCGCGCATCGCCGGCAAGTCGAGGCGCCAATGACCCTGCTGGTCCGCCCGCGCCTGCGCGCGCCGGTCGCCCAGCTTGACCTCGACCCGGCTGCCCGCCGGAGCGTCGCCCCAGACGGCAATAGGCGCGTCGCGCTGGAGCACGCCATGATCCTGGAACATCGGGTGAAGCAGCGGTGGCGCGTCCTGTGCCGATGCGGGCGTGGCGAGCAGGATCGGCAGCGCGAGCGCGCGCCGGGACAGCGTCTTCATGGCATCTCCTCCGTTAGCGCTACCAGAGCATGGCAGCGCCGCGCTTGGCAAGCCGCTCAGGCGAGGCCGAGATCGGCGGGCCCGAAGGCGTCGGGGAGGAGTTCGGAGAGGCGATAGTGCGCGATTTCGTCGCCGCTGGCACCGGCGCAGAAGACGGGCAGGTCGCGGCCGCCGAGCTGCGCCGCCTCGTTGATGATCTGGCGGCAGCGGCCGCAGGGGCGCACCGGCGCGGTGTCGGGATGGCCGATGCGTCCGCCGATCACGCCGATCGCGACGACGTCGCGGAGCCGGCCCTGCGCGCTGACAGTGGCGAGCGCCACCGTTTCGGCGCAGAGCGAAAGGCCGTAGCTGGCATTCTCGAAATTGGCGCCGGTGACCACGCTGCCGTCGTCGAGCAGCACCGCGGCGCCGACCGCGAAGTTCGAATAGGGGGCATAGGCGTTTTCCGCCGCCAGCCGGGCGGCCTTGATCAACGCGCGGGCGCCTTCGTCACTCATATCGTCCATCCTCAACTCTGCGCGACGCCTGCCATATCGACGTGCAGGCGGCCAGAGGTGGAAGCGTCCCCGGCGTCGGAATTTCGCGCCGATTGCGTGGCCCGTGCGCGCCCAGCATAGTGCTCCCCTGATACGGAGCGCCGCGGATGAACATGGAACGCAGGAGGATCTTCACCGCCGTCGCGGCCCTGTTCGGTGCGACCGCAGCTCGGGCGGCGCTGGGCTGCACGTTGATCGGCACGCCGAAGCGCCGTCGGTTCAGCAATGAAGCATGCCTGCGGAGGCCCATATAGCCTCGTTCGAGAACAATCGGATGATGCGGCTGCGCGAATTTCCCGAATGGTTTCCGAGCAGGCCGGCAGTTTAACCAGGACCGGCCATCACCTGGCTCAGCCCTTGATGTGGAGCACGCAGATCAGGGTGAAGAGGCGGCGGGCGGTGTCGAAATCGACGTCGATCTTGCCCGCGAGCCGCTCCTGGAGCAGCTCGGCGGCCTGGTTGTGGACGCCGCGCCGGGCCATGTCGATCGTCTCGATCTGCTGGGGCGAGGCGGCGCGGATCGCCTGATAATAGCTGTCGCAGATCGCGAAATAATCGCGGATCGGCCGGCGGAAGCGGGCGAGCCCCAGGACGAGGGTCTCGAGCGGCGAGCCGTCGGCGCGGTGGATCTCGAGCGCGAGCCGCCCCTCCTCGACGCGGAGATGGAGCTTGTACGGGCCGGCATAGCCGTCGGCGTGCTTGCGCTGCGGGGCGAAATGATTCTCCTCGAGCAGATCGAAGATCGCGATCCGCCGCTCCTGCTCGATATCCGCCGAGCGCCACAGGATCGTGCGCTCGTCGAGGGTCACGTCGATGATGCGCGGATCGGCCATTGCGCCTTCGCTTTGCGGTGTATTCCCGTTTTCCACAAGCGCGGCGGTTGCCGGGGACCGGCGCATCGGCGAAGAGGCTAACATGGCGCAACCTATTCCCTTTCCCGCTCCCGAGACTCCCGAGGGCGTCAGCCTTCCCGCGAACGTCGAGGCCGAGGCGGCGCTGCTCGGCGCGATGATGATCGACAACCGGGTCGCCGAGGACGTGCTCCAGAAGCTGCGCCCCGAGCATTTCTTCGAACCGCTGCATGGGCGGATCTACGACACGATCGCGACGATGGTCGGCGACAACCGGCTGGCGACGCCGGTGACGCTGCGCCCGCTGTTCGCCGCCGATCCGGCGATGAAGGAACTGGGCGGCCCGGCCTATCTGGCGCAGCTCACCGGCAATCCGGCGAGCCTGATCGGCGCCCGCTCGTTCGCCGACCAGATTTACGACCTCGCGATGCTGCGGGCGCTGGTCAGCGTCGGCCGCGACCTCGTCGACGGCGCGCTCGATACCAGTCAGGACATCAATCCGGCCAAGCAGATCGAGCAGGCCGAAATGAAGCTCTACGAAGTCGCCGAGAAGGGCGAGTCGGACAGCGGCCTCAAGTCGTTCACCCGCGCCGCGACGCTGGCGGTGCGCCAGGCCGAGAAGGCGATGAACTCGGGCGGCGGCATCTCGGGCGTCACTACCGGGCTGACTGACCTCAACGCCTCGACCGGCGGCTTCAACCGATCGGACCTGCTGATCCTCGCCGGCCGCCCGGGCATGGGCAAGACCTCGCTCGCGACCAATATCGCCTTCAACGCCGCCAAGCGCTGGGCCGACGATCTCGAGGCGGGCATCCCCGAAGAGAAGTCGATCGGCGCGCCGGTCGCGTTCTTCAGCCTCGAAATGTCGGCCGACCAGCTGGCGATGCGTATCCTCTCCGAACAGGCTGAGGTGGTCTCGGAGAAGCTCCGCACGGGCCAGATCAGCCATAGCGAGTTCCAGAAGTTCGCTCGCGCCGCCGGCGACCTCGAGCGGCTGCCCTTGTTCATCGACGACACGCCGGGCCTGACCATCGCCGCGCTGCGCACCCGCGCGCGGCGTATGAAGCGCCAGCACAAGATCGGCATGGTGATCGTCGATTATCTCCAGCTGCTGACCGGCAGCGCCAAGGCGTCGGGCGACGGCCGCGTCCAGGAAATCTCGGAGATCAGCCGCGGTCTCAAGACGCTGGCCAAGGAACTCAACGTGCCGGTGCTCGCGTTGTCGCAGCTCAGCCGCGCGGTGGAGAGCCGAGAGGACAAGAGGCCGCAGCTTTCGGACCTTCGCGAGTCGGGATCGATCGAGCAGGACGCCGACATCGTGCTGTTCGTCTATCGCGACGAATATTATCACGACTTCAAGGCGCCGACCAAGGTGCCCGACGGCACCGAGACCGCCGAGGAGCGGATCGCCTATGAGAATTGGCAGGCCAAGCAGCTCGAGGTCGCCAACAAGGCGACGGTGATCATCGCCAAGCAGCGCCACGGCGCGACGGGTTCGGTGCATATGCGCTTCGACCGACAGTTCACCAAGTTCAGCGACCTCGCGCACGAGGAATATTGAGAGCGAGGCGCGACGTGATTTCGGAGCGGAGTGCGGCATCGGTTGCCGTCGCCATTCCGGCAGTCGGATCCGCGCTCCATTGAAGCGTCACGCATTTGTCGCTTTACTGTCACCATGCTGACGCCGGAGGCTCCCGCACGACTGTTCCGATCGCATGCGGGGCCGTCGGGCGACCGCGCTGTGGAAATGGAGGAAATCGGATCCGGCCCGCTGATCAAGATGGCGAGGCTCGCCCTCGGCGATCCGGACAGCTACCTCTATCCGTACCGCGTCGTGGCCGGAGAGCAAGTCTTCGACGGCGACGAGATCCTCACCCTCGGGCGGCAATTGGGTCTATGTTCCGACGGTAATCCATGAGCTTGGCCAGACTGACATTGCAATGTAACGAGCCGGCACGCGCCGGAGATTGATCATTCGTCAGATTGCTGCTCTTCCCTATCGCGCGGATGCGCGAACGCCGGACGAACCGGTCCAGATCCTGCTGGTGACCTCGCGCGAAAGCGGCCGATGGGTGATCCCCAAGGGCAATCTGTCGCCCGGCCTGAGCGCGCACGGTGCCGCCCTGCAGGAGGCGGAAGAGGAAGCCGGCGTCACCGGGCTCGTATGTCCGACGCCGCTGGGTTCCTATCGCTACCGCAAGCGGCGGCGGAATGGGGCTTCGCTGATGGTCGATGTCGACGTCTTCCCGCTCGCGGTGAACCGGGAGTTCCCAAAATGGAAGGAGCAAAGCGAGCGCGAGCGCCGCTGGTTCGATCTCCACGAAGCCGCCGCCGCGGTCGAGGAGGAGGATCTGCGCGACCTGATCCGCTCCTTCGGCCAGTCCGACTTCAAGGCCGCGGCGCAGCGCGCCGGCATCCTCAACACAGTCGCAGAAAAATCGAAAGTGAAACCGATGTTCGCGTGGTTCCAGCGGCTCTTGCCGAAGACGGGCAATTTCTTCGAGCTCTTCGAGGAGCATGCCCGCACCGTTTCCGCGGGCGCCGACGCGCTCGCCAGGCTGCTGCAGGACGGCGGACCGGATCATATCCGTGAAGTGATCGAGCGCGAGCATGACGCCGACGAGATCATCCGCCGGGTGCTGCGCACCGTGCGCGAGACCTTCCTGACGCCATTCGATCGCGGCGCGATCACCTCGCTGATCGGCTCGCTCGATGACGCGATCGACGAGATGCAGGCGACCGTCCAGGCGATCGCCCTGTACGAAGTCACCGAGTTCGAGCAGGAAATGAAGGACATGGGTGCGATCATCGTCGACGCGGCGCGCCTGACGGTGGAGGCGATGCCGCTGCTCCGCGACGTCAGCCGCAACGGCGCGCGGCTGCACGAGCTCACCGAGCGGCTGGTGCGGATGGAAAGCCATGCCGACGAGATCCATGCGGCGGGGCTGAAGCGGGCGTACAAGGAGCAAGGCCCGGCCGATCCGCTGCGCTTCTCCGTCCAGCGCGAGGTCTACAAGCATCTCGAGCGGATCGTCGACGCGTTCGAGGATGTCGCGAACGAGATCGACGGCATCGTCATCGACCATAGCTGATCGGCCGAACGATGCATGAACTGGCCCTGCCGCTGCTGATCGGCCTCATTCTGGTGGCGCTCGCGTTCGACTTCCTGAACGGACTGCACGACGCGGCCAACTCGATCGCGACCGTGGTGGCGACGCGGCTGCTCAAGCCCGTCCACGCCGTGGCGTTCGCCGCGGTGTTCAACTTCGCCGCCTATTTCCTGTCGATCGCGGTGCCGGAGCTGCACCGGGTGGCCGAGACGATCGGCAAGGGGCTGATCGATCAGCAGCTGGTGACCCCCGCCGTCGTGTTCGGCGCGCTGTGCGGGGCGATGTTCTGGAACATCGTCACCTGGCTCAAGGGCATCCCCTCCTCGTCGAGCCATGCTCTGGTTGGCGGCATCGTCGGCGCGGGCGTGGCGCATGCGGGCATGAGCGGCATCCAGTGGACCGGGCTGAACAAGACGCTGATCGCGATCGTCCTGTCGCCGACGATCGGCATGATCCTCGCGATGCTGATCATGCTGCTGACCAGCTGGCTGTTCGCGCGCGCCACCGCGCGGGGGGCGGAGCGGACCTTCCGCGTGCTGCACCTTGTGTCTTCCGCGGCCTATTCGCTGAGCCACGGCCTCAACGACGCGCAGAAGACGATGGGGATCATCACCGTCCTGCTCTATTCGACGGGCTATCTCCACGGCGAGTTCGAAGTGCCGCACTGGGTCGCGCTGGCCTGCTATGTCGCGATCGCGCTCGGGACGCTGTCCGGCGGCTGGAAGATCATCGAGACGATGGGCTCGCGGATCACCAAGCTGTCGCAGCATCAGGGATTCAGCGCATCGCTGGGAGGGTCGATCGTGGTGTTCGCGGCGTCGTGGATGGGCATTCCGGTCTCGACGACGCATACCATCACGGGATCGATCATCGGTGCGGGCACGGCACGCCGCGCTTCGGCGGTACGGTGGGGCGTCGCGGGGAACGTCGTCGTGGCATGGGTAATCACCATCCCCGCCTCGGCAGCGGTCGGCGCGCTGTTCTACCTGCTCACACGGCTGTTCTAGGCGCTGCGGCGACGACTTGGATTGGATGCGCGCGTGACCTTCACTGCCCTGGGTCTCGATTTCGGGACGACCAACAGCGTGGTCGCGCTCGCTGGTGCGGACGGGGCGGCCGAGCTGGTGGCCTTCGCCGGACCCGAGGCGACGAGCCCGGTGTTCCGCTCGGCCCTGTGCTTCTGGGAGGATGGCGGGGTCCAGGTCGAGGCGGGGCCGTGGGCGATCGCCGAATATCTCGAATATCCCGAAGGCAGCCGCTTCCTCCAGTCGTTCAAGTCGGTCGCGGCGAGCACGGCGTTCGAACATGCTTCGGTGTTCGATCGGCGGCTGCGGTTCGAGGATCTCGGGCGAACCTTTCTCGACAAGCTCGTCGCGCATGCCGGCGGCACGCTCGACGCCCGCCCCGCGCGGATCGTCGTCGGGCGGCCGATCGAATATGCGGGAGCCCGGCCCGATGCGGTCCTCGCCCGGCAACGCTATGACGCGATGTTCGCCGGGTTCGGCGCCGAGATCCATTATGTCTATGAGCCGATCGGGGCGGCGTTCAGCTATGCGCGGCGGCTCGGCGAAGCGGCAACGCTGCTGGTCGCGGACTTCGGCGGCGGCACCAGCGACTTCTCGGTTGTGCGTGTCGAGGCGCCGGGGGCGGGACGGCGCGCGACCGCGCTGGGACATGCCGGCATCGGCATCGCCGGGGACCGCTTCGATTACCGGATCATCGACCAGCTCGTGCTGCCGTTGCTCGGCAAGGGCGGCAACTATCGCTCGTTCGACAAGGTGCTGGAAATCCCGCCCGGCTATTTCGCCGACTTCGGCGACTGGTCGCGGCTGGCGCTGATGCGGAACCGGCGGACGCTCGAAGCCTTGCACAAGCTCCAGCGCGCGGCGGAGAACCCCGCGGCGATCGGGCGGATGATCGCGATCATCGAGAACGAGCTCGGCTATCGGCTGTACGACGCGGTCGGCAAGCTCAAGCGGGCGCTGTCGAGCGTCGATCAGGCCGAGTTCCGCTTCGAGGGTGGTGGGGTCAAGATCGCCGTTGAGGTGCGGCGCGAGCAGTTCGAGACCTGGATCGCGCCCGATCTCGCGCGGATCGAAGCGACGGTGGACCGGGCGCTGGGCGCCGCGGGCGTGGGCGAGGGGGCGATCGACCGGGTGTTCCTGACCGGCGGATCGTCGCTGATTCCGGCGGTGCGCGCGCTGTTCACGCGACGCTTCGGCGAGGACCGGATCGGCGGTGGCGAGGAACTGACCTCGATCGCGCACGGGCTGGCGCTGGTCGCGCAGGAACCCGACATCGCCGCCTGGTCGAGCTGAGCGGCGGGCCGGGGCGGCGGCGCGACTAATCGAAGCGACTAGCGCATCTAATCGGAACGCGGAGCGCGCGGGGTAGCGTGCCGGGATATCGTACTGTCGTTCACCAGCGACAGGGAAAAGCGACATGACCGCTATCGGTGCGAACAGCAACGCTTCCTTCGGCGCATTCCAGGCGCTCGCCGCCGGATCCGCTTCGGCCAATTTCGTGCTTGCGGCGGGGATCGCCGGCAAGATGCTCAATCCGCTGGGCGCCGGGCCGTTCGCTTCGGGCTGCTTCCCGCGCGGCTGGAACGTCGATGCGCGCTGCGGCGGCGAGACCCAGGCGAGCTGGACGGTGACGACCGGCGGCGAAGGCAAGGCCGCGATCGATCTGGGCGACGGCTACAGCCTGCAGCTCAACGAGAACAACTCCGAGATGACGATCACCAACGCCAACACCGGCGAGACCACCCGGATCTGGGGCGATCCGCATGTCGATGTGAACGGCAAGCACGTCTACGACTTCTGGGGGACGACCACCTTCACGCTCGACAACGGCACCAAGATCACGATCAACACCGAGCAGGGCAAGGGCAATCCCGACGTGTATTTCGCCAGCTCGGTGGCGATCACCAAGGGCGACCAGGCGATCGAAGTGACCGGCCTCAGCCAGCAGGATCTCGGCGATCTCGAGATCACGATGGGCAGCAACGGGCGCGCGCTCGACCGCGCGAATGCCGACGGCTTCGTGCTCCACGAGAATGACAGCGGCGCGGGCTGGCGCTCGGCCTATACCGGCGAGGTGGCGACCCAGGCCGATCTCAATGCGACCAAGCCGGGCGCAATCTTCGGGCCGGGCTCGTCCGAAGGCGAGACGCTCGCCGGATTGAGCTTCCTGCTCGGGGCGTTCCTCGGCGGGGCGGCGTTGTTCGGCAGCATCGGGGTCGAGTCGCGCGGCCGCGACAGCGTCCGCGAACAGTTCGTGCCGCGGCTGCCGATCCTGTTCTGAGTTTACAGGAGGGGATCGCCGGGGCCGTCGCAGAGCGGTCCCGGCGGCTTCCCTGTGGAGGACGGGCAGTCTTCCTAGAAGCTGGGCTGGTTAGGATCGCCGTCCGGAATGGGCGTGTGGATGCCGCATTCAGTCTTGTCCCAGCCGCGCCAGCGGCCCGCCCGCGGGTCTTCGCCGGGCTTGACCACGCTGGTGCACGGCGCGCAGCCGATCGAGAGATAGCCCTGCGCGATCAGCGGGTGCGCCGGCAGGTCGTGCTTCGCAAAATAGGCGTCGAGATCGTCCTTGGTCCAGTCGGCAAGCGGGTTGATCTTGAGGCGCCCGGCCGCGTCCGAGGTGTCGACCTCGAAGCGCGGCAGCGCGTTGCGGGTCTTGGCCTGGAACGCCTTGCGGCCGGTGATCGTCGCGTCGAAGCCGGCCAGCGCCCTGGCGAGCGGCACGACCTTGCGGATCTCGCAGCAGCCATCGGGGTCGAACGACCAGCGCAACTGATTGGCGTCGCGCGCGGCGAGCACGTCGGCGTCGGGTTCGAGGTTGCGGAAGTCCTTGAGGCCGAGCCGGGCGACGAGCTGGTCGCGATAGGCGAGCGTCTCGGGAAAATGCCGGCCGGTATCGAGGAACAGCACCGGCACCGACGGATCGATCGAGGCGACGAGATGAAGCAGCGCGGCGGATTCAGCACCGAAGGACGAGACCATCCCGACGTCGCCGACCATGTGCTCGGCGAGGGCGGTGCGCAGCATCTCTTCGGTCGAGCTGCCGCGGAACAGGTTGTTGAGCCGGATCGCGTCCTGCTCGGTGAAGCGCGGCGCGATATCGAGCCGATCGATCTGGCGCGCGGCGGAATTAGCCATGGCGAAGTTTCCACACCGGCACGGCGGGGTCGGCCGCGGCCTGATAGACATGCTCATAGCGTGCGAGGCTCGCCGCGAGCACGGCGGGGTCGACGGGGGCTTCGGGCGCGAAGCTGTCGAAGCCGCAGCGGCGCATCAGCGGGATCTGATCGACCAGCACGTCGCCCTGCGCGCGCAGCTCGCCGGTATAGCCGGCCTCGCGAAGGATCCGGCCGGTCGAATAGCCGCGGCCGTCGCGATATTTGGGGAAGCTCACTTCGACCAATGCGAGCCGTTCGAGGTGCGGCAGCAGGACGCGGACGTCCTCGCCCGATTCAATGCGGACCGCGGTCGCGTTGGACTGGCCGAGAAACGAGTCGAGCGTGACCGCGGGCTCCTCGTGAAGCTCGTCGTCGCGGAAGCGGAGGATGTTATCCATAGATCGCCTCCTTGAACGGCTCCATGCCGATGCGGCGATAGGTGTCGAGGAAGCGCTCGCCCTGCTCCCGCTGGGCGAGATAGACGTCGGTGGCCTTCTCGATCGCGTCGACGATGCCGTCCTCGGAGAAGCCGGGACCGGTGATCTTGGCGAGGCTGACATCCTCCGCGCCCGATCCGCCGAGCAGCAGCTGGTAGTTCTCGGTGCCCTTGCGGTCGACGCCGAGGATGCCGATGTGGCCGGCGTGATGATGGCCGCAGGCGTTGATGCAGCCGCTGATCTTGAGCTTCAACTCGCCGAGCTCGCGCTGGCGGCCGAGATCGGCGAAGCGCGTCGCGATCTTCTGCGCGACCGGGATCGAGCGCGCGTTTGCCAGCGAGCAATAATCGAGACCGGGGCAGGCGATAATGTCGCTGATCAGGTCGAGATTGGCCTCGGCCAGCTCGGCCTCGCGTAGCTGCTGCCAGATACCGTACAGATCGGCCTTGCGGACGTGCGGCAGGACGATGTTCTGCGCGTGGGTGACTCGCAGCTCGTCGAAGCTGTAGCGCTCGGCGAGATCGGCCATCAGGTCGATCTGGTCGGCCGAGGCGTCGCCGGGGATGCCGCCGACCGGCTTGAGGCTGATCGTGACCACGGCATAGCCCGGCGCCTTGTGCGCCGAGACGTTCTGGTCGAGCCAGACGGCGAAATCGGGATCGCTGCGGTCGAGATCGTCCGACAGCCCGGATTCCCAGGCGGGCGGGGCGAAATAGGCGGCGATGCGATCGAACTCGGCCTGGGGCGGATCGATGCCGAGCGCCTTGACCGCGGCGAATTCCTCCTCGACCTCGGCGGCGTATTTCTCCGCGCCGAGTTCATGGACGAGGATCTTGATCCGCGCCTTGTAGATGTTGTCGCGGCGGCCGTAGCGATTGTAGACCCGCAGGCACGCCTCGAGATAGCTGACGAAGTCCTCGAACGGCACGAAGTCCTTGATCAGCGGCGCGATCATCGGGGTGCGGCCCATGCCGCCGCCGACATAGACGGCGACGCCGAGGCGGCCGTCGCGCTCGACGATCTGCAGGCCGATATCGTGGAGCCGCATCGCGGCGCGGTCCTCTTCGGCGGCGATCACCGCGATCTTGAACTTGCGCGGGAGATAGCTGAATTCGGGGTGGAAGGTGCTCCACTGGCGGAGCAGTTCGGCCCAGGGGCGCGGATCGGTCAGCTCGTCGGCGGCGGCGCCGGCGAACTGGTCGCTGCTGATGTTGCGGATGCAATTGCCGCTGGTCTGGATGGCGTGCATCTCGACCGTGGCGAGCTCGGCGAGGATGTCGGGCGCGTCCTCGAGCTTGATCCAGTTATACTGGATGTTCTGCCGCGTGGTGAAATGGCCATAACCGCGGTCGTATTTGCGCGCGATCGTGGCGAGCATGCGCATCTGCCGGCTGTCGAGCGTGCCATAGGGCACCGCGACGCGCAGCATATAGGCGTGGAGCTGGAGATAGAGCCCGTTCATCAGCCGCAGCGGCTTGAACTGGTCCTCGGTAATCTGGCCGGCGAGGCGGCGGTTCACCTGATCGCGAAACTCCTCGACGCGGCTGGCGACGATGGAGTGGTCGTATTCGTCGTATTTGTACATCAGCTGGTGGCCTGAAGGGGGTTCACGCGAATTCGGTTCACGCGAAGGCGCGAAGACGCGGAGAATAATGGGTTCGCGCAGAGGCGCAGAGAACGCAGAGGGGACTCGCCCGGCTGCTTCAGCAGCCTTTCCTCAGCATACGAAGGGAAGGAGGGGCGCGCTGACGCGCGGATCGTCTTCTCTGCGCTCTCTGCGCCTCTGCGCGCAAAAGCTCTTGGCGTCTTCGCGCCTTCGCGTGACAAACTCATATCACCCAGCTCCCCGCTTCCGGATCGGCGGGCTTCAGCGTCAGGTCCGGGCGCACCGTCGGGCCGAGGGCGCGGATGCGGTCCTTGATATGGGCGGGGCGGGGGCCTTCGGGGGTCGCGGTGGCGTCGATCACATAGGGGCCGTTGACCCGGCGCGCGCCTTCCTCGGCATGGGCGATCGCCTCGCCGTGATCGCCGACATCGACGGCGTCCTCGATATGGCGCGACCAGCCGGTGCCGGTCCACCAGGTGACGTCGCCGGTGGGCAAATCGTTGCCGGTGAGGATCTTCACTGCGCCGCCTCCGCCATTCGCGCCCAGGCGACGAGCTTGTCCTCGGCGTCCGAGAGGCGGACGACTTCGCCGACGACGATGATCGCCGGGCTCTTGACCTTCTCGCGCTCGACCAGCTCGCCGAGGTCGGCGAGCAGGGTGCGGATTGCGCGATGGCCTTCGAGCGTGGCGCGCTCGAGCACCGCGACGGGCATGTCGGGGGCGACGCCGTCGGCCATCAATTTGTCGGCGATCGCCGGGCAATTGGCGACGCCCATATAGATGACGAGGGTGCGGCCCTTGCCGGCGAGTCCCGACCAGTCCTGATCGGAGAGGCCCTTGCACTGGCCGGCGACGAAGCTGACCGCGCTCGACCAGTCGCGATGGGTGAGGGGGAGCATCGCTTCGGCGGCGGCGCCGAGTGCTGCGGACACGCCGGGGATGACTTCGACCGGGAGGCCGGCTTCGCGCACGGCTTCGACTTCCTCGCCGCCGCGGCCGAAGATGAACGGATCGCCGCCCTTGAGCCGGACGACGATCGCGCCGGTCTTCACATGCGCGACGATCAGCGCGTTAATCGCGTCCTGCGGCAGCGTGTGGCGCGCGCGCGACTTGGCGACCGAGATGCGGTGCGCCTGCGGGGCGAGATCGAGCACGCGCGGGTCGACGAGTCCGTCATGGACGAGGACGTCGGCCTGACGGAGCGCCTCGACCGCGCGCACGGTCAGCAGGCCGGGGTCGCCGGGGCCGGCGCCGACGAGAATGACGCGCCCGCGCGCGGAAGGATCGAGCAGAGATGCCATTGCCGGGAGATGGGCCGCTCCGGCTTAAGCGACAACCGAAGCTTGCTTGTGCTGCGCGTAGCGGAGCTATCGGCGGTGCAAAACTCCTCTCCGGCACGGGGAGGGGGACCAGCCGCAGGCTGGTGGAGGGGGCTCTCCACGGAGGATGTCGCCCGGCGGTGGACCCCCTCCACCACGCCACTGCGTGGCGCGGTCCCCCTCCCCGTGCCGGGGAGGAGTTTATGCCGCGATCGCTTCGCCGACCGTTGCCAGTGCCTGCGCGTGCGCGGCGATTACCGCGCGGGTGCTCGCGTCGCTGTCGAACACGCCGTACCAGCCCTGCGGCTCGTGTGGCGGATCGCCGAGCCACGCGGTGTCGCCGGATTTGAAGCGATAGTCGGGATGCGCGGCGCGGCCGGCGCCGTTCCATGCCCAGAAATTCGAGCCGACGATCGGCCCGTTGGTGCGGGCGCTGGTCAGCACGGCGTCGTAGATCTGCTGATAATACAGGTCCTTGAAGCGCGTCGTCGCGGCGGGGTCGTAGGAGCCGCCGTCGCGTGGGTAGCCGAATTCCTCGATCACCAGCGGCTTGCCGATCTCGCGCGCGAGCGCCTGGTGCTGCTGGAGATATTCGGCGACCTTGATGGTGGCGGCGGGATGCGTGCCTGGGATGTCCTTCGCGTCGACCCAGCTCCAGTTGAGCGGCCAGATATGCGCGGTGAGATAGTCGATCTCGGGGAAGCGGTGCGCCTCGCGGAAGATCTCGGCGCTTTCGACGCTGCCCTTGAGGCCCTCGCTGCCGGTCGAGACGAGATGGTTGCGGTCGAGCGACTTGATCAGCCGCGCGGTGCCCTGGATCCAGCCATAGAAGGCCGGGAGCAAGGGGGTCGCAGTGGCGAGGGCGCCGCCGGGTCGGGGTTCGTTGGCGAGCTGCCACGCCATGATCGTCGGATCGTCGCTGTACGGCGTGCCGGAGACGCGGTTGACCCGGCCGACGATCCGCCGGACCCAGTCGTGATACAGCGCCACGGCGCGGCGATCGGCATGGAAGCGCGCGGTGGCGTTCGGGAAGGCGGGCCAGGGGTGGGCCGGATCGTTGGCGTCGATGAACTTCCCGCCGTTCACATAGCTGAGATAGGTCATCATCCCGCCCGACCATTCCCAGAAATTGGTGAGGTAGAGCACGGCCTTCATGCCGCGCCTGGCCATTTCGGCGAGGCAGAAGTCGAGCCCGTCGAGCAAAGCCGGGTTGGCCGAATCGGCGCGCGCGGTGCGGAAGGCGGGCTTGACCGAGTTGCGCAGCGGCGAATCCTCGGCCGCGGCGAGGATGCGCAGATTGGTCACGCCCATCGCGGCGAGCGTGTCGAGCTCGCGCAGCAGCCGCGGGCGATCGCCATAGGGCGCCGCCGCGCCGAGCCACGCGCCGTACCAGAGATTGGCGCCGGCGAAGCGATAGGGGCGACCGCCGAGCGTCAGCCGGGTGCCCTCGCGCCGCACGAACGCCGGCGGGGCAGCGGCAGCGGCATGGGGCAAGGCGAACGTCGCCGCGAGCGCCGCCGATCCGCCGATGAGCGCCCTGCGCGTGATCATATCCTGCTCTCCCGATCGATGCCGCGCCGAGGATAGCGGCAGCGCGCGCGCAAAGAAAAGCCCGCCGCCGGCGAACCGGCGGCGGGCAGGTCAAGGACTGTTCGGGGAAGGGGGACTAGTCGAACAGTTCCTCGAGGAACGACTTGCGGCGCTTCTGACCGTGATGACCGTAGTGGCCGCCATGATGCTGCTGGCGATCGTCGTAGCGCGGACGCTGCTCGGGCCAGGGCGCGGGCGCCGGCTGGCTCTGCTGCGGCGGCGGCGACGGGGCCGCCGAGGCCGCGCTGCGCTCGATGATCTTGTCGAGCTCGCCGCGATCGAGCCAGACGCCGCGGCAGCTGAGGCAATGATCGATCTCGATGCCCGAGCGCTCCATCGGCACCAGCTTGGTGCCGTCGACGGGGCAGGTGAAGTTGCCGGTCATGCGATTACTCCCGTTCGCCCATCAGCCCCAGCAGCAGCTGGAACATGTTGATCAGGTTGAGATAGAGCGACAGCGCGCCCATCACCGCGAGCTTCTCGGCGGCCTGGCTGTTGCCATAGACGAGATACTCGCTCTTGAGGCGCTGCGTGTCCCAGGCGGTGAGGCCGGCGAAGACGATCACGCCGACGACCGAGAGCGCCATCTGGAGCAGGCTCGAGCCGAGGAATAGGTTGACCAGGCTGGCGCCGATCACCGCGATCAGGCCGACCATCAGGAAGGTGCCCATGCCGGTCAGGTCGCGATTGGTGGTGTAGCCCCAAAGGCTGAGGCCGGCGAACATCGCCGCGGCGGTGAAGAACGCCATCGCGATGCTGGTGCCGGTGAAGACGAGGAAGATGCTCGCCATCGACACGCCCATCACCGCCGCAAAGGCGAAGAAGGCGGTGCGCGCGCCGGCGGTGGTCATCCGCTCGATGCGGAAGCTGAAGAAGAAGATGAAGGCGAGCGGCGCCAGCATCGCCACCCACTTCAGCGGGGTGCCGAAGATCAGCGCGACGAGCGCGGGCGAGCTGGCGACGAGCAGCGCGACCAGACCGGTGATGGCGAGGCCGATGCCCATGTTGCGGTAAATGCCGAGCATGTGCCGGCGCAGACCCTCGTCGTAGCGGGCCTGCGCGGCACTGGCGGCGCTGCGGTTAAAGGCGGAAAGATTGTCCACGAACAGCTACTCCCAAGGCGGTTCGCGCGCCAATCGCGCCAAGCCGCCAAATCGATTTCCCATCGATCGAGCCGGTTCTTCGGTGAGGGGTGGTGACGGACAGCCGCCAAACCTGCACCGAGCTAGCTCGATGCGGTCCGACATCACGGGGCTTCAGGTGAAGCCGCCGCCAGAGGGGCCCGGTCCCGCAACGCCAATCTAGGGGCCGGGAAAGGCGAATTCAATGGGCGCCAAGCCGCCCCCACAGATTAGTGTTGACTAATACATTAGTACATTCTAATTGGTGTGTCATGATTCAGCCCAGTCCCATCGATTCCGTCATGCGCGCGCTTGCCGATCCCACCCGTCGGGCGGTGTTCGAGCGTATTGCCCGTTCGGGCGAGATGAACGTCGCCGATCTGACGCACGCCAGCGGTGTGACCCAGGGTGCGGTGTCGCAGCATCTCAAGTCGCTCAAGCTCGCCGGCCTCGTCGCCGAGCGTCCGCAAGGGCGAAAGGTGTTCTACCGCGCCCGACCCGAGGGTCTCGCGCCGCTGTTCGACTGGCTCAGCCACTACGACCTGTTCTGGCGCGATCGGTTCGCCGACCTGCGCACGCTTCTGAAGGAGATCGATCCATGAACGACGTTGCGTTGCAGACCCGCGCCCGCGAGATCGCGGTCGACGAAATCTTCCCCCATGCCCCGGAGACGATCTGGCGGACGCTGACCTCGGGCGCGCTGATGGGGCGCTGGATCGGGATGACGCCGAGCGATTTCGAGCCGGTGCCGGGCAGCCGCTTTACCTACCAGACCACGCCGGCCGGCGAGTGGGACGGCACGATCCAGTGCGAAGTACTCGAGGCAGTCCCGAACCAGCGTTTCGTCTATTCGTGGAAGGGTGGGCATGCCGGAAATATCGGCTATGGCTCGGCGCTCGACACGATCGTCACCTTCACGCTCGAGGAAGCCGAGGGCGGCACCCGCCTGCGCCTCGTCCATTCGGGCTTCGTCCTGCCGCGCAACGAGACCGCCTACGCCAATATGAGCGGCGGCTGGACCAAGGTCGTCGCCCGCATCGGCGAAATCAGCACCGCAGCGGAGTGATGGGCATGCAGGAACTTCCGAAAAGCCACCCCGAGGTCGTCACCCCCGAGGCATGGGAGGCCGCTCGCTCGGAGCTGCTGGTCAAGGAAGAGGCGCACACCCGCGCCCGCGACGCGCTCGCCGCCGAGCGGCGACGGATGCCGTGGATGGCGGTGGACAAGGACTATGTGTTCGAGGCGCCGGCCGGGCAGATGCGGCTGCTCGACCTTTTCGCCGGTCGCAGCCAGCTGATTGTCTATCGCGCCTTTTTCGAGCCCGGCGTGTTCGGCTGGCCCGATCAAGCCTGCCGCGGCTGCTCGCTCGGCGCCGATCAGGTCTCGCACCTTGCCCATCTCCATGCGCGTGACACCAGCCTGGTCTATGCCTCGCGCGCGCCGCAGGCGGACATCGTCCGCCTGAAGGCGCGAATGGGCTGGGAAATGCCGTGGGTGACGATGACCGACGATTTCGACAAGGATTTCGGAGTCGACGAATGGCACGGCCACAACGTCTTCATCCGCGACGGCGAGCGAATCTTCCGTACTTACTTCATCAACAACCGCGCCGACGAGGCGATGGGGACGGTGTGGAGCTATCTCGACCTGACGCCGCTCGGCCGGCAGGAGGCTTGGGAGGATTCGCCCGAGGGCTATCCGCAGACGCCGACGTACAAATGGTGGAACTGGCACGACAATTACGATGCCGAGGCGGCGCCGGATCCGCGCTGGGTCGAAGTGTCGACCGCGGGCGAGGCCGCCTTCCGCGCGGCGAGCGCCGCGTCGTGAGCGAGAGCCGCGCCGCCGACGCGCTGGCGCTGGCGGCGGCACCCGGCTTCGCGCTGATGGCGCTGCTCACCGCGCAGGGTGGCGGTGCGATGGAAATGCTCTGCGGCGCGGCGTCGCCGTTCGGCGGTATGGTGCTGATGTACCTGCTGATGAGCCTCTTCCACGCCGGCCCTTGGCTGCGGCTCTGGGCTCAGGCGTCGCGCAAGCCGAGGCCGATCGCCGCGCGGGCCTGTTCGGACTCCGAAGAGACCACCGGGTAGGCGCAGTAATCGGCGGCGTAATAGGCGCTCGGGCGGTGGTTGCCCGACCAGCCGACGCCGCCGAACGGCGCCGACGAGGACGCGCCGTTGGTCGGCCGGTTCCAGTTGACGATACCCGCTCGGATATTCGCCCAGAACTGGTCGTAGAGCCGCGGGTTCTGGCTGACCAGCGACGCCGACAGGCCGTAGCGCGTGTCGTTGGCCTCGACGATCGCTTCCTCGAAGGTCGCCTTGCGATAGATTTGCAGCACCGGGCCGAACAGCTCGACATCGGGCTTGTCGTTGGCCTGGGTCATGTCGATCAGACCCGGGGTGATGAACGGGCGTCCGTCGATCGGCCGCTCGAGGTGGCGCAGCGGCCGGCCGCCCATGGTCGACAGCGCGACGAAGCTTTCGGTGAGCATGTCGGCAGCGTCGTTGTCGATCACCGGGCCCATGAACGGCGCCGGATCGGCATGCGGCTCGCCGATGATCAGGCGGCCGAGCAGCTTGTTGATCTCGACCATCAGCGGATCGAACAATTTCTCGTCGACGATCAGTCGCCGCGCCGCGGTGCAGCGCTGGCCGGCGGTGGTGAAGGCCGATTGAATGACGAGCACCGCGGCCGAATAGAGATCGGGCGTGTCCCACACGAGGATCGGATTGTTGCCGCCCATTTCGAGCGCGAGGATCTTCTCGGGTCGTGTGGCGAACTGACGATTGAGCGCGATGCCGGTATTGGCCGAACCGGTGAACAGCAGCCCGTCGATATCGGGATGGCCGGCGAGTGCCTTGCCCTGTTCGGGCCCGCCGATCACCAAGCGGATGCAGCCTTCGGGGATACCCGCCTGATGGAAGCAATCGACGAGGAACGCGCCCGAGGCGGGGGTCTTCTCGGAGGGCTTGAACACCACCGCGTTACCGGCGAGCAGCGCGGGGACGATGTGGCCGTTGGGCAGATGCGCGGGGAAGTTGTACGGCCCGAGCACCGCGAGCACGCCGTGTGGCTTGTGGCGCAGCGCGAGGCGGGTGTTCATCGGCGCCTCGATCCGGCGCTGGCCGGTGCGCTCCGAATAGGCGGTGATCGAGATATCGACCTTGGCGATCACCGTCTCGACTTCGGTGCGCGCTTCCCAGAGCGGCTTGCCGGTCTCGCGCGCGAGCAGATCGGTGAAGGCGTCGGCTTTCTGGCGGACGACATTGGCGAAGCGGCGCAGCGCCTCGATCCGATAGGTCAGCGGGCGCGCCGCCCATTCGGCCCAGCTGCGTCGGGCATGCGCGACCTCGGCATCGACGTCGCCGATCTTCTGGCGCCACAGCACGGCACCGGTCGCCGGCTCGGTCGAGATGATTTCCGTTCCCGGCATTATGTTGTGCTTTGAATCCCCGGAAGAATGGCAATGCTCTTGCCCGAAATGGGGAAGGGTTGCCAACCCCCGCGGGTTAAATCCTCCCCGCCCCGGGGGAGGGCTGTTTCAGGCCAGCGCCTCGCCCATTCGGCGGATCGCGGCGACCTTGCCGTTCAGCAGCGTCCAGTCGTCGCCGTGCGCGATCCGCGCCCAGATCGCCTCGACTTCGTCGATCAGCATCGAGCAGGGCTCGGCATCGGACCAATAGCCGTGGTCGCGCGGCTTGCGTGGGGCATAGGCCGCCAGCATCGCCCAGACCTCGGCAAAGGGTTCGCCATAGCTTTCGGGCAGCACGCCGCCGAAGCCGTCGAAGAAGAAGCGATCGATCGGTGCGCCGGTCGCGACCAGCGCGCGCTCGATCGCGCCGACCAGCGGGCGGTCGTGCTCGGCGCCGCGCGGGACAAGGCCGAGCCGCCAGAGCATCGCGCTGGAAACCTCGCGCTGGAAGGCTTCGGGGAACCGCTCCATCGCCTCGATCAGCGGCTCCTCCTCGGCGATCAGCCGCAACGAGCTGGCGAGCTGCATCACGTCCCAATAGATCGCCTCGGGCTGGCGGCCGAAGGCGTAGAGCCCGGTCTGGTCGAAATAGGCGGCGGTGAAGCCTGGCGCCCAGCTCGGCGCGAAGCGCCACGGGCCATAATCGAAGCTTTCGCCGGTGACGTTGATGTTGTCGCTGTTGAGCACGCCGTGGACGAACCCCGCCGCCATGAACTGCGCCGCCATCCGCGCGGTGCGCTCCGCGACATGCGCGAGCAGCCGCTGCGGCGCATCGTCGCCGGACTCCTCGCCATAATAATGGCGGAGCACATAGGAGGTCAGGCGCTCGAGATTCTCGACCTCCTGGAAATAGGCGAGGCGCTGAAAGGTGCCGATGCGGATATGGCCGTGATTGAGCCGGACGAGCACCGCCGAGCGGGTCGGCGAGGGCTCGTCGTTGCGCTCGAGCGCCTCGCCGGTCTCGATCAACGAGAAGGTGCGCGAGGTCGCGACGCCGAGCGCCTCGAGCATTTCGGTGGCGAGGATCTCGCGGACGCCGCCCTTGAGCGTCAGCCGCCCGTCGCCGAAGCGGCTATAGGGGGTCTGGCCCGAGCCCTTGGTGCCGAAGTCCATCAGCCGCCCGCGCGTGTCGGTCATCTGCGCGAAGAGGAAGCCGCGGCCGTCGCCGATCTCGGGATTGTACACGCGGAACTGGTGGCCGTGATAGCGGAGCGCCAGCGGTTGCTCGAGGCTGCCGGGCAACGGCTCGAAGCGGCCGAAATGGGCACGCCATTGCGCATCGTCGAGCGTGTCGAGCCCGACTTCGGCGGCGGCGCGATCGTTGCGATAGCGCAGGATCGTGTGCGGGAAACGCGCGGCGTGGACCGGATCGTAGAAGGCGTCGCCGAGTTCGAGGATCGCCTGTTGCGGAGTGAAAGCCATGCGGCGATATGGGGAGCGATGGGCGAGCGGCGCAACTACACCGATGGCTATTGGTGGTCGAAAGACGGCCTGAGGCTGCACTATCGCGACTATGCCGGTGCCGCCGATGCGCTGCCGGTGCTGTGCTTTCCCGGGCTGACCCGCAATGCACGCGATTATGAAGCCGTCGCCACGCGGCTCGCCGGCAGCCGCCGGGTGATCTGCGTCGAGTTTCGCGGGCGCGGCGACAGCGCCTATTCCAGGGACCCGATGAGCTATGTCCCGCTCACCTATCTGCAGGACGTCGAGGCGCTGCTTGCCGAACTCGCGATCCAGCGGTTCGTCGCGATCGGGACCTCGCTCGGCGGGATCGTGACGATGCTGCTCGGCGCCACCGACGGCGCCAAGCTGGCGGGTGCGGTGCTCAACGATGTCGGGCCCGAAATCGACCCCGGCGGCCTCGCGCGGATCCGCAGCTATGTCGGCAAGGCGGTGTGGCACCCGACCTGGATCCATGCCGCGCGGGCAGTGGCCGAGGGCAATGGCGACGTCTATCCGGACTATGACATCGAAGACTGGTTGCGCATGGCCAAGCGGCTCTACCGGGTGAACAGCTCGGGGCGGATCGTGCTCGATTACGACATGAAGATCGCCGAGCCGTTCCGCGTGCCGGGCAACGAGGCCGGGCCCGACATGTGGCCAACGATCGACGCGCTTCGCGACAAGCCGGTGCTGATCGTCCGCGGCGAGCGCTCGGACATCCTCGGCGCCGCGACCGCGGAAAAGATGATCGCGCGGCTGCCGATGGGTGAGCTGGTCACGGTCCCGGCGGTCGGCCACGCGCCGACGCTCGAGGAACCCGAGGCGATCGCCGCGATCGAGCGGTTGCTGGCGAAAGTCGCGGCTTGACGGGTTGGCCAGGCCGGGGTGACGCAGCGCGTCCGGAACGCTAAGCACCGGCCCCGACATGCCGATCCACATCCTCCACCTCCATTCGACCTTCAACTATGGCGGCAAGGAAGCGCGTGCCGTCCGCCTGATGAACGCGTTTGGCGACAGGGCGCGCCACACGATCGTCTCGGCGATGCCCGACCAGCTCGGCGCGCGCGACGCGATCGCGAAGGGGATCAAGTACGAGATCGCCCAGAACCCGCCGCCGCTCAGCGGCCGGCCTTCGGTCAAGCGCTACGAGGAGATCGCCCGGTTCATGCGGCGCTTCGATCTCGTGCTGACTTATAATTGGGGCGCGATCGACGGCGTGATGGCGGCGCGCGTGTTCGGCAAGGGGCTGCCGCCGATCGTCCATCACGAGGACGGGTTCAACCAGGACGAAGCCGAGCGCCTCAGTCCGGTGCGCAACATGTATCGCCGCATCGCGCTGCCCGCCGCCAATGCGCTGGTCGTGCCGAGCCAGGTGCTCGAAAAGGTCGCGCGCAAGCATTGGCACCAGCCCGCCGAGCGGGTGCACCGCATCGCCAACGGCGTGCCGACGGCGCTCTATGCGGGAAAGCCCGACGCGAGGCTGATCCCTCAGCTCCAGAAGCGCCGGGAAGGCGAGGTGTTCATCGGCTGCGTCTCGGGGCTGCGGCCGGTCAAGGACCTGCCGATGCTGATCCGCGCGGTCGCCGGCGTGAATGCGCGGTTCAAGCTGGTGATTCTCGGCGAAGGACCCGAGCGGCAGAACATCCTCAATGCCGCGGAGGCGATGGCGATCGAGGATCAGGTGATCCTGCCCGGATTCCTGCCCGAGCCGCATCGCTATATGGGCCTGTTCGACATGTACGCGATGTCGTCGAAGAGCGAGCAGGCGCCGATCTCGGTGATCGAGGCGATGGCCGCGGGGCTGCCGGTGGTGTCGACGCGGGTGGGCGATATTCCCGTGATGGTCGCGCCCGAGAACGAGCAGTTCCTCGCGCCGCGGCACCACGAAGTCGACCTGCGCGACCGGATCGACACGCTCGCCCGCAACCCGGATTCGATGCGCTATATCGGCGCACAGAACCGGGTCCGCGCCCGTGCGTTGTTCGATGAAGCGCAGATGATCGCGTCCTATGCGCGGCTCTATGGTGCGGCGATGGGACGTCCTGACGCGCTGCAATAACGATTGCCGCTCGCGTGCGGGCGGCTTTCGCGTATAGCGTTTTTCAATCGAAGTTTCTGCCGGAGGTGCATTTGTTCAAGGGTTTGACACCCATCAATTACAACGGCCGCGAAGTCTGGCCGTTGGTGGAGGGTGGCAAGGGCGTCGCCGCGACGAACCACGCGAGCGCGGGCGCCTGGGCGGCGGCGGGCGGCATCGGCACGGTGAGTGCGGTGAACGCCGACAGCTATGATGCCGAGGGCAAGATCGTCCCGCAAATCTATCGCGCGCTGACCCGGCGCGAGCGCCACGAGGAGTTGGTTCAGTACGCGATCGAAGGCGCGGTGGAACAGGTCAAGCGCGCGTTCGAGATCGCCGGCGGCAAGGGCGCGATCAATATCAACGTGCTGTGGGAGATGGGCGGCGCGCAGCGCGTGCTCCACGGCGTGCTCGAGCGGACCCGCGGCATGGTCGCGGGCGTCACCTGCGGCGCCGGCATGCCCTACAAGCTCTCCGAGATCGCGGCGTCGTACAACGTCAGTTACTTGCCGATCGTCAGCTCGGGCCGCGCCTTCCGCGCGCTGTGGAAGCGCGCCTATTCGAAGGCGTCGGAATGGCTGGCGGCGGTGGTCTATGAGGATCCCTGGCTCGCCGGCGGGCATAACGGCCTGTCGAACGCCGAAGACCCGCTGGTGCCGCAGGATCCCTATCCGCGCGTTCGCGACCTGCGCGCGACGATGCGCGAGGGCGGCATCTCCGACGACGTGCCTATCGTGATGGCCGGCGGCGTCTGGTATCTGCGCGACTGGAGCGACTGGATCGACAATCCCGAGCTCGGCAAGATCGCCTTCCAGTTCGGCACGCGTCCGCTGCTCACCCGCGAGAGCCCGATTCCCGAGGAGTGGAAGGCCCGGCTGATGACGTTGGAGGAGGGCGACGTGCTGCTCCACCGCTTCTCGCCGACCGGCTTCTATTCGTCGGCGGTGCGTAACCCGTTTCTGCGCAGCCTCGAAGCGCGCTCGGACCGCCAGATCGCCTATTCGACCGAGCATGCGGGGGATCACACCTTCCAGCTCGACGTCGGCGTGAAGGGCAAGAACTTCTGGGTGACCCGCAACGATCTGCTGCGCGCCCGCGAATGGTTCGGGCTGGGCTTCACTTCGGCGCTCAAGACCCCCGACAACACCCTCGTCTTCGTCACCGAGGAAGAGAAGGCAGTCATCCGCAAGGACCAGGCCGACTGCATGGGCTGCCTCAGCCAGTGCCAGTTCTCGTCCTGGGCGGACACCGAGACCAACTCGACGGGTCGGCTCGCCGATCCGCGCAGCTTCTGCATCCAGAAGACGCTGCAGGACATCGCCCATGGCGGTCCGGTCGAGGAGAACCTGATGTTCGCCGGGCACAACGCCTACAACTTCAAGCGCGACCCCTTCTATTCGAACGGGTTCGTGCCGACCGTGAAGCAGCTCGTCGACCGCATCCTCACCGGCGACTGAGCCCGCAAATTCCTCCCCCGCTCGCGCCGGGGAGGATCTGATTACGCCGCATCCTCGTCTCCCTTGCCGACCACCGGATCGGCGCCGTGCGCATGCGGTTTGGGATGGCCATGGGTGCGCAGATAGCGGTCGTCGAGTTCGTCGATGATCTCCTGACCGCGGTCGACGCCGGCGTGCAGGCGGAGCAGCGCGTCGACCTTCGCCTCCATGCGGTCGTCATTCTCCTTCGACGAGGGCGAGCCGACGTAGAGGAAATAGGCGAGGCCGACGACCTGCCAGAGCAGCTGGAGGAACTCGGACTGCCAGTTCTCGAAGGTGTCGCGGAACATCTCGTTGAGATAGCTGGACATCTCGGGCGTCTGGCCGTGCTGCTGCGCCTCGTCGACGAACGACGTCCAGCCGAACACCCAGTGCAGGATCAGCGAGACGAGGAAAAAGCCCAGCGTGATCCACGCATAGCCGTATTTCTTCATGGGACAGCCTCCTTCGCGGGGTCAAACCGCTTTTGGAGGATCGTGGTTCCGGAGGCGTAACGTGGGTTAGAGCCAGCCCTCGAGCACCTGATCGGGCGGGCGATGGCCGTCGACCCAAGAGCGGATATTGGCGACGACCTTGAGCCCCATCGCCTCGCGCCCCTCGAACGTTGCCGAGCCGAGGTGCGGCAGCAGCGCGACGTTGTCGAGTGCGATCAACCGGGGATCGACCGCGGGCTCGCCGACATAGACGTCGAGGCCAGCCCCGGCGATGCTGCCGCCGGCGAGCGCGGCGACCAGCGCCTCGGGGTCGACGATCTCGCCGCGCGCGGTGTTGATCAGCCAACCGTCGGGGCCGAGCAGGTCGAGCCGGCGCGCGTCGATCAGCCCCGCGGTCGAGTCGGTGTGCGGGGTGTGGATGGTGAGGATGTCGACCGCGGCGAGCATCGAATCGAGATCGGCATGGAAGGTCGCGCCGAGCTGGGCCTCCGCGACCTCGGGGATGCGATGGCGATTGTGATAGTGGATGGCCAGCCCGAACGCGCGTGCGCGCTGCGCCACCGCCTGGCCGATCCGCCCCATGCCGAGGATGCCCAGCTTCTTGCCGCCGATGCGGTGCCCGCGCATGCCGATGGGACGCCAGCCGGTCCATGCGCCGGCGCGGACGAGCTTGTCGCCTTCGATCAGCCGGCGCGGCACGGCAAGGATCAGCGCCATCGCCATGTCGGCGGTGTCCTCGGTCAGCACGCCGGGCGTGTTGGTGACGGTGATGCCGCGCGCCCGCGCCGCCTTGAGGTCGATATGGCCGACACCGGCGCCGTAATTGGCGATCAGTCGCAGCCGATCGGGTGCCGCGGCAATCAGCGCCGCGTCGATCCGGTCGGTAACCGTCGGCACGAACACATCCGCATCGGCCATCGCCGCCGCCAGTGCGCCGCGGTCCATCGGGGTGTCGTCGGGATTGAGCGCGGCGTCGAACAATTCGGTCATCCGCGCCTCGATCGTCTCCGGCAGCGTGCGGGTGACGGTCACCCGGGGGCGGGAAGGGCGCGCGGTCTGTGCCATTCAGGGCGGATTGGCCGTCGCGGCGGCTACAGTCAACGGGTTGAAGCGCAGCCGGTCGCCGCAGTAGAGCGGTGGACGATGAACGGGGATCGCATGCGGCTCACGGGCTGGACTATGATGGGCGTTGCCGCGCTGGCGCTGGCCGTGCCGGCGCTCGCCCAGCGCAAACCGCCTTATTGGGTGTCGATCGACTCGGACAAGGCCAACATGCGCACCGGGCCCGGACGCAATTATCCGGCGAGCTGGCTCTATGTTCGGCGCGAGCTGCCGCTCAAGGTGGTCGATGTCTATGGCGAGTGGCGCAAGGTCGAGGATCCCGATGGTGCGCAAGGCTGGATGCTGCGCACCTTCCTCGACGAGCAGCGCACCGCGATCGTCGTAGGCGCGGTGCGCGAGCTGCGCGCTTCGCCGCAGCCGAACGCGCATATCAACTGGCGGGTCGAGCCTGGCGTAGTCGGCCGGATCAGCAAATGCGCGAGTGGCTGGTGCCGATTCGATGTCGACGGCCGTGCCGGCTATATCCAGCAGTCGGACATCTGGGGCGTCGAACCGGGCGAAGCGGTAGACTAGTCGCGGTCGGGGCGTTCGCGCTCGATCCAATAGGCCTTGTCGCCCAATATGGCGTCGAGCTGTCCCGGATGAGTCCGCTCCAGCGCGTGCGGCAGCCTGTCGAGCCGATGCTCGGCAAAGTCGCCCGAGAAATGCACTGGCGCGGTGTCGAGCGGGAAGTAGTTTCCGTCGAGATGCACCACCACTTCGCCGAGCGATAATGGCGCCATCGCCGCGGCGAACCAGTCGGCTGCCTGGCAGATATCGTCCGCATCGACCTGATAGCCGCGCGAGGTGAGATCGCGCTCGGCGAGTGCGGCATAGTCGCCTTCGATCTCGACGACGCGCGCATAGGTGAAAGCGCGGTGGCAGGTCATGCAGGCGATCATCCACCCGCAGCCGCACCACGGGCAATCGAGCTGAATCGGTCCGCCGGCCAAGCTATGCTCGCAGCGGCAATGCGAGATGCCCTCGTCATTGGCCTTGACCAGATACTTGATCTTGGGCGGCCCGCGGCGGCCGAAGGTCAATCGAGCAACTCCACCGCCATCGCCGTCGCCTCGCCGCCGCCGATGCAGAGCGAAGCGAGGCCGCGCTTCTGGCCGTGAGTCTCAAGCGCCGAGAGCAACGTGGCGAGGACGCGCGCCCCGCTCGCGCCGATCGGATGGCCGAGCGCGCAGGCGCCGCCATGGACGTTGAGCACGTCATGGCCGATGCCGAGGTCCTTCATCGCGATCATCGCGACGCAGGCGAACGCCTCGTTGACTTCGAACAGGTCGACATCGCCGGCCTTCCAGCCCGCCTTCTCCAACGCCTTGCGCATCGCGAACACCGGGGCGGTGGTGAAGCGCGCGGGGGCATGGGCATGCGCCGCATGCGCCACCACCCGCGCTACCGGGGTCAGCCCGAGCCGGTCGGCGACGCTCGCACGAGTCATCACCAAAGCCGCGGCGCCGTCCGAGATCGACGAGGCGTTGGCCGCAGTGATCGTGCCGTCCTTCGAGAAAGCGGGCTTGAGCGTCGGAATCTTGGAAAGATCGCCCTTGGCCGGCTGCTCGTCGAAGGTGATCGTGGTGCTGCCCTTGCGGCCCTTGACCGCGATCGGGACGATCTCGCGGTCGAACGCGCCCGATCGCTGCGCCTTCTGCGCGCGCTCGAGCGAGGCGATCGCGAATTCGTCCTGCGCAGCCCGGGTGAACTGATATTCCTGCGCGGTCTCTTCCGCGAAGCTGCCCATCAAGCGGCCGGGCTCATAGGCGTCCTCGAGTCCGTCGAGATACATATGGTCCTTGAGCACGTCATGACCGATCCGCGCGCCCGAGCGATGCCGCAGCGAGAGATAGGGCGCGTTGGTCATGCTCTCCATGCCGCCGGCGACGAGCAGGTCGACCGAGCCCGCGGCGAGCGCCTCGGCGCCCATGATCGCGGCCTGCATGCCCGATCCGCACATCTTGTTGATCGTCGTCGCCTCGATGTGGTGCGGCAGCCCGGCGTTGAGCGCCGCCTGGCGCGCGGGTGCCTGGCCGAGCCCGGCGGGGAGCACGCAGCCCATATAGATGCGCTCGATCGCTTCGCCCTTGAGACCGGCGCGCTCGACCGCGGCGCCGACTGCGGTGGCGCCGAGATCGATCGCGCTGGCATCGGTCAGACAGCCCTGAAAGCTGCCCATCGGCGTGCGCGCATAGGACGCGATGACGATCTCGTCGGCGGACATTGTTTTCCTCTCGATTGTTGGGGGCGATCTAGTCATCCGCGTGGCGGTTTGCAAAAGCCGGGCCCAGCCTCCAGGAAAGATTTCGCATGGCGCTCGTCGATATCCTCAAATGGGCGGCCTCGATCAGCGGCATGATCGCCGCGTTCATGGTCTCGCTCGATCTCGGCCGCCGCATCACCGGCTGGGGCTTCGCCTTGTTCGTCGCGTCGAGCATCTGCTGGATCAGCGGCGCCTTCCTCTCGGACGACGAGCCGCTCTGGACGCAGAACCTCGTGCTGTTCTGCATCAATTTGTTCGGCGTCTATCGCTATCTGATCCGCAAACGGCCGCCGCACGATGCCGATTGACGGCTGGCTGTGGCCGGTGCTGCTCGGGGCGCTGGGCCTCGTCTTCGGCAGCTTCATCGCAACGGTCGCGCTCCGCTGGCCGTCAGGGCGCTCGGCGCTCGTCGGGCGGTCGCATTGCGACGGCTGCAGCAAGAGACTGGCCGCGCGCGAGCTGGTGCCGTTGCTGAGCTTCGTCCTCCAGCGCGGGCGCTGCCGCGGATGCGGCGCGGCGATCCACCTCGGCCACCCGCTCGCCGAGCTGCTCGGCATGGCGATCGGCATCGTCGCGGGAGTGCTTGCGCCGGGAGCTGCCGGAGTCGCCGGCGCGGTGTTCGGGTGGCTGCTGCTGACGCTGGCAGCGCTCGACCTCGCCGCCTTCTGGCTGCCCAATCTGCTGACCGGCGCGCTGGCGGCGGCTGGGCTGGCGACCGGACTGATGGCGATCCCGCCGGCGATGGACGCGCGGCTGATCGGCGGGATCGGCGGCTATGCCGCGCTGGCGGCCGTCGCGGCGGGCTATCGGCTGGTGCGCGGGCGACAGGGGCTGGGCGGGGGCGACCCCAAGCTGTTCGGCGCGATCGGCTGCTGGCTGGGCTGGCAGGCGCTGCCGCTGGTGCTGCTCGCCGCCGCGCTGATCGGAATGGCGGCGGTGCTCGGGCTCTACATGGGCGGCCGCAAGGTCGCCGCGACCGACCGTCTGCCGTTCGGGGTTATGCTCGCCGCCGCGGCATTCACGGTATGGATCGGCCAGGCATTGACGCCGACGCCCGCGCCAGCCGACATTGCCGTCATCACGCAAATGCCGCCGGAGACTCGATGATGCGCGAACTGCTCGATCGCCAGCGCGCTGCATTCATGGCCGAACTGCCGGTGTCGCTCGATGTGCGCAAGGACCGGCTCAAGCGGGCGATCGCGATGGTCGCCGACAATGCCGATCGCTTCTGCGACGCGCTCAGCGAGGATTTCGGACATCGAAGCCGCGAGCAATCGATGATAACCGACATCGCGGCCTCCGTCGCGCCGCTGCGGCATGCGCTCAAGCACGTCGGGCGCTGGGCGCGGAGCGAGCGCAAGCCGGTGATGTTCCCGCTCGGGCTGCTCGGCGGCCGGGCGCGGATCGAGTACCAGCCCAGGGGCGTGATCGGGATCATCGCGCCGTGGAATTTCCCGGTGAACCTGGTGATGAGCCCGCTCGCCGGGGTGTTCGCGGCGGGGAACCGCGCGATGGTCAAGACCAGCGAGTTCACGCGCTGCGTCGCCGCCTTGTTCGAGGAACTGGCGCCGCGCTATTTCGCCGCCGAGGAACTCGCCTTCGTCAGCGGCGGGCCCGAGATCGGCAAGGCGTTCGCCGAACTCCCGTTCGACCATCTGCTGTTCACCGGCGCGACCGGCATCGCCAAGCACATCCTCCATGCCGCCGCCGACAATCTTACCCCGGTGACGCTCGAGCTCGGCGGCAAGTCGCCGGTCGTCCTCGGCCGCTCGGCGAACATCGCCCAAGCGACCGAGCGGGTGGCGATGGGCAAGATGCTCAACGCCGGCCAGATCTGCCTCGCCCCCGATTACATGCTGGTGCCCGAGGAGAAGGAGGGCGAGGTCGTTGCGGGACTGACTCGCGCGGCATCGGCGATGTACCCGAGCCTGCTCGCCAACCCCGACTACACCGCGGTGATCAACGACCGACACCATGCCCGGCTCAACGACTGGATCGACGATGCGCGCGCCAAGGGCGCCGAGGTGATCGCGGTCAATCCGGCGAACGAGGATTTCGCCGCCTCGAACTCGCGCAAGCTGCCGCTCCACATCATCCTCGGCGCGACCGACGAGATGATTGTGATGCAGGAGGAGATTTTCGGTCCCCTCCTGCCGGTGCGCAGCTACAAGCATATCGACGACGCGATCGCCGAGGTGAACCGGCGCGACCGGCCGCTGGCGCTTTATTATTTCGGCAGCGACGGCGACGAGCGCCGCCATGTCCTCGACCGGACGATCTCGGGCGGAGTGACGCTCGACGACGTGATCTTCCATGTCAGCCAGGAGGAGCTGCCGTTCGGCGGCATCGGCGCCTCGGGAACCGGCGCCTATCACGGCGAGGCGGGTTTCCGCACCTTCAGCCATGCCCGCAGCATCTATCGGCAGGCGCGGCTCGACGTGGCGAAACTGGCGGGGATGAAGCCGCCTTATGGCAAGGCGACCTGGGCGACGATCAGGCGGCAGATGAAGGGGTGAGCGTCCCTCGCCTTGCAGGGAGGCAGCGGAACAAAAAAAGGCCGCCCCGGAGGGCGGCCGTTTGAAAGTTTTAGGAGAGGATGCCTGAAAGGCCCGATCCTTCTGCGCTGCGGCGCATTATGTTGCAAGTGCGAAGTGATACCGGTATCATTGCAGAAAATGCAATCGTACAACGTTGTCACTTGCAGCGCGCGTATGTTGGCAGCACGGTGAGGCCATGGCCAAGACGCTCAAGCTCGACGATTTCCTGCCTTACAGGCTGTCGATCGCGTCCAACACGGTGTCGGATGCGATCGCCTCGGGCTATCGCACGCTGTTCGGGCTGCGCATTCCCGAATGGCGGCTGGTGGCGGTGCTCGCCGAGGGCGGGGCGATGAGCCAGCAGGCGCTGTGCGGGCGGACGCGGATGGACAAGGTGACGGTCAGCCGCGCCGCGATCGCGCTGGCCGAGCGCGGCCTGATCCAGCGTGGCGCCAATCCCGACGACCAGCGCTCGCACCTGCTGACGCTGTCGCCCGAGGGATGGTCGCTCTATGAGCAGGTCGCGCCCAAGGCGCTCGAGTTCGAACGCCGTATCTTCGCCACCCTGTCCGACGAAGAGCAGGCGCAGCTTCGCGCGATGCTCGAGCGGATCGAGGCGGCGGCGATCGGGCTCGATCGCGGGGTTGATTAGCGGGGCCGCTCCCGATACTCCGCGCTTGCCCTCCCCAGGCACCAGAGAGATGCTTGTCAGGAGGAGTGTTCCATGTCCGCTTATGTCGATCGCGCCGGGCTGAAGGTCGCTGAAGTGTTGGCGCGCTTCGTCGAGACGCAGGTGCTGCCCGGGCTGGCGATCGAGGCCGGAGCGTTCTGGGCAGGGGCGGCGGACATCTTCGCGCGCTTCGCTCCCGAGAACCGAGCGCTGCTTGCGAAGCGCGACGCACTGCAGGCGCAGATAGATGGCTGGTGCGCCGAAGATCCGGTCCGCGCCGCAGATGCGGCTGCGCAGGAGGCATACCTTCGGGAGATCGGCTATCTGGTGCCCGGGCCGGCGCCGTTCACGATCGGCACGGCGAATGTCGACGACGAGATCGCCCGCATGGCGGGGCCGCAGCTGGTGGTGCCGGCGCTCAACGCGCGCTTCGTGCTCAACGCCGCCAATGCCCGCTGGGGCAGCCTCTACGACGCGCTCTACGGCACCGACGCGTTGCCGGGAGCGGCGAAGTCGGGCGGCTATAATGCGCAACGCGGCGCGCAGGTGATCGCCTACGCCAAGGCGTTCCTCGACGGGGCGGTGCCGCTCGCGGAGGGAAGCTGGGCCGATCTTGCCGGCGAGCCGGTGCTGCGCGACCCTGCGCAGCAGGTCGCGCCTTGGCTCTACCGGCATAACGGGCTGCACATCGAAGTGGTGGTCGACCGCGCGCATGCGATCGGACGCGACGACCCCGCCGGAATCGCCGACGTGCGGCTCGAGGCGGCGCTGACCACGATCGTCGACCTCGAGGATTCGGTCGCGGCGGTCGATGCCGACGATAAGGTCGCCGCCTATGCCAATTGGCTCGGGCTGATGCGCGGCGATCTGGAGGAATGCTTTGACAAGGGTGGCCGGACCTTGACCAGGCGGCTCAACCCCGATCGCGGCGATCTACCCGGACGCTCGCTTCTGTTCGTCCGCAATGTCGGTCATCTGATGACCACCCCCGCGATCCTGCTGACGGACGGTGGAGAGGCGCCCGAGGGCATTCTCGACGCGATCGTCACCAGCCTGATCGCGCTGTACGACCTGCGCGGGCTCGGCCGGTTCCGCAACAGCCGCGCTGGATCGATCTACATCGTCAAACCCAAGATGCACGGCCCCGAGGAATGCGGCTTCACCGATCGGCTGTTCGATGCGGTCGAGGATCTGCTCGGCATGCCGCGCCACACGATCAAGGTGGGCGTTATGGACGAGGAACGCCGCACCTCGGCCAATCTCGCCGCGTGCATCCATGCGGTGAAGGACCGAATCGCCTTTATCAATACCGGCTTCCTCGATCGCACCGGCGACGAGATCCACACCGGCATGCGGGCAGGGCCGATGGTCCCCAAGGGCGAGATGAAAAGCGCAGACTGGATCAAGGCCTATGAGGACCGCAATGTCCGTATCGGTCTTGCCTGCGGGCTCTCCGGCCGCGCCCAGATCGGCAAGGGGATGTGGGCCGCGCCCGACCGCATGGCCGACATGCTCGCCCAGAAGCGGGCGCACGCGGAGGCGGGGGCGAATACCGCCTGGGTGCCGTCGCCGACCGCCGCGACGCTGCACGCGCTGCACTATCACCAGACCGACGTCTTCGCCCGCCAGCGCGCAATCGCTGCCGAGCCGGTGCCCGGCCTCGCGCCGCTGCTGACGATCCCCGTCGCGGTGGGACGCAACTGGAGCGCGGAGGAGGTCGCCCGCGAGCTCGACAACAACGCGCAGGGCATCCTCGGCTATGTCGTGCGCTGGATCGATCAGGGCGTCGGCTGCTCGAAGGTTCCCGACATCCATGATATCGGCCTGATGGAGGACCGCGCGACGCTGCGCATCTCTTCGCAGCATATCGCCAACTGGCTGCTTCACGGCGTCGCCAGCGAGGCCGACGTCGAGGCCGCGCTGCGCCGCATGGCCGTGAAGGTCGACGCGCAGAATGCAGGCGATCCGCTGTACGGCGAGATGGCCGGGCACGAAGCCGAAAGTCTGGCGTTTCAGGCAGCGCGCGCGCTGATCTTCGAGGGTGCCGCGCAGCCCAATGGCTATACCGAGCCGCTGCTCCACCGCTTCCGCGCGCTGGCAAAACGGAGCTAACCGCTGAATTTGCTAGTAAATCGCGCAGGCGGGGAGCCAAAGCGCAAATCGGTCGTTACGCTAGCGAGAGGGCCGGGGATCGCGGCTCCCGAGGAGGCGCGTGCATAAAGGGGTAAGAGCGGTCTGGATTGCCGCGCTAGCGGGTGGCGCGTTGCTGCCGGGCGTCGCATGCGCGCAGATATCCGATCCAAAGCCGGGGCAGGGTGCTCCGGCACGTCTGCCCGATCCGGAGCCTGTCCAGACCTCTCCGGAGGACGAGGCCATCGTTCCCGACGCCGAGTTCGAAGCCGCGCTGCCCAAGCTCAGCGACGACATCAACGCGCCGCTCGAGCCGATGCGGGATTTCGGCAAGCCGCAAGTGACGACGCCGGCGACGCCCGGCACGGTCACTACCCAGATCGAAAGCTTCCCGCCGCCCGCCGCCGAGGATCCGGCCTTTGCCGAGCCGCTGGTTCCGCTTGCCCAATTCCGCGTCGAGCCGGTGCGGATCGAGGGCGTCGAGGACGAGAAGGTCGCGTCGATCCGCTACACCACGGCAGTCGAGGGGCTGGACAAGATCGGGATCGAGGACCGGTTCCGCGATCTCTCCGCGCTCGAGGACGGCGACGGCAAGGCGGCGAACGCGACGATGGTCGCGGCGCGCGCCCGCGAGGACGAGCTGCTCGCGGTGCGGCTGATGCAGTCGCTCGGCTATTATGACGGCACCGTCGTCTCGACGGTGGAGCAGAATCCGCGCAATTCGGGCAATCTCCGCGCGACGATCACTGCCACGCCCGGGCCGCTCTATCGGCTCGGCAGCGTCCGCATCGTCAGCGATCCGACGGTGCCCGCCGGGCTGGTCGACAAGGAGCTTAACCTCAACCCCGGCGACCCGATCCAGGCCGAGCGCGTGCAGGGCGCCGAGGCCAATGTCAGCCTGCGCCTGCCGCAGCAGGGCTATCCATTCATCAAGCTCGGCGCGCGCGACATCCTGCTCGACGAGGAGACGCAGCTCGGCGACTATACCCTGCCGGTCGATCTCGGCCCGCGCGCGGTGTTCGGTGCGATCGTCACCGAAGGGCGCCGCCCGGTTTTCGAAGTCGATCACATTGAGATCCTGCGGCGCTACAAGCCGGGGCAGCTCTACGATGCGCGCAAGGTCGACGATCTGCGCGAGGCGCTGATCGCCACCAGCCTGTTCTCGACCGTCTCGGTCGAGCCGGTCCGCACCGGCCGTCCCGGTCCCGACGGCACCGAAGTCGTCGATCTGCGCGTGCGCCAGAATGCCGGCCGCGCCCGCACGCTGGCCGGCGAGGTCGGCTACAGCACCGGCCAGGGCTTCCGCGCCGAGGGCACCTGGACGCACCGCAACCTGTTCCCGCCCGAGGGCGCGCTGATCGCCAGTGCGGTGCTCGGCACGCAGGAACAGGGCGTCTCGGGTACGTTCCGCCGCTCGAATGCGGGCCAGCGCGACCGCACCTTTCAGATCCAGGCCGGGGTCAACCATTCGGATTATGCGGCGTTCGAATCCTATACCGGCACGCTGGCGGTGCGCTGGTCGCGCGACTCGACGCCGATCTGGCAAAAGCGCTGGACCTATTTCTACGGCGCCGAGATCGTCGGCTCGAACGAGGATCAGTTCAATTTCAACAAGGGCGCGCGCGATCGCGGAACGTGGCTGATCGCCGCACTGCCCGGGTTCGTCGGCTATGACACGTCGGACGACCTGCTCAATCCGACCCGCGGCTTCCGCCTCAAGGCGAATGTCAGCCCCGAGACCTCGGTGCGCGGCGCCGCGCGACCCTATGCCCGGTTGATGTTCGAGGGCACCGCCTATTATCCGGTATCATCGAGCATCGTCGTCGCCGGGCGCGCGCGGGTCGGTTCGATCCCCGGCATCGCCCGCAACGATCTGCCGCCATCGCGGCGCTATTATGCCGGCGGCGGCGGTTCGGTGCGCGGCTTCGGCTATCAGGAGCTCGGGCCGCGCTCGCCCGACGGGCGTCCGGTCGGCGGGCGCAGCCTCAACGAGTTCGCAATCGAGGCGCGTTATCGCTTCGGCAATTACGGCATCGTCCCGTTCATCGATGCGGGCCAGGTCTATGAGGGTCTCTACCCGACCGGGCAGAACATGCGCTTCGGCGCGGGCATCGGCGGGCGGCTCTACACCAATTTCGGCCCGCTACGGGTCGACGTCGCCACGCCGATCGCGCGAAAGCCGGGCGAGTCCAAGATCGCGCTCTACATTTCGATCGGGCAAGCCTTCTGATGGCCGACGATCTGCCCCCGCCCGAAACCCCCGCAGCGACCGAGCCGGCGCCCGAGCGCGTCGTGGTCGAGCGCCCGCCGATGTGGCAGCGCGTGGTCAAATGGGGGGCGATCGCAATCGGATCTCTGGCGGTGCTCGCCGGCGCGCTGCTGCTCGGCATCAACACCCAGCCGGGCCGCGACTTCGTCGCCCAGCAATTGAACAAGCTCACGCTCGCCTCGGGGCTCAACTTCCGCATCGGCCGGATCGAAGGTTCGCTCTACGGCGCGATGATCCTGCGCGACGTCGAGGTGCGCGATACCCAGGGGACGTTCGCCACGTCGCGCGAGATCGCGCTCGACTGGCGGCCGTTCAAATATCTGCGCAACCATGTCGACATCCGCAGCCTGACCAGCCCCGAGGTCCGGCTGCTGCGACTGCCTGCGCTCAAGCCCTCGACCACGCCCGACGCGCCGCTGCTTCCCGATCTCGACATCGACATTGCCCGGCTCGACGTGGCGCGGATCGACATGGCGCCGGCGGTGGCCGGGCAGCGCCATATCGGCCGGCTCAAGGGCAGCGCCCATATCGCCGGCGGGCGCGCGCAGCTGAACCTCGACGGCGGCACCGTTTCCGCGCCCGGCGTCGCCGGCGGCGATGCGCTTGCGCTCAGGCTCGATGCGGTGCCCGAGCAGAACAAGCTCGACATCGACATGCGGCTCGCCGCGCCGCTGGGCGGTTTCGTCACCGGCGTTGCCGGGCTCGATCGACCGATGGCGATCACCGTCGGCGGGCGCGGCAGCTGGCAGAACTGGCGCGGTCAGGCCAACGCCACGCTCGGCGGCCGGCCGCTCGCGAACCTGACGCTGGCTGCACAGAACGGCCGCTTCCAGCTGCGTGGCCCGACATGGCCCGGCGTGTATATGGAAGGGCCCGTTGAGCGGCTGACCGCGCCGCAGCTCACTGTCGAAGCCGACGCAGTATGGCGCGACCGCACCGCCGACGGGACGGTGAAGCTGCGCTCCAGCGCGCTCTCGCTCGAGGCGAAGGGGCTGGTCGATCTCGGCCGCAATCGCTTCCGTAACCTCAACATCGACGCGATGCTGCTCACCCCCGGCGCGATCGCACCCAATCTCAGCGGCCGTTCGGTCCGCGCCGCGCTCGCGCTCGACGGGCCGTTCAATGCGCCGGTGGTCGACTACAAGATCCGCGCCGCGTCGCTCGGTTTCGGCGAGACCGTGGTCGAGCAGCTCTACGCCGAGGGCCGCGCGCGCGTGGATGCCGATCGCATCCTCGTGCCGATCCGTGCCCGGGCCGCGCGGGTGTCCGGGCTCAACGCCGCCGCGGGCGGGCTCGTCACCAACCTGACGGTCGCCGGCGACCTCGCCATTTCGGGCGATCAGATCCTGTCGGACAATCTCCGCCTGCGCTCGGATCGCGTCGACGCCACCGCGATCATCGCCGCCGATATGGGCGAGGGGCGCTACACCGGCGCGATCAAGGGCCGGATCAACGATTATGCGGTCAACGGCGTCGGCATCGTCAACCTCCGCACCGATGCCGAGCTGTTCGCGGCGCCGGGGGGCGGCTGGGGTATTCGCGGCCAGATCGCCGCCGAGACGCGAAGGCTGACCAACGAGAGCGTCCGCGACTTCCTCGGCGGCAACGCGGTCGCCTCGGCGCGGGTCAGCCTCGATCCCCGAGGGGTGATCGCGGTCAACGACATCCGCATGCGCGCGCCGCAGTTCCGCATCCTGCGCGGTTCGGGGCGCTACGATCCCGCGGGCCCCATCCTGATCAACGCCGATGCGGTGTCGACCGTCTACGGTCCGCTCAGCGCGCGCGTCACCGGCACGATGAACGCGCCGCAATTGCTGCTGCGCGCGGCCCGACCGGGGCTCGGCGTCGGGCTGGTCGATCTCGAGGCGCGCATCCGTGGCCGCGGCAATGCCTGGGCGATCGCGGCGAGCGGCGGCACCAATTACGGGCCGTTCAACGCCAATGTGCTTGTGCGCAGCGGCGCGCGACTGGCGGTCGATATCGAGAGCGCGCGCTTCGCCGGCATGGATATCGCCGCCAATCTCCAGCAGACGGCGGCAGGGCCGTTCGCCGGCCGATTGACCTTCCAGGGGTCTGGGGTGGTCGGCAGCGCGCAACTCGCGGCGCAAGGGCAATATCAACGCGCCGATCTTCAGGCGCGCGCGCTAAACGCACAGATACCGGGCCAGGCCGGGCTGACGATCGGCCGCGGGCTCGTCTCCGCAAGCGTGGTGCTAACCGAGACGCCGCAGATCGACGCCGACGTCCAGATCGCCAATCTGCGCAGCGGCCAGTTCGTGCTCAAGACTGCGCGCGCCAAGGTCGATTATCAGGGCGGCACCGGCACTGCGCAGCTCGTCGCCACCGGCTCGACCGGCGTGCCGTTCCAGATCGCCGCCAATGCACGACTGTCGCCGCAGCAATGGCTGGTCGCGCTGCAAGGACAGGGGAGCAGCATCCGCTTCCGTACGATGAACCCCGCGCGGATCGATATCGTCAACGGCACCTACCGGCTGATGCCGACCCAGATCGACTTCGATCAGGGCAGCGCGCGTCTCGCCGGCAGCTATGGCAACGGCATCGCGATGCAGGCGCGGCTCGATCGGCTCGATCTCGCGGTGGTCAACGGCTTCGTGCCGGGGATCGGCGTCGGCGGCACCGCGACCGGCAGCCTCGATTTCGCCCAGCCGAACTCCGGTGCCTTCCCGAGCGCTGACGCCCGGCTCGAGATCGACAATTTCACCCGCTCCAGCCTCGCCACAGTATCGACTCCGGTCGATGTCAGCTTCGTCGGCAAGCTGCTCCCCGACGGCGGCGACATGCGGGCGCTGGTCAAGCGCGGCACCACCACTGTCGGCCGCGTCGTCGTGACGCTGCGGCCGCTTGGGCCGGGTGCAGGTCCGTGGACCGAGCGGCTGCTCGGCGCACCGCTCTCGGGCGGCGTGCGCTACAATGGCCCCGCAGCAGTACCCTTCTCGCTGGCCGGCCTCGCCAATCAGCACCTCACCGGACCCATCGGCATCGCCGCCGACTTCACCGGCCGCGTCCGCGAACCGCGCCTCACCGGCCTCGTTCGCGGCGAGAACCTGACCTATGGCAACGAGACCTACGGCACCCAGATCACCAACCTGAAGATCGACGGCCGCTTCTCCGATGACGAGCTGATCCTCGATTCGGCGAGCGGCAGGGCAGGCGACGGCACGATCACCGCACAGGGCCGGATCGGTCTCTCGGCGGCTAGCGGCTATCCGATGAACCTCACCGCCGATTTCAACAATGCCCGGCTCGCCCGCAGCGACGCGCTGGGCGCCACCGCTACCGGCAAGATCACGGTCACGCGCAATCCGCAGGTTTCGCGGATCGAGGGCCAGCTGACGATCCCCGAGGCGCGCTACCAGATCATCCGCCAGGGTGCCGCCGAAATTCCCGAGCTCACCGGCATCCGCCGCAAGAGCCAGCTCGTCGCCGGCAACCAGTCCGCTCCCACGACGCCGGCGCGCGCTAGCGGCGTGTTCGATCTCGATCTGCGCATCGTCGCCGACAACCGGCTGTTCGTCTCGGGCATGGGGCTCGAATCGGAATGGAGCGCGCGGATCTTCGTGCGTGGCACCACCGCGGCGCCCGAAGTGCGCGGGACGATGGAGATCGAGCGCGGCACGTACAGCTTCGCCAGCCGCCGCTTCGAGGTGACCCGCGGCACGATCCGCTTCCAGGGCGGGCAGATCTCGAACCCGACGATCGACATCGCCGCGAGCACCACCGCCGAGGGGATCACCGCGATCCTCAGCGTCTCGGGCACCGCCCAGCGCCCGCAGATCGCCTTCACCTCGACGCCGACCTTGCCGCAGGAGGAAGTGCTCGCGCGGCTGTTCTTCGGTACCAACGTCACGAATCTCTCGGCGACCGAGGCGATCCAGCTCGCCGCGGCGGTCAATTCGCTGAGTGGTTCGGGTGGCGGCGGGCTCAATCCGCTCGGCCAGCTGAAATCGGCGACCGGAATCGATCGGCTGCGCATCCTCGGCGCCGACGATACCAGCGGACGCGGCACGTCGCTGGCCGCCGGAAAGTACATCACCGACGATATCTATATCGAGATCATCACTGACGCCCGCGGCTTCACCGCCACCCAGCTGGAGATCGCGCTCACCCGGGCGCTGAGCCTGCTCTCGCAGACCGGTTCGTTCGGCGGCTCGAGCGTCAGCCTGCGCTACTCGCGGGATTATTGAGGACTGGCCGGCCTATTTACAGTGTTGTAAGCAGCCGATCAGGAGGGGCCTGATGAGCGAGCATTTCGACGTCGTGGTGGTGGGGGCCGGCATCTCCGGCATCGGCGCGGCCTGGCATCTCCAGGCGAACAGCCCCGATCGCAGCTATGTCATCCTCGAGCGCCGCGAGCGGCTCGGCGGCACATGGGACCTGTTCCGCTATCCAGGCATCCGCTCGGACTCGGACATGTACACGCTCGGATTCTCGTTCAAGCCGTGGACCGATGCCAGGGCGATCGCCGACGGCCCCGCGATCCTGCGCTATCTCGACGAGACCGCGCGTGAGCATGGCATCGACGCGCATCTCCGCTTTGGCCACGGCGTCCGAAGCGCCGACTGGTCGAGCGCCGACGCGCGCTGGACGGTGGTCGCCGAGCGCGACGGCGAGGAAGTCCGCTTCACCTGCAACTTCCTGTACCTGTGCAGCGGCTATTATAATTACGAGCGCGGCTACACCCCCGATTTTCCCGGCGCCGCCGACTTCATGGGCCGGATTGTGCATCCGCAATTCTGGACCGACGACATCGATTATGCCGGCAAGCGCGTGGTCGTGATCGGCAGCGGCGCGACGGCCGTGACTCTGGTGCCCGAGCTTGCCCGGAAGGCGGCGCACGTGACGATGCTCCAACGCTCACCGACCTACATCGTCGCGCGACCGGCCGAGGACAAGCTCGCCAACTGGCTGCGCCGCAAGCTGCCGGCGAAGACCGCCTATGCGCTCACCCGCTGGAAGAACGTGCTGCTCCAGCAATATTTCTTCCGGGCGATGCGCAAGCATCCCGAAAAGGCGAAGAAGACGCTCGTCGACATGGTCCGCCAGGAGCTCGGGCCGGAGCACGACGTCGAGACCCATTTCACCCCGCGCTACAATCCGTGGGACCAGCGCCTATGCCTGATCCCGGACGCGGACCTGTTCGCCACGCTTCGCGAAGGCAAGGCGAGCGTCGTCACCGACACGATCGAGCGCTTTACCGAAACCGGCATCCGCCTCGGCTCGGGAGAGGAGCTCGACGCCGACCTGATCGTCACCGCCACGGGCCTCGAGATCCGGCTGATGGGCGGAATGGAGATCCACGTCGACGGCACTCGGTTCGAGCCCGCCCGCCACATGACCTATAAGGGCATGATGTTCTCCGACGTGCCCAACCTGGCAATCTCGTTCGGCTACACCAACGCGAGCTGGACGCTGAAGGCCGATCTCACTGCCAATTACGTCACGCGCCTGCTCAATGCGATGCGCAAGCGCGGCATGCGGCAGGTCACGCCGCGGCTGCAGGCGCCGGTCGACGAGCTGCCCTTCCTCGAATTCACCTCGGGCTATGTCCAGCGTGCCGCGGGCCAGCTGCCGAAGCAGGGTGTGCGCAAGCCGTGGCGGCTGCACCAAAACTACACGCTCGATGTGATGGCGCTGAAATATGGCGGCATCGATCAGGAGATGGAGTTCTCCAACCCCGTGCCCGCCGGCCGGCGCGCCGCCTGATCGAGCAGCACGCGCGCTGCCGCGACCCCGGTTTCGTACGCACCGTGCGCGGTCGAGAAGGCGGTAGGCGAGCAGGCCTCGCCGGCGAAGTTGATGCGTGGATCGATGGGGGCGGCGAGAACCCCGCGCGCCGCCGCCTCGCCGGGTAGCGCGTGGCTATAGCTGCCCAGTACATGATCGGCGCGGCTCCATGCCGAGCCAGCGATCAGCCGCAGCCGCTTGCGCCAGCCGCTCCCGAGCAGGGCGCACAGCTCGTCGATCGCGAACGCCGCCGCGCCGTCGAGCCCCTCGGTGGCCATTGCCTCCGCGCCCGCGCCGCCGAACATCGCCTCAACCACCGGCCGCCCGAACGGCCAGAGCGTGTAGGTCCCGGTCACCGCGCTGCCCGGATTGCCGAGCAGATGGGCATTGGCGTCGCGGTCTTCCTCGCCGTCGAGCGCGAGGAACAGCTTGTCGGCGAGCCCGAGCGGCAGCCGTGCCGCGGCGTCGAGCGCCGGATCGAGCGGCGCGTCGAAGCGGATTGCCCCGCTCGCCAGCACGTTGGTCGAGACGGTGACGATCGCAGCGTCGGCAGTGATGTCGCCGCGCGGGCTCTCGATCCGCAGCCGCCGGCCGCTGCCGTCGATCCGCGTCACCGGCGTCGCCAGCGCAGTGCGCAATCCCGACGCGTGCGCCGCGACCAGCGCGCCATAGCCGTCGCGCACCCGCCAGTCGGTGCCGGTCGCGGCATCGTCATAGGCGAGATAGTCGGTGATCGAGACCTCGGCATTGCCGGCGCCGTTGATGTAACCGCTCAGCGCATCGAGATAGCCGTTCCACGCGCAGCCCGGCGCCAGCGCGTCGGCGGCGCGGTCGCTCGCCGGCGGATCCTCGCGCATACGCCGGTCGAAGGCGGCATATGCGTCGCCTGCGGCGGCGCGGTCCTCGGGCGAGAAGCCGAGATCGCGCCACTGCTCGCGCCAGCGCGGCAGCGTGCGATCGACGGTAAAGCCGCGCGTTTCGGCGATCGCCACCCAGGCATTATGCTCGGCCGAATGGAGCCAGCCCGCGCCCAGGTCGAGCGCCATGCCGGCGACATGGACCGTGCGCGCGCGCCCGCCCAGCCGTTCGCTCGCTTCGATCAGCAGCACCTCGGTGCCGGCATCGGCGAGCGTCCGCGCCGCGGCGACTCCCGCCGCGCCGCCGCCGATGACGGCGAACGCGACCTCGGTCACTGACCCGGCATCGGCTTCGGCTCGGGCGCCCCGGCGGCGTTTGACAGATGCTGCGCCTCCTCCTCGGCACGCAGCGCGGCGCCGTCGCCGGCGACGGCGGGGCTCGCCGGATTGGACGGTGTCGCCGCCTGGTCGGGTCGGGTGGCATGCGGCGCACCCTCGGCGGCGCTCAGCCCGCCCAGGCCGCCGCCGGCGGCACCGTCCTGGATCGGTTCGTCGGCGGTGAGCTGGTGCGCGGCGGTGGTTTCCTCGCGAAGCTCGGGGGTGTCGTTGAGCGGGGCGCGATTGGGCTCGGTCATCGGAATTCTCCTTCGCCGTTGCCAACGCGTCTCAGGCGGGACGGCTCCGCAGCAATGCCGAACGCAGGCACTCGCAGACCAATTCGTCGCGCTGGTTGTGCATCTGGTGGCGCCACGTCACGATCCCTTGTCCGGGCCGCGACTTGCTCGGCCGGAGCTCGGTCACTTCGGAGGAGGCGCGCAGCGTGTCGCCGAGGAACACGGGCCTCGGCATCACCAGTTTGTCATAGCCGAGATTGGCGACCAGCGTCCCCGCGGTGGTGTCGCCGACCGTGATCCCGACCATCAGGCTGAAGGTAAAGGTGCCGTTGACGAGGATCTGCCCGAACTCGCTCGCGCGCGCTGCCTCGGCGTCGATGTGGAGCGGCTGGGTATTGTGGGTGAGGGTGGAGAAGAGAAGATTGTCGGTCTCGGTCACCGTGCGGCGCAGGCTGTGCTCGATGCGGTCGCCGACCTGCCATTCGTCGTAATAGCGACCGGCCATCAGCCGTCTTCCTTTTCGATGCGGATGAGGAGCGTGCCTTCGCTGACTTGCGCGCCGGCTTCGGCATACAACTCGGCGACGGTTCCGTCGAACGGCGCGACCAGGCTATGTTCCATCTTCATCGCCTCGAGCGTCACGAGGCGCTGGCCCTTGATCACCGCACCGCCGCCGGCGACCTCCACGGCGGTGACCCGGCCGGGCATCGGCGCGAGGATGGCGCCGTCTCCTGCCGCGGATCCGACGCTGCCCCGGGGCTGGTACAGCCGATAGCTGCGGCCTTCGCCCAGGAAGAACTCGACGACTTCCTCCTGCGGCTCGCCATCGTCCGGAACGACATCGTCCACGACATGAACGGCGCCGTTGTCGTCGATGAGCCGCATTTGGCTGCGCGAAGCGCCGTTAAGACGCAGCCCGGTTACGCTCTCCCAAACGCCCATGATGGGTCGAGAAGACAGGGCCGATGCCGCTTCCCGCGCATGGTGCGCCTCAGGCGCAGGCGGAACCGTCAGCGCTTCGCCGCGACGTTCTATGAGGCCAGTATCGACGTTGCCCGAGCGGAAGTCCTCATCGAGGCAAAGACGTGCCAGGAAGCCGGCATTGGTGCGAACCGGCCAGACTTCTACATCCGTGGTCGCTTCCCACAGCTCCTCGATCGCCTGGAAGCGGCCGGTCTCGTGGACAATGATTTTGGCGATCATCGGATCGTAGAAGGCCGACACCTCGCCCCCTTGGTCGACACCGGTCTCGATGCGGGCATATTCAGGCAGGCCGAGATGCTCGAGCGGGCCCGTGCTGGGCAGGAAGCCGGTAGCAGGGTTCTCCGCATAGAGCCGCGCCTCCATAGCCCAGCCATCGATCGACAGCTCTTCCTGCCGCATCGGCAGCGGCTCGCCGCTCGCCACGCGCAGCTGCCACTCGACCAGATCCTGCCCGGTGATCTCCTCGGTCACCGGATGCTCGACCTGGAGCCGGGTGTTCATTTCCATGAACCAGATGCGGTCGGCGCGGAGGCCTTCGCTGGCATCGGCGATGAATTCGATCGTGCCCGCGCCGACATAGTCGACCGCCTTGGCTGCGCGCACCGCCGCGGCGCAGATCGCCTCGCGGGTTTCCGGATCCATGCCGGGGGCGGGGGCCTCCTCGATCACCTTCTGGTGGCGGCGCTGGAGCGAGCAGTCGCGCTCGAACAAATGGACGACGTTGCCGTGGCCGTCGCCGAACACCTGCACTTCGATGTGCCGGGGCGAGAGGATGTACTTTTCGAGCAGCACGCGATCGTCGCCGAACGAAGAGGCCGCCTCGCGCTTGCACGACTGCAGCATTTCCTCGAATTGCTGCGCAGCATCGACGCGCCGCATGCCCTTGCCGCCGCCCCCCGCAACCGCTTTGATCAGCACCGGATAGCCGATCCCATCGGCCTCGGCGCGCAGCCGTTCGGGCGACTGGTCCTCACCGAGATAGCCTGGCGTCACCGGCACGCCCGCGGCGATCATCCGCGCCTTGGCGGCGTCCTTGAGGCCCATCGCGCGGATGCTGTCGGGCTTCGGTCCCACCCAGATCAGCCCGGCGTCGATCACGGCTTGGGCGAAGTCGGCATTCTCCGAAAGGAAGCCATAGCCGGGGTGGATTGCTGCGGCTCCGGTAGACTTTGCTGCGGCGATGATCTTGTCGCCGACGAGGTAGGATTCGCTCGCCGGCGAGGGGCCGATATGCATCGCCTCGTCAGCCTGCCGCACGTGCAGCGCGCGCGCATCGGCGTCCGAATAGACTGCGACCGTGCGGATACCCATCGCCCGCGCCGTGCGGATGATGCGGCAGGCGATCTCGCCGCGATTGGCAATGAGGAGAGAGTCGATCATGGGTGCCGCTCCGGAAAGCCGTGGCGCTCGGCCAGCGCCGCGAGCAGCGCCTCGATCTCGTTGGCGAAGCCTCCGTCCCAGACCAGCGCCGGCAAATTCTGGTTCTCCGCGCCGATCGCGTCGACCACCGCCGCGCGTGGGCGCGGCCAGGCGACACGGACGACCTCGATACTCGCCGCGCGCTCGGGGAAGCAGGCGAGCAGCCCTTCGATCGTCATGCAGTCCTTGCAATAGAAGGCGCGCCCGCCGCCGAGCGCCGGGTCGGCGAATGCGTGCTCGAGCAGGAACAGCGTGTCGCGACTCATGCGGCGGGGCATCCGGTGGTGCGCGAAGTCCAGCCGAGATTGGCGACCTTCCACTGGCCCTCGACGCGGACGAGGCTGAAATGGTTGACGCCGCAATGATGGACCTTGCCGTCGATCAGGAAGACATAGTCGCCCCATACCATCGCGAGATCGCCATCGGCCTCGATCGCTGGCGCGGGCATGCGCTCTTCCCACCGCTCAGCGCCCGGCTGGATGCTAGCAGTCCATTCGGCGAAGCTCTGCCGGCGGATCGCCTTGCTGCCGTCGGGCCGCTCGACTGCGATCGTGACATTGCCTTCGCCGTACAGCGCCGACCTCATCGTCGCGCCGTCGCGCCCTTGGACGCCGGCGAGCAAAGCCGTCACCGGCGCCAGCACCGCCGCCTCCTCGCTTCCGGGCGGGGGCAATGCGGTACCCTTGACGATCGGTGCGACGGGAGTGGTCTGCAGCGCGAGGAGGAGGGGGAGAAGGATCATGACTGTTCCTTGTAACCGCGAGGGAAATTGTCCCAGGCAGGCATAGCGTCGCGCTGCGGGCGGAGCGCGTTCATGCTCACAGCGTCAATGGCGACATCATCCGTGCGCCGAACACAATGAGGGCAAAGGCCACCGAGGCGGCGATGTAGGACACTAACAGCCAACGCCAGCCGAGCCTCAGGCGGCGATAGGTGATGACGAACATCGCGCCGAGAAGCACGATCATGACCGCGAAGACACTCCACGAGCCGAGGCCCAGGGCGAGTGAAACCCGCGCTTCGTCGTTCGGATTGCCGATGCTGACCGCCGCTGCGGTCAGCCGCATCATCAAGGCCACGAAAAGGAAGCTGGGGGCGGAGCGCCATCGGCGTGTCCGCGCCGACAGGAATGCCGCGATCGCTATGCCCAGTGTGACCAGAGGACCGGCGAGGTCGACAGCGAGGCGGTCCCCAACAGACCGATACCCACCGCCTCCGGCAATCGTGACAGCGTTAAGCGTGGCGTCGATGCGATAGCCCAGCAGCTTCGCCATCAGCGCATGGCCGGCCTCGTGTGTGACGTAGGTGAGGATGACCACCGCGAACGTCGCCGCCGCGAGGGTGAGCCAATTGGACGCCCCGCGCGAACCCTCGTGCAGGGAGCGGCTCCGCGCCGGGTAGGAGCTCGTCTGCGTCATGGGTGGACTCCGTTGTTCGTCACATCCGGAACACGCCGAACGCCGGCCGCTCCGGGATCGGCGCGTTGAGCGTAGCGGCAAACGCCAGCCCGAGCACGTCCCGCGTCTGCGCCGGATCGACGATGCCGTCGTCCCATAGCCGGGCAGTCGCGTGCCACGGATTGCCCTCGTCCTCATAGCGCTGGCGAATCGGGGCCTTGAACGCCTCTGCTTCCTCGGGCGTCCACTTTTCGGCGTCGCGGTGGACCGTCGCCAGCACGCTCGCGGCCTGCTCGCCGCCCATCACCGAGATCCGGCTGTTGGGCCAGCTGAACAGGAAGCGGGGGGAGTAAGCCCGCCCGCACATGCCGTAATTGCCGGCGCCGAAGCTGCCGCCGATCAGCACGGTGATCTTGGGCACGGTCGCGGTGGCGACGGCGGTGACCAGCTTGGCGCCGTGCTTGGCGATGCCTTCGGCCTCGTATTTGCCGCCGACCATGAAGCCAGAGATGTTCTGGAGGAACAGCAGGGGGATGCGCCGCTGGCAGGCGAGCTCGATAAAGTGCGCGCCCTTCTGCGCGCTCTCCGAGAACAGAATGCCATTATTGGCGATGATCCCGACCGGCATGCCCCAGATGTGCGCGAAGCCGCAGACCAGCGAAGTGCCGTACAGCGCCTTGAATTCATGGAATTCGCTGCCGTCGACGATCCGCGCGATCACCTCGTGCACGTCGTACGGCGCGCGGACGTCCTCGGGAACGATGCCGTACAGCTCCTCGGACGCGTATTTCGGCGGGCGCGGGTCGAGCAATTTGAGGTCGGGGGTGCGATCGGCTGGCAAATGGCTGACGATATCGCGGACGATCGTCAGCGCATGCTCGTCATTCTCGGCGACATGATCGACCACGCCCGATTTGCGCCCGTGCAGGTCGCCGCCGCCAAGGTCCTCGGCGCTGATCACTTCGCCGGTCGCGGCCTTCACCAGCGGCGGGCCGGCAAGGAAGATGGTGCCCTGGTTGCGGACGATCACGCTCTCGTCGCTCATCGCCGGGACATAGGCGCCGCCGGCGGTGCAGCTGCCCATCACGCAGGCGATCTGCGGGATGCCGAGAGCCGACATATTGGCCTGGTTGAAGAAGATGCGCCCGAAATGGTCGCGATCGGGGAAGACTTCGGCCTGGTGGGGCAGGTTGGCACCACCCGAATCGACGAGGTAGATGCACGGCAACCGGTTGGCCTCGGCGATCTCCTGCGCGCGGAGATGCTTCTTGACCGTCATCGGGTAATAGGTGCCGCCCTTCACCGTCGCATCGTTGCAGACGATCATGCAGGTGCGCCCCGAGACGCGGCCGATCCCGGCGATCATTCCTGCGCCTGGGACTTCGCCCTCGTACATGTCACATGCGGCGAGCTGGCCGATCTCGAGGAAGGGCGATCCGGGGTCGAGCAGCCGCTCGACGCGCTCGCGGGGGAGCAGCTTGCCGCGGCTGGTGTGGCGTTCGCGCGAAGCTTCGGAGCCGCCCAGCGCCGCCTTGGCGACATCGGCGCGCAACCGCTCAGCCAGCGCCCGGTTGTGCGCGGCGCGGGCGCGGAATTCCTCTCCCTCGGGCGACACCTTGCTGTCGAGCACCGGAGCGCTCATTAGGGCATCCTTCCTGTCCTAGTTTTGCCCTGCCTACACCGCGTTCCGTCGCTTGGGAAGACTGGCGCACGCGCCATTGCCGGAGTAGCACCCACGGGCTTCGACTTGATTGGAGAGCCTGAAGGTGAAGACTCGCGCGGCCCTGTTCGCACTGTTCCTCGCAACCGCCGCATGCACCCCCGGCGGCAATGGCGGCAACGCCTCTGCCGAGGCCGGAGCGGGGATCGGAGTCGACGTCGCCGGACTCAACAAGCAGGTGAATCCGGGCGACGATTTCGACGAATACGCAAATGGCGGCTGGCGCGCCCGCACCGAGATTCCCGCGGACCGTTCGAGCACCGGCGTGTTCCTCGAAGTGTTCAACAAGGCCGAGGCCAACAACGCCGCGATCGTCCAGGCCGCGCTCAAGGCGAACGCCGCCCGCGGCACCGACCAGCGCCGCATCGCCGACTGGTACAACGCCTTCACCGACACCGCCGCGATCGAGCAGCGTGGGCTCGCTCCGCTCGGGGCCGAGCTCGACGCGATCGCCCGGCTCGCCGACCGCAAGGCGCTGTCGACGGTGCTCGGCGCGAATCTGCGCGCCGATGTCGACCCGCTCAACGCCACCGATCTCGAGACCGAAAATCTGTTCGGGCTGTTTGTAGCGCAGGGACTCGACCGGCCCGACGTCAATTTGCCGTATCTGCTGCAGGGCGGGCTCGGCCTGCCCGAGCGCGATTACTATCTCTCGGACAAGCCCGAGATGGCGACGACCCGCGAACAGTATCGCGCCTATATCGGCAAGCTGCTCAGTCTCGCCAACATCACCGAGCCCGACGCGAGGGCGCAGCGGGTGTTCGAGCTCGAGAGCAAGATCGCCCGCGCACATGCCGACCTGGTCGCGACACAGGACGTCAAGAAGGCCAACAATCCATGGCGCAAGGCTGATTTCGCGCGCAAGGCGCCGGGGATCGACTGGGATGCTTTCTGGGCCGCTGCCGGGCTTGGCGCGCAGCAGGACTTCGTCGTCTGGCACCCCGACGCCGTCAAAGCGGTGGCGCGGCTGGTCGCGCGCGAGCCGCTCCAGGCGTGGCAGGACTGGCTCAGCTTCCATCGCATCAACGAAGTCACCGACGTGCTGCCGCCCGCGTTCGATCAGGCGCATTTCGACTTCTACAGCAACACCCTCCACGGCCAGCCGAAACAGCGCCCCCGCGACAAGCGCGCGATCGGCTCGCTCAACATTTGGCTCGGCGACGCGGTCGGCCAGCTCTATGTGAAGGACTATTTCCCCGCCTCGTCGCGCACCGACATCCAGACCATGGTCAAGGGCATTCTCGCCGCGTTCGACAAGCGCGTTGCGGCATTGCCGTGGATGACCGCTCCGACCAAGGCCGAAGCGCGCCGGAAGATCGCGACGATGCGGGTCGGCATCGGCTATCCCGATACGTGGCGCAGCTATGCTGCTCTCGAGGTTCGCGCCGACGATCCTGTCGGCAATCTGCGCCGGGCCGAGCTCGCCGAATATCGCCACCAGCTCGCCAAGCTCGGCAAGCCGGTCGATCGCGGCGAATGGTGGATGACGCCGCAGACGGTCAACGCGGTCAATTTGCCGCTACAGAACGCCCTCAACTTCCCCGCGGCGATTCTGCAGGCGCCGTTCTATGACCCCAATGCCGATCCTGCCGCCAATTACGGCGCGATTGGCGCGGTGATCGGCCACGAGATCAGCCATGGCTTCGACGATCTCGGCGCCAATTTCGATTCGACCGGGCGGCTGCGCAATTGGTGGACTCCGGCCGATCTCGCCCGCTTCAAGGCAAGCGGCAAGGCGCTGGTCGCGCAGTATGATGCCTATGAGGCGCTGCCGGGCCTGTTCCTCAAGGGCCAGCTGACGCTTAGCGAGAACATCGCCGACGTCGCCGGGCTTACTGCCGCCTATGAGGCCTATCGTGCCTCGCTCGGAGGAAAGGAGGCGCCGGTGATCGGTGGTCTCACCGGTGACCAGCGCTTCTTCCTTGCTTATGCTCAGGCATGGCGCGAGAAGGCGCGCGAACAGACGCTGCGCGCGCGCATCGCCACCGACGGCCATGCTCCGGCGCGCTGGCGGGCCCAGACGGTGCGCAATCTCGACGCCTGGTATCCGGCGTTCGGTGTCGCGGCAGGGCGGAAGCTCTTTCTTGCGCCCGAGCAGCGGGTAAAGGTCTGGTAGGCGCGATCGAGGAAAGGGGTGAGGCTTAGCCTCCCACCAATTCCCGCCCGATCAGCATGCGCCGGATCTCGTTGGTGCCCGCGCCGATGTCGAGCAGCTTGGCGTCACGGGCGAAGCGCTCGACCGGCCAGTCCTTGGTATAGCCCGCGCCGCCCAGCGCCTGAATCGCTTCGAGCGAGACCCTAACAGCGCTCTCCGAGGCGAGCAGGATCGCGCCGGCTGCGTCGAAGCGGGTGGTACGCCCGGCGTCGCAGTTCTTTGCCACCGTGTAGACGTATGCCCGCGCCGAATTGAGCGCGACATACATGTCCGCCACTTTGGCCTGCATCAGCTGGAACTGGCCGATCGGCTGCCCGAACTGCTTGCGTTCGCGCAGGTACGGCAACACCACGTCGAGGCAGGCCTGCATAATCCCGAGCTGGATGCCGGCGAGCACGGTGCGCTCATAATCGAGCCCCGACATCAGTACGCCGACTCCGCCGTTGAGCGGACCCATGACATTCTCTTCGGGCACTTCGCAGTCGGTGAACACGAGTTCCGCGGTGGGCGAGCCGCGCATCCCCATCTTGTCGATCTTCTGGCCGATCGCGAAGCCGGGCATGTCCTTCTCGATCAGGAAAGTGGTGATGCCCCGGCTGCCTTCGCCGGTCTTGGCATAGACGACGAGCGTGTCGGCATAGGCCGCGTTGGTGATCCAGAACTTGGTGCCGTTGAGGACATAGCCGCGATCGGTCTTCTCTGCCCGCAGCTTCATCGAGACGACGTCCGAGCCCGCGCCCGCCTCGGACATGGCGAGGCTGCCGACATGCCCGCCCGAGATCAGCTTGGGCAGGTATTTTGCCTTTTGCTCGGGGCTGGCCCAGCGCCGGATCTGGTTGATGCACAGATTGGAGTGCGCGCCATAGGAGAGGCCGATCGATGCCGAGGCGCGGCTGACTTCCTCGCAGGCGATGACATGCTCGAGATAGCCGAGCCCGAGCCCGCCCTGCTGCTCCTCGACAGTGATGCCGTGCAGCCCGAGTTCGCCCATCGCCGGCCACAGCTCGTCTCTGGGGAACCAGTCCTCGGCGTCGATCCGCGCAGCGAGCGGCGCGATACGCTCCTTTGCGAAGCGCTGCGTGGTGTCGCGGATCATGTCGGCGGTGTCGCCGAGGCCGAAATCGAGCGTAGGTTCCATGTTGCCTCTCCCTGCTGACGTGTCAGCAATACTGTCCTATTTGCCCCGTTTCTCGCCGATCTTGTGACCGATCACAAGAGGGTCAGGCGGTGACGATCATGCCGTCCTTCACCATCACCGGCCAAGGTTTCAGCCGCGCACCGACGCACGGCCCGCCGACGCAGGTACCGTCCTCGATCCGGTAGAGCGCGCCGTGCCAGCTGCACTGGATGTGCGCGGCATCGGGAGTGAGATAGTTGTCGAGCTTCTGCGCCAGCGGCAGCGCCATGTGCGCGCACAGATCGACATAGCCATGCACGGCCTCGCCCTTGCGCACGACGAAGCCGTGAAAGCGTCCGGCGCGCAGTTCGAGGACGAAGTTGCGGGCGCAGCCGTCGCCGACGAGGTCCAGCGAGCCCAGCGTGACGCCGGGCGGAGTTGCGAAGAGGCGTTCACTCACAGCCGTTCACTTGGGCAACACCGCCTTGGGGAACCCCTTCCACGCCGCGTCGTAATCCGGCTGCGACCGGCCGATCGCGAACTGCGTCGGCCGATACGGCCAGCAGGTCTCGACCATGAACGCCATCGTTCCCACGATCTTGTGCGGCTTGAGCTCTGCGTTCGACGCCGCCTCCCAGCTCGCGAGATCGGGGCCGTGCCCCGCCATGAGATTGTGCAGCGAGAGCCCGCCCGGCGCGAAGCCTTCGGCCTTGGCGTCATAGGCGCCGGTGATCAGCCCCATTGCCTCGCTCATCATGTTGCGGTGGAACCAGGGCGGGCGGAAACTGTCCTCTGCGACCATCCAGCGCGGCGGGAAGACCACGAAATCGGCATTGGCGCGGCCGGGCACGTCGCTCGGGCTGGTCAGCACGGTAAAGATCGACGGATCGGGATGGTCGAAGCTGACCGTGTTGATCGCGTTGAACCGCGCGAGATCGTAGCGCCATGGCGCGAGGTTGCCGTGCCATGCGACCACGTCGAGCGGACTGTGGTCGAGGGTGGTTGTCCACAGAGTTCCCAACGACTTTTGCACAATCTCGAACGGCTCGTCGCGGTCCTCGAACCACGCGGCCGGGGTCTCGAAGTCGCGGGGATTGGCGAGTCCGTTGGCGCCGATCGGGCCGAGGTCGGGCAGCCGGAAGAGCGCGCCGTGGTTCTCGGCGACATAGCCGCGCGCTGCGCCATCGGGCAGCAATGCGCGGAACTTCACGCCGCGCGGGACCAGCGCGATCTGCCCGGGAGCGATTTCGATCCGCCCAAATTCGGTGAGGAGCGTCAGCCGCCCGGACTGGGGGATGAACAACAGCTCGCCATCGGCGTCGACGAACGCGCGGGCGTCCATGTCCTTGTTGGCGGCATAGACGTGCACCGCGACACCCTCGAGATCGGCCGGATCACGGTTGGCGAGCATCGTGACCATGCCGTCGATCAGGTCGGTCGATTCGCCGGGATCGGGGATTGGATCCCAGCGCAGGCGATTGGGGGGCAGGGGGTCCTGCACCGTACCGGGCGCGAACCGCGGCGCACCTTCGTAGCGCGTATAGGGCGGATGCTCGGCGGTCGGGCGCAGGCGATAGAGCCACGAACGCCGGTTCTCGTGGCGCGGCACGGTGAAGGCGGTGCCGGAGACCTGTTCGGCATAGAGGCCAAAAGCCGGTTTTTGTGGCGAGTTGCGCCCGAGGGGGAGGGAGCCGGGCACCGCCTCCGTCGAGACGTGATTGCCGAAGCCGGGGAAATAGTCGGTCATGGCCTCAACTCACTCCCCTCCGTGCAAGGGAGGGGTTGGGGGGTGGGTGCGAGCGCAGCGAGCCCTGCCGCGCGGCCGGGTGGAAGCGGAAGCCGGGCATCGAGCCCGACTTGCGCTGGACCCACCCCTAGCCCCTCCCGTGCAGGGAGGGGAAGAACTACGCGTCGACCTTGATCACCCCGCGGCGGATCTGGTCGAGTTCGATGCTCTCGAACAGCGCCTGGAAATTGCCGTTGCCGAAGCCTTCATTGCCCTTGCGCTGGATGATCTCGAAGAAGATCGGGCCGAACATGTTCTCGGTGAAGATCTGGAGCAGGATGCCTTCGCCGGTCTCGACCGAACCATCGATCAGGATCCGGTTCTTCCGAAGCCGCTCGAGGTTCTCGCCATGGCCGGGGACGCGCTTGTCGACCAACTCGTAATAGGTCTCGATCGTGTCCTGCAGCTTGACGCCGCGGGCGCGCAGCCGCTCGACCGTGTCGTAGATGTCGTCAGTGGTCAGCGCGAGGTGCTGGATGCCTTCGCCCTTATACTCGCGGATGAATTCCTCGATCTGGCTCTTGTCGTCCTGGCTTTCGTTCAGCGGGATACGGATTGCCTTGTCGGGGGCGATCATCGCCTGGCTGAACAGGCCGGTGGCCTGGCCCTTGATGTCGAAATACTTCTGCTCTTCGAAGCCGAACAGCGTGCGGTAGAACTGGCTCCACACCTGCATCTGCCCGCGGCGGACGTTGTGGGTGAGATGGTCGAGCAGGTCGAGCCCGACATTGTTCTCCGCCTCGGCCTGCTGCCAGCCGGGGACTTCGTCCCAATCGGCATAGAGGTCGGAGCCGTCCTGGATGAAGTAGAGATACGAGCCGCCGATGCCCTCGATAACGGTGTCGTCTTCGACCGTTCGCTTCGCGCCGTGCTCGAGCGCCCAGCGCATTGCAACCTCGGGATCGGCGACGCGGAATGCCATCGCGCTCGCCGAAGGGCCGTGCGCGGCGCGGAACTCGGCGACGCGGCCGGTGTCGTCGCGGTTGAGCATCAGGTTGATGCGGCCTTGTTTGTAGCGGGTGATGTTCTTGCGCGGGTGCCTATGGCTCGCGACGAAGCCCATCTGCTCGAACTGGCGCGCCATCGCGTCGGGGTCGGGCGAAGTGAATTCGACGAATTCGAAGCCGTTGAGGCCGAGCGGGTTTGCTGGATCGTTCATGCCCTGTGAATACGCGCCCGAAGCATATAGTGTCAATTGATACTAATCGCGGGCACGCGCGCGGCTAGAGCCCTTCGCCGCCCACCCAATGCGCGTTTGAAAGCCGGCGGGCCACGTTCCATGTCTGCGTGCGGATATCGGGGACCGCGACGATCTCCCAAAAGGCTCCGCGCGTCATCGGGCCTAGGGCATAGAGATCCGGATTGGCGCGGCCCTCTGCGTTGATCGTCTGGCCCTGATTGTCGACGTCGATGCCGAGATGCGCCGCGTCGGGCCGGATCAGCCCGCGCGCCGCAAGCTTCTGGAGCAGAGGCTCCTGCGTCCGGGCGAGGTCGCCGAGTGGGCCGGTGCAATTGACGATGCGTTGGGCGAGCAGCGTCTCGCCGCCGTCTGCGCCGCGCCGTCGTAAGCCGACTTCGATGCCTTCCGTACGCTCCTCGAACCCGAGCGTCTTGCCGGCGATCACTTCGAGCTGGCCGCGCGCGATCACCGCCGTCAGCCGCGCATGGACCTCGGGGGCAAGGCGGTGGCGATGAACGTCCCACCAGGGGCGAAGGTGGCGCAGGAAGCGCGCACGCTCGGCTTCGCTGGCGTTGCCCCACATCGCCTGGGTGAAGGGACGGAGCTCGTCGACGGCGTTGCGCCACCCGATCGCCGCGCCCCGGCTGCGCACGCCCTGCAGCAGCCGCGAGGCCGTGGTCGCCGGGCGTTCGTCGATCCTCTGCCAGTCGCCGCCCGGCGCGTGCGGGCGCGGAAGAAGACCGCGGCGGGAAACCGCGACGATCCGCCCCTTGAACCCGCGCGCGTCGAGCAACAGCACAACGTCGACCATGGTCAGCCCGGTGCCGATGACGAGCACGGTGTCCTCGGCCGAGAGGTTCTCCGGAAGCGACGCGTCCCATGGATCGCCCTTGTAACGCTGCGCCGAGAGCTTCTCGGGGTCGAGGCTCGGCGGATCGTGCGGCGGCAGATTGCCGACCGCGAGCACCGCCGCATCGGCTTCGAGGGTTGAACCGCGGAGCTGCACCTTCACTCTGCCGTCGACCTCGACGTCCTGCACTTCGTCGCGAAGCAGCGTCAGCCGTCCGCTCGGATCGCGCAGCGCTGCCTCGAGCAGTTCGCGCAAATACTCGCCATAAGTCACGCGCGGGATGAAGGCGCCGGGCGCGTTCTGGACACCCCGTGCCTCGAGCCAGCGGACGAAATGCGACGGATCGTCCGGAAACGCGCTCATGTTCGCCGCGCGTACGTTGAGCACATGGCTTGGATGCGCGGCGCCGTAGGCGAGACCCGTGCCCGCCACCGGGGCGCGCTCGATCAAGGTGGCGCGAGGGCCTTCGTGGCGGAGCAGATTGATCGCCTGCAGCGTGCCCGAAAAGCCCGCGCCGATGATGGCGACGTGCTCGATCACCCCGCTAGATTTCGTATTCGATCTGCCATTCGGGCTGCTGGAACGCCGGGCGCTCTTGCGAAAAGGCGGGCTGGCGGGCCTTCATCTGGCCGTAGAGCCGCTTGACGGTGTCGCTGGCGGTGCGCGCGAAGAGGTTCGGCAGCAGCGCGTGGACGAGGCAGGCGGCACCGCCGACGATCATCGTGAAGCCGAAGCGCGCCGCGGTGGCGGCGTGCTCGGCATAGCTTTCGCCGACGCTGCGCGGATGGGCGAGGAAGAAGCGGTCGATCATGCACGCTGCTTAGGCGGAAGCGGCGCGGCTGTGAAGCGCAAGGGGTAGGCAGTCGCGCCCGCTTGTGGTTGGGTAGCGATAACAACGATCGAGGGGAGCGATTCATGGCCGAGGCAGCCGGGCAGCCGGACCACCACGTAGCGACGCAGAACGAGAAGCTGGTGATCGCCGCTTCGTCGCTCGGCACCGTCTTCGAATGGTATGACTTCTACCTCTACGGCCTGCTCGCGACGATCATCTCCGCGCAGTTCTTCTCGGGCGTCAACGAGACCACCGCTTTCATCTTCGCGCTGGCCGCCTTTGCCGCGGGCTTCGCCGTGCGGCCGTTCGGCGCGCTGGTGTTCGGGCGGATCGGCGATCTTGTCGGCCGCAAGAACACCTTCCTCGTCACCATGGCGATCATGGGGCTATCGACCTTCATCGTCGGGCTGCTGCCGAGCTATGCGAGCATCGGGGTGGCGGCTCCGGTGATCCTCATCGTTCTTCGCCTCGCGCAGGGATTGGCGCTGGGCGGCGAATATGGCGGTGCCGCGACCTACGTCGCCGAGCACGCCCCCAACCACAAGCGCGGGCTCTACACCAGCTGGATCCAGACCACCGCGACGCTGGGGCTGTTCGCGGCGCTGCTCGTCGTGATCGGCACCCGTACCGCCATCGGCGAGGCGGCATTCGCCGATTGGGGCTGGCGCGTGCCGTTCCTCGTCTCGATCGTCCTGCTCGCCGTCTCGATGTGGATCCGGCTCCAGCTCAACGAGAGCCCGGTATTCCAGAAGATGAAGGACGAAGGCACAACGTCCAAGGCGCCGCTGACCGAGGCCTTCGGGCGCTGGAGTAACCTGCGCCTCGTGCTGATCGCGTTGTTCGGCGCGGTCGTGGGGCAGGCCGTGGTTTGGTATACGGGCCAATTCTACGCGCTGTTCTTCCTCGAGAAGACGCTCAAGGTCGACGGCTGGACGACCAATATCCTGATCGCGATCGCGCTCGCCATCGGAACGCCCTTCTTCGTGTTCTTCGGCTGGCTCAGCGATCGGATCGGGCGCAAGCCGATCATCCTCACCGGCTGCGCGATCGCCGCCGCCAGCTATTTCCCGCTGTTCGGGATGCTGACCGAGGCGGCCAACCCCGCGCTCGCGCACGCGCAGCGGACCGCGCCGGTCACCGTGACCGCTGATCCCGCCGAATGCTCGTTCCAGTTCGACCCGATCGGCAGGAACAAGTTCGATCAATCGAGCTGCGACATCGCCAAGGCGTTCCTCGCCCGGCAGGGTATCGCCTATCGCAACATCGAGGCGCCGGCGGGCACCACCGCGATCGTGCAGATCGGCGATCAACGCGTGACCGCCTATGACCCGCGCAAGGAAGTGCTGGGCGAGAGCGCCGTCGCGACGATCGGCATCGCCGACTTCCAGGACGCGGCCAAGGCGGCGCTGTCTGGCGCGGGTTATCCCGCCAAAGCCGACCCGGCCGCGATCAACAAGCCGGTCGTCGTGCTCGTGCTGACGTTGCTGGTGCTGCTGGTGACGATGGTCTACGGCCCGATCGCGGCGATGCTGGTCGAGCTGTTCCCCAGCCGCATCCGCTACACGTCGATGTCGCTGCCCTATCACATCGGCAATGGCTGGTTCGGCGGGTTCCTGCCGGCGACCGCCTTCGCGATGGTCGCGGCGACCGGGGACATCTATTACGGGCTCTGGTATCCGGTCGTGGCCGCCGTGATCACGCTGGTGCTGGGACTTTTCCTGCTGCCCGAGACCTACAAGCGATCGATCGACGATTGACCCACCGCACTGCGCGCCTGCAATAGGCCACGGCTCCTTGGGGGAAGCGTCCTTGCGGATCGTGATCGTCGACGACAGCGGATTGCGGGCGAGCGTGCTCGAGGAAGGGCTGCGCGACGCCGGCTATGACGACATTCATGTCGTGCCGCCGCAGGGCGCGTTCGTGGCCAGGATCGAGCGCATGGCGCCCGACGTCGTGTTGATGGACCTCGGCAGCCCTAGCCGCGACACGCTCGAGGAGATGCTCGCGGTCAGCCGCGCGCTGGCGCGCCCGATCGCGATGTTCGTCGATCAATCGGATGAGGCGATGATCGGCGCGGCGATTGACGCGGGCGTCTCCGCGTATGTGGTCGATGGATTACGCAAGGACCGAGTCAAGCCGATTCTCGACCTCGCGATCCGCCGCTTCAACGCGTTCGCGCGGATGCAGAACGAGCTCGAGGAGGCGCGCACCGCGCTCGCCGACCGCAAGACCATCGACAAGGCGAAGGCGATCCTGATGCAGACCCGCGGGCTCGCCGAGCCCGACGCCTATGCGCTGCTGCGCTCGACGGCGATGAACCAGAACAAGCGGATCGCCGACGTCGCCGAAGCGCTGATCACGGCGCACAGCCTGCTCGGGGGGCAGCCATGACACCGCTATCGATTGCCTTCCTCCCGCTTACCGACAGCGCGCCTCTGGTGGTCGCGAGGGCCAAGGGGTTCGCCGAGGCGCAGGGAATAGACCTCAGCCTCGTCCGCACCACCTCATGGGCGACGCTGCGCGACCGGCTGGTCTACGGCCAGGTGCACGCGGCGCACATGCTCGCGCCGCTCGCCATCGCCGTGAACCTCGGCCTCAGCCAGCACCCGGCGGCGATCTCGGCGCCGTTCAAGCTCAACGTCAACGGCAATGCGCTGGTGATGGCGCCCGAATTCGCGCAGGCGCTCGATCCCGATCCGGCCAAACGGGTACACGATCCCGAAGCGGTGGCGCATGATTTCGCCAATGCGATCGGGCTGTACCGGCGCAAGCCGGTGATCGGGGTGGTGCACCGCTTCTCGAGCCATGCGCTGATGCTGCGCTATTGGCTCGGCTATGCCGGCGTCGATCCCGACCGCGACGTCCAGCTACGGGTATTGCCGCCGTCGTTCATGGTCGAGGCGATGCGGCTCGGCGAGATCGACGGGTTCATCGCCGGCGAGCCGTGGAACAGCGTGGCGGCGGCCGAAGGCGTCGGCGAGATCGTCGCGGCCGGGGTCGATATCTGGCGGCGCGGCGTCGAAAAGGTGCTCGCGATGCGCACCGAATGGATGGACGCCCATGCCGAGACGGTCGACCGGCTGCTGGTCGCGGTCTCGCACGCTGCGGCGTGGTGCGACGATCCGGATAATCGCGAGGAGCTCGCCCAGCTGCTCGAACGGCCCGAGCATGTCGGCCAGCCCGCCGAGTGGATCATGGCGGCGCTGAGCGGCCGGCTTGTGCTGCGCCGCGGCGACGCGCCGACCGAAATCCCCGACTTCCTGCTCTTTCACCGCGAGGCGGCGGGCTTCCCATGGCGGAGCCAGGCGCTGTGGATCTACTCGCAGCTGGTACGCTGGGGGATGGTCAAGGCCGACGCGGCGACCGAACGTCAGGCGGCCGATGTGTTTCGCCCCGACGTATATCGCCGGGCCTTGGGAGGCGCGGGGCTGCCGATGCCAGGGGCGAGCATGAAACTGGAAGGCGCGTTGGCCGCGCCTTTGCCGGTCGGCGCCCACCAGGCCGCGCTGACCCTCGGCCCGGACCGGTTCTTCGATGGTTCGGTGTTCGATCCCGAAAACATCGACGGGTACCTTGCCGCACTCACGCGACGCGAATAAGTTTTTTGCACTTGCGAAATGTTTCCAGTTGATGAAGCTTTGAGACAACGCGCGCCGTAGCGCGTCCATGGAAGGCTTCCCAGCGCCGGGACGGTCCTCCGCACCATCATCAGCAAAGCCGCTGTCCGGTCCCTGCATGTGCGGGAGGCCGGAGGCGGCTTTTTTCGTGTCTTGGACACAGCTTTGAACGGGGAGTTCGAGCGATGAAGATTGCAGAACTGATGCGCGAAGGCTTCGACTATGCCGGCGGCGGAGCGGATGTCGATCCGATCGTCACGCGCGCGAAGCCGAGCTTCTGGGCATCGGGCCACACCCCGACGCTGCTCGCGGCGTTCCTCTATTTCGACCTGGCGTTCATGGTCTGGGTGATCCTCGGCCCGCTCGCGCCGGACATCGCCAAGACGCTGCAGCTCACCGCCGCGCAAAAGGGCTTGATGGTGGCGACGCCGACGCTCGCCGGGGCGCTGCTGCGCGTGGTCAACGGGTTGCTGGTCGATCGGATCGGGCCGAAGCGGTCGGGCGCGATCAGCCAGGTCATCGTGATCGTCGGGCTGTTCACGGCGTGGGCGATGGGCGTGAACAGCTTCGCCGGCACGCTGGCGCTAGGGGTCATCCTCGGCTTTGCCGGGGCGAGCTTCGCGATCGCGCTGCCGCTCGCCAGCCGCTGGTACCCGCCCGAGCATCAGGGCAAGGCGATGGGGCTCGCGGGTATGGGCAATTCGGGAACGGTGCTCGCGGCATTGTTTGCGCCGGTGCTCGCCAAGATGTTCGGGTGGAACTCGGTGCTGGGCCTCGCCTGCATTCCGCTGGCGATCGTTTTTGTCGCCTATATGCTGATGGCGAAGGACGCACCGAACGCCTCCGCGCCCAAGAAGCTGACCGCCTACTTCCAGCCGCTGAAGCTGCCCGATGCATGGTGGCTGATGGGCTTCTACGCGGTAACCTTCGGCGGGTTCGTCGGCCTCGCGGCATCGCTGCCGATCTATTTCACCGACCGGTTCGGATTGAGCACGATCACCGCGGGCTATTGCACCGCGGCTTGCGTCTTTGCCGGATCGCTGGTCCGCCCGCTCGGCGGCGCGCTCGCCGACCGGATCGGCGGCATCAAGGCTCTATCCGGCGTTTTCATCGTCGCCGCGCTGGCGCTGGCGGGGGTGAGCGCGGCCTCCAGCGTGGCCAGCGCGCTCGCGCTGTTCGTCCTCGCCATGCTCGCGCTCGGCACCGGCAACGGAGCGGTGTTCCAGCTCGTACCCCAGCGCTTCCAGGCCGAGATTGGGGTGATGACCGGGCTGGTCGGCATGGCCGGTGGCATCGGCGGCTTCTATCTCGCCTCGTCGCTCGGCTTCGCCAAGCAACTGACCGGCAGCTTCTCGGCCGGCTTCCTGATCTTCGCCGGGCTGGCGCTGGTTGCGATGGCCGGACTGACGCTGGTCAAGACGCGGTGGCGCACGAGCTGGACCAGCGGCGCGCGCATCTGAACGCGAGGGGCGGGGGCTGCGCGCCTCCGCCCGCAAAGGGGGATCGACATGCGATCGATAGTGTTAACGGCGGCCGGTCTGGTCGCCGCAGTCCCGGCCTGTGCCCAGCAGATCAAGCCGCTCGTTGAAGCGCGCGCGCGCTACGAGCATGTCGAGCAGGATGGGCTGGCCGCCGACGCCGAGGCACTGACCGTGCGGGTCCGCGCCGGGGTGCAGGCCTCGACCGGGCCGTGGACCGCTCTCGTCGAGGCGCAGGGCACGATGGCGGTGATCGACGATTATTATGACGGGCTGCACGGCGCCGCGACGCGGCCACTGGTAGCGGATCCGGAGAATATCGCGCTGTATCGCGCCCAGCTCCAGTACAATACCAAGGCGTTGGCGGTTACGGCTGGGCGCCAGCGGATCGCGCTCGACGACGAGCGCTTCGTCGGAAACGTCGCCTTCCGCCAGAATGCGCAGACCTTCGATGCCGTGCGGGTCGAGCTGGCGCCGCTCAAGGGGCTCAAGGCCGACCTGACCTATGCCTGGGATGTGCGGACGATCTGGGGCGTCGAGGGGATCGGCGCGCGTCAGCAGGCCGTGGGGGGCGACAATGTCTTCGCCAACCTGTCTTACGCGACCCCCGTCGGAACGCTGACCGGCTTTGCCTATCTGATCGATCAGGACGAGGTGGCGGTGCAGGGCTATCGGCTGTCGAGCCAGAGCTACGGCGTGCGGCTGGCAGGGGCGCAGAAGCTGTCGGCAACGGCTAAGCTCTCGTATCAGGCGAGCTACGCAATTCAGTCCGAATATGGGCGCAACCCGAACGATTATCGCGCGAGCTATTATCTGCTCGATGCGGGGTTCGAGGTCTCCGGCTTCAGGCTAGGGGCAGGCTATGAAGTGCTCGGCGCCGACAAGGGCGTGGGACTGACCTCGTTCCAGTTCCCGCTCGGCACCAATTTCAAGTTCCAAGGTTGGGCCGACAAGTTCCTGACCACGCCGCCCGGTGGGGTGCGCGATCTCTATGGCAGCGTGGGCTATGGCTGGAAGGCGGCCGGGCCGTTCAAGGGCGTGACACTGCAGGCGGTCTATCATCGCTTCGAGAGCGATCGGCTGGTGCGCCATTATGGCGACGAATTCGACCTGCTCGCGAGCGGCAAGCTGGGCAGGACGACGGTCTCGCTGCGCTATGCCGATTACCAGGCGGACCGGTTCGCGACTGACACGCGGAAATGGTGGCTGCAGCTCGACTGGGCGCTTTGATGCTGCGATGCAAAATTCGCACTTGAACACGACACGGCGAATCAGCATCATGCAGGCGATGGGGCAAGGACGCCCGAACGAGACATAGCCGCCGCTCCCAAGGTCGGGAACCGGTGGTACATCGACCGGCAGACGCCGGTCAGGGTGAATTGGCAAGGCCGCCATGCAGGCGCTGGATTTCTCCAGCGGTCCGCATGGCGGCCTTTTTGCGTTCTGGAGCTTGGGCATGGAGCTGATTGGCGAAGGCTGGACCGGCGAGGCGACGGAGGGAGCACCCGATGTGCCACTGCGCCGCGCGCATCTCGTGGTGGTCGGCAACGGCATGGCCGGATGCCGCGCGGTCGAGGAGTTGCTGGCACGCGACCCGGATCGGTACCGCGTGACGATCTTCGGCGCCGAGCCGCATGTGAACTACAACCGCATCATGCTGTCGCCGGTGCTCGCGGGCGAGAAGACCTTCGACGAGATCGTGATCAACGGCCATGACTGGTATCGCGATAACGGGATCGAGCTGATCTCGAGCGATCCGGTACTGGCGATCGACCGGACGGCGAAGACCGTCACCGCCCGCAGCGGCCGCACCGTCGCCTATGACAAATTGCTGATCGCTACCGGATCGGATCCCTTCATCATTCCCGTGCCGGGCAAGGACCTGCCCGGCGTGATCAGCTTCCGCGACATGAGCGACGTCGACGCGATGCTCGCCGCGGCGGGTAGAGGCGGCGACGCAGTGGTGATCGGCGGCGGACTACTCGGGCTCGAGGCGGCGCACGGGCTCAGCCTGCGCGGGATGAAGGTCACGGTGCTTCACCTGATGCCGACCCTGATGGAGCGCCAGCTCGACGAGGCAGCGGGCTGGCTGCTCAAGTCGGCGCTCGAGGCGCGGGGCCAGACGATCCTCACCGGCGCCGACACCGCCGAAATCCTCGGCACCGATGCGGTCGAAGGCGTAAAGCTCAAGGACGGTCGCGAGATCCCGGCTAGCCTCGTCGTGATGGCGGTCGGCATCCGCCCCAGCACCGCGCTCGCCCGCGGGGCCGGGCTTGCCGTCGGCCGTGGCATCCAGGTCGACGATCACATGGTGACGAGCGATCCCGATATCCTCGCGGTCGGCGAATGCGTCGAACATGCCGGCCAAGTCTATGGCCTCGTCGCCCCGCTCTGGGAGATGTGCCGCGCGCTCGCCGACGGGCTCGTCGAAAAGCACAGCGGGTACAAGGGTTCGGTCACTTCGACCAAGCTCAAGGTCTCGGGAATCGACGTCTTCTCGGCGGGCGATTTCTCGGGGGGCGACGGCGCCGAGGACATCGTCCTGCGCGACGCCTCACGCGGCGTCTACAAGCGCGTCGTGGTCAAGGACGACCGCATCGTCGGCGCGGTGCTCTACGGCGATACCGGCGACGGCAGCTGGTATTTCGACTTGCTCAAGAAGCAGGAAGACGTCTCGCAACTTAGGGACGTGCTGATCTTCGGCCAGGCCTTCGCCTCCGGAGGTGGGCAGGCGGACCCTAAGGCGGCCGTTGCGGCGCTCTCGGACGATGCCGAGATTTGCGGCTGCAACGGCGTTTCCAAGGGGCAAGTGGTCGCCTGTATTGAAAAGGGGGCATGCAGCCTCGATGCGGTGCGCGCCGGCTCCAAGGCCTCGGCGAGCTGCGGCTCGTGCACCGGGCTGGTCGAGAATTTGCTCGCGCTGACGCTCGGTGACGAAGTTCAGGCCGGGCCCAAGACGCTGTGCAAATGCACCAGCTTCGGTCACGACGATGTCCGCCGCGAGATCGTGGCGCAGGGCATGCGCTCGATCCCCGAGGTCATGCAAAAGCTGCACTGGTCGACCCCGGACGGCTGCTCTTCGTGCCGTCCGGCGCTGAACTATTATCTGCTCTGCGCCCTCCCGGGCGACTATGTCGACGATCAGCAGAGCCGCTTCGTCAACGAGCGGATGCACGCCAACATCCAGAAGGACGGCACCTATTCGGTCGTGCCGCGGATGTGGGGCGGGCTGACCAACCCGACCGAGCTGCGCGCGATCGCCGACGTGGTGGAGAAATACAACGCGCCGATGGTCAAGGTGACCGGCGGGCAGCGGCTCGACATCTTCGGGATCAAGAAGGAGGATCTGCCCGCGGTCTGGGCCGATCTCAACGCCGCCGGAATGGTCTCGGGGCACGCCTATGGCAAGGCGCTGCGCACCGTGAAGACCTGCGTCGGGTCCGAGTGGTGCCGTTTCGGCACGCAGGATTCGACCGGGCTTGGCGTCAAGCTCGAGCGCGGCTTCTGGGGCAGCTGGATGCCGCACAAGTTCAAGATGGCGGTGTCGGGATGCCCCCGGAACTGCGCCGAGGCGACGATCAAGGACTTCGGCGTGGTCTGCGTGGACTCGGGCTACGAGCTTCATGTCGGCGGAAACGGCGGCATCCATGTCCGCGCGACCGATCTGCTGGTCAAGGTCTCAACCGAGGCGGAGGCGATGCATTATGCCGCCGCCTTCGTGCAGCTCTACCGCGAGGAGGCGCGCTATCTCGAGCGCACCGCGCCGTGGATCGAGCGGGTTGGACTGCAATACGTGAAGGACCGCATCGTCGAGGACGCGGGGCTTCGAGACGCGCTCGCCGCCCGCTTCTGGTACTCGCAGACCTTCAGCCAGGACGATCCCTGGGCCGAGCGCGCCGCCGGTGAGGAACGCGAGCAGCACGCGCACATGGCCGCATTCAAACCGCGTCTGGAGGAAATCGCATGATCGGCGAATGGCTCGATATCGGCTGGCTCAACGAAATCCCGGTGCGCGGCAGCCGCACCGTGCCGGTCGACGGCGGTGAGGAGATCGCGGTGTTCCGCACCGGCGACAACCAGGTGTTCGCTCTGGTCAATCGCTGCCCGCACAAAGGCGGGCCGTTGAGCCAAGGCATCGTCCACGGCCACAAGGTCGCATGCCCGCTGCATAACTGGAACATCGCACTCGCCACCGGGGAGGCGCAGGGCAACGACAAGGGCTGCACCCCGGTGATCCCGGTCAAGGTCAACGCGGGGCGCGTGCTGATCTGCCGCGCCGGCGCGCTGAAGGCGGCAGCGTGAGGTCAGCGGACTCTTCCTCCTCTCCCCTCCGGGGAGAGGGCCGGGGAGAGGGGCAAGTGCCGCACCCACTCGGCACTGCCCCTCTCCCAACCCTCTCCTTGGAGGGCAGAGGGCTACTATGACGCCCATCCGCACCACCTGCGCTTATTGCGGCGTCGGCTGCGGCATTCTCGCGACGCGCACCGGCGCGCGTTCGGTCGAGATCAAGGGCGATCCTGAGCATCCCGCCAATCATGGCCGGCTCTGTTCGAAGGGCACGCATCTCGGCGAGACGGTCGGGCTCGAGGGGCGGCTGCTCCACCCGATGATCGGCAATCGCCGGGCGAGCTGGGACAAGGCGCTGGATCTGGTCGCAAAACGCTTCCGTCAGACGATCGCGGAGCACGGCCCCGACAGCGTCGCCTTCTATGTCTCAGGCCAATTGCTCACCGAGGACTATTACGTCGCCAACAAGCTGATGAAGGGCTTCATCGGCTCGGCGAACATCGACACCAATTCGCGGCTTTGCATGTCGAGCGCAGTGGCCGGACACACCCGCGCGTTCGGCGAGGACGTCGTCCCGGCGAGCTACGATGATCTCGACACGGCCAGCCTGTTCGTGCTGATCGGCTCGAACACCGCCTGGTGCCACCCCGTGGTATATCAACGCATCCGCGGCCGCTGCGATGCGGGCGCCAGGCTGGTGGTGATCGACCCGCGCCGCACCGAGACTGCCGACGAAGCCGATCTCCATCTGCCGATTCGCCCGGGCAGCGACGTCGCGTTGATGAACGGGCTGCTCGCCCATTGCCGCACCAACGGCCTTATCGACGAAGCTTACCTGTCCCGAAGCGTCAGCGTACCCGACGACTTCTGGGACAAGGTTGGAGAGGGGAGCGACCTGTGGTCGGTGGCGCGGACCTGCGATGTCCCTCCCGCCGACCTCAGGCGCTTCTTCGAATTGTTCGCGGCGCACCCGCGCACCGTCACCTTGTTCAGCCAAGGCGTGAACCAGTCGCTGCGCGGCACCGATCAGGTCAATGCGATCATCAATTTGCATCTCGCCACCGGGCGGATCGGCAAGCCCGGCGCCGCGCCTTTCTCGATCACCGGCCAGCCTAATGCGATGGGAGGGCGCGAAGTCGGCGGGCTCGCCTCGACCTTGGCGGCGCACATGGATTTCGCGCCCGATAACGTCGCGCGGGTGGGCCGCTTCTGGGCGGCGCCGAGCATGGCATGCAAGCCGGGGCTCAAGGCAGTCGATCTGTTCCGCGCGGTGGGGGAGGGGCGGATCAAGGCATTGTGGGTGATGGCGACCAATCCGGCGGTCTCGATGCCCGATGCCGGCCGCGTACGCGAGGCGCTGGCGGCATGCTCCTTCGTCGTCGTCTCGGACGTGATCGCCGAGACGGATACGAGCAAGTTCGCGCACGTCCGGCTACCTGCGGCGGCATGGGGTGAAAAGGACGGCACCGTCACCAATTCTGAGCGGCGGATCAGCCGCCAGCGCGCGGTGCTCGATCTGCCCGGCGAAGCGAAGCCCGATTGGTGGATCGTGACACAGGTCGGGCGTCGCATGGGTTGGCGCACTGCCTTTCCTTATGACCGTCCGGCCGAGATTTTCCGCGAGCATGCCCGGCTCTCGGCCTATCAGAACGACGGCGCCCGGCTGTTCGACCTGCGCGAGCAGGTGGCGATCGGCAACCATGTCTATGACGCGCTAGCGCCGTTCCGCTGGGGCGGCGAGCCTTTTGCCGACGGGCGGTTCCCGACTATGGACGGCAAGTCGCGGCTGGTGCCGATCCGGCAGATGGAGTTGCAGGATCCGCTGCCGAAATGGCCGATGACGCTCAACACCGGACGCTATCGCGATCACTGGCACACGATGACGCGCACCGGGCTGAGCCCGAAGCTGGCGCGACATCGCGACGAGCCCCTGGTCGAGGTCCACCCCGACGATGCTGCCGAACTCGGGCTCGCCGATCGCGGCCTCGCCAGAGTCTCCACGCCGCAAGGCGAGAGCCTGTTCCGCGTGACGCTCAGCACCGGCCAGCGCCGTGGCGAGCTGTTTACGCCAATCCACTGGACCGACCAGCATTCGACCGGCGGCCGCACCGGGCTGTTGCCGCGGCCGCTGGTCGATCCGCATTCTGGTCAGCCCGGGTTCAAGTCCACTCCGGCGGCGATCGCGCCGGTGGCGACCGAATGGCGCGGCTTCCTGCTCGCGACAGGCGAAGTGAAGCAGCCCGATTGCCTGTGGGCGACGCGGGTGCAGGTCGCCGGCGGCGTGCTGTACGAACTCGCGGGTCAGGGCGATCCGGCGCAGCTCGACGCGTTGTTGCCCAAGGGCGAGCGTGTCGAGGCAGTGGATCGCGCGCGCGGCTCGCGGCGGCTGGCCGTGTTGAAGGATGGCAAGCTCGCTGCGGCGCTGTTCGTCACGCGCGAGGGGCTGCTGCCGTCGCGCGAGTGGCTGATCGCGCAGATCGGCGAGGCGGCGAGCCCCGCCGTGCTGGCTGGTGCCCCGCCGGGCGCACGCGAGGATCGCGGACCGATCGTCTGCCTGTGCTTCGACGTGGGGCTCAAGACGATCGTCAGCGCAGTCGCCAGCCAGCAGCTGACCAGCGTCGAAGCCGTCGGCGCGGCGCTTTCGGCGGGGACCAATTGCGGCTCGTGCCGCCCGGCGATCCGCCGGTTGATCGAGCAGAACAGGAGCGTCGCCAATGCATGAGGATGGCATCGGGCTGGGCGAGGTCTGGCTGGTCGGCGCGGGACCGGGCGATCCCGACCTGCTGACCCGCAAGGCCGAGCGGTTGCTCCGCGCGGCGAGCGTCGTCTTCTACGACGCGCTGGTAAGCGAGGGCGTACTTGCGCTGATCCCCGCGCATGTCCCCAAGGTGCCCGTGGGCAAGCGCTCTGGGCGGCATTCGAAGGATCAGGGTTCGATCAACGCGCTGCTCGTCGCGGCGGCGCTCGACGGCGAGCGGGTAGTGCGGCTGAAGGGCGGCGATCCATCGATGTTCGGGCGTTCGATGGAGGAAGTCGCGGCGCTGGCCGAAGCCGGTATCCGCACGCGGATTTGTCCCGGGGTCACCGCCGCGAGCGCCGCGGTCGCATCGGCCGGCGTCTCGCTTTCGCTGAGGGGCCTCGCCCGTCGCGTCCAGTTCGTCACTGCGCACGCCCGCGCCGGCGCGCCGCTCGATCTCGACTGGGCCGCGCTTGCCGATCCGGGCTGCACCACTGCCTTTTATATGGGTCGCAGCGCCGCCGCGGAGATCAGCCGCAATCTGATCGCCAACGGTCTCGACTCGATCACCCCCGTCCTGATCGCCTGCGACGTCAGCCTGCCCACCGAGCGCTGCCTGCGCACGCGTCTCGACCTCCTACCGCTCGCGGTACAAGCCGTGGCGGAAGGCAGCCCGACGCTGATCCTGGTCGGCGAGGCCGTGCGGCAGCACGAAGCAGCAGTAGCACCGCGACTGGCGGCGCGGGCCGACTGCTGATGCAGGTGCTCGGCGCGATCCTCGCCGGCGGGCGCTCGCGGCGCTTCGGCAGCGACAAGGCGCTCGCCTATTGCGGGCCGCACCGGCTGATCGATCGCACCATGGCGGCGTTGCAGGCGCAAACCGACGGGATCGTGATGTGTGGTCGCGACTGGCCGCATTTGCTTGCGCTGAGCGACCGGCCGGCACCCGGTCTCGGCCCGCTCGGCGGACTCAACGCGGCGCTGCATTACGCGGCTGCCCAGGGCTTCGACGCGGTGCTCTGCGTGCCCGTCGATGTGCATCCGCTCCCCGACGACCTGCGCCGGCGGCTCGAGGGGCAGGCGCCGCGCGTGCTGGCGTCGCAACATGCAATTGGCTTTTGGCCGTCGGAACTGGCGATCGTGCTGGGCGGGTATCTGGCACAAGGTCATCGCGCGGTCGGCCGCTGGGCCGATCAGGCAGGGGCAATCCGGGTGCACGATGCCGATCTGGCTCTGGTCAACGTTAACACCAGGGCCGATCTGTCGACGCTCGTCGCCTAACGCGTCAGCGTGTCGATCGCATCCATATAGCGGCGACCTACGGCCACGCTGTTGCCGCACGCGAGATGGACCAGCGCGCGTCCGGCGCCGTCGCGATAAATTTCGCGGACCTTGCGCGCATTGATCACGGTCTGGCGGTGCACGCGGACGAAACCCATCGGCGAGAGCCGGTCCGCCAATTCGCTAAGTGTCGCGCGGACCAGATGGGTACGCTCATGCGCCACGATTTCGCTGTAATTGCCCGCCGAGCGGATCAGCACGACATCGTCGGCGCGGAGGCGGAGTAGCGGCGCTTCGGGAAAAACGAGCCATTCGCCAGGTAGGGACTGGCCCGGCTGGGCCGGAACCCGCTCGAGATCGCGGCTCGGCGCGGTACGGAGCTGCGGCGTCGTTTGCTGCTCCCATGCCAGCAGCGCCAGCAGCATCGTCGTGCCGAGGATCGCCACGCGCGGCAGGAAGTCCGTGAAGACAGCGCCCGTGGCTTCTGGGCACAGCGGGTCGAAGGGCGGGGCGAGGATCTGGGTGGCCAACGCGTCGGCGACCCCGATCGGCACGAACGCGAGCGCAACCAGCAGCAGACGCGAGCGCTGCGGCGCCAGTAACGCCACACCTAGGCGATCGCGAAACACCCAACCTAGCGTGATCAACGCGCCCCAGACCAGTGCGACCATGAAATCGCCTTCGGGGTGCGGCGCGGCGGAGACGCCCGGCGGCGCCACACGCTCGCCTCCGCGCACGCCATAGCCGAGCAGGAAGGCGAGCAGCGCCAGCGCCATCGCCCCCGCGCCGGAAAGTTTGAGCTCGGAAATCGACTCGCGGGCCTTCGTCGCCATGCGGGAACGATAGCGCACCCGTGCGTGCGCGCGAACGGCCGTTCGTCACACCGGCGCGACGTTCGTCCCAATCCGCTCCCGAAGCTCGGGTCCCTGCGGGATTCCCCGCTTGCGGGGCCGAACCAGAGGATCATGAACGATGCGTATCTCCCTTTGTTGTCTGTCGTTGCTCGCAGCCCCCGAAACCCTCGCCCAGCAGGCTCAGCCGGCACCTGCGCCGCAACCTCGGGACGTCGTTCGCGCCGCCGACGATGCATTCGGCCGAAGAGTGGGGATCGAGGATGTCGGGCTGTACAGTGAAGGCGAGGTGCGCGGGTTCGACCTGCAGAGCGCCGGCAATTACCGCATCGAGGATCATTATTTCGTCCGCGCGACCGGGTTGCCGCTGACGCTGATCGACGGCACTGCGATCCGCGTCGGGGCCAACGGTCTGCGCACCGACTTCGCGGCGCCTTCGGGGGTGGTTCAATATGATTTGCCCGAGGCGACGCCAGGCACCCGGGCCCGGATTGAAACCGGCTGGTGGGGCGGCAGCGGGCCGGTGCTCGCGGCGCGCCTGGCCACCGCCTCGGTCGACGGCACCCTTGGCCTGGTCGGGAGCGTCCAGCTTAATCCGCTGCAGAATTATACCGACGGCACCGCCGGCGATTTCTTCGCAGCGGGGGTGGTCCCGCATTGGTCGCTGGCCCCCGGGGTCAAGCTGACCGCGCTCTATGGCCGAACCTGGTTCGAGCGCGGCGGCGACACGGTATTCGCCACCGCCGACGACCAGCCCCCGCCCGAAATCGCGCGCGGCGGCGAACGTTCGCAGCCTTGGATGGAGCAGCGCACGGAAACCACGCAGGCGGGGCTGATCGGCAATGTCGAGGCGGGCGATGGCTGGCATTTCGGTGCATCGGCTTTCCTGTCTCGCGTCGACGACCAACGGAGCTTCTTCAATCTCGTCCGCATACCCATTGACGGCGGCCCCGCCGAGGCGATCGCCCAAGCCTTTGGCGACGAGCTTTTCCGCTCGACCTCAGCCGAAGTAACCGCGGCGAAGAGCTTCGCCACCGGCCAGCTACAACACCGCATCATCGCAATGGTCCGACGCCGCGACAGCCTCGCGCTCACCGGCCCCGGCACCGCGCTGCCGACGGTGGTGTTCCCCGATGTCGATGCGCCGGTGACGACTCCGCGGCCCGAGTTTACCGTGGACCCGCGGCGCAAGCGCGATGAAGTAGGCCAATGGGCCGGCGGATTCGGCTATCGCCTGTCGGTCGGTAGCGAGGTCGAATTGCGAGCCGACGTGCAACGCGCAGAATACAACAAATCGGTGCGCGCGCTCGACGGCAGCGAAACCCATGAGACCACGCGGCCGTGGCTCTACAGCGCGTCCATTGCCGGCGGACTCACGCCACAGCTGACTGCCTTCGCCAGCTACGCCCGGGGACTCGAAGAGGCAGGGGTGGCTCCTGGCAATGCCGCCAACCGCGGCACCGTGCTACCCGCGGCGATCTCGCGTCAGGCCGAGCTCGGCGTCAGATATGCGATCCGCGGCGGCCCCGCATTGATCTCCGGCGTGTTCGAACTTGCCAAGCCGCTCCCCGGCCTCAATGCTGGTGGCATCTATGGCTATGTCGGCGAAGTCCGGCATCGCGGCGTCGAGCTGTCGCTCGCGGGACCGATCACCTCGCGCCTGAGTGCGGTGCTGGGCGCCACGTGGCTCGACGCTCGGATCAATGGCGAACTGGCCGATTCTGGCGCCATCGGGGGCCATCCGATCGGCCGGCCCGATGTGATCGCCCTCGCCAATCTCACATGCGCGTTCCCGGCGTGGAGGGGTTGGCGATCGACGGCGGTGTCAACTTCCGTGGCAACCGCTATGCCAATCGCCAGAACAGCGCGACGCTGCCCGCCTACGCGACCTTCCAGGCCGGGCTGCGCCAGCGTTTCGACGTCGATGGCCAGCCGCTGACGCTGCGCGCGCGGGTGACCAATTTGTTCGATCGGTTTGCGTGGAACGCGAGCAATGCCGGCCTGTTCACCCCCAACGGGAAGCGCGTCGTCACGCTGACGCTGACCGGCGAGATCTGAGGGTGTTCAGGATTTCTAACCCTGCAGTCCGCGCGTGTCCGGCCTGAAACGATCGTGGCACGGCAAGTCGTCGACGGCCTCGGCCCAGCCGATCCGACTCGCGTAGAAGATGTGGAAGCCCGGCACGACAGCATCCGGCGTATCGAGAGTCGGGATGCTGAAATCGACGGTGTCGGGCTGATGGTCGACTTGCATGAGGAAGGGGGTGCCGCAACGCGTGCAGAAGCGGCGATGGCCGAAGTCGCTCGACGCCACCTTGCCGACCAGTTCCTCGCCCTGGGTGAAGACGAAATCGTCGACGCGGACGGTCGCGAAGGCCATGGCCGGGCTGCCGGAGTTCAGCTGGCAGGTGCGACAATGGCACCAGCCAGCATCATAGGGCGCGGATGCCAGCCGGTAGCGCACCGCGCCGCAGAGGCAGCCACCCTCCATGTCTCAGCTCCGATAGTCGGCGTTGATCGAGATATAGCCGTGCGTGAGGTCGCAGGTCCACACCGTCGCGCGGCCGTCACCCAGGCCCAGGTCGACGCCGATCTCGATCTCGCGGCCCTTGAGGTGCGCGGCGACCGGTGCCTCGTCATAGCCTTCCACGGCGAGACCGCCCTGCGCCACCTGCGTGGTGCCGAAGCGAATCGCCAGCTTGTCGCGCTCGGCGGGCTCGCCGGCCTTGCCGACCGCCATCACGACACGGCCCCAATTGGCGTCCTCGCCGGCGATCGCGGTCTTCACCAGCGGCGAATTGGCGATCGACATGGCGATGCGGTGCGCGCTGCGATCGTTATCGGCACCCTCGACGGTGACTTCGATCAACTTCTGCGCGCCTTCGCCGTCGCGGACGACGAGCAGCGCCAGCTGGTGGCAGAGCTCGGCCAGTGCGGCGCGGAAGGCGTCGGCGCCGGCATCGTCATCGCTCGTCAGTGCGCCGTTGCCCGCCTTGCCGGTCGCGAAAGCGAGCACGGTGTCGCTGGTCGAAGTATCGCCATCGACGGTGATGCACGAGAAGGTCTTCGCATTCGCCGCCGCCAGCGCGCGCTGGAGGAACTCGGGCGCGACCGCCGCATCGGTGAAGATGAAGCCGAGCATCGTCGCCATGTCCGGCGCGATCATCCCCGAGCCCTTGATGATGCCAACGAGATTGACGGTACGGCCATCCACGACCGCCTGCGTCACCGCCGCTTTGGCGAAGGTGTCGGTGGTCATGATCGTCGCGGCGGCGTCTTCCCAGCCGCAGGGCGCGGCAGCGAAAGCGGCGTCAAGCCCCGCCTCGGCCTTGTCGATCGGCAGCGGCACGCCGATGACGCCCGTCGAGGCTACGAAGATGTCGGAAGGCTCGCAGCCGAGATGGGCGGCGGCCCTTGCCGCGATCGCCTCGACTGCGGCACGGCCGCGGTTGCCGGTAAAGGCGTTGGAATTGCCGGCATTCACCACGAGCGCGCGCGCCCTGCCGAGCACCAGCGCCTTGCGGCACCATTCGACCTCGGGAGAGGGACATTTGCTGGTCGTCAGCACGCCGGCGACGCTGGTGCCTTCATCGAGCGTGACGAAGGTGAGGTCGCAGCGATCCCACGCCTTGTAGCGGGCGCGGGCGATGCGGGGCGTTACGCCGGAGATCGTCGGCACGTCGGGGAAGGCAGCAGGGGAGAGGGGGGAGCGTTCCATGGCCGCTGCATACAATGGTTGCGTGCCCACGCAATGCGGGGCCATCAAGTGGGGAGACAAACAAGGGCCAACCATGACGATCCTGATCGCCGCCATTTTGGTATTCGGAGCCAGCCAGGTCGATCCGTCGAAGCCGGTGCCCAGATCGAGGAGTTGGGCCTCGAGCATGGATTACCCGCCGGAGGCGTTTCAGGCCGACGAATCCGGCGAACTGCATTACACCCTGACCGTAGACGCAAATGGCAACCCGGATAGTTGCCACATAACATGGACGTCAGGGTTCGCGGTGTTGGACCAATATAGTTGCGCGATCTTTCTGAAGCGGGCCAAATTCCACCCGGCCCGTGATGCAGCTGGAAAGCCGACACGGGGTACCTACTCCGGGACCTTCGCCTGGGTTTTGCCGGAGAGTGGCAGCAAGATGCAGCAGGTCCCGGGAATCGACCTTGGGGTGCAGGTTGCCAAGGTTCCAACCGGCTATGCCCGGCCGGCTTTGACTCGCGTGCACTTCTCCAGTTCGGGCAACCCCGACGCTTGCCGAGTCGAAGTGAGCAGTGGCAGCGTCGCTATCGACAATGTCGCGTGCGAGCAGGTGATGTTGCAGGCTCCTGCTCCGACCGAACGGATCAACGGAGGCTCGAAGCCGGACACGCGAATGGTGCAGGTGACGTTCGAGTCAATGGCTGCCAAGTGAGCCGAAGGGCGAGGGTTGATGAACAGCTGCGGTGCCCCGCATGAGGCTGCGCGATCCGACCGGGGGTGACGCGAACCGGCGAGGATGGCAGGTTCAAGTGGAAGGTTTGTGGCTCGCCGGGACGTATTCCCCATTGGACGAACGGCAAGAGGCACACTATGTCGCAAGCCTTCTGTCCCGAGAGAGCCGATTTTGAACCTGCTGCTTCTCCTGACCGCGTTGCTCGCGAGCCTGACCGGTACCAGTTCGGGCGATCGCGGCGTGCGCGGGGTCCAGGAAGCTGCTGTGGTTCGCGCCGCCGAGGTGGTGCAGGCAGTCAGTCAGCGTGCGAATGCGGCCCGCCCGGTGCATCCTGTTGCCGACGACCGCGCCAGCATCGGACAGCGTTGGGCAGTTCTGGAAGCCGAAGTGCTTCCCGATGCGGAGCAGCGCTTCGAGCGCCGGCTCGAATAGTCCTGCGCGCGGTCTGCTGACGGACCGCTCTTCCTTCATTTTCGTTCATGTGGATGCGGCCCCCTGCGCGCTGCGTCCGCCCGACCACCATTAGATACGGGAAACAACCATGCTCGGCGGCCTTGCCAAAACCCTTTTCGGCTCTTCGAACGAACGCTACGTCAAGTCGCTCGGGAGCATCGTCCAGAAGATCAACGCGTTCGAGCCGACGATCTCGGCGATGGACGATGCGACGCTCGCCGCGCAGACCGTCCGGTTCCGCGAGCGGCTCGCCAATGGCGAGAAGCTCGACAGCATCCTGCCCGAGGCCTTCGCGACGGTGCGCGAGGCGGCCAAGCGCACGCTCGGCCAGCGCCATTATGACGTCCAGATGATCGGCGGTATCGTGCTCCACCGCGGCGAGATCGCCGAGATGCGCACCGGCGAGGGCAAGACGCTGGTCGCTACGCTGGCGACTTATCTGAACGCGCTGCCCGGCGAGGGCGTCCACGTCATCACCGTCAACGACTATCTCGCCAAGCGCGACGCGGAGTGGATGGCGCAGGTCTACGGGTTCCTCGGCCTGACCACCGGGGTGATCATCCCCAATCTGACCGACCAGCAGCGCCGAGACGCCTATGCCGCGGACATCACCTACGGGACGAACAACGAGTTCGGATTCGACTATCTGCGCGACAATATGAAGTACGATCGCCCATCGATGGTGCAGCGGCCGTTCGCGATGGCGATCGTCGACGAGGTGGACTCGGTACTGATCGACGAAGCGCGCACCCCGCTGATCATCTCGGGCCCGACCGACGACCGCAGCGAGCTCTATATGGGCGTCGACGCGATCGTGAAGCAGCTCGTGCCGATCGACTACGAGAAGGACGAGAAGCAGCGCACCGTCGTGCTGACCGAGGACGGCACCGAGAAGGTCGAGCGGATGCTCGAAAATGCCGGGCTGCTGCAGGGCGCCAATCTCTATGATTTCGAGAACACCCAGGTCGTCCACCACCTCAACCAGGCGCTGCGTGCGAACGTGATGTTCAAGCGCGACATCGATTACATCGTCAAGGAAGACAAGGTAATCATCATCGACGAGTTCACCGGCCGGATGATGGACGGACGTCGCTGGTCCGAAGGCCTGCATCAGGCGGTCGAAGCCAAGGAGGGCGTCCAGATCGAGCCCGAGAATCAGACGCTCGCGTCGATCACCTTCCAGAACTATTTCCGCATGTACCCCAAGCTCTCGGGCATGACCGGCACCGCAGCGACCGAGGCGCCCGAATTCTACGACATCTACAAGATGAATGTCGTCACCATCCCGACCAACCTGCCGGTGGCGCGCGTCGACGAAGAGGACGAATTCTACAAGACCACCGAGGAGAAGTTCGGCGCGATCGCCAAGAAGATCCGCGAACATTCGGCCAAGGGCCAGCCGGTGCTGGTCGGCACCGTCTCGATCGAGAAGAGCGAGCTGCTCTCCGAGTTCCTCAACAAAGAGGGCGTCGAGCATTCGGTGCTCAACGCCCGGCATCACGAACTCGAAGCCGGTATCGTGGCGCAGGCAGGGCGGTTGGGCGCTGTGACGATCGCGACCAACATGGCGGGGCGCGGCACCGACATCCAGCTTGGCGGCAACCTGGAGTTCCGCGTCCATGACGAGCTGGGCGACATGCCCGAGGGCCCCGAGCGCGACGCCGCGGTCGAGCAGATCAAGGCGGAAATCGCCGCCGAGAAGGAGCGGGTCAAGCAAGCGGGCGGGCTGTTCGTGCTCGGCACCGAGCGCCACGAGAGCCGCCGCATCGACAACCAGCTGCGCGGCCGTTCGGGCCGTCAGGGCGATCCGGGCCTCAGCCGCTTCTATCTGAGCCTCGACGACGATCTGCTCCGCATCTTCGGATCGAACACGCTGTTCGCGCGGATGATGCGCTCGAACATTGAGGACGGCGAGGCGATCGGCAGCAAGTGGCTGACCAAGGCGATCGAGACCGCGCAGAAGAAGGTCGAGGCGCGCAACTACGACATCCGCAAGCAGGTCGTCGAATATGACGACGTGATGAACGATCAGCGCAAGGTGATCTACGAGCAGCGCGCCGACATCATGGACGCCGACACGGTCGGCGAGGTGGTCGAGGACATGCGCCGCGAGACGGTCAACGCGATCGTCGGCGACGCCTGCCCGCCCAATTCCTATCCCGAGCAGTGGGACGTCGCCGGGCTCAAGGAGCGCGTCGCCTCGACGCTGGCGATCGAGGCGCCGGTCGACGACTGGATCGCCGCCGAGGACGGCCTCGAACCCGAACAGGTCGAGGAGCGCATCCGCGAGATGGCCGACGCAGTGGTCAACGCCAAGGCGGCCGAGCTCGAGCCCGAGACCTGGACGCAGATCGAGAAGTCGATCCTGCTGCAGAATCTCGATCATCACTGGAAGGAGCATCTCGCGCTGCTCGACGCGCTGCGCCAGGTCGTGCACCTGCGCGCCTATGCGCAGAAGACGCCGATCAACGAGTATAAGCACGAGGCGTTTTCGATGTTCCAGCGCATGCTGGAGAACATCCGCGAGGACGTCACCCGCACGCTCGCCTTCGCCCAGTTCCGTATGGCGCCGCCGCCGGAGCTGCCCGAGCTGCCCGACTTCCTGACCACGCACATCGATCCGCTGACCGGGATGGACAATAGCGGCGATTATGATGGCGGCGCGGCGGGCATGGTCCTGAACCAGCTGCCGCCGCTGAGTATCCCGCAGCCCTCGGGCGCCGATCTCGGCACCGATCCGGCGGAATGGGAAGGGCTGGTCAGCCGCAACGCGCCGTGCCCGTGCGGCTCGGGGCGCAAGTACAAGCACTGCCACGGCGCGCTCTCGGCCTGAGCGGCAGGCACAAAAACCTCCCCCGGGGCAGCCCGGGGGAGGTCGTTGTTAGATCAGCGCTGTTCGGGCATCTTGATCGACGGTCCGAGCCGGTCGAGCACTTCGCGTGCGTCGAAGGCGCGGACATTGTCGCCCGGCTTCGGCCCACGGCCGGTGACGATCTCGGCCATCGCCTCATATTGGCGGACGGTACGATAATCCCAGTCGCGCGAGCGCCAGAAGGGATCGTCCCAGAACGGATCGTACGAGCGCCAGCCCCAGCGCGGGCCGCGATAGAAGCGCCATGACGGGCTCCAATACCCCCATGGACCCGGGCCGTAGAAGGCGCCCGGGGTGCGGTAGGTCTCGGTGCGGGTCTCGGTGTCGCGGTTGACCAGAACGAAGTGGTCGAAGCCGCGCTGCACCGTCAGCTCGGCGGCGCGATAGAGCAGGTAGCGCTCGACCGTGTCACGCGAGGTAAGGGTGTTGCCGGCGAAGCTGACCCGAAAGCGGTTGCTCTCGATCTGCTCGTCCCAATAGCCCGCCCGCGACGAGGCGGTGGCGGGCTGATAGGGCGTCGCGGACATGCAGCCCGCCAGCCCGGCGCTGCCCGCCAGCGCCGCGGCGAGCGCGAGCACGCGCGGACGCCTTCCTAACATTTTTAGCATGGTTCCTCCGATAGTTATGGCGAGGGGCGGAGATGCCGATCGTCAGTCCGAACGCGCGCGGGAGGCGAAGGCTCCCACACGGTGACGCGATGAATCGTGCACCCTTGGCGATTGACGGAGGCTGAACGTCGTCAGGCGATCCGCTCCGGCACTTCCATCGCTTCCTCCGTAAGCCGCTCGCGCGGGGCCATCGCTTCCCATGGGAAGATGAACCAGTCCTTGGTGACGCTCCGGTCGATCGTTCGCGCGCGGTAGTCCACACGCTGCGACGACAGGCTGTTGTCGAGCAGCACGGCGAAACGGATGTTGCTGTCGACGGCGCCCAGCGCGGCGAGCGCGGCGCGGATCTCGCCGATCGTCTTGCCGCTGTCGTTGATGTCCTCGACGAAGAGCAGATGATCTCCGGCACGCGCACGTTCGGCGAGCACCGCGATCAGCGCCGGGCCGAAGGAGGCGATTCGCGCCGAATGGTCGATCGAGACGAGCGGCAGGTCCATGCGATGCGACAGATAGACTCCCGGAGCGAGCCCGCCGCGGCCGACGCCGACGAGGAGCGAAGGGCGCCAGCCCTCGGCCTCCATCGCCCCGGCAAGCGTCTCGACGCCTGCGACCATCTCCTCATGGGTGTAGGGCGTGAAGACGATCTCGCTCACGCATGCGCCTCCACATAGGCGTCGAGCCGGGCGAGATGCGCCGCCACCGCGTCGTCGGGCAGGAACGAGCCGAGAAAGCTGTTCCGGGCGAGCGTGACGATATCGTCGCGGCCGAGCCCGCGGCCCTGTGTGATCGCGCGGAAGTTGTCGCCGACATAGCCGCCGAAATAGGCCGGATCGTCCGAATTGACGGTGGCTCGAAGGCCGAGCCGCAGCATGCGGTCGATCGGATGAACGTCGATCGAGGCGACGTTGCACAGCTTGACGTTCGACAGCGGGCAGACCGTCAACGTCATCCCCGAACGGGCGAGCCGGGTGACCAGCGCCGGGTCCTCAAGGCTGCGATTGCCATGATCGAGGCGGTCGACCTTGAGCAGGTCCAGCGCTTCATGGACATATTCGGGCGGCCCTTCCTCGCCGGCGTGCGCGACTCGCTTGAGCCCCATCGCCGCGGCGGCGGCGAAGACGCGCTCGAACTTGGCGGGCGGATGGCCGAGCTCGGACGAATCGAGTCCCACTGCGTCGATCCGATCGATCCAGGGCTGCGCCTGGCTCAGCGTCCTGAACGCGTCCTCCTCGTCGAGATGGCGCAGGAAGCAGAGGATCAGCTTCGCGGTGATGCCATGCTTCGCCTCGGCTTCGGCCATGCCGGCGAGTAGTCCGTTGGCGACGACGCCGAACGGAACGCCGCGATGCGTGTGCGTCTGCGGATCGAAGAAGATCTCGGCGTGGACGACGCCGTCGCGCGAAACGCGATCGAAATAGGCCAGCGCGAGGTCGCGGAAATCCTCTTCGGTGCGCAGCACGTCGGCGCCGGCATAATAGATGTCGAGAAAGTCCTGGAGGTTCGAGAACTCGTACGCGGCGCGGACTTCCTCGACCGATTTGAACGGGATCGCGACACCGTTGCGCCGGGCGAATTCGAACATCTGCTCGGGTTCGAGGCTGCCCTCGATATGCAGATGGAGCTCTGCCTTGGGCAGGCCCGCGATAAAGGCGTCGAGGTCGTGCATCGCTGGAACATCGCAGGCGCGGGGAGGAGAGGCAAGCGGGAGCGCGGTGCGCCGCCGCGCGTTCTATCCGGCATGCCTTCGAGTGTGATCCGCAGATGGGACTATGATCCGGCCGATCAACGGCTCGACGTCACCTTCGTGACCGGGCGTTTCTACAGCTATCACGCCGTGCCCGAGGCAGTGGCGCAGGGACTGGGCGACGCCTTTTCCAAGGGCAGCTATTTCAACCGGCACATCCGCGACCATTACGCCTTTACCGAGCATCGCCGGCGCGCGTCAGCTGCCGATTAGGTGCAGCGCGACCTGCCGCCGATGCGGCCGGCGGCGGTGCTCGAACAGATAAACGCCCTGCCACGTGCCGAGCGCGAGCCGCCCGTCGATCAGCGGGATCGACAGATGGATGCCGGTGAGCACCGCGCGCAGATGGGCAGGCATGTCGTCGGGGCCCTCGTCGTCATGCGCATAGCCGGTGCCTTCGGGCGCGAGCCGCGTAATCCAGTCCTGCAGATCGCTCCGCACCTCGGGCGCGGCATTCTCCTGGATCAGCAGCGAGGCGGAAGTGTGGCGGCAGAACAGCGTGAGCAGGCCCTGCTCGAACGCCTGATCCGCGATCCAGCGAGTCACGTCGCGGGTGATCTCGACCAAGCCCTGGCCGGTCGTATCGAAGTGGAGGATGTGCGTTGCCTGGCGCATCGTCTGAAGTGGCTCCCCGAGTTGGATTCGAACCAACGGCCGCTCGATTAACAGTCGAGAGCTCTACCGCTGAGCTATCGGGGAATGCCGGCTTCCCGGGCGGCCTGAGCCGCTGCGGAGGCGGCCCTATAGCAGCGCGATTCTCGGAATTGCAAGGGGGTCAGGCGATGAATTGTTCCATCGTTATGCGATCGTCGAGCGCATGCTCTGGATCGAACAACAAGGTGAGGTCGCGCATATGGTCGATCTCGACGCGCACCTCGGCGACCTCGCGCACTTCGCGCTGGTCGGCGACGGCGCTGACCGGGCGCTTGTCGGCCTCGAGCACGCGGATGCCGATGCGGGTCTTTTCGGGCAGGATCGCCCCGCGCCAGCGCCGCGGGCGGAACGGGCTGATCGGCGTGAGCGCGAGCAGCGCCGACCCGAGCGGCAGGATCGGGCCGTTGGCGGAAAGATTATAGGCGGTCGAGCCCGCCGGCGTCGCTACCAGCATGCCGTCGGCGACGAGCTCCTCCAGCACCACGCGGTCGTTGATGGTAACTTCGAGCTTGGCGGTCTGGCGGGTTTCGCGGAGCAGCGAGACTTCGTTGATCGCCGGAAGCACGCATTGCTCGCCGCCGATCGTGGTCGCGACCATGCTGAGCGGCGACACCCGAAAGGGCTTGGCCCGGGCGAGGCGTTCGTCGAGCTGCTCGAGCCGCCAATCGTTCATCAGAAAGCCGATCGTCCCGAGGTTCATCCCGAACACGGGGAGGATGCGGCGGCGCTCGAGCATCGCGTGGAGCGTCTGCAGCATGAAGCCGTCGCCGCCGAGCGCGACGACCTGCTCGGCCTGCTCGATCGACACCCAGTCATAGGCGGCGCGCAACTCTTCGGCCGCGACCTGCGCGGGCGAGGTCGGCGATGCGACGAGCGCGCGAAGCGTCATCCGCCGGTGACGCTCATGTGCCGTGCGACCGCCGGGGCGGAGCCCGGAGCGATCTGGAAGTCGTGCGCTGCCGGTTTGAGGTCCAGCGCCCGGGTAATTCGGGTATCGACCTCGGCAAGCCCGCCAGTGCGGATCGCCTCGCGCAGATCTACCGAATCCTCATGGCCTAGGCACATGTGCAGCTTGCCGTCGGTCGAGAGCCGGACGCGGTTGCACGTCGCGCAGAAATTGCCGGTGAGCGGCGAGATCAGGCCGAGCCGCGTCCCGGTCCCGGCCAGGCGCCAGTAGCGCGCGGGGCCGCCAGAACGATGATCGTCGGGCGAAAGATCGAAGGCGTCGCGCAGCTCGGCGAGCACGCGCGGCAGCGGCAGGAAACGATCGGCGCGGTCCTCGTCGATCGCACCTAGCGGCATCGTCTCGATCAAAGTGAGGTCATGGCCCTGCTCACCGGCCCAGGCGAGCATCGGTGCGATCTCGTGTTCGTTGAGGCCCTTGAGCGCGACCATGTTGATCTTGACTCGCAGCCCGACGGCCTTGGCGGCGGCGATGCCTTCCAGCACCTGTGCGACGTCGCCGTGGCGGGTGATGTAGCGGAAGGTATCGGGATCGCGGCTGTCGAGGCTGACGTTGATCCGGCGCATCCCCGCCGCGAACAGTTCCTCGGCATGGCGGGCGAGGCGGGTGCCGTTGGTCGTCAGGGTGAGCTCGTCGAGGCTGGTGCCGACCTGCCGGCCAAGGCGCCAGGCGAGATCGATCATGTCGCGGCGGACAAGCGGCTCGCCGCCGGTCAGGCGGATCTTGCGCACCCCGCGGGCGACGAAGCGCTCGGCGATCAGCGCGATCTCCTCGAGACTGAGCAGTTCGGCGCGGGGCAGGAAGGTCATCTGCTCGGCCATGCAGTAGCGGCAGCGCAAGTCGCAGCGATCGGTGACCGAAATCCGCAAATAGCTGATCGCCCGGCCGTGACGGTCCACCAGTCGCGCGGCGGTCGGAGCAGGGACACTGGCCATGGAGACGGGGTAAGGCCTTGTGCCGGCCCAAACAACCCTCCGGATGGCGGCGGGCGACGCTTCTCGCTATCGAGGGCGCAATGGATGACAATTTCGCGATCGTCGACACCGCTGCCGCCGCCGAGATCCCGGTGTTCGTGCTTTCCTTCCGCCAGCGCGACGAAGTCGCGGCGGCCGCGGCCGGCGGCGGCTGGCGCGTCGTCGCGGCACGGCGGTCCGATGGGCTGGAGCAGCGCTTCCTCGCCAGCGGCGCCAGCGTCGCAGTGATCGACGCACGAGGGGCGTTGAGCGAAGGGCTGGACGCGACAAAGGCACTCGGGGCGGCCATCGAGGCGCATGGCGGGGCGATGCTGATCCTCGCGGCGCAGAGCGACACCGTGCACATGCGCCACTTCTACGATGCCGGCGCGACGCACTTCCTCGGCAGCCCGATGTCCTCCGCGGCGATGGCGCACGCGATTCGCTTCGCGCATCGCCATGTCGAGCGCTTGGCGCGATCGCAGGGGCAGGGCGGCGGCGCGGTCGAGCCGCTAGGCTGGCGGTTCGATGCCGAGATGCGTTCGCTCCAGCTGACGCCCGGGCTCGCCAATCTGCTGGGTTTGAGCGAGGCGCCCGGGCTGCTCTCGGTCATGCGCCGGCTTGATCGCGACGATCGCGACCTCGTCAAGACCGCGATTCGGCGGCTGGGCCGCGATCACGGCTCGACGGCGTTCGCGCACGATCTTGCCGGGATCGGCCGGGTGGTGCAGCATCTCCAATATGATCCGCAGGGCGGCTCGCTCCACGCGCTGGTCGAGGCGCTCGGGATCGCGCCGGACGCGAGCCTTGCGGTGCGCGATGCGCTGACCGGCGCGCGCGATGCCACCAGCGCGCGGCGCTGGATCGACCGGCAGCTTGCCGAAGGGGGCACGGTCGGCGCGATCCTGATCGCGCTTAGCCGATTCGAGACGGTCAACACCGCCTATGGCCGCGACGCCGGCGATGCGCTGCTCCGCGGCGTGTCGCGGCGCGTGGCGGAGGTCGCGCGCGAGCAGCTCGGGCGCGATGCCATCGTCGCCCGGATCGGCGGCTCGGAGTTTCTCGTCGCCAGTCCCGACGCGACCCGCGCGCAACTTGCCGAGGCCGAGGCGAAGCTCGAGGAGGCGATCAGCCGGCCGTTCGTCGCGGCGGGCGAGATCGCCCATCTCGGCGCGCGCATGACCAGCGTCACCAGCGGCGCAGGCGATTCGGCGGGAAGCCTGCTGCGCCGGGCGAGCGAGGCGCTGCTCGGCGACGCGATACCGGCCGAACCCAACGCGCCGCCGCTCGAGGAGCTCGCCAACGACCTCCACCGCGCGCTCGAACGCAGCGAAATCGGCGTGCGCTTCCAGCCGCAGGTCGCGATCGCGTCGGGGCAGATCGTCGGAGTCGAGGCGCTCGCGCGCTGGCAGCATCCCCAGCTCGGCGAGATCGGGGCCGAGACGCTGTTCCTCGCCGCGCAGCGCGCGGGGTTGGAGACCCAGCTCAGCGATCATGTCCAGCGCCGCGCGCTCACCAATGCCGCGCAATGGCCTTCGAAGCTCGGCCGGCTGCGGCTGTCGATCAACGTCACCGCGAGCGACGTCGCCCGCGCGGGGTTCGCCGACAGCCTGCTCGGGCGGGTCGATGCGAGCGGCTTTCCGCGGTCGCGGCTGACCGTGGAGATCACCGAGAGCGGGATCATGGCCGATCTCACCGAGGCGGCGCGGCTGCTGTCGCAGCTGCGTGCGGCTGGATGCCGTGTGGCGATCGACGATTTCGGGACCGGCTATTCGAGCCTCGCCTATCTCAAGGCGCTGCCGCTCGATTATCTCAAGATCGACAAGCGCCTCAGCCACGACATCACCGGCGCGCATCGCGACCGGGTGGTGGTGCGCGGGGTGATCGACATGGCGCGATCGCTGGGACTGGCGGTGGTGGCGGAGGGCGTCGAGACCGACGCGCAGCTCGATCTGCTCGCCAAGGAGGGATGCCAGTATTTCCAGGGTTATCTCTGCGCCGAGCCGCTCGATGTGCCCGCGCTCGCCAATCTGGTGCAGGGATGAGCGATCCGCGCGACCTGACCGGCGTCTGGTACGGCCGCTATTCGGCGGATCATGGTGAGGAGGATAATGGCTTCATCGCCTTGCTCGAGGAGACCGGCGGCACGGTGACGGGCACCATCACCGAGCCGGACGAGGAAAGCGGCAGCATCCGCCGCGCCACGCTGACGGGGCAGCGCGACGGCGCGAGCCTGCGCTTCACCAAGCAATATGACGGCAGCGGCGGCTGGACGCATTCGGTCCGCTATTCGGGGATGGTCGACGCCGACGGCACCCTCGTGATGGGGAGCTGGATCGTCTTCGGCCTGACCGGCGCGTTCGACATGACCCGCGAGAAGTTCGACGCCGAAGCGCTGGAAGACGAGCAGGAGGAAGTGCTGCTGTTGTCGAACAGCACGCCGCGGGCAGAGCGGCCCCTCTAGAGCCGGTTTGCACCACGCGCCGATCCGGCGAACCGCCCACTTGCACGCGGTAATGCATTTCCGCGTCGATTCGACTCGCCAGATCGCAAGATATGCGTCACTATCGTAATAGAAGAAGCGCAGATCTTCTGGTGTATTGCTTGGTGTAAAGAGCGTTCAATCACTCGTGGGGAGCGAGATGATGAACTTTGGCAAGAAGCTGGTTTTTTTGTCTATCTGCTCAGTGGTCGTGGCCATGCCCTCGAGTGCGGCTGCCAAATGTCAGCCGAATAGCAATTTGCCGTGCACGGTCGACGCGGCGCCGACTGCGGCCCCGCGCATTTTGCCTGTTTTGCAGCCAATCGACGCCGGCGGGCGAGTAGTTACCCCGGTTCGTGAGGCGTCGGGAGAGCGCTTCGCAGGCGTTACTTGGGTCGAGGCGGTTGACTGGACGGCATTGTTCGTGGCGACCCTGCTCGCCTGGATCGTCTCGATGTATCCGGTGCTGTTCTATATCACGATGGTGTGGCCATCGCGGCAGCGGACGATCTTCAACACGCTTAGCCTCGACGCTCGAGAGGATTACATCCGGATATATCACGGGGCGGAACGGTTCGTGGTCAAGAAGCGCGAGCTCACCGACGCGGAGGAGCAGTTCGCCGCCCTTTACGATCGATGGTTCGGGCGCGGCCGCCTGATCGCGCCAGCGGTGATCGTGGGGCTGCTGATGATCGCCTATTGCTTTCTCGTCGTGGTCGCGGCGGGCAAGACCCTGTTCGCCGAGGCGGTCACTGGCATCGTCGAGATTCCCTTCGTGGCGGTGGCGGCGATGACGGGGGCGTATATCCTCGTATCGCTGGAGACGATCGGGCGGGTCACGCGCCGTGACCTGCTGCCGGACGATCTTTATCTGTCCGCGCTTCGTCTCGCCGCAGCAGTGCCGCTTGGCTATGCTTTTGCCGTTCTGGTCGGCGGCGCCGCCGCGCCCTTCGTCGCGCTCGCGATCACTGCCTTCCCGCTCCACCAGATCGGCGACTTTCTGCGAAGGCTCGCCTCTCAGCGGCTCGGGTTGGCGCCGCAAGTGCCATTCGTCTCGAATGACGTGCCCAGCCGGCTCTCCGGAGTCGACCATACTGTATGCGAGCGGCTGTCGGCGATCGGCGTCGATACGATCACGCAGCTCGCCTATAGCGATCCGGTCCTGCTGACGATGCGGACCAGCCTGTCGTTCGTCTTCGTGCTCGACGTGGTCAGTCAAGCGCTGGCGTGGGTCTACCTGGAAGGCAGGCTCGACAAGCTCCGGCCGATGGGGCTGCGAGGCTCGTTCGAACTCGCGGTGCTAAGCCACGAGTGCCAGATCGAGGGACCCGCCGGAGACAATGCCCGTGCGCTATGCGCTCCCCGCGATCCTCGACCTGACGCAGGAACAGGTGAATAACCTGCTCCATCAGATCGGCGACGACGTCTACGTCCGCTTCCTCATCCGCGCCTATGGCTGACCGGCAGCGCGCGCTCAGCCGGCCGCTTTCGCCAGCCCGCGTGACAATTGCAGCGCCCCATGCAGCCGCGCCTTGGGATTGGCCCAGGCGCGGCTGATGACGAGCTTCATGTCGGGACGCAGCTTCGCCGTTCCCTCGAGCTTGTCGACATAAGCGAGCAGCCCCGAGACGTTGGGGAACTTGTCCTCGTGGAAGGTGACCAGCGCACCCTTCGGCCCGACATCGATCTTGGCGATGCATGCGGTCTTGGCGTTGAGCTTGGCCTCGATCAGCTGGAGCAGGTTCTCGGTTGGCTCGGGCAGCTTGCCGAAACGATCGATCAGTTCGGCGGCGAATTCCTCGATCCCGCGGGTGTCCTCGATATCGTTGAGGCGGCGATAGAGCCCCATGCGCAAGTCGAGGTCGGGGACATATTCCTCGGGGATCATGATCGGCGCGTCGACGGTGATCGACGGCGACAGGTCCTTGGGACGGATATCGTCGCGCAGGCCGCCGGCCTTGGCGTCCATGATGGCCTCTTCGAGCATCGACTGGTAGAGCTCGTAGCCGACTTCCTTGATGTGTCCGGACTGCTCGTCGCCGAGCAGATTGCCTGCGCCGCGGATGTCGAGATCGTGGCTGGCGAGCTGGAAGCCGGCACCCAGGGATTCGAGATCGGAGAGCACCTTGAGCCGTTTGCCGGCCGCTTCGGTCATCTGGCGCTCGGGCGGCGTCGTCATATAGGCGTAGGCACGAGTTTTGGCGCGGCCGACGCGCCCGCGGATCTGGTAGAGCTGGGCGAGGCCGAACTTGTCGGCGCGGTTGACGATCAGCGTGTTGGCGCTGGGGATGTCGAGGCCCGATTCGATGATCGTGGTCGAGACGAGCAGATCGTAGCGGCGGTCGTAGAATGCCGACATCCGCTCCTCGACTTCGGTCGGCGCCATCTGGCCGTGCGCGACGACATAGCTGATCTCGGGCACGTCCTCGCGCAGGAACTTCTCGATGTCGGGAAGATCGGAGATGCGCGGCGTGACGAAATAGGCCTGGCCGCCGCGATAATGCTCGCGCAGCAGCGCCTCACGCAGGACGACGGGGTCCCACGGCATGACATAGGTGCGCACCGCGAGGCGGTCGACCGGCGGCGTCTGGATCACCGAGAGCTCGCGCAGGCCCGACATCGCCATCTGCAGCGTGCGCGGGATCGGCGTGGCGGTGAGGGTGAGGACGTGGACGTCCGCCTTCATCGCCTTGAGCCGTTCCTTGTGGGTGACGCCGAAGCGCTGCTCCTCGTCGACGATGACGAGACCGAGGCGCTTGAAGTCGATCGTCTTGGCGAGGATCGCATGGGTGCCGATCACGACATCGATCTTGCCCTCCGCCAGACCTTCCCTGACCGATTTGGCTTCGGCGGCGGGAACGAGGCGCGAGAGGCGGCCCACCTCGATCGGGAAGCCCTGAAAGCGCTCGACGAAGTTGCGGTGGTGCTGGCGGGCAAGGAGCGTGGTCGGGCAGACCACCGCGACCTGCATGCCCGCCATCGCCGCGACAAAGGCGGCGCGCAGCGCGACTTCGGTCTTGCCGAAGCCGACATCGCCGACGATGAGGCGGTCCATCGGACGCCCGGCGGCGAGATCCTCTAGCACGTCGTTGATCGCGCGGTCCTGGTCGTCGGTTTCCTCATAGGGGAAGCGATCGACGAACGCCGGATAGCCGCCATGATCGGGCTCGGCGACTTCGGCGGGGCGGGTGGCGCGCTTGGCGGCGGTGGCGATGAGCTCGCCCGCGATTTCGCGGATCCGCTCCTTCATCCGGCTCTTGCGGCGCTGCCATGCCTCGCCGCCGAGCTTGTCGAGTGTCGCGCCTTCCTCGCCGGCGCCGTAGCGACTGAGCACCTCGAGATTCTCGACGGGGACGTAGAGCTTGTCGCCGCCGGCATATTCGAGCGCGACGCAATCGTGCGGCGCCTTCTGCACCGGGATCTGGGTCAGCCCCTCATAGCGGCCGATGCCGTGCTCGATATGGACGACGAGGTCGCCCGGCGAGAGCGTGGCGAGCTCCTGAAGGAAGGCGTCGGTATTCTTGCGGCGCTTCGAACGGCGGACGAGGCGGTCGCCAAGCATGTCCTGTTCGGTGAGCAAAGCCACGTCGGGGGCCGTGAAGCCGTGATCGAGCGGAAGCACGACGAGGGCGATGCCCTTGTCGGCGGTGCCGAGCGCTTCCTGCCAGCTGTCGGCGTTGCGCGCACCTTTGAGGCCGTGATCGCCAAGCAATCCGGCGAGGCGCTCGCGTGCGCCGTTCGAATAGCTGGCGAGGATCGGCTTCTTGCCGTCCTTGCGAACCTTGGCGAGGTGGCTGACGACCGCCTCGTAGACATTGGTGCCGGCAGCGCGCTCCGGCGCGAAATCGCGCGGGCCGTCCACGAGGAAGTCGAGGACGGTGGCGCTTTCGGGTTCGTGGAACGGCGTTGCGATATGGACCGGGCCGTGGTCGAGCGCCTTGGCCCATTCGTCGGGCGACAGATACAGCGCGTCTGCGGCGAGCGGGCGATAGCTGCCGGGGGCCGAGGATTCGGCGCGAACGCGGTTCTGCTGATAATCGGCGATCGCCTCGAAGCGCTGCTCGCCGGCGCCGCCGGTCGCCGCGTCGCGGACGATCACCGCCTCATCGGGCAGATGCCCGAACAGTGTGTCGAGCCGCTCCTCGAACAGCGGCAGCCAATGCTCCATACCGGCAAGCCGGCGGCCATCGCTGATCGCCTGATAGAGCGGATCTCCGGTGGCGTTGGCACCGAACTTCTCGCGATATCGGCTGCGCAAGCGCTTGATCGATTCCTCGTCTAGCAGCGCCTCGGACGCGGGGAGCAGCGTGAAGCCGTCGACGCGGCCGGTAGTGCGCTGGTCCTCGGGCGAGAAGGTCCGAACGCTCTCGATCTCGTCGCCGAAGAAGTCGAGCCGCAATGCCTGCTCGGCGCCAGAGGGGAACAGATCGACCAAGCCGCCGCGGACCGCGAACTCGCCATGATCGTTGACCGTGTCGACGCGGACATAGCCGTTGGCCTGAAGCAGCGTCGAGAGCTTGTCGAGGCTGATCCGCTCACCCGGCGCGAGCCGCGCGACGAGCTGGCGGATGCGAAACGAGGTGAGGGTGCGCTGGGTCGCGGCGTTGATCGTGGTGATCAGCAGGCGCGGCTTGTCGGGCTTGCTCTGCAGCGCGTGCAGTGTTGCGAGCCGCTCGGACATGACGCGCAGCGTCGGGCTGGCGCGATCATAGGGGAGGCAGTCCCATGCCGGATAGCTGAGGATGTCGAGTTCGGGCGCGAAGAACGGTGCGGTCGAGGCGATCGCGCGCATCGCTGCTTCATCGGAGGCGATGAACACCGTGGTGCCGCCGGCGCGGGCGAGGTCAGCGAGCAGCCACGGCACGAAGCCGGAAGGCGCGCCCGAAAGGGTGAGCGGACGCGTGGCAGCGAGGATCTTCTTCAGGTCGGGCATTCTTGTCTCTTCTCGTCATCCCGGCGAAAGCCGGGATCTCGTGCCGCGGGCGAAGGGCGTGAGGCCCGAGACCCGGCTTTCGCCGGGGTGACGGCTAATTAGAAATCGGTACGTAGTTCAGGGTCTTGAGCGCGGTCATTATCGTGCCCTGGTAGCGCCCGGGCACGGCGGCGGTTCCCATCGCCCACGCCAGGATGTCGACGTCCTGCTCCTCGAGCAGCGCTTCGAACAGGTCGATCTCGGCGTCGTCCCAGTTCTTTGCATGCGCATCGAAAAAGCCGCCGATCAGCAGGTCGGCTTCCTTGACGCCGCGGTGCCAGGCACGAAAGCGCAGGCGCTTGAGGCGGTGTTCGCGGTCCACGGGATCTCCAACGCAAATCGGCCGGCGGCGCTTCGGCGCGGTCGGCTTGGGTTCGGCTCCAGATAAGGGCGAGCCTTTCGGAAAGCCAGTGCATCGATTAGGCCGATGCCGATGCGGCCCGACATTCTGAATCCCCTGTTCGCCGAAGTCACCGCGCTGAAGGGCATCGGCCCCGGGCTGGCCAAGCCGCTCGAGCGGCTCGGGCTGGCACGGGTGGTCGACGTCGCGTTCCATCTGCCGACCGGCTATGTCGACCGGATCGAGCGCGAAGAGCTGATGGCGGCCGACGCGGGGCGGGTGATCGCCATCCAGCTCACACCGGTCAACTACAAGATGGGGGGCAGCGCACGGGCGCCGGCGCGGGCACAGGCGGTCGACGCGCATGGGAATTATGTCAGCCTCGTCTATTTCGGCGGCAATTCGGGCTGGGTGAAGAAGCTGCTCCCGCTCAACGAGCCGCGTTGGGTTTCGGGCAAGCTCGAGCAATATGGCCAGGAGCTGCAGATCGTCCATCCGGACTATGTCCTGCCGCTCGACCAGAAGGACGAGGCGGGCGGGCGCGAGGCGATCTATCCCTGCTCGGAGGGGATCACCTCGCGGCGGATCGCAGCGCTGGCGGCGCAGGCGATCGAGCGAGCGCCCGAGCTGCCCGAATGGATCGAGCCGAGCCTCAAGGCACAGCATGGCTGGTCCGACTGGAAGCCGGCGCTGGCGGCGATCCATGCCGATCCGGCCGAGGCGAAGGCGCGCGAGCGGCTCGCTTATGACGAGATCTTCGCCAATCAGCTCGCTTTGCTGCTGGTGCGCGGCGAGGCGCGGGCCAAGCGCGGGCGGCCGCTCGCCGGGGACGGGCGGCTGCGCGGGCAGCTCAAGCTACCTTACGCGCCGACCGGGGCGCAGACGCGGACGATCCGCGAGATCGAGGGCGACATGGCGCAGAGCCAGCCGATGCTGCGGTTGCTGCAGGGCGATGTCGGTTCGGGCAAGACCCTGGTCGCGACGATGGCGCTGCTGATCGCCGCCGAGGCCGGCGCGCAGGGGGCGATGCTCGCGCCTACCGAGATCCTCGCCCGGCAGCATTTCGATACGCTGACGCGCATGTTGGCGGGGCTCGACGTAAACGTCGCGATCTTGACCGGGCGCGACAAGGGCAAGGCACGTGAGGCGACGCTGATGGGGCTCGCCGACGGATCGATCGACATCCTCGTCGGCACGCACGCGATCTTCCAGGAGGGCGTGCGCTACCGGGATCTCGGGCTGGTCGTGGTCGACGAGCAGCATCGCTTCGGAGTCGCAGAACGGCTGATGCTCCAGGGCAAGGCGCAGGTGCCGCCGCATCTGCTGGCGATGACCGCGACGCCCATCCCGCGTACGCTGCAGCTCGCGACGCACGGCGAGATGGATGTCAGCCGGCTCGACGAGATGCCGCCGGGGCGCGAGCCGATCGACACCAGCGTCATGTCCGAGGACAAGCTCGACGCACTCGTCGAGGCGCTGGGGCGGCATCTCGGCGCGGGCAAGCAGGCCTATTGGGTCTGCCCGCTGGTCGAGGAAAGCGAGAAGGTCGATCTCGCCGCCGCCGAGGAGCGCGCCGCGCAGCTGCAGGCGCGGTTCGGCGACAAGGTCGGCGTCGTCCATGGTCGGATGAAGGGGCCGGACAAGGATGCGGTCATGGCGCGTTTCGCCAGTGGTCAGATCGGCGTGCTGGTCGCGACGACGGTGATCGAGGTCGGCGTCGACGTGCCCAACGCCACCTTGATCGTGATCGAGCATGCCGATCGGTTCGGGCTCGCCCAGCTTCACCAGTTGCGCGGCCGCGTCGGGCGGGGCGGGGGCAAGTCGCATTGCGTGCTGCTGCGCGGGGCCGGGCTGAGCGAGACGTCGCGGGCGCGGCTCGCGCTGATGCGCGACACCAATGACGGGTTCCTGATCGCCGAGCGCGACCTCGAGCTGCGCGGTGGCGGCGAGCTGCTCGGCACGCGCCAATCGGGCGAGCAGCAGTTCCGGCTGGCAACGCCCGAGATGATGCAGGCGCTGATCGTCGCGGCCAATGCCGATGCGCGGCTGCTGGTCGATCAGGATCGCGGCCTCAAGACCCCTCGCGGGCAGGCGGCGCGTACGGCCCTCTACCTGTTCGAGCGCGACGCCGCGGTGGCGCTGCTACGTTCGGGGTAGCGGCCTATTTGCCCTTCAGCAGCGCGGCGATGAGCTCGTAATAGGTCGCGAGATCGATCGCCGGATCGAACTGGCAGCCGAGCCGCCCGCCAAGCCACCAGCGCACCTCGGCGACCACCGGTCCGGCGACCGGGAGGACGATGCGGATGCGGGCGCCGGTGTCGAATTCAGTGTCGCAGCGCGCCATCAGCCCGTGCGGCGAGATGTTGACGATCAGGAAGGCGAGCTGGCGGGCGTCGGGGCCGAAGGCGCGCGCGCGATAATGGACCTCGTCGCGCGAGACCTGCCGTTCGTCGGCGATGGCCAGATTGCCGATGCTGAAACCCACACGCGCCTCGCTCAACTCCAGAGGTACGCCTGCCGCAATAGCCGGCGCGCATGAATTCCGTTCGAACGAAGCTGCTTAACGCCTACTTACCGCGGCGGCGCCGTCAGTCGGCGACGAGCAGCCCATGCTTTTTCTTGCCGAAGCTGATCTTGACCTGCCCCGCCACCGCGACGTTCGCTGCCGGATCGCCGACCGGCTGGTCGTCGACCTTGATCGCGCCCTCGGCGATCTTGCGGCGGGCCTCGCCCCTGGAGGCGCAGAGGCCGAGCGCGATCAGCGCGTCGACGATGCCGATGCTGCCGCCGCTGACCTTATGGGTCGGCAGCGCGCCGCCGGCGGCGCCTTCCTCAAAGGTCCGCCGCGCGGTCTCGGCGGCTTCGTCCGCCGCCGCGGGCCCGCGGCACATCGCCGTCGCCTGGTTGGCGAGGATCTTCTTGGCCTCGTTGATCTCGGCGCCCTCAAGCGCCTCGAGCCGGGCGATCTCGTAGAGCGGCAGATCGGTGAACAGCCGCAGGAAGCGGCCGACGTCGCGATCGTCGGTGTTCCGCCAGAACTGCCAATAGTCGTAGTGCGAGAGCTGGTCGGGGTTGAGCCACACCGCGCCCGACATGGTCTTGCCCATCTTGCCGCCGTCGGCGGTGGTGATCAGCGGGGTGGTAACGCCGTAGACCTCGGTGCCGTCGACCCGGCGCGAGAGCTCGATGCCGTTGACGATGTTCCCCCATTGGTCCGAGCCGCCCATCTGCAACCGGCATGCGGCGCGCCGCGACAGTTCGAGGAAGTCATAGGCCTGGAGGATCATGTAGTTGAATTCGAGAAACGACAGCGACTGCTCGCGCTCGAGCCGCAGCTTGACCGAGTCGAAGCTGAGCATCCGGTTGACCGAGAAATGCTGGCCGTAGTCGCGCAGGAAGGGGAGATATTCGAGCGCGTCGAGCCATTCGGCATTGTCGACCATCACTGCGTCGGTGGGCCCCTCCCCGAACGTCAGGAAGTTCTCGAACACCGTCTTGATCGAGGCTATGTTGCTGGCGATCGTCTCGACCGTCATCAGCTTGCGCGCCTCGTCCTTGAAGCTCGGGTCGCCGACCTTGCCGGTGCCGCCGCCCATCAGCACGATGGGCTTGTGGCCCGCTTGCTGGAGCCGGCGGAGCAGCATGATCTGAACCAGGCTGCCGACATGGAGCGACGGCGCGGTCGGATCGAAGCCGATATAGCCGGGAACGATCTGGCGCGCGGCAAGGGCATCCAGCCCCTCGGGGTCGGTCACCTGGTGGATATAGCCGCGCGAAGAGAGCAGGCGGAGCAGATCGGACTGGTATTCGGTCATGATGCCGCGCCGCCTAGCATGGAGGAAGGGCCTTGGGGAGAGGATTGGGCAGCGCGGCGCTCGTGCCGCATCCGGATTTCGCACCGGTTTCGGTGCGCGGGATCGAAGCAATGCTCGGATGTACCGGCGACGGCCGATGGCTGGTCGAGTTCCGGGTCGACGGCGTCGCCGATCTGGTGATTCCGCCGCACGCACCGCCGCGCCGCACCGACGGGCTGTGGCAGCACAGCTGCTTCGAGCTGTTCGTCCGCCCCGAAGGCGGGGAAGGCTATTACGAATTCAACTTCGCGCCCTCGGGCGAGTGGGCGGCCTATCGCTTTACCGGCTATCGCGAGGGCATGGCCGACCTGCCGCTGGGGGTGCCGGCGATCGAATGGTGGGGCGGCGAGATTCGGGCGGCCTTCGACCTGTCCGGACTGCCCGACAGCGACTGGTGCGTCGGGGTCACCGCGGTAATCGAGGAGACCGGCGGCAAGCGCTCCTTCTGGTCGCTCGCGCACCCGCCGGGCAAGCCCGACTTCCACCACGAGGCGAGCTTCGCGTGGGAAGTGCCGGCCGCGGCGCGCGGATAGAGGCCTCAGGCGCGGACGGCGGTGACAGCCGTAGCGAGGACGAGCGCGTCCTCGGCAAAGCCGGTGGTCACCCGGTCATGCTTGCGCATCGCCCGCATCCGCGCCGTGAAGGTGATGTAGGACGCGATCACCGCGGTCGCTCCCGCCAGTGCGGCGGCGGCAAAGCGCTGGCGCTTCGGGGCAAGCGCCATTCCTGCGAAGCCGGCGTTGAGACAGCGGATCACCACCGCGGGCGGGATGATCCGGTCCGGCGCGCTCTTCTGCTTGTCGCCGACCAGCTCATAGGCCGCCAGCGCGGTGGTGCCGAGCGATACCAGCGGATGCGAAAGGAAGCGCGGGGCGCCATTGTCCGACGGCAGTTCGCCGGTACGCGCGGCATTGGCGACGATCGCCAGCGGCGTCATCGAACGCGATCCGGCGACGATGCCCATCAGGATCGAACGGAGCATGCGGTGGTTTCCTTCTCGAGGGTGCGCGGGCTAAACCGACGAGGCGGCGCGACGATCCGGCTTGCGTCGCGCCGCGACTCCCGGCACCTCGCTGGCCATGAAATTCGGCATCGATCGGCTGCTCGCCGACCCTGAGTTGCGCAAGCCCCTGGCGGGCAAGCGCGTCGCGCTGCTGGCGCATCCCGCCTCGGTGACGGCGGATCTCACCCATTCGCTCGATGCGCTCGTGGCTTCCGGTCTCAACGTTTCGGCGGTGTTCGGGCCGCAGCACGGGGTTCGCGGCGACCTTCAGGACAATATGATGGAGTCGCCCGACTTTACCGATCCGACCTATGGCATGCCGGTGTTCAGCCTCTACGGCGAAGTGCGCCGCCCGACCGGCCAGTCGATGGGCACGTTCGACGTGATGCTGGTCGATCTTCAGGACGTCGGCTGCCGCATCTATACCTTCGTGACGACGTTGCTCTACGTGCTCGAGGCCGCGGCCGCGCACGGCAAGGCGGTGTGGGTGCTCGATCGCCCGAACCCGGCGGGGCGGCCGGTCGAGGGGCTCACCCTGCTGCCGGGCTGGGAGAGCTTTGTCGGTGCCGGGCCGATGCCGATGCGCCACGGCATGACCCTGGGCGAGATGGGTGCGTGGTTTATCGAGCACTTCAACCTCGACGTCGAATATCGCGTGATCGAGATGGAGGACTGGCAGCCTGATGCGGCGCCCGGCTTCGGCTGGCCGTCCGAGCGCGTCTGGATCAATCCGAGCCCCAATGCGGCCAACGTCAACATGGCGCGCGCCTATGCCGGCACCGTGATGCTCGAGGGAACGCTGCTCTCCGAAGGGCGCGGGACGACTCGCCCGCTCGAGCTGTTCGGCGCGCCCGATATCGATGCCCGCGGGGTGATCGCCGAGATGCGGCGGCTCGCCCCGCAATGGCTTGCCGGGTGTACGCTGCGCGACGTCTGGTTCCAGCCGACCTTCCACAAGCATGTCGGCCAGCTCTGCGCGGGCGTGTTCATCCATGCCGAGGGCGCCGCCTATGATCATGCCGCGTTCCGGCCATGGCGGGTGCAGGCACTGGCGTTCAAGGCGATCCGCCGGCTCTACCCGGACTACACGCTGTGGCGTGACTTTCCGTACGAATATGTCTTCGACAAGCTGGCGATCGACGTGATCAACGGCGGGCCGGGGCTTCGCGAATGGGTCGACGACGCAGGCTCGGCGGCGAACGACCTCGACGCGATCACGCTTCCCGACGAGCAGGCATGGACAGAGGCGCGCCGGCCTTTCCTGCTGTATTGATTGCCTAAGGCAGCACCAGGGATTAACGACCGCACCATGCTGGCGGGGCTCATTTTCGCAATCGAGGAGGCTGACGACCGTCCGGGGACGCTCGTCGCGACGCTGCCGTTCGGCGGCATGACCTTGCTCGAATATCAGGTCCGGCTGCTCATCGGGGCCGGAGCGGGGCAGATTCTCGTCGCCGTAGGACGGATGACCCCCGCGCTGCTCGCCGCGGTAAACCGGGCAGGGCGGCGCGAAGTCAGCGTCGAAATCGTCCGCTCGGCCGAGGAAGCCGCCGAGAAGGTGCAGGACGGCGCGCGGGTGCTGGTGATGGCCGACGGGCTGGTCACCACCGATCCGGTGATGGACCGGATGGGGCACGAGGGCCCCGAGGCGCTGCTGGTCACCGACGATGCGGGTTCGCCGGCGGCGATCGAGCGGCTCGACATGCGCGACTCCTGGGCCGGCGTCGCGCGGATCTCGACGGGGCAACTCATACAGATCGCGCAGATGCCCGACGATTACGATTTCCAGTCGGCGCTGCTCCGCGTCGCCGCGCAATCGGGCGCCGAGCATGTGCCGCTCACTGCCGGCTGGCTGCGCAGCGGCCATGCCGTCGAGCACAGCGCCGAAGGGCTCGCCGCGCGCAACACCGGCGTGCTCGCCGCACTGACCGAACGCAGGGTCGACTGGGCCGATCGCTGGGTGTTCACGCGGATCGCCCGGATGGCGCTGCCCGAGCTGGTCGCGCGCAACGTGCCCGCTTGGGGGCTGCTCGGCGGCGGCGGTCTCCTCAGCCTTCTCTCGTTCACCGCGGTCGGCTTCGGCTGGGAAGGCACAGGGCTGATCGCGTCGCTGCTTGCCGCGGCCACGCTTGCCACCGGCGGGGCAATGGCGGCGCTGCGCGGCGAGGAGCGGCGTGCGCGCGGAGTGGAATGGACGCTGCTCCTGCTGTTCGGCGGAGTCGCCCTCGGATGCGGCTGGATCGAGCGGCTGCGGCTCGACACGACGACGCCGCTGGTGCTCGCGATAGTTGCGGTCGCCGCGCAATTGCTGATCGAGCGCGCGCCGCCGCGACACCGGCGCTGGTGGGCGAGTCCGTCGGCGCATCTGCTGCTGCTGACGCCATTCGCGCTCGCCGGCCTTGTCGAGTTCGGGCTGGGCGCGGTGGCTGCATATGCCTTTGCGACGCTCGCCGCCGCAGTTGAGGGCACTCGCGAAAAAGCTTAGCTTCGCTTTAAGGACATTCCGCTAGTTAGAGGTCGATGTCGGATAACCGGATCGACATAAATTCGGGCGCCAACGACGGCGCCATCCCGCTGCTTGCCCGCGCGGCGGCTGCGGAGACGCGCGTCCAGCACAGGCTGGCCGTGGCGATCGACGATTTCTTCCTTCCCGAAGAGGCGCGGCTCGACGAACGGACGCGAATCGCACTGGCGCTGCTGCTCCGCGCGCTGATCGATTCCATCGAAGCCGAGATCCGGGAACATGGCGCGCAATTGCTCGGCGCGCGGGGCGAGACCCGCCTCGCCACTGCTATCCTCCGCACCGAAGCGGGGGTGTTCGAGCGCCTGTTCGATTCGGGCGTGCTGCGCGATTCCGGCCTGATGGCCGAGCTGATTGCGCGGGTCCGCCAGGATGCGATCGGTGCGGCGCTGCCGATGCATGCGCCCGACGATCCCGAGCAGCCCAGCCTGATCAACCGATTCGTCCAGCATCCCGATCTTGCGCTCGCGAGCGGAGCGATGGCGGTGCTCGTCGCCGAAAGTCGGCGTCGCGGTGGTCCCGATGTGGGACAAATCACTCATACGGATCTGCCGGCCGAGCTTCACCACCGGCTGGTCTGGTGGGTCGCGGCGGCACTTCGCGAGCGCGTCGGCGATGTCGTCGACGGGGCGCTGGCGGTGCTCGATCGCGCGCTTTCGGAGGCCGCCCAGCGCAGCCTTGCGGGCTATGACGAGGGCGAACGGCTCGAGGCCGCGGCGATGCGTTTCGCCACCGCGATCGACGCGCGGCCCGACGAACTGCCGCGGCTGCTGGTCGAAGCGCTCGGCGACCGCCGCATCGTGCTGTTCCTCGCGCTCTTCGCGCATGCGTTGGGCGTTCATTATGCGATCGCCCGCGAGATCGTCCTCGACGCCAGCGTCGATCGGCTGTGGCTCGCGCTGCGTGCGCTCGATCTCGGGCGCGAGACGATAGCGCAGATCGGCTTCGCGCTGTGCGAGGCCGACCCGCGCCGCGACGTGGAGCGGTTCGCCGATAAGCTCGACTCGATTCTGGCGATCCCCGCCGATGCCGCGCGCGAGGCGATCGCCCCGCTGCGGCTCGATCCCGATTACCGCGCCGCGATGCTCGCGCTGGCGCAGGCAAGGGCGGCGGCATGAACGCGATCGATCGTACCCTGCCGGTCTCGTGCGGCCGGCTCGACCGCGAGGGCCGGCTGATCGAGGCCGAGACCCGGCTCGCCGAGCTCAACCAACGCGCCGGCGGAGCGCCCGGCGCGCCGCTGGCTTTGCCGCAGATCGCGGCACTGGCCCGGCTCTCGCAGCGGCTCGGCATCGCGATCTCGCGCAACGTCGTCGCCGCGGACGGGGACGAGGACCTCGACCTCTGGGTCCGCGCCGAGCCCGAGACGGGCGGGGTGCGGCTCGAAGTGAGCGGCTGGCGCCAGCGTCCGGCCTGGCGGGCGACTGCGCCCGAGCTGGAGCGCGAAGGCGATTTCTTCCGCTCGGCCGCCGACTGGCTGTGGGAAACCGACGCGTCGCTGCGCATTACCTTCCTCTCGATCGAGGCTGGCGACCGCTATGGCTTCGATTCGAGTGCAATGCTCGGTCAGCCACTGACCCGGCTGTTCCATCTCGAGCAGGACGAAAGCGGCAATCTGCCGATCCTCGACGCGGTTGCGGCACAGGTTCAGTTCGACGGCCAGAAAGCCGAGATCCGCGGCACCGGGCGGATGGTTCGGCTCGCGGCGACTCCGCGGAGCGATCCGGGCGGGCGGTTCGGCGGCTTTGTCGGCGCCGCGCACATGCTCGACGCGCCCGCTCCGCCCGCGCTCGGGCCCGACGCACCGCTGCCGGCACCGGCGGCGGCATTCGGCGGCTTTCCCGATTCGTTCAGCCAGCGGCTCGATCGCGCGCTGCGCGGCCCGCTCGGCAAGATCATCGCCAATGCCGACAGTATCAGCGCCCAGCTGGAGGGGCCGCTCAAGCCCGACTATGCCGAATATGCCAGCGACATCGCCAATGCCGGACGGCATCTGCTCGGGCTGGTCGAGGATCTCGTCGACCTGCAGGCGATCGAACGCGAGGATTTCGCGATCCAGCTCGAGCCGATCGATCTCGCCGATGTCGCGCGGCGGGCATCAGGGCTGCTCGGCGTCCGCGCGGCACAGTCGGACGTACGGATCGACAAGCCGGCGCTCGACGAGAATCTGCCGGTAAGCGGCGAATTCCGCCGGGCGCTGCAGGTGATGGTCAATCTGATCGGCAACGCGGTGCGCTATTCGCCGGCGGGCGCGATGGTGTGGATCCGCCTCGAGCGCGACGGCAATAAGGGCTGCGTGATCGTCGCCGATCAGGGCAAGGGAATCGCGCATGAGGACCATGCGCGGATCTTCGAAAAGTTCGGCCGGGTCGACGACAGCGAACCCGGCGGCTCGGGGCTGGGGCTCTACATTGCCCGCCGGCTCGCGCGCGCGATGGGCGGCGATCTCACTGTCGACAGCGCTCCCGGCATGGGCGCGCGGTTCGTCTTCTCGCTTCCGCTGCGGGACTGACCCACAAGCGAAAAGGGGTGCCGGCTATCGCAGGCACCCCATTCGATCAGCGGCGGCGGCAGACCGTCACGCGGCCCTGGTAGCGCCGCCATTCGGTCCAGCAGACGCGGCGGTGATTCCGGTAATGGCGGCCGCGGTTGTAATTGCGTCCGCGCTCCCAGCCGCGATGGCGACGTTCCCACCGACGGCGGTCGCCATCGCGATAGCGGCTGCCGTCGCGGTAGTTGCTGTCGCGATAGCCATAGCCATAGTCCTGAACGGCGGCCACGGCGCTGACGGCGGTCACCGGAGCGGCGCTGGCAGCGTTCGCGCCGGCTATCCCGGTCATGGCGAGCGCGGCGGCGGCGATCATCCTGACGATTTTCATCTCACTCTCCTCTCGGTCTTTGTCTTTCCCGCAATAGAGGGAAGCTACGCCGGGCGAGGCTTCGCGTTGCTGAATCGAGTTGTAGTCTCAGGTACAGGTTGGGCGCTCTCCGAAGCGGAAGCTGGTTTCCGGCATTAGACCAGCTTATGGCTCGGCGATGGTCCGCCCCCATCTGCCGCTCAACGCGCTGCGTGCGTTCGAGGCTTCGGCTCGGCACCTTTCGTTCACGCGGGCGGCCATTGAGCTCTGTGTCACCCAGGCGGCGATCAGCCATCAGGTGAAGGCGCTCGAGACGCGACTCGGCGTCAAGCTGTTCCGCCGCCTCCCGCGCGGGCTAGCGCTGACCGACGAGGGCGTCGCGCTGCAGCCGGCGCTCGCCGAGAGCTTCGATAGAATCGCCGAACTGGTCGAAGGCATCGCCAGCGGCGAGGCGACTCAGCTGCTCTCGGTGGCCGCGGTGGGGACCTTCGCCACCGGCTGGCTGCTGCCGCGCCTGCCGGCGTTCCGCGCGGCGCACCCGCGAATCGACTTGCGGCTGTTCACCAACAACAACCGGGTCGATCTCGCCGGCGAGGGGCTCGACTATGCGATCCGCTTCGGCGACGGCGCGTGGCATGCGACCGAAGCCCTGCCGCTCGTAGAAGCGCCACTGAGCCCGCTTTGTACCCCCGCCCTGGCGCGCGACCTCTGCGAGCCGCGCGACCTGATCCGCATGCCGCTGCTGCGGTCCTATCGGGCCGACGAATGGCCACGCTGGTTCGAAGCCGCCGGCATCGCGCCACCTTCGCTCAAGGGAGCGGTGTTCGATTCCTCGCTCGCCATGGCCGAGGCGGCGCTGCAGGGTACGGGCGTGGCGCTGGGGCCGGCCTCGATGCTGGGCCGATTGATCGACGACGGCGCGCTGGTGCGGCCGTTCACGGTGGAAGTGACTGCGGGCCGCTATTGGCTGACTTGGCTGAAGTCGCGGAGTCCGACGCCGGCGATGGCGGCATTTCGAGAGTGGCTGGCGCAAGCGGCAGCTGAACCCACCGCCCTGCAGCGGTCAGAGAAGATATCGCCTTAGGTCCAGCCCCTCCCTGCGTGGCAGGGAGGGGGGACTTGTTCCTTAGCGCCGGTCGACCGGGACGTAGTCGCGCTGGGTCGGGCCGGTGTAGAGCTGGCGCGGACGGCCGATCTTCTGCTCGGGGTCCGAGATCATCTCGTTCCACTGCGCGACCCAGCCGACGGTGCGGGCGAGAGCGAACAGTGCGGTGAACATCGTCGTCGGGAAGCCGATCGCCGAAAGGATCACGCCCGAATAGAAATCGACGTTGGGGAACAGCTTCTTCTCGACGAAATAATCGTCCTTGAGCGCCATTTCCTCGAGCTGGAGCGCGACTTCGAACACCGGGTCGGTGACGTTGAGTTCCTTGAACACCTCGCGCACGGTCTTCTGCATCACGGTCGCGCGCGGATCGTAGTTCTTGTAGACGCGGTGGCCGAAGCCCATCAGGCGGAACGGATCGTTCTTGTCCTTGGCGCGGGCGATAAACTCGGGGATGCGCTCGGGACGACCGATCTCGTGGAGCATGTTGAGCGCCGCCTCGTTCGCACCGCCATGCGCCGGGCCCCAAAGGCAGGCGATGCCCGCCGCAATGCACGCGAAGGGGTTTGCGCCCGACGAACCGGCGAGGCGCACGGTCGAAGTCGACGCGTTCTGCTCGTGATCGGCATGGAGGATGAAGATGCGGTCCAGCGCCTTCTCGACGACGGGATTGACGACATATTCCTCGGCGGGGACGCCGAAGGTCATGCGCAGGAAATTGCCGGTGTAGGACAGGCTGTTGTCCGGATAGAGGAACGGCTGCCCGACGCTGTACTTGTACGCCATCGCCGCGATCGTCGGCATCTTGGCGATGAGCCGGTGGCTGGCGATCATCCGCTGCTTGGGATCGGTGATGTCGGTCGAGTCGTGGTAGAAGGCCGACAGCGCACCGGCGACGCCGCACATCACCGCCATCGGGTGCGCATCGCGACGGAAGCCGCGATAGAAGGTCGCGAGCTGCTCGTGCAGCATCGTGTGACGGGTGATCGTATTGTTGAACTTCTCGAGCTCGTCCTTCGCCGGCAGCTCGCCGTTCAGCAGCAGATAGGCGACTTCCATGAAGCTCGACTGCTCGGCGAGCTGGCCGATCGGATAGCCGCGGTGGAGCAGGACGCCCTCGTCGCCATCGATATAGGTCAGGCCCGATTCGCACGACGCGGTGGACGTGAAGCCGGGATCGTAGGTGAACGCGCCCGTCTGGGCGTAGAGCTTGCGGATATCGACGACGTCGGGACCGACGCTGCCCGTCAGGACCGGGTATTCGACTTCCTTGCCCGCAACCTGAAGCTTCGCGGTGTCGCTCATAAACGTCGTCCTTGTCTGGCCCGATCAGGCGGGCTTGGTCATGTGATCGGCGATGCGGGCCAGGCTTTCCTCCCGCCCCAGCAATGCCAGAACGTCGAAAATGCCCGGAGAGGTTCGTCGCCCGGTGAGTGCGGCGCGCAAAGGCTGCGCGACGGCGCCGAGCTTGACCCCCGCCTCGTCGGCGACGGTCCGTACCGCCGCTTCGAGAGCCTCCGTATCCCAGCTTCCGGCCGCGTCAAGCTCGGTGTGCACCGCAGCAAGAAGCGCAGGCGCGCTGCCCTCCAGCAGAGGCCTGGCGTCCTCGTCGACTTCCAGCGGCCGCGTCCGGAAAAGGAACATCGCGCCCTCGGCGATCTCGTTGAGGTTCGCGGCGCGCGGCTTGAGCGCGGGCATCGCCGCCTGGAGCAGCGTCGATTGCGATTCCGTGATATCGAAGGGCAGGCGCGCCGCCACCAGGGCGGCGAGGCGTTCATCGTCGGCGGCACGGATGTAATGGCCGTTCAAATTCTCGAGCTTCTTGAGGTCGAACCGCGACGGGCTCTTGCCGACGCCGGAAAGATCGAACCACTCGATCGCCTGTTCGCGACTGATGATCTCGTCGTCGCCATGTCCCCAGCCGAGCCGGAGCAGGTAGTTGCTGACCGCCTCTGGAAGCAGGCCCAGCTCGTCGCGATAGGCGTCGACACCGAGCGCGCCGTGGCGCTTGGAGAGCTTGGCGCCGTCTGCGCCATGGATCAGCGGGATATGCGCATAGACGGGCTCGGGCCAGCCCATCGCGCGATAGATCGGGAGCTGGCGGAAGGCGTTGTTGAGATGGTCGTCGCCCCGGATGATGTGGGTGACGCCCATGTCGTGATCGTCGACGACCACCGCGAGCATATAGGTCGGCGTCCCGTCCGAGCGGAGCAGGACCATATCGTCGAGTTCGCTGTTGTTGACGGTGACCGAGCCCTGAACCTGATCCTCGATCGTGACGCTGCCCTCGCGCGGTGCCTTGAGGCGGATCACGAAGGGCGCGCCCTCGGCTGCCTCGCCGGCATCGCGATCGCGCCAGCGACCGTCGTAGCGCAGCGGCTGCTTGTTGGCGCGTTGCTCGGCGCGCATCGCCTCGAGTTCCTCGGCGGTGGCGAAGCACTTATAGGCGTGGCCGTGGGCGAGCATCTGCTGCGCGACCTCGGCGTGCCGCGCGGCCCGCGAGAATTGATAGACTTCCTCGTCGTCCCATTCGAGGTCGAGCCACCGCATCCCGTCGAGGATCGCCGCGATTGCCGCGTCGGTCGAGCGGGCGCGATCGGTGTCCTCGATCCGCAGCAGGAACTTGCCGCGGTGGTGGCGGGCGAACAGCAGGTTGAACAATGCAGTACGCGCGCCTCCGATATGGAGGAACCCGGTGGGGGATGGCGCGAAGCGCGTGACGACAGCCTTGCCGGTGCCGGTATCAGATGTTGCGCTCAACCGCGCATGCTCCCAGAGTTGATGATCGATGGCCAGCTCAGCCGCCGAGGCCCCTAGCACGGGGTTGCCCTCCCTTCAAATGGGGGCGCGGGAGCGGCTTGGCCGGAGCGTGGCGGCGCTGGAGCGATGGCTCGAGGCCGAGCGCGAACAGCTGGTATTGTGGCTGCCAGTGATGCTGGGCGGCGGGATCACGGCATGGTTTCTGCTCCCCGATGCGCCACGATGGATCGGGTTCATACTCGCGGGAGTCGCGGTGGCGCTGATTGCGACCGGGCTGCGCGAAGGCGGCCGGGCGCAGCGGGTTGCAGCGATTGCCGGATTGGCGCTGGCCGGTGGATGCGCGCTGATCTGGTGGCGCGCCGAAACTGTCGCGGCGCCGGTGCTCGCGCGTCCGGCAGTGGTCCTTGTCACCGCGCGGGTAGAGCGCGTCCAGCAGCTGTTGGCGCGCGATATGGTCCGGGTCACGCTGGCGCCTGTCGACCATGCCGATCTGCCGCCCCGGATCCGGGTAAACCTGACCCTCGCGGACTTCCGGAAGGAAGTCGCACCGGGCGCGGTGATCCGGCTGCGCACGCGGCTGATGCCGCCGCCCGCGGCGGCGGTGCCCGGCGCCTACGATTTCGTCCGCGTCGCGTGGTTCGCAGGGCTGGGAGCGACCGGGAAGGCCTTTGCGCCGGTCGAGATCGTGCGCCCCGCAGCGCAATCCGGCGCCGATCTGCGGACGCGGCTGTCCAGCCATATCCAGTCGCGGATCGCAGGGAGCGCAGGCGGGATCGCGAGCGCTCTCGCTACCGGCGATCAGGGTGCGATTGCCGAAGAAGACGCCGAGGCGATGCGCCGCTCGGGCCTCGCCCATCTGCTGTCGGTGAGCGGGCTGCACGTCACCGCCGTCACCGCTGCCGCGATGCTGCTCGTGCTCCGCCTGCTCGCGCTCAGCCCGACGCTGGCGTTGCGCTGGCGCCTGCCGCTGGTCGCCGCCGGTGCAGGTGCGCTCGCGGCGGTCGGCTATACCCTGCTGACCGGCGCCGAGGTCCCGACGATCCGCTCGTGCGCTGCGGCGCTGCTGGTCCTGCTCGCGCTGAGCCTTGGGCGCGAGGCGATTACCTTGCGGCTGGTCGCGGCGGGCGCGGTGATCGTGCTGCTGTTCTGGCCCGATTCGCTCGCCGGACCGAGCTTCCAGCTGAGCTTCGCCGCGGTGACTGCCATCGTCGCGCTGCACGAGAGCCCGCGCGTACGCGGCTGGTTCAAGCGGCGCGAGGAGGGATGGGGCAGACGCCTGCTGCGCGGTCTCGGCTCGCTGCTCCTCACCGGGCTCGTCGTCGAGCTTGCCCTGGTGCCGATCGGGCTGTTCCACTTCCACAAGGCGGGCGTCTATGGCGCTCTGGCCAACATCGTCGCGATCCCGCTGACGACCTTCGTGATCATGCCACTCGAGGCGCTGGCGCTCCTGATGGACATCGCCGGGATCGGCGGGCCGTTCTGGTGGCTGACCGCGCAGGCGCTGGCGCTGCTGCTATGGCTGGCCCACACCACCGCCTCGGCTCCGGGTGCGGTCGCGGCATTGCCGGCGATGCCCGGCGCGGCCTATGCGCTGATCATTGTCGGGGGGCTATGGGTCGCGCTCTGGCGCACGCGGGTGCGCTGGATCGGCGCCGTGCCGGTGGTGCTCGGTCTTGGCTGGACGATGCTGACGCCGCCGCCCGATCTGCTCGTCACCGGCGACGGCCGGCACCTCGCGATCCGCATGGCCAGTGGCGAGATGGCGCTGCTGCGCGACCGCGCCGGCGACTATACGCGCTCGGTGCTCGGCGAAAACAGCGGCGCCGAGGCGGATCAGCTCGGATTGCTGTCGGAAGCCGAGGCTGCCCGCTGCAGCCCCGATCTCTGCGTGATCGAAGTGACATCAGCTGCTCGCCGGTGGCGGGTGCTTGCGACGCGGAGCGGCTATCTGGTGCCGTGGCGCGAGATGATCCCGCTGTGCAAGACCGTCGATGTGGTGGTGAGCGATCGCCGTTTGCCGCCGGGCTGCACCCCACGCTGGCTCAAGCTCGATCGCCAAGCGCTCGATCAGACCGGCGGCGTCGCGATCCGTTTCGATGCCGGCCGCGTCACCACCGTGCGCAGCGGCGGGCTGCACCCTTGGCTGAACCCGCTTCGCGTGCAGCCGCCATTTCAACGCAGGGAGAGGGCGACTGCGCCGGGCCCGCCCGAAATGCACAAGGCCGCTCCGGCGCAGAACGTCAGTGCTGGAGCGGCGCCTTAGTAGCGGCGCAGCAGCCCGGCCAGCCGACCCTGCACCCGTACCTGATCCGGCCGGTAGCGCTGGGCGCTATAGTCGCGGTTGGCCGGGTCGAGCCGCACCATCGCGCCTTCCTTGCGGAAATATTTGAGCGTCGCCTCGCTGTCTTCGATCAGCGCGACCACGATCTCGCCGTCGCGCGCCACTTCGGTGCGGCGGATCAGCGCATAATCGCCGTCGAGGATGCCGGCCTCGACCATCGAATCTCCCGCCACTTCGAGCGCGTAATGCTCGCCGGCGCCGAGCAGGGCGGCCGGGACCGGAAGCATGGTCGACCCCTCGAGCGCTTCGATCGGGGTACCTGCCGCGATCCGGCCATGCAGCGGAATCTCGACGACGTCGTTGGCCGGCGCGGGTGGGCTGGCGGCGGGAGCGCCAGGCTTGGCAGCCTTGGCGGGCGCGGGCTTGGCGTCACCACCGCGTTCAGGCACTCGCAAAACTTCGAGCGCGCGAGCGCGATTGGGAAGGCGGCGGATGAACTCGCGTTCCTCCAGCGCGCTGATCAGCCGGTGCACGCCGGACTTGGACTTGAGGTCGAGCGCTTCCTTCATTTCCTCGAACGAAGGCGAAACGCCGGTCTCCGCGAGCCGGTCGGCAATGAAGCAGATAAGCTCGTGCTGCTTGCGCGTGAGCATCCAGATCCTCCTGTCCAGAACAGACACGGAACGTTTATGCAATGTTCCGGGTGGTTGTCAAGCGAGGTCGAGGATTTCCACCGAGTCGCCTGGAAGGGCGGGGGGAGCGTGCGGCGCTCGCACGATCAGGCAGGTCGCGCGGGCGAGCGTGCGGAGCATGCCGCTGTCCTGCAGCGCCGCCGCATGGACCCGATCGCTTCGGTGCTCGGCGCGCAGATAATCGGTGCGTTCGCCGTTCGCGGGGAGCGCGTCGCCGAGCACCGCCTGGCGCGGCCGGGGCAGGGGATCGGCCGCACCCGCGAGGTGCGCGATGAGCGGGCGAACGAACAGCAAGGCGGTTACGAAGGCCGAGACCGGATTTCCGGGAAGCCCGAGCACGACCATGTCGCCGCGCTTTCCCGCCATCATCGGCTTGCCAGGCCGAAGCGCGATCCGCCAGAAGTCGATCGTCGCGCCTGCGCCCTCCAGCGCCGGACGAACCAGATCGTGATCGCCGACCGAAGCGCCGCCCGAGGTCACCAGCAGGTCCGCCTCGACGCGACGAAAGGCGTTCTCGAGCATATCGAGGCGGTCGGGGAGGATGCCGAGGTCGATTACCTCGACCGGCAGATCGGCGATCTGCGCCGCCAGCATCAGCCGGTTGGTCTCGGGCAGCTGCGCGTGGGCGAGGGGAGTGCCGGGCTGGACAAGCTCGTCGCCGGTCGCGGCAATGGCGACGCGCACCTTTCGCCGTACCGCGATCTCGCCCAGCCCTGCCGCGCCCGCCAGGGCCAGCCGCGCAGGCGTGAGCTGTTCGCCGGCACTGATCAGCAGGTCGCGTTCGGAAAAGTCGAGCCCGCGCCGCCGGACATTGCGACCGAGCGCCGCCGGCCCTTCGCCATCGAGCCGAAGGGTGTCGCCGGAGCGCGCGGCTTCCTCCTGGACCAGCACGGTGTCGGTTCCCGAGGGAAGCGCGGCGCCCGTGAAGATGCGGACGGCCTCACTGGAGCGCACCTCGCCCGCGAAGCCGCGTCCTGCAGCACTCTTGCCAATCACCTGCCACGGCCCGGGCAGATCGGCGAAGCGAATGGCATAGCCGTCCATTGCCGAGAGGTCGGCGCTCGGTTGGGTGCGTCGTGCGTGGATATCGGCCGCGGCCCAGCGTCCGGCCGCGGCGGCGAGGGATACGCGCTCGAGCGGCAGTGGCGCGGCGAGCGCCTGCAGACGCGACCAGGCTTCGGCGAGGGAGAGGAGCGCAGGCATGGCAGCAGCCATGTCCCGGGAAGGCCCACCGGCGCAAGAGCGGCCTAGCGCGGCGGCTGGCCGCCGGAGACGAGGCTGAGCTCGCGTTGGCGCAACGGCAGGCGGAACTCGCACAGGATGCGGTTATGCGCGGCCTCGATGACATTGGCGGGGCCGCCGCCGATTTCGGGAAGCGAAACCCAGAGCTGGGCACCGGGTGCGAACACCGCGCGGGTCTCCAGCTCGACGAGATGTGCGGTCAGCCCGCGGACGCGCGCGTTCCACCAGCGCACGCCCTCGCGGACGCTGGCCGGCGCATCGAGGCGGATCGCATGCTTATCGGGGATCATGCCTTCGCCATCGACATGGATCGGTGCCGGCGCGGGTGCGATATTGGCTTGCGCGCGTTGCGCATGGCGCAGCCACGGCATCAACATCTGCCAGCCCAGTTCCTCGTTGAAGGCGATGCCGGCTTGCCCGTCCTGCGCCCAGCGCACCGTGCCCTCGAGCGGCCGCAGCGCGTCGAAGGTGAGCTGGACGGCGTCGCCGACCGCGAGTTCCAGCTTCGTCTCTACGCCAACGCCGCCCTGCGAGATGTTGCGGGCCCGGGCGTGCTCGACCTTGTTGCCGCAGCGGATCGCGACGAGCTGCCGGATTTCGACTCGCGGCATGTTGCGGCGTTCGGCGGGCAGGCTGGCGAGGGTGCGGGCGAGCGTGCTGATGATGTCGATCGGAGTGTCGAAAAGGAAGCCGACCTCGCCATCGGAGCGCCAATCGACCTTGCCGGCAATCGCCTGACCGCTCGCAAGCTCCAGCGTCATCGGCTCTGCGTCGAGTTCCGCATCGATCTGGAGCGTCGCGCCGGCGGAAGACAGACGCTGGAGCGAGCAGGGGAAGCGCGCGCATTCGCCGACGAGGAACGCGGCATCGAAGGCGGCTTGCGCATCGGGCTGATGCTGCACCGCGCGCGGCGGCTCGGCCGAGAGCGAGAAAATGGTGGCGGACCTGAGTGCTTGAATCATCGTTATTTTCCCACCCGGCCGTGGGGCGACATTGCTTAAGGGGACTGAAAGCCCGGTTAATGATCGCGGTTCTGGAATCCCTAACTGCGCGCGCGGACAGGCACTCTCGAGTGCGTGTGGTCGCGATCCTTTTCATGCTGTTCGAGGCGATGCGAGCGCCAGCGCAGCAGCATGCCTGCAACGGAGGAGAGCATACCGAGGAACAGGCAGGCGAGCAGTGTCGGGTTATCCTTGGCCGCCTCCAGCGAAACGACGCCGATCAGGACCACGCTCAATGCGGAGGTGAGATAGCCAAGCCCCTTCAGCACCGATACTTCGCGCAACGCCTCGTCCTCATGACAGTTTGATGACAAGACAACGACGCCGATGTCGTCGCGTTCCGTGTCAGGCCGCCCAATCGCCGGACTTGCCGCCCTTCTTCGAAACAAGGCGGAGTTCGTTGATTATCATAGCCTTATCGAGTGCTTTGGCCATGTCGTAGAGGGTCAGCAGCGCGACGCTCGCGGCGGTGAGCGCTTCCATCTCCACGCCGGTCTTTCCCTCGGTGGCGGCAGTCGCGGTCACGGTGACGCCGGTCTCGTCGGGCGCGAGGTCGATGGCCACACGCGTTAGCGGCAGCGGATGGCAGAGCGGGATCAACTCGGCGGTTTTCTTGGCGGCCATGATCCCGGCGATGCGCGCGGTGGCGAGGACGTCGCCCTTCTGGACGCTGCCGGCGCGGATCGCCGCCGCCGCTTCGGGGGACATCGTGATGCGGCCGGCGGCCACCGCTTCGCGCGCGGTAACGATTTTACCGCCGACATCGACCATGTGCGCCGCACCGCTTTGATCGAGATGGGTGAGGCCGCTCATCCGACCAGCGCTCGCGTCGCAGCCTCGACATCGGGCTGTCGCATCAGCGACTCGCCGATCAGGAAGCAGCGAATGTCGTGCGCGGCCATCGCGTCGAGGTCCGCGCGGCTGGTGAGGCCACTCTCAGCGACGAAGGTGCAATCCTTCGGTGCGTGGCGGACGAGTTCATAGGTTTTTTGAAGATCGACCTCGAATGTCTTCAGGTTACGGTTGTTGACTCCGATCAGGCGCGACCGCAGCCGCAGCGCGCGTTCGAGCTCGTCCGCGTCATGGACCTCCACCAGTACGTCCATGCCCAATTCGATTGCGGCATGCTCGATCTCGACCATCTGCCCGTCGTCCAGCGCGGCAACGATGATCAGGATCGCGTCGGCGCCGATCGCCCGTGATTCGGCGACCTGCCACGGATCGACCATGAAGTCCTTGCGTATCACCGGCAGATCGCAGGCGGCGCGCGCGGCGATCAGATAATCCTCATGGCCCTGGAAATATTCCTGGTCGGTGAGCACCGACAGGCAGGCGGCGCCGCCCGCCTGATACGCGCGGGCATGTGCGGGCGGGTCGAAGTCCGGACGGATCAGGCCCTTGGACGGGCTCGCCTTCTTGATCTCGGCGATCAGCCCGAAGCCGCCGGCGGTAACGTGCGCGTCGAGCGCCGCCTTAAAGCCGCGCGGCGGCGAAGGCGTGGAATGCTGCGCGGGCGCGGCGCGGCGGGCAGCTACCTCGCGGCGCTTGGTGTCGAGAATAGTGTCGAGGATCGTGGTCATGCAAAGGCGATCCAGCAGTCGAGCAGCGCGTTGGCAAGCCCCGCATCGATCGCCTCGGCGGCTTCCTCGACGCCATCGACGAGCGTGGTGGCGCGTCCAGCGACCATTAGCGCGGCGGCAGCGTTCAGCAAAACGGCGTCGCGATATGCCCCGGGCTCGCCCCGGAGCAGGCGGCGCAGCGCCAGCGCGTTATGTTCGGGGTCGCCGCCACGGATCGCTGCCAGTGGGTGACGCGGCAGACCGGCGTCCTCGGGGGTGATCCGGGTCGGCAGGGTGGCGCAGCCGACATTGACCACGATGCTCGCGCCTTCGGTCGAAAGCTCGTCGAGGCTTTCCTCGCCCGAGACGATCGCCGCCGCTTCGGCCCCGAGCTGAGTGAGTGCTTCGGCATAGATCGGCGCGTAATCGGGGCGAGCAATGCCGATCAGCTGGCGGGTGACATGCGCCGGATTGGCGAGCGGGCCCATCAGATTGAAGATCGTGCGACGGCCGATGCGGCGCCGCAAAGGCCCGATCCGCGCCAGTGCGGGATGGTGATGCTGGGCGAACAGGAAGGCGATGCCGAGCTCGTCAAGGCTCTCCTGCGCGCGCGCCGAGGCCCGATCGAGGTTGAGCCCGGCCGCTTCGAGCGTGTCGGCGGCGCCCGCCTTGGACGAGGCAGCACGGTTGCCGTGCTTTGCAACGGGCACGCCGCAGGCGGCAACGACAAGGCTCACCGCGGTCGAGACGTTGAGCGTGTGATGGCCATCGCCGCCAGTCCCGCACACGTCGATCGCGCCCGCCGGCGCCGTGACCGGGATCAGCCGCGCGCGCATCGCTCGCGCCGCCTCGGCGATCTCGATGCTGGTCTCGCCGCGGACGCTCAGCGCGACCAGAAAATGTTCGATCGCTTCTTCGGGCGCGGTCCCGTCGAGGATGTCGGCAAAGGCCTGCGCGGCGCTCTCGCGGGAAAGCGGCGAGGCGGGATCGGGTAGGAGCGTCGATACGGTCACTGCGTCTCTATTCCGGCGGGGCGAGCGGGAGTCGAGCAAATCCTGTTGCGGGGCCGCCAAGTCGGGCTGTGCCAAGCCCTGAGGCGACTGCAGCAACGTGTCGTGGCGGGAATGCGAGAACTGCGGTACGGACGATCTGCTCGCCAGCGTAGTCAGAAGGAGGGCGCATGCGTCTGAACCGGGAAACTGTCATCCTTTCGTCGGTTGCGTGTCTCGCGATCCTATCGGCTTGTGCGCATAGACCGGAGGCGATGACCGACGTGCAGGTGACCTATGCTTGTGACCGGGCACCGGGAATGGTCGTACTCTATGCCGGAGATACTGCGCGGATCGTCACGCCGGGCAGCGACGACACGATCCTGCTCCAGCGCAAGCCTGCGAAATCTGGCTTCTGGTACCAATCTCCCACACACAGCATCCGTGGCAAGCGCAGGCAGGTAACCTATACGGTGGGCCGAATGGTTCCGATGATGTGCACCGCGCCCTGACGTGTCGCTGATCGGTCGCGCATCGGACATGTTCGGCCGGCTGTGCGCATTTCTCTATCCGCAACGGTTCTCGGTCCGACCGATGCCGCTGGCGAGCGCGCTTTTCGAAGGACCGGCGGACGCGTTGTACGTCGCGCTGGCAGAGCATTGGTCGTCCGACCCCGATTACGCGACGGAGCCGGATGCCGGTTCACGAGCGGACGAAATCGAGAGGCGCTATTCGCTGGTCCTTCCCGAGGATTTCAGGGAATACCTCCTTCATGCCTCGCCTCGCGAATTCCATTGGGATTTTCAGGGAACGCAGTGGTGGCCCGCCGGCGAGATCAAGAATCTTGTCGACGAGTGTCCCGACTGGCCTCCAGGCCACCCGGAGGTCGATGAAGAACGCGATAAATATCTGGTATTCGCGGACTATCTTGTCTGGTGCTATGCTTGGGCGATCTGCTGCTCCGAAGGCGCGAACCGCGGAAAGATCGCCATCATCGGCGGGATGCCCGAAACGTTCGTAGCCGGCAGTTTTCGGGAGTTCCTCAGGCTCGAGCTCGCCGACGACCTGCAGATCCATCAGGGGCCGCCACGCTAAGCCAGCGCCTTAACCTCGATCCCCGCCAGCTTTAGGAAGTTGGCGAGCATCGCATGGCCATGCTCGGTGGCGATGCTCTCGGGGTGGAACTGGACGCCGTGGATCGGCAGCTCACGGTGGCGGACGCCCATCACCGAGGCGTCGGCGGCGGTGGCGTTGACGACGAGATCCTCGGGAATGTCGGTGACGATCAGCGAGTGATAGCGCGTCGCAGTGAAGGGTGAGGGAAGGCCCTCGAAGAGCCCGGTGCCGTCATGCTCGACCGGCGAGGTCTTGCCATGCATCAGCCCGCCGCGGACCACCTCGCCACCGAAATGCTGGCCGATCGCCTGGTGTCCGAGGCAGACCCCGAGCAGCGGTTTCCTCAGATCCGCGCAGGCGGCGACGAGATCGAGGCTGATGCCTGCCTCGTTGGGCGTGCACGGCCCGGGGGAGATCAGGAACGCCTGCGCGTTGCTGGCGATCGCGTCGCGGGCGGTGAGCGCATCGTTGCGCACCACCTGCACTTCGGCGCCCAGCTCCATCAGGTAGTGGACGAGGTTCCAGGTGAAGCTGTCGTAATTGTCGATGACGAGGATCATGCCCGCGGAGTTAGGGGCTTTCGTCCGATCCGACAATTGCCTTGGCGCCGCCACAGTGCGGCGCAACGGTGCGCGGCACAGGGGCGTTGCCACGCTTTCACAGGAGTACGCATGCTTTCCACCTTGCTCTTTGCCGCGCTGATGGCCAGCCCCGCCACCGCGCAGGACAGCGGCCCACGCGAGGACCCGCCCAAGCGCGTCCGCTCGATCCTGCTCTACGGAGACGAGCAATGCCCCAAATCCGAGGACCCCAATGAGCTGGTGGTTTGCGCCAATGCCGGCGAGTCCCCGTACCGGATCCCCAAGCGCTTCCGGAACCAGCCGAACGAAGGCGCGGCGGCGCAGGCCTGGACCAACCGGGTAGAGAGCGTCGAGGAGTTCAACCGCGCCGGGCTACCCAATAGCTGCTCGCCGGTGGGCACCGGCGGCCAGACCGGCTGCAGCCGCGCCTTTATCCGCCAATGGTACCAGGAACGGCTCGACGCCAAGGCCAAGGCCGCTCGGACGACTGCGCCGCAGGACTGAGATCCTCCCGCGCAGAGCGGCGAGGAATTGTTACTGCCCGAACCCGACTTCGGCCGCTCTCGCCACCGCCTCACGCGCGGCGGCGAAGAGCGCGCCGGCCTTGGCTTCGCATTCGCGCTGCTCATAGGCCGGATCCGAGTCGGCGACGATGCCGGCGCCGGCCTGGACGTGCATCGTGCCGTCCTTGATCAGCGCGGTGCGCAGCACGATGCAGCTGTCCATCGACCCATCGGGCGAGAAATAGCCGACCCCGCCCGCGTATGGCCCGCGCGTCTCGGGCTCGAGCTCGGCGATGATCTGACAGGCGCGGACCTTGGGGGCACCGCTGACCGTGCCCGCCGGGAAGCCGGCGAACAGCGCGTCGAGCGCGTCGCTGCCGGCGCGCAGTCGGCCGACGACGTTCGAGACGATGTGCATGACGTGGCTGTAGAATTCGACGGTGTAGCTGTCGGTGACGCGTACGCTGCCCGCTTCGGCGGCACGCCCGACATCGTTGCGGCCGAGATCGAGCAGCATCAGATGCTCGGCGCGCTCCTTGGGGTCGGCGAGCAGGCTGGTGCGGTTGGCCTCGTCCTCGGCTGCGGTCTTGCCGCGGGGGCGGGTGCCCGCGATCGGGCGAATGGTGATCTCGCCGTCGCGGGCGCGGACGAGGATCTCGGGGCTCGATCCGGTGAGGGTGAAGCCGGGCAGGTCGAGATGGTAGAGGAAGGGTGAAGGGTTTACCCGCCGCAGCGCCCGGTAGAGTTCGATGGGCGGGAGCGTGAAAGGCGTGGTGAAACGCTGCGCCAGCACCACCTGGAAGATGTCTCCCGCAGCGATATAGTCCTTGGCGCGCGCCACCATCTCGCCATAGCGGCCGGGCGCGAGCACCGGGGTGAGCGCGACCTCCTCCGACCCGGCGCGAACCGGGGCGGGCAGCGGCGCGCTGGCGAGACGCGCGGCGGTGGCGTCGATCCGCTCGGCGGCCGCGTCGATCAGCGTCTGCGGATCGCGCGCGGCGTCGGGCCAGACCGGTGCGACGAGGAACAGCGCGTCGGCAAGGCGATCGAAGATCAGGATCACCGTTGGCCGCACGAACATCATGTCCGGTACCCCGACCGGATTCTCCGGCGGACGCGGCAATTTCTCGACGAGCCCGACGGTCTCGTAACTGAAGTAACCGACCAGGCATGCGAGCGCGCGCGGCAGTTCGGCCGGCACGTCCATGCGGCAGCTCTGGACGAGCCCGCGCAGCGCTTCGAGCGCCGGCTCGGGGCAGGGCGCGAACGCCGCGCGATCGGTCAGCCAGCGCGGATTGACTGCCGCCTCCGCGCCGGTCGCGCGGAAAACGAGGTCCGGCGCCAGACCGATCAGGCTGTGGCGCCCGCGCACCGCCCCGCCCTCGACAGACTCGAGCAGGAAGTCGCCGCGCCCGGGCTCGACCAGCTTGAGCGCCGCCGCCACGGGGGTCTCGGTATCCGCGAGCTGGCGCCGCCAGAGCAAAGCGGCCCGGCCGGCGGCGAGTGCCGCCCGCGCGGCTTCGACGCCTTCGATCACTTCAGCGTGCCACGCCCGAGCGGCTCAGATCGGCGCGCAGCTGGGCGATGGCCTTGTCGTTGCGCGTGACCTTGAGGTGGTTGCGGATCGCGGCGATGAACTGGCGTGCATATTCGGGACCGACCTGCGGAGCGATATCGCCGCGCACCCGCTGGATCGCGGCGGGATCGTTCGCGGCGCTGTGCTCCTCGACCGTGTCGAGATAGACGACGTAATAGCCCTCGCGATTGGCCCCTTCGACCAGCTTCGCCTTTTTCGGCGCCATGCTGAACGCCATCTGGAGATAGGGCGCCATGGTCGGCCCGAGCACCTCCGAGCGCTTGAAGTCGAACGGCTTGGGCGGCGGGCCCTTGGTGACGCCGGCCTCGGCCAGCGCCTGCTGCATCGGCACGCCCTTTTCGAGCTTGGCGATCATGCCCGTCGCGGCCGCACGCGCCTTGGTCAGCGCCTGTTCGACCAGATAGTCCTTGACCACCCGATCGCGGATCTGGGCGAGCGGACGCGGCGCGGCGGCGACGATCCGCTCGAGACCGACCAGCGCGAAGCTGCCATCGGGACCCAGCGATACGATCTGCGGCTCGTCGCCGGCCTGCTCGATGCCGAAGCCGGTGCGCATCACCGCGGCGATAGCGGCATCCGGCTTGAAGGCGGCGTCCTCGGGGTTGGCGCCCTGCGCAGTCAGCGCCGGCGTGCGCTGCGCCGGGAGTTTGGCCTCGCCGACCAGCTCGTCGAAGGTCTTGTTGTCGCCGATGCCGTCGTCGAGCGACTGGTGCAGCGTGGCAAAGGCTTGGGCGAGCTTGCGGCTGCTGATCTCGGAGGCGAGCTCGGCGCGGGCTTGATCGAACGACCTGGCGGCGACGTTCTCGATCTTCTCCACCTGAAGCACGTGCCAGCCGAGCGGCGAGCGGACCGGGCCGACGACGCCACCCTGCGCCGCTGCGAACGCGGCATCGGCGACGGCGGGTGCGGTCTGGCGGGCCAGCGCCGCCTTTTCGACACCTTCGAAATTGGTCGGCTCGAGCCCGGCGGCGCTGGCGGCCGCCGCGAGGGTCTTGCCTCCCTTCACTTCACCGGCGACGCGGTTTGCAGTCGCCTGATCGAGGGTCACGAGCTGGCGCACGCTGCGCTTCTCGGTGGCGGCGAAGCGGGTGCCGGCCTTGCGATACGCGTCGGCGATCTCGGCCTCGGTCGCGGCGGTGCGGCCCTGCAGGAGCTCGGGCTTCACCGTCGCAAAGCGGACGACGCGGCGCTCGGGCACCATGTAGCGGGCGCGGCGGGCATTGTACCAGGCGGTGAGGGTCTTCTCGTCGGGATCGGCGCCCGGATCCATCGCGATGGTCGAGACGAGGCCGACGATGCCGGTGCGCCGCTCGAGCAGCAGCGAGGCATAGGGCAGGATGACGCTCTGCGGGATCTGATTGCCCAGCGTGGCGCGATTGACCAGCCAGTTGGCATAGCGTTCGTTGGTCATCTGCTCGCGGAACGACGCCGGGGAGATGCGGTTCTGGGACAGCAGACCGTCGAACTTCTGTTGGTCGAACTTGCCGTCGAGCCCGAAAAAGGCCGGGTTGCTGGCGATGTCGCCGTCGATCAGCTTCTTGCTGACCTGCATGCCGGTATCCTGTGCGAACTCGACCATCGCCGCGCCGTTGATGATCTCGTCGATCGCCAGCTCGAGGCCGCCCTGGGCGAGGAACTGCTCGATCGTCACGTTCTGGCCATCGCGCTGGAGATTGCGCAGGAACTGGTCGATCCTCTCGCGCACCTCGCGGTCCGTGATCTTACGGTCCCCGACCTGCGCGACCACCGTGCCGCCGCCATTGCTTCCGCCGGTCGCGCGGATGCCGGTGATGTCGCCGGCGGCGAAGGCGAGCGCGATCACCGCGAGAAAGACGAACACCGCGATCAGGCCGAAGCGCGACTTGGTGAAGCGGCGGAAGAAATTGAGCATGAAGGGCCGTTCGAAAGAGGAATTTGGCGTGCTTTAGGGCGCAGCGGTTCCGCCTTCAAGCTTGTGCAGCGCGCCGGGCTTGCTATCGGCTGCGACCAAAGAGGAGGAGTCTGACATGCGCCGCAAGCTGGTTGCCGGAAACTGGAAGATGCACGGCCTCAGGGCGCAGCTGGGCGAGGTCGAGGCGATCGCCGCCGAGACGGCCGCCAATCCGGGAGTCGATGTTGCGCTGTGCGTGCCGTTCACGCTGATCGCCCCCGCCGCTGCGGTGGCGGGGACGCTGCCCATCGGCGCGCAGGACGTCCATGAGGCGGACAAGGGGGCGCATACCGGCTGCATCTCGGCGGATATGCTGCGCGAGGCCGGGGCGACGCTGACCATCGTCGGCCATTCGGAGCGGCGCGCCGACCAGCACGAGACCAGCCACGATGCGTGGGCCAAGGCGGCGGCGGCGCGGCGGCACGGGCTCAGCGTGATCCTGTGCTGCGGCGAGACCGAGGCCGAGCACAGCGCCGGGCGAGCGGAACGCATCGTCCAGTCGCAGATCGAGAAGTCGCTGCCCGAGGGCGCGCATGGCGACTGGCTGACGCTCGCCTACGAGCCGCGCTGGGCGATCGGCACCGGCAAGACGCCGACCCTCGACGAGATCGCCGCAATCCACGCGATCGCGCGCGCCAAGCTGCGGACGATGGTGGGCGAAGCGGCGGACGGTATCCGCATCCTGTATGGCGGTTCGGTAACGGGAGCGAACGCGCGCGACATCCTCGCCGTTGAGGATGTCGACGGGGCGCTGGTCGGCGGCGCGAGCCTCACCGCCGAGAAGTTCGTGCCGATCATACGGGCTGCGGCGTCGCTTTCCTGACCTCGGCAAGGGTAAGGAACGCGGTCGCCCCGGCGGCGGCGGCGAGTACGGCGCCGGCCAGCGCGCCGGCATGGAAGGCGGCGATCAGCCCAGCGCCGGCGCTCGAGATCACCGCGCCGGCGATGGCGGTGGCGACCAGGCCGCCGGCCCGCGCGATCGCGCTGTTGAATCCCGAGGCGGTGCCGGCGTGGCTGTCGTCGACCGAGGCGAGCACGGCGGTGGTCAGCGGCGCCGCGACGCTCGACATGCCGATCGCGATGACGAGGCAGCCGGGGAACACCGAGCGCCAGTAAGACGCGCCGCTATCCACCAGCACGAGCAGCGCGAAGCCGACCGCCACGATGAAGCCCCCGATCGTCAGCGGCCAGCGCGGGCCGACCTGCGCGGTGATCCGGCCCATCACCCGCGAGGCGAGCCCCATGCCCAGCGGCAGCGGCACCAGGGCCAGCCCGGCGTCGAGCGCAGAATAGCCTGCCGCCTCGATCAGGACATAAGGCAGGAGCAGCAGCACGCCGCCAAGCGCGCCGTAGAGCAGGAAGGTGAGCAGCGTCAGCCCGGCAAAGGCACGCGAGCCGAACATCGCGAACGGCATCATCGCGCGGCTGCCGCGGCTGTGCTCGATCCACAGGAACAATGTGGCGGCGACCAGTCCCGCGGCGAGGCCGGCGGCAACGGTCGCGTCAAACGCGTGGTGGCTCGACCACAAAGTCAGTGCCCAGGTGAGCGCGCCGAGCGCGAGCGTCGCGGCAAAGGCGCCAGGCAGGTCGAGCGGCAATTCGCCCTCGGCGCTCTCCTCGACATAGCGCAGCGCAATGAGGATCGCGACGGCGGCCACGGGCACGTTGACGTAGAAGATCGCTCGCCAGCCGATAGTATCTACCAACCAGCCCCCCAGCGGCGGCCCGACCGCCCCCGCAATCGCGCCGACCCCGGCCCAGGTCCCGATCGCCTTGCCGCGCTCCGCTCCGGTAAAGGCGTGACCGAGGGTCGCGAGGCTGTTGGGGAGCAGGATCGCGGCGCCGATGCCCTGCACCGCGCGCGCGGAGAGCAGAACCGTAAGATCGGGGGCCAGCGCGCATGCGACCGAAGCCAGGGTGAACAGGACGATCCCGAGGACGAGCAGCTTGCGCCGGCCGAAATGGTCGCCCGCCGCTCCGCCGATCAGCAGCAGCGCCGAGAGCGGCAACAGATAGGCGTTGATCGTCCATTGCAGCTCGGCCGGGCTCGCACCGAGATCGGCACCGATCGCCGGCAGCGCGACATTGGTGACCGATCCGTCGACAAAGGCGAGGCTCGACGCGAGGATGCACGCGACGAGGGTGAGCCTTGGGTGCGCGGCCTGCATGGGCCCGGCGATAGCAGAGCGGTGCGGGTCCGAGGAGAGGGCTTGGAAGCGGAGGCGTAACGACCTAGGCTTACCCCGTCGGGCACTGGAGGGCGTGAAATGCTGATCCGTCTGCTGCTGTTGCTGGTGATGCTGACAACGGGAACGACGAGCGCTTTTGCCGGAACGATCGAGCACCATCGCATCGATGCGAGGAGCCTGCGCGGCAATCCGGCGGGAGTGACGAGCGTCCGCGGCATCACCGTCTATTTGCCCGACGGCTATTCCACGAGCACCCGACGCTTGCCGGTCGTCTATTATCTGTCGAGCTTCTTCGAAAACGACCGGGCGCCGTGGACCGCCAACGGCGCAGCGGCGCTGTTCGATCGCGCGATCGCCAGCCGGATTATCGGGGACGTGATTTTCGTCACCGCGGACTTCAGCACGCCGGCCGGGGGCAGCTGGTACGTCAATTCGGCGACGACGGGCGCGTGGGAGGACTTCATGGTGCGCGAACTCGTACCATGGGTCGACACGCGCTACCGGACGCTGGCGCGGGCGGAGTCGCGCGGCGTCGCCGGCGACCGGATGGGTGGCTACGGAGCGATCCGCTTCGGAATGCGGCACCCCGACAAGTTCGGGGCGGTCTACGCCCTCCATCCGATCGGCATCGGACCGGGGCTTCAGACGATGTTCTCGCGCCCCGATTGGCGGCTGCTCGGCAGGGCGCGATCGGTCGAGGACCTACGCGAACACGGCTTCTCGCTGATCTTCACGTCGATCTTTCAGGCGCATCTCGCCGATCCGACGCAGCCCTTGGGATTCGCAGCGCCGGCCAAGCTCGTCGGCGACACGCTGGTGATCGATCCCGACCGCACCGAGCGGCTCCATGCGAACTTCTTTCTCGAGCGCCAGGTCGGACCTCATGCCGACAATCTCAAGCGGCTGCGCGGCTTCATGTTCGATTGGGCACGCGGAGACCCGAACCCGGATCACATCGTCTCAATTCAAGCGTTCACGCGAACGCTCGACGCGTTCGGCGTGCCGTACGAAGCCGAGGAGTATCGCGGCGGCTGGGGCGAGCGCCATTGGGGCGAGGACGGCCGCATTCGCACCGAGATGCTACCCTTCTTCGCGCGGACGCTCGTATTCGACCGCTGAAGCGACGAATCCTCAGCGGCTATAGCGATCCTTCAGCACCTTCCACGTGGCGCGCAGGCTGACCGCCTCGGCGCCCTTGGGCCGGCCCGGCTTGGCCGAGCCATTCCAGCAGAAGATGTCGAAATGCGCCCATTGTGCCTTTTCGGGCGCGAATTCCTTGAGGAACAGCGCCGCGGTGATCGCTCCGCCAAACGGCCCCTCGGCAGCGTTGACCAGATCGGCGACGTCCGACTTGAGCATATCCTTGTACGGATCGTAGAGCGGCATGCGCCACATCGGATCGGCTTCGGTCTCGGCCGCGGCCAGCAGTTCGGCGGCGAGGACCTCGTCATTGGCGAACAGCGCCTGCAGATCGGCGCCGAGCGCCACCCGCGCGGCGCCGGTGAGCGTCGCAAAGTCGAACACCAGCTCGGGATTGCTCTCGGCCGCCTTGGTCAGCGCGTCGCCGAGGATCAGCCGGCCCTCGGCATCGGTGTTGCTGTTCTCGACCGACAGCCCCTTGCGCGAGATCATCACGTCTCCGGGGCGGGTCGCCTCGCCGTTGATCGAGTTCTCGACGGCGGGGACGAGCATATGAAGGCGGACCGGCAGCCGATGCTGCATGACCAGCTCGGCAAGCGCGAGCGCATGCGCGGCGCCGCCCATGTCCTTCTTCATCAGCCGCATCCCGGCGGCCGGCTTGATGTCGAGCCCGCCAGTATCGAAGCACACGCCCTTGCCGATGATCGCGATGCGCGGATGCTCGGGATTGCCCCATTCTAGTTCGATCAGCCTCGGCTCGCGGCCTTCACCCGCGGCCTTGCCGACCGCCCAGAGCATGCCATAGCCCTTCTCTACTTCCTTGCCCTTCACCACGGTGAGCGTGGCGCCATATTCCTTCGCCAGATCGGCGGCGGCGGCCTCGAGATCGGCAGGTCCCATGTCGTTGGCGCCGGTGTTGATGCGGTCGCGCAGCTTGAAGGTCACCCCGGCGAGACGCAGCGCCTCTTCCATGCGCGCCGGATCGGCGGTGAGCAGCACGCGGGAGCCCTGCGCCTTGTCGTCCTTCTTCTTGTAGCGATCGAACTTGTACTGCGCGGCGAGCCAGCCGTAGAGCGCCTTGCCGGGCTCGCGGCCCTCGACGCGGTACGTGCCCTCGGGGAGCGTCTCGGCAAGCTTGGCGAGGCACCACGGCGTCAGTTGATCGACATTGGCGACCACGGTCACCACCGACCAATCCTCGGCATTGTCGCCGGGCAGGATCGCGCTCGAATAGCCGACCGGTGCGAGCTTCTGCGCCTGCGCCGCGGTACGGTGACGCGGCGGCTGCGCCCCTAGCCAGGCGTCATAGCCCTTGGCGTCGACAAGGTGGATGGTGCGCGCGGGCTGGCCGCGGTCGGGCTGAATCAGCGTGGAGAGATCAGGCATAGCGACGATCTAGGGCGGCAAGCGCGCCGCGCCTAGCCCCAGGACGCGCGATTAAGCCGTTCTGAGTTATCGCTTTCGCCGTATCTGCGGGGCGCACATCGCCAGCGCGCGGTCGATGATGTGGAGCAGTCGCCTACGCCCTTCGGCGAGCGCGTCCGGAGCGTCGCCACGGTCGAGCGTCTCGAAGTTGAGATAGTCGAGCCCATGCAGCACCGCATAGTTGGACAGCGAACCGTCGCTGGAAACGACGCGTTCCTGCACCACATTAAAGTCGGCGGCGACCATCTGGTCGCGGCAGAAGCCGGCCGAAGGCGCGTCCTTCGCCAGGTGCGTGGCGAAGGCGACGGTGTCGTCGTCGTCCCACGGCCATTCCCCGCGCAGCGACGGGCTGGGCCGCAGCACATCGTCGCAATAGCGGATCGAGATCACCCCGCGGCCGGGCGGATCGGACTTGTTGCAGCGCGACTCGCCGGTGTCGAAGCCGAGCCCGTTGGTGTGGAGCGCAATGATCGGCATGCCCGGCTGGAGATCGGCGAGGATGCGGCGGGCATAGCCGGGGAGCGCAGTGTCGAAGTTGCGGTTGGGATCGACGGGGCGGCCATAGGCCACTGCGCGGTTCATCCGCGCGCCGTCGTCCCCGATCCCGGCATCGACCACCACCAGCGTGCCGCCCCAGCGGCGCACGGCCTCGAGTCCCGCCTCGAAACCGGCATTCTCGTTGTCGTGCGGAACGAACCAGAGCGGCCCGCGCGGCTGGCGGAGATTGGCAATGCGCCACAGCCGCCACGCGGCTCGCTCCTCGTGGAACTCGATCCGGCTGACCGCGAGGCGTTTCCACTCGGCCGGATTGCGGTGGCGGGCGAAATCGTCATCGACCACCGTCAGCGGATCGATTTTGATCACGACCGCGTCCGGATCGCCCGCGCTCGCGCTGGCGAGCGTCAGCCAGGCCAGACCGGAGAGGAACACCGGCCGCAGCATCAGCTGGCGGGGGTGACCATGAATTGCTCGATCTTTCCGTCGCGGCCGGGATCGGCATAGGTGATCAGCAGCAGCGAACGGCCGGGATAACCGATCCGGTAATTGCGGTTGACGAAGCCGCCCCGCAGCCGCGGTGCCCCGATGGCCTCGAAGCTGACGGGGGTGCCGAGCGGGCCGAGGCTGTCGCGATAGTCGCGCGCGGTCTCGGCGTTGAAATAATAAGCGGCGTTCTCGGTAAGCAGGCTGCGGTCGGGCTCGCCCCGCTGGAGCGCGGCGAAGAAGTCGCGCGCCAGCCGCGTTCGGTACGCTTCGTCGTCGTTCGCCCTGGCCGCCGGAAGCAGCAGGTTGAGGATGTTGTTGGCGATGGTAGACTGGGCATTGCCGAAGTCGCCGTTGACCAGCGCCACCACGGCAAGGCGCGCATCGGGGACAACGATGTTCTGGCTGAGGAAGCCGACCGCTGCGCCGCCATGGCTGACCTGCCGGTACTCGCCGCGGGTGCCGAGGGTGACGCCGAGGCCGTAATTGGCCGGGCTGCCGTCGGCGAGGCGAATCATCCGCTCCTGCTCGATCCAGTCTTCGGCCGGCAGCAGTTTGCGCTCGATCCGGGCGATGTCCCATTTCGCCAGTTCAGGCGCCGACATGGCGAGCTCGCCGGTCGCGAACATCCAGTCGGCACCGGGGATGGCCGCCGGGCGGACGGGCCCGAGCGCGTTGCGTCGATAGCCGGTTGGATAGCCGCGGCCGACTGCGAGGTCCTGATCGACCGGGCGAATGCCGAGCGGCTTGAACAGGCGACGTTCGAGAAAGGCGAGGATCGGCTCGCCTGCCACTTTCTCGAGGATCATGCCGGCAACGACATAGCCGGTGTTCGAATATTGCCACGCCGTGCCGGGAATGAAGTCGAGCGGCTTCTTCGCCCAGCGATCGACGATCCCCTCCGGCGTCGCGGGCTTCTCCATCGCCGCGAAGCTGTAATCCTGCGGCCAATAGTCCTGCAGCCCCGAGGTGTGGCTGAGCAGTTGGCGAATGGTAATCGTGGCGCCGCCCGAAACGTCGGGCAGATACTTGCCGATCGTATCGTCGAGGCTGAGCTTGCCGTCGTCCTCGAGAAGCAGCAGCCCGGCGGCGGTGAACTGCTTGGAGATAGAGGCGATCTGGTATTTGGCCTCCGGCGTGGGGGCGGGAACGTTCGGGCCCTGATTGCCCCATGCCTTGCTGTAGACGAGCTTGCCGTCGCGAACGATGGCGACCGAGGCGGAGGGCACCTGCGTGGAGGCTAGCGCGTCGGTTACGATCTGCTCGACCTTTGCGGTCTCGTCGGGCGTGAGCCGCTGGGCGGTCGCGGGGGAAGCGAGGAGAAACAGGGCGGCGGCGAAAGTGGTGCGGATCATCGAACCTCCGGAATCGACGCGAGCATAGGTGCTGCGCCGCATGTGTCACCGGGAGCTTGGCCGCAGGTTATACCCCGCGCAAGAGAGACTCAGGCGAGCGGCACGCCGTAAAGGTCGTGCTCGTCGGCATCCTCGATCGCGACCTTGACGATGTCGCCCTGCTTCAGATGGCCGGCATCGCGCAGGAACACCTCGCCATCGATCTCGGGGGCGTCGGCCTGGCTGCGGCCGGTGGCGCCGTCCTCGCCGACTTCATCGATGATCACCTCGAGCGTCCGGCCGACCTTGGCCTGGAGCTTGGCCGCGGAGATCGCGGCTGTCTTCTCCATCACCCGGGCGTAGCGCTCTTCCTTGACTTCTTCGGGCACCGGATCGGGGAGAAGGTTCGCCGAGGCGCCTTCGACCGGCTCGAAGCGGAACGCGCCGACCCGGTCGAGCTGAGCTTCGTCGAGCCAGTCGAGCAGATACTGGAAGTCCTCCTCGGTCTCGCCGGGGAAGCCGACGACGAAGGTCGAGCGGATGGTGATGTCGGGGGCGATCGCGCGCCAGCCGCGCAGCCGCTCGAGCACCTTGGCCTCGTTGGCCGGGCGGCGCATGCGGCGGAGCACATTGGGCGAGGCGTGCTGGAACGGGATGTCGAGATAGGGGAGGATCAGCCCCTCGGCCATCAGCGGGATGACCTGGTCAACATGCGGGTAGGGATAGACATAGTGGAGCCGAACCCAGGGCGCGATCTTGCCGAGTTCGCGGGCCAGATCGGTCATATGCGGGACGACTTCCTGCCCCTTCCACATCCGCGGCTCCTTGCGGATGTCGACGCCGTAGGCCGAAGTATCCTGGCTGATGACCAGCAGCTCTTTGGTTCCCGCCTCGACGAGCTTCTCGGCTTCGCGCAGGATCGCGTCGGGGCGGCGGCTGACGAGGTCGCCGCGCAGGCTCGGGATGATGCAGAAGGCGCAGCGGTGATTGCAGCCCTCGGAAATCTTCAGATAGCTGTAGTGGCGCGGCGTCAGCTTGAGCCCGGCGTCGGGAACGAGGTTGACGAATGGGGAGGGCGGCATCGGCGCCGCTTCGTGGACCGCGCCGACGACTTCCTCGTACTGGTGCGCGCCGGTGACCGCGAGCACGTTGGGGAAGCGCGCGCGGATGACTTCGGCTTCCTTGCCCATGCAGCCGGTGACGATGACGCGGCCATTCTCGGCGATCGCTTCGCCGATCGCTTCGAGGCTTTCTTCCTTGGCCGAATCGAGAAAGCCGCAGGTGTTGACCAGCACGATATCGGCGCCCTGATAATCGGGGGACATCGCATAGCCGTCGCTGCGCAGCTTGGTGAGGATGCGTTCGCTGTCGACGAGGTTCTTCGGACAGCCGAGCGACACCATCCCTATGCGAGGGGACTCAGGGAGTTTGGTTGCCATGATTGGCGCGCGACATAGTCGTTCTGGCGCAAATTACCAGCTAGGCCGACACCGGAGCCCGGAACAGGAAGAAGGCGCCGGCGGCGATCAGCGCGAAGCCGATCAGGTGGTTGGCGGTGATCTTCTGGCCGAGATAGAGGATCGAGAAGGCTGCGAACACCGCGAGGGTGATGATTTCCTGCATGCCCTTGAGCTGCGCCGCCGAATAGACGCCGCTGCCCCAGCGGTTGGCCGGCACCGCGAGCAGATATTCGGGGAGCGCGATCAGCCAGCTCACGAGGATCACCAGGAGCAGCGGCGCGGCCTTGAAGCGGAGATGGCCGTACCAGGCGAAGGTCATGAAGATATTCGACGCGACGAGCATCGCGATCGGGAGGAGGCGTTCGGTCATGCTGGCGTCCTTGGCGAGACCCGCCACGCTCTTCAATCCTGCCGTTGCGGGGAGAAATTTCAGGCGTTGACGATCTCGACGATCAGGTCGCCCGCTTCCAACGCGGCGGCCTCGGGCGCCTTGTGCCCGTACGCGATCTCATTGCGGTAGAGGCGCACGCCCAGGCCGGTCTGGATCGCGGTGAGCGGCTTGCCGATCTCGATAGGCAGCACCGGCCGCTCGGACAGCTCGACCTGGCCGTGGAACGAGGCGAGGTCCATCAGATATTCCGACAGATGCGGGCCCTTGCACGAGCTGGCGAGCAGCAAACCGGCGAAGCTGACCGGATTCACCACCGTGGTCGCGCCCGCCGCGCGCGCGGGCAGCTCATTGTCTTCGTTGCGGACGATGACGCTGATCGGAAGGGCGGGGGCGAGATGGCGCGCGGTAAGCGTGATCAGTATCGAGGTGTCGTCGCGCCCTGCGCAAACGATCATCGATTCGGCATTTTCGATCCGGACGTCCTTGAGCACGTGATCGCGCGTCGCGTCGCCGTGAAGCACGGTGCAGCCGCATTCTCTCGCTGCCACGAGGTTGTCCTCGTTGGTGTCGACAACGACGATCTGGCCGCGATCGGTGCCGCGCGCGATGAGCTCGTCGACGGTTTCCGACCCGGTGGTGCCGTAGCCCGCCACGATGATGTGCCCGGTGAGGGTCCGCTGGATCACTGCCATTCGCCATTTGTCCCAGGTGCGCTTCAGCACGAAATTATACGCAGTGCCGAGAAAGAGCAGCACCACGAAGACGCGGATCGGCGTGACCACGAAGGCGTCGAACATGCGCGCCGAATTGCTCACCGGCACGATGTCGCCATAGCCCGTGGTGGTCACCGAGATAGAGGTGAAATAGAGGATGTCGAGGAAGGAGACATGGCCATCGGCGCTGTCCTTCAGCCCGTCCCGCTCAAGCCAGTGGACGCCCACCGCGAGCGCGAGCAGGGCGAGTACCGCGAGCACTCGCCAGCCGATCGAGACCCAGATCGGCAGGCTCGATTTGCGCTTGAGCGTCGCGGGCGGGCGGACCGCCATCAGCGCGCGGGCAGCCTCGGTACCGGGTCTACCGGCGTACGCCCCTGACGAATCTCGAAGTGAAGCTCGGGACGGTCGGCGAATCCCGAATTGCCGGAGAGCGCGATCATCTGGCCCTTTTTCACCGATTGGCCGCGTTGCACAAGCAATTGTCCGGCATGGCCATAGACGCTGGTCAGGCTGTTGCCGTGCTTGACGATAACGAGCCCGCCCAGCGCGGGGACATCGCTGCCGACATAGGCGACGACGCCGTCCGCCGCGGCGAGCACCGGGGTGTTGAGCGGCGCCGCGATCTTGATCCCGTCACTGCGCTCGCCGCTCTTGCCCGGGCCGAAGCGCTTCACGACGGTGCCCTTGAGCGGCCAGGCGAACTGGCCGGCGGCGCGTGCCACCGGCGCGGCGACCGGCGTCGTGGCGGGGAGCACGCGCTTCGAAGTGGGCGCGGGTTTGGCCGGTTTGGCGTTCGCCGCCAGCGCTGGCTCGCCGCCGGTGAGGATGTCGTCGATATCGAGATGGAAACGGGCGGCGCGTTCCTCGATCGTCTCGGGACGGCTTCCCGGGATCAGCAGGCGTTGGCCGGTGCGCAGGATATAAGGCTCGGCGAGCGCGTTGGCCGAGACGATGCGCGACCAGTCGACGCCATAAGCGCGGGCGATCGCGATGCCGCTCTCGCCGGCGCGGACGAGGTGGTAGCGTCCGCCGGGAATGCTCAGCCGTTGACCGGGATGGATGACGAACGGAGCGGCGAGGGCATTGGCGCGCGCGATCGCCTCCGAACCTGCTCCGGTCTTTGCCGAGATCGTCCGCAGCGTGTCGCCCGATTGGACGACATAGGTCGACCCGGCGATCTGCCTGGCATCGGCAACGACGCGGCGCGCTTCCCAGGCGGGCGGCGGCGCGGGAAGCGCGCGCACGTCCTGATCGAGCGAGCGCCGTTCGAACTGATCCTGTTGCTGTGTGACGACCGGCGCTGCGTAGCGGCCGGGCCCGGCTTCCGCCGGGATGCAGCCTGTCACCGCCAGGGCGCCGAACAGCAATGCCCCCATTCGGCTCATCGCCGGCTCCCCCAAACCCTCAAAAAACTTTAAGGTAAATGGAGGTGGTTAACAATAGGTCGACTTGAGGCTTTCCAGCGACTTGCGGTGGGTGAGATCGAGGTGCAGCGGCGTGACGGTGATCCATCCCTGCTCGATTGCCTCGAGGTCGGTGTCGGGATCGGGCGTGTGCGGCAGCCGGCTCATTGCCAGCCAGTAATAAGGGAAGCCGCGCGGATCGACGCGCTTGTCCAGCCCCACGCGGCCATAATCGCGCAGCCCCTGCGCGACCGGCTTGATGCCCTTCACGGCGTCGGCCGATACTGGCGGGAAGTTGATGTTGACCAGTGTTCTCGGCTCCCAGACCGCGTCGAGCAACGGGCGGAGCACACGCTCACCCCACGCCTCGGCGGTATCGAAGGGCACCTTGTCGCCCATACCGGTGCGCTCATAACGCTGGCTGAGTGCGACCGAGCGGATGCCGGCGAGCGCGCCTTCCATCGCGGCGGAAACGGTGCCCGAATAGCTCACGTCCTCGCCGAGATTGCCGCCGCGGTTCACCCCCGACAGGACGAGATCGGGAGGCGAGTCCTTCATCGCCTCGGCGAGCGCGAACATCACGCAATCGGTGGGCGTGCCGCGGACGGCATAGCGGCGGTCGTCCATGCGGCGGACGCGGAACGGCTCGGTCAGCGTGAGCGCACGACCCTTGCCTGATTGCTCCTCGGCGGGGGCGACGACGGTGATGTCGTCCGAGATCGTCCGGGCAATGCGTTCGAGGACGGCGAGGCCGCGCGCGTGGATGCCGTCGTCGTTGGTGAGCAGGATGCGCATTGGTTAAATCCTCGCCCGGGCAGTCAGGGAGGATCTAGTTGCGGTCACGCTCTCGGCTCCAGCCGGTTGAGGCCGCCGAGATAGGGCTGGAGCGCTTCGGGCACTGCGACCGAGCCGTCTTCCTGCTGGTAATTCTCGACCACCGCCACCAGCGTGCGCCCCACGGCCAGGCCCGAGCCGTTCAGCGTATGGACGAAGCGCGTCGCCTTCTCGCCCTCGGGGCGGTAACGCGCGTTCATCCGGCGGGCCTGGAAATCGGTGCAGGTCGAGCAGGACGAGATCTCGCGATAGCGTGCCTGGCCCGGCAGCCACACTTCGAGATCATAGGTACGCGCCGCCGAGAAGCCCATGTCGCCGGTGCACAGCTTCATCCGGCGGAAGGCGAGGCCCAGTTTGGTCAGGATGTCCTCGGCGCAGGCGGTCATCCGCTCGTGCTCGGCTTCGGACTGGTCGGGCGTGGTGATCGAGACCATCTCGACCTTCTCGAACTGGTGCTGGCGAATATAGCCCCGGGTGTCGCGCCCCGCGGCGCCGGCCTCCGAGCGGAAGCAGGGCGAGAGCGCGGTGAAGCGCAACGGCAGCACCTCTTCGGAGAGGATCTGCTCGCGGACGCTGTTGGTCAGGCTGACCTCGGAGGTCGGGATCAGCCAGCGGCCGTCGCTGGTCTGGAAACTGTCCTCGGCGAACTTCGGAAGCTGGCCGGTGCCGAACATCGCCTCGCTGCGGACCAGCAGGGGAACGACGGTCTCCTCATAGCCGTGCTCGCGGGTGAGCGTGTCGAGCATGAACTGACCGAGCGCACGGTGGAGCCGCGCCGCGGCGCCACGCACGAAGGTGAAGCGCGAGCCGGCGAGCGACGCGCCGGTTTCGAAGTCGAGGCCGATCGCGGGGCCGATCGCGTCATGTTCCTTCGCCTCGAAGCCGAAGGCCGGAAGCGTCCCGCGTTCGTGGATCAGCGCGTTGTCTTCCTCGTCGGCCCCCTGCGGCACGTCGGCGAGAGGGAGGTTGGGAATCGCCGCCAGCGCGCCGGTCAGCTCGACGCCTACCGCCTTTTCCTCGGCGTCGATCGCCGGCATCCGCTCCTTGAGCGCGGCGACTTCGGCCATCAGGTCGGTGGGATCGTCGCGCCGCGCCTTGGCCGCGCCGATCGCCTTCGAGGCTTCGTTGCGGCGGGCCTGCACGGCCTGGGCTTCGGTGATCAGCGCGCGGCGGCGCTCGTCGAGCGCGAGCAGCTCGGCCGAGCGCGGCGGCAGTCCGCGCTTCGCCAGGCCGGCGTCGAAAGCCTCGGGATTTTCGCGGATGAAGCGGATGTCGTGCATGGCCGGGCCTATGGCTGCGCGCGTTGGCCCGCGCAACCCTGAGCCGAGCCGCGGCGTTTAGGGCGCATAGCCGAAACGAGGAGACAGATAATGCAGGTTCCCCATGATGCAGTCGTTCTGGTCGCCGATGGGCGCAAGATGCTGTTCCTGCGGAATGAGGGCGACGGAGAGTTTCCGAACCTGCAGGTCGAGCACAAGGAGGTTCACCCGAACCCTAAGGATTCGGACCAGAAGACCGATCTGGCCGGGCAAGCTTCGTCGACTCAGTCGGGACCCGGAGCGCCGCCGATCGCACAGGGCGGATCGATGCACGCAATGGGCGGCGGCGCGCAGTTCGCGCCCTCCGGCGGGACGATGGGCGAGACCGACTATCACCAGCTTGAGGAAGACAAGTTCGCCGCGGAAACCGCCGAGATGCTCAAGAAACGCGCGCTCAACAACGAGTTCGAGTCGCTGATCATCATCGCGCCACCCAAGACGTTGGGGGAGCTGCGTAAGCACTATCACAAGGAAGTGAGCAATCGGCTGAAGGGCGAGATCAGTAAGGATCTCACGGGGCACACCGTGCCGCAGATCGAGGAGGCGCTGCTCAAGGCCGATTGAGTCGTTGCCGGAAAGTCGGCGCCCCGGCGCAAGCCGGGGTTCCGCGCCGCATGGCTCGCGCCCGCGGGCTGAGATCCCGGCTTTCGCCGGGATCGCGATTACTCAGCGTTCTTCTTCTTGCCGAAGCGCTTGCGCACGACCAGCGCCGCTGCGGCGCCGCCGAACAGCAGGATCATCGGCGGCGCGGGGACCGGCTCGGGCCCGCCCGACGAACCGCTCGATCCGTGATGGCCGCCGCCGCAATGCTTGCCCCATTTGCAGCCCCAGCTGCTCGAGGTGCTCCAGCCGCTCGACGTGTGCCAATTGCCGCTCGACGACGAAGTCGAAGAGGAAGTTGACGACGAGGTCGAGGAAGATGTCGACGAGGAAGTCGAAGAAGAGGTCGAGGAGCTGACGCCGCTCGAGCTCGACGTCGACGATCCACCGGTCGAGGTGGAGGTCGACGACCCGCCGGTTGACGTCGACGACCCCCCGGAGGAGGTGCTGGTCGACGAGCCGCCGCTCGAGATTTCGATGTTGATGCCGCTGCTGCCGGAGCTGCTGCCCGAGCTGCCGAAGAAGCCGCCGGCGAAGAAGCCGCCAAAGCCGCCACCATAGCCACCCGAGCCGCCGACCACGCCCGCCGCGGCGCTGCTCGCCGCAGCCACCGCCGGCATTTCGCGCGGCGGAAGCGGGATCGGCGCGCCCTGCGTCGTAACGACGACGACCTGCGGCTGCGCCTGGGTAGTCGTGGTGGTCGTCACGCGGCGGACCAGCTTCTTGCGCGTCACGCCAGCCGCGGCCGCCTTGCGGACGACTCGCTTCTTCGCGACGACATATTGCTTCACCACGCTGGGCTGCGTCGCGCGCTCAACGGCGTAGACGCCGCCGCCACCGATGACTGCGCCGCCACAGGCACATGCGCAGAGTTTCGCCAAGGCCATGCGAACCGACATGATGTCCCACTCTTCCCTGTTGTCGGCGCTTCGCTCCCCACGGGACCGTCAGCAGCTTCTGCGCCTTCAATGTGCAGGAAACGCAAAACAAACTATTAAGCGCAAGCCAAACAACGCCCGTTTACCTTGTTCTTGGACTGTTTTTTGAGGTTGCGGTCCAGAGCTTATGGTTAATGTGCGGTTTCGGTACGGTTTCGGCGGCACGTCTGTCGTTGCTTGTCGAACAACATGGTTAACTTGGGTCGATCTGCGACTCCTGTTCAGCCGTCGCTAATTTCCTCCGGGTTACCGGGGATTAGACAGCGCGACTGTCATAATAGCGCGCTTGTTTATGCGTCCGCGCGCAAGTATAGGGCGGGCGGGCAAAAAGCAGTCATTCAGCGGCTGGGCCACTGGGTGACCGGTGTGGAGAGTGGGGATGGCTACGGTTTTGGATCGCTCCGAGGAATCCGGAAAACCTTTTCCGGCCGCGGCGAACGACGGCGGCGACGGCTATCGGCCGAGCAACGACGAACCCTTTATGAACCCGCGGCAGCAGGAGTATTTCCGCGAGAAGCTGCTGGCGTGGAAGGACGCGATCTACCGCGAGGCCGCGGGGACGCTCAACCAGCTCCAGACCGACTCGTTGCGCGAGGCCGACCTGACCGACCGCGCGTCGAGCGAGACCGACTGGTCGATCGAACTGCGCACCCGCGATCGCCAGCGCAAGCTGATCGCCAAGATCGACGCGGCGCTGCGCCGGATCGACGAGGGCGAATATGGCTATTGCGAAGTCACCGGCGAGCCGATCTCGCTGGCGCGGCTGGAGGCGCGGCCGATCGCGACGATGACGGTCGAGGCGCAGGAGCGCCACGAGCGCAACGAGAAGGTCTCGCGCGACGAATAGCGCCATTTCGGGGCCATATGCCCGAATGGGCGGCCCCGAATTTACACTTTCCTCAGGGATTGCTGCTCTAATAGCCGCAATTAATGAATTGCGTTCGAGCAGCTCCGATGGATCAGTTCTCTTCCGACTCCGTGAACGCGCTTTCCGCCGCCGATTTCGCCGGTCAGCGCACCGGTGCGCGCGACAGCCTGTTGCTGACGGCGCAGTTTCGCGTCGCCGGTGACGACAAGGTCGCGCAGGTGCGCGTGCGCAATCTCTCCTCAGGCGGGCTGATGGCGGAATATGCCGCACCGGTCGAGATCCGCACGGCGGTCGAGATCGAAGTGCGCGGCGTCGGCTGGGTGAAGGGCCGGATCGCCTGGGCTACCGATGGCCGCGTCGGCGTCGCCTTCGACATCGAGATTGATCCGCTGCTGGCGCGCAAGCCGGTCGGCGGAGCGTCGCGGACCTCGTCGTTCGCGAAGCCGCTCCCGCGGCGCTAGCCGCCAGACGATATCCCATCGATTTTCATAAGGACAAGGTGCGGCCCGCTGGACCGCACCCTGCTAAACAAAGCTGTGGACAGCCGGCCTAGCGGCTGAGCTCTTCCTTGACGCGCAGCTTCTGCTTCTTCAATTGCGCGATAAGCATCTGATCGGGGAGCGGCCGCTGCGATTCCGCAGCGATGCGATGATCCAGATCGGTATGCTTGGCGTTGAGTGCCACATGATGCGCGTTCTGCATGGAAGCGTTCCTCCTTCGATTTGCGCCGGGGGAAGCAAATAAATCACCTTTCCATTCGCTTGTCGCCCCCCGTATTCGACGAATCGACAGTCCGCGGAAATGACGCGATGGTTCGTTGCACGCGGCGTGTTGGCGTATGGGGGCGAAGATGGACGACAGCGAGATCCAGCGGCGGCTCGAAGCCTTGCGTACCGAGCACCGCGACCTCGACACGGCGATCGAGGCGTTGGTTCAGAGAAGCTCGGCGGACCAGCTCCAGCTCGCGCGACTCAAGAAGCGCAAACTGCGGCTGCGCGACGAGATCAGCCAGCTCGAGGACCATCTGATCCCCGACATCATTGCTTGAGCCTCCCGGCGCGGGACGAACCGCCGGTGCGATTAAGCATTCAACTGCGACTGCGGTTATGGCACTTCTGGAGCGAATGACGGAGCAGACACCCTCGACGATCCACCGCAAGCTGGTCGACTCGCTCTATGTCGAGGCGATGCTGCTGGCGGACGAGGCGCGCGCCTATTTCGATGTCGTCGGACGCGCCGAGCGCGATTCGCTCGAAGCACTGAGTCGGGTCACCTTCTCGTGCGAGTCGCTCAAGGTCACCACCCGACTGATGCACATCATCGCGTGGCTGCTGACCCAGCGCGCGGTCGAGGCGGGTGAGCTTACGCCGGGCGACGCGTTGTCGCCGTCAAGGCGGCTGGGCGACGCCCCCGAGACCGACGCGGCGACCGTGGAGGCGATGCCGCAACAGGCGCGCGCGATCATCGCCACCAGTATCGAGCTGCACCGCCGAGTCGCGCGGCTCGATGCATCGCTCGACGACCCCGCGGTTGACGAAAGCCCGGCGCGGCGAATGCTCGATCGGCTCTCGGCTTCGTTCTAACGCGATCGCGCGCGGCAGCTACGCTGTGAGAGCAGCTTTCGCGGCGGCGTACTCCCGCTTCAGCCGTTCGATCTTGACCACGGCCGGCTCGATCGCGGTCACGGCCCCAATCCCCTGACCCGAGCCCCAGATGTCCTTCCAAGCCTTGGCGCCGCCGAAGTTCATCGCGCTGGGATCGCTCTCGGGCAACTTCTCGGGATCGAGCCCCGCCGAGACGATCGAACTGCGCAGGTAGTTTCCGTGCACCCCGGTGAACAGGTTCGAATAGACGATGTCGGCCGAGCGGCCCTCGACGATCCCTTGCTTATAAGCATCGACCGCATTTGCCTCATCGGTCGCGATGAACGGCGATCCGATATAGGCGAGGTCGGCGCCGAGTATCTGTGCCGCGAGGACCGCCCGGCCGGTGGCGATTGCGCCCGACAGGATCAGCGGCCCGTCGAACCATTCGCGGACCTCCTGGACAAAGGGGAAGGGATTAAGCTTGCCGGCATGGCCGCCCGCACCGGTGGCGACGAGGATCAGGCCGTCGGCGCCCTTCTCGATCGCCTTGTGCGCGAAGCGATCATCGATGACGTCGTGGAGCGCAATCCCGCCCCAACTATGGACGGCGTCGTTGAGCTCGGGCCGTGCGCCGAGCGAGGTGATCACGATCGGTACCTTCCATTTGGCGCAGGTGTGGAGATCGGCCTCGAGCCGGTCGTTGGAGCGGTGGACGATCTGGTTGACTGCGAAGGGCGCGGCCGGGGCATCGGGATTGGCGCGATCCCACGCAGAGAGCTCCTCGGTGATGCGGTGGAGCCATTCGTCGAGTTGGCTCTGCGGCCGGGCGTTAAGCGCGGGAAACGAGCCGACGATCCCGGCCTTGCACTGCGCAATCACCAGATCGGGCACCGAGATGATGAACAGCGGCGAGCCGATGACGGGAAGCCGGAGGCGGTCGAACAGCGGAGGAAGGGCCATGGATCGGTTTTGTAGCGAAACCGGATTGCCTGTCTATCCCGATGCCGCCGACGTTACGGCAGGGCCGCAGTTGCCCTGCTCGCGTTCAATCGACTCGGCGAAGGCCCTGCGCATAGTCGCGATGCTTGGCGGCATAGAGCGCCGCTGAAGCCCTGAGCAGCGCGCGTTGCGCGTCGTCGAGCGGGCGGATCGCCTTGGCGGGTGTGCCGACGATCAGATGGCCGGGCGGGAAGGTCTTGCCTTCGGTGATCAACGCGCCCGCGCCGATCAGGCAATCCTCGGCGATCACAGCGCGGTTGAGGATCGTGGCGCCCATGCCGACCAGCACGCGGTCTCCGATCGTGCAGCCATGAAGGATCGCGTGGTGGCCGATCGTGACGTCCTCGCCCAGGGTGCAGGGTGCGCCGGGATCCGAATGGAGCATCGCGCCGTCCTGCACATTGGTGCAGGCGCCGATCGCGATCGGCGTGTTGTCGGCGCGGATCACCGCGCCGAACCAAACGCTGGCCATCTCCGCGAGGCGCACGTCGCCGATCAGGTCGGCGCTCGGCGCAACCCAGGCGTCTGAAGCGATTTGTGGCTGTCGGCCGCCCAGTTCGTAGAGCGGCATGCCGTCAGAGGAGCGGCGACTCGAAGCCCGCGGGAAGCGGCATGTGCAACCCCAGGGCAAGTGCGAGACCGACGGCACCGAGCAGGATCGCCAGCGTCGAGGAGAGGGAGAACAGACCCCAGCCGACGAGCGTCACCATTTGCGGGTTGGGCCGCTGCTCGCGGTCGTTGCGCTGCATCGCCAACAGCACGAACATCGCCAGCATCGCGTAGATAGAGATAAAGAACTCGGCCATCGTCTCCACAACCCGCCCCCGCGTGATCTCAGGATTTGGATAGCCGGGTAAGGTTAACGCTTCAATGCCGGGCTATTGCGGATCACCGCGTAGGTACGGGCATTGGTCGCTCGCCGGGGTGGACGTTCAAAATGAAAACGAATAGTATAGATAAAAATAGGAGACGGGGCTTGACGAAGATGCTGGGGGTCGCGGCGCTCGCCGCCATGCTGATTGCGAGTACCGCACTGGCGTCCGAGGTGCAGCATGTGCCGCACGGGGTGATCGTCACGCCCGATCAGGGCCCGGCGAAGCGGGTGCGGGTGCTGGCCTATGGCGATGCCGGCTTCCGGGTGACGGCAACGCCGGCGGCCGACTTCGACTTGCCCAAGAGCCTGATGGTGGTCGCGGACGCCAGCGGCGATCCGGTGATCACCGAGGCGCGGGGACTGGTGACGGTCAAGCTGCCCAAGGCGACCGCCGAGATCCGCCTGTCGGACGGGCGGGTGCAGTTCCGCGACGCCAGCGGCAAGCTCGTGCTCGCCGAGGAGGCGCGGCGGCGCTTCACCGCGACGACCGCCGATGGCAAGCCGTTCCTCGCGACCGAGCAGCAGTTTAACCGCGGCACCGACGAGGGCTTTTACGGCCTCGGCCAGCACCAGAACCGGCAGATGAACTATAACGGCGAGGACGTCGAACTCGCCCAGCACAATATGGACATCGCAGTCCCGTTCGTCGTGTCGACGCGCAATTACGGGCTGCTCTGGGACAATACTTCGATCACCCGGTTCGGCAATCCGGTGCCCTATGCGCATGTCGGGCAGGGGCTGAAGGTGACCAGCGGCGGCAAGCCGGGCTGGAAGGCCGATTACTTCCTCGGCGACAAGCTCGCGGTGAGCCGGCAGGAGCCGTTCATCGACTATCAGTTCATCAAGGATCAGAAGAACTGGCCCGAGGCCGCCAAGGCGCAGACCGTCGCCTCCCCGACGAGCGGGCAGAACACCGCGGGTGTGGTGGTCGGCAAGCAGACTGTGGTGTGGAGCGGCAGCGTCACGCCCGACAAGACGGGCACGCACAAGTTTCGGCTCTATTCTTCGAGCTATGTGAAGGTGTTCGCTGACGGCAAGGAAGTCCTGTCGCGCTGGCGGCAGAACTGGAATCCGTGGTTCCATAATTTCGAGCTGCCGATGACCGCGGGGAAGGGCGTCGAGCTACGCGTCGAATGGGAACCGAATGCGGGCTATCTCGCGCTGTTCCATTCGGATCCGCTGCCGAAGCCCGATCGCAATTCGCTATGGCTCTCTTCGGATGTCGGGCGCGCGATCGACTATTATTATGTCGGCGGGCGCAACATGGACGACGTCATCGCCGGCTATCGCGGGCTGACCGGCAAGGCCGAGATGATGCCGAACTGGGCCTATGGCTTTTGGCAGAGCCGGCAGCGGTACGAGACGCAGGAGCAACTGCTCTCCGTCGTGCGCGAGTACCGCAAACGGCAGATTCCGATCGATAATATCGTGCAGGACTGGTTCTATTGGCCCGAGGACCAATGGGGCTGCCATTGCTTCGACGCCAAACGCTTCCCCGATCCGGCGGCGATGGTCGACGAGGCGCACGCGCTCAACACGCGGGTGATGATCTCGGTCTGGCCCAAATTCTATCCTAACACCAAGAATGCGCAGGAGCTGATGGCAAAGGGCCATCTGTACCTCGGCAACCTCAAGGCAAAGGAGAAGGATTGGGTCGGCAAGGGTTACGAGAATACCGATTACGATCCCTACGCGCCCGAGGCCCGGGCGATCTATTTCCGCCAGATGAAGGAAGGACTGGTCGACAAGGGTTTCGACGCGTGGTGGATGGACGCGACCGAACCCGACATCCATTCGAACCTGTCGATCGAACAGCGCATCGACCGGATGGGCCCGACCGCACAGGGGCCCGCGGCGTACTTCTTCAACAGCTTTCCGCTCGTCCATGCCGAGGGCGTGGCGGAGGGGCTGCGCCAGGCACAGCCCGACAAGCGGCCCTTCATCCTGACGCGGTCGGGCTTTGGCGGAGTCCAGCGGACGAGTTCGGCGCTCTGGTCCGGCGACATCGCCGCGCGCTGGGACGATCTGCGCGACCAGATCTCCGCAGGGATCAATCTCTCGATGTCCGGCGTGCCCAACTGGACGCACGACATCGGCGGCTTCGCGCTCGAGGATCGCTATACGAAGCAGGATCCGGCACATGTCGCCGAATGGCGCGAACTCAACCTCCGATGGTTCCAGTTCGGCGCCTTCTCGCCATTGTTCCGCAGCCATGGCGAAACCCCGAAGCGCGAAATCTTCGAAATCGCGACCGGCGATCAGGCGATGTACGATGCGATGGTCGCCTATGATCAGCTGCGCTACCGGCTTATGCCGTACATCTACACCGTCGCCGCCGACACCTGGCACAAGGACGGCACGATGATGCGCGGACTGGTGATGGACTTTGCCGGCGACCGCAAGACGTGGAACGTGGACGACGCATACATGTTTGGTCCGGCCTTCCTCGTCGCGCCGGTGACCGAATTCAACGCCCGCACGCGTGAGGTGTATCTCCCCGCGGGTGCGGGCTGGTACGATTTCGCGACGGGCGCGTTTCTGAAGGGCGGACAGACGATCCGGGCCGCGGCGCCGCGGGAGCGCATGCCGTTGTTCGTGCGCGCGGGCTCGATCGTTCCCACCGGGCCGGCGATCCAGCACGTCGGCGAGCAGCCCGACGGGCCGATCGTGCTCCACGTCTTCGCCGGGGCCGACGGCAGCTTCTCGCTCTACGAGGACGACGGGGTCAGCCCTGCCTATAAGCAGGGCAGGTTCGCGCGCGTTCCGGTGACGTGGAACGAAGCCGCGGGCACGCTGACGATCGGCGGGCGAGCAGGCGGTTATGACGGCATGCCCGCCAGGCGTGCGATATCGGTGCGGTTCTACGCGCCGGCGCGCGCCACCGCCCCCGATTTCGCCGGGTCGCCGCAGAGCTTCGTCTATGACGGCAAGCCGATCACAGTGCGGCGCCCCTGAGCGGGGCCACTGGTAAATTCCCGCTCGAGGCCCCATATCGGATCTATCGCGCCGCCCATCTTCGAGCACGGCGCGGCTGAGAGATACTTCGTGCTCCCGCTCCAAAGGGAGACTCTTATGTCGCGAGCAGTCAATATCGACGCCGAGCGTGCCGACGTAATCGCAATCGCCGCCAAGCACAGCGCCGCGATCAGTGCGATCGAGCCCCTGCATCCGCGCGGCACACGGGTCGTGCTCATGAATATCGACGGCGCCAATGCGGTCGCGAAGGCTTTTGGCAAGCGCGTTCTTACCGGGCCGGTTACCCGCACTCGTCTGCGGCCGTGACGCCGGGGCCGATTGCTGCCCCGACCGACCCGGATACTGCCCCCGCGTTTTTCGAAATCTACCGCGCCGATCGCGTCAAGCTCACCTCGATCCTGTTCTCGGGCGAGGATTGGCGCTGGCGCTTTCGCTCGGCTGCGGGCCTAGTCATCACCTCAGGTGCGGGATTCGGCAGTCGACACGAGTGTGAGGCCGCAGTCGATGCGCTGCGCCAAAGCGCCGGAACGGCCGCGGTTCGCACGAGTTCAACTCAGAGCTGACCCGCGAGGGTTGGTACTTGTCCCCTGATCGGAAGGACTTTTTATCCCCCCATCATCCATCCTTTGCCGCGCGCAGGAAGCGCTTCAGCGCGCCCGCGCAGCCGCCACGACGCTCAACAGCGTCCGCATACAAGCCGAAACCGCCGCCGCCGCGTGGGCGAAGGAAGCGGTGGCCGCCGAGCATCGGGAGCGGCGGAAGCTCCGTGTAGTCGCGACGCTTGCGGCGTCCGAACAGGACGCCCGCATCTTCAGCGAGAATCCCGACCGCGGCCTCGCCAACGCCTAGTTGCCGACCGCCTCGCGCCGCACGGGCTGCGGAGCGGCTTCCCAACCGCCGCCAAGCGCATTGAACAGCGCGACCTGCGCCTCGGCGAGCGCGGCATTGGACTGCGCCAGCGTGGCGCGGGCGCTCGCCCGATCGCGCTCGGCATCGATCCGCTGGAGCAAAGTGTCGCGGCCCGCGGAGAAGCGTAGACCCGCGATCCGCGCGGCGTTGCTCGCGGCGGCCTCGGCGCGGCGCAGCGCGACGTTGCGCTCGATCTCGCCCGAATAGCGGGCGAGCGCCTGTTCGACTTCGCGCAGCGCAGTCAGCACCGTGCCGTCGAATGTGGCGAGCGAGCCCTCGGCGGTCGCCTCGGCCTGACGCAGCCGGGCGCGGGCCTGCCCCATGTTGGGGAAGCTCCAGCTGATCAGCGGCCCTAGCGAGAAGCTGAACGAATCGGACTTGGCGAGATCGCCGATATCCTGGGCACCGAGCGACACCGAACCGAGCAGCCGGATCGACGGGTAGAGCGCCGCCGTGGCGACGCCGACCCGCGCGGTGTCGGCGGCGAGGAGGCGCTCGGCCTGGCGGACATCGGGCCGGCGGGACAGCAGGGCAGTGCCATCGCCGACCGGGATCAGCCCGCTGACCTGCGGCGGCACCGCGCATGCCGCAGCAGCGGCATCGGTCTCGGCCGGCGGACGGCCGGTGAGCGTCGCGAGCGCGTAGAGCGCGGCGCGGCGTTCGGCCTCGAACAGGGGAACCTGCGAGCGGGCATTCTCGGAGAGGACAAGAGCCTGATCGACGTCGCGCTGGGTGCCGCGGCCGGCCTCGAGCAGGCGCCGGGTCAGGCCGAGCGTCTGCTCCTGCAGCTGCACGGTTTCGCGCGCTACGGCGGCCTGCGCTGCGAAGCTGCAGGCCTGCGCATAAACGCGGGCGGTCTCTGCCGCGACGGCGATCCGCGCCGCGTCGAGCGCAGCCTGCGCCGCACCGACATCGCCGCGTGCCGCCTCGATCGAGCGGGAGACCTGGCCGAAGATGTCGACCTGATACCCGGCATCGAGCCCGACCTGGAAGAAGTCGAACTCGGCGCTCGGTGCGCCAGGGATCTGGCTGGTGGCCGCGCCGACCCGCTGCCGGGCGTAGGAGGCGCTGAGATCGGTGGTGGGCAGCCGCTGGTTGCGCGCTTCCGAGAGGAAGGCGCGCGCGCGGCGGAGATTGGCCGCGGCGACGCGGATGTCGGTGTTGTGTGCGAGCGCGTCGACCACAAGCCGGTCGAGGGCAGGATCGCGAAAGAGTCGCCACCACTCGCCCTCGACCGCGCCGATCGAAACCTTTGTGACGCCCGGGTCGACGAAAGTGCCGGCGGCGGTTTGCGGTGTCGCCGGGCGCTCGTAGTTCGGACCGACGGCGCAGGCCGAGAGCAGACCCGCCACCAGAATCGTCAGGCGCTTCATGCCGTGACCTCCGCGGTGGGCGCTTCTGGCTCCTTGCGGCTCAACCGAGCCCGCTGGCGTTCCGTCCAGCTCGCGAGATTGCGAACCATGACATAGAAAGCCGGGGTGAAGAGCAGGCCGAAGAAGGTCACGCCGATCATCCCAAAAAACACCGCGACACCCAGCGCCTGGCGAAGCTCGGCCGCGGCACCAGTGGCGATCACCAGCGGCAGCACGCCGAGGATGAACGCGATCGAAGTCATGATGATCGGACGCATGCGCTGATGCGCCGCCTGCTCGGCCGCGGCGCGCGGCTCGAGCCCTTGCTCTTCCTCCCCCTGGCGCGCAAATTCGACGATCAGGATCGCGTTCTTCGCGGCGAGGCCAATCAGCACGACGAGGCCGATCTGGGTCAGGATGTTGTTGTCCATCCCCATCAGATTGACGCCGATAATCGCGGCGAGCAGGCACATCGGCACGATCAGGATCACCGCGAGCGGCAGCACGAGGCTCTCGTAGAGCGCCGCAAGCAGCAGGAAGACGAACACCACCGCAAGGCCGAAGGCGATCACGCCGGTGTTGCCTGCCTGGCGCTGTTCGAAGGCGAGCTCGGTCCATTCGAAGCCCATGCCCTTGGGCAGGGTCTGGTTGGCGAGCGCCTCCATCGAGTCGAGCGACTGGCCGGTCGAGAAGCCCGGCTTGGTGTCACCCATCAGTTCGGCGGCGGGATAGAGATTGTAGCGGACCACGCGATAGGGGCCGGCGTCGTTCTTGAGCGCCATCACTGCGCTCATCGGCACCATCCTGCCGGAGGCCGAGCGCGTCTTGAGCGTCTGAATGTCCGACGCGTCGTCGCGATAGGCGGCGTCGGCCTGCGCGGTCACGCGGAAAGTGCGGCCGAGATAGTTGAAGTCGTTGACATAGGCCGAGCCGAGATAGGAGCCGAGCGTCGTATAGATGTTCTGTACCGGCACGCCCATCCGCTCGGCGCGGTCGCGATCGACCTCGGCGGTGAGGCGCGGGGTGCCGGTGTTGAATAGCGAGAAGGCGCCGGCGACGCCCTCGGCCTGGTTCGCGCCCATCATCATCGCGAACGACGCCTGGGCGAGGGCATTATACCCTTGGCCGCTGCGGTCCTGGATCATCATCTTGAAGCCGCCGCCGGTGCCGATGCCAGGAACGGGCGGCGGGGCGATGATCATGATGTCGCCGCCCTTGATCCCGCCAAGCGCCGGATAGAGCGCCTGCTGGATCTCGTCGGCGTGCTGGTCGCGGTTCGCATGCGGCTTCAGTGCGAAGAAGATCACGCCCGCGTTCGGGGCGGTCGAGAAGCTCGCGCCGTCGAGACCGGCAAAGCCGATCGAGGTCTGGACGCCGGGCAGCTTCATCGATTCCTTGATCGCCTCGCGCACCACCGCATCGGTGCGCTGGAGCGACGAGCCAGGCGGCAGCGAGACGACCCCGATCAGGTAGCCTTGGTCCTGTGGCGGAATGAACCCACTCGGCGTGGCGGCGAAGCGCCAGCCGACGACGAAGATCAGCGCGACATAGACGACGCCGACGATGACCAGCATCCGCACCAGCCGCGCGGTAAGGCGGCTATATTTGTGCGAGAGCCAGTTGAACCCGGCGTTGAACTTCTTGCCCGCGCGTGCCGGTAGACCGAGCAGCCCGGCTCGCGGTGCCTTGCCATGTTCGGGCTTCTTCAGCACCAGCGCGCACAAGGCCGGCGACAGCGTCAGCGAGACGAACGCCGAGATGATCGTCGCCGAGGCGATAGTGATCGCGAACTGCTGGTAGAAGGCGCCCGAAATGCCCGGAATGAACATCGTCGGGATGAACACGCCAACGAGCACGAGCGAGATCGCGACGATCGCGCCGGAGACTTCGTCCATCGTCTTGTGCGCGGCTTCGCGCGGGCCGATGTCTTCCTCTTCCATCAGGCGCTCGACATTCTCGACGACGACGATCGCGTCGTCGACGACGATGCCGATCGCGAGCACTAGCCCGAACAGCGACAGAGTGTTGAGCGAATAGCCGAAGGCGAGCAGCACCGCGAAGGCGCCGACCAGCGACACCGGGATCGCGATGATCGGGATGAGCGCAGTCCGCCAGCTCTGCAGGAAGACGAGCACCACCAGCACCACGAGGATCAGCGCCTCGACAAGGGTGTGCTCGACCGCGCTGATCGACTCCGCGATATATTCGGTTGGGTTGTAGTCGATCGAATACTTCATCCCCGCGGGGAAGCTCTGCGCGAGCGTGTCGAGCTCTTTCTTGACTGCGTCCGCGGTGGCGAGCGCGTTGGAGCCCGGCATCTGGAAGATGCCCATGCCGACCGCGCTTTTGGGACCGAGATAGCCGTTAAAGTTGTAATCCTGCGCGCCCAACTCGATCCGCGCGACGTCGCGCAGGTAGGTCAGCCGTCCTTCGGTATCGCGCTTGACCACGACCTTGCCGAATTCCTCGGGCGAGGTCAGGCGGCCCTTGGCCTGGACGCCCAGCTCGAAAGCGGGGCTCGCCTTGCCATAAGGCGGCTGGCCGACCGCGCCGGCGGCTACCTGGAGGTTCTGTCCGCGGATGGCATTCACGACCTCGTCGACGGTCATGTCGCGCGCCGCGGCGAGGCCGGGATCGATCCACACGCGCATGTTGTAGTCGCGCCCGCCGAACGCCTGCGCCTGGCCGACGCCGGGGACGCGGGCGATGCGGTCGAGCACCTGCAGCGTGACGTAGTTCGAGATGTACTGGGTATCGAGACTGTTGTCGGGCGAGGTGAAGAACGCGACCATCAGGAAGTCGGGCGAGTTCTTGTTCACCGTGATGCCGAGGCGGCGGACGTCCTCGGGCAGGCGCGGCTCTGCCTGCTGCACGCGGTTCTGGACCAGCACCTGCGCCTGATCGACATTGGTGCCCTGCTTGAACGCGATTGTGATCTGGGTCTGGCCGTTGCCGGTCGATGACGAGGTCATGTAGATCATGTTCTCGACGCCGTTGATCGCCTGCTCGATCGGCGCGGCAACGGTTTCGGCGAGCGTCTCGGCGCTCGCGCCCGGATAGGCGGCGGTCACCACCACCGTCGGCGGCGCGATGCTCGGATATTGCGCGACCGGCAGCGAGGGATAGGCGATCGCGCCGATGATCACGATCAGGATCGAGAGCACCGCCGCGAAGATCGGCCGATCGATGAAGAAGTGGGGGAATTTCATCGTGGCGGCCTAGCGAACCGTCGCCTGGCCCGAAGCCGGCTCCTGCGTCGCCGCGGTCGGCGCCGCCTGCTTGCTCGGATCGGCCTTGATCGCTCCCTTGACCGGCTGGACCGGCGCGCCGGGCTGCAATCGGCCGACGCCGGTGATGACCACCCGATCGGTCGGCGCGAGGCCGTCACGGATGATGCGCAGACCTTCCACGGTCGCGCCGACTTCCACCGGACGCGGCTGAACCTTGTTGTCGTTGCCGACGACATAAACCAGACGACGGGTCTGATCGGTGACGATCGCCTCGTCGGGGATCAGCATCGCCCGATAGGTGCCCGAGCCGAGCAGCCGGGCGCGGCCGAACATGCCCGGGGTGAGGAAGCGCGTCGGGTTCTGCACGACGGCATGCGCGCGGATCGTACCCGAATTCGGATCGACTGCGTTGTCGAGGAACTCCATCCGGCCGTTCCAGCGATATTCGCTCTCGTCGGCGAGCTGAATCTGTACGGGGTTCGCGGTGGTGCGCGAGGAGCCGCGCTCGCCGCGCTGATCCTGACGGAGATTCTTCAGGTAGAAGCTCTCGGCGCCTTCGAACTCGAACCGGATCGGGTCGAGCGAGACGATGCGGGTGAGCACGGTCTGGCCGTCGGCAACCGAGTCGCCGATGCTTACCTTGCGATCCGACATGCGGCCGCTGAACGGCGCGCGGACGGTAGTAAAGCTGAGGTTGAGCTGGGCGTTGTCGATCGCGGCGCGGGCGGCGGCGAGGTCGGCCGCTGCGGTGCGCTCGGCGGCGATGTTCGCCTCGAGTTCCTCGGTGCTCGCTGCTTGGGCCGTCGCGAGCCTGCGGCTGCGCGCGGTGACCTGGCGTGCGTTCGACAGCGCGGCGTTTGCCCGAGTGGCCTGGGCCTGTGCCTGCGCGAGCACAGCGCGATAGGGACGGGGATCGATCGTGAACAAGGGCGCGCCCTGACGCACGTCCTGGCCGTCGCGGAAGTGGATCGCGGTGACCACACCATTGACCCGCGGGCGGATCTGGACATCCTGGGGGGCTACGAAGCGGCCGGTGTAATCATCCCAGTCAACCACCTCGCGCTGGAGCGGAGTCGCGACGGTGACCTGCGGCGGGGGCGGGGCAGGCGGCGCCTGTTCTCCGCCGCATCCGGCAAGCAACGACAATCCCAAAAACGAGAGCGCGAGCCTCACAAGAGTCCCCTTTCTGCGGTGCAGCAAATAACGCCCCAAGCGACCGTTGCAAGCAGATTCGTACCTATCGGTACTGATTTGGAGTGGCCGCGACGATGAAAACCATCACCGCAATCGCCGTCGATGTTGCACTTCGCCAGGTCGCGCGTTCAATGGTTCTGGACCCTTTGGAACACGCCATCATGAAGCCGCTCACCGAAGCGCATCTCGCCATCCTCCGGCGTCACATGGTCGAGGTGATCGACATCGAATTCGATCTGCTGCGCGACGAAATCGGTCGCCCCGAACCGTCTCCGCGGGTCCGCGAGGCACTGCTGGCGGTGCCGCGGCATTTGTTCGTGCCGAGCCAGTTCGCCGGCCTCGCCTATCAGGACAGTCCGCTGCCGATCGGCTTCGACAAGACGATCTCGCAGCCCTTCATGGTCGCGCTGATGACCGAGCTGCTCGACCTCGACGACACCGACAGCGTGCTCGAGGTTGGGACGGGGCTCGGCTATCAAACGGCGATCCTCGCGCGGCTCGCGGCGCGCGTGTGGAGCGTCGAGGTGGTCGAGGAGTTTGCCGGGATCGCCGATGCTCGGCTGATCGAGATGGGCCACGACAATGTCGCGATCCGCATCGGCGACGGCTCGCGCGGCTGGGCGGAAGCGGCGCCGTTCGACGCGATCCTCGTCAGCGCCGCGGCGCGGGTGCTGCCCGAGACGCTCGCCGCGCAGTTGAAGCCCGAGGGCGGCCGGCTGGTGATGCCGCTCGGCGAGCCCGGCGCGCAGCGGCTGGTCCGCGGCGTCCGCGAAGGCGACGAGCTCACCCTTCGCGAAGTGATGGCGGTCCAGTTCACCGAACTGGAGACCGTCTAGGGATCAATCCGATCGTCGCCGACGGTCGTTCGAGCCGCCATGGAGACGATCGAGATAATAACCGGCCAGCATATAATGGGCCTTCATCGCAGCGGGGTGCTCAGCCTCTTGCGCGCGCTTCAGTTCGGCTTCGGCCCGGTCTGAGAGGTAGCCTTCATCCATCGGTTCCATGGCGCTTTCTTCGCGCCGATTGCATGGCTGCGCACTAACGCAAATTGCCCTGCCGCGCGGTCTGTCCGCAGGATGTGACGCGCAATCGCACGCCGCCGACCAGTCATCGCTTGACACAAGCGGCGCGGACGGGCGTTGAGGCAGCGCTATGGCGAAATCAGCTACCGACCTGATGCAGGAAATCCTGTTCTCCACCGTCCTCGATTCGATCGTGGCGCTGAAGGACGCGGCGAACGGGCTGCCCAACCCGCTGCTGCGCGAGCTCAACAGCATCCACCCGAACACGACCTTCGCCGATCTGCCGAAGGAAGTGCAGGGCGCGATCGCCACCAATGTGCGGTCGGCGTTCACGCGCCTGCTCAAGGAAGGCTATTCGGTCGCGCAGGGCGTCGAGCAGCGCCGCGCCACGCCGGCCCCGAGCGCGCCGGTCCACCGCCCGCGCGGTGGTCCGGGCGAGCGCAGGCCACCGCGGGGCGGCGGCGGGCCGGCGCCGCGCGGTCCCGGCAAGCCTCGCCGGCCGGGCGGCGGATCGTAACGGCTACCCGAGCCTGATGCGGCTCGCGCGCCGCCGCGGGTCGTGCTGCCATTAACACTTGCGCGACTGGTGCCGTTCACGGACAGTGCGGGACGGCGGGAACGGCGGCCTGAAAGTCGTATCTCGCGTTCCGATGAGAGCAGGGAGAAAGTCTTGGATCGTCGTTCCTTTATCGGCGGCGCCGGCGTGGTCACGTTGGCGGCAAATCTCCCTGCCGCAGCGCACGCCCGATCCGAGGTTCAATCGGGAGCCAGCGCCGATGCCAGGCTGCGAGCGCTGCTCGATCGATTCTTCTACAACAGGCTGACCGAGGATCCGGAGGGCGCGACCCAGCTCGGGCTCGACACCGGCGAGCGCGCCGGACTGAAGTCGCGACTCAGCGACGGATCGGCCAAGGGCGCCGCCGCCGAGCTCGCCCGCGCCAAGCGCGAGCTTGCCGAGCTTCGCAAGGTCGATATCGGCGCGCTCTCGCCCGCGGCGAAGCTGGATTACGAGGTGGTCGCCTATCAGCTGCAGCGCGGTATCGCCGGTGCCGAGCGCTTTTCCTATGGCGCCAGCATGGGACGGTTCGCGCCGTACATCCTGAGCCAGCTGACCGGTGCCTATCGCAACATCCCCGACTTTCTCGACTCGCAGCACCAGATCGCGAACTCCGCCGACGCCGACGCCTATGTCGCACGCCTGACCGCCTTCTCGACCGCGATCGACGACGATACCGACCGGCAGCGCGCGGACGCCGGCCGCGGCGTCTTCGCACCCGACTATCTGCTGGATACCACTCTCAAGCAGCTCGCGTCGCTCCGCGATCAGGCGCCGGCCAGCACGGTGATGGTCTCGTCGCTCGCCGCCAAGCTCAAGGCCGCGAACCTCCCCGACAGCCAGGTGGCGCAGGCCGAGCGGATCGTGAGCGAGCGCGTATTCCCCGCGCTCGATCGCCAGCGGGCGCTCGTCACCGAATTGCGCGGCCGCGCGACGCACGACGCCGGGGTCTGGCGGCTGCCCGACGGCGAGGCATATTACAGCGCCGCCGCCGAAGCGGCGACCACCACGGCGCTCTCCGGGGACGAGATCCACCGCCTCGGACTCGAGCAGGTGGCGCAGATCACCGCCCGGATCGACACCATCCTCAGGGCGCAGGGCATGTCGCAGGGAACGGTGGGCGCCCGGCTGGTCGCGCTGAACCAGCGGCCGGACCAGCTATATCCGAATACCGACGCTGGGCGGGATGCCCTGATCGCGGCCTTGAACATGCAGATCGCGGCGATGCGCAAGCGCCTCCCGGAGCAGTTCGCGACTTTGCCCAAGGCCTCGGTCGAGGCGCGGCGGGTGCCGCCGTCGATCCAGGCCGGTGCGCCGGGCGGCTATTACGAGAGCGCGCCGCTCGATGGCTCGCGCCCGGCAATCTACTACATCAACCTGCGCGACACCTTCGACCGGCCTAAATTCGGGCTGGCGACTCTGACGCACCACGAGGCGGTGCCGGGCCATCATCTTCAGGTGACGTCCGCGCTCGAATCCGAGAGCATCCCCCTGATCCGCCGTCGCTCGAACTTCAGCGGCTATACCGAGGGTTGGGCACTCTATGCCGAGCAGCTCGCCGACGAGATGGGGATCTATGAGGGCGACCCGCTAGGGCAGGTCGGCTATCTCCAGTCGCTGCTGTTCCGCGCGACGCGCCTGGTCGTCGATTCCGGGCTGCACCACAAGCGCTGGAGCCGCGAGCAGGCGACCGAATATTTCATCGCGACCACCGGCATCGCGCGCGGTCGCAGCCAGGGCGAGATCGACCGCTACACCGCCTGGCCCGGCCAGGCGTGCAGCTACAAGATCGGCCACACCGTCTGGGTGCGGCTGCGCGATGCCGTGCGGCGCAAGCAGGGAGCGAAGTTCGATCCGCGCGCCTTCCACGCCATCCTGCTCGACGGCGCGATGCCGCTGACCGTCCTCGAGCGGGTCGTCACCGAACGCATGCTCAAGGGCTGAGCGGCCGCGCGGCCGGAGCGAGCGGGGGGCGGAATCAGCCCCGCTTCGACGCGATATAAGCGTCGACCTGCTCCTCGAGCACGTCGAGCGGGAGCGCGCCGTTGGCGAGGATCGCCTCATGGAAGTCGCGGATGTCGAACCGCGCGCCGAGTGCCTTCTGCGCCTTGGCGCGGAGGGCGGCGATCTTCAGCTGGCCGACCATGTAGCTGGTCGCCTGACCCGGATTGTTGATGTAGCGATCGACTTCCTTGACGACGTCGCGCTGGGAGAGCGGGGCGTTCGCGGTGAAATAAGCGATGGCCTGCTCGCGGCTCCAGCGCTTCGCGTGCATGCCGGTATCGACGACCATCCGGATCGCGCGCCACATCTGCAGCGACAACATGCCGAACTCGGTCTCGGGCGTCGGATAGGCGCCCATCTCCTGCGCCAGCCGCTCGGTATAGAGGCCCCAGCCTTCGATATAGCTGCCGTAGAAGCCGAAGCGGCGGAACTTCGGCAAACCCTGCAGCTCCTGCGCGCGGGCGATCTGGAAGTGATGCCCCGGCGCGCCCTCGTGGACGGCGATCCCGTTCACCTGCTGCTTGTTGACCTGGTTCATGTCGGCGAGGTTGACGTAGAAGATGCCCGGCCGCGACCCGTCGGGCGCGGGGCGGTTGTAGAAGGCGACCGACGCGGTCTCCTGCCGCCACTTCTCGACCGCGCGGACTTCCAGCTTCGCCACCGGCAGCCGATGGAAATAGCGCGGCGCCGCTGCCATCATCTGCGCGATCACGGCGCGGGCATCGGCGAGATAGCGTTCGCGCCCGGCGTCGTCGTTGGGATATTTGAACGCGGGATCGGTGCGGGTCGCTTCGAAGAACGCCTCGAGGCTGCCGCGAAAGCCGATGCGTTGCTTGACCCGCTCCATCTCGGCGCGGATCACCTTCACTTGCGCGAGTCCGGTCTGGTGGATCTGCTCCGCAGTCATGTCGGTGGTCGTGTAAAAGGCGAGCCGCGACTGATAGTAGCGTTCGCCGCCCGGCAGGCTCCACGCGCCGTCATTGCCCTTCGACTTCGGCTCGATCTCGTCGAGCGCCGCGAACAGCGTGTCGAAGCCGCGCCGGAAGGGGCCGGTAAGCGCTGCCCGCGCCTGCTCGATCAGCTCCGCCCTGGTCGCCTCGGGCGCCTTGAGCGCACCGACTTTCTTGCGGAAATCGGCAAACACCGTGCTGTCGGGGCCGTCGTCAAACGGCGCGCCGCTGATCACCTTGCGAGCATCGCCGCGCGCCGGTGTGAAAACCATCTTGGGCGGGACGATACCCTCGGCCGCCTGTTGCCGCATGCGTGCGGCGACTTCGCGCATCACTCGTTCGGTCTCGGCAATGCGGGCGATATAGGCGCGGGCGTCGTCGACGCTGTCGACGCGATGCTCGTTGATCAGGAATACCGGGATCTGTCCGGCCGGGCTGCCATTGGTCGAGACCGGGAAACTGTATTTGCGGAAGGCCGCCTGCCGCCGTGCGGTTTCGACATTCTTCTCGAACAGACGGTAGCTGAGGCGCCCGGTCGGGCTCAGCCGGTCGGGCGAGAAGCGCCGCCGCATCTCGGCGAGTTGCGACTCCTGCAAAGCAAGGGCGCGTGCCGCCGCGGCCTCGGTGTAATCGTCCAGTCGGTCGTAGTTGGTCTTGAGCCCGAGGCTGGTCATCGACTGGGGGCTCAACGCCACCGATGCGTCGAACGCGGCGTCGAGAAAGGCGAGCAGGCGCTGGTCCTCGGCGGCCGGCGTCGCCGCTGTGGTGTCCGCAGACGTCTGGGTCTGTGCGGGGAGGGGCGCAGTTGCGGCAAGCGCCACCACACACAGGAACGGAATCCGGACGATCAATGCCACCTCCTCGCTGGAATGCCGGCCACGGTAGCGATCCGCGGTGGCCATGCAATGCTGCCGAGGCAAAGCTTTGCGGGAACAGGGCGTTGCGGTTCGGGCCGACCCGTCGCAAGATCGCCGCAACGGGTTGGCGGCGGCGACGCCAGCCACCGGCAATGCACAAAGGGAGCACCATGAAGCCTTACTCGATCGCACTCGTCTCGCTTCTCGCGCTCGCGGCGCATCAGGCGAGTGCCCAGGTCGCTCCGCAGCAACAGCAGCAGCAACCGCCGGTGCAGGAAACCCAGGCGCCGGAGGACAGGCTCGTCCGTCCCAACCCCGAGCCCGAACCGCAGCCGCGGCCCACGGCACCGCCTCCTGCCCAGGCCCAGGCGCAGCCGGTCGCCCAGCCGGCCAAGGCCGAGAAGCGCAAATGGGACGTGAACGCGCCCGAGGGCGCGGCCGTGCGTCAGGTTCCGATCCGGGTGTCCGAAGGCAGCTGGATGGACCTCGACGTCAGCCCCGACGGCCAGACGATCGCCTTCACCCTGCTCGGCGACATCTACACGATGCCGGTGAACGGCGGCACTCCGACGCGCATCGCCGAGGGGCTCGCCTGGGAAGTTCACCCGCGCTTCTCGCCGGACGGCCGGCGCATCGCCTTCACCTCGGATCGCGGCGGGGGCGACAACATCTGGGTGATGAACCGCGACGGATCGGACAAGCGTCAGGTCACCAAAGAGGACTTCCGGCTGCTCAACCAGCCGAGCTGGAGCCCCGACGGGCGCTACATCGCCGCCAAGAAGCATTTCACCACCGGGCGTTCGCTCGGCACCGGCGAGGTGTGGCTCTATCACGTCTCGGGCGGCGGCGGCGTCGTCCTCGTCAAGCGGCCCAACGAGACGCACCAGAAGGAACTCGGCGAGCCGATCTACGCGCCCGACGGCAAGTCGATCTTCTACACCCGCAACGTCACGCCCGGGCCGATCTTCGAATACGCCCAGGATTCGAACACCAACCTGTTCGACATCGAGCGCTACGACATCGAGACTGGCGAAGTCAGCAAGGCGGTGACCGGGCTCGGCGGCGCGGTGCGCCCGACGCCGTCGCCGGACGGGCGCTACATCGCCTTCGTCCGCCGCGAAGCGACGCGTTCGAAGCTCTATGTGAAGGACTTCGTCTCGGGCGAGGAGCGCAAGATCTACGACGATCTCGACCAGGACGTGCAGGAGACCTGGGCGGTGACCGGCGTCTATCCGAACATGGCGTGGCTGCCCGACAGCCGCTCGCTGATATTCTGGGCCAAGGGCAAGATCCGCCGCATCGATGCCGATGGCGGCAATGCCCGCGAGATCCCGTTCAGCATCAACGACAGCCGCGGCGTGATCGACGCGCCGCACCCGCAGATCGCCGTCGCGCCGGAGCGCTTCACCACGACGATGCCGCGGTTCGCTTCGGTGTCGCCGGACGGGCGGCAGGTGGTGTTCGAGAGCTTGGGCAAGCTGTGGGTCAAGCCGATGGGCTCGGGCGCGCCGCGCCGCCTGACCAGCGGCGAGGAAGGGTTCGAGCTGTTCCCCAGCTGGTCGCGCGATGGCCGCACCGTCGTCTTCGTCGGCTGGAGCGACGCGGGGCTCGGCCGCATCCGCACGGTGGCGGCGAGTGGCGGCCGTGCGCGCGACGTCACTGCGCAGCCCGGCCATTATGCCCGCCCGCGCTTCTCGCCGGACGGCAAGACGATCGTGTTCGAGCGCGTGTCCGCCGGCAGCCTGACCAGTCCGAAATGGGCGCAGGAGCCGGGAGTCTACCGTGTCTCGGCACAGGGCGGGGAGGTGGCCCGCGTCGCGCTCGGCAATGCTTCGCCGCAGTTCGGCGCCGCCAGCGATCGCATCTACATGCTCGCCGAAGAGCGCAAGGACGGGAAGGCCGAGCGCCAGCTGGTCAGTACCGACCTCGGCGGGCAGAACAAGCGCGTCCACGCCAGCGGCGAACTGGTCACCGATTTCGCGGTGTCGCCCAATGGCGAGTTCGTCGCCTTCCGCCAGAATTACGCCGCTTATGTCGCGCCGCTGATGCCGGGCAACCAGTCGGTGACGCTCGCCGCCGACGGCAAGGCGCTTCCGGTGACGCGCGCGAGCGCGGGCGGGGCCGACTATATCCACTGGTCGAATGACGGCCGGCAGCTCCACTGGAGCCTCGGGCCGACGCTCTACACCGCCGAAGCGGCCCAGCTCTTCCCCGCTGCGCCGCGCGCCGAGGGAGCGCCGGGGTTCGTCCCGCCGGCCAGCGGCGTCTCGCTCGCCCGCGAAGTTGCCGCCGCCAAGCCGAGCGGAACGGTGGCGATCACCGGCGCCCGCCTCGTCACCATGGCCGACGCGGCTGGCGGGATCATCGACGACGGCGTGGTGGTGGTGCGCGGCGATCGCATCCTCGCGGTCGGTCCACGCGCATCGACGCCGATCCCGCAGGGCGCCAGGATCGTCGACGCTGCCGGCAAGACGATCATTCCGGGCCTGATCGACGCCCATGCCCATGGCCCCGCCGGGCTCGACGAGCTCGTTCCCGAGCGCAACTGGTCGATGCTCCAGAATCTGGCGCTCGGCACCACGACGATTCACGATCCGTCGAACCGCTCGAGCGAGATCTTCGCCGCTTCGGAGATGCAGCGTGCCGGGCTGATCCTCGCGCCGCGCATCTTCTCGACCGGCGAGATCGTCTATGGCGCCAAGGCGGCCGACGTCTATGCTCAGATCGACAGCCTCGACGATGCGCTGGCGCATGTCCGCCGGCTCAAGGCGCAGGGCGCGCACAGCGTCAAGAATTACAACCAGCCGCGCCGCGAACAGCGCCAGCAGGTCGTCGAGGCGGCCCGGCGCGAGAACATGCAGGTGGTGGCCGAAGGCGGTTCGCTGTTCGGAATGGACATGAACCTCGTCGCCGACGGCAATTCGACGCTCGAGCACAATGTCCCGCTCGATGTCTTCTACGACGACGTCGTCCAGCTCTTCTCGCAGAGCAAGACCAACTACACGCCGACTCTCGTGGTCTCCTATGGCGGCCTCGCCGGCGATCCCTATTGGCGGCAGGCGACCGACGTGTACGCGCACCCGCTCCTTAGGGCGCACACGCCGCCGACGGTGCTGCTGTCGGAGAATGCCCGCCGCATCAAGGCGCCGGAGGACAATTTCGTCGACGACGACAATGCCCGCGAGGCGCACAAGCTCGCCAAACGCGGGGTGCTCGTCTCGATCGGCGCGCATGGCCAGCAGGCGGGGATCGGCGCGCATTGGGAGCTCTGGTCGTTCGTTCGCGGCGGCATGACTCCCGTGGAGGCGCTCCGGGCCGGCACGATCGTGCCCGCGCAATCACTGGGCATGGCGCGCGACATCGGCTCGCTCGAGGTCGGCAAGCTCGCCGATCTGGTGGTGCTCGATGCCGATCCGTCAGCCGACATCCGCAACAGCGACAAGGTTGCGCAGGTCATGCTCGGCGGACGCCTCTACGACGCGAAGACGCTGGACGAAGTGACGACCGGCACGGCGAAGCGCGGCGCCTATTGGTGGGAAGCGTCCGGCAAGTAAAGCTAGCGGCGAGCGGGTTTCCACCCGCTCGCCGGTCGCCCGCTGGATGCTCGATCCGCATCATCGGTGCGGCGCCGGATCAGCTTGGTGAAACCGCTCCGGCGCCGACGCCGGAGATCAGGCCCGAACGCCGCGTACCGCGTTCAGCACCGCAATCGCGGCAATTCCGGCAAATGCGGCACTCGTCCACGGCCGTGCTCTCGCGAAGTTCTTCGCCTTCGTGGTCAGCGGCGCATTACCCGAAAAGTGGGTGCGGAATGCGTCGGTGAGGGCGGTCTTCCCATTCGATCCCGGATTGGCTGCGACGTCGGCCATAAATATCTCCCTGCGCGGCGCGGAGCTGCGCCGCTTCCCGGGATCAACGCCCGGGACGCGGCCGATGTCCGCCTTCGCCGCGGCAAATCGACCCGAAAACCGTGCACTCCGGCGTCCAACCCGCGAACCGTTCGCTAGCCCGGCAGGCCGGCGCCGGCGTCGGGACGTCCGCCTGACTGCAAGCGACTCGTATGGGCCGGTTTCGGGGTTCCGGTGATGTGCGCTTCTAAATCAAGGCACAGACTGGTCGCTCGCAATGATGTGAGCCCGCCCGGCCTGCTACGGGCAAGCGTTGCCGGAGGACATTGTCGCCAATCTGAGAAGGACTTAGCTGTTGCCGAAGTAAGGTTTCGAAACTAGCACATATATCAGAGTAGTGATCTAATACGGACTCGCATGATGAGGTAAAACTGTGTATGCTGCTCGTCGTCAAGATCATTGTTTAACAACATTAAATTGGGTCTTGACTTCTATGTCAACGGAGCAACCGTTGGGTCGCCATTGAATCTGGTCTGCTACCTGAGACGGCACGAGTTGTTTTTTTGTGCAACACAGGAGAGCGTTATGAGCAGTAACGGCACAGCGAATTTTCAGGGCGACTGCGGCGAATGCACCGAGGGCTATCACTCAGCCGCCTCGCAAGGCGGAATGCAGCCCGGCCAGTCGGCAACCGTAAACGGCAATTCTCCGCAGAACTGCGTGATCGCCAATGACGGCGGGACCGTCTTCGCGATCGAACTCGAGAAGATCGCCGGCATCTACGATTACCAGGTTAGGGTGGACGCACAGGGGCCCAGCGGCGCCTTCAGCGGATCCATGTATCTGGCATTCCAGGATCTGACCGGCGACGTCTATTATCTCAGCATCTATTCGTCGACGCGCGAATGGCACGAGGTGTCGTATAACAGCAGCTCGGGCGCGCTAGCGAAGATCTTCTGGAGCGATGACGCGTTCACCGTCGATGGGGGCGATGCGAGCCGTCCCAAGCCGCAATATCAGGTCGTGACTCCGGCCGAAGCGGTCAGCTGATCGTCGGGCACAGGGCGGTAGGCAAGTCGCGACCGCCCTGCGCTTTCATCGGGGCTCGACCCCGTGGGTCACATCTCCCAGCACCCAGGCAGGAGCCTCAATCCGATGCCGACCAACGTCTATGTCGCGAACGCGCTGACCGACGGACTGACTGCGACTACCCAGATCGCGCCCGCGCTCAGCAGCGAATATTGGTCCGCTCCTCAAGGCAGCGCCGACGTGCCCGATGGCGGCGGCAACACCGAACTCTACTGGATCGACCGCGACGAGGGGATCACCGACGGCGCGACCTGGGTGGTCACGTCCATCGTCACGCTGGGCGGCACGCCGGTCGAGCTGCAGGTCCAGTTGACCGGAACCTTCGCGAGCAGCGACATCGCGATCCAGATCGCTGCTGCCGGCGACAACACCGGCTGGCAGATCGGCAACACCCGGCTCACCTTCACGGCGGCGGACGGCAACGACTATGTCGTGGTCGGCACCTATGTCTCCGACGATGTCTATAACGACGTGGTGTTCGCGGTAAGCGAGCAACAACAGGGTTTGATCCTCCCCCAGATCGAGCACGTCGTCGTGCTGATGATGGAGAACCGCTCGCTCGATAATCTGCTCGGCTGGATCTATCCGACGGGAACCGCGCCGGGGCAGGTGCTGCCGGCCGGATCCTGTCCCGATTATGACGGGCTCCAGCTATCCTTCTCGAACAGCGATCCGGGCGTGAACGGCGGCCAGCCCGTCCATGTCACCAACGGCACGACCGACTGGGACGAGGGCGACAGGACGATCACCCAATGGTTCGTGCCAAGCCCCGATCCGGGCGAGGAATTCGATCATGTGACCACCCAGATCTCGAACAACATGGGCGGCTTTCTGACCGACTATGTCACGCAGCAGGCCGACACCCCCGCCGAGCAGATCATGCAATGCTACAGCGTCGCGCAGCTGCCGATCCTCAGCACGCTGGCGACCTCCTTCGCGGTATCCGATGCGTGGTTCTGCTCGGTCCCGAGCCAGACATGGCCGAACCGGGGCTTCGTGCAGACGGGTTCGTCCGACGGCTTCGTGAACAACGATCCCTATCTGCCTTGGGACATCACCACGATCTTCGACGTGTTCGGCCAGAACGGGCTGTCGTGGATGGTCTATAACGACGGGGTGCTGCCTTCGCTGACGAAGGTCATGTTCCTCGACAAATATATATCGACAACACGGCCAATTTCAGCGGGATCCCGCAGTTTCAGGTCGCCTGTGCGCAGCAGGATAGCGCGCCTGCCGGCCAGAAGCTTCCCGCGTTCAGCTTCGTCGAGCCGAACTTCGGCACCCATGGCATCGACGAGAGCTATCATCCGCCGCACGACGTGCGGCCCGGCGAGCAGTTTCTCGCAACGATCTACACGTCGATCCAGCAGAGCCCCTATCGCGACAAGATCCTGTTCATCCTGCTGTTCGACGAACATGGCGGAACCTATGATCATGTCGAACCGCCCGGCGGCGCCCAGCCGCCCGCGCCCGGGGCGGTGTCGCGCACCGAGGATTTCCATTTCGATCGGTTCGGCGTCCGCGTTCCCGCGGTGATCATGTCGTCCTGGGTGATGCCCGGCACGGTGTTCCGCAGCGACACCAATGTGCCGCTCGATCATACCAGCGTGCTTGCGACGCTGCGCGACTGGCAAGGCCTGTCGGCAGCGTTCGCCGCCAACCTGCCGAGCCCGCGCATCGCTGCCGCGCCGAACCTTGCCTACGTGCTCAGCGAGACCGGTCCGCAGGACTGGCCGTCGCTGCCGACGCCGCCCGCGGCCCTGGCGATCATTCCCCCGCCCGACGACAGCGAGCCGCTTAACAGCGTCCAGCAAAGCGTGCTGATCGGCGCTTCCGGAATCGCTGCAGGGCGGCCCCTGACGGCTCCGGAAGTGATCGCGGCGCGGGCGCGGCTCCAGACCCATGGCGACGGTCGCGCGTTCCTGATGGCATTGCAGCCGCACTTGCCGATGCGGTGAGCGTCTTAGAGACGGACGCGATGCCTCGCCACTCGCGAACGCGAGCACGGCCGCACAGCCGTGCGGCGCCGGCTCGTTCGGTATCCGTCGCGACCTGAGGCGAACGGCACTATCGCCGCGCTTTTCCAGGAACGAGCCGTGCGGCGCCGCGTTGAGGCGCGACGAGGAGAAGTGCCATGCGGAAGTTGCTCTCTCTGTCGGCGATCGCCCTGCTCGGCGCGCTTGGTGCCTGCGAGCCCGCGAACGACGTGGTCGTCACCAACGACAATAACGTCGTCCTCAACGATCTGCAGGCCAATTACGCCAGCACCAACGACGGCGAGGTGCCCGCCAACGATAGCGGCGGGTTGATGCCGGCGCCGGCGGACAACGCCGCGGGTGCTACCGGCAACACTACCGCTCCCTAGCCGGCCGGTCTCCCGGCCGGGGAGCGCTGCGACGCGGGACGAAACATGCGCACGGACCCGAGGCGGTGCGGCGGGTTCGCAGATCAAGCCCAAGGAGATCGACATGTTCGGAAGCGAAGCGACACGGTTCGCCGTCGTCACCGGCGGTTCCAGCGGGATCGGTTACGAGCTGGCGAAGCAATTCGCCGACAACGGCTATGATGTGCTGATCGCCGCCGAGAATGCGGAGCATCTCGCGCAAGCCCGGGTCGGGCTTTCGGCCGGCGGCGCGATTGTCGAGACCCATGCGAGCGATCTCTCGACCGAGGCCGGCGTGATCAGCCTGCATCAGGCGATCCGCGGCCGGCCCGGTCGACGTTCTCGCGGTCAATGCCGGTGTCGGCCTTGGCGGCCCCTTTGCCGAGACCGATCTCCAGCGCGAGCTCAAGATGATCGACCTCAACGTTCGCGGTGCCGTTCAACTCACCAAGCTGGTGCTGAGGGACATGGTTGCGCGCGACAGCGGCAAGCTGCTCTTCACCTCCTCGATTGCGGCGACGCACCCCGATCCGTTCGAGGCGGTCTATGGCGCGACCAAGGTGTTCCTGCGCTGGTTTGGCGAGGCGCTCCGCAACGAACTCAAGGACACCAATATCGGCGTCACCGTGCTGATGCCGAGCGTCACCGACACCCATTTCTTCGAACGCGCCGAGATGATGGACACCAATGCCGGCACGATGGAGAACAAGGACGATCCCGCCATCGTCGCCAGGGCCGCCTTCGATGCGCTGATGGCCGACCGGCACGAGGTCGTCCCGACGCTCAAGAACAAGGTGATGGGCGGCCTCGCCGACATCTCTCCGGCGCCGGTGGGCGCCGCGATGCACCGCGCGCTGTCGGAACCGGGCTCGGGCAAGGAGTAGGCGGCATGGACACGGTCGACGAACTCAAGCCGCCGCTTCCCGAGCAGCGGCAGCCGGTCCCCGGCACCATCGCGGCGATGGACCCGCGCCCCGATCATGGCGAGGAAAGCTATCAGGGCCGCGGCCGGCTCGAGGGCAAGAAGGCGATCATCACCGGTGGCGACAGCGGCATCGGCCGCGCTGTCGCGATCGCCTTTGCACGCGAGGGCGCGGACGTGCTGATCGCCTATCTGAACGAGGACGAGGACGCCGAGGACACTGCGCGCTGGATCGAGCAGGCCGGCCGCAAGGCGGTGCTGGTGCCTGGCGATATCGGCTCGGCGGCGCATTGCCGTGCGATCGTCGACAAGGCGGTGGAGGCGTTCGGCCGCGTCGACATACTCGTCAACAACGCCGCGCATCAGATGACTTTCGAGAAGCTCGAGGACATTCCCGACGAGGAATGGGACGCGACCTTCCGCACCAACATCCATGCGATGTTCTATCTCGCCAAGGCAGCGGCGCCGCACATGGGCGAGGGCGGCGCGATCATCAACACCACCTCGGTGAACGCCGACATGCCCAAGCAGACACTGCTGCCCTATGCGACGACCAAGGGCGCGATCCAGAACTTCACCGGCGGGCTCGCCCAGCTGCTCGCGGAGAAGGGCATAAGGGTGAACTGCGTCGCGCCGGGCCCCGTCTGGACACCGCTGATCCCCTCGACGATGCCGCCCGATCAGGTGAAGGAATTCGGTGCGAGCTATCCGATCGGCCGCCCGGCGCAGCCGAAGGAACTCGCGCCGGTGTACGTGATGCTCGCAACCGACGAAGCCAGCTACGTCTCGGGCGCGACGGTGGCGGTAACCGGCGGCAAGCCGATCCTCTGACGGATCGGCGCGGTCCACCCCGCCGGGCGGCCCAGGCCTTGGCTCTCCGAATATTCCGACACGTGCGCTGAGGTTGTCCTCCGGGCGCCGTGCTGCCTATCGCGCACCCGTCGCGGCGAGGAGCTTGCGCTATCGCGGAAATTGATGGTCTTGCCGATGAGCGGATCAATGCAAGTTAAGCTCTGCTAAAGTACGTGAACTATACTTCTAACCTACGTGAAAAGTGGGATAAATAGCCAGTTTAACTTGGAACGCTAAAATCAAGCGCCCGTTTATGCCTCCCAACCTCTAGTGTTTGGAGCTAAACATATGTTCGGAAAACTTGCGACGGTCGGCGCGCTCGGTGTGCTCGCCATGGGTGGTATTGCGGTGGCGCAGACGGGCGGCACGTCCGGTTCGACGGGCCAGAGCGGCACGACGAGTGCGAGCGGCGGCACGACCGGCTCGGGTTCCATGGGAGGGACGACGGGCTCCGGCTCGATGGGCAGCACGAGCGGCTCTGGATCCCAGGGTGGCATGAGCGGCTCGGGATCGATGGGCGGCACGAGCGGCGCCGGCACCACCGGCGTGGGTGACGACATGGGCGGCGGTACGACCGGGGCCGGCACGGCAGCCGCCGGAGAACGCGGCTGAACGATCCGGCAGACGGCCGTGATCTTTTGACGGCGGCGCGTGCGAGCGTGCGTAGGGGCGTGTCTTCCGGCCGAAACCGGCTGGATGGCCTCGTCTCGCTCGGCTGCGCCGCCGCCATCGCGCTGGCTTGCAGCGCCGATCGGCCCCGGCTGGCGGCGGCGATGGCGCCTGCCGAAACCGGGGCAGCGACTGCCGCTGCGGCTCCCCCTTTCGCCTGGTCCGAGCCGGGCGCCGCCGAGGCGGTGCTCGATACCTTGGCTGATGCCTCGGCCGACGGCCTGGACCCTGCGCGCTATCCCGTCGCGGCGCTTCGCGCGCGGGTCCGTCAGGGCCGTGTAGACGCTGGTCTGGACATCGCCTTATCCCGCGCGCTGCTCGGTTATCTGCGGGACCTGCGCACTCCTGGCCGGACGCGTATCGCCTATGTCGATGCCGCGCTTGAGCCCGGCAGCGTCGTCCGCGAGACGTTGCAAGCTGCGGCGGCAACGACGACGGCGCAGGCCCGGATAGCCGCGTTGCGGCGGATGCATCCGCTCTATGAAGGCTTGCGCGCGGCGCTCGCCGGGCATCGCAGCACCGGGCAAACGCCTCCGGGCCTCGACGCCGCCGCCTATGCGCAGCTGTTGTTGCGCAACATGGACCGGCTCCGCGCGCTTCCCGCCGATCCCGGGCAGCGGCATGTGCTCGTCGACACCGCCTCCGCGCGGCTGTGGCTCTATGAGGGCGGTGTTCCTGTCGACTCGATGCGGGTGATCGTCGGCAAGGCGGGGATGCAAACCCCCGCGCTGGCGGGGCTGATCCGTTTCGCGGTGCTTCAGCCCTATTGGAACCTGCCGCCCGACCTCATTCGCGAGCGCGCCGCCCGGGTGCTGCGCCAGGGGACCGACTTCCTCCAGCGCGAGCAGCTGGAGCTGCTTTCCGGCTGGGAGCCCGATGCGCGCGTGCTCGATCCCCTCGAGGTCGACTGGGCCGCCGTCGCATCGGGCGTCCAGCCGATCCGGATGCGGCAATTGCCCGGGCCCGAGAACATGATGGGGGCGGTGAAGTTCATGCTGCCCAACCGGCTCGGCATCTACCTCCACGACACGCCCGACCGGGGATCCTTCAGTCGCCGCGACCGCCGGCTGAGCTCGGGCTGCGTCAGGGTTGAGGACGCCCGGCGCCTGTTCGTGTGGCTCTTCGGCCGGTCTCCGATGCAAACCGGGCAACCCGAGCAGCAGGTCGCGCTGGATACGCCGGTTCCGGTATACATCGTTCACCTGACCGCGCTCCCCGAGGGCGGTGCGATCCGCCTGCAGAGAGACCTCTACAAGCGCGATCGGGGGTAAGACGCGGTCGCTCTAGAACCAGCTCCGAAGTCCCACGAGCAAGCTCCAGCCACCAGTCTCCTCGCCGGCAGCCCGTCGGAAGTCGGCCGTATCGCCAAAACCGCGCTCGTATTGAACGCCCACATAGGGCGCGAACTGGCGTTGGATCTCGTATCTGAGCCGCAAGCCGATCTCGCCCGTGCCGAGCCCCGAGCCGATGCGGCGCTCGGGCACGTCCTGCGCGGCGAGATCGAATTCGACGCGAGGCTGCAGAATCAGCCGCTGGGTGATGCGAAGATCATACTCCGCCTCCGCGCGGGCGCTGAGCTCGCCCTTGTCGGAAAGGAAGGCGGCGACGTCGACCTCGAACCAATAGGGGGCGAGCCCCTGGATGCCCGCGGTCAAATAGGTGCGGTCGGGCCTCGGCCCGAAGTCTTGGCGCAGCCCCAGCTGCAGATCGAACCAGGGATCGATGGCGCGGCTCCACAGGGCCTGTGCCTCGATATCCTCGGCGCCGTCGGTGAAGCTGCCTTCGACTTCGCTTTTCAGCCACAGCTTGTCGATGTCGCGGCCCCACCAAGCCTGGCCGTCGAAGGTATAGCCGTCGGTGCCTTTTCGACTTGCCCATTCCAGCCGATCGATCAGCACCTTGGCGACGTTGATGTCGCCATGCTCGCCGCGAAGCACACGGCGAGAGGCGGCCATCTCGGTACTGTTCCAGACCGTGTCCGCAGCATGTTCGGGACCGCTCATCGCGGCGGCGGGGGGCGGCGCGACCGCGATGTGCGGCGAGCCGGATCCGGTCTTCGGCGTGCAGTGGCCCATCGCCGCGTGCTCGGGCGGGCAGGAGGGATCCACTGTCCGTGCCGGCTGCATTGCGTGACCGGTGTGCGGGTCCGCCGGCGGGGGAGGGCTGGGGACCTTGTGCCCTGCATGGGAGCCGGCCCTCGCTGGTTCCGGCGCACGCTGCTGCGGCGTCGGCGCGGCTGGCTTGGGCGTGCAATGGCCCATCGCCGCATGCTCGGGCGGACAGGATGGGTCGGAAGGCGCTGCCTGCTCGGCCTGCGCCGGGGTGCCGTGGTCCTGCGCGGCCGTGGGAGCGGCGGCGTTCGCCAGGACGAGGATCAGGAGGGGGCTCATGCGGGGCCTCCACCGTCGAGCGGACGGACCTTGACCACCCGCATCATGCCGCCGTGCATGTGGTAGAGGAGGTGGCAGTGAAAGGCCCAGTCGCCTGGGGCATCCGCGGTAAGATCGAGGTCGATATACCCGCCGGGAAGCACCCGCACCGTGTGCTTGAGCGGCTGGTACTCGCCGTGCCCGTTGACGATCTCGAAGAAGTGCCCGTGCAGGTGCATCGGATGCGTCATCATCGTGTCGTTGATCAGCCGGAGGCGGACGCGCTCGTTCCTCGCGAAGCGATAAGGCTCCGGATTCTCGCTCAACTTCTGGCCGTCCATCGACCACATGAAGCGTTCCATGTTGCCGGTCAGGTGGATGTCCAGCCGTCGGGTCGGCGTCCTCCTGTCGGTGCGCGGCTTTAGCGAGACGAGGTCGCGATAGGTCAGCACCTTATGCCCCACATCTTCCAGGCCGACTCCCGGATCGCCGGAGCGATCGACGGGCATCGGCGCAAGCATGTCGACGCCAACGCCCACGGGGAAGCCGACTTTGGACTCGTCGCGCATATCCATCTTGGAATGGTCCATGGTGCGGCCCGTGGCAGCCCCCGCGGCGGCGCCATGGCCGGCGTGCCCCGTCGAGGCTCCCGCCGCGGCGCCATGGTCCATCCCGCCCATGTCGCCCATGCCCATGTCCTTCATGCCGAGCGTGGGCCGGGCCCGAAGCGGCGGCACCGCGGCGCGCATGCCGGGTTGCGGCGAGAGAGTCGCGACGCCCATGCCCGAGCGGTCGATGGTCTCGGCGACGATCGCATAGGCGCGATCCTCGGGCTCGACCACGACGTCGTAGGTCTCGGCATTGCCGATCTGGAACTCGTCGACGACCACCGGCCGAAGCTCGATTCCGTCGGTCGCCACCACCGTCATCCGCAGGCCTGGAATGCGAAAGTTGAAGGTAGTCTGCGCGGCCGAGTTGATGATGCGCAACCGCACCCGCTCGCCGGCGCGGAACAGCCCGGTCCAGTTCTCGCGCGGGCTGTGGCCGTTGATGAGGAACGTATAGGCGGCCTCGGTCACGTCCGAGATGTCGCTCGGATCCATCCGCATCCGCGCGAACATGTCGCGCTCCGACTGCGTCATCGGATCGATCTTGCCCGAGAGGCGATCGGCCAGCGTCATCTTCTGGCGATTGAAGAACCCGCCCTCCTGCTTCATCCGCGTGAAGAGCATATGCGGGTGCAGAAAGCTCCAGTCGGAGAGCACGATCACATGCTCGCGGTCCGACGCGATCGGATCGGGGGCCGCGGGATCGATGATCAGCGGACCGTAATGTCCGACCTGCTCCTGCAGCCCCGAATGGCTGTGGTACCAATAGGTGCCCGCCTGCTTGAGCGGAAACGTGTAGGTGAAGCTGGACTTGCGCTTGATGCCGGGGAAGCTCACGCCGGGCACGCCATCCATCTGAAAAGGCACGATCAGGCCGTGCCAGTGGATCGAGCTATCCTCCTCGAGATGATTGTCGACGGTGATCCGAACGCTGTCGCCTTCCTTCAGGCGCAGCAGCGGCGCGGGGATCGTTCCGTTCACGGCGATGGCGTGGCCTGCACGCCCGTCGACGTCGAACTCGGCCGGCGCGATCGTCAAGCGGATATCGTTGCCGGAGAGCGTGCCGGCGCCCTTGGCTGCGAGCCCGTGACTGACGCTCTGCGCCCATGCCGGGAAGAGACCGGACATGCCGGCTCCTGCCGCGCCGAGCGCTCCCGTCCGGAGCAGTGTCCGCCGGTGGATAGGATGATTCATCCTGAAATCCTTCATGGTCGTGCTCGTGCGGAGCCGAACGATAGGCAAACCGGGAGGTACCGGGTGGAGGCGCCTCCCGACTATGTTCCTAGTGCGCGCTGTGGCCCGCGTGCGCCTTGGATTTGGCGCCTGTTTCCGCACAGCATTCCATCTTCTTGCCCTCGGCCTTCATCTTCTCGCAGCAGGCCTTCTTGCCGTCCGCGGCGTTGTCGCAGCACGGCATGTTCGCATAGCCGGCATGCGGATCGGCGGCAGGAGCGGCCGCGGCCTTCTTGCGCGTGCAATGACCCATCGCCGCATGTTCCGGCGTGCATGCGCGATCTGCCGCAGGTGTCGTCTGCGCCGCTTGGGCGTGGCCGCTATGGGGATCGGCCGGGGCGGTCTGCGCCACGGCGGGAGAGGCGACCGCAAGCGCGATCGCAGTCAGAAACAGCTTCATGGGGAACTCCAGATAATCTGATCGAAGGGCGGCTCAGATCTCTGAAGCGAATCGTGGCGGCGGAGTTTCGCTTTCCGGCCGGATGCCGGCGAGCATTTGGGTGGGAAGTACCCCGTTGGACGGAGCGGGAGCGATGGTCTGGGCACCTACGCCCGCAGGCGCGGCGGGAATCGCTACGCAGGCGGCGCAGCTCATCTTCACATCCGACTTCTGATTGTCCGGCGAAGAATGGTGCATTGCTGCGCAGTCGTCACCCATTTGCGCGGAAGACTGCGCCACGGCTGCGCCGTTCGCCATCACCATGGGCGACAGAAACAGGGCGAGCGCCGCAAGCATCGAGGCGAGGAGCCGGATCATCGTCTTCTCCATTGTAGGGTCGGACCATGCTGATCGCAAGGAAAGCCGCGGGGCTTGCGACTGCCACGCCAAGAAGTGGTTGAAGAGCCATGGATTCAGCGCACAAAGAAAATCGGGCCGCGATGGCGGCCGGCGGGGCAATGGGGGGAATGGTCCTGACGACGCGTCTGCCGGTTCTAGCGCGCCGCCTGCATAAATGGCTGGCGTTGTTCGTCGGTGTCCAGGCGGTGATCTGGACCGTGAGCGGGGTTTATATGACCGCTGTCCATATCGATTTCATCCATGGCGACCATCTGGTCAGATCCGTCGACCCGCCGCCCACCACCGCCAATGCGTTGATCGATCCGCTGGTTGCCGCGCGTGCGGTGCCGGGAGCGCAGACGGTCCGGTTGCAGTGGCTGCTCGGCACGCCGGTCTATGCCGTCGCAGGACCGGGCCCCGTCGTGCTGCTCGACGCCGCGACCGCCGCCATGGTCCCCCCTCCGTCCGAGGCTCAGGTGCGCGAGATCGCGAGGCGCCGCTATACGGGCAAAGAGGCGATCGTGAGCGCGGTTCTACTGCGCGATGTGCCGTTCGAGGTCCGCGGGCGAAGAGGTCCGCTGTGGCGGATCGAGTTCGCGCACTGGAACAAGCCGACCTTCTATATCTCGGCCGAGACGGGCGAGCTTCTGACGCGGCGCCACGAACTCTGGCGCGTGTTCGATTTCCTCTTCGGGCTTCACATCATGGATTATCAGGAGCGGGAGAACGTCAACAATCTCCTGCTGAGGGCGTTCAGCTGGAGCGGCCTGGCGTTGGCGATCTCGGGCACATGGCTGCTTGTCTACAGCTTCTCGGGACGCAAGCGCCGGAAGGCGGCGGCATGAGGCTCTCCACTCCGTTCTTCCGCCAGGTCCACAAGTGGATCGGCCTGGTGCTCGGGCTGCAGTTCGTCTTGTGGACCTTGAGCGGCGCGATGATGGCGACACTCGACCAGCAATCGGTGGCGGGTGGCGGTGTTCGCGAAATGGAGGCGCGGGCGCTGCCGGCCGCCGCTTCGGGCTGGCCGAGGATCAGGGTGGCGCTGGCAGGCCAGCCGATAACGGCGATGACGCTTGGGCCGCTTCTCGATCGGCACGTGGTCGAGATCTCCACTTCACGCGGCTCGAGGCTCTTCGATGCCGTGTCGGGCGCCCCGATCGTCGTCGACGCGGCGCTCGCCGGAAGGGCGGCGCAGCAGGCCTATGCGGCAAACGGGACGATCAGGTCGATCCGCAGGCTGAAGGCGCTCGAGCTCGCCGTTCGCGAGCAAGCCCTGCCGATCTGGCGCGTCGACTTCGCCGACGAGCAGAACAGCAGCTACTATGTCTCGGGCGGAACCGGGCGCGTCCTTGAGCGCCGCAACGACGCGTGGCGCATGTTCGACTTCTTCTGGATGGTCCACAATATGGACTATCTGAACCGCACCAGCTTCAATCACCCGCTGATCGTGGTCGTCGGCTTCGGGGTGCTGTGGCTGGCGGTTACCGGCTTTTACCTGCTGTTCAGGACCGGTTGGCGATCCGATCTGCGGTGGCTTCGGCGAAAGGACCGATCGGCGTCAGGGCCCTCGACCTGACAACAGGTTGAAACTCTGTCGAATGCTGTCGAAGGAACCTGCCGCGCTGTGCACTTCTCGTCGATGAGAAGCGCCTGGTGACCCCTACGGGACTCGAACCCGTGTTTTCGCCGTGAGAGAGGTAGTAAAGAGACAGTATAGGACGCAATGAGTACTACACAACGTGTTCATTTATCTTGGATTATCGCACAAAGCGTCCTTGAACATTCCGCCGCATCTAGCTATGCTTATTACCGATCTATTACCGAACTTTTGGTGGCGTTATGGGACGTGCGGTTCGCGACGCAAAAATAGACAAGCGTGAAGCGCGGCTTCGACTTGCCGTAAGCAAGGAGCCCTATTGGCGGCTGATTACCGAGGGCGCCCATCTCGGCTACTTTCGCGGCGGCCGGGTTGGGAAGTGGGTCGCGCGTTATCGCAAGCCGGGCAGCGGATCAGGCTATGTGAAGACCACGCTAGCCGAAGCGGACGACATCCGTGACGCCGATGGTGCGGACATTCTGAGCTTCGCACAGGCCGACCAAGCCGCCAGAGCCTGGTTCGAGGCGCAGGTATCCGGCCGAACCGTTCCAGCCGAGCCATTCTCGGTCAGCGACGCTCTCGACGAGTATATGGAGAACTATCGCGGAAAAGCTCTTTCGGACATGCGCTCCCGGACGAACCGCATCAAGCCGACGCTGGGCCACTATCAGGTGATGGATCTCACCGCCAAGATCCTGTCGGAGTGGCACTTGCAGCGATCGAGGTGTCAGCCCCACATTCGGGCGAAGAACCTCACCCGCAAGCCGGTCTTGGCCAAGGTGATGGACCCGGAGTCTGTGCGGCGGCGACGGTCCTCCGCCAATCGCGAACTCACCGTCCTCAAAGCCGCGCTCAACCGCGCGGCGCTTTATCGCGAATGGCTCCCGGTAAGCGCATGGTCGCGGGTCAAGGCCTTTGCCAAGGTCGACGTGGCGAAGCGTCGCTATTTGAGCGATGAAGAGGCGCGGTTGCTGGTCAACGCGTGCGAGGATGAATTCCGGCCGATGGTGAAGGCTGCCTTGCTCACCGGCGCGCGCTACGGCGAACTATGTCACGCGCGCGTTCGGGACTATGATCCGCAGTCCAGAACGCTCTGGATCGCCGAGACCAAGAGCGGGAACCCTCGCGCCGCTTATCTCGATCCGGAGGGCGTAGCCCTGATGGAGAAGTCTACCCTAGGCCGAAATCAGAGCGACCATCTTTTCGTCAGGGCGGACGGTGAACCTTGGAAACCTAGCCAGCAACTTCGCCGGATGGCCGAGGCGTACTGTGCAGCCAAGATCGCGAAAACTGGGTTCCACGACCTTCGCCGGACCTTTGGCGCGCGTATGGCTCTTCGAGGTGTTCCGATGGCGGTGATTGCGGAAGCGTTGGGACACGCCGACGAACGCATCACGCGCAAACATTACGCGCATCTTGCTCCGTCGTATGTCGCGGAGACGGTGAGGGCGGCGATTGCCGGGCTTGGAATTGTTGAAGCCTCGAACGTGGCGGTTCTGTCCGCTCAGGGTTCTCCCGGGGCCAGAGCCGCCTAGGGTTGGCGCGGCGGGCGAAGCAACGAAGGCCTCGAGGCGGACATACGACCGCCCCCGTCCACCCGCGCCGTGATTGCCACCAGCTTCGTGGCATGGAGCGACGGTGGCGCTGCTTCCTTATGTTGGGAGAGCAGCTGTCTGATATCCGCCTGTCGCTCGTCGGCCATTTGCCGCAATACGTGAGCCGTACGTTCATCCGTGGTCTATCTCGCCAGCCTGCTGCACTGGCTCATCCCGAAAATGCGTGGGGAGTTCGAAGGCACTCAGGTCCGGAATCATGGTGCCACGGCGCGAGAGTCAGCTGGTTTGGCAAGTTGTGCAAGATCGGCGATGGCTGCCGTGACCTGTTCAGGTACTGCATAGTGCAGGAAGTGGCCCTGGCCCCGCACCAGGCGCAGATCCGCGCCCTGGATGTCTCGGGCGAGGCGTTCGGCGTGCTTCCCTGCAAAAGTGACGAGATCGCCGTCGCCAGCCATGATGATCACCGGCAGCGCCAGTTCATGATAGCGGGGCGAAAGCAACAATGCCGCCGGCACCATCAGGGCACCTTCTGCGGCCGACGCACGGATCTGAGACGGACGGAGCGTCAACCCGACGGGAAAGTCCGCCATCTTGTCTGAGATCGGGGCCGGAGCAAAGCTGGCCTTGAGCGCCACAGGCCCCGTGAGAAGCGCGGCGACCGGCGAAATCGTCATCGCCATCAAATCTCCGGCGACCGGGACCGCTGGCAACGAGGCAGGGACTATGTCCGGCCGGATCGTACCGTAGTAATAGCCCGAGAGCAGGAGCAAACCGCTGGCAGTGTGGGGATGGTTCAGCGCTAGCGCCAGCGCCACCATTGCGCCCCAGTTGTGTCCGACCAAGACGGCCCGCTAGATCCCGAGCTGAATCAGAGCGCTGGCGATCACCTTGGCTTGGGCAGCCGGAGTCCAGATGGTTGATCGGGGTCGACTGCTGTACCCGAACCCCGGACGATCGAATGCCAGGACGCGATGATGCTCGGCAGCAAGTCCAAGCACGCCGCTGGCTTCGAAGTCCTGGAGGGTCACGGCGTTGCCGTGGAGCAGCACGACAACCGGCACCGCGATCAATATAGTGAAGCCGCACGCCATCGACCTCGATGAACTTGCCTGTCGGTCTGCATTGGTATCACCTTGCATGGAGTGCGGCGTGGTGGTGCTCCCGAAGCAAGGTTGTGCAGGATCCCTCCTGCGTGAAAAGGGCCTCTCTGGTGTCGGCAGGGGACTCCGAAACGCCGGCTGTATAAAGAAATTCTGGCGTAGGCTGGCATGGATGGCCTGAACTGAAGGCTTTGTATCAGGGCGTCTCACGCTGCGCGTGACCGCGCTCTACGCGGCGAAGCCGTGCTGCTGGGCGATTCGGTCTTCGACAATCGGGCCTAAGTTGCCCCTGAATCTGACCTCGTCCCCAGCTTCAGGCGAGGCTCGGATCGGGCTGGGCCGCAGGCCTGTGGGCAGTCGATGGCGACGTCACGGCGGATGTCGTCTTGCACCAGCTGCATCGACCGCCAGCCGATGCAACCCACCTCATTGTGTCGGCGGGGGCAACGACGCTCTGCGGCGTTCCGGGGTGCTGAGCGAGCCCGCTCGCTCCGTGGCGGATGCGCTCGGCAAACTTTCCGCCGCGCGAGCAGAGTTCGAGCAAAGCTATCGATCAATGATCGAGGCGGTCGCCTCGGCCCGCCTAGCTGCGGCCGTGTGTGCACGATCTACGGTACCAACTATCCCGAGCCGCAGAAGCAGCTTGTCGCGACGGCGCTGGCGCTCTTCGATGATGTCATCACGCGGCTCGCCTTCGCGCATCGAATGGCGCTCATCGATCTTCGTCTGGTCTGCTGCGAGCAGGAAGACTTTGCGAATCCGATCGAGCCATCTGCGATTGGTTGAGCGAAGATCGCGGGCACCATTGACGCGTTCTTGAGCGCAACGCCGAGCCCCCGGGCTTGGCTCAATCGTCTGGACAGGATGAAGGCGACGTGCGTCAGAAATGCAACGCCCGAGCACCTCGCGGGCCGACTTGCTGCATCACGAGTGCGGGGGCGCCCCGCGCAGCAGCGACAAACATGCGAGCGCCGGATCGGCCGCGGGCCGCGTTGAGCCGCACTCAGACTAACTTACGCGAATGCGCGCCATTTTCCCGAGGCTTAGTCTTCGCCCCCAATGCACAGGTGCTTCATGAAACATGATAGCTATTTCTACGATCGAGCTGAACAGGAACTTGAGTGCGCCCAAGGTGCGACCCATCCGGCAGCGGTGAAGGCGCATTATCTTCTCGCGAGCTATTATCTCGACCAATTCTATGGATCTGCCGAAGCAGCGCTTGCCGACCCGGCGCCGAGACTCGGTGCCATCACTCGCAACATCAAGGGGGAATGAGCCACGGCGCTCTTCCGAACTCCTCAGGCCCCGAACAGAAAGACCGCGCCGGGCACGGTGGCGCAGACGCCCTCCGGCTCCAGAGTCCCGTCGCTGCGGATTCCGAAAGCGGTGACGTTGCCGCCCTCTTCATTGGCCACGAGCATCCGCTTCTCCGTTTCGAGCAGGAGAAAGAAACGCGGGGAGGCTCCGCCGCTCGGTACATGCTCAAGCAAGGATAGCCGGTCACCCTCCACGGCGAACGTAGCGATACTGTCGTGCCCCCGATTGGTGACGTAGAGCCGATCGCCCGACGCGTTCATGCCAATGTGCCCACCCAGGCTCTCGCCGCGAAAGTCTGGCGGCAGCGTGGAGACGTGACCGACCGCCCGGAAGCTTGTGTCAGCGGTCTCCAGCACCGTTACTGTGCTTTCCAGTTCGCTGATCAGGAATGCTCTCGCCCTGGCCGGGTGAAACACAAGATGGCGCGGTCCGCTCCCGGATGGCGCGCCGTAGGCGAGCCTCGCCTCTCCGAGGCTCTCCTCAAGCGCGTACGCCAGTATCTGATCGATCCCGAGATCGACATGGTAGAGCTGGCGCGAATCCGGGCTGAACCGCACGCAGTGGGCATGTGGCCCCTTCTGGCGTTCTGGATTGGGGCCACTCCCGGTAGCCCACCGAACTACGGGATTGCCGAGGGGAACGCCTGTCGCCGCATCGAGCGAGTACAAGGCGATGTTGCCGCTCGCGTAATTGGCCACAGCCAGACGCGTCTCGGCGGCATCCAGAGTGACGTAGCAGGGCTCCGCACCTTCGGTCGAGAGGCGGGCGATCTCTGTCCAGCCATTCTCATGACGATAGATACCGAGCGTTCCGCCCTGCTCGTCCAGGAGATAGAGCAGCCCGTGTCGCTCGGACCGGACCCCGAACGAGGCGTTGCGGGCACTTTCGAACGGATCGCTCGCACGCCAGCCGGTCGAGAGGGTACGATAAAGGGGATAGAGGCCGCGGCCGCCGTTCTCGGCATAGCTGCCGACCCAGAGCATGGGTGGCCGATCCCGTCCACCCGGTTCCTCGTTGCTCATTCGATCGTGATCGCCACGAAGACCGCACCGGTTTCCTGCTTCGCCTGCGCCGTGTCGAACGCCTCGTTGATCTGGTCGAGCTTGAAGCGGTGCGTGATCAGCTTCTTCACGTCGATGCGGCCTTTTGCAATCAGGTCGAGCACCATTCCTTGCTCGCGGTAGATGTCGTGCATCGCGAAGCTCGCGCTGGGGATGATCTGAATCTCGCTCATCTGGATGCGCTGCCATTCGAGTGGGATCGTGGTCTCGCCTTCGTCGAACCCGCCGACGATCACCACCTTGCCAGCCCGACGCGCCATCTTTGTCGCCTGGGGCAGTGTCCGCGGCATTGAAGCGCCGCCGGCGCACTCGAAGACGATGTCGGCGCCGCGGCCGCCGGTGAACTGCATTACCCGCTCGACCGGATCTTCCTTGCCACTGTTCACCACAGCGTCTGCGCCGAGCTCGCGCGCGAGATCCAGCGCGCTGTCGACAAGATCGCATATGATGACGTCGGCGCCGCTCGCCTTGGCAAGCATCATCTGGCCAAGGCCAATCGGCCCCGCACCGATCACCGCCACCTTGTCATTGATGCTCAGCCCCGAAAGGTGCTGCGCATGGAGGCACACCGAAAGGGTGTCGATCAGCGAGGCTTCCTCGAAGCTGACATGGTCCGGCAGCTTGTAGAATTTGTCGCTCGGGCCGACGATGAACTCGGCATAGGCGCGGGACACATATTTGGTCCGCACGTCGTAGAGGTGCTCGCAGATATTGTAGCGCTGGACGCGGCAATATTCGCACACCCCGTCGCCCATCACCGTCTCGATCACGACGCGGTCGCCCGGCTGCACGTTGGTGACGTTCTCGCCGACCTCGACCACTTCGCCGGCGAGCTCGTGCCCCATGATGTGGCATTCGAGCTCAGGCTCGTGCTTTTTCCAGTGCCGGAGATCAGTCCCGCAAATGCCCGCCACCCGCACGCGTGCGAGCACGAAATCCGGCGCCGGGATGATCGGCCTTTCGGCTTCGGTGACCTGGAACGTGCCTTCAGCGGTCTTCAGCGCTGCCTTCATTCTGTCGGGACCTCATGATGTATGATGTAAGTCGGTGCTTTCAGCTTGTCTTCTGGAGGCGCGGCTCGATGCGCAGGTTGACAACGTCGGTCCGGGCGGAGCGCGTGAGCACGAAGAGGATCGCCTCGGCGACTTCCTCGGCGTGGAGCATCTCGTCGTTTGCAACCGCCTCGCGCTTCTCGTCCTGGCTGCATTCCTGCATGTCAGTATCGACCGAGCCGGGCTGGATCACGCTGACCTTGATGTTCTTGTCTGCGATTTCCTTCCGCAGCGTCTCTGCGAACGCCTGGATGCCGGCCTTGGTAGCCGAATAGACGCTTTCGCCTTCGGCCTTGATGATGGTGCTGATGGAGCCGACGAAGAGCAGGTGGCCGCCGCCCTGCGCCTCCATTCGTTGGATGGCGGCGCGCGCGCAGGCAAGATAGCCTACCAGGTTCGTCTCGACGACGTAGCGCCAATCCTCCTCTTCCATCTCATGTATCGGCTGTGCGCCAAGGGCTGCGCAGGCAACCAGAATGTCGATGCCGCCGAGCTTGTCGTCGACGGCAGCGAACACCCGCTCGACGCCTTCGCGGGTCCCAGAGTCTGCGGTCAGGCCCCAGACCTCGCCCCGATCGCCGCTGGCGTTTTGCAGCGCATCCTCGAGATGCTCCGCGTCACGCCCGAAGGTGAGGACCCGGGCCCCCTCTCCGGCCAGCAATGCGAGGGTGGCGCGGCCGATCCCCGTGGTTCCGCCAGTCAGCAGGACGCGCTTGCCCTCCAGCGAGGTCAGCTTGCTCGGCATTGTCTACTCCCAGCTTAGGATGAACGCGCCATTGGCCGGCACGTAGAAGTCGGTGCGATCGTCGGAAACGGCGTGCGGTCGCAGGACGTCGCCGCCCGCCGTGACTACCTTCGCGGCGGGTAGCTTTCGCCGCCTCTTCCGCACGAGGCTGAGCTGCGCGGTGCAGCCTTCGCCGCCGTCTAGCGTGAGGCGCAACGTCCGCTCGGCGGTTTGCTCGCGCGACCGCACGAAATGGTCGCAGTAGAGGCGGAAGGGGGCGTCCTCCACATCGTGGAAGCACCGTGTCGCAAGGATGAACGCCGCACCGGCACCATAGATTTCCTGACCGACCTGTCCCGCCGGCTGGCCGTCCGGATACAAGTCCTCGAGCGGAAAGGAGAGGGCGCGGTCGACATAGCCGTTGGTCTCGCGCTGCTCGTCCGAGATCGCCTCGGTTGGCAAGGCATCGGGGTAATAATACCAGGCGCGATCCAGCACATACTTGCAATATTGGGAGACGAGCATCCGGACTGCGGGGTCTAGATCGGCACCGCTCTCGCCTAGGAAGCGCTCAAATGCGGCGAAGGATTCGAAGCACTCGTACATCGCCATGTACGGAGCATCCTGCAGGCAGGTCACTGCCATGAAGTTGGAATAGTGCTTCGCGAAGCCGATCTCGCTCTTCCAGATCTGGCTGTTGTGAAAGAAGCTCGCCAGATAGACGTAGCCCTGCGCGCGATACGCTTCCTCGTTGGTGACGCGCCACAGCCGCATACAAGCGGCTGCGCCCCATGCGGTGAGGTTCGCCTGATAGTTGAGGCTGAACCGCATCCCTATGGCGGCGTCTAGAGCGGCGCGCGCTTCCTTCAGATAGCGGTCGTCGTTGGTGAGCTCATAGGCCTGGAGCATGACCCAGGCATAGATTCCGCCGACATCGGTTTGACCCTTGTCGTCCGCAGGCGCCGTCGCCTCGATCACCGCAAAATTCGTGACCTTGTACTGGATCGGCCACGCATAGTCGAAGTGGTGCGCGGCCTTGATGCCGAACTCGAGCGAGTCGAAGAACAGCCGCCGCGCTTCCGCGTCGCCGTCGAGCGCTAGATTCCCGAGGTTCAGCAGCGGGTGGTAGAGATACCAGCTGTCGACCGCGTCGGCATCCTTGTCGTCGCCGACATTGGGCAAATAGCGCCGCACCAGTCCGAGTTTAGGGTCGTAGAACTTGCGCATGCCGGCCATCAGCTCAGCCTCGAGCGGATGCGGCTCCCCACACCATTTTCCCCAGTCGTGGATCGCCGCCGCGACCGACATCTGGACCATAGAGTCCGGATATTCGCTGGCGGTGTAGGGGTGGATATAGCGGTGGCCGTAATGGCGTATCGTCGCCGGCGGCGCCTCTGCAAGGTCGCGTAGCGTCCGCTCGGATCGATCGATCCAGTCGCGATAGGCGGAAGGCGGTAAGTCGAGCATCCGATAGGCCGACCCCAGCATCTGTAGGAACTGCCGGGCGGTGCCGCATTCGTCGTGCGGCGCTTGTGGGCGGAAGACGAGAATCGCGTCGGACAATACCACCTCGACGGCGGGCGCCAGGCTGGGTCCCCCTTCGTCCGGCACGGGCATGCGATATCCGAGCTCGGGCCACTGCCCGCCAACCGCGTCGCAAGGAACGGTACCGGTTGCGAGGAAATAGTCGTTCAGCGCCGTGAGGTTTTGGAAATAGAGCACCCGGCCGAAGGCGGGCTCGTCGATGCGAAAGAAGACCAGACCGGAATTCAGCCCGCGCTGCAGGGCTTCCACCTTCCCTTGCGCACCCAACGGGTCGTCCCTGGTGTCGAGCGGGTAGAGGTCGCGCGGAACATAGGGCAGGATCATCGGCAGTGCCGGGGTGAAGCGCGTGATCACGCGGAGCTTGTCTCGAGCCTCTGTGTCGGCGCAGACCACGATGCGGTGCAAACCCGCAGGACTTGTCACTTCGATGCGGGCAGCTTCGCCAGGCTCTGGCTTGATCCTTGCGCAACGGAATGCGCCCGTCAGATACGCCGCACGCAGCGCCAGGCCGCCACCTTCGGGTCGTCTGATGATCGCCCAGATAGAGTCGCCGCCTTCCCGGATCTCTACCGAGAGGTCGCCGATATCAAATTCTTCGAGCGGTTTACCGGTAGACGCGGCGAGCGTGTCTCGTAATGCGATCGGGAAAGGACTGACACCCTCTGCGGGGGGTTGGATCGTCAGTGTCGCCAATGTGGAACCTCATTCAAGCCAGTACAGGCGCCCGTCTCGGTCTGGCACCCCAAGACGTCGAACCGAGGTGTCGGCGGCAAGTTCCTGATTGAGCGACGCATTTGATATAGATCAGGACGATTTCGCTTCCGATACGATCGGGTGTGCGCAGCCCACTAACCCTCGCGCTGGTGCCCAGCCGGCGGGGATAAGGCTCGTTAGCGCCAGGTCCTGTCTGCGCCCGAGGGGCCAAGCCCCGGCGCTTGCGCCGCCGGAACGCTGGCCGGCCTCGTCGATGGCACGTCCGTGCCTCGCCCGAGAACCGCCTCACCCGCCGGTTCGGTGATCAGGCGCGCGCGTCTGCCAAAGGTCAGATAGTCCCACAGCCAGCTGAAGCCCACCGCGATGCGGTTTCGCAGGCCGATCAGGAAATAGACATGCGCTATTCCCCAGAAGGCCCAGCCGAGGAAGCCTTTCAGGGTGAGCCGCGACAGCTTCACGACTGCGGCCTTGCGGCCAATGGTCGCGAGGTCACCCTGATGGTGGTATTCGAAGGCACCCACGGGCGGCGTTCCTGCGGCACGCGCGGCAATCGCCCTCCCGACATACTGGCCCATCTGCTTGGCGGCCGGTGCGATGCCAGGGACCGACTTGCCCGACGCTGACGATACCGCCGCCGTGTCACCTATGACGAAAATTCCAGGATGGCCAGGAACGGTGAGGTCCGGTCCGACCTTGACGCGCCCCGCGCGGTCCTTCTCCGCCCCGAGCCAGTCGGCGGCGGCCGAAGCCGCCACGCCCGCGGCCCAGATCGCGGCACCGACCGCGATGCGGCGGTCACCCGCGACGACATAGTCCGGGCCGATGTCCGTGACGGGGGTGCCGGTCTGGACTTCGACGCCGCGGCGCTCAAGCGCACGCCGTGCATAGGCGCTCAGATCCTCGGGGAAGGCGGCGAGCAGGCGCGGACCTGCCTCGACGAGCAGGACGCGCGAGCGCGCCGGATCGACGTTGCGGAAGTCGCGGGGCAATGCCTCGCGTGCCATGTCGGCGATCGCGCCGGCCATCTCGACCCCAGTAGGTCCGCCGCCGATAACCACGAAGGTGCAGAGCGCCTGGCGGATGGCCGGATCGCGGGCGAGCTCGGCCCGCTCGAACGCGAGCAGAATACGGCGCCGGATCTCCGTTGCATCTTCGATGCGCTTCAGCCCGGGTGCATGCGGTGCCCAATCGTCGCGGCCGAAATAGGCGTGCGTCGCGCCGGTCGCGATCACCAGCTGGTCGTAGCCGAAGTCGCCCCCGCTCGTGTGGACGAGACGGCGACTGCTATCGACGCCGTTCACCTCCGCCATCAGGACCGTCAGGTTGCGCTGGCCCGAGAGGATGGAGCGTATTGGCCACGCAATGTCTGCGGGGCTGAGTGTCGCTGTCGCCACCTGATAAAGCAGCGGCTGAAAGCAATGATGGTTCTGGCGGTCGATGAGGACGATCTCGACAGGCGAGCGCGCAAGTACCTTGGCCGCTTCGATGCCGCCGAAACCACCCCCGATGATCAGCACGCGCATCCGCGCCTCCGCAAGTGGCTCTTGTGCAGCCGGTTCCGCCGTGTCCGAGCGCACGGTCGGGTCAGTCCGCCTTCCGACCGCCCTGGCCTACGACTCCGGGTTCATCGGGATCGGCCTTTTCTCCGCCGAACTGCCCCTTGCCGTAATAACCCTGCTCCGTCTGACCGCCTTTGAACCCGGGGCTCTCGCCACGCGCTTCCTTGCCCGTATGCGGGTTCGGGTAAGCGCCCCCGTCGGACTGGCTGGCGCCGTCTAGTCCATGCGTCGCTGTGTCACCGACGCCGTCGGGTTTCCCTTTGGTGCCCGGCGAACCGGCCGCCTGGAGTGGCTCTTGATCGGTCATCTGTCTGCTCCTCGAACTCGAACATGGCTAACGCTCAGCCAAGGGACATTTGCACGGAAGGCGTATCGCCGCTCCGCGGCCAGAGTGGCGTCTCTACGGGCGACGGCGCTTTCTGGACCAAAGCACAGCCGCGGCGGCTCCGAACGTCATTCCGCCGAGCGCGAAGGGCAACACGCCGTACAGCGAGGTCTCCACCCCGAAGAGGATGAAAAGAACGAGCCCGATGATGAACCCGCCAAGGGTGATCATGACCGGAGTCGAGCCGTCGCGACTGCCCGGCTTCGCTGCATCCTGACCCATGTGCTACTCCTCGTTGACGCGCTGTCTCTGGCCCCCGCCGCGGGCCTTCGACCCTTGGGAATGCGTAAATCACACGGCGGACGCCGTACCGCAGCCGGCGAGGATAGGTGACCGCGTCACCAGCAGCGCCCCGGCACGGTACAGCCGGCGTTCGGCATCGGGGTCCTCCAGCGCAACGGCGATCATCCGACCGCGCGGGTCCATCCATGTGAGCGCGACGCCTGCATCACCCGCGACGTTGATCGCTGCTCCGGCTGAAGTCCCTGGCGCGAAGAACACCAGCGCGGTGCGGGAGTTCGGCGCCGGGCGTGCTGCCATCGCGGCTCCAAGCAGCGCGACCACGACCAGCCCCGCTGCCGCGGGCCCCGCGCCGCTCGAGCCCGACCTGCGGTCGCGCAGGAGGAGCCACGCTACACCCAGTGGGAGGAGGCCGAGCGCCGCCAGCCAGGCGACGTCGTAGGCGAGCGGATCGGGCACGTTTACCCGGATGCGGTGAATGCCCAGAGTCCAGTGGAAGAAGCCCACATCGATGATGTTCCACAGGCCGAACCCGGCCAGGCCGCCACCGGCCACGCTGCGCCAGCCGCCCGCGTCCGATGCGAGCTCGCCGCGTCGGCGCCAGAGCAGCCAAAGCCCGGCGGCCGTGATCAGGTACATGAGGACGTGAAACAGACCGTCGGCGAGGATCTGGGTTCCGATATCACGGAATGGCTCGCCGGGCACCAGGCTGAGCAAGTGATGCCATTGCAGCACCTGGTGCAGCAGGATGCCGTCGAAGAAGCCGCTGAGCCCGATCCCGACGACCAAGGTCGGAAGGATCAGGCCGCGACGGGGCGCTCGTGCGTCGCTGCCGTATTTTTGCGGGACAGCGGCCCCGGTCACCCGTTCGGTCCCCTGGCGGTGTTCACGCCTACGCCGTGGCGATAGACCATCGTCCAGCCCATCCACCCGGTCACGTGGATCACAACGAACACGACGGTCGAGATGACAAACCCGCTAACCGGTACTGGCTCGTCGCCGCCGTAGCGAAGCAGGAAATTGACGATCGAGAGGAGAAGGATGCTCGTGTTGCCGATCATGTGGATGTGTGCGGCACGCAGGTTCCGGATCTCGCGGCTGCCGAAATAGTCGATGAAGCCGAACAGGCCCGCCAGCGCCGCAAACACCACGCCGGCGCCTAGCGCATAGAAGCCCACGGTTGCGAGAAGCGGCTCACCGGTGAGGTAGAAGAGTGCATCGCACACGAAGGTTGCGACGAGCAGCGTGATCGGCAGCGCCACGGTCATCGGATGGATCGGGCGTCCCGCGATCCTGGCGGTGCTCTGAGGCGTCGTTCCTGGTGTCAACTGGCGTCTCCTCTTGGCCCGCCCGAGGGCGGCTGGCGCGGGAAGCTGGCGGGTCACATACACATCGCGTCGCCATCCCCGGAATGCGCAGGATCTCAATCTGTTGCACGCTCCAACATGGATCAGAGTGATTGGCAGCGACCGGTGGCTGGCCAGCTTTCGTCAGCTCGTCGGATGGAACGTCGGCGTTGCGTTGGATCTGGTGATCCTCCGCACGGGTTCACCGCAGGGTCGCACGGCTCCCGTCGCTCCCTTCAGTGATTAGCATAAGCCATCGTAAGTGGCGCAGCGTGCGCCCTCCTGGGAGGGAGGTGGGGGCGGCCGCGCGCTACCGGGCCCAGATAGGCCGGGTCGAAGTCCCCCGTCTCCGCGAGCCGTTGCCAATCGTCGACGATGATCGAGCGATTGTTGCTCTTGATTACACCGTCGGCGCGCAGACCCTGAAGCGTGCGATTGACATGCACCGAGGTGAGCCCGGTCGCGTCTGCGATCTGCTCCTGCGTCATTGGCAGCGTGAAGTTGTTGCCGTCGGGCACAAACACAACCTGCTTGACCCTGTAGCAGCTCCAGCCTTTATGGGGCGCCCGACGTGCCGGTGCTCCGGCTCACAGCTCGGGAAACAGACCTTTGTCACGCCGCTTCCATATCCCGTTTGCCTCCATCGCCATGCTGGGTGGATTTCAGCCACTGACTGTCGCTGCCCAAGAGCAGTCCCAGGTCGAGGAAGCGGAGGAGAACGAGGAGATTGTCGTGCAGGCGACGCGCACCGGCCGGCGGGTGCAGGACGAGCCGATCCGCGTCGATGTGATCAATCGGGAAGAGATCGAGGAGAAGCTCCTCATGGCCCCTGGCAACATCGCCATGCTCGTCAGCGAGACGCCGGGCGTGCGCGTGCAAGTAACCTCGCCGGCGCTCGGCGCGTCCAATGTGCGAATGCAAGGGCTGAAGGGCCGCTATACGCAGATCCTGTCCGACGGGTTGCCGCTCTATGGCGGACAGACGCCATCGATCGGGCTGCTCCAGATCCCGCCTACCGATCTCGGCCAAGTTGAAGTTATCAAGGGTGCCGCGTCGGCACTGTACGGCCCTTCGGCCTTGGGAGGTGTCATCAATCTCGTCTCCCGTCGGCCTGGTACCAAGGCGCAAGGCGAGTTGCTCTTGAACGCCACCAGCCGCGACGGACTGGACATGACGGCCTACGCTGCGTCGCCGCTCACAGATATGCTCGGCGCATCGCTCACCGCGGGCTTCGATCGCCAGACGCACCAGGAGATCAATGACGACGGCTGGGCGGACATGCCCGGCTATGAGCGATGGACGGTCCGGCCGCGTCTGTTCTGGGATGGGGCTGGCGGGGCCAAGGCGATGCTGACCTTCGGCGCAATGACCGAACAGCGGCGGGGCGGCACACTTGCCGGTCGCACGACGCCGGATGGGTCGTCGTTCGTGCAGGCGCAGGACAGCGATCGGTTCGATCTCGGGCTGAACGCCCAAGCGCCGCTGGATGGCGTCGGGACGCTCTATTTGCGCGCCTCCGGGGCCACGCAGTCGCACCGCCACCAGTTCGGCCAGGTGATCGAGCGGGATCGTCACCAGACAGGCTTCGTGGAGGCCTCGCTCGGCGGCACGGCCGGTCGGACCAATTGGCTCGCTGGCGCGGTGTTGCAGGCGGACAGGTATCGCAATCGGGCCGTTCCGGCGCTCGACTATAGCTACACCGTCCCGGCCTTGTTCGTGCAGGCCGAGAACGACCTTGCCGAAGCGCTCACCGTGGCGGCGTCTGCCCGCTGGGACGCCCACAGCGAATATGGCTCCCGCCTCAGCCCGCGCCTGTCGGCGCTTTACCGTCCCGGTCCTTGGACGATCCGCGCATCCTTCGGGCGTGGCTTCTACGCACCGACGCCCCTGATCGAAGAAGTCGAGGCAAATGGCCTTTCGCGGGTGACGCCCTATGCAAAGCTGCGCGCCGAAGTCGCCGACACCGCCTCGATCGACTTCGGCTACGCGGCGGGCCCGGTCGAAGCGAATATCAGCCTGTTTGCTTCGAACGTCGATCATGCGGTCCAGCTTCGCGAGATCGACGTCACCCATGTCACGCTGGCCAATGCTGACGGTCTTACCAGGACGCGTGGCGCCGAGGTGCTGCTGCGCTACCGGTGGCAGGCGTTCACATTGACTGGCAGCTATGTCCACATCGATGCGAGCGAACCCGATCCCGACGCTTCCGGAAGGCGCCGCGTGCCGCTCACCCCTCGGGACACCGCGGGCCTCGTCGCAATGTGGGAGAAGCATGGCCGAGGCCGCGTCGGTCTCGAGATGTACTATACGGGGCGCCAGTCGCTCGACGACAATCCATATCGGACCCGGAGCCGCCCCTATGTCGAGCTGGGAGCGATGGGCGAACTGGTGCTTGGCAAGGTCAGCTTGTTCATCAACGCGGAGAATCTGCTCGGCATACGCCAGACCCGCTGGGATCCGCTCTTGCGGCCGCAACGCTCGCCTGTTGGCGCCTGGACGGTCGACGCATGGGCGCCGACCGACGGACGCGTGATCAATGGTGGTGTGCGGTTGCGCTTCGGCGGGGAGTGACAGCGCTCCGCTGCAACTCGCGCGATGCTTGGCTGATAATCTGCCATCCCCCCGGATATGCCGAGGCCGGCAAGCAGCACCGCCACGATTAGGTCGGGCCATTCCGTGCCGGTGCCGAAGACACCGGCGGCTGCGGCGACGACCGCAACGTTGCCGATCAAGTCTTTGCGCGAGCAGATCCAGATCGATGGACGATTGGCGTCCCCTCCTCGGTGGCGCCACAGCACCGCAGCGCAGGCCAAGTTCGCGACCAGGGCCAGCGCGCGGATTACGCCCATCGTGTCGGCGGCGGGAAGGGAGCCGCGTGTCGTCATCCACACGGCGCTGGCGAGCACCCAGCCCCCGAGCAGGACCAGCGACACCCCTTTGACGAGCGCGGCCCGTGCGCGCGATCTTAGCGCGCGCCCCGCTAACCGAGGCTGATCGCGTAGTTCGCTGGGTCCCCCAGAAAGTCCAGGGCGTTTGCCTTCAGCGCCGAGGAGTGCGCAGCGACCCCAGCGATGATCTCGACCGCGAACGTGCCGGCATTGATCGCCAGCGCGATCCACAATGCTCGGCGCCACGCGCCATCCTCCGCTTTGGTGGTGTGGGCCATCGGCCCCCGCAGCAACCGCCCCCCATCTTGGCTCCTCGAAACGCTTGGACGGCACCCTATATGGAGGCTGTAGCAACTACAGGGTCAAGGGCGAAGTGCTGACGATTGGCGACCTGGGGAAGGCGACCGGTACGAAGGTCGAGACTATCCGCTACTATGAACGCATCGGCCTTTTAGCGAAGCCGCCGCGGACGAGCGGCAACTATCGTCACTATGGCAAGGCGGAACTGGGACGCCTGTCGTTCATCCGCAGATCGCGCGACCTTGGCTTTTCGCTCGACCAGGTGCGTGCGCTGCTAAGACTATCGGATGATACTAGTTGCGATTGCGCCGACGTCGATCGGATCGCTGAGGCCCATCTGCAGGAGGTCGATCGCAAGATCGCGGATCTGACCGCATTGCGCCGAGAGTTGAAGGCCGTGATCGAGTCCTGCGATGGCGGCACGGTCGCGGATTGCCGGATCATCGAGGCGCTCGCGCCAGCGGCCGCCTAAGTCGTGAACTCATAAACGCGCGCTTCCGGTACGAGGGCCAAACGTCCGTGTCCGCGTGGTTTGCCGACCGGCGGCATTTGGGCGCGAACGTCGGATAGCTGCCGTTCGGACCCGGCTCGTGCAAACGACCCTAACGCTCCAGAAACGGGCACTCGGCAAAAGCCTGAAATCAAGGCGCCCAGATTAGTCGTAGCCAACGGTATCGGGGATGATGCTGACGGCATGTTTGAAGGGTAAAGTATAAACGATAACACCGTCGGCGTCCTCGGCGTCGATGCGGAACCTGAAGTCGAGCACTCCCTCGACCATGTCGCCGCGCATGAGGTCCCGAACCGTCGCCAAAACAGCTTTCCGAAGCGCATCCAACGATGCGTATTCGACGCCGTCCGGGTCGAGCAGCTCCTCGGTGCCGTCTCGAAGGTTCATGAAGTATTTTGTCACGCGCGGCTCCCGGTCGTTCGGCGGGAGCGCGTTGGTCTCTCAGCCGCCGGAGCCTGAGCTTTTCCGACGATGATCCGGTTTATCATAGGTATATACCGATGTTAAGAACAAAAACAATTTCATATGGTTATAGAAAATACGACCTATGCTAGGGTCGGTCATCGGTGGCTCTACCCGGCCTTCCATCGACTGCGAGTTTCGTGCTCCCGCCGTTGCGGAGAGCCTATGTCAGTCGCGTCTCAGTCAGTTCTACAACCGATGGTCGATAAACTCGCCTACTGGGCGAAGCTGGACACCTATTGGGGTGCGTTCACAACGGATGACGCCGAGGCACTTCTCGGCCTCCCGCACCGGACAAAGCGGGTGGAGCGGCAGGGCTATATCGTCCGTGAACGCGAGAAGACCATCCATTCGTGCGTAATGCTGTCTGGCTACGCCATCCGACACAAGATCGTCATGGGCGGCTCGCGACAGATCGTGGCCGTGCACATGAAGGGCGATCTGGTCGATCTTCAGAACTCCTTTCTTGGAGTTGCTGACCACAGCGTGCAGATGCTGACCGACAGCAGGGTCGCCTTCATCCCTCGCGAAGCCATCAAGCAATTGGCCTTCGAGCGCCCGAATGTGGGAATGGCGATGTGGCACGACACGCTCGTCGATGGTTCCGTCTTCCGGGAGTGGATCGCGAACGTCGGGCGTCGGGACGCACCCACGCGCATTGCGCATTTCCTGTGCGAATTCTCGTTGCGTCTAAAGGTCGCAGGGTTGGGGCAGGAGGCGCATTACGAGTTGCCTATGACGCAGGAGCAGATCGCCGACTGCGTCGGGCTAACCCCTGTGCACGTGAACCGAACTCTGAAGGCACTCGAAGCCGAAAACCTGATCGAGCGAAAAACCAGTCGGGTTATTACGATCGGTGATTGGAGGAAGCTCGCCGAAGCAGGTGACTTTGACAGCAGCTACCTGCATCTCCGTCACGGCGAGCCGGCGCTCGACTGAACACGAAATACTTGGAGCCGATATCATGAACGCATCTCAGTCCAATGCCCTGCAGCGTTTCGTGAGTCGCCTCGCGTCGCGGTCGCTTCTCACCGGGGACGAAAAAGAAGCGTTGCTGGGATTGCCCGGGCAGATGACCCAGGTTGAGGCGCACGTGGACTTCGTCAATGCGGGCGCGGCGGTCGATCACGCTTGTCTGGTAGTCGAAGGTCTTGTTGGTCGTTTCGGACAGAATAGCGACGGTGTTCGACAGATCACGTGTTTGCACATCCCCGGGGACATGGCCGACCTGCCGTCGGTGGTCAGCCCCAAGGCGGGGTGGGGCTTGGCCGCGTTGACGCGAACGACGATCTTGCGCGTGCCGCACGCTGATCTTCGTCGTCTCGCGGCCAAACACACTGGCATCGCCGAAGCGTTCTGGCGGGACTGCGTGGCGGATGGGTCATTGTTCTCGGAGTGGGTGGTCAATGTCGGTCGCCGCAGTGCGAGGTCTCGCCTGGCGCATCTATTCTGCGAAATGGCGATCAGGCATGAAGAAGCCGGTCAGGGCAATCGACAGCGGTTCAGCTTGCCGATGACCCAAAGCGATCTGGGCGATTCGACAGGTCTGACAAGCGTTCACATCAACCGGGTCATGCAGGAACTGCGCGCTATGTCCATCGTCGACCTCCGCGCGGGCACAGTTACCATACAGGACTGGAACAAGCTCGTTGAGACCGGCGACTTCGACCAGGCCTACATGCTCCTGGATGGCCCCTCGCCGCGCATCGCTGAAGTCGCGTAGCCGCGGCACGCGAAGCTCATCGACGGAGCGCTAGCGAGGCTGCGGAGTCCGTCACCATCAGCTGCATCACGAACAGGATCAGGCCGGTGTGGTCGGTCACGTCAACGCGCCAGTCGTGGTCCTCCCATATCTTGGAGGCATGATCCCGCAGGAGTTCGCCAACAAACTTCTGCGCGTCAACGATGCTGCGAATTTGGTGGAGCAAAGGATGTTTGTCCGTGTGGGTGATTCCATAGGTCAGGTTGAAGGCGTAGTCGAAAGCAGGATCGTTACGGCCGACAAGATGCTGCATCATAGTCTCGATCTTGTCGAAGCCCTTGGCGATCACCGCTTCTGGTGAGCGGCCGGTGGCGTAGTCATCCCAGAGTTCGATGATCGCCTCGCGCAGGTCGATCGGAAGCTGACCGCATAGCGAGATCAGATCGGCACGCTCGCGGTCTGCACGATGCGGGTCGGCGTGCTGGGCGACGGCCGGCGTGTCACCGGATATCGCCTCCCCGAGATCGTGCACCACCAGAAGCTTCAATAGCCGCGCCGTGTCGACTCCCGCCAACTCGCGCTCGAACACCAGCGCCATCAGGCACAGCCGCCAGCTGTGCTCTGCGGTGCTTTCCGCGCGGCCCTGGCGCGTGCGGCCGGAGCGAAGCGTGTCCTTGAGCTGCTCGGCAGTCTGGAGAAAGGCAAGGATACCCTCCAGCCGAGCGGGCTTGACCGCCGGTTGACCTTCGGGAATGGTCTGCATCATTCACTTCCTGCGCTGATTGCCGAACATCGCCCGCTCCGGTGACGCGATGGAGCGGCGGCACGGGCCGCCGCGAGTTCCGCTGCAACGAGCGCGCAAAGCGTGGCAAGGGCGAGCGCTCCGATAAGCAGGCCGAGGCCGCCCCAACCCCAATGCATCACCACGAGGCCACCCAGCGGGGGCCCCAGCAGCGCTCCCCCGGCACCGAACTGCGTAATCAGGCCATTCGCCACCGCGATCCGGGGGTCAGTCGCGGACCGGGCACCCGCGAGCGTGGGTAGACGGCCGAACACGATCGGCGATGCGATCCCGCTGGCGAAGGATATCCAAAAGGCCAAGGCGGCGCTTACCCAGAGAACCCTCCCGGGCGCTGCTCCGACCGCGAAGGTCAGCGGTGCTGCGGCAGCGGCGGCGAACAGGGTGCATGCGACGACCGCTATCGTACGTTTGCGGCTTAGCCACCCCAAGCGCGCGAGCGCGATCGCGACCGCCGCTCCCGGGATCGATCCCAGCGCCACGATGCCGGTAGCGATGCCTGCCACGGTCGACGAAACTCCCGCTTGCGCCACGAGGAAGGTCGGGAAGAGCATGGTGAGCGCGCAGATGAAGGCAGTGTAGAGACCGAAGCCGAAAGTGGCGATCCACGCGGCGGGGTGGGGGAGCGCAAGTCCTCGCCCGTCAGATGGCCCGGCCGCCGGAAGCCGCACTGCCGCGAACACGCCAAGCGCGCATAGCAGGGGCCAGAGGAGGAGTGCGCCGCGCAGGCCGAAGGCCCAGAACGCAAGGCCTGTTATCACGCTGCCGAGTGCCATTCCGACGGCGACGAACGTACTCCACAGCGAGAGCGAGGGCGCACGGTCTCGTTCGGAAGCGATCGCGGCAATAAGGGTCGGCGCCGCGATCACGACCAGCAGATACCCCATGCCCTCGGCAGCCCGCGCGGCCAGCAACGCCGGCGCTCCGGAGGCGTAAGCCTCGGCGATCCCGGTCCCCGCCAGTATCGTGAGGCCCGCGACCAGCGAGCGGCGCGCGCCGATCCGGCCGAGCGCCAACCCGGCAGCTAGTCCGAAGACCGCACCTCCGATCTCGAGAAGTGAGATCAGCAGGCCCGTCGTGGCGATCGAGAGTTCGAAGCTGTCTGCGAGCGTCGCCGCGAGCACCGCAATCTTGGCCAGCTGCGCCGCCGCCAGCACGCCGATCAACCACAGGATCAGGATGGATGCTCGGCTGTTCCCCATGCGGCGCTGCTAGGAAAGTACGGGCGGCGACGGAACGCAAAAATTATGCGTGGATCGCGATCGTGGTGGTGAGCCTGCCGACGCGCCCGTCGGAGAGCGGGATGGTCTCCCACTGCATGATCCCCGGCGCGACCGGTATTTCATCGCTGGCATTGCGGCCTGTTTCGAACCGCAGCCGCTGGCACGGGCGCTCGAACCAGCCCGTGCCGACAAGACCTTCCTCCGCCGCCATGATCTCTTCGCTGGCGAAGCGCCAAAGTGACGTGCCGAGATAGAATTCGACATCGACGTTCCACGATGCCGCCCGTGTCGGAGATGCAGCCAGGAGCCGGTGGGTCGCGTCGCATATGAGATGCACCGGCAGCGACGATGTCGAAACGAGGCGCTTTAGGGCCGCATCGCCGGCACTGGTCGCATTTGCCGCGACGATCTCTGCTATGCGATCGCGATGGAAGGCATCGGGCTCCTGCGCACCGCTCTCCCAACGCGAGACGCTGCCCTGGCTAACCGATAGCCGCTCTGCGATGTCACCCTGCTTGATCCCGTTCAGCCGGCGGAAACGGCGGAGTGCCTGTCCGAGGGAAAGATCGTGTTGCATCGACCCTTTATACCCGCTTCGCTGAGGGCAGTCCAAGACGGTTCCCGGATCGCTCTCGGGCCAAGATCCGGCGCTAGGGGCGGGCGATCAATCGGCTCCTCGCCTGAGTCCTCCAGACCCGAGGCGTCCTGGGCGCCTGGGGGTCGGCCGGGCACGAAAAAAAGTGCGCGGTGAGTTGTTACCTAGGCCGTTACCTAGCGAAAAAACTTAGGTCGGCCGGTGCCGTGAGTGGTGATGTAAGTGCATGATCTGCAAGAAGAAAATGGTGGACGCACTTGGGCTCGAACCAAGGACCCGCTGATTAAGAGTCAGCTGCTCTACCAACTGAGCTATGCGTCCATTCCGGGCATTTCCGGCGCTCTTGGTGAGTGCGCCGCCGCGTTTGGAGGGGCGCGGTTAGCAAAGCTTTGGCGCATTGCAAACCCTAAAATGCAGCTCCCGTGAAATCCCTTACCAGCGCTGCTTGCGGCGGCTCTCGCGATCGATTGACATCAGGATGCCGAAGCAGATCATGAACGTCATCAGCGCAGTGCCGCCGAAGCTGATCATCGGCAGCGGAATGCCGACCACCGGGGCAAGCCCCACCACCATCAGCATGTTGATGGCGGTGTAGAAGAAGATCGTCGCGGAGAGCCCGGCGGCGGTCAGCCGGCCGAAGCGGGACTTGGCGCGCATGCTCACGCTGATCCCCCAGCCGATCAGCAGCGCGAAGGCGAGGATGATGAGGAATCCCCCCAGCAGGCCCCATTCCTCCATCATCGTCGCGAGGGCGAAATCGGTGTGGCCTTCGGGCAGGTAGTCGAGATGGCTCTGCGTGCCGTTGAGAAAGCCCTTGCCGAAGATCCCGCCCGATCCAATCGCGATCTTCGACTGGCTGATGTGATAGCCGGTGCCGAGCGGATCGCTCTCGGGGTCGAGGAAGACGAGCACGCGGTTGCGCTGATAGTCGTGGAGGACGAAGTTGACGACGAGCGGGATCGCCGCGCCGAGCGCCAGCGCCCCGCCGATGAACAGACGAAGCGGAATCCCGGCGAGGAACATCACCGCGATGCCGCCGCCGGTGATCATCAGCGCGGTGCCGAGATCGGGCTGAAGCATCACCAGCGCGGCGGGGAGCCCGATCAGCACCGCTCCAGGCCAGAGCGCGCCGAACTTGCGAATCTCGCTGGCGGGCAGGATCTCGTAGAAGCGGGCCATCGTCATCACAATGACGGGCTTCATCAGCTCGGAGGGCTGCAGCCGAATGAAGCCGAGGTCGAGCCAGCGCTGGCTGCCTCCCGCTACGGCGCCCATCGCCTCGACTCCGAGCAGCATCAGCAGGATGACGCCGTATAGGGGGAAGGTTGCATGCGCCCACCACCCCTCGGGGACGCGTGAGAGCGCGATCGCCATGCCGAAGAAGGCGAAGAACTTGGTCCCTTGCGAGAAGGCCCAGGGGTAGAGGCTGCCGCCGGCCGCGGAATAGAGCACGACCAGTCCGAAAGAGCCGATGGCGAGCACCAGCAGCAGCACCTTCCACGGCAGCTGCGCGAGCGGGGCGGGGACGAGGCCGGGGCCGAGCGTGCTCATTCGGGGGGCGTCCGCGGCTGTCCCGCGACATCGGTCACGGGCACGGTGGCATTGGCTGCTTCGGAGACGACGTTGCTGGCGGCGGCGACGGTGTCTTCCGGAACCGGCGGCGGCGGCGCGGCCATGACGGCAACACGCGCAGCGTTATACGCCTCGGCCTTCCTGGTCATTCGGGTCGCGATGTCGCCGCCCCAACCGGTTTCGAGCTCGGCGAGCCGCTTGGTCGCCTGCTCGCGATCGAACAGCCAGGTGAGGACATCCTTCGCCACCGGAGCGGCGGCACGTGCCCCGCCCATGCCGTGCTCGATCACCACCGATGCCGCATAGCGCGGATTGTCGACCGGGGCGAAGCAGACGAACAGACCGTGGTCGCGATATTTCCACTCTCCGCCCTGACCGCGATTGCGATCCATGATACGGCGGACCTGCGCGGTGCCGGTCTTCCCGCCCATGCGGATACCCTCGAGTTGAAGCTTCGAGGCGCCGGCGGTGCCATGGCCGTTGACGACTTCGTCCATTCCGCCGCGCACGATCGCGAGAAACTCCTGCGGGTACGGCAGCGGCGCGAAACTGCGTGGCGGCGCGTGGAGCAGCGCGGGTTCGATCAGCCGGCCCGACGCGATGCGTGCGGCGGAGAGCGCGAGCTGGAAGGGGCTGACGAGGACATAGCCCTGGCCGATCGCCGCGTTGAGCGTGTCGGACTGGGTCCAGTCCTGTTTGTAGCGACGCTGCTTCCACGCCTCGTCGGGGATCGTACCGTAGCGCTGCGAAGGCAGGGGCAGCTCGTAGGACGCACCGAAGCCCAGCGCCCGCGCCGCCTCGGCAATGCGGTTGATGCCCATTTCTCGGCCGACAGTGTAGAAATAGGTGTTGCAGCTACGGGCGATGGCGGTGTGCATCGTCATCGGCCCGTGCCGGCCGAGACAGCCGAAGCGGCGATTGCCGAGCGTATAGCCGCCATTGCAATAGATCGTGCGCTTGGGGTCGACACCGGCCGCGAGCGCGGCGAGCGCGGTCGCGGGCTTGAAGGTGGAGCCTGGGGGATAGAGCCCCTGCAGCGTCTTGTTCATCAGCGGGATGTGATCGTCCTCGGACAGCATCCGCCATTCGCTGCTGCTGATCCCGTCCGAAAACGCGTTCGGATCATACGCCGGCATCGACACCATCGCGAGGATGTGCCCGGTCAGGCAGTCGAACACGGTGACCGAGCCTGATTCCTCGCCGAGCCGACGCGCGGCATATTCCTGCAGCCCCGCGTCGATCGTCAGCCGGACCGTCGCGCCCGGCTCGTCGGCGCGGGTGGCAAGCTCGCGCACCAGCTTGCCGCGCGCGGTAACCTCGACGCGCTTGGCGCCGGGCTTGCCGCGCAGTCGTTCCTCGAGCGTCTTCTCGAGCCCGTCCTTGCCCAGCTTGAAGCCGGGGGTGACCATCAGCGGGTCTTTGGTCTTCTTGTACTGCTCGGCCGATGCCGCGCCGACATAGCCGATCAGATGGGCAACGGCGGCACCCTGCGGATAATTGCGGGCGAAGCCGCGGGTAGGCGCGACGCCCGGGAGCTCGGGCGTCCGCACGCTCACCGCGGCGAAGCGCTCCCAGTCGAGATTCTCCTTCACCTGCACCGGCTGGAATCCGGCGGCGCGCTTGAGGTCGGTCTCGATGCGCGCCATGTCCTCCGGCGTCAGCCCCAGGATCTGCTTGAGCGACGCAAGCGTCTCCTCGCGCCTTTCGAGCCGGTCGGGGATGAGGTCGACGCGGAAGTCGGTGCGATTGTTTGCGATCGGCTGACCGCTGCGATCGACGATCCAGCCGCGGCGAGGCGAGATCAGGGTCAGGTTGACGCGGTTGCTCTCGGCGAGCAGCTGATAGCGCTCGTTCTCGAACACCGAGAGCCACGTCATCCGGCCGGCGAGGACCAGCGCAACTGCCGCCTGTCCGCCGCCCATCAGCAAGGCGCGGCGCGAGAAGCTGTAAGCCTGCGAAGCTTCGGTGGTCTTCAGCACCTCAGGGCTTCCTCACGTCGCGGTCGAACCACGCGCAAAGCCGGTACACCAGCGGGAACAGGGCGGCCGAGGTGATGATCTGGAGCAGCAGCGCCGTGTCGACATGCGCGCCGAACGGCGCCGCGACCAGTCGCCCGGCGATCAGGCAAAAGCCGATCGCGCCCGAGGCGATCAGCCAGTCCTGCCAGAAGTCGCGCCATACCAGCCGCGTATCTAGCACGTCGATGGCGAGAACGCATACGGTCCACAGCAGCATCGCCGAACCGAGCGGCTGGCCGCTGACCATGTCGTCGAAGAACCCGAGCAACACCGGCGCCCAGACGCGCATCGAATCGCCGCGCAGCAGCCGCCACGCGAGCAGTACGAGAAGGCCGAAGGGCGGCAGGAACGGCACCACCGCGACGACCGGCAGCAACGTCATCAGCGAGCCGAGCATCACCGAGAGGGGCGCCAGCCACACCGCCCGCGGCGGCTTCTCGGACTGCCCCATCGAGATGAAATCGGCGCGGCTCACGGCGCCGCGTCGGGCTGGGCCGCCGGCGTGGGCGACGCCGTCGGGCTCGGGGTCGGGATCGGTTCGGGGAGGAAGGTTTGCTGGACGAGCGCGAAGTCCAGCGCGTCGGGATTGGACAGGGGCTGGCCGACGGCGATGTCGCCCTGGGTGCGCACGATCCGCGCGACCGGGACGTTAGGCGGGAACACGCCGCCGGTCCCCGAGGTCACGAACACGTCGCCGGCGCGGAACGCCATCGTCGCGACGCTCGCCGACCGGATGTCGATCAGCCCGTCACCGCGCCCGGACGCGATCGCCGGAAGCCCGTCTCGCACGCGCCGCACCGGGACGATGCTCTCGGCGTCGACGACCAGCAGCACGCGCGCGCTGTTCGGGCCGGTTTCGATCACCTGACCGATCAGACCATCGGGGTCGCGCACGGGCTGGCCGCGCTTGACGCCCTGCCACGAACCAGCGTTGAGCGTGGCGTAACGCCGCGTGCTCGACGACGAGCTGTTGACGAGCCGCGCGGCGACGATCGCGTCGGTGGTCACGTCGCGCAGCTTGACCATCGCGCGGAGGCGCCGGTTCTCCTGTTCGAGCGTCTGCGCGCGCGCCACCGCCCGCGCGTCTTCGACGATCTTCTTGCGAAGCTCGGCATTCTCGCTCTGGACCGCGAAATAGCTGCCGATACCGGCGGGAATTCCGGAGAGCCCGCGGCGGGCCCAGTCGAGCCCAGAGGAGATCGGCGTGGTAACTTCGGCGAACGCGCTCCGCACCGCCGCGAACGCGGGCGGATTGAACGTCGATAGCAGCAGCAGCACCGCACCGATCAGCGCACCGCCGGCGGCAGCTACATAGCCAATGAAGAGCCCGTACTGCGCCCGCCGCGAAAATCCGGGGCGCCGGTTGCGTGGCGGCGCCATGTTGCCGTGCTCCCTAGACCTGGATCAGCACGCCGCGGAACACGGGGTCCTCGAGCGCGCGTCCGGTGCCGAGTGCGACACAGGTCAGCGGATCCTCGGCGACGGTTACCGGCAGGCCGGTCTCGTCGCGGAGCACTTCGTCAAGGCCCGACAGCAACGCGCCGCCGCCGGTGAGCACGATGCCCTGATCGACGATGTCGGCGGCCAGTTCGGGTGCGGTGTTCTCGAGCGCGATGCGCACGCCCTCGACGATCGTCCCGACGGGCTCGCTGAGCGCCTCGGCGATCTGGCCCTGGTTGATCTGGATTTCCTTGGGGACGCCGTTGACGAGATCGCGACCCTTGATGTGGATGGTCTTGCCGATGCCGTCGACCGGCGGCTTGGCGACGCCGACTTCCTGCTTGATCCGCTCGGCCGTAGCCTCGCCGATCAGCAAATTATGGTTGCGGCGGACATAGGAGACGATCGACTCGTCCATCTTGTCGCCGCCGACGCGGACCGAAGTGGAATACGCGAGGCCGCGCAGCGAAAGCACCGCGACTTCGGTGGTGCCGCCGCCGATGTCGACGACCATCGAGCCGATCGGTTCGGTGACCGGCATGTCGGCGCCGATCGCCGCGGCCATCGGCTCCTCGATCAGCCACACCTGCGAAGCGCCGGCGTTCGACGCGGCGTCGCGGATCGCGCGGCGCTCGACCGAAGTCGATCCCGACGGCACGCAGATCACGATCTGCGGCCAACGCATGAAGCGGCGCTGCCCATGGACCTTGCGGATGAAGTGCTTGATCATCTCCTCGGCGACGTCGATGTCGGCGATCACGCCGTCGCGAAGCGGACGAATCGCCTCGATCGAGCCGGGGGTCTTGCCCATCATCAGCTTGGCGTCGTCGCCAACCGCCTTGACCTTGCGAACGCCGTTCAGCGTCTCGACCGCCACGACCGAAGGTTCGTTGAGCACGACCCCGCGGCCGCGCAGATAGACAACCGTATTCGCCGTGCCGAGGTCGATCGCCATGTCGTGAGACATGAATTGGAAGAAGCGGGAGAAAGCCATTCGTTGTTCCGTCCTGCCGATCGGGCGCCCGCCGCCGGCTGTTCGCACCAGATTTTAGCCCGGACCCTTCCGGAACGGACAATAAATCCATCTCGGTGCATGCGCTTGCGGGTCGCGGGATGCCGCCCGTTGGGCTAGACAGACTGCCATGTCAATACGCCGTCTCCCCGAGCATCTTGTCAACCGAATTGCAGCCGGAGAGGTGGTCGAACGCCCCGCCAGCGCGCTGAAGGAACTTGTCGAAAACGCGATCGACGCGGGAGCGTCGCGGATCGCCGTGCGCCTCGCCGCCGGCGGGACCGAATTGATCGAGGTTAGCGACGACGGCTGCGGCATGGCGCCGGCCGATATGGCGCTCGCGCTGGAGCGCCATGCCACGTCGAAGCTTCCCGATGACGCGATCGAAGCGGTCGAGACGCTCGGGTTTCGCGGCGAGGCGTTGCCGTCGATCGCCAGCGTCGCGCGGCTGACGATCGAGAGCCGGGTGCGCGGGGCCGATGGCTGGTCGCGCACCGTCGACAATGGCGATTGCGTTGCCGAGGGGCCGGCCGCGTTGCCCCCCGGCACGCGGGTTCGGGTCGAGCAGCTGTTCGCGCGCGTGCCGGCGCGGCGCAAGTTCCTGCGCTCGGCGCGGGCGGAATATGGCGCGAGCCTGGATGTCGTGAAGCGGCTTGCGATGGCGCGGCCTGATATCGCCTTTTCGGTCGAGCATGACGGGCGCCGGGTGCTGTCGGTGCAGGGCGGCGAATCCCGACCCGAGCGGGTCGCGGCGCTGACCGATCGCGATCTTGCCGGGAACAGCGTTGCGATCGATTTTGCAAGGGAGAGCCTGATGCTCGGGGGAGTGGCCGGGCTGCCGACCTTCAACCGCGGCGTCGCCGATCACCAATATCTGTTCGTCAACGGGCGTCCGGTGAAGGACCGGCTGCTCGCCGGCGCGGTGCGCGGCGCCTACGCCGAGATGCTCGCGCGCGATCGGCACCCGGTGGTCGCGCTGTTCCTCGAGGTTCCCGCCGACCAGGTCGACGTCAACGTTCATCCGGCCAAGACCGAGGTCCGCTTCCGCGACCCCTCTTTGGTCCGCGGGATGATCGTCAGCGGCTTGCGCCGCGCGCTCGACGAAGCGGGGCATCGCAGCGTCCAGCGTCCGAGCGAGGCGGCATTGGGGATGTGGCAGCCGGGGCACATCGGCGCGCCCGAGCCGCAGGGGTTCGCATGGAGCGCGCCCGCAAGTCCCGCGTCTGGCGATGAACTGACGCGCCATTCCGGGCTGGCGCTCCATGACCGCCGCCCGACCTTCCTGACGCCGCCGCCGCAAGCCCGCGCCGAGGCCGCCCACGCGCCGGTGCCGCAGACCGCCGACTTCCCGCTCGGCGTCGCGCGTGGGCAGGTCGCCAGGACCTATATCGTCGCCGAGGCGGAGGACGGCCTCGTGCTCGTCGATCAGCACGCCGCGCACGAGCGGCTCGTGCTCGAGCGCATGCGCCGGGCGATGCAGGGCGGCGGTGTCGCGTCGCAGGCGCTGCTGCTCCCCGAAGTGGTCGAGCTCGACGAGCCCGGCTGCGACCGGCTCGAGGCGCGGATCGCGGAGCTGGCACAGTTCGGGCTCGAACTCGAGCGCTTCGGTCCGCGCGCGATGCTGGTCCGCGCCACCCCCGCGGTGCTGGGGCAGGGCGACGTCCATGGGCTGATCACCGATCTTGCCGACGAACTCGCCAGCTTCGACGAGGCGCTGTCGCTCAAGGAACGTCTAGACCATGTCGCCTCGACCATGGCCTGTCACGGCTCGGTGCGCGCCGGGCGGATCCTTTCAGTCGCCGAGATGAACGCGCTGCTGCGGGAGATGGAAGTCACGCCGCACTCGGGCCAGTGCAATCATGGCCGCCCCACCTGGGTGAAGCTGGCCCACGGCGATATCGAGAAGCTGTTCGGGCGGAAGTGAGTCCCGCGTCGATCAGCGCGCGCGGGCACGCCCCGGTGCGCGGGCGATGCTTGCCCATTGCGGCGAATTGGGTGCGCCGTCGACGGTCGCGGCGAGATCGACCACGCACATATGGCGGTAGCGGCGGTGGCTGCTGCAGCCGACGCCTGCAAAGCGGAAGTCGTCCTTGAACAGCAGGGTGCGGTGGCCGCGGCCGGGCACGCCGTCGTCGACGATCAGCTGGCGGACCACCGCGTCGGCGTCGGCCATGCCGTAGGAGATGCTTTCGCCGACATAGATGTCACCGCCGCGCCGGCGGACGCGTTCGCCGGGACCGGCGCCGTCGCGCGAGCGATGTCCGGTGGCGCCGGCATCGCCCTGATCCTCGGCATGGTCCTGCGCCGCGAGCGCGAGCAGATCGCCATGGCCGAGTGGGGGTAGCGGCGCCTGCCGCTCGAGAAATTCGATCGCCTCGTCGACCGCGGAAACCCCTTCGCGCGTGTAGACGCCGTTGCGGTCGCCGGGCAGGAACAGGATGTCGCCGTGGAAATGGCGACGATATTCGCGCAGCTCGTCGGCATAGGCGCGCGGGTTTTGCCGTGCATCATTGATCCGTTCGAGCACCTCTGCCTCGATCGACCGGCGGCGCGGTTCGCCGTCGGTGGCGGCGACCAGCAGGATCGAGCAGGCGGCGAGAGCGGCGGCGGCACGACGCGCGATACGCATAGAACAAGTTCCCCCCGGAACTCCGGCGTGCGCCATGCACGCCGACAGTCGATGGTGACGGCGCCTGTTCTAAGCTTTTGACAATCCTCGCGGATACTCCGGAGTTAACCTGGGCGGCTCAGGGGCGGCCGTCGGGCTTGCGGGCGAACTCGGCGACGCACATCACGCGGTAGACCTTGTGCGGGCCGCAGGCGACGCCGACGAAGCGCATCTCGGCCGCGAACACGGTGCGGCGGTGGCCGCGATTGGGCACGTCGTCGTCGACGATCAGCTGGCGGACCACTTCGATCGCCGAGGGCGGGCCATAAGTGATCGTCTCGGCGACATAGTTGCCGCCGCCGCGCCGGCGGACCCGGTCACGCGGATTTTCGCCATTCGCGGAGTAATGTCCGACAGCGCCGAGCGGGCCCTGTTGAGTCACATGATCCGCCGCCGCGCGGGCGAGCAGCGGCGCCGATGCCAGCGGGTCCACCGGCTGCTGCCGTTCGAGAAAGGCGATCGCCTCGTTGACCGCGGAGACGCCTTCGGCCGTACGCAGGCCCTCGGGCTTGCCGGGGTAGCGCACGATCTTGCCGCGGAAATAGCGGCGATACTCCCGAAGCCGCGCGGCGTAGCGCCGCGGCTGGGTCCGCGCGAAGTTGAGTTCAGCGACGATGTCGCGCTCGACCGAGGTTGGAGCGGAAGCGCGGGCCGGGCCGGTGGCGGGGGTCAGTGTAGCAAGGACGGGCAGGAGCACGATCAGCATTTCCCGCCCCATGTCGGGCGCCGGATGAACGCAGGCCGAATATGTTGTTTAGCGCGCTGCAACCTTGTTGGACCCGGCTCGTTTGTACGGCGAGCAGTCGAAAAGGTCGCATTTTCAATGACGAAGGTGATGCCAGTGGTCCTTGCCCTGATCCCCCTAATGGCGGTGATCGGCGCCTGTGTGACCTGCCCCTGAGGCGCCCGCTTTAACGCCCCCCTGAAACCCCACTTCGGCCCGTTGCACCTCGTGCAGCGGGCCGTTTTCTCGCCCCCTGCCGGGCGGGAGTAAAGAAAAAGGCCGCCTCGGACACTCCGAAGCGACCTGTTTTCTTGTTGCGGCGAAAGCCTCAGCCCTCGGCGTTCTCGTCCTCGGCGGGCGCGGACTGCACTTCGGCGGTCGCGCCCGGCTCGGCGTTGGGATCGTAATCCTCGGTGAAGCCGGCTTCGTCCTTCTCGAACATCGCGGTCATCACGTCGACGCCCTGCGACTGCATCTCGGCCTCTTCCGGCGAGCGGGCGACGTTGACCTTGACGGTCACCGACACCTCGGGGTGCAGCGCAACCTTGATGTCGTACACGCCGATCGCCTTGATCGGGCGATCGAGCACGACCTGGCTCTTGTTGACCTTGTGGCCATCGGCGGTGATCGCCTCGACCAGGTCGCGGACCGCGACCGAGCCGTAGAGCTGGCCGGTGTTCGAGGCCTGACGGATCAGCGTGACCGACACGTCCTTGAAGCTGCCCGCTTCCTTCTCGGCGTCGGCGCGACGCGAAGCGTTGTCCGACTCGATGCGAGCGCGGTTGGCTTCGAAGACCTTGCGGTTGGCTTCGTTGGCGCGAAGCGCCTTCTTGTTCGGGAGCAGGTAGTTACGGGCAAAGCCGTCCTTGACCTTCACCACGTCGCCGATGGCGCCGAGCTTCTCGACGCGTTCCAGCAGAATGACGTCCATTGGGGGCGCTCCTTACTTAACGATGTAGGGCAGCAGGCCCAGATGACGGGCGCGCTTGATGGCCTGGGCCAGCTCGCGCTGCTTCTTCGCGCTCACCGAAGTGATGCGCGACGGGACGATCTTGCCCCGCTCGGACACGAAGCCCTGCAGCAGACGAACGTCCTTGTAATCGATCCGGGGCGCGTCCTTCGCGGAGAAGGGGCAGCTCTTGCGGCGGCGGAAAAACGGGCGTGCCATTGTCTATATGCTCCTTATTCGCCGCCGAAACCGGTGTTGCCGCCGGCATCGTCGCGATCGCGACGGCCGCGGCCACGCTCGCGGTCCTGACCCTTGCGCATCATCACGGTCGGACCCTGCTCCAGCTCGTCGACCTTGACGGTCATGTAGCGGATCACGTCTTCGTTGATCTGCGTCTGGCGCTCGAGCTCGGCGACGACACCCGCGGGGGCGTCGATCTCGAGCATCACGTAATGCGCCTTGCGGTTCTTGGCGATGCGATAGGCGAGCGAACGAAGGCCCCAGGTCTCGGTCTTTACGACCTTGCCCTGATTGTCCTCGACGATCTTGGTGGCGGCTTCCGCCAGAGCGTCCACTTGCGCCTGTGCCAGATCCTGGCGCGCAAGGAACACGTGCTCGTAAAGAGCCATGCTTCTCTTCTCACTGTTGGCCGATCGCTGACGTGCACCCCATGTGCAGCGCCCCTCCGGCTGTCGTCTCAAAAGCAAAGCGGGGGCGGAGACGCGTCTCCACCCCGGCTGGCGCGGCCTATGCGGGCAAAGCGGTGGAAATGCAAGCGCTAAGCTGGCCGGCGGTTAGATCGCGCGCGCAGCCTGCCGCACGAAGCAATCGATGCCGCTGACCTCCGCCCGCGCGCAAAGCCCTTCGGTCTCGACGCGGATCGCGGGAATGCTCTGTAACCGGTGGAGCGCTCCCTGCCGCTCGATCACCACGGGAACGCCCGCCGCGATCAGCCGTGCGCGCTGGCGTTCGGCGGACTCGGCGGAACTAAAGGCGCCGAGCTGCGCCTGCCAGGCCTCGCCCGGCGGCAGTGCGGCAACTTGCTGCTCCGTCACGGCGAGAGTGCGCCGTTGTGCGCGGGCGTGACGCTGAATTTCGATCAAAGCGCCCAGCGTGATGGTAGCCGGCCGGTCGACATGATGCGGCGGTGGAGGCGACGTCATGGCCGCGGCTCGAGCGCGAGCCGGATCTTGCCGGGATGCCTCGGCGATGTTGAGGATGGGCAGCAGCCCGAGCGCGGGAAGGCTCAACGCGGCGGCGGCCACATAAAAGCGGCGCCACCGACGCCTGCGCAGCGCGATCGGATAAAAGGGTTCGGTCTGGTTCACCGGCGGCTCGTTAGGGTTAATGCCCGTTAACGCGCGAGCCCCGCATAGTTCCGCGTCCGTCCCGAAAAGAGACGCACGAACGGCGGGGCCCGGAAGCCCCGCCGTCCTCATACCGTGAATGCCGGTCGCTTAGCGGATCAGATTGCCGAACACCGCGCCGATGATTCCGCTGGTGATACCGACCAGCAGCGCGTCGTTCCCCGACTGGACATAGCGATAGCCGCGGGGCGGGGCGCGAAGCCCGCGATACTGGCGGTAATCGATCTGCCGGTAATTGCGGGCATAGCGGCTGTCGAAGCGCTGGCCGCGCTGCCAATTGCGGTTCTGATAGCCGCGGTTGCTTTGATAGCCATAGCCGCGCTGTTCGGTGTGCCGCACGACGACGCTGCCGTTGGGGCGCTCGCGGACGACGGTGCGCTCGGCTTCATAGCCGCGGTGCTGCGGTGCGGCGGCGATTGCCGGGGTGGCGGCGATCGAAGCGGCGACCAGACCGAGAATGAACTTCTTCATGACTAACTCCTCTTGTTCGCGCCGTTGCTGGCGTTGATCCTTATCTAGGAGTCGGTTGTCGCAGCCCTGTCCCGGCGATCCCGCGAAATGGTCACCAATTGTCGCAGTCTGGTTGGGTTCGTTCAGCTTGGCGCGGAGCGCAGGCTTGCCCGCATGCGTCATCGGTTCTAACCCGCGCCGCCTGAACGCAAGGAGAGGGCATATGCGCGCATTCATCTTCCCAGGGCAGGGGAGCCAGGCCGTCGGAATGGGCGTCGCGCTCGCCGCCGCGAGCCCGCATGCGCGCGAAGTCTTCCAGGAAGTCGACGACGCGCTCGGCCAGAAGCTGTCGAAGCTGATGGCGGAAGGTCCCGAGGATGCGCTCACTCTCACCGCCAACGCCCAGCCCGCGATCATGGCCAATGCCATCGCCGTACTGCGCGTGCTCGAGAAGGATGGCGGCATTCGCCTTGCCGAGAAGGCCGATTTCGTCGCCGGGCATAGCCTCGGCGAATATACCGCGCTCTGCGCTGCCGGCGCGTTCGACCTCGCCACTACCGCTCGGCTGCTGCGCATTCGAGGGAATGCCATGCAGGCTGCAGTCCCCGTAGGTGTGGGTGCGATGGCGGCCCTGCTCGGGGTTGATCTCACCAAGGCGCAGGCCATCGCCGATGCCGCCGCACAGGGTCAGGTTTGCACCGTCGCCAACGACAATGATCCTGGCCAGGTGGTGATCTCCGGCCACCGCGACGCCATCGAGCGCGCGCTCCCGCTCGCCAAGGAGATGGGCGCCAAGCGGGCGCTGCTGCTGCCGGTCTCGGCGCCGTTCCACTGCCCGCTGATGCAACCTGCCGCCGATGCTATGGAGGAGGCGCTTGCCGCCGTGTCGATCCAGTCGCCGCTGCTCCCCGTCTTTGCCAACGTCACCGCGGCGCCGGTCGCCGACCCCGACACGATCCGCACGCTGCTGGTCGAGCAGGTGACCGGCATGGTCCGCTGGCGCGAGTCCGTACTGGCGATGCAGGCGGCGGGCGTTACCGGGTTCGTCGAATTCGGCGGCAAGGTCCTCGCCGGCATGGTCAAGCGCATCGCCCCCGACGCCACCACCACCAGCCTCGTCACCATGGACGACGTGGAAGCGCTGGCGAAGACGCTGTAAGCAGAAGATAAGAGGTTCGCGCAGAGGCGCAGAGGACGCAGAGAGCGGTGTATTGAAGGACATCGATCGGATCAGCGGCGACGTCGTCGACGTGGCCATGCGATTGCATAGGGAGCTCGGCCCCGGGCTTCTCGAAAGCGTCTACGAAGCTGTTCTTGCCGCGCGTCTTCGCAGCCTGGGGTATGCAGTGGCGACGCAACGCGCCATCGACGTAGAATTCGAGGGCGTGCGCGTAGAGTGCGCTTTTCGGATCGATTTACTGGTCGACGAGCGCTTGATCGTCGAGGTCAAGTCGGTCGAACGGCTCGCACCTGTGCACGCGAAGCAGCTTCTTACTTACCTGCGTCTGACCGGGCAGCCCGTCGGGCTGCTTATCAATTTCGGCGGCGAGACGCTCAAGGAAGGCATCCGACGCCTCGTCAACAACCACAACCCCTCTGCGTCCTCTGCGCCTCTGCGCGAATAAATTTAAGGAACTAAGAATGTTCGACCTCACTGGCATGACCGCGCTCGTTACCGGGGCTTCGGGCGGGATCGGCTCGGCGATCGCTCAAAGCCTTGCCGCACAAGGTGCTCGCTTGGCCGTATCCGGCTCGAATGCCGAGAAGCTCGAGACCTTTCGTGCCGAACTCGGCGGCGATCATGTCGCGTTGCCGTGCAACCTGTCCGACGGTGCCGCCGTCGACGCGCTCGTGCCGCAGGCGGTGGAGGCGCTGGGCAAGCTCGACATCCTCGTCAACAATGCCGGCGTCACTCGCGACAATCTCGCGATGCGGATGAAGGACGAGGAATGGGACACGGTGATCCGGGTCAACCTCGAAGCCGCGTTCCGGCTGATGCGCGCGGCCGCCAAGCCGATGATGAAGGCGCGGTTCGGGCGGATGATCTCGATCACCTCGGTCGTGGGTGCCACCGGCAATCCCGGGCAGGCGAACTATGCCGCGTCGAAGGCGGGGCTCGTCGGCATGTCCAAGGCGCTCGCGCAGGAGCTCGCCACCCGCAACATCACGGTCAATTGCGTCGCGCCCGGTTTCATCCGCTCGGCGATGACCGACGTGCTGCCCGAGGCGCAGAAGACGGCGCTGCTCGGCCGGATCCCGGCGGGCGATCTCGGCACCGGAGAAGACATCGGCGCGGCCGTGGTCTATCTCGCGAGCAGGGAAGCGGGCTATGTCACCGGCCAGACCTTGCATGTGAATGGCGGGATGGCGATGCTTTGAGCCTGCTGGAGTGACCGTCATGCGTATCGTCGCAACCGCCGGACTGCTGATGCTCGCGGCGCCCGCTTATGCCGCCGACCTCGCGACGATCGATTGCGTCGCGGGCAAGGTCAATGCGGCCGCGACGGCGAAGCTCCACGCCGATGTCTCGCGCAACATGACCGAGAGCGGCAAGCGCCCGAGCTACGATCCCGCGGTCGGCAGCGGGATAGCCAGCGCCGCCGCTGCGTGCGGGCTCGAGCACGACTGGTCGGCGGCGGCGATCAAGGCGGCGCGGGTCTACACGCTGGCGAAGCTCGGGCTGCCCGTTGCGGAGCGCGTGATCGGCGCCCGGGGCTTCGAGGCAGCCGCGCTCGAGGAGCGTTTCCAGACGCTCGCCGAGGAGACGCGCAACCGTCCGCTCACCGCGGCGGAGACCGGCGAGCTGATCAAGGGCTCGGTCACCGAGGAGGCGAAGCAGACGCGCGAGAATGCCGAACTGCTCGCCGAATATTTCGCTTTCCTCAGCACGATCCAGTATGCGAGCTTCGACTTTTCGCAGGCGTGAACGTTACGGCCGGGGAGCGTGCCCCCTTGCAACGGCACCACCGGCATTCTAGGTGCGTTCACACGGAATTCAGAGCCCCAGACAAAGGAAAACAGGGACTATGGCCAACCAGGAAGAGATCACCCAGCGCGTCGCCGCGCTCGTCGTCGACCATCTCGGCGTCGACGCCGGCGAAGTGAAGCCCGAAGCGAGCTTCATCGACGATCTGGGTGCGGACAGCCTCGACATCGTCGAGCTGGTCATGGCTTTCGAGGAAGAATTCGGCGTCGAGATCCCCGACGATGCGGCCGAGAAGATCACCACCGTCGGTGACGCGGTGACCTATATCAGCGAGCACCAGGAAGGCTGATCGCCTTCCGGCGACCTGCCCGGATGGGCCGGCACTGCCATATAGCGGCTTCCCGTCCGGGCTCGAAAGAGAGGGCGGGGAGCCGTTTCGTTTTACGGGATTCGTCCCGGATGAGAGAAGATTGACGGAGAGAACGCCATGCGCCGCGTAGTCGTAACCGGCCTTGGGCTCGTCACCCCGCTGGGTGCCGATGTCGAGACCGCCTGGAAGAACATCATCGCGGCCAGGTCCGGCGCCGCCACGATCACGCATTTCGATGCGACCGAGTTTCACAGCAACTATGCGTGCGAAGTGAAGCCGGCCGACCATGAATATGGCTTCGATCCGGGCAAGCGCGTCGATCACAAGGTCCAGCGTCAGGTCGATCCGTTCATCATCTATGGCATCGACGCCGCGGGCCAGGCGATCGAGGATGCCGGCCTGCTCGACATGGATGAAGAGACCCGTTTCCGCGCCGGCTGCTCGATCGGCTCGGGCATCGGCGGCCTGCCGGGAATCGAGAGCGAGTCGCTGGTGCTGCACGAAAAGGGCCCCAAGCGCGTCTCGCCGCACTTCGTGCATGGCCGCCTGATCAATCTGATCTCGGGCCAGGTGTCGATCAAATACGGACTGATGGGCCCGAACCACGCCGTCGTCACTGCCTGCTCGACCGGCGCGCATTCGATCGGCGACGCCGCGCGGATGATCGCGATGGACGATGCCGACATCATGCTCGCGGGCGGCGCGGAAAGCGCGATCTGCCCGATCGGCATCGCCGGCTTCGGCCAGGCCCGCGCGCTGTCGACCGGCTTCCGGGACGATCCTACCAGGGGCAGCCGCCCCTATGACAAGGACCGCGACGGCTTCGTGATGGGCGAAGGCGCCGGCGTGCTGGTGCTCGAGGAATATGAGCACGCGAAGAAGCGCGGCGCCAAGATCTACGCCGAAGTGGTCGGCTACGGCCTGTCGGGCGACGCGTATCACGTCACTGCGCCGCATCCCGAGGGCTCGGGCGCGTTTCGCTCGATGCAGATGGCGATGAAGAAGTCGGGCCTCGACCTCAGCGACATCGATTACATCAACGCCCACGGCACCTCGACGCCGCTCGGCGACGAGCTCGAACTCGGTGCGGTACGCCGGCTGTTCGGCAACAACATCGCCACCATGTCGATGAGCTCGACCAAGTCGGCGATCGGCCATCTGCTCGGCGGGGCCGGCGCGGCGGAATCGATCTTCTGCATCCTCGCGATGCGCGACCAGATCGTCCCGCCGACGCTCAACCTCGACAATCCCAGCGAGAATTGCGCTGGCGTCGATCTCGTCCCACACAAGGCCAAGGAGCGCAAGGTCAAGGCCGTGCTCAACAACAGCTTCGGCTTCGGCGGCACCAACGCCAGCCTGGTGATGAAGGCTGTCTGACCCCGTGCCTCCGCGTCGTCCGCGGAGGCGGGCGGGCGGTTGCGCGATCCTCGTCGTCCTGCTGCTGTCGGTGGCGATGGGGCTCGGCGTGTTGCAGCTCTGGGCGGGCAGCGGGCCGTCGCGAGCCAATGTGACCGTGCTGATCCCGCAAGGCGCGACGCTCAGCCAAGCGGCGACCGAGCTCGAAAAGGCCGGCGCGATCCGCTCGGCGCGGCAGTTCGTTCTGCTGTCGCGGATCTTCGGCGGCGGCGCGCCGATCAAGGCCGGCGAATATCGCCTGCTCGCGGGCGAGAGCCCGTCGGACATCCTCAAGGACCTGCAGGGCGGCAAGACGCTCCAGCGCAAGATTACCGTTGCCGAGGGCGTTCCCTCAATCCTCGTCCACGAGGCGTTGATGAAGGCCGATGGGCTGAGCGGCACAGTCGAGGTCCCGGCGGAGGGCAGCGTGCTCCCTGACACCTATGCCTATAATCGCGGCGAGACCCGCGCGGCGGTGTTGGCGCGGATGCAGAAGGCGATGACCGACTATCTCGCCAAGGCCTGGGCACGCCGCAAGCCGGGCATCGCGGTGTCGACGCCGGCGGAGGCGGTGACGCTGGCATCGATCGTCGAGAAGGAGACCGGCAAGCCCGAGGAGCGCCGGACCGTCGCCGCGGTCTATTCGAACCGGCTCCGGCAGAACATGATGCTGCAGGCCGATCCGACGATCATCTACCCGATCACCCGGGGCAAGCCGCTCGGCCGGCGCATCCTCCAGTCGGAGCTGCGCGCGGTGAACCAGTACAACACCTATGCGATGACCGGTCTGCCGGTCGGCCCGATCGCCAATCCCGGGCGTGAGTCGATCGACGCGGTGCTCGATCCCGCGCAGTCGACGGCGCTGTATTTCGTTGCTCGAGGCGATGGCGGTCACGTATTCGCCGACACGCTCGAGCAGCACAACGCGAACGTCCAGAAATGGTATGCCCTGCGCAGGGCTCGGGGCGAGATGTGATGATTCCCTCTCCCGTTGTGGGAGAGGGAGGGGGCCGATGAAATCGGCGGAAGGGGGAGGGGAGTGAGACTCGTGTCCCGCTCATCCTTCCCACGCCTTCGGCGCGGCCCTCTTCCTTCTCCTGCAAGGGGAAGGAGATTACCCCTTCAGCGCCGCCGCTTCGCGCGCCAGCGTCTCGACCTGCTCGACGCTCGCGCCCTTGGGCGTGATCCAGCTTCCCCCGACGCAGAGCACCGGATCGAACGCCAGCCACTCGGGGGCGGTGGCGAGGCTGACGCCGCCGGTCGGGCAGAATCGCGCCTGATAGAAGGGCGCGGCCAACGCCTTGAGCGCCTTGAGCCCGCCGGATGTCTCGGCCGGGAAGAACTTGAAATGGGTCAGCCCGAGATCTAGCCCGCGCATGATGTCGCCGGCATTGGCAACGCCGGGCAGGAACGGCACGCCGCTGGCGACGATCGGCTCGCCCAATCGCTCGGTGAGGCCCGGCGAGACGATGAACTCGACGTCCGCGTCCATCACTTGCTTGAACTGCTCGGTGTTGACGACCGTGCCGGCGCCGACGATCGCGCCCTCGACCTTCTTCATCTCCGCGATCGCCTCGATCGCCGCGCCGGTGCGCAGCGTCACTTCGAGCACGCGCAGACCGCCCTTGACCAGCGCCTCGGCGAGCGGCCGCGCCTGCGCCGCATCCTCGATCACCAGCACCGGGATCACCGGTGCCGTGCGCATGATGTCTGCAATCGTCGTCGTCACAATGCGTGCTCCTGGGCGAAGGCCGCCGCGGCGCCGTACAGGCCCGGCTGCGGATGCGTGATCAGCTTGACGGGGATCGACGCCATCAGGTTCCGGAACCGGCCCTTGGCAACGAAGCGCTCGCCAAAGCCCGATTGCAGCAAATGGTCCTTGAGACGCAACCCCAGACCGCCCGCGATCACCACGCCGGTGGGGCCGTGGGTGAGGGCGAGGTCGCCCGCCACGGCGCCGAGGCTGAGGCAGAAGCGATCGAGCGCGGCGACGGCGAGGCTGTCCTGCCCTTCGAACGCCAGCGCCCAGATCTTCTTGTCGTCGAGCCGCGGCACCGGGCGCTTCTCGAGCTCGGCCAAAGTCTCGTAGATCGCCACGATCGCCGGCCCGGCGACGATCCGCTCGGTCGAGACGCGGTTATATTCGCGCCGCAACCGCTTGACGAAGGCGTCCTCGATCGGATCCAGCGGGGCGAAATCGACATGGCCGCCCTCGGTAGCGATGATGTCGTAGCCGCCCTTATGGCGAAACACCTGCGCAACGCCGAGCCCGGTGCCGGGGCCGCATACAGTCAGCGAACCGCGCGCCGGCAACGGCATCTCGGGGCCGCACAGATGGAGAAAGTCGGCATCGCCGAGTTGCGCCACCGCATGACCAATCGCCGCGAAGTCGTTGACAACGGTCCATTTCTCGGCGCCCAGCCGCTCAGGGATCAGGGCAGGGCGGATGATCCACGGATTGTTGGTCAGCTTGATCACTTCGCCGCCCACGGGCGAGGCGACCGCGATCGCCGCAGCGTTGGGCAACGGCCGGCCGAGCGTTTCGCCGAACGCCTGCCAGGCGAGCTGGAGGCTGGGATGCTCGGCGACCTTCTGCGTCACCGGTTCGGCCATCGAAACGACGCGTCCCTCTGCCACTTCCGCTACGGCAAAGCGGGCATGCGTGCCCCCGATATCGACCGCGACGACTTCCATGCCTTCTCCCCGAACTCCCCGTGCCCGTCGCCTGTCAACGTTGGCAGACGGTGCGCCGCCCTTCTCTGCGCTGGACGCGCGGATGTAAAGGCGTGCTAGAGCCCGGCCTGGGCGAGCATCGCCGATCCGCCCATCTCGGCTTCGCTGGCGTGGTGCCGCATCATCGCGAACAGCTCGCGGCCGGTGCCCTGCGGCACGGCGGGTGCCGGCGCATGGTCGCGCGCCGCCCATTCGGCCGGATCGACCAGCGCCTCGAGCGTGCCGGCCTCGGCGTCGAGGCGAATGATATCGCCGTCGCGGACCTTGCCGATCGGGCCACCGCCCAGCGCCTCGGGAGAGAGGTGGATCGCGCACGGCACTTTGCCCGAGGCTCCCGACATCCGGCCGTCGGTGACAAGCGCCACCCGGAAGCCGCGATTCTGCAGCACACCCAACGGCGGGGTGAGCTTGTGGAGCTCGGGCATGCCGTTGGCGCGCGGCCCCTGAAAGCGGACCACGACCACGACATCGCGCTCGAGTTCGCCGGCCTTGAACGCCGTCTGCACTTCGGACTGGTCGGCGAAAACGCGGCACGGCGCCTCGATCGTCCAGCGATCGCGCTCGACGGCGGAGACCTTGATGCAGGCGCGTCCCAGATTGCCCTTGAGGATCCGAAAGCCGCCCTCGGGAGAGAAGGGCGCGTCGACGGTGCGGACGATCGTCTCGTCGCCGCTCTTCTCCGGCAGGTCGCGCCAGACGAGCTTGTCGTCGTCGATATGCGGCTTGCGACCATAAGCGGCCATTCCGCCGGCGCCGACGGTCAAGGTGTCGCCGTGCATCAGCCCGCCGCGCAGCAATTCCTTGATCACGAACGGCGGACCGCCCGCATCCTCGAACATGTTCACATCGGCCGAACCGTTGGGATAGACGCGGGTCAGCAGCGGCACCGCGCGCGAGAGCCGGTCGAAATCCTCCCAGTCGATCAGGATACCTGCCGCCCGCGCAAAGGCAGGGACATGGATCAGATGGTTGGTCGAGCCGCCGGTCGCGAGCAGCACGATCGCCGCGTTGACGATCGCCTTCTCGTCGACGACATGGCCGATCGGGCGGTAGTCATTGCCGTTCCAGCCGATCTCGGCGAGCCGATGCACTGCGGCGCGGGTCAGCTCCTGACGCAATTTGGTCTGCGGATTCGCGAAGGCGGCGCCCGGCATGTGAAGGCCCATCGCCTCCATCATCATCTGGTTCGAATTCGCGGTGCCGTAGAAGGTGCAGGTGCCCTTGCCATGATAGGCCGCGATCTCGGCAGCGAGCAGTTCCTCGCGGGTCGCCTTGCCCTCGGCATAGCGTTCGCGCACCGCCGCCTTGTCCTTGTTGGCGAGGCCCGAGCGCATCGGTCCGCCCGGGATCATCACCATTGGCAAATGGCCGAAGCGGAGCGCCCCGATCAGCAGCCCGGGGACGATCTTGTCGCAAATGCCGAGCAGCGCGGCGCCTTCGAACACCCGGTGCGAGAGGGCGATTGCCGTCGAGAGCGCGATCGTGTCGCGGCTGAACAGCGACAGCTCCATGCCGGCATAGCCTTGGGTCACGCCGTCGCACATCGCCGGAACCCCGCCCGCGACCTGCGCGGTGGCGCCAGCTTCGAGCGCCCAGACCTTCATCTGCTCGGGGTAGCGATAATAGGTCGCGTGCGCCGAGAGCATGTCGTTGTACGACGTGACGATGCCGATGTTCATCCGGTTCCCCGGCGTCAGCAGGTCGCGCTGCTCGTCGGTACCGGCATAGGCGTGCGCGAGGTTGGCGCAGCCGAGCTTGGGCCGGTCTGCGCCGCTCTCGCGCTCGCGCCGGATCAGCTCGAGATAGGCCGCGCGCGTCGGCTTCGAGCGCTCGATGACGCGATCGGTGACCGCGGCGATTTCTGAATGGAGACTCATCTCACAACTCCGTTCGCCCTGAATTTGTCGAAGGGCAGTCTTTCTTCTTCTACCGGTCGTGCAGGGAAGATCGGTGCTTCGACAGGCTCAGCACGAACGGAGTGGATCGGATGTCACGCCGCCCAGTGGATATCCACCGGCAGCTCGACATCGGCGAGAATGCGGCCGACCGGGTAATTGGACGATGCGCCCTGCTCGATCGCCTGCTCCAGCACGTCGCGCTTCGCCTGACCGGTGATCGCGATCATCAGCGCGCGCGCCGAGACGATCGCGGCGCGGCTCAGCGTCACGCGTGCGACCGGCGCCTCCGGGGGCAGCGGATCGGGCATGACGCCGAGCGCGCGCCGCTCGCGCGGGCCGTTCAGCGCCTCGTCGAAATCGGGGCCGGGGAAGATCGAAGCGGCATGGCCGTCACCGCCGACCCCGAGCAGGCACAGGTCGAGCGGCCAGTGCACGTCCTGCAGCCGCGCATCGGCGGCGCGGCCGGCCGCCTTATAGTCCTCGGCCTTGTCGCTGATCAGCGGGATCACCCGCGCACCCCTGGGAATGAACACCTTGCCGATCGCCGTGACGTTCGACAGCGGATCGCCGAGCGGCACCAGCCGGTCGTCGCCGGGAACGATCGTCACGCGCTTCCAGTCGAGCTTGGCGCTGGCGAGCTTCTCGTAGATCGGCAGCGGCGTCTTGCCGCCGGCCAACGCGATGACCGCCGCGCCGCGCGCGTCGATCGCGCTTTCGATGATGAACTGGACGTCGCTCGCGACGGCCTCGGCCATCTCGTCGGCGCTGTCATAGTCCCACCATTCGATTTCGGTTGTCATGCTTGCTCCTGGATTGCGGTGGGTTCCGGTAGGATATGGGTAAGCGGACCTATTCGTTCCACGTTACGCCGTCACGTTCGGTCAGGGCGATCGAAGCCGACGGGCCCCAGCTGCCCGAAGCATAGGGCTTCGGCTTCATGTCGTTGGCGTGCCAGCCGGCGCGGATCGCATCGATCCATTCCCACTGCGCCTCGACCTCGTCGCGGCGGACGAACAGCGTCGGATCGCCCTCGATCAGGTCGAGCAGAAGCCGCTCATAGGCGATACGCCGGCGGGTGCCCGCGAACTCGGTGTCGAGGCTGAGGTTGAGCGGCACTTCGCGCAGGCGGACGCCTTCGCGATCGAGGCCGGGCTGTTTCGCCATGACCAGCAGGCGAACATATTCCTCGGGCTGGAGTCGGATCGCCAGCGTGTTGGGGTGCAGCATCCCGCCGCGCTCGGCAAAGATCGAATGCGGCACCGGCTTGAACTGGATCACGATCTCGGAGCGCCGCTCGGCGAGCCGCTTGCCGGTCCGCAGATAGAAGGGCACGCCGTGCCAGCGCCAATTGTCGACATGCGCCTTGATCGCGACGAACGTCTCGGTGCCCGAAGCCTTTTCGAGATCGGTGGCATAGTCGCGGACGATCTCGCCCTTCACTGCGCCGCCGCCATATTGGCCGGTGACGGTGAGCTGCGGCGCTTCCTGCGCGCTGATCTTGCGCAGCGAACGGAGCACCTTGACCTTCTCGTCGCGGATCGCGGTACCGTCGAAGCGGGCAGGGGGCTCCATCGCAATCAGCGAGACGAGCTGGAGCATGTGGTTCTGCACCATGTCGCGGAGCGCACCGGTGTCGTCGTAGAATCCCGCGCGGCCCTCAAGCCCAACCGTCTCGGACACGGTGATCTGGACATGATCGATCCCCTGCGCGTTCCAGATCGGCTCGAACAGCGAATTGCCGAAGCGCAGCGCGAGGATGTTCTGCACCGTCTCCTTGCCGAGATAATGATCGATGCGGAAGGTGCGGTCCTCGGGAAAGGCCTCGGCGACGAGGTCGTTGATCTCGCAGCTCGAGGCCAGATCCTTGCCGAGCGGCTTTTCGAGACTGATGCGGACATTGTCGCCCGCGAGGCCGGCATTCTTCAGCCCTTCGATGGTCGGGCCGAACAGCCAGGGCGCGGTCGAGAGGAAGATCGCCAGGCCGCCGGAAATGTCCCCGAGCTTCTCCTTCAGCGCAGTGAAGCCTTCGATCTGCGACGCGTCGAGCGGCTGATAGGTCAGGCGTTCGAGAAAGCTCCCGACAGCGCTGTCATCCTTGCGGTCGGCAGGAAGGAATTGATCGAGCGCGGCGCGGGCGAATTCGCGATACGATTCGTCGTCCTTGTCGGAGCGAGCGGTGCCGGTGATCGTCAGCCCCTGGGGCAGCAGCCCGTCGGCATGCAGGGCATAAAGCGAGGGGAGCAGCATCCGCTGGGCGAGATCGCCGGTTGCTCCGAACAGCAGCAATTTGCCCACGGGCTGGTGCATATTTCGCCTCTCGTCGACTTGGTGCGAACGCGAGACACCAAAGGGCGCGAAAGATCAAGCGGGCGCGGCCAATTCGCGCAATGGGGTTCCGGGTAAAGGGCGGAGAGGTCCTAGAGAACCAGCCCCGCAATCGGATCCAGCCCCGCCATGATGTTGAGGTTCTGCACCGCCGCGCCGGCCGCGCCCTTGCCGAGGTTGTCGAGCGTCGCCACCAGCCGCGCCTGGCCGCGCTCGGCATTGCCGAAAACGCGGACGCTGAGCCGATCGGTGCCGGCATCTTCCTCGATCGAGACCGTGCTGACATCGGCCGGAAGCACGCGGAGCAGCGGGCAATCCTTGTACGCCTCGCGCAGCGCGTTCTCGATCGCCTCGAGCGAGGGGCGCCGGGTGAAGGCGTGCAAAGGCAGCGGCACTTCGACGACCATGCCGCGATAGGTGCGCGCCACCGCCGGTTGGAAGATCGGCGGATGCTCGATCCGCGCGTGCTTCTGCATCTCGCGCACATGCTTGTGCTCGAGGCTGAGGCCGTAGTTGCGGAAGGCAGTGGCGGTGAAGTTCTCCGCCTGCTCGTCCTCGAAGTCGGCGATCATCGATTTGCCGCCGCCTGAGTAGCCCGACACGGCATTGACCGTGAAGGTGTAGTCGAGCGGGACGAGGCCCGCGCGGACCAGCGGCCGCACCAGCGCGAGGAACCCGGTGGGATAGCAGCCCGGATTGCTCACCCGCGCCGCCTCGGCGATGGCGCTGCTCTGTCCCGGCTCGAGCTCGGCGAAGCCATAGGCCCAATCGGGGGCGACGCGGTGCGCGGTCGAGGCGTCGATCACCCGCACCTTGTCCGCGCGGATCATCGCCACCGCTTCCCGTGCGGCGTCGTCGGGCAGGCAGAGGATGACGAAATCGGCCGAGTTGAGCGCGTCCTCGCGCTTCTTCGGGTCCTTGCGGTCGGCGTCGGCGAGGATCAGCTGCTCGATGCCCGCGCGGCCGTCGAGGCGCTCGCGGATTTCGAGGCCGGTGGTGCCGACCGCGCCGTCGATGAAGACCCGGATCGTCATTGTGGGTCCGAAAGCGCAGCCGCGTCGAGATAGCCGACCAGTTTGGCCCCCGGCGCGACGCCCCATGCGTGGCTGCCGGCGAGTTCGAGCACTTCGAACGCATCGCCAGCGTTCAGGCGGGCCAGCACTTCGGAATCGGCCGCGGCGCTCGCCCGCAGATCGGCGGCGGCGGCGAGGCTGCGCGGCATCGGCGCGGCATAATGGGGAGCGAACACGCGATCGGCGAGGCGAACATCGGCGAGATCACGGCGGACGGCGTCAACCCGCGAGTCGAACGTCGCGGAGCGGCCCTTCAGCGAGAACCGCTTACGCGTTGGCCCGGCGGGCGGCTGGCTGGGTGATGTTGTCGCCAGCGAGGAAATGCCCGAACTCTGCAAGAAACTCTGCCCCTTCAGCGGTACGCGCAACGAAGATGTTGCGTTTGTCGGTATCGTCGCGTTGGCGGCGCAGATAGCCGAGCGTCCCCAGCCGATTCAAGGCGCGGGTAACTACGGGCTTCGACACGTTCAGTGCCCGCGCCAGTCCGCGGACCGTATGGGGCCCCGGGTCGAGATACACAAGCATCAGGAGCGCCATCTGACGATTGGTGAGATCGGGCTCGCCCGAACGCACATAATCGATGAGCGTGTTCTTCCAGGATGACAGCGATTGGTCCCACATCGCGTTCACGGCACATTCTCATCCGTTACGTCCCCGGTTATGTCCGGAGGCAACACACAAACGCGCCTTGCGCCTAGTGGTTTCAGTGCGTTGGCGAAATGTTACAGCTTTGTTTGCACTTGGCATTTTTGTGCTCTGCAGCGAAGCGCGGCGGAGGCAGGTTGATCCCCGGCCCGGGCTCCCCTATGTCGCCGGTTTCCGCCAACAGGTCCGGTCTCAATGTTCACCTTTCTGCTCGTCGTCCACGCCATCATCGCGGCACTGCTCGTGACCGTGATTCTCATGCAGCGCTCGGAGGGCGGCGGGCTGACCACGGGCGGTAGCCCATCGGGCCTGATGTCGGCGCGCGGCGCCGCGGATTTCCTGACCCGGGCGACGGCGATCCTGGCGACGCTGTTCATCGCGATGAGCATCCTGCTCGCGGTGATCGCGGCGACTCGCGGCTCATCGTCGGTGGACGCTTCGTTGCAGCGGGCACCAACCCCGTCGGCGCCGATCACCTCGCCGACCAGCGCGCCGCCCTTCGCGATCGGCAACACCACCGCGCCCGCAACGATCGGCGGCGGCACGGTACCGGCCAATGCGTCGGCGCCGGCAAACAGCTCGGTTCCGCTCGCGCAATAATCCCCGCCGCTCTCCGGCGACGGCGGGCATCGAAAAAATAAGTGAGTCGCGCGCTTGTCGGCGTGCGCCCGATGACGTTAGGCGTTTTCTCCCATGGCGCGGTATATTTTCATCACCGGCGGCGTGGTCTCCTCGCTTGGCAAGGGTCTCATGGCGGCGAGCCTCGCGGCTCTGCTCCAGGCCCGAGGCTATCGGGTCCGCATCCGCAAGTTCGATCCCTATCTCAACGTCGACCCCGGCACGATGTCGCCGCACCAGCATGGTGAGGTCTATGTCACCGACGACGGGGCCGAGACCGATCTGGATCTGGGCCACTATGAGCGCTTCACCGGCGTCTCGGGGCGACAGTCGGACAACATTACGTCCGGGCGCATCTACAAGACGATCATCGAGCGCGAGCGGCGCGGCGATTATCTCGGCGCGACGGTGCAGGTGATCCCGCACGTCACCGACGCGATCAAGGCGTTCGCGCAAGCCGAGACCGACGATCTCGACTTCGTCCTCTGCGAAATCGGCGGCACCGTCGGCGACATCGAGTCGCTGCCCTTCATCGAAGCGATTCGTCAGCTCCGCAACGATCTCGGCCGCGGCCAGACGTTGAGCATTCACGTGACGCTGGTGCCGTTCATCGCCGCCGCCGGCGAGCTCAAGACCAAGCCGACCCAGCACAGCGTGCGCGAGCTCGCCGCGCTCGGCGTCCAGCCCGACGTCCTTGTCTGCCGCTCCGAGCGCGATCTGCCCGCGGGCGAGCGGGCCAAGATCGCCCAGTTCTGCAACGTTCCCGCCTCGGCGGTGATTCCGGCGCTCGACGCCAGGAGCATCTATTCGGTGCCGCTCCAATATCACCGCGAGGGGCTCGACGTCGAAGTGCTCAAGGCATTCGGGATCGAGCCCGGCGAAGCCCCCGATCTTCGCCGCTGGGACGACATCGTCGAGCGGATCACCAATCCCGAGGGCGAGGTCACGATCGGCGTGGTCGGCAAATATATGGGCGTGCCCGACGCCTATAAGTCGCTGACCGAGGCACTCACCCATGGCGGCATCGCCAATCGCGTGAAGGTCAATATCCGCTGGCTCGACGCCGAGCTGTTCGAGCGCGACGACGAGGAGGAAGTCACCGCCGTGCTCGAGCCGATGCACGGCATCCTCGTCCCCGGCGGCTTCGGCGAGCGCGGCAGCGAGGGCAAGATCGCCGGCGTCAAGTTCGCCCGCGAGCGCAGGGTGCCGTTCTTCGGCATCTGCCTCGGCATGCAGATGGCGTGTATCGAGGGCGCGCGTGCGCAGGGGATCAAGGACGCCTCGACGACCGAGTTCGGCCCGACCGTCGAGCCGGTGGTGGGCATGATCACCGAATGGATGACCACCGAGGGAATCCAGAAACGCGAGGAAGGTGGCGATCTCGGCGGCACGATGCGCCTGGGGGCCTATCCGGCGAAGCTCGGCGGCAATTCAGTGGTCGCCTCAATCTACGGGTCGGACGAGATCAGCGAGCGCCACCGCCACCGCTACGAGGTCAACACCCATTACAAGCCGGTGCTCGAGGAGGACGGGCTGGTCTTTTCGGGCATGTCCCCGGACGGATCGCTGCCCGAGATCGTCGAACGGCCCGATCATCCGTGGTTTGTAGGCGTCCAGTTTCACCCCGAGCTCAAGTCGCGGCCGTTCGATCCGCACCCGCTGTTCGCGAGCTTCATCGAAGCCGCGGTAAAGCAGTCGCGCCTCGTCTGATCGGCCCATGCTGCGGCGAACGTTCCTCGGCGCGCTCGCGCTGCTGACGCTGACGGCGGCGGCGCCGCAGGGACGCCCCGCACCGGGTATGGTGCGCGTCCGCATCGAAACGAGCGCGGGCGCGATCGTCCTCGCGCTTGATGCGCGCCGCGCGCCCAGGACTACCGCCAACTTCCTCGCTTATGTCGATGACGGCCGCCTCGACGGCACCGGCTTCTATCGCGCGTCGCGGCGCATGGGGAACCCCAGGTTCGGCTTCATCCAGGGCGGCGTCGCCAGCGACGCGCGCCGCATCCTTCCGTCGCCGCCGCTCGAGCCCACCAACCGGACTGGTATCCGCCACACCGACGGTACCGTCTCGATGGCGCACGGCGCGAACATCGACGGCGCCACCGGCAATTTCTCGATCATGGTCGGCGACAATCCCTCGCTCGACGCGCGGGGCAGCGGGCGCAACGGCTATGCCGCGTTCGGTCGGGTGATTTCGGGAATGGACGTCGTCCGCAAGATTCTCGCCCGGCCAACCGGAGGGGGGAGGGGCCCGATGCGCGGCCAGATGATCCAGCCGGCACCGGTGACGATCCTGCGCGCGGTGCGGCTCGACGGCGCGCCCAGGCCGACCGGCCGGGTCAAGCCGTGGCTGATAGGCCCGACCCGCTGGATCCAGCCGAACTGAGGCTGTTCGGCCAGCCGATACTTCCCACAAGCAAAAGGCGCCCGGGCAGTGCCCGGACGCCCCTGCTGCGGCGCCCAAAGGGAGGGAAGCGCCGCTAGCCGTGGTTCTTACGCGGCGTCGCGATGCTCAATCGCGGCGGCGGGCTGGCTGCCGGCGTTCACCGCGATCTTCTTCGGCTTCATCGCTTCGGGAACCTCGCGGACCAGCTCGATCACGAGCAGCCCGTCGGCAAGGCTCGCATTGTCGACCCGGACGAAGTCGGCGAGTTCGAAGCGGCGTTCGAAGCTGCGGTTGGCGATGCCGAGATGCAGGTACGAACCCTGGTTGTTCTCGTTCTCGTTCGCCTTCTTGCCCTGGACCAGCAGCAGGTTCTGCTGCGCGGTCACGTCGATCTCGTCGGCCTTGAAGCCGGCGACGGCGAGCGTGATGCGATAGCGATCCTCGGCGAGGCGTTCGAGGTTGAACGGAGGGTAGTTCTCGCCGTTCGCCTGACGGGCGCTGGCTTCGAGCAAGTCGAACAGCCGGTCGAAGCCGACGGTCGAGCGACGGAACGGAGTAAAGTCGAACTGACGCATTTCAAATCCTCCAATGAGCAAGTTGAACGTCTCTTTCGCAGCGCCCGGACCATCCGCGACGCTGCTTGCCCGGCCCATTCGGCACCGCGGCGATCGGATATCTGGTTCTGTCTCGCGGGGTTTCAAGAGCGTCGAAGCAAGCGTGTTTTTGCCCCGGAGAAACCCAGCTTCGGCTTCCCCAAGATTCCCTTGCTCGCTAATGCCTACTGAACTGGGGGAGATTGCGGCGACAGAATAAGGGGATCTTGATGAGCCTTTCCTCGCTTACGTTGCTGCTGCTTGCCGGAACCGCGCCGCTGGCGACTGGACAGGAAGTGACGGTGACCGCGCCAGTCGACGCCGGACCTCGGACTACCCCGGGGGAGCAGGAGCGTACCCCGGAAGACGTGCAGCGCAGCTCGGCGTCGGCCGACATCGTCGTCACTGCCCGCCGCCGCGAGGAACAGGTGCAGGACGTGCCGATCCCGATCTCGGTGGTCGGCGTCAAGGAGCTCGACAGCACCGGCAGCTTCAACATCCAGCGGCTCCAGCAGCTTCAGCCGACGCTGCAATTCTATTCGACCAACCCGCGCAACTCCTCGGTAAACATCCGCGGCCTCGGCGCGCCGCTCGGCCTTACCAACGACGGCATCGATCAAGGCGTCGGCGTTTATATCGACCAGGTCTATCTGAGCCGGGTCGCGGTCGCGACGCTCGACTTTCTCGACGTCCAGCAGGTCGAGACGCTGCGCGGGCCGCAAGGCACGCTCTACGGCAAGAACACCGTCGCCGGCGCGATCAACATCACCAGCAAGGCGCCGAGCTTCAACTTCGAAGGTCGCGCCGAACTGAGCCTCGGCAGCCTCGAATTCAAGCAGGCCAAGGCGTCGGTCTCGGGGCCGCTCGCGGAGAATGTCGCGGTGCGGGTGGGGCTTTCGTCCACGACGCGGCGCGGCACGATCTACAATGTTGCCAGCCGTGACTGGGTGAACGCGCAGGACAATGTCGGCCTGCGCGGCTCGCTGTTGTGGAATGCGAGCGAAACCGCCGCGATCACCCTCTCGGCGGACTGGAACCGGCAGAATCCCGAATGCTGCGCGCAGATTTATGTGCGCTACGGTCCGACCCAGCGCCCCGCCAACCGTCAATATCCGGCGCTCACCGCGGCGTTGGGCTATGCGCCGCCGAGCACCAACGCCTTCGATCGGCTGACCGACCTCGATTCGGAGCTCAATGCCCTCAGCGAACTCGGCGGCGTCTCGCTGCGGGCGGAGTATGAGATCGGCTCGGGAACGCTCACCTCGGTCAGCGCGTGGCGCTTCTGGGACTGGGGCCCCTCGAACGACCGCGATTTTACCGGGCTTCCGATTACCACCAAATCGAACAACCCGACCGAGCAGACCCAATATACCCAGGAGCTTCGCTACGCCGGCGAGGGCAAGGGCTTCGATTATGTGATCGGGCTGTTCGGCTTCTATCAGGACATCCACACCACCGGCGTTCAGCAGCAGGGCGCGGCTGCGGCCCGCTGGCTGCTCAACCCGAGCAACGCGCTGTCGAACAACCCCGCGACGCTCGACGGGCTGACCGCGAACAACGACATCCGCCTCAAGAATTTCAGCGGTGCCGCCTTTGCCAAGGTCAATTGGGACGTCACCGACAAGTTCACCGTCTCGCCCGGCGTCCGCATCAACTATGACGACAAGGTCGGCAGCTATGTCAGCGTCGTCACCGATGCACAGGGCAATCTCGTGCCGTATAGCGGCGGCTCCGCACTCAATGCGGCGCAGCGAGAGGCGATCCAGCCACAGGCGTTCCGCGACGAGGCGTTCCGGGCGTGGAATCTCTCCTACGACCTGACGCTGTCGTTCAAGCCGTCGCGCGACGTGCTGCTCTACGGCACCTATGCGCACACCTTCAAATCGGGCGGCCTCAACCTCAACGGCGTACCGGTGGTCAATGGCGTGGTGCAGACCGAACTCGCCCAGATCGACCCCGAGAAGGTCGATCACTTCGAGCTCGGCGCCAAAACGCAGTTCTGGGATCGCAAGATCACCTTCAACGTCAGTGGCTTCTGGACCGAGATCAAGGACTATCAGGCGGTTGTCAACAACAGCTCGACGTCCACCCTGCGCGGCTATCTCGCCAATGCCGGCAAGGTCCGCGTCCGCGGAATCGAGGCCGATTTTTCGATCCGGCCAAGCGAGCGCTTCAACTTCTACACCAACGGTGCCTACACCGATCACGAATATGTCGAGTTCGCCAACGCGCCGTGCCCGCCCGAGCTTTCGGGCGGCCCCGCGGCGCCGATCGGCAGCCCCGGCGGCACCCCCGGCGTGCCGGGGCAGGCTAGCCCGGTGGTGTGCGACATCTCGGGCCAGTGGCTGCCCGGTATCTCGAATTGGGCGTTCTCCTACGGCGCCGAGGCCAATCAGCCGCTCAAGCTGTTCGGTCTGGACGGTGAGGCGTATCTCGCGGCCGACGCCAGTTCGCGCTCCAAATTCTCGTCGAACGCCTCGCGGTCGATCTACACTGATATCGATGGCTACACGCTGGCCAATTTCCGGCTCGGCTTCCGCACCGACGACTTCAACATCTTCGGCTGGGTGCGCAACGCGTTCGACGCCGAATATTACGACGTCCTCGCCACGACGCCAGGCAATACCGGCCTGATCGCCGGCCAGCCCGGCGATCCGCGGACTTACGGTTTGACGATCAGCAAGTCGTTCTGATCGTCCGCGATCTAGCCTCTCGCCATGGCCGGGGGAGGTTAGGGGGAGGGGGGCGGAGCCCGCATCGCCCCCCTCCTTTCCCTGAAGGGAGACGGAATCAGGGACAAGAATGGAAGTGAGGGAGGCCTCAAACGGCAAACGCCCGAGCTGTTTCCAGCCCGGGCGCCTGCGTGACGACTGCTCGTCAGCCCCCTTGTCAGGCTCTGCCCGCGCGCTCGTACTTGCCTACGAGCGGGGCGAAGCCCTCCCCGAACCACGGCCATTTGCTGCCTGCGTTTCGACAGGGGTGTTGCTACGTCGGCGGGCCGCTTTTGTCACCGGGTTTACAAGGGTTAGGCGCAGATTGGTCGCACCCTGTGTTGAATCGGCAACATCGCGGACATACGTCAATTGTCCGCCCGCATTGCCAGTCGCGGGCGGCTTGGCCTAGAGCGGGCCGAGCACTCACGTCAGGGCCCACCAACCGCATGCTGATTTCGCGATACGAGCGGATGATCGCCCGCCGCTACCTCCTGCCCGGCCGCAGCGAGGCCTTCATCGCCGTCGTCGCGGGGTTCAGCCTCGTCGCGGTGATGCTCGGCGTCGCCGCGCTGATCGTCGTGATGAGCGTGATGAACGGCTTCCGCGCCGAGCTGTTCGACAAGATCACCGGGTTGAATGGCCACGCCGTCGTCCAGGGCTATGGCGGCCAGCTGCGCGATTGGCGGCAGATCGCCGATCAGGCGCGCGGGACTCCCGGCATCACAAGCGTCACTCCCCTGATCGAGCAGCCGCTGTTCGCCAGCTTCAACGGCCGGGTCGAGTTCGCCCAGGTCCGCGGCATGCGGGTTGAGGACATCCGCGCAAACCCGGCACTGAAGGGCAAGGAAGTGATCGGCTCGCTGAACCGCCTGCGCGCGGGCGGCGAGCAGATCGCGATCGGGTCGCGGCTCGCTGAATCGCTCGGGGCGACGGTCGGCAGCAAGATCACCATCATCAATCCCGCGGGCGCCGCCACCCCGATGGGCACGATGTATCGCTCGGTCAGCTACACGGTGGAGGCGATCTTCGAGGTCGGCGTCTATGATTTCGACAAGATCTTCGTCGTGATGCCGATCGAGGATGCCCAGACCTTGCTCCTGCTCGGCGACGCGGTGAGCATGGTCGAGATGGACACCAACGATCCCGACAATGTCCAGCGCATCGTCGCGCCCTTGGTCGACAAGGTCGGACGCAGCGGCCAGATCGTCGACTGGCGCCAGATGAACCGCGAGTTGTTCGAGGCGCTCCAGGTCGATCGGGTCGTATCGTTCACCGTCCTGTCGATCATCCTCGTCGTCGCCTCGTTCAACATCGTGTCGTCGCTGATCATGCTGGTCCGCTCGAAGACCCGCGACATCGCGGTGCTGCGGACGATGGGCGCGACGCGGAGCGGGTTGATGCGGATCTTCGTCACCGTCGGCACCACGATCGGCGCGCTCGGCGTCGCCGCGGGCGCGCTGCTCGGCTTCGTGATCATCACCTTCCGCGCGCAGGTGGTACAGTTCATCGGGCTGGTCACCGGCCAGCAGATCTGGGACCCGTCGATGCGCTTCCTCACCGAACTTCCCGCCAAGACCAATCCGTTCGAGACGATCGGGATCTGCGTCATGGCCTTGCTGTTCGCCTTTCTCGCCACGCTCTATCCGGCGTGGAAGGCCGCGAGCACCGATCCGGTCCAGGTCCTGCGCTATGAGTGAGCCGATCCTTCAAACGCGCGCTCTCAAGCGCAGCTTCCGTCAGGGCGAGGCCGTGATCGAGGTGCTGCGCGGCGTCGATCTCGACGTGCAGCCCGGCGAGATCGTCGCGCTGCTCGGCCCGTCGGGATCGGGCAAGTCGACACTGCTCCAGGCAGTCGGGCTGCTCGAGGGCGGGTTCGAGGGATCGATCCGCATCGCCGGAAAGGAGGCGGCGCAGCTGCCGTCCGGCGGCCGCACCGAGGTTCGCCGCAACAGCCTCGGCTTCGTCTACCAGTTCCACCATTTGCTGCCCGACTTCAACGCGATCGAGAATGTCGTGCTGCCCCAGATGATCCTCGGCGCCACCCGCGCCGACGCCGATGCCCGGGCCGAACAACTGCTCGGCGCGCTTGGGCTGGCGCAGCGACTGACCCACCGGCCCAACCAGCTCTCGGGCGGCGAGCAGCAGCGCGTCGCCGTCGCCCGCGCGCTCGCCAACCGGCCGGCGCTGGTGCTCGCCGACGAGCCGACCGGCAATCTCGACGAGGCTACCGCCGACCGCGTCTTCGCCGAGTTCCTCCGGCTGGTGCGCGACGAAGGCTCGGCGGCGTTGGTCGCCACCCATAACGAGCGGCTCGCCGAGCGGATGGACCGGGTCGTGCGGCTCCACGAGGGCCGGCTCGGTTGAGCGTCTGGCGCGAGACGCCGACGCTCGCCGGGAGTCACGTCACGCTTCGGCCGATGATTCGCGAGGATCGCCTCGGGCTGCTGAATGCCTTTGAGGGTCTCCACGGGCTCTTCCACACGACCGTGCCTGATGCAGACAGCTTCGATGGCTGGTACGATCGGGTGATGTTTGACGCCGCGGCAGGGCGCAACATGCCTTTCACCGTTCTCGACGCCGATGGGCGGATATCGGGCGTCACGCGCTTCTTGCGGATGAGCGAGGCGCATCGCCGCGTCGAGATCGGCGGCACGCTCTTTGCCCCGCGCGTCCAGCGCACCGGCCTCAACACCGAGGCCAAGTTCCTGCTGCTCGGCCACGCTTTCGAGGTGCTGGGCGCGAATTGCGTCCAGATCCGCACCGATTTCCTCAACCAGACCTCGCGGCGTGCGATCGAGCGGTTGGGCGCGCGGCTCGACGGCGTGCTGCGCGGCCACCTGATCCTCAACGGCCATCTGCGCGACAGCGCGGTCTATTCGATCCTCGCGCACGAATGGCCGGGCGTGCGGCGCAACATTGCGCTGCTGATGGCGCGCTACGATGGAGATCCCGCATGACCACGCTCGCCGACATCCCCGTCCGCACCGCCGCTGGCGAGGAAACGACGCTCGCCGATCATGCCGGCGACGTGCTGCTGATCGTCAACACCGCCTCGAAATGCGGCTTCACTCCGCAATATGCCGAACTCGAGGCGCTGCAGCGCCAGTACAAGGATCGCGGCTTCTCGGTGCTGGGCTTCCCGTGCAACCAGTTCGGGGCGCAGGAGCCGGGCGATGCGGCAGAGATCGCCGCTTTCTGCGCGCTCACTTACGACGTGACCTTCCCGGTCTATGCCAAGGTCGACGTCAACGGCGCAGATGCGGCGCCCCTCTTCGAGCACCTCAAGCGCGAGGCGCCGGGGCTGCTCGGATCCAAGGCGATCAAGTGGAACTTCACCAAGTTCCTCGTCGGCCGCGACGGCAAGGTGGTGGACCGCTACGCGCCGACCACCTCGCCCAAGGACATCGCCGGCGATATCGAGAAGCTGCTCTAGCCCGGAAAGCAGAGCGGCGGGCGCGGCCCCCCGGCCGCACCCGCCACTCACCCACCCCAAAACCCTCCCCATCGGGGAGGGGCTCGAAACTCAATGCACTCGCGGTCCGGGCAGGCAGATCACGTACTGGCCGTTCTTCTCGACGCCCGGCATCTCGCCCTCGTCCCCGGCGACGAGCTTGCCCAGCTTCGCCAGCATCGCGACCATCGAGGTCGCGCCGGTCAGCGGACGGCCGCGCGGATCGCGACGCGGGGCCGGCCGAGCGTTGCGCGGCGCACGGCGGCGTGGGGGCGGTGCGAGCCGGTGCATGCGCTGGGCAACTTCCGAAGCATCGCCGGGCCGGCCGAACTCGCGCCACACGACGCGGAAACCCTCCGGCACCTGCGCCCATTCGCCGCTCTCTTCGCTGCGGATCAGATCGCAGCCGCAGCGATGGCAGATGCTGAATTCCAGCCCCTGATTGTGGTGACGCTTGGCCGAAGGAACATGGCTCATCACCGAACAGAGGATGGTCATCGCGGCGTTACTCCCGGTTACGCGATCGCGAGACAGGCTCAGGATAGAGCGTCGCGATCGATAGTTGATCGTTGTTAACCATGGTTCTGCCGATCAGCCGGGTGAGTCGCCATTCCGGTCGCTCCCCATAAGCGACTCCCACCAACGGGCTTGTACGGATATCCCAGGTTACTTTTCGGAAAGCTGTGGAAAGCCGGCCGCGCGCGTTGGCAAAGCGGCGGGTGCGCGCCTAGGGTGCAGCGATGGCGCATTCGGGATTCGTACCGCTCCGGGTCTTCTCCTCCTATACGATGCTCGAAGGTGCGATCGAGCCCAAGGCGATCGCCAAGCGCGCGCGCGAACTCGGTTTCCCGGCGGTGGCGGTCAGCGACCGCAATGGGCTCTATGCCGCGATGTCCTTTTCGGATGCGTGCAAGAAGGCCGGGGTCCAGCCGATCGTCGGCACCTTGCTCGCGGTCAAGCGCCCCGAGCTCGCCGAGGGCGCGCCGTCGGCGATCGACTGGCTCGCGCTCTATGCGCAGGACGAGACCGGCTATCTCAACCTGTGCAACCTCGTCTCGGCCGCGCACCTCGACCGCCCGATCGAGGAGGACGCACATGTTCCGCTCGACGCGCTCGAAGGCCGCACCGAGGGGCTGCTCTGCCTGACCGCCGGCGCCGAGGGCGCGCTGGCGCGGCTCTATGCCGAGGGGCAGGACAGCGCCGCCGAGGCCTATGCCGACCGGCTCGAGGCGCTGTTCCCCGACCGTCTCTATATCGAGATCGTCCGCCGTTTGAACGAAGTCGAGGGCCGCGCCGAGCCCAGGCTGCTCGATTATGCCTATGCCCGCGACCTGCCGATCGTCGGGACCAATCCGTGCTGCTTCGCCGAGGAGACCTTCCACGAGGCGCATGACGCGATGCTGTGCATCGCCAACTCGTCGTACATCGCCAGCGACGATCGCCCGCGCTCGTCGCCCGATGCGTGGATGAAGCCGGCCGGCGAGATGAAGTCGCTGTTCGCCGACCTGCCCGAGGCGATCGCCAATACCATGGTCGTCGCCCAGCGCTGCGCCTATGCCGCGCCCAAGCGCAAGCCGATCCTCCCCAGCCTCGCCGGCGACCGCGAAGGCGAGGCCCGGATGCTGCGCGAGCGCGCACACGAAGGACTGTCGGCCCGGCTGAAGAAGGTCGCCGAGATCGAGGGCAGGGCGTTCCCCTCCCGCTTGCGGGAGGGGCGAGGGGAGGGGAGCGCCGCGAGCGATGCACCCTCGCTTCCAGCCCCTCCCTCGACCCCTCCCGCAAGCGGAAGGGGAGCAGAAGAGGAAGACTGGACCAAGCCCTATTTCGATCGCCTCGACTTCGAGCTCGACGTCATCATCCAGATGGGCTTCCCGGGCTATTTCCTGATCGTCGCCGACTTCATCCAATGGGCCAAGGCGCACGACATCCCGGTCGGCCCGGGCCGCGGCTCGGGCGCGGGATCGGTGGTGGCGTGGGCGCTGACGATCACCGATCTCGATCCGCTCAAGCTCGGCTTGCTGTTCGAGCGCTTCCTCAACCCCGAGCGCGTGTCGATGCCCGACTTCGACATCGACTTCTGCGAAACCCGGCGCGGCGAGGTGATCCGCTACGTCCAGGAGAAATATGGCCGCGACACCGTCGCGCAGATCATCACCTTCGGGACGATGAAGGCGCGCGCGGTCTTGAAGGACGTCGGCCGCGTGCTCCAGATGAGCTATGGCCAGGTCGACCGCCTCGCCAAGCAGATTCCCAACCATCCGACCGATCCGTGGACGCTCGAGCGCACACTGAACGGCGTCAGCGAATTCCACACCGAGTACAAGCAGCACAGCGACGTCCGGCACCTGGTCGATCTGTCGATGCGGCTCGAGGGGCTGCCGCGCCACTCGTCGACGCACGCGGCGGGCGTGGTGATCGGCGATCGTCCGCTCGCCGAGCTGGTACCGCTCTACCGCGATCCGCGCTCGGACATGCCGGTCACCCAGTTCGACATGAAATATGTCGAAGGCGCCGGCCTCGTGAAATTCGACTTTCTCGGCCTCAAGACGCTGTCGGTGCTCAAAAAGGCCGTCGAGCTGCTCGCCGATCGCGGCATTGAGGTCGATCTCGACACGCTGAGCTGGGACGATCCCGAAGTCTATGACCTGCTCCAGCGCGGCGATACCGTCGGCGTGTTCCAGCTTGAATCCGAAGGCATGCGCCGCACCCTGACCGCGGTGCGCCCGACCAATTTCGGCGACATTATCGCGCTCGTCTCGCTCTACCGTCCGGGCCCGATGGACAACATCCCGAGCTTCGGCCACCGCAAGGCCGGGCGCGAGGAGATCGTCTATCCGCACGCGCTGCTCGAGCCGATCCTGAAGGAGACCTACGGGATCTTCGTCTATCAGGAGCAGGTGATGCAGGCGGCGCAGGTGCTCGCCGGCTACACGCTTGGCGGCGCCGACATGCTCCGCCGCGCGATGGGCAAGAAGATCAAGGCCGAGATGGACGCGCAGCGCGCGATCTTCGTCGAAGGCTGCGAGAAGGTGAACGGCATCAAGCCCGCCAAAGCCAACGAGCTGTTCGACTTGATCGACAAGTTCGCCGGATACGGCTTCAACAAGTCGCACGCCGCCGCCTATGCGCTGCTCGCCTACCAGACGGCGTGGCTCAAGACCCACCATCCGCACGAATTCTTCGCCGCGTCGATGGCCTACGACATCCACCAGACCGACAAGCTCGCGATCTTCGCCGACGACATGCGCCGGCTGTCGATCGCGTGCCTGCCGCCCGAGATCAACGCCAGCCTTGCCGACTTCCATGTCGAGAAGCACGAGGACGGCTTGGCGGTGCGCTACGCGCTGGGTGCGCTCAAGGGCGTCGGTGAACGCGCGATGGAACTGCTGGTCGAGGAGCGCGAGGCCAAGGGTGCGTTCAAGTCGCTCGACGATTTCGCGCGGCGCGTCGATCCGCGACTGCTCAACAAGCGCCAGCTCGAGACGCTGGCCGCGGCGGGCGCGTTCGACGCGATCGAGGCCAACCGCGCGGGGGTGCACGCAGCCGCCGAGACGATCCTTGCGGTCGCGCAGCGCACGCATGAGAGCCGGACGAGCGGGCAGGGCGGCCTGTTCGGCGAATCCGAGCCCGGCGGCGGCGCGATCAACCTGCCGAAGAGCGCCCATTGGTCGCTCGCCGACAAGATCGCCGCCGAGAAGGACGCGTTCGGCTATTATTTCTCGGCGCATCCCCTCGATCGCTACGGGCATCTCGTCCGCAGTCAGGGCGCGCGCGAGATCGCCAGTCTCGGCGAAATCCCGATCCCCGATGGCGGCCGCGTCGGCGCGACGATCGCGGCACTGATCGAGGATGCGCGCTGGCGGACCTCGGCCCGCGGCAACCGCTATCTCATGGCGACGATCTCGGACCAGAGCGGTCAGGCGCTGACCACGTGCTTCGACGAGTTCGCTGCCAAGGACATGGAGGACGCGGCCCGGGCCGGCGGCTGCGCGCTGCTCACCGTCGAACTCGACAAGCGTCCCGGCGAGGATACGCCGCGCGTCTCGGTCAAGCGCGTCCAGCCGTTCGAGAGCATCGCCAATACCGCGCGGCTGATCCTCGATCTCGACGTGAGCGACGCCGCGGCGCTGCCGCGCCTGGTCGCGCTGATCGGCGAGGAGCGCGGCGGGCGCAGCACGGTGCGGCTTTGGGCACCGTTCGGGCCCGAAGGCCAGGCCGAGCTGGTGATCGGCCGCAACTTCCGCATCGACGAGGAGCTGGTCGAGAAGATCCGCGCGTTGCCGGGGGTCCGCTCGGCGGTGTTCGGCCGACCCGAGGTCACGCTGGCGGCGGCTGCCTGACCTTCCAGGCCGCTCTCCTGAAGGGGGGCTAATGATTACAAATCGTTGCCGTCCCCTCGACACCAGCCGCACTCCCGGCATACCCTATCTTCAAAGCCAAAGAGCTGGAGAGAGAGAGCGATGCTGGGTGGAATGCAGGATTTCGAGCTGCGCGTGATGCGGCTGCTCGATCACGCCGCGCGCGAACACGGGCCGCGCGAGATCGTCACGCGCTGGGGCGACGGTTCGGAGACCCGCACCGACTGGGCGGGGATCGCGCGGGATGCGCGCCGGCTTGCGCAGGCGCTCGAGCGGCTCGGCCTTCGCAAGGGCGACCGGGTGGCGACGCTGGCGATGAACCACAGCCGCCACCTCGTCGCCTGGTACGGCGCGATCGGGATGGGCGGGATCGTCCACACGATCAATCCGCGGCTGTTCGAGGACCAGCTCGCGTTCATCGCCAATCACGCCGAGGACAAGGTGCTGCTCTACGACCGCGCGTTCGCGCCGATCGTGGAGAAGCTGAAGCCGCAATGGACGACGATCGAGCATTATGTCTGCTTCGACGACGGCACCTTCGAAGCTTTGCTCGCTCCCGAAAGCGGCGACTATGCCTGGGTCGAGGGCGACGAGCGCGAGCCGTGCATGCTCTGCTATACCAGCGGCACCACCGGCAATCCCAAGGGCGTGCTCTATACGCATCGCTCGACCGTGATCCACGCGATCACCGAGCTGCAGCCGGCCGAGTTCGATCTGTCGACCCAGTCGGTGGCGATGCCGATCGTGCCGATGTTCCACGCGGTCGGCTGGGGGCTGCCCTTCGCCGGCGCCGCGGTGGGCGTGAAGTTCGTGTTCTCCGCGATCAACGAGCCGGCGGTGCTGTGCGAGCTGATGAACCGCGAGAGGGTGACGCACAGCGCCGGCGTGCCCACCGTCTGGTTCGCGATGTTCCAGTATATGGATGCGACCTCCGCCGCGCCCGAGCATCTCAAGATCGTCACCATCGGCGGTTCGGCAGCGCCGCGCGCGATGATCGAGCGGCTGATGAAGATGGGCGTACGCGTCAACCACGCCTGGGGGATGACCGAGACCTCGCCGATCGGGACGATGGGCGCGCCGTCGCACGATTGGGACGAGCTGAGCTTCGAGCAGCAGGTCGATCAGGTCTCCAAGCAGGGCAAGGTCCCGTTCGGCGTCGAACTGCGCGTCGTGAACGACGACGGCGTCGAGCAACCGCGCGACGGCAAGAGCTCGGGCCGGCTGCAGGTCCGCGGCCCATGGGTGATCAGGCAGTATTTCGGCGAGGAGCAGCTCGCCGTCGATCCCGACAACTGGTTCGACACCGGCGACGTCGCCGTCCTCCACCCCGACGGGACGATGCAGATCACCGATCGCGCCAAGGACGTGATCAAGTCGGGCGGCGAATGGATCAGCTCGGTCGAGCTCGAGAACGCCGCGGTCGGGTGTGCCGGCGTCGCCGAGGCCGCCGCGATCGGGGTGCATCATCCCAAATGGGAGGAGCGGCCGATCCTTTTGGTCGTGCGCAAGCCCGACAGCGACGTGACGCCCGAGTCGATCCGCGCGCATCTCGAGCAGCATGTCGCCAAATGGTGGCTGCCCGACGAGATCCATTTCGTCGACGCGCTGCCGCACACCGCCACCGGCAAGCTGCTCAAGACCGCGATCCGCGCCCAGTACAAGGACTTCAAGCTCGCCGCTGCCTGAACTCCCTTTCCCCTCGGGAGAGGGAAGTTACCGCCCCATCACCGCGGCGCTGACCTCGCCCGCCTTGGCATCCCGAAACCGCGCGCAATTGCGGATCGCCTCGACCGCACGGTCGAGCCCAAGCGTGCTGCTATTGGCGAGCTGCGGGCGCAGCTTGGCGTTGACCGTGTCGGCCGCCGCGTTGGTGCACAGCCCGTTGAACATCTGCGCCGCGCGCGCCGAGAAGATCCCGCCGCCGCCGCTCGCCTTGGAGAACATCTCGAAGTTGCTCAGCATATAGTCCGAGGCGATGTCGCGGGTGCGCGGCGAGGCCAGAAAGCCGGAGGTCGTGTACAGGCGTCCGATCTGCGGCAGCCGCGGGTCGTTGAAGTCGTTCAGGAACCAGCGCGCCACTTCGGCATTGCCCGAGCCGCCGATCGCCTGGAACGCGATCTGGCGCAGCAGCGGGTCCTCGCCGGCAAGCCCCTTCTCGGCGACGGTCTTCGCGAGCGGCACGCCCTTGTCCTCGATGGCGAGCGACAGCGCGAGCAACGCGACTTGCGAGTCGAGCGCCTTAGCGTTGCCGGCGAGATACGCATCGGCCGCCCCGGTCAGCTGGCCGCGCAGGACCGGATCTCCGCCGGCACCGGCGACGAGCTGGACCATGTCGCTGCGCAGCTTGCGGCGGTCGGGCGTGTCCGCCGCATGCGCGCCGGCTGCCGGATCGAAGCCGAGCGCGGCGAGCCTCGGCGCATAGATGTCGACGATCAGCTTGCGATAGGCGGGCAGCGCCGCCTCGCTGATCACGCCGCGGCGGAACAGCCCGCGCATCCGCTCGCCATTGTCGAGCGCGGCGTTGGAGGCGGGGTGCGCCGCCATCGAGCGGGTGAGCGCCACCAGCTGCGGGAACCGCGCCTTGCCGGCATAGAAGGACGCCCACAGGCTGTCGGTAACCGCGAGCGCCTCGCCCTCGGGCAGGCCAGGCGCGGCGGCGATCAGCGCCGACCAGTCGGCCGGCTCCATGTCGAAGCGGTAGTAGCCCCAGCCGCCGGCATTGGGCACGACCACGCCGTCGCCCTGTGCCTCGATCGCGCCGCTCGGCTTGTCGAGCAAAGTGCAGCTGCGCACCGCCGCGCGGCGGACGCAGACCGGGATGATCCACTGCGTCGCGGGCAGGTTGCTGCCGAAAAAGGCATAACGCGACTGGCTCGCGGTCAGCGTTCCGCCCTCACGCCGCAGCGCCACCACCGGCACGCCCTGCTGGTCGACGAAGCTCCGCAGCGAGGCGAGCACGCGCGGATCGTCCGCTGCGCTGGCAAGCGAATCGAAGAACTGGTCGGTGGTGGCGTTGCCGTGGTGATAGCGGCGCATGTGGAGCCGGACGCCGTCGCGGAACTTCTCCTCGCCCAGATAGGCGGCGATCATCGCCACGACCTGACCGCCCTTGCCATAAGTGATCTGGTCGAACGCCGCGTCGATATTGGCGTCGCTGGTGATCTTCTCGTGGATCGGCCGCCCCGCGGCGAGGGCATCGAGCTGCATCGCGTCGAACGCCTCGTCGATCGCGCTGACGCCGATGTTGAGCTCGGGCTTCCACTCGTTGCCGATGCGATAGCCCATCCAGTTGGCGAAGCTCTCGTTGAGCCAGATGTCGTCCCACCACGCCGGGGTCACGACGTCGCCGAACCATTGGTGCGACAGCTCGTGCGCGACGACCATGCCGAAAAGCTGCTTGTCCCCGGTCGGCGATGCCTCGTCGACGAAGAGGATGCCGTCGCCATAGATGTCGGCGCCGGCATTCTCCATCGCGCCGGGCATCACCGGCGATCCGATCTGGTCGAGCTTGGGATAGGGGAAGGGCTGGTCGAAATATTTCTCGAGCAGCGCGACGATCGCCCTCGAGCCGTCGAGCGCATATTGCATCTGCCCGGCATAGGCCTTGGTCCCGACGATCCGGAGCGGCAGCGGCTTGCTGCGCTGGGGCGTCGGCGGCACCGCGCCGTCGAGCGTGACGAACGGGCCGGTGACGAACGCGACGAGATAGGTCGGCAGCGGCTCGGTCGGCGCGAAGCGGTGCTTGACCAGCTTGCCGGCGGTGAGCGGCACGCCGCGCCCGGGCGCGTTGCTGACCGCAAGGAAGCCGGGCTTGGTGGTGACGGTCACCGTGAACGGCGTCTTGTATCCCGGCTCGTCGAACGATGGGAAAGCGGCGCGCGCGTCGATCGACTGGAACTGCGACCAGCTATACCAATCGTCGCCGACCTTGATCCGATAGAGCCCCGATGGGCCGTCGCCGAACGCGGCGTCATAGTCGAACTTGAGCGTCAGCTTGCCCGCGGCGAGCGTGCGCCCGAAATCGAGCTGGGCAAGGCCTTGCGGAGTCTTCTGGGTGAAGGTCACCGGCGTCTCGCGCTTGCCGATCTTCACCACCGCCTTGCTGACCCTGAGGTCGCGCCCGTGGAGGAAGATCGACTGCGAAGGCTGGCGCAGCTCGACGTCGATCTCGGCATGGCCGCTGAAGCGCTCCTGATCGGGCACGATCGTCATGTCGAGCCGATAGGCGAGCGGCCTGACCGTATCGGGCAGCTTGCCGGTCGGAAGCGGCGGGGCGGACTGGGCGAGGGCAGAAGCGGGCAGGAGGAAGGCGCAGAGCGCAAGCAGGAAGACGCGCATCGAAAATCCTTGGAACGTGCGTCCTGCTTATGCGGCGAGCTGCCTTGGGGCAATACTACACCCGCGAGGGCGGGCGTGCCGGTGGACAGGATGTCGCGGCGGAGTTAGCGCTACCAGCAACAAGAGGGAGGATCGCTGTGGCGCGAGGACGCATGCTGTTCGGGCTGTTCGCGGCGCTGTGTCTCGGCGGCACCGCCGCGGCGCAGGACCGGCCGCACTGGGTGGCGAGCTGGGCGAGCTCGCAGATGGTACCCCCGGCGGAGAATGTCGCGCCGGCTGGGGACCTCACCGACGCCACGGTCCGCCAGATCGTACGGGTCTCGATCGGCGGCAGGCAATTGCGCGTGCGGCTGTCCAATGCGTTCGGGACGGGACCGCTGGTGATCGATGCCGCGAGCGTCGCGCTGTCGGCCGACATTACCAGCTCTCGCGTCCTTCCCTCGACGCTGCGGTCGCTGCGTTTTGCCGGCAGCACGACAGTGACCATCCCCGCCGGCGCCGACTATCTCTCCGATCCGGTGGCGCTGCCGGTCGCGCCGGGCGCCGATCTCGCGATCACGCTTCACATCCCGACCCCGCCCGAGCGTCAGACCGGCCATCCCGGCGCACGGGCGCACAGCCATTTCGCCCATGGCCAGCAGGTCATGGCCGAGACGCTGGCCGGCGCGAAGACGTCGACGCGCTGGTATCTGATCGCCGGCGTCGAAGTCGACGCGCCGGGTGCGGGCGCTTTGGTCATTCTCGGCGATTCGATCACCGACGGCTATGGCGTCCAGCCCAACACCAATGCCCGCTGGCCCGATCGGCTCGCGGTGCGGCTGCGCGCCGATCCCGCCACGCGCAACCTCGCGGTGCTCAACGCCGGGATCGGCGGCAATCGGCTGCGGGTCGACGGCAACGGCCCCAACGCGCTCGCCCGCTTCGAGCGCGAGGTGCTTTCGCCGCCCGGCGTCACCCATTTGCTGGTGCTCGAAGGGATCAACGATCTCGGCACGCTGACGCGCGAGGCGCCGGCTACTCCGGAGCAACATGCCGCGCTGGTCCGCGAGATGATCGGGATTTTGCAGCAGATCGTCACGCGAGCCCGGGCGCACGGCATCAAGGTGATCGGCGGCACGATCATGCCCGACGGCGCCTCGGCCTATTACCACCCCGACGCCGCCAACGAAGCCGATCGCGCCGCGGTCAATGCGTGGATCAGGGCACCCGGCAATTTCGACGCGGTGATCGACTTCGACGCGGCGATGCGCGATCCCGCCAGCCCGACCCGGCTGCGCCGCGAACTGGACTCGGGCGATGGCCTGCACCCGTCGATCGCGGGCTACCAGGCGATGGCGGACGCGGTGCCGCTGTCGGTGTTCGCTCGGTCAAAAGGATCGCGATAGCGTTAGACGCGTTCGTTTTAGCCCTCTCCCGCCTTCGCGGGAGAGGTTGGGGGAGGGTCTTCTTCTGCCGCGCGGCGTGAAGAAGACCCTCATCGCCGCGATCAGGCAGCAAGCTGCCAAGTCTCGCTGCCCCTCCTGTGAAAGCGGGATAGGACGCTGAACTGCGCGCACGCCCTAAAACAACTCCCCCTGCGGCCCCGCCGGCGGCCGGAACAGATCGGTGCGCAGCTTCAGCCTGTCCCCATCCAGCCCGAACCGCTTCGCCGCGATGTGGAAGCGCTTGCGCAGCAGCTCGGCCCACGGCCCTTGCCCGCGCATCCGGGTGTGGAAATCGGGATCATTGTCCCGCCCGCCGCGGATCGACTGGATCGTCGCCATCACCTTGCCGGCGCGATCGGGGAAATGGGTGTCGAGCCAGGCCCGGAACAGCGGCGCCACTTCGTGCGGTAGCCGCACCGGCAGGAAGAAGGCGCCGCGCGCGCCCGCCTCCGCCGCGGCCTCGAGGATATGCTCGATCTCGTGATCGGTGATCGCAGGGATGACGGGCGCCATCGAGACGAACACCGGCACCCCGGCATCGGTTAGCTTGCGGACCGCCGCGAGCCGCTTGGCAGGGGAGGTGGCGCGCGGCTCCACCGTCATCGCGATCCGCGGGTCGAGCGAGGTGATCGAGAGCATCACCGCCGCCAGCCCCTTCGCCGCCATCGGTGCGAGCAGATCGATGTCGCGCGTCACGCGATCCGACTTGGTGGTGATCGTGATCGGATGGTTGCACGCCGCCAGCACTTCGATGCAGCCGCGGGTGATCCGCCATGTGCCCTCGATCGGCTGATAGGGATCGGTGTTGGTCCCGAACGCGATCGGCCGGCAGGCATAGCCACGCTTCGCCAGCGCGGCGCGCAGCAGCGCCGGCGCATCGGGCTTGGCGAACAGCTTCATCTCGAAGTCGAGCCCCGGCGACAGATCGTGGTAGGCGTGCGTCGGCCGCGCGAAGCAATAGATGCAGCCATGCTCGCACCCACGATAGGGGTTTACCGATCGATCGAAGGCGATATCGGGCGAGTTGTTGCGGGTCAGGATCGTCTTCGGCTTCTCCACCGTCACTGTCGTACGCAGCGGCGGCATCTCGCCGTCCACCCCCTCGCGCTCATCCAGCCAGTCGCCATCCGCCTCGCGTTCGGGCAGGTTGAACCGCGTGCTGTCGCGATTGAGTGTGGCGCCGCGAATGGCTCGAGTCTTTGCCATTGCCAGAAGCTAGGGCCACGGATAGAACATAGCAAGAACAATGGAGGGATTGATGGCACGGATCAGCTATGTCGAATTGCCGGTACAGCGCGTCGGCGAGACGCGGGATTTCTATGCGAAGGCATTCGGCTGGAGCTTCACCGATTTCGGGCCGGATTACGCCGCGACGACCGGCGGCGACGTCGACGTCGGGATCAACGGCAGCGACGATCACGCGATCGCCCGGCTGCTGCCGATTGTCGAGGTGCAGGATCTCGAGGCCGCGCTCGACAGCGTCGTGGCGGCGGGCGGAGAGGTGACCGTGCCGATCTTCGCTTACCCGGGCGGCCGACGCTTTCACTTCCGAGACCCCGCCGGCAACGAGCTCGGCGTTTTTATCAACGAGCCGGAAGGCGACTGATTGCCTTGACGGCGCCGGCTGCTAGGTAAGTCGCGAACGTTTCGGGGGGACTCTATGCGACTGACCTGGCTTGCCGGCCTGATGCTGGTTGCCGCGCCGGTGCCGGCGGCGGCGCAGGATGCGGGAACGCTGCTGGATCTCAGCACACCGCATCTCGTCGCCAAGGCACTGCAGGATGTTGGCTACAAGGCCGAGATCACCAAGGGCAAGAGCGGCGATCCCTATATCAGGAGCGCAGCGAACGGCGAAGAATTCACGGTCCAGTTCCACGGCTGCGAGCTCGCCGACGGATGCGGCTCGCTCGAATTCTACACCTGGTACAAGAAGGAGCCGTGGTTCAACGCCGAGTTCGCCAATCGCTGGAACGCCGGCAAGCGCTTCCTGCGGATCGAGATCGACAGCGACGGCGATCTCGGTCTGCATCTCGACGTTGCGACGGTGGGCAAGCTCACCAAGGCCAATTTCGCCGACCTGCTCGATTGGTGGAGCGTGATGAGCGACAATTTCGCGGAGTTCTACCAGGAGGAGAAAGCCGCGCGGGAGAAGAAGCCGCCGGCCAAGTAGCGGAGGCTTATCGCTCCAGCAGCCGCGGCATCAGCTCGACGAAGTTGCAGGGCCTGTGACGGATGTCGAGCTGGCTGGCGAGGATGCCGTCCCATGCGTCGGTCACCGCGCCGGTCGAACCCGGCAGCGCGAAGATATAGGTGCCCCGCGCCACGCCCGCGGTCGCGCGCGACTGGATCGTCGAGGTGCCGATGGTTTGATAGCTCAGCCATCGGAACAGCTCGCCAAAGCCCGGAATCTCCTTGTCCCAGACCCGTGCCAGCGCCTCGGGGGTGATGTCGCGCCCGGTGACGCCGGTACCGCCGGTGGTGAGGATCACGTCGACTTGCGGATCGTCGATCCACGCGTGCAGCCGGCTGACGATCGTCTCGACATCGTCGCGCACGATCGCGCGGTCGGCGAGTTCATGGCCCGCGTCGGTCAGCCGCTCGACCAGCCGGTCGCCCGAGCGGTCGTCGTCGAGCGTGCGGGTATCGGAAACCGTGAGCACCGCGATCCGGACCGGCCGGAAGGCGATGGTCGCGTCAATTGCCACCGGCAACCTGCGTGCTGACGGGAAGCTGCGGCGTCAGGCGCGCGCTGACCTTGACCGCCTTGGCGCCGGGCAGCCCGGGGAATTTCGGCCACAGCCCCTGCGTCAGCGCACTGCGGCTGGCGGAGGCGCGGCCTTCCTGGTTCTCGTACATCCAGTAGTTGCGCAGCACCGTCATCACATAGCCGCGCGTCTCCCAATAGGGGATGCTCTCGATGTAGAGCAGGGGGTCGCCATTATCGCGACTCATGCTGTTCCACAAAGCCACCGGGGTCGGCCCGGCATTGTAGGCGGCGATCACCTTGGGCAGCAGCCCGCCGGTAAAGGGCTGGTCGCGCAGCTGCTCGAGATAGGACTGGCCGATCTCCATGTTGACCGAAGGCTTGGTCAGGTCGCTCGCGGCATAAGTGACGCCGTGACGGCGACCGACATCGATCGCGGCGCCGGTCTTGACCTGCATCAGGCCCATCGCGCCGGCAGCGCTGCGGACTTCGGCGTTGAAGCGCGATTCCTGCAGCGTGTGCGCGAACACCAACGCCTTGTCGACGCGCCAGCCGCCCGCGGGCGTCCAGTTGGGCGAGGGATAGCGCGCCTGCACCAGCGGCCGCGCGCCGGCGGGGCCGTTGTGCGAGAGCCAGAGCTGGGTGGCGGCGAGGTCGAGCCGGCCGGCGAGGCGGGTCAGCGCGGCATGGTCGCCCGGCGTGCAGAACTTCGCTTGGTGGCGCAGCAGTTCGTTGGCGAGGCCGTCCTCGTCGATCTCGGTCAACGCCGCGGCGATGCGGACATTGGGGCGCCGCTCGAGCATGCGCCAGTCCTCGGCGACGAAGCGCTCGCCGGTGAGCGGCTTGTCATGGATGCCGAGCGCCGCGCGGGCGAGCAGCCCGTAATAGGTTTCGCCGAACTGCGCTGCGGCCTTGAGCCGCTGACTGACCTTTTCCGGCCGGCCGCACGCCATGTCGGCGCGCGAAGCCCAGTAGAAGCCGGCCGAGCGGAGTTCGGTGTCGGTGGTGCGCGCCGCGACGCGCTCGAACGCGGAGGAGGAGGCGTTGCAGTCGCCCTGCCGCCACGTCGCGAGCCCGGCGACCCAATCGGCCTGGCCGACCCACGCGCCGACGCCCGATTGTGCCTTCTCGGCCATGCGCCGGGCATTGATGTCGTCGCCCGAGACGTAATAGATCCACGCGACCTTCTGCTGCCACTCGGTCAGCGCCTCGGGAGTGAGATCGAGCGCGAACTTCTCGACCACCGCCTCGGCCGAGGCGCCGTCATCCGCCTTGACGAAGGGCTGGATCTCGATCGCGACCGAAGTCGCGGCGGTGTCGCTCTTGATCGAGCGCGCGCGCTGGCGGACCGGCGCGGCGTCGAACCAGATCAGCCGCTGCGCCGCCGGAAGCGCGGGCAGATCGGTCGCGCCGCGCGCCCGCGCCATGCGTGCGAGCTGTTCGGCCTGCGGCAGATCGGGGGCTTCGGCAAGCAATGCGAGGATCGCGCCGAGATCGACCTTGGGCGAATCCTTGGCGGTGTAGAGTTCGGCGCGGGCGACGGCGTGGAGCAGGCCCGGCTTCATCGAGTCGAGCTGGAGCTGTGCGTCCGCCCAACGGCCGGCGCGGATCGCTGCGAAGACCGTGCGATAGCCGCTGCGCTGCTCGGCATCGAGCTGATCGGGAACGCCGTCGCCGCCGCGCGCCGCGGCGGAGGCGGCGGGGCGGTCGTTGGCGGCATCGGCATCGTCGGCCTGGGCCGTCATGGGCAGCGCGAGCAGCGCTGCGGCGATGATGGTACGCGTGATCACTCGGCTGTCCCCCGGCTCAACAGCAGCAGATGCTTCCAGGCCTCGCTCTTGGCGGCCGGCCGCTCCAGCAGGAAGCGCGGATGGTAGCTCGCCACAGCCTGCGTCTTTGCGCCGAAATGGTTAACGTCGTGTATACCGGTCGCGCTCGCCCCGCCGCTCGTCTCAGCTATGACACGGCTCGCCGATTGGCCGAGCAAAAACAAGCGCTTGGGCCGGAGCAGGCCAAGATGATGCCGCGCCAGTTCGAGCAACCGCTCTTCGTCGTCGGGCGCGATCCGCCCGGTCAGCGGCCGGGCCCAGGCAAGCGGCAGCAGGTGCACCGATTCGCGGCTTTGCCCCACCGCGGCGAGCATCCGGTCGAGCAGTCGCCCGGCCGGTCCGGCCAGCAGCACATCGGAATCCTCGGCTTCGGGAACGTCGGTCACCAGCACCCATTCGGCCTCGGTCGGACCGGTCGGCGCCAGCCGCGGCGCATGCCACGCCGCCTCGGGCGCAGTCTCGCCGAGCCGCCAGGCGACAAACGCCTCGAGCGAGTCCGGCAGCGTCTCGACCGGCGGAGCCGCTACGACATCCGCGGCCGTTACGGGAGCGGCGGGCGGCGCGATCCGTGCCAGCCAGTCGCGCGCCTCGTCGTCGACGAGCATGTCGACCCCGGCGTCACGCCACCATTCGAGCGCGCTCGCCGCCAGTCTGTGCCAGTCCTGAACCCGTTCCCCTCCCATACCGACTCTTTGAATCCTTGTTGACGCGGCGGTCAATCTGCCTCCAATCGCAAGCAGACAGGACGTTGCGGAACCGCGACGACAGGCGCGACGCTACGTCCATTTGAACGACTCGCAAGGGATTAAGAGGATGAGCGAACGGGAGTCGATGCCTTATGACGTCGTGATCGTCGGCGCGGGCCCGGCCGGGCTGTCGGCGGCGATCCGGCTCAAGCAATTGGCGGCCGAGGCCGGGCAGGAGCTGTCGGTCTGTATCCTGGAGAAGGGCTCGGAGGTCGGCGCCCATATCCTGTCGGGCGCGGTGGTCGATCCGCGCGCGCTCGACGAGCTGCTGCCGACCTGGCGCGACGAGGATTGCCCGCTGGCGCGCACCCCGGTGATCGAGAACCACCATTGGGTGCTGAGCGAGAAGGGCAAGTCGAGCTTCCCCGAATTCCTGACGCCGCCCTATCTCCACAACAAGGGCACCTACACCGGCAGCCTCGGCAATCTCTGCCGCTGGCTCGCCGGCAAGGCCGAAGAGCTCGGCGTCGAGATCTTCCCCGGCTTCGCCGCCGCCGAAATCCTCTACAACGAAGACGGCAGCGTAAAGGGCGTCGCCACCGGCGACATGGGCGTCGCCCGCGACGGCACCCACAAGCCCGACTACGCTCCGGGCCTCGAGCTCCACGCCAAATACACCCTGTTCGGCGAGGGCGTTCGCGGCCACCTGTCGAAGCAGCTCCAGCGCCAGTTCGACCTGTGCAAGGATGCCGACCCGCAGGTCTATGGCATCGGCATCAAGGAACTCTGGGACATCGACCCGGCGAAGCACGTCCCCGGCAAGGTGATCCACACCCAGGGCTGGCCGCTCAAGGAAGGCGAATCCAACGGCGGCGGCTTCCTCTATCATCAGGCCGACGGGCAGGTCGCTTTGGGCTTCGTCGTCTGGCTCAACTACAAGAACCCCTATCTCTCGCCCTTCCACGAGATGCAGCGCTGGAAGACTCACCCCGCGATCGCCGAGATCCTGCAGGGCGCCAAACGCGTCTCCTACGGCGCCCGCGCGATCAGCGACGGCGGCTGGCAGTCGGTCCCAAAGCTGGTGATGCCCGGCGCGGCATTGATCGGCGACACCGCCGGCTTCCTCAACGTGCCCCGCATCAAGGGCACCCATACGGCGATGAAGTCCGGCATGATGGCCGCCGAGGCCGCGTTCGCCGCGGTCCAGGCCGGCCGCACCAGCGATGAGCTCACCGCCTATCCGGAGGCCTACAAGACCAGCTGGGTCGAGAAGGAGCTGCGCGGCGTCCGCAACGTCGTGCCTTTGGTCAAGAAGTTCGGCGACACCTGGGGCACGATCTTCTCGGGCGCGGCGATGTGGATGGAGCTGATCGGCCTGCGCTGGCCGTTCACGATGAAGCACCATCCCGATCACGAGAGCCTCTGGCATGCCAGCCACGCCACGCCGATCGAATATCCCAAGCCCGACGGGGTCCTCACCTTCGACCGGCTCTCCTCGGTGTTCATCTCGAACACCAATCACGAGGAGGACCAGCCGGTCCATCTGACCCTTAAGGATCCCGATATTCCAATCGGTTACAATCTCCCGGTATACGCCGAGCCGGCGCAGCGTTACTGTCCTGCCGGTGTGTACGAGGTCGTTGGAGAAGGCGATGATCTGCGCTTCCAGATCAACGCGCAGAATTGCGTCCACTGCAAGACCTGCGACATCAAGGACCCGACCCAGAACATCAACTGGGTGGTCCCCGAAGGCGGCGGCGGGCCCAATTACCCGAACATGTAGCCTTGCCCTCGCGCTGCTCCTCGGCAGCGCGCCGGTCGCCCTCGCGGCGCCCGATCCCACCGCTTATGTCCGCGCCCGTGCCGCCGACGCCGCCGGCGCGCCGCAGGTCGCCGCGCCGGGCTATGCCGCGGCTCTCGCCGCCGCTCCGGACGACCCGGTCGTGGCGATGCGCGCCTATCGCCAGGCGCTGGCCGTCGGCGACTATGTTCTCGCCAGCCGCGCCGGCGCGACCCTCGCCAGGGCGGGCGTCGCGCCGCCCGACACGGCGCTGCTCGCCCTCGCGGTGGCGCTCAAGGGCGGCGATCGAGTCGGCGCGGGGCAGGCCGTCGACCTGCTCGCCAAGGGACCGTTCGACTTCCTCGCCCCCGCGCTCAAGGCGTGGCTCGCCTTTGATCGCGGCGAGGACGCGGTGGCGGTGCTCGATGCCGCGCCGGGCGACGCGCTCGCCCGCCGCTACACCCGGCGCCATCGCGTGCTGCTGCTGATCGCCACCCGCCGCTCGAGCGAGGCCATGGCCGCGCTCGCCGCCGATCTCGCGGCCACCGGCAACGACGATGTCCGGATCGACGCCGCGCTGCTGTTCGGGACGACCGGCGGGCGCGATCAGGCGAAGCGGCTGCTCGCCGGCGAGCGGACCGAATATGCGCGGCTCCGCAAGACCCTCGGCAAGCATCGCAAGGCCGGCGCCGCGTTCGGCGCCGCGCGCATGTTCCTCGAGCTCGCGGTCGAGATCTCCCGCGAGGACATGGAGCCCTTGTCGGTGCTGCTCACCCGCGCCGCGCTCCTTCTCGATCCGCGCGACGATCGCGCCCGGCTCTATCTCGGCGAGGCGCTGTCGCGCGGCGGATCGCACGATCTCGCGCTCGCCGTGCTCGCCGAAGTGCGCAAGGACAGCCCGTTCGCGCGCGGTGCCGCCGCCGGCCGCGTCGCCGCGCTACGCCGTGCCGATCGCATTCCCGAAGCGCTTGCGCTCGCCGAGAAGCTCGCCGGCGATGCCGGTGCCACTCCCGCGGATGGCGAGACGCTGGGCGACATGCTCGTCGATCAGGAGCGTTTCGATCTCGCCGCGCAGGCTTATGCCGCGGCCCTCGCCCGTCCGGGCGGCGAGAGCAACTGGATGCTCCATTATCTCCAGGGCCGCGCCCTCGACCGCGCCGGCCGCTGGAGCGAGGCATTGCCGGCGCTGCAGCGCGCGGTCGCGCTCGCGCCCGAACAGGCCTCCGCGCTCAAATATCTCGGCTATGCCCAGGTCGCTCGCGGCGAGAACATCGCCGAGGCGCAGGCGTTGCTCGAACGCGCCCGTGCGCTCGAGCCCGAGGATGCCGAGATCGCCGACTCGCTCGCCTGGGCGATGTTCCAGCGCGGCGAGGTGGCGCAGGCGCTGCCGCTGCTCGAACAGGCAGTGAAGGGCAACCCCTCGGCGGCGCGCGCCAACGAGCATCTCGGCGACGCCTATTGGCGGCTGGGGCGGCATTATGAGGCGCGCTATGCATGGCGCGCGGCGGCGCTCACCGCCGAGAACGACGCGACCGCGCGGCTCGCGGGCAAGCTCGCGCATGGATTGAAGCCCCGGCCGAATTGATGCTGACCGAGATCGCGCGCGCCAAGCTGAACCTGGCGCTCCATGTCCGCGCCCGTCGGCCCGACGGCTACCACGAGCTCGAGACGCTGTTCGCGTTCGTCGAACATGGCGACGTGCTGCGGGTCGCCCCCGCCGACGCGCCTGATTTCCGGGTGACTGGTCCCTTCGCCGCCGCGCTGGCGGGGGAGGGCGACAATCTCGTCACCCGCGCCGCCGCGCGCTTCGTCGAGGCGTTCGGCGCCGGGGCGCACACGATCGAGCTCGAAAAGCATCTGCCGGTCGCCTCGGGGATCGGCGGCGGCTCGGCCGACGCGGCGGCAACCTTGCGCGCGCTGGCTCGCCTCCACGACGTTCCGCTCGACGCCCCCCGGTTGTTCGCGATCGCCGACGCGCTCGGCTCGGATGTCCCCGCCTGCCTGCTCGGCCAAACTGCGATCGGCAAGGGCAGGGGCGAGCAGCTCGAACCCGTGGCGGGAATGCCGGGCACGCCGGTGCTGCTGGTCAACCCCGGCGTGGCGGTGTCGACCGCCGAGGTCTTCCGCCGCTGGGACGGGGAGGACCGCGGCCCGCTCGGCGCCGACCCGCTGGCCGGCCGCAACGACCTCGAAGCGCCGGCCCGCGCGATCGCGCCGGTCATCGGCGAAGTACTCGAAGCGCTGGCATCGCAGGACGGCGTCACTCTCGCCCGGATGTCGGGCTCCGGCGCCACCTGCTTCGCGCTGTTCGAAAGCGAAGACGCTTGCGCTCGCGCCACCGCCAGCGTCTCCCGGCCGGGCTGGTGGTCGGTCGAGACTAGGCTCCTCTAGACAAACCGTCATCCCGGCGAAGGCCGGGAGCTCAGGCGGAGGCGGGGGCTACTCAAAACGGGCAGCATCCCAAGCTGTGGCCGCGCAGCTCGCTGCACGAGATCCCGGCTTTCGCCGGGACGACGACAAGGCCAAAGTTCCCCTCTTGTTCCGCAAGAACAAATGCCGTACAAGCATCACAACACGAGTTGAACGGCAGGGTCAAACCCTCTAGCGACGGGGATACGAAATGGCAGCTTCCCTCAAGGTGATCGACGGCAACATGGCAGGTTCCACGGACAAGCAGAAGGCGCTCGACGCCGCACTGGCGCAGATCGATCGCGCCTTCGGCAAGGGCAGCGCGATGCGTCTCGGCTCGAAGGAGACGATGCAGGTCGAGGCGATCTCGACCGGCTCGCTGGGGCTCGACATCGCGCTCGGCGTCGGCGGCCTGCCGCGCGGTCGCGTCATCGAAGTCTATGGCCCGGAAAGCTCGGGCAAGACCACGCTCGCGCTCCACGTCATCGCCGAGGCGCAGAAGAACGGGGGCACCGCCGCCTTTGTCGACGCCGAGCACGCGCTCGACCCGGTCTATGCCAAGAAGCTCGGGGTCAATATCGACGAGCTGATCGTGTCGCAGCCCGACACCGGCGAGCAGGCGCTCGAGATCGTCGACACGCTCGTCCGCTCGAACGCGATCGACGTGCTCGTCGTCGATTCGGTCGCCGCGCTGGTTCCCCGCGCCGAAATCGAAGGCGAGATGGGCGACAGCCATGTCGGTCTGCAGGCGCGGCTGATGTCGCAGTCGCTGCGGAAACTCACCGGCTCGATCAGCCGCTCGCGCTGCATGGTGATCTTCATCAACCAGCTGCGCATGAAGATCGGCGTGATGTACGGCAATCCCGAGACCACCACCGGCGGCAATGCGCTCAAATTCTACGCCTCGGTCCGTCTCGACATCCGCCGCACCGGGCAGATCAAGGATCGCGACGAGATCATCGGCAACGCCACCCGCGTCAAGGTCGTCAAGAACAAGGTCGCGCCGCCGTTCAAGCAGGTCGAGTTCGACATCATGTACGGTCAGGGCATCTCGAAGATCGGCGAGATCCTCGATCTCGGGGTCAAGGCCGGGCTGGTCGAGAAGTCGGGCGCGTGGTTCAGCTATGACAGCATCCGCATCGGCCAGGGTCGTGAGAATTCGAAGACCTTCCTCAAGGAGAATCCCGAACTCTGCACCCGGCTGGAAACCGCGATCCGTGGTCGCACCGATCAGGTCGCCGAAGGGCTGATGGCCGGCCCGGAGCCGGACGACGACCTGTGAGCGGATGCGTCCTCGCTTGATCGTGGCGAATGTTTCGGCCGCGCCGGCATGACCTGGTGCCGGATGCGGTCACGGGAGTTGCTCCCATCGGAAGACCCGGCGCATTGCCCTGCGCCGGGTCTTTCCGTTTGTTACGCCGGTGCGCAATTTTCGATCCCAAACCGCGGGCAAAGTGTGAAGTTAAGCCGGAGAAATCCAACATGAGCATCGTCTACGAACCTGCGCATATCCAGGCTACGGCACTTGCAGGCGCGGCCGGCGCATGACGAACGCGTTCGATTGGACCGGCCGCACCGGCAATGCCTGGGCCGACGAATGGCAGCGCACCGACCGCAGCCTCGCCGAGCTCGGCGCCCGGCTCGACGCCGCGATCCTTGCGGTGGCTCCGGAACAGGGCAGCGCGCTCGACATCGGCTGCGGCGCCGGCGGCACCTCGCTCGCGCTCGCCGCCAGCCGCCCGGGGCTGTCGGTCACCGGCGTCGATCTGTCGCCCGCGCTCGTCGCCACCGCCCGCGCGCGTGCCGCCGGTATGGCCAATCTCCGCTTCGAGGTCGCCGACGCGCAGAGCCTTGCCGGCGCCGGTGCCGACCTGCTCTTCTCGCGCCACGGCGTGATGTTCTTCGACGATCCGGTGGCGGGCTTCGCTGCCCTTCGCGCGGCGGCGGCGCCGGGCGCGCGGTTCGTATTCTCCTGCTTCCGCCCGCGCCCCGCCAATCCCTGGGCGCTGGTGGTCGATGCCGCGATCGGCAGCGACAGTCCCGCGCCCGCCGGCTATGCGCCCGGCCCCTTCGGTCTGGCCGACCCCGACTTCACCGGGAACGTGCTCGCCCGCGCCGGCTGGGTCGATGCGGCCGCGCAGCAAGTCGATTTCCGCTATGTCGCCGGCGCCGGCGCGGACCCGATCGCCGACGCGATCGACTTTTTCTCGCGGATCGGCCCGGCGGCGCGCGCAATCGCCGATGCGGCGCCCGATCGCCGCGAGGCGATGCGCGATTCGCTGGGCGCCGCGCTTCGCGACCATGCAGAGGACGGCGCCGTGACATTCGGGGCGGGTGCGTGGATATGGACCGCGACCGCAGGAGAGCCCGCATGATCACCGTCCACCATCTCGAGAATTCGCGTTCGCAGCGCGTCCTGTGGCTGCTCGAGGAGCTCGGCCTACCCTATGCGGTCAAGCGCTACGAGCGCAGCAAGGCGACGATGCTCGCGCCGCCCGAGCTCCGGCGCGTCCACCCGCTCGGCAAGTCGCCGGTGATCGACGACGGCGACATCGTGATCGCCGAGACCGGGGCGATCGTCGAATATCTCGTCGAGAAGGGCGACGGCCGGCTCGGCGCGCCCGCGCACCGCGACGACGCGCTGCGCTACCGCCATTTCCTTCATTATGCCGAGGGCTCGCTGATGCCGCCTCTGTTCACCAAACTGGTGCTCAGCCGGGTGCCGCTGCTCGGCAAGACCGCGCAGAAGAAGTTCCAGCCGATGATTGACGTGCATCTCGATTATGTCGAGGCCGAGCTCGCCGCGCGGCCATGGTTCGCCGGCAAGGAGCTCACCGCCGCCGACGTGATGATGAGCTTCCCGCTCGAGGCCGCGGTCAGCCGCGCCAACGCCGTCGAAGGCCGCCCGCACATTGCCGCGTGGCTCCAGAAGATCCACGCCCGGCCCGCCTATCAGGCCGCGCTGCAGGCGGGCGGGCCCTATGCCTATGCCTGAGGCTTGGAATAATCCTCGAAGCTGTCGGAGTCGGCCGGCGCGGTATCGGGGACCGGCCGCACCTCGGGTTCGGCCTCCTGCGGCGGGTCGAGTTGCCCCTCCCAGCGCGCCACTACCGTCGCCGCCACGGCATTGCCGATCACGTTGGTCGCGGTGCGGCCCATGTCGAGGAAATGGTCGACCGCGAGGATCAGCAGGATGCCGGCCTCGGGGATCTGGAAATGCGCGAGCGTGCCGGTGATCACCACCAGGCTGGCGCGCGGCACCCCGGCGATGCCCTTGCTGGTGATCATCAGCATCAGCAGCATCGTGATCATCGTGCCCCAGTCGAGCTGGATGCCATAGGCCTGGGCGATGAAGATCGACGCGAACGTCATGTACATCATCGAGCCGTCGAGGTTGAACGAATAGCCGAGCGGCAGCACGAAGCTGGCGATCCGCGGCGGCACTCCGAACCGGTCGAGCGCGTCGAGCGTGCGCGGATAGGCGGCCTCGGACGAGGCGGTCGAGAAGCCGAGCAGGATCGGGTCGCGCAGATAGCGCAGCAAGGTGCCGGTGCGCGGTCCGACGAATATGAAGCAGGCGCCGAGCAGCACCGCCCACAGGATGAACAGGCCGATGTAGAAGCTGCCCATGAAGTAAGCGAGATCGCCGACCACCCCGAGCCCGCGCGTCGCCAGCGTCCGCGCCACCGCGCAGAACACCGCGACCGGCGCGAACAGCATGACATAGCCGGTGACGGTCAGCATCACGCTGACCAGCGATTCCAGCCCGCGCAGCAGCGGCGCGGCCTTCTCGCCCACCGCCGCCATGCCGACGCCGAAGAACAGCGAGAAGATCACCAGCTGTAGGATGTCGTTGGTCGCCATCGCGTCGATCGCCGAGGTCGGCACAAGGTGAACGAAGAACTTGGCGGCATCGAAGCCCGAACGGTCGACTCCGCTCGACCCGGTCGCATCGGGGAGCGGCAGGTTGAGCCCGACGCCCGGCTGGAGCAGATTGACGAGCAGCAGGCCGAGCGTCAGCGAGATCAGGCTCGCGGTGACGAACCACAGGAACGCCTTGATCCCGACCCGGCCGATCGCCCCGGTGCCGCCCATATGCGCGATCCCGACGACGAGGGTCGAGACCACCAGCGGCGCGATGATCATCTTGATCAGGTGGAGGAACATCTGGGTGGGGATGTCGAACCAGTAGCTGATGTCCTTCAGCCGCTCGGTGCCGGCGCCGCCGCCGTCGTCATAGGCGACATTGAGCCCCCAGCCGATCAGGCCGCCCAGCAGCAGCCCCGCCAGAATGAACCACGTCAGTCGCTTGCCCACAAAGATCCCCAAGAAAAGTTCGCGGCAGGGAAGGGGATTGTCGCCGCCGGGTCAAGGACCCTATCGCCACTGTCCACGCAATTCTCGCCGGAGTCGCCTTGATGACACGCCTTCGCCTCAGCCGCCGCACGCTGATCCGGGCCGCCGGCGCAGCGCCGCTGCTCGCGCTTCCGGCCGTCCTGCGCGGCGAGGAGCCCGACGCCTCCGGGCTGAAAGACATCACCGGCGGGGCCGTGCCGATCGGACGCGCGGAGCGCCTCGCCCGGATCGCCCGCGCACAGGCGCTGATGAAGGCGAACGGCATCGGCGCGGTGCTGATCGAGCCGGGGTCGTCGCTGCTCTATTTCACCGGAGTGCGCTGGGGACGCAGCGAACGGCTCACCGCCGCGATCCTGCCGGTCGAGGGCGAGGCGTGTATCGTCACGCCGTTCTTCGAGGAGCCGTCGGTGCGCGAGAGTCTCGGCGTGCCCGCTGAGGTGCGGGTGTGGCAGGAGCATGAGGATCCGCTCGCGCTCGTCGCCGCGTTCCTCAAGACGCGCAAGCTCGCCGCGCGCGCCATCGGAATCGAGGAGACGGTCCGCCATTTCGCCGTCGACGGCCTGCGCCGCGCTTTGCCCGGGGCGAAGATCGTCTCGGCCAATTCGGTCGTGCGCGGCTGCCGAATGATCAAGACGCCGGCCGAGATCGCGCTGATGCAGCTCGCCACCGACGTGACCGTCGCCGCGTATCGCTGGACCTACCCTCGCATCGAGGCGGGCATGCGCAACACCGACATCGCCGCGCTGATGGCGGCGGCAACCCGCAAGCTCGGCGGATCGGTCGAGTTCAACCTTATCCTGCTCGGCGAGGCGGCCGCCTATCCGCACGGCACCCGCAAGCCGCAAAAGGTCACGCCCGGCGAGGTCGTGCTGATGGATTGCGGCTGCACCGTTCACGGCTATCAATCCGACGTGTCGCGCAGCTTCGTGTTCGGCAAGGCAGACGCCGAGCAGCGCAAGGTCTGGGATGCGGTCCGCCGCGGCCAGGCGATCGCCTTCGAAACCGCACGTCTCGGCACCCCGGCCGGGGCGGTCGACGACGCGGTGCGGCGCTATTACGCGACGCTCGGCTATGGTCCCGATTACAAACTTCCCGGCCTGTCGCATCGCACCGGCCATGGCATCGGCATGGACGGGCACGAGCCCGTGAACCTCGTGCGCGGCGAGAAGACGGCGTTGGCACCCGGCATGTGCTTCTCGAACGAGCCCGGTCTCTATCTCCCCGGCCGTTTCGGCATCCGGCTCGAGGACTGCTTCCACATGACCGAGGCCGGACCGAAATGGTTTTCGACGCCTCCCGCTTCGATCGACCGGCCCTTCGCCTGACCGCCCAAACGGAATCGCGCCTTTCCCGCCCGGCTATGCTATCCTCCGCCGGTGAATCCAGGGAGGCTGCCATGCCGTGGACCACGCTTCTTGCCGGCGCGACCGGCGGTGCTGCGATCTTCATCGTTTTCGCCGTACTGTTCGGCCAGGGACTGATAGCGTCGCTGCTCAGGCTGATCGACTCGCGTACACGACAGATCGAGCTGCGCGGCGATCTGCTGCTCAAGGCGAGGGACGGGTACGACCTGCAATTGTCGAAAACACGCGAGACGCGGTATCTCGAGCTGTGGGCGCTCACCGCGCCGGTGCCGCAATGGCCGCGGAACGCCGACTTGACCTTTGGCGGCCTGGAAAAGCTGTCACGGCAGCTGCGTGACTGGTATTTCGGCGGTGGCGGCCTCTATTTGTCCAAAGAGGCGCGCGAGGTTTATGGCGCGGCGCAGGAAGCGATCTGCACGCGTTTCGGTCCGCAGAGCGACGCCCGGGTCGCGGACGAAATCTACACTGACATCCAGAAGGCCCTGTCGACGATGCGGAGCACGCTCACCAGCGACCTCGCCACCCGGCGCGAGATCCACGCGCTCGAGGCGATCGGGAAGCCCTGATGCGGTGATCGAAGCGTTTCGCTTGAGCGAAACGCTGTGCGCCCCTAAGTCGCACCCATGACGTCCACGAACGATATCCGCCGCAGCTTCCTCGACTATTTCGAAGGGCAGGGGCACGCCCGCGTCCAGTCCGCGCCGCTGGTGCCGCAGAACGATCCCACGCTGATGTTCGTCAACGCGGGCATGGTGCCGTTCAAGAACGTGTTCACCGGCCTTGAGACACGGCCCTATTCTACCGCGACGTCGAGCCAGAAATGCGTTCGCGCCGGCGGCAAGCACAACGATCTCGACAATGTCGGCTACACCGCCCGCCACCACACCTTCTTCGAAATGCTCGGCAACTTCTCGTTCGGCGATTATTTCAAGGAGCAGGCGATCACGCACGCGTGGACGCTGCTGACCAAGGTCTGGGGCATCCCCGCGGAGAAGCTGACCGCCACCGTCTATCACACCGACGATCAGGCATTCGATCTATGGAGGAAGATCGCCGGCCTTCCCGAGAGCCGGATCATCCGCATCGCGACCAAGGACAATTTCTGGGCGATGGGCTCGGACGGTCCTTGCGGGCCCTGCTCGGAGATCTTCTACGATCATGGCGACCATATCTATGGCGGCCCTCCGGGCTCGCCCGAGGAGGATGGCGACCGCTTCGTCGAGATCTGGAACCTCGTCTTCATGCAATATGTGCAGGAGAATGACGAGATCGTCGGCGATCTGCCCAAGCCGAGCATCGACACCGGCATGGGCCTCGAGCGCCTCGCCGCGGTGCTGCAGGGCGTCCACGACAATTACGACACCGACACCTTCAAGGCTTTGATCGCCGAATCGGGCGCGCTCACCGGCGCCGCTACCACCGGCGACAACCAGGCGAGCCATCGCGTCATCGCCGATCACCTGCGTGCCTCGGGCTTCCTCGTCGCCGATGGCGTGCTGCCGGCCAATGAGGGCCGCGGTTACGTTCTGCGTCGGATCATGCGCCGGGCGATGCGCCATGCGCACCTGCTGGGCGCGAAGGATCCGCTGATGCACCGGATGGTGCCGAGCCTCGTCGCCGAGATGGGCGCCGCCTATCCTGAGCTGGTCCGCGCACAGCCGCTGATCGAGGCGACGCTGCTGCAGGAGGAAACGCGCTTTCGCCAGACGCTCGCCAACGGCCTGCGCCTGCTCGACGAAGCGACCGGCAGCATGGCCGAGGGCGACACGCTTCCGGGCGAGACCGCTTTCAAGCTCTACGACACGTTCGGCTTCCCTTACGACCTGACCGAAGATGCGCTGCGTCCCAAGTCGATCAGCGTCGACCGGGCGGGTTTCGACGTCGCCATGGCCGAGCAGAAGCGCGCCGCGCGGGCGGCGTGGAAGGGCTCGGGCGACAAGGCCAGCGACGAGGTCTGGTACGATATCGCCGACGAGCTCGGCGGCACCGAATTCACCGGCTATGTCGGCACCGAAGGCGAGGGCGAGGTGGTTGCGCTGGTCAAGGACGGCGCGCGCGTCGATACCGCAGGCGAGGGTGACTCGGTCACGATCCTCACCAACCAGACGCCGTTCTACGCCGAATCGGGCGGCCAGATGGGCGATGCCGGCACGATCGCCAACGACGCGATGCAGGCGGTGGTCGAGGATACCGCCAAACCGCTCGGCCGGCTCCATGCGCACCATGCCAGGATCGAACGCGGGACGCTCGCGGTCGGCGACACCGTCAAGCTGTCGGTCGATGCCGTGCGCCGGGACGCGATCCGCGCCAACCACTCCGCCACGCACCTGCTTCACGCGGCGCTGCGCAAGCGGCTCGGCGGACACGTCACCCAGAAGGGCAGCCTCGTCGCGCCCGATCGCCTGCGCTTCGACTTCTCGCACCCGTCGGCGCTGACGCCGCAGGAGATCGCGGACATCGAAGCCGATGTGAACGCCCAGATTCGCCACAACGAGTCGGTCGGCACCCGGCTGATGACCCCCGACGATGCGATCGCCGCGGGGGCGATGGCTTTGTTCGGCGAGAAATATGGCGACGAAGTTCGCGTGCTCTCGATGGGCCGCGGCGACGAAGCGCATTACTCGGTCGAGCTCTGCGGCGGCACCCATGTCAACGCGACCGGCGATATCGCGATCTTCAAGATCGTCTCGGAAAGCGCGGTGTCCTCGGGCATTCGCCGCATCGAGGCGCTGACCGGCGAGGCCGCGCGTCAATGGCTCAACGCGCGCGACGAGCGGCTCAAGGAAGCCGCGGCGGCGCTCAAGACTTCGCCCGACGATGTTCCGGCACGCGTGCTGAGCCTTGTCGAGGAACGCCGCCGGCTCGAGCGCGAGCTTGCCGAAGCCAAGAAGGCGCTGGCGCTGGGCGGCGGCGGTGCGGCGGCACCCGCGGGCCCCGAACAGGTCGGCGGGGTGAACTTCGTCGGTCAGGTGCTCGAAGGGCTCGACCCCAAGGCGTTGCGGGGCGCGGTCGACGAGGCCAAGGCGCGCATCGGGGGCGGCGTGGTCGCGCTGGTTGCGGTCAACGAGGGCCGCGCCTCGGTCGCGGTCGGAGTCAGCGACGGTCTGCCGTTCAGCGCGGTCGATCTCGTCAAGGCGGCGGTCGCGGCGCTCGGCGGGCAGGGTGGCGGTGGCCGCCCCGACATGGCGCAGGGCGGCGGTCCCGACGGGGCGAAAGCCGCCGAAGCGCTGGCGGCGGTCAAGGGCGCCCTGGCCGGAGCGCGCGAGCCGGCCTGACGCGCTTTCCGCTGGCGTAGCGAAGCGACTAGGTGCCGAGCTTGTAGCCGTCCTCGGGCTTCACCCACAGCACGCGCTGGGTCAGTTCGGGGCGGGCGACGCCGTCGATCGTGACCTCCGCCCTGGCGACGGCGCCGTCCGGCGTCTCGCGGGTGCAGCCCATCTTGTTCGCCATCGGCGCGATCGATGCGATCACCTGGCCGCGGATCGTCGCGGCGATCGTGGCTTCGAGCGCCGCACCGTCCATCTGGAAGGTCGCCGCCTCGAAATCCGCGGTGCGGATCGGCGCGCACAGGGCGCCGTCCTTGACCGTGCCGCTCGACTTCACTTCCATCGTCACGACCGGCTGGGGCGCGATCATCACCGTGGTGGCCGTCTCGAAGGCGCCGCCGGGCTTCACCGTGTAGCGGGTGAGGCTCATGCAGGTCTTCTTCTCGACATTGGGATTGGCGCACTGGAGCTTGCCGGCCCTGGCCGGGGCGAGCGGGTCCGCGGCTTGCGGACTGGTGCTCGCCAGCACGAGGAACAACGCTTCGATCATCGGCCGGACTCCATAACAGGGCAGCCGAGCATGCGGCGTAAGTACCCATGCCGCAAGGAAATTTAGTCCAGGCTCAGCGTCCGATCGCGTAACCGTCCGCGGGCGCGACCCATGCGACGTTCTGCGCCAGTTCGGGCTGCACGACGCCGTCCAGCGTGACGACCGTGCGCGTCACGCCGCCTTCGGTGCGGTCCTGATAGCAGCGCTTCCTGCCCTGGATCGGCTGGACCGAATCGAGCACCTGAAGTCGCACCGCGCTCTCGGCGTTGGGCGCCATCGGCCGGCCGTTGTTGAGCAAGATGCCGCTCTGGAAGTCGCTGGTGCGGACCATGACGCACACGCCGCCTTGCTCGACTCGCCCGAAGGTCTTGTAGCGCAGCAGCACGCCGGGGTCGCTCGAGACGAGCCCCGTCACCGTCGCGTCGAAGCTGTTGTCGCCCTGCACCTTGTAGCGGATGATCGCGCGGCAGGTGAGCCGGGTCGGATTGGGCGCGATGCAGCGGAGCTTGCCCGCCCGCGCCGGCGCCAGCGGATCGACGGGTGCGATGGGCTCGGATTGTCCCGCGAGCAGGCCGGCAAGCAACAGGGCAGCGAACATAGGCAAGGCTCCTCAACTGGCAGGGGGATGCGCTCTCGCGCGCCGCATCGCAAGACCGTAGCGTCGCGCTATCCGGCGACTTCGCCGTGGCGCGCCCGTCGCAGGCGCGGCTCGCGATTGAGATCGGCCGCCTCCTTGATCGACTTGCGCATCTCGTCGCGCTTCTCGTGGATCGAGGCGATCACCGGACCCACCGCGATGCCGACATCGACCAGCACCGCCTCGGAAAGCTGGAGCGAGCTTTCGAGCGTCTCGGGCACGGCGTCGGTGGCGCCGGCCTTGTAGAGCTCGGCGGCGTGCTGGCCGTCGCGGGCGCGGGCGATGATCGGCAGATCGGGCACCCAGCCGCGCACGCGCTTGGTGAGCCGCACCGTCAGCACCGGATCGTCCATGGTGAGCACCAGCGCCTTGGCATGGCCGAGCTTGAGCTGATCGACCAGTTCGCTACGCGTCACATCGCCGAACAGCACGGTATAGCCGTCGCGGCGCGCGGCATTTACGTTGTCGATATCGGCGTCGACACCGAGATAGGGCAGGTCGTGGCGCCGCAGCATATCGGCGACGGTGCGGCCGACCCGGCCGAAGCCGATCACCACGGTGCCGGGGCCGGCGATGTCGATCGCCGCGGGCGCCTCGTCCTTTTCCTGCTGCTCGATCAGGCGCGAGACGAGCTGCCCGGCCTTGGCCAGCAAGGGCGTCGCGGTCAGCCCGATCGCAGTGACCGTGGTCCAGAACGCCGCGGTGGTGCCCGAGATCAGGCCCGCGGCGCCGGCGACGCCGAGCACGATCAGCGTCGTCTCGGACGGGCTCGCCATCAGCACTCCGGTCTCGGTGGCGGTGCCGGTCCGCGCGCCGGAGAGCTTGAGCAGCCCGGTGGTGACCGCGACCTTGACCACCATCACCACGATCGTCGCGCCGAGCAGCGAACCCCAGTTTGCGAGCACGAAGGCAAGATCGAGCCGCATGCCCACGGTGATCAGGAAGACACCGAGCGCGAGTCCCTTGAAGGGCGCGGTGATCGCCTCGACCTCGCCATGATATTCGGTTTCGGCGATGAGCAGGCCTGCGATCAGCGCCCCGACGATCGGCGAAAGCCCCGCCGCGGTGGTCGCGAGGCTCGCGGCGATCACCACGAGCAGGCTGGCGGCGAGAAACAGCTCGGGACTCTTGGTGCGCGCGGCCTGCGCGAACATGCGCGGGAGGAGCAGGCGGCCGCCGACGAACAATATCGCGACGGTGAGGATGCCCAGCCCCAGCGTGGTGAGCAGCCCCATCACCCCGGCGTCCCCCGCCGAGGGCGCCAGCGCGCCGAGCAGGAAGATGATCGGGACGAGCGCGAGATCCTCGAACAACAGCATCGCGAACGCGGCGCGGCCCACGGCGCTGGTGGTCCCGGCGATCGGGATCACCAGCGCGGTCGAGGACAGCGCCAACGCGAGGCCGAGGCCGATCGCGCCGCCGGTGCTGAGCCCGGTGAGATACAGCGCAGCGGCGAGGATCAGGCCTGCGCCGACCAGCTCGGCGGCACCGACGCCGAAGACGAGCTTGCGCATCGACCAGAGCCGCCGGAACGACAGCTCGAGCCCGATCGAGAACAGCAGCAGGATGATGCCGAACTCGGCAAACGGCTCGATCGCGTGCGCGTCGGAAATGGTGAAATAATAAAGCCAGGGATGCTGGCCGACCAGCGCGCCGAGCCCGGCCGGGCCGACCAGTACGCCGACGAGGATGAACCCGATGACGGGGCTGATCCGGAAACGGGCAAAGGCGGGAATCACCAGCCCCGCCGCGCCCAAAATCACCAGCGTGTCGCTGAATCCGGTGTTGGTCAGGCTTAACATGGGCGGCAGCCTAGCCGCCGCCCATGGTGTTTGTCAGCCGCTTACTGCCAGCTGCCCATCTCGGTCTCGAGGTTCTCGCGGATCGCCTCGAAGAACTGCTCGGTGGTCATCCACGCCTGATCGGGGCCGATCAGCAGCGCGAGGTCCTTGGTCATCTTGCCGCTCTCGACGGTCTCGACGCAGACGCGTTCGAGGGTCTCGGCGAAGCGCGTTACCTCGGGAGTGTTGTCGAATTTGCCCCGATATTTGAGGCCGCCGGTCCATGCGAAGATCGAGGCGATCGGGTTGGTCGATGTCGCCTTGCCCTGCTGGTGCTGGCGATAGTGGCGCGTGACGGTGCCGTGCGCCGCCTCGGCCTCGATCGTCTTGCCGTCGGGAGTCATCAGCACCGAGGTCATCAGGCCCAGCGAGCCGAAGCCCTGCGCGACCTGATCCGACTGGACATCGCCGTCATAGTTCTTGCAGGCCCAGACGAACTCGCCGTGCCACTTGAGCGCCGATGCGACCATGTCGTCGATCAGGCGGTGCTCGTAGACGACGCCCGCAGCCTGGAACTGGTCCTTGAACTCGTTCTCGAACACCTCGGCGAAGATATCCTTGAAGCGGCCGTCATAGCCCTTGAGGATGGTGTTCTTGGTCGAGAGGTACAGCGGCCAGCCGCGACCGATCGCGTAGTTCATGCTGGCGCGGGCGAAGTCGGTGATCGACTCGTCGAGATTGTACATGCCCATGGCGACGCCGGCGGCGGGGAAATCGAACACCTCGTGCTCGATCGTGTCGCCGTTCTCGCCTTCCCACTTCATGGTCAGCTTGCCCTTGCCGGGCACCTTGAAGTCGGTGGCCTTATACTGGTCGCCGAACGCGTGGCGGCCGACGACGATCGGCTTGGTCCAGCCCGGGATCAGCCGCGGCACGTTCGAGATCACGATCGGCTCGCGGAAGATCACGCCGCCCAGGATGTTGCGGATCGTGCCGTTCGGCGACTTCCACATCTTCTTGAGGCTGAACTCCTCGACGCGCGCCTCGTCCGGGGTGATCGTCGCGCACTTCACGCCGACGCCATACTGCTTGATCGCGTTCGCCGAATCGATCGTGATCTGGTCGTTGGTCTCGTCACGCTTCTCGACCGAAAGGTCGTAATATTTCAGGTCGATATCGAGATAGGGAAGAATCAGGCGCTCGCGGATCCACTGCCAGATGATCCGCGTCATCTCGTCGCCGTCGATCTCCACGACCGGCGTTGCAACCTTGATCTTCGCCATGTGCTCGCTTCCTTTTTAGGGTTTGGGCGAGCGTCTAGGAGGATGGGGAAGGGGGATCAAGCGCCCTTGGCGGCGGCTACTTCTTCCACGCCCACCACAGCTGCGCCGGGGGCAGGTTCCACAATTCGACGGCGTGATCGATATGCTCCCAATGCGGCGTCAGGAAATTCCGCACCTTGGGATTATATTGATAGACGAGGAAGGCGCCGCCCTGCCGCAGCACCGCCTTGGTCGCCTTGGCGATCATATCGCCGACGCCGGGGGGCAGGGTCGAGAAGGGCAGGCCCGAGGCGATGTAATCTGCGTGCTCGAAGCCGTGATCTGCGACGATCCGCTCGATCTCGGCGGCCGAATCGTTGATCGCAATGAAGCGCGGATCGTCGATCGTGTGCTTGAGATAGCGAATGAAATCGGGATTGGTGTCGATGACGATCAGCTTCGCATCGGGCGCGAGGTGCTTCAGGATCGTGCGGGTGAAGGTGCCCACGCCGGGGCCATATTCGACGAACAGCTTGCAATTGGCCCAGTCGACCGGCTCGAGCATGTGCCGGACGAGCCGCTGCGACGAGGAGGCGATCGCCCCCACCATCACCGGATGCTTGAAAAAGCCTCTGAGGAACATCAGCCAGGGCGAAGGCACTCCGGGGGCGCGCCTGCTGGTGCGGCGGCGCTTTTCGGCGGCGGTCGATGCGGGCATTGAGATCCTTTGCGGGTTTCGTGGCAACCGGGCGCACGCGCTTTCAAAAAACCAACGAATATTCAAGCGGGCCAGTTGCATTAAATTGGGGACAACCCCCTCCGGGCCGCCACCGCGACCGCGCCTGCAGATACACGAGCGTCGCAACGGAGCAAAGCCGATCTGTAACGATTCTGTAGCGAAATGCGCTGTCTGGAGTGCGACTGCCTTCACTGTCTAGGAAAGCCGGCAATGTCTCGCTACACCGCGCGGCATGGCATCACTCGACAAGCCCCCCATCGGTACCTCGACGGTGAAGTGGCGCTTCCCGGACATTCATCCAGAAGGCCGCAAATATGTGCTGATCGCCGGCGCGATCGCATTCGTCAGCCTGTTCGTATGGGATTTCATCACCTGGCCCTTGGTGTTTCTCGCCCTTGGCGTCGCTGCCTTCTTCCGCGACCCCGTGCGAGTCACGCCGCAGGGCGAAGGGCTGATCGTATCGCCCGCGGACGGGCTGATCACGATGATCGAACGCGTCCAGCTGCCCCCCGAACTTTCCGGCCCGCAAGCGTTGGGCGAAGGCAGCATGTTGCGCGTTTCGGTGTTCATGAGCGTGTTCGACGTCCACATCAATCGCACTCCGATCACCGGCACGATCCGCCATGTCATCTACATCGCGGGCAAGTTCATGAACGCCGACTTCGACAAGGCCAGCGAAGAGAATGAGCGCCAGCACATCATCGTCGAGGACAAGAACGGCCAGCGGATCGGCTTCACCCAGATCGCCGGGCTCGTCGCACGGCGCATCGTCAGCTTCGTCAAGGCGGGCGACATGGTCGTTGGCGGGCAGCGCGTCGGGTTGATCCGTTTCGGCAGCCGCGTCGACGTCTACATCCCCGAAGCCTATGGCGTCGAAGTCGCGCTCGGCCAGCGCGCGATCGCCGGCGAGACGATCCTCGCGCGCAAGGGAGCGTCGCGCGCGGTTGGCATCGCGCAATGAGGCCGCCGCGCCCGCCGAGGCGGACGATACCGGCACTGCGTCGCGAGGGCGGGATCCCGTTGCGCGCGGTGCTGCCCAACACCGTCACGGCACTTGCGCTCTGCTCGGGACTGACCGCGATTCGCTTCGCCATTCTCGGCAATTGGGAAGTCGCGGTTCTGATGGTGCTCGCCGCGGCGGTATTCGACGGGCTCGACGGGAAGATCGCCCGGCTGGTGCGGGCGGAGAGCCGCTTCGGGGCCGAGCTCGACAGCCTCTCCGACGCGATCTCGTTCGGCGTGGCGCCGGCGCTGATCCTCTATTTGTGGTCGCTCAACAGTCTCGGCCGGTTCGGCTGGATGATCGCGTTGCTGCTCGCGCTGTTCTGCGCGCTGCGGCTGGCGCGGTTCAACGCTAATATCGATCGCGAGCACCAGCCGCATAAATCGGCGGGGTTCCTCACCGGGGTGCCCGCGCCCGCAGGCGCGATGCTGGCGCTGACTCCGGTTTTCCTATGGAACTGGACCGGCGAGCTGCTCAGTCCGCCGGTGAACGACTTTACGCCCGTCCAGCTGGTCGAGGCGCTCTACTATCTGCTGCGCAGCCCTGCGGTGATCGCGCTATGGACCGCCTTCATCGCGGTGCTGATGATCTCGAGCATCGCGACCTTCGCGCCGACCGTGCGGCTCAAGGAGCGGCTGCGCTTCGAGGCGATTGTGGTGCTGGTCGTGCTCGTCGCGGCCTTGGTCTCGGCACCCTGGCCGACCCTGGCGCTGCTATCGATCGCCTATCTCGCTTCGATTCCGTTCAGCGTGCGGAGCTATCGTCGCGTCAAGCGGCAGCGCGTAGCGGCGCCCGTGCAGGCAGTCGCGCCGGAACGGCTCGAACCGTAAGCCGGCCCAGCCGTGGCGGTAGTGCCGGCAATGTCGACACCGGCTGGAACAGCTCGGCGAAGCGATGAAGCTGAGGACGAATACTGGCATAAAGCGTCCAGCCGGCCGTCAGAAGGGCGGAGCCGAACAGCAGTGCAATCGCGAAACCAGTCATCACTCAACTCCTGTCCGCACGCAAACCGGCGGGAAATCAATGATTCCAACACCTTGGCGTAGCAAGGCGTTCCATGCCCCGCTTCTGACCTCTTTATGTTCCGTTAACGTTCCGCTGTCAACACGATGTTCCGAACTTGTTCTGCTTGCCTCCATGCGGCGGTTCGGCTAAGGGGCCCGCCTCAACCCGCATGGGAAGCATCATAAACCGGTGCCACGGCGCTTGCCTGGTCACTCGCTTCCCAGAGGCTCAACCGGAAGGAGTTATCCCTATGGCGGCACCTGTCGTCTCCATGCAGCAATTGCTCGAATCGGGCGCGCACTTCGGTCACCAGACGCATCGCTGGAACCCGAAGATGAAGCCCTACATTTTCGGCGATCGCAACGGCGTTCATATCATCGACCTTTCGCAGACCGTGCCGCTCTTCGCGCGCGCGCTTGAGTTCGTGAACTCGACGGTCGCCGCCGGCGGCAAGGTGCTGTTCGTCGGCACCAAGCGCCAGGCGCAGGAGCCGATCGCCGATGCCGCGCGCCGTGCCAACCAGCATTTCGTCAACCATCGCTGGCTGGGCGGCATGCTCACCAACTGGAAGACCATCTCGAACTCGATCAAGCGCCTCAAGTCGCTCGAGGAGCAGCTTTCGGGCGACACGCACGGCCTCACCAAGAAGGAAGTGCTCCAGCTGACCCGCGAGCGCGACAAGCTCGAGCTTTCGCTCGGCGGCATCCGCGACATGGGCGGCCTGCCCGACGTGATGTTCGTGATCGACGCGAACAAGGAAGAGCTGGCGATCAAGGAAGCCAATACGCTCGGTATCCCGGTCGTCGCGATCCTCGATTCGAACGTCTCGCCCGACGGCATCGCCTTCCCGGTTCCGGCCAATGACGACGCATCGCGCGCCATCCGCCTGTACTGCGAGGCGATCGCGATCGCCGCGACCCGCGGCAACCAGGATCGTCAGGCGAACTACGGCTTCGATCTCGGCGCGCAGGAAGAGGCTCCGATCGAGCCCGTCCTGAGCGAGCCGGCCCAGAGCGAGCCGGTCCAGAGCGACCCCGAGGCGCCCGCCGCCGTCACCGAGCCCGAGCAGGCCCAGGAAGGCGAGCGTCAGATCGACGCGTAAGTTGAAACCGGCTGTCTCCGAACTGACATAGGCACGCACTAGGCGGCCGGTCAGTTCGGAACGCCAATCCCATTCCCCGTTCGGGCTGAGCCTGTCGAAGCCCCGTACTTCTTCTCCCGCACCGGGCCAAAGAAGAACGGCCCTTCGACAAGCTCAGGGCGGACGGGGTTTGATCTATGAGCGTCGCGCGCGAATCGCGACCAGCAAGAGGAATAGAGACATGGCCGAGATCACTGCAGCAGCCGTGAAGGAACTCCGCGAGAAGAGCGGCGCCGGCATGATGGATTGCAAGAAGGCGCTCACCGAGACCAATGGCGACCTCGAAGCGGCCAGCGACTGGCTGCGCTCGAAGGGCCTCGCCGCCGCCGCCAAGAAGTCGAGCCGCACCGCAGCCGAGGGCCTGGTCGGCCTCGCCGTCGCCGGCACCAGGGGTGTCGCGGTCGAAGTCAACTCGCAGACCGACTTCGTCGCCAAGAACGAGATCTTCCAGAACTTCGTCCGCGACGTCACCGCGGTCGCGCTCGAAAAGGGTGACGATGTCGAGGCGCTCAAGGCCGAGCAGCTGCCCGCCGGCGGCACCGTCGAGGAAGTGCTCACCAACAACATCTCGACGATCGGCGAGAACCAGGTTCTGCGCCGCGCGAAGAAGGTCGAAGTGACGAAGGGCGCGGTGATCCCGTACGTCCACAACGCGGCGGCTCCCGGCCTCGGCAAGATCGGCGTGCTCGTCGCGCTCGAATCGGATGCCGGCGTCGACGTGCTCGAGCCGATCGGCAAGCAGCTCGCGATGCACATCGCCGCCGCTTTCCCGTTGGCGCTGTCGGTGGACGATCTCGATCCGGAAGTGGTCGAGCGCGAGGCAGCGATCCTGCGAGAGAAGAACGCCGACAAGATCGTGGGCAAGTCGCCCGAGGTCGCCGAGAAGATCCTCAACGGGCCGATCGAGAAGTTCAAGAAGGAGAATGCGCTGCTGACCCAGGCATTCGTCATGGACGGCAAGACTCCGGTTCAGGACGTGATCGCCAAGGCCGGCAAGGACGCCGGCACGTCGATCGTCCTCAAGGACTATGTCCGCTTCCAGCTCGGCGAAGGCATCGAGAAGGAAGAGAGCGACTTCGCCGCCGAGGTCGCCGCGACGGCAGGCCTGACCAGGTAAGCTCTCCGCTGACCTGTCGGACGGGCGCGGTACCCCAGGGGTGCCGCGCCCGTTCGCATGTCGGGCGCATCGCCGACCGGGGCGGCCGGGCCCGGCGCACGATGAAGCGCTTGCTTCTGCACAGCTTCTTCGCTTGTCCGGTGATCGTGCCTCCTCTAGGGTCCGCGCCGCTCCGCTACCGCGCATATTCAAGGCTCAGATGACCGCTCCCCACTTCAAACGAATCCTTCTCAAGCTCTCGGGCGAAGTCCTGATGGGGCAAGGCCAGTTCGGCATCGATCCCGCGACGTGCGCGCGGGTTGCCGACGAAGTGAAGGAAGCGATCGAGACCGGTCTGCAGGTCTGCATGGTCGTCGGCGGTGGCAACATCTTCCGCGGGCTCGCCGGCGCCGCTCAGGGGTTCGATCGCGCCTCGGCCGACTATATGGGCATGCTCGCGACCGTGATGAACGCGCTGGCGATGCAGAATGCGATGGAGAAGGTCGGCGTCCAGACGCGCGTCCAGTCGGCGATCCCGATGGCCAGCGTCTGCGAGCCCTATATCCGCCGCCGCGCCGAGCGGCATATGGAGAAGGGGCGGGTGGTGATCTTCGCCGCCGGGACCGGGCTTCCCTTCTTCACGACCGACACCACCGCTGCGCTCCGCGCCGCCGAGATGAATTGCGACGCGCTGTTCAAGGGCACGTCGGTGGATGGCGTCTATGATGCGGATCCGAAGAAGGTTCCGACAGCAAAACGTTACGAGTCATTGGGTTATGATCGTGTCCTCGCCGACAATCTGAAGGTGATGGACGCATCCGCGGTCGCGCTTTGCCGCGACAACAACATTCCGATCGTGGTCTTCAACATCCGCGAGGAAGGCAATCTCGCCGCCGTGCTGCGCGGTGAGGGCGTGTCGACGATCGTCCGGAACACAGCCGAACCCGCTTGAAAAGAGGAGAGCCGTAATGGCCGCATACGACAAGGCAGATATCGAGCGCCGCATGGCCGGGGCGGTCGATGCGCTCAAGCACGATCTGCAGGGCCTGCGCACCGGTCGCGCGTCGACGACGTTGCTCGATCCGGTGACGGTCGAGGTCTATGGCGCGCAGATGCCGATCAACCAGCTGGCGAGCGTCTCCGCCCCGGAGCCGCGAATGCTGTCGGTGCAGGTGTGGGACAAGTCGAATGTCGGCCCCGTCGACAAGGCGATCCGTTCGGCGGGTCTCGGGCTCAATCCGATCGTCGACGGCCAGACCCTGCGCCTGCCGATCCCGGACCTCACCGAAGAGCGCCGCAAGGAGCTCGCCAAGCTCGCCAATCAATATGCCGAGAAGGCGCGCATTGCGGCGCGCAACGTCCGTCGCGACGGCAATGACAGCCTCAAGGCGGACGAGAAGAAGGGCCTGTTCGGCGAGGACGATCGCAAGCGCCACGAGACCGAGGTGCAGAAGCTGACCGACAGCACGATCGCCGAGATCGACGCGGCTGCGGCGGCCAAGGAAAAGGAAATTCTGGGCAAGTGAGCGGCGAACAGCGCAGCTGTTCAGGTCGTGCCGGACGCATGACCGGCCCGACGCTCTTTCGGGAGGCGCGTCATGGCCACTAGCGCCGCGCGCCAGTTCCCTTCGGGCACCGTCCCGCGCCACGTCGCCATCATCATGGACGGCAACGGCCGCTGGGCGAAGAAGCGCCTGCTGCCGCGCATCGCCGGCCATAAGCAGGGCGTCGAGGCGGTCCGCCGGGTCGCGCGCGCGGCACGCTCGCTCGGCGTCGAGGTGCTCACCCTGTACGCCTTCTCGTCGGAGAATTGGCGTCGTCCGGAAGAGGAAGTCCGCGATCTGATGGGGCTGCTGCGCCATTTCCTCGCGAGCGAGCTCGACGAGCTCGTCGCCGAGGGCGTGCGGCTCCGCGTGATCGGCGGCTGGCGGGGCCTCGCCCCCGATCTCGTCGCGATGATCGACGCCGCCGTGGCGCGGACCGCGGCCAATCCCGGCCCCACGCTGGTGATCGCGCTTAACTATGGCGCCCAGGCCGAGCTGCTCGCCGCAGCCCGCCGCCTTGCCGAGCAGGCGCGCGACGGGACTCTCGATCCCGAAAGCATCGACGAGGCGCGCTTCGAAGGCGAACTGGAAACCGCGGGCCTGCCGCCGCTCGATCTGCTGATCCGCACCTCGGGGGAGCAGCGGCTGTCGAACTTTCTGCTGTGGCAGGCGGCCTATGCCGAGCTGCTGTTCGTCGACACGCTATGGCCCGATTTCGATGAGAAGGCACTCGCGGATGCGCTCGACCGGTTCGGTCAGCGCCAACGCCGCTTCGGAGGCTTGTGAGCAAGACAGGGTCTGAACTGGGCACGCGGGTCGGCGTCGGACTGGCGCTCATCGGGCTGGCCTTCGCTGCGCTGTGGGCGGGCGGGTTCGGCTTCTGGCTGGTGCTCGCGGTGGCGGGCCTGCTGATGATGGGCGAATGGGCCGATCTCGCGGGTGCCGATCGCCAGCAGAAGCGCCTGTCGCAATATGCCCTGACCGTGCCGCTGGCGATCATGGCGCCGGGGCTGGCTGCCGGACCGGGTTTTCTGGCGCTCGGGCTGATCATCGGTGCCTGGTTCTTCCTCGGTGCGGTGACGCGCAAGCCGCAGCTTGCGGGCGGCATCCTCTATGTCGGGTTGCCGATTCTCGCGTTGCAGCTGCTGCGGGCGCACCCGGACGGCTTCGCGATCACGCTGTGGACGATGGCCATTGTCTGGGCGTGCGACAGCGGCGCCTATTTCGCCGGCCGCGCGATCGGCGGACCGAAGCTCGCCCCGGCAATCAGTCCGAACAAGACCTGGTCGGGATTTTTCGGCGGTCTGGTGGCGGCTACCGCGTTCACCTTGATCTTCATCTGGCTTAACCTGGAGATCCGGGCGGGGCTCGGGATGCTCGTTCTGGCACCCTTTCTCGCCGCGCTCGCGCAGTTCGGCGACCTGTTCGAAAGCCATTTGAAGCGCGTTGCCGGGGTCAAGGATTCGGGCAATCTGCTGCCGGGCCATGGCGGCCTGCTCGATCGGCTCGACGGGCAGGTGCCGGTCGCGCCGACTGCGGCTTTGTTCTTCGTGCTGCACTATTGGACCAGCGCGGGAAGCCTGTGGTGGTGAAGACGGTTACCATTCTCGGCGCGACGGGTTCGGTGGGCAGCTCGACGCTCGATCTGATCGAGCGTGCTCCCGAGCGATTCGAAGTCGTGGCACTCACCGCCAATCGCGACGTCGACAAGCTGGCCGCGGTGGCGATCCGCACCCGGGCAAAGCTCGCGGTGGTCGCCGACCCTTCCTGCCTCGATCGGCTCCGCGATGCGCTGGCGGGAAGCGGCGTCGAGGCGCGGGCAGGGGCGGATGCGGTCTGCGATGCCGCACGCCTGGGGGCGGACTGGACGATGGCGGCGATCGTCGGCACCGCCGGGCTCAAGCCGGTGATGGCGGCGCTCGAGGCGGGCGGCACTGTCGCGCTCGCCAACAAGGAAGCGCTGGTTTCGGCTGGCGAGGTCATGATGGCGGCCGCCAAGGCGCACGCGACCACGCTGCTACCCGTCGATTCGGAGCACAACGCGGTTTTCCAGTGCCTCGACCGCACGGCGCCACGAGGCGTGCGCAGGATACTGCTCACGGCCAGCGGCGGACCGTTCCGCGCGACTCCGCTCGAGGAAATGCGCACGATCACGCCGGCGCAGGCGGTGGCGCATCCCAATTGGTCGATGGGCGCCAAGATCTCGGTCGATTCGGCGACGATGATGAACAAGGGGCTCGAGCTGATCGAGGCCTACCACTTGTTCCCGGTGCGCGCGGATCAGCTGGACATCCTCGTTCACGCCCAGTCGGTCGTCCACTCGATGGTCGAATATGTCGACGGGTCGGTGCTCGCGCAGCTCGGCACGCCGGACATGCGCACGCCGATTGCCTATGCGCTGGCCTGGCCCGAGCGGATGGAGACGCCGTGCGAAGCGCTGGATCTCGCCCGCGTCGGACGGCTGGACTTCGAGGCGCCGGATCCGGTGCGCTTTCCGGCGCTGACGCTGGCGCGCGATGCCCTTGCGGCGGGCGGTGCGCGTCCCGCGATCCTCAACGCCGCCAACGAGGTGGCCGTGGCCGCATTCCTTGCCGGCCGTGTCGCATTTCTTGAAATTGCCGCAATCGTTGCCGATACGCTGGCACGCTACGACCCGGCCGCCCCTGACTCGCTGGATGCCGTATTGGCAATAGACGCCGAGGCGAGGGCGTATGCGGGCGAGCGTGTGAAGGACTGCGTTCTTTGATCGAATCTCCCGCTATCCCCATCTACTTCCTGGCCTTTGTGCTGGTGCTGGGGCCGCTCGTCTTTCTGCACGAACTGGGACATTACCTCGCCGGACGGTGGTTCGGGGTGAAGGCGGAAGAGTTTTCGATCGGCTTCGGTCGCGAGATCACCGGATTCACGGACAAGCGCGGCACTCGCTGGAAATTCGGTTGGCTGCCGCTCGGCGGCTATGTGCGCTTCGCGGGCGATATGAACCCTGCGAGCCAGCCTTCGCCCGAATGGCTTGCGCTGCCGGCGCAGGAGCGCTCGCAGACCTTCCAGGCCAAGCCGTTGTGGCAGCGTGCGATCATCGTCGCGGCGGGCCCGATCGCCAATTTCGTCGTCGCGATCGTCATCCTCGCTGCCTTCGCGATCACCTATGGGCAGCCTGCGACGCCGTCGGTGGTCGGATCGGTCGAGCCCGGGACGGCGGCCGCGGCCGCCGGACTGCAGCCCGGCGACCGGCTCACGGCGATCGGCGGCCGTTCGGTCGAGAAGTTCGTCGATATCGGCAAATACGCCCGGATGCGCCCCGGCGAAGCTGTCGAGATCGATCTGGAGCGCGGCGGCAAGCCGCTCACCGTCGAGGCGGTGCTCGGTACCAGGACCGAACGCGATCGCTTCGGCAATGTGTTCAAGACCGGCGTGCTCGGTGTCCGCAGCGGCGCGCCTGTTGTCGAGCGGGTCGGGCTGCTTGGGGCCCCGCTGGTCGGCCTTCGACAGACCGGCGAAATCATCCAGATGACGTTCGATGGACTGGGGCAGATCATCACCGGCCGCCGGCCGCTCTCCGAGCTCGGCGGGCCGCTGAAGATCGCGCAGGTCTCGGGCCAGCGTCTCTCGATGGGACCGGTCGAGTTCGTGTTCCTGATTGCGCTCATCTCGATTAATCTTGGATTCATCAACCTCTTGCCAGTGCCAGTGCTGGATGGCGGGCATCTTCTGTTCTACGCAGTCGAAGCCGTACGCCGCCGCCCGGTGGAGCCGCAGGTGATGGAATGGGCCTTCCGGGGTGGTCTGATCGCAATTCTGGCGCTGATGCTGCTGGTGACGTTCAATGATCTCAGCGGATTCGGCGTGTGGAGAAATCTGGCCGGGTTGATCGGCTGATGCGGTTAAGGCAGGGGCGGTTGTTCCGGCGTCGCGTGGGCAGCGGCATTACTCGAAATCCGACTTGGGGTGGGATGTGACGATCAAGGCTAATCATTTCGGCGCACGCGCCACTGCGACGCTTCTCGCGGGCACCATGCTCTCGGGAATCGCGCATGCGCAGACCGCCCCCGCCCAGACGGCGCCCGTACCGGCGCCGCAGGCCGTCGTCGCGCCTGCACCCGTTCCGGTGCAGCAGGTCCGCACGGTTCGTACGCTGCGCGTCGAAGGCTCGCAGCGCGTCGAGCCCGAGACGGTGCTGTCCTACACCCGGTTGCGGGTCGGCGAGCCCTACACCAATGAGAGCGTCGACCAGGCGATCAAGGACCTGCTCGCCTCCGAGCTTCTCGCCGACGTCGCCATCGAAGGGGTCGAGAGCGGCGATCTCGTGATCCGCATCCGCGAGAACCCGGTGATCAACCGGGTGATCTACGAGGGCAACAAGCGGCTCAAGAACGACAAGATCCAGAAGGAAGTGAGGCTGGCTCCGCGCCAGATCTTCACCCGCACGGCGGTTCGTGCCGACGTCGCCCGCATCATCGAGCTTTATCGCCGCCAGGGCCGCTTCGCCGCGCGGATCGAGCCCAAGATGGTCAGCCTCGATCAGAACCGCGTCGACGTGATTTTCGAGATCGACGAAGGCCCCAAGTCCAAGGTTCGCCAGATCAACATCATCGGCAACGAGGTGTTCTCGGACGGCAAGCTGCGCGGCGAGATGGCGACCAAGACGTCGAGCCTGATGAACATCCTGAGCTCGAACACGAGCTACGATCAGGATCGCCTGGCCTATGACCAGCAGAAGCTGCGCCAATTCTACCTGACCGAAGGCTATGCCGATTTCCGGGTGATCTCGGCGGTGGCCGAATTGACGCCCGACAAGCGTGACTTCATCATCACCTATGTCGTCGAGGAAGGGCCGCGCTACAAATTCGGTCCGGTGAGCGTCGACAGCGCGATCCGCGACTTTGACGACAAGCGTCTCGCCAGCGCGCTCGCGATCAAGGAAGGCGCCTGGTACGACGCCAAGGCCGTGGAAGACACGATTGAGCAGTTGAGCGAGACCGCCGGCGCGTTCGGCTATGCCTTTGCCGATGTCCGTCCCGAGTATCAGCGCGATCGCGAAGCGCTGACCATGACGATCAACTTCCACATCGGCGAAGCGAACCGCACCTATATCGAGCGGATCGAGATCACCGGCAACCGCCAGACGCAGGACAAGGTCATCCGCCGCGAGTTCCGCGTCGCGGAAGGCGATGCGTTCAACACCTTCCTCGTCAAGCGCTCGCAGGACCGCATCAATTCGCTCGGCTATTTCCAGGACAAGTTCGAGGTCGAGCGCAAGGAAGGCTCGGCGCCCGACCGGATCGTGCTCGCGGCGAATGTCGAAGAGCGCCCGAATGGCGAATTGACGCTTTCGGCGGGCTTCTCGAGCCTTGAGCGGTTTATTCTGCAAGCGTCGATCCGGCAGCGCAATTTCCGCGGCATGGGCCAGACGGTTTCGGCCTCGGTGGACTATTCGAGCTATTCCAAGTCGATCGAGCTCGGCTTTACCGAGCCCTATCTGTTCGACACCAACGTCGCGCTCGGCGGGACGGTGTTCCGACAGGACTATAACGCGTTCAACTATATCGGCAGCGATCGCAGCACCACCTACAGCCAAGTCGCGACGGGCTTCCAGCTGGTCGCGGGCCTGCCGCTCACCGAATATTGGACGCTGTCGGGCCGCTACACGCTGCGCCAGGACGACGTCACGCTCGACCGCTCGAGCTTCTATTCCGATGTTGACGGCGATGGTGACACCGAGTGCGACCCCCTAAAAGCCGGCCGCTATTATTGCGAGGCGGTCGGCAATCGGATCACTTCGTTGGTCGGCGTCTCGCTGATCTATGACAGCCTCAACAGCCGTCTGCGTCCCACCCGTGGCCAACGTCTCAGCGTAGGCGCTGACTTTGCCGGTCTTGGCGGCGAGGTGAAGTATGTCCGGGCGCGCTTCGACGGCGACAAATACTGGAACGTCGGCAGCGGCTTCATCTTCTCGGTCTCGGCGGAGGGCGGCTATATTCACAGCCTCGAAAAGGCTGAGGACGGCGTCGATCCGGTCCGGATCACCGATCGTTTCTATCTCGGCGAACCTCAGTTCCGCGGATTCGATATTCGCGGCGTCGGCCCGCGCGTCACGCGTCAGTTCTACACGGGGGACCCGAGGGCAGGAACGCAGGCGCTGATCACCGATGAGGACCAGACCGTCGACGACGCACTGGGCGGCAAGGCTTATTACCTGACCAAGGCGGAGCTCGAAATTCCGCTGGGCGCCGGCGCGGCCGAACTTGGCCTCCGCCCGTCGATCTTCGTCATGGCAGGCAGCCTGTTTGGTATCAAGCGCCCTGGCAGGACCGTCGAGTTCACCCAGGCTACCGATGCGTCGGGGAACCCGGTGTTCAATCAGGACGGCTCGCCGACGCTGCTTCCGAAGGACAATTTCATCAAGGATGCCGCCGGCAACCAGCTGTACGTGTACACCGACCCGGCGACCGGTCAGTCTGCGTTCACGCCGTGTACGGTAGGGTTTGGAACCACGGCGGCGAATTGTGCTGGCACCTCGATCAACGCCATCGCCAATAATCCGACGGCGCCGTTCCTCGAGCGCTTTGTCGGTGACTCTGCACGGCCGCGTATTTCGGTCGGCTTTGGCGTCAACTGGAATTCGCCGTTCGGCCCGCTCCGCATCGACGTCGCCAAGACGCTGGTGACGGTCGAGGGTGACGACCCCAAGCTTGTGACATTCAACGTAGGGACCCAGTTCTAATGATTACGAAGAAGGCAATCCTGGCGGCGATGCTCGCTGCCCCCGCGGCACTTGCCATCGCCGCACCCGCTCATGCGCAGGTCTCGGGCATCGCCTATGCGAACCCGACCAGCGTCGTCGCCAGTTCGAAGGCGTTCGCGGCTGCCAACCAGCAGATCTCGACCACCTACAAGACGGCGTTCGATCAGATGCAGCAGCGCCGCCAGCAGCTCGACAACGAGCTCAAGCCGCTCGTCGCCCAGCTCGACAGCAACAAGGACGGCCGGGTCAGCGAAGACGAGGCCAAGGCAGCGCAGACCGCCAAGAATCCGGCGATCGAGAGGATCCGCACCGCCCAGACCAACGCGCAGAACGAGCTCGCACGTCTCAGCAATCCTGCCGCGCGGGCCGAGCTGTTCGCGATCGAGTCGGTGCTGCGCCAGTACGAAGCAGCGCAGCTGAAGGTGGTGAATGCCCGCAAGATCAGCGTCGTGCTGTCGCCCGAGGTGTTCATGTACGCGCCCGATTCGGCGAATATCAGCCAGGCGATCACCGCCGAGATCGATAAGGTCGCGCCGACGGTGAGCATCCAGCCTCCGGCAAATTGGCAGCCCTCGCGCGAGACCCTCGCGATCCAGCAGCAGATCGCCCAGGCGGCTGCCTATCAGCAGGCGGCGGCGCAGCAGCAGCGTGCGCAGCAGCCTGCGGCTCCGGCTGCCGCACCGGCAGCAGGCACGACCCAGCCCGCGCGGCCGGCCGAGCCGCGTTGAGCGAGAACGAAACCGGCAGCGCTTCCATCGGCGCGCTCGATATCAAGCGGGTGATGGCGGCGCTGCCACATCGCTATCCGATGCTGCTCGTCGACCGGGTCGAATTGCTGATTCCGGACCAGCGCATCGTCGCGATCAAGGCCGTGTCGATCAACGAGGAATTCTTCCAGGGGCACTTCCCCGGGCGTCCTATCATGCCTGGCGTGCTTCAGGTCGAGGCGCTGGCGCAGGCCGCCGGCGTGCTCGCGGTAGAAAGCCTCGGGCTCGCGGGTTCGGGCAAGCTTGTCTATTTCATGTCGATCGACGGCGTGAAGTTCCGCAAGCCGGTCGAGCCCGGGGTTCTGCTCCGACTCGAAGTCGAGTTCGTGCAGAAGCGGTCGCGCGTCTGTAAATTTGCCGGCAAGGCGCTGCTCGACGGTGAAGTCGCCACCGAGTGCGAGTTCACTGCTATGATTGCGGATCCGCCGTCCGCCTGATTTCCTGCGCAGGGCGGGGAAGGTTGCCTTCGCGGCCGCCCTCTGCTAACCGCGCGCGTCCGCTGCCGGTCGGAAACCGGCGGCATTTTCAAGGAATTGCATCGTGAAGAAAGACACGCATCCCGATTACCACATGATCAAGGTGCAGATGACCGACGGCACCGTGTTCGAGACCCGCTCCACCTGGGGCAAGGAAGGCGACACGATGCAGCTCGACATCGATCCGCTGGCGCATCCGGCCTGGACCGGCGGCCGTGGCCAGATGCTGGATCAGGGTGGTCAGGTCGCGCGCTTCAACAAGCGCTTCGGCGGCCTCTCGCTCGGCAAGAAGTAAGTCGACACCGCCTCCGCGGTTTCGCATCGCAGATTTCGTGATCCCGGCAGGGTCGCTGTCCCAAGAGCACAGGCTCGGGGCGGCTGATCGTGCCGGGATTTCGTCGTTAACGTGCCTTAGTCCAGCGTCGATAGCTTCAGAACAGGGCGTACTACCGGATTTGTTGCGGTCGGCTAGCCAAGTTCTTGATTCGGTTACGGCGCAGCGAACGTCGCATGCGGCGGAATGAGCCGGTGCGGCATTGCGTTGGCGGCTCAGACAAGTCACTCTGCGTGCACTTCACTGGTTTTGGGGAACGGTGATGTTGAAGACGCTGGTTGCCTGCGCCATTGCCTGCGGGCTGTCACTTCCTGCGGTAGCGGGCGAGCGCTCGGGCGTCAGCCTGCGGCCGACTGCCGTCCAACGCTTCACGCTTCCGGTCGGCAAAGCGCGAATCGCTCGGGTGCCGGCCGAGACGCTTACGGCACAGACGGGTCAGACGCGCTCGACTTCGGTCGGGGCTGCGAGTTGGGGGCCCGGCTCAACCTTGCCGGAGGTTACCGCTCGCTCGGGTGGCAGCTACGCCGTTCATGATATCCTGCGCGATCAGCCAAGACCCCGATTTCGCCGGTCGCCGCTTAGCGCCGCGTTCGTGCTCAAGCTCGACGGCAATGACGAGAGCCCAGCTTTCAGCGTCGGCGGTGGAGGTGTAGCGGCCGCAGTCTGGCAAGCGGTTCCCAAGTGACCCAATAGGGGACGGCGTCGGGCTTCTCCTTCGACAATCCGCCGTCATGAGACCACCGCGCAAAGGCGCGGCACGCCTGTTCAACGGTGCGACGGCAAGGTTCCGCTATCAGGAGCGCCTGCGCGGCGTCGCTGCCGGCCGGTTCGGGGGAGCCGGGCAGGCGCGATGCGCGAACCGGTTTTCGATCCGGGGGGAGGACGTTTCCGGTTGCCGGAAGCGGTGAAGAGAACGTCATGACGGGCGAAAGGCGCCTGTCTCGAAGACCAGAACACCCCCGGAAGCATTTCCGGGGGTGTTCTATTTTTCCAGCGCTGCCGGCTCGATTACTGGTCGAGGAACGACCGCATCTTGCGCGAGCGGCTCGGGTGCTTGAGCTTCCTGAGCGCCTTAGCCTCGATCTGGCGAATGCGTTCGCGGGTCACCGAGAATTGCTGACCGACTTCCTCGAGCGTGTGATCGGTGTTCATGCCGATGCCGAAGCGCATGCGCAGCACGCGTTCCTCGCGCGGAGTGAGGCTGGCAAGGACACGAGTGACCGTTTCCTTGAGGTTCGCCTGAATCGCCGCATCCACCGGGATGACCGCGTTCTTGTCCTCGATGAAATCCCCGAGGTGCGAATCTTCCTCGTCGCCGATCGGCGTTTCGAGCGAGATCGGCTCCTTGGCGATCTTCATAACTTTGCGAACCTTCTCCAAAGGCATGGAGAGACGTTCGGCCATTTCCTCGGGCGTGGGCTCGCGGCCCTGCTCGTGGAGGAACTGGCGGCTGGTGCGGACGAGCTTGTTGATCGTCTCGATCATGTGGACCGGAATACGGATCGTGCGGGCCTGATCCGCGATCGAACGCGTGATCGCCTGACGGATCCACCACGTCGCATAGGTCGAAAACTTGTAGCCCCGGCGATATTCGAACTTATCGACCGCCTTCATCAGGCCAATATTCCCCTCCTGGATGAGGTCGAGGAACTGCAGCCCGCGGTTGGTGTACTTCTTGGCGATCGAGATCACGAGGCGCAGATTGGCCTCGACCATCTCCTTCTTGGCGATGCGCGCCTCGCGCTCGCCCTTCTGCACCATGTTGACGATGCGGCGAAACTCGGCGAGCGCCATGCCCGTCGCCTGGCTGATCTCCGAGACCTCGACGCGGATGCGATCGACTGCCGGAGCTTCGTTGGCGACGAACGCGGCCCATTTCTTGTCGATCTTCTCGACCGAGCCGAGCCACTGCTCGTCCAGCTCGTGATTCACATAGCGGTCGAGAAAGTCCTTGCGCGGTACCTTGTGGCGCTCGGCGAGGCGCAGCATCTGCCCGCCCAGGGTCGTCAGGCGGCGGTTGAAGCTGTAAAGTTGATCGACGAGATATTCGATCTTCGCCTGGTGGAACTGAACGCTCTCGACCTCGGCGGTCAGCTCTTCGCGCAGCTTGTGGTACGTGCGCTCCTGCGCGACCGGCAGCTCGCCACCCGCGGCCATCGCGTCGAGGCGCGCCTGCTGGACCTTGGAGAACTTCTTGTAGACTGAGGTGATGTTGGCGAACTTCTCAAGCGCCTGCGGCTTGAGCGTCTCTTCCATCTGGGCGAGGCTGAGGGTGTTATCTTCTTCCTCGTCATCCGAGATCCGCGGGGCGCGGCGCTCGGTCATCGAATCCTCGTCTTCCTCCTCGGCGACTTCCTCGGGCTCTTCCTCTTCCTTGAAGGAAGCGCCGGCGGTCTTCTCGCTGATCTCGCCCGAATCGTCGTCCTCGGCGCCTTCGACCTGCTCGGCCGACGGTCCCTTGGAGAGCATCGCGTCGAGATCGAGGATCTCGCGCAGCTGCATCGTGCCTTCGTTGAGCGCGTTCGACCAGCCGATGATGGCGTTGAACGTGATCGGCGATTCGCACAGGCCGAGGATCATCGTGTCGCGGCCGGCTTCGATGCGCTTGGCGATGGCGATCTCGCCTTCGCGCGACAGGAGCTCCACGGCCCCCATCTCGCGCAGGTACATGCGGACCGGATCGTCGGTACGATCGACAGTTTCCTTCTTCTTCGCCGCCTCGAATGCGGGCGCCGAATCGTCGGTATCGCTGGCGTCCACTTCGTCGGGAGTATCGTCCTCGGGCTCGGCGTCTTCGCCGGCATCCTCGTTCTCGACGACGTTGATGCCCATGTCGTTGAGGGCGGACATGACGTCCTCGATCTGCTCCGAGGTCATCTGATCCTGCGGGAGCATCTCGTTCAATTGATCGACGGTAATGTAGCCGCGCTTCTTCGCGCGGGCGACAAGCTTCTTGAGCGTGCCCTCGTTGAGATCGATCAGCGGAGCGTCACCCACGTCGATCGTGGTGTCTTCGCCGCTGCCGCCGCCATTCGCCTTCGCCATCAATAACCCTCGAAATCCAGATGGCGGCTATTATACGCCGCCCTAATCATCGAAATCTTCTTCGTCCGCAAGCATCAGATTCGCAAGCCGCGCCTGCAGCTCCTGACGTTTGCGCGAGAGCGCCACCTGACGGGTGAACGCTTCCTCAGAACCATCCCGCACCAATGCCGCGGTTGCCTCGGCCAGCGCGGCGTCTACCGCGGGCTGCGCTACCATCACCGCGATCGCCTCGTTCAGGTCCTCACGCGCCCTTGCTTCGTCCGCGCGGTTGCGGGTGAAGGAGAAAGGCAGCGTGTCGGCTCTCAGGAGGTCGCTCGCCACAGCATCAAATCCGGACTTGGCCAATATGGTGAGAACTTTGCCGCTATCAAGCTGCCGGTCCTCGAGCGCCACGTCGATCACCGCCTCGAACAGCTTGCCGAGGGCGCCCGAGGCGCTGCGGAGGCTGCCCAGCACTTCCATGTGGCGGGCGATCTCGGCCGGGTGGCGGATGAGCCCGGCGAGCACGGCGCGGGCGAGGATGGGGTCGAGGCCGCCGGCGCCAAGGCTGCGCGCGATCGCCGAGGGTGGGGCCTCTGGCGGCTGCCAATTGCCGCGACGATCGCGCTTGCCGCGCGCCGGCGTCCAGGCGCCGCGCTGCTCCCGAGGGGAGAAGCTGCGCGGTCCGCGGCCGAAATGCGTGTCGGTGCGGGCACGGAACTCGGCGATATATTCGTGCTTCACGTTGGCGTCGGCGATCGTCTCGGCAAGCGCGCCCAGTCGGCGTTTGAGACCGGCACGCTGCTCGGGGGTATCGAGCGGCTCGGCGGCGATCTCGGCCTGCCAAAGCCGGTCGACCAGCGGCTGGGGAGCGGCGAGCAGGGCTTCGAACGCAGCCGCGCCCTTGCTGCGGACCAGATCGTCGGGATCGAGCCCTTCGGGCAACGTGACGAAGCCGAGGCTGCGGCCAGGCTGCAGCATCGGCAGCGCGCGATGCGCGGCGCGCAAGGCAGCCTTCTGACCAGCGGCATCACCGTCGAAGCAGAGCAGCGGCACATCGGCCATCCGCCACAGCCGCTCGAGTTGATGCTCGGTCAGCGCCGTGCCGAGCGGTGCGACGGCCTCGCCAAACCCGGCCTGGGCGAGGGCGATGACGTCCATATAGCCTTCGACCACGACGATCCGGCCGGACTTGCGGGCGGCCGCCTGGGCACGATCGAGATTGTAGAGCGTGCGGCCCTTGTCGAAGAGCGGCGTCTCGGGGGAGTTGAGATATTTGGGTTCGCCGTCGCCGATGATCCGGCCGCCGAATGCGATCACCCGGCCGCGCACGTCGCGGATCGGGATCATCAGTCTGCCGCGAAAGCGATCGTAGGGCTCCTTCTCCTCGACCTGGATCAGCATGCCGGCTTCGACGAGCATCGCGTCGCCATAGCTGGAAAGTGCCTGGCGCAACTTGCCCCGCGCATCGGGTGCGAAGCCCAACCCAAAGCTGCGGATTGCCTCCTCGTCGATCCCGCGGCGCTTGAGCACGGCACGGGCTTCAGCGCCTTCGATCCCGTTGAGCCGCTCGGTGAACCAGCTCGCGGCGTCGGCCATTGCCTCGTGCAGCCCCTTGGCGCGCTCGGCTTTCTCGGCGGAGCGCCGGTCCTGCTCGGGCATTTCCATGCCGGCGGCCTGAGTCAGTTCCTTGACCGCATCGATGAAGGGCAGGCCGCGCTGATCGGTCATCCAGCGGATCGCATCGCCATGCGCGCCGCAGCCGAAGCAATGGTAGAAGCCCTTGTCGTCGTTGACGTAGAAGCTCGGCGTCTTCTCGTTATGGAACGGACAGCAGGCGCGGAACTCGCGCCCCGCCTTCTGGAGCTTCACCGTCTTGGCGATCAGGCCGGAGAGGAGGGTGCGGGCGCGGAGCTCGTCGAGGAATTGGGGGGTGAGGCTCATTTCTGCCCATTACCCTTGGCGGAGGGGAGTGCCGCAAGCACGCGTTCGATCCCGGCTACCACGCCTCCCAGATTACCCAGCACGTCGTTGTTCCAGAAGCGCAGCACGCGATAACCTTCGGATTCGAGATAGCGCGTCCGCTGTGCGTCCGGCGTGGAGTCCGCATGCTGGCCGCCATCGACTTCGATGATCAGCTTGGGCGTTCGCGCCACGAAATCGCAAATACAGGGTTTGATCCGAACCTGGCGGTTAAAGCGCACGCCTGCCACGCCGCGCGCACTCAGCGCCTCCCAGAGTCGTTTTTCGGCGAGGGTGGGGTTGTTGCGCATATCTCGGGCGTGCGTACCGTCTTCCATTGCTCAGCCCCTCCCCCGACCCCTCCCGCAAGCGGAAGGGGAGCGATTGCGTCCAGCGCGGCCCGCCTGCGTCCCCTTCCGCGTAGCGGGAGGGGTCAGGGGAGGGCATGAATGCTCCCTCAGCTCAGCGCCGCCTTCACTGCCGCGCTCGCCTTGCTCATATCCAGCGTGGTCGCATGCCGCGCCTTGAGCTCGGCCATCACCCGGCCCATGTCCTTCATGCCGCTCGCGCCGAGCTCCGCCTTGATCGCCTCGATCGCTGCGCGGGTTTCGTCCTCGCTCATCTGCTGCGGCAGGAAGCGCTCGATCACCGCGACTTCGGCTGCCTCGGCATCGGCGAGCTCTTGGCGACCGCCCTTGGTGTACATCTCGATCGATTCGCGGCGCTGCTTGACCATCTTCTGGAGCACTTCGACGACCAGCGCGTCGTCGTCTGCAGGGGCGCCGCCGGTGCGCGCCTCGATGTCGCGATTCTTGATGGCGGCCTGGATCAGGCTGATCGCCCCGCGGCTCTCCTTGTCACCGGCCTTCATGGCGGCGATCTGCGCGGCCTTGATGTCGTCGCGAATCATGATGTCTCTCGATAATCGGAAAGCGATCAGCACTAGCCGATGGCGCCGCATCCGTGAACCGGTTGACGTAGGGCGGGGAGGGGTCTAGCCGCCACCACTTAGCGACATCGCCGCAAACCCCAATGGAGCGCCACCCTTAATGGCCGAAGCCAAACCCATGTCCGTGCCTGCTGGAGCCACCGGGGTGCTGGTGCTCGCCTCGGGAGATGTGGTCTGGGGCAGGGGCTTCGGTGCCGAAGGGCAGGCGGTGGGTGAAGTTTGCTTCCACACCGCGATGACCGGCTATCAGGAGATCATGACCGATCCGAGCTTCGCCGGCCAGATCATCAACTTCACCTTTCCCCATATCGGCAATGTCGGCGCCAATCCGGACGACGTCGAGGCCGATGCGCCGCACGCTTTGGGCATGATCGTCCGCGAGGACGTGACCGAGCCGAGCAACTTCCGCTCCACCGAGCATCTCGACACGTGGATGCAGAAGCATGCCCGGATCGGTCTGTCGGGGATCGACACCCGCGCGCTGACGCGCCGGATCCGGACTGGGGGCGCGCCCAACGGGGTGATCGCGCATTCGGCCAAGGGCGAGTTCGACATTCCGCTGCTGTTGGAGATGGCGCGGGCGTGGCCGGGGCTCGAGGGCATGGACCTCGCCATCTCGGTCACGACCGAGACGCATTATGGCTGGGAAGGCGGCGTCTGGCGGCTCGGCTTCGGCTATGACGAGGTTGGCGAAGCCGTAGCGGCAAACAAGCCGCACGTCGTCGCGATCGACTATGGCTCGAAGCACAATATCTTCCGCAATCTGGCAAAAGCCGGGGCGCGGGTGACGGTGCTGCCGGCGCAGGCGAGCTTCGAGCAGGCGATTTCGTTCGCGCCCGACGGCTTCTTCCTGTCGAACGGCCCTGGCGATCCTGCGGCGACGGCCGAATATGCCGTTCCGGTGATCAGGGAGATGCTCGACAGCGGCAAGCCGGTGTTCGGCATCTGCCTCGGCCACCAGCTGATGGCGCTCGCAGTGGGCGCCACGACCAGCAAGATGTTCCAGGGCCATCGCGGCGCCAACCATCCGGTCAAGCGGCTGAGCGATGGCGCGGTCGAGATCACCAGCATGAATCACGGCTTCGCGGTGCTGGGCGAGAGCCTGCCGGAGAACGCGCGGGAGACGCATGTGTCGCTGTTCGACGGATCGAACGCGGGCTTCGAGCTGACCGACCGGCCGGCGTTCGCGGTGCAATATCATCCCGAGGCCAGCCCGGGGCCGCAAGATAGTTTGTATCTGTTCGAGAAGTTCGTGGGGATGCTGAAGTGATCGCTGCGGCGCTGCTTCTCCCTTTTCCGGCGATACAAAGTCAGAGCACAGTCGGCCCGTTCGCCATCGAAAGCATGCGTTTCCGCGAAGAAACCTCTCCCTATCCTCGCAATCGCAACGTGACCCTGCTGCAATGGAAGTCACCCAGCGGGCTCACCGTGTACAACCTCAGCGACGATGGCGAGTACGTCGTGGCTTCCTTCAAGGTCGAAGGACAGGGCGGCTGGTGCCAGTCCAGCCCCGCTCCGATCCGCCTGACCGCCCGGCCCAGCATGCGCTTCGATATCGATTGCAAACTGCTCGACTCCGCGCGGTCCAGCCGGCTCGCTTCCGAAATGCGGGCGGCGCGACCCTATTTCGCCGCGGCATATGCCCGTTTCTACGATGCGACGCTGCGGCAGCACGGCTCTGATCTGCAGCGTTGTCGCGAGACTGATTTCGGAAATCACGGCACGGTCTGCGTCCGTTACTGGGACGAACGACGCGCCGCGACCGATCAACCAAAGAACAAGCGAATTCCATAATGCCCAAACGCACCGACATCTCCTCGATCCTCGTCATCGGCGCGGGGCCGATCGTCATCGGTCAGGCGGCCGAGTTCGATTATTCGGGCACGCAGGCGGCCAAGGCGCTGCGCGAGGAGGGCTATCGAATCATCCTCGTCAATTCGAACCCCGCGACGATCATGACCGATCCCGAGATGGCCGACGCGACCTATGTCGAGCCGATCACGCCGGCGATCGTGGCGAAGATCATCGAGAAGGAGCGCCCCGATGCGGTGCTGCCGACGATGGGCGGGCAGACCGCGCTCAACACCGCGCTGGCGCTCGCCAACGACGGCACGCTGGGGAAGTTCGGCTGCATCATGATCGGTGCCGATGCCGAGGCGATCGACAAGGCCGAGGACCGGCTGAAGTTCAAGGACGCGATGACGAAGATCGGGCTCGAAAGCGCGCGTTCGGCGATCGCGCACAGCGAGGTCGAAGCACTGGCCGCGCTCGAGCATGTCGGGCTGCCGGCGATCATCCGGCCTAGCTTCACCATGGGCGGCTCGGGCGGCGGCATCGCCTATAATCGCGAGGAATTCATCGCGATCGTGCGGAGCGGGCTCGACCTGTCGCCGACCACCGAAGTGCTGATCGAGGAATCGCTGCTCGGCTGGAAGGAGTATGAGATGGAGGTCGTCCGGGATCGGAACGACAATGCCATCATCATCTGCTCGATCGAGAATGTCGACGCGATGGGGACCCATACCGGCGACTCGATCACCGTCGCGCCGGCGCTGACGCTGACCGACAAGGAATACCAGATCATGCGCAATGCATCGATCGCGGTGCTCCGGGAAATCGGCGTCGAAACAGGTGGTTCGAACGTACAGTTCGCAGTCAATCCGAAGGATGGCCGGCTGATCGTCATCGAGATGAACCCGCGCGTGTCGCGGTCGTCGGCGCTGGCTTCGAAAGCGACCGGGTTTCCTATCGCCAAGGTCGCTGCCAAGCTGGCGGTGGGTTATACGCTCGACGAGATCACCAACGACATCACCGGGGCGACGCCGGCGAGCTTCGAGCCGACGATCGACTATGTCGTCACCAAGATCCCGCGCTTCGCCTTCGAGAAGTTTAAGGGCGCCGAGCCGGTGCTCGGCACCGCGATGAAGTCGGTCGGCGAAGTCATGGCGATCGGCCGCAACATCCACGAGTCGATGCAGAAGGCGCTGCGCGGACTTGAGACCGGGCTCTCGGGCTTCAACAATGTCGATCGGCTCGCCGGCGCCCCGCGCGACGAGATCGAGGCGGCGCTGGCGATCCGCTCGCCCGATCGGCTGCTGAACGCGGCGCAGGCGCTGCGCGAGGGCTTCACCGTCGCCGAGGTGCATGCGCTGACCAGCTACGACCCGTGGTTCCTCGAGCGGATCCACGAGATCGTGCGCGCCGAGGAGCAGGTGTGCCGCGATGGCCTGCCGCGCGACGCGGCGGGGATGCGGCGGCTGAAGGCGATGGGCTTCAGCGACAAGCGGCTCGCTTATCTGGCGCTCAAGTCAGTCAACATGCGGCGCGGCTCGGAGACGATGGCGCGGAGCCATGGCCTGATCGGCGAGGTCGCCAAGGCGATGAGCGGCGGCGTCACGGAGGCAGACGTGCGCAAGCTGCGCCACAAGCTCGGGGTGCGCCCGGTGTTCAAGCGGATCGACACCTGTGCGGCCGAGTTCGAGGCGAAGACGCCGTACATGTACTCGACCTATGAGGCGCCCAGCTTCGGCGAGCCCGAGAACGAGTCCAATCCGACCGATCGCAAGAAGATCGCGATTCTCGGCGGCGGGCCGAACCGGATCGGGCAGGGGATCGAATTCGACTATTGCTGCTGCCATGCCTGCTTCGCGCTCGCCGATGCGGGTTATGAGACGATCATGGTCAATTGCAATCCGGAGACGGTGAGCACCGATTACGACACCTCGGACCGGCTTTATTTCGAGCCGCTGACCGCCGAGGACGTGCTCGAGATCCTCGAGGTCGAGAAGTCGAACGGCGAACTGGTCGGCGTGATCGTCCAGTTCGGCGGGCAGACCCCGCTCAACCTCGCCAAGGCGCTCGAGGATGCCGGCATTCCGATCCTCGGCACCTCGCCTGACGCAATCGATCTTGCCGAGGATCGCGAGCGTTTCGCAGATCTCGTCGCCAAGCTGGGCCTCAAACAGCCTGCCAATGGTCTCGCCCGGAGCCGTGACGAGGCAGTTGCCGCGGCCGAGCGGATCGGCTTCCCGGTGCTGATGCGGCCGAGCTACGTCCTCGGCGGGCGGGCGATGGAGATCGTCGACACGATCCAGCAGCTCGACGATTATATTCAGACTGCGGTGCAGGTCTCCGGCGACAGTCCGGTGCTGATCGACCAATATCTGCGCGACGCGATCGAAGTCGATGTCGATGCGATCGCCGACGGCGAAGACGTGGTCGTGGCCGGGGTGCTCGAGCATATCGAGGAAGCCGGCGTCCATTCGGGCGACAGTGCCTGCTCGATTCCGCCGTACAGCCTTTCCGCCGAGATCGTCGCCGAGATCGAGCGGCAGACGCAGGCGCTGGCGCGTGCGCTCAAGGTCAAGGGGCTGATGAACATCCAGTTCGCGGTGAAAGATGGCCAAGTCTATCTGATCGAGGTCAATCCGCGCGCGAGCCGCACGGTACCCTTCGTCGCCAAGGCAATCGGCATTCCGATCGCCAAGATCGCGAGCCGGGTGATGGCGGGTGAGAAGCTCAAGGACCTGCCCAAAATCGACCGCGACATTGACTATATCGCGGTCAAGGAAGCGGTGTTTCCCTGGGGGCGCTTCCCCGGGGTGGATCCGGTGTTGTCGCCCGAGATGAAGTCGACGGGCGAAGTGATGGGCATCGACCGCGACTTCGCCACTGCGTTCGCCAAGTCGCAGCTCGGTGCCGGAACGGTTCTGCCTTCCTCGGGCACGCTTTTCGTAAGCGTCAAGGATAGCGACAAGACCGTGGTGCTGCCGGGCGTTCGGATCCTTGCCGATCTGGGCTTCAAGATCATCGCTACCGGCGGCACCGCCTCCTACCTCGAAGCCGAGGGGATCGCGGTCGAGCGCGTCAACAAGGTTGCGCAGGGCCGCCCCCACATCGTCGACCGGATCCAGGACGGCGACGTCGCGCTGATCTTCAACACGACCGAAGGCTGGCAGTCGCTCAAGGACTCCGCGAGCATCCGCGCGACGGCGATGGCGCAGAAGATCCCGTATTTCACCACCGCGCCGGCTAGCGTGGCGACGGCGCGGGCGATTGCGGCGCTTTCGGGGCAGACGCTTGATGTTTGCCCTTTGCAGTCTTATTATTCGCAATCGCACAATTGATCTCCCCCAATCGGTGTTAATGTGCGGGCGTACCCCTTGTGGGACGCTTGGGGATTGAGGCGTTTGAAGGACGGATGGAATGGCCACGGTCGAAAAGATGCCGATGCTCAAGGAGGGCTATGAGAAGCTCACCGCCGAGCTGAAGCGCCTCAAAGCGGAACGTCCCTTGATTGTGGACGCGATCGAAGAAGCGCGCGCCCATGGCGACCTTTCTGAGAATGCCGAATATCACGCCGCCAAGGAGCAGCAGGGCCAGAACGAGGCGACGATCTCGGATATCGAGGGCAAGCTGAGCCGCGCCCAGATCATCGATCCCAAGGACCTGTCAGGCGACAAGGTCGTCTTCGGCGCGACGGTCACGTTGCTCGACGAAGACGAAAAGCCGATCAAGTATCAGATCGTCGGCGAGACCGAAGCGGACGCCGCCAAGGGCCGTATCTCGTACAATTCGCCAATCGGTCGCGCCCTGATCGGGCGCAAGGTCGACGAGGAGGTCGAGGTCTCGGTGCCGGCGGGCGACCGCTATTATCTGGTCTCGAAAATCGAATTCATCTGAGCGCGGCGATGCGCCGGAGTTCGGCGACTGCACTTCTCGTTCTGGTGACGATCGCGGTCAGCGTCGTGGTGACGCTGGGCGGAGTCGACGCCTTCGAAGCGAGCATGCGCGCGGGGTTCATCCCCGCGCGGCTGAGTGGCATCCCAACCGATTATTATGCTGTTCCGACGCTGCTGACCCCGCTCAGTTGCACGCTGCTCCATGCCGGGCTGCTGCACCTTGCGATGAACATGCTGATGCTCGGCTACACGGGTAAGGAGACAGAGCGGGCGGTGGGGCCGTGGGGTATTGTCGTGCTGTATGTAGTGGGCGCCTATGCCGCCGCCTTCGCGCAATGGCTTCCCGATCCGCTATCGACCACGCCGATGATCGGAGCCAGCGGCGCCGCATCGGCGGTGGTCGGCGCATATTCGCTGCTGTTCGGGCGCTCGCGCGCAAAGGCGATCGGCCCGATCTCCGCACAGGTCGTGCACGTGGTTTGGCTGGCAGTCGCGTGGACGGTGGTCAATCTGCTGATCGCCTTCGCATTCCTCGGCGCCGGCGTCGCTGTCGCGGCCGCCGCCCATATCGGCGGGTTCATTGCCGGCCTTGCGCTGGTCCGTCCGCTGCTGCTGTGGCGCTGGCGCCGGGCCTGACCTGATCGGTCGCCCCGAGGATCAGGCGACAGGCTTGTCCAGATCGGGCTCGAGCAGACGGTGGAGGTGGACGACGACGTACCGCATCTCGGCGTCGTCGACGGTGCGCTGCGCAGCGGCGCGCCACGCTTTTTCGGCACTCGCATAATCGGCGAAGATGCCGACCACGTCGAGCTTCGAAGGGTCCTGAAAGTCGAGCGTCTGCGGATCGGTCACGCGACCACCGAAGACGAGGTGAAGCTTGCTCATCGATACTCCTGGGGAGAGCGGGTTGGCGCTGCCCTTACCGGGCAAAGCCGCACCCGCTCAACCCCGAACTCATCCCTAGGCCTTTTGGCCGGCGGTCCTGGCGGCATCGAGGATGTTGCCGAACAGCGCGGTCACGCGCTCCTTGGTAGCGTCGCGGTCCGGAACCAGCGACTCGATCTCCTGCCGGCCGGCGTCCTTCACCGCCTGCGCGGTAGCGGTAGCGCGCTGGGCGAGGGTGCGGCCGAGCGGATCGAGCAGCTCGCGCTCCTTCGCGGCGCGGGGGAGCAGAACGCCCACGAGCACGCCGAGCGCGACGCCGCCGGCGAGCAGCGCGATCGGATTGTCGCCGATCCCCTCGACCGCCTGGCGTGCGCGATCGGTCACGCTCTCATTCGCATTCGCGCCGCCGGATTGGGCGTTGCTGTTGGCGTTGCTCATCATCTTGTCCTTTCGTCGCGTACTTCGCGGATGTCTCTATGAGTTCAAACCCTCGGGGGCGGGCGCGGTTTCATCGCGGCGGCGAAGCAGGCGGGCGATCCAGCCGCGTGCGAAGACGAGCCCCACGGTGCCGGCGACCGCCGCCGCAACGAGCGGACGGCTGCGCACTACTTCGGCACCTTTGCGCGCGGTGGAGGCAACGCCCTGGGCAGCCGTTTCCACGGCATTCTGGGCGAGGTTGGATGGCTTGAGGCGATCCTGCACCTCTCCCAGCGTGGCGAACAGCCGGTTACGGGCGACCTGAACCTCGGCCTCGGCAGCGAGCAGCTCCGGACTGGTGCTCATGGCTCGCTCCCGAACAGCCGCAGAATGCGTTTGTACGCCAGCCAGCCGAGCAGGCCCGACAGCGCAAGCGCGGTGAGGATCACGATCAGCGTTGCGAGGCCGGGGCCGACAAGGGTGGCCAGCGACAGAATCAGGCCGACGAGCAATGCGGTGACCGCGGACAGCGCGATGACCAGCGCCGCGGCACCGAAGATCAGCCCGCCTTTGGCCTCACCGAGCTTGCTCGTGGCGAGCGTGCGGTAATAACCGATCTCGGCACGAGCGAAGCCCTTGCCGTCCTCGACGAGCCGACCGATCAGCGCGCCGATGCTCTCTTCCTGTGTCTCCGGCGCGTCCACCCCCCGGTTTCCCTTCAGGCGCTGGTGGTCTGGGTCGACTGGCGCTCGCCCTGATCAGCCGCGGCGTCCACGCCCGACTTGATCAGCCGGGCGAGCACGAAACCGACGGCTGCCGCCGTGCCGACCGCGATCGCCGGGCTCTTGCGAACGAAAGCGCTGGCGTCCGCGATCAGATCGTCGACTTCCTTGCCGCGGAGCGACTCGGCGAAGCCGGCGATGCCGTCGGCGGCCGAGCGGGCATATTGGCCATATTCGGCGCCGAGCTTGGCATCGACGTCGGATGCGGCATTCTGCATCAGCCGCGCCACTTCATCGAGGGCGGTAGTCGCGCGCTCCTTGCCCTGGCCGGCGAATTCGCGCGCGCGGTCAGCGGCCTGCGTGCCGAGCTTCGAGGCTTCTTCCTTGATCTGCTGCGTCGTGCCGCGCCTCGGCTCGGCGAGGTCGTCCGCCGCCTCGAAGCTGATCGCGGCCGGACCGGCATTGCCGGCGGTCGCCTCGAGCGTCGGATCGGCCTCGAAACTCACTTGCTCGCCGGTGGTGTTTGCGCCGCCGGTGGAATTGTCGTTCGCGTCAGCCATGCCTTGGGCCCTTTCCATGTGTCGTGGAGAGAACCATGGCCACCCGCGCCGGTTCCATCCTCTGCGTTGCCCGGCGGCGTGGGAGCGGTTAGAGGCTCGCGCGCGCCTTCGGGCAAATCGATATACCCTAAGTAGGGAGACCGTTACGTGACCGCAATCATCGACATCCATGCCCGCCAGATCCTCGACAGCCGGGGTAATCCCACGGTGGAGGTCGATGTCCTGCTCGAAGACGGCAGCTTCGGCCGCGCCGCGGTGCCGTCGGGCGCCTCCACCGGCGCGCACGAAGCCGTCGAAAAGCGCGACGGGGACAAGTCGCGCTGGCTGGGCAAGGGTGTCGAAGCCGCGGTCGAAGCGGTGAACAGCGAGATCGCCGAAGCCGTGCTTGGGCTCGATGCCGAGGACCAGGCCGATCTCGACTATGCGATGATCGATCTGGACGGGACCGAGAACAAGGGCCGGATTGGCGCGAACGCGATCCTCGGCGTCAGCCTCGCCGCGGCCAAGGCGGCGGCCGATGCGCGCGGGCTGCCGCTCTATCGCTATGTCGGCGGCGTCAACGCGCACGTCCTGCCGGTGCCGATGATGAACATCATCAACGGCGGCGAGCATGCCGACAATCCGATCGACTTCCAGGAATTCATGATCGTCCCGGTCGGCGCCGAGAACATCGTCGAGGCGGTCCGCTGCGGCTCTGAGATTTTCCACACGCTGAAGAAGAAGCTCCACGAGAAGGGTCTCGCGACCGGCGTGGGTGACGAGGGTGGCTTTGCGCCGAACCTGAGCTCGACCACCGACGCGCTCGACTTCATCATGTCGTCGATCGACGCTGCCGGCTACACCCCGGGTGACGACGTGATGCTCGCGCTCGATTGCGCCGCGACCGAATATTACCGCGATGGCGCCTACAAGATGGTCGGCGAGGGCAAGACCTTCTCTTCCGCCGAGAATGTCGATTTCCTCGCCGGTCTGGCCGCCAAATATCCGATCTTCTCGATCGAGGACGGCATGGCCGAGGACGATTGGGAGGGCTGGAAGGCGCTGACCGACGCGATCGGCGGCAAGGTCCAGCTGGTCGGCGACGACCTGTTCGTGACCAATCCCAAGCGGCTCAAGCGCGGCATCGACGGCGGCTATGCCAACTCGCTGCTGGTCAAGGTCAATCAGATCGGGACGCTGACCGAGACGCTCGACGCGGTCAGCCTCGCCCAGCGCTCGTCCTACACCGCGGTGATGTCGCACCGCTCGGGCGAGACCGAGGACGCGACGATCGCCGATCTCGCGGTCGCGACCAATTGCGGACAGATCAAAACCGGCAGCCTTGCGCGTTCGGATCGGCTCGCCAAGTACAACCAGCTCATCCGCATCGAGGAGGAACTGGGCGATGCCGCGCGCTATGCCGGGCGTTCGGTTCTGAAGGTCTGATTCCGTAGAAGTGCGACCTTGATTAACGGGGTTGGTTACGCGAAAGCTAACCCCATGGCGCGCAACTCTCCGATCCGTACCCTGTTGCGCCGCGCGGGGCTTCCCGCCGCGGTGCTCATCGCCATCGGCTTTTTCGGCTATAACGCGGTGTTCGGACCGACCGGAATCATGAAGGCGCGCGAGTTCCGGGTCGAACTCGCGCAGAAGAACGCCGAATATGCGGCGCTCGCCAAGAAGCGTGCCGAGTTGAAGAACCGGGTCGATCTGCTCGATCCGAAGCGCGGTGCCGATCCCGACATGGTCGACGAGCTGGTGCGCAAGCAGCTCAACGTCGCGCGTCCCGACGAAGTGATCGTGCCGCTCGACAAATAGTCGGGCGACGGCCCTGCCGTGGCGTTCAACATCTTCAATTGGTAACGAATTTTACCTTCTCTGCGGGTTTCGCCCGCGGAGCGCTCGCGCGCGCACCCGGCAGGGGGTGAACGGCCGGCTTTCCCGCGCGTTGACGTTGCGTCCCGGCCAAGAACGCGCTTATAGGCGCGCACCGACCTTCCCCGGGCATGAGGATTTCCTGTGGCCAAAGCACCGGCACGCAAAGCGTCCACCGAACCTGCGGTACCGAACCGCGAACGTCCAAACGAACCAGAGCGGTACAACGCCTCCAAGGAGGAGCTGCTCGAATTCTACAAGCAGATGCTGCTCATCCGCCGCTTCGAGGAGAAGGCGGGGCAGCTCTACGGGCTCGGCTTCATCGGCGGCTTCTGCCACCTCTATATCGGCCAGGAAGCGGTCGCTGTCGGCCTGCAGTCGGCGCTGGACGGCGACAAGGATTCGGTGATCACGGGCTATCGCGATCACGGCCACATGCTCGCCTACGGCATCGATCCCAAGGTGATCATGGCCGAGCTGACCGGGCGTGGCGCCGGCATCAGCCGCGGCAAGGGCGGCTCGATGCACATGTTCTCGACCGAGAAGAAGTTCTACGGCGGCCACGGCATCGTCGGCGCGCAGGTCTCGCTCGGCACCGGCCTCGCGTTCGCGCACAAGTATAACGAGGACGGCGGCGTCGCCATGTCGTACTTCGGCGACGGCGCGGCGAACCAGGGCCAGGTCTATGAGGCCTTCAACATGGCCGAGCTGTGGAAGCTCCCGATCATCTTCGTGATCGAGAACAACCAGTACGCCATGGGCACCAGCGTCAATCGCGCCTCGTCCGAGGACCAGCTGTACAAGCGCGGCGAGAGCTTCCGCATTCCCGGCATCCAGGTCGACGGCATGGACGTGCTCGCCTGCCGCGGCGCCGCCGAGGAAGCGCTCGCATGGGTACGCAGCGGCAAGGGGCCGATCATCCTCGAGATGAAGACCTATCGCTATCGCGGCCACTCGATGTCGGACCCGGCGAAGTACCGTTCGCGTGAAGAGGTGCAGTCGGTCCGCGACAAGTCCGACCCGATCGAGGCGGTCAAGCGCGAACTCGGCTCGCTCGGCGTCACGGAAGAGCAGCTCAAGCCGCTCGAGGCCGAGATCCGCAAGGTGGTGAACGAAGCCGCCGATTTCGCCGAGCAGACCCCCGAACCCGACCCCGCGGAATTGTACACCGACGTGCTGGTGGAGACCTATTGAGATGGCGATCGAACTCAAGATGCCGGCACTCTCGCCGACCATGGAAGAGGGCACGCTCGCCAAGTGGCTCGTCAAGCAGGGCGACACGGTGAAGTCGGGCGACATCCTCGCCGAGATCGAGACCGACAAGGCGACGATGGAATTCGAGGCGGTCGACGAAGGCACGATCGCGCAGATCCTCGTCACCGAGGGTACCGACAACGTGAAGGTCGGCACGGTGATTGCGCTGATCGCCGGCGAGGGCGAGGATGCCTCCGCCGCGGCTGCAACGCCTGCGCCGACTGCTGCGCCGCAGGAGACGCCGGCCGATCAGAAGACCGAGCCGACGGCCGAGAACAGGCCGCAGGAGACCGGCACGGCGCAGCTCACCGCTGCGGCCGAAAAGACCGCGGTCGAGAGCGATCCGGCGATCCCCGCCGGCACCGAGATGGTCAAGACGACCGTGCGCGAAGCGCTGCGCGACGCGATGGCCGAGGAAATGCGCGCAGATCCGCGCGTGTTCGTGATGGGTGAGGAAGTCGCCGAATATCAGGGCGCCTACAAGGTCACCCAGGGCCTGCTCGACGAGTTCGGCCCGAAGCGCGTCATCGACACGCCGATCACCGAATACGGCTTTGCCGGCGTCGGCACGGGCGCGGCGATGGGCGGGCTGAAGCCGATCGTCGAGTTCATGACGTTCAACTTCGCGATGCAGGCGATCGATCATATCATCAACTCGGCCGCGAAGACCAATTACATGTCCGGCGGACAGATGCGCTGCCCGATCGTGTTCCGCGGGCCCAACGGCGCCGCGAGCCGCGTCGGCGCGCAGCACAGCCAGAACTACGGTCCCTGGTATGCCAGCGTTCCGGGCCTGATCGTGATCGCGCCCTACGACGCGGCCGATGCCAAGGGGCTGCTCAAGGCGGCCATCCGCAGCGAGGATCCGGTCGTGTTCCTCGAGAACGAGCTGATGTACGGCCGCAGCTTCGAAGTGCCCAAGCTCGACGATTTCGTGCTGCCGATCGGCAAGGCGCGGATCGTCCGCCCGGGCAAGGACGTGACCCTCGTGTCCTATTCGATCGGTGTCGGCGTCGCGCTCGAAGCGGCGGAGACGCTGGCGGGCGAGGGCGTGGATGCCGAGGTCATCGACCTGCGCACGCTGCGCCCGCTCGACACCGCGACCGTGCTCGAGAGCCTCAAGAAGACCAATCGCCTCGTCGTCGTCGAGGAAGGCTGGCCGGTCTGCTCGATCGCTTCGGAGATCGCCGCGGTGGTGATGGAGCAGGGCTTCGACGACCTCGACGCGCCGGTGCTGCGCGTCACCAACGAGGACGTGCCGCTGCCCTATGCCGCCAATCTCGAGAAGCTCGCGCTCGTCGACGCCGCTCGGGTGGTCGCGGCGGTCAAGAAGGTCACTTACCGCTGATCCGCCGGGCGGCGCCTCTGTGGGGGCGCCGCCTGCGACTCAGCAGGTCGACGGGGTGACGCCAGCGACCTTGTATACGCCGTCGGGATGCGTCGGGTTGGGATTGACGGCGCCGTTCGACAGCTTGGCGTCGCTGCTGGTGTCGCGCCGGTCGCGCACCAGCATCGAAGCGATTTCGGTGATCGCCGTGCTCGGCGCCGCCGACGTCTTGATGAGCGGGTCATACTCGTAATAGACCTCGACGAACATCGCGACGCCGTCGTCGGTCGGCATAGCGAGGCGGCCCGCAGGACCCATGCCGTCGAGATTACCGGTCCCCGCGACTCCCCATGACGAGCCATGGGTAATCTTGTCGCCCCTGCAGCGTTGCCAGCGAATGCGGAACTTGTCGGGCTTGGCGGGATCGGGCTCGACGCTCGAGATGATTACCCGTCCGTTCTTGAACAGATCGAGCAGGCCCGATTGATATTGCGCGCCGATGAGCAGATCGTTGATGTCCGCCTCGGTGATCGTCTTGGCTTCGAGCTGGCTGCCGGTGCCGATCCGCGCGGCGTTGTCGGCGATCTGCAGCGCCATCTGACTGACCCGCATCTTGGTGACCACATATTTGGTGATCTCGATCCCGGTCAGGCTGAAGAACAGGAAGAGCGGCAGCACGAGGGCGAATTCGAGCAGCGCGACACCGCTGGTGTCCGCCCGCAGCCGCCGAACCCGCGCGGCGAAATCGGCGAGCATGCTCATGCGCAGTTCCTCACCGTCTTGGGGCCGTAGCTTTCCTGATCGCCAAAAGGCTGGTTGCGCAGGATCGTCGTCGCTTTGACCGTGACCTTCTGGGAGGCGCCGATCAGGCCGTAGAGCGGGAAGGTGCGCGGATAGCTGATCGAGGCCGTATAGACGACCGCATCCTTGGCGCCGCCTTGTCCGGCATTGCCGCCGTCGCGATCCCAGGCGTTGTTGTTGTTGGCGTCTTCATACGGTTCGCCGGCGTCGCACACTTCGTTCTTGTTGGTGTCGCTCCAGATCTCCGCCTTTGCAGCGGCCGCGTCCGAGAAAGTCCGATAGAAGCGGCGCGTGATCTTGAGGTCGCCATTGTTGGAGATCGCCATGACCTGCTTCTTGACGCGCTCGTCGAACTTGGTCTGCATCGCGACCGTGCTGCCGCCCTCGAGCGTCGCATCGCGGGCGGTCTTCTGAACGATGCCCTGCAACGCGCCTTCCATGTAGAGCGTGTGGCCCATGTCGTAGGTGCCGAGCAGGGTGAGCGCCATCACCGGCGCGATCATCGCGAACTCGACGATCGTCGCGCCGCGTTCGTCGCTGCATAGTGCCCGCACATGGCCGGCGATGCTCGACAGGGTGGCCGTCGAGGGGCGGGGAAGCCGTCGCGTCATTTCGTGAGCCTCAGCTGGGAGATCTGGTCGGCGATCTTCTTGAAGGTCTTCTGCAGCTCCTCCGAGCTGGTCGCCTTGAAATAGCGGCCGCTCGACGCGCATGCCTCCAGGCGATCCTCGGTGCTGTTCGCGAGGTTGCCGAACGCCACGACCCAGAGCGTGATGTTCTTGTTCTTCACGGCGGTGCAGAGCGCGGTGTAACGGGCGTTGACCTGCGTGGTCAGCGTTCCGGTATCGGTGCAACCCTCGGTAGGCGCGACGCTCGGATCGGTCTGGCGCCGATCGAACCACGCTACGCCATAAGCGGTGTAGTTCTCGGCCTGTGTGCAGGTGTCACCGTCGGTCATGAAGATCAGGTGACGCTCAATCTCGCCGCCCTTGGCCGTGAGCGCGTTCTCCGACCCGAAAATGCCGGTGGGCGACATCAGCCGCGCGCCCCAAAGCAGGCCGATATCGTGATAGGTGTTACCCGAGGGCACGAGCGCATCGACATAATCGTCGAAGTCGCTTGCGTTGGGCCATTTCTGCATTTTGCGCGCGGGTTCGGGGCACGCATAGATCGACTTGTTGTTGTAGATCGCGACGGTCGATGCGATCTCCGCCAGGTTGAAGCTGCCGCCGCTGCGCGCGAGCGTCCTGCGGGTGTAAATCGTATCGGGCAGCGCCGGACCCCAATAGGTGTCGGCCGAGTTCGGCACGAGGTCGATGTCGAGATCCTTGGCGCCGCTCGGGATCGGCGAATAGGTCGCCTGACGAACGGTCGCGCGCTCCTCGATACAGCCCTCCCAGTTGATCGTCTTCATCGTGCCGCTCCCACCGATGGGGAGCTGAAAATTGTCGTTCCAGGTTGTGCCGTTCTTCAGCGCGGCCACCGGATGACTGATGGCGCCGTACTTCCACTGGGCGGCGGTGCCGTTCCAGTCGCGATATCGAGAAGAGCAGTTCGAGCCGGAGCCGGAGGTTTGCCACTGTCGCGCTTCGGTATCGTCGGTGACGGCGCCGCACCCGTTCTGCCAGCTGCTCCATGCGCCCCATCCGCCCGACGGCGTATTGGTCAGTTTGCGGCTCTGATAGGTCCAGCTGTCGGCAAACCATTCGGGTTTGAGGAGTTTGCCGACATTGACGTTGGTCGCGTAGGGCACGAAGCCGAAGCGGATCTGTACGTCGTTGCCGGTACCACCGCTCGGCGCGCCGCCTACACAGGTCGCATCGGTGTCAAGCCGGGCGACGATTTCGTAAAAGCACTTCACCGCGACCTTGAGCGCCGTGATCTTGTTGACCGTGTCGCCGGGCTGCGGATCCGCCATCGAGCCGGTGGTGTCGAGCACGAACATCACGTCGGTGTTGGGCAGCCGCATTTCGGCGTCGCAGGTGACGCTCAGCGTCTCGTCGCCGCGGCCGAAGATCTTCATCAGCGTCATCGGCAGTTCGGCCGAGGCGCTCCCGCTGACCTTGCCGGCATTTTCGGTGAACGTGCTCGTGACGGTTTTGACGCCATAGGCATTACGGTTGTAGTTGGCCGTGAAATACTTCTCGGCCATCTGCCTGGGCATGTAATTGTCCTGCGCCCAGGTGCCGCCGCCCATCGACTTGCGGCCGGCAAGCGCGCCGGCGTCGCAGGCATGTTGCAGCCGCGTCTTGACGATGTACATGCGGCTGATGTCGAGGCCGCCACCCACCAGACCGGCAAGCGGGATCAGCGCGATGGCCATCACCGCGAGGGTATTGCCGCGCGTGTCGCGGCCGAGGCGCGTCACGAGCGCCCTTGCCTTCGTCCAGCTCTGCCAAATGCCCATCATCATTGCGATCCCGGTCCCCGATCAACGTCGCGCAATGCCACGTCCGGAGCTAACGCCCTCTAAATTCAGGTGGTTAACGGGGCGCTTATGGAAGCTAGGGGTATGACCGGAGCGACGGTGGAGGATCCGGAGCGGGCGCTGGCCTTTTCCTATGCTCCTGCGGGCCGAAGCGCGGCCCTGGCAGCGCTGCTCGCGCTCGACGACGCGCTGGCACAACTGCTGCGCACGACGCGGGAGCCGGCGCTCGGCCAGATGCGGCTGGCGTGGTGGCGCGAGGCGCTGGCGCGGCTGGACGGCGCGCCGGCGCCCGCCGAGCCGGTGCTCAAGGCATTGGAGCGCGAAGTGCTGGGACGCGGGATCAGCGGCGCCTCGCTGGTGCCCATCGTCCATGGCTGGGAGGTGCTGATCGAAGAGGAGACGCTCGACCGCGACGCGCTGCTACGCTTCGGCGAGGGCCGCGGGCACGTGTTCGTGGCGGGCGGCGCCGCGATCGGGGCGGCACCGTCGGATCCGCTCGCCGCCGCGGGACAGGGCTGGGCGCTCGCCGACCTTTCGCGCAACCTGCACGGAGGGGGCGAAGCCGCGATGGCGCGGAAGATGGCGGCGGACCTGCTCGACACGGCGGCGGCGGCGCGCTGGAGCCGCGAGGGGCGGGCACTCGGCGCGCTCGCACATCTGGCGCGGCTGGACCTGCGCGTGCCGGAGGGACAGGTGCCGCGCGTCGGCGCCCCGCACCGGGTCGGACGCCTGCTCTGGCACCGTCTGACCGGTCGTTAAAGCGCTTTGCCCGCGCGCAGGACAGGCGTAGCATGCTGTTATCGGCGATCGGGGGAGACCTTCGATGTGGCGCTATTTGGCGGTGGCGGGCGCGGCGGTGTTGCTGGTGCTCGCGGGCATATTCCTGTTTCGCGGATCGGCCGCACGCGAGCTGGTCCTTCCGGCCGCTCCGGCGGCACGCGCGGCGGCTCTGGCTCCGGAGGAAGACGCGCTTCCCGCGGAGGCGCCACGAGCCACCGACAAGACGCGCGAGCAGAAGCGCTTCGATCGCTATGACAAGGACCGCAACGACGCGGTAACCCGCGAGGAATATCTACTTTCGCGCCGCAAGGCCTACGCCAAGCTCGACGTCAATCGCGATGGCCGGCTCGACTTCGAGGAGTGGGCGCTCAAGACCACCACCAAGTTCTCCGGGGCCGATGCGGACAAATCGGGCGCGCTGACCCGGGCCGAATTTACCGCGACCGCACCGAAGGCCCGCGCCGGGGTCAAGCCGCGCTGCGTCTGCCCGGCCGTACCGGCGAAGGACGAAGCTGAGGACTAGGCCGCGACCCAGCCGCTAAAGGCTTCGCGCGCGCGGCTGGTGTAGAGCAGCTTGCGATCGGCCTTTTTCGAGCGGCCCTCGATCGGCGGGAACAGCCCGAAATTGACGTTCATCGGCTGGTAGGTCTCGACCTCCGCCTCGCCGGTGATGTGCGCGAGCAGCGCTCCCAGCGCGGTCTCGCGCGGCGGTGCCGGGAGCGTTCGCCCGGCTAGTTCGGCAGCGGCGAATCTGCCGGCGAGCAGTCCGATCGCGGCGCTTTCGACATAGCCTTCGCAGCCGGTGATCTGGCCCGCGAAACGGATGTTCGGACGCGACTTCAGGCGCAGCGTGCGGTCGAGCAGTTCGGGCGAGCGGATGAAGGTGTTCCGGTGCAACCCGCCCAACCGGGCGAACTCGGCGTTCTCGAGCCCCGGAATGGTGCGGAACAGCGCGACCTGCGCGCCGTATTTCAGCTTGGTCTGGAAGCCGACCATGTTCCACAGCGTGCCCGAGGCATTGTCCTGGCGGAGCTGGACAACGGCATAGGGCCAGCGGCCGGTGCGCGGATCGTCGAGCCCCACGCCTTTCATCGGGCCGTAGCGCAGCGTGTCGACGCCGCGCTCGGCCATCACCTCGATCGGCATGCAGCCTTCGAAATAGGGAACGTTCTCCCATTCGCGAAACTCGGTCTTCTCGCCGGCGATAAGACCGGCGTGGAAGGCGAGATACTGGTCCTTGTCGAGCGGGCAGTTGATGTAGTCCTTGCCCGACCCCTTGTTCCAGCGCGACTGGTACCAGGCAGTCGTGAAGTCGATGCTCTCAAAGTGAACGATAGGGGCGATCGCGTCGAAAAAGGCGAGCTGTTCCTTGCCGGTCGCCGTGCCGATGCTCTGGGCGAGCCCGGAAGCGGTGAGCGGTCCGGTCGCGACGATCGTCAGCCCCTCGGCGGGAAGCTGGTCGACGCGCTCGCGAACGATCGTGATGTTGGGATGGGCCGCCAGCGCAGCGGTGACGCCGTCGGCAAAGCCGTCGCGGTCTACTGCCAGTGCCGAGCCCGCCGGCACCTTGTGGATGTCGCCCTGGGTCAGGATCAGCGAACCGAGATCGCGCATCTCCTGGTGGAGCAGGCCGACGGCATTGCGTTCGGCATCGTCCGAGCGGAACGAATTGGAGCAGACCAGCTCGGCGAGCCTGTCGCTCTGGTGGGCGGGGGTCATTTCCCCCGAGCCGCGCATCTCCGAGAGCTTAACCTTGTACCCGGCCTGGGCGAGCTGCCATGCGGCTTCGGAGCCGGCGAGGCCGCCGCCGATGATATGGATGTCGTGAGTCACACCGGCGCGAATAGCGGGATGTGCGGCGCATGACAAAGCCTGTGGCCGCGTTATGGTCGCGGGATGGATCCTCGCATGACCCGGCCCCTGTTCCTCGCCGCCTTGATCGCGGGCGCCAGCTACTACGCGACGCACTGGATTCCGGTCGCGCCGGCGCTGGATGCGATCTGGAAAGGTGCCGGGGTCGGGCTGCTGGCGGTCTGGGCGGCAGCGCAGGCGCGCTCGACCGATGGCTGGCTGATTGCCGGCGCGCTCGGGCTCGGCGCGCTGGGCGACGTGCTGCTCGAGACCCATGGCCTGACGATCGGGGCCGTGGCGTTTCTCGCGGGCCATGTCGTTGCCGCCGCTCTTTACCTGCGGAACCGGACGGGGCCCTGGTGGCAGGCGGCCGCGATCGCGTTGGCGGTGACGGTTGCAGCCTGGGCAATGCCGGTGGACCGGGCAGCAGCTCCGGGCATCGCGCTCTACGCCGCGGGACTGGGCGCGATGTTCGGAACGGCCGCGATCAGCCGATTTCCGCAGTCCAGCGTCGGTGTCGGTGCCGCGCTGTTCGTGCTCTCGGACCTGCTGATCTTTGGCCGGATGGGGCCGCTGGCGGGGTCGGCGCTGCCGGGGCTGCTGATCTGGCCAACTTATTTCGCCGGGCAGGCGCTGATCGCCTGGGGCGTGGTGCGGAGTTTGCGGAATGAAGATCTTCACGATCGGCTATGAAGCCACGACGATGGCCGAGTTCATCGCGGCATTGCAGCGCGCCGGGGTCGAGCGCGTGATCGACGTCCGCGCCGTGCCGCTGTCGCGGCGGCCGGGCTTCTCCAAGAACATTCTGGCCGCGAGCCTGAAGGAGGACGGCATCGAATATGTCCATCTCCGCAATCTCGGCACGCCCAAGCCCGGCCGCGACGCCGCCAAGAAGGGCGACGTCGCCACGCTCGAGGCGGTGTACGAGACGCAGCTCGGTCTGCCCGAGGCGCAGGCCGAGGCGGCAACGATGCGCGCGCTCGCCGCCGAGAAGCCGAGCGCGCTGCTCTGCTTCGAGCGCAACCCGCAGCATTGCCACCGCACCTTGCTGCTCGCCGCGGAGGGCGAGGGCGCCGAAGTCGAGGACCTGTTTCCCTGAGCTGCAGCAGGAGTGACCAACCATAATCGACCATGTCGGATTCGCCGTTTCGGATCTCTCCCGATCGAGCGCCTTCTACGCCGCCGCGCTCGCGCCGCTCGGCCTTGCCGAGCTGATGCGGGTCACGCCCGAGCAGACCGAGGCGGGCGGCACCGCAATCGGCTATGGCAAGGACGGCAATCCGTTCTTCTGGATCGGCGACAATGAGCGCGTGGGCGAGGGTACGCATGTCGCTTTCACGGCGGCGAGCCGGGCCGAAGTCGATGCCTTCCACGCCGCCGCGCTCGCGGCCGGCGGCACCGATCATGGCGGCCCCGGCATCCGCGCCCACTATCATCCGAACTATTACGCAGCCTTTGTGCTCGATCCCGACGGACTCAATATCGAAGCAGTCTGCCACCGTTTGATGTGAGGGCAAAAAGCGGGGCGGCCGAAGCCGCCCCGTAGTTCGGGGAGAGCCGGCGCGGCAGGAGGGGACCTGACGCCGGCAGGAGGGCGGGTAATGGCGCCAGGTTGCACGAATGTTTCGCTTTGTTGCGCCGCTCGGCCAACGTCGCTCGCGATCCCGTTGACAAGTTGGAACGGCGAAGCTTTAGCTAAGCCCATGGGGACCGCGGTCTCCCCACGAGGCGACAGCCGAAGAATCGCGTCCTGATCGAAACTGGCCAAGGACGCCCTATGCCCTCGCTGAACAGCATTGCTCCCGACAAGCTCGCACGCCTGATCGGTACGCCCGGTTCTCCGCTCGTCATTGATGTCCGCCCGGAGGAGAGCGCGGCGCTCATTCCCAGCTCGATCCGGCGCTCCGCCGATGCGCTCGAACAATGGGCTGGCGCTCTGGCAAGCGCGGCCGTGGTCGTGGCCGACTCCGACGGACAAGCGGCCGCTCATGGTGTCGCGGCATGGCTGCGCAGCGAGGGCGTCGACGCCGAAGCCCTTGATGGCGGCGTTTCGGCATGGCGCGCGGCGGGATTGCCGTTGCTCGCCGCCGACAAGCTGCCGCGCCGCGATGCCGAGGGGCGCACGCTCTGGGTCACGCGGGCGCGGCCCAAGGTCGATCGCATCGCCTGCCCTTGGCTGATCCGTCGATTCGTCGACCCGCAGGCGCGCTTCCTGTTCGTGCCCCCCGCCGAGGTGCTCACCGTGGCGAGGACGCTCGGCGCCGCGCCGTTCGACGTGGCGCATGACGAGGTGTTCTGGAGCCATCGCGGCGAGCGCTGCACCTTCGACTTGATGGTCGAGGAGTTCGGGCTCGGCGACTTCCCCGCGATCGACTATCTCGCCTCGATCGTCCGCGGGGCCGATACCGGGCACCCCGAGCTGGTGCCCGAGGCGGCGGGGCTGCTGGCGGTGTCGCTGGGGCTGTCGCGGATGTATGCCGACGATCTCGAGCAGCTCGAGGCGGGGATGCTGGTATACGACGCGCTCTATCGCTGGTGCCGCGATGCGCGGAGCGAGACGCATGCCTGGACGTCGCACAAACCGCGCGAGGTGCGGGCATGAGCGAAGCACCGTCCGATATGCCGAGCGGAGCCGTGCGGCCGGCGCCGGTGACGCTGGGCGAGGCCTTCTGGGTCTGGCTGCGGGTGGCGATGCTGTCGTTCGGCGGGCCGGCCGGGCAGATCGCGGTGATGCACCGCATCCTCGTCGAGGAGAAGCGCTGGATCGGCGAGCAGCGGTTCCTGCATGCGCTCAACTATTGCATGCTGCTGCCCGGACCCGAGGCGCAGCAGCTCGCCACCTATATCGGCTGGCTGATGCACCGCGCGAAGGGCGGGATCGTCGCCGGGGTGTTGTTCGTGCTGCCGGGCGCGGTGTCGATCATGGCGCTGAGCTGGATCTATGTGCTGTACGGGCGGCTGGGCATCGTCTCGGCATTGTTCTTCGGCCTCAAGGCGGCGGTGCTCGCGGTGGTGCTGCAGGCGGTGGTGCGGATCGGCAGCCGGGCGCTGCGCTCAGGTGGCGCGCGACTGCTCGCCGCGGCGGCGTTCGTGCTGATCTTCTTCCTCGGGGTGCCGTTCCCGCTGATCGTGCTCGGCGCCGGGCTGATCGGCTGGTGGTCGGCGCGGGCTGGACATGCCGCCTTCCGGGGCGGCGGCGGGCACGGGGCGGGCAAGGGGCCGATCGTCGCCGATGCCGATACGCTGCTCGGCGAGGAACTGCCCGACCATGCCCGGCCGAGCTGGCGCGAGACGCTGCGCACCGCCTTGCTGTGGCTGGCGCTGTGGCTGGTGCCGGTGGCGGCATTGCTGCTCGCGCTCGGGCCGGACAATGTGTTCAGCCGCATCGCGACCTTCTTCTCGACGATGGCGGTAGTGACGTTCGGCGGCGCCTATGCGGTGCTCGCTTATGTCGCGCAGCAGGCGGTCGAGGGCTATGCATGGCTGCAGCCGACCGAGATGCTCGACGGGCTCGGCATGGCCGAGACGACGCCGGGGCCGCTGATCATGGTGCTCCAGTTCGTCGGCTTCCTCGGCGCATATCGCGACGCCGGCGGGCTCGACCCGCTGCTCGCGGCGACGCTGGGCGGGCTGCTCGCGACCTGGGTGACGTTCACGCCGTGCTTCCTGTGGATCTTCCTCGGCGCGCCGTTCATCGAGCGGCTGCGCGGCAATGCGGCGGTCTCTGGCGCGCTGTCGGCGATCACCGCGGCGGTGGTCGGGGTGGTGCTCAACCTCGCGCTGTGGTTCGCGCTGCACACCCTGTTCCGGGAGACGGTGCCGGTGCGCAGCGGGCCGCTGCGCTTCGATGCGCCGGTGCTCGCGAGCATCGACCCATGGGCGCTGGCGCTCGCAGCGGGCGCCGTCATCGCGGTATTCGTGCTGCGGGCGGGGGTGATCACCACGCTGCTCGCGACCTCGGCGCTGGGCGTGCTGCTCCATCTCGCGGGTGTGATCGGCTGATGCGGCGGAGACGATGGGCGGCGCTGGGCGCGCTCGCCGCGACCGCGGCGACGCCTGCCTTGGCGCAGGAGCGGGCGGCGGCCGACGGGCTGTCGCTCTCGGGCACCAGCCGGCTGCGGTACGAGTGGATCGATGGGCAGGCGCGCGCGGGGTTCAACAGCAGCGACGATCTGGTCAACCTGCGCACCACGCTGATGGCGCAATATAAGGACGGGGACTTCCGCGTCGTCGGCGAGCTGTGGGACAGCCGCGTGTACGAGGGCGATCCGGGCACGCCGATCACCACCGGCGAGGTCAACACGGTCGAGCTCGTCCAGGCATTCGTCGAGGCGCGGCGCAAGGACGTGCTCGGCGCCGGCAGCACCGCGACGCTCCAGGCCGGGCGGTTCCTGCTCAACCTCGGCTCCCGCCGGCTGGTCGCGGCGGACGATTACCGCAACACCACCAACGGCTATACCGGCCTGCGCGCCGATCTGGGCTGGCGCGGCGGCTGGAAGGCGAGCCTGATCTACACCCTTCCGCAGCAGCGCCGCCCCGACGATCCCGCCGATTTGCGCCGCAACGCCGTCGCCCCCGACCGCGAGGGCTTCGACCTCGTGCTGTGGGGCGGGCTGGTCAGCCGCAGCAAGGCGATCGGCAATGCCACGCTCGAAGCGTCGTTCTTCCACTTGGGCGAGCGCGACCGCCCCGGCCGCCCGACCCGCGACCGATCGCTCAACACCGCCGCGCTCCGGCTGATCCGCGATCCCGCGCCGAACACGCTCGACTTCGAAATCGAGGGCATGGTCCAGACCGGCCACATCGCCACCGGCCTCGCCGCCACCGCGCCGCGCCAGGCAGTGCGCGCCTGGTTCCTCCACGCCGATGCCGGCATCAGCTTCGGCGGCAGCTGGAAGCCGCGGCTGGCGATCGAATACGACCATGCCAGCGGCGACGGCCGGGGCGGGCGCTATGGCCGCTTCGACACGCTGTTCGGGATGCGCCGCGCCGATCTCGCCCCCTCGGGGCTCTACAACGCGTTCGGGCGGAGCAACTTCCTGAGCCCGGGGCTGCGGATCGAGGCGACGCCGGACAAAAGCACCGAGCTGATGGCGACGCTGCGGCCGATCTGGCTGGCGGCGCGGACCGACAGCTTCTCGACCACCGGGGTGCGCGACGCCAGCGGCCGATCGGGCTCGTTCGCCGGCACCCAGTTCGACGCGCGGCTGCGCCACAAGCTCTCCGAGGCGATCCGGCTCGAGCTCGACACGGTGCTGCTCGCCAAGGGCCGCTTCCTGCGCGACGCGCCGAACGCGCTGCCGGGGCGCTGGACGCGCTATGTCTCGCTGAACGCCACCGCTTCGTTCTGACCTTTTGTTGGATCGGCGCGGCTTGGCTTCACACTTTGCCCGCGCTTTGGGACATTCCGTTGCGCGGCCGGGCAACTTCATGACTCGCGCCCCTGTGGCGATTGCCGATCGGTCCGCGCCTTTGCTTCGACGGCGGCGCGTTCGGCCAGCGTGCGCGGCGCACGGTCGGCCGGACCATAGGGATCGAGCAGGCCGTGGACGCGCGGGCCATAGACGCGGCGCTCGTCGCGCTCCCGTCGCAGGCGCGCGAGCCGGTCCTCATAGGTTTCGACCGGCGCCGCTTCGGGCCAGGCGGGCGGGCCGAGCCGCAGCCGCGCCTCGATCTGCTCGAGCCAATGGGCGGTGCGTTCGGCGGTGCGGCGGTCGTGATCATACCAGCGGCCGTCCATGCTGCGCCGGTAGGCGCCGAGCGCGGCGATCATCAGCCGGATATTATACTTCTGCCGCCAGCCGATGATCGCGCCGCGGCGGACCACCGGCACGCGCTCGCCCTCGAGCGCGATCGGCGACGCGGCGTGGAGCTGGAGCGTGAGCCCCTGATCGAGCGCGACGTCCCACGCCGCGGCGAAGCTGTAGACATAACCGGGGCCGAGCGCCGCGGCCTCGGCCGGCGTCATCGGCGCGTCGGCGAGATTATGGGTGTGCAGCCTGACCCGGGCGCGGAGCTGATAGGCCGAGCGCGTCGACATGCCGACCGACGCCGCCGCCGCCCGCACCACCCCGGTGCGCGCGAGCGCCGCGATGAAGGCGATCTGGCGCTGCGCGGTCCAGCCGCTGGTGTGCACGCGCGCGGGGACGTGGGGGGTGAAGAGGAGGAGGGTGTCGGGCTGTTCCTGCTTGCGCATCGGGGTGACTCCGTAGCGAACAAAGAGGGAACATAGTGCGTAGTTAGGGTGTAGGAAAGGGCCTCCACGATCCCCACCTTTGACATTGAAAAGGCGACTTGCGGTTAGTGAGGCTGAACTACGCGGCCCGCGCGATGTTGAACTCAAAGAAGGCCGCGGCCGACCACCCTTTCGTCGCGCGTGATCAGAGTCGGTAGATGTGCGTCCGTGTACCCTTTGCTTTCTAATGTGAGTTTCGCTTGAGCGAGAGAATTCGCGATGGACGCACCGGAACTGAGCGACCGATAGAATCGCCCGGAGAACTCGCAAGCTGCGTCGTCGGCAATCGATTCAGACATTGCGATAACCGCCGGAACCACATCCAAGAAGCGCTCTGCTCCCTGAACCGTGTCGCAGGCAACAAGGACAAGCAACTTAGGGACAGCGCTTGTCGCTGCGAGGACCCGAGCGATCATGTCGAAATTCAATGTTGTTCCGCCGTCCAGTCCAGCTTTCTCATTGTCAAATAGCAACGTCTGCCCTCCGCCGTGACCAGAAAAATGAACAACGTGGGGCTGATAAGAATTTAATGTGTCAATTAATGTGTCTAGTGTCGGTGCTAGCGAAACCTTTAGTTCTACTTCGCCATTTTTGCTTTCCAGCCGTATGCCTTCATCAATGTACCGGGCTTCAATGCCGGTCTGTAGTGTCGCCCGGCTATCGGGGTTGGTTGCTAGCATTGCGATCTTCAGCCGCGCGCGCTTTCCCTCAACGCGGCGAGGCGCGGCAGTTTGACGCGTTCCCGAATGGGTCGTTGGTTTGACGAATGACAGACTCGCTTCGATAGCAGGGCGACGCTTCGTCGCGACCTTTTTCGCCGAAGCGGGGTCATCTGCATACTTCACAATGAGATCGCGATTGGCACGAACGAAAGGGTCTTTTCCGTACACCCAACGACTTCCGTCCTTGACGAGTCCGTTGTTCTCTGACCGAACAATCAGATGGTGCTTCGATAGCTGATCCAGTGCGTTTTGGGTAATCTGTGCATTACCTGTGATGCCGAGCAGGTCGGCTATCTGCCTCTTTGAGCGGGGTTTCGAACCTCGGCCGTATATCAGATTCAGTACAGAGCGACGGTGTTTGTCGCGACCGAGATGGCGCGCTAATCTCAAGACGGTCTCTTCAAAGTCGCCAGAAGAGTTTACAATTGTCGTCTGATTATTCATCTTCCGTCGGCTTTGAATTGGGCTTGGCGCCGGGAGCTTTCTTTCCGGACATCATTCTGCTCACCGTTGTTTGACTGATACCAAGCGCAGTCCCGAGCTTCGATTGAGAATATCCGCGTTCGGAAAGCTCGATCATTTTGATCTTGCGGATCATTTCAAGCTCGGACAATATCTTCTTTAGAGTGTCCTCCATTATCCAACCTCCTCTGTGGATGCGGGGGATCCCTTAGAAACGATCTTCGACATACCTTTGGGTAGCATTCGGCTCATAGTCGCTTCGCTCACACCTAGGGTAGCGGCGATTTGTCCTTGCCTTACCCCTTGCCGCAACAATTGAAGTATTGTGAGCATTTTAATTGCGCGCAGCTCACTTGCAATATCATCCACCTCCTTAGCCATCTTGATTATCCTTTAAAATCTTCTTCTTGGCTTCATAGACGGCCTGACTTACTGCCGCGCTTGTAGTCCCTACTATAGGTGCAACCTCTTTGGGGGTAAGGCCGGCCTCGGAAAGGAAGAGGATCTTCTGCTTTTTGGTTGGTAGATCGCGAACCGCTGAAAGCGACTGGACTTTCAGCAATGTTCGCAAGACATCCATAAGTTCTGCATGGTCAGGGTTGCTCATCGACGACCTCCCCCTTCGACGCCGTAGATTTTTTGTGCCTGGCCATTGCTACGCTAACGGTTTTGGCCGTTGTACCGAGCAAATTACTTATGAAGGTCGGTCCAAGGCCGGCACCGTAGAGGAATACGATCTTTTCACGTTGGGTCGCCATGCCTTTGACCGCGAGGGCTGCTTGAATTTTGATCAGCGTATCGATTTTGTCGTTTAGAGCGAGCAGGGGATCAGTCGGGGTCACTGCTTGGCCCCCTTCTTTATCAGCGCCTCGGGAAGCGGGTAGACGTGCATGGGGCGGGCCTCTCGCTTCTCTCCGACACGGATCACGATGCCTTCGTCGATCCATCGGTTCAGGGTTTTGCTGAAGTTGCTAGGATCAAGGCCTAGGTCCTTCGCAATCTCAGCCTGCGTTCTGCTACCGTCGCACAGGTTGAACGCCCGATGCTGCTTTTCCCCAGCGGTGGGCCCCATGATCTCCAAAATCTTGCCCGGCGAGAACGTCTGCCTCGCGACCGTGGCAAGAATTGCCCGAAGGTAAGTGTCCTGCGTTTCCATATCCGCTCCTGGCTAGCACCGTGACGATAGCCTTAATTATTCATTATCCATGAAGGTATGAATTAATGAAGGTTTGTTCAAGGGGTGACGCTCAGGCTCCGCAAACAAGTTGGGTGTAAGTCCAGCGTAGTGTGAATGGTAAACGCGACTACCTGCGCGGGGCACGATAGCCAGCCTCGATTCCAGTTATGCGAGCGGCTGACTCCAATTGAATATATTCAACGGGTTAGATGGCTGCTTCGTGAGCTCATTGGGCTCGCCAAGTGCTCGACTCCGGAAGGGTGCGTCTTCAGCGCGCCGGGATTTCAGGCGCATGACGTTATCGTCTTCTGGTCGATGCGATGCGCTGAGCATGTGCTTGGCACGACGGCTAAGACGATTGTAGGGGCTATGATCTTAGAGCGCGGGCAAAGCCCGCGCTTGCGTCGGACGGGTCAGCCGGCGAAGCCGTCTGCCCGCCGGCCGGGCGTTTCGGCGAGTCCGACTTTAGCTTGCGCTAAAGGTCGGCCGCCTCCGCTTAAGCCGCCTTCCGCCGCTCCGCCATCTCGGCATTCAGCATCTCCGCCAGCAGGAACGCGAGTTCCAGCGACTGCCCCGCGTTCAGCCGCGGGTCGCAATGCGTGTGGTACCTGTCGGCCAGCGATTGCTCGGTCACGTCGATCGCGCCGCCCGTGCATTCGGTGACGTTCTGGCCGGTCATCTCGGCGTGGATGCCGCCGGCGAAGGTGCCCTCGGCGCGGTGGACGGCGAAGAAGCCGCGGACTTCGGCGAGGATGCGCTCGAAGGGGCGGGTCTTGTAGCCGTTGGCGGCCTTGACGACGTTGCCGTGCATCGGGTCGCAGCTCCACACCACCGGATGGCCCTCGCGCTTGACCGCGCGGACCAAGGCGGGGAGGCCCTTCTCGATCTTGTCGTGGCCATAGCGGGTGATCAGGGTCATGCGGCCGGGGACGCGCGCGGGGTTGAGCGTGTCGAGCAGGCGGAGCAGCGCGTCGGGCTCGAGGCTGGGGCCGCACTTCATCCCGATCGGATTGCCGATGCCGCGCAGGAACTCGACATGCGCGCTGCCGTCGAAGCGAGTGCGGTCGCCGATCCACAGGAAGTGCGCGCTGGTATCGTACCAGTCGCCGGTGAGGCTGTCCTGCCGGGTGAGCGCCTGCTCATAGGGGAGGAGCAGCGCCTCGTGGCTGGTGTAGAATTGGGTGCCCTTCAATTGGGGGACGGTGTCGGGGTTGATGCCGCACGCCTCCATGAAATCGAGCGACTCGCCGATGCGGTCGGCCACGTCGGCGAACTTCTTCGACCACGGGCTGCGGCCCATGAAGTCGAGCGTCCATTTGTGGACCTGATGGAGATTGGCATAGCCGCCGGTGGCGAAGGCGCGCAGCAGGTTGAGCGTCGCGGCGGACTGGCTGTAGCCCTGCACCATGCGCTGCGGATCGGGGACGCGGCTCTCGGGGGTGAAGGCGATGTCGTTGACGTTGTCGCCGCGGTAGCTGGGGAGCTCGACGCCGTCGATCGTCTCGGTGTCCGCTGAGCGCGGCTTGGCGAACTGGCCGGCCATGCGGCCGAGCTTCACCGTGGGGAGCTTCGACGCGAAGGTGAGGACGACCGCCATCTGGAGGATGACGCGGAAGGTGTCGCGGATGTTGTTGGGGTGGAACTCGGCGAAGCTCTCGGCGCAGTCGCCGCCCTGGAGGAGGAAGGCCTCGCCGCGCGACACCTTGGCGAGCTCGGTGGTGAGCTCGCGCGCCTCGCCGGCGAAGACCAATGGGGGGAAGTTGGCGAGCTGGGCCGTGGCGGCGTTCAGCGCGGCGGGATCGGGGTAATTGGGGAGCTGGCGGGCTTCGGCTTGCGTCCAGCTGTCGGGGGTCCAGCCCATGGGTTGCTCCAGGTTGCGGACGGGGACGTACCAGTCCTGGTGATGCGCGATGCCGTTGGCGGCGATCTGGTTGAGCACGCCGGGCGAGGCGCGCTTGCCGTCCTCCTCCCAGCCCTGCACGGTCGAGCCGGGCGTGTCGAACCACGCGCCGAATGCGGCACGGGAAAGGGCGCGTTCCTCGCGGAAGCGGCGGATCTTGGAACCTGCGAGCGTCGTCATGATGGGACGGGGCTTACCCCGGCGGGGTAAATGCTGGCAAGAGTGAAAATTACCCTACGCGGGTAAAGGAACCGGGGCGGGGGCGGATGCGCTTGGCCGGCCTATGGACGAGGATCTCCGCGACTATCTCCGCCGCACCGCCGCGGCGTTTCGGCTGCTCGCTCCGCCGCCGCCCAAGCCGCACGACTGGAATACGCGGGCGGAGCGGACCTTGGCCGACCTGATCGGCAGGCGCGGGGCGACGGTGGTCGATTATGGCGACCTCTATGTGATGCCCTATGTCGACGGGCAATATCCGGACTCGATGGTGCAGCTGGCGATCATCGTCGCGCTGAGGGACTGAGCGAAGGCGCGGGGGACGGCAGTGCCGCTCGAGGGCCAACTGCGCAAGGGGCTGCACCGCTTCCACGACGCCGAGGTCGGGACGCTGCGGCGGTATCTGCCGAGCGTGGGGAGCGAGAAGGATCGGGATGCGGTCGACAGCTGGTATCTCTACCACCCGATGGCCAACCTCGCGCGGCTGGCGCTGGAGGGGGACGACGCGGCGCGGCTGCTGCTGCTGGACTCGGTGGAGTACGGCATCCGGGCGGCGCGGCACTTCGGCTATGCCTGGCCGGTGCTGTACGACATCCGCACCTTCGCGGTGAAGACGCAGACGCTTGACCAGGGACGGCCGGGGGAGACCGACTGCGGCGGGCTCTATGCCTATCTGATGATCCAGCTGCACGCGCTGACCGGGGAGGCGCGGTATCTCGACGAGGCGCGGGCGGCGCTGGTCGCGGCGGACGGGCGCGGGCGATCGCTGATGTACCAGATCAACCTGACCGGCTGGGGCGCGGCGGCGTGCCTGAGGCTGTGGCAGCTCGGCGGCGAGGGGGAGTGGCTCGAGCGGGCGCATTACTGGCTGGCGAACCTGTTCCACCATTGCGACTTCCGCGCGCGTTATGCGGGGCCGGTGCCGTGCTTCATGGCGGCGACCTGCATGTACAATTCGGACTATATCGCGCCGTTCGAGGACCATGAGGTGTTCATGGCGCTGCGCGAGGTGCTGGAACTGGGCGAGGCGGCGCTCGAGCCGGGAGCGGTGGAACTGGCGCGGGGCTATTGCCGTCATGCCGCCGACCGCGCGTGGCATTGTTATCCCGACATGCTGCCCGAGGCGATGCTGGCGAAGCGGCACGAGGCGGGGCGGATCGACCGCGGACTGTCGTTCCCGATCGAGGATATCTACCCCGACGGGCGGCCCGCGGGGCAGGTCGGGCAGGAGATCTACGGCGCCGGCGCGGCGTTCCTCTATGCCGCGCATCCGGTGCCCGGCTGATCGTTCCGGACCCATCGGCGCGTCTTCGCGTTGATGCAGGAACGAAGGAGACGGCCATGGACGGCGTTCACCTGGGGGTCGAAGAGGACCTCGACCGCGAATTCACGCTCGACGAGGAAGCCGAGCAGGAGGAGGCGGGCGAGTCCGACTACGTCCCCGATCCGCGCTCGCTCTGGGGATCGGAGGCGGCGCGGGCGATGCTCGTGGTGCTGACGCGGCGGCTCGGCCCCGATTTCGCGCGCGAGGTCAGCGACGAGCTGGCGGCGCGGACATTCTCCTACCAGGCCGGCTGCCCCGACGACCGCAGCGACGGGGTGACGATGGAATTTCTGCTCAAGGACGCGTTCTGGGACCGGCTGTTCGCGGTGGAGAAGCCGGATAAGTGAGGCGCGTGCCCTCCCTGCAAGGGAGGGGTTAGGGTGGGTGCGAGCGAAGCGAGCCCTTCTCTAGCGTCGCGATGGGCCGCCGCTGGCGCGTCGGCACCCACCCCCGGCCCCTCCCGGGGAAGGGGAGTTTCTAATAGCCCGCGGCGAGATCGACTTCGTTCTGGAGCGGGCGGGCTTCGAGGAACGCGTGGAGGTTCTCGACGAACAGGTTGGCGGCGCGGACGAACATGCGGGTCTGGCTGCGGCCCGAGAGATGCATCGACAGGAGGATGTTGGGGGTGGTCCAGAGCGGGTGCTCGGGCGGGAGCGGCTCGGGGGTGACCGTGTCGAGAAAGGCGCCGGCGATGCGGCGTTTGGTCACCGCCTCGATCAATGCGTCCTGATCGATCAGCTCGCCGCGGCCGACGTTGATGATCCATGCCGAGGGCTTCATCGCCTTGAGCTCGGCCTCGCCGATCATCGCGCGGCTCTGGTCGGTGGCGGGGGCGGCGAGGAAGACCCAGTCAAAGTCGGACAGGCGATCGCGCCACGCGTCGGGACCGATCGTGCCAGGCGCGCCGGTGCGCGTGACGCCGGTGACGGTGACGCCGAACGCGGCGAGGCGCTCGCCGATCAGCCGACCGATCGTGCCATAGCCGATGACGAGCGCGCTGGTCTGGAACAGCTCGAGCTTGCCGGGCGCCTCGAACGGCCAGACATGGGTGTCGGCGATGCGGACGACCTGATCGTAGCGCTTGGCGGCGACGAGCGCGCCCATCACGGCATATTCGGCGACGGTGTGGGCGTTGACGCCGCTGCCGTTGGTGACGCGAGTGCCGCGGGCGCGGAGCTGGTCCTTGTCGAGCGGATCGAGCCCGGCATAGATCGTCGACAGCCATTGGAGCTTGCGCCCGGCCGCGACGGCGCGCGCCCAATTGGCGGGGCCGTTATTGTCGACCCAGCCGATATCGGCGTCGGCGACCATCTCGACTGCCTCGTCGAGGCTGGCGAACCAGTGGACGTCGAGCCCCGCTGGCAGATGCGGCTCGACCAGCGGCCGGGCCAAAGCGGGGAGGACCGCCTTCACGCCGGAACGCGGCGGCCGTAGCGCTGGTCGAACTCGGCGTCGGACATGATCAAATACCGCACCGTATCGATCAGCGCCCATAGCCCGGTGACGAACAGCCCAATGATCGTCGCCGAGATCACGATCATCAGCACGCCGGTGCCGTTGCGGCCGAGATAGAAGCGGTGGATGCCGAGCGTGCCGAGAAAGAAGGCGAGCAAGGCCGCGACATATTTGTTGCGATCGTTGGCGGCCGGCTGACGATAGGCGACCGAGGCGGTATCCGAATCGGGCAGGCGGAAGATGCGCAGCGCACGGGTGCCCTCGGTGGCGAAATCGATCCGCGCGCCAACCGCAGGCCCGCGCGCGTCGCTCCAGTCGTCGGGGCGGAAGGTGTAGCGATGGCCGTCCTCGCCCGAGATCTGGCCCTCGCCGCTGGTGCGATCGACGCCCAGTACTTGTCCCCGCATCGTGCCTGTCCCCGTGTTGATGTGCCGCTTTTGGCGAAGTCGGGGGTGGGGGCGCAAGGGTGGTTGTGCGGCCGGGCTTTATTTCTGTGGTCACCCCGGCCGTGTGCCGGGGTCCACCACGCAATGACGGACGAACCTGGAACCGCTTGCCTTTCCGCCGCCTCCGGGTGGACCCCGGCACGAGGCCGGGGTGACGGTTGCGTGGTGGGAGGACCGTGGCCCTAAAGCGCCGGCTTCCAGTCCCAACCGAGGGGATCGCCATCCATGACTTCGACGCCCGCGGCGGCGAGTTCGTCACGGATCGTGTCGGAGCGCTGGAAGTCTTTCACAACGCGCGCCTGCTGGCGTTCGACGACGCGGTCGGCGATCTCCTCGGCGGTGAGCGTGGCGGTCGCCGGGGGGAGGCGGAGCTCTTCGCGGGTGAGGCTGAGCAAGTCGAGGCCGAGGACGTCGTCGAACGCGGCGAGGGTGGCGAGGCGGTCGGCGGGAGCCAGCTTCTTCTCGGCGAGCAGTTCGTCGAGTACCGGCAGCGCCCTGGGGGTGTTGAGGTCGTCCGACACGGCCTCGTCGAGCCGCGCCAGCCATGGCTCGGCGGCCGTGCCTTCGGCCTCGGCCCTGGTCTTGAGCGCCGTCACCGTGATCACCAGCCGCTTGAGCCGGGTCAGCGCGGCGGCGAGGTTCTCGGCGCTGAATTCCAGCTCGCTGCGATACTGCGCCTGGAGGCAGAGCAGGCGATAAGCGAGGGGGTGGACGCCCGCGTCGATCAGCGACTGGAGGGTGGTGAAGCCGCCTTTCGACTTGGACATTTTGCCCTGCCGATCGACGAGGAAGTTGTTGTGCATCCAGAAATGCGCGCCCGTGTCGTTACAGCCGCAAAAAGCCTGGTTCTGGGCGATCTCGTTGGGGTGGTGGATCTCGCGATGGTCGATCCCGCCGGTATGGATGTCGAACGGCGCGCCGAGATATTTGAGGCTCATCACCGAGCATTCGAGGTGCCAGCCCGGGGCGCCTTTGCCCCAGGGCGACTCCCATTCCATCTGGCGCTGCTCGCCCGGGGGCGATTTGCGCCAGATCGCGAAGTCCTGCGGGTTGCGCTTGCCGGCGACGGGGTCGATTCGTCCCTCGCGGACATCGTCCCGGGTACCGGCGAGGCGGCCGTACTCGGCGACGGTGCCGGTGTCGAAATAGAGGCCGCTATCGAGCTCGTAGCAATGCTCGGGCGCGATCTTCGTCGCGAACTCGATCATCTCGGCGATGTGATCGGTCGCGACCGACCAGCGCGAGGGTTCGCGGATGTTGAGGTCGGTGATGTTGCGCTTGAATGCCTGGGTATAATGGGCGGCGATATCCCAGATGCTCTTCGCCTGGGCGCGGGCCGCGGCCTCCATCTTGTCGTCGCCGGCGTCGGCGTCCGACGTCAGATGGCCGACATCGGTGATGTTGATGACATGGGTGAGCGGATAGCCCTTCCATGTCAGCACCCGGCTCAGCGTGTCGGTGAAGACATAGGCGCGCAGGTTTCCGAGATGGGCGTAATTATAGACCGTGGGGCCGCACGAATAGACGCGGACGCCCTTTTCGGGGTCGAGCGCGGCGAAGGGCTCGAGGCTGCGGGTAAGCGAATTGTAGAGAGTGAGGGGGGCGGACATGAGAGCGCAATACCACCTGCTCCCCTCCCTGCAAGGGAGGGGCAGGGGGTGGGTGCGAGCGAAGCGAGCCTCCGCGCGCTCGATAAGGAGCAAAGACGAGGCATCGAGCCTCGACTTTGCTCACCCACCCCTGACCCCTCCCTGGAAGGGTGGGGAACAAGACAGGGAACGCCCTTCGTTGCCGTGGGTTAATCCGGCGAAGCGTCCGCACGCCTGCGGAAGCCAATAAAAACTGATCCAGATCAGTCGGATAGCGGCAGGGTGCTGCTTTCCGGGGAGAGCAAACATGTCCGAACACAAGGACCTGTCCGAAGGCGGCGCGAAGGATCGGGGATCGGAACTCGAACCCGGTTCGGATCCGGCGCTGCAGGGCAATGAACGCCAGGCCGTCAAGAACCAGGGCAAGGCGAAGCCCGAGGATTATCCCGGCCGCCACGAGCAGAATTGAGGAGCAGTTGATGAGCGACGTACGCGACGATGCGCCGTCTTATGTCTCGAAGGACAGCGAACTGCAGAAGAGCGAGGCCCAGCAGGGCGAGAGCACGGTCTGGGGGCGGACGCTCTCGATCATGCGGCCGCGCGAGGAGCTTTACGCCTTCTGGCGCGACTTCGGCAATCTCGCGACATTCATGGAGAATATCGTCTCGATCGACGCGGTCGACGACAAGCGCTCGCGCTGGACGGTGAAGGGCCCGAACGGCGAATATCAATGGACCTCGCTGGTGACCGAGGACCGGCCCGGCGAGGCGATCGCCTGGGTAGCCGAGGATGGCGACGTCAAGAACAGCGGCCGGATCGAGTTCCACGACGGACCGCCGGGACACGGCACCTATGTGCGGGCGATCCTCGCCTACCAGCCGCCGATGGGGTTCATCGGCAAGACGATCGCCAAACTGACCCAGAAGGAGCCGCAGATCAGCTCCACCCGCGACCTGCGGCGCTTCAAGCAGCTGATGGAAACCGGCGAGATCGCGACGACGACGCCGCCGAACCGGCAATCCGACTCCTGACCGATATGGGCGCGGTCCCGAACTCCGTTCGCCCTGAGCACGAACGGCAGAGGACACGCGCCGGACCCACTCGAACCCAAGGAATAGCCGAATGCGCGCACTGACCTGGCACGGCAAGCACGACGTGCGGATGGACACCGTTCCCGATCCCGAGATCCTCAATCCGCGCGACGCGATCATCAAGATCACGTCGACCGCGATCTGCGGATCGGACCTCCACCTCTACGACGCCTATATCCCGACGCTCGAGCCCGGGGACATTCTGGGCCACGAGTTCATGGGCGAGGTGGTCGAAATCGGTCCGAAATCGACGCTGCGGAAGGGGCAGCGCGTGGTGGTGCCGTTCACCATCTCGTGCGGCAGCTGCTTCCATTGCTCGAAGCAGCAATTCTCCGCGTGCGAGAACGGCAATCCCGCCGAGAACCAGGACCTTGGCCAGACGCTGTACGGCGAGCCGATGTCGGGGCTGTTCGGCTATACCCATCTGACCGGCGGCTATCCGGGCGGGCAGGCGGAATATGTCCGCGTGCCGTTCTCCGACGTCGGCCCGATCGTCATCCCCGACGGCATGCCCGACGACGACGTGCTGTTCCTCTCGGACATCCTGCCGACCGGCTGGATGGCGGCGGAGAATGCCCAGATCGAGCCCGGCGACACCGTCGCGGTGTGGGGCTGCGGCCCGGTCGGGCTGTTCGCGGTGCAATCGGCGTTCAAGATGGGCGCGCACCGGGTGATCGCGATCGATCATTTCCCGCACCGGCTCGAGCTGGCCAAGCGGTTCGGCGCCGAGACGATCAACTATGAAGAGACCGACACCTATGAGGCGCTGATGGAGATGACCGGCTCGATCGGCCCCGATGCGGTGATCGACGCGGTCGGGCTCGAGGCGCACGGTTTCTTCGCCGACAATGTCATCGATCAGATCAAGGCGTCGACCTTCCTCGGCACCGATCGGCCGCACGCGCTGCGCCAGGCGATCGTCGCCTGCCGCAAGGGCGGTAGGGTCTCGATCCCCGGCGTCTATGGCGGCTTCGTCGACAAATTCCCCGCCGGCGCGATGATGGAGAAGGGCCTCCAGATCCGCACCGGGCAGACGCATGTGCAGAAATATCTGCCGCAGCTGCTGGAGATGATCGGCAATGGCGAGCTCGATACGACCTTCCTGATCTCGCACCGGCTGCCGCTGGAGCAGGCGCCGCAGGGCTACAAGATGTTCAAGGACGAGCAGAACAGCTGCACCAAGGTGGTGCTCAAGCCGGGCATGGCCGCGGCCTGACAGGAGAGAGTTTATGGCGAACAAACTGGCAGTGATCACCGGCGCCTCGACGGGCATCGGCAAGGAACTCGCGAAGATCGCGGCGCGCGAGGGCTATGACCTGATCGTCGTCGCCGACGAGCCGCAGATCGACGCGGCGGCGGGCGAGCTCGGCGGGCTGGGCGTGGAGGTGCAGGCGGTCGAGGCCGATCTCGCGACCTTCGAAGGCAATGACCGGCTGCTCGCGGCATGCGCGGGCCGGCCGATCGACGTGCTGGTCGCCAATGCCGGGCGCGGGTTGGGGCAGGGCTTCCTGACCCAGGACGTGAGCGAGTGGCGCAAGGTGATCGACACCAACGTTACCGGCACCACCTATCTGCTCCAGAAAGTGCTCCAGCAGATGGTCGCGCGCGATGCCGGCAAGGTGCTGATCACCGGATCGATCGCCGGGGTGATCCCGGGCGCGTGGCAGGCGGTGTACAACGGCACCAAGGCCTATCTCGACAGCCTGTCTTATGCGCTGCGCGAAGAGGTCAAGGACACCAATGTCAACGTCACCGTGCTGATGCCGGGGCCGACCGAGACTGAGTTCTTCCGCCGCGCCGACATGCTCGACACGCCGGTGGGCGAGTCGGAGAAGGCCGATGCGGCCAAGGTCGCGGAGGATGGCTGGGCGGCGATGACCTCGGGCAAGCCGCACGTGGTCTCGGGCTTCGTCAACAAGCTGCAGGCGGCGCTGAGCCACATCACGCCGGACACGATCAACGCCAAGCTGCACACCGCGCAGGCCAAGCCCAACGACGTCGAGGAAAGCCGCGGCGGATTGTAAGGGTCGCGAGCCCTCTCCCGGTTTCGGGAGAGGGCTGGCGGCGGGCTAGACGGTGTCTTCCTGGCCGATCGCGGCGCGGACCATCGCGTTCCAGATCTCGGCGGGATCGCTGCCCGCCGCGCGCCCGGCCTCGACCATCTCGGGAGTCGGCTCGCGCAGGGTGCGGAGCACCGACATCGCCCGCGGCAGTTCCTGTTCCCAGACGGCGTCGACCGCGCCGCCGGCGCTCGCGTCCTGCCCTTCGCCGTTGATGCTGAGCGCTTCGGCGGCGATCACCCGGGCGATGCGCTCGACGGGCGAGGTCACGGAAATATCGGTCATCCTTGCGGGCTCCTGTCGAAGGTTCGCCTCGTGCAACGCCGCGCCCGTGGCGGCGTTCCGGTTCAGGCGGCGAGCGCGGACTCGGTGCGGTGGGGACGCATCGCCGGATTGCCCGAGGCGCCGCCGGCGATCAGCGGCAGCGCGGTGCCGCAGAATGCGCATTCGGCAGTGAGCCGGCCGATCATCCAGTGCGACCCGCCACAGCCGGGACAGTGATTCGTCTCCTGCGGACGATAGGTGATTCGATAGCCGGCAAGCGCCTGACGAAGCCCGAAATCATACATGGATCGTCTCCCGAAACTCGGTGCGAAAACGTTAACGAGTCACGCCTTGTTCCACCTGCGGCTCGATACGGATGCGGTTAACCGTGTTTTCCCGTCGATGAGTTGCGCGGGCGCCACAGGGACTGATGAACCTTGCCTAACGAGCGCGTTCAGGCTCGTTCCATCCGCGGCATGGCAGAAGAGTCGGCATGTGGAGGCAACCCAGGCCCCCGAAGGAGGATGAAATGATCAAGTCTCTGATGACCGCCGCGCTTGCCGCCACCGTCACCCTCGGCGGCATGGCAGCCACCCCCGCCGCGGCGCAGGATTATGGCCGCGATTACTACGAGCGCGATTATCGCGACGGGTATCGCGGCGACCGCGGCTATCGTGAGGACCGTGGCTACCGCCGCGACTATCGCGGCTATCGCAACCGCAGCTATCGCCGCTGCTCGAGCGGCACCACCGGCACGATCCTCGGCGCAGTCGCCGGCGGCCTGCTGGGCGGCGAGATCGGCCGCGGCAACTCGTGGCGCGGCCGCAGCACCACCGGCACGATCATCGGTGCCGGCGCGGGTGCGCTGCTCGGGCGCGAAGTCGACGGCGGCAATTGCCGTAGCCGTCGCCGCTAATCCGGCCTGAACCAAAGCGAGGGCGTCCGCTGCGAAGCGGGCGCCCTTTCGCTTGCCTTCGGCCACGCGAGGTCGACAAAAGGCAGCGAGGAGACACCGCATGGCACGTTGGTTGATCGCGCTTATGCTGCTGCTGGCCGCTACTCCCGCCAGCGCGCAGCTCTATCGGCCGAAGGATCATCCCCAAAAGGCGTCGACGCGCTGGACCCAGGAGGCTCCGGCAGAGATCGCCGTGCGTACGCGCGACGGGCTGGCGCTGAACGGCCTTTACTGGGGAGGTCGCAGCGATCTGCCGTTGCTGGTGTTCTTCCACGGACGCTCGGCGGATCGTTTCGACGCGGCACATTACATGGAGCCGCTCGCCGCTGCCGGCTATGCGGTCGTGATCGCCTCTTATCGCGGATATGGCGGCAATCCCGGCAAACCCGACGAAAAGGGACTAAACCTCGACGGTGCCGCGTTCGCGGCATTCGCCAGACGATTGCGGCCGGACGGGAAGATCTATGCCCTCGGCCATTCGCTGGGAGCTTCGGTGGCGCTGACGCTGGCGGCGGACCGCGCGGTCGACGAAGTCATCACCCTGGGTGCGTTCCCGGACCTGCGCTCGGTTGCGCCGAAGATAACCCGCGCGTTTCTGCCCGATCGCTTCTCCAACATGGACACGGCCGCACGACTGGCCCGGCCGGCGATCCTGATCCAGGGTCGCTACGACGACGTGGTCTCGATGGAGCAGGGGCAACAATTGCTCGGCGCGGCACCGGTGGGATCGGTGCTGCTCGTTCTCGACAAGCAGGACCATCGCCCCGCCATGTCCGAGATCGTCGCCATCCTGACGGCGATCGTCGATTTCGCCGCGGGACAGGTCGAACCGCTGGCGCAGGCGGCGCGGGCGCGGGGCTTCGCAATGTTCCGGAAGACGCCGACGGCGCCGTAATCCTCGCCAGAGCGCACCGGGGACCGGAGGCTCGTTCAGATTGACTCACGCAATCATCAGAGACTTCGCGGTTCAGCGGTAGTCGTTCCTCGAGAAATCGCCATGGATGATCTTGCTGGAGAAAGGCATGTCCGCGCGCCCGACGCCCCTGGGCGGCACGGTGAGCGCTCCGGCGCCCGGCGATAACCAGGGCAGGACCTTTTTGATTCCGCTGGTTACCGGCGCATCGGTGAGCTGCACCGTCAGCCCTTTGAGCGCGTATCCCTTGCCGAAGGCGGCAGCGAGATCGTCGGGATCGACCTGACGCAGCGAGGCGGGATCGGAAAGATCGCCGAAGGTCCCCATATCCGGCCGATTGTCCACGGTGGACCCGGGCGTACCGCGCGCGCGCCTCGGAAGCCGGCGGACGGTTCGCGGCTCGTCAACAGGATTGGTGAAATTGCGAAACACGCCCCGGAGCGACCATGGCGCCCAATCGTAATCGCCCTCCTTGCTGAGCAGCACGAACAGCTTGCGACCGCCGGGGAGATCGACCACCGGCGCCTCTCCGTTGTAGGAAATCCCGCCGCCCTGCAGCGTACCCACGCCTTTGCCGCCGAAAGGCCATTGCAGCTGGATGACGCTGGATCCAGTGCGTTGCCCTTCGGGCGTGTCGACGATCGCGGTCAGCCGGTAGCGGAAGGGCGGGTTCACTTCGCCGAACACGTCGCTTGCCGCGCCACAGGCGGAGAGTAGCGACGCGCCAGCCAGACCGAGAAGGCGCAGCGCCCGACTCACCGGAAACGGTCCCGCGCGAACGACGCCTCCACGATCCGGCGCGGATGCATTAGTCTCCCCCAAGACTTGCCGACACGATGTCTGCCTCCCTCGCACAGTCGCAGGCAAGGCTCGTCAAAAAGCCGCAGGGAAGCAATTCAATTCGCAGGCAATGGAATTTGCGCCGGCTCCGACGGCAGAATTGGCCGGGAGCGGGCTCTTTAGCAAAATGTCAGGAAGCTGGAGGCCCGACCGGGAATCGAACCCGGGTGCAAGGATTTGCAGTCCTCTGCGTCACCACTCCGCCATCGGGCCTCGAGAGCGAGGCGGCGAGATGCGCGAGGGGCGGCGCCCTGTCAACATAGTTTCAAAATGATCCCGGCTTCGCTTGGCGGCGACGCTGCAGCGCGATAGAAGCGCAGCAACGTCAACTAGTGTATTGCGCAGCTAATACGGTTGTGCGACAAAGCCGGAGTGATGATGACCCCTATGGTCGATACTGCGCCCGTCGAAGCGAACCGTTTCGAGGCGATGCGCCACGCAATGGTCGCGAGCCAGCTCAGGACCAACGCGGTCAATGATCCGCGCGTGGTCGAAGCGATGGCGCGGGTGCCGCGCGAAGCCTTTCTGCCGCCCGAGCACCGCAATCTCGCGTATCGCGACACGCTGCTGCCGCTTGCCGGCGGCCGCCGCCACAACTCGCCGCTGGTCATCGGCCGGCTGCTGACCGAGGCGCAGGTTCGCCCCGACGACCATGTCCTGCTGGTCGGCGCGGCCGGCGGCTATGCCGCGGCGCTGCTCGCGCTGCTCGCCAAATCGGTGGTCGCGCTCGAGGAAGAGGACGCGCTGGCGGCGATCGCCCGCGGCGCGCTCGCCGGCGAAGCGAAGGTCGAGCTCGTCCAGGGGCCGCTCCACGCCGGCTGGGCCGCGTCGGCTCCTTATGACCTGATGGTCGTCGACGGTGCCGTCGAGCAGCTTCCGGAGGCGCTGGTGGCACAGGTCAAGCCGAACGGCCGGATCCTCACCGGTGTCATCGACCGCGGCGTGACCCGGCTCGCCTCGGGCCGGCGCACCGAAGGGGGCTTTGGCCTCGTCGACTTCCAAGACATCGAATGCACCGAACTGCCTGGTTTCCGACGCCTACGGACCTTCACTTTCTGACATAAAGAAGAGACTGAATGCGACTGACCACTCTGCTGCTGGGCGTGAGCCTGACTGCGCTCGCCGTGCCTGCCGCTGCGCAGACCACGACGACGCGTTCCGGCACCTCGACTCCGGTGACGGTTCAGACCAGGCCTCAGAGCGCCACGCCGGCGCTCGCTCCGGCGCCGAACGTTCAGCCGACGACGACGCTGCGCGACGCGTTGGTCCAGGCGTACAACACCAATCCGGACCTTGCCGGAGAGCGTGCCAATCAACGCGCGAACGACGAGAATGTGCCGATCGCGCGTTCGCGCGGGCTTCCCGGCGTGAACTCGACCGGATCGGTCAGCAACGGCCTGTACGATACCGATTCTACCTTCGGACCGAGCCGGACGGGACGGCTCGGGCTCGATCTGTCGGTTCCGGTGTATAGCGGCGGTGCGGTGCGCAATTCGGTCCGTGCGGCGGAAACGCGCGTCGAAGCCGGGCAGGCCAATCTGCGGGGCGCCGAGTCGGACATCTTCACCCAGGCGGTGACGAGCTATGTCGACGTGCTGCGCGACGAGGCGATCGTCCGGCTCAACCAGCAGAACACGCGCGTCCTCGAGGTCAACCTGCAGGCGACCCGCGACCGCTTCGAAGTAGGCGACCTGACCCGCACCGATGTCGCCCAGTCGGAGGCGCGACTCGCGCTGGCGCAAAGTCAGCTGCGTAGCGCCGAGGCGCGGCTGATCGGCAGCCGCGAGAACTATATCCGCGTGATCGGAGCGCCTCCGGGCGTACTCGCGGCGCCGCCGGCGCTGCCCAATCTGCCCGATGACGTGGCGACCGCCGAGCAGACCGCACTTGCCAACAATCCGTTCCTCGAGGCCGCGCAGCTCGCGCGCGACGCTTCGCGCTACGACGTCAGCGTCGCGCGTGCCGGCCGCTTGCCGCAAGTGAGCGTCGGCGTCGGCGGCGACTATTATAACTATCTCGGCTCGGTCGGCTCGCAGGCGCGGGCGCAGGGGCTGCAGGGCGACGGCTTCGCCACCACGCTGGGTGCGCAGGTGACGTTGCCGCTCTTTCAGGGCGGGCGGCCGGCGGCGCAGGTTCGCCAGGCACAGGCGCGGCAGGCGGCCGCGATCGAGCAAGTCACTCTTACCGAGCGCGGCGTGATCGCGCAGGCGCGTTCGACCTATGCTTCGTACCAGAGCGCGCTGCGGGTGATCGAATCCTCGCGCGTCGCGGTCGAGGCCAACCGGCTGAGCCTCGAGGGCGTCCGCGCCGAGAACAGCGTCGGCACGCGCACGATCCTCGACATCCTCAACGCCGAGCAGGAATTGCTCAATTCGCAGGTCAATTACGTGACCGCCGAGCGCGACGCCTATGTCGCCGGCTTCTCGCTGCTCGCGGCAATGGGGCGCGCCGAAGCCAAGGATCTGGGTCTCGACGGCGGGCCGCTCTACGACCCCGCCGCCAATTACCAGCGCGTCCGCAACCGGATCAGCGACTGGGGCGACGATCCCACGCCGACCGGTACCAGCACCCCCACGACGGGCACTCCGGCACAGGGCGCGACGGTCCCGACGGGCCAGCTGGATCCTTTGCTGCAGCGATCGGTTGACACAGCGCCCCGAAATCCCTGATTTAACCACAATCAGTGACAGGAGACGTGTCGGCGATGGGCGATATCAGTACGGAGCCGTCGATGGAGGAGATCCTCTCCTCGATCAAACGCATCATCGCCGAGGAGGGCGATGCGGCGGTGGCTTCGCGTACCCGCCGCAGCCGGACCGGTTCTGCGACGACCGCCTCCGCCCGTGCGCCGCGTCCCGCGAGCGACGAGCCCGAGGACGAGGTGCTCGAGCTGAGCGAGCAGCTTGACGACGAACCGGCCAGCGAACGGCCCCTCGCTTCCGCGCCTGCCCAGCCCGCCCGCGCCGAGCCGATCCTGTCCGAACGCGCGGTCGAGGCGACGCGTGGGCCGCTCGAGGCCTTGTCGCGGATCGTGGTCAAGCCCGAGGTGGCGGGATCGGACACGCTGGAAGGGTTGGTCCGCGAGCTGCTCAAGCCGATGCTGCGCGACTGGCTCGACGACAATCTCCCGCGGATCGTCGAGGAAATGGTCGCGCGCGAAATCACCCGGATCACCGGACGGAATTGACGGCAGATTGAATCCTTCCCCGCTACGCGAGGGAGGATTTTGAGCGGGGCGATTGTCTCAATCGCAACCATCTGCTTAATCTCGCGCCATGAAGCATCTCCTGCTCGCGGGCGTCGCGCTCGCTTTCGTTGCCGCGTCCGCCTCGGCGCGGGATCTCACCATTCAGGATGTCGCGACGCTCTCGCGCGTCGGCGGGCCTGCGGTTTCGCCGGACGGCAAGTGGCTGGTGTGGCAGCAGCGCGAGACCGATCTCGCCGCCAATCGCGGCCGCTACGATCTGTGGCGGCTCGACCTGAGCAAGAAGGGCGCGGTGCCCGAGAAGCTGGTCGCGGAGGTCGAAGTCAACGAGCTCGCGCCGCAATTCTCGCGCGACGGCGCGACAGTGTATTTCCAGTCGGACAAGGGCGGCGAGGACGCGTTGTGGGGCGTGCCCGTCGCCGGCGGAGCGCCGACCCAGCTGACGCGCATTCCCGGCGGGTTCAGCGGGTTCAAGGTCGCGCCGACGGGCGACAAACTGCTGGTCTGGGCCGATCGAAAGCCGGGGGCGCCAAGCCTCGAGCCGGCGATGGTCAAGAAGGACGCCAATGCGGGATCGGGCCGGGTCTATGACCAATTGTTCGTGCGCCACTGGGACGCCTGGGCGAACGGCGATCGCTCGCAGCTGTTCGTGCTCCCGTTCGGGCCGAACGGCGCCTCCGGCAATGGCGTGGCGATCGCCGGGCAGCTGATCGGCGACACGCCCTCGAAGCCGTTCGGCGGGGGCGAGGAGCTGAGCTGGTCGGCCGACGGCAAGACGATCTATTTCGCGCTGCGCGAAGCCGGGCGGATCGAGGCGACCTCGACCAATCTCGACATCTTCGCGGCGCCCGCCGACGGCTCGGCCGCGCCGGTCAATCTCACTGCTGACAATGACGGGACCGACAACCTCCCGACGGTGTCGCCTGACGGCAAGTGGCTCGCCTGGTTCGCGATGGCGCGCGCCGGGTACGAAGCCGACCGGCAGGTGCTGATGCTGCGCGACCTAGGTACCGGGCAGGTGCGGTCGCTGACGCAGGATTGGGACCGCTCGGTCGCCTCGATCGCATGGGGGCCGGACAGCAAGACGATCTACGTCACTGCGCAGGATACGCAGGAGGAGCCGATCTTCGCGGTGGACCCGAAGAGTGGCAAGGTGACGCGGCTGACGCAGGAGGGCGTCGTCTCGGCGGTGGTGCCGACGAAGAATGGTGTGGTGTTCAGCATGAACAGCCTCACCGCGCCCGACGATTTCTATCGGCTCTCGGGCAAGAAGGTGAGCCGGCTGACCTCGGTCAACGCGGCGAAGCTGGCGGGGATCGACTTGCCCAGGGTCGAGCGGTTCAGCTTCACCGGCGCGAACAACGACAAGGTCTGGGGCTATGCGGTGCGGCCGGCCTCGCTGGCCGAGGGCGCGAAGGCGCCGGTGGCGTTCATCGTCCATGGCGGGCCGCAGGGTTCGAGCAACAACAGCTGGTCGTATCGCTGGAACCCGGCGGTGTTCGCGGGCGCCGGGTACGCCGTCGTGTCGGTCGATTTCCATGGCTCGACCGGATACGGCCAGGCGTTCACCGACGCGATCCGCAACAATTGGGGCGGCTGGCCGCTCGAGGATTTGCAGAAGGGGCTGGCCGCCGCGACGGACAAGTTCGCCTGGCTCGACGGCGACAATGCCTGCGCGCTCGGCGCTTCTTATGGCGGCTATATGATGAACTGGATCGAGGGGCAGTGGCCCGACCGGTTCAAGTGCATCGTCCAGCATGACGGCGTGTTCGACGCGCGGGCGATGGCGTACGAGACCGAGGAACTGTGGTTCGACGAGTGGGAGCATGGCGGCAAGGCCTATTTCGAGGACCCCGAGGCGTTCGAGAAATGGAACCCGGTGCACCACGTAACCAAGTGGAAGACGCCGCAGCTGGTGATCACGTCGGAGAAGGACTTCCGCATTCCCTACACGCAGGGACTGGCGGCGTTCACGGCGCTGCAGCGGCGCGAGATCGAGTCGAAGCTGCTGGTCTTCCCCGACGAGAACCATTGGGTGCTCAAGCCGAAGAACTCGATGCAATGGTATGGCGAGGTGCTGGGCTGGCTGGGGACGTATACCGGCAAGTAGCGCTTCTTTGCTCCCCTTCCGCAGGCGGGAGGGGAGCGCTTGTGTCTGGCGCTCGCCCAAGGCTAAAGCCCGCGCATGACCGACCTCCCCAAGACCTTCGACCCCGCTGAAATCGAAAACCGCTGGTACCAGCATTGGGAAGCGAACGGCCTGTTCGCCCCCGAGCGCCCCGGCGCCGACCCGTGGACGCTGGTCAACCCGCCGCCCAACGTTACTGGCAGCCTGCACATCGGGCATGCGCTCGACAATACGCTGCAGGATGTGCTCGTCCGCCATGCGCGGCTGAAGGGCAAGGATGCGCGCTGGGTGGTCGGCACCGATCATGCCGGCATCGCCACGCAGATGGTGGTCGAACGCCAGCTCAACGCCCGCCAGCAGAAGCGCACCGACTTCACCCGCGAGGAGTTCGTGGCGAAGGTCTGGGAGTGGAAGGAGGAGAGCGGCGGCGAGATCACCCAGCAGCTCCGCCGGCTCGGCTGCTCGATGGACTGGGCGAACGAGCGCTTCACGATGGACGAGGGCTTCTCGAAGGCGGTGCTCAAGGTGTTCGTCGAGCTCCACCGCCAGGGGCTGCTCTATCGCGACAAGCGCCTGGTGAACTGGGATCCGGGCCTCGGCACCGCGATCAGCGACCTCGAGGTGGAGACGCGTGACGTCAAGGGCAGCTTCTGGAAGCTGCGCTATCCGCTCGAGGACGGCAGCGGCTTCATCGAGGTGGCGACGACGCGGCCCGAGACGATGCTTGCCGACATGGCGGTGGCGGTGCATCCCGGGGATGCGCGCTACGCGGCGCTGGTCGGCAAGAAGGTTCGGCTGCCGATCACCGGGCGGCTGGTTCCGATCGTCACCGACGAGCATGCCGATCCCGAGCTTGGTTCCGGCGCGGTGAAGATTACCCCGGGGCATGACTTCAACGACTTCGAAGTGGGCAAGCGCGCTGGGTTCAAGGCGGGCGAGATGCTCAACATGCTCGATGCCAAAGCGCGGATCGCCCAGACCGCCGACGGGCTGATCCCCGAGGAACTGCTCGGGCTTGATAGGTTCGAGGCGCGGACGCGGATCGTCGCGCGATTTAAGGCCGAGGGCTTCCTCGTGCCGCATGTCGACAAGGAGGGCGTCGAGCACGACGCCGAGCCGCGGACGATCGCGACGCCGTTCGGCGACCGCTCGGGGGACGTCATCGAGCCGTGGCTGACCGACCAATGGTATGTCGACGCGGCGACCTTGGCCAGGCCGGCGATCGAGGCTGTTCGCTCGGGCGCGACCAGGATCGTGCCGAAGAGCTGGGAGAAGACGTACTTCAACTGGATGGAGAACATCCAGCCATGGTGCGTGAGCCGGCAATTGTGGTGGGGGCACCGGATTCCGGCATGGTTCGCCGACGACGGCAGCATCTATGTCGCCGAGAGCGAGGCCGAAGCGCAGGCGCAGGCCGGGGAAGGCGTTACGCTCACCCAGGACAGCGACGTGCTCGACACCTGGTTCTCCTCGGCCTTGTGGCCGTTCGCGACGATGGGGTGGCCCGATGCGGACGTGAAGGCGCTCGGCCGCTACCCCAACGACGTGCTGATCTCCGGCTTCGACATCCTGTTCTTCTGGGATGCGCGGATGATGATGCAGGGCTTGCGCTTCCTTGGAGAGGTGCCGTTCAAGACCTTGTATTTGCACGGTCTTGTGCGTGCCGCAGACGGACAGAAGATGTCCAAGTCCAAGGGCAACGTGGTCAATCCGCTCGGGCTGATCGACCAGTATGGCGCCGACGCGCTGCGCTTCTTCATGGCGGCGATGGAGAGCCAGGGCCGCGACATCAAGATGGATGAGAAGCGGATCGAAGGCTATCGCAACTTCGCGACCAAGCTGTGGAACGCCGCGCGCTTCTGCCAGTCGAACGGGATCGGCGCGTCGGCCACGCTCGAGCCGCCCGCGGCGACGCTCGCGGTCAATCGGTGGATCGTCGCCGAGACGGTGGCGACGGTCCAAACGATCGATCTCGCGCTCGCCGATCTGCGCTTCGACGAGGCGGCGAACACAATCTACCAGTTCACCTGGAGCCGTTTCTGCGACTGGTATCTCGAGCTGATCAAGCCGGTGATCCAGGGCGAAGGCGGCGTGCAGGCAACGGGGGCCGGTGCCGACGAGACCCGTGCGGTGGCGGGCTGGGTGCTCGACCAGATCCTCGTTCTGCTCCATCCGTTCATGCCGTTCATCACCGAGGAGCTGTGGTCGAAGATGGGCGACCGCGCGCACGAGCTGATCGTCGCGAAATGGCCGATGGCCGACGCGCGGGCGCTCGATCCGGCGGCGGCGGCGGAGATCGACTGGCTGATCCGGCTGGTCAGCGAGATCCGCGCGGCGCGGACCGAACTCAACGTACCTCCGGGGGCACGGCTGGCGCTGCATGTCCACGACGCGTCGCCGGACACCGCGGGGCGGCTCGAGCGCCAGTCCGCGGCGCTGGCCCGGCTCGCGCGGGTCGACCAGACCGCCGGCGACCCGGCCGAGGGCGGCGCGCTGCAGATCGTCGTCGACGAAGCGACCTATGTGCTGCCGATCGGCGGGGTGGTTGATCTCGAAGCCGAGCGGGCGCGGCTGACCAAGGCGATCGCCGCGGCCGGGAAGGAGCGCGACGGGCTTGCGGGGCGGCTGAACAATCCGAGCTTCGTCGAACGCGCCAAGCCCGAGGCGGTCGAGAAGGCGCGGGCGGACCACGCCGAAAAGGCGGCCGAGGCCGAGCGGCTCTCGGCGGCGCTGGCGCGGCTGGGCTGAAGACCGCCTCCCTCCTCAGGGGGCGAGAGACGAGCGTGGCACCATGACGTCGATCACGCCGGCCGCGATGCGGGCGGTGACCGGGGTGTGGGCGAGCACTTCGCCGTCGATCGACACCGGCAGCGGCGGTTCGGTGGCAATGCGCAAGGCCTTGCCGGTGAAATGGACCGTGTCCTCGTGGCGGGCGTCGCGACGCAACACGCTGTTGAACCAGTTGCGGAGCAGCCGGCGGCGGGCATGGCCCTGGACCGCCTGGACGACGATCTCGCCGCTGTCGACGCTGGCGTCGTCGATCACTTCGGTGCCGCCATGGAAGCGGCCGTTGGCGATCCGCACCTCGACGACGCGCAGCCGCTGCGCTTCCGCGCCTTCGCCGACGATCAATGTGAACGGGTGGAAGCGGGTGAACTCATAGCCTGCCCAGGCGAGATAGCCGGCGCGGCCGAACAGGCGCTTGAGCCGGTGCGGCACATTCTCGGCGATCTGTGGGGCGAGCCCGATCGCGGCGCAATTGGCGAAATAGTCGTCGTCGATCATGCCGAGGTCGATCCGGCGCAGCTCGCCCTTGGCGATCACTTCGACCGCGCCGGCGATGTCGAGCGGAATGCCGAGCGAGCGGGCGAAGCTGTTGGCGGTGCCGAGCGGCAGCACCGCGACCGCCACCCCGGTGCCTTCGATGAAATCGATGAGCCCGCTGACCGTGCCGTCGCCGCCGCCGAGGATGATCAGGTCGGGCTTCGCGGCGAGCGCGCGCTTCAGGGTTGGCTCGAGCTCGCGGGGGTCCTCGACCGCATGCGCGTCGACCGCGAAGGGCAGCCCCTGCAGGTGCTTGCACGCCTGTTCGAACAATTCCTGTCCGCGCCGCGACTGGGCATTGACGATCATCGTGGCGGAACGGAATTCGGGCATCGGCGCTCCTGGATGTTTCAGAGGCGCAACGCTTGCACCGGCCCGCACGATCCCGCAAACGGTCGCGCATGAGTCAGTATCCTGCGCTTCGCCTTCGCCGCACCCGCGCCTCGGCATGGAGCCGGCGGATGCACGCCGAGACCGTGCTCACCCCGGCCGATCTGATCTGGCCGCTGTTCGTCACCGGCGGCAGCGAGGAGGAGCCGATCGGCGCGTTGCCGGGCGTATCGCGCTGGTCGGTGCAGGCCGTCGCCGAGCGGGCGAGGGAAGCCGCGGCGCTCGGCATTCCTTGCGTGGCGCTGTTCCCCAACACCCCCGCCAATCTGCGCAGCGACGATGGCCGCGAGGCGCTCAATCCCGACAATCTGATGTGCCGGGCGATCCGGGCGATCAAGGACGCCGTGCCCGAGATCGGCGTGCTCACCGATGTCGCGCTCGATCCCTATACCAGCCATGGCCATGACGGCATCATCGACGCGGCGGGGTATGTTCTCAACGACGAGACCGCCGCGGTGCTCACCGACCAGGCGTTGGTTCAGGCCGAGGCGGGGGCGGATATTGTCGCGCCTTCGGACATGATGGACGGGCGGGTCGGGCTGATCCGCGCCGCGCTCGAGGCCAATGGCCGAACCAATGTCCAGATCATGGCCTATGCCGCCAAATACGCCAGCAGCTTCTACGGCCCGTTCCGCGATGCGGTCGGCAGCCGCGGGCTGCTCAAGGGCGACAAGAAGACCTATCAGATGGACCCGGCCAATGCCGAGGAGGCGCTGCGCGAAGTCGCACTCGACATCGCCGAGGGGGCCGACAGTGTGATGGTCAAGCCCGGGCTACCGTATCTGGACATTATAGTGCGTGTGAAGAATGCCTTCGAAGTTCCTGTATTTGCTTATCAGGTATCGGGCGAATACGCGATGATCGAGGCGGCTGCGGCGACTGGGGCGGGGGGCCGCGAGGCGCTGGTGATGGAGACGCTGATGGCGTTCAAGCGCGCCGGCTGCTCGGGAGTGCTGACCTATCACGCCCCGCTCGCCGCGAGGCTGATGGGCGCGTGATCGAGACCGAAAGGCTGATCTTGCGCGCGCCCGAGCGCCGCGACCGCGATCCCTTGGTGCGGATGTTCACCAATCCCGAGGTGATGGCGCAGCTGTTTCCCGGGCTCGATACCGCGGCGGCCGATGCCGTGCTCGCCAAGCACGACGGGTTTCGTACCGAGGGCCTTGGTTTTCTCGCGGTAGTACGGCGTGTGGACGGGGCGGTGGTCGGCTTTTGCGGGCTCAAGCGCGGCGAGCCGCACGCGCCAATCGCCGGCAAGATCGAAGCGGGCTGGATCATCGATCTTCCCTGGTGGCGGCTCGGCTATGCCCGCGAGGCGATGGAAGCGGTGCTGGCCGACGCGTGGCGTCGCATCGCCGAGGACCGCATTTACGCGCTCACCTCGGCCGTGAACGTCAAGAGCCAGGCACTGATGACGCGGCTGGGGATGCAGCGGCTCGCCGACGGCGACTTCCTGAGCGCGACCTTCCCCGAAGGGCACGTCCTGCGCCCGACCGTGACCTTCGCGATCGACCGGCCGGCATGATCGAGACCGAACGACTGATCCTGCGCCGCTGGAGGAGCGCGATGGCGCCGCCTTCCATGCGCTGTGCACCGATCCGCAGGTGATGGAATTCATCGGGCCGCCGCAGACGCGCGCCGAGGCCGACGCTGCGATCGATCGGCAGAACGGCTTTCTGGATCGGCTGGGCTATTGCTTCCGGGCGATCGAGCGGCGGGAGGACGGAGCGCTGCTCGGTTTCTGCGGGCTCAAGCCGGGCGCTGCGGGAACCCCGATCGAAGGCGAAGTCGAGATCGGGTGGCGGCTCGGGCGTAGCCATTGGGGCAGCGGCTATGCGCGCGAGGCGGCGGAAGCGAGCCTCGGCTGGGGCTGGGCGCATCTCGACGTGCCGACGATCGCCGCGATCACCACGGTCGACAATTTCCGCAGCCAGCGGCTGATGAAGCGGCTCGGAATGCAGCGGGCGCCGAAGGGTGATTTCGACCATCCCGAGGCAATCGAACGGCTGCGCGGACACGTCACCTATCGCATCGCGCGCGGCGCGGTTAATCCCGTCTAAACCGGACGCGGGTCAGTACCGGCTTGGGAGGAAGCGTGCATGAACGATCGCGTTGAACAGCAGAGTGCCCCGGGCACGCGTTTTCATTGGCTGTTCGTCATCGCGATTCTCACCGGCTCGTTCCTGCTGTTCCTCGTCCAGCCGATGGTCGCGCGGATGGCGCTGCCCCGTCTCGGCGGCGCGCCGGCGGTGTGGAACTCGGCGATGCTGGTCTATCAGGCGCTGCTGCTCGGCGGCTATGCCTATGCGCATTGGCTCGGGCGGGTGCCGGTGCGGATGCAGGCGGGGATCCACCTCGCGGTGCTCGCGATCGCCGCCCTGTGGCTGCCGATCGGGCTGACCGCGATGGAACTCCCTGCCGATGCCGAGCCCGCCCTGTGGGTGCCGTGGCTGTTCGGCGCTTCGATCGGTCCGCTGTTCTTCGCGATCTCCGCGCAGGCGCCGTTGCTCCAGCGCTGGTACAGCGTCGCAAGCGGCGGGCGCGATCCCTATGCGCTCTACGCCGCCTCCAACATCGGCAGCTTCGGCGGGCTGATCGCCTATCCGCTGATCGTCGAGCCGGGGCTCGCGCTCAAGGGGCAGAGCTGGCTGTGGACCACCGGCTATGTGCTGGTGTTTCTGCTCATCGCCGGCTGCGCGACGCTGCTGCCGCGCAGGGCCTCCGGGGAGCCGCATGTCGCGCATCACAGCGCCGCGCCGGGCGTGGGCCGCGTGCTGCACTGGGTGATTCTGGCGATGGTGCCGTCGGGGCTGATGCTCGCGACCACGACCTTTCTCACCACCGACATCGTCGCGATGCCGATGCTGTGGGTGCTCCCGCTCGGCCTCTATCTGCTGAGCTTCTCGCTCGCGTTCCGCGAAGGCGACACCATTCCGGGGCTGCTCGCCAAGTTCGCGCCGCTGATCGTGCTGCTGTTCGGCGCGACGCTGATCGCGGGGCATCAGAAGCTCGCCTATCTCAATGCGCTGATCGGGCTGATCCTGTTGTTCGTCGTCGCGGTGGCGCTGCATTCGTGCATGTACCGGCTGCGGCCTTCGCCCGACCGCCTGACCGGCTTCTATCTCGCGATGTCGGTGGGCGGCGCGCTGGGCGGCGTTTTCTCGGGACTGGTGGCGCCGGTCCTGTTCGACTGGACCTATGAATATCCGCTGCTCATCCTCGCCGCCGGAGCGCTGATGCCGCAGGTCTTCCTGTTCCCGGCGCTCGAGCGTCTGTGGCAGGGCGAGGGGCAGGTGCGCCGGATCAAGATCCTCGCCGCGGCGTTGCTCGTGGCGATTTTCGTGTGGCTCGGCGTGCTGAACCCCGGCGGCGTGCTCGGCGAGATGCACGAGCAGATCGCGTTCCTCGCCGTCGCCATCATCGGCCTGATCGCGACGGGCAACCGGATTCCGTATCTCGTCGCGCTGGCGGGCGGGCTGTTCCTGTTCGGCGGCTATCGCGCGATTGATATCTCGCTGAGCGGCGACCGCACCCGCAGCTATTTCGGCGTCTATACGGTGGCGGACATGCCCGACGAGCGCCGCCTCGCGCATGGCACGACGCTGCACGGCATCCAGCTCAAGGATGCGCGCTCGCGAATCCCGACGACCTATTATGTGCCTGGCTCAGGCGTGGGCCGGGCGATGCAGGCGGCGCCGGCGCTGTACGGGCCGGCGGCGCGGATCGGCGTGGTCGGGCTCGGGACGGGGACGCTCGCTTGCTATGCGGTGCCCGGCCAGCAATGGCGCTTCTACGAAATCGATCCCGAGGTGGTGACGATCGCCCGCGATTCGGGCCGGTTCACCTTCCTGCGCCAATGCGCACCGCAGGCCGGGGTCACCGTGGGCGATGCCCGGTTGCGCCTTGCCGAGGCGCCGCCGGCGAGCCTCGATCTGCTCGCGCTCGACGCCTTCTCGTCCGACGCGGTGCCGATGCACCTGATGACCACCGAGGCGTTCGGGACCTATGCCCGCGTGCTCGCGCCCAACGGGCTGCTGCTGGTTCACATCTCCAACCGCTTCCTCGCGCTGGCGCCGGTCGTCGCCGGGGCGGCGGCGCAGGGCGGGTGGCACGCGGCGCGGCTGGTCTATTACCCCTCGGCGCTCGAGCAGCGCGACGAGGCGAGCATATCGGACTGGATCGCTCTGTCGCGGAATCCAGCGACGCTGGCGCAGCTGACCCGGGGCGATCCGCGCTGGCAGCCGTTGGCGACGCGGCCTGGCTTCCTGCCCTGGACCGACGACTATGCTTCGGTGGTGCCGGTGATGCGCGCGTTCAATCCGTCGCTGGCCGACGACTAGGCGCCGGCGAGCGCCGCCTCGAGCGCGCCGATGCGATCGCCCTGCGTGGTCGCCATCACCTCGGCCGCCGTTACTGCAGCATCGAGCGCGGGATAAGGCGGCTGCCCGGCTTCACCGCGGGCGATCGCCGTGCGCTCGAGATCGGCGAGCGTGGTCAGCGTCGGCGCGCGCAGCGATTCGAGCCTGCTGAGCGCGGTCTGGGCATCGAGCCACGCCTCCGACCCTTCGGCCACCCCGCGGGCTACGGCGACTTTCGCCTCCGCCTCCTGCGCCGCAGCAGTGAAGCGCTGATTGCCCGCCTGCAGCGCCGCGCGGGCCTCGGCGATCCGCGTGTCGAGCGCGGGGTCGGCGGTGGCGACCGGGACCGGGCGCTCGGGCTCTGCGAGGCTCTGTCCTTCGATCGGCCGCGGCAGCAGCGAGGGATAGTTGTCCGGTCCCGGGGCGCAGCTGGCCAGCACGAGGAGGGGAAGGGCGGCGAAAAGGGAGCTGCGCATGGGCGGCTGCTTAAGCCTGTGGAAAACTGCACGCAACGGGGTTGCGTTCCTCGAAAGTCGCTTCTATCAGCGCACCTCCAATGCGCGCCCGTAGCTCAGCTGGATAGAGCATCAGACTACGAATCTGAGGGTCGGACGTTCGAATCGTTCCGGGCGCGCCACTTTCCTCCGTCGGTGGAAATACGGCAATGGCGGTGAGGATCGGCACCGCGGGTTGGTCGATCCCGCGAGCGGTCGCCGATCGCGTGCCGGGCGAGGGCACCCATCTCCAGCGCTATGCGCAGCGGCTGAACGCCGCCGAGATCAACTCCAGCTTTCATCGTCCGCATCGCCAATCGACCTATGCGCGCTGGGCGGAGGCGGTGCCCGAGGATTTTCGGTTCGCGGTAAAGCTGCCCAGGACGATCACGCATCAGGCGAAGCTGGTCGGCTGTGACGATCTGCTGGCGCGGTTTGCCGATGAAATAGCCGGGCTGGCCGGGAAGCGCGGGCCGCTGCTGGTGCAGCTGCCGCCGAGCTTCGCCTATGCCGAGGATGTGGTTGCGCAGTTTCTCGATGCGTTCGACCGGATCGTCGGCGGGCAGGTGGTGATCGAGCCGCGCCATGCCAGCTGGTACGTGCCTGAGGTCGACCGGATGCTCGCCGATCGTCGGATCGCACGCGTGCTGGCGGATCCGCCGGTGCCGGAGCTGGCAAGCGAACCGGGCGGTTGGCGCGGGCTCACGTATCTCCGTCTCCACGGCGCGCCGAGGGTCTATTGGTCCGCTTATGAGCCCGAGCAGATCGCCGCGCTCGCGCCGCGCATTACCGACTGGACGACCGCGGGCGAGGTCTGGACGGTCTTCGACAACACTGCCTCGGGCGCCGCGCTCGGCAACGCGCTCGATCTCGCGGGGCTACTTGCGTAGCGCAGCGATCAGCACCTTCATGTTCTCGATATAGGTGCCGGTCGAAATGCCGGTCACAGGCCTGTCGGTCTCATAGGGCGAGGTGTCGCTCGCGTCGCCGACCTTGGTGCGGCTGAAGTCGCCCGGGGGCGGGGTAGCGGCGCCGTCGCCGGCATAGGGGTTGCTCGTCGCCCTGAGCTCGGTCGGCCACCATCCCGCGGCGTTGAGCGAGCGGATCAGCGCGTCGGGCGAGGCCTTGCCGCCGGCGCTGTTGAGGTCCGAAGTCGCAACTTCCTCGACGAGGAAATAGCGCGGCAGCGGCTGGGGCGCGCTGAGCGGCGAGGTGCGGGCGACCTCCTCGGGCCTCGAAGCGACCAGCGTGGCATATTCGCGGCGCAGCGCCGCCACGTCGATCGCGCGGGTGGCGCTGTAGTGAGTGATCGTGTTCGCGGGATCGTAATCGGCGTAATACTCGCCGTTGACGACGTTCGAGCCGCGGCGGTGGACGTAGAGCGGCCGATTGGTGCCGATCTCGATGAAGGTCGGGTAGGCGCGGCCGTTCTTGACCTGGTCCGCCGGCAGCTTGACCGACTCCAGCCAGTCGAGCGCCTCCGGCACGCGCGCGAGGAACTTCTTGTCGCCAGTCAGGCGGTAGAAGCGGAGCAGCTGGCGGACGTTCGCCGCGGTGGTGTGGGTCACCAAAGCGGTGGGTTCATAGGTGCGGGCGCCGACCGGTTTGAGGTCGAGCGTGTATTGCAGCCCCCAGCCGGCCTGCGGAGCCGCCTGCTGGGTGACCAGATAGACGTTCATCGCGCGGACGATCGCATCGCGGACGCGCGGATCGGCACCGAGCGCCTGGTAGCAATAGAGCAGGAACTGGATGTTCTCGCCCGCGACGTCGTCGTTGAAGGTGATCAGGCTGGTATAATCGGGCTTGCCGTGATGGCTGAAGTCGCTCTTGAGCGGGAAACGCTGCGGCCAGCCGCCGATCGGATATTGGCTGTCGAGCACGAAGCTCAGCGCCTTGTTCACCGCCGGGAGATATTTGGGATCGTGCCGCTCGGCATAGACCCGCAGCAGGAACTGCATCGCCTCGGAGGTGCCGGCATCGTCGAAGGTGGCGTTACCCCAGTAATGCTGGAATTCCTCGAGCCGCCACGCATTCTTGCCGATCGTGTCGTACCAGCGCCGGGTCGACGCCTCGCCGCCGAAATCGCCGAAATAATGCCAGCCGCCGCTGGTGTGCTGGACCGCGATCAGCGCCGCCGCGACCTTTTCGGCGGCTTCGTAATAATAGGTGTCGCCGGTGGCGTGGTAGGCGTCGAGATAGAGATGCCCCATCGTCGCGGTGCCGGGGGGCTGAATCCAGATCATCGTCGGAAAGGCTTCCATCTCGCCCCAGCGCCGCGACATGTCCGGCAGATAGGACCAGACATAGCCGCCGTTGGTGGCAACCTTCTCGACCATGAAGCGGGTGGCGCGCTTCATCGTCGCCTCGATGCGGGTGCGCTCGGGCGCCGCAGCGACGGGCGTCGAAAGGCTCGCCGCGAGCGCCCAGGCCAGCGCCATCCCGAACCACTTCCGCATCCACCCGCTCCTCGATTCTGTTTTCGCCGAGAAGCTTAGCAAAGCGCGGGTGACACCGGTAGCACCCCGATGCGATTCAGTCGGGAATATCGAAGCTGTCGAGGATCTTGGCGCCGGCCATGAATACCGCGATCGGGCAGAGCAGAAACAGCGCCTTGCCCCCCCAGCCGGGGAAGCGATCGAGATAGTGCATGCCGCGCTCGACCGCGCCGGTGCCTAGGCCGTAGATCACCAGATAGGCCTCGAACTTGGTCTTGATCGTGAACAGGCGGCGCATGCGATCGAACATGCCAAAGATTAAGCAAGCGACGGGCCAAACGCGGAAAACCGCCATTCGCGCCTTAACGAAGAGGGTTACCTGTCAATTAACTCGACAGTTCCGAGCGCCTCCAGCAGCGTCCGCCGCGCCGTCTCGATCCCGCCAATCAGCGCAGACTCGCCGATCCGATCGGCGGGAATCGCCTCTGGCCAGTGCCCGGCGACGACCTCAGCGATCGCATCGAGCCGTGCGTCGTCGACGAGGAAGCGGGGATCGACGGTGGCCGGATCGGCGACGACGCGGAGCCGCAGGCAGGCGGGACCGCCGCCATTGGCCATCGACTGGCGGACATCTACGGTCTCGACCCGGCGGATCGGCCCATTGCCGGCAACATGCGCCTCGAGCCACGCCCATACCGACGGCGTCTCGCGGGCTTCCTCAGGGACGATCAACGCCGTCTCACCCGAGGGAAGGGTGACCAGCTGGGCGTTGAACAGATAGGAGGCGATCGCATCGGCGAGGCTGACGTGGTCGGCCGGCACTTCGACGATCTCGACTTCGGGAAAGGCGCGGCGCAGCGCATCGTAGAAGCAACTCTTGTCGGCGAATGCCTGTTCGTGCGCGAACAGCACCCGGCCGTTCGCCACCGCGACGACATCGTTGTGGAACGCGCCCGCGGCGATCGCGTCGTCCGATTGCTGGACGAAGAGCGTGCGGGCGGGATCGAGGCCGTGGCGGCGGGCGATCGCAGCGCTGGCGTCGGGGTGCTGACGGGCAGGGAAGGGGCCGCCCGAGCGGCCGTAAACGAAGATCTCGACGCCCGGCGCGCCGTGCGCGGCGGCGAGCCGCATATGGTTGGCGGCACCCTCGTCGCCGAACGGCGCAGGGACAGGCGCGTGCACCGCGAAGGCGGGGTTAGCGAAGGCGAGGCGGAGCTGCGCCAGCGTCTCGGGCCATTCGTGGCTGCGATGCGCCATGGTGGCGAGATTGGCGACGGTGAGATGGCAGCGGCCGTCGTCCGTGTCGGGCGCGGGCGACACCGTCGCAGCGTTGGCGGCCCACATCGCCGAGGCGGACAGCGCCTGTGCCCGCAGGTGATCGGGTGCGGCCTGATACTCGCTGGCAAGGCTGGCGAGCCAGCGATGATCGGGGCGAGCATGCGGCAGCAGGATTCCTTGCACGAGCCCGAGCCGGAGATTGGCCCGCATCTTCGCGACTCCCTGCAGCGCCGCGGCGCGCGGGTGGGCGGTGAGGCCCCGGTTGCGGGTCGCGGCGAGGTTGCCGGGGCTGAGGCCCGCATAATTATGACTCGGGCCGATGATGCCGTCGAAGTTGATCTCGGTCAGCATGCGTCACCGCGCGACATGGAGGACCTCGTCGCCCACCGCAACGCTCAATGCGGCGGCGCCGGCCGCGTCGAGCGTCACGCCGCCTTCCGCCTCGGCGACCTTGCCGTAAGCCGAGCGGAACTCCGCCAGCCTTCCGGTAGCCAGCAGCGCCGACACGCCGCCCTCGGCAATGGCGATGACCTCGGCGGACTTCGCCTCGCGGATCGTGCGGACGTGATCGGTGCGCGCCGTCATCGTCGGGCCGCCGTCGAAGATGTCGACGTAATTCTCGAACGCGAAGCCCTCATTCTCGAGCATCCGCATCGCGGCGCGGCCCGAGGGGTGGGGCAGGCCGATCACCGAACGCGCGCTCTCCTGGAGCATCGCGGTGTAGATCGGGTGCTTGGGCATCAGATCGGCGATGAACTGATTGCCGTGGCAGGCATTGAATTCGTCCGCCTGCTGGAAGTTCATCCCGAAGAAGCGCCCGGCGACACCGTCCCAGAAGGGCGATCCGCCCGCCTCGTCGATCACGCCGCGCAGCTCGGCGAGGATGCGCTCGGCGAAGCGGGCGCGGTGACGGGCGATGAAGAGATAGCGGCTCCTGGCGAGCAGCATGCCCAGCCCGCCGGCGCGCTCGCCGGGGTGGAGGAACAGCCCACCGACTTCGCTCGAACCCTCAAGATCGTTGACTAAGCTGAGGATTTCCGCCCGAAAAGTTCGGCCGAGCTCCTGGCTGTGCTTGGTCACCGTACCCAGCCGGTAGCTGTAGAAGGGCCAGTGCTGGCCGACATGGGTGAAGATCTGGCAGGTGCCCCGCACTTCGCCGGTCTCGACATTTTCGAGCACCAGCACGAACAGGTCGTCGAACAGCCCTTCCTCGTCGCGGGCGAAGGCGGCGTGGCTGCGGCCCAGCTTGGCGCGGAGCGCGTCCTTCTCAGGCGGAAGGTTGGTGAACCCGCCGCCGGTGAGCTTGGCCATTTCGTAGAGCGGCTGGAGGTCCTCGTCACGCGCGGCGCGGATGCGGAAGGTCATGGCCGGAAGCTCCCCTCGGCGATGCGCAGGATCGTTACCGCCGAGAGGGCGGCGCGTTCGGGCAGGCTTTCGGGGATCAGAAATTCCTCCGCTGAGTGAATGGCGCCGCCGCGGGCGCCCATCGTGTCGACCACGGGGACGCCGCAGGCAGCGATGTTGTTGCCGTCGCACACGCCGCCGGTGGCTTTCCACGCTACCGGAATGCCGAGATCGGCGCCGGCATCGCGGACCAGCGCGAACAGCCGCTCGGCGCCGGGATCGAGCGGCTTGGGCGGGCGGTTGAAGCTGCCATGGACCTCAATGGTGACCTCATGCGACGCCATGACGTCATGCGCGGCGCGATCGATCGCGGCCTTGGCGATCGCGATGCTCCAGTCGTCGCGCGGCCGGAAATTGACGCGAAGGATGGCGAGATCGGGGACGACATTGTTGGGGCCGCCGCCGTCGATCCGTGCGGGATTTACCGCGAGGCCGGGCGCTTTCGCCTCGGCGAGCCGCACCGCCAGCGCCGCCGCCGCGACCAGCGCGTTGCGCCCCTCGTCGGGATTGCGTCCGGCATGCGCGCTGCGACCGCGCACGATCAGCGAGAAATTGCCGGTGCCGCCGCGCGCACCGGCGAGCGTGCCGTCGGGCAAAGCCGGCTCGTAGGTAAGCGCCGCGACCTTGCCGCGCGCGGCGCCCTCGATCAGCGCGCGGGAGGCGAAGGAGCCGGTCTCCTCGTCCGAATTGATCACGACTTCATAGCCGAGCCGGCCGGCGAGCGGGCTCACCTCGACCGCCTCGAGCGCGGCGAGCATCAGCGCGAGGCCGCCTTTCATGTCGGCGGCGCCGGGAGCGTTGAAGCGGCCATCGTCGAGCCAGCGGCCGGTCTGAAAGGGATGATCGGCGCCGAACACGGTATCCATATGGCCGGTCAGCAGCATCTGGACCGGCGCCCCGGGACGAACGGCGAGGTGGAGATGGCGGCCATGGCCGATCGATTCGACCCGCCCGTCGTCGGTGACGCTTTCCATCGGGGCGGGGTCGATCAGCGCGACATGGCCAGGCAGCGCCGAGAAGGCGTCGGCGAGCGTGTCGGCCATCGCCGCGAGCCCGGCGAGGTTGCGAGTGCCGCTGTTGATCGCGGACCACGCCTCGGTGCGGGCAAGCATGGGTGCCCGCGCGACATGCTCGACCGCCGCCTGCTCGATGCTGGAAAGCCCGCTCATGCGTGGCTGGTAGCGCGAAATATTATTGCCGTCATCCCGGCGAACGCTCGGGCGGCATGCAGCGCGGGCATGGGCGGGCGGCCGCCGACGCGGAGAACGGCCAGTACCGGTTCCCTCGGCTTTCGCCCGGAATGATGTCAGAAATCGACGACCAGGGCCGCGCGGCTGGTGGTGTCGGTGGTCTGGCGGCCGATCGGCGGCGTGCTTTCATATTGCAGTGTGTACGAGAATTGCGCCGAGAACGGGCCGAACAGTCGGGCGAGCAGCGCCGAGCGGCTCGACACGGTGCTGTTCGCCTCCTGCAGATAGGCCGAGGCGTTCTGCGTCACCGAGATGCCGGGAGACAGCTTCCAGCCAAAATCGACGCTCCCGCGCGCGGCAAGATTGCTCTCGGTGGTCTCGTCAATGAAATGCGTTCGGCGATATGCCGGGCCGAGTTCGACGTCGAGCTTGACCTTGGGCGACTTGATCGCGCTGTAGCCGGTGCCCGTCGAGATCGAGAGGCGGTCGTAGAAGCCGGAGAAGCGATCGCTTTCATATTGCGCGGCGCCATAGAGATAGGCGCGGTCGTCGAACTTCCAGTTCGGCTCCCAGGCGGCGAGATAGCGCTCGCGGGTGACGACGCTGAGGCTCTCCTGGTAATCGGCCTGGAGGCGTAGTTTGTGGCGCCATTCGAGCCCCTCGCGGCGGAGTTCGATCGCGGCGGTGAGCCCGACATTCTCGGTGTTGCCGGTGCTGACATAGCCGCCGAGCTCGGCGCGGCCCTTCACCAGATCGAAGAAGTCCGCTTCGCGGAGCTTGCGATTGGCCTTGGCGAGCCGATCGTTGCGCCAGTCGCTCGCGGCCTTGACGACGAGATCGGCGCTGGCCGGGTCGGCACCGCGCGCATATTTCACGATCACCGCGACGTCCCCCTCGCTGCCCGAGGCCATCGCGGCGTCGAGCATCGCCCTGATCGTCGGCGGGATGACGGGATCTTCGGCCGGGGCGTTGGCCAGCAGCAACGGCAGGGCGAGGAGCAGGGCGCGCATGCCGGCGGCTCTAATCATATTAATAGGGCGCCAAAAGGGCTGCTCGCGACGGATGGATCGTTACGCCCGACGAATCGAGCCGAGTTCGTCGGCGAAGACCGTAAGCAGCTGGCGATAGAGATCGCGCTTGAACGGGACGATCAGCTCGGGGAGCTCGGCCGGCTCGGCCCAGCGCCAGGCGCGGAATTCGGGATCGGCGGTAGCGATGTTGACGTCATCGTCCGCGCCGAGGAAGCGGAACAGGAACCAGCGCTGGCGCTGCCCGCGCCACTTTCCTTTCCACACCTTGCCGATCAGATCGTCGGGAAGGTCATAGGTCAGCTCGTCGGGAGCGGCGGCGACCAGCTCGGCATGCTCGCGGGTGACGCCGGTCTCTTCCCCGAGCTCGCGCCACGCCGCCTCGAGCGGATCCTCGCCCGGATCAATCCCGCCCTGCGGCATCTGCCACGCCTCGAGCACCGAATCGAGCCGCTGCCCGACGAACACGTGGCCGTCGCGGTTGACCAGCATCACGCCGGCGCAGGGACGATAGGGAAGGGAGGCGGTGTCGGTCATGGCTCTCTCTGCTCCCCTCCTGGTAAGGGAGGGGTCGGGGTGGGTGCCGGCGCGCAAGCGTCGGCCGCGGCCGGCTGAACGGGCTCGCTTTGCTCGCACCCACCCCTAACCCCTCCCTGACAGGGAGGGGAATAGCTAAAGCAGCGAACTATGATCCACGTCGTCCACCACTCGTCTTATGTCGCGCCGGCGCCGAAGCGGAGCCAGTATCAGTGGAACAAGAACGGGTTGGTCCGCGATCTGCTGCGCGCCGAGGGCAACGCGTTCGCGTGGCACGCACCCGAGCCGATGCCGCGGGCGTGGCTCGAGGCGGTGCATGACCCCGACTACGTGGCCGAGGTGCTCGAAGCGCGGGTGCCGGCGCCGAAGGAGCGGCGGATCGGGTTTCCGGTCACGCCCGAGGTGGCCTTGCGGGCGCTATATGTCCCCGGCGGGACATGGCTGGCGGCGCAGCTGGCGCTGAAACACGGCTATGCCGCCAACACCGCCGGGGGCAGCCACCATGCGCTTGCCGATACCGGCGCGGGGTTCTGCGTGTTCAACGACCTCGCGCTCGCCGCGGTGCGGCTGGCCGAGGCGGGGCACCGGGTGCTGGTCGTCGACTGCGACGTCCATCAGGGCGACGGCACCGCCGCGCTTACGGCGGGGCGGCCCGACATCGCGACCTATTCGATCCATGCCGAGAAGAACTTTCCGGTGCGCAAGGCGCGCTCGACGGTTGATGTCGGGCTGCCCGACGGGACCGGCGACGACGAGTATCTCGCGACGCTCGCCGCCACCTTGCTGCCGCTGCTCGGCGATTTCGCGCCCGATCTCGTGCTGTATCAGGCAGGAGTCGACCCGCTCGCCGGCGATCGGCTCGGGCGGCTGGGGCTCAGCTACGAAGGCTTGATCGAGCGCGATCGCTGGATCGCGCGGACCCTGGCGGGGCGGCGCATCCCCTTCGCGAGCGCGCTGGGCGGCGGGTATGGCGAGGATGCGCTCGAGGTCTCGCGGCGCCATGTCGCCTCGATCCGCGCGCTCGGCGAAGAGGCGGCAAAGCAGCCGTTGCCGGGCTGACGGCAATTTCTGGCTTGGGCGTATCGCAAGGGAGGCGTAGAGCACTCACAAGAAAGACAAACCGGAGGAACATAACCGGCCATGGCAACCGCTGCGCACGCGTTGACGCCCGAGGAAGCCTCGGCCCATCCGGTTCGCGAGGCGATCGTGGTTCGCTTCGCCGGCGACTCCGGGGACGGCATGCAGCTGACCGGCGGCCAGTTCACCCTTTCGACCGCCCTGGCCGGCAACGACCTCGCCACCTTCCCCGACTTTCCCGCCGAGATCCGTGCGCCGCAGGGCACGCTGTTCGGAGTCTCGGCATTCCAGATCAACTTCGGTTCGGCGCGGATCGACACCGCCGGCGACCAGCCCGACGTGCTCGTCGCGATGAACCCGGCGGCGCTCAAGACCAATGTCGACGCGCTTAAGCCGGGCGGGCTGATCATCGCCGACACCGGCGAGTTCGGTCAGCGTAACCTCGACAAGGCGAAGTACGCCGCCAACCCGCTCGAGGATGGCAGCCTCGACAAGTGGCAGCTGCTCAAGCTCGACATCTCGGCGCTGACGGTCGAGGCGGTCAAGCCGTTCGGGCTCGGCAACAAGGAAGCGCTGCGCTGCAAGAACATGTGGACGCTGGGGCTGGCGCTATGGATGTTCGATCGCGACCGCGAACCGCTGATCGAATGGCTGCGGACCAAGTTCGCGAAGGCGCCGAGCCTCGCCGAGGCCAATATCGCGGCATTGAATGCCGGCCACGCCTATGGCGAGACCGCCGAACTCGGCGCGATGGGGATTGCGCAGCGCCAGGTCGCGGCGGCGCCTGCCGAACCGGGGCTCTACCGCACCGTCACCGGGGCGGACTCGATCTCGATGGGGCTCGTCGTGGGTGCCCAGCTCGCCGGGCTGCCGATGTTCTTCGGCGGCTATCCGATCACCCCGGCTTCGGCGATCCTGCACAGCCTCGCGCGCTACAAGGAATATGGCGTTACCACGTTCCAGGCAGAGGATGAGATCGCCGCGATCGCCTCGGCGCTGGGCGCCTCCTATGCCGGTTCGCTGGGCGTGACGTCATCGTCGGGGCCCGGCATCGCGCTCAAGGGCGAGGCGATGGGCCTCGCGATCATGACCGAGCTGCCGCTGGTCATCGTCAATTCGCAGCGTGGCGGCCCTTCGACCGGCCTGCCGACCAAGACCGAGCAATCGGACCTCTATCAAGCCGTCTATGGTCGCAACGGCGACGCGCCGATGCCGGTGATCGCCGCGCGCTCGGCCGCGGACTGCTTCGACGTCGCGATCGAGGCCGTGCGGATCGCCACGCAGTACATGACTCCGGTGATGATCCTGACCGACGGCTATATCGCGAACGCCGCGGAGCCGTGGAAAGTGCCGGACATGAGCAGCTACGCGCCGTTCCCGGTCAGCTTCCACACCGAAGTGCCTGCCGAGGGCGAGAAGTTCCTGCCCTATGCGCGCGACGAGAAGCTCAAGCGGCCCTGGGTCAAGCCGGGCACGCCGGGGCTGCTCCACCGCATCGGCGGCATCGAGAAGGCGCAGGGCACCGGGAACATCGATTATTCGCCCGGCAACCACCAGGCGATGACTGACATCCGTCGTGACAAGATCCTCGGCATCGACGTTCCCGATCAAGCGGTCGAGCAGGGTCAGGCGGGCAGCAAGTTGGCCGTCGTTGGCTGGGGGTCGACCTATGGTCCGATCGCCAGCGCAGTGAGGCGCGCGCGGAACCGGGGGCTCGACGTCAGCCATGTCCATATCCGCCACATCTGGCCGCTCCCGAAGAATCTCGGTGATCTTCTGGCGAGTTACGAGCATATCCTCGTACCGGAAATGAACACCGGCCAACTTAAGACAGTGCTGCGCGACCAGTTTCTTGTCGATGCCCGGTCGCTCACCAAAGTGTCGGGGCAGCCCTTCCGCATCGCCGAGATCGAGACTGCGATCGCGGAGCATCTCGGCGTCGATTTCGCCCAGGAACTGCCGGCGGACGACACCCAGTTGCCCGAGCCGTTCTCGGGCCATGACGACGGCCATAACGACACCAGTGGCGGCAAGCTGTCGCCGCAGTCGGTCTAACTCCCTCTCCCGATCGGAGAGGGGAAGAAGGTACGAAGAGCGATGAACGAGATCACGACGATCAAGCCGAGCACGCCCAAGGACTGGGAGACCGACCAGGAAGTCCGCTGGTGCCCCGGCTGCGGCGACTATGCGATCCTCAAGGCGGTGCAGCGCACGATGCCCGAGATCGGCGCCACGCCCGAGAACACCGTGTTCGTGAGCGGCATCGGCTGCTCGTCGCGCTTTCCCTATTACATGGAGACCTATGGCTTCCATACGATCCACGGCCGCGCGCCGGCGGTGGCGACGGGGATCAAGCTCGCCAATCCCGATCTCGACGTGTGGATCATCACCGGCGACGGCGACGCGCTGTCGATCGGCGGCAATCACACGATGCATCTGTTGAGACGGAATCTGAACTGCCAAATCCTGCTGTTCAACAACGAGATCTACGGCCTGACCAAGGGCCAATATTCACCGACCAGCCGCGAGGGAACGCGCTCGCCCTCGACGCCGTTCGGGTCGGTCGATCACCCCGCCAAGCCTTGTGCGTTTGCGCTCGGCTCTGGCGCGCGGTTCGTCGCGCGCGGGATCGACGTGCACAAAAACCTGCCAACGGTTCTGAAGGCCGCCCACGCGCATCAGGGCGCGGCGTTCATCGAGATCTTCCAGAACTGCATCGTCTATAACGACGAGGTGTTCGAGCCGTTCGCGGCCAAGCCCAATGCGGCGCTCAACCAGCTCTGGGTCGAGCATGGCAAGCCGATGGTCTTCGCCGGCGGCACCAAGGGCATCAGCCTCGACCGCGAGGCATTGACGGTCAAGGTCGTCGATATCGTCGACGGCGACTGGGAGGCGGCGGGCGTGATCGTCCACAACGTCACCAATCGTGCGATCGCGCACATGCTGGTCGAGATGCCGTTCGGGCCGTTCCCGATGGCGCTCGGTGTGCTCTACGACGATCCCGCGCCGACCTTCGAAAGCGCCGTCATCGCGCAGAACCAGGCCGCCAGCGAAGGCAAGTTCGTCGACCTGCAGAAGCTCGTCGCCAAGGGCCAGACCTGGATGGTCGACAAGGCGCCGCACGCGCTGTGAGGATCGCGGTGCTCGCCTCAGGGCAAGCGGCGTAGAAGACTCTTGCTCCGGCCTTCGCCGCGTGCATGTAGGGTTTGATGAACGCGCCGACGCGGGAACAGGGTCGCACCAGCCGGACCAGCGCGCGCAGCACGCTGGGGCTGTTCGCGCGCATCTTCGATCGCCAGCTCGACCGGCTCGATCACGGCATCGCCGAGGGCAGTCTCGAATTGCTGCTCCCGAATGGCCGCGCGCGGCTGCTCGGTGGGCGTGCAGATGGTCCGGTCGCGGTGGTCGATCTGCGCAGCTGGCGGGCGCTGCTGCGGCTGGCCCTCGGGGGATCTAGCGGCTGGTACGAGGCATGGGCGGCAGGCGAATGGGCGAGCCCCGATCCGGTCCAGCTCTTCGCGCTGTTCAGCCGCAACCGCGCCGGGCTGGCCGGGCCGGCGCGGGCGACCGGGCCGTGGCGGCTGACCAAGCGGCTGTGGCACTGGCTGCGGCGCAACCACCGCGGCGGCGCGCGGCGCAATATCGAGTTCCACTACGATCTCGGCAATGATTTCTACCGCTGCTGGCTCGATGCCGGGATGACCTATTCGAGCGCGCTGTTCGCCGAGCCCGAACTGACGCTCGAGGCGGCGCAGCAGGCCAAGCTGCAGGCGATGCTCGACCGCACCGCGACCGCACCCGGCGAGACGATCCTCGAAATCGGCTGCGGCTGGGGCTCGTTCGCCGAGCTGGCGCTGCGGCAGGGCAGGCGGGTGCATGGCATCACGCTTTCGACCGAGCAGCAGGGCTGGGCGGAGGCGCGCACCGCCGGGCTTGAAGGCGCGCGCTTCACGCTGACCGACTACCGTGACGTCACCGGCAGCCACGACGCAGTGGTGAGCATCGAGATGGCGGAGGCGGTGGGCCGCGAATTCTGGCCCGCCTATCTCGGCGCGATCGCTCGTGCGCTCAAGCCGGGGGGACGTGGTGCGCTGCAGATCATCACCTTCGACGACGCATTGTTCGAAGGCTATGCGAACAATGTCGACTTCATCCAGCGCTACATCTTCCCGGGCGGGCTGCTGATCCGCGCCAGCGAATTCCGACGTCATGCCGCCAGCCATGGCCTCGCGTGGCGCGATCCTGTGCATTTTGGGCTCGATTACGCGGCGACGCTCAAGCGCTGGCGCGAGAATTTCGACGCGGCCGCCGCGTCCGGCCTGCTGCCGGCGCAGTTCGACGCCCGCTTCGTCGCGTTATGGCGTTATTATCTGATGTATTGCGAAGGCGGCTTTCGCGGCGGCGGGATCGACGTCGTGCAAGTAACGCTGATCAAGGAGGGATGATGAAGGGCTGGATGCTGGCCGGCGCGCTGGCGCTGGGGATGATCGCGGGACCGGCTTCGGGGCAGGGCGTTCCGCTCAACCCGAACGACACCAGCGGGCTGCGCAAGGTCGGCGCCGAAGTGCTGTTCTGGAGCCAGGAAAAGCGCGACGCTAATTTCCCGAACATGGAGAAGATCTTCCCCGGCCATGTCGTCAAGGCCGGGGGCAAGGTCCGCCCGCTGCCTGCCGGCAAGCCGCTTGGTGTTTCCGATGCCGAACTCGGCGCCTTCATCGCCAGCCAGAACATCTCGGGGCTGATCGTGCTGCAGGACGGCAAGGTGCGGCTTGAACGCTATGCCCGAGGCTATGGGCGCGAAGGGCGCTGGACCAGCTTCTCGGTCGCCAAGTCGCTCACCTCCACGCTCGTCGGGGCTGCGATCAGGGACGGCTTTATCAAGTCGGTCGACGAGCCGGTGACGAAGTACATCCCCGAACTGGCTGGTAGCGGCTATGACGGCGTGACCATCGCCCAGCTGCTCACCATGACGTCGGGCGTGCGCTGGAACGAGGACTATACCGACGCGAAATCCGACGTCGCGCGGATGTTCCTCGAGCCGGTGCCGGCGGGGGAGGACCCCACCGTCTTCTACATGAAGAAGCTGCCGCGCGAGACCGCGCCGGGCAGCAAATGGGTCTACAAGACCGGCGAGACCAATCTGATCGGCGTTCTGGTGATGCGCGCGACGAAGAAGCCGCTGGCAGATTATCTCAGCGAGAAGGTCTGGCGGCCTTATGGCATGGAGCGCGACGCCTTCTGGATGGTCGATCCCTCCGGCCACGAGGTCAGCGGCTGCTGCCTGTCGGTGAGCCTGCGCGATTATGCCAGGATGGGGCAGCTCGCGCTTGACGGCGGCAAGGGCGTGGTCCCGGCCAACTGGTTCGCCGAATCGACCCGCGCACGTGCCGAGGTCGGCCGGCCGGGCTTCGGCTATGGCTATCAATGGTGGACCTATCCGCAGGGCCAGTTCGGCGCGCAGGGCATATTCGGCCAGTCGATCCGGGTGGATCCGAAGAGCCGCACGGTAATCGCCATTTCGGCGGCTGCGGCCAAGGCGACCGACCCGGCCTATGCGGCCGAGCGGACGGCGTTCCTCGACAAGCTGTTCGCGGCCGCTAACCGCTAAGTCTTTTGGGCTCCTGCGCCAGCAGGAGCCCAAACAACAGCTCGTGATCTTGGCCTCCTGCTTGCGCAGGAGCACCAGAAGGTCAGTCCACCCGCTCGAAATGCCCGGTCTCGAACCCGGCGATCGCAAGTGCCGCGATCCGCTCGGCCACGACTTCGGGCGGCTTCACCGTTTCGGCATTCTCGCCGGGGAAAGCGCGGGCGCGCATCTTGGTGCGGGTCGCGCCCGGATCGACGATGCCGACGCGGATGCCGCTAATGTGGCGGACTTCCTCGCCATAGCTGAGCAGGAGGTTCTCGAACGCCGCCTTGGAGGCGCCATAGCTGCCCCAATAGGCCCGCGGCGTCCGCCCGACGCTCGAGGTCAAGCCGAGCACGCGCGCGTGCTTCGCCGCCTTGAGCAGCGGGTCGAACGCCGCGAGCATCGCCGCCTGCGCGGTGACGTTCAAGGTGAGGACCTTCGCGAATTCCTTGAAGTCGATCGCGGGCACCGCGCTGAGCGTCCCAAGCGACGCCGCGTTGAGCACGAGCAGGTCGAGCGCCGGCCAGCGCTCCGAGACGGCGGCGGCGAGCCGGGCGACGCTCTCATTCTCGGTGAGGTCCATCGGCGCGATCGTCGCAGAGCCGCCACCGGCGTAGATCGCCTCTTCGACTTCCTCGAGTCCGCCGGCGGTGCGCGCGGTCAGCACGACATGCGCGCCTGCCGCGCCGAGCGCCCTGGCGGTTGCGGCGCCGATACCCCGGCTGGCGCCGGTGACGAGGGCGATACGGTCGTGGAGAGGCTTGTCGGTCATCAATCGCTTTTCCCGTTCGCCCCGAACTCGTCGAAACCCGTCCTGAGCTTCGCAGAAGGGGGCCGTTCTTCGTCGGGCTTCATACGGAAGAACGGTGCTTCGACAAGGTCGGCACGAACGGCGAACGGAAAAGCTTAGCCGACCCGCTCTTCGAGCAGCGCGAACTGGTCGAGCGGCGGGGCCAGCTCGTCCTGGTCGGTGAGCGTCGTCGGATAGTCGCCGGTGAAGCAGGCGTCGCAATATTTGGGGCGAATGTCGGGCCGACCCGGTTCGCCGAGCGCCTTGTACAGCCCGTCGATCGAGATGAACGAGAGGCTGTCGGCGTGGATGAAGTCGGTCATCCCGTCGACGTCGAGCTTGGCGGCGAGCAGTTTGGCGCGCTCCGGCGTGTCGACGCCGTAGAAGCAGCTGTGCCGCGTCGGCGGCGAGGCGATGCGCATATGCACCTCGGCGGCGCCCGCTTCGCGCATCATCTGGACGATCTTGAGGCTGGTGGTGCCGCGCACGATCGAATCGTCGACCAGCACCACGCGCTTGCCCTTGATCAGCTCCTTATTGGCATTGTGCTTCAGCTTGACGCCAAGGTGGCGGACCTTGTCGCCGGGCTGGATGAAGGTGCGGCCGACATAATGCGAGCGGATGATGCCGAGCTCGAACGGGATGCCGCTCTCCTGCGCATAGCCGATCGCCGCGGGGACCCCCGAATCGGGCACCGGCACGATCAGATCGGCGTCGACGGGCGATTCGATCGCCAGCTGGGCGCCGATCGCCTTGCGCACCGAATAGACCGAACGGTTGCCGTTGATCGAATCGGGACGCGAGAAATAGACATATTCGAAGATGCACGGCCGCGGCGACACCGGCGCGAACGGCTTGTGCGAATGGATCTCGCTGCCCTTGACGATCACCAGCTCGCCCGGTTCGACGTCGCGGACATATTCGGCGCCGACCACGTCGAGCGCGACCGTCTCGGAGGCGAAGATGATCGACTCCTCGAGTTTGCCCATCACCAGCGGGCGGATGCCCAGCGGGTCGCGGCAGGCGATCATCCCCTCGGGGGTCATGCAGATCAGCGAATAGGCACCTTCGACCTGCTTCAGCGCGTCGATGAAGCGATCGAGCAGCGTGCGGTAATGCGAGGTCGCGACGAGGTGGATGATCACTTCGGTGTCGCTGGTCGACTGGAAGATCGCGCCGCGCCGGACGAGATCGCGCCGCAGCCGCATCGCGTTGGAGATGTTGCCGTTGTGCGCGACCGCGAAGCCGCCGCTCGCCAGCTCGGCATAGAGTGGCTGGACGTTGCGGATCGCGGTGTCGCCGGTGGTGGCGTAGCGGACATGCCCCGCCGCGGTGGTGCCCGAGAGGCTGCGAATCACGTCGTCGCGGTCGAAATTACCGGCGACATGGCCCATTGCGCGATGGGTGTGGAACTGGTGGCCGTCCCAGCTGGTAATGCCTGCGGCCTCCTGACCGCGGTGCTGAAGTGCGTGCAGTCCCAGCGCGACGAGCGCGGCAGCGCCCTGCGAATTGGAAACTCCGAAAATACCGCACTCTTCGCGCAGCTTGTCCCCATCTTCAGGGGCGTCGAACGGATTTGTGGTAAGCATCAGCCCTCGAGGGGTTGGACCTGTTTCCCGGCGATATAGGCACTTCCACGCGCTTTGTCGCCGGTTTGTCACGAGGAAATGAACTCTGCGGGTGTTTCGCCGGTTTTTCGCGGTGAAAGGAGCCGGTGATGGCCAAGGACCATGGAGCGCAGATCAAGGATGATTCCCTCTACGAGAAGCTGCGCGATGAGGGCGCGTCGAAGGAAAAGGCGGCACGGATCGCCAACGCCAAGGCTGCGGGCACGCTCGACCATAAGGGCCGGCTCGACGATCGCAGCAAGCAGGGCCTGTATGACGAAGCGAAGGAGATCGGCATCGAGGGCCGATCTAGAATGGACAAGGACGAATTGATCGAGGCGATCCGCGATCATTGATGCGGTCACACGTCGGCGGGTGACGAGGGAGGCCGGTCGCGCTAAGCCGCTCGGGTGACCGACGATCGCGACACCAGCCTCGCCCTGAACCCCAAATATGACGCCGCCGGGTTGATTACCGCGGTAGCCACCGACGCCGCGAGCGGCGAACTCCTCATGCTCGCCCATATGAATGCCGAGGCGCTCGAGGCTACCCTGGCCACCGGGGAGGCGCACTTCTGGTCGCGCAGCCGCGGCCGGCTTTGGAAGAAGGGCGAGAGCTCGGGGCACGTCCTCCGCGTCGTCGAGGCACGGATCGACTGCGACCAGGACGCGCTCTGGCTCAAGGTCCAGCCGGCAGGGCCCGCCTGCCACACCGGCGAACGTAGCTGCTTCTTCCGCCGCATCGAGAACCGCCGGCTGGTCCGCGACGCATGAGGGCGGCCGCCGCGCTGCTGCTGCTTGCGCTCGGCGCCTGTTCGGGTGGCCAGGCTGGCGGCAACGCACAGGCGCCGCAGGATCTCGAGAGCGCCGCGATCGAGCGCGGCCTCGTCCGCGACCCTGACGACGCGGACCTCACCGGCCTTTATGCCCGCGACACAGACCGGATCTGCATCGTCCGCACCGGCTCGGCCTATCGGATCGGCGCCCATGTCGATTATGGCGACCGCATCACCTGTAGCGGCACCGGCACCGTCGAGCGCAGCGGCGCGACATTGCGGATCGCCCTCGGCAAGGATGGCGCCTGCAGCTTCACCGCGCAATATGACGGCGACCGGATCCGCTTTCCCGGCGTGCTCCCCGACGCCTGCAACCCGCTCTGCGCCCGCCGCGCGTCGTTCACCGGGCTCGACGTGGCCCGGCTGAGCGAATCGGGCGCCGAGGCCGCGGCGATGCGCGATGCCTCGGGGCGGCGGCTCTGCGGGGACTAGCTGGAGGCGGGCGGGGAGGTTGCCCCCATGCGCCGCCGCTCCTAAAGCCGCGCCATGGCCGATCCCTTCTACATTTCGACAGCAATCCACTATCCCAATGGCCGCCCGCATATCGGCCACGCCTATGAGATGATCGCCGCCGATGCGATCGCGCGCTTCCAGCGCCAGCACGGCCGCGACGTCTTCTTCCAGACCGGGACCGACGAGCACGGGCTCAAGATGGTCCAGACGGCGCGCGCCCGGGGCATGGAGGCACGCGAGCTAGCCGACGAGATGTCCAACTATTTCCGTGAGATGGCTGACGTTCTCGAGATCTCGTACGATCGCTTCATCCGCACCTCCGAGCCCGAGCATTATGCCGCCAGCCGGGCGATCTGGCAGGCGATGGCGGATGCCGGCGACCTGTATCTAGATCGCTACGAGGGATGGTATTCGGTCCGCGACGAAGCGTTCTACGAAGAGAAGGAGCTGACCGAGGGGGAAGGGGGCGTAAAGCTCTCGCCGCAGGGCACCCCGGTCGAGTGGACCGCCGAGGAGACGTGGTTCTTCAAGCTCTCGAAGTACCAGCAGCCTTTGCTCGACTTCTACGCCGCCAATCCCGACTTCATCCGCCCCGAATCGCGCCGCAACGAAATACTCCGCTTCGTCGAGGGCGGGCTGGTCGACTTGTCGGTAAGCCGGACCAGCTTCGATTGGGGCGTGCCGGTGCCGGGCAGCCCCGATCACGTGATGTATGTCTGGGTCGACGCGCTGACCAATTACATCACCGGCGCGGGCTACCCGCACGACGTGCCGCGCTTCGAGAAATACTGGCCCGCCAACATCCACCTGATCGGCAAGGACATCGTCCGCTTTCACGCGGTCTATTGGCCCGCCTTCCTGATGTCGGCGAACCTGCCGCTGCCGCGCCAGGTGTTCGGCCACGGCTTCCTGCTCAACCGCGGCGAGAAGATGTCCAAGTCGGTCGGCAACGTCGTCGATCCGATGCAACTCGCCGAGCTCTACGGCGTCGATGCGCTGCGCTATTTCCTGCTGCGGGATGTCAGCTTCGGCCATGACGGCACATTCAGCGACGAGGCGATCGTCACCCGCGCCAATGCCGATCTCGCCAACAGCTTCGGCAACCTCGCCCAGCGCGTCCTCGCCTTCATCGCCAAGAATTGCGAAGGCCATGTGCCCGAGGGCAGGGCGGAGGAGGCCGATGCGGTGCTGCTCGCCGAGGTCGACACCGCCTGTGCGGGGTTCCGGGTCGCGTTCGACGATCTCGCGCTCAGCCAAGGCATCGAGGCGTGGATGACCGGCGTGTTCGCCTGCAACCAATATATCGACGCGCAGGCGCCGTGGGCGCTGCGCAAGACCGATGCCGCGCGGATGAACGCGGTGCTGCGCACGCTGGTCCGTGCGATCCGCCGCCTCGCGACGACGATCCTGCCGGTGATCCCCAGCTCGGCGGGCAAGATGCTCGTCCAGCTTCCCTCGGCCGACGACGAGGACTTCCGCATCGCCGCCCCGACCCCCATCTTTCCGCGACTGGAATTGCAGGCGAGCGACGCGTGAGACTGGCCGACAGCCATTGCCATCTGATCTACAAGGGTCTCGGCGAGCAGCAGCCGGAAGTGCTGGCGCGTGCCCGCGACGCCGGCGTGGTGGCGATGCTCAACATCTCGACGCGTGAAAACGAATGGGATGACGTAATCGCCGTCGCCGAGCGCGAGGCCGATGTCTGGGCCAGCGTCGGCATCCACCCGCACGAGGCGGACCAGCACCCGGATGTCGACACCGCGAGGCTGATCGAGCGCGCGCGCCACCCACGCGTCGTCGGCATCGGCGAGAGCGGGCTCGATTATTATTACGACCATTCGGACCGCGACCGCCAGCGGACCAGCTTCCGGTCGCATCTGGCGGCGTCGCGCGAAACGCAGCTGCCGATCATCGTCCACACCCGCGATGCGGAGGAAGACACCGCCGAAATCCTCCGCGACGAAATGGGGAAGGGCGCCTTTCCCGGCGTGATCCACTGTTTCACCGCCAGCGGCGCATTCGCCGACATCGCGCTGGAACTCGGCTTCTACATTTCGATTTCAGGTATCGTGACGTTCAAGAACGCCAAGGACCTGCAGGAAACCGCCGCACGGCTGCCGCTGGATCGACTGCTGATCGAAACCGACGCGCCGTTCCTCGCCCCCGTGCCCCATCGCGGCAAGACCGGCGAGCCGGCATTTGTCGCGGACACGTGCAGATTCCTCGCGAACCTTCGCGGCGAAGATGCGGAAGAGTTGGCAGACGCGACTCGCCATAACTTCCACAAATTGTTTGCCAAGACGCTGGCGTGAAGCGAGCCGGAATCGTTCCCCTTCCGCTTGCGGGAGGGGCCAGGGGAGGGACCAGCTCCTCTCACGGCTCGCTTAAAGTCACGCCCTCCCCCGACCCATCCCGCAAGCGGAAGGGGAGCGCATTGCGCGAATGCTGAAAATTCGCATCCTCGGCTCGGGCACGTCCTCCGGCGTGCCGCGGATCGGCAATGATTGGGGCGCATGCGATCCCGCCGACCCGCGCAACCGGCGCACCCGGGCCTCGGTCCTCGTCTCCACCGAGACCACCACTATCCTCGTCGACACCAGCCCGGACATGCGCGAGCAGCTGCTCGCTGCGAACCTGAGTGACGTCGATGCCGTGATCTGGACCCACGACCACGCCGATCACACCCATGGCATCGACGATCTCCGTCAGCTGATGCACATGCGCAGCGGCGAGCCCGTGCGCGGGCTGGCGCGGCCATTCACGCTCGAGCAGCTCCAGCATAAATTCCATTACGCATTTTTCGGTCGTGCCATTTACGGCCCTACGGTCGCGATCGAGCCGTTGCCCGACATGCTGATGATCGGCGACATTCGCATCACCGTCGCCGATCAGCCGCACGGCGGCATCACCTCCGCCGGGCTCCGTTTCGAACATAACGGAAAATCAATAGGTTATGCTACAGACTTCCACGAGATGACGAGCCAGATGCGCGCGCTCTACACCGGGCTCGACGTGTGGGTGGTCGACGCGTTGCGCCGCGCGCCGCATCCCACCCATCCGAATCTCGCCAGCGTCGTTCAGTGGATAGGGCAACTCGCGCCGCGCCGTTCCGCGCTGGTTCATATGGACCAGTCGATGGACTATGTAACGCTGGCCGCCGAGCTGCCCGACGGGATCGAGCCGGGCTATGACGGCCTGGAGATGCACGCGTGAATTCGTCCTGGGACACGATGGACCTGATCTACTTGGTGGGCGTGCTGGTGCTCGTGCTCAGCGCGCTGTCGATCCGGCGGCTGTCGATCGGCTTCGTGCTGCGTTCGCTGGTGACCTGGGCGCTGATCATCGTCGTAACGGTGCTGGCGGTCGCGCATCGCCACGAACTCGGTGCGCTGTTCGCCACAGCCTCGGCCAAGCTCGGCATCGACGATCAGCAGGTCGACGGCGAGACGGTGCGCATCCGGATGGCGCCCGACGGGCATTTCTGGGCGCGGGTGACGATCAACGGCGTCGAGCGGCGGATGCTGATCGACAGCGGCGCGACGATCACCGCGATTTCGGATCGCACGGCGGCGGCGGCCAACGTCACGGCGGGAAGCGGGCTGCCGGTGATGATCGAAACCGCCAACGGTACCGTCGCGGCACGGCGCGGCCGGATCCAGAAGCTCGCGATCGGCCCGCTCGAGACCGAGGATCTCGGCGTGGTCGTCTCCGAAAGCTTCGGCAACCTCGACGTGCTGGGAATGAACTTCCTGTCGCGACTGCATAGCTGGCGGGTCGAGAACCGCACGCTGATCCTCGAGCCAAAAGCGGGCGCGGCCGATGGCGGCAACGATGCGACCACCGCACCAGCCAAAGCGCCCGAACGCCGACGCAGCGAACGCGGGAGCTGAGGCTTCCAGAGGGCGAGCCGATCCTTGGGCAACGCTTGAGGGGAGCCGTTCACAACACCCGCATCAATCTGTATTTTACATAATGTATATTATCGTTCTCGGGTTTTGTAAGCCCCGGTCTCAGATAGGACGGTTCTCCCATTTTCAAACGAGACCGCCTCATAGCGCGCCTTCCCGGCGCGCCCGTAGCAGGAGGCGCAAGCTGCCATCATGTGGGTTCCGGCACTCGCCGCGATGTCCACTCGCCTGGCGATGGCACGCACGCTCCGCGGGCTTGGCTGGAGATTGGCCGCGCTGCGCCATCTACTGATCGCCTATCCGTTGCCGCTTGCGATCGCCGCTGCCTCTTTGGCGATCGCGCTGGCTGCCGGCGCGGGCACCCTCGCGCTGGAGTTCTAGCCGCGGGCCGCGGGGTACCTTGCGACTGCCGGCGAGCGCGCTGATGGGCTTTGCGATTCTCGCATCCGGGAGGTCGTTGATGGATCACAAGTCGCCAAGCTGACGTCGGTACAGCGCCGCCCTGCACCAACGGTCCCTTATCAGGTGTCGCTTGTGCTGCGAGTCGCAAAGATGAAGTGGCAACCGCAACTCACTCCATTGTTACGTCGAAATACCTACGCTCGGACCATAACGATCACGTTTCCTGCTGGCCTATAATGTGTCTGAACAGGTCGCGCCCAGAATCGGGCCCGCGCAATCGTGAGTGATGGTGATGATAGAGATGTTCAACAGCTGGCGGCTGTCGAAGAAGATGCTGGTCGCGTTCGCAGTGATTGGCCTTCTTCTGTCCTGCATTACAGGTGCGGGCATCGTTGCAATGGCGGAAATCGGTGCCATCGCGACACGTCACGTCGAGCGCGGTATCGCCGGAACCGAGGCATTGGGCCGGCTGATGTCTGCGCTGCGGGAGCACCGCATCATCATCTTCTCGCAGATGAGCTCCGACGGCGCCGAAGAGGATCGTAAGTATGACGAGCGCCTTGCGAAGAACAAGGCCACCCTCGCGCAAGCGATCAAGGACTACGAGCCACTCGCTGGCGAGTTCACGCCGAAGGTCGACGCTCTGAAGGGCCAGATCGAGAAGCTGGAAAACGTCAACGATCGCATCTTTGCGCTCAAGAAGGCGCAGGGCAGCGCAGCTGCGCTGCCGCTTGTAAAGGGCGAAGGTCGGGATGAGTCTCAAGCGGCGCTGAAGATGGCCAAGGAGCTGATCGGATCGCACAAGCAGCGTTCGGCTGACAACAATGCCAAGGGTCAGGGCTATGCGTCCAACGCCTTCTATTTCGTGCTGTTCCTGTCGATCCTCGGGCTTGCTGTCCTGTTCGCGATCTGGCGCCTGATCGGCAAGACGATCTCGGTGCCGATGGCCGAGCTGTCGAAGGTGACCAAGCTTCTTGCGGAGGGCGGCAAGGCTGATGTCCCCCACCGCGGGCGCAAGGACGAGCTGGGCGAAGTAGCCGAGGCAGTGGAGCAGTTCCGCCTCGCGGCAGTGAACCGCGCCGAGGCAGATGCGCAATCGGCAGTGGAGCAGCAGGTGGTGACCTCGTCGCTCCGCGACAGTCTTTCAGCGCTGACCGAGGGTGACCTGACTGCAGTGATCGATGCGGACTTCCCACCGGCCTATGCCGAACTGAAGACCAACTTCAACGAGGCGCTGGCATCACTGCGTGATCTGATTGGCTCGGTCACCGAGAGCGCGCTGACGATCCGCACGGGTTCGGGCGAAATCGCCCAGGCGTCGGAAGATCTGGCGCGCCGCACCGAAGCCAATGCAGCAAGCCTGGAGGAGACATCGGCAGCTGTGGCGCAGATGGACGGCCGCCTCAAGGCGACTGCGGAGGCCGCAGGCCGTACCGTCGAGCGCGCCGATGGTACGATTGTGACGGTGTCGAACGGCCGCGCGACTGCCGATGAAGCGATGCAGGCGATGAACCGCGTTGCGGACTCGGCCAAGGGCATCGACAGCGTCATCGAGGGACTCGACAAGATCGCCTTTCAGACCCGCGTCCTCGCGATGAACGCGGCGGTCGAAGCTGGTCGCGCCGGTGAAGCCGGCCGCGGCTTCGCCGTCGTCGCGGACCTCGTTTCGGCGCTTGCAATGCGGGCGGAGGAAGAGGCAGGCCGTGCCCGCGACCAGCTTACCGCGACGCAGACCGACATCGTTGCGGCCGTGGGGATGGTCGAGAAAGTCGACACGGCGCTGGCGGACATTTCGGGCGACGTGGGCGAGGTTCACAAGCTGCTCGGCCAGATGGCAACGGACAACCATGCGCAGTCGACTGCGATCACGCAGATCTCGGTGGCGATCGGGACGATGGACCAGTCGACCCAGCAGAACGCGGCCATGGTCGAGCAGACTTCGGCTGCAGCGCGCAATCTCTCTGGCGAAGTCGCCGCGCTTAGCGAGCAAGCGGCCAAGTTCAACGTCGGTCATGGCGGCCATGCGACCGCCGCGCGCGTCGCGACTCCGTATCCGGTCAAATCCACCAAGGCGTCCGGCAGCTATGTCTCGCAGGTCAAAGCTCTCCCGGTCGCGGCCATGGCGAGCGGCGGCGGGTCGGACGATTGGGCCTCCTTTTAGGCCCGGCACCGACGGACAAGAGGAAGCGCCGCGTCTGTATCGACGCGGCGCTTCCTTCTGTTCGACATCCGGTACCCGGTACAAACCTCACCCTAATTGAGTCCTGCCCATGCATCGTGGCCTGCTGATCCCACGCGCGCTCCTGATCGGGTGCGTACTTCTGCTTCTGACCGGCGTCGCGCTTACCGGCTTTCTCCTGTCCGAACGGCAGGCGGCGGATCAATCCGTGATGCATGCCCTGCAGGTGGAAAATCAGCTCAGCCGCCTGCGGATCTTGATGCTGAAGGGCGAAGTCCAGAAGCGGGGTTTCGTTATGGGCGGCCCCGCACACCTTCGCGCTTCGGCAGACGATTTCCAGAAACGGGTTTGGCCTGAACTCCTGAAGCTGAGCGATATGACCAAGGACAATCCGCGTCAGCAGGGCCGGGTGGAAGACCTTAAGGCGCTTTATCGCGAACGCCTTGCGGTGTCCCGACAGATTCTCGGACTAGCGAGCCGTGGTGAGCCGGAGAAGGCCACGGTCATTGCAACAAGCGATGCAAATCAGCATCGCCAGGACAGGTGGTCGGATCTGGCAATCGCGACTGAAGCTGAAGAGCGCCGCCTTCTGGAACATCGACAGCGTCGGGCAGCAGCGCTGGAAACGCCAGTGGTACTGGCGATTGCGGCTTCCATCATTCTCAGCATCTTCCTCGCCGTGCTTCTCGCGGCGGAGCGCCGGCGCAAGATCGACGAACTCGGTCATTTGAATGCGCAGCTTGAACGGGACATAAGTCGCCGCACCCAGCTCGAGGCCGAGCTCGTTGCTGCCCGGGCGGCGGCCGAGTCGGCAGCCGAGGGTAAAGCTAACTTCCTTGCCAATATGAGTCACGAGATCAGGACACCGATGAACGGCGTACTCGGGTTCACGGACCTATTGCTCGGAAGCCGGCTCGACCCGCAGCAGATGCGTCATGCGCAGCTCATCGCGGACTCCGGCAAGGCAATGATGCGGTTGCTGAACGACATTCTGGACTTTTCCAAGATCGAGGCCGGCAAGATGCGGATCGTTCCCGAACGCGTCGACCTTCGGCACAAGCTGAAGAATTGTGTAAACCTGATGCAGTCGGCTGCTGCCCAGAAGCATCTTGAACTCAAGTGCGAAATTGATGACGCTGTGCCAGCCTATGCGATGGTCGATGGACTACGCTTGCGCCAGATCCTCCTCAACCTCGTCAGCAACGCCGTGAAGTTCACGCAAGAGGGACATGTTGCACTTGCCGCACGCGTTCGCAGCACCGACGACTGCACCCTTCTCGAAGTGAGCGTCACCGATACCGGGATCGGCATAGCTCCCGAGCAGCATGCCGCAGTCTTCAACGAGTTCGTTCAGGCCGAGGATAGCACTGCGCGTCGTTTCGGCGGCACCGGGCTAGGGCTGGCGATCAGCAAAAACCTAGCCCGGATGATGGGCGGCGATCTCACGTTCGAGAGTGCTGTTGGCGCGGGCACGAGCGTCAAGCTGGTAATACCCGTTATTGCGGCCGCGGCGCCCTTCGATGACAAGGGTGCTGGATCCGATGAACCCGCTGGTAGCTCCTCCGCCATGCACGTCCTGCTCGCTGAGGATCACGACGTGAACCAGGAGCTCATGGAAGCCATGCTGGCGCACCTTGGCCATCAGGTTACCACCGTGGCCGACGGAGCCCAGGCGGTGGACGCCGCGATTTCCGCGCATGTGTCCGGCCGCAGTTTCGACGTCGTCCTCATGGACATGCAAATGCCTGTCATGGACGGCCTGTCTGCCACTCGAATGATCCGCTCGCGGGGCCTTGGTGCGGATGTTCTGCCAATCCTCGCGCTGACCGCCAATGCCTACCCCGATGACATCGCTGCGTGCCTCAAGGATGGGATGCAGGCACATATAGCCAAACCTGTTCAGCTGCAGCAGCTCAGCGCGGCGCTCACGAGATGGGCGGCAAAACCAGCCGTCCCGAGCGCCGAGGAGCAGTCGCTGATCAGTCCGGCACTGCAGGCGAAGTACGAGAGGCGCAAAGCTGAATTGCGGAGTTTCGCTGCGCAGGTCGAAGAAGCCGCGCGGTACGACGATGCCACGATAGAACAGCTTCGCTCGCTCCTCCACAAGCTTGCAGGGTCTGCCGGCATGTTTCAAGAGGCGGAACTTGGTGCGCAGGCCGCCGACATGGAGGATGCACTCGAGGGCGCCTCGACCGAAGAACGACGGCGGCTCGTGTGCGAGGTACTGGAGTTGGACTTAGTTGCTTAGGACCTGAACGGCCGGCCAACCTGTCACCGCCTGCTGGGGACCTTTGGGCGAAGAAAGCAAAGCCTGCAGCAACGTAGAAACACGGTTCCTGGACGACAGTCGGCAAGGGGCTGCGGCAATTGCGTAACGCTCTTCACCGGAATGGGTCGCTAGCTGTTCGTTCTTCGTCTGAGCTTATCATAATCGCGGGTTCCGAGAGCATTACTTTCATTCGATGCACTCATACATCTCGACCTACGGCCGACCGATCCGTGTCGTGACTACCAGACACCGGTCAGTTTGGTCTTCCGATGGCCCATCGGAGTTCACCTTGGCATTGAAGAGCCTGAACATCATTCATTCCACGCCTATTCGGCTGGATCCAAGGCCGGGTCGAGCGGATGAACCGCACTTTGCAAGATCGGTTCGTCAACGCCATGCGCGCGGCCGGTATCAACACAATCGAAGCCCCCAACGCGCCCGCACTCGATTATATCGAGAAGCACGCTCGTCTTTTCGCGAAACCGCCAAAGTACGAAGGCGATGGCCATCGCCCGTTGGACAACTTCGATCTCGATAGGACCTTCTCGACGCGCCACGTTCGCGCAGTGACGAAGAATCCGACCTTCTCTTTTGAGGGGGAGACGTATCTGATCGGCGGAAAAGTGCATAAAGCTGACAGCATCGGTCCAAAGATCAGCGTCGAAATTCGGCCCGATGGGACGATGGCAGTGATTGGGCAGAGCGGCAGCCTGAACGTCCGACCCGCCTGACATGAACCAATCGCACATGACCGGACCCGCTGCATTAGCAGCGGGTCCAAGCGCGTCCTCATCAAACCGACGGGCAGGCCTCCATGCCACCACCGCCGCCAGCGCTTTGTATCCGCGCGGCGGTGGTGGCATGGAAGCAGCAGCGTTATGCTCCGCCCACGAGTATCGTTTGAAAATTGGCGAAAACTGTCTCTTCTCAAAATGGCGCTAACACGTTTATGTGTGCGAGGGTGGCGACCTCTCGACTTCAGTGACCCCCCTCACGCATCGAACCGCCTTTTTGAGACTGGCAGCGCAACCATGTACGTGCGATCCTTGCTGTTCCACGGATCGGGAGTTCGCCAATGCGCGCTGGATTGTTCGCTTGCCTCGCTCTGGCTGCCGTTGCGACGCCAGCACCGGCACAACGTTCGGCGCTCGATCCGAAACTCGCCTTCTATGAGCTGCGCACCTATTATGCCGCGCCGGGCAAGCTTGCCGCGCTCAACGCGCGGTTCCGGAACCATACCCTTGCGCTTTTCACCAAGCACGGAATGCACAACGTCGCGTATTGGAACGAGCAGCCGACCAGCGAGGCCCCCGAAGGACGCTTGATCTACGTGCTCGCGTTTCCCGACCGGGCGGCACGCGACGCATCCTGGAAGGCGTTCGTCGCCGACCCCGAGTGGCGCGCGGTCGTCGCAAGGTCGGAAGCCGATGGCAAGCTGCTGACGAAGATCGAAAGCGTGTTCATGACGATGGCGGACTATTCGCCGCCGCTCACCCTGCCGAAGCAGAAGTAGCGCGACCCGACGCATCCTCCGCGGGTCTCAGCCTCAGCCACCGCCAAGCAGGTCGTTCAACCTCACAGGAGTCCATTCGCGTGCGTCGACGCCGACGTCGAACTGACGCGGCAATGATTTCAGCCGCCCGTGGCTGTGGCCATGGAGGTTGATCGCGCCGCGATGCTGCCCGTTCCAGGAGCGGAACGGGTAATGGCACAAGACGAGCGCGCGACCATCGAGCTCCAGCTCGACGTAATCGGCGCAGCTCGCCCAGCCGGCGGCACGGGCGATCCCCTCCGGATCGTTGTTGCCACGTAGGAGATGCTTGGTGCCGTTGAGACTGGATAGAAGCGATGCATGCTTCGCCGAGCGCGCGAAATCGCCGAGGTGCCACACCACATCCTCCTCCCCCACCACTGCGTTCCAGCAGCGGATGAGCGTCTCGTCCATTTGGGAAACCGAGCCGAACGGGCGCTTGTGAATGTTGATCGTCCGGTGATCGCCGAAATGGGTGTCCGCGGTGAAGAATATCGCCATTGGATCAGGAAAGCTGGTGCGGAAGGTTCCCCGGCGGGATGCGGGCACGCGCGCCGGCGTCCTCGATCCAGCGACGGGGATGGTCGACCGGCATTCCCAAACAATGCGCCGCTTACCCGTTGGTTGCGATGACGCCGTAGTCGGGAACCTTCAATTGGGAGCGGGGCTGCCGGCGCAGTGTGACGGAACGTCGCGGGACGGCCGCGGTTGAGCACGCTGCGACGGAGGCACTGCGAATGGCTGAACACGGATCATCTACGCGGGAGTTCGACGTCGCGCTGGTGTTGAGCGGCGGCAATGCGCTCGGCGCCTATCAGGCGGGCGCGTTGCAGGCGCTGCACGAGCATGGGATCGAGCCCGATTGGGTCGCCGGCGCCTCGATCGGCGCGATCAACGGTGCCCTGCTATGCGGCAATCGGCCCGAACAGCGGCTGGCGCGGCTAGAGGCGTTCTGGACCCCAAGGCCGGAAGCCGCGTCGAATGGCCCGCTTTTCCCTGGCGAGGAGGCCCGCCGCACCGCCGCGGCCAGCTGGACTCTGGCTGCGGGGCGGCAGGACCTGTTCGTCCCGCGCAACCTGTTCGGGCCGTTCTGGAACCCGTTCGCCAATCCCGAGCCGGCCAGTCTCTACGACGCCACGCCGGTGGTCGGCACGCTCGAGCGGCTGATCGATTTCGAACTGCTCAATCGCGGGACTCCGCGCTTCTCGGCAACCGCGGTCGACGTCGAGACTGGCGAGGACGTGGTCTTCGACACGCGCAGCCACCGCATCGAGCCCGATCATCTGCGCGCGAGCAGCGCTCTGCTGCCGGTCTTCTCGCCGGTAGACGTTGGCGGGCGGCTGATCGGCGATGCAGGCATATCCGCGAACCTGCCGCTCGATCATGTGCTGAGCGGCGCGGGCGAGCGCCCGCTGCTGTGCATCGCGATCGACCTGCTCCCGCTCCGCGCACCGCGACCCCGCAGCTTCGGCGAGACGGCTTCGCGTACGCAGGACCTGATCTTCGCGACCCAGAGCCGCCGTGCGATCGCCGCGTGGCAGGCGATCTTCGAGGCCAGGACACGCACCGGGGCGAGCGCGTCGGTCACGCTGCTACACGTCGCCTATGCCGATCAGGGCCGCGAAGTGAGCGGCAAGGCGTTCGACTTCTCTCCCGAGTCGGTCGCCGAGCGGTGGCGGATCGGCCATCGCGACCTCGCGTCGGCGCTGGCTGGCGTTACGGCCGGGACGGTGCCGGTGGGGTCGCCCGGGCTGCACGTTTTCGGCCAGGAAGAAGGCACTTCGCTGGCCAAAATCGAGTGGCCGCTCGCTCCGGTGGCGGTCTGACGCGCTGCCGCAATAGGAAATTGGCGAAGCGGGTCGGCTTCCCTAAGGGTTGGCGACCTTTACGCCGGAGAGTCTCCTCGCATGCGCCACGCCGATATCGACCGTCTCGTTGCGATCATGGCCCGGCTGCGCGATCCGAAGACCGGCTGCGAATGGGACACCGTCCAGACCTTCGCGACGATCGCGCCCTATACTATCGAGGAGGCCTATGAGGTTGCCGATGCGATCGCGCGTGGCGACATGGCCGAGCTCAAGGACGAACTCGGCGATCTGCTGCTCCAGGTCGTGTTCCACAGCCGCATGGCCGAGGAAGCCGGCGATTTCGCGCTGCAGGACGTGATCGAAGCGATCAGCGACAAGATGGAGCGCCGCCACCCGCACATCTTCCTCGGTGCGGCCGAAGGCGGACATCACCTGTGGGAGCAGATCAAGGCAGCCGAGCGCGGCGCCAAGGGCCACGAAAGCGCACTCGACGGCGTCGCGCTCGGCCTCCCCGCCCTGCTGCGCGCCGAGAAGCTCCAGAAGCGCGCCGCGCGCACCGGCTTCGACTGGCCCGATCCCGCCGGTGCCCGCGCCAAGATCGACGAGGAACTCGCCGAAGTCGAAGCGGCGGCCACGGCCGAAGAACGCGAGGAGGAGATCGGGGACCTGCTGTTCGCGGTGGTCAATTGGGCACGCAAGCAGGGCGTGGATCCCGAGGCGGCGCTGCGCAGCGCCAACGCCAAGTTCGAACGCCGCTTTAAGGCGATGGAAACGCACGCGGGCGACGCATTCGAGGGGCTCGATCTCGATGCCAAGGAAGTGCTGTGGCAGGGAGCCAAGAACGCCGAGCGCAGATAGCACACAGGTCCGCGTTTAGCCCTTGCTGCATCACCGCGGCCAAGCCGCGCTGGCCCACCTAGGCGCTGCGCGTCTCGAACCGCTCGAGGTCGCGCGGGGCCATCCGCACTTCGTACACCGCCTGATCGTCCTCGACCCGCTGCTCCAGCACCTCGCCATGCTGGTGGAGCCACGCCGCGCCCGCGCCGTCGGCGGGATCGAGCGTGATCGTATAGCGGCGGTGTCCAGCGGTAAGCCGCCCGGCGACGGTGTTGATCAGGATGTTGACACCCTCCCCCGTCCAAGCCGAGATCGGCATGACGTCCTCGCGCTTGCCGGCGTCCTCGAGCAGTTGCACGCAACGCTCCTCGTCGAGCAGATCGAGCTTGTTCCACGCCTCGAAGCGCGGCGTCGCCTCCGCGACACCGATCTCGGCGAGCACCTTCTCGACATCGGCGCGCTGCGCCTCGCTGTCGGGATGGGCGATGTCGCGGACGTGGATCAGCAGGTCGGCAGACACCACTTCCTCGAGCGTCGCCTTGAAAGCTGCGACCAGCTGGGTCGGCAGCTCCGAGACGAACCCCACCGTGTCGGAGAGAATCGCCTTATCGATGCCGGGCAGCGAAATCTGCCGCAAGGTCGGGTCCAGCGTTGCGAACAGCAGGTTTTCCGCAATGACGTCAGCGCCAGTCAGGCGGTTGAAAAGCGTCGATTTTCCGGCGTTGGTATAACCGACCAGCGCGATCACCGGCCACGGCGCACGCTGGCGTCGGTCGCGGTGGAGCGTGCGGGTGCGGCTGACCTGGTCGAGCTCCTTCTTGAGCCGCGCCATGCGGTCGCGGATCAGTCGGCGGTCAGCCTCGATCTGAGTCTCGCCGGGGCCGCCGAGAAAGCCGAAGCCGCCGCGCTGGCGCTCGAGGTGGGTCCAGCTGCGCACCAGCCGGCCGGCCTGGTAGTCAAGATGGGCTAGTTCGACCTGCAGCCGACCCTCGGCGGTGCGCGCACGCTCGCCGAAGATCTCAAGGATCAGTCCGGTGCGGTCGATCACCTTGCAACCGAGCGCGGTCTCGAGATTGCGTTGCTGCACCGGGGTGAGCGCCGCATCGAACACCGCGAGCTGGAGCTCGGAATCACGCACCGTCTCGGCGATCGCCTCGACCTGGCCCGAGCCGACCAGCGTGCCCGGCTTGGGCTGGCGGAGCTTGACCGCGACCTTCTCGCGCACCTCGACTCCGATAGCCGCGGCGAGCCCCGCGGTTTCTTCGAGCCGCGCCTCGGCGTCACGTGAGCTTCCGCCCATATCGGGATAGACGACGACTGCGCGGGCGCCGCGGGCGAACTCGTCGGCGTCGCGATCAAAACCAGTAGACATGATGGCTCAATCGCCGTCGGGCGCAGTTGTTTCCTCGGCGAGGTTGAGCGGGTGCGCCGGCTGGATCGTCGAGACCGCATGCTTGTAGACGAGCTGCGCCATGCCCTCGCGCTGGAGCAGCATGCAGAACAGGTCGAACGCCGCGATCTGACCCTGCAGCATCACGCCGTTGACGAGGAACATCGTCACATTCTCCTGCTGGCGGCGCACCGCGTTGAGGAAAATTTCCTGCAAAACCGGGTTCTTGTGCTGGAATTCTCCCGCCGCTTCGAGGAGCGGGGCGAGATCCACCGGACCGGCTGGCATGATCGTCGAGATCGCATGCTTGTAGATCAGCTGCGACTGGCCATCGCGGCGCAGCAGCACCGAAAAATTGTCGAACCAGGTGACGATGCCCTGAAGCTTGACGCCCTTCACGAGGAACATCGTGACCGGCACCTTCGAGCGCCGGAGCGAGTTGAGGAAAAGGTCCTGAAGCGAGGTCTGCTTCTCGGCCATCTTTGTTTCCTTCTATTCTTGGCGGGCTCTGTCCCGCGTCGCGCCGGTTCCCGGCGTCGGAATGCCGCGCCACCTCGGTGCGGAGCCCGCAGTCTATTGGTTCGGCGCGCGCGCGTCCAACCTATTCCTCGCGGGTCTCAGTGATGCCGAGCAGCTTCAATTTGCGGTGCAGCGCCGAGCGCTCCATTCCGATGAAGCTCGCGGTGCGCGAGATGTTGCCGGAGAAGCGGCGGATCTGGACGCGCAGATATTCGCGCTCGAACGTCTCCCGCGCCTCCTTGAGCGGCGCCCCCATGATCGCGTTTGCGCCAACGCCGTTGCTGGCGTCGCCAGGCCGACCGAGCACTTCGGGCGGCAGCAGATCAAGATCGATTCGCCCGATCCGGTCGCCCGGCGCGAGGATCACCGTCCGCTCGACGACATTGCGAAGCTGGCGGACATTCCCCGGCCATTCATAGCTCTGCAGCGCCACCATCGCGTCGGGCGCGACCTCGGGGGTCGGCACGCGACGCTCGCTGGCATAATGCGCGACGAAATGGTCTACGAGCACCGGAATGTCTTCGCGACGCTCGGTCAGCGGCGGGATCAACACCGGCACGACATTGAGCCGATAATAGAGATCCTCGCGGAAGCGGCCGGCGGCGATCTCCGCCATCAGGTCGCGCGCAGTCGCCGAGACCACGCGGACATCGACCTTTACCGTACGCGTGCCGCCCACCCGACTGAAGCTCTGGTCGGTGAGCACGCGCAGGATTCGCGCCTGGGTCGCCACCGGCATGTCGGCGATCTCGTCGAGGAACAGCGTTCCGCCATGCGCCTGTTCGAGCAGTCCCGGACGGACGAGATCGCCGCCCTCTTCGACTCCGAACAATTCCTCCTCGACGCGCTCGGGGGTCATCCGCGCCGCGCTGACGATCACGAACGGCGCGGCGGTGCGCTGGCTCCAGCCGTGAAGCAGCCGCGCGGCGACTTCCTTGCCGACCCCGGCGCCGCCGGTGATCAGGACGCGGCTGCCGGTGGAAGCGACTCGCTTGAGCGTCGCACGGACCCCGTTGATCGCGGCGGAATTCCCGGTGAGGTCGTTCTCGCGGCCTACCGACGCGCGCAGCGAGACCACCTCCTGGCGCAACCGCTCGGTTTCGGTGGCACGCTCGACGAGCAGCAACAGCCGCTCGGCCTCGAAGGGTTTCTCGATGAAATCGGAGGCGCCGCGGCGGATCGCCGCCACCGCGGTGTCGATATTGCCGTGCCCTGAGATCACCAGCACCGGGATCGAAGGATCGCGCCGCTTGATCTCGTCGAGCAGTTCGAGCCCGTCGAGCCGCGAGCCCTGCAGCCACACGTCGAGCAGCACGAGGCTCGGCCGGCGCTCGGCGATCGCTTCGAGGGTGGCATCGCTATCGGCGGCGGCGCGAGTGGCATAGCCCTCGTCCTCGAGCACCCCCGCGACCAATTCGCGAATGTCGCGTTCGTCGTCGACGACGAGGATATCGAGACTCATCAGGATTTTCCGCTTCTGGTCAGTGCCGGAGCCTTGGGTTCGGCCGGTTCGGCATCGTTGTTCTGGTGGGAGAGGCGTTCGAGAGCTTCGGTGTCGAAGCAAATGTTGACGACCGTGCCGCCGCCTTCGCGATCCGCGAACCCGATCGTTCCTATATGCTCCTCGACGATCTTCTTGACGATCGCGAGGCCGAGCCCGGTGCCGCGGCTGCGGGTGGTCATATAAGGCTCGACGATCCGGTCGCGCTCGACCGGGAGCCCGACGCCATTGTCGGCCACGCTCAGCAGGATCCGGTGCGGCGCCTCGACGCGGATCGTCAGCACCACCTCACCGCGCGGCAGCGCCTCGCCCTCGCCGCGTGCTTCGATCGCCTCGACCGCGTTCTTGATTACATTGGTAAGCGCCTGCCCCATCTGGCGGCGATCGCAGACAAGGCTCGGCGGCTCGGCGGGCACATCGAGCTCGAAGCGGATCGTCGGATGCGCGACCTCGTGCAGGAACAGCGACTGGCGGGCGATGTCGAGGAGCGACTCGCGGCGGAACAGCGGCTTGGGCATGCGCGCGAACGACGAGAACTCATCGACCATCCGGCGCAGATCCGCGACCTGGCGCACGATCGTGCCGGTCAGCTGGCCGAACACCCCTTCCCCGTCCTCGATCTGCTTGCCGTAACGGCGCTGCAGCCGCTCGGCGGCGAGCTGGATCGGAGTGAGCGGGTTCTTGATCTCGTGCGCGATCCGCCGCGCCACGTCGGACCAGGCGGCGCGGCGCTGATCGAGCAATTGCTGGGTGATATCGTCGAAGGTGAGCACCTTGCCCGCCTCGTCGGTGGTGATCTTGACTGCGAGGGTACGCGCCTCGCCACCGACGGTGACCTGGACCACCGCCTCGCGCTCGGCACCGTCGAGCAGCGCATCGAGTTCGGGTGCGATCTCCACGAGCGGCTTGCCGACCGACTCGGCCTCGCTCCAGCGCAGCAGCGCCAGCGCCGACGCATTGACCAGCCGCACCACCCGATCGGCGCCGATCGACACGACACCGGCGGAGACGCCCGACATTACCGCCTCGATCAGCGCACGACGGCTCTCGAGCTGGGCGTTGGCGCTGACCAAGGCGTTGGTCTGGCCCTGCAGGCGATCGGTCATCTGGTTGAACGCGCCCGAAAGCACGCCGATTTCGTCCTTCGACTTGCGCTCGGGCACCCGCGCGGTGAGGTCGCCGCCGGCGACCTGCCGCGCCGCGCCGACCAGTTCGTTAACCGGCCGAACGAGTCGGTCGGCTACCTGCAGCGCCACCCATACGGCGATGCCGACGATGAACAGCGCCAGGACCAGCAACGCGATGTTGAACTGGAGCTGGAGCGAGCGCGAGCGCGTCACCAGCGCGCGATAATCCGCCACCACGCGCGCCGCGCGTTCGGTTTGTGGAGAGATCCCCCCAAGGCCGGATGCCTGACCGGCGTACAGATAGAGATTGCGCGAGCCGGGAATGCGCGTGAGCGAACGAATGCGATCGCCCTGCGCGTCCGCGACGCTCTGCTTGCCCCGGTCCAGCTGCTTGAGCGCGTTCCGATCGATCTCCTTCTCGAGATCGCGCTCATAAGGATTGACCAGTGCGATCGTCTGGATCTGGCCTTCGGGCGAGACCGTGAAGATCACCGCCTCGGACAGGCTGCGCAGATACACCTGCGCCGCGAACACCTGCGAGAATTTGATGTCCTCGGGGGCAGTTTCGCCGAGTTCTGTCGCGATGTCGCCTGCCATGGCCACCGTATGGCGATCGACATAGCCAAGGAGCTGCCGGTACGATTCCTGCGCCAGCGCCTGCGCATTTTCGATCATGCTCCTGGGTCGATCGGAGACCCAGAATGCAGCCCCATATTGAAAGAGCAGCGACGCGATCACCGCGACGAGCAGCGTCGGCACGCTTGCGAGCACCGAGAAGATCGCGACGAGACGGACGTGCAGTCGTCCCTCCCCGCCTGCGGTCGAAATCGCCGCGCGGCGGCGGGCGGCGCGACGGCCGATCAGCACCAGCAGCGCCACGCCGGGCAGCAGATTGGCGACGAGCAGCAGCGCGACCAGAGGTGGCGACAGGAGTCGTTCCGGCGAGCGCTCGCCGCTGATCACGAAATAGCTGATGATCGCGATCGCCACCGCGGCGAACAGCACGCCTGCCTCGACCGCGGGCGTGACGCCGAACCGCCGCTTGCGCGGTGCGGCTTCGGCAATTCGCTCGGTCACGGCATCCATCGTTGCTGGGATACAACCAGATTGTGGCCGAAAGAACACATAATTTTCGGCTAATCGTCGCTAATCGGCACCATTTGGCCGATCGGGTCCCATTTCGATCCCGAGCGTATCGAGGCGTTTGCGCAGCGTATTGCGGTTGATCCCCAGCGCCCGCGCCGCGCGCAGCTGGTTGCCGCCGTGCCGCGCCAGCATCGCTTCGATCAGCGGGCGCTCGACCTCGCCGATGATGCGCTCGTAGAGCGTGCCGTCGTCGAGCGCGCGTGGCTCCTCTATGGCGATGCGTTCGAGCCGGGTACGCACCGCGGCGTCGATGCCGGCGTCGCGCGGCGCCGGCTGGAAGCTCCCCGCCTCGCCGATGGCGCGGCGAATTGCGTCGGCGTCGATCCATTCATCGCGGCTGAGCGCGGCGATGCGGCGCATCAGATTCTCGAGCTCGCGGACGTTGCCGGGCCAGTCATAGCCTTCGAGCACCGCGACCGCGCCGGGATCGAGCTGCTTGCGCGGCAGCCCCGCCTCGGCGGCGCGGTCGAGGAAGTGCCGCGCGAGCAGCGGCACGTCCTGGCGGCGCTCGCGCAGCGCCGGCAGGGTCACCGGCACCACGTTGAGCCGGTAGAACAGGTCCTCGCGAAACTGGCCGCCCTGGACGAGCTGGGCGAGGTCCTTGTTGGTCGCGGCGACGATGCGGACGTCTGCCTTGATCGCACGGGCGCCGCCGACGGTAGTGAATTCGCCCGACTGGAGCACGCGGAGCAGACGGGTCTGCGCGTCCATCGGCATGTCGCCGATCTCGTCGAGGAACAGGGTGCCGCCCGTCGCCTGCTCGAACTTGCCCGCCACCCGGGTGGCGGCGCCGGTGAAGGCGCCGCGCTCGTGCCCGAACAGCTCTGCCTCGATCAGCTCGCGCGGGATCGCCGCCATGTTGAGCGCGACGAACGGGGCGCGGCGGCGCGGGCCGAGGTCGTGGATCGCCTGCGCGACCAGCTCCTTGCCGGTGCCCGATTCGCCCGAGATCAGCACGGTCAAATCGTTCGAGACGACGCGCGCGATCACCCGATAGACTTCCTGCATCGCCGGCGAGCGACCGATTAGCGACGGGCCGCCGCCGACTTCGGTTTCGGCGAACTCGGCGGGCCCACGCTGGCGACGCGCGATCGCGCCGCGCACCGCCTGGCTGAGCACGTCGAGGTCGAACGGCTTGGGCAGGTAGTCGAAGGCGCCGACCTCGGTCGCGCGGACGGCGGTCGCGAGCGTGTTCTGGGCCGAGAAGACGATGATCGGCAACTCGGGATGCTCGCTTGCCAGCCCCGCCGCGACGTCGAGCCCGTTGCCGTCGGGCAGCACTACGTCGGTGACCAGCACGTCGGGCACCCCGGCGGCAAGCGCGCGGCGCAACTCGGCGATGCTCGCGGCGGTGGTCACGCGGTGCCCCTCTCGTTTGAGCGCGGCGGCGACGACGGTGCGGATCGCGGCATCGTCGTCGACGATCAGGACGGTCCCGCTCATGCCGCCCTCGGCAGCAGAATGCGGAATATGGTCACTTCAGGGTCACGCTCTCGGCCATACTGCACGATTCCCCCCATGTCGCGGACCAGCTTCTCTACGAGGGGTAACCCCAGCCCCTTCCCTTCCGGCTTGCCCGACACGAACGGCTCGAACAGATGCTCGGCGATGTCGGCGGGGGCGCCTGGGCCGTTGTCGATGACCAGAAGCTCGATCGGCAGCGGCTGGCGCGGACGGCCGGGAGCGGTGCTCACTGACATGCCGTGGCGATAGGCGGTGGCGAGAGTGATGCGCGGCTTGGCAAGCCCGCCCAGCGCCTCGGCGGCGTTCTTGAGCAGATTGAGCAGCACCTGCAGGAACGCGTCGGAGTCGACCAGCACCGGCGGCAGCGAGGGGTCAAAGCGCTCCTCGATGACGATGCCGCGCGCGAAGCCGGCGAGCGCCACGCGGCGAGCATGGTCGAGCAGCGGATAGACGTTGGTCGGCGCCAGCTTGAGCGGCCGCGTGTCGGTGAAGTCCTGCATGCGATCGATCAGCGCGGCGATGCGATCGACCTCGGTGGTGATCAGCTCGGTGAGCTCGCGATCCTCGCCGCCGGTCTGGAGCAGCTGGGCGGCGCCGCGGATTCCTGACAAAGGGTTCTTGATCTCGTGCGCGAGCATCGCCGCCGCACCCACCGCCGCGCGCGCGCCCGCAGTGCGTTCGGCACCCTGCGCTACCCGGCGCGACTGCGGGGCGTGGTGGAGCGTGACAATCCGCCAGCCGGGCGGGTCGGCGACCAGCGTCTCGACGAAATCGACGCGGATGCGCGGGCCGCGCACCGCCTCGATCTCGATGTCGAACGCGGCGAAGCCATGGCCGTCGCGGCGATCGGCATAATCCTCGGGCGGGCGCAGCACCGCGTCATAGGGCTGCCCGACCATCGTCGCCTCGCTATGATTGAGCAGCAGCTCGCAGGCGGCATTGGCGCGGGCGATACGGCCGTCGGGATCGATCACCAGCACCGCGACGGGCAGCGCCGCGAACAGCTCGGCAAAGCCCAGGCCCTGAACGGGCTCGGGCTTTGCGCGCCTCAGGCCGCCGCGCGGGAACGCCACGGCGCGTAGAATTGGTCGAGCATGTCCAGCACCCGCAGCGGATCGGATTCCTTGTTGACGCTGTTGCGGAACTCCGCCGATCCGTGGATGCCCTTGGTATACCAGCCGATGTGCTTGCGCATCATGTTGACGCCGACCTCATTGCCATAATGGCTGAGCGTATCGGCGTAATGCTCTGTAATAATGCGATATTGTTCGTCGAGCGAGGGCTCGGGACGCTCGGGATTTCCGGTCAGCGCGTCCATCACCTGGCGCAGGATCCACGGCTTGCCATAGGCGCCGCGGCCGATCATCACCCCGTCGGCGCCCGATTGCGCCAGCGCGGTGCGGGCGTCCTCGACGGTGCAGATGTCGCCATTGGCGATCACCGGGATCGTCACCGCGTCCTTGACCTTGCGGATGAACCCCCAGTCAGCCGAACCCTTGTACATCTGGTTGCGGGTGCGGCCATGGACCGTGATCATCTTGGCACCGAGATCCTCGGCGATATGCGCGAGTTCGGGGGCGTTGAGGCTGGCATGGTCCCAGCCCATCCGCATCTTGACCGTGACCGGCACCGAGACCGCATTGACGCACGCCTCTATCAGCGACGCGGCGAGCTTGAGATCGCGCATCAGCGCCGAACCGGCATCACCGCTGGTGACCTTGCGCACCGGGCAACCCATGTTGATGTCGACGATCGCCGCGCCGCGGTCCTCGCTGAGCTTCGCCGCCTCAGCCATCTCGTGCGGCGTGCAGCCGACCAGCTGCATCGAGACCGGATCCTCGATCGGATCCCAGGCGAATTTCTGGAGCGACTGGCGCGTCTCGCGGATCGCCGCCTGGCTGGCGACCATCTCGGTGACGTTGAGCCCCGAACCGTACCGCCGCACGACGCGACGGAACGGCAGGTCGGTCACGCCGGTCATGGGCGCGAGCAGCACCGGCGCTTCGATCCGCACCGGACCGATCTGAATGGGGGCGAGTTCGCTCATGGTCTGCCTGAAAAATAGGCAGTGGCGCCTAGCCGCACAAGCGCCGATTGGCAAGTCGGGGCTTCCCCGCTACGCCGCGCCGCCATGGGCACCGCCGCCGCCATCCTCGTCGCCGCCGGGCAGGGCAGCCGTGCCGGCAGCGCCGTGCCCAAGCAATTCGCACGCCTCGCCGGCAAGCCGATGCTCGCGCACAGCTACGCCGCGCTCTCCTCGCACCCTGCGATCGACCACGTTGTCGTCGTGATCGGCGAAGGCCAGGAGAAAGCTCTACGGGAAGCGCTGGGCGAGGTCGCTTTCGTCATCGGTGGCGCGACCCGGCGCGAGTCGGTCGCTTATGGCCTAGCCGCCATTGATGCCGATCGGGTGCTTATCCATGACGCCGCCCGTCCCTTTCTCCCGCACGCCGTCATCGACACCCTTCTCGCGGCTCTCGAGACTCAGGAAGGCGCCCTCCCCGCTCTCCCCGTCGCGGACACTCTCGCGCGCGGAGGCGAAGGGCTCGGCGAGACCGTGCCGCGGGACGGGTTGATCCGCGTCCAGACCCCGCAAGCCTTTCGCACCGCCACGATCCGCGAAGCCCATCGCCTTTGGCCCGCAGACCGCGAAGCCACCGACGACGCGCAGATGGTGCGCGCCCTAGGCCATCAGGTCGCGCTCATTCCCGGAGACATCCAGCTGGAAAAGATCACTCACCCCGCCGACTTTGCGGCCGCCGAGGCGCGCCACGCCGCCGCGATGCGCGTCCGCACCGCCCAGGGCTATGACGTTCACCGCTTTGCCGAAGGAGAGGAACTCTGGCTCGGCGGCGTGCTGGTGCCGCACAGCAAAGGGCTGTCGGGCCATAGCGACGCCGACGTCGTCCTCCACGCGATCACCGATGCGCTGCTCGGCACGATCGGCGCCGGCGATATCGGCATGCATTTCCCGCCCAGCGACCCGCAATGGCGCGGCGCCGCCTCGGCGCGCTTCCTCGAACATGCCGCCGGGCTGGTCGCCGGCCAAGGCGGCGTGATCGACTTTATCGACGTGACGATCATCTGCGAGGCGCCAAAGATCGGTCCGCACCGCGACGCCATCCGCGCCAGCATCGCCGCGATCCTGCGGCTCCGCGAAACGTCGATCAGCGTCAAGGCGACCACCACCGAGCGGCTCGGCTTCACCGGCCGCGGCGAGGGCATGGCGGCGCAGGCGATCGCGACGGTTCGCGTGCCCGCGGGCATCGCCTGACTCGCCATCGAAACATCTCGGTGGCACAGGGCCTCTCATGGACACGATTCTCCCTACCCAGCTGGTCGAGGCCGCGCGCAAGGTACTAGAGGCGAACCGCGCCGCCGGTCGTCGCATTGCGGTGGCGGAAAGCTGCACCGGCGGGCTCGTGAGCGCCGCGCTCACCGAAATTCCCGGCTCGTCCGACGTTTTCGACGCCGGCTTCGTCACGTATTCGAACGAGGCCAAGACCGAGGTGCTCAAGGTCAGCGGCGACGTGCTCGAGACCTTCGGCTCGGTTTCGATCGCGGTGGCGTGGAGCATGGCGCAGGGTGCGCTCAAGCGCAGCACCGCCGATGTCGCGGTGGCGATCACCGGAATCGCCGGCCCGGATGGCGGCAGCGAGAAGAAGCCGGTCGGCACGGTGGTGTTCGCCCAGGCCGAACGCGGTGCCGATCCGCAGCACATCGTCGCCGATGCGCGTCATTTCGAGAATAACGGCCGCGCCGGGGTGCGGCTTCAGGCGGCGCTTTGCGCGCTCGAACTGCTGATGCCGGACGCGCCGGCCGAAGCGGAAGCGCCCGAGTCGCCGTAGAGCCGCGCCGCGCGTTCCTCGAAGGCGTTGATCATCTTCCGCAGCGCGCGGTCGAACACCTGCCCGGCGAGCATCTCGAACACACGGTTCTTGAAGGCGAAGTCGACGCAGAAATCGACGAGGCAGCCACCCTCGCCGTCGCTGCGGAACTTCCAGTCGTTGTTGAGGTGCTTGAGCGGCCCCTCGAGATAATCGACCCGGATATGCTCCGGCCGCTCCTTCTGGACGCGCGAGGTGAAGCTCTCGCGCAGTCCCTTGAAGCCGACGATCAGGTCCGCGACCATCTGGGTGTCGCTGTTCGTGCGCACCCGCACCGCCGACACCCAGGGCAGGAACTCGCCATAGCGGCCGACATCGGCGACCAGATCGAACATCTGCTCCGGCGTGTAGGGCAGCGCGCGCGTCTCGCTATGCTTGGGCATGTCAGGCGGCCGTAACGGCCTTTGCCAGCTTGGCGGCGCGGGCATCGCGCATCTTCGCGAAATCGTCGCCGGCGTGATAGCTCGAGCGCGTCAGCGGCGATGCGGCGACGAGCAGGAAGCCCTTCGCACGGGCGATCGCGCCATAGGCGTTGAACGCCTGCGGCGTGACGAACTCCTGTACCTTGGCGTGCTTCGGCGTCGGCTGGAGATACTGGCCCATCGTCAGGAAATCGATGTCGGCCGAGCGCATGTCGTCCATCACCTGATGGACCTCGAGCCGCTCCTCGCCGAGACCGAGCATGATCCCCGACTTGGTGAAGATCGACGGATCGAGCCGCTTCACCGTCTCGAGCAGCCGGATCGACGCGTAGTAGCGCGCGCCGGGGCGGATCGTGGGATAGAGCCGAGGTACCGTCTCGAGATTGTGGTTGTAGACGTCGGGGCGCGCCGCGACGATCATCTCGACCGCGGCCTCGTGCTTGTTGCGGAAATCGGGGGTGAGGATCTCGATCGTCGTGGTCGGGTTCGAGCGGCGGATCGCCTCGATCACTTTGACGAACTGCTTCGCGCCGCCGTCGGGCAGGTCGTCGCGGTCAACCGAGGTCACGACGATATGCTCAAGCCCCATCTGCGCCGCCGCATCGGCGACATTCTCGGGCTCCATGGGGTCGACCGCACGCGGCATGCCGGTTTTGACGTTGCAGAAGGCGCAGGCGCGCGTGCAGGTGTCGCCGAGGATCATCACCGTCGCATGCTTCTTCGACCAGCACTCGCCGATGTTCGGGCAGGCCGCTTCCTCGCACACCGTCGTCAGGCTCTTCGAGCGCATCAGCGCCCGCGTCGCCGCGAAGCCGGCCGAGGTCGGCGCCTTGACACGGATCCAGTCGGGCTTGCGGACGCGCTCGGGCCGCGGCAGCGGGGACATCTCGTTCATGACCGCCAGATAGCGATGCAGAGTAACACACACAACCGACGGATCGCGCCGAGCTTGTCGAAGCACGGTTCTTTCTTCTAACCGCGCAACGAAGAATTACCGCCCGTCGACAAGCTCGGGGGCGAACGGAGGAATGATGAAGGATTTTTCGGACCTGCTCACCGGCTATCAGCGGTTCCGCCAGACCGAATACCGCCGTCAGCGGGATCGCTGGGAGGAGCTTTCGCAAGGTCAGGCACCCAAGGTGATGGTGATCGCCTGCTCCGACAGCCGCGTCGACCCCGCGCAGATCTTCGATACCTCGCCGGGCGAGATCTTCGTCGTCCGCAACGTCGCCAACCTCGTCCCTCCGTTCGAGCTCGGCGGCGGTCGCCACGGCGTCTCGGCGGCGCTCGAGTTCGCGGTTACCCAGCTCGAGGTGCCCGAGATCGTCGTGCTGGGGCACGGCGCCTGTGGCGGCGTCCACGCCGCGCTCACCCGCCGGTTCGCCGGCAAGGCCCCGGGCGCCGGCGGCTTCATCGCGCACTGGGTCGACATGCTCGACGAGGCGCGCGACCGGATCGTCGCCGAGCACGGCGAAGGCGATGCGGCGATACGCGCGCTCGAGTTGGAGACGGTGCGCGTCTCGATCGCCAATCTGCGCACCTTCCCCTGCATTCCCGAGCGCGAAGCGGCAGGGACGCTGCAGATCCACGGCGCCTATTTCGCGATCGCCGAGGGCGTGCTCCACGTCATGGACGAGGACGGGGCGTTCGCGCCCGCCTGATCAGGCGCTCTTTGCGATCAGCGCCTTCATCCGGTCGAGCCTCGGCTTGACCACCGGTGTGGTCAACATCGTGCTGCCCACCGCCATCAGCAGCAGCGCGGTGAAGGTCTCGTTGGTGATGATCGTCTTGTCGAGCAGGATGTTGGCGAAGATGATCATGATCAGCGCCTTGGTCTGGAGCAGCCAGCCGATGATCCCTGCCTCCCCCTTCTCCCATTTGAGGATCCGTCCGGCGATCTGGACGCCGACCAGCTTGCCCACGACCGAGGCGACCAGCAACAGTCCGGCGGCGGCGAACACCGCATAGCCGCCGACGTCCCAATTGGTCCGTAGCCCGGTCGAGAGGAAGAACACCGGCATGACGGCAAGCAGGATATGATCGCGGAACTGGTCCATCCGCTTCTGGTCGAACCACGCGGATTCGAGCACTGCGCCCGACAGAAAGGCTCCGACCATGAAGTGCAGCCCCGCCCAGTCCGCGGCGAAGCCGGCCGCCGCCAGCCAGATCAGGCCGACATACCAGCGGTCCTTCTCCGGGATGCGCACCATCAGCCGCCGGACCGCCCATGCTGCCAGCGCGAAGGCGACGAGGAACGCCCCCTGCCGCCCGATCCGCTCCCAATCGAGCAGGATCAGCGCGAGCACGCCCCAGATCGCGACATCGTCCATGCTGGCATAGCGCAGAATGCGCTGGCCGATCGGCTCGCGCAGGATCTCGAGCTTTTCCATCAGCAGCACGAGGATCGGCAGCGCGGTGACCGCGCAGGCCATGCCGATGCCGAGCACCACCTGCCAGCTCTGGCCCTTCTCCCCTGCCCAGCCCGGCCATTGCAGCATCAGCAGCGCGGCGAGGCTGCCGAATGCCAGCGGCACGATCAGCGCGAAGCCCGCGGTGACGCCGGTCTCTCGCCGCTGCTGCCAGGCCTGCGTCAGGTCCAGTTCGATCCCCGCCACCCACACGAAGATCATCACCGCCCACCACGCGACGCCGTTGAGCGCCGTGATCACCTGCGGATTGAACACGAAGGCGTAGTAGTCGGGAAAGGCCGCGCCGAGCACGCCGGGGCCGAGCAGGATGCCGCCGATGATCTGCACCACGACCAAAGGCGCCCAGTAATCCGTCCTGCCGAGCCGCCATACGAGATAGGGCACCGTGAAGATGATCAGCATCGCGATCAGAAAGATCTCGGTCAGCGTCATATGCATCGGATTTGCTCCCCCACGCGTCGCGGAGGTCGTTCGCTGCCCCGATAACGCTGTCAGTCCATTACGCTATCGCAACGGAGTCGCGGCGGCGCAAGTGGGCGCCGCTGCGCGGGATCAGGCCTTGGGCGGCAGCGCGAGCTTGATGTTGAGCTCCTTGAGCTGCTTGTCGCTGACGAAGCTCGGGGCCTGCATCATCAGGTCCTCGGCCCTCTGGGTCATTGGGAAGACGATGACCTCGCGGATGTTGGGTTCATCGGCGAGCAACATCACGATGCGGTCGACGCCCGGCGCCGAGCCGCCGTGCGGCGGCGCGCCGAACTTGAACGCGTTGATCATGCCGGCAAAGTTGGTGTCGACATCCTGCTGGCTGTAGCCGGCGATCTCGAACGCCTTGTACATGATCTCCGGACGGTGGTTCCGGATCGCGCCCGACGACAATTCGATGCCGTTGCAGACGATGTCGTACTGATAGGCAAGGATATCGAGCGGGTCCTTGGTCTCGAGCGCTTCGAGCTCGCCCTGCGGCATGCTGAAGGGATTGTGGCTGAAGTCGACCTTCTTGGCGTCCTCGTCATATTCGAACATCGGGAAATCGACGATCCAGCAGAACTCGAAACGCTTCTTGTCGATCAGATCGAGCTGCTCGGCGGCACGGGTGCGCGCGAGGCCCGCGAGCTTGGCGGCTTGCGCTTCCTTGCCCGCCGCGAAGAAGATGCCGTCGTTCGGGCCAAGGCCCATCGCCTCGGCGATCGCCTTCATGCCGTCCTGACCATGGTTGTTGGCGATCGGGCCGCCGAATACGCCGTCCTTCTGCGTCGCATAGCCGAGGCCGGGGAAACCTTCGCTTTGCGCCCAGCTGTTCATGTCGTCGAAGAATTTGCGGCTCTTCTCGTGCGTGCCCGGCGCCGGGATCGCGCGGACGACGTCGCCGCCCTCGACGATCGAGCCGAAGCGGCCGAAGCCCGATCCCTTGAAGAATTCCGAGACGTCGGAGATCAGCAGCGGATTGCGCAGATCGGGTTTGTCGTTGCCGTATTTCAGCATCGACTCGCGGTACGGGATGCGCTTGAACGGCAGCGGCGAGACGGTGCGGCCCTTGCCCTCCCAATCGGCGAATTCCTCGAACGCGCCGTGGAGCACCGGCTCGATTGCCGCGAAAACATCGTCTTGGGTGACGTAGCTCATTTCGAAATCGAGCTGGTAGAATTCGCCCGGGCTGCGATCGGCGCGCGCATCCTCGTCGCGGAAGCACGGCGCGATCTGGAAGTAGCGGTCGAAGCCGGCGACCATCAGCAGCTGCTTGAACATCTGCGGCGCCTGCGGGAGCGCGTAGAACTTGCCGGGATGAACACGGCTCGGCACCAGATAGTCGCGCGCGCCCTCGGGGCTGCTCGCGGTCAGGATCGGCGTCTGGAACTCGGTGAATCCCTGGTCGATCATTCGGCGGCGCAGCGACGCGATCACCTGCGAGCGCAACATGATGTTCTTGTGGACCTTGTCGCGGCGCAGATCGAGGAAGCGATAGCGCAGGCGGATGTCCTCGGGATATTCCTGGTCGCCGAACACGGGGAGCGGCAGCTCCTGCGCGTGGCTCTGCACCTTCACCTCGGCGGCGCGCACTTCGATCTCGCCGGTCGGCAGGTTCGGGTTCACCACGCCAGGGTCGCGCGAGACCACCGTGCCGGTGACGGTGACCACCGACTCGCTCTTGAGCGATTCGATCGCCGCGAAGGCCGGGCCGCTCACATCGGTGACGATCTGGGTGACGCCATAATGGTCGCGCAGATCGACGAAGACGAGATCACCATGGTCGCGCTTGCGGTGCACCCAGCCCGAGAGGCGGACTTCCTCGCCGACATTGGTCGCGCGCAACTCTGCGCAGTTATGGGTGCGATACATATGCATGAATGGGTGTCCTGGAATGAGGCCGCCGCCTCACCGGATCACAAGTTGGTTGTCAAGCAGCTGAGATAGTGATTTGCTCACCCTCGACACCAGCAAGGTGCCGGAGAGACATGTGCCGCGATCGGGGGGTATATGGCGATCAAGTTGCAGCCGGACAATGATGGAGTGCTTCGCGTCTCGATCAAAAATCGGGTTGTGGAGATCGAAACCGGCAACGATTGGCGCGGGGGCTTTCCATCGGCGGACGCAGACTCCGACTGGCGTGGCGGCCACCCCGTGTTCGAAGTTCAGCCCGTACTCGATGACGCCCAGACCCGCCGGGTCCTCGATGGCCTTTACGAGGGAGGCTTTGCCGGCCTGAACGCGCCCGACCAGGTCATATTGCGTGGCATCGCCCGGTTCGAGCCGAGCAGCCTTGTGGACCTGGCGGACACGCTGGACACCAAGTTTTCGGGCGCAAAACTCGTCCTCGATTTCGACTCCGAGGCCGCAAAATAGTGACCGACGCGAGGGAATCGGCCGACCCGCGCATTTCAGGTCATGCCTCGGCCAGCGCGAGCCTGCGTGACACCGCCAAATGGCTGGTGGGCGGCGTGACGGCAACCGCCGCAGGGGTGTTCGCTGGAAGTTCGCTGACCAATTTGGGCAGTCTCGATTTCGTTGAGCATGGCGCCAGGTTTGGTCTTGCGATCGGCGGTGCGGTATCAGGCTTTGCCGGGCTTGGGCTGATACTCGCGTTCGCGATCGGCGCGCTCACCGTTGAAAGCGTCGACTTCGAGACCTTCTGCCGCGCGAAAGCCGGCAACCTGAGATGGGTGCGCGGCAAGCTCGACAAGCGCCACGGCGGGTCGCTGCCCGGCAACGTCGCCGACTTCGCAACGCTACTCGAAAAAGTGCTTGCGAGCGAGCGCGACGACAAAGAGGCATCGCGGGCCTTCATGACCGAATTTCAGCGGCGTCTGCCGGCGCTGATGGCGGAAGCGGGCTTTTTGAGCGTGCGGCGGAAGTTCGCCGGTCTCACGGCCGCGCTGTGGATCGGCGCTCCGCTGGCGCTTGTGGGTTTCGGTACATTCGCTTGGGCGGCCAATCCGCCGGACGGGAAAGCGCCTGCTCCGAAACCGCCGCTGCTCGTTATCAACCAGCCATAGGCGCACATCCAATTGTTCCCGCCCGAAGACCAGTATATGGGCCCCCGATGCATATCCATGGTCTGATCGAGGACAGCGCCGCCCTCGCCAATCTCTGCTCGCGCCTCGCCACCAAGCCGTACATCTGCGTGGACACCGAGTTCATGCGCGAGAACAGCTACTGGCCAGAGCTCTGCCTGATCCAGATCGCCGACGACGAAGAGGCCGCGGCGATCGATCCGATGGCGCCCGGAATCGACCTCCAGCCGCTGCTCGACCTGCTCGTCGACAATGAGGAGGTACTCAAGGTCTTCCACGCCGGCGGGCAGGACATCGAGATCGTCTACAACCTCACCGGCAAGACGCCGCACCCGCTGTTCGACACCCAGGTGGCGGCGATGGCGCTCGGCCAGGGCGAGCAGATCGGCTATTCGAATCTCGTCGACACCTATCTCGGCATCACCGTCGACAAGGGCGCGCGCTTCACCGACTGGAGCCGCCGCCCACTCGACAAGCGCCAGATCGACTATGCGATCTGCGACGTCACTTATCTCTCCGAGATCTTCCCGAGGATGCTCGAGAAGCTGCGCAAGACCGGCCGCGGCGCATGGCTCGATCAGGAGATGGAGCGGCTCGCCGATCCCGAGAATTACCGCAACGATCCCGATCACGCCTGGGAGCGCGTCCGCGTGTCGAGCCGCAAGCCCGAAGTGCTCGGCCGCCTGAAGGCGCTCGCCCGCTGGCGTGAGCTCGAGGCACAGGGCAAGGACCTGCCGCGCGGCCGCATCGTCAAGGACGAGACGCTCGCCGACCTCGCCGGCAATCCGCCGCGCAGACAGGCCGATCTCGCCAAGGTCCGCGGGCTTTCGCCAGCCTGGGGCGGCAACGATATCGGCGGGCGGCTGATGGCGGCGCTGGAGAGCGCGAAGCCGATGTCGGGCGACGAGCTTCCGCCACGCGACGACCGCAAGCCGGCCCTCGGTAAGGACGGTGCGCTCGTCGCCGACCTGCTCAAGCTGCTGCTCAAGATCCGCGCCAAGGAGATCAACGTCGCCGCGCGCCTGCTCGCCCGCTCCGACGATCTCGAGGCGCTCGCCGCGGGCGTGCGCAAGGACCTGCCGATCCTCGAAGGCTGGCGCTTCGAGCAGTTCGGCCGCGATGCGCTCGAACTCGTCGAGGGTCAGCTCGGGTTCACCGTGCGTAACGGCAAGCTCAAGATGACACGAACCGAGGAGCCGTCCGCATGATCCGCGCCGCCCTGCCGCTTGCACTGATCGCCACTGCCGGCTGCCAGTATGACAAGGCGCCCGAGACCGCGCCGGCGCCGCCTTCGGGCAAGTGCGTCGCGGGGGGGCTCGCCGCGCTCACCGGCAAGACTCGCAGCGAAGCGACCGCGGCCGAGGCGCTGCGTCTGTCGGGCGCGACGAAGCTTCGCTGGATCGCGCCGGGCATGGCGGTGACGATGGACTATCGCGAGGACCGGCTGAACCTCGAGATCGACGCGCAGGGCAAGATCGTCCGCGCGAATTGCGGCTGAACGCTCAGTCGGGCTAGACCTCGAGCACCGGCTCCCGCCCGAACGCCGCGGCGAGCGCCTTGTGGCGCTTCTCGACCGCCTCGCCATAGAGTGCTTCGTCGCGCGGCTCGAGCGACAGCGCGAGGGTGCCGTCCTCGAGCGCGATCTGCGAACGCCGCAGCGGCGCCGCCACTCCGCCGCTCAGCCGCTGCCCCATCCGGATAGCCAGCCCCCAGCGCCGCGCGCGCTCGAGCGCCTCGGCGCCGGCGAGCTGCGGCAGCGGCTCGGGGCAGCCGGTCCCGCCTCCCAGCGCGGTATAGAGCGCCTGCGCCAGCACCGCGCGCCCCGTCGCATCGATCGCCACCCAATTACCGTGCAGCGCGATCTCCATGCCGCGCTCGGCGCGGAATTCGGGATTGGCGCGCCAGCCGACATCGGCGAGCAGGCAGGCGGCGTGCCGCAGCCGGGCAAGTTCGGGTGGATCGTCGAACAAGGGCGCGATCCACGCGTCGATCACGTCGCCATGCTCGGGAAAGCGCCCCGAGCGCTCGCCCTCGTCGCGCGCGGCGGCGATCAGCGGATCCTCGCGGCGCTGCTCGGGGCTGAGCCGCTGGTAAAGCAGTCCTTCGCGCAGTCCATAGGCCGAGACGATGCTGCCGCTGCTGCCTAGATGGCGGAGCACGCTCGCCAGCAACGCGGTGGCGTCGGGCAGCGTCGGAATACGCGCGCCGGAAATATCGGGGATCGCCTTGAGCTCGGCGCGCGGAATCTCCGCGAGGATCTGTTGCAGCTCGGCGACTCGCTCCAGCGCTATCGGATATTGGTGGACCACCGGTAGCGGATAGCCGGTGCGGTGCATGTCGAGTCGCGCCAGCGCACGCCACGAGCCGCCGACCAGATAGAAGGGCAGCCCCTTGCCGCGCCCGCTCCAGCCGGCATCGGCGACCAGCTTCGCCACCTGCCGATCGAGCACGCCCCTGCCCTGCGCGCGGATCACCCCGAGCCGCAGCACGCCGAGCGGAAATGAGACCCGGTCGGTCACCGTGCCCGCGACCACCCGAACCAGTTCGAGACTGCCGCCGCCGAGGTCGCCGACGACGCCATCGGCATCGGGAATGCCCGAGAGCACGCCGAGGCCAGCGGCGGTCGCCTCCTCCACCCCCGACAGCAGCTCGACGTTGAGCCCCAGCAGCTCGGCGGCGCGGGTCAGCTCGCCGCCGTTCGAGGCGTCGCGCACCGCGGCGGTGGCGACCGTCCGCAGCTCGCTCACCCGCATCTCGCCGGCCAGGGCCGCGAAGCGGGCAAGCGCCTGGCGCGCCCGCGCCAGTCCGGCCGTGTCGATCGCCCCGGTCTCGCTGAGCGAGCGGCCGAGACCGGCCATGACCTTCTCGTTGAACAGGATCGCAGGCAGCCGCGCGGCGCCCTCATAGACGACGAGGCGGACCGAGTTGGAGCCGATGTCGATGATCGCGAGCCGCGCCTTGGCGGCTGCGGCCTGGCCGGCCTCGGGAAAGAGCAACGTCGCCACCGGCTAGTCGGCCTTTTTCGGCGCGCGGCGGCGCTTGAGCGACAGCTTGGGCACCGGTTTGAGCTTCTCGAGCGCGGCGCCGCGCCCCGACAGCGACGGGTTGGTCATGAAATAGCGGTGCAGGTTGAAGGCCTCGCCCTCTGGCCCGGTCCGGACATAGCGGCCGTCGGGCTGCAACTGCCAGCTCTGCTCATTGTCGAGCAGGTTCGCCACCATGACCTGATCAAGCACCTGATCGTGCACCGTCTTGTTGAGGATCGGCAACATGAACTCGACGCGGCGATCGAAGTTGCGCGGCATCCAGTCGGCCGAGGAGATGAAGAGCTTGGCGCCGTCGGACGGCAGCCCTTCGCCGCTGCCGAACGCCCAGATCCGGCTATGCTCGAGAAAGCGGCCGACGATCGATTTGACGCGGATATTCTCCGACAGGCCGGCGACGCCGGGACGCAGGCAGCAGATGCCGCGAATGATCAGGTCGATCTCAACGCCCACTCCGCTTGCCTCGTAGAGCTTCTCGATCACCGCGGGATCGACGAGCGAGTTCATCTTCGCCCAGATCGCCGCGGGCTGGCCTGCACGGGCATGGCCGATCTCCGCGTCGATCAGCGCGACCAGCTGGTTGCGCAGGTCGCGGGGGCTGATGTTGAGCAGGTTGAGAAACTCGGGCTCGACATAGCCGGTGACGTAGTTGAACAGCTGCGCGGCATCGCGGCCCAGCCGGGGATCGGCGGTGAAGAAGCTGAGATCGGTGTAGATGCGCGCGGTGATCGGGTGATAATTGCCCGTGCCGAAATGGCAGTAGGTGCGATAGCCATTGCCCTCGCGCCGCACGACCATCGACACCTTGGCGTGGGTCTTCCAGTCGATGAAGCCGTAGACGACCTGAACGCCGGCGCGTTCGAGCGCGGTCGCCCAGTAAAGGTTCTGTTCCTCGTCGAACCGCGCCTTCAACTCGACGACCGCCGTGACCGACTTTCCCGACTCGGCGGCGGCGATCAGCGCGTTGATCACCGCCGGCTGCTTGCCCGCGCGATAGAGCGTCTGCTTGATCGCGACCACATCGGGGTCCGACGCAGCCTGCTGGAGGAACGAGATGACGACGTCGAACGCCTCGTACGGGTGATGGACGATGATGTCCTTGGCGCGGATCGCCGCGAAGCAATCGCCGCCATATTCGCGGATCCGCTCGGGGAAGCGCGCCGAGTAGGGCGTGAATTTGAGGTCGGGCCGGTCCTCGTCGACGAGCATGGAGAGGTCGCCGATGCCGATGAAGCCGCCGGTCTCGGTGAGTAGCGCTTCCGAGCCGCCGAGCTCCTCCTTGAGCACCGCTTCGAGGTCCGGCGCGATGCCCTCCTCCATCTCGAGACGGATCACCCGTCCGCGCCGGCGGCGCTTGATCGCCGAGCGGAAGGTGAGAACGAGGTCCTCCGCTTCTTCCTCGATCTCGATGTCGCTGTCGCGCAGCACCCGGAACGCCGCCGAGCCGCGCACGTCGTAGCCGGGGAACAATAAGTGCGAGAAGCGCTTGAGCAGCACTTCCACGGCGACATAGCGTGCCGGCTCGTCGGGGAGGCGGACGAAGCGAGGCATCGTCGTCGGCAGCAGCACGAGCTCGCGGATCGGCTCCTGATCCGATCGCCGGACGAGGTCGAAGATCACGCTCGATCCCTGATTGGGGATGAACGGGAACGGGTGCGCCGGGTCGAGCGCCTGCGGCGTCAGGATCGGGAAGATCTGCTCGCGGAAATGGCGTTCCAGCCAGTCGTGGGTCTCGTCCTCTATCGCCCCTGGCTCGAGAACATGGATGCCGACTTCGTCGAGATGGGCACGGATATCCTGCCAGACGCTCTGCTGGCTGTCCGCGAGGATCTCGGCCTCGGCCGAGATCGCGGCGAGCTGCTGGCCGGGCGTAAGCCCGTCGGCCGAGCGCGCCTCGACCCGCTGGAGCTGCTGCCCCATCAGCCCGGCGACGCGAACCATGAAGAATTCGTCGAAATTCGAGCCGGAGATCGACAGGAAGCGCAGCCGCTCGAGCAGCGGGTGCGCGGGGTTGCACGCCTCTTCCATCACCCGGCGGTTGAACGCGAGCCAGCTCAGCTCGCGGTTGAAGTAGCGCTTGCCCGGCTCGGCCGGTTGATCGGTCATGGCGACGCCCTCTGCGGCTGGTTTTCTTGTTCTGGTCATCGCCTAGGGTTCGTCCGTTTCGGTTATGAGACCATGTGCCGCCAATACGCCGCGCGTCGCCGGGATCGACAGGCGGTCGCCCGTCTCGCTCTCCAGCGCATCGGCAACGCGCTGGATGGCGAGGTGGCTGCGCTCGATCCGTTTTGCCAGCCAGGCGACCACGTCGGGGCGTACATGGAGGAGATGCCGCGCCAATGCGTGCTCGATCAGCCGCGGCATCAGTTCGTCGTCGGGCGGGCCGATCTCTAGCAAGGGCGACGCCGCGAGGCGCGAGCGGAGATCGGGCAGCTGGATCTGCCATGCCGGCGGCGCGACCTCTGCAACGATCAGCAACGGGCGGCGCTCCTGCTGCGCCGTGTTCCAGGCGTGGAAGACCTCGGCCTCGGCGGCGCGGTCGGCGTCGTCGAAGATTCGCGCACCGCTCTTGGCGGCGAAGACACGCGCGAGCAGGCTTCTCCCCGATTTGCGTGGGCCGACGAGTAGCGCCGACATCACCGGCCAGGTCGCCCAATGTTCGAGCTGATGCACCGCGCGGGCGTTCGATTCGCCGACAAGGAACTCCGTCTCGCGCGCTTCGGGCATACCGAGCGGCAGGCGCAGTTGACTCATTGCGCCGCCGGAGTGCTCGTTGCCTGCGGCGACGGCTGGGCTGCGGGCGTTCGCCCGCCACCGCGGCGGATGAGCAGCACCCCCGGCCCTTCCTGGACTTGCCACCCGCGCGCCTCCAGTGCTGCGCGCAAGCTGGCGACCGGGCCGTCAAAGCCAACGCGCATCACCGAGATGCCGCCGAGCGCGAGGCTGGTGGTCACTGCCGAGCGCACGCCGGGTACGCCGCGCACCGCCGATTCGGACGCAGTCAGCGCCGCCGCGCTCGGTGTGTCGACCTGCACGGTGTAGGTCGCCGTCGCGGCGCTGGTCGCGTCGGGCGTCGGCGTTGCAGTTGTTTCGGCAGCGGCAGCCGCCGCCTCGGCGGCGAGTTCCTCGGCTGTCTTCACCCGCGGCGGACGCGTTGCGAGCAACTGGTCGGGACGCAGCAGCCCCGAGGCGAGCGCCTTCTGATAGGCCTGGTCGAGCCGCTGGACGCCTGCATCGAGCAACGCATCGAGCGAATCGCCATTGTCGACGCGCAACGCGAAGCTGGCGATCGGCCGGCGGTCGGGTCCGTGATTCGCGGCGAATACCGCGACGATCGGGCCACCCGGATATTCTCGGCGCAGCTGCACTTCGGCGACCAGGACGTCGGAGGCGCCATATTGGTCGAGCACGTTGCGCCACCAGTTGCGCCCGCGCCGCAGCGTCTGCCCCGCGTTGATCAGCATCGCGTCGGGACCGGTGGCGCGCAGCCGGACATAGTCGATCGTGCTGCCGCCGCTGCGGAAGCGATTCCATGCCCGCGACCATGCCGTCTCGCGCTCGAACACGCGCCCGACGCCGCCCGAGAATTCGAGTGGAACGAGCAGCATCGGCGGCGAGCGGGTCACCGCGGTCGAGACGCCGAGGGTGGCGCCTGCCCTCGCCCGGTCGAACAGCACGCCCAGCCGGGCGACGTAGCGGTTGGGGCCGATCTGCTCGCGCTCGACGACGATCCCCGTGACCAGCGCGTCGAGCGCCGAATCGCCGAGCGTCGATTTCTTGCCGGTGAGCCGCTCGGACAGCAGTTCCCAGCCCTTGCGCTGAGCGACCCGCCAGCCGCCCTGGCGCGCGGCATCGGCGTTTTTGCCCTTGACGTCGACCTGGACGCCCGAGACCTCGAAGCTTCCCGAAGCGTCGATCGGCACCGCGCTGGCGCCGCCGGCATCGCCCTGCGCCATCACCACCCCCGCACCCGCGAGAGCGAGCGCGCCGGCCAATCCGATAGTGAGCGAAATGCGGGACACGGGCATGCGCGGCCCTTTTGGCGAAGCGAGCGGGGAAATCCAAGCGGCGATTGCGCCCGCTTCCCGCCATTCACCCGACAGGTTTGAGTTCCGATTTGCGAAAGTCGGCGCTAAGCGGCTGCGCATGAGCGACACCAAAGGTTACACCTACGCCCAGGCAGGCGTCTCGATCGCAGCCGGCAATGCGCTGGTGCGCGCCATCGGCCCGCTGGCCAAATCCACCCGTCGCCCTGGTGCCGACGCCGCGCTCGGCGGGTTCGGCGGGGTCTTCGACCTCAAGGCGGCGGGCTTCACCGATCCTTTGCTGGTCGCCGCGAACGACGGCGTGGGTACCAAGCTCAAGCTTGCGATCGATCACAATGCGCATGACGGCGTCGGCATCGACCTCGTCGCGATGTGCGCCAACGATCTGATCGTCCAGGGCGCCGAGCCGCTGTTTTTCCTCGACTATTATGCCAGCGGCAAGCTGGTTCCCGAGACGGCCGAGCGGGTCGTCGCGTCGATCGCGGAGGGCTGCCGACAGTCTGGCTGCGCGCTGATCGGCGGCGAGACCGCCGAGATGCCGGGCATGTATGCCGAGGGCGATTACGACCTTGCCGGCTTCTGCGTCGGCGCGGTCGAGCGCGAACGGCTGCTCGACGGCAGCGCGATCCGTCCCGGCGACGCACTGCTAGGCCTCGCATCGACCGGGATCCACTCCAACGGCTTCTCCTTGGTCCGCCGCCTGGCCGCCGACAAGGGATGGAAGCTCGATCGCCCGGCGGTGTTCGATCAGGACGTGATCCTGCTCGACGCGCTGATGGCTCCGACGCGGATCTATGTCGCCAGCTTGTTGCCGCAGCTCCGCAAGGGAACGATCCGCGGCCTCGCCCACATCACCGGCGGCGGACTGCTCGAGAATGTGCCGCGGGTGCTCCCGGCGAATTGTCACGCCCGGATCGACGCATTGGCGTGGCCGCTGCCTAGGCTGATGGCGTTCCTGCAGGCGCAGGGCGCTATCGAGCCCGAGGAGATGGCGCGCACCTTCAACTGCGGCATCGGCATGGTTGCGGCGGTGGCCTTGGAAAATGCCGAGGCCGTGGCCGCGGAGCTCGCCGCGGCGGGCGAAACGGTGTTCCGCATCGGTATGGTCGAGCAGGGGTTGCGCGGCTGTACCGTGTTCGGCCCAGCCGAGACGTGGAGCGCGCGTGCTGATTGGAGCGCGACGCATAATGACTGAAGACCGATGACGCGCAAGAAGCTCGGCATCCTCATCTCGGGCCGCGGTTCGAACATGGCGTCACTGGTCGAAGCTGCGCGCGCCGAAGACTGCCCTTACGAAGTCGTTCTCGTCGCCAGCGACAAGCCGGACGCCGCCGGACTCGCCTGGGCGCGCGAGCATGGCGTGTCCACCTTCGCGCAATCGCCCAAGGGCCTGCCCAAAGCGGAGTATGAAGCGAAGATCGACGGAGCACTCCGCGAAGCCGGGGCCGAGGCGGTCGCGCTCGCTGGCTATATGCGCCTGCTCTCCGACGCTTTCGTAGCCCGTTGGCGCGGTCGCATCGTCAACATCCACCCGTCGCTCCTGCCCAAGTACAAGGGTCTCGACACCCACTCCCGCGCCATAGAGGCGGGCGACAGCCATGCCGGCGCGTCGGTCCATATCGTCACCGAGGAGCTCGACGCCGGGGAAGTGCTCGGCCAAGCCGAGGTTCCTATCCTGCCCGGCGACACTCACGAGGCTCTCGCCGCGCGGGTGCTCGCCGAGGAACATCGGCTCTACCCCCGGGTTGTTTCGGAATGGCTGAGACACTGAGCGCTGCGCTCGAACCGGTACGCGCGCTCGCGCTCGATTTGCCCGAGACCGAGGAGCGCCCGAGCCACGGCCAGCCGACCTTCTTCGTCGCCGGCAAGATGTTCGCCCAATTCCGCCACGACCATCATGGCGATGGGCGCACCATCGTCGCGGTCAAAGTCGCCGATGCCGAGGAAGCGCGGATGCTGATCGAGGCGGCGCCCGAGACCTATTCGCGCGTCGCCTATTTCCGTGCCGAATGGGTCGGGCTTGCGATCGGCGCCGACGAGACCGATTGGACGCATGTCGGCGATCGGATCGCGCGCAGTTGGGAGCTTGCTGCGCCTCGCCGTTTGCTCGAGGCAGGCGGGCGCTGAGCGCAGTTCGGGATATTTCCTGCGCGTGCCGAGTTTTCCAATGCCAGGCCGCACCAAAAACAAGCACAGGGAGTGCGACATGACCGACGACCTATCGCCGCATGAGCCGGCAGCCGATCCGGGCGTGGCGAGCGCCGAGCAGGGCATGGTTCTTCTCGATGGCCCCGATGGGGTTGCGATCGCGATGACCCCCGAGGCAGCAGACGCGACGGGCCGCAGCCTGATTGCCGCAGCCGAGGAAGCGAGCGGGCAGCGCGGCGAGGCGCATCCGAGCTAGGCTCTTGCCGATCCCCCGCCGACCCCGCGATAAGGGGCGCACATGATCAAGGTCGCCAGCTACAATATGCGCAAGTCGATCGGCACCGATCGGCGGCGCCGGCCGGAACGCACGCTGCAGGTGCTGTGTGAAATCGATGCCGACGTGATCGCGCTGCAAGAGGCCGACCGGCGCTTCGGCGCGCGCGAAGCCGTGCTCACGACGCACCTGCTTGCCGAGCACGGAGACTGGAAGGCCGTCCATTTCGGCATGCGGGCACGTTCGATGGGCTGGCACGGCAACGCCCTGCTCGTCCGCAGGGACGCACAGGTCCTCGATTGCGAGGCGATCCATCTTCCCGCGCTGGAGCCGCGCGGCGCGGTAATGGCCGATATCCGGGTGCGCGGCCAGGTGCTGCGCATCATCGGCATGCACCTAGATTTATCGGGGCTGTGGCGGCGGCGCCAGGCGCATGCGATCATCGCGCATGTCGAGGCGAGCGCGCGCCAATATCCCACGGTGCTGATGGGCGACCTTAACGAATGGTCGCCGCAGAACGGCTGCCTGCGCGACTTCGCCCAGCGCTTCCATTTCGCCGCGACCGGTAAGAGCTTTCACGCGCGACGCCCGATGGCGCGACTAGATCGGATCATGGTGAGCCGGGATCTCGCGATCGACGGCGCAGGGGTGCATGAGAGCTTGAATTCGCGAAATGCCTCGGACCATTTGCCCGTGTGGGCGACGATCCGGCCAGCCTGATGCGCGAAACCCGCGACAAGGAGCTCCGGCTCGCGCTCGTCTGCTATGGCGGCATCAGCCTCGCTGTCTACATGCACGGGATCACCAAAGAGATCTGGCGTCTCGCCCGGGCGAGCTGCGCGGCGCGCGAGGGTGAGCCCGGCAATGGCGTCTATCGCGGATTGCTCGACGAGATCCGCAAGACCAGCGGCACCAATCTGCGCGTGCTCGTCGATATCCTGTCGGGTGCCAGTGCGGGCGGGATCAACGCGATCTTCCTCGCCCAGGCGATCTCCACCGGCCAGTCGCTCGATCCGCTCACCGACATGTGGATGGACCATGCCGATGTCGAGGCGCTGATCGAACCGCGCCAAGGGCCGGCACACCGCTTCGCCAAGTTATGGGCGGTGCCGATCGCTTGGCTGGTCGCCAATCGCAGCAAGACGATCGACGAGACCGTCGAGGCGAGTGCGCGCGACGAGGTCCGCCTCAAGCTCGAAAGCTTCGTCAGCTCGCGCTGGTTCGAACCGCCGTTCGGGGGCAAGCGTTTGCTGGAAACGCTGATGAACGCGTTCGACGCGATGGCGAAGGGTCCTGGCTACCGCCGCCTGCTCCCGCAGGGCCAGCCGCTCGACCTGTTCGTCACCGTGACCGATTTCCGCGGCCACGCCGAGGAGTTGCGGCTGAACTCGCCGCCGCGAGTGGTTGAGACCGAGCATCGCCTCGTCTTCTCATTCACCGATCATGGCGATGCCGAGGGGCAGTTCGCCGACACGCCCACGCTCGCCTTCGCCGCCCGCGCGACGTCGAGCTTCCCCGGCGCCTTTCCGCCCTTCACGATCGACGAGATGGATACGGTGATCGAGGAGCGCGGTGATCAATGGCCCGCACGCGATCGCTTTCTGGAGCATGCGATGCCGCAGCAATGGGCCGATAATCGCGCGACCAAGGCGGTGCTGATCGATGGCTCGGTCCTCGCCAATGCGCCTTTCCGTCCAGCGATCGACGCGCTGCGCGAGCGTCCGGCGCGACGGCAGGTGGATCGGCGCTTCGTCTATATCGACCCCTTCCCGAGCTTCCGGTTCGACTTCTACGGCGACTCGCAAGGCAAGCCCGGCTTCTTTCAGACGATCATCGGCTCGCTTTCCGAACTGCCGCGCGAGCAGCCGATCCGCGACAATCTCGAGGCGATCGCCCAACGCTCGGACAAGATCGAGCGGATGCTGTCGATCATCGCCGAGATCCGCACCGAAGTCGAAACTCAAGTAGAGGCGCTGTTCGGCTATACGCTCTGGCTCGATTATCCGACGCCCAAGCGGCTCGCCACGTGGCGGCGCCGGGCGCAGGTCGCCGCCGCCGCCAAGGCGGGCTATGGCCATACGGCCTATGGCTTGCTCAAGGTCCATAGCGCGATCGACCGCACCGCCCGATTGCTCCACGCGATCGAGGATCGGCACGAGCCGGAGCGGCTGCGCCAGATCCGCGAGTCGCTGACCCATGTGGTCCAGTCGCGCGGCGCCGACCGCTTCGGCGCAACCCAGTCGAACGGGGCTAGCCCGCAGACGCTGGAATTTCTCCGCGCGCACGATCTCGGCTTCCGCATTCGCCGTCTGCGCCTGCTCGCCCGGCGATTGACTGAGATCGACCGACCGAGTTCGCATGTCGAGCTGCTGCCGATGCGCGAGGCAATCTACGAATCGCTGGCCGCCTATCTCGAGCTCAAGCGTTCGGACACCTATGCCGATCTGCGCGATGCGGTGCGGGCAATGACTGACGACGCCGGACCGATCCTCGATCTCATCGCCGAACGGATGCAGCTCAAGGCACTCGATCAGGCGACCGACGCGCGGCTATCAGACGGGTTTAGCGCGCTTTCGAAGGATTTGCGCAGGCCGATGCTGCTCGCGCATCTCGGCTTCCCGTTCTTCGACATCGCCACGCTGCCGCTGCTGCAGGGCGAGGGCATGGACGAATTCGATCCGATCCGCGTCGACCGTATCTCGCCCGACGACGCCACCGCGATCCGCACTGGCGGCGCCGAGGCGACCCTCAAGGGCATCCAGTTCAACAGCTTCGGCGCCTTCTTCAGCCGTGCCTATCGCGAGAACGACTATCTTTGGGGGCGCCTGCACGGGGCCGACCGGCTGATCGACATTGTCCTTTCCGCCCTCCCTACCGAGGACGGGCTTCCGGAGGGACGGGTCGCCGAGATCAAGCGCAGCGCCTTCCATGCGATCCTCGATGAGGAGGAACCGAGGCTCCAGGCAATCCCCAAGCTGTTCGCCGAACTCCGCGCCGAGATCGGCTGAACTCCCCTTCGCGTCGACCAGACGGGAGTTGGCAATTCGCTGGCCGTGCGACTATCGTCCCGCGATCGACATTCGGAAAGGAAAGGCATGCGGTTTCTGAAGGTGCTGTTCTGGCTGTTGCTGGGCGGCCTTGTCGCGGCCTTTGTCATCTACAATGGCGGCGAGCGCGTCGAAATCCGCCTCTGGGGCGGTCTCGTCGCCGATTTCAGCCTGCCCTTGCTGCTGATCATCGTCTTCCTGCTCGGACTGCTGCCGGCGCTGATCGCCTATCAGACACTGCGTTGGCGTTCACGCCAGCGCCTCGCGGGCCTCGAACGCGCGCTCGCCGACCTGCGCGCCGTTGCGCCGGAGCCGAGCATCACGGTCACTACCTCCCCCGCCCCGCCGCTGGTCGCGGATCCCCAGGCATGAGCTCGCCGATCTATGTCGCGCTCGACACGCCCGATATCGAGCGGGCTCGCGGCATCGCTCAACGCGTCCGCAACCATGTCGGCGGGATCAAGCTCGGGCTCGAATTCTTCATGGCGAACGGCCGCCACGGCGTGCGCGAAATGGCCGAGATCGGCCTGCCGATCTTCCTCGACCTCAAGTTTCACGACATCCCGAACACCGTCGCCAAGGCGATCCAGGCGCTTCGCCCGCTCGAACCGACGATCCTCACCGTCCATGCCGCCGGCGGCCGCTCGATGCTCGAGGACGCCAAGGCCGCGGCGCCGACCGGCACCAAGGTGGTCGCCGTCACGATGCTGACCAGCCTCGACGATCGCGACCTCGTCTCCATCGGGCTCAAGCCCGATCCGCATGAGCAAGTGGTGCGGCTCGCCGAGCTGGCCAAATCGGCGGGCGTCGACGGCATCGTCTGTTCGGGCGAGGAAGTGGCGGCGGCCAAGAAGGCGTGGCCGCATGGGTTCTTCGTCGTGCCGGGCGTGCGTCCCGCAAATGGACAGATTGGCGACCAGAAGCGCGTCGTCACGCCCCGTGCCGCGCTCGACGCCGGCGCCTCGATTCTGATAGTGGGCCGGCCCATTACCCAGGCCGAGGACCCGGACCTCGCCGCTCGCGAGATCGAAGCCACTCTCTAAGTCCATGACCTTGCAAATCCGCCCTGCAGCGCGCGCCGATCTGCCGCGCCTCCATCCCGTCATCGAGCGCGCCTATCGCGGCGAGACTGCGCGGCAGGGCTGGACGCACGAGGCGGACCTGATCGAGGGTCAGCGCACCGATCTCGAGACGCTGCGGGCGATCGTCGAGGATCCGGCGCAGCGGCTGCTGGTCGCCGAACTCGACGGCCCGATCATCGGCGGCGTTCAGGTGAGCGACCGCGGCAACGGTCGCAGCTATCTCGGCCTGCTCTGCGTCGATCCCACGCTGCAGGCCGGCGGCGTCGGCAAGCAGATCGTCGAGGCAGCCGAGAGCACCGCGCGCGAGGTGTTTGGCGCGCGGACGATGGAAATGACGGTCATCGATTCGCGACGCAAGCTGATCGAGTTCTACGAACGCCGCGGCTACACCGTTACCGGAGAGAAGCGCGATTTTCCGATCCCGCTCGATCCGCCCTTTTTTATGGACGTGCTGGTCAAGGCGCTGGTCTGAGGCCTATGGGCCCGGCAATGCCCATCCTCGCCAAGATCTGCGGCCTTTCGACGCCCGAAACACTCGATGCCGCCGTGCGCCACGGTGCGGCGCAGGTGGGCTTCGTGTTCTTCCCCCCATCGCCGCGAAGCCTCGCCTTCGATCAGGCCGCCGGGCTCGCCGGTCGGGTTCCGGCCCAGGTCAAGCGGGTCGGGGTGTTCGTCGATCCGAACGACGCATTGCTCGATGCGGCGGTCGCCGCGGGCAGCCTCGAGGCGATCCAGCTCCACAAGACCGCGCCCGAAAGAGTCGCCGCGATCCGTGCCCGCTACCGCCGCGAGGTTTGGGCAGCCGTCGCGGTCAAAACGGGCGCCGATCTCGCCTTCGCCTCGCGCTTCACCGGCGCGGCCGATCGCATCCTCTACGACGCCAAAACTCCGGATTCGGCGGCACTGCCCGGGGGGATGGGGCTGCGTTTCGACTGGACGTTGCTGCAAGGCCATCCGCATCCGCTGCCTTGGGCGCTCTCCGGCGGGCTCACTCCTGACAATGTCGCCGAGGCAATAGGTATCAGCGGCGCCACCGCAGTCGACGTCTCCTCGGGCGTCGAATCGGCGCCCGGCATCAAGGATGTGGACAAGGTCGCCGCATTCCTTAAGGCAGTTTCTTCCCTATGAACGCACCCAATTCCTATCGCGCCCAGCCCGATGAGCGGGGACATTTCGGCCAGTTCGGTGGCCGCTTCGTCGCCGAGACGCTGATGCCGCTGGTCCTCGATCTCGAGCGCGAATATCGCGCCGCCAAGGCGGATCCGGCTTTTCAGGCCGAGTTCGACGACCTGCTCGAACATTATGTCGGCCGGCCGAGTCCGCTTTACTATGCCGAGCGGCTGACCGAAGCGCTGCGCGAGAGCGCACCCGTCGGGATGGGTGCGCAAGTGTGGTTCAAGCGCGACGAGCTCAACCATACCGGCGCGCACAAGATCAACAATTGTATCGGCCAGATCCTGCTCGCGATCCGCATGGGCAAGACGCGGATCATCGCCGAGACCGGTGCCGGCCAGCACGGCGTCGCCACCGCTACGGTGTGCGCGCGCTTCGGCCTGCCCTGCGTGATCTACATGGGCGCGACCGATGTCGTCCGGCAGCAGCCCAACGTCTTCCGGATGAAGCTGCTCGGCGCCGAGGTCCGCCCGGTTACCGCCGGCGCCGCGACGCTCAAGGACGCGATGAACGAGGGCCTGCGCGACTGGGTCGCGAACGTCCACGACACCTTCTACATCATCGGCACCGCTGCGGGCCCGCACCCCTATCCCCAGCTCGTCCGCGACTTTCAGAGCGTGATCGGCAAGGAAGCGCGCGAACAGATGCTGGCGCGCACCGGCCGTTTGCCCGACCTGCTGGTCGCTGCGATCGGCGGTGGATCAAACGCGATCGGACTGTTCCACCCCTTCCTCGACGATCCCGACGTGGCGATGCTCGGCGTCGAGGCGGCGGGCCATGGCCTCGACAAGGAACATGCCGCGAGCCTCGCCGGCGGGGCGCCCGGCATCCTCCACGGCAACAAGACCTATCTGCTCCAGGACGAGGACGGCCAGATCACCGAGGGCCATTCGATCTCGGCCGGATTGGATTATCCGGGCATCGGGCCCGAGCATGCTTGGCTGCGCGACATCGGCCGCGTTGATTATGACAGCGCGACCGATCAGGACGCGCTCGACGCGTTCCAGCTGCTCTGCCGCACCGAGGGCATCATCCCGGCGCTGGAGCCTTCGCATGCGATCGCAGCCGTCGCGCGCAAGGCGCGGGAAATGCGTCGGGATCAGATCATTCTCGCCAATCTCTGTGGCCGCGGCGACAAGGACATCTTCACCGTCGCGTCGGCGCTCGGAGTGGAGATCTAGGTGTCGGCGCGTCTCGCTTCCGCCTTCGCCCGCGCCGCTGATAGCGGCCGCGCCGCACTGGTGACTTTCGTCACCGCAGGCGACCCGACACCCGCCGCCACCGCCGCGATCCTCGATGCGCTGGTCGATGGCGGCGCCGACGTGATCGAGCTCGGCATGCCGTTCACCGATCCGATGGCCGACGGCCCGGCAATTCAGTTGGCCAATATCCGCAGCCTCGGCGCCGGCACGCGCACTGCCGACGTGCTTGACATCGCCCGCGCCTTCCGCAGCCGCCACCCGGAGGTGCCGCTGGTGCTGATGGGGTACGCCAATCCGATGGTTCGCCGCGGCGCCCTGTGGTTTGCGCAGGCGGCGCAGGCCGCCGGCGTCGACGGGGTGATCTGCGTCGACATTCCCCCTGAGGAAGATGATGCGCTCGGCCCGGTCCTGCGCGACCATGGCATCGCCCCGATCCGCCTCGCCACGCCCACCACCGATGTCGCCCGCCTTCCCGCCGTGCTCGAAGGCGCCTCCGGCTTTCTTTACTATGTCTCGGTCGCGGGCATCACCGGCCTTCAACAGGCCGCGCAATCCTCGATCGACGAAGCGGTTGCGCGGTTGAAGGCCTCCACCGACCTCCCGATCGCAGTCGGTTTCGGCGTCCGCACCCCCGAACAGGCGGCGGCGATCGGCCGTGTCGCCGACGGCGTCGTCGTCGGTTCGGCGATCGTCGACCTTGTCGGCACGCATGGCGCGGCTGCCCCCACGCAAGTCCGCGCCTATATCCAATCCCTCTCGGCGGCGCTGGCCGCCCCCAAGGAAGTCGCATGAGCTGGATCAGCCGCGTTCGCAACGCCCTCGCCTATGTCACTACCAAGGCGAGCGACACCCCGGATAATCTCTGGCACAAGTGCAAGGGCTGCGGGACGATGGTGTTCGTCAAGGAGCTCGAGGAAAATCTCCACGTCTGCCCGCATTGCGATCACCACGAGCGGATCGGCCCGGCGCTGCGCTTCCGGCACCTGTTCGACGCCGGCAGCTACACCGTGCTGACCAGTCCGCGGGTCGCCGAGGATCCCCTCAAGTTCCGCGACCAGAAGCCCTATCCCGCACGCCTGAAGGCGGCACGCACCGCCACCGGCGAGCCCGACGCCTTCCTCAACGCGAGCGGCACGATCCTCGGCCGCAAGGCAGTGATCGGCGTGCAGGACTTCGCTTTCATGGGCGGATCGATGGGCCAGGCTGTCGGCGAGGCGTTCATCGCCGGAGTCGAGGCGGCAATCGCGGCAAAGGCACCGTACATCGTCTTCACCGCTTCAGGCGGTGCGCGTATGCAGGAGGGCATTCTCAGCCTGATGCAGATGCCGCGCACCACCGTTGCGATCGAGATGCTCCACGATGCCGGCCTGCCGTACATCGTCGTGCTCACCGACCCGACGTCGGGCGGGGTGATGGCTGCCTATGCGATGCTCGGCGACATCCAGATTGCAGAGCCCCGCGCGACGCTCGCCTTCACCGGCCGCCGAGTAATCGAGAATACGATCCGCGAGAAGCTGCCCGACGACTTCCAGACCTCGGAATATTATCGCGACCACGGGCTGGTTGACCGCGTCGAGCACCGCAAGGATCTGCGCGAAGTGCTCGGCCGCCTGATCGGGCTGCTCACCGACGCGCGCGAGGCGGCGTGATTTGACCATAAGCCCTTCCCTTCAAGGGAGGGCCCGGATGCTCTGATGCCCGACTTCGCCAGCTCCACCGATCCCGCCGTCCAGCGCCAACTCGATCGCCTCGCCAGCCTCTCGCCGGGCGGGGATATCCTCGGCCTCGAACGGATTACCCGCCTCCTCGAACGGGTCGGCAATCCGCATCTCCGCCTACCTCCGGTGCTCCACATCGCAGGCACCAACGGCAAGGGCTCGACGTGCGCGTTTCTCCGCGCCGCGACCGAGGCTGCAGGGCTGCAGGCGCATGTCTATTCGAGCCCCCATCTCGTCCGTTTCAACGAGCGTATCCGCCTCGCCGGCAAGCTGATCCGGGACGAAGTGCTCGCCCCGTTGCTCGCCGAAGTGCTCGATGCCGGCGGCGACATCGGTGCAAGCTTCTTCGAAGTCACCACCGCGGCCGCCTTCCTCGCTTTCGCCCGCACGCCTGCAGACGCCTGCATCGTCGAGGTCGGCCTCGGCGGAAGGCTCGACGCGACCAACGTGGTTCCCGTTCCCGCGGCAACCTCGATCGCCCAGCTAGGCATCGACCATCAGAGCTTCCTCGGCGACACGCTCGCCGAGATCGCTGCCGAAAAGGCGGGGATCGCCAAGCCCGGGGTGCCGCTGGTGACGATGGCCTATTCGCCGGACATCGCGGATGTGGTTGGCCGCTTCGCCGAGACTATCGCCGCACCGGTCTTCGCCGAGGGGCGGGACTGGTCGTTCGAGACCGATGATCGCGCGCTGCACTATCGCGACGGGCAAGGGACGTTGAGTACGCCCCTCCCCTTGCTCGTCGGCTCGCATCAGCCCGCGAACCTGGCGCTCGCCATCGCGACGCTGCGGCATCAGCGCGTCCTGCCCATTCCGTCGGCAGCGCTGTCCGCTGCGGCGCGCGAAGCGCGCTGGCCGGCACGCCTGCAGCGCCTCGCACCGGGGCCGCTGACGGCGCTGCTTCCTGCGGGTGCCGAGCTGTGGCTGGACGGCGGGCACAACGCCAACGCCGCCGAGGCAGTGAGCCGCGCCGCCGCGGGTATCGCCGCCGGCCGCCCGGTCGAACTCGTGCTCGGCATGCTCGAGAACAAGGACGCCGAAGCGGTGATCGCGCGTTTCGCACCAATAGCCCGATCCCTCACCGCGGTGCCGGTGCCGGGGCATCCGCACCATGCCCCCGCCGCCCTCGCCACACTGGCTTCGGCACACGGCATCGAAAGCATCGGCGTCGCCCCGGACCCGGCCGCTGCGCTGAGGCTGGTCGCCGGACGAGCCGATTCTCGCGCCGAGCCGCCGGTCGTGCTGATCCTCGGCTCGCTCTATCTCGCGGGCACGGTGCTCGAGACAAACGACGAACTGCCCGACTAAGGCGTTTATTGCGATTGACTTGCAATAGCTGAATGCAGACAATCACCGCATCGTTCACGCGGGAGTCGCTCATGTCCGCTGCCAAGACCCTTGCCGCTGCCCTGCCCGTGCTCCAGCCCGAAGATGCCGGCGCCCGGCTGCTGCTTTTCGGCATCCGGCAGATGGGGGCGCATGGGCTCAGCGATGCCTGCGCCGCGCATGCCTTCGTCACTGCATTCGGCAAGGGCTTTCAGCGGCCGCTGGTACTGCTGCGCGCGCTGATGGCGGAGATGTCCGCAGCCTCGTCCGGAGTGATCCAGATCGCGCCATGGTGCTGCCCGCGCATGACCGGTCCCGAGGCGACGCTGCTTGAAGTGATCGCCAGTGTCCGGATGAACCCGGTTCGTGCCCAGATGCTGCTCGCAGACCTGCTCGGCATCCGCGACGCTAGCGGCATCGGCGTCACCGCACATGCCCTCGCCAATGCCTTTGCCGACCTGGCGCTGCCGCTGGATGAAGTGACGGCAATATAGGCGCTGATTTCCGGTTGGAAGCGTCAGGCATCACTGCGCCGGCCAGCGCTGGCGGGCCGCCGGACCGATTCGCTCGACGTCGGCGGTGAGGATCATACCGGAAAAGCCGTCCGGCACCGCCGCGAGGTCCGCCACCTCAGCGATGCCGGTTGCGCCCGACGTACCGGAGGCATGTGCGACTTCCCCGCCGACCGGCCCCTGGTCAGATAGTCGATCAGCTGGTCCGCTTGAGGCGGATCGTTGCTTTTGATGTTGATGAGAAAGCGACGGTCTGGGAATGCCGACAAGACCTCCTGTAGTGTCGGGATCGATCCTGCTCCCCTCCCGCGGAAGGGGAAGGTCTTGCCGCCATCTGCCGTGTATCCGAGACCGACATCGCCGGTTCCGCTCGCCGGCAGCGAATCATCTTCGCCGTATCATCTTGCCCGTGCTAAAGCAGGCGCGCTCCCGGCAACCGAACCGCTGTCACCCGCCAGCCCAAACCCTGGAGCCCAAACACCACTTCCGGCCCGGAACCCGTTGCGGGCACCAGCGCGAAGCGGCCGAGCGCATCTCTCCTCACCCGCATTTCGCCGGCTTTTCCACCCGTTGCGGCGCCGGGTCGTGCGGCTTCGGCCACTGCGGCGCTTGCGAATAGCGCACGCATGCCTTCGGGCGTAATCGCCGCGTCCACCACCGGATCGGCGAAGCGTTCGGCAACCGCCGCGCCTAGCTTGTCGAGTGCCGACCCGCCGTCGCGACCGACCCTTTCGCGCAGCTGGGCCTTCAGATCCGCGCGAACCGCCGGATAGTCGATCTTCGCCGAAATGGCGGCCAAATCACCGGCATCCGCCGCCTTCTTGAGCTGCCAAAGCGTGAGATAGGGCGAAGCCCACAGCCAACCGCCGCCGGCTATTACCAGCAACGCGGCGACGACCATCAGCAAGCGCCTCATGCGCCAACGCCCTTCGTGCGCAGGCCGGCCAGCGCCTCCATCGCCCAGCGATACATACTCGCGTCGGCGGCGCGCTGGTGCCGGCTCAGCCGTTGCATCCGTCCTTCGACTTCCTCGAGCACGTGAAGCGCCTTGCGGTCCCAGCTTGCTCGATCAACAGCGCAGCATAACGGCAGCGCGCCTCCTCGCCGGGCATGCGCGTAACCAGATCGGCATACAGGTCGAGCGCCTCCTGCTTGCGCCCGAGATGATCGAGTGTGCGGGCCCGGAGCAGGGCCTGCCGATCGAGCTCGCTCTGCCCCGACGGTTTGGGAGTTGCGTCGAGCAAGGCGAGCGCGTCGGTCGCCTGCCCGGTCTCGAACAAGGACAGGGCAAGCTTGCCTTGGCTGCGCACATCCGGATCGCCGGGGGTCATCGCGATACTCTCACGGTAGAGCGGCACTGCCTCGGCGTGCCGGCCGAGCGCCGCCAGTGCATCGGCGACGCGCAACCGGTTGGCCGCGGTATCGGCAAGGCTCAGTGCATCTCGGGCGGCGCGCAGCTCGCGCTCCGGATCGATCGTCTCGATCGCCTTCGTCCGCGCCGTCCGGACATGCCGGTTGGTGCCGAGCCCAGGGAGCACCTCGACGATCAGATACGCGATCGCGCTGACCACCGGGAGGAAGATCAAGGCGGTCAGCCAGAGCGGATTGCGCCCGGTGCGCATCAGATGGACGATGCAGATCACCTGCAGCCCGATTACGACGAGGAACGGCATCAGACCGCGGCCTCCTCCGGGGTGACGGCCGGCGCGCGTGGCGCGCCACGCCACCATTCGGCGAGCACCAGCAGCACCGCCACGCCACCGAGCCCGGCGGTCAGCAGGAAGATGTTGGCATAGCCGTAGAGCTCGATAGCCTCGCCCGTCGCGGCGCGGCCGAGCGCGCCGACGAGGAAGGTCATCGACGAGAGCAGGGCGTATTGGACGGCGCTATATTCGCGCGAGGTGATCGACGAAATGTACGCCACGAACGCAGTACCGGCGAGGCCGCCGGCGATGTTCTCGCCCGAGATCGCCACCATCAGCCGGAGCATGCGCGGCTCGATGCCGCTTTGATCGAGGAAGAGCAGCCGCGCGAACCCGTCGATCCAGGCGCCGCCGAGCGCGAGATCGGCAAACAGCAAGTTCGACACCGCCGCGACGATCCCGCCCGCGAGCAAAGTCGGCATCCGCCCCCATGCCGCGAGCATTACCCCGCCCAGCGCGACTCCGACGATCGTCATCACCACGCCGAACAGCTTGGAAGCGAAGGCCACCTCGTCGTTGGTGTACTGCAACTCGCCGAGATAGAAGGGAAACGCGAAGGGCGCCCAGATCGAGTCCGCGATCCGATAGAGCAGGATCAACGCCAGGACGAGAAAAGCCCCCCAGCGCAGCCGCTCGACAATTTCGGCGAGCGGCAGGATCAGAGCGCGATAGCTATGATTGGCGAAGGCCTGCAGCCCGCCCGGTGCGGGCTCCGCTGCGGCCTCGGCCCTCGGCAAGCGGTTGGTCCAGCCGGCGATCAGCGCCGGCAGGATCACGGTGGCGACGATGATCCAGGGGCCCCAGGTCTGGGTGAAGACGCCGGCCGAGGGCGCGGTTGCGCCCGGCGCAGGGGGCGTGAGCGCCGCGACCATGAAGCTGCCGAGCATGAAGATCGCCCAGCCCCAGCAGAGCGCGACGATCCCCAGCACGATCGCGCGCTGCCGGCGCTCGGGCACGGCATGCCCCGCGAGCGGCGACGCCTCGTCGACCGGATCGCGCTTTGCCTCGGGCGTGAACAAGGTCATCGCCAGCGCCGCAAGCATCACGAAGCCGAACCCGACATATACCGTCGGCCAGCTCAGCCGCGCCGCGAGCACCAGCGCCAGCGCGCCGCCCGCCAGCGCCGCGAAGCGGTTGCCGAGCTGATAGATCGCCGAGAGCAGCTCGACGGTGGCCGCCTCGTCTGCCACCTCGATGCGCCACGCGTCGATCACAACGTCCTGCGTCGCAGAGAGGAAGGCGGCGATCACGGCGAGCACCGCGAAGCTGCCGATCGCGGTGACCGGATCGGTTGCGGCGAGCAGCCACAAGAGCACCGCCAGCGCGCTCTGGCAGAGCACCAGCCATGAGCGCCGCCGCCCCAACCGATGGAGCAGCGGCAGCCGTGCCCGGTCCACCACCGGCGACCAAAGGAACTTGAAGGCGTAGGCGAGCCCGATCCACGAGAGCACGCCGATCGTCGCGAGGCTGACCTTGAGCTCGCCGAGCCACGCGTTGAGCGTCCCGATCAGCAGCACGAAGGGCAGCCCCGAGGCGAACCCCAGCACCAGCATCGCCGCGGTCTTGCGGTTGCGCACCGCCGCGCGCAGCAGCGCCCAGCCTTTCAGTTTCTCGCTCACTTGCACCCTCGCTTGGTTGGGTGGAAACTAGCGAAAACATCGGAGAAGGATAGCCATGAACGCGCCTACCGAGGGGCAGCTCGCGCTCGCCGCCCAACTTGCCCGCGGCGGCCGGCGCGACGCGGGCGCGATCGCTCATGTTGAGGCCGCCGCCTATACCAGCCCTGATCGCCACAGCGCCGAGCAGGCGCGGATCTTCGCGCGCGTACCGCTGGTCATCGCCCCTTCTGCGCTTCTCCCCGACAACAACATGGCAGTGCCGCATGACGGCTTCGGCAAGCCGCTGCTGGTGGCGCGCGACAGGCAGGGCCACGCGCACGTATTCCTCAACGTCTGCCGGCATCGCGGCACCCGCCTCGTGGAAGGCTGCGACGCAGTGAAATCGCCTCGCCTCGTCTGCCCCTATCACGCGTGGAGCTATGCTCTCGATGGTACCCTTGTCGGCCTCCCCCGTGCCGACACCTTCCCCGGGCTCGACAAATCCGCGCACGGCCTGAAGCGTTTGCCCACGCACGAGGCCGGCGGGCTGATCTGGTTCGGCTTCAACGAGTCGGCCGCTTTTACCGAGGCCGACACGCTGGCCCGCGACTTCGAAGCGTTCGCACTTGCCGGCCAGCATCTCTTCCGCCGTCGGACCCATAGCGTCCGCGCCAACTGGAAGCTGATCATGGACGCCTTTCTGGAGGGCTATCACATCCAGCGCCTCCATGCCGGGACGATCGCGCCCTTCTTCAAGGACGGCGTCTCCACCGGCGACAGCATCGGCCCGCATCAGCGCTCGGCGGTGGGTCGCGAGGCGACGCTCGCTGCATCATCCTCGAACGACTGGGCGACTCTGCGCGGTGCGATCACCTACACCTACCAGATGTTCCCCGGCTCAGTGCTCGTGGTCAGCCCCGATTATATCAACCTTATGGTGCTGATGCCGCAGGCCCCCGATCACGTCCTGGTGGAGGATTTCATGCTGATCCCCGAGCCGCCCGCCACCGAAAAGGCGCTCGCTCATTGGGAGAAAAGCTGGGAGCTGCTCGACGGCGGCGTCTTCAAGAACGACGATTTCCGGGCGTGCGAACTGGGCCAGCAGGGGCTGGCCTCGGGGGCGCTCGACCGGCTCACGCTCGGCACGCTCGAACTCGGGATCCGCCAGTTTCACGACGCCGTCGAGGCGCGGCTCGCCGCTACGCAGAACTCCTGAGGGCGCGGATCCGCGGGTTGCGACCTATAATGGGAAGAGACCCTCATCAGGATTCGTGACCATGCCCGCCGCCGTCGCCAGTCGCGCCCTAGCGCCCCATGTCACCGGCACCTCCGCGGATGCTGCTGCGCGGGTGGCGGTGTCGCTTTCGATGTTGTCCTGGCTCAGCGTCGTCGTCGCGCTGTTCTGGCGTTGAGCCTCCGCAAGAACCCGTCGGGGAACATCCCGGACTCTCCCGCCGCGGCGCTTTCGCCTAGGTTCGACCACATGCTGCACACCCCGATCCCCGACCGCCTCGCCATACAGGAAGACGAGAAGCGCCTGCCGCCGGCCGCCGGTATTCTGCTCGCCATGGGCATGTCGGTTCTGCTGTGGGGCGGGATCTACCTCGGCTGCATCGCCCGCTTCTGATGCGTCGGCTCAGCCGGCGCTCAGGAACAGGCTGAAGCTGCCCGGCAGCTTGCGCGGCGTCTCTCCGCCCAGCACACTCTCGATCGCCGCGATCGCCGCCAGCAAGTCCCGCTGCGGATAAGGTTTGGCGAGACATCCCGCCGCCAGCGACCGCGCCTCACCAGGGCAATTGCCCGTCACGAACAGCACCTGCACGCCGCGCGCCTGCGCCGCCTGCGCAACGCCGACGCCGCTGCCGTCGGCGAGATTGACGTCGACCAGCACCAGGTCGAGCGCAGCATCGCCGGCAAGGACCGCCAGCGCATCGGCCACCGAATCGACGGTCGCGACGATCTCATAGCCTTCACCGCCGAGGAAATGCTCGGTGTCGAACGCGACCAAGGGCTCGTCCTCGACCAGCAGGACTCGTTCGATCAGCCGTTTTCTCTTCGCGAACAACATCGCCCCGCTTTCACTCGCGGCGAGGCCCCTGCACCCCCGCACTTCGCATGTAACGCACCAAGCCTCTGCCGGCCCCGCAATAATTTTTGCCGCGCGCGCCATAATCGCTATATCGCCGCGGTGTCCCCATCCAAGCCCCCCGAAGGCCAGCGCATCGCGAAGCTGTTGGCCCGTGCCGGAATCGCGTCGCGCCGCGAAATCGAGCGGATGATCGCCGAGGGGCGCATCGCGCTCAATGGCGCAGTCCTCGATACGCCGGCGACGATCCTCACCTCGCTCCACGGCGTCAGTGTCGACGGCAAGCCCGTCGCCGCCCCGGCTCCCGCCCGGCTGTTCCGCTATCACAAGCCCGCCGGCCTGCTCACCACCGAGCGCGACCCCAAGGGTCGGCCGACGATCTACGACGGGCTTCCGCAGGGTCTGCCCCGGGTGATGCCGGTTGGCCGGCTCGATCTGAGCACCGAGGGGCTGCTGCTGCTCACCACCGACGGCGAATTGAAGCGCGAGCTCGAGCTGCCGTCGACCGGGGTCGAGCGCAGCTACCGCGCCCGCGCCTATGGCCAGATCAGCCAGCCCCAGCTCGAGGCGCTGATGCTCGGCGTCGAGATCGAGGGCGTCCGCTACGGCCCGATCGACGCCAATATCGAGCGCCGCACCGGCGCCAATGTCTGGATCGAGCTCACCCTTACCGAGGGCAAGAACCGCGAAGTCCGGCGCGTGCTCGAATATCTCGGTCTGGAAGTGAACCGGCTGATCCGCACCCGCTACGGTCCGTTCTGGCTCGGGGATCTGCCCCCCGGCGACGTCGACGAGATTCGCCAGCACGATCTGGTCACGTTCCGGACGGTGCTGTCGAAGCCCGGCGGCGGCAAGGCCGCGTCGAACCTGCAATTCGCCGTCCGCGCGCGCGTCGAGGCCCCTGCACCCAAGCCGCAGCCGGTGATCGAACCCGATCGCCGCCTGCGGCGCACCGCACCCAAGGCCGCGGCCGCTCCCGCCGAGCCGAAGGCGCCGCGTTTTACGCCGCGCGTCACCCCCCCCGCGCTTGCCGAGACGCCGGCGCGTGAAGAACGTCCGGCCCCCGCTTCGGGCCGCAAGCCCGGCGCCGCGCCTTCCGGTCGCGCCGGGCGTCCCGCTCGCGAAGACGCCCGCGCACCGGCGAAGGAAGCCCGGTTCACGCCGCGCGGTACGCCGCCTGTCCGCACCGAACGGCCGACCCGCGACGAGGCTCGTTCGGTCGCCAAGCCGGCACGCGCGGCCCGTGCCAAGTCCCACCGCGACCAGCAGGAACCGCGCGCGGGCGATATCGTCGATCGGCCGCGCACGTCCCGTCCCACCAAGGGGCCGGCAGGCGGTCGCGGTAAGCCGGCCAAGCCGGGCCGGCCGCCGAGGACGCGGAAGTAATGCGCATCATCGCCGGTGAATGGCGTGGGCGACCGCTGGTCGCACCCAAGGGCGACACCACGCGCCCGACCGCCGATCGCACCCGCGAGGCGCTGTTCTCGATGCTGGCGAGCCGGCTGGGCAGCTTCGAAGGGCTCGCCGTTGCCGATCTGTTCGCCGGTTCGGGCGCGCTCGGGCTCGAGGCGCTGTCACGCGGCGCGGCGTCGTGCCTGTTCGTCGAGCAGGATAAGGCCGCACTTGATGCGCTGCGCGCGAACATCGCAAAGCTCGGGGCCAAGGGTGCCGAGGTCCGCGCCGGCTCGGCGCTCGCGCTCGGCCCCGCGGTCAAGCCGCTCGACCTGATCCTGATGGATCCGCCCTATGGCACCGGGGCCGGCGCAGTGGCGCTCGACAAGCTCGGGCGGCTCGGCTGGGCCGGCCCCGCTACATGGATCAGCATCGAGACCGCCAAGCCCGAGGAAATCGAGATCGCCGGGTTCGAGATCGACACCAGCCGCGTTCACGGCAAGGCGCGGCTGACGCTGTTGCAGAAAGCCTGAGCGTTCAGTTCACCGAGCTGACGTCGGAGGGAGCGCACGTTTTCCCTTGGTCCGGCTGGTCAGGTGGAAACGGAAACAACGGTCGCAGCGATACGGCCGTAGCTCCAGGCCTGAGCGCTGGACCGCGAGAAGCGCCTCTTCCTCGGACCCATACCGCGCCTTGCGCTGGCAGACGCTCAGCTTGGTGCGCATGTCACGCCGGCAGCGTGTTCTTGCGCCCCACCAACGCCAGCCCGACCAGGCTCAGGACTGCCGCGCCGGCGAGATAATAGCCGACCAGCACCAGCCCGCCCCGCTCAACCAGCGCCGCGGCGATCAACGGGGTGAGCCCGCCGCCGATGATCCCGCCGATGTTGAAGGTCACCGACACGCCGGTATAGCGCACCCGCGCTGGGAACAGGCTGGGCAGCCAGCCGCCGAGCGGGCCATAGACGAAGCCCATCACGAACAACCCGCCGGCCAGCCAGACGAACAGCCGGCCAAGCGCGTCGGCGGCGACGAACTGGCCGATCGTCAGGCCGGCGAGCACCGTCGCGACGCAGCCGATCGCCAGCACCCTGGCCGCGCTGCTGCGGTCGGCGAAGCTGGAGGCGACCCAGATCCCCGCCGCCATGAACAGGATCGCGGCGAGCTCGACCGCGAGGAACGTCTCGCGGTCGTAGCCGAGCCCCTTGGTCGCATAGCCGATGATGAACACGGTCGAGATGTAGAACAGCGCAAAACAGGCAACGGTGCCGACCGTGCCGGCGAGCGTCGGCAGCCAGTGATCGCGGAACAGCTCGCCAACAGGTACGCGCGGCGGCGGCGCGGCTTCCTGCGCGGCGACGAAGGCCGGCGTCTCGGTCAGCTTGACCCGCACCCACAGCCCGAGCGCGACGAGCGCGGCGCTGGCGAGGAAAGGCAGTCGCCAGCCCCAGTCGCGGAACTGTTCCTCGCTGAGCAATGCGCCGAGGATCAGGAAGAAGCCGTTGGCGAAGATGAACCCGACCGGCGCTCCGAGCGGCGGGAATGCGCCGAAGCGGTTGGCCCAGCCCGGCGGCGCATTCTCGACCGCGAGCAGCGATGCCCCGCCCCATTCGCCACCGAGTCCCAGCCCTTGGCCGAAGCGCAGCAGACAGAGCAATGCGGGAGCAACCCAGCCGATCATCGCATAGGTCGGGAGGAAGGCGATCAGCACCGTCGACACGCCCATCAGCATCAGCGACGCGACCAGCGTCGACTTGCGGCCCATCCGGTCGCCGAAATGGCCGAACACCAGCCCGCCGAGCGGCCGCGCGAAGAAGGCGACGCTGAAGCTGGCATAGGAAGCGAGCTGCGCTAGCGCCGGATCCGTGGCGGGGAAGAACAAGGCGGGGAACACCAGTGCCGCCGCCGTGGCGTAGATGTAGAAGTCGTAGAACTCGACCGAGGTGCCGACCAGGCTCGCGAACAGGATGCGGCGGTGCGTTGCGATCGGTGCGGCGGCCATTTTCTCTCCTCGTCGTGCCTTCCCTAGGAAAGAAGCGCGCGCTTGGGGAGCCCCGTTCATCGTCGCGACAGTTTCGGAGCTGTATCGATCACGCACCATCGAAGCACTGGGATCGGGAGGCGTAGCCATGCGCGAGTCGAGGGGACGCAGGCTGTTGTTCGCGCTTCTGTTCGCCCTCTCGGCGGGCATATTGGTCCATTTCTACAACCCGGTGCAGCACCTTCGCGCCGATCTGCGCGCCGACAGCGGCGGCGTGAAGCTCAGCCTCGAATTCGCCGCGCACGCGATTCAGGCGTGCGTGAAGCGCGCCTGATCGGGCGCACCTTCGCTTCCGCCAGCGCGTAGGTCACCAGCACCGCTCCACCACTCGTCCAGGCCCGGTCGCCGTCGTCGTCGAAGCCCATCGCATATCCTCCCGGCGACGGCGGCTCGACTCGCTGCAGCACTCGCCCGTCGGCCATCGAAACCAGCGCGATAGAGGCGTGCCCGTCTGCCCTCGGGGGGAGCGTGATCAGCGCGTAGCGGCCGTCCGGGCTGATCGACGGCCGCTGATAGTTCGAGAAGGTCGCCGCCGTGCCGCTAAGCGTCCAATGCACCGCGCCCGTCCGGATGTCGCGCAACTGGGCGATAGGCCCCTTGGCCGGCGTAGGTGCCGGGCAGGCAGGGTTGCGCTCGCATATCACGCCGCTCGCCGAGAGGCCGTTCATCACCAGGACGTTCCTGCCGCCGGGCGCCAGTGCGAACCGGCCGGGGACGGTGGCGAAGCGCAAGCCCGCGCGGACGGGAGGACTGCCCTGCCGCCAATCGAACCAAGTGTCCGCTCCCATGCGAAACAGCGCATGCACAATCCCGTTATCGATCTGGGCGTCGATGTCGCTGACCCGAGTGTCGAGGTCGCGAACGTGCCGCCTTCCCAGAAGCAGGGTTACCTTTACCGTCTGCAGAACCTTGCCTCGACGCCCGTCGACAATCGCAAGCGAGGGATTTGGGTCGTTTCGCTCGGGTCGGTAATAGCCTCCCCTGGTATCGAATTCCGCAACCGCCAGCCCGGAACCACCCACCCACAACAAGCCATCCAGCCGTCGCGCCGAATTGGTGAGGGGCGGCAGCGCGGCGATCTTGCCGGATGCCGAAATCCATATCGGCTCTGGCGGCTGCAGGCCAAAGCCGCTCGGCTTGACGGTCGCCTGGCGCACGCCGAACAAGCCGGATTGCCCGGACCAGGCAAATGCGGGGATGCCCGAGTAGCCGATCCCTTCGACGGCAAGGGAGCCGGTCAGGTTCATGGGACCAGCATCGGCGTCGGTCGTGCCGACCCATAGCCCACTGATCCCGTCATAGGTGTAATACTGCCGACCGTCGGGCGGAGGCCGGGGCGGAGAACCGGAAAACCTGCCGTGCGGCAGTTCGAGGCAATCGATTCGGCGGAGGCGCAGAGGTCCGCGTTCCTTCGGGGTCGATCGTGCGATCAGTGCCGTCCCGGCGGCACCGCACCGCCCCCCGACCGCGGCCGACGGCGATGCCGGCAGCACGAGGATCGAAGCAATCGTCAGCAGCAAGTCGGCCTCCCGTTAGCCTTGGCGTCACGGAATGGAGCCGACCGCCTTACGGCGGGGTTACCGCATCGACAGCGGGCTCCGTCTCTGTCGCGCCGGGCGCTCGGCGATGAGGACGATCAACCCAGTTGGAAGACACTGACCGCGTTGAGCATCAGCCAGTAGAGGCCGCCCGACAGCAGCATCGCCGCCGGCAGCGTCAGCAGCCATGCCGCGGCGAGCTGGGCGATGGTCCGCCCCTGCAGCCCCGCGCCGTTGGCAACCGAGGCGCCCGCCACGCCCGAGGAGAGGATGTGGGTGGTCGATACCGGCAGCCCGAAGCGGTCGGCGCTGAGGATAGTCGCCGCAGCGACCAGCTCGGCGGTGGCGCCCATACCATAGGTCATGTGCTGCTTGCCGATCCGCTCGCCGACGGTGATCACGATCCGCTTCCAGCCGATCATCGTGCCAAGCCCCAGCGCGATCGCGACGACGACCTTCACCCAAAGCGGAATGAAGCGCGTGCCCGCTTCGAGATTGCCCTGATATGCCTTGATCGCCTTGAGCTCGGCCGGCTGGAAACCGTCCGGCTTCTTGGTCGCCAGCTTGGTGGTGTCGAGCACAAGATACATGTCGTTGCGGACGTTGTTGGTCGCTTCCGCGGGCACCTTGCTCAGCGAGCCGTAGCTCTCGACTCGGTGAGTCAGGTCGGTCGACAGGCTTTCGAGAGCGGCATAGACCTGCGGCGTGTCGGCCCTGCGCTGCTGGAGCGCGCCGGTGAGCGTCGCGCGCGCCTGCTCGGGCGCCATCGTCAGCCCGCCGCTGCGCGCATCGAACGCCGCAGTGGCGACATTGGCGGTCTGGACGAACGCCGGTGTGGCGCTCGAAGGCAGCGTCCGGTTGAGCGCATAGGCGGTCGGGGCGCAGCCGATCAGGATCAGCATGATCAGCCCCATGCCCTTCTGACCGTCGTTCGAGCCGTGGCTGAACGACACTGCGGTGCAGGTGAAGATCAGCAGTGCCCGCACTCCGGTCGGCGGCGGCGCATCGCCCTCTGGCGCCTTGTAGAGGCTGGGGTTGCGGATGATCGCGCGCATCACCAGCAGCAGCAGCGCCGCGGCGAAGAAACCGATCAGCGGCGCCATCCACAGTCCGGTCAGCACCTTCTGCGCCTGGCTCCAGTCGACTCCGGCGGTGCCGCCGCGCGACCCTGCCTGGATCAGCTGGTTGGCGAAGCCGACGCCGAGCACCGATCCGATCAGCGTGTGGCTCGAAGAATTGGGCAGCCCGACATACCAGGTGCCGAGATTCCACAGCACCGCGGCGAGCAGCAGTGCGAAGATCATCGCGAAGCCCGCGGCCGAGCCGACGTTGAGGATCAGGTCCACCGGCAGCAGCGTGATGATCGAATAGGCAACCGCGCCGCTCGAGAACATCACCCCGAGGAAATTGAATACTCCCGACCAGACCACCGCGAAATGCGCCGGCATCGAATTGGTGTAGATCACCGTCGCGACGGCGTTGGCGGTGTCGTGGAAGCCGTTCACGAACTCGAAGCCGAGTGCGATCACCAGCGCGAGGACGAGGAATGCGAACACGCCCAGCGCCAGCTCCTCGCCGACGCCGCGGGTGTCGGTGAGCACGCTGATCCCGGCATAGGCGAGTCCGCCGACGAGCAGTCCGGCGAACAGCAGCCATGCGAGGGGGTGGGTCTTGTAGTCGAATCGCGGCCTCCCCGGCTGGTCTGCCGTCGGGGCCTGGTCCAGTGCGAGCGTGGCCATGATGTGGGCGTCGTGGCGGCAGATCGTTACGCGTTGATGACAACCGCGTTACGAAGCTGTGGACAAGCTCAGCGGCAAGTAGTGCGGCTGACCTTGACGACCTTGCCGCTGGCGTCCTTCTCTTCCTGCCGGCCGGGCTCGCACGGCGGCCTGGACGCCTGTGTCTGGCTCGTGCGCCACGTCGTGAAGGCGGCAAATACCGCCAATGCGAGCACGATTGCGAGCCGGACCTTGCGATTTCTCCATCCCATGACCGGAACTTAGCCGCGCGCGCTCAGAATGTGAACTGCACGAACAGCCGCGGCTGCGACTTCGGGCCGGTGTCGCCCAACCTCTGCAGCCATGCTGCGCCCAGCTCGACGCTGTCCTCAGCCAGCTCGAGCGTCAGGCTCGGCCCGGCATAATGCTCGCCCTGTGGCGCCGCCTCGGGATCGCCGCGCAGCCGCAGCGCGCGCCCCGAGGCTTCCATCCCCAGCCACGCGCTTCCTCCCAGCGCATGTTGCGCCGAAGCGGCATAGGCGATGTTGGTTCCGGTTGCGTCGTCCTCTCGCTGGTGGCGCACCATCGCGTTGGCCTGCAGCCACCAGCGAGCACGCGTCCCTCGAACTCGGCCTGCATGCCCAGCACCAGTCGGTCGGTCACACCAGCGACCATTTCGATCTGATGCGCGTCGGTGCCGCCATAGCCGCCGAGATATTCGGCCTGCCACTCGCCCTTGCCGGGTTCGGTCTGATCGAGCTCCTCGACCTGCGCGAAGGCGGGCATCGCCGCGAATAGCAGCGGCAGGAGCAGCAAGTGACGCATTTGGCAGGATTCTCCGGTGGACACTTCCTTATAGACGGCGACGTCCCGTGCCGGTTCCTGCTTGCCCCCAACGCCGCCGTTCCCTACCTGTTCGCCGATGACTCTGCCCGCGCCTGCCCCCGACGACGCCCCCTATCTGCAGGGCCTCAACACTCCCCAAAGGGAGGCGGTGCTCACCACCGAGGGCCCGGTGCTCGTCCTCGCCGGCGCAGGCACCGGCAAGACCGCGGCGCTCACCGCGCGCCTCGCCCACCTGCTCTGGACCCGGAAAGCCTATCCTTCGGAGCTGCTCGCGGTCACCTTCACCAACAAGGCCGCGCGCGAGATGCGCGAGCGCGTCGGCCGCCTTGTCGGCCAAGCGGTGGAGGGGATGCCGTGGCTGGGCACCTTCCACGCGATCGGCGCGCGCATGCTCCGCCGCCATGCCGAGCTGGTCGGGCTCCAGTCCAACTTTACGATCCTCGACACCGACGACCAGCTGCGCCTGCTCAAGCAGCTGATCGTCGCAGCCGATCTCGACGAGAAGCGCTGGCCCGCGCGCCAGCTGGCCGGGCTGATCGACCAGTGGAAGAACAAGGGCCTGACCCCTGCCGATATCGACGCCGGCGAGTCCGAAGCCTTTGCCAACGGCAAGGGCCAGGCGCTCTACGCCGCCTATCAAGGCCGGCTGCGCGCGCTGAACGCCTGCGATTTCGGCGACCTGCTCCTCCACATGCTGGTAATCCTCAAGACCCATCGCGACGTTTTGGAGAGCTATCAGAATCGCTTCCGCTATATCCTCGTCGACGAGTATCAGGATACCAACAGCGTCCAGTATCTGTGGCTCCGCCTGCTCGCGCAGGAGCGCAAGAACATCTGCTGCGTCGGCGACGACGACCAATCGATCTACAGCTGGCGCGGCGCTCAGGTCGAGAACATCCTCAAGTTCGAGAAGGACTTCCCGGGCGCAAAGGTGATCCGGCTCGAGCAAAATTACCGCTCGACCCCGCACATCCTCGCCGCCGCGTCGGGCGTGATCGCCAATAATGGCGGCCGCCTCGGCAAGACGCTGTGGACCGAGAAGGACGCGGGCGAGAAGGTCAAGGTGCTCGGCATCTGGGACGGTCCCGAGGAAGCGCGCCGCGTCGGCGAGGAGATCGAGGCGCTCCAGCGCGGCGGCCTGAGCCTCGACGCCACTGCGATCCTCGTCCGCGCCCAGCACCAGACCCGCGAGTTCGAAGACCGCTTCATCGCGATCGGCCTTCCCTATCGTATCATCGGCGGCTTCCGCTTCTACGAGCGCCAGGAGATCCGCGACGCGCTCGCCTATCTCCGCGTCGTCGCCCAGCCCTCCGACGACCTCGCCTTCGAGCGCATCGTCAACGTCCCCAAGCGGGGCCTCGGCGACAAAGCGCTGGCCAAGGTCCACCAGTTCGCCCGCAGCGAGGGCCTGCCGCTCACCACCGCCGGCGCGCGCATCCTCGACACGGACGAGCTCACCCCACAGGCACGCCGCGCGCTCGGCAACCTGATCGGCGACATCGCCCGCTGGCGGAGCATGGGCGACTCCCTGTCGCATCCCGAGCTCGCCCGCGTCATCCTCGACGAGAGCGGCTATACCGCAATGTGGCAGGCCGATCGCACCGCGGAAGCGGCGGGCCGGCTCGAGAACCTCAGCGAGCTGGTTCGCGCGATGGAGGAATATGAGTCGCTCGGCGCGTTCCTCGAGCATGTCAGCCTCGTCATGGACAATGAGGCGCAGGCCGACGAGGCCAAGGTGACGATCATGACGATCCACGCCGCAAAGGGACTCGAGTTCGACACCGTTTATCTTGCGGGCTGGGAGGAAGGCATCTTCCCTTCGCAGCGTGCGCTCGACGAAGGCGGTCTCGCCAGCCTCGAGGAAGAGCGCCGCCTCGCTTATGTCGCGATCACCCGTGCGCGCCGTCAGGCGACGATCCTCCACGCCGCCAATCGCCGCATCTACGGCCAATGGACTTCGTCGCTCCCCAGCCGCTTCATTGCCGAGCTGCCGGCCGACCATGTCGACCAGGAAACCACTATGTCGGGCGGCGAGAGCCTGTGGCGGGCCAACTGGTCCGAACGGGCCGACCCTTTCGCCGACGTCTCGCGCGGCACCGGCCGCGGCCCGGGGTGGCAACGCGCCGCCGGCGTCGACGCCAGGAACCCGGGCGGCAGCTACACCCCCCGCACCTTCTCGCGCGAACCCGCGCGGGTGCTTGAGAGCCATGCCTCGGCGGTCAGCTTCGGCGCCAAGCCGCGCGCGGACCTGTCGGTCGGACTGCGCGTGTTCCACCAGAAGTTTGGCTATGGCGTGATTGCCGAAATCGAAGGCAACAAGCTCGAGATCGATTTCGAGGTCGCCGGGCGCAAGCGGGTTATGGATAGCTTCGTAAGCATGGGCGACTGAGCGAAACGCTGCTCTCGCCGCAGCCGGTTCAGGCCCGCTTCACCGGCGATGCAGGAACGTTTTGCGGTTGCCGGCCGTATCGCACGGCATGCAGGAGGAGACACGATCATGAAGACTATCACCGGCCTTGCGGCCCTCGCCGTCGCGCTCGTCGCCGCGACCCCCGCCGCCGCGCAGACCAGCACGCGCTACAGCAACAGCTCGTACCAGGACGAGGAAGCACGCTTCGACGCCGCCCAGCGCCGCTTCGACAGTGAGTATGAGCAATATCAGGCGGCGGTCGAGCGGTATCGCCGCACCCGTACCTCGCGCCCGGCCTATGACGATCGTGGTCCCGACCGCTATGATGATCGCTACGCCGACGATCCCAATTACGATCCGGCGCGCGACTATCGCTCGGGCAATTACCAGGAGCGCACGCTGTCCACGGACGACCGCGTTTATCGCGGCAATGACGGGCGCTATTATTGCCGCCGTCCGGACGGTACCACCGGGCTGATCGTCGGCGCAGCTGCGGGCGGGCTGTTCGGCAATGTTATTGCCGGTCGCCGGTCGAGCACCGTAGGGACCCTGCTCGGGGCGATTGCCGGGGGCGCCGCGGGTGCCTCGATCGAGCGCAGCCAGCAGGTCCGCTGCCGCTGAGGCTTGAGGCCGGGATCAGGCCGCGGGCATCTCGACCGCGACCAAAGTCCCGGCCGCAAAGCGTTCGTCGGACGGGTCGAAGATCGTGCTGGGCGCGAAGCCGCGTTCGGTCAGCGCGAAATCGCCCAAGCCGGTGAACTTGAACAGTCCGATCTTCTCCTCGCGCGGCGGTTGGCCATCGCGTTCGATCGTGGTCGCGCCGACATAGACGTCGCCGTGCCGCGTAAAGGCGACGTGCGGCGCCAGCACGACGCGGCCGCCATTGTAGGTCGCTTCGACGCAGCGGGTGCGGACGATCGCCTCGAACAGCATCGGCAGAGGCCCGCTCGGTGCGGGAAGAGGCTCGGAATCGCTTCGGTACATCCACAGAAACATAGCCGTTTTGCCGCACTGCAGCAAGCGCGCTCCACCTTCCGTAGGAACCCGGTTGCGGCCTTTCCCGAGGCGGCGGAATGGCCGCAATCGCCTAAATAGAAGCCATGGGGATCGTGGAGTACATCAGAATGTCCGTCGATCGCCTGCTCGCGACGCATTGCCGAATCCTTGCCAATGTCGATGCCGTCGAGCAATTCGCCGCAGGCCCTCCGCCGCCAGCAGGCGACAGCATGGCCGACAAGCGCTGGGCGTTCACCCGCGATCTGCTGCTCCACTTCGCCGAAATGGAATCGACCGTCTACGGACCGATGCTCAGCGACCGCCGCGAGCATGCCCAACAGACGGCGGCGCTGGCGAGCGTAGAGACCGCGGCGCTGATGAACGAATATCGCGAGCATGTCGCCCGCTGGCAGGGCCCGCATCCCGCTGCGCAATGGGAAACCTATCGCCGGGCGGTCGCCCGGCTGATGCGTCGAATTCGCAACCGGGTCGAAGCCGAAGCCGTCGAGATCGTCCCGTTGCTGCCGATTCAGCACGACGGCACGCGTGCCGGACCGACCCGCGAGCGCTATGCCGCCGAGGCTTGGGAGATCCGCGGAGTGTTGTTCAAGGGCCCCGCGCTGCCGAGCAACTGAGCGCGGCTAGCGCCAGAAGAGCAGGACCAGGATGATGATCGGGATCGGAATGCCGAGCAGCCACAACAATATGCCCTTGCCCATCGCCGCTACTCCTCGTTGATTTCGCTCGCGTAAGAACCGCTTGCACACTAGCCCGGTTCCGGCGGAGCCATATGCGACGGCGGGCGCACCATTCGGCCGTTGCGATCCGGTGCCATAGACGGCAGGGAGCGGCCATGCCGGTCCATCCCTTCGCCATTCCCAATTTCCGCGCTTACTGGGTAGCCCGCTTCGCGGCGACTCTCGGCCAGATGGCGCTGGTGATCGTGATCGGCTGGCAGGTCTACGACATCGCCCGCGAGTCGATGAGCATCAAGGCCGCCGCGTTCCAGCTCGGGCTGATCGGCGTCGCCCAGTTCCTGCCGCTGCTCTGCCTGTCGCTGTTCGCCGGCTGGCTCGCTGATCGGATCGACCGGCGCTGGATTGCCCGCGCCGCGCTGGCGCTCGAGGTGCTGTGCGGCCTTGCGCTGGGGTGGCTGACCTATACCGAAACAATCACCCTGCCCGCTTTGTTCGGGATCGCAGCTTTGCTCGGGGTAGCGCGCGCCTTTGCCGGTCCGGCACTCGGCGCGCTGGCGCCAAATCTTGTGCCCAAGGAGAGCCTGCCCACCGCGATCGCGCTGAGCTCGGTCTCGTGGCAGATCGGCACGGTGATCGGGCCGGCGATGGGCGGCTATCTCTATGCTGCCGGTGCGTCCGTGCCGTATTTCGTCGCCGCCGGGCTGTTCTCGCTGGCGCTGGTAATGCTGCTGCTGATCTCGCCGGTGCCGCGCTCCAGCGTCAAGTTCACCGGCAGCCCCTGGGCGCAAATGGTCGACGGGCTCCATTATGTCCGCCGCAACCGGCTGGTGCTTGGCGCGATCTCGCTCGATCTCTTCGCGGTCCTGCTCGGCGGCGCCACCGCGATGCTGCCGGTCTATGCCCGCGACATCCTCCAGGTCGGCTCCGAAGGTCTTGGCCATCTCCGCGCCGCGCCCGCGCTCGGCGCCGTCGCGATCGGCCTGCTCTTCTCGTGGCGTCCGCTCAAGACCGAGGTCGGCAAGAAGATGCTCGCCGCAGTGGCGATCTTCGGCCTCGCTACGGTGGTGTTCGGCGCCTCGGCGCCGTTGCTCGTGGGAATGCTCGGCCCGAGCGCGATCGGCCATGACTTCGCCCCGGCGGTGCTGCTCTCGCTGGTCGCGCTGTTCGTGCTCGGCGCCGCGGACATGGTCTCGGTCTATGTCCGCCAGTCGCTGATCCAGCTCTACACCCCCGATCAGATGCGCGGGCGCGTCGGCGCGGTGTCGACGCTGTTCATCTCGGGCTCGAACGAGCTCGGCGAGGCGGAGTCCGGCTTTCTCGCCGCGCTGATCGGCCCGGTCGCCGCGGTTGTCGGCGGCGGGATCGGCGCGGTCCTTGTCACGCTGCTATGGGCCAAGCTATTCCCCGAGCTCAGGCGGGCTCGCACCTTCGATCCTCCGGCCAACCTCGAAGTGCCTCCCAAGGAGATGACGACATGAAGGCGAACACGATCCTCGAGACGATCGGCAACACGCCGCACATCCGTGTGCAGAAGCTGTTCCCCGGCGCCGAGGTGTGGATCAAGTCCGAGCGCTCCAATCCGGGCGGCTCGATCAAGGACCGCATCGCGCTGGCGATGGTCGAGGCGGCGGAGGCTTCGGGCGATCTCAAGCCCGGCGGCACGATCGTCGAGCCGACCAGCGGCAATACCGGTGTCGGCCTCGCGATGGTCGCCGCGGTAAAGGGCTACAAACTCATCCTCGTCATGCCCGAGAGCATGAGCCTGGAGCGGCGCCGGCTGATGCTCGCTTACGGCGCCAGCTTCGACCTGACGCCGCGTGAGAAGGGCATGAAGGGCTCGATCGAGCGGGCGATGGAGATCGTCGAGAGCACCGAAGGTGCGTGGATGCCGCAGCAGTTCGAAAACGCTGCGAACGTCGATGTCCATGTCCGCACCACTGCGCAGGAAATCCTCAACGACTTCGCCGACACGCCGATCGACGTGATCATCACCGGGGTCGGCACCGGCGGCCATATCACCGGCGTCGCCGAGACGCTCAAGAAGAGCTGGCCCAACCTCAAGGTCTTCGCGGTGGAGCCCGAGCTGTCGCCGGTGATTTCGGGCGGCACGCCGGGTCCGCACCCGATCCAGGGCATCGGCGCCGGCTTCATCCCGAAGAACTTCCATGGCGACGCGATCGACGGGGTGATCAAGGTCGACGCCAATGTCGCCAAGGACATGGCACGCCGCTCCGCCCGCGAGGAAGGCATGCTGGTCGGCATCTCGTCGGGCGCAACGCTCGCCGCGATCCTCCAGAAGCTGCCCGACCTGCCCGACAGCGCCCGCGTGCTCGGCTTCAACTATGACACCGGCGAGCGTTATCTGAGCGTTGCGGAGTTCCTTCCCGAGAGCTGAGCGACGCTTCCGGCGCATGGCAGAACGGACCATTGCGGCGTTTCGGCGGCGCAATGGTTCCATGTCGGCGCCTTCTGCGTTATGGGCGGCACCCCCGCTGCTGGAGCCTTCATTTGTCTGTTCGCCGTCTTGCCGAGACCGATTTTCAGTCCGCCAGAGCGCGGCGCGGCTGAGCGGGTAGCGACGTATGCTCATGCCGTCCGCAGAAGCCGTGGCTGTGCCCGCGGGTGCCGCGCAGCGCGTGCCGGTGCCGGTCTGGCTTCGGGCGGTGCTCGGCCTGCTCGCGCTCGCCGCGATCGCGCTGCCGCTGTTGATCGTCTCGACCGCGCCGCGCGTGGTCGTCCACAAGCGAACCCCGGTGGTGATCTCCCAGCGCGTCGTGCCCAAGCAGGAGCTGCCTCCGGTCGAGCCGGTCAAGCTGCAGCAAGTCGCGCCAGAGGATGCCCGCGCGATCAACGCCGCGGTCCCGTTCTCGGCGCTGCCCAATCCCGCTGCCCGCGCTTTCCGTCTCTCTGGCGCCGCGGACAGCCAGGCGCGCGCGATCGATTGCCTCGCGGCCGCCGGCTATTACGAAGCCGGCGACGATGCCAAGGGCCAGCGCGCGGTCGTTCAGGTGATCATCAATCGCATGCGCCACCCGGCCTTTCCCAAGACGGTCTGCGGTGTGGTGTTCCAGGGATCGGAGCGCAGCACCGGCTGTCAGTTCACCTTCACCTGCGACGGTGCGATGCTGCGCTATTCGCCAAATCCGGCGGCCTGGCAGCGCGCGCGCGACGTTGCGCGAATGGCGCTCACCGGCACCGTCTATCGCCCGGTCGGCCACGCCACCCATTATCACACCAACTGGGTCGTGCCCTATTGGAGCGCCAGCCTCGAGAAGATTACTGCGGTCGACACGCATCTGTTCTTCCGCTGGGCGGGCTGGTGGGGCACGCCGCCGGCGTTCAACCGCGGCTATGCCGGGGTCGAGCCCAACATCCCGCAAATGGCGCGGCTGTCGCCGGTTCATCAAGGCGATACCACCAACCCACTCGAGACGGCGCTGCAGGGCGACGGCTCGCTGATCGATCCCGCTACGATCCCCGACAGCGCCGTCCCCAATGCGGTCGGCGGCGGCCTCGACGCCAATCACTTCCTCGTCGTGCTCGACCGCAAGATGAACCCCGACGCCTTTGCGGCGCTGGCGATCAAGACCTGCGGCGAGCGGCTCTATTGCAAGTTCATGGCGTGGACCGATCCGAAGCAGAAGCCGGCCAAGCTCCCCGCCACGCCGGCGCAGACCGCGGCGCTGTCGTTCAGCTATCTGCGCGACCAAGCGCAGGGCTATGCCAAGGCGCTGTGGAATTGCCAGCAGTTCAAGCGGCCGAGCCCGATCCAGTGCATGCGCGTCCAGCCGCCGGTCGCGGCACCGACGCCGCTTCCCGGCGCGGCCGCCACCGCGCTGCCCGACGGCAAAGCTGCTGCGGTACCGGCGGGCCTCACCGGCGTGCGCCGCAAGAGCGAGACTACGCCAGCGGTCGCGCGGCCTCCGGTGAACTTCACCGTCACCCCCGCCCGGCCAACGCCCGTAGCGACGCCGGCACCGTAGCTCAGGCGCGCTCTGCCAGTTCGCGTGCCAGTTCCGCCGCGACCGGCGCTGCGACATCGGCAATCTCGGGCCGGTGCCAGCCCTTCGCCCCTGCGGTGTCGATTCGGAGCGTCGCCAGCCCCAGCCGCCGCTGCAGCCAGCTCCGCCGCACCGAGACGGTCTGCACCGCGCCATAGGGCACGGTCCAGTCGCGCTGCGACAGCACGCCGCGCGCCACCTGCACGCTGGTCTCGCGCAGCCCGTAGCGGTGGTGCCGCCGCTGCAGCAAGGCCAGCCCGACCGGCACCGGCACGAGCAGCAGGCCGAGCCACAGAAGCGGCAGGAACGCGCCTGCCACCGTGAAGATCGCCAGCACGGGCAGCCCATGCCGGATCGCCGCACGCAGAATGTGCCCGCGCGATACCGGCGCCAGCGCCGTGCTTTCGAACCCAGGCAGCCCCGCCGCCGCGACCACCTGCGCGACTTCGTCCGCGCGCGCGAACGGCGCCATCTCCTGCCGACCCGAGCCGTCGTCGCTGCCGCCGAGCGTCTGGAATTCGAGGCTCTGCCAGCCCAACCTGCCGCTGATCGGGCCACGGCGGACGAGCGCGAGCTGCACGCGGGCTTTGACGATCACGACCTCGCTGCGGGTCAGTAGCCCGCGGATCCGCCGGAAGCGGCCCTCGCGCGCGTCGAGCCGGAAGCCATATTGCTTCGCCACCGTCCTGAGGAGCCCGGCGACCACGCCGAGCACCCCGGCCAAGGCGAGGACGCTGAGCACCGCCGTTACCGTCAAATGACTGCGAACCTCGCGTCCGGCGATGCCGAGCAGTGCCTTCCAGTCGAAGTCGATGACGTTGTCGAGCGTCTGAAGCAGCGCGAAGATCGCCGCCAGCCACACCAGCGAAAAGTTGAACAGGCCGTAGAGCAGCACGCGTTCGAGCGGCATCGCGAATACGCGCTGCGCCTCATCATCCAGCGCTTCCTCGGCTGGAACAGCGGCACCGGACGTCACCGGCACCTGCCGCAGCGCCAGCCGCAGCCGATGCGCCTCGGCAAGCGTGACACTGTCGAGCGTGGCTTCGTCCTTGTCCCCGCCTCCGGTCTCGATCCGCACCAGCGCCAGCCCGAACAGCCGCGCGAGCGGCTTCTGCTCGATCGAGACGTCCTGCACCCGCTGGAGGGGGATCGACCGGCGACTGCGTTGAAGCACGCCGCTCTCGATCACGAAGGCGTCCTCGGTCAGCCGGTACGTCGAATACCACCATCCGAGCGCGGTCAGCAGCGCCATTACGGCGATCCCCGCCAGCGTGAGGAGGATCACCTTGCCGATTCCGAACTGGGTTCCGAAAGCGAGGAACGCGGGCAGGCCGAGGATCGTCGACGGCGCGGATTTGACGAGGCTGATCGCGATCGTCGCCGGATGCACCCGGCGTGGCGCGTCATCGTTCACGCCGCGCTGCCGATCCGTTCGCGGATCGCGTCACGGATTCCCTCCGCGGTACCGCGCGTGATGCCGGGCAAGGTGACGGTGGTATCGTCCGTCCCCGCGGTGTGCAGAATCAGCCGCGCGACGCCGAAGCTGCGTTCGAGCGGGCCCTGTGCCACGTCGATATGCTGGACGCGCAGGACCGGCACGATCGTGTGCACCCGGGTCCACCAGCCGCGCCCGACATGGAGCTCACGGCCGGTAAAGGCATAGCCCCAGTGCCGCCAGCGGCGCGACGGCGCGAACACTGCGATCCACAGCCCCAGCAACACCGCCGCGCCAGCGATCGCTCCACGGACCGGAATCCTGTCCGCCAATGCGAACTCGGCGATGATCGCTGGGACGATCAATACAATCGCTGTCACGGCCGCGTTGACACGCATGACGTGCAATTGGCCGCGATCGATGGGGTGCAGGGGCACGATGGTCAGGGACATTGTCCGACCATGCTATGCCCCCGCCCGCCGCTCAAGCGACTTCACGCCGCGCGGAACATCTCCGGGTCGAGCGCCATCACCGCATCGCTGCCGCTTTCGATCTTGCGGCGGAGCCCGCCCGCGTCGGGCAGGAAGCGCTCGGCGTAGAAGCGGGCGGTGACCAGCTTGGCCTCGAGAAACTTCGCATTGTCGCTGCCGGCGGCCAGTCCGTCGATCGCCGCCCTCGCCATGCGCAGCCACATCAGCCCGAGCGCCACCGTGCCCATCAGCTGCATATAGGGATAGGCGCCGGCACCGACGTGATTGGGGTTCTGGAAGCCGTTGGCGGCGAGCCACATCGTCGCGCCCTGGAGATGGCCGAGCGCCTTTTCCAGCCCCTCGGCGAAGCTCTTGAGCTGCTCGTCGGCCTTGGCCGCGGCGGCTTCCTCGCTCACCACCCGGAAGAACGCCTGCACCGCGCGGCCGCCATTCTGGGCGAGCTTGCGGCCGACCAGATCCATCGCCTGCACGCCGTTGGTGCCTTCGTAGATCATCGAGATGCGGGCATCGCGGACATATTGCTCCATGCCCCATTCGGCGATGTAGCCGTGGCCGCCATAGACCTGCTGGCTGTCGGTCGCGACCTTGTAGCCGATGTCGGTGCCGACGCCCTTGATCACCGGGGTGAGCAGCCCGATCAGGTCCGCGGCGAGCTGGCGCTCTTCCTCGCTCGGCGCGGCATGTTCGAGATCGACCTGCAGCGCGCCCCACAGGCACAATGCCCGAAGTCCCTCGGTCTGCGCCTTGGCCTCCATCAGCATACGGCGCACGTCCGGGTGGACGAACAGAGTGTCGGCCTTTTCGTTCGGCTCGGCCGGCCCGGTCAGCGCGCGGCCCTGACGGCGGTCATGCGCGTACTGGACCGCGTTCTGATACGCCGTCTCGCCGACGCCGAGGCCCTGCAGACCGACGCCCAGCCGCGCCGCGTTCATCATGATGAACATCGCGGCGAGGCCCTTCATCTCGTCACCGACGAGCCAGCCGGTGGCGCCGTCATAGTTCATCACGCAGGTCGAATTGCCGTGGATGCCCATTTTGTGCTCGATCGAGCCGCAGCTGACCGCGTTGCGCTCGCCCAGCGAGCCGTCGTCCCCGACCATGAACTTGGGTACGACGAACAGCGAGATGCCCTTGCTGCTCTCGGGCGCGCCGGGGGTCTTTGCCAGCACCAGATGGATGATGTTGCTGGTCAGGTCGTGCTCGCCCGACGAGATGAAGATCTTGGTGCCGGTGATCGCCCAGCTGCCGTCGGCATTGGGCTCGGCGCGGGTGCGGATCAGCCCGAGATCAGTGCCGCAATGCGGCTCGGTGAGGTTCATCGTGCCGCCCCACTCGCCCGACACCATTTTCGGTACATACTTGGCCTTCTGCTCGTCCGAGCCCTTGACCAGCAACGCCGCGATTGCGCCGTGGGTGAGCCCCGGATACATCGCGAACGCCATGTTGGCCGAGATCATATATTCCTGGAACGCGGTCGAGACGACGTGCGGCATTTCCTGCCCGCCGAACTCGGTCGGTGCGCTCAGCGTGCCCCAGCCGCTCTCGACGAACGCCTTGTACGCTTCCTTGAAGCCGTCGGGCGTGGTGACGCTGCCGTCGTCATGACGCGTGCAGCCCTGCTGGTCGCCCGAATGGTTAAGCGGGAACAGCACTTCGGCGACGAATTGCCCGCCCTGATCGAGCACGGCCTCGACGACATCCGGCGTTGCGTTCTGGAAGCCGGGCAGATTGGCGTAGCGCTCAAGCCCGATCACCGAATCGAGAATGAAGCGCGTGTCGCGCACGGGCGGCGTATATTGCGGCATTTCAGGTTCCTCAGTGAGCGTCGCTGCTCTGGAGCAGTTCGACGAATTGCTGGAGCTCGTGGATGTGCGCGTCGATGTCGCGCTTCTGGTTCTCGAGCAGCTGGATACGGTCGCGGCAACGTTCCAGCGTCACCTGCTTCTGCACCCGGCGGCCGTCGCCGACATCGTAGAGATCGATCATCTCCTTGATCTCGGCGAGGCTGAAGCCGACGCGCTTGCCGCGCAGGATCCAGGCGAGCCGGGCGCGATCGGCGTGCGAATAGATGCGCTGGGTGCCGCGCCGCTCGGGGCCGATCAGCCCCTCGTCCTCGTAGAAGCGCAGCGCGCGCGGGGTGACCGCGAACTCGGCGCACAGATCGGAGATGGAGAAGGCGTCCTGCTTGGGACGGGGGTCGATAGGCGCCAGGGCCTCGACGGGAAAGGCGGCAGCGGGCATCGCTGCTCTATAGCTTTACCTTTACGTGAACGTCAAGCAGTTCGCGACGACAGCCGCGCGATCAATCCCGACATTTCGAACACCGTCGCGCCTGCGTCGAGCGACAGGCCGATCGCCACCTCGCCGAGTTCGCGCGCCGCGGCATAGGCGTCGAGCGCGACGCGCAGCGGTTCGCCCGAGCGCGTCCGTGCCTGCTCGGCGATGAAGCTCGGCGAACGGTGGAGGAACGCCTCGTAGCGCGGCTGGGCAGCCTTGACGCCGAGCAGCTTTGCCAGCCGCGAGCGCACTGCGTTGGAGGGGTCGCCCGTGTCGGCCAGTTCGGCCATGTCGCGCTCAAGTGCAGCGATCTCCAGCCCGGCAAAGCCGAGCGCTCGTCCCGGCGAACCCTCGCCGGCACGCACCAGCGAATCGATCTCGCTCGCGCTGGCCTCAGGTAGCTCGGACCGCAGGATCATCACGACCTGCTCACTGGCCAGCGCCTCGAACCGCAGCAGTCGGCAGCGCGAGCGGATCGTCGGCAGCAATTGTCCCGGCGCGTGGCTGACGAGCAGGAAGATCGTCCCCGCCGGCGGCTCCTCGAGATTCTTCAGCAAGGCGTTGGCGCCGCCACGTTCGAGATCGTCGATCGAATCGATTACGATCACTCGCCGGCTGCTCAGCGACGGCTTGGTCGCGAACAAGGGCTGGAGGCTGCGCACCTGCGCGATGGTGATCGAGCGAGCGAGCGCCTCGTCGGGCTTGGCGGCATCCTTGGGCAGCCGTACCAGCTCGCGATAATCGGGATGCGCGCCCGAGGCGATCAGATGCGCGGTCTGGGTCGTCGGAGGCACCTCCCAGCCGGGACTGAGTTTCTGCGGCTCGCTGCCCTCGGCGAGCATCCGCGCCGCGGCCTGCCGGGCGAAGGTCCCCTTCCCCACCCCCTCCGGACCGGCGATCAGCCATGCATGGTGCAGCGCGCCGCTGGCCATCGCGGCGGCGAGTGCGTCACGGGCGGATTCGTTGCCGAGGAGCATCTTCTACCTATCCCCTCCCTTCAAGGGAGGGGCAAGGGGTGGGTAGCGTCGGGCGAGGCTCGATGCCTCGTCCGGCGCTCGGGCTGGGCGAAGGTGTCTTTTGGGCGCGCAGACGCGCGCACCCACCCCCTGCCCCCCTTGCAAACAGGGAGGGGCAAGTAGATCAACCGAACAGCGAGGTCAGCCCGAGCCACACGCGGCGGAAAAACCCGGCCTCGCCGACATCGGCCTCGGCGACCACCGGCAGCGTCTGGGTCGGCAATCCCTGGGTTTCGACGACCAGATCGGCGATGTGCTGGCCCGCCTTGATCGGCGCCTTGACCGGGCCGAGATAGACCAGCTTGCCGGTCATCCTGGCCGAAGTTCCCGCCGGCACCGTGGCGTTGAGGTCGCGCGGCGCGACGACGCCGACCGTATCCGATCCGCCGCCCTGCACTTCGATGTCGCCGATCTTCTTGCCCTTGCGCGCGATCGGGAGCGGGCTCCACGCGCGGAAGCCCCAGTGCATGAAGCGCACCGATTCCTCGGCGCGGCCGTTGTACGAATCGAGCCCGGCCATGACCATCACCAGTCGCCGCCCGTTCTGCTCGGCCGAGCCGGTGAAGCCATAGCCCGCTTCCTCGGTATGGCCGGTCTTCAGCCCGTCGGCGCCAGCGACCCGCCCGAGCAGCGGATCGCGATTGCCCTGGGTGATCGCCTGGCCCGCGCCCAGCGTCTTGCCCCAGGTGTAGGAGGTGCGGCTGTAGAATTGCTTGTAGAGCTGCGGGTGGTCCTGGATCGTCGCCTTTGCGAGATGCGCGAGGTCGCGCGCGGTCACATAGGTGCGGCCCTCGTCGGGCCAGCCGTTCGAGGTGCCGAACTGGCTGTTGTTGAGCCCGAGCTGCTTTGCATATTGGTTCATCAGATTGACGAACGCTTCCTCGGTGCCCGCGATTTTCTCGGCGAGCACCACGCAGGCGTCGTTGCCGGAGAGCGTGACGATGCCGTTGAGCAGATCCTCCACGCGCGGCGTCTCGCCGACCGCGAGGAACATCGTCGAGCCCTGCGAATGCCACTTCTTCCACGTTTCGGGCGCGACCGTGGTGGTGTCGCTGAGCTTGAGCTTGCCCTGCTTGATCAGGTCGAACGCGACATAGACCGTCATCATCTTCGCCATCGACGCGGGCGGGATGCGGCGGTCGGCGTCCTTGGCATAGAGCACCGCGCCCGAGGACAGGTCCTCGAGATAGGCGATCGGCGCGGGCGTATCGAAGGGCGGCGTCTGCGCGGTGGTGGGCCAGGCGACGGCGAGCGCCAGAATCGAGGCGGCGATCAGCTTGTTCATGGGTGTCCGGGTCCCCGGGTTACTCAGTTGACGGCGAGTACGCGCGCGTCCTCATAACCCGCGCGTGCGGCCCCGCCCCGTGCAGCATCCGCCTCACGCCGCGTGGCGAAGGGGCCGAGCTGCACGCGATAGAGCCCTCCGCCCTGCTTTACGAACCCGCCCGTCCTCTGTGCAAGCGCCTCGGCGTTGCGGGCGTTAGAAAGTGCGGCGATCTGCACGAAGAACCCGCCCGTGGCCGCCGGCCGTGCCGGGCGCGGTGCCGGCACCGGTTGCGTCGGACGCGTTACCGCTGCCGGCGTGTAGGCCGGCCGCTCGCCGACGGCGCTCGGCTGGCCGAGATGCTTGCGGAGTGCATTGAGTAGCACCGGCGGCGTGTCTGGCCGAGCGGCGGCGGGACGGCCCGAGCGCAGCGCGAGCAGGTCGCCCGGCCCGGCGGTGCCCCTGCGCATCCGCACCGGGACCGCCCCGACGCCGTCATGGCCGAGCGCGCGCGCGGCGCCGGCGGAAAGCTCGATCGGATTGCCCGCCGCGGGATCGGTCGCGGTGATCAGCACGAGGACCGTCCGCCCGTTCTCGAGCGAGGTCACTTCGAGCAGCGTATCCGCAGGCAGGCTGCGATGGACGCCGGTGACCGAGCCGTCGGACACCCCGACGCCGGCATAGCCGATCTCGTCATAGCGCTGTTCGCCCGGCACCCGCTGCGACGAGCCGCGCGGGCCGGCGGCGCTCGCCGCAGGATCGGCAGCGCTCTCCTGCGGGGGCGGCGGGGCATAGTCGATGCGCGGGGCCGCAGTCGGAGCGCTCCCCGGCACCGGATAGCTGGCCCCCGGGGCAGTCTGCGTGTCTCCGGCAACCGCCGGTGCTTCGGCGAGTCCGGAAGCACCGCGGGCAGGCGCGGTCGGCGCACGCGGCGCCCAGCTCTGCGCGGCGATCGAGCCCGGCGGCGGGCCGGCGAGCTCGGGTGCGGCATGGGCAAGGGTCCGGTCCCCGCCGCAACCGGCGAGGAGGAGAAGAGCAGCGACTGCGCTAGCGTTCGACTTCATCGGCGAGCAGGCCTACCGACAAAGCGTAAAAATTCGAGCAATTATAGTCGAGGATCACGCGATAATTGCCGGTGAGCAGATAGGCGGTCCGCCCCGGACCGTCGGGCTCGAGCAAGGTCGCCTGAACATTGTCGGCCGGCCAGCCGCGACCCTGCGGCGCCAGCCCGAGCGCGCGCCATTCGCCGATCGTCTTCCAGCGGCTGTGGCGCTCGTGCACCCGCGGGCAGCGCGGCGCCGTGGTCCGCGCCCGGACGGCCGCGCGATCGAACCCCTCGGGCACCCGCACCGCGAAGCCCCAGGGCTGACCGGGTCTCCAGCCGGCGTTGACGAAGTAATTGGCGATCGAGGCGAGCGTGTCCGCCTCGCTGCTCCAGATGTCGGCGAGCCCGTCGCCGTCGCCGTCGACCGCGAGCCGCAGATAGACGCTCGGCAGGAATTGCGGCCCGCCGAACGCGCCGGCCCAGCTGCCGACCAGCTTGTGCCGCGGCACCCCGCGGTCGATCATCTTGAGCGTCGCGATGAACTCGCTCGCGAACAGCTCGCGCCGCCGCCCCTCATAAGCGAGGCTGGCGAGCGCGCGCGGCAGATCGAACCCGCCCATCACCTTGCCATAGGCGGTCTCGTGTCCCCAGATCGCGACCATCACCGATTCGGGCACGCCGGTCTGGCGCTCGATCCGCTCGAGCCGGCTGCGCACCCGCTGATAGGCGGCGCGCCCCTGCCCGATCCGCGCGGCGTCGACATGCTTGACGCGATAAGGCTCGAAATTCGTGATCGGCGCATTGGGCCGCGTCTCGGGCTGCTGCCGGTCGAGTTCGACGACGCGGGCATTATAGGTGAGCGAAGGGATGACCAGATCGACGGTGCGCCGCGTCACCCCTTCGGCGAGCGCCTGGCGGGCGAGCGTCTGGAGATAGGCCTGGAAGCCGCTCTCGTCCTGCGCGATCGCCGGCCCCGCCGCCGGGCTCGCGACAACCACCGCCACGGCCAGAGCCGCAATCTTCCCGAGCATCGAACGCAGACCGAACATCGGGAGTTTGTGCCACAGCGGAGCCCGGGCATGAAGCCCCCGATCCGGGCATTCGAACAAGATTTTCTGGCGTACCGTCGCGCGGCGCGATAGCGGGGCGGCAGCGGAGAGGTGGCCGAGTGGTTTAAGGCAGCGGTCTTGAAAACCGCCGTGGGTGCAAGCTCACCGTGGGTTCGAATCCCACCCTCTCCGCCAATGTACCGCTGACGCGCCGGACGTTTCATGGTTCGGGATGCGAAAGGTCACACCAGGGTCACATCCTTGCGGCGTGTCGGCGGGCGCACACGATTTCAAGCGGGCGGTCGGGCCACGCTTCAGGCAAGCAGAGCAGATCCTACATTGCAAGCGGCGGATGACGGGAACCGGGTGGCTACGGGATAGCTGCTGTTCGGGCTCGCTTGTGCGAATGCCTGCCAACGCCCCACTTGCAGACATCTTGCGGGAGGTCGCCTGCACCGAGCGAACGCTCAGATCAACTGGCACATCAACGTGGCACATCAGCTGGGTATTCAGCGGCTTGCGCCTGCAGCAAGCCACGGATGATTTCATTGGCGGGCCGGTCAGCCGACAGGTTGCATGCGCGTTCGCCGCCAGTAGGATCATGAAGGTCGCTGTCGGGCTGGGGCTTCTGATATGATTGCGTGGGTTTCTACTTTCCTGTTCGTCGTTCAGCCTCTGGGGGCCTTCGCTGCCGACCGGTGCGGGGGTGCACGCCTGACGGAAGGTAGCGCCGAAATTCTCGTCCTCCTCGAGCAGACCGGATCTCAAGAGCCGGTTACAACGCACTTGAGTGTTGGTGTCGCAGCCCGCGATGCGAAAATGAAGTTCTCGGGTGGCTATGAGGTGACGCCAGGCGGGATCGCCCCAAGGCAATTCTTCATCTATTCGTCAGACCGCGCCGCAAGCGCCACAAGTCGGCGAGAAACTGTCAAGTGGCGGCGTGATGAGGGCGATTGGCGCACCCTGCCCTACGCCTATTACGGCGACAGCAGGGGTGAATTCATGTTTCCGGTAGCCCAGAAAGGTCCGAACAGGGGCACCACCTATCGCACCGAGGATCTGGAGGAATTGCGGGTCGGTGGGCGGTTCACCGTCACCCGCCTTTCCGAGAGCGGAGATGAACTGGTGACCGCCGCCGTAGACTATCCGAATGAGGCCGCCATCAACGCTCTTTACAAGCGAGCGAAGGCCAAGGCGATGGCCAATCTCAAACCGGGATGCACGTCGACAGTGTTCATCCCCCCGGCACCGGCCAACTAACGACGTCGATTGGCGTAGTCGGCCGCTACCCGCGTCGGCGAGGGCAGGCCGGACGACCCATTCTGGAGCGATACTTGCCGCTGCGGATCGCGAGCCGGATACTCCCGCGCGCCTAAGCCGACCCGATCTTCAACCGTCGCGCAACGCTGTCCCGCCGCGCATCCAGCTCGCTGCGCGCGCGCTCCATCACCTCGAGTTCGGTCGCTTCGAGCAGATCGTCGACGACGCCGCGCAGATGCCTGCGCATCGCATTGCGCGCGGCGTGCGGGTCGCGCGCGCGGAGCGCCACCACAATCGGCCGGTGCTCCTCGACCCGCGGGGTGATGCCGCCGCGCTTGGCCCGGGCGAACATGTTCGCGGCCAGCGGCGATTTGGTGCGCAGCTCCCAGAGATATTCGATCACGCTGCGGATCGCGGCATTGCCTGTCGCATTGGCGATCGCGAGGTGGAACCGATGGTCGGCGTCCATCACCGAGGGCTCGTTCGAATCGTCCGCCGCCATTTCGACGAGCAGCTGATCGAGCTCGTCGAGCTGCTCGTCGGTGATCGACACCGCGGCGAGCGCCACCGCCTCGCCTTCGAACAAGATGCGCGCCTCGGTGAGGTCGAACGCGCCGATGTCGAAGTTGAGCGCGTCCTCGCGCTGGCCGCTGCCGTGATCGCGCTTGGTGACGTAGAGCCCCGAGCCATGCCGCGCCTCGATCCAGCCGCGCATCTCGAGCGCGATCATCGCCTCGCGGATCGTCGGCCGGCTGACCTTGTAGTCCTCGGCAAGATCGCGTTCGCCGGGCAGCCGCGAGCCGGGCGACCAGCGCCCCGCCTCGATCGCTTCGGTGATCGAGGCCGCCACCCGCTGGTACAGCTTGTTACCGGTAATCTTCATCTTGCCCTCACCCAACACAGTCTAGGTTGACAGCGCACCAGCCACAAGCGGATATTGGCCTGACCACTTTTGAGGGATCGCCGACTTGCCCCGTATCACTTCCGCGCGCGTGATCGTCACGTGCCCCGGCCGCAACTTCGTGACGCTGAAGATCGAAACCGACGAGGGAGTCTACGGCATCGGCGACGCGACCCTGAACGGGCGCGAGCTGGCGGTGGCGAGCTATCTCGAAGACCATGTCGTCCCCTGCCTGATCGGCCGCGACGCGCACAGGATCGAGGACATCTGGCAGTATCTCTACAAGGGTGCCTATTGGCGCCGCGGCCCGGTGACGATGAGCGCGATCGCGGCGGTCGACATGGCGTTGTGGGACATCAAGGGCAAGATTGCCGGTCTGCCGGTCTATCAGCTGCTCGGCGGCGCCGCGCGCGACGGCTGCATGGTCTATGGTCATGCCAATGGCTCCCACGTCGCCGAGACGATCGAGCGCGCGCACGAGTATCTCGAACAGGGCTACAAGGCCGTCCGGCTGCAATCGGGCGTGCCGGGGCTTGCGGCGACCTATGGCGTGTCGGGCGAGCGATTCTATTACGAGCCGGCCAAGGGTTCGCTGCCCGAGGAGACGCTCTGGTCGACCTCTAAATATATGCGCCACGTCCCCGAATTGTTCGACAAGGCCCGCGACGCGCTCGGCTGGGACGTCCATCTGCTCCACGACGTCCACCACCGGCTGACGCCGATCGAGGCGGGCCGGCTCGGCAAGGATCTCGAGCCCTATCGGCTGTTCTGGCTCGAGGACGCCACACCCGCCGAGAACCAGACCGGCTTCCGGCTGATCCGCCAGCACACCACGACGCCGCTCGCGGTCGGCGAGATCTTCAATTCGGTGTGGGACGCCAAGCAGCTGATCGAGGAGCAGCTGATCGATTATGTCCGCGCGACGGTGGTCCATGCCGGCGGCCTCACCCATCTGCGCCGGATCGCCGCGCTCGCCGATCTCCACCAGGTTCGCACCGGCTGCCACGGCGCGACCGACCTCTCGCCGGTGACCATGGCGGCGGCGCTCAATTTCGGGCTGTCGGTGCCCAATTTCGGCATCCAGGAATATATGCGCCACACCGCCGAGACCGACGCAGTGTTCCCGCACGCCTATTCGCTGTCGAACGGGCTGATGCATCCCGGCGACCAGCCGGGGCTCGGCGTCGACATCGACGAGGCGCTGGCGGCGAAATACGAATACAAGCGCGCCTATCTACCGGTGAACCGGCTCGAGGATGGGACGATGTTCAACTGGTGACGCGGCGCCGAGCCGCCGGCGGGGGTTGTCCACAAACCCCGACCGAACAGTAAATTTCCCATAAACCACGTATTTACGTGCTTCGGTATAACCCGGAGTTGCATAAGGGCGCACCGGTCTGGCCGGTTCACAGGGTTTGGGGGCATATGCCGTTTGATACCGCACAGATCGCCCGTCTCGGTGGCACATGGGGGGCGATGGGGTCGCTGGTCGCTTCCGACGGCAGCGCGAATCATCCCTGGCTCGCCCGCCTTGCCGAGACGCTCGAGCCGCTGCGCGATCTTGCCGACGCCGCCCATTTCATCTGCGTGCTGCATGGCCGCCACCCCGGGGTGATCGATCACGCGCTCGACCATGCCCGCGTCTCGCTCGAGCGCGACTGGCTCGAAGCCGCGGCCAACGCCTTTGCCACCGAGCGCGCCTTTCTGGTCCGCATCGTCGCCGCCGCGGGGCCGCTGCCGAGCACGCCCGGACATTCCGAGTCGGAGGCCGCCGCCCAGGCGCAGCGCCACGCGCTCGACATGCTCGCCCAGTCCGACCGCGCCGGCTGCGCGGCCGGGGCCGCGCTTGCGCTGGCCATCGATTGGGCGACGATCCGTACCGTCCTGAACGCCGTCGCCGGCCGGCTCGGGGTCACCGTTCCCGAATCGACGCTGCCGCTCGCGGAGGAAACCGTCAGCGTCGTCGACGCGCTCGCGCGCGAGCCGTCGATGGAGCGCGCGATGCTGTTCGGCGCGCAACAGGTCTTCGCCCAGCATCGCGGCCTGTGGGACCTGCTCGAAGCCCGCGCCAGCGCCCGCGAACGCGGCTGAGCTTGCGCACCGGGGCCCTGCCCCTCTACCAAGCGCGCCATGCGTTTCGAAGGCACCCAAAGCTATGTCGCGACGGAGGACCTCAAGGTCGCCGTCAACGCGGCCGTGACCCTCCGCCGTCCGTTGCTCGTCAAGGGCGAGCCCGGCACCGGCAAGACCGTCCTCGCTTACGAGATCGCCAGGGCGGTGGGCGCGCCGCTGATCGAGTGGAACGTCAAATCGACGACCAAGGCGCAGCAGGGCCTGTATGAATATGACGCGGTGGCGCGGCTGCGCGACGGCCAGCTCGGCGACGCGCGCGTCCACGACATCGCCAACTATATCCGCAAGGGCAAGCTGTGGGAGGCGTTCACCGTGCCGCAGCTCCCGGTGCTGCTGATCGACGAGATCGACAAGGCCGACATCGAATTCCCCAACGATCTCCTCCAGGAGCTCGATCGCATGGAATTCCATGTCTACGAGACGCACGAGACGGTCCGCGCCGCCGAGCGCCCGATCGTGGTGATCACTTCGAACAACGAGAAGGAGCTGCCCGACGCATTCCTGCGCCGCTGCTTCTTCCATTACATCAAGTTCCCCGATCGCGAGACGATGCAGGCGATCATCGACGTCCATTTCCCCGGCATCCAGAAGATCCTCGTCAGCAAGGCGATGGATATCTTCTACGAGATCCGCGAGGTCCCCGGCCTCAAGAAGAAGCCGTCGACCAGCGAGCTGCTGGACTGGCTCAAGCTGCTCCTGCACGAGGAAATGCCGCTCGACGTGCTCCAGTCGAAGGACTCGACCAAGGCGATCCCGCCGCTCCATGGCGCATTGCTCAAGAACGAGCAGGACGTGATGCTGTTCGAACGCCTCGCCTTCATGAGCCGGAGGCAGACCAAGGGGTAGCGGCCGGGCGGCCCGCTTCGGCATCACCGGAATATCGCAGGAAGCGGATCGGCCCTGCAACACGCCTGCACACGGCCGTGCGATCTGCAGGAAGCGCGGAGAAAGGAAGTCGGATGCCACGCTATACCGGACGTTGCGCGTGCGGCGCGGTCACCGCGACGATCGACGGCGAGGCGCTGACCGTGCGCCAATGCTGGTGCCGCCAGTGCCAGCAAATCGCCGCCGGCTCGCCGACCACCAACGCGATGTTCGCCACCGAGGCGGTCGCGATCGAAGGCGAGCTCACCGCCACGTCTTATGTCGCGGCGAGCGGCAACACGCTGACGCAGAGCTTTTGCGGCACGTGCGGCACGCAGGTGATGGGGCAGTCCTCGGCGCGCCCGCAGTTCCGCACGATCCGGCTGGGCTTTATCGACGCGCCCAACGACCTCGCGCCTGAAGTCGCGATCTGGACCGAGGACGCCCCGGCCTGGGCGGTCATCGATTCCGCGCTCGAGCGCTTCCCCCGCCAGCCGCCGCCGCCGCCCGCCAAGGTCTGAGCGTGATCCCCGGCGCCACGCGCTTCGCCCGGGTCCGGGCCCGGCTGGAGGCGTTCGCGCCGCGACCGGGCTGGCGGGCATGGGCCTATGAGTTCCTGCTGTTCGGCTTCAAGCAGGGCTGGGCCTGCCTGTTCGGCGCGCTGCTGCTCCTGCTTCTGCTCGGCACCCACACCGCCTACCCGGCCGATGCGCCGATCGCCCGCTACGACTTTCTCGTGATCGGCGCGGTGGCGATCCAGCTCGCCATGCTCGCCTTTCGCCTCGAAACGCTGGGGGAGGCCAAGGTCATCTTCGCTTTCCATGTCGTCGGTACCGTCATGGAGCTGTTCAAGACGGCGCACGGCTCGTGGCTCTATCCCGAACCGAGCATCCTGCGTATCGGCGACGTGCCGCTGTTCTCCGGCTTCATGTACGCCGCCGTCGGCAGCTATATCGCGCGGATCTGGCGGATCTTCAGCTTCCGCTTTCCGGGCTATCCGAAGCGCTGGACCAGCTGGGCGCTGGCGGTTGCGATCTACGTCAACTTCTTCGCGCACCATTGGCTGCCCGACATCCGCCTCGCGCTGTTCGCCGCGACTGGCCTGTTGTTCTGGCGCACACGCGTCTGCTTCACCGTCTGGCGCGCCGAGCGCTGGATGCCGCTGCTGCTCGGCTGGTTCCTCGTCGCGCTGTTCATCTGGCTCGCCGAGAATATCGGCACCTTCTCGCGGGCGTGGGTGTATCCGGGACAGGAGGATGGCTGGGAGCTGGTCTCACCGGCCAAATTGGGCGCCTGGTATCTGCTGATGATCATCTCGTTCGTGCTGGTCGAAGCGGTCCATGACCGGCGCGAAGATAGTTAACCGTTTTTTAACCGGTTCCGGATACCCGGTGGGCGGGGGGGTATCTGTATCGGTACCCGTGTATGCGTCGCTTCGCGTTCTCAGTCGTGCTTGCCGCCGCCGCGCTCGCGGCCGTTCCCGCGCAGGCGCAGTCGCTGCTCGAATATGTCGGGCAGTGCGTCCCGTTCGCGCGCCAGGCCTCGGGCATCCAGATCTACGGTGATGCCTGGACATGGTGGGACCAGGCCGACGGCCGTTACCAGCGCGGCCAGAAGCCGCGGGTCGGCGCGGTCCTCGCCTTCGCCAGGAGCGCTCGCCTCCAGCTCGGCCATGTCGCCGTGGTCAGCCGGATCGTCGACAAACGCGTGCTGATGGTCACCCACGCCAATTGGTCGCGGCTGAACGGCAAGCGCGGCCATGCCGAACAGGACGTGACCTTGTTCGACGTCTCGCCGCGCGGCGACTGGAGCCTCGTCAAGGTCTGTACCGCGATACCAACGGGCTCGGCAGCTCGGTCTACCCCGCGCACGGCTTCATCTACGGCGTGCCCGATCCGGTCGCCGGCAAGGCAGTGCGTCCCGCCCGCCCCGCCGCCGAGCTCAGCAGCCGCCAGCCCGATTATGTCGGGTCGCTGATCGATGCCTATGCGCGCTAGCTTGTGCGCCCTGCCCCGCTGACGCATTAATCGCGGCATGACGGGGGAACGGGGCGCCGACAAAGGCTGGTGGCTGCTGCTCGGCGCGATCGTCGCGCTCGGGCTGGCGCTGCGCATCGCGGGAGCACAGGGCGCGCTCTGGCTCGACGAGGCGTGGTCGGCGACGCAGGCGCGCGACGCCGGCACTCCGCTCGGGGTGTTCCTCTACATCAACCACGACAACAACCATCACCTCAACTCGCTGTGGCTCCAGTTCGTTGGAGTGGGCGCGCCGCCGCCCCTCGCCCGGGCGCTGTCGGTGGCGACCTCGACCGCGACGATCGCCATCGCCGGACTGATCGGCGCGCGCCGCGGCGCGCTGCCCGGGCTGCTCACCGCACTGCTCTTCGCGGTCTCGCCGGTGATGGTGACGCTCGGTTCGGAAGCGCGCGGCTATGCGCCGATGCTGCTCGCGCTGATGACCGCGATCCTTCTCGTCGATCGCTGGCTCGCCGGCGAACTCCGTCGCACCCCCGCCACCGCGCTCGCGCTGTGCTTCTTCCTCGGGGCTTTCTCCCAGCTCACCATCTTGTTCGGCTTCTGCGCGGTCGCCGGCTGGGCGATGCTGACATTGTGGCAGCGCGACGGCTTCCGTCCCGCATTTCGCGCGACCGCCCTGCTGTTCCTGCCGGCGACGATCGCCTTGATCCTAGTGCTCGGCATCATCTTCGGCGCCGCCGCCACGCATCACGGCTTCAAGTTCGGCAATTACGAACCGTTCACACTGATGAAGTTCCTCCACGGCATCTCGGAGATGGTCCAGTACAGCGTCGGCTTCATCGTCATCAGCATCTGGTGGTTCGCCGCGATCCCCGCGCTGGTCGTGATCGCGCGCGGCGCCGGCGTCTCGCGGCTTTCCTTTTACTGGCTCGCGATCCTCGCTTTCCCGGTGACCCTCGCGCTGCTCCAGGCGGGTAACATCGGCCATCCGCGCTATTATCTGCTGATCGGCGCGGCGCTGTTGCTCCTGCTCGGCGAGCTGCTCTGGCTCGGCTGGCGCGCCGGCGGGTGGAAGCGCATCCTCGGCGGCACCGCGTTCGCCGCGATCGTCGTCGCCAGCCTCGTTCAGGACGTCGACCTCGCGATCAACCGCCGCGGCAATACCGGCCTCGCGGTGCAGGCGATGCAGGCGCGCGCGCCGGAGGGCGCCCGGCTCATCCTCGAACGCGATACCGGCCTCGCCACGCTCGAAGTCGCCGCGGCGGTCGAGCGCTACCCGCTCGAGATCAGCCTCGCCGATTGCCCACCGGGGCGCTTCTTCTTCGCCGACCGGTTCCGCGGCGAGCAGGATCCGCCGAACCTCACCCGCTGCGGCCAGCGCTACGCGCCGATCCTCTCGCACCCGGCGCACGGCATGTCGGGCACCCACTGGACGCTCTACGAACGCCAGCCCTAAAAGGGCTGCATGTTCTTCTCCTTCCTCGACGAGCTGCGCGCCGCAGGCATTCCGGCGAGCCTCAAGGAGCACCTCGTTCTGCTCGAGGCGCTCGACCGCGACGTGATCGAACGCACCCCCGAGGCATTTTATTATCTCGCCCGCGCCACCTTCGTGAAGGACGAGGGGCTGCTCGACCGCTTCGACCAGGTCTTCGCCAAGGTCTTCCGCGGCATCGCCACCAATTACGGCGTCGCCCCCGCCGAGATCCCCGAGGACTGGCTCAAGGCCGTCGCCGACAAGTTCCTTACGCCGGAGGAGATGGCGGCGATCCAGTCGCTCGGTTCATGGGACGAGATCATGGAGACGCTAAAGCAGCGGCTCGCCGAGCAGCACGCCCGCCATCAGGGCGGCAGCAAATGGATCGGCACCGGCGGCACCTCGCCCTTCGGCAATTCGGGCTACAATCCGGAAGGCGTGCGGATCGGCGGCGAGAGCAAGCACGGCCGCGCGCTGAAAGTCTGGGACCAGCGAGAATTCCGCAACCTCGACAACACCAGGGAACTCGGCACCCGCAACATCAAGGTGGCGCTGCGCCGCCTGCGCCGCTTCGCCCGCGAAGGCGCCGCCGACGAGCTCGACATCGACGCGACGATCGAGGGCACCGCCAAGCAGGGCTGGCTCGACGTCCATATGCGCCCCGAGCGTCACAATGCGGTCAAGCTGCTGCTCTTTCTCGACGTCGGCGGATCGATGGACCCGTTCGTCAAGCTCTGCGAGGAGCTGTTCTCGGCGGCGACCTCCGAGTTCAAGAACCTCGAATTCTTCTATTTCCACAATTGCGTTTACGAGGGCGTGTGGAAGGACAATCGCCGGCGCTTCACCGAGCGCACCCCGACCTGGGACATCCTCCACAAATACGGCCATGACTATAAGCTGATCTTCGTCGGCGACGCCTCGATGAGCGCCTACGAGATCACCCATCCCGGCGGCTCGGTCGAGCATTTCAACGAGGAGCCCGGCGCGGCGTGGATGCAGCGCCTCGTCAACACCTATCCGGCCGCGGTCTGGCTCAACGTCCTGCCCGAGGCGCATTGGGGCTATACCCAGTCGGTCCAGATCGTCCGCGCGCTGATGCAGGATCGAATGTACCCGCTGACCCTCGCCGGTCTGGACGCCGCGATGCGCGAGCTGAGCCGGAAACGGTAGCGTGGGCGCAAAAATCCTCCCCTCGCGCAGCGGGGAGGTGGCACGCGCAGCGTGACGGAGGGGGCGCTTCCGCAAGTACGTCGCCGCGGTGAGGCCCCCTCGACCACTCCGTGGTCCCCGGCCCCGCTGCGCGAGGGAGGATCTGGTCAGGAGGCGAACTCTAGAGCCGGTCGATCGCCCGCTGGAGCCGGCGCAGCACCGCGGCGTCGTGCGCGGGGCCGGTCACCGCTTCGCTCGCCAGCGCCATCAGCCGGACCGCGCCGAAGCTCGCCGCCAGCCCCTTGAGCCGCAGCGACGCCGCCGACCACGCATCGGGCGTCTCGGCCGACTTCATCGCGACGATGCAGCGCCTGACGCTTTCGAGAAAGGATTCGCGCAGCTCCGCGATCAGCTGGGGCTCGTCGCCCACCGCTGCCGCCAGCGTCGCATCGATTGCACCGGGGTCATACGCCATGCCCAAAGGCCTATCGGAACGGGGTTAATCACTGGTTTCCGGCATTTGGCGATTTGTCCAAACATGGTACACATTCGCGATGAACGGGGGAAAACCAGCACCAGTCGCCTTCGAGCCGTCCAACGGCAACGAAGAGCTCGTCCTTTCCGACAATTCGGCGCTTCCGGCGCCGCTCGAGGAGCTCGATCTCGACGAGGATACCGACGAGAGCCGCAGCCTCGGCTGGCTCGCGCCGACGCTCGCGTGGATCGCGGTGGTCGCGTGGTTCGCCGGCATGGGCTGGCTGGCCTGGCCGGCGATCGAGCGCGGCATGGAGCCGGTCGCGCTGATCCAGCTGATCGCCGCCTTGTGCGTCCCGCCGGTGCTGATCGGCATCCTCTATCTGGTCGCGTTGCGCACCAGCCGCGCCGAGGCCCGCCGCTTCGGCGCCACCGCCCGCAAGATGCGCGCCGAGGCCGCCGCGCTCGAGCGCGTCCTCGCGACGATCTCGCAACGGGTCGCCGAGAATCACGCCGTCCTCGCCGAGCACACCACCACCCTGACCGCGCTCGGCGAACGCGCCGCCGAGCGCGTCGAGAGCGCCGCCGGGATGGTCGAGCGCCAGTCGCAGCGCATGGACGGCGGCATCCGCACCTTCGGCGATGCGATGGATCAGGCCGAGAAGCGCTTCGAGATCATCCTCACCACTTTGCCCAAGGCGCATGACGAGATGCAGGGGCTTGCCGGGCGGATCGACTCCGCCGGGCTGCTCGCCAGCCAGCGCGCCGCCGCGCTCGACACCCAGGTCACTGCCCTCGCCGAGCGCGGGCGCGAAGCCGACCAGATCGCCGGCGGTGCCGCCGAGCGGCTGGCCGCGCACATCGCCCGGATGGAGGCGACCAGCGAGACCGCGAGCAACCGGCTCGAGCAGGTCACCGGCCAGATGTCGGTCGCGGTCGACGCCGTGCTCGATCGCGCCGCCGGTGCGGTCGACGAAGCGCGCAAGGGCATCGCCATCCAGGGCGAGGCGATCCTCGCCATGCTCAGCGCCAATCAGGCCGCGCTCGACCGCGCCGGCCGCGACAGCGCCGAAGCCCTTGGCGAACGGATCGCCACCATCGAGGAGGCGATCGGCCGCATCGGCGCGCGCCTCGCCGAGGAGCAGGGCCGCGGCGACGCGCTGTTCTCCGGGCTTTCCGCCGGCGTCGACCGGCTCGATCGCGAGCTGCAGGTGCTCCATGCCGCCGGCAGCGATCGCACCCAGTCGCTGGCCGCCTCGATCAGCGCGCTGCAGGGCTCGACCGACGCCATGTCCGAGGCGCTGCGCACCGGCGATCAGCTCGCCCGCAAGGTCATCGGCACCTCCGAGGACCTGCTCACCGCGCTCGACGCGTCGGCGCGCGAGATCGACGAGACCTTGCCCGAAGCGCTCGCCCGCCTCGACAGCCGGATCGTCGCCAGCCGCAAGATCGTCGCCGGCGCCAAGCCCGAACTGCTCGCATTGGTCACCGCCGCCGAGAGCACGCACGACGCGATCGAGGCGATCGCGGACGTGGTCTCGCAACAGCGCGATACGCTCGCCAAGACGCAGGCGTCGCTGCTCGAGACGCTCGCCGCCGGCAGCGAGCAGGCTGCCTCGCTCGGCGCGATCGTCGACGACACGATCGCCACCACGCGGCGCTTCGCCGAATCGGCGGCGCCCCAGCTCGTCGATGCGCTGGTTAGCGTGCGCGAGACCGCCAGCGCCGCCGCCAACCATGCCCGCGAGGCACTGGCGACGATCGTGCCGACCGCCGCCGAAGCGCTCGAGGAAGCCAGCGGCGAAGCGATGCGCCGCGCCGTCGACGCCTCGCTGCACCGCCAGCTCTCGCAGCTGGTCGACACCACCGAGGCCGCGGTCACCGCCGCCGCGCGCGCCTCGGAGCGGCTCACCCACCAGATGGTCACGCTCGCCGACACCACCGCGCAGATCGAGGCGCGGATCGAGGAGGAACGGGTCGACCGCGAGCGCGCCGACAGCGACAATTTCGCCCGCCGCACCACCTTGCTGATCGAAGCGCTCAACTCGGCGTCGATCGACATCGCCAAGGCCTTCTCGGCCGAAGTCACCGACAGCGCCTGGGCCGCCTATCTCAAGGGCGACCGCGGCGTGTTCACGCGGCGTGCGGTGCGGCTGCTCGACAGCGGCGAGAGCCGGGAGATCGCGCGGCTCTACGACGCCGATCCGGCGTTCCGCGACCACGTCAATCGCTACATCCACGATTTCGAGGCGATGCTGCGCCACATCCTCGCACTGCGCGACGGCTCGACGCTCGGCGTGACCCTGCTCTCGTCGGACATGGGCAAGCTCTACGTTGCACTGGCGCAGGCGATCGAACGCCTGCGCACCTGAGGGGCCGCTTCGACGCCGAAGCTTACAATGTAGGATTTCGCGTGCCATCTTTGCCTTGTTCTTTGACAAGGTCGAGATTGGCAGCGGCGTGTAGGAAATGTTGTTGCACGCGCGCGCAATTTAGCGTCACGATCCGCGTGCAAGGTGGGAAGGCAAGCCGGCGATTTCCTACCGGTGCGCCCAGTCGAGCATCTCCGGCGTCACCCAGCCATAGACGTAATTGAGGTAGAACAGCACGAACAGCACGGACGACAGCATCGTCGTCCGGATCGCGACCTTGGCGATGCTGAAATTGTGCGGGGCGCTCTCGGCCTGCCCCGGGACCAGCTCGGCCCCCGCCTCCTGCGCGGTACGCACCCCGAAGGGCAGCACGAGGAAGGCCGAGAAGGTCCAGAACAGGAAATAGATCGCGAGCGCCGACTGCCAGCGCATGTCAGAGCTCGATGATCAGCACGTCGACGACCGGCTTCTTGCCGGTGAAGCGCACCGCCGCGCGGCGCACCGCGAGCCGCACGCTCTCGCGAAGCTTGTCGAGATCGCGGCCGTCCTTCTTGACCGCTTCGGCGGCGGCGCTGGCGGCTTCCGCGAGGAACGTGTCGCGGTCCTCCTCGACGGGCACGCCCTGGACGCGGATCTGCGGCGAGCCCTTGAGCCGGCCGTTGTGGATCGCCACCGCGACCGAGATCTGGCCGTAGAGCGCGACGCGCCGGCGCTCGTTGATCGTCGCGCCGTCGGCGGGGAGGATCACGTCGCCGTCGAGCACCAGCCGGCCCGCCGGCGCGGTGCCGACCTGCTCGACCTTGCCCGGGGCGAGCCGCCAGATCTCGCCATTGACCTGGGTGATCGCCTGCTGGACGCCCTGCGCTTTCGCGAAGCGCGCCTGTTCGTGCATGTGCCGCACCTCGCCGTGGACCGGCAGGATGATCTCGGGACGGATCCAGCGATACATCTCGGCGAGTTCGGGGCGTCCGGGGTGGCCGGAGACGTGGACGAAGGCCTGGCGGTCGGTGATGATGTCGACGCCCTTGGCGGCGAGCGTGTTCATGATCCGCCCGATCGCGATCTCGTTGCCGGGGATCTGCCGCGACGAGAACACCACGGTGTCGCCGGCGTGGAGCTTGAGGACATGGGTGTCCTCGGCGATGCGGTTGAGCGCGGCGCGCGGCTCGCCCTGCCCGCCGGTGGCGACGATCATCACCTGGTTGGGCGGCAGCGACATCGCGGTCTCGAAATCGACCGTGTCGGGGAAGTCGCGCAGATAGCCGGTCGCCTTGGCGACGCGGAGGATGCGGTCGAGCGAGCGCCCGGCGACGCAAAGCTTGCGCCCGGTGTCCTCGGCGACTTCGCCGAGGGTCTGGAGCCGCGCGGCGTTCGAGGCGAAGGTGGTGACGAGCACCCGCCCCTTGATCGCCGCGACGACCTCGTCGAGGCCCTTGCGGACATCGGCCTCAGAGCCCGACGCCTCGGGGTTGAAGACATTGGTCGAGTCGCAGACGAGAGCGAGCACGCCCTCATCGCCGATCGCGGTCAGCTCGGCCGCGGTCGAGGCGCCACCGAGCGCGGGCGAGTCGTCGAGCTTCCAGTCGCCGGTGTGGAACACCTTGCCATAGGGCGTCTCGATCAGGATCGCATTGCCCTCGGGGATCGAGTGGGCGAGCGGGGTATAGGTCATCGTGAACGGCCCGATCGAGAACGGCCCGTCTTCCTTGACGACGTTGAGCTCGACCTGATCGAGGATGCCCTCTTCCTCGAGCTTCCCGTAGATCAGCCCCGCGGTGAACGGCGTCGCGTAGAGCGGCACGCCGAGATCGGCCGCGAGATAGGGCAAGGCGCCGATATGGTCCTCATGGCCATGGGTCAGCACGATGCCGAGCAGGTCGTCGAGCCGCTCCTCGATGAACTGGAGGTCGGGCAGGATCACGTCGACCCCGGGATAGTTGGCGTCGCCGAAGGTGATGCCGCAATCCACCATCAGCCATTTGCCCTGGGTGCCGTAGAGATTGACGTTCATGCCGATCTCGCCCGAGCCGCCGAGCGCGAGGAAGAGGAGTTCGTTGCCTGGGGTCACTTAATTTCCTTGCTGGCTGCGTTCCCACAGCATGGCCAACCCCTGAATGGTGAGGTCGGGTTCAATCACGTCGAAGACCGAAATATGCTTCTCGAAGAGCACCGCAAGGCCGCCGGTGGCAATGACCTTGAGCGGGCGCCCGACCTCGGCCTTGAGGCGGGCGACAAGGCCTTCGATCATCGCGACATAGCCCCAATAGATGCCGATATGCATCTGGTCGACCGTATTGCGCCCGACCACGCTGGTCCCCGCCGGCGCCGAGATCGCGATGCGGGGAAGCTTGGCCGCGGCGGTGACCAGCGCGTCGAGCGACAGGTTGATGCCGGGGGCGATGATTCCGCCCTTATAGGCGCCGTGATAGTCCACCACGTCGAAGGTGGTGGCGGTGCCGAAATCGATGATGATCGAATCGCCGGGATGCCGCGCATGCCCGGCGATCATGTTGAGCGCGCGATCGGCGCCGAGGCTGCCCGGCTCGTCGACATCGAGCGCGAAACCCCATTCGGCGCGGCCCTGCCCGGCGATCACCGCTTCGGTCCTGAAATATTTGCTCGCGAGCACCTGGAGATTGTGGAGTGCGCGCGGCACCACCGTGCCGATGATTACGCCCGACACCGCCGAGCGGTCATAGCCTTCGAGATTGAGCAGCTGGTTCAGCCACACGGCGTATTCGTCGGCGGTGCGCCGCGGATCGGTGGCGATCCGCCAGCGCGCGCGGATCTGCCCGTCCTCCACGAGCGCGAAGACGACATTGGTGTTGCCGGCATCGACGGCAAGCAGCATCGGTCTCTCCTTCAGAGCAGGAACACGTCGCCCGCGTGAATGACACGGGTGGTGCCCTGGGCCAAGCGCAGGATGAGCGCGCCCTGTGGGTCGAGCCCGTCGAACAAGCCCTCGATGGCGCTGCCGTCGCTGAGCCGGGCCGTCAGCGCGGTACCCGGCGGGTGCGCGCGGGCCAGCCAGCGCTCGCGGACCGGGGCGATGCCGTCGCGCCACCGCGAGAGCCAGCGGGCGAAGCTCTCGGCGAGCGTCTCGGCGAAGATCTGCGGATCGGGCGCGGGGCCGTGCGCGGCGAAGCTGGTGGCGGGCCGATCCACATCGCTCGGGTGGTGCGCGAGGTTGACCCCGAAGCCGATCACCACCGCGTCATCGGCGCGCTCGAGCAGGATGCCCGACAGCTTGGCGCCGTCGACGAGCAGGTCGTTGGGCCATTTGACCAGCGGCGCGAGCCCGAACACCCGCGCGGTCTCATCGAGTGCCACTGCGGCGACGAGCGCCAGCGTCGCGACGGGCGGCTCGCCGGCGCGGACGCGGACCAGCGTCGAGGCGTAGAGATTGCCCTCGGGCGAGGACCAGGTACGGCCCTGCCGTCCCCTCCCCCCGATCTGGCGTACCGCGCGCAGCCACAGCCCCTCAGCGGCGCCGTTCCGGGCCAGCTCCAGCATGTCGGCATTGGTCGAGCCCGTCTCGGCGACGGTCCGGATCACGTGGCTCAGAACAGCGCCTTCGCCGCGAGCGTCGTCCACGCACCGAGCACCGGGATCAGCAGATAGCCGAGCGGCGACACGAACAAGGCCGACAGCACGATCAGCCCACCCTCGACCGGATCGGTGCGTCCCTCGAACGCAGGTGCCGGATCGTCGAAGTACATCGTCTTGACGATCTTGAGGTAGTAATAGGCGCCGATCGTCGAAGCCGCGATGCCGACGACAGCCAGCGGGAACAGCCCGGCCGCAGTCGCCGCCTCGAACACCGCGAACTTGGCGTAGAAGCCGAACAGCGGCGGAATGCCGGCGAGGCTGAACATGAAGACCGCCAGCGCCAGCGCAAGACCCGGCCGCGTCCGCGACATGCCGGACAGGCTGGCGATGCTCTCGACCGGCTCGCCATCGGCCCCGCGCATCTGCAGGACGACGAGAAACGAGCCGAGCGTCATCACGACATAGATCGTCATGTACACCAGCACGCCGGCGACGCCGCGCTCGGTGCCGGCGGCGAGGCCGATCAGCGCGAAGCCGACATTGTTGATCGACGAGTAAGCGAGCAGCCGCTTGATGTTGTTCTGACCGATCGCCGCGACCGCGCCGAGCAGGATCGACGCCAGCGCGGCGAAGATCACGATCTGACGCCAGTCGTGCAGCGCCGGGCCCATCGCTTCCACCGCGACGCGCACGGCCAATGCGATCGCCGCGACCTTGGGTGCCGAAGCGAAAAAGGCAGTGACCGGCGTCGGTGCGCCTTCATAGACGTCGGGCGTCCACATATGGAACGGCACCGCGCTCATCTTGAAGGCGAGGCCGGCGAAGACGAAGACGAGGCCGAACAACAGACCCATGGAACGCTCACCGCCGGTATAGGCGGTGGCGATGCCGTCGAACAGGGTGGTGCCCGAGAAGCCGTAGACCAGGCTGATGCCGTAAAGCAGGATGCCCGAGGCGAGCGCGCCGAGGACGAAGTATTTGAGGCCGGCTTCGGCCGAGCGCATGTCGCGCCGCATGAAGCTCGCGAGGACATAGGCCGAGAGGCTCTGCAGCTCGAGACCGACATAGAGCGTGAGCAGGTCTCCGGCGGAGACCATCATGCCCATGCCCGCGGTCGAGAGCAGGATCAGCACGGGATATTCAGGGCGGAGATCGTCGCCCGCGCTACGCTGGAAGAAGCGTGGCGCGATGATGATCGAGACCGCCGCCGCAGCGAAGATCAGCACCTTGCAAAAGGCGGCGAACATGTCGGCACGATAGAGCCCGCCGAACGCCTCGCCGCCCGCCGAGGCCGGACCCGCAAGCGCGATCCCCGCGCCGATCAGCACCGCGACCGAAGTCCAGCTGACAAGCCTGGTCGAGGCCTGACCGCCCCATGCGGCGACGAGCATCAGGGCGATGGCGCCGACCGCCAGCACCAGCTCGGGCAGGCTCATCAGCAATTGCGTCGAATAATCCATCAGTGCGCACCCCCGTGCGCAGAGGCGTCCGCCGGGGCGGCGCCATAACCAGTTGCAGGAGCGGCAGCCGCGCCATGGCCTTCGCCATGCGCCGGCGCCGCGGCGGGGTTGCCCGGCGTGGGTTGCGAGTCACCGGCAGGGGCCGCTCGCGACAGCCGTTCGACGAGACGGCCGGTGTCGGCCCGCATCGGCGCGAGGAAGCTCTCGGGATAGACGCCCATCCACAGCACCGCCGCGGCGATCGGAACGAGCAGTCCCAGCTCGCGGAGCGACAGATCGGGCATCGCGCAAACATCGTCCTTGGTGAGATCGCCCCAGACGACGCGGCGGAACAGCCAGAGCATGTACGCCGCACCGAGGATGATGCCGGTGGTGCCGATCAGCGCAGTGATCGTCGAAACCTTGTAGACGCCCGCCAGCCCGAGGAACTCGCCGACGAAGTTGCTCGTCCCCGGCAGGCCGACCGCGGCCATGGTGAACAGCAGGAACAACGTCGCATAGCGCGGCATGTTGATCGCGAGCCCGCCGTAGCGATCGATGTCGCGGGTGTGCAGGCGATCGTAGATAACGCCGACGCAAAGGAACAGCGCGCCCGATACCAGACCGTGGCCAAGCATGACCATCATCGCGCCGTCGATGCCCTGCGCGTTGAACGCGAACAGCCCCATCGTCACGATCGCCATGTGGGCGACTGACGAATAAGCGATCAGCTTCTTCATGTCGGTCTGCACCAGCGCGACCAGCGAGGTGTAGACCACCGCGACGCACGACAGCGCGAACACCAGCCACATCAGCTGCGCCGACGCCTCGGGGAACATCGGCAGCGAGAAGCGCAGGAAGCCATAGCCGCCGAGCTTGAGCAGCACGCCGGCAAGGATCACCGACCCCGCGGTCGGCGCCTGGACGTGCGCGTCGGGAAGCCAGGTGTGGACCGGCCACATCGGCATCTTGACCGCGAACGAAGCGAAGAAGGCCAGCCAGAGCCAGGTCTGCACCTGGGGCGCGAAATCGTGCGCCATCAGCGCCGGGATGCTCGACGTGCCGGCGTCCATCGCCATGTAGAGCATCGCAATCAGCATCACCAGGCTGCCGAGCAGCGTGTACAGGAAGAACTTGTACGACGCGTAGATGCGGTTCGCCCCGCCCCAGATCCCGATGATCAGGAACATCGGGATGAGGCCGCCTTCGAAGAAAATGTAGAACAGGAACAGGTCCTGCGCGGAGAAAGTGCCGATCATCAGCAGCTCGGTGGCGAGCATCGCAGCCATATATTCGGGAACGCGCTTCTCGATCGCCTCCCAGCTGGCGCCGATGCAGATCGGCATCAGGAACACCGACAGGACGATCAGCAGCAGCGCATAGCCGTCGATGCCGAGCGCCCAGGCGAAGCTGACGCCCTCGGGCTTGCCGAACAAGGCGGTGTACTCGACGAACTGCCATTGCGGCGCGTCGGGACCGACCTGGAAATTCGCCCAGAGGACGATGCCGAGGACAAGATCGACCAAGGTCGCCGCCAGCGCGATCCAGCGCGCGCCTTGCGCACTGGCGAACAGGCACGCCACCGCGGCGACGGCGGGGACGAGCAGCATGATGGTGAGGATAGGCACGCCGCTCATCCTGCGATCACCCAGGTCAGCGCCGCAGTGAGGCCGATCAGCATGATGAACGCATAGGTGTAGACATATCCCGATTGCAGCTTGACCGCGCCGACGCTGCCGAGGCGGACGAGATTGGCGAGCCCATTGGGGCCGAAGCGGTCGATGGTCTTCTCGTCACCCGCCCTCCAGAGGATTCGTCCGATGGCGAATGCCGGACGCACGAACAGGAAGTTGTAGAGCTCGTCGAAATACCATTTGTTGAGCAGGAAGGTGTGGACCACGCGGAAATTGTCCGCGATCGCACCGGCGAGACCAGGCTTGCCGAGATAGGCGTACCACGAGAAGCCGAGGCCGAGCAGCATCGCGATCGTCGCAGACAGCTTCACGCCGAGCGGCACTTCGTGCATCGCGTGCATCAGGTGCGTGTCGAACGCGATCGCGCCGTTCCAGAAGTGCGCGCCTTCCTCTGCCTCGATGAAGAAGCCGTGGAATACGAAGCCCGCAGCAATCGCGCCGAGCGTCAGCAGCAGCAGCGGGATCAGCATGACGAACGGACTCTCGTGCGGGTGATAGCCCGCCGTGCCCTCATGGCCGTGATCGTGCGCGACGTGGTGCGCATCGGGCACATGGTCGCCCGAATGCTCCTGCGCCGGCGCGTTGGCTTCCTCGCTGCCGTGACCGTGCGTATCGTGCGCGTCATGGCCGTGCGCATCGTGCACTGCGTGCTGGATATGCTCCGAGCCTGCCCAGCGCGGCTTGCCGTAGAAGGTCAGGAAAACCACGCGCCATGAATAAAAGCTGGTAAGCAAGGCGACGAAGACGCCGACCCAGAAGGCGCTCGGCACGCCGGCGGCCCAGGCCGCCTCGATGATCGCGTCCTTCGAGTGGAAGCCAGCAAAGCCGATCGCGGCGACACCGTCGAACACGCCCGGGATGCCCACGCCGGTGATCGCGAGCGTGCCGGCCATCATCGTCCAGAAGGTGATCGGGATGTGCTTACGCAGGCCGCCATAGAAGCGCATGTCCTGCTCGTGGTGCATCGCATGGATCACCGAGCCGGCACCGAGGAACAGCAAGGCCTTGAAGAAGGCGTGCGTGAACAGGTGGAACATCGCCGCGCCGTACGCCCCGACGCCCGCAGCGAAGAACATGTAGCCGAGCTGCGAGCAGGTCGAATAAGCGATGACGCGCTTGATGTCGGTCTGGACGAGCCCGACGGTCGCGGCGAACAGGCAGGTCGCGGCGCCGACAAAGGTGACGACGCCGAGCGCGACCGGGCTGACTTCGAACATCGGCGACAGGCGGCAGACCATGAACACGCCGGCGGTGACCATCGTCGCGGCGTGGATCAGCGCCGACACCGGGGTAGGGCCCTCCATCGCGTCGGGCAACCAGGTGTGGAGGCCGAGCTGCGCCGACTTGCCCATCGCGCCGAGGAACAGCAGCAGGCAGAGCACGGTGATCGTGTCGAAGCGCATGCCGACAAAGCCGATCGTCGAGCCGGCCATCCCAGGAGCGGCGGCGAGGATCTCGGGGATCGAGATCGTGCCGAACACGAGGAAGGTGCCGAAGATGCCGAGCATGAAGCCGAGGTCGCCGACGCGGTTGACGACGAACGCCTTGATCGCCGCTGCGTTGGCGCTTGGCTTGCGAAACCAGAAGCCGATCAGCAGGTACGAGGCCAGGCCGACGCCTTCCCAGCCGAAGAACATCTGGACGAGGTTGTCGGCGGTCACCAGCATCAGCATCGCGAAGGTGAAGAGGCTCAGATACGCGAAGAACCGCGGCTGATCGGGATCCTCGCTCATATAGCCCCAGCTATAGAGATGGACGAGCGCCGAGACGCTGGTGATCACCACGAGCATGACCGCGGTGAGCGAGTCCACCCGCAGCGCCCATTCGGACTGGAAGTCGCCCGAGTTCATCCAGGTGAGCACCGGGACGACCGTCGCCTCGGCGCCGTGGAGATACTGCAGGAAGATCGGCCACGACAGCGCGCACGAGACGAACAGCGCGCCGGTGGTCAGCGCCTTGGGCAGCACGCTGCCGAACACCTTGTTCGAAAGCCCGGCGACCACTGCCGCGATCAGCGGCAGGAATACGATAAGGAGAATCGGCGACATCAGCCCTTCATCCGATTGACGTCGTCGACCGAGATCGTGCCCCGGCTACGGAAGTAGATGACGAGAATGGCGAGCCCGATCGCGGCCTCGCCGGCGGCGACGGTGAGCACGAACATCGCGAAGACCTGGCCGACGAGATCCCCAAGCGCCGCCGAGAAGGCGACAAGGTTGAGGTTCACCGCGAGCAGGATGAGCTCGATCGCCATCAGGATGACGATCAGGTTCTTCCGGTTCATGAAGATGCCGAGCACCCCCAACGTGAACAGGATCGCGCTGACGACGAGATAATGGGTGACGCCGATCACAGCTCGACCCCCTGCCCGACCGGCGGGTTCATGTTGCGGGTTGCATCCTTCGAGCGACGGTTGATCTGGCGGCTGACATTCTGCGGACGGACGTCGCTGCGCTGACGATAGGTCAGCACGATTGCGCCGATCATCGCGACGAGCAGCACGAGGCCGGCACCTTCGAAGATGAACAGATAGCGCGTGTAGAGCAGCCGTCCGATCGCCTCGATATTGGGGACGTCGTTCTCGATCGGCGCGATACGGCGGCCGAGCTCGAGCCCGCCCGCGCTCCATGCGCCGATCGCGATGATGATCTCGGCGACCAGCGCGACCGCGAGCGCGAGGCCGATCGCGGCATAGCGCATCACCCCGGCGCGCAGCTCGGCGAAGTCGATGTCGAGCATCATCACGACGAACAGGAACAGCACCGCCACCGCGCCGACATAGACGATGACGAGCAGCATCGCGATGAACTCGGCGCCGGCGAGCACCATCAGTCCCGCCGCGTTGAAGAAGGCGAGGATCAGCCAGAGCACCGAGTGCACCGGATTGCGCGACAGGATCGTCAGCGCCCCGGAGGCGATGGTGACGATCGCGAACAGATAAAAGGCGAGGACCTGGATCACGCGGCGGCCCTGGCGCGGAAGGAAGGAATCATGATGCGTCCCACTGTTGGCGCGCGCTTAACGGTACGGTGCATCGGCGGCAAGGTTCGCGGCGATTGCGCGTTCCCAGCGGTCGCCGTTCGCAAGCAGCTTGTCCTTGTCGTAGATCAGCTCCTCGCGGGTCTCGGTCGAAAACTCGAAGTTGGGGCCCTCGACGATCGCGTCCACCGGGCATGCCTCCTGGCACAACCCGCAATAGATGCACTTGGTCATGTCGATGTCGTAGCGGGTGGTGCGGCGGCTTCCGTCGTCGCGCGGCTCGGCCTCGATCGTGATCGCCAGCGCCGGACACACCGCCTCGCACAGCTTGCACGCGATGCAGCGCTCTTCGCCGTTCGGATAACGGCGCAGCGCATGCTCGCCGCGGAAGCGGGGCGAAATCGGGTTCTTCTCGTAGGGATAGTTGATCGTCGCCTTGGGCTTGAAGAAATACTTCAAGGTCAGCCAGTGCGCCTTGATGAACTCCCACAGCGTGTAGGAACGGATGATCTGGGCAACGCTCATGCGGCAAATCCAACCCGGGTCCACATCAGGTACCCGGAAACGAGGAACACGAAGGTCAGCGACAGCGGCAGGAAGATCTTCCAGCCCAGCCGCATGAGCTGGTCGTAGCGATAGCGCGGCACGGTCGCCTTGACCCAGCTGAACAGGAAGAAGAAGAACAGGATCTTGGCGAACAGCCAGATAATCCCTGGCACCCAATAGAGCGGCGCCCAATCGATCGGGGGCAGATAGCCGCCCCAGAACAGGGTCGCGTTGAGCGTGCACATCAGGATGACGTTGGCATATTCGCCGAGCCAGTAGAGCGCGAAGCTCATCGACGAATATTCGGTCTGATAGCCGGCAACGAGCTCGGATTCCGCCTCGGTGAGGTCGAACGGCGCGCGCTGCGTTTCGGCGAGCGACGAGATGAAGAACACCACCGCCATCGGGAACAGCAGCGGGTTGAACCCGAAGCCGTTGAGCAGGCCAAGGACATGGCCCTGCTGCTTGTCGACGATGCCGCCGAGGTTGAACGTCCCCGCCCACAGCACGATTGAGATCAGCACGAAGCCGATCGACACTTCGTAGCTCACCATCTGCGCCGCGGCGCGGATCGCCGAATAGAACGGATATTTGGAGTTGGACGACCAGCCCGCGAGAATGATGCCGTAGACGCCCAGCGACGAAGCCGCGAGCACGTAGAGCAGGCCCACGTTGATGTTCGAGAGCGCCACGCCCGCCTGGAACGGAACCACCGCCCACACGATCAGCGCCACCGTGAAGGTGATGATCGGCGCGATCAGGAACAGCGTCTTGTTCGCGCCCGACGGGATGATGGTTTCCTGCAGGAACACCTTCAAGCCATCGGCGAAGCTCTGCATCAGCCCCAGCGGACCGACGACGTTGGGACCGCGGCGAAGCGCCATCGCCGCCCAGATCTTGCGGTCGGCATAGATGATCATGGCAACGGCGAGCATCAGCGGCAGCGCGATCACAAGGATCCCGACGATCGTGGCGATGAACCACGCCCAGCCGAACGGCAGGCCGATGGTGTTCTGGAAGAAGGCGGTCATTCCGCGGCCTCCGCAAAGTCCTCGCCGTGGAGCAGTTCAGCCGAGCAGCGCTGCATCGTCGGCGAAGCCCGGCAGATCGCGTTGGTCAGGTAGAAGTCGGCGATCGGGTAAGTCACCGAACCCGAGGCGGTCGCGGACAGCGCAGGTGCCGCCCATGGGAAGGTCACGAGCCCCTCCTGCCCCAGTTCGGGCACCTCTGACGCCATCGCCGCGCGCAGCTCGTCGAAGCTGTCGAACGGCAAGGTGCGGCCGAGCCGGTCGGATAGCGCGCGCAGGATCGACCAGTCCTCCCGCGCGTCACCCGGCGCGAACACCGCACGATCGGCGTGCTGGACGCGGCCTTCGAGGTTCACATAGGTGCCGGGCTTCTCGGGATAGGCGGCACCCGGCAGGATCACGTCGGCATGGTGCGCGCCGCGATCGCCGTGATGGCCGATGAACACCTTAAAACTGCTCTCGAACTGCGAGAAATCGACTTCGTCGGCGCCGAGGAAGAAGGTCAGCTTTGGCGACGCGGCAACCACGTCGGCAATGCCGCCCTTTTGTGCGAAGCCGAGCATCAGCGCGCCCATCCGCGCGGCCGCAGTGTGGATCACGCCGAAACCGTTCCAGCCGTCGCGGACGAGCTTTATAGGCTCGACCAGCGCGAGCGCCGCGCCGAAGCCGTTCTTGAGCGCGCCGGGACCGACGATGACGAGCGGCCTGGTCGCGCCATCGAACGCCTGGACGACCTGATCGGGCAGCTTGCCGATCAGCGAAAGATCGTCGCCGAGCCATTCGAGCTTGTAGGTCAGATCGACCTCGGGCCCGATCGCGAAGACCTTGGCGCCCTTCTTGATCGCCTTGCGCACCCGCGTGTTGATCAGCGGCGCTTCCCAGCGGAGATTGCTGCCGATCAGCAGGATCGCGTCGGCATCTTCAACCCCGGCGATGGTCGGGTTGAACGCCACCGCGCCGAGGCTCGACACGTCATAGGCCATGCCGGTCTGGCGGCTTTCGAGCAGCTCCGAGCCGAGGCCCTTGAGCAGTGCCTTGGCCGCGTACATCGTCTCGCAATCGAGAAGGTCGCCGGCGATCGCCGCGACGCTCGAGCCGGCATTCACCGCGGCGATCGCATCGAACGCCTCGTCCCAGCTCGCCTCGACCAGCTTGCCGTCTTTGCGGATGAAGGGGCGATCGAGGCGGCGGCGGACAAGACCGTCGACATGGTAGCGGGTCTTGTCGTGCGCCCACTCCTCGTTGACGTCTTCGTTAATCCGCGGAAGCACGCGCATCACCTGGCGGCCGCGGCTGTCGGCACGGATGTTGGTGCCGACCGCGTCCATCACGTCGATCGAGAGGTTGCGGCGCAGCTCCCACGGGCGATATTCGAACGCCACCGGCTTGTGGGTCAGCGCGCCGACCGGGCAGAGATCGACCGCATTGCCCGAGAGCTCGCTCTTGAACGCCTTTTCCAGATAGGTCGTGATCTGCATGTTCTCGCCGCGATAGATCGCGCCGATATCCTCGACCCCCGCAACTTCCTCGCCGAAGCGGACGCAACGGGTGCACTGGATGCAGCGGGTCATGATCGTCTTGATGATCGGACCCATATACTTCTCGGTCACCGCGCGCTTGTTCTCGGTGTAGCGCGAGTGGCCGCGGCCATAGGCGAGGCTCTGGTCCTGCAGGTCGCATTCGCCGCCCTGATCGCAGATCGGGCAGTCGAGCGGGTGATTGATCAGCAGGAATTCCATCACGCCTTCGCGCGCGGCCTTGACCATCGCGCTGTCGGTGCGGACTTCCTGCCCCTCGGCGGCCGGCAGCGCGCAGCTGGCCTGCGGCTTGGGCGGCCCGGGCTTCACCTCGACGAGGCACATGCGGCAATTGCCGGCGATCGACAGCCGCTCGTGATAGCAGAAGCGCGGAATCTCCTTGCCCGCGGCTTCACAGGCCTGAAGCACGGTGGCGCCCTGCGGCACCTCGACTTCGATTCCGTCTACTTTGACCTTAGGCACAATTAACCTCCCGACCGGGGCGCTTCGGGCGGGAGGCGCAACAAGGCCTCAGCCAGCAGGAAGCGGATCCAGGGTGCGTTCAGACGCACGTTGAAGCCCGGCATGCATGTCCTGAAATCATTCCACAGCGCCGCCACGGCCTTGACCTCTTCCGGGCTGCCCGGCTTGGTCGCAAGCAGATTGCGGACCTCGCCCCGGTGCCCGTTCGTATAGCAACGCGCGACACCGTGGGGATCCTTCGCTTCGCCGGCCGCCGCAGCGCTAAGGTGATACGTGTCGGGAACACCGCCCGATGCAAGAAGCCCCTCCGCGATCGAACCACGCGCAAAAATATCCGGCATCGACATCTTCGTGCCGCCGAACAAGCAGCTCGCGCGGTCGCCGTAGACGAACTTCCGCAGGATCTTTCCCTCCTCGGCAGATCCGGGGTCGGTGGCGATGATGGTCAACGCGCTTTTGCGCTGCGTCTCCGCAAAGCAGATGCCAAACGATCGCAGCTCTTGATAGGCGCGAACGTTGGTTATCGGCGCGGCCGTCGACATTCCCGACCGCCCTCCCGAAATCTGGGCGGACGCAGGCGCAGCGATGATGAGGCCGAGAAGCAGGAGCCCCTTCATTCCGCCGCCTCCTGCATCGGCGCTGCGCCGGTGCCGTTGCGTTCGTTGATCCGCCGCTCGATCTCCGGGCGGAAATGGCGGATCAGGCCCTGGATCGGCCATGCCGCGGCGTCGCCGAGCGCGCAGATCGTATGGCCCTCGACCTGCTTGGTGACCTGCTGGAGCGTATCGATCTCGCTGATGTCGGCGTCGCCGGTCCGCAGCCGCTCCATCACCCGCCACATCCAGCCGGTGCCCTCGCGGCACGGGGTGCACTGGCCGCAGCTCTCATGCTTGTAGAAATAGCTGAGGCGCGAGATCGCGCGGACGATATCGGTCGACTTGTCCATCACGATGACGGCTGCGGTGCCGAGGCCCGAGCCGACGCCGCGCAGGCCGTCGAAGTCCATCGGGCAGTCCATGATCTGCGCCGCCGGGACGAGCGGGACCGAGGACCCACCCGGGATCACCGCGAGCAGATTGTCCCAACCGCCGCGGATGCCGCCGCAATGCTTCTCGATCAGTTCGCGGAACGGGATGCTCATCGCCTCCTCGACCACGACCGGCTTGTTCACATGGCCGCTGATCTGGAAGAGCTTGGTGCCCTTGTTGTTCTCGGCGCCGAAGCTCGCGAACCATTCGGGACCGCGCCGCAGGATCGTCGGGACAACCGCGATCGATTCCACGTTGTTGACCGTGGTCGGGCAGCCATAGAGGCCGGCGCCGGCCGGGAACGGCGGCTTTAGACGGGGCTGGCCCTTCTTGCCCTCGAGGCTCTCGAGCATCGCGGTCTCTTCGCCGCAAATATAGGCGCCGGCGCCGCGATGGACGAAGACGTCGAAGTCATATCCCGAGCCCGCGGCGTTCTTGCCGAGCATGCCCGCGTCATAGGCCTCGGCGACCGCCGCGAAGAGCGTCTCGGCCTCGCGGATATATTCGCCGCGAATGTAGATATACGCCGCACGCGCCCGCATCGCGAAGCCAGCGATCAGCGCGCCCTCGATCAGCTTGTGCGGATCGTGGCGGATGATTTCGCGATCCTTGCACGAGCCCGGCTCGGACTCGTCGGCGTTGATCACCAGGAAGTTGGGCCGGTCGGGCCGCGGCTCCTTGGGCATGAACGACCATTTGGTGCCGGTAGGGAAGCCGGCGCCGCCACGCCCGCGCAGGCCCGAGGCCTTTATGCGATCGATGATCGTATCCTGCCCGATCGCCATCAGGGCCTTGGTGTTGTCCCAGTCGCCGCGCTTGAGCGCAGCCGACAGGTTCCACGGCTGGAAGCCGTAGACGTTGGTGAAGATGCGGTCCTTGTCCTGAAGCATTTAGCGCCCCTGCCCCACGAGCTTCTGGATCACGATGAAGGCGACTACCGCCAACCCGACGAGGATGATGATTCCGAGCAGCTTGAAGGCGATCTTGAGCACCCAGCCGCCGACGACGATCGCGCCGATGACGGCGAGGACGACGAACAGGATGTTCTTGGTGTCCTGGCTCATGCCCATTCGCCGCGATAATCGTGGTTCTCGTTGACCATCGCCGTCAGATTGGTCGGCCCGCCATAGGCTTCGACGGTGTGCCGGCCCGGCTCCTGCGTGCCGGTCTTCGGGCTCTCGCCCTTGGCCAGCGCATCGAGGATCGCGGTGGTGCGCTCGAAATCGAGGTCCTCGTAATTGTCGTCGTTGATCTGGACCATCGGCGCCGAAGCGCAGCTGCCGAGGCACTCGACCTCGGTGAGCGTGAACAGCCCGTCGGCGGTGGTGTGCCCCTTCTGGAGACCCCGCGCCTTGCACGCCGCCAGCACGTCGTCCGATCCGCGCAGCATGCACGGCGTCGTGCCGCAGACCTGCACATGGTAGCGGCCGACCGGCACGAGATTGAACATCGTGTAGAAGGTCGCGACCTCGAACACGCGGATATACGGCATCTGCAGTTCGCGCGCGACGAACTCGATTACCGGCACCGGCAGCCAGCCCTGGGTGTTGGTCTCGGCGCCGACCTGGCGCTGGGCGAGATCGAGGAACGGGATCGTGCACGACATCTGCCGGCCCGGCGGATAGCGGCCCATGATCTCGCGGGCCTTCTCGGCGTTCTGCTCCGTCCACACGAAATTGCCCCAGCGCGCGCGGGTCTCGGCGTCGTCGGGAAGTTGAGGTGCGTCAGCCATTAGCGGTCACATTCACCAAAAACGATATCCATTGCGCCGAGAATGGCGGTGATGTCGGCGAGCATGTGGCCGCGCGACATGAAGTCCATCGCCTGGAGGTGGCTGAACGCGGTCGGGCGGACCTTGCAGCGGTACGGCTTGTTGGTGCCGTCGCTGACCAGATAGACGCCGAGCTCCCCCTTGGGGCTCTCGGTCGCGACATATACTTCGCCGGCCGGGACGTGATAGCCCTCGGTGAACAGCTTGAAGTGATGGATCAGCGCTTCCATCGACTGCTTCATCTCGCCACGCTTGGGGGGGGCGACCTTGCGGTCGAGCGTCAACACCGGACCCTCGGGCATCTCGTTCAGGCACTGCTTCATGATCCGCGCAGATTGGCGGACCTCCTCGACGCGGACCATGAACCGGTCATAGCAGTCACCGCGGGTGCCGACGGGAATGTCGAACTCCATCCGGTCGTACACGTCGTAGGGCTGCGAGCGGCGGATGTCCCACGGAATGCCGGCGGCGCGGATCATCGGGCCGGAGAATCCCCACGCGATCGCGTCGTCGCGGCTCACCACCGCGATGTCGACGTTGCGCTGCTTGAAGATGCGGTTCTCGGCGACGAGGCTGATCGCATCTTCGAACAGTCGCGGCAGCCGCGTGTCGAGCCAGTCGCCGATGTCGGTGAGCAGCTTGAGCGGCACGTCCTGACGGACGCCGCCGACCCGGAAGTAGTTGGCGTGCATGCGCGCACCCGAGGCGCGCTCGTAGAAGTTCATGCAATCTTCGCGCAGCTCGAACAGCCACAGGTTCGGCGTCATCGCGCCGACGTCCATGACGTGCGAACCGAGGTTCAGCATGTGGTTCTTGATGCGCGTCAGCTCGGCGAAGAACACGCGGAGATATTGCGCGCGCAGCGGCACTTCGAGATCGAGCAGCTTCTCGACCGCGAGCACATAGCTGTGCTCCATCGCCATCGGCGAGCAATAATCGAACCGGTCGAAATAAGGCAGCGCCTGGGTGTAGGTCTTGTACTCGATCAGCTTCTCGGTGCCGCGGTGGAGCAGCCCCACATGCGGGTCGATCCGTTCGATGATCTCGCCGTCCAGCTCGGTGACGAGGCGCAGCACGCCGTGCGCCGCCGGGTGCTGCGGGCCGAAGTTGATCGTGTAGTTGGCGATGGCGACGTCGCCGGTCGCGGGGTCCTTGAGCCCCTCGCCGGCGCGGTCCATCATCGTCTCGACAGTGTCGGTCATTGGTTCTGCCCCTCACCCTTGGTGGGGATCACATCCGGGTCGACGGGCTTTTGGTCGGGCTGGTTGCCCGGCTCGTTCTGCCCGACGCCGCTATCCTCGGGACCATCCTTGGTCTTGGCGCGCTTGGCCCGCGGTGTGACCTTCTGGGTCGCCTTCTCGTCGGCCTTGACGACATCGTCGGCGGTGACGGGAGTCGGCGCGCCCTTCTGCTCCGGCACCGGCGGCGCGGCCGGAGCGGGCGTGGGGCTCGGCGCGGCCTTTGCGGCGGGCGTGTCGGCGGGACCGGGCCCGGTCGCCTTCTCGTCGCCGGGCAGCACATAAGCCGCGCCTTCCCACGGGCTCATGAAGTCGAAGTTGCGGAAATCCTGGGCGAGATTGACCGGCTCGTAGACGACGCGCTTGGCCTCTTCCGAATAACGCAACTCGACATAGCCGGTCATCGGGAAGTCCTTGCGCAGCGGATGCCCCTGAAAACCGTAATCGGTCAGGATGCGGCGCAGGTCGGTATTGCCGTCGAACAGCACGCCGTAGAGGTCGTAGACCTCGCGCTCGAGCCAGCCGGCGACCGGCCAGATACCCGTCACTGACGGCACAGGCTGGTCCTCGTCGGTGGTGACGCGGACGCGGATGCGGTGGTTCCGGGTGAACGACAGCAGATGATAGACCACGTCGAAACGCTCGGGCCGCTCCGGGTAGTCGGCGCCGGCGATCTCGCTCAGCTGCTGGTATTCGAGCCCAGGGGTGTCGCGGAGCGCGAGCATCGTCTCGACCAGCGACTCGCGCGCAACGGTCAGCGAAACCTCGCCGACGGCATCCTTGCTCTCGAGCAGCTTGCCGCCGAGCGCCGCCTGCGCAGCCTCGATCACTCCGTCGTTGGAGGCATATCTCGGAGCGGGCGCCCTCACCGTTCGAGAGTCCCGATGCGGCGGATCTTCCGCTGCAGCTGCATCACGCCGTAGAGCAGCGCCTCGGCGGTCGGCGGACAGCCGGGGACATAGATGTCGACCGGAACGATCCGGTCGCAACCGCGCACGACCGAGTAGCTATAGTGGTAATAGCCCCCGCCATTGGCGCAGCTGCCCATCGAAATGACGTATTTCGGCTCGGACATCTGATCATAGACCCGGCGCAGCGCCGGGGCCATCTTGTTGCACAGCGTCCCTGCGACGATCATCACGTCCGACTGGCGCGGAGACGCGCGCGGCGCGGCGCCGAAGCGCTCCATGTCGTAGCGCGGCATGTTGACGTGGATCATTTCGACCGCGCAGCAGGCGAGGCCGAAGGTCATCCACCACAGCGAGCCCGTGCGAGCCCACTGGAACAGCTCCTCGGTCGAGGTGACCAGGAAGCCCTTGTCGCCGAGCTCGGCATTGATGTCGTCGAGAAACGCAACGTTCGGGAGCGTCCCCGGCGGCGGAGGGCTGAGTTCTACTCCCACTCCAACGCACCTTTCTTCCACGCGTAAACCAGACCGAGCGCGAGCTCGGCAATGAAGATCATCATCGAAATCCAGGCGACCCAGCCGAGATCGAACACGCTGACCGCCCAGGGATAGAGAAACGCCGCCTCGAGATCGAAGACGATGAACAGGATCGCCACCAGATAGAAGCGCACGTCGAACTGGCTGCGCGAATCCTCGAAGGCGGGGAAGCCGCACTCATATTCGGTGAGCTTCTCCGGCGTCGGCTGATGGGTGCCGGTGAGACGGCCGACCAGCATCGGCAGGAACACGAAAGTGCCCGAAAGCACCAGTGCGACGCCGAGGAACAGCAGGATCGGCAGATATTGCGATAGATCGACCAAAGTGCCTTCTCGCGGATGCGGAATTTGAGGGGGCTTCTAGGACTGTGAACCGGGTGCGGCAAGGGCCGGAAGCCGTGAGAATCACTCGCAATAAGTGGAGCTTTTCCACGCGCGCGTCGCGCTGCCGGCGAAAGCGGGAATCTCGCGCAATCGGCGTTCGGGAACTCGCCTGAATCCGGCTTTTGCTCGGCGGCGGCTAGCTCATTTATTCCGGAGCGAGTTCGCGACCAGCTTGTGCAGTTTCGAATGGAGCACGTCGTTCGCGGCGAGGAACTGGTTGCGCTCGCGCGCCATGTCCTGCCCGCGGAAATCGGTGACGAAGCCGCCGGCCTCCTTGACCAGAAGCATGCCCGCCGCGACGTCCCACGGCTTGAGGTGCGATTCCCAATAGCCGTCGAACCGCCCCGCCGCGACCCAGGCAAGATCGAGCGCCGCCGCGCCGAGCCGGCGAATGCCGGCAACTTCGGGCGCGACCGCACCGAAGATCCGGCTCCATTCGACGAAGTCGCCATGACCGAGGAACGGGATGCCGGTCGCGATCAGCGCGTCGGCGAGGTCGCGCCGTGCCGAGACGCGCAGGCGCTGGCCCTGGAGCCATGCGCCCCTGCCCTTTTCGGCCCAGAAGCTCTCGTCGGTGAGTGGCTGATAGATATAGCCGTGGGTGATCTCGGGCTTGCCCTGCGGGCCGTGCGGGTCTTCGACGGCGATCGACATGCAGAAATGCGGGATGCCGTGGAGGAAGTTGCTGGTGCCGTCGAGCGGGTCGATGATCCAGCGCGGCTTGTTTGGGTCGCCGCCGATCTCGCCGCGCTCCTCGACAAGGAAGCCCCAGTCGGGCCGCGCCTTCTGGAGCTCCTCGATCAGCGTGTCCTCGGCGCGCTTGTCGGCCATCGACACGAAGTCGGCTGGCCCCTTGCGGCTCACCTGGAGGTGCTGGACCTCGTTGAAGTCGCGGCGCAGGCGCGGCCCGGCCTTGCGGACGGCGCGCTCGATGACGGTGATGATACCGGAGTGGGAAACCAATGCAATCGCTCCAACAAACACCTCTCCGCTTTCGCGGGAGAGGCGCGAGACCTGGCAGCTCGCTGCCTAGTCGCAGCGGTGAGGGTCTTCTTCTTCCGGGCGACTGAACCCGTCAGAAGAAGAAGACCCTCACCCACCCTCTCCCGCTAAAGCGGGAGAGGGCTAGAAAAGATCAGTCCGCGCGGCGGACGTAGGTCTGTTCGTAAACGTCGACGACGATCCGGGTTCCGCTGGCGATGTGCGGCGGGACCATGATGCGCACGCCGTTGTCGAGCACGGCGGGCTTGTACGACGACGACGCCGTCTGGCCCTTCACCACCGCGTCGGCCTCGACGATCGTCGCTTCGATCGTGTCGGGCAGCTGCACGCTGATCGGCTCCTCGTCATAGAGCTCCATCACCACGTCCATGCCGTCCTGCAGGAATGCCGCGGCGTCGCCGAGCAGATCGCGCGGCAGCGTGGTCTGGTCATAGGTCTCCTTGTCCATGAAGACGAGCGTATCGCCTTCGGCGAACAGGAACTGGAAATCCTTGGTGTCGAGGCGCACGCGCTCGACGGTTTCCGCCGAACGGAAGCGGACATTGTTCTTGCGGCCGTCGCGCAGGTTCTTGAGCTCGACCTGCATATAGGCGCCACCCTTGCCCGGCTGGGTGTGCTGGATCTTGACGGCACGCCAGATGCCACCTTCATATTCGATGATGTTGCCGGGACGGATGTCCACGCCGCTGATCTTCATGGATCGAGACCTGTGAGCTGAGAAAGAGCGAAGGCCGGGCCTTTAGCGGCGCATCACGCTTCCGGCAAGCACGCCGCCATCGCCGCATCGATCCGGTCTTGCACCTCGATGCTCCATATCTCGGGATCGCCCGGCTCCGGCAGCCCCGGAAAGCTCGGCACATCGTCGGGTACATGAACGAGCGGGTGGCGCGTCACCGTGAAGAAATGCGCGTCGGGCAGGATCCGCTCGTCGAGCGTCCCGCCGCGGACGAAACGGATCGCCTCGCCGAAATCGGGATGCGTGCCCCACAGCCCCACGCCGCAATGCGGACAACGCGCACCGCTTGTCGTCATCGTTCCCGACCGGCTGACGAATATCTCCGGCTCGCCCCCGGTCAGGATTTCGACCCGGTCCGCCTCGATCATCGCATTGATCGCCATGGCCGATCCGGTCTCCCGCTGACAGACGCGGCAGTGACACCCGTTCACGAAGATCGGTGCGGAGGTCAGCCGGAAACGGATATATCGGCAATTGCAGCCGCCTTGCATCACGCACCTTTTCTGCACTTCGGCGCAGGTTAGGGAGCGCTCCGGCGTCCGGCAAGCAGCGGATAGGGGTTGACCGGCTGGCCCTTCCACCAGCTGTCGCCCGGCTGCATGTGCGACAGCGCGAAGTGCAGATGGTAATTGCCCGCGCCCGAATTGCCGGTGTCGCCGACATAGCCGAGCAGGTCGCCGGCGGCGACCCGCGCGCCTTCGCCGATGCCGGGGGCGTAGCGCTGGAGATGCGCGTAATAATAGCTCCATTGCCGGTCGGGCGAACGGACATAGAGCGTGATCCCGCCCCCACCGCTGCTGTAGAACAGCTTCTCGACTGAGCCCGGTGCCGCCGCGATGACGGGCGTGCCGCCAGGAGCGATGATGTCGGTCGCCTGGTGCGCCCGTGCGCCGTTCGCGCGCGACTGCCCCCAGGTATCGACGATCTGCGCGCGGGATACTCCTTTCACCGGCACCGTCAGCAGCGGGTGAGTCCATGCGCCCCGCGTGCCCGGCACCGTTTCGTCTTGCACTGCCGGGCGTGCAACGGGTGGCGAAGCCGGACCGGGAACGATGCGGATCATCGACACGAAGGCGGCCAGCGCCAGAAGCAAGAGAACCCCCGCTCCTATCGACAGCCGTCTCAACATCGCCTCACTCCTGGAAAACGGCTTCGGCGCCAGGCTTGATCATCAGCGCCAGCCGCGCCGCGTCCCAGTTGGTCAGGCGGATGCAGCCATGGCTCTGGGTCCGCCCGATCGTCTGCGGCTCGGGGGTGCCGTGGATGCCGTAATGCTCCTTCGAGAGATCGAGCCACACGACGCCGACCGGCCCGTTCGGCCCGGGCGGGAGCATCGCCTTCTCGTCGTCCTTCTCGGCATCCCAGAACAGGTCGGGGTTATAGTGGAACTTAGGGTTGGTATCGACGACATTGATCTTCCACGTCCCGATCGGCAGCGGATCGTGCTGGCTACCCATCGTTGCGCTGAACTGCGCGACCAGCCGGTTCTCGGCGTCGAACACCTTGAGCACCTTTTCGGACTTGTCGACGACGACGTGGTCGCCCGCCGGCTGGCGCGCGTCGATGTTGAGATCGGAGAGCGTCTGGCGCCATTCGGGCTTGAGCTCGCCTTGATAGTCGCGCGAGGCGGGAAGGACGTTGGGGAAGAAGAACGCGCGGTCCGGCGCGATCGTGCCGCCGCCGGGGTTGAGCTCGACCAGTATCTCGGGCGTGGTGTGGAACATCTCGGCAAGCTTCTCTAGCGGCCGGGTATAGCCCAGCGCCGGAAGCTTGGCCTGATCCTCGGGCTCGTCCGGCATCGGGTTGATGAAGGGGCCCTGCAGCATCGCCGGATCGATCGTCACCCGGGTGATCGGCCGCCGCTCCCGATATGGATGCAACGCGCCCAGCGTCGCGCGGTCGAGCTCGCCACTCGGCTCGAGCCCGCGGGTCAGCTGGAAGGCCTTCAGCGCGGCGGTGAGCGACTGGCCTTCGCGCCCGTCGACGATCCCCGGCGAGAAGCCGAGCGAATCGAGGATCACCTGCGCGTGCATGATCGTCCAGTCGATCGGCGGCTTGCCTTTGGGCGCCGCGGCCTCGGGAGCGGCCGCGAGCGGGCTGAGGGCGATCAGCGCGGCACAGGCCGCAACACCGAAAATCTTACGCAAAACAGGCACTCCCGACCAACAAGGGTTAGGAGCAGAACGAACACGTGCGTCCTTGTTTCCGATCGGAAGCCGGGTCTAGCCCGTGAGCGCGGCGTTGAACGCGCGGACCGCCTCGGTCTCATCGCCTCCCCACACCGCCGCCGACGCCGCAAGGAAATCGGCGCCGGCAGCGACCAGCGGGCGGGCATTCGCGGGCGTGATCCCGCCGATCGCGACGCAGGGGATCTCGAACACCGTAGTCCACCAGCTCAGGATGGCAGGCTCGGGCTGGTGGCGCACTTCCTTGGTGGTCGTCGGATAGAAGCTGCCGAATGCGACATAGTCGGCGCCCGCCTCTCCCGCTTCCATCGCGAGATGGCGGCTGTCGTGACAGGTCACGCCGATCTGCGCCGACGGGCCGAGTGCTGCACGGGCCTCGCGTGGATCGCCGTCCTCCTGCCCGAGATGCACGCCGTCCGCGCCGAGCCGTTTGGCAAGGCTGATGCTGTCGTTGACGAGGAACGCCACGTCGCGATCGCCGCAGATCCGCTGTAGCGGCTCGGCGAGCCGCGCCGCTTCATGCTGGTCGACCTGCTTCACCCGAAACTGGAACGCCGCCACGGGTCCCGCGTCGAGCGCGCGCGCCAGCCGGTCGGCAAATCCTCCGGTCACGTCGAGCGGCGAGATCAGATACAGCTGGCACGGCGGCCGCCGGTGATCGCGCACGAATTGATCCGTAAAGCCCTCCAGCGCGTTGTCCGCGGCGAAATCGTCTTCGGGATCATGCATGGTCAACTCCGGGCTCGCGGAAATCCGCATCGGTTGTTCGGGCTGGATCTACGCCCATTGGCGTGGCCGCTTCTACCCCGACAAGCTGGCGGTCAAGAACTGGTTCGCCTTCTACGCCGAGCATTTCGACACGGTCGAGATCAACAACAGCTTCTATCGCCTGCCCAAGGCGGAGACGTTCGACGCCTGGCGCAAACAGGCACCGGAGGGCTTCTGCTATGCCGTGAAGGCCAATCGCTTCCTCACCCAGGCCAAGAAGCTCAAGGATTGCGAGGAGCCGATCGAGCGGATGATGACGCCGTTCCGCCATCTTCAGCCCGCACTCGGCCCAATCCTCTATCAGCTTCCGCCGCGATTCCGGCTCAACCTCGAGCGCCTCGAGAGCTTCTTGCAACTGGTTCCAAAGGACGTGCTCAACATCTTCGAATTCCGCGATAAAAGCTGGTACACGGATGCGGTATTCGGACTACTCGATCGCTACGACGCGAGCTTCTGCGCACACGACATGCCCGGATCGGACAGCCCGCGCGTCGCGGTGGGCAAGGCCGCCTACATCCGTTTCCACGGGGGCGAAGGCAAATATTGGGGGCGCTATTCGGATGAGCGGCTGCTCGAATGGGCCGATTGGATGCTCGATCAAGCACGCGGGGGCCGGACGGTCTGGGCGTATTTCAACAACGACATCGACGCCCACGCGATCCACGGCGCGCTGACGCTCAAATCGATGATCGGCCAGTTCGTCCGTTAAGCGTCACCGCTTGAGAAAGCTCGCCGACGCCACCGGCTTCGTCTCGGCGCTCAGCTCGAATCCCGCGATCAGCGGCCGCCCCTTGGCGATCGCGTCGCGGACCGACGGGAGCTGGAGCGACGCCTTGTGGCTGGCGGCATCGTCCCAGATCTCGGTGATCCAGATCGCGTCCGGATCCTTCGCGTCCTCGGCGATCAGATAGGCGCGGCACCCGGGCATCGCGCCCGTGCCGGCGCCGAGGATGCCGACCAGCTCGGCGCGCTTGCCCGGCTGCGCCTTCATCTTGCCGATCATTCCGAACGGCACCTGGTCTTCCATCAAAGCCCCTTTCGCAAAGGCGGAGCCGCCCAGCATCGCCAGCGCGAGGCCTGCGAGTACCGGGCGGCGCGCGGTCATTCCTCGCCCTTGTAGATGCGGACCAGCTTGTCGAGCATCGCGATCGCGTCCTCGCGCTTACGCTGGAAGGTGTTGCGGCCGATGATCGAGCCATTGCCGCCGCCGTCGCGGATGTCGCGCGCGTCCTGATAGACGGCGTCCTCGCCCTTGGCGGCGCCGCCCGAAAAGACGACGATGCGACGGCCGCTGAAGCACGACTGGACGACATGCTTGACCCGGTCCGACTGGGCAGCCCAATCGGTGCCCTCATAGGATTTTTGCGCGTCCTTCTGCTCGATATGCGCGCTCGGCAGCTTGACCTTGATGATGTGCGCGCCGAGCAGCGCCGCCATGTGCGCGGCATAGGCACCGACGTCGAGCGCCAGTTCGCCGTCCTTGGAGAGGTTGCCGCCGCGCGGATAGGACCAGATCACCGTGGCGATGCCGACCGAGGCGGCCTCGGCGCGCATCTCCCTGATCTCCTCCATCATGTCGAAGACGTCGTCGGCGCCCGGATAGATGGTGAAGCCGATCGCCGAGCAGCCTAGCCGCAGCGCATCATCGACGCCGCCGGTGACGGCCTGGTTGATCCCCGTCGCCCAGCTGTTCGAGCTGTTGACCTTGAGGATCGTCGGGATCTGCCCGGCAAAACTGTCGGCGCCGGCCTCGAGCATGCCGAGCGGCGCGGCATAGGCCGAGAGCCCGGCATCGACCGCGATCTGGAAATGATAGTGCGGGTCATAGGCGTCGGGATTGATTGCGAAGCTGCGCGCGGGACCGTGCTCGAAGCCCTGGTCGACCGGCAGGATGATCAGCTTGCCCGTACCGCCGAGCCGCCCCTGCATCAGGATGCGGGCGAGATTGGCCTTAACCCCAGGATTGTCGGATTCGTAGTTCGCAAGGATGGCGCGGACTGCCGGCGTGATGCTCATGACTTCCCCTTGGATAGGTCGCTACCCGCCGGCCTCTAGCCAGCCCTTCGCACCTGCGGAAGACTGACAACGGCAGACAAAGCGCCAGTCGGCCCGTGCCATACGGCGAAAAGGGGAGCCGGTTTCCCGACTCCCCTCGCTTCAGTCGCGCGGCTTGAGGCTCACGAGCTGGTCGAGCACCGCGTTCAGGCCGGCCGAACCGGCATGCACGTCGATGCGACCGATCTTCTCGGTCACGCGCTCGAGCGATTCGAGCTCCTTCAGGCGGAGCAGCGTCGGATTGTCCTCCATCAGCTTCGCCGTGTTGAGCAGGCTCCGCGTAGCCGCGGTCTCCTCGCGCCGGCGGATCAGGTTCGCCTGCGCGACCTTCTACGCCTCGACAACCTTGTTGATCAGCTCGCGCATGTCGCCCGGCAGGATCACGTCGTTGACGCCGAGCTCGGCCACCCGAACCCCGATGTCGCCGAGCTCGCGCCGGACATGATCGACGATGCCGCGCACCCTCCGCGCGCTGCCGGTATCCTCGCCGGCGGAGAGCCGGGTACCGATTGCCTCGGGTCGGCGCGAACGCCTCGCCTCGGCTGGAACGCCCCGCCGGCGTCCCCATATTGAGGTGCCTTCGAACGGCACTGGCGTGACAGGCCAGTGTGGGAGTCGAACCCACGAAGCTAGGACCTAAACCTAGAGCTCAACCACGAGCAGGTGAAGAAGACGGGAATCGAACCCGCTACCCCCCGGTATTCCCGGGCGCTCTATCCAATGAGCTACATCGCCCGACTTCGCTTGTCTGGAACACGGGACGGCAGCGCCGACCCCGCCCGCGGGCCTGATAGCCCCAACGAAAGACTTGCGAAGGGTTGGGCACGCTAGCCGGGAGCAGGATCGAAGCCCAGCGCTACTGCTGCAGCGCAGCAACGCCCGGCAGATCCTTGCCTTCCATCCATTCGAGGAAGGCGCCGCCCGCCGTCGAGACGAAGCTGAAATCGCCGGCGACGCCGGCCTGGTTGAGGGCCGCGACGGTGTCGCCGCCACCCGCCACCGACACCAGCGATCCTTCCTTGGTCAGCGCCGCCGCGGTCCGTGCCAGCGCGACGGTCGCCGCGTCGAACGGCGGCGTCTCGAACGCGCCCATCGGCCCGTTCCACACCAGAGTGCGGCAATTCTTGAGGACGTCGCCCAGCGCCTCCGTGGCAGCAGGCCCGACGTCGAGGATCATCTCGTCCTCGGCGACTTCGTGCACGTTGACCGTGCGCACGGGAGGATTGGCGCGAAATTCCTTCGCCACCACCACGTCGTAGGGCAGGTGGACGGTGCACCCCGCCTTGTCCGCCGCGTCGAGGATCTCCTCGGCAGTGCCGGTGAGGTCGTGCTCGCACAGCGACTTTCCGACATTCACGCCGCGCGCGGCGAGGAAGGTGTTCGCCATTCCGCCACCGATGATCAGATGATCGACACGCGCGACGAGGTGCTTGAGCACGTCGAGCTTGGTCGAGACCTTAGCGCCGCCCACCACCGCGGCGACCGGATGCTCGGGGTTGCCGAGCGCCTTGTCGAGCGCGTCGAGTTCGGCTTCCATCTGCCGCCCGGCAAAGGCGGGGAGTTTGTGGGCCAGCCCCTCGGTCGAGGCGTGCGCACGGTGCGCGGCGGAGAAGGCGTCGTTGACGTAGAGGTCGCCGAGCGCGGCAAGCCGGGTGACGGTCTCGAGTGCGTTCTTCTCTTCACCGGCATCGAAGCGGGTGTTCTCGAGGATCCCGACCTCCCCGGGCGCCATCTTGTCGATGACCTCGGCTGCACGCTGATCGTCGATGAAGCGCACCTCGCGTCCCAGCACTTGCTGGAACGGCAAGGTCACCAGCGCGAGGCTCATCTCGGGCGTGCGTTGCCCCTTGGGGCGCCCGAAATGGGCGAGCACGATCACCTTCGCGCCCTTGTCGGCCAGCTCGGCGACCGTCTGCACGGCGGCGCGCAGCCGGGTGTCGTCGGTCACCGCGCCGTCAGCCATCGGCACGTTGAGATCCTCGCGGACCAGCACGCGCTTGCCGGCGATATCGCCCATGTCGTCGAGCGTCTTGAAGTTGCGCGCCATTGATCCCTCACATCACGATAGTCGGTCGCTCCCCTCCCGCTTGCGGGAGGGGTCGGGGGAGGGCCTGCCCGCAAATTGCGTCGCCTGAGGCACTCCCCTCCCCTAACCCCTCCCGCAAGCGGGAGGGGAACAGGTCAGCCCAGCTTCGCCATCGCGGTCGCGGTGTCGACCATGCGGTTCGAGAAGCCCCATTCGTTGTCGTACCAGCTGACGACGCGGACGAGCTTGCCGTCGATCACCGCGGTTTCGAGGCTGTCTACCGTCGACGACGCCGGCGTATGGACAATGTCGATCGAGACCAAAGGCTCGTCCGAGTAAACGAGGATGCCCTTGAGCGGGCCCTCTTCCGAAGCCGACTTGAGGATCGCGTTGACTTCGTCACGGGTGACGTCGCGCTTCGGCGTGAAGGTCAGGTCGACGAGGCTGCCGTCCGGCACGGGCACGCGGATCGCTGACCCGTCGAGCTTGCCCTTCAACTCGGGCAGCACCTCGCCGACGGCGCGGGCGGCGCCGGTCGTGGTCGGGATGATGTTCATCGCCGCGGCACGCGCACGACGCAAATCCGGATGGATCTGGTCGAGGATCTTCTGGTCGTTGGTATAGGCGTGGACCGTAGTCATCAGCCCGCGCTCGATCCCGATCGAGTCGTTGAGCACCTTGGCGACCGGTGCGAGGCAATTGGTCGTGCACGACGCGTTCGAGACGATCGTGTGCCCGGCCTCGAGCTTGTCGTGATTGACGCCGTAGACGACGGTGAGGTCTACGTTCTTGCCCGGTGCCGAGATCAGCACCTTCTTCGCGCCGGCATCGATGTGCTTCTGGGCGGACGCGCGATCGGTGAAGAAGCCGGTGCACTCGAGGACCAGCTCGACGCCATTCTCGGCATGGGGAAGGTTCGCGGGGTCCTTCTCCTTGGTCACCTTGATCCGCCTGCCGTCGATGACGAGGTCGTCGCCGTCGGCCGAGACGGTGCCCGGATACTTGCCGTGGACACTGTCACGCGAGAACAGCCAGGCGTTGGACTTGGCGTCGGCGAGGTCGTTGATCGTCACCAGCTCAAGCCCGCTGTCCGGACGCTCGAGGATCGCGCGCGCGACCAGCCGTCCGATGCGTCCGAAACCGTTGATCGCAACCTTCGTCATGCCTGTTCTCCGTTCAGCTTAGCGACGATCCGCGGGACGATGTTGCCCGCAGTGAGTCCGTAATGCTCGTAAAGGCCGAGATAGGGGCCCGAGGCGCCGAATACATCGACGCCGAAGCGCAGCCCGTCGAGGCCGGTATACCGCTCCCAGCCGAAGGTCGCGCCGGCCTCGATCGAAACCTTGAGCGCGTCGTGCGGCAGGATGTCCTGCTTGTATTGCGCGTCCTGCGCCTCGAACCGCTCGAAGCTCGGCATCGACACGACATCGGCGCCGATCCCCTGCGCCTCGAGTGCGTCGCGCACCGCAACGGCGACCTCGACCTCCGATCCGGTCGCGATCAGCACCACTTTCCGCGGCGCTTCGGCTTCGAACAGTGCATAGCCGCCGCGCGCGCAGCGGTTCTCGGCAGCCTCGGTGCGCAGCTGCGGCAAATTCTGCCGGCTGAGCGCGAGCAGTGCCGGGCCGTCGGTGCGCGACAGCGCAAGTTGCCAGCATTCCGCGGTCTCGATCGTGTCGCACGGACGATAGACGTGGAGATTGGGGATGAGGCGCAGGCTCATCAGATGCTCGATCGGCTGGTGCGTCGGCCCATCCTCGCCGAGGCCGATCGAATCGTGCGTCATCACATAGACGACGCGCGTCTGCTGGAGCGCCGACAGCCGGATCGCAGCGCGGGCATAGTCCGAGAAGACGAGAAAGGTGCCGCCATAGGGGATCACCCCGCCGTGCAGCGCCATTCCGTTCATCGCTGCGGCCATGCCGAACTCGCGAATGCCGTAATAGACATAGCGCCCCTCATAGGTGCCGGCGGTCAGCGCGACGAGGTTCTTGGTCAGCGTGTTGTTGGAGCCCGTCAAATCGGCCGAGCCGCCGATCGTCTCGGGCAGCAGCGTGTTGATCTGCTCGAGCGCCATTTCGGAGGCTTTGCGGGTCGCCACCTTCTGCGGACTGGCGAGCAGCTGCTCGATATAAGGCTTGAGGAGGTCCGCAGGCACTTCGCCGCGCCGCTCCCAGCCGAGCCGGTCGGGATGCGCCGCCAGCCGCTCGCGCCACTCGGCGTGCGGCTTCGCGCCTCGCTTGCCGGCGGTCAGCCATGCGTCGCGGATCTCGGCGGGAATCTCGAACGCCGGGTGTTGCCAGCCGAGCGTCTCGCGCGCGGCGGCGACCTCGTCCTTGCCGAGCGCGGCGCCGTGGACCTTCGACGTGCCCTGCTTGTTGGGCGCGCCCTTGCCGATAATCGTCCGGCAGCGGATCAGCGCCGGACGGTCCTCGTCGAGCGCTTCCTCGATCGCGGCGACGATGCTGTCCTCGTCATGGCCATCGCATTCGGTGACGTACCAGCCGGTGGCTTCGTAGCGCGCGACGATGTCCTCGCTCGACGACAGCGACACCGATCCGTCGATGGTGATCTTGTTGTCGTCCCACAACACGATCAGCCGCTCGAGCTTGAGATGCCCGGCAAGGCCGATCGCCTCGTGGTTGATGCCTTCCATCAGGCAGCCGTCGCCGGCGATCACCCAGGTGCGGTGATTGACCAGATCATCGCCGAACACGCCGTTCAGGTGGCGCTCGGCAATCGCCATGCCGACGCCCATGGCCAGACCCTGGCCGAGCGGGCCGGTGGTGGCCTCGACTCCGGCGAGTTCGAAATTCTCGGGGTGCCCGGCGCACGGGCTGCCGACCTGGCGGAAGCGCTTGATGTCGTCGAGTGTCGGCCGGTCATAGCCGGTCAGGTGGAGCAGCGAATAGATCAGCATCGATCCGTGCCCCGCCGAGAGCACGAAGCGATCGCGATCGGGCCATTTGGGATCGGCCGGATCGAACTTGAGATAGCGCTGGAACAGCACGGTGGCGACATCGGCCATGCCCATGGGCATGCCGGGATGGCCCGAATTGGCAGCCTCGACGGCGTCCATCGAAAGGGCGCGGATCGCGTTTGCGCAATCGGTGAAGGAAACGGTCACTGGGACTCCCCTGCTGGTCGCGCACGCCTTTGGGACGCAGGCGCGCGCGCGTCAACCGCTCCGCCAGCGCCCCGGGACGAAGCCCCTCACCGCGTTGGGAAAAACGATCGACCGTTCGCCTCATCGACTCTTGCCGCGCCGCGCGACCCTGCTAATCGATGTTGCATGGCCGAAAGCCCCGAAGATCGCATCGAAAAGGCACTGGCAAGGATCGAGACGGCCGCTGCCGCCCGGGCCTATGCAACGGCGCGGCTCTCCCGCCGCCACGCCAAGCTGCGCGCGCGGATCGAGGAAGCCGTGGGGTCGCTCGACGCGCTGATCGCGCGCGAGAGCACCCGCGTCGAGGCCGAGTAATGGCCGATATCGACATCACCATCGCCGGGCGCAGCTACTCCGTCTCCGCACGCGACGGCGACGAGCCGCATCTTCGCCATCTCGAATCGATCCTCCAGCAGCACGCGCCGACCGCGCAGCGCGCTTCGGGTGGGCTCAATGCCGAACGGACGCTCGTCTATCTCTCACTGATCCTCGCCGATCTCGTCGACGAGACCCAGCGCAACCCGCCACAGGGCGTGTCGCCGGTGCTGCTCGAACGCATCGCCGATCGGCTCGAAGCGGTCGCCGCCGCGCTCGAGGAGGACGCCGCGGAGGCATGACGGTTGCGTCCTGAGGGCGGCCATCCTACATGCATCCACGGCGGGCACTGCCCGGTACGAGCCTTCGGCATATCCCTGAGGCTATTCATCATCCATGGGGGCTGTCCCTGTGCAGATCCTGGTCTGTCGCATATGGTCCCCACCTGACGTAACAGGCGTCAGAGGATATTCTGGCAAACGGCCATGGCGGTCCCGCCACCGCATTCTTCCCGCATGATTCTCGACAAGCCCGCACTCCGCGCGAAGCTGCGCGCCGACCGCGATCTTTTCGCAGCGGAATCCTCCACCGCGATTCTAGCACCCGAGTCGTTTGTCGAGCGCCTGCGATCGGGGATGACCGTCGCCACTTATTGCCCGGTGGGCAGCGAGGCGGATCCGACCCAGTTGGCAGCCGCGGCGGCCGCTGCGGGTTGCTCCCTCGCCCTGCCCTTCGTGATCGACCGCGCGGCGCCGATCCGATTCCTCGCCTGGCGGCTCGGCGAGCCGCTTGTCGCGGGGCCGTTCGGACTTCGCCAGCCCGATCCGGCCAGCCCCGAAATCGCTCCCGACATCATCCTGACTCCGCTGGTGGGCTTCGATCGCCGGCTGAACCGCCTCGGCCAGGGCGCCGGGCACTACGATCGTGCCTTTGCGCGTTTCGAAAAAGCATGGCGGATCGGAGTGGCATGGTCGGTCCAGGAAGTCCCTGCTATCCCCGCCGACATCTGGGACGTGCCGCTGCACGCGATCATCACCGAGAAAGGCATGTTGTGGCACGCGGAGAAGTGAAGGCCAGCTGGCGCAAGCCCGCAGGCATGTTTGCCATCCTGCTGCTGATCCTCGTCTGGGTGGTGCTGGTCGCGAGCTTCTCGAAGGAGATCGGGGCGTGGCCGGTGCTCGTGCAGATGCTGGTCTATCTCGTGCTCGGCATCGTCTGGATCACGCCGCTCAAGCCGATGCTGCGCTGGATGGAGACGGGGCAATGGCGCCTGCCGCCGCGCCCGCAGATCGAGGGGGAGAGACATGGCAGTGAGACGTAGCGGCTTCGCACAGCCCGGCTGGGCGCGATACGGCGACGCCGCGCTTCTGCTGGCGCGGGTGGTGATCGGCGCCTTCCTGATCTGGGGGGTCTGGGACAATATCCAGAGCAGCGCACGCATGGCGGAATTCGCCCGATTCCTCGGGACCCACGGCTTTCCCGAGCCGCGCTGGCTGGCGCCGATCTCGGTATGGGCGCAATTTGCCTGCGGCGTCGGCTTTATCCTCGGGCTCGCGACGCGCTGGGCAGGGCTGCTATGCGCAGTCAACTTCGCCGTGGCAGTCGCGATGGTCGACGCGAAGCTCGGCATTCGCGGGGCATTTCCCGCCACCTGCCTGATACTGTTCGGTCTGCTCTTCGCTTCGCTCGGCTCAGGTCGCTACGCGGTGGATGCGATGTTCGGCGGAGGCCGCCGCTAGGGCTTCGCGGGCGTCTCGCCAGCCGGCTCCTTGGGTTTTCCGAACTTGCGCACGGCCAGCCATGCCGCTCCGGCGGCAGCTAGCAGCGCCGCGAGGCCGATCAGCCATTTCTCGAGCGCGCTCATCACGCGCGCGCCGCGGCCGAGCGAATCCTCGATCGCCCTGGTGCGGTTCTCGCGCCGCTGCGAGGCCGAGACCTCGACGAGCACGTCGACGGGCCGGTTCGCCAGCGAGAAGCGGTGGCGCGTGCCGTTCGCCGCCACTGCATCCGCCGACACTTTCAGCAACAGCCGCTGCGGCCCCGATTGGGTCGGCGTGACCTGCCACTGCCAGATTTCGCGGCGGTCGGCACCGAGCTTGCGGGCCGGATCGGGATTGCCTTGCAGGTTGATCGTGAAAGCCGTTCCGGTCAGCTCGGCGGTCATGAAGGCGCCTACCTGCAGGTTTCGCTCCTCGAGCCGCCGCCCCTCGCGCCGAACGTCCGCACGAACCTCTTCGCCGTCCTCCGCTCTTCCGACGCTCAACGTCAGGTCATAGGTAACTCCGACGGTCATCTTCGCCGGGGGATCGAACGCGAGCGTGCCCGGGCGCAGGCGCGCCTTCTGCCGGGTGAACTCGCGGCAATCGGCAGCGGACACGTCATTATCGACCGCGTCGCACGACACCAGTTCGCCCTCGCCGCTCGAACGCGCCACATTGTCCGATCGCACGATGGGGGCCCGTACGCCGGGCTGCCCTCCGGCGTGCGGCGCTGCCGAGCCGGCAGGCTCGTCGACCGCCACTGCGCCGTCCTCGGGAGCATCGACGACAGCCGGGGCCGGGTCCGGCGGTGGAGCGGTCGGAGCCGTATCGCCGGGACCCATAGTCGCGCTGTCGGTGCTGGGGTTGGGCGCTGACGACGGTTCGGGCGCCGCGCAGTGGCTGCACATGAAGGCAAACGGCAGCAACAGGATCACACGTCGCCGCATCATCATCTCCCCGGGATGCACGCAGTCGCGACCATTATAGTTGCACGCCATTGAAGGCTTCGGCGCGACCGATGTCAATCGGCACGGCTTCGAGGTGCTGGGGATCTTGAGGTTCCATCGGGGCATGGCGCGAGTGACGGGGCTCGAACCCGCGACCTCCGGCGTGACAGGCCGGCGCTCTAACCAACTGAGCTACACCCGCTTGAACCCAGGCGGGGCGACGCATGCCGCATATGGAAACCGCTTCGGTCGACCACGGGGACCCCAAGGGAGTCCCGCATGGCGCGAGTGACGGGGCTCGAACCCGCGACCTCCGGCGTGACAGGCCGGCGCTCTAACCAACTGAGCTACACCCGCTCTCGAAGCGAGGAGGCGGCCACTAACCCCGGCATTCGGGGGTGTCAACCGGATTGGTCGCGACTTTCGCGCCGTTGCGTCCGCCCCTCGCCGGGATCGCCGATCAGCGTACCGTGCTCGAAGAGGAATCCGGCGATGTCGGGCTTGCCCGCGGCGTCGAGCACAGTCTGGATGATGATCAGCAGCGGCACCGCCAGCAGCGCGCCGGGCGTACCCCATACCCAGCCCCAGAAGCTCAGCGAGACGAGGATCAGGATCGGGCTGATCGTCAGCCGGTGCCCGACGATCAGCGGCGTCACGACATTGGCCTCGATCAGATGCGCGCCGATCATCAACGCCGCCGGCAGCAGCGCCCACCAGATGTCGGCGAAGCTCATCAGCCCGCCCACGGCGAGCAGCAGCGCCGCCATCACGGGCCCGATATAGGGGATATAGTTGAGCAGCGCGACGATCCCGCCCCACATCAGCGGCGTCGGCATGCCGATCGCCCACAGCGCCCCGGCGACGATCAGGCCGAGGGTCACGTTGATCAGCGTGATCGTGCCGAGATAGGCCGAGGTGTCGTCGACGACATCCTGGATCACCCGCGCCGTCGCCATAGCGCCGCCGAAGCTCGCCCGGCGGGTGATCGCGTTGCGCCGAAGCCGCGTCCAGCCGGACAGGAAGAAGTAGATGACGAGAATGGCGAAGAACATCTCGATCAGCGCCGACGGCGCCGAGGTGGTGAACAGGTCGAACAGCGAGCGCGGCGGTGCCACTGCGATCGTCTCGGGCTGCCGCACCGGCGACGCGAAGTTGTTGAGCGTCCTGTCGACGAAGCGCTCGAGCCGCGAATAGAAGCGGATCAGCGGTTCGAGATTGTGCTGGATCTTCGGAATGCTCTCGGGCAGCCGCTGCATCCACTGCCATGCCGGGACGACGATCGAGGCCAGTGCGATGTTCGCCGCGGTCAGGAACAGCGTCACACAGACGAATGCCGCCAGCGGGGCTGGCAGGCGGTGCCGCTCGAGCCATTCGAGTAGGGGCACCAGCGCGATCGCGATGACCAAAGCGGCGGTGAGGGGCAGGAAGAAGGGGGATCCCTCGCGCAGTGCGAAGGGGATCGCGAACAGCAGCCCTACCCCGATCATCAGCGCCAGCGCCGCCATCAGGCGGTCGCGCTTGAGACCGTCGCCGAGATTCTCCTGCGGATCGGACGCGAGGATGGGCTCGCGCGGCGCGGCCGGCGGAATCCCGTCGTCGCGCTCGCTGCCGCCGCCCATCGCCCGGGGTTGGTCGTCCACCCTTCGTTCTCCTTCGCCTCCACTAGTACGCAGCGTGCGCGAGCGGAGCAACGCCAGTTGCGCGTTCGCCAATCCCGGCTAGGCTGTACGGATGGGCGACTTGCTGCTGGTGCTCGACGAAGGCACGACCTCCACTCGCGCGATCCTGTTCGCGCCGTCGGGCGAATGCCTCGGCAGCCACGCCGCCGAACTCACCCAGCATTATCCGGGGCCAGGCCTTGTCGAGCACGACGCAGCAGAGATCTGGGAACGCACCCTCGCCTGCGCGCGTGCGATGGTCGACAAGGCCGGCGGCGCCGATCGGATCGCCGCCATCGGCATCACCAATCAGCGCGAGACGATCGTGTTCTGGGACAAGGCGACCGGCGAACCCCTGGCCCCCGCAATCGTGTGGCAGGACCGGCGCAGCGCGGCGTTGTGCCGCCAGTGGCGCGAGGCCGGCGAGGAACCCGGCGTACAGGCACGCACCGGGCTGCTGCTCGACCCCTATTTTTCCGGCACCAAGATCGCCTGGGCGATGGCGAACTGGCCGCAGCTCCGCGAGGCCGGTGACCGGCTCGCGATCGGGACGATCGAGAGCTGGCTGGTGTGGAAGCTGACCGCCAATGGGCGCAGGGGCGGCCTCCACATCACCGACGCGACCAACGCCTCGCGCACCTTGCTGATGGGCCTGGGCTCGGGCGGCTGGAGCGACGGTCTGCTCGCCATGTTCTCGGCACCGCGCGACGCACTGCCGGAGATCGTCGACTGCGCGGGTCGCTTCGGCACGACAACATTGTTCGGCGGCGAGATCCCGATCTGCGGTCTCGCTGGCGATCAGCAATCGGCAACGATCGGCCAGGCCTGCTTCGCCAAGGGCGACACCAAGGCGACCTACGGCACCGGCGCCTTCGTCCTGACAAATGCGGGACCCACGCCGCCCGCGTCGAAGCATCGCCTGCTCGCCACCGTGCTCTGGCAGCTCGGCGGCCGCCGCACCTATGCGATCGAAGGCTCGGTGTTCGTCGCCGGCAGCCTGATCCAGTGGTTGCGGGACGCGGTCGGGCTGATCGAGACCGCGCCCGAGACCGAGGCGATTGCGCGCGCCGTCCCCGACAATGGCGGCGTCTATCTCGTGCCTGCGCTGAGCGGCCTCGGCGCGCCATGGTGGGAGCCGGACGCCCGCGCGGCGCTCTCGGGGCTCAGTTTCTCAAGCACCCGCGCCCATATCGTCCGCGCCGCGCTCGAATCCATGGCGCACCAGAGCCACGATCTCAAGACCGCCTTCGCCGCGGACGGCGCCGACTGGGCCCGCTTGCGCATCGACGGCGGCATGGTCGCCAATGACTGGATGGCGCAGGACCTCGCCGACATGCTGAACGTGCCCGTCGACCGCCCCGATTTCGCCGAGACCACCGCACTCGGCGCGGCGATGCTCGCGGGAGTGGGATGCGGGATGTTCGACGGATTGGAACAGGCCGCAGAGATGCGGGGGGCAGGAAGGACTTTCGAGCCCGAACTGGACGTCGAAACGCGTGAACGGCGCCTCGCCGGCTGGAGCGCCGCGGTTCAACGCGTCGTGCGCTGACAAGCCGCCCATGCATTTTCACCGGGGCTACGCTCTGCTCACGCTGGGCCTGTTCCTCATCGAGCTCGCCATTGCCCTGTTCGTGCGCGACGGGTTCGTCCGCCCATATCTGGGCGACACGCTCGCCGTGGTCCTCGTCTATGCTGCGCTACGCGCAGCATTCCGTATAAACCTGATCCACGCGGTCGCCACTGCCTTTGGCATCGCAGTGCTCGTCGAACTCGCGCAATTGATTGGCGTGCTCGACTTGCTCGACCTCAGAGGCTGCGCGATCGCGCGCACCGTGCTGGGCCACAGCTTCGAGACGAAGGATCTCCTCGCCTACGCCGCCGGCGGATTGGTGGTTCTTGGCGCGGAGCGACTGCGGGCGCGAGCTTAAGCCGCCGCCTCTCCCGCGAACAGCCCACGCAGCTCGGTCTTCAGGATCTTGCCCTGCGCGTTGCGCGGCAGCACGTCCTTCACGAACCGCACCTGCACCGGCACCTTGAAGCCGGCCAGCCGCGCGCGCACCCATTCCTGCAGCTCGGCCTCGGTGGCGCTGGTACCCGGCGCCAGGTGCACCACCGCGACAGGCTCCTCGCCGAGCGTCCGGTGCGGCACGCCGATCAGCGCGCAGTCGGTCACCGCCGGGTGCGCGTAGAGGACGTCCTCGACCTCGCTCGAATAGATGTTCTCGCCGCCGCGGATGATGATGTCCTTGGCGCGGTCGACGATGTAGAGAAACCCTTCCTCGTCGAGCCGGGCGAGGTCGCCGGTGCGCACCCATCCGTCGACAAAGGTCTGGGCGGTGGCCTCGGGCTTGTTCCAATAGCCCTTCACGATCATCGGCCCGCGCGCCCAGAGCTCGCCCACTTCGCCGACCGGCAATTCGCGGTCGCCTTCCACCGACATGATCTTGAGATCGGCGGTCGCCACGGGCGGACCGGCGCTGTTCGGCCGGGTCAGATAGTCCTCGCCCGAGTGACTGGTCACCGTCGCGGTGGTCTCGGTCATGCCCCAGCCGTTGCCGGGAAGCGCGCCGAACTCCTGATGGATGCGCTTGACCAGCTCGGGCGCCGAGGGCGCGCCGCCATAGGAGATGTTCTCCAGGCTGGAGAGATCGTAATGGGCCCGCGCCGGATGCTCGAGCAGCTGCCACGCGATCGTCGGCACCCCACCGGTGGCGTTGACCCGCTCGCGCTGGATGACTCCCATCGCCAGCTCGGGATCCCATTTGCGCATGAACACGAGGGTCGATCCCGATGCGACCGCGCCCATCATCGCCGCGGAGCATGCGGTGACGTGGAACAGCGGGATCACCAGCAGCATGACCTTGGGCTCGGGCATCGCCGGCGGCGTCTCGCCGCGCCGCAGCATCGTCCGCGCCGCGACATAGGCGCTCGACATGATGTTGGTGATGAAATTGCGATGCGTGCCCAGCGCGCCCTTGGGACTTCCCGTGGTGCCGCTGGTGTAGAAGATCGTCGCATCGTCATCGGGCGCGGCATCGGCGTCGGGGAAACCGATATCCTCGAGCGCGCCCCAATCGGCGGCGCGGCCGATCAGCGCCTCCAGCGCGGTGGCCGGCGGCTCCAGTTCGCCCTTGGCCCGGCTCACCACCACTTGTTCGAGGTCGGGCAGCTGATCGTAGCAATGCTTGAGCCGCTCGTGCCGCTCGCCGTCGACGAACAGAATCCTGGCGCCCGAATCCTTGAGCGCATATTCGAGCTCGCCGCCGGTCCACCACGCGTTCAGCGGCACCAGGATCGCGCCGATGCTGACCCCCGCAAAGAAGATCGCCGGCCATTCGGGCAAGTTGCGCATCGCCAGCGCGATCCGGTCGCCCTTGCGTACGCCCATCTCGACGAGTTTGCTGGCGATATGCGCGGTCGCGCGATAATTGCCCTCGAAGGTGACGCGCTCGTCCTCGTAGATCGTGAACTCACGCGCGCCATAAGCCCGCACCATCTGGGCCAGCAGCCGCAGCGAGGGCGGCGCGTTCTTCCATACGCGCGTCGGGACCCCGCTTATGTCCACCGTCTCCATCTCGAAGCGGGCGCCCGGCGCGGTCAGCAGTGCCTTGGCCTGCTCCAGCGACATTTTGGGCCATTCGGGGTCGAGCGGAACGATCGGATCGGGGGCCAAGCGACATCTCTCCATTTCATTTTCTGAACATTGGGTTTGGGCGCCGCCGCCCAACCGAATGCAACGTTAGTGTTGATTCGCGCCGCGCTCAAGGCAATAGGAGATGCAGGTTGCCGATAAAGCGCGACCGGGTAATTTCGAACGAGAGGTATGCCGCTCCAGATGCAGATGACCCGGCCCGGACGCTACGGATTCGACGGCTCGCGGCTCGCGCGAACCGATACGTTCCTCAAGGAGCGTTATCTCGACTCGGGCAAGCTGCCGCATGTGCAGCTGCTCGTCGCCCGCGAGGGCGAGATCGTGCATTTCTCGCATCAGGGCCCGGCGCGCGAGGGCGGCGCCCCGATCGACGAGACCAGCCTGTTCCGTATCGCGTCGATGACCAAGCCGATCACCAGCCTCGCCTTCATGATGCTGGTCGAGGAAGCGAAGGTCGGGCTAGACACTCCGGTCCACCATATTCTCCCTGCGTTCAAGGGCGTGGGCGTCTATGCCGGTGGCGGCGGCGGCGTGCCGTTCGTCACCCGCCCGACCGCCGAGCCGATGCGGATGGTCGATCTGCTTCGCCACACTGCGGGCCTGACCTACAGCTTCCAGAACCGCACCAATGTCGACGCCGCCTATCGCGAGTCGAAGTTGGAGAACTGGCACGGCAATCTGACGCTCGACGAGTTCGTCGGCGCGCTGGGCAAGCTGCCGCTTGAATTCTCACCTGGCACCGAATGGAATTATTCGGTGTCGACCGACGTCCTCGGCGCCGTGGTCGAGCGGGTCTCGGGCATGACCCTCGACCGCTTCTTCGCCACCCGCATCTTCGAGCCGCTCGACATGGCCGACACCTTCTTCCAGGTGCCCGAGGACAAGGTGGCCCGTCTCACCGATTGCTGGGCGCTCGACGACAGCGGCAAGCGCGTACTCTACGACCGCGGCGAGACGTCGGCCTGGTCGCGCTTTCCCAAGCTCGTGTCGGGCGGCGGTGGGCTCGTTTCGACTGCGCTCGACTATCATCGCTTCTGCACGATGTGCCTCAATGGCGGTGAACTCGACGGGGTCCGGCTGGTCGCCCCCAAGACGATCGAGCTGATGACGATGAACCACCTCCCGGGCGGTTCGGATCTCGCCACCATGTCGCGCTCGCTATTCAGCGAGACTACCAATGCCGGCACCGGCTTCGGCCTTGGCTTCGCGGTCACCACCGATGTCGCGCGAACGCTGATTCCCGGATCGGTCGGCGAATATTATTGGGGCGGGATGTTCTCGACGGCCTTCTTCGTCGACCCGGTCGAGCGTATCCACATGGTGTTTATGACCCAGTTCACCCCGTCGATGCGCTACCCGATCCGTCGCGAACTCAAGACCCTGATCTATTCGGCGCTGGCTTGAGCCCAGCGCCCTTCGAACCAAACGGAGAAACGAATGACTTCCCCCATCACCACCAGCCGTCAGGGCGACGTCCTGATCCTCACCTCGGATAATCCGCCGGTTAACGCGCTCGGCGCCGCGGTGCGTCAGGGGCTGCAGGCCGGGATCGAGGAAGCGAAGAACGACGACAGCATCAAGGCGGTGGTGATCATCGCCGCGGGCAAGACCTTCTTCGCCGGCGCCGACATTACCGAGTTCGGCAAGGCGATGCAGGAGCCGTCGCTGCCGGTGCTGGTCGATCAGATCGAGGCACTCGACAAGCCGGTGATCGCCGCGGTCCACGGCACCGCGCTCGGCGGCGGCTGCGAAGTCGCGCTGGCTTCGCATTATCGCATTGCCGTCCCCTCGGCTAAATTCGGCCTTCCCGAAGTCAAGCTCGGCATCCTTCCCGGCGCCGGCGGCACCCAGCGCATGCCGCGCGTCGCGGGCGTCGACACCGCGCTGGAGCTCGCCACCAAGGGCGACCCGATCTCGGCCGAGCAGGCCAAGGCCGTGGGTCTCGTCGATCGCATCGCGACCGAGGGTAACCTCCTCGCCGACGCCGTCACCTTCGCGCAGGAAGTGATCGGCAAGCCGGTCTCGCGTTCGTCCGAGCGTCCCGTCGAGGTCGATCCCGCCGTGTTCGAGGCCTTCCGCAAGACCAATGCCAAGCGCTTCCGCGGCATGGACGCGCCCAACACGATCGTCGATCTGATCGAGCAGACCGCCGGCAAGCCCTATGCCGAGGGAGTCCAGGCCGAGCGGATGGGCTTCATGAAGCTGATCATGGGCACCCAGTCCGCCGCGCTCCGCCACATCTTCTTCGCCGAGCGCAAGGCCGCCAAGATCGACGGCATCGCCGAGGATATCCAGCTGCGCGACATCAAGCGCGTCGGCGTGATCGGCGCCGGCACGATGGGCGGCGGCATCTCGATGAACTTCCTCTCGGCTGGCGTCCCGGTGACCATCGTCGAGATGGCGCAGGAAGCGCTCGATCGCGGCACCGGCACGATCCGCAAGAATTACGAGGCGACCGCCGCCAAGGGCCGGATGACCGCCGAGCAGGTCGAAGGCGCGATGGGGCTGCTCAAGCCGACGCTCAACTTCGACGATCTCGCCGAGTGCGACCTGATTATCGAGGCGGTCTACGAGAGCATGGACGTCAAGAAGGACGTGTTCGGCCGGCTCGACAAGATCGCCAAGCCCGGCGCGATCCTCGCGTCGAATACCTCGTATCTCAACATTGACGAGATCGCCGCGAGCACCAGCCGTCCGCAGGACGTGCTCGGTCTCCACTTCTTCTCGCCGGCCAACGTGATGAAGCTGCTCGAGATCGTCCGCGGCGCCGACACCGCCGACGACGTGCTCGCCACAGCCATGGCGCTCAGCAAGAAGATCAAGAAAATCGCCGTGATCGCCGGCGTCTGCTACGGTTTCATCGGCAATCGCATGCTGATGCCGCGCCAGATTGAGGCGAACAAGATGCTGCTCGAAGGCGCCACGCCCGAGCAGATCGACAAGGTCCATGTCGGCTTCGGCATGCCGATGGGCCCGTTCCAGATGGCCGATCTCGCCGGCGTCGATATCGGCTGGCACCGCGACCCAAACCGCATCGAGAATATTCGCGACGCACTCGCCGCCGAAGGCCGCTGGGGCCAGAAGAAGAGCGCCGGCTTCTACGATTATGACGAGAAGCGCACGCCGTCGAACAGCCCGCGCGTCGCCGAACTGATCGAGGAGTGGCGCGACAAGCTCAACGTGCCCCAGCACGAAGTGACCGAGGAAGAGATCGTCGTCCGCACGCTGTACACTATGGTCAACGAGGGCGCGCTGATCCTCGCCGAGGGTATGGCCCAGCGCGCGTCTGACATCGATGTCGTGTGGGTGTACGGCTATGGCTGGCCTCCGTATCGCGGCGGCCCGATGTTCTGGGCCGACACCGAGGGCCTCAAGAAGATCGTCGACGGCCTCGAGAAATACGGCTTCGAAGTAGCGCCTCTGCTCCGCGAAAAGGCGGAAAAGGGCGAGAAGTTCAACAAGTAACCCACCTACTCCCTCTCCCCTTCAGGGGAGAGGGTCGGGGAGAGGGGAAGTGCGACGCACCCCCGATAGGCCCCTCCCCCAGCCCTCTCCCCGCAAGCGGAGAGAGGGAGAAAGGAAAAGAAGATGGCAGAGGATCTTGAAACCTTCCGCGCCGAGACCCGCGCATGGCTCGAAGCCAATTGCCCGGAATCGATGCGCACCCCGATGCGCAGCGAGAAGGACGCCACCTGGGGCGGCCGCAACCCGGTCTTCGCGCATCCCGACCAGAAGCTCTGGATGGACCGGATGGGCGAACGCGGCTGGACCGTTCCGGACTGGCCGAAGGACTATGGCGGCGGCGGGCTCAGCCCGGCCGAGACCAAGATCCTCCGCGAAGAGATGGCGCGGCTCAAATGCCGCAATCCGCTCAACAGCTTCGGCATCTCGATGCTTGGGCCGGCGCTGCTGAAGTACGGCACCGAGGAGCAGAAGCGCGAGCACCTGCCCAAGATCGCCCGTGGCGAAATCCGCTGGTGCCAGGGATATAGCGAGCCCAATGCCGGTTCCGATCTCGCTGGCCTGCAGGCCAGCGCCGAGGATGCCGGCGATCACTATATCGTCAACGGCCAGAAGGTCTGGACCAGCTATGCCGATCAGGCGGACTGGATCTTCTGCCTCGTCCGTACTTCGAAGGAGTCCAAGCAGGGCGGGATCAGCTTTGTGCTGTTCGACATGGCCAGCGAAGGCGTCAGCACCAAACCGATCCTGCTGATCAGCGGCTATTCGCCGTTCTGCGAGACCTTCTTCGACAATGTGAAGGTCCCCAAGGCCAATCGCGTCCACGACGAGAACAAGGGCTGGGACGTCGCCAAATACTTGCTCGGCCACGAGCGCGAGATGATCTCGGGCATGGGCCTCGGCGCGCGCGGCGCGGACCCGCTGATCGAGGCCGCGCGCCGGGGCGTCGATCCGATCCTTCGCGCGCAGATCGCGTTGTTCGAGGTTCGGTCCAAGGCATTCACGGCGATGTCCGAGCGCTTCATCGACGAGCTCAAGGCCGGACGCGCCCACCCTGCCCAGCCATCGATGATGAAATATTACGGCACCGAGCTCAACAAGGCGCGCCACGAGCTGATCATGGCCGCGGGCGGTTCGGACACGCTCGAATGGGAAAGCGAAGCGTCGAACCACGGCGCCGCGCCCCGCGCCTGGCTGCGCACCAAGGCCAATTCGATCGAAGGCGGGACCAGCGAGATCCAGCTCAACATCATTGCCAAGCGGATTCTGGATTTGCCGAGCTGACCACAAAGCCCTCTTCCCTCCGGGGAGAGGGTTGGGAGAGGGGCAAGTACGGTGCCCCGTCGATAGGCCCCTCTCCCCGACCCTCTCCCCGGAGGGGAGAGGGAGAAGAAGAGAGAATAAGCAATGCCCCTCTATCTCACCGACGAACAGGCGATGCTCCGCGACACCGCGCGCGACTTCCTCGCCGAGCACGCCCCCGTCAGCCACATGCGCTCCCTTCGCGACGCCAACGACGCCACCGGCTTCTCGCGCGATCTGTGGAAGCAATTCGCCGAACTCGGACTCACCGGCATCCTGATCCCCGAGTCCGACAACGGCTTGGGCCTCGGCCATGTCGAAGCGGGCGTGGTGCTTGAGGAAATCGGCCGCAACCTGTCTCCGTCGCCGTTCCTCACCACCGCTGTCGCCGCGGTCGAGGTGCTTAAGGGCACGCCGCATGCGGCGCGCTGGTACCCCGGCATCCTCGCCGGCGAGACCGTCGCCGCGCTCGCGATCGACGAACGCGCCAAGCATGACGGCAAGATCGCGATGAAGGCCGAGCGTGCGGGCAACGGCTTCCGCCTCACCGGCACCAAGCAGTTCGTCGTCCACGGTCATGTCGCCGATCTGCTGCTCGTCGCCGCTGCGACCGACCACGGCACCACCCTCTTTGCCGTTCCCGCCGACGCGAAGGGCCTCACTGCCGACCCGCAGCGCCTCGCCGACGCCAGCCTCGCCGCTCGTCTGACCTTCGAGGGCGTCGAGCTCGATGCCGATGCCGTAGTCGGCGAAGTCGATCAGGGCGAAGGTCTCCTCGCCCGCCTGCTCTCCGCCGGCCGCAGCGGCGCCTCGGCCGAATTGCTCGGCGTCGGCGGCGGCGCGATGGATATGACCCTGTCGTACCTCAAGGAGCGCAAGCAGTTCGGCCAAGTCATCGGCAGCTTCCAGGCGCTCCAGCACCGCGCCGCGCACCTCTACAGCGAGATGGAAGTCGCCCGCGCCGCCGTCCTCAAGGCGCAGCAGCTGCTCGACGTCGGGGACGAGCGCGCCGCCGACGCGATCTCGGTGGCCAAGGCGATGACAGGGCTTGCCACCACGCTGGCGGTGCAGGAGGGCATCCAGATGCATGGCGGCATCGGGATGACCGACGAATATGATATCGGCTTCTACATGAAGCGCGCCCGGGTCCTTGCGGAGTTGTTCGGCGACAGCAATTTCCACGCCGACGCGGTCGCGCAGGCGGCGGGATATTGAACGTGGCCCGCCCCTCCCCCCTTGGTGATTATGCCTGAACCCACCCCCGCCGAGCTCGTCACCCAGCTCACCACCCTCCTCGATGTCGAGGAGATCGACACCGACCTGTACCGTGGCCCCCGCCTCCCCGGCGGCGTCGGCCGCGTGTTCGGCGGGCAGGTCATCGCCCAGGCGCTGCAGGCCGCGCAACGCTCGGTGGAAGGCGAAAAGACCGCGCACTCGCTCCACGCCTATTTCATGCGCCCGGGCGACGAGAACCACCCGATCATCTTCCGCGTTGTGCGCGACTTCGAAGGTCGCAGCTTCGCCAATCGCCGGATCATCGCGATGCAGAAGGGTCAGCCGATCCTCAACATGACGGCGAGTTTCCAGACACCGTCCGAGGGCCTCCATCACCAGGACGCGATGCCCGACGTTCCCGATCCGGATACGCTGCAGTCCGAACGCGAACTGCGCGAGCAGATCCGCGATCAGGTCCCTGAGAAATTCCGCCGCTTCTTCCTGCGCGCGCGCCCGATCGAGATCCGCCCGGTCAATCCCCGCAACTGGTTCGCCCCCGACAAGATCGCGCCAGCCCAGCATAGCTGGTTCCGCGTCGTCGCGCCGCTCCCCGACGATCTCGCGCTCCACCGCGCGATGCTCGCTTATGCCAGCGACATGACCCTGCTCGGCACCTGTCTGCTCCCGCACGGGGTCAGCTGGATGACCGGCGACGTCCAGACCGCCAGCCTCGACCACGCGATCTGGCTGCACGAGCCGTTCCGATTCGACGAATGGCTGCTCTACACCACCGACAGTCCCTGGGCCGGCCATTCGCGCGGGTTCAACCGTGGCAAGATCTATTCCCGCGACGGCCGGCTGGTCGCCAGCGTGGCGCAGGAAGGCCTGATCCGCTTGCGCAACGACCGCCACTAGGGGCAAGGAGCGGCGCATGACGACGCGCAGCTTCCCCTATGTCACCCTCGACGTGTTCACCGACACCCGCTTCGGCGGCAATCCGCTCGCCGTGTTCACCGCCGCCGAAGGCCTCAGCGACGCCGAGATGCAATCGCTCGCGGCCGAGATGAACTATAGCGAGACGACCTTCGTCCTGCCGCCGTCGGATCCCGCCAACACCGCCCGCGTCCGTATCTTCCACCGCACCGCCGAGATGCCCTTTGCCGGCCATCCCAATGTCGGCACCGGCTATGTCCTGGCCGGACTGCGTCCTGAAGCTGGCGACACGCTCCGTTTCGAGGAGATCGCCGGCCTCGTCGAGATCCGCATCGCGCGCGATACCGAGGGCAACGCGATCGGCGCCGAAATCGACGCGCCCCAAATGCTCCAGATCCTCGGCACCCTGCCGGTCGAGGCGATCGCACCTTGCATCGGCCTGACCGCCGCTGAACTCGTCACCGCTGCCCACATCCCGACCCGCGCCAGTGTGGGCGTCGACTTCCTGCTGGTCGAAGTCACCGGCGAGGCGCTTGCTCGGGCGCTCCCCGACATCGCCACCTATCGCAGCGTCGCCGAGGAGCATCTCGGCGCCGGCGACCGGCTGTCGATCTTCCTCTATGCCCGCGAGGAAAATCGCATCCGCGCGCGCATGTTCTCGCCGCTCTCCGGCACCTGGGAAGACCCGGCGACGGGCAGCGCCAACGCCGCCCTCGCCGCGCTGCTGCTCTCGATCTCGGGTGAGGACGACGCCCGCTTCGAAGTCACCCAGGGCGTCGAGATGGGCCGTCCGAGCAATCTTGCCCTCCGCGCATGGCGGACTGCCGACGGTATTCGCGCCAGCGTCGGTGGAAGCTGCGTTCCGGTCCTGAGCGGCGAGGCGCGGCTCTAGGGTTTCGGCACCACGCGATAGCTGGCCGGCAGATACAGGAATACTTCAGTCAGGCCCGCGCGCGACCATTGCACCGGCCGATCGAGCCCCGACGCCTCGATCGCGTAACCCGGGCCGAACTTCGCCGCCGTCGCTGCCGCCTCGACCGCGAACAGATCGATGATCTGTCCGCGATATTGATTGGGGTCGATGACGGAGAGCGTCAGGTCGCCGCTCGAGGCCATCTCCGCGCGCCCGACATTGGGCACCGAAGCGACGAATTTGGTGATCCGGTCCAGCGCGGCCTTGGTATCGATGCCCGCGAGCCGCACCTTCACGAGAAAATACGTCTGGTCGGTATCGGCCCGCCCCGCCGCGGACAGCGGCAAATTGGTGTAGTTGGACAGCGTCAGCGGCTCGAGCACCGTCTGGCCGGTCGACAACTCCACCCCCGATTGGGCGGCCAGGCCGATCGCTTTGCGGACCATCCCGAAAACTTCTTCGCGCCGCTTCGCGGCATCGCGGGTATCCCCTACCACCCGCACCGCCTGCACGGCATAGTCTGCCGACCGCCGCACATTGACCACCGATCGGGAGTGCTGCCCCGCGGCGTCGGTCACATAGCCCGCACGATACTCGCCGGCGACCACCACTTCCTGCGCGAAAGCGGGCAGTGCCACGGCGAGAGACATCCCGACGAACAGGGTTTTGAAAAGCATCCGCATATCCTCCGCTCAGTCGCGCGGCCGCACGGCATAAGTCGCCGGCAGATAGAGCACGATCTCGGTCAGGCTCGCGCGCTGCCATTGCACGGGGCCCGCCAGCCCGGTCACTTCGATGCCATAGCCTTCGCCGAACGGCGCACTTGTCGCGGTCGCTTCCTTGGCGATCGCGGCGATGATCGGCCGGCGATATTGTTCGGGGTCGACCACGCTCAGCGACAGCTCACTCCGTGCTTTGAGTTCCGCGCGCCCCACCGCAGGAACTGCGGCGATGAACTTGGCGATTCGCTCCAGCGCGCCCTTTGCGTCCATGCCGGCCGTCAGCGGGGTCTTGACGATGAAGGTGACAAGCTCGGCCTCGGACGCGTCGTCGTCCTCGCTCACGATCAGGTTCTTGTAATTGGCGAGCGTCAACGGCTCGATCACCATCTCGCCGGTCGCCAGCTGGACACCGTATTTGTCGGCCAGCTCGATCGCCTTGCGCGTCATCGAATAGATTTCGTCGCGCCGACGAGCCTCGTCGCGCGTGTCGCCGCCCACCGTCACCTGCTGGACCGCGAAGTCGGCAGTGCGGCGCAACGTCAGCGCAGCCGCGGGGAGGATGGCGAGGTCCGAGGCGCGGATACGATCCTCATCATCGTCGTTTGCAAGCTTGCGGAAGCCGGTGACGACGATCTCGTCCTGCGCCCATGCCGGTGCCGTGACGCTCGTCAGCAGCGCGCCGAGAATCAGTCCGCCGAAGATCTTTCGCATCGCTCCCCCCTCGTTCCGGCGGAAGGGTGCGGGCGATCCGCGCAGGTGTCAAACGCGGCTAGAATGCGGGCTTGCCGAACTCCTGCCGGGTCACTGGATGGCTCGACGAGAGCCCGCCATCGACCACCCATGCCTGGCCGTTGACGTAGCTAGCCTCGTCGGAGGCGAGGAACAACGCCACCCGAGCGATCTCCTCGGGCACGCCCGCGCGGCGCAGCGGATTGAGCCGGCCGAGCTTGTCCTCCTTGCCGACCTCGCGCGCATATTCGAAGGCACGCTGGGTCATGCCGGTTTCGATCAGCCCGGGGCAGATTGCATTGATCCGGACGTTCGATGTCGAGAGCTGCTGCGCCGCGGTCTGGACGAGGTTGATCACCCCGGCCTTGCTCGCCGAATAGGCAGGTCCCCCGGCGCCCGAACGCAGCCCGGCGACGCTGGCGGTGCACAGGATCGCACCGCCGCCCCGCTCGACGATCTTCGGGCCGGCATGCTTGATCGCCAGCGCCGGGCCGATCAGGTTGACGCGCAGCACCTCGGTCCAGAGTTCGACGCTGCTGTCGAAGATGCCGGCGGCGCCCCCCGAAATCCCGGCATTGGCGAAGAAGACGTCCAGCCCGCCGAAGCGCTCGCAGGCGGTGGCGACGAGCCGCTCGACATCGCCTTCGTCCCCCGCGTCGATCTGCACCGCCAGCGCGTCGCCGAGGTCGGCGACCGTCTCGTTCACGGCGTCGCTCCGATCGGCGGCGATCACCCGCGCGCCCTCGGCCGCGAAGGCGCGTGCCGAGGCACGCCCGATCCCCGACCCGGCGCCAGTGACGACGACGACCTTGTCCCTGAACCGCATCATCCCTCCTTCGTCACCTCGACGTGGCTGCCCGAACCTCGGCGGGTCAGGCGCCGGCCTTCTCGGCGAATCCCCAAGCCGCCGTCACAAGCCCGGGCAGCCGCTCGACCGTCCTGGCCGCCTGCGCGCTGGAGGCGTTGCCGTCGAGCATGCGTTTCTTGATGCCTTGCACGATGCCGGCGAGCCGGAACAGGTTATAGGCGAAATACCAATTGAGATCGGGCACGCCGTCGCGTCCCGTGGCAGCGCAGTAGCGGGCGACGATTGCCTCGAGCGTAGGGATCCCGGTCTCGGGCCCGGTCAGTCCCTGCACGCCGGAACGTCCCTCCGGCGCAGTCACCCAGCTCATCAGGAAATAGGAGAAGTCGGCGAGCGGGTCGCCGAGCGTCGACAGCTCCCAGTCGAGCACCGCGAGCACCTTGGGCTCGGCGGGCGCGAAGATCATGTTGTCGATGCGGAAATCGCCATGAACGATGCTCGTCCGCGTCTGCGCCGGCACCGTGCGAGGCAACCATTCGATCAATCGCTCGATCTCGGGCAGGTCGTCGGTCTGGCTCGCACGATATTGCTTAGACCAGCGCGCCACCTGCCGCTCGAAATAATTGCCCGGCTTGCCGTAGTCGCCGAGCCCCGCCGCCACCGGATCGATCGAATGCAGCGCCGCCAGCGTATCGACGATCGCCTCGTAGATCGCCGTGCGCTCCGCCGGCGTCTGGTCGGGCAACGACCCGTCCCAGAAGGTCCGCCCCTCGACCATCTCCATCACGTAAAAAGGCGCGCCGATGACCTCCGGCTCTTCGCAAAGCCCGTAAGGTCGCGCCACGGGAAAGCCGGTCGGATGCAGCGCCGCGATCAATTGATGCTCGCGCTCCACGGCGTGCGCCGAAGGCAGGATCGGGCCGAACGGCTTGCGCCGCAGCACATAGCATCCGCTTGCTGCGTCGATACGATAGGTCGGATTGCTCTGCCCGCCCGCGAACTTCTCGATGCTGAACGGCCCGACGAACCCCGAGACCCTTTCTGCCAGCCAGTCGCCCAGCTTGCTCTCGTCGAGGTCGCTCATGCGAACATGATGACCGAACGAACGCTGTGCCCGTCGCGCAGCTTTGCCATTGCCTCGTTGACGTCCTCGAGCCGGATGCGCTCGGCCACCATCGTGTCGAGGTCGAGCAGCCCATCGAGATACATTCGGACGAGCCGCGGCATGTCGATCGGGAAACGCGTGCTTCCCAGCAACGACCCCTGGATCTTCTTGCCGGTTAGAAACGTCGGGCCGGGCAGGCTGACATTGTTTCCCGGTGCGATCATGCCGAGGATCGTCGCGGTGCCGCCGCGCCGCAGGATGTTCCACGCGAGCTCGGCGGTGTTGGGCCGCCCGACTGCCTCGATCGCGTAATGCACCCCGCCGCTGGTGCGCTTGAGCACGTCCTTGACGATCGTCTCCGAACCCGGATCGAGCGTCTCGGTGGCGCCGAGCTTCATCGCCAGTTCGCGCTTCTCGGGCATCGGATCGATCGCGAGGATCTGGCCGGCACCCGCGATCTTGGCGGCATTGATCGCCGCCAGTCCGATACCGCCCGCGCCGATCACCGCGACGCTTTCGCCGGGGCGCACCCGGCTGTCGTTGAAGATCGCTCCGGCGCCGGTGATCACCGCGCAGCCGAGCAGCGCGGCGCGATCGAGCGGCATCTCCTTGCTGATCGCAACACAGGCATTCTCGTGCACCAGCATCAGCTCGGCGAATGCGGAGAGGTTGAGAAACGGTGCGAGCGGCGTGCCGTCGGCCAGCTTCAGCCGCGGCTCGGCATCGGCAGGCCGCCGCGTCGAGGGATCGATGCACAGCGACGGGCGCCCGGTGACGCACATCTCGCACGAGCCGCAGAATACGGTGAAGAAGGTAATGACGTGATCGCCCGGCCGCAGATGCGCGACGTCGCTGCCGACCGCCTCGACCACCCCCGCGGCCTCGTGCCCGGGTACCGTCGGCATCGGGTGCGGAAAGGCGCCGTCGACGAAGTGCAGGTCCGATCGGCACACGCCGCAGGCGCCGGTGCGGATCAGCACCTCGCGCGGCCCCGGCTTCGAGACCTGCACCTCGGCGATCTCGAGCGGCTTCCCGGCTTCGAACAGTACGGCTGCTTTCATCTCACTCCCTTCCAGCGTTCCTGCAAGCGCAGCAACCCAGAGTCACTTTTGGCATCGGTCGATCATCCCGGCCCCTGCTTCCGCAGGAGCCCGGTCAGCGGCTCACACCCACATCCCCGCTACTCACCCGATCCACCTTGAAGTCCCCGTACTTGCCGAACTCCGCCCGTGCGATCGCGCGGTTGTGGACCTCGTCGGGGCCGTCGGCCAGTCGCAGCGTCCGGATGCTCGCCCAATCGTGCGCAAGCCCGAAATCGCCCGACACGCCCGCGCCGCCATGCGCCTGGATCGCGTCGTCGATGATCTGCAGCGCCATGGTCGGCGCCTGCACCTTGATCATCGCGATCTCCAGCTGGGCGGCCTTGTTGCCCGCCTTGTCCATCATGTCGGCGGCCTTGAGGCAGAGCAGCCGCGTCATCTCGATGTCGATCCGGGCGCGGGCGATGCGCTGCTCCCAGACCGAATGGTCCGAGATCCGCTTGCCGAATGCGACGCGGCTGACCAGCCGCTTCGCCATCGCCGCGATCGCTTCCTCGGCCACGCCGATCGTGCGCATGCAGTGATGGATCCGGCCCGGCCCGAGCCGGCCCTGCGCGATTTCGAAACCGCGGCCTTCGCCGAGCAGCACATTCTCGACCGGCACGCGCACATTCTCGAGCACGACCTCTCCGTGCCCGTGCGGCGCATGATCATACCCGAAAACCGAAAGCATCCGCTCGATGCGAACACCCGGGGCGTCGAGCGGCACCAGAATCTGGCTCTGCTGGGCGTGGCGTGCGGCATCGGGATTGGTCTTGCCCATCACGATCGCGATCTTGCAGCGCGGATCGCCGACGCCCGAGCTCCACCATTTCCGCCCGTTGATCACATAATGATCGCCGTCACGCTCGATCCGCGTCTCGATATTGGTGGCGTCGGACGAGGCGACCGCCGGCTCGGTCATCAGAAAGGCCGAACGGATCTCGCCTTCCATCAGCGGCTTGAGCCACTGCTCCTTCTGCTCCCGCGTGCCGTAGCGGTGGAACACTTCCATGTTGCCGGTATCGGGCGCCGAGCAGTTGAAGCATTCGGACGCCCAGCCTAGCCGGCCCATTTCCTCCGCGCACAACGCATATTCGAGATTACTGAGCTGGGTGCCCTCGAAGGCGAAGCTGTCGTCGACATGGCTTTGCCCCGAGTGCGGCGGCATGAAGAAATTCCACAGCCCGGCCGCCTTGGCCTTGCCCTTCACTTCTTCGATCACCGGAAGCACTTTCCAGCGATCGCCGGTCTTCTGCTGGGCGCGATACTCGGAGTCGCGCGGGCGAATCTCGCTGTCGATGAACGCCTTCACCCGATCGCGGAACCAGGTTTCCCGCTCGCTCAGCGTGAAGTCCATCGCAGCATCCTCCAGTCTCGTTATCGGCCCTGCCTAGAACGTACCGCATATTCGGTAAAGGGGTTCGGCGCAGCGAAAAATCGGGACACGCACCTTCAAAAAACGCTTTGGTCGCGCCGCGAAATCGCTAAGCTGGATTGCAATGAATGCACCCGGAACCATCGACAGCGGCGGCACCAAGCGTTTCCAGGCCAAGCGCGACGCGATCCTCGCGGCCGCGGCCGACGCGATCAACCAGCAGAGCGCGAAGGGAATGACCTTCGCCGACGTCGCGCGCCGTGTCGGGCTCAACACCACCTCGGTCACTTATTACTTCAAGCGCAAGGAAGATCTCGCCGCCGCCGCCTTCGAGCAGACGCTCGACCGGCTCGATGCGATGCTGGAAACCGCGCTCGAGGAGCCGACTCCCGAAGCGCGGGTGGCACGCTACCTCAACATCAACATGGAACGGCTCGCGCGCATCCGGCGCGGTGACGAGCGCGACTTCGCGATCCTCTCGGACCTCCGCGCCATGGAGGAGCCGGTGAAGAGCCAGCTGCCCTCCGGCTGGCGCAACGTCTTCCGCAAGACCCGCAGCCTGTGGGGCAGCGGCGCCAGCCGTGCCGAGACCGACCTGTACGGCGCACGCGCGCACGTGCTGCTCGAGAACACCTTCTGGTTGACGGCGTGGCTGCCGCGCTACGAAGTCGACGAATATTCGCGCGTCGAGGCACGTCTGATGGACGTGTTCCGCTCGGGGATCGCCGCGCCGGGTCAGAAATGGACGCCCGAGCTGCTCGACCTCGTCCATGAGGAGCCCGAGCCCGGACGCGAGTCGTTCCTGCTCGCCGCGACCCGGCTGATCAACGAACTCGGCTATCGCGGCGCCTCGGTGCAGCGCATCGCCTCCGAACTGAACGTTACCAAGGGCAGTTTCTACCACCATCTCGACGCCAAGGACGAACTGGTGATCGCCTGCTACAAGCGCAGCTTCGACATCATCGCCGACGCCCAGCGCCTCGCCGAGAGCCATGAGGGCAGCCATTGGGAGCGGCTCGAGAGCACGATCGCGACGCTGCTCGATTATCAATTCTCCGAACGCGGGCCGCTGCTGCGCACCACGGCGCTATCGGGCCTTCCGCCGCACGTCCGCTCGACGATGATCGACCGCTCGAATCGGATCGCCCGCCGCTTCGCCGGCATGCTCTCCGACGGCATCGCCGAAGGCGCGATCCGCCCGATCGACCCGCTGGTCGCGTCGCAGGCACTGATGGCGCTTCAGAACGCCGCCTTCGACATGCGCAAATGGGCGAGCACCATGCCGCGCGAGAGGGCCGTCGCCTTCTACGCCTCCACGCTCGCCTTCGGCCTGTTCGACGATCGGGTGCTGAGGGACTGAACGGCGGCGGGCGAGTCCCTGGTCTAGCTCACCGGGTCGTACATGAACTCGCGGAGTTCCTGCGAGCAGCGGCAGGCTATGGCGATCTTCCGCGCCCATTCGACGGCATCCTCGCGCGTCGGCAATTCGAGCACGGTGAAACCGCCCTTCAGCCGGCTGCCCGGATGGATCTCCTCCGACGGCGATCCGTCGCTGGAGACCAGCACCGGATCGACCTGCTCGTTGATGCCGCCGGCGAACACATAGACCCCCGCCGCCTGGGCTTCCTCGATCACGGCGCGAGCCGCTGCGGCGACGATCGGGAACTCCTCATCGGTGAGGACCATGGCTTCGCTCGGAAAGGAGATGAGGTATTTGGTCATGCAGCGATGATGCTTGCTGGATCCGTCGTCCGCAAGTGGCCAGATCTGGCGATCCAGCCCGCCCTCAACCCTGCTGACGCGCCGGCTACCCGCGGCGCTTGAGCAATACTCCGGCGCGCCAATAGTGGAAGATTGCCCAAGGCGTCACCGCGGCGAAGACCAGCATCGACCAGCGCAGCGATTCCGCCCCGAGCGACGGTTTCAACAAGTCGCTGATCACTCCGACCAAGGTCGGCCCCAGTCCGAGTCCGATCAGGTTGATCACCAGCAAAGTGATCGCCGCCCACAATGCCCTCAGCCGGACCGGCGCCAACCCCTGGATCAGCGCGAAGGTCGGTCCCAGATAGCTGTTGGCGAGCAGCACATAGGCGATGTAGCTCGCGATCGCCGCCGTGGGGCTGCCGAGCAGGAAGAAGCCGAGGGTGAAGGGCAGCGCCAGCGTCTTGAGCACCGCGACCATCGTCGCCTGAGCGTGGAGTCCGCGCGATCGCGCCAGCCGGTCGGCAAGGCGCCCGCCGAACACCGCCGAAGCGGCGCCGGCCAGCCCTGCTGGTAGCGCGACGTAGAGGGAGATCTCGCGCACCGTGAAGCCGAGCGAGCGCACCATGAAGCTGGGTCCCCATGCGGTCAGGCCATAGCCGATCATCGAGGTCAGAGTGACTGCCATCACCAGATGCAGCGCCGGCGCATTCGAAAGGATCGAGGCGAAGCCCTGACCGAGCGACGGCATCTCGCCATGTCCGGCGGGCGCGTGCGCATCCGCCATTCCGCGTCGCGGCTCGACCACGACCAGCCAGACGATCACCGCCAGCACGATCCCGGGCAGACCGATCACCACCATCGCGGTGCGCCAGCCATAGGCGCTCGCGACCAGCCCGCCGATAAAGGTGCCGAGCGCCGCGCCGAGCACGACGCCGAGCGAATAGATCCCCATTGCCCCCGCCCGCTTCTCGGGCGGGTAGAGATCGGCGATGATCGAGTGGCTCGGCGGAGACGAACCCGCCTCGCCGATGCCGACGCCGATCCGTGCGACCAGCAGCTGGACGAAATTCTGGGCGAACCCGCCCGCGGCCGTCATCGCGCTCCAGATCGCGAGGCTCACCGCGACGATATTCTTGCGGTTGCTGCGATCGGCGAGCCGCGCGACGGGGATGCCCAAAGTCGCGTAGAATATCGCGAACGCGAGCCCGGAGAGCAGCCCCAGCTGGGTGTCGCTGAGCTGCAGGTCCTTCTTGATCAGCTCCTGCAGGATCGCGAGGATCTGCCGGTCCATATAGCTGAAGAAATAGGTGAGCGTCAGCAGCGCCAGTGTGAGCGAACGCCGCCGAAGCGCGAGCGTGTCCTGCGCGGCAGGATCGACCATCGCCGGCCCCTTTTACAAAAGGGGAGCGAGGCATGCCTCGCTCCCGTGCTGAGGTTCAGTAGCGCGTGCGCAGCGTGATGCCGTAGGTCCGCGGCTCGGCGAGATAGGCCGAGAAGAGCTGCCGTCCGCCCGGATATTGCGGATCGGTGAAGGGTGCGCCCGCCGCGCCCTCCTGGAACGGCGAGTTGAACGCCACCTGCGTGTAGTTCTGATTGAAGACGTTCTGACCCCAGAACTCGATCGACCAACGCTCGTTCGGCCCGCGGATGCCGACACGGGCATTGAAGATCGCGAAGCTGTCCTGCTCCTTCTGCGGGAACAGATCCGAGCCGGTGTTGTAGTCGTCGGTCAGGCGGGTGTCGAAATAGACCAGCCCGCTCAGCCCCGAGCTGCCGATGTCGGGCGTCCAGGCGAACGACGCGGTTGCGACGATTTCGGGCGCGTTCGAAAGGTTGTCGCCCGGCAGTTTGCGCAGCGCCTGGTCGAGCGGCGCGCCCGAGGCGGTGCCGACGAGTTGATCGCGATATTTGGTCTCCGCATAGGTCAGGCCCAGCCCGACGCGGATATCGCGATGCGGCACCAGCGACGCCTCGAGCTCGACGCCTTGCGAGAGCACGCCGTAGGTGACGTCGCCGGCGGCGCACGACCCGGTCGTAGCCGCGGCGGGATTGTAGTTCGCCGTCGCGGTCGGGAACCTGTTCTGGTCACGGTCGCCGCCGCCCAGGCTCGTGCTGCAGCCATTGACGTTCTGGACGAGGAAGACCGTGCCGTTGAACGTGTTGAGCTGGAAGTTTTTGAACTCCTGACGGAAGCCGGCGATGTTCAGGCTGAACGGCCCGGTCGAGTATTTGAGGCCGATTTCATAGGCGTTGACCGTCTCAGGATCGAACTGGAGATTGCCGACCAGCGCCTGCGCGCCTGCCTGGCCGCCGAACGGCAGGAGCGGCACCTTGAGCGCAGAGCGATCGAGGTTGAACCCGCCCGCCTTGTAGCCGCGCGAATAGCTGGCATAGACGAGCAGGTCGTCGTTCGCCTTGTACGAGATCACCGCGGTGCCGGTGAATTCGTCCTCGTTGCGCTCGTCGTTGATCGACACGCCATTGAGTTCGGCAGTGGAATTGCCCTGGCACGAAAGGCCGAGGATGCCGTCGACCACCGCGGTCAGCGATGCCACGGGGCGCAGCGGCAGCAGCGACGCCTGGTTCTGCACGCAGGCGACATTGTCGTTGCCGAACGTCGCGTCGAAGCGCTTGCGCTCGTTGGTGTAACGAAGGCCCAGGGTCAGATCGAGGCCCTTGGCGACATGGACGATGTTGTGCGTGAACACCGCCCAGTTGCGGCTGTTCTGGTTGTAGCGGTCGAGGGTCGAGCCGCGATTGTTGATCGCGTCGAGCCGGTCGATCGCCTGGTAGATCAGTGGCGACGCCGCGCCGAACAGCGCCGGACGCGCCGCGAGACAGCCCGCCGAAGTCGGCGAATACAGCGCCGCGAGACCGCCGCCCGAGATCAGCCGGCAGGTCGCGAACCGGCCATATTGATTGCCGAACCGCAGATTGTCGGTGACCGCCAGATCCTCGTTGGCGTAATAGCCGCCGATCAGCCAGTCGAGCGTCTCGCCGAACGCGGTGCCCTGCAGCCGCAGCTCCTGGCTGAAGGTCTTGAACCCGCGGGAGGAATTGCCGTCGGAGGCGCGGTAGAGGATGTCGACGCGGCTATAGTCGGTATCCGAGCCCTGATCGCTCGCATAATCGCGATAGCCGGTGATCGAGGTCAGCGTCGCGCCGCCCAGATCCCAGTCGACCTGGAGCGATGCGCCCCAATCCTCGGTCTCGCCATAATAGTCCCGCCCCGGGGTGATGTAGACGTCGCGGCTATAGCCCTCGGTGAACGCCGCCGCAGGCTGACCCAGCGCCTGGAGCACGCGGACCATGTTGTTCTGCGCCGGATCGTTGAGCCCGCCGATATATTCGTTCATGCCGCGGCTGACATAGGTCGCCGCGCAGCACTCTTCCTTGCGCTTGGTATAGTCGCCGATCAGCCGGATCGTCAGGTCACTTGACGGCTCGAACAGCAGCTGCCCGCGCACGAAATAGCGGTTGCGATTGTTGATGTCGCGATCGTTGACCACGTCCTGATAGAAGCCGTCGCGGCGCGAGAACACGCTGTCGATGCGCGCGGCGAGCGTGTCGCCCAGCGGAAGGTTGATGAACCCCGACGCCCGGATCTGATCATAGTTGCCGTAGGTGAATTCGGCACCCGCGCCATAGCGCGACGACGGCGCCTTGCTGACGATGTTGATCAGGCCGGCAGAGGCGTTGCGCCCGAACAGCGTGCCTTGTGGGCCGCGCAGCACTTCGATCCGGTCGATCTCGCCAAGCTCGTTGAGACCGATGCCCGAACGCGAGCGATAGACGCCGTCGATGAACACCGCGACCGAGCTTTCGAGGCCGGGATTGTCGCCGACGGTGCCGATGCCGCGGATACGGGCGGAGCCATTGGCCTCGCTGCCGGTCGACGAGACGAGCAGCGACGGCGCGACCTGATTGAGCTGGCGGATGTCGGTCGCGCCCGATTGCCGCAGCGTCTCGGCGCTGATCGCCGACACCGCGAGCGGTACGTCGGCGAGCACCTGCGCACGGCCCTGCGCGGTGACGACGATTTCGTTCGAGTCATAACCGTCGTCCTGCTGCCCGGCAGCGTCGGCGCCGGTCTGCGCCGCCGTATCCTGCGCGTAAGCAGGCGCTGCGAGCGCCATGATCATTGCCGGAGCCGCACAGGCAGACAAAAGGCGTAGCCGCATCATCATCTCTTCTCCCACCACGGGCCGGAACGCTTGATGGTTCCATACCCTACCCTCGAATAACAGCCGTTTCCCTAGAGGCCGTCAAGCATAACAAACGTTGCAAAGCGGGACTGGCTCTGCGGTGTTGCCCGATTGCACCAGTCGCGCGCCATGGTGCGCGGCAGCAAACCGCGTTTCGGAAACCGCCGGCGACAAGCTTGCCTCAATAGTTGTTGAGCCGCGCGAAGCGATCGCGGTGCCACGCGGCATTGCCCCACATCGCCTCCAGCACCCGCGCGCGCTTCAGGTAGAAGCCGGCGTCATGCTCGTCGGTCATGCCGATCCCGCCGTGCAGCTGGATCATCTCGCGGCTGACGAGATGGAGCGTGTCGCTGGCGACGGCCTTGGCGAGGCTGACTTCCTGGCTGACGTTGGCGCGGCCCGAATCGATCGCCTCGAGCGCAGCTTCGACCGCCGAGCGCATCAGTTCGAGCTCGGTGAACATCCTGGCCATCCGATGCTGCAGCGCCTGGAACGAGGCCAGCACCTGGCCGAACTGGACGCGCGTCTTCAGGTAATCGTTGGTCTGGGCGAACGCCGCCTCGGCCATGCCGAGCATCTCTGCGGCGAGCGCCGCGGCGGCGCGGTCGGTCACCTGGGTCAGCAGATCGGCACCGCCTTCAAGCTTCTCGGCCGGTGCGCCGTCGAACTTCACCTGCGCGTGGCTGCGCGCATCGGTCATCCGGCGCGACGCGCGAGTCACCCCTTCGTCGCCCGTCACCAGATAGAGCCCGTCGGTAGCCGCGACGACGAACAGCTGCGCACTATCGCCCTCGGCGACGAACTCCTTGGTGCCGGTGAGCCTGCCGCCTTCGACCCGGGCCTCGATCCGCTCGGGCGCGAAACGCGGGCCCTCGTCGATCGCCAGCGTCGCCACCACTTCGCCCGCGGCGATCCGCGGCAACCACGCGGCCTGCTGCGCCTCGGAGCCGCCGAGCAGCAGCGCGCCGGTCGCCGCCGCAGTGGCGGCCAGCGGCGTGGCCGCCAGGTTGCGCCCTAGCTGTTCGAGCACCAACCCCAGCGAGACATAGCCCATCCCGGCGCCGCCCTGCGCCTCGGGCACGAGAATGCCGGCCCAGCCCATCTCGGCCTGCGCCCGCCACGCTTCGGCATCGTAGAATTCGGCCGGCGCCGCGTCGCGCATCTTGCGGTACGCCGTCACCGGCGCCTCATTGTCCGCCCATTCGCGCGCCATGTCGCGCAGCATCGTCTGTTCTTCGGTCAATACGGCCATAGCTACCTCGTCGTCCCGGTGAACGCCGGGACCTCCCTCCACACGTCGTGCGCTCGACGCACGAGACCCCGGCGTCTGCCGGGGCGACGAAAATCACTGATGATCGAGCATCCCGAGGATGCGCTTGGCGATCACGTTGTTCTGGATTTCGGTCGAGCCGCCATAGATCGACACCGCCTTGCCGAAGAGCCAGGTGCGCACGTCCTTGAGCTCGTCCTCGGCAAAGCCCTCGCCTTCCCAGCCGAGCCCCGCCATCCCGCGAATCTCGATCAGCAGCTCCGAACGCTCCTGCATGATCCGGGCGCCGACATTCTTCATGATCGACGTGGCCGCCGACGGACCCTGGTTCGACTTGGCCTCGAGCGAGGCCCGCCGCAGGGTCAGCATGAACGACCGCAAATCCATCTCGTGGCGCGCGATCCGGCTCCGCAGATCGGCATCCGCAATCCGGCCCTGCGCGTCGACCCCCACATACTTCTTGGCGATCTGCCCGATCGGCGCACCGGCGAACATCCGCCCGGCGGTCGATCCGCCGCCCGAAAGGCTGCTGCGCTCGTGCTGGAGCAGCCTCTTGCCGATCGTCCAGCCCTGCCCCTCCTCGCCAACCCGGTTGGACTTGGGCACTTTCACGTCGGTGAAGAAGGTCTCGCAGAACGGCGACGATCCCGAGATCAGCCGGATCGGCTTCACTTCGACGCCCGGCGTATCCATGTCGCAGAGCAGGAAGGTAATGCCCTCGTGCTTCTTCGTCTTGTCGGTGCGGACGAGCATGAAGCATTTGTCCGCCCACTGGCCGCCGCTGGTCCAGGTCTTCTGGCCGTTGACGATATAATGATCGCCGCGGTCCTCGGCGAAGCACTGGAGCGAGGCGAGGTCCGATCCCGCGCCCGGCTCCGAATAGCCCTGGCACCAGCGCACCGTGCCGTTGGCGATCGCCGGGATGTGCTCGCGTTTCTGTTCCTCGCTGCCATATTCGAGCAGGGTTGGGCCGAACATCATCACGCCCATCCCGCCGATCGGGTTCCACGCGCCGATCCGCGCCATCTCCTCCTGCAGCACGCGCAGCTCGGCGCGACTCAGCCCGCCGCCGCCATAGTCCTTCGGCCAGGTCGGCACGCCCCAGCCCTTCTCGCCCATCGCCTTTTGCCAGGCATCCTCTTCGGGCGAGTTCTCATGCGGCCCCTCGACCGCGGACATCGCATTGTCCTTGCCCTTCAGCGAAGGTGGAAAATGCGCCGCGAGCCACTCTCGGGCTTCGGTGCGAAACGCGTCGAGCGGGTTCGCCGGCGCATCGATCTCGGCTGCAGTCCCCATTCATCCTCTCCTGCCGTGTTCGGCTCGATTCGAAGATGCGGTATGGCGGGGAGGCCGTCAAGACTCTCCTCGCCATCGCGGCCAAAGCGGAAACTGAATCCGTCGCAAAGCTGCGACTCATCGCGTCGACCAAGGCATCCAACGCGACATCGGCCTTTGACGTACCCTTATTGTTCCGCCACAAAAGACGGCAAAGGGGAGAAGCCGATGCCATTCCACCACCGCGCGGTGCCGATCGTGTTGTGCGCGATCCTGATCGACTCGATCGGCTTCGGCATCGTCATGCCCGTGCTCCCCCGCCTGATCGTCGAACTCGCGCAGGTCAGCCTCGAGGATGCGGCGCGGATCGGGGGCTATATGCTCGCCGCCTATGCGGTAACCCAGTTCTTCGCCGGCCCGATCCTCGGCACGCTCGGCGACAGCTTCGGGCGGCGGCCGGTGCTGCTCTTCTCGATGCTCGCCTTCGCCGCTGACTATGCCTTCATGGCGGTCGCGCCGAGCATCGCATGGCTGTTCGTCGGCCGGATGATCGCCGGGATCGCCGGCGCCTCCTACGGGCCCGCAAACGCCGTACTTGCCGACGTCACGCCCCCCGAAAAGCGCGGCGCTACCTTCGGGCTGATGGGCGCCGCGTTCGGGATCGGCTTCATCCTCGGCCCGGCGCTTGGCGGCCTGCTCGCCGGCTTTGGCACCCGCGCGCCGTTCATCGCCGCGGCGGTGCTCGCGGGAATGAACGCGCTGTGGATCCTCGTCGCGCTCCCCGAGACGATGCTGCCCGAGCGGCGCCGCGCCTTCCGTTGGGGCAACGCCCATGTCTTCGCCGCATTCAAGCCGCTGCTCCACGCCGGCAATGCCGGCTGGCTGCTGCTCGCCGCCTTCCTCTGGCAGTTCGCGCACATGGTATATCCGGCGACCTGGGCGTTCTGGTCCGAGATCGCGCTTGGCTGGGACGAGCAGGCGATCGGCTGGTCGCTCGCCGCCTCCGGCCTCGCCATGGCGCTCGTCCAGACGCTCGTCACCGGCCGCGCGATCAAGCGCTGGGGCGAGGAGCGGACGGTGGTGCTCGGCATCCTCGCCGGCGGACTGGTGTTCTTCGGCTATATCTTCGCGCGCGAAGGCTGGATGGTCTATGCGCTGATCCCGCTGAGCGCGTTTCAGGCGCTCGCTTATCCCTCGATCAACGCCTTGCTCTCGCGGATGACCGACGCCCAGCACCAAGGGGCGCTGCAGGGCGGAATGGCAAGCCTCAACAGCGTCGCGTTGATCCTCGCGCCGCTGATGCTGAGTCAGGCGCTCGCCTTCGGTGCGGAACGGGGTTTCCCCGCGGGCAATTTCGTCTTCGCGGCCTTTTTGGCGCTCGCGGCGCTGCTGATCGTGGTCTTGCGGGTCGTACCGAGGGTGCGCCCCGCCAGCGCCTAGCGCACCAGCGGAAAGCCCAGCGCGGTGTTGACGGCACCCTTGATCAGATCGAGCGCGCCGTTGATTGCCTCCTCCGCGGCGACCAGCCCGATCCCTTCGATCGTGCGCAGCACCGCGCGCGAATGCTGCATCTGGATCTCGAGATAGAGCGGCGCCTCGCGCGGCAGGATTTCGCCGTCGGCGACCATCTCGCCGATCTGCTTGATCGCCAGCGCGATCTTCTCGCCTTCGGTGCGCGCGAAGCCCCCGGCGGTCTTGCCGTGCCCGGCGAGCACGCCGACGATCCTCTCGGTGATCTGGCCGGCAAGCGCTCCGAAATCGAGGTCCATCGCCATTCTCCGTCAGAGCTCGCGCTTCTTGACCATCTCCAGCTGCAGGATCGCGCGGATGATCCCCTCGAGCCCGCCAAAGCTGTTCTCCATCGCCCGGATGCCCATGCAGCGCGCCGCCGCGGTCGCCTCCTGCTCGCGCTCGCGGTGGATCGTCTCGAGACTATCGATGCCGGCCTTGAGCGCGGCGACCTGATCCTCGGTCTGGGCGTTCTTCGCGATCGCGCTCACCCGCACCCGCAGATTGGCGATGTCGGCGCGGACCGTCCGATAGAAGCCGACATGCTTCGAATAAACGCACTCCGGCGTGCCGTGCGCATAGACCAGTTCCTGGTGGAAGGCGGAGAGCTCGCCCTGAATTTGGGTGACCATCTCCTCGGTGCGACTGTCATACGGCGCGATCAGCGTCACAGCGCATGCGGCGAGCAACGGCAGCAGCGCCAGCACCAGCGCGCGCAGTCCGAAGTGACGCCAGTGCCGGTTTCGTGCGTATGACTGCATCGAACGCCCCCTCGATCGCCGCGCCGCCATCATAGGACGCGCGCTGCCGCACTGTCGAATCCAATTCGAGCGGCGCTGCGTGCTTGTTTTCGAAAAATGCGTATGGCGTTCGCCGATCCGCTCGCTAAAGGTCGCGCCATGGGGGACGATATGACTGCCCGGGAAATGCTCGCGAGCGATTTCGCGGCGCTGCCCGATCTCATCCGCGCACATGCCGGCGAACGCGGCGACAAGTCCGCGATCCTGTTCGGCGATCGCGCGGTGACCTATGCGGAGCTCGACCGGACAATGGACCGCATCGCCTTCTCGCTCCAGCGTGACGGTGTCCGTCCCGGCGATGCGGTAGCGATCCTCGGCCCGTCCTCGCTCGATTACGCGCTCGTCTTTCTCGGGGCATTGCGCGCCGGCTGCGTCGCCGCGCCGCTTGCGCCCTCGGCCACCCCCGCCCAGCTCGCCGCAATGGTGGCCGATTGCGGAGCGCCGATCGTGTTCCACGATGCCGCGCACGACCTCGACGTGCCGGTGCGCAAGGTTGCGCTCGAAGCCCTCGACGCCTGGCTCGGCGAGGGTACGCCCGCGCCGGCCCGCGTTGGACCGCCGGACCCCTTCAACATCATCTACTCGTCTGGCACCACCGGCACGCCCAAGGGCATCGTCCAGCCACACGCGATGCGCTGGGTGCACATCGCCCGCGCGCCCGCAGGCTTCGGCGAGGCGGTGACGATGGTCGCCACTCCGCTCTATTCGAACACCACTCTGGTCAGCTTCCTGCCAACGCTCGGCTGGGGCGGCACCGTCGTGCTGATGGCCAAGTTCGACGCGCGCGAATATCTGGAGCTCGCCGACAGGCATCGCGGCAGCGTGACGATGCTCGTGCCGGTCCAGTACCAGCGGATCATGGCCGATCCCGAGTTCGATCGTTTCGACCTGTCGAGCTTCACTCTCAAGACCTGCACCAGCGCGCCCTTCTCCGCCGCGCTCAAGGCCGACATCCTCGCCCGCTGGCCCGGCCTGCTCGTCGAGTATTACGGCATGACCGAAGGCGGCGGCACGACGATCCTCGTCTGCAACGCGCATCCCGACAAGCTTCACACCGTCGGCAAGCCGATCGAGGGCCACGACATCCGTCTGATCGACGACGACGGGCGCGAAGTGGCGCAGGGCGAAGTCGGCGAGGTGGTCGGTCGTTCGGGCGCGATGATGACCGGCTATCACGGCCGCGGCGAGGCGACCGACGCCGCGACCTGGTACGACGCGGCCGGCAACCGCTTCATCCGCCACGGCGATATCGGCCGCTTCGACGAGGACGGGTTCCTTACCCTGCTCGATCGCAAGAAGGACCTGATCATCTCGGGCGGGTTCAACGTCTATCCCTCGGACCTCGAGGCCGTGCTCGCGCAGCACCCGGATGTCGGCGACTGCAGCGTCGTCGGCGTGCCTTCGGAGCAATGGGGCGAAACGCCGGTCGGCTTCTATGTCGGTGCCGGCGATCCGGCCGAGATCCTCGCCTGGTGCAACGCCCGGCTCGGCAAGACCCAGCGCCTCGCCGACCTTCGCCGGGTCGACGAACTTCCGCGCAGCGCGATCGGCAAGGTCCTCAAGCGCGAACTTCGCGAACTTCTATGACTCCCATCGCCGACATCCTCGCCGCCGCCGAGCGCCATGACGGCGGCTTCCGCACTGCGGTGCCTTCCGACTGGATGCAGGGCCGCACCGCGTTCGGCGGGCTTTCCGCGGCTTTGGCATTGCAGGCGGCGCTTGAGCTCGAGCCCGATCTGCCCCCGCTCCGTTCGGCCCAGATCGCGTTTATCGGCCCGCTCGCCGGCGAGATCTCCGTCACTGCCAGCAAGCTTCGCCGCGGCCGCAACGCCGCCTTCCTCCAGTCCGATGTCGGCTCTGAAGCCGGGCTCGGCCTCCGCGCCACCTTCGTGTTCATGGCCGCGCTTCCCTCGGCCGTGGAACATGATCAGGCGCGCCGTGCGTCGCTCGCGCCGCCCGCGGCAGACGCCGAACTCTACACAGGACCCGACACCTTCTTCACCGGCAACTTCAACTTTCTCGATCCGAAGCAGAAGCTCGGCGCGACCGAATGGCTGCGCTGGGCCCGGCTGCGCGCCCGCGAGGGGCTCCACCCGATGGTCGAACTGATGGCGATCGGCGATGCACTGCCGCCGGGCGCGTTCAAGCTCGCCGCCGAGCGCCAGACCCCGCTCAGCTCGCTGAACTGGCAGATCAACTTCCTCGCCGCCGACCCCGCCACGCAGGACGGCTGGTGGCTGCTCAACGCCGAGGCGGACATCGCCCGCCACGGCTATAGCAGCCAGCGCATGACGATCTGGAACGCCGCCGGCGAACCGATCGCCGAGGCGATGCAAGGCGTCGCCATTTTTGGCTGAACCGCATTCCGGCGCGACAATTTGCGACAACTTCCCGGCAGCCTGACAAACCCGTGCGACAGCATTCGCCCAAAAGGCACACCAGTTGCGGCACAGGCCGCTCGCCAGCTGGAGTTCGTGCCATGAAGAAGACCCTTGCCGCCGCGCTGCTCGGCGCCACCTTGCTCACAGGCAGCGCCGTGGCCGCGCCGCAGGATCGCCCGATGCGCGGCGACATGCTCGCCAAAGCCGATATCAACAGCGACGGCACCGTGACCAACGCCGAGTTCCTCGCCGATGTCGACGCGCGCTTCGCCAAGCTCGATGCCAACAAGGACGGCAAGATCAGCAAGGGCGAGCGCCCCGGCGGCGGCGAAGGCCGCGGCGGTCGGATGAAGGGCCGGATGATGAGCCGCATCGACGCCAATGGCGACGGGGCGATCTCGCTCGACGAGCAGCGCGCCCAGGCCACCAAGCGGTTCGAGCGCCTCGACACCAACAAGGACGGCAAGCTCGATCAGGCCGAACGCGACGCCGCACGCGAGCGGATGCGCGGGATGATGGAGCGCCGCGGCGGCGCCGCACCCGACGCCGACTGATCCTCTCCCCTTGCCGGGCGGCCTTCCCCTCGCCGCCCGGCACTTCTTTTCGTCACCGGAGTTGTTACGGTCGCAGCATGTCGGACGTCCCCCATCTCCTCCTCGTCGACGACGAGCGCTCGATCCGCGAACCGCTCGCGCAGTACCTCACCAAGCAGGGGTTTCGCGTGACCCAGGCGGGTGATGCCGAGGGCGCTCGCGCACGTCTCGCTGCCTATGCGATCGATCTCGTTATCCTCGACATCATGATGCCCGGCGAGGACGGCCTCAGCCTGTGCCGTCATATTCGCGAGACCAGCGAGACCCCCGTGATCCTGCTCACCGCGCGCAGCGAGGAGACCGACCGCATCGTCGGCCTCGAAATGGGTGCCGACGATTATGTCGTGAAGCCGTTCAGCCCGCGCGAGCTCGCCGCCCGCATCAAGGTGGTGCTGCGCCGCTGGACTGCCGGCGGCGCCAAGCAGCATGCGCCCGAGACCGGCAGCTTCGCTTTTGCCGGCTGGGTGCTCAAGACCGGAGAACGCTCGCTGGTCGACCGCGAGGGCGTGTCGGTCCCGCTCTCGACCGGCGAGTACAACCTTCTCCACGCGCTGGTGACGCGACCGCGCCAGGTCCTCACCCGCGACCAACTCCTCGACCTGACTCAGGGCCGCGAGGCCGCGGCATTCGATCGCGCGATCGACAATCAGGTCAGCCGGCTGCGCAAGAAGATAGAGCCCGACCCCAAGAACCCGACGCTGATCAAGACCGTCTGGGGCGGCGGCTACACCCTCGCTGCCGAGGTCACCCGGCTGTGACCACAAGCTTGTCGGGCGGTGGCGGGAGATGACCCGCTTTCTCCCCAGATCGCTCGCCGGGCAAATGGCGCTGCTGATCGCCGTCGCGCTGTTCACTGCGCAGGCGATCAATTTCGGGCTCGCGGTGCGCGACCGTGCCCAGTTCCGCCTCGCTCAGGCCACCCGCCCTGCGATCACTCGCATCGTCGACGCGCTCGAACGCGAACGGACCGGGGGCCGCCTGCTCGCGCCCGACCGCGGCCGCGTCCGCCGCACTACCACCAATCCGATTCCGGCCGGGCTCGAGCGCCGCGACGAAGTCGCCGCCGAGTTGCGCGGCCAGCTCGCCGAGGCCGGCATTCGCGTCGCACGGATCGACACCGGCATCCGTGCCATGACCACCGAGGAAAATCGCGGCCGTCGCCGGCCCGGCAGCGTCATCGTCATCGCGATCGAGCAGCCCGGCGCCGGCTGGCTGTCAGTGAACGCCCCATGGGCCAAGCCCGACCGGCGGCTGATCGCGGCGCTGATCGTCCAGACGCTGATTCTCTATGTCATCGTCCTGCTGCCGGTAATGTGGATCGCCCGCCGGATCTCGAAGCCGCTGCGCTCGCTCGCCAGCGCCGCGCGCGCCTTTCGCCCCGGCGACGGTGCGACGCCGCTCGAGGAGCGCGGCCCGAGCGACGTCCGCGCGGTGATCGCAGCGTACAACGCGCTCAGCCTGCGGGTGAACGCGATGCTCGACGAGAAGGATCGCATGCTCGGCGCGATCGGCCACGATCTGCGCACCCCGCTTGCCGCCCTCAGAGTCCGTATCGAATCGGTGGAGGACGACGATCACCGCAACCGGATGGCCGACACGATCGACGAGATGAACCGTACGCTCGACGACATCCTCTCGCTCGCCCGGCTCGGTCGCCCCAGCGAACCGCCGACGGACGTCGATCTCTCGGCGCTGATCGACGCGGTGGTCGAAGATTTCCGCGATTTAGGCCACGATGTCGCTTTCGAGGAGGCCGAACGGCTGCGCATGCATCTGCGCCCCGGGCTGATGCGACGGGCGGTGCGCAACCTGATCGAGAACGCGGTAAAATATGGCGGCGGCACCGAGGTCCGGCTCGTGCCGGACGCGCGCAGCGTGGCGATCGAAGTCGCCGACCGCGGCCCCGGCATTCCCCCCGACAAGCTCGCCGCGGTGTTCGCGCCGTTCACCCGGCTCGAGACCTCGCGCAACCGCGAAACCGGTGGGATCGGACTCGGCCTCGCGCTCGCCCGGGCGATCGTCCACGACGCCGGTGGCGAGATCGTCCTCGCCAATCGTCCCGAGGGGGGATTGCTCGCGCGAATCACCCTGCCGCGCGGCTGACCGGAGCGCGAACCTTCGCGCATCCGCGGCGTTGTCGCGCCATGTCGCGAATCGATCTCGACCTTGCCCGATAGATCGCCGTCCTTCACCCGGCTGATCAGCTACACCGCGGCGCGCAAGCCGAGCGCCGTCACGCGCTTCGGCGTCACCTCGCTCGCCGTCGCGCTCGTCGCGTGGGTTCGCAGCACGCTGGTGACCAGCCTGCTGCCCTGGCTGTTGTTCATGCCGGTGATCCTGCTCGCCAGCCTGATGTTCGGTCGCAAGGAAGGGATATGGGCGACGTTTTTCGCGGCAACCCTGGCGGGTGTCACGGTGGCGCCGCCGAACGAGCCCTATCTGCTCACCGGCAACCAATGGATCGCGACTGCGCTGTTCGTGCTGATCAATCTCGGGATCGTCGAAGTCGGCCACGAGCTGCGCAAGGCGCTCGCCCGCTATCGCGAGGCCGAAGCGCAACTGCGACTGCTCAACGGCGAACTCGCGCACCGGCTCAAGAACATCCTGTCGATCGTCCAGGCGGTGACGCTGCAGTCGCTCCGCCAGGCCGACGACATGCGTTCGGCGCGCGTGGCGATCGGCGAGCGGCTCGCCGCGCTCGGCAAGGCCGCCGATCTGCTCAGCGCCGGTTCATGGGAATCGGCGCATGTGGGCGAGCTGGTGCGCTCGGCCTTGTCCGCCCATGGCGGCGCCGGCCGGCGAATCGAGATAGCGGGGCCCGATCTTGTGATCCCTCCTCAACAAAGCATGGCATTGGCGCTCGCGCTCCACGAACTGGCCACCAACGCGACCAAATATGGCGCGCTCGCCTCCGAGGACGGCCGCGTCGAGGTCCGCTGGTCGATGGACGACTATGGTGCGACCTCGCGCTTTCGTCTCGAATGGCGCGAGAAGGACGGGCCACCGGTGGCGCCGCCGACGCGCGCCGGCTTCGGGACGATGCTGATCGAGCGCTCGCTCCAGTCCTATTTCAGAGGCGATGTCCGGCTGGAGTACGCGCCGGACGGCTTCCGCTTCGTCCTCGACGCGCCCCTTCCCTTTCCCGAGGCGCATTGATGGTACAGGCGCATCACCTCAAGACCGTGCTCGTCGTCGACGACGAAGCGCTGGTCCGTTTCGAGCTGGCCGATCTGCTCAAGGAGCATGGCTTCGCGGTGATCGAGGCGCAGGATGCCGATGAGGCGATCGCGGTAATGGAGGCCGACGCGCGGGTCCGCCTCGTCATCACCGACATCGACATGCCCGGCGCGATGGACGGATTCCGGCTGCTCCGCTTCATCCGCGAACGCTGGCCGCCGACCGCGCTGTTCGTGCTATCGGGCAGGTCCCACGTCAGCCAGGAAGCGCTGCCCGCCGAGACGATCGTGTTCAGCAAGCCGGCCGACACGCGACGTCTGCTCAGCGCGCTCGACCAGGCCGCGCCCTGATCCCGCCAAACGAAAAGGGCCGGAGCAACGCCCCGGCCCTTCTATCCTCGCGCTATGGCGCGCGTCAGCCGACGATTTCTTCCGGCTTGAAGAAATAAGCGATCTCGATCGCGGCATTCTCTTCGGAATCCGAACCGTGCACCGAGTTCGCCTCGATTGATTCTGCCAGCTCCTTGCGGATCGTACCGGGCTCGGCGTTCGCCGGGTTGGTGGCGCCCATGATGTCGCGGTTGCGCTGCACGGCGTTCTCGCCCTCGAGCACCTGCACCACGACCGGGCCCGAGATCATGAACTCGACCAGATCGTTGAAGAAGGGGCGCTCCTTATGGACCGCATAGAAGCCCTCGGCCTGCTCGCGGGTCATCTGGATGCGCTTCGAGGCGACGACGCGCAGGCCGGCTTCCTCGAGCATCCTGGTGACCGCACCGGTCAGGTTGCGGCGGGTGGCATCGGGCTTGATGATCGAAAAGGTCCGGGTCGCGGCCATGGCCGTGCGGCTCCTGCTATTGGCGTGGTGGAAAGTCGCGGCTCCCTAGTCCCGGCGTGCCACCGATGCAAGCCGGCCCGAAGTCAGGCCGCCTTTTCCCAGCGACCGGCATCGTTCTGCTTCCAATAATTGCGCTGAACGCCTTCGCGCTCGGCAAGTCCTTTCCATGCCGCGCGCGCCTCGGCGATCCGCTCCTCGTCGAAGAAGTGGAAGGCGCGGTCGAAACACAGCGCTTCCTCGCGCCATATGCCATCGACCAGCGCGATGTTGCGCGCGGCGTTGGCGGCCTCGGGCACATCCGCGATCAGCACCGGCTGGCGCGCGTCGTCCTCGCCACCGGCGAGCCCGTGCGGCAGGAAGCTCTCCGCCGCATAGGTCCACAGCAACTGATCGAGCTTTTGGCGTTGCACCGCGTCCTGCGCCACGATTACCAGCTGCCCGCCGGTGGCGAGCACCTTCTCGGCAATCTGTGGCAGCGCCCGTTCGAGCGGGAGCATGGTGAGATGATAGAAGTCGACCTGCATGGCCCCTGTTAGCGCTTCCGAGCGTTCGGGCCAACGCACGTGACGTTGCGATGCCGCAACCGCTGCGATAGGGCGGACGGCGCCGCGTGCCCGGGAGTGAAGTCAAAGGTGGGAATCGTCGTTACGCGCAAGGTCTTGCTGCTGTCGTCCGCGCTGGGTCTGTGCCTCGCCGCGCAGGCGCAGGCGCAGGAGACTGCCGATCCGCGCGGGGCGCCGTCGCGCCAGCCCGATCTGCCGCAGACGCCGCCCAGCCCCGAGCTGCAGGATCGCGGTACCGCGATCCCGCCGCCCTCGACCGAGGCAAGCACGGCCAATCCCGAGGAGGTCCAGTTCACCGCCGACCAGCTCGATTACGACTACGAAAACGACGTCGTCACCGCGAGCGGCGACGTCCGCCTGTTCCGTCGTAGCGATCGGCTTCGCGCCGACCGGATCGTCTGGAACCGCACGACCGGGCAGGTCGTCGCCGAAGGCAACATCGTCATCGTCAATCCCGAGGGCGATGCCGCTTATGGCGATCGCATCGAGCTGACCGACACGCTCAAGGATGGCGCCGTCGAGAACATGCTCGTCGTTCTCGAGGCCGGCGGCCGCATCGCCGCCCAGCGCGGTGTCCGCGCCGACGGAGTCATCACCGTCGAGAACGCTGCCTACACCCCCTGCGCGGTGACCGACTCGGAGGGATGCCCCAAGGAGCCGTCGTGGAAGATCACTGCCCGGCGGGTGGTCTACGATCCGAGCAAGAAGCGGATTCGCTATACCGGCGCGCGCATTTCGGTGTTCGGCTTCGCGACGATCCCGCTGCCGGCCTTCTCGCACCCGGTGGGGGGGACCAGCGACGATGGTTTCCTCACCCCCGACGTCCGCTACGATCGCACCAACGGCTTTCAGATCGCACTGCCCTATTATTTCAGCTTCGCGCCTAATCGCGACCTGACCGTCACGCCGCGCGTCTTTACCGATACGTTGCCGATGCTGCAGGGCGAGTATCGCGCGCTGGAAAGCTTCGGCGCCTACCGCGTGACCGCTTATGGCACCTATAGCCGCCGTGCCGACGATTTGCTGGTGCCGGTCACCCCGTCCACTTCGAGCAACGACTTCCGCGGCTATCTCGACGCGGTCGGCCGCTTCCAGCTCTCGCCCGAATGGAGCGCAAGCACTTCGCTCCGCCTCACCACCGACCGCACCTTCCTGCGCCGCTACGACATCTCGCGCGATGACCGGCTGCGGAACAATCTTCGCGTCGAGCGGATCGACGAGGACAGCTATTTCTCGTTGAACGCCTGGGCGGTGCAGACACTGCGCGCCGGCGAGCGGCAGGGATTGCAGCCGTTCGTGCTGCCCGAACTCGACTATCGCCGGCGAATGGACGACGGGCTGATCGGCGGCCGTTTCGAGTTCCAGCTCAACACTCTCGCGCTCGGCCGCTCGGACGGTCAGGACTCGCAGCGCGCCTTCGCCAGCGCGCGCTGGGACCTCCGCAAGCTGACCAATTGGGGGCAGGAAGTCATCTTCACTGCCTATGGCCGCGCCGACGCCTACAACACCCACGACACGCTGCTGACGACAGTGCCGAGCTATCGCGGCAATGAGGGCTTCCAGTTCCGCGGCATCGGCGCCGCGGCAGTCGACGTCAAATGGCCGCTCGTCGGCGAGTTTCTCGGGGGCAGCCAGCGCATCACGCCGCGCGTGCAGGTGGTCGCCGCCCCGCGCCTCGCCAATCTCGCCGTGCCCAACGAGGACGCGCGCGCCGTCGACCTCGAGGATTCTAACCTCTTCGCGCTCAATCGCTTCCCGGGCTATGACCGGTTCGAGGATTCGACCCGCTTCACCTGGGGCGTCGATTATTCGCTCTACCTGCCCGGCTTCAGCATCGACGCCAATGTCGGCCAGAGCTATCGCCTCACCTCGCGGCCGACGATCTTTCCCGACGGGACGGGATTGACCGATCGCGTCTCCGACATCGTCGGGCGCACCGTGGTGCGCTTCCGCGATTTCGTCAGCTTCACGCACCGCTATCGCCTCGACAAGGACGGCCTCGCCTTCCGGCGCAACGAGATCGACGCGACGCTCGGCTCGCGCAGCACCTATCTCCAGCTCGGCTATCTGCGGCTCAACCGCAACATCGGCGCCTCGCTCGAGGATCTGCAGGACCGCGAGGAAGCCCGCATTGGCGCCCGCGTGCAGATCGCGCGCTTCTGGTCGGTCTCGGGCGCGACGCTGATCGATCTCACCGATCGCGAAGAAGACGTGCTGTCCCAATCCGACGGGTTCGAGCCCGTTCGTCACCGTCTCGGCGTGACCTACGAAGACGATTGCCTTCGCCTTGGGCTAACGTGGAAGCGCTATTACGAGACGACCGGCGATGCGCAGCGCGGCAACAGCTACCTTTTGTCGCTGGCATTCAAGAATCTGGGGCGCTAGCGTCGCTCCGGGCGGGGCGTAACCGAATCCCGTCAAGCCTTGGTTCAGGCACAATTGGCGAGTATGCGCCACGATCTCCCGAGATGGATGAGGGTACGGCTCCACGTGAACATGGGTGTTGCAAAGGCGGTCCGCTTCGGCCGCAAGACTATTCTGGCGCTCGGCCTCGCCGGCGTCGCCTCGATCGCGCTGGCGCAGACCGTCCCCGATCAGCAGGTGCCGAGCACCGGCCTTGATCTTCCTGCCAATTTTCAGCTCTTCGGCAAGAGCGATCCGAACATCCGCAAGCCAACGGCGATCGTCAACGACGCGGTGATCACCGGCACCGACGTCGATCACCGTGTCGCGATGGTCATCGCGATCAGCAAGCTCAACCTCAAGCCTGAGGAGCGCGACCAGCTGCGCGTGCAGATGCTGCGCCAGCTGATCGACGAGACGCTGCAGATCCAGGAGGCCAAGGCCAACGAGATCACTGTCGATCCCAAGGAGATCGAATCGAGCTTCGGCCGCGTTTCGCGCAACTTCCAGCGTACGCCCGAGCAGATGCGCGCCTGGCTCAAGGAAGTCGGCGCTTCGGAGCGGACGCTCCGCCGCCAGATCGAGGCGGACATCGCTTGGAACCGCCTGCTGCGCCGCCGCGTCAACATCAACGTCGGCGAGGCCGAGGTGAAGGCGATGATCGAGCGGATGAAGCAGGCCAAGGGCAGCGACGAGTACCACGTCTACGAAATCTACATGAACGCTACGCCCGATCGGGCGCAGGAAGTTCATGCCGGCATGCAGCGGATGATCCAGCAGATGCGCGAAGGCGCTCCGTTCGATTATCTGGCGCGCACCTATTCGGAAGCTTCGACCAAGTCCGTCGGCGGTGATCTCGGCTGGGTGCGCCCGTCGATGCTGCCCGAGCAGCTCGCCACCGCGGCGCAGGAAATGCAGTCCGGTCAGGTCGCGGGTCCGATCCAGCTCTCGACCGGCTTCTCGATCCTCTATCTCGCCGAGAAGCGTAAGGTGCTGACCGCCGATCCGCGCGACGCCAAGCTCAGTCTGCGTCAGGTCGCGATCAACTTCGCCAAGGGCACCACCGAGGCGCAGGCGACTGCCCGCGCCGGCGAGTTCGCCGCGGCGACCCGTGCGATCAAGGGCTGCGGCGACGTGGCGAGCGTTGCCCAGGCACAGAGCGCCGAGGTGGTCGATCGCGACGGCATCGCGATCAAGGAGCTTCCACCCGCGCTGCAGAACATGATCCTGCCGCTGCAGGTCGGCCAGGTCACGCAGCCCTTCGGCTCCGTCGAGGACGGCGTCCGCGTGCTCGTGCTGTGCGGCCGCGACGATCCCAAGGAGGCGAACGAGCCTTCGGTCGAGCAGGTTCAGGAGCGGCTCGAGGAAGAGCGCACCAATCTCCGCGCGCAGCGCATTCTGCGCGACCTGCGCCGCGACGCGCTGGTCGAATATCGCTGAGGCAATGCCGGCGCCGCTCGCCATCGCGATGGGCGATCCGGCGGGCATCGGCCCGGAGATCGCCGCGAAGGCGTGGAGTGCCCGTGAACTCCACGCGCTCGCTCCCTTCTTTGCGGTCGGCGATCCGCGAGCAGTGGCAAAGGTCTGGGACGGCCCGATTGCCCGGATAGGAAACCCTTCGGAAGCGATCGACGCCTTTGGCGAGGCGCTTCCGGTCATCGTCATCGGCGACGGCAACGAAGTGACTCCGGGCGCGCCGGACGTGGAGAGCGCGCGCACCGCGCTGCAGTCGCTCGAACTCGCCGCCGGGCTGACTCGCTCGGGCGCGGCGAGCGGGCTGGTGACCGGCCCGGTTTCGAAGGTTCAGCTCTACCGCATCGGGTTCACGTACCCCGGTCAGACCGAGTTCGTCGCCGAGCGCTGCGGCGTCGCGAGCGACAACACCGTGATGATGCTCGCCGGCCCGACGCTGCGGGTGGTGCCGATCACCGTGCACGTGGCGCTGGCCGACGTGCCGGGACTGATCTCGCAGGAGCTGATCGTCGCCAAGGCCCGCGTCACTGCGCGCGGCCTCACGCGCAATTTCGGCATCGAGAAGCCGCGCCTCGCTTTTGCCGGGCTCAACCCGCATGCCGGCGAAAGCGGTGCGATCGGACGCGAGGAGATCGACATCCTCGTCCCGGCGATCGAGCAATTGCGCAGCGAAGGCATCGACGCGGTCGGCCCGTTCGCCGCCGACACGATGTTCCATGCGCGCGCCCGCTCTGGCTATGACGCGGCGCTCTGCCTCTATCACGATCAGGCGCTGATCCCGATCAAGACCCTCCATTTCGACGATGGCGTCAACACCACCCTCGGCCTGCCGATCGTCCGCACCTCGCCCGATCACGGCACCGCCTTCGGTATCGCCGGCCGCGACGAAGCCAATCCAGGCGCGATGATTGCGGCGATCCGCATGGCGGCGGCGCAGGCCGAGCGCCGCGCAGAAGCGGCTCTAGCCTGATCGTGACCGAACTGCCGCCGCTACGGGACGTCATTCGCAAACATGGTCTCAGCGCAAGCAAGGCGCTGGGACAGAATTTCCTGTTCGATCACCAGCTGCTCGCCCGCATCGCCAGGGTGCCGGGCGATCTTGAGGGCGCCGAGGTGTTCGAAGTCGGACCCGGCCCCGGCGGGCTCACTCGCGCGCTGCTCGAGGGCGGCGCGTCGGTGACGGCGGTCGAGCGCGACCGGCGCTGCATCCCGGCGCTGGAGGAACTCGGCACCTTCTTCCCGGGCAAGCTGCGCGTCATCGAAGGGGATGCGCTCGAAGTCGATGCTCCAGCCCTGTTCGCCGGCAAGCCGCACATCGTCGCCAATCTGCCGTACAATGTCGGCACCGCATTGCTGGTCGGCTGGCTGTCCGCCGCCTGGGAGCCGTGGTGGGCGAGCCTGACGCTGATGTTCCAGAAGGAAGTCGCCGAGCGTATCGTCGCACCGCACGGGTCGGAGGCCTATGGCCGGCTGGCGGTGCTGGCGCAGTGGCGCTCGACGCCGCGGATCGCGATGACCGTCCACCGCTCGGCCTTCACGCCGCCGCCCAAGGTGATGTCGGCGGTGGTCCACATCGTCCCCGCCGCAGCGCCCGAAGGGGTTCGCCTCGAACGGCTCGAGGCGCTGACCGGCGCCGCGTTCGGCCAGCGCCGCAAGATGTTGCGGCAGAGCCTCAAGGGCGTGCCCGGGGCGCTTGCGGCAATGGAACAGCTCGGCATCGACCCGAGCCGCCGCGCCGAGACGGTGTCGGTCGCCGAATATATCGCGCTGGCAAGGGCCCTGGGTTAGGGCTTGGCGGGCGCCGGCCTGGCCGGCTCGACCTGCGCGGTCGCAGTCACCGGCGGGCCCTTGGCGATGACCGCGGCCAGCTGGGTGGCATCGCCGCAATCGCCGCCGCACGCCGCCTTGAGCTTGGCGAGATTCTCCTTCGCCTTGGCGGTCGCGCCCTTGGCGACCAGCGCCTCGCCCTGCCCGCGCAGCGCGGCGACGTCGTTGGGCTCGAGAGCCAGCGCCTCGTTGTAGAAGCGGATCGCCTTGCCCGGCAGCCCGCGCGTGCGGGCGATCTCGGCGAGCACGAGGAACGCCTCGCGGTTGCGCGGATCGACCGCCAGCGCGCTTTCCAGCGCGTCCTGCGCGCCATCGAGATTGCCCGCAGCCCGCGCGGTCTTGCCCTCCTGCAGCAGCGCGAGCGACTTGGGATCGATCTGATCGTCGGGGCGCTGCGCCATCAGCGACGTGGAAACCGAAACCAGCATCAGCGCGACGGCCGCCGAAAGCGCAGTGATCCGCATGAAAATCTCCGAAACTGAGGCGCGTAGGGCTATCATGGTCGGATCATCTTCGCGACAAAAAAGCCGTCGGTCGAGTCCCGCAGCGAGGTGAGCCGAACCCCGGCGCCGCGCTGCGTGCCCGCGCCGATGCCCAGCGGGGCCGCGGTCCAGCCGGGATGGCGGGCGAGGAACGCCTCGGCCTGCCCCGCCCCTTCGGCGTCGAGCAGCGAGCAAACGATGTGCACCAGCGCCCCGCCCGGCCGGACGAGAGCCGCGGCAATGTCGAGCAGGGCCGCCTGCGTCGCGACATAGCGCTCGAGCCGCTGCGGCGTCAGCCGCCAGCGCGCCTCGGGGTTGCGCCGCCACGTCCCGGTGCCCGAGCAGGGCGCATCGACCAGCACGATATCGGCGCGGCCATGCTGGTCGGCGAGCATCGCCGCCTCGCGGCCGGGATCGAGCAGCCGCGTCTCGACGATCGTCACGCCTGCCCGTTCGGCCCGGGGCAGCAGCCGCGACAGCCTTGGGCGATCGATATCGCATGCCAGAATCGATCCCTGGTTCGCCATCGCCGCCGCGAGCGCGAGCGTCTTGCCGCCACCGCCGGCACAGAGATCGACAACATGCTGGCCGCGCTCCGCACCAGCGGCAAGGCTGACGCGCTGGCTGCCCGCATCCTGCACTTCGAGCTGCCCGTCCCGGTATTCGGCAAGCTGTTCGACAGAGGTATCCGGAGCAAGGCGCAACCCCGCCGTAAGCCCGGAGAGCGGCGCGGCGCCCGGTATCGCGCGCGCTATCGCCACCGGCTCGGCCTTGAGCGTGTTGATCCGGACATCGAGCGGCGCCCGTTCGAGCAACGCCGTCTGCTCGTCCCTGCCGAGTCCCGATGCGGTCAAAGCATCGCCAAGCCACTTCGGGACCAGCCCGGCCTCGGCTGCGGGCTCCGCCGGGTCTATCGGCGCCGGTCCATAAGGCGATCCGTCGAACGCCGCCGCCAGTTCGGGGCGCGCCTTGACCAGCGCCAGCATCGCCGCGCGCCCGCTCTCGGGCCGTTCGCCGAGCATGCGAATAGCGTCATAGACAAGTTCGCGGATCGCGCGGCGGTCCTTCGATCCCGCGTAGCGTCGCTCGGCGAACCAGCGCGCGATCAGCGTATCCGCCGACGCGCCCTGATCGCGCGCGGCGACGATGATCCGGTCGAGCAGCTCGATCGCCGCCTGCATGCGCGCGGCCGGCGTCATGGCTCAGCGCGTCGGATAGTTCGGGGCCTCGCGGGTAATCGTCACGTCGTGGACATGGCTTTCCTTCAGCCCGGCATTGGTGATCCGGACGAAGCGCGCCTTTTGCTGGAACTCGGCGATCGTCGCCGCGCCGACATAGCCCATCGATGCCTTCACGCCGCCGACCAGCTGGTGGATCACGTCGCGCGCCGCACCCTTGTACGGCACCTGCCCCTCGATCCCCTCGGGAACGAGCTTGAGCTGGTCCTTGATGTCCTGCTGGAAATAGCGGTCGGCCGAGCCGCGCGCCATCGCACCGACCGAGCCCATGCCGCGATAAGATTTATAGGCGCGCCCCTGGTACAGGAAGGTCTCCCCCGGCGCCTCTTCGGTGCCGGCGAGCAGCGAGCCGACCATGCAGGTGGACGCACCCGCGGCAAGCGCCTTGGCGAGATCGCCCGAAGTCCGCAGGCCGCCATCGGCGACCACGGGCACGCCGGACTTCGCGGCTTCGTTCGCAGCTTCCATCACGGCGGTGAGCTGCGGCACGCCGACGCCCGCCACGACGCGGGTCGTGCAGATCGAACCGGGGCCGATCCCCACCTTCACGCCGTCCGCGCCCGCACCGATCAGCGCGCGCGCCGCTTCGGCCGTGGCGATGTTGCCGGCGATCACCTGAACCCGATTCGAGAGCTTCTTCACGCGCTCCACCGCGCGCGACACTTCCTTGTTGTGGCCGTGTGCGGTGTCGATCACGATCAGGTCAACTTCGGCGTCGACCAGCGCTTCGGTGCGCGCAAACCCCTTATCGCCGACGGTGGTCGCGGCGGCGACGCACAGCCGTCCGGCAGGGTCCTTGGTGGCGTTCGGATAGGTGACCGCCTTCTCGATGTCCTTGACGGTGATCAGCCCGACGCAGCGATAATCCTCATCGACCACGAGCAGCTTCTCGATCCGGCGCTGGTGCAGCAGCCGGCGCGCCTCGTCCTGGCTCACCCCCACCTCGACCGTGGCGAGATTCTGATGGGTCATCAGCTCGGATACGGGCTGGTTGGGATTGCCGGCGAAGCGGACGTCGCGGTTGGTGAGAATGCCGGCAAGCCTGCCCGACGCCTCGACCATCGGAATGCCGCTGATCCTGTGGCGCTCCATCAGGGCACGGGCCTCGGCAAGCGTGCCGCTGGGCGCCATGGTGATCGGATTGACGACCATTCCGCTCTCGAACCGCTTGACCTGACGAACCGCCTCGACCTGATCCTCGATGTCGAGGTTGCGGTGAAGCACGCCGATTCCGCCGAGCTGCGCCATGACGATCGCCATGTCGGCCTCGGTGACCGTGTCCATTGCCGAGGAGAGGATCGGGATGTTGAGCGCGAGCCCGCGCGTCACCTGCGTGCGGGTGTCGGCCATGCTCGGCAGGACCTCGGACTCGCCCGGATAGAGCAGGACGTCGTCGAAGGTGAGGCCGAGGGGGATATCCATGAGGTGCGCCAAAGTCCTGAGTCGGAGGTTGGCGGCCCATGTAACCGCGGTCAGCGCAAACCGCTAGTGCCCCGCGCGGCGATCGCCCTTGCGGCGCTCTTCACCCTGGTAATCGGGAATGTTGTTCCGGCGGCGATCGCTGCAGGCGCGGCGATCATCGGGCTGTTCTTCGGTACGGCGTTCCATCAGGCGTCTCCTGTGTACCGTCATATCTTTCTGCGATGATCTTCAAATCGCGTGAGAAAACAAGGTGAACGCGCCGTCAATCGATCGCGGACGACCCCTTCAGGTGCGGGTACAGCACTGCCTTCTCGGTCTCGATCTGCGCACGCATCGCTCCACGCATCGCAAACGACGCCTGGCAATAGCCAACCCAATTCTTGACGATCTCGCGCAGGCTCCACGTGCTGATATGCTCGGAGGATGCCGTCATGGCGGCGGTGTTGCTCTCGTGCAGCGCGTGAATCTTGTGCGCATCGCGTTCGGGAAGCGCGAGCTTGAGCTCGAGGCAGAGCCCGTCGACCAGCTTGCGACGCACGCTGCTGGTCCGGGTGAGCCGATAGCGCACCCCGGCCAGCGCCGCCTCGTCAGGGGCGGGCCGCGCCGTCAACTCCTCGAGCTCGTCGAGCATGTGCAGCAGCTGAACGTGCAAATCGTGAAGTTCGGACATGGTCTCACCGTGACGAGCCGCGTTGGCCGCCCATAGGCATTGCCTTGGCTCGATACATCGCAGGGGAATCCCGGAGCTTAAGGCTGATGGCGTGCGATCAGCGCCTGCGCCTGTGCGACGTGCATCGCCTCGATCATCCGATCGCGGAAGCGCTCGGCGCCCCCCGTCGCCGCTTCGACCAACGCCCGTGCTTCGGCGAGTTCGCGCTCGCCCGGCGCGAATGCCGCCATGGCGACTGCGATCTGGTTGGGGTGGATCAGCGACTTGCCGTCGAATCCAAGCGCGCGGCCGTGGCGGCATTCCGCTGCGAGGCCATCGGGATCGTCGAGGGCATTGAACACCCCGTCGATCGCCCACCCGCCGCTCGCCCGCGCTGCCAGCACGATCGTCTGCAGAGAGAGGCCAAGGCCCTCGCGCCCGGAAACGTCGGGAATGCCCAAATTTGCCCGCAGATCGTTCACGCCGGCAATAAGCCCGGCAACACCGGGCGCCGCCGCGATCGCCGTCGCGGCGAGCACGCCCGCCGGCGTCTCGATCATCGCGAGCAACGGCTTGCTCGTGGCCGCGGCCATCGCTGCGGCGTCTTCGGCCGCCTCTACCTTCGGCACCACTACGAAATCGCATGCCGAGCGCGCCACGGCCGCGAGGTCGGCTTGATGCTCGCGCGACTCGATGCCGTTGATACGTATTGCCAGCAGGCGCTCGCCGAAGCCCTCGCCCACCGCCTCGACAGCCGCAGCCCGCGCCTCAGCCTTGGCATCGTCGCGCACCGCATCCTCGAGATCGAGGATCACCATGTCGGCGTCGAGGGTGCGCGCCTTGGCGATCGCGCGCGGATTGGAGGCGGGCAGGAACAGCGCGGTTCGTGGTGACAGTCGGGCTGTGGTCATGGCGGGACTCTATGCTAGCAAGGTGGGGAAATGCGAGGGGGAGTCGGGGAATGGACGTACTGAACCTGTTTCTGATCGTCGTGGTCGCGGTCGTGCTGCTCTACCTCTTCTCGAGCGTGAAGATCGTCACCCAGGGCTACCAATACACAATCGAATATTTCGGCCGCTTCACCGCCGTCGCCTCGCCCGGGCTCAATTTCTACCCCGCCTTCTTCTATCGCGTCGGGCGCAAGGTAAACATGATGGAGCAGGTGATCGACATCCCTGGCCAGGAGATCATCACCAAGGACAATGCGATGATCTCGACCGACGGCGTCGTGTTCTTCCAGGTCCTCGATGCGGCCAAGGCAGCCTATGAAGTGTCGGACCTCTATGTCGCCCTGCTCCAGCTCACCACCACCAATCTGCGCACCGTGATGGGCTCGATGGACCTCGACGAGACGCTGTCGAAGCGCGACGAGATCAATGCCCGGCTGCTGAACGTCGTCGATCACGCCACCACCCCCTGGGGCGTCAAGATCACCCGCGTCGAGATCAAGGACATCCGCCCGCCGGCCGACATCGTCAACGCGATGGGCCGCCAGATGAAGGCCGAGCGTGAGAAGCGCGCCAACATCCTCGAGGCAGAGGGCATGCGCGCCTCCGAAATCCTCCGCGCCGAGGGCCAGAAGCAGTCGCAAATTCTTGAAGCGGAGGGCCGCCGCGAGGCCGCGTTCCGGGACGCCGAGGCGCGGGAGCGTTCGGCGGAGGCGGAGGCGACGGCGACCCGCGCGGTTTCTGACGCGATCGAGAGCGGCAGCACGCAAGCGATCAATTACTTCATCGCCCAGAAATACGTCGAGGCGATCGGCAAGTTCGCCACCTCGCCCAACGCCAAGACGATCCTGTTCCCGGTCGAGGCGACCCAGCTGATGGGCACGCTGGGTGGGATCGGCGAGCTGGCGCGGGAAGCGATCGGAGGCACGGGCCCGCAGTCCCCCACTCCGCCCACGCCCCCGCGACTCCGCCCTGCCCCCTTCGGATCGCAGAGCTGAGCCATGGCCGCGCTCCTCGCCACGCCCGGGCTCGCTTGGCTGATCCTCGCGGCGCTGCTCGCGATCACCGAGCTGCTGATCCCGGGCATCTTCCTCGTGTTCGTCGCCGCGGGCGCGGCGGCGACCGGCGTCGTGACTCTCATCATCCCGGACTTCGCCCCCGCCTTCCAGGTCGCGGTGTTCGTCGTCGCGACTTCGGCCGCCGTCGCGGCCGGGCGGCGCTGGTACGTCAACAATCCGGTACCGAGCGCCGATCCGCTCCTCAACGACCGGGTTGCGCGGCTGATCGGGCAGGTTGTAACGGTCGTGGAGCCGATCGCGGCGGGCAAGGGCAAGGTCCGTGTCGGCGACGGCGAATGGCTTGCCTGCGGCCCCGACACCCCGGTTGGCGCGCATGTCCGCATCACCGGCGCGACCGGCACCTCGCTCACCGTAGAACCCGTAATCGCCTGACTTCCAAGGAGTGACCATGCGTACTACCCGCCGCCAGCTGCTGCTCGGCACCGCCGGCACGCTCGCGACCGTCGCGTTGCCGCGCTCGGCCAATGCCCTGTTCGCTGACGCCGCTGCCGACGCCCGCGCCGAAGCGCTGCTCGCGCGCACCGCCGAGACCTTCCTCACGCTCTATCCCGAAACCTCGACGTCGCTCGGTATCGACAAGGACCAGCGCGCCGGACTCAAGCACCAGCTCACCGACCGTTCGGCCAAGGGGCAGGCGCGCATCGCCGAGCATCTCCGCCAGACGCTGGCCGAGTTGGGCAAGCTCGACACCGCCGCGCTCAGCCCGGTGATGCGCACCAATGTCGAGGTGGTGCAGGCTTCCTATGGGAACGGGCTGGAGGGCTTCGGCTTCGGCTATGGTGACGTCGCCGTCGGCAGCTGGCGCAACACGCCCTATGTCGTCGCCCAGAATGTCGGCGCTTATCTCGACGTGCCGCGGATGCTCGACACCGATCATCAGGTGAAGAACCGCGAGGATGCCGAGGCGTATCTCGACCGACTCGAATCCTATGCCGAGCAGCTTGACGGCGAGACCGAGCGTCTGAAGGTAGCTGCGGCGAAAGGCGTGATCGCGCCCGACTTCCTGCTCAGTAAAAACCTGAACCAGCTGAAGCTCGCGCGCGGCGGCAACACCGCCGGCTGGGGCGTCGTCACTTCGCTGGCCAATCGCACCGCCGGCATGGAAGGCGATTTCGGCCAGCGCGCATGGCTGCTGGCGAACGACAAGATCGCTCCTGCCCTCGACCGGCAGATCGCCGAGATCGAGCGGCACCGCAAGCGCGCCACCTCGGATGCCGGCGTCTGGAAGTTCAAGGATGGCGACGCCTATTATGCCTGGGCGCTGCGCGCCGGCACCACCACGACGATGAGCCCCGACGAGGTGCATCAGATGGGCATCGATCAGCTTCGCACGATTCAGGCGGAGATGGACACGATCCTCAAGGGCCTCGGCTACAGCCAGGGGAGCGTCGGTGCGCGCATGACCGCGCTCGGCAAGGATCCGCGCTTCCTGTTCCCGGACAACGACACCGGACGCGGCCAGATCCTTCAGCTGCTCAACGAACGGATCGCCGATATCCGCACGCGCATGCCGCGGGCGTTCAACACGCTGGTGATGGGCAATGTCGAAGTGCGGCGCCTTCCTCCGGAAGAGGAACCCGGCGCGCCCGGCGCTTATGGCGGCGCGGGCTCGATCGACGGCACGATCCCCGGCAAGTTCTGGATTAATCTGCGCACCACCGGGCTGCACACGCGCTACAGCCTGCCGACCCTGTCGTATCACGAGGCGATTCCGGGCCATGTCTGGCAGGGCGAATATGCCTTCAAGCTGCCGCTGATCCGCACCCTGCTCTCGTTCAATGCCTATTCCGAAGGCTGGGCGCTCTATGCCGAGCAGCTCGCCGGCGAGCTCGGCGTGTATGACGACGATCCGGTCGGGCGCCTCGGCTATCTCCAGTCGATCGGCTTCCGGGCGTGCCGTCTCGTCGTCGATTCCGGGCTCCACGCCAAACGCTGGACGCGCAAACAGGCGATCGACTGGTTTGTCGAGGCGAACGGCTCGTCGGAGGAGGAAGTTGCCAGCGAAGTTGACCGCTACTGCGCCTGGCCCGCACAAGCCTGCGGCTACAAGGTCGGGCACAGCGAGATCAATCGCCTGCGCGATCGTGCGAAGGCGGCGCTTGGGAGCAGCTATGACTTCAAAGCGTTCAACGACGCCTTGGTGCTAGGCGGCAATGTGCCGATGACCGTACTCGGGCACGTCGTCGACCGCCACGTCGCGGCCCGGAGGGCCTGACGCGGCGGCAACGCGCGGGTCAGTTGCTGCCGGAGACGGCGGTGATCGCTTCGAGGACTTCGGCCACGGTCGAGCCGACTACGACCTCGTGCGCCTTGTCGAATGCGACGACGCCGACTTCGACGCCGGCGAGGTCGATCGACGATACGGTGCGGACCGCTGCCAGATTGACGAGGATCGGCTCGCCGTTGATCGCCTTCAAAGAAATGAACTGCACTGGATGATCCCTAAACTGCCATCCTCTCTCTTATAGAACCGATGGCAGCGGCGCGCGGTCGGGCTCGACAAAAGCGCGGCGCGCCGGAACCGAGAACAGCAACTCGCGGCTGTAGAAACCGAGCGGCCAGTCCCGTTGACCCATCGGGGAAACCAGTAGCGCGTTGGCGCGCGCCACGAGGCCGCCCTCAGGATGGGTCCGCAGGAACAGCCGCACGCCCGCGACATAGGCGCGCGTGATCGTGTCGTGATAGCCGCCCTGATCGTCATTCAGGCCCCCTACGCTTTCGTTGAAACGTGAAATGAGCTTAGCGATCTCCGGGTCGACATCGATGTCGGGGCGTTCGGGCAGCAGATACATGCACGCGGCGAGATGCGCCTCGTGCGTCCACTCCTCTTTCAAAAGGCTGCAGGCGAGCAAACCTTCGCCGAGGCGAACGATCTCGGCGTCGGACAAGAACAGGCGGGGCGGATGATCGGTCATCGATCGGACTCCTTGAGCCCGATCGGTGACCGGGCAGTATCAGGCGGGTTGCGGCGAACGCGGCGCCGATTGTCGCACCCCTTCGTCCACATGATCGGCGAATTGCGCAAAATTCTCGTTGAACAGATCGACGAGCTTCGCCGCGGTCGCGTCATACTGCGCCTTGTTCGCCCAGCTCTCGCGTGGGTCGAGCACGGACGGGTCCACCCCTGCGACGCTGACCGGCACCTGGAAACCGAAGTTCGGGTCGATACGGAACTCAGCGTTGTTAAGGCTGCCGTCGAGTGCGGCGTTGAGCAGCGCGCGGGTCAGCTTGATCGGCATGCGCTTGATACCGGGCTCGGTCGCCATACCGCCGGTCCAGCCGGTGTTGACCAACCAGCAATTCACGCCGCCCTTGGCGATTCGTTCCTTCAGCAGATTGCCGTATTCGGAGGGGTGGCGCGGCATGAAGGCGGCGCCGAAGCAGGTCGAGAACGTCGCTTCGGGCTCGGTCACGCCGATCTCGGTCCCCGCGACCTTGGCGGTGTAGCCGGAGAGGAAGTGGTACATCGCCTGCTCGGGCGTAAGCTTGGCGACAGGCGGCATGATCCCGAATGCATCGGCCGTCAGGAAGATGATGTTCTTCGGCACCGGCCCCAAATTATGCGGCGCCGTGTTCGGGATGAAGTCGATCGGATAGGCGCCGCGGCTGTTCTCGGCGAGGCTGGCATCATCGAGGTCGAGTTCGCGGCTGTCCGGATCGATCACGACATTCTCGAGCACCGTCCCGAACCGCTTCGTCGTAGCGAAGATCTCCGGCTCCGCATCGGTCGACAGGCGGATCATCTTGGCGTAGCAGCCGCCTTCGAAGTTGAAGACCGCGGTGTCCGACCAGCCATGCTCGTCGTCGCCGATCAACGTGCGGCTGGCGTCGGCCGACAGCGTCGTCTTGCCGGTGCCGGAAAGGCCGAAGAATACCGCGGTGTCGCCGTTCGCGCCCATATTGGCCGAGCAGTGCATCGGCATCACGCCTTTGGGCGGAAGCAGATAGTTGAGCAGGCCGAACACACTTTTCTTCATCTCGCCCGCATAGGCGGTGCCGCCGATGAGGATCAGCTTTTCGGTGAGGCTGACCGCGATCACCGTCTCGCTGCGCGTGCCGTGCCGTTCGGGGTCGGCGTGGAAGCTCGGAAGGTCGATGATCGTGTATTCGGGAGCGAACCAGTCGAGCTCGTTGGCCTCGGGCCGAACCAGCATCGTCCGGATGAACAGATTGTGCCAAGCCAGCTCGTTGATCACGCGAACGGCGACGCGATGCTCGGGCTGCGAGCCGCCATAGAGATCCTGCACGAAAAGGGCCTCGCGCTGGGCGAGCTCTGCGAGGAAATCTGCCTTGAGCAAGGCGAAGTGCTCGGGTGCCATCGGCTTGTTGGTCTTGCCCCACCAAACCGCCTGCTCGGTCTCGGCATCGCGGACGATGAACTTGTCGTTGGCCGAGCGGCCGGTGTGCCTGCCCGTGGCGACGACCAGCGGGCCGTCCTTGGCGAGCCTGCCTTCGCCGCGGCGAAGCGCATGCTCGACAAGCGGCGCGGTTTCGAGATTCCAGAATAGCTCAGCCACGGTCGCGATGCCTTGTGCATCGAGACCGTGGCGCGGCGTGCGCTTGGTCAACATCCAACCTCCAAGGTCGCTAAGCCCCTTCCCGAAGGCGGAGCCGCGTTATCAATGGCATGGCCTTAGGCAGCGCCTGCGAAGCGCGTCAATCCAGGTAAGCGGTGTCAATGATTGAGCCCGCCGCCACTTTGCTTTACCCCCTGCCTTGATGCTCCAAAGCCACGCACGCTGCCCGGCATGACCGCGACGATCGCGCTGGTCGACGACGACCGCAACATCCTCACTTCGGTGTCGATCGCACTTCAGACCGAAGGCTTTCTGACGCGCGTCTATTCGGACGGCGAGAGCGCGCTCAAGGCGTTGATCGAGAATCCGCCCGATCTCGCCGTGCTCGACATCAAGATGCCCAAGATGGACGGGCTCGAGCTGCTGCGACGCCTGCGGGAGAAGAGCACGATCCCGGTGATCTTCCTTACCAGCAAGGACGACGAACTCGACGAGGCGCTCGGGCTCGCCATGGGCGCCGACGACTATATTGCCAAGCCGTTCAGCCAGCGGCTACTGATCGCCCGTATCCGCGCGATCCTGCGCCGTACCGAACCTGCGCAACCGAACGTCGAGGGCGGGCCAGCGGAATCGGCGGAGATCCTCGAGCGCGGCCGGCTGACCATGGACCCAGCGCGGCACCGTGTCACCTGGAACGGCACCAACGTGACGCTGACCGTCACCGAGTTCCTGATCCTGGAGACGCTGGCGCAGCGCCCCGGCATCGTGAAGACGCGCAACCAATTGATGGACGCGGCGTATCAGGACGACATCTACGTCGACGATCGCACCATCGACAGCCACATCAAGCGGGTGCGGCGCAAATTCCGGCAGGTCGACCCCGAGTTCGACGCCATAGAAACATTGTATGGCGCCGGGTACCGCTTCTCGGACGAGTAGCGAGCGCGATCTCGCACTCAAATGGTCCAACCGCGTCAGCCTCACGCCACGAATTCTCGCGGTCAACATCTTCGCGCTCGCCCTGCTCGGCAGCGGCTTCTTCTATCTCGATTCCTATCGCAGCCGCATCGTCGACAGCCGGGTGGCGCAGGCGCGCGGCGAGGTTCGGCTGATCGCGCAAGCCGTGGCGTCTGCGACCCCGGAACGTCGCGACCTGCTCGTGCTGAGCCTCGCCCGCGACACCGGCACGCGCGTTCGGCTCTATGACGAAGACGGCAAGCTAATCACGGATAGTCACGCGCTCGGGCTGCGCAACCTTGTGCTGCGCGACCCCGACAAGGACCCACCCGGCCAGACTACGGCGCGCTTTCTCGACGCCGTGATCGATACCGTGGTTGGGGCAGACCGGGCTCCGCTCTATCGCGACCGACCGGGTAACCGGGGGCTCGACTGGCCGGACGTCCGAACCGCGCGAGAGACCCACGGCACCCCGGCGACGGTGTGGCGCGCGCCTGACCGGACGCCGGTGATCACGGCAGCGGCGCCGATCACCCAGCTGGGCGTGGTGATGACGACCGTGAACGCGCGCGACATCACTCAGACCGTCCGCTCCGAGCGCTACCGGCTTGGTGTGGTGCTCGCGATCGTGACGTTGCTGTCGATTCTGCTCTCGCTGTTCCTGGCGCGGACGATCGTGCGGCCGCTGCGCCGGCTTGCGCGGGCCGCAGTGCGCGTGCGGCTGGGGCGCGCACGCGAAGTGGTAGTGCCACGGCTTCCCGAACGAAGTGATGAGATCGGACTGCTCGCGCGCGCCTTGTCCGACATGAGCCAGGCCCTACGGGCGCGGATCGACGCGACCGAGAGCTTCGCCGCCGATGTGACGCACGAGCTCAAGAACCCGCTCGCCTCGCTGCGGTCGGCGGTGGAGGGACTGTCCAAGGTCAAGGATCCGGCGCTGCAAGCACAGCTGCTTGAGATCGTCCGGGACGACGTGCATCGGCTCGACCGGCTGATCACCGACATTTCCGATGCATCGAGGCTTGACGCGCAGCTCAGCCGGGCGACGTTCGAGCCCGTCGACGTCGGTGCGATGATCGCCGCCCTGCTCGAGCAGCGGACCACGCGTGGGCTGCCGAACGGCATCCGGATCCTGTTCGACCGCCGCCCGGGCGCGCCGATGACGGTGCTCGGCGAAGGCGCGCGGCTGGAGCGGGTGTTCGAGAACCTGATCGAAAACGCGATCTCGTTTTCGCCTTCGGGCGGCCTGATCGCGATAGCGGCGACGAGCGATCGCGAAATGCTGGTGGTGCGGGTCGAGGACGAGGGCCCGGGCGTGCCCGACGAGGCGCGCGAGGCGATCTTCCGTCGATTCCACTCGGTGCGCCCCGAAAGTGAAGCCTTTGGTCAGCATTCGGGACTAGGCCTTGCCATCGCACGCACCATCGTTGAAGGCCATCAGGGGAGCATTTCAGTGGAAACGCGCGAAGATCGATTGAGCGGAGCCCGGTTTGTGGTGCGGCTGCCATTGGCGGAGCGCGACTGATGCCCGAAGCGCGTCCCCCCGAGGTCTCGTCGGAGACGATCCACGGTGCCTGCATCGCAATCGGCGGGCGTGCCGTCCTGATCGAGGGACGTTCGGGCGAGGGCAAGTCCGATCTGGCGCTACGGCTGATCGATCGCGGCGCGACACTCGTAGCCGATGGGCAGGTGATCTGTCATCGTCAGGTTGGGGCGCTGATCGCCAGCCCTCCAGCGCATCTTGCCGGACGGATCGAAGTGCGGGGGCTGGGCATTGTCGAGTTGCCGAGCGTGGAGCGCGTGCCCGTGGACCTGCTGATCGTGATCCTCGATGCCCCTCCCCGCTTCCCAGAAGATTCACGGACGCGGCGCATCGCCGGGGTTGACGTGCCGGTGCTCGCGCTGGCGGCGCTCGAACCCTCGGCACCGATCAAGGTCGAGCTCGCGCTCAAACAGGCGGCGCGGTGAGCCGGAGGCGGCCCCGCCAGATATTGCTGGTGACCGGCATGTCGGGGGCCGGCAAGTCGACTGTGCTGCGAACGCTTGAGGATCTTGGCTGGGAGACCGTCGATAATCTGCCGCTGCTCCTGCTGCACCGGCTGCTCGACACGCCGCCGGGCGAAGGCGCTGACGGCGATGACGATCGGCCGCTGGCGCTCGGTATCGGCACCCAGACCCGCGGCTTCGACGCGGAGAGTGTCGTTCAGCGCGTCAAGAAGTTGAGCGAGCAGGAGGGCCATCAGCTCGGGACGCTGTTCCTCGAATGCGACGAGTCGGAACTCGAGCGTCGCTATTCGGAGACGCGGCGGCGCCACCCATTGGCGCAGGACCGGCCGCCGAGCGACGGGATCTCACGCGAGCGCGAGCTGCTGATGCCGCTGCGGCGCTGGTCCAACCGGCTGATCGACACCACCAACCTGTCGTCGAACGAGCTGCAGCAGCAGATCCGCGCGACCTTCACCGTCGACGGCCTCGGCCGAACGGTGCTGACGATCGCCTCGTTCGGCTTTGCCCGTGGACTGCCGCGCGACGCCGACCTCGTGTTCGACATGCGCTTCCTGCGCAATCCGCACTGGGTGGAGACGCTGCGTCCCGGAACGGGGCAAGATGCCGACGTCTCGGCCTATATCGCAGACGATCCTGCCTATGGCCAGGCAATGGCGCAGATCGAGGCGCTGCTGCTGCTCCTTTTGCCCCGCTATCAGGCTGAAGGAAAAGCATATGTCACCGCCGCATTCGGGTGTACGGGGGGCCGCCACCGCTCGGTCCACGTCGCCGAACGGATGGCGCGGCGGTTGCGTGAAGAGGGATTTTCGCCCACGGTGCGCCACCGCGATTTGCAGACCGCGCCGCAGGACTCGCTGGAGGGGGCCCCGGTGACCATATCAGGGGGCGGAGTTTGACATGATTGGTTTGGTACTCGTGACGCACGGGCGGCTCGCCGAGGAGTTCGTCGTCGCGATGGAGCATGTAGTCGGCAAGCAGGAGCGGATCGAACCGATCTGCATCGGCCCCGAGGACGACATGGAAGGCCGCCGCGCCGACATCGCCGCCGCGATCCAGCGCGTCGACGAGGGCCGCGGCGTGATCGTGCTGAGCGACCTGTTCGGCGGCACCCCCTCGAACCTCGCCATTTCGCTGATGGAGGCCGGCCGCATCGAAGTGATCGCGGGGATCAACCTGCCGATGCTGATCCGCCTCGGCAGCGCCCGCAAGACGATGAAAGTCACCGAAGCCGTGGCTGCCGCGCGCGATGCCGGCCGCAAGTACATCACCATCGCCTCCGAGGTGCTTGGAGAAGCGGCTGCGTGACCCGGGCGGTACGTTCGGTCAGGATCGAGAACCGCCGCGGCCTGCATGCGCGCGCGAGCATGGCGTTCGTCACCCTCGCCACCAACCAGCCGGTCGAGCTCACTGTCGAGAAGGACGGCGCCAGCGCCTCGGGCACCTCGATCCTCGACTTGATGATGCTCGGCGCCGCCAAGGGCGACACGATCACGATCAGCGCCGAGGGCGACGGCGCTGAAGATGCGGTCGACGCGCTGGTGGCGCTGGTCGAGGCACGCTTCGGCGAGGAGTAAGCGCCGTGCTCCTGCTTTCGCAGGCGCGCGGAAGACGCTAGGCAGCTGCGATGCCGCGCGAAATCACTGCTTTTTCCAATCCGCTAATCAAGCGCGTCCGGCTGCTGCGCGAGAAGCGGCACCGGCGCGAAGAAGGGCTGTTCCTCGCCGAGGGGCTGCGCATCCTGACCGAGGCACGCGAAGCCGGGCGCTTGCCGGAGTTCCTGTTCTTCTCGAAGGAGAGCGCCCGCCACCCGCTGGTCGAAACGCTGGTCCAAGCCACCGAGGCGGCCGGCGGCGAGGCGATCGAGACCAATGCCGACATCCTCTCCAAGCTTTCGGGCAAGGACAATCCGGGCTCGGTGGTCGGCGTCTATCCCGAGTTCGCGCTGACCCTGGACCAGCTCGACCGCAGCCGCGCGCCGATCTGGCTGGTCGCCGAGCGGCTGCGCGATCCGGGTAATCTCGGCACGATCCTGCGCACCGGCGACGCCGTCGGCGCGGGCGGCCTGATCCTGCTCGACGACTGCGTCGACCCCTTTTCGGTCGAGGCAGTGCGCGCGAGCATGGGGGCGCTGTTCACCGTCCCGGTCGCTAGGGCGAGCTGGGACGCGTTCGTGCCGTGGCTGCGCGCGGAACCTGGCCAGCTGGTCGGGCTCAGCCTCGATACCGAGCACGACTATAAGTCCCCCGCCTATGCCGCGCCGACGTTCCTGCTGACCGGGAACGAGGCGCAGGGCATGCCCGACTTCATGGCCGCCGCATGCGACCTGCTGGTGAAGATCCCGATGCTCGGAAAGGCCGACAGCCTCAACGCCGCGGTGGCGACGGCAGTGATGGCGTACGAGGTGCTGAGTAGGATGCGCGGCGCTTAACTTCACACTTTGCCCGCGGTTTGACTAACTTCGTTGCGCGATTGCGCACGATTGTGTCGCGAGCACATCCGGTGGATCGACGGTGTCAAAGAGCACGACGGAGGCTGACATGCGCAATCCTACATTGCCAGCATCCTGAACAGCAGCCGATCGTTACGGCCATGCGCGGTTCAGCCGCGCGGCGGCACACCGCCAGGCCAAAGGAGATGCTGCCGTGATGAAGTTTGCCGCTGCCGGAGCGCTGGCGCTGATCGCCCTGCCCGCTCATGCCCAGTCGAACGCCGAACCCTATCGCGCGCTGGGTACCGAGCCGTTCTGGTCGATGACCATCGACGGCAGCACGATCCGCTATCAACCTGCCGAGGGCCGCGTCGTCAGCGTCTCCAAGCCGCGGCCGATCGTCGGTTTCAACGGCGAGCGCTACCAGGCACGCGGAATGACGGTGGATATCACCCATGTCGAATGCAGCGACGGGATGAGCGATCGGACCTATCACGACACGGTGACGATAAACCTCGGCGGCCGAACCCTGCGCGGCTGCGGCGGTGACATCCTGTCCGACCGACCCGCCTCTGCTACGTCGCTGCTCGAAGGCGATTGGCGGGTCCAGTCGATCAACGGGCGTCCGGTGGCGCCGCGTACCACACCGCGAGTGACGTTCCACGGCGAGCGGATCAGCGGCAATGCCAGCTGCAACAAGTGCAACGGAAGCTTCCGCTTCCAGCGCGGCCGGCTGACCACGGGACCGCTCGCTTCGACGAGGATGGCTTGTAGCGCGCGGGTCCAGAACGTTCAGGAGACCGCCATATTGCGGATCCTCGGCGCGCCGCTCACCGTTAGCCGAAACGCACTGGGCAAGCTTGTGCTGAGCGGCAGGCAGGGCGAACGGCTGGTGCTGGCGCCGGTGGCACGCCGCTGAGCGACTAGCCGCCCGACCAGCCCTCGAGTTCGTCGCGCACGACGCCATGCGGATCCAGCGCGAACTGGCGCTGGATCCGAAAATGCGCAGTGTCCTCCAGCTCGGTGGGCTCGAGGCCATAGCGGCTCATGGCGAGCAATCGCGCCTCGGGCAGCGCCATCAGGATCGGAGAGTGCGTGGCCATGATAAGCTGCGCTTTGCCCTCTCGCTGGATTCGGTGAAGCAGGCGGAGGAAGTCGAACTGGCGGTTGGGTGAAAGCGCGGACTCGGGCTCATCGAACAGAAAGATGCCGGGCCGGCTGCAGCGCTCTTCGAAGAAGCGGACAAAGCCTTCACCATGCGAATGCGACAGAAAGTCGGGCGCCGCCCCACCGCCTTCACGCGCGGCCGTATCGAGATAGCGCGCGACCGCGAAAAAGCTCTCGGCGCGGAAGAACCAGCCCTGCCCGATCTTCGGCAGCCAACTTGCCTTGAGCGTTCCGGCGAGCGCGCCGCCGCTGCTTTCCATCGCGCTGCTGTTGTCCACCGCGATATAGCCTGGGCCGCCGCCGCTCTCGTCGAAGCCCGCGAGCACGCCCAACGCCTCGAGCAGCGTCGATTTCCCGACGCCGTTCTCGCCGGCAATGATCGTCACCGGCCGATCGAAGCTCAATTCGAAATCGCGTCGACGGAATAGCGGCAGACACCAGGGATAGGCAGCCCAGTCCACTTCCGCGTCCGAATCGAGCCAGACCCGCTTGAGGTAAGGCGGCGGCAGCGTCGTGTGGCGATATCGCGGCACCGCCCGTCTATTCCGCGGCCCGCGTCTCGGGCAGATCTGGCTCGCCGGCATGGCTGGCGAGAAGCTCGACTGGCGAGATCGCCTCGATCTCGCGAGCGCCGGTCTCGATGTTGAGGTCCTTAAGCTTGCGGGCACTGACCAGAGCGCGAGTCTCAAGGCTGTTCGCGAAGGCATTGAAATTCTTGACCGCAGTGTTGAGACCGCTGCCGACGACGCGCAGGTCGCCGAGCGCCTTGGCGAGCCGGTCGTACAGCTCCTTGCCAAGCTCGCCGATCTGCCGGGCTTCCTTGGCAAGCTTTTCCTGGCGCCACACCGCAGCGACGGTGCGCGCGATGGCGATCAAATTGGTCGGGGTGGCGAGCAGCACGCGCTTCTCGAAAGCGAAGTCCCACAGCGTGTGGTCATGCTCGAGCGCGGCGGAGAGGAAATGCTCACCAGGCACGAACATGATGACGTAATCGGGTGCGTCGTCAAACTGGCTCCAATAGGCCTTGTTGCCGAGCGCGTTGATGTGCGCCTTCATCGAGGCGGCGTGCGCGGCGAGGCCGATATGACGCTCGCTGTCGTCGACCGCCCTGAACGCGTCCTGATAGGCGTTGAGCGAGACCTTGGCGTCGACGACGAGCGCGCGGCCACCGGGCACGCGGACGATTGCGTCGGGGCGCAACCTGCCACCCTCCTCCTGCGCGACGCTGACTTCAGTCTCGAAATCGGTGTGCTCGGCCAGACCGCAGGTTTCGAGCACGTTCTTCAATTGCTGCTCGCCCCACCGACCGCGGGACTTGGGGGCGTTGCGAAGTGAGTTGACCAGCTTGGCGGCCTCGGTGCTGACCCGCTCGGTGCCGATGCGCATCTGCTCGATCTGACCCTTGAGTTCGCCGAACGCGTTGCGCCGCTCGGCCTCGACCTTGGCGACGCCTTCCTCGTAGCGCAGCAGGCGCTCGTTGACGGGCTGGAGCAGCGACTTGAGGTTTTCCCCCGCCATCGCCTCGGACTGCTTGAAGCGATCGTCCGCGCGCTTGAGGAAGGCTTCCTGGGCCTGGCCGAGCGCACGGGAGGCGAGTTCGGCGAAACGCGTCTCCAGGCCGGTCGTCTCGGCCTTGAGCGTGGCGAGCTCGATATCCTTGCGGTTGAGGTCGGAGATCGCCGCCTTGAAGTCACTTTCGCGACGGTCGCGTTCCGCGCGCGCCTCGGCAACGCCGCGCGAACCGAGGAACCAGCCAAGACCAAGGCCGCCGAGCAGCGCCACGACGATTGCGATGAGTGCGAGCGAGTCCAATTGCGCCTCCGGAACAGAAGGCGAACCTATAGCTCGCGAGACGTCGAGGCAAGGCTATTCCTCCCCCGGAAGAGGGAGGATCGTAGTGGATCAGGCGGCGGCCTTGCGCGCCTTGGAGAGCTTCTTGAGGATCATGTCGCGCTTGAGGCGCGAGAGATGGTCGATGAAGACGATGCCCTCGAGATGGTCCATCTCGTGCTGGATGCAGGTGGCGAGCAGGCCTTCGAACAGCTCGTCATGCGCCGCGCCTTGCTCGTCGAGCCATTTGACGCGGCAGCGCGCGGGGCGCTCGACATCGGCGAACTGCTCCGGGATCGACAGGCAGCCCTCGGTATAGACCGACTGTTCGTCGGCGGGATCGAGGATCTCGGGATTGATGAAGACGCGCGGCTGGCGGATCGGCTTGCCTTCCTCGTCCTCTTCCTCCTGCAGGTCCATGACGATGACGCGCTTGGGAACGCCGACCTGAATCGCGGCGAGGCCGATGCCGGGAGCGTCGTACATCGTGTCGAACATGTCGGCGATCAGGTCGCGCAGCTCGTCATTCACCTCCGCGACGGGTTGGGAGATGAGGCGCAGGCGCGGATCCGGAACTTCGACGATAGGTAGAATGGCCATTGGGGTAAAATAGTCGGCTGGCGCTTTGGTCGCAAGCGTTCGGGGGCATTTTGAGTTCGCGCGAAGGGGCGAAGACGCGAAGAAAGAAGGGTTATGTTCGCGCAGAGGCGCAGAGGACACGGAGAATCGGGCTCGAGGCGGCGTCAGCGCCATTCATCGGCCGGCAGAGGCGGCAATCGAATTCTCCTGCGCTTCGCGTCGCCGAGTATTCCGGCGTCCGCTGCGCCTCTGCGCGACAAAATCTTCGCCTTCTCGGAATCAAGCCACCGGCCGACGGGCACGGAGCGCCTGGGCGAGCGTGCCTTCGTCGAGATAGTCGAGCTCGCCGCCGACGGGCAGGCCGTGGGCGAGCTGGGTGATGCGGATCGGATAGGCCTCGAGGCGCTCGGCGAGGTAGTGGGCGGTGGTCTGGCCGTCGAGAGTGGCGTTCATCGCGAGCACGACCTCGTCGATCCCGCCGGCCGAAACGCGGCGGAGGAGCCCGTCAACGCGCAGATCCTCGGGGCGGATGCCCTCGAGCGCCGAGAGGCGGCCGCCGAGGACGTGGAACTTGCCGGGGAACAGCCGCGAGCGATCGAGCGCCCACAGATCGGCGACTTCCTCGACCACGCACAGCGCGCGGGCGTCCCGGCGCGGATCGGCGCAGATCGCGCAGGGGTCGCTGGTGTCAACATTGCCGCAAACCCCGCACGTGGCGAGCCGGCGGCTGACCGCCGTGAGCGCCGAGAGCAAGGGATCGAGCGCGGTCTCGCGCTTCTTGAGCAAATGGAGCACCGCCCGCCGCGCCGAGCGTGGGCCGAGCCCGGGCAGGCGCGAGAGCGCCTGGGTGAGTGCCTCGATTTCGGGGGAAGCCATGGGGGAGAGATAGCGACACCCGCATCCAAAGCAATCATCGTCATCCCGGGTTTCGCCGGGAGGACGGATGGCGCTAAAGCCGCGCGATGCGGATCATCTTCATGGGCACCCCCGACTTCGCCGTACCGACGCTCGACGCGCTTGTCGCGGCGGGGCACGACGTCGTGGCGGCATACAGCCAGCCGCCGCGGCGCGGGAATCGCGGCAAGGTCGCGCCCTCGCCCGTCCATGCGCGCGCCGAGACACTGGGGATCCCGGTCCGGACGCCGCTGTCGTTCCGCAAGGAGCCCGGAGCGGTGGACGCGTTCGCCGCGCTCGAGGCCGATGTGGCGGTGGTCGCCGCTTACGGCCTGATCCTGCCGCAGGCGGTACTCGACGCGCCGCGGCTCGGCTGCCTCAACGTTCATGGCTCGCTGCTGCCGCGCTGGCGGGGCGCCGCACCAATCCAGCGCGCGATCCTTGCCGGCGACTCCGAGACCGGGGTCGGGATCATGCAGATGGAGGCGGGGCTCGATACCGGACCTGTGCGGCTCGAGGGCCGTACGCCGGTGGACCGCAAGACCGCGGGCGAACTGACGGCGGAGCTGAGCGCGCTGGGGGCGCGGCTGATGGTGGAAGTGCTGGGCGATATCGACGCGCATCCGGCGGTGCCGCAGCCCGAGAATGGCGTCACTTATGCCGCCAAGATCGACAAGGCCGAGGCGCGTCTCGATTTCGGCCGGCCGGCAGTCGCGGTCGAGCGGCAGGTGCGCGCGTTCCATCCGGCGCCGGGCGCGTTCTTCGAGCATGGAGGCGAGCGGGTGCGGGTGCACGCGGCGGAAGTGGTCGAGGCGAGCGGCCCGGCGGGCGCGGTGCTCGACGACGCGATGACGATCGCCTGTGGCGAGCGCGCGATCCGACCGGTGCTGGTCCAACGGGCGGGGCGTGGCGTCATGACGTCAGCCGAACTGCTGCGTGGCTTTGCGCTACCGGCGGGGACGCGACTTTGACCCGGTTCGCGCTGACGGTGGAGTATGACGGCCGGCCGTTCATGGGCTGGCAGCGGCAGGACCACGGCCCGAGCGTCCAGCAGGCGATCGAGGAGGCGGCGTTCGCGGTCACTGGCGAGCGGGTGGCGGTGCATGCCGCGGGGCGGACCGATGCCGGGGTGCACGGGCTAGGCATGCGCGCGCATCTCGACATATCCAAGGCGATCACGCCGTTCCGGCTGATGGAGGCGCTCAATGCGCGGGTGCGGCCGCATCCGGTGGCGGTGCTCGACTGCGTCGCGGTGCCCGACGACTGGCATGCGCGCTTCTCGTGCACGGCGCGGCATTACGAGTACCGCATCGTCAGCCGGCGCGCGCCGCTGACGTGGGAGAAGGGTCTGGCGTGGCGGATCGCCGCCGAACTCGATGCCCGGGCGATGCACGAGGCGGCGCAATTGCTGGTCGGCAAGCATGATTTCACGACGTTCCGATCGGTGCATTGCCAGTCGGACAGTCCGGTCAAGACGCTCGACCGGCTGGACGTGACGCGCGAGGGCGAGCGGCTGACCGTGCGCGCCTCGGCGCGGTCGTTCCTCCACCATCAGGTGCGCTCTATGGTCGGGTGCCTTGCACTGGTGGGTCAGGGCAAGTGGCAGGCCGGGGATCTGCGCGCGGCGCTCGAGGCGCGGGATCGGGCACGCCTCGGGCTCAACGCACCGCCCGACGGGCTGTTCTTCGTGGCGGCGGATTATTCCTGACGGCTGAACTTCGCCGCCAGCTCGACATGCGTCGACCAGCGGAACTGGCCGACGGGCTGAACCCAGTCCAGCTGGTAACCACCTTGAGACAAAGTCTCAGTATCACGCGCGAAAGTGCTGGGGTTGCAGGAGACATAGGCGACCATCTTCGTGCTCGAGGCGGCGAGCTCGGCGACCTGCTCGCGGGCGCCGGCGCGCGGCGGATCGAGGATCACCGCGTCGAAGCGCGAGAGGTCGGCCGCGGTCACGGGGCGGCGGAAGAGGTCGCGATGGTCGGCGAAGACAGCGCGGCGCGCTTGCCCGGCGGCGGCCTTGAGCGCCATCACCGGATCGCGCGCGGCCTCGGCGGCATAGACCTTGGCCTGCGGGAAGGCGAAGGTGAAGGTGCCGAGCCCGGCGAACAGATCGGCGATCGCCCCCGCCCCGCCGACGATCTCGCGCACCGCCGCGACCAGCGCCGCCTCGCCTTCGGGCGTGGCCTGGAGGAAATTGCCCGGGGGGAACGGCACCGGCACGCCGCTGAGGCTGACGGTGACCGGCTCGGGCTCGTAGCGCGCGCCGGGGCCGAAGCCCTCGTCGATCGACAGGCGGGCGAGATGGTGGCGGTGCGAGAAGGCGCTGAGCGCCTCTGCGGCGGCAAGCCCCTCGGCCTCGAGCCCGTCGATCAGCACGTCGACGCCCTGATCGGTCCGGGCGAGATGGACATTGATCCGGCGATTGCCCGGGATCAGCGCGGCGAGCATGCCGCGCAGCGGCACGACGAGCGCGAACAACTCGGGGGCGAGGATCCAGCATTCCTCGATGTCGATCAGCTCGTGGCTGTTCTGGCGGGTGAAGCCGAGCCGGACCTGGCGGCCGCGGCGCTCGGCATGAAGGGTCGCGCGCCGGCGAGTGTTCGGCGGCGACAGCAGGGGCGCGCGGACATGCGTCTCGAGTCCGTGTGCCGCCAGCGCGGCGACGACGCGGTCGGCGATGAACTGCGACCAGCTGATGTCGTCGAGATGCTGGAGCTGGCACCCGCCGCATTCGGGGAAATGCTTGCACGGCGGGGTCTGGTGATGCCGACCCGGTATCACCGCGCCGTCCTCCGCCAGCCGGTCGCCGGGCGCGGCGAAGGCGATGTGGCGGCCATCGGCGGTGACGCCATCGCCCCGCGCGGCCACGCGCACCACTTCGTCGTCGTTCACAGACATTCGGATATCGCCCCCGGGATTTGATCGACGAGGTGATCGGCGATCAGCGCCGGTCCCGCAAGCCGCGCCGCACGGGCATGGAGCCAGACCGCGGCTTCGGCGGGGGCGACGCCCCTGCCTTCCTGGACGATCTGCGCGGCCAGCAGCCCGGCGAGCACGTCGCCGGTGCCTGCGGTCGACAACCAGGGCGAGGCGCCGGCGAGCACGCGGACCTGGCCCCTGGGCGAGGCGATCACGGTGTCGGCGCCCTTGTGGACGATCGTCGCCCGGCTCTGCGCCGCGGCGGCGAGGGTGCGATCGATCTTGCTGCCCTCGCCTGCGAACATCCGGTCGAACTCGCCCGAATGCGGCGTGATCCACGTCGCCGCGGGGCGGGTCTCGAGCAAGCGCGCGGCGCCGGTGCCGAGCAGGCTCAGCGCGTCGCCGTCGAGGACCAGCGGCTTCGGCGCAGCGGCGGCGGCGCGGAGGAATGCCTCGGCACGGCGATCACGACCGAGCCCGGGGCCGAGCACCACCGCGTCGATCCGGTCCCAGCTGAGGAATTCGGCGAGGTCGTCGGCGCTGCGCACCTCGCGGCGGACCAGCGCATCGGGTCCCTCCCCCCACGGACGATCGCCGGCAAGCACGACATAGCCCGCCCCGCCCACCATCGCCGCGCGGGCGGCGAGCCGCGCGGCGCCGGGCATCGCGCCTTCGATCACCGCGACGAGGCCGCGGCTGTATTTGTGGCTGCGCGCGCCGGGCGCCTCGATCCTCGGACGCGAGACCGTGCGCCAATTTGCGTCCACCGGGACACCGATATCGGCGAGGAGAAGCTGGCCGCAACGCTCTATTCCGGCATCGAGGAGGTGCGCGGGTTTGAGGGCGCCGAGCGCGAGCGTGACGTCAATCCCGCGCGGCGCACCGAGATCGGCGCCGGTGTCGGTGTCGATCCCCGAGGGCAGATCGATCGCCAGCGTGAACTCGGCCTGTTTGCAGAGATCGGCGAACACCGCGGCGAGACCGCGCTCGAGCGGGCGGGTCATGCCGGTGCCGAACAGGCCGTCGACAAGAACAGGCCGCGGCCGCGCCGCGTAGAGCGAACTGGTCGGACCGCGCCAGAGCGCCTGCATCCGCTCCGCCGCGCCCGATTTCGGAGCGCCGGTAGCGACGAGGCTGACGTCATGACCCAATTCGCTGAGCAGACGCGCGGCGACATAGGCATCGCCGCCATTGTTGCCGGGACCGGCAAGGACGAGGATCGGCCGCCCCATCGCGAAACGGGCGACCTCGCGAGCGACGGCCGCCCCTGCCCGCTCCATCAATTCGTCCTGCGAGACGCCGCTGGCGAACACCGCCTGCTCTGCCGCGCGCATCGCCGCGGCAGTGACGATCGGCGCGCCCGACGGGATCATTGCGGCTGCCCTCGAACGGTGGCGGGCAGGCGATAGCGGGCGCCGCCCAGCTCGATCTCGATCCGATCGGGACCGAGTGGCGTCACCTTTGCCGGCTCGGCGCCGTCGGCGGCGATCACCCCGCGGCCGTCGCGGGTGATCTGGAGACGGTGGAACGCGCCGTCGGGGTGGCGGAGCGTGAGGATGACGCCGGATTCGGTTTCGGTACGGTCGAGGGTGCAGACGGGAGTGAGATCGGCGGCGCCGGGAGGGGCGCAGTCGATCCTGGGGGTTTCGGGTTGAGGCGTGGCTCGGGCGGGCGTCGGCGCTGATGACTGAGCTGCATTGTCCGCTGGCTCAGTTCCGCATGCGGCGAGCAACAAGGCGGCGACAAGCGGCCCAGGCGCACCCCTTCTCGCGACGAACGGGATGAGCGCAGGTGCGAACGCGTAGCGCTCGCCACAGGTGGCGGGACAAAGGCGCCCGCGGCGGCATCGAGCCGCCACGTCCGCTAAACCCACCCCTTGCCGCTCCCTTTCAGGGAGGGGAGCCTCTGGTCAGATATCCGCGTAGACATGGCGTTCGGCGCTGGCTCCCGGGTGCGTGACCGCGCCCTTATAGGCGGGGCCGACGTTGCGGGAATAGCGCCACAGCGTGCCGGACTGGTAATCGTTGACCCGCGGCTGCCACTGCGCGCGGCGGGCGGCGAGCACATCCTCGGGCACGTCGAGGTCGATCGTGCCGGCTTCGGCGTCGATGCGGATGATGTCGCCATTCTCGACCAGCGCGATCGGGCCGCCATCGGCAGCTTCGGGCCCGACATGGCCGATGCAGAAGCCGCGGGTGGCGCCGGAGAAGCGCCCGTCGGTGATCAACGCGACCTTCTCGCCCATGCCGAGGCCGTAGAGTGCGGCGGTCGTCGAGAGCATCTCGCGCATGCCGGGACCGCCCTTGGGACCTTCGTAGCGGATGACGAGGATCTCGCCTTCCTGGATCCGGCGATTTTCCACCGCCTCGAAACACTCCTCCTCGCAATCGAACACATGCGCGGGGCCGGTGAACTGCAGGCGGTGCATGCCGGCGACCTTCACGATCGCCCCTTCGGGCGCCAGCGTCCCCCGCAAGCCCACGACGCCGCCCGTCGGGGAGAGTGGCGTCTTGACGTCATAGATGACCTTCTGGTCCGGGTTCCAGGTGACCTGATCGATGTTCTCGCCCAAGGTCTTGCCCGTCACGGTCATGCAATTGCCGTCGAGGAAGCCGCCGGCGAGCATCGTCTTCATCAGCATGTAGACGCCGCCGGCCTCGTGCATGTCCTTGGCGACATACTTACCACCGGGTTTCAGATCGGCGATGTAAGGTGTTGATTTGAAAGCCTCGGCGACATCGTGCAGGTCGAACTCAATGCCTGCTTCGTTCGCCATTGCCGGCAGGTGCAGCGCAGCGTTGGTCGAGCCGCCGGTGGCGGCAACGACCCGCGCCGCGTTGATGAACGCCTCGCGGGTGCAGATGTCGCGCGGGCGCAGGTTGCGCGCGATCAGCTCCATGACCTGATGGCCGGCGGCGACGGCGATCTGCTCGCGCGACCGATACGGCGCGGGCACCATGTTCGAATTGGGCAGCGACAGGCCGATCGCCTCGCCGACGCACGCCATTGTGTTGGCGGTGAACTGCCCGCCACAGGCGCCGTGACCGGGACAAGCGACCTTTTCGAGCGCGGTGAGCTCGTGGAGCGGGCAATTGCCGGCGGCGAACCTGCCGACCGCCTCGAACACGTCGACGACGGTGACGTCCTTGTCGTGGAAGCGGCCCGGCAGGATCGAGCCGCCATAGACGAAGATCGACGGCACGTTGAGGCGAAGCATCGCCATCATCATGCCGGGTAGCGACTTGTCGCAGCCGGCAAAGCCGACCAGCGCGTCATAGCAATGGCCGCGAACGCTGAGCTCGACCGAGTCGGCGATGACCTCGCGGCTGACCAGCGAGGATTTCATCCCCTGATGGCCCATGGCGATGCCGTCGGTGACGGTGATCGTGTTGAAGCGGCGCGGCATGCCGCCATTGGCGGTGACGCCTTCGCGCGCGGCGTCCGCCTGAAAATCGAGCGTGGTGTTGCATGGCGCGCTGTCGTTGCCGGCGCTGGCGATCGCGACGAAGGGCTTGGCGATGTCCTCCTCGGGAATGCCCATCGCGTAATAATAGCTGCGGTGCGGGGCGCGTTCGGGGCCCACGGAAACGTGGCGGCTGGGAAGGCGCGACTTGTCGAATCGGTTTGTCATGACACGCAAGGCTATGTCGCGGGAGGAACCGTTGGCGCAAGACTATTACGCAGCATTGCGTCTTCGAGGGCGTGCTCCTCTGCGCGAGCAGGCGCCAGAGTTACCGGGCGATCGGCATGCAGTCCGGGGCTTTTGCTTTGGCAGGTGCACGGTTAGGCAGTGTGGCCTGAAGGTGCACCGCAAGATCCGCGAGCAACGCCGTCCACCGTTCAACGCCTTCGGGGTCCCGGATCAGGTCGTTGCGAACTTCGAGCGCGATCGAGGGGATGCCGTTCGCCTCGGCATGCCGGTTGAGCGTGGCGTTGAGCAGGCGCCCCGAATAGGGTTCGTTGTCGCCGGTGACGAGGCCCTGGTCGCGGAAGAAGTCGATGGCCGGGCGCGCCGCGCGGGCGTCGCGATTGTACAGGATGCCGATCTCCCATGGCCGCGGAGTGCCGCCATGTTCGAGACACGGCGTGAAGCTGTGGACCGAGAGGATCAGCTTCGGCCGCCGGGCACGGATGCGGCGGGCGAGCAGCCGGTGATAGGGCGCGTGGAAACGGGCGATCCGGGCAGCGCGGTCGATCGAGTCGTTGCCGGGAATCCAGTGGCCGTCGCTCTTGTGCGGGATCAGGCCGACATGATCGGGTTCGCGATGAAGGTCGATGACGAGGCGCGAAACGGTGGCGAGGATCGCCGGCGCGTCCAGCCGCGCGGCAAGGCTGCGGGTGAGCGGACCCGCGCCGATGTCGACGGCGATATGGAGATCGAGCAGCTCGGGGGCGATGCCGAGACCGATATCGGGCGGCACGTGATTTGAGGCGTGATCGCAGAGTAGAAGAATATCCTGCTGGTTTCCTTCAATAACTTCTGCAGGCACGTTCATCGGTACACCGGCTTGCGCTTGTCGCGGAATGCGGCGAGGCCCTCAGCGAATTCGGCGGCCCCGAACGCGGCGTCGAACGCGTCGTCGAGTCCCTCGCCGCCCCGGAGCGTGCGCTTGAGGAGACGGACCGCCTCGGGCGCGTTGCCGGCGATGGCGGCGGCGAGGCCGGTCGCGGTCTCGCCGGCCTTTTTGGCGCGCAACTCGACGAGGCCGATGCGCTTGGCCTCGTCCGGCGCGAGCCGATCGCCGGTGAACAGCAGCAGCGAGGCCATGCCCTCCCCGACTTGCGCCGCGAGCCGGGCGACATCCTGTTGCGGATAGCCGAGCCCGAGTTTGGCCGGCGTGGTGGCGAATTCGGCGTGGTTGCCGGCGATGCGGATGTCGGCGGCGAGGATCAGCGCCACCGCCGCGCCGAAGCAGCCGCCGTCGACCGCGGCGATCACCGGCATCGGCAACGCGGCGACCGCCTCGATCGCCTCGCGCATCGCGGTGCGGAACACCGGGCGCAGCGTCGGGTCGGCGGCGAGCGCCTCGAACTCGCGGACATCGGCGCCGGCGGAGAAGATGCCGGGGACGTCGGAGCGGAGGATCACGGCGCGGGCGTCGCCGACCTCGCCCGCGGCGGCGGCGAGCGCCTGCCACGCGGCGATCGGCAGCGCGTTCTTCGCCTCGGGGCGGGCAAGCGCGAGAGTCGCGACCGGACCGTCGCGGGTAAGCTGGATCATGCCGGGGCTCTGCCCGATCGCGCCGCGGCTGTCACGCGGGTGACTTGCCGTGCGCGGCGCGGACCGATAGCGCGCGCCCATGACCCGCATCGTCGGCCATGTCGCGGCACTCAACCGCTATCCCGTCAAGTCGATGGCCGGCGAGCGGCTGGGCGTGGTCGAAGTCGACTGGCAGGGGATCGAGGGCGACCGGCAATATGCGTTCGTCCGCAAGGCCAACGGCACCCGCTTCCCGTGGCTGACCGCGCGCGAGGTGCCGGCGATGGTGCTCCACCAGGCGCGGTTCGCCGATCCAGGAGCGCCGCGGACCTCGGCGGTGCTGGTCGAGACGCCCGACGGTGCGGCGGTGTCGCTCTACGATCCGCTGCTTCACGGCCATCTCGAGGCGGCGGCGGGCGAGCCGATCGGACTGCTCCAGGTGGCGCGGGGCATCTACGATTCGATGCCGATCTCGATCGTGACCACCGCCAGCCACGCCCGGGTCGAGGCGGCGCATGGCGCGGCACTCGATCCGCGGCGGTTTCGCGCCAATCTCGTCGTCGAGAGCGAGCTGCCGGTCAACGAATGGCAGGGGCTGCGGCTGGCGTTCGGCACCGGCGAGGACGGCGCCATCGTCCAGATGGCCGACCCGATCCCGCGCTGCGTGCTGATCACGATCGATCCCGACACCGGCGCCAAGGACGCGCGAGTGATACGGACCGTCGCGCAGGGGTTCGGCAACGCGTACGGGGTCTATGCGACGCCGGCGCGGCCGGGACTGATCCGGGCTGGGGATCCGGTGCGGATCATCGACTGAGCGATCGCGGCGAGGCGCCATTGGCGCGCCGTCACGATCGGGCTAGCCTGCCGCCAGGAGGTATCGACATGACGCTACGCCTGTTCTCCCCCGCGCTGCTGCTGACGATCGCTGCCACTCCCGCTCTGGGCCAGCATATCCGCAAGACCAACCCTCCGGGTGTCGCCAGGCCCGTCGGGTCGTATAGCCACGTCACCGAAGTGCCGCCGGGGACGCGGATGCTGTTCCTCGCCGGACAGGTGGGGAATCGGCTCGACGGTTCGCTGCCTGCATCGATCGAGGCGCAGGCGGCGCAGGCGTTCGACGATGTGCGCGCGATCCTCGCATCGCAGGGCGCGCGACCCGACCATATCGTCAAGATGACGATCTACGCCGCCGCGAAACCGACCGATCCCGCCGCGATCGGCCGGAAGCACGCCGAGATGTTCAAGGGTACCGAACCTCCGCCGAACACATGGGTGTACGTTTCGCAGCTCGCGCGGCCGGAATATCTGATCGAAATCGAAGTGGTCGCCGCGGTCCCCACCCCGGCCGGGTAAAGGGCGATCAGCCCAGGCCGTTCAGGGCCTTCTCCACCCCGTCCATCGTGAACGGCTTGGAGAGCACCGGGCGATCGCGATAGGGTTCGGCGATCGAGTCTCCCGCGCCGCCGGTGGCAAGGATGAACGGGATATCGAGCTCGGCGAGCTTCGCGGCGATCGGCCAGCTCTGCTCGCCGCCGCGCAGATTGACGTCGAGGATCGCCGCCTCGACTCCCCCCGCCTCGATCCGCGCGAGTGCGCCGGCGACATCGTCGGCGGTGCCGGCGACCTCACGGTCGAGCGCGTCGAGAAAGTCCTCGAGCATCATCGCGATCAAGGGTTCGTCCTCGACGATGAGGACCCGGCGCAGCGTTGGCATGTTCGGCCTTTTGCAGGAAATGCCGCCGCCGCCAAGGGGTTATTTCGGAGCGAGAACGTCGCGCGTTGCTTCAGCAAGCTGTTGAACCGAAAAGGGTTTGGGAAGGAAGGCGACGTTGTCGATATCGATCGACTTGCGGAGCTGTTCCTCGGCATAGCCCGACATGAACAGGATCGGCAGGTCGGGATAGCGCGCACGGACCTGCCGCGCCATCGTCGGTCCGTCCATCGACGGCATCACCACGTCGCTGATCAGCAGATCGGGCTTGTCGATCGTGTCGAGCAGCTCGAGCGCCACTTCGCCGTTCTCGGCAGTGACCACGGTGTAGCCCTGCCGCGTCAGCGCGCGCTCGGCGACGGCGCGGACCATGTCCTCGTCCTCGACCAGCAGGATCGTCCCCGAGCCCCAGAGATCGATCTGCTTGGGCTTGACCGGGGTTTTGGCGACAACCGTCTCGGGAGCGCTGTGGACGGGCAGATAGATGGTGAACTCGGCGCCGCCGCCGGCGACATTGTCGGCGAAGATGAAGCCGCCGGACTGTTTGATGATGCCGTAGACCGTCGAGAGGCCGAGGCCGGTGCCCTTGCCGACTTCCTTGGTGGTGAAGAACGGCTCCCAGATCTTGCCGAGGATCTCGGGCGGAATGCCTGTCCCGGTGTCGGTGATGCGCAGCGCGGTATAGTCGCCGACCGGCAGCACGTCGTCGTCCATCTGGCGGACCTCGGAGGCGGGCACGCTCGAGGTGGCGATGGTGAGCGTGCCGCCGCCGTTCGGATTGGCGGAGAGCATCGCGTCTCGGGCATTGACCGCGAGGTTGACCACCACTTGCTCGAGCTGGCCCGGATCGGCGCGGACCGGCCCGAGGTTGCGGCCGTGCTTGACCTCGAGCCGGACGGTCTCGCCGAGCAGGCGCTTGAGCAGGTTCGAGACTTCCGAGATGACGTCGGGAAGCTGGAGCACCTGCGGGCGCAGGGTCTGCTGGCGCGAAAAGGCGAGCAGCTGGCGGGTCAGCGAGGCAGCGCGGTTCGAATTGGCGCGAATCTGCTGGATGTCGTCATAGTCGCTGTCGCCGGGCGAGTGGCGCATCAGCATCAGGTCGCAATGCCCGATGATCGCGGTCAGAATGTTGTTGAAATCGTGCGCGACGCCGCCGGCGAGCTGGCCGACCGCCTGCATCTTGGTGGCTTGCGCGATCTGCCGCTTGAGCTTGCCCTCCTCGCCCGAATCCTTGAGGCTGATCAACACCGCGGCGTCGCCGAGCCCGCGCGCGCCGGCGATGGTCAGAGCGACCGGCTCCTCGGGCGCGTCGACGAACCGCACGGTCATCTCGACCGACTGGGCAGCGCCTCCGGCGAAGCGGCGGACGGCATCGGCGAGCGCGGCCTTGTCCTCGCGCACGACGAGGTCGATCGGATAGAGCGGCGGAGCTGCGGGGTTGATCCGCGCGGCGCGCGTGAAGGCGTCGTTCATGCTGACGAAGCGGCCGTCGCGGTCGACCAAAGCGAGCCCCGAGGGCAGCATCGCGATCAGCGAGCGGACATGCGCCGAGGCGCTTGCCCCGATCGCCGGCGACGGCAATGCGAGATTGTCCTCGTCGAGCAGCGCGACCAGCATCGGCGCTTCCTCGCCGTCGAGGAACGGAATCTGGAGCACGCGGAGCGGATTGCCCTCGAGCCCTTCGCGCTCGAACCGCACGAGCCCCATCGAATCGGTGATCAGGAAGCGGGCGAAATCGCGACCCTCGGCCGGCGCGTCTGGACTGCCCATCGCGCGCGCCTTGAACACACGGTTGGCGGCGCGGACCCGCCCCTCGGGCGTCACCATCACCGCCATGATCCCGCCCGCGGCGAGCCGATCGCCGGTATGGCCGTCGATCAGCGCCTCTACCTGCGCGGCGAGATCGAGCGCCTGGACCCCGACGAAGCGCCACACCAGCGACTCTTCGCCGACCCGCGCGACATGGACCGAGACCGACGCGCCGAACACCTGGATATTGTCGACATGCGACTCGCCGTCGCGCCACGCGGTGCGCGCGGCGACGCCGAGCGCCTCGACAGCGGCATCGCTGACCGGCAGGCTCGGCGGTGTCGGCCAGCCGGCGAACAGCACTTCGTAGCGGGTATTGGCGCAGACCAGCCGCCCGCCACGGTCGGTAACGGCGAGCGCGTCGGTGCACGACGCGGCGAGCGCCTGCGCGACGGCCCAGTCGGTCTGGGTTTCGACCATCGCTTCGCGGTGGAGCAGCCGCCGCGCGCCGAGCAGCACGCCGGCGGCGAGGATGCCGGCGGCGGCGAAGCCGAGCGCCACCGTGCGATCGTTCAGCGTCCACAGGATGAGTGCCGCGGCGATCACGCCCGCAGTTGCAGCCGCGACGAACGGCAGCAGGCGGCGGGATGTCGGAGCTGGAGTCGGCAGGGTCGCCATGACGTTAGCGATGTTCGCTGTGGACGCTTCGGTCAAGCAGCCAAATCCCTCTCCCCTTTTTGGGAGAGGGAGGGAGCCGCGCAGCGGCGGGTGCGAGGGGCTCGGGTGAGAAGGTTATGTCCCCCTCACCCTTCCCGCTGCCTTCGGCAGCGGGCCCCTTCCCTCTCCCACAGGGGGAGAGGGAGTTTGATCACCAGATCCGGACGCGCTGTTCGGGCGTCAGGAACAGCTTGTTGCCCGGCGCCGGCGCGAAGGCCGAGTACCAGGGATCGAGGTTGCGCACGACCCAGGCGCGCTGCTGCGAGGGCGAGTGCGGATCGGTCAGCAGCCGCTGGCGAAGATTGGCCTCGCGATAGTTGCGCCTCCAGACCTGCGCCCAGCCGAGATAGAAGCGCTGATCGCCCGAGCTGCCGTCGAGCACCGGTGCCGGCTGGCCGTTCAGCGACATCTTGTACGCGTCATAAGCCATGGTGAGCCCCGCGAGGTCGGCGACGTTCTCGCCGAGCGTCAACTCGCCCTTCACCTTCATTCCGGGCAGCGGCTCATATTGGTTGTACTGGGCAATGAGCTGATCCGTACGCGCCTTGAAGCCGGCGACGTCGGTGTCGCTCCACCAGGTCGAGAGCTCGCCCGTCTCGTTATACTTGGCGCCCTGATCGTCGAAGTGATGGCTGATCTCGTGCCCGATCACGGCACCGATGCCGCCATAGTTGATCGCGGGATCGGCATGCGGATCGAAGAACGGCGGCTGAAGGATGGCCGCGGGGAAGACGATCTCCATCATGCCGAAATTGGCATAGGCGTTCACTTCCATCGGGGTCATGCCCCACTCCCAGCGCCGGATCGGCTGGCCGAGCTTGGAGATCTGGTCGTCATGCGCCCAGTTGTTGGCGCGGACATTGTTGCCATAGGCGTCGCCGGCGACGATCTGGAGGTTCGAGTAGTCGTGCCAGCGATCGGGATAGCCGATCTTGGGCGTAAAATTGGCGAGCTTGGCGCGCGCCTTCACCTTGGTCTCGGGCGCCATCCAGTCGAGCTGGTCGATCCGCCGGCCCATCGCCGCGACGACATTCTTGACCAGTTCGTCGGCCGCGGCCTTGGTCTCGGGCGGGAAATACTTCGCCACATAGACCTTGCTGACCTCGTCCGAGATCGCGCCGGTGGTGAACTCGACCGCGCGTTTCCAGCGTGCCTGCTGCTCTGGAGTGCCCGACAGCACGGTGCCGTAAAAAGCGAATTGTTCCTTGTCGAACGCGGTCGGCAGCACATCGGCGAAGTCGTCGAGACTGCGGACGAGCAGCTGATCCTTGAGCACGACGAGCGGCGTGGAGCGGACCTGCCGCGCGATTCCGGTCACTGCGCTCGGCTGCGCGACGATGACGCTGTCGACCGGCGCGCCGATGCCGGCGAAAAAGCCGCGGAAATCGAACCCGGGCGCCTTTCGCGCCAGCTCGGCCACGGTCATCTTGTTATAGGTCTTGTTAGCGTCGCGGCTCTCGACGCGGGTCCAGTGGGACTGGGCGATGCGCGTCTCGAAGGCGACGATTGCCCTGGCGCGCGCCGCTGCGTTGGTCTCGCCGGCGAGGGTCAGCACATTGGCGAGATGCTTCTCATAGGCGTTGCGCGTCTCGACGAGCTTGGCGTCCTTCGACAGGTAATAGTCGCGATCGGGCATGCCGAGCCCGCCCTGCGCGAGGTTGAGCGCATAGACTTCCGGGTTCTTGTCGTCTTGACCGACATAGCTGCCGAACAGGCCGCGCACGCCGTTGCGATCGGCCTGGGCGTACAGCGCGGCGAGGCCGGATTTCGCCTTCACATTCTTGATCTGATTGAGCCAGGGCTGGATCGGCGCGAGCCCCTTCGCGTCGATCGCCGCCGTGTCGAGATAAGTCGCGTAGGAAGCGCCGATCTTGGAATTGGGATCGGCCTTGGCGGCCTCGAGGATCTCCTGCGTGCGCTGCTTCGACAGATCGTCGATGACGTTGAACGCGCCGAAGTTCGACTTGTCCGACGGGATCGGCGTGGTCCGCGCCCAGGTGCCGTTGGCGAAGCCGTAGAAATCGTCGCCCGGAGCGATCGACTTGTCCATGCCGGCCTCGTCGAAGCCATAATTGCCGAGCTGCGGGCGCGGCGCAGTGGCGGGAGCAACGGGGCCGACGGCCGCCTGCGACACGGTCGCGGTCTGGGCGGCGACGGCTTCGGGCGGCGGGGTCTCGCCGCGGGTGCAGCCGGCGAGCAAGGCCGGCGCGGCAAGGAAGGTGGTAGCGAGGAGCGGAAGACGCATGCGGCGACCCTTCGAAAGAGAAAGGCGCTGTCTTACTAGGCCCTTACGTGGCGTCAATCTGCCGTGCTGTACGCTCGGTCTGCCGCTTGCGCCATTTGCGCGTGATCCAGATCCGCCAGCCGAGCGCCGCGAAGAAGTAACCGAGGATCCCGCCCAGCACCGCACAGATCGCCATGCCGACAGCGGTGGGAAGGCCCACGTCCGCAGCGAACCACTCCAGCCAGCCGGCATCCGCGACGGTCTTGGCCTGCGCCGCCGATGTCCCGCTCAGGTGCAGCACCCAGCCGCCGACCTTGTAATAGAGAATGAACAGGAACGGCGTGGTGAACGGATTGGTGAAGAAAGTGGTCAGCGCCGCCGCCGGGACGTTGGCACGCAACGGCAATGCGAGCACCGCCGAGGCGGGGATCTGGCCCATCGGAATGAGGATGCCGGTGAACATGCCGAGCGCGACCCCGCGGGGAATCGAGCGGCGCGTCATCCGCCACAGCGACGAGTGCAGGATACGGTGCGCAATCGGGCGCAGCCAGCGGTTCGACTCGAAGCTTTCGCGCGTCGGCAGATTGCGGTCGACCCAGGCACGGAAGCGCGCCCCTAGGCCGCGATCAGCCACGGTCGCGGAGGATACGGCCTTGTTCCCGCTTCCAGTCCCGTTCCTTGATCGACTCACGCTTGTCATGCGTCTTCTTGCCCTTTGCGAGCGCGAGCTCGACCTTTGCGCGCCCCCGACCGTTGAAATAGATCGAGAGCGGTACGAGCGTCATACCCTCACGTGCCACCGCACCGTGAAGTTTGTTTATTTCGCGCTCATGAAGGAGCAATTTACGGGGCCGCTTGGGCTCGTGATTGTAGCGGTTGCCGTGGCTGAATTCGGGGATGTTGGCGTTGACCAGCCACACCCCGTTTTCCTTCACCTCGGCATAGGCCTCGGCGATCGAGCCCTCGCCGAAGCGCAGCGACTTCACCTCGGTGCCGGTCAGCGCCAGCCCCGCCTCATAGGTCTGCTCGATAAAATATTCGAACCGCGCGCGCCGGTTCTCGGCGACGGTCTTCACTTTGTCGAAGGTGGCGGGACGAGGACGAGCCATGGGAGGTGGGCATGTAGGCGCGAGGCGGACGGAAGGGAAGCCGTGGCGCCCGGCGACAAAAGATAAAGGACCCGACGCATGCGCCGGGTCCTTCCGTGCGTATCCCTGTCCTCCCCGTTGCGGGGGAGGATTCAAGGCTTAGCGGGTGCGGGTGCTGAACGAGATGCCGATGATCCGGGGGTCGTTGAACACGGCGGCCATATAGTTCTCGATTACGCCCTTGAGGTTCTTCTCGTTGGTGAGGTTGCGGGCGAACGCCGCAATTTCCCACTCGCCGCCAGAGCCTTCATAGCCGATCTTGAGACCGCCTTCGAAGTTGCCGTCCGAAGTGAACTCGGCGGTGTCGTAGAGCACGAAGCTGGTGAAGCCCTGCAGGTTCCAGTCGGTCGAGACGAAGAACTTGCCGTCGTTCGCGGTCGGGATGTCGTAGCGCGCCGCGACGTTGAGGTTGTACTCGGGCGCGTTGGGCAGGCGATTGCCGTCGATCCGGGCGAAGACGCCACGGCCGGCGATGGTCACCGTCGGATCGTTGACAGTGCAGACGATCGTGCCGCCGAGGACGCAGACCTGCGCGAGCGCATCCTGATCGTCGATCTCGGTGTGGAGCCAGCTCCCGCCAAGCGAAAGCGCGAGGTTGTCGACCGGGCGCAGATCGAGCTCGGCCTCGACGCCGTACGCCTTGGCCTTGTCGGCATTGAGCAGCACGCCGTTGCCGTTGACGTCGTTGGCGTTGAGCTGGATGTCGTCGACCGTGTAGTAGAAGCCGCTCAGGTTGAACCGCACCCGGTTGTCGAGCAGCGCGCCCTTCACGCCGGCTTCCCACGACCGAATCGTCTCCGAATCGGCGGTAGTGAAGTCGGAGTTGAACACCGCCGAACGGCCCTGGATCGTCGGTCCGCGGAAGCCCTTCGCGACGCGGGCATAGATGCTCGCATCGTCGGACAGCTTGTAGAGCGCGCTGACGTCCCAGCTCTCCCTGGTGTCTTCGAGCTCGACATAGCGGCGGCCGGTATAGGTGACCGCGCCGGTGCCGGTGTCGGCCGTCCTGAGCAGGCGGGTCGACTTGCTGTCGTTGGTGATGCGCGCGCCGGCGGTGAGCGTCAGGTTGGGGACGAGCTCATAGCTCGCCTGACCGAACGCCGCCCAGGACGTGTTGATGTTGCGCAGCCGGACCCAGTTGTTCGGGTTGTTGCTGTTCGCGTTGGTCGCGCTGAACGGCGTCGTGAGGAAGAAACGGCGCTGATAGAAATCGGTGGTGTCGCGCGAGTCGAAATAATAGCCGCCGAACTGCCAGTTGAACCGGCCGCTGCCGGGGCTGGCAAGGCGCAGTTCCTGGCTGAACTGGTCGAGATCGCGGACATTGCCCTGCGACTGACCGTAGAAGGGGGCGCCGGCGAACAAAGTCGCGGCGCCGCCGTCGGTGTCGCCGCGGCTGTAGCCCGAAGTGGTCTCCCAGGCCGAGATCGAGGTCAGCACGGCGCCGCCGAGATCGTAGCTGGCGCGCAGCGACGTTCCGTAGGTGTCGTACGCCTGCGGATTGTCCATCGCCTCGTCATAGGCGACGCGATCACGCGGCTCGTTCGCGACGCTGTTCGAACCCTTCACCAGCGCGCCGCGGTGGAATAGTGTCGAGGTGCCCTTGTACCAGCGGCCATGGCCGGAAAGGTCGAAGGTCAGCCGGTCGGTGGGCGTCAGGCGGAGCTGGAGGCGCAGGTTGCGGTCGTCGAAGCCGCCCATCGCATTGAAGCTGCCGCGGGTGCCGTCGAAGCTCGGGCCCGTGTAGGTGTTGTCGACCCAATCGTCGCGATGCTGGTAGAGACCCGACACGCGGAACGAGAGCAGATCGTCGACGATCGGGCCGCCGAAGCCGGCGTCGATGTTGGTGCTGGCATATTCGCCGACCGAGAGCGCGGCACGGCCCTGAAAGGTGTCGCTCGGGCGGATCGTGTCGAACTTGATGATGCCCGCCGTGGTGTTGCGGCCGAACAGCGAGCCTTGTGGGCCGCGCAGCACTTCGACGCGGTCGAGGTCATAAACCGGGTTCGACTTGAGCACGACATGCTCGAGCACGACATCGTCCTGGATGATCGACACCGGCTGCGACGCGCCGAGATAGAAATCGATATTGCCGAGGCCGCGAATGTAGAAGCGCGGAAAGATGCGGCCGGTGGTCGTCTCGGCATAGAGGCCGGGGACGCGGCCGGCGAGCGCGAGCGTGTCGTCGCCCGCAGCCTGGAAGTCGCGAAGCTGCTCGCCCTGCACCACCGCCACCGAGACCGGCACGTCGACCAGCCGCTCCTCGCGGCGCTGCGCCGTGACGATGACCTCGTCGGCTTCAGCCTCGGGTGCGGTGGCGGTGTCCTGCGCGAAGGCAGTGCCGGCGTAGAGCAACGCGGCAACGGCCGCGCTCGAACGGAGGGCGCGGCGGGCAAAAACGGATTTCATCATATCCCCAATCTTGTTCTTTGGTTCGCGGACGCACGCGGCCATCGCCCGGCGTCGATGCGCACGGGACGGCTGGCGTTCGCGAAAGGGCTATTTTCCCCGACCGGCGGCTAGGCCGCGATTGTGATCGGATTGTGACGGTTTGGCACCGTTCGCCGCAGCGCGGCGTGCGCAGTTTGCAAGCGTCGACGCGCCGCGAGCAACTGCCCGGTCAGATCAGTCCGGCATGCGCCAGCGCGGCGTCGACGGCGGCGCGGCTCGCCTGCGAGGCTTCGGTCATCGGCAGGCGGAGCTCGGTCGGGAAACCCGGGCGGACCTTGCCGAGCGCGTACTTCACCGGACCCGGCGAGGCGTCGGTGAACATCGCGATGTGGAGGGGGTAGAGCCGGTCATGGAGCGCCAGCGCACGCGCGTTGTCGCCTGCCGCCCACGCCGCCTGGAACTCGGCGCAGAGCTGCGGCGCGACATTGGCGGTGACCGAGATGCAGCCGGTGCCGCCCAGCGCATTGAAGGCGAGCGCGGTCTCGTCATTGCCCGAGAGCTGGACGAAGTCCGCGCCGCAGCCGGCGCGCTGCTCGGTGACCCGGCCGAGCTGGCCAGTGGCATCCTTGATGCCGACGAACCGGTCCGGGAATGCCTTGACGATCCGCGCCACTGTCGCGGGCTGGATGTCGGTCACGGTGCGGCCGGGGACGTTGTAGAGCACGATCGGCAGATCGGTCGCTTGTGCCACTGCCTCGAAATGGCGGAAAATGCCTTCCTGGCTCGGGCGATTGTAATAAGGCGGCACCATCAGCGCCGCGTCGGCGCCGGAGGCGCTGGCGGCATGGACGTTCGCGATCGCCACCCGGGTATCGTTCGAACCGGCGCCGGCGAGGATCTTCACCCTGCCCTTCGCCTGATCGGCGCAGACGCGGACGACCTCGAAATGCTCGTCCTTGGTGAGCGTTGCCGCCTCGCCGGTGGTGCCGCACGGAACCAGCGCCGACGAGCCTTCAGCAATCTGCCATTCAACAAGGTCCCGGTAAGCTTTCTCGTCGAAAGTGCCGTTGCGGAATGGCGTGACGAGCGCGGGAATCGACCCGGAGAACATGGCGTGAAAATCTTCCTCAATTCCCGAGATCGGGACTGGCAGATAGGCGGCGAGCCCGTATGATGTCCAGCATGCTCGGGTCGGTTATCAAGAGCGCCGTATTGCTCGCTGGTGTGTCGGGGGTCGCGGTTTCAACGCAGCTCACGCAGGAACAAATCCGGTCGGTCGCGGGGGTGTTGCAGAACGCCGCTTCGCCGGTGCAATCGCCTTACGTCCAGAGCGATCCGCTCGCGCCGGCGCTGGCTGAGTGGAAGCGGCTCCAGCAATCGGACAATTGGCCGTTCTCCGACTATGCCAATTTCATGCTCGCCCATCCCGGTTGGCCCGGCGAGACCAGCCGCAGGGCGGCGGCCGAGACGTCGCTCGACAGCGGCAGCTACGCGCCCGGGCTGGTGGTGCGATTCTTCGAGCGCTTCCCGCCGCTGACGCCGGCGGGCCATCTCCGCTTCGCCGAGGCGCTGGCGGCATCGGGCCGGCGCGGCGACGCCGATGCAGAGGCGCGCAAGGCATGGCGCGCGGGGCAGCTGCGCGCGGCCGACGAGAGCCGGCTGATGGCGTCGTTCCTCTCGGCGCTGAGCCCGGCGGATCACGATGCGCGCGCCGACATGCTGTTGTGGAAGGGTGCGGTGAGTACCGCGCAGCGGCAGCTCGCTTTCGTCTCGCCCTCGAAGCGCGCCGTGTTCGAGGCGCGGATAGCGTTTCGCACCAAGGCGGCCGACGCGGCACTCAAGGGCGCGACCGCGATGGACATGGGCCGCAGCGATCCCGGCTATATCGCCGACCGCGCGCGCTGGCTGCGCGACACCGGCCAGAGCCCGGCGATGCGCTCCTATCTCGCCCAGCGTCCGCGGCTGACCAGCTATCCGGGCGATGCCGAGGCCTGGTACGAAGTGCTGCTGACCGCGGCGCGCGGCGCCTCGGCCGACGGGCAGCACAGCCTTGCCTATCAGATCGCCAGCCAGGTCGACGATGCCTTCCCCGCTACGACGGTTATCGCCGAACTGCCGCTCGGCGAGCGCGACGACTATACCAGCCTGACCTGGCTGGCGGGAACCACCGCTTATTATAACCTCGCCCGGCCGCGCGACGCGATCGGCATGTTCGAGCGCTATTCGAGGGGCTCGAAGACGCCGACCACCCAGTCCAAGGGGCTTTACTGGGCCGGCCGCGCCGCCGAGGCGGCGGGCGATCAGGTGGCGGCACAGGGCCATTTCACCCGTGCCGCCGGGTTCGCCGACCTCTATTACGGGCAGCTCGCGGCGGAACGGTTGGGACGGCCGCTGCAGGGACCGCCGCCGCTCGATACCGCGGTGGCGACCCCGGTTGCGCGCGACGCCTTCTATCGGCGCGAGACCGTGCGCGCCGCCCAACTGCTCGGACGGATGGGCGACCGCGTCTCGCAGGGGCTGTTCATCCGCCAGATCGCGCGCGACGCCAGCACCGATACCGACCATGTCCTCGCCGCCGAGCTGAGCCGCACGATCGGCCGGCCCGATCTGGGAGTGATGGTCGGGCGCAGCGCGCTCGAGAACGGGCTCTCCGATTATACCGCCGCGGGCTTTCCCTCGGTCCGGGTGCCGGAGACGCAGCGCAGCCATTGGACGATGATCCACGCCATCGCGCGGCAGGAGAGCCAGTTCGACCGCGCGGCAGTGAGCCACGCCGGTGCGCGCGGGCTGATGCAGCTGATGCCGGGAACCGCGGCGGAGACCGCCGGCAAGCTCGGGCTGAGCTACAACCGGGAATCACTCACAAGTGACACCGATTACAACATCCAGCTCGGCTCGACCTATTTCCAGCGGATGCACAATCTCTACGGCAGCTATCCGCTGGCGGTGGCGGCCTACAATGCCGGCCCCGGCAATGTGAACAAGTGGATCCGCGCCAATGGCGACCCGCGGCTTCCCGGCGCCGACATGATCCGCTGGATCGAGCAGATCCCGATCTTCGAGACCAAGAACTATGTCCAGCGCGTGCTCGAGAACGCCGTGGTTTACGATCTGCTCAATCCGCAATTCGCACGATCGCGCGGGCCGGCGAACATGAGCTGGTATCTGGGCAAGAGCCGGCCGGGATAAGGCCGCGCCATCGCCGCCTGCGCTCCCCTTCCGCTTGCGGGAGGGGTCGGGGGAGGGGCTATCCAATAGCGGGCAACCGCCGCTAGTGACATCCCCTCCCTAGCCTCTCCTGCAAGCGGAAGGGGAACACAGGCCGAAAGCGACGGAAATGCACGATCGCCCGAACTACATCACTCCCGCCGGCTATTCGGCGCTCAAGGCCGAATATGACGCGCTGTTCGCCGGCGAACGCCCGAAGTTGGTCGAGACGATCTCCTGGGCTGCCGGGAATGGCGACCGCTCAGAGAATGGCGACTATATTTATGGCCGCAAGCGGCTGCGCGAGATCGATCGGCGGCTGGGCTGGCTATCTAAGCGGATGAAGGCCGCCAAGGTCGTCGATCCCGCCGCGCAGGAGGATCGCAGCCGGGTTTTCTTCGGCGCCACGGTGACGATCGCCGACGAGGACGACAATCGCCGCATCCTGACCTTGGTCGGCGACGACGAGGCGGATGCCGGCAAGGGGCTGATCGGCTGGAGCGCGCCGCTTGCGCGGGCGCTGCGCGGTGCCGCGATCGGCGACCTGCGCCGCGTTACCCTTCCCGGTGGCGAACGGGAATATGAAGTAATTGCCGTCACCTACCCCTGAATCGTGCTCCGTATGCGGCGAAGCGAATCGGGCCGCCCCTTCCCTTTCGACGCGCCGTGCTAGACTGGCGACCAGAACCCCGAGGGTTCGGGTTCAGCGTGGGGTTTATGGGTACACAGCGTATTTTGGTTTCCGGCCGCGTCCAGGGCGTCGGCTATCGTGACTGGGTGGTGCGCACGGCGCAGCGTTCGGGGCTGACCGGGTGGGTGCGCAACGTGCGCGACGGACGCGTGGAGATCCTCGTCTCGGGCGACGACGACACCGTGGCGAAGCTGATCGAGGGCTGCCACGAAGGGACGCCGCTCGCGCGGGTCGATCATGTCGAAGCCTATGCCGCCGACGGCGAAAAGCAGCACAAGGGCTTCACCAAACGCTTTACCGCCTGACGCGGAACAGCCGCCCCGCTCCCTGCATTGTTCGGGGAGAGGAGACGGTACATGGAAAATCCCCGCACCGAAGCCGCGCGCGCGAACGACGACAGCGATCTGATCGAGAATGCCGAGCCCGCGCCGAGCTTCAACACCAGCAGCGGCACGTCGATGGCGCGCGACATCGCCACCGAGTCCGAGCTGACCGAGGTCAGCGAGCCCGACGCGACCACGCGCGTCCGCAAGGGTCATGCGATCGAGCACGGGCAGGAAGTGCGCCCAGATCGCACCAGCGGAGCCGACTGAGGCGAAACACAGGGTTTCGCGAGCGCCGGTTGATTCCGCGCGGCGCTCGTGAAAGGTTCCGCCTGTGAAACGGCGTGGCGAACGCGTCGTGACGAGGAGGAACGCATGCCCATCCCCGCGAGCTGGTCCGGCCCCCTGTTGAGCGTGCTGCGCATAGTCACGGCGCTCGCTTTCATGCACCATGGCACGTCCAAATTCTTCGGCCTGCCGCCCTTCCCCGTACCCGCGCCGCTGCCGCCGATCCTGCTCGCCGCCGGCGCGATCGAACTGGTCGGCGGCGCGCTGCTGCTGATCGGGCTGTTCACCCGACCAGTAGCGTTCATCGCCTCGGGCATGTGCGCGGTGGGCTATTTCATGATGCACGCGGGCAAGGGTTTCTTCCCCTCGGTCAATGGCGGCGAGGCGATCCTGCTCTACTGCTTCCTCTTCCTGTACCTCGCCGCGGCAGGCGCAGGGCCATGGAGCGTGGACGCGGCGCGGAGCCGGGCCTGACCGATCAGTCGGGAGGCTACGCCTCCTGCCTGCTCTTCGAAGAGGTCAGCCGCCCTGCGCCAGCGCCTTGCGCTGGATCACCACCGCAATGCCGCGCGCGTCGGTCTCGAACCCCGCCACGTGGAAGCCGTGGCGCAGGTTGAGCAGGATCATCGGGTTGTTCGTGGCGCGGGTGCGCGTTTCGATGAAGCGATAGCCGGCCTCGGCGGCATCGGCATGCTGGAGACGCATCAGTTCGGAGGCGACGCCCTGGCCGCGCAGGTCCGGGGCGACGCCCCCGAGCCAGCTGTAGAAGAGGTCGCCGCCGCGGCGATAGCCGAGCTTGAAACCGCACCATTCGCCGCCGTCGCCGACGGCAAGCCATAGCAGCGGATCCGCCAGCCGCGGCAGGCGATCGCGCAGATAGGCGTCCGAAAGGTCGGGGAAGATCGCCCGGCAGAGCGTCAGCAGCGGCTCGGCGGCGTCCGCCACCTCGCCCTGCCAACGCTCATAGCCGATCGTCACCGTCAGCGGGACAGCTTCTTGTAGGCCAGCGCCGTGGGGCGATCGGCGGCATCGCCGAGGCGGCGGCGCTTGTCTTCCTCATAGGCTTCGAAATTGCCCTCGAACCACTCGACATGGCTGTTGCCTTCGAATGCGAGGATGTGCGTCGCGAGGCGATCGAGGAAGAAGCGGTCGTGGCTGATCACCACCGCGCAGCCGGCGAAATTCTCGATTGCCTCTTCCAGGGCGCCCAGGGTCTCGACGTCGAGATCGTTGGTCGGCTCGTCGAGCAACAGGACGTTGCCGCCGCGCTTGAGCATCTTGGCGATGTTGACGCGGTTGCGCTCGCCGCCCGAGAGCTTGCCGACATTCTTCTGCTGGTCGGCACCCTTGAAGTTGAACGCGCCGACATAAGCGCGGGTCGAGGCGTCGTGGCCGTTGACCTTCATGTAATCGAGCCCGTCGGAGATTTCCTCCCAGACGTTCTTCTTCGGATCGAGATGGTCGCGGCTCTGGTCGACATAGCCGAGGCGGACCGTCGAGCCCATTTCGATCGTGCCGGTATCGGGCTGCTCCTGCCCGGTGATCAGCTTGAACAGCGTCGACTTGCCGGCGCCGTTGGGGCCGATCACGCCGACGATGCCGCCGGCGGGCAGCGTGAACGAGAGGTTCTCGAACAGCAGCTTGTCGCCGTACGCCTTGGAGACGTTCTCGACTTCGATGACCTTGCCGCCGAGGCGCTCGGGCACCTGGATGACGATCTGGGCGCCGGTCGGCTTGCGGTTCTGCTGCGTCTCGACCAGCTGCTCGAACTTGGCGATACGCGCCTTGGACTTGGTCTGACGCGCCTTCGCGCCCTGCCGGATCCATTCGAGCTCGTTCTTGATCGCAGTCTGGCGGCTCGATTCCTCGCGCTCCTCCTGCTCGAGGCGCTTGGATTTCTTCTCGAGATAGGTCGAGTAATTGCCCTCGTACGGGAAGTACTTGCCGCGATCGATCTCGAGGATCCAGCCGACGACGTTGTCGAGGAAATAGCGATCGTGGGTGATCATCAGCACCGCGCCGGCATATTCCTTGAGGTGGTTTTCGAGCCACTGGACGCTCTCGGCGTCGAGGTGGTTGGTCGGCTCGTCGAGCAGCAGGATCGAGGGCTTCTGGATCAGCAGCCGGGTGAGCGCGACGCGGCGCTTCTCACCGCCCGAGAGATTCTCGACCGACCAGTCGGACGGCGGGCAGCGCAGTGCCTCCATCGCGATCTCGAGCTGGTTGTCGAGCGTCCAGCCATCGACCGCGTCGATCTTGGCCTGGAGATCGCCCATCTCCTCCATCAGCGCGTCGAAGTCGGTGTCGTCCTTGGGATCGCCCATCTCGGCCGAGATCGCGTTGAAGCGCTCGACGAGGTCGGCGGTCTCGCGCGCGCCGTCCTTGACGTTCTCGAGCACGTTCTTGCTCGGATCGAGCTGCGGCTCCTGCTCGAGATAGCCGACGGTGATGTTCTCGCCGGGCCATGCCTCGCCGGTGAAATCCTTGTCGACGCCCGCCATGATCTTCATCAGCGTCGACTTGCCGGCGCCGTTGGGGCCGACGATGCCGATCTTGGCGCCCTGATAGAATTGCAGGTTGATGTTCGACAGCACCGGCTTGGGAGCGCCGGGGAAGGTCTTGGTCATGTCCTTCATCACGAAGGCGTATTGGGCGGCCACGATAGGGTCTCCGATGGGTATCTGGGTATGCAGGAAGTTTGGCGGCGATGTAGCGACCGAAGCGCCGATTGGCAACGCGGCCGCGGCCGAAACAAAACGGAAACGGCAGGGTTGGCAAACGTTACGGCGGTGGCTAGCAACGCTCTCATGACCAAGCGCATCCTGCTCGCGGCCGCCGCCGCGCTCGCCCTTCCCCTCCCCGGCTTCGCCCAGACGCACGACGTCGCCGCGCTGCGCGATGCCGCGCTCAAGGACGACCTCGCCTGGGAGATCACCGAGGGGCTGACCACCGAAGTCGGCCAGCGGCTGGCCGCCACCGAGGCCGAGGGGCGCGGGCGTGACTGGGCAGTGAAGAAGCTGACCGCGCTCGGCTTCAAGAACGTCCGCGTCGAGACCTATCGCATGCCCGCCTGGGTGCGCGGCGAAGAGGAGGCCGAAGTGCTCGGCGCCTCGGCGCAGAAGCTGGCGATCGCCGCGCTCGGCAATTCGGGCTCGACCGGGCCGCGCGGAGTCGAGGCCGAGATCGCCTATTTCCCGACCTTCGCCGACCTGCAGGCGGCGCCCGCCGCGGCGGTGCGCGGCAAGATCGTCTTCGTCAGCCACAGCATGACGCCGACCCAGGACGGCTCGCAATATGGCGTATTCGGCGCGGCGCGGCGCCAGGGCCCGGCAGTCGCGGCGAGCAAGGGCGCGGCGGCGATCCTGATCCGCTCGATCGGAACCGACTATCACCGCAATCCGCACACCGGATCGACCAACTGGCCCGAAGGGACCAAGCCGATCGCCGCGGCCGCGCTGTCGCTCCCCGACGCTGAGCAGCTCGAGCGGCTGCTCAAGCGCGGACCGGTGCGGCTCAAACTGCTGGTGACGCCGAAATTCACGGGCGGCGCCGTGTCGGGCAACGTCATCGCCGAAGTGCCGGGCAGCGATCCGGAGGCAGGCATCGTCCTCGTCGGGGGCCATCTCGACAGCTGGGACCTCGGCACCGGCGCGCTCGACGACGCCTCTGGGCTCGGCATCACCACCGCCGCGGCGAAGCGGATCATGGACGCCGGCCAGCCGCGGCGAACGATCCGCGTGGTCTGGTTCGGCGCCGAGGAAGTGGGCGGCGTCGGCGGCGAGGCCTATGCCAAGGCGCATGCCAACGAGCGCCACGTCTTCGCCTCCGAATCCGATTTCGGCGCCGACCGGGTATGGAAGTTCGAGACCAACCTTCCCGATTCGGCCAAGCCCATCGCCGACCGGCTGGCGACCGCGCTCGTGCCGCTCGGCATCTCGCGCGGCCGCGGCACCGCGGGCGGCGGCACCGATGTCGCCCCGGTGCTGCGTACCGGCGTTGCGGGAATCGACCTCACCCAGTCGGGGCTGCGGTACTTCGACTATCACCACACGCCGGACGACACGCTCGACAAGGTCGACCCCGAACAGCTGCGCCAGAATGTGGCGGCGTGGACGACGCTGCTCGCGGTCGTGGCGAACGCTCCGGAGGATATCGGCAAGGTCGCTCCAGCGCCACGCTGATCGAGGTCAAGGCGGCGGCATGTCCGAATTCGGGCAGAAAAGTGGCAGAATTTCTGCAGTTCGGCGCATTTGCGATTGACGCAACCGCAACGACCGCTATTCCAGCGGTTCGCGTCGGCGTTCGAGCCGGGTGCGAAACGTTTTAAGTTCCATGGGAGCAACCCAGATGAAGAAGATCCTCATTGTCGCTGCGACTGCCGGCCTGATGTCGCTCGCAGCTTGCAACAGCGGCACCACCAACACCACTGCCGAGAACGTTGCCGAGAGCCACGAGGCGAACGCCGCGATCTACGAAGAGGCCGCCGACAACACCTCGAACGCCGTCGCCGAGAACGTGCTCGAGAACGCTGCCGACGTCGAAGAGAACAAGGCGGACGCCGCGCACGACAACGCGACCGCGCATTGATCTCTTTCCGGTCCTCATGGGCCGGAGCTGAAGTTCAGGAAGGGCGCTCCCGCAGGGGGCGCCCTTTTCCGTTTGGGGCGTTAATACCGTCGAGCGTCGCAACGGCGCCGCGGCAAGGGGATGGAGATGGGCCCGAGCGTCGGCACGGATGGGCAGAAGCGGCCATTCTGGCAGCTGCTCTATTTCTGGGTGCTGGTCGGCATCGTCGCCGGCGTGGCGGTCGGATATGTCTGGCCGACGTTCGGCGCCAGCCTGCAGCCGCTCGGCGATGGCTTTATCAGCCTCGTCAAGATGATCATCCCACCGGTGATCTTCCTTACCGTGGTGACCGGCATCGCGGGATCGCGCCAGCTCGCCGCGCTCGGCCGCGTCGTGGTCAAGGCATTCGCCTATTTCCTGTTCTTCTCGACGCTGGCGCTGATCGTCGGGCTGATCGTTGCGCATGTCGTCCAGCCCGGCGCGGGCATGAACGTCGACCCTGCCTCGCTCAATGCCGCGGCGATCCACGGCTATGAGGAAAAGGCGCACGACACGACCGTCTCGGGCTTCCTGCTTTCGGTGATCCCGACCACGCTGGTCTCGGCGTTCACCAGCGGATCGATCCTCCAGATCCTGTTCGTCGCGATCCTGTTCGGCGTTTCCCTGACTCTCGTTGGCGAACCGGCGCGGCCGGTGACCGAAATGCTCGAGCGGATTGCGCTGGTGGTGTTCCGGCTGGTGACGATCGTGATGTGGGCGGCGCCTATGGGCGCCTTCGGGGCGATGGCGTTCACGATCGGCAAATACGGGCTCGGCAGCCTGCTCAGCCTCGGCGCGCTGGTCGGCACCTTCTATCTCACCGCGTTGATCTTCGTGCTCGTCATACTCGGCGCGGTGGCGGCGCTCAGCGGCTTCTCGATCCTCAAGCTCATCCGCTATCTCAAGGCCGAACTCTTGCTCGTGCTGGGCACCTCCTCGTCCGAAGCCGCGCTGCCCGCTCTGATCGAGAAGATGCAGCGCGCAGGCTGCGACAAGGAAGTCGTCGGCGTGGTGGTGCCGACCGGCTATTCGTTTAACCTCGACGGCACCAACATCTACATGACCCTCGCCGCCTTGTTCATCGCGCAGGCCACCGGCGTCGAGCTGACCCTGGGCGAGCAGCTGGCGTTGCTCGGCGTGGCGATGCTGAGCTCGAAAGGGGCTGCGGGCGTTACCGGATCGGGGTTCATCACCCTGGCGGCGACCCTGGCGATCGTGCCCAAGGTGCCGATCGCGGGAATGGCGCTGATCCTCGGCGTCGACCGCTTCATGAGCGAGTGCCGAAGCCTGACCAACTTCATCGGCAATGCGGTTGCGACGATCGTGGTGGCGCGCTGGGAAGGCGCGCTCGATCGGGACCAGCTCGCACGGGCGCTGAACGGCATCCCCGACGACGAGCCCGCGGCAGCGCCAGTGGAGCAAGATCCGGATTGATGGTCGGGGAGACAGGATTCGAACCTGCGACATCCTGCTCCCAAAGCAGGCGCGCTACCAGACTGCGCCACTCCCCGACGCCGGTGCCGCCTAGGCCTTTGCGGCCCAACACACAAGAGCGGCTGCTGGTGGGCCCGGCAGGACTCGAACCCGCAACCTAGCCGTTATGAGCGGCCAGCTCTAACCATTGAGCTACAGGCCCCCAGCGCTCGCGGCAGTAGCGGAGGTTGGTGGCGCGCCGCAAGCCGCGTCGAGGATCTCCACGAGACTTGCCGGCGCGATGTCGAGCCGCGCCAGCAACGCGAGGACCGTGTCCCACCAGCGCCAGAAGGCCGCGAGGTCGGCGGCGTCGCGGACATAGGGCGTATGCCCGGCGACGATCGACGGCGAATGGAAGCTGAAACTCAGCAAGCGGACGCCCTCTCCCGCCGCGATCCGAACCGCCTCGAGCGCCGCCGCCAGCGGCATGTCCTCGGGCGTGAGCGCCACGCGGGACAGCAGCTTGAGCCGTGACGCCAGGCCGCGGCCGCGCGGAACGCGGGCGAGGCCGCGGTAGAGCGACGCTCCGCCGCTGCGCAGCGCTCCGGTGTAGACGGTGGTCAGCGGCAATTCGACGATCGGGCCGGCATGGAAGCTGTGATTGGAGATCGTCGTGAAATCCGGTCCGTTCTCGCCCGAATAGTCGTAGCCCGAGCGCATCGAGGTGTCGGCGCGATAACCGAGCGTCGCGAGGGCCGCGAGCGTGTGCGGACCGATCCCGTAGCGGCCGGCGCGGTATATGAGCGGCGGGTTGTCAAAGGCTGCGGCGATCGCCTGCGTAAGTGTCGCGAGCTTCCGCGTCTCGAGCTCCGGCGCGAGGTTTCCGGCGAAACTGTTGGCGGCGCAGAGTTCCTCCTCGAAGGGGGGGTTCACCCAAGGGTGGAGCTGGGTACCGATCGCCGAATGGCCGTCGCCGATCAGCGCGCCCAAGATTTCGACCGCGGCCGGACAGGTGGCGATCGGATAGTCGATCAGCCAGGTGAGCGGCGCCCCGTGCCGGGCGAAGCGGGCATGCGCCTCGGGCATCGCCGCCATATGGCTGGTGGCGTGGGCGTCGCGGCTGAACGGCGCACCCCAGTCGAATTCCTCTTCGGTATCGACGAAGATCGTGAAGCGGGTGCCGAAGCTCTCGGGCCATCGGACCAGCGCAGCCGGCGGAGGTGCGGGCGGGCGATAGCTCGCGCCGGAATGCCGCTCCCCCATGCTCAGCTCAGATCACCTGCCCCACCTGGCTGGTTACGGCGGCGGGGAGCCGCAAAGTCAAGCTCGTCGGGCCGATCATGAGCCCGCCGCCCAGCTCGCGCGCGAGGTTGCGCGACAGGCGCAGCGCGAAGCCGGTGCCGAGCAGGGTCGAATCTTCGCGCTCGTCGTCGATGCCGAGCACCGAGTCGCCGGGATAATCGGCAAGCGTCCGCGGCCGATCGATCGAGACGGCGACGCGCTGATCGCTCTCCAGCGCCATGCGCACCGCGATCCGCTCGCCCGGAGCGCTCGCCGAGACGAGAGTCGCCATCAGCCGCGCGAGCAGCCGCTCGATCGCACGCCGATCGCCGGCGACGGTCAGATCGTCGGCAGGCAGCGTGATCATCGAGCCGCGCAGTTCGAGCAACGGCGCGAGATCCTCGCTGATTCCCGCGAGCAGCGGCCGCAATGCGACCGTGCCGGGGCTGAGCGCCAGCGCATCGCTGTCGATCCGCGCGGCGAGATCGAGGTCGTCGATCGCGCCGAGCAGCTCGCGCGCCTCGCTCCGGATGATATGCGCGCGGGCGCGGTAGACGTCGGGCACCGGGCCGAGCATCTGGGTTTCGATCATCTCGGCGAAGCCGGCGATCGCGTTGGTCGGCGTGCGCAGTTCGTGGACGAGCTGGCGGAGCGATTCGGCGGGCGAGCCGGTGGGCGCGCGGGCGGGCTCGGCGCGCTCGTCGGTGCGCGGGCGGCGGGCGGTGCCGCGATAGCCGGTGAACCGGCCATTGGCGGGGTCGAACACGGGAACGGCCGAGATCAGCCAATCGCCCGCGGCGTCGGACTGGCCTTCGATCAGCATCCGGGCGGTCGAGAAGCCCGCGCGGCGGCGGAACGCGCCCGCGGCGATGCCGTCGACATGCGCCCCGTCGGCCTCGCTCCGGAGATCGAGCGAGAGCCCGATCACGGGCGCGCGGCTGACACCGTCGACCCAGCGGATCACGCCCTTCTCGTCGGTCTCGAAACGGAACTCCTCGGCGCGCGGCGGCGGCGGCGGAGCAACCGGCCCGGTCTCCTCGCGGTGCCGCCAGAAGGCGTCGATCCGCGCGACCACCTCGGCGATTTCGAACGGACCCGATTCCTCGCCTCCGGCGGGAGGTGCGACCGGCTCCGCCGGCGTCGCGGCGGATGCCGCGGCCGTGATCCTGTCGCTATGGTCCATGGCGAGGTTGTGCGCGTCGGGGGCGGGTTCCGCAATCGATCCGGAGGAACTATCCACAACTTCCGTCGCAGCATCTTCCCTTCCGGTCGCATCGTCGGGAAGGACGAAGTCCACCGCCCCGAAACTCTCGAGCGCGCGCTTCACCTCCGGACCGAGATCTCGGCGGTTGCGCAGCACGCTGCGCGCGGCCGGCGCGAGATCGGGCAGCAGCTGGATCCATTCGGGCGATGTCAGCCGGGCGCTTCTCAGCACCGGAACCGCGATCGAGATGTCGTCCTGCGCGAACAGCCGCACCAGCGGCGCCGGCGGATCGGCGAATTCGAGCGCGCGGGCGCTGGCGGCGCGAACCGGCGGGGGGACGTCGGGACGAATGGCGCGGAGTGTCGCCATCGCCCGCGTCGCCGGTGGTACCCGGCGGCGACCGATCAGGTCGACGAGCTGACGCCACACCGACTGGACGCCGTAGGGCGTACCAAGATCGGCTGCGAGCACCGTTTCCAGAGTGTCGTCGAACCGCACGCGCCTGTTACCGTCCCCGCGACGCGGAAGCGCGTCTTCAAGAATTTATTAACGATTCAAGGCGCCATCCGGAACATGCCATTTCGGCACGTCGCATTGTGGGACAATTGCGTTGCGTTGTAATTATCTTATAGTCTAGCAACCCCATCATGCAACGAATCCACAATGAGAGAGACGCCCCGATGCGGTTCGACGAGATCGACGTGCAGATTTTGGGGCTTCTGCAAGATAATGGCCGAATGACCAATGTCGAGCTGGCCGAGCGGGTCGGCCTGACCGCCCCGCCTTGCCTGCGCCGGGTGCGGGCGCTCGAGCAGCAGGGGGCGATCAGCGGCTATCACGCCTCGCTCGATCCCGCTGCGCTCGGCTACAACCTGACCGTTTTCGCGATGGTCAGCCTCAAGAGCCAGGCGGAGAGCGATTTGCGCGCCTTCGAGCAATTGGTGGCCGGAATTCCCGAGATTCGCGAATGCCACATGCTCAACGGCGAGATCGACTTCATCCTCAAGATCGTCGCGACCGACCTGCAGAGCTTTCAGCAGATCCTGACCACCCAACTCACCACGGCGCCCAATGTCGAGCATGTGAAGACGTCGCTGACGATCCGCACCTCGAAGGCGCTTCCGGGCGTTCCCGTTCCTGAACTTTAATAAGGAAAGGGGCGGCACCCGGCCGCCCCTCCCTGATCTCTTGCGTAGCCCGGCTCAGGCGAGCGGCGGGAAATCCAGCGACGCCTGCCACAGCTGCGCCGTGCTGGCATGGGTGCCCTTGGTCGCCTGGAACGCCGTGCGCGCCTCGTCCTTGCGGCCGAGCGCACGCAGCGCGACGCCGCGATTGAGGTTCACTTCGTCGGCATCAACCCCGCCCTTCTGGAGCGCGAGATTGTAGAGCTCGAGCGCGCGGGCATAATTGCCCGAGGCAAGGAACGCCTCCGCGGTCTGCTGCGCCGGGCGGCCATTTGCGGCCGCGGCAGCCTGCTTTGCCAGCCCCTCGAGCGAGCCTTCCGACCGCACCGCCGTCTGCGAGGCGGTGTAGGTGCGCTGGACATCGGCGTCGCTTGCCGGGATCTTGCCCGACTTACGCCCTTCGTCGATCACCGCAACCGCTTCCCACGGCAGGCCGGACTGCTGCGCGGCATAGCCGTAATCGGCATAGTCGCCGCGGTCGGCGAGCGCGTTGGTGGCGCGCATCAGGCGGTACAGAGCGAGCTTGTCGGTCTTGGTGTTGCCCGTCGGAGCGCCCTGACGAAACACCTGGATCGCCCAGCGCCAGTTCTGGACCGTCGGGTATTCGGCGATGAAGCGCTTGAGCCATTCGGCGGTCGCGGCCGAATCGCCGGCGGCCTTAACCCGCGGGATCACGAACTTGTACCAGTCGACCGGCGGCTTGCGTCCGGCGGCCTTGCTGGCCTCGATCGCGTTGTTCACTTCCGCAATCGACTCGGCGTTCTTGCCGGTCGCGGCATAGGCGTTGGCGAGAAGGACCGGGAGATCGGCCTCTTTCGAGCCGAGCTGGCGCGCCTTGACCAGCGCGGGGATCGCCTCTGCCGGCTTCTTCTGCTTGATCAGCTCCGAGCCGAGCATGTAATTGTACAGGCCGCCATAGACGTTGACGCGATCGGCGGGAGTCTTGGGGTTGCTGGCGAGAATGCCGAGCGCCCGCATCTGCCCGGCTTCGTTCTTGCGCTCGAGCTCGAGCAGAAGCCGCATATAGGCCGAATAATATTTCTCGTCGTCATTCTTGGCGATGGCTTCGGCGGCGGTGATCTGCGCGTCGGCGGTGGCGAGGTCCTTGGCCTTGAGCGCGACATCGGCGGCGGCAGCCGGCTTGCGGAACTCGTCGCTGACCTTGAGCTCGGGCGCGGCATTCGCCTTGTCCGCATTTTGCGCGAGCGCCGGCGCAGATCCCATCGCAGAGCCCAGCGTGAGCGCAGCAACCAGCGCCAGCTTCGAAACGAACGTCATGTACAACTCTCCTCGTGGGAACGGCAGACGATTTGAGCGGCCCTCTAAATGCCCCTCGCCCGCCGTTCAAGCGGACGCGTTTGACTTCGCGATGGCAAGCGCGCCCTGAACGACGATTGAACGCCACCGGCGTTCCCTGCTGGCGGCGAGCGCCGGAAAGCGCTTAAGCTGCGAACCTATCGGGGGACTCGCTTCATGCTGACCATGCTCGTGCTTATGCTCCAGACCACCACGCTCGAAACCGACACGGCAAAGGCGGCAATGACGTGCGCGCAGGCGCTCACCATCGCCGACGCCAACAGCAAATCGCCCATGCAGCTGACCTCGCAATTCACCCACCTCGCCATGCAATCGGTCAAGGCGAAGCCCGAGGGTTCGTTTTTCGAGCAGCTCAACAAAATTTCCGGGCAGGTCGGCAAAGAGCCCGTGATGACCCCAGAGCAGGCGAAACTGCTCGCACCAACCTGTGACCGCCGCTTCCCGCTCACGCGCAGCGGCGCGCCGGCGCGGTTGCCCACAACCCCCTTCCGCCGCGACCTGCTGTGCTTCGGCACGCTCTCGGTGCTGCAAGGTGCTGCCGAGGAAATCGGCAAGAGCGGCGACGATTCGGGGCTGACCAGGATCAAGGCCGCGATCGAGGGCATCTCCCGGCGGTTGACCGACGACGAACTCAAGAAGCAGGGATTCGCGAGCGAGCAGACGTTCGTGAAAGCGATGGGGGACGAGATGCTGGCGTCGCTGACGACCGGTAATCCGCTGACCGTTGCCGCTGCCTGTGGAGTCACCGGAATATAGCGGCGCCGGGCCTCGTGCGCGCGCGTACGCGCGAGCGCGCGGGGTTGGCAGGATGCCTCGACGCGGCTAGAGCCATCGGAACGTAACAAACTCCGAAAGCGCGATCCTTTGACCGACGAGACCCTGCTCGCCGACCCTTCCGATATTACCCCGATCTCGATCGTCGACGAGATGAAGACCTCGTACCTCGATTACGCGATGAGCGTGATCGTGGCACGCGCACTGCCCGACGTTCGCGACGGCCTGAAGCCCGTCCACCGCCGCATTCTCTACGCCGCGCAGGAGGGCGGGTACGTCGCCGGCCGCGCTTATCGCAAATCGGCCCGCCTCGTCGGCGACGTGATGGGCAAATACCACCCGCACGGCGACAGCTCGATCTACGACGCGATGGCGCGCATGGCCCAGGATTGGGCGATGCGAGTGCCGCTGATCGACGGCCAGGGCAATTTCGGATCGATGGACCCCGATCCGCCCGCGGCGATGCGCTACACCGAGGCACGGCTCGCCCGTGTCGCCTCGGCTTTGCTCGACGACATCGACAAGGACACGGTCGACTTCCAGGACAATTATGACGGCTCCGAGAGCGAGCCTACCGTCCTCCCTGCCCGTTTTCCCAACCTGCTCGTCAACGGGGCCGGCGGCATCGCGGTCGGCATGGCGACGAACATTCCGCCGCACAATCTCGGCGAAGTGATCGACGCGTGCCTGGCGTACATCGAGGGCATGCTCGGCAAGCGCGAGGCCGTCACCACCGAAGAGCTGATCGAGATCGTCCCCGGTCCCGATTTCCCGACCGGCGCGATCATCCTCGGCCGATCGGGCTGCCGCTCCGCCTATCAGACCGGCCGCGGCTCGATCATGGTGCGGAGCCGCCATATCTTCGAGCAGCGCGGCGAGCGCCGTTCGATCGTGCTCACCGAAATCCCGTACCAGCAGGGCAAGAACGCGCTGGTCGAGAAGATCGCAGAGGCCGCCAAGGAGAAGCGGATCGAGGGCGTCAGCGACATTCGCGACGAATCGAGCCGCGAAGGCGTGCGGATCGTCATCGACCTCAAGCGCGACGCGACCCCCGAGGTCGTGCTCAACCAGCTCTGGCGCAACACGCCGGCGCAATCGAGCTTCCCTGCCAACATGCTCGCGATCCGCGGCGGCCGCCCCGAGCTGCTCAATCTGCGCGACATCATCGAGGCCTTTGTCCGCTTCCGCGAGGAAGTGATCACCCGGCGCTCGAAGTTCGAGCTCGCCAAGGCCCGCGAGCGCGCGCACATCTTGCTCGGTCTCGTGATCGCGGTCACGAACCTCGACGAGGTCGTGCGGATCATCCGCGGTTCGTCGAGCCCCGCCGCCGCGCGCGAAGCATTGCTCGCGCGCGAATGGCCGATTTCCGAGATCGCATCGTACATTCGGCTGGTCGAAGCGGTCGAGACCGAGATCACCGGCGACAGCTACCGCCTCTCGGACGCGCAGGTCCGCGCGATCCTCGATCTCCGCCTCCACCGCCTTACCGCGCTCGGCCGTGACGAGATCGGCGATGAACTCGCCAAGCTCGCCGAATCGATCGCCGAGCTGCTCGAGATTCTCGGCGACCGCGCCAAGCTCTACGAAGTCGTCGTCGAGGAGCTGACCGCGGTCCGCGACCAGTACGCCACGCCGCGCCGCACCGAGATTGCCGCCGCTGCCGACGGCATCGAGGACGAGGACCTGATCGAGCGCGAGGACATGGTCGTCACGGTCACGGTGCAGGGCTATATCAAGCGGACCAGCCTCGACACCTTCCGCGCCCAGAACCGCGGCGGCAAGGGCCGCGCCGGCATGGCGACCAAGGAGGAGGATGCCGTCACCGAACTGTTCGTCACGTCGACGCACACCCCGGTGCTGTTCTTCTCGACGCTCGGCAAAGTCTATCGGATGAAGGTCTGGCGTCTGCCCGAGGGGGGCCCGGCGACCCGTGGACGGCCGATGATCAATCTGCTGCCGCTCGCCGATGGCGAGACGATCTCGACGGTGCTGCCGCTGCCGGAGGACGAGAACGAGTGGGGCAAGCTCCACGTGATGTTCGCGACCTGCAAGGGCAATGTCCGCCGCAACTCGATGGACGCGTTCACCAACGTGCCCTCGAACGGCAAGATCGCGATGAAGTTCGAAGGCGAGGATGCCGACGACCGGCTAATCGGCGTGGCGTTGCTCGACGAGGGCGACGACGTGCTGCTCGCGACCCGCCAGGGCAAGGCGATCCGCTTCGCCGCCGACGACGTGCGCGAATTCCAGAGCCGCAACTCGACCGGCGTGCGCGGCATGCGGCTGGGCGACGGCGACGAGGTGATCTCGCTGTCGATCCTCCACCGCGTCGGCACCACTTCCGAGGAGCGCGAGGCCTATCTCCGCTTCGCGCCGTGGAAGGCCGAGAAGGAAGGCGAGCCCGATCTACCGGCCGACCGCTTCGAGGAGCTGAAGGCACGCGAGCAATTCATCCTCACGATCTGCTCCAACGGTTATGGCAAGCTGAGCTCGGCCTATGAATATCGCCGCACCGGGCGCGGCGGTCAGGGCATCACCAATATCGACAATATCGGGCGCAACGGCCCGGTGGTGGCGAGCTTCCCGGCGAGCAAGGGGCACCAGCTGATGCTGGTCACCGATCAGGCCAAGATGATCCGGATGTCGCTGGGCGACCTCCGCGTGATCGGCCGCGGTTCGGCGGGCGTGCGCCTGTTCAACGTCGCCGACAACGAGCATGTCGTCTCGGCCGCGCGGATCGAGGAGAGCGAAGAAGAAGCCGAGATGAACCTCGGCGACGGCGTCACGGCAGGTGAGCCGACGCCGGACGGCACGACCAGCGAGGACCTCGCTGCCGGGCCGGAGGATGGCCAGTAAGCATCCCTGCCGGAGAGGCACTGTTCCCCGGTGAAAGCCGGGGAACAAATAAGGGTTCAGCTGGTACTCGCATCGCCAGCCACGGAGAGAGCATGCCCGATTCGACTGCGTATAAGGTGCTCACCGGCGAGCAGATGGCCGCGCTCGAGCGCGACGGCAGCTTCGCCGGCGCCCCGGTCGACCTGCAGGACGGATATATCCACCTCTCCACAGCCGAGCAGCTGCAGGAGACGCTCGACAAGCATTTCGCCGACCAGGAGGATCTTTGGCTCGCCGCGGTCGACCTCGACGCGTTGTGCGACACCGTCAAATGGGAACCCTCGCGCGGCGGCCAGCTGTTTCCCCACATCTATGGTCCGCTGCCGCTCGACGCGGTGGTCGCCTATAGCGAGCTCCATTACGAGCCCGACGGCAGCCTCCGCCTGCCGGTAACCGGCTGAGGTTGGACAAAGTGTCCGGTTGTGGGGCTGAGAGGCTTCGCTACAGGGCTGTGATGCACGCGGCGCACCCGAAGCGGAGCCCTTGGCAGCGCCTCGCGCTGGCCATGATCGGCTGCGCGCTACTGCTGCGGATGGCGGTCCCGGCGGGTTGGATGCCGCAGGCCGGCGCTGGCGAACTGACGCTCTCCTGGTGCGCCGATAGCGGGTTCAGCGGCCCCGCCGCGCTGCGCGAAGCCAAGGCGTTGCTGGCCGACGCGATGGGCAAACCGGCTCCGGACAAGCACGACAAGAAGGGCGACCAGCCCTGCGCCTTCGCGGCGGCCGCACAGCCGTTGGCCGCAATCGGCGCGGTTGCGCTGCCCCCGCCCGCGCCGCGCGCCGATCCGGTCCCGCAGGCGCATCTCGAATCCGCCCCGGGCCGCGGCCTCGCCGCCCCGCCTCCGCTCGCAACCGGTCCCCCACTCCTCGGCTGATGCTGCCGGCGTGCCGCGCGGCGCGCCCACTGCCCATCGCTGTCGAGGATTGCTTTATGTTCCATTTCGCTCGCGCGCTGCTCGGCGCGCCGCTGTTGTTCGCCGCCCTTCCCGCCTTCGCCCAGCAAAGTCCACGCGACGAGATCGTCGTCACTGCCGAAAGGTTGGTCGAGGAAGCCATCCAGCGCGTCGGCGACACGCCGGGTGGCGCCAATGTCGTCGCCGCCGAGGAATTCGACGACAAGCTCGCGGTGTCGCTGCGCGACGCCCTCGCCTTCTCGCCCGGCGTTTATGCCCAGCCGCGCTTCGGACAGGAGGTCCGCCTGTCGATCCGCGGCTCGGGGCTCAGCCGTGGCTATCACATGCGCGGGCTGACGCTGCTGCAGGACGGCATCCCGATCAATCTCGCCGACGACAATGGCGATTTCCAGGAACTCGACCCCGCTTTCCTCCAGCACATCGAGGTCTTCCGCGGCGCCAATGCGCTGCGGTTCGGCGCCTCGACGTTGGGCGGGGCCATCAACGGCGTGACGCCCACCGGCCGCTCGTCCGGCGGCGTGCACCTCCGCGTCGATGGCGGCAGCTTCGGCACGTTGCGCGGGTTCGCCAGCGTCGGTGCCGCCGATGCGCGTGGCGATGCCTGGTTTGGGGTCGCCGCCGACCGTTCGGACGGCGATCGCGACCACGCGCGGCGCAAGGCACTGCGGGTGAACGGCAATGTCGGGCTGCGGCTGAGCGACGGCGTCGAGACGCGGTTCTACGCCAGTGCGCAGACGATCCGCCAGGAGCTGCCGGGCGCGCTGACCTATGCCGTCGCCCGCGCCGCACCGGAAACCGGGAACGCCGCCGGCGATCAGGCGCGCGACATCGACTCGCTGCGGCTGCAGAACCGCACCAGCTTCGCGCTGGGCGCCGGCAGGTTCGACATCGGCCTGTTCCTGAACGCCAAGCAGCTCCACCACCCGATCTACCAATTGGTCGACCAGAAATCGCTCGACTGGGGCAGCTATGCCCGGCTCGATCAGGATTTCGGCAGCTTCGGCTTTACCGCGGGCGTCACTGCGCGGTTCGGCAGCGTCGCATCGCGGCGTTTCGTCAATCTGGACGGCGAACGCGGCGCGAAGACGTTTGCGGCTGATCAGACCGCGCGGACGCTCGACGCCTATGCCGAAGCGCGGCTGCGGCCGGCCGACCGGCTCACCCTGATCGCGGGCGCGGTCTACACGTCGGGGCTGCGTCGGCAGGAGCAGCGTTTCCCGGCGATCGCCACCGGCCGCTCGGCGTTCGACCAGCTCTCGCCCAGGCTGGGGGTGCTGTTCGAGCCGAGCGAAACTGTCCAGCTCTATGCCAATCTGAGCCGCAGCCACGAGCTGCCGGGCTTTATCGAACTGGCGCAGATATCCGACTTCGTACCGCTTGAAGCCCAGCGCGGCTGGACCGCCGAAATCGGCGGACGCGGCCGGATCGGACCGCTGCGCTTCGACCTGAGCGTCTACCGCGCCGATCTGAGCGGCGAGCTGCTCCAGTACAATATCGCCCCGCCGACGATCCCCGCCGTGACGTTCAACGCCGGGCGGACACGGCATCAGGGCGTCGAGCTCGGCCTGGATCTCGACCTCTCGCGCTGGGCGCGACTGCGGCAAAGCTGGCAATGGAACGACTTCCGCTTCCGCGACGACGCGCAGTTCGCCGACAACCGCCTGCCGGTGATCCCCGAGCAGCTCTACCGCGGCGAGCTTCGTCTCGGCGACGATGCGCTGCACGTCTCCCCCAATGTCGAATGGGTGCCGCGCGGCGCCTGGGCCGACTATGCCAACAGCTTCCACACCGACGGATTTGTGCTGTTCGGCATCGCCGCCGAGGCACGGATCGATTCGCGCTTCGCGGTCTTTGCCGAGGCGCGCAACCTCGGCGCCGAGAGGGCAGTGGGCGATGTATCGGCGGTGGTGACCTATGCGCCCGCCACCGCGATCTTCTATCCGGTCGAGCGCCGCAGCGTCTTCGCCGGCCTGCGGGCGGCGTTCTGATGGCGGCGGCCCCGGGCACCCGCTGGTACAACGCCGTCTGGCGCTGGCATTTCTATGCCGGGCTGTTCTGCATGCCCTTCGTCCTCTGGCTCGCCGCAACGGGCACGCTTTATCTGTGGAAGCCGCAGATCGAAGCCTGGCTCGAGCGGCCCTACGACGCGCTGTCTCCGACGGGGCCACGCCGGAGCGCCGACGCGCAGGTCAGGACGGCGCTTGCCGCCGCTCCGGGCGGCACGCTGCACAAATATCAGCTGCCGCAGCGTCCGGGCGACGCCGCGCGAGTGATCGTCGGCGGCGCAGGCGGCGAAATGCGCGTCTATGTCGATCCATATCGCCTGCGCGTGCTGCGGATCGAGCGCGAGAGCGAACGACCGATGCGAGTGATCTCGGAGCTGCACGGCACGTTCCGCGCGGGCAATCCGGGGAGCTATCTGGTCGAGATCGCCGCCTGCTGGACCGTGACGATGCTGCTCACCGGACTCTATCTATGGTGGCCGCGACGTGCGCGCGGTCTCGCCGGCATACTCTACCCACGCCTTCGCGGCGGCAGGCGCCTGTTCTGGCGCGACCTCCACGCCGTCACCGGCATCTGGGTCGCGGCGCTTGCGCTGGTCCTGATCGCCACCGGCCTTCCCTGGGCCAAATTCTGGGGAAGCTATTTCAAGGAAGTGCGGGTCGCGACCGGCACGATCGAGGGACAGCAGGATTGGACGATCGGCGCCCGCAGCGCGATGTCCGGTGATCATGCGGCGCATGCCGGCACTGCGATGGCGCATCGTCGTCCCCAAGGTCCGGAACTCGACCGGGTCGTGGCCGCCACCTACAAGCTCGGTATCGCGCCGCCGGTGCTGATCGCACCGCCCGAAGCGCAGCGGACCGGCTGGACGGTGACCTCGGATGCCGCCAACCGCCCGCTGCGCACCCGCATCGTCGTCGACGGCGCCACCGGAGCGATCACCGAGCGGCAGGACTTTGCCCAGCGGCACTGGCTCGATCGCGTGGTCGGCTATGGTATCGCAGCGCACGAAGGCGCGCTGTTCGGGCTCGTCAATCAGCTACTCGGCACGCTGACCGCGCTGCTCCTCGCCACGCTCTCGTTCTCCGGCGCGGTGATGTGGTGGCGGCGACGCCCGAGCGGGCTGCTCGGCGCGCCGATCCCGCTCTCGCGGCCGCGCTACCGCCCGGTGCTGATCGCCTCACTGCTCTTGCTCGCGCTGGCGATGCCGTTGTTCGGCGCGACGCTCGTACTTGTCGCGCTCGCCGACCGGCTGCTGTTGCCGCGATTGCCGGCCACCAGCCGCTGGTTGGGGATCGCAGCGAAACCTGCTTGACGGGTCGGCAAGCGCCCCCTAATTGCCCGCCTTCCGCAGCGCATGGCCCCTTCGTCTAGCGGTCTAGGACGTCGCCCTCTCACGGCGAAAACACGGGTTCGAGTCCCGTAGGGGTCACCAGCGATTTCAATCACTTGGCGGCAGAATGCCGGGCTCAGTGGCCGTTTTCGGTAATGGATCGGTTATAAACCTCCTAGGCCATTGAGGCATTTCCTGAGCCGGATGCGCGAATGGCGGCCAACAAGACCCTGTTGATGGGACACTCCGCAGCCTAGAAGGCCCGGTTCAATGGCCGGACGTGGGCCGTTAGCCGTCTGGAAGATTCGGACAAAATGAAGCCAAAGCAGACCTCTCAGTAGAGCTGGTGGCGAATGGTCTGCTCTGCGTAGGCCGTGATGGCGGATGCAACTTGATGGGCGTCAACGACCGTTGATATCGGACATCAAGAGGCTGAAACGGGACATAGATCCGACCTGGCCTGTCAAACCAAGGCTGTGATCACGTTCATGCCTCGGATACCCCATGTCAGCGGCAGCGGCAGCGCACGCTGCCGGGTGCCCGAGGACCGACAGGGTCGGTTGCAGGACTGCCGACTACGCTGCACATTTCGCCGAAGCTGCGGGCATCATTCTGTAGCGACCAAGATCGGCGTGGTGGCATGCTTCAAATCAATACAGGTAAATTATACCAAGCTGGCGTCGGCCGTACTAATCACTTGCGCGGTGTGCTCTTCTCCAATCTCCGGCTGCCACGTGACGAGCCGATCGTCACGGCGGCGGGAACGCTGACCGGAACCGACGCATTTGGTGACAATCGCGCACTAATCTATGAAATCGACGAGCGGATCGAGCGAACGCCGGACGGGCCCGGCGTGCTCATATCGCATGGTATTACCCCATTTCTTGCCGATTTTTCCGCCCTCACCTCCTTCGCCTTCAATGCGATCGCATCTCCTGACGGGGCGCTGATCGACCGGTTGCTTAGCGGCAAACCCGGACTAGCGTCCTATGATCCGCCGAAGGCGTTTGTGAAACGCGCACTCGACGAACGGCTATGGGTGCAGGACGCCGAAGCCGAGTCGTTCACTCGGCTGGTCGATGAGCTTCTCGGACTGGATCGACGGCATTTCAATGCAGCAATGCGAGCGATCCGGACATATGTCTCTGCGGTCCAGCGCCTGCCCGACGATCTCGGCGTCGCATATACGCTGATGGTATCGGCGATCGAGTCGTTGGCACAAGAGTTCGATGGCTATGCGACGGTTTGGGCTGACATCGACGAACGCAAGCGCGGCCCGATCGATGCGGCGCTCCGCCGAGCTGCCGCGAGCACAGCAGCTGGAGTTCGCGCCGCCATCACTTCGGCCGAACATGCCTCACTGGCGCGCCGCTACCGTGCTTTCGTCAAGTCGCATGTAGGTGCCGATTATTATCGCGACCCGACGCTCGCCGACACGCGCGCGCTCGCAGCCTGTGAGCTAGATGAGGCATTGCGGCAGGCCTATGCTGTGCGTTCGCGCTATCTGCATAATCTACGCGTCTTGCCTGATCCGCTCACGCACCCATTTAATCATTGGGAAGTGGCCTATGTCGAACGGCATGCGGTTCTGACCTTCCAGGGTTTGGCGCGCTTGACGCGCTACGTTATCCGGTCGTTCATCCAGCGTGGTCCGAAGGTTGCGAGCGAAGTCTATGAGTATCGCCGCGAAGAAGCCGGGATCGTCACGGCAGAACTCGCGCCGCAGTATTGGATCCACCATCCTCTGCGCCGCGATGCCGATGCCGCACGTCGGCTTGAGGGATTTCTTGAGCAGTTAGCCGGCGCCTTCACGCGCCAACCCGATGCGGCGATCACTGACATTCGGGAGATGCTGCACGACGTCGAGCGGCTCGTCCCCAAGGCGAGCGCCAAGAACCAAGGCGCTATGTTCGCGCTCTACGGGCTATTCAACACCTATGCCGGCAGCCTCAGGATGCCGCGCTTCCGGGAGATTATCGACAAGCATGAAGCGGTGGTTTCGCGTCCGTCCGTTGAAGCGCTGATCGCGTTCACAATCGTCGAGGATCCGGACAAATGGTCGATCGAGACGCAGCGCGAGTTACTCGACATCTATTTCGCCAAGCGAGCGGTAAAGTCGGGATTGCATGGACCTCGCGTGTTTGAGTCTGCCATGTGCCTGGCAATGGCGGAGCGCTACCGCGCCGCCGGACGGGAAGCGGACGCGCGGGCTATGATCGCACGTGCGGTGGACAATGCCCCCGGACATGCGGCGCTAATCGCGCTTGAGGTGAGTTTCGATCTCCAAGTACCAATTATCTGGCGCGATGTACTTCTCCCTAGGGGCGGAACCGCATCGCAAGCGGCGGGCTAGGATAGCTGACGCCGAACAGCGGGCTCAGGCAGCACGCTGCCCTGATAGCCATGCTTATCGTTGTGGAACGACACCTTTGGCCTGCATGATCATCTCTCATAACGACGGTTGGCGACGCCACCTACACCGCGCTGCCTTTATGAAAAACGGCAGTCGCTATTCGAAGCTTTGTTCGCCATCCCGATCGCGCTTGCTCTCATGCTGAATCCAGCGATCGAGTTCGGGCAGGACGTCGATAACCCATTGCTGGACTTCCCCGCCGACGTTGTCGCCGAGCGTTCTGATCGCCGCGCGCCGCCGGACTAGGATATCCGCCAGCGAGCCGCTCCAGCTGCGCGGGTGGAGCCGCGACCATATGTCACCGAGGAAGGCACGCTTGTCGGGCGCGTGACCCAGAATCTCGAGAAACAGGGCGGAAACGCCATTCTCCTCTTCGCCCTGCTGGCGCTTGAACAGCGGGACGCTCTTGCCGAGCAATGGGAAGCGTGCGTCAGGATCGACATTCGCCCACTTCACCAGCGTATCGACGCCGACGTCCTCGACCGGCGTGCCTGACCCGAAATCAGCTTCGAACAGACCGCGGTTTCTCGGCTTGAGCTCCGGTAGCAGGAACTCATCGAGCGCGGTCAGCGGCTGCGTTTCGAACAGCGCCCTGAGCACGTAGCCCAGGTCGTAGGAGGAGAGATAAACCGTTTCGAGACCTGAGCGCACACGAGCGCAGATGTCGCGTAGCGCTTTTTCTCCGTCAGGTCCGGCGCAGCAGACCTTGATGACGGTGTGAAGGCCGAAGTCGCGCAGCGACTGCTTCTTGGCGAAGTCAGCTCGCCTCAGAAGTGCGCGCCCGACCGCTATCAGCGAAGACGAGCGTGTCCGACCTTCCTCGCGATCGCGATAGAAATGCATGTGCAGGATATCGAGCGCGATCTCGACCCCACCCTCGAGGGCCGCGATGTCATTGAGCAGTTCGCCCAGCTCATCAGGCGGCGACTCGCCCACGCTGCCGTTCGCGATGCTGTGGAAGTCCCAGGCTGTCAGGACGCCCTGTCTAATCGCGCGGCGGAGTCGCGCGATACCTCGCGCGTCGATTGCGACACGAGCCTGCAGATAGGGCAGGCTCGGCGCGAGGTTGGGATTGTCGATGACGGCGTTGAGCGCAGCGTAGGCAAAGGCCGGATCCCGCCGGTGCGCGGCGTGGATGAAGCCGCCGAGCAGCGTTGCGTTTCGCTTGTCGTGCGCGGAAATGGCGTAGTGATCGACGAGTTCACGCCACATTGCGGGGAGATCGCTCGCGCCGTCGGCCAAGCCGATGCCGCATTCAAAGGCACGCTGCGGCTGGTTCTCGAGCAGGAGTTCAGCGATGAAGATGCTGCGCGTATCCGGGTCATGCGCGAGCGCGGTTCCGATCTCCTTGGCCAAATCGGACGCACGCTCCCAAGGTTTCATGACGTCGCCATCATCGGCTTCGCCATCGGCAACGTCCCATCCGAACGCACTGCGCCCGAGCACGACCGCGCGAGCTTGATGCAAGAGATCCGCTGGTTTGAGCCGGTCGATGAGCGCAATAAGGCGAGCACGAATATCGTCCGGCATTTCCGCGCCCTCGAAGCGTAGCGAGGTTCGGAAACCGATCCATCCTTCGATCCACGGGCGATCGGCGGAGAAGTGGGTGGCTGCCCTCTCTAGCGCATCGTGGCAGGCCGGGTAGCGCCAAAGCTCCCGCACGCTATGGGCTAGATGATCTCTGGCATCCGCGATGAGGGGAGAAAGCTCGACGGCCAGATCGATGACGTCGCTGTACCAAGCCCATATGTCGCCATAGGTTGGTGGGTGCCAGCCATAGTCGCGGGATCGCGCGCCGAAATCGAAGTCGCTCGACGAACTGAAATGGTGCGCTTTCAACAGTGCGTCGAGGGCGACGCCCGCACAGCGAACCAAACCAGCGTCGCCGGAGCGTGCGAATTGGCGCACGAGCGCTCGTCGCTGCGCGGGCGGCGCCTGTGTCCCGGACAGATGGAGATGAAACAGCTCGGCGAACATGTCTGACGCTGAGTTGTTATTGTGATTGGCTGGCTCGCCCGCGAAGAACCGCGCAAGCAGCGTGGCCGCACGATAAAACAGCGGCGGGTCATAGGCTAGTAGCTTGATCAGCCGTATCCACTGCCATCGCCCGCTCGACTGCGGATCGAGAATGCCCTCGCCCATGGGCCCGGCAACATCCCGTTCGATCCTCCCCAGCACGGCCTCAGGCGCCACCGGTGCGATGTTCGAAATGATCTGCAGGCCATCTTCGCCCATCGCCGCGAGGTCGCCCAGCGGTCCATCAGCGCCAAGCCACCGCTCAACGGCGGTCCGCGCTTCAGCACTGTCGTGCAGATATCCGAGCCGGCGTGCGAGCGACTTCTGCATGCGAGGGGTAAGCGAGGCGCAGAAGCGATCAAAATCAACCGGTGGAATACGTTCAAGCGCCAAGGCGGCGAGCGGGTTGGCGATCGCGTGCGGCAGGATCGCTCGCCACCGGCCACGCAGCTGCGCGATCCCGCGCTGGCGCAGCGAATTGAGCGCCGCGTACATCGCTGCGACCGGGGTTCCGCGGATGGCGGCGATCCGGGCAAGTTCACCGTCAGGCGACGTATCCTCGCCATCGATTGAATAAAGCAGAGCAAGCTCTTCGGCGGCGGAGAGCAAATCGCGGTCAGGCTCATTTCGCTGTTGGAAAATTCGCTCGAAGAGATCGCGGCTCTTGAGCTTGCCTAGCGTCTCGCCCTTAGTGAGCGTCTCAGCGAGTGCGCGGGCCACTCTGAAATTGCCATCGCTGAATTCCGCGATCGTTCTGCGGTCGACCTGGGTCACATTCGAAAATGTCTTCTCAAGCCAAAGCTCGACCATCTCAGGCGCCGCCGATTGCAAACGGAAGACTTCGGTGCGCTCGGGTTCATCGTCCCGCACGTCGTATTCGACCGTGATCAGACTGACTTGACCGCCCCCTTCAGAGCAGATGCGCGCGAGTTCGCTATGCGTTGCCGGATTGCAGTTGTCGACAATGAGGATCGCCCGTTGCCGAGCGATCACCAACTGCCGTGCCATGTCCCGGGCCGTCGGCACGGTTTCCTGCGAGTAGTCGGTGTAGACGGCGAGCCCAGGGTCGAGCGGCGTATCACCAACGCCGTCCTCGAACAGCGCTTGCACGAGCCGGGTCTTTCCCAGGCCTGATAGCCCGATCAGCCGGGTGCATTGTCGTGGCTTTGCAAGTAACGCGCGGAGGCGTGCTATACCCTCGCCGACCGTGAGCTGCTCGCGATCGCTGGTCCGCTCGTCGGTGATGCACGCCTTGTCGTTGAACAGATAGGCTGTCTCTTCTCGCACGCCGACACCGTGCCACTCGCCGATGCTGCTCCATCCCGAAAGGCCGACCCCCAAACGCGTGCGGACCCACGCCGCAATGCCAGGATAGTGGTTGGCCCAGGTGGCGAGGCGATCCCGATCATAAAAATCGGTATGAAGCTTGTCGGCATCGGCCAGTCCGTCGAGCTGGTTCCTGATGGCCGCACGCCTGGCGGCCAAGGGTTTGTCTGCGACGGATCCCTGCGCGCTTACGATGATGTAGGCACCCGAAGCGGCGGCGAGCTGCTCGATCACCGGCCGCAGCGTGCCATTCGGACGCATCTCATCGCGAATGGCGCTGGCCGGCATGTCCGGCTTCTTAACCTGAAATCCGGCGTGAGCCCGGGGTACGAAGTCCGGCGCGGGCATGGCGGCAGGGCACTCGACGCGAACGTCGAGCCCGCCATCAGCGGCATCTTGATTGCCCCCAGCTGTGACTGAAGAAATGGGGCAACCCTGAGCGCGCAGTTCGGCGAGCGCGAGACGCGCAACGAGCGTCCTCAGATCTGAGTCTGTAAGATCAGCAACTTGCGCGCCAGTGATCTCGAACATCGTCTCGTCAACCCTCTGCAAGTTCCAAATATAGGCGAGCATCCGGGAAAACAAAAAGTGTTTCAGCTACAGAGCGACTAGGGCGCCCGCGTGCTACCACCTGGCGCTAAGGCTAGCGTAAATTAACACGTTGGCTGGCAACCGGACTCAGGTCCTTGGGGGAATGGCGGGTTTTAGGAATGGCCATTACTCCGCCGAACGACCGCAATTGGGGCCCATCGCCGACCGGCAGCTCATGCGGAAAGCGGCCCTTCCACTTCTGTGCCGATAGCAGACTGGCGGCGCTTGCTGCGAAAGTCGGCAAAGCGGTCGTTAAGGATGAGGACGAGTTAGGCGGACGCTTGATCCGCCTTTAGAAGAAGACCGGATTACCTTCTACCTTCATCCAATCGCGACGCTGCCGCTCGACATAACGCCCACTTACCGCAACCCGGACTCCATAGCGCAACCGATTGTCCGCAGTCAGTTCGTCAAACTGGTTCCAGCCAAGCTGGCACGTCACTTCGCGACCGTAATCGGTGCGAAGTCGGAAAGTCTTCGAGGCGCCGATAATGCCATCCACTACGCCGACAAGCTGTATGTCTCGCCCGGCAATCAGTGCATAGGACTCGCGAATGCGGTCTCCAGCGGTGGCGTCAACATCGACGAACACCTCCGCCCCACCCGAAGTAGAGGAAAACTGAAGCCGCGAAATATCACTATCTGCTGAAGGAAGAATTTCGACGATCTGCTGCACAAAGGCGAAATTGTCCGCTGCAAAGTTTGCCGGCAAGCGGTTGCCCATGGCCAAGTCGACGGTTCGTTCAATCTGTTCGGCGAACTCCCGTCCGCGCTCGTAAGCTTCTTGGGCGACCGCATTGGGATCAAGATTACGAGTACGGCGTTGCGCAGCTAGGCGCGCCACGTCGATCTCCGGATCGTCTATCGCGATCAGAAGACTAGCAAACTCCGGCTGGCGAACAGAAAAATCGATGAAATTGCGATCCCGCCCGCCGCTAAGCGAATTCGGAGTCAATGCTTTCCGCACTACATCGTAAACGCTGTCGACTAACCCTTTGAAGGTCGAGAACGGCATCCCTTCCTCAGATAATTCATCTCCGAAGAACTTAAATGCGAACAGCGAGTCCGTTTGACTGATTGAGTCGGCAGCAGTCGAGAACGAGCCGATCAGCGGAACGCCGGCCTTGGGCAAGAAGGCGCGCACATCACTTTCCGACTTCATCTCATAACGAAGGATGTTCAGGTCGAAGTCCGTCTGCATCAGCCAACAGTGCGACTGGCTCAAGCCACCGCGAACCGACAAGCGTCCGTTTCTTAGAGCCACAATTTCACGATCCGAAACGGGCGCTGCTAAGTAGTAGTCGCCGTCTTCGTACTCATCCGACTTGAAAAATAGATAGGTCGATAGGCCGATCCGACATGTGAAGATTGCAGGGCCGTTTAGATAATAGAGGACTTCATCTGGGACGACACGCCCCAAATCCCAATCACGCCGGCCAGTGGTCCAATCCTGCCACATACTATGCCCCACCCGCCATCGGCGGTAGCGCGGGTTCAAACCTTCCTAGTAGGTCGACTCCCTCATATACCCAAAAGCTGTGATGCGCGGGCTGTTGCCGCGTACCGGTGGCAGCTAGTTGGCCATCGTCGGGGGTCACATCACCCCTGAAGATATGCCAGCGTGCGGCCCAAGGGAACAATTCCTGTGCGTGGCGGGCGTCGCTCTCCGAAACCCACACCGAAAGGCCGTAACCTATGCAGGCGCCACCGCGCGCCATATGACGCTTGCGGGGCACCGCAGATCGCGCGTGCGGCGTGAAATCCTCGCCCGTGGCGGGGTTCGTCTCACAGCCTCGAAAAAGAGTGGCATTTGCCTCAACAGCTCCGTCGGGACAGCCGTTCGGAATCCATTCCGGAAACTCACCCATGCGCCGACGCTATTCGAACGTACTCTCCCATGGGACACGCGCTATAACGGCAAATTCCTAATTTGTAATCCGCGGCGAACGGGGGATCGAATGCCACATGTGGGATTGCTGCTGAACAAGCCGACTCTGACGTTCGACAACGGCGAATTCGGGTCAAAGGGATGGCGCCTTTCGTTCAAGTCCGAGCTCGCGAACGCTTGGCATCAGCAAGTCGAACTAACCACGGACGACAAGTTCGAAGACCTAGACGGCACGGTCGCCTTCGAAGACGCGGATGGGTCGGAAGCCTACAAGGGGCATGGAAAGGGCTCTCTGACGTTTTGGAAGGGCCGCGACGATCCAATTGACGGGCGACCGCCTGCCTATCTGGCAACGATCCGAATGCCGAGCACGGATCTTGCGCGGCTGACGCAAACGATAATCGATGGGCTGCCCCTTCGAAGCGTGAACATCGACGTACCGATTGAGTATGGCTGGCAACCGGACGGCAGCGGGAAGAAGTGGGACAACGCCGCAAATCCGGCCGTCGCGATTGAAGGCTATCGGCTCTTCTTCGGCGAAGCCGAAGAAGAAGAAGTCCTGCCCGATCCGCCCGAAACGGCGATCGACCATACACCGAAAATTCTAGCCGAACTGCGAAACGTCGGGCGAACCCTGAACTACCTTCTTTATGCGGTGATCGCCGGTGCCGTGCTGATTGCATGGTCGCACTAACGAACGGATGAGAGCGATGTTTGACGAGTGGAAGGCTGAACGTCGCATTCGGAAGGTGCTGGCGGGATTGGCTCGCCAGCGCGTGGCGTTGGTCCTTCAGCCACAAGGCGTTTGGGTGATTGAGCGCGCGTTGAAGCGCGACGATGAAGCGGAAGCGGCATTGATGACGTGTCACATGCGGGGATGGGTTGAACCACTCCATGACAGCATGCCGACCGGAGACTTGACGGACGACAAGCGAATTCCGGACGGGCCGATGTTCACGCGCACACAAACCGTTTTCCGGCTGACGGACGGCGGCTGGAATGCGCTAAATCGCGCCCACGCTTGGACCTTAGCCGGCGCTCTGATTGCGGTCCTGTCGCTAGTCGCCACCGTCATGGTAGCGGCGTGAACTCTGCAAGCGGACCGGCTCCCCACCGAAAACTCGAAGTGGTAGATAATGTGGCAGATGGCGCAGAGACGGCGAAATACACAGCAACGTCAACGCTTTAGATAGGTAAGCGGCGGAGCAGGAGAGATCCAAATCTCTAAGGCGACTTCCGGGCACTAACGCCTAACGGCCGGACATCCGATATTGGGCGCATAGCTATCTCTACTTTCGAGATGGCGCCTTTGCTTGCTCCCTTGCGACAATCTCGTTCCATCTATCCGGGTCAGCCTTCGCCATCATGCTTTGTCCCGCGCCCCACATGTCGGTCCCCAGCATGCGGGCCGCAATTCGCTCGGGCACGGCCCAACTAACGGGCAATGATCGCGCAACGGCACCCGGGAGTATGGCGAACGTAACCATGCCGGCAACCGCAAACGCGACGCGGTTCCTGAGCAACTCGCGATTCTGTTCGGCCACGGAGCGAGACCGCGCAATCATAGCGTCAATGCGGCCCGTGGCTGCCTCCATGCCGGCGGCGGCATTCTTCACCAGACGCTGATCGTCCGCTCGACTGTTTTCGGCCGCCGCGATGATCTGGCTGGCCAAGCTTGAAGGAGTTAGCTTCAACGCCGGCTTCTCGGATACGCGCTCTGCCCAAGCGCAAACATCTTCCAGTCGCTTGGCTATCGCCTCTAGGCTCGGCGCATAATCGGGCTGCGATGTCCGCTCATCGGTGAGGCGTTCCACGGCGCGGCGAAGCAGGCTGATCTCGCCACGGAGTTCGCCGAAGGCGTGGGCGGCGAGGTTCGTGTCGGGGTGGGGGGCGCTGTCCTGTGTCATGTTGCTGGTTCTATCTTCCCAGGCCGCGACTACGCGAGAGGCCGAGCCAGTCCTGGATGCTGTGGGATATCGAAGCCCCTTCGCGTGCCTGGATTCCAAGCTCAGGAAGCCGCTTCCGGATCAGCGACTCGGCCTGAGCGTCACGCTCCATGCTCTTGCCGAGGGCGATCATCTGCTGCCCGACTGCCCCGGCGCCGGTCAGGTCACCGGCCTTACGAAGCGAGCGATGCGCGTTGGCGAGCTTCTGCCAGTCTTCCACGAACCGATCCGCACGGCGCTGCGGGCTGGCGCGCAGCTCAGCTTCCAAGGTCATCGCGCGAATAGCGACGCTCGTGCGGCCCTGCCCTGCCTCTTCGATCAGGCCCATGTCCCGCGCAAACGCGGCGCGAAGATCGCGCGCGGCGTCCGAGCGCACGGCATTGAGAGCGTCACGCGCCTTGTCATAGGCGATCCGCTGATGGGGCAACTCGCTATAGCCATCCTTGCGCATTCGCATGATGTCGGCGGTCGCGCGCGCGAACCGCTGCACGGCATTGTTCAAACCGGTCGGCTCGACGCCGCGATTCGGCGACTGCTGGCTGAGTGCCAGCCCTTCGAACATAGCCCGCCCAGGCGGGGGCGTGACCGGCCGGAGATCGAGCCCGGCGAACGGGTCGCGGGCCGGGGTCGGCATTTCTCTTTCCACCATCGGCTGCGGCAGCCGGATCTGACGCCTGTCCACGAAATCCTGCGTGTAATCGGACGCCATGTCCTTGCTGCGCTCGCGCGATAGCGTGCGCACCAGCTTCGACTGATCAGCGAAGTCGTCGCGGCCGTAATGGACGTCGACGTGGTCGCGATGTCGCGACAACGCGACATAGGCGGCGTGGCGGTCGAGCCCTGGCGTCGCCAGCACGTGCGTTCGGTCGACCGTCACACCCTGCGCCTTGTGGATCGTCGCGGCATAGCCGTGATCGATCTGCACATAATCCTTGAGGTCGAATGCCACGGCGCGCCCGTCGTCGAGCATCACGGCCATGCGGGCGCTGGTGACGCTCTGCACGATCCCGAGCGAGCCGTTCTTCACGCCCATGCTGCGCTCGTTCTTGAGGAACATGATGCGGTCGCCGGTGGCAAACGTGCGTTGTCCCCGTTCCGTCCCGATCCTCACATCCTCGCCGAGCTGCCCGGCGACCCGAAGCCGCTCGCGTGCGATGTCGTTCAGCGCCTGCACTTCATCATTGGTGTGGGTGAGGATGATGCGCGACGCCCTAGGCGCGGCGATACGATCGCGATCCCAACGTTCGATCAGGTTCGCGCGGGCTTGCTGGCGGGTGTCACTGGCATGGACACGCCCCCGCTCCTCATAGGCCTGCAGGGCCTCACCGGTTCGGCCGGTGGCGAGCTGGCGGGTAGCATCGCGCTGCCAGTCTTCGCGCTGGCGACGGATGTCGGTGATCTCGACGCTGCCGTGCCGTTCGGCGACGGAGCGGAATGCGGCGCCCGCCTCGATCGCCTGGAGCTGTTCGGGATCGCCGACCAGCACCACCTTCGCACCGCGCTTCTCAGCTTCGGAGATCACGCACTCCATCTGCCGCGAGCCGATCATCCCGGCCTCGTCGATCACCACCACATGATTTGGTGAGAGCAGTTCCCTCCCCTGCGACCATTGATGTTCGAGGCTTGCGATCGTTCGCGAGGCGATGCCCGAGCCGCTCTCCAGATTCTCCGCAGCGATGCCGGACAGCGCGAGCCCCTGCACCTGATAGCCGGCGCTCTCCCATGCCTCGCGCGCAACGCCAAGCATCGCCGACTTGCCGGTGCCGGCGTGGCCGACCACGACGCCAAGATCCTTGGCCTCCGTGACGTGCTCGAAGGCCGAGCGCTGCTCGGCCGAAAGCACGAGACCACGCCGCTCGGCTGCGGTCATGGCGCATTCCCGATCCCGCTCGCGGACGCCATGCCGCTCGCGCTCCACGAGTACCTCCGTGGCGCGCGCGAGGCGCTGCTCCGTCGCGATCATGTCGCGGCTGGTGAACCGATCCTCGCCGCGCCCGTCCCTGCCGAGCGCGACCAGCTCGGGCGACCCGCGCACCGCGCCCATCACCTCGTCGAACTGGGCCTTCCCCTCGCTGTGGCGATGTACGAACATGGCCAGGTCACGCGTCGTGAACGTAGCTTGGGTGCGGGTAACTGCGTCGAGCGCGAGCCCCGGATTGACGATGATCTTCGCACCGTTCGAGCGTGAGATCTCGCGATGCTCATCAACGCGTTCGAGTTCGAGGCCCTTCGCCGCCATGCGTGACGCCGCCGGACCGATCTTGTGCTGGGGCTCGAGATCAATCCCCTGCACCTCAAGGCTGCGATGATCGATCCGCGCATCGATATCGAGCTGCGCGAGCCGCTCGTTGACGTGCTCGCTCCAGCGCTCGCGCCACTTCTGCAGCAGGTCGGTGCGGTTCCAGTCACGGTTCTTCTTGCCGAACCCGTCCTCGCCAACCTCGCGCATCGTCAGCATCACATGCGCGTGCGGCTTCGCTAGGCCGTCGGCGCCGATATCCCAATGAACATTGAGGTCGGCGATCATGCCTCGATCGAGGAACTCGCCGCGCACGAAGTCGCGGGCGAGCTCAATGCCCTGTTCCTTCGTCATCTCCTTGGGAATCGCGAACTCGACCTCGCGCGCCAGTTGCGCGTCAATCCGCTTCTCCGCCGCCTCGACCTCATTCCACAGCTTCTCGCGGTCCGACAGCTGCTCGGGCGCGCCGTCCGGCAGCATCACTTCGGAATGGACAACACCCGCCTTGTTCGAGAAGTCATGATGTCGGTCGAGCCGCTGATCGTGCAGCCGCGAGGCTGAACGATAGGCCGCCGATGCCAGCGCCGACGATCCCGCAGCGCGCGAGATGACTTTGGCCGAGAAGTGGTAGATCGCCATGGCGGCAATCCACTTACACTATTCAAGCGACGTCGGAACGACGTATAAGCGCGCCCTCAAAAGATTTCATCTTCTTCGGGACGCGTTCGTCCCACGATGTTTCAAGCTATTTACGCTGATCGACGCAGTTAATAACTGAGTTGCCCTCAAGCAGCAATTGAGGACAGTGGGATGCGCAAACCGCGCGACTATGATTCGGAACTGCAGGCGCTCACCGATAGGGCAAAGCAGCTCAAAGACCGCAAGGTGCATCAGCTAGGCGAACTGGTAATCGCGACGGGAGCGGACGGACTCACCGTCGAGCAGCTCGCGGGCCTGCTCCTGAGCGCGACTGACACGCGCGATACAGCTACAAGGGAGGGCTGGCGCAAGCGGGGAGCGGCCTTCTTTCAAGGTGCGGGCCGGAATGGCGGCGGCGCTCGCCAGAACACGCGCGGCGCTCAAACGAGTGAGCGCGGCGAGGCACCGGCTTCAGGCGCAGATCGCGCGGAATGACAGAAGAGGCTGGGTGATAAAGCGTCGCGAGCGAACGCACCAATTGATCGAACTCGGCGGCCTCGTTGCCAAAGCAGGTCTGGTCGAGCTTGCCGATGATGTGATCGTGCGGTGATCTTGGGCGTTCTTGTCGACGCGGCCGCAACGCTGAGAGGCGAGCAACGCGACCAAGCATTGGCGCTCTGGCGAAGACGCGGCAAGCGCGCGTTCGAGGATGTGAGCGCAAGCTGACCGGACATTCGATGTTGCGCGGATCGACAAACCGGATTCCTCCATTATGCAGGCAATGCCGCTCAGGGACGGCGTGCCAATAATCTTCACACATCGAGGTCGCTATGTCGGACGAAAACAAACTGAATTCGGTTGAGCTTGCCACGGAACTCACGATCGCGTGGCTCGGCAACCAGAACAACCGCGCATCGGCCGAAGACGTGCCGACATTCCTGCGCACGATGCATGCGACAGTGACCGAGCTTGCGACGGGATCTTCCGCGGCGGTTGATTCCGACGACGCTGCTCGCGGAGAAGAATTCACGCCGGCAGTCTCGGTACGCAAGTCGCTTGCGTCGAAGGACCACATCATCTCGATGATCGACGGCAAGCCGTACAAGACCCTCCGCCGGCATCTCTCAACGCACGGCCTCACGCCCGAAGAATATCGCGCGCGCTACAACCTCAAGGCAGACTATCCGATGGTAGCACCGAGCTACTCGGAAGCGCGCCGCGCAATGGCCCACAAGATCGGTCTGGGCGCCAAGGGTCGCGCCGCGCGGACCACGGCAGCTCCGACTCCCGCGCCAAAGGCAACTCGCAGGTCGCGCACGAAGTCTCCGGCCGACGCCTGAACTGAAACGCACGCCGGGTGCGGGGCACCCGGCGTGCGTTTCATGCGGCTGCGCTTTTCTCCAGCGCTGCGATGCGTTCTTCGCAGATCACCTGAACCGCTTGGCCAAGCGCCTCGACGCGCTCGCCGAGCCACACCAATTCCTCTTCGCTGATCCGGTAGTGCTTCGAGTAGCGGGCCTTCACATAGGCCTCCTTTAGTTTCTCGAAGCGCGACCGGTCGGCGCGGTTGTCGCGCGGCCACGCATCAATCAGGCGCGGGTCGATACGTTCAGCTTGCGTGCGGAGAAACCCGAGATTGTGGACATGAGGCGTGTAGAAGGTGCAGACTAGCAGCACGCAGTGGTAGAGACGCTCGGCTGTCTGATGGAGATCGAAAGCTGCATCCTTCTTGAGGCCTTCAGCCATCGCATAGCGCGCCAGCTTGAACCGCGACATTGCGGCCGGCATCCACTCCTCGAAATACTCGCGCGCCATCGCCAGCGCCTGAGGTGGCGTCTTCGGCTTGGGCTGGTGAAACTCGGTGTCCTCGTTCTGGTACAGCGCGATGCCGTCACGGGCGATGTCCATGAAGAAATAGCGCCCATGCGCCAGTCCATCGTTCACCTCGGCGAGTGTGTGGACGATGAAGTTGACCGGCGTGCGCAGCGTCCTGGTCACCGCTAACTCACGGTTGAGACGCTCCTCCGCCGTCGCCCAGAACTCGATGCGGTCGGTGAGCTTCTCGTTGTTGACGATGACGAGCAGGTCGAAGTCCGACTGATACCCCTTCGCGGTGTGCGGCTCGTCCACCCAACCGCCACGCGCATAGCTGCCGTAGAGGATGACCTTGAGGATGCGCGCCTGCTTCTTCCAGTCCGAAGTCGCGATCGCCTTCGCGTCGCCAAACTCCTCGAAAAGGATTTGGACGACGCGTTCCAGCTCGCGCTGCTTGGCCGGGGGCAGATGGTCGAGGTCGGTGCGCATGGCGAAACGATCCTATCCGAGCATTACATCAAATCACAGCCTCGCGGCGCACGCGCCGCGAGGCCAAGGTTCGACTACCAGAAGCGCCACCAGCGGCGGCGCGGCGCGCGATCCATGTCGCGCATGATGCTGGCCAGCGCCTGCGCAAGCAGTTGCTCTACTTCGCCGATGGTCAGTCCGGTGCGCTCCGCGATCTGTTCGTAATCCAGACCTTCGAAACGCGCGGCGCAGAACACGGCATGCTGGCCGCGCGGCAGCTTGCGGATCGCACGCTCGAGCCGCTTCAGCGTGCGCGGATCGGGTGTCTCGGTCATGAATGCCTCCCGATGCAAAAGGAAGCTGGCGGCACGAGGCCGCCAGCATGAGGCTCACGCCGCCTGACGCAGCGGTTCGGGAGCGGCGGAAAGGCTCGCGACCTGCGCGGCCCGGCTGACGGTCGGCACCCCTCCCCGCCCGGTGTAGGCAGCGGGCGGGAACGCCATCCACTTCGGCACCCAGCCTTCGACCTTGGCGCGGCCATTGCCGGTGAGGCAGTCGCGCACGATCCGGCGCTGGACCTTGCCGGTGGCACCCTCGTTCGCCTTCGCCACCGTGTCGCCCGCCACGTCGCGCAGCACCGCGCCAATCACCTCGCGGTCGCGGATCAGGTCGAGCAACGCGTCGTCTGCGGTCCAGACCTTCGTCATGTCAGTGCCGAGCAGCGGACCCAGCACTTCGATCAGAACACTTCCGGCCTGCAGCGTCTCGCCCATTACCACCGCCGCCACGTCGAACACCGCCGGGTCGGGAAGCTGGAGCAGCCGGACGAACAGCCCCGCCACGCCATGATCGCCGTCATAGCCGCCGGTAACGGTCGGCGTCTCCGGATCGAAGCCGAGCAGCGCCAGCACCGCACGGCGCTTTTCATCGAACCGGGCTTCGGACGAACAACCTTCAACGCTTTCGGCAATCGCCTCACTGGCGGGGTGCTGGTCCTCCACCCGCACGTTCCAAAGCGGAGACCCGACGATGGCATGTGCCACCATCAAGCGCAGCGCGACCGAAGGATGCCCGACAAGGTCCGCGCGCACCGCCGCATGCCGATGCAGGTCGACATAGTTGCGGATCGCCGAACTGGTCTCGGGTCGCACCGGCTTGTCGATGACATCCGCCATCTCGCGCGCCCGTGCCTCCTTGCGTGAGACATAGCCCTCATGGACGGTCACATCGCCACGGGTGCCGACGCTGAGGAACACCTTGCCGCCCTTGCGCTTCGGACAGCGCTCATGCTCCCAGCTCTGGAACGGCTCACCGGTGGGCAGCACGATCACCTCTTTCCACCCGGCCTCTCGGTAGCTCTGGGCCTTGGCGTCGATGGCCGCCGTCTGCGCCGTCCAGAAGCTGGCGGTGTCGGCGAACCAGCGCTCCTCGCCGAACAGGTCCGAGACGATCTCGCCCGGATAGTCCGTCACGTCGAACAGCGCCGCACTGACCGGGATCGACGCGCCGCCGAACAGCCACGCCTTCAACTGATGCCCGGTGGGGGTGTAGGCCGCGGGATCGTCGAGCAACGCCAGCCACTCGCGCTGACGAACCTTGGACGCGAGAGTCAGGTGCCGCACCGTCGCTGCGTCCAGATCGCCCTTGCGGTAGAGCCCCCGGATGCGCGGCAGCAGATTGCCCAACGCCAGCGTCCGCTTCACCTGCAACTCGGTCAGCCCGAAGGTGAGCGCGATATCCTCGGGAGAGCGCCCTTCCCGCACCAGCCGCGTGAAGCTCTCCCATCGCGTGACCTCATCGGGGTCCAGCCGCGCGACATTCTCGATCAGCGAAGCTTCCAACGCCGCCGCATCGTCTCCCGCCGCGATCACCGCGCAGGGCAAGGCATCCCCTTCCCCGCTCTCCTCGGCGACTGCCAGCGCCGCATGATAGCGCCGCTTGCCCGCCACGACCTCGAAGCGCCCCTCCTCACTGGCAGGCCGCACGATCAGCGGCACCAGCACGCCGCGTGCCCGTACGGACGGCAGGATATTGGCGATATCCGGCTTGCTCCCGCGTGCCCGCATGTTGGCAGCCGAGACCGAGAGATTGGCGAGCGCAATGTGCTTGAGTTCCATCTTCCCTACTCCTCAAAACCACCGCAACCGGCGCCGGAATGGCGGGGTGGGCGGCAGGAGCGAACCGGCAGTCCCGCCGGCAAAGGCGGGCTGCACCCGAAGGGCCGCAACGAAGAGGAGGAGCTGGCGCAGCCAGCTTGCGGCGCGCCGCGGCGGGACTAGAGGGTAGCGACGCCCACCCCGCCACATCGAGTGCCGGAGGCCAGACGCCGCGGCGCCCGGGCGCCGCGTCCGCAGCTCCTCAGCGCGCAGCGCTGCCCAGCGCCAAAGGCGCTGCATCAAGCCGCTCTCTCGAATCCGGCCGGCCGTCGTGGCGGCGTGCGCACGCGCCCGTGTGCCAGCCGCCGCCGCGCCTTCCGGCCGGATCGAGCGTGCCACGCGGCACAAGGCGCTGCGACCTCTGGCGGCCTGGAACAGGTCCGCCAGTGTGCGCTCCTTTGGTCCCCGCGTTCCGCTGGCGGGCACTGCCCGCGGATCGATCTCCCGATCGATCGGACGTCAGCGATCGCAACCCGAATGGGCCGAGACGCGAGGCGACTCGGCGACGCGATTCGCGGCGTATAGCGCGGTTACGCGAAGCGTGAGACGCCCTGACACGCGACCGTGGATTTGAGGCCTCTACGCTAATCTACGCTGGCGCTTCTTTTTGCCGCCGACGGCCGCAGAGTCCTCCAAATGCCCCAGAGAGGCTCTTTTCTCATCAGAAAATCCTGCTCAACCTTGCCCAGGGAGCACCAACAATCATCGCTGAACGCAAGGTGATACCATGCAGACCGACACCCCCGACCGTATCCTCCGCCTGAAGGCCGTGCTTGCCCGCACCGGCCTCAGCCGCTCGACCATGTACCGCAAGATGGACAAGGGCACCTTCCCCAGGAGCATCAAGATCAGCGAGCGCTGCGCTGGCTGGCGCGAATCCGCCATCTCGGCCTGGCTGAAAAACCCGATGTTCTACGAGGCGGAAGATCATTGAGCCCCATCACCGCTCGAAGCCATGTCGCCAGAGCCCGTGGAGGCCGCCGGCTCCTGCCGGCGTGACGATCCGAGCGCACGCGCGGCTGCTCAGAACTTCCTGGTGAAGGACAGCTCGACGCTGCGCGGCGCACCGATAAAAACCAGCCCCGACGCGTAGCCGGACCAGTCTGCGTAGAACGCATCGCTTAGGTTGCGCCCCCGCAGCGTGACTGTGCCGAAGGCCGCGTTCCACGAGATGGACGCGCCGATCGTGGTGAAGGCGTTGACCTTGGTGACATTGGCTGTCTCGGTATAGAAATCGCCATTGTGGCGGACGCTGCCGACAATCGTGATCGGCACCGCCTTGGGCGCATAGGTCACGACCAGATCCCCGAGCCGTTCGGGGACGTTCTGCGGTCGGTTGCCTGCGCGGTTGACGCCGCCGGCTTCGATTAGCTGAAGATATTCGGCGTCGAGCAGCGTACCGCTCGCAGTCACGTTGAGTCCCGGGGTGACCGGCAGGTTGAGCGACAGCTCGACCCCGCGCGAGCGCTGAGCACCGCCTTGGAACACGACCGCCGAATTGGTCGGATCGCGGGTCAGGATGTCGTCCTGACGGATGTAGAAGGCCGAGGCGGTCAATTCGACACCCGTGCCCGTCAGCGAGGTCTTGATGCCCCCTTCATAGCTGTAGCCAGTAGTGAGCTTGAACGCGGCATTCGCGGCGCTCAGGAACAGCAGCCCGCTGACCGGCGTCGCCGCGTGGGTATATTGCGCGAAGAGCTGGGTGCGTGGTGTCACGCTGTAAACCGTGCCGGCACGCCACGAAATCGGATGATAGGTCTGGCCGTAGCTCTGGACCGCGCCGCTCGTGACTTTGAGCACGCGGCGGTCGAGCTTGACGTCGTCATAGCGGATGCCGCCGACCACCAGCCACTCGTCAGTCAGGTTGAGCGCATCCTCGGCGAAGATCGCGAAGCTGTCGACCTTGGCAGTGACGTCCTGTCGGGTGGCGAAATTGGCGGGCGTGTCCGCAGGGAAGGTGCCGCGCACCGGATTGAACGGGTCGAGCGAGGTGCCGGTGCCGAAACGGCGCACCGTGAGGAAGTCGGTCTCACCATATTCCGCCCCGATCGTGAAGCGGTTGCGCAAGCCTGCGATCCGCCCGTCGAAGGCGAGGTGCAGCCGCTGGTTCCAATATTGATGGTCGTGGCTGATATAGGTCGCACCCCGTCCGATCAGGCCAGTCGCTGTACTTAACGTGTATTCGTCGGCGTCCTTATAGTCGCGGAAGCTGTCATAATAGGTTGTGTCGCTGACGATCTTGGCATTGTCTGTGAGCGCAAATTCGGCCCGGGCTCGCAGCCAGGTCGTATTCGATCCGTCATGGCCGTCGGTATAGTCATAGTTGGTCCGGCGCATCGCCTTGTCGAGCACCAGACCCGAACTGCCCGACACCGCCGAAGAAGGATCGCGCGCGACGGCGCGGGAAACCACCGGAGTGCCGTAATAGGCGGTGTTGAACCGGTCCTCGAAATGATCAACGGACACCACCAGCGAAAAGCGATCGCTTGGCTTGAACAGCAGCGATCCGGTCGCGGCAAAGGTGCGGCTGCCGGTATCGTCGATCCAGCCCGACGAGCGTGAGAAGGAAACGTCGCCGCGCACCGCGATGGTCTTGCCGAGCGGCACATTGACGTCTGCGGCGATGCGCGCGCTATCGAAGCTGCCATAGCTCGCAAGCATCTCGCCGTTCAGCCCGTCGAGATTGGGGCGCCGCGGCACGAAATTAATCGAGCCGGCGAGCGCGCCTTCGCCCGAAGTGACCGACGCCGGTCCCTTGATGACTTCGATGCGCTCGAATGACCAGGTATCGAAGTTGCGCAGGCCGACGTCTGAATTGGCCATGCGCACACCATCATAGAGGTAATTCACCGCGCGGTGGAAGCCGCGCATCGAGACCGAGCCGATCGAGCCGGGCAGATTGCCGGAAGCGACACCGGGCGCTGCGTTCATCGCCTCGATCGCGGTGGGGACACCCTGCAGCTGGAAGTCCTGCTGGGTCACCACGTCCACGACCGCCGGGGTTTCGCGGATGGTGAGGCCCAGCCGGCCCGATACTTCCGTCTCCGTTTCCAACTGCTGACCGGTGACGACGATCGTATCGCGCTCCGGGTGATCGGTCTCGTTGGCCGTCTGGGCAAGCGCCGGCCAGGCGACGAGACAGGCGGCGACGGCGATGGGCGATGGTTTCACGAAAGACTCCCTGTTGCGCGTGCTTGGGCGCGGGCCGCGAGGCGCCGTCGCCAGTGAAGGAACCCGGTCACGAACAGAGCGAGGGGAACGAGTCCGAGGAGGACGGCGAGGATGCGGGTTGCGAGTCCGGCGATTGATCCGTCGTGGAGCACGCGGATCCATTTGGCCGTTATCGTCGCGGCATTACCCCGCCGGACATCATGGACGGCCAGCACCGCGCCAGAATATTGATCGACGAAGACGAAGCTGCTCGGGAAGCGCCGGTGGGGATCGCCCGGCATCTGCACGCGCATGCGGAACGGCTCCGATCCGACACCCGGCACCTCGATAAAGGCGAGCCGCGCATCCGGTACGGCGCGATGCGCGGCGGCGAGCGCTTGCGAGATCGGGATCTGACGCCCTTTCGCGGCGCTCGATTGCGGATCGGGCAGCTTGTCGGGCGTCGTGATCGCGGCGGAAAGCAACTGCGTCTTAACGGCCGGCAACGCCAGCAGCGCGCCGGTGCCGACTAGGATAAAGAGCAGCGCCATGCTCCAGACGCCGGAGAGCTTGTGGAGATCGCGGAGCCGCCGGAGCGCGACGGCGTTGCGCCTGAACGCGAGCGCCTTGCGCAAGCTTCCCCGCGGCCACCATGCGATGATGCCGCTGACCAGCAACACCAGCATGGCAAAGCCGGACCAACCGACGATCTGGCTGCCAAGCTCGCCGGCGAGCAGGTGCATGTGCAGCTCGTAGAGCCAGCTCATCAGATAGCCACCCCACGGCTCGGCACGCAGCACGCGGGCGCCATCGTCCGAGAACCAGACCATCTCGCGCGCAGCATGATGTCCGTGAGACGCGGAAGGATAGTAACGCGCCGGGATCGGCCCGCCTTCCCCGGTTGTTTCCAGCGACCATGTGCCATCAGGATCGTGCCAACGCGCGCGTCCGGTCGCGAGGGCGCGATCCCAGATTGGCGAGGTCCAGCCCGGCGCTGGCGTGCGCGCTTGCTCCGCGATTGCGGGATGCAGCGCCTTGTCGATCTCGATATAGAAAACCAACGCCGATCCGGTGAGCCCAAGCAGCGCGAACAGCCCGCCCAGGGCGAGCCCGAGCCAAAGGTGAAATCGGCGCAGCAGGATACGCGCGCGCGCCGTCATGCGCGCCTCTCAACGGCAAAACCAACGATCATGGTAATTGTCCCGGGCAACCCGTCCGGCACGAGACCGAACAAGCAAACTGGCGCGGATGCGGGAGCGCGACCGAGTTCGGCGGCGCTGACGCTGCCTACCTCCGACTACCGCTCAAGCGGCGAGTGCGATCAGCGATGTGCCGGTGGAGCTCTGAGCGGCGGGCGCAGATAGAGCGGTGCGTGCGCTGCCGTGAGCAGCAGCGGTCGAAGACCGAGTGCGAGCACGAACAAGATCGCGAATGTCAGCAGGACGGGGTCTACCGCAGCGAGCGAAGGCGCGGACAATCCTGCAAACGCGCACGGTTGCTCCGCCTTGCCGGGATGCTCGCCGCCATCCGGGGCGCCGTGCTTCAGACCCGGGATCGTGATCGCCATCGTGGTTGCGCCTGTGCTCGAGCACATGCCGACAACAATTTTCCCGTCGCTCATCGCAGGCATAAAGCCAGCGGGCACCGCGAGCTTCATCAACAGCGCCATCACCAAAATGGCCATAGCGAGCGGACGATTGCTCATCAGGAGGCGACGCAGCGGCTGCACGACCACCGCCCTTAGACCTCCCGGATACTGCTGTCATCCGGTTTGCGACCGTGCCCAATCCGCGGTTTCTCCAGGCGTCTGTCGGCGTCCACGACAAAAATCACCGTTCGGATTGCCGCCACCAACCAGCGGTGCTTCCGACCCGACGCCCTCGACCTAGGCAGATCAACATCAGCGACGACGCTGATACCGAGTTTGAGCGCTTGCACATGCAGCAAAGGAAATGTTATCTCATCTCTATGCGCCGACTGATGCATATCCTGTTTGTCTTGGCCTTCGCCGTAACCAGCGCGGTTGCGGCGCCCCTGGCGGTGTGTCAGCACGCCGGCGCCAATGCACATGCAGCTGCGCTTGCGAGCAGTGACGCATCCATAGTCATGGCAGCTCAGATCGAGGATAGCGCGGACGCCGCGCTCGAGAAGCGGACCCCGGTCGCTGAGGTCGGCGCGGGTACGCTCGCCGCAGTGATACTTCCGAACATCTATTCGGCGACGCCACGGCTGATGGCGCAGGCGACCCGCTGGTTCGCCGATCCTCCGGCCGAGCTCGCGGGGCGGTCGATACTGCCGCTACTGAACCCGCCGCTCAACTGATCCCGTCGCTCGTCCGCGGCCGTTGCGGACGAACGCGGCCTGACAATCAAAGCTGATTTCAGGCCAGCTGCTCACCTGCGCGACTTGCGCAGCTCGTCCGACGGATCGCCGGCAGGCGATCGCAATCCGGATCATGTCATGTCTGCTTCCTTCGGCGGCACCCGCGCCGGCCGTCCCATGGGCGTTCCCGTGCCGTGGCTCGATCGTCTCGCGATTGGTGCCTCGTTCGCGTGCCTCGCGCATTGCCTGATATTCCCGATGCTGATCGCGGCCTCGCCGGCGCTCGCGCATATGCTCGACGTGCCGGAGGCTTTTCACCTCTACGTGCTCGCAACCACGGTCCCGGTGAGTGCTCTGGCGATGGCGCGCGGCTTCCGCCGACACGGGCTGTGGCTGCCGATGGGCCTCGGTGCGGTCGGCCTTGCCCTTCTCGCGTTCGGTGCGCTCGCCGGCTTGCCTGCCCTGTATGAAACCGGACTGACGCTCGGCGGCAGCCTCATCCTGGCGATCGCGCACGTCCGCAACTGGCAGTTACACGTGGCGCAGCTCACGCGCTCACCCCTTCTCAGTCCGGCGTCGGGAACGCCGCTCAATCAATCCAAAAATACGGGGCAAATCTGAATGCATTTTCGTTTTCTCGCCGCCACCGCGCTGGCGACCCTTACCGCTTGTCCAGCGATGGCGCAGAACACAGAGCTGGCGCAGGCCAGCGAGCCAAGCGTCAGCGCTTCCGGGGACATCCTCGTCACCGGGCAACGGCAGGCTTATCGAGGTCTCGTGCCCGTGGCCGACATCCCGCAGGCGATCACGCTCCTGACCGAAGAACGGCTGGAGGAAGAGCAGATCACCCGGCTGGCGGACGCACTCGACCTTTCCTCTTCGGTCGCTCGTCAGAATAATTTCGGCGGGCTGTGGGAAAGCTTCGCCATTCGCGGGCTGGTCGGCGACGAGAACAACCCGAGCGGCTATCTCGTCAACGGCTTCAACGCCGGTCGCGGTTTCGCCGGACCGCGCGACGTGTCCGGCATCGAGCGGATCGAGATCCTGAAGGGTCCCAATGCCGCCCTGTTCGGCCGCGGCGAGCCGGGCGGCAGCATCAATCTGGTGACCAAGCGGCCGACCGACAGCTTCGCCGGGAAGCTCGAGGGGACGTACGGCAGCTTCGACTTCCGCCGGATCGAGGCCGATGTGAACGTGCCGACGACCGATTTCGCCGCGGTGCGGATCGCCGGCTTCTATGAGGCGGCGGACAGTTTCCGCGAGACCATCGAGTCTGAGCGCTATGGCCTGTTCCCTGCCGTTTCGCTGCGGTTCGGACCGAACACCAGCCTGGTGTATGAGCTGGAGGCGACCCATCAGGAGATTCCGCTCGATCGCGGCGTGTTCGCGCTGGGCGACGATCTGACGGTGGTTCCGCGCAGCCGCTTCCTGGGAGAGCCCGGCCTGGGGCCGAACACCGCGACGGCGACCGGGCACCAGTTCCAACTCCAGCACGACTTTTCCGCCGATTGGAGCCTGTTGGCCGGAGTGGGATTGCGCAACACCGAGCTCAAAGGGACTTCAGCCGATGCCGAGCTCGCCGCCGCGCGCCAGCGTCTGTTTGTCGACGGCCGCAGCCTGACGCGCGAGGTGCGCTACCGCGACTATGACGGCGACCACCGTGTCTATCGTGCCGAGTTGAGCGGGCGGTTCGATGGTCCGCTGGGCCTGCATCACGTCATCGTTGGCGCGGACCGCGACGAATTCGACACCGATCTGCTGGTGCTGGGGTATCGCGCGCCGTTGCTTTCGACCTCGCCCACCGCCCAGCAAGGATTTGAAATCGACATCTTCAATCCAGTGTACGGCCGTTTCCCGACGCCGACTCTGCCACGCATCAACGACCGTACGATCGAGCAGCGATCCTGGGGCGCTTATGTCCAGGACCAGATCCGTATCGGTGACACGCTCGAGGTCAGGTTTGGCGCCCGCTACGACGAGTTCAAGCAGGCGGTCATTAACCGCCTGAACGGCACGACCGCCCGCCAGGCGGAATCGCGGATCAGCCCGCAAGCCGGCGTGGTCTGGCACGTCTCAAAGCCGATCAGCCTCTATGCAGCCTATGGCGAGGGCTTTCGTCCCAACACCGGTGCCAGCGTCACCGGCGAGACCTTCGATCCGGAAACCTCCCGGTCGATCGAAGTCGGTGCCAAGCTGAGCCTGGCAGGCTTGACGGGCACGGCGTCTTTGTTCCGGCTGAACAAGGGCAATATCCTGACGAGCGACATCGCCAACCCGGGCTTCTCGATCGCGGTCGGCGAGGCGCGCAGCCAAGGCGTCGAGTTCGAGCTGAGCGGGCGCCTGCCAGGCGCGATCGACGGACTGTTTTCCTACACCTATCTAGACGCCGAGGTCGTGTCGGGCACGCGGAACGCGAATGGCGTCGCGATCAGCCCGGGCGACCGGTTGCTCAACGTTCCCAAGCATACGCTCAGCGCCCAGGCGTCGCGCCGCTTCAGCGTCGCGCGACGCGACCTGAAGCTCGGCGCGGCGGTGCTGCATGTAAGCTCACGTCTAGGAGAAGTGGGAACGACGTTCCAGCTTCCCGCCTACACCACGGTGCGTGTGTTCGGGTCTTATACGCTGACCGACAATGTCGAAGCATCGGTGGTCGTGAACAACCTCTTCGACGAGACCTATTTCGTCAATTCCTATGCCCGGATGTGGGTGATGCCGGGCGCGCCCCGCACCGCGCTGGCCACCCTCAAGCTGCGAATTTGACCGGAGGCCGGGAAAGCCCCCCATCCCAGCGACCAGATTTGGAGATTATGATGCAGCAAGATCAAGCGCCCATCCTGCTTCAGGATGTGTCCCTCGCTTATAGCGCACAGCAGGTTCTGCGCGGCCTTACGCTTTCCGTCCCGGCGGGAAGCATCACGGCGCTGCTCGGTGGAAACGGGGCCGGCAAGTCGACCACATTGGCGGCACTGCTCGGCTTCGTACGCGCGCAGTCCGGCGTGATCTCGGTGTGCGGGATTGATCCCGGAAGTGATCCCGACGCGGCCCGCCGCCGCCTCGCCTATTTGCCGGAGAATGTCGCGCTCTACGAGCATCTGAGCGCCACCGAGAATGCCGAGTATCTGCTCGCGCTGTCGGGGGAGCGGCACGGGCGCAACGACATCACTCAGGCGTTCGCGGCAGCCGGCCTACAGGAACAAGCCTGGCATCAGCGACTCGGCGGCTTCTCCAAGGGCATGCGGCAGAAGGTGGCGATCGCGGTCGCCCTGCTGCGTCGCGTGCCCGCGCTGCTGTTGGACGAGCCAACCTCGGGGCTCGATCCTAGAGCAACCGCCGATTTCAACGCCCTGGTCGCGCAAGTGCGTGATCGCGGCACGGCGGTGCTGATGGTGACGCATGACCTGCTTTCCGCCGCCGACGTGGCGGACCGGATCGCGTTCCTTGAGAGCGGGCGCGTTGCCGACGATGTCGCGGCAAGCGGACCCGAGCGGTTCGACGTTCGCGCGCTTCATGCTCGGTTCCAGGCCGGCGGGGAGCCGCTCGCGGCATGAGCGCCACCCGTCTCATCGCACGCGACGAGCTGCGGCTGATGGCGCGCAACCGCGTCGCAGTGATCGCCTTCGTCCTGCTCGTGCTGCTGACCCTCGTGGCAGTGGCGAGCAGCTGGTCGCACCAGCGCGGCATCGCCGAACTCCGCGCGCGACACGCGCATGCCGCGGACGCAGCGTTTGACGCCCAGCCCGACCGGCATCCGCACCGTGTCGTCCACTATGGCACCTTCATCTTCCGTCCGCTGGGGCCGCTGGCAGCCTTCGATCCCGGCGTAGATGCCTTCACCGGTAACAGCATGTTCCTGGAGGGGCATCGCCAGAACACCGCCAACTTCGGCGACGTTCGGCAGAGTTCCCTCCTCGTCCGCTTCGGCCAGCTGACGCCGGCCTTCGTGCTTCAGGTCGTCGCGCCACTACTGCTGATCTTCCTAGGCTATGGTGCGGTTGCGCGAGAGACCGAGCGGGGCACGCTGCGGTTGCTGATGCTTCAAGGCGTCGGTCGGCGGCAGCTGGTCGGCGGCAAGCTGCTGGCGCTGGGCGCGGTCGCGGTGCTCGCAGGCTTGCCGGCGATGGTTGGCTTCGTCCTCATCGCGGGTCAGCCGGGCGCGCTCGCGCTGCCGATGCTGACCATCGCGCTCGGCTATTTCGCCTATCTTGCCCTGTGGGTGGTCGCCATCCTGCTCGTCTCCGCGCTGGTCCGGCGCAGCCGTGATGCCTTGCTCGCGCTGGTCGCGATCTGGGCTATCGTGGTCGTGTTGCTGCCCCGCGTGGCGCCGGACGTGGCAAATGCCGCCGTGCCGCTGCAGAACCGGCTCCAGACCGACGTCGCGATCGCGCGCGACTTGCGCCAGATGGGCGACAGCCACAATCCCGACGATCCGCACTTCGCCAAGTTCAAGCAGTCAGTGCTCGACCGCTACGGCGTGACGCGGGTCGAGGACCTGCCGGTGAACTTTAAGGGCATTCTTGGCCTCGAAGGCGAGCGGATGACCTCCGAGCTGTTCGACCGCTATGCAGGCGAGAGCTATGCGGCGCAGGAGCGCCAGAATGGGCTGGTCGAAGCGGCCGGCCTGCTGAGCCCAGCCATTGCGATCCGATCGCTGTCGATGGCGGCGGCAGGGACCGACTTCGCCGGGCACCGGCGCTTCCTCGAACAGGCCGAAGCCTATCGCTACGACCTGGTTCAGCGGCTCAACAAGCTGCAGGCGGACAATGTCAGCTACGCCGACGACACCGCGCAGGATGCCGGCGCGGACCGCCGCAAGCGGGTCGCGGCGAACAACTGGACCGCGATGCCCGACTTCGCATTCACCGCCCCCCGTGGCGCCGATCTGGCGCGCGGCGCCTTGCCGGGACTCGCTATCATTCTCGTCTGGCTCGCCGGAGCGGCGCTGCTGCTCGTGATCGCCACACGTCGCCTGGGAGCCCGTCGATGAGCCTCGTAGCCCACGAACTCCGCCTGCTGCTCCGTCAGCGCCTCACCGTAATCGCGCTGGCGCTGCTCGGCCTGCTGACCATCGCCGGCCTCGCGTCGGGCATCGCTGAAGTCTCGCGCCAGCGCGCCGCGATCGCCGCCATCCCGGCCGCGCAGGCCGAAGACATTAACGCGATCGCCGCGTGGGTCGATAAGTCCAAGGATGCCGGCAGCGCCGCCTACTACAGCTTCCATCCGACCTGGGACGCACCCGCGCCGCTCGCCTTCGCGGCGCTCGGGATGCGTGACGTGTCGCCCTACATCCTGCGCGTGCGGGCGCTGGGCCTGGAAGCACAGATCTACGACGGAGACAATTTCAATCCCGAGCTGGCGCTTCCGGGACGGTTCGACTTCGCTTTCGTGCTGGTGTTCCTGGCGCCACTGTTCGTCATCGCCCTGTTCCACGACCTTGTCTCGGGGGAGCGCGAGGCGGGACGCGAGCGTGCGCTCGAGGCGCTCCCCAAGGGAGGGCGCACACTCTGGCGGCGCAGGACGCTGCTTCGCTTCGGCTTGCTCTGGCTGGCGCTTGGGCTGCCCTTCGCGGTCGCGGCGCTGATCGAAGGCGTCGCGGTGGGCACGATGGCGATCGTGCTGGTGCTGATCGCCGCCTACCTCCTGTTCTGGATCGCGCTCGCCGCCCTAGTCGGTCGGCTGCGGTGGAGTTCGGTCGCCAATGCGGCAACGCTCGCCGCCGCCTGGCTGGTGCTGGTGCTAATCATTCCCACGCTCTCCAACGTGGCGATCAACCAGGCGATTCCAGTGAACCAGGGCGCCGAGATAGCGCTGGCCCAACGCGAGGCGGTGAACCGCGCTTGGGACATTCCGCGCGAAGACACGATGCGTCGCTTCTACGCCAAGCATCCCGAATGGGCAGACTCGGCACCGCTCGGTCACGAGTTCCACTACAAATGGTATCTCGCCTTTCACCAGAATGGCGACGACAGCGTGGCGGAACAGGTCCGCGCCTATCGCGCGGGACTGGAGCAGCGCGATGCGGCCGGGCGAGCACTCGGCTGGGTGTTGCCGTCGGTCGGCGTGCAGGCGCTGCTCACACGCCTCGCCAACACCGATCTATCAGGGCAACTCGCCTATCAGGACCGCATCCGCGAATTCCATAAGCGGCTGCGCACCTTCTACTACGGCTATCTCTTCCGCGACCGCCCGTTCGGCAAGGCCGATTTCGCCGCAGCGCCGAAGTTCGAAGACGTGCCGCGGCGCTGAACCACAGAAACCGACGAAAGCTTTGGTGGCGGTTGCATCCGCCACATCAGGGGGGATGACATGAGCAAGCATTATCAGGCTGCCGCGAAGGCTGGCGAGCGCAATCCGCGACGGGCGGCATATTTTTCGGCGGCGGCCATCGCCCTGTGCACGCCGGGACTGGCCCATGGCCAGGCGCGCGCGCAGCTTGGTGAAACCGAAGATGACATCGTCGTTACCGGGCAGCGGAGCGAAGCGCCGGTGGCCGCCGTCGCGAGCCGCCTCGGCCTGACCGCACGCGAGACTCCGGCGACCGTGGAGGTGCTCGACAGCGAGACCATCCGCCGCCAGGGCTACAATACTCTGGTAGAGACCGTCCGCAGCGCTGCCGGCGTGACCTCGGCGGATACGGCGGCGCATACGCCCTATACAATGCGCGGCTTCCAGATGGCGCAGGTCAGCGTCACGCACAACGGCATCAACCTGGGATCGACCGACTTCACCGGGATGAACCTGGGTGTCTTCAACCTCGACCGGGTCGAGTTCCTGAAGGGGCCTTCGTCGATTGTGTCCGGCCAGGGCGCGGTCGGCGGGACGATCAACTTCGTCACCAAAACGCCCCATCGCGGCCCGATTACGGGCGAGGCGTTGTTCGGATTCGATGAGCGCGGGTCGCTTCGCACGGGCATCGGCTCCGGCGGCAGCATCGGCCAGACCGTGGACTATCGGTTGGACTTCAGCCTGTCGGACGAGCAGAGCTTCATCGACGACAGTCATGTCCGCTACGCACATCTTTCGGGCGGACTCGACTGGCATGTGTCGCCGACGCTGAAGCTGTTTCTGGCTTCCGAATATCGTACGCTCGATGGCGAGATCTATCAGGGAACGCCGTTGGTCCCGCGGGGATACAGCGGCGCCAACGCAACCGACATCGTTCGCGGCCCCTTCGTCTCGACTTACAATGGCACCAACCTTGGCGAGGTGACGATCGACCGGCGGACGTTGACGACGAACTACAACGTCCTCGACAGCTACAAGAAGTTCGACGAGACCTGGGTGCGCGGTGGGCTGGAGTGGACGCCGAGCGACGCGGTCGCACTGCGCAGCCACTTCTTCTACTATGATGCCAATCGAGAGTGGAAGAACAACGAGGTGATCGCGTTCAACGCGATCACCAATCTCGTCGATCGCGAGCGCTTCTTCGTTCATCACGACCATCGTCAGTACGGCAACAACACCGACGTAACCTGGACTTCGAAGCTGTTCGGTCTGGAGAACCGCATGGTTGTCGCGCTGGAATATTATGATCTCGCCTTCTTCCGACCGGGCGCGGCGAACTATCCGACGGACAGCGTTTCGCTGATTGACCCGGATCGCGGCTACTACGGTCTGATTACCACGGGCACTCAGACGATGGATTTGGAGAGCATCGCGGTGAATCTCGAGGACCGGCTCGAGCTGACGCCGAGCTTCGCGCTGGTTGGTGGGCTGCGATACAATCATTTCAGCGTCGATCGTACGTCACGCAACGTCACCGGCGCGTTGAACCCAGGGTTCCCGCTGTCGAAGCGATGGGACCCGGTTACGGGGCGGATCGGCTTCACCTGGGACGCGGTGCCCGGGATCACCGTGTACGGCCAATATGCGACAGCGAGCGACGTCGCCGTAGGCAGCTATTTCTTCCTGAGCCCAACGCAGCGATTCGAGCTATCCCATGGCCGCAGCGTCGAGGCTGGCATCAAGGCATCGACCTGGGGTGGCCGCGCGCAGGCGACCTTGTCGCTCTATGAGATCAAGCGGACTAACGTCTACTCCGCCGCCGCTGACCAGAGGCTGAACTTCGCCGGCGAGCTCAAGTCGCGCGGAGTGGAGTTTACCGCCGATGTTCGTCCGGCTGCCGGGCTGCACCTGTGGGGCAATCTTGCCTACAACCACGCGCGCTACGACAATTACGTCACCACGGCAGGCGTCAGCTTCGACGGCCACACGCCGCCCAATATTCCAGGCTGGATCGCGAATGGCGGCGGGTCGTATCGCTTCGCTAACCTGCCCTTGCCTCTGGAGGTCGGAGGAACGGTCAATCACGTCGGCGATCGCTTTGCGACCGACGTGAACAACGTGGTGATGTCAGCCTACACCACCGGTGACGTTTACGCGTTCCTCGATCTGCCCACGGGCGCGCTGCTGCCAAGTTCGGACGCGCGGCTGACGCTGCGGGTCAAAAACGTTGGTGACAGGAAGTACGCGCAGTTCGGCGACCCATTCCGTCCCACTGTTGTGTTCCTGGGGCAGCCGCGAACCTTCGAGGCTAGCCTGTCGGTTCGCTTCTGATGCGCATCCTATTGATTGCGTGCGTGACGACCGGCCTCTTGCCGGATCTCGCGCACGCGCAACGCGCCAATGATAACGCCGTGACTGAGGCCGAGGATGCTTTCGGATCGTCAGTCGGGAACGAGAGCATCGGCCTCTATTCGCCAAGTCAGGTGCGCGGCTTCTCGCCGGTGACGGCGGGAAACGTGCGGATCGAAGGCGTCTATGTCGACCGCCAAGGCGTGATCTCGCAGCGCCTCGTCGAGGGCTCGACCATCCGCGTAGGCTTGAGCGCGCAAGGATACCCGTTTCCGGCGCCGACCGGGATTGTCGATTACCGCCTGCGCCGCCTTGGCGACAAGCGACTGGTGAGCGTCCTGGCGGGGAGCCTCGCCTATGGCGCGCCGTCGATCGAGGTCGATGCGCAGTTGCCGATCAAGGGTCGACGGCTGGGTGTCGCGCTGAGCGCGTCTTACGCGCACGAGGAATATTACGACGGGTCGGATGCGCATTACAGCCGATTTGCGGTCATCCCGCGCTGGCGGCCGAGCGACGGCGTCGAGGTGATCCCCTTCTGGTCGATGTCGATCGGCACGGATGAGCAGGTCGCCCCGACCATCGTTGCGGCCGGCGCCTTTGAGCCGCCCGCTGCGCCGCGGCGGCGCTATTTCGGGCAGCAATGGGCGATCCGCGATAGCCGCAGCATCAACGCGGGCACGATCGTCAAGGCGCGTATCGGCGATAGCTGGGCAGTGTCGGGTGGCGTTTTCCGCTCCTCGGCCGAAAATTTGCAGAACTTCGCCGAATTGTTCGTCGGCACCACTCGGGACGGCATCACGACCGAGCAGGTCATCGCGGATCCGGGACAGCGCTATGCTTCGACCAGCGGCGAGCTTCGCCTCAGCCGGAGTTTCAGGGACGGACCGCGGCTTCACACGCTGCACGCCTCGGTCCGTGCGCGCCGGCTCGACAGCCGCTATGGTGGCGGCGCGCCCGTGCTCGATCTGGGACCGCGGGAGCTCGGCGAACCGGTGCCGGTGCCCGAGCCGACGTCCTTCCTGTTTGGCGAGCAGACGCAAGACTGGGTACGGCAGACGACCTTCGGCGTTGCTTATGAAGGACGCTGGCGCAATGTCGGCGAGCTCAGCGTCGGCCTGCAGCGGACCGATTATCGCAAGACCGTCGACCTACCGGGTGCAGTGCCGAATGCCGAGCGGCGCGATCGACCGTGGCTGTTCAATGTCGCGGCGGCAGGCTTTCTCTCGGACGGGGTCGCGCTTTACGCCGGCTACACGCGCGGCCTCGAGGAGAGCGGCATCGCGCCGATCAACGCCGCCAATCGCAGCGAGGCGTTGCCGGCGATCCGGACAAGCCAGGCCGACGCGGGCATTCGCTGGACGCTCAATAAGCGGATGAAGCTGGTGGCCGGCGTGTTCGACGTCCGTAAGCCCTACTTCAATACCGACGAAGCGAATATCTTCACCATCCTTGGCGACGTCCGTCACCGTGGGGCCGAAATCAGCCTAACGGGAAACCCGATCGACAGCGTCAGCCTGATCGCGGGCGCGGTGCTCATGCGTCCGCGTGTGACCGGGCAAGGAGTCGAGCTAGGCCGCGTCGGCGAGATCCCGCTCAACCAGCCGGCGCGCGTGCTGCGCGCCAACGCCGAATGGCGGCACGACTTCCTGCCCGGTTTTTCCATCGACGGCGCGATCGCGAATTTCGGGCGCCGCGCCGCCTCGCGGGACAATCTGGTGTTCGTGCCGAGCTACACGCTGATCGATCTGGGCGTGCGCTACCGCTTCAAGATCGGCGACGCGCCCGCGACACTGCGCTTCCAGATCGCCAACGTGACGAACACCTTCGCGTGGAACGTCGTCGGCAGCAACAGCTACGGGCTGACCGACAAACGACGGGCGCTGCTGTTCCTGGCGGCCGACTTCTGATCAGACGATCGGTCCGCGCACTTTGAAGAGAGAGATCATGCGCTTGTTGCATCTTCCGGCTGCGGCCGCGGCCATGCTCGTTTCGCCGACCGCCGTCGCGCAATCTTCCGCGCCGCTTGCCGGACTGCCCGCCGCGGCACTGCCGCCAGCCTTGCCTTGGTCCGGACCGAGCGAGCGCCTGATCGTCGGCGGAAACCATCCGTGGATCACGCCTGCCGAGCGCGCAAACTTCGTCACGACCCCCGCCTATGCCGAAACCCGGACGTGGCTTGAGCGCCTGGACGCCGCTTCGCCGCTCATATCGATCGAGACCTTCGGGCGTACCGGCGAGGGGCGCGACCTGCTAATGGTCCGCGCGAGGAAAGGGCGCTCGGGGAAGCCGGTCGTCCTCGTTCAGGCGGGCATCCATGCGGGCGAAATCGACGGCAAGGACGCCGGTCTTATGCTGCTGCGCGACATCGCGCTGCGCGGCAAGGACAAGCTCCTCGACGAGGTCGACCTGGTGTTCGTGCCGATCTACAATATCGACGGGCATGAGCGGACGAGCCGCTGGAACTTCCCCGCTCTGCGCGGCCCGCTGGAGAAGGGCTATGTCGGCAACGCGCGCAACATCAACCTGAATCGCGACTATGCCAAGGCGGACGCGCCGGAAACGCGCGCGATGATCGCGCTGCTGCGGCGGCTCGATCCGATCCTCTACATCGACTGCCATGTCAGCGACGGCTTCGACATGCAGTACGACATCACCTTCACCTATGCCGGCTGGGGACGTTACGCCTATCGCCGCGCTACCGCCGACTGGCTGATGGGCCGGTTCGGCCCGCAGGTCACCAGCGCGCTCGAACGCGAGGGGCACTTGCCCGCCATCTATCCCAGTCCGATCGACACGCGCGTGCCCGAGAAGGGCATCCGCCAGGCGCCCGAAGGGCCGCGCTACTCCACCGGCTATGGCGACTTCATCGGCGTGCCGACGGTGCTGGTCGAAAACCATATGCTCAAGCCGTACCGCCAGCGCGTGCTGGGGACCTATGTGCTACTGGAAGCTGCCTTGAAGCTGGCGGCGCAAGACAGAGACCGGATCGTCGCGGCGAAAGCGCAGGACAGAGCCAGCCGGCCTGCCACGATGTTGGTGCGCTGGAAGCCCGCGGCGCAGCCGATCGGCTGGGTCGAGAACTTCAGGGGCGTTGCGTTCGACACCTATCGCTCACCGGCGACCGGCCGGCTGGAACAACGCTGGACTGGTAAGCCGGTGACATTCCGCATGCCGATTATCGGCCAGGATCCGGTGGAGACCGTGACGCTGCCGAAAGCCTGGTGGGTGCCGCAGGAACAGAAGGAAGTCATCGACCGCCTGCGTATCCACGGCGTTCGCTTCGAAATTCTCGAGGCGCCGCACACGCTGACCCTCGACCGTGTGCGATTGCGCGACCCGGCCGTGCAGCCCGCGCAGGACGGCCGACTGCCGCTCAAGGCGTCGTTCGAGCACGAGAACGTCTCGGAGACCCTGCCCGCGGGCACGATCCGCGTTCCTTCGGACCAGCCGCTCGGCCTTCTAGCCGCAGCGCTGCTGGAGCCGGAGGCGCCCGATTCCTTTCTCGCATGGGGCTTCTTTCCGGAGATGCTTTCGCCCGAGCCCGGCGCCGAGGATTTCGTCCGCGCACCGCTGTCAGAAGCGTTGCTCGCCCAGGATGCGTCGGTCAGATCGGCATTTGAGGCGAAGCTGATCGCCGAGCCTGCGTTCGCGGCGGACGCGGCAGCGCGTCTTGCATGGCTTACCGGGCGCCTACCCGGTCGCAGCCCCTACTATTTCACCTATCCAATCCGCCGCGAACCGTAGCTGTGCCCGCGCTAGTCCAGCTTGCCAGAGAAGCACGCGAGGATCAGCAAAATGTCCGTTTGTCGGCTATCAGGAACCCGGACAATGCAGCCAAGGGCAGAAAGTCGGTCGTGAGCGGTCAGGCAGCTTCCGGCATCAGCATCTGAGAACGGGAACGTCGAAATTCGGGTGGGTTACGGCCCGTCCGCCTTCTCGCCCGGGCGAGGTTGAGGCAGACGGGCCGATCAAATCTGCCTATTGGCGTGAGATCGCGTTCAGGATTGCCTCTTCGACGGGAGAATAGTCTCCATCCCGCCGACACAGAGAGATTGGCTCGCGCGGCAACAGGGGCGGTTGAGCCATGAACCGCGGCGCGGTTCCACGATGCCGTTGCGCGGCGTGCACTAAGAATGGATGGCACAAATACACTGTGCCAGCCTTGCCTAACGCTAATGCCTCCCGACGGTGCGCCGAGCCGGCGAACCCGGCAGCGGCAAGCTCGCGAAGGGTCAGGCCAGCCTCGCCTGCCGGGGCGAGTTGCCTTGCAATGTCGGCATGCGAGCCGATACGAATCCGGGTCGGTGCATCATCGACATCAACGTCCGAAAACAGGAATAGCATCAGCAAGGCTCGTCCCTTGCTGCTGACATTGGCGCGCCACTCCATGAAGTCCGGGGATTCGTAGTCGAAACTGACATCGATGTGCCAACCATCGTCGCCGGCCACCTCCTCGGAGGGGAAGCGTACCGGAAAGGTTCCAAGGCGGTCACGAGGATACCAGCGGCCAGCGCCGACAAGCTGATCGAACGCCTTGCACAGCTTCGGCGTATTCGCTGCCTCCCGGAACGGGGCTTGGCTGAACTGGTCCAGGCGCACGACTGGCCGGGTCCAGGATGAACGATCATCGGGGTCGCAGCCCGTGGCTTTCCACAGGATCGCGCGGGCCTGCTCCGCGACATGTTCGCTAAAGGCCTCATCGATACGGACGAAGCCATCGCGCACGAACGCGGCGATGTCATCTGCGCTGAGCGCAGGATCTGATTGGTTTCGCATAAAGTCTCTCAGAAAGGCGTGGGTCATCGGGCGGCAAAGCCGCCAAGTGAGCCGGAACCGGCCCGCTTAGATCAGCGGGAAGGTAGACGCGCGATTGAGAGTGATGAACTTCATGCACTCAACATAGGGCGATGTGCCCTCGAAGCAACACGAATGGCTGCTTCCAGGGACTCGGGAAATCGCTCCGTTCGACAGAGATGGACGATAGTTGCCGTTCGGTTCCCCCTCGCAGAGCTGCAGCTACGGCGTGGTGACAGCCCGAAAGCGGATTGGCCGCTGCCGGCCCAACTCTTGGCTAGCGGGGGCGGCTCGTCCGTGCAGTTTTGGCAGTCGTTGATCGTTTGGTTGGTGCCGTCCCTTTCTTGCTCCGCGCCAAACGCTGGACCTCCCTGCCCCACGCGATGAGCGCCTCCCGCTTTTCCTCCAAGTAATTGTGGCGCTGATAGACACCGACAATTCCGGACCGCGCACCCGATAAATGGTTGAGTACGGCTTCGGTCACTTCGAGACGAATTCCCAGCCGCTGAAGGCCGGTAGCCATGGTCCGTCGCAGGTCATGCAGAGTCCAGTGCGGTACCGGACCTGCCTTGGCTTCGAGGCTCGCTCTGATGCGCGCCATGGCCTTACTGAAACCGCTGGGCCCCACCTCCCAATTTCCGCGCGCAGGGATGAGCTTGTCGCCTCGATCATGATCAAGAAGCGATTTCACGATGGCAGCTGCGGGCGGAGCCAGCGGGACAAGATGCGCGCTCCCGTTTTTGGCGCGGTCGCCGGGTATCGTCCACAGCTTGCCCTCAAGATCAAACTCTGCGCGGCCCGCTTCGAAAACCTCGTTCCGGCGCTGACCCGTTAACAGGAGCAGCTTGATCGCCGGTCCGAAGGGCGGTCCCTCGGCCTCGAGGACCTGCCAGAGGGCGCCGATCTCGGCGTCGGACAGCACACGCTCACGCGGCTTCGGTTTAGGCGGTCGGCCGGCGTCGCGACATGGGTTGCCAGGAAGCCGGTCCAGCCTGGGCAGTGCCCACGTATAGAACGCCGAGAAGTAGGACAGGACATTGCGCGCCATGACAGGCGTACGCTGGGCAATGTCGTCGATGAACCTCGTGATCTCGCTTCGCGTGATGGCATCCGCTGCACGGTCGCCAAACTCAGGAAGTATGTGGCGTTCGAAAACGCGCTCGATTTCCGCGACCTTTCGCAGATGCGACTTTGACTTCTTGTAGTCCGGCCAAAGTGCCCTGACAGTGTGACCTGCCACGACGCGCCGCTGGGGTTTGGGCAGAGCCTTCACCGGGTCCGCCTTCATTTCCACATCCGAGAGGATCAGACGGGCCTTCTTTCGGGCGTCGCTGAGCGTCAGGCGCTCTGAGTATCGCCCGAGAGTGATATTGCGGTTTTTGCCGGCGACGCGCTTGCGGAGCATGAAGGTCTTTGTGCCCGAAACACCCACGCGCAATCGCAGGCCCGGGACTACGGAATCACGGTATTCCGCTTGTCCCGCTGAAGGAGGCTTGAGCGCGAGGATCTTCGCGTCCGTGAGCGCACCGCTACCTGCCTTGTTACCTATGCGTCCCGAGCGAAATTTGCGCTCAGCGGGTCGCGCTACCTTTTCGCTACCTTGAGTCACGGCCATCTGAATTCCACCAAGTTTTGCGCACCTCGACCGCTACCTAAGGTAACAATTGACCGAAATAGCGCGGGATCGAGTGAAACATCATGGCACGTAAGTTATTGAAAGCAAGACATAGCCGGACATTCTTGAACCTATTTGGTTCAACTCTTAATCAGCGGGTCCTTGGTTCGAGCCCAAGTGCGTCCACCATATTGTCAGTGACATAGCCCCTCGCGGCGCCCCGACGTCCTCCAGAGGTCGCATCGGCTGCCCGGTCCGCTCGCGCGCCTGGGGCCGCGCGCTGACCTCGGACGATGCCAAGCTCCGAGCAATGCCGGCGGCCACGATCGAGGCGGCATGCAAGAGGGCGGAATCCAGCGGGAACTGCTATGTGTCAAAAGGGACACAGGTCCCGGCGATTGCAAGCCCTGCCATGTCAGTTCGCCGCTCAGAACTTGATAACAGCTTTACTGCCCTGCAGCCTGTTCCCTCGACTTGACCGTTCCGGGTTGCGTTTTGATGGAGGGAACAAGATGAAACGATCGTTCGTGCTCGACCGCGCAAGTGTGATCGCCCTTGCGATTTCGGCCTTTGTACTACCCGCCAGCGCGCATGCCCAGGCCGCTCCCGAAGCCCCGCAGGAAGCCGCACCGCAGAGTGATGGCGAAATCGTAGTGACGGGATCGCGCATTCGGCGCGATCCGACCGACAACCCCTCCCCCGTCGTGACGGTTGACGAAGCGGCAATCGCCAAAACCGGGCTCTCCTCGATCGCCGATGTACTCCAGCGCATTCCGGCGTCGTCGGGCGGCCTCAACTCCAAGTTCAACAATTCCGGCAATTTCGGCAACCCGCCCGATGGCGGCGGCGTCGGCGCGGGCTCCGCCGCGATCGACCTGCGTTACCTCGGCGCCAAGCGCACACTCGTGCTGGTCGACGGTCTTCGCTACGTCAACGGCGCCAGCGCCAGCGGCATTCCGGGAACGGTCGACCTCAATTCGATCCCCGATGTGATGATCCAGCGAGTCGAGGTCCTGCAATCCGCAGCCTCGGCGCTTTATGGCTCGGACGCGATTGGCGGCGTGGTCAACATCATCACCCGGTCGGACCAGAAGGGCTTCCGCGCCAGCGCGCAATATGGCCAGTATCTGGGAGAGAATGACGGCGACACGCAGAACTATCAGCTGAGCTGGGGCGGCGGCAACGATCGGGTCCATCTCGATATCGGCGGCTTCTACACGAAGCAGGATCCGGTGCGGGCGAGCAACCGCCAAATTTCGCAATTCCCCAATCCGGGCCAGACCAGCTGCACCGATCCCGTGGGCGGCTGCTCGGGGGCCGCGGTCAATGGACGCATTCTGTTCAACCCGGGCAACCCCTCGCTCCCCGCAGGCGGCGTGATCACGGTGCGCAACGCGCCGCTCAACGGCCGCGGGGTCTATGATCCGACGCTGGTCGGCGGAGACTTCCGGGCCTTCACTGCGGCGGATCGCTTCAACTTCGCGCCGTTCAACTACTTCCTCACGCCCAACGAGCGTTATGGCGGGTTCATGAACGCCCGCGCGGAGTTCTCCGAGGCGTTCAACGTCCGGCTGAAGGCGAGCTGGGCGCACCGCAACTCGCAGAACCAGGCGGCCTTCCTTCCGCTGAACGTCGGTCCCGATGCCGGCAACGGCAATCTGCTCGACACCATTTCGATCGACGTCACCAACCCCTTTAATCCATTCGGGATCACCCTGAATTCGGGCGCGAACGGACAACCGGCGACCTATTCGCTGGTCGGCCGCCGCCTCGTCGAGGCGGGTCAGCGGACCTATAACCAGGAAGTCGACACGCTCAGCGTCACCGGCACGATCGACGGCAAGTTCTCGCTGTTCGGGCGCTCCTGGTATTACGACGCCAACGCCGTGTTCGGCTTCAACGACGCGCACCAGCTGTTCACCGGCAACCTCAACGCCGCGCGGCTGGCGCAGGCGCTCGGCCCGGTCAGCGAATGCACCGGCGCATGCGTGCCGTTCAACATCTTCGGCGGGCTTGGCTCGATCACACCGCAGATGCTCGCCTTCGTCGCGTTCGACGAGAAATCGCGCAGCAGCCAGGAGCTGCAGGATTATACGTTCAACGTCTCGGGCGAGTTGTTCGACCTTCCCGGCGGGCCGGTCGGTGTCGCGTTCGGCTACGAGCATCGCTATCAGGAGGGCAGCTTCACGCCCGATCCGGTCATTCAGGCGGGCCTTGGCGCGGACATTCCGGCACAGGCCGCGCGCGGATCGTTCGACGTCGACGAAGTCTATGGCGAGCTCCGCTTGCCGCTGATCGCCGGCGTACCGTTCCTGCGGTTGGTCGAGCTGAACGGTGCGGTGCGCTATTCCGACAATTCGGCCTATGGCGGCAACACCACGCTGTCGGGCGGGGCGCTGTGGAAGCCGGTCGACGATCTCCTGCTCCGCGCCCAATATGCCGAGAGCTTCCGCGCGGCATCGATCGGCGAGCTGTTCGGCGCGCAATCGCGCTTCGATCAGACGCTCGACGATCCCTGCACCAGCGCGGCAGGCGGGCTCTTCCAGACCAACGCGACTGTCCGTGCGAACTGCATCGCCAACGGCGTGCCGGCCAATGGCAGCTATGTCGAACCGCAGGGCGGCCAGATCAGCGTGTTGACCGGCGGCAATTCCGCGCTGGCGCCCGAGACGGCCGAGACCTGGGTGTTCGGCGCGGTCTATAGCCCGGCCTGGGCGCGCGCCGGTATGTTCAGCGCACTGAGCCTCGAAGTGAATTATTACGACATCAAGGTCGACGGGGCGATCGCCTCGATCCCGGCGGAGGTGCTGCTCGACCGCTGCGCACAGACCGGCGACGCCCTGTCCTGCGCCGCGGTGGAGCGCACCCCCGCCGGCTTCATCTCCGCGGTCAACGGCGTCCTGCTCAACACCGGCGGCATCCGGACCCGCGGCGTCGATGCGACCTTCAACCTGCGCACCCGCGACACCGGCGCCGGCACGTTCGGGCTGTCGGTGAGCGGCAACTATCTGCTCAAATATGAGGAGACCGTGCCGGCGACGAGCGGATCGACCACGACCGATTATACCGGCACCGAGCGCGGCAGCCCCGACCAGGCCTATCCGCACTTCAAGGGCCAGGCGACGCTGGACTGGGACATCGGCCCGGTCGCTGTGGCGTTCACCGGCCGCTACATCGACAATGTCCTCGAGAATCAGAACGGGAACCGGCTGGACAGCCGCCTCTATGCCGATGCCCAGCTCAGCTTCCGGCCAAGCTGGCTGGGCGAGCGCTTCGGGCTCACGCTCGGCGTCAATAACCTGTTCGACAAGGATCCCCCGGCGTGCTTCTCGTGCAGCCTCAACAATTATGATCCGACCACCTACGATATCCCCGGTCGGTTCGGTTATGCGCGGCTGAGCTACGGCTTCTGACCGACGGGCGTGGGCAGAGATGCGGATTATTCACGCAGATCTGCCCCCTGCCTTTTGCGAGGATTGGCGCCCTGCGCCTGCGCGTCAGGGCTATAATCGCTGGGGTCAGCCGCTGGCGGCGGACGCGCTAGAGCCCAGAGACGGCCGACCTCAACCTCGTTCGTGATCGTAGCGCGAAGCTCACTCCGGCGCGGGATCGCCCGGACAGCGTCGTTCGAGGTCGAACCGGTCGCCCGCGCTGAGCACGTGAAGCCGGACGTCGTGCATCGACAGGGTGCGCTCCGGACTCGCCTCGGCGATGTTGGAATGCGTCACTGCCGACCCGTCGACGATATAGACCGCACCCGCGCCGATCACGCGGAAGCAGCAGCCTTCCAGAACGATCGCGGTATTCTCGTCGACGCCGATCCCGAGAACGCGCGGATTCTGGGCCACCGCGCCGAGCAGACGGCCGATCCGGCCGCGCTCGGCAAAATGCTGGTCGATGATGACGTCGCGGACCAGCCCGAGCCCCGGGGCCATGTGCAGATCGCCGATGCGATGCGATTCCTGGCTCGAGCCCTTGACCAGCATCGTCTCGCTCATCACCGAGGCGCCGGCGGAGGTCCCGGCAACCACCCCGCCGCGGCGGTGGATTTCGCGCACCATCTTCTCCACCGGCGTATCGCCGATCTGGCTCGAGATGCGGAGCTGATCGCCCCCGGTGAAGAAGATGCCCGCCGCGTTCTCGAAGATCGCGCAGGCGCCTTTCCCCATCGTTTCGCCACGCTCATGAACATAGAGCTCGACCAGATCGGTGAGGCCTAGCTCGCCAAAGGCTTTGGTATAGGCGTCGAAATAGCCTTCGGGCTGGTGGCTGGCGACGGTGGCGACGACCAGCTTACCGCCGTTCACCCGCTCGGCGACTTCCCTGAGGATCAGCTTCTCACCTTCCTTGTCTTCATGGCCGCCGATGATGATGAGCGGTCCAGGACTATTGACCATCCGGCAAGTCTCCGAGTTCGTCGCGATGGAGCGCTGCACAGGGCGCCTGGAGCCATGATGCATGCAGCGCCACCGCGAAATGTTCGCTGTTATGAGCGACCCCGGGCCGCCCCTGGCGGTCGAGGACGATGACCCCCGCCTCCCCGCCGACGCGCTCGAGCCGGCGAATGGCCGCGGCCGCGGCCTGCTCCGCAGACCCGTTCTCGAGACTATGCATCACCCCGGCAGCAAGCGCCGTCCGCAGAATGCTTTCCCCATCGCCCGAGAACGCGGCAGCGCCGAGCAGATCGTCGGCATAGAAGCCCGCACCGGGAATGGGCGAATCGCCGATGCGGCCGACATGCTTGCCCGGCAGCCCGCCCGTGGAGGTAGCGGCGGCGAGATGGCCCCGCGTATCGAGCGCGACGCAGCCGACGGTGTCGTGCGCCTTTTCGGACGCGAGCGCCTCGGCGGAGACCATGTCCTCCGGCGCGCATAGTTCGACGCCGTGGTCCGCCGCGAACCGCTCAGCGCCTTCGCCCGCGAGCAGCACCGGCAGTTCCTCGAGCATCGCCCGCGCTACGCTCACCGGATGGCGGATCCGGCGAACGCCGGCGACCCCGCCCACCGCGAGCGTCGCTCCGTCCATCATCGCAGCGTCCATTTCGACCTCGCCGTCGCTATTCAGCACCGAACCATAGCCCGCGTTGAACACCGGATCTTCCTCGAGCCGCCGCACCGCCGCCTCGGCGGCCAGCACCGCGCTGCCGCCACTGCGCAACACCAGCGCGCCCGCCTGCGCCGCGGCGAGGCAGCCGTGCCGGTTGCGCTCGAACAGCGCCGCGTCGATCGTCTTGGCGCCGCCATGCACGATCAGCGCCCAGCGGGCGCCCGCGTCAGGCATGCGCATAGGCCCGCGCGGGAGTCTCGCTCGGCTGGGGCGAGAAGGCGAGGATCTGCTGCCAAACCTGATCGACCGATGTCGGCATGACCACGACCAGGTCGCCGGGCCGCCCCATCCGCAACGTCGCCTCGACCGCCTCGGTCTCGTCGACGATCCGATGCACGTGCTCCGCGGCGAGCCCGGCGCGCATCGCACCGGACGACATCAACCCGTTGGTCTCGCCCGCCGGCCTGCCGCGTCCGTCGGGCGCCTCACGAAACATGATCTCGTCGAAGATCCCGCCGGCGATCTGGCCCATCTCGATGATGTCCTGATCGCGCCGATCTCCGGGGATGCTGACCATGCCGATCACCCGGTTGTAGCGACCGCGCATCTGCCCGATCACCTGACCCAGTGCGGCGAGCCCGGCAGGGTTATGCGCATAGTCGAGGATAAAGCGCATACCGTGCGCATCGTGGATGTTGAGCCGGCCCGGGCAATCGTCGAATGACGAGCTGAACGCCGCCAGGCTATCGCGGATCACTTCGGCAGGCACACCATAGGCGTCGCACATCGCCACCGCGGCGAGCGCATTGGCGATGTTGAATTCGGCGATGCCGCCGAGCGTCGCCGGGATGTCGGCCGCCTGCATCAGTTCGATACGCCTGCCCTCGCGATGGATCACGATCAGCCCGCTATAGCTGCCCGGCTCGCGCACCACCGCGGTCCCGCCTTCGGCGATATGCCGGCGCAGCGCCTCCGACAGCAGCACGCCGCCCTGGAGCGAGAACCAGACGATCGTGCCCCCGGCATGGCGCGCGATGCGGTGGCACATCGGGTCGTCGGCATTGAGGATCGAGTGCCCGCGCCGTGCGACGCTCTCGACCACCACGCCCTTGACGTCGGCGAGTTCCTCGACGGTGTCGATGCCCTTCAGCCCGAGATGGTCGGCGGTAACGTTGAGCACCGCCCCCACATCGGCGCTGTCGAAGCCGAGCCCCTCGCGCAGGATGCCACCACGCGCGGTTTCGAGCACGGCGACGTCGACCTTCGGGTTGCGCAGCACCGTCCGTGCGCTCTTCGGGCCGCTGGCATCGGCCTCCATCATCAGATGGCCGTTGAAATAGATGCCGGTCGTGGTGGTCATGCCGACATTGCGGCCCTGCTGGCACAGGATCCGCGCCACCATCCGCGCGGTGGTCGACTTGCCGTTGGTCCCGGTGATCGCGAAGATCGGGATGCGGCTGCGGCTGCCCTTGGGAAACAGCGCTTCAATCACCGGCGTCGCGACATCGCGCGGCTTGCCGCTCGACGGCTCCAGATGCATGCGGAAGCCCGGCGCGGCATTCACTTCGACGATGCCGCCGCCGGTCTCGCGCACCGGTCGGCGAATGTCGGGCGACAGAAAATCGATCCCGCACAGGTCGAGCCCGACGACCGCCGCCGCCTGTTCGGCGACCGAGACATTGTACGGGTGGATTGCGTCAGTGCGGTCGACAGCAATGCCGCCGGTCGAGAGGTTGGCGGTGTCGCGCAACCGCACGACCTCGCCCGGCATCGGCACGCTCCGGAGCGTCTTGCCCGTTTTCGCCAGCAAGGCGAGCATCGCGTCATCGGGAACGATCTTGGTCAGGACATTCTCGTGCCCGGTCCCGCGCCGCGGGTCCGCATTGAGGTCCTCGATCAACTGCTCGATCGGGTGGAAGCCGTCGCCGATCACCTGCGCCGGGACGCGCTCGGCGACCGCCACCACCTTGCCGCCGACGACGAGGATCCGGTGGTCGTTGCCGGGCACCTGCTGCTCGACGATCACCCGGCGGCTATGCTCGGCGGCACGGCGGAAGGCGAGCCGCACCTCGTCCTCGCCGAACAATCCGGTGGTCACGCCGCGGCCGTGATTGCCGTCGAGCGGCTTGACCACCACCGGCCAGCGCAGCCGCCGCGATTCCGCCACCGCGGCATCCTCGCTGCGCACCACCACGCCACGCGGCACCGGCAGCCCCGCTTCGGCAAGGAGCTGCTTGGTCAGGTTCTTGTCGCCGGCGATATCGACGGCGATCTGCGAGGTGTCGCCGGTGATGCTCGCACGGATGCGTTTCTGCCGGCTGCCGAGCCCGAACTGGATCAGGCTCTGATCGTTGAGGCGCAGCACCGGGATGCCCCGGCGTCCGGCAGCCTCGACCAGTGCACGCGTCGTCGGCCCCAGCGCGTTGCGACGCAGCGCCTCCTTCAGAAGCTGAGTGATCGCCGCGACGTCGTGCGGATCGGCGGGAGCCGGCGTGTCGAGCAGCCTCATGCCTTCGACCATGGCCAGCTCGGGCTCCAGCAACGAAGCGACCAGCCCGATGGCATAGGCACCCGCAGCTAGCCCAGCGGTTTCGTCGCGATAGGCGAAAAGGATGTTGTAGACCCCCGGCCGGCGCTTGACCGAGCGCGTCTTGCCCCGTGTCACCGGCGTGCCGGCAAGCGTCTGCAGCTCGAGCGCAACATGCTCGATGACATGGCCGAGCCACGTACCCTCGTGCAGCCGCCGGACAAAGCCGCCGGGCCGCTGATAGCTGCAACCATGATTGGCGAGACCGGGCAGCAGTGCCAGCAATCGCCGGGTGAAGTCCGGCAATCGGTCGGTCGGCCAGTTCTCGAGCTCGCCCAGATCGAGCTGGATGCGGATCATCGGCCGCGCGCTGTAGAGGTGCGGGCCGCGATATACCGCCCGCTCGAGCACCCTCATCCCACGCGCGCCAGCAGTCTCCCGACGGGATACTCCCGCCCGCTGCTCTAACGCTGTCATAATACGGTCCCACAACAGACGCCAACGATCGGCGCCGAGGGGGTTTCAACGAGTTAATGACGCAAGCGTTCCGAATTGACAATTGTTAAGCCATTGGTTTAACGCTGATTAGTCCACTCTCCCGGTCATGCTGCCAAGGGTTCGAATTTGGCGAATTGCTGGGTGCTGGGGCAGTCGGCGCAGTCATGCGCAGGCCGTTCCCGCTGACTGGCGAGCAATCGGTGCGGCAAAGCGTCGAGGTCGGCGGCGTTATCGAGATCATCGACCGATAAGGCGAAATGCTCCGGGGCGAAGCTGCAAGGTGCGATGCGGCCGGCCTCGTCGATGAACAGGAACGTCTCTGCAACCCGACAATCGGCGATCGGCAGTGGGCGGCCCGCAACCGTGTCGGCGATCCGCTCGAGATGGGCGCCGCCGCCGACGAGCGTCGTCCCGGATCGGGCGAGATCGGCGCGCAGGCGTGGGAGCAATTCCGCCAGTAGCGCGACATCGTCCATCTGCAGCCGATGCGCGGGATAGAATTCCGGCCGGTCCCGGCCGCCGAGCTGATTGAAGCTGATCTCGTCGACGCCCCAGCCGGCAAGGGTGCGGCAGAGCGCCTCTAACGCTTCGATATTGTCGTGCATCAGGACGATGTTGATGCGCACCTTGAGGGCCGTCGCGGCAGCGTCCCGCTCCGCCACCAGAGCAGAAATCGAGCGCGCCAGCTTGTCGAACGCGCCGGGCCAGCCCCGCATCGCATCGTGGAACGCCGCCGGCCCGTCGACGCTTATCGTCACTTCGCGGTAGCGCCGCACCAGCTCTTCGCGGACTCGCGCCGCACCCAGCCTCGTCCCGTTCGTCGTGAGGCTCAGCTCCACCCCGAGCTTCGTCGCGCGCGCATCGAGCTCGGCCCGTGGTCGCCAAAGCAACGGCTCGCCGCCGAGCCAGCTAAGCAGCACCGGTCGTCCGGTTTCACGCCGCCACGCCCCGAGCAGATCGATCATCCGGCCAACCTGGGCCGGATCGGCTTGCTGCACGGGAAGCGCAAGGCGCTTGCCATAGGCACAGAACGGACAAGCGAGGTTGCAATGGTTGGAAACCCGCCAGAGAACGATCATGCCGCCGTCTCCAGCCGAACAGGCGCGCCGGCAAAGTCCTCCTGAACCACCTGCTCTATCGGTCGTGCGATCCCGCGCGTCAGCGCCGCCGGCAGGTCGACAAGGAAGCCGCGCGCCAGCAGCCCCTCCACCGCCCAGCGTACGCAATAATCAGCCGCGACGCCGATCACCGCCACCGCGGTGACGCCGCTCGCGCGAAGCTCTGCGAAGAATGGGTCGCGACTCGTCCGCGCTCCTGTGGCGAGCGCCTCGACCTCGACATCGGTCTCGGCCCACATGTCGAACACGCCCTTTTCGAGCCGGTAAGCCGGAATTGCCGGATCGAGCCTAGCGGCGTCGAGCACATTGTCCCATCCGGCGCTGCCGCGGACGCAGTGCACGGGGAATTGCTCCGCCTCGGCCGAGCCTCGATAGCTGCCCTCGCAATGGGTGTCGAAGGTGAAGAGCACCCCGGCCGTGTCGACGGGTGACAGCTCCGCAAGCCATTCCTGCATCGGCGCGACCAGCGCCGGCGCTCCGGGCACCGGCAGCGCGCCTTCCGCCCGCATGAAGTCGGCTTGCGTATCCACCACGATCACGAAGCGTTTCATGTCGCACCTCCATTACACGCCACTTGACTTATATGCATCGTGATCATAAGTAAAGTGCCTCATGGATATAAGCAGATGAGCGATGCCGGCTTTTTAAGCGACTATGATCCCGCGGCGTTCGACCGTCCCTCGGTGACGGTCGACCTCGTCCTGCTCGGCATGTATCGTGGACGGCTCTCCGCTCTGTTGCTGCGTCGGGATCAACCGCCACAGGCTGGCCACTGGGCGCTTCCCGGCGGTTTCGTCGGCCTGGAGGAAAGCCTCGAACAGGCCGCGGCGCGATTGCTTCGGGACAAGGCCGGCATGGCGAAGGCGCATCTCGAGCAGCTTTACAGCTTCGGCGCGGTCGACCGGGATCCGCGCATGCGCGTTATCACCATCGCCTATCTGGCGCTGCTCCGGCGTGATCAGATGCAATCCGCTATTCGCGACGGGCGGCTGTGCGCGGCCGCGCTGAGCGGCGAGCCGCTCGAAGCGATCGCGGAGACCGGAGCGCCGCTCCCGCTCGCCTTCGACCACCGCCGGATCCTCGCGCTCGCACGCGACCGGCTTCGCGCCAAGATCGACTATTCGGACGTCGCCTTCGCCCTGCTTCCCGAGCGGTTCACCTTGCGCGCACTCCAGGAAGTGCACGAGGCGGTGCTCGACGTCGCGCTCAACAAGCCCGCCTTTCGCCGCCGCATGCTCGACAGCGGCCGACTGGTGGCGACCGGTGAGCGCGAAGAAGATGCCTCGCATCGGCCCGCCGAGCTGTTCACTCTCGCCAGTCCGGCCGATCCCCTCCCCGTCTGGAGCCATTGATGGTCTATACCGACATCGCCACCCGCACCTATGATCACGGCTGGCGCCTCGACCCGATCGTGCGGAGCCTGCTCGACACCGATTTTTACAAGCTGCTGATGCTGCAACTGATCTGGCGGCTCCACCGCGATACGCATGCCACTTTCGCGCTGATCAACCGGACACGCTCGGTACGTCTTGCCGAAGTGATCGACGAAGGCGAACTGCGTGCCCAGCTCGATCATGCACGCAGCCTGCGCTTCGCCAAGAAGGAGTTGATCTGGCTGGCCGGCAACAGCTTCTACGGCGAAGCCCGCATGTTCGAGCCCGATTTCCTCTCCTGGCTGAGAGAGTTCCAGCTCCCCGAATATGAGCTGCGCACTGCCGACGGTCAGTTCGAACTCCACTTCGCCGGTCCGTGGACGCACACGACAATGTGGGAGATCCCCGCGCTTTCCATCGTCAACGAGTTGCGCGCACGCGCGGCGATGCGCGGCAAGGACCGCTTCGCGCTCGATATCCTTTATGCCCGCGCCAAGGCGAAGCTGTGGGACAAGGTCGAGCGGCTGCGCACCTTGCCCGATCTCGTGCTCTCCGACTTCGGAACTCGGCGGCGGCACGGGTTTCTCTGGCAGCGCTGGTGCGTCGAGGCCGTGAAGGAAGGCTTGGGAGACCGATTCATCGGCACCTCCAACGTGCTGCTGGCGATGGACAGCGACCTCGAGGCGATCGGCACCAACGCCCATGAACTGCCGATGGTCACCGCCGCGCTCGCCGAACACGACGCCGCGCTCGCCGCTGCGCCCTACCGCGTCCTCGACGAATGGCGCCGCACCTATCGCGGCAACCTGCTGATCGCCTTGCCCGACGCGTTCGGGACCGCCGCCTTCCTCCGCGACGCGCCCGATTGGGTCGCCGACTGGACCGGCTTCCGGCCCGACAGCGCGCCGCCGATCCCGGGTGGCGAGCAGATCCTCGCCTGGTGGCAGGCGCATGGCCGCGACCCGCGCGCCAAGCTGCTGATCTTCTCCGACGGAATGGATGTCGACTCGATCGAGGCGACCTACCGCCATTTTCACGGACGCGTGCGCACCAGCTTCGGCTGGGGCACCAATCTGACCAACGATTTCCGCGGCTGCGATCCGGATGGCAATGCCGGGCTGGAGCCCATTTCGCTGGTCTGCAAGGTCGTCAGCGCGAACGGCCGGCCGGCGGTCAAGCTATCCGACAATCCCGAAAAGGCGACCGGCGAGCCGGGCGAGATCGCGCGGTATCTGCAGGTGTTTGGTGGAGCGGATCGTAGTGCACAGCCCGTGCTCGTCTAGCCCGAACCAAGGGCGTCGACAGGGTTCGATCCGCAGCGAGCTCCTGAAGGTCCGACGAGGAGAAGAAGCGCGCCGGGAGGTCGACTCTCCCGGCGCGCACCGATCAGGCTGCTACCGTGCGCGCCCGCGACGCGTTGTGGCCGCCGTTGCGATACAGCACCTCGCGAACCTGCTCCGCATCGACGCTTGCGTTACTGACGGTGACGACGACGCCGCCATTCTTCAGACGATCGCCGTAATAATGGGCGTCCTGCTCGTCGACGCCGTGCTTCGTCAGCACTTCGTTCAACGTACCGGTAAGCGCACCAACGCCGGCGCCGATCGCCATCGCTTCGGGGACTGCCCCGGCCGCAATCGCACCTGCGGCGGCGAGAGGGCCGACACCCGGGATCGCCAGCGCCGCCACGCCGAGGCCGGCGCCCAGCGCGCCGCCACCGATGATGCCCCGAACGACATTGCGATGATGCTCGTCGGTGATTTCGCCATCGCCCGAGGTGGCCGTAGTAGTGCCGCCATGATGCGCGATGACCGAGAGATCGCTGTCGCGCACGCCCTCGCTCCTGAGCTCCGAAACCGCGCGCTCTGCTTCCGCATGCGTGTCGAAAATCGCTGACGCCTGTACCATGATCATCCTCTCGATTGAGCCGCTTGTATGCGGGTGAGGGCTCAACCAGATGCGCGCCGGCATGTTCCAACGATCAGCCGTGCGGCCTGCCCGCTTCGGCATCAACCGACATCCTGAACCGCCAGCCTGCACAGCCGACGCGCCATTCTGATCGATAACGCAGGCGGAACGGACTGCGGCAAAAAGCATTCTCGCCTTGATCCATGTTTCCTCCGGAGAGGGTAATGCCCAGCGATCCTGCGCCGTTGTCCAGCCTCGTTCGAAAACTTCAGCGGCTGAACCCACTCGACCCCGGCGACGAGGCCGCATTGTTGTCGCTGCCGCACCGGGTCACGCGCGTCGGCGCACACGATTATCTGGTGCGGGAAGGAACGGTCCCGGGCGAATGCTGCCTTCTGGTCGAAGGCTATGCCGCCCGAAGCAAGCTCGAGGCGAATGGCGGCCGGCAGATCGTGTCGTTCCATGTCACCGGCGACCTTCTCGACCTGCAGCATCTCTTTCTCGAACGCGCGGACCATAATGTCCAGGCGATCACGGACGCGCTGATCGTCTGGATCCCGATGCGCGATCTGCGAGCGTTGATCGCGGCGCACCCGGCGGTCGGCATCGCATTGTGGCGCGATGCACTGATCGACGCCTCGATCTTCCGCGAATGGGTGCTGAACGTCGGGCGGCGCGATGCGAAGACGCGGATCGCGCATATGCTCTGCGAATTCGTCGTCCGCAGCGTCGCCGCTGGCTTGGGAACCCCGCAGCACATGCTGGTGCCCTTCACGCAGGAGGAGATCGGCGACGCCACGGGGCTGACGCCCGTCCATGTCAACCGCATGCTGCGCGCGCTGACCGACGAGGGCCTGATCGAGCGCGAGGGACGCGTGCTGAAAATCCGGGATTGGCAGCATTTCCGCGAGGCTGCCGGGTTCGAACAATCCTATCTTCATGCCGCAGCCTGAGCATGGCCGAGCTGCCGGGGGCCCGCACACCATGAGCCGCTATTTTCTCCACCTTCACGAATGTGGCACGACCATCCCGGATCTGGAGGGTCTGGAATTCAGCTCCGTCGAAGAGGCGCGGCTGGTAGCGATCGACAATGCACGCGACGTGATGGTCGGCGAAGTGCGCGCAGGGCGCCTCTGCCTGGGTTGCTATATCTCGATCGAGAACGATGCCGCCGAAGAGATCGCGCGCGTCAACTTCCGGGATGCCCTGACGGTCACCGGCGTACCTGCCTGAGATCCGCAAGGGCGCCGTGCGGGTCGCGCCAGTACTTCGCTCACCCCAAAACCCGACGGCCACTATGCCTCGCGCATCGGCTCGCCGACCAGCACCTCATCCAGCCCGAGCCATTTCGCCATTCGCTCGAGCTCGAGGAACAGCCGCTCCTCCGTTTCCGTCGGGGAGTTCCGCTCGAGCGTGATCCGATGCGCCAGCAAGCGGCTGCCTTGCCGGTCGGCCTTGAGGTCGACGCGCGCGACGAGCGCCTCGTCCATCAGGAAGGGCAGCACGTAGTAGCCGTGCTTGCGCTTCTCCTGGGGCACATAGATCTCGATCCGATAGCGGAACCCGAACAGGCGTTCGGTTCGCCCGCGGTCCCAGACCATCGGATCGAACGGCGCCAGCAGAGCCGCCCCGGTGATGCGCCGGGGAATGCGTGCGTCCGCGTGCAGCCACGCTTTCTGTGTCCAGCCCTGTACCGAGACGGGTTGTAGAACGCCTTCTTCTGCGAGCGCGACGATCGCATGGTCCGCCTCGTGCGGTTTGAGCCGGTAATAGTCGCGAAGGTCCGCGGAAGTGGCGATACCGAGCGCGCGGGCGCTTCGCTCGATCAGCGCGCGCTGCGCGACGTCGGTATCCGGTGTCGGTCGCGCCATGATCTCCCGCGGCAGGACGCGCTCCGTCAGGTCATAGACCCGCTCGAAGCTGCCGCGACGGGTCGCGGTGGTGATCTTGCCGGCCCAGAACAACCATTCGAGCGCCAGCTTGGCTTCGCTCCATTCCCACCAGCCGCTCTTGCTCGATCCATTCTCGAAATCCGAAGCGGCCATCGGACCCTGGGCAGCGATGCGCGCGAGAATCGAGTCCGCCTCTCCCCGCCGTTCGTTCGCGAAGCGGCGAAGCCCCTTCCAGCCGATCTGGCCGCGCTCGGCGCCGATCATCCGCCAGCGAAGCAGCGGGTGGAGGTCGACCGGCAGCAGCGATGCTTCGTGCGCCCAAAATTCGAACAGCCGCCGGCTGCCCTTCCGGCCCCAGGCGTCGCGATCGAGCAGGGCGCGATCGTAGCTGCCCAGCCGCGAGAAGGCGGGGAGGTAATGGGCGCGCACCAACACGTTGACGCTATCGATCTGGTGCAGTCCCAGCCGATCGACTGTCCTGCGAAGCTGCAGCGCCTCTGCCCTCGCCGGAGGACGCGCGCCGAACCCCTGCGCCGCGAGCGCGATGCGGCGGGCGGCGGCAAGGGAGAGGCGTTCGGTCATCCGGCGTGATTGGAGTCGACGAGGCGACTCCGTCAAGGGAGGGCTCGAGTCGGAATAACCAGCGCGTCTGCCAGAGCCCAACAGCAGCGGTTCCGACAGCAGGAGCAGCTACATAGATTTCCTACTTATCAGATAGGAATTAGCTTGTTCGAACCGGCGCGGCACCGCGCTAGAGCAAACCGTTGCCGCGAACTGATCCGATACCGACCTACCACGTCCAGGCACAGGAGACGACGATGTCGCTCAAGCTCTTCGACACCATCCCCGATTTCACTCAGGAGTCCACCGACGGGCCACTTAACTTCTACAGTTGGGCCGGCGGCGATTGGGTCGTGCTATTCTCGCATCCCAGGGACTTTACCCCGGTCTGCACCACCGAGCTGGGCGCGGTCGCGAAGCTCAAGCCGGAGTTCGAGAGGCGTGGCGTCAAGGTCATCGGGCTTTCGGTCGATCCGGTCGACCAGCATCTGCGCTGGGCCAACGACATCGAACGGACTCAGGGAACCGCGCTCAACTTTCCGCTGATCGCCGATGTCGACCGCCGCGTCGCGGGGCTGCTCGGACTGATCCACCCGAATGCCTCGGACACCGCGACGGTGCGCAGCGTCTTCGTGATCGATCCGGCGAAGCGGGTTCGGCTGACGCTCACCTATCCCGCTTCGACCGGGCGCAACTTCGAGGAGATATTGGGCGCGATCGACAGCCTGCAGCTGACCGACAGGCACAAGGTCGCGACTCCGGCCGACTGGAAGCGAGGCGAGGACGTCATCATCCTGCCCTCCGTCCCCACCGAGGAAGCGAAGGTGCTCTTTCCCGCCGGCTGGACCGAGCACACTCCCTATCTGCGCATCGTGGCGCAGCCGCACTCGGGCTGATCGGGGTGACGGCGAACCCGCACGCCTCACCGTTCGCAACGGAGATCGCGCACGCGGTCACCGCGCTCAAAACCAGCCGCCGCGCCTGGCGGGAGGGCCAGGCCGGCAGTCATAGCGTCGAGAGCTTTCCATCCCCGCCCGAACTGGCGCGTGCGATCGAACATCTCGCGGCAGCGCTGTACCCCGTGCGCCTCGGTGGATTCCGTGGCGACGCGCAGCATGAAGACACTTTTGTCGGGCAGGCGCTGGAGCACGCCTTTGCAATCCTGCGCGAGCAGGTGGCCCGCGAGCTCGATTATTGGCAGGGCTGGTGCGACGCGCCGTTCGACGACGGGCAGTCTGAGACGATCGTCCGCCTGTTCGCCGCCGCGCTTCCGGAAATTCGCGCGCTGATCGACAGCGACATCGAGGCGGCGTTCGTCGGCGATCCCGCGGCGCGCACCGCAGACGAGATCCTGATCAGCTATCCCGGCGCTCTGGCGATCCTCCACTATCGCATCGCGCATCAGCTTTTCGCGCTGGGCGCGGCGATCGTCGCACGCATCGTTTCCGAACTCGCCAACGTGCGCACCGGGATCGACATTCATCCGGGTGCGACGATCGGACCGCGCTTCTTCATCGACCATGGCACCGGGGTAGTGATCGGCGAGACCGCCATCATCGGCGCCAACGTCCGGCTCTACCAGCATGTCACGCTCGGCGCTCGCAGCCCCCTCGGCCTCTCCAGTATCGGCCCGCGCGATCGCTTCGCCCGTCATCCGATCGTCGAAGACGATGTGATCATCTATGCCGGCGCCACGATCCTCGGGCGTGTCACGATCGGCCGCGGCAGCACGATCGGCGGCAATGTCTGGCTGCTCAACGACGTGCCGCCCGGAAGCGTCGTGGTCCAGCCCGAAGCACATGCGCTCGACGCGAGAACGGCGCACACGTTGCGCGCCGAGCTACGCTTCGCTCGCGCATGACCCTGCCCTTCGTCCGCCGCTTGCCTTCGGCGCCCCTGAAGCCGCTGATCGGAGTGCTATGCTGCAACGAGGTGGCGGAGCGCCCGATCCAAGCCGTCGCGAGCCGCTTCGTCGAACCCCTGAGTGCGATTTCGGACGCGACCGTGCTGCTCGTGCCGGCGCTGCCGGACAGCCTTGACCTCGCGACATTGGCTGCGCGGCTCGACGGCCTTCTCCTCACCGGCTCGCGGTCGAACGTGGCTGGAATCCATTATGGCGGTGCCAGCGACAGCGCGCGGCACGATCCGCGCCGCGATGAGGTCGCGCTCGCGCTCAGCGGTGCGATGATCGAGCGTGGCCGGCCGGTGTTCGGCATCTGCAGGGGCTTGCAGGAGCTGAACGTGCTGTTCGGCGGCACTTTGTGCAAGGTGCCGGAACACCAGCGCGCGGATGGTCCCTTTGAGGCGCTGTTCGAGCACGAGCATGAGGTGATGCTCGCGGCGGGAGGATTGCTCGCCGGGTCCACCGGGCTTCAGCGACTCACCGTCAATTCAGTGCACGAAGAGGGCATCGCACGGCTCGGCACTGGCCTCAGCATCGAAGCGGTCGCCGCGCAGGACGAGCTCGTCGAAGCGTTCTCCGCCTCTCCCTGCGGGGCGCCGATCCTCGCGGTGCAGTGGCACCCCGAGTGGAACGCCGGAGCCCGGCCGGAGAGTCGCGCCTTTTTCGGGCTGATCGGACAGGCGCTGCGGGGTAACGCCGCCGCACGGCTTCGCGGCCCAGTGTCCCCGGCAGCGCCGGGCGGCACGCATGAGGGCATTCCCTCTGGTTGACCATCGGCCCCATCGCGCTGCGACTCTTTTCCCGAGGTCCATATGTCCTGTCTCCAGATGCAGCGGAGGTGAGGGATCGAAGTGATGGACTGGAGCAATCAGACGGCGGTGGTGACCGGCGGATCGCGCGGGCTCGGGCTCGGCGCGGTCGAGGCGCTGGTCGAGCGCGGCGCGAAGATCACCGTGGTCGCGCGGACGCAGGACGATCTCGATGCAGTCGCCCAGCGGCTGGGGGCGACCGTGGCCGCCGATGTAACCGATCGCGGGGCTGCGCTCCGTGTCCTCGGCGACTGGTTGCGCAGGACCATAGCACCGATCGGCGCGAACAGCTGCTCGCGCCCGCGACCGCGCTGCGGTCCGATTTGCATCGCTATTGCGCGCGTCTCGCCGGCTCGGTGTTCGACGGCGAGGACATCGTTCGGGACGTCCTCGCCCGCGCGCTGATCGCTGTCGAGACGCTCCATGCCGCCACCCCGCTGCGTTCGTGGCTGTTCCGCGGGAGCATAACCGCGCGATCGATCATCTGAGGAGCCAGCCGCGCGGCGAAACCCGACCGAAGCTGCCAGCGAAATCCCCGATAACGACACGGTCGATCCCGACGAGGCGCTGGTCCGGCAAGAGGCCGTGGCGCTCGCCTTCGCCCGCTTCACCGAGCTGCCGGAGGCGCAGCGCAGCGCCGTGATCCTCAAGGACGTATTCGGCCATTCGCTGATGCGGCCCTGGCGTGGATGCCCGGCGCGATCACGAACCCTGACCAATGGCTGCGCTGGGCGGGAGTCGCGATCGCGCTGGCACTGATGGGCGCGCGCTGGTCGCTGGGCGACTATCTGTGGGTCACGCGGAGGCGCGCGCAGGACGACGCCACGACCACCGCGCCGCTCGGCGGCGAATACACCGCCGCCGCCGGCACGTGATGCCGGCAGCGCGCCGACGGGCAATCACCGGACCGTGGCGGCGACGGGTTCGCCGTGCCCGGCGGCGGCGGCGAGCTCGCGTTCGGCCTGGGTGAAGCCATAAGCCGGCACGATCTCGCCGGTACGGTCGGCAATCTCGGCCCATCGCGCGGCGACCGCCTCGCCGGCATCCGCGCCGGCGCCGATTTGGCGGCCTTCGGTGAGGGTGACGTTTGCGGTCGCGAAATGCCCGGCACCGGCGCACAGGATCGCCCGCGTCGGGGCGTCGTCGCCGACTAACGCCAGCAGCCCGGGACTGACGAGCGCGGGATCGAGCGCGGCGAGGCTCGTGTCGGAGAGCACACCCTCGGTCATCTGGGTCGCCGCGGTCGGCGCGAGGCAATTGACGCGGACGTCATATTTCTCGCCCTCGATGCCAAGCGTCTGCATCAGCCCGACCAGCGCCATCTTCGCCGCGCCGTAATTCGCCTGGCCGAAATTGCCGTAGAGGCCGGAGGAAGAGGTGGTCATCACGATGCGGCCGTGGCGCTGTTCTCGCATGATCTCCCACACCGCCTTGCTGCAGATCGCGGCGCCGAGCAGGTGGACGTCGACGACGAGGCGGAAGTCGTCGATGCTCATTTTGGCGAAGCTCTTGTCGCGCAGGATGCCGGCATTGTTGACGAGGATGTCAATACGACCCCACGCGCCCATCACTCCTTCGACCATCGCCGAGATCGCCGCTTCGTCAGTGACCGAGCCGACGAACGCCAGCGCCTCACCGCCTTTGGCGACGATCTCGCCGGCGACCCGCTCGGCCGCCTCGACGGCGAGATCGTTGATCACCAGCTTCGCGCCCTTGCTCGCGAGATAGAGCGCGTGGGCGCGGCCAAGCCCGCCTCCGGCCCCGGTGACGATTGCGACGCGGCCTTCGAGCGACATGCGGTTCTCCTTACTTATTAGCTCACCAGTGAGTGAATGTTATAGTCATCGTGCGGCACGCCGGAAGGCTGGCCTAACCTCCCGCTTTGCCGCAGATCTGCAGGAAGCCGGCGGCCATGAACGAGGCCATGCGCGCCTTCACCGCGGCGAAATCGTCGGACTTGCACATGCCGCCGGACAGCTTGTCGATGCGCCCCGTGCGCGCGAGCGTGACCATCAGCGCGCCGGTGACGAAATGATAGCCCCAGAAGATATCCTGCTCCGGACAATCCGGCAGCGCCTTTTTCAGCAACTCGATCAGCCGCAGCACGACCGGGTCGAAATGCGCGTCCATCATCTCGGCGCCCCATTCGGGAGTGTTGGCGACGAGTGCGCCCAACGCACCATAGTTCTTCCAGCCCTCGCCGCCTTCGATGTACAGATCGAGGTCGGTGTCGAGAAAGGCGTGGAGCGCGCCCTCCACGGTCGGCTTGCCTCCGGTGACGGCGTCATAATCGTCGAGCGCGCGCATCCGCCGCTCGCTGGTCACCACCGCGCGGCGAGCGAACACCGCATCGAACAGCTTCTTCTTGTCCTCGAAATAATAGTTGAGCAGCGTGTGGTGGACGCTCACGCGCTTGGCGACGTCCTTCAGCGTCACGCCGTGCAGACCGTGCTTCGAGAAGAGATACTCGGCCTCGTCGAGAATCTGCTCCATCGTCTCGGCGCGCTGTTCGGCCTTGGTGGTACGGCGGCGGGTCTGGTTCGCTGCGACGGTCACGCGGTCTCCTCGCTCGGGAGCGGGTCGGTCGATCGCGTCCGGCTGCCCGCTCCTCTCAAGCGCTTCCATATTGAGCCCGCAAGCGAATCTTGTCGATCTTACCCGTCGGCGCGAGCGGCATGCTTGCCAGCCGCACCACCGCGTCGGGGATCCACCACGGCGCGACCCGTCCGCGCAGCGGCGCAAGCAGCTGCTCGTCGCTGACCCCATCGTCGCGCATCTCGACGAGCAGAACGGGCCGCTCGCCCCATTTCTCGTCCGCGCGCCCGATCACCGCTGCGAGCGATACCGCGGGCAGCGCCCCCACCACCGCCTCGATCTCGGCGGGGTTGATCCATTCGCCGCCCGACTTGATCAAATCCTTGGCGCGGCCGGTTATGATGAGGTTGCCGTGCTTGTCGATGCGCGCGAGGTCGCCGGTCGCGAACCAGCCATGGGCGTCGATGGCGGGCGCGTCCTGTCCAAAATAGCGCTCGACCACCGCGGCGCCGCGTACCCGAAGATGGCCTTCGCTCTCGCGCTGTTCGGAAAGCGGCCGCCCCTCGGCGTCGGTGATCAGCAGATCGACGCCGATCGCCGGTTTGCCCGACAGGGCGGCGTGGCGCGCGGGGTTGCGCGGCGCATCCACCGTGCCCGAGGGGGAAAGCTCGGTCATCCCCCAGCTCGTCTGGACGGCGACGCCGAGCCGGCTCTCGATCCGCTGCATCAGCGCGGGCGCCAGGGGCGTGCCACCGACGATGATCCGTTCGAGGCTCGGCAGCGTCGCCCCTGTCGCCTCGAGATGCTCGACCAGCCCGAGCCACACCGTCGGCACGCCGACGCCGACGGTGACACCTTCGGCGGCGACCAGCCGGGCGAGGCTCGCTCCGTCATTATGGCGCCCGGGCAGCACCAGCTTGCCGCCGGCAGCGGGCAGTGCGAACGGCAGACCCCAGGCATTGGCATGGAACATCGGCACGACGGTGAGCACCGCGTCGGTACCCGAGATCGCCATCACGTCGGCCTGGAGCAGCCGCAGCGTGTGGAGGAAGCTTGAGCGGTGAGTGTAGGTCACGCCCTTCGGCGCGCCGGTCGTGCCCGAGGTGAAGCACAGCCCCGAAGGCGCGGTCTCGGGGAACCTGCCCCAGACCACGTCACGCGGCGCCGCGGCGATCAGCGGCTCGAGCGGGGTCACCGTCGGCGCGCCGACGGGCAGATCGCCGTCGGCCGCGCCGTCGATGACGAGGATGCGACGGATGCCGGTCGCCCGCTCGGCGATCTGCAGCGCCAACCCGAGCAGATCGGCGCTGGCGACCAGCAGCCGCGCCTCCGATTGCGCCGCCATAGACGCGAGCTGCGCGCCGGTGAGCCGCGGGTTGAGGGTATGGCAGACCGCACCCATCCCCATGATCGCATACCAGGCCTCGACATGCGCCTGGCTGTTCCATGCGAGCGTCGCCACCCGGTCGCCGGCCTGCACGCCGAACCCGACAAGCAACCCCGAGACGCCGAGCGCGCGATCGTGGAGCTCGGCATAGCCTATCCGCGCGACGCCGCCCTCGCCCGCGGTCACCACCTCGGCGTGCGGGTGCCACTTCGCGGCGTGAAGCAGGAACTTGTCGAGCGTGAGCGGAAAGTCCTGCATGCTCCCGTCGATCATCGGCACCCCGTCGCCTTCGCCAGCACCGGCGAGATCACCCCGGTGTTCCAGTTCCACGGCTGGTCGCCCGCGGCGCGGCGGCGACAGACCGTCGCCTCGTGCAGCGCGAACATGCCCGGGAACAGCTTCGTGCCCCGCGTTGGCGCCTGCGCGAAAAGCATGTGGTTCGCGTCCTTCCCATAGGCTTCCCACGCCGGCTGGCCGCTCGCGGCGGGCGTGCCGGTGCGCGCGAAGGACAGCCAATAATCCATCATCGCGGTCGAGAGCCGCCGGTCGGTCACCCCGTCGGGGATCTTCGGCCAGTAAGGCGGTGTCTGGCCGGCCGTGCCGAAGACATAGGGGATCTCGGCGGCATGAAAGGCATGCAGCCCGGCCTCGTCGGCGGCCGGATAGCCATGATCGAACAGATAGAGATAGCCGCGCTGGCCGATCGCGGTCTGGCCGATCGCCAGCCGGGTGGAGGTCCAGCCGTAGAGCGCGTCGCGGGTGGCAGCGAGCATCGACTCGGCGACGTCGCTCGACGGGTAGAGCCGCAGGAACGGCTCGGCGAGATCGCCATGACGCGCCCGGATCGCCGCTTCATAGGTCGCGGCATTCGCCGGCGCCGGCGGCAACAGCACGCGCAGCGAGCGGATCTCGCCGGCGTTGAACCCGGTGAGGATCGGCACCGCCGCCTGCTCGCCGCGATCCCAGGTGTCGACCAATTGCCGGAGCAGGACCTTGCCGTCGACCGTCGCCCAGGGACCATAGCCCTTGCCTGCGGCGTCCTGCGTCAGCGCCTCGGCATCCATCGCGCGAAGCCCGGCGAGGTCGCGCGCGCCGAGCGCAGTCATCACCTGCGTGCCCGCCGCCTCTGCGGAGGGCAGCCCGTGGCGGGCCTGATTGAGCTCGGGGGTGGTGATCATATAGGCGCTCTGCGCGATCGCCTTGTGGAACAGTCCGCGTGCCTGCGGGCTCGCCATCAGGTACATTACGCTGAGCGCGCCGGCGGATTCCCCCGCGACCGTGACGTTGCCGGGATCGCCGCCGAACGCCGCGATGTTGCGCCGGACCCATTGCAGCGCCGCGATCTGGTCGAGCAGACCGTAATTGCCCGAGATCCCCTCGGGCGATTCCTCGCTGAGCTCCGGGTGCGCGAGATAGCCCAGGATGCCGAGCCGGTAATTGATCGAGACGACGATCGCCCCGCCGCGCGCCGCCATCCGCGCGCCGTCGTACATCCGCTCATGGCTGTAGCCGCCGACCAGCGCACCGCCATGGATCCAGACGAACACCGGCGCGGCCTTCGCCGCCTTGGGTGCCCAGATGTTGAGCGTCAGGCAATCCTCGGCCATCCGCTCGGGCGGGTTGGTGTAGATACCCGAACTCCGCGCGCGCGGCTGGAGGCAGGCCGGACCGAAATCGCTCGCCTGGCGAACGCCCTGCCACGCCGGTAGCGGCGCCGGCGGTTTCCAGCGCATCGGTCCCACTGGCGGCTGGGCATAGGGGATGCCGCGGAAGATCCGGACATCGCCCTGCGCGCTGCCCTGCACCGCCCCCGCGGGCGCCTGCACGGTCGGGTGCGCGAGCGCGGGGATCGCAAGCGAACACGCCACCAACGCGGCACACAGAAGCGATTTCATGCGGTTTCCTCGCGCCGGAGCAGGCGCGCGAGCCAGAGGAACAGTCCGGTCGCGATCAGGTAGAAGGGCGTGAGCGTGTAGAGCGCCGACTGCAGCCCGTGCGGATCGCCCTGCGCCTTGAACCAGTCGCTCGCCTGCCCGACCCAGGTCGGCCCCAACCCCAAGCCGATGAAATTCATCACCAGCAGCAGCAGCGCGCCCGAAAGCACACGCTGGTTGGGCTTCACTTCCTCCTGCACCAGCGCGACCGAGGCCGAGAGGTAGAAGTAATTGAACATCATCACGACGGCGAGCAGCACCAGCGCGAGCTGCCAGCCCGGCGCCCAGACAAAGGCGAGGTAGAAGGGCATCGCCACCGCCAGCGACAGCGCCGGCGCGATCGCATAACCCGCACGCGACTTGCGCGTCATCCGGTCGATCACCCGGCCCGAGATCACCATTCCGCCGCCCATGCCGAGCGCCAGCACCAGCGCGTACCAGATCGCGACCTCGCTCAGCACCATGCCCTTCTCGCGCATCAGGAACAGCACCGCGAAATTGCCAAGCCCATAAGTGACGAACTGGGTCGCGCCGCTGCCGAGCGCGGCGAGCATCAGGATCGGGTGCGACAGGAACATGCGGACCGTCGGCCAGAACCGCGCCTTCTCAGAGGCGTCGCCGGTCCGCACCGCATCGGTGCCGCCGCGATCGGGCTCGCGGACGAACAGCCAGACCAGCACCGCCGTGACGATCCCCACCAGCCCGATGACGATGAACGGCATGCGCCAGCCGAAGCGCTCGGCGACCGACGCGCCGAACGCCACGCCGACCGCGGCGCCGATCGCGGGGCCGAGATTGAACACGCCCAGCGCCGCGGCGCGCTTGCCCGGCGGATAGCTGTCGGTGATGATCGCGTAGGACGGCGGCACCCCGCCCGCCTCGCCGAAGCCGACGAGCATCCGCGCGACGACGAGCTGCGCGTAGCTGCCCGCCATCCCGCATGCCACCGTCGCCCCGCTCCAGATCGCGCAGGCGAGCGACAGCACGTTGACCCGGTTGGTGCGGTCGGCGAACCAGCCGACCGGGATCGCGATGAAGCAATAGAACATCGCGAAATAGAGCCCGCCGATCAGCCCAAGCTCGCCATCGCTCACCCCAAGCGAGTCCTGGATCGGCTTGGCGAGGATGCCGATCAGCTGCCGGTCGAGGAAGTTGAGGACATAGACGAAGGTGAGCGCGCCGAGCACCAGCCACGAGCGTCCGCCCGCGGCCGGGGCGACGCTCGCGGCCTGCTCCGCCGCACTCGAAGAGACGGAGCCGGCCGTCATCGCTCAGAGCCCGTAACCGAGGCGAATGCCGATCGTTCGCGGCCGCAACGTCCCGAAGCGGCTGACCAGAAACGCCTCGGGGTGGATATAGACGATCGAGTGATCGTCGAAGACATTCTCGACATAGAGCTGCGCCGACAAGGCACGGCGCTTGATGCCGAAGCTCAGATTGGTGTTCACATATTCGTCGGTCTCGCCAAAGGTGACGAGGCGCAGGTTCGGATTGCCCGGCGTGTTCGGGAACGAGCTGTTGTACGACCCGACATATTGCGCGTTCACGGCGAAACTTCCCTTGGTCTCGTTGCCGAGATCCATGCCGTAGGACAGATAGATCGCCCCCTGAAGCCGCGGCGCCGACAGCCGATGGCCGAGCACCGCGCCCGAGATCGCCGCCTCGCTTGGGCTCAGCTTGGTGATCTTCGAGTCATTGTACGCGGCGTTGAACCCGAGGAACACGTCGGTCGCCGGCACCACGCCCATCTCGACCTCGAAGCCCTTGCTCCGCGCCGCGCCGATATTGGTCGCGAACTGGACCGAGTCCGAAACGCGGTTGGCCTGCGCCTGGATGTTGCTCCAGTCGATCAGATAGGCGGCGGCATTGATCGTCACGCGGCCATCGAGGAAGCGCGCCTTGGCGCCGACCTCATAGCTCTTGAGATCGTCCGATGAGGCGCCGAACGGAATGGTAATGTCGTTCGGATTGACCAGGCTCGGCCGCCCGGCAAAGGCGTTGACGATCGGCGCGCGGAAGCCGGTCGCAAAGGTGGCGTAGGTGGTCAGCGACTGGCTCGGCTTGAAGCTCGCGCTCGCCTTCCATGACGGCTTGGAGCCGGTCGCCTTCACCCCCTCGGTCGCCGCATAGGGCGTCAGCGTGGTGAAGTTCACCGGGATGCGCAGAAGGGCATAAGTGAAGTAATTGAAGCCCGCCGCGGTGGCGAGATAGCCGCCCGCCTCGGTGAAGCCCTGCGCCGAGAGCCGGCCATAGCGCATCCCGCCGGTCAGCCAGAACTTGTCCGAGAAGCGATAGCTTAGCTCGCCGAAGCCGGCGAGCTCCTCGCTGATCTGGTGCGTGTACTGCTTCTGGTAATATTGGTCGGGCAGCCCGGTGATCCCCCGCGCCTGAAGAAAGGGCAGGCTCGAGCGGTAGAAATAATCGACGTCGCGGCGGCGGTGCAGGTAGAAGCCGCCAAGCACGAACTGCAGCGGGCCGTCGAGCGACGAGACCAGCCGGGTCTCCTGGACGAACACCTTGTCATAGGCATTGGCGTCGAGCCCGAACGCGATCGGCGCGCCGGGATAGGCGGGCTGCGCCGGAAAGGTGCCGGCGAGATCGACCCAGAAACGCTGGTCGAAGTCAGAATAGGTCGACGAGCTCGTCAGCTCCGCGAAATCGAATTCGTAATTGAGCGTGGCATTGAGGATGGTCTGCTTGCCGGTGAAGCGATCGGGCTGGTCCGAGATGCGCTTCTCGCGGCCGAGCGACGGGCTGGTCAGCGACGAGTCCTTCGGATCGCTGTCCTCGTACGAGCCGAGCAGCCGGATCGAGAGCCTGTCGCTTGGCTTCCACAGCGCCACGAGCCGCCCGCCCCAATCGACCAGCGTATTCGAATTGCGGACGCCGGTGCCGACATTGTCGAGATAGCCTTCCTCGTGCCGGTAGAAACCGACCCCGCGCACCGCGAGCTTGTCGGTCACCAGCGGGAGGTTGACCATCAGATTGTAGCGCTGGCGCAGGCTGTCCGAGCCGGTGAGGCCGATATCGACCAGCGCCGACGCCTCGAAATCGTTGAGATCGGGGCTCTTGGTGAGGATGCGCATCGCCCCCGACAGCGAGCCCGAACCGAACAATGTGCCCTGCGGGCCGCGCAGGAACTCGACGCGCTCGACGTCGAACAGGTTCGGATCGACCACCGTCGTATTGCCGATCGTCGAGACCGGCAGCTCGTCGATATAGACCGCGACCGAGCTCTGGAGATTGGCGTTGTAGCCGTTGGTGGCGATGCCGCGCGCAGTGAAGTTGTTGAAGTTCTGGGTCGGCCGGTTGAGCACTACGCCCGGGGTCTCGCGGGCGATGCCCTCGAAGCCGACGATCCCCTTTTCGCTCAGCTCTTCCTGCTGAAAGGCCGTGACGCTGATCGGCACGTCCTGGATCCGCTCCTCGCGCCTGGTTGCGGTGACGAGAATGTCCTGCGAGCCCGTCGCTTCCTGCGCGTCGGACGGGACCGGCGCGGCGTCCTGCGCCACTGCCGGGGAAATCGGGAACAGCGCGACCGCAGCGGCGGACGCAAGCAGCATGGCCCTCATTTTTGCCTCTCCTTGATGCCGTCGATCGTGCGTCGACTTGCCGGGCAATGGTGTCCCAGCATCGAAGCAATGTCAACATTCACTCGCTAGCGTGTGAATGTCTTTCACATTGTGCAGCTTTCCCCGGCAGGCGCGTTCGTCCTCGGCGCAAAGCGACAGCGCGTGGCAGATGGAGGCGGCGCGATTTGCCGGCGATTCAGGGTATGTCGGGGGAAGGCTCCCCCCGGATCGCGACCGATCGTCGCGATCGTGGCGCTAGGTTAGAAGCGGAACGTCAGCGCCGCGCTGGCGCCGTGATCGAGGTTCCGCCGCGACACCGCGGCGCGGTAGCCCAGCTCGAGACCGAGCCGCTCGCCGAGCTTCGCCGTCACGCCGAGATCCCCGACGAAGCTATCCTCGGCGATCGGCAGCCCGACGCTCTCGAACGGCGCGCCGTCGACCCGCATCGCCACGCCCGGCACCCGATCGCCGAAGACATGCTGCCAGCCCGCCGAACCGCGCAGCGACAGCGTCCCGCCGCCGACCGGCAACCCGGTCTCGCCGCGCAGCCCCACCGTCGCGTAGTTCGTCGCCATGTCGTCCTGCCCCAGCGCGAGCGCGGCGGCATCGCCCCGCTCCTGCCCCTGCCCGACATCGAGCGCGACATGCGCGATCGCCGCGAACGGCTCGAGCGTGGTGCGGCCGAGCTCGAGGCGCCAGCCGAGCTCGCCAAAGGCCTGCGCGGTCGTGGCGCCGTAACGGGCGCGAACTTCTCCCGCCAGCTGCCCATCGAGCCGCCGCCGGGTCGCGACGTCGTGCCAGCCGAGCGCAACGCCGCCGCGCATCGCAAGGCCGCCCAGCGTCGCGCCGGCGTAGAGGCCGCTATGATAGCTGTCGATATCGGCCGTCCCGGCGCCGCGCAGATCGGCGCGATGATACCCGCCGAACACGCCGAGCCGAACATCGCCGCCGGGCACCTGCGCCTCGACACCGGCGAGCCCGCCCGCCGCGGAGCGCTCGAGCCGCGCGGCGTTGCCGTCGCTGCCGTAATGGCCCCAGGCGCCGATCGCCTCGCCCCACATCGAGACGCCCGGGTCGCCGGCCGGCGTGCGGAGCCGATCGAGCGCGACGGTCCGCGGCAAGCGGCTGTCTTCGACCAGGGCGATCCGCAGCGACGCGTGGAGATCGCCCGCGATGTCCGCAAAGGCGAACCGCGCGCCTTCCACATCGGCGTCGATCACTGCGTCGTACAGCGGGTCGCCGATGGCCAGCGTCTGCAAGGCGATGGCCACCGCTTGCTGGTTGTCGCTGGTCGCGACGGCGGAGAACTGGACGTCGTTGCGGTCCAGCGTCATCCACACCGAACGGGCGGTATAGTCGAGCCGCGGGGTCAGGAACGCGAAGGCGGACTCGATACCGTCGAACCGGCCTTCGATTCCTCCGCGCGCGATCAGGATGAGGTAACTCGACGAGGGCGCATAGTCGCCCTGCTTGCCGATGTGATATACCGAGCCGGCGAGATGCGCGACGCCTTCGACGCGAACGAAGTCGCTCGACGCACCGCTAACGTCAACCTCGAACCGGCCACCGGGTTCGAAGGTAAGGTCGCCCGAAACCCGAAGCAGCGCGGTATCGTGCTGCACAAAACCAGAGCTCGGCGACAGCGTGCCGCCGCGGGTGATGAGGAGCGAGCCGACGGTACGATCGCCGGACAGGGTCGCGCCCGACTCGACCACGACATGTCCGCCCAAATTTCCATGGAGCGCCAGTTCGCCTGCCGCCACTCGCGTGGTCCCGGTAAAGGGCGAATGGGCATCGAGGACGAGCCTGCCCGTGCCGGTCTTGGTGAGCCGGCCGTCGCCCAGGAAGGTGGTGTCCAAACGAAGGTCGTTCGACACCTTCAATTCCAGCTCGCCGCCGCCTAGCAAAGTCGTGAACCTGCTCCTGTACTGGTCGGCCTGGACCACCAGCCGACCTTCCTCGACGGTCCAGTCGAGGCGGCTTTCCTTTGCCAGGGTCAGCACGCCGCTGCCGCGCTTGACCATCACTCCGGAGCTGCCGCGAAGCCCGACGATCATGTTGGCGAAAGTACCGTTGGTGCGCTGATCGAACACCACCGTGCCGGCGTTGAGGAGCGTATTGCGGATCGAGGCGGTATTGCCGATCAGCGTGCCGCCCTCGACTTCGGTCGGGCCGGTATAGCTGTTGGCGCCCGAGAGAATCAGCGTGCCGGCGTCGTTCTTGACCAGCCGCGTATATCCGGAGATCGGCGCCGCGATCTCGGCGGTCATCGTCGAGCCCCACTCGCTGCCGTCGCCGACGCGGAAGACGGTGCGGTCGTCAGCCCCCGCGAGCCGGAGCCCACTGCCCGACAGCGTATAGCCGGTCACGGCGAACTGCATGCCGCCGGTCTGGATCGCGCCGGCATTGCCGGCATCGATCACCACTTGCCCGGGGCGCCCCTCGAACACCGAGAAGCCCGTGCCGACGCTGGTCCGTTTGGCCTTGCCGTAGCGATCGGTCCAGCCGGCGAGGTCGCGGCGCCACACGCCCGGCCCGCCATCGATCATGCCGTTGCCGAAGCGCGTCGGATCGCTGCCGTCCCAGAACTGCATGGGGCTACCGCCCACTTCGGACACCAGATCGACTCCCCAGGCCGAGGTGGTGCGGATCGAGATGAGCGAACGCTCCTGCCCGCTCGGCAAGGTGCCGATCGAAAGGCCGTTATTCTGGAGCGCGCCCGAGAAGCCGATGATCCGGTAGACGCCGGCGCCGATCGGCCGCGTGCCTGCGATGTTGATCGTGCCGTCGAGCGTGAGATCGCCCTCGATCGAGAAGAGCGAGGGCATGCCGATATCGCTGAGCGTCGCATCGATGATCGCCCCGGGCTGGAGCACCAGCCCGGTGAGCTTCAACGTCTCGCCCGCCGTGCCGATCAGCCGGCCGCCGGCGCCGACGCTCACATCGCCTGCCCTGCCCGTGCCGCTGAGTTGTCCGTCCGCCCCGACATGGAGCGTGCCGCCCAGCGCACCCTCGATCCGCATCGCGGTACCGCGAACTTCGCTATGCCCGGTGAAGCCGCTCGAATTGCCGGCGAGCACCAGCAGGCCCTCGCCCGCTGCTTCGAACCTCCCCGCACCCGAGAGCTGGTAATAATAGGTCGAGCGCGCGCCCGCCGTATCGCCTGAGCTGAGCACCGTGCGGGCGCCTTCGGCTATCTCGATATTGCCGCCGAACCCGGCGGCTTTCGCCACCAGCCCACCCTGCTCGACGCGCCAGTCGAGCAGATTGCCGCCGCCCAGCGTCAGCGTCCCGGCGCCGCGCTTGACCATCAGCCCCCAGACGCTGGCGAGACTCGTCATGTCGCCTTCGAAGCGGTCGTCAAATGCCTGGTCGAAGACGGTGGTGCCGCCATTCTCCAGCGCCCCGCGGATCGAGCGGGTGTCGCCGATCAGCGTTCCGAAATCGACCCGGGTGCCGCCTGCGTAGCGGTTCTCGCCCGAGAGGATCAGCGTGCCGGGGGCGGCATAGAGCAGGCCTCCGTCGCCGACCAACGGGCTGTCGATCCGCGTAGTCATGCCGGCGCCGACCTCGACCAGCGTGAACCTGCCGCCGTCGAGCCGCAGCTCGCCGCCGGTCAGGCGATAGCCGTCCACGCCGAAGCGCATGGCGCTCACCGCCGGGACACCCCCGCTGTCGTCCATCGTGACCGTTCCGCCGATCCCGCCGAACTGCACCGCGGCGGGAACCGGCTGCATAGGCCCGTTGGTCGTGCCGCCAGCGTCGGTCCAGTTGGGCGCGGCCGTACTCCAGATGCCCGATCCGCCGTCGGCCACGCCGTTGCGATGGCGCGCGGGATCTCCCCCGTCCCAGAAGCGCAACGCGGGCGCGGCAGCCGCCTGCGGCGCGGGTTCGGTTGAGGACTGGGTCGCGGGAGGCAGAGGCGGCGGCGCGGTCTGCGCCTGCACCGCGAGCGGCACGAGCATCGCTCCCGCCCCGCCAAGCAGCGCCGTACGCGCTCCCCAACGAGTTCGCGCCTGCACACCAAACGCTCCGTGCCGACTCGATCGCCGCACAAGCGCCTCCCTGTTTACGCGTTACTATCCGCGCATCACCGCAGCCTCGTACCGATTCGACAACGACTTTGCGGCCACCTGAGAAGCCGGCGCGGGGAGACGATTACCGCGCCCGCGCCCCTATCAGGCGAGCCCCTCCGGCAGCGGCAGCCTCTCGATCAGCTTGTCGAGCGTGATCGGATATTCGCGCACCCGCACTCCCGTCGCATTGTAGGTCGCGTTCGCCACCGCCGCGGCGACGCCGCAAATGCCCAGCTCGCCGACTCCCTTCGCCTTCATCGGCGACGACATCGGATCGACCTCGTCGAGGAAGATCACGTCCTGGTGCGGGATGTCGGCGTGAACCGGCACTTCATAGCCGGCAAGGTCGTGGTTGACGAAAAAGCCGAAGCGCTTGTCGACCGCGAGCTCTTCCATCAACGCCGCGCCCGCCGCCATCGTCATCGCCCCGATCACCTGGCTGCGCGCCGCCTTGGGATTGAGGATGCGCCCGGCCGCGCACACCGCGAGCATGCGGCGGATACGGACCTCGCCGGTGTAACCGTGCACCGCCGCCTCGACGAAATGTCCCGCGAACGTCGATTGCTGCTGCTTCTTGGCAAGATCGCCGAACTCGATCGCGTCCTCGACGACGATCTCACCGTTCGCGGCGGCCTTGGCGAGCGGCGCGCTGCGGTTGCCCGAGCGGACCTTGCCGTCGGCGAACACCGCATCGGCCGAGTTGAAGCCGAGCTTCTGCGCCACTGCCTCGCGCAGCTTGACGCAGGCGGCATAGACGCCCGCGGTCGAGCTGTTGGCGCCCCATTGTCCGCCCGAGCCCGCCGAGACCGGGAAGCTCGAATCGCCGAGCCGCACATCGACGCGGTCGATCGGCACGCCCAGCATCTCCGCCGCGGTCTGGGCGATCACGGTGTAGGTGCCGGTGCCGATATCGGTCATGTCGGTCTCGACCGTGACTCGTCCCGCCGGGCTCAGCCGCACCCGCGCCGCCGACTTCATCACCAGATTGTTGCGGAACCCCGCCGCCACGCCCATGCCGACCAGCCAATGCCCGTCGCGCACACGGCCGGGCGTGGCCGAGCGCTTGCTCCAGCCGAAACGCTCGGCGCCCAGGCGCAGGCACGCGATCAGCTGCCGCTGCGAGAAGCGCCGCTCGGGCTTTTCGGGATCGACCTGGGTGTCGTTGCGGATGCGGAACTCGATCGGATCCATTCCGAGCTTTTCCGCCATCTCGTCCATTGCGATCTCGAGCGCCATCAGGCCCGGCGCCTCGCCCGGCGCACGCATCGCGTTGCCTTCGGGCAGGTCGAGCACCGCCAGCCGCATCGAGGTCAGCCGGTTCTCGCCGGCATAGAGCAACTTGGTCTGCGCGGTCGCCGTCTCCGGACCGCCGCCGGGCAAGTCGCCCGAGCCGCTCTCATGCGCGATCGCGGTAATCTTGCCGTCGCGGGTCGCGCCGATCCGGATGCGCTGGATCGTCGCCGGGCGGTGCGTCGTGTTGTTGATCATCAGCGGCCGCTGCAGCGCGACCTTGACCGGGCGTTTCGCCGCCCGCGCCCCAAGCGCCGCGAGGATCGCGTCGGCGCGGACGAACAGCTTGCCGCCGAAGCCGCCGCCGATGAACGGCGAATCGAGCCGCACCTTGTCCCGCGGGATGCCGAGGGTCCGGGCCACGTCGCCCTTGCCCCAGTTGATCATCTGGTTCGACGTCCAGAGCGTCAGCGCGTCGCCGTTCCACGCGGCGATCGTCGCGTGCGGCTCCATCATCGCATGGCTCTGATCGGGCGTGGTGTAGGTGGCGTCGAGCGTCACGGGGGCGGAGGCGAAGGCGGCGTCGAAATTGCCGACCCGGTCGACCGGCGGGGCGGCGCTGCCCTCGCCGCTGCTGCCGCCCTCGAGCGGCGCCGATTTGAGCTCTTCGGCAAGATCGAAGCGGCCCTTTCCGCGGACATAGTCGACGCGCACCAGCCCCGCGGCGGCGCGCGCCTGCTCGAAGCTCTCGGCGACGACCAGCGCGACCGCCTGGTGGTAATGCTGGATCTCGGGCCCGCCGAGCAGATGGGCGGTATTGAAATTGCCCTTGGTCAGCTTGCCGGCATTGTCGGCGGTGACGATCGCCAGCACGCCGGGCGCGGCCTTGGCCTGAGCGAGATCGATCGAAGCGATCCGTCCCTTGGCGATCGCGGCGCCGACGACATAGCCATAGGCCGGATTGGCGACGACGTCGTGCCGCTCATAGGCATAAGGCGCGGTGCCGGTGGTCTTGCGCGGCCCGTCGATGCGATCGGTGGGCTTGCCGATCACCTTGAGCTGATCGATCGGATTGGTGCCTGCCGGAGTATCGAATTTCATGGCGATCAGCTCCTCGCCTGCGCCAGCACCGCGCCGAGCGTACGCTCGACCAGCACCAGCTTGAACGCGTTGTCGCGGGTCGGCCGCGCGCCGGCCAGCAGCCCTTCGCTCACTGCCTTGGCCCCGCGCGGCAGCGCCGCCTCGGCGCTCTCCACCCGCCACGGCTTGTGCGCGACGCCGCCCACCGCGACCCGCCCGCTGCCGTCGCGCTGGACGATCGCCGCGATCGAGACGAGCGCAAACGCATAGGAGGCGCGGTCACGCACCTTCTGGTAGATCTGCTTGCCCCCGATCGGGCGGGGCAGCGTCACCGCGGTGATCAGCTCGCCCGGCTCGAGCATTGTCTCGATATGCGGCGTGTCGCCCGGCAGCCGATGGAAGTCGGCGATCGCGATCGCCCGCGTCGCGCCGTCGGGCTTCACCGTCTCGACCGTCGCATCGAGCGCGCGCATCGCCACCGCCATGTCGCTCGGATGCGTCGCGATGCACGCCTCGCTGGTGCCGACCACGCCGAGCTGGCGGCTATACCCGCCGATCGCCGCGCAGCCGCTGCCCGGCTTGCGCTTGTTGCACGGCTGGTTGGTGTCGTAGAAATAGGGGCACCGCGTCCGCTGGAGCATATTGCCCGCGGTGGTCGCCTTGTTGCGCAGCTGCCCCGAGGCGCCGGCGAGCAGCGCCCGCGCGAGCAATGCATAATCCTTGCGCACCCTTTTGTCGGCCGCGAGATCGGTGTTGCGGACCAGCGCACCGATGCGCAGCCCGCCGTCGCCGGTCGGCTCGATCCGATCGAGCCCGACCGCGTTGACGTCGATCAGGTGCGTCGGCGCCTCGATCTCGAGCTTCATCAGGTCGAGCAAATTGGTCCCGCCGGCGATGAACTTGGCGCCCTGGGTTCGTGCGGCGGCGCTGGCCGCCTCGGCGGGCGTCGAGACGCGCTCGTAAGTGAAGGGTCTCATGCGCGCCTCCCCGCGACTTCGGTCATGGCGTCGAGGATGTTCGAATAGGCGCCGCAGCGGCAGATATTGCCGCTCATCCGCTCGCGCATCTCGTCGTTGGTCGCGCGCGGCCGCGCGTTGAGGTCGCGCGTGGCATGGCTCGGCACGCCTTTCCGGATCTCGTCGAGCACCGCGACCGCCGAGCAGATCTGCCCCGGGGTGCAATAGCCGCATTGATAGCCGTCATGCTTGACGAAGGCGGCCTGCATCGGGTGCAGCTTGTCAGGGGTGCCGAGCCCCTCGATCGTCGTCACCACGTCGCCTTCGTGCATCACCGCGAGCGACAGGCACGAATTGATCCGTCGGCCATCGACGATCACCGTGCACGCGCCGCACTGGCCATGGTCGCACCCCTTCTTGGTGCCGGTCAGCTTGAGATGCTCGCGAAGCGCGTCGAGCAGCGTCGTGCGGGTGTCGACCTCGAGTTCGCGCTTCTGGCCGTTGACCGTCATCGCTACCTTCATGGCCGCGGGTGCCGGCTGGGGCGGCGGCGGAGTCTGCGCTGCTGCCGGGGGGACGGCCGCGATCGCGATCGACGCGCCTCCCGCTGCCAGCACGCCGCGTCGCGTGACGCCAAGATCATCTTCCTTCATCGAGTACTGGCTCCCGTCATCGGGCGAACGCCCGCCACGCCGGCAATTGCGAATCCGCTTCTACCCGAGCGTCGCGATGCTTTGCCAGAGGGCGTAGCAGTGGCGCGTTCACTCCCGCTCCCGGAGCGGCAAAATGCATAACGGCTAAAGCAGGTTAGCGTTGCACGGAGGATGCGCAGCGCGCGGGAACCTGCGCTGGCCGCGGCGGTTCGTGGAGCGGATGCACGATCCGGAGACCAGCGATGACCGACCACAAGAAGAAGGGCGACTTCGACCAGAGCCGCAAGCACGACGAGGGCGGCAACAAGAAGCAGGACAATAGCGACAACACCAACAGCCGCACCGGCAATCAGAATGCCGGACATGGTGGCCATCGCTGACGACCCCCGAACGCCGATGGACGCGTCGAGCCTGAGCGGCAGGCGGATATTGGTGACCGGCGGCGCCGGCGGCGTCGGCCGCGCGGTCGCCTCGCGAATGGCGGGCCACGGCGCCCGCGTCCTGCTCGCCGATCGCGACGCGCAGGACCTCGCGCGGGTTGCCGAGGCGATCGAAGCCGGCCGACCGCCCGGCGAGATCGCGTGGATCGCCGCCGATCTGTCGAGCAGCGCCGGCGTCCGCGGCATGTTCGAGCGGGTCGATGCGTGGCTGGGTGGGATCGACATCCTCGTCGCCTGCGCCGGCGTCGGCTCGGGCCCATTGATGGAGATGGCCGAGCCCGACTGGCGCTACGTCATCGAGAGCAATCTGGTGAGCTATGTCGCCTGCACGCAGGGCGCGATCGAGCGGATGCGCGCGCAGGGGACGCGCGACGGCATGGTCATCCTCGTCGGGTCGATCAGCGTTCACATCAAGGCGGTCGGCGAGAGCGTGTACAACGCCTCGAAGGGCGGCGTCGCCTCGTTCGCCGAGACGCTGCGCAAGGAGATGATCCCCGACGGCATTCGCGTCACCCTGATCGAGCCCGGCGCGATCGGCTCGGCGATGCAGCCCTTTTCGCCGGAAGAACGCGCCGCCCAGGTCGCCGAGCACAAGATGCTCCCGCCAGAACAGGTTGCCGAAGCGATCCTGTTCGCCGCGACCCGGCCGCCCGGTATCGATGTCGTGACGCTACGGATCGAACCGCTCGTGCAGAAAATCTACTGACGACTGGCGGATCGCAAGGACGGCGCGCCACGCCCCCGAATACCCTTTCGGATGACACGCCAATACTCAAGAACTCTGCACGATCCGATACTTACATAGGTTGGTACTTTAGGCAGCAATACCAGGTACTTAACTTATGTAAATTGCAACTAATCAGAAGGCGGTCCGTTGGCGCAGCGAACAAACGGAGGGATCCTGATGAACTACCTTACCCTGTGCACTGCCGCGATCGCACTCGCCGGATCTGCCACGCTGGCCGGCGCCCAGTCCCAGACCGCACACCACGGTCCGGCAGCGGCTGCGCCGCGTGACGCAGCCGGCTATGTCGCCAAGGCTGGCGCGAGCGATCAGTATGAGATCCAGTCCTCGCAGCTCGCCCAGCAAAAGGCCTCGAGCAGCGCCGTCCGCCGCTTCGGCCAGATGATGATCGAGCATCACACCATGACCACGCAGCAGGTCACCGACGCAGCCCGCCGCGCCGGGATGACGCCGCCTCCGCCCATGCTCGAGCCGCACCAGCAGGCGATGCTCGACGAACTGCGCGGCGTCTCGGGCGCCGCGTTCGACACGGCCTATGTCCGCCAGCAGCGGCTGGCGCATGACGAAGCGCTCGCGCTCCATTCGGGCTATGCAAAGAATGGCGACACGCCGGCGCTGCGCACGGTCGCGCGAACCGCGGTGCCGATCGTGCGTCGCCACATCGCCCAGCTGCGCTCGCTGCCCAGGCGCTGAGCCTGGGCCTCGGCCCGCACCCATCTGATGACAATTAGGCTGCCGCGGCGCTCGTCGCGGCAGCGGGAGGACGCGCGTACATGAAGGCTGCGCTGAAGACCGAAGAAGGCACGTTCGACATATCCGAAACCGCAGCGCCTCAGCTGCCCAATGCCGACTGGGTCAAGGCCCGCGTCCGGGTCGCCGGCATTTGCGGCACCGACCTGCGGCACTGGAAGAAGCACGAACACGAGCTCGCCGGCCATATCGTTGGCCACGAGCTCTCGGGCGAAGTGATCGAGGTCGGTGCCGCGGTCTCGCACGTGGGGCCCGGCGACCGCGTCGTGATCGAGACCGTGCTCGGCGACGGCGAATGCGAATGGTGTCGGGTGCAGCGCTACAATATCTGCCCCCATCTCTACGAAGTCCGCACCCGCAGCGTTTCGCGTGCCTATGCCGAGTTCGTCACCGGCCCGGCGCACAAGTTCTACAAGCTTCCCGACCATGTCAGCTTCGAGGAAGCCGCCCTGGTCGACACCTTCTCGGTCTGCCTTCACGCGCAGCATCTCTCGGGACTGTCGATCAACGACAGGGTCGCGGTGATCGGCGGCGGCCCGATCGGGCTCGGCCAGCTGATGCTCGCCAAGGCCAGCGGTGCCGATGTGCTGATCACCGACGTGGTCGACAGCGCCCTCGATCTCGCGAAGGAGCTCGGCGCCGACGCGGTGGTCAACAGCGCCAGCGAGGATCCGGTCGCGAGGCTGATGGAGTTCACCGGCGGGCGCGGCGCGGATGTCGTCTTCGAATGCTGCGGCGGCCCGTCGATGCCGGAAACGCTGCCCCAGGCGACCAGGATGGCGCGGCGCGGCGGCAAGGTGGTCATCGTCGGCGGCTTCGACGCGGGCGAGACCGCGATCCCGCTCGAATGGCAGCGCATCCAGATGTCCGAGATCCAGCTGATCCCGAGCGCGAGCTTCGCGTTCCACGACATCTATCCCGAGCAGGGGATGGTCGTCGAGCTGCTCGCCAAGGGCAAGCTCAACGCGAAGAAGCTGATCACCCACCGCTTCGAGATAGACCGGATCAACGAAGCCTTCGAGGTCGCCGGAGACAAGCAGAACACCGGCGCGGTGTTCGTCGCGATCACCCTCTGATCATCGCTTGAGCACTGCGACGCAGCGGACCGGCGGGACTTACTCGCCGGTCACCTGTGCCGGGCGATATTCGACTAGGCTCTTCAGCCGCTCGCGATCGTTGAGCCGCGCCGTCCCGCTGCGCAGCTCGAGCACGCCTTCCCGGCGCAGCGTCTGCAGCGTGCGGTTGACGTGCACGCTGGTCAGCCCGAGCGCGTCGGCGAGCACTTCCTGCGTCATCGGTACGGGGAAGTATTCGCCCTGGGTGAGTCCTGCCGCGGCAAGCCGTTCGCGGATTTCGAGCAGCCAGTCGACCACCCGCTCATAGGCGTTGAGCCGGCCCAGCCGGGCGATCTGGCGCATCAGATAATGTTCTTCGATGGCCCCGCTCACCGCATAGGCCTCGGCGAGCGCGCTGCCGGGCTCGGACGTCGGCGCGGGGCATAGCGTCACTTCGGTCGCAGCGAGGATCGAAGTCGATGCGAGCGGCCGCGACTGGCGGCACATCCCGATCAGCTCGCCGGGCAGCAAAAAGCCCAGCACCTGGCGGCGGCCGTCGGCGAATTGGCGGATGCGATAGGCCCATCCCGAGAGCAGGATGCTCGCCTGCGCGATCGGCCGCCCCTCGCCGACGATCTCGCGGTGCACCGGAATCCGGCGGCGGTCCCTGGCGGCCTCGGCGAGCACAGCCAGCTCGGCCCCGTCCAGCGGCGCCAGTGCGGCGAGGCGATCGAGCGGGCCCGATTGCGAAGCCCCGGAAGAGGAAGCCGTTCTCATGCTGTTACAACCGTTTCATCGCCGTTCGGGTCCCTAATATGCGCCGCCGAGGCGGCCCGGCACGACATTGGCGGAGAGCGGCACTTCGATCGTGCAGACCACCCCGCCCGGCCGCAGCGTCACCTCGGTCGTCGCGCCGAGCTGATAGGGCAGTCCCTGCCGGATCAGGCTGTGGCCGAACCCCGTCTTGGGCGGCGCCGCGCCGATCACCGCCACGCCGCTCTCTTCCCAGCGGATCGTCACCCGATCCTGCGCCAAAGTCCAGCGGATCGCCATCGCCGCGCGCGGATCGTCGCTGGACAGCGCACCGAACTTGACCGCGTTGGTCGCCAGCTCGTGGATCGCCAGCCCGAGCAGCTGCGCCGCATCGTGGCGAAACCGCACGTCCGGCCCCTCGACCGTCACCCGCGGATCGGCCCCGGCGACATAGTCCTGCAGCGCGTCGTGGATCATCGTCTCGAGCTCGGCCGAACCGCCGAGCTCGAGCGCGCGGGTCAGCTGATAGCGCGCCAGCACGTCGATCCGCCCTTCGAAATGCGCCGCGAGATCGTCGATATTCTCGCTCGAGGCGACGCTCCGCGCGAAGATCGAGCGCACCAGCGCCAGCATGTTGCGCACCCGGTGCTGCAGCTCGTCGCGCAGCAAATCCTCGCGTTCGCGGTCGCTTGCGCGCGCCCGGGAGGTCTCGTCGAGCGCCTCGCGTGCGGCGGCGAGCGCGTCGCGCGCGGCGCTCAGCTCGTCGGCGATGCCGTTCCCGTCCGTCGTCGCGGGGGCGCCGCGGTCGGGATCTGGTTGCGCGTCAGTCATGGCCGAGTTCCGAACGCCGGGGGGATCGGGCTTCAACGCGTCGCGGCCCGATCGTGTCCCGGCCAGATTGACCGCGCCCGGAGATAAAAGCCAGCCGCTTTAGTGGACGCCGCCGCGCCCGAGGCCTAGCAAGGAGAGGCACGCGCCGGCCCCGGCGCTTCCAAGTGAAAGTCCGATGGCCGACAGACCCGCTCCCGATCCCGATTTCGAGGCGCTGCTCCATTATATTCAGGAGAGCCGCGGCGTCGATTTCCGCGGCTACAAGCGTACCAGCCTGCGTCGCCGGATCACCCTGCGGATGGAAGCGGTCGAGGTCGAGACCTTCAATGCCTATCGCGCCCATCTCGAGGCCCAGCCGAGCGAATTCGAGGACTTGCTCAACACCGTCCTGATCAACGTCACGTCGTTCTTCCGCGACGAAGAGGCGTGGGAGGTGCTCAAGACCCAGGTCATCCCGGCGCTGATCGCCAATGCCGCCGACGATCGCCCGATCCGGGTGTGGAGCGTCGGCTGCGCCTCGGGCGAGGAGCCGTATTCGATCGCGATGCTGCTCGCCGAGGCGCTGGGCACCGCGGAGTTCTGCCGGCGCGTCAAGATCTACGCGACCGATCTCGACGAGGAGGCGCTCAAGATCGCCCGCCTCGCGACCTACGCTCCGCGCGACGTCGAGACTGTCCCGCCCGAATATCTCGAGAAGTATTTCGAGCGGACCAACAACCATTATGTCTTCGAGCGCGAGCTGCGGAAGTGCGTGATCTTCGGGCGGCACAATGTCGTCCACGACGCGCCGATCTCGCGGATCGACCTGCTCACCTGCCGCAACCTGCTGATCTATCTCGAGGCCGAGACCCAGAACATCGTCCTGCCGCGCCTCCACTACGCGCTCAACCGCGACGGCTTCCTGTTCCTCGGCAAGGCCGAGACCCAGCTCGCCCGCTCGGCGCTGTTCCGGCCGATCGAGATGAAGCACCGCATCTTCGCCAAGGTGCCGCAGGAATGGCGCCGCCCCAATTCCGGGTTCAGCGCGGCCCGGGCGACCCGCTTCGATGCGCCGATGGCCGATGTCCGCCTGCTCGAGGCGGTGCTCAACGAATGCGGCACGGCGATGCTGGTGATCGACGGCACCGGCAGCGTCGTGCTCGCCAACATGCCGTCGCGGCTGCTGCTCGGGGTCGGCGAGGCCGATATCGGCCGCCCTTTCCAGGACCTGCCGATCTCGTACCGGCCGATGGAGCTGCGCGGCCCGATCGACCAGGTCTTCCGCGAAAGCCGCGCGCTCCGCCTCGACAATCAGGAATTCCGCCTCACCCAGAGCGAAGTGATGCGGCTGACGATCGACCTGCGCCCGCTGCTCCGCGCCGACGGCCATGTCCATGCCGTGCTCCTCGCCTTCCACGATCAGACCCGCATGCATGCGCTCCAGCACGAGCTCGAGGCGGCGCAGGAGCATCTCGAACAGTCGATCGAGGAGCTGCAATCGGCGAACGAGGAGCTCGAGACCACCAACGAGGAGCTCCAGTCGACCAACGAGGAGCTCGAGACCACCAACGAGGAGCTGCAGTCGACCAACGAGGAGCTGGAGACCCTCAACGAGGAAGCGCGCTCGTCGAACGAGGAGATGGAATCGGTCAACGAGGAGCTGCGGCTCCAGGCGGCTCAGGCGTCGAACTACCGCAACTATCTCGAATCGGTATTGCGCGCGATGAACGGCGGCATCGTCGTGCTCGACGAGAGCCATGCGATCCAGACATGGAATCGCTGGAGCGAGAGCACCTGGGGCCTGCGCGCCGACGAAGTGATCGGCACCCCCTTCGAGGCGCTCGACATCGGCATGCCGGTCCACCAGCTGCGCGAGGGGCTGACGCTGGTGCTGGAGGGCCGCGAGGAGCAGGTCGAGCATTATCTCGAGGGCGTCGACCGCCGCGGCCGCCGCGTCGTTTGCCGCGTCCGCATCTCCGGGCTGCTCGACGAAGCCGGCCGGTGCCACGGCCTCGTGCTGGTCTTCCAGGACATCACCGAGGAGCGGCTCAAGGAGGACTATGTCCGCCATCTCGGCCGGATCATGGGCCTCGCGCTCAACGAGATCTACTTCCTCGATCCGCAGACCCTGCGCTTCGTCCTCACCAACGAGGGCGCGCAGCGCAAGCTCGGCTTCAGCGCCCAGCAATTCACCCAGATGACGCTGCCGGACATCATGCCGGCGGTCGCTGCCGACAATCTGCGCGCGCTGATCGCCGGCCTGCTTTCGGGCGAGGACAGCGAGATCGTGTTCGAGACGCGCATCCGCGCCGCCGACGGGCGCGAATATCCCGCCGAGCTGTGCATGCAGTATTTCGCCGACGAGGCGCCGCCGATCCTTGTCGCGATGGTCCACGACACCAGCGAGCGCAAGCAATTGGCGGCCGCCTGACTAGGTATGAACCGCAGCGTAATGCTTGCCTAACCGGCTGTTAATCATACCGATTCTACAGGACCCCATCCACGGATGGGACTGTCATGGGCCGTAGTCGCGAAGAATTGCTGCACTGGCTGAGCGCGGAGATGCCGCTGCTCCGCGCGCGCATCGCCGCGACGCATGCGCGGGTCACGCGTGCCCGTGAGCAGGCGCCGATTGCCCCCCCTACCAATTCGGGCGACGGGACCGAGCGCGCGGCGAACGCCTGAGGCCGATGGGGCGGCAGCGCCCGATTTCCAGCTCCTATCCTTCCTCGTGCGGAACAGGCTTGCGAAGGCTGGCCATCGCCTCCTCGAGCACGCCGATCAGATGCTCGGATTCCTGGATCGAGTCGGTCCAGCGCTTCTGGGCGTGCGGCAGACCGCGTGCGCGGGCGCTGTCGCCCATCTGCCCGAACAGCCGGATGCGGTCGCGGTGCGTCCGCACTGCGATTCCCAGCGCCCGCTCCAATTCGCTGCTCTGCGCCCCGGCGAGCCCCAGCGGGGTGAAGGCGTGCCCCACCTGACAGCGGAAGCGCACTTCGTCCTGGGTCTGGATATGGTTGAGCACGCCCCCGCAATCGGGGCACGAAATATGGCTGGGCGAGCCCGGCGTGTTGATTTCGGGTTCCATGACGGCGAATTCCTGTGCGGCGATGCGGTCTTCGGTCAGATACTCCTCGGGCAGCGGCACGCTCGGTCCCGCCGTTTCACCCGCCAGCCCCGCCAGCAGCGCGCCAATCTCGGCGAGCGGCACGGCATGGTCGACATGGTCGCGCTTCAGGGCGTTGCGCGGCATCGACGGCCATTCGGCATCGTCGGGATGCTGGACGATCGAAAGGCCGCCCGCGGCCTTGATCGCGATCAGCCCGTCGGTGCCGTCGTCGAGCAGGCCGGTGAGCACCACCCCGGTTACGCGCCCGCCGCAATGGATCGCCGCCGATCGGAACAGCGCATTGGCCGCCGGGCGGGTGCGGTTCTCATACGGCCCACGCCGCATCAGCACCTTGCCCGGCCGGATCAGCATATGGTGATCGGGCGCACCGACATAGATGTGCCCCGGCTCGATCGCCTGCCCATCGACCGGTGACAGCGCCCGCAGCGGCCCCACCTTGTCGAGCAGTTGCGGCAACACGCTGCGCGCCGAGGGCGAGAGGTGCTGCGCGATGAACACCGCCGCCGGCAGATCGGCCGGCAGCGCCGCGCACAGTCGCTGCAAAGCCTCGACGCCCCCCGCCGAAGATCCGATCACGATGATGTCCCTTGTCGGCATTCGGCAGTTCCTTTCCCTTACGCAACGAAGCATCGTGAATTAGGGTGCATCTCTTGATCCAGATGAGGGGCGATCGGTCGACTCGCGCGTTAACCCATCCGGCAACAGGGATTTTCGAGGAGTGACCGCGCGACCATGAACGAGGACCGGCTCCAGCTGCTTGACGAGAACGAGCAGTTGCGGACCGCGCTCGAATCGGCGGTCGAAGACAATAACCGCCTCGTCGAGGAGATCGAACAGCTCCAGCGGCGGGCCCGGCTTCTGTCCAGCGAGCTGCACGCCGCCCGTGCCGTCCCGCCCGCCCCGATCCCGGTGGCACCGCCGCCGCCGCTCCGGCCAAGCGAGGCCGAGGAGGAGCTGCGCGTCGCCTTCGAGGAGCTGCAGGTCCTCACCGAAGAGCTCGAGATCGCCAACACCAGCCTGCACGAGACCAACCAGGAGCTCGACGCGCGGGTCGAGGAGCGCACCCGCCAGCTCGGCGAGAACAATCGCGCGCTTCGCTCGGCCGAGAACTCGCTGCGTACGATCGCCGATCTCGTTCCCGATCTGCTGTGGCGCACCACCGCCGAGGGCGAGGCCGACTGGTTCAACCAGCGGTGGTTCGAATATACCGGCCAGGAGCACAGCGCACCGCTCGGGCGCGGCTGGCTTGACGCGCTCCATCCGGTCGATCGCGACAATGCCCGCGCCGGCTGGTCGCGAGCGGTCGCCCGCGGCACCGCCTTTGAGCAAGAGACCCGCATCCGCGACGACCGGGGAAACTATCGCTGGTTCCTCGTCCGCGCCGAACCGCTCTCGGACGAATATGGCCGGATCACCCGCTGGTTCGCCGCAGGCACCGACGTTCACGATCAGCGCACCGCGATGGAGGCGCTTCAGAAGAGCGAGCTGCGCTTCCGCACGCTGATCGAGGGCATGCCGCAATTGGTCTGGCGCGCGATCGACGGCGGGCAATGGACGTGGTCGAGCCCGCAATGGAGCGACTATACCGGCCAGAGCGAGGCGGCGAGCCGGGCGCATGGCTGGCTCGACGCCTTCCATCCTGACGATCGCCCGCTCGCGGAAACCGCCTGGGCAATGGCCCACGCCGCCGGCATCCTCGAGATCGAGGGCCGCATCCTCCACGCCGACGAGCAGCGCTACCGCCATTTCCGCACCCGCGCGCTGCCGGTCCGCGACGCCGAGGGCCGCACCCTCGAATGGCTCGGCACCTCGACCGATGTCGACGATATCCTCCAGCTGCAGCGGCAGCAGGAAGTGCTCGTCGCCGAGCTCCAGCATCGCACCCGCAACCTGATGGCGGTGGTCCAGTCGATCACCACCCGCACGCTGCGCGGCAGCACCGATCTCCAGCAGTTCCGCCAGTGCATCGACGATCGGCTCTCGGCCCTCGCCCGGGTCCAGGGGCTGCTGTCGCGCCGTGAAAGCGGACTGCGCGTAAGCTTCGACACGTTGATCCGCGAAGAACTCGGCGCGCATGTCGAACTTTGCGAGAATGGCTGCAGCCCGCAGGTGACGACGGAGGGCCCATCCGGCGTCCCGCTCCGCTCGACACTGGTCCAGACGCTCGCGCTGGCGCTCCACGAGCTCGCGACCAACGCGGTCAAATACGGCGCGCTGTCGACCCCCGAGGGCCATCTCAGCGTTACCTGGCAGGTCGAGGAGAAGGACGATGCGGAGCGGCTGCTCCACATCGACTGGCGCGAGACCGGCGTCGCCGATTTGCCCGATGCCAACGCGCGCGCGCGCGGCAGCGGCTATGGCCGCGAACTGATCGAGCGCGCCCTGCCCTACCAACTCGGCGCACGAACCCGCTATGCGTTCGAACCCGATGGCGTACACTGCACGATCGACGTGACCGTGCCTGTCGACGAAACCCGAATGGAGACCAGCCATGGCTGAACAGACGCTCACCGGACGCCGCGTGCTCGTCGTCGAGGACGAGTATCTGCTCGCCGACGACCTCACCCAGTCCTTGATCGAGGCCGGCGCCGACGTGCTAGGGCCCGCACCGAGCATCGAGGAGGCGACCGCGCTGATCGCCGCCGAGGCGCACATCGACGCGGCGGTGCTCGACGTCAATCTGCGCGGCGAAATGGTGTTTCCGGTTGCCGACGCGCTGCGCGCCCGCGGCATCCCGTTCGCCTTCGCCACCGGCTACGATCAAGGCGCGCTCCCCGATCGCTTCTCGGACGCGCCCCGGGTCGAGAAGCCATTCAAGGGCTTCCGGGTGGCATCGACCTTGCGGCCGCTGATGGCGAACTGAGCGGCGCGCCCGCTCAGCCTGCCTCCGACTCCTTGCCTTCGAGCCGGCGCATCACCCGGCCCACCGGGCCGCGCAGATAGGCGAAGCCCTCATAGCTGCGCAGCGCCAGCCGCGCCCACGCCAAGTACAACCGACGCCAGCCGCTCGCGCGGGCCAGCGCGAACAGGCGGTGGCTGCCCGCGCTGATCCAGCGGCGGCTGCGATAGATCAGCTTGCGGCGCAGCGGCAGGTCGCGTCCGCCCGGCGCGACGCGCTTGCGCAGCGGCAGCCCCGGCGGGGCGATGCGCAGGCGATAGGCAAGCCCCTCGCGGCGCTGGCGGAGGCCCGCGGCCTGGGTGTTGGCGATGAAGTCGGCGTCGACTCCTTCCAGCGCGAGCCGCCCCTCGCCGATCGCCGCGGCGACCAGCGCCTGCACCTCGGGTTTGCGCACGATCACGACATTGGTGCCGCGCCCGTCCGACGAATAGGGCTCGACCCACGCGTCGCCGAACGCGATGTCGGCGGTCTCGGCGACGACGTCGTCGCAATAATTGCACGCCGAGTTCTGGAAGAAGCCCGCGCCCCAGTCGCCGTCGACGAGGTGCCACCAGTCCTGCCAGCGCGCGCTGCCGTCCTTGAGAGTGAGGTGCGCGGTGTACCAGTTCGCCGGCCGGTCGGGATCTTTCCGCCGATATTCGACTGCGCGCACCTGCTCCATCGGCGCGCCGAGCTGCCACGCGAAGCTCTCGACCAGCCGCGCGCTCTTCATGTGCCCGCAGAACAGCCCCAAGGTGAACGCGATCCGCTCGTGCAGCACCGGATCCTCGGCACGGAGCAGGTGCACCGCCTTGATGAAGCACGGCACGCCGACGATCGCGTAGCGCCCCGGCGTCGCGCGGATCTCGTCGAGCATCGCCGACATCTCGACGGGATAGTAACGCGATCGCGCGCCCTGCTGCACCGCCTCGACGCTGCGCGACATGCGATAGCCGAAGAATCGCCCGCCCTGCTCCGGATCGCCCGGCGCGACATGCGCGACGCCGTCGACCAGCCCGCGCCGCAGCAGCTCGGCCGCGACCCAGCTCACCATCCCGCCCGAGCTGCCCCCGGCGCGAAACCCGTCCTCGGCGACATGCCCGACATACGCCGCCTCGAAGCTCCCGATCCGCGCATCGCGCTCCGCCGCCTCGGGAAACCGCGCGCCGGCAATCGCGTCCTCGTCGACCGCATCGGGCGAAAACGGGCAGATCCGCGCGAAGCTCTCCGATCGCTCCCCGGTCCACGCGCCCTCGGGCTTGAGCTGGCCGAACTGGTCCCAGCCGAGCGCGCCCTTCCCCGGCGCGCAGCCGCCGCAGCCGATGCACAGACCCGCCGCGGCGACGTCGCGCGGCGCCAGCGGCTCAGCCAAGGACCGTCGCCAGATACGCACTCGACTGCGCCCGCATCGCCACGATTCGGGCCGCTACCGCCGGGTCGAGCGGCGCGCCGAGCAGCTCGGCATAGCGCTCCGCCGGCGTCGCCGCGTCGACCATGTGCCGCTCGGCCGCCAGCGCCCGGGTAAGGTCGCGCACCTTGTTGTACCGGTACGCCGAAGGCGCGCTGACGAACGGCCGACCGTGATGCAGCGCGAATACGCAGCCATGGAAGAAATTGGTCGCGACAGCGTCGGCCCCGGCGATCAGCGCCGAGAATTCCTCCGGCCCCGCCTCGATCGCCTGCACATCGGCCCAGTCGTTGCGATAGCCGATGCTGACCACGCGCCGCCCGTTGGCATCCGCCCAGCCGCGCACCGCGGCGGCGAACCAGTCTGGAAAGCCATGCCCGTACAGCGCCAGATACCGCTCCCGCGCCTCCCCCGGCTCCCCTGCCGGCGGGGGGAATTGCAGGCACGGATCGAGCACCAGCGCCGGCTCGCGGTCGAGCCCCTGCCGGACCAGCGCGCGGCTGTTCTCGTCGCGCACCGAGATCGCGTCGAACCGCTCGAGCTTCTGCGCCCAGCCCGGATCGATGCCGTGCGCCGCGTCGTGATTGCCGAAGCTCGCCGCGTACGAAGCGAGCCGCCGCGTCCGCAGTCCCTCGCCGAAGAAGATCGGCTTGGATCCGTACCAGGGATGGCGGAAATTCCACACCTCGTCGCTGCCGATCAGCACGGTGTCGTACGTCCCCGCCTCTTCCGGCCGGTCGAGCGCGAACCGCCGCGACTGCGGCAGCCGATCGAACGCGTCGAGGAATTTCCGGGCCTTGGCGGCATAGCGCGGCAAATCGTCGCGCGGCGTCCGCGTCGGCAGCTGCGGCTGGAACGCGCAGCGCCACTCGGCCGAGCGCACCCGCGGATCGTCATGGTCGAGCAGCTCGGCCGCGTGCCCTTCGGCGCGCAGCCCCTCGACCAGGCAGCGCGCCTGCCAATAGGAGCCGTAATTGATGCACCGGTGGAAAGTTAGCACCCCGACCTTCATCGCATCACCGCCCATAGATCCGGTCGAGCACCTCGGCCGAACGGACGAACTGCTCGGCCGTCGCATCGAAGCCCGGCGCCCGCGCGAGCTGCTCGGCCCAGGCCGCCGCGGCGCGTCCGCCCCATTCGTCCGGGGGCTCGGCCAGCCGGGTCGCGGCGGTGCCGTCGAAGCGCTCGGCGGTGAAGTCGTAGAACGAGCCGCCGACATTGCGCAGCGCCGCGCCGCCCTGCGTCCCGTAGAACGCCGCCTCGATCACTGCGTCGCGCCCGGCGTTGAGCCGCCACGAGCAGGCGAGCCGCACCTGCGCGTCGCCGGCCGCGAACTGCGCGACCGCATAGTCCTCGACCTCGCCCGGCTGGAGCGGTTCGCCGCCCTTGAGCAGCCGCGCATCGACCTGCTCGACGGTCGGAAAGCCGAGCACCCACAGCGCCAGGTCGACGAGGTGCACGCCGAGATCGACGACGCAGCCGCCGCCCGACTGGACCGGATCGTAGAACCACGATTTGTCTGGCCCATATGCGTTATGAAAGGTCAGATCGACCGCAAACACCTGCCCCAGCGCACCGCCATGCACCAGCTCGGCGATCTCGCGCATCGCTTGCGTGTGGCGGTACGACAGGTCGACTCCGAGCAACCGGTCCGCCGCCCGCGCGGCATCTACCACCGCCCGCGTCTCGGTCGCGGTGCGCCCCAGCGGCTTCTGGCAGAACACCGCCTTCCCCGCCTCGAACGCCGCGATCGATTGCGCCGCGTGAAGCGCGCTCGGCGTCGCGATCACCACCCCGTCGATATCGAGCGCGAGCATCTCGTCGAGGCTCGCCACCTGCCGCGCATCCGGCGCAAGCCTCGCCGCCTCGGCAAGGCATTCCGACGAGGGGTCGCACACCGCAACGGCCTCGACCGCGCCGGTGGCGAGCATCGCCTCCATCCGGTGCCGCCCGATCCAGCCGGTGCCGAGAAATCCGACCTTTGGTTTCATTGGAACATCACCAGCGCCTTGACGAAATTCCCCGGCTTGTCGCGCGTCGCGCCCAACGCCTCGCCGAGCTGATCGAGCCCATAGCGGTGCGTATAAAGCGGCTCCGGATCGAGCCGCCCGCTCGCCACCGCGTCGACCGCCTCCCGCAGCCCCTGCATCTGCACTGCGGGATCGCGCTCGTGCGCGTTGATCACGTCTATGCCCTTCCAGTTCCATTCCTGCATGTTGACCTGGCGTGGCCCGTCCTGGTGATAGCCCGCCACCACCAGCCGGCCGCCGAAGCCGGTCAGCGCGGTGGCGAGGTCGAGCGGCCATTGCTTGCCCACCGCCTCGATCACCCGCTCGCACAGCTGCTCGCCGGTCAGCCGCTTCACTTCCTCGATGATCGCCCAGTGATCGTGCATCGGAACCGTCTCGGCGGCGCCGTAGCGCCGGGCGAGATCGAGCGATTCCTGCCGCCGCGAGATCGCGATCACCCGCGCGCCGGCATCGGTCGCCAGCTTGGTCAGCACCGCGCCGAGAAAGCCGATCCCGATGATCGCCACCGTCTGACCGGCGCGGATGTCGCTCCGCCGGAAGATGTTGAACGCGCAGCCGAGCGGCTCGCCGGGGAACGGCTTGCCGTCGAGCGCCCCCGGGAGCTTGACCGTCATCGCGGCGCTGGCGAGGTCATATTCGGCGAAGCTGCGATGCGACAGCGCGGCAACCCGGTCGCCAATGGCGAAGCCTTCGACCCCCTCGCCCACCGCATCGATCACGCCCCAGCCCTCATGGCCCAGCCCGCCGGCCTCGCCCGGATAGGTCGACCAGGGCTGGCCTTCGAACGGCTCGACATTGGACGCGCAGACGCCGCAGCCCTCGAGCCGGATGCGGATTTCCCCCGCTCCCGGTTCGGGCGGCGCTACCTCGTCGATCCGGAGAACGCCTGGTCCTTCGAGCACTGCCGCGCGCATCATATCTCCTCTTGCTGCAACCATTCGCCGTGCGGGCGATTGCCGCCCACATGACTTCGACCAGTGAAATGGCCGCGACCCTGCGCGACAACATCGCCGAACTCACCGCGCGTCAGCGTGCCGAAGCGCAAAACGCTCCGTGGACCGATCGCGTCGCCGACCGGGTCACCGACTTCACCGGATCGATGACCTTCGTGTTCCTCCACCTGCTGCTCTTTGGCGGCTGGATCCTCGTCAATCTCGGCGTCGTGCCAGGCGTACCGCGCTTCGATCCTAGCTTCGTCGTGCTCGCGATGATCGCCTCGGTCGAGGCGATCTTCCTGTCCACCTTCGTCCTGATCAGCCAGAACCGCATGGCCACGGCGGCCGATCGCCGCGCCGATCTCGACCTCCACGTCAATCTGCTCGCCGAGCATGAGCTGACCAAGCTGGCCGAACTCGTCCAGCGCATCGCGGCGCGTCTCGACGTTCCCATCGACGATCCGCAGTTCGAAGAGATCCGCAAGGATATCGAACCGACGCAAGTGCTCGACGCGCTCGACGAGCGCCGTCGCGAGGAAGGGCTCGAACATTAGCTGGTACGGTCGATAAAGGCTTCGAGCGCCGCATGCGCCTCGTCGTCGGGCATCTGCACCGGCGGATGCTTGCAGAACCACGCCGCCGCCGGCAGCACCGGCCCGGCCATGCCGCGGTCGCGCGCGATCTTGGCGCAGCGGATCATGTCGATCGCCACCCCGGCGCTGTTGGGGCTGTCCTCGACCGAAAGCCGCAGCTCGAGATTCATCGGGACGCCGCCGAACATCCGGCCTTCCATGCGCAGGAAGCACACCTTGTTGTCGTTCTGCCACGCGACATAGTCCGAGGGGCCGACATGAATGTTGTCGTCCGCGAGACGCGTCTGCGCCACCGATTGCACCGCCTCGGTCTTCGACTCCTTCTTCGAGGCGAGCCGCGATCGATTGAGCATGTTGAGGAAGTCGGTGTTGCCGCCGGTATTGAGCTGATAGGTGCGGTCGAGCTTCACCCCGCGCTTGCTGAACAGGTCGGTGAGCACGCGGTGGACGATCGTCGCGCCGAGCTGCGCCTTGATGTCGTCGCCGATGATCGGCACCCCCGCCGCCTCGAACCGCGCCGCCCATTCGGGATTGCTGGCGATGAACACCGGGATGTTGTTGACGAACGCCACCCCTGCTTCCAGCGCGCATTCCGCATAGAATTCGGTCGCCTTTTGCGAGCCGACCGGCAGATAGTTGAGCAGCACGTCGGTCTTGGTGTCGCGCAGCACCTGCACCACTTCGTCGCGGTCGGGCTCGGCGTCTCCCGAAAGCAGGAACGTGCGCTCCTCGGGATAGTCGGCCATGTGCTCGGCGACGCCGTCGAGCACCTTGCCCATCCGCACCACCGCGCCGGTCTCCTCTACGGTCTCGCAGAAGCGGACGGTGCAATTGGGCGGTGCGAAGATCGCCTCGGCGACATCCCGGCCGATCTTGCGCTGGTCCACGTCCCATGCGGCGACGACGCGGATGTCGCTCGGCTGATAGCCGTCAAGCTCGTGGTGCATCAGCCCGATCGTCTCGTTCGCGCCGGCCCGGTAATGCGACAGCCCCTGGACCAGCGAGCTCGCGCAATTGCCGATCCCGGCAATGGCGACGTTGATTCCGCGGCGGTCGGGGGAAAGCATCAGGCGGCGCTCCGCTCGGCGGCAAGACGCTCGTCGCGGTTGAAGTTGAGTGGCGTGAGCTCGGGCGCACGCGGGGCGATCGCGGGCATCGCCGGCGCCTCGACACCGCGGCTGGCACCCTGCGCGGGCGCATAACGATCGATCATCCACGCGCAGAAATCGGCGAACTGGCGCGGGTCGCGCGCCGGGCTGGTGTGATGCGGGGCAATGCCGAGATGCTCGGGCGTGAAGCAGAAGGTGACGGTCACGTCAAAATCGGCGAGCGCCTCCATCTGCCGGTCGAACCAGTCGACCGCGTTGGGGCGGAAACTGTCCGCCCAGCTCAGCCCGGTGCGGATCCGCCGCGTCCCCAGCCGCTTCATCCACTGCACCGCCTCGTCGAGTCGCGGGTCGTCGAAGTGGAACCACTGCATCAGGCCGATCTCGGCGGCGTGCTCGGCATAGGTTTCGAGCGCAGGCTTGGGGGTGCCGTCCTCGCGGATCAGGCCGAGATAGAAGTGGCGGTAATAGGATGAGCCCTCCGCCTCGCGGTGACGCGTCTCGGCGCCCCAGCTCTGCGGCAGGTCGAACAGCGAATACCAGAACACGCGCTCGGCGCGGCCCTTGAGCAGCTCGGCGGTGCGCTGCAACCCGAACGCCTGGACCTCCTCGGCGCCGAACGAGCTGACGCCGACCTCGGTCACCCAGACCGGTTTGTCGGTGACCGCGCGAATCTCGGCGATCTTGTCCGGCCAGGCCGAGAGCGGCCACAGGTTCCAGTCGAGCGGAAAGCCATGCACCGCGACCACGTCGACCGCGTCGAGCGCGCCATGCCCCTCCATCCGCCGCAGCCAGTGCGGATCGATCGGCGACATGCCGCCGAGCACGCGCGGCAGCGCCGGATTGATGGCGTGGATCGCGGTTCCGGCCTGAATCACATGCGCGGCGAACATCGCCCAGTCCGGGTCGATCGTCGGATCCCAATGCGACTTGTTGTTGGGCTCGTTCCAGAGCATCGCCGCTTCGATCAACGCGTTTCCCCCTTGGCTGGATAGACCGCCGCGGGCCCGAATTTGGCGTAGGGCACCGGCGCCACGCGGCATAAATAGACATCGGCTTCCGGATGCGCCTCGACGGTGAACCCCGCGGCGCGCAGCATCGCCTGGCTGCACGCCGCATTGGGCGCCCACCAATTGGTCCAGTCGTGCGCGAACTCGCGCTCGATGAAATGCATCTTGGGATAGGCCGGATTGTCGAAGTAGCCCGGCGGCTGGCTGGTGCCGGGCATGAAGAACGGATGATCCTCGGGCACCTGCAGCACGTCGTTCGAGCCCTGCTGCATCGTCTGGAACAGCATCAGGTCGCCGGCGACATGCTCGCGGATCAGGTCGAGCGCGAGCAGCGGGTGGCGTAGATGGTAGAGCACGCCCATGAAGATCACGACGTCGAACTTCTCGCCAAGCGCAGCAACGTCGTAGACCGAAAGCTTGGCGAACTCGACGCCATCGAAGCCGAGCGTCTCGCTCGCCAGCCGCGCCTGGGCGAGATAGCGCTCGTCGCTGTCGATCCCGAGCACGCGCGATGCGCCGCGCCGCTTCATCTCGACCGAATAAAACCCCGCGTTGCAGCCGATATCGAGAACGGTCTTGTCGGTCAGATCCTCGGGGATGACCTGCGCGAAAGTCTTGAACTTGAAACTGGGATAGTCGCCTAGGAAATGCTCGGGCGCCGTTGTCACGCCGTTACCAAGGTCGATATTGTGAAACCACGGACCCAGCGCGTCGATCTGTTCGCGGAGTTTGACAGGTTCGAACGCGTTTTCGCTTTGCTTTGCCAGTTGATGCAATTCGCTACCCCTTGGCCGGCATCGGAAAGCGGCGTGAATACGCGCCCGTGACACCGGCAAGCCATCTGATTTCGTTTCGCCAACGAACAGAACCCCGCGCTGTTCCCTGAGCAACAACAAAGCTTTGCCGACTTAACTTATGTAAATCTGAGCGGACTTTTGTTGGATTGTCGGGAACCTCGGCGCGGCCGTGAAGATTGCGTCGCGCATGGCGGATCGGATGGGTGAATGGGTCGCGGCGATGCGGGCGGGGCGTTATGCCGATGCCTGGGCACTGGCTGCACGGACGCTCGCCGAACGCGATCCCGCAACCCGTGACGATCCGCGGCTCCCTTATCATCTCCGCTGGGTGTGGGATGGCCGCCCGTTCGACGGGCGCGACGTTCTCGTGCGCTGCTATCATGGCCTCGGCGACACCATCCAGTTCGCGCGCTTTTTGCCGCAGCTCGCCGCGCGTGCGGCCTCGGTGACCGTGGAGGTCCAGCCGCGACTGCTCGACTTGGTGGCAACGGTCAGCGACCGCATCACCCTCGTGGCGTTCGACCCGGCGCACCCGCTCCCGCCGGCTCAAGTCGATGTCGAGATCACCGAACTCGACTTCGCCTTGCGCGCGCCGCCGGCAAGCGCGCCCTCGCCTTATCTGCGCGCCCGCCGCGCCGTGCTGCCGCCCGGCACCGTCGCCTTATGCTATGGCGCGGGTGACTGGGACCCGGAGCGGTCGGTGCCGCCGGCGCTGCTCGCGCCTTTGTGCCGCCACGCGCCGTGCGTGACGCTGATGCCTGAGCCCTCCGCGCTCAACGTCCTCAATGCCGAGGGCTGTCCCTTCGATATCGGGGCCACCGCCGCGCTGGTCGCGGGCGCCGAGCTGGTGATCACCGTCGACACGATGATCGCGCACCTCGCCGGGGCGTTTGGCAAGCCGACATGGCTGCTGCTCAAGTCGGAGCCCGACTGGCGCTGGCCGCCCGACCGGCGGGTCAGCGGCTGGTACCCCTCGCTCCGCCTCTACACCCAGCCGCGCGCCGGCGACTGGCAGTCGGTCGTCGACGCCGTCGAGCGCGATCTCGCCGCACACCCTCTCATCGCAGCGCAAAGGTAACCTTGGCCATGGAGCAATTCGCGATTCCTTCGGTGCCCGTCTCGTGGGGCGAGCTTCTCGACAAGATCACCATCCTCGAGATCAAGCGCGCGCGGATCGGTCGCCCCGACGCGCTCCGCAACGTCGAGACCGAGCACCGCCTGCTCTGCGATGCGGCCGCGAAGGTGCTCGATATCGACGGAGTCGCCCCGTTGGTGCAGCGCCTCAAGCGCATAAACGAGACATTATGGGAAGTAGAAGACGCAATCCGCGAGCACGAATCCGACACCCGTTTCGACACCACCTTCGTCGCGCTGGCCCGATCGGTCTACAAGACCAATGACGAGCGCGCCGCGCTCAAGCGCCAGCTTAACGCGCTGCTCCACTCCGAGCTGATCGAAGAGAAGAGCTATGCCGGCGAGGCCGAAGCCGCGCCGGTCAACCCGGCGCTCGTTGCCGAGCCCGCGCATTGAGCGTGACAAGCCGCGTGGAGCCGCCGTCGATCGACAGCGTGGTCACCGACCCCGGGTCGCATTCGAGCGCGAATATCCGATGGAGCCCGATGCCAAGCTGATCGGCGACGACGCCGCGGATAACGTCGCAATGCGTGACGCAGACCGCCGGTGTCGCCACTTCGGGCAGCGCCAGCAACCAGTCTCGCGCCCGTGCCACCGCCTCGCCCATTGTTTCGCCTCCCGGGCAGCGCACATGCGCGCGCTCGGCGTTCCAGCGCTGCCAGTCGGCATCGCCGGCAAGCGCTGAAAACCCGCGTCCGCTGAATCCGCCGAAGTCGATCTCGTCTAGCGAGTCTGCCACGTGAATCGGAAGCCCCCGCGACTGCGCAAGCGGCAGAGCCGTCTCCGATGCCCGCCGACGCGGGCTGCTATGGATAGAGAGGATCGGAAGGTCGGCGAACATTTCGATCAGCCGCTCCGCTTCGTGCCGGCCGGTTTGGTTAAGCGCGATTTGAGAACGGCCACTCAAGACCTTCCCGACTTCGTCGTGAGCACCGTGGCGGACGAGATGAATGACTCGGCTCACTTACGCCCCTCACATAGATTAAGCGACATTACTTGCCGCCGACAATAATTCTTGCAGTGTAACGAGCGGAACTCTGTCAACTTCGGCCACACCTCAGCATCAACAAAGTACTTAACCTATGTTTATAGCAACAAAGCTCGGGAACAAGATGAAGAAGAAGGTGTTCAAAGCCGCAACGGAGTCGAAACGTCCGAGCTTTTCAGGCGAGTCCAACTAGTTCGTCCGAGCTCATATGTAAATCTGCGGGGAGACAGCACGTGTCAGAGAAGGTCCTGATCACCGGCGGTGCCGGCTTTATCGGTCGTCAGGTGACCGCCGAGCTGCTGCGCCGCGGCAACCAGGTGCGCGTGCTCGATTGCCTGTTGCCGCAGGTCCATGGTGACGTCGAGCGGCCCGAGGGACTGGATTCCGAAGCCGAGCTGATCGTCGCCGATGTCCGCGATGGCGATGCCATCGCCCGCGCGCTTGATGGCGTTGATAGCGTCGTCCACCTCGCCGCCGAAGTCGGCGTCGGCCAGTCGATGTATGAGGTCGAGCGCTACACCTCGGCCAACGACGTCGGCACTGCAGTGTTGTTCGAGCGGCTGATCGATCATCCGGTACGGCGCGTCGTTACGGCCTCGTCGATGAGCATCTATGGCGAAGGCCTGTACCGCGGTGCCAACGGCACGCTCATCGAGACCGCCGAGCGCGGCATCGTCCGCGACGGCCAGAAGATCTGGGATCCGCTCGACGAACTGGGCCTGCCGCTGACGCCCGTAGCTACCCCCGAGTGGAAGCGCCCGAGCCTCGCATCGATCTACGCGCTCAACAAATATGTGCAGGAGCGCACCACCCATATCATGGGCGCGCCCTACGGGATCGAGACCGTCTGCCTCAGGTTGTTCAACGTCTACGGCCCCGGCCAAGCGCTCTCCAATCCCTATACCGGCGTGCTCGCGATCTTCGCCTCGAGGCTGCTCAACGGCCAGCAACCGATGATCTTCGAAGACGGCGAGCAGCGCCGCGACTTTGTCCATGTCAGCGACGTCGCCCGCGCCTTCGCCGATGCGCTGGTCTTGTCTGAGGCGAGCGGTCAGACCTTCAACATCGGCTCCGGCGAGGACCGCTCGGTGACCCAGGTAGCCGAGGCGCTCGCCCGCGCAATGGGCAAGAACGACCTCGCGCCCGAGATCGTCGGCAAGGCCAGGATCGGCGACATCCGCCATTGTTTCTGCGATACCAGCCTCGCCGAAGAGAAGCTCGGCTTCCGCGCGCGGCAGGATTTCGAGGCCGGGCTCGCGGAGCTCGCCGAATGGGTCCAGCAGCAGACCGCCGAAGACCGGGTGAGCCAGGCGCGTGCCGAGCTCGAGGCGCGGGGGCTGGTCGCATGAGGAATGCGAACGATCGCCCGATCCTGATCACCGGCGGCGCGGGTTTCATCGGCTCTAATCTCGCCGACCGGCTCGCCGGCGAGGGCAATGACGTGATCGTCTATGACGCGCTGTCGCGCGCGGGGGTCGAGCGCAACCTCGCCTGGCTCAAGGAACGCCATGGCCGGCGCATTCAGTCAGTGATTGCCGACATCCGCGACTCCGCGCTGCTCGCCGATGCGGTGCGCGGCGCGCGGGCCGTCTTCCACATGGCCGCACAGGTGGCGGTGACGACGAGCCTCGACGATCCGCGCGCCGACTTCGACATCAACATCGGCGGTACCTTCAATCTGCTCGAGGCGGTGCGCCGAGCCGAGACGCCGATCCCGGTGATCTTCGCCTCGACCAACAAGGTCTATGGCGACTTGGCCGACCTCGAGTTCGAGGCGACCGGCAACGGCTATCTCCCGGTCAACGCCGGCATTCGCGCGCACGGCATCGGCGAGCAGCGCCCGCTCGACTTTCACACTCCCTATGGCTGCTCCAAGGGTGCGGCCGATCAGTATGTGCTCGATTACGCCCGCAGCTTCGGCATGCCCGCCGCAGTGCTGCGGATGAGCTGCATCTATGGCGAGCGCCAGATGGGCACCGAGGACCAGGGCTGGGTCGCTCACTTCCTGATCCGCGCGCTCGAGGGGCGCCCGATCACACTCTACGGCGACGGCCACCAAGTCCGCGACGTGCTCGAGGTCAGCGACGCTGTCGATGCGTATGTCGCCGCGTGGCGGCAGATCGACCGTGTCGCCGGCCGCGCCTTCAATCTCGGCGGCGGCCCCGATAATGCCGTGAGCCTGCGCACACTGATGGACCATATCGGCGCGCTGCTCGGCACCGAGCCCGAGGTGCGCTTCGACACATGGCGCGCCGGCGATCAGCGCTATTTCGTCGCCGACACCCGCGCCGTGCAGACCGCGCTCGGCCTCGCCGCGCCGATGCCGTGGCGGACCGGCGTCGCCCGGCTGGCGCGCTGGCTCGCGCACGAGCGCGGGATCGAGATCAAGCTCGGCGCGCCGCGCTCGGTCGCGATGCCGCAGCAGGTGGCGGCGCTGTGAGCGAATCGGGTCTGCGCATTCTCGTCACGGTCGATGCAGTAGGCGGCGTCTGGCAATATGGCCTCGATCTCGCCCGCGGGCTCGGCGCGCGCGGCGTCGAGACCCTTCTTGCCGTACTCGGCCCCGAACCCGACGCCGCGCAGCGCAGCGAGGCGGCGGCGATCCCCGGCGCGAAGCTGATCGAAACCGGACTCCCGCTCGACTGGCTGTGCGACGGCCCTGCCCCGGTGCTCGCCGCGGGCGCGGCGATCGCGGACCTCGCTCGCTCCAAGCGCGCCGACCTCGTCCAGCTCAACATGCCCACCCTCGGAGCCGCCGCGCCGCCCTCAGTGCCGGTGATCGCAGTGACTCACGGCTGCGTCTCGACCTGGTGGCAGGTGGCAAAGGCCGGCGAGCCGCTCGCGCCCGGATATCGCTGGCACCGCCAGCTGATGGGCGAGGGCCTGCGCGCCGCCGACCGCCTCGTCGCCCCTACCGCCAGCTATGCCCGGATGGTCGCGCGCCATTATGGCCTGCCGCGCACGCCGCAAGTCGTCCACAACGGCCGCACTCCGCTGGTCGGCGAACGTGCCGCCATTCTCCACGATCGCGTGCTGACCGTCGGCCGGCTCTGGGATCGGGTCAAGCGCACGCCGCTGCTCGACCGCGTCGCGGCGCGGCTCACCGTCCCGTTCGATGCGGCCGGCGCGGCAACCGGTCCGCATGGCGAATGCGTCGTGCTCGAGCATCTCCACCCGCTCGGCCAGCTCGACGCCGCGGCGCTGAGCCATCACCTCGCCGCGCGTCCGGTGTTCGTATCTGCAGCCTCGTTCGAGCCATTCGGCCTCGCCGTGCTCGAGGCGGCGAGCGCCGGCTGCGCGCTGGTCCTGTCCGACATCGCCAGCTTCCGCGAGCTCTGGGACGATGCCGCGCTGTTCGTGCCGGGCGATGATGAGGCCGGCTATGTCGAGGCGGTCGAACTCGTGCTCGGCGACACCGCCGAACGTCTCCGCCTCGGCGAGGCCGCGCAGGCGCGCGCCGCGCGCTACACGCCGGCAGCAATGGCCGAGGCGATGCTCGCCATCTACGCCGACGCGCTCGGCGAACGCATTCCCGGCGGGAGGGTCGCCGCATGAAGATCGTCTACTTCACCCATTCGCTGGCCTCGTGCTGGAACCATGGCAACGCGCATTTCCTGCGCGGCGTGCTCAGCGAGCTGATTGCGCGCGGACACGACGTCCATGTCTGGGAGCCCGACGGCGCGTGGAGCATGGCCAATCTGCTCGCCGATCATGGCGAGGCCGGGCTCGACCCGTACCGCACCGCCTATCCCGAGCTGTCCTCGTCGACCTACACCCCGCTCTGCTCGCCCGAACGGATGGTCGACGGCGCCGATCTCGTCATCGTCCACGAGTGGAACGAGCCCAAGCTGGTCGCCAAGCTGGGGCTGGCGCGCGAGTTCGGCGCGCCGTTCACCCTGCTCTTTCATGACACGCATCATCGCGCGGTGAGCGCGCCCGACGAGATGCGCGCCTACGATCTCTCGGGCTATGACGGCGTGCTTGCCTTTGGCGAGGCGCTGTCCGAAGTCTATCGCGGCTGGGGCTGGAACGGCCGGGTCTGGACCTGGCACGAGGCCGCCGACCTCCGCCGCTTCCACCCGCCTGAGGCGGAAGGCGAGCGCAAGGGCCTCGTCTGGATCGGCAATTGGGGCGATGGCGAGCGCACCGAAGAGCTCGGCCGCTTCCTGTTCCGCCCGGCCCGCGACGCGCGGCTGCCGCTCGACGTCTATGGCGTGCGCTATCCCGACGAGGCCAGGTCGATGCTTGCCCGCTACGGCGCGCACTATCACGGCTGGGCGCCCAATGCCCGCGCGCCCGAGATCTTCGCCCGCCATCTCGCCACGGTCCATGTGCCGCGCCGCTATTATGCGACGATCCTGCCCGGCATCCCGACGATCCGCGTGTTCGAGGCGCTCGCCTGCGGCATCCCGCTGATCTCGGCGCCTTGGGACGACGCCGAAGGGCTGTTCCGTCCGGGCCAGGACTATCTCGTCGCGCGGGACGGGGAGGAGATGACCCAGCATCTCGTCGCAATAGCCAATGATCCGCAGCTGCGTGCCGATCTGGTGCGCAACGGCATCGAGACGATGCGCGCGCGCCACAGCTGCGCCCACCGCGTCGACGAGCTCCTCGCGATCGTCGCCAGCCTCGCCCCCGCCGCCAAGGACGCCGCATGAAAATTGCCTTCTACGGATCGAGCCTGCTTTCCTCGTACTGGAACGGTGCCGCGACCTATTATCGCGGCATCCTCAAGGCGCTCGCGAGCCACGGCTACGACATCACCTTCTACGAACCCGATGCGTTCGATCGCCAGCAACACCGCGACATCGATCCCCCCGAATGGGCGCGCTCGGTCGTCTATCCCGCGACCGAGCACGGGCTCCGCAGCGTTCTCGCCGAAGCCGGTGCCGCCGACATCGTCGTTAAGGCCAATGGCGTCGGCGTGTTCGACCGCGAACTGCTCGAGGGCGTGATCGCCCAGAGCCGTCCGGATGCGCTGCGAATCTTCTGGGACGTCGATGCCGCGGCCACCCTTGACGAGATGCGCGGCGACGCCTCGCACCCGGTGCTGCGCGCGCTACCCGATCTCGACATGGTGCTGACCTATGGCGGCGGCCCGCCCGTGATCGATGCCTATACCGGCTTCGGCGCCGCGCGCTGCGAGCCGGTGTACAATGCGCTCGACCCCGAGACGCACCACCCGACCCGCCCCGACGCACGGTTCTCCGCCGATCTTGGCCTGCTCGCCAATCGCCTGCCCGATCGCGAGGCTAGGATAGAGGAGTTCTTCCTGCGCCCCGCCGCCGATCTCGTCGGATATAGCTTCCTGCTCGGTGGCAATGGCTGGCACGACAAGGGCATCCCGGCCAATGTCCGTGCGATCGGCCATGTCGGCACCGGCGATCACAACGCCTTCAACTGCACGCCGCGCGCGGTGCTCAACGTCGCGCGCGATTCTATGGCGCATATCGGCTTCTCGCCGGCGACGCGGGTGTTCGAAGCGGCAGGCGCGGCGGCGTGCCTGATTACCGACGCATGGGAAGGCATCGAGCAGTTCCTCACTCCCGACGAGGAAGTTCTCGTCGCCCGCGACGGTCAGGACGTCGCCGAACACCTCGAAGCGCTCACCGAAGAGCGTGCCCGCGCGATCGGCGAGGCGGCGCTGCGCCGGGTGCTCGCCGGGCACACCTATGCGCTGCGCGGCGAGCAGGTTCACCGGATCTTCCAGCAACATCAGCAGCGTCTGACGGAGGCCGCATGAAACTCGTCGTTCTCGGCCTCAGCCTCGGCTCCTCCTGGGGCAATGGCCATGCCACCACGTTCCGCGCGCTGCTCAAGGCCTTCGCCGCACGCGGACACGATATCCTGTTTCTCGAACGTGAAGTGCCCTGGTACGCCGGCGCGCACCGCGATCTGGCCGACCCGGATTATTGCCGCCTCGAATATTATCGCGAGCTGGCCGATCTCGACCCATGGCGCGGGGAAATCGCGGGCGCCGACGCTGTGATCATCGGCTCTTATGTCCCCGACGGCGTCGAGGTGGCGCGTTTCGTCCAGACCGCGGCACGCGGAATCACCGCCTTTTACGACATCGACACGCCGGTCACCCTCGCCAAGCTCGAACGCGGCGACTTCGAATATCTCTCGCCCGAGGTCATCCCCGGCTACGGCGTCTACCTGTCGTTCACCGGCGGACCGACGCTACGGCGGATCGAGCGTCAATATGGCTCGCCCGCCGCACGCGCGCTCTACTGCTCGGTCGACCCTGACGCCTATCTCCCGCTCGAGATCGAGAAGCGCTGGGACCTCACCTATCTCGGCACGTACAGCCCCGATCGCCAGCCGACGCTCGACAGGTTGCTGCTCGAGCCCGCGCGCCGCCGCCCCGATCTGCGCTTCGCCGTCGCCGGTCCGCAATATCCCGACGACATCGACTGGCCGGCCAATGTCGAGCGGATCGAGCACCTGCCGCCTGCCCGTCACGCCGAATTCTACAGCGCATCGCGGATGACACTCAATGTCACCCGCGCCGATATGATCGAGGCGGGTTGGTCGCCCTCGGTGCGGCTATTCGAGGCGGGTGCGTGCGGCACGCCGATCCTCTCGGATCGCTGGGACGGCATCGAAAGCCTGTTCGAAGCCGGGCGCGAGATCATCCTCGCCGACACCAGCGAGGAGGCGATTGCGGCGCTGTCTGACGCTTCGGACGCAATCGGCGCGGCAGCACGCAAGCGCGTGCTGGACGCGCACACTGCGGCACACCGCGCCGCGGAACTGGAAACCCATTTGATCGAAGCGATAGCGCGGGTTCCTTCCGCGCCCAAGGAGAGGAGCGCCACCGTGCCTCACAATAATAACAAGCCCCTCACCCTCGTCGCCGGCGGCGCCGGGTTCATCGGTTCGCATCTGTGCGCCGAGTTGCTCGCGCGCGGCGAGCACATCGTCTGCCTCGATAATCTGCAGACCGCGCGGCCCTCGAACCTGCGCCTGCTCGAGAACCACCCCAATTTCGAGTTCATCGAGGCGGACATCGTCAATCCGCTGCCGCGCGAGATTCTCTACCGGACCGGCCGGTTCGAGCGGGTCTACAACCTCGCCTGCGCCGCTTCGCCGCCGCAGTACCAGGCCGACCCCGAGCACACGATGCTGACCTGCGTCGTCGGCACCGACAATCTGCTCCGGCTTGCCGAGGCGGCCGGCGCGCGCTTCCTGCTCACCTCGACCAGCGAAGTCTATGGCGATCCCGAAGTCCACCCGCAGCGCGAGGACTATCGCGGTTGGGTCAGTTGCACCGGGCCCCGCGCCTGCTACGACGAGGGCAAGCGTGCCGCCGAGGCGATGGCGTTCGACTTCGCCCGGATGAAGCGCGCCGACGTGCGCGTGGCGCGGATCTTCAACACCTATGGCCCGCACATGCACCCCGATGACGGCCGTGTCGTCTCGAACCTGATCTGCCAGGCGCTGTCCGGTCGCAGCGTCACCATTTACGGCGACGGCAGCCAGACTCGCAGCTTCTGCTACGTCTCCGACATGGTCGATGGGCTGATCCGGCTCATGGAGAGCGACATCGACGGTCTTGAGCCGGTCAATCTCGGCAATCCCGAAGAGCGCAGCGTCAACGAGCTGCTCGACTCCATCCTCGGGCTGATCGACAGGCCTGTGACGGTCACCAACCTGCCGCTTCCGGTCGACGATCCCCGCCGTCGCCGCCCGGACATCAGCCGTGCCGAAAGACTCCTCGGCTGGCAGCCGCGGACGCCGCTCGCGGAGGGGCTGGCCCGGACCTGCGCATGGTTCGCCGAGGAGATCGGCGCGGCAGACGCGGACGAGGAGAATTTGCTCACGATTTCGGTCGCCGCCGAGTAGCGCCGGCCGCAGTTTGAAGACAACCTTCGCCGTGCTGGGACGTTGTGACGACGACCCGGCACGCGCGAGAGCGTGTGTCGCGAAGTTGCTGCCACAGGAGCGGTTAGGCCAGAGCAATGCAGCTCTATCTCGATTGCGACGGCGTGCTCGCCGACTTCGATCGCGCAGCGACCGAGCTGCTGGGGATTCCGCCGCGAGCCTATGAGAAGCGCCGCGGTCTCGGCGCATTCTGGCGAGAGCTCGCGCGCCATCCCGACTTCTACGGCAGCCTGCCACTGATGCCTGATGCAATGCGCCTGTTCGAGGCGGTGCGGCATCTGAACCCGATCATCCTCACCGGACTGCCGCGCGGCAACTGGGCCGCGCCGCAGAAGGTGCGTTGGGCGGCCGAGCACTTTCCCGGCACTCGCATCCTGACCGTCATGGCCGTCGACAAGCGCAATCACGCGCAGCAGGGCGACATTCTCGTCGACGACCAGCTCCGTCACGCGCATCTCTGGGAGGGCGCGGGCGGTATTTTCGTGCACCACCGCAATGCCGCGAGCACGATCGCCGCGCTTGCCGCGCTGGGCGTTCCGGTCTGCGATGACCACGCGGAGGGCCGGGAGATGGCTTCGGGAGCGCCCCATGGCTGATTTCGCCCGGCTTCGCGACGAGATGGTCGACGGGCAGCTCGTCCGTCGCGGGATCCGCGACGAGAACGTTGTGCGTGCGATGCGCGCGGTGCCGCGCGAACGCTTCGTCCGCGCCGGTCTGGAGGAGTTCGCCTATGCGGATTCGGCGCTTCCGATGGACAAGGGGCAGACGATCTCCCAGCCCTATATCGTCGCGGCGATGATCGAGGCCGCGGAAGTGGCGCCCGGCGACCGCGTGCTCGAAGTAGGCGCAGGTTCGGGCTATGCTGCGGCCGTGCTCGGCCAGGTCGCCGAGCGGGTCTTCACGGTCGAGCGGCATGAAGCTCTTGCCGAGCGGGCGAGCGCACGCAACGCCGAGCTCGGCTATGCCAATGTCGATGTCCGTGTCGGCGACGGCACCTGCGGGCTCGTCGAGCAGGCTCCGTTCGACGCAATCCTCGTCGCTGCAGGCGGCCCCGACGTTCCGCAGGCGCTCAAGCAGCAGCTCGCGATCGGGGGCCGCCTCGTCATCCCCGTCGGCGAGGACGATGCGCAGAGGCTGTGCAAGGTCACGCGGGTCAGCGAAACGTGCTTCGAGGAAGAGGATCTCGGCGCCGTCACCTTCGTGCCGCTGATCGGCGCACAGGGCTGGCAGGAGGACGGCCGCCGCGCCGCGACCAGCCATGTTCCGGGCACGTCGCGCAATCTGAGCCTCTCGGAGATGATCGCCGAGGCCGCCGAGGAATTGCCCGATTTCGACGATCCGGCGTTCGGGCGCCTGTTTGATCGTTTTGCCGACCGCCGCGTCGTTTTGCTAGGTGAAGCCAGCCACGGCACCAGCGAGTTCTACCGCGCCCGCGCTGCGATCACTCGACACCTTGTCACGCACCACGGCTTCACCATCGTTGCAGTAGAAGCGGACTGGCCCGATGCTGCGGCCGTCGACCGCTATGTCCGCCACCGTGGGGAAGGTCGGGTGGCCGAGAGACCGTTCGAGCGCTTCCCGACGTGGATGTGGCGCAACACCGATGTCCAGGCGCTGATCGCCTGGATGCACGCGCACAATGCCGAGATTCCGGACATGGCCGCCCGGGTAGGCTTCTACGGGCTCGATATCTACAACATGTCGGGATCGATCGGTGCGGTGCTCGACTATCTCGACCGGGTCGACCCCGAGGCGGCCGAGGTCGCACGCGAGCGCTATGGCTGCCTCACGCCGTGGCAAAGCAATCCCGCAACCTACGGCCGCGCCGCTCTCTCGCGCGGTTATGCCGAGTGCGAAGAAGCGGTCATCGAGCAATGCCGCGAGCTGCTCGGCAATCGGCTGAACTATGCTGCCGGTGATGGTGACGCCTTCCTGGACGCTGCACAGAACGCACGGCTGATCGCCTCCGCCGAGCGCTACTACCGGATCATGTATTATGGCGGCGCCGAGAGCTGGAACCTGCGCGACACGCACATGTTCGAGACGCTCGAAAACCTGCTCGCCGCGAAGGGCCCCAACTCGAGAGCGATCGTCTGGGCGCACAACAGCCATATCGGTGATGCCCGCCACACCGACATGGGGATCAGCCGCGACGAGCTGAACATCGGCCAGCTATGCCGCGAACGCTTCGGCCGCGATGCCGCGCTGATCGGCTTCGGCACCCATACTGGCACCGTTGCCGCTGCCACGAACTGGGACTGCGACATGGAAATCAAGCGCGTCAACCCGTCACGGCGTGACAGCTATGAGCGGCAATTCCACGACAGCGGCAAGGATCGCTTGCTGCTCGACCTGTCTCCCGGCCGGCACGAAGCGTTGCGGCGCCGGCTCGCCGAACCGAGGCTGGAGCGCTTTATCGGAGTGATCTACCGCCCCGATAGCGAGCGCTGGAGCCATTACAGCCAGGCAGTGCTCCCCGAGCAATTCGACGCCTTCGTCTGGTTCGACGAGACGCACGCGGTCACACCGCTCGGACCCGAGCATCATCGCGGCATGCCGGAAACCTACCCGTTCGGCGAATAAGGGAAGCCAGGAGATTGCGACGATCAGATGCGCGAGCGATGACGCCGGGAATCAGCCGGGTTGGTGAGCTGCTGCGCCGGGCAGCGAATGATCGCCGCTTGTTCGGATCTGCCGCCGGCCACATTGACGCGCTGAACCTTGCAGCCCCGCTTCAAGGCGCCGGCAACATCGTGCGAGCGATACTGGACCTGCGCGGTCGGCGCCGGCTGGGTAGAAAGAGCGACGGCGATAAGCGTGGCGAACATGGAGCGGCTCCTTGCGGTATTCGCCCGCTGGCTAGGCCGCCGGCGTTGCTGCTCGCTGCCGTTTCCGTAACGAAATGTTGCTGAACAGGGTTTTGTGCACTGCGGCGTACCTGACGCGTTGACCGCCGAGCGAGGCCTTTCTAGGTCCCCGGACGATGTTGCAGTACACGACGATGACGACAACGACGACGGCCCCGACCATCGTGCTGGTGGAAGACGATCCGCCGCTGCGGACCCTCACCACCCGGGCTCTCCAGGAAAATGGCTTTGTCGTGCGTCCGGCGGCGACCGGCGCGGAAATGTGGCTGGCGCTCGAGAACGGCGCGGTGGATCTGATCATCCTCGACATCATGCTGCCGGGCACCAACGGCATCGATCTCTGCCGGATGATTCGCGAGAAGAGCCAGGTGCCGATCATCTTCATCTCCGCACGCGGCAGCGAGACCGACCGGGTAGTTGGGCTCGAGCTCGGTGCCGACGATTATCTCACCAAGCCGTTCGGCACGCGCGAGCTGATCGCCCGGATCCGGGCAGTGCTGCGCCGCGAGGGCGGCAAACAGGAGGGCAAGCAGCGCGATCAGGGACTAATCCGGTTCGACGGCTGGACGCTGAACCTGCCTCGCCGCGAGCTGCTATCGCCGAGTGGCGCGGTGGTCGACCTCACCGGCGCCGAGTTCGATCTGCTCGTCAGCATGTGCGATCATTCGGGCCGGGTAATCGCGCGCGAGCGGCTGATCGAGCTGTCGCGCACCCGGCTCGGCGACAGCTCCGACCGCAGCGTCGACGTGCTGGTCAGCCGACTGCGTCGCAAGCTCTCCTCCACGGGAAGCAAGGCACCGATCGTCACCGTCCGCGGGGTCGGCTACATGTTCAACGCGCCCGTGCTGCGCGAATGACGCCATGGTGAGAGCGCCGCTTGGCTTGATCGGGCGCATCTTCGCGATCCTGCTGCTGGCCATCCTGATCGAGTTCGGCGCCAGCACCTTTTTCTACGAACGCGCCAGCCAGCTCTCGGTGCGCGACGACGAGGCACGGCGCCTCGCCGAGCATCTCGTCATCGCGCGCAAGCTGCTCGCGGAAGGCGACCCGGAGCAGCGCCCCGCGCTCGCCGCCGATCTGACCACGAGCCGCTACAAGATCAGCTGGGCACGTGAACTGCCGCCAAAGCTGCGCGTCACTCCGTCCCTCGACCGCATCCACAACCAAGTGATCACCTGGGAGCCGAGCCTGAACTCGGCGAGCCTGAGCTTGCGGCTGGTCGGCAAGGCACGCGACGCGGTGATCGTCGGAAGCACCACCCTGCCCGACGGCAGCTGGATGAAATTCGCGACGCGCGAGCCCGTTCACGATCTGAGTTTCTCGCCCGAACGCATCCTGCTCGCACTGGCGCCCGCGGTCGCGATCATCCTGATCGGCGGCGTGCTCGTCCGCCAGACACTGCTGCCGTTGCGCCGGCTCGCCCTCGCCACCGAACGGGTCGGCGCGGGAGCGACGGAGGCAGTGCCCGAAGGCGGCCCGCGCGAAGTCCGCCGCGTGATCCATGCCTTCAACCGGATGCAGGCGCGCATCCACCGCCTGTTGACCGATCGAACGCAGGCGCTCGCAGCGGTCGGACATGATCTTCGTACCCCGCTCGCCCGGCTGCGGCTCCGCGCCGACGCGATCGACGATCCGGAGATGCGCGACGAGATGGAGACCGACATCGTCGAGATGCAGACGATGATCGACTCGCTCCTCGCGTTTCTCGCCGGCGAGGCGAATGGGGAGCCGCCGCAGGCGGTGGACCTGGCGGTAATCTGCTCCACCATCGTCAACGGCGCGCGCGATCAGGGTCACGAGGTTCGCTATGAGGGGCCGGACCATCTCGAGCGGATACTTCATCCGATCGCGATCAAGCGCGCACTCGGCAACCTCGTCGAGAACGGCCTCCACTATGGCGATCGCGTCTGGCTGACCCTCGAAGAACAGTCCGAAGGGGTGGTGATCCGCGTTGAGGACAACGGACCGGGCATTCCGGACGAGGCGATCGAGCAGGCGCTGCAGCCGTTCGTTCGGCTCGACACTGCGCGCGCGCGCGACACGGTCGGATTCGGGCTCGGGCTCTCGATCGTCAGCCGCGCGGTCGAGGCCGAGGGCGGAACGCTTCACCTCTCCAATCGACGCGAAGGTGGGTTGAGGGCCGAAATTCGACTTACCGCCGCCTGAGCATCCTTCGGCGCCCAGCAACGATTCCTTACACTCGCGCTGCGCTGCAGCAAACTCCCCGCCCTAGCTGTCTCCTGCCCGCATTCGGCGCGGGCGTGTCACGGGAGCAAGCTACAGTGAACGAGCTGATCGGACGGGTCTACGGTTTCGCGAAACAGGTGTTTCCGGTCCAGAGCGACCTCTACTCCAAACTCGCGACGCACGGACAGAGCCCGAAGGCGCTGATGATCTCCTGCGCCGACTCGCGCGTGGTCCCTGAACACATCATGCAGGCGGCGCCGGGCGACCTGTTCGTCTGCCGCAACGCCGGCAACATCGTCCCTCCTTATGCGATGCAGAATGGCGGCGTCACCTCCACCGTCGAATATGCGGTGATGGTGCTCGGAATCCGCGACATCATCATCTGCGGCCACTCGGACTGCGGCGCGATGAAGGCCGTCGCCAATCCCGCCGGGCTTGAGAAGATGCCCAACGTCGCTGCGTGGCTGAAGCATAGCTGCGCCGCCGAGCAGGTGGTGAACGAGGGCTATCCCGAGATGGAGAACGGCGATCGCGTCCGCGCGATCAGCCTCGAGAACGTCGTCGCGCAGCTCAACCACCTGCGTACGCATCCCTCGGTCGCGGCGGGCATCGCCCGCGGCGAGATCGCGCTGCACGGCTGGTTCTTCGACATCGGCGCTGGGCAGGTGCTCGCGCTCGACGGCCGCACCGGCCGGTTCCTGCCGCTGACCGAAGGCGAGGATCTGCCCGTGGCGCAACCCGCGGCGCAGCGTCTCGCCGGCGACGTTCAGCTGGAGGCGGCGGAATGACCAGCGCAACCGCAACTGCACCGGCGGCCGACGCTAGGCGGGCAAGCGGGTGGATGGTGCGCGACCTCACTGCCTCCATCGTGGTCTTCCTCGTCGCGATGCCCTTGTGCATGGGCATCGCCATTGCCTCGGGTGTCGCACCCGAGAAGGGCCTCATCACCGGGATCATCGGCGGCATCGTCGTCGGTGTGCTCGCCGGTTCGCCGCTGCAGGTCAGCGGGCCGGCCGCGGGCCTGGCGGTGATCGTCTTCGAGCTGGTCCGCGACCAGGGCCTCTCGGCACTCGGACCGATCCTTATCCTCGCCGGCCTGATCCAGGTCACCGCCGGCATCTTCCGCGTCGGCGGATGGTTCCGCGCGATCTCGCCCGCCGTGGTGCACGGCATGCTCGCGGGCATCGGCGTGCTGATCGTGATCGGCCAGTTCCACGTGCTGTTCGACGCCAAGCCGCTGTCGAGCGGTCTCGAGAATCTGGCGGCGATGCCGGGCCGGCTGCTCGGCCTGTCGTCCGACCTCCGCGCAGCCGAACTCGCGTTGATGCTCGGCCTGCTCACCATCGCCGTGATGATTGGCTGGGAGAAGCTCCGCCCCGCCACGCTCAAGCTGGTCCCCGGTGCGCTGCTGGGGGTGGTGGCGAGCACCGTGGTGGCCTGGCTGCTCGGGCTCGAAGTCACGCGGGTCGCCGTGCCCGAAAACATTGCCGCGGCCGTCGCGCTGCCCGACAGCGGCTTGCTGGCGAAGTTCGTCGATCCGGCTATCCTGTTCGCGGCGCTGGCCATCGCGTTCATCGCGAGCGCCGAGACCTTGCTCTCCGCCGCGGCGGTCGATCGCATGCACGACGGCGCCCGCACCGACTATAACAAGGAGCTGCGCGCGCAGGGTGTGGGCAATCTGCTGTGCGGCTTCGCGGGCTCGCTGCCGATGACCGGCGTGATCGTCCGCAGCTCGGCCAACGTTCAGGCAGGCGCCACGACCCGGCTCTCGACGATCCTGCACGGCGTGTGGATCCTAGGCTTTGTCGCCCTGCTGCCTTGGCTGCTCCGCGAGATTCCGATGGCGGCGCTCGGTGCGGTGCTCGTCGTGACCGGCGCGCGGCTGGTGAACTTCAACCACGCCAAGCATCTGTTCAAGGATTACGGCGTGTTGCCGGCGCTGATCTGGGTGGTGACGCTGACGCTTGTGGTTGCCGAGGACCTGCTCACCGGCGTGCTGGTCGGCATCGCGCTATCGTTGCTTGAATTGATCCCTCACGCTCGCCGGCTTCGGCTCAAGGTGGACGAGCATGACAGCGCCGAGGGCCGGACGATCACGCTCGACGGCGCGGCCACCTTCGTCGCGCTGCCGAAGCTCTCGGCGCGCCTCGACTCGGTGCCGGCAAACGCGGCGGTGCGGCTCGACTTGTCGCGGTGCTCGGCGGTCGACCATACTTGCGCCGAGTTGCTCCGCGACTGGTGCTCCCGGCGTAGGGCGAGCGGTTCCACTGTGTCGCTGGACGGCGCCAGCGGCAGGCTGACGACACTGGCAGCGTGATCGGTACGGGAGTGTGCGCCGCGCACTCCCACATCGCTCAGCCCGGCCTAAGGGGACGTAGTTCGGCGTCGGCGGAGTCAAGGTAGCCCCCTGCGCCCTCGCGCCCGGTCAGTGGGCCCAGGCGTGCACCGAGAAGACGCTCGCTGCCCCATTCTCTCGACCCGCGGTCCGCCGCAGGATGCGCAGCGTTTCGACCGCAGTCTCGACCTGCCACTCGCCGGTCGCGACGAGTTCGTCGACGAACGCCGCTACCCCCGGATAATAGTCGGCATAGTCATGAAACGCGACACGTGCAGCGGTGGTCAGCCCAGCTTCCAACGCTGCGAAGTCGGCGGCGACCGCAGGGTAATCGTGCAGGCCATCGATAAGCAGAAAATCGATCGGCTTCGTAGTCACGAAATCGCTGGCCTCCCCGGTGCGCGCCGCGACGATGTCGGCAAGTTCGGCCGTGGCGAGCATCTGATCGAAGCGGGCACGCGTCACTGGCTCGCGGGTAAGCTTGTCTTCGCGGCTGCCGCTAATGCCGTCGAACCGGTCGATCGCCGTCACGCGTGCGCCGGGCACCTGCTGTGCCGCGCGACCGAGCAGCAGCGTCGCCTTGCCGCAATGGCTGCCGATCTCGACCAGGTGACCTTTCGCATCCGCGCGCGACAGCGCCGCACGCGCCGCTTCGAGCAGCGCGCTTGCTTCGCCGTCGCCTAGCCAGCCCGGCAGCGCGCGCATTTCGTCGAGAATGGCGGCGTCCGCCGCTGCGGGGCCGGGAAGCGGCGCCGGTGGCGCGCGGCGGTATTGGCTGGATAGCGCTCGAAAGTGCCGGCGCAGCGGATCATCGAGCCTGCGTGGGACGGGATGCACCCAGAAGGTCGCCGGATCGCCCCGCGCCGCATCGAGATCGCGCGTGCTCCAGCGGCGGCGATATTGCGTCCAGTCGCCACGGCAGGGGTTTTGCTGGACCGGAAAGCCGAGCAGCTTCGCAAGCGTAGGAAAAAGGATCTCCTCGGTAGCCCACAACCGCGAGGCGGAGAGTGTCGCCTGTAGCTGCGGATCGGCGAACAGCGCTGCGATGGCACGCGCGCAGTCGGCGCCAATCACCGTGCCGGGCCAGAAGCTCCAATGAACGAATGCCGCGTCGCCGCCTTCGAAGCGGTCGAGAAACGGCTGCCAAAGCCCGCGCTCGGCATGGGCCGTATGGGCCGGCGGGACACGGGTATTACGCCCCTGCGGGCGCGCGTCGCTCGACAGGATCCCCGGCACGCCGCCATGCGTTGCAAGGAAGTCCGGATAGCTCCCACGCAGCAGCAACTGATCGGAATCGACGATCGTCAGCGCGTCATAGGCGCGGGTGCCTAGATGGGCGATGCAGTCGAGCGCGAAGCCGTGCAGCGCCCCCCACCGCATCGGCCGCGGTCCGGGCACGATCTCCACACCCCAGCGCGCCCAGGGCAGACGTCGATCAAGCAAATCGCCAGCGGCGCTGCCGTCATAAAGGAGGATCGGGGAAACATCGTCGTGCCAACGTAAATTGCGGACCAGATCGACCACGCATTCGGGCCGCTCGTGCGCGAGCAACGCGTAAACGTTCGCCACCGGGCGGGGCAGCGCCGGGCGATAGCCTTGCGACCACTCCGCAATGCGATCGAGCAGCGGACCCGAGGGACGCTCCACCCAATAGCCGCCACGCGTCCGCTTGGGGCTGGTGTTGCCACCATGCACGCGGGCAATCAGCCAGTCGCCTTCGATTGCCTCCACCTTGCCGTCGTGCGCATCGAGCACGAACCGCGTGTCCTCACCGGTGCGGACCGCGGGGAAGCGCCGCCGCTCCCAGAAGACGCGGCGATAGGCCATGCTCGCGCCATAGACCCAGCGTTGATGCCCGCCCCAGCGATAATCCCATGCGCGTGCGCCATCGTCGGCCAGGAAGGCGATCCGATCGAGCCCCACCATGTCCGCCCCGCTCGCTTCCATCGCTTCGAGCTGCCGGTCCAGCCGGTGGGGGGCATTCCAGTCGTCATCGTCCCAATGGACGATGACGTTGCCCCGCGCGAGCTCGCACAGCCGATTGCGCTTGTCGCCGAGGATGCGTCGCCGCTCCTCGCGGAAATAGCGGATGCGCGGATCACCGGGGATCAGGTCGGCGATGTTGTCGACGCCGTCGTCGAGGATGACCAGTTCGGCGTCAGTGCGGTCCTGCGCGAGAAATTGCGCAATCGCTGCGGGCACGAACCGCCGCCGGTCGGCGGTGGGCATGATCGCGGAGATGCGTGGCATGCCGATCATCCTCGCAGCGACTTGGCGTCGGTGACCAGCGCGATCGGCTTGCGCCTGCGCGGTCGGCTGGATGCGGCAGCCGCGAGATCGAAGAAATAGGCGCTGCCGAGAGCCTCGACACATGCCGCCTCGCGTTCGCGCCGCCATGCTGCGCTCTCCGCGTCGGGCGACTTGTAGGTCAGCCAGGCTGCATGCTCGGCATTGTCCGCGAGCATTTCGACGCCTTCGACCGAACGCATCGCGTCGAAGTCGAGGGTCTCTCGTGCCTGCTTGCCGAGGAAATTGTACCAATAGACTCCGGGCAGCCCTGTCCCGATCTCGAAGCTCGCGCCAACCCGGCGCGCCAATTTGCCCTTCGTGTCCAGAACGTCGTGCTTCTCGAACCAGTCGCCGACCAACGCGCCCGCCGCGAATACTGCGTCGGCCTCCTCGCACAGCGCCGTCACGAACTCTGCCGCATGCGCAGTTTTGTCCGGGTCCAGGAAATCCTTCGAGAGGTCCAGCGTCCAGAACCAGGGATGCTTCCGTTTGGCTTGCCAATTCAGATAGGCCAGCCACCGAGGCGCCTTGCCGGCGAGGATCAACGTGTTGCCCTCCACGCTCAATGCTTTGGCGGGCGCGGCGAGGTCCTTCGCATCGAATGCCGCTTTCGCCGGCTCGGTCGCGCCCCAGCGATCCGGGTGAAACAGCGCATCGTCGGCGAAGCGCTTCACGAGCCGCTGTACGCCGGCGACCTCGCTGAGATCGGCTCTGGTGAAGATGCGGAAGTGCAGCGCGAATTTTTCGTTCATGTCTTCGGCCAATTCCTTGATTTCGCGAACTCGTCCGCCGTCTCGATATGATCCGTGATCGCGTAATGGACGTTGCCGCCCGTCGCGCTGATCGCGCCCTGCAGCGGTCCGCTGATCGCTGTCTTGCCCTGCAGATGCGACTCATGGCGGACCGCGACCGACAATTTGCGCAACGCGGAATAGGGCCGCCCTGCTCGCTTGACGCTCGTGGCGTTCGCGGGATTCGCGATGAGCGCAAAATCCTGCAGTTGCTGGGTGAAGGAAAGCGACGCCCAGTTCTTGATGTCCCCGACGACGCTGCCGGTGAGCACGTCGGGGATCACCACAACAGCGGTGCCGTTCTTGCGCACCACGTCGAACGTGGCCGCACCCGATCCCGGGAAAACTATTGGCCGCCATTTCGATTCCGCGTCGAAGCCTGCGCGGCGGGCGGCGCGCGTGCGAAGGTAGAAATGCGGCCATTGGAAGTGTGCGCCCACTGCCTTTGCCGCAGCATAGGTCGAGACATATTCGGATTTGTACTGGGTGAACTTGGCGTCCGCCAGCGATCCGATCGCGGTGATGCCCGGCGCCGTCTTGCTCGCAATAGCGTTCATCGCGGAAATAGCGGCTGCCCTGTCCGCGAGCGAGAGAAGTGGCCCCTGCCGATCGAGACCCGTCGGACCACCCGCCGCACCTGCTGCTCCCGCGCCCGCCACGAGCTTCTGCTTGGTCACCGGATTGATCCGGATCGTCACCCACCATTCTCCGGCCTGCTCGTAGGGCTCCAGCGCGGTGAGCGCATAGCGGGTCTTCAGAATGCTCAGCGCAGCATTGAGCAACGGCGCCGTCGCCTTCCCGGCGAGGGGCTTGGCCAAGGTCACGGCATGCTTGCTCGCCAGCCGCAAACGTTCATTCGGGTCCTGGGGCACGCCGGCCTGGGCGACGAACTTGCCCAGCTTGCGCGCCGACGCCACGATCCACGCGACCACCTTGTCGAGCGCCTTTTCGATCGGCGCGCGGATTTTCTTGACCAGCCCGACCACCGCGTCGCTCACCTTGCCCAGCCCGGCGATGCGCGCGAGGAAGCTGATCACCAGCACCAGCAGCCCGGCCATCGTCTTCTCGACTCGGTTGGCGGCGGGGGCGACGTTGCCTGCGGCGATCGCGGCGATCCCGTCGATGAACGATGCGGCGACCGCCGCGATCTGGCGGATGCGCTCCACGAAGAACATGATCGTGTTGTAGATCGCGATGATCGCCTGAATGAACGCACCCGCCGGCGACAGCATCGACAGCAATTTGGTCACCGCGGCCTCGACCACCTTGGACTTCACGAAGTCCATCACTGCGTCGATCGCCATCTGCTTGAGGTTGGTCAGCGTCTCGACGATCTTCTGCCACGCCGCTGCCGGCCCTTCGGTGACCAGGGTCTTGACGATGTCGAATCCGGTCTCGAGCGCCTTGACCACGGTCTCGTTGGTCGCCGCGACCAGCTTGGCCCGGATATTGACCCAGGTGAGCCCCATCACCGAGAGCACGAACTTGAGGATCTCGATGATCGTAAAGCCGGAAGGGATGTAGATGCCGAGCCCGCCGAGCGACCCGGTTAGCCAGCCGATCAGCGCCGCCTTGAGGTGCGCGAGGAAATTGCCGGCGAACTGGCGGAAGCCCTGGATGCCGGCGCGCACCAGCGTGCGGACGAAGCCGACGGGGTTCTTGATGATCGACGAGAAGGCCCCGCCGGCCTTTTTGAGATAGGGGATCACGCTCGGCGCGACGACCGACAGGATGATCTCGAGCAACTGGAGCACGGTGCCGCCTGCCCAGCTCATGAACGAACCGACGAAGCTCGAAAACGCCGTGACGATCTTGGTGAAGGCACCGACCAGCGTGACGATGTCGAAGATCGTCAGCGAGCGGATCGTGCTCATCACCCGCCCGGGGATCGACGTGACGAGCGACAGCGCGCCCTTCATCGCCCCCTGGAACCACGCCCAGGCCTTGGCGACGGCATTGCCCTTCTTGATGTTCTCCCAGATCTCCTTCTGGCCGATCAGCTCCATGAAGGCGCCGATCAGCGACGAGGCCGGGCTCTCGCCCTCGTCGCTGATCGGGTTCTTGCCGAACACGCCGACGAGCAGGTTCCATTTGGGGATGTTCGCCGCCGCCCAGCGCCCGAGCGGCTTGACGATCGCGTCCTTGACGAGCTCGGCGATCCCCGAGACGAGCCCCTTGCCGAAGGCGATCGCCTTGTCGACCGGCACGGTGAAGATGCGCTTGGCCCGGTCCCACAGGCTGCCGAGGCGGAAAATGTCGCGCACGCCGAGCGAGTCGACGAACTCCATCAGCCCGTCCCACACCGCGCCACCGAGGTCGCGCAGCGCGGCGAACTGGTCCTCGATGAACTTGCCGCCCTTTTCGAAGATGCCGTGATTCTCGAGCGCCTGGACGATCAACCCGCCGCCGGGGATGAACTCGATCAGCGCACGCAGGATGTTTGCCCCGCTGCGATCGACCTTCGACATGTTGATCGGATTGCGGCCGATCACGATCGTGAACAGCCGGAAGCCCGGGATGACGTTGGCCTTGTCGGCGATCCAGTCGAGCGCCTCGCTGACGATGCCGCGCTGGACCTGCGGCTCGCTCCGTTGCTGGACGGTCACCGCCTCTTCGCGCTGGATAATTTCGCGCTGGACGACCTCGCGCTGCTGGATGGTGTGGGTCAGCTCATGCGCGATGAGCTCCATGCCCTCAGGGCTGTCGGGAGCGAAGGCCCCGGCGTTGAAGAAGATGTCCTTGCCAAAGGTGAACGCCCGCGCGCCGAGCCGGGTGGCGAGGTTCTCCGCCTTGCCCCCGGTATGGACGCGCACCCCGGCGAAATTGGCTTTGAAGCGCGGCTCGAGGAAGCTGCGCGTGTCGGGGGACAAGGGCCTGCCGCCGCCGACCTGCGACCGGATCTCGGCGGTGAGCTCGGGCGACACCTCGTCCTTCTTCGCTTTGGACTCGGCGGGTGCGGCGGAAGGCGCGCGCGCGGCAAGCATCGGCACGCGTGCCCGTGCCGGCAAAACCGGGTCGCGCATCTGCATCACATTGCGCGCGGTAGCGACGGCTTCGCGCTCGGCCGCGTCGCCGGGGTCCGATAGCTTGAGGGCAGTCTGAACGCGTCGGCGCTCTTGCGATCGGCCGGGCTCGGCTGCGCGCGGCGCCGGCGTCGCCTCGGCGCTTTGCCGTGCCGGCGCGCCGCCCATTTCAGCCTACCGCCGAGAGCTGGGGTTTGAGCGGGCAATGCGCGTCGAGCTTGCGATACTCGCGGAAAACCGCCCGGCGCAGCATCTCGTCGCCGATCGGCGCCCGGGCATCGAGTGCGAGCAGCCGCGCATGCAGCGCGACGTTGCGGAGCTGCCCGCCCGACAGAGCGCAGCGCACGGCGATTTCCTGCACCAGCTCGTCGTCGGCGCGGTGATCGCCGAGGTGATGATCGAGGATCTCGTAGCGCCGCAGCTCGTCGGGCGCGCGAAACGGCACGACGACGTCCATGCGGCGCTGGAACGCCTTGTCGATCCGGTCCGGGGCGTTGGTGGTGACGATCAGGATCCCCGAAAAGCCCTCGATCCGCTGCAACAGGAAGTTGGTTTCGAGATTGGCGTAGCGATCATTGGCGTTGCCGACATCGGTGCGCCGCGCCATCAGCGCGTCGCCCTCGTCGAGCAGCAGGATCGCGTCGAGCTCCTCGGCGGCGGCGAAAGCGCGGTCGAGCGCCTTCTCGGTCTCGCCGATATATTTGCTCACGGTCGCGGCGAGATCGATGCGCCACACGTCCCGCGCGAGATCATGCGCGAGCCGACGCGCGGCGAGCGTCTTGCCGGCACCCGAGGGCCCCGCGAACAGCGCGCGAACGCCGGCAGCACCGGGCCCCGGCCCGGCGTGCATGCCGAGTGCCTCGCGGTTGCGACAGCGGATGGCGAGCGCGTCGAGTTCGTCCTGCGCCTGCTCGTCGAGCGCGAGGAATTCAGGGCGGTCGCCCGCGTCGATCCGGGCGGCGACCGTCTCGAGCCGGTTATCCTGCAGATCGCGCAGCGCGATGCGGACGTCGGCCCGGGTGATCACGCTCCGCCCCGCCTGCCGCGCAGTCAGCGCTGCCCCGGTGGCCGCCCGCCGGATCGTTCCCCCGGTGAGACGAAAGGCGTCCGCGAGCTTGCGGACCTCGGCCTCCGCGAGCGCGGGCAGCGCCGCGCGCCAATGGGCGCAGCGCTCGTCCATATCGGGAGCCGGCAGCGAAAGCGTCACCTGCGGCCGATCGGCCAGCCGGATCCCGCCGCTCGCGCCGGTCACTACCATCAGCCGGACCGGATCCAGTGCGAAGCCGGGCACGTGACGGACCTCGCCGACACCCACCGGCAGCGATAGAACGATCACTGCGTCGACGAGAAACGCGAACAGTCCGACCTGCACCCATGTCTCGGCGCGTTCGGTCATCTCGCCCGGCACGATCAGCAGCGGTCGACCAAGGCTGCGGGCCAGCGCCCCGGCCAGCGCCGTCCTGCCATTTCGCCCGGGTCCGCGCAGCAGCGGGACCAGCATGGCGTCGTCGGCGATCGCGTCGGCGAGCAGCCGGGCATGCCGCAGCACCGGCTCGGCAGCGATGAACCGTTCGAGCGACAGAAGATCGGCCGGGAGCGCGAGCCGGCACCCCGGGGGGGCGAGAGCGTCGCCGCCCAGCGCATCCCATGCCGTCGCCGACACGGACAGCCGCCAGGCGAAGCGCAGTGCGTCGACATTGTCGACGCTGATCAGGCCGACCTGCAGCAAACGATTGACCGCCCGGCGCACCCCGACCGGATCGTCGCCGCCTTCATGCTCCCGCCATAACGCAGTGAGCGTCGCCAGTGTCGGTCGGCCATCGTCGGTGAGGAGTTGCGCAACGCGCCCGTCCTCGCCGATCAACCCGATCACGAGCAGCAGCTCGACCGCGAGCGGATCGATCGCCCCGGACAACCGCTGCAACGGCAGCGTGGGTGCGGCGGCGGCCCAATCGGCCACGCGTACGCGCCATTGTTCGCACGACAAGGAGCCGCCGGCGAGCGCTTCGACCTCCGCGGCATATTCGCCGAACCACTCGGGGGCGGCCTCGCCCAACCGTTCGGCGAGGCCGATAGCGACCCCGAGCAGCGCCAACCGCAGGTGCGTCGCGGGTTCGCGGGGAAGCGCCGCGATGCTCATGTGAAACGAAACGCAATCGTGCGCCCTGCGGCGGGAATCCAGCCCGGATCGCGATCGAGCCCGGCGAGGCGGATGGCGAGCGGATGGGCGTCGAGCGCAAAGGCGACCTGAACCTGACCGGGTTCGACATGAACGGAACCGGCGCGATGGAGCAGCGTCGCCAACGCCGCCCGGTCCGCGCTTGCCAGCGCGCGGGCGATGCGCGCCTCCAGATAGCGCGCGAGGCAGGCGACCCATCGCCTTCGCAGCCAAGGCTGCGCGCGAGGCGTATGCCAGTGATCGCCGGCGGGGAAGCCGGCGGGATGCCATTTGCTCGAGCCGAAGCGGCCGCTGCGCACCCGCATTCGCGCGCCGGGCCAAGGCGTCAGCCAGTCCTCCGGCGGCGCCCAGACCGGCGCCTCGAAGTTGCGTCCGACGCGCTCCCGTGGGGTGAGCCCGGCCAGTGACCGCAGTGCCGGTTCGAGCGGATCGGCGGCGAACGCGCTGCCGATCCAGCGCCGTCCGAGCAGGAGCATCAGTTCGAAGGGCGACAGTCCGCGAAGCCGCCGGACCGGATCGCTGAAATCGCCGTAGAGCCCGAGGGCGAGGAAGACGTTGAGCAGGAAGAACAGCCCGGCATGGGCGCTTTCGACGCCGTTGAATATCGGTGCCGGCGCGGACGCCGCGCTTGTCTGAGTGGCGATCGGCAGAGGCGGAGGAGGGGTCGCGGGTGCGGCGATCGGCCGGGTTGGCGCGGTATGGCGGTCGAGGGCTCGTGCAACAGGGACATCGGGCACCGACTGACCGCCATCAGCGGGGACTGGCGCTCCGGTCCGGAGACGACCTTCCTTGCGGGCGACGGGACCCGGCTCCGCGGAGATGGTTTGCCCGGCGAGGCGCGCGCGATCGGTTGCCGGCAGTGGCGACGCAGACCGCGATTCGATTGCCATCGCCGCGCGCCTCGCGGCGAAGACCTTCGTCCCGATCAGCTCGGGACGACGCGTGGCGAGCAGCGAGATGGCGATCAGCGCGATTGCCGCGGGCGCGGATGCGTTGCGACGCGCAAGCGCGATCACCGCCTCAATCGATTCGACCTTCGCCGCCGGGCGCGAAGGCGACGTCCCGGATCCTGTCGCAAGGTCACCTGAAATCGCGGCGGGCGGCGCATCCTGACCTCCGCCATAAGCGCGCACCAGCAGATCGGCGGCGGTACGCAGTTCCGCCTCCTCGAAATGCGCCAGCCACGGGCCGGCGATGCCGGCCTCGACCAGCGCTGCGATCAAATGCGGCAGTTTGGCGGGTTCCGTCAGGATGCGGCGCCGCCAGCGCAGTCTTGGGGCGACGCTCTCCGGAATGGCGTCGCGTACCGGCCCGGGGAGCGCGTCGCCCGCCAGCCAAGCGGCGACGATTGCGCATTCGAGCGCCGCGTCGTCCTTGAAGTGAACGCTGTTCGCCCCCTGCCCTGCACGCGTCCGCGCCTCGACCCTGGCGGCGCGGATGCGATCGACCAGCTCGCTCGCGAACGCCTCGGCGCCGGCCGCCAGCGGCCGCTCCATGCGGAGCCGCCGGATGAGCAGCAGCTCGCGCGCGTGCACGCCGGTTGCGGCGGGCGAAGCCAGCGCCAGCGCATCGGCCAGCCGCGCGCGATCGCCCGGCCGGGCGTTGGCGAGCCGGGCGCGATCGACTCGCAGCACCGGCCGCGCCGCGCTCACCCGCGGCTTCCGCTGGTCAGCGCGGCGCTGTCCTCACCCCCGCTGGTGACTACGGTCAGCCGGCTTTTGGCGCTCTTGACGATGGCGCTGGTGGTCCGGAACGAGAAGCCCCCTCGCCCGAACTTGATCGACGACGGCGCGATCTGCGCGGTTCCCAGCATCACCCGTTCGAGCAACCCTTCCCCGATATTGTCGCCGGTGACCGCGATCGTGACGCCCTTGCCCGGGACCGTCGTCGCGGTGGCGGATTCGATCGTCGGCTCCGGCGCCTCACTCGTGCGACCCCGCGTCAGCGACGTCTCGGCCGGCGACGGCGTGGGCGTGTGGGTCGGAGTCGGGGCCGGGGTTGGCGACGGCGTCGGCGAGGCCGGCGCGGGCGTGGTCCTGCCCATTCCCTCGAGCGCCCGCAGCCGCGCGTCGAGCGCGAGCAGCGCGTCGACGATGTCGTTGGCGAATTGCGCCGTTATCAGATCGCCCGGCCCGACCTTGTTCAGCGCGAGCCGGAGGAACAGGTTCACCGGCGATCCGCTCCCCTGCGGCAGGGTGGGCGTCGGGCCGGGCGTGGGTGTCGGCGCAGAAGCTGGCGTGGGCGACGGCGCGGGAAGCGGCCCCGGGGTCGGGCCGGGAGTCGGCGCCGCGATCGCGAAAACGCCGGCGTCGGCGAGCAGAGTCTCGATCAGAAGTTTATCGCGGTCGCTCAGCTTCGGCTGACCGAATTGGGACGCGGTGTACTGGATGTCCTGCGCCATGTTGAATTGGTTCGCCATGATCGTTGCTCCGTCACGGAATCAGCGGATAGTTCGCGAAATTCCAGTGGTTTAGATTGAACCTTGCATCGCCTCTGTAAGGAAGGTGACCGCTCGCGAAGACGAGAATGTCCTCGTTGCCGGCCCTGCGGGTCTGGGCGATCCGGTAGAGCCAGACCGCATGATCGCTTTCGGTATCGATCGCCGGCGCCGCGAAGCTCTCGCGCAGCAGCGGCTCGACGGCGCTCGCGTCGATATGGAGCGGCCCGCGCACCGTCATTCCGTTGAAGAAGCTCGCAATGCGATTGTCCGCCAGTTTCGGCACGAGCCCCATCGGCGGCAGGAAGCGGAAGCGATCGCGCGCGACGATGGCGGCGATATTGGCGATGCCGGTGATCTCGTCCTCGAACTGGCGGAACATCGCCCTGCCGAGTCCCGGCCGGCGCGGCTCGGAGATCGTGCTGACGACGCTCTCGGGGTCGCGCAGCGAAATCGGCCGCCGCACGCTCCAGCCGTCGGTGAAGACATGGCCGCCGCTGTTGAACGCGATCAGCGCGAGCGGCACTTCGGCGTCGCTCAGCCCATGGCCGCGCATCGTCTCGAGCAGATCGTCGCGGCGCGGGGTGCTGCCGAGCAGGTCGGCGGGCCAGCTCGCCAGCACGCCTTCGCCAAAGGCCTCATAGGCGATGCGGTTGCGGAAGTCCGGCTGGCCGGGGTCGGCGTCGTAGAGCTCGTCGCGGATCTCGAGCAGGCGGAACTGCACCGCCTCGACCGTGGCGTCGAGCGCGCAGCGCGGGCTCGCGTCGCCCATCCCGCTGACCGCCGCCCTGCCCTCGCTGGTGAAGGCCGGCGCGATGGTGAGCAGATAGAGCCCGGCGCCGGCGACGTAATCGCCATCGGCGAGCGGCGCGCAATCGCCGAACAGACAGGCGACGTTATCGACGCCCGGCGCCGCCGCGCGATCGAGCGCGAGCGCGACTTCGTGCTTGAGGCAGAGCACCGCGCCTTCGCGATTGACTGCGACGCCCGGCTTGACCGACGCCGCCGGGCGGCCGCCGGGCGCGATATTGCCCTTGAAGCCGACCTCGAGTCCGTTCGCGATTCCGTCGCCGAGCGCGAGGCCGATCCGCGCGTCCGCCTCGCGCCGCGCCGCCTGCTCGCGGCTCATGTCGCTTCCCGTGAGCAGACGGCCGTTGAAGAAATTGACCGTGCGGATCGCGTCCTCTCCGAACGGCTCCTGCAGCGCGACGAAATCGCTCGCCATGGCTCACCGCTCCTTCTGGACCGAGGTGAAGTCGGCGATCTGGATCCACATCCGCTCGCCGTCGGAGATCAGCGTCCGTCCCTCGCCGGACGGGATCTCCAGCGAGGAGCGGAAGTCGATCTGGTCGTTGCCGCTCGTCTTGAAGTCCATCGGGCCCTGCAGCGCGCGGAAGAAATAGGTCCGTCCGGTCTCGACGTCCTTCGCCGGCGGCAGCAGCACATGCCCGGGGACGAAGGCGATGAAGACGTCGAACCGGTCATGGCCGATCTTCGGAATGTCGATGTCGACGTCGGGCGAGCCGTGCCCGAGGAAGGTGCGCAGCCGGAACGGCCCGCCGCCCGCGCCGGGAGGCCCTTCGGGGCCTTGCGGTCCCGCCGGTCCCGGCTCTCCCGGCGGGCCCGGAGGCCCTTCGGGGCCAGGTTCGCCGGGAGGGCCGGGAGGACCTTCGGGACCGGGCTCGGGCGGGCTGCCGCCATCGCCCGGAGGTCCGGGAGGTCCGGCAGGTCCTTCGGGCCCCTGTGGTCCGGCGGAACCTTGCGGACCGGTGAGCCCCTGCGGTCCCATCGGTCCGACCCCGCCCGGCTCGCCCTGCGGTCCCGGCGGTCCGGGTGGAGGGCTCAGCCATTTCTCGCCCTCGTCGGTCATGATCCCGAGCGCGGTCTGGACGAGGTGCAGCGGCGCGATCAGCGGCCGGCGGTTCTCGTCGACGATCACCGCCTCGGCGTCGCCGTCGACGCTCCACCCCGCCGCCGCATCCCCGCCGATATGCACCAGCGGCACTTCGATCTCGGCGAGCAGCACGCAATCCTGTTCGCTGCCGGCCGGATCGGCGCAACGCCGCGCCATCACCCGCGGGCGATATTCGGTGATCCAGATGCGATAGGCGAGCCTGAGGAACGCATCGTAATCGTCGATCGACACGCCCGGGGGCAGCGGCGGAACCGGGGGCGAATCCCAAGGCGGGGCCTCCCCATCCTCGATACCGCCGACGACGAGATCGAGCGCCTCGCGAACCGCGCCCCCCCACGCGTCGGGTGCCAACGGCGGCAATGCCGGGCCTTCGTCGGCGATATCGTCGAGCCACGCCGAGAAGACGGCGATCGTGTCGGCCTCCCATTGCTCGGGCGGGTCGAGCCGGAAGTCGAGGCAGTAATCGTCGGCGATGCGCGACGGCTGCATCAGCGCCGCTTCGGAGCGGCACGGCTCGCCCGGCACCGGCACCGGCGCAATCGCGCAGTCGCGGTAGCAAAGCGTCAGATAGAGCTTCACCGAATCCGCGGGCGGCGAGCCCGAGGTGCGCTCCGAGACCCGCCGGGCATTGTCGGGATCGGACAGCCAGCCGTTCAGCGAACCGCACTGATCGCGGCCGACGCAGATCAGCCGCCCGGAAGGCGCCGCCGCCGAACCCGCGCTGATGTGCACGCGCGGCCCGTTGGTGCCGTCATCCTCGATCCGCACGGCGAGGCCGCTGGCGGTGCCGTAGCCGATCAGGTCGCGCACCATCCATTCGCTGCGGCCGACCAGATAGGCATGTTCCTGGACATAGTCGGCGACGCCGAGGACCATGCCCTTGACGAAGTTGACGTGCTGGCCGGGATCGGGCGCGCCGATCGCAGGCACGGTGGCAGTGGTGGCGTTACAGCAGCCCATGAGTTGCCTCCGGCGTTGATGGGGGAAGGCGGCTCAGCATGCGAGCCGCGCGCGGTCTGGAGTGAGGGGCAGCCCGTCGGGGCCGATAAAGCTCTCGCCGATATAGGCCTTGCCGAGGATCGCCGGCGGCAGCAGCTCGGGGGCGCGGCTGCCCAGCCCGATCGCGGTGTCGTAGCCAAGCCGGGCCTCGCCGATGCGGTTCATCGCGAAATAGAAGCGGATGTCGAAGATCGTGTGCGCCGGCTTTTCGAGCGCGATGATCCGCCGCGCCAGCGCCTCGCGCTGCCGCAGCGTGTCGCTGTCGGTGGCGTCCGTCGCAGTGACCGGCAGCAGCACCGAGAAGCGATGCGCCGTCCGGTCGATCGGCAGCAGCTCCTTCTCGAACGCGTCCCAATCCGCACGCGCTCTGACCGTGGCGAGCGGCGTATCGGCCAGCGCGATCTCGCCGAAGCTCTTCCAGTTGCTGCCATGCGCCTGGTTGAGCGGCAGGATGCGGCGATAGCGGCCGGCGAGGAAACGCTGCCAGAGTGCGCGGTTGTGCGAGGCGAGCTTGAGGAAATCGGCCCAGGCGGCGGCAAACCCCGCCGGCACCGAAAGCCGGGGCAGCGTCTGCATCGGCGCGGTCGATCCGCGCGCGCGCTGAAAGGCAATCCAGTTGGCGCGCTCGGTCAGCCCGGCATCGTGCGTGGGGGGATCGACCACCCCGCTGCTGTCGCCTGCGCCGATCCGCCCGAGCGTGCGGGTGCGATAGCTCTCGACGATGCGGATCGCGCCCTCGCGGCTGCAATCCCTGTCGCTGAACAGCGTGCCCTCGAGCGGCTGACCGAAGGCAAGCGCAAGCGCGCTCTCGAGCCCGCGCATCGTCCCGCGCCAGCCGAAGAAGCGGATCGCATGGGCGATGAACAGCCTCCGCCGCGCCTCGCTCCACGAAGGATCGAGGGCGACGTCGAACCATTCGGCAAGCCAGCCGAGCGCCTCGACCGGCGCGGTGCGCGTGTCGAACAGCGCCTGCGCGGTGATCATCCGCGCCTCGATCACGCTGGTCGTCCCCTGCATGTTGGCGAGGAAGCGCTCGAGAAAGTCGGCCGGCTCGGGATCCTCGCGATAAAGCGCGGGGAGATAGCGTTCGGCCCATGAGACGCGCGGCCATGACGCCCGCAGCGCGCGCAGCCGCGGGCTGGCATCGCCGTCGCTCGAAAGGCCCAGTCGCACTTCGAGGAAGCGGCCGGAGACCCGCTGGAACAGCAGCTCGAAGCTGCCATGCTGCGCGCGCGGGTCGGTGACGACCAGCGCTGCGGCGGAATGGCCCGCCAGTTCGCTGCCCGATCGCGACAGGATCGGCGAAGGCTGGGGGATCCAGTCGCCGAGCGCGTCGGCCTCGTCGCTCGCCCGCGCCTCGACCGTGATGCGGGTGCCCGGCGGCACGCATCCATCGAGCCGCAGCCGGTCCCAGACCGCGCTCGGGCTATTGCTGTCGAAGACCGGCGTGCGGAAGCGGGCGGTGCCGCGGAACTGCTGACGCGGTTTCTCTACGACCTGCGGCCAATTGGGCCCGGAACCGCTGTCGTAGCTGGCATTGCCTTGCACGGAGACCAGCGCACGCCCGCCATGCCGGCGCAACGGAAAGCTCTCGGCGGTCTCGCGCAGTTCGATCGCGCCATTTTCGTGCTCGACCAGGAATGCGCGCAGCTGGTTGCCGGTCGAGTCCGAGATCAGCACGCGCAGCACGCTTTCGCTGCCGCGCAGGAGCACCTGCCCCGCGACCATATCGTGCGGCACGAAGTCGAGCGGCAGCGGCGCCGGGAGCGTCTCCGCACCCGTCCAGAGATAAAGCGCCGCCGGCGCGCGCGACAATATCGCGACGGCTCCGTCCGGCAGCGTCGCGACCGCGATCGGATCGATGGCGGGGTCAAGCGCGCGAAGGTCGTGCCCTTCCGCAGCGACCGCAGGCGCCCGTGTCCGCGCCTCGCCGGTGACCGGCTGGAAAAGTTCGGGCGTCGCATCGCCGAGCCCGCCGCCGACCAGCGTGGCGCGGGCGTCGAGCTCGAACAGCCGCTTCGCCGGCCCGTCGAGCAGCCATAACCCGCTCTCGCAACGCGGCTCGAGGTCGGTAACGGTCGGCGCACCCTCGGCCGGCCAGTCGAAATGGAGCGGCGGCCCGCCCGCCACGAGGTCGAAGCTGTCGAGCCCGCGGTCGCTCGCCGCGATCAGCCAGCCGTCCCCAGTCGCGGCGAGCGCCCGATACCGGCTCGCCACCGGCACATGATCGTCATGCGGCACGAACAGCCGCGGCGGCGGCCGCTGGGCGCGCGGATCGGGCCAGAAGCGCGTCACCGACCCGTCGCCGCGCGAGCGGACGAACAGCTGGCTGGCATCGTCACCGATCCAATAGACATTGCCGAACCGATCGGCGGCGGCGGCGCGGCGGGCCTCGGGCGAGAGCGGCGTCTCGCCCGGCGTGAAGGCCAGCGGATCGCGAAGCGGCGCCAATGTCAGCTCGTTACGCTCCTCGTCCCAGCCGGGCGCCGTCGGAGCCTGCTCGCCGATCGGCAGGTCCCAGACCATCGCCAGCGTCGTCGCATCATCGATGCGGCCGCGCGCCCAGTCGGCCTCGCCGAGCAGCAGGTGGAAGCGCTGGCCGTCGGCGTTCATCAGCACGTCTCCGCGACGACGGGCACGGGCAGCAGCTGCGGGCCCGTGCCGGTACCGGTGCCGGTGCCGCCGGACGAACCGATGTCGCCGCGCAGCAGGCTGATGTCGATCGGATCGCCGCCCACCACCGAGATGCCGGCGAGTTCGGGCAGTTCGATGCCGCTGATCGACACCGCGTCGAGCTTCGCGCCGGTGTCGAGCGCGAGCTGGATGTCGGCGACCTCGACGACGCCGGGCACCCGCGCCGCCTCGGCCATCAGCGCGCGGGCATGGACGGGCCGGCCGAGCGGCCAGCCGCGCAGCGCCGGATCGGTCTCGGGGCCGTAGAGCGGGCCTTCGGTCGTCGAGAAGTCGCTGTCCCCGGGGGGCAACGGGCTGAGATACGCCCGCAGCCGCGCCTTCACAGCATCCGCCACCTCCGCGATCGTATAGCCGCCGCCGACCTCGATCCCGACCGAGACCCAGATCCGCTTGTAGAGCGGTCCGCGCAGCACCAGTTCGGTGGTCACCAGCCGGCGTGGATCGAGATAGGCACACAGCGCATCGAGGAACGGCGCGTCGGGCCGCGGCGCCGCCGGATATTCGGGGTCGTAGCGGGGCGCGACGAGCAGGGTCACCACGCCGGGGACGGTGCCGATCGCGCCCGGCGCGAGGTCGGGGTGCCAGGCCGGCAACACGTCCACCCGTCCGATCGATGCTCCCGGCGTCCGCCACGCGATGCTGCGGAAATCGGCCTCGGTGACGAGCCGGTCGCGGTGCTGGAGCATCCGCTGGACCTGCTTCTCGCCCGATCGCACGCTCTCCGCGTCGGTACCGCCCCAGGTCGCGATCGGATTGGTCCCGGTAAAGCCCTGCGGCGCCAGCGGCCCGACCTTCAGCGCCTCCGCGCCGACATTGCCCTCCTGCCCCTCGCTATATTCGTAGCGTGCATAGAGCCGATCGCCGGCCCCGGGTCGCTTCCCCGCCAGTCCGTCGCCGAAGCTGACGATGCCCGCTTCGGCGTCGATCCGGAACGATGTCGCCGGGGCGAGCTGATGCGCCGCGCCGGGCACCGACACCTCGGGCGCGGCGGCGAGCAGATCGTCGATCGCGCTCCATTCGGTCTCGGTGCCTTCGGGCGAAACGCTGACGATCGCGACGCTGTTCTCGAGCACCGGCGCCTTGGCGAGCTGGCGCACCTGATCGGGGCTGCCGTCGCCGTCGGCGAGCCGCTCGGCACGGATCGTCTCGAACTGGCGGACGCCGACCGCATTGATCCCCGCCCAGCGCAGCCGCAGCTCCGCCGCCGAGGACGCGCGCACGCGGATCCAGGTGACCAATGTCTCGGCGATCGCGCTGTCGTCGATCGCCGGCGGCAGCTCGCCGACCCCGGCCTCGAACGGATCGAGGTTGTTCCACAGCTTGAGCGCGTCGGCTTCGGGCAAGCCGATCTCGACCACCCCGGCCTCGCGCGAGGGATCGAAATCGGCGCGGGCGTTGAGCGCGCGCCAGTCCGGCGCAGGCCTGCCGTTCGCGAACAGCAGCTCGCCATTCGCGGCGGGGCGGGCGATGTCGTAGCGCAGCAGATCGGCCGGCGCGGTGATCGCTGCGCCGACCGGCATCGCCAGCTGCTCGACATCCTCGGCGGGCGCGAGGCCGAGCGAAAGATTGCGCCCGGCGATCGCCTCGCGGACCAGCTTGGTCGGATCGTCGGTCCCGGCGAGATCGTCCTTGCGCGCGACCAGCGCGATCCACAGCGTCCGGTCGATCGTGTCGGACAGGTCGAGCGGCCCCTGCGCAGGATCGAACACCGCGCTTTGATACAGCGTCAGGCTGGCCGGCAGCGTCGCGCCGTACGAGGCATAGAGCAGCTCGTAATATTGGCGCAGCTCGGCGGTCGGGTTCACCACCGGCCGCTTGACGAACAGCTTGGCCTCGACCGGCAGCACGTCGAGCCCGGTGACGGTGCGAAACGGCATCTGCCCGGCGAGCAGCTCGAAGTCGCGCTGGATCGTCCGGGTGGCGAGCGCGCCCTTGTCGTTGCGGAAGGCGACGAGCCCGCGCGCCTCGCTCGCGGTGCGCAGCGGGATGCCGAGCAGCTTGAGGAATTTGGCGCGGTTGCGCTCGGGAATCTGGTTGGCGCGATAGATCAGGTTCTCGGTCAGGAACGCGAACAGCTGGACCAGGGTGACGCCCGGATCGGACGGATTGAAATTGGTCCATTCGGGCGTGTGGACGGGAACGCGGGCGAGCGTCTCCTCGACCAGCGCGCGATAGTCGCGATCGTCGATGCGGGGCGCGGGCAACGGCATCAGCTTCTCCCCAGCGGGATCGAGACGCTCGTGCGCTCGGCGGCGCCGGTCGCGACGAGGCGATAGGCGATGGTCGCCAGCGCGGCGGTGGCGTCGCCCGGGTCGGGCAGCACGTCGACCCCGTCGAGCGCGATCCGCGGCTCCCAGCGGCCGAGCGCATCCTCGATCGAGGCGGCGATGCGGACATGCGTCGCGGGGTTGTTGGGCTCGAACAGATAGCGCCCCAGCCCCGCGCCGAAATCGGCGAGCTGGATGCGCTCGCCGGCCTCGGTCTTGAGGATGATCGCGATCGACTCGCGGACATTGGTCTCGCCTTCGGACCAGCGCATCCGCCCGTCGGGACCGACCCGCGGCGGAAAGCCGAGGCTCTTGCCGAACGGGCTCATCACGATTTCCCCTTGAAGCGCGGGAGCGGGAAGCAGGCGATGAACCACGGCACCCAGCGGAAGATGAAATCGAGCAGCAGGACGATGCAGATCAGCAGGATCAGCGCGCAGATCGTGATGATCGGGATCGACAGCGAGCAGATCATCCCGATGTCGACATTGCTGCCGCCCTTGCAGCCGCCGCCCTCGGCGCCCTTCTTCATCTTGATGCTCTTGTGGAACGGCCACGGGAGCACCTGCAGCACCAGATCGATGAACCCGAACCCCTTGGCGCGCTGGACCTGCCCGCAAAGCAGATCGGACATCACGAACGCAGTGCCGCGTCCGTGCTTGCGCAGGCCGGCGGGGCTGGTGTCGGTGGGCAAGGTGATCGTGATCGGCCGCACCGGCGCGTCGGGATCGAAGAAGCTCGCCAGCCGGAACTGCTCGGTACCGCTCGACAGCGTCGGCGGGTGGAGCGGTCCGCAATCGGCGTTCATATGGACCATCCGGACGACGAACAGGCCCTGGTCGCCAGCGGTCTTGATCATCACGTCGCGCAGCTTCATCGCGTGCGGGATCGGCTGGACCGTCGCTTCGTCGCTCTCGGGCAGCGCGCGCGCCAGCAGCGCCGTGAAGCGATCGAGTATCTCGGTATCGATCGTCGTGACGGGGCTGTCGCCCGGCTCCTCGATCCGCGCCTTGTCGCCGGGGTTGGCCGCGCCGGGCGGATCGAGTTCGTTGGTGATCGCGGAGAAGGGAGACCCGCCCGCGAGCACCGTCAGGAACGGCCCGTCGATGGTAGCCGCCGATGTCTTGCTCGCCGGCGCCACCATTCCCGCCAGCTGGAAATGGAAGTCCGGCCAATCGGCATTGGCCTTGGTGCCCTCGGCATAATGCGTGGTCACCGCGTCGAGCCTGGCCTCGAACGGCAGGATCCGGCGGAGCGCGTCGCGCATCGACGGCGCGGTTATCCTGTCCTCCGGCGGCGGCGTGGTACCCGAGGTGAGGCTGTTGAGACCCGTCCAGGCCGCCGCTTCCAGCGGGTTCAGATTGCCGGGCAGCGTCGTCGCGGACAATGCCGCGCTTAGCCGTGGTGCATGGGCGTCGATCCATTTGCGCAGGTCGAGCAGCAACAGCCAGGATTGATGCTGATACTGGTAGTTATAGTCGCGCACGCGCTCGGTCCGCTCGGTCGGATCCTGCTTCAGATCGCCCGATTCGGGCGTTTTGGTGATGAACTCGTCGGCGGCCTTGAGCGCGGCGCGGACCTGCGCCTTCCACGGCTCGACCACTTCGATGCGGACCTGCGCGGTGCGCGCCACCTTGGTGTTCGGCCTGACCGCGGGCGCACCCGGCTTGAGCGCCGCCATCTGCCCCGCGGCGAGCGACACCGGTGTGGTCACCACCGACTTGCCGAGATACTCCTCGCGCCGCGCGACCGGGATCATCCCCGCCCAGATCGTCCGCGGCTTGCCTTCCTCGTCGCGATGCTGGAGCGGAAACAGCGGCAGCTGCTCCTCGCCGGGCGCGAGCGCGCTGTTCGCCTCGACGCGCTGCCATTGCGGGCCGTCGCTGCCCATCACATAGGCGTATTCGTGGAGCGGCAGCGTTCCGTCGGCACGCCCGCTCAGGGGAAGCAGCCGGCGGATCACGAAACCCACCGTCTCGTGTCCGCCCGCGACTGCGCGCTCGGGCAGGCCGGGGATCTGGCAGGCGAGCGTGCCCGCGACGAGATAATAACGCTGGTGCGCGGGCTGGTAGAGCTTGAGCTGCTTGTTGACCGGCGGCGGCGGCGGGGGCGCCGAGGGCGCGGACCGCCAGAAGCGCTTGCGCCTGGCTTCCTTGACCGGCGCCGGCAGCGGCACGCGCACGACCGGATCCAGAAGATCGACCGGCTGGGGCGGATCGCGCCACGTCTCGGGCCGGGCGATCCGATCGGAGATCCGCGCCGGCTCCTCGGCCAGCGTCGCGAGCAATTGCTCCATGAAGTCGTCGCTGGCGAAGCGCAGCAGCTGCGGCCGCGCGGCGAACGGAGTCGTCCCCCGCCAGAGCGGGCGCGGCGCCTGCCACGTCACCTTGTGCGCGAGCGCGTTCACCAGATATTCCCCGCGCCGGGCGTGTAGGTCGTCGAGATCACCGTGTTCGAGATCAGCGTGTCGCACTTCACGATGCCCGAGAAGGTCGACATGCCCGCATCAACCTTGACCATCCCCGCCGACACCGCGACCTGACTGGCGTTGACCGTCACCTTCGCCGCGGCGGTGATCGTGATCCCCGACGTCTCGAGCTTGACCGAATTGCCGTTCGAATCCTCGATCGTGACCGCTCCCGGCCCGTCCTTCATCGTCAGCTTCTGCCCGCCCGGCGTCTCGAGCTTGAGCGACTCCTGCCCGTTCTTGTCGTCGAGGGTGATCTTCACTCCGTTGCGGCTGCGGATGACCTTGAGGTTGTTGCCGCTCGCCATCGATTGCGGCGGCTTGTCCTTGCCGTTCCACAGCCCACCCAGCACATAAGGCCGCCGCGGATCGCCGTGCTCGAACGCGACGAGCACTTCGTCGCCGACATCGGGAATGAACCAGCTGCCGCGGTCGTTGCCGGCGAACAAAGTCGCCATCCGCGCCCATGCCGAATAGCCGTCGCCGCCGCCCGCATCGGGCGCCCAGTCGAGCCTGATCTTGACTCGCCCCTGCCCGTCCGGATCGTCGATATCGGTGACCGTCGCCGGCACGACGCCGTACCAGCGCCCGCCCCAGCCGTCGCTCCGCCGCTCATGGAACTGCGCTTCGCCGCGATCGGGATCAAGCAGCATCACGGCCTCCCCAGACCGGCGCGCTCGCAGCGGAACTCGCTGCGCATGCCCATTGCCTGATCGAAGCGGTGGGTGACCGCGGTGGCGCGGTAATCGCCGTCGAACAGCTTGCCGAGCCCGGTCAGCGCCAGCGTCGCGCCGACCCGCAGCGCCGCCTTGCTCTCGGCGACGCCTTCGCCGGTGACGAAGCGCCGCGCCATGTGCCGGAAGCTCGCCTCCGCCACCGCGCGTGCCTCGGCGTCGTTGCGCGGCAAGGCATGCGCGATCGTGTCGACGCGCTCGGCAAAGGCCGATTTGAGGATCTTCGCGCCGCTATCGGTCGATCCGGTCTCAGCCGACACCGCACCGTCGGTGGCCTTGTGCTTGGCGACCTTCTTGTCCGCGACATCCCAGCCGCTCGCGACTATCGCAGTGCGTTGGCTGGCGAGATCGGCCTCGACATGGAATTCGCGCAGCGATCCCGCCCAGCGCAGCTCGACCTTCTCGGCAGGGCGCAATTTGGCGAGATGAAGCTCGTTCCCCATCACCCAGACCAGGCCATCCTCGCGCCTGGCGAGATCGTGGAGCAGCGCGAGGTCGCTCTGGTTGACCTGCGCGATGCACAGCTGGCTCGCGCCCTGAAGGTCGATCTTCGGCGTGAGCCCATGGTCCGAAGCGATCTTCTGCGCGACATCGACGATCGAAGCGCGCTCGAACGTCCGCGACCGCCGGGTCATCCGCAGGTCCTGCAGCCGGTCTTCGGCGAGGATCCCGATCGTGGGGGGCGCGCCATCGGCAAAGTCTGCGGTGATCGCGCTGATCCTGCCCTCGAACAGCAAGTCGTCGCCGAGCTTGACCTTGACCGGCTTGCCGAACTCGATCGTCCTGCGATCGAAATGCTGGAAGCCCGGCGCGTCGCCGCCACCCCAATTGCCGAACACCAGCTCGGCGCGTGCCATGCCTTCGACGCTGTCGGCCAGCTCCATCGTGATCAGCGCCGCCTCGAGCTTGTCGAGCCGGGCGCCGTCGACCTCGATCGTCGGGCGCGCCGGCCGCATCGGCAGCGGCGTGACGTTGGAGGCGGCAGGAGGCATCAGTGCGCCCTCAGCCGGGCGTGGCGCAGTGCGATGCGGCGCAGCGGCGGCCGCAGCTGGAAGACCTCGATCTTCTGCGGCGCGCCGTCCCCGCCCTTGTCGTCCTTCTTCTCCTGCCCAGGCTCGGAGACCGCTTCGAACTCGTTGATGACGACCGCCATGCCCCGCTCCTCAATTGATCCGCACCGATGCGCTCGCCGAAAATTTCGGCGGCGTGATCGATGGCGGTTGAATGTTGGCACCGGCGGAGAAGCCGATCCCCAAGCCCGCGCCGGCGTTGACGTCGATCAGCTGGCCCGGCGAGAGCCGCAGCGGATCCTCGATGCCGTTGGCCGCGGCCATGCCCTTCCAGTCGGACTTGCCGTTCTTCGCCGCCATGCTCTGCGCGCTGTCGCCTTGCCTGGCCTGCGACATCGGCTTCTGCCCCGGCGACGAGGGTACGTTGCCCTCGCCGTCGAACTTGGCGGTCAGGATCTTCTGCTGCCCCAGCGTCAGCGTGATCTGCGCGCGCAGCGGCTTGCCGTCGGGCGAGAAGAATTCGAGGCTTTCCTCCAGCCCCTCGACGATCCCGTCGAAGAGGAACGATCCCCAGACGAAACGCGTCGCCGGCGGCACCATCTTCTTGGCGTCGGCCTTGTCCGGCGTCGGCGTCATGAAGAAGATGACCTTCTGGGTCAGTCGGCGCACGTCGTCGACCGCATTCTCCGTCATCGCCGTGACGTCGAACCACAGCGTCAGCGCCAGCTTGGTCGTGCCCGCCCCTACGAACTGACGGCCAGTATTCCCCGCCGCCTGATCGCCGCCCTGTGGCTGGACCAATTGGTTGGCGAAGGTGACCTTGAGCGACTCCGGATTGAACTGGACGCTGACCTTCTCGCCGCCCGGCTTTTCCTTCTTGAAGTCGTCGTCGAGCTGGATCAGCTGGGCCTTGGCGAGCTCGGTCATGCCGCGGCCTTTCCGGGCACGAACTTGAGCGTCTCATAGGCGATCTGCAGTTCCTCGATCGCGACCGAGGAGCCGGTCGAGCTCAGTGTCGGCGCCTTCATCTTGATCGGCACGCAGCGCGAGAGCTGGAATCGCGCGCGCTCGCTGCCATCGGGCCCGAGGATCACCACCTCGGCATCGGCGCGCAGCCGCGGATCGGCGACCGAATCCTCGAACCATTTCCAAAGGTCAAAATTCTCGGTCATGCCGCGCTTCAGCGTGAGGTTGGCGTAGGTGACCGCGCCGTTGACGCGGATCGCGCGGTCGTTCGCGCCGCCTTCCTTGATCGTCTTGACGTCCATCGTCATCTCGAGCCCGTCGGCATCGGAAAAGGCCCCCTCCGCCAGCGGCTTGCCCTCGCCGGCGCGCATGATCTCGACCGCGAAGTTGAACGCCATGAAGGGATAGGGGCGCGGCTTTTCCTCGGCCATGTCAGCGCTCCTCCGCGACGGTGAAGCGCTCGCCGGCCTGGGCGAGGACCAGGGTCAGGAACCGCAACGGTTGCGCGGGCGCGACGGCGAGCTCGATCACCAGCCGGCCGTTCGACCGGTCGCTCTCGCTCGCGTCGACGCTCAGCCGGTAGCTGTCTTCCTTACCCTTGCCGGCAAAGGCGCCGCGGCGAACCAGATCGTCGAGCATGTGGCCGAAGCTGCGCTCGATGGCGCGGCGGGTGGTGTCGCCATTGGGTTCGAACACGAACGGCGCGCCCCAGCGCACGCAAACCCGGCGCAACAGGCTCATCAGCCGGCGGACGTTGATCTGGCCCCAGTCATATTCGGTCGACAAAGTCAGCGCGTCGGTGGCGACGAAGCCGATCGGCGCGCGGCGCATCAGGTTGATCCGCGCGCGCGCGAAATCCTCACGCTCGCGGTCATGCACCACCGGCGACAGTGCGACGACGTCGTCGATCGGAATGTTCGCGGGAGCCAGCCACGCGCCGCGCTGCCGTGCGCGACGGGCGAAGGTGCCGGCGACCACTCCTTCCGGCGGGACGACCAGCCAATCGGGCGCAATCGCGCTACCCACCGGTGAGGCGATCCACGGATGGTAGAGCCCGGCATGGCTCAGCGCGCGGACTTCGTTCTGCGGCAAGCGTTCGGCCAGCGTGGCGACGTGCGCGGCCGCATCGGCGGCGCGATAGTGGCGCGGCAGCGAGAGCAAGGCGAACTGGTCGCCGATCGCCGCGCAGGCGCGCAGCACCGCGATCCGCACCTTGAGCATCGGCTCGGGGTCATAGGCTGCCTCGGCAACCGCCTCCCATGCGCTGTCCTGGACGAGAAAGCCGGTGACCGACGCCATGCTGACATTGCCGTCGAGTTCGGCGCGGATGCGGTAATACCACGCGCCCTCGCGCGACACCTGGACGCTGTGAGTCAGCGCCTCGCCGCGCCAGATCTCCTCGGCACCCGAAAAATCCGCGCGCGCGGCCTCTTCGAGCACATAGGTCGCTCCGGGCTCCGAAGCCGACCAGCGGAGCGCGACCATCCCGGCAGGCTGGACCCGCTCGAGTTCGGCGAACACGGGCGCGAGCAGCAGCCTGGTGCTGCAGTCGAGGAAACGGGTCGGATCGGGTCGCCCCATCCCGGCCTCGGCCTCGGGCACGGCGCATGAGCCGAGATGATCCCGCCAGCGCGCCGGGATCTCCCCCTGCGCATCGATCGGCGCGACCAACGTTTCGGGGACGCGCGCCGTCCAGCCCGGCTGGACCGCATCGGGCACCGCGATCATGCTCGGCTCGGCGAAGTCGGCGCCGCCGGGTACCGCAAAGGCGCCGTGCAGCCCGAGCAGCGGCACCCCGTCGATGTCGCGCATCCGCGCCGCAGTGTCGCCCAACGCGGCGATCGACGCGGCGGCGAGCGCGGGATCGAGGAACAGCTCGGCGTTGAAGCGCGAAAGCCCGTCGCGCTCGAGCGGGGTGCGGCCTTCCGGATAGGCGCCGACCGGCTCGGACCAGAAATCGTCGAGCGCGCCCAGATTCCATGCCGTAGGCGAACCCATCGGCGCCAGCCAGCTGCGCGGGCCCGCCACGGCTGCCGGATCGGCATAGAAGCCGTCGTCGTCGCGCTCGTTCCACCAGCTGTCCGGATCGTCGGGCGATGCGCCGAACGGCCCGGCAACGACACCCACTTCCCCCCGCTCGGCGCGCAGCATCAGCCGCAACCGCCCGAGGCTGCGATCGACCCGCGCCGAGACGCGCAGATCGTCCGCCCAGCTGCCCACGCTGCTCGCCCGCACCTGCGCCCCGGGGATGCCCGGCAAGCTGAAGGTCCGCGCCACCGCCACATCGGCGGTCGTGTCCACACCCCGCCAGCGGCCCTCGAGTGCCGCGGTCCGCGCCACCCGGATCACCCAGGCGCGCGTTCCGCCATTCGAGAAGAAACCACGAACGCTCGGCGCCAGCGCCGCCGTCACCGGCCTCTCGCCATGCGCCAGCACGACATCGCCGCCGAACACCGCGGCATAGCCGTCGACGCTGTCGACCGCGACCGGCCGGTGGGTCGGCCCCCGCTCGGCGAAGCCGACGAACAACGCCACGTCCATCCGCGGCAGCGCGTCGGGAAACGCCGGCGGCGGAACGGCTATGGCGATGCCGGGAAGGAGGCGGCGCGGGTACAAGGCCTCACTCCATCTCGAGCCGTTCGTAGGCGAGCACCATCTCTTCCATCGCGACGTCGGTGCCCTTGGCGTTGAACGGCCCCATCGTCGACTTGATGATCCGCGCGCGGAGCAGCTTCCACGTCACCACGGCGGCGCTGTGGTCCTCGTTCTGCAGCGTGACCTTGACGGTGCGGAGGGCGTTCTGGTTGCCGTTCCGGATATCGTCGAGCCACTGGTAGAGGTTGAGCGAACCGATCACGCCACGCTTCATCGTGACATCGGTCGACTTGTTCATGCCGGTGATCTTCATCACCGAATTCTCGCGGGAGTTTCCGGTCCGGTATTCGGAAACGGTCACTTCCATGCCGATGCCCGACAGCTCCTGGAAACCGGCGGCCGGCCCCTCGGTGTTGCCGTCGCCGATATCGACGAGGAAGTTGAACTGGACATACGGACGATCGCGCAGGACGGCCATGATGAGTCTCCTCAGATCTTGCGGTCGGCCGTCCACTGGCCGATGCGGAAGATGACGAATTCGGCGGGACGCAGCGGCGCGACACCGACCAGGCAGACCAGCCGCCCGTTATCGAGATCGTTCTGCGACATGGTCGAGCGGTCGCACTTCACGAAGAAGGCCTTGTCGGGCTTGTCGCCGAGCAGGGCGCCGTTCTGCCACTCGTTGAGCAGGAAATCCTGAACCGTCGAACGGACGTTCGCCCAGAGCCGCTCGCCATTGGGCTCGAACACCGCCCATTGGGTGCCCTTGTCGATCGAGCGCTCGAGATAGGCGAAATAGCGCCGCAGATTGACGTATTTCCACTCGGGATCGCTCGACATCGTCCGCGCGCCCCACAGCCGCATGCCGCGGCCCTCAAAGAAGCGGAAGCAGTTGACGCCCTCGGGGTTCAGCACCTCCTGATGCGCCTTGTTGAGCAGCGTCTCGAAGCCGATCGCCAGATTGACGACCTCGTTGGCCGGCGCCTTGTAGACGGCGCGCTCGACGTCGTTGCGGGCATAGATGCCGGCGACGAAGCCCGAGGGTGGGTAGTGGTTCTCCTGCCCCGTCAGCGGGTCGAGGATCCGGATCCACGGATAGTAGAAAGCGGCATGGCTCGAGTCGAACTGGGCGCGCATCGCCCGCACGTTCGAGATCGTCTGCCCCTTGGCGCTGTCGATCACCGCGATGCGGTATTTCATCCGCTCGGCATGCGAGATCAGATTGCCGATGATCGTGCGCGAGCGCGCATCGTCGACCAGCGTCGATCCGGGCGCGGCGACGATCGAGATATCCTCGAGCGCCTCGAACGCCTTCAGCCCGGTGGCGCGGTTGTTGAGCGGGTTCTCGCTCCCTTCATACCCGGTGGCGAGCGGCATGTTGCCGTCGTCCCCGCCGGTCAGCATCAGCACCACGCTGCGCGAGGCCGACGTGCTCCCGTCGCCGGCGAGCAGATTGTCGAGCAGGGTCGGCGGCGATCCCGGCAGTTCGGCGTGGAGGGTCTGGAAATCCTCGAACACGTCAAGCGCGGTGCCGCTGTCCGGCCGGCCGAGGACGATCGGTATGGTGCGCGACAGCGACAAATTGGCGGGTTCTTCGGCGAAGAAATCGAACAGCGAGTCCGGCACGCCGCCGCGACGATGCTTGGGATCGAGCGGCAGCTCGGTCGCGAAGAAGACCGGCAAGTCGCCGCTGGCCGGCTCGACCTGAACCGAGACGGTCAACGTCCGGATTTCGAGCCGCTGCAGCCGTGCCTTCTCGGCATCGATCGCATCGATCTGGCCCTTGAGCTGCTTGATCAGCGCGGGGTCCTGCGGATCGTCGGCCTCGGCCGCGGCGAGTTGCGTCACCAGTGGAACGCGCTGCGTGTCGAGCGTGGTGATCTTGGGCTCGATCGCATCGGCGTGCTCGTCCTCGAGCGCCTCCAGCGCGACCCCGTCGGCGAGCACATCGTCGTCGGGATTGAAGCGCCAAGTCTGCTGCATGTCGTCGCGCAGCGCGAGGTGGAACTCGTCGATCCCGCTGATGAAGACGAGATCGCGGTCCGCCGCGCCCTTCAGCGAAAGGCTGTCATCGGCGTTGCGCGCGAGGCGATTGGGGCCGAGCGCGAAGGTGAAGGTGACGCGGCCATTGCCTCCCCGGCCGGGAAAGCGCGCGCGCACCGGGAATTCGAGGAGATCGTCGACGTTCGGATCCGTCGCGTCGGTGAGCGCCCGCGCGATACCGGAAAGGGCATCGTCCTCGTCCTGCGGGGTGAAGGCGCGGGCGACGTACAACCGCTTGCCGCCCTCCTCGAAAAAGGCGCGCACGGCGTTCCACATATAATTGTCGATCTCGCCCGCATCGGCGAACTCGAGCTTGGTCTTGCCGCCATAAGCGCGCTCGAACTCGACGAGGCTGGTGATGATCTCGGGCTCGATGTCGATCGGGCCGTAGCGGGTCGGGCCGACAAAGCCGGTAGTGGTCGTGGAAACGCCTTCGATCGATTTCGCGCGGAAGGAGACTTCCTCCACGAACACGCCAGGCGCGAGATATTCGGGCATCAGGGTTCTCCTTGGTTTTTCATGACGCCGCCATGACGAGACTGGAGGACGGGCCATCGGGAGTATTGTCGGTGCGCAGCACGAGGCTGCGTCCGAAGCTGAGCAGCTGCGAGGGCAGCGGCTCGGCGGGCAGCACGGTGGACTCGAACAGCGTTCGCGGATGATCGAGCTGCGCCATCAGCGCGGCGAATTCGGGAGGCTCGGTGGGGCCGAGCCCGTCCCAATATGCCGCCAGCTCGATCGCCCAGCGGAAGTCGGTGATCGCCGGCGGCGACGTGGCGAGCGAGGGGCGCGGGCGTTCGGGATAGGCGAAGAACAGCACTGCCCGTCCTTCCGCATCGGCCTGCCCGATCGCCCGGACCGTGCCGGCATGCGAAGCCGTGAGCAGCGCCCAGGCCGCGGGACCACCATCGTCGCGCAGCAATTGGCAGCGGATCTCGGCAAGCGGCGCGGGCGCGGTCCTTGCCGCGCTCGAGAACAGCGGCAAGGCGTCGGGCGAAATCGCCGGCGGGCTCTCGTCGTTCGCCAGCGGCGCGAGCAGATCCTGCGGCAGGTCGCTCCAGCCCGGCCAGTCGACCAGCCCCCGATTGGGAAGATCGAGCACCACGCGCAGCGGCAGGAAACGTCCGAGCGCGTCCTCCACTTCGACCAGACAGGGCTGGCGCAAGCTCTCCCAGTCGGCGCTCGCCAGTGCCGCGTCGGAGAAGCCGGGAAAGCGATGCGCGTACCACACCCCCTTGCCATTGACGTCGAGCGTGGCGCGACGGCCCGGATTGCGCACCGAGGTCACCGTCACCCGCAGCCCATCGCCGACGAACCCGCCGGTGGCGACGTCGCGGAAGCGCAGCCCGATCGGTGCCGGGCGGACGACCCGCTCGAGAAGCTGGACGGCGATCACTGGAGCACGCCCATGTCGATCTCGCGCTCGGTGACGATCGGATATTCGTCGAGCCGCTCGTCGCTATCGAGCAGCAGCATCCGCATCGCATAGGTCGCCGAAGGCGGCATGAGCTTGATGCGGTCCCACAGGGTCAGCTGATCGGCGATCGACAGCGGATCGTTGACCATGTCGAGCGATTCCGCCTCGGCGAAGATGTCGCTCTCGGCGAGAAAATGGTTGAGCTCGCTGGCAACGAGCGGCCCCAGTTCGTGCATCGCGCGCAGCATCCAGCCGAGCAGCCGCTGCTGGCGCTCGGCATCGTCGGCATAGGGCACCAGCAGATAATAGAGATCGACCGGCAGCGAGGGCTTGAAGCGGCGGCCATGGATGTCGGTGCGCGGTCCGAGCGAACGCCGCGAAACATTGGGTGCGACGCGCCACAGGCAGATCGCCACCCCTTCCTTCATCGGCGTGGCGAAGTCCTTGGCCTGGTACAGCGCAACGGTGAGCGGCCCGCCGAAGTCGGCACTCGGAAAGCGATCGCGCAGCAGCCCGAGGATCGTGGCGCTGGCCGCGGCGATGGCGCGATAATTGGCCATCAGGCGTGCCCCGCGACTTGCAGAACGAGCGCGGTCATCGAGGCTCGATCGAGCTCGACCGCCTGTTGCGCGAAGCTGACCAGCCGTCCTTGCCGGCCATCTTCGGAGATCATCAGGATCGCAAGGTCGGGCTGCGCGAAGATTTGCCCGATCGTGTCGCCACCCGCCGCCGACTGGACGACGAGGAGCTGCGCGCCGGTGTCGCGCGCGGCGGCAAGCGGGTCTCTACCCGGTGCGGACGGTCCCGCGATCATCGTGTCGCGGTCGCCTAGCATCTGCATCACGATCTCGCTGAGCATCGTGGGCATCGGGCCGAGCTGGATGCGAATCGCAATCTTCCCCTCCTCCCAGGCGGTACGCAGCAAGCCTAGAGGATGGCGGAGTCGCGGCTATCGGCCGGACGGACTGGAAAATGGCCCGGGCGGCGGGCCGGACCATTTGCGGAAACGTTTGTGTAGTAGTGCCGTAACAGGGCGGACGAGCAATCCTGCGATTTCAAGTGCCATAGACCAAATGGCCTGGATCGAACGATGCAGGAATGGGTCCACCAGCCGGGCGGCGAAGACCAGACCGCCCCGGGCGCATCGGTACGCCCTTTACCTAAAAGCCAAACCCATGATAGGTTCCCGTCACCGCCGCGCAGTGCACTTGATGCAATTCGCGACAAGGCGGCCTCGGGCCCGAATGATTATAGACTCACCAGTTCGTTATTTGCGGGCGGGGCAAATTCGAATGATCCTCGTGACTTGATCGCCCGCAGCATGCGTTCTTGCGCGTTCGGAGTTGGGAACGATGATTATGAGCAAAGCCGGTGCAGGGGCAGCCTTTCGAGCGATTCGCGTCCTCGTGGTCAGCGATGTGCTGCTCTATCGCGAGGGCGTGGCGCGCGGCCTGGCGCAGCATGGCCGTTTGGCGATCGTCGCGGCGCTGAGTGGAATAGAAGCCGTCGCGCAGCTGCCGACGCTGCAGGCCGACGCGATATTGCTCGACGCTTCGGTTCCCGAGTCCCTGATCGTCGCGCGTCAGTTGCGCGCCTCGCGGCCGGCGCTGCCGGTCATTGGTTTCGGCATCGGCAATGCGGCGACGAGCGTCGCCTGCGCCGAAGCGGGGCTGATCGGCTTCGTCGGCCGCGACGGGACTCTCGCCGAACTCGAACAGGCGATCGAACAGGCGATGGCCGGCGAAGTCGGCTGCGCACCGCAATTGGTGGCGATGCTCTGCCGCCGCGTCGCCGCGCTTTCGGGAACCCCGGTTCAGGCTCCGCCCGCACTCACCCGGCGCGAGCGCGAGATCGCCGCGCTGGCGTCGCAGGGGCTTTCGAACAAGGAGATCGCGATCGAGCTGCGGATCGGCCCTGCGACGGTCAAGAACCACATCCACAATATCCTCGAAAAGCTCCAGATCCGCCGGCGCGGCGCGATCGGCGCGCATTTCCGCGCCCGCGTCCCGGCTCCGACGCCGCTGTTCGACGACGAGGCGACGACGCCGCTTCACGCATCGGCAAGCCGCACGCTTGCGGCTTGCTGACGCAGGCGGTCAGCCTCCCCCGCTATTGCCCTTGCACCGCGCGCGGCACTGGCTCGGCGTTTCGCCGAACCGGGTCCGGAAAAGCCGGCTCAAATGGGCGGCGTCGCTGAATCCGAGCCGCTCGGCCATTGCACCGATCCGTTCCTCGTTATGCGGGTCGAGCAACGCGATCCGCGCCGCGCTGAGCCGGCGGCTTCGGATATAGGTCTGTACGCCTCCCTCGCCCTCGAACAGCCGGTGGAGCGTGCTGCGCGACACGTTCAGACGGCGGCACAGACTGGCGACGCTGAGCGAGTGCGATTCGAGATTGGCGGCGATCTCGGCGCGCGCGCGCACCGCCATCCCCGGCGCAGGGCCGCGTGCCGGCCGCTTGCCGTCCGCAGCTGCGTGCACCGCAACGACCAGCAGATCGAGCAGCGTCCGCGCGAGCCGCGGCGCATCGCCGCTGGGAAGCAGGTGCAGGCTTTCGCCAAGCTTGTGCAAATGGGTGTGGAGCAGCCCCGCCTCGTCGCAGCCGATCACCCTGCCATGAAGCTCGGCCACCGGCCCCAGTTCGGCCTCGGCGAGCGGCCGGGGGATGGCGATCTGGATCGATCGGGCGATCGACATCGTCATGCTGATCGGCTGGGCGATGTCGAACAACAGGATCTCGCCCGCGCCGACCTCGAACTCGCGCTTGCCTGCGATCCCGTGCATCTCGCCTTCGAGCAGCAGGCCGACTCCGAGGATGTCGATCCGGTCGGCGGCGATCCGCGCCGGCGTGCGTTCGAGCAGCCGCGCCGTGCCGGTGCTGAACGACACGACGATGCTGTCGAGCCGGATATTCTCGGCCGACGTCGAGAACGGCCCGATCGGGGTGGACTCGAACAACGCAGCGATGCTCGGCCAGCCGCGATCGGACCAGGCATGATGCCGGTCCGCTGGCGTGATTTCCGACGTCGAGTAACGGACGGGCTCGATGCCTCGCCTGTCCCCCATAGAGATGCTCCAGATATTGCGAGAACGCCGCAGGACGCGCGCGATTTCGAACGGTTAGCAGCGGTTTTGCATTAAATCATGATTCATTATGAAATCTCCGCCCGCAAGCCGGATCGTGAAACGGCGCCCGCGACGCTTGCCTGGGGCGGCGGCGTCGATTAACCTTTGTGAAAACTTGTTTCGCACATGAAAAGGCGGGGAACATGCTGACGCGGCGGCAGGCACTGACGGGGGTCGCCGGCGTCGCGACTGCAAGCCTTGCGGGTCCCGCCGGGGCGCAGGTCGCCGCCAATTGGTCGAGCCTCGCCGCCGCCTTTCGGGTGCCCGACTGGTACCGCGATGCCAAGTTCGGCATCTGGGCGCACTGGAGCGCGCAATGCGTGCCCGAATTCGGCGACTGGTACGGCCGCCAGATGTATCTGCAAGGCAATCCGTTCTACGCGCACCACCTCAAGACCTATGGCCATCCCGCCGACCGTGGCTTCCTCGAGATCGAGAACCTGTGGAAAGCGGAGAAGTGGGATCCCGAGCATCTCATCGCGCTCTACAAGGCCGCGGGCGCGCGCTACTTCATGGCGCTCGCCAACCACCACGACAATCTCGACGCCTATGACAGCAAATACCATGCATGGAACACGCTGCGGGTCGGGCCGAAGCGCGACATCGTCGGCACCTGGGAGAAGGTCGCGCGCAAGCACGGGCTGCGCTTCGCGGTCAGCAATCACAGTGCCCATGCCTGGCACTGGTGGCAGACCGCTTATGGCTATGACGCCGAAGGGCCGCGTGCCGGCGAGCGCTACGACGCGTTCAAGCTGACCAAAGCCGACGGCGCCGGCACCTGGTGGGACGGTCTCGATCCGCAGGAGCTCTATACCGGTCCGGCGATGGTCCCGCCCGACGGGATCGAAAGCGCCGCGGCGATGCGCGACTGGCACGACGTGCATAGCGGCCGCTGGATGGAGTTCGCCCCGCCCGAGAACCCGCACCACGTCGTCAAATGGCTGCTCCGCCAGCAGGATCTCGTCGAGAAATACCGCCCCGACATGGTCTATTTCGACGACACCGCCCTGCCCTTCGGCCCGGTCGGGCTCGAGGCAGTGGCGCATTATTACCGCGAGAGCATTGCGCGCGACGGCCGGGTCGAGGTGGTCGCCACCGCCAAGCAGCTCACGCCCTATCAGCGCACCGCCCTGGTCGACGATGTCGAGCGTGGCTTCAGCGATCGGCTGCGCGACGCGCCGTGGCAGACCTGCACCTGCATCGGCGACTGGCATTACAACCGCGCCCGCTACGAGCAGAAATCCTATGTGCCCGCCGCCAGGGTGATCCAGCGGCTGTGCGACGTGGTCTCGAAGAACGGCAATCTGCTGCTCTCGATCCCGATGCGCGGCGACGGCACGATCGACGGCGAGGAAGAGAAGATCCTCGCCGGCATCACCCGCTGGATGCGGCGCAACGGCGACGCCGCAATCTTCGGCTCGCGTCCGTGGCGGATCTACGGCGAGGGCCCGACCAAGGCCAGCGGCGGCATGTTCAGCGAAGGCAAGGTCGAGTTCACCGCCGAGGACGTCCGCTTCACGACGCGCAAGGGCGCGCTCTACGCCGCCTTCCTCGCCTGGCCCGAGCGCCCGGTGACGATCGTCGCACTCGGCAGGGCGGCGCTACCCGACGCCGCGATCGAGCGGGTGACGCTTATCGGCGGCGGCCGCGTCGCGTTCGAGCGCGGCGATGCCGGGCTGACGGTGACCTTGCCGCGCGCCGCAGCCGAGGATTTCGTCCCCGTCCTGCGGATCGACGGACGCGGGCTCGTCTGACGATTATCGCGTAAAATCAATATGGGTGAGTGGCAGGTCGAGGATATGCGGGGATAATCCTCCGCATGGTGGAAAAACTCGAACTCGCTCGACAACTCGAACTTCGCGCCGGGCAGACGCGATCGCTTTCCGAAGCACAGGCACTCAGCGCCGAGGCGGATCGACTGCGCGGTACCTTGCGCACGACTGCCCCGCCCCCCGCGGCAGCCCCATTGTTCCGCAACTAGCGAGCGTCTTTTCCCGGGCGATCTATTCGAATTCGAGGATCGCCGCGTCGACCGCGAGGCTGTCGCCGGGCCCGAAATTGGCCGCCTTGACCGTGCCCGCCCGCTCGGCGCGCAGGATATTCTCCATCTTCATCGCCTCGACCACCGCGAGAGGCTGCCCCGCTTCGACCCGATCCCCCGGCGCGACGTGCAGCCGGGTGAGCAGCCCCGGCATCGGCGCGAGCAGGAATTTGGAGAGATCGGGCGGCACCTTCTCGATCATATGGTGCCGATATCGGGCGATGTGCGGCGCCAGCACCTCGACCCGGTGCGCCGCGCCATGCGCTGTCAGCCGCCACGCCGTACCCTTGCGCTCGACGCCCACGGTGAGCGGTTCGTCGTCGATCCGCACCGCGAACAGCGGCTCGCCCGGGCGCCAATGGCCGACCACTTCCATCGGCTCGCCCGCCCCGCGCACGAGCTGAACCCCGCCGAGGCTCTCGAGCGTCAGTTCGAAGCGTTCGCCGTCGATCGTCACTACGCGCTCGCCGCGCGGAACGACCGGGCCGTTGAGCTGCCCGCTGATCTGCGCCGCCCGCCGGGCACGCTCATGATCGATCACCAGCGCCGCGGCCGCCAGCTTGCGCCGCAGCTCCGGCGACGCCGGCGCGCCCGCAAAGCCTTCGGGATATTCCTCGGCGATGAACCCGGTGGTCAGCGCGCCCTCGCGGAAGCGCGAATGCTGCATGATCGCCGAGAGGAAGTCGATATTGTGGCCGATCCCGTCGATGCGGAAGCGGTCGAGCGCCGCGACCTGCCGGTCCGCTGCCTCTTCTCGGGTCGGCGCCCAGGTCACCAGCTTGGCGATCATCGGATCGTAGAACATCGAGATCTCGCTGCCCTCGGTCACGCCGTCGTCGACCCGGGTGACTCCGCTCTCGTCGCGCGCCTCGACCGGCGGCCGATAGCGCACCAGCCGCCCCGTGCTTGGCAGAAAGCCGCGATAGGGATCCTCGGCATAGACCCGGTTCTCGATCGCCCAGCCGGTGAGCGTCACTTCATCCTGCCCGAAGGCGAGCTTCTCGCCCGCCGCCACCCGGATCATCTGCTCGACCAGATCGACTCCGGTGACTTCCTCGGTCACCGGATGCTCGACCTGCAGCCGCGTGTTCATCTCGAGAAAGTAGAAGCCCTCGCCGGTGCTATCGGCGCCGCTGACGATCAGCTCGACCGTGCCTGCGCTGTAATAGCCCACCGCACGTGACAGCGCGACTGCCTGCTCGCCCATCCGCTTGCGCATTGCGGGCGTGACGAACGGCGAGGGCGCCTCCTCGACCACCTTCTGGTGGCGGCGCTGGATCGAGCATTCGCGCTCGCCGAGATAGACGATGTTGCCGTGCTGGTCGCCGAGCACCTGGATCTCGATGTGCCGCGGCTGCTCGATGAACTTCTCGATGAACACGCGGTCGTCGCCGAAGCTCGCCAGCCCCTCGCGCTTGGTCGCCTCGAAGCCCTCGCGGACATCGGCCTCCGACCATGCGAGCCGCATCCCCTTGCCGCCGCCGCCGGCCGAGGCCTTCATCATCACCGGATAGCCGATCTCGGACGCGATCCGCACCGCATGCTCGGTGTCGTCGATCTCGCCGACAAAGCCGGGGACGACGTTCACGCCGGCCTGCTTCGCCAGCTTCTTCGACTCGATCTTGTCGCCCATCGCCGCGATCGCGTTCGGCGGCGGACCGACGAACGCGATCCCCGCCTCTGCGCAGGCCCGCGCGAAGCTCTCGCGCTCGGAAAGGAAGCCATAGCCCGGATGGATGCAGTCCGCCCCGGTCTCCCTGGCGGCGAGCAGGATCAGCTCGGCGTTGAGATAGCTCTCCGCCGCCGGCGCCGGGCCGAGCCGCACCGCCTCGTCCGCCATCCGCACATGCGGCGCGCGCGCATCCGCGTCCGAATAGACCGCGACCGTGGCGATCCCCATCTTCCTGGCGGTGCGCATCACCCGGCACGCGATCTCGCCGCGATTGGCGACCAGGATCTTCTTGAACATCAGTTTTCCTCGGCCAGATGGGCGAGCTGCTTGGTGCGCATCTGGGTAAGTTCCGCCCGGCACCCCGCCACCAGCATTGGCTCGGCGCTGCCGCCGCGCATGCGATATCCATCGCTGGCGCAATGCGCGTCGCGATAGGCGAGCCACGCCCGCTGGGCCTTGAGCAGCTGGTCGGCATAGCCGGGTCGACCGTCATTGTCCGGCGAGCGATCGGCGTTGCGCATCGAGGCCAGCGTCGCCTTCCACTGCTCGTTCATTTGCCGGTCGGCCGCCTCGAACCGGCGGACCTCGCATTGGGTCATGTCCGACTGTGTGATCGGATTATCGCATCGAGGCTCCTGCCCGCTTGCGATCAGCAGCGCGAGCAGCATCATTCGGCCGCCACCTGCATCTGCGAGTCACCCCGCAGCGGCGTCAGCCCCAGCTTGGCGAACAGCGCCGCATCCTTGTCGTCGCCGGCGTTACCCGTGGTGAGCAATTTATCCCCGGTAAAGATCGAATTGGCGCCCGCCATGAAGCACAAGGCCTGCGTCGCCTCGCTCATGCTCTCGCGCCCCGCCGATAGCCGCACCATCGATTCCGGCATCGTGATCCGCGCCACTGCGATCGTCCGCACGAACTCGATATCGTCGATCTTGGCCAGCGGCGTATCGGCCAGCATGTCCCCCAGCACCGTGCCCTTTACCGGCACCAGCGCATTGACCGGCACGCTCTCGGGATGCCGCGGCAAGGTCGCCAGCGCGTGGATGAAGCCGACGCGGTCGCTGCGCGTCTCGCCCATCCCGACGATCCCGCCGCAGCACACGTTGATCCCCGCCTCGCGGACATGCTCGAGCGTATCGAGCCGCTCTTCGAAGCTGCGCGTCGTGATCACCTCGCCATAGCGCTCGGGCGAGGTGTCGATGTTGTGGTTGTAGTAATCGAGCCCCGCATCGGCGAGCATCGCCGCCTGCGACGGAGTCAGCATGCCCAGCGTCATGCAGGTTTCCATCCCCATCTGGCGAACGCCCTTCACCATCTCGACGATCGCGGGCATGTCGCGGTCCTTGGGGTTGCGCCACGCCGCGCCCATGCAGAAGCGCGAAGAGCCGTTGTCCCTGGCCTGCGCCGCCGCCTGCAGCACCGCGCGCACGTCCATCAGCTTGGTCGCCTTGAGCCCGGTCTCGGCATGCACCGACTGGTTGCAATAGCCGCAATCCTCGGGGCAGCCGCCGGTCTTGATCGACAGCAGCGTCGACATCTGGACCTGATCGGGCACGTGATGCTCGCGGTGCACGGTCTGCGCGCGAAACACGAGTTCGCCGAAGGGAAGATCAAACAGCGCCGCGATCTCTTCGCGGGTCCAGTCGGTACGGATCATGTCAAAACCTTGATGAATGCGCCGAGGAACAGGCCGAGCCCGAATATCAGCAAAGCGGTGGCGATCTGCTGCAGCGTGATCGCCACGAACCGTACCTTGGGTGTGCTCTTGCCGATCGCCTCGATATAAAGGGTGAAGTTGATCGTCATCAGGCTCACCACGCCCGCCGCGCCGAGGCAGAGGATGGCGACCAGCGCGGAGCGGCCCGAGATCTGCACCGAGCCCTGGAGCAGGCCCAGCACGCCGCCGATCGCAACCAGCGACAGCGTCGTCAGGTACTTCAGATAGTCATAGAGCCGCGTGTCCAGCTGCGAATCGGCCAGGGTCTCGTCGCTCATTCGGCAGCCTCGTCGATCGGGGGCAGATTATGTCCGAGCAGCTTGAGCACTTCGGCGGCGGCGCTGACAAGATTGGTACCCGGCCCGAAGATCGCCTGCACCCCGTGCGCGCGCAGGAACTCGTAATCCTGGGGCGGGATCACCCCGCCGGCGACGACCTTGATGTCGGGCCGTCCAGCCTCCTTCAGTGCGTCGACCAGCTCGGGGATCAGCGTCTTGTGCCCCGCGGCGAGGCTCGACGCGCCGACCACATCGACGCCCTCCTCGATCGCCAGCGCGCAGGTCTCGCTTGGCGTCTGGAACAGCGGCCCCGAAATCACGTCGAAGCCAAGATCGGCAAAGGCGCTGGCGACGACATTGGCGCCGCGATCATGCCCGTCCTGCCCCATCTTGGCGACCAGCACGCGCGGCTTGCGCCCCTGCCGCCGCTCGAACGCGGCGATCCCTTCCTCGGCGCGCAGCCAGCCGGCGTCCTCGGCATGCGCCGGCCCGTACACGCCCTTGATCGGCTTTACCGCGACGCCATGGCGTCCGAACGCCGCCTCCATCGCCGCCGACATCTCGCCGAGCGTGCAGCGCGCGCGCGCCGCCGCGACACAGAGAGCCAGCAGATTCTCGTTCGCCATCGCCCCGCGGCGCAGGTCGCCCAGCGCCTTTTCGGCGGCGTCGGGGTCGCGCTCGCCACGCGTCCTCTCGATCCGGCGGATCTGATCGGCGCGCACCCGGGCGTTGTCGATATCGAGGATGTCGATCGGCGCTTCCTCGGCGAGCCGGTATTTGTTCACCCCGACGATCACGTCCTCGCCGCGATCGACCCGCGCCTGGCGCGCGGCGGCGGCGCGCTCGATATGCTCCTTGGGCATGCCGAGCTCGACCGCGTGGATCATCCCGCCGGCCGCCTCGACTTCCTCGATCAGCGCCCAGGCCTTGTCGGCGAGCCCTTTCGTCAGCGCCTCGACATAATAGCTGCCGCCGAGCGGATCGACGACATGCGTCATCCCGGTCTCTTCCTGCAGGATCAGCTGGGTGTTGCGCGCGATCCGCGCCGAGAAGTCGGTCGGCAGCGCCACCGCCTCGTCGAGGCTGTTGGTGTGGAGCGACTGGGTGCCGCCGAATGTCGCCGCCATCGCCTCGATCGTCGTGCGGATGACGTTGTTATACGGGTCCTGCTCGGTCAGCGACACGCCCGATGTCTGGCAATGCGTCCGCAGCATCTGGCTGCGCGGCGACCCGCCGAACCCTTCGATGATCCGGCTCCACAGCAGGCGCGCCGCGCGGAGCTTCGCCACCTCCATGAAGAAGTTCATTCCGATTCCGAAGAAGAACGACAAACGTCCTGCGAAATCGTCGATATTCAGCCCGCGCGCGAGCGCCGCGCGGACATAGGCCATGCCGTCGGCCAGCGTGAAGGCGAGTTCCTGCACCGCCGTCGCTCCGGCCTCGTGCATGTGATAGCCCGAGATCGAGATCGAGTTGAAGCGCGGCATGTGCTCGGCGGTGTACTGGATGATGTCCGCAACGATCCGCATCGAGGGCTCGGGCGGATAGATATAGGTGTTGCGGACCATGAACTCCTTGAGGATGTCGTTCTGGATGGTCCCGGTCAGCTGGTCCTGCCGCACGCCCTGTTCTTCGGCGGCGACGATGTAGAAAGCGAGGCACGGCAGCACCGCGCCGTTCATCGTCATGCTCACCGACATCTCGTCGAGCGGAATGCCGTCGAACAGGATTTGCATATCGGCGAGCGTGTCGATCGCCACCCCGGCCTTGCCGACATCGCCGGTGACGCGCGGATGATCGCTGTCATAGCCGCGATGGGTGGCGAGATCGAACGCGATCGACAGCCCCTTCTGCCCGGCAGCGAGGTTGCGGCGATAGAAGGCGTTCGATTCCTCGGCGGTAGAGAAGCCGGCATATTGGCGAATCGTCCACGGCCGCCCGGCATACATTGTCGCCTTCACCCCGCGTGTGAACGGCGCGAAGCCGGGGAGGCCTGGATCGGGCGCATCTTCCTTCGTATACAAAGGCTTGACCGCAATACCTTCGGGCGTGTGCCAGGTTAGGTCGGCGTCCTTCACTTCCTTTGCGGCGAGGTTGGCCCATGTGTCGAGGGTGGGTTTGTCAGCCAATTTCCCTCTCCCCTTTTGGGAAAGGGAGGGAGCCGACGCAGTCGGCGGAAGGGTGAGGGGGAGCAGGACTGAAGTCCCCCTCACCCTTCCCACAAGGGGAGAGGGAAATTTGGACCAGTACGCTCACTTGCCCTTGAACTCCGGCTTGCGCTTCTGGAGGAACGCCGCGACGCCCTCCTGGAAATCCTGCGAACGCGCCGCCACCGACTGATGCTCGGCCTCGAGCGCCAGAATCTCCTCCAGCGTCCCGCTCAGCGCCGCCTTGATCTGCTTGCGGATCAGTCCGAGCGCCACCGTCGGCATCGCCGCGAGCCGCCGCGCGTAGGTCATCGCCGTGTCGAACACGACGCCGTCGTCGACGACATGCGTGACCAGCCCCGCCTCCATCGCATCGTGCGCCGACAGCCGCTCGCCGAGCAGCGCCATTTCGAGCACCTTGGCGCGACCCGCCGCCTTGGCGATCAGCCAGGTCGCGCCGGCGTCGGGGACCAGCCCGATATTGGCGAAGGCCAGCAGCAGATAGGCCGAGCGCGCGCCGATGACGATGTCGCCGCCCAGCGCCAGCGAGGCCCCCGCGCCCGCGGCGGGGCCGTTCATCGCCGTTACGATCGGGATCGGCAGGTCGGCCATGGTCTGCTGCACCGGGTTGTAATGGTTGCGTAGCCGGTCGCCGGGATCGCCGCCCGACGCCTCCTTGAGCGATGCCCCCGCGCAGAACGCTCGCCCCTCGCCGGTGAGCAGCACCGCGCGCGCGCCGTCCTCCACCGCGCGGCGCAGCGAGGCGGCAAGCAGGTCGAGCATGTCGAGCGTGACGGCATTGAGTTCGTCGGGCCGGTTGAGCCGCAGCACCGCGACGTCGCCGTCCAGCGCGTAGAGGATCGTGTCGTCGCTCAATGTCCGTCCTTCGGCGTTTCCATGATCTCGGTCAGCACCCCGCCCATGTCCTTCGGGTGGACGAAGAAGATCGGCGTGCCATGCGCGCCGATGCGGGGTTCGCCGAGCACCTTCGCGCCCTTGGCCTCGAACCACGCCTTAGCCGCGTGAATGTCGGGCACCTCATAGCACAGATGATGCTGCCCGCCCGCCGGGTTCTTCGCAAGGAAGCCGTGGATAGGCGAGCTCTCGTCGAGCGGCTCGATCAGCTCGATCTGGCTGTTCGGCGTATCGACGAAGCACACCTTCACGCCCTGCGCAGGCAAGTCGAACGGCGCTCCGATCCCCGTCGCGCCCATCACGTCACGATAGAAGACGATCGAGTCCGCGATCGAAGGCGTCGCCACGCCGACATGGTTGAGGCGGCCGAGTTTCATAAGGCTAAGGCTCCCACGCTCAATCCCGCCGCGCCATGGGTCCACGCCGAATGCCCACACGGCGCAAGCCCACGCGTCCGTTCTCTCGGCAGAAGTGCACGGATGCGTGAATGCCGTTGCCAGCTTTCGGTTCGCCCGAGGGTGCATAGCCGTATAAAAATTCACCACATGGCGAGGGCATGCGCTCTGAGAGTTCGCGAAGCTTGAAGCCCGCGCCGGAAAGTTCCCTTTCGAAAGCGATCGAGTCGCTTGTCAGATAATTGAGACGGTCGTCGAAAGCCTTACCGAGCGCCTCGTTCTGGAGATTCGACGTCAAAATATTGGCCATTGATCGTGTGGCATTGCCGGTGGCCCCGCAACCAGCGACGCAGAAAAGCCCCGCCATGACAAATGCCCTAGAGCGGAATGTTATCATGCTTCTTCCACGGGTTCTCGAGCTGCTTGTTCCGCAGCTTGCGCAAACCTAGCGCCACCCGGCGCCGCGTCGAGTGCGGCAGGATAACCTCGTCGATGAACCCCTTGCTCGCCGCCACAAAGGGATTGGCGAAGCGCGCCTCGTACTCGGCGGTGCGCTCGGCGATCTCCTCGGGCGTACGCCCGCGAAAGATGATCTCGACCGCGCCCTTCGCCCCCATCACCGCGATCTCGGCGGTCGGCCAGGCATAGTTCAAGTCGCCGCGCAGATGCTTCGACGCCATGACGTCATAGGCGCCGCCATAGGCTTTGCGCGTGATCACCGTGATCTTGGGCACCGTCGCCTCGGCATAGGCGAACAGCAGTTTCGCCCCGTGCTTGATGATCCCCGAATGCTCCTGCCCGACTCCCGGCAGGAAGCCCGGCACGTCGACGAAGGTTACGATCGGGATGTCGAACGCATCGCAGAAGCGCACGAACCGTGCCGCCTTCTTCGACGAATTGATGTCGAGCACCCCGGCGAGCACCATCGGCTGGTTGGCGACCACGCCCACCGTCCGCCCCTCGACGCGGCCGAAGCCGATCAGGATGTTGCCGGCATGGCTCGGCTGCAATTCGAAGAACTCGCCCTCGTCGAGCACCTTCCGCACGCATTCGTGCATGTCATAGGGCTGGTTGGCGCTCGGCGGTATCAGGCTGTCGAGGCTCTCGTCGATGCGGTCCCAGGGATCGTCGCACGGCCGCTCGGGAACGCTTTCCCGATTGGACGCGGGCAAGAAGTCCACGAAGTCGCGGGCCGCGAGCAGCGCCTCGATATCGTTGTCGAAGGCCACGTCGGCGACCCCCGACTTCGTGGTATGCGTCACCGCTCCACCCAGTTCCTCCTGCGTGACGATCTCGTTGGTAACGGTCTTCACTACATCTGGGCCGGTGACGAACATGTACGATGAATCCTTCACCATGAAGATGAAGTCGGTCATCGCGGGAGAATAGACGGCCCCGCCTGCGCAGGGGCCCATGATCAGGCTCAATTGCGGCACTACGCCGCTCGCCAATACGTTGCGCTGGAACACCTCGGCATAGCCGCCGAGCGACGCGACGCCCTCCTGGATGCGCGCGCCGCCGCTGTCGTTGAGGCCGATCACCGGGGCGCCGACCTTCATCGCCATGTCCATGATCTTGCAGATCTTCTGGGCGTGGCGCTCCGAGAGCGAGCCGCCGAACACGGTGAAGTCCTGGCTGAACACGAAAACCAGCCGGCCGTTGATCGTGCCGCTGCCGGTGACGACGCCGTCGCCGGGGACGATCTGCGTCTCCATGCCGAAATCGACGCAATTATGCTCGACATACATGTCGAGCTCCTCGAACGAACCTTGGTCGAGCAGCACTTCGAGCCGTTCGCGCGCGGTGAGCTTGCCCTTGGCGTGCTGCGCGTCGATCCGCTTCTGCCCGCCACCCAGCCGGGCCGCGGCGCGGCGGCGCTCCAGTTCCTCGATCGTCGACGACATTGCGGTCTCCAGCGGTGGCGCCTTCTGCACAGGGCATGCGCGCAGAGGCAATTGCAATGTTGCAAAGTTGCGGTGGCGATGTTTGCAGAATATGGAGGCACCATGCGGAACGCGACCCAGCCCAATCCCCCTCGCCGTCGCCTGTTCGAGGGCTTTCGCCTCCGCGATCTCCGTCGCCGCCTCGGCCTCAGCCAGTCCGCGATGGCCACCCGGCTCGGCATATCGGTCCCCTATCTTTCGCAGATCGAGAATAACGGCCGCCCGATCACCGACATCGTCCTGCTCGCGCTTGCCCGCGAATTTCCGATCGAGGCCGCCGACATCGGCGCCGAGGCCGAGACCTCGACCTTGCTGCGCACGATCGACGCCGCCACCGACACCAGCATCCCCGCGCATGCGCTCGGCGAAAGCGACGTCCGCCGGGGCCTCGAGCAACAGCCTTTGCTCGCCCGCCGCCTCGTCGCGGTGCACGAAGCGTGGCGCCGCAGCCAGGAACAGCTCCGCGTCCTCGACGATCGCTTCGACACCGGCTCCAGCGACGCCGCCCCGCTCCCCTGGGAAGAAGTGCGCGACTGGTTCCAGAGCGAGGGCAATTACATCGACGCGATCGACCGCGCCGCCGAAGCCCTCGCCGACACGCTCGACGCGGACTCGCTCCCGCGCGCCCTCGAGGCACGGCTCCAGCACGCGCACGGCGTCCGCGTCGCCGGCGAGGACCGCGACGGCGGCCAGCTCAGCCGCTTCGACCCCGACACCCGCACGCTTGCGCTCGACGCCGGTCTTCCACCCGAAAGCCGCGCCTTTCTCCTCGCCCACCGGCTGGTGCGCTACGAATTCGCCGGGGAGATGCGCCACGTCGTCGCGCAGGCCGGGCTCGCCAGCCCCGCCTCGCGCGAGCTGCTCAGCGTCGGCCTCGCCAATTACGCGGCCGGGGCATTGCTGATGCCCTATGGCCGGTTCCGCGCCCGCGCGCGGGAGGTCCGCCACGACATCGATCGCCTCCGCCAGCGCTTCGGGGTGAGCTTCGAACAGGCGTGCCACCGCCTGTCGACGCTCCAGCGCCCCGGTGCCGCCGGTCTGCCGTTCTTCTTCTGCCGCGTCGACATGGCCGGCAACATCACCAAGCGCCACTCGGCGACCCGCCTCCAGTTCGCCGCGCTTGGCGGCGCCTGTCCCTTGTGGATCGTCCACGAGGCGGTGGCGATCCCCGACCGCATCCTCGTCCAGCTCGCCGAGATGCCCGACGGCACCCGCTACGTCTCGATGGCCAAGGGGCTGGTCAAGTCATCGGGGAGCTATGCCCGCCCGCCGCGGCGCTATGCGGTCGCATTGGGCTGCGAAGAAACCCACGCCGCCGACTTCGTTTATGCCGACGATCTTCGCCCGGGCGGCGCCGCGACACCGATCGGCGCCTCGTGCCGCATCTGTCCGCGCACCGATTGCGACCAGCGCGCCTTCCCGCCGGCCGGCTCGGTGATCGAGATCGACGCCGACCGCCGAAGCGTCGTGCCTTACGGATTCCGCTAATCACGCCCCTCCCTTGCAGGGAGGGAACGGGTCAGGTCCGCTCGTCCTCGGGCGTTTCCGCCGTCCCGGAGCGCGTCGCGACATGCCCGCCCAGCGCGCTTTCCTGATCGCGGTCGGTCGGGCCGCCCTCGTCGCGGATATCGTCGACAGGTCCGTCCTCCGGCGCGCGCGCGCCCGAGCCGATGAAATCGCCTTCGCTGCGCGGCTCCTCATTGCCGCGGTCGCGCGGCTCGCGGTCGTCGAGGCTGCGGGAGCGTCCCTCGTGCATGCGGCGGTCGTCGGTTGCCATTGCCTCTCTCCTCAAGCGTTGGTGCGGCCGAGTTTGGTCTCGCTCGCCTGACCCTGCGCACCCGAGTCGTTCTCGACATCACCCTCGACGGTGTTCTCGCCCGCCTCGTCATCCGGGTTCGCGCCGGTCGCGAAAAGGCCCTTTGATTGGCCGATCCCGGGATTGTCCTCAAGGTCGTCGCGCGTCCGGTCTTCGGGCTGGGTCAGGTCGTGTTTGCTGCTCGTCATCTCGCCTCTCCTCTCGTCCCGACTAAACGGGTGGAGACGCGCACCGGTTGCCCGACCCGTCGCATGCGTGGCATATTGAAACCAAAGACAGGAGAGGATCGATGGCCACTGCGATTCAGCAAGACGCCGGCAATGCGCTCGGCGTTTCCGACGCCGAATGGGAGGCGCGCCAGCAGCTCGCCGCCTGCTACCGGGTGTTCGACATGCTCGGCTGGTCGGAGATGATCTACAACCACATCACCGTGAAGCTGCCAGATCAGGAGGGCGCGTTCCTGATCAATCCGTTCGGCCTCCATTTCAGCGAAGTGAAGGCGTCGAACCTCGTCAAGATCGACATCGACGGCAACAAGCTCGGCGACAGCCCCTATCCTGTCAACCGCGCCGGCTTCGTCCAGCACGCGCTGTTCCACCGGCATCTGCCCGACGCGCATTGCATCATGCACACCCACACCACGGCCGGCATGGCGGTGAGCAGCGTCGCGGGCGGGCTGCGCCCCTCCAATTTCTACGCCTGCAATTTCGCCGGCCAGATCGCCTATCACGACTTCGAAGGCGTGACGGTGCGCGACGAGGAAGGCCAGCGGCTGCTCGCCAATCTCGGCGACAAAAGGGTTATGCTGCTGCGCAACCACGGCATCCTCGTGATGGGCCGCACCCTGCCCGAGGCGTTCATCAAGCACTGGTCGCTCCAGCGCGCCTGCGAGATCCAGGTCGCGACGCTCGGGATGGGCGAGCCGCTGCTCGTTGCCGACGACGTCGTCGCCGTCCACCAGCGCGACCTCCACATGGCCCAGGTACCCGGTGGCCCGGGCGCCGCGGACTTCGCCGCGATGGTCCGGCTGGTCGACCGCACCGACAAGAGCTGGCGGGAGTAAAACCCGCGGCGGGGCGCTAGCCCAGCAGCAACATGCCGAGGAGCAGCAGCGCCCATCCCACCACGATGCCGACGAAAGTCGCATAGAGTGCATCGATGGCCATTTGCTTCCTGCCCATCGTAAATAGCGCGAAGATTCCGAAGGTGCCGACCAACGTCAGTCCGAAGATCATGAAGACTGCCACGCCAAGACCAGGCAAATGCCTCGTCGCACGGCCCGCGTCCTCCTCATGGGCCTCCAGCACTTGCTCTTCCAACGCGCGGGTCTCTGGTGCGCGGATGTTGCGCGCGGCGAGCTCGGACCGCGCGGCCTCGACCGCCTCGGGAACGATGCCGTCTTCGGGGCGGGAATATGCCATCTCGAACAATTGCTCGTCGCGCAGCAATCGCATGCGCTGCTCCAGATCTGCCGCCATCGACTTGCCCCCAACTAGCGGCCAACCCCCTCGGCCGCTGGCGGGTAATTTATCGCGATCGACCTCATGGGACAACGCGCCGGCATTTCACCCGAAGCGGAACCCGCTCACCGCCCAGCCCAGCACGTGGTCGCGGTAGTCGGCCACCGCCGGCCCCTCGCCACCCGCGCCGAGCGCGACCATCAGCGGCAGCAGATGCTCCTCGCGCGGATGGGCAAAATGGGCGTGGGGCAGCGTATTCCACGCCGCGACCCGCTCCGCCCGGCGCGCCGGATCGGCATCGGTGACCGCCGCAACCAGCGCCGCGTCCCATTCCTTCGAAGGCGCGGTCGCTTGTGGGCCGCGCACGCGCAGATTGTGGAAGCTCATTCCCGACCCGACGATCAGCACGCCCTCGTCGCGCAGCGGCGCCAACGCCCGGCCCATCGCGATATGCGCCGCCGGATCGAGATCCGTGCGCAAGGACAACTGCACCAGCGGGATGTCGGCCCCGGGCACCGCCACCATCATCGGGATGAACACGCCATGGTCCCAACCGCGCGCGCGCTCCTCGCCGACGGGGAAGCCCGCGCCTTCGAGCAGCGCCTTCGCGCGTGCCGCCACATCGGGCGCGCCCGGCGCGTCCCAGCGCAGCCGATAGGTATGCTCGGGAAAGCCGTGATAATCGAACAGCAGCGGCTTGCCGTCGCCGGCATGGACGGTGACGCGCGCCTCCTCCCAATGCCCCGAAATCAGCAGGATCGCCCTGGGCCGCTCGGGCAGGCTTTCGACCAGTCCGGCGAGATAGGCCTGCATCGGCTGCCACATCGGATCGGCCGGACCGCCCTCCGGGTCCATGAAGAAGCAGGGTCCGCCGCCATGCGGAATGAACAGGCTGGGCAAGGTCGTCATCGAAGCTGTCCTACAAGGCGTCGTTCTGCTATTGTTCTCGCATGGACTGCCCGGCAAATCCTCACTCGACCAACCGCGACACGAAACAAGATTACACTGCCCAGCAATTTTTGTTCACGATGCGCGCGCAAAGTGTAAAGTTAAGCTCGGCAGATTCAACATCGGCGGGACAGTGCCGCCCAACAATGCCCGTTTCGGAAACATCGCGTTTCCCGCTAAGCTCGCGCCATGACTCGCTTCACCGTCAACAACCAGCCGGTCGAGTACAGGATGGACCCGCGCACCCCTTTGCTCTGGGCGCTGCGCGATGCCTCCAATCTCACCGGCACCAAATATGGCTGCGGCACGGGCGATTGCGGCGCCTGCGCGGTCGATGTCGATGGCGGCCTGCGGCTCGCCTGCCAGGAGACGATCGGCGCGCTCGAAGGCACCTTCGTCACCACGATCGAGGGGCTTTCGAAGGATCGCAGCCATCCGGTGCAGCAGGCGCTGCTCGCCACCAACATCGTCCAGTGCGGCTATTGCATCCCCGGCATCGTCATGGCGGCTTCGGTCCTGCTGCGCACCAACCGCAATCCGAGCGAGGAGGACATCAAAGGCGCGATCCCCAATATCTGCCGGTGCGGCATCTATCCCCGGCTGATCGGGGCGATCACCGAAGCGGCGCGCTCGGCCCGCGGCGAGGCGCCGTTGGCTGCAGAACCCGCTCCCGAGACGCCGGTCGCCGGAGCCGAAGCGCCCGAATGACCTCGCCCAATCCTTTCAGCCACCTTTCGCCGCAATTCAGCAACCGCTCATCCGGCCAAGTCTAGTGCAAGTCCTATCATGTAGCCCGGCCTCTTGCCGGTCTCGACGGAGACAGTTGAGATGAAGAAGACCTTGCTCGCGATGATCATCGCGGCGACGGCTCTGGTCCCGCCGGCGGCGCTCGCGCAGGACCGCGGGCGCTGGGGCGGGCGCGAACGTTCGGGCGGCGGCCAGTCGGAGGTTCGCCAGAACCGCGGCGAGTGGCGTCAGCAGCAGCAGCAGCAGCAGAGCCAGCAGCCGCAACAGCAGCAGCAGCAATCGGCGCCGCAGCAGCGCCAGTGGACCGGCGGCGGCGAGCGTCAGCGCGGCGGCTGGAGCCGTCCGCAGCAACAGCAGGCCCCCCAGGCGGCGCCGCAGGCGGTACCGCAGCAGCGCCAGTGGAACGGTGGCGAGCGCCAGCGCGGCGGCTGGAGCCGTTCGCAGCAGCAACAGGCCCCGCAGGCCGCGCCGCAGCAGTCGTTTCAGCAGCAACAGCAGCAGCGCTGGGGCGGCAACCGCGGCGATCGCAGCCAGTGGAACAACAGCGGCGATCGCAGCCGGTGGTCGGGCAGCCGCAGCCAGTGGAATGGCGGCGATCGCCGTCCCGACGCCGGGCAGACCCAGTCGCAGCAGGGACTGCAGGACCGTGGCGACCGCAGCCGCTGGAATGGCGACCGCAACCGCTCCGATCGCGGCAATCGCGACTGGAACAGCAGCAACCGCTCGCGCGACTGGAACGGCGATCGCAACCGCAATCGCTGGGACAGCGATCGCAACCGGGGCCGGTGGGACAACAACGACCGCGATCGCGGCCGCTGGAACAACAACTGGCGCAACGATCGCCGCTACGACTGGCGCGGCTATCGCAGCAGCAACCGCAACATCTATCGCCTGCCACGTTACTATGCGCCGAGCGGCTGGGGCTATGGCTATCGCCGCTTCGGGATCGGCTTCACGCTGAACTCGATCCTCTATTCGCAGAGCTACTGGATCAACGACCCGTTCTACTATCGCCTTCCGGAGGTCGATGGGCCGTATCGCTGGGTGCGTTATTACAACGATGCGCTGCTCGTCGACATCTATACCGGCGAAGTGGTCGACACGATCTACGATATCTTCTGGTAAGGAAGCCCGCAGCCTTATCGGAGATCCTGGAGCCCGGCGGCGACGCCGGGCTCCTTGTCGTTGAAGTCCCTTGCAAATCGCTTCGCCCCGCGCGATTTCCCGGGCCGTGAGCAAGAACAGGAACGATGGCAGGGTTTCGGGCGGCCCCTCCCCCGTCCGCGCGCGTGTCGGCCGCGAGGTTTCCGCGCGGCTGGAGGCCAACCCGCATGTCCGCCGCGCCGCCACCGACGCGGCACAGATGTACACCTATCCCGGCTTTCTCAGCGACGCCGAATGCGACATGCTGATCGAACTCATCGATGCCAACGCGCGCCCCTCGACGCTGCTCGCGGTGAGCGAAGATCCCGATTACCGCACCAGCCACAGCTCCGATCTGCACCGCTGGTCCGAAGAGATCCTGACGATCGATCGCCGCATCGCCGATCTGCTCGGCATTCCCGAAGAACATGCCGAGACCCTTCAGGGCCAGCGCTACGCGGTCAACCAGCAGTTCCGCGCCCATTGCGACTATTTCCACGAGTCGAGCCACTATTGGCCCAAGATGCAGGAGACCGGCGGCCAGCGCACCTGGACCGCCATGGCCTATCTCAACGACGTTCCCGAAGGCGGCGCCACCTGGTTCCCGCGCGCCGGCATCCGCTTCAAGCCGCGTCGCGGGCTGCTGGTGATCTGGAACAACATGTGTCCCGACGGCACGCCCAATTACGATACCCTTCACGAAGGCATGCGCGTGCTCGAGGGCACTAAGTACATCGTAACCAAGTGGTTCCGCGAGGAACCGTGGATCAAGGACTACATTCAGACCTACATCGCCGGCGGGATCGAGAACGCTCCGGGAACGGAGTAAGCCGCGGCAGGCCCCACCTCCGCTATCGACATCCCCTGCCATCGCCGCCTAACACACAGCATGTCCGCCGTGCTTAACATCCAGCGATCGATCCTCGGCCAGCCCTGGCGCTGGCGCGGGCTGGCGGCCGACGCCCGCGACCCGAGCTTCGCGCCCGACGACCTCGTCACCCAATTGCTGCTCACGCGCGGCTGCCCGCGCGAAGGCCTTGACGATCACCGCGCCCCCAGCATCCGCGCGTTCATGCCGGACCCCTCGATCTTCCGCGACATGGATAAGGCCGCCGAACGCATCGCCGATGCTGTCGAGCGCCGCGAGCAGGTCGCGATCTTCGGGGATTATGACGTCGATGGCGCGACCTCGGCGGCGCTGCTGATCCTGCTGCTGCGGGATCTCGGCCTTGAGGCTCGCCCCTATATCCCCGACCGACTGATGGAAGGCTATGGCCCCTCGGGCGAGGCACTGGTGCGCCTGCACCGCGAAGGCGCCGGTCTGATCGTCACGGTCGACTGCGGCGCGCAGGCTTTCGAGGCGCTGGCGATGGCCAAGGCCGCCGGCGCCGACGTGATCGTCTGCGATCACCATAAATGCGCCGCCGAGCTCCCGGTGGCGCATGCCGTCATCAATCCCAACCGGCTCGACGAGGACGAAGGCGCGGCACACGGCCACCTCGCCGCGGTCGGCGTCGCCTTCCTGCTCGGTGCCGCGCTGATCCGCTCGCTGCGTGCGCGCAACTTCTTTGCGACCCGTCAAGAGCCGCGGCTGCTCGACCTGCTCGACTTGGTCGCGCTCGGCACCGTCGCCGACGTGGCGGCGCTGAAGGGCCTCAATCGCGCCTTCGTGGCGCAAGGCCTCAAGGTCATGGCGCAGCGCAAGAACATCGGAATGAACGCGCTGATCGAAGCTTCGCGGCTGACGCGGGCGCCCACTTGCACCGATCTGGGCTTCGCACTTGGCCCGCGGATCAACGCGGGAGGCCGGGTCGGCCGCTCCGACCTCGGCGTACGCCTGCTCACCACCCGCGATCCGGATGAGGCGCGCACGATCGCCGCCGAGCTCGACCTGCTCAACGAAGAGCGCCGCGCGATCGAGGGCGAGGTCCAGCTCGCCGCCGAGCAGCTCTGCGCGACCAAGGCCAATCGGGCGGTAGTGGTCGTCGCCAGTCGCGGCTGGCACCCCGGCGTGATCGGAATCGTCGCCGGCCGCCTGAAGGAAAAGCTCGGTCGTCCGGCGATCGTCGTCGCCTTGGATGAGAGCGGAATCGGCAAGGGCTCGGGCCGGTCGATCCCGGGGGTCGATCTCGGCGCGGCGGTGCTCGCGGCCAAGGACGCGGGCCTGCTCCAGGCCGGCGGCGGTCATGCGATGGCCTGCGGCGTGACCATCACCGAAGCCGGGCTCGACGCTTTCATTGATTTTCTCGAGGAACGGCTCGCCGAACGCGTCGCCACGGCAGCGGGCGAGCGTTCGCTGCTGCTCGACGCGGTGCTTGCGCCAGGCGGCGTAAATCCCGAGCTGGTGACGGCAATGGACGCCGGCGGCCCCTACGGCATGGGCTGGCCCGCGCCGCGCGTCGCCGCGGGACCGCTCCGGGTTGTAAAGGCTGATGTCGTAGGCAGCGGCGGCCATGTCCGTCTGATCGTCGCGGGTGAGGACGGGCGGGGCTTCAAGGCCGTGGCCTTCCGGCAAGCCGAGACCGAGTTGGGCGCGGCGCTGCTCTCCGCGCCGCGACATCGCAAGCTGTGGCTCGCCGGACGTGCCCGGATCGACGATTGGGGCCAGCGCCCTGCCGCCGAACTGCACATCGAAGATGCCGCCTGGGCCGATTGAGGTGCTTGACCCGGGCTCGATCCTTGCCTAACCGGCCAATCCACGCTTCGGCATGGCCCCTTCGTCTAGCGGTTAGGACGCGGCCCTTTCACGGCTGAAACACGGGTTCGATTCCCGTAGGGGTCACCATCGTCAAGCGGGAAATGGCGGAAGATCGTCATTTCGGACGATGTGGCCAGATTGCATCCCACATTTCGTCCCACAGAATCTCGAAGCTTTTGCGGCATCTTGCGGCACGTCTTGAGCAGCGTATCGGTTCCCGCCCCTATGGTTCACAGACGGCGGCTGCTGGGCCGCTTGCGGACTGGCAGCTTCCACACGTCCAATTGCGAAAACGGACGCGCCCGGCACCTCTCCCGTTGATCCCAGGTTTGCCGACGTCAGCGCCGACGGGTCTCATCAACGAGCCAGCCCTCCAGGTCGCCGAGTAGGCTGGTTGCCCAGCTGCCGAGCATCGGATGCGTGGCCCAAGCCGCCAGTGGCTTTAGGAAGTGCCGGAGATGATCTTCCAGCGATCCGCTGTACGAACTGGGCAGGATGCGGGCGCGCAGCGCCGCGCGGAAGGGCTTGAGCGTCCCGTAGAGGTCGGCAAGCTTTTCGGTCGCGGGGTGCCAGTGCCAGCCTTCGCCGTCTTGGCCGAGCATCGGATAGAAGCTGATCGGATAGGCGACGCGGTTAGCGGGATCGTCCGCGATCCAGTCGAGGATGGCGGGCTCGGGCACGTTGAACAGCGCGCCGGCCCCGGTGCGGTCGCTATTGTTGAACGCGAACATCTTGGTCGAGGCTGTGATCATGTTGAGGCGCTCGCGCTCGGCGCGGGTCGCCACGTCGTAGAAGCCGGTGAGCACGGCCCAGACCTCGAGCGGCGCGTGGTCGACAACGATCGGGAGACCGGCGCGCAGCGCCTCGGTCGGGCGGTTGTGATAGCCGCCGACCGACCGGCAGGCGCGCTCGATCAACTGGGCAAAGCCGGCGCCGAACACGCCGTCGATGGCGCCGGAGGCGCCGAGCAACTTGATAAGTCGATCGAAGCCGTGCTCGGCATGGGAGGGATTGATCGTGCTGCCCTCGGCGATTGCCGGCGACAGCAAGGCGGGCGCGCACAGCGCCGCCAGATCCGGCGCGACCGTCTTCATGCCATAGGTGACCATGTTGAGGATTTCGATCGCGGCCCAGGCGCCGCCGTCCTTGGTGCGGCTAACCAATGCTTCGATCAGCTCACCAAGCATGGGCACGGGGACGGAGGCGAGCCCGCGCCCGTAGGAGATCGGTACGACTGAGCCGACATCGACCGTGCCGGCGCGGACCTCCGCGGCAATGTCCGCGACCCGCGCGTCGTTCATGTCGAGCGCGCTGTAGATTTCCATCGGCCGTTCGGAGAGCGTCGCCGTGCCTTCGGCGAGCGCGACAAGGGCCTTTTGCTGGTCGGCATCGCCCATCAGCCGGCGATCGAAGCCGCCGAGCAGCGCGCGGACGAACTGGACACCCGCCCTCGTGCCGCTTGCATCGAGAGCATTAGTCGCGGCAGCGAAGACTGCCAGCGGGTCCTCGACTTCCTGGGCCAGCGTCTGCGCGAACGGCCAGGGCGCATTGAGCTCCTGGCTGGCGAAAGCTGCCACCGCACGGCCCAGCTGCGCGGGATCCCGCGCGATGCATTTGGCGAGCGCCTGCGCCGCTCGGCCCGAATACTCATGGTCGTCATCGTCGATGCCATCGGCAGAGTAGCGCTTGTCCGGATTGCGCAGGTCGGCGCCCCAGAAGCGGCTGTAGAGCAAGGCCAAGTCGACGGGATCGGCGGGGAGCGTCGCATCGTAGAGCGTGCGCATCGCGCGCGAGCCGTCATCATCCTCGGCGGGCCGGTCGAAATAGAGCCAGTCGCCGATGCCCTTGGTCGCCTGCCCCCAGTGACCGCGCACGTTTACCACGTCACGAACGAACGCCTCGGCGACATCGAGCAGGTCGAAATCGAGTAGTGTGCGCAGATCGCTGGCGACGATCGCCTCGATCCGCTCCCGGAAAGCGGGATTGTCGTGCCAGAGCTCGCGCAGCCGCTCGAGCGCCCAGCGGAAATAGCCGACCGCGACCTCATGCGTTGCCGGCGACCATTCGGTGCGGAAGTCCTCGCCTGCTATCTGGTCGAAGTCGCCGAAGCGGGTCATGTGCGTGGTCAGCATCGCGCCCAGCGCCTCGACCACGGCGCGGTGAATTCGCGTGTCGTCCTCTTCGAGCGCTTTCAACAGGCTGTCGCGCCGGTGTTTGTCGTCGGCTTCAGTGCCGGCAAGCGCGACCTGGTAGAGCTGGCGCAGCAGCTGCACGACTGGCGAGCTGTCGGCATAATCTGTGACGGCGGTCAGGCGCAGCATCAAGCCGGCGGTCGGCCGGAACGTGCTGCTGCGCACCGCGAGAAGGCGTAGCGCGTCGAGGAGCTCTTGTGAGATGTCGAGTGCCGCCAGGTCGTCGAGCGAGGTCCGGATCAGCGCGAAATGCAGCGCCCGCATCATTGTGTCGGGATCGGCATGGACGAATGCGGTGAGATAGGGCGCGGCGTCGGGCCCGAGCAACGTGGCGTCGTCGCGCAGCCAGCCACGATTGACGACGCGGCGGACCACTTGGGCGAGCGTGTCCGAACGCTCGCGAAAGGCGCCCCAGCGCGCGAGCATGGCGTTGCGACGATGGGGCTCCGCATCGGCGAGAAAGGCAGTGATCGTCGAGGGGCGCAGATAGGCGTAGCGCCGAAGCGCCAAATAGTTGGCGATTGGCAGCGGCTGTGCAGTCATGCGTCCCTGGCTGCGCTCGACCAGATGCTGCTCGGCGGCGCGGACGAGATGCTCATAGGCAAGCTCGCCCTTCATATGGACAAACAGCTCGGCCAGCTGGTCGAAGCTTTCGGGCGTAACGTCGGGCTCGAGATGGTCGAACAGCGAGAGCAGTTCGAGCGCGCGGACCGTCTCCTCGCAGACGCCGGCCGTTTTCAGGATCTGCTCGGCGACCTCATTCGTCGATTTGCGGATGCTGGCGGCGCTGCCGAACGCCTTGGCGGCGAGCACAGCGATGCGCGGAAAGCCGTCGCACTGAGCCGCGACGAAGTCGATCTCGTCGGCGCGCGCCTTGATCGCTTGGGCGAGAATGCCGCGGATCGTGTCGCGATCGGCCTTCAGCGGTCGGATCATCAGGCAGTCCTCGACCTGGTCCTGCCCGTCGGCGCCGAGCGTGATGACGCGCAGTGCACTGTCTGCGGCGCGGGCCAGCTGATTAAGGCGCTTGGCCTCCTCCCACGGGCAGGAATCGACCACTAACATAGCGGCAAGTCCGGCATTCTTGATCTGATTGGCGACGTTCCAGATTTCGCCCGAGACTTCAGGATAATCGCAGAAAATGAAGTTCGCGGCGGTGAGCTCGCGCAGTTCGCCGGTGCTGGTGCTGAGCGCCTGATGGAGCGCGCGCGTCTTGCCGATGCCCGATGCACCCCAGAGCCGCGCTACCGCCCCCGGTTCGGAAAGGTGGTCAACCACGCGCGCGGCGAGCTGATCGAAGCCCAGTTCGTCGAACGTGTCGGCGCTGAGGGCGAAGCGCCGCGCCTCGCTCGCTACGTATGGCGGCGTGCTGATCTCGGCGCGCTTCCCCCACTGGTCGAGCGTCGCGAAGCCGGAGAGCGCATAGCCGGCCTGACGCTCCTTGACCCAAAGCGCGACCGCCGGATGGCTGGTAGCCCACACGGCGAGCTTGTTGCCGTCATAGAGCTGAACCGAGGCGAGTTTGGCGGGATCGCCGCCTGCTTCCCGGATGCCCTTGCGGATCGCCTCGGCGCGTTCGTCGGGCTTGGTGCCGACCAGCGCGGTCGCGGTCACCCCGACATAGGCGCCGCCGGCGGCGAGCATCGCGGAGATCGCTGGATTGAGGACCTTCGTCTTTTTGCGCTGCGACGCCTTTGTCCAAACTTCCTTGGTCCAGGCCGCATCGCCGCCGTCGCTGGCCTTGCACTGGAAGACGGCCTTACGGCCTGGGAAATAGTCGGTCGAAGCCTTGCCGCCCTGCCATTGGACGGTAGCGTCACGTCCGCCGTCTGCGACCGTGATCTGGAGCGGGACATCGACATTTCGCATCGGGATGTCGGATTTGCCAGCCTCGGCATGGACGAGCATGCGCAGGAGTTCGACCAGCTGCAGGCCATCGAGATTTTTGAGCTCGTCGGGATGGACGGTGAACATGCTCTCCTTCTGCCGTCGTCGCTTCATACAGGAAAGTGGGAACACACTCCCCTGGTTCTCTGCGGTGAACCAAAACAGCCTCGAAGACGGGCGCTAATTCTGCGAAAAGCAGCGCCATGACGAACAAATTCCCTTTCGGGGTGACGAGCCCCTTCGATGACATGATGAAGCGCCAGCGCGAGCAGTCGGATCTGATTAAGCGGGCCCTGGGTCCGAGCTTTGCGACTCAAGAACTGACTCGCAAACTTCCGACCGGTCTTGCCGCGATCGAGGCAGTCGAACGCAGTGGCATACTCAAGACCGCCGCTTTGATGCGGGGCACGCGTATCGGGGGGGTGATGGCGGCGAGCGAGGCTCTGCGACTAAGTAAACTATCGGTGCTGAAACCCTATGCGACGCCCAACTGGATGATGGCGCTGCAAAAGACCGGCTTCGCCATCAATCGGGACCCTACCGGCATTCTGGCAAAGCAGCATGCTCTGGCCGGCTCGACGGTCGCCGACTTGGCAAAGCTGGGCGACTTGGTCGGCACAAATCGGTTGCTGATCGGTAAGGTGATGGCGGTCCCCAGCATCGGTTCGCAATTCAGGGCGATGAGCGAGGCACTCAGTCCTCAGCTCGGCATCCTGAAGCTGGCGGCCGACCGTGCGCGCATGATCGACATGATGACCCTGCGCGCGACCGCCGGGGCGGTGGCAACGAGCAGCGCAGTCGCGATGGCCGAGCACGTGATCGAGGCGCAGCGGATTGTCGAGGCGATCGGCCATACCGACGATCCGGCGCAAGCGACCGATCTAGTGGTGGCGTTCATCACCTTGATGAGCGCGATGTTCTCGATGTTCGGTGAGAACACCGTGAAGGAGTTGCGCAATCTGGGCGCGCTCGCGCTCCTCGGGCTGCTGCTGAATTTTCAGACAATCTACAAGGAAATCACGCCGCAGGATCTGACCCCAGCGGAGCAACACACCCATAGCGAGGTGGTCGGCCGCATGAATACGATCGAAGAGAAGATCGACAAGATCCTCGCCATCGACGACGCCGCGAGCCAGGCCTATGTCGAGACGCATCCGCGCGGCGAGTTGAAGCGCACGGCGCCGATCCGCCGGGACCCCCAAGGCAAGGCACCGATCCTCATGCGCGGTGACGCCGGCATGGAGATCGCGGTCAAGGAAAGCCGCGGCAAATGGCGGCTGGTGATCTACCGCGATCCACTGACTGAGCAATTGTCAGAAGGCTGGGTATTTGCGGCGGCGATCGAGATGTACGCTGCCCCGGCAGGCTGATCCGTCCGCAGGCGGACGAACCCGGGCGGCATCCGCTGCCCGGGTAAGCCCGGTCATCGTTCGGCATATGATGAGCAGAGACATTGTTGCTGACCGGGAACGGGATTTCATTGGCCCGCCGGCCCACGGCAAGAGTCGGAGAGGCTCGCCATCAGCTCCATGTGGGCGGAACCGGACAGGCGGATAAGGCACCTAGAGCTGGGAAGACGGCGCCGACAGCGTCGCTCGATGCTCGCCGAAACGCCACCGACCTTCTAGTACGTACCAATGCATATCTTTCTAGACGAGTCCGGCACCTTCAGCGGGATTGGCAGCGGTCAGTCGTCTGTCTCGGTGCAAGGCGCCCTCGTCCTAGCCTCGCACCGTCTTCCCAAGCTGTTCAGAAACTACACGCGGCTTCGAGCCAACCTGCCGAAGCGAAAAGGCGAGGTGAAAGGCAGCTTGCTCACTGAGGCCCAGGTCGCGGCCGTTATCGACCTACTGCGCCGCAACGAGGGAATTTTCTGCGCCTCCATGATCGACACCGGCGAGCACACCAGCGAGGAGGTGGAGAAGCACCGCCAAGACGGCGTACAGGCCATCGCGGCCAATGTTGCCAACGGGCACCCCGAGGACTTGCGAGCCAACATCGCGGATCTTCAGCGGCGCATGGGCACCTTTTCGCCTCAGCTCTACTGCCAAATGATGGTGGCGCTCGACCTGCTCCATCGGGTGTTGGAGGAGACAATTCTCTACCACTGCCAGCGGCATCCCAAGGAGCTGGCCGAGTTCCATTGGGTCGTGGATGCGAAGGCCAAGGGACTCATCACCGATTGGGAGGATTGGTGGGCTAACACCCTAGTTGTCTGGCTCCAGGCCATATCTCTGAGGCGACCGGCAAACATGCTTCGCGGCGGCGACTACCGCCACTTCCGCCGTTTCATGTTCGACAGGCTTCCCGACTACCTACAGGGGGCGGCGCCGGACGTCGTCGGCGGAGAAAGCCCAGGGTTCGATCTCCAGCTAATCTTCCGCGAAAGCTTCCGCTTCTCAAGCGACCCGGAGCCGGGCCTCGAACTAGCCGACATTGTGACCAACGCTCTGCGGCGTGGACTCATCGGCAACCTTGGGGAGGCCGGCTGGCTGCCGCTTAGGTCCCTTATGATCCATCGGGCCGACTTCTATGTCCGGCCGGTCACGCTACGTTATGAAGACGAGGTGGTCTCGCGCCCGGTGTCTGCCGTCCTGCATAGGTTTCGGGAGGGCGGACGGAACATGCTGACGGAGGCCAGATACCGAGGAGGCCTTGGAAACCCATAGGAATTCGGTAGCGCGCCATTCGAACTCTTGAGGCCTTAGGTTGCGTGCGCTGGGCCGCCACCTCCGCTCGGCGCCCGAGCTTCGGGCAGCGCGTGGCGGACCCCGACATATTTGGCTAAGCTCGGCGGATGCGCTTTGTCGAACATGGTCCCAACATTCCTGACGAATTGCTGACGGCCCGCGACGAGGGCCAAGTGATCTTCTTCTGCGGATCGGGGGTTTCTCTGGCCAAGGCCGGCCTCCCTGACTTCTATGGGCTAGCGGACGCCGTCCTCGAGCACCTTCGCGCCTCGGCCAATAGTCGCGCGCGAGCAGTGATTGCCGCATCGCGATCGATCAAGGTCAATGGCGTCGAGGGCCTGATCCCTGCTGATCGGGCCTTTTCCTTGCTCGAGCAGGAGTTCGACACGGCGAGCGTCCGCAGGGCCGTCGCCGCGAGCCTAGTTCCCAAATTCGACGATCCGTCCGCGCACCGGGCGCTGATCGACCTTGCGCGCGGCACTGACGATGTCGTTCGGCTGGTGACGACCAATTTCGACCGGCTCTTCGAAGCCTGCGATCCGGCAATCGCGTCGCACGGCCCCCCTGAGCTTCCCAATCCGACGAGCTCGACGAAATTTTCCGGCATAATCCATCTCCACGGGCGTATCGACGAACAAGCCACAGCGCCGGCCGATGATGAGTTCGTGCTCTCGAGTTCGGATTTCGGACGCGCCTATCTGTCCGATGGCTGGGCCACCCGCTTCATCCGGGCGCTGATGGAGCGGTATCAGATCGTCTTTGTCGGCTACACCGCGAACGACCCTCCGGTCCAATATCTCCTCGAGGCACTGAACGCGAAATCTGCTGCATTCCAGCCAATGTATGCGCTCCAGGCCGGCGACGACGCGTTCGCCAGCGCGATGTGGGAACATAAGGGGGTCCGGCCGATCAGCTTCGACCCAGCGGACCAATACCGAGCCTTGTGGGACACGATCGACGCCTGGGCCGGGCGCGCCCGCGATCCGCTTAGATGGCACAGCGATCAGATCGCACGTGCGGGCGCCGGCCCGCGCCAAATGTCGCCCTATGAGCGCGGCATGATCGCGCATCTTGCGACCTCGCCTGCAGGCGCGAAGCGAATCGCGGGAGCCGGCGCGGCCTTTCCGGCGGAATGGCTGTGCGTTTTCGATCCGGAGACACGGTACCGAACCCCCGGAGCAGTCAGCCTCGAGGACGACAGCATCGTGTTCGATCCGTTCGCAGTCTGGGGTCTCGATACCGATAACGCCCCTCCGGCGTTCGACCCCAAGGACCGCTACAAGAGCCGCGAAATGCCGGCTGACGCGCGCAACCTGTTCGCGCCGACCAAGGCCGATCTCGTCGCTTCCGATGCAGACCGGCAGGCGCAGTTGCAGGGAAGCCTCGGCCAGGTCGTCGCGCCACTTGCCGAACGCGTGAGCTATCTCGGTGGCTGGCTGGTACAGGTCGCGCATGAACCCGTGGCCTTGTGGTGGGCGGCGGGAAAGCAAGGCCTTCATCCCGGCATCGTCCAGGCATTGTCGCGCGCACTCGAGCATGATGCGGCCCGGTTCAGCCCATCGGTCCGGAAGGGTTGGCGCGCGCTACTTGCGAGCTTCGACGATCGGTCCGACGCCCATGGCATGGAATTCTACGGGCTCGCCGAAATCGTCAAAGTCGAGGGCTGGTCGCCCGCGCTTATCCGCAGGTTCGCGGAATTGCGCTGCCCGCGCATACGCGTCGGCCGATCCTGGTCGCGCGGGGCGCCGCCCACCGACGATAGCTTGGGCGACATTCTCAATCTGGAGATCAAATATCCCGCGTCCGACGTGCCGCTGGAGGTGCCGCCCGACCTGCTCGCGACCTTCATGTACGAGCTCTCGCATGTTCTCGAGCGGACAGTGGCGCTGGAGATAGAGGCGCGGTCCGCAATCTATATGCTCGGCCCCTTCACGTCCGCCGGCGCTCCCGACGGTGACGATCTTTCCCACGTGGGCGATGACCTGACGGGGCTCTTCCGTCTCTGGATCGCGATACTCGATCGGCTGGTGGCGACGGAGCCAGAGCGCGTGCGCTCCGAGCTGCCGCGGTGGTCGCAACACGAAGATGCCGTCTTCGTCCGGACGCGAATATGGGCGGCAGGGGTGCCCGGGCTGCTCTCGGGCAAGGACGCAGCACAGTTGGTCGCGCAAATCGGGGACGAAGCGTTCTGGGAGCGCGAGCACCAGCGCGACCTGTTGCACGTGCTGGCGCGCCGGTGGCCGGAGCTGCCCGAGCCGGACCGCGCCGCGCTCGAGGCGCGCCTTCTTGCCGGTCCGCCGACCTATCAGGGCGAGACCGCCGAGATGTTCAAGATGCGCTCTGCATATTACGCAATGGAGCGGCTCCATTGGCTGCAGGCGGGGGGGTGTGCCTTCGGCTTCGACTTCGACGCCGAAATGGCGCGGATGCGCGCGCTGGTCCCCGAATGGTCGCCGCGTGTCGGCGAAGCGGCTGACGATTCGACCGAAGCCCGGGCCTTCTCGATCGGCGAGGATCTTGGCTTCACTTCGCTGCTCGGCATCGCTGTCGACTCCATCGCGCAAACCGCGCTGGATCAGGACCACCAGCGGATCGACATGCGGACGATCTCGCGGCCGTTCCGCGGGCTTGCCCAAGAAAAGCCGGTCCGCGCGCTCGCCGCCTTGCGCCAAAGCCCGGCAAAGGTGTCGGCGCGGTTATGGGAAGATTTCCTGCTTGCCGAGGATCGCAAACCGACGTCGAAGCGGCTGGTAGTCGCCGTCGCCTGCGTGCTTGCCGATCTCCCCGACGAAGGGCTGGCGGAGATATTGCGGTCGTCAGCCACTTGGGTCGAGAAAAGTCAGAAGAACCTAGCGCGATCTGCTCCGGATCTCGAGGCTCGCATCTGGCAGCGCCTCCTCCACGTAATGGAGGTCCACCCGGGAAAGGCCGGCTCCGGAATCCTGCTGTCCAGCAAGGAGCATGATTGGGTCATGGAGGCGATCAATTCGCCGTCAGGGCGCCTCGCGCAACTAGCCGTGCATGAATCGTCCGATGGTGCGCCAGATGGCGGGCCGCTTCCACGGATGTGGCTTGACCGGCTCGCACAGCTCACCGGAATGCCCGACGATATTGGACGCTATGCGGTGGTGACTGCTCTGGCCAACGTCAAATACCTCCATTTTCGTGCGCCGGACTGGACCGTGGAACATCTACTCGCGAGGCGACACGGATCTGGCGATGACCGGTCCGCTTTTTGGTCGGGGCTGTTCCGGGCAAATTCGATTTCGGTCGATCTTCACCGGCTGCTGCGCGCCGATTTGCTCGAGGCGGCGCGCAAAGCCGATGGCACGCGTGCGACAACATCGCCCCTCGCCGCTTTGCTGTTGCGCGGATGGGCGGTGACGCCGCTGCGCGAAAGCGGCGATGCGATCGGCTCGGATGCGATGCGCGAGCTCATCCTCGAAATGAACCAGGAGCTGCGCGACAGGCTGCTGCACACGTGCCGGACCTGGTGGCATAATGCGGACTGGAAACCGCGCGCGCTCGAATTTCTGCACGACGTGTGGCCGCGGCAGCGTGCCATCCGCAACGCCTCGAGTGCGGATGCGATCGCGAGCCTCATGGTCGGAGCGGATGACTGGTTTCCGCGGATGTTCGAGGCAGGGAGGGACTTGCTCGAGGCGATGCCGGGCATGGCCTCGATGTGGAGCTATGACAGTCGGCGGCTGCTGTCGTTGCTCGAGCGGTTTCCTTCGGAGTTCGTCGATTTTCTGCTCCTCGTGCTTCCGGAAGATGCTGGCCACTGGCCCTATCGCATTGAGGCAGTGCTCGATCCCCTCGAAGCCTCACCTCTTGGAAAGGACAGTCGCGTTCAGGAGCTGCGGCGTCGCTGGGCGGCGCGATAAGTCACGGCCGTGCTACCGACGCGCCCTTGGGCTTTGGGTCGTGACTTGTTTAGGGCCACCCCCACTGAGATGACCGTCCAAACGGCCGCTTTCAGGGCGCGCGAGGCGAATGGCGAACGTCCTAGATTGGGCGCGAAGCTGTCGTACGTCCCCGGGCAGTCCGGCGTGCTTTCGGCGGACCTGCCAGCGCCTCAGGCTTTGAAATTTCTGCGCAATTCTACAGTTGAGCCGGCAGCCGCTTCGAGGCGACGGCTGATATTCTTCAACATTCACAGCCATATGCACCCCGACAGACGGCGGTGCTTTTATCTCGCCCTCTTATTTGGGCCCTCCGCACCAAGAGGCACGACGCCTCTGAACGAACGAACGCTGCTGCCGGGGGGAGCCCTGCTGACGATCGCCCAAGGCCACCTTCAGCAAAAATCAAAAGACTTACGCATCGCGAGTCGCGATATTGTGCCGACCACTTCGGCACGACATATTTCGCTTCTCTCCCCCGGCAGGAGCGGCGGACCTGGTTTCCGAGCAGAATCGTAGAGCAGCGTCTCTGAATCACATGTTGGAACCAGGACCGCTTTTAGGCGGTGAAGGTGCCGGAGCTTGGGAATGGTCCGTTAGAGGCGATGACGGGCCCTTGGCTGATTGGAGCGTAGATGGACCTCTCGGCGCTTTGGGTCGGTCTCGACATTGGCGAGGTCACCACCAGCATATGCGTATTAGGACCTGACGATAAACCTGTGCTCGAACGCCGTTCCGGATCGAGCGCACAGGAGATAGCGGAAGCGCTATCTTGCTTCGAGGTCCAGAAATTTGCTGACATCATAGTTGAAAGCGGCGCTGAACAGGGACTTGCTCGAACGCTGCGAGGACTTGGATATCCCGTTACTCTGGTCGATTCCGGCAAAGCCCAACGCTTTCTTGGCATTCGTCAGAACAAGACAGATCGGAATGACGCGCGTGGGTTGGCCGATATCGCCCGGCTCGGCCGTTCGAAGAGTCTCTCAGTGTGGGTGCGGGGAGAAGAGTGCGAAACGCTCCGCGCCGAGCTGGTGATACGCGACCAGCTAGTTCGGCAGCGAACAGCCATCCGGTGCTGTCTTCGATCGTTATTGAGGCGACATGGGAGCAGCCTCAAAAAGGTTGCGCTCGGAACGAGCTTTTGTGCGGTCGTCGAAGTCGAGCTGGATGCGATAGCCGGGACAGCTCCAAGGCGGGCGATCAGGCAGATCGAGCCATTGCTTGAAGTGAGTGAAACCCTTTCGAGGATCGTCAGCGACGCTGACAAAAGGATTCTAGAGTTCGCAAAATCGAACGCCGTCACCAAGCGATTTCTCGCGATACCCGGCGTCGGCCCAATTTGCGCGGTATCATTCTACAGCGTAATCGAAGATCCACAGAGATTCCTGCAAACCAATGATGTCGGAGCATATCTCGGCATGGTGCCAAAGTTCAAACAATCCGGAACAGCATTTCGCCGCACTTCGATTTCAAAAGCGGGCAACACGATGACACGTGGCCACCTTTACCTCTCAGCTGGCGTGATGCTTTCCCGGGCTGCTCAGCAAAGCGCAATTGGCGACTGGGGCAAAGCATTGGCCGCGCGACGGGGGTATAAGCTTGCCCGCGTCGCAGTCGCCCGCAAGCTGGCGCTCGCGATGCTCAGCATTTGGAAGCATGGCTGCGACTTTGAACCGTATCCTGGAGGTACGACCTCCCGCCGGGGAGAGGTGGGCTTGGACTCCGGTTCCATATCTAGAGCGGCGTCTCTGTAGAACATTTTGGAGCCAAGTCCACTTTGCCGTACAATGTTGCTTAGGGCCGGGTGGTCGACACGCATGTCCAAGCCGAAAGGCTAAAGGTATCGGCGCGCTGACCCATCAGTGTTCTCAACACCCGGCTGGTACTTTAACAGATAGGAGCTAAGCCTCGCTCCGTTCACCAATACGTTGGTCGCACGCACTGCGCACCAGCGCCTGTAGAATGGAAAGTCGCTCCGCGAGCCACCGCAATTCTTCGTCATTGATTTCAAAGTGGGGCGAATAGCGGGCGTTGACATAGGCCTGTCGAAGGAGCTCGAAGCATCGTCTGCTGAACTTGTCCGCGCGCGGCCATGCGGCAATCAGCTCGGGTTCCACATCCTCGGCCTGCGAGCGAAGGAAGTTCAGTTTGTGGGACTTCGGGCTGTACAGCGTCAGCACCAAGAGCGCGCAGTGGTAAAGTTGTTCGGCGGCTTGATGCAGCTCAAACGCCGCCTTGTTTCGCCAGTACTGGTCGTCCCCCTCGGCTCGCTGCAAGTTGAATGTCACAAGCGATCGCTGCGCCAAGGCAAACCACCGGTCGAAATGCTTCTGCGCCTCTTCTCTCGCCTCCTTCGGCGGCAGGGTGCGCGGTTCCGCCAGCTCGAACCCCTCTGCCTCGTAGAGCGCGATACCGTGCCGAGCGATGTCCACGAAAAACGGTCGGCCATGGCTGAGCTGACCGTTGAGGTCGGCAAGGTCGTGGACAATGAAATTGACCGGTGCGCTCAGCGCTTGGTTGATCGTCGCATCGCGTGTGAGGCGATCGTCGGCCACGGCCCATAGCTCGACTGGATCGGTCAGCTTCGCGTCGTTGACCACGACGAGAATGTCATAGTCGGACTTGTACCCGCCAACAGGTTCATCAACCCAATCGCCGCGCGCATAGGAGCCGTAGAGGATCACCTTGAGGATGCGTGCCCGCTTCTTCCAGGGCTGGGTGCCGAGCGCCGTCGCCGTCTCGAACTCCTCGAACAGCACCCGTACCACGTGGGCGAGTTCGCGCTGCTTTGCGCCCGGAAGATGATCGAGAGCGGTTCGCATCATGGGGCTGCGACCCTGTGATAGGTGGCCGTGCGAGGCAAGAGCTATCCCGTCCGCTCATCCGTCCGGCGGCGTGTCGGACACCGCATCCGCCAGCCGCCGCATCGCTCTTGCGACGCACGCCTCGACCTCTTCCACCGTGATGCCAAGCAGCCCGGCGATCTCCGGATATGGGAGACTGTCCAATCGGTGCAGCAAGAATACCTCACGCGTGGTGCGATCGAGACGCCTCAGCGCCAGCTCCATCCTGTCCAACGGCGCGTCGGTCCGAGTAGCCCGAAACCAAATCCAAAACCCTGCCATCCTTCTTCTCCTCAAACACACCCGGCCCCGGCGAAGGGGGTGGGCGGCAAGGAGCGAACCGGCAGTCCCGCCGACATGAGACGGGCCGCACCCGCAGGGCCGCAGCGCAGCAGAGGACCCGGCGCAGCCGGGTTGCGGCACGTCGCGGCGGGACTAGAGGGTAGCGACGCCCACCCCCTTGGCAGCGGCCGCCAACAGCGCCATCGTGCTCCAGCGCGATGGCCGCATGCCGGAGCGCAGATCCGGCTCCGCGTCAGTGATCGTCACCCGTAGGGCCGAGACGCGAAGCGACTCGGCGGCGCGAAGCGCCGTAGAGCACGGCCGCGCGCGAGCGCGGGACGCCCTCCGGCTCCTCGGGGCAAAGGGAGACTACGCTACAGCAAGTTTTCCTATCCTACGCTTCGACCCACGGTCACGGGGCTTGCCCATCATCTGAAAGCGTCGGACGCATGGGAGCAAACTGTGAGGCCGTGATGACAGATACTTTCGACAGGATCCTGCGACTGAATTCCGTGCTGGACCGGACCGGACTGAGCCGCTCGACGCTTTACCGAAGGATGCGGGACGGCAGCTTTCCAAAGCAGATACCCATCAGTCTGCGCTGCGCCGGGTGGCGGGAGTCCGCGATCAACGAGTGGCTACGAAGCCCGAGAGATTACAGCGAACCCGGAGGGTGACCGCTTCGCGCCTCAAAGCCGGTCATTTGGTCATGCCGCGGCACTGCCCAAAACCGGACGTACGTTTAGCTCAAGGGCGAACGGCAGCTAACGCCCCAAAAGCAGACCGACAGGTTGTGGCAGCCGCGTCGCCCGGAATGTCCGAGATTGGGTGGTTAGCGGACGCTGGTCTTTGCGACCGCTGCCGGTCCGACCACCTCTACGACTGGCTCATCGACGCAAACCAGTTCGAGGCAAAGATCCTTGGTTGCAACAAAGTAGCTGAAGCGAGGCCGCTCGCCGCCGTCGAGGAAAACGAGAAAGCTTTCATCCGTCCACTTATGTCCTGTCGCGCGAAAGGTCGCACGGCCTGACCGTTGCATGGCCTGAGATGCGCTCCACAAATCGACGAGGCCATTCTCATCGAGCACCCGGAAAGCGACCACGTCGTTGGATGCGACGCGAATCACGGCTTCCTTTTCAACAGAAATGAAGGTCGCCTCCAGCACATATCGGGAAATGGAGCCGCCATGCGGCAACCCGAGGCTTTTGCCGCTAGCGAAGGTGAGCAATGGCGATCCCAGATCCAAATGTAGCCTGCCCAATGCGAGGTCGTCATTCTCGACGATAGTGGGCCATGCGGCGAACGTGATGTTCGTAGCCAGATCGATGGGGGGTGAAGCTACGTTGTCGCTCATGCCTATGTTGGTGACACGAGGCCGACTGGAGAGCAACGTCCGCAATCGGGGCGTTAGCGGACAGGCAGGTCTCCGCCCCAAAGCGGACCGGCAGGTTGTGCCAGCCGCCTCGTCCGGAACGTCCGAGATCGGGTGGAAAGCTGCCATAGGTTGCGAAGCCATGCTTCGGGCAGATACAAGGGAAGAATGAGCAGGGCAGAACGTGAAAGATGGGAATTGGGCTTCGAGCGGTGGCCACACCTGCAAGCCTTCCTTTCGGGGCGCTTGGCTGAAAGCCTTTTCGCCGAGACCGGACCGCTTGCTGAAAAGATCACGAACGAAGTGGCCGCTCTCGACATCGAGCAGCGAGCACAAATCGCTGGCGAGTGTTGGATGTTCATGCGCGCCTTCAAAGATCGCCATGATGATCGCCAGTTCATACGCGACGGGTTCGGGGTGCGCGGCTGGGTCGGAACCGATGATCGAGGGCGCGGGCAGACCGGCCTCAGTCGCTTAAAGCTCGTCTATGATGCTTTCGCTGCGTCGATGCGTCGCGTGGACCCAGATTGGCGGCCAGATCGCTAAGACCGGAAGGTCCGCTATTGGGGCGTTAGCTGCCGTAGGCGGAACCCTTGGCAGAAAACGGCAGCTATTGCGAGCTGGACTCCTAGAAGCTGCCGGGCAGCTAACGGCCCGCAAGCGGCCGATAGAAGTTAGGCTAAAAGGAACTCAGCCCACTCGTTCATCAGTACCCGCCGTCGATCGAAGAAGTCGGTGCGCCGATAGGCGGCTTCCACGGCGTTAGCGATCCGGTGAGCCAATGCCTTGTCTGCAACCTCCTTCGGCACATTAGTGCATTCGGCCACCCAGTCGGTGAACGTGCTGCGGAAGCCGTGAACGGTGACACTCCCGACCTTCATGTCCCGAAGCACCTTGAGCATCGTCATATCGCTGATCGGCTTGTCGCCTGTAAAGCTGAACAGCAGGCTCGCCGGATTCACCTTGCCGTGCAAGTCGAGGTGACGCTGACGCAGCGCACGCAGCAACTTGACCGCAGCCGGCGCGAGCGGGACGATGTGCGCCTCCTTCATCTTCATCCTGGGGCCGGGTATCGACCAAACCGCCTTGTCTAGATCGAACTCGCCCCAGGTCGCCTTGCGTGTCTCATTCGAACGCACAGCGGTCAGTACCGTGAGCCTGAGCGCGTCTCTGCCTAGGGTCGATGGGAGCGCACTAAGCGTCTTCATGAAGGTGGGGGCATCCTCGTGCGGCATCGCAGCGCGGTGGGTCACCTGACGGGTCTGGCGCGGCAGGCCCCGCGTCACCGATCGAAGCGAGATTTCCTCCGGCACCAGCCCCTTGATGTGAGCATAGTCCAGCACAGTGCCGATACGCTGAAGCACCCGCTTGGCGGTGTCCGGGATCGTTAGCCAGATCGGCTCCAGCACTGAGAGAACCGCAGCGCTGTCGACCGCAGTGACGGCGTTGGCACCAATGTGCGGAAACACATGGCGCTCGAAGCTCGACATCCACGAGGCATGCCGCTGGTCCTTCCAGCCACCCTTCATGGCCTCGTAGCAGTCGCGCGTCACCTTCTCGAAGGTTGGTGCTGACTTCCGGCTGGCCCGCCGCCTGGAGGGTGGATCGATGCCTGCGCGAACCGCCCTGCGCAAATCAGCCGCAAGAATCCGCGCGTCGGCCAGTGGAACGTCTTGGGCCGGTCCCAGCCCAAAATCCCTACGCTGCCCGGCGTGCTGCATCCGCAGCACCCATGACCGCGTTCCACTTTCCCGAACGAGCAGATATAGTCCATGAATGTCCGCATGCCTGCCGGGGCCGGCATGTTTGACCTTAAGAGTGGTCAGCGCCATCTGAAACCTCGCTCTGAAGTCCCACATCGCGTCCCACGTTTTGATCCGTATTTAATGACAAACTGTGGGACGATCTGGCCCGACAGTTTTCAAATATTTCACGCGGGATCAATAGGTTGGAACGTCCTGAAGGTTACTGAGATTTCAGAACGATATCCGTAGGGGTCACCATCGTCGACGATGGCTTCGCGGGACTGCGCCATTCCGGACGATCAGGTCAGATGGGCGCCCCGTTCGGTTCGAAAATAAATCTTTCCGGCTGCCGTGCGCAGCCCCGGCGGCGCTGCCCACGCAATTTTCAACGCCGTCACCGGTCCGTAACGTTCGGGTAACGCGCCCGACATGGCGAACGCTCAGGGGCACCTCTCCACATCAGGGGGCCATCATGACTTCGCGTATTTCGTTCGCCGCTGGACTTCTCGCATCCGCTTCGCTCTGGGTCGCACCAGCGTTCGGTCAGACTGCGGTGCAGGATCCCGCCGCTGCTCCCGCCGCCGAAGCCCGCGACGGCAACGACATCATTGTCACTGCCCAGAAGATTGAGCAGCGCGCGCAGGACGTGCCGATCACCATCTCGGCGGTTACCGGCGAACGCATGGCCGAGCTCGGCGTCAGCGACCTCGACGAGCTCTCCAACTATGTCCCCGGCCTCAACATCCAGGAGCAGAGCGCCAACAATCCCGGCATCGTCATTCGCGGCATCACGTCGGATTCGGGCTCGGCGCAGCAGGGTCCGCGGGTGACGCTCTACTATAACGGCGTCGACATCTCGCGCTCGCGCGGCTCGTATCAGGCGATCTACGACCTCGAGCGCGTCGAAGTGATCAAGGGGCCGCAGGCAACGCTGTTCGGCACCGCTTCGGCAGTCGGCGCGATCAGCCTCACCTCGGCCCGTCCCAAGCCCGGCTTCTCGGGCACGCTGACCGGCGGCTACGGCAATTTCGACCAGACATTGCTCTCGGGCTTCGTCAACCTCGGCAGCGACGTGATCGCCGGTCGCGTCGCGTTCGAGCGGAAGACGCGCGACGGCTATGTCGAGAATCTGTCGCCGCGACAGGAGGAGGATCTCTATGCACAGGACCAGCTCGGCGTTCGCGCCTCGCTTCGCTACACGCCCACCGATGCGCTGACTATCGACCTGATCGGCACCTATGATCGCCAGCGCAACGGCGGCACGCCCTTCGTCTCGCGCGCATTGCCGACCGAGGACGGCCCGGGCGATCCGTTCGGTCGGGCCCATCTGGGCGGCTCGCCGCTTTCGGCGCAGGTGCTCGGCAACGACCAGCTCGGGCTCGACCGCGAGGTCTACGACGTCAACCTGACGGCGAGCTACGACTTCGCCGATGGCTGGAACTTCACCACCGTGAACGGCTATCGCGAGTTCGACAGCCGTGAAGTTTTCGACGCCGACGGTTCTGCCGCCTGGTGGCTCGAATTCGCCGAGATCGCACAGGGCTGGCAGGCGAGCCACGAGAGCCGCTTCACCTATGCCGACCCGAACTGGCGCGCCTCGTTCGGCTGGAACCTGTTCACCGAGGACAATCTGCAGAACGTGCCGCTGTCGTCGGAGGAAGGCATCTTCATCCAGTGCCTGAGCCGCGCCCTGCCGCTCGGCTGCATCAACGCGAACGGCGTGGTGACCGCGGCCGGCACGACGGCGGCGATCACCGGCGGTGCCCGTACCCAGATTCCCTATTCCTCGATCTTCGAGAACCAGGGCCGGAACGACAGCTATTCGATGTTCGCCGACGCGACATGGATTCCCGTGCCCGCGCTCGAAGTCACCGCCGGCGCGCGCTTTCTGATCGAGCAGCGCAAATCGGGCTATTGGGCTGATGTGCCGGTGCCGGTGCTCCCCGGCCTGTTGCCGGCGCCGTTACGGGCGCAGCTGCTCGCCGCGCTGCCGAGCCTCGCGGCTTCGCTGGTGCCGGGCCAGATCGACACGCGCGGCCAGACCTTCACGGCAAAGCGCAGCTTCTCGGCGGTGCTGCCGCGCTTCAACCTGCTTTACCGGCTCACGCCGGACGTGAACGTCTATGCGACGATCTCGAAGGGGCGGCGCTCGCCGGTGGTCCAGCTGAACGCGACCCGGATCGGCGCCGCGCCCGCACCCAACCTCCAGCTCGTGCCCGAGGAAGTCGTCTGGAACTACGAGGGCGGGATCAAGGCAGCACTCGGGATCGTCTCGGGTTCGCTCGGTGTGTTTTACCAGAAATATGACGGCTTCCAGGTCAGCGTGGTGCAGCCCAACGGCACCTCGCTCACCCAGAGCGCGGGCAAGGCGAACAATCTCGGCGTCGAGGCCGAGCTGACGGTGCGTCCCGCGTCATGGCTGAGCCTGTTCGGCAATGTCGGCTGGATCGATGGTGGCATCGACAAGAACAACCGCTTCGCCCCGGCCTTTTCCGGCGCGCGCTTCCGGTTGCAGCCCGAATGGCAGGCTGCGATCGGCTACACCGTCGATGTGCCGCTCGGAAACGGCACGCGCTTTTTCGCAACGCCGAGCGTGACTCACCGCAGCCGCATCTATTTCGAGCTGCCGAACCGGCTGGCTATCTCGCAGGGGCCGGTGACTCTGGTGAATGCCCGCGCCGGGGTGAGCTTCGCCGACGGCCGCTACGAACTCGCCGGGTTCATTCGCAACGCGTCGGACGAGGATTATCTGCTCGACGCCGGAAATACCGGCGGCGGCTTCGGCATCCCGACCTTCATTCCGGCGGAACCCCGCTTCTACGGCGCGCAGATCACGGCGCGCTTCTGATCGAGTGAGCGGCAACAGCGGTGGGCGGGCCGATATCGCGCCCGGCCACCGATCTTGCGCGCGGCGCCGAGCGAGTGGCGCCTATTTCAGCTTGGCGAGCAGATCGTCGAACGAAGGCTCCGGCTCGGGCATCTCGTAGCTCGAGTCGATCATCGATCCGAGCACCGACTCGCGCGAACCCCAGCCGAACCGTTCGCGGACAATATGCTGCAAGGCGCTCAGCAGTGGAATGCGCTGCTCGCGCAGCTTGATCAATTCGCCGCCGGGGAAGGTCATCGCGTTGCGCAGCCCCGCCACCGACGAGACGTTACCCAGCGTCCGCCGCGTCGCCGAAAGGATGTGCGCGACCACTTCGCGGCTTCCCACCTCTCCCGGCTCGTGAACGGCGGCGAGACGATACATGGTGTACAGCCCCAGCGCCGCCGAGATCAGAAAGAAGAACTCCCAATGGGTGAACATCACCCCGAACTCGGTCGCGCCCGACGGGCTGGTCCAGCGCACCGCCAGGCTGAGCTTGCGCGCCGCGAAGAAGTCGCTCGCCCAGCCGCCGATCACCGGCGCGATCCCCGCCGCGACCGCGCCGATCATCGCGTTCGACGCCATGAACCCGGTGGCGCCGCTCGGCGGGCTCAGCTTCAGGACGATATTGCCCGATGCCAGCCCGACCCCCGCCCCGGCGGCACCCATGATGATGTGCAGCACCACGACATAGGCGATCCGCATCGCATGGCCGTCGACCTCGCTGGCGAACGCCATTGCCGCCACGCTCAGGATGAACAGCGGCGTGGCGACGCCGAGCACCGACTTGTTGGTGAAGCGATCGCTGAGCGCCCCCCAGCCGCGGATCACCGCGAGATTGGCCATCTGGCTGATGAAACTCAGGATCAGCACAAAGCCCATGGAAAAGTTGAGCTCGCGGACGAAATAGACCGTGAAGAACGGCGTGGCGAGGTTCACCGCGAACTGCCAGCTGGCGAGATAGCGCAGCATCGAGCGGAAATTGCGATCGCGCAACGGCGCCGCCAGCAATCGCCAGATTGCAACGCCTTCGCTGGTCGGCGCCATCCGCGGCTCGGGAACGCGCGCCAGCGCCGCGGTGCTCGCCAGCCCGCAAACGAAGCCAAACATGTAGAGCGACGCGAAGATATAGTCGCCGGTCGCGCGGTCGCCGGCGGCGCGTTCTAGCGCCAGCGCGCCGCCCACCGTCGCGAGTGCGCTCACCGCGGTGCCGTACATGGTCCGCCGCGAGAAGAAGCGGCCGAGCCGTTCGGATGGGACGAGATCGCGCATCCAGCTGTTCCAGCTGCACGCCCCGATCGCGTTGAGCCCATAGTGGAGAAGCGCCGCTGCGATCAGCACCCATGCACCGAGGGTGCGATCGGGAATGAACGGAACCAGCGCGTAGATCGGCAGCGCAAGCCGCGCGACAAAGACACAGACCACCGAGATCAGCCGCCGCGTCCGCAGCCGTTCCACCAGCGTCACCGCGGGCGCCTGCAGGACCTGAGTGAACAGCGGGATCGCCGCGAGCAGGCCGATTTCGAGGTTGCTCGCGCCGATATGCAGCGCCAGCGCCAACAACACCACGCCGCTGTTCAGCGCGCCGATCGCAGTCGCGAAAGACGCGTCGAGAAGCAGATATCGAAGGCCGCGCCGAAGCTCACCCTCGGATACGGTGCTCTGCGGGGCGAGCATGCGTTAGGTGCCGGCCCTTGTGCGCTGCCTGGCTGCTGTCATCGGCATTCCTTCGCTAGCTGATCGGAACGGGCGAGCCGGGCGACGCGCATTGCACCGCCACTGCACGCCCCGATAGCCACCGAACGGCCTGCGCGGCACGGATATCCCGAAACGGGCGCTTTCCCGCCTGAAGCAAGGCCGACCGGCAGCAAATGTGCGACGTGGCGCGCGGAGCAAGTCCGCGACGCGGCCTCACCCCGCGATCATGCAGCCTGTGTCGTGGCGAGTTCGATCTGTTCGGCAACCTTGCCGTCCGCCTGCTCGGCCCAACGCACGGCGAGCCGGCGATAGGTCGCCAGCGCCTGTCCCACCACCTGGTCCATATTGTAGTAGCGGTAGGTGGCGAGCCGCCCGACGAAGCTCACGTCCGGCTGGGCGAGCGCGAGCGCTTCGTAGCGCTTGAACAGCGCCTGGTTCTCCGGGCGCGGAATCGGATAATAGGGGTCGCCCTCCGCGCTCGGATATTCGTAGGTGATGCTGGTCCGGTCGCAGACCTGCCCGGTGAGGTGCTTGTACTCGGTCACCCGGGTATAGGGCACGCTCTCCGCGGGGTAGTTGACCACTGCGACATCCTGGTGCTGCGGGGCATCGACGGTCTCATGGCGGAACTGGAGCGAGCGGTACGGCAGCTTGCCGTAGCAATAGCCGAAATACTCGTCGATCGGACCGGTGAAGACGAGGTGCTTGTGCGGATAGGCTTCGCGCGCCTCGCAGAAATCCACCCCGAGCAGCAGATCGATGTTCGGATGATCGAGCATGCGCTCGAACATTTTCGTGTAGCCTTCCGCCGGCATCACCTGGAACTTGTCGGTGAAATAGCGATCGTCGGTGTTGGTCCGCGTGGGAACGCGCGCGGTGACCGACTTGTCGAGCTCCGACGGGTCCATCCCCCATTGCTTGCGGGTATAGCCCTGAAAGAAGGTCTCGTAGAGTTCGCGGCCCACCGCCGAGATCACCACGTCGGCCGAGGTACGCACGACGTCGACCGGCTCGGCGCGAGAGGCGAGGAACGCCGCGGCGTCCTCCTCGGTCTTGAGATCGAGGCCGTAAAGCAGGTTCAGCGTCGTACGGTTGATCGGCATCGGCACCAGCTTGTCGCCGACCGAGGCGAGCACGCGATGCTCATAGGGCCGCCATTCGGTGAAGCGCGACAGATAGTCGAACACATCGGCCGAATTGGTGTGGAAGATGTGCGGGCCATATTGATGGATCAGCACGCCGGCATCGTCATGATGATCGAAGGCGTTCCCGGCGACGTGCGGACGGCGATCGATCACGAGCACGCGCTTGCCGGCATCTCTCGCGAGGCGCTCCGCCATCACCGCGCCGGCAAAGCCCGCGCCGACGACCACCACGTCATAGGCCTGAGGCCGCTCGGCCGGCCAGACCACCGGCGAAACCACCGGCTGGACGTGCTCGCTCTTGGCGATCGCGTCTCCGATCAGCGCGGCCATTGCGTCGAAGCTGCGATCCCAGCTGATCGTCTGCAGCAGCGCATCGACCGGGCGGAGCCAGTCGGCCGTCGTGGCCAGCGTAAGCGCGGCCTCGCACGCAGTGACGAACTCGGACGGGGTGGCGGCGATCTTCACGGCCTCGACATCGCCATAGTGGCGGATCACGTCGGTGATCGGCGTCGAGACCACCGGGCATCCGGCGGCGAGATATTCGGGGGTCTTGGTCGGGCTGATGAACCGCGTCGCCTCGTTGATCGCGAACGGCATCAGCGCGACGTCCCACCCGCGCAGATAGTCGGGCAGCTCGGCATATTGCTTGCCGCCGAGATAGTGGAGGTTCGCGCGGCGCGGCAGCTCGGCCTCGCTGATCTTCACCACCGGGCCGACGATCACCAGCGACCAGTCGGGGCGCGCGTCGGCGACCTCCGCCAGCAGCGCGAGATCCATACGCTCGTCGACCACCCCGTAGAAGCCGAGTCGCGGGCCGGGGATATTCTTCTGGTCGGCAGGCTCGGCGCCCTCGCTGCGCGCCGCCGCGAAATGCTTGGCATCGACGCTCGAGGGGAAGGGATGCACGCTGGGATGGCGATCGCGCTTGGCCTCGTAAAGGCTGTAGCCGCCGGTGAAGACCAGATCAGCCTGCTCCATCAGCCGCTGCTCGAGCGGCAGCAACTCGGGCGGCGCGCCCTTGAAATTGGCGAGTTCGTCCATGCAATCATAGACCACGCACTCGGCCGAAACATGCTCCGAAAAGGACAGCATCATCGGCGTATAGTACCAGCGCAGCACCGGCTTGGCCGGGCGCTCGCCGACTGCTTCGTCGAGCAACGCCTTGAGCGCCGCCTGCTCTTCCGCGCGCCCAAGCCCATGCGGCAGCTCGGGCGTCAGAACGATCACGCCGGTCTTCTCGCACATCGTTGCCGAAAGCCGCGGCTCGTCGGCGCCATAATTCGGCTCTTCCCAGAACAGCACCTGCCACTCGCGCGCAAAGCGACTCATCAGATGCTGCGGCCGTTGAAATACGAAGTTCCAGCGCAGGTGGCTGAAGCAGAGCAGCGTGCCTTTGGAGCCCTGGGCGGCCTCGGAGAAGAAGAGAGAAGTATCGGCGCGCTGCTCGCTCATGCGTGGAACCTTGCTCGTTGATGAACGAGGTTAGAACCTACGAACATCGCTCAAGTTCCTAATTGCAATAATAACAGCCACTTAACTTGTGTTATTCGATTGATCTGGGTTGCATTGGGAAACTGCTGGGGGACATGGGTGTTGGTGCCCCAGTCATGGGAGACAGGCGAATGGGGCAGCACGAGCTCGAACTTTGGGCGGGTCCCGAGTGTACGGTCAACCGTGTTGGCGACAGCTTCGGCGACCAGTTCGAGCGCTGCGGACATGCGCGTCGACCCGAGGATATCGATCTGTTCGCCGATCTCGGTATCAAGGCAATCCGCTATCCGATCCTGTGGGAGCGGATTGCGCCCGACGGCTTCGACCGCTGCGACTGGAGCTGGATCGACTCCCGGCTCGAACGGCTTCGCGAACGCGGCGTCACCGTGATCGCCGGGCTCGTTCACCATGGCAGCGGGCCCGCCCACACCAGCCTCCTCGATGACGAGGGCTTCGCGCGCGGCCTCGCCGAGCACGCCCGGCGGGTCGCCGAGCGCTATCCCTGGATCGCCCATTGGACGCCGGTCAACGAGCCGCTGACCACCGCCCGCTTTTCGGCGCTCTACGGCGTTTGGTATCCGCACGCTCGCGACGAAGGCGCGTTCTGGCGCGCGCTGCTTAACCAGATCGACGGCGTCCGGCTGTCGATGGCGGCGATCCGCCAGATCAACCCCGCCGCCGCGCTGATCCAGACCGACGATCTCGGCCGCACCTTCGCCACCGCCGAGATGCGCGACCAAGCCGGCTTCGACAATATGCGGCGCTGGGCCGGCTGGGACCTGCTGTGCGGCAGGCTGACGCCGCAGCATCCGCTCTGGGACCATATCGCCAGCTTCGGCCTCCAGTCCCGGCTCGAGGCAATCGCGGCAGCGCCGTGCCCGCCCGACATCATCGGCGTGAACCACTATCTCACCAGCGATCGCTTTCTGGACCACCGACTCCATCGCTATCCGCCGCATGTCCATGGCGGCAACGGCCGCCAACGCTATGCCGATGTCGAGGCGATCCGCGTGCTCGAGCCGGCGCCGCCAGGGCTTGAAGGCGTGCTCCGCGAAACCTGGGACCGCTATCGCATCCCGATCGCGGTCACCGAGGTTCATAACGGCTGCACGCGCGAAGAGCAGATGCGCTGGATCGCCGAGGCATGGGACACCGCGATCGCGCTTCGCGAGCAAGGCGTCGACCTGCGCGCGATCACGATCTGGTCACTGCTCGGAAGCTGCGGCTGGAACACCCTGCTCACCAGCGAGGGGATCTACGAGCCCGGCGTCTTCGACGCGAGCAGCGGCACGCCCCGCCCGACCGCGCTCGCCGCGCTGATGCGCGGGCTTCCGGGGGGCGAGCCGCGTCATCCGATTGTGCAGGACGCGGGCTGGTGGCGCCGGTCGATCCGGCTGCTTCACCCGACCGTCCACCGTCCCGCGCCGCTCGAAGCGCGCCGTCCCGATGTTGACACCCCGCCCCAATCGGCCCCGCTCCTGATCGTCGGCGCGACAGGAACACTCGGCCAAGCGTTCGCCCGCGCCTGCGACCTTCGCAACCTTGCTTACGTTCTCACGGCACGCGGCGAAATCGAGCTGCGCGATCCGGACAGCATCGCACGGGCGCTGGAAACGCACCGTCCATGGGCGGTGATCAACACCGCCGGCTGGGTCCGCGTCGATGATGCTGAGCACGATCGGCGCGCCTGCTTCGACGCAAATGCCACCGGGGCGATCGCGCTCGCAGACGCGACCGCGCGGCGCGGCATTCCGACGCTCAACTTCTCGAGCGATCTGGTGTTCGACGGGCGCACCGAAGCGTCCTACGTCGAGACCGACGCCCCCGCGCCGCTCGGCGTTTACGGCGAGAGCAAGCTGCGTATGGAACAGGGCATCGCCGCCTTGCCCGGCAAGCATCTCATCGCCCGGACGGCTGCGTTCTTCTCGCCGTTCGACACGCACAACTTCGCCATCGCGGTGGCGCGCACGCTCGCCCGGGGCGAGCGCTTCCGTGCCGCCGACGACCTCGTGGTCAGCCCCACCTATGTGCCGCATCTCGTCAGCACGGCACTCGACCTTCTGATCGATGGCGAGGCCGGCATATGGCATCTCGCCAACGATGCCGCGCCTTCCTGGGCCGACTTCGCCGTGAAAATTGCCGAAGCGCTCGACCTTCCCGGCGACCTGATCGATCCGGTCCCGGCGGAGGCGCTCGGCTTCGCCGCCGAACGGCCGCGATTTGCGGCGCTGGCCACCGCGCGCGGCGCGAATTTGCCGTCGCTCGACGTGGCGATCGCAGACTTCGCACTGCACTACGCGCAGCTGTCGTCGGCGGCGTCTCGCGAAGCCGCCTGACTAGGCGGCATCAGCGCAGGCGGGCAGCCACGAAATCCACAAACACCCGGACGCGGGCCGGCACTCCTGCGCCTCCGACGAACAGCGCGTGGATGAGTTCGACATCGCCGGGATTGAATGCCTCCAGGATGGGCACAAGGCGACCGCTGGCGATCTCCGCGGCGACGCTGAAGCTGCCCACCCGCGCGATCCCGACACCTGCGGCGGCGAGTTGTCCGAGCGTCTCGCCGTTGTTCGCCTCGATATTACCCTTCACCGACAGCGCGAAATCGCGTCCGTTCCGACGGAACGGCCAGATCGGCTCGGCCCTGCGAAAGTTGAAGTTGAGGCAATTGAAGCGGTGCAGATCCTCCGGCACCTCCGGCGTGCCATGCGCGGCAAGATAGTCCGGCGACGCGACAATCATCCGGCGGGTCTCGCCGAGCTTCCGCGCAGTGAGCGAGCTGTCGGACAGCGGGCCGAATCGGATCGCGACGTCGGCCTGCCCGCCCGGTATGTCGACCAGCGTGTCGGTGAGCGCGATGTCGATCAGGATGTGCGGGTAAAGCGCGGCGAATTCGCCGAGCAGCGGCACGATACAGAGCCGCCCATGGGCGAGCGCGGCGCTGATCCGAAGCCTTCCTCGCGGCGCGCCCTGGTCGGCGATCTGCTGCTCGGCATCGTCGAGGTCCGCGAGAATGCGCCGCGCCGCCTGTAGATAGGCCTGGCCCTCGGCAGTGAGCGAGAGCGCGCGGGTCGAGCGCAGCAACAGCCGCACGCCGAGCCGCGCCTCGATCCGGTCGATCGCGCGGCTCACCGCCGACGGGCTCATCTCGAGGACCCTGCCGGCGGCGGAGAAACTGCCTTGCTCCACCACCGCGGCGAACAGCGCTAGCGAACGCGCACGATCGGTCCCGTTCCCCAGCTTTGCGTCCATTGCATAAATCCTCTGCTCGCTCGGGCGCTACTACTGCCGCGTCCGCGCGTCCATCTATGCATCGAAGCAATCAATCGGAGGATGGCGCATGGAATATCGGCAACTCGGATCTTCGGGGCTGCGCGTCCCCGCGCTGAGCTTCGGCACCGGCACCTTCGGGGGCAAGGGCCCGCTATTCAGCGCCTGGGGCCACAGCGACGCCAGCGAGGCGCGGCGGCTGCTCGACATCTGCCTCGCCACGGGCCTGACCCTGTTCGACACCGCCGACGTCTATTCGGGCGGCGCTTCCGAGGAGATCCTTGGCGAGGCGATCCGCGGGCGCCGTGACACTGTGCTGATCTCGACCAAGACGGGCCTGCCGATGGCCGACGGCCCGCAGGACTGGGGCGTCTCCCGGTCGCGGCTTCTCCGCGCGGTCGACGCTTCGCTGCGCCGGCTCGGCACTGACTACATCGACCTGCTTCAGCTCCACGCCTTCGACGCCTCCACTCCGGCCGAGGAGCTGATGGGCACGCTCGACCAGCTGATTGCAGCGGGCAAGATCCGCTATGCCGGCGTCTCCAATTATCCCGGCTGGCAGCTGATGAAGGCGCAGGCAATCGCCGAGCGTCACGGCTGGCCGCGCCTCGTCGCGCATCAGGTCTATTATTCGCTGATCGGCCGCGCCTATGAGGCCGACTTGATGCCGCTCGCTGCCGATCAGGGCATCGGCGCGCTGGTGTGGAGCCCGCTCGGCTGGGGACGCCTGACCGGCAGAATCGGCCGCGATCGCCCAATCCCGGAGGGCAGCAGGCTGCATGAAACCGAGCAATTCGCCCCGCCGGTCGAGCCCGAGCTGCTCTACCGCGTCGTCGACGCGCTCGAGGCGATCGCGCTTGAGACGGAGAAGACGGTTCCGCAGGTCGCGCTCAACTGGCTGCTCCGCCGCCCGACCGTCTCGTCCGTGATCATCGGCGCGCGCAACGAAGAGCAGCTGCGCCAGAATCTCGGCGCAGTCGGCTGGTCGCTCACCGCCGGGCAGGTCGGCGCACTCGATGCCGCAAGCGACGTGCTGCCGCCCTATCCGCATACGCCGTACCGCCAGCAGCAGGGTTTTGCCCGCCTCAATCCGGCGCTGGTCTGAGCGGAGGCCGGCATGAAACTGAACTTCGGGCTGCTGGCCCTCGCTATCGGCGCCTTCGGCATCGGCGTGACCGAATTCGCGCCGATGGGGCTGTTGCCGGTGATCGCCGCCGATCTTGGCGTGTCGGTCCCGGCGATGGGGCTGCTGATCAGCGCCTATGCGCTGGGCGTGATGATCGGCGCCCCGCTGATGACGCTTACCACCGGACGCGTACCGCGCCGATTGCTGCTGATCGGCCTCGCGGGGATATTCACGCTGGGCAATCTGCTCGCCGCGGTATCGGACGGCTATGCGATGCTGCTCGCCGCGCGGCTACTCACTTCGTTCAACCACGGCGCATTCTTCGGTGTCGGGGCGATCGTCGCGGCCGGTCTCGTGCCCCCGCAGCGCCAGGCGAGCGCGGTCGCCGCGATGTTCATGGGTCTGACCGTCGCCACCATCGTCGGCGTGCCGCTGGCGACCTGGGCCGGCGAGCATCTCGGCTGGCGCATATCCTTTTGGGGCATTGCCGGACTGGGCGTCCTGACGATGGTTTCACTGCGAGTGACCCTGCCGCCCTTGCCCGCGCCAGCGGGAGGCAATGCGCTTGCGGAGGTGCGCGTGCTGGCCGATCGCAAGGTGCTCGGCGCACTCGCGCTGACGGCGCTGGGGTCGAGCGCGATGTTCACCGTCTTTACGTATATCGCGCCGATCTTGCGCGAGGCGACGCATGCCTCGCTCGGCTTCGTCACGGCGATGCTTGTCACCTTCGGCGTGGGGTTGACCGTCGGCAATTGGCTGGGCGGCAGATTCGCGGACCGCTCGGTCGATCGCACCTTGATCGTCACCCTCGCCGCGCTGTCGGCGATCCTCGTCGCATTCGCGCTGCTGATGACCGCTCCCGTCGCCACGGCAATCCTCGTGTTTCTGTGGGGGGTGGCGAGCTTCGCGCTGGTGCCGCCGCTGCAGGTCCGCGTGATGAGCGCCGCCGCCGACGCGCCGAACCTCGCCTCGGCAGTCAACATCGGCGCGTTCAATCTCGGCAATGCCTTTGGCGCCGCACTGGGCGGCGGGGTGATCGCCGCGGGACTCGGCTATCCCGCGGTCGCATTCGCCGGCGCGGCGGCCGCAGCGATAGGATTGGCGGCGGTGCTCGTCGCGACCCGCCGAACGCCGGCGCCCGAACCGCGGCTCTGCGACGCGGTCAATTTGTGACGATCGGCAGCGCAATCGCGAACCGCGTGCCGGTCGCCGCGTCGGGATCGAGCACGAGGCGGCCGCGCTCGGCGCCGAGCAGCGATGCCGAGATGGCGAGGCCGAGCCCGGTGCCGCCCGCTGCGCGCCTCGTGGTGAAAAAAGGTTCGAAGATGCGTTCGGCGTCGGCGGGCGCGATGCCACGGCCATTGTCCGCCACGGCAATCTCGAGCTCGTCCCCGATCGGCTGGAGCGCGATGGCTACCTCGCCGGCGCCGGCCTGACGGGCATTTTCGAGCAGGATCGTCAGGACCGCCTCGAGCGTGGATGCCTGAACCGCGGCCAGCGGCAAGCCCGCCGGCGCAGCCACGCGCACCCGGAACTCGGCTCCGTCGTGCGCGTCGGCGACCTGACGGACCACGGCCAGCGTGTCGAGCGCGGCGTCGGGATCGGCCTGCGCCATGTCGGCGCGGGCGAGATCGAGCAGCCGGGTCACCAGCTGCGAGAGCCGCGCGGCATCGGCCTTGATGTTGCCGAGAAAGCGCTCGCGCTCCGCCGGGGTCATCGCCGCGCCGTGATCCTCGAACAGCTCGATCGCGCCCGAAATGCCGGCGAGCGGCGTCTTGAACTCATGGCTGACCGAGGCGGCGAAATCGCGCAGATAGCGCGAGCGCCGGTCGATCGCGGCGGCCATCGCGCGGAAATTCTCGAACAGCGCGCGGATCTCGATCGCCGCGGTGACCGGCGTCTCGGGGACGGCGCCGGTGCCCTCGGCCACGCCACGCGTCGCCTCTCCAAGGGCTTCGATGGGCCGGGCGATGCCGCGCGACAGCAGCGCCGTCAGCACCAGCAGCATCACGAAGATCAGCCCGATGCCGAGCAGGATCTTGCCGCGGTCCTCGTACAGCCCGCGGAACAGCGCCCGCGGCGAGCGCGACAGCAGCAGCACGCCGACGACGCGTCCGTCAACGACGATAGGCCGGACATGGTGGATCCGCAGCGACGAGGCTCGGCTGAGCCATTCGAAGGCGTAGCGCTGACTATAGGCGCCATTGGTGCGCAGCACCGTCCCCACCCCGCCCCGTAGCGCCGCGGCGACTTCGGGCAGCTGGGCATAAGAGCGGCCCGCCTCGTGCCCGAGCAGGACGACTCCGTTGCGGTCGATCAGCTGGAGCGAGGCGAGCGTGGTCCGGGCGGTCACGGCGAAGATCGGATGAAGCCGGCCTGCCATGGCCATCGCCTGCGGATCCGGAGGGCCTGCGGGTGGCGGCGCGGCCGGCCGCTCGGGCAGCACGCGGGTGGTGCGCAGGTCGATCGTCGAGCCTTCGGGACGCCACGGACGTGGATCGATCGACCCGGGCGCAGCGCCTGGCCACAGCGCCTGCGCCGCCCCCGCCAGCGCAGCGCCCTGCGCGATCAGCTCGGCCTCGGTCTGGCGCACCAGCGTGTTCTCGTAGACCCGCAGGAACAGCGCGCCCACGCCGGGCAGTGCCGCGGTGAACAGCAGCGTGCCGAACAGGATCGTTCGAAGCTTGAGCGCCGGCCAGTGCCGCTTAAGCACCGCCTTGAGAGCAGCGATCACGCCGGCTGGCCCGTGCAGCTCCCGATCCGGTAGCCGATGCCCGGGCGCGTCTCGACTACATCGGTCGCGCCCACCCCGGCGAACTTGCCGCGCAGATTGCGGATATGGCTGTCGATCGTGCGATCGGTCACCGCGAACCCAGGCCCGTGCAGCCGATCGATGATCGCATCGCGGCTGAAGACCTTGGCCGGCATCACCGCGAGCGTGCGCAGGATAGAGAATTCGGTGACGGTGAGCGCAACCTCGGCGCCCGCCCAGGTCGCGCGCCAGCCGTCGATGTCGAGCGCGAGCCGGCCATGCTCGACTCGTCGGCCTTCATCGGTCGCCGGCGGCCGGGCGCTCGCGCGCCGCAGGATCGCCATCGATCGCGCCACCACCTCGCGCGGGCTGAACGGCTTGACGACATAATCGTCGGCGCCGAGCTCGATCCCGAGCACCCGATCGATCTCGTCATCACGCGACGACAGGAACAGGATCGGCAGGTCGCCCGATGCCCGCAGTCGCCGGCAGGTCTCGAGCCCGTCCATTCGGGGCATGTTGATGTCGAGCACCACCAGATCGACCTGCTGCTGCTCGACCAGCGCGAGCACCGCCTCGCCGTCATCCGCCTCCAACGTGTCGAGCCCAGCCTTGGCGAACGCGAAGGCGAGCAGCTGACGGATGTGCGGATCGTCGTCGGCGATCAGGATCGTGCGCGGCATGGGACACATGATCATTGCGCAGCCTCGTTCGTCAATGCCGGCGCGGAAGATGCCGGTGTGGCGGGCGCGGGTGCAGGCGCCGGCGGCACCGGCTCGAGCGAAGGTACCAGGAAGCCGTTGCAGTCGCGGCCGTGGGAGCCGGCAGGCGGCGGCGCGGGCAGCAAATCGCCCGCAAGCATCGACCGGACGTGTCGTAGCCGCCGCGCGTCGCGCCAGATCCATTCGCCGCCCTTTTGCTGATCCAGCGTCTCGTGGAGCACGGTGCTGCGCACCCATGCCACGCGTGTGGCGAAGTCGGGCGCGAGACCGCCGCGCCGCTCGAGTGCGACCAAGGGCACGAGCGCCGACGAGCCGAGCTCGCGCAGATAGCAGAGGTCCAGCGCCGCGCCCTTGCCGCCTACCTCGCGGGCATGGCGGACATTCCATGTCGCGGCGACGGCACCGAGATCGATCATCGTGCAGACGGCAAGGACGAGCAGCGCAGCACCGGCATTGGCGTTGATCAGCCACGCCGCGCTGCGGACACGCAGCATGCGCCAGACGATCAGCACCAGCCCAAGCGCCACCAGCACCATCCAGATCAAGGCGGCAATGCGGAGGCCGGTGAGCGAATAGACTTCGATATAGTCGATCGTGCGCAGGATGCTCGAGGCGACGAGGAAGACGTTCTGCGCAATCCAGAGCACCACCAGCTTGCGGATCGCCGGCACTGCCGCAGTGGCGGAGCCCGGCCGCAGCGCGACGAGCACGAACAGTCCCGCGAGCAGCGCGGTGGCGATCAGCGGATAGGCGCCGCGATGGGCATAGTCGGCGAGAGTCACGCCGTCCGGCAGCGGCGCACCGCTCCACAAGAAGGCGACGTCGAGCGCGTTCTGCAGCGCGAACAGCGCGTTGAAGGTGAGCAGCGCGAGGAGCACCGAACCCGGCGTTACGCCCGGCAGCGTCAGCGGTGCCGCACTGCTTTCCGGGATCGCCGGAAGACGCACCCGCCTCGGGCGCAGCGTCGCCCAGACCGTCGTCACCATGACGATCCAGAACAGGAAACGCCCGACCGCGTCCTCGTCCCAGCGCGGCGCGCCGATGCGGTAGAGCGCATCGCCGATGACCGGGTTGGCACTGGCGAAGAGCGTGAGGAACACCGCGCCGCCGAGCAGCGGCAATGGCAGCAGCGGCAGGATTCGCTGACGCGGCAGCGTCCGCCCGACGGGCCTCCGCAGCCGCAGCAGATCGCGCCACGGGCCGACGACGCTGGTGACGCCGTGGAGGACCAGCCGCAGCGCCCAGCCGCCGGCATGATCCGAACCGGTCATACGCGGCAGCAGCACCGCCATCGTCAGACAGATCCAGAACAGCATCGCCGCGAGCGGCCGGGGATTGTCGAGCAACGGCACGGCGAGCAGCAATGCGCCCGCCGCGGCAAGCCAGCTCCGGCGATCACGCCGCGCCGCCGGGCTCAACGCCAGCGTCGCGATCGTCCAGGCGAGCGCGAACACGCCCAAGGTCGAGCCGATTCCGTCGCGAGTCCAGAACAGCCAGTCGGCCAACGCGACCAAAGCCGCCGCTGCGCCTGTCTTGGCGGTGAAGCTCGATGTGATGCGTGCTGCCATGCGAAGCTCTCCCTTGTGCGGAGTGCTTCCTCGCGCGCCGATGTGCCGATCGCGCGGCGCTGGGTGTCAGCTTGCCGTCATCATCCCGTGCAGATCCAGTGCAGACGCCGGAACGCCGCTACCGGAGCCCTCAATGCGGCGTCGCCCCGTCGGTATCCCGGCGCAGGATCGGTGCACGGCTCGCCATCAGCGCGAACAGGCACAAAGCGACATAGCAGGCCGCCGGCACGATCAGCGCGAAGGCATAGCCCTGCTGGTCCGAGACCGCGCCGACCAGCGGCGGCAACAGGGCACCGCCGACGATCGCGGTGCAGAGCAGCCCCGAGGTCGATTCGACGGTGCCGGTCGAGCGTTCGAGCGTGAGGGTGAAGATCACCGGAAACATGATCGAGTTGAACAGCCCGATCGCCAGCGCGACGAAGCCGGCGCTCACGCCGCCGACCGCGAAGACGTAGAAGCACATCGCCGCGGCGATCGCCGTGAACAACGCAAGCAGGACGTGCGCCCGAACCACCGCGAGCAGCGCCGAGCCGATCGCCCGGCCGATCATCGCGCCGCCCCAGTAAAAGGCCACCGCCTTGCCTGCTTCCTGCAGCGAGACGCCGGGCACGCCGTCGCTGCCCATGAGATAGCCGAGCAGCGGAACGCCGAACGCCGCATCGGACTGACCCCAAACGCCATTGTCGTTGAGCAGCAGCGCCATCTGGGTGCCGATCGCGACTTCAGCGCCGACATAGAGGAAGATCGCCAGCCCGCCGAACAGCGCCCAGCGCGAGCCGAGCGCCGAGAAGAGCCCCGTAGTCGAAGCGATCGGCGGCGCCGCCTGCGTCACCACGCGGCGGCTGAACCAGAAGAACACCGCCAGCGCCGCGATCAGACCGCAGATCCACAGATAGGCCGAATCGATCCCGGCCAGCGCATCGGCGCGGACCGCTTCGGTGATCGCGGTGCCGTTCTTGACCTCCAGGCCCTTGAGGAACAGGTGCGCGCCGAGCAGCGGCCCGAGAAAGGTGCCGAACGAGTTGAAGGTCTGGCTGAGCGTCAGCCGCAAATGGCTGTACTTCGGATCGCCGAGCGCGGCGGCGAGCGGGTTGGCCGCGACCTGCAGAATAGTGATGCCGCTGGCGAGGATGAACAGGCCGAGCAGGACGAGCGCGAACACTGCGAGGTTGGCGGCAGCGAGCATCACGAGACAGCCGAGGATCATCAGCCCCAGCGCGATCAGGATGGTGGGGATCGAGCGCGCTCGCGACAGCAGTGCCGCCGCCGGGAAAGAGACCAGGCCATAAGCGGCGAAGAAGGCCGAGGCGGCGGCCTGCGCCTGAAAATTGGAAAGCGTGAAGATGCCCTTCACCGACGCCACCAGCGGATCGATCAGCGACGTGATGAAACCCCATGCGAAGAACAGCGTGGTCACCGCTGCGAACGCCAATAGGGTGGTCGGGGAGCTCGATCGCGCCAAGGCCTTATCCTTCCTGCCGATGCGGGCGCCGCGCCGGGCCCGCAATTCTTATGTTTGTTTGTCTAATTCGCACGACTTGGCCGGCTTGGCCAGATGGCGCCGGTCAGGCGCCGGCGGACTGCCTCGCGGCCGCCGCGGCGAGCGCGATCGACCCGAGCGGCCCGGCCATGTCGCCGAGCCCGGGGCGCGACACGAAGCCGTGGCCCTCAGGCAGCTGCATATAGCCGTTCAGGCTCCTGCGCAGCGCCGCGTCGATGCGCGCGAGGAGATGCGGCTGGGCGGAGAGCACGCCGCCGCCGATCGCGATCCGACGCGGCGCGGCGCCACAGACCAGCGCGTGCGCCATGGCCGCGATATATTCGACGATCGGCTCCCACACCGGATCGGCCTCGCCCAGCTCGCGCACGACGCGGCCGGCAAGCCGCGACACCAGCGCCGAGCCCGAGGCGAGCCCCTCGACGCAGTCCTCGTGATAGCCACAGACGCTCGGATGACCGTCCGAAGCGAGCCGGGGCACGCGCATATGTCCCCATTCGCCATGGGCGAAGCCGCGGGTCGGCCGTCCGTGGACGATCAGCCCGACGCCGATGCCGGTACCGACGGTCATATAGGCGAAATCGTCCATTCCCTGGCCGCAGCCCCAGGCGATCTCGGCCAGCGCCGCGCCGTTGACGTCGGTATCGAACCCGACCGGGACCGCGAACGGCGCCGAGAGGACGCCGCGCACGTCAGTACCCGGCCAGCGCGGCTTGTTGGTGGCGAGGATCTGGCCATAGCGCGGGGAATGCCGGTCGAGCTCGATCGGGCCGAACGACGCGATGCCGAGCGCGGCGAAACCCCGCGTGCGCTCCCAGTCGTGGAGAACCGCAAGCAGCGCGGGCAGCGTGTCGTCCGGGCTGGTCGTCGGCACGGTGCGCTGATCGAGCACGCGCCCGGGCCCGAACGCCAGCGTGCACACGCATTTGGTGCCGCCCAGCTCGATGCCCGCCCAAGGCCGTTCGTTCGAAGCCGCACGCGGCATACTCGCCTGCTCGAACGAAACGAAACCGTTCGCCATTCCCCCTCCCTTTCGCGGCCCGGCCCCGCATGTGAATCACTGGGCTTGTGTGCCCCTGCCTCGGCATTAATAATCCAAATTACATAATTCAACGGGGGAGAAGCGGATTGCGGTGAGCGCAGTCGGCGGCGCGCCGAACCCCACGGCGCGCAACCCGAGGCTGGCATGCATGCGCTGACCGGCTTTGGCTTTCCCATGGTGGCACAATATACTTCGGCAGCGTCGTTCGGGCTGTTCGCTGGCGCAATGCTGGTGCAGGCTGTAATGATCTGGCGCTATTTTCCCGAAAACGGCGATGGCGCGCTGGAGACGATGGAAAGGACGGTCGAGGCCGAGGATGACAGGCAAGCAAATGACGGCTTCGATCGCTGGTAGCGCTATCGCATGACGGCCAGTTCGACACGTGCCCGCCCGCGCCTATCGGGCACCAATCTCGAGCGCGCCGCCGATCACAACCAGCGGGTGACGCTGCATGCGATCCGCGTGCTCGGTCCGCTGACCCGGGTCGAGCTCGCCGGCATCACCGGCCTGACCGGCCCGGCGATCGCCAACATCACCAAGCGCCTGCTCCAGGACGGGCTGATCGATGAGGCCGGCCAGCGCCGCGGCGGGCGCGGACAGCCGCCGACCAAGCTCGTCGTGCGGCCCGACGCCTGCTATTCGATCGGGGTCAATATCGACCGCGATCATATCACGCTGGTGCTGGTCGATTTCTCCGGCGAGACGCTGATCCGGGTTTCCGAGGAAGTCGATTTCGCGCTGCCCGAGCAAGTCCGCGCGCTCTATCGCCGCTCGATCAAGAACATGCTGCGCAAGGCGAGGGTCGATATCGGCAAGGTCGTCGGCGTCGGCGTCGCGGTTCCCGACGATCTCGGCCTGGTCGACCTGCCCGGGCGCCCCGCCGATTATGCCGCGTGGGACAAGACCAACATGGCCGAGCTCTTCCGCGAGCCGCTCAGCCTGCCGGTCTTCGTCGAGAACGACGCGGCGGCGGCGGCGATGGGCGAGATGCAGCTGGGCCTCGGCCACACCAACAACAGCTTCTTCTACATCCTGATCTCGTCGGGGCTCGGCGGCGGGCTCGTGGTCGACGGCTCCTATCTGCGTGGCGCCGACGGGCGCAGCGGGGAACTCGGCTTCATGCGCGCCGGCGACGGTGCCGCCCCCGGCGAGGAGATCCAGCGGATGGTCTCGCTGTCCGGCCTCGCGCGGCATCTCGAGCGCAACGGCTGCAAGCTCGCCGACGTGATCCACGGCACCGACACCAGCGACGCGACCACCGCCTGCGTCGATGCCTGGGTGGAGGACGCCGCGCGCCAGCTCATCGTGCCGCTCGACGCGATCAACTGCCTGATCAACCCGACCGCGGTGCTGGTCGGCGGGCGGCTGCCGACGGCGATCCTCGAGCGGCTCGCGGCACGCGCGAACGAACTGATGCAGGAGCGCGCCGCCCTTCTGCCCACCGTCGCCCCGGTGATCCGCGCCGCTCTGTCCGAGGACGCGCCCGCGGTGGGCGCCGCGATCCTGCCGTTCAGCCACTTCCTGCTGCCGAAGCAGGCGGCGCTGTGGAAGGCTTCGGCGTAAGCCCCTCCCCGTTTCGGGAGAGGAAATACTGTCAGGCCGAGCGCCCGAACGAGGGCGGCCGGTCCGCCTTCGCGGTGCCGAAGCGCGACGGCTGACGCCCCATCTCGAACACCAGTTCGCCGCCCTTTGCCAGCTCGGCATGGCTGATCCAGTTGCGCGTCCACGGCTTGCCGTTCCAGCGCACCGCCTGGACATAGGGCGCGTCGGGCGCGTTGCCGCGGGCGATCACGCGCAGCGTCCTGCCCTGCCCCAGCCGCATCTCGGCCGCGTCGAACAAGGGCGAGCCGAACACGTACACCGCGCTCACCGGATCGACCGGATAGAAGCCTAAGGCGCTCAGCACGAACCACGCGCTCATCTGACCGCAATCGTCATTGCCGATCACCCCGTCGGGGTCCGCCTTGTACATCTCGGTACACAACCGCCTGACCATCGCCTGCGCCTTCGCCGGCGCGCCGCAATAGGCATAGAGATAGGCGGCGTGCTGGTCGGGCTCGTTGCCATGCGCATATTGGCCGACCAGCCCGGTGATGTCCGGCGGCGCGTTCTCGGGCAGGATCGAGGGCGCGTTGAAGAAGGCGTCGAGCTTCTTCTCGAATGCCGCGTTTCCGCCGAAATGCGCGATCTGGCCATAGATGTCGTGCTGGTTGAGGAAGGTCGCCTGCCAGCCATTCGCCTCGGTGTAGTCGCGGTGCTTCTTGACGTCGTGACCGATCTGGATCGGATCGTAGGGCGACCACCAGCTTCCGTCCGAGAATTTGGGGCGCGCGAAGCCGATCTTGGGATCGAGCACGTTCAGATAATTGCGACTGCGCTTGCGCAGCGCCGCGGCGTCCTCCTTCGCGCCCGCCGCCTCGGCGAGCACCGCCATCGCCCAGTCGTCATAGGCATATTCCTGGGTGCGGCTGACCGACTCCCAGATCTTGTCGGCGGGGATATAGCCGAGGTCGTAATAGTAGCCGCGGCCCAGCGAGCCGTCGCTGTCCTTGAAGCTGCGATCGAAGGCACGCCGGCGGATATTGGGCCATGCCGCGGCATAGTCGGCCTCGATCCCCTTGACCTTTGCCTCGGCGAGCACCGACACCGAATGCCAGCCGATCATCGTGCCGGTCTCGACGCCCTGGAGCTGCCAGACCGGCGGGCCATAGGGGCTCTGCTGCGTCTGACGGATCAGGTCGCGGGTGAACATCGCCGCACGCTCGGGCTGGACGAGGGTCAACAGCGGATGCAGCGTGCGATAGGTATCCCACAGCGAATAGGTGCTGAACGCGGGGGTCTCGGCGGGCGCCTGATGCACCTCCCGGTCCATGCCGACATAGCGCCCATCGCGATCGGTGAAGAGCGTCGGCGCGAGGAAGCAGTGATAGAGCGCGCTTGCCATAATCGTGCGCTGGTCGGGCGTGCCCCCCTCGACGCGGACGCAGTCGAGCTCCTCCGCCCACGCCCGGCGCGCGGCGGTGGCGGCCCGGTCGAAGTCCCAGCCCGGCGCCTCGGCGGCGAGCGCGGCTTTCGCCCCGGCGACGTCGACGGCCGAGATGCCGGCCTTGATCAGGATCGGCTCGCCGCCCGCCTCGTCGAAGGAGAGCACGGCCTTGAGCTTGTCGCCGAGGATCGCGCTGAGATTGCCGTGCAGCGGCTTGACGTCGTTGTCGAAGAAGTCGAGCCCGTTCGGGCTGCGCGAGAATTGCATCGCGAAATGGATATGCCGCCCCTTGGCCCAGCGATGCACGCGACGGCTGCCGCTAAGCGTGAGGGTCTTGCCTTCCCACATCAAGGAAGCCTGATCGACGATCGTGCCCTTATCCCAGACGTCGAGGATCATGTGCGCGAAGTCGATCAGGATGTGCCCGGGCCCCTTCGGGAAGTGATAGCGGTGGAGCCCGGTGCGCTCGGTCACGGTCAGCTCGGCGAGCACTCCGGATTCGAGTTTCACGCGGTAATAGCCCGGTTCGGCATGCTCCTCGGAGAAACGCTGGCGATAGCCCGCGTCCGGATCGTCCAGCTTGCCGGGATTTAGCTCGAGCTTTCCCCGTGTCGGCACCACCAGCACGTCCAGCATGTCGCCGATGCCGGTGCCCGAAAGGTGGGTGTGCGAGAAGCCCATGATCGAGCCGTCGGTGCGGTGATAGCCCGAACACGCGTCCCAGCGACTATTGTCGGTATCCGGCCCAAGCTGCACCATCCCGAACGGCAGCGACGGCCCCGGGAAGGTGTGGCCGTGCCCGCCCGTGCCGATGAACAGGTCGGGTTTCGTGGCTGCGGTGGCTTGCCCGCGGGCAAGTCCCGGTGCCGCCGAGGCTAATGTAGCCAGTCCAGCGCCTGTGAGAAGCTGGCGGCGGTTGGTGGCGATCATATCGAAATCCTCGAACCTTTTTGATCCTCCCCGGCACGGGGAGGGGGACCATGCGCAGCATCGTGGAGGGGGCGTGCCGCAAGGGGCTCGCTCGCGGAGAATCCCCTCCACCACGCCCTGCGGGCGCGGTCCCCCTCCCCGTTCCGGTGAGGATCTGAGCGGGTCGACACGCTAGCCTCGTTGCGCGAGCAGCGCCGGCGCGCGCCTCTCGATATCGAGGATCAGGTCGCCGAACAGCCCGTTGGCCCAGGCGAACCAGCTGCGGGTGAACTTCGCCGGATCGTCCTTGTGGAAGCTCTCGTGCATGAAGCCGGTGCCGCCATGCGTCGCCTTGAGGCTCTTGAGGCACGTACCGACGACTGCAAGGTCGTCGTTCATCAGCGCCCGCGTAATCAGCGACATCGGCCAGATCATGTCCATCCCGACGTGCGGCCCGCCGATCCCCTCGCCGGCGCTGCCCTTGAAGAAATACGGGTTGCGCTCGCTCCACGCGAGCGCGGCGGTGCGCCGGTAGAGCGGGTCGTTGCGGTCGGCCGAGCCGAGCAGCGGAAGTCCCGACAGGCTCGGGACATTGGCGTCGTCCATGAAGATCGCATTGCCATAGCCGTCGACTTCGAACGCCCAGACCTCGCCGCCCTTGCCGTCGGGCATCTTGCCGTGCGCGTCGAGCGCCTGCTTTACCTCGGCGGCGAGCGCCTCGGCATCGGCGGCCGCGGCCGTATCACCGCGCGCCTCGCGCAGCACCGTCGCCAGCATCCCGAGTGCCGACACCGCGAACAGGTTCGACGGGATCAGGAACGGGAAGACGCATGCGTCATCCGACGGACGGAAGCCCGAATGGATCAGCCCGACCTTCTTCGTCGGCGCGCCATAGCCCGCGAACATCAGCGTCTCGGTCGGCGACGGATCGACGCGCTGGAACTGATAGCCCCCCGGGCCGTGCTTGCGCTGCTGCTCGCGCAGGGTCGCGACGGCCAGCGCCATGCCCTTTGCCCAGAGCGCATCGAACGGCGCTTTGTCGCGTGTCGCGGTCCAATAGGCGTGCGCGAGCCGCATCGGATAGCAGAGCGAGTCGATCTCCCACTTCCGCTCGGCGACGCCGGGCCGCATCTCGGTCTTGTCGTTGATCGCCGACAGGTTCGACCTGGCGGCCGGGTCGCGCGTATAGGCATTCGCGTAGGGGTCGATCAGGATGCAGCGCGCCTGACGCTGCAAGGCGCCGTGGAACAGCCGGCGCAGATCGGCGTCCTTCGGCGTTAGATGGACATAGGTCTGGAGCTGCGCCGAGCTGTCGCGCAGCCACATCGCATCGATGTCCCCGGTGATCACGAAGGTGTCCGGCTTCCCGTCGACTTCGCTCAGCGTCACTGTGGTGTCGAGCGTGTTCGGGTAGCAATTCTCGAACAGCCAGGCGAGCTCGGGATCGGCGATCTTCTTCTTTACGCGAACGATCTCCGCCTCGACCGCCTTGCTGGTGAAGCGGCGCTCAGCCTGGGGCGGACGCTTGCTCGCTTGCTGCGCGAACGCCGCGCGCGGAAGTCCCGCCGCCAGCGCGAGCGTCCCCACGCCGGCGATTACTTCACGACGGTTCATTTGGCCTCTCCGGGTGCGCTCATCGAGAAGGGCGCCGCGGCCTTGGTCGCGCCCCATGCCTTGTTCGGCGTCGGGCCCATGACGAAGCGCAGCGTGCCACCCTGCTGCAGCGCCTCGCGCGTTAGCCAGGTCTTGTCGTGGCGCTTGCCGTTGAAACTCACCGACTGAATGTAGACGTTCTTCGGGCCGTTATTCTCGGCCTCGATCGTCAGCTTCCCGCCGTTCGGCATGGTCAGCTCGACATTGCGGAAAAGCGGGCTGCCGATCGCATATTCGCCCACCGCCGGAGTCACCGGATAAAAGCCCAAGGCCGAGAACACGTACCAGGCCGAGGTCTGGCCATTATCCTCGTCGCCCGGATAACCGTCGGGGGCCGACGAATAGAGCCGCTTCATCACGTCGCGGACATGGAACTGCGTCTTCCACGGCGCACCGGCCCAGTCGTAGAGATAGATCATGTGCTGGATCGGCTGGTTGCCATGGGCATAGTTGCCCATGTTGACGATCTGCATCTCGCGGATCTCGTGGATCGTCTGGCCGTAATAGCTGTCGTCGAACAAAGGCGGCGTCGAGAAGATCGAGTCTAGCCGGTCGACGAACGCCTTGTCGCCGCCCATCAGGTCGGCGAGCCCCTGCACGTCCTGCATCACCGACCAGCTGTAGTGCAGCGAATTGCCTTCGGTGAAGGCGTCGCCCCATTTGAGCGGGTTGAACGGCATCGCCCAGCTGCCGTCCTGGTTGCGGCCGCGCATCCAGCCCGATTGCTTGTCGAACAGCTTGCGATAGTTCTGTGCCTGCGCGGCGTATTTCCGCGCGTCCTCGGTCTTGCCGAGCGCCGCCGCGAGCCGCGACAGCGCGAAATCGGCAGTGGCATATTCGAGCGTTCGCGCAGCGCTCTCGTTGATGCCGACATCATAGGGCACATAGCCGAGCCGGTTGTAATGCTCGACGCCCTCGCGCCCGACGGCGGTCACCACCCTGCCCCGGTTGTCGCGCGGGCGGCCTTCGGAGGTGGTCGCGTTCTTGACCATCGCTTCGTACAGCGCCTCGACATCGAACCCGCGCACGCCGTTGAGATACGCGTCGGCGATCAGGATCGCCGAGTTCGAACCGATCATCACGTTGCGATGGCCCGGGCTCGCCCATTCCGGCAGCCAGCCCGATTCCTTGTAGGTGTTGACCAGCCCCTGCATGATCTGGCCGTCGAGCTCGGGATACATCAGCGCGAAGAACGGGAATACCGCGCGCCACGTGTCCCAGAAGCCGTTATCGGTGAACATCGGCCCCGGATGCACCTTGCCGTCATAGGGGCTGTAATGGACCGTCTGGCCCTTGCCATCGATCTCGTGAAACGTGCGCGGGAACTGCAGCATACGGTACAGCGCCGAATAGAAGATGCGCCGGTTCTCGAGATCGGGATCGCTCACGCGAATGCGCGACAGCTCCTTCTCCCACAGCTGCTTCGCCTTGGCCTCGGTCTGGGCGAAGCTGTCATCCCCGACTTCGCGCGCGAGGTTGCGCTCGGCCTGTTCGAGGCTGATGAACGACGAGGCGACCTTCACCCCGACCTGTTCGCCCTTCTTCGTCTTGAAGCTGACCACCGCGCCGACATGCGCGCCTTCGCTCTTCGCGTTGTCGCGGAGCTGCCAATTCTCGTCCCACGTCCGCGAGACGGTGAAGTCGCGGTCGAATTCGAGGACGAAGTAATTGTGGAAATTGGCCGGCACGCCGCCGCTGTTGTTGCGGACATAGCCGGTGATCCGCCGACGTGCGCGGTCGACCGTCACCATCGAGCCTTCGTTATAGGCGTCGAGGACGATGTGCGCATCGTCGCTCTGCGGGAAGGTGAAGCGGAATTGGGCGGCGCGATTTGTCGGCACCACCTCCGCAGTCACGTCGTGATCGGCGAGATAGACCTTGTACTTGTACGGCCGGCTCTCCTCGGCCTTGTGGCTGAACCACGAGGCGCGTTCCTTCTGCTTGATCCGCACCGGCCCGGTCACCGCCATCAGCTCGAACGCGGCATAGTCGTTCATCCACGGGCTGGGCTGGTGAGTCTGCTTGATCCCGCTGATCTTGTTGGCGTCGTAGGTATAGCCCCAGCCATTGCCCATCTCGCCCGTGACCGGGGTCCAGAAGTTCATGCCCCAGGGCACCGCGACCGCGGGATAGGTGTTGCCGTAGGAGAGTTCGTAGTTGGAATCCGTGCCCATCAACGGGTTCACCAGATCGACCAGCGCCTCCTGCTGCGCCGTCTGTGCGAGCACGGGTGCGGGCATGCAAAGCCCGGTGGTCGCGAGAAGCGCGACGGCACCGCGCAGCGAACGAGCAAAACTCTTCAACGCAGGTCTCCCCCTCGAAATCGAAATGGTGTCAGCGGCCATTGCGCGCCGCGATCGGGTGTGGCGGCACCCCTTCATTGGTCATCACCACCGGCTTGATCGTGCCGTCCGGATTGAATTCCATCCGGTCGAGCGCGAGCTGGCGGCGCTCGCCGCTTTGCTCGCCGAGCGGCCGGCGGTGATAGGCGATCACCCACTCGTCGGTGCCCGACAGCTGGACGACCGAATGATGCCCCGCGCCGCGGGCGATTTTGAAATCCTGCTGCAGGATCTTGCCCATCGGCTTGAACGGCCCGACCGGGCTCGATCCCATCGCATAAGCGACGCTGTAGTCGGGGCCGGTCCAGCCACCCTCGGACCACATCAGGTAATAGACGCCCTTGCGCTGGATCATGAACGATCCCTCGACATAGCCGGGGGGCGTGATCTCCTTGAACAGCGCGCCGTCGGCGTGCGGGACGACCGATTTGAGGTCCTTGCTGAGCTTGACGACGTTGCAGTGCTTCCAGCCGCCATAATAGAGATATACCTGCCCGTCCCTGTCGCGAAAGGCGAAGGGGTCGATCGGCTGCGCGCCGTTGTGGAACTGGCCGATCAGCGGCTTGCCGATCGCGTCGCGGAACGGCCCGCCGGGCTTGTCCGAAACCGCCAGTCCGATGCCGCCAAGCTCGCCATCCTTCTGGATGTCGTTGGCGCTAAAGAACATGTAATATCTGCCGTTCGCCGCGATCACAGACGGCGCCCAGATCGCGAACGCCGCCCAGGCGGCATCCTTCACGTCGAACACGTGGCTGTGCTTGGTCCAGTGGACGAGATCGCGCGACGAGAAGGCGTTGAAGAAAGTCTGAAAGCCATAGGACGGCCGGACCATCTTCTGGCGGCGGAGCGCCTCCTGCGCCGGCGAGAAGCGGCGCACGCCGTCGGGCGTGCCGAAATGGTCCGAATAGGTCGGGTAGATCCAGTAGCGTCCGGCGAAGACATGGATCTCCGGATCGGCGTACCAGCCTGGAACGATCGGGTTCGGCGCGGGGGCCGAGGCCGTGACGAGCAGCGCCGCCGCTGCCGCCAAACCAATTTGCATTACTCGCCGCATCGAGCCTCTTCTCTTGCAGATCTACTGCGCATCTGTGTCGCACGCATTGCCGCCTTCGCACAAAAGCGGAGGTGACCCGGGGGGAACGGGTCACCTCCAAGGTGCCTTGGGGGCATCAGATATGCGTCAGATGCGACGCGTCAGAAGTTGAACGACAGGCCGACATAGGCCCGGCGGCCGAAGTAGTTGATGTTGGTGAAGCGCGCCTTGGTGTCGTTGCCGAGATACTGGCTCTCTTCCGACTTGGTCAGGTTGATCACCGACGCGCTGAGCACGAGCCCCTTGCGGAGTTCGTACGACGCGTTGAGATCCACCTGCTCATAGGGCGCGGTGTAGACGTTAAGGCCGGAGGACAGGCCGCCGACCACTTCGCCACGCCGGTTGTACGAAGCGCGGAGCAGGATCGGGCCGCGCTCGTAGAAGATCGAGGCGTTGATCTGCGTCTTCGAACTGCCGACCAGCGGCGAGCTGCCGACCGACTGGCCGTCGAGCGAGACGTCGGCCACCGAGGTGTCGTTGTAGGTGAAGTTGGCCTGCGCACCGAGGCCGAACGGCAAGGTGTGCTGGGCATAGACCTCGACGCCCTGCGAGCGCGCGTTCGACCCGTTGGCGACGGTCGAGAAGGGCTGGATCAGCACCGACTCCCCGGCCACGACGCGCGTAACGTCGAGCACCAGCGGCACCACGAAGTCGGACACGTCCTTGCGGAACAGCGTCGCCCCGATGACCGATCCGCGCTGGAAATACCATTCGAGGCCGAGGTCATATTGCCATGCCGAGAACGGATTGAGCTGGCTGTTGCCGCCGCTGCCCGACCAGCCCTCGAACTCGCCGAACTGGTTGCGATCGAACGCATAGGCGGCCGAGCGATAGGTCAGCGAGCGCGCGCCCCCTAGGTCCGACAATGCCGGGCGCGAGATCACCTTGGCGACTGCGCCGCGGACGATCAGATTGGGAGTGAACTCGTACGATGCGTTGAAGCTCGGCAACCAGTCGGTGTAGTTGCGGTTCTCGTTGACCCGAACGTTGACGATACGCTCGCGCTGGCTCAGCGGCAGCACCGTGCAATTGCCGTCGGGGCCGACCGGCCGTACGGGATCGAACGACCCGCCCGCTCCGTTGACGCAATAATCGTCGAGATATTGCAGCCGGTCCGAAGTGTTGCCCGACTGATCGGTCTTGGCGACGCGCAGGCCGATATTGCCGCGGAAGCCGCCCATGCCGAAATTGACCTGGGCATAGCCGGCCCAGACCTTCTCGTTGATGCGATACAGGTTGTTCGGCTCGGGAACCCGGACCGAGTCGCCATAGGTCTCGTTCAAATAGGCGTAATAGCGCTCGAAATCGATGCCGGGCATGATGTTCGTGTTGAACCCGCCGATCAGATTGCCGATCGATTCGTCGTAGAAGAATTCAGGACGGGCGACGGCGCCGGCCGGCGTGTCCTGATACCGCAGCTTCGTCGCCGGGTCGGCATACCAGTCATTGCGACCGGTCTGGCGCTCGATCTGCAGGTTGCGGAACTTGCCGCCCAGCTGGATCGAGTTGAGGAAGCTGTCGTCGAACCGGCGGGTCATGTCGAACTGAACGTAGCGCTGCGAGATCTCGCTATTGTCGAAGCCCGACCCGGTCGAGCCGATATCGACGCCGGCGATGCCGTTCTTTAGATTCTCGAGCACGTTCGGCGAGAATTCGAAGTTCACCCGCCCGCTGCTGATGTCCCATGCACTGAGTGCGCTGCCGTTGATGTCGGCACCGCTCTGCGTGGTCAGGCGCGGCTTGATCGCCACCGAGAAGCGCGTCGACGGGCCACCCTCGGCTCGGGTCTCGCCGATCTTCAGCAGCGCGGAGAAGCGCCCGCTCTCGAACTTGCCTTCGGCTTCATAGGTGTTCGAGACCTGCTTCTCGCGGCTGTACGTGCCGGTCAGCCACGGCGTCTCCATCGTGCAGACGCGGGGGTTGGTCGGGGTCTGGACCAGGCAGCCGGTGCCCGGCGCAGGCAGTGCGAAGCTCGCCGACTGGAAGATCGTGTTGCTCTTGTCGAAGCTCACGCCGTTCCAGAACCGGCCATAGCCCCATTCGGGAACCGAGATGCGGTTCGCGACGAAGTCGCTGCTGTACTGGAAGCGGAAGTAGTTGGCGGTAATCGTCAGCTCTTCGAACGGCTTGACCTGCGCGGTTGCCTGAATGCCCAGACGCTCGCGTTGCTGGTCGAACGCCTCGATCGTGACATTCTGCGGCGCCCAATAGCCCGAATAATGCGTGCCATTGGTCATCGTCTGGCCCTGACCAGGCCAATAGGAAATGGCATCGTCATTCTCGAACGGCTTGCCGTTCACGTCGACTGCGGGGGTAATCACATCGCCGTTCGCGTCGCGATCGCTCCACCACCGCCAAGGCCCCGCACTGCTGCGCAACTCGCGGTTCGACCGCTTCTGCCAGACGCCCCCGACGAGCAGGCCGAAGGTCTCGTCCTTGTTCTTCCACGAATATTGAGCAGCAACCTGCGGCTCGAACTTCTCGGTCGTATCGGCGTAAACGCCCTCGACCGAGACGAAGCCGCTATTGGCATCCACATCGAGCGGGCGGCGGGTGTTGAGAATGATCGTGCCGCCGACGCCGCCTTCCTCGAGCCGGGCCTCGGACGATTTGTAGACTTCGGTGCTGGCGATGAAGGTCGACGGCAGCATCACGTAGTTGAACGAACGCTGCGGCTGGCCGCTATCGGCACCGGCAAGGAAATTGCCGTTGAGGAGCGTCTGGGTGAGACCCGATTGCAGCCCGCGAATGCTGACGCGGCTGCCTTCGCCGCCGTCGCGGGTGATGATAACGCCGGGCACGCGCTGAAGCGCGTCGGCGACGTTCTTGTCGGGGAATTTGCCGACGTCCTCGGCGGTGATCACTTCGACGAAGGCGTTCGCTTCGCGCTTCTGTGACAGGGCTTCCTCGATCGAGGCACGATAGCCGGTGACGACGATGTCGCCGTCCTGCCCCGCCTCGGTGGCTTCCGCTTCCTGCGTGCCCGAGGGTGCGGTGGGCGTGCTCTGCGGCCGCATGGTGTCCTGCGCATGTGCGGCGCCGCAGAGCGCCACGACCACACTTGCCGAGAGCATCAAGTCACGTGCGATCCGCTTGCGCGAAGCGCCACGACCCTGCTCGGTCTCCTGAAACTTCATCCCTTCTCTCCTCCCTGCGCCGTGACGTTCTCGCCTCCGGCCTGTTGTCGCCATCGCGACGCCCCTGCGCCGCGATCAACTCTCCCGATCCAATCCAGAATATTAAAAGCAATTTGTCAATTGGATCGAGCCAGTTTGTGTCGGCCCCTCGGCGACCCGTTCGGAAGGCCGCCGTCAGGGTGTCGGATATCGGTGTTTCCTACGGCGTGGCGGGTGCCGCGGCGGCCTTGGCGGCGTCTTGCCAAAGCGGCCTCGCTATCGCCGCGAACGCCTCCGCCGGCGCCTTGGCGACCGCGCGGTCATAGGTCAGCAGGCCGTTGATCTCGCCCTCGACATCGGTGGTCTGGGTGTAGACCGCGGCGCTCAGCCCATGGACCTTCGCCTGCCGAACGATCTCGTCGAACTTGCGCCGATAGCGCGCGAGATAGTCGTCGGCGTCCTTCGCCACCTGGTAGCTCCAGTTGCGCTTGCCGGCGCGCCACAGATGGCCCTCGATCGGCCGGCCGACTCCGCCATATTCGCCGATCACGATCGCGCGCTCGGCCTGCCGCGCCGGAACCTTGGGCACGTCCTCATAGGTGTGAATGTCGAGCACGTCGGAGTCGCGCGACGCGACGTCGAGCCAGCCGCTATCGGCATTGACCAGCCGGCTCGGGTCCATGCCCTTGACCAAGCGCGTCAGGGTGGCGGAGTCGTACTGGCCCCACCCTTCGTTGTTGACCACCCACATCACGATCGAGGGGAAGGCGCGCAGGTCGCCGATCATCTGCGAGAGCTCGGCCTGCTGGTCGCTCATCACGTCCGACGACAGCACTGCCTGGCTCTGGCTGGTGCCGGCGAGGAACTGGTCCTCGCCGCCGCCCGAGGGCATGTCCTGCCAGACCAGCATGCCCATGTGGTCGGCGTCGTAATAATAGCGTGCCGGCTCGATCTTGATGTGCTTGCGGACCATGTTGAAGCCCGCCTTTTTCAGGAAGTCGAGATCGTAGCGCATCGCCTCTTCGGAAGGCGGCGTCAGGAGGCCGTCGGGCCACCAGCCCTGATCGAGCGTGCCGTTCTGGAAATAGGGCTTGTTGTTGAGCAGCAGCATCGGCTGTCCGGTGACCGTGCCGGGCCCCACCGAGATCTTGCGCATCGCGAAATAGGCTTTGACCGTGTCGCGCGGCGCGCCGGCGACTTCGGCCGTAGCATAGGCCTCGACCTCGCCGGTGGTGAGGCGCGAGTCATAGGCCACGCGGTTGCGCTCGGGCTTGCCGGCATAGGGATCCTTCACCGTCACCAGTTCGGCGACGAGATCGTAGAGGAACGGGTCCTCGGGCGACCAGAGACGCGCGCCCGGGATCGCGATGCTGGCATGGCGATTGGCCCGAATGATCGTCGAGGCGATCGTCTGCCCGCCCGAGCGGACGCTGAGCCGCACCGCGTCGGTGTCGGTCGCCCACGCACTCAGCGCGACGTCGACCTCGACCTTTCCGGTATCGATGTTCGGCGTGGCGCGAACGTCGGCGATGTGCAGCTTGGAGACCGGCTCGAGCCACACCGTCTGCCATATGCCGCTCGACGCGGTGTACCAGATGCCGTCGGGCTCGAGGATCTGCTTGCCGCGCGGCTGGCTGCCGGCGCTGGTCGGATCGGCGACCTGCACGACGACTTCGTTGGCGCCGGGCTTAAGCGCGGCGGTGATGTCGAAGCCGAAGCTATCCGATCCGCCCTTGTGCGCGCCGACCACCGCGCCGTTAACCCAGACCACCGCCTCGTAATCGACAGCGCCGAAGTTGAGCTTCACATTCTGCCCGGCCCAATCGGCGGGAACGGTGAACTGTCGGCGATACCAGACGCGATCCTCGGGGAGGACCTTTCGCGCCACCCCCGACAGCCGCGATTCGACCGGGAACGGCACGAGGATCTTGCCGTCCATCGCCCGGGGCTGCGGCGTCCCGGCCTTGACGATCGCATAGTCCCACAGCCCGTTGAGGTTGAGCCATTTGTCGCGCTGGAGCTGCGGCCGCGGATAGCTGCGCCATGCGTTCTCGGGGGTGACCGCCTTGCCCCAGCGCGTGGTGATCGCGCCGGTATAGACAGCATCGCTCTTCGCGGTCTGCGCAACGGCTCCGGTGACCGGAAGCAGCAGCGCGAGCACGAGGGCGGAAAGGATCTTACGCATATTGCTTTCCCTCAGTGTCGCGACATCGAAGGCGGCGCATCGCCGGGCGCGCTGCCCCATGCGCTGGGCTTCGGACCCATTGTCAGCACCAGCTTCGCGCCGTTCGCAATGTCGGCATGGCGGAACCACGGCTTGGTCCATGTGCGGCCGTTGAGCGTAGCCGACTGGATGTAGAGGTTCTTCGCCGAATTGTTCCGCGCGAGGATCTCAAGCACCTTGCCGTTGCCCATCTGGAGCACCGAGCGATCGAAGATCGGGCTGCCGATGATGTATTCGTCGCTCGACGGATCGACAGGATAGAAGCCTAGCGCCGCCATCACATACCAGGACGACGTCGCGCCCTGATCGTCCATCCCCGAATAGCCGTAGCCGCTTTCGTCACTGCCATAGAGATCGCTCAGGATTCGACGGGTCAACTCCTGCGTCTTCCACGGCTGGCCACTCCACGCATACAGGAACGGCGCCTGCTGGTCGGGCTGATTGCCGTGGACATATTGGCCGATCATGCCCGTGCAGTCGCGGCAGATGCCCTTGGGGTTGTAGGGCTTGGTGAAGAATGCATCGAGCTTGGCATTGAAGCCGGCACGGCCGCCCAGTGCGTCGATAAGGCCCTGCACGTCGTGCGGGACCAGCCACAGTGTCGACCAGCCCGACGCTTCCTTCATCATGAAGTTGTAATAGGGCTCGGCGGGATCGAACGGCGCGATCCACTTGCCGTCGGCGGTGCGGCCGCGGACGAAGCCGATCGACGGATCGAAGACGTTGCGCCAGTTCGCCGCACGCTTGCGGAACAGCCGCGCGTCCTCCCGCTGGCCGAGCCGCTCGGCCATCTCCGCCAACGCGTAGTCATCCCAGGCATATTCGAGTGTCTTGGCGACCCCCGCCTTGCCGCCGGCATATGGGGGGCTCGGATCGCCCTTCGGGATCTCGTCGGAGACCCAGCCCTGCTTGTCGTACTCGGCGAGGAAGTCGCGCGGGCCCTTGGGATCGGTCGCGTTCCTGCGCAGATATTCGTACGCCGCCGCATAGTCGAACGGGATGCCGCGTCGCATCGCGCCGAGATACAGGAACACCGCATTGTCGGCGTGGAACGAGGTGTTCATGAACCCCCGCTCACGCGCCATGTCGAGTTCGGACTGCATGATGTCGCGCACCACTTCGGGCTCCATCAGCTCGAGCAGCACGATCTGGTTGCGCCCGGTATCCCAAAACGGCACCGGGCCGTAGCGATCATAGGCGGCGGTCTGGACCGCCCCCTTCGCGGTGGTGAACTGCTCGCCCTTCCGCGCGACCAGCCGCGGGCTGGCGAAGGACTGGAACAGCGTGGAGTAGAACAGCATCCGCTGCTTGGGCGTGCCGCCGGTCACCTGCACCCGATCGAGCAGCTTCGCCCATTCGCCGCGTGCCTTGCCGCGGACGCCGTCGAAGTCCCAGCCGGGGCTCTCCGCCCGCAGCCGTGCCTCGGCCGCCGCATAGCTCGCGCCGTGCGCGATCTTGACGAGCACCGCCTCACCCTGCGCGGTCGTGAAGTCGAGATACGAGCCGGCAAACCCGCCCTCGATCGTCCGCGCGCCAGGCAGCACGTCCTTGTCGCCGATGCCATAGCCGCGGCCGTTGCCCGGTGATTTGCGGAAGGTGCCGAAGCGCTTGAACGGCTTGGAGAACTCGGCGACGAAATAGCGCCCGTCACGCGCCTCGTTGTCGTTGCGACTGGCGATGACGCCGCGCACCACCCGGTCGCCGACGATCTCGACGGTGCCGCCGCGCCCCTGCAAATTGAGGATGACATGCGCCCGCTCCGTCGCCGGAAAGGTGAAGCGCATCAGCGCCGTCGCTTGGGTCGCGGTGAGCTCGACCCTGGTCTTGAAGCTGTCGAGGAAGACCGAATAATAGCCCGGCGCCGCCTTTTCGCGCACCTTGTCGTACCAGGCCTGGGTGTAGACCGGCGGCACGCTCCAGTCACCGACCACCGGCATCAGCATCGGCGTCGCCCGCGCGCCATAGGTCGGACCGCCACCGCCGGTGAAGCCGATCATCGTCGGGTTGGTGTAGTAATAAGGCGTCGCGACCCCGGTCGGGTAGCTCAGCTCGACATTGAGATTGACCGGCGCCGCCTCGACCGCGCTGTGCGGCAGCCGCGCGCCGGGCGAGGTGATCCCCGAATAGAGCGGCTCGCCCGCCGGCGGCGCGTTGCCGATCAGCTCGGGGCGATCGAGCGGCGCGGTGCCGACCAGCGGATTGGCCTCGTCGACCGGTTCGCGCTGGGCGCGCTGCGCATGAAGCGGGCTCAGCCCCAATGCGGTGGTCGCCAGCAGGAGAAGGGAGCCAGATACGCGGCGAACCGACGGACCCTGATTCGGCGTGCGGACACCCGGTTTCATCGTCGGCCCCTTCTCCCTGCGGGCCGCTTCTGCGCCCCAATTCTTATCGGCTGCAGGTCGAGCTACGGAGACCAGACCAGTCAGCCCGGCGAAATTCGATTAAATAAAGCATTTTGTCAATTGGTTTAGCGGGCCGATTTCTGATCCTCTACCGAAAACGCAGAAGCGCGGCCGACCCGAGGTCGACCGCGCTTCCGTATGCACATTCGTCAGAGCGGCGTCGCGCCGCCCGCGGCGATCAAAGCTCGCGCTCGATCCACTGCTTGATGCCGCTCTTGGGCATCGCGCCGACCTGAGTCGCCGCCGGTTGGCCGTTCTTGAACAGGATCATCGTCGGGATGCCGCGCACGCCATATTTGGTCGGCGCGTCGGGATTCTCGTCGATGTCGAGCTTGACGATGTTGACCTTGTCGCCGAGCTCGCTGGCGAGTTCCTCGAGCGCCGGCGCGATGATCCGGCACGGCCCGCACCATTCGGCCCAGAAGTCCACGAGCACAGGCTTGTCGGCCTGGAGGACATCGGCTTCGAAGCTGGCATCGGTGGTAGCCTGGGTGGCCATGGAAAGTCTCCTGATTGTCTTGCGTGCTTACTTATGTGTGCGGAGGTCCCGGCTCAAGCGCGCGAGCCCAAGCTTTGCTCCGTCGCGACCAAGTCGGCCTTTTGCGCCGCCAGCAGCTCCGGCGGCAGGACGTGGAGCGTCGGGCCCGCGGTATAGAGCAACGCCGCCTCGATGCGCTTGCCCGGGAAGATCACCGCCAGCGCCGCGGCATAGGCGGCCATCTGGCGCAGATGATAAGCCGGGATCGCGTCGACACTGGTGGGCGCCCGCCGCGCGGTCTTGAAGTCGACCACCCGCACGACATCGCCCCCGACCACCAGCCGGTCGACAGTGCCCGAAACCACCAGCCCCTCGACCACCGCCGCGATCGGCGCCTCGGCAAGCGCATCGGGCGCGAACAATTCGGCGAAGCGCGGATCCTCGATTACTGCCAGCGCCGCGGCGGCGATGTCTTTCCGGCTGCCGGCATCCTCCACTCCGCCCGCGCCCCCCAGCCAACGATCCGCCGCTGCGGCACGCGCCTCCGGCACCAGCGCAGGCAATCGCTCGAACAGCGCGTGCAGCAACCGGCCACGCTCGGCGGCGACGCGCATGCCGGGCGTCGGCGGCGGATCGGCGGCCAGATCTTCGCCGAGTGACGACGGCGCCAGCGGCCGCGGCGGCCGCGCCTCGACGGGTGCCGGCTGCGCGCTCCAATCGGGCAACGCCGGGTGCTCGACAGCCACCTCGCTCTTGCCGGCGGAAGCCCTGACAGCCGTGGAGGGCTGCGTTCCCCTAAACTCGCGGACTTCGCCTTCGGGCACCCCGAGTGCATCGAACGCGCGTGCGCAGGCCGCATACCAGCTCGCGGGAGGCGGTTCGCCTTTAGACTGTGGTCCGAGCGCCCCGGCGATTACGAGCCGCTCCTCCGCCCGCGTCGCGGCGACATAGAAGAGCCGCCAATGCTCCTGCAGCTCGCGCCGGTCGGCGGTTTCGAGCACCGCGTCGAGCGGCCCGCCGCGCTCCGCCGCGCGCGGCCGGAAGATCGGGAACGGCGCACCTTCATGGCCCTCGGGCGCCCAGAGCAGGAAATCGCGCGGACTCCGCGTCGGATCCACCGTCGCGTCGGCGAGGATCACCAATGGCGCCTGCAATCCCTTGGCGCCATGCGCGGTCATCACCCGCACCGCGCCCGCCGGCTGCGCCGCATCCCGCACGATCTCGACATCGCCCCGATCGAACCAGTCGAGGAAGCGCTGGAGCGAGGGCGTCGCGACATTCTCGAAATTGAGCGCGGCGTTGAGCAATTCCTCGATCGGGTCGCGCGCCTCCTCGCCCAGCCGCAGCAGCAGCTTGCGCCGCCCGTCGAGCGCCCCCGACAATATCTCCTCGAGGAAGCGATACGGCGTGGTGAAGTCGGCGCGGTTGAGCAAAGCCTCGAGCGGCCCGATCCGATCCTTCGCCACCTCGCGCAGATGCGACCAGAGCGACCGGTCCTCCGGGCGCAGCGCCACCGCCATCAATTCGTCCTGGCTCCACCCGATCAGCGGCGACACCAGCAGCGACGCCAGCGACAGATCATCCTCGGGCTGCAACACGAAACGCATCGCGGCGAGCAGATCCTGCACCGCCAGCGGCGCATTGAGCCGCAGCCGGTCGACCCCCGCCACCGGCACCCCCTCGGCATAGAGCCGCGCGACGATCAGCGACGCCAGTTCGCCGCGCCTTTTGACGAGGATCATCACGTCCTCGGGACGCAACGCCCTGCCCTTGCTCTCGAGCATCAGCCCTTCGGCGAGCCACCTCTTGATCGCCCGCGCGATGTCGCCGGCGAGCTTGCGGGTCGTGTCGCCGACCCATTCCTCCTCGTCGGAATCGCTGCCGCCCTCAGCCGTCGCCGGCCACAGGGTGACCGTCCCCGGCCCCGGCACTTCGCTGGCATGCGGCTCGGCATCGCTCAGATCGCCCATGCCGGGCTCGAGCAACCCGCCGATCGCCGCATCGACGAATTCGAGCACCGGCCGGGTCGAGCGGAAGCTGTGGGTCAGCGACAGCGACTCCAGCTCGCGCGCATCCACATCATAATCCGCCCGCACCCGCGACTGCCGCAGGAACCGCTCGAAGGCCGCGCGGAAATAGACCGGATCGGTGCCCTGAAATCCGAAGATCGCCTGCTTGTAGTCGCCGACGGTGAACAGCGTCCGCACCGCCTCGCCACGCGCGCCTTCGCCCGCGAAGAACTCGTCGGCAATCGCGCTGACGATCGCCCATTGCTGCGGATTGGTATCCTGCGCCTCGTCGATCAGGACATGCTCGTTGACCTGATCCAGCTTGTAGCGCACCCATTCGCCCATGCCGGGCTCGGCGAGCAAGCCGACGGTCTTGCGGATCAGATCATTGAAATCGACCGCGCCCACCCGCCGCTTCGCCCGGCCATAGGTGTCGGCATAGACCCGCCCCGCCTCGAGCCCGCGCGCGAGCAGGTCGGCGAAATCGGCCTGCACCTTCATCGCCAGCAATTCGCCGCAGCGCCCGTGCAGCCGCATCGCGAGATCGGCATAGCCCGGCTCCTGCGGCGCCTGCCCCTTGCCGAACGAGCGCGGCTCGCCCTTCGCGGTAGCCCACACCGCATGCAGATCCGCCAATCGCAGCGCCCGTTTGCCGGGTGGCAAGGTCAGCCACATCGCGATCTCTTCGGCGCGCGCCAGCCCCGACTTCGTCCCCCACGCGGCGTTCATCGCGGCGATCTCGCGCAGTCCGGCGCAATCGAAATCGTCGTCGGCGCAGCAGCGTTCGATCTCCGCGCCGATATCGCCGCCCGGCAGATTCATCGCCCTGCGCAGGAAGGGCTGAATCCCGCTCGGCAATGCCGCCATCGCTTCGGCATGCGACGCGCAGAGCTTGAGGAACGCCTCGGCCTTGCCCTCGCCCAGCCGCAGGCTCAGCGCCCCGACAGACTCGATCAGCGAGACCCGACCCTCGCGCCCGGCATCGACCAGCATCTCGGCCAGCGCTTCACGCGCGAGCACCGCCTCCTCGCGCTGGTCGAGCGGGCGGAAGCCGGGGACCAGCCCTGCCTCGACCGGAAACGCCGCGAGCAAGGACTGGCAGAAGCTGTGGATCGTCTGGATGCGTATGCCGCCGCCCGGCGCATCGAGCACCTTGGCGAACAAGGTGCGCGCGCGGGCGCGACCCTCCGGCGAGATGCTTTCCCCCAAAGCCTCGAGATCCGCGACCAGCTCGGCATCGCTCGCCCGCACCCAGCGCGCCAGCCGGCTGGTGATCCGCTCGGACATCTCGGCGGCGCCCGCCTTGGTGAAGGTCAGGCACAGGATCGCCCCCGGATCGACGCCCGCCAGCAGCAATCGCCACACCCGCGCCGCGAGCACCTGCGTCTTGCCGGTCCCGGCCGAGGCGGACAGCCAGATGTGCCGCGCCGGATCGCTCGCGCGGCGCTGGTTGCCCTTCAAGGGGTGAAGGGGTCGCAAGCTCATCGCACCCCCCTCCCTGCAAGGGAGGGGCCGGGGGTGGGTGCGCGGCGCAGCCGCGCGTTCAGCACCGGACACGAAGACGAGGCATCGAGCCTCGCCTTCGCGTACCCACCCCTTGATCCCCTCCCTTGCAGGGAGGGGAGAAATGGCGCGATCACCTCAATCACGCCCATACCATTCATCTCGCCGCATCAGCTGGTCATACTCGGCATAGGGCGCGTAATCCGGATGCAGCTTGGCCGTGAACGGCTCGTCCCCGGTCAGCCACATCCGTGCCGCCCCCTCGAACTGCGCCACCGCGCAATCGATAAAATCGTCCGCCGGGAGGTAATCGCGCCGCCGCGGATCGCAGGGGCTTTCGACATAGCCGAACGCCCCGCGGCTGTTCTTCGACAGCGACCAATATTCGAACTGCTTTGCCCGCCCCGTGATCCCGTCATACCCGCCGCGCTCGGCGATCAGCCCGAGCAGCCCCAGCTGCAGACTGAACCCTTCGCGCACCGCGGCGAGGCTCGGCGGCTTGCCGGTCTTGTAGTCGACGATGGCGAGGCTGCCGTCGCCCATCCGGTCGATCCGGTCGAAGGTGCCGCTCAGCTCGACCCCGGCAAACGGGATCACGCCGCGTTTCTCCACCGCGATTACTTTCCGCGACGGATCGGCGGCGATCTGGCCGGCGATCCAGTCGATCGCCTCCATCAACCGCGGCGCCCACAGCGCGCGCATCATCGGGTGCGTCCGCTCGTCGGCGAGCATCGCCTCGGCGCGCGCGCGGAGTTTCTCCGGCGCACATTCGTCCTCGGCGAACCAGCGTTCGAGCACCGCATGCACCGCCGTGCCGCGCCATGCTGCGCTCGGATCGGCATCGACCGGATCGAGCGGCATCAGCCGCAGCATCCGCCGCGCGTAAAAGGCATAGGGGTCGGCCTTGAGCCGGTCGACTTCGGTGACCGACAGCATTTTGGGCCGCAGCTCGACCGGCGGCTGCGGCGCCGGCCGCTCGGCGGGCGCATGTGCCCCCGGATCGTCGATCCCGCGCAGCCAGACCTCGATCTCCCGCGCACGCTCGAGCCCGCCCGATAACGCCTCGAGCCGCAGCCAGAAGCGCGAGGCGATCGTCGGCGCGCTCGCATCGCGCCGCGCACGCGTCAGCAACACCTGCGGCGCCCCCAACGCCCCCGCCAGATCATGCGCCGAAAGCCCGATCCGCCGCTCCAGCCCCGGCAGCCCCAGCTCGGCGCGGATCCGCGGCGCCAGCCACGGATCGGGCGCGGGCAGCCCCGGCCACACGCCTTCGTTCAAGCCGCCGAGGATCATCAGATCGGCAGTCTGCAGCCGCGCCTCGATCAGGCCGAGGATCGCCAGCCGTGGGTGCCCGCCCTGCGGCGGCCGCACCGCGACTTCGTCCATCAAGGTGCGCAGCATCGGCGCCAGCGCCTCGGGCTCGGCACGAGGGGGTCCGTTCGCCGCCTCGCGCTCCGCCGCATCGAGCAGATTGGCCGCCTCGCGCCCCTCCGCGCGCGCCCACAGGGCGTCCCCGCCCAGCGCCTGCGCGGTCTCGCGCAGTGCCGCCAGCAACGCCGGCACCGGCTGTGCGCCGCCGGCGAACACCTTCTCCAGCGGCGCCAGCAGCGCCCGCGCCTCGGGCCACCAGCGCTGCGCCGCGCGGCGGAGATGCCCGTCCCTGCCCTCCTGTTCGGCAAGGTGCCGGTCGATCCCCGCCAGCCCCGGCGCCGGCCGCGGCCCGCGCAGTGCGCGGTCGAGCCGGCGTACCCCTTCGAGCCATTCGCCGCGGCGATCCGCCATCACCAGCGGATGCTTGAGCAAGGTCAGCAGCGGCAACGGCGCGAAGCCCTGCGCGGCGGCATCGGCAAGCGCGAGCAGCAACGTCCCTGGCGGCAGGATCGATAAGGGCTGCCCGGCCGAATCGTCGACCGCGATTCCCCAGCGTCCGCAATGCGCCGCCACCCGCCGCGCCAGTGCCCGGTCGGGAGTCACCAAGGCAGCGGTCCGCCCCGGCGTTTCCAGCACTTCGCGCAACGCCAGCGCGATCCCCTGCGCCTCCTCGGCCGGCGTCGCCACTTCGAGCACGCGTACGCCGTCGAGCCGTCGTTCGGCCGCCGGCAGCGCCGTCCAGCCATGGGTGAGCTCGGGCGGCGCCATTGCCGAGGCGATCGCCTTGCTGCGCGCGGGCGGCGCGTCATGGTCGCTCGCCACCCGCCATTGATCGAACTCGCTGCGATGCACGCCCATCCGGTCGAGCAGCAGCTTCAGATGGAATTGCGGATGACTCTCGAGACTGCGCCGCCGCCGTCCGGTGATAGGATCGGGTTTGTGCGGCCCCAGCGCGTCCCATTCCGTATCGCTGATCCCGGTGGCGAGCCCCGGCAGCACCACCATCCCCTGCGGCAATTCCGAAATGGTGCGCAGCAATCGCGCGAACACCGGCGCCGGCGCCGCGACACCCGCCGCGCAGACGAACCCCGTCGGTGGCGCGGTCCGCCAGCTTCTCGCCACCTTGTCGATCAATCGCCGCCGGCGTTCGGCCAAGTCGATTCGCCCGAGGCGTTCGAGGTCCTTCGGCCAGCGCGTCAGCACCACTTCGAACAAAGCGAGCGAGCGCTCCCAATGCGCCGACAATTCCTGGCTGAGCTCGATCTCCTTCAGCGCGCGCGGCGGCACTTCCTCGATCAGCAATTGGTCGAGCGTGCTCGCCAGATCCCCCGCCAGTCGTACCGCCTCCGCCGCGTCGACCGGCGAACCCGCTTCCTGGATCAGCCGCGCGAGGATCATCCGCCGCTGGAGCGGCTCGACGGCCGGCGGGACGGGCGCGTCATCCCCGGCAGCATCGAATATTGCCTCGTCGAGTTCGGGATCGCCGACCGCAACCAGCCGCGGCAGCAGCAGCCCGCCTTCGCTGGCGCGCACGAACGCATCCTGGATCGCCCGCTTGGCGCGATTGTTGGGCAGCAGCACCAGTCCGCGCGCGAGCTTGAGCGGATCGCCCCCGAACCGCCGGATCAGCCCGATCGCCAGCGCATCGGCGAACGCGCGATGCGGCGGGATGGTGTAGAGATGCAGGCGTTCGGGCAAGTTCTTCTCACTCCCCTCCCTGCAAGGGAGGGGCTGGGGGATGGGTGGCGAGCGTAGCGAGCCTCCTTCGCCCGAGGCAAGAGCGCCGCCGATAGCGGCGCACCCACTAGCCCCTCTCTTGCAGGGAGGGGAACAAGAGTGTCACATCTCCGCCAGCACTGCCTCCGCCGCGCCGACCGCCGCCGGCGTGCCGACGTCGAACCACAGCCCCTGATGCACCACGCCCCACAGCCGTCCTGCTTCCAGCGCGCGGCTGAAGAACAGGTTCGTCGAGAAGGGCCCCTCGGGCCAGTCGCGAATCAGCTTCGGCGAGAGGATCGACACGCCGATGTACACGAACGGTGCCAGCCGGCCGGGCTTCCTGCGCTCGGTGATCCGTCCCATCGCGTCGAGCCGGAAATCGCCCTGCCCCTTGTGGCAATTGGCGCGCGCCAGCGGCACCACCAGCAGCAGCGCATCCATCCGGCGCTCATCCCATTGCGACGCGAGCCCGCGGATCGCGTCGACCGGCCCGTCGACCCACAGATTGTCGCTGTTGACGCACAGGAACGGCTTGTCGCCGATCAGCTCGCGCGCCTGGACGATGCCGCCGCCGGTCTCCATCAATTGCTTGCGCTCGTCGGAGATCAGCAGCTCGATATCGGTCACCCGCGCCTTGAGATGCGCCTCCATCTGATCGGCGAGATAATGGACGTTGACGACCGCGCGCTTCACCCCCGCGCTGCGCAGATGATCGAACGTATGGTCGATCAGCGTCTTGCCCGCGACTTCGACCAAGGGCTTGGGCCGCGTCGCGGTGAGCGGCCGCATCCGCTTGCCGAGTCCCGCCGCCATCACCATCGCGGTCTCGGGCACCGCCGCATCGGGCTGGGGCCGCAGCGAATAGATCGCGCTCATTCGCCGACGATCGTCAGCGGGTCCCCGCGCAACTCGGCGGGCACGTTGGCGTCGAACCAGTCGGCCACCGGCTTGAGCGCGGGATGCGCGAGATCGCGCTCGAGATAGCCCCATACCCGAGGCAGCAGCCCGGAATAACGCAGCTTGCCGTCGCGCTTCCACAGCCGCGTGAAAATGCCGACGATCTTGGCGTTCCGCTGCGCGCCGAGCACGTGATAGGCGATATCGAACGCGTCCCCCGCGCCGGTGATCCGCTTGTAACGGTCGAGCATCGCCGTCTCGAGCGCCGGCGCCACGTCGCGCCGCGCATCCTGCAGCAGCGAGACCAGATCATAAGCGGGGTGCCCCGCAAGCGCGTCCTGGAAGTCGAGCAGCCCGAGGCTCTCGCTCCCCTCGATCAGCATGATGTTCTCGGCGTGATAGTCGCGCAGCACCGTCACCGGTCTGTGCCCGCCCAGAACCGGCGCGAGCACCGCGTCCCACGCATCGACATAGCCCTGCATGTCGACCTCGAGCCCCACCGCCGGGGTATACCATTCGGGCAGCAGCGCCGCCTCGCGCTGAAATTCGGCGAGGTCATAGGGCCGGATATCCGCCGCTTCGTGCTGGCCGAGCCGGATCAGCAGGTCGACCGCCTCCTCGTACAGCCGCAACTCGCTCTCGGGCGCCGCATCTACGGTCTCGCGAAGCCGGGCGTCGCCGAAATCCTGCAGCAGGACCAGCCCCTCGCCGAGGTCCTCGGCAAGGATTTCGGGCGCCGCGAACCCCCGCTGGGTGAGCCAGCGCGCGATGGAAATGAACGGCCTCGGATCCTCGTGCGGCGGCGGCGCGTCCATCAGGATCGCGCTGCGGTCGTGGTGCACCACCCGGAAATAGCGGCGGAACGACGCATCGCCGGCGAGCGGCCTGATCTCCGCGCCCTCCCATCCGGCGGCAATCAGGAAATCGGGCGCCGCGGCAGGCGGATTCATGTCGGCTATCGAAGTATTTGGGGCCATCGGTCCTTCCATGCCGCCGGCACCTTCGCTGTCAAGGCGCGCGCGCCGTCCGGCGTCGGTTCCAGGCTGAGCCACAAGGCATCCTGCCACCAGGCGTCGGCGAACCGCTCGGGCCATTCGACGATCAGCAGCGAATCATGCCGCGCATCGTCGAGCCCCAGTTCCTCGGCCTCGTCGGGTTCCTCGATCCGGTAGAGATCGACGTGCAGCACCGGAAAGCGCACCTGCGGCGGGTCGTAGGGCTGGACGATCGCGAAGCTCGGGCTCGGCGCCTCTTCCTCGAGCCCCAGCGCGGCGAGCAGGCCGCGGGCGATACTGGTCTTGCCGGCACCCAAGGGTCCGGAGAGCGCGATCACGTCGCCGGGCCGGGCCAGTTCCGCCAGCCGTGCGCCGAGCGCGAGCGAGTCCTCGGGAGAGGCGAGCCGCACGCTAAAACCCTTCCCCCGGGAGGATCAAACCGCCCCTCACCGCGGCAGCTCCACCGTCACCAGCGTCCCCTCGCCCGGCTCGGAGATCAGCTCGATCCGCCCGCCATGCGCCTCGACGAACTGCTTGGCCAGCGGCATACCCAGCCCCAGCGCGCGCTCGCCGCTGCGCGAGATGCCGTGCTGCGCGAAGCTGTCGAACGCCCGCGCCACCGCGTCCTTGCTCATCCCCGGGCCATTGTCGGAGACGATCACCCGCGCGACCTTGGCATTGCCGTCGAGATGGAGCAGCACCCGCCCCTCCTCGGGCGTGCACGCCACCGCGTGGCGAAGCAGATGCTCGACGACTTGCCGCAGCCGCCGCAGGTCGCCGGTGACGGCCCCCGCCGTCCCCGCATCCTCGACCACCAATTCGATCTTCTTGGCCTTGGCGAGCGGCGCGATCGCCTCCGCGGCGGCATTGGCCGCGAGCTCGAGATCGACCGGCACCCGCTCGAGCGGCGCGCCCTCGCTCTGGGTCAGGTCGAGCACGTCGTCGACCAGCGCGCTGAGCCGGTCGACCGACGACAGGATCGCCTCGGTATATTCGACTGCATTCTTGGTCAGCTTGCCCGCGAAGCCGCCGTGCAGCATCTCGGTGAACCCCTTGATCGAGGTCAGCGGGGTGCGCAGCTCATAGCTCATATTCGCGACGAACGCGGTCTTCACCCGGTCCGCCGCCTCGAGCGCCTCGTTGCGATCGCGCAGTGCCCGTTCGGCACGATGATGGTCGGTAGTGTCGAGCATCGTCACCAGCGCGTTGCCGTCGGGCAGCGGCACCGCGGTGACGTCGAAATGCCGCCCGTCCTTGAACGCCACCGTGCTGCCGCGCGTCTGCCGGTCCTTGGCGGCGAGGCGGATCAGGTCGCCCAGCACTTCGGCGCGGCCCGGATTGGTGAGCCGCGGCGCCGCCGACTTGACCAATTGGCCGATCTGCGGGTGCCCGTCGAGGAACGCGTCCTCAAAGCCCCAGACCTGGCGGAACTTGCGGTTCCACAGCTGCAGCCGGCCCTTGCCGAACACCCCCACCGCCTCGGCGAGGCTCTCGAGCGTCGCGGTGCGGACCTGCTGCATCTCGCCATGCTCGCGCTGCAGCTCGAACTGCTGGGTGCGATCCTCGAAGATCAGCAGCAGCCCGCCCTCGGGCAGCGGCTGGGCGACGACACGCAGATGCGTCCCGCCGACGCTCCACGTCTCCTCGACGGCCTCGGGCGCGGTGAACCATTCGCGCCGCTCGGCCTTCCACGCCGGATAGTCGCGCACTTCGGGCAGCCGACTGACCTCGCGCATCCGATCGAGCACCCGGTCAAACTCGGGACGATCGGCGAGCCACTCCATCTTCATCGCGAACATGCGGCGGAATGGCTGGTTGCAGAACGCCAGCGATCGGTCGGGCGCGAACTGCGCCACCCCGGCCGAGAGCCGGTCGAGCATCGCCCGCTGCGCCTCGCCGAAGCGCTTGAGCCCGCCGCGCAGCTGCTCGAATTCCTCGATATCGATCGCGAACCCAGCGACGCCCCCGGTCGGCAGCGGCACGTCGTGGAGCCGCAGCATCCGCCGCGCCCCGCCGATCGTCGCCGGCATCGCCGCGGTCTGCGCCTCGCCGGTGTCGCGCGCCATCGCCGCATTGGCGAGCGGCCCACCCAGCCCGGCGCCCTCGACCAGCTCGAGCCCGTGCGCCACGACATCCTCGCTGTCGCCGCCCTCGACCGCGCGGACATAGGCCGAATTGACCATCAGCAGCCTGAGGTCCGGCCCGCGATACCACATCGGCATCGGCGCCGCCTCGATCAGCGCGGTCAGCGCGTCGAAGGCGGCGCGCAGCCGCGTCGTCTCTTCCTGCAGCCGGTCGATCTCGCTCTGGCTCTCGGTGGCGTCGAGGAACCACAGCACCACCCCGCCCTGCCCGCGCAAGTTCGCCGGCATGCGCTCGCCGATCACCAGCAGCGCGCGTCCCGAATCCTGCGCGTGCACCGGGAGGGTAAAGGGCTGGCCCGCGCGTTGCGCCGCCACCACCAGCGTCTCCAGTGCGGTCGCGTCACTCGCGACGAGGCCACTCTCGATCCCGGCCAGGTCGGAAAGCTCGCGCGGCTGCAGCTCGATGCCGAGCCAGTCGGCCAGCCGCCGCGGCACTTCGACGCGGCCGTCGGGGCGGACGATCATCGCCTGCGCCGGCGATCCCGCCATCAGCGCGGTCAGCCGTGCCGCCCGGTCGGTCGCCTCGCGGGCGTCGGCACGCGCGCGCAGGCCAATGAACAGCATCCACGTCGCGCCCAACAGCAGCAGCGCGAGCACCGCACCTGCCAGTATCGCCGCCGATTGCGGAAGCTCGATCAACCCGCCACTCCACGTGCCTTCATCGCCTTCCTTTAGGCAAAGCGTCGCGGCTCGGGAAGCGCTCGTATGCCCGAAGCGCGGTCTAGGCGGGGAGATCCCCTTCGGCCCTGCGCAACAGCCGGCGCAACAGTGGCTTGCGCGGCGAAACGGATGGTTCGGCGCGCTCCGATGCGGGCGCAGCATTTTCGAGCGGCTCGATCGAGAGGTGCAGCATCAGCCGCCTGGTCTCGTCCTCGAGCCCATCCTCCTCGGGAGTGCCTATCGCCGTCCGCAGGATCTCGGCGATCCGTTCCTGCGCATGGCCAGCATCGTGGTTCGCTTCGCTGTTCCTCACAATTCAGGGGTCGAACGAAGCAAATACCTCCTCAGCCCCAGCCCCGGCGGTCGCGTCGCGACGGCCCGACGCAAATGCCAGATCGGTCGACTGCAGCGATACCTGGGCCGAAGCTGCGTCGTCCCAGGTCGAGGGCACGCGCTGTTTGTAGAACGCGAACGACCCCGACTCGACGTAATTGGCGAGCCCAACGCCTGCCATGCTGCCACCCATGAAGATGCCGAGGCATCCGAGCGTCAACTTTGCGATAGTGTCGCGTCGCATCATCGTCTCCCGGTCCGCGGAGATAACGTGGGTTAGCGATTGGCGTTCCAGGCTGTCGCGGCGAGGACCCACACAAGGCGCAGCAGGCGAGCACGATCCACTGCGTTGCGGTCAGACGGGTTCGGGCGATGGATTCGATGCCAAGGCGAAAAGCAACAAAGTTGCTTCTTTTCAGTCGCCGAATATCGAAAAGAGCATTCAGCGTGGCAAAAAAGTCACAGGCGGCGAACAGCAACATTCTTGCAACACAAATGGCGCTTGTCACAAGCGGCACGCGACTGCACGGGGGGCGGTAACCAGTTTGAAGTAAAGGGTACCGACATGAAAGTGGGCTTTCTTTCCGCCACTGCGCTGCGTTCGGGTGCACTGCTCGGCCTCGCGCTGATCGGCACCGCGCCGGCCTATGCACAGGACACGACCGCCGATCCGACTTCGGATGCGACTGCGATCGATCAGACTGCGGCCGACCAGACTCCGGAAGCCGGCCAGACCGGCGATGAGGGTTCGATCGTCGTCACCGGTTCGCGCATCCGCCGTCCCAACCTCGATTCCCCGGTTCCGGTCACCTCGATCGGCGGCGAAGAGTTCTTCCAGACCGGCACGACCTCGGTCGGCGACGTGCTCAACGAGCTCCCGGCGCTCACCAGCACCTTCAGCCAGTCGAACTCGACGCGGTTCCTCGGCACGGCGGGCCTCAGCCTGCTCGACTTGCGTGGCCTTGGGCCGCAGCGCACGCTCGTGCTGGTCAACGGCCGCCGCCATGTCGCCGGCGACATCCTCAACAACGCGGTCTCGCCCGACGTCAACAGCATCCCGACCGACCTGATCGAGCGCGTCGACGTCGTCACCGGCGGCAGCTCGGCGATCTATGGTTCCGACGCGATCGCGGGCGTGGTCAACTTCGTCCTCAAGGACAATTTCGAGGGCTTCCAGATCCGCGGCCAGGGCGGCCTCAGCGATGATGCCGATGCGCCCGATTATTATCTCAGCGCGCTGGCCGGCAAGAATTTCGCCGATGGCCGCGGCAACATCGCCCTCAACCTCGAATATGCGCATCAGGGCGACTTCTACGCCTCGGATCGTCGTGAATATCGCAACAACAACGGCTTCGTCGTCGTCGACACCGATGCTGCGGGCACCGCCAACGGCAGCGACGGCACGCCGGACCGCGTGTTCTATCGCGATATCCGCAGCGCGACCTATTCGAACGGCGGCACGTTCCTCGGCAACGACTGCGACGGCTTCTATTGCTCCTATGGCTTCCAGCCGAACGGCGATCTCGTGCAGCGCACCGGAACCCGCATCGGCATCGCTCCTCTCGGTAGCTTCATCGGCGGCAATGGCGATAACTTCCGCGACGGCACCCAGCTCGGCCTGCGTCCGCAGCAGGACCGCTACAGCGCCAATCTGATCGCGCATTTCGAAGTGTCGCCGGCGTTCGTGCCGTTCGTCGAAGCCAAGTATATCCGCTCTGAAGTCCTCGGCAGCGCCAGCGGCCCGTTCTTCTTCAACGGCGGCGTGACGGGTTCGCCGCGCGAGGTGTTCTACACCGACAATCCCTATCTGAGCACGCAGGCCCGCAACTTCCTGAACGATTATTATGGCGTTCCGGCAGGCACGAGCCAGCCCTTCTACTTCAACGAGAACGCCACCAGCCTGACCAACCGTCAGGAGTCGATCAAGCGCGAGACCTACCGCATCGTCGGCGGCGTCCGCGGCGATTTCGGCAGCAACTGGTCGTACGAAGTGTCGGCGAACTACGGTCAGTTCGACGAGGAGAACAAGATCCTCGGCAACGTGAACCTGCAGCGCTTCCTGCTGGCGATCGATGCAGTCGATCAGGGCCTCGTCCAGAACGGCGTTGCCAACGGCAACATCGTCTGCCGCGCATCGATCGATCCGGCAGCGCGCATCGCGCTGGAAACCGCGGCGAACCCGGCGTTCGCCAACTCGCAGCTGGCGGCCGACGTCGCCGCCTGCCGCCCGGTCAATCTGTTCGGCGTCGGCAATGTCAGCGACGCGGCGCGCGGCTATCTGCTGCAGGATTCGGTCGCCAACGGCCGCATCACCCAGTTCGTCGCGAACGCGTTCGTCAGCGGTGACTCGAGCAAGTGGTTCGAGCTGCCGGGCGGCCCGGTCGGCGTCTCGTTCGGTGCCGAATATCGCCGCGAAACCGCGCTCTACACCCAGGACGCGGCCACGGATGCGGGCCTGACCTTCTACAACTCGATCCCGGCTTTCGATCCGCCGTCGTTCGAGGTGAAGGAAGTCTTCGGCGAGCTCAGCGTGCCGATCCTGCGGGACGTGCCGTTCTTCCATAGCCTGACGCTCAGCGGCGCTGCCCGCTACGCGGACTATAAGGGCGCGACCGGCAACGTCTGGGCCTATAACGGCAGCGTCGAATGGTCGCCGGTTCGCGATCTGCGCCTCCGCGGCAACTATTCGCGTTCGGTCCGCGCACCGACGCTGGTCGACCTCTACACGCCGTTCGGCCAGAATTACGCACCGGGTTTCCAGGATCCGTGCGCGGTCAACCAGATCGGCGAAGGTTCGGCGACTCGCGCGGCGAATTGCGCGGCCGCTGGCGTCCCTGCCGGTTTCCCGTTCCAGTATGTGCAGTCGCTCGGCTTCCTCTCGGGCGGCAACGAGAACCTCGAGGCGGAGACGTCGGACTCGTACACGGTCGGCTTCGTGCTGCAGCCGCGTTGGGTTCGCGGGCTGTCGCTCACCGTCGATTTCTTCGACATCACGGTGAACAACACGATCTCGTCGGTTGGCGCACAGGACATCGTCAACAACTGCTACGACGCTGCAGACCTGAACAACCAGTATTGCGCACTCTTCCAGCGCTATGCTGGCGCGGGAACGGGTCCGCGCGGCGAAGTTCCGGGGCAGATCCTCGAGAACAACCTGCGCGCCGGGCCGCTGAACTACGCGAAGCTTAAGGTCCGCGGCATCGACGCCGAGCTCGCCTATCGTGGTCGGATCGGCAACATCGGCAACCTGTCGACGCGCGCGATCTTCACTCACAACTTCCGCAACGACTCCTATCTGAACCCGTCGGATCCGGGGCGTCGCGATCAGGACCTGGGCGAGATCGGCTTCCCGAAGAACGAGGCGCAGTGGAGCGTCGACCTGCAGACCGGTCCGGTGACGCTCGGCTACAAGATGCGCTACATCGACAAGATGACCGTCGGTGCGTGGGAAGACACCCACAGCATCCAGGGCCGTGATCCGGAGAATGCCGACTATTCGGACATCGCCTGGTACCCGTCGACGGTCTACCACAACGTCCGCGTGCAGATCGACGTCAACAAGTCGTACAACATGTACCTTGGCATCGATAACGTGCTCGACACCATCCCGCCGCTCGGCACCACCGGTGCCGGCTTCGGCAGCGGCATCTACGACAATGTCGGCCGCTTCCTCTATGCGGGCTTCGTCGCCAAGTTCTGATCGGAGCTTTGCGCAAAGCTTTGGGGGCCGGGATCATTCCCGGCCCCTTTTTCTTGGGCTGCCGGCGATTTGCTGGCATCGCAGCGAAATGGTTCTCCCGAGACGATGCACGAGCCCCGAGGTGACGCTTGAACGCCGATAACGCCTTGTTGCGCGAAGCCGCAGCGGCGATGGCGCGCGGCGATCTCGCCGCGGCCGAGCGGCCGGTCCGCGCGGTGCTGCGCCAGGAGCCGGACAATGTTCCGGCGATCCTGATGCTCGCCGACATCGCCGCCGCGGTCGGCATCTACCCCGAAGCCGAGGCGCAGCTCCGTCGCGCGATCGCGCTCGCCCCCGAGCATCTGGACGCGTGGGTCACGCTCGCATTGGTCCTCATCCAGCAACGCCGGACGGACGAGGGGATCGCCTTGCTCGACCGCGCGATCGAACGCGATCCCGGCCATATCCGCGCGGCCGGTTCGAAGGCCAACCTCTTCGCCCAGCTCGGCGATTATGATGTTGCTGCCGCGACCTATCAGGCCCTGCTCGCCCGGATCGGCGACAATGCCGAAGTCTGGATGGCGTACGGCCATCTGCTCAAGACGCTCGGCCGGCAGGACGCCGCCGTGGCCGCCTATCGCCGCGCGACCGGGATCTCCCCCGATCTCGCCGAGGCGTGGTGGTCGCTCGCCGAGCTCAAGGCCGGGCGGATCACCGACGACGATGTCGCGACGATGGAGCGGGCGCTGGCCGACACCCCTGCGGAATCGCGCCGCCTCTTCCTCCACTTCGCGCTCGGAAAGGCGCTGGAGGATCGCCGCGAATGGTCACGCTCGTTCGAGCACTACGCCGCCGGCAATCGCCTGCGGCTGGCGCTGGAGCCGCACGACCGGCAGCTGGTGAGCGCCGAGGTCGACCGCGCGATCGGGGTCTACACCGCCGGCTTCTTCGCCGCCCGGCGCGGCTGGGGTTCACCCAGGGCCGACCCGATCTTCATCCTCGGCCTGCCGCGCGCCGGCTCGACCTTGCTCGAGCAGATCCTCGCCAGCCATCCGCAGGTCGAGGGCACCGCCGAACTTCCCTATATCCCCCAGCTGGTGCAGGCGCTCGTCGCCGAGCGCTGGCGGGATCGTGCCGCCGCGCATCCCGAGATCGTGACCACGCTCGATGCCGGCGCCGCCGCCGCGCTGGGCGAGCGCTATCTGCAGATCGCCGCGCGGCATCGCAAGACCGACGCGCCGTTCTTCCTCGACAAGCTGCCCAACAACTGGCTCTACGCCGGCTTCATCCATTTGATCCTGCCCAATGCGCGGATCATCGATGCGCGCCGCGACCCGATGGCCTGCTGCTTTTCCAACTTCAAACAGCATTTCGCGCGCGGCCAGACCTTCGCTTATGCGTTCGAGGATCTCGGCGCCTATTACCGCGACAATGTCCGCCTGATGGCGCATCTCGAGGGCGCGATGCCGGGGGTGATCCACCGCGTCCAGCACGAGTCCCTGCTCGCCGATCCCGAGACCGAGATCCGCCGCTTGCTCGATTTCCTCGGCCTGCCCTTCGATGCCCGCTGCCTCGCCCCGCACGAGAACAAGCGCCCGGTGCGCACCGCCAGCTCCGAACAGGTCCGCCGCCCGATCAACCGCGACGCGGTCGACCATTGGCGACACTACGAACCGTGGCTGGGCCCGCTCAAGGCCGCGCTCGGCCCGCTCGCCCCATAACGAAAAGGGCCGCGGTTCGCACCGCGGCCCCTTCGTCGCCCGGATCGCTGCCGATCAGTAGCGGTAGTGGTCCGGCTTGAACGGCCCCTCGACCGGCACGCCGATATAGCCCGCCTGCTTCTGGGTCAGCTTCGAAAGCTGAACGCCGAGCTTTTCGAGGTGGAGCGCCGCGACCTTCTCGTCGAGGTGCTTCGGCAGCACATAGACCTGGTTCTTGTAGTTCTCGCCCTTGGTGAACAGCTCGATCTGCGCCAGCGTCTGGTTGGTGAACGAGGCCGACATCACGAAGCTCGGGTGGCCGGTGGCGCAGCCGAGGTTCACGAGGCGGCCCTTGGCGAGGACGATGATCTGCTTGCCGTCGGGGAACTCGACGAGGTCGGTGCCCGGCTTCACCTCGGTCCACTTGTAGTTCGACAGCGCCGCGATCTGGATCTCGCTGTCGAAGTGGCCGATGTTGCAGACGATCGACATCGGCTTCATCGCGCGCATGTGATCGGCGGTGATCACGTCGGCGTTGCCGGTCGCGGTGACGAAGATGTCGGCGCGCTTGACCGCCTCTTCCATCCTCACGACCTCGAAGCCCTCCATCGCCGCCTGCAGCGCGCAGATCGGATCGACTTCGGTCACCATCACGCGCGCGCCGCCGTTGCGGAGCGACTGGGCCGAGCCCTTGCCGACGTCACCGAAGCCGGCGACCACGGCGACCTTGCCGGCGAGCATCACGTCGGTGGCGCGGCGGATCGCGTCGACCAGCGACTCCTTGCAGCCATAGAGATTGTCGAACTTCGACTTGGTGACGCTGTCGTTGACGTTGATCGCCGGGAACGGCAGCTCGCCCTTCTTGGCGATCTCGTACAGGCGGTGGACGCCGGTGGTGGTCTCTTCCGAGACGCCCTTCAGGTTCTTGACGGTCTCGGTCAGATAGCCCGGGTACTTGGCGATGAAAGCCTTGAGCGCGCGCTGGAACTCGACTTCCTCGTCATTCTCCGGCTCGCCCAAGGTCGCGCCGGCCTCGAGCTTGGCGCCCCAAAGCGCGAACATCGTCGCGTCGCCGCCATCGTCGAGGATGATGTTGGCGGTGGTGCCGTCGCCACCGGCGCCCCAGTTGAAGATGTCGCCGACATAGTCCCAATATTCGGCAAGGCTCTCGCCCTTCACCGCGAACACGGGGATGCCAGCAGCCGCGATCGCGGCAGCGGCGTGATCCTGAGTCGAGAAGATGTTGCAGGTCGCCCAGCGCACTTCGGCACCGAGCGCGGTCAGCGTCTCGATCAGCACCGCGGTCTGGATGGTCATGTGGAGCGAACCGGTGATGCGCGCGCCCTTGAGCGGCTGCGACGCGCCGAATTCGTCGCGCAGCGCCATCAGGCCGGGCATCTCGGTCTCGGCGATGCGGATCTCGGCGCGGCCGAAATCGGCGAGGCCGATGTCCTTGATGACGTAATCGTTCTTGTCGAGCACGGTAGCCACGGGCTGCATCTCCAGCAGGGATCAATAGGGTCGGCGCGCCGGACTCGCCGGCCGCGATTGGCGCGCCCTACCCGGTCAGATGGGAATGCGCAAGTCAGATATAAAGATATCTTTATATGTCTTTGTCGAACAGCCACGGCGCGCGTTTGGCAACCGCCGCGCGGTGCGCTGGCGGCACCCGGAGCGTGGCGAGCGTATCGAAACCGGCCCGCGCCCCGCACATCACATACTCGCCGTGATTTCCGATCGCCTCGGGCGGCCCGACAACGGCGTCGTCGCCGGCAAAGTGCAACAGCGCCTCGAACGCCGGCGCGTCCGGGTAAAATTCACGGTAACGGTCTGTTCGTCGTGCGCCGAACCATCCGCTGCGCGCGTCGAGTGCATAGGCTCCCTTTGCGAGGTCGCACATATGTCCGTTGCTCCCAAGCGCCTCGCCACTCGCCTCGACGGCGCCGCGATCGCGCACGCGGACATAGACATGGGTGCTGGCGGTGGTGAGCAGCACCGGGAAGATCCGATCGTAAAGTCGCGTCTGCTGAAAAGCGGCGGGCGGGACGACGTCGCTCGACACGAACAGTCGACGCGCGCCGGGCCGGATCCAGCGCGGAGGCGCGCCGCGCTGCATCAGCGCCGCGATGCGATCCTGATACGCGCCCCGGATGCATCCGTCCCGTTCCCAGCCCTCGGGCTGGCGGGCGCAGGCGTCGCGAACGCGCAGCCAACGGCGCTGCTCCGCCCGCGTCGCCTTCCCCTCCGCGCGCACGGCATCGAACAGTCCGGCGAGCTGCCGGTCGGGCGTATGCAGGCCCTCGTCCGGCGCGCAGATGCGGCGCTCCACGACGGTGCGCACCCGGGCGCAATCGAACGACGGCCGGTCGGTCCACAGTCCAGCCAGCAGTTCCCGCCATTCGGCCCGGTCAAGGGGCACCTTGGGTTCGTGGTAGTAGCCGCTGGGTTCGAGGATCACGGTGCCGCGCACCACCGCCGGGCGGAATGACTCGAGTTGATGGAATTGTACCGTGGTGCGGTCGAGCACGGCGCCTTCGAAGCGCCAGTCATCGGTGCGATAGACGTCGAGCGCCGCGCCGGTCAGATCCGCGCCACGCGCGTCGACGCCGCGCTTTTCAGGCCATTCGCAACTGTCATAGCCGCTGATCAGCGCGCATCTGAGGCCGAATCCGTGCAACCTGGCGTTGCGCAGCACGAGCCCGTCGAAGCTGCCTCCCGCGATCCGGGAATCCGAGAGATCCACCCGCGAGGCGTCCACATTGTCGAGTTTGCTGGCGCTAAAGCGCGCCCGGCGCAGCGCGGCGCCGGTCATCACCGCACCCGTAAGGTCGCTGCCGGCGAAGGTCGTGTTCTCCGCAGTCACGCCGCGCCAATCGGTCTTCGTCAGATCGCCGCCTTCGAAGCAAATCCGGGAAACGCGGTGGCCGGCAAGGCGCTGGCCGCGAAGCTGCGCGTCGATGATGACGAAGGGCCCGTCGCCGAGCTGGTCGAGATCGGCCGCCTTGCGCACGCCCCTGACCTGCTTCGCCTTGTGCCACACCGGGTCGCCTTTCGCAGGCGCGCCTATCCATCCGCAGGCGGTGCTGTGAATGTCCGAGGCCGCGGGGGCGGGCGTGACGATCAAACGCGGCGGGGTTGGCGGGATCGCGACCCAGCCCGCGGGGAAGATGACGAATGCGGCGATCAACATCTTCATGCCGGGCGTCCACCGATCCGGTGCGAGAGGAAGGCCGATGCTGACCCGGATTTCACCGGCGGTCCAGTCGAAACTCGGTCGGTCTAGCGCACCAGCCGATAGCTTACGAACGCCACCTGCTTCCCATCGGGAGACCAGCTCGGCACGTTGATCGTCCCCTGCCCGCCGAACAGCCGCGTCAGCACCTTGGGCGGCGCGCTGCCGTCGGCAGGCATGATCTTGAGGACGACGTCCTCGCGATTGGGGGGGTGGTCGGCCAGCGCGATGTCGAGCCCGAACGAGACGAACACGATCCACTTGCCGTCCGGCGAGATGTGCGGAAACCAGTCGCGCCGCTCGGGATCGCGCGTCAGCTGCACCGGATCGCTGCCATCGGCGTTCGCGCGCCAGATCGCCATCGCGCCGCTGCGGGTCGAGTTGAAATAGAGATACTTGCCGTCGGGCGAATATTCGGGCCCGTCGTCGACCCCGGGGCCGACGATCAGCGGCCGCGCCGGCCCGCCGGCGATGTCCTTCGCCCAGATGTCGTAGCTGTCGGCGTCGGTGCCGACCCGGACATAGGCCAATGTCTTCCCGTCCGCGCTCCAGCCGTGCCAGTACGACCGCGCCTTCGGATCGCTCACCACTTCGCGCGGGGCACTCGATCCGCCGAGCGGCAGCACGAATATCCGCGAGAGATTGTCCGCCTCGGACTGGTCGGAGATCACCAATTGCTTCCCGTCGGGCGAGATGCCGTGATCGTTGTTGTTCCGGATGTTGCGCCCGGTATCGATCGCCGCCGGCCTGCCGCCCTCGACCGGGATCCGCCAGATCCGCCCCTCGGCATTGTACACCAGGGCCTTGCCGTCGCGCGTCCAGTTGGGCGCCTCGATCTTGCCGGGGAAATGGCGGACGACGCGGCGGCTCTGCACCCCGCCGACTTCGATCACTTCGAGCGTACTCTCGACCTTGGCGGCGTATCCCGTGTCGGGCACGTAAGCGAGGCTCGGCACCCGCAGCTCGACATTGGAGAATGTCGCGGTCTCGGTGACGCTGTCGTCGTGCGCAGACACCGCCAGCCCGACCAGAACCGGCGCCTGGAGGGCGATCCGGTAGCTCCCACCGGCGTGGACGAGCTTGCCGTCCACCCCCGCTACCGAGAAGTATACGAAGTCTCCCTCGCGCTCGAGCCGCACCCGCCGCGCATGCGTCACATTGGAGACGATCTGTCGCGTCGGCCCGTCCTGCTCGGCACGATATTGCATCGCGATCAGCCCGTCGCCGTGGGCCATGACGTCGGCATAAGGCGATCCCGGCGTGCGGTTCTGGCGGATCATCAGCCCGGCCTTGCGGTGCGGGTCCTTGCCCTTGCCTTCCCAGGCGATATCGGCGGCGATGTGGAGATCGCCCGAGCGCTGCACCCACGTGAAGTGGAAAGCGTCCTTCTCGCCCCAGATATTCGCGCCGCTCGCGGTCATGCGATAGCGGCCGGCATCGTGGCTGACGCTGCCCGCCGTGGCGGTCTCGCCGATATCGGCATGGCTGGAGAATATCCCGACGCTCTGCGCCGCGACGGGGCTCGCCCAGAGCGCCAGCGCGCACGCAAGCAACTGCCTGATCATCTGCCCCTCTCCTCCTCCGGTGCTCCTGCGCAAGCAGGAGCCCAAGGTAGTTCGCCAAGACGCCATCCAGAGTCCCACATTCGCAGGAGCGGGACGTCGCGCCCAGCATGTTAGCGCTACCTGCATCCAAAGCGAAACCATTTCGCCCGGGCGCGTGCGAGCCTTATCGTGCGGCCGTGTCCGAACGCATCGCCCCCATTCTCGCCGCCCTCGACGCGCAAGCCGACCCGGTGTTCCGCGACACGATGGGGCCGCGCTACGGCATCGTCACTGCGGACCGCGTCCTCGGGGTGTCGATGGCCAGGATCCATGCAATTGCCAAACCGCTGGGGCGCGACCCCGCGCTTGCCGAGGCTTTATGGCAAAGCCGCGTCTACGAGGCGCGCATGGTCGGCTGCATGATCGATGATCCCACCGCCGTCACGCCCGAGCGGATGGACCGCTGGCGCGCCGATTTCGACAATTGGGCCGTCACCGACACGGTCTGCTTCAAGCTGTGGGACCGCACCCCGCACGCCTTTCCGGCCGTCGATCGCTGGGCGACGCTGAACGACGAGTTCGGCCGGCGTGCCGCCTTCGCGCTGCTCGCCAGTTGCGCGCTGCATCGCAAGGGCGAGGATGCCGACTATGTCGCCCGCCTGCCGCTGATCGAGGCTGCGGCGGGCGATCCACGCAATTTCGTCAAGAAGGGCGTCAATTGGGCGCTCCGCGCGATCGGCGCCAGGCAGAGCCCTGTTCTGCGGGCGGCCGCGCGCGATCTTGCTGCAGCCCTCGTCGCATCGCCAGACCAGACCGCGCGCTGGATCGGCAAGGACGCGCTGCGCGCCTTCGCCAAGGCCGACGCCGGCTGACTTTCCTACAGCGGCACCATCGGCTATGTTCGTACTATGTTCTTCTCACGCATTTGCGCATCGGCGACCGCTTGCCGGCCTGGTTCGAGCGGCGCCTGTAGGAAATTTGCTTGCGGCGCCGCGCAACGAACGTGCACAAACCGCGTGCAAATTGTGAACTTAAGCTGCGGATCCCCTACAAAGCGCCACCCTGGCCGCCCTGCTGGCGCACCCGACTCAAGCGGTCCCGGTGCTGTTCGCCAGCAGGCGCGGATCGATCCCCGCCGCCTCGAATCCCCTGCACCAGCGCCGCTCGGCATCGATGTCGTAGAGCAGCCCCGTATCGCCCGAGGTGCTGAACCAGCCGTGCCGCGTCATCTCCTCGTCGAGCTGACCCTCGCCCCAGCCAGCATAGCCGAGCGCGATCAGCCAGCGGCTCGGGCCCTTGCCCTCGGCGATCGCCTTGAGCACGTCGATCGTGCCCGACAGCGACCAGCGCCCGCCGACGTCGATCGTGTCCTGCCCGCCCCAGTCGGTCGAGTGGAGCACGAAGCCGCGCCGCGGCTCGACCGGGCCGCCGAAATGGACCGGCGCATCGGGCACGTCGCCCGGATCGATCTCGAACTGGCGCAGCAGCTCGTGCAGCCCGAGGCCGTCGATCGTCTCACCGATGCCGATACCCAGCGCGCCCTCCTCGTCATGCGCGCACATCGCGATCACCGCGCGCTCGAAGCGCGGATCGCCGATCCCCGGCAGCGCGAGGAGGAATTGGCCGGTGAGATACTGTGTCGAATCCATCGTCGATCAACTTATCGCCGCGGTTTCGGCTCCGCCACGCCTGAAAATCGGATGCGCATTCGCTCTCGGTCCGCCCTGAGCTTGTCGACAGGCCGTTCTTCTCTTTGCGCAGGGCCGGGAAGAAAGTACGGGAGCTCCGACAAACGCAGCCCGAACGGGTTGGATCAGGAGAAGACACGATGACCATTCAGGTTGGCGACCGCATCCCCAGCACCCAGCTCGTCAAGGTGGGCGAGGAAGGTCCCGAGCAGATCGGCTCGGACGACTATTTCGCCGGCCGCAAGGTCGCGCTGTTTTCGGTGCCCGGCGCCTTCACGCCGACCTGCTCGGCCAAGCACCTGCCCGGCTTCGTCGAAAAGGCCGACGAATTGAAGGCGAAGGGTGTCGACGAGATCGCCTGCACCGCGGTCAACGACGCCTTCGTGATGGGCGCATGGGGCAAGGCCTCGGGCGTCGACGGCAAGGTGACGATGCTCGCCGACGGCAACGGCACTTTCGCCAAGGCGGTCGGGCTCGAGATGGACGGCAGCGCCTTCGGTCTCGGCGCGCGCGGCAAGCGCTATTCGATGGTCGTCAACGATGGCGTGGTCGAGCAGCTCCATGTCGAGGCGCCCGGCCAGTTCGAGGTCAGCTCGGCCGATTTTCTGCTCGGCAAGCTCTGATCGTCGGAGCCGTAACGGAACTGGCGAGCCGCTGCGGGAGTTGATCCAGGTGATTTTGTGCGAAGGGAAGCATCATGGCCAACAGCAGCAGCAGCAACAGCAACAGCAACACCACCACCGGTTCGGGCAACGATAATGCCAGCGAGGCGTCGGGTTCGGACAAGTCGTTCATCGCCAGCGCGCAGGAAGTGATCGGCGACGCCGTCGATGCGACCGTGCAGGCAGTGAAGGACCATCCCGTCGCCGCGGCAGCGGTCGCCGCGGGTGCCGCCGCGGCGGTCGGCGGCGCGGTCTATGCGGCCACCCAGCTGGGCGGCAGCGAGAAGAGCGGCGGCGGTTCGTCGTCCAAGAAGTAAAGGACGCACTCGGCTCCCCTTGATCGCAAGGGGAGCCGAAGTCTTGCCAGAGTCATCCCGACGCATTAGCGGTCCAAGATGACTCAAGCATCCGACATCGTCGCCGAGCTGGACCGCCTCTATCGCGCCTCGGTCGAACGTCTCCAGACCGCGCTCAACCGTTATCTCACCGACGGCACGCCGCCGGCGCCGAGTAGCCGCACTGACGGCTCGTTCGCCTATCCCGAGATCCGCCTCACCTATCGCGGCGGCAATGACCGCCCCGCCCCGCCGCGTTCGTTCGGCCGGCTGGTCGATCCCGGCGAATACCGGATCAGCGTCACCAAGCCGGCGATCTTCTCCGACTATCTGATCGAGCAGCTCACCTTCCTCATCGAGGATTTCGACGTCGAGGTCGACGCCACCACCGGTCGGCAGGAGATCCCGTTCGCCTATGTCCTCGATCCCGGCCACGCGCTGAGCCTCGACCAGGTCTCCGCGACCGAGCTCGCCCGCCATTTCCCCGCCACCGAGCTCGCCCATATCGGCGACGAGATCGCCGACGGCCTGTGGATCTCCGCCGACGGCACCCGCCCGCTCGCGCTGTTCGACGGGCTGCGCACCGACTTCTCGCTCGCCCGGCTCCGCCACTACACCGGCACGCCGATCGAGCATGTCCAGCAGTACATCCTGTTCACCAACTATCACCGCTATGTCGACGAGTTCGTCCGCTGGGCGTGCAGCCAGCTCGGCGACGGCAGCCGCTTCACCGGCGTGTCCGGTGCCGGCGGGATCGTCGTCGAGCGTGCGGAGGAAATGGATCGGCTGATATCGGACAGCGCGTGGCGCCGCCACCAGATGCCCGCCTATCATCTAATGGCGCCGGGCCGCACCGGGATCACGCTGGTCAACATCGGCGTCGGCCCGTCGAACGCCAAGACGATCACCGATCACCTCGCGGTGCTCCGCCCCGAGGCGTGGCTGATGATCGGCCATTGCGGCGGTCTGCGCCCGAGCCAGCGGATCGGCGACTATGTCCTCGCTCACGCCTATCTGCGCGACGACCATATCATGGACGACGTGCTGCCGCCCGAGATCCCGATCCCGGCGATCGCCGAAGTCCAGCTCGCCCTCGCCCGCGCCGCCGAGACCGTCTCGGGTCAGTCCGGCGACGAGCTCAAGCAGCGGCTGCGCACCGGCACGATCGTCACCACCGATGACCGCAACTGGGAGCTGCGCTATTCGACCACCGCACTGCGCTTCTCGCTGAGCCGCGCCGTCGGCGTCGACATGGAATCGGCGACGCTCGCCGCGCAGGGCTATCGCTTCCGGGTGCCCTACGGCACGTTGCTCTGCGTCTCGGACAAGCCGCTCCATGGCGAGCTCAAGCTCCCCGGGCAGGCAAACCGATTCTACGAGCGCGCCATCAACGAGCATCTCCGCATCGGCATCGAAACGGTCGAGGAACTTCGCCGCGAAGGCGCCAAGCTACACAGCCGCAAGCTCCGTGCCTTCAACGAGCCGCCATTCCGCTGAGACCGGAAGCGGAGTCGCGCGTTGATATCTCGAAGGAGAGCGACAATGATCGACCCCGAAAACCAGCCCGAACTCGAGACCGAGGAAGGCGCGCACGCGCATCAGCCCGACGGCAGCGACTCGTCCGCCTCGTTCGAGGCGGGGATCGCGGATGAGAACACGATCCCCGACGAGATTCCCGAATGAGTCGCCTCAGCGGCTGAGCTGGAATTCCACCACGAGGCTGGTGTTGACGTTGACATGGTCGACGCCGCCCTCGCGCTTGGGCATCGCGATCGAAACGAGGCCGCCGATCAGCGCAAGGGCGCCGGCGGTCGCGTCCTGCTTCTCGCTGACCTTGACGATGGCGCTGCGGCGCAGCCCGAGCGCCGCGGCATAGGCGTCGGCCTCGCCCTGCGCCTTCTTCAGTGCCGCCGCCTTGGCCTGGCGGGTGGGAACGACATAGTCCGTGAGCAGCGGCAGCACGTCGTTGCCGAGCTTGCCGCCATTCGCGGCGATCGCCGTTTGCGCGCTCTCGATCGCGGCGCGGCTGGGCGCATCGAAGCTCAGCGTCTCGGTCGCCGTCGACTGCGGCTCCTCTTCGCTGTCCTCCTCCGGGGTGTCCAGCGTGAAGCTCGGCTTGGACGCGTTGCCGAAGCTGGTGATCATGCTCATCAACGAATTGGTGGTGTTCAGCTCAGCTTTCGCCTCGTGAATGTTGAGCGCCGCCAACGCCGCGATCAGCTTCGCGCGGTTGGCCGCCAGTTTCGCTCCCGCCGCGGCATCGTCCTTGCCCTTGGCAGTGAGCACCACCGACAGGCGATAACGCTGCGCCGGCACGCTGACCTGACCGGTCGCTACGATCTCGACCGAGACCGGGCCCGATGCGGCGATCGTCTGCGCCTGTGCAGCCAGCGGCAAGCCCAGCGGCGCGGAGAGCAGCGCCAGCGCGATTCCATGCTTCATCATATCGATTCCCCCTGTTCGTTGCGTTCGGCTCAGCCGCGGGTCACCACCCGCTTGGCTGACCCTTGTTCTGCTGGTCGAGCCACTTCTTCAGCGGCGCGAAATAATCCATCATCGGCTTGCCCGAGATCTCGCGTGTGCCGGTAAAGGCTTGAAGCGCGTCGGGCCACGGCTTCGACGCTCCCATCTCGAGCATCTTGTTGAGCCGCGCGCCGACTTCCTTGTTGCCGTAGAACGAGCAGCGATGCAGCGGCCCCTTCCAGCCGGCCTGATCGCATGCCGCCTTGTAGAACTGGAACTGGAGCAGCCGTGCGAGGAAATAGCGGGTGTAGGAGACGCTGCCGGCGACGTGGTATTTGCCGCCCGCATCGAACCGGGTCTCGTCGCGCGCCACCGGCGGCTTGAGCCCCTGATATTGCAGGCGCAGCTTGTCCCAGCCAGCCTGATAGGCATCGGGCCGGATCTCGCCCGAGAAGATCTGCCAGCGATATTTGTCGACCAGCAGCCCGAACGGCAGGAACGCCACCTTGTCCATCGCCTGACGCAGCAACAGTCCGGTATCCTTGTCGGCGCCCGGCACCGCATTCTTGTCGAGCAGGCCGATCTGGACGAGATATTCGGGCGTGATCGAAAGCGCGACGAAATCGCCGATCGCCTCGTGGAACCCGTCATTGGCGCCGTTGCGGTACAGCAAGGGCTGCGCCTTGTACGCGCGCTGGTAATAATTGTGGCCGAGCTCGTGGTGGATCGTGACGAAATCGTCGGAGTTCACCTTGATGCACATCTTGATGCGCAGATCGTCCTTCTCGTCGAGATCCCACGCCGAGGCGTGGCAGAGCACTTCGCGATCGGCCGGTTTGACGAACAGCGAGCGCTGCCAGAAGCTCTCGGGCAGCGGCGCGAGGCCGAGCGAGGAATAGAAGCCCTCCCCGGTCTGGACCATCTTCTTCCAGTCATAGCCCTTGGCCTTGAGCAGCTCGCCAACGTCATAGCCGACATCGCCGGCACCGGCGGGCGCGACGACGTCATAGATGTTGCCCCATTCCTGCGCCCACATGTTGCCGAGCAGATCGGCGCGGATCGGACCCGTCTTCGACTGGACCGCGTCGCCATATTTCTCGTTGAGCTTGCGGCGGACATAGGTGTGGAGCGCGACGTAGAGCGGCTTGACGTCGGCCCAGAGCTTGTCGGTAAGCTTGGCGAACTCCTCCGGCGGCATATCATAGCCCGAACGCCACATCGTGCCGGTATCGGGGAAACCCAGTTCGGTGGCGCCCTGATTGGCGATGCCGGTCATCTTGGCGTAATCGCCCCGCATCGGCGCGCCGACATTGTCGTTCCAGCTGACCCACATCTCCTTGAGCTCTTCAGGATTGCGGCTCTCGCCCATCGCCGCCTCGATGTCGCTGCCGTTGATCGGCTGCCCCTTCAGCGTGCCCTTGCCCTTGGCGTAGAGCGAACCGAGCCGCGTCGAGATGTCCGAAAGCTGCTGCGCCGCGCCGGGCGTGGTCGGCGCCGGCAGCGTGATCGCGCTGCGCAGCATGGTGAGCTGGCGCTTCTGCTCGGCGCTCAGGCCGGGCGCGTTCTGGTACTTTGCTGCCTCGAGCGCATAGCGCACCGCCATCTCGGTGCCGCGCGCGCCATATTCGGCGGCGAGCGCGTCGGTATCGTCGGTAATGTAGGTCGCGTTGATCCACGAGACCCGCGACGCAATCAGGTTGAACTCGGCATATTCCTTCTGGACGCGGTCGAGGAATGCCTGCGCCTCGGCAGCGGTAGGAGCGCTCGTGGCGCTGGCCGGCGCCGCAGTCTGCGATACCGCAGGCGCGGCAAGGAACGAGACGAGCGCGAGCATCGAAATGCCGGTACGGATCATGTGGAGGAACCCCTGAGGATTTTGGATGACGCGACAGTTGCGCGCCGTCCGGCGGAGCGTCAAGCGCCGAGAAAGTCGGCGATCACGCGCCCTAGCTCGGGCCGGGTGACCGCGCTCATGTGATTGCCCGGAATCGCGCGATATTCGCCCTGCGGCAACAGCGCAGATACTTCCTCCGCCGAGCCGTTGTCGTCGTCGTCGACGCCAGCCGCCACCAGCACCGGCTGGGCGATAGCGGCGATCGCCTCGCGCGGGGTATCGACAAAGGTCTGGAGGATCAGCAGCAGCGCCTCGGGATCGCCCTTGGTGGTCTTGAGAAACGCCTCGGTCAGCCATTCCGGCGTGCCCCGTTCGAAGCTGCCGAGATTGGTGAGCACGTTGTGAAAATAGCTGCCCCGCCCCTGGGTGTGGGTCAGCCCCTGCAGGCCCATGCCGGCGAGCACCGCCCGCCGCGGCGCCGCGCCGTTGGCGAGCATCCGCACCACCGTCCGCGCCCCGAGCGAATAGCCGCCGAGATCGTAATCGCTAAGCCCGAGATGCTCGATCAACGCCAGCCCGTCGCGCATCAGTACGTCGGGCGGATAAGCGGCGGGATCGTGCGGCTTGCCGCTTTCGCCATGCGCGCGCAGATCGGGCATGATCACGCGGTAGCCGGCATCGGCGATCAATGCCGCTTGGCCATAGCGGATCCAGTTGACGAAGGCGTTCGAGAAATAGCCGTGGATCAGCACCACCGGCCGCCCCTCGCCCATTTCGTGCCACGCCAGCTCGACCCCGTCGAAGCTGGTAAAGTGATGCGTCTCAGTCGGGAAGCTTGCCAACTTTTTCCATCCAGTGGCGAACGACGTTCGGGTTCTGGTCGGTCCGTGACGCGGGCAAGTGGCTGGTGTCAAGCCAGTCGCGATGCCAGCTCTCGCAGGCCGAATGCTCGGTCGGCCTGAAACGGTAGGGATCGTCGAAACTGCCCACGGTCAGGTCCATGTGGGGGGCATCGGGAAACCAGAAGGTCAGCGGCGTGCCGCACGCCGAGCAGAAGCCGCGTTCCGCGATCGGCGAGGATTGGTAGAGATCGGGCTCGCGCTCCCACACCACGTCGGCCTTCTGGATACTCTTGAAGGCGATCGACACCCCGCCGGTGGCGCGCTGACACATCCGGCAATGACAGAGATACGCCTCGTCGTCGCGCACCGTCGCGCGATAGCGAATCCGCCCGCACTGGCACCCGCCCGTCATTTCCTCGGCCATCCTTGCGCCTCCTGCAATTGCTGCACCGCACAACGCAATCACATCCTCGATTGCAACCTATAAGCCTGCTTACTATATGTGTGCTGTGATCGAAAGCCTTGGATTCCTCGTGAGCGATGTCTCGCGCCTGATGCGCAGGCGCTTTGACGAGCGCGCGCGCAAGAGCGGCGCGACCGGCGCGCAATGGCGAACGCTCAAGATCCTCGAACGGCACGAAGGACTAAACCAGGGACAGATAGCCGAGTTGCTCGAAGTCGAGCCGATCACCTGCTGCCGGATGATCGATCGGCTCGAGGAAGCGGGGCTGGTCGAGCGCCGGCGCGACCCGGCCGACCGCCGCGCATGGCGGATCTATCTGACCGAAAAGGCGCGCCCCGTGCTCGCCGAACTTCACGACATCGCCGGTGCGATGCTCGAGGCCGCGCTGAACGGACTGGATCAGCAACAGCGGGACGCGCTGATCGCCTCGCTCAACGTCGTCCGTTCCAACATGACCCTGACTGCCGACACCAAATCCGAGACCAAAGAGGCCGCGAATGGCTGAAGCTGACCCGAAGATCGAAAAGGCGGCCGCGGAGCCGATCGCCGTCGAACCCGCCGCGCCGGGCGCGTCCGTGCAGGAAACCGTCGAGACCAAAGCAAAGCGCAGCTGGCTGCGTCCGCTGCTGTTGTTCGGCGTGCCGCTGGTCATCCTCGGCGTGGTCGGCTTCTTCTGGCTGACCTCGGGCCGCTTCGCCTCGACCGACAATGCCTATGTCCAGCAGGACAAGGTCTCGGTCTCGGCCGAGGTGGCTGGCCGGATTGTCAGGGTCGCGGTCCGCGAGAACCAGCGCGTCAAGAAGGGCGACCTGCTGTTCGAGATCGACCCTGCCCCCTATCGCATCGCCGTCGCTCAGGCCGACGCCGCGATCGCCAACGCCCAGGTCGAGATCCAGACGCTGCGCACTTCCTATGCCGGCACCGGTGCCGACATCCAGGCGGCGCGCGACCGCATCGCGCAGGCGCAGGAAGATTATGCCCGCCAGGCCGAACTGATGAAGCGCGGCTTCACCACCCGCGTCAATTTCCAGTCGGCCCAGCACGCCGTCGAACAGGCGCGCGCGGCGCTGCAGAGCGCCGAAGCCGATGCCGCCGAGGCACGCTCGAAGCTTGGCACCGGAGCCGCGGTCCCCGGCGAGAACCCGCAGATCGCCGCCGCTCGCGTCCAGCGCGAGCAGGCGTTGCTCAACCTCAGCCGCACCAAGGTCTATGCCCCCGCCGACGGCATCGTCAGTCAGGCCGACCGCCTGCAAGTCGGCCAGCAGATGATGACCGGGCTGCCCGCAGTGACGATCGTCACAAGCGATCGCTCGTGGATTGAAGCGAACTTCAAGGAGACCGATCTCGACCGGATGCGCGTCGGTCAGTGCGCCGAAGTCAGCTTCGACGCCTATCGAGGGCTCAAGCTAAAGGGCCATGTCGCGTCGATCGGCGCCGGCACCGGCTCGGAATTCTCGGTGCTCCCGGCGCAGAACGCCAACGGCAATTGGGTCAAGGTCACCCAGCGCGTTCCCGTGCGCATCGCGATCGACGAGCAGAGCCCGCGTCCGCTGATCGCCGGCCTCTCGTCCGACGTCGAGATCGACCTGCAGGGCCCCTGCAGGTGAACTGAACATGCCCTCGCCTCCGGGCGAGGAATGCGGGTGGGTGCCGGGCAGCGTAGCGTATCCGGCGCGGCATCCACCCAACCCAGCGATAGAGTCTCGTCCATGGCAACCGCCCGCCCTGCCCAGCTCGCCGCCGCGCCGCCCGCGCCGCAGCCCGGTGTCGCCGCGCTCCCCGTCACCCATCGTGGGCTGCTGACCTTCGGCGTGATGCTCGCGACGATCATGCAGATCCTCGACACGACGATCGCCAACGTCGCGCTGCCGCACATGCAGACGTCGCTGGGCGCGACGGCGGACACCGTCACCTGGGTGCTGACCAGCTACATCGTCGCCTCGGCGATCGCGATCCCGATCACCGGCTGGCTCTCCGATCGGATCGGCTCGCGCAACCTGTTCCTGATCTCGACTGTCGGCTTCATCATCGCCTCGGCCTTGTGCGGCATGGCGCAGAGCCTTGAGGAGATGGTGGCCTTCCGCTTGCTCCAGGGCGTCTCGGCGGCGTTCATGAACCCGCTCAGCCAGACGGTGATGCTCGACATCAACCCGCCCGAGCGGCAGGCGAAGGCGATGTCGATCTGGGGCATGGGGATCATGGTCGGCCCGATCATGGGCCCGGTGATCGGCGGCTGGCTGACCGACAATTTCAACTGGCGCTGGGTGTTCTACGTCAACCTCCCGCTCGGGGTGATCTGCATCGCGATCCTTTGGTGGCTGCTGCCCTCGCGGCCCGTACGCAAACGGCAGTTCGACTTGTTCGGCTTCTCAATGCTTTCCGTCGGGATCGCGGCGCTCCAGCTGATGCTCGACCGCGGCCAGACCGAGGACTGGTTCCAGTCGACCGAAGTGTGGATCGAGATGCTCGCCGCGGTAATCGCTTTCTGGATGTTCGCTGTGCACATGTTCACCGCGAAGAACCCGATGTTCGAGCGTGATCTGTGGAAGAACCGGAATCTCGTCACTGCGGTGCTGTTCATGCTGGTGATCGGCGTGGTGATGATGGCGACGATGGCGCTGCTGCCGCCGATGCTCCAGACGCTCTACGGCCATTCGGTGTTCGACACCGGCGTGCTGCTGATGCCGCGCGGTTTCGGCGTGGTGCTGACCATGGCGATCTCGGCGCAGCTCGTGCAGCGCGGGCTCGATCCGCGCTGGCTGGTCGGCACCGGCTTTCTGATCGCCGCCTTCTCGCTCTGGGAAATGACGCATTGGTCGCTCGAGATGGACTCGACGCCGATCGTCCTCTCGGGCTTCGTCCAGGGGCTCGGGCTGGGCATGATCTTCATGCCGCTACAGGGCATGGCCTTCGCCACTTTGCCCCCGCAATACCGCACCGAGGGGTCGAGCCTGATGAACCTGACGCGCAACATCGGCGCATCGGTCGGGATTTCGCTGGTCACCACCGTGCTCGCCCGCAGCATCCAGACGAGTCACGCGGCGCTTGCCCCGAACATCTCCGCACAGAGCCTCGAAGGCCTCGATCCGGGATTCCTCCAGGCATTGGGCGGGGTCGGCGAGACCGCCTATGCAATGGCTAACGCCGAGATCAATCGTCAGGCGATGATGATCGGCTACCTCAACGACTTCTGGGGAATGGCGATCGTGACGGCACTCTCGGTGCCGCTGGTGCTGTTCCTGCGCCGGCCCAAAGGTCCCCTCGCCAAGCCGGATCCGTCGGCGGCAGGCCACTGATCTCTGCCCCGGGCGCCCGTCCGCGCGTATAAGCCTCTATAGAGGAAGGCAAGTTCCGCGTCCTGCGGCCCTGTCTTCCCTCGAGGATTCGATGCTCGCCCGGTTCAACGCCCTGACGCTCGCCACCAAGACGACGGCGCTCACCATCGCCGCCTTGCTCGCGCTCGCCTTTACCGTGTTCATGATCGCCGATAGCTCGATCGTCGCCGACGCCGAACGCCAGGCGGCCGAGCGTCAGGAGACCAACATGCGCGTCGCATGGGATGTGCTTCGCCGCGAGAGTGCCGATTTCCGCGCCGACGGCGACGCGCTTTATGTCGGCGAGCGGAAGCTCAACGACTGGACCCAGCCAGTCGATCTCGTGAAGACGCTGGTCGGCGGCACCGCCACGATCTTCCGCGCCGACAAGCGCATCACCACCAACGTCACCAAGCCCGACGGTTCACGTGCGGTCGGCACCACCCTCGCCGCTGGCCCCGCGCGTGATGCCGTGCTCGGCCAAGGCGAGCCGTTCCGCGGCGACGCCGATATCCTCGGCCGCGCCTTCTTCACTGCCTATGATCCGATCAAGGATAAAGAGGGCAAGGTCGTCGGCATCCTCTATGTCGGCATTCCCAAGGACGAGGCGCTCGCCGCGGTCTCGTCGCTGCGCTGGTCGATGGCGCTCGGCGTGATGCTCGCGACGCTGGCGATCGCCGGCGTGATCTTCGCGCTCAGCCGCGCGATGTTCCGACCGCTCGGCACGATGAACGCGGCGATGCAGGATCTCGCCAAGGGCGCCACCACGATCGACATTCCCGGCCGCACGCGTCGCGACGAAATCGGCCGCATGGCCGAGGCGCTGGTCAGCTTCCGCGACGCCGCACTGGCGCGCCAGAAGATCGAGGCGAGCAGCCGCGCCGCCGATGGAGAGCGCGAAGCCGCGATGACGCTGCTCAACGAGTCGCTCCGCCGCGTCTCGCAGGGCGATCTCGGTGCCGTCCTTGATGCACGCTTTCCGGCGAGCTACGCCGAGCTCCGCACCAACTTCAACGACGCGCTGGGCAACCTCTCGCAACTGGTCGGCACCGTGCTCGAAAGCACCGACGCGATCCGCAGCGGCTCGACCGAGATTGCCACGGCATCGGAAGATCTCGCCCGCCGTAGCGAAGGCGCAGCGGCCAGCCTCGAACAGACCGCCGCTGCCGTGACCCAGATGAATCGCCGCGTCGGCGAGACCGCTTCGGCCGCGACCCGCACGGTCGAGCGTGCCGATGGCGCGATCACGATCGTCTCTGGCGGCCGCGTGGTCGCCGACGAGGCGGTGCAGGCGATGAGCCGGGTCGCCGAAGGGGCCAAGGGCATCGACAGCGTGATCGAAGGCCTCGACAAGATCGCGTTTCAAACGCGGGTTCTCGCGATGAACGCGGCGGTAGAGGCCGGTCGCGCAGGCGAAGCCGGCCGCGGCTTCGCGGTGGTCGCCGACCTTGTATCGGCGCTGGCGATGCGCTCCGAGGAGGAGGCCGCCCGCGCGCGTGACCAGCTCACCGCGACTCAGACCGACATCGTCTCGGCGGTCGACGCGGTCGGGAAGGTCGACTCGGCGCTGTCCGAGATCGTCGGCACCGTCGGTGAGGTCCACGGCCTGCTCGCGACAATCGCCAGTGACAATGCGGCGCAGTCGACTGCGATCGGTGAGATCAGTACCGCGATTGGCGCGATGGACCGCTCGACCCAGCAGAACGCGGCGATGGTCGAGGAGACCTCGGCGGCTGCGCGCAACCTGTCCGACCAGGTCGATCGCCTCGCTGAGCACGCCCGCGCCTTCCGGGTGCAGGAGACGCGCGGCGCTCGCCGGGGCGTCTTCGAAGTCGCCGGGCCGACAACGGCGCAGTGAGTATCTCCCCTCCATGGAGGTAGGGGGTTGGGCGTGGGTGCGACGCGAAGGCGGACCCACGCGGCTGCAGCTATAAAGAAAAGGCCGGGCATCGGGCCCGACCTTGTCTTACCCACCTGCTAGCCCCTCCTTCGAGGGGAGGGAAAAAGATATCAGGCCGCCTTCTTCAGGTGGCGGCGCCCCAGCAGCTCGGCAATCTGCACTGCGTTGAGCGCTGCCCCCTTGCGCAGATTGTCGCTCACGCACCACAGGCTCAAGCCGTTGTCGACGGTCGAATCCTCGCGCACGCGGCTGACATAGGTCGCATACTCGCCGACGCATTCGATCGGCGTCACGTATCCGCCGTCCTCATGCTTGTCGACGAGCATCACGCCGGGCGCTTCACGCAGGATGCTCTTGGCCTTGGCCGCGGAGATCTCGTCCTCGAACTCGATGTTGATCGCTTCCGAATGGCCGACGAACACGGGCACGCGCACGCAGGTTGCGGTCACCTTGATCTTCGGGTCGAGGATCTTCTTGGTCTCGACCACCATCTTCCACTCTTCCTTGGTCGAGCCGTCGTCGAGGAAGCTGTCGATGTGCGGGATCACGTTGAACGCGATCTGCTTGGTGAACTTCTTCGGCTCGGCCTGGTCGCCGACGAAGATGTTGCGGCTCTGCTCGAACAACTCGTCCATCCCAGCCTTGCCCGCGCCCGAGACCGACTGATAAGTCGCGACCACGACGCGCTTGATCTTCGCCACGTCGTGCAGCGGCTTCAACGCCACCACCATCTGCGCGGTCGAGCAGTTGGGATTCGCGATGATATTGCGCTTGGTGTAGCCGTCGATCGCCTCGGGGTTCACTTCGGGCACGATCAGCGGCACGTCCGGATCCATGCGGTAGAGCGAGGCATTGTCGATCACGGTGCAGCCGGCGGCGGCGAAGCGCGGCGCGTGCAGTTTCGAGCCTTCCGAGCCGATCGCGAATAGCGCCATGTCCCAGCCGGTGGGATCGAAATGCTCGATGTTCTGAACCTTGAGCTTCTTGCCGGTCTCGCCGAAATCGATTTCGTCGCCCTGGCTCCGCGCGGAGGCGAGCACGGCGATCTCGTCGATCGGGAATTCCCGCTCGGCGAGGATATTCAGCATTTCGCGTCCGACATTGCCGGTGGCGCCTGCGACCACGACACGGTAGCCCATTTTCGTCCTTCCATCAGGATCGTCGCGCGAGGGGCGACGAGCGGTTCATTGGTGGTAGATGATGCGGAACGCCCGCGCATTCCAGTTGCGTCGACGCAAAGCTGCGCTTCGCGCGCGCCCGAGACTCAGGCGCGTTTGATAATTCGCGTGGTAGTTCGCGGTTTTCGAAGCATGAGCGCGCCTCTAGCAGACCGAAAGCTGCGTGGCGAGCCCGTTTCCTGAAATATTCTCCAAAGTCCGACGGGCTTGCAATGTAGGATTTGGCTTGCTTGGCTTGGTCACCGCCCGAGCTCGCCGTCCTTCGAAGTATCGAAGATGCGACCTCTCGCCGGGACATGCGGATGGTGTGAGCTTTGTGTGACCTTTCAGGCGTCGGCCGACCTACGCCGGACGTCGAGAACCTGGCGAGTGACGGCCGCGCCTCGTCTACTTGCCGTCCTTGCGATTGCCCCGCCAGAACAACAGGCTGGCGACGATCGCAGCCGAGCCGACGCCGACCGCGGCGCCGATGCCGAGCTGGCGTGCGCTTGGGCCGCTGCGGCGCTGCTTGGCTGCGGCCATCTCGCGGACGATCGCGACGGTCTCGTTCTCCGGCGGGTGATCGTGGGGCGGCTCCTCGATCGGATAGGGAGACTGGTTCGCTTCGGGTATCGGCGGCTTCTTGCTCATGGTCGTCCTTACTGATGCGCGAACGTTTCAACGAGCCGCTAATGCGGCGGTTGCGTGGTTGGTTGCAAGCCGCCACAAACCGGGCATGAATCCGCTATACGCCGAGATGGGCACGACGATCTTCGAGGCGATGTCGGCGCGGGCGCGCGAGACCGGCGCGATCAATCTCGGCCAGGGCTTCGCCGACGGCCGCGGCCCCGAGGCGGTGCTCGAGGCTGGCGCGCGGGCGCTCCTCGAGAAGTCGAACCAATATCCGCCGATGGCGGGGCTTCCCGAACTGCGGCGTGCGGTCGCCGATCATTATGTGCGACACCAAGGGCTCGATCTTACGCCCGAGGAAGTGATCATCACCTCTGGCGCGACCGAGGGGCTTGCCGCGGCGCTGTTCGCGCTGATCGAGCCGGGCGACGAGGTCCTGCTGTTTCAGCCGCTCTACGATGCCTATGTGCCGCTGGTCGTTCAGGCGGGCGGCATGCCTCGCTTCATCCGGCTCGAACCACCGCACTGGCGGATCGATGCCGCCGCGCTCGAGGCAGCGGTGACGCCGCGTACCCGGCTGCTCCTGCTCAACAACCCGCTCAATCCCGCCGGGACGATGTGCGGCGCCGAAGATCTCGCCGGGATCGCCAGCTTCTGCGTCGCGCATGATCTGATCGCAGTTTGTGATGAGGTATGGGAGCATGTCACTTTTGACGGCGCGCGACACCTTCCGCTGATCGGCTTTCCCGGCATGCGCGAGCGCACCGTCAAGATCGGCAGCGCCGGCAAGATCTTTGCACTCACGGGGTTTAAGGTCGGCTGGATGTGCGCCGCGCCGCCGCTTGCGCGCGTGCTCGCCCGGGCTCACCAGTTCCTCACCTTCACGACGCCGCCCAACCTGCAATGGGCCGTTGCCGAAGGACTGACGAGCGAGGACGGCTGGGTGCAGGAGGCGCGCCACCGCTTCCAGCACGGCCGCGACCGCCTCGCCGCCGGACTGACGGCGGCGGGTTGCACGGTGCTGCCGAGCGCCGCCACCTATTTCCTCTCGGTAGATCTCGCCGCGTCGGGATTTGCGATCGACGATCGCAGCTTCTGCGAGCGGCTGATCGAGGCGGGCGTCGTCGCGATCCCGGTCTCCGCCTTCTATGCGGAGGAGCCGGTCACAAACGTCGTCCGCTTCTGCTTTGTCAAGGAAGACGCGACGCTCGACGAGGCAATCGCGCGTATCGTCGCCGCACAGGACACGCTTCGCCGTTGACGGCAGCGCACGATAACGATCGACTGGACCTAACTGACGCTCGCCAGCACCCCGCGTTCGGTGATGTACCCCGTCACAAGCCGCGCCGGGGTGACATCGAAGGCCGGATTGGCGGCAGGCGAATCGGTGACCTTGACGGTCGCGATCCCGCCCTCCGCCGGCCCGGTCAGCCGCGTCAGCTCTTCGCCGCTGCGCTCCTCGATCGGCACGTCTGCGCCGGTTGGGGTGTCGGGATCGAAGGTCGTGTAGGGCAGCGCAACATAGAAGGGCACGTTGTTGTCTGCGGCGGCGAGCGCTTTCAGATAAGTGCCGATCTTGTTGCAGACATCGCCGTTTGCAGTGACGCGATCCGTCCCGACGATCACCGCGTCGACCTGCCCTTTCATCATCAGCAGCCCACCGGCATTGTCGGCGATCACGGTGTGCGGAACGCCGTGATTGGCAAGCTCGAATGCAGTGAGCAGCGCGCCCTGGTTGCGCGGGCGCGTCTCGTCGACCCAGACATGCACCGGGATCCCGGCATCATGGGCGAGATAGATCGGCGCGGTCGCGGTGCCATAGTCGACGGTCGCCAGCCAGCCTGCGTTGCAATGGGTCAGCAGGTTGAGCGGCCGATCCGGATGCCCGGCGTGCAGCTCGCGGAGCAACGCGAGGCCCTGCTCGCCGATCGCCCGGCAGAGCGCCGCATCCTCGTCGCAAATCGCATCGGCACGCGCGAACGCGGCGGCGGCGCGCTCCGGCTGGGGCAGATCCGACACTGCAGCTCGGACCTGATCTAGCGCCCAGCGCAGATTGACTGCGGTCGGCCGCGTCGCGAGCAGCGCGGCATAGGCAGCGTCGAGGTTCTGGTCGCCCGGATCGACTGCCAGCGCCATCGCCAGCCCATAGGCCGCGGTGGCGCCGATCATCGGGGCACCCCGCGTCCACATCTCGCGGATCGCCACAATGGCTTCGTCGGCGCTCCTGATCTCGACCCAGCGCACCTCCCAAGGAAGCAGCCGCTGATCAAGGATGCATATCCCTTGGCCATCGGCGGTGCGCGTGATGGAGCGGCGATGTTCGCCGTCGAGGATCATGGCAGTACCTCCGCGAGGCTGGTCACATCGCCCCCGCCCTGCCGCGCGATCAGCAGCGCCTGCATCCCCGCGGCGCGGGCGGCATCGACTTCGGCCTGCACATCCGAGACGAACAGCATCGCCGCGGGCGGCAATCCCAGTGCCGCCGCGATCGTCGCATAGGAGGTGGCCTCACGCTTGGAGCCGCTGGTCGTATCGAAATAGCCCGAGAGCAGCGGAGTCAGGTCCCCCGCCACCGAATTTCGGAACAGCAGCTTTTGTGCCGCAACCGACCCGGAGGAGTAGATGTGCACCGGGATGGCGGCGCCGCGCCAGCGCTGCAGCGCTCCCGGCGTGTCCGGATAGACATGGCCCTTGAGCGCGCCCTCGGCATAGCCCTGTGCCCATATCATCCCCTGCAGTGTCTTGAGCGGGGTCGCCTTGCAGTCTTCGTCCATCCACGCCAGCAGCGTCGCTACGGGATTGTCGCCCGGCACCTCGGCGAGCACGGGCGCCACGGCGTCGGCATGCGCCGTGACATAATCGCGCAGATGGGCGCGGGCATAGGGAAACAGCACGTCCGCGACGAACGCGATGCTGCTCGTCGTCCCTTCGATATCGAGCAGGATCGCCTGCGGTACCCCGACTACCCCGCTCACGCCGGCTCGTGCCGCGGAAAGCGCTCGGCGATCGCGTCACCGGTGAAGTTCGCCACCCAGCCTTCGGCATTAGTGAACAGCCGGATCGCCGTGAACCGCGGGCGCGGGCCCATGTCAAACCAGTGACGCATCCCCGCCGGCACCGAGATCAGATCGCCTTCCTCGCACAGGATGGCATGGATTTGCTCGCCCTCCCGGAGCGTGAACAGCCCCTCGCCCTCGACGAAGAAGCGCACTTCGTCCTCGGAATGGCGGTGCTCGGCGAGGAACTTGGTCCGCAGCGCTGCACGCTCGGGATGCTCGGGTGTCATCCGGATCACGTCGACCGAGCGATAGCCGTTCGCCGCCTTGAGCCGCTCGACTTCGGGGGCGAATGCCGCCAGCACCGCGGCCTGATCGGCTTCCGGGGGCACCGGCCGCGACGGCCATTGCTCGAAGCGCACGCCAATCAGCGCCAATGCGTCGGCGACCTGCGCGGGATCACGCGTCTCGAGCACCTGCTCGCCCTGGAGCGTATAGATGGTGAGCTGCGTCACTGCAGTGCCCTCCTGAAATTCTGTTCGGCGAGCTCGGCCGCGATCAGCCATTCGGTCGCTTCGAGCACACGCTCGGCCTCGTCGAGATCCTTGCCCCATGCATAAAGGCCGTGGCTGCGGATTAGATAGGCCGGTGCCACACCCGGAGCGGTCAATGCCGGCCGCACCGCTGCCTCGATCTCTGCCATGTCCTGGCTGTTGTCGACCATCGGCAGCCGCACCTCGCCCTCGTGCGAGACGACGCCCGGGAACGCCTTGAGCATCTCATGGCCGCGGAACACCCATTCGCCCGCCTCGCTGGCCGCCCGGCTGAGCCCGACCGCGTGCGGCGAATGCCCGTGCAGCACCGCGCCGGCGTCTGGAAACATGCGATAGAGCGCGAGATGAAGCGCCGTTTCGGCCGAAGGCTTGCCCGGACTGAGCCCCTGCCCCGCCGCGTCCACCCGCATGATCCCGGCGGCGGTGAGCCGACCCTTGTGCGTGCCCGATACGGTCACGGCGAAGCTGCCGTCGTCGAGCCGCGCTGAATAATTGCCCGCCGTAGCCGGCGCCCAACCGCGGGCGTCGAGCCGTCGCCCTATTTCGATCAGCACCGGCGCCGCCTCGGCGAAAGTCATCCGCGTCATCCCGCTTCTCTAGCCCGGGACTGTGACGGATTGCAGAAGGTTTTGCTTTAGCCGCACCCGGCTCAGCGCGAGCCCCGCGCCGCCGTCCCTTCGACGATTTCCTTCGCAGGCCCTGTCACCCACGAGCCGCCCATCGTCAGCACGTCATAGGCTCCGCCACCAAGATTCCGCGTGTCGGCGGCAAGCTGCGGCGTCGGCGGGGTATAGCTGGTTACCACTGTGCGCAGGCTTCGAGTGTCTGCTGTCAGCACCGGCTCGAGCGGGTCGAGCGGCAGATAAAGCGGCGCGTCGGCGACATCGTCGACCACGAGCACGGTTCCGCCCTTCGCGGTAAGGTCGAACAGCTGCCGCGCGAAGTCCTTCGGGAGACGGATACAGCCATGCGACGCGGGATAGCCGGGCAGCGGGCCGGCATGGAGCGCAATGCCGCCCCAGGTGAGCCGCTGCATGAACGGCATCGGCGCGTTGCTGTAGAGGTTCGAGCGATGGAACACCTTCTTCTCGAGAATGGTGAACTCGCCGAGCGGAGTCTCATAGCCGGGCGCGCCGGTCGAGACGGTGCTCACGCCCACGAGCCGTTCTCCCCGATAGACCAGCGCCTGTTGCTGGCGGATCGCGACGACCACGCGCAGCGGCGCGGCTGCGTCCGTGCTCGCCTTGACCAGCTCGGGCGTTTCGAACCAGCGCGATTGGCCGGGCTTGAGCTGCGGGATCGCCGGCTGGGCCGCCGCAGCGAGCGTCTGCGCCGCGGCCGCCACAGGCGAAGCCAGTACCAATGCCGCCATCATGAGCAACGCGCGCGCGCCAGCCATCATCCTGCTTCCTCATAGCGGCGGAAGCCCCGCCCCCACCTTCTTAAATCCTTGTTAACCGAATTCGTTGCGCACGGCGAATCGGCCTATCCCGCGCGCTCCGGGCCGGCCTTTGGTTCCACCAAGGTCCAGCAATCGGGTGAGATGGGCAGTGATTACGGCGAGTTGCAGCGAATCCTGCGGTTGTTCACCCCATATGAAGAGCGGCTTTGATATGAAGGCCGTGCAGATAATAGCGGGTAGCGGGAAACTGGTGACGGAAACTCTCGACTCGGTGCAGACGCGCCGCGCGCTGATGCGATCGGCGCTTGTCATGGCCAGCGGCGCAGTGGTTTCGGCCTGCGCGACTCGCACCCTAGGGTTGGCGAGCGCGCCCGCTCCGATCGTTCCGGTGCCGAAGCCGGTGCCGATCCCCGCCGCGCCCAAGCTCGTGAAGGCAGCCCCCAAGGCGCCCGGCAATATCCGCCCCGAGCTGTTCAAGCGCGCGATTGCCGCGCTCGACCGCCACTCGGTGCGCGTCCCCTCGCACGATCGTATCGCGATCGCCGATTTCGCCACGCCGTCCTATCGGCCGCGCTTCCACATCGTGAGCCTCGGCACCGGCGAAGTGCAGAGCTTTCTCGTCGCGCACGGCGTCGGCTCCGACCCCGAGCATACCGGGCTGCTCCACCGCTTCTCGAACGAGGTCAATTCGGAAGCGACCAGCGAGGGCGCCTTCCTTACTGCCGATTATTATGTCGGCAAGCACGGCGACTCGCAGCGTCTGCTCGGGCTCGATCCGACGAACAACAACGCCTATGATCGGGCGATCGTGGTCCACTCGGCCTGGTATTCGAACACGGACATGGTCGCCAAACATGGCAAGCTCGGTCGAAGCCAAGGCTGCTTTGCGGTCGGCGAACAGGAACTCGCCAAGGTGTTCGAGCGGCTCGGCACCGGCCGGATGATCTACTCCGCCAAGATCTGAACCGTCTGACGGCGGCTTCGCTCCACCTCTGACGAAACCAACGCTCGCTGGGATCGGAATTGGCTGCACGTGGCACAGCGCGATATCCGATGCGCGCGTTTCGACCCGGCCCCGGTTCCGCGGTCGCCCCATGTCGCGGGCGTCCCGCCCGCGGCGTCTGATCGGTGCTGCGGCACGCAAGTGTCCGGCGACCCGCTGGGCTGTTTCGGCCTCGCCGCCACGGCGCTGCCTCCGCCATTCTAGCTATCCCGGGCAACTTCGCCATGCGGAGCTATTGCGGCGATCTCGACCCACGCATTTCCTGCAAAGCCTTGCTAGCGGCAACCATCCGGCGCTTGCCGGGTTGGCATTTGCCCATCCCGCGCACTAGGACCATTGCATGACCGAAACGCTTTCGCCGGTCCTCCCCGACGAGGTCGACGCCGCCGTGCGCAAGCTGCTCGAGCGCGCCTGCGACAAGGACCTGTCGCTCGCCACGGCGGAAAGCTGCACCGGGGGGCTGCTCGCCTCGCTGTTCACCGACGTCGAAGGTGCGAGCCACGCGTTCGAGCGCGGCTTCGTCGTCTACACCAACGAAGCCAAGGCCGAGATGCTCGGCGTGCCCCCCGAATTGATCGAGAGCGAAGGCGCGGTCAGCGAAGCCGTCGCGCGGCGGATGGCTGAGGGCGCGCTGCGCTACAGCAAGGCGCAAGTCGCGATCGGAGTCACCGGCTTCGCCGGGCCGGGCGCACCCGGCGACGAGCCCGGCCTCGTCCATTTCGCCTGCGCCCGCAACGGCCGCCCGACGGTGCACCGCGAGGAGCATTTCGGCGACATTGGCCGCGGCGGGGTGCGGATCGAATGCATGCGCGTCGCGCTCGAAATGCTATCGGAGGCACTGTGATGGCGAAAAGCCACGATTTCTTCTCGCTCCACCGTCAGGGCATGATCCGGGCGGGCGTCTGCACGCCTTCGGTGACCGTGGGCGATCCCGCCGCCAATACCGCGTCCACGATCGCGCTGGCGCAGCAGGGCGACGCAAAGGGTGCCGACCTGCTCGTCTTCCCCGAACTCAACGTCACCACCTATGCGATCGACGACCTGCATCTGCAGGACGCGATTCTCGACGCGACCGAGGCGGGCATCGCCGCGATCGTCGAGGCGAGCGCCCGGCTCAAGCCCGTGCTGCTGGTCGGCGCCGCACTGCGCCGTAACGGCAGGCTCTACAATTGCGCGCTGGCGATCGCGCGCGGCCGCATCCTCGGGGTGGTGCCCAAGCAGTTCCTGCCCAATTACCGCGAATATTACGAGAAGCGCTGGTTCGCGTCGGGGCTCGGTCTTGTCGGGCTCGACATCACCGTCGCGGGGCAAACTGTGCCGTTCGGTGCCGATCTGATCTTTGCCGCGACCGATCTCGAGGATTTCACCTTTCATATCGAGATTTGCGAAGATTACTGGGCGCCGACGCCGCCTTCGACCGACGGTGCGCTCGCCGGGGCACTGGTGCTGTGCAACCTCTCGGCGTCGAATATCGTCATCGGCAAGGGTCGCGAGCGCGAGCTGCTCTGCGCGTCGCAATCGGCGCGGACGCTCTCGGCCTATCTGTACTCGGCGTCGGGCCCGGGCGAGAGCACGACCGATCTTGCCTGGGATGGCCAGGGACTGATCTATGAGTTCGGCGAATTGCTGGCGCGCTCGGAGCGGTTCGAGCTGACCAACGAAGTGGTCTGCGCCGATATCGACCTCGAGCGGCTGCGCCTCGAGCGGATGCGCGACGGCACCTTCAACGACAGCACTCGCTACGCCAACCATCCCGAGATGCGCTTCCGCCGCGTCGAATTCACGCATCAGCCCGACAGGGCGGACCGCGGCCTCGTCCGGCCGCTGCGCCGCTTCCCGTTCGTGCCCAACGATCCGGCCCGGCTAGAAGAGGATTGCTACGAAGCCTTCAACATACAGGTCGAGGGGCTGCGCAAGCGCCTCGAATCGACCGGGAGCAAGCATCTCGTCATCGGCGTGTCGGGCGGACTCGACTCGACGCACGCGCTGATCGTCGCATGCAAAGCGATGGACCGCCTGGGGCGTCCGCATTCCGACGTTCTCGGCTTCACCATGCCGGGCTTCGCCACCGGCGAGGCGACCAAGGCCAATGCCTGGGCGCTGATGCGCGCGCTGGGCGTCACCGGCGAGGAGATCGACATCCGGCCGACCGCGCGCCAGATGCTCGCCGATCTTGGCCATCCGTTCGCCGAGGGCGAGCCGGTATATGACGTGACCTTTGAGAACGTCCAGGCGGGCCTTCGAACCGATTACCTGTTCCGCCTCGCCAACCAGCGCCAGGGCTTCGTCGTCGGCACCGGCGACCTGTCCGAACTCGCGCTCGGCTGGTGCACCTACGGCGTCGGCGACCAGATGAGCCACTACACGGTCAATTCAGGCGTGCCGAAGACGCTGATCCAGTATCTGATGCGCTGGACGATCCAGACCGGCCAGTTGGAGGGCGCCGCCGCCGAAACGGTGCGCCGCATCCTCGACACCGAAATTTCCCCCGAACTCGTTCCTGCTGATGCCGGGGGCAAGATGCAGAGCACGCAAGACCGGATCGGTCCCTACGAGCTGCACGACTTCTTCCTCCACTACGTCGTCCGCCACGGGCTGAGGCCCTCGAAGATCGCCTTCCTCGCGTGGCATGCATGGCAGGATCGCGAGGCAGGACGCTGGCCGGTCGGTTTCCCCGAGGCGGGCCGCAACCAATATGATCTCGAGACCATCGCCAAATGGCTCGAGACCTTCCTGTTTCGCTTTTTCCAGACCAGCCAGTTCAAGCGCTCTGCGCTGCCCAATGGCCCCAAGGTCTCGGCGGGCGGTGCGCTCAGCCCGCGCGGCGACTGGCGCGCGCCATCGGACAGCGTGGCGACGGCGTGGATAGAGGAATTGCGCCGGGCGTTGCCCTAGCGGCGGAGCAGTCCGGCCGCTTTCAGCAGCAGTTCCTGCGCTTCGAACGGCTTCCACAGCACTGCCACGTCCGCGGCCATGACTTCGTTGAGCTTGCCCGAGTCGGCAAAGCCGGTGACGAGCACGACGGGGAGATCGGGGTACTCACCGCGGATTTGCCGGACGACATCCGCACCGGTCATCCCCGGCATGGCGAAGTCCACGACGACCAGGTCGGGCCGGCCGCTGCGCACGAGCTCGAGGCCGGCGATACCGTCGACCGCCTCGCGAACCGTCGCTCCCGCCGCTCTGAGCGTGTCGGCGAGCGTCGCGCGAACCTGTGCGTCGTCATCGATCAGCGCGACGGTGCAACCAGTCAGATCAATCCGCGCGTCGGACCGCGCATCATCGCCGACGATTCGCCGCGGCTGACCGGTGGCAATGCGCAGGATCAGCGTGATCGTGGTCCCCCGCCCTTCCTCGCTGTCGATCGCGAGCGATCCGCCTGCCTGGCGGGCGACGTTCAGCGCCATCGCCAATCCCATGCCGGTGCCCTTCCCCGCCCCCTTGGTGGTGAAGAAAGGCTCGGCGGCGCGGGCGCGGACGTCGGAGGACATGCCAGTGCCGGTGTCGGTCAGCGTAAGCGCAACATAGTCGCCAGTGGGCAGTTCAGGAGCCACTGCGCCGCTGCGCCGTTCGGCGGCAACCGTCAGCGTGCCGCCATGAGGCATGGCGTCGCGCGCGTTGAAGGCAAGATTGAGCAGCGCCAGTTCGAGCTGTAGCGAGTCCGCCTCGACATTGAGTCCGGGATCGATCCGCTCGACCCGCACCTGCCCGAGCGGCGCTACGGCACGCTCGAGGAGATCCTTGACCCCGCCCACCAGTTCGGCGAGCCGCACCGAGTCGAGATCGATGCGCTGCTTGCTCGAAAAGGCGAGGAGCTGACCGGTCAAAGCCCGGCCGCGCTCGACCGCATTAAGCGCACTCGCGCTCCACCCGACCACGCGGTCGAGATCGTCGGGCTTGCGCGCGATCAGCTCCAGATTACCGGCCACCGCCTGCAGCAGATTGTTGAAGTCGTGCGCGATACCGCCCGTGAGCTGGCCCATCGCCTCGAGCTTTTGCGACTGGTACAGCGCATCTTCGAGTTCGCTGCGATGCTCGATCTGATCGTGCACTTGGGCGAGCGCCGCGTCGCGCTCCTTCACCAGCGCCTCAAGCTCGGCATTGGCCGCACTCAACTGCGCGCGCGAGGGCATGGAGCTCGCCTTCTTGACGAGCGGCCAGAGCGCGACGGCAGTCGCGATCGACGCCGCCGCCGTGACCGCCTTGATGATCGCTTCGAGGCCGTAGAAGGGGTGCCACAGGGTCACGATGCTCATCAGGTGGACGAGCCCGCCCGCCATCAGGAAAAGCGCGAAGCACCAGAACATCCAGCCGAAAGCGAAGTCGCTGCGCCGTCGGATCAGCGCGGCGAGACCAAGCGAGATCGAGAAATAGGCGAGTGCCAGAACCGCATCGGCGGCGACGTTGGACCAAAGCAGATCGGGACGCCAGGCCATGGATGCTCCGTGCGGCGCGTAGCTGCCGTTAGACAACGCAGCCAGGAGGCTCAGCATGCAAAATCCCTAATCTGCGAACGTTTTCGCGGAAATAACTTGGTATACCCATATCGTTGCGACCTCCCACCTAAGGGAAACGCCCGAGGCCGATCATATCAGAACGGTAACGATCTTCGCTCGATCGCGCTTTGCCGCGCAAGTTCGATGATCCGCAACCCCGCAAGCGCGTCGGCAGGAGAAACGGGCAGCGTGCCTTCGCCGGCGATCGCCCGTGCCACCCCCGAATAGAAGCGGCGATAGTCTCCGGCCTGGGAAACGATCGGCTGGCGGGATCCGTCGCCCGCGATCATCTCGCCATGCTGCGCCTCGTCCTCGATGCCGTGCTGCGGATCATCGGCACGCCCGCCTGCCCGCAACTGCGCCTCCTGCCGGTCCAGACCATGTTTTACGAAGCTTGCCCGCGTGCCGTGCACTGCGAAGCGGGGCCGCGGCGCAGGGATGATCGAAGCCGAGGAAAGGATGACGCGCATTCGGCCATAGTGCAGCGTCAGCTCGAAATAGTCGTCGACCTGCGAGCCTTCGCGCTGTGCGGCGATGTCTGCGGTGACGCTCTCGGGCGGGCCGAACAGCGCCAGTGCCTGATCGATCAGATGCGGGCCGAGATCGATCAGCACGCCGCCGCCGGGTCCGGCCAGTTCGTGCCAGTTGTCACGCAGCGCAGGACGAAACCGATCCCAGCGTGCCTCGTAGAGCGTGATGTCACCGAGTGTTCCAGCATCGAGCAGCTTGCGAACCGTCAGGAAGTCGCTGTCCCAGCGGCGATTGTGGAAGACACTGACGAGCTTGCCGCGCGATCGTGCGAGGTCGACCAGTGCCTGCCCCTCCGCCACGCTGTTGGCGAACGGCTTGTCGATAACGACGTGCTTGCCGGCCTCGAGCGCCGCCTTGGCCAGCGGGAAATGGGTGTCGTTGGGTGTCGAGATTACCACCATCTCGATTCCCGGATTCGAGAGCAGCACCGAAGCGTCGGGTACGACCTGCACATCGGGATAGCGGTCGCGCACTGCCTCGCTGCGCGACGTCGCGATCGCGGCGAGTTCGATCTCTGGCACGGCGTCGATCAGCGGCGCGTGGAAGGCGCTGCCGCCCAGGCCGTAGCCGATCAGTCCCGTGCGGATCATCCGAAGCTCCTTTTGCCGGTGGCGCCGTCGCTCTATGCCTTGCCGATGAACTTTCCAATCGACGCCGTGCGGCGGCAATTCAAGGCGCTTTCACCGGGCGACCGCGTCTACTTCGATGGGCCGGGCGGCACGCAGATTTGCGCACCCGCACTGGCGCGCATGGTCGCGCATCTCGAGGGCGGCACTGCCAACTCTGGAGGCGCGTTCCGCACGTCGATCGAGACCGACGCGCTGAGCGCCGATGCGCATGTTGCCATGGCGGACCTGCTGGGCGGCAAGCCCGAGGAGATTGCCTTTGGTCCCAACATGACCTCGCTCACCTTTGCGGTCTCGCGCGCGCTCGCGCGTGATTGGCAGGCTGGAGACGAGATCGTCGTGACCCGGCTCGATCACGACGCCAATGTCGCCCCTTGGCTAAGGGTGGCGGAGGATCGCGACATGACCGTCCGCTGGCTCGACTTCGATGCAGCGACCGGCGAATTGATGCTCGAGACGCTGCCGGAACTGCTCGGCCCGCGCACCCGGCTGGTGGCGATCGGGATGGCGAGCAATGCGCTGGGGACGATCAATCCGGTGGCCGAGGCGGCGCGGATCGTGCGGGCGCATTCGAACGCGCTGGTGTTCGTCGATGCGGTGCAATCCGTTCCGCATGTCGTCACCGACGTGGCGACGCTCGGTGCCGACTTCCTCGTCTGCTCGCCCTACAAGTTCTTCGGGCCGCATCAGGGTGTGCTCTGGGCGCGTGCGGCAGTGGCGGAAGCGATCGAGGCGTATCATGTCCGCCCCGCCTCGATCCAAGGCGCACATCGCTTCGAGACGGGCACGCAATCGTTCGAGGACCAGGCGGCGGTGCTCGGCACGATCGAGTATCTCGATTGGCTCGGGAGCGTGATCGACCCGCAGGCGAACAGCCGACGCGCGCGGCTGGTCGCGGCGATGGCGGGCGCAACGCGCTACGAGCACGCCGTCGGCATGCGCCTGCTCGACGGCCTGATGACCATTGACGGGCTGCGACTGTACGGGCCGCCGACAATGGCGGGCCGCGTGCCGACCTTCGCGTTCACGATCGAGGGGCATCACCCGGATGAAGTCGCCGAACACCTCGCAGAGCGCGACATTTACTGCTGGTCAGGCAATTTCTACGCGGTGGGAGTCGTCGAACGGCTCGGCCTCGCCGGAAGCGGCGGGCTGATCCGCGTCGGGCTGTGCCACTATAACACCGCCGGCGAGGTCGATCGGCTTATCGCAGCGCTCGGCACACTCTAGATCGCGTATTTGGCCCGTTGCGGGCGGCTGAGCATCGCATTGGCCGCGTCGTCGCCGAGGAAGCGTTCGGCCTTCGGATCCCATCTGAGTCGACGGCCGGTCTTCATCGCGGTCCAGTGAAGCAGGCACGTCGATAGTGAGCGATGGCCGATCTCGGCCGGCGCGCTGACCGGCACCCCGGTCTTGATCGCGTCAAGCCAGTTGCGATGCTGCTCGGGGACCTTGAGCAGACGCACTTCGTTCGGACCGATCACGCTGGTCAGGATTTTCGGATCGCTCGCCTGCAACGGATCGATCTGCGGCCCGCTTGGGTCGCTGGCGGTCACCGCGCCGCTGCGGGTGACGAAGATCCAGCCCTTGTCGCCGATGAACTTGATGCCGTTGGGAAGCGCGCCTGACACCATCATCGTGACGCCATTGGCGTAGCGCGAATGAGTCTCGAACGCGCCATGGACGTTCCACAGGCCGCTCGTCGGGAACTCGGCCTTGCCCCAGATCTCGACCGGACCCGAATGCTCCATGTCCATCCCCCAATGGGCGGTATCAATATGGTGCGAGCCCCAGCCGGTGATCATGCCCGCGCCGAACTGCTCGACGCGCAGCCAGCCCGGGCGCCCCTCGAACGAGTCCTGCGGATGGACGCCGATCTCGGTGTACGGAATTTCGGGCGTGGTGCCGAGCCACGCGTCGTAGTTGAGGTTCGACGGCACCGGCATCGGCGGCGCCACTGGACCAGAAGGATCGCCGGGGAGTCCAACCTCGACACGGCGGATTTTGCCGATGCGACCGTTGCGGACGAGCTCGCAGGCGCGATGGAATTGCGGCCAGGGGTCCTGCCCGCGCTGCTGCGACCCGATCTGGAGGACCTTCCCGCTCGCCTTCACCGCGTCTGCCATCGCGCGGCCCTCGGCGATCGTCAGGGCCGCGGGCTTCTGGAGATAGACATGCTTGCCCGCGCGGACCGCGTGGACCGCCTGCGGCGCGTGCTGGTGGTCGGGAGTCGAGATCAGGACCGCGTCGATTTCCTTGCTGGCGAGCAGCTCGCGATAATCATGGTACATCCGGGTGCCGGAATAGGGCTTGCCGGTGCTCGCGGCGTAGCGCCCGTCGACCAGCTCCTTGCCGGCGCCGAGGCGGATCGTGTCGACATCGCACACCGCGACGATCTGCGCGTCGGCGTGCTTGTGGACTTCCTTCATGTCGTGGATGCGCGAGATACGTCCCACGCCGATCGCGCCGATCGTGATCCGGTTCGAGGGCGCGTTCTGGCCGAACACGCTGGCGGGGACGATCGCCGGCGCCGCGAGCGCCGCGCCGGTCTTGAGAATGCCGCGTCGGGAAAGCTGCATGGTTCCTCTCCCCTCAGGCCAGCTTCGGCCGGGTGGCGTTCTTCTGGGCCGTAAGCACCAGCTCGGCGGCGAGCAGCGCCTGCGCCTGATCCTGCGCCGTTGACGAGCGCTCGACCACATCGGTGACGAATTGCGGCCCGAACGGCAGCGGCACCTTCGAGCAATCGATGTAGCGTACGCCCTTCTTGTCGGTCAGGAAGAGGTGGTTGCCGCCCGGCCGCCCCGCAACGTCGACATATTTGCGCAGTTCGATCGAGCCTTCCGTGCCGACGAGGAACAGTCGGCCGTCGCCCCAGGTCGGCAGGCCGTCAGGCGTGAACCAGTCCACCCGGATATAGCCCGTCCCCCCGTTCCCGGTGGCGACCATATCGCCGAAATCCTCGAAGTTCGGCTTGTCGGGCCAGTGGAGATTCCCGGTTTGCGCGGCGACCACCTGCGCCGAAGTCGAGCCGGTATAGAACAGGAACTGATCCGCCTGATGGCTTCCGATGTCGGTGAGAATGCCGCCGTAGCGTGCCTTGTCCCAGAACCAGTCGGGCCGGCTGGGCGCGCTCACCCGGTGCGGGGCGAGATTGACCGTCTGGATGACCTTGCCGATCGCCCCTTGGGCGACAAGCTCGCCGGCATGGACGGCGGCGCGCACTTCGAGCCGCTCCGAATACATGATCGCGAACTTCCTGCCCGTCTCCCTGATTGCGCGGCGAACCTCGGCCAGCTGTTCGAGGCTGGTGATCGCGGGTTTGTCGCCGAGATAGTCCTTGCCCGCGCGCATCGCTCGCACGCCGAGCGGCGCGCGCAGATCGGGGATCGGCGCGGCCACGATCAGCTGAAGCGACTTGTCACCCAGAATCTCGTCCTCGCTGCGGGCTAGGCGGACGCCGTTGCCATAGCGCTTGCTGAACGTCGCGATCTGCTTGGGATCGGTGGCGAAGAACGCAACCGGGGTGCCGCCGCCGCGGATCATCGCATCGGTCATGCCATAGATATGGGCGTGGTCCAGCCCGATTACGCCGAACTTGATGCGATGCTTCGCCGTCGGCTCGGGCGCCGCGGGCGCCGCATCCGCGGAGACGGCATTGCCCTGGGTCTGCGACTGGGCAAGCAATTCGGCAGGAAGCGCGGCGCTGATCCCGGCCAGTCCGGCGCCGGTGAGCATCGTGCGGCGGTGCATGCAGAGGTCTCCTAGTTCGCGGGCGTTGCTGGGGTCTTCCAGTTGATCACGTGATAGGTCGCGGGTGTGGCGCCAACATTGCGCAGCGCATGCGGCGAATTGGAAGCGTTGAAGATCACCGAGCCCGGACCGAGACGCTTCCAGGTGCCACCGTTGAGGACCTCGACCGTGCCTTCGCGGACGATCACCAGCTCCTCGTTGGGATGCGTGTGCGGCGGGTGCGAGGCAAGCCCCGGGTTGAGCGTCGTGACATGCATCTCGAGCTCGTCCAGCGTTGCGGTGGGCTGACGAACGAGGTCGCGAAGAGCACCGACCTCGGTGGTCTTCACCGCCATTTTGCTCCAGTCGAACACGGCGGGCCCGAGCTTCTCGGGCGCTGTCTGGGCGACGGCAGCCACGGCGCAGGTGACCAGTATCGCGCCAAGCGCCACTCCCACGTCCCGACGGGTGATCCGCATCGCTACTCTCCGATTTGCGCGGTCTTCGCCGCATGCGCCAAGCTTAGTGCAAAGCCGGAGCGTGTGAACCCCATTTGTCCGAGAATATTGACCGTTACGATGCGCAGTTAGATCTTTCGTGCCCGCAGGAAGGGCTCGATCACCGTCGCCATCAGGTCATAGCCCTGATCGGTGGGGTGAACGCCGTCGGTGGCCAAACCCGGCTTCATCGCGCCCTGTGCATCGGCCAGCACCGGCCAATAGTCGATCCAGGTCGCACCGGCCGGCCGCGCATAGGTTTTGAGCCAGTCATTGATCGCCCGAATCGGCTTCACCGTCTCGAGTCCGGGCCGCCACGGAAAACGGTCGGCGGGCGGCACCGAGGCGAGCAGCACCTGAATGCCATTGGCCTGCGCGATCGCTGTCATCATCCGGAAATTGTCGCAGGTCTGGGCCAGCGTGATCTTGCCGGTATTTCCAGCGACGTCGTTGGTTGCCGCCATGATGTGGACGTAGCGTGGCTTGAGCGCGACGACGTCGGCCATCATCCGCAACACCATCTGCGGTGTGGTCTGGCCGCTGATCCCACGTCCGACGCGGCCGTGCTTGAAAAAGCCGGGCCGCTGGCGCCGCCAGCCTTCGGTGATCGAATCGCCCATGAAGACGATGTTGGTCCTCACGCCTGAAGCGAGCAGTTTCTGATTCTCCTCGGCATAGCGGCCGAGCCATGGCCAGTCTTCGCGGAGCTGCCGCTGCCGCTTCTCCTCCCAGCTTTCCTGCGCTTTCGCAGCGGAGGAAAGCGGCAGCGCCAGTGCGCCCGCGAGGAAGCCGCGACGGGGGATCCGGGTCATGCTCTCTCCTGTTGCGCGGTCGGCACCGTCCCACTTGGTCGGCGAGCTTAGCGGGAAGGGTAAGACAGGCAAGCGTGGGCAATGGCAACGATGAAGCCAGGTTATCTAGCCGGCGGATCAATAGTTGCTCGCACTTGCGACCGGATTTCGCCTATTAGCACCCCGATTCAGCTGTTCCGGCGTACGACGGAACAGTCGGGCAGGAGTAACGAGTGTGGTATTGCGACGGGCTATGGGTGGATCTGTGAAGCTGGGTACGGCGATGGCGGCCATTGGCGGGCTGATGAGCACCCCTGGTCTTGCCCAGCAGCAGACGCCGCCGGCAGTCCCGCTGGTGCAGCCGGTCGCCCCGGTCGTGCCCGCCCCGGCCCTGCCCCTCCCCACGCTGAGAGCCGAGCAGGCGGCGCAGGTCGGCCAACTACTCGCCGACGCTGGCTATGCGCAGGGCCTGCGCCATGATGGAACGCCGCAGCCGCGCCCGCAATCGAACGAGGCACTGGTGCGGACCGCGCTCGATTACGCGCGCGCCGTGCATGCGGGACGGCTCGATGTCAGCGACTTCCAACAGGATTGGGGGCTGCGTCCCGAAGCCTATGACCCGCTGCCCGCCTTCAGCGATGCCGTGAAGCGCGACCGGATCGCCGCCTGGTTCCGTTCGCTGCCGCCGCCTTATGCCGGCTATGACGGGCTGCAGAAGGGCTTGGCGATCTATCGCAAGATCGAAGCAAACGGCGGCTGGGCAGCGGTCCCTGCTGGTCCGGATCTCGCGGCGGGATCGAGCGGCCCTCGCGTCTCCGCACTGCGCAAGCGTTTGTCGGTAGAGGACAGCCAGGTCGTCGCGACCGGAGCCAAATTTGACGCCGAGCTCAAGGATGCCGTCGTGCGCGCGCAGCGGCGCTATGGACTCAATCCGACCGGCGTCGTGTCGACGCAGACGCTGGCCGCGCTGAATGTACCCGCCGCCGATCGCGTCCGCCAGATCATGGCGAACATGGAGCGGTGGCGCTGGCTGCCGGCGGAGCTTCCCGCCAAGCGCATCCAGGTCAATATCGCCGCGGCGGTGCTGACCGTGTTCGAAGGGGATGCCCCGATCGCATCCATGAAGGCGGTCACCGGACGTCCCGGTAACGAGACGCCGATGCTGCAGTCGCGCATTCATTCGATCGTCCTCAATCCGCCGTGGAACGTGCCCGCCGGAATTGCTGCCAAGGAGCTGTTCCCGAAGGGCGCGGCCTATCTTGCGCGCAACAACTACAAGATCATCGGCACCGGCGCGGGGCGTCGCCTGCAGCAGCAACCGGGGCCGAAGAGCGCGCTCGGGCTCTACAAGTTCGACTTCGCAAACCCCTATGCCGTCTATCTCCACGACACGCCGGCCCAGGCAGGCTTTGCAAGCTTCAGCCGCCTCGACAGCCATGGCTGCGTGCGGCTGGAGAAGCCGGGTCCGCTCGCCGAGCTGCTGCTGCGCAACGACCCAAGTTGGCAGCCCGAGCAGATCGCGACGGCGCTCGCCACGGGCAAGACCCAGCGCGTGCAACTGCAACCGCAGGATCAGGTGCAGGTCTATCTGCTGTATTGGACCGCGTTCGCCAGCGCGAACGGCCAAATGAACTTCCGCGGCGATCCCTATGGCTGGGACAAGACGCTCGCGGCCAAGATCGAAAGGCGCTCGGCACTCACCGCCGTCGCCGCACGTTGAAACGGGAGTATCGAATGAACCTCAAGCGTATCGCCCTGCTCGCTTCGGTCGCCAGCGGCCTCGCGCTCGCCGCCTGCTCGGGCGGTAACGACGAAGCCGAGGCGCCGACCGGCAATGTCGAGAACATGACGCCGATCGAGGTCGAGAACACCAGCGCCACGACGGTGCCGACCGAAGCGCCGCCTGCCACTCGCATCGACAATGCGAACACCGAAAGCGCGCCCGCGGAAACGTCGCTCACGTCCGACGAGCAGACCCAGGACGACGCCGACGCGACCGGGATGACCGCGCGCGTGTCGCGCGACGAAGGCGGCAACGAAGGCCAGCCGGCCGAGTAAGCTCAGCCAGCCGCGGCGGGGCAGTAGCGCGTCAGAAAGTCGGCGTGGCGGGGCAATGCCTGCACCGCTGCGCCGATATCCTGGCGAATACCGGCAAGCGCCCGGCGCAGTTCCTCGGCCGGCATCATCCGTGCGAGCTGGTGGTAACCGCGCGGCGTAAGCCCCTGCCCGAGCAGCACTTGTACCCAGCTGTCGACGCGGAACAGATCGTCGGCGGCCTGATAGGCATGCGCTGATTCCCCGAACAAGGCGATGCGCTCGGCGAGCGTGTCAGGGACCTTCATTTCGCGGCAGCTTTGCCAGAAGGGCTCGTCACGCGCGTTGAGATGGTAATGAAGGATGATGAAGTCGCGGATGCGCTCCATCTCGTGCCGCGCCTGGGCGTTGAAGCGTTCGGCTTGCGCCTCACCGACCCCTGAGAAGGGAAAGGTCTGGATCAGACGGGTGATCGCGACCTTGATCAGGTGAATGCTCGTCGATTCGAGCGGCTCGATGAAACCGCTCGACAGGCCCAGCGCGATGCAGTTCTTGACCCATGGCGTCCGGCGCTGACCGGTCCTGTAGCGGATCAGCCGGGGTTCGGTGAGGACCTCGCCTTCAAGCGCGTCCAGCAGCTGCTGCCGTGCCGCATCGGGAGTAAGGAAAGCACTGCAGAACACAATGCCGTTGCCGACGCGATGCTGGAGCGGAATCTTCCAGCGCCAGCCCGCCTGATGCGCGATCGCCCGAGTGTAGGGAACCGCAGGTTCGGTGGCGCGCGTCTGGACGGCGAAAGCGCTGTCGGTGGCGATCCACCTCGTCCAGTCTTCGAAGCTGGCACCCAGTGCTCCTTCGACCAGCAAGGCACGGAAGCCGGTACAATCGAGGAACAGGTCGCCCTCGACGCGCGTGCCCGCTTCCAGCACCAGCGCAGTGATAAACCCGGTCCCGGGATCCTTCTCGACCTGCGCGATCTTGCCCTCGACGCGGCGTACGCCTGCGGCTTCGGCATGGCGGCGGAGGAAACGTGCATAGAGCGTCGCATCGAGATGATAGGCGTGCTGGATCTGTGCGTCAGGCCCGGTGGCGAAGCGTCCGGCTTTGGCGGCCTGGAGCTCTAGGCAATATTCGGCAAGGTCGCCGCCAAAGCCCTTTTGCCGCGCTTCGAGCCAGAAATGATGGAAGTCCGCCATCCACGTCGAGGGGCGCCCGATCTGCCCGAAAGAGTGGAAATAATGCGATCCCTCGCCGGTCCAGTTTTCAAAGGAGATGCCGAGTTTGAAGCTCGCCTGCGTCTCGCGCATGAAGATCGCTTCGTCGATCGTGAGCAATTGATGGAAGCGGCGCGATGTCGGGATCGTTGACTCCCCTACCCCCACGGTGCCGATCTCGTCCGATTCGACGAGCGTGATCTCGAGCATCGGCCCAAGCTGCTTGATCAGCGCCGCCGCCGCGACCCATCCGGCGGTGCCCCCCCCGGCGATCACCACCCGGCGCACGCGTTGTTCGGTCATCGATTCAGCCTGTTCAGGAGTTGTCCACGGAGCCGCCGCGCGTTGATCTCGTCGAGCGTACCCAGCGGGCCGCGCGCATGCTCGGGCAGATGTGCGCCGGCGCGTCCGGCCTCGCCGAAAATGTAATAGTCGAACAGCGCCTTCCATCCGCGCTTTTCATGCTCGGGACGATCGCGCAGGCTGAGGAACGCGTGCAGCAGAGTCGTGTGCGGTGTGTCGATGTATTTTGGGGACGTGTTCCACCAATAGTTGATCATCGCGTTGAACGGATCGAGCGCTTCCACCTGGTGCCACCACAGAGCGGGATAGATCAGCGCATCGCCGGCCTCCATCTCGGCCACTTCCGCCGCCGCGAGCGCCTCCGCGAACGCGGGATAGCGGGCGAAATCGGGAGCGTCGAAATCGACCGTCGAAACCACCTGGCCGGCAGGCGTCAGATCGAAGGGGCCGGGGTAGAGATTGGCGGCCTGATCCGGCGGGAACAGCGTGAAGCGCCGGTGCCCGACCAAGGTGACGGCGATGTTGTTCGACATGTCGAAATGCGCGCGCGCAGTGGTGCGGTTGCCAATCCAGATGCTGACCAGCGGCGGATACTCGACGAGCTGCGGGTCGCCGAAGGACAGCGCCGCCTGCGCACGGAGGCCAGGCAGATACAAGTCGATGTCGGTGGAGCCGATATAGATCGCGGGCGCATCGGGATCATCCAGCCCGGCGCCAAGCCGGTCCAGATAGCCCGAGAGAGGGCCGGTTTCGCGGGCGAAGTTCAGGGCAGTGTAATCCTCGGTGTAGCCGAACCGGCCGCGGATCGCCGGATCGCCGACATACGCGGTCACCGGTCGGCCGCCGTCGAACCGTTTGAGCCACGCAATCGCCGACTCCGCGCTTTCCAGCCCCGCAGCGACCAGCGGCAGCTCGCGCGCGATCCCGCGGAGGATTGCGGGACGGCCGTCGGCGATCAGATCGGCGACCGGCAAGCTGCGTGCGTCGGCCCCCTCGATCACGCGCGTGCGGCGAGTGATGGCGGGCATCCCGATCAGCCGGTCAGACCCGGCAGCGCTTGCTTGCGGGCAATCAGCTGCTGGATGTTGCCAAGCGACGCCGCGGCGAAGATCGCGAGGCGCAGGATGCCCGACCGATGCAGCCGCTCCAGCGGCTCGCCGGTCAGCGCGGCAAGCTGCTCGATGTCGACCACGAGCACGTCCGGCACCGTGTATCGACGGTCTTCGCTCACATCGACGCTGAGCGTGACCGGGGCAAGCAGGCCGGCCTCGTCAAGCGCGGCATAGGCGGCCGGAGCGTGCTCCATCCCCGCGTAAAGCAGCCGCAGCACAGCGGACATGCGGTTGAGATACGGCGCGTTGCCGCCATGCTCGAGGAACAGCGGCAGCCCCTCGTCATCTCCAACGCGGGGATCTTCCATGTCGACATGGATCATCGGCTCCGCCGGCGCGCCGTCGGCGGTGTCTCGCGCTATTCCGATCGAGAAGGGTCCGCGCTGGTGGATCGCCGGCACATAGCGGCTCGCCCAGCGATCGCCGGAGAGGAACAGGTTCTCGTCGCGATCCAGCCCCAACAGCGCGTAGGCCTGAAGCCCCGCGTCGCGACGACGGAAGACAATCGCGAACTCGCGCTGAACTTCCTCGAACTCGGCGGGGAACACCAGCGCCTGATTGGTAGCGTCCCCGAACTCGGCGCCGGCCCTCGCGCTGACGCGCAGATTGGCATGATCGATATTGTTGATCTGTACGGGATTCATCCGCTCCGGTCCTGTTTCTGCTCAATCTAGCAGCGCCGAATGGCGACCGACAAAAGAAAAAGGCCGCTGCAGATCGTGCGGCGGCCTTTCTCCCCCTTTTATCGGGAGTGGGCGGAGCCCACTCCCGGGTTCGGTTAGAAGCGGAAGCGTCCGCCGAGCCAGAAGCGCGGCTTAAGTTCCTGCACATAGACCAGGTTGGTCTCGGTGCGGGCATATTGACGGAACGGCTCGCTCGTCAGGTTGACCGCCTCGAGCGACAGCGAGAAGTTCTCGGTGAAGTCGTAGCTGATATTGGCGTCGAGCGTTCCGAAGGTGTCGGTGAACAGCGGGTTGCGGTTGCCGCCCTGGTTGGTCCCGGACAGATACTTGTCGCGCCAATTGTACGAGACGCGGGCCGAAAGACCGCCCTTGTCATAGATGGCGGTGAGGTTGGCGCTGTCGCCCAGACCCGTCAGAGCGAAGATGTTGACGTTCGGATCGGCATAGGGGTCCACGTTCACGTCACCGTCAACCTTGGTGTACGACGCCGCGAAGCCGAAGCCGCTTTGCCCGAAGAAGTGGGTCCATGCGACTTCAAAGCCGTGAATGTTGCCCTCACGGTTGTTGACCGGGCCGCTGATCCCGAAATTGACCAGCGGATCGTTCGCATCGCCGAGGATGTCCACTGCGGTGGCAAGGTTATTATAGAACGTCGTTCCGAGCGCACCGTTGCTGTAATTTGCCTGGAACTGTGCGGTTGCCGCTGCCTGGTTGCCGTTGTTCTGCACCAGAAGCGCAGTGTAGGCGAACAGGTTGATGTCGCTCAGGGGAATACCGTTGGTCCTGAGATACTCCAGCGCGATGCCCGAACGTGAGCCCGGCGCGCCCGAGCCTGGATCCCGCAGGCCGAAAAGGTTGCCGTTGGTCACCTGAGTGCCGATGAAGTTGCGCACATTCTTGTTGAAGAAGCCGACCGAGACGAAGCTCGAAGGCTTGTAATACCACTCCAGCGACACGTCGAAATTGTCGGACTCCAGCGGCAACAGCGCAGGATCCTGCCTGGTTGCGGTCGCCGGCGCCGCACCCAGCGCCGTCGGGCGGTTCGGCGCGCCCGCCGTCACGGATGCGAACAGGTTTCCGTAATCCGCGCGGGCCAGCGTCTGGCTGAACGAGGCACGCGCTATCACGTTGTCCAGTACCTCGATGTTGAAGTCGAGAGACGGCAACAAATTGTCGTACTTCGCTTTCGTCACGATGGCATCGCCCGCAGGCCCACCGTCGACGTTGAAGTCGTTGTCCGACGTCCAGCGTAGCGCAGCGGGCACCGACTGGAGACTGAGCGAATTGACCCTCGTCTGCTCGTACCGAACGCCGATCAACGCGTTTGCGCGGCGCCCACCGATTTCGCCGCCCCAGGCCATCTGGCCGTAGACCGCCCAGGTCTTCTCGCCGACCGTATCGTCCGCCGACCCCTGCGGCATGACCCCTCTGCCCGCGATTCCGCTGTTCGCATAATAAGGGGAGAAGACATTGAGCAGGTCGACTGCGTTGGCGCGGAATGCGACCAGCGACGACCCGGTCGAACCCGGATCATATTTGTCGAACTTGCAGGTCATGCAGTAGGTCTTCACGAGATCGCCCGCCAACTGGCTGACCAGCCCGGTGTCGGTGATGCCCCAGTCGCCAAGCATCTGTTGGGTATTGGAGCTAGCCGACCGCATCTTCGCATCGACATAATCGCCGCCGAAGACGAACCGGCTTCCCTCGCCCAGGTCCCAGGCGAATTCGCCGCCGAACTGATTGATCCGGGCTTCCTGCTCCGAGACGATAACGCGCGCGATCTGCGTTCCCAGATCCCCTTGATCGAGCTGGTTGTTGCAGTTGCCGCCACGGCCACCATTGGTCGCGCTGCAGTCGTTGATCGTTTCCGACTGCTGCGGGAAGCCGCTGGTGAAGTCGACCCGGTGCGTCGCACGGACCGGGGCACCGATCGAGATCGTCGTTGCCGAGGAGCCGTTCGAGTTGTCCGGATTGGTAGTCGACTTCGAGTGATTCGCGTCGAGCGTCAGCGACAGGGCGTCGGTGAAGTTCCACTTCAGGTTGCCGCCGATCGAATACAATTCGGTGTCGGTGGCAAAACGCTGTTGCTCATATCCCTTGTCCGCCTGAATTGCCTCGGCGAGGATGACGGCACTCTGCATCTGCTCGTTGTCATCGAAGGTGACTTCGGTGAACGGGCGCTGGAACCAGTTGGTCTGCTCGCTGCGCTCATCGCTCAGCTTGTTCCGGGCATAGAGGCCGTCGATCGTGATCTCGAGCGCGTCGGACGGCTTGAACTGGATGACCGCCTGGCCGTTCATGCGCTCACGGCGATTCTCGGAAAATTGGTAACGGCTGTCGTTCGGAATTTGAACATAAGGAGTCGTCGGCCGATTGGTGATCGTCGTCGTCGGCCTGATATATGCGCCAGCGGTGTCGAGGAACGAAGCCAGCGGCACGATATTCCAATAGTTCGGATTCGACTGGATCGACGTGGATTCGCGCAGCTGGTAGCTGCCGAACAACGTGACGCCGAACGTCTCGCCGGGATTCTTCCAATTGATCAGGCCCGACACTTCAGGTGTGATCTTGCTCAGATCGCCCTCGGCATCCTCGACCGTGAGGTCATACAGCGCCTTGGCGCCGATCGAACCGGAAAAGCCGTCTTCGCGCGCGTCGAGCGGCCGGCGAGTCACGACGTTGATCGATGCGCCGATGCCGCCCGAAGGGATGTTGGCGCGGCCGGTCTTGTAGACTTCCAGCGTGGCGACGCCTTCCGAGGCGAGGTTCTGGAAGTCGAACGAACGACCGGTACCGCGCGCGAAAGCGTTGCCGGTGCTCGTGTCGATGCTGGTCGACGGGAGCTGGCGACCGTTCAGGGTCACGAGGTTGAAGCCGCCGCTGAAGCCGCGGACGGCGACCTGCGAGCCTTCGCCGTTGGCGCGGGTGATCGACACACCGGTGATCCGCTGCAGCGACTCGGCGAGGTTCGTGTCCGGGAACTTGCCGATATCTTCAGCAGAGATCGCGTCGACCACGCCGGCGGAATTGCGCTTGATCGCGATCGCCTGGTCCAGCGAGGCGCGAATGCCGGTGACGACAATGTCATCGCCCGTCGCTTCGTCCTGCTGTGCGGTCGAGCCGGACGTTTGCGGCGTTGCGGTGTCGGCCGCGGCGGTGCCCGCGTCCTGCGCGAATGCGGCTGCCGGTGTCAGGAAACTCGCGGCGATGGCGAGAGCGGAAGCCGAGCGCGCGAGCGCCGGCGAAAGCCGAATGCTGTTCATCTGTCCCCTCCTTGTCGGCACCAGCGTGCCGCATGGTTTTTTATGCGAACGGCGTGGCTCGCCGCTCGATGTTAACGCTACCAAATTGTCTTACGTTGTCAACATGCTGCACGCGGGCCACACAGCTAGTCCGCGCCACTATAGAATTACTGTTTTTCAACTACTTGTACTCGTGCCAGCATCTTGCCGGACGCGAAACTCGTCAGCTGCGACAATTTTAGCACAGTGTTCGTGTTAACATTTTGCGGCCGCTCGATGGTCAAGAGCGACAAGCGGAGCGCCTAGCTGCCAACCAGACACTTCGCGCCAGTCTGAGTCGACAGATCGGCCCGCCTATGCGGAACTACAGTATGGCTTGCGCGCATCATCGGCGTGGTCGAAGCTTGCTCCGGACCCAGTTCCATTTTATGGCATAGCATACCACCCGATGAGACGAGCAGCTTCCACCCTTGACTATCGCGAGCTCGCCCGCCGGCGGCTTCCGCACTTTCTGTTCGAGTATATCGATGGCGGTTCCTATGCCGAGGTGACCCTCCGCCGGAACGTCGAGGATCTCGCGGCGATCGCGCTGCGCCAGCGTATCCTGCGTGATGTTTCGACGCTCGACGTGTCGACGACGCTATTCGGGCAGCGGCTGGCGATGCCGGTGGCACTGGCGCCGATCGGTCTCGCGGGCATGAACGCGCGGCGCGGCGAGGTACAGGCGGCGCGGGCTGCCGAGAAGGCGGGCATTCCGTTCTGCCTCTCCACGGTTTCCGCCTGCCCGCTCGATGAGGTTGCGCGCGGCACCAGCGTGCCGTTCTGGTTCCAGCTCTACATGATCCGCGACCGTGGCTTCATGCGCGAACTGCTCGACGCGGCGACTGCGGCCGGGTGTAATGCGCTGGTGTTCACCGTCGATATGCCGGTGCCGGGCTCGCGCTATCGCGACTATCGCTCGGGGCTCGCCGGCGCGAGCGGGATGTCGGGCGGGCTGCGCCGCATGTGGCAGGCAGTGAAGCGCCCGGGCTGGGCATGGGACGTCGGCGTTCACGGGCGTCCGCACCAGTTGGGGAACGTTGCGCCGGTGCTCGGCAAGAATACCGGGCTCGAGGACTTCTTCGCGTGGATGCGCAACAATTTCGACCCGACGGTGAGCTGGCGCGACCTCGACTTCATCCGCGAACGCTGGACCGGTCCGCTGATCATCAAGGGCATTCTCGACGCCGAGGACGCGCGCTCCGCCGCCGAGCTGGGGGCGGACGGGATCGTCGTCTCCAATCATGGCGGCCGCCAGCTCGATGGCGTGCCGTCGACCGCACACGCGCTTCCGGCGATCGCCGAGGCGGTGGGCGATCGGCTGACGGTGCTCGTCGATGGCGGGGTGCGCTCTGGTCTCGATGTGGTCCGCATGCTCGCGCTCGGCGCACGCGGCGTGCTGCTCGGCCGCGCCTGGGCCTATGCCCTCGCGGCGCGCGGCGAGGCCGGAGTCAGTCATATGCTCAAGCTGGTCGAGGCCGAGATGCGAGTCGCGATGGCGCTCACCGGCTGCACCAGCATCGACAAAATAACCCGCGACGCACTCGTAGACACCGGTTACCGTTGAGCTAGACTGCCAGAGAACGGGCGCAAAAGCCCGGCTTGAGAGGATTGAGGATGGATCGACCGGAAGGACCCGCCATTCGGCGGCGCGACTTGATCGGCGGACTCGCGGCGGGCACGGCGCTCGCGGCCGCACTCGATGCCAACGCGGCCCGCGCCGCCGCCGACAAGCGCAAGCGCTATGTCTCGGTCGGCGTCGGCAGCCGCAATCGCATGTTCCAGGACGCGCTCTGGGGCCCGCACAAGACGCATGGCGAGCTGATCGCTGCCTGCGACACCAATCCCGGCCGGCTCGATCATGTCGCCCAGCGTGCGATCAAGGCCGGGGCGCGGCCGCCCCAGCCCTATCTCGCCGCCGATTTCGACAAGATGCTGCGCGAGCTCAAGCCCGACGCGGTGATCGTCACCACGCCGGACGCGTTTCACGACGAGTATGTCGTCCGCGCGCTCGACGCCGGCTGCGACGTCATTACCGAGAAGCCGATGACGACGACCGCCGACAAGGCGCAGCGCATCCTCGACGCTTGTCGGCGCAGCGGCCGGCATATCCGGGTGACGTTCAACTATCGCTATTCGCCGTTCCGCAGCCAGATCAAGGAGCTGCTGATGGCCGGCGAGATCGGCGACGTGCTGTCGGTCGATTTCCAGTGGCTGCTCAACACCGTGCACGGCGCCGACTATTTCCGGCGATGGCATTCGAACAAGGCGATTTCGGGCGGGCTGATGGTGCACAAGGCGACGCACCATTTCGATCTCGTCAACTGGTGGCTTTCGGACATGCCGACGACGGTCACCGCAACCGGCAAGCGCGAGTTCTACACGCCCGAGATGGCGCGCCGCTTCGGGCTGCAGGGGCCGCACCAGCGCTGCCGTACGTGCCCCGAGAAGGACAAATGCAGCTTCTATTTCGACCTCGGCGCCGACCCCGGGCTGAAGGCGTTGTATCTCGATAACGAGAAATATGACGGCTATTTCCGCGACCAGTGCGTCTGGCGGCCCGAGATCAGCATCGAGGACACGATGAACGTCGTCGTCGGCTATGCCGGCGGGACGACGCTGAGCTACAGCCTCAACGCCTTCAATGCGTGGGAAGGCTATCACGTCGCCTTCAACGGGACCAAGGGCAGGCTCGAGCACAGCGTGATCGAGCAGGCGGGGGTCGCCGGCGCGAGCAATCAGGACGAGAACGACCGGATCAAGACCCGGATCGTGCCGATGCGCGGCAATCCGCGCGACATCGTCCCGGCGACCGGTTCGGGCGGGCATGGCGGCGGCGACGCGGTGATGCTCGCCGACATCTTCGATCCGAACGCGCCGAAGGACCCTTTGCTGCGGGCCGCGGACGAGCGAGGCGGCGCCGCCTCGATCCTCGTCGGGGTCGCCGCAAATCGCTGCTTCGAGACGGGCAAGCCGGTGCGCATCGACGCGCTGGTCACCGGGCTCGGCTGGCCCGAATATCCGACGATGCCGGGGCATAAGGATCGAGTCGCACAGCCGCCGCGCATGCACCGGGCATAAGGGGCCGGCGGGATGCGCTGGCTGCTGCTCGCGCTCGCCGCCGCCCTCGCCGCCCCCGCTGCGGCCCGGCCGATCGACCGTCACGCGCTGGCGACGCGGCACAATGTGACGCTCGCCCGGATCGATCCTCATGCGCCGCTGATGCTCGGGAACGGCCATCTCGGGTTCACCGCCGATATCACCGGGCTGCAGACCTTTCCCGAGCAATATTCGCCGCTCGCGCCGTTGCTGACCATGGCGCAATGGGCGTGGCACAGCTTCCCCAATCCGCAAGGCTTTGGCGAGCGTGACGGACTGGTGATGGTGCCGGTGCCGGGCCGGGGAGCGCAGCCCTATTCGTGGATCCGCGACTGGTCCGAGCTCGAGAAGCGCCCTGCCCTGCAGTGGCTGCGCGAGAACCCGCACCGCTTCTCGCTCGGCCGGGTCAGCCTCGCGCTGCTGCGGCGTGACGGAATGCGGGCGGTGTTCGCCGATCTGGGCGCGACGCGGCAGACGCTCGATCTATGGTCGGGTGCACTGACCAGCAGCTTCGTCTTCGACGGCGCGCCGGTGACCGTCGAGACGCGGGTGCATCCGAGCCGCGATATGGTGATGGTAGCGATCCGTTCGCCGCTGGTCGCCTCGGGGCGGATCGGCGTGGACGTGCGCTATCCGGGCGTGTCGGCGAAGCTCAACCCCGATCCGTCGGACTGGACCAACGACGCCGGCCACCGCACCGACATCGTCGCGCGGCAACCCGACGGGCTCGTCGTCGCGCGCACGCTCGACGGCACGCGCTATTTCTCGGCGATTCGCGCAATCGAGGGCAGCGTGCGCCGGACCGGGCCGCATGGCTTCCGCGCGATCCGTCGCGAGGGCGAGCGGCTCGACGTCACCATCAGCTTCGATCGCGCGCGCCGGCCGCCTGGCGCGCCTGACGCCGCAGCCGTCACGCGCCATTGGCGCACCTATTGGAGCACGGGCGGCGCAGTCGACTTCAGCGGCAGCACCGACCCGCGCGCGGCCGAGCTGGAGCGACGCGTCGTGCTCTCGCAATATCTCGCCGCGATCAACCAGGCCGGCGACTTTCCGCCGCAGGAGGAAGGGCTTTTCTCGAACAGCTGGAACGGCAAGTTCCACCTCGAGATGATGCCCTTCCATACCGCCCACTGGGCGAGCTGGGGCCGCCCGGAGCTGCTCAAGCGGAGCCTGAACTGGTATCTGGAAAAGCTGCCTTATGCCCGCGCGGTCGCGCTCCGCCACGGCATCGACGGCGCGTGGTGGAGCAAGATGACAGGGCCGAACGGCCGGAACAGCCCGAGCACGGTCAATCCGTTCATCATGTGGCAGCAGCCGCACCCGATCTATCTCGCCGAGCTGGTCTGGCGCGCCCGCGGCGACCGCGCGACCCTGGCGCGCTATGGCGAGATGGTCGAGCAGACCGCGCGCCTGCTCGCCAGCTGGCCGCGACGCGAAGGCGATCGCTATGTGCTCGGCCCGCCGATCATCCCGGTCCAGGAAAATCATCCGCCGCTCACCACGATCAACCCGACATTCGAGCTCGAATATTACCGCTGGGGTCTAGCCACCGCACAAAGCTGGCGCGAGCGGCGCGGGCTCGCCCGGGACGCGCATTGGGATCGCGTGATCGCCGGCCTGTCTCCACCGACCGCCCGCGACGGGCTCTATCTGCCGGTCGAAAGTGCGCCCGATTTCTGGCGGCACGCAATGGCGCCCGAATGCAGCCGCCACGCCACACCGCCGGCCTGCCTGAACCGGGACCATCCCTCTTTCCTGATGGCCTATGGCTTGATCCCGGGCCAACGGATCGACCCAGCGACGATGCGCCAAACGCTCGCCGCAACCGGGGCGCACTGGGATCTGCGCCAGACCTGGGGATGGGATTACCCCGTCGTCGCGATGACGGCGGCACGACTGGGCGACCCCGAAGCCGCAATCGCCTGGCTGTTCCGCGATCTGCCCAACAATCGCTGGGGCGTGAGCGGGATGACTCCGCGCGTGCATCTCGAGGCGGAACGGCAACTGGTAGGTCCGGCCGCAGCCGGCGCGGGTCAGGGACCTGACGGTCCCGGCTATGCCCGCGCCGCCGAGACCTATTTCCCCTCGAACGGTTCGCTGCTGCTCGCCGTCGGCATGATGGCGACCGGATGGGACGGATCGTCAGGAGACTCTCCCGGATTTCCCCGTCGCGGGTGGAAGGTACGCGCCGAGGGCATCCGGCCGCTGCCGTGATCGTCCCGTTACGGGGATTCTGCGTACTGGCTCGCGGACGTATTCAGGAGTATGAAGGTGAAGCTCCGCGGGGTTCCCCCCTGAGGGGTGTGGTCGGGCGGCGTTTAACTCCCTTTTCCGCCGTCCGGCCGTCTTTTCGCCAGCAGCCGGTAGACGCGTCGCGCATTCGCATCGAACACCGCGTCATGGTCCGACAGCGGCACGAGCCGCTGCGCCATTTCCCGCCATTCGTCGTAACTTGCGGCGAGAGTCAGCACCGGCCAGTCGCTCCCCCAGAGCAGCCGTTCGGGCCCGAAAGCGCCCCGGATCGCCGAGAAAGCGGCGGACGGATCTACGCGCTCGGTGACCAGTCCCGAGAGCTTGCAGTGCACGTTGGCGAAGCGCGCAATCGCACGCATCCCGCTCTCCCACGAGTCGAAATCACTCGATTCGGGCTTCGCCGCATGGTCGATGACGATGTGCAGGTCGGGATGCCGCGCCGCCAAACGTGCGAGCGAGCCGAGGTGCCGGGGGCGGACAAGCGCGTCGAGCACGAGATTCCTCGCCGCCATTGCGTCCCAGATTGCATCGGGAATGTGGTCATACCAGTCGGTCTCCCGGTCCTGCGCCATGGGGCGCAGGCCGCGCAGCGCCGGATGTGCGGCAAGCGCGTCGACGCGGTCCACAGCATCGGCAGCCGCGAAATCGGCCCAACCCACCACGCCCGCGATCAGTGGGTCGTCCAGACCGAGCAACCACGCCGTGTCGCGAGCATCTTCCTGGCTCTGAATGAACAGCACGCCGTCGACGCCCGGGGCAATTGCGCGGAAGTCCGCGAGGTCGAAATCGCGGTGGATGGCGCGAAGCTCGGCGCCGGGCCAGGTGCAGCCGTTCGCCCCGATCCGCCAGACATGGACATGCGCGTCGATCAAGCGCGCGGCACCCTCGCCCACAGCGCAAAGGCGAGAACGACGAGGAAGCACCCCGCGGGCACCAGCATGGCCCATAGGATCGAATCGCTCGCATCCGAGACATAGCCCATCACCGCGGTGAGGACCGCGCCGCCGATAATCGCCATCACCAGCAGCGCCGCCGCCGATTTGGTGTGCGGCCCCAGCCCCGCCACCGACTCGGCGAAGATCGTTGGGTACATGATCGACATGAAGAAGCTCGTCGCGACCAGCGCGGCGACGCCAGTCGCACCCCCCACCACCGCGGCAGCGACGCACAAAGCCGCAGCGGTCGCGGCAAAGGACGCAAGCAGCGGCAGCGCGGCGAAGCGGCCCATCAGCGCGGCGCCGGCGAAGCGCCCGATCATGAACAATGCCAGGGATAGCGTCAGCCAGCCGGCGGCGCGGTGCTCGCTGGTGCCCGGGACCGCGACTTGGGCATAGCGGATCAGATAGCTCCAGATCCCGACCTGCGCGCCGACATAGAAGAACTGCGCGGCGACGCCGAACTGCAGCCGCCGCTCGCGCACGAGCGTGCGGAAATCGGTCAGCGCGCCGACGCCCTCGTCGACCTCGCGCTCGGTCGCCACCGCCGGAAAGCGCACGACGCGAATCAGCACCGCCCAGCCGAGCACGACCAGCGCAATCAGCAGATATGGAAGCTGCACCGACGCGGCTTCGCTCGCCCGCCATGCGGCACGTACGGCGGGGGCCATCGCATCGACCTGTTCGGGCGACACGGCCACCCCGGAAAGGATGAGCTGGCTGCCGAGCACCACTCCGGCGATCGAGCCGAGCGGGTTGAACGCCTGAGCGAGATTGAGCCGTCGGGAGGCGCTCTCTTCGGGGCCAAGCCGGGCGATCAGCGGGTTCGCCGAGGTCTCGAGAAAGGCAAGACCGGCCGCGATCACGAACAGCGCGGCCAGGAAGAAGGGATAGCTTTGCGCGGCTGCGGCAGGCCAGAACAGCAGTGCGCCGAACCCGTACAGGCCCAGCCCGGCCAGCACCGCGGCGCGATAGCCGCGCGCGCGCATGAAGAGCGCGGCCGGGATCGCGAGGCAGAAATACCCGAGATAGAAGGCGGACTGGACGAGCCCGGCCTGCAGATCGCTCAGCGTGAACAGCTTCTTGAAGTGCGCGATCAGCACGTCGTTAAGATTGTTCGCGACGCCCCACAGGAAGAACAGCGCCACGATCAGGACGACCGGCAGCAGCATCGGCGAGCCAAGCGGCCTTGGCGGCAGCCCATGGGCGGCCAATGGAGCTCGGGCTTCCATGCGGCTCACTCTCCCCTCAGCCCTTTTCGGGTCTTGCGCAAATAAAAACATTATTCACATGCGAATGCAACGTTGCCGCCACTGGCGCCGTGCGCCCCACTTCATTCCGGGGCTTTCACCAGATACACGGTGCAGGAGAGAACGCCATGAGGGGGTGCCGTGAAGAAGATCGCTGACGAGAAGGGCGAGATCGACTCGCGCTATCGGGCACCCGCGCTCGAAAAGGGCCTCGACATTCTCGAACTGCTCGCGGCCGAGGCACGGCCGATGACGCTCACCGCGATCGTCAACCGGCTCGAACGCTCGCATGGCGAGCTGTTCCGCATGGTCCAGGTGCTCGAGTTCCGCGGCTATATCGAACAGGACCCGTCGAACGAGGGCTATCGGCTGACCGATCGGCTCTTCTCGCTGGGCATGCAGCAGCCGCGCACGCGCAACCTGATCGAGGCGGCGCTGCCGGTCATGCGCGAGCTCGCCTCCAGCGTCGGCCAGTCCTGCCATCTCGCGCTGCACACCCAGGGCGAGATGGTCGTGGTGGCGCGGATGGAATCGAGCGAGCAGCTCGGCTTCTCGGTGCGTGTCGGCTATCGGCGGCCACTCGTCCAGGCCGCATCGGGGCTCGTGCTCTATGCCTTCCAGCCCGATGATGTGCGACGGCGCTGGGAGCAGTTGCTCGACCCGCAGCTATCTGATGCGGAACTCGCCGAATTCCGCCAGCACGCCGACGAGATCCGCGAGCGCCAGGTCGAACTGACGCCGAGCAAGTTCGTCGCCGGGGTCACCGACATCTCGGCGCCGGTGATGCGCGGCGGCATGGCTGCGGCGGCACTCACCGTCCCCTATCTCAAGAAGCTGCAGCCTTCGATCTCGCCGAAGGAGACCGGCGAGATGGTCCGGCTCGCCGCGGCGCGGATCTCGGAACAGCTCGTCGAGGGCGACAGCCGGATCTGACGCTCAGACCGTCCAGCCGCCGTCGATCACGTGGATCTGCCCGGTGGTGAAGGCGGACTCGTCGGAAGCCAGATAGAGCGCGAGCGCGGCGATCTCGCCGGCCGTGCCCAGCCGGCCCATCGGCTGGCGCGCGTTGAACGCGTGGAGCGCGTTCTCGTAATCGCCGGTGGCACGCAGGCGCTGGTGGAGCGCGGGCGTGTCGACGGTGCCGGGGCAGATCGCGTTGCAGCGGATCCCTCGCCCGACGAAATCGGCGGCGATCGCCTTGGTGAGACCGATCACCGCGGCCTTGGAGGCGCCATAAGCGAAGCGGTTCGGCACGCCGGTGACCGAGCTCGCCACCGACGCCATGTTGACGATCGAGCCGCCGCCATGGGCGAGCATCGCCGGCAGTGCCGCGCGGCTCATGCGATACATGGCGGTGACGTTGAGATCGAACGACGCCTGCCAGTCGGCCTCGCTGCACTCGAGGATCGTGCCGCCGGCGACCATGCCGGCGCAGTTGAACAGGATGTCGAGCGGCGGTGCCTCGCCGAACAGCGCCTCGATCGCGGCGGAATCGCGAATATCGAGGACGCGGGTCTTACAGTCCTCAAGGGTGGCGAGCGCTGCTTCGTCGACGTCAACGGCCCAGACTGTGGCGCCTTCCCGCACGAACAGCTCGGCCGTGGCGCGACCGATCCCGTGGGCGGCGCCGGTGATCAGCGCCCTCTTGCCCGCGAGCCGTCCCGTCATGCCGTACGAACCTCCAGATTGGGCTGGGTGGGTACCGGCGCGTCGGCGCGGAGCAGCCCCTCGTGCTGCAACTCGGCCCAGAGCTGCATGGGTATGCGCGTCCGATGACGAGCGATGGTCTCGGCCACCTCGGCGGCGCTCGCCAGCCCGGGCACGACGCTCACCACGGCGGGGTGCGCGAGGACGAACTGCAGCGCCGCGGCCCCGAGTGCGACGCCGTGGCGGGCGCAGACAACTTCGATCGCGCGGGCTCTTTCGATCACCTCGGGCGGAGCGGCGGCATAGTCGTAGCGGGCGCCGGGCCGCGGCCCCTGACCGGCCAATATGCCGCTGTTATACGGGCCGCCGATCACGACCCCGACGCCGCCCGTGGCGCAGCGTGGCAGCAGTGCGTCGAGCGCGCTCTGGTCGAGCAGGGTGTAGCGTCCGGCGAGAAGGATCAGGTCGAGCGGTGCGCGATCGAGCATTTCCAGCGCGACTTCGCATTCGTTGACGCCGATGCCGAAGGCCGAAATCGCCCCCTCACTCCGCAGCCGCTCCAACGCGCGCAGCCCGCCGCCGGTGAGCTCGAGCATGCGCGCGGCATGATCCTCGCCGTGCGTTCGCCGGCCGATGTCATGGACGAGGAGGATATCGGCGCGGTCGACCCCGAGACGGGCGAGGCTCGCTTCGTGCGAACGCAGCACGCCGTCATAGGAATAGTCGTAGACCGGCGCATAGGGTTCGGCGGAGTGGAAGCCGTGGCGCTCCGGCGGCAGTGCGTCGGCCGCAACCGGCGCGAGCAAGCGGCCGACCTTGGTCGAGACGGCCGCTTGCACGCCGTCCAGCCCCGCGCCGAGCCGCTTCTCGGCGAGGCCGAAGCCATAATAAGGCGCGGTGTCGGCATAGCGCATGCCGGCCGCGAGCGCCGCGGCGATCGTCGCCGCGGCTTCGGCGTCGGTGACGGTGCGGTAGAGATTGCCGAGCGGTGCGGTGCCGAGGCCGAGCTCGGCGAGTGGGAGGCCGCAGCCGGGGAGGCGCCGGGTCGGGATCATGCGGGCTGACCGAAGGCGAAGATGCGCTGCATCGGCACCCACTTTTCCCCGGCCGCGGCGTGCGGCAGCGGGCGCTGGAAGCGCCACATCAGCCGCTCCCATTCGGCGATCTCAGGTGGCTCGGCGATGGGGCGAGGATAATCGTCCGCGACCTCTGCGATCATCACCAGCCGATCGCCGGTCCGCCAGATCTCCATTGCCTCGACGCCCTGCGCCTCCAGATACGCGAGCACCGGGGGCCAGACCGCGCCGGGCGCGTGGCGCGCCTCATATTCGGCGATCAATGCGGCATCGTCGATCAGGTCGAGCGCGAAGCAGAGCCGCCGTGCCATGTGCCCTTCCCTTGGTTGGTTCGCCGAACCGGAGTCAGCGCGGACGAGCTTCTAGCACAACAGGATCCTTGCGCCACTTGCAATTCCCACCTATGAAAATCAAAATCATCTGCGAACAAGCAGACGCAATCCGGATACGGGATGCCGGACGTGCGGGAGGGGGCGGCAGGACCGATGGCGCAATGACGACGATCACTCGATTGCGCGTGCTCGACATCCGCTTTCCGACGTCGCAGCTGCTCGACGGATCGGACGCGATGAACGCCGATCCGGACTATTCGGCCGCCTATTGCATCCTCGAGACCGACGCGGCGGACCTGCGCGGCCATGGCCTGACCTTCACGATCGGGCGCGGCAACGACATCGTCTGCGCCGCGATCGAGGCGCTGGCGCCGCTGGTCGAGGGGCTCGACCTCGACTGGATCCGCGAGGACGGCGCGCGCTTCTGGCGGCACGTGACCGGGGACAGCCAACTCCGCTGGATCGGCCCGGAAAAGGGGGTGATCCACCTCGCCACCGGCGCCGTCGTCAACGCGGTGTGGGATCTGCTCGCCAAGGCGGCGGGCAAGCCGCTCTGGCAGCTGATCGGCGAGATGAATCCGGCCGAGCTGATCGGCCTGATCGACTTTCGCTACATCACCGACTGCATCACCCCCGAGGAGGGCCTCGCGCTGCTCGAGCGCCGCGCGGCGGGCAAAGCCCGGCGGATCGCGACGCTGCGCGACAGCGGCTATCCGGCCTACACCACCTCGGCCGGCTGGCTCGGCTATTCCGATGCCAAGCTCGAACGGCTGTGCCGCGAGGCGGTGGCGCAGGGCTTCGAGCATGTGAAACTGAAGGTCGGCCGCTCGGTCGAGGACGATATTCGCCGCGCCACGATCGCGCGCGGCGTGCTCGGCCCGGCGCGCAAGCTGATGATCGACGCCAACCAGGTCTGGGAAGTCGACCAGGCGATCGCGCATCTCGGCGCCCTCGCCTTCGCCGATCCGTGGTTCATCGAGGAGCCGACCAGCCCCGACGACGTCGAGGGACATCGCCGCATCCGCGAGGCGGTGCGCCCGCTGCGCGTGGCGACCGGCGAGATGTGCCAGAACCGGGTGGTGTTCAAGCAGTTCATCATGCGCGGCGCGATCGACGTGGTGCAGGTCGACGCGTGCCGGCTGGGCGGCGTCAACGAAGTCCTCGCGGTGCTGCTGATGGCGGCCAAATACGACCTGCCGGTGTGCCCGCATGCCGGCGGCGTCGGCCTGTGCGAATATGTCCAGCACCTCGCGATGATCGATTATCTCGCCTTTGCGGGGACGATGGAGGGCCGCGTGATCGAATATGTCGACCACCTCCACGAGCACTTCGTCGACCCGTGCGAAGTCGAGCGCGGCGCCTATCGCGCGCCTACGGCGCCGGGCTTCTCGATCGAGATGAAGCCGGCCAGCCTCGTGGCGTTCCGCTATCGGAAGAATGGCCTGGCGCGGGCCGACGCGGCGGAATAGCGAGGCTCAGCTGGCGGGCGCGTCGAGTTTGAAGCCGTGTTCCTCGCCCGCAAGCGTGACGGTGACCACCAGTCCGCGTTCGCGCGCTTGTCGCGGAATTTGAGCTTTTCGGTGACGAGCTGGCCCGCCGCGACCTGGCCGGGAGCGATCATAGCGTCGGCAAGTATGCCCGCCTTGAGCGCGGCGATCTGCGCCTCGGCGGCCGCGACGTCGGAGGGCCTGGGCTTGCGCCGGCTGCTGCTTCGCGCGACCCCGGCGTTCATCCCGCCGGTGAAGCCGGTCACGTCCTTCTGGCCGCTATTGTTGGTGAGCAGCGCGGGGTTCTCCGAAAATCCGGAGACCGATCCGGCCGCTTCCATCCCCGCTCCCGCGCGGGCTTCGGCGATCAGCGCGGCGAGCGGACGGATCGCGATCGTCTCGCCCGAGGCGGTGGCGATGCGAACCGAGGCGGGGCCGAACGCGGCCGGAGCCTGGCTGCGGTTCTGCGCGGCGACGCGCAGCACGAGCCGCCCGTCGGACAGCGCCGGTTCGGCGACGACGCTGACGCTGCTCGCCGCCTTGGTCGAGACGGTGGCGTCCTGCAGCGCCGCCGCGGCGAGCGGTGCGGCGTTGGCGAGCAGCAAGGGAAGAAGAGTGGTGCGAAGCTTCATGGCTGCGGCTCCTGTGGGATCGAGGCGGCACGGAAGGGCGGCGCCAGGGTCGCGGCGCGGCAATGGCGGTCGATGAACTGCTGATGGGTAGGCATCGCGGCGGCGGTCTGGTCGATCACCTGCCGCATCCCGCCGAGGATCGCCGCGAGCTCCTGCGGCGGCACCGTGTCGGCGAGCGGATCATGCGTAGCGGGATGCACACCCTGCCCCATCAGCACCGCCAGCCAGCTCGGCGGATGGAACAGCTCGTGCTGGCGTTCGATCAGCCGGCCATTGGCACGAAACATCTCGATCTTGGCGGCAAGCGTGTCCGGGATCGCCATCGCGCGGCACTGGCGCCAGAACGGCTCGTCGCGTTCGTTGGCCTGGTAATGAAGCACGAGGAAATCGCGGATCGACTCCATCTCGGCATCGACGAGGCGATTATACTCGGCTGCGAGTCGTGGGTCGAAGCTGCGGTCGGGAAACCACGACAGCAGCCGCGAGATGCCGGTCTGGATCAGATGGATGCTGGTCGATTCGAGCGGCTCGAGAAAGCCCGAGGCGAGCCCGAGCGCGATGCAGTTGCGGTTCCAGGCCCTGCGCCGACGCCCGGTGGTAAAGCGCAGCGGACGCGGGTCGCCATCCGGCGCGCCGTCGAGATTGGCGAGCAGCGTCGCGGCCGCCTCGTCGTCCGGGAGCGCCCCGCTGCAATAGACGAGGCCGTTGCCGGTGCGGTGCTGCAGCGGGATGCGCCATTGCCAGCCGGCGCTGCGCGCGATTGAGCGGGTATAGGGCAATGGATCGGCGACGCGCGCGCAGGGCACCGCGAGCGCACGGTCGCAGGGCAGCCACTGGCTCCAGTCCTCGTAGCCGGTATCGAGCGCCCCGGTGATCAGGCCGCGAAAACCGGTGCAGTCGAGGAACAGATCGGCGGCAAGCGACCGGCCATCGGCGAGCGTCAGGCGATCGACGAGGCCCGTCTCGGGGTGGAGCACGACGTCGGCGATGCGGCCTTCGACACGCTCGACGCCGCGCCGCTCGGCAAGACTGCGGAGATAACGGGCATAGAGCGAGGCGTCGAAATGATAGGCCCAGGCGAACGTCGAATAGACGCGACTCGACTGCGCGCCTGGGATGTCGAAGCGGCCGCGATACGCCGCCTGATGATTGAGCGAATATCCGTCGAGCGGCGTGGTGCTGCCCAGCGTGCGGGCGCGCAGCCATTGCTGGTGGAAGGGCGTCAGGCCGAAATCGTCGCCATAGCGGCCGAACGGATGGAAATAGCGCGCGCCCTCGCGCAGCCAGCCGACGAACTCGATACCCAGCTTGAACGTGCCCTGCGTCTCGCGAACGAATTCGCGCTCGTCGACGCCAAGGATCTTGTTGAACAGCTGGATCGGCGGGATCGTCGCCTCCCCCACCCCGACCGTGCCGATCTCATCGGATTCGATCAGGATGATACGACACTGATGCGGCTTGAACGCGCTCGACAGTGCCGCCGCCGCCATCCACCCGGCGGTGCCGCCGCCGGCGATCAGGATCGAGCGGATCGCCGCGTCGCTCATGCCGCCGCGGCGCGGCAGCAGTGGCGGATGTACGCTTCGTGCGGCGGCAGCGCCTCGGCGGCGCGGGCGAGCTGCTGGCGCCGATGCGCAAGTCCGGTGCGCAGCCGCTCGGGATCGATCCGGTCTACCAGCGGATCATAGCGATCGGGCAGCACGCCGTTGCCGGCGAAGATCGCGACCCAGCTCGGCTCCTGATAGGATTCCTCGGCAAGCAACGGCACCCGCCCGGTCGCGCGGAACGTCTCGATCTTGTGGGCGAGCGTGTCCGGGAGCGCCATCGTCCGGCAATAGTCCCAGAGCGGCGCGTCGTCGCGACGGGTGAGGCAATAATGCAGGATCAGGAAGTCGCGGATCCGCTCGAACTCGTTGGTGGTGAGGCGATTATATTCAGCGGCGATCCGCGGGTCCCAATTGCGGTCCGGGAGATAGTCGATCAGCCGCGCGACTGCGGTCTGGATCAGCTGGATGCTGGTCGATTCGAGCGGCTCCATGAATCCGCCGGCGAGCCCGATCGCCACGCAATTGCGGTTCCAGAACTGGCGCCGCTGGCCTGTGGTGAAGCGCAGCACGCGCGGCTCGGCGAGGAGCTCGCCTTCGATATTTGCAGCGAAAAGATCGCGTGCACGCGCGTCATTGGTGAAGCGGCTGGCATAGACATAGCCGTTGCCGGTGCGGTGCTGGAGCGGAATGCGCCACTGCCAGCCCGCCTCCCGAGCAGTGGACAGGGTGTAGGGCGCGGGCGGCCCCACCGATGCGCTCGGCGCGACGACGGCGCTGTCGCACGGAAGCCAGTGCGTCCAGTTCTCATAGCCGGTGCCAAGGGCTTCCTCGATCAGCAGCCCGCGAAACCCCGAGCAATCGACGAACAGGTCGGCGGCGTGGCGCGCGCCGTCGGCGGTCACGACCGCGGCGATGCGGCCGCTCTCGCCCTCGATCAGCGTGTCGACCACCCTGCCCTCGACCCGGCGCACGCCGCGCTGCTCGGCCCAGCCGCGCAGGAAGCGCGCGTAGAGCAAGGCGTCGAAATGGTAGGCGTAGCGATAGAAATGCCCGGCATGCGCGGGATCGGGCGACGGCGGAGCGAAGCGGCCCAGCCGCGCCATCGTCCAGGGCAGGCTGTAATCGTCGATCGGCGTCGGATCGCCCATACCGCGCAGCTTGCGCCAGTGATGGTGCGGGGCGATGCCCTCGATCGCTTCGCCATAATCGCCGAAGCCGTGAAAATGCACGTTGCCGATCGTGCCCCAATCGCGAAAGGCGATACCGAGCTTGAACGAGCCTTGCGTCGCCTTGACGAAGTCGCACTCGTTGATGCCGAGCAGGCCGTTGAGATGCTGCATCAGCGGCACGGTCGCCTCGCCGACGCCGACGGTGCCGATCTCCTCGGATTCGATCAGGGTGATGCTGCAGCGTTCGGGCGGGAGGAAGCGCGCGAGCACGGCCGCGCTGATCCATCCGGCGGTGCCGCCGCCGACGATGCAGATGGATCGGATGGCCTGATCGGACATGCTGCTCCGAAGACTAGGCGCGGGGGAAGCGAACCGAAAGAGTGGCGGCGCCCCCGAAGGAGCGCCGCCCAGTTTCTGGGATCAGAAGCTGGCCCGAAGGATGCCGGCGATGCGCCTGTCGGTGTCCGTCCAGCTGTAGCGCGGATGGAGGGCGGAACCTCCGACGTCTAGGAAGGTGCGGGTGTTGAGCAGATTGGTGCCCTGCACGCCGATCTTCACATTCTTCGTGATGTTGACGAGGATCGAGCCGTCGAGCTGGCCGTAATCCTCCGACCAGACCGGGGCGTTGAGGTTGGCCGCCGAGGTAGTCAGCAGATATTCGGAGCGCCAGTTATAAGCGAGCCGCGCCGAGACGCCGTATTTCTCGTAGATCGCGGCAAGGTTGTAGCTCCATTTCGACATGCCCTCGAGCGGAAGGGTCGTATCGTCGGCGTTGCCGGTCTGATTGGGGTCGAGCGTATTGACCGGCTGGTTTGCGCCGCCGGTGCTGTCGACAAAGGTCAAATTGCCTTGGAACCCGAGCCCGCCGAGCGCGCCCGGCAGCATGTCGAAGAACTGGGTGTAAGCGAGCTCGAAGCCCTTGATCTTGCCGCGCTCGCCATTGACCGCGCGGGCGACGTTGAAGGTCAGCGTCTGGCCGTTGCTGGTGAAGCTCTCGTCGGAATTGCCGGTGATGATGTAGTCGCGAATGTCCTTGTAGAAGGCCGCGAAGGTCAGGCTGTTCGAGCGCCCGAAATAATATTCGGCGCTGAAATCGAACTGAGTCGATTTGGTCGGCTTGAGATAGGGATTGCCGGCCTGGCCTGTGAGCCCGAGAGGCTGCGCGAGCAGCGCGGTGCCGGCCTGGTTGAGCGTGAAGCTCAGCGAGGCATAGGGCCTGAGCTGCGAGAAGTTGGGACGTACCATCGCCCTTCCCGCGGCAAAGCGGAGCTGGAGCTCGTCGGTCACCTTGTAGCGCAAATTCAGCGTCGGCAGGACGTCGGTGTAGCTGTTCTCGTAAGTGGCGTTGGACAGGCGGCCCCCGGCGCCGTTGTTCGAGAAGGCGAGGACCTGGGTGAGCCCCGCACAGCCCGGCGCATTCGGCGCAGCGGTGCAGGCCGAAGTGATCGTGCCGATACTAAGATAGCCGACCGCTTCGTTGCGGGTGCGGACGACGCGGACGCCGACATTGCCGTCGAGCGCACCGGCGCCAAAGCGCAGCATGCCATAGCCGGCGAGCGTCTTCTCGCGCTGAGTCGCGATGCCGCCAAGCACGTTGTCGGTACCGGGATTGGCGTTCTGGTAGCTCTCCTCGGTGAGCGGGGTCCAGCCCCAGCCCGAAGTCTCGGTCGAGCGCAGATAGCTATAGGCGTTGGCGGTGCCGTTGGTCATCAGCTCGACCGAGGGGAACCAGCCGACTCCCGGCACGGCGATGCTGCCGCGGAAGAAATCGTCATAGTCGAACTGCTCGACCTGGTTTGGCAGTCCGGAATTGGGCGGCGACCCAGGCTGGTTGATATAGACTGGCGCGCCACCGCCATTGCCCCAGAACTGCATCGACAGCAGTCCCCAGTTATAGCCGGTCTGGCGCGTGACCGCTTGCTTGTCGGTGGCGCGGACGCCGGCGCGAAACGAGCGCAGGAAGCTGTCGTCGTCGAACTTGTATTCGACGTCGAGCCGCTCGGCCCATTCGCCGGCGCTGTTGTCCTCGAGATGGTCCATCGCCGCGGCCCACCAGTAATTGTTCGCCGCGGCGAGCGAGGCGCCGTTCTCGGCCACGGTCACGCTCGGCGAATTGCCGCCGAGATCGAACGAGATGTTCGGCCGGCGCGGATCGAAGCCGGGATTGGCGATGTCGGCGCCGGCGACGCCGAATTCAGTGAAAGCGGTGAAGCTCAGCACGTCCGAGGTGGAGTGGATGCGCTGGACGTCGGCGCTGATCGACCACCGATCGCCGGGGGTCCAGTTCCAGTTGATCGAGAAGTCGCGCGTGACCTTGTGCGACTCGCCGTAGCGGGTGTCGAGGTCCATGTTCGCGTTGCGATAGGTACCGGCGACGAGCACGCCATCCTCGCCGAGCTGATAGCTGCTGTCGTAATCGGGCAGCTGGTAGACGCCCTCGGCGTGCTCGATGTCCTTCGGGTCGGCGGAGGAGACGAACGCCTCGAAAGTGAAGGTCATGTCCGGATCGGGGCGAAGCTGGACCGAGCCGTTGAACGAAGTGCGTTTCTGCTCCCAGTCGATCCGCCGCCAGCCAAGCGACGACGGCACGAGGATGTTCTGGAAGCCGGCAGGCGCGCCGGCGTTCGCGCGCACCGTATAGGTGCCGAGCTGGATGCTGTCGGTGCGGTTGCCGATATTGTTGATGCTGCCCGAGAGCAGAATGCCGACTTCGCCGATCCCGACATCCCAGCGGTTGCTGTAGAGCGCGCTTCCCGACCAATAGCCCTTCTCGCGCATGTCGGCATAATTGTAGTCGCCCGAGACGGCGAGCAGCTGGCCGTCGGCATCGAACGGCTTGCGGGTGCGCAGGTTGACGATGCCGCCAACCCCGCCCTCGATCATCTCGGCGGAGGGATTCTTGTAGACATCGACGCCGGCGAGAAGATCGGGCGAGACGTCCTCGAAGCTGAGGCCGCGACCGTTGTTCGCCGAGAAGATGTCGCGGCCATTGGTCTCCGAACGGACCCAGGAAAGGCCACGGATGAACACGCCGCCGCCCTCGGCGGCGAGGCGTGCGGGATCGCGATTCTCGTTGGTGCGCTGGAGGGTGATGCCGGGGATGCGCTGGAGCGCCTCGGAGACCGACCGATCGGGCAGCGCGCCGATATCCTGCGCGGTGATCGAGTCGACGATCTGATCGGCATTGCGCTTGATGTTGCGCGCGCTGGTGAGCGAGGCGCGGATGCCGGTGACGATGATCTGGTCCTGATCCTGCGCGCCGCCGGTGTCGGTGGGCGCCGGCGTTGCCGCGGGCTCATCCTGCGGCTGCGGCGCGACGATCACGGGAGGATCCTCGGCGGCGAGCGCGGGAACTGTCCAGCCGGTGGCGGCGAGCGCCAGCGTCGAGACACCGCAGCGGATCAAGCTGCTGCCGCGCGACCCGCGAAGACCGGAACGAACCTCAGTCATCAAACTCCCCCTCCTGGTCCACGAACGGGAAGCGGAGGCCCTCTGCCGCGCCGCACCGGTCCGTGACGCCCCGGCCTCTCGCGGGCGGGGTCGCTGAATGTTTATTAGCGCTAACAATTTTCACATACAAGTACAGATTGTGTCTGGATGGCGTCGGCATATTCCCCCGGGCTATGGCGCAATGGTCTCGCGCGGGCTGTACGGCCCTCGCCGCGCGCGCCATGCTGGGCGGGTTGTCTGCTGACCCGAGGTGTCGATGAAGAAGTTCGCTTTGCTTGCCCTGCTCGCCACAGGCGCGTGCGCGACCCCGCATGCCGCGACCGACGGCGGCGCGACGCTGCACCAGCGCCTCCTGACGCTCGACACCCATCTCGACACCCCCGTCTATTTCTCCCGCCCCGACTGGAGCTTCGGCGATCGCCACCGCTACGAGGACGATCTCGCCCAGGTCGACCTGGGGCGGATGGACGAAGGCGATCTCGATGGCGGGTTCTTCGTGATCTATACCTCGCAGGGGCCGCTGAGCGCCGAGGGCTATGCCGCGGCGCGCGAGTTCGCGTTCAAGCGCGCGGACGAGATCCATACGACGCTGGCGAAATTCGCCGACCGGATCGAGATTGCGACAGGGTCGGGCGATGCCGCCCGGCTCGACAGGGCAGGCAAGCGCTTCGGCTATATCAGCATCGAGAACAGCTATCCGCTCGGCGAGGACCTGTCGCTGCTGGGTGAATTCTACCGCCGCGGCGTGCGGATGGCCTCGCCGGTGCATTTCCGCAACAACCAGTTCGCCGACTCGGCGACCGACAAGCCGAAGTGGAACGGACTCAGCCCGCTCGGCCGGCAATGGGTCGCCGAGATGAACCGCCTCGGCATGGTGCTCGACGCGAGCCACGCCTCCGATGCGGTGCTCGACCAGGTGATCGCGCTGTCGAAAACACCGGTGATCCTGTCGCACTCGGGCGCCAAAGCGATCTTCGATCATCCGCGCAACCTCGACGACGCGCGGATCCGCAAGCTGGCGGCGTCGGGCGGGGCGATCTGCGCCAACGCCGCCTATCTCAACACGATGCGCTCGACGCCGGAACGCAGCGCCCTTTCCGACAAGGCCGAGAACATGGCCGCGCTGTCGCCGGCCGAACGCGTCGAAGTGGTGCGCAGACTTCGCGAACTCGACGCGACCTCGCCGGTGCAGGACGCCGATTTCGAAACCTATATGCGGCTGGTACTCCACCTGATCCGGGTGGCGGGTGTCGATCATGTCTGCTTCGGTGCCGATTGGGATGGCGGCGGCGGCGTCAAGGGCCTTGAGGACATCGACGCGCTGCCCAAGATCACCGAGCGGCTGCGCGCCGCCGGCTATTCCGAAAGCGATATAGAGAAGATGTGGAGCGGCAACGTGCTGCGGCTGCTGCGGACGGCGGAGGCGCGCAAGGGGCGCTGAAGTTCGCGCGCGGTCTTCCGCGAACGCAAGAGTCCAGAGCTGCAAGCAAGTCAGCTGCAAGCCCGGGCTCCTGCCTCCGCAGGAGCGCGATTACGCCTGCGGAGTCTGCCACCCTCCCCCCAACGCCTTGAACAGATCGACCTGGCTGCCGGCGATTTGCGCATCCGCCGCCGCGAGCGCGGCTTCGGCATCGGCGAAGGTCCGCTCGGCGTCGAGCAGCGCGAGCGAGTCGATATCCCCCTCTCGCTGGCGGGCGCGGGCGATGTTGACCGCGGCCTGCGCCTCGTTCCACGCCGCCTGGAGCGCGGCGCGGCGTTCGAGCGCATGGGCATAAGCCGACAGCGCCGTCTCGGTCTCCTGCAGCGCGCCGAGCACGACGCCGTCGAACGTGGCGAGCGCTGCCTGGGTGTCGGCCTCGGCCGCCTGCACCCGCGCGCGCGCCGGCTCGGGATTGACCGCCCAGTTGATCAGCCCGCCGAGCAGCCAGCGCAGCGGCCCGCCAGTGAAGATCTCGCCGATATCGTTTCCGGTCGAGCCGACCGATCCGCCAAGCGTAATCCGCGGATAGAGATCGGCAGTGGCGACGCCGATCCGCGCGGTATTGGCGGCAAGCCTGCGCTCGGCGGCGCGGATGTCGGGTCGCCGGGCGAGCAAGGCGGCGCCGTCGCCGACCGGAATCGGCTGGTTAAGGCGGAGTGTCTCGGTGCGCACCCGCGCCTGCTGCGGCAGATCGGCCGGGGCGCGACCGGTGAGCGTGGCGAGGCGGAACAACGCAGCATCGCGCGCCGCCGCCAGCGCCGGGACCTCGGCCTGACGCTGGTTGCGCAACGCGCCGATGCGGGCCGTGTCCAGCCGCGTCGCGAGGCCGACATTGCGGCGGCGCTCGGTGAGGTCGATCGACTGGTCGAGCAATCTGACGATGCGCTGGGCGACCGCGAGCCGTTCCGCAGCGGAGGCGGCGTCGGCATAAGCCCGCGCGGTCTCGGCAGCGACGATCACGCGGACAGCGTCGGCATCGGCTTCGGCAGCGGCGACATCGCCGCGGCCAGCCTCGACGTTGCGCGAGATGCGGCCGAACAGGTCGACTTCGTAGGAGACGTCGAGTCCGGCATCGATCTGCCAGTCCTCACGCGCCGCGCCGGGCGGGCGCTGGCCCTCGGGCAGGCGGCCGTAATTGGCGCCGGCGCTGACACCGGCTTGCGGCAGCCGGTCGGCACGCGCCCCGCGCAGCACGGCGCGGGCGCGGGCGATGCGGGCGACGGTGACGCGGACGTCGGTGTTGGCGGCGAGCGCGTCGGCGACGAGCTGGTCGAGCACCGGATCGTTGTAGAGCCGCCACCAGTCGCCCTTTACCGGCTCGGCGGTGACCGCCGGGCTGGCGGCGACGAAATTGCCGGCTGCAGTCTGCGGGTGGACCGGGGCGACATAGTCAGGGCCGGCGGCGCAGGCGGCGAGCGCGAGTGCCGAGGCAGTGGCGAAGAGCGTACGATAGGTCATTTCATTTCCTCCTGCCCGTCATCCCGGCGAAAGCCGGGATCTCAGGCGATGGCGGGATTGGGGCCGCCCGGGTCCCGGCTCTCGCCGGGACGACGGCTGGTGGTTATTCCGCCGGCTGCAGCACGGGCTCGGCATGCCCGCCGGATCCACGCCGTCTGCGCGCGAGACGCTGTCCAAGCCCGCGGCAGACGACGTAGAAGGTTGGGGTGAAGAGCAGACCGAACGCAGTCACGCCCATCATCCCGAAGAACACCGCAGTGCCCAAAGCCTGGCGGAGCTCGGCCCCTGCCCCGCTCGCGATCAGCAACGGCACGGCGCCGAGGATGAAGGCGAACGACGTCATCAGGATCGGCCGCAGACGATCGCGGGCGGCACGGATCGCCGCCTCGACCGGCGAGAGCCCGTCCTCGTCCTCGGCCTGCTTGGCGAACTCGACCACGAGGATCGCGTTCTTCGCGGCAAGCGCGATCAGCACGACCAGTCCGATCTGGGTCAGCACGTTGTTGTCCATGCCGCGAAGGTTCACCCCGGCCATGGCCGCGAGCAGACACATCGGCACGATCAGGATGATCGCGAGCGGCAGGGTCAGGCTCTCATATTGCGCCGCCAGCACGAGGAAGACGAACAACACGGCCAGCCCGAACACGAGGCCCGCGGTGCTTCCCGCCATCTTCTGCTGATAGGCGATGCCGGTCCATTCGGCGTCGTAGCCGGCGGGCAGTTCGGCCGCGATCTTCTCCATCGCGTCGAGCGAGGCGCCGGAGCTGTAGCCCGGGGCGGTATCGCCATCGACTTCGACCGCCGGGAACAGATTGTAGCGCGTCACGCGATACGGACCGGTCTTGTTCTCAAAGGTCGACACCGAACCGATCGGCACCATCGCGCCCGAGTTCGAGCGGGTCTTGAGGTTGGCGATGTCCGCCTCGGTGGCGCGGAACGGCGCGTCGGCCTGCGCGGTGACGCGATAGGTGCGCCCGAGCATGTTGAAGTCGTTCACGAAGGCCGAGCCGAGATAGACGTTGAGCGCCTCGAACACGCGTTCCGGCGGGACGCCGAGCAGATTGGCCTTGCGCCGGTCGATATCGGCGAAGACGCGCGGCGTGGCGGTGTTGAAGAAGGTGTAGATCTGCTGGAGGCCTTGGGTCTGGTTGGCCTGGCCGATCAGCCCGAACGCGGTCTTGCCGAGATTCTCATAGCCGTGTTCCGCGCGATCCTGGACCATCAGCCGGAAGCCGCCGGCCGAGCCGATGCCCTGGATGAGCGGCGGCGGGACGACGAGCAGCATCGCCTCGTTGATGTCGGCGGTGCGTGCGCGCGCCTCGTTCATGATATCGGCATAGTTGACGCCGAGCTTCTTGCGCTCCTCGAACGAGAGCAGGGGCACGTACGCCGCAGCGCTGTTCGGGGCGAGCGTCTGCGAGGGACCGTCGAAGCCCGCGAGCATCACCGAACCCTTGACGCCCTTGATCGGCAGGATGCGCGCGACGACCTTGCGCATCACTTCGTCGGTGCGCTCGAGCGACGAGCCCGGCGGCAGCTGGATGACGGTTAGGAAATAGCCCTGGTCCTGCGCCGGGATGAAGCCGACCGGCGTCACCCAGAAGGTGCCGATCGTCGCGGCGATGAGGCCCGCATAGGCGATCATCATCCGCTTCGGCCGGGTCACCAGCGCGCGGGTGAGCCGCGAATAGCCTTCGCTCATCCGCTCGAAGCCGCGGTTGAAGGCGTCGGCGCCGCGGCGCACGACCCGCGAGATCGGGCCCTTGGGCTCGCCCTCATGCCCCTTGAGCAGCAGAGCGGCGAGTGCGGGCGACAAGGTCAGCGAGACGAGCAGCGAGATTGCCGTCGCCGCCGAGATGGTCACCGCGAACTGCTTGTAGAAGGCGCCCGACAGTCCGTTGAGGAACAGGGTCGGCAGGAACACCGCGAGCAGCACGAGGACGATGGCGACGAGCGCTCCGGACACTTCGTCCATCGAGGTCTTCGCCGCCTCGAGTGAGGACATGCCGCGCGCGAGATTGCGTTCGACATTCTCGACCACGACGATCGCGTCGTCGACGACGATGCCGATCGCCAGCACCAGACCGAACAGCGAGAGGTTGTTGAGCGAATAACCGAGCGGCAGCAGCACCGCCATCGTGCCGATCAGCGATACCGGGATCGCCACGACGGGGATGATCGCCGCGCGCCATTTCTGGAGGAACACGATGACGACGAGCACGACCAGCAGGATCGCCTCGGCCAGCGTGTGATAGACCGCGTCGATCGACTGGGCGATGAACTCGGTCGGGTTGTAGATGACGCGATATTCGAGGCCCTTGGGGAAGTTCTTCGACATCGCCTCAAGCTCGTTCTCGACCGCAGTCGCCGAGGCGAGCGCATTCGAGCCCGGGCGCTGGAACACGCCGAGGATCACCGTGGGCTGGTTGGAAAGATAGGTGTTCGACGAATAGTCCGCCGCGCCCAGTTCGACGCGGGCGACGTCGCTGACGCGGACCTGGCGTCCGCTGGCGTCGGTGCGGATGACGACCTGGCCGAACTCTGCCGGATCCTTCAGGCGGCCCTGCGTCTCGATGTTGAGCTGGAAGGCGTTGCCGCTCGGGGTCGAGCCCGGCTGGCCGAGCGTACCGGCCGCGACTTGGATGTTCTGCGAGCGCAGTGCCTGGACGATGTCGCCCGCGGTGAGGTCGAGCGCGGCGGCGCGGCCCGGATCGATCCAGACCCGCATCGCATAATCGCGCGCACCGAACATGCGGACGTCGCCGACGCCCTCGATACGGGCGAGACGATCCTTGACCTGGGTGAGCGCGTAATTGGAGATGTAGCTGCGATCGACCGAATTGTCGGGCGAGATCAGATTGACCACCATCAGGAAGTCCGGCGTGGTCTTGCGCGTGACGACGCCGAGCCGCTGCACTTCCTCGGGAAGCCGCGGAAGGGCAACGGCGACGCGGTTCTGCACGAGCACCTGCGCGGCATCGAGATCGGTGCCCGACTTGAACGTCACGGTGATCGTGACGGCGCCGTCGCCGGTCGATTGCGACGACTGATAGAGCATGTCGTCGACGCCGTTGATTTCCTGCTCGATCGGCGCGGCGACGGTTTCGGCGACGGTTTCGGCCGAGGCGCCGGGATAAGCAGCGGTGACCGTCACCGTCGGCGGGACGATGTCGGGATATTGCGAGATCGGCAGCGCCAGATAGGCGATCGCGCCGATGATCGTGATCACGATCGAAATGACGGCCGCGAAGATCGGGCGCGTGATGAAGAAACGCGAGAGGCGCATGGGCCTACTCCTCGTGAGAGGGTTTATTCGATCCGTTCACCCTGAGCCTGTCGAAGGGCGATGCCGCGGGCCGGTCGCGCAGCGGCGACGCGGCCTTCAACAAGCTCAGGCCGAACGGAGTGATAAGGGTCCTGCCGCCGGGCCTTGGGGACCGCCCGGCGGCAGGTCGGTCAGCGGGCGAAGGTGGCTTCGCCCGTGACCGGAGCCGATACGACCGGCGCTGCGGCCACAGCCCGGGGCTCGATCTTGCCCGGCTTGACCTGGACCTTGGTGCCCGGGGGCACGACCTGCGCGCCGGCGAGGACGACGCGGTCCTGCGGGGTCAGTCCCGAGCGGACGACGCGGAGCCCGTCGACGACCGGTCCGACCGTCACCGGCCTGGGCTGGAGCGTGCCGTCCTTGCCGACGGTCATCACGATCTTGCGCGCCTGATCGGTCGCGAGCGCCGAATCCGGGATCAGCAGCGCCTGCGTGGTGCCGCCGGCCGAGAGCCGCATGTTGCCGAACATGCCCGGGGTGAGGAACATGTCCGGGTTACGCAGCACCGCGCGGCCGCGGATCGTGCCCGATCGCGGATCGAGCCCGTTGTCGGTGAAGTCGAGTCCGCCTTTCCAGCGATAATCGGTCTCGTCCTGCAGACGGATCTCGACCGGCGACTGGGCGCCGCCGGCGGCCGCTGCGCGCTTGGCCTTGAGGAACAGGGCCTCGGAGCCGTCGAAGCTGAAATAGATCGGATCAAGCGCGTTGATCGTGGTGAGCAGCGAACCCGCCGCGCCCTCGCCTGCCGCCACGAGGTTACCCGCGTCGATCTTGCGGTCCGAAACCCGGCCAGAGATCGGCGCCCGCACCTGGGTGAACTCGATGTCGAGCGAGCGGGCACGGACGCGCGCCTGTGCCGCGGCGACCGAAGCCCGCGCCGCACGGACGCGGGCCTGGAGCCGTTCGACGTCGCTCTTCGACACTGCCTCGGCCGCGACCAGCCGCTCGGCGCGGCCGAGATCGGACTGGGCGAGCGCGAGATCGCTCTGCGCGCTGGCGAGACCCGCCCGCGCCTCGGCGAGGGCGGCGGCGAACGGACGCGCGTCGATCGTGAAGAGCAACTGGCCCTTCTGGACGATTGCGCCGTCGGTGAAGTGGATGCCGGTGACTTGCCCCGAGACGCGCGGACGCACCTCCACGCTGCGGCTCGCCTCGAACCGGCCGACATAATCGTCCCACTCGTTGACTTCACGCACCAGCGGCTCGGCGACTGTGACGGTGGGCGGCGGCGGCGCGGCGACCGCCGGGGATTCGCGGTTGAAGAAGCCGACGCCGCCGGCGACGAGCAGCACCGGGAGGGCGACGAAGGCGGTCTTCTGCCAGAGCGGGCGGCGCTTGCGGTCGAGCGGACCCGGCGCGCCCGCATCGGGCTCGACCGGGTCGATACGCGTGATCATGTTCATGCACGAATTCCCTGATTGAGGGCTGCCCGGCCCCGGCTGATGCTGGCGAGCAGCGTTTCATATTGTTCGAGTGTGAAACCGGCCTCGTGGAAGGCGCGGATCGCGGCGCGCGGCACCGAATAGCCGCGATGCCAAGCGTGGACGGCGAGACGGCGAAGCGCCTCGAGGCGAGAGTCGGCGAGCTCCGGGTTGGGCCGCTGGCCGCCGAAGATCATGGCGAGCGCGGTCGCCAGTTTGCCCGGCCTTTCGAGCGAGGAGAGTCGATCGTGCTGGGCGATCGCCACTACTTGCCATTCGAGCGCGGAGAAGCCGGTGTGGGTACGCGGCGCGACCGCGACATCGGCGGGGGTGGCGACGGGGCTGCCCTGCAGCGTGGCGAAGTTCAGATAGGCCATGGTTCTTCTCCCTTCCAGCCGGCGGCGGACATGCCGCTCCCCTGCCCGCGGCCGCATGGCCCCGGGATCACCGGCGAATATTGTCGCGAAGGCGCACGCCCTCCTCGCCCGAGCGATGCTCGCGCGGCAGGCTGGCCGGCCTCGAATATGGATCGGCGCGCGAGGCGCCGATGGTTCAGGCCGTGGCCCGATCTCGCTGTTTGCAAGGCTGACGCATAGGCAGCTCCTTCGTCTGGTCCCGGTTGCGAAGGTGACGGATCACTTCCATACCGATTGGTATAGAAATCGCGCTGCGGTGCGTCAAGGGCTTTCTATACTGGCCGGTATTTTTATTGTCGAGGGGATTTGGCGCCAGCAACGGCTCGTTAAACAGCCGCAGCTAGCATGGTGCGATGCGCACCGATCGCCAGCCGCTCCGCTTCGCCCAGCACGCGATGGCCGTATTGGCCGCGGCGCTGCTTGGGTCCACCATCGTCACCCTGCTTTCGGTAGCTGCCATGGTCCTGCTGGCCAAAGGACCGCTACCTGGGGCGGGCTGGCTGGTGGGCGTGACGCTGGCCTGCTGGTTCACGATCTTCATTCTCGCGCTGCCGGGCGTGGGCATCACCTTTACGCTGCTCTGGCCGGCCACTCGGCACGGCACGGCCGCGGGAGGGTGGATTTGCGTGCTTGCCGGCGCGACCCTGGGAATGGTGCTGGCACCGCTGGGTGCCGCCGGCGGAAACGGTGCGACCTTGACCCAGATCGCGGCCTTGGGGGGGATCGGCGCCGTCATCGGTGCCGTGTACGTCGCGTTCGCCAGGCGCATGGCAAAAGGCCCGGCTCGGCGACCTCTCTGGGTCCGCGGCTTTCGCCATCGCCTGCCGCCGGTCACTTGCTGACCGGCATCAGGCGCTAGCTCACTTGGTCGGCCACACCGCGAGGCTGGTTTCGACCAGCCGCTCGAGCTCCTCGCGGCTCGCCCCTGCCCCCGCCTGGAGCGAAAGCCCCTGGAGCAGCGCGCCGAGATAGGCGGCGAGATCCTCGGCATTCATATGATCGGGCAGTTCGCCGCCGGCCTTCGCCTTGTCGAAGCGGCGGATCAGCGCCTCCATCGAGGATTTGCGGCGGGCGATGACTTCGTCGCGAATCGATTCGGCTTCCACTCCGCAGGCGACCGAGCTGATCACGCGCAGACAGCCGCGCGGCTCGCAATCGCTGGCCTGCATCTCGAGTGCGCCGCGCAGCAGCCGCTCGGCAACGTCGCGCGCAGTCGGGGCGGCCAGCGCCTGCTGCATATAAGCAAGCTTCTCACGCTCGTAGAGGTCGAGTGCCTTGCGGAACAGCGCCTCCTTGTTGCCGAACGCGGCATAGAGGCTGGGGCGCGTAATTCCCATCGCATCGGTCAGATCGGTGAGCGAGGCCCCTTCATAGCCCTTGCTCCAGAAGACGCGAAGCGCACTGGCCAGCGCCTGATCGACGCAAAATTCGCGCGGGCGGCCTTTGGGAGCATTGCAGGTAGCAGTTTCCATAATGATCGGTACATAATCGCAAAGTGTGGAAAAAACACTAGTATTAACGCGTAGTCGGGCAAACGGGTGCGAACCGCCAGTGCAAAAGGGGGTTGCCGGGGCAAATATGCAAGCATATGCACTGTTCGTTCGAACGAACGAAGGTGCGGATGGTCTCCACCACTCTCCTCGATACGGCGATCGACCAGTTCGGACGCTACGGATTCGACGGGGCGAGCACGCGCGAGATCGCGCGCGCCTCGGGCACCGCTATGTCATCGATCACCTATCATTTCGGCGGCAAGCAGGGGCTGTATCTCGCCGCGGCCGAGCATATCGCCGGGTCGATTCGCGAATTGCAGGGTGAAGCGGCGGCGCGCGCGATCGCCGCGGGCCGTGAATCGGCACCGGCGGCGACCGAAGCGCTGGCTGGGCTGCTCGACAGTCTCGCCCAGATGATGCTGCGCCCCGAGACCGAGGCGTGGTCGCGCTTCATCATCCGCGAGCAGCAATTCCCGACCGAGGCGTTCGATATCCTCTTCGCCAAGGCGATGCAGCCGGTTCTTGCCGCCTTCGTCGAGCTGATTGGCCGGGTCCGCAGCGATCTCGCCCGGCGCGAGGTGGTCGCGATGTCGATCCTGCTGTTCGGCCAGGCGATGGTGCTCCGCGCCGGCCGCGCTGCGGTGTGTCGCGCGCTCGAGGTTGACCAGATCGACGAGGAGACCGCCAATCTACTGCGCGCCCGCCTCCGCGCCAATGTGCTCTGCATCCTTTCGGAGAAGCCGCAATGAACCGACGCCGCCTTATCGTCCTCGTCGTGGTGGCCGTGCTCGTCGTCGCGGCGGTCTTCACGCGCGGCTTCGGGCTGATGCCGGCCCGGCCCGAGACCGAGCTGACGCTGTACGGCAATATCGACATCCGCGAAGTCGATATGGGCTTTCGCGTCGGCGGGCGGATCACGGCGATCGGCGTCGACGAAGGGGCGAAGGTGACGCAGGGCCAGCTGCTTGCGACCCTCGACACCGCGACGATCGAAAGCCGCATCGCCGAGACCGATGCCCGGGTGGCGCAGGCGCAGGCCAATTACGACAAGGCGCGCAACGGCGCTCGGGCGCAGGACATCGCGCAGGCGCGTGCCCGGGTCGCGGCGGCGCAGGCGGTCTATGACAATGCCCAGCGCGATTATGTGCGGCGGCAGGCGCTGGTTGGCCCCGGCGCGATCAGCCGCGACGTCTGGGAGCAGACCCGCGCCGAGCGCGACCGCGCGGCCGCGCAGCTCGCCGAGGCGCGGCAGGGCCTATCGCTGCTGCAGGCGGGAACCCGGCGCGAGGATGTGGCCGCCGCGGCGGCGGACGTGCGTTCGGCGCAGGCGGCACGGGCAAGCGTCGCGACCGACCGCTCCGACACCCGGCTGGTGGCGGCGACCGCGGGGACCGTCGTCACCCGCGCCCGCGAGCCCGGGGAGATCGTTCAGCCGGGCGAGACGGTGCTGACGCTGGCGATCGCCCGGCCGATGCGGGTGCGCGCCTATGTCGCCGAGACCGATCTCAGCCGAATCAGTCCGGGAATGCAGGTGCGGGTGACCGCCGACGGCAATCCCAAAGCCTATCGCGGCACGATCGGTGCCATCGCGCCGCGCGCCGAATTCACCCCTAAATCGGTCGAGACCGAGAATCTGCGCACCGATCTCGTCTATCAGGTGCGAGTGATCGTCGACGATCCCGACGACGCGCTGCGGCAGGGCCAGCCGGTCACGGTGCAGATCGTCGGACCGCGGCCGCGGCATGAAGATTGAGGCGCCGTCCCACCTCCCTGCAAGCGAGGGGAGCGTTAGATGACCGATCCGGTCGCCCGCACGTCGGATCTCGTGAAGCGCTTCGACGCGCTCGCCGCGCTGGACGGGGTGTCGATGACGATCACGCCGGGCAAAGTCACCGGACTGGTAGGGCCCGACGGCGCCGGCAAGACGACGCTGATCCGCATCCTCGCCGGGCTGATGGCGCCGGACGAAGGGAAAGTGGAGGTGCTCGGCGCACCCGCCGGGCAGAAGCTCGACGACCTCGGCTATATGCCCCAGCGCTTCGGGCTCTACGAGGACCTGACCGTCGTCGAGAACCTCAACCTCTATGCCGAGGTGCGCGGGCTCCCCGGAGCCGAGCGCCAGGCGAGCTACGAGCGGCTGCTCGACTTCACTGATCTCGCGCGGTTCCAGGACCGGCTCGCGGGTAAGCTCTCGGGCGGCATGAAGCAGAAGCTCGGGCTCGCCTGCGCACTCGTGAAGACGCCCAAATTGCTGCTGCTCGACGAGCCGGGCGTTGGCGTCGACCCGATCTCCCGGCGCGAGCTCTGGGCAATGGTCGGCGAGTTGACCGAACAGGGGATCGGCGTGCTGTGGTCGACTGCCTATCTCGACGAGGCCGAGAAGTGCGACACGGTTTATCTGCTCAACGACGGCAGATTGCTGTTCGACGGACTGCCGGCGACGCTGACCGGCGAGGTCGCCAACCGGGTGTTCCGTGTCACCGGCTTCAAGGACCGGCGGCGGCATTTCCTCACCCGCACGCTCGACCGCGAGGAAGTGATCGACGGAACGATCCAGGGCCGATCGGTGCGGCTGCTGATGGCGCAGGACGCCCCTGCCCCGACCCCGGAGTCGCTCGCGGCCGAGGGCGGCGCGATTGAGCCGGCGCCGCCCCGCGTCGAGGACGGCTTTATCGAGCGGCTCGGCGGGGGGCCAAGCGGCACCAGCGCGCTCGCCGAACGCTATCGAGTGATCCGTGAGAACAGCGACTGCGCGATCGAGGCCAAGGGGCTGACCAGGCGATTCGGCGACTTCGTTGCGGCAAAGGACATGCAGTTCGCGATCCCGCGCGGACAGATCTTCGGGCTGCTCGGGCCGAACGGCGCGGGCAAGTCGACCACCTTCAAGATGCTATGCGGTCTGCTCACCCCTACCAGCGGTAGCGGCGCGGTGGCGGGGCACGACCTGCGGCGGTCGCGCGCCGATGCCCGCGCGTCGCTCGGCTATATGGCGCAGAAATTCTCGCTCTATGGCGATCTCAGCGTCCGCCAGAATCTCGACTTCTTCGCCGGCGCCTATGACCTCGATCGCGCCGCGGCCAAGCGCGCGATCGAGGCAATGATCGCGACCTTCGAACTCGAGGGGAAGCTCGACGTCAATGCAGGCACCTTGCCGCTCGGCTTCAAGCAACGGCTCGCACTCGCGTGCGCGGTGATGCACGAGCCGCCGGTGCTGTTCCTCGACGAGCCGACATCGGGCGTCGACCCGGTTACCCGGCGCGAGTTCTGGACGCACATCAACGGGCTGGTCGAGAAAGGCGTGACGGTGCTCGTCACCACCCATTTCATGGACGAGGCCGAATATTGCGACCGAGTCACGCTGATCTACCGCGCCGAGCAGATCGCCACCGGCACGCCGGATGAACTGAAGGTGCAGGCGGGGAAACTCGCGAAGATCGACGACCCCACCATGGAGGACGCGTTCATCGCGCTAATCGAGGAATTCGACCGCGCACGCGGCGAAAGGGAGGCGGCGTGAGGCGGACGCTGTCTCTCCAGCCACTCCCCTGCAGGGCAAGGGTTGGAGTGGGGCCTCTCAACAAGCGCCATCTCTGCGAGGCCTTCCCCACCCCTTTCCCCTACCCTGAAGGCGAGGGGCTTATATGACCCCTCGCTTCTCCGCGCGCCGCCTCGCCGCGCTCGTCCGCAAGGAAGGCGCGCAGATCCTGCGCGACCCGTCGACCTTCCTGATCGCTTTCGTGCTGCCGATGATCCTGTTGTTCCTGTTTGGCTATGCGGTTTCGCTCGACACCAGTCGTACCCGGATCGGGGTGGTGCTGCAGGATTCGAGTGGGCCGGCACTGCGGCTGGCGCAGGCATATCAGAGCTCGCGCTATTTCGACGTCCGGATGGCGCGGACAATCCAGCCGATGCGCGAAGCGATGGTCGCCGGCGATCTGCGCGCGATCATCGTCATCCCGCAGGATTTCGGCGGCGGTGTGAAGCGCGGCAGGGTCCCAGCGATCCAGATCATCACCGACGGGTCGCAGCCCAACACCGCCAATTTCGCCGCCGCGTATGGCGAGGGCGTCCGCGGGCAATGGGCGGCCACGGAGGGGATCGAGCGCAACCCCGGGGCTGCCCAGCCGCCGGTGAGTCTGTCGTCGCGCTTCTGGTTCAATCCCGAGCTCAAGAGCCGCTATTTCCTCGTCCCCGGGTCGATCGCCAACGTCATGACGATGATCGGCACGCTGCTCACCGCACTGGTCGTGGCGCGCGAATGGGAGCGCGGGACGATGGAAGCGATGATGGCGACGCCGATCTCGATGGCCGAGTTCATCGCGTCCAAAGTGATCCCCTATTATCTCCTCGCGCTCGCCTCGATGGCGCTTTGCACGGTAATCGGCGTGTTCGTGTTCGGGGTGCCGTTTCGCGGTTCGGTGTTCGCGCTGTTCGTGGTCGGATCGGCCTTCCTGATGCCGGCGCTCGGCCTTGGGCTGTTCATCTCCTCGGCGACCAAGAATCAGTTCGTCGCGAGCCAGATCGCCTTGCTCTCGGCGTTTCTGCCGACGTTCCTGCTCTCGGGATTCATCTACGAGATCAGCTCGATGCCGTGGCCGATCCAGGCGCTGACTTATCTGGTGCCGGCGCGGTACCTTATCCCCAGCCTGCAGTCGGTATTCCTCGCCGGCGATCAATGGGCGCTGCTGCTGCCGAACATCGGGATCATGCTCGGGTTCGGGCTGGTCTTCTTCCTGCTGTCGTTCCGGGTCACCCGCAGGAGCCTCGACTGATGCGCCGCTTGCTGGCCATGATCGTCAAGGAGATGTGGGCGGTGCTGCGCGACCCGAAATCGCGGATCGTGCTGTTCGTGCCGCCGCTGATGCAGCTGTTCATTTTCACCTTCGCGACGACGCTCGACGTCAAGAACGTCGATGTCGGAATCCTCGACCGCAGCTCCGGCGTGCATTCGTCGGAGGTCGTCAGCCGCATCGCCGGCAGCCCCAATTTCCGCAAGATCGTTCCGCTGCGAAACGCGCGCGACCTACGCGATGCTATCGACAACCAGGAGGTGATCGCCGCACTGGTAATCGACGAGGATTTCGACCGCCGCGTCGCCGCACGCCGGCCGGCGACGATCGGCGTAGTGCTCGACGGCAGGCGCTCGAACGCGGCGCAGATCGTCAACGGCTATCTCGGCCAGATCGTCGGCGGCGTAGGGGCCGATCTGGTGACGCGCCCCGGACGGGCGCCGCCGCCGGGCAGCACCGTGACCAACTGGTACAATCCGGCGCTCGATTATATCTGGTTCACCCTGCCCTCGCTGATCGCGATCATCACGTCGGTGGCGGGGCTGGCGATCACCTCGCAATCGGTGGCGCGCGAGCGCGAGCTCGGCACGTTCGACCAGCTGATGGTTTCGCCGCTCCGGATCCACGAGATATTGATCGGCAAGATGGTGCCGCCGTTCATCATCGGCATGATCAACGGCAGCCTCTATCTGGTCATCGCGCCGCTTGTGTTCGGGGTCCCGTTCACCGGATCGGTGCTGCTCTTCTTTCTGAGCCTTGCCATGTACATGCTCGCGCTGATCGGCATGGGCATGCTCGTCTCGTCGCTCGCGAAGACCCAGCAGCAGGCGTTCCTCGGCGTGTTCCTGATCACCACCCCGCTGATCCTGCTGTCGGGCTATGCCAGCCCGATCGACAACATGCCCGACTGGCTGCAGGTCGTGACCTATCTCGATCCGGCCCGCTATTTCCTCGTCATCGTCCAGGGACTGTTTCTCAAGGCGATGCCCGCCGCCGCCGTGTTCCACCAGCTCTGGCCGCTCGCGCTGATCGCCTGCGCGACGCTCGCCGCGTCGGCCTGGCTCTTCCGCGCGCGCATGGAGTGACCGCGATGCCCCGCCTGCCTCTGTTCGCCCTGCCGCTCCTGTTCGCCGGCTGCACCGTCGGCCCCGACTACGAACGTCCCGCCGCGAATCCCGCGACGCAGGCGGGATGGCTTGAGCCCGGTGCGCCGGGCTCTGTCGATCTCGTCTGGTGGGAGAGCTTCGGCGATCCGCAGCTTTCGGCGCTGATCGATCGGGCGCTCGCCGGCGCGCCGGACCTCCGGGAGGCCGAGGCGCGGCTGGCCGAGGCGCGCGCGAACCGCGACGCCGTGGCGGGAGGGCGCCTGCCAACCGTCTCGGTGATCGGCTCGGCCACCGAGAACCGGCTGAGCGAAAACGGCCAGCTGCCGATCGGCAACATTCCCGGTGTCGACCGCGAGTTTAGGCTGTTCGATCTCGGCTTTGATGCGAGCTGGGAGCTCGACTTCTGGGGCCGGCGCACCCGCCAGACCGAAGCGGCGGACGCGCGCGCCGAGGCCGCCCTGTTCGGTCAGCGCGACGTGATGCTGACGCTGATCGGCGAAGTCGCTCGGAGCTATTTCGATCTGCGGGCGGCGCAGGCTGAAGCCGCAACCGCCCATGCGCTCGCCACCGCCGATACCGAGCTGGCGCGGCTGACCCGGCTGCGCTTCGATGCGGGGGAAGCGTCGCGGCTCGAGGTCGAACGCGCGGAGGCGGCGGCGCGGACCAGCGCGACCGCAGTCCCGGACGCCGAGGCGCGCGCCGCCGCCGCGGCGTACCGGATCGCTTCGCTGGTTGGCGCCGCCCCGGAGTCGGTCGTACCCGAGCTGCGCAAGCCGGGTGCGGTCCCGGCCAGTCCCGACCGGATCCTTGTCGGCGTTCGCTCCGAGCTGCTCGAACGCCGGCCTGACATACGCCGCGCCGAGCGCGAGCTCGCCGCGGCCACCGCCGATATCGGGGTCGCCACCGCCGACCTGTTCCCGCGCTTCAGCCTGATCGGCAGCCTCGGCCAGCAGGCGCGAACTCCTGGCGATCTCTTCTCGGCCGACAGCACCCGGCTGCAGATCGGCCCGAGTTTCTCGTGGCCGATCTTCTCGGGCGGCACGATCCGGGCGCAGATCCGCGCCGCCGACGCCCGCGCGCAGGGCGCCGCCGCGCGCTATGAACGCGCCGTGCTCGGCGCGCTTTCCGACAGCGAGGCGGCGATCAACCGCTTCCTCAACGCCCGCACCGCCGAGACCGAGGCCGGCGCAGCGCTGGAGCGCGAGCGCGCGGCGTTCGCCTTGGCCGAGCGGCGCGCGACGAGCGGCGAGGACGATCGGCTGACGCTGGTGCAGGCTCGGGAGGCACTGCTTGCTGCCGAACGGCGCGCCGACCAAGCCAGAGCCGCCAAGGGCCAAGCTGCGGTGGCGTTGTACAAGGCGCTGGGCGGCGGCTGGCGTTGATGTCGCGCTCTGCCACGGGCAGAGATAAAGATCGTAATCAGGGCATCAGCCGCTTGCGGCCTTGAGACAAATGCCAGCGCATCGCCAGCGCCGCCGCATCGGCGTCCTGCGCGCGGATCGCCTCGACCACCATCTCGTGCTCGGTGATCATCGCCGTGATCGCGTCGGCCGGACGCGCGCGCGAGATGTCGATGCCTGCGCGGAGGATCCGGTAAATGCCTTCCTCGAGATGATCGAACGCCGCGACAAAGGCCGGGTTCGCGGTCGCCTCGAAGATCGAGCGGTGGAGAACCCAGTCTTCTTCATGCGCGGGGCCGTTCGACTGCAAGGCGGCGCGCAGCGCGTCCATGGCTCGCTGGATCGTCTCCATCTGGTCCGGGGAGCGCCGCATCGCCGCAAGCCGGCAGGCCTCGGCCTCTAGCACGAAGCGTACCTCATAAGTACCGAGCGTTGCCGACAGCTCGGCCATCGGCATATGCGCACCGAGCCGTTCCGAAGGACGCCGCAGGATATAGGATCCGGCCCCGCGCCGCGACTCGGTGATGCCGTCGGCCGCGAGCCGGACCAGCGCCTCACGCACCACCGTGCGCGACATCCCGAACGTCTCGGCCAGCCTCGGCTCGGACGGAAGTCGATCGCCGATCGCGAGATCGCCGCCGTTGATGATCTCGACGATGCGCGTATAGGCGCGATCCGCCAGCCGCCCTTCGCCCGCTTGCGCGATGCCCTGTGCCACGACGCTTTCCTCCCCGAAAACGACGCTAGCCCCAAGCGAAGCGCGTTGCCAAGCGCAATCGGGTAGATTGGTTAGACAGGTTCCTCGCATTTCTAACTGAATTGGTGATTGACGCACCAATTTGGCACGCCATACTCCGAACCTGTCCAACCGATTCATCAACCGGCCATTTGAAGCCGTGAGGGTCGGAGGGAGAAAAAACGGGACCTGGGAGGGGTTATGGACACGATGTACGGCGAAGCCGTCAATCTGCCGCCAATGAACGCCTTTGCCGAAGTGTACGTCGACCGGCCTTCCGCCCGCGGCGGGCCTGTCGCCGCGCTGTTCGGGCCGTTCGGCGACTGCGCTTTCGTGCTGGTGCGCCAGGGCGGCTATGGCGAAGCCGAATGCTGGATCGAGAGCGAGACCGGCCGCGTCTCCTATGCCGACCTCGTCGCGGCCGATCGCGCGGGGCTGATCCGGCGCGCTACCTGACCGGCTGAAGCGCCGCCGCGAGCGTCGTGGTGGCGTCGCCGGTGATCAGATGGACCGGCCGGCTCGCTTCAGCGGGGATCACCGCGGCGCGGATGCCGCCGCGCTGCAATGCCGCTTCGTCGACCTTTGACAGATCGGACACCTCGATCAGCAAACGCGTGCCGCGAGCGCGCAGTGTTCGGATATTCCCCTCTCCCAGCGCCTGCGCGATCAACCTGGCATCAACGCCGCTCGAACTCGGTGCGGCGACCGACGGGTTTACCATCGCCGTGCGCACCTCGCCGGCGATCTGATCGGCGATCGGCCCGAACACGACCTGAAGTCCGCCATTGTCGAGCTTGAGTACGCCGCGCGCACCGAGCCCCCTCAGGCCCGCTTCGTCGATCCGATCGAGGCTGACAACGACCAGCCGCAGCCGGGTAGTGCAGGCGTCCACGCTGCGGACGTTGGCCGCGCCGCCGAGTGCGCCGAGGATCGCCGGACCACGCTCGCCGGAGCTTGCGGCGGGGTTCGCGACGGCCGTCTCGGTCTCGCGGCCGGGCGTCTTGAGGTCCCAGCGCCGGATGCACCAGCTGAACGCAGCATAGTAGATCCAGAAATAGAGCGCACCTATCGGCAGCAGCAACAGCGGCTTGGTGGCGAGGCCAAAATTGAGGACATAGTCGATCAGCCCCGCCGAGAAGCCGAAGCCGAGCTTCACCCCCAGCAGATCCATCACCACCATCGCAATGCCGGTCAGCACTGCATGGACGATGTAGAGCACCGGCGCGAGGAAGATGAAGGTGAACTCGATCGGCTCAGTCACGCCGGTGAGGAACGACGTCAGCGCAAGGCTGAGCAGCAGTCCGCCGACAGCCTTGCGCCGCCCCGGCAGCGCGTTGCGGTACATTGCGAGGCAGGCCGCTGGCAGCCCGAACATCATCACCGGGAAGAAGCCGGACATGAACGCTCCCGCCTGCGGATCCCCGGCGAAGAAGCGCTTGATGTCGCCGGTAGCGCCGTTGAAGTCGCCGAGCAGGAACCAGGGGATATTGTTGAGGATGTGGTGCAGCCCGGTGATCAGCAGCAGGCGGTTTAGCAGGCCGTACAGAAACAGGCCGACCGGACCCGCGCCGAGCACCCAGCGGCTGAGCGTGTCGACGCCCGCCTCGAACCACGGGAAACCGACTCCGAACAGCACCGCGCCGAGCAGGCCGGCGAGCCCAGCGACGATCGGCACGAAGCGACGTCCGGCGAAGAAGGCGAGATAGTCGGGCAGCTTGATATTGGAGAAGCGATTATAGAGCACCCCCGCGACGATGCCGGCGCAGATCCCGGCGGCGACGCTGAGCTTTCCGATCTCCTTCGCACGCCATGCCGCCTGCTCGATGGCGGACGCGCTCGCCACTTCGGGCGGAAGGTGCAGCAAGACCTTGGCGCCCTCGACCGCGACGAGATACGCGACCACCCCGGCGAGCGAGGCGGCGCCATGGTTCTCGCGTGCGAGGCCTACCGCGACGCCAGCGGCGAAGAGTAGCCCCAGATTGGAGAAGATCGCCTCGCCCGCCGCGGCAATGAAGGGCACGCCGAGCATATCGGCCTGACCGAGGCGCAGCAGCAACGCCGCGATCGGCAGCACCGCGATCGGCAGCATCAGCGCGCGGCCGAGCGGCTGCGCCTTGGCGAGCAGGGTTGCGGGTCGAAAGCTCATGCCAATGTCTCGCGTGCGAGCGCGCGTACTTCGGCCGGAGATGCGGCGTCGCACGCCCTCTCCGCCAACGTCACGCACGCGTTCATGTCCAGCTTGCGGACCACCGCCTTGAGCGCGGGGATCGATGCCGGCGTCGCCGACAGCTCGGTGATGCCGAGACCGATCAGGATCGGGGCGGCGAGCGGATCGGAGGCGAGTCCGCCGCAGATTCCTGCCCAGCGCTCGGCTTTTCGCGCGGCGCTGCCGACCTGGCGGATCAGCCGCAGCACCGCCGGATGGAGCGCGTCGATGCGATGCGACACCGCCGCGTTGCCGCGGTCGGCGGCGAGCGTATACTGGGTAAGGTCGTTGGTGCCGATCGACAGGAAATCGGCTTCGCGCGCGATCTGGCCGGCGAGCAGCGCCGCCGCCGGAGTTTCGATCATCACACCGAGCTGGACCGGATCGGACAGATCGAGCTCGGCCTGCACCTCGGCGAGCAGCGCGCGGACCGGTCGGTAATCGCCGAGATCGTCGATCATCGGCAGCATGATCCGGCACTGGCCGGCGGGCACGCCGCGCAGGATCGCGCGCAGCTGGAGCCGCATCAGGTCGGGCCGGGCAAGGCTCAGCCGCACACCGCGCAGGCCGAGCGCAGGGTTCTCCTCGGCCGCCATCGGCAGATAAGGCACCGGCTTGTCTCCGCCGATGTCGAGCGTGCGGACGATCAGCGGGCGGTCGCCGAGCGTCGCCGCGATCCGTGAATAGGCTTCGCGCTGCTCCTCCTCGTCTGGGGCCGTATCGCGTTGGAGGAACAGGAATTCGGTGCGCAGCAGCCCGCAGCCCTCGGCGCCGGCCGCGACGGCCGCGGCAGCGTCTGTGACCGAGCCGCAATTGGCGAAGATCTCGATCCGGGTGCCGTCGGCCATGCGGCACGGTTCGTGCGCTTCGGCGGCCTCGCGAGCGCGGCGCTCGCGGGTGGCGAACAGCCGCTCGCTGGCTTGCGAGAGCGCCTCAGGGGCAGGATCCGCAACGACCGTTGCGGCGTCGGCATCGAGGATCAACGGCGTTCCGTCCGCGATCGCGAGCACCCCCTCCCCCGCTGCGACCAGCATCGGAATTCCCGCGGAGGCGGCGAGGATCGCGACGTGCGAAGTCGGGCCGCCGTTGGCGGTACAAATGCCGGCGAGGTCGGCGGTATCGAGTGCGAGGAATTGCGAGGGCAGCAGATCCTCGGCAAGCAGGATCGTTCCCGGACGGAGAGCCGGCACTCCCATCGGCGGCGTCCCGAGCAGCGCGGCGACGACCTGCCGCTCCAGATCCTTGAGGTCTGCAACCCGCTCCATCAGCAATGCGTCGCCGGTGGCGCCGATCGTCTCGGAGGCCGTGGCGATGGCGGCGCGCCACGAGTACCCGGCACTGCGGCCGGCGGCGATCCGGGCTTCGGCCCCGCGCAGCAGCTCGGGATCGTCGAGGAGCGCGCGATGCGCCTCGGCGATTTCGGCCGCGGCGCCGCGGGCGCCGGCGAGCCGCGCGGTGACCTCGGCGAGCGCGCGGTCGAGCGCTGCCCGTTCTGCCGCGATGCCCGCGCCGTCTTCGGGAACAGGTTGATCGGCGGCGCGGAGCTGCAGGGCATGGCCGATCGCCAGCCCCGGCGAGGCACAGACCGGGCCATGCGCGCGAAAGCCTGACACGGGCGGCGCGGGCGGCGCGCCGGACGCGTCTTCGCCGAGCCCCGACAGGATCAGCCCGGCGACGGCGTCGACCGCGGCGCGGGCATCTGCGCCGACCGCGGCGATGCGCACGCTGCTGCCGGAGCTCACGCCGAGGCCGAGCAGCGCCACGGTGCTGCGGGCGTTGGCCTCCCTGTCGCCGACGTGCAGCATTACCTCGGACACGAACGGGCGCAGCGCGGCGGAGATCCGCGCGGCGGGGCGGGCATGGATGCCATGCGCGGCGGCGACCTGCACGTCGCGCTCGAAACGCTCGGCAGCGGGACTGCGGAGCGCCTCGGCCGGCGCCTCGCGGCCGATCGTGCCGATGTGCGCACCCGCTGTTATGAGGCGATCGATCGGCTCAAGCGCGAGCACATAGCCCTCGCTGGCAAGGACCACCGGGGTGATCAGCGCCTTGGCGGCGTCGCCCACGGCATCAAGGTCGAACTCGATCAGCGTGTCCCCGGCTGAAACGCGCTGCCCGGCCGTCACTTTCGCGGCGAAGCCCTTGCCGGCGAGCGCGACGGTGTCGAGACCGATGTGAAGCAGCAGCTCGGCGCCATTGTCGAGCCGCAGCGTTACGGCATGGGCGCTGACGGGGATCGACAGCACCTCGGCCGCGGCGGGCGCGCACAGCACGCCCTCGACGGGATCGATCGCGAACCCATCGCCCATCATTCGCTCGGCGAACACGGCGTCGGGCACCGCCTCGAGCGCGGTGAGCCAGCCGGCGAACGGCGCGACCAGCGTGACCGTGTCGGTGATCATGCCGCTCAAGGGACCAGCTCGACGGAATCGATCGCCCGGAGCGGGTCGACGCCCTTGGCGGTGTAGGTGACGCACAGCGTTCCGCTGCCGGCGCGCGGCGCCGTCGGGGCGACCAATCGGGTCGGGCCGGGATTGGCCACCGCCGGGGCAAGCGGGAGCACCGCCAGACGGAGCCCCTCGCATTTGTCGGCATGGACCACGAACTTGCCTTCGGGCGTATCGGGAGCCATGCACTCGATGCCGTCGGGATGCTTGCCGACCTGGAACTTGAACGGGATCTGCCGGACGCTGATTGGAATCTGTTTGGCACCGCCGTTCGCGAGCCGCGGTCCACGCGATTGATCGACCAGCGCGACAAGACGTCCGGCGGCGTTGCGCGCCCCGGTATCCTCGTCCGGGACCACGATGCGCGTGGCGCGGCCGACCGTGACGCTGCCCTGCCCTGCATGAAGCTCGGCGGGGAGCGGCAACAGGCTGGGCAGCCGCGCCGCAGCGGGGGTAGCCGCCAGCACCAGCCCCAAACCGACCAGCAATCGAGAAAAGCAGATCAAGCAACGCTCCCGACGATGATGCGCGACGAGCTTAGGCGGTTTCGCGCCCAGCTCAATCGGCTCGCTGCGGCGCGAACGCGGCAGCAAAAAGGGCGGCGGAGAGACGATGGCTCGAATCTCCGCCGCCGGGTCATGCGCTCGCCGTCAGATCAGAAGTTGACGTTGACGGAGGCGAGGAGCTTGCGCCCGGTGCGGTAGACCCCGCGCGGCAGGCGTGGCGTGTTGGCATAGGCGTAATATTCGCTGTCGGTCAGGTTCATGCCCGAGACGGTAAGGCCGATGTTGCGGGTGATGTTGTACGTCGCCGAAAGATCGACGTTCGCGGTGCCGCGGACGTACATCTCGTCGCCGCGGTCGATTCCGGTGAAGTATTTCGACCGCCACGTATAGGTGCCGCGGATCGCGACCGGCCCGGTCTCGAAGAACGGGCTGAAGCTCACCTGGTGCCGGGAGTTGAACGGCAGGTCCGCGCCGTCCTGCCCCTCGCCGTCCGAATAGGTGTAGTTGGCGAGCACGCCGAAGCCGTAGGGCAGGCTCTGCTGATAGGCGACGGCGAACCCCTTCACCTTGGCCGATCCCGCATTGTACGGGCGGCTGATGTTATAGGTGGTGACGCGGCCCTGCGAGGTGTTGAAATAATCCTCGGGCGCGGTCTGCTTGAGGATGTAGTTCGAGATGCTCTTGTAGAAGATCTCGCCCGCAAGGATCGCACGCGGCGCGAAATACCATTCGAGCGAGGCATTGAAATTGTCCGACTCATAGGGGTCGAGGTCCGGATTGCCGCCCTCGCCGGTGAGGATCTGGTCCGACAGCCAGAAATAGTTGGTCATGTCGGCATAGTTCGGCCGGGCGATCACCTGCGTCGCAGCGAAGCGGAAGATCAGGTCCTGCTTGAGATCGATCGCGATGTTGATCGTCGGCAGCACCTTCTCATACGTCTTGCTGGTGCTCTGCCACGTCCAGTTCGCCGCGGTGTTGCACGGCGTGCCCGCGGTGCAGACGAAGCCCTCGCTCTCGCTGGCGGTGTGGACATAGCGCGCGCCGATATTGCCGTGCAGCGCGCCCTGCGCGAAGTTGATCTGCGCGTAGGCGGCGTGGATGTCCTCGGTGACGTCCCAATTGCCCGCGGTGAATTCGGCCGCGGCGAATTGGGACGGCGTCGGCACCGCGCCGCCGCCGGGGACCCAGCTGCCGCCCTCGACATAATCGACCATCGACTGGCCGTTGATCTTGAAGCGGCCGGTCATCTGATCGTTCACGCCGTTGAAGCCGCGCAGGTAATTGTCGTTGACCTGGCTCGGATCGAACGCCGAGGCGAGCGCATTGACCCCCGCCACGGTCACGCCGGCATAGCGCTGACCAGTCTCGTGCTTGCGGTACTTATAGCCGAGCTGGAGGCTCTTGAGACTGCCGTCGAACTTGAAGGTCAGGTCGGCCTGGCCGTAGCGCTCCTTGTCGGTGGTCGGCTTCTCGACGAGATTTCCGCTCCAGCCCGGATCGGTCCCGAATGCCGCCGGGTTGCCAAGCACATCGGTGCTGTAGCTGATCGAACCGGGGCTGCCGGGCGCGCCGCTGATGTCGACGGTGTAATTGGCCCAGTTGAGGAACTCGAGGAACACCTGCTTCTTGGTGCCGCCATCGGCATCGGACATGCCGCCTTCGACGTTGAGCGCCCAGTTGACGCCCTCCCAGCCGACCTGGCCGTGCCACGTCTCCGAGTGCATCTCGGCGGTGCGATATTGCGCGTCGAGCACCGACAGCGCGTTGGTGAACGAGGCCTGGGTGACGATGCCGTCCTCGACGGTCAGCGCGTTGAGCTGGCCGGCGCTGTTCCAGACATTGCCGGGGAACGCGTACATCGACTGGTTGAGGTTGTCGTAGGTCGCGTCGATGCGAAGATAGTCGACGCCGATCGTCAGCTCGGGCACCGGCCGCCACTGCGCCGCCGCCGTATAGGTCAGGCGCTCGCGGCCCTGCTCGAAATAAGAGGTGCCGAATGCGTTCGGGAACACCGCGTCGGGGTTCGCCGTCAGCGTCGTCGCGCAGGCGCCGGTGCAGTCCGCCGGCGTGGCGATGCCGCCACCGGGAGTCAGCGTGGGCAGCCGCGAGTCGGTGCCGGCATCATTCTGGCCCGCCCAGAAATCGGCGGTGATCGTGCCATAGGCTTCGAGACCGTCGCGGCGGAGACGATCCTTGGCGCGCTGGAAGGAGGCGAGCAAGCCGATCGTGCCAGCCTCGTTACGCCAGCTGACCAGCGCCGAGCCCTGGACGTCACCCTTTTCGGAGCGATCATTGTAGAGATAGCCAAGCGTGCCGGCGACGGTGAACTGCCTGAGATCGAGCGGCTTGCGGGTGACGACGTTGACCGTGCCGCCGATCGAGCCCTCGTCGATCCGCGCCTCGGGCGATTTGTAGACATCGACCCGGCTGACCAGCTGCGGCGCGAGCAGCGCATAATTGAAGGTGCGGCCGGGGGAGTCGAGGATGAACCAGTCGGCCGAGGCGACCGTCTGGCCGTTAAGCAAGGTCCGGTTGAGCGCCGGATCGGTGCCGAGGATCGAGACCTTCTCGCCCTGCCCGAACTGGCGATCGACGGTGACGCCCGGAACCAGCGTCAGCGCTTCGGCGACGTTGGTATTGGGGAACTTGCCGACGTCCTCGGCCGAGATCGAATCGACGATCGAATTGGCGTTGCGCTTGGTTTCGATCGCCTGCTCCAGCGAGGCGCGGAAGCCGGTAACGACGATCTCCCCGCCGTCCTGAGTCTCGGCCGCTGCCGGCGTCTCGTCAGCTGTCTGTGCGTGCGCGACGCCCGAGAACAGCGCAATCGCGCTCGCGGTGCCGATGAGTAAAGCCCGAATCCGCATGTCTCATCCCCTTTGATGATCCCAGTGGCATGCTTTTTCTATACCAGTTGCATACCATTAACCGGACCATCCGCCAGAGGAGCTTGGCCGTCAAGGGGGATTCTTTCACAAATGTGACGACCTGCCGCACTTTTTGGGTAGCATGTGGTCTGATATTGGTATTAGTATTGCTTCCAACGCACTCAAGGCCAATGGTAAGATCGACATGCCGCTTCTCGCCGAAAAAATACGACCGCTCGACGGTGCCGGTGGCGGTCCGCTCTACCGGCGGCTCGAGGACGCATTGCGCGAGGCGCTGCGTGATCAGGTGCTCAAGCCCAACGAGGCGCTGCCCGCCGAGCGCGATCTTGCCGCCGACCTTTCGGTATCGCGGATCACGCTGCGCAAGGCACTCGACACGCTGGTCGGCGAGGGCCTGCTGGTGCGCCGTCAGGGTGCCGGCACCTTCGTCGCCGGGCGCGTCGAGAAGCAGTTCGCCAAGCTCTCGTCCTTTTCCGAGGACATGGCCGCGCGTGGCCGCACGGTGCGGAGTGAATGGATCGGCCGCTCCTCGGGCGCCGTCACGCCCGACGAAGCGCTGTCGCTGGGGCTCAGCCCGGGGACCGCGGTCTACCGCTTCAACCGCATCCGCTTCGCCGACGACACGCCGATGGCGATCGAATATTCGACGATTCCCGGCTTCGGGCTCGCCAGCGAGGGCGATGTCGACGCCTCGCTCTATGCCGCGCTCGAAGCGACCGGCAATCGCCCGGTCCGCGCGCTCCAGCGACTGCGCGCGGTGCTGTTCGACGGCGAGCAGGCGAAGCTGCTCGGGATCGAAGCAGGCGCGCCGGGACTTTATATCGAGCGGCGCGGCTTCCTCGCCGACGGGCGGGTGATCGAGGCGACGCAAAGCTGGTACCGCGGCGACGCCTATGATTTCGTCGCCGAACTCGACACGCGAGGCTGACCTGTGACGAGTCCCGAAAACACCCGGATGTTCGAAGAGGCGGGGGATGCCGCCACGGTGGTGCGCCGCCAGCTCGGCGCGAATCAGGCGGCGGTGACTGCGCTGGCGCTCGCGCTGCGTGCGACCCCGCCACGCGGCGTGCTCACCTGCGCGCGCGGCAGCTCGGATCACGCCGCGACCTTCGCCAAATATCTTATCGAAACGCGCCTCGGCGTGCTCACCACCTCGGCGGCGCCCTCGATCTCGTCGGTCTATGGAGCGTCAGCGGACCTCGCCGGCATGCTGGCGATCGGCATCTCGCAATCCGGCAAGAGCCCCGACATCCTCGCGGCGATGCGCGCGGCGAAGCAGGGCGGCGCGCGCACGCTGGCGCTGGCCAACACCGCGGACTCGCCGCTGGCGGAAGAAGCGGACACGTTCGTGCCGCTGCATGCGGGACCTGAGATCAGCGTCGCCGCGACCAAGTCGTACATCGCCAGCCTCGCCGCGCTGCTGCATCTCGTCGGCGAATGGGCGGGTGACGGCGAATTGCTCGACGCGCTCCACGCCGCGCCCGCGCTGCTCGAGCGCGCCTGGGAAGCCGATTGGTCTCCGCTCGTCGATCGTCTCGCCGATGCGCGTGGGCTCTATGTGATCGGCCGCGGGCTCGGCTTCGGCGTCGCGCAGGAGGCCGCGCTCAAGTTCAAGGAAACCTGCGGGCTCCATGCCGAGGCATTCAGCGCCGCCGAAGTCCGTCACGGCCCGATGGCGCTGGTCGGACCCGACTTCCCGCTGCTGGTGTTCCGCCAGGGCGATGCGACCGCCGACGGCGTCGACGAGCTGGTCGCGGACGTGCTCGCGCGCGGCGGCGAAGTGCTGGTGAGCGGCGGCGCAGTGCCCGGCGCGGTTCAGCTCCCGCACCCTGCGGCGCATCCTGCGATCGAGCCGATGCTGCAGATCCAGGCGTTCTACCGCGCGGCCAACACGCTCTCGCTGCGGCGGGGGTTCGATCCCGATCGCCCTCCCCTGCTCGCCAAGGTCACCGAAACCGTCTGATGCTCACTGCTCTGGTCAATGGCCGCGTGCTGCGCGCAGGCGCCCTTCGCGACGGTGAGGCCGTGCTGGTCGATGGCGATCGCATCGCCGCGCTGGTTCCCGCAGCCGAGGTGCCGGTAGGCGCAGCGCGGTACGATCTTGGCGGCGCGATGCTGCTGCCCGGCTTCATCGATACGCAGGTCAATGGCGGCGGCGGGGTGTTGTTCAACGATTCGCCGACGGTCGAGGGAATTGCCGCGATCGGCGCGGCGCACCGGCGCTTCGGCACCACGGGTTTCCTGCCGACCCTGATCAGCGACGACATCGACGTGATCCGCCGAGCAGTCGCCGCGGTGGACGCGGCGATCGCTGCAGGCATTCCCGGCGTTCTCGGGATCCATATCGAGGGCCCGTTTCTCAACGTCGAGCGCCGCGGCATCCATCGCGCCGACAAGATTCGGACGCTCGACGACGAAGGTTTCGCCGTCCTCACCTCGCTTAAGCGCGGCAGCACGCTGGTGACGCTGGCGCCCGAGCGGACCACCCCGGCAACGATCCGCCGCCTCGTCGATGCCGGCGTGGTGGTCGCGGCCGGGCACAGCAACGCAACCTATGAGCAAGCGATCGCCGGGGTCGAAGCGGGCCTCACCGGGATCACCCATCTGTTCAACGCGATGTCGCCGCTGACGTCGCGTGCGCCGGGGCTGACCGGTGCCGCGCTCGAGCGTTCCGAGCTGGTCTGCGGGATCATCGTCGATGGGCACCATGTCAGCCCCACCACGCTCGGCATCGCGCTGCGCTGCAAGCCGCCGGAGCAGCTGATGCTGGTGACCGACGCGATGCCGTCGGTCGGCAACGATGCCGACCATTTCATGCTGCAGGGGCGCCGCATCGCCGTGCGCGACGGCATCTGCCGGGACGAGGACGGCACCATCGCCGGCTCGCATCTCGACATGGCTTCGGCCGTCGCCAACAGCGTGAAAATGCTGGGTGCTCCGATCGAGGCGGTCGCCTGCATGGCCGCGCGGGCCCCGGCGGCCTTTCTCGGCCTCGGCGAAAGCCTCGGCGCGATTGCGCCGGGCTACCGCGCCGATCTGGTCGCGCTCGACGTTGACTTTACCGTTGTCGAGACGTGGATCGGCGGCGCCGGCAGCCGGGCGGAGACTGCCGCCCCCATCGCCGCCCAAGGCTGACGAAGCGCGGTCAGCGCCGCTCGCGCAGCGCCGCCATCAGCTGTTCGGGAGTGAACGGCTTGGCGAGGAAGCGCAGCTCGGAGCTCTCCGATGCGTTGAGATCGGTCTGCGCATAGCCGGTGATGATCAGCGCGGGGAAATCGGCGCGTTCGCCGCGGATCTGCCGAACCAGTTCGGCCCCCGACATACGCGGCATCGCGTAATCGGTGATCAACAGATCGAATGCCGCCGGATCCTGCCGAAACAGCTCAAGCGCCTGCGCGCCGTCGGTGACGTGCTGGACGCGGTGGCCGAGGTCCTCGAGCAGCGCCGCGGTGGTTGCACGGACGCCGTCATGGTCGTCGACGAGCAGGATCGCAAGCGTGGCGGCCGATCCGTCGGCGGGCAGCTCGATGACCTCGAGCACCGTTCCGCTCGCCACATCGGGGGCGCGCGGCAGCCAGATCTCGACGCAGGTGCCGTGGCCCAGCTCGCTATCGACGCGGACCTCGCCGCCCGATTGCCGGGCAAAGCCGTAGACCATGCTGAGCCCGAGCCCGGTGCCCTTGCCCACCGGCTTCGTGGTGAAGAACGGTTCGAGCACCTGCTCGATCAGTTCGGGCGCGATACCGCAGCCGGTGTCGCCAACGCCGATCACGACATAGCGGCCGGGCGCGAGGCCGGTGCGGCCGACCTGCTCGAAGATCTCGCGATCCTCCGCGGCGACCGTCACCACGCCGCCCTCGGGCATCGCGTCGCGCGCGTTGATGATCAGGTTCATCACCGCGAGCTCGAGCTGCGCCGCGTCGGCATAGACCGGCGAAACCGTGTCCGAGAGCTTCCATTCGAGCTCGACCATCCCGCCCAGCGTGTGCGCGAGCAGGCTGGTGACCGACTGGGCAAGGCGCGGGATCTGGATCGATGCCGGCTCGAGCTTCTGCCGCCGCGCAAAGGCGAGCAGATGCTTGACCAGCTCGGCGCCCTGTTCGGCGGCGTGCCGGGTCATGCCGACGATCTTCGCCTGATCCTCGTTCAGCGGCACCCGCCGCTCGATCATGCCGAGCCCGCCGAGCACGGCGGCGAGCAGATTGTTGAAGTCGTGCGCGATGCCGCCGGTGAGCTGACCGATCGCGTCCATCTTGCGCGCCTGGGTGAGCTGGCTCTCGAGCTCCTTGCGGTCGGTGACGTCGAGCAGCGTACCGGCGAACTCGACCGGATTGCCGAACGAGTCGCGCAGCAGCACCGCTTGATCGAGGAAATGCTTGTACTGGCCATCGGCGCACTGCCAGCGATACTCGACCGACAGCGACTGTCCCTGGCGGCGGGCGTCCAGCGCCTCGACCGCGCGTTGGCGATCCTCGGGGTGCAGACGCTCGACCCACAGACTGGGGGCGCGCTGGATGTCCTCGAACGCATAACCGGTCAGCGCCTGGAAATTGCCGCTGACGAATTTGGGAATGCGCGGATCGGCGTCGAGCTCCTCGAGATAGAGGATGATCGGCAGCGATTCGATGATCGCCGCCTGGCGCTGCTCGGCGAGGCGCAGCTCCTGCTCCACCCGCAGCCGCTCGGCATTGGCGCGCAGATTGGCGTCGAGCAGCGCCTGCTCCTGCCGCGCCTTGCGCTGGATCTCGCGGGTCATCAGGAACAGATCGACGAACACCGCGACCTTCGAGCGGATGACGACCGGCTCGACCGGCTTGAACACATAGTCGACCGCGCCCATCGAATAGCCGCGCAGAAGGTGCTCGCTCTCCTTGTTGACCGCCGAGAGGAAGACGATCGGCACGCGCTTGGTCTGCTCGCGCGAGCGGATGATCTGCGCGGTCTCATAGCCGTCGATCCCGGGCATGTAGACGTCCAGCAGGATCACCGCGAATTCGGTCTTGAGGAGCTGGCGCAGCGCCTCCTCGCCCGAATTGGCGACGACGACCTCGGCGACGTCCTCGAGCACGTTGGTGATCGCGAGCAGGTTGCGCTCGTCGTCGTCGACGACGAGCACCTTGGCGCGATCTTCCACGACTTCAGGTTCCTTCACCAATACGGCCTCGGCGATGGTTGCGGTGCGGGTCGGCGGAATCTTTGCGTGCATCTCCACCTCAGGTCCGCTCGGCCACGATCAGCCCACTGCTCTGCGCGGCGTCGCGAGACCGGGCGATCCAGACGCGGAGCAGCGCGAGCAGCAGATCGATATCGACCGGCTTGGCGATATAGTCAGAGGCACCCGCATCGAGACACTTTTGCCGGTCGCCCTTCATCGCCTTGGCAGTCACTGCGATCAGCGGCAGGTCGGCAAGGGCGGGGCGCTGGCGGATCTGCTGCATCGTCTCATAGCCATCCATTTCAGGCATCATGATGTCGATCAGCGCGATGTCGATGCCCGGAGTCTGTTCGAGGATCAGGATACCATCCCTGCCGCCCTCGGCATGGAGCACCTCGACGCCGTAGCTCTCGAGCACGCTGGTCAGCGAGTAGATGTTGCGGATGTCGTCGTCGACGATGAGGATCTTGGCATCCGAGAGCTCGGGCACCGCGCGCGCGGCCTGGACGATCTGATCGGTCTGCTCCGGCACCAGATCGATGACCTCCGGAACCGCGCTGATCCGCGCCGCCAGCTCGCGGAACACCGCCACCAGCGCCTCGCGCTCGGCGGGCTTCTCGGTCACGCCGAAGGCGCCGAGATCGATCGCCTTGGCGACCTTGTCGGCGCCCGAGATGACGTGGATCGGCACGTGCCGAGTGTGCGGATCGTGCTTGAGCAGATCGAGCAGCACGAAGCCGTCGATGTCGGACAGGCCGAGGTCGAGAGTGATCGCGTGCGGCTGGAGCTTGCGCACCATCGCCAGCGTCCCCGCGCCCGCGCCCGAGACCACGCCCTTCAGCCCCGCCGCGCGGGCGATGTCGAGCAGGATCGAGGCGAAGGTGGGATCGTCCTCGACGATCAGCACGAAGGGATCGCCGGCGAGGTTGTCGCGGTCGTCGCTCAGGTCGAACGAGCCGGGCAACGCGCTCGGCACCGTCGCGCCGCTATTGTCGTAGCGCGCCGGCGTGCCCTGCTGACCGACCTGGGCAGCGGGGGCGATAGCCTGGAGCGGGACGAACAGCGTGAAGGTCGAGCCCTCGCCGGGCTTCGAGCGGACCTGCAGCTCGCCGCCGAGCAGGCGCGCGATCTCGCGGCTGATCGACAGGCCGAGACCGGTGCCGCCATATTTGCGGCTGGTGGTGCCGTCGGCCTGCTGGAACGCCTCGAAGATCAGCTTCTGCTTGTCCTGCGGAATGCCGATGCCGGTATCGGTGACGGCGATCTCCACCGCCATGTCGACGCCGCGCAGCACCGGATGATTGGTGCTCCAGCCCTTGGTCGCCGGCCGCACCGCGAGGGTGACGCTGCCCTGCGCCGTGAACTTGAACGCGTTCGAGAGCAGGTTGAGGACGACCTGCTGGAGGCGCTTCTCGTCGGTGCGGATCGCCGCCGGCAGACCCCGATCGAACTCGACGTTGAAGTCGAGGCTCTTGTCCGCCGCGAGCTGGCGGAAAGTGCGCTCCATATGCTGCTTTAGCCCGGCCATGGGCATCTCGCCGATCTCGATCGACACCGTGCCCGATTCGATCTTGGACAGATCGAGGATGTCGTTGATCAGGTTGAGCAGATCCGAACCGGCGCCGTTGATCGTGCGGGCAAACTCGACCTGCTTGTCGTTGAGGTTGCCCTGCGGATTGTCCGACAGAAGCTTCGACAGGATCAGCAGCGAATTGAGCGGCGTGCGCAGCTCGTGCGACATGTTGGCGAGGAACTCGGACTTGTACTTCGAGGTGAGCGCGAGCTGCTCGGCCTTCTCCTCGAGCGCGCGGCGCGCCATCTCGATCTCGAGATTCTTGGCCTCGACCTGCTTCTTCTCGTTCTCGAGCAGCTGCGCCTTTTCCTGCAGCTCCTCATTGGTGTTGTGGAGCTCTTCCTGCTTGGTGGTGAGCTCGGTCTGGCGCGCCTGCAGCTCCTGCGTCAGCAGCTGCGACTGCTTGAGCAGGCCCTCGGTGCGCATCGTCGCGGCGATCGTGTTGAGCACGATGCCGACCGATTCCATCAGCTGGTCGAGGAAGCTCTGGTGGGTCTCGTTGAACTCGCCGAAGGAAGCGAGCTCGATCACTGCCTTGACGTCGTCCTCGAACAAGGCCGGCAGGATCGCGACATTGGCCGGCGCCGCATGGCCGAGGCCCGAACCGATCTGCAGGAAATTGCCGGGGACGTTTTCGAGGACGATCGCGCGCTTGTCGGCCGCGGCCTGGCCGAGCAGCCCCTCACGCAGCGCGAACTTGGCCTTGAGCGCATCCTTGTTCTCGGCGCCGTAGCTCGCGGCGAGTTCGAGCACCGTGTCGTCGCCCTCGCGGGTGGTGACGTAGAACACGCCATATTGCGCATTCACCAGCGGCGCGAGCTCGGACATGATCAGGTTGGACACGGTGGTGAGATCGCGCTCGCCCTGCAGCATGCGCGAGAAGCGCGCGAGGTTGGTCTTGAGCCAATCCTGCTCCGCATTCTTCAAGGTCTGGTCCTTGAGGTTGCGGATCATCTCGTTGATGTTGTCCTTGAGCGCGGCCATCTCGCCCGACGCTTCCACCGCGATCGAGCGAGTGAGATCGCCCTTGGTCACCGCGGTTGCAACGTCGGCGATCGAGCGAACCTGGTTGGTAAGGTTCGCCGCGAGCTGGTTAACGTTATCGGTAAGATCGCGCCACAAGCCGGCGGCGCCGGGCACGCGCGCCTGGCCGCCGAGCTTGCCCTCGATGCCGACTTCGCGAGCCATGTTGGTGACCTGATCGGCGAAGGTGGCGAGCGTCTCGATCATGAAGTTGATCGTCTCGGCCAGCGCGGCGATCTCGCCCTTGGCATCCACGGTCAGCTTACGCTTGAGGTTGCCCTGCGCCACCGCCGTGACGACGTCGGCGATGCCGCGCACCTGATTGGTCAGGTTGGTCGCCATCAGGTTGACGTTATCGGTCAAGTCCTTCCACGTCCCGCCGACGCCCGGCACCTGCGCCTGCCCGCCCAGCTTACCCTCGGTGCCGACTTCGCGCGCCACGCGAGTCACTTCCGATGCGAAGCCGTTGAGCTGATCGACCATCGTATTGATCGTGTTCTTCAGCTCGAGGATCTCGCCCTTCACGTCGACGGTGATCTTCTTGGACAAGTCGCCGCGTGCCACGGCGGTGGTCACGTCGGCGATGTTGCGCACCTGACCCGTCAGGTTCGCCGCCATCAGGTTCACATTGTCGGTGAGGTCGGCCCAGGTGCCGGCGACGCCGCGCACCTGCGCCTGGCCGCCGAGTTTGCCCTCGGTACCCACTTCGCGCGCCACGCGCGTCACTTCCGAGGCGAACGAGTTGAGCTGATCGACCATCGTGTTGATCGTGTTCTTGAGCTCGAGGATCTCGCCCTTCACGTCGACGGTGATCTTCTTGGACAAATCGCCCAGCGCCACCGCGGTGGTCACGTCGGCGATGTTGCGCACCTGACCGGTGAGGTTCGCCGCCATCGCGTTAACGTTGTCGGTCAAATCCTTCCACGTGCCGCCGACGCCTGGCACCTGCGCCTGCCCGCCGAGCTTGCCTTCCGACCCCACTTCGCGGGCCACGCGCGTCACTTCCGAAGCGAAGCCGTTGAGCTGGTCCACCATGACGTTGATGGTGTTCTTGAGCTCGAGGATCTCACCCTTCACGTCGACGGTGATCTTCTTGGAAAGATCGCCCTTCGCCACCGCGGTCGTCACTTCGGCAATGTTGCGGACCTGGCCGGTAAGATTGCCCGCCATCAGGTTGACGTTGTCGGTCAAATCCTTCCACGTGCCGGCGACGCCTTCGACCTGCGCCTGCCCGCCGAGCTTGCCTTCGGAGCCCACCTCGCGCGCCACGCGCGTCACTTCCGAGGCGAAGCCGTTGAGCTGGTCCACCATCGTGTTGATCGTGTTCTTCAGCTCGAGAATCTCGCCGCGCACTTCGACGGTGATCTTCTTGGAAAGGTCGCCCTTCGCCACCGCGGTGGTCACCTCGGCGATGTTGCGGACCTGACCCGTGAGGTTCGCCGCCATCAGGTTGACGTTGTCGGTGAGATCCTTCCACGTGCCGGCAACCCCGGGCACCTGCGCCTGGCCGCCGAGCTTGCCCTCGGTGCCGACCTCACGCGCCACGCGCGTCACCTCGGAAGCGAAGCCGTTGAGCTGGTCCACCATGACGTTGATGGTGTTCTTGAGCTCGAGGATCTCGCCCTTCACGTCGACGGTGATCTTCTTGGACAAGTCGCCCGAGGCCACTGCGGTGGTCACTTCGGCGATGTTGCGGACCTGACCGGTGAGATTGTCGGCCATCAGGTTGACGTTGTCGGTGAGATCCTTCCACGTGCCGGCGACGCCCGGCACCTGTGCCTGCCCACCGAGCTTGCCCTCGGTGCCGACCTCACGCGCCACGCGCGTCACTTCGGAAGCGAAGCCGTTGAGCTGGTCCACCATGACGTTGATGGTGTTCTTGAGCTCGAGGATCTCGCCCTTCACGTCGACGGTGATCTTCTTGGACAAGTCGCCCGAGGCCACCGCGGTGGTCACTTCGGCAATGTTGCGCACCTGGCCCGTCAGATTGTCGGCCATCAGGTTCACGTTGTCGGTGAGGTCCTTCCACGTGCCGGCGACACCCTCCACGCGCGCCTGGCCGCCGAGCTTGCCCTCGGTACCCACTTCGCGCGCCACACGCGTCACTTCCGATGCGAAGGAATTGAGCTGGTCCACCATCGTGTTGATGGTGTTCTTCAGCTCGAGAATCTCGCCCTTCACCTCGACCGTGATCTTCTTGGAAAGGTCGCCCGATGCCACGGCGGTGGTCACCTCGGCGATGTTGCGGACCTGACCCGTGAGGTTGGTTGCCATCGCGTTGACGTTGTCGGTGAGGTCCTTCCAGGTGCCGGCGACGCCCTTCACCTTGGCCTGCCCGCCGAGCTTGCCCTCGGTGCCGACTTCGCGCGCCACCCGCGTCACTTCCGACGCGAACGAGGCGAGCTGCTCGACCATGGTGTTCACGACCTTGCCGATGCGCAGGAATTCGCCGCGCAGCGGCCGGCCGTCGATCTCGACGGTCATCGACTGCGACAGATCGCCCTTGGCGACCGCGCCGATCACGCGAGCGACTTCGGCGGTCGGCTGGACCATGTCTTCGATCAGCTCGTTGACCGAGCGAAGCTTGGCTTCCCAGCCGCCGGTGGCGCCGCGAACATGGCCGCGCTGGGTGATCTTGCCTTCCTTGCCGACGACGCGCGACAGCCGCTCATATTCCGCGGTCATCGCCTCTTCCATGGCAACGACTTCGTTGAACAGCGAAGCTATCTCCCCGTCGGTACCGGGCAGATCATCGGGCAGTCGGACGCTGAAATCACCGCGCCGGAAGCTGCGGAGCGCGGCGACGAGTTGACGACGGTCGAGCGTGTCGCGGGTCTGATCGGCGGTCACCTGTCACTCCTGGTATGTGTTTTCCCGCCCCGTGAGAAATGCTGACGGCCCCCCGGCCCGGATCCTGCATAGCAACAGCTGTGCTGTAGGAAAAGTGAACGCGCACACGGATTTGCGGCGGGTTGCGACATTTTCTCGGATCGCTAGGAAGAGCCGCAAACTCGGGGGAAACACGCAGATGGGAGACGGCGCGCAGAATGCCGGCCAGGTCAGAGGTTTCCAGCTTCATCCGCTCGACATTCCGCTCGGTATGGGCGCTCGAGCTGCTGTGTTTTCTCAGGAAGGAGCGCGAACGCGCATGGTCGCAGGCCGATCTGGTGTCTGCACTACGCGGCAGCGACCTCGTGGTGTCCCAGAGCGTCGAGGCGCTCCTCGCCGCGGGGCTGGTCGTGATCGAGACCGGAGGGGCGGTCCGCTATCAGCCGAGCTCGGAAGCGGTGGACAGGCTGGCGACTGCCGCCGAGGCACTCTACGCGACCCGGCCCGACGCGGTGCGCCGCATCATCGTCGCGCCCCCGTCCACCGGGCTCAGCAGCTTCGCCGATGCCTTCAAGCTGTGGGGGGACTGAGATGAGCGCCTGGTTTCCCGCCACGGTCTATCTGCTCTGTTTCGCGACCAGCGCCGCCTGCGCGTTGCTGCTGGGCCGCAGCTATCGGCGGAGTGGCATGCGGCTGTTGCTGTGGAGCGCGCTGTGCTTCGCGCTGCTCGCCACCAACAATCTGTTCGTGATCGTCGACCTGCTGCTGATCCCCGACCTGGACTTCGGACTGGTGCGGCTACTGCTGTCGCTCGGCGCCGTGGCGGTGCTGCTGTTCGGCTTCATCTGGAACATGGAAGAGGAGGCATGACGCTGCTGGCCTTTCTCTCCGGCGCGGTCACGCTCGGCTTCGCCACCGCGGCGCTGTTCTTCCTGCGCTTCTGGCGCGACACGCGCGACGAACTGTTCATCGCCTTCGCCGCAGCGTTCCTGCTGCTGGGCGTGGGCCAGGCGATCCTCGCGCTGGGCGGTATCCCGGACGAGCAGCGCAGCTGGGTCTATCTGGTCCGGCTGTTCGCGTTCCTGACGATCATCGTCGCGATCATGCGAAAGAACCGCGCCCGCTGAGCCGGATCAACGCGTGAATTTCACTGCGAAATAACCGACCGTTCCGCCGCCTTGCGACGGCACCATCGCAACGAGCACGCCGCTGCCGTCTCTGGCGCGCCACGCTTGCGCCAGCTTCTTGCCGGGATCGGCGCCAGGCAAAGCGACCGAAGCCGCACCGCGCTGGCGGGCGAGATTATCGATGCGCTTGGCGATCGCCATCCAGGGCACATTTTTGCCCACCGTGAACAATCGTTCGTCGGTGATCGTAGCGGTGCCCCTCGAAACATCGCTGACGAGCGCATGCAGAGCCTGCCTCTCGGTAGCGCCAGATGCGGCCTGCGCCCCCGCAGGCGCCGGCAGCGAGGCGAGATCGAACCCGCGGACGAGGCCCAGAAAGGCAAACAGACTCAAGAGCGCCGCTTTCAGCAAGGAATTCCCTCTGTGCCGATCTTGCCCGCTTCAGGCGAGCCGCTCAACCGTGAACGCACGAGCCTCAGCGCGGTGCCGGTCCGACAGTGAACGCCTCCGCGCCACCGGTATCGGCAAGGGTGCGCAGTGGTACCTCCATCGTTGCCGACTCCGTGTCGTGCCCCTCGCCGACATTCATGTTGGTGCTCCACGGATTACGCGCGGTGACCATCCACTCGCCATCGGCATTCTTGTGAATTCCCTCGACGATGTAGACGTGGTTGTCGACGAGCCCGTCCTGCGTGCCGTCATTGCCGCGGACCCGGTCCCAGAAACCGCGATCCTCGGGGACGGTCCACAAGGTCACCGCACGCCCGTTCGAGAGCGCCGCGTCGACCTGCCCTGCCATCCGGTCGAGCGCCGAGTCCTGGCTTTCGAAAAAGCCCTCGGAATAGCGGATCTCGTCGCCGCGATCGCCGGTGATCGCCTGCATCGCGTCTTGCGGCCAGCCGCCATTGGCGATCGCGTTATAACCCTCGGTGAGCCCGTCGGCGGGATTGCTGTCGTGGATCTTGGCGTAGGCGGTTTCGGCGACCGCCGGCCAGATCGGGCCGTCGAGACCGGTGTTGTCGGCGGTCGAGCCCCCCTGCCGCGCGAGATTGTCCTCGAGCTCGGCCTGGGTCACCTGCACCGACTGGGGATTGCCGTCGCTATCGTGCAGCCGGACAGTGAAGTTGCCGGTGCCCGCATCGAAGCTGATCATGTTGCGGATCGCGTCGGGCTGTTGCCGCGCCACCGCGCCCAGCGTGGCGACGAAATAACAGTCGCCGAGCGCGTCCTGGCGGATGTCGGCCCCCTGGGGGCCCTTGGCGCCATAGAGATCGGCGGCATCGAAGCGGACCTCGGCCGGTTTGCCGACCCCGCCACCGCCGCCATCGACCGGGATGCGGAAGCCGGGTACCGAGATCGCACTGCCGGCCAACAGCGAATCCAGATTGAAGCGGGTTGCGACGCCTGCGGCCTCGATCATGCCGACTCTCCCATCTTTTCATGGGGGCATAAGCGTCGCTCGCACGCGGGGCGATAATCGGATCGATTATGGCAAGACGCATCCGGATGCCGCATCTGGTGTTCGTCCGATCAAAGGATGGCGCGCGATGCAGGTAAACAGAGCAGCCCCCGCTTCTACGGCTTCGACTCCCCCGTCGAGCCCACCCCCTGCATCGTCCCGAGACGCCGACGCCTATCGTTCGGACTGGCAGCCGTCGCGAGTCACGCCGGCGCTGCACTCGGCGCCATCGGTACCCTTATCCCCCCGGACCGATGGCGCCGACTCGCCCCGGCAGCGCGCCGCCAACGATCACGCCGCCCCGGCACTCCTCGCCCCGGAAGCGCGGAACGCGGTCGGCGCGCAACCGCTGCACCTTTCGGCGCTCTCTCCGGTCACCGCCGCCTCGGCGGCAGCGGAGCCGCGCCTCGCCGCGAATGATTCGCCCGACCCTCGGCAGGTCCACACCAACGCGCTGCTGGCGAAGGACGTCTATAACGACGTCCCGAACCCGCCTGCCGGGTATCGCGCCGCCGGCGAGGCCGATCTCGCCCGGCTCGGCCTCACTGCCGAGATGCTCGAGCAGCCGGGCGAGAGCAGCTTCCGCGCCCGCGTCTATGTCAGCGGCGAAGCCGGCCAGGAGCGCTACACCGTCGTATTCCGCGGCAGCCAGGCCGGCGACGACTGGAAGAGCAATGCGCAGCAGGGCCTCGGCTTCGACTCCGCGCATTATGCCAATGCCCTCGAAATCGGAAAGAAGCTCGCCCGCACCGACGCCGATGTGACGCTCGTCGGCCATTCGCTGGGTGGCGGCCTTGCGGCTGAAGCGGCGATCGCCTCCGGCCGTCCGGCCGACACGTTCAACGCCGCAGGGCTCCACCAGAACACGATCGACAAGGCGCAGGCGATCGCCCAGGCGAACGATCGCGGCGCCTCCTCGATCAACAATTATCGCGTGCCTGGCGAGATCCTGACGACCTTGCAGGAGGGCGGCGACCGCGCCATCGGCGCCGGCCTCGGCGGGCTGATCAGCGGCGGCGGCGGCGCGATCGTCGGCGGCTCGGTGGTCGATCTGCCCGAAGCCTATGGCACGCAACACAATCTGCCCAATGTTCGCCCCGAAGGCGCGCATTGGTGGGACTCGATCAATCCGATCGATCGCCATAGCATGGACTGGGTGCTTGCCGGGACCGCGGCACAAGCCGGCCGCTGAGCGGTTGACCTGCCGTCTGCAATAGGCAGAGGGTAGCGCGTGTGCACAAGATACTCCTGTTCGCCCCGGCACTCGCGCTCATGACGATGGGCTGTCAGAGCGACGCGCGCGCGGACTGCTTCGCTCCCGGCACCGAGCTGCCGACCCGGCGCGACACGTTGACGGACCAGCGGCTCGGGCCAGCAGCGCGCGATTTCGCCGAGGCGCTGTTCGATGGCGATCTGGCGCGGGCCGGACAGTTGCTGCGCGCCGATCCGGGACTGGCGCGGCGGCAGGTCGGGGCCAATTACGAGATGCTCTCGGTCGCGCTCGCGACGTGCCGGATCGAGGCGGTCGATCTGGTGATCGGCGGGGGTGCGCCGCTTGATGGGGTGGGCGAGAAAGGGCTGCCGCTGCGGCTGGCGCTGCGCGCGACCGATCCGGCGTTCGCGCACCGCCTGCTGCAGGCCGGCGCGAGCCCCAATCCGACAGCCAATCCGATTGTCCCCCTACGCACCGCAATCGCCCTCAACTCGCTCGGCGCGACGCGCATGCTCCTCGATTTTCGCGCCGATCCCAATGTGATGGAAGCCACGGGCAACCGGCCGCTCCACACCGCGCTCGACATGGAGCATTTCCGCATCGCGGAGCTGCTGCTCGACCGCGGCGCCGATCCCTGGGCGATCGACGCCGGCGGGGCCAATCTCGGGACTGCGGCCACGACGCCGATGATCACCAAATCGACCGAGGAGGCGGAAGCGCAGGGCCGGCTTGCGGCGCGGCTGAAGCGGCTCGGCTGGCCCGATCCTGTCCCGTCTTTCCGCGAGGTCCGGGCCGCGGCGGCGAGCGGCAATTGGCCACCACCCTCGGCGCGCGCCGCCGGTGCACCGGCGGTTCCCGCCCCCGTGCTCGAACTCATCAAGGCCAACGCGCAGCGCGCGCGCTAGCCTCTCAGCCGAACACGCCTTCGGTCGACAGACTGCCGAGAGCGACGCCGGCGTCGCGCAGCTGCGCCTCGAGCTCGCGCAACGTCCCGTCATACGGCGGTGCCCCGTCGCCGAGCAGCAGCGCGACGTCGAGCGTCCCCGCCGCATTGCGGATCAACCGGGCCCCGGTTGCAGGCCAGGCGCGGTCGCCGAAAGTGACGGTGACTTCCTTGGTCCCCTTGCCGTTCTCGCGCGCCCAAAGGTCGGCCATCATCTGCGCAAAGGCGCCGGGGTCGACATGCGCGGCGGGCATTGCCGGCATCGCGGTCGGTTGCGGCTGCGCTTGGCCGCCAAAGCCGAACAGCCCATCCTGCCGCTCGCGCGCCTCGCGCTCTTGGCGCAGCGCTGTCTCGCGTGAATCGCCGAAGGCCTCGCGCTGGTGGACCGTCGCTTCGCCGCGCCGATCAGCCTGCACCAATCCCTTGCCGAGCTTCTGCGTGCCGGCACCGCCGAGTTCCTCCTTGCCCTGGAGCCGCGCCTTGGCGCTGCCCAGCGCCTCGTTCATCGCGCGGATGTCCGTCGGTGCAGGCTGGGGCCGGCCCTGCGCCGGCCCCTTGGGCAGGCGTACCGGCTGTGCATCCGAAGAACCGACACGGGTCATGACTGCCTCCTCGCCTCGACAGTGTCGAGCGTCACGCGTTCCTCCTGCCGCCGCTCCCAGCGACGCACCGCCTGGCCGGCATGGTCGGCGAGACGGTCGTGCCGGGCGCGTGCGAGGATCATCGCCTTGCGGCGCTCGGCCTCTGCCTCGCTACACAGCCGCTCGGCCTCGCGCGCGTCGTTGACCGCGCTGCGCGCCACCGAGCGGCGGAAATGAGTGCGGTCAACCACCGCAAGCAGCCGCTCCGCCTCGGCCGGATCTGTCGCGAGATCGGCCCGCGCGGCCGCCATCGCCGCATCGGCGATTTCGGCCGCGGCGTTGGCTTCGGCGCGCTCGCGCTCGGCGGCAAGCGTCGCGGCGCGTGCCTCGGCGAGCGCAACCGCTGCGCTCTGCATCCGCACTGCGCGGAGCCGCACCAGCGCCTTGGCCTGGCGTTGTTGGTCCCGCCCCGCCATCAGCCCGCGACTCCACGCAGCAGCATCAGCGAGGTCTGGAAATCCTCGGCCCGGCCGGCGTCCTGCCGCAGCAGCGTGTCGATCTCGGGCTTGGCGGCGATCGCGCGATCCGCCAGCGGATCGGCGCCGGCGCGGTACTCGCCGACCTGGACGAGGAATTCGATCTCGGCATGTTTGGCAAGCAAGGCGCGCACCCGTGTCGCCGCGTCCCGGTGCGCCGGGTCGGCAAGCCGCGGAAACAGGCGACTGAGGCTGCCGAGCACGTCAATGGCGGGATAATGGCCGGCCGCGCCGAGTTTGCGAGACAACACGACATGGCCGTCGAGGATCGAGCGGACCTCCTCGCCGATCGGATCGTCGCCCTCCTCGTCCTCGATCAGAACGGTGTAAATCCCGGTGATCGATCCGACCGCGTCGTTGCCGGTGCGCTCGAACAGCCGCGGCAGCTCGGCGAACACAGAGGGCGGGAAGCCGCGGCGGACTGGCGGCTCGCCCGCGGCGAGGCCGATCTCGCGAAGCGCGCGGGCGAAGCGAGTGACGGAGTCCATCAGCAGCAGGACGTTGCGACCCTCGCCGCGAAATCCCTCGGCGATCGCGGTCGCGTGATGCGCCGCGCGGACGCGCTCCATGGCGGCGCGATCCGAGGTGGCGCAGACGATCACTGAGCGCGCCAGTCCTGCTTCTCCCAGCGAGTCCTCGATGAACTCGCGCACTTCGCGGCCGCGTTCGCCGATCAGCGCGATGACGATGACATCGGCCTCGGCGAAGCGCGCGAGCATGCCGAGCAAGGTCGACTTGCCGCCGCCTGCCATCGCGAAGACGCCGAGGCGCTGGCCCTGCCCTACGGTCAATAATGTGTCGATCGCGCGAACGCCGGTCGCCATCGGCTTGCCGATCAGCGCGCGCTCCATCGGCTGCGGCGCGGGCGCGTGAAGGGGGCGGCGGGCGAGGCCCGACGGAAGCTCGCCCTTGCCGTCGATCGGCCGACCGCGGCCGTCGAGCACGCGGCCGAGCAACCCGTCGCCCCATGGCACCTGGTCCTCGCCGCTGCGCACGATCACTTCGGCGTCGACCGAAAGCCCGCGGACATCGGCGAGCGGGGTGAGGATCGTCGCCTGCCCGGCGATCCCGACGACCTCCACCGGCACGACCCGGCCTGTCGACGGCTCGACGACTTCGCAGCTGTCCCCGACCCGCGGGGCGATCCCGGTGACCTTGAGCGTGGTACCGAGCACTTCGACGAGCCGGCCGCGCCGCTCGATCGTCGGGCTGCGCTGAAGCCCGGCGAGCAGCTGGTCGACGGTGCTGCCTTGGCCCTCAGCCATCGAGCGCGCCGCTCCACATGCGCTCGATCTGCGCGAGCTGGCTCTCGAGCCCGGCATGGCTGCGCCCGAGCGCTGTCTCGATCACGCAATCGCGCGGTCCGAGCAGCGGATCTCCCTCGACGCTGAGCCCGACGCGGCCCTCCAGCCGCGCGCGCACCGCTTCCGCGGCGCCCGGCGCGACACGAACGACGGCGACGCTGTCTGGCGCCAGCTGCGCCGCGGCGCGGTCTGCCAGCCCCGCCACCACTGTCGCATCGCCGAGTTCACCGGCGATCCGCCGCACTACTTCGAGCGCAAGCCGGGCAATATCCTTCTGCCGCTCGCGCTGGAGCTCGCCATCGCGCAGGGCGATCCGGAACAGCTCGGCCTGCCGCTCAGTTTCGGCCGCGGCGAGGCCTTCCTCGCGGCCGGCGACGAATCCCTCCGCATGTGCAGCATCGCGCGCGGCGGCGATCGCGTCCTGCGCAGTCCGGCGCAGCGTGCCGGCCTCGGCGAGCAGGGCGAGCGCGTCTTGCATCCGGCCGACATGCTGGGCCGGAACGAGCGGATCGTCGGTCAGGGCCGTGGTCAGTCGATCGGCGTGGAGGACGAGGAAGGTCATGCGCGTGCGGCCGCCACTGCGGTGTCGAGATAGATGTCGAGTGCGTCGCGCGGGCAGGACAGCGCCAGATGATCGGCGCGCCACGGGAGATAGCCACGCAGCCCCACCGGCAATTGCTCGCGCAGCAGCGAGAAGCCGTAGATCTCGAGCTCCTCGGGCTCGAGCCGCCGCGCCGGCGCCTTCGGAAGCCCGGGGATCGTCTCGATCGCCCAGTCGAGCAAATCCTCGCCGGCAATCTCGGCAAGCCTGCCGAGCCACGCCCCGTCGATCGACGCTGCGAGCGTATCGCCCATCCACAGCAAAGCGACGCGAAAGGCGAGCTTGCGTTGGGCCGCCGCCGGCAGCCGCAACCAATCGGGGGCGTTCGGCAGATCGGTGAAGCCCGCCACCGGCTCGTCGCACCCATTGAGATGCTTCAGGAACAAGGCGGCCCGGCGTTCGCCCGGGCCGCCCTCGACCGCGACCAGATCGTTGCCGATCGCCGCGAGCGTCGCGCGCTGCTCGGCCGCCCTCATACGCTGCCCTCCCGCCGGGCGACGGCGGCGCGCCGCTGCTGCCAGCGCCGCAGGCTTGGATAGCCGAGTGCCGCGATCAACAGCAGCAATCCGGCGATGGCGATGCCGATCAGATTGGCATTGAGCACGGCCTCGCCGTTCTTGCGCGCGATTGTCGGCAGCGGCTGCGCGGGAAAGGTCTCGACCGAGACATTCTCGTATTTCAGACCCTGCACCGAATTGACGACCAGCGCCTTCACCTTGCCGATCTGGGTATCGAGATTGGTCCCGGGGCGGTACTTGATGAACACCGATGCCGAAGCGGGCTGGGCGGTCTCGGCAAGCGGCTGGGTGTCGGGCAGAACGAGGTGAACCCGCGCCTGCACCACGCCGTCGATCTCCGAGATGGTGTGCGACAGTTCCTGGCTCATGCCATAGACCAGCCGCGCCTTCTCCTCGGTCGGGGACGAGACCAGCCCCTCCCGCTTGAACACCGTACCGAGTGAGGCGAATTCCTCGCGCGGATAGCCCTGGCTGTGGAGCACCTCGACCGCGCGGCTGAATTCGCCCTTCTCGGTCAGCAAGGTCCAGCCCGCCTCGCCATTCTCCTGCTTCGTGGCGCTGATCCCCGCGCTCTGGAGCACCGCGATCATTTCATTGGCCTGCGCCTCGGTCAGCTTAGAATACAGCTCCGCCCGCCCGCAGGCAGCGAGCAGCAGGCAGAGTCCGATCAGTGCCGGGCGCACCCGTTTGGCAAGCGTGCCCATTTCAATTCTCCGCGCGTGAAGCCGGCAATATCGGCCTCACGATTGCTGCCGGAACAGCTGCTGGATGCCGTCCGAGGTACGATTGGCGATGTTCGAGGTCAGCTGGCAGTGGAACATGAACTCGTGGCATTTCATCGTGAGGTCGACGACTTCGCCGGGTGTCATCTCCGAGCCGCTGGCCTGCGCGGCCTTGGCATATTCGGAGACGCTCTTGGCCTCGCCGTTGACGCGCTCGATCTGGGTGAACATCGCCTGCATCGCCGGGCCAAGCGCATCGGCGCCGCTGACTCCGGTCGACCCCATCGCCGACAGCGAGCCCTGAAAGCTCGCGACGTCAGTAATAGAGGCGTTCGGCCCGGCCTGTACCAGGTCGGGCGCGGGGGCGAAGGCGGAACTCGCCATGGCCCCCGCAATGGCTTCGATCGACATGCCGGCCTCCGTCAGTTCTTCCGGGCCATGGTCTCGAGCGCCTTGCCGACGCTGTCGATCGAGCTCGACGAGCTGTTCGCCATGAACGACATCCGCATCGATTCGGCGGTCAGCTTGGTGATCTGCGAGGGATTGTCGCTGCCCTGATTGCCGATCGCGTCCGACATCTGCTCGATCCGCGTCGCCTGCTGGTCCAGCGTCTGGCCCCAGGAATTGGCCAGCGCCTCGAACCAGGTGCCGGGCGCGCTGCCCTTGTTCATGCGATTGCCGGTCAGCGGCGTGATCGACATGCTGGTAAGTCCGTTGGTGATCGAATTCGACATGACTACGCTCCTTCACTCAGATTGGGTCAGAACTTCAGCTGCGTCTCCCGGCCGTTCTTCTCGAAGAACACCGTGTCTCCCTGGATCGCGATCAGGCGATGTCCGCTCGGCATGATCGCGCCGGGGAAATAGCGGGCTCCGTCGACCGTCTGGATATAGGCGGGGTCGCCGGCGATCACGGTCGAGACCTTCTTGGTGGCATCGGCGACCGCGCGCAGCGGCGTGTCGTCCTTCGGCGGCAGATCGTCGCGGAAGACCAGCCGGCCGAGTTGCTTGACGTCGGTGCGGATCGCCTGGGCAAGCTTGCCGCGCTGATCCTCGGTCATGCGGGTGACGCGCAGCTCGACGCCGGTGCGCGAGATCGGCCGCCCGACCGCCTGCAGCCCGTGGATGCGCGCGACATCGGCCGCCGCCCGGGCGAGCTCGGCGCTGGTCTGGACGTTGACCGCCGCTTCGATGCCGTGATCGCGCAGCGTCTCCTGTGCCTTAAGCCGCTCGGCATCGTTCGAGACCACGCCGGTGACGATCACGCCGCCGGTGGCGGCATCGTGCGTTGCCGCGAGCGGGGCGAGCCCGACCCCGTCGAGGATCTGGTCGGCACGTGCGGCGCTATCGGCGCGCAGGCCGAGCGCATCCATCGTCGGGACCGCGAGCGCCGCCCCGGCGGCGAGCGTAGCGACTCCGCCCAGCACGATCACACGCTTGCGGGTGAACCAGCTGCCGACATGCGCGCCGGCTTTGCCGAGCAGCGCCATCGCCTCGTCCTGCGGCGTCGGCGGCGGCAGCGACGGCGCGGGGGTGCTGCCGGCAATGCCGCTCGCCTCGGCCCAGCGCGCGCTCTCAGGATCGCCCCAGGCGAGCGCCACGCCACCGATCGAGAAGGGAACATAAGCCGGGAGGATCGCGGTCTGCCCCTCGCCGACATGCGAGCCGAGCAACAGCGCCTCCCCGGTCAACACCGTGATCCGGGCCCCGACCTCACCGTCGACCTGCAGGTCGACGGCGATGCCCTTGGTTGCAGGATCGCGGATGACGACATCCTGCCAGAACTGATGACCGATGGACACGGTTCCGCTCGTCGGCAATTGCTTCTCGGTGCCGGCGAGCCGGCCGTTGAGCACGCGAAGAACGGAGACCGCGGTCATTGCGTCGGCCTCTCCCCGCCGGTGGCCGGGACCGGGATCTTGGCGGTGGGCTGACTGGACACGGGCGGCGGCGAACCGGGCGCCATCGCCGTCGCCCGCGAAGCGAGCGGGACGAGCCGCGGGGTGATCAGGAACAGTCGCTCGGTGTGCGCGCGCTGCTTGGTCCGGAACTTGAATAACTCGCCGAGCAGCGGGATGTCGCCGAGCAGCGGCACCTTGGTCTCGTCGTTGAGATCGGCGTCGATAGTCATGCCGCCGAGCAGCAGGCTCTCGCCGTCGAGCACCATGCCCTGCGTCGCAACGCTGGCGCGGTCGACGATCGGGATATTCTCCACTGCCGAGGTCGGGCTGATGCTGCCGTCCTCGATATTGACGAGGACGCGGATCCGGGTCTGGTCGTGGTCGCGGAACACATGCGGATTGACCCGCATCACGGTGCCCGCGGTGACGTTGAACAGATCGACTTCCTCGCGGCCGGCGACGCGGACGTAGAAGGTGCGCGTCCGATCGAACACCGCCTCGACGTTCGAGAGCGTCATGATCTGCGGCCGCGACACGATGCGGGCCGCGCCCTTGTTCTCGAGCGCGGTGATCCGCCCGAGGAACTCGCGCTGGCTGCCGATGATCGTCGAGATCGTGCCGCCCTGGCCGGACGGCGTGATGTTGGTGACGTTGTCGCGACGGCTGGTCCCGGGAATCGGCAGCAGTCTGGTGTCGTCGGCGGTGCCGTTGCCGAACAGCGCGCCGAAGCCGCCGCTCCCGAACCGCCAGTTGATCCCCAGCTTCTGCAGCCGGTCGACATTGATGTCGATGATCGTCGCCTCGATCTCGACGATCTGCGGCTCGACGTCGAGCGCGCGGATCAGCGCGTCGTACGCAGCCATGCGTTCGGGCACATCGCGGACGATGATCGCATTGAGGTACGAGCTCGGCTCGATGCGGACGACGTCCTGGGTCAGTGGAGCGGCCAGGCCCATGTCGCCGCCGCCGCCGCCCAGCACCTCGGTCGCGGCGTAATTGCCCTGCGAAGCATCCGGCGGCACGGCGTCGAGGCCTTGCCCCCGCAGCCGCGGCTGGCTCTGCCGGATCAGGCGTGCGCCGAGCGCCGGGACGACCGCGCTACCGCCAGGCTTCTGGTCGAGGACGAGGTTCTGGAGGATCGTCGCGAGCCCTGGCACGCGCGTCTCGCGGCCGCCGGCGGTGACGAGGGTGTCCTCGGCGCGGGCATAGCGCAGATAGAAGACGCGGAACTCGATCGGCTGACTGACCGGCCCGCGCGGTGCGTCGTAATAGCCACCGCCGCCGCTGCGCCCGCCGCCAAAGCCGCCGCCCGGCGCGGCCGGCGCGCCGTCGGCGAGGTTACCCTCGCCGCGTGCCATGGCCGCGACCTGCTCGATGAAGCGCGGGGTGCCGCTGACGACCAGCCCGTCGGTGGTGATACGCAGCAGGTTGCGGCGGTCGGGCAGCCGCTGCGCCCGCGCCTGCCGCGCTACGCGTTCGGCGGCTGGCTGGCCGAGCTGCAGGGTCTGCACGCTCAGCTCGTTCGGCGAATACACATAGACGGCGGCGCCGTCATAATAGGAGATCAGATTGAAGGCCTTGGCGATGTCCGCGTAGATCTTCTCCACGCTCCCCTGGAACACGCCATTGACGGTACCGGTCAGGCGTGCGCTCGGCACCACCGGGCGGCCGACACGGCCGAACAGATCGCGCAGGAACGCCGCGATCGGCTGGTCCCGCGCGACGATCGAGACTTGATTGCGGTTCTGTGCCGGGGCCGGCGCCGTCTGCGCGCTGGCGGCGAACGGCACCGGCAGCGCGGCGGCAAAGGCCACGAACAGCATCGACGATTTGTGCTTCAGCTTCAATCAGCCCTCCGTTGTTATTCGGCCGCGAGCGCGGCGTGCGAGTCTTCCGTCAATGCCCCTGGCGGAAGACCGATCTGACCGACCATTTCGACAGGCGTGGTCGGCGAGAGTTCGTTGAAGGCGAGCACCGGAAGATCGAACAGATCGGGCTCGATGAGCTTGCGGATCGCCCGGCGCACCTCGAACGAGGTGACCAGCGCGTTGGCGCCGGTCTCGGCCGCGGTGCGCGCGATCGTCGCGACCAGCTCGCGCGCGACTTCGGGCTTGACCGCGAGCCGCTCGACCCCGTCGACGAGGCGGGTCGCCTCGCGCACGAGCGTCTCGAGCTCGGGCGTTACCACCAGCGCGCGAATGCCGGCGCCTTGCGCGACGGAATCCAGCAGATAGCGCTTGAGCGAAATCCGGGTGAGATCGGCGATCCGGGCGATCTCGCGCTCCTGGTTCGCGGCATCGGTGAGACCTTCGAGCACGTCGCGCATGTTGCGCAGCGGCACCTCTTCCTCGGCGAGGCGGCGCAGCACGTCGGCGATGCGCGCGGCGGGCACCGCGCGCACGGCTTCCTTGACGACTTCGGGATAGTCGTCGCCGATCCGGTTGAGCAGCCCCACCGCCTCCTGCACGCCGAGGAAGCGCGGCAGGTTGCGGCGGATCAGCGCCTCGACCTGCGCCACGACCGTCTCGGTGTCGCTCCCCTCGCCAGCACCGACCGGAAGCTCGAACGCCAGCAGCCGCCACGCGGCGGGACCTTCGGGAGCGAGGAAGTGGATCGCGAGCCGTGGCAGCGGCACCCCGCTGCGATATTGCAGCCGCTCGAGCATTGCGGTCAGTCCGGCCGAGAGCGCGGCCTCGTCTGCGACGTCGGGCTGCGGGCCGGAAATCTGGAGCAGCAGCGGCACGACTGCCTTGGGCGCCTGCGGCTCGGCAAGAAGGGTCGTCGCGCGCGGCGCCTCGCGCCCACCGGCGAGCAGCTTGCGCACCGGGCCGGCGTGGCGAAGCACATAGGGCTGGAGCCGCGGGTGCATCGCCGCGCCCGAGAACAGCGAAACGAAGCCGAGCACGATGAAGACGGCGGCGGGGAAGCCGGGGATCAGCGCCATCATGAAGGCGATCCCGCCGACCGCGAGCAGCACGCGCGGATTGGCGACCAGCTGGCGGTGCATCGCCTGGCCAAGATTGGTGTCGGTCTCCTCGTCGGTCGAGCGGGTGACCATCAGGCCCGCCGCCATCGCGCCGAGCAAAGCCGGAATCTGCGCGACGAGACCCTCGCCGATCGTCAGGATCGAGTATTTGGAAGTCGCCGCGCCGATCTCCATGCCCTGCTGCATCACTCCGATGGCGAGGCCGCCGATCAGGTTGACGATGACGATGACGACCGAGGCGATCGCATCGCCCTTCACGAACTTCATCGCGCCGTCGAGACTGCCGTGGAGCTTGCTCTCGAGCTCGAGCGTGCGGCGCCGGCGGCGCGCCTCGTCCTTGTCGATCAGCCCCGAACGCAGGTCGCTGTCGATCGACAGCTGCTTGCCCGGCATCGAATCGAGGCTGAACCGCGCCGCGACTTCGGCGACGCGCTCGGCGCCCTTGGCGATGACGATGAACTGGACGATGGTGATGATCAGGAACACCACGAGACCGACGACGATGTTGCCGCCGGCGACCATCGTGCCGAAGGTCTGGATGATGTGCCCGGCATGCCCCTCGACGAGGATCATGCGGGTGGTGGCGATCGACAGTGCCAGCCGGAACAGCGTCGAGATCAGCAGAATCGACGGGAAGGACGAGAAATCGAGCGGGCCGCGGATGTAGAGCGTGGTGAGCAGCAGCATCACGCCGAAGGTGATGTTCACTCCCACCAGCATGTCGATCAGCAGCGTCGGCAGCGGCAGGATCATCAGCGCGACGATCGCGATCACCCCGGCGACGAGGAACAGATCCGCGATACGCGCCGACAGCGGTAGCCGCTTCGGTGCGTTGCTGCTTGCGAGATACCGCTCGACGCTCATCGCGGCCTCAGCGCGCCCGGCCGCTCTGCGCCGCCTGATAGCGGCCGACGACCTTCTTCACATAGGCCTGGGTCTCGCGATAGCGCGGCACCTTGCGTCCGGCCTTCATCACCGCGCCGGGGCCGGCATTATAGGCGGCGACCACCAGCGGCACGTTGTTGCCGAGCTGCCCCTGCAGCTGCTTCAGATACTTCGCGCCGGTGTGCATCGCCAGAACCGGATCGTCGAGCAGCGCGCTCGGATCGCGGACGCCGAGGCCGCGCGCGGTCGCCGGCATGACCTGCATCAGTCCGAGCGCGCCCTTGTGCGACACCGCGCGCTGGCGCCCGGCCGACTCGGCCTGCACCATCGACGCGAGCAGATGCGGATTGATGCGATAGCGGTGCGCCACCGATGCGATCAGCGCGTCGTTCGCGCCGCCGCGAACGCGCACCGCCCGGGTCGCCTGCGCCAGCCGCTTCTGGAAGCCCGGCATGCTGACGCTCACCGAGCTGCGTTCGGGAAGCACCACCGGTTCGGCCTGCTGCCTGGGCGCCTCCGCGGTCTGCGGACCGCAAAAGCGCAGCGCCTCGACATAGCGCGTACCGATTGCCGCGGCGTCGCAATTGCCCGCCTGGGCGGGGATTGCGGCCACGGCCGCGCCACCGAAAGCGATCAGCTTCAACGCGAAGCCTAGCGACGGGGCGGAGCCATAAAAGCGCATACACGATCCTCCCTGCAAACCCCCTCACCGGGGCGTTGCTGACGATCGTTTGGCTCGCATTGGGTCCTGCGATCCGGACCTTCATCCGGCCAATAAAGGCTACGCCGATCATTCGTCGCAGGACAGCCCCCGATCTCATCAAGTCATCGTGGATTTTAACCGACCCGTCCCGGCCATATAGCGGCTCACCGCTCGCTCCGGCTTTGTATCGGAAGCGAAACAGTCCCCGGATTGCCGCATTGATCCAAGTGATTCGAGGCTAATAAATTACCAAATTACTTCGCTTTAGTGACTATTTCGAACAAGCGCCGCGAGTTGACCGACTCAACCCCTTTTGAGAAAAGGCCCGTGTTTGGCACGCAACAGGGTCCTGCGCTCCAACCATAGCAACTTGCTTCCGCGTCTCGTCGATGCGGCCGGCAAGCGCATCCGGCGCTTCTCCGCTCGTCCGTGGTTCGGGCGAGGCACGAGTATGGCTGGAGGCGCGATTGGCCGAGAAGAACAACGACGGCGACAAGACCGAGAAGCCGACGCCGAAGCGTTTGGCGGACGCGCGCAAGAAGGGCGACGTCGCCAAATCGCGCGACGTCACTTCGGTCGCGACGCTGTTCGTGTGGCTGATCGTCCTGTTGTTCGGTGCCGGTTATGCCGGCCAGCAGGTCATCGGACTGTTCGACGATGGCTTCGACCTGATCAGCGGCAAGGCACCTTTCCATACCGCGCTGTCGCAGCTCGGCTGGAGCGCGCTCTGGGCGTTGCTCGGGATTACCGCGGTCGCGCTGATTCCCGCCGCCGTCACCGGCGTTCTGACCGAATTCCTCCAGGCCGGCGGCGTGTTCACCACCGAGAAGATGAAGCCCGGGCTCGACAAGCTCAATCCCGTCGAGGGCTTCAAGCGGATGTTCAGCGTCGACAATCTCGTCGAGCTCGCCAAGACCCTCGGCAAGGTTGCGCTGATCGTGTTCGTCGTGTGGCTGGTGCTGCGCGGCTCCTTGGCCGAGATCATCGAGCGCACCGGCCCGCTGCTGCTGCCGGTCGCCGAAACCGACGGACGCTCGGCGGCGGCATCGATCCTGCTCTACACCGGCGCGCTGGTCCGCACCGCGCTGCTCTGGACGTTCGGCGTCTTCCTGCTCGTCGCGGTCCTCGACATGGCGTGGCAGAAGCACAGCTACGTCAAGAAGCTGCGGATGAGCATGCGCGACATCCGCGAGGAGTCGAAGGAGAATGAGGGCAACCCCCTCATCAAGTCCAACCGCCGCCAGCTTCACGAAGAATGGGCCAACCAGAACGCGGTCGCCGCCACCCGCGACGCCAATGTGCTGGTGGTCAACCCGACTCACATCGCGATCGCGCTGGCTTATGATCAGGAGAGCTGCCCGGTCCCGATGATGACCGCCAAGGGCGAGGGCCCGCTCGCCGCGGCAATGCGCGCGGCCGCGGAGGAAGCGGGCATCCCGATCATCCGCCACGTCCAGGTCGCGCGGAAGCTCTACGAGGACGGCGCGCCCGACGAGTTCATCCCGCGCGACATGTTCGACGCCATCGCCCAGATCATCCTCTGGGCCAAACGCGTCCGCGAGGGCCAGGCAGCCCCCGACCTCACCGAACCCGAACTGACGAGGCCCGATTGATGGATTCGACCATCGGCACTGCGCTTTCCGGCCTGCTCGGCACGATCATCGCGCTCGCGGTGGTGCTCGGGCTCGCCTGGATCAGCTTGCGCACCCTGCGGCGCTGGCAGGATCGCGGGCTCGGCACGCGCGACGGAGGTCCGGAACGCCAGCTGCGCTTCGTCCGCGCCTTGCCGGTCGGCCAGCGCGAGCGGCTGGTGCTGATCGAGGCCGAAGGCGAGCTGATGCTGGTCGGGGTCTCGGCGGCATCGATCTCGCTGCTGCGCACCTGGCCGGGAGACGCGAGTGCCGCCACGCCCGAACCGGCGGGCGCGATCGTTGCGGAGGAAAGGCCGTGAGCGGGCGCCCGGCCGAACTCCACACCAATCTGCGCCGGATCGACGAAGGCCGCGCGCAGCTCCAGACCACGCTGATCGCGGCGCTCAACCGGCGTGTGATCGACGATCTCCAGACCAGCGTCCGCGTCGCCACCGAGCGCGATCGCCGAGCAGCGGTGGCGTGGATCCAGTTCCGCAGCGACGAGCAGCTCGTCCAGATCGCGCCGCTGCTCGTCGATGGCGCCCTCGCCCGCGTCTCGGGCGCGCATGGCAGCGTCGACGCGGCAGCGGCGGCGGCGACACTCGGCCGCATCGAACCGCTGGTCGGCGCGATGGAGCTCGTGCTCGGCTGCGAACTCCAGCCGGCGGGGCTGCACAAAAGCTATTCGGGCGATCCGGTGCTGTTGCGGCTCGACGCCAGCACCGCCAACGGCGTGATCCAGCACCGGCTGTTGCTCGCGATCCCGCCGGGCATGGCAGTCGAGCCGCTCGCCGAAATCGAGCTCGCTGCGAGCGCCATTGGCGGGCTGCGGCTGCGCTGGACCGCGCGCTTCGATGGTCCTGCGCTTCCGGCGGCGCGCCTGCCAGAAATTACCGTCGGTGATTTGCTGCTGCTGGGAACCGGGGCACTGGTCGCGAAGTTGTCATTGCCGGGCCGCAACGATGCACCGCGCGCACGAGTCGCGCTTAACGACGGGGTTCTCGTTTTGCAGGATGATGCCGCCATCGACGGGCAGCATGACGCGCCCGCTCCGACCGCTGCGCCGCTGGCGCCGGCCGGGGAGACAGGCTGGGCCGATGTTCGCCTTCCCACCACGATCGAGATCATCGGCTCGGGTATGACCGCCTCCGAACTGGCGACCTTGGGCAAGGGCAGCGTGCTCGCCCTGCCTGCGTCGGGCGGTACCCTGCCCGTCCGGGTGATCGTCGCCGAGCAGTTCGTTGCGGAGGGCGAGCTCGTCGCCGTCGGCGAGGGCTATGGCGTGCTGATCACCGGAGTTGCCGCCGACAGGGAGGATTGATGGAACTCTCGAGCTTCACGCCAGGCTCGGCGCTCGTTGTCGTCGTCGCGCTGGCGCTGGCGCCTTTCTTCGCGGTCATGGTCACGTCGTTCACCAAGATCGTCGTCACGCTGAGCCTGTTGCGCAACGCGCTCGGGCTGCAGCAGGTGCCCCCCAACATCGTCCTAAACGGCCTCGCGCTGATCCTGACGCTCTACGTCATGTATCCGGTCGGCCAGCAGATGCAGGACGCCATCGCCGCGCGGCAGGTGGAAGGCAGCATGCTGCAATCCTCGGCCTCGATCAGCACTGCGATCGATGTCGGCAAGGAGCCGCTGCGCGAGTTCCTGATCAAGCACAGCGATGCCAATGAGCGCGCCTTCTTCCTGCGCACCGCGCAACGCGTGGGCGACCCCGCGCATGCTCGCGAGATGACCGATCGCGACCTGATCATCGTCATCCCCGCCTTTGTCGTGAAGGAGCTGAGTCTCGCGTTTCAGATCGGCTTCCTGATCTTCCTGCCCTTCCTCGTCATCGATCTCGTCATCTCGAACATCCTGCTCGCGATGGGGATGATGATGCTGTCCCCAACAACGATATCATTGCCGTTCAAGCTCTTGCTGTTCGTCCTTGTTGATGGCTGGGTGAAGCTCAGTCACGGGCTGGTGCTGTCCTATGCGTGAGGTAGCGCGGCCATGAACGGCGACTTCATCGCCCTGACTAACGACGCGCTCTGGCTCGTGCTGATCCTGTCGGCGCCGCCGATCATCGTCGCCTCGGTGGCAGGGCTGCTCGTCGCAATCGTCCAGGCGGCGACGCAGATTCAGGAGCAGACGCTGCAATACACCGCCAAGTTCTTTGCGATCGTGCTCACCCTGTTCGTCACCGCCTCGCTGATCGGCGCGTCGCTGTACCGCTATAGCGATCGCATCTTCAGCGAGTTTCCGGCGATGATCCGGCGATGAGCTGGAGCGATCCGCTGCTGCTGCTCGCCGTGGCGACGGCACGGATCGCGGTGGCGTTCATGCTCATGCCGATCTTCTCGCCCGATCTGATCCCGGCGATGGTCCGCAATTCGATCCTCGTTTCGCTCGGCATCGTCTCGCTCGCGCTCCAGCCGACGCTCGACGTCTCGATGCTCGGCCCCGGGCAATGGGCGACGATGTTCGCCAAGGAAGTGTTCGTCGGTCTCGTGATCGGCTTCTTCTTCGGCTCGGTGCTATGGGCACTGGAGGCCGCCGGGCAGATCATCGACACCAAGGTCGGCGCAACCATGGCGCAGATCGTCGACCCACTCTCCGGCCACCAGACCTCGCTGACCGGCGCCTTTTTCGCGCGGCTCGCGGGGATCGTGTTCATCTTCGCCGGCGGTCTGTCGCTGCTCGTCCATGTCCTGATGGAAAGCTATGCGCTGTGGCCGGTCGCCGCCCCCATGCCGACGCTCGACCCCCGCGGGCTGGGACTGTTCGAGGCCGAGTTCGGCCGGCTGATGGTGCTCGCCACCTTGTTCGCCGCGCCGGTGCTCACCGTTCTCTTCCTGATCGATCTCGGACTCGGCCTTATCAACCGCTTCGCCCAGCAGCTCAATGTCTTCACGCTGTCGATGTCGATCAAGGCGTTCGCCGCGACCGCGATCGTCCTGCTGCTGCTCGGCTCGTTCGTCGAGGCGATCACCCGCGACATCCTCAGCCGGCCGGACGTGATCCTCGGCATTCTCAAGGGTCTGGTGCATTGAACGCCGTCGCGCCCGCTACTGCGCCGATGACCGAGGACGAACGCCTCGCCGCGATCGCCGAGCTGCTGCGCAAGGCGGACGCGATGCCCGGCGCACCCGAACGAGTAGCGCTGGGCGAGCACATGATCGAGGCGGCACGCGTTCCCAAGCGCCACCGCGAGACGCTGCTCAAGCTCACGCCCACCGAGATCACCTGCATCCGCTTTCTCGGCTGGGGGCGCTCGAACGGCGATATCGCAACGCTGCTGCTGATGGCCGAGAACACCGTGCGGGTGCATCTGTCCAACGTCGCCCGGAAGCTCGAGCTCGACGGCATGCGCGAACTGGCGGCGCTGGCCGGGCTGCTCTTCTACCCGTCGGACTGAGCCTAGTCGGATCGACTATCCGTCCCTAATCGTTTCGTGGAGAGCAACGGCTGAGGAAAAGTGCTGAAAGGTCCATGTCGATCAGGAGCATCGGCACCTGACCCATTCGGCGGTACCGCCGCCCTTATGAAGGAGTAAGGCGATGATTGATGGCCTCGTAAGAGCTATGGTTAACCCGAGCAATCTGGCGCTGGCGGCGATGGGTCCCGGCGGCTGGGCTACGCTGGCGGCGCGTACGCTGATGTCGGCTGTCGGGCAGCAGATCATTCAGCAGCTCGGCGACAAGCTGGGCCTTCCGCAGGCGACGATCGACATGGCCCAGGGCGCCTTCTGCGCTTCGATGGGCGACACCCGCGGGGCGACCCGCAACCTCTCCGAGGTCGTTTCCGGCATCGCAGACCGCGCCGGCGCCTCCCCTTTCGAAGCCGCGTCTGCCGAGCGTGATCTCAACGACGTCATCGATCGCATGTCGACCAACCTGGCCGAGAGCCGCGAGGCCAAGGAAGCCAGGTCGAGCGGCGGCCGCAGCTGGCTGATGGCGATCGCCGAGTCGCTTGGCCGCACCTCGGACAAGCTCGCGAAGGAAATGGACGACATGAGCAAGACCCTCGGCGAGGGCGAGAACAAGTCGTCGCAGAACCTGAAGTTCGGCGCCAAGTCGCAAGAGTTCAGCCAGTTCTTCAGCTCGGCCAACACCGTCATCAAGACGCTGGGCGAAGCGCTGTCGCAGGGTGCACGCAAGCAGTAACCGCGTCACCCATCTTAACCGCTCGCCTCGGGGACCCGTCGCCCCGGGGCGAGCACCTGTTTTGGGAGATTGTCGATGCGTTTCCGGAAACCGAACAGCTGCTTCGCCGCACTCATATTGCTGCTGAGCGGGCTCGCCGCTCCGGCCGCCGCGCAGGACTTCGCGGCGATGGACATGACCGGGATGGGTATCTACGCGATGGAAGACAGCGTGACGGAGGCTGCCCGCGACACGGTGTCCAGCACACGGCGCGGCAGCGGGCGCACGCGCGCGATCCCGGCGCCCAGCGTGCGCCTCACTTACAAGCCATCGATCGAGCGACGCCGTGCCAACTTCGCGCAGTTTGTCGAGAAGACCCGCAAGAAAAATCCCGAAGCCGCGGCCTCGCTGCAGCAGCAACTCACCTCGACCGACCTGATCGACAGGATCGGCGGAGCGCTGTCGCAATATGGCATGCGTACGGACAACGTCGCCGACGCCTATGCAATCTGGTGGCTGAATGCCTGGCTCGCCTCGCGCCAGCGCAACGACACGCCGCCGGCGCGTCAGATTGCCGCAGTGCGCGCGCAAGCCGCCCGGGCCATGGCGTCGATTCCCGAGATGGCTAGCGCGAGCGATGCAGTGAAACAGGAAATGGCCGAGGCGAATCTGATCCAGGCTGCGCTGCTCGGCTCCATGATGAAGGATGCCGAAGGCAATTCGACGAAGCTGCGCCAGCTGGCTGCGGCGGTGCGCAAGGGCGCTCGCGCATCGGGCCTCAATCTCGACGCGATGGAGCTCAGCGACGATGGCTTCGTGCCGAGCACTACCGGTGCGGTGGAAACTCAAGGCGAGGAGCAAGTTGCTGCGGACGCATCGGAGGACAAGCAGCAAGTGGCTGCGGCCCGCGAGGAGTCACGTGATGACACGGTTGTTTATGCCGCGGCCGCAGCTGCGGCCGCAGGTCTGCTCGGCGGGGTCTGGCTCGCCCGGGGCCGCAAGACGAACCCCGATCGGCAAGGGTAGGCCGGCTGAGCAACTATGAAACGCGGCTCCGCGCGATGCGCCGACGCCAACCGAAGAGCCTAATCGTTGCGATTATGGTGTACGGAGGCGCCACGCGCCACATAGACTTCGAATGGAGGTAGCCATGTCGATCGAAATCGGCGCGAAGATTCCCGGTAGCAACGCGACGCTGGGTGCCAGCCTCGCCTCGCCGCGGCAGCAGAGGAACGATGCCGCCGCAGCAGCACAGGAATTGGCCGGGGACATCATCCGCGACGCGGCGAAACCCTCGCCGCTGCTGCAGCAAGGCCCGCTCGAGCGGCTGCTCGACTCGCCCTCGCCACTCGACCGGCTCTCGGAGATAAGGAAGTGACATGCCGCCGGCCTCGCCGGACGCCAGCCACGGAAACAGGATCATGACCAGCATCGACCGCCTCTCGGGCCTTTCGCCCCTCTCCCCTACCGGTCTCGGCGCGTCCAGCGACGGGCGCGGCGCGGCGATCGAGACGATGGGCGAGATCGGCCATCGCGTTCTCGCCTGGGTCGACGCCGCCAGCCGCGGCAATGGCAGCGGCGCGGAGGCATGGAGCCAGACCGCCGGCAGCGGCAGCGGCTTCGCGCCCGATATGAGCGAGCTCGCCCGGCGCGGCGATGTCTATGGCCTTGGCGAGCTGACCCGCGACTTGTCGGCGCGGTTCGGCGCCAGCCCCGCGCAGGAAGGCGCGCTGCGCCGTGCGCTCGACGATTTCACCCGCCAGGCAGTGATCCAGGTTGCCGGCCTGTCGGGCGCCGGAGGCGAGCAGCAGGTGAGCGGCGTCCGCTCCGCGCTCGAAGGTGCCGGGCGCGCCGAAGCGCCTGCCGGTCTCGACGGTGTCATCGCCCGCTTCGAAGCCGCGACCGCGGATCTCTCTGCACAAAATCGCGGCTGAGCCGGAACCGCGCGCGGCCTCGCGCGTGCTAGCGCCATCATCTGCTTTTGCGAGGTTCTCGATGCCCAGGCCGTTGCTGCTGCTCGCCCTTCCCTTGTCGCTGTCGACGGGAGCGGCGCATGCCGCGGACCAGAAGGCGACGGTGATCTCGGCCGGCAGCGAACAGGCGATCCGGATCGGCAAGACGGTGCTGTCGCGCCCGTTCGGCGCCGAACTGGTGGACCGACTCGCGGTGGTCGGCTCCTATTCAGTGAAGGGCGCGCGGCTGCATCTGATCCGCGGCAGCGGCGGATCGGAGTGCCCCGCGCGCTATGCCGTGATCGTCACCCGCGCCGGCCAGGAGCCGCAGATCTCGCAGAGCTTCGGCACCTGCAGTCCCGCCGCCCAACCGCGCCTGCGCCGCGGGGTGTTCAGCGTTGCGATGCCCGCGTCGCCCGCAGGCGGTCCGATCGTCCAGTTCAGTTATGCCAATGGCCGAATGCGGCCCGTGGCCGCGACGCTGACGCAGGGAGCGGGCAGCATGGCGGCGGCGGCGCAGACGGTGCCCATGTGCCGGGCAACCGCGACAATCGGCGCGGCGGATCAGGCGCGTGCGCTCGATGCGTTCGAGCGCGACTGGCCAAAAGCATATCGGCGTAGCGGGACGCTCAAGCGCGTCGACCTGGGCCAAGGCGAGATGCGTCGGATCGTCACCGATCTCGCCTGCATGGCGAGCTGGCCCGTGGGTGAACGCCGCGTCGCCGAACTCGCGACCCCGCTGTTCCGCAGCCAGCGCCATCGCGCTTCCGCCTTCGCCGCACTCGAGTCGATCCAGCGCGACCCCGATGCCGATGCCAACCTCAAGGCGGTCGCGCGCAGCTTCTCCGCCGAAATGCGCTACCGTATCGCGCTCGATCCCCCGCTCTAAGCGTTCCGATTAGCGACCCGTCCGTTCCGCTCCGCTATCAGGCTGACGCATTAACGGTTCTGGCGGAGTAAGGGCCATGACGGGCGTCTCTTCGGTTCAACAGACTCAAACCAACTCGGCGGGCGGGAGCGGCGACCGCGGCTATTTCGTCAGGAGCGGCGACACGCTGAGCGCGATCGCCCGCGACAATGGCGTCTCGCTCGGCGCGCTGATCCGCGCCAACCCGCAGATCCTCCACCCCGACCTGATCCGCGTCGGTCAGCATGTGAACATCCCGTCGGGCGCCGCTGCCGCCGAGACGCCGCGTCAGTACACGATCCAGCCCGGCGACACGCTTTCCGCGATCGCCGAACGCTTCGGCACCAGCTGGCAGACGCTGGCGCAGGCCAACAACATCTCCAACCCCAACCTGATCTTTCCCAATCACACGCTTACCATTCCGAACGGGACCGGCGGCAGCGGCGGCGGAAGCGCGGTCGAGGGAGGCTCGCCCGTCGGAGGCGTGGGCAGCGGATCGAGCGATGTCGCGCGGATCGCCGAGAAGTATCTCGGGCAGAACGCCTCGTCGCTCAAGCTCAACCGCAACGACGCGCTGCCGATGAACCCCAACGTCCCGTCGAACGTGTGTTGTGCCAATTTCGTCTCCGCAGTGCTCACCGAGGCGGGCAAGCTTCCGGGCAATCTCCACACCGATTCGGTCGCCCAGCTCAATTCCACGCTGCGGGCGCGTGGCTGGACCCCGGTCCCGGCTTCGGAGGCCAAGCCGGGCGACGTCGTGATCATCCAAGGTGGCGGCGTCTCGCATACCGAGATCGTCTCGGGCCCGGGCAAGATGATCGGCTCGAACAACGTCAACGCCGATGGCACGCAGCGCATCTCGCACAACAATCTCAGCTGGGCGCTGAGCAATGGTGGCGTGATCCTGCGCGCTCCGGGCGGCAGCGGCGGCGGCGAGACGACCGCCGCCCAGAACACCGGCGGCGTGGTCCCAACCGGCCAAGGCAGCCGCCAGGAGCGGATCGATCAGGCGATCAACTATTTCCAGGGTCAGGGCTGGAGCCGCGCCCAAGCGATCGGCATCGTCGCCAACCTCGACGCCGAGAGCGCCATGGATGCCGGCATTCGCCAGATCGGCGGCGGCCCCGGCTACGGCCTCGCCCAATGGGAAGGCCCGCGCCAGCGCGACTTCGCCGCCTGGGCCGGTCACGACATCCGCGGTTCGTCCTTCGCCGAGCAGCTCCGCTTCGTCCAGTACGAGCTGACCCATAGCGAGGCCGGGGCGGGCCGGGCGCTGCGCGGCGCCACCGATGCGCGCTCGGCCGCCGAGATCGTCACCCGGTTGTATGAGCGCCCCGCCGACACCGCCGGCGAGGCAGCGCGCCGCGGCGATCGCGCGGCCGCGATGGCGCGCTGAGCGCGGAACGACGCATGCCGGGCGGCGTTCGAGGACGCATGCGAACCTCGATCCCGATCGCCCTCGCCTGCGCCGCCTTGGTTGCGGGCCCCGCCAGCTCCCAAGGCGCCGCGTCGCGCGAGCGCGTGCGCTGCTCGCTCAACGACGGCCCCGAGCGCGCCTGCGTCTTCACCGATCAGGCGAGCCGCGGCGGTGGCCACCGCATGACCTTTACCGGGCCGGGCGTTCGCGTCGTGTTCGTCGGGCGCGCCAACAGCGGCTGGTGGTCCGGTCAGCTCAACGGCAAGCCGGCGATGGGCTTCGAGCGCAACCGCGGCAACATCGTCTTCAGCACCACCGATCTCGGCACCCGCTTCGCCTGGTGGTATCCGCGCAACGCTCGCGGCACCTACTAGCAGCGAGGAGCCGACCGCGCTGGCAGCATCCCGCGGGAACCGGTAGAGGCGCTCCATGCTTCGCCTTTCCGGACTCTATTTGCCGCTCGACCACTCGCCCGAGGCGATGCCCGAGGCCATCGCCGCGCGCCTGGGCATCGCGCCTGCCGAGCTCAGAAGCCACAAGGTCTATCGCCGCGGCAACGATGCCCGGCGGCGCAACGCGATCCAGCTGGTCTATACCGTCGACGTCGAGCTGACCGACGAGGCGGCGGTGCTGGAGCGGCTCGCGGGCGACAAGGATCTGCGCCCCACCCCCGACATGGCCTACCAGTTCGTGGCGCAGGCACCCGCCGGGTGGAGCGGGCTGCGGCCGGTGGTGATCGGCGCGGGGCCGTGCGGCCTGTTCGCCGGGCTGATCCTCGCCCATATGGGCTTCCGCCCGATCATCCTCGACCGCGGCAAGATCGTCCGCGAGCGGACCAAGGACACCTGGGGGCTGTGGCGCCGCGCCGAGCTCAATCCCGATTCCAACGTTCAGTTCGGTGAGGGCGGCGCCGGCACCTTCTCCGACGGCAAGCTCTACTGCCGGGTCAAGGACCCGCGCTTCCTCGGGCGGAAAGTGCTCGAGGAGTTCGTCAAGGCCGGCGCGCCCGACGACATCCTGTGGGAAGCGCATCCGCATATCGGCACCTTCCGCCTCGTCACCATGGTCGAGAGCATGCGCGCGACCATCGAGGCGCTCGGTGGCGAATATCGCTGGCAGACCCGCGTCGACGATATCGAGCTCGAGCGCCTGTCCGACGGAAAGCAGGGGCTGCGCGGGCTTCATCTCCACGACGGCAGCTTTCTTGAAGCCGACCATGTCGTGCTCGCGGTCGGCCACAGCGCGCGGCCGACCTTCGAGATGCTCCATCGCCGCGGCGTCCATATGGAAGCCAAGCCGTTCGCGATCGGGGTGCGCATCGAGCATCCGCAGAGCTGGATCGATCGCGCCCGCTTCGGCCAATGCGCCGGCCACCCCGATCTCGGCGCGGCGGCGTACAGCCTCGTCCATCACTGTTCGAACGGGCGCAGCGTCTACAGCTTCTGCATGTGCCCGGGCGGGCGTGTGGTCGCGGCGACTTCCGAGGAGGGCCGCGTCGTCACCAACGGCATGAGCCAATATTCGCGCGCCGAGTTCAACGCCAATTCGGGGCTCGTCGTCGCGATCGATCCGGCGCGCGACTATCCCGGCGGGCCGCTGGCGGGGATCGAACTCCAGCGCCACTGGGAGGACCTCGCCTACATCGCCGGCGGCTCCAACTATCACGCGCCGGGCCAGAAGGTCGGCGACCTGCTCGCCGGCCGTGCCTCGACCGAACTCGGCGAGGTGGTCCCTTCGTACAAGCCCGGCGTAAAGATGACCGACTTGTCCGAATGCCTGCCCGGCTTCGTGGTCGAGGCGTTTCGCGAGGCGCTGCCGGTGTTCGGCCGCCAGATCGCCAATTACGACCACCCCGACGCGGTGATGACCGGCGTCGAGACGCGCACCTCCTCGCCGGTGCGGATCACCCGCGGCGCGGACCATCAGAGCCTCAATGTCGAGCGGCTGTTCCCCGCCGGCGAAGGCGCGGGCTATGCCGGGGGCATTCTCTCGGCAGCGATCGACGGCATCAAGACCGCGGAGGCGGTGGCGCGGAGTATTGTCGGCGGGCCGGGCTAAAGGTCACACCTGGGTCACACTGTGCGCATCGTCCCGACTGGTCGGTTTCCGGCGCGGGCAGGGATCCGGGGAAGTTTGGCCAAGCAGCTTACAGTGCTGCTTTCGCGAGCGCCGTTCGAGAGGCGCTACGATGTCAAAGAACTCGATGAGGCTCCCACGCGAAATCCTACATTGCAAGCATGTCCGCAAATGGGTGGAAAGCGGACCGTCTGCTTCCGGAAAGCAAGGCCGGATAGCTGTCGTTCGAGGTGGCTCGGCGGAGCGACCGCTGCACCTGGATTCGGTGCAAGCAAGCAGATGGCAAATGTAGGCTAGCGTTGCCTGCGACCTCTTGCAAATGTTGAGATAGCCACGCACCGTGGGCAAGTGGACGCTGGGATGCGAAAGACCTTTCCGTCGCCTCCTTCCGCACAAGGCCAAAGAGCCGCAGGTTAGGTCGCCGGTAATGCGTAACGCCTCGCTCTTCTTGAGCGATCTTCTTTTGGCGCTAGCGCCGATAATCGGGGAAATACAATGCTCACACCATTGCTGAGAACACTGGCTGCCGGCATTTCTGTCGCCGCGGCTACGCTGACCTATTCCGCGCCGGCGGCCGCGCAAGCCACCCGCACATGGGTATCAGGCGAAGGCGACGACGTTAACCCTTGCAGCCGCACGTCGCCCTGCAAGACCTTTGCAGGCGCAATTTCCAAGACCGCAGCCGGCGGCGAGATCGACTGTCTGGATCCGGGTGGCTTCGGCACACTTACGATCACCAAGTCGATTACAATCGATTGCAGCGGCACATTTGGCAGCACACTCAATTCGGGCGGCATCAACGGGTTTGTGATCAATGACAGCGCCACCGCCACCCCTGGCACGGCGAAGGTAATTCTGCGGGGAGTCTCCATCAACGGAGCCGGCACGACGCCCGGGCTAAACGGCATCCGCTTTATTTCGGGAGCGTCACTCGTCGTCGAGCACGCGCTAATCCAAAACAGCATGTCCGGATGGGGGATCTCTTTTCAGCCAACCGCCGCAGCGCGGCTCTCGGTTCGGGACGTCCTGATCGTGAACAACGGATCAGGCTCGGTCGGAGGTGGCATCCTGATCCAGCCCACCGGCGCCAACGGCAGTGCCGTTGCCAGCCTCGACAACGTTTCCATGAAGGAGAATTCAAACGGGGGCCTCAAGATCGACACCACCGGGCTTAGCAGCGCCGCCGGAGTAAAGGCGACGCTCAGGAACAGCGATATTGCTCAAAGCGGTGGCGGCGTCGCAGTGGTCGTGCCCGGAGGAGCGAGCAGCGCCTCCTTGCTTATTCAGGACTCAAGTGTCTCGAATAACGGTGCCGGCATCATCGGAAACGGTGTTGGGGCAACGATCCGCGTTAGCGGAACCGCCATCACCAACAATGGAACCGGCCTCGTCGTTGCAGCGGGATCATCGGTCCTCACCTTTGGTGATAATCTGCTTTCGGGAAACACTGTTAATGGCGCTTTCGCGGGATCGACCATCCCGAAGATCTAAATGAGATGCACTCACCCTCGCCCATCATCATCATCGGGCACGGGTGAGTGCTTCATTGCACCGCATTCAAGCTCGCGGAATGGCCCCGTTAGCTGCCGTGGCCGCCCCACATTGATAAATGACCGCTAACGGGCGACGCGGCGCCCATCCTGAATGACCGACTTTGGGGCGTTACCGGTCTGGCAGCTTTTTGCGGCCGCATCCCGAGCGCAAACGTCCTCATGCGATGGAAGCGGTCGTTCATTCAACCCCTTTCCCGCTTTGGCGGGAGAGAAAGGGGGCCGCCGCCGAAGGTGGTGGGAGGTGAGAGTCTTCTTCTTCCCGGCAATCATGTTCTGCAGGAAGAAGACCCTCACCCAACCCTCTCCCGCGAAAGCGGGAGAGGGCTAGAAGACGATCGCCGCCATCGGGGCGGTTGCAGTCATGCCACCGCCGCCTAGAGCAGTCCCTGCTCGCGATACCAGGTCGCCGTCGCCGCGAGCCCGGCGGAGGTCTCGACCTGCGGCGTCCACAGGTCCGCCCGCGGGCGGCGGGCGGAGTCGATCACCCAGTCCTCGTGGCAGAAATAGGCGACGCGGTCGGGGGTGAGCTTGGCGCCGGCACCGCGCACCAGCCGGTCGAGATGCGCGCCCGCCATCATCAGCGGGCGCGGCAAGGCGATCGCGGCGACGCGCTTGCCGGTGGCGGTGCCGATCGCCTGCGCGAATTCCTTGTGGCTCCAGCCATTCTCGCGCCCGTCGTCGCAGTCGAACGAGCGCCCGCCATGGCCGTTGCCGGTCAGCGCCAGCAGCAGCCGGCCGAGGTCGCCGACCTCGATCACCGAGACCCGGCCGCCCGGCGGGAGCAGCGCGATGCCCTTCTTCGCCAGCCGGAACAGCTCGAGCATCTCCATGTCGCCGGGACCGTAGATCGCCGGCGGCCGCACGATAACGGTGTCGAGCAGCGAATGCTCGACGAGCTGCTCGGCCTCGGCCTTGGACCAGCCATAATGCGACATGTCGGGCTCGCGCGCGGCGAGCGACGAGACATGGACGAAGCGCTGCACCCCCGCCAACTCGGCCGCCGACAGGATGTTTTGCGTGCCGGCGACGTTGCCGACCGCGAAGCCGGCGCGATCGGGCGCGTTGACCACCCCGGCGACGTGGATCACCGCGTCCGCTCCCGCGCACAGTTTCGCCAGTGCTGCGCCGTCGGAGAGATCGCCGGCGACCCAATCGATATGCGCGCGCGGCGCCTGTTCGCGCCGGGTGAGCGCGCGGACCTCATGGCCGGCAGCAGTCGCGAGCGCGATCAGCCGCGAGCCGACGAAGCCGGTGCCGCCGGTGATGGCGAGCCTGGCCATCAGCCACGCTCCTGCGAAGGCAGAGGTGCTGAGTCGCGCACGATTCCCGTGGCGCTCTGGGCTCCTGCTTTCGCAGGAGCACGAAGGGAGCGGACGTGCATCACAGCAGCGCCATATGGCTACGATGGACCAATGCCGAGCGCGGGGCATAGCCGAGGATCTCGGCATGTTCCTCGTTGCGCCGGCCGACCAGCCGCGCGGCATCCTCGGCGGGATATTCGGCGAGCCCGCGTGCGAGCGTCCGCCCCTCGGGTCCGGCGATCGCGACAAGGTCGCCGCGGCCGAAATCGCCCTCGACCCGCGTCGCGCCGGCGGCGAGCAGGCTCTTGCCGCCCGCCAGTGCCCGCGCCGCGCCGGCATCGACATGGATCGTGCCGCGCGCGGTCAGCCCGCCGGCGAGCCAGGCCTTGCGCGCCGGCGCGGTCTTCTCGGCGACAAACAAGGTGTGCCTCGCCTCGGCGGAGAGCGGCCGATCGACGCGGCCCGAGGCGATTGCAAGGTGCGCTCCGGCAGCGTTGGCGATACGCGCCGCCTGGATCTTCGAGATCATCCCGCCCGATCCCATGCCCGAGGCCGAGCCGCGGTCCGCCATCGCCTCGACCGCGGCGTCGATCCGCTCGACCCGCGCGATGTGCTGCGCGCCGGGGAGCGCGGGGTTGCGGTCGTACAGCCCGTCGACGTCGGAGAGCAGCACCACCCCCTGCGCGCCGGCCGCCTGCGCCACCCGCGCGGCGAGCCGATCGTTGTCGCCGAAGCGGATCTCCTCGGTGGCGACGCTGTCATTCTCGTTGAGCACCGGCACCACGCCGAGCCCGAGCAGCCGATCGAGCGTCGCCGCCGCGTTGAGATAGCGCCGGCGATGCTCGAGATCGTCGAGCGTCACCAGCATCTGCGCCGCGACGAGCCCCTGCCCGCCCAGCGTCTCGGCCCAGACCTTGCTCAGCTCGATCTGCCCGGTCGCCGCCGCCGCCTGCGCATCCTCGAGGCTGGCGCGCCCTCCCTTGGCCAGCCCGAGCCGGCGCGCACCCAGCGCGATCGCACCCGAGGAAACGACTGCCACTTGCTGCCCGGCGCGCGCACGTTCGGCGATATCGGCGGCGATCCCCTCGAGCCATGCCCGCCGGACGCCGCCTTCCGCGTCGACGAGCAGCGCCGAGCCGATCTTGACGATCAGTCGCGGGAACGCCGTCGCCGGAAACAGCGCCGCCGTCATCTCAGACCGGCGACCATTCGATCGCATCCTCGCCTTCGTCGTCGGCGCTGACCTTGCTCGCCTCCGGGCCGATCGCCTCGAGCAGCTTGTCGAGCACCCAATCAACCCCGACGCCGCTGGCGCCCGAGATCGGGATGACCTCGGCGCCGCTCGCCTCTTCGAGCTCGGCCGAGAGCGCGGCGATCAGTTCGTCGTCGAGCGTGTCGATCTTGTTGAGCGCGACGATAACCTGCTTGTCGGTCAGCCCGGCGCCGTAGTTTTCGAGCTCGTCGCGGACGATGCGGTAGCTCTCGGCGACATCGTCGTCATTGGCGTCGACGAGGTGGAGCAGCACGCGGCAGCGTTCGATATGGCCGAGGAAGCGATCGCCGATTCCGGCGCCTTCGGCGGCGCCCTCGATCAGCCCGGGAATGTCCGCCACGACGAACTCGCGCTGCTTGTGGCGCACGACGCCGAGCTGCGGCCGGGTGGTGGTGAAGGCATAGGCGCCGACCTTGGCCTGTGCGTTGGTGACCTGATTGATGAAGGTCGACTTGCCGGCATTGGGCAGGCCGACCAGCCCGGCATCGGCAAGCAGCTTGAGCCGCAGCCAGATCCAGGCTTCCTCATAGGGCCAGCCGGTGCCGTGCTGGCGCGGCGCACGGTTGGTCGAGGTCTTGTAGCTGGCATTGCCGCGCCCGCCGTCGCCGCCGCGCAGGAAGACGAGGCGCTCGCCGACCTTGGTGAGATCCGCGAGCAGCGTCCGCTCGTCGTCGTCGGCGAGGATCTGGGTGCCGACGGGGACCTTGATCACCAGATCGTCGCCGCCGGCGCCGGTGCGGTTCGAGCCCGAGCCGCCGTGCCCACGGGGCGCGCGGAAATGCTGGGTGTAGCGGAAGTCGATCAGCGTGTTGAGGCCGGCCACCGCCTCGAACACGATGTCGCCGCCCTTGCCGCCATTGCCGCCGTCGGGGCCGCCATATTCGATGAACTTCTCGCGCCGGAAGCTCACCGCGCCGGGGCCGCCGGCGCCCGAGCGCACGAAAATCTTCGCCTGATCCAGAAAATGCATGGGGGCTCATATAGACGTTGCCGCCGGTCCGTCACCCCATCACGGTCGATCGGTCGTTTCGGGGTGGCGCAGGACGGAACCGGCAGTATAGGCTTTTGCTTTAGCTGAGCGGCGTGCTTCGCGCCGAAACAAGGCAAGGCGACCGGCGCACCGCATGACATCGATCGATCGCTACATGGCGCGGCTGATCGCGGTTCCGCTGATCTCGACGCTGCTGATCGCGGCGATGCTGCTCGTGCTCGATCGCATGCTGCGCCTGTTCGACTTCGTCGCGACCGAAGGCGGGCCGGTCAGCGTGGTCTGGCGGATGCTCGCGAATCTGCTTCCCGAATATCTCGGCCTCGGCATTCCGATCGGGCTGATGCTCGGCTGCCTGCTTGCCTTTCGCCGGCTCGCCACCTCGTCCGAGCTCGACGTGCTGCGCGCGGTGGGGATCAGCTACACCAGGCTGCTGCGCGTGCCCTATATGTACGCGATCGCGCTGGCGATCCTGAACCTCGTGATCGTCGGCTATGTCCAGCCGCGGGCGCGCTACAATTACGAGCAGCTGCGCTTCGAATTGCGCTCGGGCGCGCTCGGCGCGTCGATCAAGGTCGGCGAGTTCACCAATTTCGGCAGTCAGATGACCCTGCGGATCGAGAGCAGCGCCAATGAAGGCCGCGACCTCTCGGGCATTTTCGTGCGGATGGCGACGAAGGAAGGTCCGGTCGCGGTGACCGCCGAGAAGGGCCAATTCCTCCGCGCCGACGATCCCAACACGATCATCTTCCGGCTCACCAAGGGGACATTGGTGCATAGCGCGCAGGGCTCGCCGATGCCGCGCGTGCTGACCTTCGACACGCATAATCTGCCGATCCCGCTTCCGAGATACGAGCAGTTCCGCAAGCGCGGCGACAAGAGCCTCGAACGGACGCTTCCCGAGCTCGCGGTGATCGGCAAGGACGAGGCCGCGACCAGCGAGCAACGCGACACCAGCCGCGCGGCGTTCCATTTCCGCCTCGCCGAAGTCGTCTCGATGTTCCTGCTGCCGATGCTCGCTGCCGCCCTCGGCATCCCGCCCAAGCGCTCGACCTCGGCGCTCGGCGTGTTCCTGTCGATCGTGATGATCGTCACTTATCACAAGATCAACGAATACGGTCAGGCGATCGGCAGCCTCGGCCGGATCGATCCGATCATCGCATTATGGGTGCCGTTCGCGATCTTTGCCGGGCTGGTGTTCTGGATGTACCGCACCGTCGCCTATGTCCCCGGTGGCCAGCCGATCGGCGCGCTCGAGAAGGTGTTCGCCAAGGCGTGGACGGCGATCCGCCGCCGCCTGCCCGGCCGCCGCCGCAAGACCACGGAGATACCGGCGTGAACTGGGTCAATTTCTTCCCGTCGCGGACCATGTCGCTCTACATGGGCAAGATGTTCCTCGTGCGCACCTTCGCCATCCTCGGCGCGCTGGTGCTCATTCTTCAGTCGCTCGACCTGCTCGGCGAGTCGGGCAAGATCCTCGCTTATCAGGGTAATGGCGACGCCGAGGTCTGGCGCTATATCGGCCTGCGGGTGCCGCAGATCATCGAGACGTTCCTGCCCTTCGCGGTGCTGCTCGGCACGATCCTGGCGCTTTCGCAGCTCAATCAGAACAGCGAAGTGATCGCGATGAAGGCGTCGGGGCTGTCCGCGCACCAGGTGCTCGCGCCGCTGCTCGTCACCGCCCTCGGGGTCGCCGCATTGTCGTTCGCCTTCAACGAACGGATCGTCGCCCGCGCCACCGCGACGCTCGAGCAATGGAAGAAGGTAGAATATGGCCCGCTGCCGATCGATCGCGGTGATCGATCGAACGTCTGGGTCAAGGACGGCGACAATCTGATCGTCGTCGATCAGATCCGCGGCAAGGGAGATGCCGCGCAGCTTTACGGCATCTCGGTCTATGAGCGCGGCGGTCAGTCGCTGCGCGCGATCCTCACGGCGCGCCACGGCGTTCGCGACGGCCGCGGCTGGCGCGTCGACGGCGTCCAGCGCTTCGACGTCCGCGCCGGCACGCTGACCTCGCTCGCGCCGATGCGCATCGCCGAAGGGGTCCGCCCCGACCAGTTCACGCTCAGCCAGGTCAACGCCGACGGGCTTTCGTTCACGGCGCTCAGCGAAGTGATCCACGACCTCGAAGTCGCCGGGCGCCCGACCAAGGCGCTCGAAGGCTCGCTATGGCACAAGCTGTCGGGGCCGCTCTCGTCGGTGCTGATGCCGCTGCTCGGCGCCGTCGCCGCGTTCGGTATCGCCCGCTCGGGCAAGCTGTTCGTCCGGGCGGTGATCGGGATGGCGCTCGGCTTCCTGTATTTCGTCGCCGACAATTTCGCGCTGGCGATGGGCAATCTCGGCGCCTACCCGCCCTTTCTCGCCGCCTGGGCGCCGTTCCTGCTGTTCCTGATGATCGGCGAAGCGGTGCTGCTCCGGACCGAGGAATAGCGGCTCGCGCTCAGCTCGCGGAAAGCCGCTTCACTGCCTCCAGCGAGGACTTGAGCGCCGGATCGAGCGCCAGAGCCTTGCGATAGCTTGCCAGCGCCTCGTCGCGCCGTCCCCCGCCTTCCAGCACCTCGCCGAGGCTGTCCCAGGCATTGGCACTCGTCGGGTAGGCCTCGACGATGTAGCGGAACAGCGGGAGAGCGTCGTCGCGCTTGCCGTTCTGGAGCAGGTAATAGGCGGTGCGATTAAGGTCGCCTTCGACTGAATTCAGGTCGAAGCTTTCGGCCTCGGTCTGCTGCAGCTGGCGGTAGAACGCCATGCCGGCGCCGAAGCCCTGCTTCGCCATGCGGTCGCGCAGCGCGAGGAAGAGCGAGCGCTTCGGCACGACGTGGGGCTTGCCTTCGACGATGTCGAACGCCGCCCGGGTCAGTTCGCCGACGCGGAAGTTCTTGTTGTTGGTCAGCACCACCACGGTGGTGCGGTTCACCCAATCCGCTTCGAACCACGCTTCGAAATTGTAGCTCGAGCCCTGGTGCCGGTGCCGCTGTATCGTCCCGTTGGCGTGGACGATGCGCCCGAGAGCGCCGTCCTTATTCGGATCGGTATTGGCGTGCAGCAGGAGCGTCGACACCGGGACGAGCCGGCCCGACTTCAGGCATTGGCTCCAGCGGTAGAGGTCGCCCGCCGTCACCCGGATCCAGAAGCCGGGCATCGCTTCGGGTTCGGTGTCGCCGACGAAATCATTGTCGAAGGCGGAGGCGACATCGCGATCATTGGCGGCCGGATCGATGATCGCGTCGCGCATGCCGCACGGCCGGAGCAGCCTTTGCTCGGCAAAGCGCGCAAAGCTGGTGCGTGCCGCAGCCTCGATCACGTAGCGGCGCAGCACGATGTTGTTGTTGGAATAGAGATAGCCCGTTCCCGGCGCGAACTGCAGCGCCGGTAGTGCGCGAAGGTCCGAGAGAAGGACATCACCAGCCGCCTTTGGCCGCGGCCCGGGAAGTCCGCTGCTATAGTCGAGCAGGTGCCGCACCTGGACCTGATCGCCCCAGGCGGGAAGCCCCGGCACGAAGCGCGACACCGGATCATCGAGCCGCAACCTGCCCTCGCGCGCCAGCATCATCAGCGCGACCGCACTGAATTCCTTGCCGATCGATCCTATGGTGAAGCGGTCGCGCATCGTCAGCTGGCGCGTGCGCTGGCCGTCGGCAAAGCCGATCGCGCGCTCATACGCGATCTTGCCGTCGCGGACGACGAGGATGGTCCCGTTGAAGAGGCGGCGCCGATGCGATTGCTCCGCGAGACGATCCAGCTCGGCGGTGTCGATCGCCGTCTTGCGGGCGGGTGCGGCCGGTTGTGCGGCGGCGGCTTCCAGCATCAGCAAGGCGCCGCCAGCCGTCATCGCCAGTCGGGCAAATGCCCGCCCCGCATGCTTCACGCCCCTGCCCGCCAATGCCGTTCCCCCAACACCCAGGCGCGGGTCATCGCATGGCGCCTTGCGAAGTTGAAGCGCCTATCGGACCGCCCGCGCCTCACAAAGCGAAACGGGCCGGCCTCGCGAGGGACCGGCCCGACAAGGTTTTCGCGGTTCGCACGCTTGCTAGCGTCGCGTGCCCATCGTGCTGCGCGCCAGCCGGTGAACCAGCCCCGGCAGCCCGGCATAGCTGGCCTTGTGGTAGGGCGATGCCGGCTCGACCATCGCGGTCAGGCGGCGGTGCGCTTCGCCGAGATTGTGATAGGGCACGCTCGGCAGCAGATGGTGCAGCGCGTGATAACGCAGCCCCACCGGTGCCCACAAAGCCGGCAGCAGCGCCGGCGGCGGCACGTTGACGCTGTCGAGATATTGCGCGGTCACGCTCATCGCCTCGCCCTCATTCTCCCAGAGATGGGCGACGAGGGTGCGGACCTGGTTGATCACGGTGATCGTGCCGATCACGCAGAGATAGGTCACGAACGCGCGCAGCGGGATCACCCCGGCGGCGGTCAGCGTCACCAGCGCGATGACCCAGGCGCTGGTCGCAGCCTCCTGCCAAAGCCACTGCGTGCGCGCCTCCCCCTCCGCGGGGCGGCGGCGGAAGGCTGGATTGATCACCAGTCCCGAATAGCGCTCGACGACCGGCTTGCGCAGCGCAGGCACGACCAGCGACAGCGGCGCCAACAGGCCGTAGCGGATCAAAAGACCCACGGGCGCGAGCGCCGCGATCAGCACGAAAAGCGGCAGCGACCACGGCTTCATCAGCGCGAGCGGCAGATATTCGGGATCCTCGACCGTGCCGTAGCGCGTCCGAGCATGGTGGAGGTTGTGGACGCCCTCGTACATGAACGACGGCACCATCAGCGGCACACCGACCAGCAGGTTCCAGCCGAGCCGGTAACCCGGCACGGCGCTGTGCTTCATATGACTGACTTCGTGGATGAAGCTGCCGGCGCGATAGAGCGCGAGCACCGCGACCAGAGCGGCGGCGAGCACGACGCCGGGCGTGGTCGCGAACATGGCGAGCGCGAGCGCGCCATAGCCGATCGAGACGGAGGCCAGCGTGTCGGCCCAATAGATGATCGGACGCGGCTTGTGCAGGTCGCGCGCGATCTCGGCGGCGGCGCGCAGCATCGCCTTGTCGTCGGCAATGCGCCCCGCCGCGGCGCGCGCGGCAGACGCCGGCGGTGCCGCGACCTCGCGCAGATCCAGAGCGATAGAACTGTTCATGGGTCCATGCATTGCCTCTAGATAGTGGCTAGAACTGGGCAGCAACAGGGGCATGCCGCGGCGCAGCAGGTTCCGCTTGACAAGCACGGCCCTCAGGCGGGACTTCGGCGCACTCTCCGCAAAGGTGCCCCCATGCCCGCACTCACCGTCCGCCCCGTCGTCACCAAGGCGGATACCAACGCTTTCGTCGAACTCGCCTATCGGCTCAACGGCAACGATCCGCACTGGGTCGCGCCATTGCGCGACGAAGTGAAGGCGACGATCGATCCGAACAAGAATGGCTGGTTCAGCCATGCCGAAGCGCAGCTGTTCCTCGCCGAGCGCGGCGGCAAGGTGGTCGGGCGGATCTCGGCCCATATCGATCGGCTCGCGCTGGAGATGCCGCCCGAGCAGGGCTTCGGCCCGGGCACCGGCTTCTGGGGGCTGTTCGAAGCCGAGGACGCCGAGGTCGCCACCGCAGTGATCGGCGCGGCCGAGCAATGGTTGCGCGACAGGGGCATGACCCGCGCGCTCGGCCCGGTCAGCCTGTCGATCTGGGAAGAGCCGGGGCTGCTCGTCAAAGGCCATGATCATTCGCCGACGGTGCTGATGGGGCATCATCCGGCGCATTATCAGGGCTGGGTCGAGGCACAGGGCTATGCTCCAGCCAAGAAGCTGGTCACCTATGATCTCGACATCACTCAGGGCTTCCCGCCGCTGGTCCAGCGGATCGTCGCCGCGGGCGAGAAGAACGCCCGCATCCGCATCCGCAAGGTGAACAAGGCGCGCTTCGACGAGGAGGCGGCGATCATCCTCGCCATCCTCAACGACGCATGGTCGGATAATTGGGGGTTCGTGCCCCTGACCAAGCCGGAGGTCGACGACGTCGGCAAGAAGCTCAAGCCGCTCGTCTTCGAAGACCTGATCCGCATCGCCGAGCTCGACGGCGAGCCCGTCGCGTTCATGGTAACCCTCCCCGACTTCAACGAGCCGCTCAGGCCGCTGAAGGGCTCGCTCCTGCCCTTTGGCTGGCTCAAGCTGCTGCTATGGCTTCGCAAGCCCAAGGCGAAGACGATGCGGGTGCCGCTGATGGGGGTGGTCAAGCGGCTCCAGAGTTCGCGGATGGCGAGCCAGCTCGCCTTCATGCTGATCGAGTATATCCGCCGCGCCGCCGTCCCCCGCTATGGCGCTCGGCGGGGCGAGATCGGCTGGATCCTCGACGACAACCAGGGAATGCTGGCAATCGCCGAAACCATCGAAAGCCAGATCAACCGCGAATATCTGATCTATCAAAAGTCCCTGTGAAGGCGGGCCTCCGGCGGGGAACGCTGGCAACGCCGGAGGCCCGTTGATCGGCTTACTTGTCGTCGGCCGTCGGATCGGAGCCGGTGTGCGCGATCCACTCCGCGCGGGTGCGGCAGATCTTGCGCTGGACGCGGCTGCCGGTGAGCGTGTCGACCACGCAGTAACGCTTGGCCTTCTCGGCCTTGGCGGTGGCGGCCGGCTTGGGGGCTTCGCCGGTCGGATCGGCGGCATAAGCGGGGGCGGTGGCACCCGCGACGAGAACCGCGGCGGCGATCATGGCGGCGGCGACGCTCGAGACGCGGCCCGTGGTACGATTGGTGATCATTTCCCTTTACTCCTCTGCTTGGACACCAGGCGCTCCCTCGTTCCGCCTGCCTCCGATACATTGCATCGGCCGTGCCAAACTATGAAGTTGTGGAGATTCAATCAGTTACGAACGTGACACTTTAAGGTCACCACCATAACACAGTGACACACGCTAAAAGTTGGGGTTTCCCGCGATCCACTGTCCGGAAAGGAACAGTCGGCAGTGTTCGGAAGCGATCATTGGCACCGGCGCGACATGGGCAGCGCAGATTTCAGCGCAGGGTGACCCAGGTTGGGGCGTGGTCGCTGGCCCTCTCGCGACCGCGATAGTCCTTGTCGACGCCCGCGCCGGTCAGCCGGTCGGCGGCCTGCGGGCTCAACAGCAGGTGGTCGATGCGGAACCCGGCATCGCGCTGCCAGCAGCCCGCCTGATAGTCCCAGAAGGTCCAGATGCCGCCGGCTGGAAAGCGCGTGCGCAGGGCATCGGTCCAGCCCTGCGCGACCAGGCTGCGATAGCGCTGGCGGGTTTGGGGCTGCATCAGCGCGTCGCTGGCCATCGCGCGCACCGAGAAGGTGTCGTCGTCGTTGGGAATGACGTTGAAGTCGCCGGCGAGCACCACCGGCCGTTCTTCGGCGAGCAGCACACGCGCGCGCTCGGCCAGCCGGTCCATCCATTTGAGCTTGTAGTCGAACTTGGGCCCGGGCTGCGGATTGCCGTTGGGCAGATAGATCGACGCGATCACCAGATCGCCGAGCTCGACCTCGACATAGCGGCTGTGCGCGTCCTCGGGATCGCCGGCCAGTCCGCGCTGGCGCTCGATCGGCTCGGCACCGCGGGCGAGCACCGCGACGCCGTTAAAGCCCTTCTGGCCGTGCCATGCGCCGCCATAGCCCGCCTTTTCGATCTCGCCGATCGGCAGCGTCTCGTCGGCGCCCTTCAGCTCCTGCAGGCAGATGAGGTCGGGCTTCTGCTCGTCAAGATATTCGAGCAGGCGCTCCATCCGCGCCTTGATGCCGTTGACGTTGTAAGTGACGATCTTCATGCCCGCTGGTTAGCGGGGCACGCGACGTAGCGCCAGCCGCAGCGGCGGTTCAGATCGAGAAGCTGGTGCCGCAGCCGCAGCCCGAGGCCGCGTTGGGATTGATGACGGCGAAATGGGCGCCACCGAGATTGTCGATGAAATCGACCTGAGCGCCGCGGACCAGATCGAGGCTGATCGCGTCGACCACGAGGCGCACGCCGTCGGTTTCCGAGATGCTGTCGTCGGCATCCGCGGCTTCGGCCATGCCGAACTTGTACTGGAAGCCCGAGCAGCCGCCGCCTTCGACCGATAGCCGCAGGATCGCCGGCTTGCCCTGCTTGGCCGCGATCGCGGCGACGCGCGCGGCGGCGGCGGAAGTGAGCGCGATGTCGGGGTTCAGGACGCTGGCCATGGATCGGAAATAGGATGCGCGATGCCCGAGGGCAATGCGGCGGGCGCATCGATCACGATGCGAACTGCGAGATCGCGGGTGGGGGCCGCCTCACGGACGACCCCTCTCCTCTCCTGCCTCTTACTTCGCGGGGCCGCCGACGGCGCCTTCGGCGCGGTTCTGGCCTGCGGTGAGATATTCGCCGGTCTGAAGGAACGGCACCGGATTAACGGCCTTCCCATCGACGCGGACTTCGTAATGGAGATGGCTGCCGGTCGAGCGGCCGGTCGAGCCCATCAGGCCGATCATCTGGCCGCGGCGGACGCGGCTATTGTCGGCGACGAGGATCTTCGAAAGGTGGCCGTAGCGGGTTTCGATGCCGCGGCCATGATTGATCTGGACGAGGTTGCCATAGCCGCCCTGGCGGCCGGCATGGCTGATCACGCCATCGGCAGTGGCATAGATCGGAGTGCCGATCGCGCCGGGAATGTCGACGCCGGCATGCATCGCCGCGGTGCCGCGGAACGGATCCGAGCGCACGCCGAAGCTCGAGGTGAAGATGAGCTTGTCGACCGGCTGCATCGACGGGATCGAGATCACCGTCTGCTCGAGCGCGTCGAGCTTCTTCCAGGTCTGGAACAGCGTGCGGAACTGCGCGTCGGCGCTCTCGGCCGAGTCCGATGATGCGCCGTTATTGTCGTCCATCGGCTCGTACGGGCCGCCCATCGCGACGTTCACGCGGACATAGCGCTCCGGCGCAAGGCCGAGGCGGCGGAAATGGCTGGCGGTCTGCTGGTAGCGCGCCTCGCCCGCGGCCTGCACCTTGCCGGCGAGCGCGACCTGGCGCTGCTCGACGTCGCGCAGCGGGGCGAGCACTTCGTCGGCGACCGCGCCGGTCTCGGGTGCCTCGATCATCGCGCCGTCGAGCGCGGCGGCACCGGCCTTGCCCGAAAGCACCGCCGCGAGCAGCGCCTGACGCTGCTCGACGCGGGCGGCCTGAAGCTTGGCGGCTTGCTTGGCGGCGGCGACTTCGGCCTGCATCCGGGCGACCTGCGCGCGCATCTTCGCGACCTGCGCTTCGGGCGAGCCGGCGACGGCGCTGACGCCGCTCACCGCCAGCGCGCCGGCCATCGCCTGCGAAACGCCATAGCCGGAAAACACCACGGTCACCGCCGCAACGCCGGCGAGCAGCGCCTGGGTGCGGCCGGCGATGCTGAAGCGACGAAGGTCGCGCCCATCGTGGAAAATAAAATCGCGGGTGGTGAAGAACTGGCGGAACCGAGTGCTCAGCTTCGCATTGTTGGACGTGATTGCGTTGGCCATGAGTCCCCGGCAGTTCAAGGCAAGCACGCACCGATGCGACCCGGTGATCGGCTTACGAAAATTCCAAAACGTCGCAGCAGCAGCCCCTCCGCTTCTGGACGTGTGACGTTTGGCCTGAGAAATCAGGGATCCGCAAGAGCTTGGTAGTAACCACGCGTCAGACCGGCTGAGTCGCGCGCCGAGTCGTTGAATGGAGGTTTAATCAGGCCCCGGAAATGCGTGCGGACAAGGTGCTGCCAAGTCGTTTCAGGGTTAAAACCTTGTTCATCACACCGTGATTCGAACCAGCGCGTGCCCGCCCGGACATGCTCGACTTCGTCGGTCAGAATCCGGGTCAGGATCTTCGCGGTGGCAGCATCTCCAGCTGCTTTGAAGCGCGCAATCGTCGCCGGCGTGACGTCGAGCCCGCGCGCCTCGAGCACCATCGGCACCACCGCCAGCCGCGCCAGCGCATCATGCGCAGTCGCCGCCGCGGCATCCCACAAGCCGTCATGCGCAGGCATCGCGCCATAGTGGCTGCCGAGCTGCTTGAGCCGGCGATCGAGCAAAGCGAAGTGCATCGCCTCGTCGGCGCCGACCCTCATCCAGTCATCGGTAAATTCGCGCGGGAACTGACCGCCGAACCGGCCCACCGCATCGAAAGCGAGGTCGATCGCGGCGAACTCGATATGCGCCAGCGCGTGAATCAGCGCGGTGCGCCCCCGCTCCGATCCGCCCTTGCCGCGCTTCGGCATGCGGTTCGGCGGCAGCAATTCGGGCCGCTCGGGCCGCGCCGGGCGATCGGGCATCGCCACATCGAAGCGATGGACGAGACGTCCCAGTCGCCAATCGCGTGCCGCCGCCCGCGCCGCCTTGATCTTGGCCAAGGGCTCGGATGCGTCGAGCACCGCCCGCGCGGCCTGGGCGACGCTGCGGCTCACTTTCCCAGCATCTCCTTCGCCGCGGCGAGCACCGCCTCGGCATGTCCGGGGACGCGGACCTTGCGCCAGCTGCGGAACAGCGTGCCGTCACGCCCGAACAAGAAGGTCGAGCGGTCGATCCCCATGTAGCGGCGCCCGTAGAGCTGCTTCTCGACCCAGACGCCGAACGCTTCCATCGCGGTGCCGTCGTCGGTCGCGAGGGGCACCGTCAGGTCGTATTTTTCCGAGAACTTCCGGTGCTTTGCGGCACTGTCCTTCGACACGCCGAGAAGTTCGACGCCGAGCGCGGCGAATTCCGGCAGCAGCGCCGAAAAGTCCTGCGCCTCGCGGGTACAGCCGGCGGTGTCGTCCTTGGGGTAGAAATAGAGCAGCAGCGGGCCCGTGCGTTCGGCGAGCGCGATGGGACCGTCGCTCCCCTCCAGCGTCACTGCGGGAAGCCTGTCTCCCGGCTCGATCATGCGCGTCTCCGTCAGTGGCCGGCGCGGATCTCCGCCCAGCAGTCGCCCACCTCCTGCCGGGTCCGCTCGAACGAGGCAACCACCTCGTCCCACCCGCCGAGCCCCAGCGCACGCGCGATCAGCGCCTGCGTCGTCGCGCCGGGGGGCTGCGCATCGGGGGCGACCAGCCGCAGCGTCACCAGCATGCGGGTGAGCAACGCATAGGCGTCGGGCATCGTCGCCGGCAGCAGCCCCTCGCCCACCAGCATGTCGATCGCGGGGCGCAGCTGCGGCACGAAGGCGGTGCGGTGGCGCAACTGGAGCACATGCACCGCGAATTCGAGGTCGACGAGCCCGCCTGGCGAAAGCTTGGCGTCGAGCGGCCCCGCCGGTGGCTTGTGCGCGGCCATGTCGTCGCGCATCTTCGCCGCGTCGGCGACGATGTCGCGCTCGCGCCGCGCGCCGTGCAGGACTTCGTCGACCACTTGCTGCACGGCCGCCCGCGCCGCCGCCGATCCGAACACCGGCCGCGCCCGGGTCAGCGCCATATGCTCCCACGTCCATGCATCCTCGCGCTGGTAGCGCGCGAAGCTGTCCAGCGAGACCGAGAGCGGACCCTGCGCCCCCGAGGGCCGCAACCGGGTATCGACTTCGTAGAGCGGCCCCGCCGCGGTCGGCACCGACAGCGCCGCCGTCACGCGCTGCGCCAGCCGGTTGTAATAGGTCACCGCCCCGAGCGGCTTGAGCCCGTCCGATTCGGCCGCATAGTCGCCGGTGAAGAGGTAGATCAGGTCGAGGTCGGAGGCGTGCGTGAGCGCCTGCCCGCCCATCCGGCCCAGCGCGAGGATCACCAGCTCGCTGTCAGGCACGCGACCGTGCGCGCGGCCGAATTCCGCCACCGTCGCCGCGGCGAGCACTTCGATCGCCGCCTCGGCGATCCGCGCATACCCCCTCGACACGTCGAGCGGATCGCTGGCTCCGGCGACGATCTGCGCGCCGAGGGCGAAGCGCTTCTCCCCCACCAGCCGGCGGACATGCTCGAGCTGCCATTGATAGTCGGCACCCCGCTCGCGCGCCGACATCTCTGCGATGAGGTCCGGAATCTCCGCGACCGGTTCGAGCGCGCTCGCGTCGATCAGCCCGTCGAGCAGCTCGGCACGGCGCCCCAATTGCTCGGCCAAGGTCGGCGCGTGACAGAGGATCGCGCTGAGCAGCCGGGTCAGCGCCGGCTGCGCCTCGAGCAGCCGGAAGAAGTTGATCGCGCTCGGCAGCCGCGAGAGCATTGCGTCGAAGCGGGTGATCGCGTGCGTGCTGTCCGGCGCCTGCGCGAATGCCGCGATCAATCCCGGCAGCAGCGCCTCGAGCGCCTCGCGCGCCTGGGGCGAGCGCAGCGCCGGATAGCCGCCGCCGCGCCATCCCTCGACGATCCGCAGCGCTCCGGCCGGATCATCGAACCCGGCCTCGCGCAGACGCCCCTCGAGCGTCTCGTGGTCGCCGGGCAGCCGCGGCTCCTCGTCGCCGGCCAGCCCGTCATAGGTCGTGCCGACCCGCTCGACGTGCGGCCGCAGCCGCTCGATCAGCGCGGCGCCGCTCCCCAGCCCATGCAGTGCGGCGACATTGTCGAGCGCCGCCTCGCCCGCCGGCAAGGTGTGGGTCTGCAGATCGTCGACCATCTGCAGCCGGTGCTCGACAGTGCGCAGCTCGGTATAGGCGGCGCTCAGCGCAGCCGCCTCGCCCGCGCAGATGCGCCCGTCGGCGGCAAGCGCTGCCAGCGCGTCGCGCGTCGCGGGCACCCGCAGCGCCGGATCGCGTCCACCGTGAATCAGCTGATGGATTTGCGCGAAGAATTCGACTTCGCGGATGCCGCCGCGGCCGCGCTTGAGATCATAGCCCGGGCCGAACGCCTGCGCCTGCGCATAATGGTCGCGGATGCGCCTGGAGATGTCGCGGATCTCGCGGATCGTCCCGTAATCGACTGCGCGTCGCCACACGAACGGGCGGATCGCCTCGAGAAAATGCCCGCCCAGCGCAAGATCGCCGGCGCAGGCGCGCGCGCGGATGAACGCCGCGCGCTCCCAGGGCAGCGCCTGCGATTCATAATAGGAGATCGCCGCCTCCACCGGCAGCGCGATCGGAGTGACCTCGGGCGAGGGTCGCAGCCGCAGATCGACCCGCATCACATAACCGTCGGCATCGCGCGCCTGGAGCAATTCGATCACGCGCCGCCCGATCCGCACCGCCGCCTCTTCGGGCACCTCGCGCGGCCGGCATGGCAGCGTCGCGGGATCGAAGATCAGAATAGGATCGATGTCGGACGAGTAATTGAGCTCGCGGCTGCCGAGCTTGCCGAGCGCGATCGCCGCGAAACCGAGCGGCTCGGCATCGGGCGTGCGCTCGCGGATGGCCGTCCGGATCGCGCGATCGAGCGCATTGTCGGCGAAGTCGCTCAGCAACGCCGTGACGCGGGTAAGATCGAACCGGCCGGAAAGATCGCCCAGCGCGACGAGCAGGGCCAGCCGCCGCCGCTCGAGGCGCAAGCGGCCCGCTTCGGGCATGTCTTCGTCGAAAGCACGCGCAGTCGCGAGCGGATCATCCAGCGCCTGCTCGAGACTTCCGAGCAGTTGCGACTCGCGGTCGAGCAGGTTGGCAAGGAACGGCGCGTGCGCCCGGGCAACATCAACGGCGCGCTGCAAGTCTCCACAATTCATGCGGAAACCCCTTGTCGATACGCGTCAGGAACAACACATTTCGGATTGTCAAGCAACAAATGTGAAGATCGGACGTTTTTGTATCGTGACCCGTTCATCATCCTTTCCCGCCCCCGAGGCCCAGATCTGCGCTTATCGCGTCGAAGGTCCACGCGCCAGCGACGCGATCGCGGTATCGCTGCGGGACGCGTTCGAACGCGACGCGGGGCTGCCGGAAGAGTGGCTGGCGCTGCTGCATCAGCTCAATCGAGCCGAGGTCGAGACGGCGCACTGACACGCCCAGCCGCTAGATCGGACCAGCCTGAGGGCTAGCGATCGCGGCTGAGATCGTCGACTTCGCCCATGATCGTGTCGAGCGCGCTCATCCCGCCAGGATTGGGCAGGCTCTCGCGGCGCGACGGCAACTGGCCTTCGGTGAGCAGTGCCTCGAGCGCAACGCGGCCGCGGGCGACGCGGCTCTTGATCGTCCCGACCGCGACATTGCAGATCTCGGCCGCCTCTTCATAGGCGAACCCGCCGGCACCGACGAGGATCAGCGCCTCGCGCTGCGGCTGCGGCAAATGCAGCAGCGCGCGCTGCATGTCGTTGAGCTCGACGTGACGGTCCTGGCTCGCCGGCGCGGCGAGCAGCCGGTCCGCGACGAGATCGTCCCACTCGCCCTTGAAGCGCGCGCGGCGCATCTGCGAGAGATAGAGATTGCGCAGGATGATGAAGGTCCAGGCGCGCATGTTGGTGCCGGCCTGGAAACGCTTTCGCGCCGCCCATGCCTTGAGCAGCGTTTCCTGCACCAGATCGTCGGCAAGGTCGCGGCTGCCCGAAAGCGAGCGGCCGAACGCGCGCAGGTGCGGGATCACCGTCGCAAGCTGCTTCTTGAACTCGGGATCGGACAGCGAGACATGCTCGGGCGGCTCGGCGGCCGCGTCTTCGCCACGGTCCTCGGGCAGTTCGGACTCAGTCATTCGATCCCGTTCAGTTGCGCGTGCCGAAATGGGGCGCTGATTGGAGATAGGCGCCGTCTGCGTGATTGCCAGCATTTTTAGAAATGCTTCGCGCGGTTCAGGACCAGACGATGATGGCAAAGGCGATGACGACCAGTGCCAGGCCGAAGCCCAGCACATAGCGCGTCATGTGTGGCGTGGATCCGGCGCGGGCGCGGTCGGTGGAGACATGAATCGGTTCGTCGTTCTCAGCCATGTCCCCACAACCCACCAAAACCGTTTTGGGTCCGTATCATGTGGAACCCGCACCGGAATTTTTCAGGCGGCGGCGGGCACCGTCGCCTGATCAAAGAACAGCGCCTGACTGATCGTTGTTTTCACCGTCTCGCGCTGGAACGGCTTGGTGATCAGGAACGTCGGCTCGGGCCGTTCGCCGGTGAGCAGCCGCTCGGGGAAGGCGGTGATGAAGATCACCGGCACGCTGAACTCGGCAAGGATGTCCTTGACCGCGTCGATACCCGAGCTGTCGTCGGCGAGCTGGATGTCGGCGAGCACCAGGCCCGGACGATCCTCCATCGCCAGCGCGACGGCCTCGTCGCGGGTGACGGCGACGCCGGTCACTTCATGGCCGAGGTCGCGGACGATCTGCTCGAGATCCATCGCGATCAGCGGTTCGTCCTCGATGATCATCACGCGGGTGCGGGTCTGGCGCTCGATCTCGGCGACAGCTTCGGCGACCAGCGTCGAAACCTGTGCGGGATCCTCCTCGATCAGATAGCCGGCATCCTCGATGCTGAAGCCTTCGACCGTGGTCAGCAGCAGCGCCTGGCGCGACAGCGGGGTGAGCCGGGCCAGCCGGCGGCGCGCGATCGATTCGGCTTCGTTCGAGCTGTCCTCGATCACATCCTCTTCCTCGAGGTGCGTCGACTGCCAGATCGCCTGAAAGGTACGATAGAGGCCGAGCCGCGGATCGACCTCCCGCGGAAACTGATCGGGCGCCGCCACGATGGCTTCGAGTGCGGCGCGCACGTAACGGTCACCTTCGGCCTGGCTGCCGGTGAGCGCGCGCGCATAGCGGCGAAGCAAGGGGAGGTGCGGCGCGAGTTGCTGTCCAAGCGACATAAGGGAAGTCTTCTCCTTCGAGTGCGCGGGCCGCCTTGTTGCGCCCCGACGCCTGCATTGCAAATAGTTCTGCTGTCCGAAGGAGCCCCTCCCCGGATTTCGCATCGCCTGTGGAACAATCGACGCGCTGTTTGGTTTCATCCGCCGGGTCACGCACTGCGGGACACCAAGGGAGTGCTTGCGCTCTGGCGTCATGGCGTTAATCGGGCATCAGCTGTTGATGCGTCTTTCACAGTCCGGGTCCCGGACATCACGGGTCCTCACGGGGGGAATTGGTGCGTTCCGCAAAGAATGAGTCGAAAAAGCCGCCCAGAACCAGGGACGGGACGGAGAGCAGCAAACCCAGCCGAAGCGTGGGCGATGCCCTGCGCCAGGCCTATGACGAGGCGGTGCGCGAGACGGTTCCCGACGATCTGCTCGACCTGCTGAAGAAGCTCGACTAGCCATAGGCACATGAACAACTCGGATCCGGAACCGCGTGCCAAAGGCCCGGCGGACGCGTTGGCGCGCATGCCGACGGGCGCCAAGGTTTTCCTGATCCTCGTCGGCGCGCTGCTCCCGCTCGCGCTGATCGCTCTCTTCACCACCATCCAGACCACGCGCACCGCCGATGTTGAGACGCGCGCGCGGCTGCACGCGATCGCCGACGAAAGCTCGGGCGTGGTCGAGAATGTGCTCACCAACGAGGCGAGCCAGATGAGCCAGACCCTCGCCGCGCTCCAGCAGGATCCGGGCGATCGGGTCAGCTGCGTCCGGCTCGCGGGCAGCTTCGCCGCGCAGGGTGGCGTGCGGTTCGCAATCGCCGACGCACAGGGCCGGATATTGTGCGGTCAGCGCTTCACGCTTCCTAAGGCAGCTCCGTTGCGCGCCGGCGACGTCCGGGCTTCGCTGCTCTCCGACGGCCTCGCAATTCGGATCGGCGGCGAGGGAGGCATGGTCGCCACCGCCTGGTACCCGATGTCGGTCCTTTCGGCGCTGGCCCGCCCGAGCGGTTTCGTCCCCGACTACGGCGCCGCCTTGGTCCGCGCGGGTGAGCGGCTGACGCTGCGCGAGCTCGGCGCGCCCGGGCCGCTCGGACGCCGCGAGACCGCGCGGAGCGACCTGTCGATGGACGGGCTGGCGCTCGAGATGGTGGTTCCGGGTCCGCCGATCACCTCGCCGCTGATCATCACCGCCGTGCTGCTGGTGCTGATGTGGATCGCCGCGGCGGCGATCGGCTGGTTCGTCGTCGACATCCTGCTGATCCGGCCGCTGCGCCGGCTGCGGGCCAGCGTCGGGCGCTACCAGCCGGGCGAGGAGCTCGACATGAAGCGCTTCGGCGCGATCCCGGCGCAGGAAATCCGGGAGCTAGGCCAGACCTTCCAGCAGATTACCCGGACGGTGCGGCTGCATGAGGCCGATCTCGCCGAGGGGCTGGTGCGCCAGACCAAGTTGACCCGCGAGGTCCACCACCGGGTCAAGAACAACCTCCAGGTGATCTCGAGCCTGATCAACTTTCATGCGCGCGGAGCGAAGAGCGTCGAGGCGACCGAGGCCTATTCCTCGATCCAGCGCCGGGTCGACGCGCTCGCCGTCGTCCATCGCCACCATTATGCCGAGCTGGAAGAGAATCGCGGGCTCGACCTGCGCTCGATCATCGGCGAGCTTGCCGCCAATATCCGCGCCACCGCCCCCGAGCGTGCCACGGGCCTTGGCATCACGCTCGAGATCGAGCCGCTGCTGGTCAATCAGGACGTCGCGATCGCCGTCGCCTTCCTGATCACCGAAATCGTCGAGCTGGCGGTGAACTGCACGCCGACCGCGCAGATCCGCATTTCGATCAAGGGCGCCGAGGAGCCCGACCGGGCAATCCTCCGGGTTAATTCGCCCGCGCTGGTCGAAACCGCCGAGCTCGAGGCGCTTCTAGAAAACCGCTATGGCCGAGTGATCGCCGGCCTGGCCCGGCAGCTGCGCACCCGGCTGCATTACGATCCGCTGGTCGGCGCCTATGAGGCCGCGGTCGCGATCACCGGGCGCCCCTGAATCTTTTTTCCGAAAAAGTGTGCCGGGCCGGGAACTCGCTCCCGCCATGCACGTTCAGCAATTCGGATAGTGACCTTTTGCCCCCCCGCTCTCGCTATCCAAGACATGGGCCCGGAAGCGTCAACCCTCCCCCCCCCCCGGTGACGCTTCCGGGCCTAACACTTTCTCCCGACAGCGATAATCATCCAGCCGCTCCCGCAGGCGCTTCGTGCCTGTGGCGGAACGATTATGCGCGTCCGGGCATTTCTTCCCCGCTTACAAGCTGGAGAGTTTCAATGCGCAAGATCTTCACCTGTGCCGCGCTTGCCGGCGCGATCCTCGTTTCGGCCTGCAACACGGTCGAGGGTGTCGGCCGCGACGTTTCGTCGGCCGGCGACGCCGTCGCCGGTGCGGCAGACGACAACAAGTAACCCGACCCTCGGGATCGCAACAAGGCCCCTCCCCTTACCGGGAGGGGTTTTCGTATCAGGACGCCGCTTCGGTCTCGGCCGTGCGCTCGCGCCGGCGCCGCGTGAACCAGATCGCCACCAGCGCGAGGAAATAAAGCGCGCAGAGCGGCACCGCGAGCAGCAGCTGCGAACCAACATCGGGCGGAGTCAGCACCGCCGACAGCGCGAACGCGCCGACCACCGCATAGCGCCACGCGCCCCTGAGCTGCTCGAAGGTGACGATGCCGGCATGCTCGAGCAGCATCAGCAGCACCGGCATCAGGAATGACAGCCCGAAGCCGAAAATGAACTGCATCACGAATTTCAGATATTCGTTCACCTCGGGCAACGCCTGCTGCGTCATGCCGGCGAGCTCGCCCTGGAAGCCGAGCAGGAATTTGAGCGCCACCGGGATGGCGATGAAATAGGCCATGCTCGCGCCGGCGATGAACAGCACCGGCGTGGCGAGCAGAAACGGCAGCAGCGCTCGCTTTTCCTTGCGGTAGAGCCCGGGCGCTACGAACTGCCACAGCTGATTTGCGATCACGGGAAAGGCGATCATCAGCGCTGCGAAAAATGCGACCTTCAGTTCGACGATGAATCCCCCGGTCACTGCGGTATTGATGATCGTCACCTGCCCCGCGGCCTTGAGCGGCGCCACGAGGAAGCCGAGGATCGGTCGCGCGAAGTAGAGACAGCCTCCGAACGCCACCACCAGCGCCGCCAGAGACCAGAGCAGGCGGCGCCGGAGCTCGATCAGGTGGTCGAGCAAGGGCGCCTGGGTGTCGTCGATCTCGTTCACAGTTGCGGCTCTTCAGGCGTTGCGGCCTTTGGCTTGCGCGTGCGCTTCGGCTTAGCGGGTGCCGGTTCGGGCTCCTCCGCGGCGAACAGCACCGGCTGCTCGACCATTACCGGCTCGGCATCGACCGGATCGGCGGAGGCGAAATGCTCGGGCTGCGGCGCGGGCAGCGAGGCCGTCGGCGGATGCTCGCGCATGATCCGCTCATTCTCCGCGGCCCATTGCTTCTCCATCTCGGCAAGCTCGGACTCGCGCACCATCGCGTCGAAGCCCGAGCGGAACTGGCGCGCGACCCCGCGCGCCTTGCCGACCCATTTGCCGACGAAGCGCATCGCCTTGGGAAGGTCCTTGGGTCCGATCACCAGCAGCGCCACCACGGCCACAAGCAGCAACTCGGTCGGCGCTACGTCTAACATTCGGCACTGCCTCGGGGCGCGCCGTGCTCGGCGCGCGGGTCAATAGTGAGTGGACGAGCGCTCAGCGCTCTTCGCGGGTACGCTCGGCTTCGGTCTGGAAACTGGCATCCGGCGTCGGCGCGGGCTTGCCCTCGATGCGCGTCGGCGCGGGCTTTTCCGCTTCGTCGTCCTCGGCCATGCCCTTCTTGAACTGTTTGATGCCCTTGGCGACATCGCCCATCATGTTCGAGAACCGGCTGCCGCCGAACAACAGAATCACCAGAACACCGACGATCAGCCAGTGCATCAGGCTCATGCTACCCATGGGAACTCTCCTCGTATCGGGGTCTATCTAGGCGCGGCGCGCGCCCGGGGCAACGGCTAGCGCCATCGCCCGGCGAATCGGTGGGCGAGCCCTATTCGTCTTCCGTGACAGTTTCGCTCGCCTCCGCCTCGAAGGCGAGGTCGACGGGGTCGAGCAATCCCGCCGCCTTGAGGTCGTCGATCCCCGGCAGATCGCGGCGGCTGGCGAGCCCGAACTGGCTCAGGAACCCCGCCGTCGTCGCATAGGTGAGCGGCCGCCCCGGCACTTCGCGGCGTCCTGCCGGCCGCACCCAGCCTGCCTCCATCAGCACGTCGATCGTCCCCTTCGAGATCTGCACGCCGCGGATCGCCTCGATCTCGGCGCGCGTCACCGGCTCGTGATAGGCGATGATCGCCAGCGTCTCGATGCCCGCCCGGCTGAGCTTGCGGCTATCCTCGCGGTCGCGGCGCAGCAGGTGCGCGAGATCGGCGGCGGTCTGGAAGTGCCAGCGCTCGCCGCGCCGGACGAGCTCGATGCCGCGGCCGGCATAGAAAGCCTCTAGCGCCGCCAGCGCGCCGCGCACGTCGGCATCGGCGCCGACATGCGCCCGGATATCCTCGACTGTCAGCGGCGCTTCGGCAGCGAACAGCACTGCCTCCACCGCGCGGCCGAGATCGTCCGGCGGTGTCACGCGCTCGCCTTGAGGTAAAGCGGCGCGAAGGCCGATTGCTGGCGCAGCTCGACCCGTCCCTGCCGCGCGAGCTCGAGCGCGGCGACGAAGGACGAGGCCAGTGCCGATTTGCGATAGGTGCCGCTCGCGCCGTCGGGCAGGAAGCTCTGCAGCGTGCTCCACTCGATCCGGGCGCCGATCAGCGCCGAGACGCGCTCGATCGCCTCTTCGAGTGTCATCACGTCGCGCTGCGCCACCACGTGCATCACCGGCCGGGTCCGTGCGCTGATCCGCCCATAAGCGGCGATCAGGTCGTAGATCTCGGCTTCGTAGCGCCCCTTGCGGACGACGCGCAGTCCTTCGGGGGCCCCGCGCAGGAACACGTCGCGGCCGAGCCGGTCGCGTGCAATCAGCCGCGCCCCTGCCTCGCGCATCGCGTTCAGCCGCTCAAGCCGCAGCTGCAGCCGCAGCGCCAGCTCTTCGGGGCTCGGCGTCTCCTCTGGGTTGCGCGGCAGCAGCAGCGCCGATTTGAGATAGGCGAGCCACGCCGCCATCACGAGATAGTCGGCAGCCAGCTCGAGCCTGAGCAGCCGCGCCTCGTTGACGAAGGCGAGATATTGCTCGACCAGCTCGAGGATCGAGATCTGGCGCAGGTCGACCTTCTGGTTCCGCGCCAGCGCGAGCAGCAGGTCGAGCGGGCCTTCCCAGCCTTCGATGTCGATCTTGAGAGTGTCGGACGGGTCGGCTTCGCTCATCGCGGCCAGTTAAGCAGGCGCGACGAGCCGACGCAAAGCCTAACCCCTTCCGGTGAGTCAGGCGAGCGCCAGCAGTTCGTCGCGCTTGGCGATCAGCGCATCGAAGTCCGCGGCCTCCGGTCCCGCCGCGATCGTCGCCATCGCGCGCTCCAGCCGCGCGAGGCATTCCGGCGTGGCGTCGTCGATCCGACCCGCGATCTCGACCATCTCGTCCATCCGCGCCCAGCAATCGAGCACCACGTCGCACCCGGCGGCGAGTGCCTGCGCCGCCTTTTCGCCGGCGGTGCCCGACAATGCCTTCATGTCGATATCGTCGGTCATCAGCAAACCATCGAAGCCGATCCGGCCGCGAAGGATATCCGCGATCACTTTGGGCGAGAGCGTCGCCGGCCGTTCGGCGTCCCACGCCTCGAACACGACATGGCAGGTCATTCCCATCGGTGCGTCGTTGAGGCGGGTGAACGGCTCCAGGTCCACTTCGAGCGCCGCCGCGTCGGCCGCGACGTGCGGCAGGTCGTAATGGCTGTCGACCAGCGCCCGGCCATGGCCCGGCATGTGCTTGACCACGCCGACCACGCCGCCGCGGCGCATGCCTTCGAGCATCGCCTGCCCCAGCGCCGCCACGCGCATCGGATCGCCCCCGAACGCGCGGTCGCCGATCGCCCGCGTGACATCGGCCTGGCGCACGTCGAGCAACGGCGCGCAGTTTACCGTCACGCCGACCTCGGCCAGCATCATCGCCAGCGCCTGGGCGTTGGCGCGGGCGGCCTCGATCGCCGAGATCGGCGCGATCTCGTAGAGCGCGTCGAACGCCGCCCCCGCCGGAAAGGCAGGCCATTCGGGCGGCACCATCCGCGACACGCGCCCGCCCTCCTGATCAATCAGGATCGGCAGGTCGCCGCGGCCGGACAGCGCGCGCAGGCTGTCGGTCAGCGCCTTCATCTGCGCGCGATCGCCGCAATTGCGCTTGAACAGGATGTAGCCGAGCGGATCGGCATCGCGGAAGAAGGCGCGCTCGTCGGAAGTGAGTTCGTGGCCCGAGACGCCGAAGATGACGGGTTTCATAACCGCCCCTTAGCCAATCCTCTCGCGTTGGAAGAGGATTTAGTTCGCGATGAAGCAGTTCTCGCCGGCGACCTTGAGCCGGCCGCACAGCTCGCGCGCCTGCGGGTTGCTGCCGGCGTTGACGCGCAGGCGCCATACCGTGCGGCCGTTGACCTCGCCGCGCTCGACCGATTTGCCGAGCGGCGCGAGATAGCCGAAGCGCTTCGAGAGCCGCGCCCAGGCGGTATTGGCGCCCGCCTCGTTGGGGAAGGCGCCGAGCTGGATCAGCGCACCCGAGCCGGGCCGCGGCGCCGCGGGGCGAGTCCCCGCAGCGGATGCGTTCGGCGTCGCGGTGGTCGGGCCCGGGATCGAGAGCTTGACGTTCTTGGTCCCCGGCGCGGTGCTGCCGGGCTGTGTGGCGCGAACGCCCTCGACCGGAGCCTCGGCAACCGCGCCGACATTGATGCTGGAATTGCTGGCCGCACCCTGGCTGGTCGCGAACACGGTGTCGCCCTCGCCTTCCGCCTTCATGCCGCCGGGCTCGTCGGGCTTGACCTTATAGTCGCCGGCGGGCGCCTTGATCAGCGTGCCGTCGCCCTGGCTCACCGTCTGCGCGCGCTGGTACCAGAGGTAGCCGACCGCGACGAAGCCGAGCACGGCCAGCGCGAGCACGCCGAGCAGCATGAAGCGCGCGACCGAATGGTCCTGCGGATAGTCCTCCTCGGCCGTCTCCAGCCAAGGCAGGCGATCATGTTCGTCGAAATCCTGACCGGTCCGCAGGTTCATTCAGTGCATCTCCTGCACGGCCTCTACACCCATGAGGCCCAACCCGTTACGAATAATCTGTCCGACGCTCCGCGCCAAGAAAAGCCGCGCGCAGGTCAGGCCGGGCTGGTCGGGAACGAGGAAGCGGCGCTCGGGCCGGTCGTTGCCGACATTCCACAGCGCATGAAGTTCGGCAGCCAAATCATAGAGATAAAAGGCAATCCGGTGCGGCTCACGCGCGAGTGCCGCGCCCTCGACGACGCGCGGGAACTGCGCCGCGAGCTTCACCAGCGCCAGCTCTTCCGTATCAAGCAGGGACAGATCGGCGCTCGGGCACTCGATCCCCGCCTCCGCCGCCTTGCGGTGGAGCGACGCGATCCGGGCATGGGCATAGTTCACATAGAAGACCGGATTGTCCTTCGACGCTTCGACCACCTTCGCGAAATCGAAGTCCATCTGGGCATCGGCCTTGCGGGTCAGCATGGTGAAGCGGACGACGTCCTTGCCGACTTCGTTGACGACATCGGCAAGCGTCACGAAATTGCCCGAACGCTTGGACATCTTCACCGGCTCGCCGGCGCGCAGCAGCCGCACCATCTGGACGAGCTTGACGTCGAACCGCGTCTTGCCGTCGGTCAGCGCCTGCACCGCGGCGACGATCCGCTTGACCGTGCCGGCATGGTCGGCGCCCCAGATGTCGATCAGCTGGTCGGCGGCCTGCGCCTTCTGAAAGTGATAAGCGAGATCGGCACCGAAATAGGTCCATTGCCCGTTCGACTTCTTGATCGGGCGGTCCTGATCGTCGCCGAACTGGGTCGCGCGGAACAGGGGGAGCTCGACCGGCTCCCACTCCTCGGGCGTCTCGCCCTTGGGCGCCTCGAGCACGCCGTCATAGACGAGGTCGCGCGCGCGCAGCCAAGCCTCGGCCGCCTCGGGCTTGCCCGCTGCCTGCAATTCGGCCTCGGACGAGAACAGGTCGTGATGGATGCCGAGCAGGGCGAGATCGGCCTTGATCATCACCAGCATCGAGGCGACCGCCTCCTTGCGGAACAGCGCGAGCCATTCCTGCTCGGGCTTGCCGACGAACGCGTCGCCATGCTCGGCGGCTAGCTTCTCGCCGACCGGCCTGAGATATTCGCCCGGATAGAGGCCTTCGGGGATCTCGATGGTCTCCCCCAGCGCCTCGCGGTAGCGCAAGTGCGCCGAGCGCGCGAGCACGTCGACCTGCCCGCCGGCGTCGTTGACATAATATTCGCGGACCACCTTGTGGCCGACATATTCGAGCAGGCTGGCGAGCGCGTCGCCGACCACCGCGCCGCGGCAATGCCCCATGTGCATCGGGCCGGTCGGATTGGCCGAGACATATTCGACGTTGACCGTCGTTCCCGCCCCCGCGCTCGAGCGGCCGTAATCGGCGCCGGCGGTCAGGATCTGGTCCAGTTCGCCGCGCCAGGTGTCGTCGGTCAGCGTCAGGTTGATGAAGCCCGGACCCGCGACCGAAACCGCGGCGACTTCGTCGAGCTTGCCGAGCTCGGCGGCGATCTTCTCGGCCAGCGCGCGCGGATTGGTGCCGGCGGGCTTGGCGAGCACCATCGCCGCATTGGTCGCGAGATCGCCATGGCTGGCGTCGCGCGGCGGCTCGACCGTGACCGCGCGTCGCTCCAGCCCGGCAGGCAGGTCGCCGGCGGCGACGAGCGCGTCGAGAGCGGCATCCAGATGCGCGGCAAAACGGGCGTAGAGAGTCATCGGGCTTCCAACAGTGAACGAGAGCGCGCGCCTTAGCGGAAGGGGCGCGTGGGGACAATTGGGGCCTGGCAGCGCGATTTGGCGTTCGCGGGCGGCGGCGATGGGGTAGTTGGCTGCGGAAAGGTCACACCAGGGTCACACTGCGCGCATCGTCCCGGAGGGCCGGTTCCCGGCGCAGGCAGCAATCGGCGGTAGTTCGGACGAGGCGGCCTATCCTCCTGCTTTCGCACGAGCCCGGGCCGGATGAGAGGGCGCGCTACGATGTCAAAGAACTCGATGAGGCTCTCACGCGAAATCCTACATTGCAAGGGCGACCGCATATGGGTGGATTGCGGTCATGGCTTAGGTGCGCCAAAATGCTCTGATGCTTCACACTCGTGACCTTGCCGACAGCATTGAGGTCGACGGCTTAACCTATGAGTGGGCAGTCCAGCGGGAACCGCAATGGTGCACGGCTGATGGTTGGCGGGGCTTGGTATTATCCATCCGGCAGCGAGGCGAGCAGCGCGAAGCGCTGTTGGAGTTTCCAATGCCGAAGTCTGGGAATGGTTCGCCGCACCGCAGGCGACCTAAGATCGGCAAAGCGATAGTTTCCAATGGCGTCCGCGCTGCATTGGCGGCGGGCTGGGAGCCGACTTCGCGCGGTAAACCGGAAACCTACATGGTCGATGCAAACGGCTGCTAATGGGGCGAAACCCGTCGGCACAATTCGGCCAGCGGAGTAACCAGCCGACGCCTTGCCGCCCGGTTCAGGCGCGCACCAGATCCTTCAGAATCGCCGCGCTCTTCATCTCCGGGAACAGCTTCGCCGCCGTCCGCGCCGGCTGCAGGTCGAAATGCGACGCGACGGCGCTGTTGAGCAGCGTGTCGAGCCCGGTGGTCGGACGGAGGTCGCGCCCTTCGTAGAGAGCGGCATCGGCTAGTCCCGGCCAGTCGGCCATCACCCTGCCCCCATTGACTGCGCCGCCGGCGAGCATCGCCAGCGAGCCGGTGCCGTGATCGGTGCCCTGCGTGCCGTTGACCTTGACCGTCCGGCCGAACTCGGTGGCGACCACGACCAGCGTGTCGGCCCAGAGCGGCCCCAGCCCCTGCCGGATCGCGCCGATCATCGCGTCGAGGCCCTTGAGCTGCCCGGCCAGCCGCCCGCGCTGCTGGGCATGGGTGTCCCAGCCGCCGGTCTCGATCATCGCGATCCGTGCGCCACCCTCCGCGCCGAGCAGCTTGGCGGCGAGCGCGCCGGTCGCGGCGGCGTTGCGGCCATTGTCGGCGGCGAGGTCGCCGGTGAGCATCCGCGTCGCGGTCGCCTGCTCCCAGATCGCATGGAGCTGCGGATCCTCGCGGTACATCGCCGAGACGCGCGCGAGCAGATCGTCCGAGGCGTCGGGCAGCGCCGACGGGGCATAGCTCGCCACTTCGACCGGCCCGCGCAGCGCCATCGGAATCGTCGCGGCGAGCGCGATCGCCTTCTCGTCGGCGGGAAGCAGTGACAGCAGCCGGTTGAGCCAGCCGTCCTTGAGCGCATAGGCGCTGCTGCCGCCGGTCTCGAGCACATTCTGCCCGTCGAAATGCGAGCGCTCGCGATACGGCGAGGCGACCGCATGGACGAACAGCGCCTGCTTCGCCTGCCACAGCCCGTGCAGGTTGGTCATCGCCGGGTGCAGCGCGAACATCGAATCGAGCTTGGGCGCCGCGGCGAAATCCTGCGCGAGTACCCCGCGCTGGCCTGCGAACGCCGGGTCGCCGACCGGCGCCAGCGTGCCGAGCCCGTCGGCGGCACCGCGCTGGAGGATGAACACGAAGCGGCGTTGGGTGGCCGCGCGGGCGAGCGCCATCTGCGTCCCGAACGCGGAAGTGAAGACCGCGGAGGCACCGAGTGCGACGAAGCTGCGACGGGTGAGCATGGGCTATCTCCGCATGAATTCGGGGGCGACCAGCATCAGCGCGACGGCCTGGCCCGGGCTGTCGGCGCGCGCGATCGCCTGCGCGGTGGCATCGCTCAGCGCGCCGGGGAACAGTTCGGCGGCGCGCTGGCGGGCATCGACGGTGTCGCGCGTGCGCTGGGCGATCCGCTCCGCCGCCTCGACCCGGCGCATCACCGCGTCGGGACCGGCCCAGGTCGCCGCGACATCGTCCCAGCCGGCGGGCGAACCCGGCCGCCAGATCGGCTGGCCGAGCTGGGTCATCAGCCCGTTCATCGCCATCGGCGGCAGCTGCTGCGCACCGAGGCCTCGCAACGCCGAGATCGTCCACTCCCAGGGCGACTTGAACTTGATCGGCTGCGGCACCCAGCATTCGGGCGCCTCGACCAGCGTGCGGTAGACGGTCGGCAGATCGCCCCCCGAGCGCAGGAAGGCGGTCTCGAGCCGCGCTACCAGTGCCGGCGGCGGCGTGTCGCCGGCGAAGTGGCGCGCGAGCTTGGTGGCGATATGCCGCGCAGTGGCCGGGTGCGTCGCGAGCAGGTCGAGCACCGACGCCGCCTGCGCCTCGCCCGCTTGCGGCCAGCTCTTGCCGAGGATCGTGCGCGTGCCGGGCTCGTGCAGCCGCGGCGCGAAGACGAACTTGCCGGGCTCGCCGGTTCCCGCCAGCGCCGGGCCGCGCCCGCGCCCGAGCCCCGCGACGGTCCAGCCTGTCATCGCCCGGGCGAATTCGGTGACGTCGGCCTGACTGTAGCCGGTGCGGACGCCGAGCGTGTGGAGCTCGAGGATCTCGCGCGCGAGGTTCTCGTTGAGCCCGGCCTTCTGCCCGCGCCTGCCGCCCGCCTGGCCGAACGCGCTGTTCGGCCCGACCGACTGCGCCTGGTCGAGATAGATCAGCATCGCCGGGTGGCGCTCGACCGCGTGGAGCATGTCGCCGAACGTGCCGAGCACATGCGGCCGCACCGCTTCGAACTCGAGGCTGCCGGCAAGACCGACCATCGTCAGCTTGTCGGCCGAGACCGCGAAGTGATTGGCCCAGAAATGCACCAGCCGCTCGACGAACGGGGCTGGCGTGGTGAGCGCAGTCAGCGCCCGCGCCGATACCGCGCCGGCATAATGGTCGCGGCCCTGCTGCCGCGCAAAGCGCCGCGCCTGGGCGACCGGATCATCGGCCTTGTCGGGCTTTTCCATGGGGTCCGCCATGCCCGGCATCGCCGACCCACGCATCGCCGGCTCGGTCTCGCTCTCGGGCTTCGCCGCCGCGTTGCGGCGGCGGTCGCGCTGGAGCACGCGCACTGCGCGGAGATAGTCGTTGAGCTCCTGCGCGATCCGGCCGCTCGGCGCCAGGCCCGCGATCGCCTGCGGCCGCGCCTCGTAGCGGTCGAACTGCGCCAGCAGCCAGCGGGCGGGGTCGGTACCGGGCGCGTCGCCGGGTCGTCCACCCAGTCCGAACCGGTTCAGCGCGATGCTTGCCTTGGCCACGACCGCCACCCTTTGCTGCATGCCCTGCAGATACGCCCCACTTGTCGCAGAAGTTTGTCACCGGCTCGGCTCGTCGCGATTCGTGCACCGATTGCAACTGCTGGCGACGCGCTTTGCGATTGCCGATCTTGTTGCGGTGCAGCATTTTCTCTTTCGAGAACAGAACAACATCAGGGATGCCGGTCTGGCTCTTTCGAGTATTTGGAGGAGAAAGATCGTGACCAAGCTTCTTATCGCCACCGCCGCCGCCGTAATCGCATTCGCCGCTCCCGCCACCGCCAAGGAGCGCGTGTTCACCCACGAGGGCGTCACCTATGCCTATACCGCGACGCCGAGCGATGCCGGCCTCGTCCTCGAGGGCAAGGCGTCGAAGGGCGGCAAGTTCCGCCTCGTCGTCAAGGGCGACTGGGTGAACGGCTATGCGGGCGGCGCCCGCGTCACCTTCCGTGCGCCGACCCGCAGCGAAGCCGGCGCGGTTCTCGTCGCGCAGCGCTGAGCGCAAGCTTCTGCCTCTCAATGTATGAGAGGTTGCGTACCGAGGTGAGGGTTCCCGCTGTCGAGGCGGGGGCTCTCACCCCAGCTCTTCCGCCGGTCGCTAGAACCCTTCAGGCAGCGCGATCGGGCCGACCGTTTCTTGGTACCGCGCGATCGCATAGCGATCGGTCATCCCGGCGATGAAATCGGCGATGTGCCGGCTGCGCCACGGCTCGGCCTCGGGCAGCGCCTCGCGCCACTCCTCGGGCATCCGCGCCGGATCGTCGGCATAGGCCGCGAACAGCCCCGCGACCACGCCATGCGCCGCCTCCGCCGCCGCGAGCTGGCTCGGATGGTGGTAGAGATTGGCGTACATGAAGCGCTTGAGCCCGCGCTCGGCGTCGCGCATCGCGTCCGAGAAGGTGGCGAGGCACCGCCCCGCCGCGCGCACGTCCTCGACCGTCTCCACCCCGGCATCGCGCAGCCGCGCCTGGGTCGAGACGATCAGGTCGTTGACCATCTCGCCGATCTGCGAGCGGATCAGCTCGCCGACCAGCCGCTTCGCGGGCACGCCGGGGAACTTCGCCTCGACCCGCCGCCAGCCCTCGGCGATGATCGGGACTTCCATCAGCTGGTCGAGGCTGAGCAGCCCCGCCCGCAGCCCGTCGTCGATGTCGTGATTGTCATAGGCGATGTCGTCGGCGAGCGCCGCGACCTGCGCCTCGAGCGAGGGCCAGCGACCGAGCTCGAGGTCGAACTCGGCATTCGCTGTGGCCAGCGCCCATTCGGGCGCGGCGATCGGGCCGTTATGCTTGGCCAGGCCTTCCAGCGTTTCCCAGCTGAGGTTGAGGCCGGGCCAGCGCGGATAGGGCCGGTCCAGCTCGGTGAGCGTCCGAAGCGTATGGCCGTTATGGTCGAACCCGCCCACGCCGCAGAGCGCGCCCTCGAGCGCATCCTCGCCGGCATGGCCGAACGGCGGGTGGCCGATATCGTGCGCGAGGCACAAGGCCTCGGTCAGGTCCTCGTTGAGCCCCAGCACCCGCGCGATCGTCCGCCCGATCTGCGCGACTTCGAGGCTGTGGGTCAGCCGCACCCGGAAATGATCGCCGTCGGGCGCCATGAAGACCTGCGTCTTGTGGCGCAGCCGCCGGAAGCTGATCGAGTGGATGATCCGGTCGCGATCGCGCTGGAAGGCGTCGCGCGGGCCGCGGACAGTCCCGCTTTGTTCTTTGTGGCGGCGGCCGCGGCTCCGTTCCAGTGTGCACGCCCAGGAGGAAGTCGCTTTCACGCAGGCGGCCCTAGCGGTCGATGCAGGCTTGTCGAAGGCTTCTGAAGCGTGCGCGGACTGGCGAACGCTTGCCGAAGATCCGCCGGGCCGACGGAACAGGGAAATGCCGGGAAGGTTAAGGCTGCCGACCCCTCGGGAGTATTCGCTTTGGCTATCCTGTTCCTGCTGCGCGCTTTTTTCGCGATCCTCTCGCTGGCGCTGCTCGGCGCCGCGGCCGCACTGCTGTACGACTGGTATTCCGGCGAGCTGTTATGGGGCGCCGACGGAATCGCGCGATTGCACCGCGACGAGTGGAAGCTCTGGGCCGGCGGTGCGTTGATCGCCTGGTCTCTGCTCGGCCGCTTCCCACTGCTGCTGGTGCTCGCCAGGAGCGACAGCGATCCGATCCGTCCGCGTCGTGAGCAGGGTCGGACGATCCAGAGCCCGACCGGCAACACCCTCTACCTCGAGGACCATGGCCCGGTGCACGCCCAGCCGATTATCTTGACGCATGGTTGGTCGATGGACTCGACGATCTGGCAATATGCCAAGCGCGATCTCGGCGGCCGTTTCCGGGTGCTTGTCTGGGACCTGCCCGGGCTCGGATTGTCGAAGCGTGCGGACAGCACGATCTCGCTCGCCGAATTCGCGGAGGATCTGAAAAGCGTCGTTGCCCAGACGGGCGATCGCAAGCCGATCCTCGTCGGCCATTCGATCGGCGGCATGATCATCGAGACCCTCGCACGCGATGATCCGGCATTTGTCGAGCGGCACATAGCCGGGGTGGCACTCCTCAATACGACATATACCAACCCGCTGCGGACGATGATCCTCTCCGGACTGTTGCAGACCCTGCGCAAGCCGCTGATCGTCCCTATGCTGTATCTTCAGATCTGGCTCGCACCTTTGGTCTGGCTGTCGCAATGGCAGAGCTATCTTAGTGGGTTCCAGCATGTCGCTGTGCGCTTCGGGTTCGGGCGGCATGTGACCCGCAGCCAGCTAGACCATGTCGCGTTGCTGTTGACCCGCAATTCGCCGGCGGTGGTGGCGCGGGGCGACCTCGCGATGATCCGCTGGGACGGCTTGCAAGGCGTTGCCAACCTTGCCCCACCGACCGTCGTTCTGGGCGGTGAGCTGGATATCGTCACCAGGCTGGAAGCAAGCGAGCAAATCGCTCGGGCGGCGCCGATGGCCCAGCTGGATATCGTCGAGGGCGTCAATCATATGGGGCCGGTCGAGCGTGCGGACCGCTACAATAGCGCGATCGCCGCCTTCGCCGATGGGCTCGGCGCGCGAGCGGCTTAGGTGAGCCACGTTGAAACAGTCCGGATAAGCTTCTGCGCGCCCGAGGCGCCGGATCCGTTCAGTCGGCGGCCAGCTTGGTCACCTTCTGCCCCGCTTCGCTGGTAAAGACGAAGGCCGAGACGCCGGACTTGCCGAGGCTGTTGACGAAAGCCTGCGCCTCGGCCGCGGTCTTGAACGGGCCGGTGAGCACGCGGTTGGTGGCGCGCAGCGGAGTCCACCAGGCCGATCTGCCGCGGAACGCCGCCGGAGCCTTGGCGACTACGGCCTTCCACGCCTTGGGCAGGCTGGCCTCGTTGGCGCCGCCGGCGACCTGGACCCAGACGCGCCTGGGGTCGCCCTTCGCAGGGTCCTTGGCCTTGGGATCGGGCTTCTTCGCCTTGGGATCCGGTTTGGCCGTGTCCGGCTTTTTCGGGTCCTTGCCCTTGGCGGGCTCGGGCTTCGGCTTGGCGGGCTCAGGTCGGGGCGACGCCCGCACGGGCGCGGGCGTCGCACGCGCGGGCGCCGCAGTGGTCGCCCGTACGGGCTCGGGAATCGGATCGACCGGCGTCGCGTTGACGATCTGCAGTTCCTCGCCCGGGATGGTGATGCCGGCGACGATCGAGGCCAGCACCGAATCCTCCTGACCGATCCGGGCGGGTCCCGGCGGCGCAGGGGACGGCGTCGGCGCGGGAGAGACCGGAGCCGCAGCTGCCACTTCCTGGGCCGGGCGCGCGGCTTCGGGTAGCGTTTCGGCGGGCGGCTGCTGCAATGTCGCGGCGACGCTGGCGGTCGGCTGGGCTGTGGGCGTCGCCGGAGCAGGCGTTGCAGCAGCCGGCGCGACGGCGACCTCCGCGCGCGCGGTGTCGCCGGCCGAGGCGGCGGCGGGGCTGCCCTGGCCGGGAGCCGCGATCGGACTGCGTTGCGTGGGCACCGTCTCGCGGCGGGCAACCTCGGCAGGCGGGGCGGTTTCGCGGATCGGCGCGTCGATCTCCTCTGCGCGCGGCGCGGGCAGCGGCTGGACCAGCGGCGCCTGTGGGCGGGCGACGGGCGGCGGACCGGGCAAGGGCGCGGCGGCGGCGGTCTGTACCGGCGCGGCCGGCGTAGGTGTGGGCGTGGGCGTAGGCGCAGGTGTCGGCGCGGTCTGGGACGCAGCGGCGGCGACCTGGGTCTGGGCCGATCGACGGGCGGGCGGCGCGACATTGCGCTCGCGGCGCCCGCGGCGCTCGCGCTGCGTGGCGGCCGGGCGCGCGGGCTGCGCCTGAGCGGTCTGGACGGGCCGGGCCGACGGGACGTAGCGCGGCAGCACCGGCGCCATCCGGGCATCGGCGAGCCGCGCCGGCGTCGCCGAGAGCTGACCGAAATGCACCGCGAAGGCGCGGTCCGCCGGCGCGAGATTGGCGAGCCGGCGGAAGAACGGCGCGAGCGAATGCCCGATCGCGCCCGGCATCATGCTCGTCGCGATCCGCTCGGCCCCCGCCATGTCGCCGTTCATCGCGAGGATGAAGGCACGCGCACGCCACGCCGCGCGGTCGCTCTTGCGCAGCAGGGGATCGAGCAGCCGCATCGACTCGTCGACGTCGCCGGTGATGCCGAGCGAGAGCGCATAGCGGCGCACCGTCTCGTCGTCCCGCTCACCCTGCAGCGCGATCTTGTAATCGGCCTGCGCCAGCACAGGCTGGCCGAGCAAGTCATAAGCGAAGCCGCGATCCGAGGCATAGTCGCGCATCGAGAGCCCGCGGCCCTCGGCGCTCTGGAACAGCCGTAGCGCCTCGCCCGGCCGCTCGATCCGGACCAGCGTCACTGCCCGACCGGCGAAGATGCGTGGATTGGTCGGGTCGAGCGCCTCGGCGCGCGCGAAAAAGGCGAGCGCCGCGGCGGTGTCGCCGAGCTTTGCGCTCAGCAGCCCGGCCTCGAGCAGCGCGCGCATGTCGCGCGGATCGGCGGCGAGCACGCGCATCTCCTGCGCGAGCCGGTCGGCATCGGGGTTGATAGCCGGAACGAAACCGGTCTGCGCAAGCGCCGGCATCGTGCCTGCGCCCGCTGCGAGGGCAAGCGCCAGCGCTATCGGGCGCAAGAATCGAATCTGCTTCATCGAGCGATCAGCCAGACACTGCATTGGCTGAACCGCCAATGACGTATCGCCGGCGGCTCGCCCAAAGGAGATCCGCCGGCGACGAACGCCGCTTACTGGTTGTTCTGGCTGCGCAGGAAGCGCGGGATGTCGAGCGGATCCTTGTCGTCCTCCTCGGCCGGGCGGGCGGCGCCGCGCGAGGCCATGCGCTCGAACAGAGTCCCGCCGGCGCGGCGGCCGGCCGGCTTGGCTTCGGGCGCCGGCTCGTCGTCGCTGCCGCCGGTCAGCCAGCGGCGACGGCTGGTAACCTCGGGCTGGGGCACCGGAGCGGGCTCGGGCTCGGGGGCCTCGAGCGGCATCGCGCTGCCTTCGCCGAGCAGCAGCTCGTCGGACTCGCCAGCATCATCCTGCGTGGCAGCCGGCTCGGGTTGAACCTCCGGCTCGTACGCTTCGGGCTCAGACGCTTCGGCGACCGGTTCCGGAGCGGATTCCTCGGCGTAGGCCGGCTCGGAGAAGCCCGGCTCGGCAGCCGGCGTTGCGGCCGGCTCGGCTGCTGCCGCCGCCGCGGCGCTGCGGCGGGGGGTTGCGAAGGAGAAAACGCGGGTCTGCTCGGGCACCGGAGCGGGCCGGGCCTGCGCATCGGCATCGATGCCGGTCGCGACGACCGACACGCGGATCTTGCCCTCGAGATCGGGATTGAACGCCGAACCCCAGATGATGTTGGCGTCGGGATCGACCAGCTCGCGGATGTGGTTCGCGGCCTCGTCGACCTCGAGCAGGCGCATGTCCTCGCCGCCGGTGATCGAGACGATCACGCCCTTGGCGCCGTTCATCGAGACGCCGTCGAGCAGCGGATTGGCGATCGCCTTCTGCGCCGCGATCAGCGCGCGGTCGTCGCCGTCCGCCTCGCCGGTGCCCATCATCGCCTTGCCCATCTCCTGCATCACCGAGCGGACGTCGGCGAAGTCGAGGTTGATGAGGCCCGGCATGACCATCAGGTCGGTGATGCCGCGAACGCCCTGCTGGAGGACCTCGTCGGCCATTTCGAACGCCTGCTTGAACGTGGTGTTGGCGTTGGCGATCAGGAACAGGTTCTGGTTCGGAATGACGATCAGCGTATCGACATACTTCTGCAGCTCCTCGATGCCGGAGTCCGCCGATTGCTGGCGGCGGCGGCCTTCGAAGGCGAAGGGCTTGGTCACCACGCCGACGGTGAGGATGCCCATGTCGCGCGCCGCCTTGGCGATGACCGGGGCCGCACCGGTACCGGTGCCGCCGCCCATGCCCGCGGCGATGAAGCACATATGCGCGCCCTCGAGCGCCTTCTGGACGTCGGCGATGGTCTCCTCGGCGGCAGCGCGGCCGATCTCGGGACGCGAGCCGGCGCCGAGACCCTGGGTGATCTTCGCGCCGAGCTGGATGCGCTGCCCGGCGGAGGACTGCTTGAGTGCCTGCGCGTCGGTGTTGGCGACGAGGAACTCGACCCCCTGCACGTCGGCGCGGATCATGTTCGCGATCGCGTTGCCGCCCGCGCCGCCGACGCCGATCACCGTGATCTTGGGCGTCAGTTCGTCGACCTCTGCCGGAAGAAATTCGATGCTCATTCCTTAATCTCCTATGGCGCCGCCATCGCGCTGGAGCGGCGCCCATTGGCCCTGTGATGCACCAAGGGCTTGTATGACTCTAGTGGAAACAGCCCTGCCGGTCGTATTTCTTTAATAATTCGACCGAAAGGCTGCCATCAGCCGCTGAAGAACCGCCCCGGGGCTCGCCTTGGTGACGATCTGGTGGTTCGACGGCTCGAGCGCACGCAGATCGATCGGGTCGGCCGCGGCGAAGCGTGCCAGCCCCGCCAGCGTTGCGAAGGCCGGACCCGCATGCGCCTCGGGGAGCGCGATCAGCCCCTTGGGGCGGCCGACGCGGACCGCATTGCCGAGCGACTGCTGCGCGTAATCGGCGATGCCCTTCAGCTCGGCGCCGCCGCCGGTCAGGACGATCTGGCGGCCGATCGGATCTTGGAAGCCGAGCTTCTTCAGCTCCTTGTGGATCTCGGCCATCAGCCGCTCGAGCCGCTGGCGGATCGTCGCGTTGAGCTGCGCCTTGGTGATGCGCGGACCCTCGGCGCCGTCGTCGGGGATCGCCGGCACCACGTCGATCATCTCGTGATTGTCGCGTGGGGAGAGGTTCGCCGAGCCGTGAAAGCATTTGGTGCGCTCGGCCCAGTGGCGCGCGGTGCCGAACGCCGAGGCGATGTCGTCGGTTATGTCGGCCGAGCCCATCGGGATCGAGGCGAGCCCGGCGAGAACGCCGCCGGCGAACACCGAGACGTTGGTCACGCCCGCGCCGATCTCGACCAAAGCGACGCCGAGCTCACGCTCCTCGTCGGTGAGACAGGCAAGGCCCGTCGCGACCGGCGCCGCGATGATCGAGCGCACCTCGAGATGCGCCGAACGGACGCAGAGATCGAGGTTGCGGACCGGCGAACCCTCGGTCGAGACGACATGGATGTCGATACCAAGCCGGTCGGCATGCAGCCCCAGCGGGCGCTTGACCCCGGCGAGGCCGTCAATCGTGTAGCAGGTCGGCTGGGCGTGGAGCACCATCTTGCCCTGCGGATCGATCGCGTCGCGGCCGGCCTTGAGCAATTCGTCGATATCGGCCTGCTCGACGCGGTGGCCGCCGAGATCGGCCTCAAGCTTGACCACGTCGGAGAGCAGCCCGCCCGCCGAGAAGCTGACCCACACGTCCTCGATATTGGTGCCGGCGATGCGCTCCGCCTGCTCGACCGCCTCGCGGATGGCGAGTTCGGTGGCGTGCATGTCGGCGACATAGCCGCGCCGCACGCCGCGGCTCTCGCGCTGGCCGGTGCCGAGCACGACGAGCTGGCCGTCGTCCGATCGCTGCGCGATCAGCGCCGAAACCTTGGACGATCCCACGTCGAGCGCGGTGATCAGTCCTTCGGGTACTGCCTTGGCCATCGTCTTATTCCCCTGTTTCAACGCTGGTCGTCGCCGTCTGCCCCAACGGCCGCTGCATCACCATATTCCCGGGCACGCGCATATCGAAGCGGATTGTGCCCTTCCGTAGCAAACCCTGCGCCGCGTCCAATTCTGCGAATTTGCGTAGGGCCTTGCTCGCCTCTTCCTCGCCTTCGGGAAGCTGCAGCTTCTCGCCGCTGGTGAAGGTCAGGTCCCAGCGGCGGTTGCCGATCCACGTCGCCGCCTTGACCCGCGGCTTGAGCGCCGGCGCGCCGTCGAGCAGCTTGCGCCGCGCGGGCTCCTGCCCATTGGCCCCCTCCCCGATCAGCAGCGGCAGATCGGGCATCGCATCTGTCGACACCGGCTCGAGCGGGACGCCGGCGGGATCCACCAGCATCAGCTGGCCATGGCTCTGCCAGATCGCCGCGGGTTCGCGCTCGATGATCGCGATGCGCAGCGTGTTGGGCAGCCGGCGCGAGACGCGCGCATCCTTCACCCAGGGATATTTGAGCAGCCGTTCGCGGACCAGATCGAGATCGACCAGCGGCATCGCGCGGGAGTCCTGATCGAGCGCCTGGGTCAGCACGGTCATCCGGTCCATGCGCTTGATGCCGTCGATCTGGATCTCGTCGACCTTGAGCCCGGCGTCGCCGACCACCGTGGCGACCGCGCCGCCGACCATGCCGGGCACCCCGAGCCACGTCCCGACCGCGAGCGCGACCGCGCCGACGGTGCCGACGATGCTCCACGTCGCGATCCGGGTCAGCGTCGCCTGGCTGAACGGCAGCGCGGCGACCGCCTGGTCGAGCAGGCTCGGCCGCTTGGGACGGCGCGAGGCGGCCTTCTTCTTCGGCGTGGCGCCGCGTCTCGTCGCGGTGCGCTGGACGGGCCTGCGGCTCAAGCGAGCGCCTCGTCGACGATGCGCTGGACCAGCTCGGCATAGGAGATGCCGAGATGGCCGGCCTGTTCGGGAACGAGGCTGAGCGGAGTCATGCCGGGCTGGGTGTTGACCTCGAGCAGGAACAGCCCGTCGACGCCCTGGCTGTCGTCCCAGCGGAAGTCCGAGCGCGAGCAGCCCCTGCAGCCGAGCAGCCGGTGCGCGTCGAGCGCGATCCGCTTGCAGGCATCGGCGACGTCCTCGGGAATGTCGGCGGGGAAGACATGCTCGGTCAGCCCGTCGGTATATTTGGCGTCGTAATCGTAGAAGCCGCTCTTGGGCTTGAGCTCGGTCACCCCGAGCGCCTGCTGGCCGAGCACCGCGGTCGTCAGCTCGCGCCCGCGGATGAACGGCTCGGCGAGCAGCTCGTCGAATTCCTGCCACGGGCCGCGCACGTCGCGTCCGATCGGGCTGCCGTAATTGCCCTCGGCGGTGACGATCGCGACGCCGACCGACGAGCCTTCGTTGACCGGCTTGAGGACATAGGGCCGCGGCAGCGGATCGCGCTCGTACAGCTCTTCCGAACGCACCATGCGCCCGCCGGGCATCGGGATGCCGTGCGGCACCAGCGCCTGCTTGGTGAGCTGCTTGTCGATCGCGATCACCGACGTGACGAGGCCCGAATGGGTGTATTTCAGCCCCATCAGGTCGAGCGTGCCCTGCACCGTGCCGTCCTCGCCGGGGGTGCCGTGGAGCGCGTTGAACACGAGATCGGGCTTCAGCTCGGCGAGCCGCGCCGCGACGTCACGGTCCATGTCGACGCGGCTGACGCGGTGACCCAGGCTCTCGAGCGCATCGGCGACGCCGGCACCCGACATCAGCGAAACCTCGCGCTCGGCGGACCAGCCACCCATGAGGACGGCGATGTGCAACTTGCTCACTTCTGAACCCCGATACGCTGGATTTCCCATTCCAGCGCGACGCCGGACTGTGCCTTCACCTTCGCGCGAACCTCTTCGCCCAGCGCCTCGATGTCAGCGGACGCAGCATTGCCCAGATTGAGCAGGAAATTGCAGTGTTTTTCGCTGACCTGCGCATCGCCCCGCCGCAAGCCGCGGCAGCCCGCCGCGTCGATCAGCGCCCATGCCTTATGGCCTTCCGGGTTCTTGAACGTCGAGCCGCCGGTCTTGGAACGCAGCGGCTGCGATTCCTCTCGCGCGGCGGCGATGCGGTCCATCTCGGCCTGAATCGCGGCAGGGTCGCCGGGCCCGCCCCGGAAAGTCGCGCTTACGACGATCGCGCCGGGCGGCAGTTCGCTGTGGCGATAGGTATAGCCGAGATCGGAAAGCTGCAGGATCCTGCGCTCGCCGTCGCGCAGGACCACCTCGCATTCGACCAATATGTCGCAGGTCTCGCGGCCATAGGCACCGCCGTTCATCCGCACGAAGCCACCGACGGTGCCGGGGATCGAGCGGAGGAACTCGACGCCGGCGATGCCCGCATCGCGTGCCCTGGAGGAAACGAGGATGCCCGATGCGCCACCGCCGCAGCGGAGCGTGGTCGCGTCGACCTGCTCGACGCTGGCGAATGCCTTGCCGAGCCGCACGACCACGCCGGGCACGCCGCCGTCACGCACGATCATGTTCGAGCCGAGCCCCAGCCCCATCACCGGGACCGAGGGATCGAGCGCGAACAGGAAATTGGCGAGATCGTCGGCATCGGCGGGCTCGAACAGCCATTCCGCCGCGCCCCCACTCTTGAACCACACGAGCGGGGCGAGCGGCGCGCCGTATGTCAGTTTTCCCCGTACCGGCGGAAGCGCGTAGCAGACGCTCACTTCCATCCCCAGAATTTCGCCCATTGCTGCCACGCCGCGAGGTTGGCCTCGGCGGCCTTCTGCCCGGCCTCCTGCAGGTCGTTCAGCTGCTTGCCCGCGCCTAGCATCGTCTGCGCCGCATCCATCTGCGCCTTTTGGGCGCGGAGGATCTCGCGCTGCATCTCGACCGCGGTGGAGAACCAGTCGCTCATGCCGCCGCGCCCTGCCGGATCTGTTCGATCGACGGTGCGAGGCCCGCGGCCCATTTGGTGATGTCGCCGGCGCCGAGGCAGACGACCATGTCGCCGGGCACCGCCACATCAGCGAGCATGTGCGCCAGCGCATCGGCATCGGTCACCGCCGCCGCCGAGCGATGTCCGCGCCGGCGGATGCCGTCGACCAGCGCGTCCGAATGGACCCCTTCGACCGGCTGCTCGCCTGCGGCATAGACCGGGGTGACCAGCACCATGTCGGCGTCGTTGAACGCCTGCGCGAAGTCGTCCATCAGATTGCCGAGGCGCGAATAGCGATGCGGCTGGACCACCGCGATCACCCTTCCCTGCGCGCTCTCGCGCGCCGCGGCGAGCACCGCCCGGATCTCGACCGGGTGATGGCCGTAATCGTCGATGATGGTGACGCCCTGCGTCTCGCCGACCTTGGTGAAGCGGCGCTTGACCCCGCCGAACTTGGCGAAGCCCTGCTGGATCGTGATGTCGGGAATGCCGAGCTCGAGCGCCACACCGATCGCGGCGAGCGCGTTCTGGACGTTGTGGCGGCCGGGCATCGGCAGCTCGATATTCTCGATCGAGCGCACGGTGCCGTCGCGGTTGCGGATGATCGCCTCGAAGCGATTGCCGCCCGAATGCGGGGTGACGTTGACGCCGCGCACGTCGGCGCTCGCAGCGAAGCCGTAGGTGATGATCCGCCGGTCGCGGACGCGCGGGATGATCGCCTGGACTTCGGGATGGTCGAGGCAGAGCAAGGCTGCGCCGTAGAAAGGCACGTTCTCGACGAACTCGACATAGGCATCCTTGGCGCGGTCGAACGAGCCATAATGGTCGAGATGCTCGGGGTCGATGTTGGTGACGACCGCGATCGTGCCGTCGAGACGCAGGAAGCTGCCGTCGCTCTCATCGGCTTCCACAACCATCCAGTCGCTGTCGCCGAGCCGGGCGTTGGAGCCGTACTGGTTGATGATGCCGCCGTTGATCACGGTGGGATCGACGCCGCCGGCATCGAGCAACGCCGCGATCATCGACGTGGTAGTGGTCTTGCCATGCGTGCCGGCCACGGCGACGGTGGACTTGAGCCGCATCAGCTCGGCGAGCATTTCGGCGCGGCGCACCACCGGCACGCGATTGGCATAGGCGGCCTCGACCTCGGGATTGGTCCGCACGATCGCAGTCGAGACGACGACCACCGCGGCGTCGCCGATATTGTCGGCCTTGTGCCCGATCGCGATCGGGATGCCGCGGTCGCGCAGGCCCTGCACGACATAGCCTTCGGCGACGTCGGAGCCCTGCACCTTGTAGCCGAGATTGTGCATCACCTCTGCGATGCCCGACATGCCGATGCCGCCGATCCCGACGAAATGGATCGTGCCGATGTCGGTTGCGACACCCTTCATGCGTGTGCGAGCCTTCCCTGGATTGCCGCGCGGCGCACCTTGATCGGCGCCGTCGGAGCGTGAATCGATTCGACGAGATCGGCGAGGTCGCTCGCCGCGTGCGGCCGCCCGACGCTCTTCGCCCGCGTCGCCGCATTTTCGAGGCCCTGCGTATCGAGCCCCAGCTTCTGGATCTGCTTGGCGAGCTCGGTCGCGGTGAAGGCGCGCTGCGAGATCGTCCGCGCACCGCCGGCATTGGTGATCTCGCGGGCATTGGCGGTCTGGTGATCGTCGGTCGCGCTCGGCAGCGGCACGAGGATCGCCGGCCGGCCCGCCGCGGTCAGCTCGGCGATCGTCGAGGCGCCGGCGCGGGCAATGACGATATGCGCCCAGGCGAGCGCCTCGGGCATGTCGGTGATGTAGGTCGAGACGTCGGCGGGAATGCCGTGCGCCTGATATTTGGCGCGCACCGCGTCGATGTCCTCGATCCGCGCCTGATGGGTCACCTGCAACCGGCGACGAAAGTGCACCGGGAGCAGCGCCAGCCCGTCGGGCACGACCCTGCTGAGCACCGTCGCGCCCTGACTGCCGCCGGTGACGAGCACCCGGAAGATGCCGTCCTCGTCGAGGATCGGATAGGGCCGGTCGCGCAGCGTCAGCACGCCTTCGCGCACCGGATTGCCGATCAGATGCGTCTTGGGCGCCCAGCGCGGCTTCATCCGTTCGACTTCGTCGTAGGAGGTGGCGATCGCCGTCACGCGTCCCGCGACGAAGCGGTTGACCCGCCCCAGCACGGCATTCTGCTCGTGGATCACCGTCGGCACGCCCGCGCGGAACGCCGCGAGCAGGGTCGGTAGCGCGGGATAGCCGCCAAAGCCGATCACCGCCGCCGGACGCAGCTCCTTGAACAGCCGCAGCGCCATCGACCGTCCCGCCATGATACGCCCCGCGGCACGGATATAGCCGAGCGGACCGCCGCCCAGCCGGCCGGCGGGCAGGACATGCGTGTCGACGCCCTCGAACAATCCCGGAAAGCGCACGCCGCGATCGTCGCTGACCAGCGCCACCTTGTGCCCGCGTTTCGCCAGCTCGGCCGCCAGCGCGGCGGCGGGCACCATATGCCCTCCCGTTCCGCCTGCCGCCAAAACATAGCTGCGCGAATTCGTCATCCCTTGCTCCACCGACCCGTATATGGCGAGCGCTTCAGATACGGGTTTCGGCGCGTGAAGGCGAGCAGCAACCCGTAGCCGATCGAAAGCGCGATCATCGACGATCCGCCATAGCTGATGAACGGCAAGGTCATCCCCTTGGACGGCGCGATGCCGGTGTTCACCGCCATGTTGATCAGTGCCTGCACGCCGAACTGCGCGGCGAGGCCGGAGGCCGCGAGCAGGCGGAACGCGTCCTCCTCGTCGAGCATCTTCATGAATACCCGGATGACGATCGCGGCATAAAGTATGACGATCACCGCGCAGGCGAGCAGCCCGAACTCCTCGCCGATCACCGAGAAGATGTAATCGGTATGCGCCTCGGGCAGCTTGAACTTGACCTGGCCGCTGCCGGGGCCGGCGCCGGTGAGGCCGCCGGCGCTCAGCGTCTGGTGCGCCATGTCGACCTGGTAGCGGTCGGCGAGCGCGGCCTCCTTGGTCGGAAACAGGAAGTTGTCGATGCGGGTGCGTGCCGTGTCGTAGAACAGATAGGCCGCGACGACGCCGGCCACTGCGGTGCCGAGCAGGCCGCCGATCGCAAGCGGCGAAATCCCGGAGATCGTCAGCAGGATCAGCCAGACGATGCCGAACACCATGGTCTGGCCGAAATCGGGCTGGAGCATCAGCAGCACCGCGATCACCGCGGTCAGCGCCCCGGTGATGAACAGCACCGGCAGCTCGGGATCCTTGGCGCGGAACGACAGCATCCATGCGGTCGCGACGATGAAGAAGGGCTTGAGGAACTCGGAGGGCTGGAGGTCCGAGATGCCGAGATCGAGCCAGCGCCGCGCGCCGTTGGTCTCCGATCCGATCACCGGCACCAGCGCCAGCAGCAGCAGGAACAAGCCCGCCCCAATCAATGCGAAACGCCGTGCAAAGGTCACCGGCAGCATCGAAACGCCGATCAACACCGGCACCGACAGGCACACCCAGATCAACTGCCGCCAGAAATAATACATCGGCGCGACGATGTGGGTCGCGTCCGAATAGCGCTTCGCCGTCGCCGGCGAGGCGGCGGCGACCGCGACCAGCCCGATCGCGATCAGCAGCATCGCCAGCAGCAGCAGCATGCGATCGACTTCCCAGAACCACATGCCGGCGCGCGACGTGTTGGCGCGGCCAAGCTGGGTGCTCCCGCGGCGGCGTCCGTCGCGCGCTTTTTCGGCTTCGGCGGCCTCGCTCATCCGAGCGCCTCGACCGCGGCGCGGAAGGCGGCGCCGCGCGCCTCGTAATCCTTGAACTGGTCGAACGACGCGCAGGCGGGGGAGAGCAGCACGGTGTCGCCCGGCTGCGCCTGCCCCGCCGCGCGCTGCACCGCCGCCTCGAGCGTGCCCGCGCGCTCGACCGGCACGTCGCCGTCGAGCAGGTGCGCGAACAATTCGCCGGCGTCGCCGATCGTGTACGCCCTGACGACATGGCCGAAGCCCGGGCGGCACGCCTCGAGGCTGTCGGTCTTGGCGAGCCCGCCGAGAATCCAGTGGATGCGCGGATAGGCGAGCAGCGCCGGGGTGGTGGAATCGGCGTTGGTCGCCTTGCTGTCGTTGACGAACAGCACGCCGTTCCTGGTCGCGACGCGCTCCATCCGGTGCGGCAGGCCCGGAAAGCTCTCGAGCCCGCGATCGATCGCGGGGTTGTCGATCCCGAGCGCCTCGCATGCGGCGATCGCGGCGAGCGCGTTCTGGGCGTTGTGCGGCCCCTGCAGCGCTGGCCAGCGCGACTGGTCCATGCACACACCCGGCGCGATCTTGGTCAGATCCTCCGACCTACCCGACACCGCCACCTGCCGCGCGATTGCCGCGGAGGGCGCGTCGCCGATCCCGATCACCGCGGCATGCCCCCTGGACTGCATCTCGAACAGTCGCGCCTTGGACGCGGCATAAGCCTCGAACCCGGCATAGCGGTCGAGATGGTCCGGGGTGATGTTGAGCAACACCGCGACGTCGCAGTCGAGGCTGAAGGTCAGGTCGATCTGGTAGCTCGACAGCTCGAGCACATAGACGCCGCCTTCGGGCAGCGGATCGCGCCCGAGGATCGGCAGCCCAATATTGCCCCCGGCAAGGCTCGGCAAACCGGCGGTGCGGGCGACATGATCGATCAGCGCGGTGGTCGTCGACTTGCCGTTGGTGCCGGTGATCCCGACGACCTTGTGGGCCGGCAATTCGGCCCTCGCCTGCGCGAACAGCTCGACATCGCCGATAACTGGAACACCCGCCTCGCGCGCCTTGGCGGCAATGGGATGCTTGTTGAGCGGCACGCCAGGCGAGACGATGACGGCTTCGAAGCCGGTGAGATCGAGTGTCAACGGGTCGGCAAGCAACAAGCCCTCTCCCCGGAGGGGAGAGGCAGACAGAGCGTCCCGCGCTGCCTCGTTCGCATCCCACGCGACGACCTCGGCCCCGCTCGCCAGCAGCGCGTGCACCGTCGCCAGCCCCGACCGCGCAAGTCCGAGCACCGCATAGCGTTTGCCGCGCCAGGCCGTGCTCGTGATCACCGCAGCTTCAGCGTCGAGAGCCCCGCCAGCGCCAGCACGAACGCGATGATCCAGAAGCGAATCACCACCGTCGGCTCCGACCAGCCGAGCTGTTCGAAATGATGGTGGATCGGCGCCATCTTGAAGACGCGCTTGCCGGTGCGCTTGAAGAAGAACACCTGGATGATGACGCTGAGCGCCTCGACCACGAACAGCCCGCCGATGATCCCGAGCACCAGCTCGTGCTTCGCCGACACTGCGATCGCGCCGAGCGCGCCGCCGAGCGCAAGGCTGCCGGTGTCGCCCATGAATACCGCCGCCGGGGGCGCGTTGAACCACAGGAAGGCGAGCCCCGCGCCGACGATCGCGCCGCACATGATCGCGAGGTCGCCCGCGCCGGGCACGTGGGGAATGCCGAGATAGGTCGCGAACACCTTGTTGCCCGCCAGATAGGCGATCAGCATGAACGCCATGCTGGCGATCACCACCGGCATCGTCGCGAGTCCGTCGAGCCCGTCGGTCAGGTTCACCGCATTGCCGAAAGCGACGATCGTGAACGCGGCGAAGACGATGTAGAAATAGCTGAGATCGGGGTGGATCCAGCTGATGAACGGCACGTAGAGTTCGGTTCCGGTCTGGCCGATGATCACCCATGCGGCGATTGCGGCGACGACGAACTCGCCCAGTAGCCGCACCCTGCCCGATACGCCCGCGGTGCTCGCTTTGCGCACCTTGTCATAGTCGTCGAGGAACCCGATCGCGCCGAAGCCGAAGGTGACGAACATGCACGCCCAGACCAGCGGATTCGATAGCTCCATCCACAGCAGCAGCGAGATCATCAGGCTGGTAAGGATCATCAGCCCGCCCATCGTGGGCGTGCCGCGCTTCGCGAGGTGGCTCTGCGGCCCGTCGCTGCGAATCGGCTGGCCCTTGCCCTGGCGGACGCGCAGCCAGCCGATGAACTTCGGCCCGATGATCAGCCCGAGCAGCAGCGCCGTCGCCACAGCGGCGCCGGTGCGGAACGAGAGATAGCGGATGAGATTGAGGACACCCGGGAAGCCCAGCTGTTCCGCGATCCAGTAGAGCATCAGGCCATCGCCCTTTCCGCCAATGCCGCCACGACCGTCGAGAGACGCACGCCGTTAGAGCCTTTCACGAGCACCGCATCGCCCGGCGCCAGCACGGCGTTCAGCCGTTCGCGCGCGGTTGCGGCGTCGGGCACATGGACGAAATCGACCTTGCCCTCAAGCGCATTCGCGAGCGCGCCCATCGCCTCGCCGACAAGGATCGCGTGCGACACGCCCGCCGCCGCGATCGGCTCGGCGAGCCCTGCGTGGAACGCGTCCGAATGGTCGCCGAGCTCACGCATTTCGCCGAGCACCGCCAGCTTGCGCCCCGGCTCGTTGGCGAGCACCGCCAGCGTCGCGCGCATCGAGGCGGGGTTGGCGTTGTAGCTCTCGTCGATCACCAGCGCCTCGCCGCCGGGCAGCTCGGCGATGAAGCGTGCACCGCGCCCGGCGAGCCCGCCCATTTCGGCAAGCGCGAGACCGGCCATTTCGAGATCGCTACCCGCCGCATCGACCGCGGCGAGGATCGCCATCGCGTTCGACACCCAATGCTCGCCGGGCTGGGCGATGGTGAAGCTCAATTCGCGCGTATCGAAACGGGCCGTGACGAACGTCCCGCCAGTGCGCGTGCGCATCCGCTCGACCGCCCGGAAATCGGCGCCCTCGTTCAGCCCGAAGGTGACGATCCGGCCGGCATGGGGCTCTGCCGCGGCGAGCAGCCGATCGCGGTGCGGGCTGTCGAACGGCACGATCGCGGTGCCGCCGGGCTCGAGGCCCTGGAAGATCTCGCCCTTGGCGTCGGCGATCGCTTCCTCGCTCTCGAAGAAGCCCATATGCGCCGGCGCGATCGTCGTGACGAGCGCGACATGCGGCCGCACCAGCCGCGTCAGCTGCGCCAGTTCGCCGGCGTGGTTCATCCCCATCTCGAACACGCCGAAACGCGTCCTCGCGGGCATCCGCGCGAGGCTGAGCGGAACGCCGGTATGATTGTTGTAGCTCTTGACCGAGCGATGCGCGCAGCCCGGATCGCAGCGATCGAGCGCCGCGAAGAGTGCTTCCTTGGTGCCGGTCTTGCCGACCGATCCGGTGACGCCGATCACCTTGCCGTGCATGCGCGCGCGCGATGCTTTGCCCAGCGCGTCGAGTGCGGCGGTGGAGTCGGCGACGCGAACGTGCGGTTGCGGTGCTGCCTCTGAAACCACAGCGCCCGCAGCACCCTGCGCGAACGCCTGGTCGAGGAAGTGGTGTCCGTCGGTGGTCTGGCCCCTGAGCGCGAGGAACAGATCGCCGGGGCCGACTTCGCGCGAGTCGAAAGTCACACCAGAGGCGTCGAACTGCGCAGACGCAGTGCCACCGGTAGCGGCTGCGATCTCAGCCGAGGTCCAGAGGGTCGAGTTCATCGCTCCCCTTCCGCTTGCGGGAGGGGTCGGAGGGCTTGGCCGGTAACGAGAAGGGACGACATCCCCTCCCCCAACCTCTCCCGCAAGCGGGAGGGGAACAGAAGATTCGGGATCTTCACGCCGCGCATTCCCGGGCAACGCTCACATCGTCGAAAGGAAGCACCCGGTCGCCGACGACCTGGCCCTGCTCGTGCCCCTTGCCGGCGATCAGGACGATGTCCTCGGCGCCCGCCATCGTCACCGCTGCCGCGATCGCCTCGCGGCGGCCGCCGATCTCGGTCGCGCCCGGCGCGCCCTTGAGCACTTCGGCGCGGATCGCCGCAGGGTCTTCGCCCCGCGGATTGTCGTCGGTGACGATCACCACGTCCGCACCCGCCGCGGCCGCCTGCCCCATGAGCTCGCGCTTGCCCGTGTCGCGATCGCCGCCCGCGCCGAACACGAGGATCAATCGCCCGCTGGTATGCGGCTTCAGCGCGGCGATCGCCGCCTCGAGCGCGTCGGGCGTGTGCGCGTAATCGACATAGACCGGCGCGCCGCTGCGCGTGATCACCGCGCGCTCGAGCCGCCCGCGTACCGGCTGCAGCCGTGCGAGGTCGGCAAGCGTCGCGGCGACGTCGCCGCCGGTCGCGATCACCAGCCCCGCCGCGGTCAGCGCGTTCGCCGCCTGATAGGCGCCGATCAGCGGCAGCATCACCTTGTGCGTCGTCCCGCCGGCCTCGATCGTCAGCCCCTGCCCGAGCAAAGTGGGATCGCGGCCGGCCAGCTTGAGCGTCTCGCCATGCTCGCCCACCGTGATCAGCTTGTTGCCGCGCATCCGGGCAAGCTCTTCCACCCGCATCGCGTGCGGATCGTCGGCCCAGACCACTGCCGTCCCGTCGAGATCGAGCACGTCGGCGAACAGGCGGAGCTTGGCGCAGAAATAGGCGGCCATGTCGCCGTGATAGTCGAGATGGTCGCGGCTGAGATTGGTGAAGGCGGCGGCGCGCACCGGCAGCCCCTCGGTACGATATTGCGAGAGACCGTGCGACGAGGCTTCGAACGCGACATGCGTCACGCCCTCGCGCGCCAGCCCCGCGACATTGGCGAGGAAGGTCACCACGTCGGGCGTGGTCAGCCCGGTCGAGACGCTGTCGTCGGAAGTGGTCACGCCGAGCGTGCCGATCGAGGCGGCATGCTGCCCCGCCATCCGCCACAATTGGCGCGTCATCTCGACGGTGGAGGTCTTGCCGTTGGTCCCGGTCACGGCGATCGCGGTCTCGGGGAATGGCGCGAAAAATTTGGCCGCGAGCCGGGCGAAGCGCTCGCGCGGATTGATGTCGGCGATGTGGACCGCACCCTCGACCACCGCCTGCGGCCGCGCCACGATCGCAATCGCGCCCGCCTTGATCGCGGCGGGGATGAAGTCCTCGCCATTGACCTGCGCGCCCTCGAAGGCGCCGAACACCGTCCCCGGTGCCACTTTGCGGTGATCGATCGCGAAACCCGTAATGGCGGCCGTTTCGTCGCCGCCGGTCAGTGCGCCGAGCTTCACCGGCCCGCCTTCGGCGCCTTTGCCGCTTCCGGCCCTGCCCAGATCAGCGGGAGCAGATCGCTCTCGTCGATGTCGCGCGTGGCGTCCGGGGTCACCCCGAGCAGCGCGCCGGTGCGGCTGACGACGCGGCCGACGACGGGAGCGGCGGTCCAGCCCGCGGTGGTACGCGGAGTGTTGGCATTGGCCTTGGGCGAGTCGAGCATGGCGACCACCACATAACGCGGCGCGTCGATTGGGAAAGCCGCCGCGAAGGTCGAGACGTTGCGATGCTTGTCATAGCCGCCGCCGGAGGCAGCCTCGGCGGTGCCGGTCTTGCCGCCGATGCGGAAGCCCGGCGCATCGGCCTTGCGACCGGTGCCCTTGGTGACGATCAGGCGGAGCAGCTGGCGCATCCGCATGCTGGTCGATTCCTTGAGCGCGCGCTCGCCGGCGGGGACCTTGCCGGGGTCGACCTTGAGCAAGGTCGTCGGCCGCAGGATGCCGCCATTGACCATCACCGCATAGGCGTTGGCGAGGTGCAGCGGCGTCACTGCGATGCCATGGCCATAGGCCGTGGTCATCACCGTCAGCCGGCCCCAATAGTTCGGCCAGAGCGGCTTGGCACCGCCCAGCTCGATCGCCGGGCGCCGATCGAAGCCTAGCCGGCGGAACAGATCCTGCATCCGCGCCGCGCCGAGCTCGTCGGCGATCCGCGCCGTGGCGATGTTCGACGAATAGACCAAAGTCTCGGGGATGTTGAGCCAGCGGAACTGCTCGTCGCCGGGATCGTCGTTGATCGAGAAGCGGCCGATGTGCAGCGGCTTGGTCGCGTCGAAGCGACGCGCCATGTTGGTGATCGCGCCGGTGTCGATCGCGGCGGCGACCGCGAGCGGCTTGAAGGTCGAGCCGAGCTCGTAGACGCTCTGGGTCACGTTGTTGGGCGGCGCCGCGCCGGGCAGCGCGTTGGGATTGAAGCTGGGCAGCGACGTCATCGCCATGATCTCGCCGGTGCGCACGTCGAGGATCACGCCCGCGGCGCCGCGCGCCTGCAGGTCGGTCATCGCCCGGCCGAGCTCGTTCTCGAGCGCGGCCTGGACGCGCGCGTCGATCGACAGCGCCACCGGCTTGCCGCGCTTCGCGGGGTCCGTCAGCTGGCGCTCGAGGACCTGTTCCATGCCCGAGACGCCACGGCCCTGCGCGTCGAGGAAGCCGAGCACATGCGCGGCCATCGCCGATTGCGGATAGAGCCGGTCGGGCTCGCGCTGGAATTCCATCCCCGGCTCGCCGAGCGCGTTCACGGCGGTGACCAGCTCGGGCATCGCCCGGCGCTTGAGATAGGCGAAGTTGCTGCCCGAATTGAGCAGCGCATAATATTGGCCGGCGCTTTTGTCGGGGATCAGCTCCGCGAGACGCTGTGCCAGCGCGGTCTTGTCGCCGATCACTTGCTTGGGATGCACCGCGATCGACCACGCTTCGATGCTGCGCGCTAGCGGCGCGCCGTTGCGGTCGACGATGTCGCCGCGCGGCGGGATCAGCGCCGCGGCGATGTCGCGCGCGGTCGCCGGCTCGGCCCAGAGCGCGAGCAGCGCGAGCTTGCCGACCACCACCAGCATGCCGAAGCCGAACAGCAGCGAGAGCACCATCAACCGCAGCTGGGCCACGGCGATGAGCGCCTGACGGGCACCGCCCGTGCGGCCCTGCCGGGCGGGCGGGGCGACGACGACGATCAACGGAGCGCCAGCTTCTCGCGCTTCGCCAGCTTCTGCAGATCGTCGATCGTCGACGTGCTCAGCACGCCGCGATCCACCGAGGCGATCGCCCGGCGGTCTGCCTTCTTCATCAGCTTGCGAAGCTCGCCGTCCTGCTGCGCCACTGCCTTGGCAGGAACGCTGGCGGCGACCGGCGCCTCGTCGTGCACCGGATCGGCGACGGGCACCACGGCAGCGGTCTGCAGCGGCGGCATGCCGGCCGGAACCACCAGCGCCGCGAGCTGGACCTCGGCGGGCTGGCCGAGGCTCGCCAGCTGCGCCTCGTTCGCGAGATATTGCTGCGGCGCGGGTGCGGCGAGCGCCAGCACCTCGCCGTTCCAGCGCTCGAGCTGGGCGAGGTTGGCGCGGGTGTTGAATTCGGTCTCTAGGCCGCGAATGTCGCGCTGCGCCTGGACGATCGCGAGGCGCGTCGTGTTGAGCCTCGCCTGCTCGGCGGCGCCATGCGAATTGACGAGGTAGCATGCGGGCGCCACGACAACGCCGCACAGGAACCATCCCAGTCCCCTGAAGCCCTGCACTGCCATCAGCTCACTCCCTCACTGCCCCACGGTGCCGCGGCCGTCCGACGCGCCACGCGCAGCGTCGCAGACCGGGCGCGCGGGTTACGCGCCACTTCCTCCTCGCCGGGCCGGACGGCCTTGGCGGGGGTTTCGAAACTCGGCGCGGCCCGGGGGCCGGCCATCGGCCGATGCCGCGAGCCGGCGGGCTCGCTGCCGCTCCGTTCGCGCAGGAACCGCTTCACCATGCGGTCCTCGAGCGAGTGGAACGTGACCACCGCCAACCTGCCTCCCGGCTTGAGCACGCGCTCGGCCGCAGCCAGCCCTTCCGCGAGCTCGTCGAGTTCGCGGTTCAGGTGAATGCGGATCGCCTGAAAGGTCCGGGTGGCCGGGTCCTTCTTGTCGTAGTGTTTGTGGTTTAAGGATTTCCTAACCACGTTGGCCAGTTCGGAAGTCCGCTTAAGGGGTCGTGCGGAGACGATCGCACGCGCGACTCGGCGCGACTTGGGCTCCTCGCCAAAGTTAAATAAAACATTAGCGATCTCTTCTTCGTCGGCGGTGTTGAGCCACTCCTCGGCGGTCACGCCTTCCTGGCTCATCCGCATGTCGAGCGGACCGTCGCTCTGGAACGAGAAGCCGCGCTCGGCCTCGTCGAGCTGCATCGACGAGACGCCGATATCCATCGTCACGCCGTCGACCGGCACCAGTCCGCGGCGCGTCAGTTCGCCTTCCATCTGGCTGAACGGCGCCTCGATCAGCGTCAGCCGCCCGCCCGCCTCCGCCACGAGGGTTCGGCCGCCCTCGATCGCGAGGGGGTCGCGATCGAAGGCGGCCACCTCGGCACCCCGCTCGAGGATGGCGTTGGTGTAGCCGCCCGCTCCGAAGGTCGCGTCGACATGACGCTCGCCGGGCACGATGGCGAGCCCGTCGATCACTTCGTCGAGCAGCACGGGGATATGGGGGGCGTCGCTCACAGCTTCACGCCCTTCGAGTGGCAGAGATATTCGCAGATCTCGCGCAGGCCCGGATCAGCATTCTCGTCGGCGAGCAGCACTTCCGGCGCCCAGATGTCGAACGTCTCGCCCGATCCGTTGAAGAACGCCCATTTGCCGATCTTCGCCTTCATCCGGAAGAAGGGCGGCAGCACGAAACGTCCCGAGTCGTCGAACGGTGCCTTCTCGACCTGACCGAAGGCACGGCGCTTGGCGCGGCTGTCGACCTCGTCGCCGCGATCGGCGGCGAGCTGCTCCTTGCGATCGAGCCGGTCGTATTTCTCTTTCGACCAGCTCAGGTCGTGCGCGGAGAGGCAGGCATCCTCGGGATGCAAGCCGACGACGATCTGGCGGATGTCGGAATTGCGCTCGGCGGCGGCGCGCAGGTCTGCGGGGATGGCGACGCGACCCTTCGCATCGACCGCCTGGAGCGCAAATCCCTCGAAGAGCTCCCTGTCCGCCACGCCCAAACCCCTTTTGGGCACGCCTTCCCCGTCTCCGGAATCGCGGTTTCCCGGCCACTCTCCGGCGCATCATCTGACGGTGAAAGGGTTAGTGCCCCCTTAAGCATCATCTTTGACCACAAACTATGATGGGACACAACGGGAAATGTGGGGATTTTACGGGAATTTGCCCCACTTCGCCCCCACGAATAAGCTGATTCTTGTTATGATTTTGATATGTTCTTCATACGTTTCTACGTCCGGAATAGACGCGCGCGATGGCGCTCCCGTAGGGCGATTTTCAGCGTTCATGATGATGATGCAGCAGGTTACGCGGCAAACCTGCCGAGTTCAGGCGTGAGGGGCAGTCGAAATCGACCGACTCGCGTCAAGGCGGCGGCCACGCGTTCCCCGCGCCGCCCGCCGCATCCCGTCAGTTTCCGGAAGTGCCGCCCTGCCCGTCGGGCGCATCGGTGGAAGATGTGCTAGGCGCGACGCCGAGCTCCGCCAGCGGCTCGTCCTTGGCTTGCTCCGCGACGGTGTTGGCAGGCTCGCCCGTCATGTTGGCGACCACCGAGGCATTGGGCGCGCCGACCGCGGCCACCGGATCATCGCGATTGGCCGAGGAGAAGATCACGCTGGCCAATCCGATCAGCACCAGCACCATCGCCAGCCCGGTCATACCGACCCGGACACGCTGCATCGCCTGCTGTGAGTCTTGCGATCCCGACTTCATAGCTGTGGCATAAATGTAACGCCTCGACCCCGCTTTGTCGAGGCGCAGCCTCAAGCGGCGTCGAGCCCCTGCGGAACCGGCAGCCCTTTGGCGCGCAACCAGGCGGGATTGTACAGCGTCGACAGGTAGCGGAACCCGGTGTCGCACAGGATCGTGACGATCCTCTTGCCCGGCCCGAGCTGCTTCGCCAGCCGCACCGCCCCGGCGACATTGATCCCCGACGAAAGCCCGAGGCACAGCCCTTCCTCGTCGAGCAGCCGCCGCACCCATTCGAGCCCCTCCTCGTCGGAGATGCGAAACTGGGCGTCGACCGGGGCACCCTCGAGATTGCCGGTGATCCGCCCCTGCCCGATCCCCTCGGCGACCGACGAGCCTTCGGACTTGAGCTCGCCACAGGCATAATATTGATACAGCGCCGCGCCGTACGGATCGCTCAGGGCGATGCAGACCTTCTCGTCCTTGGCCTTGAGCCCCAGCCCGACGCCGGCAAGCGTCCCGCCCGTCCCCACCGCGCAGGTGAAGCCGTCGATCCGGCCGTCCATCTGGCTCCAGATCTCCTCGGCGGTGCCGACGATATGCGCGCGGCGATTGGCGATATTGTCGAACTGGTTGGCCCAGATCGCGTTCGGCGTCTCCTCGGCGATGCGGCGCGAAGTGTGAACGAAATGGCCGGGGTTCGAATAAGGCGCCGCCGGCACCAGCACCAGTTCGGCGCCGAGCGCGCGCAGCGTGTCCATCTTCTCGCGGCTCTGCGTCTCGGGCATGACGATGATCGTCTTGTAGCCCTTGGCATTGGCGACCAGCGCCAGCCCGATCCCGGTATTGCCCGCGGTCCCCTCGACGATCGTCCCGCCCGGCTGGATCGCGCCGCGCTCCTCGGCGTCGGCGACGATGAACAGCGCCGCGCGGTCCTTCACCGAAGCTCCCGGATTGGCGAACTCGCACTTGCCGAAGATGTCGCAGCCGGTCGCTTCGCTCGGCCCCTTGAGCCGCACCAGCGGAGTATTGCCGATCAGGCCCAGCGTATCGGATGTCACATGCATGCCGGCTAGATAGGGGCGCCCTGCCCCCATCGGCAAGCAAGTGAAACTATGCGCTTACCCCGGCCTGCTTGAGATGCGGCTCGAGCCGCCCGGTCAGCCAAAGGAAGAACATGCGGTAATCGGAGACGAGCGACCACAGCGGATAGGTGAAGGTCGCCGGCCGGTTCTTCTCCACGCCGAAATGCGCGCCCCAGGCGAAGCCATAGCCGGCGAGCGGCACAAGCAGCCACCACCAGCCGCCATATGCCAGCGCGATGCCAAGGAACACGATCGTCAGCGCGGTCCCGACATAATGCAGCCGCCGCGTCTCCGGCTTGGCGTGCTCGCGGAGATAATAGGGCCAGAAATCGGCATAGCGGGTGATCGTGCGTGCCATGGCGAGGATGGTACGCTTCTTTCGTGCGGGTGCAAGCCATGGTATAAGGCCGGCAGCCGGAGGTAGAAATGGGCGTTCAGCTGAACATCAAGGACCCCGACACGGTCCGCCTCGCCCGCGAGCTCGCTGAAGCGACGGGGCAGCCGATCACGCAGGCCATCCGCCAGGCGCTCGAAAGCGAGTTGCGTCGTCGTGAGGAGGAAGTTGACGCCACCGTCACGCGGCTGCGCGACATCGCACATGAGTTCCGCGACGGCATCCCTGAAGAATGGCGTGACAAGACGTCGAGGGAGTGGATGGACGACATCTACGACGAGGATGGTCTGCCGCGGTGATCGTCGACACCTCCGCCATTATGGCAATCGTGCTCGGAGAAATGGAGAGCGAGACCTTTCTCCGCCGGATCGCTACGGCGACCATTCGGCGAATTTCCGTCGGAACATGGATCGAACTCGGCGTGGTCGTCGAGCGGCGACACCCAGCCAAGGCGCACGTCGTCGACAAATTTCTACGCAGCGGCAAATTCGTCATCGAGCCGGCGACGGTCGAGCAGGCCGAGATCGCCCGGCGGGCCTATCGTCAATATGGCCAGCCCTCCCGACACCCCGCCCGCCTCAACTTCGGCGATTGCTTCGCCTACGCACTCGCCAAGGTCAGCGGCGAGCCCCTGCTCTTCAAGGGCGACGACTTCATCCACACCGACGTCACCTCGGCGACGTGAGCGAACGCAAGCACAGTTTCCCGCCGGTCGTAACCACGCGCGTTCGCCTGCTCGTGCTCGGTTCGCTGCCCGGAGAGCGCTCGCTCGCCGAGCGGCGCTATTACGCGCACCCGCAAAACCAGTTCTGGCGGCTAATCTCCCCCGCTGCCCGCCGCGACCTCGTCGCGCTTTCCTACGAAGCGCGCCTCGACGCCCTTCTCGCCGCCGATATCGGCCTGTGGGACGTCGTCGCCAGCGCCACCCGCCCCGGCAGCACCGACGCGGCGATGCGCGACATCGAGGGCCATGACATCACTGCCCTAGCCGCGACCCTGCCCGAATTGCGCGCAATCGCCTTTAACGGCGGCACGGCGCTGCGTCATGGGCTGAAGCAACTCGGCAGTGCTGCGGCGCGCTACCGTATCATTGCCCTGCCCTCGAGCAGCCCGCTCCACACGATCGGCTTCGAGGCAAAGCTCCCGGTGTGGCAGGCGCTGCGCGACGTTCTCGCCTGAGCGCGCGCCGGCGCCGCAACGGAATATAAAGCCAACGGGGCGATCCTGCGAACCTCGAGCAACGGGGATCCAGTGCAGCTTCGATACAATCGCATGGCGCAGGCGGCGATCGGGCTTTTCCTTGCGGCCTGGAGCGTTGTGCTGGCATCGGCGTTGCTGCGCCCCGAGATGATCCACGGCGACATGGGCATGTGGCTCGCCGGCGCCGGCTTTGGCCGACTGATCATCCTGCCGGCAGTGGCCGTGGTGCTGGCGCGGCGGAGCCTCAGCGCTTTCGCGCGCGTCCTGATCGGCACCGCCGCCGACTGCACCGCGCGCGCGCTGATCCTGAACCGGTTCGGATCGAGACGAGTTGTGCCTCTAGAAGACATCACGGGCCTTTCGATCAAAACGAGGCTCTACGCGCACTGCATCCCGGTTCATTCCTTGATCTGCACGACCCAGGCCGCCGCTCCCGACGCAAGCGCGCTCCGGCTTGCGCGGGGGCGGAAGGTGATTTGCATCTCGGTGTCGGGAACGGTGGGCGGCCTCGCCGGCGTTCGCGCGTTCGTCCAGCACGTCGAGGCCGCGCGAAAGGGCAAGCGTGTCTACGAACAGTCGCAGGGATCCGCCTCGACGGACTTCGACCCCGACGCGATCATCGCCCGATATCTCGCCAATCGCGGGACGGCTCCGACGCCGCAACTGCGGCCGACATTCGGCAAACGCGGGATCTGAGCGCGCGCTATCTCGACGGGGTCGAAGAGCCGGTCGGCGTCGGCGAAGCGCCCTGCTTCGGCTTGGCCCAGGCATAGGCGCCCGGCCCCGCGCAGCCTTTCAGCATGCGGCTCCCGATCCGCACTTCCGCGATCAGCGGCAACTGCGCGTCGCCCGCCCCGCAGGCGCCGGCTGACAGCTGGATCGTCACGGGCTCGGCTTCGGGCGTGCGGGTCTCGAACGTCGCTCTGCCATTGGCGAGTTTCGGGCTCACCGGGTAAAAGTCGATCGGCGCGGCGTCGGGTACTTCGGTGTAGGTAATCGTCCCCGGCGCCAGATACATCGCCCAGCGCGCTCCGGCTCCGGTGGCCCGCACCGGCTTGTCGAGATCGACGCCGCCCAGCATCGGCCCCGGCGTCGGGGTCGGACTCGGACTGGGCGCCACGCTGTTGTTGGTCACTTCCGCCTCGCCGCCACAGCCGGCGAGCGCGAGCAGCAATCCGATCGTCAGCACGCGTCGCATGGCATCCTCCGTCCCGACTCTCCTGCGGATGCCGGGGCGTTCGGGTCAAGCCGATTTCCTACACAGACGCGTTCTGCTATTGTTCCGCGGATGAGTCGCTCCGCCTCCTCGCCAGCCGCCGACGCTCTTTCCCGCGACGCAACAATCGATTGCCCGCGCGCAACTTTTGTTCACAATGCGCGGGCAAAGTGTGAAGTTAAGCCCGGCGTTCCCAACATGCTGGCCTTCCCGCCCCGGCCGCTGCGATGGCTCTTTCTCGATCTCAATTCCTATTTCGCCAGCGTCGAGCAGCAGCTCGATCCGCGGCTGCGCGGCCGGCCGGTAATCGTTGCGCCGGTCGATGCCGACACCACCGTCGCGATCGCTGCGTCGGTCGAGGCCAAGCGCTACGGCATCTCGACCGGTACCCCAGTGTGGGAGGCGAAGCGTAAGTGCCGCGACCTGCTCATCGCGCCGGCGCGGCACCAGAACTACGTCGAGTTCCACGAGGCGATCGTCGCGGAAATCTGGAAGCACCTTCCCGTCACTCATGTCTGCAGCATCGACGAAGTAGCGTGCCGGCTGCTCGACAACGAGAATTCGCCCGAAGCGGCAATCGCGCTGGCCAAGCGGATCAAGGCCGGCATCCGCGCCAATGTCGGCGAATGCCTGACGAGTTCGGTCGGCATCGCGCCGAACCGGCTGCTCGCCAAGCTCGCCTCGGACCTGCAAAAGCCCGACGGGCTCGTCGTGTTCACCGCCGATCAGCTCCCCCACGGCCTCTACGATCTCAAGCTGCGCGAGATCGCGGGGATCGGCGCGAAGATGGAACGCCGGCTGGCACGCGACGGCATTCTCGACATCGGCCAGCTTTGCGACCGCCGACCGCGCGACGCCGGCAGCGCGTGGGGCGGAGTCAATGGCGACCGGCTCTGGTATCTGCTCCACGGCGTCGAGCTGCCCGAAAAGCCGAGCCAGAGCCGCACGATCGGGCACAGCCACGTGTTGAGCCCCTCCAAACGCGGGCTTGAGCCGACTCGGCTCACCGCCCGCCGGCTCGCGCTCAAGGCGGCCAGCCGGCTTCGCCGCAAGGGCTATCGGAGCCGCCTGCTCGTGCTTCACGGAAAATTCGAGGACGACAAGTCGAACTGGCGGGCCTCGATCAAATTGCCGGCGACGCAGGACAGCTTCGTCATCCTCTCGGCGCTCGATGCGCTGTTCCCCCGCCTCGCCGAAGCAGGCAGAGCGCGCGCCGGCGGGTTCCGCCTGCGCATGGTCGGGGTCACCTTATGCGAGATCGAGACCGTCGAGGGCGAACAGGGCTCGCTGTTCGCCGGGCTCGACCCCGATGATCCGCTCGCGCGCGAGACGCGGACGCTGTCGCTCAGCCGGGCGATGGACCGGATCAACGAGAAGTTCGGGCGGCATGCGGTCAGTGTCGGGCCGCTCAACGGCGGGCGCATCGATGCGGTCGGGACCAAGATCGCCTTCGGGAGAATCCCGGATTTGGACGAATTCCACGAATAGGGGACAAGCGGCAGACACAATCGGCATGTTACGTTGCATTGCAGCACAATAATGTGATCTTGTAACACGAATCGCTTGACGATTGTTGCAGCCTGACCGAAAGCACCAGCCGCTATGAAGAACCCCCTCCCCATTGCCGTCGCCGCCATTGCGCTCCTGTCGCTCGCGGCCTGTGAGAACAAGCCCGAGGAAGTGAGCAGCACCGCTCCGGACCCCATGGCGTCGCAGCTCGCCAATGCCGCGCCGGTCGAACTCCCGCCCGCGATTTCCGAGACCGTCACGCTGCGCTGCAACGACAACAGCCTCGTCTATCTCGACTTTTTCGAGGGCGACAAGCAGGTCCAGCTCAAGACCGAGAAGGACGGCACCGCCACGATGCTCAAGGCACCGGCGGCCGGCCAGCCCTTCGAGGCCGAAGGCGGCTACAAGCTCACCGGCACGCCCAAGAACGTCAGCGTCACGCTGCCGGGCAAGGGCGCCAAGACCTGCCACGCCTGAGGCGCGGCGCATCGTTGTTTTCCAAGGGCCGGCGGGGCTTCCCCGCCGGCCCTTTTTCATGCCAGCCTGCAGCCGGCGACGGGAGGGACTCGCTTGGCGACGATCGCAGTGTACAGCCTGAAGGGCGGCGTCGGTAAGACCACGCTCACGGTCAACCTCGCCTGGATGTCGGCCATGCGCTCCTCGCGGCGGACCCTGTTATGGGATCTCGACCCGCAGGCCGCGTCGACCTTCCTGCTCGATGGCCATGCCAGCAAGCGCAACGAGGCGCAGGCGATCTTCACCCGCGACATCGACCCAGAGCGGCTGGCGCAGCCCACCGCGATCGACCGACTCGACCTGATCGCCGCCGACACCTCGCTTCGCTCGCTCGACCGGACATTTCACGCGCTAGACAAGAAGAAGCGCCTCGCCAAGCTGCTCGGCGCGCTGACCGAGAGTTACGATCGCGTGCTGCTCGATTGCCCGCCGGGACTGACGGAGACCAGTGAGCAGGTGATGCGCGCCGCCGATCTGATCGTCGTCCCCGTCATCCCCTCGCCCCTGTCAATGCGCGCCTTTGCCGAAGTCGAGCGCCATCTCGGCCACCGCGCCGGCAAGGTACCGCTGATGCCGGTCCATTCGATGGTTGACCGCCGCCGCAAGCTCCATGCCGAGGCGCTGGCGGCGCATCCCGACTGGCCGGTGATCCCGATGGCCAGCGTGGTCGAGACGATGACCGTCGCGCGCCGTCCGCTCGGCGCCCTCGCCCCGCGCAGCCCAGCCACCCAAGCCTTCGCGTCGCTGTGGCAGGCGATCGAACGCCGGCTGGCCCTTGCGCGTTGATGCCGCCATGAGCCACCCGCTTCCGCCCCAGCTCGACCTCGATCCCGACCTTGTGCTGCGCGCTTATGCGATGGGCGTGTTCCCGATGGCCGATCACCGCCTCGCCTCAAGCGTTTACTGGGTCGAGCCCAAGCTCCGCGGCATCCTGCCGCTCAACGGCTTTCATCTCTCGCGCTCGCTGCGCAAGACCATCCTCGCCGATCGCTTCCGGGTGACCGTGGACACGGCGTTCGCGGATATCATCCAGCTCTGCGCCGAGTCCGCGGCGGATCGGCCCGACACCTGGATCAACGGACCGATCGAGCGCGTCTTCATCGAGCTGCATCGCCGCGGCTTCGCGCACTCGGTCGAGTGCTGGGATGGCGACCGGCTCGCGGGCGGGCTCTATGGCCTTGCGCTCGGCCGCGCCTTTTTCGGCGAATCGATGGTCACTCGCGTCCGCGATGCTTCCAAGGTGGCGTTCGCCCACCTCGTGGCACGACTGAAAGCGGGGAGTTTCACGCTGCTCGACTGCCAGTTCCAGACCGAGCATCTCGCGACGCTCGGTGCGATTGAACTACCGCGCGACGACTATGTCGCGTTGCTGGGCGCCGCGCTGGGCGATTCGGCGGCCGGGCTTTCGCTCGGCGCGCCATCGGTCGACGGCGATTTCTTCGCACTCGATCGGTCTCCCGCCCCGCCACCCGCCGATGGCGCAGGCACCGTGTCGGGGCCACCGTCGCGGAAGGTCATCGCGCAGCTCTTGGGCCAGACGTCGTAGATCGGGTGCTGGACGACATTGAGCGCCGGCCGTTCCTTGTAGAGCCAACCCGAGAACACCCTGCGCCAGGTCTTGTCGACCTGCTCGACATCGACCTGTACGAATGCGCCGGTCAGCTGATCAGCTTCCCACGGCGCAGTCCTGTCGCAGGCACGCAGCCGGACGATAACGTCGCCGATCCGCGCCGCCTGACCCGGCTTGAGCTTGAACTCTCGCGCAATGCCGTTGCGCTTGTTGAGTAGCCCGAGGACAGCCTCGCGCTCGTTCATCGGAGTCGCCGCGGCGTTGAGCACGCTGGTATCGGGGCCGACCGCCACCACTTCGGTCCCGCCCGCCGCATTGCCGGGACCCGTGGTGATCACGACATCGTCCGCCGCATTGTTACCCGCTTCCTCGCCGCCCTTGCACGCGCCGAGCCCGAGCAGCAGCGCCGCTGCCGCCGTTGCGGCGCCCATTCTCATGCGTCGGGAGTCCAGGCCTCGTAGTCGCCAGTGGAGCGGGCACGCTGGCCACCGGCCTCGAGCGCGCCGGACGGGCGATAGGCCGCGCGCGTGCCGGTCTGGTTGGGTTCCGCCGGCTTTTCCCAGGTCCGCGGCGCCGGCAGCGCCTGATCGGGCACGGCGTCGATCTGGTGATGCAGCCAGCTGAACCATTCGGGCGGTACCCGGCTTGCGTCGTTCGAGCCGTTGTAGATGACCCAGCGGCGCGTGAGCCCATTAGGGTCCGTGCCGCCCTGCCAGTAAACATTGCCGAGCGCGTCCTCGCCCACCTTGGTCTTGCCGCGCAGGCCGAACCATGTGCCGAAGGTGGCGCCGTTCCACCAGGTGAAGGGATTTCGATTCAGGCTCATGCGCGCCGATTAGCCTCGGGCGCGAAGCGAGGCAATCGAATCCGCCACCGCCAGGCCCCCGGCCTCACCGGACCTGGCCGAGCCAGCTCACCTTGTCGCCCGGCGCGATCCCAAGCTCGGCCGACTTGCCGCCGTTGATCTCGAGCACCGCACTCACCGGTTCGCCCGACTTGTACGGCGTCTCCTGATACGGGACCGCATTCTCCGCGATCGACACGATCGTGCCGTCGCTGCGGATGAAGAGGATGTCGAGCGGACTGGGCGTGTTCTTCATCCAGAAGCTCGCTTCGCGCGGCGGCCCGCCGTCGGCAGGATAGGGGGTGAAGATCATGCCGCCATCGGTCGGGATGTTGGTCCGGAACATCAGCCCGCGCTCCTGCTCCGCAGGCGTCCGAGCCACTTCGACGTTGAACTGCTTCGGTCCGGTCCGGGTCTGGATCGTCACTTGCAGCCGGGTGGCGGCGCTCTGTTCGGTCGCGGCATTGGCGCCGACATCGCCCGTGCAGGCGCCGCACACGAACAGCATTGTCGCGGCGAATGCCGCGCGAACGTCACGCCGGAACCTCATCCTCGCTTAGTCGACCTTTTCGACAGCGACTGCAAGCGGGCCCTTGTCGCCTTCGACGATCCGCGCCCTGAGCGGTTGGCTCGGTTCGACTTCCTCGATCTCGGCGCGGCGCAGCGTCTCCATGTGCACGAATATATCGGCCGAGTCCGCGCCGCGCACGAGAAATCCATAGCCCTTGAGGCGATTGAACCATTTGACTGTGACGGGCTCGAACGGACCGGCATCGTCGACCAGCCGGTCCCGGTCAGCGCGATCGCTCGGCCGTTTGGGCGGCTCGATCGCCTCGCTCAGATCGATCGAGCGGATCTGCCTCGCCTGCAGGCCGCGTTGGCGGTGGACGGCGATGCACTCGACTCGCGCGCCTTCGGGCAGGCTCCGCCGGCCGTGCTCCTGCAGCACAGTGAAATGAATCAATATGTCCCCGGCCTCGCCGTCGTCGGCCACGAGAAACCCAAACCCCCGGGTTACATCGAACCATTTGACGACACCGCGATAAACCTGGCCTTCCGACGCCCCTTCCGCTCCGAGATCCCCATCCTCTGGCGGCGCGACCGCATGATCGCTGGGCGCAAGCTGTTGTTCAGCACGCATTATCGTAGTCCCCCAAGCGGCTGTATTTAACACAGCATTTTCCCAATGTGGAATTGCTTTGTTAGATTCCGCCTTCAGGGTTTAATAAATATCGGTCCCGCTCAGGGACGATCAGCCCTTCCCGCTCAGGGACGATCAGCCCTTCCGGGTCCTCTCCCGGCGCCATCCTGATGATCCTCCGCGCGAGATCGAAGCCATGTCCGGCACGAACCATCGCAGCCAATTGTTTTTCCTGTTCAGGACGTTCCGCTGCGACTTTCGCAAACGGGCCGATCCGCCGGCGCCGCGCGAAGGCGAAGGCGCTCGCCGCCGCGTCGGCCTCCAGCGCGGGTCTCACGACATCGAGATCGGCGTCTTCGATCCCCGCCTGCCGTAACGCCTGACCGACGCGCCGCGCGCCAAGGCCTCTACGCCCCATCGCGCCAGCCTTGCTCTCGGCGAATAGTCGATCGTTCACATAACCGAGATCCGCCATGCGCTGGGCAACCCCAACCGGATCGGGATCGCCGCCGCCTTCCCAGCCGCGCTCGCGGATCTTGCGCCTTAGATAATCGGCCAGCCGCCCCCGCGTGGTCGCGTATCGCTCGACGTAGCGCAGCGCGAAACGCTCCAGATCGGCTGCGTTCAAGGGGGTTGGCGGGCGCCTCGGGCGGGTCATGCGCCATGATTGTGCCACAGTGGCAACCGATTTTGAACGCCAGTGCGTAGCAGAGCCGTTCGCATTTGGTATGCGGTGCGGGGCAAACGGTCTGTCAGCTCACAGGGGCACGAGATAAAGAATGGTATTGGACGAAACGGGATCGCACCAGCAGGAGATGGAGACGGAAAACCCCGTCCCGACTCCGACCGAGGATAGCCTGCCGCGTCGCATGGCGGACTTCGCCACGCTGGGCGAGGCGCTCGATTATGCCGCGGGGGGTCAGCGCGGCCTGAATTTCCACGACGCGCGCGGCAATCTGGCGCGGCCTTATCCCTTCCGCGAGCTTCGCGAGGACGCGCTCGCGCAAGCCCGCCGCTTGGTCGCGGCTGGGGTGAAACCCGAGGATCGCATCGCGCTGATCGCGGAAACCGGTCCGGAATTCGCTTCGCTGTTCTTCGGCGTGGTTTATGCCGGCGCATGGCCCGTGCCGCTGCCCCTGCCGACCAGCTTCGGCGGGGCCCAATCCTATATCGACCAGTTGCGGGTCCAGCTCGACAGCTGCGATCCGTCGATGCTGATCTACCCGCCCGAGATTGGCGCCATGTGCGCCGAGGCGGCACGCGTTTCGAACGTCGCGGCGGTCGACTGGGCCGAGTTCGGCACCCGCCCCGCGGTCGAGACGGCGCTACCCGAGGCCAAGAGCTCGGACATCGCCTATCTTCAATATTCGAGCGGCTCGACGCGCTTCCCGCATGGCGTCGCCATCACGCACCACGCGCTGCTCAACAATCTGTCGGCGCACAGCCATGGCATGCAGCTCGAGGACAGCGACCGCTGCGTCTCGTGGCTCCCTTGGTACCACGACATGGGCCTAGTCGGCTGCTTCCTCTCGGTTGTCGCCAATCAGGTTTCGACCGATTACCTCAAGACCGAGGATTTCGCGCGCCGTCCGCTCGCATGGCTCGACCTGATCAGCCGCAACCAAGGCACCACCCTCTCCTACTCGCCGACCTTCGGCTACGACATCTGCGCGCGTCGCATGTCGAGCCAGACCCGCGCGAGCGACCGTTTCGACCTGTCGCGCTGGCGGGTAGCGGGCAATGGTGCCGACATGATCCGCCCCGACGTGATGCAGTCGTTCGTCGACGCCTTCGCCGATGCCGGATTTAAGGCCTCGGCGTTCCTGCCGAGCTATGGCCTTGCGGAGGCGACGCTTGCGGTCTCGATCATGCCGCCGGGCGAAGGGATCATCGTCGAGCTGGTCGAGGAAACGCAGCTTTCCGGCGGTGGTGTTGCCCGCGCCGATCGTCCGCAGCGTTTCCGCGCCATCGTAAATTGCGGCAAGCCGGTGAAGGACATGGAGGTCCAGATCCGCGAAGAGGACGGCACGCCGCTCCCCGAAAAGGCGATCGGCAAGGTCTGGTGTCGCGGCCCTTCGGTAATGGTCGGCTATTTCCGCGACCCCGATTCGACTGCGGCCTGCATGAAGGATGGTTGGCTCGATACCGGCGATATGGGCTATATTTCAGATGGTTACGTCTACATCGTCGGCCGCGCCAAGGACATGATCATCATCAACGGCAAGAATCACTGGCCGCAGGATATCGAATGGGCAGTCGAGCAGCTGCCCGCGTTCAAGCAGGGCGACGTCGCCGCCTTCGCGATCACCACGCCCGGGGGCGAGGAGACTCCGGCGGTGCTCGTCCAGTGCCGCACCTCGGACGAGGAAGAGCGCATCCGCCTGCGCGACGAAATCCGTGAGCGCGTCCGCTCGGTCACGGGCATGAACTGCGTCATCGAGCTCGTGCCGCCGCGGACGCTGCCGCGCACCAGCTCGGGCAAGCTCAGCCGCGCCAAGGCGCGCAATCTTTATCTGAACGGCGAGATCAAGCCCTACGACCTCGCCGCCTGACGCGTTGCGGCGGACCGGCTGGATCAGGTCCGTCGGTCCGCCGTTCAAAGATTGATTTTCATCCGTTTTTGCCGCGGGCCTAACCACTCGCTAACCTCCGTTCGGCTATCCCCTTCGGGTGACCAGCCAGACGACTTCCCAATTTGCCAGGCCGCATATCGACGCGCGCGCGCTGCTTGGTGTTTACGATCCGGCCGACACCATCGACTGGGGCCCGATCCGCGCCGCCCAGCTGCATGCCGGGAGCCAGCTGGCGCTGTTCATGCTGGCAGCCAACCTCGTGGGCGCTTCGCTCGTCGTGATGCTCCTCGCACCCGTGGTTCCGCTGTGGCAACTGGCCAGTTGGGGTGCGCTGGTCGCCGCAGTCGCCTGCGCAGTGGCCTTTCGCCGGCTCTCGAAGCGCCACCGCACCGCAGTCCTCGCCTCGCTTAAGGATGTGCGCGAGACAGTGCTCGACGGAATTTCGCTCGGTGCGGTCTGGTCGATCCCGCCGCTTGCCTTCGGCGACGGCGGCGATGCGGGTACGACGCTGGGCCTCTGGGTTATTCTGTCGCTGCTGATGACCGCCTCCGCCGTGGCCATGGCGGCGCTACCGCTGGCGACGATCACCTTCGTCACCGTCGTCGGTGCTTCGATCGCGACGACGCTGGCGCTCGCCGGGCCGCCAGTGCTCGCCGCCGCCGCCGGCTTGTTCACGCTGCTGCTGATCATCGCGACCTTCGGCCGCGGCCGCGCACTGGTCGTAATCCGCGCCAACGAGATGGCGCTCGCCGAGCGGGATGAGACGGTAAGCCTGTTGCTGCGCGAATTCGAGGATTCGGGTTCGGACTGGCTTTGGGAGATCGACGCACAGCGCCGGGTTGCGCGTGCAAACCCCCGTTTCGCGGTTTCGCTCGGCGCCGATCCCAAGACGATCAACGGCACGCCCTTTCTCCAGCTGCTCGCCGGCCCCACCTGGGAGGATGGCAATTTCGCTCCCGAACTCCGCGAACTTGCCGAGCGACTGAAGGCGCGCGATCCCTTCCGCGATCTGCTGCTGCCGGTGTACGTCAACGGCGAGGAGCGCTGGTGGGAGATGTCTGCCAGTCCTCGTTACGACGAGCGCGGCGCGTTCGTCGGCTTCCGCGGCGTCGGCTCCGACGTCACCGAGGCGCGCAAATCGGCCGACAAGATAAACCACATGGCGCGGTACGACACGCTGACCGGGCTGCCCAACCGCCTGCTGATCAACGAAACCCTCGCACGCGCGATGACCGACGCCGACAAATGGGGTTCGCGTTGCGCCTTCATGATGATCGACCTCGATCGGTTCAAGGCGGTGAACGATACGCTCGGCCACCCGGTCGGTGATCGCCTGCTCGGCCGCGTCTCCGAACGCCTGAAGCTGCTGATGACCGAGAACGAGATGATCGGGCGTCTGGGCGGCGACGAATTCGCGGTGGTCGTGCGCGACGCGACCGACACGCATCGCACCGAACAGCTCGCGCAAACGATCATCAATGCACTTTCGCAGCCTTATGAGGTCGACCAGCACACGCTGTACATCGGCGCCTCGGTCGGGCTGGCGGTCGGGCCGCGCGATGGTCGCACCGCCGAGATGCTGATCCGCTCCGCCGACCTTGCGCTCTATCGCTCGAAAGACGCCGGCGGCGGCGTATTCCATGCGTATGAGCCGCAGCTTCACATGGCAGCGGAGGAGCGGCGCGTGCTCGAGATCGCGTTGCGCAGCGCGGTCGAGAATGGCGAGATGCATCTCACCTACCAGCCGGTCGTCAACGCCGGCACGGGCCAACTCACCGGCTTCGAGGCGCTGCTGCGCTGGACGCACCCGCAATTCGGCAACATTTCCCCCGCCAAGTTCGTACCTCTCGCCGAGGAAGCGCGGCTGATCGCGCCGATCGGCGAATGGGTGCTGCGGACCGCGTGCGAGGAAGCGGCCCGCTGGGACCTGCCGGTGCGGATCGCGATCAACGTCAGCCCCGAACAGCTGCACAACCCGGCCTTTGTGAGCATCGTCGCGCAGGCGCTCGCCCAGTCAGGTCTGCGGCCCGACCGCCTCGAGCTCGAAGTGACCGAGAGCGTGTTCATGCGCGAGGGCACCGTGGCCGTCGAAGTCCTCGAGAAGATCCTCGACCTCGGCGTCCGACTCAGCCTTGACGATTTCGGGACCGGATATTCGTCGCTCGGCTATCTCGCGCACACCCGCTTCAGCTCGATCAAGATCGACCGCAGCTTCGTCCAGAGCGCCTCGAAGGGCACCAAGGAGGCGATTGCGATCATCCGCGCTGTCGTCGCCCTCGCCGACAGCCTCGGTATGGCGACGACTGCCGAGGGCGTCGAGACCGAGGAAGAGCATCAAATGGTCCAGCAGCTCGGCTGCACCAAGGTGCAGGGCTATTATTTCGGCCGGCCGCTGCCGGTGCAGGAGGCACGCGCGCTGGCGATGCATTCGACCGACGGAAGCGTTGCCGCGTGACGGCTCTTGCCCGATCGGCGCAGCACCGCTAAAGGCGCGGACCGCACAGGGGCGTAGCTCAGCTGGTTAGAGCGTCGGTCTCCAAAACCGAAGGCCCTCGGTTCGAATCCGAGCGCCCCTGCCACTTCGGACTCCCGCCGTTTCCACGGCTTTCCCGATCTCCGGGGACTGCCCCGGTAGCTATCTCACGGCGTCGGTGTGCAGGTTACGCGACGTTAAATCCAGCTTCGCGAGTAGGCTCGACAAATGGGTCAGCGCCGCGGGGGTGGGACCGGGATAGTCGCCCGGCGTCGGCTCGTCCCCGATGAAACCCATGTCCGCCTTGCCTTCAGGCAGACTGTAGAAGCCCAGCACGAAGAGATGGCGCAGCGTATCCATGAACGCCACCGGCTTCGCCATCCGGGCGATGGGCGCCGCGACGGTAAGTGCATCGAGCAGACCCGCGCGTTGTGTCGGAGCGATGGCGTCAAACGTGGTGCCGTGCAGTGCCCGGCTTTGCGCATCGAGCCAGATCAGCCCGCCGAGCACCTGCTCCCGATGCTTCCGCTGGGTCGGATAGGGCGCGCTGATCCACTCGTCGACGAACGCGCCCACTCCCAGCGCGCCAGCACCCGCCGAGCGCTCGTCTCTGGGCAGGATAAGGTCTCCCAGCAGATCGACCGTCGCACGCTGACCCTTTCCCAGCGTCAGCGGCCAAGGCACCTTGGGAGTCATTAGATCGGGATCGCGGCCATAGCCCTGCGCCGGCGGCGGTGGGGGCAGCGCAGCCGGCCAGTCCACGACGACATCGAAGGGCGGCGGGGTGCCCCGTCCGGCTGCCATAGCCGGCGGCGTCCAGCGCGCGAGCGGTAGCGCCGCTGCAGCCATCATCCACTGCAGCACATCGCGGCGCGAGAGCGTCATGCCAAGCCTCCTGATCTGAAACGGGCTGCGAGTCGTTCGGACGCGCGCAGCGCCAGCGCGAGTATGGTGAGGGTGGGATTCTTGTGTGCGCCCGACGCGAAGATCGCCCCGTCCATCAGCACCAGATTGCCGACATCCCATGTCTGGCCATAGCTGTCGACCACCGAGGACCGCGCGTCAGCGCCCATTCGCGCGGTGCCCAGTTCGTGGATGATCTCGCCGCCCGCGGTGATCAGCTTTTCAGGCGGTAGTTCAGGATCGAGGGTGACGGCTTTCATGCGCTTGAACACGGCATGAGCGGTCCGCTGCCCGTGCGCGACCTGGTTCAATTCGTGCCGGGACCAGCGGAAGGCGAAGCGCAATACTGGAATGCCGAACCGGTCCTTTACGCCCGGATCGATCGCGCAATAGGTGTCCTTGTTGGGGATCATTTCGCCCCGGAGGGTCATTGCGATCGTCGCGCCGGAGGCGGTGCGGACTGCCTTCTTCAGCCCTGCTCCCCATACCCGCGGCAAGGCTGCGGCAGGCGGGATGCCGAAGCGGCCACCGATTTCGAAATGATAGCCGCGCGCGAAGTCCAGCTCACCGCGCTTTTGCTCCTCGTAGAGCCAGAACGGGATGTAGACGTGCTGCCCGCCAATGCCGTCCTCATTGTACCGCGGACGATCTGCCAGCGCAGGTACGTAGGCGCGGAACGACGCGCCAGTCGAATCGGTGAGATTGCGCCCGAGCTCGCCGGAGGAGTTGGCGAGGCCGGCGGGACTGCTGCCGGAATTGAGCAGCAGCCGGGTCGTCTCGCAGGTTCCTGCCGCGAGCACGACCGCCCGCGCCTTGACGCGGTGCCGGGCACCGGTCTTGCGGTCGACATACTCCACTCCTGCGGCGCGGCCGGCGCCTGCCATCAGCACCTTCGAGACCATCGCATCGGTGACGATCGTCAGCTTGCCGGTCGCTTTCGCCATCGGCAGGAACGAAGTGGTTGTCTGGAACATCGCGCCGATCGTGCAGCCGCGGCTGCACGGCGTCGCGTTGAAGCAGGCGCTGCGGGGAGCGACCTTGTCGGGCATGTCGCGCGTGATCACCGCCGTGTGCGCGGTCCGCACCGGGATCCCCATGCTCTCGCACGTCGCCTTGAGAAGCATTTCCGGGATGCGCGGTTTGGGCGGCGGCATCAGGCAGTCCGGCGGCGAGTCGGGATGGTTCTCCAGCTCGATCCGCCCGCCATTGACCCCGATCATCCGCTCGACCCGATCGTAAAAGGGCGCGACATCGTCATAGCCGATCGGCCAGTCCACCCCCAGCCCGTCTCGTGTGAAGGGCTTGAAATCATAGGGCCCCCAGCGCGGCACATGCCGGCCCCAGTGGTTGGTCCGCCCGCCGAGCATGCGCGAGCGATACCAGCGAAAGTCCGTGCCTTCGCTCATCGTGTAGGGCTCGCCGTCGACCTCCCAGCCGCCGCCCACTGTCGCGTCGAAATAGCCGAAGGGCTTGTCCGGCGTGGCCGCTCCGCGCAGGGGAGCGTCGCTCTCCGGCGCCATCATGTTGACCTCGGCTTGAGGATCATAGTCGCGGCCCGCTTCGAGCAGCAGGCAGCGCAGGCCCGCCTTGGTCAGGCTCCATGCGGCCATGCCACCCGCGGCACCAGAGCCGACGATGATGACGTCTGCCGTCGTTTCGGCGGGATCGATCACCGTCGCGGTCATCGCGCGCCATCGCCGAGCTTGCGGATCTTGATGTTACGGAACGCGACCGGCTCGCCATGATCCTGCAGGCCGATCACTCCACTCGAGAAACTGCCGAACAGCGGCATCGCGGCGAACTTCGACGCTGCCACACGCCGGCGCCATGCGCCGTCGCCGAACGGGACATCCGCCGTAAGTGTGCCGTTCAGCCACTGGCGGATGCGGCCCGGCTCGACGCGCAGCCGCGCATGGTTCCAGCTTCCGACAGGACGCACCGCACCCGGGGGCGGCACCGTGATGTCGTACAGCGAACCCGCACGATGGGACGGGATTCTTCCGTCTGGATGGCCGTCATTGTCGAGGACCTGCATCTCGATCCCGGTCTCGTAGATGTTCCTCGTCCCGGGCGCTTTGCGGGCGAGATAGAAAACGCCGCTGTTACCGCCGCGTTCGACCTTCCAGTCGAGCGTCAACTCGAAGGTGCTGTAGCTCTCGGTGGTGACGAGATCGCCCCCGCTCATCTTGCCGGTTCTTGCGGTCAGAAGAAGCGCGCCATCGCGCACCGCCCAACCTGAGGATGGAGACGCGCCGTCAAAGGAACGCCAGCCGCCGAGGTCGCGGCCGTTGAAGAGCAACTTCCAGCCCTGGGCGCGTTCTGCGTTCGTCAGTGTGTTGGGTGCCGCCCCTTTCTGGCCTGCCAGTACCGGCATCGTCACGAGCGACAGAAGACAAAAGCCCGCAATCGACAATCCACGCATCCGGTCTCTCCTCGCCCGATCGCCTCCATCAAGCGATCGATTTGCAGCCGCGGCCTCGCCGCGATTCACTCGAATTGCGCGCCAGCGACGCGCGCCTACGAGCCTTTGTGCACCATAACTCTCACGAAGACTGCCTCGCTACAATAATAAACGAAGTTGCTTTTGCTATTCAGCGCCTATGAGACCGCGCCGGTACAAAACGCGCCGGTCGAACCGAACCGCACGAGCAATGGCGCCCAGGTCGATCGGGATTGCACCTGCTTTTCCGTAACAAGCCGCCCACCCTGCTGGCGGGGGTAGTGGCTCCTTACGGCAGTGTTGATAATCATCGAGGTCCCGCGTCACCTCGCGGATTGTTCGAAGTCTCCGTTGACGGGCCTGGCTGCTTCCATGGCATGGGCAAGGTCCGCAAGACCGAAGGGCTTTCGCAGGATCTGGCCGATGATCCCGGCGCGTGCAGCTGCATCGGTATCGGCATAGCCCGTAGCAAGTACGATCGGCATCGTGGGTGCAATTGCGTGTGCAGCCACGGCCACCTCCACGCCATTGCGGCCGGGCATCGCGAAATCTACGATAAGCATGTCAGGCCGTTTCGCTTTCAGCAGCGCCAGACCCTCGTCGCCGTTGCTCGCCTCGAAGGCATCGTACCCGCAGGCACCGAGCGACTCTACGATGAACCGCCGCACCTGTTCATCGTCGTCGATCACGAGGACGCGCTGATGCTGCCCCTTCGCAATCGGCTCGCGTGCAGAATCGCCGTGCGCCGCCGTCTGCGGCGGAGGGATCCGCGGGAACCAGAGGCTCACCGTGGTGCCCGTTCCCTCCTCGCTATCGATCTGGGCGAGTCCTCCCGATTGCCGGGCAATGCCGAAAACCTGGCTCAGGCCGAGCCCCGTCCCCTTGCCCACCGGCTTGGTCGTGAAGAACGGATCGAACACCCGCCCGAGGATCGCGGCCGGAATGCCGCCGCCCGTATCGCGCACGCTGATCAGACCATATTCGCCCGGCGGCAACTCGGCCGGCGGGCTCGTGCCGATCGCTGCCTGGAGGGTGAGCGTTCCCCCGTTCGGCATGGCGTCGCGGGCATTGATCGCGAGATTGAGTACCGCCAGCTCGAGCTGGTGCATGTCGGCCATCACCCATGGGTCGTCCGGGTCGGTGATCCGCCGGTTCTCGATTTGCGGGCCGAGCGTGCGCTCCAGCAGATCGTCGATACCATCGATGAGCGCATTGAGACGAAGCGGGGCAAGTTCCAGCTGCTGGGTGCGCGAGAAGGCGAGCAACTGACCGGTGAGCTTGACCGAACGCCGCGTGGCGTCGGTCGCGTACGAGGCGTAGCGCTGGACCCGCTCGTCCGCACTGCTGCGAGCGATCAGCTCGAGATTGCCCGACACCACCGTCAGCAGATTGTTGAAGTCATGGGCGATGCCACCGGTCAATTGCCCTACCGCCTCCATCTTCTGCGACTGCACGAGCGCCGCCTGCGCGCGTTCGCGCTCGGCGACCTCACGCATCAGCTCGTTATTGGCTTGCGAGAGCTCGGCAGTGCGCTCGACGATACGACCTTCCAGCGTGGCATTGAGCTGGGTGAGCCGGTCCTCGGCCGTCCGAAGCTCCTGAAGATGGGCGCGTGCACGATATTGCCGGCGTCGGACGCGAAGCGCCGAGGTTACCGCGCTTGCGAGGGTTTCGGAGTGAACAGGCCGCTCGAGGACGACGACGTTGCCGAGCGCCTGCAGGAGTTGCATCGCCGATTCCGGGCGCTTTCCCGCGCGCCGGGTGGCGAGCAGGATGAACGGAAAATCGGACCAGGGTTCTTGTCGCGCAAGCCAGCTCTGAACCGCCGAGCTGTCCGAGTTCGTTAGCGATTCTTCGGTCAGGATCGCCGTCGCCGCCCCCTTCTCCATTTCTGCGGCGAGGTCGCTCGCCGCGCCGCAGACGGTCGCAACCAAGCCCTGGCGCTCCAGAAGTTGCTCGAGAACAGCCGCGTCACGCCCTCTGAGCGCCAGCAGCAGGATTCGTTCCTCCACCCTCAGGCCTCGGCCGCGGCGGGCTCGCCGGCGAGCATCGGCGTGCCGCCGCGGTAGCTCGGCAACCCCGTCAGCACACCTTCGAAATCCTTGAGGGGTTCGCCGATCATGATCCCCGATGGGCCGAGGCGGAACTCGCGGATGCTCGGCTCGTGCGGCGTGGTCCGGCTTTTGGCGACGGAGACTGCCTTGCGCATCTCGCCCATCGCTTCGAAATAGCGGAACAACAGGATCGTGTCCGAGAGATAGCTCAGGTCCACGTCGGACCGAACATCCCCGATCAGGCCATGCTGGCCGAGGATCAGGATCGTGTTCACTCCCTGCTGGTTCAGGTAGCTGAGCATCTCGTGCATCTGGAGCATCAGATACTTCTCGCCGGGCATCGCCTGGAGAAATGCGTTCAGACTGTCGATCACGATGAACCGGGCGCCCTGCTTCTCCACGGCATCACGCACGCGGCTCGCGAACTCACCGGGAGACAGTTCGGCCGGATCGATCTGCGATACCTGTAGCGCGCCGCTCTCTATGTGCGGTTCAAGATCCATGCCCATGTAGCGAGCTCGCGCGAGCATCGTCGCCCGGCCCTCGTCGAACAGGTAATAGGCTGCCTTCTCGCCGCGCCGGATCGCGCTCAGGGCACATTGCACGGCGGTGCTCGTCTTGCCGACACCCGAGGGTCCGCTGAACAGTGCGTTGGTACCCGAGGCAAGGCCGCCGCCCAGCATTTGGTCGAGCCGTTCGACCCCGGTACTCGTCAGGAGTTCCGAGAATGCGCTGTGGTGCTCGGCCGCGACCAGCCGTGGGAACACCGCCACGCCGCCGGTAGCGATGATGAAGTCGTGGAATCCGCCGCGGTATTTAACCCCGCGCAGTTTCACGACCCGAAGGCGCCGTCGCTCGGTGCCATATTCCTGCGCCGCCTGCTCTAGAGTGATGACGCCGTGAACGATACTGTGAAGCTGAAGGTCGCCCCGCTCGGAACTCCGGTCGTCCAGCATCAGCACGGTGCAGCTTCGGGTCGAGAAATACTGCTTCAGCGCGAGGATCTGCCTGCGATAGCGAAGCGAGTTCTGCGCAAGAAGCCGCATTTCCGACAGGCTGTCGAACACGACGCGAGTCGGCCGGAGCCTGTCGACGCATTCGATGACCCCTTCGATCGTTTCCCCAAGCTCAACCTCGGAAGGTTCGAGGATGGATTGTTCGGAATCCGGGTCGAGACCCTCCCCGCTCACCAGCTCGAAAAGTTCGATACCAGAAAGGTCCCAATGATGACTTCGCGCCACCTCGCGAAGTTCGGAGGCTGTTTCCGAGAGGGTGATGTAGAGCCCCGACTCGCCGCGACGCGCCCCTTCCAGCAGAAACTGCAGCGCGATGGTGGTCTTGCCGCTGCCAGGCGTGCCCTCGAGGAGATAGGAACGGTTAGCCGTCAATCCTCCGCCGAGGATATCATCAAGATCCGCAATGCCGATGGATACCGGTTCGGCTGCGGCGGGAATCGCCTCGTCACTGCGCATTCGCACCTCAAAGTTGGTCGCCGCAAGGGCACGATCCTTACACCAACGTTCCAACCTCGAATTCGCTGCGCACGCATGCACACGATGGGTTCCGGGTCTGCGGGAATATGGTCATCGACAGGCGGAGCGCGTTGAGTCGCGGCGTATCCGCCAACGATTGCACGTGCGGGCAGCCCCTCTTGCGCCCAACCACGCCAGCCTTGCATGACGCTCGGCGCTATGGCCTCGAGCTCGGCACGATCGGGTGACGCATTCGCTTCGGCAGCTATTTTAATCGCCGGAACCGAACCGCGGCGCCACCTCCAGGTGCCAGAGTAAGGTCGAGCGCATCCCGATCCGTCACCGCGCGCTTCTGGATCCGATATGCCTGAGGGTTCGTGCGATAATCCGCACCCGTCGCGTCGGCATAGATCTGCGCCTCGTAGCGCACGCCCGGCGCGAGGAAGCTCAGCGGCTGGCGAAGAGAGCGCGCGTTGTCGTCTGTGATCGCGCCGAGATACCAATCTTCCCCGCCCCGTTCCTGACGGGCGACGACGACATAGTCGCCGATCTCGGCTTGTAGCGTGCGCGACTGCTCCCAGTCGGTCGGCACGTCCTTGATAAACTGGAAGGCGTCGGGCCGCGCCTCGTAATTCTCGGGCAGGTCGGCCGCCATCTGCACCGGCGAATAGAGCACGACATATTCGGCGAGCTGGGTCGCCAGCGTCGATTGGACCCGCCGGGTCAGCTCGGTCTGGCCATGGGCGAGATCGAAGATGCCCGGCGTGAAATCCATCGGGCCGGCGAGCATGCGGGTAAACGGCAGGATGGTGAGATGCTCGGGCGGGTTGGTCGGCACGCCCCAGGCATTAAACTCTTGGCCGCGCGCGCCCTCGCGGCTGACCATATTGGGCCAGGTGCGCCTGAGCCCGGTGTCCTTGACGGGCTCATGCGCGTCGATAGCGATGCGGTGTTTCGCCGCGATTTCGGCGACGCGCAAATGGTGGCGCACCATATACTGGCCGGCAAACCATTGCTTCCCGCCTGCAGCGTCGACGATCTCGCCGCTGTGGCGGACATAACCGGTCTTGACGACCTCGACGCCGAGCTTCGCGTACATCGCCATCGCGGCCTCGAGCTGGGCCTCGTAATTTTCCACTGCGCCGGCGGTCTCGTGATGACCGATCAGGCGGACACCTTTCTCCCGCGCATAGGCCGTCAGCCCCGGCGCGTCGAAATCGGCATAGGCCTGCGTGAAGCTGAACTTCTCGCCATTGGCGATCCAATCGCCATCCCAGCCCTTGTTCCAGCCCTCGACGAGCACTCCGCCGAAGCCGTTCTTCGCGGCGAAATCGATATAGCGTTTGACATTCGCGGTGTTGGCGCCGTGCCGCCAGCCGCTGCCCCAGGTCGAGTGGTTGAGGTGCATCTCCCACCAGATGCCGACATACTTGCCCGGCTTGAACCACGAGACGTCGCCCAGCTTGTTCGGTTCGTTGAGGTTGAGTTCGATCCGGCTGTCGGCAAGCGCAGCAGGGGAGTCGCCGATCAGCACGGTGCGCCAGGGCGTCGTGAACGGCCCGGCCTTCTCCGCCGCGGTGCCATCGGGCGCGGGCATCAGCGACGCGCTCAGCGTCCCCGTGCCGTTGCCGGCGAGCAGCATGCTCGGAAAATCGATCAGCGCGGCCTCGTGAAACGACAGATAGATGCCATTGTCGCCCTTCAGCGTCAGCGGCGTCTCGGCGAGGGTAATCCGGCGTGCGTCAGTCTGGGTGTAGAGATATTCGTCGCGCTCTTGGCCGAGCGCCTGATACCACCACGCCTGATTGCGACCGACCGGACGGAACTGGGTGCGGTCGGCCATGACCTTGACGTGCCGGCCGGCGGGAATCGGGTAGCTGTAACGAAGGCCGATGCCGTCATCGAACAGCCGGAAGGTCACGTCGACGACCCGATTGAGCGGGGTGTCGCCGGTCAGCGTGACGGTGAGTTCGGTGTGGCGGTCGCGGATCAGCCGCTGCTCGCCCCAGGGCTGTTCCCAGCTCGTGTCGACTGAATTGCGCCGCGGATTGGAAAGCGCGGCGAACCGCGCTGTCTGCTCACCCTGGAAGCTGAGCCCAAGGTCCCCTGGCGCGAGCACCGGCGCACCCCGGCGGGTGACTTCATACGATGCGCGGCCGTCACGCACGTCAACGCATAGTTCGAGCACCTCGCCGGGCGACTGGGCACATTCGCGCGCCTCGGCCACGGCGATTCCGTGCGCAAGGACGACCAGCGAGGCGGCGGCAAGGCGAAGAGACATGGGTGAATCCTTTGCGGGCCCGAAAAAGGGCGCGCCGCCGCCGGGGTATAGCGGCGGCGCGAGGGAGGGTCCTCAGAACTTGGCGCGGACGCCGAACTGGAAGCGGCGGTCGACACGGCTCCATGCCGAGTCGAGATAAACCGGCCGTGCCCCGGGCGTCGCCGGCGAGTCGCCGAAGATTTGCTGCTGGTACACGCTCCTGGTGTTGAGCAGGTTCGACGCGTCGACTGACAATTCGAGAAAGCGGTTGACCGACAGGCGCAGCGATCCGTCGAGATACCCGGCGGCCTTCTGGAACACCGGCAGGCCGATGCAGCAATCAAGATTCTGCGTCAGGTACCGCGACCGCCAGTTATAGGCGAGGCGGAAGCCGATCGGCCCCTTCTCGTACAAGGCAACCGCGTTGAAGGTGTGCTTCGAGATGCCAGCCAGCTGGTGCGAGTCGATCACCGATCCTGTGCCGCCCAGCGCCGGCTGCCCCGCCCCGACCGCTCCGACATTGGCGCTCGACGACGCGTTGAGCAGGTTCGAGTTGTTGATCCCCGACTGGTGGACATAGGTGTAATTGAGCTGGGTGCCGAGCCCGCTCAGCGCGCCGGGCAGGAAGTCGAAGAACGTCTGGAAGCCGCCCTCGAAGCCCAACAGCTCACCGCCGTCGTCCGAGTTGGCGGGACCGAGGATCTGCACGGTCTGCGTCGAGCCGTTGTTGGTGAAGCTGCGCGCGAACTGGCCGAAGCTGATGCTGCCGTTGAGCTTCTTGTAGAAGCCGGTCAGCGTGATCGAGCTGCTGCGGCCCATATAATGCTCGAAGGACAAGTCGAACTGGTCGGCGGTGATCGGCTCCAGCGCCGCGTTGCCGGCATTGGCCTGAAACACGAAATTATAGCCAGTGACGTTCGCTGGGGTGTGCGCTGCGGTGGGAGAGTCGAAGACGATGTAGGGCGAGTCCGGCGTGGTGTTGAGGATCGGCGCGTTGATCGCCACGCTGTTGCGCAGGAAACCGATGTCCGGTCGCGACATCGCGCGCGAATAGGCGAACCGGACGAAGCTCTTGTCGTCGAGCCCGAACCGCACGTTGAAGCTCGGCAGCCATTCGGTGCTCGATGCCTTGAAGGTGTTGGCCGTAGCGCCGCCGTTGGCGAAGGCGAGGATCTGCGGCGTCAGATAGCAGCTCGGATTGACGATGTTGTTGCCGCTGAGCGGCGTGCCGCAGGGCTGGAGATTGGCGAAGATGTTGCTCGCGGGGAAGGCGATACTCCCCTCGCTGGTCTCGCGCGTGCGCACCACGCGGAGGCCGACATTGCCGACCACATTGACGCCACCGATCGTCTTGTCGTCACCGCCGAAGCGCAGCATCAGATAGGCCGCCTCGGTCTGCTCGCGCACCTTGAGCACTTCGCCGGGGGTGAAGCAGTCATCCACCGTCGCCTCGGGGCGGTCGCAGATCGCGGTGTAGCCGGTGCCGATCGGCGAATTGATCGCCGCGCCGCCCAGCGAACCGATCAGCTTGCCGAAGTCCTTGAGCGTATCGCGATTGAGGAACACGAGCGGCCCATTCGGGAAGACCTTGCCGTCGTACAGGTCGCCCATCGAATAGGATTCCCAGATCCCCGCGCCATAGCCCTTGAAGTCCGGGTGGCCGGCATTGCCCGCGCAATTGCCGGTGTTGGTCGGATAGGGACCGCCGGTGGTGTTGTCGGCGTTGAAACCCGGGCCGTTGCAGTTCCAGTTCGCGGCTATGGGTGTCCAATTGAATGTCGAATAGCGGACATTCTGCTTGCGGTCGGCATAGCGCACGCCGGCCTTGATCGAGTCGAACCAGCCGCCCTCGCCGAACTCATATTCGAGGTCGCCGCGCAGCGCCAATTCGTTGGCGTCATTGTCCTCGACATGGCCCTGGATGAACGGGATCCAGTAATTATGCGCGTTGGCGAGCCCGCCCGCCGCGTAGTTGACGTTCGAGCCCGGCAGCAGTGCGACCTGAGGGGTTCCGTCTTCGTTGGTGCTGTACTGGAAGTTCGCCATCGACCCCGCGGCGACGAGGATGTCGTTATTATAGGTCGACGCGTCGATGTACTGCACGTCGAAATTGGCGTGCAGCCGGTCCGAAACATCCCATTTGAGATTGCCCGAAAAGTCGCGCGTCCCTTCGCGGTGACCGAAGTTGCGCGCTTCGTTCTGGAGATAGAGGCCATCGCGCAGCGTGGTGCACACCGAGGGCGCTGCGCAATTGTTCACGAAGGGCACGCCGGGGATCGCCGAGCCGGCGTTGATCGCCGCCTGCGTGCTCTCCCAGGTCCCGCTGAAGCTGCCATGACCCTGCGTCAGAATGCCCGACTGGAGCATACCGTTCGACCCGAACACCAGCGCGCCGGTCCCGTCGGCCGGCCCGAGCGTCGACGAGGTGCGCGGGTTGAACGCCGGCGTACCAAAGTAATTGCCTTCGAGAATGGCGTGACTGGCGCGCTCGAACCACGCGTTGCGATAGTGCGAGTCGATATATTGCAGCGTCGCGCGGACGCTGCCGCTGTTGTTCTCATATTGCGCGGCGAGCGCGATGCCGCGCCGCTTGCGGTCGTAATCGACTTCCGAATAGCGAATGCCGTCGGGGGCGTAGCGGAAGCCGGTGCCGCCGAACGGATTGGCGGTGCAGGCGACGCTGCCGTCCGGATTGACCGTGCCGGCGGTGGCGGTGCCGAAGCCGGCACTGCAATAGGTGTCGATCTTGTCCATGATCACGCTCTCGGTGCGCGTGACGACTTTGCTCTCGGCATAGCTCGCGAGCAGCCCGAAGCGGCCGATCGCGGTCTCGAACACGTTGCTGATCAGCCCCGAAAATTCCGGGGTCCAGCGATCCGAGCGATCGCCATAGTTCATCCGGAAATTGCCGGTGACGAGCAGCCCCTTCTGATCGAACGGCAAGCGCGTGCGCAGATTGACCGTGCCGGCGATGCCGCCCTCGATCATCTCTGCGGTCTGATTCTTGTAGGCGTCGACCCCGGCGAGCAACTCGGGCGAGACGTCGTTGAACTGGAGCCCGCGTGCCGAATCCGCCGAGAAGCTGTCGCGCCCGTTGAATTCGGTCCGCACCTGGGTGAGGCCGCGGATCAAAACGCCGGTCGGCTCGCCCGAAGGGTGGGTGCTGTCGTCGGCCGACTGCAGCCGGCTGACGGTGATGCCCGGCACGCGCTGCAGCGCCTCCGCCGCGGACTTGTCCGGGAACGCGCCGATATCGGTCGCGGTGATCGAGTCGACGAAGGTGTCGGCGTTGCGCTTGATGTTCTGCGAGGTCTCGAGTGCCGCGCGCACGCCGACCACGACGATGTCGGAGCTGGGGTCCTGCGCGGCGGCATCAGCTTCGCCACCTGAGGTCGAGCTCTGCTGGCTCTGTGCCGAAGCATCGGCGGTCTGCGCTTGCGCCGTGGGCGCGAAGCCGAAAGCGATCAGCGCACAGAGCGAGACGCCGCCCTGCAGCGCGCGCGACCGTCGCGTGGAGATGAAATCCGTCATGCATACCTCCCCATGTGCTCCGCTTTTGCGCGGATGCGTCTCGGGCACGACCGGTTGGCGCGTGATCCCGTTGCACTGAATTGCGCAATTTTGCACGGGTTGCAAGCACGATATTTAGCTTATCGAGTCTCCTAGGATGGATCTCACTCGGCAATGGCTAGCCGATGGTTTATGCAACTTTGCATCAAGGAGTGCTGGTTTTGGGTATCGTAAGCGCAAGCGATGCTCCGATCGCCAGCGCCGCTGCCGCGGTGGTGAGGGCACCGGCCGGGTCGCCCCCGAAGGGCACCCGCACGACCGCGCCCAAGATCGCGGCTGCCACGAGCTGGGGCAGCACGATGAAGATGTTGTGAATGCCCATATAGACGCCCATCTTTCGCGCGGGAACGCCGTCCGACAGCATCGCATAGGGAAGCGACAGGATCGCCGCCCAGGCGATTCCGATGCCGATCGCGGGCAGCCAGAGATCGCCGGCGCGCGCGAAGTTCGCAAAGCCGAGAAGCCCCAGCGCTCCACAACCGAGGCAAAGCGCATGGCAGGCACGCCGTCCCACGCGCCGGGCGATCACAGGCAGCAGCAGCGCCATCAACGCGGCGACCGCATTATACTCGGCGAACAACATGCCGACCCAGTCGGCACTGCGCGCATAGCCCGGCGAAGACGGGTCGCTGCTCGACGGATCGAGCGAGGCGACCGCGGGAATCGCATAGACCCAGAGCGCGAACATGCCGAACCAGGTGAAGAACTGGACCAGCGCCAGCCGTCTGAGCACGACCGGCATGTGAAGGATGTCCTCGACGATCACGATCATCCCGATCGAGGCGCGGCCGCGCCGGCGCAGCGCCACCGCGGCGAGCTGAAGCAGCCCGAACAGCGCGGCGATGCCGGCCATCAGATAAAGCTCGCGGGGCGCCTCAAGGAGGGGTGTGGCCGCGGCGAGGAGCGCACCGCCCAGCGTCCAGCCCGCTCCGCTCAGCAGCAGCGCCGCCGCACCCCCGGGGGTCGGCACTTCGGGATGCGCGATGTCGGCAGGCCCCGCGACCAGCTGCTCCGGGGGCCGCTCCGGGGTGGTCGCCACCGACCAGCCTACCGTTACCAGTAACAGCACCGCACCCACCGCATAGGCGGCGGTCACGGTATCGGCGCCTCCCGCCACGCCGGCCCAGTTGGTCAGCATCCATGGCAGCGCCGAGGCGAACACCGCGCCCGCGCCGATGAAGAATACCTGCAGCGCAAATGCCGACGTGCGCTGCGGCTCGGGCAAGGTATCCGCGACGAGCGCGCGGAACGGCTCCATCGCGATGTTGATCGAGGCAGTGAGCACCCACAGCATCAGGCACGCCGACCAGAGCGTGGTCACGCTCGGCATCGCGAGCAGCGCCAGCGCCGTAAGCAGCGCGCCCGCTAGGATATAGGGCCTGCGCCGCCCCAGCCGCCCCCAGGTCCGATCGCTCAGATGGCCGACCACCGGCTGGACGAGCAGTCCGGTGATCGGCGCCGCGATCCACAGCAGCGCGAGTTCGTCGACGTCTGCGCCGAGCGTCTGGAAGATGCGGCTGGTGTTGACGTTCTGCAGGCCCCAGACCATCTGCACGCCGAACAGGCCGAGGCACATGTTCCAGAGATGCCAGACCGCCGGACGGGTTGGGACCACGCGACCCGACCCCCCGGCTCGCGCCGATCGCCTCCTGATCGCTTGCAAAGTCCCCCTCACGATGCGCTACTAAGGCCGTCTTCGGCGTTGCCGTCAGTCTGGGTCCGATGGGTAGCAATAGCAACAACAATACCACCCTGCAGGATCTCGCGACGCTGGCCGGCGTGTCGGTGTCGACGGTGTCGCGCGCGCTCAACGATCACCCGCTGATCAGCACCCGGACCAAGCAGCGCGTCTGGGCGCTGGCGCGCGACCACGATTATCCGTTCAAGCCGACGATGCCCTCGGGGCCGATCGGCGCGGTCGGATCGATCGCGATCGTCACGCCGGTAATGCGCGGCCGGCCGCTGCCGCTGTCGCACCCCTTCTTCCTCGAGCTGCTCGCCAATATCGGCGAGGCGGCGCGCGAGCGCGACTGCGACTTCACCGTCAGCCACACCGCGCCGACCAGCTTCGACGACCTCATCGTCGCTACCACCACCAGCCGCGCCGACGGGGTGATCTTCCTCGGCCAGTCGATGCTCCACGACGAGTTCAACCGGCTTGCCGATACCAATGCGCGCTTCGTGGTGTGGGGCGCGCAGCTGCCCGGGCAGCACTATTGCTCGATTGGCTCGGACAATCTTCTGGGCGGCGGCCGCGCGACGCGGCATCTCGCCCGGCTCGGGCGGAAGCGCATCCTGTTCCTCGGCGGGAGCGACCCCGAAGCGATGCAGCGCCGTCGTGGTTATCTCGATGCACTCGCCGAAAGCGGTCTGGACAGCGACCCCGAACTGATCGTGCCGGTCGAGTTCGAGCTCGAGTCGGCAGATGCGGCGGTCAGCGGACTGCTGCGCCGGGAAGTCGCCTTTGACGGCATCGTCGCCGCGAGCGACCTGATCGCGCTGGGGGCAATGCAGGCGCTGCGCCGCCGCGGGAAATCCGTCCCCGACGACGTGTCGGTGGTCGGCTATGACGACATGCTCCTCAGCCGCCTGAGCACGCCGACACTCAGCACCGTTCGCCAGGACACGTTCGCCGCCGGACGACTGCTTGTCTCGAGGATCATGGACAAGGAGGAGCATCAGGAGAGCAAGCGGCTGCCGACCGAACTCATCGTGCGAGAATCCTGCGGCGGTTGATCCGCAGCGCCTCCCCACCCACGCCATCTGCTCCCCGCGCCCAGGCGTGAGCTAACGAACTAGTTTGAAATTAGAGCGCATCCTTGTCCGGCTCGAAGATACGCGCCTGTCCTCCTGATCACCCCTGAAGCCGTGCGGATCGGCGAGATCGCTCAGTCGTCCAGAACGCACGGACGACCCATGCCTGACTACGACAAATAATGATCTTCTAATAAGGTTGCGTCTGCGGTCCACTAACGCTGCAAAGCCTCAAATATCAAAGATATGATGCAAGCTATGGATTCGAAGCAATAAGGAGCTGAACTTGGCACATCATTGCACAACCTCTGTTTCCGCTGCTCGCCGTGCATTGCGCTCCGACAAATAGCGACGAAACGACTGGGTTCAGTCTTGCGATTGCCAACCGCACCATGCTACATGAATGCACTGTCGAGCCTGTCACCTCGCCCCTTCGAAGGCAGCGAGCGTGAGACGGACTTGGATAGCGCCGGGTCAACCGGCCATGCTCCTCGGGCCGCCCGCCGAACGCTGCGCAGCAAGCCGCGTCCAGAGGAGTGACCGCGTTGCCGAATTGGTCGATCTCGGTGCTGGGGGATGCATCTCTCGTCCTTAGCGGGTCGGGCCGGCGTGAGATTCCCGCGTCGGGCTGGCCGCTGATCGGTCTGCTGCTCTGCCAGGCGGGGCATCGCGCCCACCGCGCGCAGATCGCCGCCGCCTTGTGGCCCGATCATGACGAGGAACGCGGGCGACATTGCCTCGCCACCGCCTTGTGGCGGTTCAAGCGCGCCTTTCGGAGCGAAGGAACGCTGATCGAAGCCGAGGACGAGACGCTGCGGCTGGCGCGCCCTCTATGGGTAGACGCGGAGGCGTTCGCGATCCGGGTCACGCGCGCGCTCGACCTGCGCCACGCGGCATCGCGTTCGATGCGCGCACGGCTGCTGCGAGCCGGCCTGCGACTATATCGCGGGCAATTTCTCGGCGACCTGCTGTCCGAATGGGTGCTGCTCGAACGCGAGCGGCTGGCCTGCCTGCGGCTCGACGGCCTGCATGCGCTGGCGACGCTCGAAGCCGAAAGCGGCAATTGGGACGCGGCGCTTGCGCCGGCGCGCCTGCTGTGCGCCGTCGAGCCACTGCGCGAGGACGGCCATCGGCTGTTGATGGAAGCCTATGCGGCAACCGGCAACCGCGGTCTGGCGCTGCGTCAATACCGGCTCTGCGCCGATATCCTCGGACGCGAGCTCTCGGTCGATCCGATGCCGGAGACGTGCGCGCTGGCGCGGCGGCTGGCGGGCTCACGCTCTGCCGGGCCGGCGATCGAGCCCGGACTGGCGGTGAGCGCGCTGGTCGCTACGCGGGCAACATTGGTCGCGACGATCGGCTCGATCGACGCCGCGCTCGAGGCATCACAAGCGGAGATGGCGACGTGATCCGCCGGTGATCGCGCGGTGAACGCCGCATGCGAATGTGTCTGCGACTCGGAAGAATCCGGGCCGGAACAGCGCATGGAACGTGGCGATGACTCGCATGGCGATACCGGCAGCCCCACCCCGCAACGCACGCGCACCTTCGTGGTGCGCATCTGGTTCGAGCCGCGCGGCGGCGAGCGCGGGCCGATGCGCGGTACGCTTACAAGGCTCGGCGGCCCGGTCATCGGGGCGTTCCAGTCGATGGCCGAACTGGCCGCGCTTCTCGAACGCGGGCTCACCGCCGATGACTCGCCGGCGGGCGACCCCCGCATCTGACCACCTTTGCCGTGGAGCAGCCCGATGACCATGCCCGACAACCAGACATTCGATCTTCGCTATCTGCGTGAGGTCGTCGATCCGGCGCTGGCGGGGCTGCCCGCCTACGCTCTGCGCGACCAGGTGGACTCGGCGTTCGGCGAAGGATTCGCAGAGGCGATGGACGCCGATCTCGAAGGCGTGTTCGGCGGGATCGGCCGGGCGTTCTCGTCCGCCGCGCGCGACGTCGGCCGGTTCGCCCAGAAAGCGGCGCCGGCGGTCGCCCATATCGGCGGCGGCGTCATCCAGGGCGCGATGTCGGGCTCCGCCGCCGGGCTGCCGGGGATCATCGCCGGGGCCGCCGCCGGCGGCGCGGGTGCCGGACTCAGCCGCTATGGCTCGGGCGCGGCGCGACAGGTCGGCCAGGCGCTTACCGGCGTGACCCAGATGGCGGGGCAATTCTCGCCGATGGGGCGCGCCGGCGGTGCGATCGGATCGGCGGTCAGCGGACTCGGCGGCCTCGCCGCGGGTCGCGGCCGACCCAATTTCGGGCAGATCTTCGGGCAGGTCGGTCAGGCCGCCATGGGTGCGCTCGGTGGCGGCGCTGGGGGCGGCGCGATGTCGCAGGTCGCGGGGCTGATGCGCTCGCCACAGGCGGCGGGCGCGCTCGGCCAGCTGTTCGGCGGCGGCAACGGCGCCGGCCAGTTGATGAGCGCAATGCGCCGCCCCGAAACGCAGCAGGCGCTCGCGGCGCTGCGGCTGGGCCAGATGGGTCGCCCCAACATTCCGGTCGGGCCGCAACAGGTCGCCGTCCCGACCAGCGCGTTCGCGCAGTTGCTGGGGCATCTTGCGCAGCAGGCGACGGGTGCGGGGCCGGCGCCGCGTGCCGAGACCGAAAGCGAGGCGATCGGCTTCATGACCGATGGCGCGGGCGAATTCTACGGCGATCCGGCAAGCGTCGGTGACCGCGCCGCGCGGCTGTGGGACATGATGAACGACGCGCAGGCCGAACGGCTGATCGAGACGCTCGAATACGAAGCGTGGGGCGACGACGAGAGCGCCTGGGACGACGACGCCGAGAGCGCGGACTATGCCGACTATTACGACTCGCTCGACCTCGCCGACGCCGAAGCGATCGAATTCGCGCTCGAGGCGGAGGCGCATCATGGCTGGTGAGAGCGACGTCCTCGACGCCCCCGTGGCGACGGAGGACGACAGCCAAGCCACCGGCGGCGCGCCGACGATGGCGCTGCTCGACGCGGTGCGCGGCGGATCGGGCGACCCGCGCAAGGCGATGCTCGCCGCGCTCGGCGGCGGCGGTCCCCAGATCGACATGATCATGAAGCTGATCGAGGATCAGGGCACCGATTCGAACGCGGCCCTGCGCGAAGAGCTGATGGAAGAAGTGCGCGAAGAGCAGGCGGCGGCAGTCGACGAGCTCGCCGCGACCGCCAGACGCCTGTTCGAGGAACGCGCCGCCTGCCAGCAGCGGCTCGACGATCTCGCAGCGGCATTGGGCGCCTGCCCGGCCTGCTTCGGCGACGACCTGTTGTGCGACGTCTGCCGCGGCGCGGGACGCCCCGGCGCCCGGGCGCCCGAGGCCCCCGAATTCGCCCGCTACGTGATGCCCGCGGTCGAGCGCGTGCGCAGCGCGCTGCGGCGCACCGCACGTCGCGCGCCCTGGCCGCGACCGGCCGCCGCAACCGCGATGCCAACCCCCTCCAAAATGGGAGCCTGACGATGACCTACGACTATGCGACCGACACGATGGAGACTCTGGACAGCGAGAGCTGGCCCGACAGCATCTTCGACTGGAGCGACAGCGAGGATGAGAGCGAGAGCTACGAGGCGACCCGTCGCCGCAAGCGGCCCACCCGCCCGGTGCCGACGGCACGCGGCGGCAACACCTTCCGGCCGCGTCCGGGCGGTGGCGGCGCGAGCGGCCCGGTGACCCAGGCGCAGCTCGAGGCGGCGCTGGCGCGGGTTCGGGTCGAGGTTCGCGCCAATGCGACGGGCATCAAGACGCTCGACGGCCGCGTGCGGACGGCGATCGCCGACCAGGATCGCTTCCAGACCGCGACCCGCAAGCAGGTCGACAAGCTCCGCGGCGATCTGAAGACCACCCAGACGCTGTCGGCACTGATCCCGCTGATCGCCAAGCCGGGAACCAAGATCGGCCAGGTCGCGCCTCTGCTCCATCTCGTCGGTTCCGACCTGATGGGCGGCGGTTCGAGTGCCACCGGCGCCGGCGGCAGCGGCGGCATCCTCGGCAACAACAACAATCTCGTCGCGATCGGCGCGCTGCTGTACGCCAGCAACGCCTTCGGTTGATCGCCACGTCCCAGAGGAGGCTCAGATGGATTTTCTCATGCCGCTAGCCGCGAGCGTGGTCTGCCGGGAAGGCGGTCTCTCGCCCGAAGACAGCATCGCGATGACTGCCGCGGCGCTCGTGATCCAGGGACCGCTGGCGCTGGCGCCCGCGATCGTCGCGGTCGAGTCCCAGCGTGCGTCGGGCAACATCCCGTCGCCGTCGTCCGGCGACATAGGGCCGGCGCTCGTGACGGTTCCCGACGTCACCGGCAAGACCGAAGAGGACGCGACCAAGGCGCTCGCCGACGCGAAGCTGAAGTCGCGCGTGCGCTACAACCGCGCGACAGACGACGTCTCGGCCGGCAAGGTGGTGCGCCAATCCTTGTCGGGCAAGTCCGGGGAGCTCGTGGCGGAGAACACGGTCGTCGAGCTGAACGTCGCCAAGGCGGAGGCCGGCACGGTCGAGGACGAGGAGCAAGTCACCGAAGCCGAGCTCGAAGCCAGCCTGGAGCGGGTGAAGACCGCGGTCGACACCCGGCTCACGGCGATGGAGCAGAAGCTCGACAAGGCGCTCGAGCTGCTCGCCGCCTACCCCAAGGCCGCCGCCCAGTCCAAGGGCTGACGGCTCCCGCATGACGCAACCCAGCGCGACGCGCGCAGCCCCGGCGCGCGCGTCGCCGACAGGAGGACAGCGTGGAAAGCGCCCTGCTCGAACTCGCGGAAGAAGGCGGCCCTGACGAACAGGTCTCGGTCATCGTCCGCCTGCGCGAGGACGGCGCGGTGCCGGCGGCGATCCGCGTCGTGGCCCGCTTCGGGCTGATCGCCACCTGCCGGCTCCGCCGCGGCGATATCGAGGCGGTGCGCGCGCAAGTCGCGAGCATGAAGCGGCCGCAATATTACACACCCACCCCCGATGACGACGAGTGGGCCGACGAGGCCGCGGGCGATGTCGTGCTGCGGCCGAGCGACGCCCGACGGAGCGACGGATTGCCGACCGGCGCGGGGGTCGTCGTCGGCCATCTCGATTGGGGGCTCGACTTCGCGCATCCGGCCTTTCGCCGCCCCGACGGGCGCACCCGCCTGCTCGCTTTGTGGGACCAAGGCGCGCGCTACGATCCGGCGCGCCCCAATCGCTACGGGTTCGGCCGCATCTTCCCCCGCCAGGAGATCGACCGGGCGCTGACCGCCGCGGATCCGCGCGCGGCGCTCGGCTATCGCTGGTGGACCTCGGACCGTGCCTCGGGGAGCCACGGCTCGCACACCTTCGGCATCTCTTCGGGCACCGACTATGCCGGCGGCATCGCCGGCCTCGCGCCCGATGCCGATCTCGTCTTCGTCGACCTGACCACCCGGACCCCGCAAGGACCGCAACCGCTCGGCGATTCCACCGATCTGATCGAGGGCTGCGACTTCATCGTCCGCACCGCCGAAGACCGCCCGGTCGTCCTCAACGCGAGCCTCGGCCGTCAGGCCGGCCAGCATGACGGCGAGACGCTGACCGAAAGGGCGCTCGACGCGATGCTCACCGAGCAGCCCGGTCGTGCGATGACGATGAGCTGCGGCAATTACTTCGCCAAGGCGGCGCACGCATCGATCACGCTCGACCCCGGCGACACGCACACATTCGACCTCGATCTCGCATCGGGCACGCGCCCGGCCGAAGTCGATCTGTGGTACAAGAAGGGCGACGCCATCGAGCTGAGCCTGACCGGCCCGGGCGGCATCCGGGTCGGACCGGTCGCGGCAGACGGCCGCGCCGAAATCGTCTCGCGGGGGCGCGTCGTCGGCCGGGTCCATAATCGCCGGGACGATCCCAATAACGGCGACTCGCAGGGCTCGCTGTTTCTCCACGGCAATGCGCCCGCGGGGCGCTGGCAGCTCACCCTCCATGGCCGGGCGATCGGCGACGGGCGGCTGCACATCTGGATCGAGCGCGATCCGGCCGGCGCCGGCAGGCTGCGCTTCGTCGAGCAGGCGATCGACACCGCGACGACGCTCGGCACGATCTGCAACGGGTACCGCACGATCGCCGTCGCCGCCTTTGACGCGCATAGCGGCGATCGCGCCCCAGGCCGCTTCTCGAGCGCCGGGCCCACCCGCGACGGACGCACCGCACGTCCCGGCTGTGCCGCGCCCGGCGTGCAGGTGCTCAGCGCGCGGTCGATGCCCCGCGACGGGCGCGAAGCCCCCCTCTCCAGCCGGATGTCGGGCACCAGCATGGCGGCGCCCTATGTCGCGGGAACGATCGCACTGATGTTCGCCGCCGCGCCGCGCCGGCTGCGGATCGACGAAACCCGCGCGGCGCTGTTCGCCGCGCTCGAAACCGTGCCCGAGGCCGAGCGGACGCGGCTCGGCGCCGGCTATTGCGACGTCGCGGCGGCAGTGGCCGCGGCGCGCGCCATCGATGCCCAGGGCACGCCTCCACAGGAGATCATCATGGACGAGGATTTCGACGACGAGACCGGCGACGAAGACTTCGTCTGCGACGCCGACGACGCGGCCGAACAAGCCGAGATCGAAGCCGAGGCGGAAGCCGATCTTTCCGAAGCCGACGAAGCGATGCTTCCGGTCATGGAGGGCGACGAAGACGACGAGGGCGGCTCCGACGAAGGCGCGTGGGACAGCGAAGGCGATGACGAGAGCGACGACGAGGCGCGGCGAACCGGGCGTGGGCGGCAAGGGCGGCATGGCCGACGCGGCGGCTCGGCATTGCCGTTTCAGTTCCAGATCCCGATCGGCGGAGGCGGCGGCGGGCTCGGCCTGGCGGTGCCGATCGGCGGCCGGTCCAGCCCGTTCGCGCTGAGCGTCCCCCTCACCTCTCCCGCTCCCGCCCCCGCGCCCGCTCCGGCGCCCGCTGCGGGTCATCCCGCTCCGCCGGCACAACCGGCGGCGGTCGCGCCGGCAGCGGCGTCGCCCGACGAGCCGGCGGTCACCACGGCGCTCGATCTGCCCGCCGAACCCGTCGTCGCGGCGACCGAACTCGCCGCCGAGAGCGGCGAGCTCGATTATGATGCCGACGCGGCTTGCTGTCCCGATTGCGCCGGGGATTCGGCCGAGGACGAAGCCATGCTGGCAGAGGCGGCGGAGATCGAAGCGATCGAGGCGGCCTATGCGAACCCCGATTTCTCCGAGATCGACGCCCGCTACGCCGGCGAACAGCTGATGGCCGCCGTCGCCCAGGCCGAGGGCGAATGGCGCTCGACTGCCGACATGCTTGGCGGCCTGAACGAGGCGCTCGGCGCCGAAGCGGGTGAAGCGGAAAGCGTCCCCCCCTTGCTGACCGCATTGTTCGACGATCTGATGCGCGGCGGCGGAGCACCGTCGCTGCTCGGCCGTCGAGTGCGCGTCCTGCTCCGCCCCGGCCAGCCGATCGGCAACGTCAATCCGCTCCGCGGCGACCTGCTGCTGCGCACCGTGCCGGGCCATGGCTGGACTCAACTCGGTTTCGTCGCTTCGCCGGGCTTCGCCTCGGGCGGCCGGCTGCTCGAACTCGGGCTGCGGCCCGAAAGCGATCCGCGCGGATCGCCGGGGCGCTATGCCCATGTCGTCGAGCTCTGGCCGATGCGGCGCGGCGAGGACGATCGCTTCGCGCGGCGCGTCGCCAACGCCGCCGATCTGATGCTCGACGATATGATGCTGCTGCGCCTCGTCAGTGGCGAAAACGAAAGCGAGAGCAGCTGGTCGGAGGACCATGAGTCCGCCGAACCGGCGCTCGGCCCAGGCGCACGCGGACCCGCGGTGGTCGAGCTGCAGCGTCGACTCAACACGCTCCACGCCGCGCGCACCGGTCGCGGGCTGATGGGGCTCGGCGACATGCCGCTCAGTGAGGACGGCAGCTACGGCCCACGCGTGCGCACTGCGGTGCTGGCGCTGCAATCGCTCGCGCCGGCGGGCATCGTCCCGCGCGCCGACGGCGCCGTCGGCGCCGCGACGTGGCGCGCGCTCGCGCTGCTCGAGGCGACCAGCGCCGCCGCCTCTGCCTCGCAGCCGACACGCGCGGCACAGGCCGTCCCGGCGGCGCTCGCATCCGCCAGCGGCGTGGCGGCGGGCGAGATCATCGAAGCACGCGTGCCGTTACTGGCCTCGCATCGCGGCACCGCGCCCGATCTCGTGCTGCGCTGGAATGCGATGACGGCGGTGCCCGAGCGGCTCGACGTGGCCGTCCATCTGCACGGCTTTTCGGGGCGCGGCGCGGCGATGCGGATCGACCGCGACAAGCTGCCCAATAGCGGCCTCGACTTCGCCGACCCGACCAATCCCGCCCATGCGGGCCGAGCCGCACCGCTCCTCGCCGTGCTTCCCCGCGGCAATTTCTACGGCGGTCGCTCCGGCATGGGGTACGACTTCCCGGCGCTGATGGTGCCGGGTGCGCTGGGACAATTGATTACGCTGGCGCTCGCGCGCTTCGCCGCGGCGACCGGCGCACGCAGCGTCCAGCCCGGGCGGCTGATCCTAACCTGCCATTCGGGCGGCGGCGCCGCGCTGATGCGGCTGCTGCAAAACCACGACCCCGACGAAGTCCAATGCTTCGATGCGCTGTACGGCGCCCCGACGGCGCTGATCCGCTGGGCCGAGGCGAAGCTGCGCGGCCCTGCGGCGCAAAGCGGCGCGCTACGCGTGCTGTATCGCGCGGGCGAACCGACAGCCGCGAACAGCCGCCAGGTCGCGCAGGCGCCGGCCCGCCTCACCGCCAGCGATCCCGCGCTGGCAAGGCGCTGGCGCGCCGAAGCGGTGCGCGAAGGACATAATGCGATTCCGGGACGCTATGGCTGGCGGCTGCTCGCGGACCCCGGCGCCGACCTTGCCCCGCCGCGCCAGACCCAACCGCGCGAGGACGAGACGGAATGGAATGGGGCGGAATGGAACGAGGCGGAATCGAACGAATCGGCCGAGGTCGGACCGACGGCATCCGCCGGCCTGAGCCAGAGCGAAGTCGACGCGCTCGCCGCGCGCGAGTTCGGCAGTGCGGCCGAGCTCGAGGCGCATTTCGCCAGTGCCGGCGGGTTTGCCGACTGGTTCAATCGAACCCTGTCCGGCCAAGGGCCGTTCACGCGCGGCCGCGGCGGCGCATTGCGCATGCCGACCGGTGCCGCCCCCCGCGCCCGCTTCGCCGCCTTCTGGGACCGGCTGGCGACCACTTATGACCAGCCGCGCATCTCGCTGCTCGATTTCGCCGCGCTGATCGCGATCGTCCTCAACGAGACCGACGGGGATTTCTCCGGCCACGTCGAATCGAGCGGGCGCGGCGGCGGCGGACGCACCGACGCGCGCGGCCGCCATCCCGGCGTCGCTTATTTCTTCGATCGCATCGAGCTCAGGCCCGGTCATTTCAAGGCGAGCTACAATCATATGAGCAGCGGCCGCACCGCGGGTTCGCTGTTCGACGATCCCGCCTTCATCCGCGCGCACGGTGCGCTCGGCGGCGCCAGTCGGCTGGCCAATCACGGCAATGATTTCGGCGGCGCCTGGAATAGCCATTATTACCCGCAGGCCGAATTCCCGGTCCGCGAGGACGATCCCGAGACGGCGTTCATCCGCGAGACCGACTTCTACAAATTCCGCGGCCGCGGCATCATCCAGACCACCGGCCGGGCGAGCTATTTGCGGCACGCCGCGTTCGTCCGTAGCTATCGCGGCCCCGATCCGGTGCTTCGGGCGCTCGCCGCGCGCTGGGCGAGCCTGAGCGATCAGGAGATCTGCACGGTCAGCACCAATGCCGACTGGAACCAGTATTTCGCGGTGCCGGAGACGCTGGGGCTCGGCCTGCGCTTCCATTCGGGCAGAACGCGCTACCACCATATGAGCCGCCAGGCCGAGGTGCTGAACGCGGTCGGCGCAGGGCAGGCGCTCGGCCAGCCGGGCTCGATCTACCGGATGGGCCGGCGGATCAGCGGCAGCGGTGCCTATGGTCGCGGCATGTACCGCGATCGCGTGCTCGGTCTGCTCCGCGCGATGCTGGCCCTGCCGGCGGCCGCCGCGTCGCCCCGCCCTACTTCGCCCCTGCCGACAACCCCACCCGCGCCGCAGGAGCTCGAGCATCGTCAGGGACGTGCGCAGGGCAATGAGTCGATCAACGACGGTGAAGTGGCGCCGCCCGACGAGGCCACCGCCCGCGCGCAATGGGACGCCAATCCGCGCGTCCACAGCTATTTCGACCGCTCGTTCGCGCAATATCTCGAGTTCGTGCCGCTGTTCGCACGGCGCGGCGTCGCCGACGCGGCGTCCAATCTCGCCCAGAACATCACCGGCCTGACCTTTTTCGGGCGCCGCCAATCGGGGAATCGCGCCTTCATCGAGCCGCTGCGTGGGGCGGAGGCGGCGCTGCAGGGCCGCACGGTGGAGCCGCCGGTGACCAGCTTCGGCGTGTTCAACATCCGCCGCATCGCCGGCAGCCAGAGCCTGAGCCTGCACGCAATGGGCCGCGCAATGGACCTCAATCCGCGCACCAATCCGCATATCCGCAGCGCCCAGGACTTCCTCGTCATCCAGGCGGTAACCGGAACCGACATGCGCCGCGAGCGCAGCCCGGCGCGGCTGCGCGAGCTCAGCACCCAGTTTCAGCGCGACTTCACCCCCGCCTGGGCGAGCGCGCAATCGGCCCCCGACGTGACGCGGGCGCTGCGCGATCGCGGCACGCGGCAACGGCTCGACCGCTATGCCCGCGAAGGTTTCTGCACGCTCGATCTCGCGCTGATCGAGGCACTGATCGCCGCCGGGCTGAACTGGGGCGGCAGCTGGCCGCGCAGCAAGGACTTCATGCACTTCCAACTGCCCTGAGCGAGCGCGAAAGGAGCGTCTGCGATGATGTATTCGAGGATGGGCGGACCGGGCGATTCCGGCACGGTGGATTGGGCCGCGCCGCTTGCCGGATGGGATGCCGAAGCCGGCGGCGGCGACTCCAACGTGCGCTGGCTGCAGGCGACGCTCAACCAGCTGATCGGCGCCGGACTGGCGGTGGACGGAGTCGCCGGCAACGCCACCCGCGCCGCCGTGCGAGACTTCCAGGGCCGCAACAACCTCGCGCAGGACGGCGTCGCCGGGCCGTTGACCGTCGCGGCGATGCGCGCGGCGCTGGCCGGCGGGGGCGCACCCACCGTCGCGGCATCGCCCACCTGCACCGGGCTGCCCGTCCGCCAGACGCTCGACCGCTTCGCCTTCGGCCAATCGCGTGTCGAGCCGCACCATCAGCCGCAGATCGACGGCATCGCCGCCTGCCTGCTCGCCAGCCTCGGCACGCGGACGCCGATCGACGGGCTGGGGCTGGTCGGGCACACCGATACGGTGGGCGACGATGGCGCCAATACCGGTCTCGGCCAGCGCCGCGCCGAAGCGGTCGCGCAGGCGATCGATGCCAGCCTGCGCCGCCAGGCGCCGGGCCGCCGCTTCAGCTTCGTCTTCACGTCCTTCACCCGCGGCGAGAGCGAGCCCATTCCCGGCGATCCCGCGCTCAGCCGCCGCGTCGATGTCATCGCGCCCTTCACCTTTCCGCCGCGGACCGTTCCCGGGCGCGATCGCCCGCCCCCCCCGCCGTTCCGCTCTCCCCTCAATCCGCCGCGCTGGGGTCCGCTGCTGGCGCGCGCCATCAGCCCGCGCGCGACGATCAGGACCGGAAACGCCGTCCGCCATCTCGTCGATGCCGAGAACCCCGGCGCACCGATGCTCGCCGGCTACAATGCGATGGTCGAGGCGATCCGCTCGGTGCGCGGCGGGCGCGCCTTCATCTATCTGCTCGGCTGGATCTGCGTCGACGATTTCGACATGATCACCTGCGATCCGACGACCAAATTGCAAAGGCTGCTGGAGACCGCCGCCGAAAACGGCGTGCAGGTGCGGGCGGTGTTCTGGGAAGCAGCGTTCCACATGCGGACGCAGCGCGCCCAGACCCAGGCCTCGGCCGATCACATCAACGCGCTGCCCGGCGGCGCGGCGATCATCGACGGCGAGACTCTCAACCTCGGCTCGCACCACCAGAAGCTGCTCGTAGTCGGCGACGGCGAGCGGCTGGTCGGCTTTTGCGGAGGGCTCGACGTCAATCCCGACCGGATCCTCCCCTCGACGATCGTCTGTCCGACGCCGCAGACGCGGATCGCGCAACGGTCCCGCGAGAGCTTCGAGATCAATCTCGACGGCGAGAGCGATATCGAGAGCATGAGCGGGGGCGGCGGCAATCCGCTTCACGACGTCCATTGCCGCGTCGAGGGGCCAGCGAGCGCGGATCTGCTCGGCACCTTCATTACGCGCTGGGATCATCATCCCTCGAGCCGCGCGATCGAGGCGCGCGCGCCGCTCCGGGGCCGTGGCCTCCCCGCGCCTGCCCCTCTGACCGCGCCGCTACCGCCGCAACGCAGCGCGACCGGCGACACCTGCTCGGTCGTGATCGGCCGGACCTTCAATCCGCGCCGCGGCTCGGGACTGCCGCGCGAGCGCGACATCCGGGCGATGCTGCTGGCCGGCATCCGAAACGCGCGCCGCTTCATCTACATGGAGGAGCAATATCTGCTGAACCTCGAGGCGGCGCGGGCGCTGCGCGCGGCGCTGCCGAACATCCAGCATCTCACGATCCTCATCGCCGCCACCGACGTCAACAGCGACACCCCGTGCATCTGGACGCTCCGCCGCGAGTTCGTCGAGGCATTGTCGAGCGGACTGCCGCCGGATCAGGCTTCGAAGGTGCGCATCTTCCAGCTGGTGACCCCCCCCATCCCGGCGGTCCCCCCACCCTGCACCTCGCCGTCGCGTCGCTTCATGCCGACATTCGGCCGCCACACCTATGTCCACGCCAAATGCTGGGTGTTCGACGACGAGCTGGCGGTGATCGGCTCGGCCAATTGCAACCGCCGCGGCTGGGAGCACGATACCGAGATCAATGCCTCGATCTTCGACGACCGCGTTCCTGCAAGCGCGACCACGCGGACCTTCGCGCAGCAGATGCGGATGGATCTATGGGCCGAGCATCTCGCGCAGCCCGCTTCGCGCTTCGTCGACGGGGTCGCCTCCGCATCGGCCTGGTTGCGCCCGGGCACGGGCGCCCGCGTCCTACGCTATTGCCCCGACGAAGGGAGCGATACGTTCCCACCGCAATGCGGGATCCTGCGCGACACCATTGTCGACCCTGCGGCACCCTGAGGGTAATCCGTATCGGAGCACGAACCCGGCCCGGGCAACGCCTGTAGAGGCATGCAATCCATGCTCGCCTCGCCACCCGGCAGCAGGTCTGCTGGTCGTGATCCGATCGCAATCAGCGGCGCTTTTTTGGTGGCGTGCACTATTCCCGCGGCGACTGGAGACTGGGCTGGCATGACCAGCTAGTCCGCTTCGGACAATCCCGGCGTCTCGCTCAGAATGTCGTCGAACCAGCGCGCGGGTGACGCTCGCGCTTCGGGCCAATCGCTGGCGAGTGAGCTGGGATCATAGCTTCGGCCGTTCTTGACTACGGCGACGATGGCCATCGTGTTGCTGATATCCACCGTCGGATCGGCATCGAGGATCACCAGATCGGCGAACTTGCCGGGCACGATGCTGCCCACATCATCGGCGTGGCCGATGATCGTCGCACCATCGATCGTCGCGGCGCGCAGCACCTCCATCGGAGTGGCGCCGCCGCCGGCGAGGGCCTGCATCTCCCAATGCAGGCCGAGCCCCTGAATCTCGCCATGGCTGCCGATGCCGACCAGCCCGCCGGCACGCTGGATCCGCAACGCATCGGCGGCGAAGCGGGGCCAGGATTGCGATTGATCGGCCATCCAGTGCCGGTTGCGCAGCTTCTCGGCGAGCACCGGCGCGGGCGTGAAGGTCCGCAGCTTGGCGTCCTGCTCGGGATGCTTGCGGATGATGAAGTCGAACAACCCGGGCCCGCCACCGTAGAGCACCGAGATCGTCGGCGTGTAGCCGATCCGGGTGCGGGCCATCAGCCGGACCACGTCGTCGCGCAGCGGCGTGACGGGCAGGCTGTGCTCGTTGCCAGCGAAACCGTCGATCGCATGGGTCAGGCCCAGCACCAGATCGCTCGCGCCTTCGGTCGTCGGCATCATGCCGAGTTCCTGCGCGGCCTGAATGGTGAACTGCCGCGCGGCGCGGTCGCCGACCATATAGGCCTTGATGTTGCGCGTGCGGTAATGCTCGCGGTAGCGGCGCAGCACGTCCAGCGCCGCCTGGCGCGAGTCGATCTCGCTGTTGACGAACACCCCCGGCCCGGTCGACCAGACCCGCGGGCCCGGCATCATCCCGGCATCGATCATGTCCTGATAGGCGAAGATGTCGGTGGTGAACGGCTGCAGCTCCAGCGTCGAAGTGACGCCGAACGCAAGGTTGGCGAGGAACTCCCAATAGCCGCGCTCGTGGACGCCGCGGCGGATGCCGAAGAAATGGGCGTGGGCGTCGATGAAGCCGGGAACGATGAAGCGGCCGCGCACATCGCGGATGGTTGCGCCGGCGGGTACCGGAACCGTGCCGGTGCGGCCGACCGCGGCGATGCGGTTGCCTGTGATCACCACATCGGCATTGTCGATCCGCGCCTCGCCTTCCATCGGCAGCACCGTGGCGCCGCGGAGCACGAGCGTGCCCTGTGGCACGTCGCGCGGCACCTCGATTGTCAGCGACGCGCTGCGCGCAGCGGCTTCGGTCATCCCGGTGCCGCCGGACTCGGCCGCCTTGGCGGGAACCGTGCGAAAGGTGGATCCGACCGACCAGGTGATGCTGGCGCCTTCCTGCGCCCAGCCGAAGAAGTCGGCGCCTTCGCGGGTGAGCCGCGCGCGGGCTGCGCCGGGGATGCTGACATTGACTGTCGCGGGCTTGCCGCCAGTCCGCGCCGGCATGTCGACCAGATAAAGCTGCGACGCGGCGCGCGCGAGGATGCGGGTGCCGTCGGGGCTGACCTGCGCATCCTGCACGGGCAGCGGCACGCCGACATATTGCCCCATCGCCCGTGCCACGAGCGAGACTTCGCTGCGGGCGGCGCCCGACGCCGGATCGAGCGACCGCAGCGCACCCGCGCCGTAGAACCACAGCCGGCCGTCACGCGTGAAGGCGGGCGACCGGGCGCCAGCCACATGAGCGAGCAGGCTGGGCTGTCCTCCCGCGGCGGAGAAACGAACGATGTCGGTGGGGCGATCGGGTTCGAGCTCGGTCAGCGCGCGCAGACGGTCGTGATGATTGGCGCGCATCGCCACTATGGCGCGGCCGTCAGGCGTGAACAGCGGTTCGGTGAAGAAAGCGCCCGAGGCGAGCCGGCGCGGCGTACCGCCGGTGGCGGGGACGGTCCACAGACCGCCGCCCGCCGGATTCCACGTGACAAAGGTCAGAGTGCGCCCGTCGGGCGACCAACTCGGCTGATACGCGTCTTCGGAAACGAGCTTCTGCGGCGCCCTGCCGTCGCGCTGGACATATAGCGCGCCCAAGGCAGTGAAGGCGATCTGGCGCCCGTCCGGCGACAGCTTCGGCGCCTGCGCGATCCTTGGGCGGACCGGACCGGTCTCCTCGCGCTGGCGCACGCGGGTGGACGCGGCGAGATCGAGCCGCACCGGTGCTTCGAACGCAATCGGCGCCACCCGCCCGCTGGCCAGATCGAGCCGACGAATGCCGCCATCGACGCTCAGCACGATCGAGCGATCGTCGGGCGCGAAGACGAAGCGCGGGAGCAGCCCGTTATAATAGCCGCCCTCCTGCCCATCGCGATCCAGCGGAAACGCGATCCGGCGATCCTCGCCGGTTTCGAGGTTGCGCAGCCGCAATGCGGTCCGCCCGCCCTCGCGGGTTGCGTAGGCGATCTGCTTGCCGTCGTGCGAAAGCTGCGGCGCGATCGCGCCGCCGAGCGGCGTGAGGAACGGTTCGTCGGTGCCCTCGGCGAGATCGCGGCGCGCGATCGTCCAGTTGGGCGGATCGCCTTCGGTCCAGGTGTGGCCGTGCTTGGTGGCGTAATAGGCATAGCGACCGTCGGGGGAGATCACCGCCCCCATCGCATTGACGCGCTTGTCCCAATCGTCGTCGCCATTGGGCTGGGCCTTGACCACCACCGTCCCGGCGCCGCCGGCGGCGGGGAATTGCCACAATTCGAAGGCGAGCACCGAATGGACCGCGCGCGAGACATAGACGCTCCTGCCATCGGGCGACCAGGTGGGCGACGTATAGAGCGTCAGCGCAGTGTCCTGCGACAACTGGCGCAGCCCGCTGCCGTCGGCATTGGCGACCCAGAGATTGGTCACGCCCGAGCGATCCGAGATGAACGCGATGCGCTTGCCGTCGGGCGAGAAGACCGGGTTGCGCTCGAACGCCATGCCGGTGAGCAGCGGCCGCGCCGTGCCGCCGGCGGCGTCGAGCGCGTAGATGTCGCCAAGCAGGTCGAACAGGATCGTCCTGCCGTCGGGCGACAGATCGAGCTGCATCCACGTCGCCTCGCGCGCGGTGAACTCCAGCGCGCGCGCCGGGGCGAGCGGCAGTGGTGCGGTCTGTGCGTGCGCGGTGGCGACCGGCAGTGCGGCGAGGAAAGCGAGGGACCGGATCATGCGCGATGGCTTCGCCAGAAAGGGCCGCCTCCGCAAGCGTGTGGCTGGCGGAGGCGGGATGCGGTCAGAGCGACCAATCGAGGCGAAGGCCGATCGTGCGCGGCCGTACGATCGATCCCGCCGGCGCCACCGCATCGGTGAACGGCGCGTTGAGGATGCCGTATTCGTCGAGCACGTTGTTGGCGAACGCCAGCAGCTTGACGTTGTCGAACGCGGTGATCGCCACGCGCAGATCGACGATGTTGAAATTGCCGCGGGTGTTCGGATTGCCGAACGCCACCGGCGCTTCGGAGAGATAGCGGTGGGCGACCTCGAAGCTCGGCGCGAGCGGCGAATCCGCCAGTTCGAACCGGAGGTTGTTCGCGACCGACCAGTCCGAAGACCCTGGTAGCGTGGTGCCCGATGCATAGCCTCCGCCCGGCGCGAAGGTATCGGGGAGGAAATCGGTGAGCTGCGCGTCCTGATAGGTCACGTTGGTCGAGAAGCTGACGAAGCGCGCGAGCTGCACCGTCGCCGCCAGCTCGACGCCGCCGACATTGGCGCCGCCGGCATTCGACACATAGGAGTAGAAGTTCGGGCCGGGCCCGAACAGCCGCGCCTGGATGCCGCTCCAGTCGATGCTGAACGCCGTCGCCTCGATATACAGCTTGCGATCGAACAGCGAGAATTTGACCCCGGCTTCGTAGTTGTCGGTGGTGTCGCTGCCGTAGCTTTGCGGGATCGTCGGCAGGAAGCCGGCATTGGGATTGATGCCGCCGACGCGATAGCCCTGCGAATAGGTCATATAGGCCATGAAGGTTTCGCTCGGCCGCAGCGCCAGCGTCACCTTCGGGGTGAAGCCGTCCTCCTTCTCCTCGACGGTCGCGGTGCTGCCGGTGGCGCTGCCGCTGACCGCGCCGGGCTGGTTGACGACCGTGGCCTGATAGCGGTTTGAGTAATAGCGACCGCCGAGGATCAGCTCGAGCGCGGGGATCGGCTTGATCGACAGCTCGCCGAACACGCCGAGATCCTCGTTGATGCCGTCGGAGATATAGCCGTAGATGCGATCGCCGGGTGCGAGCACGCTGCCGGAGACGCCGCCGAAGCTCGCCGGGTTGGCATTGATGAACGCCTCGGCACCGCCCTGGAAGATCTGGTCGTAGCTCGATTTTTCGGCGCGCATATAGCTGGCGCCGATCAGCCAGTTGATCGGTCCGTCGCCCGGCGAGGTGAGCCGCGCCTCAACCGTCTTGATCGTCGCATCGGCAGTGCCGAACGAATATGCCGCCTCGTCCCCCGTCGTGTCGCCGGTCACATAGGGATAGGGATAGGAGAACACCGTCTCGTTGTTCTTCCTCGTGATCGCGCCGAGCACGGTCAGCTTGGCGAAGCCGAGCCCCTGGTCCAGCCGCAGCGAATTGAGCCAGAAGTCGGTCTGCTGCGTCTCGGCGCGCTGGGTGATGCGGATATAGGGGTTGTCGGTGTCGAGATAGGACTGATCGTCGAACTTGGTGTCCTGATAGGTCGACAAATAGGTCAGAGTCGTGTCCGGGCCGGGCGTGAACACCACCGAGCCGCGCAGCCCGCGAGTACGGAAATCGTTCGATCCCTCGACGCCGATTCCCGGATTGTCGAGATAGCCAGCATCGACGCGCTGGAGAGCCATGACGCGTACCGCCAGCGTGTCGGCGATGACCGGCAGATTGATCATCGCCTTGGCGGCATAATTGAGTTCGCCGTGCGAATTCCTGGTCACGCCGACGAGGCCCGAAGCCGCAGCATCGAACTTCGATGTGTCCGCCGTCTTGACGACATAGTTGACCAGTCCGCCGAGCGACGACGAGCCGAACAAGGTGCCCTGCGGTCCGCGGAGGACTTCGACGCGGTCGAGGTCGAACGTGTCGATATCGGGGATACCGATCGGGAAGCCCGGCTCGACCAGCGGAATCTCGTTCAGATAATAGCCGACCGTGGTCTGGCCCTGCTCGTGATAGGTCGTCGCCGCGATGCCGCGGATCACCACTTCCGAAACGCCGGGCTGGTAGTCGTTGAACACCACGCCGGGCAGGCGGACGATATAGTCGGCGAGGCTGTTGGCATTGGCCTCGGCGAGCGCCTCGCCCGTCACTGCGCTGATCGCCAGCGGCGCCTGGCTGATCGCTTCCTCGCGCTTGGTGGCGGTCACGACGATCTCGTCGGGTGCTTCGCCGGCAACTTGCTGGGCCCGGGCAGCGCCTGCCCCCCCGGCGATCGCGAGCGCCAGCGACGATACGCGCGCCAGCTGCAGCCAGTGGTTCCTGATCATTGTCTTCCCCTTCGCTCCTTGGGGTGCCGCGTTTTCGCGTTCCGCCCCTAAATCCTCAGGCTCTCCCCGGCAGGTTCTTGCTACGCCTCGCCGAAACGCTGCGTGCCATCGACGATCGTCCGGAGCACTTTGGTGCTCGCGATCCCCGCCGGATCCTCGCGCACCAGGTCGCGGTCGAGCACGACGAGATCGGCGATCTTGCCCAGCTGCAGCGTACCCAGCCGATCGTCCTGGAACCCGGCATAGGCATTCTCCGCGGTGTAGGCGTGAAGCGCCTGCGCGACGGTGACCCGTTCCTCTGGCAGCCAGCCGCCGGGATTGGCGCCGTCGATCGTCTGGCGGAGCACCGCCGCGGCGATGCCGGTGAGCGGGTCGGCCGGCGCCACCGGCCAATCCGATCCGAACGTCACATGTGCCCCGCTCGCGATCAGCGAATGAAAGGCGTAGGTGCCGTGGAGCCGCTGCTCGCCGATCCGCTTCACCGCCCATCGCCCGTCGTCGATCGCGTGATAGGGCTGGACCGAGGCGATCACGCCTTGCGCGGCGAAGCGCTTGATGTCCTTCACGTCGAGATGCTGGGCATGCTCGATCCGGAAGCGGCGATCGCGCTTGCCGTTCGCCCTCGTGATGCGCGCGTAGATGTCGAGCAACTGCCCGTTTGCCGCGTCGCCGATCGCATGGGTCGTGACGTGCAGGCCTGCCTTGTCGGCGCCGGCGATCCATTGCTCGATCTTGTCGAGCGGCTCGAGCGCGATGCCGTGGCTGTCGGGCGCGTCGGTATAGGGCTGGCGGAACAGCGCCGTGCGCGAACCGAGCGAGCCGTCTACCAGCCCCTTCATCCCGCCCCAGCGAACCCAATCGTCGCCGCGCCCATCCGCCGCGACGATGGCGGCCATCTTCTCCCAGTCCTTGAGCGGCACGAAGGAATAGAAGCGCATCGGCAACGGCGCGCGGGCGCGGATCCGGCGTAAGGCGTGGTGGGTGGTCCAGTCGAGTTCGGTGACGTGTGCCTGTGTAACGCCTTTCGACAGCGCATAAGCGGTGCCCTGTGCAAGTGTGGCGTCGATCTCGGCGTCGGAAGGCGGGGTGATCACCCGATCGACCAGGTCCTTCGCCGCGTCCTTGAGGATCCCGGTCGGCTCGCCCTTCGCGTCCCGAACGATCACGCCGCCGGCCGGATCGGGCGTGTCGCGAGTGATCCCGGCGAGCTTGAGCGCCACCGCGTTGCACAGGTACATGTGGAGATCGAGCCGCGCAACCGCGACCGGGGTGTCGGGCGTGAGCGCATCGATCCATTCGCGGCGCGGCAGCTCGCCGCCCCAGAGCTGCTCGTCCCAATGGCCGCCTTCGAGCCATTTGCCCTTGGGCAGCTTCGCCGCGGCCTCGCCGATGCGCCGCGCGAATTCCTGCGGGGTGGCAGCGTCGCGCAGGCTCGGCTGCGAAAGCATCGCCGACCCGCGCAGGAAATGGGTGTGATTGTCGATGAAGCCGGGCATCACGAAGGCGCCCTTCAAGTCGATCACCTGCGTACCGCGCCCGGATGCGGCGCGGACCGCGCTCGCGCCGAGGGCTGCAATCCGATTGCCCTTGATCCCGATCGCGTCGGTGCGCGGGGTGCGCGCGCCGGTCCACACGCGCGCGTTGACATAGGCACGGTCGAGATCGCCTTCGGCCGCCCAGGCGGCGCGCGCCACCAGCGATGCGGGAACGGCGCCCAGCAAGAAGCGACGGCTGATCCTGGCGTTCACTTGGCAATCTCCGGGCTGGTCCGATCAGGCACGGCGGCGAGCCGGCCGGCATTCACGCGGCGCATCCATTCGGCCAATCCACCCTCCGGCAAGGCGGCGAGCAGATCGGAAAGCGTGGCCGCGCTCTCCTCCTGCCCCAGCTTGAAGCGGGCGTCGATGCCACGGACATGCGCGCGGAACGCAATGATCCGCGGCAGCAGCGCAGTGATGCGGTCGCCGGCATCGGCCAAGGTCCATGGCCGGGCCCGGCCTGCCTCCATCGCATTGGTGAGCCGGTCGACCGAGGCGCGCGTCTCCTCCTCGACGAATTCGACTTCGACGGCGATCGCGGCGACCGCGAAATTCCATGTCGGCACCCAGCGTGGCTGGCGCACCGGCCCCGGCGACATATAGGCTTGGGGGCCGGTGAACAGCAGCACCGCTGCGGGATCCGCCCGCAGATCATCGACTTGCGCATTGAAGCGCGAACAATGGCCGAGCAGCGAGATCAGCGCGCCGTCCGGCGTCGTCTCGGCGAGCATCGGCAGCGGTGTCGCCTCGAACCCACCGGCGGCACGCGAGACGAGCCACGCCAGCGGGTGCTCGGCGATCAGCTTCAAAAGGTCGGCATGGGAGCCCGGTTCGAAGTGCATGTTGCGATGCTGTTACGATCCTGAGCCCCTTGAAACGTCCAGATTTGCAAAGTCGATGGGTCCAGCAGCTCTAGGTGCGAGCTGCCCGCGCCAAGGCGGCGATCGCAGCCTCGGCGTCCGCTTCATCGAGGCTGGCGAAGCCGAGGCGCAGACCGCGCTCGGCCTCGGGCCGAACCATGTAGCTGTGCGACGGCGCGAAGCTGAGCCCGATCTCCGGCGCGCGCCGTTCGATGCGGTCGAGCGCGGCGTGGTCGCGGAACGCCAGCCACAATGCCAGCCCGCCCTGCGGGAGGCGCATCTCGCACAGCTCTCCGAGATGCGTTTTCACCGCCCGCGCAAAGGCATTGCGTCGCCCGGCATAGACTTGCGTCGCCTTGCGCGCGTGGCGACGGACCTCGCCGCTATCGATCAGCTCGGCAGCGGCGTCCTCCGTCACGGTGTTTCCCATTCCGTCGAGCATCGAGACTTCATGCGCGAGCGAGTCGATCAGCCGCTCGGGCGCGGCGACATAGCCGATGCGCAACGCCGGGAGCAGCAGCTTCGAAAGCGATCCGAGATACAGGACATGCTCGGGCGCATAGCTCGCCATCGGCAGCAGCGGCTGCGATCCGAAGCGAAATTCGTGGTCGTAATCGTCTTCGATCACGGCGAAGCCGAACTGACGCGCAAGCTCGAGCAGCCGCAGCCGCCGCTCGGGGCGAAGCGATACGGTGGTCGGGAACTGGTGGTGCGGCGTTAGGAAGATCGCGGATACCCGATGCGCCCGGCATTGGCGTTCGACATCGGCGACATCCAGCCCTTCGCCGTCGAGCCGCACCGGCACAACCGAAGCACCACAGGCCCGGAAAGCGGCTACTGCGGGCTCGTAGGTCAGCTCCTCGACCAGTATCACGCTGCCCGGCCGCGACAGCACCCGCGCGGCGAGAAAAATGCCCATCTGGCTGCCACGGGTGATGCAGATGTTCGCGGGCTCGACCAGCAGCCCGCGTTCGCGGTGAAGCATCAGCGCGATGCTGCGCCGGAGTGCCGGCGAGCCGCGCGGGTCGCGATAGAGCAGCCGGCCCTCGCGCGAGGCGGAGAGGATCGCGGTGCGATAGGCACGGGCGAGCAGATCGGCGGGGAACAGCCGGCCGTCGGGTGCGCCTTCGTCGAGCTTGAGCCAGGTGCCGCTCGGCACCGCAAGCGGGCGCTCGGGCGGCTGGCGGAAGGGGTAGGCGATCGGCCGCTCGGGCTCGAATGCGGAAGGCAGCCCGCCCGAGCCCCGCGGCGCGGCTTCGCTTTCGGGCAGCGAAGTCGACACGATCGTGCCGCGACGTCCGAGCGACTGAAGCCATCCCTGCGCGACGAGCTCCTCATAGGCAGTGACGATCGTCTTGCGATTGACGGCGAGTGCGTCGGCGAGCTCGCGCGTTCCGGGCAGGAAGGTACCGGGGGGCAGCCGTCCGCGCTGGATCTCGTGGATCATCGCATGGACGATCTGCATGTAGAGCGGCGTGTCGCTCCCGGGCTGCAGGCGCTGCGCCAGCACGACTTTCCATGGCCGCAGCATTGGTCCCCCTGATCCCCCCGTCCGTGACGACCGGTGGATCCAATCTGCGCAGCCCGCGGAGGACGGGTCAAGCCGTGTCGCTATCGTGCTCCGGGCATTTGGGATCGCCGTCCAAGGCCTGCCGCGGGATGTCGCACATAGGGCACGAACCATTCCGCCGCTAACCGGCCCTTACCACAGGCGAAGCCCGTACAAGGCATGGTGCGTGAGGACGAACAGGCTCTGGCGGTCCGCGCCGCCGAGGACGAGCTGGAGCGGGCGCTCCGGGACGTCGATCTGGCCTAGCGGTTTGCCCTCCCGATCATAGACGAAGATCTGCCCGTTCGCGACGTACACGCGCCCGTTCCGGTCGGTCACGACGCCTTCTCCACCGCGCTCCGAGAAGAGCCTGAGATTGTTGATCGCACCGCCCGAACCGAGTTCGCCGGTATAGGTGCGGTTCTCCGAGCCGTTGGTTAGGAACACGCGCTCTCCCGGCTTCGCCTGAATGAAGCCATAGGTGTCGAGCGAATCCGAGAAGCGGAGCCCGCGATGATCTGGCGGCCCCTGCTGGAAAACGCGCCAGGCGGGGAGAACGACGCTATCGTCGGGCGAGACATATTCGCGCGGCTTGGCGATCGCCATGTCGCGGGAGAACATTTCGGCCAAGGTGGTGAACTGATAGGTGTCCGGATCGAGCTGGTCCCTGAACTCGCCATTGTTCCACCAGTTGACCGGCAGCGCGACTTGCGCGCCGGGACGCGCAGACACCGGGGTCGGTTCGATCACCGTCAGTTCGTGGTCGGGCGCCCCGGGCCGGAAGCTGTATACGGTGCCGTTGCGCCCCCAGGAGGACAGCACCAGCAAATTGCCCGATCGATCCACCGTCAGATTGACCGGGTCGAGCGCGGCATCGCGAACCAACTCCAGCCGCCGATCGTCGGACCAGCCCCAGATCCGCCGGAAGCCGCGATCGATGAAGTAGAGCTTGCCTTTCGCATCCGCGGCCGCGCCACCGATCGAGTGAAACCCGTCGGCGAGCTTTTCGAGCTTCGCACCGGCGACCGTCGCCGGCTTCAGCGGCTCCGGCCGCGCGGGCACGTCCAGCACGGCGAATTGGCGCTCACGCACGTCGAGGCCGTGCGTCACGTCCCTGATCGCGTTCTCGAAAGGGAATTTGGTCAAGCGCAGGAACGTCGCGCACCCATTCTCGTCGCACGTCCCTAGACCGCTCTCGCCGTTGACGTGCATGTTGCGGAAGCGAATGTCCTGCGCGTTGTACAAGGTGACTGCCGCCGGCGCCGCCTTGCGGGTTCGCGTGACCCGATAGCCGTGGAAATTGGCGACGAGGATGTTTCGGGAATTCCGGATCTCGAGCGCCACTGCGTCGCCGCTTTCGCCCGCTTCGCCCTCGGTCTGTGCCGCGAGCAATTCCCAGTTCGAAACGCGGTTGAGCGCGATTTCGGTGCGCACGTGATGCTCGACCGACGCCTGGATGATGCGTCCTGGAGTATCCGTGTCCGAGATCAGGATGCCGGGGTGCGCGAAGGTGCTGGGGCTCCAGATATTGGCGAAGGTGCCGCCGCCGCCCGCGGTCACCCACAGGCTGGCATATTGCCCGTCCCAGCGTCTCGCCGCGTCCGGGTCGGCGGTCGCATTGTTGTTGTAGGGTACGATCCGGCTGCCGTCGAACCGATTGGTGCCGTGGCCGCCCTGGAACTTGACGTCGTTGACCATCGAATTCGCGCCCGCCATCCATAGCAAGGCGGTGGCGCGCGGATTGACGCCGTTGGTGTCGAGGCCAAGGCCTGCGACGATCGCGTCGCCGCCTCGTGCGCTCTCGACCAATGCCTTGGGCGCGCCGATCCCCTGATAGCCGGACGTCCCATCGGGCAGCACGATCTGGGTCAGGCTGGGATGGAGTCCGATCAGCACCGTGTCGGGGCGCAGGCGCAGGGTATCGCTGACCCGGTAAAAGCCCGCCGGCAAATAGACGACGCGGTGCGCGTCGATCGCCTTCTGGATCGCGGCGGTATCGTCGGCCTTGTCGTCGCCCTTAGCGCCCGTGCTCCGGACGCTGACCCACTCCGACACCGGCGGCAGCGCGCGAATGGCGTGTGCGGGGGCTGGCGGCAGGGCGGCGATGCGACTGGCCTGCATCACGGTCTTGTGAGTTCCCGTGCGGCCGAGGCCGGGCAGCGTCAGCCCGTGCGTGAAGCTCGCGACCTTATAGGCCGGCCCCGCACCCTTCACCGTCTTCCCGCTATCGCGGAAGCGCGCGAACACCGGCGTGTTCGCCGCCACGACATTCTGGAAGCCGACCTGCGTGTAAACATTGTTCTCGTTGGAGATGATCACGCCGGCTTTCGAGATATTCTCGAAGCGCACATCCTGCCCCCACAGCCAATCGCCATAGCCGCGGTCGATCTCGATCCCGACCGGCACGTTGCGGAAGGCGACATTGACGAGCGTCAGCCCCGCTTCGTGTTCGCGGATGGCGGCGTCGCGCTGCCCCTCGAACGTCGAGTCGACCAGAGCGAAGGGCCAGGCGGGCGAGGTCTTCTCGGCGAGGATGCCATAGCGTCCGCCGCGGAAATGCAGGTCCTCGGCCTCGTTGGCGACATGGTAGAGCCCGGCCAGCCCCGAGCCGATGTCGAAATCGGCATGGCTGACGAAGCTGTGCTGCGCGGCGTGGAAGCGGATGGCGGTCGCCGCCGGATTGCCGTCGAGGATGCGGAAATCGATATTGCCGAGCGCCGAATAGAAGGTCCCCGGATTGGCGTCGGGCACATCCTTGTTGAACGGCACGCTGCCCGGCGGCGGAAAGGCGACCTGGCCGCCCTGCCGCGAGCCCTCGCCGGGACGGGCGCCGGCGAAGATCAGCATATGCGCGACGCCGCGCTGGAAGCCCGGCGTATTCGCACCGAGCAGGATGACCGGACGTTTCGCGCCGATGCCGAAGATGCGGACCCCGGGCCAGAGATAGACCGTCCGGCTGATGCGGTACGTCCCCTCGGGCAGAAAGACGATGCCGCCCCCGCCCCGCCCCTTTGTCGCGGCCTTGTCGATCGCCTGCTGGATCGCGGCGCTGTCGTCGGCGCGGCCATCGCCGACGCCGTCCACGCGAACCGCCGCCGGCTCGTCGGGCGCGCGGGTATAGACCGACTGCGCCGTCGCGGCGTCGACCGTACCGAACAGCGCCAGCAGGCCTGCACAAATCCCGATCAGCTTCTGGTACATGGCGTGCCCACTCCGAAACGAAAAAGGGTCCCGACCTTTCGGCCGGGACGAGTTCCCACGGGAGGTGGGTTGCAACTAGAAGTTGAGGCGGACGCCGGCACGGAAGGTCCGGCCGAGCGTGTCGTACAGCGCCGGATTGACGTCGAGCCCGGTATTGGTCTGCGGCGAAGGCTCGGGATCCTGATTGAGCAGATTGTCGATCTTGAAATAGGTCCGGATGTTCGAGGTCACGTTGTAGAACCCGCCGACGTCGACATAGAAGGCGCCCTTCATGAAGTTGCGGTCGATCGTCGGGTGGTTGCCGGTCGATACCGGGCAGCCCGAGGTGCAGACGACATACTGGTTGCCGAACACGCCGTCCGAGAACCAGCGCTCCTGGATGTTCACTCCGAACCGGTCATTCTCGTAGCTCTGGATCGCCAGCCACTTCCAGTCGGGCGTGGCGCCGGTGTTCGCGCCGGCCTGATCGACCCGGTCGACACCGGCGATGCCCGCGTCAACGAGAAACTCGCGGATGTGGGTGCCGAGGGCCCGGATCGTGAAGCTGCCCGGCAAGCCCATCGGGTTGCTCCACCGATAGCTCGCCTCGATGTCGAATCCGCTGGTCTTCCACGAGGCGAGATTGAACGGCTGGACGTTGATGAAATTGCCGCCCTGCACCGGGCTGTTCAGCACGAAGCCGCCGCAGAACGCCTGATTGCCCTCGAAGCAGAAGCGGACGATCTGGTCCGCCGTCAGCGTCGAGACGACGCCGCTCAGCTTGATGCTGTAATAGTCGAACGACAGGCTCAGGCCCGGAGCCCATGACGGGTTGGCGAGAACGGCGCCGATCTCCGTGTTGCGCGCGATCTCCGGCTGCAGATCGGGGTTGCCGACGGTGTTCTGAAACGCCTGCACCGCGACGTTGCGGAACGGATCGTTGAAGTTCGGCAGCGTCGTCACGGTTGGCGCGGCGAACAGCTCCGACAGGTTCGGAGCGCGGACGTCGCGCGAGGTCACCGCGCGCAGCCTGAAGCCGTCGAGCGGCGTGTCCCAGGTCCCGCCGATCTTCCATGCCCAGACGGTGCCCGAGGTGCTGTAGTTGGTGACGCGCGCGGCGCCGTTCAGGTTCGCCCGCCCGGCCCCGCCGCCGTTGAACAGCGGCAGGTTGAACTCCGCCGAGGCTTCGTACACGTCGTACGCGCCGCCGCCGTTCTTGTAGTTGCCCGCTGCCCAATTGCTGCCCAGCGGGGCGTTAAGCAGCGGATCCGCGGGATAGGCGTCGCTGTTCGGGCTGATGGTGCTGACACCCGCGCCATAGGGATCGGCGTTCACGCGATAGAATTCGTGGCGATACTCGCCGCCGAACGCCAGCGTCAGCGGGCCGGCCCACAGATCGAACAGATTGCCCGAGAAGTTGATGCTGGCGACGTCCTGCGTCAGCCTCGTGTGCTGGAACGGCCCGTTTTCAGGCGTGACATAAGCCAGGGCCGCCTCCGACGGTACGAAACCGCCGAAAACGTTGATCGGCTGGCATCCCGCGGCCCGCGCCGCCGCATCGGCGCAGACGATCGCGCCGTTCAGAGTGATCGCGTTGGTCGCCGCGACATAGCGGTTCTGCAGGACGATATCGTTGACGTCGATGTCCGAGATCGTGGTGCCGTGCTGATAATAGGCGTCGTAGTTCCAGTCGCCTCCGCCGACTTCGAACTGCCCCTTCAGGCCGGCGACGAAGCGATATTGGCGCCGATCGGTATACACCCGCGGGTCAGGAAACGCCCCGTTGCTGCTGCCGAAGTTGAAGCTCGTGATGCCAGCCGTCGCGCACCGGTCGCGGATCAACTGCGGCAGGAACGGATTGGCGCATTGCACCGTCAGATTGGGCCGGTTGTAGCCCGGGCTTGGCTGGTTGCTGGTCTTCACCTGCGCCGCGCTGACCGTGACGTAGATCTCGTTGTTAGGGGCGAAGTCGTAGCCGATCCGGCCGAAGCCGTTGACCCGCTGGAGCTCCGAAACCAGCGATGCGCCGGAACCGGGCGCGCCCGAAAGGTCGCCGCCGATGCAGAAGCTGTTGCCGGGATAGCAGTTCGACACGCGGCCGTTGCCGAGAGGCGCGCCGCCCGAGCCGTAGTTGAAGTTGTACGGCGTGCCGTTCTGGTCGAACGCGATGCCCTGCAGCGGGCCGTTGTTGATCAGGCCGAAGCGCGCATATTGGTAGGGCTGGGCATAGTCGCGATAGTTGAACTGCGGCAGACCGTTGTTGGTCACGCCCGTGTTGAGCAGCGTCGAAGCGCGATACCAGTTGCGCTTGCCGGCGAGATCGGTGCCGAAATCGCCGGGGCCGACGCCTTGGTCGTGGGCGTATTCGCCGCTCAGAGTCACGTGCAGGCTGTCGCCGGCGAATGCGCCGCCCCACGCCGCCTGGGCGAGGATCTGGGCATTGTCGCCATAGGTGGTGATGCCGCCCTGCACATTGGCCTTGAAGCCCTTCAGGCGGGTGTCGGTGATGAAGTTCACCACGCCGCCGACCGCGTCCGAGCCATAGGTGGCCGAGGCACCGCCGTTGACGATGTCGACGCGCTTGATCAGCAATTGCGGGAACAGGCTGATGTCGGGCACGCCGGTGACGTTCGCGCCGACGACGCGCTGGCCGTCGAGCAGCGTCAGCGTGCGGATCGGCTGCAGGCCACGCAGCGAGAAGGAGCTCAGCCCCTGCTGTCCGCTCGAGGTGCTGAACGTGCCGGTCGAAGTCCCGGTCGAGCCCTGCAGCGAAGGCAGCTGCGCGATCGTGTTGAAGATGTTCGGCTGCGCGTTGGCGGCGATCTGCTCTTCACCGATGATCGTGGTCGGCGTCGGCGCGGTGAAACCGCTGGCGATGATGCGCGAGCCGGTGACGACGATGTCGGAGTTCTCCTGGGGCGCCTCGTCCGCCGTTTCCACTTGCGGAGCAGGCGTTTGCTCCTCGGTTGCCGGCGCGCTCTGCGCTTGCGCGCCGCCGGCCAGAGCCATCGCGGCAAGCGCGATCACGCTCGCGCCGTGACGCTGCCGATGGAATGCGAAAATTCCCTTCATCCGTCCTACCCCTCCAAAAGTTTTTTGGTTTTGTTCTTGGACTGAACGGTATCCTCCACCCCGCCCGTCGGCACGTACGACATAGGTCGTAGCGCCTGCACAGGGCCGCCACGCGGCACCTACGACATAGGTCGTAGACGCCGGCTCAGGGCCGCGCGGCGTAGAGCGCGTGGTGGGTGAGGATGAACAAGGTTCGGCGGTCGGGTCCGCCGAACAGGATCTGCAACGGCCGCTCGGGAACATCGATCCGCCCCGCTTCCGTGCCGTCGGGTCCGTAGACGAACACCTGCCCGTTCGAGACGAAGACCCGTCCCTGCCCATCGACGGCGACGCTCTCGCCGCCGCGATTGGCGAAGGGTTTGAGATTGGTCAGCGTCCCGCCCGGGCCGACTGCGCCGCTATAGGTGATGTTCTCCGACGCATTGGTGACGAACACCCGCTCGCCTTGCCGGCCGCTTACCAGTCCATGGGCGTTGAGCCCGTTCGACCAGCGCCAGCCGACATGGTCGGTCGGCCCCTGTTGCCAGACTCGGAACGCCGGCAGCGCGATGCTCCCATCGGGCGAGACATATTCCTGCGCCTTGGGCGTGCCGACCTCGCGCGCGAACATCTCTGCCAGCGTGGTGAATTCGTAGCTCTGGTGATCGAGCTGATCGCGAAACTCGCCATTGTTCCACCAATTGACCGGAAGCAGCGTCTTCGCGCCACTCCCGGCGCGCACTGGCGTCGGCTGGATCAGCTTCAGCTGGTCGGGCGGCCCGTTGGGGTCGAGCGAATAGACTCCGCCCTTCGGCCCCAGCGACGACAGCACCAGCAGATGCCCCGAAGCGTCGACGGCGAGATTGACCGGATCGAGCGCCTGATCGCGCACCACCTCGAGCCCCTTGGCGCCGCTCCAGCGATGAATCCGCTGGAAGCGCCGGTCGATGAAATAGAGCGCCCCTTGTGCATCGACCGCCGCGCCGGAGATCGACCAGAAGCCCTCCGCGAGCTTCTCGACCGGCACCGGGCCAGGCGCCTGCGCCGCGACGCTCCGTCCGGCGGGCCCGATATCCAGTTTCGCGAATTCGCGTTCGCGCACCACCAGCTTGCGCGTCACATCCTCGATCGCATTATCGAACGGATATTTGCTCGCGCGCAGGAAGGTCCCGCAGCCCTCGTCGTCGCAGCTCGCATAGCCGCTCTCGGCGTTCACGTGCACGTTGCGGAAGCGGATGTCGCTCGAGTTGAACAGCTTCACGGCGCTGCGTGCCGGGGCGTAGCTGCGCGTCACCCGATAGCCGTGATAATTGGCGAACAGGAGATTGCGCGAGTTGCGGATCTCGAGGCCGATCGCGTTCGGCCCGTCGCCGACTTCCTGCTCGGTCTGCGGTGCGAGGAACTCCCAATTCTCGACATTGTCGAGCACGAATTCGTTGCGGGCATGATGCTCGACCGACATCTCGTAAACATGTCCGGGCGTGCTGGTGTTGGTCACGTAGAAGCCGGCAGAGGCGAAGGTGTTGGGGCTCCACACATCGGCGAAGGTGCCGCCGCCACCGTCGGTCACCCAGATGCTCGGATATTGCGCGTCCATCCGTCCATCCGACACCGGATCGCCGCTGCGCGCGGAGAGCGTGCCGAGCGGCTTGCCGTCTGCGGTCGGCGTACCGCCGCCGCCCATGATCTTGATGTCCTCGACGAGGCTGTGCTCGCCCGACCGCCACAGCAAGGCGGACGCGCGCGGGTTCACTCGCCCGGTGAACAGCCCGAGGCCGGACAGGATATTGTCGCCGCCGCGTGGCGTCTCGAGGATCGGCAGCACGCTGCCCAGTCCCACATGGCGCGGATTGTTGTCGGGAATGTAGAGCTGCGCCATCGCCGGGTGGAGCCCGATCAGCACCGTGTCGCGGCGAAGCTTGAGACCATCGGTGACCTTGTAGAAGCCCGCCGGAAAATAGAGCACGCGCCGCGTGTCGATCGCGCGCTGGATCGCGGCGGTATCATCCGCCCGCCCGTCGCCTACCACTCCGAGGCCGCGCACATTCACCCATTCCGCCATGGGAGGCAGCGCGCGGATCGCCGGCGCGCGCCGCTTCGGCATCGCCCGCAGCGGTTGGATGTCCGCCTCGGTCGCATAGCTGCCCATCTGTCCGACCTCGGGCACCGTCAGCCCATAGGAGAAGGACGCGACCTTGTACGCCTTGCCCTTGCCGTCCACCGTCCGGCCGCTGTCGCGAAACCGCGCGAATACCGGACTGTCGACCGCCAGTGCGTTCTCGAAGCCGACTTGGGTGAAGACGTTGTTCTCGTTCGATATGACCACCGCGGCGCGGCTGACCTTCTCGAAGCGCACGTCCTTGCCCCACAGCGAATCGCTGTAGCCACGGTCGATCTCGATCCCGACCGGTGTGTTGCGGATCGCGACATTGACGAGCGTCAGGTCGACTTCATGCTCGCGGATCGCGGCGTCGCGCTGCCCGTCAAAGGTCGAATCGAGCAAGGTGAACTGCCAGGCCGGGGAGGTCTTCTCGGTGACGATGCCGTAGCGCCCGCCTTTGAAGTGGACGTTCTCGATGACGTTGCCCGCCTGGTAGACGCCGGCAAACGCGCTGCCGAGGCGGAATTCCATGTCGCTCAGGAACGCGTGCTGGGCCATGCGGAAGCGCACTCCCGCCGCCGCCGGGTTGCCTTCGCCGATCTCGATGTCGACGTTGCGCATCGACGAATAGAAGGTGCCCGAATGGGCGTCGCGGACGACCTTGTCGCGCGGCACGATCGTCGGCACCGGTACCGGCACCTGCCCGGCCTGATATTGCGGCTCGCCGCCGAACACGATCATCGTCGACACGCCCTGCTGGAAGCCCGGCGTGTTCGCCCCCAGAACGATCACCGGCCGCGTCCGGCCGATGCCGTAGACGCGCACCCCGGCGGGCACGACGACGGTACGCGTGATGCGGTATTTGCCCGACGGCAGGAACACCATGCCGTGGCCGGTCTTGTCGCGCGCGCGATCGAATGCCTGCTGCAGCGCCTCGCTGTCGTCGGCGACGCCATCGCCTTTCGCCGCCACCGTAACCGCGCCCGGTTCTGCAGGTGCGGTCGGAAACACCGAGACGCTCTGGGCCCGGCTCAGTCCGGGGGCGGTCAATCCAGTGGCGGCAAGCAATCCGACCAGAACGTAGCGCATTTTCATGGCCTTCTCCGTGCTCCGCCACTCTACTCCCGCTTGGCTAGCTCGCGCCCAGGCAAGTGGCATCTGCGACCAAGGTCGTAGTTTCCAGCGCGCGGGCGTCGATCCAGAAAGCCGCCGCCAGCATCGGCCGCGGTGCGTGCCGGCGGGGCACCCGGTTCTTGAGGACACCCGATTTGCCGCCAGGTCTCGCCTCCGCCACGCCCTTCGCGGTCATCATCATGGGCGTCAGCGGCTGCGGCAAGACGACCTTGGGCCGGCTCCTTGCGCAGGCAATGGACTGCCCCTTCCTCGAGGGCGACGATTTCCACTCGCGCGAAGCGGTCGCCAAGATGCGCAGCGGGCAGCCGCTGGAGGATGCGGATCGCTGGCCGTGGCTGGAGCGGCTGGGCGAAGCCACCGCGCGGGCGATTTCCGATCACGGCGTCGCGGTGACTGCCTGCTCGGCGCTGCGCCGCAGCTATCGCGACCGTTTGCGCAGCACCATCGATAGGCCCGTGCGGTTCGTCCTGCTCGAAGATTGCCGCGAGCGGCTGCTGGCAAGATTATCCGGACGCGCGGGCCATTTCATGCCCGCGAGCCTGCTCGACAGCCAACTCGACACCCTCGAGCGCCCCCTGCCCGACGAAGCCGCGATCATCCTCGCCGCGGCAGGCTCACCCCCGGTGTTGCGCGATCGGGTTCTCAAGCAACTTGTGGGCACTTAGCGGCACCACGCTCACCTGCTGGTGAATATAGCACAACCTGTCAGACAGGTTTGCCGCTTAGAGCGGCAACAAAAGTCGCGGTATCGCGTCCTTTTTTTGCGTATTGACAACGCTGCCAGCAAATTTTTGCTTGAACCTGTCTAACTGATTCTCTTAGTGTTAGCGGTAACGAATCCTTGGCGCCCCCCGGCTTCGGCTGGTTCGGTGCCGTGAACGGGATCGCGAACGGGAGAGTAAAGATGCATGCCGCGACGGATTTGCATGACAATCTCGATCACGAGCGGAGGATTTCTCCCCCCGCCCCGCCGCGCTTGACGCCGACCCAGATGGAAGTGCTGCGCTGCGTCCATTCGGGACTGCTGAATAAGCAGATCGCGCACGAGCTCGGCATCGCCGAGGCCACGGTAAAGGTCCACATGACCGCGGTCATGCGCAAGCTCAACGTCCGCAATCGCACCCAGGCTGCGATCGCTGCCGGACAGCTTCGACTGGTCGCCTAGCTTCACTGATCGGCGCCAGCGGCGGAGATGAGTCGCATGTCGGATCTCTGCCCTTCGCCATTGGACCAGCCGATAAAGCTGCACGCGCCGCGACTTGCCCCTCTCTGACGCGAAATACTGCATTTTCAGTGGCTTGATGGTTTCTCGGCTTCCTGGACCGCTTCCGAGAGCGTGCGCCGAGATCCGTCATCGCTCCGTTCGGCCCGTTCGGGCTTTCGCTGCGCCCGCGAATGCGGCAGGTACCGCCAAACAGTTCCGGAGACCGCATGTTTCGCCCGATGTACGACTGGGTGTTGCGCATGGCGCATCATCGCCACGCAATGCGCAGCCTCGCGCTGGTCTCGTTCGCCGAGAGCAGCTTCTTTCCGATCCCCCCGGACGTGATGCTGGTGCCGATGATCCTCGCGCGGCGCGAGCAGGCATACCGCATCGCAGCAGTCTGCACGATCGCGTCGGTGGTCGGCGGAATCTTCGGCTATGCGATCGGCTATTATCTGATGGAGAGCGTTGGCCAGTGGCTGGTTCAGCTTTACCACATGGAGAGCAGGATCGAGACGCTCCGCCACGGCTATGACCAATATGGCGCCGCGATCATCCTGCTGAAGGGCCTCACCCCGATACCGTTCAAGTTGGTCACGATCGCAAGTGGCCTTTTTCACTTCCATTTCGCGTTGTTCGTACTGCTTGCAACCATTACGCGCGCCGCGCGCTTCTTTCTGATCGCCGCGCTGCTCAAGCGGTTCGGCGAGCCCGTGCAAGCGTTCATCGAAAAGCGCTTGAATTTGTTTGCATGGGGGTTCCTGATCCTGCTCGTCGGCGGTTTTGCTGCAGTAGCAATGCTTTAGACGACGTACTCACAATTTGTTGCAGCGCCGCGCGATCTGGTTCATTTCTGGTTCAAGGTCGCCGAATCAAAGTGATGATGCTTCAGAAGGGGATGTAGATGTTTAAGAAACTCGGGCTCATTGTAGCCGCTTCAACCATGGTTTTGGGGTCGACGGCCGCACAAGCCGCCTCGGCATCGGCTCTCAGCCTGCGGAGCGCGCCCGCCGTTGAGGCACGCGCCAGCACTGCCGAGAAGAAGGAAAGCAAGCTGCTCCCGGGCAGCCCGCTGTTCGCGATCATCGGCATCGTCGCCGTGGTCGCCCTCCTCGAAGTTACCGGAGTGATCAACATCTTCGGCGACGACGAACCCGACAGCAACTAAGGCTCACGGGCGATTTGCCCGCCAAACCAAAGAGAGGCGCTCCGGTCGGCCGGGGCGCCTTTTTTGCCTTTGCCGGCCGCGTTGCGCCGGGCAGCGCGCCGCTTGCTTTTACGCTATGCCCTCGCTAGATACCCGTCCCAATCCGACAGCGTGATGGGAACACGCCGGTCCTTCCTTCGGAAGGAGCGGCAGCGGACCCATGCCCCGCTGAAGGGACTCTTTTAACGAGGATGCGCCCGGTGGCGAAGACCAATCCCCTCCAGTTCTTCAATCAGGTGAGAGCCGAGACCGCCAAGGTCGTGTGGCCGTCGCGCCGCGAGACGATCATGACGGGCGTGATGGTCCTCATCATGGCGACGCTGTTGGGCGTCTTCTTTCTCGGCGTGGATTCGTTCTTCGACTTCATCGTCCGTTCGCTCCTCCGTCTGGCCCAGTAAGGAACGATATACGCATGGCGCGCTGGTACATCATCCACGCCTATTCGGGCTTTGAGGGCAAGGTCCGCGACCAGATCCTCGCCGACGCAACCCGGCTCGGGCTCGATCGCCTGGTCGAGGCGGTCGAGGTTCCGACCGAGACGGTCACCGAGGTTCGCCGCGGCAAGAAGATTCAGTCCGAGCGGAAGTTCTTCCCGGGCTATGTCCTCGCCAAGCTCGAGATGAACGACGACGTCTATCACCTCGTCAAGAACACGCCGAAGGTGACCGGATTCCTCGGTTCGTCGGGCAAGCCCCAGCCGATCAGCGAAGCCGAAGCGGCGCGCATCCTCAACACCAAGGAAGAGGCTGCGTCCGCAGCACCCAAGGCGCGGGTCCATGTCGATTATGACATCGGCGACACCGTGAAGGTCACCTCGGGCAATTTCGCGACCTTCTCGGGCGTGGTCGAGGAGCTCGACTTCGACAAGAGCCGCGTCAAGGTATCGATCTCGATCTTCGGCCGCGCCACGCCGCTGGAGCTGGGCTTCGAGGACGTCGAACGGGTGAAATAACCCGGGCTGACTTCAGCTTTGCACGACACGAAAGGCCGGAGCGCAAGCTCCGGCCTTTTCGCATGCAGGTGGACGCCCGCAGAAAGAAAAGGCTCCGCCGGCAGGTGCCGACGGAGCCTGAATGGAGCGGCCGAAGCGAGGGGCTCAGCCCGCCAGCGTCGCATTGTCGATGACGAAGCGATATTTGACGTCGCTGCGCTGCATCCGCTCATAGGCCTCGTCGATCTGCTGGATGCGGATCATCTCGATGTCGGCGACGATGCCGTGCGTCGCGCAGAAGTCGAGCATCTCCTGCGTCTCGGCGATGCCGCCGATCAACGATCCGGCGATCGACCGCCGCTTGAAGATCAGCGCCGAGACGTCGGGCGACGGATGGGCATGCTCGGGCACACCCACCAGGGTGAGGGTGCCGTCGCGCTTGAGCAGCGCAGTGAAGACATCGAGCTGGTGGCTTGCCGCGACGGTGTCGAGAATGAAGTCGAAGCTGTTGGCGTGCGCGGCCATCTCGTCGGGATTGCGCGAAATCACGACTTCGTCCGCGCCGAGCGCCTTCGCATCCTCCCGCTTGCTCTCTGAGGTGGTGAAGGCGACGACGTGCGCGCCCAGCGCGTGCGCGAGCTTCACACCCATATGGCCGAGCCCGCCGATGCCGACGATCCCAACCTTCTTGCCCGGCCCGACGTTCCAGTGGCGGAGCGGCGACCAGGTGGTGATGCCGGCGCAGAGCAGCGGCGCGACGGCGGCGAGTTGCGCTTCCGGGTGAGTGACCTTGAGCACGAACTTGTCATCGACGACAATCCGCTCCGAATAGCCGCCGAGGGTGTGTCCGGGCGCATCCGGCGTCGGAAAATTATAGGTGCCGGTGAAGCCGTTCTCGCAATATTGCTCGAGGCCCTCGTTGCACGACGCGCAATGCTGGCAGCTGTCGACCATGCAGCCGACGCCGACCAGATCGCCCACCGCGAACTTCGTCACGTCGCCGCCGACAGCGCTCACACGCCCGACGATCTCGTGCCCCGGCACGCACGGGTAGATCGTACCTCCCCATTCGGAGCGAACCTGGTGCAGATCCGAATGGCAGACACCGCAAAAAGCGATGTCGATCTGGACGTCGTGCGCTCCCGGAGCACGGCGATCGATGTCGATCGGCTCGAGCGGCTTGTCCGCGGCATAGGCGCCATAGGCTTTGGTGGTCATGTGATTCTCCGGTTCTCGGATTGGATCTCGTCCGGTGCAGATAGGGCGCGATCGAAAGCGCGATTAGCGGCTATGATCTGCATGTGGTTGTGAATACAGCTCAGCAATGAACCGGCAGCATCTGGCGGAGCTGTCCGCCTTTCTCAGCGTGGCGCGAGAGCGCAGCTTCACTCGGGCGGCGGCGCAATTGGGGGTCACGCCATCGGCGCTGAGCCATAGCATGCGCGCACTCGAAGAGCGGCTGGGGCTGCGGCTGCTCAATCGCACGACGCGCAGCGTGACGCCGACCCAGGCCGGCGAACGGCTGCTGCTGTCGCTGGGGCCTCGCTTCGACGAGATCGAGGCGGAAGTAGCGGGGTTGAGCGCGCTCCGCGACAAGCCGGCGGGCACCGTGCGGATCAGCGCCGACGAACATTCGATGGCAACGGTGCTGTGGCCCGCGCTCAAACCGGTATTGCGCGACTATCCCGACATCCATGTCGAGATCGCCACCGATTATACGCTGACCGACATCGTCGCGGAGCGCTTCGACGCGGGCGTGCGCTTCGGCGACATTGTTGCCAAAGACATGATCGCGGTGCCGATCGGCCCCGATGCGCGGATGCTGGCGGTCGCCTCCCCGGCTTACTTCGCGAAGCGTGGACGCCCGCGGACGCTCGAGGAACTGACCGGACATAATTGCATCAATCTGCGCTTGCCCACCTATGGCGGCCTCTACGCATGGGAGTTCACCCGCGACGGCCGCGATCTGCGCGTTCGGGTGGAAGGGCAGCTCACTTTCTCCTCGCTCCTGCCGATCCTCGAAGCGGCGCTGGACGGGTTCGGCATCTGCTGCGTTCCGCAATCGCTGGTCCAGACGCATCTCGACAGCGGAGCGCTCGAAGCGGTGCTGACCCAATGGTCCCCGCCTTTCCCCGGGTACCACTTATATTATCCGAGCCGGCGCCAACCCACGCCCGCCTTTGCGAAGATCGTCGAGGGGCTGCGTTATCGGCCGGGGGACTGACGCCGGCGACCGCGGCTATCCCCGTGCGCCGAAGCCGAAATGCAATTGCGCCGGCGACCCTTTTGCGCTATCGGCGCGCGCTTCCAGAGCATTCGCTACGGAAACCTGCGGGAGGATGCCTCGGCGTCCGGCTGAACCGCTAAACTTGATCGGGGCCTTTCAGGCTCCCTGAAAGAGAGTGACATGGCAAAGAAGATTACCGGCTATATCAAGCTGCAGGTGCCCGCGGGCGCCGCGAACCCGTCTCCGCCGATCGGCCCTGCGCTGGGTCAGCGCGGCGTCAACATCATGGAATTCTGCAAGGCGTTCAACGCCCAGACCGGCGACACCGAGAAGGGCACCCCCCTCCCCACCGTCATCACCGTCTATGCGGACCGTTCGTTCTCGTTCGAGACCAAGACCCCGCCCGCGACCTATCTGCTCAAGAAGGCCGCCAACCTGAAGTCGGGCTCGAAGGAGCCGGGCAAGGTTTCCGCGGGAACCATCAAGCGCTCGGCCGTCCAGGCGGTTGCCGAAGCGAAGATGAAGGACCTGAACGCCAACGACATCGAGGCGGCAACGAAGATCATTGAAGGCTCCGCTCGCGCGATGGGCCTCCAGGTTGTGGAGGGCTGACACCATGGCAAAGCTGACCAAGAAGCAGAAGACCTGGACCGTCGACGCGGAGAAGCTCCACGGCGTCGACGAGGCCATCGGCATCGTCAAGGCGAACGCGACCAGCAAGTTCGACGAGACCGTCGAAGTCGCGCTGAACCTCGGCGTCGATCCGCGCCATGCCGACCAGATGGTCCGCGGCGTCGTCACCCTGCCCAAGGGCACCGGCAAGACCGTTCGCGTCGGCGTGTTCGCCCGCGGCGCCAAGGCCGACGAAGCCACCGCTGCAGGCGCTGACGTCGTCGGTGCCGAAGACCTGATGGAAGCCATTCAGGGCGGCAAGATCGACTTCGACCGCTGCATCGCCACGCCCGACATGATGGGTCTGGTCGGTCGCCTCGGCAAGGTGCTGGGCCCCAAGGGCCTGATGCCGAACCCGAAGCTCGGCACCGTGACGATGAACGTCGGCGAGGCCGTCAAGGCCGCCAAGGGCGGTCAGGTCGAGTATCGCGTCGAGAAGGCCGGCATCATCCACTCGGGCATCGGCAAGGCGTCGTTCCCGGCGGAAGACCTGCGCGCGAACTTCGACGCGCTGGTCGACGCGGTGGTCAAGGCCAAGCCGGCGGGCGCCAAGGGCAAGTACCTCAAGAAGGTCGCCCTGAGCTCGTCGATGGGCCCGGGCGTCAAGGTCGACGTGGCGGAAGTCGCCACGGTCTGATCCTTGCGGACAGCCTGGAATGCGGAGGGCCGGAGGAAACTCCGGCCCTTTTCTTTTGCGTGGACGGCGTGAAATTCCGGAATGGCGCAGCCGCCGCGATGCTCCTATCGGGAGCCGGATGAAGGCGCATCGTGACCAATTCGGATTCTGATAACCGGCACGGCGGATCCCTGCCGATGGGCGGCGAACAGCCGCGGTCGCCACGCAAGAACCTGATGTTGGCGGCGACGATCGATGCCGGGGGCACGCGCGTGCCGGTCCGCATCCGCAATCTGTCCGAGACCGGCGCGATGCTCGATGGCGCCGCGCTGCCCGATCCCGGCACCTCGCTCAAGCTGCTGCGCTCGGAGATCGAGGTCGGCGCCATCGTGGTCTGGCGCGAGGCTGGCCGCTGCGGCGTGCGCTTCGACTCGGTCGCGGCGACGGTCGACGAATGGGTCACCGGCAAGCGCCCGGCCAGCTTTAACGGCAAGCAGGGCCAGGCACGCGTCGACGCGATCCAGAGCGCGGTGCGCGCCGGCGCGCCGCTCGCCGCCGAGCCCGCCACCGGCGCGAAGCCGTCTGCGGATGAGCTCGAACGCCGCGTCGCCGAGGAGATCATCCATGTCCAGCGGCTGATCGACGCCCTCGGCGAGGAGCTGGTCGACGATCCGGTGATGCTCCAGCGCCATATGCGCGTCCTCCAGAATCTCGATCGCGCCAGCCAGATCCTCGAACATCTGGGCGTCGTCATGGGCGCGTCCGACCGGGTCGCCGCCGCGCAGGGGATCGCGATGCAGGACCTTCGCGACCGGCTGCTGCGCAAGCCGATTTTCTGAACGCCACGGGCACGGGCCGCCGAAGCGAGCGCCGCGCGGCTGGCACGTATCGTCAACAAAGGTTGACAGCACCATTCGTCAACCTTAGTTGACGCTCATGAACTTCGACGCCCTGCCCTCCCCCGACGATCCGGAAGCGGCATTCGCTGCCGTGCTCGCGCTGCGCAAGCTGGCCGACACACTCGAACGCCGGGCGGTCCGCGCGGCGCTCGCCGACGGATGGAGCTGGGCCGACATCGCCGAAGCCCTCGGCGTCACGCGGCAGGCCGCGCACAAGCGGCTCGCGTCCGTCCTCACCAAAGAAACGGGAGATCAATGATGTTCGCAGCACTTCGCCAGCGCGCGCGCGACATGGCCGGGATCGCGGCATTATGCCGAGCCGCCGAGGCGGTGGCCCGCGGCGAGGGCGCAGGCGAGCCCGCCGCCGAGCATTTCCTTCTTGCCGCACTCGAGATGGAGGACGAGAGCGCCGCTCGCGCCTGGGCTGCGCTGGGGCAGAGCCGTGAGACGCTGCGCACCGCGATCGAAGGACAATATGCCGACGCGCTCGCGTCGGTCGGCGTCGATGCGGCCGACGTTCCGGACGACGCGCTGCCCGATGCTCCCTCTCCCGCGCTGTTCCGGGCGTCGGGCTCGGGTCAGGCGTTGCTGCAGGCGATGGCGGCCAAAGGGCAGGCAACGCCGTTCCGCAGCGCCGAGGTGCTCGCTGCCGCGGCGACGCTGCGCTATGGCGTCGTCCCCCGCGCGCTCCGCCGGCTGGGCATCACGGCCGGGCAGCTCGCTGCCGCGGCTTCAGCCTAGGCGAGACTCACGCGCCGTAGAATTGCGGCAGCCAGTTGCGGGTGACCGTCACCCGATCGCCAAGCTTCGCGGCGCGAAACAGCAGGGCCGCGAACTCGTCAGGCATGCCGATGCAGCCATGGGTGGCGTAGCGATTGTCGACCGTCTCACCGCTGCCGTGGAGCGCAATGCCATCCCAGGTCAGCCGCATCATGTACGGCATCGGCGCATTGTAGAGGTTCGAGATGTGGTGAACCTTTTTCTGCAGGATCGGGAAGCTGCCGAGCGGCGTCGGCTTCTCGTCGATTCCATAGATCAGGATCGTCCGCCCGATCTCGATCCCGCCGCGATAGACGTAGAGCGTGTCCCGCGCGACATCGGCGACGATCTCGAGCTTGCCCGCGGGGGCCCGGTCGGGCTCCCACAGATACTCGCCCTCCTGCAGCGGGCTGTCCGGTGTCAGGATCGCGAGCACGATCGGCCCCTTGGCCGGCGCGGCGAACGCAGTGGAGGGAGTCGCCAGAAAGGCGAGGAGGAGCATGAGCGCGCCTCGGAGAAGCGAGGGTCGAGTCGTCATGCGCGACGATATTGCTGGCGAAACGGCGCCTGACCAGCATGGTTTTTCGACTGTTCCGCGCGGGCACAGCTTGACCTTTCGTTAAGCATGATGCGGTGGAAGCAGACCAAAGCGGCTCCCCGTGACGGCTAATAGTTGACTCCTCCGCCCATTTCGTTATGTGCGCGCCTTCGCAGATGGGGCTCGCCCCGCCTGCGTTCCGTCCGAGACAGCGAGTGCCGGGGATTTGCCCGGCTTAATCTCTCGCCAAGACGGGGACAGATTTTTCACCGGATGGTCCGCACGCGGGCGTCCGGGTCACGCCAGGGAAGCCTCTGGCCGCGACGATCGTGCCCCTCGGACAATTTGTAACCGGAGCCTTTCGGGGCTCCTTAACGAGGAGACCGGCATGGATCGTTCCCAGAAGGCTGATGCCGTTGCCGAGCTGAATCGCACCTTCAACGAGGTCGGCGTGGTGGTTGTCACCCGCAATCTCGGGATGACCGTCAAGCAATCGACGGACCTCCGCAACAAGATGCGCGACGCCGGTGCGAGCTATAAGGTCTCGAAGAACAAGCTTGCCAAGATTGCCGCAGACGGCACCGATTATTCGGTGATCGCGGACCTGCTCACGGGTCCGACGGCGCTCGCCACTTCCACCGATCCCGTGGCCGCGGCCAAGATCGCAGTGGAATTCGCCAAGACGAACGACAAGCTCGAGATCGTCGGCGGAGCCATGGGCGCGCAGCTGCTCGATGCGGAAGGCGTCAAGGCGCTCGCTTCGCTGCCGTCGCTGGATGAACTTCGCGCCAAGATCGTGGGGCTCATCGTTGCTCCCGCGACCAAGATCGCGACGATCACCCAGGCACCGGCCGCGCAGATCGCGCGTGTTCTTTCGGCATATGCGGAGAAGGAAGCCGCGTAAGCGGACCTTCGGCAACTTATTCCCTAACCTATCTGATTTGATTGGAGTTTATCATGGCTGACCTTAACGCACTCGTCGACCAGCTCTCCGAGCTGACCGTTCTCGAAGCCGCCGAGCTCTCGAAGCTTCTCGAAGAGAAGTGGGGCGTCTCGGCCGCTGCTGCGGTTGCAGCGCCTGCCGCTGGCGGCGCCGGCGCCGCTGCTCCGGCAGCTGAAGAGAAGACCGAGTTCGACGTGATCCTCACCGGCGACGGTGGCAAGAAGATCAACGTCATCAAGGAAGTCCGCGCGATCACCGGCCTCGGTCTCACCGAAGCCAAGACGCTCGTCGAGTCGGCTCCCAAGGCCGTCAAGGAAGGCGTCAACAAGGACGAGGCCGAGAAGATCAAGAAGCAGCTCGAAGAAGCCGGCGCGACCGTCGAGGTCAAGTAAGCTTCTTCTGCTTCATCGGCAGAGAACGAAAGGGCGGTCCTTCGGGGCCGCCCTTTTTCGTTCACGGTCGGGTCGGCGCCCTGCCCGCTTCCGCTGATTGCCGCGTAAGTGCGGACGGCCCATGATGCCGCCATGCTCGGTCCCATCCGTATCGCCGCGGCGCTGATCGACGACGGGCAAGGCCGGATCCTCCTCGTCCGCAAGCGCGGAACGGCACTGTTCATGCAGGCCGGCGGCAAGATCGATGCAGGCGAGACTCCGTTCGAGGCGTTGGTGCGCGAACTCACCGAGGAGCTGTGCTTTGCGCCGACGCCCGACGAAGCGCATTGGCTCGGCGATTTCACCGCCATCGCGGCAAACGAGCCCGGACGGATGCTGGAGGCGCAGTTGTTTCACGTCCGCGCGCATGGGCGCACGTTCGTCCCGGCTGCGGAGCTGGACGAGGTGATCTGGATCCCGATAGCCGATGCGGCGCTCCTGCCACTCGCGCCGTTAACGCGCGATCAGGTGCTTCCACTCGCCCGGATGCTCGCGCAGCCTTGCGGTGCGCGCGACATCCGGGAATGAGGTACGCTACGATTCGCCTCGCAGCCACTGCTTCCTGACAGGAAAAATCCTCAATGCCCTCTGGACTGGTAGCGCTGCTCGACGATGTCGCCGGGATCACCAAGCTCGCGGCCGCCTCGCTCGACGATGTCGGTGCCGCGGCGGGCAAGGCGGGCAGCAAGGCGATCGGCGTGGTGGTCGACGATACCGCGGTAACGCCGCGTTATGTCGTCGGCCTCAGCCCCGATCGCGAATTGCCGATCATCGCCAAGATCGCCAAGGGATCGCTGCGCAACAAGCTGCTGATCCTGCTCCCGGCTGCGCTGATCCTGAGCGCCTTTGCGCCGTGGGCGATTACCCCGCTGCTGATGCTGGGCGGCGCCTTTCTCTGCTTCGAGGGTGCCGAGAAGGTGATCGAGGCATTGCGCGGCGGCGATCATGGCGAAGTCGAGGAAGCGCCGCTGGAGGCCGCGCATCTCGAGCAAACCAAGGTCAGCGGCGCGATCCGCACCGATCTGATCCTGTCCGCCGAGATCATGGCGATCGCCCTCGCCGACGTCGCCGACCGGCCGCTGTTCACTCAGGCGGTGGTGCTGGTGCTGGTCGGCATCGGCATCACCGTCGCGGTCTACGGCGTCGTCGCGCTGATCGTGAAGATGGACGATATCGGGCTGCACCTCGCCAGGCGCCGTGCCGCGGCAACGCGCGCACTCGGGCGCGGACTGGTGCTCGGGATGCCGGTGCTCATGCAGATTTTGTCGGTGGTCGGCACCGCGGCGATGATCTGGGTCGGCGGCGGCATCCTCGTCCACGGCCTCGAAGTGCTCGGCGTCCACGAACCCGCCGGCACGATCCACCACGCCGCCGAGGCGGTCGGGCACGCCAGCGGCGCACTGGGCGGCTTCACCGGCTGGCTGGTCACCGCCGCGGCCTCGGGCGTGTTCGGGCTCGTGATCGGCGGCGCGATCGCGCTGGCGGTCCACCAGATCCACAAGGCCCGGCACTGAGCCCCAGGCGCTACTCGGTACCGCCGGCCTTGATCGTCCAGGCCTGCTCGCCACAGCCCGGGCAGTGCGCGGTAACCCGAGTGAAGTCGTTGGTGATGCCAAAGGCCTCTGTGACGGGGCGCACCCTTGTGGGTGGCGCATTCAGCTCGCGCGCGATGCAGGTGTCGCACAGCGCGTAGGGACGGCGGGATTCGAGCAGGTCGCTGATCTTCTTCGGAAGCATGCGACCGAACTAAGGTTCGCCCCACAAGTCGCTCAATAACAACTATTAATTCCGCCGACAAAAGCCGCCCTGGCGTTTCAGGCTGGTTTCAGGCCGCCGCAGCCTGCCGCGCCAGATAGCGGGTCGCGGCGAGCTGGCGCGCCTGCTGGTTGCGATCGAGCCAGATCGGCCCGAGCTTGCCTGCCTGTCCCGGCGTGCCCACCATGAAGTCGGCACCGAAGCGGCGGATGCTGATCCCGGCGCGCCATTTAAGCTCGACCATGACCATCGGCACGAACATCGGCCGGCCATGCACCTCGACGATGTGGATCAGCTCGCGGGGGAGCGCGAGGCGCACCGGCATCCGCCCGCCGGCACCCGCGGCCAGATCGAACGGCGCCCCCGCCGGATCGGTCATCGGGCTGGCGTGATAGCCGGCGATCTGGCGGTCCTGATCGGGATTGGCACTCATCATCGCCATCAGCACGCGGATATTCTCGGCGGCGGACGGCTGGAGGTTGCCGAGCAGCAGCTCGAAATCGAGCAGCACATCGCGATCGGTGACTTCGATGCTTCCCGGCCGCAGCAAAACTTCGAACGGCTCTCCCGACGGCACCGCCAGCGGCGGCGGCGCAATGCCGGGCGGCGGTGCGACCGGTCGGGCAGGTGCTGGTGTCGGCGCAGGCGGAGACGGCGCCGCAACCGGGACCTGCTCGAACTCTTCCTCATCGGTAGCGCGGCGCCGACGCAGCACCCGGACGCCGCCGAACACCAGCGCGGTACCGCCTGCGCCGATCAGCGCCCACAGCCAGCCCGGCATTCCGGACGGCTGCGCTGCGGCCGGCTGCGGGACAGGCGTGGCCGAAACCGGCGACGCAACCGCGACCGGGCTCGGCGACGCGAGGGGGGCGCCGGTAATGGTGGGCGTGGCCGTAGCGGCGGGTACGGGCGCGGGTGGTGGCGCGACAGCGGAGGGCGTCGCCCGGGCCGGCGCGCTCGCGCGTGGCGTCGCGGCGGGAGCAGGCGTCGGGGTCGGCGTCGCGACCACGACGGGAGGCGGTGTCGGCGTCGGAGACGCCGCGGGCGTTCCCAGCGTGAAGCGCTCGGGCGTCACGTTCGGAAGATTGAAGACTTCGGGCCTGCGCGTCGGCGATGGCGTAGGTGCCGGCGCCGTCGGTGCGGGCGTGGTCTGCTGGGCATGAACGGACGGCGCCGCGCCCGCAGCCAGAGCCGCTGCGGCGAAGCCCGACAGGCCGCCGATCCGATATTTCCCGCGCTTCACCAAAGTGTCTTTAGCCGTTCCAACGTGAATTTCAGCTGCACGCGACGCGTTTTAGCGGCGGCCCATCGCACGTGAAGCTGATTTCGCGTTCGCGCTGCCGAATCCTCGCTTTGCCGGTCCAGTCGAGGATCAGGGCACGCTCACCCGCTGGAACGGCACATTGGCAAGTTCCGGCAGTGCCTTGAGCTGCGGCTCGACCGTCTTGAGGTCGCCCACTGCGATCAGCGTCAGCTTCTCGAGCGGGTAGCTCGCCTTGGCCGAGGCCATCATCGCGGCGGGCTCGACGGCGAGCACCTCCGGGACATAGCGGTCGGTCCAGTCGGCGGGCAGGCCCAGCATGTCGCGCGTCGCCAGCGTGTTGACCAGCGCCGGCGAGGTCGAGTTCGAGATCGCGAACAGCCCGGCCATATAGGTCCGGATGCCCTTCGATTCCTCAATAGGTGCGGGCTCGGTCTGCATCCGCCGGATTTCCTTGAACACTTCGGTGAGCGCCGCGCCGGTGACGTTGGTGGTCACGTCGGCATCGAAGGTCCACAGCGCGTCGCCAGGGTTGAACGCCACGCCCGAGCCGGGCGAATAGGTATAGCCCTTCGTCTCGCGGATGTTGGTGGTGATGCGCGAGCTGAATGCGCCGCCGAGCAGCGAATTGGTCACCCGCTGCGGGATGTCCGCGGGGCTCCCGGCCGCCGCGGCGTCGAACGACAGCCGCAGCGTCGTCTGCGGCGCGTCCGGACGATCGATCAGAATGACGCGCGGGCCGGCCTGATGCGGCGCGGCGAGCTTGAGCGGCTCGGGGCCCGGGATCCAGCTCGCAAACATCTTCGTGATCGCCGCCTTGACTGCGGCGGCATCGAACTTGCCGGCGATGTAGAGATGCGAGCGCTTCGCCCCGAACTGATTCTTGTGGAAGGTCCGGACCTGATCGATCGTATAACCCGACAGCTGCGCCTGGCTCGGCACGACGCGACCATAGGGATGGTTCGGACCGTATATCGTCCGCGCCAGCGCGACATCGGCGAGCGTGCCCGGCTGCGACAGCGCGACCGAGAGCTGGCGGCCGAGATTGGCCTTGACCCGAGCCAGCTCGCTCGCCGGCAGATCCGGCCGGATCGCGACATGGCCGATCAGCTGGACCGCGGCGGGCGCAAACTCGGACAGGACGTTCATCGTGATCGACGTGGACTGCTGCCCGGCCCCGACATTGAGGTCGCCCCCCATGCTCGCGGCGGCAGTGGCGAGCTGGCCGGCGTCGCGGCCGGCGGCGCCTTCCTTCATCATCGCCGCCGTCAGATCGGCGAGCCAGGTCGCCTCGCCTTCGGTGACGTTGCCGGCGCGAACGCGGAGCGACACGACTGCCTTGGGGGCGATGCCATAAGGCACGAGCGTGATCTGCATGCCGTTCGGCAGCGTGAAGGTCTCGGTCGCCGGAAGTTTGAACGGCTTGGGCTCACCCACCGGCGGCGGCGGGGGGAAATCCTGCGCGAGCGCAGGGGCAGCGGCGGCGAACGCCAGCGAGATTGCGAGCAGCGCGCGCTTCATTACTTGCCTCCCTGCGGGGCCGCGCCTTTGGCGGCGGCGCCGGGCTCGACCACATAGACCGAGCGATTGGTCTTGCGCAGATATTCCTGCGCGGTCTTCTGGATCAGCGCCGGAGTGACCTTGGCGAAGCCGTCCTCGATCCGGTTGATCGCTCCCGGATCATTGTCGAACAGCGCATGCACCGCGAGCAGGTCGACCAGCCCGATGCGCCCCCCACCGTCGATCTCGCCATACAGGTCCGAACGCATCTTGGTCTTGGCGCGCGCGAGCTCCGCCGCAGTGACCGGCGTGCTGCGAAGCCCCTCGATGACTTCGTCGACCGCCTTGGTGATCTGTGCCGGCGTGTGCGTCGGGTCATGGGTGAAGCTGAAGCTCCACAGCATCGGCCCGCGATAATTGAACATGTTGCCGAGATCGCCATTGATCCCGCCGCTGATCTCGCCGGCGATGCCGGTTTGCTGGACGAGCTTGGTGTAGAGCCGGCTGTCGTCGCCCTGGAGCAGGATCTGGTCGATCAGCCCCATCGCATACCATTCGGGCGTGCCCCGCTCGGGCACGTGATAGCCCGCGGCATAGCCCGGCTTGGGCGCCAGCGCGTCAACGCGGCTCTTGAACTTCTCGGCGGTCTGGCGCGGCTCGGAGATGTCCGGCTGCACCACCGCGGGCTTTTTCGGGATCGCGGCGAAATACTTCTCGATCATCGCCCGCGTCGCGGCATAATCGATGTCGCCGGCGATCACGAGCACGGCGTTGCTGGGGCGGTAAAAAGCATCAAAGAAGGATTTGGCGTCGGGCACGGTCGCCGCCTCGATCTCCTTCAGATCGCCGTAGAAATTGTGGCTGTTATACCAGTTGGTATTGGCCAGCATCGGCAGGTCGATCCACGGCCAGGTGCTGTAGGGCTGGTTGAGGACGTTGACCTTGACCTCGTTGCCGACGACGCCCTGCTGGTTGGCGAGCACGGTCTGGTCGATCACCGGATTGGCCATGCGGTCGGCCTCGAGCCACAGCATCCGCTCGAGCGCGCTCGACGGCAGCACCTCGTAATAGTTGGTGAAGTCGAACCGGGTCGAGCCGTTGTTGATCCCGCCCGAATTGGTGACGGTCTGGTCGAACACGCCCTTGGGCGCGTGCTTCGATCCCTGAAACATCAGATGCTCGAACAGATGCGCGAAGCCGGTGCGCTCACGCGGCTCTACGCGAAAGCCGATGCCGTAATAGGTCGCGATCGTCACCGTCGGCGCAATCTCGTCCCGCGCAAGCACGACCTTGAGGCCGTTCGGCAGCGTAAAATACTGCATGTCGACGTGCAGCTTCTGGGCCGCGGGGGGTACCGGCTGGGCGAGCGCCGGGGTCGCCAGCGCAGTGGCGGCGAGCGCGAGCGCGAGGCTCCATTTCTTCATTCGGGAGAAACTCCTCGGGGAATCGGGATGTGTGTTGGCGTAGCACCACGCTGACCCGCAGAAAAGCGCTCAGTCAGCACGGCTTTCGGGCGCCAGCCATGACACCTTGCTGATGAAGAAGGTGCGCACCGCTTCCCAGCGGCGTCGAGCGCGGCTTGAACCCCGCTTTGCCGGCAAGGACGCGACACGCGAGATCGGCAAAGTCGTCCGGCTTGGTCCGATACTGGATGTGACAGCCAAGGGGCCTTGCCGTCCTGATCCACGTCGAGCCCGAACTGAACGATGCCATTGGGCCCGCCGATGGCCTCCGCGCTTGCGAAGTCGGAGCCGCGCAGCCGTTTCGTCGGGTTCTCGGCCGACGTCGCGCGTCGGCTGAGTGCGGCGTAAACCTCGGGCGCATGAAAGGGCCCGCCTCCTTCCGGAAGCGGGCCCCGTTACGAGTGTGTCAGGGTTCAGGCGTGCTCGGGCGTGCCCAGCAGTTCGGCCTCGACATCGTCGACCATGTGCGGCCGGCTGGCGCCGATCGGGCCGACGCCGTCGCTCACCGCGCTCGGGCGGCCGATCTTGAAGGCCGCCGAGGTGCGGCCCTCACGGCCATCCGGAAGCGTGTAGCGCGCCTCGGCCACCACGACCGGGTTGAACACGCGGCCCATCTCGCCCTTCGGCACCGCAAGATGCGCGTCCACGCGGGTGCCGTCGCCCGGCGCGATGGTGACCGGCGGAACCGCGCTGTCGGCGGCGCGGCCGGTGAGCAGATCTTCCATCTCGTTCGCCTCGGCATCGGCGAGCATGAAGGTCGAGATGCGCACGTCGCGGGCCGGCACGTCGCCGGCATTGCCGACGGTCAGCTCGACATCGACCAGCGCCTCTTCGTCGCTGGTGCCGGCACGGACCGGGCGCAGACCGAATTCGAGCCAGGGGCGATTGGCGACCGGCGCCGGCGCGTCGGCGATCCCGGCGAGATCCTCGCTCTCGACCTCGGTGAGTTCAGCCTCGACATGCGCCTCGGCGATCTCGTTGTCCGCGCTCGACGGCATCACTGCGGGTGCCGCGGTCGCGGCAGCGGTCGCCGCCATGAAAGGGCTCAGTTCGGGTTCGACACGCGGCGTGACCGGCTCGCGGCGCGGCTCCACTACCGGCGCAGCGGCAACCGGCGTGGCCTGAACGCGCGGGGCGACCGGCTCCTCATAAATCCGCTCCTCGACATCGTCGGTCTCGTCGCGGCGGCGGCGCATCAGCAGCAGCGCGGCGGCACCGGCGAGGATGGCCAGCAGGGCCCCGAGCAGCCACGGCCAGGCGAGGCCGCTGCTGGTCTCGGTCTGGCTGGTGGTCGTGTCGGTTATGGCTGACGGCGAAGCGGCCTCGGTCGCTGGAGCCGCGGCGGTCGGCAGGGGCGCGGCGGGTGCCTGCGCCACCGGTGCTGCCAGCGCCGCCGCGGGTGCCGCCGCGGCGGCCGGAGCCGCTTCGCGAACGGGGGCGGCGGCGCGCGCGGTCTGGCGCGCGGTCTGACGAGTCTGGGTTACGCGCGTCGCAGTCGAGCGCTCGGCGGCGGGCGCGGCTTCGCTTACCGTCTCCGGGCGCGGTCCGGGCGGCGGTGCCGGCTGGACGATCGGCGTGGAGGGCGCCATCTCGATCCGCGGCGCCGCGGCGGGCGCGGGCGCCGGTGCCGGATCGGCGGCGATCGGCGGCGGCGTAACCGTCTGCGTCGGCGCCTCCTGCGCGAAGGCCGGGGTTGCGAGGAACGCGGCACCGATCAACAGCGCGGCGCGGGGGCGGACGGGGTGCTTCTTCATCATATCGCAGGTCAAACGATGGGAACCCGCGATTCGCCGCGCCGCTTTTGGCCGAAGCGTTGCCAACATGCGGCGAGACGAGTGGTTCATTTCGCATTCATGGTTGCGCTTCGTGATTCGTCACGCGGGAGCAAAGGTCCCGGTTGACGGACTCGGCTCTCCGAGCAGGGGTTCGCGATGCCGCACGGACATCCGTTCGGCGACCGCATAGTTGAGCGCGATCATGACCACTCCCAAAAAGCCGGTGAGTACCGAGTCGACGACCAGCACCGTCCACATTGTTGCCGCCCCCGCGCCGATCGCCGCGAACGACAGCGCGTAATGGGCGACGAGCAGCGGCAGCACCGTCAGGAACAGCAGCGCGGTGCCCCACCAGAAGCTGCCGCGGACCATCCCGATCGAGCGGAGAAAGCCGATCCGGGCGTTGCCGAGCGGCGCGGCGACCTTCCACGCGCTGAGGCAGGTCTCGAACAACATGATGACCACCATCACCGTCAGCGCCACGACAAGGACCGGCTTCTCGTTCAGCCCGAGGGCGGCCGCGATCATCGGTCCGTCCTGCAGCAGCACCGTCCACAACAGCGCCCATGCGATCACCCAGGCATATAGCCGCACCCCCGCCGGATCGGGCCGCGCCGCCGCTTCGCTCCCGAGAGCGAAGAAGCGCGTCGCCCAATAGCCGGTCAGGATCAGCGACAGGATCTTGACGTGCCCGACCACCATCCGGAGCGGATGATGTTCGACCGCCTCGGCAGCGGCGTAGCTGTCGTACATGCCGATATGCACCTCGGCCCAATGCTGCAGCAGTTCGATCCCGACCGGGATCAGGAAGAGCAGCGGGCACAGCAATGCATATTGTGCCGATCGATTGAAGATCTGCTTCCAGGCGGCGATCATGACGCGTCCTCCCCTTCGCTTTCGGTGACTTGCAATATGTCCCCGGGCTGGCAGTCGAGCGCCCGGCAGATCGCCTCGAGGGTCGAGAAGCGGATCGCCTTGGCCTTGCCGGTCTTGAGGATCGAGAGATTGGCGAGAGTGATGTCGACCGCGCCCGAAAGCTCGGTCAGCGTCATCCGCCGGCGGTGCAGCGCCTCGTCGAGGGTTACGATCACGGGCATCGCGTCAGACCGTCGTCGCGAGTTCGTCGCGCATCGCCGTGCCCTGGGCGAAGATCCGCGCCAGCACGAAGACGAGCAATACTGCCACCCATCCCGTGACGGCGAAGTTGCCGTCGCTGGTGAAGTCGGCGCCCAGTCTGCCGATCCATTGGGTGAGCAGGCCGAAAGCAACGTCGATCAGCTGCAGCGCAAGCAAGGCCCAGCCGATCACGTGCAGCCGCCGGGCGTTCGCGGCGACGAACGGATCCCCCTGCTCCACCGTTCGCACCATGCGCAGCAGAGCGGTCAGCAGGACATGCGCCGGCAAGATCGTGAGTATGCCGAGCGCGAGCACCCAGCGCAGCGCCGCCACGACCGCCAGCGGATCGACCGAACCCTGATATTTGGCCTGAAGCCGCTCGACGATCAGCGGCTCGAACCACAGGCTCCCCGCAAGGCAGATGACGAACGCCGCCAGCGCCAGCCAATTGCCGATCCGCAGCAGCTGCAGCACCCAATAGGCCACCTTAGGCATGACATCCTCCGACTCGATATCGATTATCAATACGCAGGATATCGAAAAGCATCAAGCTATTTATCGATTTTCAATATGTGCCCTACGCAGATTGACGCATCCCGGTGCGTTGACAGCCTCCGACCGGCTCCCTATATCGCCCTCACACCACAGCACCGGGAAATGATGCGCCGTCGCGCAGTGCATCGTGCGAATTGGGGTTGTGGAGTTCACAGGACGCCGAAAGCTGCCGAAACCCGGAAGGGAGTCGTGCGGCCTTTTCGCGTCCTTCCGCACGTCCCGGCCCCGGATCAGGGGCACCGATTTTACGGCTGACGAGGCACAAAACACCCATGGCAACCAAGGCGATCGAAAGCGGCACGATGAAGCGCCGCATCCGCAAGGTGTTCGGCGACATCCACGAAGTGGTCCAGATGCCGAACCTGATCGAGGTTCAGCGCGAATCCTACGAGCAGTTCCTCCGCAGCGATCCTTCGATCGGCTATGTCTCGGGGCTCGAAAAGACGCTCCGTTCGGTCTTCCCGATCCGCGACTTCGCCGGCACCGCCGAGCTCGACTTCGTCAACTATGAGCTCGAGCAGCCCAAGTTCGACGTCGAGGAATGCCGCCAGCGCGGCATCACCTACGCGGCGCCGATGCGCGTTACCTTGCGCCTGATCGTGTTCGAGGTGGATCCCGATACGGAAGCCCGTTCGGTCCTCGATATCAAGGAGCAGGACGTCTATATGGGCGACATGCCGCTCATGACCGAGAACGGCACCTTCTTCATCAACGGCACCGAGCGCGTCATCGTCAGCCAGATGCACCGGTCGCCGGGCGTGCTGTTCGATCACGATCGCGGCAAGACCCACGCCTCGGGCAAGTATCTCTTCGCGGCGCGCGTGATCCCGTATCGCGGCTCGTGGCTCGACTTCGAGTTCGACGCCAAGGACATCGTCAACGTCCGTATCGACCGCAAGCGCAAGCTGCCGGTCACGACGTTGCTCTATGCCCTCAATCTGAACTCCGAGGACATCCTCAACTATTTCTACAACCGCGTGACCTATGTTCGCGGTCCGAACGGCTGGCAGATTCCGTTCGCCGCCGAGAATTGGCGCGGTGCCAAGCCGATGTTCGACATCGTCGACGCGGCTTCGGGCGAAGTCGTGTTCCCCGCCGGGCAGAAGATCAGCCCGCGCGCCGCGAACAAGGCCGCCAAGGACGGTCTCGCCACGCTGCTGATCCCGACCGAGGAAATCTTCGGCCGCTACAGCGCCTATGACCTGATCAACGAGTCGACCGGCGAGATCTACATCGAAGCCGGCGACGAGGTCTCGGCCGAGAATCTCGACAAGCTCGACAAGGCGGGCATCGAGAAGCTCGAGCTGCTCGACATCGATCACATCTCGACGGGTCCGTGGATCCGCAACACGCTCAAGGTCGACAAGGCCGAGGAGCGCGAGCAGGCGCTGTCGGACATCTATCGCGTGATGCGCCCCGGCGAGCCGCCGACGCTCGAGACCGCGGAGTCGCTGTTCGCCGGCCTGTTCTTCGATCCGGAGCGCTACGACCTCTCGGCCGTCGGCCGCGTCAAGCTCAACATGCGCCTCGACCTCGATGCCGAGGACACGGTCACGACGCTGCGCACCGAGGACATCCTCGCGGTGGTCAAGACGCTGGTCGACCTCAAGGACGGCAAGGGCGAAGTCGACGACATCGACAATCTCGGCAATCGCCGCGTCCGTTCGGTGGGCGAGCTGCTCGAGAACCAGTACCGCGTCGGCCTGCTCCGCATGGAGCGTGCCGTGAAGGAGCGCATGTCGTCGGTCGACGTGTCGACGGTGATGCCGAACGACCTGATCAACGCCAAGCCCGCGGTCGCCGCGGTCCGCGAGTTCTTCGGGTCGAGCCAGCTCTCGCAGTTCATGGACCAGACCAATCCGCTCTCCGAAGTGACGCACAAGCGTCGCGTCTCGGCGCTCGGGCCGGGCGGTCTCACCCGCGAGCGCGCCGGCTTCGAAGTCCGCGACGTTCACCCGACGCACTATGGCCGCATCTGCCCGATCGAGACGCCGGAAGGCCCCAACATCGGTCTGATCAACTCGCTGGCGAGCTTCTCGCGCGTCAACAAGTACGGCTTCATCGAGACGCCGTATCGCCGCATCATTGACGGCAAGGTGACCAACGAGGTCGTCTATCTGTCGGCGATGGAAGAGGCCAAGCACACGATCGCGCAGGCTTCGGCCGAGCTCGACGAGGAAGGTCGCTTCACCGAGGATCTCGTCTCGTCGCGTCAGGCGGGCGAGTTCCTGATGGCGCTCCCCGAGCAGATCACGCTGATGGACGTCAGCCCGAAGCAGCTCGTCTCGGTCGCCGCGTCGCTGATCCCGTTCCTCGAGAACGATGACGCCAACCGCGCGCTGATGGGCTCGAACATGCAGCGTCAGGCCGTGCCGCTGGTGAAGGCGGAAGCGCCCTTCGTCGGTACCGGCATGGAAGAGACCGTGGCGCGTGACTCGGGTGCGGCGATCGCCGCACGCCGTTCCGGCGTCGTCGACCAGGTGGACGCGACCCGTATCGTCGTTCGGGCCTCGGGCGATGTCGAAGCCACCCAGAGCGGCGTCGACATCTACACGCTGATGAAGTTCCAGCGTTCGAACCAGTCGACCTGCATCAACCAGCGTCCGCTGGTGAAGGTGGGCGACGTGGTCAACGCCGGCGACATCATCGCCGACGGCCCGTCGACCGAGTTCGGCGAGCTCGCGCTCGGCCGCAACGCGCTCGTCGCGTTCATGCCGTGGAACGGCTACAACTACGAGGACTCGATCCTCATCAGCGAGCGGATCGTGAAGGACGACGTGTTCACGTCGATCCACATCGACGAGTTCGAAGTGATGGCCCGCGACACCAAGCTCGGGCCGGAGGACATCACCCGCGACATCCCGAACGTCGGCGAGGAGGCCCTGCGCAACCTCGACGAGGCGGGCATCGTCTATATCGGTGCCGAGGTCGAGCCGGGCGACATCCTCGTCGGCAAGATCACGCCGAAGGGCGAATCGCCGATGACGCCGGAGGAAAAGCTCCTCCGCGCCATCTTCGGCGAGAAGGCCTCGGACGTGCGCGACACCTCGCTGCGCCTGCCCCCGGGCGTTGCCGGCACGATCGTCGACGTTCGCGTCTTCAATCGCCACGGCATCGACAAGGACGAGCGTGCGCTGGCGATCGAGCGCGAGGAGATCGAGCGCCTGAAGAAGGACTCGGACGACGAGCGCAACATCCTCAACCGCGCCACCTGGTCGCGCCTGAAGGAGATGCTCATCGGTCAGGTCGCCACGGCGACGCCGAAGGGCCTCAAGAAGGGCGCCACCATCGACGCCGACCTGCTCGACAGCGTCGATCGTCACGAATGGTGGAAGTTCTCCGTTCAGGACGACGCCATGCAGGCGAACCTCGAAGCGGTGAAGGGCCAGTATGACGAGGCCGTGAAGCGCATCAAGGACAAGTTCGAGGACCGCCGCGAGAAGCTCGAGCGTGGCGACGAGCTGCCGCCGGGCGTGCTCAAGATGGTCAAGGTCTTCGTCGCGGTGAAGCGCAAGCTGCAGCCGGGCGACAAGATGGCCGGCCGTCACGGCAACAAGGGCGTCATCTCGCGGATCCTGCCGCAGGAAGACATGCCGTTCCTCGCGGACGGCACTCCGGTCGATCTCGTGCTCAATCCGCTGGGCGTGCCGTCGCGCATGAACGTCGGTCAGATCTTCGAGACCCATCTCGGCTGGGCCGCGCGTCAGCTCGGTCAGCAGATCGGCCATGCCCTCGAGGCGTGGCGCGAGGAAAATCCGGACGCCACCGGCGGCCAGATGCCCGATGCGGTCAAGGATCGCCTCAAGACGGTCTATGGCGAGCATTATCTCGCCGAGATCGAGGCGCGCACCCCTGAGCAGGTCGTCGAGCTGGCGACCAACCTCAAGCCCGGCGTGCCGATGGCCACCCCGGTGTTCGACGGTGCGCGTGAGGCAGACGTCTCCGAGATGCTGAGCCTTGCCGGGCTCGACACCTCGGGCCAGTCGACGCTCTATGACGGCCGCACCGGCGAGGCGTTCGACCGCAAGGTGACCGTGGGCATCATCTACATGCTTAAGCTGCACCACCTTGTGGACGACAAGATCCACGCGCGTTCGATCGGCCCCTACTCGCTCGTCACCCAGCAGCCGCTGGGTGGTAAGGCGCAGTTCGGTGGTCAGCGCTTCGGTGAGATGGAGGTCTGGGCACTGCAGGCGTACGGCGCAGCCTACACCCTGCAGGAGATGCTGACGGTGAAGTCCGACGACGTCGTCGGACGCACCAAGGTCTACGAGGCGATCGTCAAGGGCGACGACACCTTCGAGGCCGGCATCCCCGAGAGCTTCAACGTGCTCGTCAAGGAAATGCGCTCGCTGGGTCTCAACGTCGAGCTCAAGAGCCATGACGAGGTCGAGGACGGCGACGGCCTGGCCGAGGCGGCGGAGTAACAGGGTCCAGGAGCAGCGGTTTGCAAGATCGCTGCTCCTCCCCTCCCCGCCCGACGAATTTTACCCTCCTGAGGGAAAAAGAAATGAACGAACTTACCAACTTCGCAAACCCGGTGGCCAAGCCGGAGACCTTCGACCAGATCCAGATCGGCATCGCGTCCCCGGACCGTATCCGCTCCTGGTCGTTCGGCGAGATCAAGAAGCCCGAGACGATCAACTATCGCACGTTCAAGCCCGAGCGTGATGGCCTGTTCTGCGCGCGCATCTTCGGTCCGATCAAGGATTACGAGTGCCTGTGCGGCAAGTACAAGCGCATGAAGTACAAGGGCATCGTCTGCGAGAAGTGCGGCGTCGAGGTCACCGTCTCGAAGGTCCGCCGCGAGCGCATGGGCCATATCGAGCTCGCCGCCCCGGTCGCGCACATCTGGTTCCTCAAGTCGCTGCCGTCGCGCATCGGCCTGCTGCTCGACATGCAGCTCAAGCAGCTCGAGCGCGTGCTGTACTTCGAGTCCTACATCGTCATCGAGCCGGGCCTGACCCCGCTCGAGAAGTATCAGCTCCTCACCGAGGACGAACTGCTCGACGCGCAGGATGAGTATGGCGAGGACGCCTTCTCGGCCGGTATCGGCGCCGAGGCCGTCAAGCAGATGCTGATGGAGCTCGACCTCGAGGGCGAGCGCAAGGACCTGCTCGAGGAACTCGCGACCACCAAGTCCGAGCTCAAGCCCAAGAAGATCATCAAGCGGCTCAAGGTCGTCGAAAGCTTCATCGATTCGGGCAATCGCCCCGAGTGGATGATCCTCGACGTGGTTCCGGTCATCCCGCCCGAGCTGCGCCCGCTGGTGCCGCTGGACGGCGGCCGCTTCGCGACCTCGGATCTCAACGATCTGTATCGCCGCGTGATCAACCGCAACAACCGCCTCAAGCGGCTGATGGAGCTGCGCGCGCCGGACATCATCGTCCGCAACGAAAAGCGCATGCTGCAGGAAGCCGTAGACGCGTTGTTCGACAACGGCCGCCGCGGCCGCACCATCACCGGTGCCAACAAGCGTCCGCTCAAGTCGCTGTCCGACATGCTCAAGGGCAAGCAGGGCCGCTTCCGTCAGAACCTGCTCGGCAAGCGCGTCGACTATTCGGGCCGTTCGGTCATCGTGACCGGTCCGGAGCTCAAGCTGCACCAGTGCGGCCTGCCGAAGAAGATGGCGCTCGAGCTGTTCAAGCCGTTCATCTACGCGCGCCTCGACGCCAAGGGTCTGTCGATGACCCTCAAGCAGGCGAAGAAGTGGGTCGAGAAGGAGCGCAAGGAAGTCTGGGATATCCTCGACGAAGTCATTCGCGAGCACCCCGTCCTCCTCAACCGCGCGCCGACGCTCCACCGTCTCGGCATCCAGGCGTTCGAGCCGGTGCTGATCGAAGGCAAGGCGATCCAGCTCCACCCGCTGGTCTGCTCGGCGTTCAACGCCGACTTTGACGGTGACCAGATGGCCGTGCACGTCCCGCTGAGCCTCGAGGCCCAGCTGGAAGCGCGCGTCCTGATGATGTCGACCAACAACATCCTCAGCCCCGCGAACGGCAAGCCGATCATCGTGCCGTCGCAGGACATGGTCCTCGGCCTTTATTATCTTTCGATGATGAAGGAAGGCGAGCCCGGCGAGGGCATGATGATCGCCGACATGTCGGAGGTCCATCAGGCGCTCAACGCCGGTGCGGTGACCTTGCACACCAAGATCATCAGCCGCGTTCCGCAGACCGATGAAAACGGCGTGATGTCGATGAAGCGCTACGAGACGACGCCGGGCCGCATGCTGCTCGGCGAGACGCTCCCGCAGTCGCACAAGGTGCCGTTCGAGACCGTCAACCGCCTCCTCACCAAGAAGGACGTGGGCGACGTGATCGACGAGGTCTATCGCCACACCGGCCAGAAGGAGACCGTGCTGTTCGCCGACGCGATCATGGCGCTCGGTTTCCGCCACGCGTTCAAGGCGGGCATTTCGTTCGGCAAGGACGACATGATCATCCCGGACGCCAAGGTGGGCCTGGTCGACGAGACCCGCGCGCTCGTGAAGGATTACGAGCAGCAGTATCAGGACGGCCTGATCACCCAGCAGGAGAAGTACAACAAGGTCATCGACGCCTGGAGCCGTTGCGGCGATCAGGTGGCCGCGGCCATGATGGACGAGATCAAGGCGGTGAAGCGCGACGAGGAGACCGGCCGTGAGAAGCCGATCAACTCGATCTACATGATGGCGCACTCGGGTGCCCGCGGTTCGCAGGCCCAGATCAAGCAGCTCGCCGGCATGCGCGGCCTGATGGCCAAGCCTTCGGGCGAGATCATCGAGACGCCGATCATCTCGAACTTCAAGGAAGGCCTGACCGTCCTTGAGTACTTCAACTCGACCCACGGCGCCCGCAAGGGCCTCGCGGACACGGCGTTGAAGACCGCCAACTCGGGGTACCTCACCCGCCGCCTTGTCGACGTGTCGCAGGACTGCGTCGTCATGGAGGAGGATTGCGGCACCGAGCGCGCGCTCGAGATGAAGGCGATCGTCCAGGGCGGCTCGACCATCGCGTCGCTCGGCGAGCGTATCCTCGGCCGCACCACGGCAGAGGACATCGTCGACAGCAAGACCAACGACGTGCTGATCCCGACGGGCACGCTGCTCGACGAGGCGATGATCGCCCAGATCGAAGGCATCGGCGTCCAGGGCGTCAAGATCCGCAGCCCGCTGGTCTGCGAAGCCCGGATCGGCGTGTGCGGCAAGTGCTACGGGCGTGACCTCGCCCGCGGCACCCCGGTCAACATCGGCGAAGCCGTCGGCGTCATCGCGGCGCAGTCGATCGGTGAGCCGGGCACCCAGCTGACGATGCGGACCTTCCACATCGGCGGCGCGGCCCAGCTCAACGAGCAGTCGAACCTCGAGGCGCCGGTCGACGGCACGATCGAGTATCGCGATCTGCGCATCATCATCGACCAGCGCGGTCGGCGCGTGGTGCTCAGCCGCTCGGGCGAAATCGCGATCGTCGACATGGACGGCCGTGAGCTCGCGGTGCACCGCATCCCGTACGGCGCGTACGTGATGATGGACGACGGCCACATCGTCTCTGCGGGCGACCGCATGGCGGAGTGGGATCCGTTCACCATGCCGGTGATCACCGAGAACCCGGGTGTCGTGAAATATGTCGACGTGATCGACGGCAAGACGATGACCGAGCAGGTCGACGAAGCGACGGGCATCGCCCAGCGCGTCATCACCGAGAACCGCGGCGCATCGGCCAAGAAGGAGGACCTCCGTCCTCGCCTGACCCTCACCGGCGAGAGCGCCGAGGAGGCCGGTCGCTACATGCTGGCGGCGGGCGCGGTGCTCTCGGTCGAGGACGGCGCGCAGGTCCATGCCGGCGACGTGCTTGCCCGTGTCAGCCGCGAGTCCGCCAAGACCCGCGACATCACCGGCGGTCTGCCGCGCGTCGCCGAGCTGTTCGAAGCCCGCAAGCCCAAGGAAAACGCGATCATTGCGAAGGTCTCGGGCCGCGTCGTGTTCGGCAAGGACTACAAGGCCAAGCGCAAGATCGGGATCATGCCCGAGGACGGCGGCGAGGTCGTGGAGTATCTGGTTCCGAAGTCGAAGGTGATCGACGTTCAGGAAGGCGACTACGTCAAGCGTGGCGACAATTTGATCGGCGGCAGCCCCGATCCGCACGACATTCTCGAGGTGCTCGGCATCGAGCCGCTCGCGGAATATCTCGTGTCGGAGATCCAGGAAGTCTATCGACTGCAGGGCGTGAAGATCAACGACAAGCACATCGAGGTGATCGTTCGCCAGATGCTGCAGAAGGTCGAGATCATCGACTCGGGCGACACCACCCTCCTCGTGGGCGAGCAGCTCGACCGCGACGAGATGGACGAGCAGAACGCCAGGCTCGAGCCGGGTCAGGCCCCGGCACAGGGCAAGCCGATCCTGCTCGGCATCACCAAGGCGTCGCTGCAGACCCGCAGCTTCATCTCGGCGGCGTCGTTCCAGGAGACTACCCGCGTCCTCACCGAGGCGGCGGTCCAGGGCAAGCAGGACACCCTGCTCGGCCTCAAGGAGAACGTGATCGTCGGTCGTCTGATCCCGGCGGGCACCGGCGCGGGCATGAACCGCCTGCGGGTCGCGGCCTCGTCGCGTGACGCGGCGCTTCGGGTGGCCCAGCGCCGCATGAACGAAGCCTCGCTGATCGCGCCGAACTCGGCCGAGGAACTGCGCGCGGCGGAGAACGCCCGTTCGGTTCGCGACGATGCCGGCACCGGCGACGACGCGCTGGCCAGCGTGGTCCCCTCGGGTCACGGCACCGACGCCGACGCCGGCGAGTATCTGAACGAGAGCGAATAAGCCCTCGTTCGGCCGCTCGGCTGAAACAGAAAAGCCGCCGTCCGGGAGACCGGGCGGCGGCTTTTTCTTGGCGCGAGGAGCCTCGATTAGCCCGTTGCTGATCGATGACTTTCCAATTGTGGCGGGTGGGGGTAGCGTACTTCGCAGATCGAAATGAAGTGGGAATTGCGAGAACCCGGACGCCCGCCACCAAGGAATCGGCCATGCATTTTCTTCACGATGCGCGCAACTTCATCTGGCCGTCTGCCGTCGCCGTCCCGCAGGATCGTCTACATCAGACTTCGCACAAGGAATGGACCTTCAGCCAGGAACGGCAGTTCATGGAGGACCTGGTTTACAAGCGCCTGACGTTGTTTCTCACAATCTCCGCTGCTTTGATCGCGGGCGCGATCAACCTTCGAGACAGCCCGGTGATCGCCACAGCGCTGCTGGTCGTCGGAACGGCGCTTTGCTGGGTGCTGCAGCAGACGGTGCATCGTGCGCAGCTGAAGCTGGATATCATTCTCCAGATTCTGTTCGAAGATGACGGGCACCCCACAGGCAGAGTGAACAACATCTACACCGATAAGAACCGCGTTCGCCTTGTCGGCGTCGCAGTCCCCTCCGTCATATGCCTGCTGCTGACGGTTCTGACGCTGACACAGGCAGCAATTGCCGTCGGCTTGCTGAACTTCGAGCAAGGCGCTCAGGTGCCCTGAAACCTGGCTGCCGCCGCTCGACACATCTGGCGAGCCGGCCGAGGCGACCGCTCTCGGCGCTCCTCAGAACTCGATCGACGCCCGCAGTCCCGCCACCACCACCGGCTCGGCGTCCGCATCCCCGCCGGCATCGAACACAAGCTGAAGGTCGGGCTGGAGCGTCAGCGGGCCGAATTTGTCCGAATAGGTCAACTCGATCGCGCTCTCCGCCGGCGCGGTATGCGTGCCCGCGGCGCGCAGCACCTGCCGATATCCCTCGGACAGCCACGCCTGGTTGACGCCGATCGAGACCTGGCTGTCGTCGCGGCCCTGCCACAGTTTCGATACGAGCACGCCGGCCTGCCAGCCGCCGCGGAACGGCGTGGTCCTGCCGTCGGAGAGGCCGACCCGCACGAAGCCGGTCAGCGCCCGCGCGGCGTCGGGATCGGTGAACGGCTTCTCCGCCACGATATAGGCCCCGCGTGCGCGCCGGCGGATCGGATCGCCCGCCGCGTCGGTCGCGAAGACGTCGTCCTGCTCCTGGGTATAGTTCCAGCCGCCGACCGCGAGCTTGCCGCCCGTACCGGCGATCCCCGCCTCGGCGATCACCAGCGCGCCGTCGTCGAAGCTGAGATTGACTCCGCCCGGATCGCCCAGCGTTCCCGCGGTGGCGTTGAGCACCGCGGCGCGGACGAACCCGTCGCCGATCCGGTGCTCGATCCGCGCGGCGAGCGCCGTCGAGGGGAAGATCGATGGCCCGTTGGGCCCGGTAGCGGCGATCTCCGAGCCGACACCGAACGCGGGCGCGAGCAGCAGCCCCGAGGAGTCGTTGCTGTAGAATTCGCTGTTGAGATCGTAGAGGCCGGCGCGCAGCGTCGTGCGCGCGCCGAGCTTCTGTTCGATCCACGCCTCGAACAGCCGCAGCCTGTGGCTCGCCACTTCGATATTGTCGACGCCCTGCAGCGTCCCCGCGCGATCGTTGGGCATGCCGCCCATATTGACCAGCACGTCGACATGCGCCGTGGCGCCGTTCCAGCCGGCGAGCCTGTCGAGTTCGAGATCGGCCGTGAGGTCGAGATTGTCGAGCCAATAGACTTTAGCGTCGCGGCCGTGTGCGCCGACCGCCACCACGTCCATCACATAGGCGGCGGAGAGGTCGACCCCGTCCTGCGCCCGTGCCGCAGGCATCGCTGCCGCGCACGCCAGAACAACAGCCGATAGGTTCGCCCCCGGGACCCGCATGCTCGCGCCTTTCCAATGCTGATCCCCAGCTCAATTATAGACGCGCCCGCCACCCCCGCGATTTTCACACTATAATTACTGCATGTTCCATTGATCGCGCAGATATCATCCGTCCGCAGGTGCGCGGTCTTCGTAAGTGGTCGCGTCATGACTTCGCTCAACAAGTCCGCCAATTCCGCCGCCGCGATCATGCTCGGCCTCGTCGCGCTGTGCGGCGTCACCGGCATCTGGGCCGCGTGGCAGCAGAGCAGCGCGCTGCACATTCAGGCCGCGGCCGCGAAGCTGCTCCGCAACCATATGGAAGCGGACATGATGCACGATGCGATCCGCAGCGATGCGCTCGCCGCGCTCCAGGCCGGCGACCCCCGCAGCGGGATCGATCGGGGCGACGTCGTCGCCGATCTCGACGAACATCTCGCCACGCTCAAACAGGCGATCGCGACCGACGCCGCTTATACCGGCGCCGAGGAAGTCACCGCCGCCACCGCCGCGCTCGGCGCACCCGTCCAGGCCTATGCCGCCGCCGCAAAGCAGATCGTCGCGCTGACCGGCAGCGACATCGCCGGCGCTCAGACTGCGCTTCCCGAATTCTTCAAGCAGTTCCGCGCGCTCGAGACCTCGATGAGCGATGCCTCGGACGCGATCGAGAAGCATGCCGAGGAAGTCGCCTCGTCCGCCGAGCGCTTCGGTTGGATCGCGATCGGCGTGCTCGTGCTGACTCTCGCGGCCGCGATCGCCGCGACCGCGATGCTCACCCTCGCCGGCCGTCGCCTGCTGATCCGCCCCCTGCTCACGCTCGCCGCAACGATGCGCGAGCTCGGCACCGGCAATCTCAAGCTCGCCATCCCCTTCACCGATCGCACCGACGAGCTCGGCGACATGGCCAAGGCGATGGAGGCATTCCGCGGCCAGCTCGACGCCGCCGAAGCCGCCAAGGAAGCGCAGACTCGCCTGATCGTCGACAGCCTCGGCAAGGGGCTCGACCAGCTCGCACTCGGTGACCTCACCGCGACGATCGACGCCGACCTCACCGGCCCCTTCGCCGGCATCAAGCGCAGCTTCGACGCCGCCCTGCGCAGCCTGCGCGATCTGATCGGCACGGTCGGCGCGAGCGCCGCCAACATCCGCACCGGCGCCGCCGAGATCGCCCAGGCGTCCGAGGATCTCGCCCGCCGCACCGAAGGCAATGCCGCCAGCCTCGGCGACACCGCCGGTTCGGTCACCGTCCTCGACGATCGACTCCGCGCGGTCGCCACGGCCGCGGCGCGGACCGTCGGCAGCGCCGACGAGGCGATGACCGTGGTTAGCGATGGCCGCGAAACCGCCGGCCGCGCCACCCAGGCGATGCAGCGCGTCTCCGAAAGCGCGCAGGGCATCGACGCCGTGATCGAAGGGCTCGACAAGATCGCCTTCCAGACCCGCGTGCTCGCGATGAACGCAGCGGTCGAGGCCGGCCGCGCGGGCGAGGCGGGTCGCGGCTTCGCCGTCGTCGCCGACCTCGTCAGCGCACTCGCCATGCGTGCCGAGGAAGAGGCCAAGCGCGCCCGCGAGCAGCTCGGCGTCACCCAGAACGAAGTCGGCGTCGCCGCATCGATGGTCGGTGAAGTCGACGCCGCGCTCGTCCGCATCGCCGGTGCGGTCGATACCGTCCATGGCCTGCTCGCCCAGATGGCGGGCGAGAACGCGGCACAGGCCGCCGCGGTCGGCGAGATCAACGAAGCCGTGGCGACGATGGACCGCACCACCCAGCAGAACGCCGCGATGGTCGAGCAGACTTCGGCCGCAGCGCGCAATCTTCTCGGCGAAGTCGAACGGCTCACCGCGCAGGCCGATCAGTTCCGCACCGAAGCCTCCGCAGCGCCGGTGCGCGCGCCGCGCGTCGCCGCCGGGTCGACGCTACACTAGGCGTTAGGCCGCATATTCGCGAACGACCGGAAGTGGGTGGGTAGCTGCCGAAAGGTCACACCGGGGTCACACTGCGCGCATCGTCCCGACCAGGCCGGTTACAGGCGCAGGATGCGGGAGAGTTTGGATCAAACAGCCAGTCAGCGCGCGGCTTGGAAAAAGCGTCTAAGGCGCTCGTCGTGGCACGGCTTCGCGGCCTTGTGCGGTCGCTGGAGGAAACGGGGCTATGGCTGCAGTGGGAGATTGTTCGTTGAAGGTTACCCCCGCGCGCCCCATCTAGGAGCACTACCCTTCTAGGTATTCCCCATCGAAACGCGTACTATGATAGCCTATGGGCTAATCCTGCTTCTGACTGTGGCAGGAGTAGCTATCGCGGTCGTTGTCCGGCGCAACCATTGGACTCTGCGCAATGAGCGCGACGCCAAGCGCGATCGAGCAGCACGGGAAGCCAAGTTGCTCGATAGCAGAAAGGCCCGGTCGCTGTGACCGAGCCTTTCCGCCGAGCGTGCTTCCCATATTGACTGAGGATCAGCGTGCGGGGGGTTGCGGAGAGGAGAAGCGTTGCATGTCATCGTTTACGGTGCTTTTGCACTCTTAGCGATTGCAAGCTACATCGTTTTCACCGGCCATCGTCGCATATGGCGACGTTTAACGTCTCAGGAGCGACACATGCCGGTGCAGGAAAAGGGATGGGAGGATCGCGTCAAGCGCCTCCTCAAAGCAGAGCTGGCTCGGAAGGGCATCACCTACGCCCAGCTGGTCGGAAAGCTGGCTGACATCGGCGTCATGGACTCAGAGCCGAATATCAGGAACAAGATCAGCCGGGGCAAATTCACGGCGGTGTTTCTACTGCAATGTCTGGAAGCAATCGGGGCGCAGTCCTTGCGGCTGTCGGAGTCCTAACCTTTGGGCTCGGGGCTTTCTGCGCCTCGCTAAACTATCCCACAGAACAACGGTATGAGACCTATCGCTACGCCCCCGGCGATGTAGGGAATGCTACGGCGGCGCTTGCCGATAAGGCCAAGGCCGTTGAATACCGCGAGCCATGCAAGGGCCCACAGGGGCAGGACGAGTCCGATCTGTGCGCCCAATGGAAGGCAGCGCGGGCCGCTGAAGCGGGGGCCCTGTGGGCAGCCCGAGGATTCTGGGTTGGCTTGCTCAGCACGATTGGGCTCGGGATCACGATTTTTTTGACCCTGCGCGCCGTTGACGCCGCTGCCAAAGCTACGAAGATTGCCGATAAGCAACTTGCTCACGCCAGACACGAAGCGCGTGCTTGGGTGGCGATCTCCGCCGAGCCGCAGTATCGTGGGTGATGGCACCCGTAACCGCCTTGGTGCATTTGCTACATAATGCCGGCGAAAGCGGGAGAGGGCTAGAAGTCGGATGACCGCTATCCGGCCGCTAGCGGTCGTCACGATCATATGTGTACGGTTTGGGCGATCCTTACACCGCGTGGTGGAGGTAGCGCTCGCTGAAATCCCCGACGTCGCGCAGCCGCTGCCAGTCGAGCACCACCAGCGCGTTGTGCGACAGGCTGATCAGCCCGTCCTTGCGCAGCGCCTGCAGCGTCCGGTTGGTGTGCACCGCGGTCAGCCCGGTGGCGTCGGCGAGTTGCTCCTGGGTCAGCGGGAAATGATAGACGCCGTTGCGCACCGCGCCCGATGCCTCGAGCCGCAGCGCCAGCTCGCACAGCAGGTGTGCGATCCGCGTCCGCGCGTCGCGCCGGCCGACATTGACTACCCATTCGCGGAAAATCGAGGAATCGACCAGCGTGTCGAGCCACATCGCCTTGGCGAGATTGGGATAGCCGGTAGTCAGCTCGAGCAGCGCCGAGCGCGGGATCAACGCCACTTCGCTCTGGTCGAGGCTCTGGACATTATGGTCTGCGAGCGGAAGCAGGCAGTTCTGCAGGTCGACGAACTCGCCGGGGATGTGCAGCGAGATGATCTGGCGCCCGCCCTCGCCGACGAACTTCTGGCGATAGGCGAAACCCCTGAGCAGCAGCCCGCAGCTGCTGGCGCTCTCGCCCTCGCGGACGATATATGCATCCTTGGAATAGGCCTTGCGGGTGGCCGGGAGTGCGGCGAGCGCATGACGCTCTTCCTGCGACAGCGGCACGCGGCGTTCCCAACGACGGGCAAGCGGGGCGAGAAGCGATTCGTCCAACGGGGGTGGTCTTCTTCAGGACTGGAGTGGTCCCGCACACCTAACTTCCGCCGTTCGGCGCATCATTGCCAAATGTTAAGCGAACAACAATGAAACGAAGGGCTTGGCGAGCGCGCTTCAGAATGCGTTTTCGCCCCCGTAACGAAGCCGCTGGCAAAGTCTGGACGGCGGCAGTAACGCCCGCGCATGGCTACCGAATTCTACGACCTCAGTGTCCCCGTCTTCCTCCGCGGCTTCAAGGCAATGGCGGCGTTCCTCGAAAAGGCCCGCGCCCATGCCGACGCGAACGGCATCGCGCATGAGGACCTGCTCACCGCGCGGCTCTACGAGGACATGGCGCCGCTTACCTCGCAGGTTCAGCGCGCCAGCGACGCCGCCAAATTCGCCGCCGCGCGCCTTGGTGGAGTCGAGGCGCCGGGGATGCCCGACACCGAAACCAGCTTCGCCGAGCTCCAGGCGCGTATCGCCGCAACCGTCGACTTCCTCAATTCGGTCCCGCGCGAAGCGGTCAACGGCCGCGAGGATGCCGATGTCGAGGTCAAGACGCCGTCGCGCAGCTTCCAGTTCAAGGGCCGCGGCTATCTGCTCGGCTTCGCCCTCCCCAATTTCTACTTCCACGTCACCACCGCCTACGGGATCCTGCGCCACAAGGGCGTGCCGCTCGGCAAGATGGATTATCTCGGCGGCATCTGATGGCGCGGGTCGCGGTCATCGGCGCCGGAGCGATCGGCGGCACCCTGGCAGCCTGGCTCGCCCAGACGCACGAGGTCGTGGTCTGCGCGCGAACCCCGCTCACCGATCTCGAGGTCGAGACGCCCGAGCGCGTGATCCGTGCGGTGCCGCTGGTCCTCACCGATCCGGCCCGGGCAACCGAGGTCGACTGGGTGCTCGCCACAACCAAGACCTATGACTGCGCCGCCGCCGCAGCCTGGCTGCCCGGGCTGATGGGCGGCGCGACGCGGCTGGCGGTGATCCAGAACGGGGTCGAGCAGCGCGAGCGTTTCCCGTCGGTACCGCAGGCCCGCATCGTCCCGGTGATCATCGACCTTCCCGCCGAGCGCACCGCTCCCGGCCGCATCGTCCAGCGCCGCGCCGGCACCATCCATGTGCCCGAGGGCGAAGCCGGCGAAGCGCTGGTGGCGCTGTTCGCCGAAACCGTCATCGCCGCCGAGACCACGCCGGACTTCGCTACCGCGGCGTGGCGCAAGCTCGCGATCAATTGCTCGGGCATCGTCAGCGCGATCACCCGCCGCGCCGCCGAGGTCGCGCACGACGACGGCGTCGCCGAGGTGATGCGCGGGCTGGTCCGCGAGTGCATCGCCGTCGGCCGCGCCGAGGGCGCGACGCTTCCCGATCGCCTCGCCGATCAGGTCGTCGAATGGACCCGCAAGGCGCACCCGGATTCGGTCAATTCGCTCCACGCCGATTTCGTCGCCGGCCGCCCGATGGAGCTCGACGCGCGCAACGGCGTGATCGTCCGCCTCGGCGCGAAGCACGGCATCCCCACCCCGCTCAATCAGGCGCTGGCCGCACTGCTGGCGGCGAGCAAAACCTAGCGCACGCTGACGGGGCGCAGGCTCAGATCTCGACGATCCGGCTGCCCAGCCGCTCGGCCTCGGCGCGGTCGTGGGTCACCATCAGGATCGGCAGCCCGAGCGCGTCGCGGAGCCGCTCGATCAGCCGCATGATCTCCTCGCGCCGCGCCCGGTCGAGCGACGACAAGGGCTCGTCGAGCAGCAGGAAGCGCGGGTTGGACAGTAACGCCCGCCCGATCGCCACCCGCCGCGCCTCGCCACCCGACAGCGTCCGCGGCCAGCGCTCGAGCAGCTCCGCCAGCCCGAGCATCGCGATCGTCTCGTCGACATCGACCGCGCCTTCGCCCGCCCGCCAGCCGTACAACAGGTTGGCGCGCACCCTTTGGTGCGGAAACAGCCGCGGCTCCTGGAAGACGTAGCCCGCCCGCCGCCGCTCGGGCGGCACCTCGTACCCCGCCGCCGCGTCGAACAGCGTCTCGCCGCCGACCCGGACATGCCCGCGATCGGGGGCGAGCAGCCCCGCGACCATGTTGAGCACGCTCGTCTTGCCCGCCCCCGACGGCCCGAACAGAACGGTCAGCCCGTCGCCGCCCTCGATCCGGCAGGCGATCTCGGTGTCGCCCAGCCGCCGCGCGACATCCACGTCAAAGGACATGCAGCCCCCGCCCCGCGCGCCGCGCGATCAGCTCGGAGACCACCAGAGCCGCGAGCGACAGCAGCACCGACACTCCCGCCAGCCGCAACACCAGCGCCTCGCCGCCGGGCGTCTGCAGCGCCGCATAGATCGCCAGCGGCAGCGTCTGGGTCTCGCCCGGCACGTTCGAGACGAAGGTGATCGTCGCGCCGAACTCGCCGAGCGCGCGCGCAAACCCCAGCACCACGCCCGCGATGACGCCGGGCAGGCTGAGCGGCAGGGTGACCGTCGCGAAGGTCCGCCAGCGCCCCGCCCCCAGCGTCCGCGCCGCCTGTTCGAGCCGCCGGTCGACGCCTTCGATCGACAGCCGGATCGCCCGCACCATCAGCGGCAGCGCCATCACCCCCGCCGCCACCGCCGCGCCGGTCCAGCGGAACAACAGGCTCACCCCGAACCAGCTCTCGAGCCACGCCCCCACCGGCCCCGCCGGCGCGAAGGCGAGCAGCAGCAGCCAGCCGGTCACCACCGGCGGCACCACGAGCGGCAAATGGACCAGTGCGTCGAGCAGCACCTTGCCCGGAAACCGGCCGCGCGCGAGCAGCCACGCCAGCGCGAACGCCAACGGCAGGCTCGCCGCCACCGCCACTCCGCCGACCTTGAGCGACAAGGCGACGATTTCCCATTCCTCGGCGCTCAGCATGCGCAAGCCGATCCCGGCCGCCGGCGCCGCGCCATCACGCCGCGATGAACCCGAAGCGCGCGAAGATCGCCCTGCCCTCGCCCGACAGCAGGAAACGCCGGAATCCCTCGGCCTCCGGATTGGTCGAACGCCGCAGCCGCGCCAGCGGGTAGCGGATCGGCGGATGCGTCGCCGCCGCCAGCAGCCGCACCGCCCGCACCCGCCGCGAGGCGCGCGCGTCGGTGGCATAGACCACGCCCCATTCCGCCGCGCCGCGCTCGACCAACGCCAGCGCCGCCCGAACATTCTCCGCCCGCACCACCCGTGGCGCCACCGCGTCCCACAGCCCGAGCCGGGTCAGCGACGCCTGCGCATAGCGTCCCGCCGGGACCGCGGCCGGATCGGCCAGCGCCACCCGCCCCCGCGCGAGCAGGCTGCGCAGCGGCACCTTGCCCGGCACCGGCGCGCTCGCCGGCTGGACGACCACCAATCGATTTCCGACCAGATCGGCGCGGCTGCCCGGAACGATCAGCCCCCGCCGCGCGACATCGTCCATCCACGCCTCGTCGGCCGAGAGGAACAGGTCGGCCGCCGCGCCCGCGGCGATCTGCCGCGCCAGCGCCGAGGAGGCGGCGAACGACAGCACCGGCCGCGCATGCCCGCGCCGCGCCCAGGCCTCGGCTGCCGCGGTGAGCGATTCCTGCAGGCTCGATGCCGCCAGCACCAGCGGCCCGCGCTGCGCCGCCCACGCGCCCGGCCCCAGCAGCGTCGCCGCGCCCGCGCCGATCACAAAGGTCCGCCGGTCGATCATGCCCCGCTATGACCCACCGCCCGGCTCAAGGGCAAGGACCCTCCGCGCTCCCCGCCGGTTGTGCAGTGCAAAGGAGATCACATGACGCAATCGGGACTGGCCCTCGTCACCGGGGGATCGAGCGGGATCGGCCTCGAGCTGGCGCGCTGCTTCGCCGAGGACGGCCACCGGCTGATCATCGTCGCGCAGGACCGCGGCAAGCTCGACCGCGCCGCCGACGAACTTCGCGCCGCCGGCGCCCCGCAGGTCGATGCCTGGTCGATCGATCTCGGCGCGCCCGACGGCGGCGCCCGGCTGTTCCGCGAGACCGAGCAATTCGCCGGCCTGCCCGACTATCTCTGCCTCAACGCCGGCACCGGCGCGTGGGGCGATTTCGTCGGCGAGAGCGACCTCTGGCTCGAGCTCCAGTCGATCGCGGTCAACATCACTTCGGTCGTTCAGGCCTCGAAGCTGTTCCTGCCGGCAATGGTCGCGCGCGGCGCGGGGCGCGTTCTCATTACCTCCTCGGTGGTCGCGCTCGGTCCGGCACCGCGGCTCGCGGTCTATTCGGGGACCAAGGCGTTCCTCCGCAACTTCGCCGAGGCGGTGCGCGAGGAGATCGCCGACAGCGGCGTGACGATTACCGCGCTGATGCCCGACCTCACCCAAAGCGACTTCTTCGAACGCGCCAGGGTCGACCCGAACTCGCTGACCGCGCGCGAGCCCAAGGCCGATCCGGCAACGGTCGCCCGCGCTGGCTACGAGGCGATGCTCAAGGGCAAGGATCATGTCGTCTCGCCCGCGCTCACCGGCAAGATCAAGGCGGCGGCGGCCCGCCTCCTTCCCGACGCGCTGGTCACCAAGCTCGCCCGCGCGGACTAGGGGCGAACCGTTCGTTGATCCTCCCCCGCCAGGGGGAGGATTGCCTCACCCCCGCCCGGTCAGCCCGCGCTTCACCTTCCGCATCCCGCCTATCATCTGGCTCGCGACGAGGTCCGCCGCCTGTCCCAGCGCCAGCGGGCGGGTGCCGAGCGTGCGATGCAGCAGCAGCGAGCCCGAGCGCACGCTCGCCCGGCACACCCGCCACCAGAGCTGCGCAATCTCCCGGTCGACACCCGCCAGATCCGTGTGCGGATGCGCGGCACCGAACGCGGCCCGCAGCCCCCCGATCCCGTCGAACAGCCGATTGAGCGTCTCGACCTCCGCCACCGGCTCGCGCGCCATGACATGGCGGACCAGCAGTCCGGCGATGTCGGGATCCGCGCCGAGCAGCGCCCGATGCCGCTCGCGCAGCAGCAGCTCGGCATGCGCGCGCATCGTCGCGTTGAACACTTGCGAGGCGCCGCCGGTATGGCAGCGATAGAGCATCAGCACTTCGTCGATCTGCGCGATCCGGCCGAACGGCCGCATCCGCTGGTACAGGTCGAAATCCTCGACATAGCGCATCTCGGGCCGCTCGAAGGGATCGAGCTGCCGCGCGGCGTCGGCGCGGAACATCACCGAAGACCAGGCGATCGGATTCTGCACCAGCATCAGCCAGTCGATCAGCACCGGGCCCAGCGGCCGCGGCCAGGTGCCGGGCACCCGCTTGCCCTCGATCAGATAGTCGCTCGCGCTGCTCACCAGCGCGACCTCGGGCTGTGCATCGAGATAGGCGACCTGCCGCGCGAAACGCTCCGGCAGGCTGATATCGTCCTGGTCGAGGCCCGCGACATAGCGCCCGCGCGCCTCGGCAAAGGCGCGGTTGCGCGCCACCACCGGGCCGCCATTGCTCTCCGCGCGGATCACCCGAATGCGCGGATCGCCGAAGCGCTCGAGTACCCCGACGCTATCGTCCTTCGAGCAGTCGTCGACCGCGACCAGCTCCCAGTCGGTCAGCGTCTGCGCGCGCAGGCTGGCCAGCGTCTCGGGCAGCAAAGCCGCGCCGTTGTACACCGCCATGATCACCGAGACCGTGGGCACGCTCATGCGACCGCCTGCGCCTGTTCGCCGAGCAGCTGCTCGACGATCATCTGGCCGATGTCGTTCTGCCACAGCCACAGACCGTTGGCCTTGCCGCTGAAGCTCGCCTCGCCGCCGAGCCGCCCGTCGGGAACATGCCCCGAAGCGAGCCCGATCCCGTACACCCCCGGCACCGGCCGCCCCGCGGCATCGATCACGCGGCATTGCTGGTCGACCAGCCTCGGCCGCCCCGGGGCATCGGCGGCGAGGGCGATGCGATTGCCCTCGACATCGAACAGCGGCAGCGCCCGCGGTCGGTATCCCAGCGCGCCGATCACCACGTCCGCGCTTGCGAGCTCGGCGCGGATCGCCGCGTCGTCGAGCGCTCCGATCTGCCGCAGCGCCATGCGCGGATCGGGCGCGCGCCCGCCGACGCCCAGCATCCGCAGAACCAGCTCGCGCGCCTCGAGCCGGAAGCCGGCGAGGCGGTAGACGAAGCCGCTTACCGGACAGATGTCCTGCGGCCCGAAATCGGTGAAGCCGTCTGCCCGCGCCTCCTCGGCCGAGCGGTAAAAGGGTCGTAGCGGCCGGCGATGATAGAGCGCGAGCGCCCCCGCCCCGAGCGGCAGCGCGGGTGCCGCCTTGAGGAGGAGCGCGGCGCCCGCCAGCGCGCTGGTCGAACCCCCGACGATCGCGATTCGCGGTGCCGGAACGCCTGCGATCCGGGCGCGCAGTGCGTCGAGCCCGCCGATCCGCAGGAAGTCATCGCCGGTCATCAGCCGCTCGCCGGCGAGCGCGCCCAGCGTCGCGCCGGCGACCTGCTCGGCATAGACATTGGCGCGGGTCTGATAGCCGCCGGTCGCAATCACCAGGTTGGCGGCGCGCATCACGCGTACTTCGCCGGTGACGAGGTTCCGCACCCGTGTCGCCCAGATGCCCTCGGCAGTTCGCCGCGCCTCGACCACGTCGCTGCGCGTCGCCACCGTCCCGCCGCGCTCGGCGACGATCGCCGCGAGCTCGGCGCCGGTCGCTTCGAGCAACGGCGTGGTGCGCGCCAGCGGCACCCCCAGTTTACCGGCATGCATCGCGACTTCCTGCCCGGCGCTATGGCCCTCCAGCGCCGCGATGCGCGCGTGCGTATTGTCCTTGACCGCGGTCAGGAACGTCTCGGCGGTGCTGTCCGAGGTAATCGCATAGGACCCGATCTCGCCGCGCCCAAGCACTGCGTCGCGCTCGACCACCGCCAGCCCCGCCTCAGCGAGCCGGACCAGCGCGTCGCCCTTGCTCGCCGCGGTGAGCAGCGCCGTGCCCGCGGGGCCGCCGCCGACGATCAGCGCAGCATGGACATGGCTGCCGCGCCGCTCGGCATGCGGCAGCGCCTTGCGTCCCGACGCCGCGCAGGCCTGAATCAGCGCCGCGCACACCCGCTCGACATCGCTTTCGCTCATGCCGTCGGTCACCGGCAGCGACAGCACCCGCGCGCCGACATCGTCGCACACCGGCAGCGGCTCGCTCTCGCCATGTGCGCGGAACCAGGGCTGCTCGCCAAGGTGCGGGCTGAAATAGCTCGCCGCGCCGATCCCCTGCGCCGCCAGCGTTTCGATGATCGCGCGGCGATGTCCGGCAAAGGGGCGCGGCAACAACAGCGACTGGAACTGCAGCGCCGGCCGCGATCCTTGCAGCGCCTGGAACTCGAACCCGTTCTCCGCCGCGAAGCCTCCCAGCGCCGTACGATAGACCGCATCGAGCTGCATCCGGTGCGCCGCGACGGCCTCGATCTCGTCGAGCTTCGCCCGCGCCACCAGCCCGAGCACCTCGGGCAGCTTGGCGTTGAATCCGGGACCCTCGGCCGATCGGCCGCCGGCAAAACCGAAATTGCTCATCCGCCGCAGCGCCGCGATCAGCTCGGCATCGCCCGAATGGATCAGCCCGCCCTCGGCGGTCGCGAACACCTTGGTCGCGTGCATCGAATAGACCACTGCGAACGGCTCGCCCGCGCCGAATTGCCGCCCCTCGGCATCGAGCGCGCCGAGCGACGCCGCGGCGTCGATCACCACGCCCACGCCGCGCGCGGCATGGCGCCGGTAGCGCGCCAGATCGATCCCCGCGCCGAACGTCGCATAGGGCACCACCGCGGCGATGCGGTCGCCATATTTATCGAACGCGCGCGCCTCGGCCTCGGCGCTCGCCGCCCAGTCCTCGGGGTCGATGTCGCACAACAAGGGCGTCAGCCCCGCCCATTCGGCAGCATGCGCGGTCGCCGCGAAGGTGAAGCCCGGGATCAGCGCGAACTGGCCCTTGCCCGCACGCGGCCCCGCGGCGTGGCGGATCGCCAGCATCAACCCCAAAGTCGCATTGCCGACTGCGAGGCAGTCGCCCGCGCCGTCAAACAATTGCGCGGTCGCCGCCGCCTCGAACCCGCGCACCACCGGTCCGCCGTTCGAATAGACGCCGCGCGCCTCGATCTCCGCCAGCGCCTCGCCCATCAGGCTCAGCTTCGGCGGACGCGGCGCGATCAGCGGCAGCCGATCCATAGGATTCCCCCAGTTCGTTCTCTGCCGGGAGCCCCGGCACAATTGCGGCGAGCCTAGCCGGAACGTACCTTCCATTTCGTAAAGCTGTCGGCGCGCGCGCATGGACGCGGCCCCCTCTGCACGCTAGCTCCGGACGATGATCCTCGGTCCTCCGGAACAGCTCGATTCGGCGACGCTCGCCTTTTGCGCAACGATCTCGCCCGAGACGCCGCTCTACGTCCCGGTACGGCCTGCCGCCGCCGCCAAGCCTGCGTATTGCTTCGACAATTCCGTGGCCCAGGCGGAAGCGCAGGGCGGCGAGGCGGTCTATGGCTGGGCGATCTGGCGGTGGCCCGGCCGCTGGTTCGAGGCCGAGCACCACGCGGTCTGGCGCGGCCCCGGCGGCGACTTGCTCGACGTCACCCCGCAGGCCGGCGATCCGCCGCGCATCCTGTTCCTGCCGGACCCCAGCGCGCCCTACGATCCCACCACTTTCCGCCCCAACATCATGGCCCCCGACGGCCACGAGGATCTGGTCCGCGAATATATCGCGCTGGTCGCACAGCGCGGCGCGATCACCCGCGCCTATTGGGAGCCGGGGATGGACGTGCTGCCGCTCTTCTCTACCGAGGATCAGTCCCGTATCGATCCGCTCGACGCCCGCATGGCCGAGATCCGCGACGCGATCGCGTAAACAAGCGTCTGGATAATCCCGAAACGCGCGGTTACCTCTCTGCCCGGGCAAGGGGGCCGACGTGATCATCGGTATCGATCTGGGGACGACGAACAGCGCCGCCGCCTTGTGGCGCGACGGCGAGGCGGTGCTGGTGCCCAACGCCATCGGCGACTTCCTCACGCCCTCGGCAGTGAGCGTCGACGCTGAAGGCACGGTGATCGTCGGTATGGCCGCGCGCGAGCGCCAGTCGACCCATCCGCGCGACACCGTCACCGCGTTCAAGCGCTATATCGGCACGCCCCAGACCGTCACGCTCGGCAAGCGCGTCTTCGACGCCGAGCAGCTCTCGGCGCTCGTCCTGCAGAGCCTCAAGGCCGATGCCGAGGCCTTTACCGGCGAGGCGGTCACCGGCGCCGTGATCACCGTTCCCGCCTATTTCAACGACCGCCAGCGCAAGGCGACGCGCCGCGCCGGCGAGCTCGCCGGGCTCAAGGTCGAGCGCCTCGTCAACGAGCCGACCGCCGCCGCGCTCGCCTTCGGCGTCCACACCCGCGAGCAGGAGCCGTTCCTCGTCTTCGATCTCGGCGGCGGCACCTTCGACGTCTCGATCGTCGAAGTGTTCGAAGGCATCATCGAGGTCCGCGCCTCGTCGGGCGACAACCGGCTCGGCGGCGAGGATTTCAACGAGAAGGTCGTCGAGATCGCCCGCCCGCGCCTCGCGCCGCGGGCCGAGCTCGACCGCGCCGATCCGCTCGTCCTCCAGGAGCTGCTCCGCGCCGCCGCCGAGCGCACCCGGCGCAAGCTCAGCGAAAGCGAAGAGGCCGAGTTCGCGATCGTCCATGACGGCCAGTCCTTCACCACCGCCATCAGCTCGGCGGATTTCGAGGCGGCCGCCGCCCCACTGCTCCAGCGGCTGCGCGATCCGGTGCTGCGCTCGTTGCGGGATTCCGGGATCCGCGTCGACACGCTCAGCGAGATCGTCCTTGTCGGCGGCTCGACCCGCATGCCGGTGGTGCGCCGCGCGATCACCCGCATGTTCGGGCGCTTCCCCAACGCCACCGTCCACCCCGATCACGCCGTCGCGCTCGGCGCCGCGGTGCAGGCGGGGCTGCTCGCCCGCGCCAGCGCGCTCGACGAAGTGCGCCTCACCGATGTCTGCCCCTTCACCCTCGGCGTAGACCATGCCGAGCCCGACGGCCGCGGCGGCTGGCGCACCGGGCTGTTCTCGCCGATCATCGATCGCAACACCGCCATCCCGACCAGCCGGGTCAGCTATTACGGCACGCTCCAGGACAATCAGCGGAGCATCGAGTTCGGCATCTACCAGGGCGAATCGCGCGACGTTTCGGGCAACGTCAAGCTCGGCGAGGTGCGGCTGCCGATCCCGCCCAAGCCCGCCGGCGAGATCATGGTCGAGTGCCGCTTCAGCTACGACACCAGCGGCCTGCTCGAAGTCGATGTCACCGTCCCGGCGACCGGCGCCTCGCGCAACCTCGTGATCATGGACCAGGCCGATCCGCTCAGCGACGCCGAAGTCGAGGCCCGGCGCGTCGCCCTCTCCGCGCTCAAGATCCACCCGCGCGAGGAGAGCGGCAACATGGCGGTGCTCGCCCGCGCCACCCGCTGCTACGAAGGCTTTGTCGGCGACCGCCGCGACATCGTCGGCCGCTGGATCGGCCTGTTCGAATCCGCGCTCGAGAGCCAGGATCCCCGCCGCATCGCCGAGGCCCGTACCGAGCTGGTCACCGCGCTCGACGCGATCGAGGGCGAGCGCTTCCTGTGAGCTGGCGCAGTCCCGCCTGGGACGTGATCGGCATCGATCCCACCAGCGACCAGAACGCGATCCGCCGCGCCTATGCCGCCCGCCTCAAGGCGATCGACCCCGACCGCGACCCCGCCGCCTTCATCGCCCTGCGCGAAGCCTATGACGCCGCGCGCGACGAAGCCCGCTGGCTCGACGAGGACGAGGACCCCTATGAGGACGGCGACGACACCACCCTCTTCGACGCCGGGCCCGCGCCGCACGCCGAGACCGGCATCGCCCTCGCCCCGCCGCCGCCCGAGCCCCACCCCGATCCGGCCCCGCACGGCCCGTGGGCACCGCCCACCCCCGAGACGATCGAATCCCATTTCCAGGGACTCCTCCGCCTGTTCGACCGCCCCGACGACGCCCACCCCTGGGCCACCCCCGACGAAGCCGAGGCGATGTTCGGCCATTGGCGCGTCCTCGCCGCCGATCCGCGGCTCGAGCAGATGGGCGCCTTCGCCGATGCCGAGCAGTGGTTCGCCGGCCTGCTCGCCGCCAACAGCCCGTTCTCCGACCCGCTCGTCGGCCCCGTCTCCGACTTTTTCGGCTGGATGCACCAGGCCGGCGAGGTCGGCCAGTCCGGCGCCGTCGCCTTCCTCGCCGATCGCCGCCGCGCGCTCGATTTCGCCGATGCGGTGAGCCGGCCCGGCCACCCGCTGCACGCCGCCTGGCTCGAGCTCACCACCCCCGCCGACGAGCGTTCGCGCCGCGGCCGCCGCGTCCGCCGCGAGGATGTCGAGCGCCTGCTCGAGACCGTCCGTCGCGACGTCCCCGAGGTCGAAGGCAATTTCGACAGCTTCCGTGTCGCCTTGTGGAGCAAGCCCAAAAGGGACTGGGGCTGGGCCGGCGGCGTGTTCTGGTGGTTCTTCGTCGTCATCGTGATCCAGCTGTTCCGCATCACCGCCTGCACCCCCGAACAGACCGTACCCCCCGTCGTCATCCCCGCCGCCAGCGCCCCGCTCACCAATGCGCTGGCCGACAGCGATCACGCGCTCAAGACGCTGTTCGGCGGCAAGCTCGGCCTCTCCGCGAACGGCACCCGCAATCCCGATCTCGAGGACGCGCTGATCCGCCAATGGGCAGTCGACCGCGCCGCCGGCGCCACCCTGTCCGATTATGTCGCCTCGGTCCGCACCCTGCTCGACAAGCGCTACGCCGACGGCCTCGCCACCGCCTCGGTCGATCTGCTCCGCGAGCGCCAGCGCTTCGCCCTCGCCGAGATCGCGCTGGTCCGCCGCGAAGGCGTCGAGGCCTGCGCCCGCTTCCTCGGCGGCGACACCTTCAAGCCCGGCCTGCCCCTGACTCCCGAGTTCGAGGCGCAGCGCCTCGCGTTGGTCGCGCGCGTCCTGCTGGAGACCCGCCCCGCCGCCAAACCGCGCCCCGGGCAGCGCCGCTTCTCCGTACCGCCCGGCGTAGTCGAGGCCACCGCGAAGCGCGCCGGCATGGAGCGCGCCGCGATCCTGCGCGCGCTGCGCTTCGAAGGCCCGGCCAAGGCGCAATGCGACGGCCGCGCCGCCTTTATCGAGACCGTGCTGGCATTGCCGGACAAGCGCGCGGAGCCGTTGCTGCGCGCGATGTGAGGTCGAACTACCAGAACAGAAAGGATACAATCCTCTTTCCTACACGAACCGATTTGGTTACTGTATCCAGATGCAGAACCTCGCCCCATCTCCGCGCCCGCTCCCGGAATTCACCCCGGTCCCTCGCAAGTACCGCTTCGATGGCTGGACCAACGAACGTCAACGGGCGTTCATAGCCGCGCTGGCCGAAACCGGATCGGTTCGTTCGGCGTGCAAACGGATCAACATGAGTACGGTTGGGGCATATGATCTCCGCCGCCAGCCCGAAGCCGAAAGCTTCGCTGCCGCTTGGGAGGCGGCGCTCGCACACGGCGTCCAGAACATCGCGGATATCGCGCTCGAACGCGCGATCGAGGGTGTGCCCGTCCCGATCTTCTACAAGGGCGAGCAGTGCGGTGAGAAGCGTTGGTACAATGATCGTCTGATCATGTTCATCCTGCGCCACTACATGCCGGATCGCTTCGGCAAGGCGGCGCTTGCAGCAGGAACGCGCAGCCCCGAAACCGTCGCGCGCGAAGCGGCCCAGAACTGTCCGGTGTGCCGTGAACGAAACGAGGGTTGGCAGCGGGGGCAAGCCCTCACGCCCGAGCAGGCTGAAAGGGGATCGGAGTGGCTGGACAAGATCCTCAAGCGCTATGACGCCAAAGTGCGTACGGAGCGCTGGCATAGACTTCGCGGCGAAACCCTCGCGGCCGACTTCGCCTTGCGCCAACTCACCCATATCGAATTGATTCTGGATTGCGGCGGGTTAGGCATCGAATTGATCAAGCGCTACACCACGAGAGAAGACCCCAACGAACACGGGCCGGTGCAAATCTTCGCCTCTCCTCTCAGCAGGACGCTCGACGACCAGAGACGTGCCGTGTGGGGAGAACTCGGCGAACCAGCCCGCCCGCCCCTCACCTTTTACGATAGGCTTCCGAGCGGACGAATAATGCCGTCCGAAACGTCTGCCGAACGCGAGGCAGCCCGCACGGCAGCAGAGCAACGCATCGCGCAGGCTCAACTGGAATGGGAGGCGGCGGCAAGAGAGGACAGCTGGGCGGAGTGGAAGGCAAAGCACAGTGGCGATGATCACTCGCAAGCCTGAAGCAACGACACCTTGTAGCTCGCTGGTTTCAGCGAAACCACTTGCTCCAGCGGCGGGCGCAAACGAAACGCCTTTGGCGCTACAAAAAGTTGTAGAGGCGCACGATCCTGAACGCGTCGGGGCGCTCCAGAGAAAGCTGCCGCTCATTCTCACTCAGGAAAAAGGGCGTTCTCTCAGAACCATTGGTGGTCTTGACCTCAAGCAGTCGCTCGGCGCCAGTCCCATCAAACGATAGAACATCGTATCCTGCGCCGTCGCCGTCTAAGTCCGAGACCCAACGAACAACCGCCACCGCCAAATCGGCTCGTCGCGTTAACCCCGATTGTCCGGGAACGCGCCGCCGGGCGCCGCATTAGGCTTTCGGTAACCAGAAGCCCGATTTCGGGGGGAGACTTCGCCCATGTATTCGCTTCGTCGGCTGGCCCGATTGCACGCCAGCTTCGATCCCGCGTCCTGCCACAGCCACGCGCCGTCCGATCGGCCGCGCGGCGGCGACCACACCGATCCCCTCCCCATCTCCGAGCCGCTCCTGCCCACCCGTCCGGGCCGCACGGACCGCAGCCACTTCGCGCCGCTCGACAGCCTCGGGCTGGTGGTCCGCGTCAAGCGCGACCTCGACGATTGGTCGCCGCTCGGTCGCTAGTTCGGCCGAACGGCCCAATAGAGCCTCGGCAACGGCACGTCCGCTAACGCCCCAATTGCGGACCTTGATGTTCGATCCTCTATTGTCCCTAAGCTGCCATCGGCTATGCTGCTCCGGTTGAGATTTGGGGCAGCCGACGAGTGACTTGGTCGCAGCAAGGGGCAATGCTGGTTGGGCTAGCGCTCTCCGCCTTCGCAACTACCACCGCCGCAGCGCAATCCGCTGAGCGTGCAAGGCCGCAGCTATCTTATGAGCTGCAACGCTATGATCGCACTGAGTTAGCGTCGGCACCCGGCGATGCCGGCGACTGGCAGCGAGCCGATCTGCTTCGCGCAGCATTGGACAAGACCAGCGCGCGCGAAAATCGGCCGCTCATCGAAGGTTGGATCACTGCATCGGCCTATGGGCGACTGTATTGGAACCGCGAAGATTACCTTGTGTTCGCCCCGAAGCTGAAAACACCGCTGGCAGATGTTTGCCACGTTGTCGTGACTGACGTGGTTCATTCCTTCACGCAGCCCCAGTTGTACGCGGGTGGCGGCGGTGGTGGTGATCGGTGGTGCTCAGAACCGGGTCGGTCCGATTTCATGCCGACGCCAGATCAGGTTCGGGCGAAGTGGCCTCGGGGGTCAGTGTCAGATGTCGCGACCTTCCAATCATCGGAAGGTATAGCGATTACGGTCAGGCACGTCGTCGGGATCAAACAATATGGCTGGCCGCTGCCGCCAGCAAACGTCACTAAAATCCTTACCATTGGCCTCCTTCCAATTAGCTTGGAGAGCGCTCGTCGCTACGATCGGAGGATTGAGGTCCTGCGGCTCGCAGGCGGGCGATGGGGCGTGACGCTAAAACACTCGCTCAGCCTTAGCGGGTGCTTCCTGATGACCTCGCAGCCAGCCATGCTGCCAAGTGAGGATTGGGTTACCCCAGAAGTAGAAACATGGTGCCGTGACCACGACGCACGCTATCTGGCGTCCATTCCGCCCGCTCAGAGGCCGGCGCTGATGCCGATAGTGGGACCCGCGAGAAAGTCATGGGCTGATGAGTGGTAGGCGCCTCGCGTAGCCGCGTCCGCTTTCGCAACGCTCTCGGCGACAGACGACATTCCGCTTTCCACCCAATAGCTGCCCCAAACCCGACAACAGCCCGCGTCCTGCCTCCAAGTCGCCTCGCCCATTAACGCGACGGCAACGCCTCACCGGCGATCTGGTGCACCATAAGGGGGAACGGAACATGCGCGGGCGCGACTTCATCGGGGACGAGACTGCCGCCACCGCGATCGAATACGGGCTGATCGCCGCGCTGATCGCCGTCGCCTGCATCATGGCGTTCCAGGCGCTCGGCCTGAACCTCGCCAACATCTTCGGCACCGCCACCAACGCGATGGCGGGGCGCTGAACGACGATCGGAGGCGGCGATGTGCAGTTGCAGAGAGACCGCCCCGATACATTTGTACGACACGGAAACCTCGCTGCTCCGCAACTTGCTCGGCCGCTCGTTCGGCTCGTCTGCCGATCCGCCGGCTCCTGCTGCTCCCTATTCCCTGTGCGATTGCGGCGCGAGCTACCTCGCGTCCGCCTTCGCGTCGGAGGGGACGGCGATGGTCTGCATCGCGGTCGCGCTGGCCGCCGGCTGGCTCTGGGGGCGCAGCCCGCGGTCGCTCCGGGTCCTGATCGGGCTGTGGACCGGGCTGATCGGCTTTGGCGTCGTCGGCCAGCTGCTCGGCAGGGCGCGGGGGCTGGCAACCTGCTGCGGCCCTGCGGACTACGCGGGCCCGCTGATCGAGGAATACGGTCTGCGCTTTCTGGCATCGCTGCCGATGCAGCTGGCCGTCGACGCGCTGGTGCTGTTCGTCGTTCCGGCGAGCCTCGCCTTCGCCGCGCGGCGGGCCGCGACGCCGCGATCGGCCCGGTCCACCCCGAACGGGTAACCGGGCGCGACGCTATCCTTATTCCTCGCCCATCCGCAGCGCGGCGATGAAGGCCTCTTGCGGGATCTGAACGCTGCCATATTCGCGCATCTTCGCTTTGCCCTTCTTCTGCTTCTCGAGCAGCTTGCGTTTGCGCGTGGCATCGCCGCCATAGCATTTGGCGGTAACGTCCTTGCGCATTGCGCTGATCGTCTCGCGGGCGATCACCTTGCCGCCGATCGCCGCCTGGATCGGGATCTTGAAAAGGTGGCGCGGGATCAGTTCCTTGAGCCGCTCGACCATGCCGCGGCCGCGCACTTCGGCGGTGGCGCGGTGGACGATCATGCTGAGCGCGTCGACCGGCTCCTCGTTGACGAGGATGCCCATCTTGACAAGATCGCCGGCGCGGTGGCCGATCTGTTCGTAGTCGAAGCTGGCATAGCCCTTCGAAAGCGACTTCAGCCGGTCGTAAAAGTCGAACACCACTTCGTTGAGCGGCAGCTCATAGGTCACCTGGGCCCGGCCACCGACATAGGTCAGGTTCTGCTGGATGCCGCGGCGGTCCTGGCACAGCTTGAGGATCGAGCCGAGATATTCGTCGGGCACATAGATCACCGCGCGGATCCACGGCTCCTCGATTTCCTCGATCCGCGTGGGATCGGGCATATCGGCCGGGTTGTGCAGCTCGATCTCGCCATTATTGTGGGTGAGCCTGATCTTGTAGACCACCGAGGGCGCGGTGGTGATCAGGTCGAGATCATATTCGCGGGTCAGCCGCTCCTGAATGATCTCGAGGTGGAGCAGCCCGAGGAATCCGCAGCGAAAGCCGAAGCCGAGCGCGGCGCTGGTCTCCATCTCGAAGCTGAACGAGGCGTCGTTGAGGCGCAGCTTGGAGATGCTTTCGCGCAGTTTCTCGAAGTCGGCGGCGTCGACCGGGAACAGGCCGCAGAACACCACCGGCTGGACTTCCTTGAAGCCGGGCAGCGGCTCGGGGGTCGGGCGGCGGGCGTCGGTGAGGGTGTCGCCGACGCGGGCCTGGGCGACTTCCTTGATCTGCGCGGTGATGAAGCCGATCTCGCCCGGGCCGAGGTCGGGGAGCTGCTCGATCTTGGGGCGGAAGGCGCCGACGCGGTCGATCAGATGCGTCGTACCCGCGGCCATGAACTTGATCTGCTGGCCCTTCTTGATCGTGCCGTCGATTACCCGGACGAGGATGACGACGCCGAGATACGGGTCGTACCAGCTGTCGACGAGCATCGCCTTGAGCGGAGCGTCGGCGTCGCCCCTCGGCGCCGGGATGCGCTCGACGATCGCGTCGAGGATCTCCTCGATGCCGATCCCCGACTTGGCGCTGGCGAGCACCGCGTTCGAGGCGTCGATGCCGATGATCTCCTCGATCTCGTGGCGGACCTTTTCCGGCTCGGCACTGGGCAGGTCGATCTTGTTGATCACCGGGATGATCTCGTGGTCGTGCTCGATCGACTGGTAGACATTGGCCAGCGTCTGCGCCTCGACGCCCTGTGCCGCGTCGACGACGAGCAGCGCGCCTTCGCACGCGGCGAGGCTGCGACTGACTTCATAGGCGAAGTCGACGTGGCCGGGGGTATCCATCAGGTTGAGCGTGTGCCCCTTCCAGTCGAGGCGCACGGTCTGCGCCTTGATGGTGATCCCGCGCTCCTTCTCGATTTCCATATTGTCCAGTACCTGGGACGACATCTCACGTTCTGAGAGTCCCCCCGTGCGCTGGATCAGCCGGTCCGCGAGTGTCGACTTGCCATGGTCGATATGCGCGATGATCGAAAAGTTGCGGATCTTGGAAAGTTCGGTTGCCATGATCGCGCGGCGTTAGCAGGGGCGGCGCGCGATGCGAAGAGGGCGCGCGCGGCAAGTGCGGAAGCACGGCTTAACGCGATCTTCACCACGCCGCTGACAATGCCCGGGAAATGTCGCGTACCTTCCCCGCACTGTCGCTCCAGCTGCTCGCCGGGGCCGCGGCTCTGGCCGCCATAGCCTTGGCGCCGCCTGCCGAGGGCCAGCTGCTACTGGTCCCGCTTGCGGGGCAGAGCCCGGACAGCAGCGCCGTTTGGGCGAGCCGCGCCGGGGCGCGGATTGTCGGGCGCGGACCGCTGCCCGGATCGTTGGTGGTCGAGGCGCGCACCGGCGCACTGACGGGCGAGGCACTGCGCCACGCGACGATGATCATCGCCGCGCCACCGGCCGCGTGCGGATCCGGCCGATGAACCAGGACGCGATCTTCGCTCCATTCCGCATCGCCGGGACTCGAGTTCTGCTGGCGCTGCTGTGGCTCAACTGGCTGATGTTGACCCCGGCCGGGCTGCTGCTCGGCAGCGACAATCTGGTGACGATTCTGCTCGCCGGGCTGGCGGTGCTGGCCGTGCCGAGTCTCAACCTCGCCCGCCGCCGACACGACGCCGGAGCACGCTGTGCGCTCGGCATCGCCACGGCGGTGTATCCCGCGCTGTTCGTCGCGCTTTCGGCAGGCCGTCCGTGGCAGATGGACCTGCACATGTATTTCTTCGTCAGCATGTCGATGCTGCTGCTGCTCTGCGACTGGCGCCCGATCATCGCCTCGGCCGCGGTCACCGCCGCGCATCATGTCCTGTTCTCCTACCTCCTGCCCGAATGGGTATTCCCCGGCTCGGGATCGCTCGGCCGGGTAGCCCTGCACGGTGGGCTGGTCGTGGCCGAGGCGGCGATCCTGATCGTCACCACCGAGCGCATCCGCCACCTCGTCCTGCGCAGTCAAAAGACCCGCGAAGCGGCCGACGCCGCGCGCCGCGAGGCCGAAATCGCCCGACAGGAAGCGCAAGGGGCCCTCGGCAATCTGCGTGCCGCACAGGCGCTAAGCGACCGGCGGCTGCAGGAACGTCAGGCCGCCGAACGCGCGCTCGCCGACTCGCTAACCGGCCGCCGTGCTGCGATCTCTGCCGATATCGATGCGCGGGTCCGGGCCTTGGCCTCCGAACTCCGCGCCGCCGCAGCGACGCTGTCCGGCCAGGAGAATGCGCTCGATGGAATCGCGAAGCGCCTCTCGGATGAATATGCCCATCTGCGGGCCGCGAGCGACAAATCGCTGATCAATGCGTCGCTGGTAGCGGCCGGTGCGACCCAGCTCAGCCGGGCCGCGCACCTCGCCGGCGACAACGCCGAACGCGCCAACGTCCTCGTCAACGAAACCAGTCAAACCGTCGAGGCGCTCGAGCCGCGCATGATCGAGCTTACCCGCCAGATCGACGGTGCCCGCGGCATTCTCGATCTCGTCGCCGAGATCGCTGCGCAGAGCAACCTGCTTGCCCTGAACGCCACCATCGAGGCCGCTCGCAGCGGCGACGCCGGTCGTGGTTTTGGCGTGGTCGCGCAGGAGATGAAACAGATGGCAGCGCGAACCGCCTCGGCGACCGGGCAGATCGCCGACAAGCTCGATCTCATCGCGAATGCCGCAAAGACGTTTGGCGAGATCGTGTCGGGCACCACCTCGCGCATGAGCGCCGCCAGCGGATCGGCGCGCGCCGTCTCGGCTGCCGTCGACGAACAGCGCCGCGCAATAGAGGCGATCTCATCCGCCATCGACGCCGTCATGGGCGACGTCAGCGCGACGGACGCGCGAAGCCGGACAATCGGCGACGCGGTCGATCAGAACCGCGACCTCGCCGCGCACGCGTCCGAACTCGCACGGCTTCTCGACGATCGCGCGCAGGAACTCGGCGCGAATATGGAGCGACTGCTAGGCGAACTCCGCGCCGCTTAGGCCAGGCGTACCTTCGCGACCTCTGCTTCGATCGCTGCCACCGCCGCCGCGAAGCGCGCCTCGCCCTGTCCCGATACCATCGCCCAGCGCACGCCGCGGCGTTGAAGCTCGGCCCTCGACAAGTCGAAGAAGCGCTGACGCAGCTGCGGGGTGCCGAAAATGCGGGTGCCGTCAGCAACCCAAGGTAGATCGATGTCGAACAGCAGGTAGAAGTCGGCGGTGCCGGTCCATGCATCGAACCACGGGTCGCGGTTGCCGAACAGCATTTCGGCCCACACTGCGGTCATCAGCGGATCGGTGTCGAGGATCAGCGGATCCGCGCCTTCGGCCAGCATCATGCGCGTGCCGGCATCATGGTTCTGCGCGATCTCGACCAGGTCGCGCATCGTGAACATGATCCCATGAGTCTCGGCATATTCGCGGCCGAATTCGTCGAGAACAGTGCCGCCGAAATGCGCCGCCAGCCGCGGCGCCATTGCGGTTTTGCCGACGCTTTCGGGTCCGTGAAGGCAGATCGTTCGCGGCTTCATACTCTGGCTTTTTTCCAATCGATCAGGCCCCACACAGACAAGGCGAGGAACACGAGATAGAGCCCGGCGGTAAGCCAAAGCCCTTTGAGAGCGAACAAGGGTACCGCGGCGATATCCACCGCGATCCATAGAAGCCAGTTTTCCCACTTGCGGCGCGATTGCAGAATTTGCGCAGCCACGCTGGCCATCGCAATGCCGCCGTCCAACCACGGCCACGCGGCATCGGTATAGCGATGCATCATCCAGCCCCACAGCACCGTCGCAATCAGGCAGCTCGCGACCCAGCCGAACCGCGCGGAACCGGCGAGCTGCTCCACCCGCACTTCGCCGGTATCGGCCCGCGAACGCGCCCAGTTCCACCAGCCATATAGGTTGACCGCCAAGAAGAAGATCTGGAGCAGCGCGTCGCTGTAGAGCTTCGCGCCGAAGAATATCCACGCATAGAGCGCCACCATGACGAGCGCGAACGGGTAGTTCCACATGCTCCGCCGGACCACCAGCGTCACGTTGATCAGCCCGAACAGGGTGGCGGCGGCTTCGATCGGGCTCACCGCGCAGGGCCTAGCAGCAACTTTGCGCAAGGGTCGAGTGGGTTGCCCTGCGGAATTGTCGCGCTAGGCTGTCCCAAAATGCGAGAGGATGGCGCATGCGGCATATCGCGGTGATCGGCTCGGGACCTGCGGGCTATTACACTGCCGAGGCTTGCCAGAAGACGTTTGGCGACGCGGTTCGGGTCGACATTGTTGACCGGCTGCCGGTCCCCTTCGGGCTGATCCGCACCGGCGTCGCTCCCGACCATCAGTCGATCAAAGGGGTGTCTCGCCGATACGAAGCAGTGGCGCTCACCGACAATGTCCGCTTCGTCGGCAATGTGACGATCGGGCAGGACGTGTCGATCGATGAGCTTCGCGCCCTCTACGACGCCGTGGTGCTGGCGACCGGCGCCCCGCACGATCGTCCGCTGGAGATTCCCGGCGCCGGATTAACCGGCGTGGTCGGATCGGCGGCGTTCGTCGGCTGGTATAACGGCCATCCCGATTATGCCGATCTCGCCCCGCCGCTCGATGGTCCCGCGGTGGTGATCGGCAACGGCAACGTCGCGCTCGATGTCGCGCGTATCCTCGCCAAGTGCGAGGACGAGTTTGCGGGCTCTGATATCGTCGACCATGCCTTGGCCGGGCTCATGGCGGCGAAGGTCGGCACGATCACCCTTCTCGGCCGGCGCGGGCCGCATCAGATTGCGATGACGCCCAAGGAGCTCGGCGAACTAGGCAAACTCGCTTGCGCGGCACCGATAGTCGATCCGGCCGATCTTCCGCCCGTCGAAGCCGATACCGCACTCGATCCCGGCCAGCGCAAGTCGGTCCAACACCTGCGCAGCTTCGCCGCCGACGGCAGCGCCGGCAAGCCGGTGCGCATTGTCTTCGATTTCTACGCGATGCCGGTTGCAATCGAGGGCGACGGGAAGGTCGAGCGCGTGGTGATCGAACGCACCGCACTCGGCAGGGATGGGAGCGCACGCGGCACCGGCGAGCGCTATGAACTTCCCGCGGCGCTGGTGGTGAGCTGCATCGGCTATCGTACGCCGCCGATCGAAGGCGTCCCCTATGACGATCGCTCGGGCCGCTTCGCCAATGAGGACGGGCGCGTTCTTCCGGGCCTGTACGCGGTCGGCTGGGCGCGCCGCGGCCCCACCGGCACGATCGGCACCAACCGCCCGGACGGCTTCGCCATTGCCGAGAAGATCGCCGCCGATCTGGGCGAAGGATCGGGAAAGCAGGGTCGCCCGGGCCTCGATGCATTGCTCGCGGAGCGCGGCGTCGACGTCGTCACCTTCCGCGACTGGCAGAAGATCGACACCGCCGAGATTGCCGCCGCGCGCGACGGATCGCCGCGCGAAAAGTTCACACGCGTCGAGGCGATGCTCGGCGCCACCAAGAGCTGATACGAAAAACGTCGGGGAAGCTTGTCCTCCTGGCCGGGTTCGGCTGCTTTGCAAGGACGATGCTGCAATGGTCGGGGCGATAGGATTCGAACCTACGACCCCTGGACCCCGAGACCAGTGCGCTACCAGACTGCGCCACGCCCCGACACATTGCAGGGGGAGGCGCGTACTCGGTGGAAGCATTGCTATCAAGCCAAAAATCGAGGCCGACCCGCTTTATTCTCTGCGCCAAGCGGGCGAGAGGTTGCCCCCTCGCCCGCCCGGCCAAGGCCTTGCCCTGACGCGCCTACTCGTAGCGCAAGGCATGGACCGGATTGGTGCGCGCGATGCGGAAGGCGTGCGCGCCGATCGTTGCAACCGCGATCGCGAGTGCGAGCATTCCCGCGAGGACGAACGGCGTCGGAGTCAGATCAATGCGGATATCGAACTGATTCAGCCAGTCGCGCATCGCCCACCACGCCACCGGCCACGCGATCAGATTGGCGATCAGCACCGGCCGGCTGAATTGCCAGACGAGCAGCCGGACGATGTCGCCGGTCCGCGCGCCCAACACTTTGCGAATGCCGATTTCCTTGGTCCGGCGCTCGGCGGTAAACGCCGCGAGACCGAACAACCCGAGGCAGCCGATCACCGCAGCAAGGATCGCGAACATCCCGAACAGCTGCGCGCGGGTCTCGTCCTGGGCGTAGAGATTGTGGACTACTTCGGTCACCGAGCGCGCCTGGAACGGGATCTCGGGAACCAGCCGCTTCCAGATCGCCTCCACTTTCTCGCGGACCGGCTTGGCGTCGCCGCTATGGCGCACGAGCAGTGTGTAATAGCTGCGTGTCTGGTAAAAATAGACGATCGGCTGGAGGGGCTGGCGAACGCTACGATAGCGCACGTCGCTCATCACGCCGACGACCGTCGCGGGAACCCAGTTGCCGGCTTCGGGCACGGTGAAGCCGATCTGGATCGGCTTGCCGATCGCCGACTGCGGCGTGAAGCCCAGGCGTTTGGCCGCCATTTCGGACAGGATCACGTTGGTGCCGCGCGCGACGAACGCCTTCTCGGCTTCGATGTCGACCGGCGAAGGTGTGGTCGAATCGTCCATGGCGTTGGCTTCGGAGAAGTTGCGCCCCGCGAGCAGCTTCATGCCCAAGGCGTCCTTGACGCCCGGATCGATGCCATAGACGCCCAGCTGCACAAAGTTGGTCTGCCCGGGCAGCCGGGCCAAGGTCATCGAGTTGTTGCCCGGGTTCACGGCGATGGAGGTGCGCCCAACCGAGGTGACGCCGGGTACCTGGCGGACCTCCTCGACAAAGGTCTTGGCGACGGCCTCCACTTGCGGAGCGCTGAGCCCATGGACCTGCAGCAGGCCCTCGCGCTTGTAGCCGGCATCCATCGTCCGCGCGTAGATTGTCTGTGAATAGACGATCGCAGTGCATATGATCAGGCCGATCGACACTGCGAACTGGCCGATCACCAGCAGGTTGCGGAGCCGGCCGTTCCCCTCGGCGTCGGCGGCCGATTTGTTGGCCTTCAGCACCCGCGCCGGCTGAAAGCGCGAAAGATACAGCGCCGGATATAGACCGCCGGCGAGGCCCACCAGGATCGCGAGCACGATCACCGGCAGCAGGATGCCCTCGCCGCCGAGATAGCGGATATGCATCTGGGCATCGAGGAAGCGATTGAGCAAGGGTAGCGCCAGCTCGGCCAGCGCGAGCGCGACGAGCGTGGCGATCCCCGCGACGAGGATCGATTCTCCAACAAATTGGACGATCAGCTGCCTGCGCGTCGCACCGAGCACTTTGCGAAGCGCCACTTCGCGCGCCCGCTGCGACGCACGTGCCGTCGCCAAATTGGTAAAGTTGATGCACGCCATACCGAGGATCATCAGCGCGATCGCCGCGAAGGTCAGGATCGTCTGCTTGTCGCTGCCCGGCGACGAAGATGCATTCTGCGCCTCGCCGAGATGGACGTCGCGAATGTTGGTGAGGCGCCAGTCCTGATGCTCGCCAGGATTGGTCACCGGGCCGCCGTCGGCGGGATCGTTGGGGATGTTGCGCTTCTCCCAGGCGGGCAGCTGCGACGTGATCTGTTTGACGTCGGTGCCGGGGCGCAGCTTTACATAGACATAGCCGCCCTGCGAGTTCCACGAGGTGAGGAAGTTCGGGTTCTTGGCGAAATAGGTCTGCGGATTGAACCGAGCGACGACATCGAGCCGCAAATGGCTGTTTTTCGGCAAATCCTTGAAGACGCCCGTCACCCGATAATCCTCGCGAAGATCGTCGCTCATCAGGGTGATCGTCTGGCCGATCGGGTTCTCGTTGCCGAAATACTTCTTCGCCTCGCTCTCACTCAGCACCAGCGCGTTGGGATCGTCGAGCGCGTGCGCGCGATCGCCGCGAACGAAGGGCACCTGGAGGATGTCGAAGATGTTTCCGTCGGTGAACGACGCGTAGCGTGGCCGATAGGCCTGCCCCTTGTGGATCAGGTTGATCCCCTGATCGGTGATGTACACACGCTTCTCGACCTGCGGGAAATCCTTATGCAGCGCCGTTCCTGAGACATAGCTGGTGACCTGCAGCTTATACTCCTCCCCGCCCTGCTCGGTCGGCTTGTAGAAGTCCTGGAGCTGGTACGCGTCCTCGGCACCCGGCATCCAATTGTCGTAGCTGAACTCGTAGCGCACGAAGGTCAGGATGAGCAGGCACGCGGCGATGCCGAGCGACAGGCCGAAGATGTTGATAAAGGCATAGACCTTGTTTTTGGCCAAGGCTCTCAGGCCGACGGTCATGTAATTGCGCCACATGGTCTGTTCCTACTCGTAGCGAAGCGCGTGGATCGGGTTTGCGCGGGCGACCCGCAGCGAATGTCCGGTGACGGTGGCGATCGCGATGGCGAGCGCGAGCAGTCCGGCCAGTGCAAACGGCGTCGGGGTCAGTGCGATGCGAACGTCGAAGGTGTTGAGCCATTCGCGCATCGCCCACCAGGCGACAGGCCAGGCGATCAGATTGCCGAGCACCACCGGCTTGGAGAATTGCCAGGCGAGCAGCCGGACGATGTCGCGCACCTTGGCGCCGAGCACCTTGCGAATGCCGATTTCCCTCGTTCGCCGTTCGGTGGTGAAGGAGGCAAGGCTGTACAGGCCGAGGCACGCGATCAGCACCGCGAGGGCGGAGAAACCGGCGAACAGCGCGCCGCGGGCGCGATCGGCGGCATAGAGCTCGTGCGCGATATCGTCGACAAAGCGCGCCTCGAACGGGATCTCCGGCTCGAACCTGCGCCAGACCTTGTTCAGCGCCGCCATTACGTCGCCCGGTCGTGCGGCGGTATAGCGGACGAGCACCACCTCGGCGTGATCGGGATCATAGGTGTATAATGACGGCTGGATCGCCTCTCGAGCGCTGCTGAGGCGGGCGCCTTCCACCACGCCAACGATCGTGGCGGGAACCATCAGCGCACCGCCCGTCGAAAGCCGGATGGACCGGCCAATTGCGGCCTGTGGGCTCCGCAAGCCGAGCCTGGGCACGGCGGCGCGATTGATTACCACGTTGAGACCGCGCGCCGCGAGTGCCTGGTCGTCGCCCAACGCGCGGTCCAGTGCGAAACGGTTGCCAAGGGTCCGGCCGGCGACCAGGCGGATGCTCGTCGTTTGAAGATATTCGGCGTCTACCTTGTATTCGTTCACCGACAGGAGTTCGGCGGCGCCTGGTGCCTTGGCGAGGCGGATGGGATGACGCAGCTCTCCGAAAGGAACGACGGTGCGTGCAGTGTGGGTAACGCCGGGAATCGCGAGCATCGCTGCGCGCGCCGCTTCGTACTCGCTTCCCTTGGCGAAGCGCCACGCATTGACGATCTGGACCAGCCCATCGCGTCGATAGCCGGGATCCACCGTTTCGACATAGCGTGTTTGCGAGAAGATCACCCAGGTCGAGGCGATCAGGCCGATTGCGATAGCGAACTGAAGCATCACCAATCCGGTCCGGAACCGACCGCTGCCCAGCGTTTCGACCGAGGATTTGTTGGCGCGCAGCACCTCGGCCGGGCGAAAGCGACTGAGATAGAATGCCGGATAAAGGCCGCCCAGCACCCCAGTGGCGAGGAACAGCGCAGAGGCCGGCAGGAGCATCCCGGTGGGCCCCAGATAGGTTATGCGAATGTCCGCGCCGAGAGCGGCGCTGATCCGCGGCGTGGCGAGTTCGACCAAGGTCAAGGCGAGCAGCATCGCAATCGCCGCCATCACCAGGCTTTCGCCGAGAAACTGGACAATCAGCTGGCCGCGCGACGCGCCGACCACTTTCCGGAGCGCCACTTCGCGGGCACGCCGGGTGGCGCGTGCGGTCGACAGGTTGATGAAGTTCATCACCGCCATCGCGAGCGTGAGTAAGGCGACGATCGCAAAGGTGGCGAGTGCGCGCGGATCGCCGCCAGGGCTCAGCGCCGCGTCCTGCGTGGAACCGAGGTGGACGTTGGTGAGCGGCAGAAGCTTGAGATCGACCGCGTCCGACATCGTCGCGGGCTTCCCGTCGATGACCTCGTCGGGGATGTTGCGCCTCTCCCATGCCGCGAGTCCGGCATTGATCAACGCGGCATCCGCGGCGCGGCGCAGCTTCACATAATGCCGCTGCTCGAAATTGTTCCAGCCCCGCTGCTCGAGTGGCATTGTGCTCACATCGCGGCGGAAGAGCAGGCTCAGGCGCAGGCTGGTGTTGCGCGGGAGATCGCGCAACACGCCGGTGACGCGATAGTCACGCTTGCCGGCACCCGCCCCGAGGCTCAGTGGCTTGCCAAGCGCTTCGGCGGTGCCGAAACGGCGGATCGCCTCGGTCTCGGTAAGCACAATCGAATTGGTGTCGGGAAGCGCGGTCGCTGCCGATCCCTGCGCGAAGGGCAGCCCGAGCACGTCGAAGAAATTGGCGTCGACAGTAGCGGAATCGATGAAGGCCGGCTGGCCATCGCGCTCGGTGACGGTCTTACCAGGGGAAAGCGCCGTAACCGCCTCGACCTGGGGGAAGTCCGCGGGGAGCTTCTCATACACGATGAATGGACTCGCCTGAGTGTGCACCGCGGGCTGGCCCGGCAAGTTGAACTTCGCCTGGACCTGATAGAGGCGGTCACTGTCGGGCAGCCAGCTGTCATAGCTGCCCTCGTAGCGCACGTAATTCAGGATCAGCAGGCAGCCGGCCAGCCCCAGCGCCAGCCCGCCGATGTTGATTGCGGCATAAACGCGATTGCGCGCCAGCAGCGTCAACGCGATCCGCAGATAGTTACGCCACATCCGGCAACCCTCTCCTCTTGCTTCCCCTGAACGCGAATGGAGTTCGCTACGCCGCCCGGCGTCGCTCCTGCAGGATTCGCCCGTCGAGCATCGAGACAATGCGACCCGCATAATCGGCATGCGCGGGCGAGTGGGTAACCATGACGATCGTCGAGCCTTCGCCGTTGAGAGTCTGAAGCATCCGCATCACTTCCTCGCCATGATGCGTGTCGAGGTTGCCGGTCGGCTCGTCTGCGAGGATCAGCTTGGGGCTGGCGACGAGCGCGCGCGCCACCGCGACGCGCTGTTGCTGCCCGCCGGAGAGCTGGCTCGGCCGGTGCCGGGCACGGTGCGCGATACCGACCTTGTCCATCACTTCGTCGACCCGGCGCTTGCGCTCCGACGCGGATACATTGTGGTAGAGCAACGCCAGCTCGACGTTGTCGCGGACGCTGAGCTCGTCCACCAGATTGAAGCTCTGGAAGATGAAGCCGATGCTCTCCTTGCGCACATCGGCGAGCTTGCTCTCGGAGAGCCCGGCGACTTCCTTGCCGTTGAACACATACGAACCCGAAGACGGGCTATCGAGCATCCCGATCATGTTGAGCAGCGTCGACTTGCCGCAACCCGAAGGACCCATGATCGCGACGAACTCGCCTTCGGCGATGTCCAGATCGATCGCATCGAGCGCGGTCGTCTGCACCGTGTCGGTTCGATAGACCTTGGAGAGTTCGCGCATAGTCAGCATGGAATTCCCTTTCGTTGGAATTATCTGGACAAGTCCAGGCGCGTCTTGTCGGTGTATCCGGTATAGGGCGAGGTCAGCACCTTCTCGCCGCCGTCGAGCCCTTCGAGCACTTCGATATATTCGGCGTTGCGTCGGCCGAGGCGCACCTGGCGCTTGACCGCGCTCCTGCCGTCCGGCGCGACTACGAAGATCCAGTTGCCGCCGGTCTCGTTGTAAAAGGCGCCGTTGGGCACGAGCAGCGCGGGAGCCGGGTCGCCGACCGTCAGCCGGGCCTGCATCGTCTGGCCGCGCTGGATGTTGGCGGGTTCGGGCCCGACGAACTGCAGGTCGACCTGAAACTGGCCGTTCTGCACCTGCGGGTAGATTTTGGTGACCTTGGCCTCGTAGCGCTTGCCGGCGAAGTCGAGGCTGGCGCGCTGCTGGAGCTGGACGCGGCCGAGATAGAATTCGTCGACCCCGCCGATCAGCTTGTTGCGACCGGGGCTGTCGATCTGCCCTACCCGTTCGCCGCGCTGGAGCGACTGGCCGACCTGCACCGAGAAGCCCGAAAGCTGGCCGGCGACGGGCGCGCGCAACTGGAGCGCGTCGAGATTGGCGCGCGCGATCGACAGACCGGACTGCATCGATTGCGCCGCCGCCTGCTGCTGCGACAGTTGGCTGGTTTGGAGCCGCGCATCAGTGCTCTGACTGCGCCGAAGCGCCGCGAGGTTGCGCTGGCGGTAGCGGTAATCCGCCTCGGTATCCGAAAATTGCTTGGCGGTGACGAAGCCGCGTGTCGCGAGCGGTCTCTCCCGCTCATATTGGCGCCGCGCCTTGTCCAGCGCGAGATCGGCCTCGAGCACCGCACGTTCGTTTGCGAGGCGGGTTTGCGCGAGCGCGAGTTCCTGGCTGCGCATGTTGTTGATCTGCTGCTCGACCTCGGTCTGACGCGCGAGCGTGGAGAGCTGGAGCTCGGCGTTGGACAAGAGCGCGATCGGCTGACCCTGCGCGACGGTCGCGCCGTCCTCGACCAGCATCTTCTCGACCCGGCCGCCCTCGACCGCGTCGATATAGACGGTCAGCAGCGGCGTGACGCGCGCGCGCAGCGGAATGAAGTCGTCGAACGTCCCGCGCGTTACCGTTGAGACGGTGACATGGTCCGCCCCCACCGTCTGACTAGAGCCCGACGGCGCGAACCACCAGAACAGCAGTGCTCCGAGGACTACTACCGCTCCGCCGATCGCGACCTTGACGCGCGCGGAGAGCTTCCGCGTCTCAACGACCTGATCCATCCCGCTCCCGGTGACGGGGCGGTCCCCGGCTGGTTTTTGCATCCGAACGACACCCATGGCCACAGCTCAGCAATCCCCGTGCCAGAGCAACGGGCGGCGCTCAGACGCGACGCTGTTCACAAAATCGCTCCGACACAAGCGTTCGGATTCGAACACTTCTGTCCGAAATCGAACGCGATGCTGATCGATGCCGCGCCCAACTGCAGGAGCGCGCGGCCGTGCTCAGGGCCCATTGCGACGTCGAGCATCGCCTTGGGTTTATCGCCCATAGTCAAGGCCATGCACAGAAGCAGGATGATCAGCACCGTACCCCTCACCGATTTTTCGTTTCTTTTGCCGGACATTCGTCAATCCCCATGCCGCATGATCGACAATGTCCTTAGCAGAAGCCGTGCCAAGTGCCGCTTTTCAGTAGGTTAGAGATCGGAGTGGCGCACATAGTGGGTCTGGCACGTATTTTGATTGTCCGAAAACGCACAGCCGCTGTACGGGAGTGGACAGCATGGGGAGCGGGCCGGAATTCGACTATTGCGTCGTCATCGATGACGACGACGATATCCTGATGGCGTCGCGACTGTTGCTGCGGCGGCTGTTCGCCGACGTTGCGACGGTGCGCAATCCGGAAGAGGCGCTGCCGCTGATCGAACGGCGCCCGCCCGACGTGGTGTTGCTCGACGCCAATTTCGCGCGCGGCGCGACCGATGCGGCGGAGGGGCTGGCGTGGCTGGAGAAGCTGCTCGGGATCGACCCCGAAATGGTGGTGGTGATGATCACCGCACATGCCGGCGTGCAAGTCGCCGTCGCCGCGATGAAGCGAGGGGCTACCGACTTCGTCTCCAAGCCTTGGTCGAACGACAAGCTCCTCGCTGCGGTGCGTACCGCCGCCGCGCTACGCCGGTCGCGTAGGACAGCCGTGGCCACGGGCGCCGCACCGGTCGCACCCGGGCAGGCTGCGGGCGGATCGTCGCTGCTCGGCCATTCGCCGGCGATGGCGCGCGTCCATTCGCTGATTGCTCGCGCCGGGCCAACCGATGCGAACGTCCTCGTTCTGGGCGAAAACGGCACCGGCAAGGAACTCGTCGCGCGCGAATTGCACCGCCAGTCCCTGCGCTCGAACGAAGCGATGCTGACCGTGGACTTGGGCGCGATCTCCGAAGACCTGATCGACTCCGAGCTGTTCGGTCATGTGAAAGGCGCCTTCACCGATGCCCGCGCCGATCGCGTCGGCCGGATTCAGGCGGCCGACGGGGGCACGCTGTTCCTCGACGAGATCGGCAACCTCCCGCTCCGCCTCCAGCCCAAGCTGCTGACCGTCCTCGAACAGCGGCAGGTGACGCCGGTCGGCGCCAACAAGCCCGTCCCGGTCAACATCCGTGTCATCGCCGCGACCAACATGCCGCCCGAAAAGCTGCGCCACGAGAGGCATTTCCGGCAGGACCTGCTGTTCCGGCTCAACACCGTGGAAATAGATATCCCCGCGCTCCGTGAGCGGCTGGAGGATGTTCCCGAACTGATCGACCACTACCTCGACCATTACGCCAAGCGGTACGGACGCACCGTCCCGCAGCTCAGCGCCGCCGCGAGGGCCGCGTTGCTGTCGCACGATTGGCCGGGCAATGTTCGCGCGCTGCGGCATGCGCTCGAGCGTGCGGTGATCCTCGCCCGAGACGTGCCGCTCGAACCGGAGGATTTCGCGCTGGTCTCCTCACCCCGCATAGCGCCCTCGGCGGTGGTTGCCCCCCGTGCCGCCGAAGACCTCAATCTCGAACGCGTCGAGCGCCGGCTGGTCGAGGAAGCGCTCCGCAAGCACCGCTACAACATCTCGCTCGCGGCGCACGAACTCGGGCTTTCGCGCGCAGCCCTCTATCGGCGCATGGAGAAGCATGGGCTTTGACCAGCGCTTCACGATCGGGTTGATCGCCTGGATCGCCGCGCTCCTCGCAATGCTGCTGGCCTGCATCGCAGCGTTTCTCACCCCCGGGCTCGGCGCTGCCCGGATCGTCGCGATGGCGGTCGCCGCCGCGACCTTCGCCGGACTCTGGAGCCATATCACGCGCACCAACCGGACAGTGGCGCGCTTCCTCGAAGCGCTTAAGTTCGGCGACACCGCCCTCCAATTCGACGCACATGGCGGTGCCGGCTTCGACGCGCTGGGCGGGGCGCTCAACGTGGCGCTCGCCCGCTTTCGCGCCGAGCAGGACCGGGTCGCCAGCGAGCTACGCTACCTCGAAGCGCTGATCGACGACATGCCGGTCGCGGTGCTCACCGTCGGCACCGACCGTTACGTGCGCCTCGTCAACAAAGCTGCGCGCCGGCTGTTTGCCGATCAACAGGGTGCCTTGGCCGAAGACTTTGCAGTGTACGGAGCCACTTTCGCGCGGCGCCTTGCGAACGCTTTGCAGGACGAAGAGTTATTGATTCTCAATATCGGAGGTCGCCCGCAGCGGATGCTGGTTCGCACGGCGACGCTCGAAAGGCTCGGTCAGCGCACCCGCGCGATCAGTGTCCAGCCGATTCAGGGTACGCTGGACGCTGTCGAAATGGCGGCGCAAACCGATCTCGTGCGGGTCTTGACCCACGAGATTCTCAATTCGCTTACGCCGGTCACGTCGCTTGCGGCGACCGCGGCCGACCTGCTCGGCGATCCCGACCTCTCGGCCGATCCGCGGGTCGGCGATGCGCGCGCGGCAGTCGAGACCCTTGCCCGGCGCGCGCGCGGGCTAAGCAACTTCATCGAGGCATATCGCGCCGTTGCGCAAACCCCCGAGATCAAGCGTCAGCACTTCGCCGCGCGTCCCTGGGCCGACGAACTTGCGCGTATCTTCGCCACCAAAGCGCCGGGCGTGCCGCTCCGCGTAGAGGTTGCCCCGTCCCAACTCGCGCTCGACGCCGACCCGGACCTGCTCGCCCAAGTGGTGATCAACCTTATGCAGAACGCTGCCCAGGCGATGCAGGATGTCGAGGGCCCACAGCTCGCACTTCGGCTGCTCGGCAGCGAAAAGGCGGTCATGATCGAGGTCGAGGACAACGGACCGGGCGTACCCGAGAGCCTCAGGCAAGACATTTTCCTGCCCTTCTTCACCACCCGTGCCAGCGGCACCGGTGTGGGGCTCAACCTGGCCCGCCAGATCGTGGTCGCGCACGGTGGCGCCATCGATGTTAGCGAGGGGGCCGCCGGTGGCGCGTTGTTCCGGATCGTGCTCTGATCTCTTGAGCCCTCGCGGCTCTAGCTCAGCGGCGGCGCGCCGGGCGGTACCGCCGCGTTCCGCCAACGCTCGACCGGCACGACTTCGACACTGCCGTCCGGAAACCGCCGCCGCTGGATCAGCGTCGCGACCTGCTGGCGCGTGCCGCCGATTGTCGCGCGGGTGCGCACCCAGAAGGTGTTCGAGCGGAAGGAGGTTCCGCCGGGCAGCGTGACATTCTGATCCGCCAGATCCTTCGCGGTCAGAAAGCCTTGGCGATTGCGCACCGCCACGAGCCGCTGCGCGACCACAGGATCGCGGAAAAGCAGCGCGAGCATCTCCTCGCCGGCGGCGTTGAGATTGAGCGTCGTGCTACCGGGCAGCGCCGTAACAAGCCGCTCCAGCCGGTCGGCTACCTCGGGCTCCACCCCGGCCAATCGCAATGGGCGGAGATCGGTGACCGGACCTCGTAGCCGGACATACTCCACCGCCGCGACGATCTGATCGGCGGTCAGGCCTACGGTGTTGCCGATCGTCTGGAACAGGATCGTCGCGGCGACTTCGCCGGTACGCACCGAATTGATGTTGAAACGGCCCTCGGCGTCGGCAATCGCGAGGTCGAAGCTGCCGCCCTCGATCGTTGCGCCGCGCTCCGACAGCTTGGCCCATGGCTCGCCGACATGATCGACCTCAGGGCTCTGCTCGGCATCGCGGCGCAGCGCCACAAGCGCCGACAGCTCGCCGCCGCGCACGATCGCCAGCGCGCGCGCGGCCTCACGGGTGCGCAGAGCCCGATCGAGCGCCAGTTCCTCGCGGTTGATCATCAGCAGCACCAGGCCCGCGGCGATCGCCACGAACATCAGCACGTTGACGAGGATCATCCCCTCTTCGTCGCCACGGGCCGGCGTCATTGCTTCGGCTCTTCAGGTCGCGCGGGCAAGGTGATCACCCGGCGCAGCGAGGCTGGTGCCCCGCCCGGCCCCGTCACCTGCAGCTCGAGCGCGACCGCCCGCGGCCAGCGGTCCTTGCCCTCTTCGTCCACCGGCCAGCGATCGAGCCAGGCCCCGTCCCAGAAGCGCCACCGCGCGCTTCCAACGCCGGCGAGCACGAGCTGCGGGGCGGGTCCGATCGTCCGCACCATCGCACCGCCCGCAACGCCGTAGCGCAGCGGCACCGCGACCCCGCCCATTCCGGGCGCCGCACGCGTGAAAGAGAGGTTCGCGCCGTTTCCCGAAATCGGGCCGCTTGCGATCTGCTCGACGTCACTCGACACGACGAACATCGTGCGCTGCAGGTCGGCCAGCCGATCCAGCCGCTTCTCGGTGCGTCCCTGGACGTTGATGATTCCTTCGACCAGCGCGAGCCCCGCGACCGCGATCAGCGCGAACAGCCCCAGCGAGATCATGAGCTCGATCAGCGTGAAGCCGGCCTCGCCGGCTTCGGGGCGGCGGTTCACGATCCCGAGCTCACCGCCACCGGTTCATAGCCGTGCGGCCGGGCAACAAGGATGGCGAAGTCGCGGGCCACCGAGCCATCGGTGCGGAACCGCACCGGCCCGGTCACACAGCGGAAGCCCTTGCCGTCGAGAAGACCCTCGGCGTTGAGGCTGTTCGCGGCCCGCAAGGCATTGGCAATGCCCGCCGCATCATAGGCAAGCGCCGTGATCGCGCCTGCGTCGCCGCCATTGCGTGCGGCGAACTCGCTCGCGAACGTCCCGAACGCGGCCGGATCGGGGCTCGCGATCCACGCGCCGTCGAGCGCCTCCAGCGCCTGCGGGCGGTTGTCGATGCCCTGCAGCGTGCCGAGCAGCTGGATGCCGGTATCCTTGAGATTGCGCGCCGCCGCGAGCACCGCCTCGCCGCTGCCGGGAAGCAGCACGCCGTCGGGCGCCTCTCCCGCGGCGGGGAGCGGCTGGCCGGCCTTGATCTCGATGATGCGCACGCGGACGCCGAGTTCGCCTTCCAGCTGGCCCGCCGCCAGCGATGCCGCCGCGCTCCACGGGCTGCCGTCGTCGATCACCGCAACGCTCTTGACGCCGCGGGAGCGGGCATAGCGCAGCACTGCGCTGGTCACTTGCCGCGCGGTGATCCCGAAGATCCAGGTTCCCGGCGCGCGCAGCACCGCATCGTTGCTGAAGGCAATGATCGGTACCCGACCGGCGACGCTGCTGCTCACAGCGGGGACTTCCTCGGCAGTCAGCGGCCCGAGGATCAGCGCGGGCTTTTTTCGCAACGCCTGGGCCGCCGCGGCCGCCGCGCCGGCTGCGGTTCCGGCGGTGTCGAAGCTCAGCACATATTGGCTGTTTTCCGCGAGCAGAGCCGCTTGCCGCATGCTAAGGCCCAGCCGCGCTCGCGGTCCCGTGAGCGGCACGAGCAGAGCGACCGGGCGCTTGTCCTTTTTCTCTGCCGTTGCGAATGCATGCGAGGGAAGCACGACCGATGCCGCTGACGCGACCAGGCCTGATTGCAGCAACCGCAGCAGGGACCGCCGGTCCATTGCCGACTCCGGATATGGGGGGTGTGGCACGCCGGCGTATTATCGTCTTCGCCGCGATCGGCATAGGGGCCTATCTGCTTGCCTTGCTGGTCACCCTTCCCGCCAGCGTGGTGTTCACCAACCGGCCGTGGCGCACGGGCGTGGCGGGAACGGTGTGGAACGGCGAAGTCGGGGTCGCCGGCGGGGCGAGGTTCGCGTGGCAGATGGCGCCGCTCCGCTCGCTGACCAGCCTCGCTTATGCGGCCGACTGGAAGGCCACGGGCCCGAATACCGATCTGGGCGGACGCCTGCTCGCGCATCTCGGCGGGCGAACGGTGCTCGACAAGGTGAGCGGCACCGCAGATGGAAGCTTGCTTCAGGCGCTCCAGCCGAATCTCCCGTTCACTTGCGATCTGGTGATGCAGGTCGAAATGGAGCGGATCGCGATCGGCGGCGGCAGCCGGATGCTGAGCGGCACCGCCACCAGCGATCCCGGCAGCTGCCGGCCGAAGAACGGGGGCGCAGCCTCCGCGCTTCCGGCCCTGATCTTCACTGCAGAGCATATCGGCAACCGCACGCTGATCCGCGTCGCACCGATGGCGCAGCGCCGGCGCACGCTGGTCACGCTGGAGCTGGCGGAGAGTGGAACGGTAGACCTGTCTGTCACGCCCGACGGCGCAACCATGATGCCGTTCCTCGGCCTGCCGGCAGGAGCGAGGATACAGGGCGAGATGTAGCCTTGGCTTCCGCTCCATCCAAGGAGAGGGGTCAAGGAGCTACAGCGTCACCAGGTTGTTGAGGTTGATAATCGGCAGCAGGATCGCCAGCACCATCAGCAGCACCAGCCCGCCCATCACCAGCAGCACCAGTGGCTCGACGAGAGAGACGAGCGTCGAGACGAGGGCATCGAGCTCGCGCTCGAGTTCGTGCGCAGCCCGCCCCAGCGCGGGAGCGAGCCGCCCACTGGTCTCGCCGCTCGCCACGATCGCGACGAGCATCGTCGGGAACACGCCCGCTTCCTGCATCGCGGCACGCAGGCTGATACCCTCGCGCACGCGCTGGGCGACGCCGAGCGCCCTTTCCTGTACCCAGCGGTTGGGCGTCACCGCCGCCGCGGCGTGGAGCGCCTCGACCAAAGGCACCGCGCTCCCCACCAACGTTGCCAGGCTGCCGGCGAAGCGGGCGGCGTTGAGCTGGCGACTGAAGCGGCGGAACGGCCGGCGTTCGGTGAACATCCGGTGCAAGCGCAGTCGGTTGACGGGAACGCGCATCCAGCGCGCAGCGAACAACCCCGCCACTGCGAGCGCCAGCAGCAGGTACAGGCCGAAATTCTGCAGGAACCAGCTGAACCCGATCATCACGCGGGTGAGCAACGGCAGATCCGCGCCGCGCGAAACGAAGACACGGACGATGTCGGGCACGACATAGACCATCAACAGCACCATCATGCCCACCGACACCAAAGCGAGCAGCGCCGGATACAGCAAGGCGAGCTGGAGCTTCTGCCCGTTGGACTGCCGATTCTCGACGAACTCGGCGAGATGGTTGAGTACGTCGGGCAGCCTGCCCGAGGCCTCGCCCGCCGCGACCGAAGCACGGTAGAATTCGGGAAACGCCTTGGGATGCTGCGCCAGCGCCGCGGCAAAGCTGCGCCCGTCGAGGATCGCGCCGCGCACGTCGAGCAGCACCGAGCTCACCTGCGTCTGTTCCGATTGGGTGGCGACGAGCCGCAGTGCCTCCTCGATCGCGATGTCCGAACCCGCGAGGGTGGCGATCTGGCGCGTGACGGTGGCGAGCGCCTTGGGCGAGATGCCCGGCCGCCGCAGCCGCGGCAGCGCGATGCTGCCTAGGGACGAGCCGCGTTCGGCGGCGGCCTCGACCGACAGCGGCAGCAGCGCCTGTTCGCGGAGCAGCGCGCGCGCGGCGGCCGGCGACGAGGCCTCGATGATCCCCTTCCGGTTGGCGCCGGTCCGGTCGGCGGCGCGATAGGCGTATGCCGGCATCAGGCCTCGTCGCGCACGACACGCGCGACTTCGTCGACCGTGGTCACCCCACCGCGCACTTTCGCGAGCCCGTCATCCAGCAGGCTCGGATTGTCCCTGCGCGCATGCGCCTCGAGATCGGCCTCGGACGCGCCGTCGTGGATCATCTTCTGGAAGCGGTCGTCCAGTGCGACGACTTCGTAAAGCCCGGCACGGCCGCGATAGCCCTCCTGATGACAGTCGGCGCAGCCCTCCGCCCGCCACAGCTTCTCGCCCGCGCGAATCGCGCCGCCGAGCAGCAGCGAATCCGCTTCGTTCGCGACATCCTCGCGCCGGCAGCTCGGGCAGAGCCTGCGCACCAGCCGCTGTGCCGCAAGGCCGACCAGCATCGGCGCGAGCAGATAGCGCTCGACGCCCATGTCGATCAGCCGGGTCACCGACCCGATCGCGCTGTTGGTGTGCAGCGTCGAAAGCACGAAGTGGCCCGTCATCGCAGAGCGTACCGCGACCTGCGCGGTCTCCTGGTCGCGGATCTCGCCCACCATGATCACGTCGGGATCCTGGCGCAGGATCGCACGGAGGCCTCTCGCGAACGTCATCTCGGTGCGCGGATTGACCTGGGTCTGGCCAATGCCGGGAAGCTCGTACTCGATCGGATCCTCGACCGTCATGATGTTGCGCTTGCGGTCGTTCAATCGGCTCAGCGCCGAATAGAGCGTCGTCGTCTTGCCCGAACCGGTCGGGCCGGTGACGAGCAGCATGCCGTGCGGCCGTTCGAGCAGCCGGTTGAACACCGCCCTATCGCGCGCGCTCATCCCAAGCGTCTCCATGTCGAGCCGGAGCGACCCTTTTTCGAGCAGGCGCATCACCACCCGCTCACCATGCTGGGTCGGAATCGTCGAGACACGCGCATCGACGTCATGCCCGCCGATGCGCAGCGTCACCCGCCCGTCCTGCGGCACCCGCCGCTCGGCGATGTCGAGCTTGGCCATCACCTTGATGCGGCTGACCAGCAACGGCGCCAGCGCGCGCGGCGGCTCGATCATGTCGCGCAGCACGCCATCGACCCGAAAGCGCACCACGAGCCGCTTCTCCTGCGTCTCGATATGCACGTCCGACGCGCCTTCCTTAACGGCTTCGAGCAGCAGCGCGTTGATCAGGCGGATGACCGGGGCGTCGTCGCGGGTGTCGAGCAGATCGTCGACCGACGCGGCGCTGTCGGCGAGCGCGGCGAGATCCATGTCGCCGAGATCGAAGTCCGCGGCGGCGCCCGCGCTGCCGCTGTAGAGCCCGCTCAGCGCCGCGTCGAAGGCCTCGTCGCTCAACGCAATGTGCGGAACCCCCGGCGCGATGCGCTGCACTTCGAGCAGCGCGTCGAGGCTCACATCCGGGCGATGGACACATTCGAGCCCCGTTGCGCCGGAACGGAGCAGCACCCCGTGCCTGCGCGCGAAGCTGTACGGCAGCGTGGCGGGCGCTTCGTCGACCATGATCAGCGTCTCGTTCACGCGCCGAAGTCCACGCTTGCGGAGACCCGGCCCGGCGCGGGACGCCGCTGGATCGACAGGCGCCGGACGCGCAGGTCGCTCGATGCGCTGAGGTCGGCGAGCCACGCCATCAGCGAATCGTAGCTCGCATCGGCGATGGCGACGCGCACGCCGCCCGGGATCGCTTCGGGCGCGACCACCAGCCCGAACGCCGCCGCCGAACTGCTCGCCACCGCGGGAGGCGGGCCCTGCCGGCGCGGCGTCCGTGCGGTGGTCAGCGTTCCCGCGGCGCGAATGCGAGCGCTCAGGGTTTCGTAGGTGCGGATGTCGGCCACAGCCTCGGCGCGCGCGGCCTGGAGCGGCTTGATGATGCCGAAGACCAGCGCGGCGATCGCCAGAAGGCCGCCGAGCACTGAGACGAGCACGCGCTCACGCCGGCTGAGCCCGCTCCACCAATTGTCGAAGCGGATCAGCGCCGCTTCGAAAGCGGGTACGCGGGTGATCAGAATTCTCATGCGTTGCTCGCCGTAACGCGGATGCTGCCGTCAGGCGAGCGCGTTACGCTGCCCGACACCCGCGACGCGCGCAGCGCCGCCTCGACCCGCCCCGCCAGACCGGGGTCGCTACCCTCGATATCGAGCGTCAGGGCATTCGCCTGATAGGTGATCGTACGAACCGTCATCGTCCCGGCGAGCGGCCCCAGCGCGCCCGAAAGTCGAGTCAGCAGCGGCAGGAAGACGTCCGGCGGCGCGTTCGTGCCGGTCGGCAGCAGATCGGTGACGGTCGCCGCGAGATTGCCGCTGAGGTTCGCCCCCGGAGCGGCGATCGCGGCGACCGCGCGCGCATCGGCCTCGCGGCGATCGGCAATCGTCTGCAGCATCAGCGTGTCGGCCGTCGCGATCACGACATGCGCGGCGGCGCCAAGCGCGACGATCCAGCCGAGCCGTCGCCAAGCATTGGGCAGTGACGTGCGGCGGCGGGCGTAGCGTCCCTGTCGCAGATCCAGCGCGGGCGCGAGCAAGCGGTCCGAAAACGCTCCCGGCGCAATCGCCGATCCGCCAGCCATCATCTCTGCCGGCAAAGGCGCGCCAAAGGATCGTGCCGCGGGGCGCCCCCCGGCCTGCCAGGCGGCCTGCAGCATTGCCGGCGGAACGGCGAAGCCAGTGCCGTCGCCGGTGCGGACTACCGCGCGCTCCTCGCCCAGATCGACCGACCATTCGCCTTCGGCTGGCCGCGGCAGCGCCAGCGCGTCGGGCACCATTGCCGCATGCGCGAGCCCCGCTGCCTCGACGGCATCGACCCAGCCCTCCATCAGATCGTGCCGCACCACGCCGACGAGGTAGCACTTCGGGGCAAGCTCGACACCGAGCGCGAGATGCACCGACTCGATCGGCTCGGCGATCAGTTCCTCGATCGCGAAAGGCAGCGCCGCGAGCCGCTTGGCGCGAGTCGCCAGCGGGAGATCGACGGCGAGCAGCCGCACCTGCTCGGTCGGCACGAGCACGGTTGCAGGGCCTCCCCGCTCGGCTATGATCAGCCGGCCGCCCGCCAGCGTCCATACACCGGCGGCTGGCGGTTCGCCCGCATCCGGTGCGCCCATGGCGCTGGGGGTGGTTGTCACATTTGCTTCATGGGAAGGACGCATGGGCCCGGGGATGCGCATAGTTTTGAAACAGTTTAGTGACATCGCACTGCTTGGACGGACAAGCAAGCGCCGGAACGCCGATCGCGGCGAACAGGGCTTCACCCTGCTGGAGATGATGATCGTGCTGGTCATCATCGCCGTGATCGCGGGGCTGGTCACCGTCAACGTGATGGGCCGGCCCGACGAAGCCAAGGCCACCACCACCAGATCGAACATCAGCAGCATCACGGGCGCGCTGAAAATGTACCGGCTCGACAATGGGGCCTACCCGACCTCGGAGCAGGGGCTGAAGGCATTGGTCGAAAGGCCGACCGCCCCCCCGGTCCCCGGCAGCTGGGCACAGGGTGGCTACCTCACCGCGCCGCCGCTCGATGGCTGGCAAAAGCCCTATGAATATCAGTCCGACGGCATGAGCTTCACGATCCGCTCGCTCGGTCGAGACGGCAAGCAGGGCGGCGAAGGCGTCGACGCCGACCTCGACGGCAAGGGCTGATCGCGATGCGGGGGGTGGCACCGGCTGCGATCGATCGCGACGCGGGCTTCACCCTGCTCGAAATGATGATCGTGCTCGTTGTTATCGCCGTGATGGCAGGCGCGGTGACCCTTGGGATCGGCAGCATCACCCGCGCGCCCAGCGTCGAGACCGAAGCGCGCCGGCTCGCCACCCGGCTCCAGGCGGCCGCCGACGACGCGATGCTGGGCGACCGGCTGATGACCTTCACCGTCGAGAAGCACGGCTATGGGTTCGCCACCGTCGGCGCGGACGGCCGGATGGCGGCGCGCACCGACGATGCGTTCGGTTTCCACCGCCTCCCCGGCGGCATGGTCGTCACGCTCAACGTCCGCCCGCCGGTGATCCTCGGCGTCGACGGCGCCGGCAAGCCGCTCTCGGCGGTGGTCGAGAGCGGCAGCCAGCGCTGGCTGGTCACTTATGATGGGCTCACCGCACGCGCAGTGCCGGCGGCGGTGCCCACCGCATGAGTTTGCGCGCCAACGCCTCTCTTGCGGTGCTCCAGCAAAGGCAGAAGCTTGGAGCCGCGGGTGAGCCGCGAGCCGCTCTGGGCTCCTGCTTTCGCAGGAGCACCGCCACTGTGAAGGAAGCGGAGGCCGGCTTCTCACTCATTGAAGCCCTCGTCGCTCTGGCCGTTCTCGCCATCGCCACCGTGGGACTGATGCGCACGGTCGAATCACACGTCGATTCGACCCGTGGTGTCGAGCGGCGCACCGCCGCGATGTGGGTCGCCGAGAACCGGCTCGCCGAGCTCGAGGCGCGGGTCCCCGGTGCCAATGCCGATCAGGTCGAGATGCTCGGTGAACGCTGGCGGGTCGCCGTGACCCGGCGCGCCACCGACGACCCCGAGATCGAGCGTGTTCGGATCGAGGTCTACCCGGCACAGGAAAGCGCGCCCCTTGCATCGCTCGACGGCTTCGTCGACGGACGCAAGGCATGAGCCCCGCTTTCTCCCTCACGCCGCGCCAGGCACGCACCACGCTCGACGTGCTCACCGGGCTCGTCGTGCTGTGGGTGGCGATCGCGCTCGCCGGGCTGACCTGGCGGCTCGCCGGCCATGCCGGCACCGGCGCGATCACCGTCCCTTCGGGGCGCAGCGGCCCGACTGTCGCGCCCGACATCGCCCCGGCGATCGCTCTCGCGCCCTTCGGCAAGCCTTCTGCCACCGAGGCCGCGCAGCCGACCGCGCTGCCGCTCGAACTCAAGGGCGTGATCGCCGCCGTACCGGCCTCGCTCTCGACGGCGTTCATCTCGGTCAGCGGCGCCGCCGCGACCCCCTTCCATGTCGGCGAGGCAATCAACGGCGCCACGATCCAGTCGATCCTCCGCGATCGCGTGATCCTTTCGGTGAGCGGGCGCAGCGAGTTCCTCGCCTTCCCGGATCCGACGCTGTCGCCCGAACAGCGCCAGGCCGCGCAGAACCAGGCGGCGCAGACCACGCCGCAGCCCGGCTCGGCGGTCACCGCGCCTGCTCCGGGCGCGCCGCCGCCGCCCGCCGCGCCGCCTGCGGCCAGCGCCGCCGGCATCCTGCAGCGCTTCGACGCGACTCCCGTCAGCGGCGGCTTTCGCATCGGCGACAACGGCCCGCCGGGAATGGTGGCGGGCGACGTGATCCAATCGGTGAACGGAACGTCGCTCAACGATCCCGCCGCCGCCAACGCCGCCTTCGCTTCCGCCCAGGCGAGCGGCACCGCCCAGATCCAGATCCTCCGCGACGGTAGGCGACTGACGCTTACCGTGCCGCTTCGATAAAGAGACAGTCCGTGAAGATTCGCTCCACCCTCGCCGCTCTCGCGCTCGCCAGCATCGCGCTGGACAGTGTCGCCGTCGCGCAGAACGCTGCCGAGCAGGCGCAGCCGGGCGATATCGTGATCAACATGCGTGGCGTCGAGATCGCCGACGTCGCCGACCAGATCTCGCGGATCACCGGCCGCACCCTGATCCTCGATCCCGCAGTGAAGGGCGTCGTCACCGTCACTTCGGCGACGCCGCTGTCGCCGGGGGGCGTCTGGGAGCTGTTCCAGTCGGTGCTGCGCGCCAATGGCTTTTCCGCGGTGCGCTCGGGCCGGGCGTGGCGGATCGTCCCCGCCGCGAATGCCGTCCGCGACGGCGGCGTGCCGAATCGCGCGGCCGGCGGGCAGGAATTGGTCACCCGGATGGTGCGTCTCGCCAACGTCCCCTCGGCCGATGTCGCGCGGGTGATCCGCCCGCTCGTCGCGACCTTCGGCAGCGTCGAGCCGCTGACCAGCCCCAACGCAGTGGTGATCACCGATTACGCCGACAACGTCCGCCGGGTCGAGGCGATCGCCCGCCAGCTCGACGGCGGCAGCGGCGCGACTTTCGCCACCATCACGCTGCGCAACGGCAGCGCGGCGGATGTCGCGCAGTCGCTCCAGACCGTGCTCGGCGACCAGCAGGGCGGCACCGGCGCGCGCGTCGCCGCCGATGTCCGCAGCAATTCGGTGATCGTCCGTGGCACGCCCGCCGCCGTCGCCGAGGCGCGCCGCATCGCCGCATCGCTGGACCAGCCGGGCGGTGCGACGCCGATCACGCGGATGTTCCGCCTGAACTATGCCGATGCCGAAACCGTGACCGAGGTGCTGCGCGGCGTGCTCGGCCAAGGAGAAGGCGCCGACAATCCTGTCGCGCGCAGCCTGTCCGGATCCGCGAGCAATCCTTTCGCGCGGCTGAGCAGCGGCTCGCAGAACCTCGCCTCGCTTCCCAACAGCGCCGCCTCCACCGGCGCCGGGCTCGGCAACGCGATGCAGGCGGCGAACGCGGCGACGCAGCCGGTAATGCAGAATCAGCCGACCCCGACTCCGCAGGGCTTCTCGACTCCCGACCTGACCGTCCAGCCGGCCCCCGAGCTCAATGCCGTGGTGGTGCGCGGCACGCCCAGCGCGATCGCCTCGATCGAACCGCTGATCACCGATCTCGACGTGCGTCGCCCGCAGGTGCTGATCGAGGCGGCGATTGCCGAGATCACCGGCGACGATGCCGAGGCGCTCGGCGTCCAGCTCGGTACCAGCGGCGCTGCGCTCCAGCCGCAGGGCGTCGGCACCTCGTTCGATCAGGCGGGGACTTCGCTGGGCACGATCCTGCGGGCGCTCAACGTTCCCGCGGGTGCGCTGATCGGCAGCGGGCTCACGGGCAATGTCCGCATCGGGGACGATTTCTCGATCCTCGTCCAGGCGTTGGGCACCTCGACGCGAGCGAACCTGCTGTCGACACCGCAGATCACCGTTCTCGACAATGTGCCCGGCGAGTTCGTCTCGGGCCAGAACGTGCCGTTCGTCACCGGATCGGTGCTGACCGACTCGACCTCGGTCGCGCCCTATACGACGATCGAGCGCAAGGACGTCGGCATCACGCTGCGCGTCCTGCCGCGGATCAATGCCGGCGATACGATCCGGCTGCAGGTCAACCAGGAGGCTTCGTCGATCGCCGAGACCGCGACACAGGCGGCCTCGGACCTCGTCACCAATCGCCGCGCGATCAACACCACCGTGCTCGCCGATAACGGCCAGACCATCGTGCTCGGCGGCCTGATCACCGATGATCGGCAGGATTCGCGCCAGCAAGTGCCGATCCTCGGCGACATTCCGATCGTCGGCGAATTGTTCAAGAGCCGCCGCGAGGTGCGCCAGAAGCGCACCCTGTTCATCTTCCTCAAGCCGACGATCCTGCGCGATCCCGCCGATGCGGCGGCCGCGGCCAAGGACAAATATGCCCGGCTGCGCGCCGACGAGATCGCCAATACCCGCCGGTCGAGCCTTTTGCTGGCGCCGCCGACGCCGCGGCTGACGGTCGAGATCGACGGGATCTACTAGCCGACCGGCAGCGGCACCCGGACGCGCTGGGCGCCGCGGGTGAAAAAGGCCGCGTCGATGGCGAGGCTGGCGAGTTGCCAGCCGTCGACGCTCTCGCCGATCTGCAAGGCGCGGGTCGCGCCGTCGGCGTTGCGCACCAGCGCAACGGCGTCCGCGCCCAGCCGGCCGACGATGCCGACCAGCGCCGGCGCGTCCGCCGGCAACGCAGCTTCTTCGGTGTCGGCCCGTCCGCCGAACAGAGGTCGCTCATACGCGGCAGCGAGCGGCTGGACCACCGCAGGCGCGGCGAGCGGCCGCAGCGCAGGCGCGACGTGGGAAGCCTTTCCGGCCGCATCTCCGCGCGGGACCAGCAACGCAAGAGGCATCAGCACCGCGAGTCCGCCGGCTAGCCCAATAGCGACCCTGTCCCACCGCGTGCTCATTGCACTGCCACCACGTCGCCGCTGAGACGGATGCCGCCAGCCACCGGTTCGACAGACCAACGGCGGAACCGCATCAGCGGCTGCTCGCGTTCGAAGCCATCCGCCCAGGCAAGCACTGCCTTCTCGGCTCCCGAGAGCCGCACCCGCAGCGCCGCCAGCCCCTCAGGCGCCTCGACTGCACTGGTTTCCTCGACGAGCACGCCACCGGCCTTGGCGAGGCTTTGCACCCGCGCCATGATCGCTCCGCGCGCCGCCGCAACGTCGGGCGCGGCAAGCGCCAGACCGTCGGCTACGAGCGGCGTGCGCCGTTCCGGTTCGGCGGCGGCCAACACCAGTTCTGCATGCGCCGCGCGGGCGGCGGCGAGTTCGCCCAGCGCCTGCCCCGTGGCAGGCGCCAGCAGGACGAGGGCAAGCCCTCCTGCGGCCAGCGCTATCATGAGCGGGGGCAGCCTCACGACGCAGTGCCGACGAAGCTGACGATCATCTTCGCATCCGCCTGGCGCTGCCCCGTATTACGCAGCCGCGCGAACATCGGCGCTCGGCGCAACGCTGCGCGCAGACGATCGGGATCCGCCGCCACAACGTCGATCTCGAGGACCCCTGCATCGGTCCGCGCGGCGCGGATCAGCGTCGCGTCAGGCGGAAGCGCGCGCGCCAGTCCCTCGATGGTCGTCCCCAGGGTTCTGCGGCGCAACACCGCGTCGATCTGCTCGCGCGCCTCGATGGCAGCCCGTCGCGCCTCGATCTTCGGCATGGCCGTCGCCCCCAGCCGCGCGGCCGCCGTCCGCTCATGCCCGGTCAGGAGCTTCGCGCCGCCAACGGTGAACAGCGGCCCTGCCGCGATCAGCACGGCAACGAGCGCCGCCACCCTTCCCTCCGGCCACCTGGTGCCGCCCGGCCGAGCGCCGGAAGCCGGCCGCCACCCTCGAGCGCCGGTGAATAGCCGATGCGCAAGGCTTGGCCTCGGCAAGGCCGGATTTGGCTCGGGCGTGTCGTGCTGCATGACGTTCGCCGATTAGCCGCTGCCCGCCTCGAGCGCAAAGCGTCACAAACGAGTCCGCGAAAAGTCACAGAGTCGAAACGACGATTGCATCAAGCCGTAAAGCGCCCCTTCCAAAGGCAGTCCCAGCCGGGTTGCAAGTGACTCGGATGCCTGGGGGATTTCTGATGAACGACCTGACGCCCAACGCCTTCGGCTACACCGATGGCGACGTCGACACCAACCATAGCGGCAACGTCACTTTGAACGAGCTTGCCGCCCAGCGTCTTTCGCGCCGCCAGACCCTGCGCGGCGGCTCGGCGATCGTCGCCGCTACGCTCGGCACAGCGGTGCTCAGCGCGTGCGACAGCAGCGCCGACGGCTACAACCCGCCCGTCGTGTCGGGTCCGTCGACCAGCGTGACCACCAGCTCCGGCCGCACCGTCACCCTGACCGGCACCCCCGACGCCAACGGCAACCAGAGCTGGGTGCAGGTATCCGGCCCGGTGGTGACGCTGAATGGCGCGACCTCGGCCAACGCCAGCTTCCTCGCCCCCTCGGTCGCCACGGCGACGCAGTTCGTGTTCCGCTACACCACCGCCAACGGCAATGCGACCAAGGGGGCCGACACGGTGGTGACCGTGAACCCCGCGCAGCTGAGCTTCGCGGCGGTGGCCAAGAACCGTCTCGACGTCGTCAGCGTGCCCACCGGCTACAAGGTGCAGGTCATCAATCGCTTGGGCGACCCGATCGCCTCGGGCGTTCCTGTCTACAAGAACGACGGCACCGACACCAATTTTGCCCAGCGCATCGGCGATCATGGCGACGCCCTCTATTGGTATGGCCTCGGCAGCAGCGGCGCACGCGACGATACGAGCTCGACGCGCGGGCTGATCGTCCAGAACCATGAGAACATCACTCAGCAGTATCTCCATCCCGCGGGCGCCACGAGCGTTGGCGGCGTGCGGCCCGAGGCCGAGGCACAGAAGGAGATGGAGTGCCACGGCGTCAGCGTCACCGAAGTGACCGAAGGTGCCAACCGCGCATGGAGCACGGTGCAGGGCAGCACCTTCAACCGCCGCATCACTCCCGCCACGCCGATGCGCTTCAACGGGCCGGTGCGTGGGTCCGACCTGATCAAGACCCCCTTCTCGACCGCCGGCACCGACGGCCGTGGCACGATCAACAACTGCGCCAACGGCGTCACACCGTGGGGCACCAATCTGACCTGCGAGGAGAACTGGGCAGGCTATTTCCGCCGCAGCGGCGACAATGCGCTGCGTACCGCCAAGGAAGTCACCGCGCTCAGCCGCTATGGCGTGACGAGCTCGACGGGCAGCTATGGCTGGTCGACCGTCGTTCCCGCCGAGGCCGCCAACACGCTGTTCCGCCGCTGGGACGCGCGTGCCACCGCCGGCGGCTCCGCCACGACCGATTTCCGCAATGAGCCCAACCAGTTCGGCTGGGTCGTCGAGATCGATCCCTACAGCCCGACCTCGACGCCGCGTAAGCGCACCGCCCTCGGCCGCCTCGGCCATGAGGGCGCGTGGCCCGGCCTGTTCGTCGCCGGCCGCAAGCCCGCCTGGTACATGGGCGACGATTCGCGTCGCGAATATATGTACAAGTTCGTTTCGGCGACGGCGTGGACGGCAGCCGACGCGACCGCCACGGACCGCCTCGCAACCGGTGACAAATATCTCGACGCCGGCACGCTGTACGTCGCCAAGTTCAACGCCGACGGCACCGGCACCTGGCTTCCGCTGGTGTTCGGGCAGAACGGGATCACCGCGGCGAATGCGACCTATCCCTTCGCCGACCAGGCCGACGTGCTGGTCCATCCGCGCCTCGCCGCCGATGTGGTCGGCGCCACGCCGATGGATCGGCCGGAATGGACCGCGGTCAATCCGGCGAACGGTCATGTCTATCTGACGCTCACCAACAACAACGCCGCCGGCCGACCGCTGAACGGCACCGACGCGGCCAACCCGCGCCACTATAACGACCCGTTCGGACCGACCAACACGGCGTCCTTCGGCAATCCCAACGGCCACATCATCCGCCTGCGTGAAAACGGCGACTCGACCGAGGCGACCAGCTTCACCTGGGACATTTACCTGTTCGGCGCGGGCGCGGACCTCGATGCGGCCAACGTCAACGTCTCCGGCCTCACCGCCGATCAGGACTTCTCGAGCCCCGACGGGCTGTGGTTCAGCCGTCCGACCAATGCGGCGGGGCAGGTCAAGCCGCTGCTGTGGATCCAGACCGACGACGGCGCCTATACCGACGTTACCAACTGCATGATGCTTGCGGCCCTGCCGGGCACCGTAGGCGACGGCGGCGCGCGCACGATCACCAACACCGGGACCGGCGGCGCGACGGCAACGCAGGCGACCCGTGTCGGGGCGGCACCGACCGCGGCAACGCTGAAGCGCTTCCTCGTCGGCCCGACCGACTGCGAGATCACCGGCGTCGATAGCACTCCGGACGGCCGCACGCTGTTCGTCGGCATCCAGCACCCGGGGGACGGCGGCACGTTCGCCGCTCCGAGCGGCCATTGGCCCGACAGCCAGGCGACCGGCACCGCCGGCGCCAGCGTGCGCCCGCGCTCGGCGGTCGTGGTCATCACCAAGGACGATGGCGGCGTGGTCGCGCTTTAAGGCTCTTCGCTTCGGCCCGACTGGGGAGGCTCCGCAAGGAGCCTCCCTTTTCTTTTCAGCGCCAGGTTCAGCGGTCCGTGCGGCTGACGATGTTGGCCGTGCCGTCGGGCGTGATGCTGATCATGTGCGCGCGATTGTCCGAACAATTGGCGCGCCACAGCGGCTTGCCGTCCTGATCCGGCAGGCGCTCGGACGACTTCACCGACTGACATTCGATCCCGGCATCCATCAGCGCGCGGATGAACACCACGTTCCGCTGGCGATCGTTCATCGCCAGCACTGCGGCAGCGGCATTTTCCCCGCCCGCCGCATTGCCAACAACGTTCGCCTCGGCTGCGGCGTCGTTCACCTCGGCAACATTCGCCGTCCCGCGCTCTTCGCCGGCGGGGCCGCAACCGGCAAGTGCCAGCGCCGCCAGCGCGGGCAGGACAATGCGCCTCGTCATCCACTCATCTCCCAATCACCGCCGCCCTTGCGACGCGCCGCCAATGCTGCAGCCATCGCTCGGGTTCCGCAACGATCTTGCGATCAGTGCTGATAGGCCTTGGGCAGCGCGCCTTCCTTCGGATCCCAATAACGCTCGCGCAACCGGGTCTGCCGACTGGTCATTGGCTGCTCGACACCGTCGATGAACACGCTGACCGCCGAGGTGCCGATCTCGAGCGGATCGCCGTCCCAGATCACCACGTCCCCGCGTCGACCGGGCTTGAGCGAGCCGAACTCGCCGCCCATCCCGAGCGCTTCGGCAGGGCGCGATGTGATTGACGCGAACGCCTCGCCCCAACTGAGCCCGCTCGCGCCCGGCACCTTGCCGAGCGCGACGAGGTTGCCGGCAAATTGCTTTTCCCAGCGCGCCTGACGCGCCTCGTCCTGGTTGATCGTCCCGATCCCGACCAGCACGCCCGCCGCCTTCATTCGGCCGATGTTCGACTGGGTGGCGGCGAGTTGCTCGAAGCTTTCCGGCAGATCCGCAAGCGCCGAGGCGATCACCGGCACGCCCGCCGCCGCGATCTCGCGCGCAACCGTCCAGCCTTCGGCGGCGCCGACGAGCACCAGTCGCAGCGTCGGCACCTCGCGCTTGAGCGCGAGCATCGCGAGGATGTCCGAGGCGCGCTCGGCATGGACGAGCAGCGGCACCCGGCCCTGTACCACCGGCACGAGCGCCTCGGCATCGGCGCGGGTCAGCAGCGCATCCTTGCCGCGGTCGGCGAAACTGGCCGGGCTGCGGATATAGTCGCGCACTTCGAACAGGGCGTTCTTGAGCATCGCGAAGGCCGCCGGACGGCTGCCGCCGGCGGCGCGGGCGCCGGCTTCGCCATATTCCATGAACTGGAATGCGCGTGGCTTGGCGACCGCATCCATGTCCGCGCCTAGATCGATCACGGCGCCCTGCCCCGCGAAGATCGAGCCGTTGCTGTTGTCCGGCGCGACGACGGCGCGCGTGACGCCCTCGAGCCGGTTGATTGCCAGCGGGCTGCTCTTGGGATTGACCGCGGGCGCGACGTCGAGCGCGGCGTTGAACGGCGCAGTACCGGCGGCGGTGTCGTTGGTACCCGACACCGCGTCGACCTCGACGATCCCCATCCGGGTGAAACCGGCGAAGATCCCCGGGGTCACCCATCGTCCGCCCGCGTCTACGACACGGGCCCCCGCAGGCGCCGCCACGCCGGCACCGGCGGCCACGACGCGGCCGTCGCGAATGACGACGGTGCCGCCCTCGGCGGGTCCCGAGCCGTCACCGATCACAAGCCTTGCGTTGGTGATCGCCACCGTCTGGGCAGCGGCCGGGGCGGCGATGGCGAGCAGCGCGCTCGCTGAAAGAAGCAGCCTCTTCATCACTTCACATCTCCCTCGCCCGGCTGGCCCAGCTCGAAATCGGATACCGGCCGCAGTTTTGGATTATTGGCATCAAACAGCAGCGCGCCATCGACCCACACCATCTGCGGCCGCGTGTAGACGCTGAACGGATTGCCGTTCCAAAGCACGACATCGGCCATCTTGCCCGCCTTCAGGCTACCGGTCTTGTCGGCGATGCCGAGCGCCTTGGCCGGGTTGATCGCCAGCCAGCGCCACGCCTGCGCCTCCGAAATGTCGAAGCCCGCCTTGATCCCCGATGCGCGTGCCTTGGCGACTTCCTGGTTGAGCCGCTGGATGCCGTTCTGGTCGTCGGAATGGATCATCGCGCAGGCGCCTTCCTTCTCGAGGATGGCGAGGTTCTCGTTGACCGCGTCATAGGCTTCCATCTTGAAGCCGTACCAGTCCGCCCAGACGGCCGCGCAGGCGTTGTTCGCCTTGAGCAGGTCCGCGATCTTGTACGCTTCCACGGCGTGGTGGAATGCCGTCACCTTGTAGCCGAACTCCTTGGCCATATCCATGACGACGGCCATCTCGTCGGCGCGGTAACAATGGTTCTGGATGAGGATTTCGCCTTCGAGCACGCCGCGAAGCGTGTCCATGGCGATATCGCGCGTCGGCGCCTCGCCGCCCTTGTCCTCATACTTGTCCCAGCGACGCTTATACTCGACGGCCTTGGCCCAGGTCTGGCGATCGACCGCGATATTGCCCATCCGCGTCGACGGCGCGCGTCCCTTGCTGCCATAGACGCGCTTCGGGTTCTCGCCGCAGGCCATTTTGAGGCCATAGGGCGCGCCGGGGAACTTCATCGCCTGCATGGTGCGGGCATAGACATTCTTGACGGTGACCGAACGGCCACCGAACAAATTGGCCGACCCCGGCAGGATCTGAAGGGTAGTCACCCCGCCATTGGTGAGGGCGCGGGCGAAGCCTGGATCCTGCGGCCATACACTATGCTCTGCCCAAACCTCGGCGGTCACCGGCGCCGTCATCTCGTTGCCGTCGGACAGGGCTTCCACGCCCGGCGAAGGATAGTCCCCGAGGTGGCTATGGATGTCGATCACGCCCGGAGTGAGATATTTTCCGCGACCGTCGATGACGGTCACGCCCGCCTCTGCGGTCAGCCCCTGCCCCACCGCAACGATCTTGCCGTCGCGGAACAGCACCGATCCATTATCGATCCGGGCGCCTTCGCCGTCGAAGATCGTGACGTTGGTCACCAGCGTCGGCGCGCCGGGATAAACGCGATAGGTGGAGGGAAATGGATCGTGCGAATAGCCCTTGCCCTTGCCCGGTCCCGAGCCCGAGGGCTCCGAGGATGCGCTTTGCGCCTTGGTGGGGCTCTCCGCGCAGCTTGCTAGCGCAAGCATGCTCGCGAGGATCAAGACCGGTCGAAACAAGCGCGACTCCTTCCCTGTTCGTTGCGCTGGCGGCGCCGCGCCTTGATCGTGGCAAACGGAAAATTTAGCAAGCGCCGGCTTGCCCTTTGAAATACCTTGGAAATCTTCCGGGCGAACAATAACTGCGCAGGATCGATGGACGGAGCTTTCCACAACGAATTATTCGGTGTTAAGGCAGGGGTGCTTCGCTTTACCCTGTACAGGGGCAGGTATTTTGCGAGTGAGTAACAGTTCCGGTGCGCTGGCCGAGCGCCAGTCACCTTCGGCACGCAACATCGCGACAACTCTTGTCGCGCTGGCGGCTCTGTGCAGCCTGCTGTCTTTCGCCGGATGGTTGTTCGACGTGTCCCTGTTGCGCGGGTTCGGACTCGACAAGACGCCGGTGTGGCCGCTCACCGCCGTTGGTTTCATCTTCCTCTCGTCAGGCTTCCTCGCATCGATCTTCGGCAAGAGCCGGATCGCCTCGATATTGTGGCTGGTGCCGGTGGCGATTGCCGCGGTCGCGCTGGCGCAGACCGTCTTCGGCTTGGACTTCGGAGTGGATCTGCTGCTGTTCGGAAAGCTGGTTTCGCTTCACGAGGCGACGCACCCCGGGCGACCGGGGATAAATTCCAGCCTGATCTTCCTGCTGCTCGCAGTGGCTGGCTACGGTGCGCGGGTGCGGCACTGGTTCTCTGGCGAAGTCAGCAGCCTCGTCGTGATGCTGGCGCTGGGCCTGGTCGGAGTGGCCGGGGTAGTAACTGCGTTTTCCCTGCCCGGGAGCATGGCCACGCGCTTCTTTTCGGTATCGTTGCCGTCGGCCGTCGCGACATGCGCGCTCGCGCTGGCCTATCTCATCCTGCACAGCAGGCTGGAATGGGTGCGCCTGCTGATGCGGCGAAGCGGCGACTGGCGCATCCTGCGCATCGTCCTGCCTGCCGCAGTGATTTTGCCGATCCTTCCCTCCGTGCTCGAACAGCTCGCGATCGAGCACACGACGGTGCCGCCCTTGGCGCTCGAGGCGCTCGCAGCGCTCGCCAATATCCTGATCGTCGGGTTCATCGCTTATTGGGCAGTGATACGCCTCGCAAGGGATCAGGCGACGATGGTCGAACTGAGCGAGGCGCTCGAGCAGACCACTGTCGTTCTCACCAATCCGGAGGGCGACGTCCTTCATTGGTCGCGCGGCTGCGAACAACTTTATGGCTGGAATGCCGTCGAAGCGGTCGGGCAGAACAAATACACGCTGCTGCGTTCGCAGTGCCGCGTCACAGAGGCAACCCGCAACGGGCGTCTCGAAGATGGGCAGGAACTGCTCGAAATTCGCCGCGACGGTCGCGAGATATCGGTCCTCGAACGCACCCAGCGAGTCGACAGCCCGGGACGGCCACCCGTAATGGTGCTCCACGTCGCCGACGTGACGCAGAGCGTTGCCGCCGTGGAAGCGCTGAAGTTGAGCGAAGAGCGGCTCGCCGCCGCGGCCTCCGCACACGAATTGGGCATCTTCGAGTGGGATGTCGTCACCGGGAGGCTGGATTGGTCGCCCGGTACCGAGCAGCGACTGGGGCTGATTCCAGGAACCATCAACGACTTCGAAAAGTGGCGCGCGCAGGTCGAGCCGGAGGACGTCCAGCGTATTCTGGACACGATCGCGCGCGCAGTCCGCGATCGCGCCGACAAGTTCAGCTTCCGCTATCGCTTCCTGCAGCCGAAGGGCGGGATCCGCGCGGTGGAGGGTTCCTCGCGCGCCTTTTACGATGCCGCGGGAAATCTGGTACGCACCGTGGGGGTGATCCTCGACGTCACCGAACGGGAGGAGCGCGAGGCCGCGCTCCGGCGCCGCGAGGCGCAGTTGCGATCGGTGCTCGAGACAGTCCCAGACGCGATGGTGGTGATCGACCAGAACAGCACCATCCTCCAGTTCAGCGCAGCCGCCGAGGATTTGTGGGGCTATCGCGCCGCCGACGTGCTCGGCCGGCCCGCGACGATGCTCGTTCCGGCGGAGCGGCGCGCGGTCCACATGGCGACGCTGGAGCGCTTCCTTCAGACCGGCAACGGCATCGTCGGCGAAGTGATGGCCGGCACTGCCGAAGCCGCGGACGGGCGCAAATTCCCGATCGAGATCCGTACCGGAGTAGCCGAGAGTGACGGCCAGACTCTGCTGACCTGCTTCGTGCGCAACCTGTCGGAACAGCTCGCCACCGAGGAGCGGCTCAGCGAGCTCAGCGCCGAGATCGCCCATGTCTCGCGGCAGAGCGCGATGAGCGAGCTCGCCGCCGATCTTGCCCATGAGCTCAACCAGCCGCTGAGCGCGACTTCGAACTTCCTCGCCGCCGCACGCATGCTGATCGAGCGCGGCGAAGGCACGGAAAAGATCGTCGAGCTGCTGCGGATGGGCTCGGAACAGACGCAACGGGCCGGCGAGATCATCCGCCGCATGCGCGCGTTCATGGCACGTGGCGAAGTCGAAATGCGCACCGAGTCAGTCGAGCGGACAGTCCGCGACGCCGCCGACCTCGTGCTCGTCGGCACCGGGCAATTCCACATCCGGGTCAACTATGAACTTGATCCCGAAGCCCCGTTTATTTTTGCCGATCGCATTCAAGTACAGCAAGTACTTGTTAACCTTCTTCGCAACTCCATGGAAGCTCTCAGGACTTCGGGGAAGCAGGACCGGGTCATCACGATTTCTTCACGTAAGTTAAACGAACAGATGATTGAAATGACGGTTGGGGACTCTGGACCCGGAATTCCCCCTCATGTGTTGGAGCATCTATTCTCCCGCTTTACCACCACCAAAGGTAACGGAGGCGGAATGGGTATTGGACTTTCGATCAGTAAGCGTATCATCGAAGCGCATGGCGGGACATTGAGTGCTGATAACCGGCCCGAGGGGGGAGCATGTTTCCGCTTCACCCTGCCCGCCGTAGAGGAGGGTGTTGAGTAGAATGAGCAGAACCATCTACATCGTGGACGATGACGATGCCGTCCGTGCGTCGCTCCATAGCCTGTTGTCGGTACGCCAGGATCTGATCGTCCGCGGCTTCCGATCGGGCGACGCTTTCCTTCAGGACGTGCACGAACTCGATCCCGGTGTCCTGCTCCTCGACTTCCACATGCCTGGCGCCACCGGGCTCGACGTGCTCAATGCCCTGGACAGCAGCCCGCGCTTCGTGCCGATCGTGCTCACCGGCCAAGGCAATGTCGGCCTCGCGGTGCAGGCGATGAAAGCCGGCGCGCTCGACTTCATCGAGAAGCCCTATGAGGCCGAGACCCTGCTCCAGCTGATCGACAACGCCTTTTCGCGGCTGGAGGAAGACAATGAAGCCGCCGCCCGGGTCAACGCCGCGGAGACCAAGATCGGCAAGCTCAGCCCGCGCGAAACCGATGTGCTCAAGGGGCTGATCGAAGGCCGATCGAACAAGATCATCGCCTATGATCTCGACATCAGTCCACGCACGGTCGAGATCTACCGCGCCAATCTGATGGAGAAGCTGGAAGTGCGCAGCCTTTCCGAAGCGTTGCGCATCGCCTTCGCGGCGGGGCTGTTCCCGAAAAGCTGACGCAAGCAGGTCCTGCATGCCGTTTGGCATTCGGGACCTTCGCTATGGACGCGCCCGAGCAAGAGCCCGTGGGTACTATCTTCTCTCGCACGCGTGCGCGCGCCGTGTCGGGCGCCTGCGCACGCAAGTCACGCTGGCGCAGACGGATACCCGCAACTACGTAATTATCCGGACAAGCACCTGACTTGTGGGCAAAAAGTTGATGAAGGACACCCCCTACGCGCCGAGAATCTAATATAAATAAGGCTGATAGAGCGCGATCCGCCCGGGATTTGCTCACATCTGCCGAGGAATGGTAATGATTCAGACGTTCAATAGCTGGCGCTTGCCGAAGAAGATGCTTGTTTCCTTCGCGGTCATCGCGGTCCTGCTCACGAGCGTCGCCGGGTCCGGCGTTTTCGCGATGCGCGAACTGGGCGCGATCGCCACGCGCCATGTCGAGCGCGGCATCGCCGGCACCGAGGCGCTCGGCCGCCTCATCTCTTCTCTCCGCGAACACCGGATCATCATCTGGTCGCAGATGAACGCCTCGTCGCCCGAGGAAGAGCGCAGCTATGATCAGCGGCTCGAAAAGAACAAGGCGAAGCTCGCCGAGTCGATCGAACACTATGAGCCCCTCGCCGGAGAGTTCGCGCCGCAGCTCGAAACACTGAAGTCGCAAATCGACAAGCTGGAGAGCATCAACGATCGGATCTTCGCTGCCAAGAAGTCGCAGGGGGTCGCTGCGGCGCTCGTGCTTGTCAAAGGCGAAGGGCGTGAAGCGTCGAATGCCGCGGTCGACGGTGCCGAGGCTCTGATCGAACTCCAGCAGAAGCGCGCACATAAGAACAACGAAGCTGGACAATCGTTCGCGACTACGGCGCTTGCGTTCATGCTGCTGCTGTCGACGGCCGGCATGGGCTTGCTGTTCGCGATCTGGCGCCTGATCGGCAAGACCGTGTCGTCGCCGATGGCAGAGCTGTCCAAGGTGACCAAGCTGCTCGCCGAGGGCGGCAAGGCGGAAGTGCCGCACCTCCAGCGTATCGACGAACTCGGCGAGGTTGCGCAGGCGGTCGAATTGTTCCGCAAGGCTGCAATCGATCGCGCCGAGGCCGACGCGCGCGCTGCGGCCGAGCAGCAGATCGTCACCGCCTCCCTTCGCGAGGGCCTGTCGGCACTCACCAAGGGCGATCTGACGGCAGAGATCCGTGCGGACTTCCCGCCGGCCTATGCCGAGCTCAAGGCCAACTTCAACGAGGCGATCGCCGAGCTGCGCAACCTGATCGGCTCGGTCATGGAAAGCGCAATGACGATCCGCACCGGCTCGGGCGAGATCGCCCAGGCCTCCGAGGATCTCGCCCGTCGCACCGAAGCCAATGCGGCGAGCCTCGAGGAGACATCGGCGGCGGTGACCCAGATGGACGGCCGCCTCAAGGCTACCGCCGAAGCCGCCGGCCGCACGGTCGAGCGTGCCGACGGTGCGATCGCCACCGTGTCGGGCGGACGCGGGATCGCCGACGAGGCGGTGCAGGCGATGACCCGGGTGAGCGATAGCGCCAAGGGCATCGACAGCGTCATCGAGGGTCTCGACAAGATCGCGTTCCAGACCCGCGTTCTTGCGATGAACGCCGCCGTCGAAGCGGGCCGCGCCGGTGAGGCGGGCCGCGGCTTCGCGGTCGTCGCGGACCTCGTCAGCGCGCTCGCCATGCGTGCAGAGGAAGAAGCCGGGCGCGCCCGCGACCAGCTGACCGCCACCCAGACCGACATCGTCGCGGCGGTGGAGATGGTCCAGAAGGTCGACAGCGCGCTGGCGAACATCTCGGGCGATGTCAGCGAGGTTCACACGCTGCTCGCCCAGATGGCGACTGACAACCATGCCCAATCGACCGCGATCACGCAGATCAGCGTCGCGATCGGGACGATGGACCAGTCGACCCAGCAGAACGCCGCGATGGTGGAAGAGACTTCGGCTGCCGCGCGTAACCTGACCAGCGAAGTCGCTGCGCTGAGCGAGCAGGCGTCGAAGTTCAACGTCGGCGCTGGTGTACAGGCGGTGGCGTTCCGCGCCAGCGCTCCGGCAAAGGCTGCCAAGGCGGCACCGAAGGCCGCGGGCTATGTCTCGCCGGTCAAGGCGCTGCCGGTCAAAGCGATGGCGGGCGGCGGAGATGACTGGGCTTCGTTCTGATCCGACGACACTACGTACATGGGGCGTCGCGGCATTGCCGCGGCGCCCCTTTTCGTTTCGCTGGACGCTACGGAAAGGCCGCGATCAGTACTTATACGTAACGAAATAGCTGCCTAATCGCGAATGTGTCCGCCGCGCGACCTATAACGGCCCTTAGGAAACCGCCTGCGGCTGCGCAGTCGGAAACCGGCACTTCGGGTCGCAAACGCCGTCGCGCCGGCAAAGGAGACGTACATGCACTGGTTCCAGGCCGTGGCCCCTATTCGCCTCAAGCTGCTCGTCGCGTTCAACTCGCTGCTCGGCGTAATGGCCGCCGTCGCGCTCGTGGCGCTGCTTGCGCCGACGGTGATCGCTTTGCCGACGATCGCGATCCTCATCGCGGGAGCCGCGATCCAGTGCGGACGCTACCGCAAAGCCATCGCCGATCCCTATGTAGCCACGGTCGTGCGCATGGAGGGACTGGCGGCCGGCGACCTCACCGCCCCGATCCAGTTTACCGACTATCAGGATTGCGTCGGCCGCCTGACAAAGGCGATGCTGAGCTTTCGTGACGCCGCGCTCGCCCCACAGCGCCACGCCGACGAACAGGCGGATGCCGTCCAGAGGCTCGGCGGACAGCTCGAGCGCCTCACCCATGGCGACCTTACCGCGGAACTCGGCGCCGAGTTCCCAGCGAGCTATGCGGTGCTGCGGACCAACTATAATGCGGCGCTGGCATCGCTGCGCGAGCTCATCGGATCGGTGATGGAGAGCGCGGCGACGATCCGCACCGGCTCGGGCGAAATTGCCCAGGCGTCGGAAGACCTCGCGCGGCGTACCGAGGCCAATGCGGCGAGCCTCGAGGAGACCTCGGCAGCGGTGACCCAGATGGACGGACGCCTCAAGGCGACCGCAGCATCGGCCGGCCGTACCGTCGAGCGTGCCGACGGCGCGATCGCCACGGTCTCGGGTGGGCGCGGGATCGCCGACGAGGCGGTGCAGGCGATGACCCGCGTCGCGGACTCGGCGAAGGGCATCGACAGCGTCATTGAGGGCCTCGACAAGATTGCCTTCCAGACCCGCGTGCTCGCGATGAACGCGGCGGTCGAAGCCGGGCGTGCGGGTGAAGCGGGCCGCGGCTTCGCGGTCGTCGCGGACCTCGTCTCGGCACTCGCGATGCGCGCCGAGGAAGAAGCCGGCCGCGCGCGCGACCAGCTGACCGCCACCCAGACCGACATCGTCGCGGCGGTGGAGATGGTCCAGAAGGTCGACAGCGCGCTCGCCGATATCTCGGGCGATGTCGGCGAGGTCCACAAGCTTCTCGGCGAGATGGCCAGCGACAATCAGGCCCAGTCGACCGCGATCACCGAGATTTGGGTGGCGATCGGAACGATGGACCAGTCGACGCAGCAGAATGCGGCGATGGTCGAACAGACGTCGGCGGCGGCACGCAACCTGAGCGGCGAAGTAGCCGCCCTCAGCGAGCAGGCGTCGCGGTTCGATGTCGGCGCCGGGGTTCGGCCCGCCGCAACCCGCGTCGTCGCTCCTGCCAGGATCCCCTTGAAGGCACACGGCCGCGTTCCGCCGGCGAAGCTGCCGATCCCTGCCATGGCAGCTCGCAACGCGGGTTCCGACGATTGGGCATCCTCCTAGATCCGAATTCAGTCGGTCCAGGCGTCGCCCCAATACCGCGGCGCCCTTTTTGTTTCGCCTGCGGCGCGCCGCAGGCGAAACGAAAGTATAACTTCCATTAATATTGAATATTTTTCAGGTATTTACAGGAACACAACTTTACGCTGGCGGTTCTTGCAACATCCCAGGCGCCCGGGACTTCCCCCCTTGACTATAGGAGATTGGAATGCCCGGAATCCTCAGCGGTGTCTTCGGCGAAGATCAGGAAAACACCAACCAGCAGAGCTCGGATCTGACTTCCGATCTTGATGCGGCAGCCGGCGTCGACGCCAGCAACGACAGCTACAGTCAGGAAGTCGATGACGACGGCTCCTCGGAGACCAACGCCAGCTCGCAGGACTTCGGTGCCGATGCCGACGCCGGCAGCTTGATCGACTCCGCGAGCGACTCGATGTCGTCCAGCGAAAGCGACGACGGCGGCCTGCTCGGCTGACCCAGCCTCTCCCTGCCTCGGGGTGGTGCCATGGCACCGCCCCGTTCTTTTTTATTTGCCCCCCGGCATAGCTACCGACACGAGAAAAGGGCGCCGCGGCAGACCGCGACGCCCTTTTTATCTTTGGCGGGTGGCTCAGGCTGCCAGTCGCTGGCCGCGCAGACCTTCCATGATCGTTCGGTTGATCGCGATCAGATCGCCGATCGGCTCACGCCCGGCGACGACGTCGCTGGTAAAGCGCTCAACCCATAGGCCGAGCGAGATGATCTGCGCGCGCAGCTCGTTGGGCAGGTTGTTGCCGGTCGCGGCGCAATCGGTCGAGAAGGCGGACCACATCTCGCGGTTACGATGGAGCGGCTGCATCAGCAGCGCTCCCTTGAGACCTGCGGACTCGGCGTCCATCATCTCGCCGGTAATTTCGCTCATCAGCCGGAATTCGGCCGCCCGCGGCGTTTCCGCCCGGCTCCGGGCATTCTGGTAGGCAGTGAGAGTCATGCTGGCTCCTTTGCTGACCCCTCATTCTAGGAAGATTTTGCCGGTCTGGTCTTTGCTCTTCCTATAAGAATCATGCGTCCACCCGATGCGGACGCATTTTCCAGGGAAACTGCATTGGCCGACATTATTCTTCCGCACGCGCTCCCGAGCGCGCTTGATGGCCGCGACGGCATCAAAATGCTTTCGCTCGACTGCTTCGACACGCTGCTGTGGCGCGATTGCCATGCGCCGAGCGACTTGTTCGGCCTGCTGCCCGGAACCACCGTTGCCCAGCGCATCTGGGCCGAGCAGCGTGCGCGCAACGCTTCGGCGCTGCGCCGCCAGTGCTTCGAGGTCGGTATCGAGGACATCTATCGCGAACTGCTCCCGAATGGGGGCGTCGCCGAGCGAGCCATCGCAGTAGAGCATGAGCTCAACGCCGAAGCGCTGCACTGTTTCGCCTTCGCCCCCACCGTTGCGTTGATGCGCGAGGCTAAACGGCGTGGCCTTCAGGTCATCATCGTCTCGGACACCTATCTCGATGCGGCGCAGCTTCGCGGCTTGATCGCCGCCGCGGCGGGTGAAGAAGTCGCCAGCCTGATCGATCGGTTCTTCTGCTCGTCGGTCTATGGCAAGTCCAAGGGCGAGGGCCTGTACAAGCACGTCCTCGCGGAGGTCGGCGTCGCTCCGCAGGCGATCCTGCACATCGGCGACAACAAACGGGCCGACGTCGATGGCGTCGCTCCGTTCGGCGTGAATACGCTCCATCTCAAGCAGTTCGGCGAAACCGCCGAGCAGCGCCTGCGCCTCGAAGCCGCGGTCAGTGCGATGCTGCACCCGCACGCGTCGCAGATCGCCACGACCCACCAGCCGCACCGCGCCACGCTCGCTGCTGCAGAGCCGGCGATTACCGACCAGGCAGAAGCGTTCGGCTTCTCGACGCTCGGCCCGGTGCTCCACGGCTTCGACAATTGGCTCGCCGGCGAGGCGGCTGCGCTCGAGGCGCAGCATGGCGGCAAGGTCCATCATCTGTTTCTGATGCGCGATGGCCATCTGCCGCTGCTCGTCCATAGGGCAGCCGGCAAAGACGCCGGCCACGCCATCGAGATCAGCCGCTTCACTGCCATCGCCGCCTCGTTCGACAAAGAGCAAGCGGTCGAGAACTATCTGCAGCGCGAGCTGAGCAGCGACCTTGACGCGATGATGAAGCAGTTCCTGCTGTCGCCGTCCGAGATCGCGATGATCAACAAGGAACTGCCTGCGCAGGGCAAGCTCGGCGCCTTTCTCAAGGCGATCCGCAATCCCGCCCGGATGCGGCGCATCGTCAAGAACTCGCGCGCGTTCGCCGATCGAATCGCCCAGCACATCCGCAGCGTCGTCAACCCTGCCAAGGGCGACACGCTGATGCTGGTCGACCTCGGCTATAACGGCACGGTTCAGAACGAGATCGAGCCGGTGCTCAAGCGCCTGCTCGGGGTCCAGGTCGCCGGCCGCTATCTGCTGCTGCGCGAGCAATTCCGCACCGGCTTCGACAAGAAGGGCCTTATCGACCCTACCCATTATGACGCGAACACGCTTGAGGCGCTGAGCCGCAACGTGGCGGTGCTCGAGCAGACCTGCACCGCGGCGCAGGGTTCGGTCATCGACTATCAGTCGGACGGCACCCCGATCCGCCGCGAGAACAGCATCAAGGGCCGTCAGAGCGCGATCCGCGATCGCATTCAGGCCGGCTGCGTCCGCTTCGTGCATGCCCAGCACGACACCATCCTCCGCGCCTCCGCGCCGGACGGCGTCACGATGTGGCGGCGCGCCGCCGCTGCGGTGCTGACCCGGCTGATGTACCTGCCGATGGAGCACGAGCTCGCGCTCGTCTCCGAGTTCGAGCACGACGTGAACCTCGGGGTCGACGACACCGTTCCGCTGTTCGACCAGGTTGTCGCCAAGCGCGGCCTGCGCCAGCGCGGCCTCTTCTACATGAAGGGCGCCGAACGCATGTATCTGCCGGCCGAGCTCCAGGGCGAAGGCCTGTCGCTCAAGCTGGCACTGCTCGCCAGCCAGCGTTTCGGATTGGCGCTGAAATATGCCGATTTCGTCGATAAGACGATCTCGCTGCCGGTGATCATCGCCGACGGCCGCAACGTCACCACCGGCACCATCACGGCCACGCCGACGCACGACGGCTATTACCTCGCGCCGATCCCGATCGACGACTGCCGCTTCTCGGTCGGGCTCCAGTTCGGGCAGCTGTTCGACTGGCTGCAGGTCGAAAGCGCGACCTTCATGCCGGTCAAGGAGTTCCTCAGCGACACGCCGAAGGCCGGGGTCGAGATCCCGGCACTCCCGTCGCTCGAGGGCATGGAGCAGACCGCGCCGCACCTCTTCAAGTGCGACGACGAATATTCCTTCATGATGGTCCCGCCGCCTCCGCGGACCGGCGACCAGCCAATGATGCTGGCCGTCGTCTTCCGTCCGATCGTCAATCGCGAGGCCGCCCCCGCGCCCGCCACCCACAACGCCCTTGTCGGAGCCGCCGCATGAGCAATCTCCTGATCCACTCGATGTCCGAGTTCTCGGACATCATCCTCGGTTGCATGCATGCCGCCGACGCGCGCAACCTCGTCGAGGTCGGCGCCGAGTTCGGGGGCATGTCGCAGCAGCTCGCCGCCTTCGCGCAGATCAAGGGCGGGCATCTGACCAGCCTCGATCCGGCGCCGCAGCCCGAGTTCATTGGCTGGGCGCAGGGCTGCGCATCGGTCACCCACATTCCGCAGCCGAGCCTCGAGGCCATGCCAGGGCTTTCGAACGTCGATGCATGGGTGATCGACGGCGACCACAACTACTACACCGTATTCAACGAACTGCGCATCGCCAACGAGCTTGCGCTGCGCGACGGGCGGCCGTTGCTGGCCTTTCTGCACGATGTGAGCTGGCCCACCGGCCGGCGCGACATGTATTATGCGCCCGATCGGATCCCGGCCGAATGGCGGCATCCGCACAGCTTCGAGGGCGGCGCGTTCCTCGGCGTTTCCCCGCTCCACGCGGGCCGCGGCTTCCGCGGAATGGGCAATTTCGCCTTCGCCACGCATGAGGGCGGTCCGCGCAACGGCGTGCTCACCGCGGTCGAGGATTTCCTCGCGCAGAACCGCACGCCCGAACGCCCGCTCGCCTTCGCCCATGTGCCGGCGGTATTCGGGCTCGGCATCCTGTTCGACTCCTCGGCGCCCTGGGCGGCCGAGGTCGCGCAGATCGTCCACCCCTATCACGACAATCCGCTGATCGCTTCGCTCGAGCTCAATCGCCTGCGCAATTACCTCGCGGTGATCGACTGGCAGGATCGCGAGGCGGCCTGAGCAAAATCGGGTGGCAGCACACCGCTGCCAGCCAAATCCTTCCTATAATTCTGGATACACCAGAGAAAGAAAAGCGGCACGACCATGCTGAACGGCGTTGGTTTCCTCATCATCCTCGGATGCGTCTTCGGCAGCTTCATCATGGCTGGCGGCAAGATGGACATCATCCTCCACGCGTTGCCACATGAAATGATGGCGATCGCGGGTGCGGCGCTCGGCGCCTTCATCGTCTCCAATTCGATGGCGACGGTGAAGAAGGCCGGCGGCGGCCTTATGCGTGCCTTCAAGGGCGGCAAGTGGAAGGCGCAGGACTATAAGGACCTGCTCACCCTGATGTTCAGCGTGCTGTCGACCTTCAAGAAGGGCGGCGCGACTTCGCTCGAACCGCACCTCGACAATCCGGAGGAAAGCTCGCTCTTCGCGCCCTATCCGCGGCTGCTCAAGGATCATCATCTGACCGAGTTCATCTGCGACTATCTCCGCATGATGACCGTCAATTTCGAGGATCCGCATCAGCTCGAGGCGGCGATGGACGCCGACATCGAGAAGCACCACCACGAGGAAGCCGGTCCGCAGCACGCGCTGCAGATCATGGCCGACGGCCTGCCCGCGATCGGCATCGTCGCCGCGGTGCTCGGCGTCATCAAGACGATGGGCTCGATCGATCAGCCGACCGAGATCCTCGGCGCGATGATCGGCGGCGCGCTCGTCGGTACCTTCCTCGGCGTGCTCCTCTCCTATTGCGTGGTCGGCCCGCTCGCCGCGAAGCTGATGGAGACGATCGAGGCGGACTCGAAGCCCTTCTTCATCGCGAAGACCGCGATCGTCGCCTACGCCCAGAACCAGCCGGTTCAGGTCGCGATCGAGATCGCCCGCCGCATGACGCCGTCGGCCTATGCGCCGACCTTCCAGCAACTCGAAACTGCTCTCGACGAGGCGAAAAATGGACTCAACCCTGCCACTGCCTGAGGCGGAGGACCGCTCGCTGCGCCTGCCCGCGCACGGCACCACCGTCACTGCGGAAGACCTGCGCGTCCGCTTCGTCCTCGCCGCCGACCTCGACGATACGATCGAAGTCGATGCGTCGGAGGTCGAGAGCGTCGGCCAGGCCGTGCTCCAGCTCCTCGTTGCCGCGCGCAACGAGGCGATGGCCAACGGCCAGGGCTTCCGTATCGCCAATCCCAGCCAAGCCTTTGTCAATCGCGTGAACAGCTGCCGTCTGGCGGACGCGATCGGCCTCGATTCCGGAGACGTCCAGTGAGCAAGTTGATCCTTACCGTCGATGACTCGGCGAGCATGCGCATGCTGCTGAAGACGTCGCTGACTGCGCAGGGCTATCGCATCGAAAGCGCCAATGACGGCGAGCACGGCCTCGAGCGCATGCACGAGGTCAAGCCCGACCTGCTGATCACCGACATCAACATGCCCAAGATGGACGGTTTCGAGCTGATCGAGGCGGTGCGCGCCAAGAGCGAGTTCCGCGGCACGCCAATCCTGGTGCTGTCGACCGAATTCTCGGATGAGAAGAAGCAGCGCGCCCGTTCGGCTGGCGCTACCGGCTGGATCACCAAGCCCTTCGAGGCCACCAAGCTGGGGGCGGCGATCCGCCGCGTGTGCCCGTGAGCGACGAACTCGACGAAATCCAGGCGATCTTCTTCGAAGAATGCACTGAGGGTCTCACCACCGCCGAGCAGGGTCTGTCGGCGATGCAGGCTGGCGACGTCTCCGCTGAGACCATCGCAGGCGTGTTTCGCGCGGTTCACTCGATCAAGGGCGGCGCCGGCGCGTTCGGCCATGCCGACCTGACCGCGTTCGCGCACAAGTTCGAGAACGTGCTCGACGAGGTTCGCGGCGGCAAGATCGCCCCGACCCCCGGGGTCGTGAAGGTGATGCTGAGCTCGTTCGACGTGCTCTCTGACCACGTCGAGGCGGCCAAGGGCTTCTCGCCGCGTCCCAACGACGCCGCGTCGCTGGCCGCGCTCGAGAAGGTGCTCGCGGACAAGGGCGTTGCGGAAGACGGCGGTGCTCCGGCGCCGGCAGCACCCCTCCCTGCCCCCGCGCCCGCGCCCGTTGCTGCCGCAACCGCGGCGCCGGCTGACGACGAATTCGGCTTCACCCCGGTCGCCTTCTCGCTCGACGACTTCGATACGCCGGCCGCTCCGGTCGCTGCGAGCGCAAGCTGGACGATTCGGTTCAAGCCGTCGCGCGCCGCACTCGCCAACGCCGGCGAGCCGCTGCTCGTGATCCGCGAACTCGAGACGCTCGGCGCGACGATCGAATCGGTCGACGTGTCCGAGGTGCCGCCGCTGCGCGATCTCGATCCCGAGGACGCGTACTTCACCTGGACCCTCAGCATGCCGGGCGAGGTGCCGCAGAACGACATCACCGACTGTTTCGACTTCGTCGCACCGGATTCGATGGTCGAGGTCACCCGCAACGAAGTCGAGGCCCCTGCCCCGGCGTTCGTGCCGGTGCCGGTGATCGAATCCGCTCCCGCGCCGGAAGCCGCTCCCGAGACCGATCTGATCCCGTTCGTCCCGGTCACCGCGACGATCGAGGACCTCACTGCGCAGGTCCAGCAGGTGGTGGCGGATCTCGCCGCCACCCCGATGACCCCGGCGCCCGCACCCGCGGCCGCGGTCGCGCCGGTGGAAAGCGCCACGCCCAAGCCCGTCAACGAGGCCTCGCAGACGATCCGCGTCGACCTGTCGAAGCTCGATCTGCTGCTCAACCTCGTCGGCGAGCTGGTGATCCGCAACTCGATCCTCGCCGACCGGCTGTCGCCGGCCGATCGTCAGCGCGTCGAACTCCCGGAACTCGCGCGCCTCACGCGCCAGATCCAGGACAATGTCATGTCGCTGCGCGCGCAGCCGATCAAGCAGGCCTTCAGCCGCGTGCCGCGCATGCTGCGCGACCTCTCGGTCGAGACCGGCAAGCAGATCGAGCTCGAGACCAGCGGCGAGACGACCGAAGTCGACAAGGGCGTGATCGAGAAGATCGGCGATCCGCTGACTCACATGATCCGCAACGCCGCGGACCATGGCCTCGAGGGCACCGAGGAGCGCATCGCCGCTGGCAAGACGCCGGCGGGGACGATCAAGCTCTCGGCCGAACAGAAGGGCGCCCGCATCTTCGTTCGCGTCCAGGACAATGGCCGCGGCATCAACCGGGAAAAGGTCAAGGCCAAGGCGATCGAGAAGGGCATCATCCCGCCCGACGCGGTGCTTTCGAACGAAGAGATCGATCAGCTGATCTGCGCGCCGGGCTTCTCGACCGCGGACACGATCTCGAACATCTCGGGTCGCGGCGTCGGCATGGACGTGGTCCGCTCGAACGTGGAAGCCCTTGGCGGCCGCGTCGAGATCCACTCGGTCCCGGGCGAAGGCACGACCTTCACGATGATCCTGCCGCTGACCCTGGCGATCCTCGACGGCATGATCGTTCGCCTCGCCAATCAGCGCTTCGTGCTGCCGCTGGCGCATGTGCTCGAGACCGTCCAGCCGGAGGCCGGACAGGTCAAGCGCACCTCGCCCGACAGCGAAGTGATCGACATGCGCGGCGAATATGTACCGGTGAAGCGCGCGACCGAGATCTTCGGCCTCAACGACGATCGTCCGGTCGAGGACTCGCTGGTCGTGATCGTCGAGAGCGAGCACGGCAAGGTCGGTCTCGTCGTCGATACCATCGATGACCGGCGCGAAGTGGTGATCAAGAGCCTCGACCAGAACCTGCATCCGATCCGCGGGCTCGGCGGCGCCACCATCCTCGGCGACGGCTCGATCGCGCTCATCCTCGATATCGAGGCGCTCGCCGCCTCCACCTCCCGCTACAACGCCAAAGGAATGGCAGCATGACCACCAAGACTGAGACCGCGAGCGACTGCAAGATCGTCACCTTCACCCTCGGCAAGCAGACCTTCGGGATCGACATGGGTGCGCTCATCGAGATCCGCGAGTGGGACGAGCCGACCCCGCTGCCCAACGTTCCGACCTTCATCAAGGGCGTGAGCAACCTGCGCGGCAATGTCATCCCCGTCGTCGGCCTCGCCGAGCGGCTGGGCTGGGAGCCGAGCGCGATCCATGCGCGTTCGTGCATCCTCGTCGTCAGCATCTCGGGCAAGCAGGCGGGCTTCCTCGTCGACGAAGTCAACGACATCGTCGGCATCATCCGCAGCGAGATCCAGCCGGCCCCCGAGGTCGAGACGATCGAGTCGAGCGTGATCGACGGTCTGGTGCGCATCACCACGCGCGCCAAGGACGGCACTCGCGACGAGAACGGCACGATGGTGCTGCTGCTCGATCTCGAGGCACTGAGCCTGACCAAGCACCTGGACATGGCAGCGTGAGCCCCGCCGGGGGCGCCGCGGCGCTCGCCGGCGGTAGCGCGATGGCGGCGGCGAATGCGGAGCTCATGCCCCGCGACTTCGCTGCGATCGCCGCGATCATGCACAGCGACGCGCGCATCGAGCTGAGCGAAGCCAAGACCACGTTGGTCCAGTCTCGCCTCGCGCGGCGGCTGCGCGAGCATGGCCTTGCCCGCTTCTCGGAATATGTCGCGCTCGTCCAGGCGGACGCGCAGGAACGCCATGCGATGGTGGTCGCGCTGACCACCAACCACACGCATTTCTTCCGCGAACCGCATCACTTCGATCATTTCCGCCAGACGGTGCTGCCGGTGCTCAAGCGCAAGCAGGGACCGGTGCGGATCTGGTCGGCAGGCTGCTCGTCGGGCGAAGAGGTCTACACGATCGCGATGTGCCTGCTCGGCCCGGACCGCGCCTCCGCGACCTGGCTGCGGACTGCCGACGTCCGCATGCTGGCGACCGATATCGCGCCGCACGTCGTCGAGTCCGTCGCGCGCGGCTTCTATGCGGACAATGTCGCATCGGGGGTTCCCGAGCCTTATCGCAGCGCATGGATGCGCCCGGCACCGGGTGGGTTCGTGATGGCCGACGAGGCGCGCCAGCTGGTCACCGCGCGGGTTCTGAACCTGTTCGAGAAGTGGCCGCTAAAGGCCAAATATGACGTGATCTTCTGCCGCAATGTGATGATCTATTTCGGCGATCCGGCGAAGGAGGAGCTCGAAGAGCGCTTCGTCAATCAGCTCGCGCCTGGCGGTCACCTCTATATCGGCCATTCGGAACGCCTGATCGGCCCGGCGGCGAGCCGGATGAAGTCGTGCGGCCACACCATTTACGCCAAGCCGGAGACCCGGGGATGAAACCGGTACGTACCCTTATCGTCGACGATAGCGCGTCGATGCGGGCGACCCTGAAGCGGATGCTTTCGGCGGACCCCGAGATCGAAGTCGTCGGCATGGCGCCCGAGCCTTTCGCAGCCCGCGACATGATCAAGCAGCTCAACCCCGATGTGCTGACGCTCGACGTCGAGATGCCGGGGATGGACGGGCTTTCCTTCCTCGAGCGCATCATGCGCCTCCGGCCGATGCCGGTGGTGATGTGCTCGACGCTGACGGCGCGCGGCGCCGAAGTGACGATCGAGGCGCTTCGCCTCGGCGCGGTCGACTATGTCACCAAGCCGAGCGGAACGCCCGAGGATATCGAACGCGACGCGACCCTGCTCTGCGAGAAGGTCAAGACCGCCGCGCGCTCGATCGCCCGCGCCGGCCCGACCCGCCTGCCCCAGCAGCCGAGCATCGCCGGCGGCGGCGCGATCGGCAAGCTGATCGCGATCGGATCGTCGACCGGCGGCGTCGAGGCACTGTTCTCGCTGCTGCCCGCACTGCCCGCCGATTGCCCGCCGGTGCTGATCGTCCAGCACATGCCCGCCAGCTTCACGAGCAGCTTCGCGAAGCGACTCGACGCCGAATGCCGCGTCCGTGTCGTGGAAGCTACGGAAGGTGCGACGGTCCAGCCGGGAACCGTCTATATTGCACCTGGGGGCGAGACGCACATGGAGCTGGTCGGCGGGGTCGCCGGTCGCATCAAACTGCGTCCCGGTGACCTCGTCACCGGCCATCGTCCCTCGGTCGACGTGCTGTTCCGTTCGGTGGCGCCGCTGGGCGCTGCGTCGGTCGGTGCGATCCTGACCGGAATGGGTCAGGACGGTGCGGAAGGTCTGCTGGCGATGCGCCGCGCAGGCGCCCGCACTCTCGGCCAGAGCCGCGAAACCTGCGTCGTCTGGGGCATGCCCCGCGCCGCGATGGAAGTCGGTGCGGTCGAAAAGGAAGTTGGTTTGTCTGGCATGCCTGAGGCGATCCTCAAGGCCTGCCGTGAGAAGGTTGGGAGCGTCTGATGCCTGCTGCTGCAGCAATCAAGGTGATGGTCGTGGACGACCAGACCAGTATGCGTGCGATGATCCGTCGCGCGCTGCAGGATCTGGGATTCAAGGATGTGCGCGACAAGCCGAGCGCGCCCGAGGCGCTTTCGTCGATCAAGACCGATCGCGTCCATCTGGTGATCTCGGACTTCAACATGCCCGAGATGGACGGCCTCCAGTTCCTGGAAGCCGTTCGCAACGATCCGGTGATCGGCAAGACCGTGTTCATCATGCTCACGGGCTCGGCCGACAAGGAGATCGTCCAGAAGGCCGCGGCGCTGGGCGTGAACAATTATGTCGTGAAGCCCTTCGCGCCGGCGGCGCTCAAGGAAAAGATCGAGCGCGTCTTCGGCGAGCTCACCTGATGCGCCGGATCTCGATCGTACAGGGCGAGAATGCGATCGTGGTGGAGCCGGGCGTCCTCGTCTCGACGCTGCTCGGCAGCTGCGTCGCCGCGTGTCTCTACGACCCGGTCGCCAAGGTGGGTGGGATGAACCACTTTCTCCTTGGCGAGCCGGGTGCGGATCACCGCGTCTCGGCTGGCGATCTGCAGCGCTACGGCGTCCACGCCATGGAGCTGCTGATCAACGGGATGATGTCGAAGGGCGCGATGCGCCATCGCCTGCGCGCCCACCTCTATGGCGGCGCCAACATCGTCTCGGGCCTTGGTTCGATCGGATCCTCGAACGCCGCGTTCGCGCATCGTTTCATGCAGACCGAAGGCATCGAGGTCGCGCATAGCGACGTCGGCGGCACTTCGGCGCGCAAGGTCGAGTTCCTTCCGCACGACGGACGCAGCCGCTGCACCAAGGTCGCGGACCGCGTCCCCGAGCGTCCCCCCGTCCCCGTTGCCCTGCCGCCCGTCGGCGGAGACCTGGAGCTGTTCTGATGTCGTGCCTGCCCGTTCCCGCCCCGTCCCACTCGGTCGAGCCGCTTCCCGGCTACGATCCGTATTCGGGCGCGCTCCACAGCGTGATGGCGGCCGAGCTGCGCGAGATCCGCGATATGCTCGAGAGGCTGGCCGAAGTGCTCGTCGCCGACGAGCAGTTCGCCCAGGCGCATATCGAGGAGCTGCAGTCGTTCGACTATCTCATCCAGCATAGCGACGAGTGCGCGAATCTGCTGGAGCGGATCGCGGGCGGCGAGGACTCGCTGAGCGCGATCAATCATGTCCGCCTCGCCGAGGTCCAGAGCCGGATCCGCGACGCGCTTTCGGGCAAGTGGATCGGATTCACCGATGAACAATGAACGCCCGATCATCATCAAGAAGGTCAAGAAGGTCGCCGGGGGTCACCACGGCGGTGCCTGGAAGGTCGCCTATGCCGACTTCGTGACTGCGATGATGGCGTTCTTCATGCTGCTCTGGCTGGTTTCGAACCCGGACAAGGAACGGCTGAAGGGCCTTGCCCAATATTTCACGCCGAGCATGGGCGATGCCGCACCGGCGACTCCCCTGCAGGGCTCTTCCGAGGGGGCGGGTGGCCGCTCGCGCAAGAGCTCGACCGACGACACCGAGGCCAAGGGCACCCCGACCAGCGAGGCCGCGACCGCGGGCGCCGCGCGCGGCGGCACCGCCAATGTGCCCGACGCGTCGATGCGCGTGCTCGCCTCCGAGCTGCGGATCGCGCTCGATTCCTCTTCGCAGGATCCGCAGCGCAAGCGCAACGTCACCATCGATCCGAGCCGCGACGGGCTGCGCATCACGCTGATGGATACCGATCAGCAGTCGATGTTCCGGCCCAACACCGCCGAGCTCAATCCCTATGCCCGCGCGATGCTCGCCAAGGTCGCCTCGAAGCTCGGCACCTCGGGCGCACAAGTTGCCATCGAAGGACACACCGACGGCGCCGGCGGCCTCCAGAGCGACGCCAATTGGCGCCTCTCTGGCGAGCGTGCGCTCGCCGCGCGCTCGGCGCTGATCGCCTCGGGACTGACGCCTGACCGCTTCAGCGAAGTCGTCGCGATGGGCGCGACTCGGCCGGTCTATCCCGATCAGCCCGATCGACCCGAGAACCGGCGGATCACGGTGGTGCTCAAGGCCGAGGCCTCGGCGCTGCCGAGCGACTCCAGCTTCAAGTTCTGAGGGCGCGCGCATGAAGAAGATCCTGTCCCTGCTCCTCGTCCTTCTCGCCGGCCTCGGGTTCGGGGGCGGCGCGGCCTACGCGACGGTGATGCTGCTCGGCCCGCAGGCTCCCAAGGCGGCGCAGGTCGAAGCGGCAGGCGATGCGAGCTACGTCGACGCCGGCAAGGTGCTCGCGCCACTGGTCTTCGCCGACGGACGCCTGTCGGGCTATGTTCAGTTCGAGCTTCAGCTCGAAGTGCCGGCGGACAAGGCGGAATTCGTCACCGCGCGGCTGCCGCTGCTGCTCCACGCGATCAACATGCGCACCTATCGCACGCCGATGGCGGCGGGTCCGGATGGGCTGATCCCCGACCTCGACACCTTCCGCAAGGTCGTCATCGCCGCAGCGCCGGAAGCATTCGGCAAGGGCGTGCTGCGCAAGGTAGCCGTCACCCGGGCGAACCCGGCATGACCCGGAGCGTAACTTTCCTGAGCACACAACGCCGGCAAAGGCGTGGCTATAATGATCTTGGAGAGGATCGCATCGAGCACGAGGGAGAGTCATGCACCTGACGCAGATCGACCCGCAGGCCGCCGGCACTGTCGCCGAGCGCGCGCCGCGCACCGTCACGACCTTGCTGGTCGGAAAGCTGCTCAGCCGCGGTTCGGCGGAGCATCTCTGCCGCATCCGTAACATCTCGATGACGGGCATGATGCTCGAGACTCACCACACCCTCGGCTATGGCAGCTGGGTGACGGTCGAGCTGCGCAACGGCGACCGCCTGCAGGGCAGCGTCGTTTGGAGCAGCGAGGGCCGTGCCGGGGTCGAGTTTGCCAAGGCCATCGACGTCGATCATATCCTCGCCCAGGCCAAAGCGAGCCTCGAGCGCTTCTGCGGCCCCGCGCCCCGCGCGCCGCGCTTCGATGTCGAATGCGCCGCACGGATCAGCTGCTACGGTCGCTACATCGACGTGACTCTCGAGAACATCTCGCAGAGCGGCGCGCGCATCGCGCTGCCGAAGCCGCCGCGCGAGGACACCGAAATCATCCTGTCGGTCCCCGGCCTCCCCTCGCGTCGCTGCACGACCCGCTGGGCGAGCGACGACAAGGCCGGCCTCTCGTTCATCGAGCCGATCGCGTACAACGATCTCGGCCCTTGGCTCGAGCACTGCCAGCTCGACAGCTGAGCCGCGGCTGAAATGCGTTCAGGGGCGGGACGCGACGTTTGGTCTATTGTCTCGCGATCTGGTGCCAGCCGCAGGGGTCTTGCGCCACACGCTGGTGAAGCGTCGGGCCTGTAGCGGCTGATCCGCCGCGATTCCCGCAGGGCGAACCCTCTCCTCCCCCATCAGCACCAGTACATCGCCGGAGGCATAGACCACCTCGACCTTGCGCTCGTACGACCCGAAGCGCGTCGTCCCCGATCTGAACTGCGCGACGACCTGCTCCGCGGGAAGGATCCGGTTCGCAGCGTTCTGCAGCCTGCGCTCGGGGCTGGAGAACGATTCGATCGCATCGGCGTCTCCACGGCGATGGCGGCCCCAAGCCGGCCGTTGAGCGCCAGCACTTCGCGCACTGCGGATCCGATCCTGTGCGATCACAGGCGGCGCGAGGAAGATCAGCGCGCCCGACAACATCCTTCGCGTCGGCGTCCTCCTTCGCAGTCCAACGAGCAGTGTCATACACCCGGCACGCACCAAACGAAAAAGGCCCCGGGCTGCCCCGGAGCCTCTTACTTCTGTCGGACCGATCGGTCGACGCTATGTCGCGAAACTCTTGACCAGCGAGCCTGCCACCAAGGCCCAGCCATCGACCAGCACGAAGAAGATGATCTTCATCGGCAAGGATATCGTCGGTGGTGGCAGCATCATCATGCCCATCGCCATCAGCACCGCGGACACCGCGAGATCGATCACGAGGAACGGCAGCAGCAACAGAAACCCGATTTCGAAGGCGCGGCGCAGCTCGGAGATCATGAACGCCGGCGCCAGCGTCGTCAGCGGCGTCTCGGCGCGGCTGGCGATCGGCTTGTTGGCGAGATCGGCGAAGAGCTTGAGGTCGCTGTCGCGCACCTGGCTGAGCATGAACACGCGGAACGGCTCGGCGGTCTTCTCGAACGCGACCTGCTCGGTGATCTTGCCCTTGGTATAGGGATCGACGCCCTCGTTCCACGACTTCTCGAAGGTCGGCGCCATCACGAAGAACGACAGGAACAGCGCAAGGCTGATGATCACCGGGTTGGGCGGCACGCCGGGCGCGCCGATGCCGGTGCGCAGCAGCGACAGCGCCACCACCATGCGGGTGAAGCTGGTAACCGTCATCAGCAGCCCGGGAGCGAGGCTGAGCACGGTCAGCATCAGCACCATCTGGATCGCCTTGGCCGAGAGCTGGCCGTTGGCGCCCGTGGCTCCGCCGAGGTTGATGGTGGTGCCGCCGGCCGCCTGCGCGTGCGCGACCACCGGCAGCAGCACCGCGAGCACAGCCACGGTCTTCACCGCGCGCAACAGCGTGTTGCTGCGACGTGATCCCTCTCCCGTCCGGCCTGAGCGTGGCTCAGCGCGAACGGAGGAAAAGGGGCGAGAATTAGCCATTGAGCGCCTCGCGCACCGCGGCACGGTTCCAGCGCTTGGTGTCGCGCGGGCGGCGGGTGCGCTTGCGGGGCGCGGCTGCGGAGAGCTCGACGACGACGCTGTCCGCAGCCGGAGCGGCTTCGACGCTATCGTCTTCGGCGACGGGCTCTTCCTCGGCCTCGGCCTGCTCGTCGTCATTGGCGCCGCGCACGGCGGCGATCTTGGCGCGCGAGAGATCGACGAGCTTGCCGAAATTGGTGGTGAAGGCAGCGAGGTCCTTCTGGAAATCCGCAGCCGGGGCTGCCCGTTCGGGAGCGGGCGCGGCCACCGGCACGGGCGCGGCGATGCCGGTCTCGAGCGTGACATGGCCCTCGGGGCCGATCAGGATGAGATGTTCGCAGCCGTCGCGGCGGATCAGCGCAACCGAGCGCTTGGCGTCGACCGCGAGCCGCTCGACCAACTCGACGCGCTTGCGCCCTGCACCCGATACGCGGCCCGGCAGCTTGATATCGTAGCGACGCACAAGCCACAGCGCGCCCGCGAGCATACCCAGCACGACACCCAATGCGCCGAGTGTGCGGATCATCGACAGAATGTCCATCAGTGGCGCCGCTTCTTAACGAGATCGGAGATTTCCAGCGACATCTGGTCGCCGTCGACGAGGATGCGGCCCTTGGCCACCAGCTCGCCATTGACATAGACGAGGCTCGGATCGTCCTGGCCGCAGTCGAGCGGGATCATCGCCCCGCGGCTCATCTTGAGCATTTGCCGGATCGGCACCTCGGCGGAACCGAGGACGATCGACAGGTCGATCATGATATCGTCGAGTACGGACATGGGCGCCTCACCTTTCTGATTGTCTTATAGGAAGCGTTTTCCGGCGACTGGCGCCCGACCCGGCAAATTTTGCCTAGGTCCATTTTTTCCGCCCTCCGCACCCACCCCCGGCAAGAATTGCCTACAATGGAGGAAACGGCCGCCCGGCCTGCTGTGGAGCTCGACCAAATGGATTTGAAGGCATCGCTCGGCGTCTCGGCTTCGGGGCTTCGCGCCCAGTCGCTGCGGATGCGCGTGATCGCGGAGAACCTGGCCAACCAGGACTCGGTGGCCCAGACGCCCGGTGGCGATCCCTATCGCCGCCGCGTCGCCAGCTTCAAGGCCGAGGTCGATCGCGCCACCGGCGCCACCGGCGTCAAGGTCCAGTCGATCGAGAACGACCGGTCGGATTTCACCCGCGTCTATCAGCCCGGCCATCCGGCCGCGGACGGTGAAGGCTATGTGCTCAAGCCCAACGTCAACGGTCTCGTCGAGAGCGCCGACATGAAGGCCGCGCAGCGCAGCTACGAAGCCAATCTCAATGCCATCGAGGCCGCCAAGAGCCTGACGATGCGCACCATCGACCTTCTCAAGTAAGAGGAATTCCCATGTCCATTGGAGCACTTGATGCGACTTCTGCCTATGGCAAGGTCGCAGGGATCGGCAGCGCCCTCGGCAAGCCCTCGGTCGGCAAGACCGACGATGCCGGCGGCTTCGGTTCGATGGTCGAGGACCTCGTCACCGGCACCGCGCAGCAGATGCGCGCCGCCGAGCACGCCTCGGCGATGCAGGTTGCCGGCAAGGGCGATCTGATCGACGTCGTCACTGCGATCGGCGCCGCCGAGACCGCGCTCGACACGATGGTCGCCGTGCGCGACCGCGTCGTCAGTGCCTATACCGACATCATGCGCATGCAGATCTGACGGATGACGCCGAGCGAGGTCATCCAGCTGGTCGAAGCGTCGCTGCTGCTCGTGCTCACCGTGGTGGGCCCGCTGCTGCTGACGTCGCTGATCGTCGGCACCGTCATCGGCCTGCTTCAGGCGCTGACGCAGATCCAGGAGACCACGCTCACCTTCGTTCCCAAGCTGATGGCGATGGGCGTGGTGTTTCTGCTGATGCTCCCGACCATGGGGCAGGCGCTGTCCGGCTTCATGGCCAAGATCAGCGACCTGATCATCACCGGATGATCGTGCCCGCCGACCTCGAATTCCAGGTTTCGGCCTTCTTCATCGTGTTCGCCCGCGTGGGCGCGGTGCTGATGCTGCTGCCGGTGTTCGGCGAGGATTCGATCCCCGGCCGCATTCGGCTGATGATCGCCTTCGCATTGTCGGCGGCGCTTTACGGCGCCCTCGGCGAGCCGGCGCGCGCCGCGCTTCAGGGCGGCGCGGTGCTGCCAGCGGTAATCGTCACCGAGCTGATGACTGGCCTCGCCATGGGCATGATCGTCAAGATCCTGTTCTTCGCGATCTCGATGGCGGGCTCGATCGCCAGCACCCAGATCGGCCTGTCCGCCGCGGTGATCTTCGATCCTGTCCAGTCCAGCCAGGCCCCGCTCCTCTCCAAGTTCGTCGGCATCGCCGCCGCCTTGGTGTGCATGGGCATGCAGGTCCATCACCTGTGGCTCGGCGCGATCATTAACAGCTATCAGAGCTTCCCGATCGGCGGGCTGCCGCCGATGCAGGATTTCGCCCAGCTTGCGATTGCCGCGATCGGGCGTTCGATGACGCTCGGGATCAGCCTCGCCGCTCCCCTTCTCGTCTACGGCATCGTCTTCAACGTCGCGCTCGGTCTGTCGGCGCGCATCGCCCCGGCGATCCAGGTCTTCTTCATCGCCCAGCCGCTCAATCTGCTGCTCGGCGTCGCTTTGTTCGCCGCCACCTCCGGCGCCATGCTCACCGTCTTCGCCACGTCGATGGGTGATGCCATGCAGGGAGGCTGGTGATGTCGGGCGATACGGACCAGGAAGACAAGACAGAAGCCCCGACAGACAAGAAACTCGAGGACGCCCGCGAACGCGGTGAAGTGCCGATGGCCCCCGAGATGAAGCACGCCGCGATGTTCGTCGCGGCGCTCGTCGTGATGGGCGGGCTCGGCACATACACGATGCAGCTGATGGGATCGCTGTTCGTACGGCTCTGGGGCAGCGCCGACGATTTCCGCATGGAGCCAGCCGGCGCGCAGGACTTCGCGACCGGCCTGTTCGCCGCCATCTCGGGCGCGCTCCTGCCGATCCTCGCCGCGCTGTTCGGCTTCGCGCTGCTCGGCGGTTTTCTCCAGGGCCGGCCGATGCTCTCGGCGAGCCGCATCAAGCCCAAATGGTCGAAGCTGAATCCGGTGAGCGGGTTCAAGCGCACCTTCAGCAAGCAGTCGCTCGTCGAGTTCGCCAAGACGCTTGCCAAGCTCTGCCTCGTCGTCGGCATCGGCGCGTATATCGCGTGGCCGCACGCGGCGACGATCGACCGGCTCGTCGGCGCCGACATGGTGGCGATGGGGGCCGCGGCCAACGACATCGTCTGGGCGATGCTGGTGCCGATCGCGCTGCTGGTCGGCGCGCTGGCGATGTTCGACTTCGTCTGGCAGCGCTTCGCGTTCCTCAAAAAGATGCGGATGACGAAGCAGGAGATCAAGGACGAGTATAAGCAGTCGGAGGGCGACCCCAAGATCAAGGGCAAGATCCGCCAGCTCCAGATGCAGCGAGCCAAGGGCCGGATGATGGCCAACGTTCCCAAGGCGAGCGTCGTCATCACCAATCCGACCCACTACGCTATTGCACTGCAATATGATCACGGCGCGATGAACGCCCCGGTGGTGGTCGCCAAGGGCGTCGATAATGTCGCGCTCAAGATCCGCGAGATCGCCGGCGAGCACGGCATTCCTCTCGTCGAGAATCGCCCGCTCGCCCGCGCGCTCTACGCTTCCGCCGAGATCGATCATCCGATCCCGGTCGAGCATTATGCCGCCGTCGCCGAAGTGATCAGCTATGTGATGAAGATCGCCAAGGCGAAGCGCTGACGCTGCATCGCGTCATTTATTTTCGCGCTTGCGGTGAGCGGTTTTAATCGTTTCTGCCAATTGTCGACCCGCCGTACCCTGGCTGCAAATCTCCACGCAGCAAGGATTCGAGCCATGGACGCACCCACCTCAGGCAGCCCGATCAACGATCCGCAGAAGCAGCCGGCGGCGCTGCGCCGCCTGCTCGGCCGCACGAACCGCGACTGGTGGCCCGAGCAGCTCAGCCTCGAAATTCTGACTCAGAACGGCGTCTCGCCCAATCCGAACGGCCCCGATTTCGATTATCGCGAGGCCTTCCTCAAACTCGATTACTGGGCGCTCAAGGAAGACCTCAAAGCGCTGATGACCGACAGCCAGCCCTGGTGGCCCGCCGATTACGGGCATTATGGCCCGTTCTTCATCCGTATGGCGTGGCACGCGGCGGGGACTTATCGAACCGGCGACGGCCGCGGCGGCTCGTCGTCGGGCGCGCAGCGCTTCGCTCCGCTCAACTCGTGGCCGGACAACGGCAATCTCGACAAGGCACGCCGGCTGCTCTGGCCGATCAAGAAGAAGTACGGGGCCGCGATCAGTTGGGCCGATCTCTTCATTCTCACTGGCAACGTTGCGATCGAATCGATGGGCGGCCCGGTGTTCGGCTTCAGCGGCGGCCGCGATGATATCTTCGAGCCCGAGAAAGACATATACTGGGGCACGGAGGAGGAATGGCTCGGCCAGACCCGCATCGACGATGAGGCCGGCCTCGCGCTCGAGGAGCCGCTCGCCGCGATCCAGCACGGCCTGATCTACGTCAATCCCGAGGGTCCCGGCGGCAAGCCCGACACCAAGGGCTCGGCGCGTGACCTTCGTGCGACCTTCAGCCGTATGGCGATGAACGACGAAGAGACCGCGGCGCTCACCGCCGGCGGTCACACCTTCGGCAAGGCGCATGGCGCAGGCGACGCATCGAAGGTCGGCCGCGAGCCCGAGGCGGCGGACATTGCCCAGATGGGCCTCGGCTGGGCCTCGACCCATGAGAGCGGCATGGGCGATCACACGATCACCTCGGGGATCGAGGGCGCGTGGACCCCGACGCCGACGAAATGGGACATGTCTTACTTCGACATGCTGCTCGACCATGAGTACGAGCTGGTGAAGAGCCCCGCGGGCGCCAACCAGTGGCAGCCGGTCGGCAATCCCGAAGAGACCCTCGCCCCGGCCGCACACACTCCGGGCAAGAAGGTCGCGACGATGATGACCACCGCCGACAAGGCGTTCAAGGACGATCCGCAGTACCGCACGATCCTCGAGCGGTTCCGCGCCGACCCGGCTTATTTCGCCGACGCCTTCGCCCGCGCCTGGTTCAAGCTGACCCATCGCGACATGGGCCCGAAGAGCCGCTATATCGGCCCGGAGGCCCCGCAGGAGGATCTGATCTGGCAGGACCCGATCCCCGCCGGCACGCCGCTCGGCGACGCCGACGTCGCCGCGCTCAAGGACAAGATCGCCGAGTCCGGCCTCACCGTGAAGCAGCTGGTCAAGACCGCCTGGGCGTCCGCCTCCACCTTCCGGAATTCGGACAAGCGCGGCGGCGCCAACGGCGCGCGCATCCGCCTCGCGCCGCAGAAGGACTGGGAAGTCAACGAGCCGGCCGAACTCGCCAAAGTGCTTGCGGTCTATGAGGATATCAAGGCCGGCTTCGGCGGCACTGTCAGCATCGCCGATCTGATCGTGCTCGGCGGCAATCTCGGCGTCGAGCAGGCGGCCAAGGCCGCGGGCTTCGACGTCGCCGTGCCCTTCACCTCGGGCCGCGGCGACGCGACGCAGGAGTGGACCGACATCGAAAGCTTCGAGCCGCTCGAGCCCAAGGCCGACGGCTTCCGCAACTATCTCTCGGTCAAGTTCAACGTGCCGACCGAGGAACTGCTCGTTGACCGTGCCCAGTTGCTCGGCCTTTCGGCACCTGAAATGGCGGTGCTGGTCGGCGGCCTGCGCGTGCTCGGCGCCAACCATCCGAAGGCCGAGAAGCACGGCGTGTTCACCGAGCGCCCGGGGCATCTCACCAACGACTACTTCGTCCATCTGCTCGACATGAACACGGCGTGGAAGCAGGTCGATGACACCGGCGACGAGGAATTCGTCGGCAGCGACCGCTCGACGGGCGAGCAGCGGTGGACGGCGTCGCGCACCGATCTGGTGTTCGGCTCCAATTCGCAGCTCCGCGCCCAGTCCGAAGTCTATGCCTCGGACGATGCCGGCGAGAAGTTCGTCAAGGATTTCGTCGCCGCCTGGGCCAAGGTGATGAACGCCGATCGCTTCGACCTGGCGCGCTGACCTTGGGAACGCCCCTCCCTGCTAGCGGGGAGGGGTTGGGAGTGGGTGCGCGCGTCTGCGTGCCCAGAAGACTCTTTCACTGCTAGCACGAAAAAGGGCGAGGCATCGAGCCTCGCCCTTTTCAAACCCCTTGCCCTCCCCTGCAGAGGGGGAAAACAGGCTTAGGCCTGCAGGTCGATCTTGGCGAGCTCGACCCGGACGCGCAGCTCGATGTCGGAGAGGATGCCGGCGAGCACCGGATCGTCCGAAGGCTCGAAATTCTCGGACCACTCCACGATCTCGCGCAGCCGCTCGACACTCGGCGTGCCGGTCGCGAGTTCCTTGCGGAGCTTGTCGAGCGCATCGAGTCCGCGCTCGGCGTCCCTCGCCTGCTTGCGGCGCCGCTCGATCGCGGGATCGGCGGCGGCGAGCGTCACCAGCATCGCGACATTGGGCACCGGCTGCGTAGTGCCACCGCCCTGCAGCGGCATTGGCCGGGCAGCAGTCCCCTCCTCTTCGGCGATCGGAAAGCCCGACACGGCCTTGGGCAGCGCAGCCAGGAGGCTGCGCGCCATCAGCGGCGTCAGGTTGTCGATGCGCACGAAATCAGGTCCTCTCGGCCCGCATTGGCCACCTATCCTCTATAAGAAAGTTATCGCGGATTTTCCACTTTCGCAGAGGGTTTATGCAAAGGATCGCCGCTTCGTTCGTGCTGCCGCTGCTGGCGTTGATCGCCAGCCCCCATGCGGCTGCGCAGACGCGGATCAAGGACATCGTCGACGTCGAGAACGTCCGCGAAAACCAGCTCGTTGGCTACGGCCTCGTCGTCGGCCTCGCCGGCACCGGCGATCGCATGCGCAACGCGCCCTTCACCGAGGAATCGATGCAGGCTATGTTGGAGCGTATGGGTGTCAACATCCGTGGCACCAATATGCGCACGCAGAACGTCGCCGCGGTGTCGATTACCGCGACCATGCCGCCGTTCGCGCGTTCCGGCTCGCGGATCGACGTGCAGGTCTCCGCGCTCGGCGACGCCTCCAGCCTGCAGGGCGGCACGCTGATCGCCTCGTCGCTGCGCGCGCTCGACGGCGAGATCTACGCCGTCGCCCAGGGCAATGTCGCTGTTTCGGGCTTCAAAGGCCAGGGCGCCGCCGCGAGCGTCAGCCGCGGCGTCACCACTTCGGCACGCATCGCCGGCGGCGCGATCATCGAGCGCGAAGTGCCCTATGCGCTGCGCTCGGCCGAGAGCCTCAAGCTTGCGCTCAAGAACCCCGATTTCGCCACCGCCGACCGCATCGCCCGCGCGATCAACGCCAAATATCCCGGCAGTGCCGTGGTCCTCGACCCGTCGACGGTCGAAGTCGCCCCGCATGGCGCGTTCGAGGGCAATGTCATCGACCTCGTCACCCGCATCGGCGATCTCGAGATCAAGGTCGACCAGGTCGCCAAGGTCGTGATCAACGAAGCCTCGGGCACCGTGGTGATGAACGCCGATGTGAAGATCACCCCGGTGGCGATCGCCCAGGGCGGCCTGACCATCACCGTTTCGGAACGCCCGCAGGTCTCGCAGCCCGCGCCGCTGTCGAACGGCGAGACGACCGTGGTGCCGCGCACCGACGTCCAGGTCGACGACGGTAACGGCGCCAGCCTCGCGCTGGTCAGCGGCGCCTCGCTCCAGTCGCTGGTCAGCGGCCTCAACACGCTCGGCGTCTCGCCGCGCGATCTGATCACCATCCTTCAGGCCGTGAAGAGCGCAGGCGCGCTCCAGGCCGAGATCGAGGTCCAGTAATGAACGAACTCACGCCCCTTTCCGCAACCGCGGCCGGCACCCCGGTCCGCAAGGTCGACCCGAAGAACGCCCAGACCGCCAGGGATTTCGAGGCGATGTTCCTCGGCCAGATGACCAAGATGATGCTCGAGAGCGTCGAGAAGGGCGAGATCAACGGCGGCGCCGGCGAAGAGATGTTCAAGGGCGTCCTCGCCGAGAAGCTCGGCGCCGAAATGGCCAGCCGCGGCGGCGTCGGCCTCGCGCCCGCCGTGCTCGATTCGATCCTCAAGCTCCAGCAGGGACAATAATGACCGATCAGCTCATCGACGCGATGGTTTCGCTCACCGCCCTTATGGAAGAGGAAACCGAGAAGCTCGCGCGCCGGGGCTATGTCCCCGAGCTCGGCGAGATCGCCGCGGCAAAGGTGCGCCTCACCGGCCGGATCGAGGCCGATTTCGCGCGCCTCAAGCGCGAGACCCCGAACTGGACCGAGAAGCTCGACGAAGAGACCCGCGCCCGGCTCTCCGACGCCAGCCGCGACCTGCGCGACGCCTCGGCGGTCAATCAGCAGATCCTCTCGCGCCAGATCGAGCTTTCGGTCGAGATGATGGGTGCGATCGCCGCCGAGGCGCAGCGCCTCGGCGGTACCCGCAGCACCACCTACGGCGCATGCGGCGCCCTTGGCGGCATGGACGCACCTGCCCCGATCTCGATCAACGCGCGTCTTTAAGAGAGTGGCCGGGATGGGGCCCGCAACCGACGGACCGGTCTCAATCCGCGACTAGGTGGAACCCGGCACATAGTATATGCAAGTCTTCGGAGCCTCGTCGAGTTCCGGAGACCGCCGATGAACCTCCTGCAACTGCCGCGATGCATCCTGGGACTGCATCAAAGGGATCGGCGCCACGCCAGATACGACGGGCCGGTGGTTCGCAGCCGCTGCACCGGCTGCGGCAGGCCGATGGTCAAGGACGGCCTCGACTGGCATCTCGACACCCCTTCGGCCGCCAGGACGCCTGCCGCCGGCGAATAGGTTTTGCATTGCAGCGGCGGCAAGCGACGCGCGGAGGGCTGCCTTCCCTTTCGCTCAGGCAAGGGGCTCCCCTGCCAGCGCCGAAGAGCCTGCGTTGCAAGCGGACGGACAGCTTTCGCCCCTGATGCGATGTCACTGCGACGCAGGTTCCCGAAGCGGGCAGCCGCGTTCGCGAGTTACGGCTGTCAGCTGCCGGGTGATCGGCTGCCGAAAGGTCACACCAGGGTCACACTGCGCGCATCGTCCCGACCGGCCGGTTACAGGCGCAGGCGGGAACCCGGCAGAGTCGGGATCAAACAGCCGATACCCCCGCTTTCGCGCGAGCGTCGTTCGGGACGCGTTACGATTTCAAAGAACTTGGTGAGGTCTCACGCGGAATCGTACATTGCAAGCATGTCCGCAACGCGTCGCAAGTGGTCGTTCCACTCAAGCCCTCTCCCGCTTTCGCGGGAGAGGGCTAGAAGACGAATGTCCGCAATTGAGGCGTTTGCTGCCGGTCCGCTTCCGGCCTCCGCTTTCCCCGCTCGAATATCGAGACTGGGTGGAAACCCGCCTTTCGATCTTACAGGTCCGCTATGGCGCGGTCAAAGCGTGATGAGAGCTTCAGGTATGTATCTTCCCAGTCGCTGTTGATGCTGACTTCTTGAGGCGATCCGGTCGGAGCGTACAAAAGTTCAAGCTGCTCCAGCGTGATCGTCTCGGCTGCTTCGATCCGCCGCAGAATGTCATCGATCTCCGCTACAGCCGCCTCACTCTCATTCCAGCGTGACCAAGAGAAGTCGTTATCCGGACGGGCCAGCATAGCCCGAGTGTCCTTAAGGACCTGGACCAAGGCTTTTTGAGACACCTGTTGCTCCTCAATGTCGGTGGATCCGGCGCGCACCTGCGCATCCGCAAAGGGGGCGCCCAATACCCGTCCACTGCTGCCAGGACGGTAGGAAGGCTCCAGACGCGGAGAAAGCCACCTATCTGTGCGATGGTGCTCGCTCGAATTGCTAGCGAAATGGACGTTGTACGCGTGGAGTTCATCTTCCGGAGTGATCACAAGTTCAGTGATATTCGCCCGCTGGAACGCGTCTTCGTTTGCCCGGCCCTCGGTCTTGAGGCTCACGGTCAGCGCACCGTCGTCTCTGGCAACCATTTTGTAATCATATGCTACGGGCTGGTTGAAGCACGTGACGTTACCGCCTTCGATGATCAGTTCAGAACATCCGTCATCAACATCGATCCAGCGACCCTGCATCTCGTCGGGCAAAGGGGAATCTGGTCCAAGCCGTTCCACTGTGTTGACCTCCCAATTTGCTCGCTAGACTCCTATTGCAAATGGGAATGACCGCAATGGGGTCGTGGCCGGCCCGTCCGCTTCTGCAGCCGCGTAAGCAGCGCCGGAACGGCACAGGGTGGGGAATAGGGGACAGTCCTCTTCTGCTGCAGATGGGCGAGAAGAAGACGATCATAAACCGAGGCGGGGGCTGATATATATGCTTGAAGGACGGGACTGGTTTGCGGCCAGTGGAGCGGCGGCCGAAGAGTTGTCGCGGCTTCGGGCGGTTGTGCCTGATAATCTACCCAGGAGGTATCTTGAGCTGCTCGCGTTTAGCAACGGCGGTGAGGGTCCGATGCCAGGCCAGCCCTGTTATTTGTGCTTGGATGCCTCACGCACGGTCGCAGAAAGGATCGAGGCCAAGAACCATGGGCAGGAGGACTTGCAGGGCTTTCTCATCATCGGCAGTAACGGCGGCGGTGAGTATATCGCGTTCGACACTCGAAACGGAGCACCTTGGCCCATCGTCATGATTGACATGGTGGCGGGTGGAGACAGCGCCGAAGTTATCGCTCCTGACTTTGAAACATTCTACCACCGCATAGGCGTAGAGGAAGAGACGGCGTAAACGTCCGCTTTTGGGGTCGGAGCAGTGCGGGGCGGCGGCCAACCCAAGTTGCGCACGCACCGGAGCATTGTACTGGGAGCCGGTGAAGACGTTCCCGATACTGGTCCTCGCCGTTAGCGCGTGCTCCGATGGGTCCGATCGCGGAAGCGACGCGAAGCCCGCGCAAAATATCGCCGCAACCAGCCAGGCAAGTGTTCACACCGGCGTGTTGGCTACCGGGTTCCACGGACCTGTATTCGTCTCGGACGAGGAGATAAGCGCCGAAAAAGCGAAGGCGAAGGGCGGTTTCTGGGAAGTTGCCGGAATGCCGATCAAGGCCGAGGACGCAGTTCGGCTGGAGTTTCGCGGCCTGCTCGACCGGGCGATCTCGACGAGTCCCGAGGCGGGCTTACCGAGGAATCATATGCAGTGGAGGGTAACGCTGGAGGGCGCGTCCGAAGCGGTTCCCACTGACGGGTATACGCACCAGTTTCGGGTTCGGCGGATCATCTCGGTCGAACCATGCCCGAAGGAGCCGGTCGGCGAACAGGGCTGCTTGCCCTTTTGAGGTATGCCGACGAACGCCCGCTTTTCATCTCCGGCACGCAATCAGAGTTGGTGCCGGTCAGGCGATGCGCGCCACTAGCCGCGGCCGCCGATCGCGGTCTTCAGCATCGACATCTGCTTGCGGTACAGGCTGGTCATCGCAGTGAAGTCGGCCTGGATCTCGCCCATCTTGAGCAGCTGGTCTTCGAGCGTGACGTTGTTGCCGTCGGGCTTGGTCTCGGAGATGTCCTTGTCGAGGATCACGCCCGCCCCCGCCGGCTGGATCGCACCGAGGCTCTTCATCCGATCGGTCAGCTGAACGCGCGGCGCGGCGATCATGCCGCTGCCGCCGACCAGCGCGGCGAAGCTCGGCTCGGAGACTTCGCGCGCCTTGTAGCCGGGCGTCTCGCTGTTCGCGAGATTCTGCGCGACGACGCGCTGGCGCTCGGACAGGTTCTGCATCCGGTCACGGATGCCTGCGAGGATCGGAGGCGTGTTCATGCGATCAGAATCCCAGAGTGGAGGAAGCGCCCGAATTCAGTCGGTTTAGCGCTGCCTGATAATTTGCCAGCTGCGCGGACTCGCGCGCAGTCGATTGCCGGCCGGTGGCGGTGTTCTTGACGCCATCGACCATCCGCGACTTGCCATCATCCCAATATAGCGAGCGATAGGCGGTCTGCGTCATCGAGATCGCTTCTTCGACCTTCTTCATCGCCACCTTGGCGTTGTCGAGCGTCGACAGGCTGAGCGCGTCGGTCAGATCCATGCCGAAATTGCCGCCCGGGCGCACCTTGGGCGCACTGGCCGGCAGCGTCGCCTGGGTGGCGATGCGCTGCGGCTCGATGCCGAGCTTGGCGAGCGCGTCGGTATCGGTGCCGCCGGGGATGAGCTCGAGCTCGTGCCCGGCCTTCATCGTGATGCGCAGCTGCTGGACACCGTCGAGGGCGGTCGCAGTGACGGTGCCCTTGGAGGCACCCAGCATGCCCTGCATCCGCGTGGCGATCGTCTTGAGCGTGTCGCCAGCCTCGATCGTCACCCGGCGGACTGCGCCACTGTCGGCCTTGAACGAGAAATAGTCGCCGGCGCGCATCGCCGTCTGGGTGGTCAGCTTTTCGGAGATCGCCGGATTGATCGTGCCGCGGCCGAAGCCGAGCGCCGAGATCGCATTGGCGCCGCCCTTGTCGGCGGCGATGCGGACGGGCTCGGTGCGCAGCAGCGCTTGGCCGAACTGGTTGGTGCTCGCGATCGCGCCGGTCGCGGCATCGATCCGCGATACGAACCCGTCGGTCGGCCCACGGCGCGGTGCGGCGAGATCGCCGGTGGTGCGGCCGCCGGCGTAAAGATCGTTGCCCATGAAGGCGATGCTGTCGACCTGATCGTCGGCCGCGGAGCCGAGATAGGTCACGCTGGCGCCGCTGAGCGCTGAATCGATGCGGGCGACGAAGCCGTCGCGCTCGGCGCTCTTGCCGTTGACCTGGGCACCGTTGAGCGCGTTGCTGGTCGCGCCGCCCACGGCGATGGTGCCGTCCGCGGCGACGGCGATCGCGCGGACGTCGGCGGTGCCGAGATTGATGCTGCCGAGATCGGTCGACAGCGCCGAGGCGCTCATCTTGCGGACCGAGGCATTGCCGTCCTGATTGACCACGGCGAGAAGATTGCCGTCCTTGTCCATCGCGAGCGCGTTGATCGAATCATAGCCGGCGCCGCTGATCGTGCGGCGCTCGGCGAGCCTACCGGCGGCATCGATGCGCGCGACGAAGGCGTCGCCGCTGCCGGTCGACATGCGGCCGCCGACATAGACCGAGCCGTCGGCGCCGACGGTGACTGCCTTGGCGGCGTCGGTGCCGATCGCGCGGACGACGGTGGAGAATTTCTCGTCGCCATTGGCGGCGTATTTGGCGACGACCATGTCGCCATCGGTCGACGTGACGCCGTTGAAGCTGCCGGTGACGGTGCCCGCGACGACGATGCTGCCGTCGGCGCCGATCGACACCGCGGCGCCGGTCGAGGAACCGCTGGCGCCGAGGCTGCGCTGCCATACAACATTGCCCGCGCCGTCCATCTTGGTCAGGAACAGGTTGTTGTCGCCGTCCGACTGGTTGGCGCCGAGGTCGCCCGCGGTGGTGCCCACGACATAGCTGTTGCCCTGCGCGTCGGTGACGATCGAGGCGGCGTCGGTGCTGGCATAGACGTTGCTGGTCTTGGTCGTGCTGGTCTTGACCTTGCCGTCCATGTCGACGGTGGTGTTGGTGACCGTTGTGGTCTTGCCCGCCAGCGTCTTCTGCGCCGTCGCGTCGCGATCGAGCGCGGCGATCGTGCCCATCGACACGCGGGTATTGGCGCCGTTCGGCTCGTTGAGGCGGAACACCTGCGTCGCGGTCGGCGCGTCGAGCGCGGTCTGGCCGGTCGCCACGACCAGCGAGTCCTTCGCCCCGACCTGGTCGAGCGTGACTTGCTCCAGCCCGTCCGGAGTATCGAGCTTCATGCCCCATTTGCCGTCGGCATAAACCGGCTTGAACCGCGCGCCCCAGCGCGAGACCGCTTTGCCGTCGGCGTCGGTCATCACCGTGCCGTCGGGCTTGAGCATCGGCGTCGCACCGATCGCGCTGTTGAGCTGCGAGACTATTGAGTCGAGCGTCGGCGGCTGGGTGCCCTGCGCGAGATTGACGGTGAAGGTCTCGGTCTGGTTGCCGCGGCTGACGTTGACGCTGAACTGCTCCTGGCCGGTCAGGCCCGGCAGCGCGTCCGAGCGCAGCTTGACCAGCCCTTCGCCCTTGGTCTCATACGCGCGGGTGGCCGCGAGCTTGCTCGACTGTGCGGTCGAGGTGGGCTTGCCGAAGGACAGGTTGACCTTGTCCGAGGGCGCCGTGGTCAGATAGCCCTGCAAGTCGGCCAGCCCCTTGGCGAAGACCTTTTCATATTGCGCGCGCTGGGCGCTGGTCGCGGTCTTGACCGTCGCGGCCTCGGCGAGGACGCGCAGCTTTTCGAGCGCCTTGTAGGCCACGAAGCTGGTCTTGACGTCGTCGGGCAGGATCTCGGTGCTGCCGCCGGTCTTGTCGACCAGCGTCCTCGACGCGAGGATCGAGGCGATCTGGGCCGACACCGACTTGGTGTCGGTCGCTTGCTTCCACGGCGGGGTGGTCTCGGCGAGCGTGAACTGGGCCTTGGCGGTGCGGACGGCCTTGCTGTCGAAGGCGACCGTATTGGTCGCCAGCGAGAACACCGAGCTGTCGCCGGTGAGCAGGCTCAGCCCCATCAGGCTTCCCGAAAAATTAACCGTCATCGCGACCGACCCTTTCCCCCATGCTCCTATAATAGGATGAGTGAACGCTTTCTTGCGTCCACCCGCCTTTTTTCTGCGAGGGGTCCAGAATGAGCCTGATGGCGCCGATTGCCGAGCCGGTCGAACTCAAGAAGTATAGCGGGCCGCAGCGCGCGGCGGCGCTGATGCTGGCGCTGGGCAAGGACCATGGCGCGCCGATCTGGGAACAGCTGACCACCGACGAGATCAAGGAACTCTCGTCGACGATCGCCAGCCTCGGCCGGGTGCCGTCGCAGGTCGTCGAGCATCTGCTGATCCAGTTCACCGGCGAAGTCGCCTCGATGGCCTCGCTCCACGGCAGCTACGAGACCACCGAGCGGCTGCTCGGCGGGATCCTGCCGAACGACAAGGTCAAGGAGATCATGGAGGATATCCGTGGTCCGTCGGGCCGGACGATGTGGGACAAGCTCTCCAACGTCAGCGAGAGCGTGCTCGCCGGCGCGCTCAAGCACGAATATCCGCAGACCGTCGCGGTGATCCTCTCCAAGCTGCGGCCGGACCACGCCGCGCGCGTGATCGCCGAACTGCCGCGCGAATTCTCGGTCGACGTGGTGATGCGCATGCTGCGGATGGAGACCGTCCAGAAGGACGTGATCAACCAGGTCGAGGCGACGCTCAAGAGCGAGTTCATGACCAATCTCTCGCGCTCGCAGAAGCGCGACCCGCACGAGGCGATGGCCGAGCTGTTCAACTCGCTCGACCGCTCGACCGAAGAGGCGATGCTGACCGCGCTCGACAACAAGGCGCCCGACAGCGCCGAGCGCATCCGCGCGCTGATGTTCACGTTCGAGGACCTCGCCAATCTGCTGCCGTCGGCGATCGCGGTGATCGTCCGCAACGCCGACAAGCGCGAGATGGCGCTGGCGCTCAAGGGCGCGCCGGACCAGCTCAAGCAGCTGTTCTTCGGCGCGATGACCGAGCGCGCGGCCAAGCTGATGCGCGAGGACATGGCGGCGATGGGCCCGATCCGCGCCCGCGACTGCGAGGAAGCCCAGTCGGCGCTCGTCCGCCTGGCGAAGAACCTCGCCGACCGCGGCGAGATCCTGCTCGTCGATCCCAAGTCCGACGATGCGATGATCATCTGAGATGGGCATGGGCTTCCAGAACGTCGAACGCTTCGCCTTCGACCGCATCTTCTCCGCGCCGGCCAGCGCCGACACGACGATCCCGAGCGGCGACATGCTGCTCGAGATCTCGGCCCTGCGCGCCGAGCTCGCGCTGCTCCGCTCGGATGTCGACGCGCAGGTCGCACTGGCCCGCGCCGAAGGCTTCGACGCCGGACTGGCTCAAGCCCGCGCCGAACGCGACGTCGCGCTGCTGAGCGCGGTCGACGCGCTCCACGCCGGGATCGAGTCGCTCGACGAGCGGTTCGACGAAGTCTCCACCCGCGTCGCCGGCGAAGCCGCCGAGATCGCGCTCGCCGCCGCCGACATGATCGCCGGCCGCGCCGTCGATCTCGCTCCGGCGGAAGCGATCGACGCGGCGATCGGACGCGCACTCGGCCAGGTCGCCCGCGGCACCGAACTCGAGATCCGCGTCCACCCCGACCTTATCGAGGCGATCGAGGCGCGCATCGCCGAGCGCCAGGCCAACGATCGCCGCAAGCTCAACCTCACCGTCGTCGGCGACGTCACCATCGCGATCGGCGACGCGCTGATCGGCTGGGAAAAGGGCGGCCTCGCGCTCGACGCCACCGCCCGCCGCAAGGCGGTGCTCGAGGAACTCGAGACGCTGCTGCCGAGCGCTGCCGGCGCGAACTGACTCCGCTCTCCCCTTCCGCGCGCGGAAGGGGAACGCATGTCGAGAGGGCAGACCGAATTTTTCCTCTCAGGGAGGCGTCTGGAATTCGCAAGACAAGGTCGGGCTCGTTGCCCGGCCTTTTCTTTTCCGCGGGGGCAGCGAGGCGTTCGCCGCCGGACGCGGTCCACTAGGCAAAAAATTCCCACCCGGCACAATCTGCCGCCTTCGCCCCTCCTATAAGACAAGGGAGAGGGGCACTCCTGCCCCAGGCCACATCACGGGGCGGTCTTGGAAGCGATCAAAAATCTCGTCGGGCAGCTTGGCCCGAAGCGGCTGATGCTGATGGGAGGCGTGGCGTTCGCGCTGCTCGCCGCCCTCACCTTCGTCGCGACCCGCGGCTCGGACCCGCAGATGGGCTATCTCTATACCGATCTCGACCCCTCCGCGGCGGCGACGATCACCGAGAAGCTCAAGGGCCAGAACGTCGAGTACACGCTCTCGGCCGACGGCACCTCGATCATGGCCCCGCAGGACAAGCTCGCCGAGCTGCGCATGTCGATGGCCGGCGAGAAGCTCGGCGGCAAGATCGGCTATGAAGTGCTCGACGAGGAGCAGCCCTTCGGCGTCTCCGCCTCGCGCGCCAAGATGAACGAGAACCGCGCCGTCGAAGGCGAGCTCTCCAAGTCGATCCAGACCATCCAGAACGTCAGCGCCGCGCGCGTCCACATCGTCATGCCCGAGCGCGCGATGTTCGCCGCCGAGAGCCGCAAGGCCAGCGCCGCGGTGACGGTCAAGACCAAGGGGCGCCTCTCTTCGGAGCAGATCGCCTCGATCCGCTATCTCGTCTCCTCTTCGGTTCCCGAGCTCTCGCCCGAAGCCGTGTCGGTCGTCGACCAAACCGGCGCCCTGCTCGCCCGTGCCGGCGAGGCCGGTGCGATCGGCGGTGCCGACGCCGACGAGCGGCAGGCGGCAGTCGAGGGCAAGCTGCGCGAGGAAGTCGAGGCACTGCTCGAGCCGATCGTCGGCCAGGGCAAGGTCCGCGCCGAAGTCTCGGCCCAGATCGACCGCGACCAGACCCGCGAAGAAGCCAATGTCTTCGATCCCGACAAGCAGGTGATCTCGCGTCAGGTCAGCGTCGAGAATGGCGAGCAGAACAGCGAGCAGGACGCCGCTCCGCAGACTGCGACCGTCGGCAACCAGCTTCCCGAAGCGCAGGACCAGGCTGCCGGCGCGCCGGGCAGCGGCCGCCAGTCGCGCAGCAACCAGACTTCGGAAGACACGACCTATGACAACAGCTCGACCAAGACGGTCACGCTGCGCGGTCCCGGCAAGGTCACGCGCCTCACCGTCGCGGTGATGGTCGATGGCGGCGCCAACGGCCTGCCCCAGCCGCAGATGCAGCGCATCCAGCGCCTCGTCGAGAACGCGGTGGGCATGGACGCCGAGCGCGGCGACAGCGTGGTCGTCGAGAGCATGCGCTTCGCCAATGACGACAGCCTCGCCGAGAAGGACACCGGCCTGCTCTCCAGCCTGCCGATGGACAAGATCTGGGGCCTGCTGCAGATCATCGTCATCGGGGTGGTCGGCCTGATCGCGCTGCGCATGCTCAAGCCGAAGATCGTGCCGCAGCCCGCTGCAGCGCTCGAAGGCCCCGCCGGCGAAACCCCGCTCTCCGCCCAGTCGCCCGAGATGCTCGCACTCGCCGAGCGCGCCGCCGATGGCGATGCCGAAGCGATGCAGAAGCTGGAAGCGATGAACAACGCCGATCAGCCGCTGCTCGATCAGGAGATCGCGCTCGCCCAGATCGACGGCCGTATCAAACTCTCTGCCCTGAAGCGCATTGGCGACGCCATTTCCGCAAGCCCGCCCGAAGCGGCTTCGGTGATCCGCCAGTGGATGAATGCATAAGGATCTGACCATGACTATCGAACCCCACGACATCATCCCCGCCGACTCCAGCGACGCCGCGGGCCCCGTGTTCGAGGACTTCGAGACGCTTTCGGGCGGCGAGCAGATCGCGACCGGTCCCGAGGGCCTCGAGGCCGTCCACGACGTGCCAGTCAAGGTGCAGGCAGTGCTCGGCCGGGCGCGCATGCCCGTCGGCGAGCTGCTCAACCTCAGCTCGGGCACTGTCGTCGAGCTCGACCGCCGCGTCGGCGAGCCGGTCGACATCTTCGTCAACGATCGCCTGATCGCGCGCGGCGAAGTCGTGCTGATCGACAATGCGCTCGGCGTGACTCTCACCGAAATCGTTCGTCAGGACCGTTGATGCCTCATTCGATCCGCATGATTCTGGTCGGCGCGCCCGGCGGCGAGTTCCGCCGCGCCGCCGAGCTGGCGCGTGACGCGGGTGCCGACGTCGCGATGGCCGATACCCCGGCCCAGGCGCTCGACCTGCTCCGCGCCGGCGGCGGCGACATGGTGATGATCGACGTCGAGACCGACGTGATCGGCTTCATGGCGAGCGTCCGCGCCGAGCGTTTCACGATCCCCGTGCTCGCCTGCGGCATCCAGGCCTCGGCCGAGCGCGCCGTGGCGGCGATCCGCGCCGGTGCCCGCGACTATGTTCCCCTGCCCCCGCAGCGCGAGCTGATCGCCGCGGCGATCGCTTCGGTGATCGAGCGCAAGGCGCCGGTTCGCATCGGCGATCACCCTGCCCTCACCCGCGCCATCGCGCTCGCCACCGCCGTGGCTCCCACCGCCGCCCCCGTCCTCGTCACCGGCGAGAAGGGCAGCGGCAAGGAGATCATGGCCCGCGTGATCCACGAAGCTTCGGGCCGCGCCAATCCCGTCCATGTCGTCGAATGCGCCGGCGTCGCCGCCGATGTGCTCGAGTCCGAACTGTTCGGCCATGAAGCCGGCGCCTTTCCCGGCGCGGTCGCGCGCCGCATCGGCCGGCTCGAAAAGGCCGCCGGCGGGACGATCTTCCTTCGCGAGGTCGGCAGCCTCGCCCCCCCGACGCAGGCTCGCCTGTTCGCGGCAATGCACGACCAGTGCTTCACCCGCCTCGGCGGCGAAGAGCTGGTGCCCTTCCGCGCACGGCTGATCGCCTCCGCCAGCACCGATCTCGAGGCCGCGGTCACCGCCGGCAGCTTCCGCGCCGACCTGCTCGTCCGTCTCGGCCTCGTCCGCGTCGAAGTGCCGCCGCTGCGCGAACGCGGGGGCGATCTCGTCCAGCTTGCCCAGCATTTCGCCGAGCGGCTCGCCGAGGCCGATGGCCTCCCTGCCCGCGGCTTCAGCGAAGCGGCCCTCGTGCTGCTCTCGCGCTATGGCTGGCCGGGCAATATTCGTGAGCTCGAGGATTGCATCCACCGCGCGGTGCTGCTCGCCCAAGGCTCGGCGATCGAACCGCACGATCTCGTTCGCTCGGACGGCACCCGTCTGCTCGACCTCGAGCTTGCCGAACCCGGCAACCTCCAGATCGAGAGCCTGGTCGGGCGCACCGTCGAGGAAGTCGAGCGCGAGCTGATCCTCCACACGCTCGAGCGCTGCCACGGCAACCGCACGTCGGCGTCCAACATCCTCGGCATCTCGGTCCGGACGATGCGCAACAAGCTGCGCACGTTCATCGAGGCCGGCATCGCCGTCGCCCCGGCGCCGTAATGAACGATCAGGCGACCCTTCGCAGTCGAAGCGCCTGACCGGTCCCACGAACAACCGCCCCGCAAGCGCAGGGCGAACGGAAGAGACTGATGCCCCCTGCCGTCCTCAACATCCTGAACCGCATCGGCCTGAACCGCGATCTCGCGCTCGCGGGTGCGGTGATCGCGATCATCGGCATGCTGATCCTGCCGATGCCCGGCTGGCTGCTCGATCTCGGGCTGGCGCTGTCGATCACCATCGCGGTGATGATCCTGATGACGGCGCTGTTCATCGAGAAGCCGCTGGAACTCAGCGCCTTTCCGACGATCCTGCTGATCGCGACGATGCTGCGGCTTGGCCTCAACCTGGCCTCGACCCGCCTGATCCTCACCCATGGCCATGAGGGCGCGCACGCCGCCGGCGGCGTGATCGGCGCGTTCGGCGAGTTCCTGATGGGTGGCGAGGTCATCATCGGCCTCACCATCTTCATGATCCTGATCGTCATCAACTTCGTGGTGATCACCAAGGGCGCCGGCCGCATCGCCGAAGTCGCGGCGCGCTTCAGCCTCGACGCGATGCCCGGCAAGCAGATGGCGATCGACGCGGATCTCTCCGCCGGGATGATCAGCGAGGACCAGGCGCGCGAGCGCCGCGCCGAGATCGAGGCCGAGAGTGGCTTCTACGGCTCGATGGACGGTGCCTCGAAGTTCGTGAAGGGCGACGCGATCGCGGCTTTGCTGATCACGGCGGTCAACATCATCGTCGGCCTGACCATCGGCGTCTTCTCGCACGGCGTTCCGATCGGCGAAGCCTTCCACACCTACACCGTGCTCACCGTCGGCGAGGGACTGGTCAGCCAGATCCCGGCGCTGATCATCTCGATCGCCGCGGGCCTGCTCGTCTCGAAGGGCGGGATCAAGGGCAAGACCGGCGCAACGCTCGGCGACCAGCTCGGCCGCTATCCCAAGGCGTTCGGCATGGTCGCGTTCCTGATGGGCGCGCTGGCGGTGATGCCCGGCCTGCCCTTCCTCCCCTTCGCCAGCTTCGCCGCCGCGGCCGGCTATGCCGCGTGGAAGATGAGCAAGAACGCGCAGTCCAAGGCCGCGCTGGAGCGCGCCGTCGCCGCGCACGAACAGGCGCGCGAGGCCGTGGTCGAGCAGCCCATCTCGCAGACGCTGGCGATCGACGCGGTCCGCATCGAGATCGGCTATGCGCTGCTGCCGATGATCAACGACGAGCAGCGCGAGCCGCGCCTCGACGACCAGGTCCGCGCGCTGCGGCGCCAGATGGCGACCGATTACGGCTTCGTGCTGCCTTCGGTCCGGATCATCGACAACATGGCGCTCAAGCCCAACGAATATGTCATCACGATCAAGGAAACCGAAGCGGCGCGCGGCGAGATCAAGCTCGAGAAGCTGCTGCTGATCAATCCTGGCGGCGGCCCGGTCGGCCTGCCCGGCGACGCGACCCGCGAGCCGGTGTTCGGCCTTCCCGCTTTGTGGATCGATCGCGAACTGCGTGACGAGGCCGGCTTCCGCGGCCTGACCGTGGTCGATTGCGGCACGATCATCACCACCCATCTAACCGAGCTGGTCAAGGACAACATCGCCGATCTGCTCTCCTATACCGAGACGCAGAAGCTGCTCACCGAGGTCCACAAGGAGTCCGAGAAGCTCGTCGCCGACATCATCCCGTCCAAGGTATCGGTATCGAGCGTTCAGCGCATCCTCCAGAACCTGCTGTCGGAAGGCATTTCGATCCGCGACGTCCCGACGATCCTCGAAGGCATCGCCGAAGCCGCGCCGCTGACCAACAATCTGACGCAGATGACCGAGCATGTCCGCGCCCGGCTCGCCCGCCAGATCAGCGCGTCGCAGGTCCGCGGCGAAGCGATCCCGGTGGTCACGCTCTCGGCCGAATGGGACCAGGCCTTTGCGGAGTCGATCCTCGGCAATGGCGACGACCGTCAGCTGGCAATGGCTCCGTCAGCGCTGCAGAAGTTCATCCAGTCGGTGCGCGAGACCTATGATCGCCTTGCGCAGGACGGCGAGATCCCGTGCCTGCTGACCAGCCCGGCGATCCGCCCGTTCGTCCGCTCGATCATCGAGCGCGTGCGGCCCGCGACGGTGGTGCTCTCGCAGAACGAGATCCACGCCCGCGCCCGCATCCGCGCGCTGGGAACGATCGGCTGAACCGTTCGCGCAACAACCATCCTATAATGAGAAGACGGCCCTTCGCGGCCGGGCAAGAGGGCACCGGATGCAGATCAACACCATGGCCTTTCCGCTGGGCGGGGGAACGCAGTCCGCGTCGGCGATCGGCGGCACCGGCCTCGGCTTCGCCGACGCGCTGGGGTTCGCCCTTGGCGACGGTGTGCAGCCGGTAAGCCTCAAGGCTTCGGCGACGCCGCCCGAGCATCTTCTTGCCCGGATGCAGGCCGTGCAGGCGCAGCTGTTGGTGCAGCCGCAGTCGGTGCCGGCGTCCGGCGTGCTGCCGGGGCTCCAGCAGTCGACGTCGATGGCGGAGCTGATGGCAACCGCGGCGAAGCTGCCCGGCGCCGACGCACTGCCGGCCGCCGCCATCCCGATCGCCCTTGATGCGCCCATCGCAGTTGAGTCCGCGCTGGATGGTGCTGCGCTCGAAACCGCCATTGCGCCGGTTTCTGCGGCGCCCGAGATCGTCACGCCGGCGCCCGTTGCCGCCGGAACGGGCGGATCGGCTCCGGTCGCCGCACCGCTTCCCGCCGCGACCGAACTAGCAACCTCCGCCCGGGCGCCGCTCGCGACCGTCGCGGCGGCCTCGACTGGTAGTGGCGAGCCGCAGCCGGAGGGCGATATCCTGCAAGAAGCGCCGACCGCGGCGACGACGGCAGAAACCACCCCGGCCAAGCCGCAAAAGGGCGCGCGCCGTCAGGCCGTAGCGGCCGATGCGGACCTCGCGCCGTCCCCAGGTGCGAAGCAGGCAATTCCTGCCGAGATGCTCGCGGTCAACGCCATTGCGCAGCCGGTCGCGGCCCAGCCGCAGCAGCCCATGATGCGCGACGCTTCCGCCAACGCGCCGGGTGGGTCCACTGTGTCGAAGACCAGCAAGGTGCCTTCCGCGGTCGTACCGACGCACGACGGCAGTCAGAATGCCCTCGGCACCACCACCGCCGATTTCGCCCGCGCAGTGGCCGCGAAGGGTGAGTCCGCCGGTTCGGACGCGAGTCCCGACGGCCATCCCCAGCCAGATATCATGCTCCCCGCCACCGGCAGGACCGACGCTGCCGCGCCGGCCATGCCCCAGCCCGTCCAGAACACCACCTCGGTCGAGACCGCCCGCGCGGCGGCTCCCGCCGCTCCCGCCGAGCCGGTGATCGAGACGCGGACGGGCCAGCTCGGCCAGTCGCTCGGCGTCGAGATCGCGCGGAAAATCGAGCTCGGCGAAGAGACGCTGCGCATCCGCCTCAACCCGATCGAGCTCGGCCGCATCGAAGTGACGCTGAACTTCGACGACAAGGGCAGCCTGCAGGCGATCGTTCGCACCGAAAGCGCGCAGGCGATGGATCTGCTGCGCCAGGACGCGCCCGAACTCGCCCGCACGCTCGATCAGGCCGGCGTCCGCACCGACGCGCAGAGCTTCCGCTTCGAGAATCGCGGCGGCGACACCGGCGGCCAGCAGGCCCAGCAACAGCACCAGCAGAACCAGCGCGGGCGCTTCGCCGCTTCCGATGACGCTGCCGGCACCGCCGAACCCAATTACCGCCCGATCCGCAGCGACGGGCAGGTCGACCTTCTCGCCTGAGGACCAGCCATGACCACCGTCACTTCCAACACCCCGATCACGGACGCCAAGTCCGCCGCCGCCTCGTCGAAGATCAACGCCGATTTCGACATGTTCCTGAAGCTGCTCACCACCCAGATGCAGAACCAGGATCCGCTCGATCCGATGGACACGGCGCAATACACGCAGCAGCTGGTCCAATATTCGCAGGTCGAGCAGTCAATCGAGCAGACCAAGACGCTCAAGGAAATGCTCGCCGCCTTCGGTACGCAGAACCTGATGCAGGCCTCGGCGCTGATCGGCGCGCAGGTGGAGACCAAATCTGCGACGTCCGGCCTGAGCGCCACCACCCCCGCGCAATGGACCTGGTCGGCGACCCGCGACGTCGCGTCGATGACCGCGACCATCACCGACGCCAAGGGCAAGGTCGTCGACACCTTCCCCCTCGACGTGACCGGCGCCTCGGGCGCCTTCACCTGGGACGGCACGACCAGCGCCGGCAAGAAGGTCGATCCGGGCCTCTACAAGCTCGAGCTCGCCGGCAAGGACGCGTCGGGCGGCACCGTCGCGGCGACCCCGCATGCCTATGGCAAGATCAGCGACGTCGAGCTCGAGAACGGCAGTGTCCAGCTCACCATCAACGGCCTCAAGCTTTCGACGGCCGACCTGCTCCGCATCGGTTGAGCGAGCCCCTTTCCCCGCCTCTGTGGCGCCGGCGCGGCCCTCCGCTCCGGCGCCTTTTCTTTGGCGCTGGCGTCAAATTATATTTCCGTACAACTACTTAGCGGGCAACTCCCGGACTTCCCGGGCAGCTTCGGGGCGGTGCCCTGTCTATAATGAAGATAGAGAGACGGGCGGGCGTTCCGATCCCCTCTGCGACCCGCTCGTCTCTTCTCCCCTTAAGGGCTGCCTTCCTCCGCAGCCCCAAAAAACTAGAGCCAGGCTGGTCCGACGACCAACCTGGCTCTTTTGTTTTGCGCCCCTGTTACCGAACAGGGACTGCCCCTTGGTGCGACCCGAAGGGTTCAGCGTGCGACGGAAAGGCGTGCCGGGCGGCCGGCGACGGGAAGCCGGAGCAGCTCGGCCGAGGTGGCGAGCGGGGCGGCGGCAACGCCGTAATCTTCGAGGGCGCAGCCAGCGATCGCGGCCGGCGCGGTGAGCATCGCAATGCAATCGGCGATCGAGGGATCTTCACGCGGGCCGATCGTGTCGAGCACGTCCGACAATGCCAGGCCGGCCTGCAGCGCCTTGTCGGCGGCGGCGTTCCACAGCGCGCATGCATCCTCGACCTGCAGCGTCAGCGTTACCGTGAAGGCCTTACCGGTCGCCGGAACGCTGCCGAACTCGCGAAGATTCATGCGTGAGACCCCTGTGTGTTTTCGTCGACCCTTGTCCCCGCCCATTGCATCAGCGAAACGCCGTGCCGTAGTCCGGGGATGCCCCGATACGTAGAGTTACCGGTATCGGTGACGTGGTCATGACCCTTAGTGGACGCGTGCCTCGGCGCGACGCGCGAGTTCGCGTGCATGTGCCGTAACGAGACACAGCTCGGCATAGAGCCGGTCCCAGAAGGGCGCCGGGATCTCAAGCGTGGAATGTCCTGCCTGTGTCAGTTCGAGCGCCGCCCGCGGCTCGAGCCCCAGCTCGAAGCGCGTCCCGAACATACCGTCGACATGCTCTTCGGGCAGCGCATGCGGTACGGCGAGCCGCGCCGACATGATGTAGCCGGCAAGCACGTCGGTGCCATAGCCGTCGAGCAGAATCCGCGGCTGATCGGTGACATCGGGCCGTTCGAGCACGACGAGCGCGCCCGAGGGATGCTCCTCGACGCTGACGCGCAGCTTGCCGCCGAATGCATCGGTGATTTCTCGGATACGTGGGAACAAGCGATGATCTCCTTGCCCTCATTATAGAAGGGTCAACCATTGCGGCGGCGGAGATGCGCGGTTTTCGTTGCGTGAAACACACGCAGAGGACGCACAAAAAGAGGCCGGGACGTTGCCGTCCCGGCCTCTCTCTGTCGTCAGGTAGCTTCCAGGGAAAAAGCTAGCCTTAACGGAACAGCGACGTGATGGTCTGCGGCGCCTGGTTGGCGATCGACAGAGCCTGCACACCGAGCTGCTGCTTGACCTGCAGAGCCTGCAAGCGAGCCGACTCCTTGGCGAGATCGGCGTCGACGAGGTTGCCGATGCCGCCCTCGATCACGTCGGACAGCTTGCTCGTGAAGGTCGACTGAGCGTCGATCTTGCGCGAGGCCGCACCGAGCGTGCTCAGGCTGGTCTTCAGGTTCGACTGGGTCGTGGTCAGCGTGTCGATCATCGCCTGGGCATTCGCCTGGCTGCTGATGTTGCCGCTGGCCGCAACCGTCACAACGAGGCCGCCAAGGTCGAGACCCTGGTTGGCAACGCTGAGCGAGTCCGGATCCCACGTGCTGGTGCCCGTGGCCGAATCCTTCAGCGACTGCAGGGCGCTGACGGTGCCGCCGCCCGAAGCCTTCAGCAGGTTGGTGCCGTTGAAGTCGGACGAGTTGACGATCGTGGTGATCTGATCGCGCAGAGCCACGAAATCGTTGTTCAGCGCCGTGCGCGTCGCAGTGTCGATGCCGGCGTCAGCAGACTGATAGGCCTTGGCCTTCATCTGGTTGACGACGTCCGAGATCTGCTCCGCGCCCGAGATTGCGACGTCGGTCACGCTCTTGGCGCGGCTCAGCGACGAGGAAACGGCCTTGAGGCCGCCCATGTCGCCGCGAAGGCCCTGAGCGATCGTGTACGAAGCCGAGTCGTCCTTGGTCGACGACACGTTCAGGCCGGTGTTGATGCGGCTCTGAACCTGCGACATGCCCTTGTTCGTCTCGTTGAGGCTCTGGAGAGCCGCCATCGCGCCGGTGTTGGTGTTGACAGAGAAACCCATGATGTTTTCCTTCTTGGACAAGAGCCGCTTCTGCGGCCCGGATCGGAAGCGCCGATCCGCGACCTGGCGCATCCGCGCCCTGCAGGTTCATCATGGGAAAATTTGTGGGGGCACCAAAATTCGGGTGCTAATTTAGATGGTTAGCAATTGGTTACCAACGCATGGGAGTCGCCAACCCGTTCGTTTCGTGAGGAAAAATCAGCGCCTCAGATGCGGCACTGCCCTCATAAAAAAGAGGCCGGGACGTTGCCGTCCCGGCCTCTCTCTGTCGTCAGGTAGCTTCCAGGGAAAAAGCTAGCCTTAACGGAACAGCGACGTGATGGTCTGCGGCGCCTGGTTGGCGATCGACAGAGCCTGCACACCGAGCTGCTGCTTGACCTGCAGAGCCTGCAAGCGAGCCGACTCCTTGGCGAGATCGGCGTCGACGAGGTTGCCGATGCCGCCCTCGATCACGTCGGACAGCTTGCTCGTGAAGGTCGACTGAGCGTCGATCTTGCGCGAGGCCGCACCGAGCGTGCTCAGGCTGGTCTTCAGGTTCGACTGGGTCGTGGTCAGCGTGTCGATCATCGCCTGGGCATTCGCCTGGCTGCTGATGTTGCCGCTGGCCGCAACCGTCACAACGAGGCCGCCAAGGTCGAGACCCTGGTTGGCAACGCTGAGCGAGTCCGGATCCCACGTGCTGGTGCCCGTGGCCGAATCCTTCAGCGACTGCAGGGCGCTGACGGTGCCGCCGCCCGAAGCCTTCAGCAGGTTGGTGCCGTTGAAGTCGGACGAGTTGACGATCGTGGTGATCTGATCGCGCAGAGCCACGAAATCGTTGTTCAGCGCCGTGCGCGTCGCAGTGTCGATGCCGGCGTCAGCAGACTGATAGGCCTTGGCCTTCATCTGGTTGACGACGTCCGAGATCTGCTCCGCGCCCGAGATTGCGACGTCGGTCACGCTCTTGGCGCGGCTCAGCGACGAGGAAACGGCCTTGAGGCCGCCCATGTCGCCGCGAAGGCCCTGAGCGATCGTGTACGAAGCCGAGTCGTCCTTGGTCGACGACACGCTCAGGCCGGTGTTGATGCGGCTCTGAACCTGCGACAGGCCCTTGTTCGTCTCGTTGAGGCTCTGGAGAGCCGCCATCGCGCCGGTGTTGGTGTTGACAGAGAAACCCATGATATTCTTCCTTCTTGGATAGAGCCGCTTCTGCGGCCCGGATCGGAAGCGCCGATCCCCGGCAGGACGCGTTCGCGCCCAACAAATGCTTCATGGGAAGATTTTGAAGCCTGCCAAAATTGTCGCGCGAATTTATATAGTTGGCAGAATGTTAAGCCTGCAAAGACCTGCATTTTGCGCGGCATAGCGGCAGCGTCTGCCGCCAGCTGGCGACCAAATCCGTCTTCACCCGAGAGCACGCCTCCCGCTGGCTCGGCAAAGAAAAAGGGCCCGTCCGATTACTCGGACGGGCCCTCCCCTTGCGCCAAATGCGTGCAATCAGAACGGGAACAGGGCGTCGTAGATCTGCTGGCCCCAGCGCGCCTGCTGCGCGTCGGTGAGCTGGCCCTTGCCGCCATAGATCACGCGCGCTTCGGCGATCTGCGAGTGGCTGATCGAATTGTCGCGCGCGATGTCCTCGGGGCGGATGATTCCGGTGACGATCAGCTCGCGCATTTCGAAATTGACGCGCACTTCCTGCTTGCCGCGGATCATCAGATTGCCGTTGGGCAGCACCTGGGTGACGATCGCCGCCATCGTCATGTTGATGGTTTCCGAGCGCGCGGTGGTGCCGCCGCCGCTGTACTTCGAGCCGGAATCGGTCTCGAATACCTTGCCGGCGTCGGCGCCGACAAGCTTGGCGACGGGCGCGATGCCGAGCAGATTGCCGAGACCGCCGGTCTCCGATCCGCCGCGCGAGCGCGAGGTGTTGTTGCCGATATCGGCCTTGTCCTGAATGTTGATCTTGATCGTCAGGATGTCGCCCATCTTGGCGGCGCGCTGATCGCGGAAGAACGCGCCGGCGCCGGTGCGGAACAGCGAGGCGCTCGACCCGCCGGCCGGCCGCTGCGCCGCTACCGCACTCGGACGGCCGCCGCTGCGGTCCGACGGCATTGCCAGCGATGCCTCGACTTCGGGCGTCGCCACCGGATCGATGCCCGACAGCTTGGGCGCCTTGCCGACCTGCTGGAGCCGGCCGACCGAGCCGCAGCCCGACAGCGTGGCGCCGAGCGCCACGAGAAGAATGACCTTACGCATGTTCAAATTCCCCTGCGAATTACGGTGCGGCGATCCGGACGCTGCCGGAGCCGTCGATCGTGCCATCGAGCGTGCGATTGGTGTTGTTGGTCACCACCCGCACCATTTCGCCTCGCCCGCCGCCGTTCAGCGCGCGCCCCGAGGCGGTGATCACCAGCGAACCCGAGACGATGCGGATCGTCACCGGCTCGCCGCGCCGGACAAGCTGCGGCTTCATCAGATCCGAACGCCGGACGATATTGCCGGCGGTCAGGTTGCGGGCGGCTTCCATGCCCGAGGCGTCCTCCGCCGAAAGCGCCCCGCGTGCCGCTGCCGGCGCGCGTGGCTCGCTCTCGAAGTCGCCGCGCTCGAGCCGGGTGCCCTTCTCGATCGGACGGGCGAGGACGGCGACCTGCACGTCCTCGGCCGGAGCCGGCGCGGGTCCGGCGCCGAGCAGCGCCAGCGCGAGCAGCACGCCCATCAGCGCAGCTGGCTGGTCGTCGCCAGCATCTCGTCGGCGGTCTTCACGACCCGGCTGTTCATCTCATAAGCGCGCTGCGCCGTGATCAGCGCCGTGATTTCGGCAACCGAATTGACGTTCGAGCCTTCGATAAAGCCCTGGGTCAGCGTGCCGAGGCCGGGCTCGCCCGGAGCAGCGACGGTCGGCTGGCCCGAAGCCGAGGTCTCGAGGAACAAATTGTCGCCCTTCGCTTCGAGGCCGGCGTCGTTCATGAACGTCGCGAGCTCGAGCTGGCCGACGGTCTGCGGCTGCGGATCGCCCGCGACGATCACCTGGACCTCGCCGGTCTTGGAGATCGTCACGTCGACCGCCGCCTGCGGGATGGTGATCCCAGGCTGGACCGGATAGCCGTCCTGCGTCACCAGTTCGCCCTGATCCGACACGCCGAAGCTGCCGTCGCGGGTGTAGGCGGTGTCGCCCGAAGGCAAAGTGATCTGGAAATAGCCGCGGCCGGTGATCGCCACGTCGTAGCGATTGTCGGTCTGCTGGAGCGCCCCCTGCTGCTGGATGCGATAGACGCCGCCGGTCTTGACGCCCGCGCCGATCTGGATGCCCGAGGGCGCCCGGGTGTCGGGGCCGGTTGCCGCGCCGGGACGCTCGATCTGCTCGTACAGCAGGTCCTGGAACTCCGCGCGCTGGCGCTTGAAGCCCGTGGTGTTCATGTTGGCGATGTTGTTCGAGATGACGTCGACGTTGGTCTGCTGTGCGAGCATGCCGGTCGAAGCGATGGAGAGCGAACGCATTTATCTAAGCCCTTTCTAGGAATGTCAGCCGACGCGGCCGAGCCGGTCGATCGCCTTCTTGCGAAGGTCGGACATGCTTTCGTTGAGTTTCATGCTGGTCTGGTAGGCGCGCAGGATCTCGACCATGTCGGTGGTCTCGACGATCGCGTTGACGTTCGATCCCTCGACGCCGCCCGACTTGAGTTTGGTCTCGGCTGCGGTGAGCTCGCGCCCGTTCGCGCCGTTCATCATGCCGTCGCCGCGCGGATCGAGGGTGGCCTCGTTGAACACGGTGACGGTGATCCGGCCGAGCGGGCCGTCTGGACCCATCACGCTGCCATCAGGAGAAATGCTGAGGCGACCTGCGCTTTCGGGCGGCACCGTGATCGGCTGGCCGCCTTCGCCGAGGATCTTCTGGCCGCCGGCAGTGGCGAGCTCGCCGCTCTGCAGCACCTTGATATAGCCCGCGCGCGTATACGCCGTGCCGCCGCCCGGCGCCTCGACGCTGAGATAGCCCGGCCCTTCGATCATCACGTCGAGCGGGTTGTCGGTCAGCTGAAACGCACCCGAGGTGGCATCGTGCGCCGCGCCGTAATCGAGCACGTACGACGTCTTCTTCGCGTCGGGCGTGACCGTGGTCTCGCCCTGCTCGACATATTCGCGGAACACCGGCCGCTCGCGCTTGAAGCCCACCGTATTCATGTTGGCGAGGTTGTTCGCCGCCACGTCGAGCCGGCGCCGCAGCGCCTGTTCCTGGCTCAGCAATACATAAGACGAGACGTCCACCGGAGCATCCTTCAGAAATTTGTCGCTAGGCAGAAATTGCCGGGTGACCATCCTATAATAGAGGCAAATCAGCCGGCGCGGTTGCCGGAGCGTTGATTTCGAAAGGTGCCAGGGAAATGTCGTCACCCGAGATCGTCGAGGAAGGTGCAGAGGGCGCTACGCCCGCCGCTCCGAAGTCGAAGAAGAAGCTCATCATTATAGGCGCGGCGGCCGGCGTGCTGGTGCTCGGCGGCGGCGGCGGCGCGGCGATGATGCTGTCGGGCGGGTCGGCCAAGGCCGAGACCGCGGCCGAGGGCGATCATGGCGAAGCGGCCGCGGCCGAAGCCGAGAGCGGCGATCACGGCGGCGGCGCGGAAGGCAAGGAAGCCTATGTCGACGTGCCGGCGATGGTGGTGAACCTGCGCTCGCCCGACGGCGCCTCGCGCTATCTCAAGATCCACTTCATGATCGTCCCCGGGCCCAAGGCCACGCCGGACAGCATCAAGGAAAAGCTGCCGCTGATCCTCGATGCGTATCAGCCTTTCCTGCGCGAGCTGCGCCCCGAGGATCTCGCCGGCTCGGCCGCGGTCTTCCGGATCAAGGAAGAGATGCTCGTTCGCGCCAGCGACGTCGTCGGCCCCGGCTCGGTGAAGGACATTCTCATCCAGGATCTGGTCCAGCAATGATCGATCTCGACGATTTCGACCTTCCCGAGCCCCCCGTCGCGCCGATGGGCGGCGACGGCGACGTCCGCTTCGACCAGGCGGACATCGATGCGCTGTTCGGCGATCTCGGCGGTCCCGTCGAGAAGAAGAAGGGCCTGCGCGCGGTCATCGAATCCAAGGTCATCAGCCACGAGCGTCTGCCGATGCTCGAAGTGGTCTGCGACCGGATGGTCCGCTCGTTCGCCAGCTCGATGCGCAGCCTCACCTCGGACGCGATCGACGTCAGCCTCGAGAACGTCACCTCGATCCGCTTCGGCGAGTTCATGAACCGGGTGATGCTTCCGGCGATGGTCGGCGTGTTCAAGGTCGAGGAATGGGAGAGCTTCGGCCTCGTCACCGTCGAATCGAGCCTGATCTATGCCGTGGTCGATGCGCTGCTCGGCGGTCGCGGCGGCGGCGCGCCGACGCTGATCGACGGCCGCGCCTTCACCACGATCGAGACCGGCCTGGTGTCGCGGATGCTCGAATTCGCGCTCAAGGATTTCGCGAATGCGTTCGAGCCGATCGAGCCGATCAACATCGATCTCGAGCGTATCGAGAGCAATCCGCGCTTCGCCGCAATCGCCGGCACTTCGAACATCTGCGCGATCGCGACCTTCCGGGTCGACATGGATGGCCGCGGCGGCGAGTTCACGATGGTGTTCCCCTATGCCACGCTCGAGCCGGTGCGCCACAAGCTGCTCCAGCGCTTCATGGGCGAGAAGAGCGGCCGCGACAGCATCTGGGAGGCGCATATGGCCTCCGAGATCCGCAAGACCAATGTCAGCGTCAACGTCGTGCTCGGCGAGAAGCCGATGGCGATCGCCGAACTGAAGGCGCTCGAGGTCGGCCAGACCATCGCGCTCCACAAAAGTCCCGACGACGCGCTCGACCTCGCCTGTGGCGGCGTCACCCTCGCCCAGGCCCAGATCGGCCAGCGCCGCGGCAAGGTCGCCGTGCGCCTCGTCAACGATGTCTCCAACGGAAAGAAAAACGCATGAGCTTCGCGCTTCTCGCCAATGTGCTCACGATGATCTTCTGCATGGCCGTGCTCGTGCAGAGCGTGCGGATGATGCGGTCCCTGCGCACCGTCAAGGACGGCGCGCTCACCGAAGTGGTGACGGCGCTCGAAAAGGCGACCGCCGGCGCGCGCTCGGTGCTTTCGGAGATGAAGACCACGCTCGGCACCGATTGCGCCCAGCATGCTCGCCTCGTCGATCAGGCCCGCGGCCTGCGCGACGAGCTGTCGGACATGATCGGCATTGCCGACGCCGCCTGCGAGCGTGTCGTCAACGCCGTCAGCCTCGCCAATGCGGTGCGCTCGACCGAGGCTTCGGATGAGGCGGAAGCCGACGCCGAGACCAAGCCCGAAGCCGAGCTCGCCTGATGGCCCGCCCTTCCCTGCTGCTGCTGACCGCGGCCGCCTCGGCGCTCGCGGTTGTCGCGAACGCCTCGACGATCGCGACCAGCGCGACCCAGAGCAGCGCGCCCAAGACCCGGCTCGGCAGCTCGATCGAACAGGACATCGCCGAGCGCGATGCCGCCGCCGCGCGCCGCAAGCGCGGGCTGGATCTGCGCGAGCAGGCGACCAAGGCGGCGCAGGCGCGACTCGAGGCCGACCTCGCGGCGCGCCAGAAGGAAGCCGAGACGGCGAGTGCCAGCCCGGCCGCCGGCGGCGTTGCCGAGGCCCCCGAGGCGCAGTTCGACGAGCTCGCCCGCATCTACCAGGCTATGAAGCCCAAGGCCGCCGCGGTGGTCTTCGAGCAGCTCGACATGGAAGTGCAGATGAAGGTCGCCCAGCGCATGCGCGAGCGCTCGACCGCGATGATCATGGCGGCGATGACCCCCAAGGGCGCCGCCGCGCTGAGCATGGCGCTCGCCCGCAAATCGGCGCGCCTGGCCGCCGTCGCCCCGCCGCCCCAGGGCGCCGCACGCGGACGGAAGTAAGGCCGAACGAACAACGGAAAAGCCGGGGCGCGATCCCCGGCTTTTTCGTATCGGTCCCGATGTCGCCATTTCGCACTGTTCCCTTCCGCTGCCTCGGCCAGCCGGCTCGCCCCCGTAAAAGCAAATCTTAATCGGCACGCCTTTACCGGCAGACGGATGATCACTGCCTTCGACCTGCCGCCCGAGACCCTCGACGAAGCCGAGCAATCCTTCTGCCGCAATATCCGGCAGCACGGCTGGCTGCGCACCGCTGCGCTTGCCGAGGCGGGAAAGCCGGGCTTTTCCTACACCACCGGCTTCGCGTTGAACGCGCAGCAACCCGAGCTGATGATCTTCAGCACCGACGACGCCGTGGCGCACGAGATGTTTTGGGTTCTCTACCGTCGCGCGCAGAGCGGGCGCGCACTGGCGGTCGGCAGGCGCACATCCGACGTGTTTTCCAATTTGCCCGCATACGCCTTTCCCGTCGCACCGGGACAACACGCTGCGTATTTGGGCTGGAGCCGATGGTTTTATCGCGGGGACGGGTTCCCTTGCCTCCAGATCGTGTGGCCTGATCGGGCCGGGCTGTTTCCCTGGGAGCCCGGTTTCGACGAAGCGTTCGCATCGGATCAGGTCGATCTCACCGAGTTGGGCTGGGCCCGGCACCTCGCGGACTAGAGGCCAGCCCTTCCGCGACGGGGAGCGAGATTTTGAACGACGACTGGGACTATTATCTGTGCAGGCTGGACGAGGATCGTGCGTCCATTTCTCTGGATCTGAGCCGCGCCGTCGACGCGCCGGTTTCGACGCACCCCTGTTCGGCCCACGTCTCCGTATCGATGCTGCTTCCGCGAGAGGACGGTCTGTCGAGCGATGAAGAATATGATACGCTGCTTGCCCTCGAGGATCATCTGAGCACGCGCTTGCGCGCCGCGAACACGCTATATGTCGGCCGCCTCACTGCGCGTGGATCTCGTGTGTTCTACTTCTACACCGCTGATCCCGATTCCTGGCGGGGCGACGTGGATGCCGCGATGGCGCAGTTTTCCGACTATCGCTATCAGAGCGCCGGCCACGCCGACCCGGACTGGCTGACCTATAAGCGCTTCCTCTACCCCTCACCCGACGACTACAAGCGCATCCAGACACGCCGGCGCACCTGAGGGATTGATCTTCCGGAAGATTGGCTTCGGCGCTGCTCGCGCACGGCCCTGAAAATTCCGCACGCGAGCGCGTCGACGATCAGCTGTGGCTGGCCGCCACTTCGACGATCAGCACGCGCGAAATGCCGTGATCGGCGGCCTTGAGCGCGCCGTTGAGGTCGTGGTCGAGCCGCTCGGCGTCGATCGCGCGCAGGCCGGAGGCGTTGAGGCGGGCGAATTCGAGCGCGGCGGCGACGGTCGCCTCGCGCAGCCGCGGGAGGTCGGCGGTCGCCTTCGCCGCGGCAGCGGCGTCGTGCGTCTCGAGCACCAGCTTGAACCGCATGTTGCCGGCGACGCGATCGGCCTCGATGATCGGCACGACGACTTCGTCCATCGACACGAGATTGAGTCCGCCCGCGCCGGCGGCGCCGCCGGCCGCCTGCGCGCCGCCGCCCGGGAAGGGCACCAGCGCGGTGGTCAACGCAAGCGTGGCCAAAGCTCTACGCAAAGGTCGAAACTCCATCACCCGGGCCGCCGCATGCGCGCCCATGCGTCTATAATAGAATGAAATGAGCCAGAAGGTGTTTCAGTGAGCCACGATCAACGCCCCGGACGGATGCGCGTCGTCCAGGATCCGTCCGTTGCCGGTGCCGCCGGCCGTCGACGTGCGGACGCGACCACGATCGAGGGCAAGGCCCAGACCGTTGCGGTCGCCGCCGGTGGCAGTGCCGCCGCCGGCGCGCAGGGCGCTGCCGGCAAGAGCCTGCCGCTGCTCCCCGCCGGGCTGTTCCTGATCGCCTGCGCCGCCGGCGGCGTGCTCGTCGCGGTCGTCCGCCCGCTGGGCCTCGGCTGATGCGCGCCGCATTGATCGCGCTGCTCGCCGGCGCCGCCACCGCCACCCCGCACGCGCTGCCGAACGCCGACCATGGCCCGGCGCCGGTTGCAGGTGCCGCGCATGGCCCCACGACCAGGCCGGGCGTCGGTGCCGCCAGCGCGGTGCTGCCCCCCTTTGCCGCCGAGCTCGCCCAGATGCCGATGATCACCGGCGGATCGGCGTGGCACGGCGAGACTGGTGAGGCTGGCTGGGCGTTGCTCGCCGCCTCGCGTCCGGAGAACCGTCAGCTGCGGCGCTGGAACTATGCCCTTGGCTTGATCGGCGAAGGCCGCGGCGCCGATGCGCTCGGCGTGCTCGACGTGATGCAGGCGAGCGACCGTGACCTTGGCCTTGTCGCCCCTTTCCTCCTCGCTCGCGGTGTCGCGCTGACCCTGGTCGAACGTGACGAGGATGCCGTCTCGGCGCTCGCCGCGGAAGAACTCGCCGCCAATCCCGAGGCCTGCGCATGGCGGATGCGCGCGCTCGCCCATGCCGGGCAGGCGCACGAGGCCGTGCAGCAGGTCAATTGCGCACTGCCCGCGATCAACGGCCGCAGCGCCGAGGCACGCGCGCCCTTCGTGCTCGCCGCTGCCGGCGCCGCGATCGATGCCGGCCAGCCCGGGCCGGCGCTCGCCTGGCTCAAGCTGTTCGACGACCGCAATCCCGAAGCCAATGTCCTTCGCGGCCGCGCGCTGGTCGCCACCGGCGATCCGCAGGGCGGCAAGCTGCGGCTCGAGCGCGCCGCGCTGAGCGGCGACGCCGCGGTCAAGGCGCAGGCGAAGCTCGGCACGATCGAGGCCGGGCTTGCTACCCAGGGTCTTTCCCCTGCCGAAGCGCTCAAGCAGCTCGAGGCACTGCGCTTCGGCTGGCGCGGCGGTGCGGTCGAGCAGCGCGTGCTCGAGATCCAGCTTCGCCTCGCCAGCGAGGCGCATGATTTGCGCGGCCAGCTGCGCGCCGGCGCCGCGCTGATCCGCTATTTCAAGCTCGGCCCGAAGGCCGTGCCGATGCTCGCCGAGCTTCAGGCGACGCTCGCCGCCGCGCTCGCGCCCGACAGCGGCGTACCGCTGCCCGAGGCGGCGGGGCTTTATTGGGACTATCGCGAGTTGGCTCCGGCCGGCGTCGAAGGCGATGCGCTCGTGCTGCGCCTCGCCAGCCGCCTGCAGGACACCTCGCTCTACGCCCGCGCCGCCGAGTTGCTGCAATATCAGCTCACCCAGCGCGCGCAGGACGTGGCGCAGGGACCGCTGTCGGTCAAAGTGGCGTCGCTCCACATCCTCGCCGGCCGGCCCGATCGGGCGCTCGATGCGATCCGCACCACCGAGCAGCCGAGCTATTCGGAAGCGATGCGCCACGACCGCAAGCGCGTCGAGGCGGTAGCGCTCTACCGGCTCGGCAAGAGCGACGCTGCGGCCGCGGCGCTCGACGGCCTGCCCGATGCCCGCGCGATCCGCGCCGAGATGCGCTGGCAGGTCAAGGATTGGGGCAGCTTCGTCACCGAGAACGCCCTCCCCGCCCCCAAGGGCCTGAGCGAACCCGCCCAGGCCGCGGTGCTCCGCCAAGCGGTTGCGCTGGCGATGCTCGGTCGCGAGGCCGAGCTGGAAGCGCTGCGCGCACGCTATGCCGCTTCGTTCAAGACCTTGCCGAGTGGCCAGGCGTTCGACGTGCTCACTCGCAAGGTTGATAATATCGATCCCGCCGCGATCGGCGCGGCGATGACCGCGATCCCGCAGGCGAGCCCGGCAGGCACCACCGGCGACTTGCTCGACGCGGCTTCGTAATAGACGCGCCAACAAGAACAACGTCACCCCGGCCGAAGTGCCGGGGTCCACTTTCCCGTCAGCGAAAACCTCGAGATACACGCGGCCATGGCGACGTGTCTCGATAGCATCTCGTTTGCGGAAGTGTGGACCCCGGCACTTCGGCCGGGGTGACGTCGTAGTGCAATGAAGCTGCGGGCGTTCAACCAGGCCGGCTGAACACGCCCTTAGCGGATATAGCTGACTAGGCTGAGGTCGGAGAGCTGCGAGAACACCGAATAGCTCGCCTGCAGCATCGTCTTCTGCTGCGCCAGATCGAGCGCGACCTGGCCGAGATCGGCATCCTCGTTGGTCTCGATCACGCCTTCGAGCAGCAGCCCGCGCTGCTCGCCGCGCGTGGTCAGCGTCTCGACCTGGTTCTGCTTGCGACCATTGTCGGCATTCACCACGCGCAGGCTGTCGATGCCGGTGCTGAGCTCACCGATCGACTGCTTGAGCGCTTCGAGCTGGGCGGCGGTCGGCTTGGCGCCGATCGTGCCAGCCTGGGCGAGCGTCTTGAAAGCGGCATACAGGTCCTTGCCCGCCGCACTCGCGGTGATGCCATAGGTCACGTCGACGCCGTCGGCGACGCGTGCGCTCGAACGCACGCCGTCATCCTTGAACGCGTCGGCCACGTTGGTGGCGGCGACGTCGGCCAGCGTGTCGGGGACGAACGGCTGGGTGTTGGTCTGCGAGCCCGAGAACAGCGGCGCGCCGCCCTCATTGGCGTTGAGCGACGTGCGATACTGGCTGAACGCGGTCTCGATCGCTTCCTGCAGGCCGGCGGCGTCGCCGGTGCCGATCGCGTTGTAGATGTCGTTCTTGAGGTCGCCCACCGCCTTCTCGATGCCCTCGAGATGGCCTTGATAGATCGACAGGGTCGTGCCGACGCGCTTGGCGACGGTGGACTGGGCGTCCTGCCGCGCGAGCAGGCTGTGCGCCGAAAGATTGCGCACGGTCTCGGTGCCGAGATCGGCGAAGTCGGCGGCCTTCTTGCCGGTCGCGAGGCGCTGCTGGGTGATTGCCAGCTTCTCCTGCGAACGCTGGATCGCGCTCGACATCGTGCGCTGGAGCGGAATGGTGGCTACGCGAGTCATTGAGGTTCCGATCAAACCATGTTGAGCAGGGTGTCGTACATTTCCGACGCGGTGGAGATGACGCGGGCAGCAGCCGAATAGCTGTTCTGCAGGATCACCATCTGCGCGAGCTCCTCGTCGATATTGACCCCGGAGAAGCTGTCGCGGCGGTTGATCGCGTCGTCGCGCCGTGCCGAGGCGTCGAGCAGATTGCCCTCGGCCTGGCTCGCCTCGAGTCCGGCGCGGCCGAGCAACAGGCTCGAAAAGCGCTCGATCGTGGTCTTGCCGTCCTTGCCGAGGTCGATCGCGCTGGCGAGCTTGTCGACGAACGCGGTCGCGCCGCGCGTATCGCCCGCGCCGAGCGCCTTGGCGCCCACTGCGGCGTTCTCCTGAAAGCGCGCGAGCGGCAGCTTGGCCGGCGTGGCGAGCACTTCGGGGCGCACCTGCGCATTCTCGAGTCCGCTCGATGCGCCGGTGAGGCCGAGCATCGCGCCGAAGCCCCGGCCGCTGCCGAAGCGATCGGTCGAGTCCGAGGGGATCGAGAGCGTCGCGCCCGAAAGCGCGCCCGTGGGCTCGAAGCGCATCCGGCCGCGATCGTCGAGGCTGAAATCGCCGAAGTCGCCCAGCGGGCTGGCGTTGAGCTCGGTCACCAGATCGCCGACGGAGCCGCCCGAGGTCGGGCTGAGCGTGTAGCTCGTCAGTGCGCGGCCGGTGGCGTCGCGCAGCACGACCTGCGCGGTCTCGCCGGTGGCGAAGCCATGCGCATCGCCGGTGGCGAGGCCCGAGGGCACGAGCGAACTGGAGTCGCTGCGGATGATGTCGTTGAGCCCGAAATATTGCGAGACGCCGACGCCGCCGCGCGCGCTCGGATTGGCTTCGTTCTGCGCGACGACCACGCCGTTGCCGGCGCCGTTCGCCTTGATGCTGAGCTTGCCGTCGGTGAAGCTCGCCGTCGCCGATCCGCCCAGCCCCGCATTGATCGCCGACACCATGTCGTTGATCGTCGCAGTGGCGGGCATCGCGCCGAAGTCGATGCTGGTCTTGGCGACCAGCGTGCCGTCGGCCTTGGTCACGGCGAAGGTCGCGGCGCCGGTGAAGCCGAGCCGATCGCCGCCGACAAGGCCTGTCTGGCGACCCTCGAGGCTGGCGGGCGGCGGCACCGTGCTGCCGGCGTTGGAAACCGAATTGAGCGCCTCGGACAAACCCGAGAACAGCACGCCCATCTGCTCGGTGAACGCGGGCAAGGCGCGGTCGCGCAAGTCGAGCAGGCCGCCGAGCTTGCCGCCGACCGCGGCGGAATCGAGCTTCTCGCCGGTGGCAGCGCCCATCGCGCCGCTGTCTTCGGCGAAGCGGATCTCGATCGTCGGATAGATGGGCTGCGACGTGCCGAGCCCGGCATTGGGATAGTTGAGCTGGCGCAGCTTCTTGTCGAGCAGCACCCCGCCATTGGCGGTCTCGATCGAGACGCGGCCATCCGGCTGTTCGCGGACATTGACCGCGATCAGCCCGCTCAGTTCCTCGATCGCGCTCATCCGCTGATCGGCGGCGCCGCCGACATTCTTGCCCTGCCCCGTCGCCGAGGCGACGGTGCCGTTGAGGTCGTGGATGCGCTTGAGCAGGCTGTTGATCTTGTCGACCGAATAGCCGACTTCGGACTCCACGTCGCCGCGCAAGCCGCCGACGTCGCCCTGGAGCTGCTGCATCGAGTCGATCGCGTCCTGCACGTCGGACGTGAACACGGCGACCGTCTGCGCGGAGGATTGCGAGCCGGTCATCGCCACCGCAGCGGCGCTGACCGCGTCGAGCCGGGCCGGCAGGCCCGAAGGTGCGCCGGGCTGGCCGAGCAGCGACTGGAGCCGGTCGAGATAGCCGGCGGTAACGTCCGCGCGGCCATAATCGCCCGCGCGACGATAGACATTGGCTTCGAGGAAGCGATCGGCGACCCGGCTGGGCTCGCCGACCAGGACGCCGGCCACCTGGCCCGCAGCCACGCCGGTGGTGAGGTTGACGCGCTCGCGCGCATACCCCGACACGCCAACATTGGCGATGTTGTTCGATACCGAGCGGAGTCCGGCCTGGGCTGCTGCCAGGCCGGAAACCGCAGATCCGAGGATGTGATTGAGCGACATCGCTTAGGGGTTCTCGGATATTGGAGGATTAACGCTTCAGGTCGCTCACTTCGCGCAGCATGTCGTCGACCGTGGTGATGATCTTCGACGAGGCGCTGTACGCCCGCTGGAAGCGGATCATGTTGGTGAACTCGCCCGCCAGATCGACGGTCGAGGCTTCGAGCGAGTTCGCCGCGATGCCGCCCGCGCCGAGCTGGCCCGGAGCGTTGAGCGTCATGCCGCCCGAGGCGCGGCTGAGCGTATAGGCGTTGCCGGACAGGCGAGTGAGGCCGTCCGGGTTCTGGAACGTCGCGATCGGCAGCTGGAACACCGAACGGGTCGAACCGTCGGAGAAGATCGCGTTGACCACGCCTTCCTTGTCGATCTCGACAGAGGAAAGGTTGCCGAGCATGCCGCCATCGACGTTCGAGGAGATCAGCGAGCTCTCGGTGCCGAACTGGGTGATGCCGTCGATGCCGTCGTCGCTGCCGATCGACAGCGTGATCGGAACCGAGCCGGCGCTGTTGGTCCAGGTGACGTTGAGCGGGTTGAACAGCGCCGCGCTCGAGCCGGCGCGATCGAGGCTGCCGTCCGGGTTGAAGCGGATCGTGCCGCTGGCGAGCACGCCGCCGGTGGCGGTCACGTCGCTGGCGGGGTTCGAATAGACTTCGCTCTGCCAGGTGTTCGCGCCGGTCTTGATGAAGCCCATCGTCACCCGGTGCGAGCCGCCCTGCGAGTCCGACACGTCGAACGAGCGGGTGAACTGCGGAGTCACCGCGCCCGACGCCATGTTCCCGGCGGTGTAGGCGCCCACATAGTTCGGGGTGGTCGACTGCAGGTTCATGCGCGCCTGGATGCGCGTGGTCGGCGATGCGGTGCCGATCAGATCGCTCACGCGGACGGCTTCGAGCGCGTCGACGTCGCCGGTGTTGGTGTAGTCGCCCGAGGCGTCGAGGCGCCAGCCATAGAGATACAGGCCCGCCGGGTTGCGGAGGAAGCCTTCCTCGTCGGGACGAAACGCGCCGGCGCGGGTATAGGCGACATCGCCGGCCCCGTCCGAGGTGCCGCGGGTGACGAAGAAGCCGCCGCCGTCGATCGCGAGATCGGTGCTGTTGCCCGAGGCCTGAAGCAGACCCTGCTTCGAAACCATCGAGACCGGCGCTGCGCTGACGCCGCCCGCCGAATAGTTGCTCTTGGCACGGCCGTCGGTGACCATGGTGCGGAACTGGGCTTCGACGCCCTTATAGCCGACGGTGTTGATGTTGGTGATGTTGTCGGCGACAGTCGCCATCGCGCTCGCCTGGGCGCTGAGACCGGACACGCCGGCGTAGAGAGCGGAATAGAGGCTCAATGTATCACTCCTGACGACGCCCGCGGATCGATCGCGCAGGCCACAGGTGCTTTTTAGGATGAAATCCTCAGGGTCGGCGTCGCAGCGGGAGAAATTGCGCGAGGATCGGCACGTCCGGCACGCAGGGGGTCGGAAATTCGTATCGGTCGAGGGGGAACAAACTTCGACGAATCCCGGCCACTCGGAGGCCTGCTAACGCCCCGAAGTCAGCCATTCCGGCCTGTGCTCAGGCTTCCCGAAATGCGGACCTTCGATTGCGATTGACTGCCCAGCGGATCACACCTCCTGGCTGGTCGTTAGGAGAGTTGAACGGCGCGCGAATGTAGCTGCTCGATCAATTGGACGTACCCGACCGACTAGTTCCACGATGCAGGATTGGGTAAGGTGGACCGTAGACAGGAAGGAAGAGTTCGATGCGCTCTTTGATTTCGGTGTTTGCTCTGCTCCTGGGCTGCTCGGCCGCGCATGGGCAGAGTCTGACCACTCCGCGTACGTTCGCGCCGGCGCGAGCTCAGGCCTGGAATAGCGAACAGCTCGAGTGCCTGGTTCGAAAGAGCAATGGCAAACGCGAATGTCACACCCGAACCGAGTGGCGAAAGATTGCCGACCAGCTCGCTAAAGCGGACGCACAAAGGGCCCTCGTTCGTTAGCGGGCGAGCTCCCTTACTCTCTGCCATGGCAGCATTCGCCCCAAAGTCGGTCATTCAGCACCGCCGGGCCGCTGCCTGAAAGCGGTCGTTCGTTCATGTGGGACAGCACCGGCAGCTAGCGCCCACTTGCGGACGTTTATACGTGCGTGCACATCACCCACATGACGGACATTGGGTTCCCGCTGTGGATTGCCGCTACAACGCTAAGCGGTCCTGTCCTTGATGCCCTTAAAGTTTGGCGTTGGCTCAAGGCCGTCGTTGCAGCCGCAATCCTCCTCTCTGGTGTTGGAGGATGGTATTTCGGCCTTGCTCTTCTGGTGCAGCCGCCAATAGGCGAGCCACTGCGGGCTGGTCTGATGCTCGCCGCCCTTCTGGGGATAGTTATAACCGTTGTGCAGAGCTTGCGTGCGCTGGCAGATCAGGGGACCGAAGTCAGCGATAGCGCGGACGGCAACCGAAGATGAATTTCGACCGCTTTCCACCCGATCTCGGACGTTCAGTACGACGTCGGAGCACGCAGGCTCCCAAATCTGCCACTCCGCTTTCGGACGGGAAACCTGCCTGTCGGCTGGCGCCCCGCTAGCGGAAGTTTAGGTGGGCCCGTCGAAGCCGTAGATGTCGAAATCGATGAGAAGGCCACGTTCGCCAAGACGCGTCAGCGTCTCCGGTCGCAGCGTAAGACCCTCGTTTCCGCTGGCTAGGAAAAGGCCACAGAAAACCCGGCCGCGATATCGCTGAGAAAATGATCGCCATGCAGAAAGGTCGTTGGACAATCCGTCGAGCAGATCGTTGATTTGGCCGTCGAGATCACCCGGCTCGCGCCGCTCCGCCACCATTCGCCACGCGCCGCGGGGGGATATCTTCTTCGTGCCGGACAAGGTTTGCCACTCACCACCCTTTCGCACGCCGACGGTGGGCTCAGCACCAAGCGACGCCGAGATCTCCGCCGGGTCGAGGTCATCACCGTAGAAGCCAATTGAGGCAGCGGATTTGTGGAGATCACCCATCAGCACCTATTCGCACGGATCCTCGTTCGCCGCTAGAAAGCGGACCGGCAGCTAACCACCCGATCTCGGACAATACAATGGTTCCGCGTCCTCCTGGGCACCGCCATCGATACCGACTGGGCAAAATTTGCCGGGTGGCGCCGCCCACCCCGCCGCGTTCGTCCTATAAGAGGAGCAAACGCACACGAAAGGCTTGTTCCCATGCTCCGCATCACCCTTCGCGACGGCGAGAAGGCGATCGTCAACGGTGCCGTTATCCGCGCCGTCGGCCGCACGCAGATCGCGGTCGAGAACCAGGTGTCGATCCTGCGCGGCCGCGAGGTCATGCAGCCCGAGGAAGCCACCACGCCGGCGCGACAGCTCTATTTCGCGGCGATGCTCGCCTATATCGATCCGGCCAATCGCGGTCAGTATCAGGACGATGTCGTCGCGCTGATCGGCGGCCTTGTCGCCACGCTCACCACGCCCGAGGCGCGCACCGCCTGCATCGCCTTCGCGCACGACATGGCGCAGGGCGATTACTACAAGGCGCTCTCGGCCGCGCGTGAGCTGATCGGCTTCGAGAACGTCGCGACCGAAGCTCAGGCCGCTTAAGAGGCCTCGCTTCCCATGCAGACTCTTGCCAGCGCAGCCCGCGCGATCCGCACCATGGTGCCCGATCGCCGCTTCGGCAGCGTCGTCGCGGTTCGCGGCGCGCTGATCGAAGTGGAAGGGCTCGCCGGCGTTGCGCAGATCGGCAGCCGCGTCGAAATCCAGGGTGCCAACGGCAAGGTCGAGACCGAAGTCACTGCGCTCGACCGCGACGTGGCGCTCTGCCTTCCCTTCACCGATCCGCAGGGCGTCGGCCTCGGCTCGCGCGCCGAGCTCGCCGCCGGCCAGTTCAGCATCCGCCCGTCCCAGGCATGGCTCGGCCGCATGATCGACGGCCTTGGCCGCCCGGTCGACGGCCTCGGCTCGCTTCCCAACGGCGCCGATCCGCAGCCGATCAAGTCCGCGCCCCCGGCCGCCGCCAATCGCGCGCGCGTCGGCCACCGCATCGAGACCGGCGTGCGCACGCTCGACCTGTTCGCGCCGCTCTGCATCGGTCAGCGCCTTGGCCTGTTCGCCGGCTCGGGCGTCGGCAAGTCGGTTCTGCTGTCGATGCTCGCGCGCTGGACCCAGTGCGACGTCGCGGTGATCGGCCTGATCGGCGAGCGCGGACGCGAAGTTCAGGAATTCATCGAGGACGATCTCGGCCCGGAGGGCATGGCTCGCTCGGTCGTCGTCGTTGCCACTTCCGACGAGCCCGCGCTGATGCGTCGCCAGGCCGCATGGACCACCCTCGCCGTCGCCGAGCATTTCCGCGATCAGGGCCTCAACGTCCTCTGCCTGATGGACTCGGTCACCCGTTTCGCCATGGCGCAGCGCGAGATCGGCCTCGCCTCGGGCGAGCCGCCCGCGACCAAGGGCTATACCCCCACCGTTTTCGCCGAACTGCCCCGCCTGCTCGAGCGCGCCGGTCCGGGCGAGCCCGGCAAGGGCATGATCACCGGGCTGTTCACCGTCCTTGTCGACGGCGACGACCATAACGAGCCCGTCGCCGACGCGGTGCGCGGCATCCTCGACGGCCACGTCGTGATGCGTCGCGCGATCGCCGAGCGCGGCCGCTATCCCGCGATCGACGTGCTCAAATCGGTCTCGCGTACCCTCCCCCATTGCATGAACGACGATCAGAACGCGACGCGCCTCGCCGCGCGCAAACTGCTGTCGACCTATGCCGATATGGAAGAAATGGTGCGTCTCGGCGCCTATAAGGCCGGCTCGTCCGACGAAGTCGACCAGGCAGTGGCGCTCGCGCCGCAGATCGAGGCGCTGATCAATCAGGGCAAGCACGACCAGGGCGATGCCGACGCCAGCTTCGCCGCGCTCGCGGAGATCGTCGCCGGCGGTGCCGCTGCTGCCGAACCCATCGGAATCGCCGCATGACTCCCTTCGACACCGCGCTTCGCGTCCAGCGCCGCGAGGTCGATGCCGTCAAGGTATCGATCAGCGTCGAGGTCGAACGCATCACCACGCTCGAGACCCAGGCGCGCGCACACGACGCGACGATGCGGCAGGAGCGCGCACTCGCGTACGTCCTGCCCTTCGCCAGCGACGCGTGGACCGCGCGGATGAAGGCCGAACGCGCCCGGCTCGACGAGGCCGCCTATCTCGCGCAGGCCCGGCTCGGCCGCCTGCGCGCGCAGGCGGTGGAGGCCTATGGCACGATGCGCGCCATCGAAGGCGCCGCCGAACGCTATGAGGACGAGGCCGAGCGCACGATCGCGCTGGCCGAACAGAGCGCGATCGACGACATCGCCGCGGCCCGCTTCCTGCGTGCCCGCGCCGTCGTGAAGAAGCGCTCGGCATGATCAATCCCGCCCAGCTCGCCGCGCTGTCGCCGCAAAAGCGCGCGCAGGTTATCTATGCCGAGGCGCAGTCGCAGCTCTCGACCCGGCTGTGGCGCGCCGCGCTCGGCGACGGCGAAGGCAAGGACGCACGCGAGACCTCGCCGTTCGCGTCGAACAACATGAACATGGATTCGCTGCTCGGGCTGCTCGGCGGCCGCGAAGCCGTTGCCGGTCCGCAAGGCCATTGCGCCTGCCACTGCGCGTGCAGCTGCCACAAGCCGGCCGCGAGCAACGCGGGCGACGCAGGGGTCAAGACCGGCGGCGGCACCACCGGTGCCGGCACGATCGACCCCGACGAGCCGCGCGCGACCCCCGCAGTCATGCTGTCGAGCGCCCGCGTCGGCGGCGGCAATGCCGCCAACGGTGCCCTCCAGCTCGGCCCCAATGCGCGCTACGCTGCGACCTTCGCCACCGCCGAGGCGCGCACCGGCATCCCCGCCCCCGCGCTCGCCGCGATCGTCGATGCCGAGGCCGCCAAGACCAGCGACGGCAGCTGGAATACCCATTCGCGCAATCCGCGCTCGAGCGCCGCCGGCCTCGGCCAGTTCCTCAGCGGCACCTGGGTCGAACTCGCCCAGACCCAGGGCACCTGGCTCAACGGCTATGCCGCCGACCGCGGCTGGCTCGACGGCCGCGGCCGCCTCCAGACCGGCCACCGCGCCGAGTTGCTCGCGCTGCGTTATGATCCGAAGGCGTCGATCCTAGGGGTCGCCGATCTCGCCAAGGGCAATCTCGACCGGCTCGAACAAGCGGGCGTGCGCGTTCGCACCGATGCCGAGACGCTCGCCAAGGCGGCGTATCTCGGCCACCATCTCGGGCTCGGCGACGCGAAGAAGTTCCTGAGCGGCGGGATCGAGGCGGGCCGCGCCCGCATGCTGCTGTCCGCCCAGATCGGCAGCTCGGCCGCCGAGCAGCGCATAGCCAATGCCGGCAACGCGACGCACGCGCATCGCCAGTGGCTGATGGGCTTCATCGACCGAAGAATTCGCCCCGAAGCGTTCGCGGCGTAAATTTCTTCCTATAACGAAAGTGCCGTTCACCATTGCGTGTGGCACGGTTGACGGCCCGTAAACCATTGCAGACCGCGGATTTCCGGGCGTTTTGCCCCACCTACGGGCGATCCCCACTGCGTAGTTCTACATATAGGAGCGGTTTACATCCGTTAAAGGATTAACTGGCATCTATGCCCCTGTCGCAAGGGCGCTTCACGGCGCTCCACGAAACAGGGGATTACGAAATGTCGAAGACCACGATCGCGCTCGAGGCCGCCGTTGCCACCGTCATCGAGAACACGCCCAAGGACGCACCGCAGACCAACCGTCAGCGCGTCTATGTCGATCGTGCCTTCGCCCAGATCCTCAAGCTGATCGCCCCGCGCATCCGCCACTTCATCCGCCAGTACGGCCTGATGGCGCACTGGGACGATGCCGAGCAGTGCTGCGCGATCGCCGTTCACCGCGCGATCGAGGCTTACGATCCCGCCAAGGCCCAGTTCACCACCTTCGTCAACTGGCAGATCCGCGGCGAGCTCCAGAGCCTGCGCTTCCGCTTGATGACCGACCAGCGCCCCTCGGCGAAGAAGGTCGAAGCGACCACCGTGTCGCTCAACGCCCTGGCGGTCGGCGCCGATGGCGAGGAAATGTCGCCCGACACGCTGATCGAGGACGAGGACGCCCTCGCCCGCACCGAAGCCGCCGCTTCGGACTATCTCGCCGAAGGCGCGATCGCCTCGCTCGTCGACGCCTATGTCGATCATCTCCGCAAGGTCGGCATCGAGGCGCTCCGCCGCCGTCCCCGTCCGAAGCGCGAAGAGGCCGCGCTGCGCCGCGAAGGCCCGCGTCTCCGCACCGCCACCTACGGCATCGATCCGGCCGAGCTCGACAAGCTCGAGGCCAAGCTGGCCCGTGACCGCGAGATCGTCGCCCGCCGCGTGTTCCAGGCCTCGACGCTCGACGATCTGTCGCTCGAGACCGGCGTCACCAAGGAGCGGGTCCGCCAGATCACCAAGCGTGCCGCCAAGACGATCGCCGAGATCGCCGCCAACGATCCGCGCTTCTCGGTGATGGCCGAGCAGGACCGTCCGGTCGCGACCAAGCGCCGCCAGCCGGCGCCGACGACCGCGTCGCTGCTCCCCGATGCCAGCCAGCCGCACAACCGCCTCGCCAGCGTCCGCGCTATCCAGCCGGCCGAACTCGGCGTCGCGCTGAGCGCCCCCGCAGAGGTCGTCGAGCGCGTCGAAGCCGTGCTTCTCGCCAGCGCCGCGGCCCCGTCGGAGGCCATTCTCCACTAATTTCATCCGAACACCCGGACATCCGTATTCTTCCTATAATGTAGGCAGATAGAGGCTGGAGAGGGCTCCGATGTACGGCGAGATCGAGATCAACGAAGCTACGCAGGGCGGCTGGGCAATGATGCCCCGCCCCAACCGGCGCCTCACCGCGCTGGCCCGCGAAGTCGCCCGTTGCGCGCGCACGCTGCTCCCCGAGGGTGCAGGTCTGTTCATGGGTCTCGAAAGCAATGCCGCCGGCGTCCTTCGGCTGCTGTGGTGGCGCGCGGACGATTTCGCGCTCGTCGCCGAGATCAGCGCCGCGCCCCAGGGCTTTTGCGCCGCCGACACCGAGGAAGGCGCCCTGCAGGAAGCCGGTACCGAATTGCTCGACTATCTCGCCGGCCGCTGGCCCAGCCCGCCGGCAGGTTACGGCGTGATCACCGATGGCACCGGCGTGGCTTTCGCCCCCGATCATCCTGCGCCGTCGGCGTCGGGCTGGCTGTTGCGGCAGGCGACCGGCAGCGCGCCGCTGCTCGCGATAGTTGCGCTCGACCCGCAGGGCCCTTGCGCCCTGCTCGGCCAGCGCCACGAACGCTCGCTCCACTAGGACGCGACGCTTGTTCCACTAAGCGCTACGCCTGTTCCACTAATGGATGCGGCGTTAACCTTGCATTATTCTTGTTTCGCTTCAGAATAGGACCCAAGCGGCACTAGCTCGCAGGGGAACCGGGATGGCGATCGCAAAGGGGAAGGGAAAGCGGCAGGGCGGCGCGCGCGCGGCGGCCGGCGACGTGCCGGTCGATCTCTTTCGCTGCTTCGTCTTTCCCAATCGGATGCGCGAGCTGCGCCGCGCCGCCGGCCACGCCAGGCTGCTCCGGCTCGCCTCCACCATTCCCGAAATTCCCTATATCCGCCTGTCCAAGATCGAGCGCGGCGAAGTCGTGCCGCGGCCCGAGGAGCTTCGCCGCATCGCCGCAGCGCTCGGCATCGCGCCGACCGATCTGCTGCTCGATGTGGACGCGCCCGGGTTCGACATCGCCGCCTGGGTCGAACCCTTCCTCGACGGTCCGCCCGCCGACCCAGGCGAAGAGCGGTTCGCGGTGCTGCTCGCGGCGGCGCTGCGCGCGCGGCGCACCGGCGATCCTGCGCTGACCATCGCCGCGATCGAGCGCGACCATGGCCTCGCCCCGGTCAATCTCTCGCGCATCGAAAACGCCCAGAAAACGTTCGACCGCTGGAATGCCGCTACCCATAACGCTTTATACCAGCTGTTCCGTGTCGCCGATGAAGCCGGGCTCCGCGCCCATGTCGCGGCGATGCACGCCGGCGGCGGGCTCGACGCTTTCCTCGCCGACATTGCCGGCCCCGCCGTCCGCCATCAGCGCAGCCGCGCCAAGATCGCCGAAATCGCCGCGGCGCTCGACGCCTTCGCAGCACCTGCGGATCCGGTCGTGGCGCCGATGCCGCTGACCGCCACGGCGTCGGTGCGGCTCGTCCCGGTGCTGGGCGCCCCACTCGCGCAGGGGCTGATCGCCGACACGCCCACCCCCGAAAAGGTCGAGGCGCCGCACGCCGCCGGCCCGCGCGCCTTCGGCCTCAAGGTCTGCCGCGCCACGCTGGGCGGCGGGCTTCCCGGCCAATCGGTGGTGATCGTCGATCCCGATCGCGCCCCCGCCCCCGGCGGCGTCGCCGCGCTGCGCGAGGAGGCCGGCTGGCGGCTGCTCTCGGTCGGTGCCGATCGCGACGGCCGAATGATCGGCTATAGCAGCAATCCCGAGCTCGAGGTTGTGCTCGACGAATGCGATCCCACGCGCCTCGCCGCCCTGGTCAGCGCGATCTTCCCGTGACACCGCTGTTTGCGCGCAGCTGCGCCAACGCCCCGAGAAACTTCCTATAAAGCATAGTGGAGGCACTATGGCCGGGGAGTGAGGCATGAAGCGCCGGCTACGTCGATTCTTCGTCCGCTATCGAGACCATCTGCTCATCGTCGCCCCCGTGGCGGTGATGGTGCTGCTCGGCATCGTGCTCGATCTCAGCGAGCGCTTCCACGCCTTTGCCGAAGCGCACGAAGCCTGGCAGCTCGACGAAGCGATTCCCGCCTTCTTCGTCGCCGGCCTGCTCTACATGGTGCTGCTCGTCGGCCGCACCCGCGGGCTGCGACACGAACTCCAGCGTCGCCGTCGCGCCGAGCGCGAGGCCAATCAGCTCGCCCGCCACGATTCCCTCACCGGCCTTATCAATCGGCGCACCCTGCTCGATCGCATCCCGGCGCGCGCCGATCGCGCCGGCCGCGGCACCGAGCTCACGCTGCTGATGGTCGATCTCGATCGCTTCAAGCCGGTCAACGACACCTATGGCCATGAAGGCGGCGACGCCGTGCTCGTTGCGATTGCGCGCCGGCTCGAGCAGTTGGTCGGCGACACCGGGCTGGTCGCGCGGCTGGGCGGCGACGAATTCGCCTGCCTCGTCGCGCATCCCGCGGCATCGCACACACCGGCCGAGACCGCCGAGGCGATCCTCGCCGCCGTCGCCAAGCCGGTGCAGCTGCGCGGCGGCCTCGCCGAAGTCAGCGCCTCGGTCGGGCTCGTCACCTGCGCTCCGACGGCGGTCGAGGCCGAGCGCATGCTGCGCGCCGCCGACTTCGCCATGTATCGCGCCAAGCGCACGGGCCGCTCGAGCTATTGCGTGTTCGCGGCCGAGATCGAGGCCGAGATGGGCGAACGCGCCCAGCTCGAGCTCGACATGCACGCCGGGATCAACCGCGGCGAGTTCGTCCCCTTCTTCCAGCCGATCGTCGCGCTCGGCTCGGGCGCGCTGATAGGCTTCGAGGCGCTCGCCCGCTGGCGTCACCCGAGCCGCGGCCTGATCGCGCCCGATCTGTTCATTCCGATCGCCGAGGATGCAGGGATGATCCAGGATCTCGGCTTCTCGGTGCTGCGCAGCGCCTGTATCGAGGCGCGGCAATGGCCGCAGCATCTGACTCTTTCGGTCAACATCTCGCCGCTCCAGCTCAACGATCCGTGGCTGCCCCAGCGCATCCTCCAGGTGCTGTGCAGCACCGGTTTCGCCGCCGGCCGGCTGATCGTCGAGATCACCGAGACCCGGCTGGTGCAGGACATCGAGGCCGCCCGCGCCATCCTGTTGTCGCTGCGCAGCGCCGGCATCCAGATCGCGCTTGACGATTTCGGCACCGGCTATGCCAGCCTCAAGCACCTGCGCGAGCTTCAGTTCAATCGCATCAAGATCGACCGCGCCTTCGTTCAGAACATGCGCTCCGGCGACAATGCCCAGATCGTCCGCGCGATCCTGAGCCTCAGCGAAGGGCTCGGCCTGCCGGTCACCGCCGAAGGCATCGAGTCCGACGAGAGCGCGGAGCTGCTCGCCGGCCTCGGCTGCGAATTCGGCCAAGGCTTTCTCTACAGCCGCGCCGTTGAACCGGGCGAGGCGCTGGCGATGGCTCATACGGCGCCGTTCGACGGCCGGGGGGCTGGCGGTGGCGCAACAGCGCGGCTGACCCGCGACCTGCGGAAGCGGGCGCCGTGACATCGCCCGCCGCCATGCTAAGGCGGCACGATGGACAAAGCTGCTGCCTTCTACGCGGTCGAGGGGGTCGACGGGTCGGGAAAATCGGGCATGGTCGCCGCGCTCGTCGCGCATCTGGCGGGTAGCGACGGCGAGGCGATCGCAACGCGCGAGCCCGGCGGCACGCCGCAGGGCGAAAAGCTCCGCGGCCTCCTGCTGTCCGGCACCGACGATGCCTGGGACCAGCAATCCGAATTGTTGATGATGACCGCGGCGCGCGTCGAGCATGTCCGGCGAGTGATCCTGCCGACGCTCGCCCGCGGCATCTCGGTGGTATCCGATCGCTATGTCGGCTCGACGATCGCCTATCAGGGCGCCGGCCGCGGCATGTCCGAGGCCTATATTCGCCAGCTCCACAAGGAGGCGGTCGGCGACGTCTGGCCCGATCTGGTAATCATCCTCGATCTCGATCCCGAAATCGGCCTCGCCCGGAGTCGGCAGCGGCTCAGCGCCGGCGCGATCGACGAAGGCCGCTTCGAGGCGCTCGACCTCGATTTCCACCGCCGCATCCGCCAGTCGTTCCTCGACCAGGCCGCGCGGGATCCGGATCGGCACCGGGTGATCGACGCGCTCGGCACGCCGGAAGAAGTGCGCGCGCGCGCAATCGCCGCGGTCGAAGGGTGGCGAGCGGGCCGCCAGCCCTGATCCCACTTCCGAGTAACGCGGACGAACGAACTCCTTCTCCCCTTGTGGGAGAAGGAAGGGGCCCGCGCCGAAGGCGTGGGAAGGATGAGGGGGAAGTGAGGCCTCACCCTTCCGCCGACCAAAGTCGGCTCCCTCCCCCTCCCGCGAGGGGGAGAGGGAAGTGCCCGCCCGCCATCTCATCCCGCCACGAACGTGGTCGTCGTGATCCGATGCACCGCGTCGACCTCGCCGCCCGGCAGCGTCGTCGCCGTGTCGTCCTTCACCGTTGCCGATAGCAGATAGCGCCCCTTCTCGCGCACCGGCACCGCGAGCGCGCCGTTCGCGTCCGCGACTATCGTCTTCGACCATTTCTCCGGCGTGATCACCACCACCTTCGCCCCCGGCACCGGCTTGCCGTCGCGCATCACCAAGAAGCGGCTGGCGTCCGCAGCGGCGGGCACGATCTCGAACGGCAGCAGCGCGCGGGGGTCGGTCCGTCCGGCGCGGGCATAATAGACCACGCCTTCCTTCTTGCCCTCGGCATCCCAAGGCGCGAACACATTGTCGTCCCACGCGCGCACATCGCCCGCCGCGGCCTGCACCTCGAGATAGCCGGCCTTGCGCACCAGCGCCGCGTTCGCGCCCGACAGCAGTTTCGGCGCCTGCAGCTTCGCGAATTCGGGATCGCCGCCTTCGGGAACCGCCTCGGCGGGCTCGCCGAGATAGATCCGCGCCGGCCCGCTGCCGTCGCGCTCGATCCACACTTCGTGCGCCTCGGCCGCCTCGCACGTTCCCAGCATCAGCGCCGCCAAAATCAGTCGCTTCATTCCCGTCTCCCGAGCCTGTTCCTGCGTCGGCCTGGCCCAGCGCCAATGCCGTCGCGAGTCGGCCAGAAGCATAAATGCGGCATTATTGCGAGTCACTATCACTAGCAATTGAAGATGCCACCCCGACATGCCGAGTGGCAATCTCCATTTATCCGATTTAGCCGCGCGCACTGGCGGGGGCCGGCTTGACAGCGCTTCCATCGCAACCCAATGGTAGCGCTATCAAAACAGAACCTTGGCAAGGCGAGGGATCTTGGAAGCGTCTACGGTTGAATTGCTGCCTGCCGATCATGCGCAGGCTACTCTGGTCGGACGCGTCCTGCTCGATGCAGGCCCCACCCCCGTGCTGGTTCGCGGCGGCGAAGTTCTCGACGTCTCGTCCACTGCTCCCACGGTCGCCGATCTGCTCGAACGCGACGATCTCGCCACCGTCACCGGCGCGCGGATCTGCGGGATCGAGGCGCTCGGCACGCCCGCAGGTCCCCGCCTGCTCGCCCCGATCGATCTCCAGGTCGTCAAAGCCTGTGGCGTTACCTTCGCGCTCTCGGCGATCGAGCGAGTGATCGAGGAGCGCGCGCGCGGCGATGCCGAGAAGGCCGCCACGATCCGCGGCGATCTCGAGGCGAAGGTCGGCTCCGGCATCCGCTCGGTCGTCCCCGGCAGCGCCGAGGCCGCGAGCCTCAAGGCTGCGCTGATCGATGCCGGCATGTGGTCGCAATATCTCGAGGTCGCGATCGGCCCCGATGCCGAGGTCTTCACCAAGGCGCCGGTGCTCTCCGCCGTCGGCTGGGGCGACGAGATCGGCATCCGCTCGGACAGCGACTGGAACAATCCCGAGCCCGAAGTGGTGCTGATCGTCGACCGCGACGGCACCCCCAGGGGCGCGACGCTGGGCAACGACGTCAATCTGCGCGACTTCGAGGGCCGCAGCGCCCTCCTCCTCGGCAAGGCCAAGGACAACAATGCCTCGACCGCGCTCGGCCCGTTCATCCGCCTGTTCGATCGAAGCTTCACGATGGACGACGTTCGCAGCGCCGTGGTCGATCTCCAGATCGACGGCCCCGAAGGCTATACGCTGCGCGGTACCAACAAGATGAGCGAGATCAGCCGCGATCCGACCGATCTCGTCCGGCAGGCGCTGAGCGAGCATCAATATCCCGACGGTTTCGCGCTGTTCCTCGGCACGCTGTTCGCGCCGGTGCAGGACCGCGATCATCCCGGTCGCGGCTTCACCCACAAGACCGGCGATGTCGTCCGCATCGCCACGCCGAAGCTCGGCGCGCTCGTCAACCGCGTCACCACTTCGAAAGCGGCCGCGCCCTGGCAGTTCGGCATCCGCGATTTGATGCGCAACCTCGCCGCCCGCGGCCTGCTTGCGTGAAAACTACTTTCATTGGCGAAATGACTCCCTATTTTCATGGCAACCACACTCACCCGTCCCGCACAGGAACCCGCCCGCTCCATGTCCGAAGCTGATCCCCTGCACTCGCCGCTCGCACGCGATCAGCGGGCCACCTATCCCAGCCTCCGCGGCAAGCGCGTGCTCATCACCGGCGGTGGCTCGGGAATCGGTGCCGGCATGGTCGAGGGCTTTGTCCGTCAGGGCGCGAAGGTTACCTTCTTCGATATCGCCGAGGAAGATTCGACCGCTCTGGTGGAAAGCCTCAAGGGCGCCGAGACCGCGCCGGTGTTCCAGCGCTGCGACCTGACCGACATCGCCGCGGTGCAGCGCCAGATCAACGCGCTGATCGACGAGAACGGCACCTTCGACATCCTCATCAACAACGCCGCCAACGACGATCGCCACACGATCGAGCAGGTCACCCCCGAATATTGGGACAACCGCATCGCGGTAAACCTGCGCCATTTGTTCTTCGTCGCGCAGGCGGTGATCCCGGGGATGAAAGCCAAAGGCGGCGGCGTGATCGTCAACCTCGGCTCGATCTCGTGGCATCTCGCGCTCGAGGAGCTGACGCTTTACCAGACCTGCAAGGCCGGCATCGAGGGCCTGACCCGCAGCTTCGCGCGCGAGCTCGGCCCCGACAACATCCGTGCGGTCTGCATCGTCCCCGGCAACGTCAAGACGCCGCGCCAGATGAAATGGTACACGCCCGAGGGCGAGGCCGAGATCGTCGCCGCCCAGTGCCTCAAGGGCCGGCTGGTGCCCGACGACATCGCCGCGATGGCATTGTTTCTTGCCTCGGACGACGCCCGGCTGGTAACGGGCCACGAATATTTCGTGGACGCAGGGTGGCGGTAAGATGAGCAAGGTGGCGATTTCCGGGCCGGTCAGCATCTGGCAGCTCGGAGCGCCCCTCGGCGAAGGCCCGGTCTGGGTCGAGCGCGATCAGGCGCTCTGGTTCGTCGACATCAAGAGTCACAAGATTCACCGCTACGATCCGGCGAGCGGCGCCACCCGCAGCTGGGACGCGCCCGGCCAGGTCGGCTTCATCCTGCCGGTCGAGAGCGGCGGCTTCGTCGCAGGGCTTCAGTCCGGCCTCAGCAAGTTCGACGAGCGCGACGGCAGCTTCACGCCGATCTGCACGCCCGAGCCCGAAAAGCCTGGCAACCGCCTCAACGACGCCACCGTCGATCCGCAGGGCCGGCTCTGGTTCGGCAGCATGGACGACAGCGAGGAGGCGATCACCGGCGCGATCTACCGCCTCGGCGCCGACGGCAGCTGCGTCGCCACCAGCCCGCTCGTCGCGATCACCAACGGCCCCGCGGTCTCGCCCGACGGCAAGACGCTCTACCATGTCGATACGCTCGGCGGGATCATCTATGCCTGCGACATCGACGCCGCCGGGATGCTGGTCAACCGCCGCGAATTCGTCCTCATCCCTTACGGCGAAGGCTATCCCGACGGCCCCACCGTCGATAGCGAAGGTTGCGTCTGGGTCGGCCTCTATGCCGGCTGGGGCGTGCGCCGCTATTCGCCCGAAGGCGAACTGCTCGAGGAAGTGAAGTTCCCGGTCAGCGCGATCACCAAGATCGCGTTCGGCGGGCCCGACCTCAAGACCGTCTTCGCGACCACCGCCAACAAGCATGTCGCCGAGACCGATCTCGCCAAAGAGCCGCACGCCGGCGACCTGTTCCGCTTCGAGGTCAGCGTCCCCGGCCAGCGCGGCATGCTGATCCGCGAAGGCGTGTAAGCCCCCCCTTGTTGCAAACCATTCGCGGCTGGTTGCGATAGCTTCGCAACAAGGCTGCGAACGCTTCGCAATAACTCAGCTGACCGCCTGCTCCATCGTCGCCTCGAGCTTCTTGAGCAACGTCGCGAGCACCCATTGCTCCTTATCGGCAAGCCCCGCCAGCAGCGCCGCCTGCAGCGCCATTTCCGCGCGGAACGCCTCCTCGACCAGCCCTCGTCCCTTGGGGGAAAGCTCGACGAAGACGCTGCGTCTGTCGTCACTTGCCGTCGGCCGCCGGATCATGCGCGCCGCTTCGAGCTTGTTGAGCCGCGCGGTCAGCCCGCCCGAGGAGATGCCGAGCGCGCGGTAGAGTTCGGTCGGCCTCAGCCGGTGCGGCGGCGGCTCGGCGCGCAGCGTCGCGAGCACGTCATAGCCGCCGCCGTCGATCCCCTGCTCGGCAAGGATCGGCTCGACCGCCGCGCGCGCCCGCAACGTGATCCGCCGCGCCCGCCCGAGCACCGAGAGCCCGCGCGTATCGACATCGGGCATCGCCGCCGACCAGAGCGTGATCAACTGGTCGACAGGATCGGTCTCGGTCATGTCTCTCGCCATCAAGAGGGATATCCCGATGCCGGGAGCTCGGCACGAAGACACCTGTCTCCAAGATAAGATACTTACCTTGAAGTCAAGTAATTTATCTTCGAACCAAGATTCTTGCCTCAAAGGCAAGATGTGGGAAGGCCAGTCCCGATGTGCCCGAACCGGCGCCGCCAGACGTATTTCTGTGGATTTTCAACTGTTTTGCAAGCTTTTTCGCCGGCCTCCCGGGCGCCGGTCGTCCCGCTTGTCTCCGCCCGCTCAGGCGCTAAGCTCGCCGGCAAACAGGAGAGGAGCAGGCATGGCCCCGCAGATCTTCGCGGCTGGAACGGCACTCGCCGCGGCACTGCTTCCGCTGCCCGCGCAGCAGGCCCCCACGCCGGCCGAAATGCTCGCCATCGCCGACGCCTTCGATCGCGCCCAGCTGAGCAAGGACGCCGCCGCGCTCGCGCGGCTGGTCGCCGACGATCTCGTCTTCATCGAGGCCAGCGGCAAGCGCACGGACAAGCGCGCCTTCATCGCCGGCTGGACCGCGGCCGGCGACCGCTACGATCCGGTGGTGCTCGCCGATCGGCGGCTGGTGCCGCTCGGCGCCCGCGCCTTTGCCGTCACCGCCGAGGCAAGGCTGTCGGGAACCTCGGACGGAGCGCGCTTCGCCAGCGCCTTCCGCTTCACCGATACGTTCCGCTATAGCGACGGACGCTGGCAGGCGGTGCACATCCAGGTCACACGCCTGCCCGCAGTCAAATAACCGGCGCCCTCACGCCTTGCTCCGCTTTTCCTCGTAATTAAGCGGCCCCAGCGCGTCGATGATCGTGATCGCATCGAGCGCGCGCTCGGGCTCGACGCCGGCGTCGACCGGGCGGATCGTCAGCTCGGTCTTGAAGCCCTGCGCGACGCTGCTGATCGGCATGCCGCCGCGCGAGGTGGTCAGCGTGCGTGTATAGTCCTTGCGCTCGACGATCACGAACCCGGGCTTGCCCGTCGCGCGTGCGACTTCCGCGGCGCGCAGCAGCGTCATTTCCTGGACTAGCGCCGACGACGGCGTGTTGCCGATGAACTCGACCTTGGTGGTCCCGTCGGGATTGGCCTTGGTGCGGAAGCCGTCGGTGCGATCGATCCCGCCGAGCAGGCTCGTCCCGAAAGTCAGCGCGCCGCCGACCAGCGCCCCGAGGATATTGGGCCGAGCACGCTCGTAATCGACCACTGCGCGCGGCGTTTCGGGCGCCAGCAGCGCGTCGGAGACCACCCGGTCCAGCGCCTTGCGCCGATCGTCCGCCAGTTGGGTGGCGAAACGCGTCGCGTCGGGCACCAGCGCCGCGTCCTTCGCCGGCGCCGCGGCCTTCATCGCGCCGAGCAGCTCGACCGACGCCGCATCCTCCGGCATCGGATTGGCGACCAGCGCGGCGATCGCATCCGGCAGCCGCCCCTCGGCTACGGCGATGCGGGCCTCGACCTGGCGCGCGCGCATGTCGAGATAGCGGTCGAGCGCAGTCCATGTCATCCCGCCGAGGCTCAACGTCGAACCGCCGGGCGCCGTCGGCGCGGGCCGCGCCGTAGCGATATGGCCGCGCAATTCGGTAAGCTCGCGGCGCGCACCTTCGGCATCGCCGGTCGCCGCGCGCGCATAGGCAGTGTGCAGCGACACCATCATGCCGACGATCAGGGCCTGCGAGCCGACGTCGCGCAGCGCGAACCCCGCCGGGACGATCGGCGCGGTCGGCCAGTCGATCTTGACCGCGGGGCGCAGCGCCACGACCCCGGCGAAATTGCCGATCTCGGCTTCCTTGGCCAGCGCGAGCGTCGCGGACTCGGGCGCCAGTCGGGCGGCGGCGAGCCATGGCGAGGGCGAGGCGGTGCCGAGCGGCCGCGCCGCCTGCAGCACCGTTGCCGCGACACGCTGCACGTCGAGCGAATAGGGCCGCGCCGCGCTGGCGCTCTCCGCCAGCGGCAGCGCTCCGGCCATGTCGCCCGAACGGGCCAGCGCCAGCGCGCGCAACAGATCGAGCGAGACGGCCATGCTGCGGCGATAGAAGCGGTCTCCGGCAATCCCGATCGCCGCTGCCTGGGCAAGATCGAGATCGGCCAGCGCCGCGGTCGGGTCGCCCATTTCGAGCTGCGCCGCCGCACGCGCCCGTAGCAGATGCGCCCGCCTCAGGCTCTGCGTCGGCAACAGCCGCGGGCTGGCGAGTGCGCGGGTACAGGCCGGGATCACGACCGCGGCCATACGGGCCCTCGGTCCGAACATCCCCTGCTGCGCTTCGCCGCGCATCCCGTCATTCTGACGTCCGGGATGCACTCGACCATCGCACGTCTCGAAATCCTGCTTGTCCGATGCCCATGCCGGCGTCGCGACGAGCGCGCCGAGCGCGAACAACGCCATGGCGTTCCTCAGCTGCATTTTCTTAGATCCCCCCAATAGTTGCGCGACAATACAGTCGCGCCAACCGACGGACGAGCTTATCGCACTAGAAATATTACGGAATTACTGAAGAACCGGTCTCGCGCAGCGGTTGTCATCGCGCTTGTGCGTGGCGGGCGAACCCATCAGGAGACGTCATGGACTTCGACGATCAGCTCCGCCGCTATTTCGGCTCCGCGGACCCCGCTACGCTCAGCCCCGACGCGCTCGCCGAGGGCACCGAGCGGATCCGGGTCGATCTCGGGCTCGAGACCGATCGCAATCGCCGCTTCGCGCTGTGGGCGCTGCTCCACATCCTCGGCAGCGCGCCCGATCTCGACGTGGCGTTCAAGGACGAGGCCGATCGCGAGGCCGCACGCAATTTCATGGATCTGCTCGCCGACGATAGCGACTGAGCCCCAGCGCAATTGGCCTGCATGGTCGCGCGCCCTTATTGCCAGAAGCGTCCGCCGTGGAGGGATGCACTTCGCCACCAAGGGCGCAGGCGGCTGTCGGTCTGCACCGATGCCTCACCCCGGGCCCGGGCGGAGGCCCGATAACGCTGGAGTCGCCTACCTCGGCAGAACACTTGGCGGCACCCTTTGCGACAACCGCCAGTCCGCTTTGCCGTCCGCCCCGGCTGCCGGCTGCGAAACTGCCGTCCCATAATCCATAATTAACCAGCCTTCACGGCTCGGGAGGCGGTTCCGTGGTCTATTATGGAGAAAGGCCAGTCGGTGGCGCGCGGACCCGAGTCCGCCCGAGAACCAACGAAGGGCGCGAAACGCGAAAGCAATCAGGGTCCGAGATGAACGCACTCACCGACATCCCTCCGCGAGGCGACGCGGAGACGGAACAGGCCGCCGAGATCTTCGCGGTGATCGCCAAGGATCTGCTGGAGGACATGGACCGCCCGGAGCTCTGGGAGGCGTTTCCGCAGTTCCTGGCGGCGGTGCCCGGCCTCCCCCAGCAGGCCCAGATCGCCTTGCAGGTCTATGCGAGACAGGACCCGGCGATGGTCCAGGCCGCGATCATCGTCCTCGCGCTGAGCGCGGCGCATTCCGGCAATGTCAGCGACGCAATCGGGTTCCTGACCCCGCTCCTCGCGGTCAATCCGCAGTCGCCGCTCGTTACGGGCGTCATGTTCTTCCTCGAGGGCCTGGCGGACCCCGCCAACCCCAAATATCACCTCAAGGGCAAGATCTGCCCCGTCCCGTTCGAGCGGCTCGAAGTGCTCGAGACGAGCAGCCACTTGTGCTGTGCGAGCTTCCTCAAGCCGACCATCGGCAATCTCCACGAGACTGCCGACTGGCGCGACGTGTGGAATTCGGAAGCGGCCGAGGCGATCCGCGCCAGCATGCACGACGGCACCTATCGCTATTGCGACAAGATGGCCTGCCCGGCGATCCAGTCGAACGGCCTTCTTCCCGCAGAGAAGCTCGCCGCCCGGTCGAACGAATGGCGGCGGATCGTGGAGCGAAGCGAGACGAAAGTCGCGCGCGGCCCTGAGGAGGTGAATCTCGCCTACGACAAGACCTGCAATCTGAGCTGCCCGAGCTGCCGCACCAGCAAATACGCTGCCGATGAGGCGACGCGCAGCCGGTATGATGCGCTCCAGGAGCGCGCGATCCTGCCGATGCTCAAGAGCACCCGGCGCGTCACGATCACCGGCTCGGGGGACCCGTTCGCCAGCAAGAACTTCCGCCGCCTGATGGAGCGGCTGACGGTCGAGGAATATCCCGATCTGAAGTTCCACGTCATGACCAACGGCATGCTGTTCACGCCGCGCGAATGGGAACGCTTTCCCGCGCTGCACGGGCGGGTGGAACTGCTGTCGATCAGTCTCGACGGCGCGTCGGCCGCGACGCACGAGACGCTTCGCCGCGGCGCGCGCTGGGAAGTCATGGAGAAGAACCTCGCCTTCGCCGGCGAGCTGCGGCGCGCGGGTCTGGTCGACGCCTACCACCTCGGCTTCGTCGTCCAGGTCGAGAATTACCACGAGATGGGCGAGATGATTAGCCTGGCCGGGACGGTCGGCGCCGACGGCGTCTATTTCGGCCGCATCACCAATTGGGGCACCTTCTCGCAGGCGGACTATACCCGAAAGGCGGTTTTCCTGCCCGAGCATCCGGAGCATGCCCGCTTCCTCGATGCGATGGCTGACCCTCGCCTGAAGAGCCCGCGCGCCTTTATCGGCAATATGGTCGACTTCCTCCCGGGCAATTGCTGACCGGCGACTGACCTACTCCGCCGTCGCGGGCGCCCGCATCTGGTCCTCCGCCCCCGCGGGCTCGAGGACGGTCACGTTCACTTCGCACCGCATGCGGTAGCCCAGGGTCTCGTACAGCGCGATCGCGCCGCGATTGTCGGCATAAGCGTGCAGAAACGGCGTCTTGCCGCGCGCCGCGATCCGCGCCGCCACCACTCGCATCAGCCCGCCGGCATAGCCGCGGCCGCGCCAGTCTGGATGGGTACAGACCCCGCTCACTTCGGTGAAGCCATGCGGCTTCATCCGCTCGCCCGCCATCGCGACCAGCCGCCCCCGATCGCGAATGCCGATGAAATCGCCGAGCCGATGGGTGCGCGTGAAGAACGGACCGGGCTCGGTGAGCGTCGCCAGCGCGAGCATCTCGGCCGCGTCGCTGTCGCCGAGTTCGAGAAAGTCGAGATCGCCCGCCGCGGCCGGCGCTTCGGCGACCATCTGGACGCCCATGCGGTGCGTTGCGGCGCGGGTCCCCGGCACTGGAGGCAAGGGATCGCGTTGCAGCACGATTGCCGGACCGGTCGCCTCGATCAGCCCGCCGAGCCCCGCCAGCGACGCGAGCGTGTGATCGCCAACGGCGGCGAAGATCGCATGCTCGCGGTCGTAGCGCAGCGCCGGACCGCTGCCGACCGCCAGCGCCTTCTGGCCTGTCAGCAGCGCGCCCCATGCGGGTCGATCGAGCACATGCGTCATTCCCGTAGTCTAGCCGAGCCGGCGCGCCGACGCATTCCGGATCCTGCTGTCAATGTAGGATTTCGCGTGCGACGCTTACCGGCGCTCTTTGAATTCGTCGAGAAGCCCGTCGCGACCCCGCGCAACAAACGTGCGCGGCGACGCAACGAACATGCACGATTCGCGTGCAAAGTGTGAAGTTAAGCCCCGCAAACCCTGCAAACAGCCGCGACTTAATGGTTGTGCCGCGGCACCTTCTCGCTGGTCCGCCGATATTTGAGCGCGAAGTCGAGCACCCCGCCCTCACCCAGTTGCCCGACCTTCTCGCGGTACAGTTCCTCCCACGGGGTGTTGCTCTCGGGGATCGGCGGCGCCGGCTCGGCCTTTCGCCGCGCGATCTCGGCCGCGTCGACCAGCGCGTCGCAGGTCCCCGCGTTGAGATCGATGCGGATCATATCGCCGGTGCGCAGCCATGCGAGCCCGCCCCCGGCCGCGCTCTCGGGCGAGGCGTTGAGGATCGACGGACTGTCCGACGTTCCCGACTGGCGTCCGTCGCCGAGCGTCGGCAGGCTCATGATGCCCTGCCGGATCAAGCGATCGGGCGGCTGCATGTTGACCACCTCGGCCGAGCCCGGCCAGCCGATCGGTCCCGAGCCGCGGATGACGAGGATGCAGTTCGCGTCGATCTCGAGCGCCGGATCGTTGATCCGGTGGTGATAGTCGTCCGATCCGTCGAACAGGATCGCCCGGCCCTCGAACACGCCCTCCGCGCCCGGCCGCGAAAGATAGCGCGCCTGGAAATCGGGGCTGATCACGCTGGTCTTCATGATCGCCATGTCGAACAGATTGCCCGAAAGCACGAGGAAGCCGGCCTTTTCCTTGAGCGGCTCGCGCCACGGCAGGATCACCTCGCGGTCGCTGGCCGTACGCCCGGCGACATTCTCGGCCAGCGTCCTGCCGGTGCAGGTCATCACGCTGCCGTCGAGCGCGCCATTGGCGAGCATTTCGGAGAGCACTGCGGGTATGCCGCCCGCACGGTGGAAGCGCTCGGACAGGTAAGTGCCCGCCGGCTGCATGTTGACGATCAGCGGCAGATCATAGCCGGTGCGCCAGTCGTCGGGGGTTATCTCGATCCCGGCATGCCGCGCCATCGCGACGAGGTGCGGCTGGGCGTTGGTCGAGCCGCCGATCGCGGTCAGCAGCTTGATCGCGTTGAGGAAGCTGGCCCTGGTCAGGATATTCGAAGGCCGGAGATCCTCATAGGCCATCTCGACGATGCGCTTGCCGGTCTCGTAGGCGATCTGGCCCCGCTCGCGATACGGCGCCGGGATCATGGCGCAGCCGGGCAGGCTCATCCCCAGCCCTTCGGCGATCGAGTTCATCGTCGAGGCGGTGCCCATCGTGTTGCAATGGCCGGGCGAGGGCGCGCTCTCCATCGCGCGCTTGAGGAATTCCTCCTCGTCGATCTCGCCCGCCGCCATCTTGCGCCGGCTGCGCCAGATGACGGTGCCGCTGCCGACCAACTCGCCTTCGTGCCAGCCGTCGAGCATCGGCCCCCCGGACAGTATGATCGCCGGGATGTCGACCGTGGAGGCCGCCATCAACGAGCTCGGCGTGGTCTTGTCGCAGCCGGTGGTGAGGATCACCGCGTCGATCGGATAGCCGTTGAGGATTTCGACAAGGCCGAGATAGGCGAGATTGCGATCGAGCGCCGCGGTCGGCCGGCGGCAGTTCTCGAAGATCGGGTGGAGCGGGAATTCCATCGGCACGCCCCCGGCCGCAAGGATCCCTTCGCGCGCCCGCTTGACGGTCTCGAGATGCACCCGGTTGCACGGCGCGATGTCGCTGCCGGATTGCGCGATGCCGATGATCGGCTTGCCGCTGCGCAGCTCGTCCGGAGTGATGCCATAGTTCATGAAGCGCTCGAGATAGAGCGCCGCCATGTCGCTGCGGCCGGGCGCGGCGAACCATTCGCGCGAGCGGAACGGGCGGGCGGGCGTACGGGTCATATAGTCCTCTTGTGTGCAGAGGGGCGCGAACCTCGCGGCCCGCGCCCCCCCTGAAAGTACCGGCGCGGGGAGGCTCAGCCTTCCATCGCCTCCAGTTCCTTGCCCTTGGTTTCCTGGATGAACCGCTGGACGAGGAAGAAGCTGATCACCGCGCAGACGGCGTAGAAGCTGTAGCTGGCGGCAAGCCCGAGCCCGGTCAGCATGATCGGGAATGCCTGCGCGATCAGGTAATTGGCAAACCACTGCGCGAAACCGCACACGGCCAGCGCCGAGCCGCGGATCTGGTTCGGGAACATCTCGCCGAGCATCACCCACATCACCGGGCCCCAGCTGACATTGAAGAAGATCACGTACAGATTGGCGGCGATCACCGCGATCATGCCGCTCTGCCCGGGCAATACCAGCTTGTCGTCGACCAAAGCGCCCTGGCTGAACGCATAGACCATGACGAACAGCGTGATCGCCATGCCCGCCGAGCCGATCAGCAGCAGCGGCTTGCGGCCGATCTTGTCGATCACCGCGATGGTGACGAAGCAGGCCGCGATCGAGACAGCGCCCGAGACGATATTGATCAGCAGCGAGTCGGCCTCGGAGAAGCCGGCGGCCTGCCACAGGGTCGAGCCGTAATAGAAGATCACGTTGATGCCGACGAGCTGCTGGAACACAGCGAGCAGCAGACCGGCCCAGACGATCGCACGGATCCCGAGAAAGCCGCGCCCGCCCGCGGGCGTGAGCACGTCGCTCAGCTGCGGACGGTGATCGGCCGAGAAGCTCGCCTGAATTTCGGCGAGCTTGAGAGCGCCCTCGGTCGGACCGAACAGCGAGGTCAGCACGCGAAGCGCGTCAGGATTGCGGCCCTTGGAAACGAGATAGCGCGGGCTCTCCGGGATGAAGAACAACGCGACGAGGAACACCGCGGCGGGCAGCGCCTGCATCAGATACATCCAGCGCCACGCCTCGATCCCGCCCCAGAATGGGTTGGTCGAAGCGCCGGCAGCACCGGCGAGCCAGTAATTGACCACGAACGCGGCGGTGAGGCCGGTGATGATCATGATCTGCTGCACCGTGGTCATCCGGCCGCGAATATTCGCGGGGGCAACTTCGGAGATGTAGGCCGGCGACAGCACCGAAGCAGCGCCGACCGCCATGCCGCCGAGGATGCGGGCGACCACGAAGATGGTGTGGTCCTGCGCCAGCCCCTGAACAAGGGCGCCGACGAGGAAGAGCACCGCGGCGAGCCGCATGACGTTGCGGCGGCCCATCCGATCCGCGAGAGTACCGGCGAAGAACGCACCGATGAAACAGCCGATCAACAGCGATCCCACAGTGAAACCGAGTCCGGCATCGTCGAGCGCGAAGGCCGACTTGAGGCCCGGCTGGGTGCCGTTCACGGCCCCGCTGTCATATCCGAAAAGCAATCCGCCGATCGTCGCGACCGCGACGATGGCACTGATCAGGCCGATATTGGCCCTCTCGGCGGTCTGATTCATCCCCACTTCCTCTCCTGGTCCCGTGCGCGACCCGGCACGGTGTTAGCGGTAACGGTGGCCCGGACGTGGAGGAAAAGCAAGCGTCTCTAGCGCAGCCCCGGGCTGGAAGCGGCGCTGCCGCCACGGCGTCCGCTGCTCCGCCGCCCTGCAGCGATACCAGCCACGCCCTTGGGCGGCGCAGAGGATTCGCGGACGATCAGCTCATAGTCGAGCACCTGCTCCTCCAGCTTGCCCGTCTCGGCGGAGCGATGGGCGCGGATGCGGGCGAGCAGCAGCGTCAGCGCTTCTTCGGCCATGGTAGCGATCGGCTGGCGCACGGTAGTAAGCTCGGGCCAGACTGTCGTCGCGAGCGAGGTATCGTCGAATCCGACGACGCTGAGATCCTGTGGAACATGGAGCCCACGACGGTGCGCCACGCCGACTGCGGCGGCGGCCATGTCGTCGTTGCTCGCGAAGATCGCAGTGGGCGGCTCGGGACGGTCGAGTAGCCGCTCCGCCGCAACGATCCCTGAGCGGAAAGTGAAATAGCCCTGCTCGATCGGGACCGACCGCGGATCGACCCCCGCCTCTCCGAGCGCGGCCAGAAAGCCGCGATAGCGCTCGGCGCTCGACGTCTGGTTCGGGTTGCCTCGAATGAAACCGATCCGCCGGTGCCCGAGTTCGAGGAGGTGGCGGGTCATCGCCGCCGCACCTTCGCAATCGTCGATGCGGACGTTCAGGCTGCGCGCGGGCGGAAGCCCCATCGCCACCGAGACCCACGGAATGCCTGCCGCTTCGAGCTCGGCGCGCACCGGTGCCGCTTCGGAAAGCGGCGGCGGCAGGATCACGCCCTCGACACTGGTCGAGGCGAAGCTGCGGGTCGCCTCAGCCTGTTCGTCAGGCCGCTCGCTTTCGCAGGCCTCGAGCACGAGATGGCAGCCGGCGCGCCGTGCGGCAGCGAGCGCGCCGATCAGAAACTGCGAGAGATAGGCGGCCGAAGGGTTCGAATAGAGCAACCCGATCTGGGTGGCGTCGCCCGCCGCGAGGCTGCGCGCGGCGCTGTTCGGCGAATAGTTGAGCTGCTCGATGGCGGCGAGCACGGCGACGCGAGTCGAATCGCGGACATTGGTGCCGCCGTTCACGACGCGCGACACCGTCATCGCAGACACCCCGGCGGCGCGTGCGACGTCCTGCACGGTTACCGTGCCGCGGCTTCTTCGACTGGGTCTGCTCATCCCCTTCCTTTTCGCTCCAGGGCATAAGATGCGGTTTCGCGGAATGCAATCGGCATGAAACCGGTTGCGTCACGGTTGACCCGGCGAGCGGGCGACGATAGCTGATAGCGCTACCAAAACACCACCGAGGGCGCCGCAGCGTCACGATCAGGAGAGGCACATGACTGTTTCCCGCCGGCTTCGCTTCACGGCGCTCGCCGCCGTTGCGGCAATCGCGCTCACCCCGGCGCTGGCCCCTGCGGCACTTGCGCAGAGCAGCCGTGCCGACAAGCCGCTTTACAAGGACGCCTCGCAGCCGGTCGACGCGCGGGTCGAGGATCTGCTCAAGCGGATGACGCTTGAGGAGAAGGTCCAGCAGATGGTCGCGATCTGGCTTCAAAAGGAGAAGATCCAGACCGCCGAGGGCGAGTTCGATCCGGGCAAGGCGAGCCAGAACTTCCCCAACGGGCTCGGCCAGATCTCGCGGCCCTATGACCGCCGCGCGATCACGCAGGGCCCGGCCGCAGGTGCGGCCGCCGGGACGATCAACCGCAATGCCGAGGACACCGCGCGCTACATCAACGCGGCGCAGAAATGGGCGGTCGAGAAGACTCGGCTCGGCATTCCGCTGATTGTGCATGAGGAGGCGCTGCACGGCTATGTCGCGCCCGGCGCCACGAGTTTTCCGCAGGCGATCGCGCTCGCCAGCACCTTCAACCCGGAGATCCAGGAGCAAGTCTTCGCGGTCGCCGCGCGCGAGATGCGTGCCCGAGGGGCGAACCTAGCGCTCGCGCCGGTGGTCGACGTCGCCCGCGACCCGCGCTGGGGCCGCATCGAGGAGACCTATGGCGAGGACCCCTATCTGGTCGGCGAGATGGGCCTTGCAGCAATCCGCGGCTTTCAAGGCACGACCCTGCCGCTCGCCAAGGACAAGGTCTATGTGACCTTGAAGCACATGACCGGGCACGGCCAGCCCGAGAGCGGCACCAATATCGGTCCGGCGAACGTATCCGAGCGGACGCTGCGCGAGGTGTTCTTCCCGCCGTTCGAGCGCGCGGTCACCGAGCTGCCGGTGATGTCGGTGATGCCCTCCTACAACGAAATCGATGGCATTCCGAGCCACGCCAATCGCTGGCTGCTCCACGACGTGCTGCGGCAGGAATGGGGCTTCAAGGGCGTGGTGCTGAGCGACTATTTCGCAATCCGCGAACTCAACACGCGCCACAAGATGTTCGACAATCTCTCCGACGCCGCGGTGCGCGCACTCGACGCGACGGTGGATTTCGAGACGCCCGACGGCGAGGCCTATGCCAACCTGCCCCAGCTCGTTCGCGAGGGCCGGGTCAGCGAGGCGCAGATCGACGAATCGGTGCGCCGGATCCTGAAGCTCAAGTTCAACGCCGGACTCTTCGAAAATCCCTATGTCGATGCGAAGGCGGCGGCACGGAAGACCGAGACTCCCGACGCGATCGCGCTAGCCCGCGAAGCCGCGCGGCAGGCGATGGTGCTGCTCAAGAACGATAAGGGCGTGCTTCCGCTCGACGCCGGCAAGATCAAGCGCCTCGCGGTGATCGGTACCCATGCGAACGACACACCGATCGGCGGCTATAGCGACGTTCCGCGCCATGTCGTCAGCGTGCTCGAAGGCCTGAAGAACGAGGGCAAGGGCAGGTTCGAGGTCGACTTCGCCGAGGGCGTAAAGCTGACCAAGAGCCGCGCCTGGGCCGCTGACGCAGTCGAGCTGATCGACGACGCGACCAACGATCGGCTTCGCGCCGAAGCGATCGAAACGGCGAAGAACGCCGACACGATCGTGCTGGTACTCGGCGACAACGAGCAGCTCAGCCGCGAGGCCTGGGCTGACAACCATCTCGGCGACCGCAACTCGCTCGAGCTGATCGGGCCGCAGAATCAGCTCGCCAGGGAGATCTTCGCGCTTGGTAAGCCGGTGGTGGTGCTGCTGCTCAACGGCCGCCCCTTGTCGGTGAAGTATCTCTCCGAGAACGCCCCTGCCCTGATCGAGGGCTGGTATCTCGGCCAGGAGACCGGCAACGCCGTGGCCGACGTGCTGTTCGGCCGTTCGAACCCGGGCGGCAAGCTGCCGGTGACGATCGCGCGCGACGTCGGGCAGCTGCCGATGTTCTACAACCACAAGCCGAGCGCACGGCGCGGCTATCTCTTCGCCGAAACCAGCCCGCTCTACCCGTTCGGCTATGGCCTTTCCTACACCAGTTTCGACATCGGCGCGCCGGTCCTCGCGACACCGACGATCGGGCGATACAACAACGTCAAGGTCAGCGTCGACGTGACCAATACTGGCACTCGGGCCGGCGACGAAGTGGTCCAGCTCTATGTTCGCGACGATCTCGCCAGCGTTACTCGGCCGATCAAGGAGCTGAAGCGCTTCGAGCGCGTCAGTCTCAAACCAGGCGAGCGGAAAACGGTGACGTTCGAGCTCACCCCTCGCGATCTGTCGCTCTGGAACGTCGACATGAAGCGAGTCGTCGAGCCCGGGACCTTCACAATCTCGTCGGGTCCGGACTCGGTGAAACTGAAGAGCACCACCCTTATGGTGAAGTGACCTGCAATCCTCCCCGAAGCGGGGGAGGATCTAGCGCGAGCTATCGAGCCAGGCGGCGACCCAGAACAGCGGCGCGTTCCAGTTGATGGCGACTTCGTTGAGCGCATAGGCGTTGATGTCGTCGGCCCAGCAGCGTTGCGGCGCGCACTTGCCGCGCATCGCCTTGGCGACGTCGTCGCTCATCGAAGTCGAGTTCGGCCCGCCGGAAAGCGCCCCCGGCGGAGGGCCGGGCAGCTTCGGATCGAGGCTGTTTGCCCAAAACCGGTGGTGCGGGTTGCGCATCGGCCGCGCCCCATAACCGCTGACATAGGATTGCCCGAGCGGGTTGCGGCCGAGCACATAGTCGACCGCCGCGAGCGCGCCGGCGCGGTATTTGGTGTCGCCGGTGAAGTCGTGCGCGAGCCCGAGCAGCATCGCCCGATTGAGCAGGTTCGAGTTCGAGCCCCAGGGGTAGCCGCTCGCGACATAGGGGATGCCATAGCCGTTGCCTTTCTGGTCGGCGAGAAAGCGATCGCCCGCGGCGACGATTGCCGCGCGAAGACGGTCACTGTCGGCCTTGGGCAGCCTGTTGCGCACGGTCGCCAGCGTGATGGCCCCAAGGGTCGCGGTGCTCGGCCACCCCGGCTCGCGCAGTTCGGCGTGGAAGTGCGGCGAACCCTTCAGCACCTCGCGGTACGCGGCTCCTCCGGTGGTGGCGAACAGCTCGGCGGCAGCCCAGTAGAACTCATCGGAGACATCGCCATCGCCATAGCCGCCGCTGCCGGTGAAGCTGTTGGTCGCATAAATCTGCGGATTGCGCGCCGCCGCGCGCCACGCGCGCTCGGCGGCGGCGAGGCAGCGGGCCGCGAACGCCGGATCGACGTCGCGCCAGATGCGTGCGCATTGCGCTGCGGTAGCGGCCAGGTTCAGTGTCGCGGCGGTGGTCGGCGGGTACAGCAGCCGCTCCTCGGGATCGTCCTGCGGCGGCATCGGCAGCTTCGTCCAGTTGCGATCAGCGACCTTCTGGTGGGCCATGCCGCCGGCGTCGATCTCGGCGAAATCGGCCGGGCTAGTCTCCCATGCCGGTTTTCCGGGTGCCGCGGGCTTGGGCGTGCCGACCGGCACGCGCGTTCGGGTGCCGTCGGCGATCTGCATGCGCAGCAGGAACTCCATTTCGAAGCGCGCTTCGTCGAGCAGGTCGCTCGTGCGGTTCCCCGCCTCGGGAACCTTCAAACTGCCGTCGGGGAAGGCGGGCGGCCGCCGCTCATAGGCATTCAGCAGTGTCCAAAGCGAGATGCCGCCGTTGACGACATACTTCCCGTGATCGCCGGCATCGTACCAGCCGCCCGTCACGTCGAGCGCATAGCCGCAGCCGGGCCATTCGATTCCGCGCTCGTCCTTGCCGGCGAAGCACTTCGCCACTTCCTTCGGATGCCCCGCCGGTCGCGCCCAAGTGGCGCCCACCAGTCGCGCGTCGATCGGCACGCCGGCGCGCTGATGGTAGAAGAAGGCGAGCGCGTCCTTCGCCAAGGGGGTATAAAGGCGATCGCGGATTGCGAACGGATCGCTGCGCGAGCCGCCGATGACGAGGCGATAGCCCGCCCCCGCTGCCCGAACATCGCTGAAGTCGATCCGCTGCACCTCGGCGCCCGACGCGGCATCCTTGCCATAAACCTGCGCCCTGCCCCGCCTGAGTTCGCGCCCGTTCGAGTCGACCAACCTCCATTCGAGCGGCGCGGAACCGCTTTCCACGATCGCGATCTTCGCATCGCCCGGCGCGAAGCCGAGCTGGTTGAGATGGATCGGCACGGGCGGCGGGGCGCTCGCGCCAAGCGTGAGGGCGGTGGCGGCGAGGAGTATGGCACGCATCAAGGAGGCCCCCTTAGAGTTCTGTGCCCTCGACGGGCATAACAATTGCGAGGTGCGGCGCTTCATTTCCCGGTGCCGGCGAACACACCGAAGACCGAGCCGACAAAGCCGCCCGCCACCTTGGTGGTCAGTGAATCGGTGGTTAGGCGCGTGAGCGGCCGCCATGCCAGCATCGGCACGTCGGGGCTGCCGAGCACGCGGGCATAAGAGAAGACGTAGCGGTTGCCGCGAAGCTCGATGCGCAACGCCAGCGGCTTGCCCGGCGCTATGCCGTAAGTCGCGGCGTCGACCGCGGCCACGGTTTCCCCCGCAGAGGGAGCATCGGCCCCCTCGCGGCGATCGAGGACCAGCGCCAGCTTTCCGTCGATCTGCCGCAGTCCGAGAAAATACCAGTAATCGTCATTCTGGAGCACGACGATACCGGCCCGATCGCCGTCCTTATCCGGTGTGAAGCGGACGACGGTCTCGGCAACGGCGTTCCGATGCTGCTGGCGACGCGCGAGGAACGATGGATTGGCGTTGTCGCCCAGGCCCTGCGGCCGGGCGGTCAGCTTGAGCGCGCCGCCCTCGAGAGCGAACCAGTTGCTGCGCGGATTGCGCAGCATCATCCACGACGGCGCCAGCTTCGCGCCATCGAACTCCTCCCGAACCGTGAAGGCGCCGTTGATCGGTACCGCCGGCTTGGTCTGCGCCGACAGTGCCGGCCGGACGTGGACCCATGGGATCGCCTGCCCCGGATCGGTGATCCGCGGCCACCCATTCTCCCAGCGCACCGGCATAAGGAGGGTTTCGCGCCCCGTGGCGTAGAAGTCCCCTTCATACGGCCGCACCGCGAGGAAGGTTGCCCACCATTTTCCGTCCGGTGTTGTGACGAGCTGCGCATGCCCGGCCGAGGTGATCGGATTGTCGCGGTCTCGCGGCACATCGCGTTGGGTGAGGATCGGATTGGCGGGATTGGCTTCGTACGGGCCGGTGACGCTCTTCGAGCGCAGGATCACCTGGCTGTGCCCCTCGGCGGTGCCGCCTTCGGCGCAGCTCAGATAATACCAGCCGTCCTTTCTGAAGATGTGCGGCCCCTCGATCCAGATCGGCTTCTTCGAGAAGTCGACGCCGCCATTGACCAGCACTTTTCGAGGGCCGATCGTCTTCAGCGCCTTCAAATCGAACTGCTGGATCCAGATCGCCCGATGCCCCTCATATTGCGGCGTTCCCTCGGGCGGGCCGTTGTTGAGAATCCAGGTCTTGCCGTCCGTATCGAAGAACAGCGAGGGATCGATCCCGCCCTCGAGATCGGGCAGCCATATCGGATCGGACCAGGGGCCTGCCGGGTTCTTCGCGGTGATCACGAAATTGCCACCGCAATCGACGCAGGTGTTGAGGATGTAGAAGGTGCCGGCTTTCGCCTGAATCGTGGGCGCGAACACCCCGCGCGACAGGCCGAGCTGTTTGAAGTCGAGCTGCTCGGGTCGGTCGATCGCATTGCCGATCTGGGTCCAGCTGACCAGATCGCGGCTGTGGAAGACCGGAATCCCCGGAAAATAGCTGAACGTCGAGGTGACCAGGTAGAAGTCGTTGCCGACCCGGGTCACGCTGGGGTCGGGATAGAAGCCCTGCAGGATCGGATTGCGATATTCGCCGGGACCGGCGCGCGCGGTGCGGTCGATCGGGTCCTCACCACGATATTCGAACCAGTCGAAGCTGGCGACGGGCTGGGCCACAGCGGGTGTAGCGAAGGCCAGCAGGGCGAACGTCAGCAATGCGTTGCGTGACCCGCCCGCGCGCTCACGGCCGGGGATTTCGGTTTTCGCCGAAGTGACAGCGTTCTGTCTCATGCCGCGCAATTCTCCCGGATGAAGTCGTGATGGTTCGGCATGTAGTCGGCCGAATTGGTGATCGCCTCGCGAATATGGGCAAGTCGTGCGCGGGTCTCCTCGAGGCTCATGATGCTCGCCACCGGATCGAAGCTCTCGGGCTTCATCAGCTGGCCGTGCATCACGGCGAACCAGCTGGTGTCGTTGAACAGTTCCTCATTCTCGCGGAAGGCGCGGCCGTGGCTGCGGAAGACGCGCATCTTCTCGGCGAGCCGCTCCGGGATGTCCATCGTTCGGCAATAGTCCCAGAAGGGCGAATCGTCGCGCTCGGTGGCGTGATAATGGAGGATGATGAAGTCCCGGATCTCCTCATAATCGGTCGCCATGATGCGATTGTAGCGATCGATGTCGGCCTGATTGAAATACCGGTCGGGGAACATCGTCAGGAAGCGTGAGAGGCCGCTCTGGATCAGCCAGATCGCGGTCGATTCGAGCGGTTCGATGAACCCACCGGCGAGCCCCATCGCGACGCAGTTCTTGATCCAGAACTTGTTGCGGTGACCCGTGCGGAACGGGACGGTGCGCGGATCGGCAAGCGGCTTGCCGTCGAGGTTGGCGAGCAGGATCGCCGTCGCCTCGTCGTCCGACATGTAGCGCGAACAGAAGACATGGCCGTTGCCGATCCGGTGCTGGAGCGGAATCCGCCATTGCCAACCGGCCTTGTGCGCGGTCGAGCGCGTGTACGGCGTCCATTGGTCGACGCTCTCGCACGGCACCGCGATCGCACGGTCGCACGGCAGATAATGCGACCAGTCGGTAAAGCCCGCCTTGAGCGCCTGCTCGATGATCAGCCCGCGAAAGCCCGAGCAATCGACGAACAGGTCGCCCTCGATCTCGGTGCCATCTTCGAGCACCACCGAACGGACATGGCCGTCCTCGCCGCGCAGCCTGACGTCGACGATCTTGCCCTCGCGCCGGACGACGCCGCGCTCCTCCGAATAGCCGCGCAGGAAGCGCGCATAGAGGCCGGCGTCGAAGTGGAAGGCATAGGCGATGTCGGAGAGCGGCGAATTGCCGGCATCGATCGCGCGCATGAATTTGTTCATCCGCCCGGCCTTGGCCTGGAGCGACCAATCGTCGATGTCCGGCGCCTCGCCCAGCTGGTGCAGCCGCAGGAAATAGGCGTGGAACGACACGCCCTTCATGTCGACACCATATTTGCCGAACGGGTGGAAATAGGTGTGGCCTTGACGTCCCCAGTTCACGAACTGGATGCCGAGCTTGAAGCTGCCCTTGGTCGCCCGCAGGAAGTCATTCTCGTCGACACCGAGCATGCGGTTAAATGTCGCCATCTGCGGGATCGTGGCCTCGCCGACGCCGACGATGCCGATCTCGTCGGATTCGATCAGGGTGATGCTGGCGTATTCAGTGCCGAGAATGCGCGCGAAGGTGGCCGCGGACATCCAGCCGGCGGTCCCCCCGCCGACGATGACGATGTTGCGGATGCGATTGTCGGTCATGCGGTTCCCCGGGCGGAGCAATGGCGCGCCAGATATGCCGCATGATCGGGCATGGCCTCGGCGGCGCGGCGGAAAGTAGTACGGATTCGGTCGAGCATCGCGGCGAGTTGCTCGGGATCGAGCGCGTCGGCGACCGGATCCCAGCTCGCTGGGGCGATCCCCTGCCCCAGCATCACTGCGATCCAACTGGTCTCTGCGAACAGCTCGTCGTCGCGGCGGAAGACGCGGCCGCGATTGCGGAACAGCTCGATGCGGCGGGTAAGCCTGTCGGGCACGTCCATCTCGCGAGCTTGCCGCCATAGCGGCTCGTTGCGCCCGTTAGCCTTGTAGTGGAGGATCACGAAGTCGCGGACCTGATCATATTGGGTGCGGGTTAGATCGTTATAGGTGTTGCGCTCGGCGTCGCTCCAACCACGATCGGGGAACAGCGCGAGCAGGCGCGCGATCCCGGCCTGGATCAAGTGGATGCTGGTCGATTCAAGCGGCTCGAGAAATCCGCCCGACAGGCCGATGGCGACGCAATTGCGATTCCAGGCGAGCTTGCGGCGGCCGGTAGTGAAGCGCAGCCGCCGCGGATCGGCGAGCACCGCGCCGTCGACATTCGCGAGCAGCGTCGCAACGGCCTCGTCGTCCGAGACATGCGCGCTCGAATAGACATAGCCATTGCCGGTGCGATGCTGGAGCGGAATCCGCCACTGCCAGCCCGCAGCGCGCGCGGTCGCGCGGGTATAGGGAGTCAGCGGGCCGGCGCTGGCAGTCGGAGCCGCAATCGCGCGGTCGCAGGGCAGCCAGTGCGTCCAGTCCTCGTACCCGGTGCCGAGCGCCTCTTCGATCAGCAGCCCGCGAAAGCCCGAACAGTCGACGAACAGCTCGCCCTCCAGCCGGGTGCCGTCCTCGAACGTCACTGCCTCGATAAAGCCGTTGTCGCCGCGCAAATCGACATGCGCGATCTTGCCCTCGCGCCGGGTGACGCCCCGCTCCTCGGCATAGACGCGCAGATAGCGCGCGTAGAGCGATGCGTCGAAGTGATAGGCCTGGACAAGCCGCGACAGCGGCGAGTTCTGCTGGGCGGCGGGCGCAGCGTAGCGGTTCATCCGCGCCGCCACCGCGCAAAGGCTATAGTCGTCGAGCGGAGCCGCCCTCCCCGCCTTCCGTAGCTTCTGCCAGATCTGATGGAACTTCACACCTTCGACGTCGAAGCCATAGTCACCGAACGGGTGCAGATATCCGTGCCCGGGGGCGTTCCAATCGACGAACTCGATGCCGAGCTTCATCGATCCCCGGGTGTGCTCGAGGAAGTGATTCTCGTCGATTCCGAGCATCGCGTTGAAGGTGCGGATCGGCGGGATCGTCGCCTCGCCGACGCCGACCGTGCCGATCGCGTCCGATTCGACCAGAGTTATCGCAACCCCGGCGCGCACCATCCGCGCGAGCGCTGCCGCGGTCATCCAACCGGCGGTACCCCCGCCGACAATGACGACGCTTCGGATCGCCGCGGCGCTCACCGGGCGTGCCTCCATCGACAGACTGGGCTCGATTGCTGCATTTCCTCCCCGCGCTGGATGTTAGCGCTCCCACATTCTGGCTCGAAATGGCGCCAGCTGGGAAGCTTCTCGTTGCATCGCAGCAAAAGCGTTGCAAAATCAGCACATAAGAGCGGCATTGTCACTATCTCTCTTGATCTTTGCCGCAAACCTCCTCTACCTCTGTCGCATAACTACAACAATTCGCGCCAGCTAATGGTAGCGCTAACACGGGAGGAGGGGACGCTTGATGCGTAAGCACGTCATTCATGCATCTGGAAATTCGGTCAAATTGAGGTCGGGGCTGTTGCGCGCCAGCGTGTCCGCCGCGGCACTCTGTCTGTTCGGCGCGGGCAACGCCTGGGCGCAGACCGAGGCGTCGCCGACCCAGACGACCCCGGCGGCCTCGCAGGATGCGAGCGAAGCCGCGGTCCAGGAGGCACAAGCCGCGGACGAAATCGTCGTTCAGGGTTATCGCCGCTCGCTGCAGAACGCACAGCAGATCAAGCGCAACTCGGACGTGATCGTCGACTCGGTGTCCGCCGAGGACATCGGCGCGCTTCCCGACCGTTCGGTCACGGAAACGCTGCAGCGCATCCCGGGCGTGGCGATCAGCCGCTTCACCGGCGGCAACGATCCGGACCACTTTTCCGTCGAAGGCTCGCAGGCGACCGTCCGCGGCCTGACCTATGTCAGCTCCGAGTTCAACGGTCGTGAGGCGTTCTCGGCGCTGAACGGCCGCTCGCTGGGCTTCTCGGATGTGCCGTCCGAGCTGCTCGGCGGAGTCGACGTGTTCAAGTCGCCCAGCGCGGACCGCATCGAAGGCGGCATCTCGGGCATCGTCAACCTGCGCACGCGCCTTCCCTTCGATTCGAAGGGGACCTTCGTCGCCGGCTCGGTCGAGCTCAACTATGGCGACTTCGTCAGCAAGTCGGCGCCGACGTTTTCGATCGTCGGCAGCACCCGCTGGGAAACGGGTATCGGCGAAATCGGCATTCTCGGCAGCGCCGTCTATTCGCAGCTCTACACCCGCAACGACCGTCTCCAGCTCTCCAGCTTCCGCCCGCGTCCGATCTATAGCAATGGCACCCGGACCGACGTGGTGCCGTTCACCGGCGCCACCCAGCAGGGCACCGGGCTGTTCCCGCGCGGCGCCGTGATGGGCTCGCAGGAGTTCGAGCGTGAGCGTTACGGCTATGCCGCGGCGCTCCAGTGGCGCAGCAACGACGGCTCGATGGAGGCTGTCTTCCAGTTCCTGCGCTCCGATGCGCGCCAGCACTGGAACGAGAACACGATCGAGATCGCGACCGACAACGTGTCGTCGAACGGCGACAGCCGCGCGCGTGCGGGCACGACGATCGATTTCGACGAGGATGGGCTGTTCGCCAGCGGCGTCATCACCGGCCCGACCGGGTGGCGCGCCGACCAGCAACAGGCTCCCGCGACCACCGGCGCAAACTTCGCCGCACGGCGGACGCCGGCGTACGGGCTCCAGTCCAACAATCAGTTCCGCGAGCACATCGATCGCAGCGTTACCGACGACTATGGCTTCAATTTCAAGTGGGACGTGAACGATCGTCTCGGCGTGAACTTCGACTATAGTCACGTCGAATCCTATGGCCGGGTGGCCGACAACGGCCTCTGGGCGTCCACCTTCCAGGACGTATTCATGCAGCTGAACGGCTCGGACCTGCCGGTCGTGCAGTTCCGCGGACCGCAGAACTGCGACAATTCGATCACCAATGCGCAGGGCGTCTGCCAGGGCGTGCCGGGTTCGAACAGCAACTATCCGACCTATTACAACAGCGTTCCCGCCCCGGGGGTGAACGGACTGCACAACAACTTCCTCGATCCGTGGAACAGCTTCTGGCGCGCAGCCATGGACCATTACGAGGAGTCGGAAGGCAATTCGGACGCCGCGCGACTCGATCTCGAATATACTTTCCCCGACGACAGCTTCCTTCGCTCGATCCGCGCGGGCGTTCGCTATGCCGACCGCGACCAGATCGCCCGCAACTCGACCTATAACTGGGGCGTGCTCTCGGAGGTCTGGGGCAATGGCGGCCCGGTGTGGCTGGACGAGGCGATTGGCGGCACCGGTGGAGACCAGCTCGGCACGACGTCACAGGCCGGCTATTATCGTCCGTACTTGTTCGGTGACTTCTTCCGCGGACAGGTAGCAAATCCGGCGGTGGACGGGGGCATCCTCAGCTATACCGGCAGGCCGGCAGGCGATTATGCCTCCTACGTCGCCTTCGCAAAGGCGATCCGCAACGAATGGTTCGCGCAAGGCACCAACTTCACCGGCGGTGCCGGCGGCTGGCTGCCGCTGGCAGAGCGACCGGGCGTGCTGAGCGGCACCCCGTACCTGCCGGGGGAGATCAACCCGATCAACGAGGTCAACAAGGCCGCCTACATCATGGCGCGGATCAATCAGGATTTCGGCAATGGCTGGAATCTGAGCGGCAATATCGGCGTGCGCTATTCACGGACCGACCGCACGAGTGGCGGTTTCGTCCAGTTTGCCTCAGCCGACCCCCTGACGTCCGACGACAGCTGCCGCACCAGCATCCAGAACATCGTCAATCCGCCTGCGGGCACCACCCCGGGCAACACGATCAACGCGGGGTGCGCCTTCCTCTACAGCAATCCGCAGGCACGCGCGAACGCTCGGGCCTTCTCGAACGGTGCAGTCGTGGCGAACGACTATGAGCTGAGCTACGACCGCTGGCTGCCGAGCGTTAACCTGAAGCTCGAGGTTGGCGGCGGGCTTCAGTTCCGTGCCGCCTATTCGAGGGGCGTCTCGCCGCCCAACACGACCCAGATCCGGAACTACTTCCCGATCTCGATTGCTCCGCAACTTCCGGCCGGAGGCACGCTGACGGTCATTCCGAACGCCGCGACCGCGGATCCGAACGACGGCATCATCCAGGGCGAGAGCCAGGTGACGCTCGAGGGCCGGGGCATTCGGGCGGGCAATCCGGCGCTGCGGCCGGTGACTGCCGACAGCTTCGATCTGACGGGCGAATGGTACTTCAGCAACGTCGGCTCGCTCACCTTCTCGGCCTTCTACAAGGAGATCAAGGGCGTGGTCGTGTTCGGCACCTCCCGCCAGACCTTCACCAACAACGGCCGGACCTACGACGCGATCGTCACGCAGGAGCTCAACTCGCCCGAGACGGGCAAGGTGAAGGGCTTCGAGGTCGCCTATCAGCAGACCTACAACTTCCTTCCGGGCATTCTCTCCGGGCTGGGGTTGCAGGCGAACTACACCTATGTGGACAGCAGCGGCGTGCCGCAGCCGATCCTGCCCCCGGGCGATCCCTCGGTGGCTACCGGGCTGATTTCGAACGTCGACGTCTCGGGCTTCCCGCTCGAGCGGCTGTCGAAGCATACCTTCAACATCACGCCCTTCTTCGATTACAAGGGCTTCTCGATACGCGGATCGTACAACTGGCGTTCGCGCTACATGCTCACCACTCGCGATGTGATCACCCCGTTCGACCCGGTGTTCCAGGAAGATTACGGCCAGCTGGACGCCTCGGTGTTCTACCAGGTTACGCCGCAGCTCCGCCTGGGCGTGCAGGGCGTGAACCTGATGAACTCGATCACCAAGACCTCGGTCGCTGTGGATGCCGATCTGGGGCCGGCAGAAGACATCCGGATCATCCCGCGCGGCTGGTTCATGAACGATCGACGCATCTCGATGCTCGCGCGCTTCAACTTTTAAGGCGCGGAAAGACAAACCTTTACGGCGCTGCCGGCCCCTGTGCCGGCAGCGCCTTTTCTTTTGGGCGCCGTTCAAAGGAGCGCGTCAGCCGGCCCCGCGCCCCGTGTAATGCGGGGATTGCTGCGACCTAGAGATCCCCCGAGCGCCAACCAGTCTTGTCAGGTACGGAAGAGCCCCTGCCCGGCCATCTCCCGACGTCACCCGGCACAAGGCCGGGGTGACGGTCAGAAGGGCAGGAAGCGGGCGAGCCTCATTCCCCCTGCCCAGGCGCATAGGGGGTCTTGATCGCCTTGTACCAGTCGAGATCATGCCGCGGCGCGGCGTGGCCCGCCGGCAGCGGTCGCTTCGAAATCGACTGGAAATAGGCGATCGAGGCGTCACGCCACCATTGCGCCTCGTTGCGCTGGATCGCGAGAAAGTCGCGCACTTCGGCCCAGCGACGCGGATCGACTTTGGCTTCAAGCCCGCGCCATGTCGCCTGCATCGCCGTAACGGCGCCAACGCCGCGATCGTACCGCGTCACCAGCTCGTCCCACAGCGTTCGCCCCGAGCGGGTGCGATAGTCCCAAGGGAGATGGTGGAACCACAGCAGCAGTTCCTCGGGAACGCGCTTGCGATCGGCGAATGCGGCGGCGACCTGCGGCGCATATTGCGCGACGGCGTTGGTACCGCTGGCGGTGCGGTCGAAGCCGATCCCGCGCGCATCGGCCTTGTGGTAATAGACCGGGTTCCATTCGGGGCGCGCGAGGTCCGAGACCCACGGCCCGGGGCCGTAATGGTGCCCCGTCGCCATCACATGGGTCAGGCCGAGCGGCGTCATATAATCGACCACCGCCTCGCGCGAGGCCATCATCATGCCGACGATCGGGCCGGTGACGGCGGGGTCGTTGCCCCAGGTCATCGCCGCCCAGTCGCGTGCGATCGGCTCGGCCTTGGCCTCGGGATTCCAGGCGAAGCGGCCAAAGGCGTACCAGTTGGCCTGGTCGAACTGCGAGCCCGACCAGTTGATGTCGCTGCCGATATTCGCCACGCCGGCCATCCCCGTCGCGGCCCCCGGGTCGACCGGCGTTTCGAGCACCCTGGCGACGCTCCAGCCGCGCCGCGGCCGGAAGGTGTCGCTCTGCAGCGCCTCCTCCCACATCGTGCCGAGATAGGCGAGGTGCGTGGCGAAGCCGAGATACTCCTTGGTGATCTGGAATTCCATCATCAGCGGGGTCTTGGGCATCGCCCCGAACAGCGGATGGAAGGGCTCACGCGGCTGGAAGTCGATCGCGCCGTTCTTGACCTGAACGAGGACATTGTCGCGGAACTTGCCGTCGAGCGGCTGGAACTCGGTATAGGCCTGCTTGTGGCGATCGTCGGGGTTCTCGGCGGCGTAGACAAAGGCGCGCCACATCAGCACGCCGCCATGCGGCGCAAGCGCGTCGGCGAGCATGTTGGCCCCCTCGGCATGGCTGCGCTTGTAATCGTTGGGGCCGGGCTGGCCTTCGGAATTGGCCTTGACGAGAAGGCCGCCGAACTCGGGGATGACGCGGTAGATCTCGTCGACCTTCGCCTTCCACCACGCCGCCACCTGCGGATCGAGCGGATCGGCGGACTTGAGCCCGCCAAGCTCGATCGGCGCCGAGAAGCGCGCGGTCAGATAGACCTTGATGCCATAGGGCCGGAAGACCTCGGCAAGCGCCTTGACCTTGGCCAGCCATTCGGGGCGTAGCACATCGGCATTGGCGTTGACGTTGGTGAGGACGGTGCCGTTGATGCCGATCGAGGCATTGGCGCGGGCATAGTCGGTGTAGCGCGGATCCTTGTAACCCGGCAGCTTCTGCCAGTCCCAGATCGACTGGCCGGCATAGCCGCGCTCGACATGGCGATCGAGATTGTCCCAATGGTTCAGGACTCGGACCTTGAGCTTCGGCGCGTCGGCGATGTCGAGATTGTCGAGCGACTGGCGCATCTGCATCAGCTTGAGGAGGCGAAACACGCCGTAGAGCACGCCGGTTTCGCCATTGGCGGCGATCACGGTGACGCGCTTGCCGGCGATCGTCGCGCTGCGAATCAGATATCCTTCGGACCCGAGCGTGGCCAGCGGCAGGTTCAGCGGAGCGATCAGCCCCGACTTCGCAGTCCCGAGCACGATCGCGCCATCGCTCATGACCGCGGCGCGAGAGAGCGGCGCGCCGCCGAGCATGCCCTTGAGCCCGCGCTCGAGCTCTTCGGCGGCAATGCGCAGGGTCGGGTGCTCGCCTTCGACGACGACATGGGTCGCCGCCGCCGAATAGCGGGCGCTCCACGCGCTCTCGACCGGCTGATAGCGCAACCACAGATCGTACCCGGTCTCGGCTCGGGCCTTCGCGGGCACCGCCGCGCTGAACAGGAACAGCATAAAGGCAAGGAAAACGCGCATTTCGATCCTCTCGAGCACCCGGTCGATTGCCGTGCGTTGACAAGCGGATAGCAGCTTGCTCATGGTAGCGCTACCAGAACGGCGCACCGCGCGTCCATAATAGGAGAGCCCAATGAGTGCGCAACGCGCCGAGATCGTTTCCGCGCGCGTGATCGTCACTTGCCCTGGACGCAACTTCGTGACGCTCCGCATCGAAACGCGCGACGGCGTCTACGGACTCGGTGACGGCACTCTGAACGGCCGCGAACTGGCGGTGGTGAGTTACCTCGAGGATCATGTCATTCCCTGCCTGATCGGCCGCGACGCGCACCGGATCGAGGACATCTGGCAGTATCTCTACAAGGGTGCCTATTGGCGGCGTGGTCCGGTGACAATGAGCGCGATCGGCGCGGTCGACATGGCGCTGTGGGACATCAAGGGCAAGCTCGCCGGGCTGCCCGTCTATCAGCTGCTCGGCGGCGCCAGCCGCGAGGGCTGCATGGTCTACGGCCACGCCAATGGCGCGACGGTTGAGGAGACGATCGAGAACGCAATCGCGCATCGCGAGCAAGGCTATAAGGCGATCCGCCTCCAGTCGGGCGTGCCAGGACTCGCGGCGACCTATGGCGTCGCCAAGTCGGGCGAGCGCTATGAGCCCGCCGACGGCACGCTGCCCAAGGAGAGCCTGTGGTCGACCGAGAAGTATCTCCGCTCGGTGGCGCCGCTGTTCGACCAGGCCCGCGACACGCTCGGCTGGGACGTGCACCTGCTCCACGACATCCATCACCGCCTGACCCCCATCGAGGCCGGCCGGCTCGGCAAGGAGCTCGAGGTCTATCGCCCCTTCTGGCTCGAGGACCCGACCCCTGCCGAGAACCAGGCCGGGTTCCGCCTGATCCGGCAGCACACCACCACGCCCATCGCGGTAGGCGAGGTGTTCAATTCGATCTGGGACGCCAAGCAGCTGATCGAGGAGCAGTTGGTCGACTATGTTCGCGCGACCGTGGTGCATGCCGGCGGGCTGACGCATCTGCGGCGCATCGCCGCGCTGGCGGACCTCTATCAGGTCCGCACCGGCTGCCACGGTGCGACCGACCTGTCGCCGGTCAGCATGGCGGCGGCGCTGCATTTCGGCCTCTCGGTGCCCAATTTCGGCATTCAGGAGTTGATGCCGCACACCGAAGCCACCGACGCGGTGTTTCCGCATGCCTATTCCTACGCCGACGGCATGATGCACCCGGGCGAAGCCCCGGGCCTTGGCATCGACATCGATGAGGCGCTCGCCGGGCGCTACGAATATACGCGCGCCTATTTGCCCGTGGCGCGGCTCGAAGACGGCACGGTGTTCAATTGGTGAGGAGGAAGCGGTGACGGGACTGACACGCCGGGAGATGCTGGGCGCAACTGCCGCCTGTGCCGTCGCGACGCCCGCCGTCGCGCAGGGCAAGCCGTCGCTCAATACGCTCGCCAAGGCCAAGGGCATGCGCTTCGGCTCCTGCCTGGCGTGGAGCGAGACCGGCGCCGACGCCGGCTCCTTCGCCAATTCCGCCTATGCCGCGCTACTCGAGCGCGAGTGCGGCATCTTGGTGCCGGAGAACGAGTTCAAATGGCAGCGGCTGCGCCCCGACGCCGTGAAATTCGACGTCACGCGTTTCGCCGACATGCTCGACTATGCCGAGGCCAACGGCATGGCGATGCGCGGCCACACTCTGCTGTGGCACAAGGCGCAATATTTCCCGAAATGGCTGAACCAATATGATTTCGGTTCGAAGCCGCGGGCCAAGGCCGAGCGCCTCCTCATCGATCATATCCGCACGCTCTGCCGCCTCTATGGCGACCGCATCGTCAGCTTCGACGTGGTCAACGAGACGATAGACGAGAAGACCGGACTGCAGCGCGAAACGTCGCTGTCGAAAGCGTTCGGCGATGCCGATGCGGTGGTCGATCTCGCCTTCCATACCGCGCGTCAGCACGCACCCAGGGCCGAGCTGGTCTACAACGACTATATGAGCTGGGAGCCCGGCAACGAGAAGCACCGCACCGGCGTGCTCCGGCTGCTCGAGGGCTTCCGCAAGCGCAACGTGCCGGTCGACGCGCTCGGCGTGCAATCGCATATCGGCGTCTACGGTCTCGAACCCCGCCAGGCGGCGGCCCGGCAGGAAGGCGAATGGCGCCGCTTCCTCGATGCCGTGATCGCGATGGGCTACAAGCTGGTGATCACCGAGTTCGACGTGAACGACAAGGCGTTGCCGAGCGATCCGAAAGTCCGCGACGCCGCCGTCGCCGCCTATGCCGATGCCTATCTTGAGGTCATGTTCGCCTATCCGCAGCTCCGCGACGTGCTCGTCTGGGGATTGTGCGACAAATATGGCTGGCTCAACGGCTTCAACCCGCGCGTCGACCGCAGCTATCAGCGTGCGACGCCCTATGACGAGCGCTTCCGCCCCAAGCCGCTGCGCGACGTCTTCGCACGGCGTTTCGCAGCGGCGACGCCGCGCCTTGCCTGAATTGCCGGCGACGACAGCTTTGGTTCAGAAAAGCGATGCCACGCCTGCAAAGCGCGCTTAAGGAGAGCGCAAAGGAGATCGGGCAATGGCCGCCGCCGCGGCGACACGACAGGCTTCGCTCGAGATGCGGCTCGGACAAGGCGGGCTCGACGCGTCCGCGCTCCACCGCTTTGCCGACGAGATCGCCGCCGACCATGCCGCAGCGCCGATTGGCGACGGATCGGCTTTCGTCGCCCGGATCGAACGGCTCGCCACTTTGGAAGCGCAGCGGCGCGAACTCGCCGACCAGGCCGCGGGACTCCGGCGCCGCGCCCAAGCCAAGCGCGTGCGACATCTTTCCGGCGAGGGGCCAAGCGACATCCTTTTCGACCTCGCCGGGCAGCTGAGCGAGCCCACGCTCGGCGATCTGGCGGCCGAAACCAATATCGTCGCGAACCGCTATGTCGACGTCGCGCCACAGGGCGCGAGCGGGTGGGCGACGTTGCCGTTGTTCCTGTCGGTGCACGTCGCGCAGGCAGGCAAGAGAGCGCTCGCCGAGGCGGCCCTGAGCCCTGCCCCGCCCCGCCTCGTCGTCATCGGCGGACTTTCCGGCACCGGCAAATCGACCCTCGCCCGTCTGCTCGGCGCAAGGCTCGGCCGATCGCCCGGTGCCCGCGTGCTGCGCTCCGACGTGTTCCGCAAACGCCTTGCCGGGCTCGCTCCGGAAACCCGCCTGCCGCCGGCGCATTACACGCGGCACAGCGACGAGGCGACCTATGAGGCATTGTTCGAATCGGCATACGAGCACCTCTCCTGCGGGAGTTCGGTGATCCTCGACGCGGTGTTCCTCAGCCGCAGCGAGCGCGATGTCGCGGAGGCGATCGCGTTCCGGCTTGACGTCCCCTTTACCGGGATCTGGCTCGAAGCCCCCGAACGCGACCGCATCGCCCGCGTTGCCGCCCGCAGCAACGACGCTTCCGACGCAACGCCCGAGGTGGTGCGCGAGCAATCCCGGCTGTCGATCGGCGAGCTCGCCGGCTGGCACCGGATGCGGGTCAATCGCCCGCTCGACCTGATCGTCCCCGCCGCGCGCGCGGTGCTCGAGCGTCGCCGCTGAAGCATGGCAAAGATCGCCACGCTGACGCTCAACCCTGCGCTCGACGTGACGACTCGCACCGAGAAGGTACAGCCCACGCACAAGTTGCGCTGCGATGCGCCGCGCTCGGAACCCGGCGGCGGCGGGATCAACGTCGCGCGCGTGGTTCATGCGCTCGGCGGCGAGGTCACCGCTGTCTTCCCTTGCGGGGGACCGACCGGCGCCATCTTCGAGAAGCTGCTTCGCGACACGGGAGTCCCGATCGCGCCGGTCCCTGTCGCCGGTGCGACGCGCGAGAGCTTCACCGTCGACGAGGCAGAGACCGGCGAGCAATATCGCTTCGTCCTGCCTGGACCTATGCTGGCCGATGCCGAAATCGAATTGCTGCTGCAGACGGTGACCAGCCTCGACGAGCCGCCCTCCCACATCGTTGCCAGCGGTAGCCTGCCTCCGGGATGCGATCCAGCAATCTTCCACCGTCTGTGCGGGTTGTGCGGGAAGATCGGCGCGCGGCTGGTGATCGACACCTCGGGGCCCGCACTGGCGGCGCTCGAAGGCGGCTGCGCCTGGCTGATCAAGCCGAGCCTGCGCGAAGTGGAGGAACTGGTCGGGCGCGACCTGACCGACGAAGAGGCGCAATGCGCCGCCGCGCGCGAGCTGCGCGACCGCGGCTTCGCCGAAATCGTCGTGATCTCGCTCGCGGAGCGGGGAGCGCTTCTGGTCGCCAGCGACACCGAGCTGCGACTGCCGGCGATCGACGTGCCGGTCGGCAGCGCCGTCGGCGCCGGCGATTCTATGGTCGCCGGGCTGACGCTGGCATTCGCGGCCGGCAAGAGCTCCGAGGAAGCGCTACGCTACGGCATCGCAGCCGGCGCCGCGGCGTTGATCACGCCGGGCACCGAACTCGCGCGCCGCGAAGACGTCGAGCGGCTTTACTCAGCGGCCTTGGCGAGGGGTTCGGCGCAGAACAGGTCGTGAAGCGATTCGAGCATGCGCTTCGCTTCCGGACTCGCCAGCGAATAGAAGATCATCTGGCCTGCGCGGCGCGCGGCGACCATGCCCTCGCGGCGGAGCAGCGCGAGCTGCTGCGACACGGCAGTGTCGCGCGCGCCGGTGAGCCTTGCGAGCTCGCCGACGGACTTCTCGCCGTCCCAGAGGTGGCATAACAGCAACAGGCGGCTTCGACCCGACAGCGCCTTGAGGAACAGCGACGCGCGGTCGATTTCAGCAATCATTTGGTCCTTCACGGCGCGCATCGCTATGCGTGTCGCGCGTGAGTTGCAACCGCTATAGATCGGATTTGGAACGGATTTTGTTGGCAGGTGGTTGTTGCGCCACAGGCAGCCGCTCCGGCTGCGGCCAGGATTCGCGTCAGCATGACCGCCTTCGCGCCTGATCTTTTCGGCGCTTCCGCCCTGCCCGGACTCGCCTATCGCGACGCGCTGGTAACCCCGAGCGAGGAGCGGCTGTTGATCGGGGCGATCGACACGCTCGAACTTCGCCCGTTCCGGTTCCAGGGATGGCTGGGCAAGCGGCTGACCACCAGCTTCGGCTGGCGCTATGATTTCGACGATGCGAGCTTTACCCAAGGCGCGCCGCTACCCGCATGGCTGCTGCCGGTGCGCGCCAAGGCGGCGCATTTCGCCGGTCTGGCAGCCGAGGCCTTCGAGCACGCCTTGCTGATCCGCTACGATCCCGGCGCCGGGATCGGCTGGCACCGCGATCGGCCGGTGTTCGAGCATGTCCTCGGCATTTCGCTCGGCAATGCCGCTACCCTGCGTTTCCGGCGGCGGCGCACCGGCGGGTTCGATCGCTTCGCCGCGCCACTGACACCGCGCTCGGTCTACCACCTCGCGGGCGAGGCGCGGCACGAATGGGAGCACAGTATCGCGCCGATGGAGGTGCCGCGCTGGTCGATCACGTTTCGCAGCCTCTCCGACAAGGGCCGCGCCGTCAGTTCTCGGTCCTGACCGTCATCGCCGCGGCACCGCCGGCGAGCACGCCGAGAGCGAGGAGCAGCAGCCAGGGTCCGTACCCCGCTTTGTCGGGACTGAGCGCGAGCGCGAGCAGCGGCGCTATCATCGCGGGCAGCGTGTTGGTGAGATTGAGGATGCCGAGATCACGCCCACGATGGCCCGGCGACGGCAGCAGCTGCAGCGCCAGCGCCGATTGCAGCGCAAGGAACACCGACATGCCCGACATCGCCGCGCCGAAGCCGATCGACGCAGTGAGCCAATCGGACGCCGCCGCCATGACCGCTAGGCCCGTCGCCATCACCAGCGCCGCGGCGGCGAGGAACGGCTTGCGCCGCATCAATCGGTCCGACAACCGCCCCGCCGCCACGGTCAGCAGCAGCGCGACGATCGTCACCAGCGCGAAGATCGTCGCGACGCCCTCGCTCATCGTCTCGGCGCGATGCTTGTCCGGCACTTTCGCGCCCAGCACGGCGAGAAAGTAGAACAGCCCGTAGGTCGAGAGGCCGTTGCCGGCGACCTGGACGAGCATGCGCGCGATCCAGATACGCGCGAAGTCCGCGCGTCGCCGAACGCGCAGCGTCGGTGGCGGCTCGGGCAGGGGATCGCGACGCTCGCCGAGGAGTAGCAACAATGGTAGGACGAGGGCGGCGATAATTGCGCAGAGCAGTGCGATGCGCACGTCCTCCGACCCGAGCCCGCGCAGCGTGACGCCCACCGCCACCAGCGAGGAGAAAGGGTGCGCCGCCCCCATCAGCCCGGCGACCAGCCCCTTCTGCGCATCGGGTACCTCGTCGGCCATGATCGCAGCCATCGGCGCGAACATCATGTTGATGGCGATCTGCAGCAGCGCCACCGCGCCGAGCATCGACGCGCCGTCTTCGCTCCGGTGGAACCACGCATAGGCAATGCAGAGCAGGACGAGGCCCATGAGGATCCATGGCCGACGGGTTCCCCGCCTGCGATAGGTGCGGTCGCTGAGCGCCCCGAAGACGAGGTTGGCAACGCTTGCCAGCGCGGCACCGCCCAATGCCGCCGCGCTCAGCAGCGCGATGCGGTTCTCCTCCGCCGCCACCACCGTGATCTTGAGCGGCAACAGGACCGAGACGAACGGAATGAAGCTGACGAAAAGCCCTGCATAGGCAAGTGCATAGAGAAGGATGAAGCCGCGGCCGGGCGAAGCGAAGGGCATGGGCGCGCGACCATCGTCGCCGCCTATCCCTGAGTCAACGCGGCTGGGCGGTCGAATCGCGAACGATGAACTCGAACGGCAGCAAGTGCCGGCTGTTGCCGTCGAGCTTCCTGGCCTTGGCGTCGATCAGCAGTTCGGCCGCTTTCGCCGTCATTGCCGCGATCGGCTGGCGGATCGCAGTGAGCGAGGGGACGCTCATCCGCACCGTCGGCGTGTCGTCGAAGCTCACCACCGACAGATCCCCGGGAACGGAGAAGCCAAGCGGCGCGGCGGCGTGCAATACCCCCAGCGCCATCTCGTCACTGCTCGCCAGCACCGCTGTGGGAGGAGTGTCCAGTGCGGCAAGCGCCGCCATCGCGCGCGCGCCCGCTTCATAGGTGAAGTCCCCGGGCTGGAGATATTCGCGACGAACGGCCAGCCCCCTGCTCTCGATCGCGCCGCGAAATCCACGCAACCGGTCGCCGCTGATCGCATATTCGGGATGGCCCTCGACATAAGCGATGCGGGTATGGCCGAGATCGAGCAGGTACTTGGTCGCAGCGCGCGCCGCCGCTTCGTCGTCCATATAGACCGCACACCCCTCGCCCTCGCGGCGCGAGCCGAGCCGCGCGAAGATCAGGCCGTTGCGGTGAAGCAGCTCGGTGATCCGCGGATCGTCGCTGTGCGGCGGGGTGAGGATCACCCCGTCGGGATGCAGGGCGGAGAGTGCCGCCTGAACCTGCGCCTCGAGCTCGTCGGAGTGCGAGTCGACCAGTTCGAACAGCATGCGATAGCCATTCTCGGCGCATTTGAGCATGCCGCCGTAGAGCATCTGGTCGACCCAGTCGTTGCCGCGGCGCGATTCCCAGCCCTCCAGCGTCGGGCGCCGATCGTTGAAAGCGAGGATCAGATACGAGCGCGAGCCGCCCAGCCGCCGCGCCGCGAGGCTCGGAACATAGCCCAGCTTGTTGACAGCGAGCATCACCCGCTCGCGCATCGCCGGGGTGACGTTGGGGCCGTCGTTCATTACCCGCGACACTGTCTGGAACGAGACGCCGGCTTCGGCCGCGACGTCCTTGATCGTGATCGCGCGCTTCTGCTGCATCAGCGCGTTGGTGCCGTAGAGGCAGCCTGGCCGAGTTCGACAGCCTCGGCGCGGCAATGCGCGTCGATGAACTCCTGATGCGTCGGCAAGCTCGTCACGACCTGGGCAAGCTGCGTCCGGACCTTCTCCATCGCCTCGAACAGCCACGCCTCGTCGATGCGGTCGACCAAGGGATGGTAGCTCGCCGGATGGATCCCCATTCCCTCGAGTACGGACTGCCAGCTGACGCCGCGGAACAGCTCGTCAAGACCTTCGCGCAGCGTGCCGTTGGTGCGAAACAGCTCGATCCGTTCGTGCAGGCTGTCGGGCAGCTGCATGTCGCGACACTTGCGCCAGAAGGGCGTGTCGTCGCGCTGCGTGGCGCAATAATGGAGGACGATGAAGTCGCGGATCTCGACATAGTCCGCGCGCATCCGGCGATTATACTCGTCGGCCAGCCGCGGGTCGCAATGACGGTCCGGCAGATGACGGAAGAAGAAATCCATGCCGCGATAGACCAGGTGGATGGCGGTGGACTCGAGCGGCTCGATAAAGCCGGAAGCCAGGCCCAGCGAGAGCACGTTCTTGTGCCAGATGCGGTCGCGGACGCCGGTCTTGAACGGAACGACCATCGGTCCGGCCACGACATCGCCCTCGACCTGATCGAGCAGGATACGGGTGGCCTCGTCGTCGGACATGAATTCCGAGCAGAAGACATGGCCGTTGCCGGTGCGGTGCTGGAGCGGGATACGCCAGCGCCAGCCGGCATCCTGCGCGTGCGCCAGCGTGAAGGGCCGTGGCGGGCCGACATTCTGGGTCTGCGCGGCGATCGCACGGTCGCAGAACAGCCATTCCGACCAGTCCTCATAGCCGACGCCGAGCGCCTTCTCGATCAGCAGCGCGCGGAACCCCGAGCAATCGATGAAGAAGTCTGCGCTCACTTCGCGGCCGTCCTTGAGCACCAGCGTCGAGACGAAGCCGCGCTCATCGAGCCGGACGTCGCCGACGATGCCCTCGGTGCGGGTCACGCCGCGGGTTTCGGCATGCGCGCGCAGGAACTGGGCGACGCGTTTGGCGTCGACGTGCAGCGCATAGGCAGCGCCGCCGACGGGCGTGTTGCGCGCCTTGAAGGGCAGCATGAAGCGGCCCTCGTGCGCCATCACATTGGCCGGGGCGAAATCCTGCAGCGCCCATGGCAGACCGGCCATCCGAGCCTTGAGCCAGCATTGATAGAAGTCGCTGAGCTCGACCTGCTGCCCGATCGCGCCGAACGGGTGGAAATAGCTCTCGCCCTTCTGGTGCCAATCCTGGAACTCGATGCCGAGCTTGAAGCTCGCCTGCGTCGCGCGGACGAAGTCCTGCTCGTTGATGTCGAGCTTGGCGATCAATTCGAGAAAGGGCGGGATCGTGGATTCGCCGACGCCGATCGTGCCGATATCGTCGCTCTCGACGAGCTCGATCTCGAACAGCTTGCCCTTGAAATGATGCGCCATCACCGCGGCGGCAATCCAGCCGGCGGTGCCACCGCCGACGATGCAGACTTTGCGAAGCGCGTCGGGTGCTCTCATGCGGCCCTTCCTTCGGCAATGGCGCCGTCCATGATCGCGAGAAACTCCTCGTGGGTCGGCGTGTCGGCCACGGTGTCGCGGAGCGAGCGCCGCATTGCCTCGAGCGAGCGGGCGAGCTGGCCGGGATCGATCGCCGCCACTGCGGGATCGATTCGATCGGGCAAAGCCTCGAACCCTGCATAGATGGCAAGCCAGCTTGCCGGCGAGAACATCTCCCAGCGATAGCGGACGAAGGCACCCCGGGCGCGCCACAGATCCAGTTTTTGGCTGAGGGTCGGAGGGAGAGCCATATCGCGGCAGGCCTGCCAGAACGGGCCAGGCCGCCCGTTCAATGCATAATGGAGGATCAGGAAGTCGCGGACCCGCTCCATCTCCTCGGCCGATTGCTCGTTATATTCCGCGATCACGGCCAGATCGAAATCCTTGTCCGGAAACAGGGACTTCAGCCGTTCGATACCCGTCTCGACCAAGGCGATGCTGGTCGACTCGAGCGGCTCCAGAAAGCCCGAGGCGAGGCCCAGCGCCACGCAGTTCTTCGTCCAGGCGACGGTGCGGCGGCCGGGAGTGAAGCGCAGCCGGCGCGGCTCGATGAGCGGCTTGCCGGCGACGTGCGTGAGCAGTTCCTCGCGTGCCTCGTCGTCGCTCTGGAAGCGGCTTGAGAAAACGAGGCCGTTGCCTTCGCGCTGGCGCAAGGGGATGCGCCACTGCCAGCCGGCGCTGCGCGCGGTCACGGTGGTGCAGGAAGGTGGGTCCCCTGCCCTCTCGCTCTGCACCCCGAAGGCGCCGTCGCAGAGCAGCCAATGCGACCAATCCTGGTAATCGACGCCCAGCGCCTCACCAAGCAGCAGCGCCCGGAAGCCCGAGCAATCGACGAACAGGTCGCCGGCCACGGTCGCGCCGCTGTCGAGCGTGAGACGAGCGATAAAACCGTCGTCCGGACGCAATTCGACATCGACGATGCGCGCATCGATGCGCGAAACGCCCATCTTCTCGGCGAAACGGCGCATGTGCTGCGCGAACAGCGCCGCGTCGAAATGCAGCGCCCAGTCGAAAATACCGAGCTGCGACCCGGGATTGGGGACCGGCAGCGTCGCGTGGCCCTCTGCCGCAAGCAGCGCCCCAAGCGAATAGTCCCCGAGCGGCGCGGAGTCGCCCGAAGCCCGGCCCTTGAGCCAGTAATGGTGAAAATCCACGCCCTTCAGATCTTGCCCGAAGCGGCCGAACGGATGGACGAAGCTATGGCCCGGCCGGAGCCAGTCGACGAAGCGGATGCCGAGTTTGGCGGTCGCGTCACAGGCGCGCATCACCTCTGCGTCCGTCATGCCGAGTTGAGCATAAAAGCGTCGGATGGTGGGGATCGTCGCCTCGCCGACGCCGACCGTGCCGATGTCCGAGCTCTCGATCAGCGTGATCGCGACGCCGGTTCCGGCGAGATGCGCCGACAGCGCCGCCGCGGCCATCCACCCGGCGGTGCCCCCGCCGACGATCACCACGCGCTCGATCGCGTTCGCTGCGCTTCCCCCGTTCACCATGGCGGTATCTGATCTTCTTGATTGCTGCACCGCAAGCGAAACCATCGCGAACGTGCAGCCAAGCCAAAAAACGAGCCGGCAGCCCGGAAAGGGTCTGCCGGCTCAGGAGGGTTGGCTCTTAGAAGCGGACGCGCACGCCCGCCGAGTAACGCGGCTCGAACCGGTTCTGCGACGCATACTGACGTGAGTCGTCGTCGAACTGGAAGAAGTAGCGTTCACGCTCGCCGAAGACGTTCGATCCGTTGGCGTAGATCGCAATCTGATCATTGACGTTGTAGGTGAGGTTCACGTCGACATATTGCGACGTGTCCTGGAACAGCGGGATGGTGCCGTTGATCGGCGTCGTCCCGTCCATCCCGATCTGGTAGTTGCCCACCGTCGAGGCCAAGCGCTCGGTACGATAATTATGCGCGATACGCGCCTGGAAGTGATCGTCCTGATACCAGCCGACCAGATTCACCTGATGCTTCGAATTGTCCTGGAACGGCAGTCGTTCGCCGGTCAGGTCCAGTCTCCGCTGCTCGGAATCCGAGTAGGTGTAGTTGGCATCGATACCGAAGTTGCGCAGGAACGGCGTGTCGAACAGGTCGCTGAACGCCATCTTGGCGCCGACTTCGAGCCCCTGAAGCGAACCGCCCTTGCCCTGGACCGGCTGGTTCACCGGCACGGTGCGGCGGATCACGCCGTCCTGGTCAGGAAACTGACCGGTGGTCTGCCCTGAGTCGATGAAGCTGTTGATGTCGAGCTTGAACAAGCCGATGTTGAACAGCGTCGCACGGCCCAGATAATATTCCAGGCTCAGATCGTAATTGTTCGACCTCCACGGGTTGAGTGCCGGGTTTCCGCCCGAGCTGGCGCCCGTCACCTGGCGGACTCCAAGCGGCGCGGCATTGGGATTAGCGGGCGTCGGCCCAGGCGAGTCGGCGGTGTTGATGGTCAGTCCGCCGCCATAGCTGCCGAGATCGAGCGGGATCATCGTCTTGGCGAAGGCCGCGCGCACGCGGAAGTTCGGCGTGATATCGTACGACGCGATCACCGTCGGCAGCCAATCGGTGTACGAACGCCGCGTCACCACGTCTCCGGTATCGACATTGGTGTCGCCGTAGTTGCGCGTCTCGCCGGTGAGGTTCTGCTTCACGGTGAGCTTGGTGTTGATCACCTTCACGCCGCCGTTGAGCTTGAACCCGCCCGAGGCCCAGCTCGTGTTCAGGTACGCGCTCTCCTCGACCAGATCGACGTCGTAGGTGTTGCCGGGGATAATGACTTCCTCGGTGTTTCCGAACACGCGGTTCTGGAATGCGACGACGTCGTCGAAGTCCTTCGGATCGACCACCCACATGCCGGGCATGCCGTTGACCACGCCGCCCCAGTTGGTCTGGAAACGAACATTGTTATAGGCATTGAGCTTGGTCGGCCGGTTGACCGTATACCCCTGGAAGCAGGTCGGCGCGTTTACCGACCCCGAGCAGTCGCCCGGCGTCGCGGCGGTCGGAAGTGCCGGATTGAACGCGGGATTCGAGACGAACTCGCCAGCCTGGCACTGGTTCTGGTTCATCACCACGTCGATCGCCTTCCACTGCGCCGAACAGCCCGCCGCCTGGGTCGCCCCGTTGCCGGCGTAGAAGTTCGAGAACAGATGGAAGTTACGGATCTGGGTCGAGCGATCCGAGCGGCGCACGCCGACGTCGACGCGGCCGAGCAGACCGAACAGCCCGCCTTCTTCGAACTCGTAGGTGCCGTCGGCGCGGAAGACGCCGAGGTCCGCGTGATTCTCCTGGTTACCCTCGGACGAAAACGCCGCGACGGTGTAGCTATCGAGGTTGGACATATAGTCCTTGAGCGTCGAGTTCGGACCGAGGCCGCCGCCGATCACGCGATCGAAACCGCTGATCGTCGGGTTGCTGCCGCGCAGGTCGAGGTGGAGCTGCGGATCGGAACCATAGCCGAGCGGATTGGGCGTGATGTAGCGACCGCCGTTCGACCCGACCACGCCATTCGAATATTGCGAGGCCGGATATTGCGACGCGATGCTCGCAGGATAGAACGTCCCGCGGGTGCGGTCGGCGGGATTGCGGAACAGCGTGAAGGCGCGGTCAGGGCTGTACTGCCAATTGCTGAGATCGCCCTGCACCTGGCCGTTCATGCTGCGCATGTTGGCGTTCGACTTGAGCGCCCGCGCCGAGAAGGAGAACGGGCCGTCATTGTCGTAATCGACCGAGAGATTGTAGTTGGTCGACTTGTTCTTCGCGGTGCGGTTCACCGAGAAGGAATTGAACCACCACACGTCCAGGTCATATTCGTCGACGTCGAGCCACGGCTGGCCGCCGCTCTGGACTCCGGAGGGCGCCGAATTGGTCGGCGTCGTCCAGCCGAGACCATTCCAACGGTTCGAGATGTTCACCCCGGAGGCGCGGTTGTGCTCGGTCAGCTCGGTATGGAACACCTCGCCGGTGACGGTGAAGCCTTCGCCCAGCTTGACCTGAATCGCGCCGTTGATGCCGAGGCGATCGCGCTCGACTTCGCGATTGAAGAATTCATAGCCGTGCGGCTCGATATGGTTGGGGCCGCTGGCGCCCCAATCGTTCTTGCCGAAGACACTGCCGCCGGTGCCGGCATAGCTGTTGCCGAGGACCGCCTTGCTCTTGGCCGCGCCGATCATGATGCCGATCGTGTCGTTGCGCCAGCTGGCGAGCCCGCTGAACAGATAGTCGTTGTTCTTGGTGTTGGTGCCGCGCTGGTATTCGCCCTGGGCGGAAATCGTCAGTCCGCTGCGCATGTCGAACGGGCGCCGGGTGCGAAGATCGATCGTGCCCGAAATGCCGGAGAGTGCGTTGCGCAGGTCCTGCGTCTTATAGACGACCACCGAGCTCATCAGCTGGGCGGGCACGTCGTTGAGGTTCGGCTGCGCCGTGCCCAGATTGCCGGCGCTCAGATATTGCTCGCCGTTCAGCAGCGTGATGACCTGCGGCAAACCGCGGATGTTGACGGTCGTGCCTTCGCCCGCGTTGCGCTGGATCTGGACGCCCGAGATGCGCTGAAGCGCGTCGACGATGGTCACGTCCGGAAGCTTGCCGATGTCCTCGGCCGAGATCGCGTCGACGATCGCGGTCTCCTGACGCTTGATGTCGACGGCGGCGGCCTGAGACGCGCGGATGCCCGTGACGACGATGTCCTCGCCCTGCGCTTCGGCGCCGTCGCCCGGATCCTGCTGGACGGCGGGCGCGCCCGCCTCTTGCGCCCATGCCGGACCTGCCAACGCGGTGCTGGCGAGCAGCCCGACGAGCACTCCTGATAACCCGTTCTTCATTCTCTTTACCTCCCAGTTGGCCTGGCGGAGCGTTCTGTTGCGCCCCGTCGCTCCAGGTGTTGCTTTCGTCAGGGCGCCAGCCGGCGCTCCCGCAATTCCACGGTTCCCGTAAGCACCGGCTGCGCGGCATCGCGCGATACCGACACGCGCCACGCGCCGGGCGCGACGCGGTAGCTGGCGCCGGCAACGTCATAGTCCGCGATCACCCGCGGCTCGGCGACGAGTGTCACCCGCCGGGTCTCGCCGGGCTTCAGCGTCACCCGCTCGAAGCCGGCAAGGCGCAGCGGCCGGGCGCCGTCGCGCGGCGCGACATAGAGCTGGGGCACGTCGGCGCCGGCGCGCTTGCCGCGATTGGTGACGTCGAAGCTGACCTTGAGACTGTCGCCGCCTTCGAGGCGCAGCTTCGCATAGTCGAAGCGCGTGTAGGAAAGGCCGTGGCCGAAGGGGAACAGCGCCTTGTGTCCCTGGCGCGCATACCAGCGATAGCCGACGTCGGAGCCTTCGCGGTACTCGACCTCGAACGGCTTGAGGCCGCGGGCATCCTCGCCGCGCTTGGGATCGGCGAGCACCTGCTCGATGCCGGGAACCGCCGGGCGCGGCGCCTGCGCCGAGGCCGCCGGGAAGGTGATCGGGAGCCGACCCGAAGGATTGACCTCGCCGAACAGCACGCGGGCGATGGCCTCGCCGCCCCGCTGTCCGGGATACCAGGCGGCGACCACCGCCGGCACGCGATCGATCCACGGCATCAGCACCGGACCAGCGGTGGTGAGGACGACGGCGGTCTTCGGATTGGCGGCAGCGACCGCGGCGATCACCGCATCCTGATTGCCCTCGAGCGCGATACCCTCGGGATCCTCGGCCTCGGTCGTCCATTGCGTCGCGACGACGATCGCGAGATCGGCACCGCGCGCGGCGGCCGCGGCGGCAGCGGGATCGCTGCCGTCGACGAACTGGACCTGCGCGCGGGGCGCCAGCGCGCGGATTGCGGCGAGCGGCGACGAGGCGTGCCAGGTGCGGCGGACGAACGACGCCGCGGCACCGCCGGTGAGCGGGATCTCGACCGGCGCGCCGCCGACCGAGCGGACCTGCGAGGAACCGCCGCCCGAGAGCACGCCGACATCGGCATGGCCGCCGATCAGGACGATGCGCTTCGCCGACTTGGCCAGCGGGAGCACGCCGCGCTCGTTCTTGAGCAGGACAATCCCCGCCTCGGCGGCGCGCTGCGCGACTTCGGCGTTCTTCGCGTAGTCGATTGGCTGCGCGGTCTCGACGACCGGCGCGTCCATCACCCCGGTCGAGAAGGCGCCGAACAGGATACGGCGCACCATGTCGTCGAGCCGCACTGCGGGGATCTCGCCACGCTCGATCGCCTTGCGCAGATCGGCGCGGAAGAAGGGATGCGTGTCGAGCTCGCCGCCCGATTGCTGATCGAGACCGGTGCGCGCGGCCTTGACCGTCGAGTGGACCGCGCCCCAATCGGACATCACCCAGCCGCGATAGCCCCAATTGCCTTTCAGGACGGTGTTGAGCAGCCAGTCATTCTCGCAGGCATAGTCGCCATTGACCTTGTTGTAGGCGCACATCACCGAGCCGGGTTGGCCGCGCTCGATCGCGATGCGGAAGGCGAGCAGGTCGCTCTCGCGAAAGGCGGCCTCGTCGATCCGCGCGTCCATCACCATCCGCCCGGTCTCCTGGGCGTTGAGCGCGAAGTGCTTGATCGTCGAGACGATGCGGTTCGACTGGATGCCGCGGATCGACTCGCCCGCCAGCAGGCCGGCGAGCAGTGGATCCTCGCCGAGATACTCGAAATTGCGGCCGCCCCACGGATCGCGGGTGAGATTGACTCCGCCGGCGAGCATCACGTTGAAGCGCTTGGCGCGCGCCTCGCCGCCGATCATCGCGCCGCTCTGATAGGCGAGCTCGGGCGAGAACGTGGCGGCAAGCGCGAGGCCCGAGGGCAACGCGGTTGCGACGTCGCCCTTGCGCTGCTCGACCTGGTTGGCGACGCCGAGGCTGGCGTCGGTCGCGCGCAGCGCGGGAATGCCAAGCCGCGGGATCGCGGGCTGATGGCCCGCCGAGGGGATCAGATCCTTGGGTGCGGCCGGGTCTTTCGCCATCGGCGGGAACCAGGTGTAGACGAGCTGGAGCTTCTCCTCCGCAGTCATCGCCGCGAGCAGCATCTCGGCGCGGGCGGTGGGCGGAAGCGTGGCGTCGGTCCACGGTCGCGCGGCGACGGCTTGCGCTCCGGGCGCGCCAGGCTCCTGCGCCTGGCTCGCGGACGCGACGAGGAAGGCGATCATCGCCAGCGGCCGCGCCACGCTTGCCAAACTCGAATGCATTCGCCCCTCGCTCCCGCAGGCCGCGCCTTGCCGGCAACGGCCCGATCCATTGTTTCCTGGGGGCGGCACGCAGACTGACAACGCTGTCCAAGCCTTGGCCGAAGCAAATCGCGGAGTCGCCTTCGCAGCGTTCGCGATTACCTTCCAACACCCCTCTTCCGAGGTCTGTCGCCTCGGATCAGGCGCTTAGAGCATAGATTGTGAGCGTTCTCAAGAACGTTCTCATCGTCTTCAGCGTTCCCCGCCACGCGCGGCTTGGAAGGGCTGGTGTTGCGCGAGGCGCCTTGTATGGTTGGGCGGGCGCGTTGCGTAAGAGCGGAATTGTCGAACCAATGACGGGGTTTGCTGGGAAAAGCGGCGAAATCGACGGCCGACGGCACGCGGCGCTCGCCGAGCTCGCCGATCGCCTGCGCGACCTCGAGGATCCCGATGCGATCGCCTATGCGGCGGCGACGATGCTCGGCGAGTGGCTGGGCGTGAGCCGCGCCGGCTACGGCACGATCGACAAACAGGCCGAAACGATCCGGATCGAGCGCGACTGGAACGCGCCGGGGGTGCCGAGCCTCGCCGGGCTGCTCCATTTCCGCGACTATGGCAGCTATATCGACGATCTGAAGGCGGGGCGCACGGTGGTGGTCGCCGATGCGGAGCGCGACCTGCGCACCGCCGCCACCGCCGCCAGTCTCGCTGCGATCAGCGCCCGCTCGTTCGTCAACATGCCGGTCACCGAGCGGGGCGGCTTTGTCGCTCTGCTTTTCCTCAACCATGCCGAGGCGCGCGACTGGAGCGACGAGGAGCTCGCGCTGATCCGCGACGTGGCCGATCGCACCCGCGCGGCCGTGGCACGGCGCGAGGCCGAGCAGGCGCTGCGCAAGAGCGAGGCGCGACTGCGCTTCCTCGATACGTTGGGCACTGCGACCGCGCTCGCCAACGACGCCGATGCGGTGATGGCAGTGACGACGCGAATGCTGGGCGAGCACCTTGATCTGTCCGATTGCGCCTATGCCGACATGGAAGCCGACGAGGACATGTTCAACATCCGCGGCGATTGGCACGCGGCGCGAGCACCGAGCATCGTCGGGCGCTACAGCCTCGCAACCTTCGGCAGTCTCGCGGTGGCGAGCCTCAAGGCGGGGCATCCGCTGGTCATCGACGACGCCAACCAGCTCGGCGACGACGGCGCGCGCGCGTTCCTCGACATCGGCATTCAGGCGACGATCTGCATGCCCTTCCTCAAGGAGGGCCGGCTCACCGCGCTGATGGCGATCCACGATTCGGCGCCGCGGCGCTGGACCGCCGACGAGCTGGGGCTGCTGCGCGAAGTCACCGAGCGGAGCTGGGCGCATGTCGAGCGGGTTCGCGCCGAAGCGGCACTCCGCGAGAGCGAAGGCCGCTTGCGGCTCGCGGTCGAGGGTGCGCGGATCGGGACCTGGGATTGGGACCTCATCGCGCGGCGCGGCAGCTGGTCGGCCCGCACCTGCGAAATCATGGGCGTGGCCAACGGCGATGATATGACGCCCGAGCAGCGCATCGAGACGATCCACCCCGAAGACCGCGCGCGCGTCGCCGGGATCGTCGGCCGGCTGATCAAGTCGGGCAGCGAATTCTCGACCGAATACCGCATCGTCCGCCCCGACGGCGGCATGCGCTGGATCGCCTCGCGCGGCGTTGTCCAGCGCGACGAGCATGGCAAGGCGATCCGCACCACCGGCATCGTCCGCGACGTCACCAAGCGGCGGGAGGCGCAGGAGGCGCTGCGGCAGCTCAACGAGACGCTCGAGCAGCAAGTCGCCGAACGCACCGCCGAGCGCGACCGGATGTGGCGGCTGAGCGGCGACCTGCTGCTCGTGATCGGGCGGCGGCGCGAGATCCGCGCAGTCAATCCGGCGCTGGGGCCGCTGCTCGGCTATGCGCCCGAGGACGTGCTCGGCCAGCGGCTCGACCGGTTCCTCCACCCCGAAGAGGCGCGCGCGATGGCCGAGGCGGCCCGCGACGCGGCGATGGGCCCGCTGCGCGACTTCGTCGCCCGGCTGCGCGCCAAGGACGGATCGTGGCGGCGCTTCGCGTGGAGCGCCGCGCCCGGCGAAGGCGAGGCCTATGTGATCGGCCGCGACGTCACCGCCGAAGTCGAGCGGCGCGAGGAGCTCGAGCGCGCGCAGGAAGCGCTGCGCCAGTCGCAGAAGATGGAATCGCTCGGCCAGCTGACCGGCGGCGTCGCGCACGACTTCAACAACCTGCTGACACCGATCATCGGCAGCCTCGACCTGCTGCGCCGCAGCCAGGGGGCAAGCGAGCGCGATCAGCGGCTGGTCGGCGCCGCGCTCGAATCGGCCGAACGCGCGCGCACTTTGGTCCAGCGACTGCTCGCCTTTGCCCGCCGCCAGCCGCTCCAGCCCGGCCCGGTCGATCTCAGCGCGCTGATCCACGGCATGTCGGAACTGATCGCCAGCACCTCCGGGCCGCAGATCAGGCTGAGCGTCGACGTACCCGAGACGCTGCCCGCGGCGCTGGCCGACGCGAACCAGCTCGAAATGGCGATCCTCAACCTCAGCGTGAACGCGCGCGACGCGATGCCCGAAGGCGGCCGGCTGACGATCGCGGCATCGGCGATGACGCTCGCCGCGGGCCACCGCTCCGAGCTGCCGCCCGGCGACTATGTGCGGCTCACCATCGCCGACAGCGGCGCGGGCATGGACGAGGAGACGATGGCGCGCGCGATTGAGCCGTTCTTCTCGACCAAGGGGATCGGCAAGGGCACCGGGCTGGGCCTGTCGATGGTGCACGGGCTGATCTCGCAGCTGGGCGGCGCGATGCTGCTGTCGAGCAAGCCGGGGCTCGGCACCGTCGTCGAACTGCTGCTGCCGACTGCGGGCAGCCCCGCGGCAGACGCCCGCCAGCCCGCCGCGGAGCGCCCTGGCGAAGCCGCCGGTACGGTGCTGCTGGTCGACGACGAGGCACCGGTGCGCACCGCGACGGGCGAACTGCTCCGCGACTTGGGCTACGACGTGGTCGAAGCCGAGAGCGGACGTGCTGCGCTCGACTATCTCGGGGCGAATCCGGTCGATTTTCTCGTCACCGATCATTTGATGCCCGGGATGCAGGGCACCGATCTGGTGCGGGCAGTGCGCGAGCGCCACCCGCAGGTGAAGGCGCTGATCGTCTCGGGCTATGCCGATCTCGACGGCATCTCGCCCGATCTGCCGCGGCTGGCCAAGCCGTTCCGGCAGGACGAGCTGGCGGCGAGTCTGGCGCGGCTGGGCTAGGTCGCCATCGCCGTCTACCCTTCGCGCCGCTCACGAACGGCTCAGGCGGGCTCGAAGGTGACCTTCTGGCGTTCCGGATCGGCTGCGGTGAGGCGGACGGTGATCGCATCGCCGGGCTCGGCGCCGCGGAGCGCCAGCCGCGTCACCACCGGCAGGTCGCGGAGCTGGATGCGGGCGCCCCGATCGTCGGCGTCGGTGACCAAAGCGGCGAAGCGCTCGCCTTCCCTGTCCTGCAGCATCACCGCTTCGGCGAGGTCGATTACCGCGCGATCGATCTGACGGCCGATCGCGTCGGCGCGCGCCATGACCGCAGGGAGCTTTTCAAAGGCCGCGGTGACCTCGGCCGGCACCTCCCTGCCATTGGCGACCGCGAGCGTCGCGCGGATCACATAACGATCGGCGAGGCGACGGAGCGGCGCGGTGGCATGGGCATAGCTCGCCGCCACCGCCGCGTGCCACGGGATCACATCCTGCTGCCAAGGCTGGTAGGAAGCGCCCTGCCCCGCCCGGCGCACCGCGAGCATGAACGCGGCATGCTTCGGCCGGGCAGGATCGAGGCTCGCCTCGAACTGCGCCAGCGGGGCAAGCGGCGGCCATGCGAGCCCGAATGCTGCCGCGGTCTGGCGCAGCCGGGCGACAGCACGGTCGTCGGGCTCCGCCATCACCCGGAACAGCCCGGTGCGATGCGCCCGCAGCATATCGGCGATCGCCATGTTGGCGGCGAGCGAGAGCGCGGCGTTGCGCTCTTCCGAGGCAAGGCGCGGGCGGAACACCAGCTCGAGCCTGCCATCGGCTTGGGCCGCGACTTCCTGCTCGGGCGGGTCGACCCGGGCGGAGCCGCGGCGTGCCTCGGCCTGCTGCAGGCGCGTGGTCAGGTCGGCGAAGCCGGCCGGCAAGTCCGCGTCGCGGACGCTGTCATAAGCGAGCTTGGCGCGGCTGTGGATGATGGCGCGCTCGGCACCGTCGAGACGTGCGGCGCCGTCGGGCGTGACGCGGACGGTGAAGATCACCGCCGGGCGCGGACCGGCGGGAAGCAGGCTCGCGGCGCCTTCGCTCAGCACCGGCGGATAGAGCCCGGCCTTGCCGTCGGGCAGATACAGCGTGGTACCGCGACGCCACGCCTCGGTGTCGACCGGATCGCCGTCGGCCACGAACCATGCGACGTCGGCGATGGCGTAATGGAGCAGCAGGTCGGCGCCGGCAGGCTCAACCGCGAAGGCCTGGTCGAGATCGGTCGCGCTGGCGGGATCGAGCGTGACGAAGTGCCGGTCGGTGCGGTCGACATGGTCGGTCGGCCGGCGGCGCGCGGCGGCTTCGCCGGCGGCTAGTACCGCGGGCGGAAAATCCTCGGGCACCTGAAAGCGCGTGCGGATCGTGGCGAGGCCGCGCGCAAGGGCGTTGCCCGGATCGGCGAGCGTCTTCATCGCGGCTCGGTACACCGGCGGGACGCCGAAGGGAAACCCCGGTCGCGCCTCGCGTCGGCGCAAAGCTTTGCGTCTCACCCTCACCCTTCCCGCCGGGAGCGGGAGCAGCAGAGGTGACCGGGTTCGGCTTCTCACCTATGCGCGCGGCATGAAGCTTCCGCCTCTTCCGATGAAAGCCCGGCTGATCCTGTTCGCCTTCGGGGACTTCGCGTTCAATCTCTACTGGCAGAGCATCATGCTCTTCCTGCTGTTCTACTATACCGACGCGCTCGGGCTGCCGATGGCGACTGCGGCGGCGATCTACACCGCGGCATCGATCTGGGACGGGATCGCCAATTTCGTCGCGGGGGCGATCACCGACAGGCACCAGCCCAGGCGCGGTTACGGCCGGGTGCTGGTGCTCGGCAGCGTGCCGCTGGGGCTGGCCTGCGTGCTGACTTATGCGCCGCTCGGCACCGGTCCTTTAGGGCTGGCCATCGCCGTGATCGGCCATCTGCTGTTCCGCACTGCCTATGCCGCGCTCAACGTGCCTTATCTGGCGATGGGCGCGCGGATCAGCGTCGCCAGCCGCGACCGGGCGTTCGTCGCCGGCGCGCGGATGCTGTTCGGAACGCTCGCCTGGGTGGTGGTGGCGCGCGGGACTGTGCCGATCGGCAGCTGGATCGGCGGCGGCGCCGCCGCTGCCGAGGGCTATTTGTGGGCGGCGGTGCTGTTCGCGGTGCTCGGCACGGCGATCCTGATACTGGTCGGCGCCACCTATCGCGAGGATGCGGTGCCCGCCGCCCCCGCTCCGCCCTCGGTGCGCGCCAGCATCGCCAGCCTCGCCGCCAACCGCGCCTTCGTGACGCTCAACCTCGCGATGATGGCGATGATCGTCGCGGTGACCGTGCTCAACAAGTCGGTGCTCTATTATTTCAAATATTTCCTCGGCAGCGACGATGCCGGGCAGAGCGCGCTGGCGTGGATGGGGGTGGTCAGCGCGGTCGCGGTGCCGCTCTGGATGCTGCTCCAGCGGTTCCTCGGGACGCGCGCCTTGTGGTTCGTCGCGGCCTTGCTGTGCATGGCCGGGCTGACCCTGTTCGCGACGGTGCATATCGACCGGCCGGCGGCGATGCAGCTGTTCCTCGTCGCGATGCAGGCGGTGATCGTCGGGCTGCACTTCGCCTATTGGGCGATGCTGCCCAACACGATCGAATATGGCGAAAAGGCCACCGGGCTGCGCGTCGAGGGCGCGGTGTTCGGGGCGGCGGCTTTGCTCCAGCGCGTGGCGATCGGACTGGCGACGGCGATCCTCGGCATGGGCTTCGAACATGCCGGCTATGTCGCCAATGTCGAGCAGAGCGCCGGGACGCTGGCGGCGATGCGCTGGACGATCGCATTGGTGCCGCTGGCGGCGCTGGCGGTGTCGTGCGCGCTGATGCTGCTCAACCCGCTCGGCAAGGGCGCGCATGCGAAGATCGTGCGGGACCTGGAGCGGTGATCGAATCCCCTCCCTGCAAGGGAGGGGAATTCTAGATTCAGGCAGTCAGCTCGAACCGGGCGCGGACGCCTTCGGCCTCGGCCGAGGGGGCGATCCAGACGTCGAAGGTGCCGGGCTCGACCGTCGGCTTGTCGTCGCGGCCGATGAACAGCAGCAGCGAGCGATCGAGCTTGAAGGTCACCGTCTCCGACTGGCCAGGCGCGAGCTTGAGCTTGCGGAACGCCTTGAGCTCGCGGACCGGGCGGGTCACGCTGGCGGTGCGGTCGCGGATGTAGAGCTGGACGACTTCCTCGGCGGCGCGGCTGCCGCGGTTGGTGATCGTCGCGGTGACGCTCATTTCGCCGTTCCACGCCAGTGTAGGCGCGACCCTGAGGCCCGAATACTCGATCTTGCCATAGGTCAGGCCGTGGCCGAACGGGTACAGCGCCTTGTTCGGGATGCCGCGATAATGCGCCTTATAGGGCTCGAGCTTATCGTCCGACGGATTGGGGCGCCCGGTGGGCTTGTGGGCATAATAATAAGGCTGCTGGCCCGGCGAGCGCGGGAAGCTGCACGGCAGCCGGCCCGAGGGGCTGTAATCGCCGAACAGCACATCGGCAGTCGCGTTGCCGCTCTCGGTGCCGAGGAACCAGGTGACGAGGATCGCCTGGGCACTCGCGACCGCGCCCTGCAGCGCCAGCGCGCGGCCGTTCTTGAGCACCACGACGACGGGCTTGCCGACCGCGGCGACCGCCTCGGCGAGCGCCTGTTGCGGCGCGGGCACGACGATCTCGGGCCGCGACTGCGCCTCGCCCGACATGTTCTCGCTCTCGCCGATCGCGAGCAGGACCACATCGGCCGCGCGGGCGGCGGCGACCGCGGCCTCGATCCCGCCGGGGATCGCTTCCTCGATGCCCGAGCCCTCGACCACGGTGACGCTGTTCCTGTCGGTCACGGCATTACGCACGCCCTCGGCGAGATCAACGGCATAGTCGTTGCTGCCATAGACCACCCACGGGCCGTTGAGATCGTGCTTGCCCGCGGCGAACGGGCCGATGATCGCGATCTTCTTGCCCGACTTCGGCAGGGGCAGCAGATCGGCTTCGTTCTTGAGCAGGACGATCGACTTCCGCCCGGCCTCCCGCGACAGCGCCAGCGCGGGCCTGGTGCGCGAGCGCGCCTTTTCGCGCTTGACGTCGATGCGGCGGAAGGGATCGTCGAACAGGCCGAGCGCGGCCTTGATAGCGAGCACCTTGCGCACCGACTCATCGACGCGCGCCTGCGGGACTTCGCCCGCCTCGACCAGCTCGGGCAGATGCTTGCGGTAGAAGCCGCTGGTCATGCTCATGTCGACCCCGGCGAGGAAGGCGAGCTTCGCAGCTTCGCGCGAATCCTTGGCGAAGCCATGGTCGATCATCTCCATGTCGCCGGTGTAGTCGGAGACGACGAAACCCTCGAACCCCCATTCCCCGCGCAGGACCCCGCGCATGAGCCACTCATTGCCGGTGGCGGGAACGCCCGAAAGCTCGTTGAACGAGGCCATGAAACTGAGCACGCCGGTGTCCAGCGCGGACTTGAACGGCGGCAGATAGACTTCGCGCAGGGTGCGTTCGGAGATGTCGACGGTGTTGTAGTCGAGCCCCGCCTCGGCGGCGCCATAGGCCGCGAAATGCTTGGCGCAGGCCATCATCGAATCGATCGCCTTGAGGTCCTTGCGCTGAAAGCCGCGGACGCGCGCGGCGGCCATCAGGTTGCCGAGATGGACGTCCTCGCCGGCGCCTTCCATCGTCCGACCCCAGCGCTGGTCTCGGGCGATGTCGACCATCGGCGCGAAGGTCCAGTCGATCCCCGAGGCGGCGCCTTCGTATGAGGCCATGCGCGCGGTGCGCTCGGCGAGATCGGGCTCGAAGCTGGCGGCCTCACCCACCGGCACCGGGAAGATCGTGCGGTGGCCGTGGATGACGTCGGCGGCGAACAGCAAGGGAATCTTGAGGCGGGCGCGAGTCATCGCCGCGGTCTGCATGCGGCGCGCCATCTCGGCGCCGTTGCCGTTGAACACCCCGGTGAGCTGCATCTGGGCGACTTCCTCGAGCTGTTGCTCGAAGCCGGGGCCGTTGCCGGCGGGGTTGAGCGCCGTGGCGACCCCGCCACTCCACGCGGCAGGCATGATCGTCAGCTGGCCCGCCTTTTCGGCAAGCGTCATCTGCGCGATCAGGGCGTCGATGAACGCCGGGACGGGCAGCCGCGCCGCGGCCTGGAACAGCGCGCGCGCCGGGCTGGAGACCCAAGCCGCGACCGCGCCCGCACCCAACAGCGCCGCACGTCGCGAAATCCTGGTGTCGAGCATTGCACTTCTCTCCCTGAAACCCGCGCCCCAACCCGGCGCGGCGAGATCCCGATTGCCGGCCGCACGAAAGATTTTTGCTTGTTGCGGTCGTCCGTAACCGGTTACATAACCTTTGCCGGGCGAGGATTGCAATCGCCCTTGGGGTCTGAAACGTAGGAAACATGCGTGGGACCGGGAACAGGAGCAAAATGGGAGAGGCCACGATCCGCGATGTCGCCCGCCGTGCCGAGGTTTCGGTCGCGTCGGTGTCGCGGGCGCTCAACGGGCTCAACAATGTCCGTGGCGAGACGCGCGAGCGGATCTTGGCCGCGGCGGCCGAGCTGGGCTACGTCCCCCATGCCGGCGCGCGCAGCCTTAGCCTCGCCCGCGCCCATGCGATCGGGGTGGTGCTCCCCGACCTCCACGGCGAGTTCTTCTCCGAATGCGTGCGCGGGATGGACCGCGAGGCGAGCCGGCGCGGCTATCTGCTGCTGCTCTCGAACATGCACGACGACAGCGAGCAATCGGCGGCGGCGCTACGCACGATGCGCGGGCGCGTCGACGGGCTGCTGGTGATGGCGCCGCACATCCCGCCCGAATCGCTCGAGCGGGCGCTGCCGGCGGCGCTGCCGGCGGTGCTGATCAACTCGGCCGGCGACGTGGCCTCGCGTCCCTCGCTGCGGCTCGACAATCGCGCGGGGGCGCAGGCGATGGTGCGGCACTTGCTCGACGGAGGCTATCGCCACCTCGTCCACATCGCCGGGCCGCAGGGCAATGTCGACGCGCAGGAGCGGCTGCGGGGCTTTCGCGACGCGCTCGCCGAACTCGCACCGGACATGCCGGTGCGAGTCATTGCGGGCGACTTCAACGAGGCGGCGGGCGAGGACGCGGCCCGCGAGATCCTCGCGAGCGACGTGCCGTGCGACGCGGTGTTCGCGGCGAACGACATGATGGCGATCGGCTGCCTCCACACGCTGCGCCAGGCGGGCAAGCGCGTGCCCGAGGACATCGCCGTCGCCGGCTTCGACGATGTGCCGCTCGCCCGCTATCTAGCGCTGACCACCATCGAAGTGCGGATCGCCGAGATCGGCGCGCGCGCCGTGTCGCGGCTGATCGACATGCTCGAAGGCAAGGGTCCGGGCGCACCGGTCGAGCTGCACGAGCCGCAGCTCATCGCACGCGCCACCACCGCGGCGCGCGCATGACCCATCACCCTGCCCTGCACGCGAGGCGGACCGCACCACAGGCGGTGGGCTTCTCGCGCGGCTTTTATGTAACCGGTTTCACAACACCCCTCCTGGGAGGCGGCGTCCCGCACGTCGCCTCCCGTTTTTTTGGGGTATAGGACAATCATGATCGATCGACGCGCGCTCCTCTCCCGCTCCTCGCTGGCCGCGGCGGCCGTCGCCCTGCCCGGCTGCACGCCCGCGGCACGGCCCGACAGCGCGCCCGCGACGAGGACCCTCCCCGCGTTCTACGAGGATATCGAGGAGCGGACCTTCCGCTGGTTCTGGGACAATGTGAACCGCAGGAACGGGCTGGTGCCCGATCGCTGGCCGACCCCGAGCTTCTGCTCGATCGCATCGGTCGGGTTCGGGCTCACTGCTTATCCGGTGGGAGTCGAGCGCGGCTGGTGCAGCCGGGCCGAGGCGCGCGACCTGACCCTGACGACGCTGCGCTTCTTCTGGAACGCGCCGCAAGGGCCCGAGCGCACCGGCCGGATCGGGCACAAGGGCTTCTTCTATCATTTCATCGACATGGAGACTGGGCATCGCTTCCGCGACGTCGAGCTCTCCAGCGTCGACACGACGATCCTGCTGATGGGGGTGCTGTTCGCCGGACGCTATTACGATCGCGACGATCCCGCCGAGGCCGAGATCCGCAAGCTCGCCCAGGCGATCTATGCCCGCGCCGACTGGAACTTCTTCCGCTCGGACGGACGCAAGGCGGTGTCGATGGGCTGGCACCCCGAGCGCGGGCTGATCGCGCGCAACTGGGACGCCTATAACGAGGGCATGTTCGTCTATGTGCTTGGGCTCGGCGCGCCCGAGCATCCGCTGCCCGGCGAAAGCTGGGAGACCTGGCTTGCACCGCATGCGCGCTCCTGGCGCGGCGAGGGCACGACCCGCCACCTCGCCTTCGCGCCGCTGTTCGGCCACCAGTACAGCCAGGTGTGGATCGACTTTCGCGGCATCCGCGACCGCGTGATGCGCGAGGCCGGCTTCGACTATTTCGAGAATAGCCGCCGCGCCACCTGGGCCAACCGCGCCTATTGCATCGCCAATCCGATGCGCTGGGACGGCTGGTCCAGGGACGTTTGGGGTCTCACCGCCTGCGACGGACCGGGCAATTACAAGCGTCCGTTCAAGAGCGAGGCGCGCGAGTTTTTCGGCTATGCCGCGCGTGGACCGCTCGGCCAGCCGGACGAGCGCGACGACGGCACCCTCTCCCCCACCGCCGCGCTCGGCTCGCTGCCCTTCGCCCCCGAGATCGTCATCCCCTGCGCCGAAGCGCTGCGCCGCGAACATGGCGACCGGCTCTACGGCAAATATGGCTTCCGCGACTCGTTCAACCCGAGCTTCCGCTACACCGACCTGCGGCTGGAGACCGGCACGATCGATCCGGTGCATGGCTGGTACGCCAAGGACCATCTCGGCATCGATCAGGGGCCGATTCTGTTGCAGGCGGCGAATTATCGCGACGACTTCGTCTGGCGCCACATGCGCGAGGAGCCGGCGATCCGGCGCGGCCTCACGCTGGCGGGCTTCACCGGCGGCTGGCTGGGCTAGTTCGGCGGCGGGTCGGCGTTCGAGATGCCGCCTTTGAGGCGCGCAAAGGATGCGAGCGAAGGCGCCGCGAAAACGGCGCGCTCCTTCGCCGCAAGATGCCGGCTGAACGCGGTGTTCCCGAAATCATAGTCGCGCGAGCGGCTCGTGAGCTTGAACGAGACCAGCCGCCACAGCGAGCGTCTCTCAGGATAACCCGTGTTGCTCTCCAGCTCGACCAGCATCAAACTCCGCTCGAGATCGGGGAAGGAGATGATCGCGCCGGTCCGCTCCATCGACGCGAGTGGGACCTCGGCGGAGACCGTGACACGGAGCGCGCGCCGATCGACGACATAGCGGATCGTCGGCGGATACTTGGCCGGCACCGACATCCGGAGATCGCCGATGGAGCGCAGCCCCTGCGGCGCCTGCGCCAAGCTCGCGCCCAGCGCGCTCGCGGCGCCTTGCCGAAACCACGACACGTTCACGGACAAGGTCATCAGATGCGCGTGGATCCATCTTTCGTCGGGCTTGGCGCCTGGGAAGTCCGGCCCTCTCTCGATCTCCAGTTCGGCGACGGGCACGAACTCCGGCTTGACCCGATAGGCATCGGCAATTGCCTTTCGCTGCGCCGCGTCCGACCGGCGCGCCGCATCGGCGGCCCGGACCGCCCAGCTGGCCATCCCCGGCGCATCCGCGGGCAGCTCCCATACGCTTTCGAACGCGAGCGGCTCGAGCGGCAATGCCAGCCTCTCGAGCTCGCCCAGTGCGAGGCTGGTGCGTTCGAGATTGCGCTGGGCGCCGAGCCCGACATCGCGGGCGAGCAGCAGGTCGCGCTGACGCTCCTCGGCAGCCAGCGCGATCCGGGCGATCCTTTGTTCGGCGTCGGCGGCACGGTTCTCGGCGCGAAGCGTGCGCGCATCGGCCCGGACGAGGCGGTTCTGCTCGTCGCGGATACGTCGGTCTTCCTGCGCCTGTCGCTGCTCGTCGCGCGCTTTCTCGGCATCGTCGCGCGCTTTCTGCTCCGCGTCGCTCCGCTCCCTCTGCTTCGCCAGCGTCTCGAAGCCGAACGACATCGCGCTGATCGACGTGCCGCCGAGGATCAGCGCGGCAGTGACGAACCCGGCGGCGGTCAGCTGCTTGCGGCCTTGCGCGTCCTCGACCGTGGGTTTGCGGCCGAGCAATCCCCAGAATGCCGAGGCCAGCGCCAGCGCGATCGCCGCCCATTTCAGCACCGTCAGCATCGTGCCGCCGTCGATCATGACCCGAAATCCTGATGCCCCACACACGCGCGGACATCTTCACGATGGCGCAGGGTATAGGGCGTCGGCAGCGGCGCAATGTGCCGAACGGTCTATACGGCGGTCCGGTGGGTGGGGATCGCTATGCCGCGAAAAGGCTCGACGCGCGCAGGACCTCCGCGGCGCCCGAATGGCGCGTCACCGCATAGGTGAAGCCGGGAAGCAGCGCATCGGCGCCGACGGTGCCGTCATGGCCGAGCGCGACGAAGCCGACCTGCAGCCCCTTGATCGCGACGCCGCGCAGCCGGGCGATATGGCGGACCGCCTCTTCGCAGGCCGCCTGCGCAGACAGCCCGGCGCGCATCGACGAGACTACCCGGGCGGTGCCGGCGATGCGAGTCACTTCCTCGCCCACCCCGGTAGCCGCGGCGGCGCCCACGCCCTTTTCGAGGAACAGTCCTGCGCCGGCCTGCGGCGAATCGCCGACACGGCCGCGCATCTTGAATGCCATGCCCGAGGTGGTGCACGCCGCCGCGAGCCCGCCGTCGCGGCCGCGCGCGAGGATGCCGATCGTGTCGTGGTTGCCGGCCGAGCCCGGCGGCGCCGGGAGCTGGTTCTCGATATTGGCGACCGGCCGGTAGCGCGCGGTCTTGAGCCAGTCCCGCCACGCCTTCTCGGCTTGGGGCGTCAGCAGCTTCTGTCGCGGCACCCCCTGATCGCGTGCGAAACGCGCCGCGCCCTCGCCGACGAGCAGCGTGTGCGGCGTGTTCTCCATTACCAGCCGCGCGACCGAGATCGCATGAACGACATCCTCCAGCGCCGCGACTGCGCCCATGCGGCCGTCCTCGTCCATGATGATCGCGTCGAGGGTGACGCGGCCGTCGCGGTCGGGATAACCGCCATAGCCTACCGAATGGTTGGTCGGATCGGCCTCGGGCACGCGAGCGCCGGCCTCGACCGCGTCGAGCGGCGTGCCGCCGGCGCGCAGGCGGGCGAGCGCCGCGGCGTTGGCGGCCTTGCCGAAATCCCAGGTCGAGACGACCGCGACCGGATCGTCCGCCCATGCTCCGGCCGGCGCCGCCGCCAGCGTCGCCGCCGCACCGAGGCCAAGCGCGCTGCGCCGCGAAAGCATTTCGGTCATCGTGTCTCCTGTGTCCTGAGCGCGGCGCGAAGTTGCGCGACGATCGCGCGGTCGGTGACGCGTCGCGGTCCGGTGGCGAAGCCGAGCCGGAGCGTCGCGGCATCGGGTTGCGGGCCCGGCCTACTCGCCGATCCATGGACCTCGCGCACCCCGGTCTCGGCTACGAGCCTGGCGACGTTGCCGGGGGTGACCCCCGATCCCGCGATGATCGACAGGCGCTCGCCGGCTTCGGCGACCATCGAGGCGAGAACGGGCGCGCCTTCCGCTGCGGTGAGAGCGCCGCCCGAGCTGAGGATCTTGTCATAGCCGAGCGCGGCAGCCTCTCCCGCGGCCGCGACCGGATCGGGGACGAGATCGATCGCGCGATGCAGGATGAGCGTCGCGTCGCGGGCGGCATCGCGGAAGCGGGCGAGCGCGTCCCGATCGAGGCTGGCATCAGCCAGGAGCGCGCCGACAACCACGCCAGCGACCCCGCGTCGGACGGCGAGACCGATCTCCCCGATCATCAGCGCCGCCTCGCCCTCGGCAAGGACGAAGCCGCCGGCGCGCGGGCGGATCATCATGTGCACCGGGCAGCCGCTGCCGAGCGCCTTGTCGAGCAGCGCCGCCGACGGGGTCAGGCCGCCGAGCTCGAGCGCAGAGCACAATTCGATCCGGTCGGCACCGCCGGCGACCGCCGCCGCAATCCCGGCGGCATCGTCGACACAGATTTCGAGAACCGCTGCCACGGACCCGGTTCTAGGCGAGTGCGCGGCGCGGCGGAAGCGCAACGATCTTCCGGTCAGCCGATCGGCACCGGCTTCGAGCGTTTCGACACGCCATTCTCGTCAAAGGCCTCGATCGCAACCCAATAGTCTTGCCCGACATTGAGCGCGCGCAGATCGAGGCTGGTGCCCTGATCGGCCCAGCGCTGATAGTTGAGCGTCAGGCGATCGGGCCGGATCCCCCAGAGCACATTGTAGCCGACGGCGCCGCGCACCGGCTTCCATGCGATCCGGGCGTCGCGCTGGTCGGTATCGCGTTTGGCGATCAGCCCGACGGGGACCGCCGGCGCCTTGCCGCCCGCGGAGCCGAACACGCGTATGTCGCTGATCGCGAGATTGGCGGCACCGACATGGCCATGGACGTAACGGACATAGCGCGCCTTCACCGGGGCAGGCAGCTCGAGAAAGGCGTTGGGCCGGTCGCGGCGCGGGCCCTCGGTGCGTGCGAGCGGCGACCAGTTCCGGCCGTCGAGCGAGGATTGCAGTTCGAACTCGGTGTAGATGTCGTCGGCATCGGCATAGCGGTTCGACTTGTAGTCGGCATAGTTGACCTGCACCGCGCGCAGCGTCTTGGCCGCGCCGAGATCGAGCGTCAGCGTCTCGCCGGACTTGTTCGCGCCCGCGACCCAGAAGCTGCGCGGGTTCTCGTCGGTGACGTTCGCCGCGGCGAATGCGCCCTTGGTGGTCGAGGCGATCGCTGGCTTGCGGTACGATAGCAGCATCCAGCCGGTGAACAGGCTTTCGGGATCCGCGACCTTCGCGGTCGGCGCGTAGTGCGGGAAGTCGCCGAAGCGCGACGACGCCGCCATCTGCCCGTCGGAGTAGAAACGCACCGGGTACATCGCGATGCGGCGCTCCATGCCCCAGTTATAGCCGATCCAGCTGGTGCCGCTGTTCCACCAATTGCCGTGCACGTCCTGGAAGGTCGAGCCGTGCCCTACCCCTTGCGCGAAGCCGCCGGGGCGATAAGCGACCGGGTTCCACGGAGCATAGGTGAACGGCCCGAGCGGGCTGTCCGACACATAGGTGCCATTGGCATAGGCGTTGAACTCGGAGCCGGGCGCGCCGTACTGGAGATAATAGCGCCCGCCCTGCCTGGTCATCCACGCGCCCTCCATATAGGAGGGGCTCGGCTTGCCGGGTGCCCAGCAGGCGCAATGGTCCTGGCCGAAGCGCTCCCAGCCATGGAGTTCGGGCTGCATCCCAAGCATTGGTTTGGGGGTGCTCTGGTAGATCAGCCTGCCCTTCTCGAACGCGATCTTGGCGCCGTACATCGGGAAGACGTTCGACGAGCCCCAATACATGTACCATTGGCCGTCCTCGTCCTTAAACAAGGCCGGGTCCCACGGGCCGGGCGGAATCTCGCCGGGCTTCATCTCCTCCGGCGCCTTGTTGATCGCGCCGGGGAGCGGCGGCATGCGGCGGACGAGGAAGTCGAGCTTGCCGGTCTCGGGCGCTTCGGTGACGAGGATCGCCTCGGGCTCCATCATCGAGGGCTGCAGGATGATCCGCTCGCCGTCCGACCACGCGGCGGGCGCGACGATGCTGTCGAACGGCCAGCGGCTGGGCTTGATGAAGGTCCAGTCGATCAGGTCGGTCGAGCGCCAATAGCCGTCGGCCAAAGTCTGGAACAGGTAATAGGCGCCCTTGTGCGTCACGATCGCGGGATCGGCACCGGTGCGATACGAGGCGTTATCGTTGATCTGCTCGAAATTGTAGCGGTAATCGAGGTCGATCGGATTGATGTACGTCCGCTTTCGGGCGTGCGCGGGCGCCGCCGCCACAGTGATGGCGAAGCCGGCGAGCAGGATCGTACGCATCACATTCTCACAGAAACGGTGGCGGAGCGCGTACCGGGTGACGCGCCCCTTCGGGAGGCGGCTCAGAAGCGATAGCCGAGCCGGAACTGGACGCGGCGCGGCAGCGTCAGCAGGTTGCGACCGATTTCGGCGGGGTCGAGCGGGTTCACCACTTCGCCGGTCGTCGGATCGATCGTGTTGTTGAAGCTGTCGTCAAAGCCTTCGAAGTTCTTGTTGTTGAAGGCGTTGAGCAGGTCCACCGCGGCTTCGACCTGATGTCCGCCGAAGAGCTTGAACTTCTTGGCGAGCGACAGATTGACTTCGCAATAAGCGAACACCCCGCCGATGCAGTTCTTCTGCGGATAGGCCGCGGTGAAGCGGTTGAACCCGGAGTCGGCGCCATTGGTCTCGTCGGTCACCCGGAAGGCCTGGCCGCTTCCGAGCGTGGTCAACGTCGAGAACTGGAAGCCAAGCGGCAGATCGACGATGCCGGAGAAGACGAGGCGGTGACGCTCGTCGCCGTTGCGCGGGCGCCAGCCATAATCGTCGGGCGTGATCGCATCGAGGCTGAACAGGTCGCCGCCGTTCTGCTCGCCCTTCGAGAGCGTATAGGCGATGTTGATGCCCCAGCCCGACGCTTCGCTGTACGGCTTGTCGAGGGTGACGAAGAGCGCCTTGTAGCGGGTGTCGAGCCCGTCATAGCCGATCAGCACGTTGGAATAGCCGAACGGCACCACCGGCGCGGTGTTGCAGCAGCCGCCGAGCCCGTTGTTGTTGCGGGTGGCGAACAGATGCGTGTAGCCGTTGCGGCCGCGCTGGTACGACCCGCTTACCGAGGCCTGGAACATGCCGATCCGCTGACGGACGCCGAGGCTGATCTGGTCGTTGACCGGCGGCCTGGCGTTGTTCTTGACCGCGAACAGCTCGGGGTTGCCCGCGCCGGCGGCGCTCGCCCGCAGCGCCAGCAGGCCCTCGCGGGTGAGGTATGCAGGGTTCCACGCGATGGTCGGCAGGCCGCCGCGCGGCGCACCGTTTACCGAGAAGCGGAACACACCCACCGGGTTGATCGTCCGCGAAAGCTCGTCGACCGTGTTGTTGAAGCTGTTGCGGTCATAATAGCGGCCGGCGCCGCCGAAGATCACCGTCGAGCGATCGCCGAACAGGTCATAGGAGAAGCCCAGGCGCGGTGCGATCGCGCCGGCGAACGGACTCCGGTCGTTGCCGTCGGTGATATAGTCTTCGGGATCGAAGTACGAGGTCGCCGGCAGCGCGCGCAGCGCCGCCGCGGCAGCCGCCGGGGTGCGATACTCGTTGTTGAAACCGTTGGTCTCGTAATCCCAGCGCACACCGAGATTGAGCTGGAGCCGCTCGGTCACGTCCCAGTCGTCCTGCACATACAGGCCGATCTGCGTGTTCGAGCCTTGCACGAGACCGCTGCCGAGCCCGAGCCGCGCTTCGGCCGGGAAGGAGTAGTTCAGGTTGTTCTGGGGCTCGCGCCGGAAGATGTAGCGGGGCTGGATCAGGTTCTGGTTGTCGAAATCGATGTCGGTGATCTCGACCCGGGCGCCGACCTTGAAGGCATGGCCGTCGATGCCGGTATAGGTGAAGTCGTTGCGCAGCGTGTGGCCCTTCTGCACCTCCCGACGCGTCGAATCCTTGCCGCCGAACAGGATCACGCCGTCATAGTCGAAGCTGGGCAGCCCCGGGTTCAGCGACGTCGGATTGAAGGTGTAATCGAGGAAGTTGGCGTTGAACTCGTTGGTGAAATTCTCGCCCGCATGGGTCCATTTGAACAGGTAGGTGTCGACCTTGTTGATCTTGTTCTCGGCATATTCGTAGGCGGTGTTGCCGCCGAAGCCCTGAATGTCGCTCTCCTCGCGACGGCTGAAAGACAGGTCGAACGTATTGCGATCGTCGGGAGTCAACGTCAGCTTGCCGAAGTAGAAGTCGCCGCGGAACGGGCTGACGAACGCACCCTCGAAGTCGGACAGGCGGCGACCCGAGAACTGCTCGAACTCCGCGATGGCCGCGGCATTGCCCGTGCTGTCGACGTTGAACGCGCGATCCTGATCATTGCCTTCATAGGCGAGGAAGAAGAACAGCTTGTCCTTGATGATCGGGCCGCCGAGCGAGAGACCATATTGCTTGCGCTCGAAGGCCGGCTCGGGACGATTGTTGCGGACGTCGAAATAGCCCTTCTGGGTCAGGCCCTTGTCGGTATATTGTCCAAACGCCTCGCCGTGGAACTCGTTGGTCCCCGACTTTGTGATCGCCGTGACGATCGCCGACCCGGCCTGCTCGTATTCCGCCTTGTAGTTCTGGGTCAGGACACGGAATTCCTGAACGGCGAGCTGGCCAAACGGGTTGCCGCGGCTGTTCTGCTGGCCGGCGATGCCGCCTTCGCGCAGCTTGTTCTTCAGGCTGACGCCGTCGATGAACACGTTGACCTGGCTGGCGGTCGAGGCGCCCGACTGGATGCCCTTGTCGGTTTCGCTGTCGTTATAGCGCACGCCGGGCGCCAGCGCCGCGAACGACAGGAAGTTGCGGTCGGTTTGCGGCAATGCGCGGATCTGCTGCTGGCTGACATTGGTCGCGACTTCGCTGGTGCGGGTCTCGATCAGGCGCGAGCCGGTGACGACGATCTCGCCGCCGCTGCCATCGTCGACGGCCGCCACTGCTTCCCCGCCCACAGCGAGATCCAGCGAGGCCGACTGGCCGACGCCGAGAGTCACGGTCTGGCTGCCGGTCTGGTCGGCGACCGTCGCAGTCACTTCATAGGGTCCCGGACGCAGGCCGGAGAGCGTGTAGCTGCCGTCGGCGCCGGCGGTGGCGCGATAGGTCTGGTTGGTTCCGGTATTGCGCGCGGTAACCTGCGCCCCCGCGGCGGCGCTGCCGTCGCCGGCGGTGACCTGCCCGCGGATCGAGCCCGTGGTGACCTGCGCCGCGGCCGGCGTGGGCAACATCGCCGCGCCTCCCGCCAGCATCGTCGCGGCGGCCAGATAGGCCCTGAAGCTCCTGCCCTTGTGGATGGTCATTTGTCTGTTCCTTCTCGCGGTTCTTTTGTTTTCTCAGGCCGAAACGGCGGGTTGTGATCGGGGGAGAGCGGCGGCCGGATCTGTCCGAATGACTTCGGCCGATCGACGGCAAGGGCTCCGGAAAGGGCTGTCTTGCGCATCAGGCAGGACCGGAACAGGGCCGGTCCCGGCTTGGCCTGATTGCCGCCCGGGTTCATTTGCTGCCTCTCCACCTCCGGCTTCTGTAACCGGTTACACGTTGCTGCGCTATTCATCTAATTTGCGACAACGATGTCAAAACTAGGTTTGCGGGTCGCTGTCAATCCCGCCCGGAAGGCTGAGAACGTTCTCAGCGCGCAGGCGTGTCGCGACGGCAACAGTGATGCACGCGCCTGCGCTTCCGGGCTTCTCCGGCCGTCACAGGCGCTGCGGATCACACGTATCTTTCCGCCTCGGCCGTTCGCGCTTGTTCCTCGCCCAATTCCTTGGCAATAGTCTGATTAATTCGGGCACCGTCCCAGCGGCTTACACAGGCGACATGACACAGAATTCCAGCACTTCCGCGCCGCGCGCGCTTCGTTCGCGCGCCTGGTTCGACGACCCCGCCAATGCCGACATGACCGCGCTCTATCTCGAGCGCTACATGAACTTCGGGATCAGCCTCGACGAGCTCCAGTCGGGCAAGCCGATCATCGGCATCGCCCAGACCGGCAGCGACCTCAGCCCGTGCAACCGCCACCACCTCGTCCTCGCCGAGCGCATCCGCGAAGGCATTCGCGAGGCCGGCGGCATCGCCATCGAATTCCCGGTCCATCCGATCCAGGAGACCGGCAAGCGCCCGACCGCGGGGCTGGACCGCAATCTCGCCTATCTAGGTTTGGTCGAGACGCTCTACGGTTATCCGATCGACGGGGTCGTGCTCACCACCGGCTGCGACAAGACCACCCCCGCCTGCCTGATGGCCGCGGCGACGGTGAACATCCCGGCGATCTCGCTGTCGGTCGGGCCGATGCTCAACGGCTGGCACAAGGGACAGCGTACCGGATCGGGAACGATCGTTTGGAAGGCGCGCGAGCTGCTCGCGGCGGGCGAGATCGACTATCAGGGCTTCATCAAGCTGGTCGCGACCTCGGCGCCGTCGACGGGCTTCTGCAACACGATGGGCACCGCATCGACGATGAACTCGCTGGCCGAAGCGCTCGGCATGTCGCTGCCCGGATCGGCGGCGATCCCCGCGCCCTATCGCGACCGGCAGGAATCGGCCTATCGCACCGGGCTCCAGATCGTCGAGATGGTCGCGGCGGACCGCAAGCCTTCGGACTTGCTCACCCGCGAGGCGTTCCTCAACGCGATCCGGGTCAATTCGGCGATCGGCGGCTCGACCAACGCGCCGATCCACCTCAATGCGATCGCGCGGCATGTCGGCGTCGAACTCGATCTCGACGACTGGCAGGCGCATGGCCGCGACGTGCCGCTGCTGGTCAATCTCCAGCCGGCGGGCGAATATCTCGGCGAAGATTATTACCGCGCGGGCGGCGTGCCGGCGGTGGTCGCCGAGCTGATGCGGCAGGGGCTGATCTTCGAGGACGCGCTCACCGTCAACGGCCGCAGCATCGGCGACAATTGCCGCGGGGCGGTGATCGAGGACGAGCAGGTCATCCGCCGCTTCGATGCGCCGCTCAAACAGGCGGCCGGCTTCTCGGTGCTGCGCGGCAATCTGTTCGACAGCGCGATCATGAAATTGAGCGTGATCTCGCCCGAATTCCGCGAACGCTATCTCTCGGACCCGGCCGATCCGGACGCCTTCGAAGGTCCGGTCGTCGTGTTCGACGGACCCGAGGACTATCACGCGCGGATCGACGATCCCGCGCTCGGCATCGACGACCGCACCCTGCTGATCATGCGCGGTGCCGGGCCGATCGGCTATCCGGGCGCCGCCGAAGTGGTCAACATGCGCCCGCCGGTGCAGCTGATCCAGAAGGGTATCCACGCCCTCCCCTGCATCGGCGACGGCCGCCAGTCGGGCACCAGCGGCAGCCCGTCGATCCTCAATGCCTCGCCCGAAGCGGCGGCGGACGGCGGGCTCGCGCTGCTGCGTACCGGCGACCGGGTGCGGATCGATTTGCGCAAGGGCACTGCCAATATGCTGGTCAGCGACGACGAACTGGCCAAGCGGCGTGCGGCGCTCGAGGCGAGCGGCGGCTTCGCCTTTCCGGCGAGCCAGACGCCGTGGCAGGAAATGCAGCGCGCCGCGGTCGGCCAGATGGAGAGCGGCGCGGTGCTCGAGCCCGCGGTCAAATACCAGAAGCTCGCCCAGACCTTCGGCGTGCCGCGGCACAATCACTGATCGCGCGCTTGTCGGCCCCTCCCCCGCCCCATATGCTGGCCGGGACGAAACGGGGAGGGAATCGATGAACAAGCTGCTGCTGCTCGCGCCGCTGGCGCTGTGCGCGTGCAATTCGGGGCCGTCGGTCGAGGCGACCAACGCCAGCGCCAAGGAAGTCGCCGACAAGGTCGTGGCGAGCGGCGCCGCGCCGCGGATGGCGCCCGGGCGCTGGGAAGGCACCGCGACGATCACCGACATGCAGATCCCCGGCATGCCGCCCGAGGCGGCGGCGCGGATGAAGGGCGCGATGGCATCGGGCAACAGCTTCGCCAATTGCCTGACCAAGGAAGAAGCGGAGAAGCCCACCGCCGACTTCTTCGCCGGCGCCAACAAGGATTGCCGCTACGATCATTTCAGCATGAAGGGTGGCCGGCTAGACGCCAGGATGCAGTGCAAGAGCGGCGGCATGACGATCAACGCGACGATGGCGGGCCAGTTCTCGAGCGACAATTTCCAGCTGACCATGACCAGCAAGAGCGAAGGCACGGCCGGCCAGCCGATGACCGCGCATACGATGTCGATGAAGATGAATGCGCGTCGCACCGGCGAATGCACCGGATCGGAGAAGGGCTGAGTCTCGCCCTCTCCCCTCCGGGGACAGGGCTTTTGGCCTCCGGGGTCAGCTTAGTCGGTAGAGCCCCGAACCATGCGGCGGCAGCGTGACGGCGACGCGGCCCTTCGCGGCCGGCAAGTCCCTGCCCGTCCACAGGTCGCGCACCTTCGCTGTCCCTGAAATACCGAGCTCGGCCAGATCCACCCCGACCTCCCGCGCGGCGTCGCCGATGTTGAACAGGGCCAGATGCCGCGCGTCCGAACGCGCGTCGCGCGAGGTCCAGCCGACCTGATCTCCGGTGCGGAACAGCTGGCGCGCTTCGATGCCGTGCTGGTTGACCGCAAGCACCGCGTCGTTGGTCAGCAGTGCCAGCGTCCCGGGGTCGAGCCCGCGCAGATCGCCGCCCATGATCAGCGGCGAACGTGCGATCGACCACAGGGTCATCATCGTGCGCTGCTCGTCGGGGGTGAAGCGGGTCTTGCGCTTGCCGAGCGCGAGCAGCCCGAGCGGGAGCATATCGGCATCGGGCCAGGCGCCGGGGCGGAGGTGCGGCGCCCAGTCGGCGAGGCGCTTGAACTGCGACAGCAGCAGCGGCCACTCGTCCCAGAAATCGTCGCTGATCCGCCACAGATTGGCATGGTTCGCTACGTGCGCCGCGGCGGTCAGCGCGGTCTCGCCGGGCGAGATGCTGAGCACCATCGGCCGGCCGCTGCGATCGATCGCGCGGCGCACCGCCTCGATCTCGGGCTGGTTGCGGTGATAGGGCCGGGCGATGTCGTCGACCTTGACGAAGTCGACGCCCCACGCCGCGATCAGCCGGAAGACGCTGTCATAATATGCCTGCGCGCCGGGCCGGGCCATGTCGACGCCGTACATGTCCGAATTCCACGGGCAGATATTGACCCGGTCGGCGATGTCGCCGCAGCGGAACTTCGTGCCGAGGATCGGCAGGTTGCGGTCCGCCGCGAGCCGGGGCACGCCGCGCATCAGGTGGATGCCGAATTTGAGCCCGAGGCGGTGGGCATGATCGGCGAGCGGCTTGAAGCCCCTGCCCCCGGCGGCCGAGGGAAAGCGATTGGGCGCGGGCAGCAGCCGGCCATTGCCGTCCATCGCCAGCTCGACGCCGACGCGATATTCGAAGCCGGTCGCGCCGGGCTCGTACCACTGGATATCGACGGTGAAGACGTCATAACCGTGCGGGAGCAGCTTGTCGGCCATGACCGCGGCGTTGGCGCGCGCCTGCTCCTCGTTGATCGTCGCGGCGAAGCTGTCCCAGCTGTTCCAGCCCATCGGCGGGCGCGGCGCGAGATCGCGGAAATTGCGCTGGCCCCGCGCCTGCGCAGCAACCGGCGCCGCGGCGAGCAGGCCGAGCGCGGCGCGGCGGCTGAGCCGGCTCACTTCGCGGCCTCCAGCGTCCGCGCTTCGTAGACGAACGCGTCGGTGCCGCGAGTCTCGAAACGCACCCGGACCTTGTCCTTGCCGCGGGTGAGCGCCTCGGGGATCGGATAGTCGACGCTGACGAAACGCTTCTCGGGTGCGCTCGCACGGCGCTCGTTGACGATGCGCGTCCCGTCGATCGACACATCGAAATTCTTGCCCACTTCCTCGCCCCAATAAAGCGCGCTGAGCAGCATCGCGCCGGGGCGGACCGCAAGCGTGAACTCCATGTAATTGCCGACGCCCCAGGGCAGCTGCCGCGCGCTGCGGCCGCCCCAGGAGAACAGATCGCTGTGGTTCGATCGATAGTCGTGATCGCGCTCGGGCTGCATCTCGCCGAGCTGGATCACGTCGACGGTGCGCGCCTCCAGCGCCGCCCGCGCGGCGGTCTCCGCGCGAAAACGCGCCTCCTCCGTCTTCCACTCGGCCTCGCTGAAGCGCGGGAAATAGACCGCGGTGCGGCGGTCATACTGGCGGAAGAACGGCACGAGGGTGAGCGGCTCGGGGCGCGCATCGGCGAGGCGGTAGCGATGCTCGGCCGCTGCCAACGGCTGCAGCGCCGTCGTGGGGTCGTCCGTGACCAGCGCCGGCACCGGGCCGTCGAACGGCGCGGCGGCAGGGCCGAGATCGGCGGCGAGCACCAGCGGCCCGCTCAGCCATGCGAGCATGCGCGGATCGTCGGGCGTGGCCTCGGCGCGGACGCGCATCGGCAGGGTCAGTTCGATCCGATCCCCCGCGCGCCAGCGTCGCGTGAGCCGGGCATAGCCGGTGGCGCGGTCGATCGGCTGGGGTTCGCCGTTGAGCGCGAGCTTCGGCGCGTCGCACCAGCCCGGCAGGCGCAGCGCGATCGCGGTCGCCGCGCGCGGTGCTCTCGTCACCCGCAGCGTGACCTGCTCGCTGAACGGGTAGCCGGTGTCGAGCGCGACCTCGAGTCCCCGCTCCTTCCACGCGGCGGTCGAGGGAATGAACAGATTGACGAACAGTGCCGCGTCGTCGTGCCAGTAGATGCTCTCGCCATGCTTGGCGTGCGTCTCCATCCCCGACCCGACGCAGCACCAGAAGCTGTCCTCCGGAGTCGAATATGTCCGGCGCGCGCCGGCGCTCAGCGGCATGAAATAGACGAACATCCCCGTTTCGGGGTGTTGGTGCGCGAGCAAGTGATTGAGGTGGATCCGCTCGTACAAGTCGAACAGCGCCGGATCGGGCTTCCAGCCAAAGAGGTGCCGCGTGAGCTTCAGCATGTTGTAGCTGTTGCAGGCCTCGCAGGTCCGCTCGGTGATGCGGGTCGAGATCTGGTCGGGCGGGCCGAAATGCTCGCGCTCGCTGTTGCCGCCGATGACATAGCTGTGATGCTCGGCAACGGTCTTGTGGAAGAAACGGGCGGCATCGGCGTGGCGCTGCTCGCCGGTCAATTCGTAGAGCCGGGCGAGGCCGATCAGCTTGGGGATCTGGGTGTTGGCGTGGAGCCCGGGCAAGTCGTCCCTGCTGGCGGCCAGCGGCGCGAGCACCTTCCGGTGATAGATGCGCTCGGCCAGCCGCCGCCAGCGCGGATTGCCGGTCAGCGCATAGGTTTCGGCATAGCTCTCGTTGAGCCCGCCGAATTCGGCGGCGAGCAGCTTCTGCATCGCCGCGTCGTCGAGCCCCTCGAGGATCGTGCCTAGATAGCCGGCCATCGCCAGCATCACCGGCATCGCCTCGGCGACGTCGCCCAGCCGCACCGCGTCGATCAGCCCGGCATGGACCTTGTGCCAGGTGTAGAGCGGCACCCAGCCGCCATTGATGTCGAACCCGCCGGTGCGGATGTCGCGCTTGCGGATCTCCTCGAAGACGATCTTGCCGTCCACGACCTTGCCCTCGCGCTCGACGGTGGTGCCGCCGACATAGCCGTCGCCATGCGCCTTCTGGATGCGCGCCAGCTCGGCGATCGTGTGGCGGAGGCGATCGCGCACCGCGGCGTCGCCGGTCTGGGCATGGAGCAGCGACAGCGCCGAGAGATAATGGCCGAGCGTGTGCCCGGCGATCCCGCGCGCCTCCCAGCCGCCATAGGTCTCGCCTTTGGTCGGCAGGCCGGCGCTGGCGTAGAAATTGTGCAGCAGCCGCTCGGGCGAGAGCGACAGCAAATAGCGGCGGTTGGTCTCGACCGCGTCGAGAAAGACCGAGGGCTTGAGCCGCACCGCGGAAAGCGGCAGCGGCCGGACCTTGACCGGTGCTTCGTCGACGACGACGCGGGCGAATGCCGGGCCGGCGAGCGCGATCACGCTCGCCGAACCCAGGAACAACCGCCGCGTCAGCATCAGTCGACCGCGACCACGACGACCGACTTGGCCGGCAAGTCGAAGCTGAGCTTGCCGCCCGAGCTGCGCGCCGAATAAGCCGCCGGCATGATCGTGTTCGGCTTGTCGAACGTGTTGTGCGTGTCGATCGCTGGACCGGTCAGGATGCGCCCGCGCGCGGTGCCCGACAGGTTGGTCGTCACCCGCGCCGGCTTGTTCGGATCGGAGTTGGTGAGCGACAGATAGAGCTTGCCGTCGACCCCGCGCGCCGCGGACACGTCGACCATCGGCACCTTGAACCCGGCGCGCTCATAGGTCGGCCCCTTCACCTCCGCGGCATAGGGAGTCGCGCCCTGGAACGGCACGTACATGTCGAAGATGTGATAGGTCGGAGTCAGCACCATCCGGCCCTTGTCGGTCAGGATCAACGCCTGAAGAACGTTCACCATCTGGGCGATGTTGGCCATCTTCACGCGATCGGTATGGCGATGGAAGATGTTGAAGGTCAGCGCCGCGACATGAGCGTCGCGCAGGCTGTTCTGCTGGTAGAGGAAACCCGGCGTCGAACCCGATTCCTGATCGTACCAGGTACCCCATTCGTCGACATAGAGCCCGACCCGCTTCTCGGGATCATATTTGTCCATGATGCCGGCATGGCGGGATACGAGATCCTCCATGTGGATCGCGCGGCCGAGCGTGGTGGCCCATTCGTCCTCGGAGAAGCCGGTGGCGGCGCCCTTTTTGTCCCACTTGCCGGTCGGCAGCGTGTAGTAATGGACGCTGAGCGCATCCATCCGCGTGCGCGCCTCGCGCATCATCACTTCGGTCCAGTTATAGTCACTACCGTTGGAGCCGCTCGCAACCTTGACGATCTTCGGCTTGCCGGCCGGCGCGTTGACGAACTCGGCATAGCGGCGATGGAGGTCGGCCGAATATTCGGCGCGCATGCTGCCGCCGCAGCCCCAGGTCTCGTTGCCGACGCCGAAATATTTGACGACCCACGGCTTTTCGCGGCCGTTCTTCTTGCGCTCCTCGGCGAGACTGCCCTGCTCCGCGGTCATGTATTCGACCCACTGGCTCATCTCGCGCGGGCCCATCGAGCCCATATTTCCCGCGACATAGGCGTCGGTGCCGAGCAGCTCGGAATAGTTCATGAACTCGTGCGTGCCGAACTGATTGTCCTCGGTCACGCCGCCCCAGTGGCGGTTGATCCGCACCGGCCGCTTGGCCTTGGGGCCGATGCCGTCGCGCCAGTCATATTCGTCGGCGAAGCAGCCGCCCGGCCAGCGCACCACCGGCACCTTGATGTGGCGGAGCGCGGCGAGGACGTCGTTGCGATAGCCGTTGGTGTTCGGGATCTTCGAGTCCGGGCCGACCCAGACGCCCTCATAGATGCCGCGGCCGAGATGCTCGGCGAACTGGCCATAGATCGCCGGTTCGATCCGCGGCCCCGCCTTCGCGGTGTCGACCGTCACGGTGACGTTGGCGGGCGCCTGCGCAAAGGCGGGCACCGCCATCAGCGTCGCCGCCGCGGGCAACAAGGCCGTTTTCCAATGCTTCATCTCACTCTCCCTTTTCGATCCGTTTGACGGCGGCGCGGTGTCCGCACTCTATATTGTCTTACTTAAACCCGAGTCGGCCCGCATTTCAAAGCGGCAAGACCTCGGCGTCGCCGCCCGGCACGGTTTTCAGCGGGTTGCGCAGCGGCAGCGTGAACGGCGCCGCCGAAACCTCGAAGACATCGCCTTCCTCGGTCCGCACCCCGTCGGCGAAGGACAGCGTCGCGGTGCCGAAGAAATGGACGTGGAGGTCGCCCGGCCGGCGGAAAAGTCCATATTTGAAATGGTGATGCTCGAGATTGGCGATCGCGTGCGACATGTTCGCCTCGCCCGACAGGAACGGCTTTTCCCACAGGGTCTCGCCGTTGCGCAGGATCCGGCTGGTGCCGCGCACGTCCGCCGGCAGTTCGCCGACGAGCAGCTCGGCGCCGAGCGAGGCATGGCGCAGCTTTGAATGCGCCAGCCACAGATAATTGCCGCGCTCGGTGATATGGTCCGAGAATTCGTTGCCGAGCGCGAAGCCGAGCCGGCGCGGACGCCCCTGATCGTCGATGATGTAGATGCCGGCGATCTCGGGCTCCTCGCTGCCGTCGAGCGCGAAATCGGGCGAAGGCAGCGGCTCGCCGGGGCCGACCAGCGACGAGCCGTCGCCCTTGTAGAACCATTCGGGCTGGACGCCGGGCTTGCCGTCGGCCGGCTTGCCGCCCTCCAGCCCCATGTTGAACATCCGCATCGAATCGGTGAGCGTGCCGCCCGCCGCGGCCTTGTGCATCTGATCGCGCCCCTCGGCCGAGCCGAGATGGGTGAGGCCGGTGCCGGTGACGTAGCAATGCGCGGCATCGGGGTGGTCGATCGGCGCGAGCAGCCGGCCCTCGGCCTCGGCCGCGGCGAGATCGACCGGCTCGCCGGCCCGTGCCCGCGCCGCCGCCTCGAGCGACACACCCTCGCCGATCGCCGCGAGCGCGAGCGCATAGCTGGTAGCCGCCCCGTTCAGCCGCACCGCCCCATCGTCGCCGAGGAATGCGGCGACGCCCCGCTCGCCGGTCGTATCGCGGAACTGCACGAGCCTGAACGTCATGGCCTTGAGATCCTCTCTTCCGATTCGTAATAGTCAGACTTATAGCCGTGCCGCGGCACGATCAATCGCTTCCGACCTCCGCTACGCCCCTCGCGCGCCACGTCAAGTGCGTCGAAAAAGCCGCTATTTCTGCAGCACTTGGCAAAAAGCCGAAACGCCCGCGCACAAAGCCCTTGCAGGAATTCGCCTCCCTCGTATTTTTGTCTGACTAATAAAGCTGTGCCTCATCCAGAACGGGACCACCCGGCAGGAGGCGCGACGGGAGGAGGAAAGAAATGGCACTGAAGCACAGGATTCTCTGTTCGGCGTCGCTCGTCGCGGTGATGAGCCTCGCGGCCCCGGCCGTCGCCCAGACCGACCCCGCACCGGCACAGGCGGACACCGCCACGGAGGCGGCACCCGCGGCACCCGATGCGGAGACGCAGGACGAAATCGTCGTCACCGGCGTACGCGCCAGCCTGATCGAAGGGCTGCAGAACAAGCGCGAGGCGACCCAGATCATCGAATCGGTGGTGGCCGAGGATGTCGGCAAGCTTCCCGACAACAATGTCGTCGAGGCGCTCCAGCGCGTCACCGGCGTTCAGGTCACCAACCGCACCGGCGGCGAAGCGGCGGCGATCTCGATCCGCGGCCTCTCCGACATCACCACCACGTGGAACGGCCGCAACATCTTCACCGCGTCGGGCCGGCAATTCGCGCTCGCCGACATCCCGGCGAACCTCGTCAAGCGGATCGACGTCTACAAGACCCGCGCCTCCGAGCAGATCGAGACCGGCATCGCCGGCCAGGTCGATGTGTTCACCCGGCGGCCGCTCGATTTCGATGGCTTCGCCCTCTCGGTGGCGACGCGCGGCATCTACAACGAGCAGGCCGACACCTTCAACCCGAACCTCAGTGCGCTGCTGAGCAACCGCTGGGAGACCGGCGCCGGCGATATCGGCGTGCTCGTCAATGTCAGCTACGCCAAAACCCGATATCGCGACCAGAGCGTCACCGCCGGCGCGATGGTGCCGTTCGCCACCGCGACCAATCCTCCCGCCGGCTGGACTCCGCTCGAGCGCATCCAGCCGACCGACGGCCGCGCTCCGGGGCAGCAGCTCTGGACGCCCGGGCTCCAGCCGGGCCTCCCGACCGCCGCCGGTTCGACGCTGACGATCAACGGCGCGCAAGAGCCCTATTATCTGTCGCGCGACGCGGTGTTCATGAGCGATCTCTATGGCGAGCGCGAGCGGCCGGCGGTCAACGCCGCGCTGCAATGGGCGCCCAACGACAGCTCCGAATACACGTTCGAATTCTTCTGGGACGGCTATCGCAGCACGACCTTCAACAATCTGTTCTTCACCTTTGTCGACTGGTGGGGGAATCTGGGGCCGAACCCGGCGAACAGCTTCACGCTCTACGACGGCACCAACATCATCAAGACGCGGACGGTGGGCGCGCCGTTCGAGTTCAACAGCGGCGACGCCACCAAACAGCGCACCGACAGCTTCGTCTATGCGCTGAACGGCAAATGGAGCATCGGCGACCGCTTCAAGCTCGCCGCCGATGCCGCCTACCAGAAGAGCGAATTCAACACCGCCTTCCTCGCGATGCGCACCACGCGCGTGGCGAATTCGGTGTTCGTCGACTTCAACTCGGGCGGCGGCCTCACCGCCTTCCAGTTCGACGACAATCTGCCGCTGCGCGATCCAGGCCAATGGACGGTCGGCGAATTCTACGACAACGCCAATCGCAACAAGGGCAGTGCGTGGACCGCAACGATCGACGGCGATTACGATGTCGGCTCCTTCCTCAAGACGATCAGCTTCGGCGCGCGCTGGGACAAGCGTAACGCCAGCGAAGCCTCGCGCGCGCAGGATGCGCCGGCGCTGAACCAGTCGTTCGCGTCGCTCGATCCGGGCTTTCGCTTCTACAATCGGCCGTTCTTCGATGGCCGCTCGAACGTGCCGCGGACATGGGTCGTCGCCAACGGCTATTATCTGTTCGATCATGCCGACGATGTCCGATCCTTGTATCGCGGCACGGTCGATCCGGGCATCCAGACCAGCGACACGCTGACGCTCAACGAGAATTTCAACATCGACGAGACGACCTGGGCGGCCTATCTCCAAGGCGATTTCGAGCTCGGGCCGCTGCGGCTCCAGGCGGGCGTGCGCTACGTCAACGTCAAGACCGATATGGGCTTTCTCGATCGCTTCACCGGCACCGCGACCGGGGCATCGGCGAGCACCGACGAGTTCCTGCCGAGCGCGACGCTGCGCTACGACATCACCGACAATCTTCGGCTGCGCTTCAACTATGGCAAGACGCTGCGCCGCCCGAACTTCGTCGATCTCAATCCGAACCTGACGCTGACCGGCGACTTGACCAATGTCGGCTATGGGTCCGGCAGCGGCGGCAATCCCGATCTCTCCCCCACCCGCGCGACCAATTACGATGCGGCGCTCGAATGGTATTTCGAGAACGACAGCGCGATCTACGCGACGCTGTTCCGCCGCGAGATCGATGGGCTGGTGGTGCCGTTCCGCAGTATCGAGCAGGTCACCGGCACCGGCCTCAACACCACCACCTTCATCATCAACCGCCCGACCAATGCATCGGAAGGCGTGCTGAAGGGTGCCGAAATTGGCCTGGTTTATTTCCCTACCCTGCCCGGCCTGTTTAACGGTCTGGGTGTGCAGGGCAGCGTCACCTTCCTCGATTCGAAGCAGAATATTCCGATCCAGGATGCGGCGGGAGCCGTCACCGGCGAAGTCGAGACCTCGTTCTTCGGCGTGTCGGATCTCTCGTACAACGTGACCCTTGCCTATGAGAATGGTCCGGTAGGCGCCCGCCTCTCCTATGTCTGGCGCAAGGAGTTCCTCAACAACAACGAGGCGTCGCTGTTCGCCAATCCGATCGGCATCTGGCGCAGGCCCGAGAAGAGCCTCGACCTCCAGCTCACCGCCAAGGTCAACGATCGCCTCGCCGTCACCCTCGACGCAGTCAACCTGACCGACGAGTTCAGCCAGTCTTACTACGCTTTCGGCGACGCGGGCGGTCCCGATACCCACAATTTCGGATCGTCGCTGCTCGGGCGCACCTTCGCGCTCGGGCTGCGCTACTCGTTCGATTGATAGGGGAGGAAAAGCAGCCATCCGCATCCCGCGCCTCGCCTTCCTGCTCCCGGCGCTCCTCGTCGGGACCTCGTGCGCGCAACTGCCGGCGCAGACCAGCCCGTCTGCGCCGGCTTCGCGTGACATTCCTCTCGCGGGCGATGTCGCGCACGTCCACGATCCCGCGATCATTCGCCAAGGCGACCGCTGGTATCTGTTCACCACCAGCCAGGAGCGCGACGGCAAGGGGCTGATCCATATCCGCACCTCCACGGATCTGGCGCAGTGGGCGCGGGCGCCTTCGATATTCGCCGCGATGCCGGACTGGGTGAAGCAGGCGGTGCCCGGCGCGCGGGGCATCTGGGCGCCCGACGTGATCTTCGCCGGTGGCGAGTACCGCGTCTATTATTCGGTCTCGACCTTCGGCACCAACCGCTCGGCGATCGGGCTGGTCACCACGCCTTCGCTCGACCAGCCGGTATGGACCGACAAGGGTCTGGTAGTCGCGTCGGCCCAGAGCGACGATTTCAACGCGATCGATCCCGCCGTCTTCGTCGATGCCCAGGGCCGGCACTGGATGGCGCTCGGCAGCTTCTGGTCGGGGCTCAAGCTGATCCGGCTGGACTCGAAGACCGGCCTGCGTGCCCGCGGAGACCGCGAGGTGCATGCGATCGCGCACCGCCCCAGTCCCGGCGCGGTCGAGGCGCCGTTCGTGATGCGGCGTCGAGGCTATTACTACCTCTTCGCATCCTATGATTTCTGCTGCCGCGGCCCGGCGAGCAGCTATTACACGGTGGTCGGACGCGCGAGGAATCCGAAGGGCCCCTACCTCGATCGCGCGGGCAAGAGCATGATGGAGGGCGGCGGGTTGCGCGTGCTCCATGCCGATCTCGACCCGAGCAGGCGTTTCGTTGGCCCCGGCCATATCGCGATCCTGCGCGAGTCCAAGCAGGATTACATCGTCTACCACGCTTATGATACGCAAGCGCGCGGCACGCCGACGCTCCGCATCCAGCCGCTCGGCTGGACGGACGATGGCTGGCCGGTCGCACGCTGAGACAAGCATACCCCAGGAGAAGAACAAGCCCATGCCAGCCGTTCCCGTCCAACCTCAGGCCGGCGCCCCCTCGGGCCCGGGCGCGCCTTACGGCGCCGCATTGTCGATGCTGGCCACCCTGTTCTTCATGTGGGGCTTCATCACCGTCATCAACGGCACGCTGCTGCCGCATCTGCGCAGCGTCATGGTGCTCAGCTATGCGCAGACGACGCTGATCGAGAGCGTGTGGTTCATCGCCTATTTCGTCGCCTCGATCCCGTCGGCCAAGATCATCGAGCGGATCGGCTACAAGAAGTCGATGGTCACCGGGCTGATCGTGATGGCGGTGGGCGCACTGATCATGATCCCGGCGTCGATGCTGCTTTCCTATTACGTCGTGCTCACCGCGATGTTCGTGATCGCATCGGGCATCGCCTTGCTCCAGGTCGCGGCCAATCCCTATGTCGCGGTGATCGGGCCGGCCGAGAGCGCATCGTCGCGGCTCAACCTCGTCCAGGCGTTCAACTCGATGGGCACCACCTTCGCCCCGTTGTTCGGCGCCTATCTGATCCTCGGCCGCAGCGTCTCGGGCACCACCGAAGGCGGTGCGGCGGCGCTGACCATGGAGCAGCGCCTTGCCGATGCGCAGACGGTGCAGCTGCCGTATCTGATCGTCGCGGCGGTGCTGATCGTCCTCGCGATCGTGATCGCGCGCTTCAAGCTTCCGGCGATGGGTGCCGCGGTCTCGCGCCACTCGCGCGAGGATCGCAAGAACCACTCGCTGTGGCAGCACCGCAACCTCGTCTTCGGCGTGCCGGCGATCGCGATCTACCTGATCGCCGAGATCGGCGTCGGCAACCTGTTCGTCAACTTCGTCTCGCAGCCCGACATCGGCAACCTGACGCACGAGCAGGCCGGACACTATCTCTTCCTGCTCTGGGGCGGGATGATGGTCGGCCGCTTCATCGGGGCGTTCCTGATGCGCTCGGTCAAGCCCGAGACGGTGCTCGCCGTCGCCAGCGCGCTGGCCTTTGTTGTGATGATGATCACCACCTTTGCGCACGGCCCGGTGGCGATGTGGTCGCTGATCTCGGTCGGCCTGTTCCACTCGATCATGTTCCCGACGATCTTCACCCTCGGCATCAAGGGTCTCGGCCCGCTGACCGAAGAGGGTTCGGGGCTGCTGATCATGGCGATCGCCGGGGGCGCGCTGGTCTATTTCCAGGGCGAGTTCGCCGACGCCTATGGCCTGCAGGCATCGTTCATCATCTGCGCGATCTGCGAGCTCTACGTGCTGTTCTATGCTCTGTGGGGCTCGAAGGCGACCAATGCGCTGGCCGACGAGCCGGTGACTGCGGTCGAGTAAGCTCTGAATAGCTCCCTCCCTGCTTGCAGGGAGGGGAACTCACCCCGCCGCGGTCTCGCGGCGGGAACCCCGGGCAAGCTTGAGCTTGGGCACGCGGCTCCGCGTCGTGTCGAGGAACGCCATGTCGACAAGGTGCGCCATCGCCGCGTGCGCGCCCTCGGGATCTCCCGCCGCGATCGCGTCGAACACGCGCTGGTGATCGGGTACGGGATCGCGGCGCAGCGGGCTGTTGCGCTGCTTGAAGATCGTCGTCCACGCCACCGCCGCGCTGACGCTGGTGGTCAGCGACGTGATGAACGGATTGGCCGAGGCCTCGAGCAACGCGGCGTGAAAGTCCTGGTCGGCGATCCGCCCCTCCTCGACCGCCAGGGTGTGCAGGGCCATCCCCTCAAGCGCCGCCGCCATCCGCTCGAGCTGCGCATCGCTGCGGCGTTCGGCGGCGAGCGCCGCCGCCTCGGGCTCGAAGATCTTGCGCAGTTCGAACAGGCTGTAGAGCAGCTCGTCGTCGGGCTCGAACTCGAAAATCCACGACAGCACGTCCGGGTCGAGCAGATGCCATTTCTCGCGGTCGCTGACCCGCGTTCCGGTGCGCGGGCGGCTCTCGACCAACCCCTTGGCGGCGAGGATGCGCAGCGCCTCGCGATAGGCGGTGCGCGAGACGTGGAGTCGGTCGCTCGCCGCGACTTCGTTGTTGAGCACCTCGCCGGGCTTGTAGCGCCCCGAGACGATCAGGATGCCGAGATCGCGCGCGATCGTGCCGTGCAGGCGCAGCGACTTGCGCCGGGCGCGGACATTGAGCGACTTGGCGGTCTTGACCTTGGCAACCATCGCACGACCCTAGCGCCGCGATACGGTCCGGTACAACCTGCCGTAGTTCGGGATGGTCTTCGGCGCCACGAGACAGTTGGGCGTTGACCGCCAAGACGCTGCGACTAGGCTGGGTTCAAGGGGGACGACAAATGCACCAGATCGCAGCATTGCTCTTGGCGGGAACGAGCTGGATGGGCGTCTATGACGCGCAGACCGCACCCGCGCCCGCCGCTGCTCCCGCGCAGGCGGCCGGCCCGGCGTGGCAGCTGGTCTGCGCGCCTGCTCCCGGCGCCTCGCCGAGCCCCGCGCCCGCGCCGAACCAGCCGTGCAGCCTCGTCCAGAACCTGTTGGCGGGCGAGCAGAAGCAGCGCCTGCTCACCGTGATCCTGCAGCGCACCCCGCAGGCGGGGCACGCCATGACCGTGGCGCTGCCGCACGGCGTGCTGTTCCCAGGCGGAGTCAGCGCCCAGATCGACGACGCGCCCGAAAAGCCGATGATGGTCCAGACCAGCGACCAGAACGGCGCCTATACCGGCACCGCGGTCGATGCGGCCATGCTCACCGCACTGCGCGGGGGCAAGACGCTTAAGATCGGCTTCACCGCTGGCAACGGCCAGCGGATCGTCGTCCCGGTGACGCTAAAGGATTTCCCCGCAGGGCTCGCCGCGCTCGACAAGAGCCCGCTGCCGGTGGCGCCGGCACCCGTCGCACCGGCACCGGCCAGACCGCGATAAATCCGCACCCGCTGACCCGCTTCCCCACCGCGATCAGGGCAGTGGGTTGGTCGGCGTCTGCGTGGTGCCTGCACTCGGACCGGTGGCTGTGCCCGTCAGGCTGACCGTGACGTTGGTGGTGCTGGCCCCGGGGGTATTGCCGTTGGCGTTCCACGTGGCGACCGCGTCATCGTCGAGCCCGGCGCCGCCTTCGACAAACCCCTGCAGGAAGATCCGCGGATCGTGGGTGTTGTCGAGTTCGGACACGCGCAGCCGGAGCACGACCGGTGCCGCCGTGGCGGTAAGGTTGTTGTTCGCGATGTTCGCGTAGATCTGGTTCGTCTCGATGGCCGTTCCCGAGGACGAGCCGCTCTGGATGTTGATGTCGGCCAGCGTGTTCACGTCGGTCGAGTCGATGACGTTCCCGGTCAGCGTCAGGTCGAGCCGGGCGCTTCCCTCGCGCGCGATGATATCGACTGCCGAACTGTTGTTGCCGGGGCCCTGCGTGATCGTGTTTCCCGTCACCGCGACGGTGAGGTGTGAATTTTCCTGCGCCAGCGCGCGCACACCGCTGCCCGATGCGCCAGTTCCCGCCGGTGTCTGGCTGTAGACCTCGATATCGGCGTTGTTGATGATCCGGCCCATCACGTTCGCGCTGATGAACGAGGTGATGTTGATCGCGGCGCCGCCGCTCGAGCGGATCGTCGGGTTGCCGATGATGTTGAAGCGGACCGTCGAGGTGTCGTTACCGTTGATGTCGATGCCCGCGCCGATCCCGGTCTGGCTATCGATAACGCTGTTGGTGATGTCGATACTGACCACCGAATCATCTTCACCGATGACCTGGATGCCTTGGGTGCGGATCCGCAGGAAATCGCTGTCGACGATGTCGATATTGGTCGTCGGCGTCCCCGCGGCATTGCTGAAGCTGAGGAACTGCAGACCGCCCTCGCCGATGCCGCTGCTCTGGGTGTCGCGGAAAATCACGTTGTTTAGCGTCAGATTGAGGTTCACGTCGGTGTTGACGATGTCGAGGCTGTTGGTTCGCGACAGGGCGATCTCGGTGTTGGTCAGCGACGAGGTGCCCGACAGATTGATGAATTCGATGCCGCTCTCGTCATTGGAGTCGCCGGCACCGGTGATCAAGCTGTTGTTGAGCTGGAAGTTGCTGACGTCGACGCCGGTGATGCCGTTGTCGGCGATCGTTCCGGTGATGTTGATGTTGTTGAACACCGCGGTGGCGACGCCGCTCAGATAGATCGCGCCGTTGGCGGTGGTGAGATTCTGCCCGTTCGCCTGGCCGGTGGTGCTGGCGTTGGTCAGGTTCACATTGCTGATGTTGACCAGCGCGGTGTTGAGCAATTCGATTCCGCGCTGGGTGATGTTCTGGATCGTGCCGCCCGAACCGTCGGTCGTGCCGGTACCGGTGATGGTCAGGCCTGCCGCCCCGCCGGTGGTGTTGAGCACGATGCCGCGGGTCCCGCCGTTCGCGGCGATCGACAGGAAGTTGAGCCCGCCCGCCGCGATGTTGGTGTTGACCAGGTTGAGCGCGATGCCGCCGGCCGAAACGATCGTGTTGTTGGTGCCGGTGATCGTCAGCGAGCCGGCGCCCGCCGTCGTCGACGTGGCGGTGATGCCGCGGCCGGAACCAGTGTCGATGTCCAGATTGCCACCGGTGAAGGACACCGCGGCCCCGGTCGCGTTGTTGTTATCGAACTGGATCGCGTTGTTCGTGCCGGTGGTGAGGGTCTTGGTCGCGCCCGAGAAGACGATGGTCCCGCCGCTATTGTTGTTCAGCAGAATGCCGTTCGCGGCCCCGGCGGTAGCCGAAATGTTGTTCGAGAAGGTGACGGTGCCGCCTGCATGGCTGCTCACTTCCACGACGTTGCCGGCATTGGTCTTGGCGATCGACGCGGCCACCGTGATGGTGCCGCTGCCGCCGGTGATGTTGACGCCGTCGCCGGTGATGCTGCCCGCGCCGCCGGCGCCGATCGTGCCGCCGCTGATCGTGATCGCGCCGGTCGCGCCCGCCGCGCCGATGATCGAGATGCCGTGCGCGGTGGTGTTGTCGATGTCGACGCTGGTGAAGGTGACGGTGCCGTTGCCCGAGCCGTTGATTTCGATGCCGTCGCCGCTCACGACATTGGCGCCGGTGCCGAGCGTGGTCGCGCCGAAGCTGACATTGGCCGCCGAGCCGTTGCCGATGAAGATCGCGTCGTTGCCGCCGCTGGTGCCGGCGATCGAAGTGATGCCGCCGCTGAAGGCGCCGCCCGCGGCGTCGAGATTGTTGATGTTGATCGCGATCGCCCCGACCACGCCGGTGCTCTGCAGCGATGCCCAGTTGATCCCGCCGCTGCCGGCGCTCACGGCGCTGAGATTGAGCACCTGACCGGCCGCGGTCTGGATGCTGTTGCCGCTGCCCGCGACCGAAACCGTGCCGCCGCCGGATGCAGTGAAGCCGGCGCCGGTGGTCGTCACGATGTCGAGCCCGTTGCCGCCTGCCGCAGGGGCGAAGTTGATCGTCGCGCCGCTGTTGTTGCTGAGCGTCACCGCGGCGTTCGCGCCGGTGTTGAGGCTGATCGTCTGCCCGCTGAAGGTGATGCTCCCGCCGCTATTGCTGGCCGCGCTGATGCCGAGGCTGGTGTCGGTCAGGTTGCCCGACAGGATCACGGCGCCGGCGGTGCGGCTGGTCGCCTGGAAACTCCGGGCCGTGGCGCCGCTGGTCGTCACGGTGCCGCCATAGGTGAAGTTGAGCGCGTCGCCCGTCAGCGACACGCCGCGCGCGGACGCCGTAATCGCGCCGCCGGCGATGTTCACCGTGCCCCCGAGCGTTCCGGCGGTGCGCTGGACGACGATGCCGTCGGCGCCGCTGGTGTTGGTTGCGGAGGCGAAGTTCAGGTTGAGATTGATGCTGGTCGCGCCGGTGTTGGCGACGCTGAGCAGCGTGCCGCTGTTCGTGACGATCGAGTTGTCGCTGCCCAGGACATTCACCGTGCCGCCGCCGCTGATGGCGAGGGCGGTGCCCGCGTTTGCGGTGATGTCGAGCCCCGTCCCGCCGGCGTTGAAGGTAACAGTGCCGCCGTCGTTGTTCGACAGGTTCACCACCGCGGAGGCAGTGCTGGCGATCGCCATCTGACCGTTGAAATTGATCGCGCCGCCATTGCTGTTGCCGATCGAGATTACGGTGCTGGCATTGGCGTTGCTGCTGGTGATCGCGCCGTTGAAGGTGGCGGTGCCCGCATCATGCTGGTCGATCTGGACCGCGACGCCGTCATTGTCGGTGATCGTCCCGTCGAAGGTGACGTTGGCGCTGCTGTTGAGCAGCACAAAGGCATTGCCCGCAGCGTTGTGCGTCAGTGTGGTCCCCGAGCCGAAGGCGAAGGTGCCGGTCGATCCGGCGAGGATGTCGACGCCCGCATTGCCGCCGTTCAGCGTCGTCGTGCCGGTGAAATTATAGGTGCCGTCGGCATCGCTGAACTGCAGTCCGGCGCCATTGGTCGCGTTGATCAGCCCGGCATAGGCGAAGGTGCCGGTAGTGTGGTTGCCGGCGAAATTGACCGCCAGCCCGGCCGAGGCCTGGATGATCGAGCTTGCCGCGTCGAAGTTGAAGCTGGCGGTGCCGCCGCTGACGGTCAGCGCCGAAGTAGCCGCGCCTGAGATGTCGACATTGCTGGCGTTGATCGTGCCGGCAGCGTTGGTGAACGACAGACCGGTAGCCGTGCTGCCGATGCTGACATTGGTGAGCGTCGTCGTGCCGGTGGCATTGTCGAGCGTGATCGAGGTCCCGGTTGCCCCGGTCGCAGTCACGTTCGTGAGGGTGCTGCCCGCCGCATTCAGGAACACGTCGTTGGCGTTGCCGGTGAAGGTGACGTTGTCGATCGTGGTGTTGGTCGAGGGCGTGATCTCCACGCCATAGCCGCCCACCGCGTCGAAATTGCGGATCGTCATGAAGTTGATCACGGTGCCGGTGGCGCCGCCATTGTCGACGATGCCGCGCAGCGCGCCTGCCGGATCGCCGTCGAGGATGAACCCGGAGATGCGGTTGCCGCTCGCGCCGAGCGTGATCACGTTGGCGCCCGCCGACGAAGTGAGCGTCGCCGCGCCGTTGCCGGTCGGATCGGCGATGTTGATCGTGTTGCTCGACAGCTGGATCGTCGCGGGAACGGTCAGTGCCAGCGACAGCGCGCCCTGGCCGAAGCCGCGCACCTGGCTGTCGGCGAGCAGGTTGAGGGTGTTGTCGGCGTTCGATGCTGCGGTGCTGATCGCATTGCCGTTGTTGATCAGGACGATGACGTCGGTCGCGCCGAGCGCGAGTTCGGCCGCGCCGAGCGTCATCGGATTGGCGCCGTCGGCACCCGATCCGTTGCCGCCGCCGGTCGCGCCGTTCGAATCGACGAACAACGTACGGCCGATCCCGAAGCCCGTTCCAGGGCTCGCCGCGAAGGTGACGTCCCGGAAGTCGTAATTGCCTGCCACGGGGGCAGCCGCTGCATTGATCGGCGTGATCGCCGAAATGGTCGAACCACCGTCGATCGCCGACTCGCCGTCGCCGAAGGTGAACAGGACGTTGGTGGCCGCATCGAGCGCTACGCCCGTGTTGACGCCGGTGATCGAGGACGAGGCCCCGCCCACTGCCGAATCGCCCAGACGGATCACCTGCCCGCCGGTGGTGCCGCGAAGATCGACGGCGATCGTGCTGCCGGCCGCAACCGAGTTGGTCACGTCGAAATCGCCGACGGTGATCCCCGCGGCCAGGGTGGCGCCGTTCGCATAGATGGCGGTCGCGCCGACCTGGTTGAGATTGATGTCGAGATCGGCGATCGAGAGCGCCGCACCGAGGGTGCCGCTGACGGTGATCCCGCGACCGCCGACCACGGCCATGTTGACTGTGCCCAGCGTAATCGCGCCACCCGACGAGCCGACATTGGCGAGCTCGATGGTGCCCGCCACACTGGCGAAGTTGATGCCGCCGCTGCCCACCGTGACGCCGCTCAACCGAGTGATGCCCGACCCGACCGTATTACCCGATCCGGTGATGTTCAGCGTGCCGCCGCCGGAAGCTTCGAGGCCGTCGACGGCGCCGGGGTTGATCGTCAGGCCACCACCGGTGAAGTTGATCGTGGCGCCGGTGTTGCCGGCGAGGTCGAGGCCGGCGAGACCCGTCAGCGTTTGCGTGGCGCCCGAGAAGCTGATCGTGCCGCCGCTGTTGTTGACGAGCGATATGCCGTGCGAAGCGGTGAGCGAGAAGACGTCGTCTTGGAAAGCGACGCTGCCCCCGGTTCGGTTGGTCACCTCGATGACGCGGCCGGCAGTGGTTTTCCAGACCTCCGCGTTAATGGTCACGGTGCCGCTACCGCCGTTCACCGTCACGCCGTTCGCGGCGGCATCGTTGGCGGAGCCGATCTCGCCGCCGCTGATGGTTACCGTGCCGTCGGACCCGGTCAGGAGGACGCCGTCACCGGCTGTGCCGTCGATCACGACGCTCGCGATCGTGATCGCGCCATTCCCCGCGCCGTTGATTTCGATGCCGTCGTCGCCGAGGCCTCCCATCATGACGTTGCCGAAGCTGACGGCAGAGCTGGACCCGCCGCCGATCCAGATCCCGTCGCTGGTCGCGCCCGAGGTGCCTCCGATCTGGACGCTGCCGCCACTAAAGGCACCGCCGTCGAGATTGTTGATCACCAGTGCGGTGTTGGCGACGACGCCGGTATCGCGCAGCGACGCGAAGTTGATCCCGCTCGTTCCTGCGGTCACCCCGTTGAAATTGGCGATCTGCCCGGTCGCAGTGAGGATCGAGTTGCCGCTGCCGGCGATGTTCAGCGTGCCCCCGCCGGAAGCGACGAGGCCGGCGCCACTGGTGGTCACCACGTCGACACCGGTGCCCCCGCCCGCGAAGCTGATCGTCGCGCCGGCATTGTTGGTGAACGACAGGCCGCTGCCGCTGGTGTTGTTGATCGAGACGGAGCCGTTAAACGTCGCGTCGAGCGCGTCGGTCTGGGCGGTGTTGTCCTGGATCGCGATGCCGGCGGTGGTGGCGCCGGTGAGGGTGACCCCGCCGGTGACGGTGAAGCTACCGTCGACCTGATCGAGCAGGATGCCATAGGCGCCGTTGGTCGCGCTGACGCTCGCCAGCGTGATGTTGACGGTCAGCGGATCGAGGTTCACCGCGGTGCCGCCGGTGGTGTCGGTCGAGCCGTCGAGCGTGGTCAGCAGGAAGCTGTTCGCCTTCGAATTGGCGACGAGCAGGCCGGTCCCGCCGTTGTTGGCGATGTTGAGGTCGCTGAAAGTCAGCGCGCCCGAGACGTTGGTCAGGCTGAGGCCATCGCCCTGCACGCGGGCGCTGGTCGTGCCGATCGTCAGCGCCCCGGCATTGACTGCCTGGATGCCTGCGGTGGCGAGATCGCTGTCGAAGGTGACGGTGTTGAACACCAGCCCCGCCGTCTCGCCGCCGGCGGTGTCGATGCTCAGGTTCGACATGCCGGTCAGCGTCAGCGTGCCGCCGGTGCCGTTGAGGTTGAGCAAGGCGCCCGGCTGGCTGCCGGCATTGGCGAGCGTCAGGTTCTGGAGGTTGACCGTCCGCACCACCGCGCCCGACCGGATGTCCACTGCAGCGCCGCCACCCGAGATGGTGCTGTTGCGGATCGTCGCGGTGCCCGCGGTGCCGTTCGCATAAACCGCTGCGCCGGCGCCGCTGTTCGAGATCACCGCGCCGTCGATCACGCTGGTGCCGCCGAGCTGCACCGTCCCGACCGCGTCGGCCGAGGTCAGCAGCGGCGCGCCCGAGGTGCCATAGGGATTGGTGATCGTGCCGCTGGTGACGCCATGGAGGAGAACATTGGGCGGAGCTCCGCCCGCGACATTGAACGTATCGGTGTCGCGGAAGGCCAGCAGGGTCTGATTGTCGGCGAGCGTCAACGTGCCCGTGATCGTGTCGGAGCTGCCGGCGCCCATCTGGGTATCGAGCAGGACGATATAGGTCGCGGTGGACGCATCGGCCGCTGCGAGGCTGCCCGGATCCGAGGCGGTGCCGATCCCGGTCGCACCGGCGCGGACGAAGAACGCGCTCGCCTCGAGCGCGCTGGTGTCGCCGACGAGGTTGACGTCCCTGAAGTCATAGCTGCCGCTGTTGGGATTGAGCCCGCCGATGACGAGCGGCGTGGCTGCATTGATCGTCGACGCGGCGACGTCGAAGTCGATGTTCGAGCCGTCGCCGTAGCGGAAGCCGCCGGTGCGCGATGCGTTGGTCAGGTCGACGCCGATTCCCACGCCGGTGATCGTGCTGCTCTCGTTGACCGTGAAGTTTCCGCTGCCGGTGTTGCCGGTGAGATCGATGCCGCGCGTGCCGGTCGCCGAGGCGCCGGTGATGTCGAGCGTCTCGAAATAGACGTTGCCGCCGCCGGTCGAGCGGGCATCGACACCGCGCGCCCCGGTCTGCAATCCGGTGATGTCGATGTTGCCGAAGCTCAGCGAAACCGTGTTGCCCGCGCCGACCAGGATGCCTGCGGTGCTGGCGCCGTCGATCGTGCCGTCGCCGACGGTCAGCGTGCTGGTGAGGCCCGAAACCGACATGCCGGTGGGGCTGCCGCTGATGGCGATCGTGCCGACGGTGATCGCGCCGCTGTTCGAGGCCAGCGCCAGCCCGGTCGTGGCCGCGTTCGCCACGGTGACGTTGCCGAGGTTCACCGCCGCGGTCGAATTCTGCAGCGAAACACCGGCGCCGGCGGATCCGGCAACGGTGATGCTGCCGAAGCTCAGCGTGCCGAAGCCGCCGATGGTGCCGAGATCGACGCCGCCCGTGCCGGTCGACGCAACGCTGCCGAAGCCGAGATTGCCGCCGCCGATCAGCACGTCGGCGATCGTCATCAGCGCGCCCGAGCCGCTATGCGACACGTTGTTGCCCGAGCCGCTGACCGTCAGCGAGCCCGCGCCCGCCCCGCTCAGCGCCACCGCGGCGTTCGCGCCGCTCGCCGACAGGGTGAGATTGGTCAGCGTCGCCGAGGCGACCGCCGCGCCGTCGGTCAGGCGCAGCGCGATGCCGGCCCCCGAGAAGGTCGCGTTCGAGAGCGTCACGCCGGAGACGCCGCTGCCCTGCACTGCGGCCTGGCCGCTCACGCCCTGTACGAATACGCCGTCGACCGACGCATTGTTCGCGAGGACCAGCGCCGCCGCGGCGCCGGTGGTGGTGAGGGTCGGAGCACGATCCGTGGCGGTGTCTCCCGGCACACCGTATGGATTGACGACCTGCCCCGTCGTCACGTTGACGATGACATTGGCGGGCGCGCCGCCGGGGAGCGTTATCGTGTTGCCGTCGCGGAAGCTGCGCAGCGCCTGGTTGGCGTCGAGCAGGAAGCTGTCATTGCCATTCGAGCCGAGCGCGTCGAGCACGTCCTGCCCGCCGGTCGGATCGTTGAGCAGGACGATGAAGTCGGCGGTCGCCGCCTCGGCGCCCGCAAGGCTGCCGGGATCGCCGAGCGTGCCGGCGCCGCTCGCGCCGGCGAGCACATAATAGACGCTCGCAGAAGTCGAGAGCCCGCTGGTGTCGCCGACGAGGTTCACATCGGCGAAATTGTAGGTGCCCGTACCGCCATTGAGCCCGGTGATGACCAGCGGCGTAGTGGCGCTGATCGTCGAGGCGATGTCCAGCACGCTCTCGCCGTCGCCATATTGGAAGAGGCCCGGCCGCGACCCGTTGGTCAGATCGACGCCGATACCGACGCCGCTGATCGTGCTGCTGTTGGTGACGACGATGTCGCCGGTGCCGGTGTTGCCTGTCAGATCGATGCCGCGCGTGCCGGTCGCGGACGCGCCGGTGATGTCGAGCGTCGCGAAGGTGACGTTGCCGTTGGCGCCGGTGAGATCGACCGCAGTCTGGTTGGCGCCGACCGCAGTGATGTCGACATTGCCGAAGGTGAAGTCGCCGTCCGAGCCGTTGACGATCGCGACTGCCTCCCCGGCCAGCGTCATCGCGCCGAAGCTGTAGACGCCGTCGGCATCGTCCGCATCGACGCCGACTCCGTTCGACAGGGTGACCACGGCACCGGTGAAATCGAGATTGCTCGCATCGCCGGCGATGTCGAAGCCGGTGGCGCCCGCGCCGGTGCCTGTGATGCTCCCGACATAGGTCAGCGTGACCGAGGATCCGGTGATCGCGAACGCGGTGTCCGCATTGTCGATGTCGACATCGGCGAAAGTGAAGCTGCCGGACGACGGATTGATCCGGATGCCGGTATCGGCACCGTTGATATCGATCGGCCCGGTAAAGAGATAGCTGCCGGTCGCTTCCTCGAACACGATGCCGCCGCCGCTGGTCACGTCGATCGCCCCGGTCTGGAAGGTGATCGTGCCCGCATGCCGGAAGATGTCGATCGCCGGGCCGGCGCCGACGCCATAGGTCAGGCTGCCGGAATAGGTGATGTCCGCGTCCGAAGTGTCGACGACGAACGCGGCGCCGCTCGGATCGGTGATCGAGACGCCCGCGCCGAAGGTGAAACTGCCATCGGAACCGTTGACGATGGCGATCTGCGCATCGCCGCCATTCAGGCTCGTGGTGCTGGTGAAGGCATAGGTGCCGTCCGCATTGTTGAACTGGAGGCCGGTGCCATTGGTGGCGGTGACGCTGCTTCCGCCCGACCCGATCGAGATCGTCCCCGTGCTGTGGTTGAGCACCGAGATCGCCGCGGTGCCCGCGGTGGCGTAGGTCAGCGAACCGAGATAGTCGACCTTCGCGGTCGAATCGGCGACGTTGATCGCGATTCCGGTCGGGCTGGTGATGGAGGTTGCGCCCGCGAAGATGAAATCGCCGCCTGAGCCGTTGACGATGTCGATGCCGGCATCGCCGCCGTTGAGCGTCACCGCGCCGCCGAACTGGTAGAACCCGTCCGCGTTGCTGAACTGCAGGCCGGTGCCGTTGGTCGCGTTGAGGGTACCGCTCAGCAAGATCGTGCCGCCGCTGTGATCGACGACATTGACGGCGGCCTGCCCCGCGGTCGCGAAGCTCAAGGTTCCGCGATAATGGAGTCCCGCGGTCGACGCCTGGATGTCGATCCCGGCGCCGCTCGGGCTGGTGATCGACGTCCCCGGTTCGAACAGGAAGTTGCCGCTCGAGCCATTGACGATGTCGATCCCGGCATCGCCGCCATTCAGCGTCGTCGCGCCGCTGAACGTGTAGAAGCCGTCGGCATTGTCGAATTGCAGCCCGGTGCCGCCGGTCGCGCTCAGCGTGCCGCTGAACACCGCGTTGCCGATATCGCCGCTGCTGACCGAAACCAGCGCGCCGGCGGTGATCCCGGTGATGTTGCCGGAATAGTTGAACGCGCCCGCACCGCTGTTGGCGAGGGTGATGCCGGCTCCCGTCGTACCCACGATCGACGAGCCGCTGCCGAAGCTGACATTGCCGCTTGTGGTGCCGCTGAGCAGGATCCCCCCGGCCGCGCCGGCCGATACGGTCAAGGTGCCGATGTCGAGCGCGCGACCCGCCGCGCCGATGCCGGCCACGTTGTGCGCGCGGACGCCGTAGCCGGGTCCCGAATAGGCGACGCCGGTCAGCTGGATATCTGCCGACAGGTCAGCGAGGTTCAGCGCCGAGCCCGAGGCCGCGACGAGCCCGGTATCGATCGCGCCGCTGCTGAGGGTCAGCGTGAATCCGCCGGCGCCCCCGGATGCGAGAACGCCGTCGCCATTGGTATTGAAGATCGTCGTCGCGAGGCTGAGCCCGCCGGTTGCGCCGCTCAGTACGAGCCCCGCCCCGCCGACCCGGCTGGTCGAGCTGCCGATCGTGACGGTTCCAACCACCGCCTGGATGCCCGCGCCGACGCTGGCGTCGAAGACCACCCCGGTGCTGGCGAGCCCACCCCCACCATTGCCGCCCGCGATGACGATGTTGGCGAGCTGGCTGACAGTAAGCTGGCCGCCGCCGTTGCCGATCAGCGAGAGCACGTCGCCGGTGCCGCTCGACAGAGCGAGGTTGTTCAGCGCGACGCTGGCGGTGCCGCCATTGTCGATGATCTGGACGGCGTTGACGCCGCCCTGGACCACGCTGTTGCGGATCGTGACGTCGGTGACGGCGGCGCCGTACACGCCCTTCCAGTCGAGATTGCCGATCTGGACGCCGTCGATCAGCACGCCCGAGGCGACGTTCACCGTGGTGGCGCCCGCTTGCGTGGTGGTGAGCAGCGGCGCACCCGAGCCGGCATTGGGATTGGTCACCGTGCCGCCGGTGATGCCGAACAGCACGAGGTTCGCCGGCGCGCCGCCGCCGACGCTGAGCGTATCGCCGTCGAGGAAGCTCAACAGGCTCTGATTGGCGGCGAGATCGAGCCCGCCGCCGGCCAAGGCGGCGTCGATGATGTCCTGGCCGGCGCCTTGGGTGTCGAGCAGGATGATCACGTCGGTGCCGGACGCTTCCGCTGCCGCGAGGCTGCCGGGATCGGTGCGCGTGCCGCTGCCGCTCGCGCCTGCCTGCACCCAGAACACGGTCCGCGTGGTGACCAGCCCGCTGGTGTCGCCGGTCAGGACGACATCGGCGAAATTATACGTTCCGACGCCGGCATTCATGCCCGTAATGACGATCGGCGTGACCGCGTCGATCAGCGAGGCGGCGCCGTCGGCATCGGCGCTCGAGCCGTCGCCATAGCGGAAAGTGCCGGTGATCGCCGCATTGGTAAGATCGACGCCGACGCCCACGCCGGTGATCGTGCTGCTTTCGTTGACGATGATGTTCGCCGCGGTGGTCGAGCCGGTGAGATCCACGCCCTTGCTGCCGACGGTCGAGCTGCCGGTGATGTCGAGCGTCTGGAAGGTGACGTTGCCGGTGGCACCGGTGAGGTCGACCGCAGTCTGGTTGGCGCCGATGTCGGCCATGTCGACGTCGCCGAAGCTGAACGTGCCCGCGGACCCGTTGCGGATCGCCAGTTGCGCGCCGCCGGTGGTTGCGAACGTCCCGAAGACATAGGTGCCGTCGGCGTCGTCGAAGCGGACCGTCGTGCCTCCGCCAAGATCGAGTGTCGCGGCGGAGAAGTCGATCGTTCCGCCGCTATGGCCGGTGACATCGATACCGGTACCGCCGAACGCGAACGCATAGCCGAGATAGTCGATCGAAGCCGTCGAGTTGGTAACCGCCAGCGCCGAGCCGCCGTTGTTGAGGATCGCCGTGCCGGCGCCGAAGGTGAAATCGCCGCCGGACCCGTTGACGACGCGCACCCCGGCGGCGCCCGCATCGATCGTGAGAACGCCGTCGAAGGTGTAAATTCCGTCGGCATTGTCGAAGCTTGCCCCGGTGCCGGTGGTAACGTCGATCAGCCCGCTAAAGCCGAGCGTGCCGCCCGAATGGTTGAGAATGTTGATCGCGGCGGCGGCACCGCCGGCATAGCTGATCTGGCCGGCCCAGTTGAGCGACGCCGTCGAATTCTGGATGTCGATCGCCGGTCCGGCCGGGCTGATGATCGTCGTATCCGCGCCGAAGCTGAAGCTGCCGGCGGAGCCGTTGCCGATGGCGATGCCTGCGGCAAGGCTGGTGGTGCCGGAGAAATCATAGACTCCGTCGGCATTCTGGAAGACGAGCCCGAGGCCGCTGGAGGCATCGATCGCGCCGGTGAAATTGACCGTTCCGCTGTGCCCGCCGCTGACGCTGAGAACCGCGTCGGCGCCCGCATAGACGATGCTCCCGGCGTAATTGAAACTGCTCGCGCCGGTGTTGGCGAGCGCGACCGCGGCACCGACGGTGGTCCCGATCGATGATCCCGCGCCGAAATCGAAGCGACCGCTGGCAGCGCCGATCATGGTGATCGCGGCGGCGGCGCCGTCGGCAACCGTGAGGCTGGCGATGTCGAGCGCGCGCCCGCCTGCACCCACTCCGGCGATATTCTGGAGCTCGACCGCGGTGCCCGAGCCCGAATAGCCAAGCGATGCGAGCGTCATGGAAGACGACAGGTCGCGGAGGTAGAGACCGAACCCGCTGGCGTTGGTCACGTCGATCGTGCCTGCGCTCGTATCGAAGCGGAACCCGCCGATCCCGCCGGTTGCGAACAACCCGGTGGCTCCGTCCGCAGCGATGTCGAGTGCGAGATTGGCCGCGCCTTCGCTGTCCGCCAGATACACGCCGGTGCCGCCGATACGCGCCCCGGCGGTTCCGGCCTGAACCGCGCCGGAGACGGTCTGGATGCCCGCGGTGGCAAGATCGGCGTCGAAGACCACGCCGTTGCCGAGGATGCCGAAGATCTCGCCATTCCCGCCGGCGATGCGGACCTCGTCCAGCGCCGTGATCGTCAGCGTGCCAAGGCCGTTGCCGTCAAGGTTGACCACCGCTCCGCTGCCCGCCGACAGCTGGAGGTTGCGCAGCGCGGCACTGGCACTGACCGATCCATCGCTCAGTATGATCGCACTCTGCGCGGCACTGATGACGCTGTTGCGGATCGTGACGTTCGCCGCTTCGAGGGCGACGATGCCCGGGCCGTTCGGCGCGGTGATGACGATTCCGTCGACCAGCGTGTTCGACGCGAGGTTGAGCGGGTTGCCCGCGCCCGAGTGGGTCAGCACCGGCGCGCCCGAGCCCGTGAACGGATTGACGATCTGTCCGGGGGTGATGCCGAACAGGATCAGATTGCCGGGGCCGCCGCCAGGCAGGGTGAGCGTGTCGCCGTTCAGGAAGCCGAGCAGCGACTGGCCGGCGGTGAGGTCGAAGCTCCCGCCCGCCGTCACGGCATCGAGCACGTCCTGCCCGCCCGCCGGATCGTTGAGCAGGACGATGATCTGCGCCCCCGATGCTTCCGCGCCGGCAAGGCTGCCGGGGTCCGTCAGCGTGCCCGCCCCGCTCGCCCCTTCGGCGACGAAATAGGTGGTGGCCGAGGTCACCAGCCCAGTCGTGTCCCCGTTCAGGTCGACATCGGCGAAGTCATAGGTGCCGACTCCGCCGTTGAGGCCGGTGATCACGATCGGGGTGACGGCGCTGATGGTCGAGGCCGCGCCGTCGGCATCGGTGTTCGAGCCGTCGCCATAGCGGAAGCTGCCGGTGATCGCGGCGTTGGTCAGATCCACGCCGATGCCGACGCCGGTGATGCTGCCGCTCTCCGCCGTCGCGAAACTGGTCGCGAAGGTCGCGCCGGTGAGGTCGATGCCGCGCGTGCCGTTGGTCGAGCTGCCGCTGATGTCGAGCGTGTTGAAGCTGATCGTGCCGGATGCAGCGCGCGCGTCGACGCCGGTCCGGCCGGTGCCGAGCCCGGTGATGTCGACATCACCGAAGGCGATGGTGCCCGAGCTGCCCGCACCGAGGACAATGCCCGCGCTGCCCACGCCCGCGATGTTGGTGGTGCCGGTGAAGGTGACGCTGCCGTCCACCTCAGCAATTGCGATGCCGCTGCCCGAGGTGCCGTTGATCGCGAGAGTGCCGATCGTCACGCCCGTGCCTGCGGCGACTCCGTCGATCGAAATCCCGGTGGCGACGCCGCTGATCGCACCGCCGCCGATGGTCACGGTGCCGAGGCTGTTCTGGATGTCGAGCCCGGTTCCGGCGGCGCCGCTTACCGTCAGTCCACCGATCGTGACCGCGCCGTTGCCGGTCAGCGCGACGCCATCGCCGCCGCTGCCGCTCGCGGTGATCGTGCCGATGGAGATCGGGCCGCTGTTGCTCGAGAGCTGCACCGCGTCGTCGGCGCTGCCGCTGACGCTGATCGACTGGACGATCGCGCCGCTGGTGCCGCCGATCGTCACGCCCGCGCCTGCCGCCGTGCCGCCGACGGCGATGCTGCCGAACACGAGATTGCCGCCGGTGACGTTCTGCACCGACACTGCGGTGGTCGCCGAGGTGTCGGTCGAGATGGTGCCGAAGCCGAGCCCGCCCGAACTCAGGTCGGTGAGCGCGAGCGCCGCGCTGGTGCCGGTGGCGGCAATATCGATGTCCGCGCCCGAGACGGTCAGCGTTCCCGCCCCCGCGCCGCTCAGCGCAAGCGTGGTCCCCGTCGCCGAACCGAGGTCGAGATGGGTCAGCTGGACCGAACTGGTTACCCCGCCGTCGCTGATCGCGATCGCGCCGGTCGCACCGGTGATGTTCGAATTCTGGATGCGGACGTTGCTGACGCCGCTGCCCTCGACCGCGACGTCGCCGCCGGCATTGCGGATGACGAGCCCATCGATCGTGCTGTTGTTCGCGAGATTGACGGTCGCCGATCCGGCGCTGCTCGTGGTCAGTACCGCGCCGCCCGAGCCGGCATAGGGATTGGTGATGCCGCTCGGCCCCAGCCCGCTGACGATGAGGTTGGCCGGCATCCCGGTGCCGCTCGCGACGATGAAGTCGCCCGCGAGGAAGCTCACCAGCGATTGCCCGGCCGCAAGGTCGAACGCGCCCCCGGCGCTCGCGGCGTCGAACACGTCCTGGCCACCGGCGGGGTCGTTGAGCAGGACGATATAGCTTCTGCCCGAGGCTTCGGCGGCGGCGAGGCTGCCCGGATCCTCGCGCGTGCCCGCGCCGCTCGCGCCGACCCGGGCATAATAAGCCGAGATGCCGGCCCCGGTGAGGTTGCTGGTGTCGCCCTGCAGCACGACGTCGGCGAAATTATACCCGCCATTGGTGCCGTTCATCAGCGCGATGACGATCGGCACGTTCGCCGTGATCCGGCTGCCCAGCGTCGCCGCATCGCCGTCGCCGAAGCGGAACTGGCCGGTCATATTGGCCTGGCTCAGGTTGACCCCGATGTTGACACCCTGGACCACACTCCCCGCCAGAATCATCACATTGCCGGCATTGGTCGCCCCGGTCAGGTTGATGCCGGTGCCGGTGCCCGTGCCGGTGATGTCGAGGGTGTTGAACAGGATGTTGCCCTGCGCGCCGCGCACGTCAAGGCCGTTGAAATTTCCGAGTCCGGTGATGTCGACATTGCCGAAGGTCACCCCGCCGGGCACGTGGCCGATGACGATGCCGTTGGCGCCCGGATTGGCGATCGTCAGCAGCCCGGCAAAGTTGATCGAGCCCGCCAGCCCATTGAGCGTGATCGCGTCGCCGGCGGTGCCGGTGAGCGTGATCGCGCCGAAGCTGATCGCCGAGCCGGCCAGCGTGTCCTGCACGACGATGCCGCCGCTGCCGCTGATCGGCCCGGTGAAGTTGATCGTGCCCGCCGCGTTAAAGATCGCGACGATCGCCGCGATCCCGCTCGGGTCGACGATCGAGCCGCCGAATATGAGATTGACGCTGCCGCCGCTGCCGGCGACGCCCTGCTCGCCGATCTGGACCGAATTGCCGCCGCTGTTGCCGATCGTGCCGCCGTTGACGCGGACGAGGCCGGTCGAGTTGAGCAGCACCAGCCCGTCGCCGCCGCTGTTGGTGACGGTGAGGGTACCGATAGTGAGCGCGTTGCCGTTGGCGCCGCCGCCCTGCACGGTGTGCAGGATCACCCCCGAGCCGCTCGCCCCGACCGAGCTGATGCTGGCGAAGTTAAGATCGATGACGAGCGGGTCGAGGTCCGCGGCGGTGCCGCCGACGGTGTCGATCGTCCCGTCGAGCGTAGCGAGGGTGAAGCTGTTGGCCTTGGCGTTGACCACCCGCAGACCGGTGGCGCCGCTGTTGGCGATATCGAGGTCGGTGAAGCTCAGGTTACCGGTGACGTCGGTCAGGAAGACGCCCTGCCCGTTTACCCGGGCCGCGGTGGTGCCGACTTCCATCCGCCCGGCATTGACCGCCTGGATGCCCGCGGTGGTGGTGTTCGCGTCGAACGTCGCCGAACGGACGCTGAGCCCGCCAGTCTCGCCATTGCCGCCGCGGATTGTAATCCCCGACAGGCTGGTGACGGTGACGGTGCCCACGCCCGAGCCGTCGATATCGAGTACGTTCCCGCCGGTCGCCGACAGCGTCAGGTTCGACAGCGACGTGGTCAGGTTCGCGCCGGCATCGTTGATGTCGATCGCCCCCGCGCCGCCCGAGATCGTCGAATTGGCGAGCGCGATGCTGCTGCCGCCGTTGATCAGCACGCCCGCGCCGGCACCGCCGCGTATGGTCAGGCCGCTGAGCGACACCGATCCCAGCGTGTTGGTCAGCGACAACCCGGCGCCACCGGTATTCTCGATGATGACGCGATCGAGTGCGAACCCGCCAACGCCGCTCGCGGCGACACCGGTGCCGGCACCCCGGATGGTGACGTCGCGCACCACCGATCCTTGCCCGAGCGTCACCGCCGCGCCGGCCGCGCTGGTGCCGACGATCACGCCATTGGTGCCGCCGAGCGCGAACTGGGTGGTACTACCGTTGGTGAGCCGGACGTCGACCGCGCCCGCGCCGCCGAGCAGATACTGATTGGTCGCCAACGTCACGCCGGCGGTGGCGATATTGCCGGCATTGCCCAGCGCAACGACGACGCCGTAGGCGCCCGCCCGCGTCACAGCGTCAGCGATCGTCGTCGGGCTCGCCAACGTGCCCGCGCCCGCCGCGCCCGCGCCATTCGCGTAATAGAAGCCGCCAAAGGCCTGGCCCGTGCGCGCGTCAATGGCGAAGCTGGTGCTGGTGAGATCGGTGTAGCGGCTGCCCGAGCGCGCCACATAGTCGCGGCGGACGCGGTCGCCCATCTGGCGGTCGAGCCCGGTCGGGCTGGAACCGCGATCCTCGGCACGCGCCCCCAGCGGGATCGACAGGCGCACGGTGGCGCGCGCGTCGGTGCCGTAGCGATTGTCGTGCTCGAGCGTGCCGCCGAACGTGAACCGGGCGCCGCTGTCGCGGTCCTCGACATCGAGTTCGAGGCCGCCGCGGACGCCGCGGTAATTCTCGTCGGCATCCTGGTCGCGATAGTCGAACCCGCCGACCGAGGCGCGCAGGCTGGCATTGCCGCCCACCGGCAGGCGGACGCCCGCCTCGCCGTTGAATCCGTGGAGCGGGATCGCCTCGAGCCGGAAGCCGCTGCGCCGCTCGATCAGCCGATTGTTCTCGAGCAGCAGCGCGCCCGTCGTCGCTGCGTCGGGGTCGATATAGCCGATCGTCTGGGTCTTGCTGAGCGGCAGGCGGTAATTGACCCGGACGTCGAATACCGAGGAGAACCCTTCGAGCCCGAGCGAGACCGCAGCCTGATCGCGCGAGCCGATGTCGGAGCGGTAGAAATCGGCGCCGACATTGACACCGATCGCAGTGTCTTCGCTGGTCCGGAAGCGCGCGCCGACCGTCGCCGAGCCGTTGCGATCGAAGCGCTGATCATAGCCGATCCGGCCGTCGATATAGACCAGCCCCGACTCGTTCTGCACGACCGGCGCGAACAGCGAGGTCGATATGCCGATATTTTCGCCGACTTGTGCATCGACCTCGGCGCGCGGCTTCCATGTCGGGGCTTCGCCGGTCTGTGCCCAGGCGGGAGATGCGGCGGCGAGAATAGCCCCGGTCAGGCACGTCGAAAAAAGACGCGCCTTGCTCGACTTACGCATGAAATCCGTCCCCCGTTCGCCAGCCGCGATCGGCAGCCGACGTCCCATCTAGCGTACGTGTTCATCCGTCCGTCTGTGCGGACCTGCCCGAACCCCAAGGCGACACCAGAGTCGAGGACTAGCACAGGGGGATATCTGCAACAAGCGAGAGCTAAGTAGATTCACGGATAAGTTTAAGACGAGGTGGGATTGTCAGGCGACGTTTAACCTCGATTGGTCTTTTGACTTCTGCCTTGTTTATGCAGAGGTTAGTCGCCTTACTTTAGAAGCAGCCGCTTAGCGCCGATCGTATGAGAAAACGGGTCGCGCCTGAAAGATCAAGGGAGCAAAAGCGTCGATCCAATGGTCTTTCCCGCCTCCAGCTGGCGATGCGCTTCCGCGGCCTCCTCGAGGGCGAACCGCTGCCCGATCATGGCCCCGACGGCGCCACTCCCGAGCATTTCGAACAGCCGCGCCGCGCCTGCCGCGCGCTCCTCCGGTTCGACATAATAGTCGAACAGCTTGGGCCGGGTGACGAACAGCGAGCCATGGTCGTTGAGCGCCCCCAATCGCACGTCCTCGACCGGCCCGCTGGCATTGCCATAGCTCACGATCAGCCCGCGCCGCCGGGCGGAGGCGAGCGACGCCTGCCATGTCGCCGCGCCGACGCCATCGAACACCACCGGCACGCCTTCGCCCCCGGTTATCTCGCGGACCCGCGCGGCGATGTCGTCGCGGCGCGACAGCAGCACGTGATCGGCACCGGCTTCGCGCGCGGTGGCGATCTTGGCCTCGTCGCCGACCGTGCCGATTACCTGCGCGCCGATCGCCTTTAGCCACTGGACGAGGATCTGGCCGACGCCGCCCGCCGCGGCATGGACCAGCACTGTCCACCCCCGCTCCACCTTTGCCGCGCGCTCGACCATGAACTCGACGGTGAGCCCCTTGAGCAGCACCGCGGCGGCGGTGTCGTGGTCTACCTGCTCCGGCAACCGGAACAGGCTCGCGGCGGGCAGGTTGCGCTCGGTGGCATAGGCGCCGATCGGCGGCCCGAAGGTCGCCACCCGGTCGCCCGACGCGAAGCCCTCGACGCCCTCGCCGACTCTCTCGACCACGCCCGAAGCCTCGAGCCCGAGCCCGTGCGGAAGCTGCACCTGATAGAGCCCCGATCGATGATAGGTGTCGATGAAGTTGAGCCCGATCGCGACATTGCGCATCCGCACTTCACCCGGCCCGGGCGGGGGAAGATCGACCTCCGTCCAGCCGATCACCTCGGGTCCGCCCGTCCGTTCGATCCTCGCCGCGCGCGCCATGCCGCCTCCGCTCAATGCACCGGCCACGTCCATAGGATGAGCGGGGTGCCGACCACCAGCACCAGCAGCGAGAGGGGCGCCCCCAGCCGCGCATAATCGCCGAACCGGTACCCGCCCGGCCCCATCACCAGCGTGTTGCATTGGTGGCCGATCGGCGTGAGGAAGTCGCACCCCGCGCCCACCGCCGTCGCCATCAGGAACGCCTCGGGCCGATAGCCGAGCTCGGTCGCGAAGGTCGCCGCGATCGGCGCCATCACCAGCACGGTCGCGGCATTGTTGAGGAAAGGCGTCACCGCCATCGCCGCGGCAAGGATCAGCGCCACCGCGCCCCAGGGCGGCAGCGTCGCCGCGACCTGGCTCAGCCAGTCGCCGATCAGCTCGGTGGTGCCGGTGGTGCGCAGCGTGTCGCTGACCGGGATCAGCGCGCCGAGCATGATCAGGATCGGCCATTCGATATGGTCATAGGCCTCGCGCACCGGCAGCGCGCCGCTGAGCACGGTCAGCCCCGCCGCCGCGAAGAACGCCACCGCCACCGGAACATAGCCGGTCGCGGTCGCGAACATCGCCACCGCGAGGATCGCCAGCGGCAGCAACCCCTTGCGCGCGCTGCCGAGCCGCAGCGTCCGCTCGGCCAGCGGCAGGCAGCCGAGTTCACTCAGCCGCTCGAACAGCAGCTCGAGCGGGCCCTGCAGGACGATCACGTCGCCGGCGCTGAGCTCGATATCGGCGAGCCGCGTCGCTAGCCGCTGGCCCTGGCGGGACACCGCGATGAGATTGACGCCGAAGCGCTCGTGCAGCCCCAGCCGCCCCGCGGTCCTGCCGATCAACGGGCTGTCGGTGCCGATCACCGCCTCGAGCACGCCGACCTCGCGTCCCGAGCCTTCGGGCTTCTCGCGGTGCTGGCCCTCGAGCTCGAGCCCGTCGGCGGCGATCACGCGCTCGAGCGCATCGGGCGCGCCGGCGAGGATCAGCAGATCCTCGGGCCTGAGCGTGGTGTCCGGGAAGGGCGTGCTGCGGATGCCGGAGCGCATGATCGCGGTGACCGTCACTTCATGGTCGTGCCGCGTCCGGAAGGCCGCGACCGTCTCGTCGATCGCCGGTGACCCCGCCGGGATCTCGGCCTCGGTGACATAGTCCTGGATGTCCATCGCCTCCCCCAGCGTGGGGGCGGCGCGGCGGCCGCGCGGCAACAGGCGATAGGCGAAACGCAGGAACACCAGCCCGACCAGGGTCAGCCCCAGCCCGACCGGCGCATAGTCGAACATCTTGAACGGCTCGCCGGTCATCTCCTCGCGGACCCGGCTGACGATGATGTTGGGGGAGGTGCCGATCAGCGTGATCAGGCCGCCGAGCAGCGACGCGAACGCCATCGGCATCAGGAACACCGCCGGGGTCGCGCTCGAGCGCTTGGCCATCTGGAACGCGACCGGCATCATCATTGCCAGCGCGCCGATATTCTTGACCAATGCCGAGGCGAAGCCGACCGAGGCGCTGAGCAGCAGCAATTGCGAGCGCACCCGCCGCACGCGCCGCTGCAGCACCAGCATCGCCCCTTCGATCACCCCCGAACGCTGCACAGCGCCCGAGAGCACCAGCGCCGACCCGACGATGATGACGATGTCGTCGGAAAAGCCCGTAAAGGCGTCCTTCGGCTTGACGATGCCCACGGCCAAGGCCGCCAGCAGCGCCATAACCGCGACAAGATCGTAGCGAAAGCGCCCCCAGATGAAGAGAAGCATCATGCCGGTAAGCACGGTAACCGACAGAATCTGGGGAAGGGTCATCAAGCGCCGCGTAGTGGAGGGACAACCTGAACAATCGAGCGGGCGTTAGGCTCCCGTACGGTTCGCTTCGTCGCGGACGGTGGCGCGAGGCTCCACCCCGCGCCTCAGCAAGGCGGCGGTCCGCTTCACGCGCCAGCTTCCCGTCTCGCCGCCAAAGCGAGCTTCGCCACCAGCTCGTCGGGTATTGGCCGGCTCGGCGAGAAGGTGACGCCCGTCTTGGTAGGCTTCAGCCCGGCAGCAGCGATGTCGCCGGCATGTGCCGCGATGGCCGAAGACGAAAGATAGAGGCCGCATTGCTTGCTGAACGCCGCATACCCGGCGACGATCGATTGCCCGACCCTGAACCCCGGCATCTTGTAGGCGATGACTTCTTCGGCGTCGGGCAGCGTGCGCGCAAGTTGAGCACGCAAACGAACGAGCAGAGGGCGAAGATCTTCGGGAGCCTCGGCGATATAGGCATCGTGATCAGCAGCCATGGTCAGAGCTTCCGCTGGCGTGACGTTCAAGACAGGCGTTTGCCATCTTGGTTTGCGCCAGTTGGATAGTCGGATCAAGCTGGTCAGGGGAGGCAGCAGCGCGCCTGCTTCCCGGCGATGTTGCCCTAGTGCACCGTCCCCACCGCGCGCGGGATCGACATCAGCAGCACCAGCCGCTCGATCTGGCGCCAGCGGCAGAAATGGATGTGGTTGCCGAGGTCGCGACTGCGATCGGCGCGCGCCGCGGCTTCCGAGCCCGCCTCTTCGCCGAACGCGCGGATCAGCTCGGCGGCGTCGGCGACTTCGCGGGTGTCGGCGAGATAGGGCAGATGTTCCATGGAGACTCCGGGTCACGCACGGCCCAGCGGGCCGACACGCTTCCTTTCTCACAGGATTCTAAAGCTTTCGCGGCTCAGCAAGGTGAAGCGCCGCTAACCATATGCGCGGATGCGGTGGCGTCCCGGAGTTGCGCGCGGTAAGGCGGGTCATGGCGAACCCTCCTCCCCGCACCCCGATGGCCGGTGGCTTTCTTCTCGCGCTCAGTCTGATCGTCGGCACTGTCCTCGGCGCCGGGCAGGGCCAGGCCTCGATCGGCTTCGTCGCCGGGCTTGGCGTCGGCCTGCTGCTGCTGATCGCGGTCTGGCTGATCGATCGCCGGCGCGGTCGGCGGACCTGACGCCCTAGCTGCGCTGGACGCGCGCCGCGCGCACCTTGCCGCCGGCGTCATATTCGATCCGATAGGTCTCGAAGGTCGGCCCCGTCGCGCTGCGACCGAGGAAATAGATGTCCGCCGCCGGCCCGGTCGAATCGGGTTCGCCAAGCAGCCGGCGCACGGTCTCGCGGCTGGCGCCGACGACGATCCCCGCATCGTCGAGCTGCGCCACCATCCCGCCGCGGCGGCTCTCGCCGTCATAATTGCCGTGCTCGGCCGCCCAGCCTGCCTTGTCGAATCCCATTTGCCCCCCTCCACAGCCGGCCAGCGCCAGTGCCAGCGTCATCATCGTCAAAGGCACCGCGCCACGCCTCACGAACCGTTTGCGCTCGCATCGCCCTTGGGCGTCGGCAGCACGCCGTTGGCGGGAGTCGGATCGGCCATGCCATGCTGGCCGCGCGCGACTTCGTCGCTCGGGGCGAGATGGCCGCTGCGGTCGACGACCATCAGCTCGCCGTCGTCCAGCGCCTTCTGGACGAGATCGGCGAGCTCCTCGGGCGAGGCGTCCGGGTTCTGGACCGCGATGCGGCGTCCGACTTCGTTGTTGTACAGGTCCATCGCCTCCCGAACCGCGCCGTTGCCGGGCAGGCCCTCATGCGCCGTGGTGAACTGCGCTGTCCAGCTCTCGCCGAATTCGGCGGTCAGCCGGGCGTTCCAAAAAGCGTGCCGGAAGGCGTCGGTATGGCCGTCGTTCTTGGGATAGGCGCGTGCTGCCGCGGCCTGATCTTCAGGGGGCAGCGCGGCGATCTGGCGCTGCGCCTCGACAGGAATGTCCGTCGGCGGCGGCACGCGCTTCTCGGAGGTCGAGAAGGCCTCGTCGGCAATGTTCTTGAAGGTGTTGAGGCCGACAAAGCCGCGGTCGCGGGTCAGGTTGTCGAGCAGCTTGCCTTCGGCTTCGGTGATCGTCCGGGTGCCGCCGAGCCCGCCGAGAGGGATGGCGCCGAACAGGCTCGGGCTCCACTCCACCACCTTGTCGTCGGGAACCTGATAGGTCCGCTCCACTTGCCGGGGATCGGGGCCATCGCCCACGGGCGTTGGTGCCCGGGCGTAGGACGCGCTGACCGAACCGCCGCCATCGATCGCAAGCATGACACCTCTCCGTGACCGTAGCGGCGAATTGTCCCGCATCCCGCCGCGATGCACCATAAGCGGTTCGACTAGAGCAGCGCCCGCCCCAGCCACGCCACCCGGCCGATCACCTCCACCTCGCCGACGCGGCAGAGGCGGGTCGGCCATTCGGGATTGTCGCTGACCACCTCGATCCCGCCGACCGCCGCGCGAAGCCGCTTGACCATCAGCGCATTGTCGAGCCGGATCACGAAGATGCCCCCCTTGCCGCGCACCTCGCGGCGGTCGCGATCGACGAGGATCTCGTCGCCGTCCGACAGCGTCGGCTCCATCGACTCGCCTTCCACCCGGATCATCGACGCCGCGTCGGGGCGCACCCCGAGCTCGCGCAGCAGCGCCTGCGAGAGCATGCCCGGCCGCCGCCGCGCCTCGCCGTCGGCAACGCGCCCGGGGCCCGCCGACGCCCGCACGTCGAGCCGCGCGATCTCGGCCAACCCTTCCGCTTCGCGCCCGCCCAGCCGCACCTCGGGCACTCCGAAGAACCGCGCGAGCAGCGCGCGGTCGCGCTCGGCCAGCTCGCGCGGCGTACCGCGGCGAACATATTGCTGGAGGTACGCGGGGTTGCGCCCGATCACGCGCGACAGCTCGGCGAAGCTGGCGCCCTGCTCCGCCATCAGCGCTTCCAGCGCGGCTCGTTGAGCGGCCGGTTCCATGGCGCGATCATACGCGTAGGATTTTTCCTAGACAAGTAGGAAATGAAGAACAAAACAGGATCATAGTTCAGCGACTCGCGTAGGAGGAAGGGCCATGTCGGTACATCGCAAGATCGAGAAGTTCCTGCGGCGGACAGCAATGCCCGCGACCAAGTTCGGCCGTTTGGCGGCCAATGATCCACGGTTGGTGCACGACCTGCGCAACGGCCGCGAGCTGCGCCCGCCGACGGCGGCGCGGCTCGAGGCGTTCCTCGCCGCGCAGGAGGGCGGGCAATGAGCCGGGGTCCCGACGCGGGCACCCAGATCGAGCGCGCGCTGGTCGCCGCAGCGGCGAACGCCGGCTGCCCGATCGCAATCGTCGCGGCCGACTGGACCCGCTGGGCGAGCGCCACCTTCAACGGCGCACGGCACAGCCTCACGCTCCGCGCTTCCCCGGGTCCGATGCTGGATCAGTGGCTGGTCGGGCTCGCCGAAGCCGAGTTCGCGCTGCGCGGCCATCTTGTCGCGGATATCCATGTCGCCCGCATGGCGCGCGAAGGCGACGCGGTCAGCGTCGCGTTGGAGGTGCTGACGGTGGAAGAACGCTAAGGGTCAGGCGCGCTGCGCGAGATTGCGCAGCGTGACCAGCGTATCCTCGAGCCCGCGCGGCCTGGCGCGGCGTTCGATCCGCGGCGCGGGTCCTGGAGCAGGCGCCGGCACGGACGGCGGTATCGCCTTGCGCACCACGCCCTTTTCTAGCCGGTCCAGCAGGGCGTGAATCGTCGCCTCGGTCTCGGGCCGGGTGATCGCCTCATCGCGGACCGCCGGGGGCCCCGGCATGGGCTCGGGCGTGGAATCGACGACCAGCGACGGCGTCGGCCGCACCGGCGGCGTCAGCTCGAATATCTCGAAACGCTCGGTCTCCTCGAACAGCGGCGGGCGCGAAGCCTGGCGCAGCGAAGGCAATGCCACCGGCACCGGCATCGGCTCGTCGGGAACGGCATCCGGGTCGAAGGCCGAGAGCGGTTGATCGAGGTCGGCAGGCAAAGGCTGTTCAGCCGGAATAACGGGGCGCGGTTTCGCGACGATCGGCTCGGGCGCCGGATCGCGGAACGGCGATCCGAGGTCGCGGGTGGCGAGCAAGGGTGGCCGCGGCGGCGCATCGGGATGGGCGTCGGCGCGGCGGATGACTGGCGCGCCGAAGGGATCCTCGCTCTGTCGCGCCTCCCCTTCACGCGACCCGACCAGCATCGACACGCCGAGCCAGCCCAGCACCGCGACGAACCCGCCTGACCCGAGCGCGATTGCGGCCCGGGCGGTGAAGCCGAGCGGCGGTTCGGCGGCGGCAAACACCGCCGGCAGCCCGCTTGCCATCACCAGCGCCTCGAGCATGGGCGTCGGCACCGCGAGCGCGCACAGCGCTACGATGCCGCCGAGCGCGGCGGCAATCACAGGGGCGATCGGCAGGTTCATGCGTTCACCGGAGTAGCGTGCGACCGCGAGTCCTTCATAACTCGGGACCCTGCCAGATTCTGGTAAACAGATTGATAGCGCGCGACGTTGACCGCCCAGTTGCGCTCCCTCTCGACGAATGCACGCGCCCGCACGCGCTGCGCGTCCCACCCTGCCCGATCGGCAAAGAGCCTCGCGATCGCAATGCCGAGGGCATCCGGATCGTCTGGCGCGAACAAGGTGCCGGTGTCGCCGTCGCGGATCAGCTCGCGATGGCCGCCGACGTCCGATGCGGCGACCAGCCGGCGCTGCGCCATCGCCTCCAGCGGCTTTAGCGGCGTCACCAGATCGGTCAGCCGCATCCGCTTGCGCGGATAAACGAGGACGTCGATCACGCTGTAATAGCGCTCGACTTCCTGATGCGGGACGCGCCCGACGAAATGGATGCGCGCCGCCGCCGGCGAGGCCTCGGCCCGCGCGCGCAGCTCGGGCTCCATCGGACCGCCGCCGACCAGGACGAGATGCATCGACGGTCGCGCGGCGACCAGCGCCGGCATCGCGTCGATCAGCACGTCGAGGCCTTCATAATCGTAGAAGCTGCCGATGAAGCCGATGGTCTCGGCATCGCCGAGCCCGAGCTCCGCCGCGAGCGCGGCATCATGCGCCAGCGGCGCGCCGAACAGGCCGAGGTCGACGCCGTTGGGCGATACGAGGATCTTCTCGGCATCGATCCCGCGCGCGACGAGGTCCTGCTTCAGCCCCTCGCAGATCACCGCGACCGCATCGGCGTTGCGCACCGCCCGGGTCTCGACAGCGCGGGTGGCGCGATATTTCAGGCTGCCTTCGCGCCCGGTGCCGTTGCCGACCGCCGCATCCTCCCAGAAGGCCCGGATCTCGTAGACCAGCGGCAGCGCCAGCCGGTCGGCGGCGCGCTGTGCCGCCATCGCGTCGAGCACCGGCGAATGGGCGTGGAGAATGTCGGGCCGCCAGTCGCGCGCGACCGCCTCGATCCGCCGCGCGAATGCCGCGACCTCGCGCAGTTCGCCGATCACCGGTGGTCCCGAATTGACTCGCGGCGTGCGATAGAAGCGCATGCCGTCGATCGTCTCCTCGTCGGCGTCGAACTTGCCGTGTCGGCATCCGGTCACCGCCGCCACTTCCCAGCCGCGCGCGATCTGTGCCTTGAGGATGGCCCGCGTTCGAAAGGTATAGCCGCTATGCAGCGGCAGCCCATGATCGAGGATGTGGAGGATCCGCATGGCCAATCCCTGCCACGGCGGCACTTAACGGCGCGTCAACCGGACCACGCTACACCGACCGGCAGAAGGAGCCGTGCGGCAGCGATGATCGACAATTTTGCGCTCGGGATATCGCACGGGCTGATGCTGCTCGCGGCATTCCTGCTGCTGCGCCGCGCCGATCTCGATCACGAGCCCGGCCCACAGGACCAAGCCTCTACCGCGAAGAGGCGCCGCTGGGGCAAGCGCGATGCGTGATCTCGCCTTCATCGCCTTTCTCGCCGCGCTGCTCGGCGCGGGCTTTCGCCGACCGTTCCTGTTCGTGCTGGCCTATGCCTATATCGACATCGTCTCGCCGCAGCGGCTGACCTATTTGCTGCTCAATTCGGTGCCCGTCTCGATGATCGCGGTCGGGCTCGCGGTGCTCGGCTGGCTCGCCTTCGACGACAAGCGCGATGTCCGCGTCGCCCCACGCCAGTTCCTCATCGTCCTGCTGCTCGGTTATTGCTTCTACACCACCCTCCACGCCGACTTCCCGCTCGAGGCGAAGGACAAATGGGAATGGGTTTGGAAGGCGCTGGTCTTCGCCGCGTTCCTGCCGCTCACCTTGCGCACCAAATTGCGGATCGAGGCGCTGCTGCTGTTCATGATCCTTTCGGCCGCGTCGATCATCATCGTCGGCGGGATCAAGACGCTCGGCTCGGGCGGCGGCTATGGCGAGCTCAACCTGATGGTGACCAACAATTCGGGTCTGTACGAAGGCAGCACCATCTCCACCGTGGCGATCGCGATCATTCCACTGATCGTCTGGTTCAGCCGCCACGGCACGATCTTCGCGCCCGACTGGCGGGTGAAGGGCTTCAGCTACGCGCTGATCTTCGCCTGCCTGCTGATCCCGGTCGGCACCTCGACGCGGACGGGGCTGCTCTGCATCGGCCTGCTCGCGCTGCTGATGATCCGGGATACCAGGCGGAAGTTCGTCTATCTCGCCGCGCTCGGCTGCCTCGGCCTCGCCGCCATCCCCTTCCTGCCCTCCTCGTTCACCGAGCGAATGGGCACGATCAAGACTTACCAGGCCGACGCCTCGGCCTCGACGCGCCTCGCCGTGTGGCAGTGGACACTCGATTACGTGAAGACCCACCCGATGGGCGGCGGCTTCGAGGCCTATCGCCAGAACCAGATCCGCTACGAAAAGGTCGCGGTGAAGGAAGACGGCAGCGTCGCCAAGGTCGATCACAGCCTCGAGGTCGACAAGGCCCGCGCTTATCACAGCGCCTATTTCGAGATGCTCGGCGAGCAGGGCTGGCCCGGCCTCGCGATCTGGCTGGTGATCAACCTTGCCGGGCTGTTCCGCATGGAAGTGCTCCGTCGGCGCTACCGCAACCCGGAGCCCGGGCAGGAATGGATCGCGCCGCTCGCCTCGGCGCTGCAGAACGCGCATTTCATCTACCTGCTCGGCGCGACCTTCATCGCGATCGCCTTCCAGCCCTTCATCTATATGCTGGTCGGCGCGCAGATCGGGCTCGACACCTATTGCGCCCGCAAGCGAGCCGAGAGCGCGTGGCGCCCCCTACGCAAGCCCCGGCCGGCGGTCGCGTGAACGCCGAACTGCGGGCGCTCACCTCGGCGCGCGGCCTCGCGGCGTGGCTGGTGGTGCTGTTCCATATCCGCGAGTCCATCGCCAGCCTGCCCCCGGCCGCCGAAGCGGTGCTCGCCAAGGGCTATCTCGCGGTCGATTTCTTCTTCCTGCTCTCCGGCTTCGTCATCTGGCTGAGCTGGTCGGGACGAGTACGCGAGGGCGGCGCCGGCGCGCTCCCCGAGTTCCTGCGCCGCCGGGTCGCTCGGATCTGGCCGCTCCATTTGTTCATGCTTGCGCTTGCGCTCTGCCTCGCTTTGCTGCTGCGGGCGACCGGGCGCGAAACGCCGCAATTCCCCTTTGCCGAGCTGCCGCTCCACGTCGCACTGGTGCAGAACTGGGGCACCACCCCTGCGCTTGCATGGAACGATCCAGCATGGTCGATCTCGTGCGAGCTCGCCGCCTATCTCCTCTTCCCGCTGCTGGTGTTGGCGATCGACTGGCGCCGCGTGCCGACACGCGCGATCCTCGCCGCGATCGCCGCCTTGCTGACGCTCCTGCATGCTGCGTTCGTGCTCAACGGCGCGACGATCCTCGGCGAGCAGATTCCGCGGTTCGGTCTGATCCGCTGCACTTTCGAATTCGCCTCAGGGACCGCAATCGGCGCGCTCTGGCTGCGCAGTCGCGAGCAGTGGCGCGCTCCAGCGATACTCGCCGCGACGACTTTCGTGCTCGCATTCGCGGGCTTCGCCATCGGCCTGCTACCCGAGACTCTCGCCGTCCCCGCCGCTTTCGCCGCGTTGCTGCTCGCGCTGGCGCTCACCGCCGGCAAGCGAGGCAATGTGCTAGAGGCCGGCGCTCTCCATCATCTCGGCGAGATCAGCTACGCGACCTATCTGGGTCACTTCCTGCTGTGGTTCGCCTTCAAGCTGGTCTTCGTCACCGACGCGCAGACCGTCGGCTGGCCGCTGATCGCGCTCTATCTAGGGCTGGTGCTGGCGAGCTCGGCGGCGCTCTACCGCTGGGTAGAGCGCCCCGCGCAGCGCTGGGTCAATGGCCGCGCGCTCAGGCGGTTGTCGCCAGTTCACTCTGCAGGCAGTCGATAATCGTGCGGTTGAACGCGGGGATATCGGCCGGCTTGCGGCTTGTGATCAGCTTGCCGTCGATCACCACTTCCTCGTCGAGCACGCTTGCGCCGGCATTGGCGAGGTCGGTCCGCAGCGAAGGCCAACTCGTCGCGCGCCGCCCGTCGACGACGTCGGCCTCGATCAGCAGCCACGGCGCATGGCAGATCGCCGCAACGACTTTTCCTGCATCGAAGAATTCGCGAACGATCTCGACCGTACGCCTGTCCATGCGGAGCTTGTCGGGATTGGCGACCCCGCCCGGCAGCACCAGCGCGTCGTAATCCTCGCTCCGCACCTGATCGATGGTGGTGTCGGGGGTGATGCTCTCGCCCTTCTCGCCCCCCTTCTCGCCGGTGATCGGATCGGGCTTGAGCGACGCCAACGTCACTTCCGCGCCCGTATCGAGCAGCGCCTGACGTGGCTCGAACAGTTCGGATTGCTCGAAGCCATCGGTGGCGAGCATCAGCACGCGCGCTTGGGACAAGTCGACCATGAGGGTTCCTCTATTTTCCGGGGGAAGTTGCCGGCCAAACCTCTGCAGCCATGCGCAGGTTCCGGAACGAAGCGGTGGACCGCGCATTCAGTGCGGCAAGCGAGGAGGCCCGATGACGCTCGACGCCATCGTCTATGTCGATGATCATGAACCGGGAATCACGCGGCGCAAGGTTCGCCACGGCTGGGGCTATTGGGGTCCGGACGGCAAGCGGATCACCGATCGCGACGAGATCGACCGGCTGAACAAGATCGGCCTGCCGCCCGCTTATGCCAATGCCTGGTTCTGCCCCGACCCCAACGGCCATATCCAGGCTGTCGGCTGGGACGAGAAGGGTCGAAAGCAATATCGCTATCACACCGGCTTCCGTGAGGCGCAGGAGGCGGCCAAATATGATCGCTGCGCCGGCTTCGGCCATAAGCTGGCGCGGCTGCGCGAACGCGTTGAAACCGATCTGAAGCTACGCGGCCTGTGCAAGCAAAAGGCCGTCGCGGCGGTCGTCCGTCTGCTCGATCTCGGCACGATCCGCGTGGGCAACGAAGCCTATGCGCAGGAGAATAAGAGCTTCGGCGCGACTACCCTGCGCAAGCGCCACGTCACGGTAAAGGGGCAGAGCCTCAAGCTCCAGTTCCGCGCCAAATCGGGCAAGATGCGGGTCATGACGATCACCGACCGGACGCTGTCGAGCTTCGTCAAACGGTGCCAGGACCTGCCCGGCCAGCAGCTCTTCCGTTGGCTCGACGATGCCGGCGAGGCGCATCCGGTCACTTCGACCGACGTAAACGCCTATATCCGCGAGGCGATGAACGACGATTTCACCGCCAAGAATTTCCGCACCTGGGGCGCAAGCGTGATCGCCTTTCAGGCGCTCGCCACCGCCGACTCCTATCTCGGGATCAAGGCGATGCTCGAGCCGGTGACCGGCGCGCTCGGCAACACGCCGTCGATTGCGCGCAAATCCTATGTCCATCCGCGGCTGGTCGAGCTCGCCAAGGACAAGGCGGCGCAGGCCGAGTTCCGCGAACGCTTGCGCCTGCCGCGCGCCACCCGCTACCTCAATCGTTACGAACGCGGTCTGATCCACTTCCTCGAAGCGGATGCCGCACCGCAAGCCAAGGCAGCCTGACGACCAGATGACCAACAGCACGGCCACCAAACCCCTCATCCCCGCCGGTCCCGACCTCCAGGCGCAGGCGAGGACCCTGTTCCACGACTCGCTGATCTGGATCGAAAGCCACTGGCTCAACATCGCGATCGCCACCGGCGTCGCGGTGCTGATCGTCGGAGCCCTCCATGCCGTTCGCGCCTGGGCGATGCGCCTGTGCCAGCGCGGCTCGGGCACAGCGACGTGGTATTCGGTGCTCGGCCGCGCGATGGCGAAAACCGGCAACTTCTTCATTATCATGACCGCACTGCGGCTGGTGGCAGGCTATGCCAGCCCGCCGCAGGTGGTGGCGAGCACGATCGGCTTCCTGTTCACCATCGCCGCGGTGTTCCAGGTCGCGATATGGGTTCGCGAGCTGATCTTCGGAGCGATCGAGCACCGCACCACGTCGGAAAGCTATACCAACGAGGGGCTGGCGAGCGCGATCGGGATCATCCGGCTGCTCGTCTCGATCGTGCTGTTCGCGATCGCCACGGTGATGGTGCTCAGCAATGTCGGCGTGAACGTGACGGGGCTGGTCGCCGGCCTCGGCATCGGCGGCATCGCGATCGGTCTTGCCGCGCAGGGCATCTTCGGCGACCTCATCGCGGCGCTGTCGATCATTTTCGACCGCCCGTTCCGCGTCGGCCAGCACATCAAATACGATACCACCGACGGCACCATCGAGGAGATCGGGCTCAAGTCGACGCGGCTGCGCTCGGTGACCGGCGAATTGCGGATCATTTCCAATCGGCAGTTGCTCGACAAGGAGATCCAGAATCTCAGCGACCGCCACCTGATCCGGTTCAACTGGATGCTCGGTGTCGCCTATGAGACGCCGCCGGACACGCTGGACCGATTGCCGCAAATCCTGAAGGAAATCGCCGAAGCCTGCGGCACGAGGGCGGCGCGCAATGGCTTCGCCAATTTCGGCCCGTCGACGCTCGATTATGAATTCATCGTCGAGCTCGACGGCAGCGACTGGACGACGGCGAACCAGATCCGCGACAAGATCGTGACGACGATCCTGCGCCGCTTCGCGCAGGAAGGCATCAACCTGCCCTACCCCGCTCAGATGAGCTTCACCGCCGCGCCCGACGGGACGCTGGTCATGCCCTATCCCGAGGTCCAGCCGGTCGTCCGCATGGACAAAGGGCCGGACGAGGAATGACGACGCTGTCGGGGACTCGGCACGAGGCCGCGAACCGCTTTTAGAATATCGGGTTCGGCCTCACGCGCTCTTGTGAGCGCAGTCGCACGAGAGCGCGACGTTACGGCAGTCGGCATTTTCCAAACATGGGTCGGGCAAGGCTTGCGATAACCCTATCGAATTCACTAGAGGAGGAAGTGCGCCGGCTGAAAGGCGTGGGAGGAGTGCCGCAGTGACCACCGAGCCGATCACCGTCGAGCAGATGGTCGAACGCATCGGGTCCGAGCGCGTGTCGGACTGGGTCGAAGTGACGCAGGCGATGATCGACGGCTTCGCCGACGCCACCGGCGACCACCAGTTCATCCATGTCGATCCCGATCGCGCCGCACGGACGCCGTTCGGCGGGACGATCGCGCACGGATTCCTGTCGCTCTCGCTGATGCCGATGCTCGCCGCGTCTACCGGCGCGCCGGGGATTGTTGGGGCGAGGATGGGTGTCAACTACGGTGGCAACAAAGTCCGCTTTCTCACTCCGGTGCGCTCGGGCAAGCGCGTCCGCGGCCGCTTCAAATTGCTCAAATTCGTCGAGCGGAAGCCCGGCGTGTGGGAGCAGGTTCAGGAATATACCCTCGAGATCGAGGGCGAGGAAAAACCCGCGCTGATCGCCGAATGGATCGCGCTCATCTACGTCTGAGAGGAAAGAAAATGCGCTCCGCAGTCATCGTCTCCACCGCCCGCACGCCGATCGGCCGCGCCTATCGCGGCGCGTTCAACGCGCTCCCCGCCCCCACCCTCGCCAGCCATTCGATCAAGGCCGCGGTCGAGCGCGCCGGGATCGATCCTGCCGAAGTGCAGGACGTCGTGTTCGGCGCCGCGCTCCAGCAGGGCAGCCAGGCCGCCAACATCGCCCGCACCGCGCTGCTTCGCGCCGGGCTGCCGGTCTCGGTCGCCGGCATGTCGGTCGATCGCCAGTGCGCCTCGGGGCTGATGGCGATCGCCACCGCCGCGAAGGAGATCATCGTCGACAATATGGACATCGCGATCGGCGGCGGCGTCGAATCGATCAGCCTCGTCCAGACCCCGGCGATGCGCGTCGAGCCCGACCGCGAACTGCTCGGCATGCACAACGACATCTACATGCCGATGCTGCAGACCGCCGAGGTGGTCGCCGCGCGCTACGGCATCGGCCGCGACCGCTGCGACGAATACGCCCTCCAGTCGCAGCAGCGCACCGCCGCCGCGCAGGCTGCGGGCAAGTTCGACGACGAGATCGTCCCCGTCACCGCGACGATGAACGTGACCAACAAGGAGACCAAGGAGGTCACCCAGAAGGAAGTCACGCTCGCAAAGGACGAAGGCAACCGCGCCGACACCACCCTCGAAGGTCTCAAGGGTCTCAGCCCCGTGCTGCCCAATGGCACCGTCACCGCGGGCAACGCCTCGCAGCTTTCCGACGGCAGCTCGGCCTCGGTGCTGATGGAGGAAAAGCTCGCCGAGCAGCGCGGCCTCATCCCGCTCGGCCGCTATGTCGGCATGGCCGTCGCCGGCACCAAGCCCGACGAGATGGGCATCGGCCCGGTCTACGCGATCCCCAAGCTGCTCGAGCGCTACAACCTCAAGATGGACGATATCGGCCTGTGGGAGCTCAACGAGGCTTTCGCGGTGCAGGTGCTCTATTGCCAGGACAAGCTCGGCATCCCGGGCGAACTGCTCAACGTCAATGGCGGCGCGATCTCGATCGGCCACCCCTACGGCATGTCGGGTGCACGGATGACTGGCCACGCGCTGATCGAAGGCAAGCGTCGCGGCGCGAAGTACGTCGTCGTGACGATGTGCATCGGCGGCGGCATGGGCGCGGCCGGGCTGTTCGAAGTCCTGTGATCGGCCGGCGCAGGTGCCACCACAGCACCTGCGCCACTTACATTCTTGCGGCGTGCCCCCGCCTTGCGCAACAAACACGCATTGTTTAGCCTCTGACAACGCTGGCATCGAAACATCGTTGTTGTTTCGGTAACGTGTGTTAGCGATACCAGCGTCAGAGCTCTCGCCAAGGGAGCCAAATGGAGGGGCCGCAAGTGGCAGGAGACGTGGCTTTGGTGGCCGATATCGGTCGCCAATCGGTTCGGTTCGGGCTGACCGGCGGCGACGCCGGCATCACGCCGCGCGACGTCCGCAAATTCCTCACCGCCGAGCATCCGACCTTCACCAGCGCCCTCGTCGCCTATCTCGGCGGCGTCGGGCTGCAGGAAGCGCGGCTGCCGAGCGTGCTCGCCGTCGCGGGCGCGGTCCGCGGCGATCTCATCAACCTCACCGGCAGCCGCTGGTACATCTCGCTTTCGGGCGTCGAAGCGGTGCTGCGCCAGCGCCCGCGCGCGCTCAACGAATGCGCCGCGAACGCGCTCGCGCTCACCCTGCTGCCGATCGCGGCCTTCACTCCGCTCCACGGCCCGCCCCCCAAGCTGGTCGAGCCCGGCGGCAATTATGTCGTGATCGGCACCGGCACCGGGCTCGGCGTGGCGGCGCTGATCACTGCGCAGGGCAAGCTCAGCGCGCTCCAGACCGAGGCGGGGCACATGTCCTTCGCCGCGACCAGCCCCGACGAGCGCCGCTTTGCCGAATATTGCGCCGCGAAGGGCACCGCCTTCGACATCGAGACGCTGCTCAGCGCCCCCGGCCTGCTGCTCGCCTATGAGGCGCTGTCGGGCGGCAAGAAGCTCGACAAGCCCGAGGATGTCACCCGAAATGTCGGGCGCGATCCGGTGAGCACCGCCGTCGTGCGCATGTTCGTCGAACATCTCGGCAGCTTCGCCGGCGATCTCGCGCTCGCTTACGGCGCATGGGACGGCGTGTACCTGACCGGCGCGATCGCCCGCGCGCTCCATCCCCAGCTGATGGATCCGGGCTTCCGCCGCCGCATGGAGAGCAAGGCCGCGTTCCGCCGCCAGCTCTGCGAAGTGCCGGTCGCGCTGGTCAACCGCACCGACCTCGAGCTGCTCGGCGCCGCCGCCGCGCTGGGGAACGCCTGAAGCCGGCTGTCGTTACTCTCCCGAACGTAATTCCGGGAGCACATCATGGCCGACGTCGCCGAACTCAAGAAGGACCTCTGGAAGAAGCTGGCCGACAGCCCCTTCGTCATGGTCGGGCTGATGGACAGCCCCGAGCATCACATTCCCTTGACCGCGCAGCTCGACGAGGATCAGGTCGACACGCTGTTCTTCTTCATCGGCAAGGACAATCGCCTCGCCCCCGGCGGCCGCGCGATGGCGCATTTCGTGTCGAAGGGGCATGACTATTTCGCCTGCTTCGACGGCAGCGCGCGGGTCGACAATGATTTTGCGATGATCGACAAGCTCTGGAACAGCCATGTCGAGGCGTGGTTTCCGGGCGGCAAGGACGATCCCAACCTCGCGCTGCTCCGCTTCGACATCGACAGCGCCGAGCTGTGGGAGACCGATATGCCGGTGTCGGGCAAGCTCAAGATGCTGTTCGGCGGCAAGATCAAGAGCGGCGAGGAAGGCAGCCACGCCGTGGTGGATAGCACCGCCGAGAGCTGACATGCCATTGACCGGGCGGATGCGAAGCGCGAAGGCGTGAGCCATGGGGCCCTCGCTCGCGCATCGTATCCGCACCGAAGCGCACGCCGTCTACCTGGCGGTTCGTGACCCGCGCACCCCGCTGTACGCCAAGCTGTTCGGGCTGCTCGTCGCCGCCTATGCGCTGTCGCCGATCGACCTGATCCCCGACTTCATCCCAATAATCGGGCTGCTCGACGACGCGGTTCTGATCCCGCTCGGCGTGTGGCTGTTCGAGAAGATGGTCGCGCCCGAGCAATTCGCCGAGCACCGCGCCAAGGCCGAAATCGCAACGCGGCGCCCGGTCAGTTGGGGCGGCGTGCTGATCGTCGTGACGATCTGGGGCCTGCTCGCGCTGCTTGCCTGGAGCATGCTGGTCACTGCGTACGACTAAGCAGACCGCTTCTTCACCGCCACGCTGGCCTTGTGCCGGGGTCAATTAGCCGGCTGGGGAAGCGCTCAAGCCTCGTGCCTGTCCGTCGCGGCACCGTGGCCCCCGGCACAAGCCGGGGTGACGTCAGCCTTCGCGGTGCGCGGCCATCCACTGCTCGAGCACCGGCGCGATCCTGGTCCGCCACTTCGACCCGTTGAAGATGCCGTAATGGCCGACGCCCTCGGCCATATGATATTGCTTCATCGCCGCCGGCAGCTTGTCGGCGATGGTCAGCGCCGCCCTGGTCTGCCCCAGCCCCGAGATATCGTCGCGCTCGCCCTCGATCGCGAGGATCGCGACATCGGTAATCTCCGAGGGATCGACCCGGCGCCCGCGATGGAGCATCTCGCCCTTGGGCAGCGCATGGCTCTGGAACACGACGTCGATCGTCTGGAGGTAGAACTCCGCGGTCATGTCGCAGACCGAGCGATATTCCTCGTAGAAGGACATGGTCGCGTCGGCGCTCTCGTCGTCGCCCTGGACGAGATGCTTGAACATCTCCCAGTGGCTGATCATGTGGCTGCCAAGGTTCATCGTCATGAAGCCGGCGAGCTGCAGGAACCCGGGATAGACCCGCCGCCCCGCGCCCGCATAGGTCGCCGGGATCGTCGCGATCACATTCTGCGCGAACCAGCTGTGCGGCCGCTCGGTCGCCAGCGTGTTCACCGCGGTCGGTGCCTCGCGCGTGTCGATCGGGCCGCCCATCATGGTGAGCGTCTTGGGCCGGTTGGGATGCTTGTCGGCGCTCATCAGCGCGGCGGTGGCGAAGGCCGGCACCGAGGGCTGGCACACCGCCAGCACGTGCGGCCGCGGATCGCCCCCCTCTGCTTCACTGGCGCCGCCGATATGCGCGAGGAACGCCACGAGATAATCGATATAGTCGTCGAGATCGAAGCGGCCGTCGGCGAGCGGCACCAGCTTCGCGTCGCGCCAGTCGGTGATGTAAACGTCGGCGACCGGCAGCATCCGCTCGACCGTGCCGCGCAGCAGCGTGGCATAATGGCCCGACATCGGCGCGACGATCAGCAGCTTCGGCCCGCCCTCGACGCCCTTGCGGACGAACCGCTTGAGCTGGCCGAACGGCTTGCGCAGCACGATCTCCTCATGGACCTCGACCTGACGACCGTCGATCGTGGTGAAATCGAGCCCGAACTCGGGCTTGCCGCGCGGCGCGGCAACATGCGCGAACACTTCGAGCGCCGAGGCGAGCACCGGGCCGCCGCCGAAATAGGCGAAGGGGTTGGCCGGATTGTTGAGCAGGCCGGCGGAGAAATTGGCCCATGCACTGGCGCCGGCAAGGAGCGAGCGCTGAATCTCGTATGCGTCGTAGAGCATCTAATTCCTTCCACCGTCACCCGTTGGAACGGCGGCGACTTGTCTAACCTAATATAGGGCGCCGTATTGCGGTGCAACGTTGTCATACCAAATGTTCCAAAAATGGGAGTGGTTCCCACTTTCGTATCCCTCTCGCATCGGGAGAAGGACGGAGCGCGAAGCGGCGGAGGGTGAGGGTGACGCGCGTGCCCGATCGCCCTCACCCTTCTGCCGACTGAAGTCGGCGGCCTCCCTCTCCCACAAGCGGAGAGGGAACATGGTTCCCCTCTCCCCTCATTCACGCTAGTCCGCGCGCCATGGCCGAACCCGTCCCGCCTGCGCCCGCTGCCCAACCCCGGCGCAAGCTCAGCAACCTGCTCGTCGTGTGGAGCTTCACTCGCCGCTATCCGCTCCAGCTGGCAGGAGCGACGCTCGCGCTGATCGCCTCCTCGGTGGCGACGCTTTGGATTCCGCGCACCTTCAAGCAGATCGTCGACAACGGCTTCGCGGCCGGCGCCGACACCAGCCGGATCGGCGTGTATTTCCAGGGGCTGCTGCTCGTCGTCCTCGCGCTCGCGGTCGCGACGGCGGTGCGCTTCTTCTTCGTCTCATGGGTCGGCGAGCGCACCGTCGCCGACATGCGCATGGCGGTCCACCGCAACCTGCTGCGCCTGCCGCCCAAATGGTTCGAAGAGAACCGCCCCTCGGAGATCGCCTCGCGGCTGACCTCGGACACGGCGATCGTCGAGATGGTCGTCGGCAACACCGTCTCGACGGCGCTGCGCAACCTGCTCACCGGCATCGGCGGGGTGATCTATCTCTTCACCCTCGCGCCGGCGATCGCCACCTATCTCATCATCGGCATTCCGCTGATCGTCCTGCCGATCGTGTGGCTCGGCGGCCGCGTCCGCACGCTGTCGCGCTCGAGCCAGGACCGCATTGCCGATATCGGCTCGATCGCCTCCGAGACGCTCGGCGCGATGCGCATCGTCCAGGCCTTCGGGCAGGAGAAGCGCGAGGCCGAGCGGTTCGAAGGCGCGGTGTCGCGCAGCTTCGCCGCTGCCAAGCGCCGCTTCGGGCTGCGCGCGGTGATGACCGCGGCAGTGATCGGGCTGCTGTTCACGGCGATCACGCTGATCATGTGGGACGCGGTCTATGCGGTGGCCGAGGGCCGGCTCTCGGGCGGCTCGATCACTGCGTTCGTGATTACCGCCGGGCTCGTCACCGGCTCGTTCGGCGCGCTAACCGAAGTCTATGGCGAGCTGCTCCGCGGCTCGGGCGCCGCCAGCCGGCTCGCCGAGCTGCTGCGCGAACAGCCGGACATCGCCGCGCCCGCCAATCCCGTCGCTCTCCCGCAGCCCGCCCGGGGCGCGGTGGCGTTCGAGAACATCACCTTCCGCTACCCCACCCGTCCCGAAGTCTCGGCGCTCGCCGATTTCTCGCTCGACGTCCGCCCGGGCGAGACCGTCGCGGTGGTCGGCCCGTCGGGTGCCGGCAAGTCGACGCTGTTCCAGCTTCTCCAGCGCTTCTACGACCCCGAGACCGGCACCGTCCGCATCGACGGCGTCGACATTCGCGAGGCGGACCCCGCCGAGGTCCGCGCGCGCATGGCGATGGTGCCGCAGGAGACGGTGATCTTCGGCGCCTCGGCACGCGACAATCTCCGCTATGGCGCGTGGGATGCCGGGGACGCGGCGATCTGGGCCGCCGCGGAGGCCGCCAACGCGGCCGATTTCCTGCGCGATCTGCCGCAGGGGCTCGATACGTTTCTCGGTGAGGGCGGCGCGCGCCTGTCGGGCGGCCAGCGCCAGCGCATCGCGATCGCCCGCGCGTTGCTGCGCGACGCCCCGATCCTGTTGCTCGACGAGGCCACGTCGGCGCTCGACGCCGAGAGCGAGCGCCTCGTCCAGGATGCGCTCGAACGACTGATGGCGAACCGCACCACGTTGGTGATCGCCCACCGCCTCGCCACCGTGCGCGCGGCGAGCCGGATCATCGTGATGGAAGAAGGCCGCATCGTCGAGACCGGCAGCCATGCCGAGCTGGTCGCCGCGAGCGGGCTCTATGCACGGCTCGCGGCGCTCCAGTTCAACGACGCCTGAGCAGGGACGCTAGACGAACCGCGCGGCCTCTTCGGGAGAGAGCATCAGATCCTCGAGCCGGTGCGCCGGATGCGGATATTGGAAGCGGTTCACCGCCATCGGCAGCACGACGCCCTCCGCGACGTCGGGCATGAAGTAATTGCCGAAAAAGCCGTCGGGCGCGGTCATCGAGGAGTGCTCGTTATAGACCGCGCCGATCGAGGCGTATTTCAGGTCGGTTCCGAACACGGCGTAGAGCGCCATGTCGACGAAGTTCATGAACTTGGCCGAACCGCGCAGATGGGTGTCCTGCGCGATCACCGCGACGATGCTCTTCTGGACATAGGAAAGCGATCCCATGTCCTTCACGACCTGATTGAACTCGTGCGAGCCGTCGTGATGCACGATCGAGCGGCGCTCCGGCTCGTTCATCATGACTTCGCGGACATAGCTCGGCAGGTCGCCATGGAACAGGCGGATGCGGCTGGCCGCTTCCGGATACATCCGCCGCGCCCGCTCATAGGCGAACCGCAGATACGGCGCGCAGACGTCGACGAGGTCGAGATCATAGTCGAACGGCGCGCTGCAGCCCGCCAGATAGGACGTCGAGCCGCCGAGGAAGACGCCGACTTCGACGACGCGCTCGAACTGGCCATTAAAGTCGCGCAGCGTGCGGACGAGGTCGAAATAATATTGCGCCGAGCACTGGTCCTCATAGTCGAGGTCGAGGGCGCGGAGCTTGGTCACGATCCGGTCGTAGATCCGGTTCTGCCCCATCAGCCGGTCGCTTTCGCTCACCGAGCGGTACCCCGAGCGGATATGGGGTGCGAGACGCTGCCGCAGGGCGTCGATGTCCTCTTCGCGCGCATAGGGCTCGATGAAAGTGCCAAAGGTCATTCGCTGCTACTCCGCGTCGGCCGACGCCCTCGGCGCCCGAACATCACCCGATCCTTATAGAGGAACCGGTAACCATAGGGCCGGCGGAGCGGCGCATTATGCGTCCTCGCCGCCGAGCCAAAGCAGGCATTCCCAGTTTCAGAATATCGGGTATGGTTGCCGCAACACCCCGGCCACGGCCGGGCGCACAAGGGAGAGAGCAATGGCCGATCGCGAATTCGATATCATCGTCTATGGGGCAACCGGCTTCACCGGCCGGCTCGTCGCCGAATATCTCGCGCGCCATTATGCCGACGGCACCCTCAAATGGGCGATGGCCGGGCGCTCGATGACCAAGCTCGAGCGAGTGCGCGGCGAGATCGGCGCGGCCGTGGACACGCCGCTGCTCACCGCCAATGCCGACGACCCCGCGAGCCTCAAGGCGATGGTCTCCCGCGCGCAGGTCGTCATCACTACGGTCGGGCCGTACCAGCTCTATGGCGAGCCGCTGCTCGCCGCCTGCGCCGAGACCGGCACCGCCTATGTCGATCTTTGCGGCGAACCTGCGTGGATGCGCCAGATGATCGACAGATACGAAGCCGCCGCCAAGGCGAGCGGCGCGCGCATCGTCTTCTCGTGCGGCTTCGATTCGATCCCCTTCGACCTCGGCGTCTGGACCGCCCAGGAGGAAGCGAAGAAGCGCTTCGGCAGGCCCGCGCCGCGCGTGAAAGGCCGCATCCGCGCGATGAAGGGCACCTTCTCGGGCGGCACCTTCGCCAGCGGCAAGGCGACGATGGCGGCGGCGGCAAAGGACCCGTCGATCCTCAAGCTGATGATCGATCCGTTCGCGCTCGCCCCCGGCTTCGACGGCCCGCACCAGCCCAACGGCATGGTCCCGCACTATGACGACGCGGTCGGCGGCTGGGTCGCGCCGTTCATGATGGCGGTGATCAACACCAAGAACGTCCACCGCACCAATTTCCTCGCCGGCCAGCCTTATGGCGCCGATTTCCAATATGACGAGATGATGGTCGCCCCCGGCCTCGGCGATATCGGCAAGGCCGCGGCCGAGGCGATCGCCAGGATGAACCCGATGAACTCGGACAAGGGGCCCGCCCCCGGCGAAGGCCCGAGCAAGGAAGAGCGCGAGACCGGCTTCTACGAGATCGCGTTCGTCGCCGAGATGCCCGACGGCCAGCGGATCACGTCGGTGGTCAAGGGCGACAAGGACCCCGGCTATGGCTCGACGAGCAAGATGATCGCCGAAAGCGCGCTCTGCCTGCTGCGCGACGTGCAGGGCGAAGGCGGCATCTGGACCGCGGGCGCGCTGATGCCCGAGCCACTTCGCAAGCGGCTCGAGGCGCATGCCGGATTGACCTTCACGATCGAGTAGGCTCACCTGCGCCTCTGGGGGAGGCACGCGGATGAACGAACAGCCAGGAGGCGCTGACGGCCCGTCGGCCGTCCGCGAGGCGGATCTGATCGACTATCACCTCGCGCGGCAGAACGCGGCGCAGGCGTACAATGCCGACATGGCCAAGTGGATCCTCGCCTCGCTGATCCTGATCAACGGCGGCCCCTTCCTGCTGCTGAGCAAGGATCTGCCGACGGGCTACGTCGTCGCGCTGCAAGACGCGGCGCCGTGGTTCGTCACCGGACTGGCGCTGGCGGTGCTTTGCGGCTTCCTCGCCTGGCTCAACACGGGCATGCGCGAGGCGGTCGGCGGCTATGTCGTCAAGCGCCTGATCGCCGGCCGCGACGTTCCACAGAGCCGGGCCGAGATCGTCAGCGGGCAAGTCGTCAAAGCGAGCTATCTCTTCTCGATCCTCACCGGATTTGGCTCATTGGCCACCTTCCTCGTAGGCGCGCTCACCTTGGCGTCGAGCTACGGCGGCTAGGAAGACCCACGGCACCCGGCTTGTTCGTGAACGCACCAGCGCGACGTCCACTTGCGCCTTTCTCGGGCGCGCCGAGGGGACAGCCGGCAGTTCGAAAGCGCCTCCCTGGGCGTGGGGCTTGTGCATCGCTGCCGCTCGTGCCACCTTGCGGTCGTCGAAAATGGTGGACCGGTTTTGGTGAGCCCCGGTCAGCTTCCGTCGCTGCGGAACGCTTCAATCCAGCCCCCAGGGCCGCGGACCACGACGGAAGGTCGAGCTGCGTCTGCTCTCCGTCGTCCATTTCGGCCGGCTGGTTTTCGCACCTCCCCTCCCGTCGGACTCAACGGTGAAGAGGGCTTTTTCGATGAACCTGCACGATGGCTACACTGGGTTGTTCGCGCTCCTGTCCTGTTCGGGATGGATCGCGATGTTTGCCGCAAAGAAATCCGGCAAGCTCTGGCTGGGAAACTGTTTCGGCCTGGTTTACCACATAGCACTGGCTCCGGTCGTCCAGGCCTTGCCCGCACCGGAATTCGTGCGGATTGCGGGATATGTCTGGATATTTTGCGACGCCTTGATCGATGTCGCGTCGATCAACGGCATGGGGGAACGCGAGATTTGGGCGCTTCGCATGGGCGTCCACATTCCCGCTTCGATGTGGATCGTCGGGACTTCCTTGCAAATGCCAGCACTCCCGCTTGCCGTCGGCGTGATTCTGGGCGGCGTGCTTGCACTACATGCCATCGTCGGACCGGCGCTTCCCAAGGCAAAGATGAAATTGTTCCTCTTCGTCTTGCCGACAATGACAGCGTGGCTGTGCCTCATCGCATTCACCAGTCGGTGAGGCCGTCGCCTCGCCTTGCTCCCCATGGGCAACAAGATCCAAAGCATCACCGTTCACTTGAAAGGAAACAGCCATGTACGTAAAAACTGGAGTTGCGATCGCAGCGGCACTGATCGCATCGGCCACCGTCGCTGCAACCCTGCAGGGGCAGGCAGGCGTCAAGCGAACCGACCTTCAGCGGCATGATCTGTCGATCGAGAACCGCGAGACCGTCCAGGCCCGCATCGACATCGCCCCGGGGGTCACCGCGCCGTGGCACCGCCACCCGGGCGAGGAGGTCATCTACGTCATCGAAGGCACGCTCGAATATCAGCTGGAGGGCAAGCGCCCCGCGACGTTCAAGGCTGGAGAGGTTCTCTTCATCCCCGCAGGCGTGGCACACAAGGCGCATAACCCCGGCACCACCAACGGTGCCGAGCTCGCAACCTATATCGTTGAGAAGGGCAAGCCGCTTGTAGTGCCTGCGCCCGATGTTGGACGGCCCTGACATCAGACATGCGGCGGCCTGGGAGCCTGCCGCCCTGCTATCCCTGGTAGAAGAACAGCGGCAGGGCGGCGAGCAGGAGCAGCACGATCAGCACCACCGGGATCATGACCCGGCGCTGCGCCTCTTCCCGCGCCTTCCACGCCGCCCGGTCGAACCAGAAGCGGCCCGGCGCGGCCTCGCGGATCACGCCGCTGGCGAGCATTGCCCGGAACTGCCCCTCCGCCATGCCTTTGGCGGGCACGAACGGGACGGCGTCTTCGGCGCTGATCGCGTGCTGCGCCATGAACACGGCGATGATGCGCTTGCGCGCCTGAACCATGACCGCAGCGATGATCGTCGGCGTGATGCTGGTCGCGGTCATGCTGCCCTTCCCCTTTGTCCGGAGACAGGCTGACACGAACGCCGACCGCACTCAACCCGCTAGCGTTTGCGCCCCTGGTGCCGGATGTTGGCCGGGCGGCCGCGCCGCTTGATCTCGCGCTTGGGTCCGCGCGGGCCGCGGCGGTCGTCGCGTGGGCCGCCGCTCGATGCCGAGCCCTTGCCGTCAGGCAGCTCGAAGCGCAGCGCGCCCGATACCGGATTGGCCTCGGCCAGCCGCAGCGGCAGCCGCTGGCCGAGCGCGAAGGTCGTGCCGGTATCGTCGCCGATCAGCCGCTGGCTTGCCTCGTCATAGCGGAAATATTCGGTGCCGATATCGCGAACCGGCACCAGTCCGTCGCCGCCGATCCCCTCGATCGTGGCGAAGAAGCCGAAATTCTGGACGCCGGTGATCCGCGCCTCCATCACTTCGCCGACATGCGCCGAGAGATAGGCCGCGACATAGCGATCGATCGTCTCGCGCTCGGCCTCCATCGCCCGCCGCTCATATTGGCTGATGCTCTCGCCGAGGCGATCCATGCTGGCCGCTTCCTCGAAGGTCAGTCCGCCCGGCCCGAGTTTGTACGCCTCGACCAGCGAGCGATGGACGATCAGATCGGCATAGCGGCGGATCGGCGACGTGAAGTGCGCATAGCTGCCGAGCGAGAGCCCGAAATGCCCGGCATTCTCCGGCCCGTAATAGGCCTGGGTCTGGGTCCGCAGCACCTGCTGCATCACTTCGTCGCGGAAGTCCGCCTCGCCGACGAGCTCGAGGATGCGGTTGAAGGTCGCCGGCCGGATCACCTGCCCCATCGCAAATTCGATGTCGAAGGTCTTGAGATACTCCTTGAGCGCGACAAGCTTCTCGCGCGAGGGCGGCTCGTGGTCGCGGTACATCACCGGCGCCTTCTTCGCCTCGAGCGCCTTGGCCGCGGCGACGTTCGCCGCGATCATATAGTCCTCGATCAGCTTGTGCGCGTCGAGCCGCTCGCGCGGCGCGACCGAAAGGATCCGTCCGGTCTCGTCGAGCACGATCCGCCGCTCGGGCAAGTCGAGGTCGAGCGGCTCGCGCTTGCTGCGCGCCTTGTTGAGCGCGCGCCAGCAATCCCACAGGTGGCGAAGCGCCGGCTCGATCGCGGCGCGCATCTCCGCGCCCGGGGCAAAGCGGTCGTCGAGCAGCGCCCGCTCGCTCTCCGGCCCATCGATGATCGTCTGGGCATCGTCATAGGCGATGTTCGCGGCGATGCTCACCACCGCGCGGCTGAACCGCCAGCTCTTGAGCTCGCCATGCTTGCCGACCTGGAGATGGCAGACCAGCGCCGCGCGATCCTCGCCTTCCTTGAGCGAGCAGACTTCGGCCGAGAGGATCTCGGGGAGCATCGGCACGACCCGATCGGGGAAATAGACCGAGTTGCCGCGCTTGCGCGCCTCGCGGTCGAGCTCCGATCCGGTGCGGACATAGAAGCTGACATCGGCGATCGCGACTACCGCCTTCCAGCCGCCTTCGTTCTTCGCATCGTCGTCGGGCGCGGCCCATACCGCGTCGTCATGGTCGCGCGCATCGGCCGGATCGATCGCGACGATCGGCAGGTCGCGCAGGTCCTCGCGCTCGCCGAGCGGCTGTTTCGAGACGCGTTCGGCCTCGGCGAGCAGTTCGTCCGAAAATATGTTGGGGATGCTGTGGCGGTGGATCGCGATCAGCGAGAAGCTGCGCGGTGCAAACGGATCGCCCAGGCGCTCGACCACATGCGCGAAGATCCGCGGCGGCTTGCCGGCCTTGTTCGCGAGCACGAGATCGCCGGGCTCGGCGCCGTTGCGCTCCGAGATCGGGTAGCTGTGGCGCTCCTTTTTCTCGACCCCTTGCAGGAAGAGGCGCCCGCCCTCTTGGTGGACGACGCCGAGGATCTGCTCCTCGCCGCCGGCGAGCTTCTTCATCGGATGCGCGATCCAGCCGTTGCCGGCCTCTTCGGTGCGTGCGAGGATACGGTCGCCCGGTCCGAGCGCCGAGCGGTTGCCGCGCTGCTCGCGCACGCGCAGCCGGGGCACCGGAATGCCCTCGGCTTCCCAGCGCTCGGGCACCGCCCAGACGGTGTCGCCATCGGCGTCGGTAATCCGGAGCACGGTCACCTTGGGCAGCCCGCCCATCTTGTGGAAGGCGCGGCCGGGCGCGCTGTCGATCAGGCCTTCGTCGGCCATGTCCTTCAGCAGCGCCTTGAGCGCGATCTTGTCCTGCGCCGAAAGCCCGAAGGCGCGCGCGATCTCGCGCTTCCCGGCGGGCGTGTCCGAAGTCGCGATGAAGTCGAGGATCTGCTGCCGCGTCGGCAGCCCTGCTCTTGTTTTGGTTCTTGCCATTGATCACCAAGATAGGGGGCCGAAGCGCAAACGTCACGGGGGCGAAATCGCTGCCTCGGGCTACGGCATGATACGGGTCGGCCGCGGGGCGGCGGCGAGGCGAACGGAGGTGATTCCGTTTGCCGCCGATATCCTCTAGCGGTGGCGCCGTGGCGTACGATCTCCTCATCGTCGGCGGCGGGATCAATGGCTGCGCGATCGCCCGCGAGGCGTCGCTCGCCGGCCTCAAGGTCCTGCTCGTCGAGAAGGACGACCTCGCCAGCCACACCTCGTCGGCCTCGACCAAGCTGATCCATGGCGGGCTGCGCTATCTCGAAACCTATGAGTTCCGCCTCGTCCGCGAGGCGCTGCACGAGCGCGAGCGCCTGCTCGCCGCCGCCCCGCATCTGATCCGCCCGATGACCTTCGTGCTGCCGCACGCGCACGCCGTGCGTCCGTGGTGGATGGTGCGCGCGGGGCTGTGGCTGTACGATCTGCTCGCCGGTCAATCCTCGCTGCCGCGCTCGCGCAGCCTGCAGCCGGCGGACAGCGCCTTCACCCGGCCGCTCACCGGCGATCACCGCGGCTTCATCTATTCGGACGCCTGGGTCGACGATGCCCGACTCACGCTCGCCAACGCGCTCGACGCCGCCGCGCACGGCGCCGAGATCGCCACCCGCACCGAGTTCCGCGGCGCGCGCCGCAACGGCGATCGCTGGCAGGCAGCGCTCTCCGACGGCCGCACCGTCGAGGCTCGCGGGCTGGTCAACGCCGCCGGTCCCTGGGTGCGAGCCATTCTCGACAATATGCCGGTTGCGACCCGTTCGCGGATCCGCCTCGTCAAGGGCAGCCACATTGTCGTGCCGAAGCTGTTCGATGGCGATCACGCCTATATCCTCCAGCAGCCCGATCGCCGGATCGTGTTCGCGATTCCCTATGAGGGCGGCTTTACCGAGATCGGCACCACCGATGTGCCGGTCGAGCGGCCGGAAGATGCGGTCTGTTCGTCGGAGGAGACCCAGTATCTCTGCGATGCGGTGAACCGCTATTTCGTCCGGCAAGTCTCGCCCGCCGACGTGGTGTGGAACTGGTCGGGCGTGCGCCCGCTCCACGATGACGGCGCCGACAAGCCGCAGGCGGTCACCCGCGACTATGTCCTCGAGCTCGACGCCGACGGCGCGCCGTTGCTGTCGATCTTCGGCGGCAAGATCACCACGGCGCGCGCACTTGCCGAGGAGGCGATCGAGAAGATCGGCCCGCCGCTCGGGATCGAGCCGCGCTGCCGCACGCGCGCGCGGGTCTTTCCGGGCGGGATGATCGCCGGGTTCGAGCTTCACCTCGCGCATGTCCGGTCGTGTTGGCCGTTCCTCGGCGAGGATCGCGCCCGGCGGATGGCGCATGCCTATGGCGCAGTGCTCGGCGAGATGCTCGGGGCCGTTCACGAAGAGGCGGAGATGGGCGCGCCGCTCGGCGCCGGCCTCACCGAGATCGAGGCGCGGTGGATGCACGACCGCGAATGGGCGCGCAGTCCGGAGGACGTGCTCTTCCGCCGCTCGAAGCTCGGGCTGCACATGAGCGCCGCCGAGAGGGACGCATTTACCCGGTGGTGGGCTGCAACATTCGCTTAACCACTTGTTGATAACTGCTCCGTAGCGTTCTGCGGGGGCAGGAGGGTTATGGCGACGAGGTTCTCGCAATTCCGCACGGTTGGGCCTGCGCTGGTAGAACAGCGCAGCGAGCCGCGGCATCGCATCACCGTCACGCGGGCGACCGTGCGCACGCAGGGCAATGCGTCGATCGACGCGATCCTGCGCGATCTCTCGGTCTATGGCTGCCGCCTCGCCTGCACCAGCGAACACCCCGAGGGCGAGCGCGTCTGGCTGCGCCTCAAGGACAGCCTGCCCGTCTCGGCGACCGTGGTGTGGAACGACGGCAATCATATCGGCTGCCGCTTCGACGCCCCGATCGAGCGCAGCCTGATGCGCGCGCTGACTCTGGTGATCTGCTGAGCGGCGCTCAGCTATAGGCGATCAGCCGCCCCAGAGTCCCCACCGCCAGCCACAGCGACAGCGACGCGAGCGCGCTCGCCCGGCCGATCAGCGGCGGCACTTCCTCCCCCGCCTCCACCCGCCGTTGCCAGACCAGCCGGAACAGCAACGCGTTGGCGAGCGCGAGCGCGATCAGCACCAGCTTGCGGTGGAACGTGTCCGAGCGCGCCAGCGCGGTGCCGTCGGCGGCGAACAGCACCGTCCCGCTCACCACCAGCAGCGCGAGGCCGCCGAGCGCCACCGGCGTCAGCGCCCGCGACAGCGGCGCCGCGGGAATGGCGCGCCACAGTCCCGCCAGCCGCAGATCGACCACGCCGATCCCGCCGACCAGCATCACCAGCCCGAGCAGATGCACGCTGTTGACGAGCGGATAGACCCAGGCGCTGCCGCGCGCCCATTGCCCCACGCCCACGGCATCGAGCCACTGGGCGTAGGCGAGCAGCGCGGCGTCCACGCCTCAGCGCAGCTCGACCGTCTTGCCGCCCGCGGTCACCCGCTCGATCCGCATCTCGGCGGTGCCGTCCTTGCGGGCATAGCCGGTCAGCGTCACGCTCTGTCCCTTGTCGATCATCGCCGAGGTCAGTCCGCGCGCTTCCATCCGCGCGACCGGCGCGAGCACGACATTCCACTGCTTGCCCTGCCAGCGCACCGTCGCGCTGCCGTGCGGGTTGCCCCACGAGACGCTCTCCAGCTTGCCGGTGACGGTGATCGGCCTGGTCTCGTCGTACGAGCTCCAGCCATGATGCGCGAGCGCGGCGGCGGGTACGGAGATCGCCAGCATTGCGGCAAACAAGGTCATGCGTGTCATCGCTTCCTCCAGTCGGCCCCGTTCCGGAGGCTACGCGAACGGCAAGCCCGCCTCAACCCGGCGAATTCGCGCATCTGCGCAACTCGGCAGCTATTCCGCACCGCCGCCGACCCGGTTAGGCTCGCGCGGCCCGACTCGGGGCAACAGGGGGGAAAGATCATGCGCAGGTTCGGACTTGCAGCCGCGTTGCTGGCGTGCACTGCCGCCACGCCGGCATCGGCGGACACGATCTGCGAATGGATGGGCTATGCCGATCTGATCATCAAGGCGGCCCCGCCGCCCCCGGCCGGGCTGCCGCGCTCGCCCGACCATGCCCATGCGCTGAGCCAGACCGCGCTGGCGATGTTCGAGGCGGTCAATGCGATCGACCGCCGCTACGAAAGCTATCTCAAGCTCCCGCTCGGCGAGGCCCGCGCGTCGCAGGACGCCGCCGCCACCACCGCCGCCTATCAGGTGCTGATCGCGCACTTCCCCGGGCAGAAGGCAGGGCTCGACGACAGCTACGCCATCGCAATGGCGGCGATCCCGGACACAGCGGCGCGCGATCTCGGCAAGACCGTGGGCGAAGCCGCGGCCAAGGCGGCGCTGCTCGCCGGCGGCATCGACACCAAGATCGCCCAGACCGCCTATCGCCCGCGCACCGCCGCGGGCATCTGGGTGCCGACCGCGCTGCCGGTATTCGAGCCCTACGCGACTGCGTTCACTCCGTGGGTCCTGCCCAACGCCGCCGCGGTGCGCCCGGCGCCGCCCCCGGCGTTGACCAGCGAGACCTGGGCGCGCGACTTCGAGGAAGTGAAGCGCCTCGGCGGCCGGACCAGCAAGGACCGCACGCCGCACCAATCACTGATGGCGCGCTACCGCATCACCCCGGACATGATGCCCTCCTATCGCCTGATCGCCGACGCGCCGGGGCGCAGCCTCGTCCAGAACGCGCGGATGTTCGCGATGCTGGAGATGGCGGCCGACGATGCCGGGATGGCGATGGCCGAGGCCAAGCTCCACTATAATTTCTGGCGCCCGATCACCGCGATCCGAAACGCCGAGGACGACGGCAATCCGGCCACGACGAGCGACCCCGACTGGGCGCCGATGATCAACACGCCCAACCATCCCGAATATCCGTGCGGCCACTGCACCTATGCCTCGGTGACCGCGACGGTGCTCAAGGCGGAAGTCGGCAAGGCCCCGCCGGGCGGGGTGCGCGTCGCGTCGCTCTCGATCCCCAACAGCGCGGTGCAGGTGCTGCCGACGCTCGACGACTGGGTGCGCGAAGTGTCGTTCTCGCGGACGCTCGGCGGGGTCCATTACCGCTTCTCGAACGAGGCCGGCGAGACGCTCGGCCGCACCGTCGGCGAACTGGCGGTGGCGAAGCTGATGCGCCCGCTGCCGAAGGCGCAGGCGCGGCCAGCCGCGACCCGCTAAAGCGCAGCCGCGCCGTCCCAGTCGCCGAGCACGTTCGCGCGAGTGAACCGCGCCGCCTCGCCCGCGGCCAGCATTCGCCGCGTCGGCGAGGCCGGCCCGGCACCGGGCCCGCGGCTGCCATATTCGAACAGGCGCGCCTCCTGCGGCGTCAGCCGGCGCTGCTCGCCCTCGGGGCCCTTATAGCCCATCCAGGTCCAGCCCTCGCGCTTGATGTGCGGGCCCATCCAGCAGTCGAGGAACACCGACTGGCCGGTCAGCGCCATGTTGCCGCCCGCCCGCCACGGCCGCCCCAGCCAGGTCGAGCGCGCGCGGACCCCGGGCTCGTGCGTCAGCCGGCAGCGCGACAAGACCAGCCCGAATTCCTGCGCCGCCGGCGTGCTCGGCGCGGTCAGATAGCCGAACTCCGGCACCCCCGGCACATAGCGGGTGACGATCTCGCAGCCCTCGAACCACGCCGACGCCCCACCGAAGATGAAGTCCACCCCGCCGGCGATCCGGCAATCGGCGATCCGCGAGCGGCCCTGCACGTACAGCGTGTCCTGGTAGCCCTCGAGCCAGCAATGCTCGACCAGGGTCCGGTCCGCCTCGCGCCCGATCACCAGCGCCACCGCCTGCGCGCCGTTGCCGGCGCTGTCGCGCCTGGCCCCGATAAAGTCGAAGCTGTTGCGGATGGTCAGGTTGCGGAGCGTCGTGCCCGGCGCCGAGACGGTCAGCGTGCCGGTGCGCCCGGTGCCCCAGTTGTTGCCGTCGGGATGCTTGAGCCCCGCCCAGGTGCCGAAGGTCAGTACCGTGCCCTGCCCGCTGCCGACGATCGTCACATTGGGCACGGCGATCGTAAGCTTCTCGACCAGCACGCCCTCGCGCACGAGGATCCGGAACGGCCGCCCGCCCGCCGCGGCGGCTGCCTCGAGCGCCTTGCCGAGCGTGCCTGTCCGGGGATCGACGACCGCGTCCCAGCGCGCTTCGGCCCGCACGGCGGCCGGAAGCGCCATCGCACCGGCGAGCACCGTCCGTCGATCGATCATCTCGCCTCCCGCTACCAGCGATAGTTGAAGCTCACGCTGATCCTCTTGCCCCTGCCCGATCCGGCCGGCACCTCGTGCCGCAGCCAGCTCTCCCAGAGCAGCACAGCGCCCGGCTCGGGAATGATCTCCACGAAATTGCGCAGCGATTCCGCCACATCGGGCCGCCGCGGCGGCGCCGCCATCAGCATTGGCAGTCGGGGGTCCTCGAGCCGCAGCCCGCGCGAGCCCGGCGGCAGCGCGACATAGACTGTCCCCGAGATCACACTGTGCGGATGGATGTGCGCGCTATGCCCTCCGCCGCCGTTGAGGACGTTGGCCCACAGGCTGTCGAGCTTCAGCTTCTTGCCGCCCAGCTCGAAGCCGCAGGCCTCGGCGAATTTGGCGACATGCTTGTCGAGCAGCCGCTTGAGATCGGCGAATGCCGGATCGCGCGTCGGCAGATCGTCGAGCGAGGCGTAGGACGTATAGCCCTGATAGCCATGCTCCCGCGCCCATCCGCGCCCTGCCCGATCATCCTCGGCGAGCTGGAGGCACGATGCTTCGAGATCCTCGATCAGTGCGTCGTCGCCCAGTGGCTCCTGATAAAGCAGGGAAGCAAAGAGCGACCGGACCGTCACTGCTCAATAAGCCCGCGCAACGAGGATACGCTCTACCGCGGGCGCGCCGGTGAAGATGCACGCGCCCTCGGCCGCCGCGGCGTAGCCTGGCACGTTTCGGAAGGTGAGCTTGAGCGCCTTGAGCCGCTCGACCACCTTGTCGAGCTCGGCGCCGGTCGGCTTCGCCCAGCTGACTTCGACCCAGCCGGGCTTGTCGCCTTCGAACGCCTTTTCCAGCGCGGCAAAGTCGGTGACGTCGCGACGAATATTCGCGTCCATCCGCTCGCGCGCCTGCGCGTGCAGCGCCTGCTGGATGCTCTCGAGCATCTGGGTCGCCTCGTCGACGAACTGCGCCTGCGGGACGATCGCGCTGTCGAGCTTGCCGTCCTCGCGATACAGCCGGTCGCGGCGGATCACCGAGACATTGGCGCCGGCGACGTCGCGCCCGCCGACTTCGATCACGATCGGCGCGCCCTTCTTGACCCAGCCCCAGCGCTTGCCCGCGGCCTTGGCCGGGCGGAGATCGAGCAGCGCGCGCACCGGTTCGCCGAACACGCTCAGCACCGAAAGCTGCCGCTGGAGCGTCTTGCAATAGTCGACGATCGCCTGATCCTCGGGCTGATCGCGCAGCATCGGCACGATCACGATCTGCCACGGCGCGATCCGGGGCGGCACGCGCAAGCCATCGTCGTCGCCATGCACCATGATCACGCCGCCGATCATCCGCGTCGAGACGCCCCAGCTCGTCGTCTGCGCCAGCTCGAGCCCGCCTTCGGCATTCTGGAAGCGGATGTTCTGCGCGGTCGAAAAGGTGGTGCCGAGGAAGTGCGACGTGCCCGCCTGCAGCGCCTTGCCGTCCTGCATCATCGCCTCGATCGAATAGGTAGAGACCGCGCCCGGAAAGCGCTCGTTCTCGGGCTTCTCGCCCGCGACCACCGGCATCGCTAGGCAGTCCTCGGCGAAGCTGCGATAGACTTCGAGCATCTTGAGCGTCTCTTCGCGCGCCTCGGTCTCGCTGGCATGCGCGGTATGGCCTTCCTGCCAGAGGAACTCGCTGGTGCGCAGGAACATCCGCGTGCGCATTTCCCAACGCACCACATTGGCCCATTGGTTGATCAGCACCGGCAGGTCGCGCCACGACTGGACCCAGCGGCTGAACGCGGCGCCGATCACCGTTTCCGAAGTCGGCCGCACGACCAGCGGCTCCTCGAGCTTCGCGTCGGGATCGACCACCAGCTTGCCGTCGACTGCCTTGAGCCGGTGGTGGGTGACCACCGCCATCTCCTTGGCGAAGCCTTCGACATGCTCCGCTTCCTTCTCGAAATAGGAGAGCGGGATGAACAGCGGGAAATAGCAATTTTCGTGGCCGGTCGCCTTGATCCGGTCGTCGAGCAGGCGCTGGATCCGCTCCCAGATGCCATAGCCCCACGGGCGGATCACCATGCAGCCGCGCACGCCGCTCTCCTCGGCGAGATCGGCCTCCGAGATGACGGCTTGGTACCAGGCGGCGAAATCCGCTGCTCGCGTGACGTTGAGGGCGTGCTTGATCATGCCAGCCGATTAGCGAGGGAATCGCGCGCTGGGTAGCACCTATACGGGGTTGTGCGGCGCAGCACCGCCGCCTAACCGCGTCGCATGGCGCCAGCGAGAACAGACAATGCCTTCAAGGGCTTGGCATTGCGCCTTTTCGCGATCCTGTGCCTGTCGACGATGTCGGCGCTGATCAAGCTCGCCGAAACGCGCGGCGCCAGCCTCGTCGAAACCATGTTCCACCGGCAGCTGTGGGCGGTGCCGATCGTCACTGCGTGGATCGTCGCCGGCCCAGGCCTCGGCTCGATCCGGACGAAGCGCTTCGGCGCCCATGTCACCCGCACCGCGATTGGGCTCACCGGCATGGTGTTCACCTTCGGCGCGGTGCTGCTGCTCCCGCTCGCCGAAGCGACGACGCTCAACTTCACTGTGCCGATCTTCGCCACCATTCTCGGCGCGCTGGTGCTGCGCGAGAAGACCGGCTGGCACCGCTGGGGCGCCGTGATCGTCGGTTTCGCCGGCGTGCTCGTCGTCGCGCAGCCGGGGAGCGGCGAATTCCCGCTCTTCGGCGCGATCGTCGGCCTGCTCGCCGCGTTGTTCGTCGCGCTCGTCGCGATCACGCTGAGGCAGATCGGCAAGACCGAAAGCGCCGGCACCACGGTCTTCTGGTTCTCGGTACTTTCGCTGCCGCCGCTCGGAATCGTCTATGCGTTCCAGCTCCAGTCGCACGACTGGATGACCTGGGCGAACCTCGTCGCGATCGGGCTGGTCGGCGGGGTCGCACAGCTCGCGCTCACCGCCTCGGTCCGCTTCGCGCCGGTCTCCACCGTCATTCCGATGGACTATTCGAGTCTGATCTGGGGGACCTTCTACGGCTGGCTGATTTTCGGGGCGTGGCCGACGCCATGGACGTGGCTCGGCGCGCCGATCATCATCGCCAGCGGGCTCTATATCGTCTGGCGCGAGCGGGTGCTCCACGTCCGCAACACCGAAGGCGCGAGCGACGCCGCGGCGTCCTAGAGCAGGGCGCCGCCCCTTAACGGGCTATTTCCCTGTCGGGCCTATACCGGCGCGATGCGATCGCTCGTCCTGCTCCTCGCCCTTGCCGCTCCTGCCGCCGCGCAGGAGCGCACCGCTCCCTTTTTCGTCGCCGAGACCGGCCAGGGCTATGCCTCGGTCGACGAGGCGGTCACGGCGATCCGCGACGACACCGCGACGATCCTGATCGCCCCCGGCACCTATCGCCAATGCACCGTCCAGACCGGCGGCAAGATCACCTTCAAGGCGCGCCAACCCGGCACCGTCGTGTTCGAGAAGGAAGTCTGCGAGGAGAAAGCCGGCTTCGTGCTGCGCGGCCGCGGATCGATCGTCGATGGTATCGTCTTCCGCGGCTATGCGGTCTCGGACGGCAACGGCGCGGGGATCCGCCACGAAATGGGGGATCTGACGATCACCAATTCGATGTTCCTCGACAGCCAGGAAGGCATTCTCGGCGGTGGCCACGAAACCGTCCGCCGCGTCAGCATCGATCGCACGACCTTTTCGGGTCTCGGCCAGTGCGAGACCGAGAATTGCAGCCATGCGATCTATCTCGCGGTCGACGGCGAGGTCTCGGTCACCCGCTCGCGCTTCGAGCGCGGCACCGGCGGCCATTATGTCAAGCTCCGCGCCCGCCGCGTCAACATCGTCGATTCGAGCTTCGACGACAGCGCCGGCAAGAAGACCAACTACATGATCGACCTGTCCGAAGGCGGCGCCGGGCTGATCGCGCGCAACACCTTCGTCCAGGGCAAGAGCAAGGACAATCATTCGGGGCTGATCGTCGTCGCCGCCGAGGGCCGGACCTACCCCTCGAGCGGCCTGCGCATCGAGGACAACGTCGCCAGCATGGCGCCGGGCGCGCCGCCCAACCCGGCCTTCGTCGCGGACCTGAGCGGCGCGACGATCGAGCTGAGCAACAACAGGCTGTCGGGCATGCGCGCCTTCGAGAGACGCTAGAATTCCCCCTCCCTGCAAGGGAGGGGTCAGGGGTGGGTAAGAAAAGGTCGGGCTCGATGCCCGGCCTTTTTCTTTGTTCCGCGCACATTGCTAGGCTCGCTTCGCTCGCAATGTAGGATTTCCCGTGCGACGCTCCGGCCGTCGCTCTTTGAACCGTCTAAACCCTCACACATCCGCGCGACACATTCTTACCCCCACGCGCAACGAAATGAGCCAAACCGCGCGCAAAGTGTGAAGCTAAGTTCGCCAAATCCTATTTGCAGCTGCTCCCCGTCCCCGCGTCGAGGTCGAGGCAGCGCCCGTCGATCTGCACCGGCACCGGCACGCCGATCAGCGCCGCCAGCGTCGGGGCGATGTCGACCGTCTCGACCGACAGCGGCTGCTCGAACCCGATCATGCCCTTGCGCCAGAACAGGATCGGCACGCGCCGGTCATAGTCCCAGAAGCTGCCATGCGTCGCGACATAGCCCGGCCCGGGTGCCGCGATCGGCGTCACCCGCGGCTTGAGCGCCAAGACGAGATCGCCCGAGCGCTGCGGATCGAACGAGGCGCGCGCGCGCTCGAGCAGGGTCCAGGTCTCGGGCGGGCTCTTCGGCATCGGCGTCGCCTCGATCTGCGCGCGGGTCAGCACCGCCTGCACTTGCGGATGCGCGGCATAGCGACGGAGCGCCTCGGCCTGCACCGCGCTGCGCTGCGCCTGGCTGAGCCTAGAGTCGAAATAGATATCGCCCGCCGCGCCGCCGACCAGCGTCGCACCGGCGATCCCCAGCTTCGTCGCGATCTCCTTGCCCACCGCACTCGCCGCCAGCGCCGGATCGACCCGCGCCGCCATCGGGGCGGCATGATCGCGGTTGCGCTCGGGGAGGTCGTGCCCGCCATGGTCGGCGGTCAGCGCCACCGCATAGTCGACGCCGGTGCGGTCGAGCACCGCGAACAGCTTGCCGATCGCCTGATCGAGCGCCGCCATCTGGAGGCACATCTCGCTGCCTTCGGTGCCGAGGCTGTGGCCGACATAGTCGGTCGCCGAGGCGCCGAGGATCAGCAGGTCGGTTTGCTGGCCCTGCCCCAGCTTCATGTCGGTCGCGAGCCCGGCGCCGAGTGCGAGCACCGCCTCGTCGAACTCGGGCGAGGCGCGAAAGGCGCGGACATCGCCAGCCGCGCGGGCGAAGCGCCCGTCGCCGACCGTCAGGCTCGCCGTGACCGGCACCGCCCGGCTCCGCGAGCGGCAGAAGGGGGTCAGCTCCATCGGCTCCTGCGCCTCGGCGAGCCGTTCGGTGACGCTGGCGTTCACCCGGGTGACCATCGCCGGCTCGGTGCGGCCGGCATAGGAGACGAAGCCCTTGCCGCCCCACCACCACAGCTCGTCGACCTTGTGCCCACCCATCATCACCGCGGCGCGGTCCTTGCCCGCCACCGAGACGACCCGCGCCCGCGGATCGGCAGCCTTCATCCATTCGCCGAGCGTCGGCACCTTCAGATGCTTGTCCGACACGGTATATTTGGTCGAGGTGCTGCCGGGGACGCTCTCGTCCTCGGCGCAATAGACCGTCTTGTCCTCGCGCGGCGCCGAGAAGTCGGTCCAGTCATTGGCGACGATGCCCGCGCGTCCCGGATGCACGCCGGTGAGGATCGTCGCATGGCCCGGGCAGGTCTCGGTCGCGGCATGACCCTGATAGCCCGAAGGAAACACCGCGCCCGAAAGCAGCCGCGCGAAGCCGCCACTGAACTGGTTGCGATATTCGGCGAACAGATCGGCCGAGAGCTGGTCGACCGAGATCACCACCAGCAGCTTGGGCGGCTTCTGCGGCGCGGGCGCCTGCTGGGCGGCGGCCGGCGTGGCGGCAAGCAGCGCGAGCGCGGCGGGAAAAGCGAGCTTCATGCGGAAAGGGCTCCCGTCGAGGATTTGTGTGTCAGCTATTGTCGATTGGCCGGTCCTGGGCAAGGACGGCGCATGACGTGGATTCGTTTCGTGCTGATGTCGCTGGCGCTATGGTGCGCAGCGGCTCCGGCGTCGGCGCAGGACAAGGGTCCGCACGTCCGCATCGAGCTGGTCGCCGAGACCGATCGGCCGGCGCCGGGCAGCGACGTGACGCTCGCCTTCGCCTCGACCCCCGAGCCCGGCTGGCACGCTTATTGGGAGAACCCCGGCGACGCCGGCCTCCCCGCGCGGGCGGCGTGGACGCTGCCCGCCGGCGCCAGCGCCGGGCCGTTGCGCTACCCGGTGCCGCACCGGCTGATCATCGCCGGGCTGATGAACTATGTGTATGAAGGCCCGTTCGCGCCGCTGGTGACGCTCAGGCTGCCCGCCGATGCCCGCCCCGGTCAGCAGCTGCCGATCCGGGTCAAGCTCGACTATCTGGTCTGCACGAACGAGATCTGCGTCCCCGAAAAGGCCGAGCTGGCGACCAGCCTGACGGTCGGCGACGGCGCGGTGCCGGCCGATCGTCGGACCCGCTTCGACGCATGGCGCGCTGCGCTGCCTCGCCCGCTTGGCACGCAGGCGACGTACCAAGTCGATGGCAAGACCTTCCGTCTGGCCGTGCCCTTTCCTGCCGGCGCGGCAATCTCGGGCGAGGGCTATTTCTTCCCGCTGACCGACGGAGCGATCGACTATGCCGCACCTCAAAAGGTGGTGCGCGACGGCGATCGCATCGTCGTCGAAGCCCCGGCCAAGCGCACCGTCGCCAAGGTCGAGGGTCTGCTCGCTTTCGGCAATCAAGGCTTCACGCTGGCGGCAGTGCCCGGCGCGGTGCCACCGCCCTCGGCCTCTGCCGGGGCCCAAGCGAACGGCTGGATCGCCGCGGCGCTGCTCGCCTTTCTCGGCGCGATCGCCGGCGGCGTGCTTCTCAACATCATGCCGTGCGTGTTCCCGATCCTCAGCCTCAAGGCGCTGAGCCTCGTCAAGGCGGGCGACGAGGCCGGCCATCCGCGCGGCGAGGCGCTCGCCTATACCGCGGGCGTCGTGCTCACCTGCCTCGCGCTCGGCGGCGCGCTGCTCGCTTTGCGCGCCGGCGGCGCGGCGGTCGGCTGGGCGTTCCAACTGCAGGACCCGCGCGTCATCCTGTTCCTGCTGCTGTTGGTCACCGGGATCGCGCTCAACCTCGCGGGGCTGTTCGAGCTTCCCGCCCCCGCCTTCGTAAACCGGGCGGCGGCGCGCGGCAGCGGCGGCGCCTTCCTCACCGGCGCGCTCGCCGCATTCGTCGCAACACCGTGCACCGGCCCCTTCATGGGCGCGGCGCTCGGGGCGGCGCTGATCCTGCCATGGCCTGCGGCGCTCGCGATCTTCGGCGGGCTCGGCCTCGGTATTGCCCTGCCCTTCCTGTTGCTCGGCTTCGTTCCCGCGCTTCGCCGCAGACTTCCCAAACCCGGCCCGTGGATGGCGACGCTCAGGCGCATTCTCTCGGTGCCGATGTTCCTCACCGCGCTCGCGCTCGCCTGGGTGTTGGGGCGGCAGGCCGGCGTCGACGGCATGGCGCTGGGGCTCGGCGCGGCGTTGCTCGGGGCCCTCGGACTTTGGTGGGCCGGGCGGCGGCAACTGCGTGGGACCGATGGAGCATGGCTGCCCGCGCTGCCGCTGCTCCTGCTGGCGCTCGCCGGGGTCGCGCTGGTGCGCCCGGCGCCGGCCGACGCCGAGCGCGCCACCGTGGCGGGTGCCGAGCCGTTCAGCGAAGCTCGGCTGGCCGAGCTCCGCGCCGAGGGCCGCCCCGTCTTCGCCTATTTCACCGCCGACTGGTGCGTCACCTGCAAGGTCAACGAGAAGGCGACGATCGAGACCGCCCCCGTCGCCGACGCGTTTGCGAAGAGCAAGGTCGCGGTGCTGGTCGGCGACTGGACCAATGGCGACCCCGCGCTCGGCCGCTTCATCGAGCAGCACAATCGCGCGGGCGTCCCGCTCTATTTGTGGTATAAGCCCGGCAGCGCAGTGCCCGAGGTCCTGCCGCAAGTGCTGACCCAGACGATGCTGCAAAACCTTTCGAGCGGGGGCCGATAGGGAGACGGGCATGAACAAGTGGATTGCACCGGGGTTGGCCGCGGCGGCATGCACCGCCATCGCCGCCCCGATCGCCGCCGAGCCAGGCATCGGCGCCGCGGCCCCCAATTTCCGCGCCTATGACATGACCGGCAAGATCGTCGATCTTTCGCAGTATCGCGGTAGGTTCGTCGTGCTCGAATGGAACAACCCCGGCTGCCCCTTCGTGAAGAAGCATTACGAGAGCGGCAACATGCAGAAGACCCAGGCCGCGGCCGTGGCGCAGGGCGCGGTGTGGTTGACGATCAATTCGGGCGCGCCGGGCAAGCAGGGTCATATGAGCGGACCCGAGGCGCAGAAGTTCGTTGCCGCGCAGGGTGCAAAGCCGAGCGCCTACCTGCTCGATCCTAACGGCCTGATCGGCAAGGGCTATGGCGCCAAGACAACCCCCCATATCTATGTGATCGATCCCCGGGGCCGCCTCGCCTATAACGGCGCGATCGACGACAAGCCGAGCTCCGACAAGGGCGATATCGCGGGCGCGCGCAATCATGTCCTCGCGGCGCTGGGCGAACTTCGCGCCGGCAAGCCGGTTTCTGTCCCCGAGAGCCGACCCTATGGCTGCACGGTGAAGTACGCGAGCTAGACCGACACCTCTCCCGCCAGGAGCTTGGAGGACGCAAACGCCCCTTGTGCAACGCAACAAAGCGTTGCAGCATGGAACCCGACGGCTTTCCGTCGCTTGGGAACTCGATGGCAGCACGAGGGGCGTTCGACGAAATCTGGGGGCATGGCGGGCCGGCCAGCCCACGCGCTGAATTCACTGCGCTTGCCGAATGGGTAGCGAGCACCCCGCCCGCCGAGCTCCATCGCCGCCAGCAATCCGCCGAGGCCGCCTTTCGCCAGCTCGGCATCACCTTCGCAGTCTATGGCGAGAGCGATGCCGCCGAACGCATCATTCCGTTCGACATCGTGCCGCGCGTGTTCCTGCAAAGCGAATGGTCGCGGCTGTGCGAGGGGCTGGTGCAGCGCGTCGAGGCGATCAACGCCTTTCTCGAGGACATCTATGGCGCGCGCCGGATCCTCAAAGAGGGGCTGATTCCGCCCGAACTGATCTTCCGTAACGAGCAATTCCGGCCCGAGGTCGCGGGAATCCGTCCGCCGCACGGCGTGTGGGCGCATATCTGCGGGATCGATCTGGTCCGTACCGGTCCTGACGAATTCTATGTGCTCGAGGACAATGCCCGCACCCCCTCGGGCGTGTCGTACATGCTCGAGAACCGCGAGGCGATGCTGCGCCTCTGTCCCGAGCTGTTCCGCGATTTCCGCGTCGCCCCGGTCGATTCCTATCCGGACATGCTCCTCGAGACGATGCGCTCGGTCGCGCCGGGCAACAATCCGCACCCGGTCTGTGTCGTGCTCACCCCCGGTCATTTCAACTCGGCCTATTACGAGCACAGCTTCTTGGCAGATTCGATGGGGATCGAGCTTGTCGAAGCCGCCGATCTCGTCGTCGACGACGACATCGTCTGGGTCCAGACGATCGCCGGGCGGGTGAAGGTCGACGTGATCTATCGCCGGATCGACGACGATTTCCTCGATCCGCTCACTTTTCGCGCCGATTCGATGCTCGGGGTGCCGGGGCTGATCGCCGCCTATCGCGCCGGCAACGTCGCGCTGATCAACGCGCCCGGCAACGGCATCGCCGACGACAAGGCGATCTACAGCTACATGCCCGAGATCGTGAAGTTCTACTCGGGCGGCGAGGCCAAGCTGCCCAATGTCGAGACCTTCCGCTGCCGCGAGCCCGCGGCGTTGAAGTATGTACTGGATCATCTCGACGAGCTGGTCGTGAAGCTGGTCGACGGCTCGGGCGGCTATGGCATGCTCGTAGGCCCCACCGCGACCAGGCAGCAGATCGAGGATTTCCGCGCCGCGCTGATCGCCGAGCCCTATCGCTACATCGCCCAGCCGACGCTCGCGCTGTCGACCGTCCCGACGATGAGCGAGGCCGGGCTCGCGCCGCGCCATGTCGATTTCCGCCCCTTCGTGCTGAGCGGAAGCGACGGCGTCCGCGTGGTGCCCGGAGGGCTCACCCGCGTGGCGCTGCGGGAGGGATCTCTGGTGGTGAACTCCAGCCAGGGCGGCGGTACCAAGGACAGTTTCGTGCTGCTGGAGGATGGCGCCCCGTCGCAATCCCAGTCGCAGAGGCAAAGCCTGTGAGCGCCCTTGCCAAATCCCCCCTGGCGCAGCGGGGGCGGTGGCACGCGCAGCGTGACGGAGGGGGAATATCCGCGAGCGGATCGCCTGCGGCCGCGCCCCCTCCACCAGCTTCGCTGGTCCCCCTCCCCCGCTTCGCGAGGGAGGATTTTACATGCTGATGCTCTCGCGCACCGCCGCGGCGCTCTATTGGCTCGGCCGCTATGTCGAGCGTGCCGACTTTATCGCGCGACTGGTCGAGGCGACGATCCGGCTCGACGCGCTCTCGGCGCGCCCCGCAGGCGAGGCCGCATGGCAGAGTGCGCTGGCGGTGACCTATACCGACGAGGCGTTCGCCGCGACGGGGCGCAGCTACACCCAGGGCCAGGTCGCCGGCTTTCTGACGCTCGACTCGAGCCATGGCGGGTCGATCGTCCGCTGCCTTGAGATGGCGCGCAATAATGCCCGCGCCGTCCGCACCGCGCTCACCCGTGAGGCGTGGACCGCGATCAACCGTGCCTGGTGGCTGTTCCAGAATCGCGCCTCGACCGGCGGCGCCACCGCGACGCTCAACCTTGTCGAGCAGGTTAAGGGCGAGACGCGCGGCTTCGAAGGGTCGATCCACCGGATGATGCGCAACGAGGCGACCTGGCTGATCCAGCTCGGCGCCGCGATCGAGCGCGCCGACAACACCGCGCGGCTGGTCGACGTCAAATATCACCTGCTGCTGCCCGAAGGCGAAGCCGTCGGCGGCGTCGTCGATCGCGATCAATGGACGACGATCCTGCAGACCGTCTCCGCCGTGACCGCCTATCGCTGGCTGTACAGCGACGGTCTCCAGCCGACCAACGTCATCGATTTGCTGATCAGCCGGTTCGAGCTGCCGCGCAGCCTCGCCGCCTGTGTCGAGGAAAGCGTCCAGTTGCTCAGCCAGCTTGCGCGCCGCACGGGATTGCAGGGGGAGGCCGACCGGATGGCGCGCGCCAGGATGGCGCGGATGCAGAAGACGCGGACCCCCGAGGTGATCGTCAGCGGACTGCACGAATATCTCGAGGCGTTCATCCGCGAGAACGCTATGCTCGATGCCGCGGTGGCGCGGCAGTTCAGGTTCATATGAGGATCGCGGTCGACCATCGCACCCGCTATCGCTTCACCCAGCCGCAGGCGCGGATCGTCCAGATGCTGCGTCTGACGCCGTGCGATACGCGCGACCAGACTGTGGTGAACTGGATGATCAGCGTCGATTGCGACGCGCGGATCCGTGACGCCGCCGATGGTTTCGGCAATGCCATCACCATGCTCTATGCCGAGGGTCCGATCGACGCGATCGACATCACCGTCACCGGCGAAGTGCTGACCGTCGACAGCAGCGGCATCGTCCACGGCTCGGTCGAGCCGCTGCCGCCGATGCTCTACCTGCGGACGACCCCGCGGACGACGCCGGGCGACGGCCTACCCGGCTTTGCCGCCGACAGCGCGGCGGGCGCGCATGATCCGCTGGATCGGCTGCACCGGCTTAACGCCGCGCTGCACGCCCGCTTCCCCTGCGTCCCCGACGCGCCCGACACCGGGCTCAGCGCAGCACAGGCGTTCGCTCGCGGTGAAGCCACCTCGCGCGACGTCGCCCAGATGTTCATCGCCGCCGCGCGCAGCCTCGATGCGCCGGCGCGCTATGTGACCGGCTATCGGATCGTCGGTAGCGCACAGTCGGCGCCGCATGCCTGGGCCGAAGCGCACGTGGCGGGGCTGGGCTGGGTCGGCTTCGACGCGACGACGGGGTTCTGCCCGGACGATGGCTATGTCCGGGTCGCGGTCGGCCTCGACGCACTCGGTGCCGCCTCGATCGCGGGCACCCGGATCGGGCGGGGCGACGAAGAGCTCGACGTCGCGCTCCGCGTCTCGGAGGAGTGATTCAGGCCAGCTCGCGCGTCCGCGCCGGAATCGGCATCGAAACCGCCATGTCCTCGTCGGTCAGCAGCGACCAGCCATTGGGACCGAGCACCTCGATCGGACGATAGCGCGTCTTGTACGCCATCCGCTCCGAGCCCTTCACCCAATAGCCCAGATAGACGTAAGGCAGCCCGGCCGAGCGCGCGCGCAGGATATGATCCATGATGATGAAGTTGCCGAGACCGGGACGCGACTCGTCGTCGGCATCGAAGAAGCTGTAGATCATCGACAGTCCGTCGGCCTGCTGATCGGTGATGCAGGCGCCGATCAGGCGGCCGCGCCCATCGGCGGCGGGCTCGCGATATTCGATGACATAGGAGCTGACCGGCGACTGCTCGACCATGTCGGCATAGTCGTTCTCGTCCATCGCCGCCATGCCGCCGCCGGGGTGGCGCGCTTTGAGATAGCGGTGGAGCAGTTCGAACTGCTCGCCCGTCGCCCAAGGCTTGCACGCCGTCACCTCAAGGTCGCCATAGCGCCGCAGCAGCTTGCGCTGGGTGGCGTTAGGGCGGAACTGATCGGCGACGACGCGTACAGAGACGCAGGCGGTGCATCCCGCGCAGCTCGGCCGATAGGCGACCGACTGGCTGCGGCGAAAACCGATACGCCCCAGCGCGTCGTTGAGCTCGCCGGCGTGCTGGCCGGTGAGTTCGGTGAAGATCTTCCGTTCCTGCCGGCCCGGCAGATACGGACACGGCGACGGGCTCGTCACGAAGAAACGCGGGAAACGGGAAAGTGCAGTCACCGCAGATCGCCTTTGCTCAGGCCCTTTGGAATCGGCCTTTCAACGCGACTATGGAGCGCCGGATGCATGATGAAAAGCCGGTTTACCACGAAAGAGAGTTAACGCGGCGGCGATAGCGAAGCGGGGAAATACAAGGCTTTGCATGCACCGAACGCCCTTGCCGGACGCGCGGTGTTAACGCTTCGGGGCCGATCGCCACCAGACGGAAGCGAGGACGCGTGGAGAATACACGCGAACTTAACTCACGAGAATCGCGTGCGCACTCGGTTCATCGCGCCTGCGATTCGCCTCAGCGCAGGGCGGCGCGTTTGGCCGCTCGCTGAGCCGGTTCAGGCCAGCTCGACGAGGCTGACCTCATATTGCGCGCGGCGCAGCGCGGTCATCAGCCGGTCGAGATGGTCGCGGTCGCGCGTCTCGCATTCGACGTCGAGGCTAAGCCCCTTGGCCGGCAGATTCGTGAAGATCCGCTGGTGCGACAGCTCGAGGATGTTGACCGAGAGCTCGTGGAATATCTGTGCGACCTTGTAGAGCGCGCCCGGCCGGTCCTGCAGCCGGATGCGCAGCCGGGCCATACGGCCCGAGCGGGCAAGGTCGCGCAGCAGTACATAGGCGAGCAGTCGGGTATCGATATTGCCCCCGCACAGGATGATGCCGACGGTCTTGCCGCGGAACCGCTTGGGCTCGGCAAGCAGCGCGGCGAGCCCGGCCGCACCGGCGCCCTCCACCACCGTCTTCTCGATCTGGAGCAGCAAGCTCACTGCTTCTTCTAGCCGGCGTTCGCTGACGAGGACGATGTCGTCGACCAGCGCCTCAACCATCTTCGCGGTGATGCCGCCGGGCTCCTTGACCGCGATGCCCTCCGCCAGCGTGTCGCCGGCGCAGGGCATGTCGGTGCCGTGGATGCGATTGTACATCGACGGATAGAGCTCGGCCTCGACTCCAACTACCTCGATCGTGCGGCCTTCGGATTTCGCGACCACTGCCGAGCCGGAGATCAGCCCACCGCCGCCGACCGGCACGACCAGCATATCGATCTCGGGCACGTCCTCAAGGATTTCGAGCGCGGCGGTTCCCTGCCCGGCGATGATCCGGGCGTCGTCGAACGGGTGGACGAAGGTATAGCCCTTCTCCGCCTCGAGCTTGCGCGAATGGGCATAGGCGGCGTCGAAGGTTTCGCCGTGCAGGATGACCTGCGCGCCATGCCCTTCGGTTTGGGTGATCTTCACGATCGGCGTGTTGATCGGCATGACGATCGTGCTCGGGATGCCGAGCCGCGTCGCATGATAAGCGAGCCCCTGCGCGTGGTTTCCGGCCGAGGCCGCGATCACGCCCTTGCTGCGCGCGGTCTCGTCGAGCTGGAGCAGCGTGTTGAGCGCGCCGCGCTCCTTGTACGCCGCCGTGAACTGGAGATTCTCGAACTTGAGATAGACCGTCGCGCCGGTCAGTTCCGACAGCGTCTTGCTCACCAGGGTCGGCGTCCGCACGACCGCGCCCATAATCCGCTGCGCAGCTTCACGAACATCGGTGATCGACACGGGAAGCGGCGTGGGCGCCGGTGCTGCTTTGGTGGCCATAGTCCCTCCCGCCTAGACCATCTGGCGCGGCGGGGGAACAGGCCCTATGCGCAATCGTCTATGCCCAAGCTGCACTTGCTCGCGCGCCTGCTGGCCCCGCTCCTCGCCCTCGCCGCCCCGGCGGTCGCCCGCGCCGACGGGCTGGTCGACAACGTCAACGGAATGACGCTCGACGACAAAGGCCAGGTGGTCCGGTTCACCGGCCTGATGATGAACCGCGACGGCAAGATCACCTATGTGCTGAAGAGCGGTGATCGGCGGCCGAAAAAGATCGAGTGGAAGCTCGACATGGGCGGCAAGACGCTGGTCCCGGGCATGATCGACGGGCACGGTCATGTCATGGGATTGGGCGCGCAGCTGCTGCGTCTCGACCTTTCGGACACCAGTTCGCTGGACGAGGCGCTGGCAAAAATCCGGACCTATGCCGCCGCCAATCCCACCAAATGGATCCTCGGCGGGGGCTGGAACCAGGAGCGCTGGAAGCTCGGCCGCTTCCCCACCGCCGCCGATCTCGACGCCGCGGTGAGCGACCGCCCGGTGTGGCTCGAGCGCGTCGACGGCCATGCCGGCTGGGCGAACAGCCGCGCCATCACCGCCTCGGGAGTCACCGCGGCGAACAAGGACCCTTCGGGCGGCCGGATCGAACGCGCCGCCGGAGGCAAGCCGGCGGGAGTCTTCGTCGACGCGGCGATGGAGTTCGTCACCAAGCACATCCCCGCCCCCACCCCGCGCGAACAGAATGCCGCCTTCCTCGCCGCGCAGGACCGGCTGCTCTCGCTCGGCATCACCGCGGCGGCGGACATGGGCACCAGCCTGCATGACTGGCTTACCTATCGCCGGATGGGCGATCTCAGCCTGCTCAGGATACGCATCCTCAGCTACGCCAGCGGCGTCGACACCGCTTTGACGGTTGCGGGACAGGGGCCGACGCCGTGGCTTTACGGCGAACGCCTGCGGATGGGCGGGATCAAGATCTATGGCGATGGCGCGCTTGGCTCGCGCGGCGCTTGGCTCAAGGCAGATTACGCCGACGCACCGGGCAATCGCGGCCTGCCCTTCCTCAGCGACGACCAACTGCTCAACACGATGACCCGCGGCGCGATGGACGGCTTCCAGATCGCCGTCCACGCAATCGGCGATCGCGGCAACCAGCAGGTGCTCGACGCGATCGAAGTTCTCTCCGCCACCTATACCGGCGATCGCCGCTGGCGGATCGAGCATGCACAGATCGTCGATCCCAAGGATCTGCCGCGCTTCGGCAAGTTCGGCACGATCGCTTCGATGCAACCGGTCCACCAGACCAGCGACATGCACATGGCCGAGGCGCGGCTTGGCGAAGGCCGTCTCGGCGGCGCCTATGCGTGGCGGTCGGTCCTGCAGAACGGCGGGCGGCTCGCCTTCGGATCGGACTTCCCGGTCGAGAGTCCCGATCCCTGGGCAGGCTGGGCGGCGAGCTTCACGCGGCAGGATGCCAACGGCCAGCCCTTCGGAGGCTGGCGCGCGCAGGAGGCGGTGACGCGCGAGCAGGGCTGGGCCGGCTTCACCACCGGCGCAGCCTATGCCGGCTTCGCCGAGGACAAGATCGGGCGGATTGCCGTGGGAATGCGCGCCGACTTCCTGATCCTCGACCGCGATCCGCTGCTCGCCAGCCCGAGCGATCTGCGCGCCACCAAGGTGCTCGAGACCTGGGTCGGCGGTGATCGGGCCTGGCAGCGCAAATAGCATGAACCTGCAAGGTCGTCGTTTTGCCCTGCTGCTGGCGGGAGCGAACTGGCGCGAGCGGCTGATCGCCGGCGTCGGCGCGGTGATCGGCATCGGCCTGTGCGCGGCGATCTCGGCATTAGTGGCGCCCAGCCACGCGCTGCTGTTGGCGGCACCGCTCGGCGCCTCCGCGGTGTTGCTGTTTGCGGTACCGTCGAGCCCCCTCGCCCAGCCTTGGCCGATCGTCGGCGGGAACATCGTCGCGGCGCTGGTCGGGGTGCTCGTGGCGCAGCTGCTCGGGCACGGCGCGCTCGCCGCCGGGGTTGCGGTCGGCGGGGCGGTTCTCGCCATGTCGGCGCTGCGCTGTCTGCACCCGCCGGGTGGCGGGACCGTGCTGCTGCCGGTGCTTGCGCCCGCGGTGCTCGCGCAAGGCCATGGCTTCGCGCTGCTGCCCGTCGGGCTCAACGCCGTCGCGCTGGTGGCGATCGGCATCGCGTTTCACCGCGTTTCGGGCCACAGCTATCCGCACCGCCCGATGAAGATCGCCGATCGCCCGCGGCTGCTGATGGAGGATATCGACGCCGCGCTGGCGGAATCGGGCGAGACCTTCGACGTCAGCCGCGAAGATCTCGAAGCGCTGCTTGACCGGGCCGAACGCCACGCCGCTGCCCGCCGCATCGCGACGGGGAGACGGCCGCGCACCTGAAGCGCGCGGCCGCCGATTGCTCAGCCGATCGCAAGCGTTCCGTTGATCCGGATCGGTCGCGCCAGATTGAAGTAATTGGGCGAGGTTGCCAGTACCGCCTGGTGAATCGCCTCGAACTGGTCGGGCGTACCGCTGCCGGCGACCCGCACGACATAATCGAGTTGCTCGTACCCCGGCGCGATGCTGGCATCGAGGCCGAGAAAGCCGCGGAGATCGAGCTGCCCGCTGGTTTCGATCTCCAGTCGATCGAGCGTGATCCCCTGCATCGACGCGCCGGCGACGTAGCCGACGGTCATGCAGGCGTTGAGTGCGGCCATCAGCAGCTCCTGCGGATTGGGCGCAGTGTTGGTGCCGAGCAGTTCCAGCGGCTCGTCCGCTGCGATGTCGAACTCGCGCGCGATCTGCTCGCCGCCCAGCGCATAGCCTTTGACCTTGCTGGTGCTCCGCGTCTGGCCGTCCCAGCGCGTGTTCACCGAGAAGCGGACCTGACCCAGCACCGGATCATCAGCGACCGCCTGCACAGTCGCGCCGAGCGCGTCGAGATCGAGGCCGTTCACTACGTTACGCGTCATCACTTCGTTCATTGTCACTCTCCTGTGGACTGGTTCAGCAAAAGGCCGGCGCGACGGCGTCGATGCGATCGCGTGCGGCGGGGGAGATCGCACCGAGCGTGGCGCGGAACTGCGGGTGGGTCATGCCGCTGCCGAGATAGGTGCGGCGCAGCGCCTGATGCTGGACCGTGAGAAAGCCCTCGCGATCGGCGCCGTCGAGCACGCGCCCCGTCGCAGCCTCGAAGGCGGCGAGGTTGAGTTCGGTCTGGGCTTTGCAGCCGCCGTCGAGGAACATCCCGATCTCGACATATTCGTCGACCGCGCGGGCGATTGCCGCCGCATCGCGCCCCTCGGCCAGCGCCTCGACCATCAGCGTGTCGAGCTTGGCGTGCTGCGCCTCCTCCATCCAATGGTGGCGGAGCAGGCTCTTGAACATCGGCTCGAGCTCCGCGTCGTCGCGGACGCTTTCGAGATAATGCGCCTGCGTCATCCACTCGATGTGAAGCACCGCCAGCGCAACGCTGAGCGGATCGTGCCGGAGGATTTCCGCCGCGAGCGCCTCGGCCGGGCCGATCATTCCGCATTCGACCGGGAAATCGCGGACGAACGCGGCGTGAAAGCGCTTGAACAGATGGATGTGCTTGGCCTCTTCCGACGCGAAGCCGAGCAGCGCGCGGACGCGATCGTCGTCGTCGCGCAGCAGCGGCCGGGCATGATCCAGCACGAACGGCAGGATCATTTCCTCGATCAGCCCGAACATGCTCAAATATTCGTGCCCGCGGATCTGATTGAGCAGACGCCGCTCGTCGGGCTGCACACCGGGCGTGTCGGCGGTGCGGGCCAGCGCCTCGGGCATGAACGGTCGGGCGAAGTCGAACCTGGCGCCTTCTGGCATGACGTCGTCGAGTTGCCAGGCAGCACGCGCAGATGCCGCGAGCACGCCCGACCAGGTGAACTGGTGGTACATATCGTTTCTCCTTGGAACCCTATGCCTTCAGGCAAAGGTCACGGCGTGGAAGACCAGAATCACCATGGTGATGATGCTGGCGCCGGCGAGCGCTGCTGGTGATACGCAAAGCAACGAACTGGAATAGAAATTCACGAACGATCTCCCTTGGTTATCCAGCGCCGTTCAGGCGGCTGGATTGACGGTGTTCAGCTTGTTGATTGGCCGATCGCAGGTGGCGCCCCGCCCCTCCTGCGCAACGACTGCGACTTTATGCCGCTGAACTAGCCCTGCCGGCGCGAACGCGATATGATCGCGCGGACGCAAACATTGATCGATCGACCGGATCGACGACTGCGGGCCGCACAACCGTGTTTCAGGGGATGTGAGATGGACGTGCTCAGCGAGATGCTCGCGGCGCTGCGCCTGTCGGGCGGCGTATTCGTAGACGCGGAGTTCCGCGCGCCTTGGACGGTGCTGTCGGACTATACCCCGGAGGACTGCGCGCCCTTCTTCCCGGTGCCGAGCCAGCTGATCGCGTATCACTATGTCCGGTCCGGCTCTTTCACCTGTCGGATTCCGGGCGGGCCCGCGCGGGAAGTGTCGGCGGGCGAGATAGTCATTCTGCCGCACAATGTGCCGCATTACCTCCATGGGCCGTCGCCCTGGCCGGCGCCGATGGACACGCAGGACGTGCTGCGCTCGCTCGACAACGGCATCCTGCGGCTCCGCGGCGGCGGCGATGGGGCCAGCGTGGCGATGTACTGCGGCTATCTCGGCACGACGACGCCCGACAACACGCTGCTCCAGAGCCTGCCGCCGATGCTGGTGATCGGAATCGACGCCGCGCAGGGCGATTGGGTGGCGCGCTCGCTAGACTTCGCCGCGCACGGCGTCGCGACCAATTCGCCGGAGATGGTCGGAAAGCTCGCGGAAGCACTCTTCGCCGAGGCGGTGCGCCGCTATGTCGCCGATCTGCCCGAGAACGAGCGCGGCTGGCTCGCCGGGCTGCGCGACCCCGCTGTCGGCCGCGCGCTCGCCCTGATCCACCAACGCTTTGCCGAGGGGTGGACGCTGGACGTCCTGGCTCGCGAAGCGGGCGTCTCCAAGACCGTGCTCGCCGAGCGTTTCCGCGCACTGCTCGGGGAATCGCCGATGCAATATTGCGCGCGCTGGCGGATGAAGGCGGCCGCCGAGATGCTGCGCGACAATCGCGGCAATGCGAGCAGCGTCGCCTATTCGGTAGGGTTCAACTCCGAAGCCGCGTTCAACCGCGCATTCAAGCGCGAGTTCGGCGCCCCGCCCGCCACCTGGGCGCGCGAGGCGGTCGCCGCCTGAGCCGCGATCGCGAAGGCGGCAATCGCGAGATAGGCGGCAAGCGGCACGAGGAACACCCAGCCGAGACCGACGCGATCGGCGACCTGCCCGACCAGCAGCGGTACGATTGCGCCGCCCGAGATCGCTACGCAGAGCAAGCCGGAGGTCGCCGCAGCGGAGGCGCTCGAGCGTTCGAGGGTCAGCGAGAAGATCGTCGGGAACATCACCGAGTTGAACAGCCCGATGGCGAGCGCGCAGCACGCCGCGAGGGGCCCGGGCGCGACCAGCGTGGCACCGCAGAGCAATGCCGCCGCCACCGTCGCGGCCAGCAGCAGCCGCGGCGCGGCGATCCGCGTCAGCAACCAGCTGCCGAGGAAGCGCCCGATCAGCGCGCCGCCCCAGTAAAAGGTCGCCAGCCAGACACCCGCTTCGGCGAGAGGCAGCCCGAGGGTACCCGCATCGGCGAGGAACGCGATCATCACGCTGCCGATCGCCACTTCGGCACCGACATAGAGCGCGATAGCGCACGCGCCGATGAGTGCCCAGCGCGAGCGGAAGGCGTCGGCGATCCGCGGCGAAACCCCAGGGGGCGGCGCCGCGGTCGCGATCGGCCGGCGAACCAGCCACAGCGCCGCCGCCAGCACGACGAGCATCGCGGCGATGGTCAGAAACGCCCGCTGCACCGCCGCCAATCCGGCAGTCCCCGCTGCTGCGGGCGCTGCGTCCGAGAACGCAGCGTCGCCGAGGATCAGCGCGGCGCCGAACTGCACGCCCGCGACCACGCCGAGCGCGTTGAACGACTGCGCCAGCGTCAGGCGGAAATGGCTGCGCGCCGGAGGACCCAATGTCGCCGCGAGCGGGTTGGCTGCGACCTGCAAAGCGACGATCCCGGAGGCGAGGACGAACAGCCCGGCGAGCAGCAGCGGAAAATGGGGAAGCCACATTGTCGCCTGCACGACCATACATCCGGCGATCATCACCGCGAGCGCGCCTGTGATCGTGCGCAGTGGCCCGAGCCGCGCGAGCAGCGCCGCGGCCGGCAGCGACACGGTTCCGAACGCCGCGAAGAACACGATCTGGGTGAGCAGCGCCTCGCTATAGGACAGCGCGAAGATCCGCCGCAGCGCCGCGATCAGCGGGTCGTTGTTCGCGCAGATGAACCCCCAGGCGAAGAACAATGCCGTGACCGAGGCGAAGGCGACGCCCTCGCTGCGGGCGGACCCGCGGTTCAGCGGCCGTTCCGCCAGCGGAAGGTCGCGGCCGCATAGGGCGCGAGCTGGTAAGCGAAATGCCGGCCCTCGCTCGCCACCGTGAGGGTCTCGGTCTCCTTGCCGGCATTGAACGCGAGAAGCACCCGCGAACCATCGGGATTGAGGAATGCGACCGTCTCGATGCCGCCCGCGCGGCTGTCCGAGGCAATCCGCCAGGCCCCGACGGAGACGAAGCGGCTGGCGTGGCCGAACGCGTAATATTCGGGATTGCGCGTCACGGCCCCGGTACGGCTGTCGATCGTCACCACGCCGCGGCAATTGCCACAGCCGCCGAGATGCGGGCCAAACGTCTCGTCCAACGCGAGATTCCACATTAGCACGCCGCGCGCCCAGTGACGGGTGCTGCCGATGATCAGGTTGCGCACCGTCCATGCCCAGCTGTCCGGCCAGGCCTTGGACCATTCGCCACCCGAGCATTCGGTGAAGAACACGTCCTTGTCGGGATGCCTGTCGCGCACCTGCGTCTGCGCGCCGACGTCACCGCCATAGCAATGCCAGGCGACGCCCGCGACATGACGCGCTGCGTTTGCGTCGGCGAGCACGCCGAGCGGCTGCGCGGGCTGGTCCCAATTGTGATCCCAGTCGAGGATGCGGGTCTTCAACCCCGCCCGCGCGAACTCCGGCCCGACATGATCGCCGATGATCCGCGCGCGCTGCGCCGGGCTCAGCCGCATACCGGGATAGTTCTCCGGCTCGAAATCGGGCTCGTTCTGGATGCTGAGATAGTCGATCGGGCCGATCTCCGCGGCGAAATCCTGCGCCGTCCGAAGCAGATAGGCGGCGAAGGGCGCATAGGCCTGCGCGCGCAGCGTGCCCTTGACCAGCGAGTCGCTGGTCTTCATCCAGCCCGGCGCGCTCCACGGCGAGATCATCACCGCCAGCCGCGGATTCACCGCCCGCGCGGCCTTCGCGATCGGCAACACCTCCTCACGCGCCGGCGCAACTGAAAAGTGCGTCAGCTGCGGGTCGGTCTCGCCCTTCGGCCGGTCGTCATAGCTGTAATGGCTGCGCGAGAAATCGGAGGCGCCGACGGTGAGCCGGGTAAACGAGAAGTTGAGCCCCGGTGCCGGGCCGAACAGCTCGTCCAGCAATGCCTTGCGCTGATCGGCGGTCATCCGCTTCTGGATCAGCCACGCCGAGGCGTCGGTGATCGAGGCGCCGAACCCGACCATCCGTTGATAGCGCTGCGCCGGATCGACTGCGATCGCCCCAGCCGGCACGCCGGGCAGCAGCGCCAGCGGCAGCTGCTGCGCGAGCAACGCCCTCTTGTCGGGCGTGGTCAGCCAGACCTCCACCGTCGCGGGTGCCGCGTCTGGTCGCTCGACGGGCGCACAGGCGGCGAGCCCCAGACCCAGCAACAGCACCCTCATGACCCTCTCCTCCCTCACGCCGCGCAGGTGCGCGCGACATAGTCAGCGTGCGTCGGCATCACCGCGACACACTTGCCGATCACGCCTTCGATATTGCCGAGATACTGCTCGATCTGCGCTTCGCTCTTGATGTCGACCAGCGGATCATAGCCCCGCGGGATCACGCCCTGGCCGAGGAATACCTGGATCCAGCTTTCCTCCGAGAACAGCTCCTCGTCCTCACGGAAGATGCGGCCATTGGCGGCGAACAGGTCGATCTTGCGGCGCAGCGTCTCGGGCACGTCCATGTCGCGGCAATGGCGCCAGAACGGCGTGTCGTCGCGCTCCGTCGCCTTGTAGTGGAGAATGATGAAGTCGCGGATCCGCTCATATTCGAAGTTGGTCTGCCGGTTGAACTCGGCGATCGTCGCCGGATCGAAGCGCGCGTCGGGCAACAGCCGGACCATTCGGATGATCGCAGACTGGATGAGGTGAAGGCTGGTCGATTCGAGCGGCTCGAGAAACCCCGCCGCCAGCCCGATCGCGACGCAATTGCGGTTCCACGTCTTGCGCCTCTTGCCCGTGACGAAACGGATACGGTTGGGCTCGGCGAGTTGTTCGCCGTCGAGATTGGCGAGCAGCATCGCCTCGGCGTCGGCATCATCGATAAAGCGGCTCGCATAGACATGACCGTTGCCGGTGCGGTGCTGGAGCGGAATGCGCCATTGCCAACCGGCGGTCCGGGCGGTGGCGCGGGTATAAGGGGTGAACGCGTCGCTGCGCGCGCAGGGCACCGCGATCGCGCGATCGCAAGGCAGCCACGTGGTCCAGTCCTCATATCCCGTCGCCATGGCCTGCTCAATAATCAGCCCGCGAAAGCCCGAGCAGTCGACGAACAGATCGGCTTCGAGGATATCGCCGCCATCCGTGGTCACCGAGCGGACGAAGCCGGTCTCCGCGTCGAGCGCGACGTCGACGACCTTGCCCTCGCGGCGCACCACGCCCCGCGCCTCGGCATAGCCGCGCAGGAACCGGGCATAGAGGCTCGCGTCGAAGTGGAAGGCGTTGGCGATATGGCCGATCGGTGAATCCGCCATCTTCGGATCGGCGCGGCGAAATTTTCCGGCTAGCGCCGCCGCACAGTTGATCGAGTAGGCCGCGAAGTCGGATGCCCGGCCAAGCCGATGCATCTTCAGCCAATAATGGTGGCAGCGCAGCCAGCCGAGATCCTGCCCGATCACCCCGAAGCCGTGGATGTAGCTGGAGCCCTGCCGCAGCCAATCGACGAACTGGATACCTAGCTTGAACGTCCCCTGCGTGCGGCGAAGGAACTCATTCTCATCGAGTCCCAGCAACTCATTATATTTCTTGATCGCCGGGATCGTCGCCTCGCCGACTCCGACCGTGCCGATCTCCTCGGACTCGATCAGGGTGATCTCGTACCGCCCCTCGAACAGCCGGGCGAGCAACGCCGCCGTCATCCAGCCGGACGAGCCACCGCCGACAATCAAGATCCGCCTGATCTGCTCCACCGCTTCCTCTCCCTGTCGCGCGATGGTGTCGCAAGTGGCCGGCCCGCTTGGCAAGGCCGACGCCCGCTGTCGCTTCGGAAAAACTGGGGAGGCGAGCGCGTGCCCGCCTCCCCAAGGAGGGTTTCAGAAGCGGTAGTTGAAGCCGAGCAGGAACTGCCGCCCGTATTTTTCATAGGTCTCGAGCAGCGACGTGCCGTCGGCGGTGGTGGTGCCGCCGCTGTCGAGCCCCAGCCGGGTGCGATAGGGCGAGTCCGTCAGGTTGTTGACCTGGAACAGCACGCCGAACCCCTCCAGCGCCCCGCTTTCGAAGGTGTAGCCGATCTGCGCATCGACCTGGCGGTCGGCAAGGATCTCCGTGAAGCCCCGGGTCGCGAACAGCTGGACGACCTCGCCCTTGAACGCCGAGCGGTAGCGGTAGCTCGCGCGCGCCTGGAAGCCGCCGCGCTCGAAATAGCCCGTGATGTTGTAGATCGTCCCGGACAGGCCCGGGATGCGGACGTCCTGGCCGTTATCGGTCGGGTTGAGATCGGACTCGGTCAGTGACAGGCTGCCGATGATGCCCAGCCCGTCGAGCGGCTTGAAGATCGTCCCGAAGTTGAGCGCGCCGCTGAACTCGACGCCCTTGATCGTGCCGCCATCGCCGTTGGCCGGCAGCGTGATCTGGCCGATCGGGCTGACGACGACGTTGGCCGGGATCGCCGAGGCGGTGCTCGGCAACGGGATCCCCGAGAAATCGAACGTGTCGCTGCGCTGATAGATGTAGGTCGACAGCTTCTTGTAGAAGCCCGCAACCGAGAAATAGGTGGTGCGATCGACATACCATTCGAACGCGGCGTCGAATGCCGTCGCCCGCCACGGCTTGAGGTTGGGGTTGCCGCCCGACGCCGACCACGGGTTGACCGTCTGCCCCGGCGTGCAGGGCTGGCCGGTGCACACCAGCGAATTGAAGCCCGGCGTCACATTGGCGCGCATCTCGTCCATGCGCGGCCGCGCCATCGTCTTGGACGCCGCACCCCGCAGCCGGAAGCCGCTGCCCAGATCCCAGATCAGGTTGATGCTCGGCAGCACGTCGACATAGGTCTCGCCGTCGGTGCGCAGCACCGGCACGATCGGCTGGCCCGGCTCGAGCCCGTTGATCACCACCCCGGTCGAGGACTGCATCTGCTCGACGACCTGCACGCCGAGATTGCCTCGGATCGGTCCCGCCTTGAAGTCGGCCTTGACGAAGCCGGTGAGCAGTTCCTCCTCGATGTCCCAGTTCTTGTCGAAATAATTGGCGTCGAGGATCGGCGCGCGGGTCCAGTATTTGTCGAGCGCGCGCTCCAGATCGATGCTCAGCACATTGCCGAAGCCGGCGAAGCCGAGCGAGGTCGGCTCGACCAGATCGGCCGCATCGACGAGGACCTGTTGCCGGCCGTTCTTCAGGAACAGATCGAAGTCGTTGACACGCTTGCTCTTCTCTCGGTGGGTGAAGTTGACCCCGGCGCTCAGCTTGTTGAGAAAGCCGTCCATCTCGTGATCGAACTTGAGATCGATCGCGTAGATGCTCTCCTCGACATCGGGGAAGCGGATCGCACCGTCATGGCCCCACCCGCCCCATGGCGCGCGGTCGCCCAGCGAGACCTGGCCGGCATCGGCATAGTTCAGTCCCTCGCTATAGGTCGGATAGCCGTCCTCGGGCACGTCGAACCCGATCGTGTCGAAGGTCCGGCCCACATCCGGGGTGGCGGGCGTGACGCCGCCGACGCCGCGGCCATAGCCGGCATAGGTCTCGAGGATCTGCTCGCGACGCTTGTTCTTCGAATAGGAAAGATCGAGCTCGAAACCGGTGCGTCCATCGAGCTTGAAGCGATTGTTGAGGCCGGCCGAGAAGATCTCGTCGTCGCGCGTATTCTGGTCGTTGCGGATAATCGGCACGCCGCGACTGAGCGTGCCGCCGGTCGCGATCAGCGATCCGCCGCGGGTCTCGGCCTCGACGCCGGTGAAGGTCGCGCCGTCGGCCCAGCCATTGGAGAACCACTGCGCGCCGCGCGTGACCTCTTCCTGGTGGAACTTCGAATAATAGAGGTCGAGCGTCGAATGGACCATCTCGTCGGGCTGCCACTCGACGATGCCGATCACGGCGTCGCGGCGGTTGAGGCGCGAGGTGGCGAAGACTTCCTGGCCGTTGAGCAGCAGCGCGTTCGCGTTCGCCGTCGGCGTCACCGTCGTCGGACCGACGCCGCCGAAGGATTCGTATCCGTACGCCTTGTAATGCTTGTTCTGCGACGGCGAATCGAGATGCGCATAGCCGATCGCGACGCCCAGCGTGCCGTCGGCGAATTGATCGATATAGCTGACGCTCGCGCGGCCGCCCCAGTTGCGGACGTCGCTGTTGAGCCGATCGCCTTCGGTCTTCTCGCCGCGAATGTTGAGCGCGATCGCGCGCTTGCCGAAGGTCAGCGGCCGCACCGTGCGCAGATCGGCAGTGCCCGACAGGCCCATCCCCGAAATCTCGGCGTCAGGCGTCTTGTAGATCACCACGCTGGAGAGCAGCTCGGACGGATATTGATCGAACTCGACCGCCCGGTTGTCGCCCGAGCTCGCCTGCTGGCGGCCGTTGAGCAGCGTCGTGGTGAAGTCGGGCGCGAGGCCGCGGATCGAGATCACCTGCGCACGCCCGTTCACCCGTTGCGCGGCGAGACCGGGCAGGCGCGCGATCGATTCGGCGATCGAGACGTCGGGCAGCTTGCCGATGTCCTCGGCCGAGACCGCCTCGACGATCGAGGTCTCGTCGCGCTTGGTATTGATCGAACTTTCGAGACCGGCGCGCAGGCCGGTGACGACGATCTCGTCCTCCGACCCTGTTTGATCGCCTGCGCCAGCGCTGTCCTGGGCAGCCGCTTCCTGCGCCTGTGCGGCGAACGGCACGCCCGCGACGAGCGCGAGCGACGAAGCCGTCAGGCCGAACTCCCGGAATGTCGATCTGAATCGGCGTGCGCCGGCCATCTGCCCCATGCTGATCACTCCCCTGTGCGCGGAGCATTTGCGCTCCGCATCTTCTGTTCTTGCGCTCTTCTACTGACAACGTTGCCAAATTGGAAGCGCTTTCAATTTATGTATCGCCAGATGCGGGGCCGCGTCAATGCCGCCTTGCTATCGTTCGATCAGAGGTGCGGTTTGGCTGCCGAATCGCGGAGGACGAGACGGTGCTCGATCACTTCGAACACCCGCGCTCCGGAACCTCGATGCAGCATCTCGACGAGCAGTTCCACGGCGCGCCCAGCGATCATACGGACGGGCTGATGGACCGTGGTGAGCGGCGGCCAGGTGTGCGCCGAGATCGGGGCATCGTCGAAGCCGACGATCGAAACCTCGGCGGGGACGGCGAGATGGGCGCGATGCGCCGCGAACAACGCTCCGACAGCCATATCATCATTGGCACAGACGATCGCCGTGGGACGGGAGTCGCTATCGAGCAGTTGCTGGGTACAGATCACGCCCGCGCGGAAGGTGAAGTCGCCCCGGACCGCGGTCACCGCATCTCCGGCGATCCCCGCCTCGCGAAGCGCCCGCACGAATCCCGCGTAGCGAAGTTCGGCCGAGCGATGGCCTTCGATGCCGAGTATATAGCCCAGCCGCCGGTGGCCAAGCGCGAGCACATACGCGCCCATCTCGTGGCCGGCTGCCTCCTCGTCGAGCCCCACCCCTGCCAGCAGCCCGCGCACTTCGTCGCCCGGCGCAACGCAGATCGCCGGATAGCCGAGCTCGACCAGCCGCCTTGCCAGCGTGACGTCGTCCGACATCGGCGGCGTCAGGATCGCGCCGGCGCAGCGTCCTGAAGCAAGCAGCTCGATCAGCTTGTCTGAACGGCGCGGATCGTCGGTGAACAGGCTGAGCGTAGACAGCTCGAATCCGGCCGCCGCGGCCGCCCTCAAGGCGCCGAGTTCGAGCGCGGAATCATAGTAGGAATTGGGCTCGGCGTCGGGGTTGGTGCAGTGGACGAGAACCAGCGTCTTGCTGATCCTCGTCGCCAGTCCCCGCGCCTGCGGATTGACGCGATAGTCGAGCGCCGCCACCGCATGCATGACCCGCTCGCGCACCGACTCCCGAACATTGACATGATTGCTCAGCACGCGCGAAACCGTGGCGCGCGCGACGCCGGCGAGCGCGGCCACATCATCCATCGTCGGCTGCGCGACGCCTGCCGGCTCGACGCGCCTCCCCTCGCCGCCGCCTTGGGTTTTGGAATGTGACCCCATCAACCCTCGGCTTGGCGGGCGAGGCCGGGCGCTGTCAAGCGAGCCTCGCCCGAGATCGGGAACGATGGGTCAGGCGCGTCCCGCCGCCCGTCGCTTCTCCAATACGCTTGCAAGCGAAGTCCATTTGGCGGCACCGCCGCTGTTTTCGACCATTGCCTCGACAAACGCCATCGTCCGCAGCCCATCGCCGACACCCGGGAACCAGTCGCCCTCGCCGCGTGCCGGTGGGCTTGCAGCACCGGCGCGGACCGCCCGACCGAAGCTGCGGTAGAGATTGGCGAACGCCTCGACATACCCTTCGGGGTGGCCGGCGGGGGTGCGCAACCGCGCCATCGTGAGGCTATCCAGACCGGGTCCACCTGCGCGTACGGTCTCGGCGGGCCGATCGAGCCAACGCAACGTCAGCGTGTTCGGCTCCATCTGCGACCATTCGAGCCCGCCCTTCTCGCCATAGACGCGCAGCCGCAGGCCATTCTCCTCGCCGGCCGCAACTTGCGTCGCCTTGAGCATGCCGCGCGCGCCGCCCTCGAATCGCAGCAACGCCGCGACGTCGTCGTCGAGCCGCCGGCCCGGGACGTGGATGGTCAGCTCGGCGCTCAGCTCCTCGACCACGAGCCCCGAAACATGCTCCGCGAGCTGAAAGGCGTGCGTACCGATATCGCCTAGGCACCCGCCGAGTCCGGCGCGGGTCGGATCGGTGCGCCACTCGGCCTGTTTCTGCCCGTCGCGATCGATCGGCTGGCTGAGCCAGCCCTGCCAATATTCGGCCTGGACCAGCCGGATCGCGCCCAGATCGCCGCGCGCGACGCGGACCCGCGCCTCCTCGATCAGCGGATAGCCGCTATAGGTGAAGGCGAGGCCGTAGAGCTTGCCGCTGCGTGCGACCGCGGCCTCGATCGCCAAGGCTTCGGCGAGATCGAGCGCCATCGGCTTTTCGGAGAAGACATGGAATCCCGCGTCGAGCGCTGCGATCGCCGCCGGCGCGTGGAGATGGTTCGGCGTGACGATCGCGAGCGCCTGCATCCGCGCATCGACTGGCAGCGCCGCCTCAGCCGCGAGCATCGCCTCGAGCGTCGGATAGGCGCGCGCGGGGTCGAGCCCGAGTGCATCCGCACTGCGCCGATTGCGATCGCCATCGCTGCTGAACGCGCCGCACACCAGCGCATATTCGCCGTCGAGCGCGGCCGCCATGCGGTGCACCGCGCCGATGAACGCGCCCTCGCCGCCCCCGACCATGCCGTAACGGATTCTTGGCTGCGTGCCCCTCTCCATTCCCACTCCTTGTCATTTGCGACCAACGGCGGCGCTCGGCCAACCTGAGATATGATAAATGGTTGCGCGGCGCGCGGGCAACCGTCTAGACCGCTGTCGAACCGATCGTTGCCAGACCGGAGAGGATTATGAAATCTCTGATCGTGCTGCTGCCGGGTGCAGCAACAATCTTCGCGGTGGCGCTGACAGCGTTGCCGGCCGCCAGCGCGCCGCCCGCGCCCGACCAAGGCGCGCAGGCCTTCGCCGCGTGCCGCGCATGCCACACGCTTCAGGCGGGCGGCAAGAATGTGGTGGGGCCGAATCTGCACGGCCTGTTCGGGCGCAAGGCGGGGTCTGTCCCCGGATTCGCCTATAGCCCGGCGCTCAAGAAATCGAACATCGTCTGGAATGCGCAGTCGCTCGACCAGTATCTCGCCTCGCCGACGCAGAAGGTGCCGGGGACGCGGATGGTGGTGAAGGTCGCCGATCCGGCCAAGCGGGCGGCGCTGATCGCGTACCTCAAGGCGGAAACCTCGAAGTGAGGCTGTTGCCCGAGGGAGGGCTGGCATGAAGGGTCCGGCGGTTTTTCTCGCCCAGTTCATGAGCGATGCCGCGCCGTTCGATACGCTGGCATCCGCCGCGCGCTGGATGGCCGATGCCGGCTATGTCGGCGTCCAGATCCCGAGCTGGGATGCGCGCTGTATCGATCTGCGCAAGGCAGCCGAGAGCCAGGACTATTGCGACGAGCTCGCCGGCACCTGTCGCGAGGCCGGCGTCGAGATCACCGAGCTTTCAACGCATCTCCAGGGCCAGCTCGTCGCCGTGCACCCGGCCTATGACGTCGCGTTTGACGGCTTCGCGCCCGAGGCGCTGCGCGGCAAGCCGGCCGAGCGTCAGGCCTGGGCAGTCGAGCAGCTCCATCTCGCCGCCAAGGCCAGCCGCAGGCTCGGGCTGAACGCGCACGCGACTTTCTCGGGCGCGCTCGCCTGGCCCTATCTCTATCCTTGGCCGCAGCGTCCTGCCGGACTGGTCGAGGAAGCGTTCGGCGAGCTGGCGAAGCGCTGGCGGCCGATCCTCGACGCGTTCGAGGAGCAGGGTGTCGACCTCGCTTACGAGATCCACCCCGGCGAGGATCTGCACGACGGCGTGACCTTCGAGCGATTCCTCGCGGGCGTCGACAATCATCCGCGCGCGAACATCCTCTACGATCCCAGCCATTATGTGCTGCAGGCGCTGGATTATCTTGCCTTCATCGACATTTATCACGAGCGGATCCGAATGTTCCACGTCAAGGACGCGGAGCTTAACCCGACAGGCCGCTCGGGGGTCTATGGCGGCTTCCAGGACTGGGTCGACCGGCCCGGCCGCTTCCGCTCGCTGGGCGACGGCCAAGTGGACTTCGGCGGGATCTTCTCGAAGCTTACGCAATACGGCTATTCCGGCTGGGCGGTGCTCGAGTGGGAATGCTGCCTCAAACATCCCGAGGACGGCGCCCGCGAAGGCGCGCCGTTCATCGCAGCGCACATGATCCGCGAGGCGGACAAGGCCTTCGACGACTTCGCGGGGGGCAGCGATCCAGGGCTCAACCGCAAGCTGCTGGGGCTGACCTGAGATAAGCGGGCAAGAACAAGGGGAGGGAGCCAAATGGCCACGACATTGAACAAGGGACGGCTGTTCTGGCTGGGCGTGCTGGCGCTGTTCACCGCCGCCTCCAGCCTCGCGATCCGCGGCGCGATCGCCAGCGGGCTCAAAGCCGAATGGATCGATCCGATCGCGCCCTTGCAGGCGGGCGAGCTGCTTGCCGCCGCATTGGGCGCGGCGTTCCTCAGCTTCGCGATCACTCTGTTCGTCGCCAGCGCACTGCTCGACCAGATCGGCATGAAGCGCTGCCTGCTCGGCGCCGGGCTGTGCTTCATCTTCGGCCCGCTGTTGATCGTCACCGCTGGCAATCTTGCCAGCGGCATGACCGTCTATACGATCGTCTGGCTCGGCATGCTGCTCAGCGGCATCGGCTGGGGGCTGACCGAGGCGGCGATCAATCCGCTGACCGCGCAGCTCTATCCCGAGGACACCACCCACCGGCTCAACGTGCTCCACGCCTGGTTCCCCGGCGGGATCATCGTCGGCGGGCTCGCCGGCTTCTTCCTGTCGGCGACGCTGCCGTGGCAGGGAATCATGGCGCTGGTGATGGTTCCCGCCGCCGCCACCGTCGTGATCGCCGCGACCACCACCTTCCCGCCCCCGCTGCGCAGCGAGAGCGGTGTCAGCTTCGGCGAAATGGTGAGCGAGGTGTTCCGCCGCCCGAGCTTTTTCATCTGGTTCGGCGCGATGTTCCTCACCGCCGCTTCCGAACTGGCGCCCGGCCAGTGGATCGACGTCGCGCTGACCAACCGCGTGGGCATGCGCGGCATCCTGCTGCTCGTCTATGTCAACGCGCTGATGTTCGTATTCCGCCATTTCGCGGGCCGGCTCGCCAGCCGGATCTCGAACCCGGGGCTGCTTTGGGTTTCGAGCTTGCTCGCCGCAATCGGCCTGTTCATGCTGAGCCAGGCGCAGTCGCCGATCGCGGCGATCCTCGCATCGACGGTATGGGGCCTGGGCGTATGCGTTATGTGGCCGACGATGCTCGCCTCGGTCGCCGAGCGCTATCCGCGCGGCGGCTCTTGGGCAATGGGCTTGGTCGGATCGGCCGGCGCGCTCGCCAGCTTCTTCGTGCTGCCGCTGCTGGGCGGGATGTTCGACCAGGCCAAGATCGAGTTCGCGGGCGGTCCTGAAGCCTTCGCGCAGCTCGCCGGCGCGGCGAAGCTGGCGGTCGAGGACGCCGCCGCCTCGGTCTCGTTCCAGCGGCTTGCGATCCTGCCACTGGTGCTGCTGGTGGTCTTCGGCTTCATCTGGCTGCGCGAGCGCGGCAAGTCGCGCGCCGCACTGGCGGGCGAGGCGGCGTGACGCTCAACCGGCGATCGGTACTGGCGGCTAGCGCCGCGATCGCCGGCGCGGCGACGATGGGCCGTGCGGCGCCGGCGCAGAACGCCGCACGCTTCTCGCTCGGCTATGCGCCGCACGAGGGCAGCTTCAAGAGCCGCGGCAACCGCCTCGAGCAGATCGCTTTTGCCGCCGATCAGGGCTTTACCGCTTGGGAAGACAACGAGGCGGCAGGCCGTACCGTCGCCGAGCAGGAGGCGATGGCCCGCGCGCTCCGGCAGCGGAACATGACGATGGGCGTGTTCGTCGCGAGCATGCCAAAATGGGCCGATTTCCGCCCGCTGCTCGGCGGCAACGACAATGGCGACCGTGAGGCCTTCCTCGCCGATATCCGCGCTTCGATCGATGTGGCAAAGCGGCTCAACGCCAAATGGATGACCGTCGTCCCGGGCTTTCTCGACCGCAAGCTGCCGGTCGAGATCCAGACCGGGCGAATCCTCGATACGCTGCGTCGCGCCGCCGAGATCGTCGAGCCGCACGGGCTGATCATGGTGATGGAGCCGCTCAACACGATCGTGAACCATCCGGGCGTCTTCCTGCAGACCATCCCGCAAGGGTTTGCAGTGGCGAAGGGCGCGAACAGCCCCGCGGTGAAGGTGCTCGCCGACCTCTACCACGAGCAGATCCAGGCTGGGAATTTGATCAACAGCCTGCAGAGCTGCTGGGACGAGGTCGCGTATATCCAGTTCGGCGACAATCCCGGCCGCAAGGAGCCGGGCACCGGCGAGATCAACTACCGCAACGTCGTCCGCTGGCTACGCGCAAAGCAGTTCGCCGGCGTCATCGGCATGGAGCACGGTAATTCGGTCGACGGACGCGAGGGCGAGGAGCGACTGGTCGCCGCCTATCGCGCGATCGACGCGGGATGAGGGAGAAACGAGTGAAGCGTATCATATGGGGCACCGCCGCTGCGGCGATGGCGGTGGCAAGCCCCGCCGCGGCGCAGGAGAAGCCCGGCTTCAAGGACACGCCGACCCTGCCCGACGGCAAGTGGAAGGTCCACGACGCCGACCGACCCCATCCGAGCGTGGTCACGCCGGGTGCGGCCCCGGGTGCGCCGCCCTCCGACGCGGTCGTGCTGTTCGATGGCAAGTCGCTCGATGCTTGGCAGCCGCAGGCCACGCCGTGGGTGGTGAAGGATGGCGCCGTCGTATCGACTCCCAAGGCCGCCGGTTCCGGCGAGAACGCGCTCGTCACCAGGCAGAGCTTCGGCGACGTCCAGCTCCACCTCGAGTTCCGCTCGCCCAACCCGCCCGAGAAGAGCTCGCAGGATCGCGGCAACAGCGGCATCTGGTTCATGCAGCGCTACGAGATCCAGATCCTCGACGGTTACAACAACCCGACCTATGCCGACGGTACCGTCGGCGCGATCTATGGCTGGAAGCCGCCGCTGGTGAACGCGTCGCGGCGCCCGGGCGAATGGCAGCAATATGACGTGGTGTTCGAGCGCCCGCATTTCGGCCCCGACGGCAAGCTGCTGCGCCCCGCCTATATCACTGCCTTCCTCAACGGCGTGCTGGTCCAGAACCGCCAGCCTTGGCTGGGCGGCACGATCTGGCGCAACGTGGGGCAGTATGAGGCGCATGGCGATGCCGCGCCGATCCAGCTCCAGGACCATAATTCACCGGTTTCGTTCCGCAACATCTGGGTGCGCCCGCTGCCTGACACCGCGGCGAGCCACGATTTTCAGGGTATCGTGAAATGATCATCGATCGAAGAGACGCGCTGGCCGGTATGGCCGCCATGTTCGGGGCGAGCCTGTTCGCGCCGATTGCCCGCGCCGCCGCGGCGCAAGTCACCCCGATCAGCGACGGGCCGCCGTCGTCGCCGGTGTTCAGCGCCCAGCAGCGCGCGCTGATGACCGCGCTGAGCGAGCGGGTGATGCCGACTACCGACACGCCGGGTGCGATCGCCGCCGGCGTGCCGGCATTCATCGAGAAACTGCTCGCCGACTGGGCCTCGCCGGACGACCGCAAGCCGATCCTCGCCGGACTCGACGCGATCGAGGCGCGCGCCCGGGCCGACTACAAGGTCGCCGCCGACAAGGCGACGCCCGCACAGCAGGACGCGCTGCTGACGCTCGCGATGGAGGACAAGCTTCCCGGCGGGAAGGACTTCTTCGAGAAATTCCGACAGCTCGTCGTCACCGGCTATTTCACGTCGGAGATCGGCATCACCCAGGAGCGCGAATATCTCCCCGTGCCCGGGCGCTATGACGGCGCCTTCCCCTTCTCCCAGGTCAACAAGGTCTATTCGTCATGATGATCAGCCGACGGCAATGGATGGCGGGCGGTGCCGCGCTCGCGACGACGTTCGCGGCGGGGCCGCTCGCGGCGCGCGCATTCGCGCCGAAGCTCGGCAAGATCGGGCTCCAGCTCTACACGGTGCGCGAGCTGTTTTCGGCGGACCCGATGGGAACGCTCGAGAAGGTCGCGGCGATCGGCTATCGCGAAGTCGAGTTCGGCGGCGGCGGTTACGACAAGATGGACCATGCCGCGCTCCGCAAGACGATGGACCGGCTGGGCCTGAAGTCGCCCTCGGTTCATATCGGCTACGACGCGCTGAACACCGATTTCGACGGCGCCGTGAAGATGGCGAAGACGCTCGGCGCCGACACGGTGATCCTGCCGTGGATGGCCGAGGCGCAGCGCAATGCCGAGGGCTGGAAGACGGCGGTGGCCAATTTCAGCCGCTGGGCCGAGCGGCTCAAGAAGCTCGGGCTCGACTTCGGCTATCACAACCATGATTTCGAGTTCACGGTGAAGCCCGGCGGCCGCAGCCTGTTCGACACGCTGGTGGCCGATACCGATCCCGCGCTGGTGAAGATCGAGCTCGACCTGTTCTGGACGATCGCCGCGGGCGAAGACCCCAAGGCGATCATCCGCCGCCTTCCCGGCCGCATCTATGCCTATCACGTCAAGGATCGCACGCCGGACGGCAAGATGACCAGCGTCGGCAAGGGCGTGGTGAACTTCGCCGACATCTTCGCGCTCAACCAGGTTGCGGGCGTGAAGCACTTCTACGTCGAGAATGATCAGTCGCCCGCGCCTTATCTTCCCGACATCCAGACCAGCTTCGCGACACTCAGCCGGCTCGGCGCGTAACCAGTTATTTCGAGGATCATTGCAATGGCCGACAAGTTCGATGCGATCGTCATCGGCTCCGGAGTGAGCGGCGGATGGGCGGCGAAGGAATTGACCGAAAAGGGCCTCAAGGTCCTGATGCTCGACCGCGGGGTGATGGTTGAGCATGGCGAGGATTATGATTTCGACGGCAAGCCCGCCTATGAGATCCCAGCCCGCGACGTGATGCCCAAGGCACTGCTCGAGAAGGACTATTTCATTGCCAAGCACGGCTATGTCTCGCCCTCGACGCAGAAATATTACAACAACGACCGGTTGAATCCCTACGCCTATGACGAGGGCGAGAAATTCTACTGGATCCGCCCCGCGGCGGTCGGCGGCAAGTCGCTGATCTGGGGTCGCTGGAGCTTCCGCTGGAGTCAGGACGACTTCGAGGCGAACAAGCGCGAGAATGTCGGCATAGACTGGCCGATCCGCTATGACGACATCGCGCCGTGGTACGACTATGTCGAAAAATATATCGGCGTCTCGGGATCGCGCGAGAACCTGCCCTATCTGCCGGACAGCCAGTTCCAGCCGCCGATGCAGATGAACATCGCCGAGAAATGGCTCAAGGAGCGGCTCGAGGCGACCTCGCCCGGCCGCAAGCTGATCAACACGCGCCTCTCCAACATGACCGAGGACAAGGAGGATCAGGGCCGCACCAAGTGCCAGTTCCGCAATCAATGCGGCCGCGGCTGCTCGTTCGGCGCCTATTTCTCGACCCAGGCGGTCACCCTGCCCGCCGCGCGTGCCACCGGCCGGCTGACGCTGCGCTCCGACGCAGTGGTCTCCAACCTCGAATATGATCCGAAGACCAAGAAGGTCACCGGCGTGCGCGTCGTCGACGCCAAGACGAGGCAGGCCGAGGTAATCCCGGCGCGGCTGGTGTTCCTCTGCGCGTCGGCGATGGCCTCCACCCAGATCCTGATGAACTCGCGGATCCCGGGCAGCGGCAAAAGCCATTTCGACACCAGCGGCACGCTCGGCCGCTATGTCATGGACCATATCTTCCGCGTCGGCATTTCGGGGGAGATCCCGGGGATGACCGACTATATCGAATATGGCCGTCGTCCGGGCGGGGTTTACATCCCCCGCTTCCGCAACATCGGCGGCGAAGAGGGCGTCGGGTTCCGCCGCGGCTATGGCTATCAGGGCGGCGCGCGGCGCGATCCGCTGCCGCCGCAGGGCTTCGGCGCATCGATGAAGCAGGGCATGCGCGGCTATGGCCCGTGGAAGTTCGGCATGGGCGCGTTCGGCGAATGCCTGCCCTATGAGGACAATCGCGTCAGCCTGCATGCCGACAAGGTCGATCGCTTCGGCATCCCGCTGATGCGCTTCGACGTCACCTTCCGCGACAACGAGCTCAAGATGATGAGCGACGCACGCGTGGAGGGCGAGAAGATGCTGCGCGCCGCGGGGCTCCTCAACGTCACCAGCGAACGCCGCGAGCATGTTCCCGGCGACGCCATCCACGAAATGGGCGGCGCGCGCATGGGGGCGGATCCGCGTCAGTCGGTGCTCAACAAATGGAGCCAGGCGCATGATGCCGCCAATCTGTTCGTCACCGACGGCGCGCAGATGTCGTCGGTTTCCTGCGTGAATCCGTCGCTGACCTTCATGGCCTTCACCGCACGCGCCACCGACTATGCGGTCAAGCAGCTCAAGGCCGGAGCGATCTGAAGACTCGGCAAGGAGACAGGCGCCATGGGCTGGAACACCCAAGACCCAAGGCGCCGACTCCGGGAATCGTCTCTCTGTTCGCCGTCGGCGCCTGTCACGCGCAGGCGCCGACGGCACAGATCGGCGGCCAAATATTTCGCGACGTCACGGGAAGCTGAACGACCGCAGCCGGGCGCCTAGACAGCGCAGAAGTTGGCAATTCACAGAAAGCGGCGAACTTCATCAGCGAGCGTCATAGGGTCGAACGGTTTTGAAATGACGCCCGCCGCTCCCAGTGCTTCGATCGCCTCTACGTGTTCGGGGCGCGAGCGGGCGGTGAAGAATACGACGGGCACCTTCACCAGTTGCGGCCGCTCCCGGATCGCCCCAAGTGTTTGCGGGCCGCTCATCTCCGGCATCATCATATCCAGCAGCAATATGTCCGGTTCAAAGCCGGCGTCCAGCATCTCCAGCGCCTCAGCCCCGGAGGAGGCGGTGCGCACTTCGAGTGCCGGGTCGAGCGAGAATGCCATCACGGCGATCTCCTGGATATCAGGATCGTCATCAACATAGAGAACAGAGATCATCGGCTTGCCTTTCGAGCGGCGGTCTAAAGCTTTTCCGGCCTCTGGCAACGCGGTGCGGCGGACCGTCCGGCCGTACATTCAGCCCATTTGGTCGCATCACCTCTATAAGGCTTTTGAAGCCATGTGTTCGTACAGCGGCAGAGTAAGGTGCGTTGATGTCCTCGATTCCCCCCCGGCGCAACGGAGACGGAACACAGCTGTCGCTCGATGGCCCTCTGTCCCGCCGGCACCGTGCCCGTTTGACAGGCTCAGGGTCCAGAATCGTGGTGTTCTCGCACGGCCTCGGTACCGATCAAACCTCCTGGCACGCTATGCTGGAGCGGCTTCGTGTCCCTGTCAGAGCCTTTCTCTACGACATGCCGGGTACATCAGCGTTGATGCCGGAAGACTTCGACCCGCGCGATTACCGGTCGATTTCGGCCTTCGCAGACGACCTGCTCGCCCTGATGGACGAGGTTGGGATCACCTCGTGCGATTACGTCGGCCACTCCGTCTCGGGTATGATCGGCGCGCTTGCTGCGATCGAGGAACCCGCACGCTTCCGGCGCCTCATCCTGATCAATTCGTCGCCTCGCTACCTCAACGACGAGGGGTATGTGGGCGGGTTCGAAAAAGCCGATATCGAGGGCCTTCTCGCGGCGATGGCAGCCAATTATCAGGCCTGGGTGGCCGGCTTCGCGCCGGCCGCGGTGGGCGTGGACGTGCCCGGTGCCGTCGAGGACTTCTCCGCCGGGCTGCTTGCCATGCGCCCCGACGTGACGATCCAGATCGCACGGACGATCTTCGAATCGGACGTACGCCGGTTGCTGCCCTTGCTGAAGGTACCCACGGTCCTGGTGCACGCGCGCGGAGACGTCGCGGTCCCCGAAGCCGTGGCGGCCTATCTGAGGTCGAGCATCGTGGGAAGCGAGCTCGAATGGATCGCCACCCCCGGGCACATGCCGCACCTCGCGGCGCCAGATGAGATCGCTGCGGTCCTGAGTGCGCAATTTGCCTGACGCCGGGCCAACGCGACCGCTGTTGCGCCTGCTTGCGAAGAGCCTGGACGCGCAGCTTCTGATGCTTCTCCACACCCGAGACCAGCAGAGCAGAATCGAGGAGGTCTATCCTCCGCAGGATCTCGGCGGTTACACCCTCAAGGTCCCCGATGGCCTCGTTTGCGCCGCGCCGACCGTCATCGACACGCAAGGGATTCGTCTCGCATTACAATGGACGGAAGCCAGCGGGGCGCGTCCGAGCTGGCTGGCGGCATCCCCGATCGAGTCACAGGGTTTGCACCTCGTTGCAGCCGGAATGGGCCTGACCGGCCCCGACCAGCCCACGCTCGTTGATGCCGCCGCCGTTCTCGAACAGCTGTTGCAGACAGGGAGCGGAACACAGCGCGATCGAGACATTTCGCGCCGGATTTCGGCGCTTGTGAACAACCTTCCAGCGCCTCTCGTTTTCGCGGACTCCGGGAATGTCGAGGTCTTCCTGAACGATCCTGCTCGCCACTTGCTGGGCCTCGCCAGCGGCGCACAGCTCCGCCCGCCGATTGTTGCACAAGCGCTCGCTCGTCTCGTCCGCGGAGCCGCCGATCTCGGCAATGATAACGCGGATCTGATCCTCGGCACCGAGGGGCATGGCTTTGAAATCGACCACCACGGTGTCGCCTACAAAGTTCAGACGCAACAGATCGATCAGGACGGCCTGGCCGGACGCGTTTGGCTTTTCACCGACGTCACGCGCGAGAAAGCCTTTCGCCTCGAGCTGGGCGAACTAACGGGCCTGCTCCAGCTCACCGTGGAGAATGTGAGCCAGGGTGTGGCACTGGTAGGTGCCGATCTGCGCATGATGTTGTGGAACGAAAGCTTCATCGAGCTGCTCGGATACCCTCGCGAGGCAGTTTACGCGGGCGCCGATTTCCTTGCGCTTGCGCGAATTACCGCCGAGCGGGGGGAACTCGGTGGAGAAGGTGTCGACGCGGTGCTCGATGGCCTGCGCGCATCGCTGCGCAGCTCCGAGGAACGAACGCTCGAGTTGCGCCGCGACGACGGCCGCGTTCTCGATATCCAGCGTAAGTCTCTCGCGGGCGGTCGATTCATCCTGACGGCACGCGACAAGACCGACGAGCACCGCGCGGCGCGGCTGAAGGACGAGCTGGTAAGCACCGTCAGTCACGAACTCCGCACGCCATTGACTTCGATTTCCGGCGCACTCGCGCTGTTGAAGAGCGGCAAGGCGGGTACGCTGCCTCCGGCGGCGATGAACTTACTGGAAATTGCGCATCGGAACAGCGAGCGACTTGGTCGGCTCGTCAACGATTTGCTCGACATGGACAAGCTCGAACTCGGCAAGGCGGTCTTCAACTTCGCACCTCTGGACCTGCGCTCGCTGCTCTGGGAGGCTGCCATGCAGAGCGAGCCCTATGCTGAGCGCTTTGGCGTTTCGCTTGAGCTGGACGTCGTCGAGGAGCCCGTCGTTGTCCAGGCGGACAGCGACCGGCTGATGCAAGTGATGAGCAACCTCATTTCCAATGCGGCCAAATTCTCTCCAGCGGGAGCGGAGGTCACCCTCAGGTTACGCGTTGTCGCAGCGGAACATGCAGTCATCAGCGTAATCGATCGGGGTCGAGGCATATCACCGGAGTTTCGAAAGCGGCTGTTCAGCCGTTTCGCTCAGGAATCCGGCCCTTCGGAGCGGGGCCAGGCCGGCACTGGCCTCGGGTTGGCGATAAGCAAAGCAATTGTGGAGCGTCACGGCGGAACCATCGATCTTGATCCCGATGTAAAGGTTGGCTCAACCTTCAGAGTCACGCTTCCCCTGTCAAAAACTCAATCCTGAACTCGCCTGAGATTTAGTTGGCACCGGCTGACTTCACAGATTTCATGGTCGGCGTTCCCAAGGCGGGAGAGAGTTCGCTGAGCTTCGCAGAAGATCCGCGCTTCGAAAAGGCTTGATGAGGCGGGCAGCAGCCGACCAGTCCTTATGGGTTCAGCCGGTATCCAACCCCAGGCTCATTCCTGATCAAGGACAGGGTCGTTCCTTCGCTTTCGAGCTTCTTGCGCACCCCCCGCGCGGCGACGCGCAGATACTCGACGTCTCGTTCATGTCCCGCGCCCCAGACGCGGCGGAGCATCTGGGCATGCGTCACCACTCGACCCGGATGTCTGGCGAGCTCGGCGAGGAAGCCGTATTCCTTTGGAGTGAGGTGCACTTCCACACCCTCTTTGCGTACCAATCGCGCCACGAGATCGATCTCGATGTCGCGGAGGCGCACGATTGGCGCCGCTGTCTCGCTCGAAAGGCGATGGCGCAGCGCCGTTCGAATCCGCGCGAGCACTTCCTCAGTGTCGAAAGGCTTGGTGACATAATCGTCGGCTCCGAGGTCCAGCGCCGTCACCTTCTCTCCGGTCGCATCGCGCGCGGAAACGACAATCACCGCTGCGCCCCCCGCCTTGATCAACGGTACAAGCTCCAGTCCGTCACGGTCAGGCAGGCCGAGATCGAGCAGCACCGCTTCAGGCTTATCGATCTGCATCGCGCTGAGCGCCTCGCGCGCATTGCCAGCCTCGACAACGCGGTGACCTGCGCGCGCAAGACTGGCGCCGAGCAGGCGCCGGATCGCAGGCTCGTCGTCGACGACCAAAATCTTCGTTTGTTGGCTCATTCGCTCGGCATTGCCTTTTTCAGATGCCCCTCGGGAATGTGCAGGGTGAAGCGGGCGCCCGGTCGGTCGCTTCGATTCGAAGCGCTGACCGTCAGCCCCATCGCCTCGGCGAAGCCCTTGACGATGGCGAGGCCGAGCCCCGTCCCGCCCTTCCGGTCCGACCCTTCGATCCGGATAAAGGTCTCGAAGATCCGCTCCTCTTGTCCAGCGGGCAGACCCGGCCCTTCATCGAGGATGCTCAAGGTGAGCGCATCGGGCTGACGCAGCGCGGACACGGTGATCGGCGAACCCGCATCGCCGTATTTGGCGGCGTTCTCGAGCAGGTTGATCAGGCAGTGATGGAACAGCTGGGGATCAACCCTGACGAACGGCAGCTCCGGGGAGATATCGAGCTGGATCGCATGCCCCTCCAGCGTGCGACGTAGATCGTGTACGGCGGATGCAACCGCATCGGCCAGGTCCACCGGCTCGACCGACTGGCGCAATGCTCCCGCTTCGATCCGCACCATGTCGAGCAGGTTCGCAACGAAACGGTGCAGCCGCTCGGCCTCGCCGCGCGCCGCGCTAAGCTGTCCTGCCTGTTCGTCCGAGGCGGGCCGCATCTCGGCCAGCATGCCGAGAATCGTGGTTAGCGGCGTGCGCAGATCGTGGCTGACCGAGGAGAGCAATGCCGCACGCAGGCGGTCGCGCTCCTTGAGCTGCGTCACCGTCGCCATCTCCGCCTCGAACGCGATCCGTTCGAGCGCCAGCGAAGCCTGATCGAGCAAGCTGAGCAGCAGCGGCAGCTGGTCCGATCGGATCGGCGTGGCATCGGAGCGCGCCAGCCCCATCACGCCGAGCACGCGTCCGCCGGCCGAGATCGGGTGGAACAACCATTCCGACGCAGTCAGCGTATCCGATCCGCGACCGGCGGGGGTGTTGTGGTCGAACGCCCAGCGCGCCGCGGCCTGCTCGATCGCTTCGAGCCGATCCTCGGGCGGAACCGCGGCGGCAAGTTCGAGCTCGCCGCCTGAAGGAAGCAGCAGCACCGCATCGGCGTCGACCAGCCGGCCCACTTCGGCGCAGAGCAGCTGGCCCAGCTCGTCGCGCTTGCTGACCCCCGTCAGCTGCCGCGCGAAACCTGCGAGCGAGCTGTTCTGTGCGGCGCTGCGCTGGGCCAGCATTGCCTGGTCGCGCACCCGCGCGGCGAGCTGGCTGCTGACCACCGCGACGGCCAGCAGCACCAGCACCGTGATGATATTCTGCGGATCCTGGATCGTGAAAGTGCGGGTGGGGGGTATGAAGAAGAAATTATAGGCAAGCGAGGAAACCAGTCCGGTGATCACACCGGTGCGCACGCCATAGCGGGTGGCGGCGACCATCACCGGCAGCAAGTAGAGCAACCCGATATTGGTAATATTGCCGGCCGCAAGGATGCTCGCGCCGAGCAAGGTGACGAGCAGCACGAGCCCGAATGCGACGAGGTAGCCCTCGGGCTTGCCCCACCCGGTGTTCTTGCGTCTTGATGCTGCCCGAGGCGTCGGCATGGCCTTGGCCATCGGCAGCACATGCACCGCGATCCCCGGTGTCTCACGCACCAGCCGGTCGACCACCGATCCGTGGCGCAGCTCGAACCAGCGCGAGCGCATCGACTTGCCGACAATCAGCTGGGTTGCGCGTGCTTCGATGGTGAAGCGCTTGAGCCCCTCGAGCACTGATTCGGCCGGCACAGACGCGACCTGCCCGCCAAGTTGTGTCGCCAGATGCAGCGTGGCGGCGAGCCGGCTGTTCTCGGCATCGCTGAAGTCGCGCGCGCGCGGCGTTTCGATATGCACCGCCGTCCACGGCGCACGCAGCGCATCAGCGATGCGCTTGGCCGCGCGCACCAGCTCGGGAGCGCCGGGCAGTTCGCTCACCGCGACGACGAGCCGCTCGCCCGCCGCCCATGTCCCTGCCAGCGCGTGCGCGCGGAGATAGTCGAGCATCTGCGCGTCGACCGCCTGTGCCGCGCGACGCAGCGCCATCTCGCGTAGCGCCGACAGGTTCGACTTGGAGAAGAAGTGCCCAAGCGCGCGGCTCGCTTCCTCGGGAACATAGACCTTCCCTTCCATAAGACGCTCGATCAGCTCATCGGGAGGGATGTCGACAACTTCGATTTCGGCCGTTTCAAGCACGCGATCTGGCAAGGTTTCGCGCACGCGCACCCTGGTGAACGATGCGACGACGTCGTTCAGGCTTTCGAGGTGCTGGATGTTGACGGTGGAATAGACGTCAATCCCGGCCGCGAGCAGTTCCTCGACGTCCTGATAGCGCTTGTCGTGCCGGCTGTCGGGTACATTGGTGTGCGCCAGCTCGTCGACCAACACGAGTTGCGGTGCGCGTGCGAGAATCGCATCGACGTCAAGCTCGCCGAGCGTGTGGCCCTGATAGCCGATCCGTCGGCGAGGGATGATCTCATGGCCGTCCAGCAGCGCGGCGGTCTCGGCCCGGCCGTGCGTCTCGACCACCCCGATCACCACGTCGACGCCGGCACGTTTGCGCGCTGCGCCTTCATTCAGCATCTCATAGGTTTTGCCGACGCCGGGTGCGGCGCCGAGGAACACCTTCAATCGCCCGCGGCCTTCCCGTGCGACGGTGCGCAGAAGGGCTTGGGGGTCGGGTCTGTCGTCTGGTGGGAAGGGCTGGTTCACTCGGCGGCTTTTGCGCCTTGTCCGCCTGCGCTGTCGAGCGCGCGATTGAGCGCAAGGACGTTGACCCGCGGCTCGCCGAGGAAACCGAGCAGGCGCAGCTCGACATGCTGCCGGACCAGCGCCTCAACGTGAAGGGTGGAAAGTCGGCGGGCGCTCGCGACGCGCGACACCTGCGAAAAGGCCGCCTCGGGGCTGATATGGGGGTCGAGCCCCGAGGCAGAGGCAGTCACCAGATCGGCGGGGACCGATGCTCCTGGTGCTTTCGAAAGGGCGCCGACGTCGGTGTGCACGCGGTCGGCGAGCGCCTTGCTCGTCGGGCCAAGGTTCGATCCGGCCGAGGCGGAAGCGTCATAGCCGGCGCCGGCAGCCGAAGGGCGGCCGTGAAAGTAGCGCGGCGAGGCGAAACCCTGTCCGAGCAGTTCGGAGCCGATGACGCGACCGTTTTCACGGATCAGGCTGCCATTGGCCTGCGCAGGAAACACGGCCTGGCCGATGCCGGTGAGCAACGCCGGATAGACAAGCCCGAGCAACGCCGCGAACAGGGTCGTCATGACGATCGTCGGGCGGAAGGCGGTGGTGAAGTCCTTGAGCATGTTTTCGTCCTCAGGCGAGGTGGAGGCCGGCGACGACCAGGTCGATCGCCTTGATCCCGATGAACGGCGCGGTCAGTCCGCCCAGACCGTAGATTGCGAGATTGCGCGCGAGCAGCGGGCCCGCCGCCATCGGCTTGTAGGTCACGCCCCGAAGCGCCAGCGGGACGAGGCAGGGGATGATCAACGCGTTGAAGATGATCGCCGACAGGATCGCAGATTGCGGCGATGCCAGCCCCATCACGTTGAGCACGCCCAAGCCCGGATAGAGCGCGACGAACATCGCCGGGATGATGGCGAAATACTTGGCGACGTCGTTGGCGACCGAGAAGGTGGTCAGCGCGCCGCGCGTCATCAGCAACTGCTTGCCGAGGCCCACGACTTCGATGAGCTTGGTCGGATCGCTGTCGAGGTCGACCATGTTCCCCGCCTCGCGCGCGGCCTGCGTCCCTGTGTTCATCGCGACGCCGACATCGGCCTGGGCGAGCGCGGGGGCATCGTTGGTGCCGTCGCCGCACATCGCCACCAGTCTGCCGCCCTGCTGCTCCTTGCGGATCAGCGCGAGCTTGTCCTCGGGGGTCGCCTCGGCAAGAAAGTCGTCGACGCCGGCCTCGGCGGCGATTGCCGCGGCGGTAAGCGGATTGTCGCCGGTGATCATCACCGTACGAATGCCCATGCGCCGCAACTCTGCGAAGCGCTCGCGGACGCCCGCTTTAACCACGTCCTTGAGCGCGATGATGCCGAGCAGCCGACCGTCCTGGGCCACTGCGAGCGGCGTCTGGCCCGAGCGCGCGACTTCGTCGGTGATGCGCCGGAGTTCGGTCGCCGAGGCGGTCTCGCCCGCGCCGGGATTAGCGCGGAGCACCGCATCCACGGCGCCCTTCTGGATCAGGCTCTCCGCGGTCCGCACGCCCGAGATGCGAGTTTGCGCAGTGAACGGGATGATCTCGGCCCCCTCGGGCAGCGCGTTCCGCGACTGACCATATTTGCTCTGGCTGAGCGCCACGACCGAGCGACCCTCTGGCGTCTCGTCGGCGAAGCTTGCAAGCAAGGCGGCGCTGGCAAGCGTGTCGATCGGCACCCCGGCAAGCGGGCGGAACTCGCTCGCGGCGCGGTCACCGATCGTGATCGTACCGGTCTTGTCGAGCAACAGCACGTCGACATCACCCGCCGCCTCGACCGCACGCCCCGATTTGGCGAGCACGTTGAACCGCACCAGCCGGTCCATGCCGGCGATGCCGATCGCCGAGAGCAGGGCCGCGATCGTCGTCGGAATAAGCGTGATCAGCAGCGCGGCGAGGATCGCGACCGGGATGCTCCCGCCGGCATAGCTGGCGAACCCAGGGATCGTCGCGACCGCGATCAGGAAGATGATCGTCAGCCCAACGAGCAGGATCGTCAGTGCGATCTCGTTGGGCGTCTTCTGCCGCTCGGCACTTTCCACCAGCGCGATCATCCGATCGAGGAATCCCTGCCCCGGCTCCTGCGTCACGCGCACCTTGATCTGGTCCGAGATCACCCGCGTGCCCGCGGTGACCGCCGAACGGTCGCCGCCGGCCTCGCGGATCACCGGTGCGCTCTCGCCGGTGATCGCAGCTTCGTTGACGCTGGCGACGCCTTCGATCACTTCGCCGTCTGCCGGGATCAGGTCCCCCGCCTCGACCAGAACGAGCTGCCCCTTGTTCAGCTGCGAGGCGGGAACGGTCGTGCCGTCGATGAGCCTCGCGCTCAGCTCGGACTTGGCCGCGCGCAGCGATGCCGCCTGCGCCCGCCCCCGCCCTTCCGCGAGCGCCTCGGCAAAGGTGCCGAACAGCACCGTCAGCCACAGCCACACGATCAGCTGGAGCTGGTAAGGCACCGAGAGCGCCTCGCCGCCGAGCGGCAGCAGCACGGTCAGCAGCAGCGCCACCACCGCGGTGGTGAACAGCACCGGGTTCTTCACCAGCTCGGTGGCGTTGAGCTTCCTGAAGGCGTCGCCGATCGCCGGACCGATCAGCTTCGCCGAGAACATCGAGGTTGGAGTTGTCATGGAAGATGCCTTCAGAAGAGCTGGCCGTGGATCATCGCGAGATGATCGGCGACGGGTCCGAGCGCGAGGCCGGGGAGGAAGGTCAGCCCGCCGACGATCAGAATGATCCCGACGAGGAGGCCGATCCACAGCGCGCCGGTGGTCGGGAAGGAGCCGGCTGTGGCGGGCGTGTACTTCTTCACCGCGAGACTTCCCGCGATGGCGAGCACCGGCACGATCACGAAGAAGCGCCCAAGCCACATCGTGACGCCGAGCAGCGCATTGTAGAATGGCGTGCCTGCACTCATACCGGCAAAGGCCGAGCCATTGTTCGCGGTCGCCGAGCTGAACGCGTAGAGGATCTCCGAGAAGCCGTGCGGCCCCTTGTTCAGCGGCCCGGCCAGCCCCTGCGGCAGCACCGCGGCGAGCGCAGTGAAGCCGAGGATGCACAAGGGGAGCACTGCGATCGCCAGCACCGCCAGCTTCACTTCGCGGCTCTCGATCTTCTTGCCGACATATTCGGGCGTGCGGCCGACCATCAGCCCCGCGACGAAAACCCCGAGCACCGCGTAGAGCAGGAACCCATAGATTCCCGCGCCAACGCCGCCGATGACGATCTCGCCCAATTGCATGTTGAACAGCGGGGCCAGACCGCCGAGTGCGGTAAAGCTGTCGTGCATGGCGTTGACCGCGCCGCACGAGGCCGCGGTGGTTACCACCGAGAACAACGCGCTCGCGGCGATGCCGAAGCGAACTTCCTTGCCCTCCATATTGCCGCCGGCCACGCCGAGCTGGTGGAGTACCGGATTGCCAGCGGCTTCCTGGGCATAGGTCACGCCGACGCCGGCGAGGAACAGGATCAGCATCGCGGCAAGTATCGCCCAGCCCTGGCGCGGGTTGCCCACTGCCCTGCCGAAGGTCCAGGTCAGCCCGACGCCGATCACGAAGATCGACAGCATCTGGATCAGGTTGGTGAGCGCGCCCGGATTTTCGAAAGGGTGCGCCGAGTTGGCGTTGAAGAACCCGCCCCCATTGGTGCCGAGCATCTTGATTGCTTCCTGCGACGCCACCGGTCCGAGCACGATGGTCTGCTTCGCGCCCTCCAGCGTCGTCGCGTCGACCGAACTCAGAAAGGTCTGCGGCACCCCGCTCGCGATCAGATAGAGTGCATAGACGAGGGAGATCGGCAGCAGCAGGTACAAGGTCACCCGCGTCACATCGGCCCAGAAATTGCCGACCGTTCCCGTCTCGCGCCGCGCGAACCCCCGGAACAGTGCAAAGGCGACTGCTATGCCGGTCGCTGCGCTCAGGAAGTTGTGGATGGTCAACCCGAGCATCTGACTGAGGTTCGAAAGCGTCGCCTCGCCCGAATACCATTGCCAGTTGGTGTTGGTGGTGAAGCTGATCGCGGTGTTGAACGCGCCGTCGGGGCCGAGCCCGGCCAAGCCGCGCGGGTTCATCGGCAGGACGCCTTGGAGCCGCAACACCGCATAGGTGAACAGCAGCAGCGCCACGTTGAACACCAGCATGTGCAACGCGTAGCGGCGCCAGCCCATCTCCGCCTTCGGGTCGACGCCAGCGAGCTTGTAGAAGCCGTGCTCGAGCGGACCCAGCACGACGTGGAGCGGCGTGCGACGTCCTTCATAAAGCGCGAACAGCCACATCCCCATGGGCTTGGCGAGCGCGACGAGAATGGCAATGAAGACGAGGATCAGAGTCCAGCCCTGGATTGTCATGGCGACGGCTTTCAGAAGCGCTCGGGCCGGACGAGCACGGCCACGAGGTAGAGGAGCAGGCCCAAAGCGGTGAGCCCGGCGAGCGCGAGGTGAATGGTCATGTGCGGGCGCTCACGAATTGTCGCAGAGGCGGACAAAGGCGATGGTCAGCAGGAACAGTCCCGCCAACGCCGCGAGCCAGATGAATTCCGTCATGATCAATTGTTCCTGTCACGGGGTGAAATCGACACGGTGAGCGGACGCCGGGAACACCCGGAACAGCGTCGGCCCTTCAAACGCCAGAGCGAGCCCCAGGCTCAGCGCGCAGACGGCCAGCACGGCGACGGCAAGGTCGAGAATGCCGGCGGGCTGGGTGATCGATCGATGCAGCCAGCAGAATGCTGTCGCGCACAAGCCGAGAAGCGCTGCGCCGAACCCCCGCGAGGCGCATTCGGCGCACCAGCAACGCTCACCCGACTCCAGACGGCGCAAAATCGCTCTCACCTCGCCTCACTCCCGCGATCAATGTCCGGCGATGTGGCGCCGATCGGGATTAAGCTTCCACGGGGAAGTCGGCCGGCTGCATAAAGGATGTGTAAAGTTCGGCAGCGCGCTGGCGAATGGCGGCTTTCAGATCCGCGAATCCGCGCCCGCTCCACCGCTGGAAGGTTTGTAGCGGTTGGACCGATGCCTCCATTTGGCGATGCCACTCTGAGCCAAAATATCGATTCCGGTCACGCCAGAGCCCCCCGGCCCAAAAGCGCGTTGTGTGCGGGGCTTCTTTCCAGCTCGCGCGTTGTGCGATCCTCTTGCCGAGGACACGACACTGGAATCACTAGCCGGATGGGTCGCCCCCGTCGCGACGATGATCGCCGCGATGATGACCGCAGCAAATCTCGGGGCCCGGGTGACCGGCTGGGGATTCGTCGTGTTCACGATCGGATCAATCTGCTGGTCGCTGGTGGGCTTGGAGTCCGGCCAGACGAACCTGCTGGCCACCAATGCCTTTCTCACCGCCGTCAATCTGGTGGGCATCTGGCGCTGGCTTGGGCGGCAGCGGGCCTATGAGGATGGCGGCAGGTCGGCGAAGCGCGCCAGCCGCCGCTCGTCGGCGCCTTCGCTTTTCACCGCCACGGGCATTGCCGGTATGCCGGTCCTTGACCCTGCCGGCGCGCCTTTGGGCCACGCCGTCGAAGGGCTGGTGGAATGCGCGAGCGGCCAGATCAGCTATGTCGTGATCGCCTCAGGCGGGCTTGGCGGCATCGAGGAACAACTGCGAGCCGTGCCGCGTGCCGAGCTCGAATTCGGCTGCGACCGGCTCCTCTCCAGATTGCCCGCGCAGGCTTTTGAGCGATTGCCGACTCTCGACGCCGGAGACTGGCCAGATCGGGCGCCGGCTCTTTCAAGGACATCCGCATGACTTCGCTTGCCTCGACCGCCGTGCAGATCGCGAACGTCCTCAGCGCGGACGATATCGTCTATCTCGCCGACGACGATCAGCAGGCGCAGGCGCTTGCCGGCGTGCTCCGTGCCATGTTGCCGGACGTGCTCGTGTTCTTCGTGCCTTCGAGCGACGCCCTGCCCGGCGATGTCGCGCCGGCTTCGCCTGCCAATATCGGCGCGCGCGTGGCCGCGCTCCATGCACTTCGCGTCGCGCAGCAGGAAGGCGAGCGATCGCGGCTCGCCTGCGTGATGAGCGGTGAGGCTGCGGCCCGGCGCTATCCGCTTCCCGAAACCTTCGACCGCGCCCTCCCCCGTCTCACCGTGGGAGACCAGATTCCGCTCGACTCGCTGGCGGAAACGCTTGGCGAGATCGGATATTTTGCCGACGACCGCGTCGACGAGCCAGGCGAAGTGGCGGTTCGCGGCGATGTCATCGACATATTTCCGGCAGACGCCGGCATGCCCGCCCGAATCGAGATCGAGGATGGCGCCATTGCCTCCATCCGCTCCTATGACCCCGCGACGCAGCGCAGCGTCGGCGAGCTGGAGACCCTCGAGATCGGGCGAGCGGCCGAACCCGCAGGCGAGCGCACCGCATCGATCCTCGAGCATTTTACGCCGGCCACCATTGCGTTCTCCGAAAAGGCGGACAGGCGTCGCCGCCGCTTCGTGCAGCTTGCGACCGATGCGGTGCGTGGCGCGGGCGCGCGGATCGACGCGATAGCCGACGACGACTGGGCGCAAGCGCTTTCGAATTGGCGGATTGGACCGATCGACGCCCCCTGTGAGCCGGTGCCGCGCTTCGTCGAGGCCCGCTCGCCGCTTGCCGCGATGGCACGCTTCGCCCGACCGCTGCTCGAGAACCGCGCTCTGGTGCTCGCCGGAAGCGAGCGCGACCTGCGTTTCCTGCGCGCGCGGATGTCCAAACGGCTCGGCATCGAACTGCCGGTGATGCGCGACTGGCCGGAAGCCGAGGCGCTCGCAGCGGGCGCGGCGGGCTTGCTGCAAGCCCCCGTCGAAGCGGGGTTCGTCAGCGAGACGCTCGTGCTGATCGCGGCCGCAGATCTCCTCGGGAGTCGTGCGGTTCTCGAAGCTCCTGTCGCTATCGCAGCCAATCCCTGGTCGATCGGCGGCAGCGAAATCCGCATCGGCGACGTGGTCGTGCACGAGGATCACGGCGTCGGGATGGTGGCGGGGCTCGAACCCGCACCGGCCGCGGGCGGCACCGATGGCGAGATGATCGCGCTCGAATATGCCGGTGGCGCGCGGCGACTGGTCGCGGTCAACGAGACCGATCGCCTGTGGCGCTATGGCTCCGACGCCGATGCCGTTACACTCGACAAGCTCGACGGCTCGTCCTGGCTGAAGCGCCGCGGCGAGATCAGTGCGGCGATCGAGCAAAGCGCCCGGGGTCTCGCCGCTCTGGCGGAGGCGCGCGAGAAGCTGGTCGCGCCGGTGCTCGATCCCGATGCCGCCGCCTATGAGCGCTTTGCCGGCGGCTTCGCGTTCAACGAGACAGCGGATCAGGCCCGCGCGATCGCCGCCGTCCGCGCCGATCTTGCCAGCGGCAAGCCGATGGACCGGCTCGTCGTCGGCGATGTCGGCTATGGCAAGACCGAGGTTGCGCTGCGGGCGGCCGCACTGGCAGCATTGGCCGGGTATCAGGTGGTGGTGGCGGCACCGACAACGGTGCTGGTGCGCCAGCATCTCGCCAGCTTTCAACGGCGCTTCGAGGCATCGGGGCTCAAGGTAGCCGGGCTTTCGCGCCTGTCGAGCGCAGCGGAGAAAAAGGCTGTGAAAGCGGGGCTGACGGACGGCTCGATCCATGTCGTGATCGGCACGGGGGCGGTGATGGCAAAAGGGGTTCGCTACGCAAAGCTCGGTCTCGTGGTGATCGACGAGGAACAGCGCTTCGGTGCCGCCGACAAGGCGAAGCTACGCGGCAGCGGCGACATTCATTTGCTCAGCCTCAGCGCCACTCCGATCCCGCGCACGCTGCAGATGGCGCTGGTGGGGCTGCAGCAGATCTCGACGATCGCAACTCCGCCGGCGCGGCGCCAACCGATCCGCACCAGCCTCGACCAATTCGACGACGGACGGATCCGCACCGCCTTGCTTCGCGAGAAGAGCCGGGGCGGACAGAGCTTCGTCGTCGTTCCGCGGATCGAGGACATGGCGAAACTGGCGGACAGGCTGCAGCGGATCGTGCCCGAACTGAGGCTCGTCGAGGCACATGGCAAGATGACGCCGTCGGACATCGACGCCGTGATGGTCGGCTTCGCCGACGGCGACGGCGACATCCTGCTGGCCACCAACATCATCGAGGCGGGACTCGACGTGCCCCGCGCCAACACGATGATCGTCTGGCGCGCCGACCGGTTCGGGCTGGCCCAACTCCACCAGCTGCGCGGACGCGTTGGTCGGGGCAATCGCCGCGGCCAAGTCATCCTGCTCACCGACGACCAACAGGCGATCGGCGAGCGCACCCTGAAGCGCCTGCGCACCCTCGCGACGTTCGACCGGCTCGGTGCGGGTTTCGACATCAGCGCGCAGGACCTCGACATGCGCGGTGCCGGAGACCTGCTCGGCGACACACAGGCGGGGCACATGAAGCTGATCGGGGTGGACCTGTACCAGCACCTGCTCGGCGCCGCGCTTCGCCAGGCGCGCGGCGAGGACGTCGACAACTGGACGCCCGAGCTTAACCTTGGGGTGAGCGGGATGCTGCCCGAGGCGTGGATCCCCGAGCCCGACGTCCGGCTGACCCTCTATGTCCGGCTGGGGCGCATCGCGGACGATGTGACGCTCGACGCCTTCGAGGAGGAACTGGCCGACCGCTTCGGTCCGGTTCCCGATGCGGCTGCCAATCTGTTGGCCCATGCGAGGCTGCGGCTGGCGGCGCGAAACGCCCGTATCGGCCGGGTGGATGCAGGACCGTCGGCGATAGCCCTCACACCTCGCCGTGGGTTCTCGGGCGACGCCGCGGGCCAAGGCCTGGTCGCGAAGAACGACCGACTCCTGCTGGTCGAGGCCATACCCGATGACCGGCGCATCGAGCGCACCCAGGCACTTCTCGAGGATCTCGCCGCCTAGAACGAGTTGTGGCGTACCCCGGTGGACTGCCTACGGCAGATGACGCGAAGTGTCCCGCCGAGCTGGCGCGAAGGGCGGCGCCGTTCACGGCCGGGGAGCTCCGCCATTCCCCGCCTTCAGCTCGCCAAACAGTTCCGATAACGCCTGCGACGCCGCGATGGCCTTGGGGAAGCCCGCGGTGACCGTCGTCAGATAGACGACCTCCTTCAACTCCGCCTCGGTGGCGCCGGCGTTGAGCGCATAGCGTGCGTGAATCTTCAGGAAGGCGGGTTCGCCGAGCGCCGCGAATGCCGAGACCGCTGCGAGTTGGCGTGACTTTTTGTCCAACCCGGGTCGCGACCAGACGTCCCCCAAGGCATAGGCCTCGGTCGCCTCCGCGAGGAACGGGAACTCGTCGCGCATGCGCTCGAGCGTCGGCTGAGGTTCCCCGCCGTTGAGGCTGCGAACGACCGCATTCCCGCGCGCCTGACGCTCGCTGGTTGTCTGGCCGAGCGCGGGCGCGGCAATTGTCGACACGGCCAGAACGACGCCGGCAACGGCAAGCAGGCTGTTACGATTGATGGTCATCCCAACCTCCTCAGACACTGGCGGTCGGGCGGACGACGATGTCGCTGACGTCGACATCGTTCGGTTGCTCGATCGCGAAACGCACGGCGCGGGCAATCGCATCGGGCGTGAGGGCAATCGCGCGGTAGGAGCGCATCGCCTCGGCTGCAGCCGGATCGGTAATCGTGTCGGCAAGCTCGCTTTCGACCACACCCGGATAGACGCAGGTGACGCGGATCGAATCATGCTCCTGCCGCAACCCATCGGAGATTGCCCGAACCGCATATTTGGTCGCGCAATAGACGGCAGCCGTGGGTACCACGGAGAGAGCGCCGATCGATGCGATGTTGATGATCTGGCCTGAGCGGCGCTCCACCATTCCGGGCAGCACGGCCGCGATGCCGTAGAGCACGCCCTTAATGTTGACGTCGATCATCCGGTCCCATTCGTCCACCTTGAGCGACGCCATCGGCGACAGCGGCATGATCCCGGCGTTGTTGACGATGACATCTACCCGCCCGAACGCTTCGCGTGCCGCGTCGACAAAGGCAGCGACATCGGCCCGGTCGGTGACGTCGAGGCTGCGCACCCGGACTTCACCGCCGTTCGCGCGGATTTCTCCGGCAAGCGCCTCCAGTCGATCCACACGGCGCGCGCCCAGCACGAGCTTCGCGCCAGCGCCGCCAATCTCCCTTGCGATAGCGGCGCCGATGCCGCTCGACGCGCCGGTAACGAGAACAACCTTGTCCATTTTGCACCTCCTTCGAGAACCGCCTTGCGGCCGTTGTCAGGAACGTATGCAAGCGCCATTGATACGATAAGCAGATCATTCATGCATGCAGTGGAAAGCAGACCTAACCAATGCACCTGGATCTCAACGCGCTCGCCACCTTCGCCCTCGTCGCCGAGGAACGCAGCTTTCGAGCGGCGGCGGAGCGCTCCGGCGTGACCCGTTCGGCAGTGAGCCAGACGATACGCCGGCTCGAGGAGGGGCTGGGCGTGGCGCTTCTGCACCGAACGACCCGCAGCGTCAGCCTGACCGAGGCCGGGGAGCGCCTCTTTGCCCAGATCGTGCCCGCGCTGGGCGAAATGCAAACCGCCGTCGAGGCGACGGGTGACCTGCGAGATCGTCCGAGAGGTCAGTTGCGACTGGCGGTCTCGTCGATCGCCGAGGGCTTCCTGTCAGGCCCCTTGCTTGCGGGCTTCGCCGCAGCCGTGCCCGAGGTTCAGATCGACATCACCGTCACGGATGAGGAGTTCGACGTCGTCGACCAAGGCTATGATGCCGGGGTGCGGCTGGGCGAAGTGATCGAGCAGGACATGATCGCCGTGCCGATCCTTGGCGACGAGCGGCAGCTCGCCGTCTGCTCCCCCGGTTATCGCGATCGTTTCGGCATCCCGTCCCATCCCCGCGAGTTGACGAGACATCGCTGTGTCGGCTGGCGCCCCGCCCCCAAGTCGGCTCCCTATCGGTGGGAGTTCGCGGATGCGGGCCAGGAGTTCAGCGTCGCCGTCGCGCCGGAGATCACCACCAATGACATGGCACTGATGATCAAGCTCGCGGTAGCTGGTGCGGGGATTACGTTCGGCATGGAAGAGACCTTCCGGTCCGCGATCGCACGAAACGAGTTGATCCCGATCCTTGAGCAATATTGCCCGTATTTCTCCGGCTTCTATCTCTATTATCCGAGCCGTCGAAACGTCGCGCCCAAACTGCGCGCCCTCGTACACTACCTTCGCCAGCGCGGGCCGGGATCGCCATCTTGAACAGCAGCATGTGTGGCGCGTAGCGGCGCCATCCCAACTCCGCCATGCCTCGGGACGGCGGCGATAGTTGTCAAACGGCGCTGTCACACAGCAAATCATTTCGTCATCGTGACGTCATCCCACGGACTCGGGAAAGTCATTGCTGCACTGCAATGCAGCGCGACATCATCCGGGGAATCGACCATGAACCGTCTTGCTATCGCGCTGCTCACATCCGTTGCGAGCGTCACGCTCGCGCCCGCGCTTGCTCATGCCCAGGAGGCCACTCCGATCGGCGAGCAAACGACTGCGGAGGGCGAGCTCGAGAGCGGTGGGGAGATCGTCGTCTATGGCTTTGGCGAGACGCGCCAGGTGCAGACCGTCAGCGAGGCGGACATCGCACTGCTCACCCCGGGCACGACTCCGCTCAAGGCGATCCAGAAGCTGCCGGGCGTCAACTTCCAGTCCTCGGACGCGTTCGGCGCCTATGAATGGTCGAGCCGCATCTCGCTGCGCGGGTTCAACCAGAACCAGCTCGGCTTCACCCTGGACGGCGTGCCGCTCGGCGACATGAGCTATGGCAATTACAACGGCCTGCACATCAGCCGCGCGATCATCTCGGAGAATCTCGGCGCGGTGACGGTCAGCCAGGGCGCGGGCAATCTCTCGACCGCGTCGGTCAGCAATCTCGGCGGCACGCTGATGTTCACCTCGCGCGACCCGTCGCGAGAGACGGCCGTGGCGGCGTCGGGCACCTATGGCAGCGACGACACGTATCGCGGCTTCGTGCGGCTCGAGAGCGGCGACATGGGCGGCGTGCGCGGCGCGATCAGCTATGGCTATCTCAACACCGGCAAATGGAAGGGCGACGGCGAGCAGCGCCAGCACCAGGTCAATGCCAAGCTGGTTGCCGATGTCGGCGATGGCCGCATCACGGCCTTCGTCAACTTCTCCGACCGGCGCGAAAACGACTATCAGGACATGTCCGCCGAGATGATCGGGCGGCTGGGGCGCGACTGGGACAATTTCGCTTCGGATTGGGAGACCGCCTACGCCGTCGCCGCAATCGCCAACAATCAGGCTTGGCAGGCAGCGGGCGGCATCGGCACGCGGCCCTTCCCGACCTACGGCTTTGTTTTCCCGGCGCCGGTCGGCACCTTGGACGATGCCTATTACGATGCCGCCGGCCTGCGTCGCGACTGGCTGACCGGCGTGACGTTCGAGACACCCTTAAATGAAAAGGTCCGCGTCAAGCTTCAGGGCTATTACCACAACAACCATGGCCAGGGCTTGTGGTGGACTCCCTACACCCCGACGCCGGGCGGCGCGCCGATCTCTATCCGCACCACCGAATATGACATGGACCGGTTCGGCGCGATCACCAGCCTCGTCGCCGAGCTGGGCGCCAACACCATCGAGTTCGGCGGCTGGTACGAGAATAACGACTTCCGTCAGGCGCGCCGCTTCTACGGATTGGCGAACACGCCGTCCGGTTCCTCGCGCGACAGCCTGCAGTTCCAGCACGACCCCTTCTTCACCCAATGGGACTATGACTATGGGACCGAGATCCTCCAATATCATGTGATGGATCGAGTCGATCTCGGCGCCCTCACGCTCTCGGGCGGGTGGAAGGGCGTGCGGGTCAGCAATCGCGCCAATGCACTCGTCGCGGGACCGCTCTCGTCCGGGCGCATCGCCTCGCAAGACTGGTTCCTGCCGCAAGTCGGCGCGCTGTTCCGCGTCACGGACAATGCCGAGCTGTTCGCCAACTATACCGAGAACTTCCGGCCGTTCGTCTCCGCCGGTACGTCAGGACTGTTCGCAACCAGCCCCGCCAGCTTCGCCGCGAGCGTCGAGGACCTTCGGCCGGAGCGTTCGAAGACGATCGAGGGCGGCGGCCGCTTCCGCTCGGGCAACTTTCAGGGCGTGCTTGCCGGCTATCATGTCGATTTCAGCGATCGCCAGCTCGGCGTGCAGGTCGGCGCGCCGATCGAGGGCCGCCCCTCCGAACTGCAGAATGTCGGCTCGGTGCGGTCGTGGGGCGTCGAGGCGTCGGGCACGCTGACCCTCATGCGCGGCCTCTCGGCGACGGCCTCCTACGCCTACAACAACTCGACCTATCGCAACGATGTCCTCAACGGCGTGACGGTCATCCCGCTGGAGGGCAAGACCGTCGTCGACAGCCCGCGGCACATCGCCTCGGGCGAGATCGCCTATAATGGCGAGCTGTTCTTCGGCCGAGTCGGCGCCAATTACATGTCGAAGCGCTATTACAGCTATCTCAACGACGTGTCGGTCGACGGTCGCGTCGTCGTCGATGCCAGCATCGGGATCAAGGTTCCGGCCGGCCTCGGCTTCCTGTCCGGCTTCGCGCTCGAAGGCTCGGTGACCAACCTGCTCGACAAGGATTATATCGGTACGGTCGGTTCGGGTGGCTATGGCAATAGCGGCGATGGCCAGACGCTGCTGCCGGCCGCGCCGCGCCAGGTGTTCGTCACGCTGCGAAAGGGCTTCTGAGGCATGGCGGGAGAACTGGGCCGCAGGACGCTCCTCAAGGCGGGGATCGCCGCCACGTCGCTGGCGGCGGCCCCGGCGCTCGCTTTCCCCCGCGACAAGGCGCTGACGCGCATCGCCTTCGGATCATGCGCGCACCAGGACAAGGAACAGCCGATCTGGGAACGCGTGAATGCGTGGGCGCCCGAGCTGTTCGTGTTCCTCGGCGACAACATCTACGGCGACACCGAAGACATGTCCGTCATGCGCGCGAAATACGCCAAACTTGCCGCCAAGCCCGGCTTCCGGGCATTGCGCGAAGCGACGCCGTGCATCGCGACGTGGGACGACCACGATTTTGGAGTTAATGACGGCGGCTCGGAATATCCGAAAAAGGCCGAATCCAAGGCGATCTTCCTCGATTTCTGGGGCGAGCCCGGCGACGGTTTTCGGCGCAACCACGCGGGGATCTACACCAGCTATTTCTTCGGGCCGAAGGGGCGGCGCGTGCAGGTCATCCTGCCCGACAACCGCACCTTTCGCACGCCGCTGACCGGCCTGAGCGTCGAACCCGCCGATCGCGGGCAGTATTTCGTGAACCCGGACCCAAGCGCAACGATGCTCGGCGCGGCGCAATGGGAATGGCTCGAGACCGAGCTGCGCAAGCCCGCCGATCTACGCATCTTCGCCTCGTCGACGCAGGTGCTGGCCGACGCCCCGGGATATGAAGCGTGGATCAACTTCCAGGCGGATCACCAGCGCCTGCTGGATCTGATCGACTTTGCTCAGGTCGAGAACTTGATCATGATCTCGGGCGACACGCATTATGCCGAGCTGTCGCGGCTGGCCGACGGCGTACCCTATCCGCTTTACGACCTGACGTCGTCGGGGCTCACCGAAGTGTGGAATGTGTTCGGCCCGAACCGCAACCGCGTCGCCCAGGCGCCGCTGCAGCCCAATTTCGGACGGATCACGATCGACTGGAGCGCACCCGAGCCGGCGGTGTTGCTCGAAGTCGAGATGCTCGACGGTCAGGTGGCGATCCATCGCCGCGTCGCCTTGGCCGAGCTGAAGCAGCGCGAACGACCGGGTAGTTTGTGACCCAAGTTCCCGTTTGCTCCTGACGAGAACCGTTGCCGGGCGTGCTTACCCAGATCGATAGCAATCTCCCGAGATGTGCTCTTCCGACCGCTGGATTTGCACGGCAGCTTCAGGGCAGACGCTGAGCTCGCCTGGAACAGCTATGGGCCACCAAGCTGCCGTCGCTGTGCCGGCGCTGTTGATACCCCGCCGCAAGAATTGCGACCGGCAAAGCTTAGCTGTCGAGATCGGTTGCCAGCGAGAATCCGACATAGCGTCCCGAGTTGTAGGTGAGTCCCCCCGACGAGTCTGCGATCCAGCGGTAGGCGTCGAATAGATTCGACACCTGAACGCGAGCAATTACCTCTCTGCGCCCTAACCGGAGCCGATGCCGTGCGCCTATGGCAACGGTCGGGCGCGACGCCAGCCGGACGGCGTTGGCCTGATCGGCGAATGTTCCGCCATGACGGGTCACCTGAATGTCGAAGGACGATCCGCCCCATCCCACGGGATGCACGTCGAGCGCCAGCACAACGCGGCTGGGACTGGTGCCGACAGGCCGGGCGCCAATTGTCCCGTTCGTTACCAGTTCTCCGGTGATTCGGGGATCGAGCAGCACCGCGCCGGCCACCAGACTGGCAAATGGCATGAGGTCGCCGCTCAACGATCCCTCGATGCCGCGATGGCGCACCTCGCCCAGCCGCCGGTAGAAGTTCGCGCCATCGAGGTTGAAGTAGGGCTTGCGAACATCGAACACGCCCACCGCCGCCTGCAGATCGCCCATGCGGGCGCGCAAGCCAGCATCAACCTGTCGAGTTCGGAGTGCCGGCGGTGCCGCATTTCGATTAATCGCGATGTCCGGGGCGACTTCGCTTTCTTCCAGGCCTCTCGTCACCCCGGCATATGCGGACAGGGCGGATGCAATGTCGAGCGAAGCCATCAGATTAAACAGCCACGGACGATCGCGCGACACGATCCCGTCATGACCGGGCGGGCGGACACGCTTGCGATAGTCAGTCTTCTGAACGCCGACGTTGAGGCTGCCACGGCCTTTCCAGCGCCCCTCATATGCGAGGCCGGCGGTTACCTGTCGGACATCGTCGCGCGTGCGTTCCCCGAACCCGAATGAAGGCTCCGCCGCCGGTGCGCGTGTTGCGATGTTGCGGCGGGGCAGCCCGGTGGCTTCCGCGGTGCCGTAAAGCCGGGCCTGATCACGCGCGCGCACCGACGCGTGTAGCCGATGCACCCGGGGCCCTTCGGCGAAGGTGCGCGAGACGCGCATCTCCCCGGACGTGGACGCATCGCGCGATGCCGGTGCCGCATAGACCGTTTCCGTCCCGACGCCCTGCTCGTCCACGTCCAGCCACAGCGTCGTTCGATCGCGAGTGACGGCATAGATCGAGCGGAACAGACCCGCCGCCACTGACCATTCGCCCTGCCTCGTGCGTGCGATCATGCCTGTGTTGCTGCCCCGACTGCTATTCGTCGCCCAGCCCTGCCCGGTATAATTACGACGCCCGTCCACACGCGGCGGGACGAACGAGCCGCTGGTGAAGTAGGTAGGCACCGCCTCTTCGCTCCACGTCTTGTCGAGACTCCAGAAGGGAGTGATCTCGGTGTCGGGTGCCGGCCGCCACCTGAAGCTGACACCGGCGCCGAGCCACTCAGGTGTGCCTCCGAACCACTCATTGTCTCGGTAGAGGCCGAAGCCCCCGGCAGCGGACAATACGTCGCCGACGATCGGTGAGCGAATGTCGGCCTCGATACTGGCGTCGCCGAAGGTGCCGGCGTTCAACCGGGGGCTCAACACCAACGCCTTGGGAGCATCGGGGAGGCGGAAGTCGGCGATGCCGGTGGGCGCGGGGAACGGGTAGTCGATCGCCGTCAGGCCGATGCGGATGATCGAGCTATCGACGACTCGGTAGCTCAGGTCCGTTTGCTGATCGAAATACAGGCCTTCGATGCGGACGTTGCCCGCATCGAGCGGTGAAAAGCCGCGCACATCCTCCTCATCGTAAAGCCCAACGGACTCGTTGGCGTAGCTCACGCCGAACGCATCCTCGGCCGCCCGTGCCGCATTCTGATCGGCACGTTGCGCCGCTGCCTCGCTTGCACACCCAACGGCTGCGAGCGCCAGTAACCCCAAATTGCGCATGTTTCCCCCCGTCGCGCCCTTAACGCGCGCAGCGCCCCCGACCAAGGTCAAACCGGATCCAACCCGCCGAGAGCAGGAATGCCGGCCTCCCCATCTTCATCAGGCTGGAACAATCAGCCTCGAACCGGCGGATCGCCGCAGGGGAGATAGCCCACGGCAGCTTACAGGGGCGGCCGTAACCCTCCGTGAAGGCAGCACTGGACGCATTTCCAGCTGGTAGCTCATGCCGACACCTGCCCGGCGGCTATTGGGCCGTAATCGGACAGGCAGCTTTTGGCGAAATCGAACCAAAAGCTGCCGCTCAGTGCGGTCAAGTGAAACTGCCATCCCCACGAAGACAGGAACGGGCTGGACCTTCGCGTTGTTGTTCAGCCTCCTGTGCTCCCCACAAAATCGACGCATCTTCACGAACAAGCCGATTTCGTCTTGCCTGCGGGATAGGCCAAGTTGATTGCCCACTCGATGGATGGGGATATGTCCGTTCTGGTCGGGAGAGCGAAGATGGACGTGACACGGCGGGGAGTGCTGCTGGCAGGTAGCGGATCGGCCTTCGGCCTGTTTTCGTGGCAGGCCGCGGCGCAGTCGCGCCGGACCAAACGCAAGCTTTCCCTCCCCCGCCGCGCATCCGCCCGCCCGCGCAACATCCTGATCGTGCTCACCGACGATCACCGCTACGACGCGATGGGGTTCATGAAGGCGCAGAGCTTCGGCGAGACGCCGACGCTCGACCGGCTCGCGCGTCAAGGCGTGCATTTCAAGAACGCGTTCGTGACCACCGCGCTGTGCTCGCCGTCGCGCGCCTCGATCCTGACCGGGCTCTACGCCCATCAGCACAAGGTGGTCGACAACAACCACCCGATCGATCCGAACCTCGTCTTCTTCCCCGAATATCTGCAGGCCACCGGTTACGACACCGCGTTCATCGGCAAATGGCACATGGGGCAGGAAGGCGACGATCCCCAGCCAGGCTTCGACCGCTGGGTGAGCTTCAAGGGCCAGGGCACTTATCTGCCGAGCGCCGATGGCCTCAACGTCGACGGCAAGCGCGTTCCGCAGAAAGGCTATATCACCGACGAACTAACGGATTACGCGACCGACTGGCTCAAGACCCGTCGCAAGGACAAGCCGTGGATGCTGTACCTCAGCCACAAGGCGGTGCACGCGGAGTTCATTCCCGCCGAGCGCCATGCCGGGCGCTACGAGAACGAGACGTTCCGCTATCCAGCAACCATGGCCGCGACCGGCGACGCCGCGCGCGGCCGTCCGCGCTGGGTGCAGGATCAGCGCAACAGCTGGCATGGCGTCGACTATGCCTATCATTCGAAGCTCGACATCGGCGCCTATTACAAGCGCTACATGGAGACGCTGCTGGCGGTCGACGAAGGCTTGGCGAAGGTCATGGACCTGCTCGAAGCGCGCGGGGAGCTCGACGAAACGCTGATCCTCTATATGGGCGACAACGGCTTCATGTTCGGCGAGCACGGGCTGATCGACAAGCGCACCGCTTATGAGGAATCGATGCGCGTGCCGATGATCGCGCGCTGCCCCGCCTTATTCGGGCACCGGGTAGTCGAGGAAGTGGTCGCCAATATCGACGTCGCGCCGACCTTCCTCGAAGCCGCCGGGCTCGAGCCGCCCAAGGAGATGGAAGGCAAGAGCTTTCTTCCGCTCGCCCGCGGCGAGAAGGTGCCGTGGCGCTCGGAGCTGCTTTACGAATATTATTGGGAGCGCAATTTCCCGCAGACCCCGACGGTCCACGCGCTGCGCGAGGACCAATACAAATATGTCCACTTCCACGGAATCTGGGACATAGACGAGCTCTACGACCTCCATGCCGATCCGCGCGAGACCAACAATCTGCTCGCCGCTCCCGGGCATGAGGAGCTCGCCGGAACGATGAGCAAGAAGCTGTTCGACCTGCTCGAACGCACCGACGGCATGCAGATCCCGCTCGCCCGCGACGCCGGCGAACGCAATGCGCTGCGCGACCCGAAGGGGCCGCCGCAAGGCCCCTTTCCACCCTCGCTGCTCGAACCGCCGGCAAAGCGCGCCTTGGGCTGGCTGAAGCAAAAGCTCCATACCCGATCCACTTAGTAGGATTTAGGCCTTCGCCGCATCAAGGCTGGGAGGCGATCGATGAACAAGACGGTTTGGGCGGGGCTTTTGGGAACGACGTTGCTGGCGGGCATGCCCGCCGCAGCGTGGGCGCAGGAGGCGCCGGCCAGCGAGGCGCCCGAGACTGAAGCCAATAACGAGATCGTCGTCACGGCGCGCTTCCGCAACGAGAGCCTGCAGGATGTGCCGATCGCGGTGTCGGTGGTGAGCGGCGACATCGCCGCCTCGCGCAACCTCAACACGATCCAGGATCTCGCGACGATCATCCCGACCGTCGATTTCCGCAACGGCCAGTCGAACAAGGACCGCACTGTCTTCGTCCGCGGCATCGGCACGATCACTACGTCGCCCGGCGTCGAATCCTCGGTCTCGACAGTGGTCGACGGCGTCGTGCTGGTCCGCCCGGGCCAGGCGACGCTCGACCTGCTCGACCTCGAACGGCTCGAGGTGCTGCGCGGGCCGCAGGGCACGCTGTTCGGCAAGAATGCGTCCGCAGGCGTGATCAACCTCGTCACAAAACGCCCGTCCGACACCCAGACCGGCTCGATCGAGGTGGGGTATTACGAGGGCGACGAAGGCCGCCTCAAGGTCGGGCTCTCAGGCCCGATCTCGGACAAGATCAGCTATTCGCTGAGCGGGCTCTACGCCAAATATCGCGGCAATGTCCGCAATCTCGGCACCGGCAATTGGGTCAACGGCTATGAGCGCTACGGCGTACGCGGAAAGGTCGTCGCCGATCCCACCGAGGATGTGACGATCACGCTCGCCGGCGACTATCTCTACAATCGCGATGACACCCCGCAGGGCGTCTATTCGAGCACCAACCGGATCGCCTATCCGACCAATGTCGTCACGCCGAGCCCCGCGCTGGCCGGGCTGCTCGCACAGGAGGGCATCGTCGCCAGCCGCGACAACAAGACCGTCAACACGACGTTCGACAGCGAAGTGCGCGACAAGAATTACGGCGGGTCGCTGACCCTCGAATATCGCCCGGGCGACTACACCCTCACGTCAATCACTGCCTATCGCGAGTGGAAGAACCATCAGCGCCCCGATTGGGATGGCCGCAACACGCTCGCCGCCGGCTTCCCCTCGGGCTTCGACGACGGCCAGGTCGACTTCTATCAATTCTCGCAGGAGCTGCGCCTCGCTTCGCCGCAAGGCAATCTGATCGACTATGTGGTCGGCGCCTATTTCCTCGAGGCGAACACCGACGAACGCTACGAACGCACCGTCACCCAGCTGACCGGGGCGACGCAGGTGACCAATAACGGCGTCGCCAATTACGGCATCCGCGCCGAGAATTACGCGCTGTTCGGCGAGGCCAACCTCCACGCGACCGACGCGCTGACCTTCCTCGCCGGCGGCCGGCTGATCTACGACAAGTTGCGCTATTTCCACCGCCGCACGTCCGATACCGCTGCCGGCGTGCCGGGGATCCGCCCGTCCTATCAGAGCAATGGCAGCACCGACCGGCTCGATTACAGCGCCCGCCTCGGCGTCCAGTACGAGATCGTGCCGCAGGCGACCGCCTATTTCACCTTCTCGCGCGGCTATAAGGGTCCGGCCTACAACGTCTATTTCAACATGCAGGCGTTCGACACGCCGCCGCTCGATCCCGAAACCTCGACGAGCTACGAAGTCGGCCTCAAGGGCAGCGCGTTCGACGGTCGGCTGACCGGCGCGATCGCCGCCTACAGCACCGATTATTCGGGCTTCCAGGCGAACTTCCAGGATATCTTCCTCGGCGCCCCAGTCACCCGCCTGATCAACGCGGGCGATGTGTCGACCAAGGGCATCGAAGCCGATTTCAGTGCCCGGCCGACCGACCAGCTCACCCTCAACTTCGCCGTGGCGCGCACCGACGCCAAGGTCGAGCGCTTCAACTGCCCGGCGAGCGCCACCAGCTGCGTCTCGATCGACGGGCAACCCCTGCCTTTCGCCCCCGACTGGAAGCTCAGCGGCGGCGCGGCGCTGCGCGTACCGATCTCGGATGCGCTTTCGATCGAACTCCAGACCGACGGCAGCTACAAGAGCGCGACGCAATATTCGCTGACCCAGACGCCCGACACGATCGAGCCCGGCTATGGCCTGTGGAATGCGAGCGTCGCGCTGATCGGCGGCGACAAATGGGAGGTGCGGGCGCTGGTGAAGAACATCCTCGACCGGCATTATTCCAACTATCTCGGCTACGGCACCACCGCGGGCGTCGTCCGTTTCGTGCCGCGCGACAATGACCGCTATGTCGGCATCAATGCCCGCACCCGCTTCTGAGCCGGGGCTCGCGGACGGCGAAAAGGGCGTCGAGGGTCGCTGGGCGATCCTCGCGCTCGTCTTCGTCGCGATCATGCTCAATTATGTCGACCGGCAGATCCTAGCCCTGTTGAAGCCGACGCTGCAGGCCGAGTTCCACTGGTCCGACCGCGACTATGCGCACATGGCCTCGGCCTTCCAGTTCGCCGCCGCGATCGCGTTTCTCGGTACCGGCTGGTTTATCGATCGCGTGGGGATACGGCGCGGGTTCGGGATCGGCGTGGCGTTGTGGAGCTTGGCCGGAATGGCGCACGCCTTCGCCGCGACGGTGACGCAGTTCGTCGTCGCGCGGGCGGCGCTGGGCGCGGCCGAATCGATCGGTACCCCTGCAGCCGTCAAATCGGCGGCGACCTATTTCCCGGCGCGCGAGCGTTCGCGCGCGCTGGGGATCGGCAATACCGCGCCCAATTTCGGTGCGATCCTGACGCCGTTGCTGATCCCCGCGCTGGCGCTGGCGGTGGGCTGGCGGGCGAGCTTCCTGATCGCCGGCGGCCTTGGGCTGGTCTGGGTCGTTGCGTGGCTGCGCGTCGCCCCGCCAGCGCCCGCGAGATCCGCCGACCAGGGCGAACGCTGGGCGACGCTGCTGCGCGACCGGCGGACTCTCGCTATCGCCGTCGCCAAGGTGCTCAGCGACCAAGTCTGGTGGTTCCTGTTGTTCTGGACGCCCGACCTGTTCCACCGCCAGTTCGGGCTCGCCCAGGGCGCGCTCGGCGCACCGGTGGCGCTCGCTTACGGGCTCGCCGCGCTCGGCGCGATCACCGGCGGCTGGCTGCCGGGCATGCTGCTCGCCCGCGGCTGGTCGCTCGAGCGCAGCCGGCTGACGACGTTGCTCGTTTATGCGGTGCTCGTGCTGCCGGTGCCGCTAGTGCTGGCGGCGGACAGCGCCTGGACCGCCGCCTTGCTGCTCGGCCTCGCCCTGTTCGCGCACCAAGGGTTCTCGACCAACGTCTTCGGCCTCGCCACCGATCTCTTCCCGGCGGCGCGGGTCGGCTCGGTGATCGGCATCGGCGCCTTTGCCGGCAACCTCGCCGGCATGGCGATTCTCGAGCTCGCCGGCTGGTCGCTCGACAATGGTCATGGCTATGCGCCGATGTTCTGGATCGCGGCCTTCTCGTACCTGACGGGCGTCGGGCTGGTGCGGTTGGTGCTGCCGCGAAGCGCCTATGCGGCTGGCTGAGCGAGGACTTCCTCGATGCTGACCACGCGACGCTCGCGCAGGCTGATCTCGGCGGCGACGCCGATCGCCACCGCGCGCAGCCCGTCCTCGGCGGTGACTTCGACCGGGCCTTCGCCGCGTACCGCTCGCGCGAACGCCTGATGCTGGTAGAAGGTCGACCCGTGGTGCGACCCCGCGGCGAGCGCAGCTGGATCGACCTCGACCGTGCGCCGCTCGGGCTTCTTCGCATTGCCGAAGCCCACCCGCGGCGAAAGCGTCAGCACGCTGCCGGGAATGCTGACGTCGAGCCGCGCCGTGTCGCCGGCCGCGACGATCTCCTCCTGCTCCTCGGCCCCATCGGCGAACATGCAGAGGTCGAGCATCGCGCGCGTACCGTCGGCGAAATCGACGATGGTGTAGCTGTTGTCGACGATGTCGGGCCGCTCGCCGCCGTAGCGCTCGTCGAGATGGTTCACGTCCTGCCCGCCCGAGCAATAGGCGCGCACCGGCTCGGAGCGGACGATAAACCGCATCAGATCGAAGAAGTGGCAGCATTTCTCGACCATCGTGCCGCCGGTGTTGCGCGCGAAGCGGTTCCAGTCGCCGACCTTGGGAAGGAACGGGAAGCGGTGCTCGCGCATCGCCAGCATGCGCAGCCGGCCGATCGCGCCATTGTGGACTCCCTCGATCAGCGCCGCGACCGGCGGCATGTAGCGATATTCCATCGCCGTCCAGAACACGGCCTCATGGTGCGCAGCACGTTCGGCGACCCATCGCGCGTCGGCGATCGTCGTCGCGAGCGGCTTTTCGCACAGGATGTGGAGCCCGGCATCGAACAGCGGCTCGACCACGCCGCGATGCGTGTAATTGGGGCTTGCGACGATCACCGCATCGAGCCCGTCGTGGCCGGCGAGCGTCGCCGCATCGGCATAGCCGGTCACTGCATCTGCCTTGTCGGCCAGCGCCTGCCGCGCCCAATCGAGCGACCGGCTCTCCGGATCGGCGACCGCGACGAGCTCGGCGCCCGGGGTGATCGCGAGATTGCGGATATGCTCGAGCCCCATCATTCCCGTGCCGACCAGGCCGTAGCGAATCCGCGATTCCATTTCCCGCTCCAGAGGTAGTGACGATGCCCCACTCCAATCCCGAAACCGCCGCGGCCGGCAACAAAGATCGGCTTTCGCCCTGTGAGGTCAGCTGGTTCTCGGCCTTGTCCGACGACGATTACGAGTTTCTCGGCCAGCCCGATCCGCGGCTCCAGTCGAGCTGGGAACATTGCCGCGACATCGCGCTCGCGGCGGAAACCGGCGGCTATGACAATCTGCTGCTCCCCTCGGGCTACGCCCTCGGCATTGACACCACGGCCTTCGCCGCGGCCGTGGCGCCCTTACTCCGCCGCCTCCGGCTGCTGATGGCGGTGCGCATCGGCGAGAGCTGGCCGCCGCAACTCGCCCGCCAGATCGCCACGATCGACCGGCTGCTCGGCGGCCGGCTGACGGTGAACATCATCTCTTCCGATCTTCCCGGCGAGACCCTGCCCTCGGGCCCGCGCTACCGTCGGACGATCGAGGCGATGCACATCCTCAAGACTTTGCTCAATGGGCAACCGCTCGATCACCAGGGCGAGTTCTGGCAGCTCAAGCTCGATCCGCCGCGTGTGAACACCGTCTCCGGCCGCGCGCCTCTCCTCTATTTCGGCGGGCTCTCGGAAGATGCCCGCGAAGCCGCGGCCGAAGGTGCCGACGTCTATCTGATGTGGCCCGACCGGATCGAAGCGATCGCCGAGATCGTCGCCGATCTGCGCAGCCGGGCAGCGGCGCGCGGCCGTACCCTCCGCTTCGGCTACCGCGTCCATGTCGTCGTGCGCGAGACCGAGGCCGAGGCCCGCGCCGCCGCCGACCGGCTGCTCTCCCGCCTCGACGCAGTACAAGGCGAAGCGATCCGGGCCCGTTCGCTCGATGCGCAATCGGCCGGCGTGCGTCGCCAGGCCGAATTGCGCGAGGCGGCGAGCAGCGACGGCTATGTCGAGGACAATCTGTGGACAGGCATCGGCCGTGCTCGCTCTGGCTGCGGCGCGGCAATCGTCGGGGATCCGGATCAGGTCATCGCCAAGCTCGAAGCCTATCGTGCGCTCGGGATCGAGGCATTCATACTCTCGGGCTATCCGCACATCGCCGAGGCCGACCTGTTCGCCCGGCACGTTCTGCCCCGCCTCGATCATGGGCCGCTCATGCGCGGTTGAGCACTCCGCTGCGACGTCGCTGCTGGCAGACAGATTTCTCGCACCGAAGGCTGGCTTTCAGGTACTTGCGCCGCGTGGCTGAACGACCACAAAGAGGCGCATAGCCGTCCATCAAACTCGGCGCCAATGCCTGGCGCCCGGTCCTTCGCCTCCTATTCTGCCCGATTGACTGCCGGTCCGGATAACGCAGCGGAATCCGATATGGCTTGTCGAGCTGTCGATCATCTGCGGAGTGCGGGCTGCAGGGCGGTAGCGCTCACAATAATTGGCGGCGCACAGATGGGATCCGCCCTTCAGCACCTTTCGGCCTATCGACCTGACGGGCTGGCCGGGAATTAAGCTGCCGCGCAAGGTTCCGCCGCGGGGGTTCTGCACCGTGCAGCACGGGCTCTTGTCCCTGCGGTTCGCAGTAACTTGCGCGGGATGGGCGTACCAGTCGGCCGTCCACTCCCACACATTGCCGATCATGTCGTAGAGGCCATAGCCGTTGGCCGGGTAGCTGCCGACCGCTGTCGTGCGGTGTTGGCCGTCCGTGCGCTGGTTGGCGAAAGGAAACAAGCCGCGCCAGTAATTTGCCAGCACCTCGCCGTCTGGCTCCAGCATGTCGCCCCAAGCATATTCGCGTCCGTCATACCCGCCCCGGGCGGCATATTCCCATTCGGCTTCGGTCGGCAGCGACTTACCTGCCCACTTGGCATAGGCGACGGCGTCGGCGTGTGCGACGTGGACAACCGGGTGATCGAGCAGGTCGGCAATTCCGCTACCCGGCCCCGTCGGGTGCCGCCAGCTCGCGCCTTCGCAAAACGACCACCATGCATGGTGATCATGAAGCGGCACCGGCGTTGTCGTACGCTGGAATACCAGCGATCCTGCCACCGCCACCTCCGGGAGAAGGCCATAGATTTTCGGATCGGGAGGGATCTCCGCCACGGTGCGATAACCCCTCGCGTCGACGAAGGCGGCAAATTCGCGATTGGTAACCGGTGCCTCGTCGATCCAGAAGCCGTCGACCCGCACGCGGCGGACGGGCGCCTCCTCGGCATAGAATCGCTCCGACCCCATCGAGAAGGCGCCGCCAGGAATGTATCGCATCCCAGGCCGTTCGTCCGCTGCCAGTTGGTTAGCCATCAACGTCAGATAGTCAGGGCTTGGGCAGCTTGGCAGCCCAGGCAAGCAGTTGCTTCTTCAGCCGATCGCGAAGCCGCACCTGCCGGCCGCCCAAGTCTGTCGTCTCGTTAGGATCGGCCTCCAGATCATAGAGTTGTACATCGCTGCCATCGGCTTCGGCAAGCAGCTTCCACTTGCCTTCCCGCACCGCCAGACGCGGTGCACGGTCGCGCTCGGGATACGGGCCGCCCGGCTGCTTGACCGCGCCAGGCAAGCCGAAAGCCCAGTAGAGCGCCGAACGTTGCGTGACTGCTTGACCTTTGAGTACTCCCGACAGATCGACGCCCGTTGTGGCACCCTTTGGCTCGACGCCTGCGACGCTGGCGAGCGTCGGCAGAAAATCCACGGCCTGCGCAACGGTCGTGTCGTCGCGACGAGCAGCGGCTATGCCTTTGGGCCAGGAGAGGATCAGCGGCTGGCGGATACCGCCTTCATACAGGCTGCCCTTCCGGCCGCGCAGTTCGCCCGCGCTGCCGGGAGAGACACGCCCGTCCTTGTAGTACACACCGCGCGCCGTCGGGCCGTTATCGGACGTGATGATGATCAGCGTGTTGTCGAACTGGCCGCTGTCCTTCAGCCGGTCGACGAGGTTGCCGATCGTCCGGTCGAGCTTGAGGATCGATGCCTGATACTTGTCGTCCTCCGCATTCGCACCCTTGCCCTGAACTTCCTTGAGCTGTGCCTCGTCGGGCGCCCAGGGATCGTGCACGTCGTTCAGCCATAGCTGGACAAACCACGGCCGGTCCGTGTGCCTGGACGCGAATTCGAGCGTCTTTGAGGCATAGAGCTGCGAAAGGTTCGACTTGCGATCATAAAAGACCGGGCCTTGGCCCAAGGCACGCGACTGCTCGGCCAGGTTGCGCTCTTCGTCAGCGACGAGCACGCGCGGGCCGAGCCCCTCGAAGGTCGTGAAACTCTCGTCAAAGCCATAGGCTGTCGGCCATGGCGCATCGCCTACGTCGCGGCCACCGCCCATGTGCCACTTCCCGAAATGTGCGGTCGCATAGCCCGCGCCCTTCAGCAAAGTCGCGAGGTTGGGCAGCTTGGGATCGAGCCAATCGGCCTGACCGAACTGCGCATTGGATGCGCGATCGTTGATGAAGGTGACGAACTTGAGTTCCGCCGGAAAACGCCCGGTGAAGAAACCGGCCCGGGATGGCGAGCAGATTGGCGCCGCGTCATAAAAGCGGGTCAGCAGCACGCCGTCGTTCGCCAGCTTGTCGATAGCGGGTGTCGCGACCCTCCGATTGCCGGTGATCGAAAGGTCGGCAAAGCCCATGTCGTCGATCAGCACGAACAGGATGTTGGGCCGGGACGAAGCTGCAGGCGCTGATTGTGGGGCCGGCGACGCACTCTGTGCCTGAGCCGGCCCCAGGAGCGCGACACCGGCGAGCATGGAGCTTCCGAACAGGACGAGGCGCCGTACCAGTGCGCGGCGTGAACAATATACGGTCATGGCTGGCTCTCCTTACAGGCGGACGCGAAGGCCGACGGTGTAGGTGGTCTCGTCCCAGAAGCTCTGGAACGCGGCGAAGGATTGGCCCAGATATTCCCTGGTCTTGTTCTTCAAAATGTTGGTGCCGCCTATGTCGAGGCGCAGCGCCGGGTTAATGTCATAGCCCAGGCTGAAATCGAGGCGTCCGGCCGGGCGGACATAGCTGAGCAGCGTCGGCACGAAGACCTTCGGTTCCTGACCGGCTTCGATCGGACGTACCGAGATGGAGCCGGTCTGGTCGCTTTCGAAATATTTCGAGCGATAGGTGTAAACCAGTCGGCCAGAGAGGCCGAACCTGTCGAACAATAGCCCGGTGGTGAAGTTGTATTTGGAGACGCCCTGGAGCGGATTGCCGGCCAGCGGGTCGTTGCCGCCGATCTCCGAGTCCGCGAGCGTGAAGGCGCTCTGGACACCGAAGCCCGAGAGCGCCCCGGGCAGGAAGTCAAAGAAATATTGGCCACTTACTTCAACGCCCTTCAGCGTCGCCGAGCCCAGGTTGCGCGGCCGGGTGACGCTATAATCGACGCCGCCGATGGTTTCGTTCGCAGCGCCGTTGATCACGCGATCGCTGATCTTGCGGTAATAGCCCGCCACCGCGATGTAGCCGCCGCCGAAATAATATTCGAGCGTTGCATCATAGCTGTCCGATTCCTGCTGGCGCAGGTCCGGATTGCCCGCGCTGCCGCTGCTCTGCACGAACGGGTTGTTGGACAGCGCCAGCGTCACGGCAGGGTTCAGGTCGCTGAACTCGGGGCGGCGGATCGAGCGCGAATACCCGAGGCGTGCCTGAAGCCCATTGTCGAAGCGCAGCCGCGCCGTCGCAGTGGGCAGAAAGTCCTCATCCGTGGTGCTCGCGCGCACGGGGGTAAAGCCGCTGCCGGACGCGACGAACGTGGTGATCTCGCGCTCCGTTCGGACGTAACGGCCGCCAACCAGGCCATCCAGCGTCGCACCATCGAGAGGTATCTCGTAATTGACCTCGCCATACGCCGCGGCGCTGTTTTCGCTCCCATTGAACTGACGAGCTTTCTGGTACGTCGGGCGCCCGGCGGGAAGCCCTACATACGCGCGCAGCGCGTCCTGCCCGGCATCCGAGAGCAGGAAATCCGGATCGGGCACGTAAAAGCGCGCGCCGCCGTTGATGCTGGGCGCCGGAGCCCCGATCGACAGGAAGCCGCTGGGCAGGCCCGAAGCGGAAACGCGAACCGCTCTCGCCTCGCTCGCGGTGCCGATGTTTCCGCCGGGCAGCGCAGTGTTGAGGTTGAGCTGGTAGGAATCGGCGGAGCGTTCGGCATAGCGCGCGCCCAGACGCACCTTGGACAGCAGTCCACCGAGTTCCCGCTCGACATCGAACTTGCCCGCGAGGAGATCACCTTCGGTCAGGCCGAACTGCTGCTGGAAGCTGTTGCGCAGGAAGAGGTTGGCCGTCGACAGCAGCTGATTGCCGGACACGGAGAATTGCGGAACGCCATCGACATCCGGGCGAATGGTAAGGTTCGTGAGGCGCTGCCCGATGTCGGCGATGATCAGCGTCCGGTTCGCCCGGGAGGTTTGGTAGGACAGGTCGACATTCGCCTTCCACCCACCCGCCTCGAAGGTCGCGCCGCCGGCGATTGACTTGTTCTCCTGCGTAATGTCGCGTGCCTGGGTCGTCTGGTTGACCACCACATTATTGAAGGTGCCGCTCTCCAGATAGCAGAGGTTCTGGACGGTACTGGCCTGGAGCGTCTGGTTGCCCGCGGCATCCGTCTGGATCGTCGGGTTCTGCCCCGCCGCGGTGACCCGGGCGCGGAAGCAGTCGCTGCTCGCCGAGACATTAGTCAGGGTGACGTTGGTGGTGAAAGGCTGCACGTTTGCGCCATAGTGGACGCCGCGATCCCGAGACTTGCTGTAGAGCCCGTCGACATACAATTGCAGCGCGGGGCTCGCCTGCCACTGAAGTGCGGCGTTTGCCTGCTGGCGCTCCAGCCAGCCTTCCTCCGGGAAGTTCTGGATGATGTTCGGGACCAGATAGCCTTCGGTATTGAGCGGCGTCGCCGCAGTGCTGCGCAGGCCGGACAAGGTGGTCTGATCGCGCCGATAGTCCGATCGCGACCAGGTGGCATTCACCAGCGCACCGATCTCGCCAATGCCGGTATCCCAGCGATCTGTGAGCAAGGCGCCGAACTGCGGATTGAAATTGTCTGCCCTGATCGCCCAATTGGCTCGGGCGGACGCCACTATCGTGGGTTTGATGAAGTTGAACGGTCGATTGAGCTGGAGGTCGATGACGCCGGCCAGGCCGCCCTCGATCAGGTCGGGCGACTGCGACTTGTAAGCGTCGATTCGCGATAGCGCCTCGGCCGGCAGATCGTTGAGGTCGAAGCGGCGGCCGGTGGTGGTGAAGATCTCTCGCCCGTTCACGGTCGTTAGCACATCGGGCAAGCCGCGTACGCGGACATCGCCAAGTTCGTTGTTGCGATTGACCGAGACCTGAATGCCGGGCACGCGCTGGAGGGCCGAGGCGGTCGTCGGATCCGGCAGCTTGCCGATATCCTGCGCTACGATGGAATCAACAACCTGGGTCGCCTGACGCTTGATATCGGCCGCACGTTCGAGCGAACGGCGGATGCCAGTGACCACGATGTCGGCTGTCTCCTGCACTTCCGCTTCGCTGGTCGTCGGCGCTTCCTGTGCCTGCGCCATGGAGGGCAGCATCAACGCTGCCGCACTCACGGCGTTCAGCAGCACCGGGTGACGCCTGAGGATTTCAGCTAGCATCGTTTCGGATCCCTTTTCGCTTGCAGCAAACTTGCGAGCGAACGGGTAAATCCTTCCAAACGGATGGGGTATGCAGCTATTCCTACGCAATCAGTAGGATTTCTTTGAAACTCGTGTCGGCTCGCGTCGGTTCGTCCTTCTACGGGTCTATCAGCGGTGACAGCTTTCGAGGGCTGCTTCGCTGCCACGCACGTCTGATAGCGGCGTAAGCGAACCTCCGACCGGGTGACACAGTGGCCGCTTGCCGACTTGGATGTTACAAAGCTGACCGGCCGAATACCGCGAAGTTTTCCAGTTCAGAATCGGAGTGGCGCAAACCCGTGAAAGTGCGGCCCTATCTGACGCCGAGCTTCGCCATTAAAGCTGCAGACGACGGCTTCCCCCCAATGCCTTGTCATTCCGGCGGCCGCGCATTCAGGTGAACGAAGGGCAAGTTCCGGGTCGCGTCGAACCCGGCTGAGCGTCTGAGATTGGGCGCTATCCGGTCCTACGAGCGAGGCAGTGGAGCCCTTCCTGCCGGGTCCAGGTCACCAACTACCTGCGTCACAGAGCTTCAGCCGAAGGTGCTCGCAGGTGGAAAGCTGAGCCGGAACGTCGCTCCGCGAGGGCTGGAGACGAAGCGAACCTCCCCGTCATGCGAGCGCATGATCTCGCGGACGATGTGCAGACCCAGACCGGAACCCTCTACGTCCGTTCCTCCGCGGGAGAACGGCTCGAACAGGCGGCGCTGCAACATCGCGGGGACACCCGGCCCCTCGTCGACCACTTCGATCGCCCGGTCCTCGCCGACGATCACCATGATCTCGCCAGCGCCCCCGCCATGAATGATCGCATTGCCGATTAGATTCGTCAAAGCACGCGAGATGGCATGCATGTCCCCCGTTACGATCACCGGTGCATCGGGCGCCGTCAGCGAGAGATCATAGCCTCGATTGATAGCAATGGGTGCAAGATCCGCAACGACATCGCGGGCAGTTACGACGAGATCGACCCCTGATCGCTGCTCGCTCGACAAGGATAGACGCTCCAGGTCCAGCATCTGAGAGACATGGTGAGTCAGCCCTCGCAGGCTCCGCCGCAGCTCCTCCTTGCCGTCCTCGCTCGCGAGCGACTCGACCCGGAGCGAGAGCACCGCAAGGGGCGTCCGTAGCTCGTGCGCAACGTCGGCGATGAAGCGCTTGCGCCGGCCAAGCTCGACTTCCAGTCGATCCAATGCGGCGTTGAAGCCATTCACCAGGGGCAGCAGCTCCTTGGGCGCCTTGTCCGGATCGAGCCGCCGTCCGGGTTCCCGCACCCCGATCGCGCCAGCTTCGCTGGTAATGGGGCGTAGCGCCCGTGAGAAGGACGGTATTGCGATGAGCATCGCCAACAGGCTGATCGCACCAATCACTGCGAGCATCAGCGCAACGCCCGGGTTCAACAGCATGTCGATCGCCTCGATCGCGGAGAGCGTCGCCGGGTCGACGCCGCCCGCTGCGATCAGCACCGGACCCAGCCTGGATTCCCGTTGCTGCAGCGAGACGGCGTCGGAAGGCGCGTCGACGCCAGAGGCGCGAAACGTCACGACGCCTACGATGCTTCGCAGCTCTGCCACCGTCTGTGCGGCGACCTGCGGGACTGCCCCGGACGCGTAGGAACGGCCGTCCTTGATCACGATCAGCCACAGCGACGGGTTCCTCGCGGCCAGATCGGCGAAACGGCCGTCAGTCGGGAGTCGCAACCGCCCGTCCACCTGCCGAAGCTCCGCCGCCGCATAGTCGATCGCTTGGCTCGGACCGCGGAGATTGCCCTTGCCGCGATCGATCCAGCTGGCGGCGGCATTCAGTGCGAGGACCGCCAGCAATATCGCCGCATAGACCGACGCGAAGACGATGGCGGCGCGCCGGGCCAGTGACGGAGCGCGCCTCAGCATGATTGAAGCAGGTAGCCGACACCGCGAACCGTCCGCAGTTCGAGTCCGGCATCCGCCTCTTCGAGACGTCGACGCAATCGGGAGACCAGCGTCTCGAGTGCGTTGCCCGAGACCACGGCATCGAAGCCGTATATTTCGCTTTCGAGATAGGTCCTTTGGACGACGCGCCCAGCTCTGCGTACGAGCAGATCGAGAAGTGCCAGTTCGCGACGCGGCAGGCCCAGCGGGCGGCCATCCACGCACGCCTCCCGCGTAGCAGGATCAAAGGCGAGCTGCCCGATCCGGAGCGGTTCTTGCGGAGCCCCGGCCGCAGGCCGCCTGTAGGCCGCCCGAACCCTCGCCAGAAGCTCGTCGAGCGCGAACGGCTTTACGAGGTAGTCGTCGGCGCCCGCATCGAGGCCCTCAATCCTGTCCGCGACTTCGTCTCGAGCAGTCAGGAATATGATCGTCGGAGGCGAAGGCCGCGATTTGGCAGCGGCGACCAGTGCGATGCCATCCCCATCCGGCAGTCTCCGGTCGAGCAGGATAAGGCGGTAAGGGGACAGGATCACGGCCTCGAAAGCATCGGCAAGCGAGGACACATGGTCGAGTGCCCAGTTTTCGCGCTCCAAAGCGCGAACGATCTCCCGCGCCAGCGTCGGATCGTCTTCGACCAGCAATATGCGAGTGCCGTCAGTCACGAGCGACCCATTACAATCCGAAGCTGACGCAAAGCTGGCATAGGAAGTTCGTTCGCGACAGCGAGACGACAGCTTCCCAATGTACCCCTCCGGTCGAGCCGCAATTCGCTGCGGCGCTGATCGACCAACGAGGAGTACATATGCATTTTCGGAGTTTGCGCCCTGCCATCCTCGCCAGCATGTTGGCAGCGAGCGTCGGCGCGGGCGCCTCGGCCCAAGGCGTCCAGAATGCCGGCCCTCCCGCGATCCGCCCCAGCGCCGCCACCGAGGACCGGTTTGCTGCCGCCCGTGCGGTGATCGAGAAGACGCTTCGGGAGGCGAAGGTTCCCTCCATCGCCGTGGCCGTCGTGAAGGACGGCAGGATCATCTGGGAAGAAGGGTTCGGATGGGCGGATCGGGAGAAGCAGGTGCGCGCGACGGCGCACACCGCCTATTCGCTCGCGTCGATAACCAAGCCCGTTACCGCGACGGCGATCGTAACGCTCGCTCAGGCCGGCAAGCTCGATCTCGACAAGCCGATAGAGCGGTATCTCGGCGGCGTGAAGCTGACCGGCCATGCGGGCAGCAGCACCGGGGTCACCGCGCGCCGCATCATGTCTCACTCGGCGGGGCTGCCGCTGTACGGCCACTTCTATCTGGACGGCAGCACGCCTGCAGGTTCCAGAGAAACGATCTCCAGGTTCGGCATGATCGTCTTTCCGCCCGGCACGCGGTTCCGGTACTCCAACATGGGCATGCGGATCCTCGATGCGGCGATCGAGCGTGTTTCGGGCAAAAGCTTCGGAGACTATCTTCGCAGCGAGGTTTTCCTCCCGCTCGGGATGCAGCACAGCGCAGTGGGGCTTCCCGGCAAAGCGCAGGCGGCGGTCCGCTACGATGCCGAGAGAAGGCCGATGGCCGATTATCTGACCGATCACCCCGGATCGGGCGATGTCTGGGCTAGCGTTCACGATATGGCGCGTTTCCTCGCCTTCCACATGGGCACCCCGTTGCCGGATCAGAAGCCGATACTAAGCCGCGCCAGGACCTTGGCAATGCAGCGGCCGGCCAGCGCCTTCCCGATGCCGACGCCACCGGGTTCTCCGCGCAGGGATATCGGCGCGAACTGGCTCCTCAGCACGATCAACGGCCACCCCCAGGTGTGGCACTCGGGAGGGCAGCCGGGCGTCAGCACCTTCATGTCCTTCTATCCCGATCAGCAGTTCGCGATCGTCCTCCTCGCGAATTCTTCCGCTCCTTTGGGCGAAATCGCCCAAGCGATACGCGACGCGGTTGCGCCTGAAGTGTCGCCGCGCCCCTCCGATGCGCCCCGGCCCGTGCCCAACCCGATCCCGTTCAAGGGCAAGTGGGTTGGGACCGTCTCCAATCATGCCGGAACGCAACCGATCACCCTTACCTTCCGCGAGAATGGCGAGATCGCCGTTAAGCTCGGGGACCAAGCGAGCACCACGGTGGCAAAGCCAGGCTTTGAGGATGGCGCCTTCACCGGCCAATTCACCGGGACGAGCAATCTGCCGGAGGCGCGCAACCAACCGCAACAGCTGGCGCTGGAAGTCGTGCTGGAAAAGGGCGAGCTTGTCGGGCAGCTCACGACTGTCGTGCAGAACGAGAAGGTCGTCTTCATGCTTCCAAGCTTCGTTCGCTTGCGAACCGACCATCTCGACTAAGAGGCTCACGTCGCGGTTTTTGGTCTTGTTACGATCAACGAAGCGCACCTGCCCGCGATGCAAAGAAGATGAACGAGCTGCAGGAAACGGGAAGCGCGAGAGTCGCATTGGGCGGCGATGAAGGGGCGCTTACGGGTCGAGCCTGGCCCGGGATGCGCGAAGATTACGGACTTCCGCTAACAGGCTTTCTGCGATCAACGTCTTATGTCCGACATTGGCGCGGAAGCTGCCAAGCCGGCTTTTGGCATCCTCCGGAAGGGAATCCCGAGATTGGTGGAAAGCCGACTGAGCGGGTTCCGGCTCCTCGAAACAAAAGTCAGTCCGAGGCAGCTGCGGACGAAACCATCGTCGATTTCGCCTCACTCTCGAAAACGCATCTAGCGTACCAGCCGCGCCGCCAGATTGCGGATCGTGTGGGCCCCCTTCTCAAGCTGCAGCACGCGGAGCAGCGCCATCTGGCGGCTCGTGAGGTCAGGCTCCCCCGAACGCACGTAAGCCAGAAGCAGGGAAAGCCCTCTACGCAGGGGCGATCCGGTCTGGAGCGGTATCATCATTGGGATCGCATGTCTTGACCGAGCCTGTAGCGACGATCGCACCATCGCACGGCAGTATTGGCGCTGTGCCGGCGCCGCTGAACTCGGGGTCCAACAAGCTGTGTCGGACAAGCCTTCCCTAGAGATGGTCCAACCGAACGGATCTCGCCGGTCAGTTCGCCTTCACGTGGAATTCGGCAGATGGGGCGGCTTACGGCAACGCCCGTTAGCCGGACGCGGATCTGGTAGATCCGACGGGGCGGATCTTCGACGGTCGAAAAGCAATCATCGGTACGCATCGCGAACTCGGGCTCCGGGCAGAAGCACCGCGCGTACTAAAGTCTGCCGCGTTCGCGCGCTTTCTGGTCGCCTAATGGTAATCGACATAACAGCGGCCGGTTTGGGCGACGAGGCAGCGATACTGAATGACCCAGTTTCGATCTCGGCTGGCAACACGGGTATGAAGCGCGGTAGTCGCATCGACTATCGTGTCACAGTGACGCTCAGGCTAGTCACTGCCCCCGTTTCGTTGCTGAAATCGGCGTCGTGTCTGGAGGTGAGCTGTGGTCGTAGCTGTCGATGGCGGTGGTGGCGGTGGCTATGCTCCCACCCTTCCTCCTCCTCCTCCACCGCCGCCGCCTAACCCACCGGCGCAGGACAGGGCGGCCGACCGGATCAGCCGCAACCTCGATGACAGCGGCTTTTTCGGGTCCGTCTCGCGCGGCGAGGCGAAGGATGCCGCCGCAGCGCTGACCGAGCTGAACGGTACCGACGCGGGCGCAGTGATCGACCGCATGCAGGCGGACGGAACGCTTGCCAAATTCGCCCGCGAGACCGTGGAGAACCAGGACGGCTGGTTCGGTCCGGACGGCATGTCCAGGGACGAGCACGCGGACTTCCTGCGGACGATGGCGCAGCGGCTCGACGGGCCACACCTCGCCACGCTGGCAAACGCCTACAAGGAGGCCGGCGGCGGTCATGAGCAGCGGGTCGCCGAGGCTGTGGCGCGCAACAGCCCGGCGCACGCGCAGCTCGACTTCGTCCGCGCGCTGGCACCGGCCACCACCGATGGCGGCAAGGGCGGCGTGCTCGACGGCGACTATGTCGATGCCGATGCGCAGGCGGTCGGCACCGTCCTCTCGGCGATGCGCGGCAACTATGCCACGGCCGGTTTCGGCGAGCTGTCGAGCGACGAGCTCGCCGCCGTGATGCGATCGGCTACCGGCTACAGTTTCGACACGATCACGAGCGGCTATGGCGCGACGACCGTCGCCGACACCACGCCTGACCGCTTCGAGCAGCTGCTCGAGGGCGTGCGCAGCATTTCGGATGTCGATACCCGCGCCGCCGCGCTCGGCGCCGCGAACGACGCGGTACAGCTTGTCGGCAATGCGTCGGGCAAGCAGGACTGGCACGTCGCGCCGCTCGCCTCGGCGGTCATCGGCGCTCTCGACACGCAGGCACTCGAGCGGATGGGACCGGAGGTTGCCGCCGATCTCGCCGACATAGCCGTCCTCGGCGAGCCGTCGGAGATCGCCGCGACGCTGTCGGATCTCACGCGGCTGGACGCGACGCCTTCGCGCGACGCGATGATCCGCACGATCTTCCTGAAGACGCCGCAGGACGCCTATGAGGACGATTCTGCGCTCGCCGGCGCGATGGGCTCGGCGCTCGCCGCGACGACCACCACCGACCCCTATGCCCGGGCGACGAACGCCGCGCGCCTCAGCGACTTCCTCGGCCGCGACGAAGGTCGCGCGTTGCTCGCCGACGACAAGGTAGACCCCAGCGCCCGGTTGTGGGCGGCGCAACAGGTCGTTGCCGATCCGGCGCGGATCGGCGGCATGATCGAGGGCCAGGACAAGCCGTGGGAAGCCGCGGGCGTGGTCGAGTTGCACGCCGCCGCCCGGATCGATCGCTTCGCGCTCGCCCGCGGCAACGAGACCGTGACGCTGAGCGGCGGCTCCGATTTCGCCAACTTCGTCGGCGCGGGGCTCGGCGCACCGACGCGCGGCGACCTGCCCACGGACGCGACGGCGCTGCAAGGTGCGCAGGCCGATGCGGCACGCGGCAATTACGACTTCTTCGCCGGCGTCGATGCGGTGCAGAAGCCCGCCGAGGGCATGCGCAATGCCCAGCAGCAGCTCGGCGGCGGCGATTTGCGCGTCTCGGTGCTGCCGGTGCAGTTCTCCTCGCAGGAATCGGGTCCGGTCGACCTCCAGCTCTATCGCGTCGAGAACGCGGCGGGCGAGAGCCGCTTCGTCGACAATGTCGGACGCATCTACAGCGACTTCGGCGCGTGGAAGCGCGAGAACGACTTGCCGCCGGGCCAGATGACCTATCCTGCCGACGGCGCGCTCGACGCCGTGGGCGGCACTCGCCTCGAAACCGCCAACACCCCCAATGTCAGCGACAGCTTCTGGGAGCATGTCGGTGACGTCGCCGATGTCGCCGCGCTGGTCGGCGGCGTGGTGGCGAGCGGCGTGATCCTCGTCGGCTCGGGCGGTACCGCGACTCCGCTGGTCGCCGGCGCCTGGACCGTGGCGCTCGGCTCGGCCGCCTATACCGGCGCGCGCGCCGCCGCCGACCTCCATGATCGCGCGCAGCACGGCCAATCGCTGTCACTCACCGACGGCGATGCGCGCGCCGCATGGCTCAGCCTCGCCGGCAGCGGCCTCACCGTGGCGGGTGCCGGCGTGACCCGGCTCGCCGGACTTGCCGCATCCGAAAGTGCTCTGGCAACCAACGGCGCCCGCGCCGCAGGGCTGCTCAATGCGGGGGCGATCTACACCGATGCCGCGGCTACGGTGGACACCGCCACCAACCTCGTCGCCAATTGGGATCGCATGACGCCCGGCGAGCGCGCCCAGATGGGGCTGCAGATCGCCTTCTGGGGCGGCATGACCGGCGCGTCGGCACGGATCGGCGGCGGTGGCCTCGGCGACGCCTTCAGCTTCCGTGCGCAGATCAACCACGCGATGCTCGAAACCGGCGCGGCGGTGCGCACCAATGCGGCGCTGCGGCCCGGCGAGGCCTCGGTGACGCCGGTACGTGACGCGTCGGGCCAGATCACCGACATCCGCGTCGAATCCGGCCCCGGCACGTCGCGTGCCGTCATCGATGCACACACCGCGGTGGCGCGGGATCTCATTGCCAATTCGGGTGTCGCCGGCGTGATGCGGCGCACCTTCGGCGACCCCAATGCCTATGCCGCCGGCACGCGCGGCGAGGAAGTCAGCCTCGAGGTCGCCAAGCACGAGGCGATGCTGCGCGAATTCGATACGCAGCTCGCGCGCACCGATCTTGCGCCTGCGGACCGCACTGCGCTGGCGCGTTCGCGCGCCGACATCGCCTTCGACCTCAACGGCTATCGCACCGAACTCGCGACCATTCGCGCAAATCCGGCGCTCGGCAGCGCGACCGGGACGGGCCATGTCGACGTCAAACGCTCGGCGCAGCACTGGCTCGATCCGAACGCCACCGTCCCGCGCGACGCGGCGGCGCAGACCAGTTTCGCCGCGCTGCGCACCGATGTCGCCAGCGCCTTCCCCAATGCGCAGCGCGTCCAGCTCGATGCGAGTGGTGGGCTGACGCTCGCCGACGGCACGGTGATCCGCAACTTCGGCGATCACACCAACCGGCTCGATCGCTTCGTCCAGCCGCAGGCGGACGGCGGCTATGGCGGCGCACTGTTCTACGATCGCGCATCGGGCACCGTGATCGCCGCGGTCAACATGCGCTCCGAGGCGAATCCGAACCTCGTCACCCGGGTCGAGGTGCCGTTCGCGCGCAATGCCGCAGGTGAATGGCGCGCCGACTTCTCGCGTCTGGCGCCTTACAGCACTTCGATCGATCCGACCCTGCCGCGCGTCCGCGACGATCATTTCCGCGCCGCCAATGAAAACCTGCGCGCATCCATGGCGAGCGATTCCTCGCTCGCGGGCCGGCTGGGTCTTACCGCCAAGGGCCAGAAGCAGGTCGACAATGCCACCACCAAGTCGCCCGAGCCCTATACCTGGCACCACGTCAATGGCGGGGGCGACATACAATTGGTTGACAGCGCCATCCACGGCTTCTTCCTGCACAATGGCGGGTTCAGCGAATGGGCGCCGACCGGCACGGGGAACTGAGGCACGGACATGGTCGATTGGATCAACGACAGCGTGGATCGGATGCCGCCGGCGAGCGACGCGGAGGTGCGCGCCGCGGAACAGGCGCTCGGCGTGCGGTTCCCGGCGGACTTCCTCGCAGTCGCGCAGGCACGCCAAGGCGCAGAGCCGGTCCCCCACCAGGTCGACCTGCCCGACGGGTTCGTGGTCAGCGTCGACCACCTCCTGCCCTTCTCCGAGAGCGCCGGGACCGACAACATCGTTGCACGTCGCTTTCCGCTCGACGACGTGCTGGACCGGACGGTGATCCCTTTCGCCGAAGACACCGGCGGGGACCTGTTCTGCTTCGACTATGCAAAGGGACCGGAAAGTCCTTCCGTCGCATTCTGGAGCACTGACACGGGCCTGGTCGATCTCGCGCCCGACTTTACCAGTTTCCTCGCCTCACTGCATTCGTGAAGGGTAATAGCCGCTGGGGACCGCGCGGTCGCTGTTACCAAATGCGGATCTGCTCCGGGAGCGAGAGAATAAGTGGTACGAGCGGTAAGTTGCAGGCAATCCTGCTTTGATCAAGCAGCTCCGGTTTGGGCGCGACCCTTTCCTCATCGAGCAGATCCAGATGCTGTGCGCCGCTTCGAGAGAGCGCGAAACCAAAAACCGCGTCGAACCGCCTTATTCGATCAGGCAGTTTCGAGCGCGCCGCCTATCCCGCCGGAAGCGCCGATGACCGCACTCGTATCGCTTCCGCTGCTCATAGCTAGTCAGCGCCGATGACGCGCACCTGGTCCTCCGCCAAATCACCGTAGGTTGGCATCTGTCAGTCCGCCTGAGCCAGTGTGGCCGGACAAACGCCGTCGGCGTTCACCAAGTCCGGGCCAACCACTGTCCCGATCAGCCGCACCCGCTTCTCCACAAGATCGACAGGGGTACGGTGCAGCTCGAGCTCGAAACGGCCGCCAAGATCGCGTCGCAGGTAGAATGCGCCGCCTTCCCGGACAAGCGTTCCAACCTCGTCCACTCTTGTACCCACGTCCATAGCTGCGCTTATCCCTGATCCCGAATGATCTGACGAGCGATCAATTTGGGAGAACGGCTGGAGCGCTTCGAGGGTTCACGTTTGTGATTTGCACCAATTTAGGCCCGTGCGTCTGGCAGGTGCGAAAGAGCCGGAGATGCGACAGGCATCCCCGGCTCGGTCGATGCGCCTAGCCGTCAGACGGTCGACAGGCGCGAACGGCGCGAATTGTGACCACCATTCCGGAACAAGATGTCCGATACGGCTTCCGGCGCTATGCTACCCGCGTTCGTGTCGACCGACACCAGCACGCCGCCCTCGCCGAGGTGATTGCTGTAATAGTCGGCGTCGTCCCGATCGATGCCGTGCTTGACCAGCGTCTCGTTCAAGGTGCCTGCCGCCGCACCGGCGGCGGCACCGATCGCCATGGCGCCCGGAACGGCGGACGCGGCAATTGCGCCAGCAGCAACAAGAGGACCGACGCCCGGGATCGCCAGCGCCGCAATGCCGAGGCCGGCGCCGAGAGCGCCTCCGCCCACGATGCCGCGAACCACATTGCCATGATCCTCGTCGGTGACTTCACCGTCGACGTCTGCGGCGGTCGTGAGGCCGCCACGCCGGGTCACGACGGAAAGAGCCCGGTCGGGCACGCCCGCGTCGCGAAGGTCCGCAACGGCGCGCTGCGCCTCCGCATTCGTATCAAAAATGGCCGAAGCCGTTTGATCGGTCATCATGTTCTCTCCTTCGATCAACGAACCGCACCGCGGCGAAAGAGGTTGATAAGAGCGAGCAGCACGACTGCGCCGATCAGCGACACGACCACCGACGGGATGCTGATCTCGCCACTCGTGATGGGCGCGCCGCCGATCAGCGGCGTGACGATGAAGCCGGCGAGCACCGCGCCGACGATCCCGACGACGATGTTGAGGAAGATGCCCTGCTGGCCGTCGGTACGCATGATCATGCTGGCGACCCAGCCGATCAGCCCGCCTACGATGAGAAGTATGATGAGGCCCATGCCCGTTCCTTCCGTGTGATGGATAACGGCTCAAAAACGGGCTGGCGTCGGCCCTTGTTCAAAAAGGCGGCAGCTCGCGGGTTTGCCGACTAGTGCTTCAGCACCACGTGTAATAGTGCTGCGCGCCGGAACGGCGCAACCAAGTCCGGGGTTGTGCACACATGCCGAACGCCTCAGCCCATGCCGACCGACACCCGGTGCTGCGCCATCTGGAACAGCTGATGGCGCAACTTCTCGAGGGCGTCATCTTGCTGGACCCTACCGGCGTCATCCTGAGCGTCAACGCCGCCGCACTTGCGATGCATGGCGTTGGTGCGCCGGAGGAACTGGGAAGGACGGCGGAGGAATACGCCCGCCGCTTCACCCTGTGGACGCCGGATCATCGTGCGCTGAAACATCGAGAATATCCCATTTTCAAATTGCTGGCCGGCGAGGCCATTCCTGACATGGTGGTGGAAGTCGCGCCGACGGGTGAGGAGGAGGCGCGCTGGATTCATCAGGCCCGCGATGTCGCCATGGACCTTGACGGCGGTGAGCCGGATTACCTTGCTCTCGTGCTCAGCGACGTCTCCGATCGATATGACGCCGAGGCGCGATTCAGCGCCATGTTTCGATCCAATCCCGCGCCCGCCATCGTTGTGCGGCAACGGGATCTCCGGCTCCTCCAGGCGAACCCGGGTTTCCTCGCACTGACCGGCTTCACGTCCGAACAGCTTGTTGGTCAATCCTTGTTCCACCTCGATTTGCTCGGCAGTTTGCCCGATCGCTCTGCCGTGCGGCAGCAGATGGAAGCGGGAGAGATCATCTCGCAAACAGACGCCGAACTGCTCGTGGCGGACCGCTCGCGGCGACTCGTACTGTTTGCAGGCCAGCCGATCGACGTCACCGACGAGGATGCACTGCTCCTCACCTTTGCCGACCTCCAGCCAAGACGGGAAGCCGAGCAGTCGCTTGCCGCCAGCGAGCGCCATTTGCAGGCGGTGTTCGAGATGGCCCCTGTGGCGATGGCGATCACCCGCGACGCTGACCACCGCATCACCAGCGTGAACGCCGCCTTCCGCCACCTCACCGGCTATGGAGGCGACCTGGCGCTGGACCATACTGCCGACGAACTGAGCCTGTGGCAAAGAGCCGATCAGCGCGCGGACATGGAGCGGGATGTTGATCGCCAGGGCTCGGTTCGCGCGCGCGAGGCCCGGCTGATGTCCCGATCAAAAGTGCCGGTGGACTGCGTCATCTCGGCCGAGACGATCCACGTGCACGGCGCGCCGTGCGTGCTCTGGGTCTACGAAGATGTCACCGATCGCCGCAGGACCGAGGCAGAACTCGGCGAAGCGATCGACGAGGTCCTGAAGGATGCGAGCTGGCTAAGCCGCTCCATTCTGGACAGGCTGGCGACGCTGCGCAAGCCAGCTCCCCACGCGGCGCCGGCCGAGCTAAGCTCACGCGAGCGCGAGATCCTCGACCTGATCTGCGACGATCTCGACGACAGCACCATCGCCAGCCAACTGGAGATCTCGCGCAACACGGTGCGCAACCATGTCGCGCGCATCTATGCGAAGATCGGCACGAACCGGCGCAGCGGCGCCGTCGTCTGGGGTCGGGAACGAGGAATGGGTTCCAGGCAGAACTGAACGTCCGCCCTGAGTAGCCAGCCCTTGTCAGCCGACCTTCACGCCCTTCCAGAAGGCTATGCCGGCGGCTTCAATCGACCCCGCGGTGGACGCCGCGATGTCGCTAATCCGGGGTCGGATCGACAACCAGGATGCCGCGGCAATGGCGCCGCTGCGTGCCACGTTGGTCGAGCGGCTGCAGGCGTCGGGTTTCACGCGCGTCGAAAGCGAGGCCGGGCTGGCGATGATCGATACCGAAAAAGTGGCCCGGGCGCCCCGCCTGCGCTCCGCTTCCGACTTGCGCGCGTTGCGGGTGCCGGTGCTGGCGGTGTTCGGCACGCTCGATCCGCTGGTTGTCGCATCGCAGGAGGCGCCCGCCGCGCGCACCGCGCTTGCCAGCAATCCGCGCAGCCAGGTGGTGTTGGACGGGCTGAGCCACTGGTTTCAGGAAGGTGCCACGACCGGGACCGTGGAAGAGAGTGCCGCGCTGGGTCCGAACCTCGGCTCGCCCCGGCTCGTCTCGTTGGTCGGCGCTGGCTGCGCGATGCGCTCGCCCGACCCCGCTTGCGACTGCCCAATAAGCCGAACGTCCGCGCTCCATCCAGTCTCGGCATTCGCATCAACCGCCGGGCCACCGCCGGCAAACGTCCGCTATCGGGTGGGAAGCGGACGTTGCCAGCGACCCGCGATGCGGTATCCTCCGCGCCATGGAAGCCATCGAACTCCCTTCTGCCGTGAATGACGCGATCACGCACTTCTGTGCTGACGGCGATGCGCTTGCAGCCTCTGGCAAGTATGAGGAAGCAATTGCAGAATATAATCGAGCATGGGAGATTGTGCCTGAGCCAAAGAGTCAGTGGAATGCATCCACGTGGATTTTGGCTGCAATCGCGGACGCGGCGTTTCTCGGAGACTACAAGACTTCTGCGCGTGAGGCAATTGAGTATGCGATGGTCTGCCCGGATGCCGTTGGGAACCCGTTCCTTCATCTTCGCTTAGGTCAGGTTCTACTCGACGCCGGCGAGCACGACCGGGCCGCGGACGAACTCATGCGTGCCTATATGGGGGCAGGAACGGACCTATTTGCCTCGGAAGATGAGCGATACCTGTCCTTTCTCGCTAGCCGCGCGGCACTGGGCTGAATGTCTGCAATTGAGCGTTAGCTGCCATGGCAAAGAATAGGTGGAAAGCCGACCATGGCAAGCCTAAGCTCTGCGCGTGAAAATTCCCTTATCTGCTCGCAGATCACCGAAGATCCTCCCGCTGTCGATCAGCTTGGCGCTGATCTTGTCGGTTGGAGCGCCAGTTGTTTCCGCAGCCGCACAAGATCGTAACCTTCGGGTGACGCTCCTCGGCACTGGCTGTCCGCCAGCAGTAATGGATCGCTTTGGGCCAAGCACCCTGGTCGAGGCCGGAGACCAGAAGCTCATCTTCGATGCCGGACGCGGCGCCCTGCAGCGCCTAACCCAGCTCGCTGTCAAATGGCAGGATATCCAAGGAGTCTTCCTGACCCACCTGCACTCCGACCATGTGGTCGGCTTCCCGGACCTGTGGCTGACCGGTTGGCTGCTAGTGCCGGGGCGTACCGTGCCACTAGGGGTTTGGGGGCCGCGTGGGACCGAAGCCATGATGGCCAATCTCGAGCGAGCATATGAGTATGATGTCCGAATTCGCATCCAAAACGACGGTGCGTCGCGGCAGGGAGTTGCGCTCCTCGCCAGGGATATCAACCAGGGCGTCGTCTACGAGAAGAATGGCGTGAAGGTTACGGCCTTCGAGGTGGATCATGCCCCCGTTACGCCCGCATTCGGTTACCGGGTCGACTATGCGGGGCGCTCAGTGGTTATCTCAGGCGACACCCGCGCGTCTGAAAATCTCGTCCGCCATGCCCGGGGAACGGATGTGCTGATCCACGAAGTCTTCGCACCAGCAACTCTCCAGCGGGCCGGCGTCCCACCGCAACGTGCGAAGCACATCCTCGATTTCCACACGACTCCTGAACAGGCGGGGCAGGTGTTCACGCGCGCAAGCCCCAAACTGGCAATATATTCTCACATCTGCATGCCGAGCGCTACCGAACAGGACCTCGTCCCAGCGACACGCAAGACCTACGCCGGCCCGCTGGAACTCGGCGAAGACTTGATGGTGATAAACATTGGCACGAGCATCGACGTGCAAAGGCCTGCTCGCCCCTTGCCCTGAGGCCACATGGCTTGCTGCTGATTGACGTCCGATTGACTGTCCGCAGCGCACGATCTCCTTGGTTCGGCGGCCCGCGATGAACGCCACTGCCTTGGACAGGGAGGCTTCCAGTGCTCGGATGCAAACTGGCGGACGATGACCTTGGTTTGATGTTCGTGGCCGCACCCGGTCCTTTCTCTGCCAGTTCGCCTTGGGCAGCCAACCTCGCCCCGGCGTGTCCGAGATCGGGTGGGAAGCGGCCGTTTAATCGCGGCAGCCGACGCGCCGGAATTGGAACGCCCGCTATTGGGGCGCCAACTTCCATTGCGGTGCCGACTGAACGAAGGTCCACTTTCGGGCAACAGCGCAACAATGCTGAATGGCGGGCTTCGGGCGCTCAGCTGCCGCTCCACTCCTCAGCAGGCTGATGTTGGCTCCAAATGGGACACGGCGCTGGGTTGATACCTACCCACCGCCGTCCGGCACGAGCCGGTGCGCTGCGCCGAAACCCGGATGCGCGCGCCCTCGCGCTCCCCCCGTCCACGGGCTCGGCGTCGGGCTCGCAAATGTGCGCGAGCGGCTCCGCACCGTCTATGGCCATGGCGCGACGCTTGACAGCGAGCGGCTTTCTCCCGGGTTCCGCGTGCGGCTCGTCCTGCCGACAGCAGTCGCTCGCATGCACGACCGCAGCGCGGCCTGATGCGCATACTGCTGGTCGACGATGAGCCGCCCGCGCTCGAGCGTCTGGAGGCCTTCTTCCGCAACATGGCGGACGTGGAGGTGGTGGGCACGGCCAGCAATGGCGTGGAGGCGAATGCCGCGATCGCCGCGTTCGCACCCGATCTGGTCATGCCGTCTTCAGCGACAGGCATACAGAGAGATGGTTACCGTCTCGCCCATCGACGCGGCGACGAAAGTGGTAGTAGCCCCCTCGCCGAAGAACGTTCTGGATAGCTGGCATGCGCTGGTCACTCCCATTGGTGACAGGCACGGGGATCCCCGACCTGGAAACCATCCAGAAGTCAGCGAAATCAATCAGTTAGCTTGAGAACTGGCTGGGGCGGCAGGATTCGAACCTGCGAATGCCGGTACCAAAAACCGGTGCCTTACCACTTGGCGACGCCCCAACGGGAAGCGGGCTTATACGGCCTTAGAAGAGCCGTTCAACCCAGCCGTGCGGATCGGGCGCGGTTCCGCGCTGGATCGCGACGAGCTGCTGGCGCAATTGCTCGGTCAGCAGGCCGGGACCGCCATTGCCGATCGTGAAGTCGAAGCCGCGGCCCTGCACCCGGCCGATCGGCGTGACCACCGCGGCGGTGCCGCAGGCGAATGCCTCGCGCAGCCGCCCGCTGGCCGCGTCGGCCTTCCATTCGTCGAGGCTGTAGCGCTCCTCGCGGATCGTGATGCCCGAATCGCGAGCCAGGGTCAGCAGCGACTCGCGGGTGATGCCAGGGAGGATCGTCCCGGTCAGCGGCGGGGTCTGGATCGAGCCGTCGTCGAACACGAAGAAGACGTTCATGCCCCCCAGTTCCTCGACATAGCGGTTCTCCGCGGCATCGAGAAAGACGACCTGATCGCAGGCATGGCCGATCGCCTCGGCCTGCGCGACAAGGCTGGCGGCATAGTTGCCCCCGCATTTGGCGGCGCCGGTGCCGCCGGGCGCGGCGCGGGTGTAATGTTCGGACACCCACAGTGTAACGGATGGCGCACCGCCCTTGAAATAGGCGCCGGCCGGCGAGGCGATGACGAGGTAGAGATATTCCTGCGCCGGACGGACGCCGAGAAAGGTCTCGCTCGCGAACATGAAGGGCCGCAGATAGAGCGAGGCACCCTCGCCTTCGGGAATCCAGTCGCGGTCAGTGCGGACGAGCTCGCGGATCGAGGACAGGAACAGCGTTTCGGGCAGCTCGGGCATCGCCATCCGCCGCGCCGACTCGGCGAAGCGGCGGGCATTGGCGTCGGCGCGGAACAGCGTCGCGCCGCCATCGGGCATGCGATAGGCCTTGAGCCCTTCGAAGATCTCCTGCGCGTAATGAAGGACGGCGCAGGCGGGATCGAGCTGGAGCGGGCGGCGCGGCTCGATGCGGGCGTCGTGCCAGCCCTTGTCGGCGCTGAAGCGGATCACCGCCATGTGATCGGTGAAAATCTTGCCGAAGCCGGGATTGGCGAGGAGCGCGGCACGGTCGGCCTCGGCCACCGGGCTGGTATGGGCCTCGAACTCGAAATCGAGGATCGTCGCGTCTTCCATTGCACCTTTCCCGACTCTGCCGGCGAGAACCGGACCGGCTTGCGGAGGACTAGGGCGCAGGGCTAGAATGGTCAACATGGCTGCCCCAATTCCTGCTTCGCCCTTGTTCCTGCGCGAGCCCGAAATCCGCCGCGGCATCGAGCTGCTCTATTTCGGCTATGCCAATCTGACTCGCTCGATCGACGCCGGGCTTGCCAAGCAGGGGCTCGGCCGGGCGCATCACCGCGCGCTATACTTCATCGCCCGTCAGCCGGACCTGACGGTGAGCGCGCTGCTGGCGATCCTCGGCATCACCAAGCAGTCGCTCGGGCGGGTGCTGGGCGAGCTGGCCGAGCGTGGGCTGGTCGAGACGCGGACCGGCGAACGCGACCGGCGGCAGCGGTTGTTGCGGCTGACCCCGGCGGGGGCGGCGCTCGAGTCCGAATTGTTCGAGGCGCTGCGGCAGAAGATGGCGGGCGCCTATTCGAGCGCGGGCCAGGGCGCGGTCGGCGGCTTCTGGGCGGTGCTCGAGGGACTGATGTCCGAGAGCGAGCGCGGCAGCGTTTCGGGGCGCTAGGGAGGGTTGCCCCTCCCCAGCCCGATCACGCGACCTTGAAGCCTTCCTTGTTCATCGTCGCGGTGAGCGCCTTGTTGCGCTCCTCGGAGAGCTGCGAGCGCAGCATCGGGAAGAGGTGCATCTCCTCCTCCTGCATGTGCTTCTCGATGTCGGCGCGGAACTCGCGGACCTTGGCGATCCAGTCGGGCGAGGCGGTCGGCGTGTTCTCGAGCTCGTAGAGATACTGCTTCACATAGCCATGCTCCTTGGTCAGAGCATCGGCGGCGTCGCGCTGGCCGACTTCGCGCAGCGCCGGATAGATCACATTCTCTTCCTCGACGGCGTGCTTGAGCAGCGCGTGCTTCAGGTGCGAGAGCAGCATGTTGCGGCGGATCGTGGCGTGTTCGTCGGTCGCCTCGATCGCGTCGAACACCTTGAGCGTCGCCTGGTGCTCGACGACCAGCGCCTCGTCCCAATTGCCGGCGAGCGCGGTCGGCGCCTGCACCGCCGCCTTGCGGCCGAACATCGCGAGGATGCCGAGCGCGGCACCGCCGGCGACCGCACCGGCAACCATGCCGAGGCTGCTGCCGCCGCCGCCCTTGGACGAAGTAGAGCCCTTGAACCGTCCCTTGTTGTCGCGCGTGGCCGTCGTGGTCGCCATTACCGCCTCCATGGATAGATGAGTCGGAAGCAAAACAAACCGCGCGCGCGGGCGTTCCGTGTTGGGCTTGCGGCGCTTAACTTCACACTTTGCACGCGCATTGTGAATGTTCGTTGCGCCGCAGAGCAAGAAAGTTGCGCGAAGAATACGGGAAGGCTTAACGGATCAAAGAGCGAACATCTTCATCGCACATTAGAACCGTGTAGGAAAATGCTTCCGCTCAGCGGCGCGCCTCGGCGGCCATTTCGGCGGTGCGCTTCGCCGAGGCGGCCAGCGTGTCGCGGAGCAGCGCCTTAAGCGCGTCGCCCTGGTCGAGCACGTTGAGCCCCTGCAGGGTCGAGCCGCCGGGGCTGGCGACGCGATCGGCGAGCACCGCGGGCGGCGCATCGGCCTCCGCGGCGAGCAGGCCGGCGCCCTCCACCGTCGCGATCGCCAGCCGCCGCGCCTGATCGGGGGCTAGGCCGAGCACCGACCCGGCCTCGGCCAACGCATCGATGAAGCGATAGAGAAAGGCGGGGCCGCAGCCCGAGAGCACGCTGCCGCGATCGAACAATTCCTCGTCGTCGATCCACTCGACCAGCCCGAGCGGCGCCATCAGCGCGTCGATCCCCGGCGCGCGCGCACCGTGAAGCGCGACGACACCCTTGCCGAGCGCGACCGGCAGGTTGGGCATCGCGCGGACGACCGCATAGCCGGGAAAGCGGGCTTCGAGCGTCGCGGCATCGGCGCCCGCGAGGATCGAGATCAGCCCCGGTGCGGCATCCCCGCCCACGGCAGGGACAAGCGAGGCCACGTCATCGAGCTGCTGGGGCTTGATGCCGAGCTGGACGAAATCGGGCGCGGGCTCGTCGGGAAACGCCCTGCCCTGCCGCACGCCGGCAGGCAGGTCGCGATCGTGGCGATTGACCACGAAGACATTCTCCGGCGCGACCGTGCCGCTCTCGATCCAGCGGCGCAGCATCGCGCCCGCCATGTTGCCGCAGCCGAGCAGCCAGAGCCGCAGCGGCGCCCCGGCGCTCACGCCTCGCCCTGCGTCTCGATCAGCGCGGAGGCGAGCGCGTCCTGCGGGGTCTTGCCGCCCCACAGCACGAACTGAAACACCGGATAGAAGCGCTCGCACTCGTCGATCGCGCTCTCGATCAGCAATTCGGCCTGGTCGAGCGTCAGCGTCTTCTCGCCGGCGCCGTCGATCATCGCGGCGTGGCGGAACAGCAGGATGCCGCTCGCCGACCAAAGTTCGAAATGGCCGATCCACAGCTGCTCGTTGACCAGCCCGATCGTCTCATAGACCGCGGCGCGGCGATCGTCGGCGACGCGGATGTCCGGAAAGGCGAGGAACTGGAGCACGCCATCGTCCTCGCGCCAGATCGCGCGCAGCTCATATTCGGTCCAGCTGCCCTTGAACTTGGCGACGATCTCGTCTTCCTCGCGCTCATGGCTCCAGCCATGCGCCGCGAAGTAATTCTCGAGCATGTCGATCGGGGCAGCGTCGTCGCGGTCGAATTCCGCCTCGTCCAACATCCCTAACTCCACGCACCGTGATTGGCTGAACGGAATCCTGCCAATCGTGTTCCGGAGGCACAAGCGGGCGGTGCGCAACCCTGTCGAAAAGCTGTGGACAAGCAGTCGTTAACCGGTTGGCTCAAGCGTCGGCCTGCGGCGCCCTGGGCGCTTTGGCGGGCTTGGCCGCGGCCTGGGCGGAAAGCTGGGCTTCGAGCGTGGCGATCCGCGCTTTCAGCGCGTCGGCCTCGTCGCGCGCGGCGACCGCCATCGCCTTGACCGCCTCGAACTCCTCGCGGCCGACGAAATCGAGCCCGCCGATCCATTCGCGGGCGCGCTCGCGGGTGGCGCCTTCGGCCTCGCGCGCCATTCCGGCGACGGTGCCCGCCGCGCCGTTCATGAACTTGACGAAATCGTCGAACAGGCGGTTGTCGGTCTGCATCTCGAACTTCCTAAATACGAACTTCAGCGGATCTCTATCTGGTCAACCGTGCGCGTTGGTACAAGGCTTTCGGCCTGTGGATTGAGTGCATCGATCTGCCAGAGCAGCACGAAGGCGAAGCACAGCCAGGCGAGATAGGGCAGCAGCAGCAACCCGGCGACGGTGCGCACCCGCCAGAACAACAGGATCGTGAGCAGCACCAGTACCACCAGCGCGCCGATCATCGCGAGCGCGGTATCGACCTTGTGCAGCCCGAAGAACACCGGCGTCCAGGCGAGGTTGATCGCGAGCTGGACGACGAAGACGAGCAGCGCCAGCCCGCGCCCGCGCGAGCCGCGCGCGTTGATCACCAGCGCCAGCGCGAGCCCCATCATCGCGTAGAGGATCGTCCAGGCGACGCCGAACGCCCAGCCCGGCGGCATGATCTCGGGCTTCACCAGCTGGACGAACCACGGATTCTCGTCGCCGCTCGGAGCGAGCTTGCCCGAAGCGAAGCCGAGCAGCAGCATGAGCGGGACCGTCACCATCGCCCAACGGAAATAGGCAAGGCGCAACTGGCCCTTGGACGCGATCTCTCTCAACCCGGTTCTCCCTTGTCGATGCATGAAAACACGCACCGTCCCCGGAACGATCCCCTAATCCAAAGTCTGCGCAGTCGCAAAGATGCGATCATTGTTGCGGCACCGCGCGTTGGAGCGAAATGGAGCACTCGGAAACGGGAGGAATGCGGATGGATCAGGTCACCGGCGGCTGCCTATGTGGGGATGTTCGGCTTGCAGCGTCCGGCCGTCCCTATCGTGTCGGCCTCTGCCACTGCCTCGATTGCCGCAAGCATCACGGTGCGCTGTTCTTCGCCGCGGCAATCTTCCCCGAAGGCGCGGTGACGATCGAAGGCGAGACCCGCGATTATGCCGGCCGGCATTTCTGTCCGCGCTGCGGGTCGTCGGTGTTCGCGCGCTTCGGCGACGAGGTCGAGGTGCATCTCGGCACGCTCGATGCGCCGGATCAGTTCGTGCCGAGCTACGAGAACTGGACGGTACGGAGAGAGACGTGGCTGCCGCCCTTCTCGCTGGCGCACCATTATGCGCGTGATCGCGAGGGGAATGGACGAACGGAGGATTGATGCGCGGCGAAGACGAGCGGGCCGCGCCATCCGCAACCAAGCGCCGGCTGGCGGCGCTGCCGGACCAGATCCTCGGCCCGGCGCGCCGGGGCGAAGATACTTAAGCATGGACGGTCGGCTGACGCCCCACTTGCGGACATCGGCTACATGCGGGATGTTACCTCAATGAAGCCATGGAATATGACATTCGGGATCGCCGTTGGGTTGACGGTCGGGATTCTACTCTGGTGGAGCAGTTATGTCCCGAGCAAGGGAATATTTCAGAACCTGCAGCTTATCGTCGTCCCTGCGGCAATCGCAATCGTGATCGTATCTGTGCGGAACAGGCGGAAGAAGGTCGGTCCGTACAATCCCAAAACTATCGCTCGAAATAAGCGCGGCAGGGTGTAGCGGAGCGTCTGCCTACCGTCCTCGGTGGCTTAAGAAGCGGTCGGTCCGCTTCCCACCCCATCACCCGATCTCGGACATTCGCGGGCGGCAAAGCGACCGCCGAACACTGCCGGACCGATAGTCACCCATTCTTTACCATGGCGGCCTCCATCTCCCTATGACCAGAGGAAGGCGATCACAGGATTGAGGATTAGCCAATGAAAGCTAGCGAGGAAGAATTATCAAGTTTGTCTGGTGAGGTAAGATCATTGCCATACGCGACCGATTTTGATGACGTCGTGGCGCGACCCATTGATATGATCATGATCGCCGTTCTGGCCGACCTTCCTGGGCTAGTATGTAGGCACATCCGCGGGCGAGACGGTGCTCTCCAAAACGAACTAGAGACGTGTGAAAACCTATTCGTGCAATCGATGCTTGGTTACGAAGATATCATCAGGTCACATCCGTCTGTTCAGCACGCGGCTGACCGAACTAAAAAAATGTTCTTGGTGCTAGAATTTTCTCAAGATCGATAGCAATAATCGGTTTTCTTGTGCCACAACATCCGCCGCTAATGCCCCACCAGCGGACGTTCAATCCGAAGAGTTTACGTCCCTATCGAAGAAGCGGATCAAATTTCGTTGAGGTGTCCTTGTTAGTGAAACCACCACCAAGGTCATAGAGATACAGCGTGACAGGGCAGCGCTGCCCGTTCACCCAAGCTATCGCTCCTGAACAGAAACAGCTTCTACCACATCGTAGTCCACCACGAGCATGGGAATAATTCCCGGTTCCTGATCGGGATCGGGACAACTATCGTCGTGCTCTAACCCTTCCATGATCGCATTGACCTCACGCCATTGATAGGAACGAGTACGTTTGTCTATGACGTTCCAAAGCTTGAAGGCGTCGTAGCGGCACCGTGATCATCCGCAATGGCAGCTTCCCACCCGATCTCAGACGTTCAAGCGCCCTTCGATGGCGACTGTCTTCAAAGTGACGCCCTCAGGCACCGCTCTCAAGGATCGGGTGGTCAGAGGCGCCTTTCCTAGGGTGCCCACGCCGCGTATCTGCTGGCCGGCGCCGTCAGCCACGTTCCGCGCCGATCAGGAATTCGACATTGCCTTCCGGCCCGGTGATCGGGCTCTGCGTGATGCCGAGCACGCGCCACCCCTGCGCCGCGACCCAGTCGGCGACTTCGCGGCAGACGCGATCATGGACCTCGGGATCGCGGACCACGCCGCCCTTGCCGACTTCGCCACGCCCCGCCTCGAACTGCGGCTTGATCAGCGCGGCGAGCCGGGCCTGCGGCTTGGCGAAGCGGAACGGGACTTCGAGCACCTTGGCGAGGCCGATGAAGCTGGCGTCGCAGACGATCAGGTCGACCGGTTCAAGGATGTGCGCCTCGGTGAGGACGCGCGCGCTGGTCTGTTCGAGAACGACTACGCGCGGGTCCTGGCGCAGCTTCCAGGCGAGCTGGTTGGTGCCGCTGTCGACCGCATAGACCCGCACCGCGCCGCGGCTGAGCAGCACGTCGGTGAAGCCGCCGGTCGAAGAGCCGACGTCGATCGCTACCGCCTGCGTGACGTCCCAGCCGAAATGGTCGAGCGCATGGGCGAGCTTGATGCCGCCGCGCGACACCCAGGGATGATCGCGGCCGCGCACGTCGAGCACAATGTCGTCGGCGAGCTGCTGGCCGGGCTTGTCGACCTTGCGGTCGCCGGCGAAGACCAGCCCCGCCATGATCAGCGCCTGCGCGCGGGTGCGGCTTTCGGCCAGCCCCCGGTCGACGAGCATCTGATCGGCGCGCTGCTTGGCCATGCCGCTGCCTTAGTCGGGTCGTCGCCGGGGCTGCAACCATAACGAACGCCGAAAGACCATGGCCAGCAACGCGCAAGTGATGCACAAGTCGTTCTCAACTTCGGGGGAGGTCTGCGATGACGCCGAGTTCGGCTTGTACTGCACTGGTGCAGGAATTCGAAGGATGCGCGAAGAAACAGGCCGATGGCAGCTTCGTCGCCTATCCCGATCCGGGGACCGGCAGCGATCCGTGGACGATCGGCTGGGGCACTACGGGCGCCGACGTCAAGCCGGGGGTGATCTGGACGCAGCAGCAATGCGACGATCGTCTGACCCACGACCTGACCAGTTTCGCGGCCAAGGTTTCAGGGGTGCTCGGAAGCGCCGCGACCAGCCAGCACCAGTTCGATGCGCTGGTGAGCTTCGCGTACAATGTCGGGATCGGCAATCTCTCGAGCAGCACCCTGCTCCGACTGCACAAGGCGGGTAATTTCGCCGATGCCGCCGCGCAGTTCGGGCGCTGGAACAAGGCCGCGGGCAAGGTGCTGCCGGGGCTGACCCGCAGGCGCGCGGCCGAAGCCGCGCTCTATGCCAGCTGAGCGGAACGTTCCGCGTGCCCAACGTTTGAGCCCGCTGATGGCGAAGAACGAAGACCACGCGCAGGTCTATGCGCGGTTTCATGACGCGGTGAACATGAGCCCGGGCGAGATCGAGGACTGGCTCGAGACCGAGGAAAGCCGCGCGGTGGGGTTCAAGCGCGACGGCGGCGAGAGCGTCGGCCATGCCTCGGGGCGGCGGATCGTCCAGATCCTGCGCACGCCCAGGGCCGAGCTCGATGGCGGCGACTATGCGCATATGCGCAAGGTGGTCGGCTTCGTGCGGCGGCATCTCGCGCAGGGGCCGCATCAGGAGCACCGGATTCCTGGCTCGCGCTGGCGCTATTCGCTGATGAACTGGGGGCATGATCCGCTGAAGGACTGAGGCGCCGGCCGGTGCGCGCGCGAGGAACACCGCCGGGGGCCGCCCGTTGAAGCTGCCAATCTGGAGGAAACCGAGATGGCAAGCACAGGCAAGCGTTCGACCCGTTCCACCAATGCGGCGAACAAATCGGGCAAAAGGTCCGATACGAGATCGCTGGCGCTCGGCACGCTGTCGATCGGCGCGGTGGCCGGAGCGATCGCCGCGACTGCGTTCGGGCTGCTCAAGCTCGGCAAGCGGACCTATGTGTCGGGCGCGCCGCTGAGCCCGCCGCCGATGCCCAAGCCCGCGCCGACTCCGGCGGACGGCCCGACCGCGGCGAACACGGCCGCGACCGGCGGCACCGCGGAACATGTCCCGACCGATCTGATGGGCGACGCGCATCCCGGATTCGAGGACCGCGCGATCGACGCGTTCCGCCCCGATCCGACCGCGCCGATTCCCGAGGGCGAGCGCGATGCCTTCCGGCCCGCGCTGGCCGGCGCCTCGGCCCCGACGCTGGTCAAGGGCGAGGCGCGCGAGAACGAGCGGCTCGACGCCGCGCCGTCCTGATCGCGCCGGGCTAACATGGCGCAACTTTCCGGCGCGCCGTGCATTCCCGCATGATCAAGAAGATGTATCGGGAGAGTAGCGTCGCCGGCGGCATCCTCGGCAACATCATCGCGCCGGGCGGATCGGAGACCCTGGGCACGATCCTCGGCGCGGCGGCCGGTGCCGCGGCGGGCGCGGCGGTCGAGCGCAACCAGGACGTGCGCTGCCGTTGACTTGACGGGAGGCGGCGGCATCCTGTCGTCGCGTCCTGGATTACCAAAGGGGGAAACTCATGACCACGCGCACCGCGACTGCCCGCTACGAAGGCTTCGGCAAGGAGGGCAAGGGTCGGCTCGACAGCCCGTCGGGCGTGCTCGACGCGACGCCCTACAGCTTCAACACCCGCTTCGGCGACGAGAAGGGGACCAACCCCGAGGAGCTGATCGCGGCGGCGCATGCCGGCTGCTTCACCATGGCGCTGAGCTTCGCGCTCGCCCGCGCCGGGTTCAGCGAAGGCATCCTCGAGACCACCGCGGCGATCAAGCTCGAGCAGCAGGGCGACGGCTTCGCGATCACCCGATCGGACCTGACCCTCAAGGCCGAAGTGCCCGGCATCTCGCCCGAGCAGTTCGACGAGCTCGCCGCCGGCGCCAAGGCCAATTGCCCGGTATCGAAGCTGCTCAACGCCGAGATCACGCTGAGCCACACGCTGGCCTGAGCGGCGGCCCGAGCGGCTTTTGCGCCAATCCCCAGCAGAGCGGTAGAGAATCGGCTGGCGGTGGGTGCGGCGGCGATGTAGATTGGCGCGTTGGCTAAGGAGTGCGTGATGGCATCGGCACTGGCTCTTCCTGCAAATCTCTCGCTCGTCGAAATTTCGGGCGGCGCATCGGCGCCGTGGCGCGACCTGTTCGCCGGCTCGGCGCAGGCGCACATCCCCTATCGCGCCGGTACCGCCTCGGAGCGCAACCTGCTCGGCGCGCGGCTCGATGCGGCGGTAACGCATGCCGAGGGCGCGGTGCTGCTCGTCGCCGAGGGCGCGAGCTGCTTCGCGGCGGCGTGGTGGGCGCGGCTGTCGCCGGCCTCCTATGTGTCGCGCGTTTCGGGCGCGCTGTTCTTCGATCCGATCGCCGACGAGGCCGAGGATGTCGACACGCTGCTCGACACCTTCGCCTCTCCCCGAACCCGCCTTCCCTTCCCGTCGATCGTGCTGGGGCGCGACGACCGGCGCTCGGCGCTGGCCGGGCGGGTGCAGGCCCTGGCCGAGGGCTGGGGCAGTGGCGTGATCGCCGGCGCGCGCAACGATGCGCCGCGGCCGCTGCGGCGCACGCGCGGGCTGATCGAGCGCTTCACCGCCGGGGTGGTCGCGCGCGAGGTCCGCACCGGACGCGCGCTGATCGGCCGGATGCGCGCGGGCTGAACCGCGGCTCAATGCTCGCGGAACGAGGACCAGAAGCTGCCGAGTAGCGGCTCGAGCGCGTAATCGAGCGCGGTCCGCTTGCGCAGCGGAATCAGCACCTGCACCGGCATCCCGGCGCGCAGCGCGAAATCGCTGCCGCGCACGTCGGAAATCAGCCGGAGCTGATCACGCGGCACCGTGACTTCGCCGGTGAAATAGCTCTGCCCGCTCTTCTCGTCGACGAAGCTGTCGGCCGACAGACGGGTCAGCTTGCCCTCGAGATTGGGCAAAGTGCGCTCGTGCAGCCCCGAGAACTTGATGAGGGTGCGCTGGCCGACCGACAGATCGTCGGCATCCTCGGGCGCGACCCGCGCCTGGATCAGCAGCGGCGTCTGCTCGGGGACGATGTCCATCAGCTTCTGCCCCGGCGCGACAACGCCGCCCGGCGTGAAGATGGTGAGGCCGACCACCGCGCCGGTGGCGGGGGCACGGATCGCAGTCCGCTCGAGCTGGTCGCGCGCGGCGGTCCAGCGCGGCAGCACGTCGCCGAGCCGATTGTCGACGTCACGCAGATCGGCGGCGCTGCGCTCGCGGAACGTGCGTTCGGCCTCGAGCACCTGAATCTCGCTTTCGCGCGCGGCGCCGCGGGTCTGGGCGACGCTGGCGCTATACTGGCCGCGCTGGCCGATCAGCTGGGCGCGCGCACGCTCGAGCTCGCGCATCCGGGTCTGCGAGACGAAGCCCTTTTCGGCGACCGGCCTGAGTGCGGCGATCTGCTCCTCGATCAGGCGGAGCTGCTCGGCCGAGGAGACCACTTGCTCGCCATAGCCCTTGCCCTGCTCGCCCGACTGGGCGACGCGCTGGCCGAGCGCACCGCGCTGCGCTGCGAGCACCGAGGTTCGGGCGCCGAGCTCGGTCTGCTGCAGCCGCATTGCCGCATCGGCCTCGGCGCGGTCCTCGGGCGAGAGCGACGCGAATTCGCGCGGCCGGGCGACCTGCCCGCTGCCGAGCTGCTCGGCCTCGAGCCGGGCGCGCTGCGCGAGCAGCCGGATCGCCTGCGAGGCGAGCGCACGCTCCTGCGCCTGGACTTCGGCGGCGGCGAGCTGGACGAGCAACTGCCCGCGCTCGACCCGCTGGCCTTCGCGCACATAGATGCGGCCGACGACCCCGCCGTCACGGTGCTGGACCGACTGGCGCTGGCCGGACACGACGAGCGTGCCCGGCGCATAAGCGGCAGCATCGAGCCGCGCGAACGCCGCCCAGCCGAGAAAGACGACGAAGAACAAGGCGGCGATGATCGCCCCGGTGCGGATCTCGCTGCGCGGATCGGCGACCGGCGGCGCGGCGACGGGAACCACGGCTGCGCCGGGCGAAAGAAGGACGGGCGCGTTCATCCGCTTGCCTTTGCCGGGGGCGACGCGACGCGTCGCAGATTGGGCGGAGCGATCTTGGGCAGCACTTCGTCGCGCGGACCGTAAATCTCGGCCCGGCCTTCGCGCAGCACCAGCATCTTGTCGACCGCCGGCAGGATGCCGAGCTTGTGCGAGACGATCAGGATCGTGCGGCCCTCGGCCTTCAGCGCGCCGAGCGCGGCGACCAGCGCGGCATCGCCTTCGCTATCGAGATGCGCATTGGGCTCGTCGAGGATCAGGATCCGCGGATCGCCATAGACCGCCCGTGCCAGCGCGATGCGCTGCGCCTGCCCGGCCGAGACGCCGCGGCCGCCGAGCTTGAGCTGATGGTCATAGCCGCCGGGCAGCCGCCGGATCAGCGGATCGGCGCCGACCTTGCCCGCCGCCGCGACGACCGCCGCGTCGATGGCGGCGCGATCTTCGCCGAGCTCGCCGGCAAAGCGCGCGATATTCTCGGCGACCGAGCCCGCGAACAAAGCCGAATCCTGCGGCAGATAGCCGATATGCTGCGCGAGCTGTTCGGGATCCCAATCGCGCGTGTCGGCGCCATCCAGGCGGATCGTGCCGCGATCGGGCGGCAGCGCGCCGGCGATCGTGCGCGCCAGCGTCGACTTGCCGGCGCCGCTGGGGCCGACGATCGCAACCACCTCCCCGGGCTCGATGCGCAGCGACACCGCGCTGAGGATCGCGCCGTCGCGTGCCTCGTTGAGCACGGTCACGCCTTCGAGCAGGATCGCCCCCTGTGGCGGCGGCAGGCGCGTCGGTTCGGGCTGGGCAGTGCTGCCTTCGAGCAGCGCGGTGAGATTCTGATAGCTCTGCTGCGCCTGGACGATCGTCTTCCACGTGCCGATCAACTGCTCGATCGGCGCGAGCGCGCGGGCGATCAGGAACGATGCCGCGAAGATCGCGCCGCCCGAGATGAGATTGTCGACCGCGAGCAGCGCGCCGAGCCCCAGCGCCAGCGACTGAAGCGCGAGCCGGGTGAATTTGGTGGCGGTCAGATAGCTTCCTGCGGCGAAGCTCGCCTCGGTCTGCGCGACCAGCATCGCCTCGCGCTGGCGGAGCTGGCGTGCGACCATCGCCCGGCGCATGCCCAGCGCGCGGATGCTGTCGCTCGAGGCGAGCAGCGCGTCCTGATTGGCATAGGAGGTGCTGGCGATCATCTGCGCGCGATCGAGCCGGCTGCGCGTCGCGCGCTCATTGGCCCAGGCGATGAGCGGCAAGATCGTGCAGCCGACGATCGCGACGACGCCGATCCATGGATGCACGAGGAAGCAGACGAGGATGTAGATCGGCACCCAGGGCGCATCGAACAGCGCGAGGACGCCCTGCCCCGTCAGCGTGCCGCGCATGACGTCGAATTCCCGCAGCGCCTGACGCGCGACCGGCAGATCGGGCCGGCCGAGAGTCGAATCGAGGATGAGCGGCGCGAGCGCGGCATCGAGCTGGACGCCGGCGCGGACCAGCAGCCGGGTGCGGATGCGATCGAGCAGCGACAGGGTGGCCAGCGCGAACAGCAGCACCATCGTCAGGAAGAACAGCGTCTGCAGCCCCTGGGTCGGAACCACGCGGTCATAGACCTGCAGCATGTACAGGGTGGGGACGATGTAGAGCAGGTTGATCAGCGCGCTGAACACCGCCGCCGACACGAAATGCCGGCGGCACAAGGCCAGCGCCGTGCGCATCGCGCTCAAGGGTCGTTCAACGCGCATCTTCAGGGTCCGTGATAAGCGATGCCCCGCGACCATGAAGGTCGCGGGGCACGACTTTGATACCGATCTTCAGCTTAGGCAAATGATCAGAAGCCGTGGGCGAGATCCAGCAGGAGGCGGGGTCCGAACAACGCCTCCGACAAGCCGCCGCCGAGCCCGCTGAAAGCACCGCCCGTGCTGCCGAAGCCGCCGACCCCGTCGGGGTTGCCGTCGAGGCTGGGCTGGTGCGTCGAATAATAATCCTGCGCGCCATATTTGACGAGCGACGCGTCGCTCACGCCGAGCAGGGTCACGCTGCCGATGGTGAGCGAAAGGACCAGATCCTTGACCCCGTCGCCATTGGTGTCCTGCACCCGGGTGCGCGTGACCCGGACCCCGTCGTCGAGGATGATCTGGTCCTCGGCGGTGTTGAAGTCGTAGACCGTGTCGTCGCCGAAAGTGGCACCGAAGTGGAAGCTGTCGAGGCCGGCGCCGCCCCAGAGCTTGTCATAGCCATAGCTGCCGACCAGCACGTCCTTGCCATTGCCGCCGCGCAGCGTGTCGTCGCCGAGGTTGCCGAACAGGACGTCGTTGCCGTCGCCGCCGTCGAGCTTGTCGTTGCCGATGCCGCCCGAGAGTAGGTCGTGCCCGCCAAGACCGTTCAGCGTATCGTTGCCGAGGCCGCCACCCCACAGACGGTCCTCGCCGGCGGTGCCGTTGATCGTGTCCGCGAAATAGGTGCCGTTGCGAGTGACGCCGTCGGCGATGCCGGTGACGGTCACGTTCACGGTCGCGGTGCTGGTCAGGCCGGCGGCGTCGGTCACGGTGTAGGTGAAGTGATCGATTTGGGTGGCGCCCGGGGCCAGTGCGTCGAACGCGTCGTTGTCGGCGACATACTTCAGCGTCTGGGTAGCCGCGTCGAAGATCACGCTGCCGAGCGTGCCGCTGGTGTCGATCGACTTGATCGTGGGCGTCTGGCCGGCATCGGGATCGCTGTCGTTGCCGAGCAGCGTGGCCCAGAGGTTCGCGGTGGTCGCGTCCTCGTTGACCGCGACCGCATCGGCGGTCGCGACCGGCGCTTCGTTGACGTCGGTGACCGCGATCGAGAAGCTCTGCTGGGCGCTGAGCCCGCCGCTGTCGGTGACCTTGGCGACGACGGTATAGGCGGCGATCGCCTCATGGTTGAGCGGCTGGGTCGTCGTGATCACGCCGGTCGTCGCGTTGATCGCGAACAGCCCGCCGGCATCATCGACGAGCGCATAGCTGAGCGTGTCGTTGGCGGTGTCGGTGGCCGACACGGTGCCGACCACGGTGCCCGCCGGCAGGTTCTCGGCGACGCTGGTGTTGCTCAGCGCGACGTCCTTCGGTGCCGCACCGAGGCGCAGCAGCGCAACCTGCGCGTCGTGATCGGTGGCGCGCTCGCCGCCGAACTCGGCATTGAGGTGCACCGCGTCATACTGGGCGTTGGTGACCAGCCCGCCGGTGACGAGGATGTTGTCGATCAGCTGGGCATTGCCGTTGAACATGTAGCTGTAGCGCTCTTCCTCGGGGAGGAGCGTGGCGAGGTTGGTAAACACGCCGCCCTGCGCCGGATCGGTGAGCTGGGTCTGCGCCTGCTCGAAATAGAAGCCGTTCCAGTCGCCGAGGATGGCGATGTTCATCGCCGGGTCGTCGGCGAGGTGGTTCTGCACCCACGCCTTGATTCCCGCCGCCTGCGCGGTGCGGGCGGCGTCGCCGGCATCGTTGGCGGGTTGGTTGTCGCCCCACAGCGGATCGCTGCCGAGGCGCGACGTGAAGTGGACGTTGATCGCGGTGATCGTCTGCCCGGCAAAGGCGAACTGGGCGACGAGCGGCTTGCGGGTGCCGTTATAGGCGGCGCCTTCGATCAGCTGCGCGCTGCCTTCGACATAGTCGACGCGGTCGATGTTGTAGAAATAGCCGTTGCGGATGTTGCCGCCGCCCTCGCCGCCGGTCGAGCCCGGGCTGCTCGGAGCGATTTCGACATAGGCATAGCGCTTGCCCGATTCGGCGAAGATTGCGTCGATCAGCCCCTGCGCGGTGACGGTGCCCGACAGGTTCGAGCCCGAACCGGCGCCGTCGGCATCCTGAATTTCCTGCGCGGCGATGATGTCCGGCGCGCCGAGATTGTAGATGATGTCGTTGGCGAGGATGTCGAACTTGTTGTCCGTCGGGTCGAGATTCTCGAGATTATAGGTCGCGATCGAGAGGTTGTTGGCGTCGCCCGCGAGCGCGGTTTCCTCGCGCTCGAGGGTATTATCCCTGGTCAGCGCGACCGCCTCGGTGACGATCACTTCGTAATTCTCGAAGGCGTAGTTGACCACGCCGGTGACGCTGCTCAGCTGGTCGCCGATCGTGTAGCCGGGGGTGAAGCCGGCGAACACGCCGCTGTCGTCGTCGATCTGGATCTTCTCGGGATTATAGTCGGCGACGCCTTCGCTGCCCGCCGAGATGGTGATGCCGCCGCGGTCGTTGACGCCGGTCGCGCCGGTGCCGAACGAGGCGACGACGTCGGTCTCGCCGAAATTGTTGGTGTTCGACACGACCTGCGGCGTCTCGATCGTGACGCGCATGCCTTCGAGCGACTCCCAGAAGTCGATGCCGTCGGTGGCCGGATCGTAGCTGGTCAGCCCGTCATTATCGATCGCCTCGGCCGGCGGCAGCACGCCGTTGGCGCCGATCAGGATCGCGCTGGGCAGCGCATTGCCCTGGCTTTGAACGGTGACCGTCGGCGAGACGATCTCGGTGAGGCCGAGGCTGGCGGTGCTGCCGGCGAACTCGGTGACCGAGCCGCGCACCGACACGCCGTCGCCGACGACGACGGTGGGCGCGGTGCTGGTGAAGACGAAGATCGCGTCGGAGGTGCGGGCATTGCCGTCGCCGGTCGCCGACTGGAGATAGAAGCCGTTGGTGTCGACCGCGGTGACGATGCCGGTGGTGAGCACGGTCTGGCCGGCATAGGCCGAGGCATGGCCCTCGCCCTGGATCTGGCTGATCGTCAGGGCGATCGGATCGTCGTTGGTGATCGTGCCGGTGGCGGCGCCGTCCTCGATGATGACGTCGCCGGTAGTCGCGCCGAGGCTGACCGACAGCGTCTCGTTGGGCTCGCCGACGAGGTCGCCCTTAACCGGAACGACGATCTGCTGCGAGAACACCCCCGGCGCGAAGTTGATCGTGCCCGACAGGATTGCGCCCGGGGCGAGATCGTCGGCGCTGGCGGTGCCGTCGAGATTGATGCTGTAGTCGACGCTCGCCGCCAGCGCGCTGCCGCCCGCGCGAGTCACGGTGAAGACGAGGTTGGCGGTGCCGCTGTCGCCCTCGACGACCTTCGCGTCGCCGATGCGGACATGGCTCGGGCCGTTGGCGGGCAGGAAGGTCTGGCCCTGGTTGAGGCTGCCGAAGCTGTCGTCGGAAATGTCGCTCCACGCAAAGTCGCCGGCGCTCGAGCCGTTGCCCTTGAGCTGGAGCGAGAGGCCCAGCGCGGTCGAGGAGCCCTCGCTCACGCCGATGTCGGTGCTGGTCATGCCCGCGGCCGGCGTACCCGCCGCTGCCGTGAAGGTGCCCTCATAGGAGAGCAGCTGGATCACCGTGCCGTCGGGCGCGATCAGCGCGACGCCGTCCGAGACGCCGTTCTGGATGCCGTCGACCGGCAAGGTGAACGACACTGCGCCGAAGCCCGCACCCTCGTCGTCGATCGTGCCGGTGAGGTTGGTGGTGCGGTAGACGGGGGCGGCGTCGGGGGTGTTGCTCCCGTTGTAGAAAACCAGCTTGTAGCCGCTGAGATCGGTGCCGGCGGCGCCGGCGATCTCGATCGACTCGCCGGCGTCGGTGCCGGCATTGTCGTAATGGATCTCGTTGATGAAGACGTTGGCGGCCGGCGCGGGCGGCGGGGCGTCGTCGTTGGTGATCGTGCCGGTCGCGACCGCGTCGCCGAGCGTGGCGCCGCCCTGGGGCGCGCTGAGCGTGACGGTGAAGGTCTCGTCGGTCTCGAAGGCGGTGTCGCCCTGCACCGGCAGGCGGACCTCGGCGCTGGTCGCGCCGTCGGCGAAGTTGACCGTACCCGTCGCAGTGAAGGTTCCGCCGAAATCGCCGGCAGTGGCGCCGCCGAAGGTGACCGTCCAGGTCGCCGAAACCGCACCGGCGCTGCCATCGGCGCGATTGACCGCGAAGACGATCTCGGAGGTGCCGCTATTGCCCTCGATCACCGAGGCATCGGCGATGCCGATCGTGCCGGGCTGCGGCACCACGCCACCGAAGGTCTGGCCGACATTGCCCGCGCCGGGCGTGTCGTTGCCGAGCACCGCCCAGCTGAAGTCCGCTGCGCTCGTGCCGCTGCCGACAAGGCCGATCGAGCCGCCGATCGGCGACGTGCTCGACTCGGTCAGCCCGATATTGACGCTGGTCTGGCCTGCCGCCGGACCGTTCGCCGCGGTGAAGCTGCCGCCATAGCTGATGAACTGGACGACGGTGCCGAGATTGTCGACCAGCGCGATGCCGTCGGGGTTGCCGTTCTGGAGACCGGGAATCGCGACCGAGACCGTGCCGAAGCCGTTCTGCTGGTTCGCCAGCGTGCCGCTCAGCGTCGTCAGCGGCGCGTAGGACTGGCCGTTGGCACCATTGTAGAGGACGATCTGCCAGCCGGCGAGATTGGTGCCGGCGGCACCGGCGATCTCGATGAACTCACCGGTGTCACCACCGACATTGTCATAGTGAATCTCGTTGATGAACACGTTGGCAGCCATGATCGGTCCTTCGGTTGGCAGCGGTCATGGGCCGGCGGGCACCACGACGAAACAGCGCATGGGGGAGAACTCTGGAACTTGCGCCTCGCTAGGCGGCGATCATGACAGCAACGTTGCGCGGCTCAACGCGCTTGTGCCGGGTCAGGACATTCCAGGCGATAATCTGTGGATAAACCGTCCCGGCGCCGCCCTATGCCACGGGGCGAGGACGATTTTTGTCCGAAAACAGGACAGCGCTGCGCGATCGGGCCGTACCCGGCAGGGCGGCGTTAACGTCGCCCTCGATCACCGAAGCGCTCGCATTCCGGACGCAATCTTCACGGCTGACAAGCGCGCCTGCCCGGGATAGACAACAGGCGTGGCGGGCAACAAATCCTCGACGGCAGCTCGCGCGCAGCTCGAAGCGGCTCTCGGTCGCGTTGCCGCAGGCGAGCGCACCGCCTTGCGCGAAGTCTATGAGCTGACCTCGGCGAAGCTTTTCGGCGTCTGCCTGCGTATCTGCAGCGAAAGGGACGCGGCGGAGGACGTGCTGCAGGAGGTCTATCTCAAGGTTTGGCGGAGCGCCGGGCGCTTCGACGCCAGCCGGGCGAGCCCGATTACCTGGCTGTGCACGATTGCGCGCAACAGCGCGATCGATTGGCGGCGCAGCGTCGCGCCGCCCGCGCACGCCGGCCTCGAAACCGCCCAGGCCGTTGCCGATGAGAGCCCGGACGCGACCGCGGTGATCGAGGACCGCGAGCAGCGCGCAAAGATCTTCGAATGCCTCGATGGCCTCGACGAACGACAGGGACGCGCGATCCGAACCGCGTTCTTCGACGGCCTCAGCTACGGCGAGATCGCGGATGTCATGCGCGTGCCGCTCGGCACGATGAAGAGCTGGATCCGCCGCGGGCTGATTCAGCTGCGGGGGTGCCTCGATGGCTGATCCCCAGCTGCCTCCCGAGGAGCGTGCGATCCTGGCGGGCGAACTCGCGCTCGGCGTGCTGGAGGGGGACGAGCGTGCCCAGGCCTTGCGCCTGCAGCTCGAGGATCCCGCGTTCGCCGCGGCGGTGATCGAATGGCGCGAGCGCTTCGGCCCACTCCACGAAGGGTTCGCGGAAGCGGTGCCACCCGATCTGTGGCCCGCAATCGAGCGGCGGCTCCCGGACGCCGGGGGGTCCGCGGTGCGCACCTTGACGCGCCGGCTGCAGGCGTGGCGCGCGGGAGCGTTGGCGAGCGGCGCAGTCGCGGCGGCGCTGGCGGTCTTCCTCGTCGTGCGCCCCACGCCGGCGCCGATCGAGATCGTCCGCGCGCCCGACCAGGTCTCGATCGCGCAGATTGCCGGCGAAGCCAACGGTGCGCTCTTCGCGGCGAATTACGACCCCGCGCGCGGCCAGATGCGGATCCGCGCCGTCGAGCTGCCGCGGACGACGCTGGCGCCCGAACTATGGGTGATCCCCGCAGACGGCGTGCCGCGGTCGCTCGGCCTGATCGCCGCGCAGGGCACCACCAATGTCGCCGTCAGCGAGGCGAACCGCGCGCTGATCCGCGAAGGCGCAACGCTTGCGGTCTCGCTGGAGCCGGTGGCGGGGGCGCCCCACGACAGGCCCAGCAGCACGCCGATCGCGGCGGGAACGATCTCGACGCTCTGAGCGCGGCTGCATCCCCGCCGCGCCTGCTCCCGTAACTCTCTCCGGCACCCGCCACGGGTGCGGACGAGAGGAAGGAAACTTCGATGAAGCACGGATCCGTGAAGCTATCGCTCGCACTGGCGGGCGTCGCCCTGCTTGGCGCAGGCGCCTGGGCCGGCAACCAGCACTATCCGACGGTCGGCGGCGCGGCGATGTATCCGACGAAGACCATTGTCGAGAACGCCGTCAATTCGAAGGACCACACCACGCTTGTCGCCGCGGTGAAGGCTGCCGGTCTGGTCGAGACCCTGTCGGGAACCGGACCGTTCACGGTGTTCGCGCCGGTCAACGCCGCGTTCGCGAAGCTCCCGGCCGGCACCGTCGACACGCTGCTCAAGCCCGAGAACAAGGGCATGCTGACGTCGGTACTGACCTATCACGTCGTTCTCGGCCGCCTGAGTGCGGGCGATCTTGCCGCGGACGCGGCGCAACATGGCGGCATGGCGGTGCTCACCACCGTCCAGGGCGAGAAACTGTCGGTGTCTAAGGGCCCGGGCGGCGGCTGGTGGGTCGCGGATGCCAAGGGCGGCAAGGCGAAGATCACGATCGCCGATGTGAACCAATCGAACGGCGTCATCCACGTCATCGACAAGGTACTGATGCCCTGACGAGTCCTCCGGGCTCGCGTCGCCGCTTCAGAATGGCGGCGCGGGCCTGAGGGGAACGTCTGGCGCATCGCACCCGCTTTCGGTCTTGCCGAACGGCGCCTGCAGCGACCGGTACGCTTCCTCCGCCGCGCCATAGGCCTTGCCGGCGCGCCGCTCCAGCCCGGCGCGGTCCCGCACCATGATCAGCGCGCGGGTGCAGCGGACCAGCCCTTCGCCTTCGAGGATATGCAGCGTGTCGGTCACGGTGGCACGGCGAACCGCGAGCAGACGCCCGAGCGCCTCGTGCGTGATAGAGAGCGCGTCTCCCGGCAGCCGATCATGGAACATCAGGATCCAGCGGCACAGCCGCGCCTCGAGCGTATCGCGCAAGTTGGAAACCAGCGTGCCGGCGAGTTGCAGCGACAGAAGATAGGAGAAGCGCAGAAGCGTCTGCAGCAGCGCCGGATTGGCGGCGCAAAGCGCGACGAGCCGGTTGGCATGGATCGCCAAGGCCGTACCGCCGTCGAGCTGGACGATCCCGTCCTGCCCGGAATGATCGCTGCCGATCAGCCGCGACCATCCCAACGCCCCTTCCCGCCCGACGATGCCGACGCCGAAGCCGCTTTCGTCGATCGCCGGGAAGCGCAGGCACGCGATCGCCGTTTCCGGAAAATAAACGCGGCTGCTGACCGACCCGCCTCCGAGCAGTTGCGCGCCGCTCGCCAGATCGACCTTCTGCAGCAGCGGTCCGATAAGCAGCGCCTCGCGGGCCGGCAAACCGCGCAGCAGCAGATTTCCACGCAGCCCCCGCCAAGGGTCGCTATTCCCACCGTGCATCGATCTTCACCAAAGCTGTACGCGGGAGAGATACGGGGGCGAAGACGCCGCGGATGCACTGCGTACGCCAGCGTACCCTGAAACAGCGATTCCGGAACGGCGACCTGTCGCCCCGGTTCTCGGCCCCAGTTCAGGGAGATCTCCAAAATGGCCGAGACAAGCGATCTGATCGAAGCATTCGACGCGCGTGCAGAACGCCGCTCGGATCGACGAAACTTCTTCAAGGCATTCGGCACGGCCTCGGCGATCGCCGGCGGCTTCACCCTCGCCAGCCAGGTCCCGCCCGCGCTCGGGCAAGCGGCGCCCAGCGACGGCGACATTCTGAACTTTGCCCTCAACCTCGAATATCTCGAGGCGCAATTCTATGCCTTCGCCGCCACCGGCGCGGGCCTGCCCGCCAGCAGCCTCGGCGGCGCCGGAACCGCCGGAGCGGCGACGGGCGGACGCCAGGTCAACTTTACCGACCCGATCGTCGCGCAATATGCCCGCGAGATCGCGGCCGACGAGCGCGCGCATGTCGATTTCCTGCGGACGGCGATCGGCGCCACCGCGGTAGCTCAGCCCGCGATCGATATCAGCGCCAATCCGAACGGCGCCTTTTCCAACGCGGCGCGCGCGGCGGGACTTGTCGGCCCGGGGGTCGCTTTCGATCCCTATGCCAGCGACGAGAACTTCCTGCTCGGCGCGTTCATCTTCGAGGATGTCGGCGTCACCGCCTATAAAGGTGCCTCGCCGCTGCTTTCGAGCAAGGTCTTCCTCGAAGCGGCCGCGGGGATCCTCGCGGTCGAGGCTTATCATGCCGCGCTGATACGCACGACGCTGTACGCGAAAGGGCTTGCCGCTCCGTCGCTGATCGATGCCACCGAAGCGATCTCCAACGCGCGCGACAGCCTCGACGGCACCTCCGACATCGATCAGGGAATCCGACCCAGCGGGTCGGGGCTGAGCACCACCAGCAACATCGCGCCGCTCGACGGCGACGGCCTCGCCTATAGCCGCTCGGCAGGGCAGGTCCTCAACATCGTCTACCTCAACCGGACGGCAGTCACCGGCGGCGGCTTCTTCCCCAACGGCGTGAACGGGGCGCTTCGCATGAGCGCCGCCAACTGACGCAACCGACTGCTTTTACGGGAGGAAGACCATGAGCCAGAACGACCTGACCCTCGAAATCCTCGACGCGTGCGAAGCCCGCCGCGCCGATCGCCGCCGCTTTATCAAGGTCGCCGGCACTGCAATGGCCGCGACCGCCGGCGCCTCGATGCTTGCCGCGTGCGACAGCGGCGGCGATGGCGAGTTCAAGGAGATCATCACGCCGTCGCCGACCCCGACCGCCGCGGCGATCACCGACGCGGATGTCCTCAACTTCGCGCTCAACCTCGAATATCTCGAGGCGCAATTCTATGCCTATGCTGCGACGGGCTCCGGGCTGCCGGCCAGCGCGCTCGGCGGCAGCGGGACGCAGGGAACGGTCACCGGCGGCCGTCAGGTCGCCTTTGTCGATCCGCTGGTGCGCCAATATGCCCGCGAGATCGCCGCCGACGAACTCGCGCATGTCCTGTTCCTTCGGCGCGCGATCGGTGCCACCGCGGTGGCGCAGCCCGCGATCGACATCGGCACGTCACCGACGGGCGCTTTCTCTTCGGCGGCACGTGCCGCGGGGTTGATCGGCGCGGGTGCGTCGTTCGATCCCTATTCGAGCGACGAGAATTTCCTGCTCGGCGCCTATATCTTCGAGGACGTCGGGGTGACTGCCTATAAGGGCGCGTCGCCGTTGATCACCAACAAGACCTTCCTCGAGGCGGCCGCCGGCATCCTTGCCGCCGAGGCCTATCATGCCGGTCTCGTCCGGACGGTGCTCTACCGCAAAGGTATCGCCACGCCCGCGCTCACCGACGCCACCGAAGCCATTTCGAACGCGCGGGACAGCCTCGACGGTGCCTCGGATCTGGACCAGGGCGTCCGGGCGATCGGCGGCGCGTCCAACATCGTTCCGACCGACAGCAGCGGGGTCGCGTTCAGCCGCTCGGCCGCGCAAGTGCTCAACATCGCCTATCTGAACAAGCTCGCCACCGATCGCGGCGGCTTCTTCCCGGCCGGAGTCAACGGATCGATCCGTCTCAGCGCGGCCAACTGAGAATGCCGCCCTTCGTGGCAGAGGCGGGCGTCGCGGAAGCGGCGCCCGTACCGGCACAGCCCAGCTTGCAAGGCGTGTTCCGCAGCGTCGCGGTGCCGGGCGAGTCCGCGGGCTTCTGGCGCAAGATGTTCGCGTTCGCCGGGCCCGGCTATCTCGTCGCGGTGGGCTATATGGACCCGGGCAACTGGGCGACCGACATCGCCGGCGGCTCGGCGTTCGGATACACCTTGCTGTCGGTGGTCCTGCTTTCGAACCTGATGGCGATGCTTTTGCAGTCGCTGTCGGCGAAGCTGGGCATCGTCACCGGGCGCGACCTCGCTCAGGCCTGTCGCGACAGCTATGGGCCGTTCACCCGAACCCTGCTCTGGGTGTTCTGCGAGATCGCGATCATCGCCTGCGATCTGGCCGAAGTGCTCGGGACCGCGATCGCGCTCAAGCTGCTGTTCGGCCTTCCGCTCGTGCTCGGCGTCACGATCACCGCGCTCGACGTGCTGCTGATCCTCGCGCTGCAGCGCTATGGCTTTCGCAAGCTCGAGGCGTTCATCATCGCGCTGCTGATCGTCATCACGCTGTGCTTCGGTATCGAGCTCGCGCTCGCCCAGCCGAGCCTCGCGGCGATCGGCGCCGGTCTGGTGCCGACCAGCCAGATCCTGACCAATCCCGCGATGCTCTACATCGCGATCGGCATTCTCGGCGCGACGGTGATGCCGCACAACCTCTATCTCCATTCGGCGGTGGTTCAGACCCGGCGGTTCGAGCGGACCGACCGCGGCAAGCGCGAAGCGGTCAAGTTCGCGACGATCGACAGTACGGTGGCGCTCGGCCTCGCCTTTTTCGTCAATGCCGCGATCCTCGTCCTCGCCGCTTCCGCCTTTCACGGCAACGGCTGCAGCGACGTGGCCGAGATCCAGGACGCCTATTATCTGCTCGCGCCGCTGCTCGGCGCCGGGATTGCCAGCACGCTGTTCGGCGTCGCGCTGCTCGCCGCGGGGCAGAACTCCACCATCACCGGTACGCTCGCGGGGCAAATCGTGATGGAGGGCTTCCTCGACATCCGGCTGCCGGCATGGCTGCGCCGCACTATCACCCGTTCGTTCGCGATCGTGCCGGCGGTGATCGCCGTCGGCCTGTGGGGCGATGGCGGGGCGGCGCGGCTGCTGGTGTTCAGCCAGGTCGTGCTTAGCCTCCAGCTGCCGTTCGCGGTGGTGCCGCTCGTCCGCTTCACCAGCGATCCCGCCCGGATGGGGCGCTTCGCGAACCGGGGCTGGATCAAATGGGCCGCCTTCGCGGTCACCGCCACGATCATCGGCCTGAACCTGCTCATGCTGAGCTACCTGCTGTGAGGCCGGACCAGCCGCTCACCGTCAACCCACGTTCAAAGGGAGTGAATTCATGCGAATCCTGACCTGTGCCGCTGTCGCGGCAAGCGCGCTTTGTGTCACGCCGGCGCTGGCGCAAGAGGCGCCGGCATTTGACGGGCCTTATGTCGGCGGCTCGATCGGCTACGGTTTCCAGAACAACGACGTCGGCGAATTCCAGCGCTTCGACCGCGGCTTCGACAACAGTTTCGATACCGTCACCACCACCACCGGCGCCAATGCCTTCTCGCCCGGTTTCTGCAACGGCGCGGCGAACGGCGCGCGGCCGGCGAACGGCTGTGCCAACGACAGCGACGATGTCGAATATCATGCCCGCGTGGGCTGGGACCTGCAGTTCAACAATGTCGTCGTCGGGATCGTCGGCGAGTTCGGCAAGAGCGAGGTCAGCGACAGCGTCTCCTCGTTCAGCACCACGCCGGCATTCTACACGATGACGCGCGAGATCGAATGGGACGCCAATCTCCGCGTGCGCGCCGGCTACGCGTTTGGCGGCAAATCGCTCTTCTACGTCACCGGGGGCGGCGCCTATGCGCAGATCAAAAACAGCTTCACCACCAGCAACACCGTCAATGCGTTCGCCGACAATGGGAAGTCGAAAAGCTGGGGCTATGTGGCGGGCGGCGGAGTCGAGCAGTCGCTGGGCCGCAACTTCTCGATCGGGCTGGAATATCTCTACAGCCGATTCGAAGACGACGATTACCGCGTCCGCGCGCTGCCGGGGAATGCGCTGGCGAGCAATCCGTTCGTCCTGAACGGCCAGCCCGGCACGGAATTCAGCCGCAGCCAGCCGCGGTTCGACTATCATGCCGCGCGTCTGACGGCCGCGTTTCGCTTCTGATCGCGATGCCGGTTGGGCAAAGAAAAAGCCCGTATGGCTGTGTGCCATGCGGGCTTTTTGGTGTTTGGTTGCGGGAGCAGGATTTGAACCTGCGACCTTCAGGTTATGAGCCTGACGAGCTACCGGGCTGCTCCATCCCGCGGCAATGTTGTTTGCCGGCGACTGGCCGGGCGCGTCATTTCTGACGTTGT